>Ga0209646_1000001_pt1 | contig 3092932 bp, 2831 predicted proteins | sample AraplaL_Col_mTSA_FD_184259 | JGI IMG/M metagenome (GOLD analysis project Ga0209646, IMG submission 184259) | Arabidopsis root microbial communities from the University of North Carolina, USA - plate scrape CL_Col_mTSA (SPAdes) (version 2) | ecosystem: Host-associated > Plants > Roots >...
GCCGAAGACAGAAACCGAATACCTGAAGAAACAAGGACTCGCCACGGCGAGTCCTTGTTGGTATTGGTTCCCGATCCCGATTGCCCCGTCCTGGCTGGGCCGAGGAGCGCAGACGTAGGCGGATCAGGGATCGCGCTTGTTTGAGCCGAAGGCGAGTTTGCGCGAGACCCCGCCGTAGTCGAGCACCGCAGGTTGCCCGAAGCGAAGCGTAGGGACCCAGACTGCGGGTCGCCTTTCTTTTGGGTACTTTTCTTTGGCGAAGCAAAGAAAAGTGCCTCGCCCGCCGGGGCGAGACCCGGCCAGCCGCTCCTAGCAGAGAAAACAAGACAGCGCCGTCGGCACCAAACTCAAAAGGGGAAGTTTTGTCGCCTGTGCAACACCCAGGCAATCCCATCAACTGATAGCATCGCCGCCATGAACCGCCGCCACTTCCTCGCCGCCACAACGGCAGCCTTGACAGGAGATTTCGCCATGGCCGACCTCCCCAAAGTCAGCTCCCTCGACGACGCCCTCCGCTGGCTGGACACCTTGGACAAGGCGGCCAGCGTCAAGACCACGGGCCAATGGCCCATGGTGTCGGTGATGGAGCACATGGCGCAAAGCGTGGAAATGAGCCTGGACGGTTTCCCGCAGCCGAAAAGTGTTTTCTTCCAGAACACGGCCGGTTCGGCGGCGTTTGCGTTTTTCAAGTGGCGCGGCCAGATGAGCCACAGCCTCAGCGAGCCGATCCCCGGGGCGGCGGCGCTGCACCGCGAAGGCGACTGGCGGCCCGCATCCGCACGGCTACGCGCGGCGATCGACCGCTTTACGCGCCACCAGGGGGCGCTTAAGCCGCACTTTGCCTATGGTGCGCTCAGCAAGGCTGACTTCTCGATGGCCCATGCGTTTCATATCGCCAACCACCAGGATGAGATCGTGGTGGTGAAGGCTTAAGACCGGCCGTTTCGTTAACCGCGCTTCTTTTTCGTCTGGTTTTTCTGCCGGCCCTTGAGCAGGGCCAGAAGCCGGTGCTCGGCGGCATACAGGCGGCGAACTTTTTTACCTGATTCAAGTTGCGGCCACAGTGCGGCCATGGCTTCGGTGTCTTGCGCCAGTTGGCCGCCGAGATCCAGCACGGCAGGATGTATGTAGGATTTTTTGCAGACGGCGGGTGTGTTGCCGAGCAGCCGCGCCACCTCCTGCAGCACCGCCTTGGCGCTGTAGCCTGTCGCCGTCGTTTCGTCGTGGCCGCCGCATGCCAGGCGTGTGAGTTCCAGCGCCTGGACCGTTCCGTGCCAGGTGCGAAAGTCCTTCGCAGTGAAATGTTGCCCCCACGGTTGCTCACTGCGTGTAGCGCCCTGCCCCCCGAGGGGGCCGCTACGCCTGCGGCCTGGCAAAGCCAGTTCCGCGGCCCCTGCTTGATGGGGTGCTTGTGTTGACGCATGTCGGCTTCTTGTGGGTGAGGCAGTTATCTCCGCCAGGTAGTCATTAACATCGCCCGAGCCGACAGCACGCAACTCACCGGCTTCGTCCTCGTACTGGAACAGCAACTGCCCCGGTAACTGCTGGCAGCGCCGCACCACGGCCGCCACCTTGGGGTCGTCCACCGTGAGTTCCTGCATCACGCCGCTCTTGCCGCGAAAGCGCAGTTGCAATGTCTTGCCGCGCACGCCCGCGTGCGGGTTGCGTAGCGTGGTCAGGCCGTAAGAGCCGTTCTCGCGCGCGTATTCGTCGTTGCCCACGCGCACAAACGTCGTGTCGAGCAGGCGCACCAGCGTTGCCAGCACCAGGCTGCGGCTCAGCGGTGCGTTGCGGCGCGGCGCGAGGTCACGCGCCACGCGGGCGCGTATGCGCGGCAGGACCTTGCCGAAGGCCTGCATTCTTTCAAACTTGTTTTCGCCGCGCAGGGCTTGCCAGTCGGCGTGGTAGCGGTACTGCTTGCGGCCGCGCGCGTCGTAGCCTGTGGCCTGCAGGTGACCGTTGGGCCGAGGGCAGATCCAGACCCGGGTGTAGGCCGGCGGAATCGCCAGCTTGTTGATGCGGCGGATCTCTTCGGGGTCTTTGATCCATTGACCTGAAGCGTCGCGGTAGCGAAAGCGCTTGCCGCTCTTGACCCGCGTCAGGCCAGGCATGTCGTCGCTGACATAAACAAGGCCTGTGCCTTTGAGGTCAGGCGCTGCGTCTGCTTTGGCTGCGGATGGTTTTGCTTTGCGCGCGGATGCGCGAGGGGAAGGGGCTTTCGCTGATTTCGCTGAAGAAGAAGGTGTCTGGCCTGCAGGCATAGGCCTGCATTGTGTGAAGCGCCGTGGCGCCATGGGTGTAGGACCCAGCCGCTTTGCGCGGCGGGCGCAAGCCGTGGCGGCGAGCCCTTCTCGGAACAACTGCTCAGAACAGTTGATCGGTCGCGTTCACTTCGGCGCGCTCCGATGCGCCGGGAGGCTTTTTCTCATCAGGCAGCGGCACTTCATCGGCGCGCGCCAGGGTGGATGCGCGCACACCGAGCAGGCGCAGTTTTTTGTCCAGCGGCACGCGCTTGAGACATTGGCCGGCCAGCCGGCGTATGGCCGCGCCGTCGGCCGTGTAGCTGTCCGAGGTCTGGTCGCGTGTGGCGATCTTGAAGTCGTCGTAGCGCAGCTTGATGCCTATGGTTTTGGCGACATAGCCCTTGCGTTGCAGGTCGTCGCCCAGCCGCAGGCACAGGTCGGTGAAGATGGCGCCCAGCTCGGCCTTGTGACGCACCGCGTGCAGGTCGCGGTCGAAGGTGGTTTCGCGGCTCATGCTGACGGGCTCGCTCTCGGTCACCACGGGGCGGTCGTCGCGGCCCCAGGCGGCCTCGTGCATCCAGGCGCCCGTGGCCTTGCCGAAGTTGTCGACCAGCCAGCCCACATCCTGCGCGGCCAGCTCGCCAATCGTGTGGATGTGCAGCTTCGCGAGTTTCTCGCCGGCCTTGGGGCCTATGCCGTTGATCTTGCGCACATGCAGCGGCCAGATCTTTTCCTGCAGGTCCGACTCGTAGACGATGGATATCCCGTTGGGCTTGTTGAACTCGCTCGCCATCTTGGCCAGCAGCTTGTTGGGCGCCACGCCGACCGAGCAGGTCAGGCCCGTCTTTTCAAAAATCGCCTTCTGGATCAGCCGCGCCAGCACCCGCCCGCCCTCCCGCTGGCCGCCGGGAACATCGGTGAAGTCGATGTAGACCTCATCTACGCCGCGGTCCTGCATCAGCGGCGCGATGTCGGTGATGGTGCTCTTGAAGAGCTGCGAGTACTTGCGAATCTCCGCAAAATCCACGGGCAGCACGATGGCCTGCGGACACAGCTTGGCGGCCTTCATCATGCCCATGGCCGAACCCACGCCGAACTGCCGCGCCGCATAGGTGGCCGTGGTGATCACGCCGCGTCCCACATAGTCCTTCAGCAGCGGAAAGCTTTCGACCGGGATGAAGCGCAGCGCGCGTTCGCCCTGCGCGGCGCGCAGCTCCTCGTCAACCTTGCGCCAGCCGCCGCCTATGACCACCGGCAGGCCCTTGAGCTGCGGATAACGCAGCAACTCGACGGACGCGAAAAACGCGTCCATGTCGAGGTGGGCAATGCGGCGGATTTTGTTGGCGGAAGAAGGGGACGGGGCGCTCACACGGCAAGCATAGCGCTGAAAGGCCGCCCTTGCCGCCCCTGCGGATGCCAATGAACGTCGGGAGACGTCAGTGGTCGTGGTGCAGGTAGCGCGCTTCACGCGGCAGGCGGAAGGCGACCACAAAGGCCAGCACCATCATGCCGGTCACGTACCAGTAAAACGCCGTTTCATGGCCCAGCGCTTTAAGGCCCAGCGCCACATATTCGGCCGACCCGCCGAACATCGCGTTGGCCACCGCATAGGCCAGGCCCACTCCCAGCGCGCGTACTTCCGGCGGGAACATCTCGGCTTTGACCAGACCACTGATGGAGGTATAAAAACTCACGATGGCCAGCGCCAGGATGATCAGCAAAAACGCGATGAGGGGGCTGCTCACGTTCTGCAGCGCCGTCAGGATGGGCACCGTGCACAAGGCGCCCAGCGCGCCGAACCACAGCATGGACGCGCGCCGGCCTATGCGGTCCGACAACATGCCGAACAGCGGCTGCATCAGCATGTAGACAAACAGTGCACCCGTCATCACCGCGCTGGCGGTCTTCACCGACATGCCGGCCGAGTTGACCAGGTACTTTTGCATGTAGGTGGTGAAGGTGTAAAAAATCAGCGACCCGCCGGCCGTGTAACCCAGCACCGTGAAGAAGGCCGCCTTGTGGTTTTTGAAGAGGCTCGCCAGGCTGCCGGCTTCCTTGTTGGCGCGCGATTGGGCGCTCGATGTTTCCTCCAGCGAGCGGCGCAGGTAAAGCGCGATCACCGCCGCCATGGCGCCCACCACAAAAGGAATCCGCCAGCCCCAGGCGTGCAGCTCGTCCTCGCTCAGCAGGAACTGCAGGATGACCACCACCAGCACCGCCAGCAACTGGCCGCCAATCAGCGTCACGTACTGGAAGGACGAGAAGAAACCGCGCTGGCCCTTGAGCGCCACTTCGCTCATATAGGTCGCGGTCGTGCCGTATTCACCGCCCACCGACAGTCCCTGGAACAGCCGCGCCAGCAACAGCAGCGCGGGCGCCAGCGCGCCTATGCTGGCATAAGTCGGCATGCAGGCGATGGCCAGCGAGCCGGCGCACATCATGGTCACCGAGATCACCATGGATGTCTTGCGGCCGCGCTTGTCGGCGATTCGGCCGAAGAGCCAGCCGCCGATCGGCCGCATCAAAAAGCCCGCGGCAAACACGCCTGCCGTGTTCAGTAACTGTGTGGTCGGGTTGCTGGAGGGAAAGAAGGCCGGCGCGAAATAAATCGCGCAAAACGCGTACACATAAAAGTCGAACCACTCGACCAAGTTGCCGGACGAAGCGCCGACGATCGCAAAGATGCGCTTGCGGCGCTCTTCCGCGCTATAGGGATGCAAAGTGGCCATGACGTCTACCTTGTTGGATGCAAAAGGTGCCCTGGCCGCGCCCGGGGTTGGCGGGGCACAGGGCAAGCCGGTAAAGCCGCCTTGTAAAGCCGCAGACCCCGGGGCGCACGCCGGCGCGGGCGCACCGCAATGCTTAGTTGTGTAAGGGTTTTCCATTATGCCCATCCGTGCTTTTAAGCGTGTGCCAGGCAAATATTTCCCCTGTTATTTGCTTAGAGGGCTTCTAAAATTTCGCCTTTTGCCCAAAACAGCACGACTGTGCGCAGACCCTGTGGGAGCCAAGCTCCCCGAATCAAGCACAAGCACCACCAGAGGGAAAAGACGATGAAGCGATGGATCAAATGGACCGCGGGCGCAGCCGGCGCGGTGGTGTTGCTGCTGGCCGGCACGGCCGTAGTCGGCAGTCAGATGGCCGAGCGCAAAAGCCAGCGGCAGCTGAAGGTGGCCGTGCAGCCCGTCGCCATCCCGGCTACGGCCCAGGCGCTGGAGCGCGGCGCTTATCTGTACAACTCGCGTGGCTGCGCCGACTGCCATGGCGCCGGCGGTGCGGGCCGCGAATTCATGAACGACGGCAAAGGCATGCGCCTGGCCGGCCCCAACATTACGCCCGGTGAAGGCAATGTAGTGGCGCGCTACACCCCCGAGGACTGGGTGCGTACCCTGCGCCATGGCGTCAAGCCCGACGGCCGGCCGGTGTTTGTCATGCCCAGTGAAGACTACAACCGCCTGACCGACGAAGACGTGGGCGCGCTGGTGGCTTATGTCAAAGCCTTGCCGCCGAAAGCGGGCGCCGCCGCCGTGCTGGATTTGCCCCTGCCGGTGCGTGTGCTCTATGCCTTTGACGCGATCCAGGACGCCGCGCAAAAAATCGACCATACGCTGCCGCCCGCCAAACCGATTGCCGAAGGCGTGACTGCGGCGCACGGCGCCTACGTCGCCAACATGTGCATAGGCTGCCACGGCGCAGGCCTGGCCGGCGGCAAAATCCCCGGCGGCCCACCCGACTGGGCGCCCGCCGCCAACCTCACACCCGGCGAAGGCAGCGCCATGCCGCGCTACAAGGACGCCGGCGCCTTTGTCGCCATGCTGCGCAGCGGCAAGCGCCCCGACGGCACGGCCATTACCGTGATGCCCTTCGAGTCGCTGCGCGCGCTTAACGACGTGGATGCGCAGGCGCTGTATGCGTATTTGCAGACGGTGCCGGCGCGGCCGTTTGGGCAGCGGTAAGAAGGCGCGGGCGGAGCAAGACGGCGGCCGGAGTCGCGGCGCTCTGGCATCATGGCCGGCTCGCCAAGCCTTTTGCATAGAAAGTGGAACGCCATGCCCTCCCAAGCCACCGGAAGCTTTGAAGTCAAACTCGCGCCGCAGGCGCTCGCCAACGCGGACGCCGGGCCGCTGATGGGGCGGCTGTCCATCAACAAAACCTTCAGCGGCGACCTGCAGGCCACCAGCCAGGGCGAGATGCTGAGCGCCGGCACGGCCGTCAAAGGCTCGGCCGGCTATGTCGCGATGGAACGCGTGACCGGCACGCTGCATGGCAAGCGCGGCAGCTTTGTGCTGCAGCACAGCGGCACCATGAACCGTGGTGCGCCGCAATTGACGGTCAGCGTGGTGCCTGATTCAGGGACTGAGGAGCTCACGGGCCTGAGCGGCACGCTGGGCATACAGATTGCGGATGGCAAGCATTCGTATGTGATGGACTATGAGATTGCAGCGCAGGCATGACGTCGCGGGAGCTTGTTGAACAGGCGTGCGCGAAAGCGATACGGCGCCCACCCAAAGTTCTGTTGCGCAAGTCTGGGCGTCGTCACGCACCTTGATTGGCGCCCTTCTCACCGCCTTCGCATTTGCATCAATAGCGTTAACAGGCCCTAGTAGGTTCCCGGCACAAAAATGCTTGAGTCCACCGTCTTGATATCGGTGCGCCCGCAAAACGCCATGGTCAGATCCAGCTCCTTGTGGATGATCTCCAGCGCCTTGGTGACGCCTTCCTCACCCATGGCGCCCAGGCCGTAGAGGAAGGCGCGGCCTATGTAGGTGCCTTTGGCGCCCAGGGCGGTTGCTTTGAGCACGTCCTGGCCTGATCGTATGCCGCCGTCCATGTGGACTTCAATCTGATTCCCGACGGCGGCGACGATCTCAGGCAGGCACGAGATGGAAGACATCGCGCCGTCGAGCTGGCGGCCGCCGTGGTTGGAGACGATCAGTGCATCGGCGCCTGAGTTGACGGCCAGTTTCGCGTCCTCGACGTCCTGGATGCCCTTGAGGATCAGCTTGCCACCCCAGCGTTTCTTGATCCATTCGACGTCGCCCCAGTTGAGGGCCGGGTCGAACTGCTTGGCGGTCCATTCCGAGAGCGAACCCATGTTCTCTACGCCCTTGACGTGGCCCACGATGTTGCCGAAGTGGCGGCGCGGGGTGCCCAGCATGCCGATGCCCCAGCGCGGTTTGGTCATGAGGTTGAGGATGGTCGCCAGCGTCGGCTTGGGCGGGGCGCTCAGGCCGTTCTTCAAATCCTTGTGGCGCTGGCCGAGGATCTGCAGGTCGAGTGTGAGCACCAGCGCAGAGCAATTGGCCGCCTTGGCGCGGTCTATCAGGCTTTCGATAAAGGCGCGGTCCTTCATCACATAAAGCTGGAACCAGAAGGGGTGGCGGTCTGTGCCGGCGGCCACGTCCTCGATGGAGCAGATGCTCATGGTCGACAGCGTGAAGGGGATGCCGAATTTTTTGGCGGCGCGCGCGCCCAGGATTTCACCGTCTGCGTGCTGCATGCCTGTGAGGCCGGTGGGCGCGATGGCCACCGGCATGGCCACGGGCTGGCCGATCATGGTGGTGGCCGTGCTCCGGTTCTCCATGTTGACGGCGACGCGCTGGCGCAGCTTGATCTTCTGGAAATCGCTTTCGTTGGCGCGGTAGGTGCTCTCCGTCCACGAGCCGGAATCGGCGTAGTCATAGAACATGCGGGGCACGCGTTTTTTGGCCAGGACGCGCAGGTCTTCAATGTTGGTGATCACGGGCACGGCGATAGTCTCCTCTGTCGTCCAATGCTAAAGCCTGGCGCTGACGGGCGATTGAATAAATTTTGGCGGGTCTCAAATTATTTCAACACGCGGGCGCCGGCCCGGGGCTAGACCGTCCCTTCTCGCCTCTTTTCGCCTCTTCTACCAGCTGCCGGACGCACCACCACCGCTGCTGGAGCCGCCCGACGAACTCCGGCTGCTGGAACCGGAGCTGGAACTGCTGCTGGACGAGCTGCTGCCACTGCCTCCACTGCTGGCGCTGACGCTTCCCGGGAAGAATACAAACAGCATCGCCAGGCCGGCCGCGAGCCCGGTGGGCAGCCAGGTAGACCAATCGTTCAAGAGCAGGTCGGGCGGGTTTTCAAAAGCCACATAGCCTACGATGCCGGCCACCACCGCGCAGCGCACGCCCAACTCCAGCAGGCTGCGTTTGGCGGCCATGTAAACACCCGCGCCGATAAGGCCCAGCAGCAGGCAGCCGATGCCGCCCCCCGCAGCGTAGAGCAGGCCCAGGCCGACGTTGTCGGCGCCCAGCTTGTAGCCAATGCCGACCAGCAGGCAGACCAGCAGCGCAAAACCACCGGTAATCCTGCGCACCGTGCGGGAGCGGCCGCAGCCGAAACCCAGCGCAAACGCCAGCGGCACCGGGAAGGTGAGCAGGACGACCGCCATGCCGACACTCTTCAGCACCACCGCCGTCACCAGGGGCGCGGCAGCAAGCACGCCCAGCGTGGCCGGCCATTTCCAGGTAAGTCGTGCACGAAGCACACCCACGGCGAAACCCCACAGCAGCGAGGCAATAAACGCCCATCCGAAGGGCGTGAGCCCGCCGCTGTCCCGGGCCGGGGGCTGCACTTCGCCGCGCACCAGCGCGCCTATCTGCTTGATGGCATCTTCCAGTCCGCCCGCGTAGTCGTTGCTCCGAAAGCGCGGCTTCATCTGCTGGTCGATGATGCGGCCGGCCAGCACGTCGGGCACGGTGCCCTCGAGGCCCTGGCCGACCTCGATGCGCATACGCCTGTCTTGCAGCGCCACCAGGATCAGGATGCCGTCGTCACGCTTGGCGTCGCCGATTTTCCATTTCTCGAACACACGCGTGGCGTATTCCTCGATGGTTTCTTCGCCGGTGGTCGGCAGCATGTACACGACCACCGCCGCACCGGTGTCAGCTTCCAGCGCCAGGATCTGCTCGTTCAATCCCTTGATATGTGAGGCGTGCAACGTTCCAGTGGTGTCGAGCACGCGCGCGCTGTAGGGCGGCACGGCCACCCGGACGGCATCTGCCGGCGCGGCCACCGTGACATCGGTTGCGGTCTCCGCTGCATCGGTCGGCTGGGCCAGGGCCCCGGCCGTCAGCAGGCAGAGCGAGGCCCAAAGCACGGCCAGGGCCCTGTAGAAACGCGTTGCAAATGCAGATGAGGGCAGGGCTAGCAGGGTAGGCGGGGTAGCTGGAAGGTGGCGCATTGAGAGAGCGGTCACTGAGTTCGTATGGCTTCGGGTGGTTTCCGGTGGCTTCCGGTGTGTATGTGCGAACTGTGAAGGTCAGCGTGCCGGGCTTCTGGCCCCCGCCTTGGCTTCGCGCACCCCGGCGCCGCGCACTTCGAAGCGGATCTCGTCGGCGACCTTGCCGCCGGCATCGACCAGTTGCACCACATGCCGGCCCGGCCAGGGTAGCCACTGCGCCTCTTGGCCGCGCGCGAATTCCTTGCCGTCCATCAGCCAGCGCGTGCCGCGGCCTTCGGCGCTGAAGCTGACGCGCTGGTACTTGGGCGGGATGTCCGGGTCCAGCGCGATGATGGTGCCCGAGGCCGGGGCGGTGATGCGCGGCGGGGCGTCGGGCTCGGCGGCAGCAGTTTTTTTGCCGGACCTGGACGCCTTGGCCGGGCCGAAATCGCCGGCGCCTGAATTTGCGGCAAACACGGCTTGCTCCGTGCCCTGGATAAACCACTCACTGCGCGCCGCCTCCAGCGGCGTGCCGCCTTCGTTGCTGAAGCGTGTGAGGCTTTGCACCAGGCCGGCCGGCGGCGCGGGCGCGCGGCTGCGTTCGGTCCTGTGCAGGTAATTCATCATCGCCGCCCAGATGGGCGCCGCGCCGCTGGTGCCGCTCACGTCCCACATCGGCGCGCCGCTGGCGTTGCCCACCCACACGCCCACGGTGTAGCGCTGCGAAAAGCCCATGGCCCAGTTGTCGCGCATGTCCTTGCTGGTGCCGGTCTTCACGGCCGTCCAGAAGCGGGTCGCCAGGATGCTGTCGGTGCCGAAGGTGCGCGCGCGCGCCATAGTGTCGGCCATGATGTCGGTTGCGATAAAGGCGGCACGGGCATCCAGCGCCTGTTTGAACACGGGCTTGGGGTTCTTCGCGAGCGAGGGCGCGCTGTAGCGCCCGCCGTTGGCCAGCGTGCGGTAGGCGTTTGTGAGCGACAGCAGCGAAACCTCGCTGCTGCCCAGCGCCAGGCTGTAGCCGTAGTAATCGCCCGATTCTTTGAGCGGCAGGCCGGCGGCCTTGAGCTGCTTGTGGAAGGCATCGGGCGACACCATCACCAGCGTGCGCACGGCCGGCACATTGAGCGAGGCGCCCAGCGCGGTGCGCGCCGACACCAGGCCCTTGAACTGCCGATCGTAGTTTTGCGGGATGTAGAGGCCGCCGGCCGTCTGGATCTGCGACGAAGAATCTTCGAGCAGCGAGGCGGCGGTGATGCGTTTCTCCGCAATCGCCTGCGCATACAAAAACGGCTTGAGCGTGGAGCCCGGCTGGCGCAGCGCCAACACGCCGTCGACCTCAGCCGCATCGCTGAGCTCGCCCGAGGAGCCCACCCACGCCAGCACTTCGCCGGTGGCGTTGTCCAGCACCACGATGGCGCCGTCTTCCACGTGACGGCCGCGCAGTTCGCGCAGCTGCTGCGTGAGGGTTTGCACGGCGAAGCGCTGCAGCGGGGCGCGCAGGGTGGAGCGCATGGTTGGGCTTTTTGAGTTCGCGGAGCCCTCACCGCCGCCCTCTCCCGGGGGGAGAGGGAGCAATGCGGATTCGTTGCCTGTCCCTGCTACTGTTCCCGCTCCTGCTTTGAGCAGGGCAGGCTCCCCGGTCTTGCTCCCTTTCCCTTTTTGCGCGGGCACGGACGAAGCCGCGCGCAGCGCGAGCAGCCTGCGCGCCAGGTGCGGCGCCACGCCTTCACTCGCATCAAAGGCCTTGCGCTGCAGCGCGGCGGTAGCAAACAGATCCATTCCTTCGCAGTCCACCTTGGCCGGCGCCTGCATGGTTTTGAGCACGCCGCAGGCGCGCTGCGACACCTGCGCCGCCTTGGCATTGGGCGCACGCACCAGCGCGGCCGCGATCGCCGCCTCGCGTTCGTCCAGGCCGTGCGCGGCCTTGCCGAACAATGTGCGGCTCAGCGCGTCAATGCCCACCATCTCGCCACGAAAGGGCACGAGGTTGAGGTAGGCCTCCAGAATCTGGTCCTTGCGCCAGCGCGCTTCCAGTATCTGCGCCGACACGGTCTGGCCGACTTTTTGTGCAACGCTGCGCCCGCCCGCGCCGGCGCGCCAGTCTTCGTCCAGCAGCCCGGCCAGCTGCATGCTGATGGTGGAGGCGCCGCGCGTCTTGGTGTTCCACAGGTTGCCCCAGGCCGCGCTGGAAACCGCGCGCCAGTCCACGCCGCTGTGCTCGTAAAAGCGCTTGTCCTCGCTGAGCACCAGCGCCGTGCGCAGGGCTGGCGATACGTCGGGCAGGGCGACCCACTGGCCGCGCCGCACGGCTTTGTCGGTGCGCAGGCGCTGCAGGAGTTCGCCATTGCGGTCCAGCACCAGAGTCTCGGAAGGCTTGAAGTCACGCTTGACTTCGTCGAAGGTGGCGACGGCCCAGGCGGACGAGCTTGCGCCGCTTGCCAGAACAATGGCAAGCACCGAGCTGGCAATCATGCGCTTTGTGTGGCGATTCATTTCTTTTTGCAGAGTCTCAGGTTGGTCCGGGTTGCATTGACCGCCGGCAAATATGCGTCGGCGTCGCTCGGCGGATACTTCTCCTTGATGTCATCGTCGGTCATCGCCGCATCAGCCGCCAGTGGCTGCAAAGTCCGGATGCAGGCGGCCGAATCACCCAGTTTGAACTGGGTCAATGCCGTGTCGTTCATCACCCAGGCGGAGTCGACCCAGTGGAGAAATTCCTTGCACCGCGTGGCGATGGGATTGATGACAGCGAGGGCGGCGCTGTAGTTTTTGGCCTGGTAGTCTTTTTTGAACTGTTTGCGCGAGTTCGCCATGCTCTTGCGCTCGCAAAGAGGCTCCGGCTTTCGGTAAAGCCCTTCAAACCACGCCCGCGCGCCGCAGTAATTTTTGCACGCATCCGCCTCGTTGCTTGCAACGGTGACATCCTGGCCGGCGGCCTTAAAACTGACTTCACAGGCGGATGCGTCCAGCTTCGACTTGCCGTTGGTGATCACACCATTCAATTCGCACACATGGGCATTGGCGCCAACGGTTGTGATCTTGAACTTCCCGCGCGGTTGGACCTGAAGCGTTCCCCATGCGCCGTCGCTAATCACGTATTCACCTTCGGCGGGCGTGCTGTATTGAGCCAGGGCGGCATTGACCCCCAGCAACGCGAAGGCATAGACGGCAAGTTTCACTTCGCCGCCTCAACCTTCACCCGCGCATTCGGGAACTCGCCGAACATCTCGGGCGCGTACATGGCCTCGACACGGCTTGGAGGCAGGGCAAAGTCACCGACGTTGTTCAGGCGCACGGTGTATTCCATCTTCACCACGCCCTTGGGCAGGTACTCGTAGTAACTGCGGAAGGCTTCGAAGCTGCGCTCTTCAAACGCCGGCCAGCCCGAGCCGCTCTTCTTCTCGCCGCTGGTGGCGATTTCGGAATCGCGGCCCAGGCCGCCGCCCAGGATAGTCGCGCCGCCGGGCACCGGGTCGCTGATGACGACCCAGGTCATGTCGGCGCTGGCGTTGACTTCCAGCGTAATGCGGACCACGTCGCCGCGGGTGTAGACACCCTTGACGGCCTGCTCCACCGGCGTGATGGTCTTCTTGATCTGGTAGCCGGCGTTGAAGGGCTCCTTCAGCTGGATGGCCGCAATGGATTGCAGCGTGAGCCATGGTTTGCCCGGACCCTGGTGCGTCACCGTCAGCGTGTCCTTCGCAGCGCCGCCCCAGGGCAGGAACATGCTGTTGTTGCGCAGGTTGCCGGGCGAGGCCGGCGCGCCGAAGAAGGTGGTCTGGTTGGGGGCGCCGGCCGCGTCGGTGGTCTTGACGCGGTCGACCTTGCTCCAGTCCACACTTGCAACACTGGCCGCAGCCGCTGCCAGCGTGGCCTTGGTCACGCCCGCCACCGGCGTGGCTTCAAACTTGGCCGAGAACTTGTCGAGAGCCAGGCCGCCCCAGAGGTTGGCCGTGGTGGTGTGCCAGGCGCCTTTTTGCTGGCGCGCGATAAAGCCGTTGGCCAGGCGGCCCATGTCGTCTTTCCAGGCCGGGTCATCCATCACGGCCAGCATCAGGCGCGCGGTGTTGACGTCGCCGTTGGTCATCAGCCACCACCAGTAGTCGTCCTTCTCGGTGCTGAAGACCAGCTTGGTGCCCTGGAAGGACAGGCGTGAACGCAGCACCTGGTTGGCTTCGGCGATGCGCTGCTCGCGCTGCGGCGCGTCGGCCACGCGCTTCAAGATGTTGAGCCAGTCGATCACCGCGTGCGTGGGCCACTGGTTGGGTGCAATGGTGATGCTGCCCAGCATGCGGCCCTGTGCCTTGCCGTAGCGCGACAGCGCCTCCAGCGCGGCCAGCTTGCGCACGTCCAGGTCCTTGCGCGGGCTCCAGAAGTCGCGCTGGATACGGCCTTCCACAAACGCGATCAGGCCGCGCTCCATGGGGGCACGGGCTTCATCGGGCAGGGCAAAGGCCGGGTTAATGCCGGATGCCTCATGCGTGGCAGCCAGCAGGTAGGCCGTCAGCGCATCGCTGCCGCGATTGGCTTCGCCATCGCGCGGCGGGAAGTAGTTGGCCAGGCCATCGCTGTCAAGGTAGGTGGGCAGTTGCGCCAACACGGTCTGCCAGAGCTTGCCGTCGCGCAGGCCCACGGCCTTGCTGGTTTTTTGCTCCAGACAGATGAAGGGGTACATCGCAAAATAGTCGCGCACGCCGTCCATGCCTTCGGCTAACTTTGGCTGCAGCGACATCTTCAGGCCGCCACGGCCGGGAAGGGCGTCGGCCGGCGGGTTCACGTCCAGCGTGAAGCTGCCGTCGACCTGCACCAGCGTGGCTTGTTGCACCGTGAGCGGCACGGCCGGGATGATGCGTTGGCGCGCTTTGAGGCCGTCGCGTGCACCGCTGATGGTGTCCTTCGCTTCGATTTCCCACAGGATGGCTTCGGCGCGCGTGAGCGCGAGTTGCGCGGGCGCCGTGACCATCCAGGCCACTTCGCGTGCCTCGCCGGCAGGAATGTCCACGGTCTGCGGCTTGAGGTCGAGCAGCGTGGCGCGTGGGCTCACTTCAACCTTCATCGCGGCCTTGGTGGTGTTGCGCAAAGTCAGCTGCGCGCGGAACTGGTCGTCTTCGCGCACCAGCGGCGGCAGGCCGCTGATGATCTGCAAATCCTGCGTGGCGCGTATCGATGTCTGGCCGGTGCCGAAGAGGCCGGTGCCGGCATCGGCCACGGCGACGATCTTGAAGGTCGTCAGCGCGTCATTGAGCGGCACGGTCACCACGGCCTGGCCCTTGGCGTCCAGCACCACGCTGGGGTTCCACAGCAGCAGGGTTTCCAGCAGTTCGCGCGTGTTGCTGCGCCCGCCGCCGCCGCCGGCCGCCACGGCTTTGCGGCCGTAGTGCCTGCGCCCGATGATTTCCATCTGCGCGGTGGATGTTTCCACGCCCCAGGATCGGCGCTGCAGCATGGCGCCCAGCAGATCCCAGCTGTCGTTGGGCATCAGTTCCAGCAGCGCCTGGTCCACCGCGGCCAGCGCCACTTCAGCGTTGGCGGCCGGCTGGCCGTTGGGCAGCTTGGCCGTGATGGTGACCTTGGCCTGGCCGCGTACTGCGTAGCTTTCCTTGTCTGCCTTCACGCTCACTTCCAACTGATGGGCCTTGGTGCCTACGCGGATTTCCGCCACCCCCAGGCGGTAGGCCGGCTTGCTCAGGTCGACCAGCGCGGTGGGCGCCACGTATTCGCGGCCTTCATACCAGAAGGATGTCCACCACTCGCGCGGCGCCTTGTAGCCCCAGGTGAAGAAGCTGTACCAGGGCACTTCGCGCAGGCGGCCGCGCAGGGCCAGCACGCTCACATACACATTCGGGCCCCAACCCTCCTTGATCTGCAGGTTGACGGTCGGGTCCTGGCCGTTGAGCTGCACCACCTGGGTCTCGATGATGCCTTCGCGTTCAATGGCGACCAGTGCGGTGGCAAAGCGGAAGGGCATGCGCACCTGGAACTTGGCGGTTTCGCCGGGCTGGTAGCTTTTCTTTTCGGGCAGCACGTCCATGCGGTCGTGGTCTTCGCCGCCGAACCAGAGCTCGCCCTGGCGCGTGACATACACATTGCTGGCCGCCTGGATGGTGTTGCCGTCCTTGTCTTTGGCCGTCACGATGAGTTCGACCTCGCCCGGCTCGCCGAGTTTGGTTTCACACAGCAGCAGTCCGCGCGAATCGCTCTTGCCGCTGCAGACCTTGCCGAGGTCTTTGGTCTCGGTCTTGTTGTCGTAGGTGTAGAAGCCGCCCACCATGCGCTTGCGGCTGGTGGTGGTGATGCGTGCCACGGCCTTGACGTCCAGCGACACGTCGGTCGCGGGTTTGCCCGTGAGGTCCAGCGCCAGCGCCTGGAACTTGATTTTCTGGCTGCTCGAGACCCAGCCTTCGGTCTTGATGCCGGCCACCACGGCGGCCGGCCAGACGGTGGAGACGCTGCGAATCGTCTGCACTTCGCCGTTGGGGTCGGCGTAGCTGGCTTCCATCAGCAGTTCTTGCGGCTGCCTGTGCGCAGGGATGTCGTTGATGGTGAGCTTGCCTGCGCCGTTGCGGTCCAGCGTCAGCGGCAGCTTGTCGGCGATGACGCGTTGGTCCAGCGAGGCCGCGCTCTCCTCGTCGGAGTTGGCGGCCTGTCCGCGGTTGATGCGCGGCGGGTTGAAGTTGAATTCTTCGAAGTCGCTGTAGCTCAAGGATTTTGCGCGCACCAATGCCGACACGCGCACCGGCAGGTTGACGGCGCCGCCGCCCGAAACGTAGTTGATCTGCACATCGGTCGGTACGGACTTGACGTTGATGAGCGCCTTCTTTTCGGTCGGGGTGATGCGCCCTTCGAGCACCGGCAGGCGGAACTCTTCAACACGGAACTGCCCGCTGCTGAAGCTGCGCGCACGGTTGCCTCGGCCGTTGCCGCTGTCGTTCTGGCCCTTGAGTTGCACTTCGTAAACGCCCAGCTTGGCGGCCGGCGGAATGGCGAAGGTGTTCTCGGCGCTCAGGCCGCCGGTTGCCGTCTTGCGCCAGCTGATGGGCTGGGTGAACTGCTGGCCGCTGCCCACGTGGGTGATCACCAGGGTCGCCGGCGTGCCCTCGGGCAGGCCGAAGCCCTTGCTGGTTTCGGTGCGCAGCACATGCTTCATGGACACGGTTTCACCGGCCCGCAGCAGCGTGCGGTCAAAAATCGTGTGGGCCCGTTCGTTGGGCATAGGGTCACGGCTGGTGGGCACGTTGAAGCGCCAGGGCTCGATGCCCCGGTGCCAGTCGCTCCAGGTAAAGGCCAGGTCTTCCACGCCGGCAACCGTGGCGCGCGCGCTCACGAAATAGGCGTTGCTGCCGTCGTTGCCAGGGCAGTGCGGTGGGTCGGAGGGCAGACCGTTAAAACTGGCGATACCCTGTGCGTTGGTGACGGCTTTGGCCACTTCAACACCGTTGCAGCCCGAGACGCGCACCGTGGCGCCCGCCACCGGCGTGCCCTTGTCCAGCGTGGTGACCCAGGCCAGCGAGTTCTCACGGCCCAGCTTGAAATGCACGCCCAGGTTGGTCACCAGGGCCGAGGTGCGCACATACATGGTGCGGCTCGCGCCGTGGCGCTCGTCCAGCAGTGAGGTGCCGAGTTTCTGTGAAGCAATCTCGACAACGTGAAAGCCGGGCGCCAGCGGGATGCCGACGACTTCAAAGGGGCGCGGGTCGCCGCCCACAGGCTTGGGCAGGTCCAGCGTCTTCACGCCGGCCTGGCCGCCCAGCAGCGACAGCATGCGCGACTGCACATAGTCCTTGCCTTGCGAATCCAGCGCCTTGGGCAGCGGGCCCTTGACGTCGGCGGCCGCCGTCTTGCGCGACACCTCGTACTCGTCATAGCGCTGCACCTTGCGGAACCAGGCAATGATGTCGGCGTCGTTGCGCGGCTGCAGGTCGCTGACCTTGCCGGATCCCGGCGCCAGGCCCTTGACCTGCAGGGCGGCTTCCACATTGCGCAGCGTGACCGGCAGCAGGGCTGGGTCGCCGGGCTTGGTGTTGGGTTCGGCAAATCGCTCGACGATGCCGAAAGGCGCGGCGGCGAATTTCGCCAGCGGCGGCATCGCACCCGAGGCCACCTTCAGCGGAAAGCTGTCGGCATTGCGCAGCGTGCGGCCCGAGGCATCCTTGAAGTTGCCGGGCAGCTCGAGCGAGAACTGGGTCTGCTCGGGAAAGAGCGGCTTGAAGGTGATACCGGTGACCACGTTGTCGCCGTCGCTGCTGCCTTCTTCGAAGAAGGGCTTGAAGGTGTCTTTGTCACCCTTGAGGCGGATCGCTTCGGCCAGCTTGCGCGGCACCGGTGCGTTGAAGGACAGGCTCATGGGCCGCATCGGCAGGCAGGCCGACTGCGCGTTCTCGCGTTCGCAGCTGAAGGAGGCCGAGAAGGGCTCGCGCACCTGGAAGTTGTAGCGTTTTTCGACCGAATTGGCGATGCCGCTGGGCGTGCTCACGCCTTTGCCGTAGACCAGCTGCAGCTTGGTGGCGGACGTCAGGCGTCGGTTGCAGGCCAGCGTCACGTAGCGCAAAGGCTCGCTGGCTGCGGCCTTTTCCAGGCCTTGCGACTTGAGCAGTTCATCGCGCTCCCTGCCTTCGATCAGCTTGACGGGCACACGCTCACCCAGGCCTTCGACGGCGCACCAGACGTTCTCGCGAACGCTTTGCAAAGTAGCCGCGCCGTTCAGTTGCAGCAGGAAGTACTGTTCTTCATCGATGCGCTCGTAGCTGCCGGGGCGCAGGTTCTGGACAAAGGGGCCGCCGGTGTTGAACTTGTACGAGGTGGCGCCGGCCAGGGGCTGTCCCTTGGGCGACTTGAAGGTGCCGACCACCTGCACCGCGCAGCTCACGCCGGGCGGCAGGTCGTTTTCAAATTCAAACGCCCATTCGCGCTCGCTGATCCAGCGGCCGGAGCCTTTGGTGGCCTGCGCATCGCTGCAACTCAGCGACAGCGGGGCGGGCGCCTTCGGGTCGCCGAAATTGACGGCGCCTTCGTCGAACTTGGCGACGATTTGCCGCACACGCGCGACCTCGCCCTGGGGCGAGAGACTGATGATTTGCAGGGCATGGGCATGCAGCGATACCGCCGCGATCAGTGCCACGGCGGCTTTTTTCATAGTTAGGCTCACGGTTCCTTCCTCCTTCGGGAAGCCAGAGCGTAGCTGATTTATATGTAACAAAGTATGTATGCTGACGGGAAAAATGCCGCGTGGTTTTTCATTCGAACAAGGCGAGCGCCTGCGGATCGAAAACAATTGATTCGTCATCACGGACACTTTGTTTTTTTGTCAACATCTTGGAGATTTACATGGCCGTCGAGATTGAGCGCAAGTTTCTGGTGGCGGGCACCGCATGGCGCCAGGCAACCGGGGTCATATTGAGTCAGGGCTACTTGAATCGGGACAAAGAGCGAACCGTGCGAGTCCGTCTTGCGGGAGCGCAGGCCTTCCTGACTATCAAGGGCCTGACTCGCGGCGCTTCGCGGGCAGAGTTTGAGTACGAAATTCCGGCGGCGGATGGCGAGCAGCTTCTGAAGATGTGCGAAGGGCCCGTCATTGAAAAGATCCGTAGAGTCATCGTGCACGATGGAGCTCGCTGGGAGATAGACGAATTCCTCGGCGATAACGCCGGGCTCGTGGTCGCGGAAATCGAGTTGGAGTCGGAAGACCAGGCCTTTGCACGGCCAGAGTGGTTGAGGGAAGAAGTCACGCATGAAGCCCGTTACTTCAACTCCAGCCTTGCCAGCAACCCCTATAGCAAGTGGCATGAGAAGCCGGTGGTCTGACCCTTTCCTGTCGAACCCCAAGAGTGCAAAGGCGCAAGCTTGGCGGCACATCTCCACAACCGTGTAGCCTACCCCCATGGACTCCCTGATCGCCGCCTCCTCACGCGCGCTGGCTGCCGGTGACGCGCTGGGCGCGCTCAAGCGCGTGGCTTTGCGTGACGATCCGCCGGCGCTGGCCTTGCGCGGCATTGCCATGGCCCAGCTCGGTGAGCACTCGCGCGCGCGTGAACTGCTGCGGCGTGCGGCGCGTGGCTTTGGCGCGCATGAAGCGCTTGCGCGTGCCCGCTGCGTGGTGGCGGAGGCCGAGGTGGCGCTGGCCATGCGCGACTTTGCCGGCTCGCCGCGCGCGCTGGCAGCCGCGGCGGCTACCCTCGAGGCGCATGCCGACAGTGCCAACGCCTTGCAGGCCTGGCTGATCACCGCACGGCGCTTGCTTTTGCTTGGCAGGCTGGATGATGCGCACGCCGCTTTGGCGCGGCTCGATGCGCGCGGCCTTCGGCCTTCGCTGAGGGCTGTGGCTGAACTGACCGCGGCCGAACTGGCGCTGCGCTCGCTGCGGGTCGGCGATGCGCGCATGGCGCTGGCGCGCGCGCAGGCGGCGGCCGAGCGCGCGCAGGTGCCGGCGCTGCAGGCCGAGGTGGCGGAGGCGCGGGCGGCGCTGGATCGCCCCGCGGCCCGGCGGCTCACGGCTGATGGTGAGGTGGCGCTGCGCCTGGATGAGGTGTCGGCCTTGCTTGCGTCTGACGCGCTGGTGGTCGATGCCTGCCGACGCGGATTGGGCGCCGGCGAGCAGTGGCGGCCGTTGGCGCGGAGGCCCGTGTTGTTCGCGCTGGCTCGCGCGCTGGCCGAGGCTTGGCCCGGCGATGCCGACCGCGAGGCCTTGATCGCGGATGTGTTCCGCACCAGACATCCTGACGAGACGCACAGGGCGCGCCTGCGGGTCGAGATCGGCCGGCTGCGTGCGCTGGTCAAGCCGCTCGCGGCCATCGAGGCGACCGCGCGGGGCTTTGCGTTGAAGCCGCTGGGCGGGCGCGACGTGGCGGTGTTGGCGCCGCCGCTGGATGGCGAACAGGCTTCGCTGGTGGCGCTGCTGTCAGACGGCGCGGCCTGGTCCACTTCGGCCCTGGCGCTGGCCTTGGGCGCGAGCCAGCGCACCGTGCAGCGCGCGCTCGCCGATCTGGAGGCCGAGGGAAGGGTGCGCTCCATCGGCCGGGCGCGGGCGCAGCGATGGCTGGCGCCGCCGCTGGTCGGATTCACGACGATCTTGTTACTCCCCGCTTCGCTGCCGATTGGATAGAGTTGTCTCCATGGCGCTGGTTTACGGCGCGACAAGGAGCCGCAATGACAAGCAAGACCCTCAAGCCAAAAGCCGAACCCGAGGCGCGCCCCGCCGAGATCGTTCGCGAATACGGTTTCCCCGGCGTTGACGACGTCGCCGGCGTCACGCACGACGGGCAGCGTGTCTGGGCCGCCGCAGGCGCAAAGCTCATCGCTTTCGACCCCGCCAGCGGCGAGCAGACCCGCACGCTTAACTGCGTGGGCGATGCCGGCACCGCCTTCGACGGCAAACACCTCTACCAGATCGCTGAGTCGCGCATCGACAAGATAGACCCGGCCACCGGCAAGGTGGTGGCGTCCATCCCGGCGCCCGGCAGCGGCAGCGACTCGGGCCTGACCTGGGCCGAAGGCAGCCTGTGGGTGGGCCAGTACCGCGACCGCAGGATCCACCAGGTCGACCCCAGGACAGGCGCCATCCAGCGCACGATTGAATCGAACCGCTTCGTCACCGGCGTGACCTGGGTCGACGGCGAGCTCTGGCACGGCACCTGGGAGGGCGACGAGAGCGAGATTCGCCGCATCGATCCCCAGAGCGGCGCCGTGATCGAGCGGCTTGAAATGCCGCGGGGCGCCGGCGTCAGCGGGCTGGAGTCCGACGGCGCTGACCTCTTTTACGCGGGCGGCGGCAAGAGCGGCAAGGTCCGCGCCGTGCGGCGGCCCAAAGCCGCGTAGCAACTGCCGCGAGGGGCTTAGAGCCTGTTCAATGTCTAAACGGGGCCGCGTTGGGGTGCAATCGGGATGAGTGGGCCGACCGGGCACGCCGCATGGGCTAATGCCCATGCAAGGGCTCGGGTGGCTCAATCGCCCGATTTCACCCCAACCCGGAGGGCAAGCGCCTTCTCGGGCGGTCTGCGGCGTTGCGGCGCTAGCCCATAGCCGAGCTATGGGCGTCGCACCGCGCCTTGCATCCCATCCCGAGAAGGTGCTTGCGCGGTCCCGTTTAGACATTGAACAGGCTCTTAACCCCTCACTGATATTTCCCCGGCCTTCTGGCCACAACGAGCGCACCCGGAACCAGCACGGGTCGGGCAGCGCATTGACCAACGCAAACGTTCACTCACACCCAGGAGAAACCCATGAAGTTGTATTACAGCCCGTCTGCCTGCTCCTTGTCGCCGCACATCGTGGCCCAGGAGCTGGGCCTGCCCCTTGAACTCGTCAAGGTCGATGTGGTCGCCAAACGCACCGAGCACGGCGAGGACTATCTCGCCATCAACCCCAAAGGCCTGGTGCCCGCCCTCCGCCTGGACGACGGCAGCGTGCTCACGGAAGGCCCCGCCGTTGTGCAATACCTGGCGGACCTGAAACCGGATGCACAGTTGGCGCCCGCCCACGGCAGCCTGGCGCGCTATCGCCTGCAGGAGATGCTGGGCTACATCAACTCGGAGCTGCACCAGAGCTATATGCCGCTGTTCAACCCGGCTTGCAGCGAGGAAGTTCGCGGCGCGCGCATGGCTTACCTGCGCAAGCACTACGGCCTGCTGGATGCCGTGCTGGGCCGCACGCCCTTCCTGCTGGGCGAACGTTTCACGGTGGTCGACGCCTACCTGTTTGTGGTCACGCGCTGGGCCGAATTCGTCAAGCTGGACCTGTCGGCTTTTCCCGGGCTGCTGGCTTTCCAGGCGCGCATCGCCGGCCGGCCCGCCGTGCAGGCGGCGTTGCGCTATGAGCAGGCGGCCAGCGCCTGAGCGAAAGCCCATCCATCCATTTATCCACCCGCCCTCCAGGAGAACGCCATGAACAGCACCGTCACCGAAACTTCCACCCTGAACCACGCCGTCGTGCCCCGTGACGCATGGCTGGCCGAGCGCAAGACCCTGCTGGCGCAGGAGAAAGAGCTGACACGCCTGCGCGACCAGGTCGCCCGTGAACGACGCGCGCTGCCGTGGGTCCACGTTGAGAAAAACTATGTCTTTGACACACCTGAGGGCAAGCGTTCGCTGGCCGATCTGTTCGAAGGTCGCCGGCAGTTGATGGTGCAGCACTTCATGTTCGGCCCCGGTTGGGAGCAGGGCTGCCCGAGTTGCTCTTACATGGCCGACCATACCGCCGGCATGCAGATTCACCTGGAACACCGTGACGTCACGTTTGTGGCCGTGTCGCGCGCGACCTTGCCCGAGATAGAGCGCTTTCGCAGGCGCATGGGCTGGCAGTTCAAATGGGTTTCATCGAACAGCACCGACTTCAACTACGATTTCCACGTGAGCTTCAAGCCCGAGGACCGTGTCGACGGCACCGTCAATTACAACTACGGCAGGGTGGAATTCCCGGCCGAAGAAGCGCCCGGCATCAGCCTGTTCTACAAGGACGGCGAGGGCCGCGTCTTTCACACCTATTCCACCTACGGGCGCGGTGTGGAGGTGATGATGGGCACCTACAACATGCTGGATCTCACGCCCAAAGGCCGCGATGAGCATGAGGGTTTCTACAAGATGGACTGGGTGCGCCACCATGACCGCTACGAGTCCCAGGCGGCATTTACGCCCGCGCCCGAAGTCGATTCGTGCTGCAGCGCCAAAGCCTGACCCAGCGAAGCAGGCGCAAACATCATGTCAAGCCTCTGGCCCTGGCTGGTGGTGGCGGGGGTCGGCGCCCTGCATGGGCTGAACCCTGCCAATGGCTGGGCCTGTGCCGCCGCCTGGGGCCTGCACGCACGCGACCGCGCGCAGGCTATGCGGGCTCTGCTGCCTATCGCGGTGGGACACCTCGCATCGATTGCGCTGGTGGCCGGCGCGGTGGTGTGGGGGCTGGCCATCGACCGTTTTGCGTTGCAAATGCTGGCAGGCGGTTTGCTGGTCGCCTGCGCCATGCTCCACCTATCAGGTTGCGCGCCCAGTGCGGCGCGCGCACCGGCAGGGCAAGCCGGATTGGCGCTGTGGTCCTTCATGATGGCGAGCGTGCACGGCGCCGGCCTGATGCTGGTGCCGGCGCTGGTCCCGCTGTGCGCGGGGGAGGCAGCGCTGGCGGGGATGGAGGGATTGGCGGGGGCAGGACCGCTGCTGCTTGCGCTCGTGGCCGTGGGCGTTCACATGGCAGCCATGTTGATCGTCACCGGCTTGGTCGCCAGCGGGGTTTGCCGCGGATTCAGTACAGGGGCGCGCTGGCTGGTCGCCCGCAAGCGCGAGCCCGCAGCAGGCCTGGGCCTTGCATTGCTTCAGCCCAGCAGGCGAAACAAGCCGTAGAGCGACAGTAGCGCCGTCACCACCAGGAAGCCGGTCTTGGCCCCACGGGCGCCGACCAATGTTCCGATCACGCTGCAAGCCAGGATGGCGCCGAGAATGTAAGTTGTTTTCATGGGCCCGATGGTAAGGCCTCGGTGCCCCAAAAAATGCGGATGTGGTTTGAAACCTACGCGCGTGAAGACCGGCGCACTGGCTGCGACCCGCCACGCGGCAGGCTGGCGCTGACCAGCGCCGCGGCCAGCGTGACCAGCCATGAGTAGTACACCCACACCAGGAAGGCCAGCAGCGGCGCGAAGGCGCCGTAAATCGTGCGGTAGGTCGGCACATTGGCGAGGTAGATCGCAAAGCCCTGCTTGCCCAGCTCGAACGCAACGCCGGCCAGCACGCCGCCCGTGATCGCGTCGCGCCAGCGCACAACGGTGTGCGGCACAAAACGGAACAGGCAGGCAAAACCGGCCGCGCTCAACAGCATGGGTCCCAGGTTCAGCGCATGCGGCAGCCAGGCGGGGCGCGTGCCCGCCACCAGCCCGCTGGAGGCCGAAGCCAGATAGGACACGGCCCACAGGCTGGCGCCTATCAGCACCGGACCGGTCAGCAGCATGCCGGCGTACAGGCCCAGCCGGCGCAGCAGCGGTCGCGGTTTCTTCACCTGCCATATCCGGTTCAGCGTGGTCTCCACGCTCAGCATCAGGGCCAGCGCCGACACCAGCAGCAAGGCAAAGCCGACCTGCGTCAGCCCGCCGGCATTGCCCGAGAACTGCGCCAGGTACTTGAGCACCGTCTTCGCAATGCCGGCCGGCAACAGCCCGCGCAGCAAGTGCTCACGTATCGCCTCGCCGGTCGCATGCAGGGCCGGTATGCGCGCGAACAGCGCAAAACTCAGCGCCAGCAAGGGCACCATGGACATCACCAGCGTGAAGGTCAGCCCGCCCGCCGCCTGCGGCAGCCGCTCTTCGCCGGCGCGTCGCATCAGGCGGCTTATCAGGCCGCCCTGGTTTCGGCTGCTGGTGCTTGTGGTCGTCGTTGCCATGCAGGGAATATAGCGAGGCGTGGGCAGGTTTCAGGCGGTGGATGGGGGAATGCGGAGATTTAGGCGTGGGAACGCGGCGTTTGCGCGACAGAGTTTGGTTGGGGATCTGCCCAATGAGTGGCTTGAACAACGCCAGATGTGAGCAATGCTCAAATGCTATCGCTCTGTGCGAAGACATCCAGCGCGTCCATTTGGCGACAATGGTGGCCGACAAAACCATTTCGAATTTATCCACTACTTGTAAAAAAAACATGAACAAAAAAGCAATCGCAGCTCTATTACTTTCTCAAGCCATGCTGTTTGGCTGTGCCAGCTACAACTACACCGATGCACCGCCAACAATGGGAGTCATGTACTCAAAATATGCCTACATCGGATATGCGGGTGAACTCAAGCCAATTGAAGACGTCGGTATCGTGACAACAGATGGGCTGATCAAAATCAGCATGGTGGACGGTCAACCGATCTCCAGCTACCAAGTGTTCAAGACCTCAGGGATGTATTCAGGAGGACGGTATCAATTGCATCTACTTCCTGGAACGCACGTTTTATCAATGGGATTTCGTGATGACCGGGGAAATGGCTCAATATCCTGGTCGACTTCCGATCTCAAAAAAACAATCTCAATCGCGAAGGGGCAGGTTATCCACTTGTCTGTAGCTGGAAGTGGTAGAAGTTCGTGGACGGCAAAAGAATCCGATGGAAGTAGCGTGCTTTCACTGATCGCAAGTGATTTCAATGAATTGACCAAGAGCAAAGCTGGGAAAGGAAATGCCTCTTAAATAGTTGCCTATTTGATGAAAATTGTGGGTCCGGCACGGCTTGCGGTTGGCCGAGGGAATGGCCTCGCTCCCGCATGAGCCGAACGATATCGGAGTGAAGCGATTGCGCATCTCCAGAGCTCTTGCAGAGATCCGGCGGGCAGAGGCGGTCGAATGGGTTGTACGGTTGACCTCGAGCTTGTCCACAAACTGTCGGCTAGTCCTTTCCCCAAGCGCAGTGATTACGGAATCAACTCCTGTGAAGACATCGTTCGCCGGCCAAGATAGACTGAAACGAACAATATTTTTCAGCGTCAGACAGTGCAAGGAATAACTTGGCGACAAAACCAGAAAAACTCGTCGCGGCATATGCGCGATTCGCGCGGGCCGTTTCCAATATTCCGGATGAGAAGGCATGGGAGCTTTGCCGCGTCGCCGCTGGAGTTCCGGCCTTTGTCACCGAGGCCCGTACACGCGATCCCAAGCCGACAGGCTCGCAGATTGCCGCCGGCCTGGAACAGGGATGGCGGGAAATGCTCGATCTTGTGGGCGAGGTTGACATCCAATGGCGTGGGGCGGTTTCAAATGCGCTGCACGATGCCATCGCGGCGGAGTATCCCGAATTTCTGCAACTTGAAACTGCGCGCCTGGAAAAAATCATGGCGCGAGGGAAAATCCGGACCGAGGCCGAGTTCTACCTGGTGAGGCACAACATAGACGTTCTCGAAGGCGAGCCGGAGTTACCTGAGGAGCTGAGGCGTCTTTATGCCTTGGTCGAGGCGTATGAGGCCCGCGCCTAGTTTGGAATAAGGGGACCGACTTTGAACGCGACCATGCAAAACAACTCCCAAGCCTCAAGCACCCAGGGCTACGCCGAACAAGCCGAGGCGCTGATCCCCCAGTACGAATCAATCCCCTTTACCAAACGCCACGAGACCGAGTTGCATCTTTTGCCCACGGCCCCAAGCCACATCCTGGACATAGGGGCCGGCACCGGAGTGGATGCGGCCTGGTTTGCGGAGCAGGGCCACAGCGTCCTGGCGGTGGAACCGACTGCCGAGTTCCGCACGGCGGCCATGCACCTTCATCCCTCGCCTTTGATCGAGTGGCTGGACGATATGCTGCCCGGGTTGGATGTGGTGCTGTCGCGGGGGGAGCGCTTTGACGTCGTCATGCTGAGCGCGGTGTGGATGCACCTGGATGAAGCGGAACGCCGCGCCGGCATGCCGAGGCTGGTGTCGCTGCTGGCGCCTGATGGCCTCATGCTCCTGTCGCTTCGGCATGGGCCGATTCCAGCCGGACGGCGCATGTTTGAGGTTTCGGGCGAGGAGACCATAGAGCTTGCGCGGCAGCACGGGCTCAGGGCGGTGCTGAATACGCAAACAGAATCATTGCAGCCGGGCAATGCCGCCGCGGATGTGACCTGGACCCGGCTCGCCTTCAAGCGGGACAATTAAACAGCCCCCGGCAAGATGCCGAGGGCTGCACACATCACTTAACCCAAATTCACCGGCACAAAAATCTTGCTGTCGCCGCGCTGGATCAGCAGGGCCACGGATTTTTCGGCCTTGGCTACGGTGGCGCGCACCTGGTCGATGTTCTTCACGGCGACGCCGTTGATGGACAGCAGCACGTCGCCGGGCTGCACGCCGGCCAGGGCCGAGGGGCCGCTGGCCTGCTCGACGACCAGGCCGTTGTCGACGCCGGCTTCCTTCTTTTCATCGGGCTGCAGCGGGCGCAGGGCCAGGCCGAGCTTGCCGTGGTTGGGGCTGTCTTTCTTCGCCACGACCTGGCCGGTTTTCTCGTCGGCGCTGCCGAGTTTGGCGGTGATCTCCTTGGCCGAACCCTGGCGCCAGATGTCGAGCTTGAGGCTGTCGCCGGGCGCGGCCAGGCTGATGATGGCGGGTAGGTCGCCTGAGGAGACGATGGGCTGGCCGTTGACGCCGCGGATCACGTCGCCGCTTTGCAGGCCGGCCTTGTCGGCGGGACCGCCTTTTTCCACGCTGGAGACCAGCGCGCCTTCGGGCTTGTCGAGCTTGAAGGAGTCGGCGAAGGACTGGTTGACTTCCTGTACGGCCACGCCCAGGCGCGCATGCTCGACCTTGCCGGTGGCGACGATCTGGTTCTTGATGCGGGCCGCCACGTCGATGGGGATCGCGAAGGACACGCCCTGGTAGCCGCCGCTGCGGGTGTAGATCTGCGAGTTGATGCCCACCACTTCACCGCGGGTGTTGAAGAGCGGCCCGCCGGAGTTGCCGGGGTTGACGGCGACGTCGGTCTGGATGAAGGGTACGGCGCTGTCGTCTGGCAGCGAGCGGCCCTTGGCGCTCACGACGCCGGCGGTGACGGTGTTCTCAAAGCCGAAGGGCGAACCGATGGCCAGCACCCATTCGCCGACCTTGAGTTCGCTGATCTTGCCCAGGGTGACCACGGGCAGGTTTTTCGCATCAATGCGCAGCACGGCGACGTCGGTTTTCGGGTCGGCGCCCAGCACCTTGGCGCGGTATTCACGGCGGTCGGTGAGCTTGACGGTGACTTCCTTGGCGTCGCGCACCACATGGGCGTTGGTCAGGATGATGCCGTCTGCACTGACGATAAAGCCCGAGCCCTGCCCGCGAGTGGGGATTTCCTGCTGCGGGACGTTGCCGCGGGCGCCGGGGCGGCCCTGGCCCTGCTGGAAGCGCTTGAAGAATTCAAAGAAGGGGTCGCCGGAGAAAGGTGAATCATCGTCGTCATCGCCCTGGGCGATTTCATTGCGGACCTTGGTGGTGCCGGTCACGCTGATGTTGACGACGGCGGGGCCGTAACGCTCGGTGATCTGCGAGAAGTCTGGCAGGGCCATGGGGACGGAGGCGGAGCCAGTCGCCGCGGCCGGGGCCGAGATAGCGGGCGGTGTGGCCGCGGTGGCGGCCGAATGCAGGATGTTGATCGCGCCGACGCCGGCGCCGCCAATGGCGCCCGCGGCCAGCAATGCGGCGACGAGCCGGGTGTTCTTCAATGCAGTGGATGACATGGCGTGCTTCCTTGGGTTGAGGTTGCGGCACTCGCTGTGCCGATGGACCTAACTATGGGGATGCTGCCTTAGACGGGGCTTAAACATTGCCCCGGCGGCCCGCGCGGCTCTAGGCGGAGCCTGAACCGGGCTCAGCCGGAAACCGCACGTCAACCCTGAGCCCGCCGAGGCGTTTGGAGCGGCCCAATTCGAGCGTGGCGCCGTGTCGCCCTGCAATCGCCTTGACGATGGCCAGGCCCAGGCCGCTGCCGGTCGGTGGGGCGGCATCGGCGCTGCCGCTTTCCTGGCCCGCGCGGAAGAAGCGGTCGAACACACGCTCGCGGTCCTGGTCTGCTATGCCGGGGCCGCTGTCTTCGACGGTGAGAACGGGCTGGCCTTCCTGCGGGGCCAGCGACACATCGACCCGACCATCGGCAGGCGTGTACTTGACGGCGTTGTCCAGCAGGTTGCGCAGCAACACGCGCAGGGCCTCGGCCTGGCCCGTGACATGCAATGGCTGCGGCAATGGGTCGCCCGCCAGCATGCCCAGGTCTATCTGCTTGTGCAGGGCATGTGGCAGCACGTCGGCCACGGCGAGCTTGATGACTTCCTGCAGGTCGACGCAGACATGGGGCGCCAGTTGGCCGGGGCCGGTCTCGCCGGCTTCTTCACGGGCCAGCACCAGCAGTTGCTCGACGAGTCGTATCGCCCGGTCTATGCCCTGGTTGAGCCGGGCGATGCCGGCTTCGTGTTCGGCGGGCGTGCCGCTGTTGCGGCGCAGGGCCTGGGCTTGCAGCTTGAGGGCGGTCAGGGGCGAACGCAGTTCGTGCGCCGCGTCGGCTACAAAATGTTTCTGCGCCTCGAAAGCGCCGCGCACGCGGCCGAAGAGCAGGTTGAGCTCGTCCACCAGCGGGCGCACTTCATCGGGCAGGCCTTCGGCGGCCAGCGGCGACAAATCATCGGCCCGCCGGCCCGCCACCTGGCGCCGTGCGCGTTCGACGGGCGCCAGCGAGCGGCTGATGACCCACCAGACGGCCAGCATCAGCAGCGGCGTCAGGAACAGAAAGGGCAGCACGGCGCGCACCGCCAGCGCGCGCGCGCGGGCCGAGCGAGCGTCCAGGTCCTGGGCGATCTGCACGGTCTGCAGCGCCGTCTGCAGGGTGTAGACGCGGTAGCGGTTGCCATGGGCCTCCACGTCGGAAAACCCCAGCACGGCGCGCGGCGGCAGTGCCGAGCGCGTGGAGCGGAAGATCTGCGTGCCGTCCTGGCCCCAGATCTGCACATAGACCTCAAAGCGGTCATCGACGTCGGCTTCGTCCATCGGCAGGCTGAGGGGCACGCCGCTGCGCAGCGAACGCGCCATCTGCCGCAGGTGTTCGTCGAACATCGCGTCGGCTTGCTGCAAGGCGCCGCGGTAGGCGGTGCCGGCCTGGAGCACGGCTGCGCCGAGGATGGCGGCGAGCACAAACCAGAGTAATCGCTTCCTCAGGGAATGCGTTCCAGTACCCTGAACTGCTGAGCGCTTCATTGCTTGGGCACCAGGTAGCCCAGGCCGCGCACCGTCTGGATGATGTCGTTGCCCAGTTTTTTGCGCACGCCGTGGATGTAGACCTCGACGGCGTTGCTGCTGACGTCGTCTTTCCAGCTGAAGAGTTTTTCCTCGAGCTGCGCGCGGGACAGGACCACGCCGGGGCGGGCCAGCAGGGGCTCGAGCACTGCCCATTCGCGCGCCGACAGGGTGACGGGCTGGCCGTTGAGGCTGGCTTCGCGCGTGGCGGGATTCAGGCTCACGCCCTTGTGCTCAAAGGCCGGCTCGGCGCGCCCGGCGCTGCGGCGCAGCAGCGCGCGTATGCGGGCCAGCATCTCGTCGGTGTCATAGGGTTTGACGACGTAATCGTCGGCGCCGGCGTCGAGCCCGGCGATGCGGTCGCCGACCGCGTCGCGCGCTGTGGCAACCATCACGGGCGTGGTGTCGCGGCGGGCGCGCAGGGCGCGCAGCACCTCCAGGCCGTCGCGCTGGGGCAGGCCCAGGTCCAGCAGCACCAGGTCGTAGTGTTCGCTGCGCAAGGCCTCGTCGGCCATGCGGCCGTCGCGCACCCAGTCGACGGCGTAGTGCTCGGCGCGCAGCACCTGCAAAACCGTCTCGCCGATCATGGCGTCGTCTTCAACGAGCAGCAAACGCATTGTTAGATGGGCCCCCACGGTCGCTCACTGCGTGTAGCTTCCTGCCCCCGAGGGGGCCGCTGCGCCTGCGGCCCGGCAAAGCCGGTTCCGCGGCCCCGGCTGGCATGAAGAGGTTTCTACGGCTTAGCAGGAAGCGCATTGTTGTGTCCTTTGCAACTGGCAGTCTACAAAGAACACCTTAGGGGGAGCTTAGCCCAGCCGCGCGCGGTGCCGGGCGATTTGCGCCTTCACCTGGGCCGGCGCCGTGCCGCCCAGGATGTTGCGGGCGTTGAGCGAGCCGCGCAAGCTGAGGCAGTCGTAGACGTCTTTGTCGATCTTGGGATTGAATTCCTGCAGCACGGCCAGCGGCAGTTCGGACAAATCCACAGCATGGGTGGTGGCGGCTTTCACGGCGTGGGCCACGGTTTCGTGGGCGTCGCGGAAGGGAATGCCTTTTTTCACGAGGTAGTCGGCCAGGTCGGTGGCGGTGGCGTAGCCGCGCAGCGCGGCTTTTTCCATGGCCTCGGCCTTGACGGTGATGCCGGCCACCATTTCCGCAAAAATGCGCAGCGTGTCTTTCAGCGTGTCGACGGTGTCGAACAGCGGCTCCTTGTCTTCCTGGTTGTCCTTGTTGTAGGCCAGGGGCTGGCCTTTCATCAGGGTGACCAGGCCCATCAGGTGGCCGACCACGCGGCCGGTCTTGCCGCGGGCAAGTTCGGGCACGTCGGGGTTTTTCTTCTGCGGCATGATGGACGAGCCGGTGGTGAAGCGGTCGGGGATGTGGATGAAGCCGAAGTTCTGGCTCATCCACAAAATCAGTTCCTCGCTCATGCGGCTGATGTGCACCATGGAGAGGGTCGCGGCGGCGGTGAATTCAATGGCGAAGTCGCGGTCGCTCACTGCATCCAGACTGTTCTGGCACACCTGGGGATTGCCGTTTTCGTCGACCATGCCCAGGGTTTTGGCGGCGCGTTCGCGGTCAAGCGGGTAGCTGGTGCCGGCCAGCGCGGCGGCGCCCAGCGGCAGGCGGTTCACGCGCTTCCTGATTTCCTGCATGCGTTCGGCGTCGCGGCTGAACATTTCGACGTAGGCCAGCATGTGGTGGCCGAAGCTCACGGGCTGGGCCACCTGCAGGTGGGTGAAGCCCGGCAGGATCACCTCGGCATTTTTCTCGGCGATGTCGACCAGGGCTTTCTGCAGATCGGTGAGCAACCCGCCGATCAGGTCGATCTCGCCGCGCAGCCACAGGCGCACGTCGGTGGCGACCTGGTCGTTGCGGCTGCGGCCGGTGTGCAGGCGCTTTCCGGCGTCGCCGACCAGCTGGGTCAGGCGCGCCTCGATGTTGAAGTGCACGTCTTCCAGGTCCAGCTTCCACTCGAAGGCGCCCGATTCGATCTCACTGGTGATCTGCGCCATGCCCTTCTGGATGTCGGCATAGTCGGCCGCGGGAATGATTTTTTGCGCGGCCAGCATTTCGGCGTGGGCCAGAGAACCGGCGATGTCGGCCTGCCACAGGCGCTTGTCGAAGAACACGCTGGACGTATAGCGCTTGACCAGGTCGCTCATGGGCTCGGAAAAGAGGGCAGACCAGGCTTGGGACTTTTTGTCGAATTGGTTCACGTCAGGCTTTCATTGGGTGGCGGTCACGTTGCCGGCCGCGCCGGGCTGTGGATTCGGGGTCCCGGATGCGCTATTCTGGGCAGCCACGGGCCGGCGATGGCTTGTTATTGTCTTCCAGGCCGTCGCCGCAGGGCTTGCGGGCGGTGCAATACTCGGCATCACGGTGATTTTATCCATGCGCCAACCCCCGGGAGCTCCCTTCCGCCGTTTCCTCGACATCCACGCACCACGCCATGCATCCTTCACGTGATCCGCAGACCTTCGGGGAATCCAGCTTGCTGGGCAGCACCCTCTCTACCGATGAGGAGCCCGCCCGGCGAAGCAGCGCGCGCGCCAGCATGTTTGACGCCTGCCAGGTCGGGGTGGTGCTGCGCGCCGTGCTGTTCGCGGAAACCATGGTGGGCGTGGCCGCCATGTTTGACGCCGACAACGCCGTCCAGTGGCTGCTGCGCTTCGCATTGCTGACTGGCGGGGTGCTGCCGGCCACGCTGGCCTGGCTGATCGCGGCCTGCGCTCTCAAGTCGCGGCTGAACCGCCTGAGGCTTTGGCGGCAATGGACGGCTGGGGTGTTGCTGGGCGCCGGTGCGGGCGTCTACGGCTGCGGCGTGCTGTCGATGATTGGGCTTTTGGTGCAGCCGCCCTGGTGGGCCAGCGCTTCGGCCGGCGCCATGATGTCGACCATGCTGCTGGCGGACCTGTACTGGCGCGCCAAGGCGCGTACACCGGCGGCCACGGCGGCGCGCCTGGCCGAGCTGCAGTCGCGCATACGCCCCCACTTCCTGTTCAACACTCTCAACAGCGCGATCGCGCTGGTGCGCGCCGAGCCGGCCAAGGCCGAGGCCGTGCTGGAAGACCTCAGCGAGCTGTTCCGCCACGCGCTGGCCGACCCGGCGGAATCGGTCACCCTGGGACAGGAGATCGTGCTGGCCCAGCGCTACCTGGCCATCGAACAGGTGCGCTTCGGCGAGCGCCTGCAGGTGCAGTGGAGCCTGGACGCCGCTGCGGACCAGGCCAAGCTGCCGCCGCTGCTGCTGCAACCGCTGGTGGAGAACGCCGTCAAGCACGGTGTGGAACCCAGCGCCAGCGGCGCGCAACTGCGGATTTCCACTCTCAAGCGCGGTGGCACCGTGGTGATCAAGGTCACCAACTCGACCCCGGCCGGCGTCGGCGAGCGCGGCCATGGGCTGGCGCTGGCCAATGTGCGGGAACGGCTGATCTTGTTGCATGATGTCGAGGCGAAATTCAAGACCGTCTTCAAGGACGGCATATTTCAGGTGCGCATGGAGATTCCGGCATGAAACTCAAGATACTGGTGGTCGACGACGAAGCGCTGGCCCGGTCGCGCCTGCGCACCTTGCTGGGCGATTGCACGGCGCCGGCCGCGGTGGCAAGCGCGGAGGCGGCCGATGCCGCGGAGGCCATGGGCGCCCTGCAGCGTGAAGCCTTTGACGCGGTGCTGCTCGACATCCGCATGCCCGGCGCCGACGGCATCGCGCTGGCGAAGATGATCGCCCAGCTGCCGCAGCGGCCCGCCGTGGTGTTTGTCACCGCCCATTTCGAACATGCGGTGCAGGCCTTTGACCTTGAGGCCGTCGACTACCTGACCAAACCTGTGCGACTGGAGCGCCTGCAGCAAGCGCTGCAGAAGGTGGAGCGCCTGGCGCAGGCCTCCCGCCCCGGCCAGCCGCCGCCCGAAGAAATGCTCATCATCCAGGACCGCGGCCGCACTGAACGCGTGCCCTTGACCGAGGTGATTTACTTCAAGGCCGAACTCAAATACATCACGGTGCGCACGGCCAGCCGCAGCTACATTCTTGATGGTTCGCTGAGCGAGCTCGAGGAGCGCCACGCGGCGCGTTTCATGCGCATACACCGCAATGCGCTGATCGCGCGGCACGCGGTGCGCGCACTTGAAAAACATTTCGACCCCGAGGAAGGCGAGGGCTGGGCGGTGCGGCTCAACGGCATCGACGAGCTGCTGGCGGTCTCGCGCCGCCAGCTCAGCGCGGTGCGCGAGGCCATCACGGCCTGAGGCACACTCTCCCGGCCGGCCCGGCATTCTTCGCTCCCGGGCTCTCCTTTTTTTTCTGTTTTTCTTCCCGGTCCCCATGCTCCAACACGCCGATTTCACCCAGCGCTACGTGCAACGTTTCAGCAATCCGCCCGCTGTCGAGCAGCAGCTGGTGCGCGAATTTTTTGCCGGCAAACCCGGGTTTTACGTGGACGTAGGGGCCAACGACCCGGTGCTCGACTCCCAGTCGCAGCACCTGGAAGCGCTGGGCTGGACCGGCCTGCTGGTCGAGCCCGACCCGGATTGCTGCGCGCTGCTGCGCCAGAGCCGCAAGGGCACGGTGATCGAAATGGCCTGCTCCAGCCCCGAAAACGCCGGCAAGCTGCTGCAACTCAATCGTGCGGGACCGCACTCGACGCTGGAAGACCGGCCCATCGCCCTGGGTGCGGTGGTCCGCTCCACGGTGGCGGTGCGCTGCGAAACCCTGGACAGCATGCTGCGTGAACACGGCGCGCCCGTGGGCTTTGACCTGCTGTCCATAGACATCGAGGGACATGAGCTGGTCGCCCTGTCGGGCTTCGACTTCGGCCACTGGCAACCGCGGCTGGTGCTGATCGAGGACCATGTCACCCACCACCACAAACACGCGCTGATGCGCGCCAATGGCTACCAGCTGCTGCTGCGAACCGGCCTCAACAGCTGGTACGTTCCGGCGAAAGCGTCCTACACGTTTTCATGGGCCGCCCGGTTCGAATATCTGCGTAAGTACTACCTGGGCCTTCCTACGCGCAAACTGCGTTATGCGCGGCCTGCGGCCTGAAGCCAGATAAGCACACGGGGGACACATGAACGAAGAAAAGGCCGGCGCGCTGCCCGCCGAGTCGCAGGCGGTACCCCTCGAGCCCGAGCCGGATCGCGTGCTGCTTCACATGCCGGTCGACATCCGCAACATGTCGCTGATGGTGCTGGCCGGCCTGGCTTTTTTGTTTGTGCTGCATTGGGCCAAGGCCGTTTTCATCCCCGTGATGGTGGGCGTGCTGTTCAGCTACGCGCTTTCGCCGGTGATCAACTGGCTGGAGGCCAGGCACGTGCCGCGCTGGTTGAGCTCGGCCGTGCTGCTGCTGGCCATCCTGGGCGGCCTGGGGGGAACGGCTTATTCGCTCAGCGATGAGGCGTCGCAACTGGTGGAGGCGCTGCCGGCGGCGGCGCAGAAGTTCCGCCTGGCCGTCAAGGCGCGCAGCGGCAGCCACGACAGCGCACTGGAAACCGTGCAGAAGGCCGCCGCGCAGATCGAACAGGCCGCGCAGGAAAGCGGCGCGCCCGGCACGCGCGGCGTGATGCGCGTGGTGGTCGAGCCCTCGCGCTTCAACATCAAGAATTACCTGTGGACGGGCACCGTGGGCCTGATTGCGCTGATGGGCCAGGCCACGGTGGTGGTCTTTCTCACCTACTTCCTGATGCTCTCGGGCGACACCTTCAGGCGCAAGCTGATCAAGCTGGCGGGCGACAGCATGAGCAGCAAGAAGATCACGCTGCAGGCGCTCAATGAAATCACCGGCCAGATCCAGCGCTACCTGCAGGTGCAACTGCTGACCAGCGCGCTCGTGGGCCTTTTGACCTGGCTGGCCCTGTTGGCCCTCGGGCTGGACAACGCCGCCGTCTGGGGCATTGCGGCGGCCGTGCTGAACCTCGTGCCCTATGTCGGCTCGCTGGTCACGGCGGCCGGTTCGGCCTTGGTGGGATTCATGCAGTTCGGCTCGCTCAACATGGCGCTGGCCGTGGGCGGCGCCTCGCTGCTCATCCACACCCTGGTCGGCAACCTGCTCACGCCCTGGCTCACCAGCCGCGCCAGCCGCATGAACCCGGTGGCGGTGTTTGTCGGGCTGCTGGCGTGGGGCTGGCTGTGGGGTGTGTGGGGGCTGCTGCTGGGCATTCCGATTTTGATGATCGTCAAGGCGATTTGTGACCGGGTGGAGGACTTGAAGCCCATTGGTGAGTTTCTTGGATCTTGATGAGCCCCCACGGTCGCTCACTTCGTGTAGCTCCCTGCCCCCCGAGGGGGCCGCTGCGCCTGCGGCCCGGCAAAGCCGGTTCCGCGGCCCCATGGATTTGCCCCCACGTTCGCCCACTGCGTGTGGCTCTCTGCCCCCCGAGGGGGCACTGCGCCTGAGGCCCGGCAAAGCCGGTTCCTCGGCCCCTGTTGATATAAAAACCGCGTCGCATCGGATTATTAGAAAGAAGTCACGCCATGATGGAATTGCTCACTGACCCGCAAGCCTGGGTTGCTTTTGCCACCTTGACCGCGCTGGAGCTGGTGCTGGGCATAGACAACATCATTTTCATTTCCATCCTGGTCGACAAGCTGCCCAAGGAGAAGCAGGAGCTGGCGCGTCGACTTGGCCTGTTTATGGCCATGTTCATGCGCATAGGCCTGTTGCTGGTGCTGTCTTGGATCATCGGGCTGGTGGAGCCGCTGTTCACCGTGCTCAAACAGGAAATCTCGGGCCGCGACCTGATCCTGATCGGCGGTGGGCTGTTCCTGATCTGGAAAAGCACCGGTGAAATTCACCAGTCCATGGAAGGCGAAGAGGGCCACGCCTCCAACACCGTCAAGGCCACTTTTGCTGCCGTGATCGTGCAGATCATGCTGGTCGACATGATCTTCTCGCTGGACTCCATCATCACCGCGGTCGGTATGGTCGACAGCCTGGTGGTCATGATCGCCGCGGTCATTGCCTCGGTCGGCCTCATGATGCTGTTCGCGCCGGCGATTGGACGTTTTGTCTCTACCCATCCGACCATCAAGATGCTGGCCCTGTCTTTCCTGGTGGTGGTAGGCGTGGTGCTGATCGCCGAGGGGCTGGACCACCACGTGCCCAAGGGTTATGTCTACTTCGCCATGGCCTTCTCGGTGGCGGTGGAAATGCTCAACATCCGCATGCGGCGCAAGACGGCCAAGCCCGTGCAGTTGCGCAACGCCTATTCGCCGGACGACAAGGCCGCGGACAGCGCCCGCCCCCGTGACTGAGCCGGCCGGGCGCGCGGGCTGCGCCGTATGCCTGCGGCCGCAAAGCGCCTGCATTTGCCGATGGGCTACGCCGGTGGCGCACCAGGCCGAAGTGCTGATCCTGCAGCATCCGCTGGAAGCGGGCCACGCCAAAAACACCGGTCGTTTGTTGCACCTGAGCCTGCCGCGCAGCCGCATGCGCACGGCCGAAACGTTTGACGAAGCCGGCCTGCGGGCGGCGACAGGCGAAATGCCTGCTTACACGGTACTGCTGTACCCACCCACACCACAAGACGATGAAGCGCCGGCCCTGGACCCTGAACAGCTCAAGGACCCATCGCGCGTGCGGCTGGTGGTGCTGGACGCGACCTGGCGCAAGAGCCGGAAAATGCTGCACCTCAACCCGCTGCTGCGGCGGCTGCCGCGCCTGTCGCTCGAAGATGTTCCCGCTTCGGGCTACCTGATCCGTAAAGCCCACAAGCCGGGCCAGCTGTCGACGCTGGAGGCGACCTGTGCGGCGCTGGCGCAGCTTGAAGGCGATGCCGCCAGGTACCAGCCGCTGCTGCAGGCCTTCGACGGGTTTGTGGCGCAGCAGCTGGCCTTTGCCCCCCGCTAGCTCAGTCGCCCAAGTCGATCACGCTCGCCAGTCGTACACCGCCTGGGGCTGCATAGTCCGCAATCACTGCCGAACGGCCGGGGTGCGACGAAATCTTCTGAAGCTGTTCCTTGACAAAGGCAATCGAGGGCGCGTCCAGCGCGGCGAAGGGTTCGTCAAGCAGCAACAGCGCGGCGCCCGATGCAAACGCCGCCGCCAGCCAGACCTTGCGTTTCGATCCGGTGGACAACATGAAAAGCTGCTTGCCCATGTGCGGCTCCAGTCCCAGGCCCTCGATCAACGGGCCTGTCAGGTTCGGCTCAAAACCCGGGTAGCGGCCGTGAACGGTTTCGAAATACTGCGCCGGCGTGAGCGGGTCGAAGTGGGTGCTGCGCGGCTCCATCCAGAAGAGCTGCTGGCGATACGCCTCAGGCTGCTCCTTCAATGAAACGCCGTTTAACCGCAACTGCCCCGCATCCGCAACCAACGCGCCTGCCATCAGGCGAAGCAAGGTGCTCTTGCCGCGCCCATCGCCGCCTTGCACTAGCGTGACGCCTTGCGGGATGGCTGTGGACAGCTTGGTGAAAAGCTCTACCTTTGGGTTGGGGTAGCGAAAGCTGAGGTCTTCAATAGCGAGGATGGCGGGGTGATCGATGATGAAAGCCTGGTGGGGTGGACGCAGGCGGCAATGGTAATCCGCAAACCCGGGAGCCCGTAGCATCCAGCCTGAGCAACGCCGTCAAGCTGCAGCCTGCACGAGCAAACGCGCACCTTCCCGCAAGTCCGCCAGCACGACCACCTGCCCTGGGGCGAGCACATGGTCCGCCTGGAACCTGTTTTCTGCCGCCGCATCGCCGCGTTGCCAGCGAATCGCCAGCGCATGGCCCTGCACATCAAGGTCTATCTCAAACGACGGCCAGTGCGCCGGCACGCAGGGCGACAGCGAGAGTTCTCCCTGACACACCCGCAGGCCGAGAATGTTTTCCATCGCCGCGCGGTGCAGCCACGCGGCCGAGCCGGTGTACCAGCTCCAGCCGCCGCGGCCTACATAGGGCGCCGTGCCATAGATGTCGCCGGCCATCACATACGGCTCCAGTTCGTACACGGGCCCGCGTTGCGGATGTTCGCTGCGGTGGGCGGGACTGAGCGCCTTGAAGCTTTCCCAGGCAGCTTCAGCGTCGCCTGTGGCGGCCTGGGCCATCATGGCCCAGACTGCGGCGTGTGAATATTGGCCCCCGTTTTCGCGCACGCCGGGCGGGTAGGCCTGAATGTAGCCGGGGTTGTCGGCCGAGTGCTGCAGCGGCGGCGTGAGCAGGCGCAAGAGGCCGGCCTCGGGGTCGACCAGTTGTTCGTTCATGGCCTGCATGGCGGGCCTGGTGAATTCTTCGCTGGAGGCGCCGGAGAGCACGGCCCAGGCCTGCGCGATGAGGTCGATCCGGCATTCGCTGTTGGCGGCGGAGCCCAGGGGCGCGCCGTTGTCAAAAAACGCGCGGCGGAACCACGCGCCGTCCCAGCCGTCTTTGTGCAACGCGCTGATCCATCCCTGGCGCGCGGCCAGCCAGGTGTCGGCGCGGCGGGTGTCGCCGCGTGCGCGGGCCAGCGGCTCGAAGTCCTGTACCACGCGGCACAAAAACCAGGCCAGCCAGACCGATTCGCCGCGGCCTTCGTGGCCGACGCGGTTCATGCCGTCGTTCCAGTCGCCTGTGCCCATCAGGGGCAGGCCGTGGGCGCCGGTGGGCAGGCTGCGGTCCAGCGTGCGCGCGCAATGCTCGAACAGCGTGGCGCTTTGCGCGCTGGCCTGCGGTGCGTAGTAGGCGTCTTCCGCGCCTTCGGGAATCGCCGGGCCGTCGATGAAGGCGACCTCCTCGTCGAGGATAGCCGCGTCGCCGGTCACCGCGACATACCAGGCGCAGGCATAGGGCAGCCACAGCAGGTCGTCCGAAAAATGCGTGCGCACGCCCTCGCCGCCGGGTGCGTGCCACCAATGCTGCACGTCGCCTTCGGTGAACTGGCGCGAGGCGTTGAGCAGAATCTGCCGGCGCAGGCGGCCCGGCTCGATAAGGGCAAAGGCCATGGCGTCCTGCAACTGGTCGCGAAAGCCGAAGGCGCCGCCGGCCTGGTAAAAACCGGCCTTGGACCACAGGCGCGAAGCCAGCGTCTGGTAAAGCAGCCAGTGGTTGACCAGCGCGTCGAACAGCGGGTCGGGCGTGCGCACCCGCACCTTGCCCATCAAGCCGGCCCACCAGGCCTTGACCCGCGCCAGCGCCGCGGCTGTGTCGCGGCCCTGCCAGGTGCGCGCCAGCTGCTCGGCGCCGGGGGCGTCGGTGGCGTGGCCCAGCAGGAAGGCGAGCGTGAGGCTTTGGCCCGGTTGCAAGGCGAAATCGCCCGCCAGCGCGGCGCAGGGGTCGGCGCCGTTGGAGGCATTCCGGCCCAGGGCGGCGGGCGCGGCGAACCGGCCGGCCGCGTCAAAGAATTCGCTGCGGTCGCCTGTCCATTGCGCCGCATCCGCTAAACCGGTCAGCGCGAGGAAGGCGGTGCTGCCGCCGAAACCGGCACGGCTTTCGCGCTGCTGGCCGAATACGGCGTTGAGTTCGAGGTCCTTGGCCCTCCAGGCGTGCACGGTGCGGCGTTCGTGGCGGGCCGCCCCCATCTGCCACTCCACCATGGCCAGGGCGCGCAGGCGGCGCGTATCGCTTCCCCGGTTGTGCAGGCGCAGCTGTACGCATTTGACGGAGTCGTCGACGTCGGCGAACCAGGTGGCCTCCACGCTGAGCGCGCCGTGCAGCTGTTCAAACACGCTGTAGCCCTGGCCGTGGCGCACCCGGCAGGATGTTCCGGTTTCAGCGCAGGCGCCCAGCGGCAGCAGCTTGAGCGAGTCCAGGTCCTGCAGCAGGTAGTGTTCAAAACTTGGGTCCGTCACCGGGTCGTTGGACCAGGGGGTGAGCTGGTGCAGGCGGCTGTTGCCGGCCCAGGTGTAGCCGGCGCCGGCTTCCGAAACCTGGAAGCCGAAGGAGGCGTTGGCGATCACGTTGACCCAGGGGCGCTGCGGCCGGTGCAGGGCATCCACCTCGAACTGGAATTCGCCGCTGTCCGGGTCAAAGCGGCCTTGCGGTGTTTGCGGGGGCCGCGCCACCCGCTGATTGCGCGGCGCCTGGACCGCGCTGGCCGGCCTTGGGGCGCCGCCCAGGGCTTGCAGGGCGCCGGCCTGCTGCTCCAGCGGCCGGCCGTCGGCCGCGAGGATGAAGCGGGCCAGGCCGGTCAGCGCGGCTTTTTCGGAAGGCAGGATATCTTGCTCGCGCAGCAGGAAAAAGCCGCCCACGTCGCTGCGCGGAAAACTGTTCTCGGCCTGCTGCAGCGTCCGGTCGCGCAAGGCGAGGATGTCGCGCTGCAGCGGCATCAGGTAGGAATTGGCTTCGCTGTTGAGGATCACCACGTCAGCGGCCAGCCCGCAAAAACTCCACCAGGGCTGGGCGCGCAGCAAGGCATGGACCAGCGCCATGCCGTTGCTCGAGTGGATCAGCACCAGCACGATGGGCTTGTCGCCGGACAGGCCGAAGCGCCAGAGTTGGCGCTGGTCGATCAGGCCGCGCCCGGCCGCCGGCCGCGCGCAGCTGTACATCAGCGCGGTGTTGATGTCCTGCAGCGCGGCGTTTTCAGCGGGGTCCACGCCGAGGTCGCGCAGCCGCACCTGGGCCAGCGTGGCGGCCATGCGGGTGGCGCGCTCCACATGCATCGGCTGCAGGTATTTGTCGATGCGCGCATCCAGCTCGCTGTTGTCGGCCGCAGCGGCGGTGGCAAAACTGAGCCGGGCCAGGCCGCCGGCGGGAATGCGTATGCGCACGCGCAGGCCGGCCACCGGGTCCAGGCCGTTGATGGGCGCGCCCCCTTCGCCGTGCGCTTCGGGCAGTAGCGCCGGATCGCCCGGACCCCGATTGCGGCCCAGGAAGGCGCGCCGGTCCGAAATGAAGTCGATGGTGCGGACGTTGGCCTCGGAGTCCGCCAGGAAGTGCGCCACCGCCATGGCCGGGTCGCCTTGCAGCCGGGCCTTGCGCGACAGCAGCAGGGCGCGCCACTCCGGGTGCCAGCGCGTCTGGACAAAGAGGTTGGAAAACGCCGGGTGCGCCTCATCGGCGCGCGGGTCGGTCAACACGGCCTCAAAGCAGGAAATGACTTCCAGCGTCATCTCGGCATCGGAGAGGTTGCGCAAGGTGAGGGTGCGCAGTTCGGTGTCGTCCTCGGGGCTGACGAGCACGGTGACCATCGCCTGCAAGGTATCGCTGGCCATCTCGAACTGCACGCGGTCGGCCAGGAAGGTGGCCTGGTAGCGCCAGTCAGGGTGCGGCGCCGGGTGCAGCGTGACCGAGGAGGCGCGATCCTCGCCAGCGGGCCGCAGGTAGATGAAGCTGCCGCAGGCGTCGCGCAGCGGGTCGTCGCGCCAGCGGGTGATGTTGTAGCTCCTGTTGCCGGTGCGCCAGCGGCTGACGCCGGCGCCGTTGGCGCGCAGCGCCACGCTGTAGCGGCCGTTGGACAGCAGCTGCGTCGGTTGCCAGCCGGGCGCGGCGGGGTCGATCTCGCGCGCGTGGTAGAGCCGGGTTTGGGCTGCGTCGTCGGGCTCGGGCAGCACGCGCGGGTCGGCGCTTTCGATGATCTGGCGCGGCGTCTTTTCATGCAGCAGCGAGTCAAAGGCCTGCACCAGCGGCGCCGAGGCGAACCAGCGGCGCGGCGCTTCGTCGCACAGCACGTTGCACAGCGCCACCAGCGACATGCCCTGGTGGTGCGCCATGAAGGTGTTGACCAGGCTCACGGCCTGCGCGCCGGGCTGGCGCGCGACGGTGAAGTCCAGCGCGTCGACAAAACCGTACTCGCCGCGCGCGCCCCATTGCTCGAGTTGGCGAAGGTTGGCCGCTGCTTCGCGCGGCATGAACTGGGCGGCCATGATGGTGGCGTAGGGGGCGACGACGCGGTCGGTCGGTGGCGTGCGGCGCAGGGCCAGGCGCGGCACGCCGAAGGGCGAATACTGGTAGGCCAGCGTGTGGTCCTGCGCGAAATAGGCCGATTCCGAAACGCCCCATGGCAAACCCTGGGCGGCGCCGTAGGCCTGCTGCTCTTTCACGGCGGCCAAGCCCGAGACGTGCAACAGGCCTTCGTCGGGCTCGCTCATGACCAGCGAGGGCATCAGGTATTCGAACATCGAGCCCGACCAGGACTTCAGGCCCGGCGTGACGCCCACCGTCAGAAAAGCGCGGCCCAGCGCCAGCCAGTGGCGGCGCGGCACGTCGCCCTTGGCGATGGCCAGGAAGCTGGTCAGGCGCGCTTCGGAGGCGATCAGGTCGTAGTAGCTTGCGTCCAGCGCCTGCTCGTGCACGCGCAGGCCGATGTGGAACAGGTGGCGCTTGGCGCTGTATAGGCCGCTGAAGTCCATGTCCATGCACAGGCGCTCGCAGCGCTCGGCGATGTGTGCGAGGTTTTGCGCCTGGTCCGCCGTCAGGGCTTCTTCAACGGCGCCCTCGGGGAGCGGTGCCGTGCGCGAAGCGGCACGCGCCGGGGCCAACAGATTCCGGCAGTTTTGCGCGACCGCCAGCAGATGGCCTGCGAAGTTGCCGCTGTCGACGGTGGAGACGTAGGCCGGCGGCAGCACTTGCAGCGTGCGGGTTTCATACCAGTTGAGCAGGTGGCCATTGTGTTTGGGCAGGGCCTCCACGGTCTCCAGCGTGGCAGCCAGGCGCGCGGCCATCTCGCCGGTGGATATCCAGCCGAACTCGCGCGCGCAGGCCACGGCCATGAGGTACAGGCCGATGTTGGTGGGCGAGGTGCGGTGGGCCAGCGTGGGCTCGGGCTCCATCTGCAGGTTGTCTGGCGGCAGGTGGTGGTCTTCCGGGCCGACGACACGTTCGAAGAAAAGCCAGGCCTGGTGCGCCAGTTTGAGCAGGTAGTCGCGGTCCGCGGCGTCGGGCGCGGTGTGCGGGGCGGCGTCGCCAGGCTGGCTGCCCCACCAGGCCACCAAGGGGGCCAGTGCCCACAGCAGGAACAGCGCGGGACCGGTGAAGGGGTGGGGACTCCAGCAGGCGGCCACGGCGAGCGCCAGGCACAGCGCGGACACGCCGGCGTTTGCGCGCGCAAAGGCTCCCGGGGTGTAGCGGGCCGAGGCCTGGGCCTGCTCGGCGGTGGTCCATTGCAACAGGCGCCGGCGGCTGGCGGCCATGCGCCAGAGCGCACGCGTAATCGCGTCGAGCAGCAGCGCGGCCTGCGCCGCGAGCTGGCTGAACTGCCAGACCGCCTGTGCCAGGGCACGCCCCACCTCGCGCATGCCGACGTCGAAAAAATGCAGCCAGGCAATGCCGCGCCGCGTGGGCACCAGGCCGGCGAGCGCCCCCAACAGCGGGCCCGCCAGGAAGGCGAGGAGGGTGAAGGCGATCGCCGTGCCCACCGGAAGTGCGCCGGTGAAAATCACCCAGGCCAGCAGCGCGAAACAGGCCGGCGCCACCAGCGAGCGGCGCAGGTTGTCGGCCATGCGCCACAAACCCAGCGCGTCGATGCCGAAGGTTTTGGCGCGAAGCATCAGCGGCAACAGTTGCCAGTCGCCGCGCGTCCAGCGGTGCACGCGCGAGGCGGCCACGCCGGCATGGTGTGGCTGGTCTTCCATCAGCACCACGTCGCCGGCATAGCCGCAGCGCGCGATGCTGCCTTCGAGCAAGTCATGGCTCAGGATGGCGCCTTCGGGCAGGCGCTGGTCCAGCACGGCGTGCACGGCTTGCACGTGCAGCAGCCCCTTGCCGGTGAAGTTGCCCATGCCGAACACGTCCTGGTAGAGGTCGGAGGTGCCGCTGCTGTAAGGGTCCAGCCCGCGCTGGCCGGCGAACAGGGTGTGAAAGGGCGAGCGCTCGCGGCGCGCGGGCAGCGGCGTGGCCACGCGCGGCTGCAGGATGCCGTAGCCTGCGGTAACGCGCCGGCTCTCGCGGTCAATATGCGGTGTGTTGAGCGGGTGGGCGGCGATGGCCACAAGCTCGCGCAAGGCGCCGGCGGGCAGGCCGGTATCGCTGTCCAGGGTCAGCACATAGCGTGTGTCTTCGGCCAGCCGCACGGGGTCGGCTGCCTGCATGAACGGGAAGGCCGAATGCCCGGCTAGGTGCCGCAGCAGCATTTCGAGCTTGCCGCGCTTGCGTTCCCAGCCTATCCAGCGGCGCTCTGTGGACGACCAGCTTCGCGGGCGATGCAGCAGCACAAAGCGATCTGGCTGGCCTGGGTCCGCGGGGTAGTTCGTGTTGAGGGCGTGCAGCCGGGCCCGCGCGTCGTCGAGCAAGGCTTGGTCGCTAGGTGTGCTCTCGGTCTCGGCATCGGCCCAATCGCTCAGCAGCGCGAATTGCGCGTTCGCTTCGCGACAGGCCAGCCAGTGCAGTTGCAGGCGGTGCGCCAGTTCGGCGTTGGCCGCCACCGAGGTGAGCATGCAGGGAATCACCACCAGCACGCGGTGCTCGGCCGGAATGCCGGCGCCGAAGTCCAGGCGCGCCAGCGGCTGTATGCGGGTGGACTCCGCAATCAGCCGGTGCATCAGTGCGACGACGGCCTCGGATGCCGGCCATGCCATCAGGAGCACCGCGATCCATGCGGACGCCGGCAGGCCGGCCAGCGGGTGGGCCGCCCAGGCCAGCACGGCGGCGGTGCCGGCGGCCCACGCCGCGGCGAACAGCGGCAGGCGCCAGGCCCGAGGCGGCCCTGAGGCCGGCAGGGGCTTGCGCGGGCCGGTGGAGGGAAACAGCGCGGCTTCCAGCAGCGGGCGGCCCGGGCCTATCAGGTAGTAGCCGGCGGTGCGCGCCACTGGTGAGTTGTCGGGCTGCTGCGCTGCGGCCAGCACGGCTTCGGCGACGGCGCGTTCGGGTTTGCCGGCCTGCTGCGCCAGCCTTTCCATGGCGCGCGTGATCTGCTGGCGCGTGATCTCGCTTTCGCGGGAAAAACTCGGCAGCCGGCGCAGCACCTGCAGCGAGTGGCTGACGGGCTCGATCAGTTCAACCCATTCGACCTGCCCTATCAGCCGCAGGGTGGTGATGATGTTGCTGACCGTGAGGTTGGCGGCCACCTGCACGGTCTGGCCTTCGCCGATCATGGCCAGGGCGTCGGTGCAGTGTTGGGCGGCCCAGCGCACCAGCGGCAAGGGCGGCGGCGCACCGGGTTCAGGGTGGCCGGCCGGAAGGCGTTGCCAGAGTTGGGTCAGGTAGCTGCGCTCCAGGCCGTGGGTCCGCATGACGGCCAGCAGCTCGTCGAGCTCGCGCAGGCTCAGGGCCTCGGCCTTGTCCCAGGCGGCGTGGGCGACTTCCCGCGCGACTTTGTTCCAAGCGATGCGGTCGGCCATGCGGCGCAGGTTTTCCAGCAGCACCACGCGCAGGGTGGTGGGCAGCGCCCAGAGCTCGCCCAGGTTGAGTTCGCTGACCTCCTGGTAGGCATGCAGGAAAGCCGTGAACAGCACCGGGTCCAGCACGCTGTCGGTGTGCGCCACATAGGCCCAGGCGATGCCGTAAACGCGCGGCAGGCCTTGCAGCGGCTTGTCGGCCAGCTTGGGCAGGTCGGCGTAATAGCGGTGCGGCACGCCGTCCTGGATCTGCTGCAGCTGGGCTTCGACCAGGTGGAAGTTGTCGAGCAGCCATTCGGCGGCCGGTGTGACGTAGTGGCCGCTGCGCGAGGTCAACGCGATGTAGTCGTAGGCCAGGCGGATGGCGGCGATGTTTTCCTGTACGCGCGGGAAAAATGCCGGTCCGCTATGGTCGCTGCCGGCGGGCAGCACGGCCTGCGCGGCGGCTAGGCTGCGGCCGTGTTCCTCAAAGCGCTGGGCGCCGAACAGTTCGGCGCGTATGGGTTGCTGTATGTCGCTGCGGCCGCCGGCCAGGAGTTGCCGGGCGTAGGCGCTTAGGGTGTCCAGCCGCTCGATGACAGCGGTAGCCACGCGCTCAGGCTAGCGCCAGCAGGCCGAGGCAGACCGTCAGGCTGAGCGCGACCGTCACGATGCGGGGCGAGAGTGCTGAGTGCGCGGACTGCAGCCCGGTCTGGAACATGAAGAAACGGCCGCGCGAGTGCGCACACTGGTCCATATGCGACGCCAGGTCCGCGGCGTCGGTGGAAACAAAATCGCTATGAATGGCCGACGGCCTGTCGGCCATGATCTCCAGTGTGGTCATGATTTTGCGCTCCGGGTGTGGGGAGCACGGCGACGCGGAATGCCGCATCGCGCCGTGCTTTCCCCATCCTAGAGAAAGACGCCGCCGGCGCCATCGGACGACGCTGGAGTTTGTCTAGGACACCGCCTACAGCGGCGAGCATTACCCCGGCGGTGCGCAACCTGAACGGGGTCCTGTCCGCCTGTTTGCCGGCCGGCTTAACCCGTGTTGCGCAAACCCGCCGCAATCCCGTTGATCGAAATATGGATACCCGTCTGCACCCGCTGGTCCGCCTGGCCAGCACGGTAGCGCCGCACCAGTTCGACCTGCAAATGGTGCAGCGGGTCGATGTAAGGGAAGCGGTGGCGTATCGAGCGTTGCAGCGCGGCATTGCCGGCCAGGCGCTGTTTTTCGCCGGTGATCAGGGCCAGCGCTTCGGCGGTGAGGTGCCATTCGGCCTCGATGGCGCTGAAGATCTTTTTGCGCAGGCGCGCGTCGCCCATGAGTTCGGAGTAGCGCGATGCCAGTGCGAGGTCGCTCTTGGCGAGCACCATGTCCATGTTGCTCAGCAGGGTGCGGAAGAAAGGCCACTGCTTGTACATTTTTTGCAGCAGCGCCAGCGCTTCCTTGCGCGCGGCGGGCGTGCCGCCCTGGCTCAGCATGTGCGAGATAGCCGAGCCGAAGCCGTACCAGCCGGGCAGGGTGAGGCGGCACTGGCCCCAGCTGAAACCCCAGGGAATGGCGCGCAGGTCTTCAATCTTTTGCGAGGCCTTGCGCGAGGCCGGGCGCGAGCCGATGTTGAGTTCGGCGATTTCGCGGATCGGCGTGGCGCTGAAGAAATAGTCGGTAAAGCCCGGGGTGTCGTAAACCAGTGTGCGGTAGGCCGACATGCTGGCCTCCGAGAGTTCGGCCGCGGCCTGCAAAAAGGCCTTGGTGGCGGGCTTGGTCGGTTGCAACAGGGTGGCTTCCAACGTGGCGGCGACCAGGGTTTCGAGGTTGCGCCGGCCGATCTCGGGGTTGGCGTACTTGGAGCCTATGACCTCGCCCTGCTCGGTCAGGCGGATTTGCCCGCGCACCGTGCCCGGGGGTTGGGCCAGGATGGCCTGGTAGCTGGGGCCGCCGCCGCGGCCCACAGTGCCGCCACGGCCGTGGAACATGCGCAGCTGAATGTTGTGCGAGTTCGCCAGCACATCGAACAGCTCGACCAGCGCGATCTCGGCGCGGTAGAGCTCCCAGTTGCTGGTGAAGATGCCGCCGTCTTTGTTGCTGTCGGAGTAGCCGAGCATGATGTCCTGCTCGGCGCCGCTGCGTTTGACCAGCTGGGCGATGCCGGGCAGGGCGTAGAACTCGCGCATGATGGGCGCGGCATTGCGCAGGTCTTCGATGGTTTCGAAGAGCGGCACCACGATGAGGTCGTTGGTGGCGTCGCTGTCGAGCGTGCCGTGCATCAGGCCGACTTCTTTTTGCAGCAGCAGCACTTCCAGCAGGTCGCTCACCGTTTCGGTGTGGCTGATGATGTAGTGGCGAATCGCCTCTTTGCCGAAGCGCGCGCGCGCCGTGCGGGCGGCTTCAAAAATCGCAAGCTCACTCTGGGCATGGGCCGAGTAGTCGCGACCGACCACGCGCAGCGGCCGTGCGTCGTTGAGCAGGTCCACCAGCAGCGCGCGCCTGGCGGCTTCGTCGAGCTTGCTGTAGTTGGGCTCTATGCGTGCGACGGCCAGCAACTCGGTCACCACCTCTTCATGCTTGTCGGAGCTCTGGCGCAGGTCGACCGTGGCCAGGTGAAAACCAAAAACTTCGACAGCACGTATCAGCGGATGCAGTCGCTGGGCGATCAGCGCTTCGCCGTGGTTGGCCTTGAGCGACGCTTCAATGGTGCGCAGGTCGGCCAGGAAGTCCTCGGACTTCAGGTAGGCGTTTTGCGGCGCGACGGCATGGCGAGCGGCGTCGCCGCCGGTCAAGTCTTTCAGCGTGGCGGCCAGGCGGGCGTAAACGCCGGTCAGGGCGCGGCGGTAAGGCTCGTCCTTGCGGTGCTCGCTGGTGTCGGGCGAGCTTTCGGCGAGCGCGCGCATCTCGGGGCTGAAATCGACCAGCATGGCCGACAGCGAGAGCTCGCCGCCCAGGAAGTGGACTTCGGTCAGGTAGTGGCGTAGCGCCACTTCGGCCTGTCGGCCCAGCGCGTAGTTAAGGGTGTCGGCGCTGACATTGGGGTTGCCGTCGCGATCACCGCCTATCCACTGGCCCATGCGCAAAAAGCTGTGCACCGGCTGGTTGCCGAGTTCACGTTCGAGGTTGGCATACAGCTTGGGGATTTCGCGCAGGAAGGTGGCTTCGTAGTAGCTCAGCGCGTTCTCGATCTCGTCGGCCACGGTGAGCTTGGAAAAACGCAGCAAGCGGGTTTGCCACAGCTGCATCACGCGGGCGCGCAACTGGGCCTCGTTGGCGGCCAGCTCGCGCGGCGTGAGGGCGTCCTTGGCGGCGTTGTGGGCCAGCGCCAGCGCCTTGATGTCGTCGCGCGCGGTCAGCAACTGGGCGATGTAACGCTCGGCGTCCAGGATGCTTTTGCGCTGCACTTCGGTGGGGTGCGCGGTGAGCACGGGCGAGACAAAGCTGTGCGCCAGCGTGTTCGAAATGGTTCGGGTCGAGATACCGGCCCAGCGCAGGCGGGCCAGCGCCACGTCGATGCTGCCTTCCTGCGTGTCGCCCGCGCGCTCGTGCACGGCGCGGCGGCGGATGTGGTGGCGGTCTTCGGCCAGGTTGGCCAGGTGGCTGAAATAGGTGAAGGCGCGTATCACGCTGACGGTCTGGTCGCCCGACAGGCCCTTGAGCAGTTTCTTGAGGGCCTTGTCGGCTTCCTGGTCGGCGTCTCGCCGGAAGGCGACGGAGAGCTTGCGCACCTGCTCTATCAGTTCGTAGGCGGCCACGCCTTCCTGCTCGCGGATCACGTCGCCCAGGATGCGGCCCAGCAGGCGTATGTCTTCAACCAGGGGGCGTTCGTTGTCCCTGGCGCGGGTGGTGGCCTTGGGGGCCACGGCTGCGGCGCCGTCCCGGGCGCCCTCGCTGGCGTTTTGTTGTAGCTTCTTGGCGCGCGCGGAAGTGACCATCTCTACCCTCTAGTTATTGAGCCTCAGCCTATTTAGACCGTGAACAGGTTCTCAGCCCTGCATGCTAGCATTCACTTCCCCCCAAGCATTACAAGCAGGTTACGAGTGTCCGCAGTCTCTGAATCCAAGTCCCATGATCTGAAGAAGGTGGTCATCGCCACACGCGAGAGCCGCCTGGCGATGTGGCAGGCCGAGCATGTGAAGGCGCTGCTGCAGGCACGCCTGGGATGGCAGGTTGAGCTGCTGGGCATGACCACCCAGGGCGACCAGATCCTGGATCGTTCGCTGAGCAAAGTCGGCGGCAAGGGCCTGTTCGTCAAGGAGCTCGAAGTGGCGCTCAGCGAAGGCCGGGCCGACCTGGCCGTGCATTCGCTCAAGGACGTGCCCATGGACCTGCCCGAGGGTTTCGCGCTGGCCTGCGTGCTGGAGCGCGAGGACCCGCGCGATGCCTTTGTGTCCAACCAGTTCGCCGGCCTGGCCGATTTGCCGCAGGGCGCGGTGGTGGGAACCTCCAGCCTGCGCCGATTGGTGTTGCTGAAAGCCTTGCGGCCCGACCTGGTGATACAGCCGCTGCGCGGCAACCTCGACACGCGCCTGCGCAAGCTCGACGAAGGTCAGTACCACGCCATCGTGCTGGCGGCCGCGGGCCTGAAGCGCCTGGGTCTGGAGTCACGCATACGCAACACCTTTGAACCCGCCCAGATGCTGCCCGCCGCAGGGCAGGGCGCGCTCGGCATTGAGGTGCGCGCCGACCGCGCCGACCTGCTGGCCGCGCTGGCCACACTGGCGCACATGCCGACCTGGCTGGCCGTGACGGCCGAGCGCACGGTTTCGCGCGCCATGGGCGGCAGCTGCTCCATGCCGCTGGCGGCCTTCACGCAGGGCCTGGCGGCCGGCGATTCCATGCAGCTCAACGCCGCCTGGGGCGACCCGGCGACGGCCGAGGCGCCGGCGGCACCGTTGGCGCCGCTGGTGCAGGTCAGCCGGAGCGCCCAGGTGCGCAATTTCGCCGAGGCCGAGGCCTTGGGCGAAGCAGTGGCGGCGCAACTGCAGGCCGGCGGCGCGGTGTGGGCCGGCAAGGGCCCGGACGCCTGATGCCGCAAAAGCCGGCGCCTGCGGCCGGTGCGGCCCCCGTCATCGTGACGCGCCCCGCGGCGGATGCGCAGCACTGGGTAGAGCAACTGCGGCAGGGCGGTTTCGCGGCCGAAGCGCTGCCGTTGATCGATATCGCACCCGCATCCGACACCAGCGCGCTGGCGCAGGCGCGGCAATCGCTGGACCGTTATGCGGCCTGCATGTTTGTCAGCGGCAATGCGGTCGAGTATTTCTTCCAGCCCACCCTGCCAGGCGGCCTGCCGCCGTCGCTGCGCCTGATGGCGCCTGGGCCCGGCACCGTGGCGGCCTTGCTGGCCGCGGGCGTGCCCGAGGGGCGGATCGACGCGCCGGCCGCCGATGCCGGGCAGTTTGACTCCGAAGCCCTGTGGGCGGTCGTAGGCCAGCGCGACTGGCAGGGCCTGCGCGTGCTTGTTGTGCGGGGCGAAAGCCCGGATGCCGCAGGCGGTGGGGTTTCTTCAGGGCGCGACTGGATCGCCCGCCAGTGGGAAGCTGCCGGCGCACAGGTGGATTTTGTCGGTGTGTACCAGCGCCGCGCCCCCCAGTTCAGCGGCTGGCAGCTTGAGCGCGCGCGTGCGGCGGCCAAGGACGGCTCGGTGTGGCTGTTCAGCAGTTCGGAAGCGCTGGCCAACCTGGTGCGCCACCCTGCGCTGGCTAGTGTTGACTGGCGCGGCGCCCGAGCGGTGGCGACGCATCCGCGCATTGAGGCGGCCGTGCAAGCCGCCGGCTGGGGTGTTGTTGTGGCGTCACGCCCCGCCCTGACGGACATCAAGGACACATTGGCCTCGATAGAATCTCTTTATCCATGAGCGATCCCCACATAGCCCAGCCCACGCCTCCCACGCCCGACAACCAGCCCGTGCTGGAGCGCGCGCTGGTCGTGGCTGAACCGCCGATCATCTCGCCGGATGCCTGGCTCGTGCCGCGCAAGTGGGCGCTGCTGGTGGCCGCGCTGGCCGCCGGGGGCCTGCTGGCCAGCGGGCTGCTGTGGCAAAAGCTCGGCAACATCCAGGAAGAACTGGCCCGGCGCAGCATCGATTCCGGTGCGCAATCCATTGAAGCGCGCACCCTGGCGCGCCAGGCCCAGGAAGCCACGCGCGAGCTCTCGGCGCGGCTGGCCATCCAGGAAACCCGCATCAGCGAAGTCAGCCTGCAGCGCACGCAGCTTGAAGAACTCATGCAAAGCCTGTCACGCTCGCGCGATGAAAACCTGGTGGTGGACGTTGAATCGGCGCTGCGCCTGGCGCAGCAGCAGGCCCAGCTCACCGGCAGCGCTGAGCCGTTGCTGGCCGCTCTCAAGTCGGCCGACCAACGCCTGGCGCGCGCCGCCCAGCCGCGCCTGAACCCCTTGCAGCGCGCCATTGCCCGCGACATGGACCGCATCAAGGCCGCGACGCTCACCGATGTACCGGTGCTGATGCTCAAACTCGATGAGCTGGCCCGCATGGCCGACGAACTGCCGGTCGGCAATGCCATGGTGGCCAACAGCAGCCCCCTGCGCGCGGCGCCCGCCCTTGCCGCGCCGGCCCCCGCCGCGCGCGCCAGCGCACCCGCGGCCGACAAATCCGCGGCGGGCATGCTCGACAAGCTCTCTCTCACTGCCTGGTCGCAGCGCACGCTGGACAACCTGCGCGAAGAAGCGCGCAAGCTGCTGCGCGTCAGCCGCATTGAACAACCCGAGGCGGCCCTGCTGTCGCCCGAACAGTCCTTCTTCCTGCGCGAGAACCTCAAGCTTCGCCTGCTCAATGCGCGCCTGGCCCTGCTGTCGCGCCAGACCGACTCGGTGCGCGCCGACCTCGCCAGCGCCAGCACCTGGCTGGGCAAGTACTTCGACCCATCCTCGCGCAAGACCCAGGCCGCGGCCCAGTTGCTGGCCCAGGTACAGGGCCAGCTCAAGACCAGCGAGCTGCCGCGCCTTGACGAAACCATGGCCGCGCTGGCCACGGCGGCCGCGGGCCGCTGATTTCCCACAGGCAGGACACACGCATGCGCGCCGCTCTCTGGCTCCTGGCTCTCTTTGGTGTGGCGGTTGCCGTGGCGCTGTTCGCGGGCAACAACCAAGCCGTGGTGACCATCTTCTGGCCGCCGCACCGGGTCGACATTTCCTTCAACCTGATGGTGCTGCTGTTGGCCGGCCTGTTCTTCGTGCTTCACCTGGCGCTGCGCGCCGTGTCGGCGGTCTTCTCGCTGCCGGCCGAAGCGCGGCGCTGGCGCGCCCAGCAAAAAGAGCGAGCCATGTACGGCGCCCTCATGGATTCGCTGGCCCACCTGCTGGCCGGCCGTTACATACGCTCGACCAAATCAGCACAGAACGCGCTGGCGCAGGAGAAAAGCCTGCGCCCGCTGGCAGACCATTACGGACACGTGACAGGCCACAGCGCCAGCCGCGGCGGCCAATTGCGCGCGCTGGCCCATCTGCTGGTGGCCGAGGCCGCGCAATCGCTGCAGAACAAGAGCCTGCGCGACCAGCACCTGCAGCAGGCGCTGAAAAGTTCGGCCGGGCGCCAGGCGCAGGAAGTGCGCGAGGGCGTGCAATTCCGCGCGGCACGTTGGGCGCTGGACGACCGCGATGCCGGCGCCGCGCTCGACTGGCTGGCCCAGCTGCCGCAAGGTGCATCGCGCCGCACGCTGGCCCTGCGCATGAAACTGCGCGCCTCACGCCATGCGCGGCAGACCTCGCAGGCGCTGGAAACCGCGCGCCTTCTGGCCAAGCACCGGGCGTTTTCGCAGGCGGCGGCGCAAAGCATCATTCGCGGGCTGGCATTGGAGCTGCTCAACGATGCGCATGACCCGGCACAGTTGCAGCAGGCCTGGTTTTCACTCGACGAAAGCGAGCGCGCCATGCCGGAGCTGGTGGTGCATGCCGCGTCGCGCCTGATGGCGCTGCACGGCGAGCCAGAACAGGCGCGCGCCTGGTTGCTTCAGATCTGGGACGCGATGATGCAGCCGCGCTCGGACGTCGGCGACAACCTGCGCATCAAGCTGATCGGCGTGCTGGAAGCCGGCCTCGATTCATTGGACGCCAGCTGGCTGGCGCGCATCGAAGCAGCGCAACTGAGCCGCCCACGCGACGCCAACTTGCAATACCTCGCGGGCATGGCCTGCCTGAACCGCCAGCTCTGGGGCAAGGCCCGCCAGCTGCTGTCGCAGGCCGCGCCGGCCCTGCAGGACGTGGCGCTGCACCGCAATGCCTGGCGCGCGCTGGCCGCGCTGGCCGAGCAGCGCGAGGACGAAGCCGCCGCTGCGCAGGCCTACAAGCGCGCTGCGCAGATTTAGAACCTGTTCACGGTCTAAACGGGGCCAAGAACAGTTTCTAAGCTTGTCTGTTAAGGCTTGACCACCTGGGCCGCTTTGGCTCGCTTCACGTAGTCCTGGTAAGCCGGCAAGGCGATGGCGGCGATGATGCCGATGACCATGATGAGGGGGAACGCCAGGGCGCCAATCTTGACCATCGTGGTGTTGGGCGGCGGGGGTGCGCCGAAGCGGTTGCCACCCTTGGTTCCGGGGTTGAAAATCCAGACGAATCCCGCCAGGGGGATAAAGGCCAGCAGCGCCGTCCAGCCGGTCCAGCCCATGTCATGGCTGCGCTGTATGGTCAGCAGCGCGATGAAGACCAGGTAGGGAAGTGCAGCCAACATGCCAAAGATACCGGCCAATTCTGCTTTGCCTGTGGCTGCGGCAAGCAGGCCTGCCACGAAGGCCGCGACAAGCATGATCAGGTAGCCAACCAGGCCATAGGCCAGGTAGCGCAGCCGGCCGACCCGGCCCTTGGCTGAGAACAGCTTGACGGGCTGCACGCCCACTTCCTTGTCATAAACGTCGTCCACCACGGCCCTGGGCGCTGCATACGGATTCACTGCTTCAGTCATCTCATCCCTCCTGTTGTTAAGGCACAAAGAATAACCGTGTCGGGGTGTCCGCGGAAGCCCTTGATACCCCGTATCTATAACAACCCGGCCCGCTTGACCGCGTGGTAGCGGTTGACCAGCGAAACGGCCAGCTGCGCCGGCTCCACGTCCATCGAAAGCGGGTCCTGTCCCACCACGCGCGCGAAGGCATCGCGCCGGGACTGCGCGAACAGGTGGGCTGCGGCCACGTCCACCGCATCCGCAGGGGTAGACAGCGCCTGGCCCGCGATACGGCCCAACACCCGCTCGCGCAGGCTGGCCACCAGCACCAGGTGCTGGCGGCGCAGCAGCTTGATCGCCGGGCGCAGCTCGGCCGCATCCTCGTCGCGGAAGTTGGTCAGCACGATCACCAGCGCGCGCCGGCGCTGCACGCGCAGCAGCTCCTGCGCGGCCAGCAGGTAGTCTGAATGCATGGCGCCAGGCTGGATGTCGTGCAGGCGGTTCATCAGGGCGTTGAGCGTGGCCGCGCCTTTGCGCGGTGCGAAATCGCGGCGCTGGCCCGGCACGACGCCGAAGGTCATCGCGCCGACTTCGTCGCCTTCCTTGAGGGCGACGTAGCTCAGCAGCATCAGTGCGTTGAGGGCTTCGTCGAAGTGGCTGGTGCCCGGGCCGTCCTGTTCGGGCCCGGCTTCGTCGGCGCGCATGCGGCGACCGCAGTCGAGCAGGAAGAACACACACTGGTCGCGGTCGTCCTGGAATTCGCGCACGATGGGCCGCTGGTGGCGCAGTGTGGCCTTCCAGTCGATGTGGCGCAGCGAGTCGCCGGTCTTGTAGTCGGCCAGCTGGCGGAAGTCAGTGCCCAGGCCGCGCTGCACATAGGTTTTGATGCCGATCTGCGTGAGCCGCTTGTCGCCGGAAAGCCAGGCGTAGCGCGCCAGCGCGGCGAAGTTGGGATACACGCGCAGCTTGCCGGGCTGACCCAGCGATTGCTGCACTTCGAAGCAGCCGCCGCGGCTGCGCCAGCGCAACTGGGTGGTGCCGAAAAGCGCCACGCCGCGTTCCCTCGCGGTCACCGTGTAACGCAGTTCCGCGCGCGATGCCGGCGGCAGGGTCAGGGTTTGTGGCAGGCCTTCAAAGGCAAAGCGCGGATCGACTTCATCGAACACGGTCACGGCCCAGGCCAGCGGTCCTTCGTTGACCAGGACCAGGGTGAGCACGGTGGGCACGCCCAGCGAAAAAGCGCCGGGCAGCGTGCGCTCGATGCGCAGCGGCGTTTTGCGCCACAGCTGCCAGCTGCGCCAAAGGTCAAACAGCGCGCCGGCCATCGCTGGCAACAGCACGGCGCCAGCCAGCATGGCCAGCGTGTTCACCGGCACGCCCACGAGCAGGGCCAGGCAAGCGGCCACGGCGGCGCCGGCCAATGCTTTGACCGTGCCTGTCGTGGGGATGACCAGCCAGCGCATGCGTAACAGCCTTAAAGGCGAGGCGCCTGCACGCTGGCCTGGGCGCTGCGCAGCAGGTCGTCCACGCTCAGGCCTTCGAGCTGGGCGTCGGGCGAAATCATCACGCGGTGGCGCAGCGCCGGCAGGGTCTGGCGCGCCACGTCGTCGGGGGTGATGAAGTCGCGCCCGTCCATGAGGGCACCGGCGCGCGCTGCGCGCACCAGCGCCATGGTGCCGCGCGGTCCAGCTCCGGATGAAAGGCCGGGCCAGTCGCGCGTGGCGCGCGCGATGCGCACCGCGTAGTCGATCACCTGCTCGTGAGCCTGCACCAGGCTGGCCAGGCGCTGCAGCTCCAGCACCTGCACGTCGTCCAGGCAGGGTTTGACTGCATCGAGCGGCAACTGGTTGCCGGCGCGCTGGCCGGTGGTGAGCTGCACCACTGCTTTTTCTTCGGCGTGGCTGGGAAAGGCGATGTTGATCTTGAGCAGGAAGCGGTCCAGCTGCGCTTCGGGCAAGGGATAGGTGCCCTCGGTGTCTATCGGGTTTTGTGTGGCCATCACCATGAAGGGGCGCGGCAGCGGCATGGCCCGGCCTTCCAACGTGACCTGGTATTCCTGCATCACCTCGAGCAGGGCGCTCTGAGTCTTGGCCGGCGCGCGGTTGATTTCATCGGCCAGCAGCAGGTGCGTGAAGACGGGGCCCTGGTGCACGCGCAGCGTGCCTATGCCGGATTCGCCGCGGGTGGATGGGTCCAGCACCGAGTGGCCGGTGATGTCCGAGGGCATCAGGTCGGGCGTGAACTGCACGCGCGCATAGCGCAGGCTCATGGCCTGCGCCAGCGCCCGCGCCAACAACGTTTTGCCGAGCCCGGGCACACCCTCAATCAGCACGTGGCCGGATGCGACAAGCGCCACCAGGGTCTGGTCGACAGCTTCCTTCTGGCCGACCACGGCCTTGCCGACTTCGTGGCGCAGGGTTTGCAGCCATCCGGCTGCGCGTATCAGTTCGTCGTTGGGAATCGATGACATGGTGGTTTCTCGGGTTCAGGGTGAAGAAGCGGATGAAGCAGATGAAGCGGAAGAGGAGACGGGCGGCGAGACGGGCTCCCGCGCATCGAGCCGCCGGCGGGCGGTTTCTAGCAGTTCGAGGTCGGCGGCCAGCAAGCCGCGGTTGCGCTGCTTGTCGGCCTGCGCGCGCTCAAGCGCGCGGAGGTCCAGGCCGGTGGCTTGCGCGATCCCGGCGGTGCGTCGTGCCGGATCCAATTGTGAGAATCGCGGCAGCTGCTTCGCAGCCGACGCGTGCAGCGCGCGAAGCTGGGCCGCGTGCAGGGCTTTCGGCCCGTGCATGTGCAGAAAGCGCGCGGTGCCGCGCACCTGCTCGGCCATCGAGCGCCGGTGCGATGCGGCGGACGGCGCCAGCGGCCCGAAGCGCACACCGGCGCGCCACAGGGCTAGCGCCAGGGCCAGCAGGCCCAGCAGCAGCGCCGCCCAGGCCTGATGCCAGAGCCAGGGCGCGAAGGGCTCCCTGGCCTCTTCAGCCACAAACCAGAATTCGGCGCCGGCGCGCGCCTGCAGCGCCGTGGCCACGGCTTGCGCATTGTCGGCGCGCAGCAGGTTGTTGTTGCTCAGCAGGCCCCATCCGCCCAGCACGGTGACCGTGCCCTGGCCCACCTGCACGCGCACGGCCTCGCTGCCCGCCGTGCCGCGCAGCGACCACAGAGGTGCAGCCTGCCGGTTCGCAGGCAGGTACTGAGGGCCGAAGTACGCGCCACAGACGCGATAGGTCCGGCTATCAGCGTAGCTGGCCGCGACCTCGGCGGGTTCCTCCACCGCGCGGCAGTCCATTTCCTTCGCTGCTTTGTCGAAAGGCCGCGCCGGTGTGACCGTCTGGGGGCGGATTGCGTTTTCCTCGGTGATGGGCAACCAGCCCTTGAGCGATGCGTGCCCGGCCAGGTAGCCCGGAATCACCAGGTGCCCGCCTTGCGACACCCATGCGCGCAGCCGCTGCACGCGTTCGGGAAACAGGTCCCAGTTGCGCGACACCAGCACCAGCCGCGCCTGCGGCGGCGGCATGGCGTCCAGGCTCTTGTGCCGCACGACCTTTGAGCCCAACGCAGCCAATAACTTTTCGGTCGCGTAAAGCGGGTTGGTGAGGGCTTCGCCCTTGGCCGGTGTGGGGACGTCAACGTCGACCCATTCGGTGGCCGAGATCAACCAGGCGCCGCCGGCCAGCAGCAGCACCCCGAGCAAAATGAGGATCAGGCGGTCCTTCATGGCGCCGCCTTGGCCGGCCCGGCCGGTGCACCCAGTTGTGCGTCAAATTCGGCGCACAGCGCCAGCACCCCGGCCGTGGGCGGCAGGCGTCCGCCGTAGGCCGCGAGTTGCCAGGCGGCTACCAGCCGTGCAAAAAATGCGAGAGAAGGCGGCGCCAATCGGCCTTCGCTGAGCGCCACGCATTCGCCTTCGGTGCTGGCGTTGCGTATGGGCACCGCGTGCAGGTGCACCAGGCGCGAGAGCGCGCCGCGGTAAAGCAGCGACAGCGCCGGGCGCCGCTGGCCGCGTTGCCAGAGCGAGGCAACTTCGGAACCTACGTCATCGGGCAGGCTTTCAGGGCGGATGTCGAGGCTGCCGATGTGGCTGGGCAGGGGCGCCATGCGGTGCCGGCCGCCGCCGGCGCGCACCTGCACCCATCGCCGTATGCGGATCACCAGCCACGCCAGGGCCAGCGCACCCAGCGCCCACACCAGCAGACGCGCGGCTTCGGACACCTTGGTCACAAAATCCCTGAGCCAGGCGAAACCGTCGCTGTCTTTCTTCTTTTCTTCGGGCTTTTTGGCCTGGTCTTTAAAGCGCAGGGTTTTCTCGCTCTTGCTGCCTGGCAGGTTGGGGTCGGCGCGAACCCGCGCCGCGGCCGACTGCACCTGCTGGCGCGAGGGTGGCTCGCCCGGTGCTGCGGCGGGTGCCTGGGCCCAGGCGGGGGCACATGATGCGCTGCCCGCGATCACCGTGCACGCCAGGGCCTGCCGCCAAAGGGCAGTGGGACGGAGAATCTTCATGGGCTGGCCTTGGCCGGGGCAGGCGTGAAGGCGCGGCGAAACTCCTGCTCGATGTCCCAGGCTTCGAGTTCGACGCGGCGGTTCAGGTACATCGCGAAACCCGCCGCCACGAAGAAGGGCTCGACCAGCCCGACGCAGAAGACGTACACCAGCTCGAGGCACAGGCTTTGCAGCGTTGATTCGGAGTCGCTCAGCCAGCGCCAGAGTTCTGAAAGGCTGCCCTCGGGCGCAAACCAGAACAAGATGGAGAGAATGGCTAACTCGATCGCGATCTCGACATTGGCAAAGATCAGTTGCATGCCCGCACCTGCGCCGCGCCGCCCGCGCAGCAACTGGTCGCGGCGCTTGCGCCTGGCGCTGCCGCGCTGGCCTTCGAGCTGTTCTATGGCCTGCGTGTAGGAGCGCCAGGGCGAGAGCCGCCGCCAAAACAGCGTGCGCAGCAGTTGCCCGCCCCACACCTGGGCGCGATTTTCCCAGAGGTCTTTCCAGCGCGTGGACTGCCCGAACACCGCGCGCGACAGGATGAACAGCAGGCTGCGGTCTAACCAGGGCTTGAGGCAGAAAATCAGCAGGCCGGGCAGCCAGTAAGCGAACTCGATGGTGCACAGCACCAGCGCGATGACCACGACGTAGAGGGGCAGGAAGGTGCGCCAGATCGAGCCGGCGTGCTGGCGCACCAGCGCCAGGCCCAGGTCAGAGGCTTCGGCCATGGGCCGTGGACGCAGCGCGACGGCGAGCGCATCAACCTGCATTGCGCTGCCCCTGATCCGTGATCGCGCTGCCGGCGCGCGGCCGACCCTGCCAGCCCAGGTAGGCGATCACCAACACCCAGCAGGCCGCGCCCGCGCCGTATTTCACGGCGGGGATGACCCAGCGCGCCGAGGACCAGAAGGCTTCGACGGCGGCGGCGATCATCAGCAGGCCGATGACGCCGTAGACCACCACGATGGCGTGGCGGGCCGCCAGCCGCAACGCCTCGAGCCGCGTATGCCGGCCCGGTGCGATCAGGGCATAACCCAGGCGCAACCCCGCCGCGCCCGCGAGCACGATGGCCGTCAGCTCGAAGGCGCCGTGGGTGATGACGAAGGAGCAGAAGTTCTGCCCGTGGCCGGAAGCGATCAGGTAGCCGCCGACGGCGCCAATCTGCACCCCGTTGAACAACAGCACAGCGGCGCTGCCGATGCCGCCGAAGATGCCGGCCGCGAAGCAGCGAAAACCGATGCCGATGTTGTGCATGACGTAGTAGCCGAACATCTGCCAGTCGCCGCTGGCGTCGCGGTTGCGCCCGAAGGACTTGGCGCTGTCGCTGTACATGCCGTCGAATTGTTGGACCTGCTCCGCGTCGAGCAGGTGCAGGATGAATCCGGGGTCGCGGTAGGTGGCCAGGCCCGCGGCAAGCAGGGGCACCACGAACAGCAGAGCCGCCACCAGCAGGTAGGCCCGGTGCGCGCGCACCGCTTGTGGAAAGTCGACCAGCACCAGCAAGCCCAGCCGCGCCAGGCCGTAGTCGTGACGCCGGTAGATCAGCCGGTGGGCGCTTTGCGTCAAGGCTTCCAGCCGCTGCGTCAGGTGGATGGGGTAGGCGCGGGCCTGCGCCAGCGCCAGGTGCTCGCAGACGCGGCGGTAGAGCGTGGCCAGCCGCGCGCCGTCGAACTTGCGCTCGGTCTCGGCGACGGTGATGACCATCTCGAGTTCGGTCCACAGCGGTGCATAGGCTGCTTCAAACTGCAGAGGCGTCATGGCCGCGAGTCTCCTTCGCGCCGGCCCATCAGCCATTGCGCCACGCCCAGCAGGCGCTGTGTGGCGCTGCTGCCCGGCGTACCGGTGCCAAGCACCGGTTCGGCCAGGGACGCGAGTTCGCCCAGGCGTTCAGAGGTCAGCCGCGTGGCCCGGCCGGCCCAGGCCAGCACGGATGCCTGCTCGGCGGCCGACAGCGGCCGCGCGGGGGCCAGCGGAGCCGAGCGGGGCACCTCGCCGTGCAGCTTGACGGCATCGGTGAAGACCACCAGCGTGCCGGCGGCGAGGTCGCCCAGGCGTTTGCTGTCGCGCCGCCAGAGCATGGAGACAAGCCCGGCGCCGAACAGCGCGGGCATGAAATCGGCGGCGCGCAGCAGGTTGCGGGTGAGCGATGCGGCGGGCGTCACCGGCAAGCCGGAATCCATCACCACACGCAGGCCCATGGCCCGCTTGCCGGGGGTGGCCGCCGAGCGGGTCAGCTCGAACACCACGGGGTAAAACCATTCGAGGCCGAAATAGGCAAGCAGCAGCACGGCGCCCCCGGCTTTGCCCATCAGGCCGACCGTGATGGCCACGGCGATGAAAATGCTGACGCGGATTGCCAGGTCGATCAGGTAGGCCAGTCCACGCGCGACGATGCCGGCGGGCCGCAGGGACAGGGTGATGCCTTCCGGCGTTTCGGCCGTGTAAATCGTGTCAAGGCGCGCGGTGTTCACAGGGGCTTGGGCTCAGGCCTTGACGACGACGGTGTCCGCGATCACGTCGTGCAGGCAGCGGCGCGACTCGCGAAAGATCATCAGGCAGTCGATCAGCGAGTAGACCCAGACCACAACCATCACGAGGGCGGCGGCGAAGCCCGCGCCATAACGAAGAGCCAGGCGCGTGATGGAAACGGCTTCGCCCGAAGGCCTGGTAATGCGTATCTTGAGCAGGATCTTGCCGATGGTCTGGCCCCGCGTCGCGAGCAGGTAGCCGTTGAGCAGGAGAAAAATCACGACACCAATGGCCACGCTGGCCGCGTTAAAGGACCACGCATCGCGACCTTGCGCGTCCCAGGGGTTGTAAGGTGTCAGCAGTGACACCAGCCAAAGCACGAGGCTCTGGAAAACCGTGTCGAGGATGGCGGCGCCAAGCCGTTCGACGCGTCCGGCCAGTTGCGGGCCCCGGTTTTCGTCGGCCACATCCGCCACAGTGGCTTGCGGCGGCGCATAGCGCGCGTCGTGTGTGGGATGGTCCATCCTCTTCCCCCTGTCTGTTTGTTGGCCTGATTCTAGGGCTTGTTTTGAGGCATAAAAAAAGGCCCGCATCGGCGGGCCTTTTCAGGGGGCGGCCACAGGGGTGGCCGCAGGTTCCAAGGCGCTTACTGGCCTGCCGATTTTTCGAAGGGCAGGGGCATGGAGCCCAGGTCGCGCCGGGTTTCGACCAGCACCAGCGGGCCTTCGTCGGCCACGGCCAGCGGTTGGCGCTCGCGCGGCACGTGCACGGGCTTGACCTCGGCGGCGATGGCGGCTTTGGCTTCGGCGATTTTGGCCGCGTCGGAGTTCACCCACTGCAGGCCCGAGGACTGAGCCACCTGTGCCAGCTCATCCAATGGCAAAGCATAGGACTGAACCTTGGGCAGGCTGATGGCTGCGGCTGCCGGTGCGGCGGCCTGGATCGGTGCGGGTGCAGGGGCTGCCACCACTGGCGCGGGCGCAGCAACGGGTGCGGGAGCTGCGTAGGCGGGAGCCGGCGCTGCTTCAGGCACGAAGGGCGCTGCGGGCGTCACGGCGGCAGCGGGTGCTGCGTAGTTGGCAACGGCTTCCGGCGCGCGTTCTTCGCGGGCTTGCGGCTGCTGTTGCGGCTCTGCGAATCCACCCTGGCCGGCGTCGACGCCGCCTTCAGCAGGCTGCTGCTCGCTGCGTTCGCCGTTCTCACCGCGTTCGCGGCGGTCGCGGCCGTAACGGTCGCGGCTGCGGCGTTCGCGCGGCTGGCGCTGTTCGTCGCCTTGGCCGCCTTGGCTGTTTTGTGCGGGGGCGACCACATTGCCGGCTTCGTCGAGCGCGGGCGCCGCTGCTGCTTCAGGGTTGAAGCCGGTGGCTGCGTTCTGGCCTTCGGCGCCTTCAGGGCGGTCGCTGCCGCGGCGGTCGTTGCGGCGGCCGTTGCGGTCGCCGCGTTCACGGCGGCCTTCGCCCCGTTCACCGCGTTCACCACGTTCACCACGTGCTTCGCGGTTGCCTTGGCGTTCGCCGTCCTGGGGTGCACGTTCCTGGCGCGGCTCGGCGGCTTCGCCACCCATGGCGGCTGCCATGGCGGCCTGGTTGGCCAGTGCGAGGTCTTGCTCGGCGGCGTCGCGCTGGACGCGTTCACCGCGGTCGCCGCGTTCGCTGTTGCGTTCACCGCCGCGCTCGCCGCGTTCACGGCGGTTGCGGCCGCCTTCGCGGCCTTCACGGTTGGGGGTATCGCCGCGCGGCTGGTCGCCTGCGCCCTCGGGGCGGGCTTCAGCGGCCGGACGTTCCTGGCGGCCTTCGGCATTGCGTTCACGGCGTTCGCCGCCGCGGCCTTCACCGCGTTCACCGCGGCCTTCGGGACGTGCGTCGCGGCCTTCGCGGTTTTCGCCGCGGCCTTCACCGCTGCGTCCTTCGCTGCGGCCGCGGCCACCGCGCCGGCCGTCACGGCCGCCGCGTTCACCACCACGGTCCGAGCGCTCGCCGCCGCGGCCTTCACCGCCACGGCCTTCACGCCGGCCTTCGCCGTGTTCGTCTTTTTTCACTTCCTTGGCGGCCGGCGCAGGTGCCGGCGCTTCGGCGCCGCCGAACAGGTTCTTGATCCAGCCGAAGAAGCCTTTTTCGGCGGGTGCAGCGGCCGCCGGTGCGGGGCGGGCAGCGGCCTTGGGCGCTGCGTGCGGCACGGCTTCCGGCTTGGGTGGGGCCACAGGGGCCGGCGCATCAGGCAGCACGCCCTTGATGATGGGCTCCTGCTTGTTGTGCTTTTCCTGGCTGCGGCGCGTGACGGTGGTCGGGTCTTCGACTTCCTCGGCCATTTTGTAGCTGGCGGCGATGTTGTCCAGGCGCGGGTCGTCGTGTTTCAGGCGTTCCAGGCGGTAGTTGGGGGTTTCCAGCGTCTTGTTGGGCACCAGCAGCACGTTGATGCGCTGCTTGACTTCGATCTTGGCGATTTCGGAGCGCTTTTCGTTGAGCAGGAAGGAGGCCACGTCGACCGGAACCTGGCACAGCACCGAGGCCGTGCTGTCCTTGAGGGATTCTTCCTGGATGATGCGCAGGATCTGCAACGCCGAGCTCTCGGTGTCGCGGATGTGGCCGGAGCCGCCGCAACGCGGGCAGGGGATCGATGCGCCTTCGGACAGGGCCGGGCGCAAACGCTGGCGGCTCATTTCCATGAGACCGAACTTGCTGATGGTGCCGAACTGCACGCGGGCGCGGTCCTGGCGCAGCGCATCGCGCAGGCGGTTTTCGACGTCGCGGCGGTTGCGCGACTCTTCCATGTCGATAAAGTCGATGACGATCAGGCCGCCCAGGTCGCGCAAACGCATCTGGCGCGCGACTTCGTCAGCGGCTTCCAGGTTGGTGCGGGTGGCGGTCTCCTCGATGTCGCCGCCCTTGATGGCGCGGGCCGAGTTGACGTCGACGGAGACCAGCGCTTCAGTGTGGTCGATCACGATGGCGCCGCCGGAAGGCAGCTGCACGGTGCGCGCATAGGCCGACTCGATCTGGTGCTCGATCTGGAAGCGGCTGAACAGCGGCGCGTCGTCGCGGTAGCGCTTGACGCGGTGCTCGTGCTCGGGCATCACGTGGGCCATGAACTGCTTGGCTTGTTCATAGACGTCGTCGGTGTCGAACAGGATGTCGCCGATGTCGCTGTTGAAGTAATCGCGGATCGCGCGAATCACCAGGCTGGATTCCTGGTAAATCAGGTAAGCGCCCTTGCCGCCCTTACTGGCGCCGTCGATGGCGGTCCAGAGCTTGAGCAGGTAGTTCAGGTCCCACTGCAGTTCAGGCGCGCTGCGGCCGATGCCGGCGGTGCGCGCAATGATGCTCATGCCGTTGGGGTACTCGAGCTGGTCCATGGCTTCTTTGAGCTCGGCCCGGTCGTCGCCCTCGATGCGCCGGCTTACGCCGCCGCCGCGCGGGTTGTTCGGCATCAGGACCACATAGCGGCCGGCCAGGGAGACGAAGGTGGTGAGGGCCGCGCCCTTGTTGCCGCGTTCTTCCTTTTCGACCTGGACCAGCAGTTCCTGGCCTTCCTTGATGACGTCATTGATGCGCGCCTGGCTGACCGGCACGCCCTGGGCGAAGTATTGCTTGGAGATTTCCTTGAACGGCAGGAAGCCGTGGCGGTCTTCGCCGTAGTCGACGAAGCAGGCTTCCAGCGAGGGCTCGACGCGCGTAACGACGGCCTTGTAGATGTTGCCCTTGCGCTGTTCGCGCCCTTCGATTTCAATTTCGTAGTCGAGGAGTTTTTGTCCGTCGACGATCGCCAGGCGGCGTTCTTCAGCCTGAGTGGCGTTTACCAGCATCCGTTTCATGGGTAGCCTTCCTTATCGTTCTTCGTCTGATGTCATGTCCAGACATCAATCACATGCCCAAAATGGGCCAACGACGCCGGAGGGACGCAGTGCGAACGTGGAGGAATTGCCGGAGAGCTTTTGACGGCGCGCGGCCGACCGAAATGAATCGGTCAGCGACGTGGTCTGGGCGTAGGCGCGTGGATGGAGCGAGCAGGGGTCAAACGGGTGGGTGCCGCGCAAAACGCGGCGGCTGGCGCCCACTGCACAAAGGCTGGCGGCTGATTCATGCCGAATGCGGGGTCCACGAATGTCGTGAGGCGCCGCAGGCATATGTAAATCAGACTGACCAGTGTTGTCATCAGAGGGCTACCCGTTAAGGACTTGATCTCGGCTGGATCCGCGTGCAGCCTGTTGTTCGTGACTTGGGCTGCACACATGGTATTCCGTAGTTGTGTTCGCAAAACGTCGACTCGTCTACCGTGCAGGATGCTCGCCGCGAGGTGCCTGGCACTCGTCGCTTGCGGGCAATTGCCGGCGTGGGCATCGACCTTCCAGCGAGGCTGCTTGTCCGCCTTTTCAGGGCTGGGGACTTGTGTGGACTAAACTCCAGACAAATCAACCACTTACAGCGCATCGCTAGTGAAACACATTATAGGGTCAGCAAGGGGCTTGGCAAGGAAGCCCGGGAAAACCCCGGGTCGTCCACCCGCAACCGCATCCAGGCCCAGGCCGCAACCCGTGCCCGCACCCGTATCCGTACCGGCCGCTGTTCAGTCGCCGGCAGCTCCGCCTCAAGCCACGATGGTGACGGTGGATGAGGACTACGCCGGCCAGCGGCTGGACAATTTCCTGATCCGCCAGCTCAAGGGCGTACCTAAAACCCATGTTTACCGCATCATCCGCAGCGGCGAGGTGCGGGTGAACAAGGGCAGGGCGCAGGCCGATACCCGGCTGGAGACTGGCGACGTGGTGCGCCTGCCGCCGGTTCGCACTTCGGAGCGGGCCGGTCAGAAGACTGAGGCCATGGCCCAGGAAATCGCCCGCCACGGCGCCAGTTCCACCACGGGCGGCTACGCGCCGTCGCGCGAATTTCCCATCCTGTTCGAAGACGACTTCGTGCTGGCCATCGACAAGCCGGCCGGCGTGGCCGTGCATGGTGGCAGCGGTGTGAGCTTTGGCGTCATTGAGCAGTTGCGCATGGCGCGCCCGGAAGCCGACTTTCTGGAACTGGTGCACCGGCTGGACCGCGAAACCAGCGGCATCCTGCTGATCGCCAAGCGGCGCATGGCACTCAAGCTGCTGCAGGAGCAGTTCCGTGAGCGCGAAACCGACAAGGTTTACCTGGCGCTGGTCGGTGGTGACTGGCCGGCCAACCACCGCGTGATCGACAAAGCGCTGCACAAATACCTGCTGCCCGACGGCGAGAGGCGCGTGAAGGTGGTGCCAAACGACCACCCCGATGGCATGCGTTCGGTGACGCTGGTCAAGGTGAAATCGGCTTTCCCAGCTAGCCCGCTGGCGCCCGCGACGGCTTTTACCTTGCTGGAAGTCACGATCAAGACAGGCCGCACCCACCAGATCCGCGTTCACCTGTCCAATGAAGGCCACCCGATTGCCGGCGACGACAAATACGGCGATTTCGAACTCAACCGGGCGCTGCAAAAAACCGCGGCCGGCGCCGTGCCGCTCAAGCGCATGTTCCTGCATGCCTGGAGCCTCAAGTTCAACCATCCCAAGCTGCGCAAGGTGGTGCACCTGCAGGCGCCCCTGCCGCCTGAGTTACAGCAATTTTTGCCAGCGGCGCCCGAGGACGTGGTTTAAGAACGGCTTCTAAGGCCCGCGCCCCGGCAAGGTTGACCGCGCCCCGGCGACAATAAGCCGATATGCAAACCCGAAATTTCGACCTGATCGCCTTTGACTGGGACGGCACGCTGTTCGATTCGACCGGCATCATCGTGCGCTGCATCCAGGCCGCGGTGCGCGACGTAGGCGGCACGGTGCCGACCGACAAGGAGGCTGGCTATGTCATAGGCCTGGGCCTGATGCAGGCCCTGGCCCATGCTGCGCCCGATGTGCCGCCCGAAAAATATGCCCAGCTGGGTGACCGCTATCGCCACCACTACGCCGCGCACTATGACGACCTGAGCCTGTTTGATGGCGTGCTTCCGCTGCTTGACGCGTTGAAGGCGCGCGGCCACCTGTTGGCCGTGGCCACCGGCAAGTCGCGCCGGGGCCTTGACGAAGTGCTGCGCACGGTGGAACTCAAGGGCGTGTTCGACGGCTCACGCACCTCCGACGAGACGGCCGGGAAACCCGACCCGCGCATGCTGCACGAGTTGATGGCGGAATTTGACGTTGCACCCGAACGTGTGCTGATGGTGGGCGACACGACCCACGACCTGCAGATGGCGGTCAATGCCGGTTGCCCCAGCGTAGGCGTGAGCTACGGCGCGCACGAGCCCGATACTTTCGCCGTGCTGGCGCCGCGCCACGTGGCGCATTCGGTGCGGGACCTGCACGACTGGCTGCTGGCCCATGGCTGATTTCTGACCTGAAGCCATGGACGAACGGCAAGCCCTGTGCAACAGCCGCGACCTGCTCGAGGGCGGGCTGGCGGTGCCGTTTGACGTGGTCTATGCGGGGCAGACCTGCCGCGCTTTTGCCGTTCGTTTCGAAGGCGGAGTGCACGCCTACCTCAACCGCTGCAGCCACGTCGCGATGGAACTTGACTGGCAACCCAACCGCGTGTTTGACGACCAGGGCCTGTGGCTGCTGTGCGCCAGCCATGGTGCCGCCTATCGCCCCGACACCGGCCAGTGCGCGGGTGGCCCCTGTCAGGGAGGCCTCGTCAAAATTGCGCTTTCCGAATCCGAAGGGGTTGTTTATTGGCATTCTGCTTACAACCTTAAACCGCTACAGTTCTAATACCTCTCTAAACTATCGCCCATGAACGACCCCCAACGCCCTGATCCCACCACAGATCCCGATTTGCTGCGCGAATCGGATTTCCGGCCCCATCAGCCCGAATCCCTTCCTCCCTATGCCCAAGTAAAAAAGTCCGCCGCCGATCCTTCCGCCACCCCAGGCTGGGAGCGTGCAACGCTGGAAAAACTGGCTTTCGCCGCGCTCAACGAGCAAAAGGCAACGCGCCGCTGGAAGACTTTTGTGCGCCTGGCTTGGCTGTTTTTCTTCGTCGCCCTGGTTTGGATGGCGCTGCACCGCGGCACGCCCGCCAGCGACGCGACTGTTCCGCACACCGCCGTCGTGGAAATCAAGGGCGAGATCGCCGCGGGCGCCGATGCCAGCGCCGAGTTCGTCAATGCGGCCCTGCGCGCAGCGTTTGAGGACGACGGCGCCAAGGCCATCGTGCTGCTGATCAATTCCCCCGGCGGCAGCCCTGTGCAGGCCGGCATGATGAACGACGAAATTCTTCGCCTGAAAGCCAAACACAAGAAGCCGGTCTACGCCGTGGTCGAAGAAACCTGCGCTTCCGCCGCCTACTACATTGCCGTGTCGGCCGACAAGATTTACGTCGACAAGGCCAGCATCGTGGGCAGCATAGGCGTGCTGATGGACGGCTTCGGCTTCACCGGCCTGATGGACAAACTGGGCGTTGAGCGTCGCCTGCTCACCGCCGGCGAGAACAAGGGCTTTCTGGACCCGTTCAGCCCGCAAAATGAAAAGCAGCGCGCGTTCGCTCAGGCCATGCTGGACCAGATTCACCAGCAGTTCATCGCGGTGGTGAAAGCCGGGCGCGGCAAGCGCCTCAAGGAAACGCCCGAGATGTTCAGCGGCCTGTTCTGGAGCGGCCAGCAGGCCGTCGAACTCGGCCTGGCCGACCAGCTCGGCAACCTCGACTACGTCGCGCGCGAAGTGGTGAAGACCGATGAAATCATCGACTACACGCGCCGCGACAACGTGGCGGAGCGCCTGGCCAAGAAGTTCGGTGCCGCCATGGGCGAGGGTGCGATGAAGGCCTTCAAGGCCATTCCCGCATTGCGGTAAGCAACTTGTGTCTCGGTAAAAAAGCCCGCGTCATGCGGGCTTTTTTTTGGGTGCTGCGGTGTCTTTTTCAGCGGCCTATGGCAAATACAGTCGGCAAGTCCAGCGGTGGCTGGGGCTTGTCTCGCTTCCAGTGGCTCACCTGCGCGCTGCGCGACCAGGCCGTGCCGAGGGTCAGGCCGCAGCTCAGCGCCAGCCGGGTGTTGCCTTGCAGTGTTTGCAGCAGCGACTGGAGCAGTGCGGCGTTGCGATAGGGTGTTTCGATGAAGAGCTGGGTTTGGCCGGATTTCAAGGCCAGCGATTCCAGTTCGCGTATGCGCTGCACGCGCTCGGCCGGCGTTTGCGGCACATAGCCGGCAAAGGCGAAGCTCTGGCCGTTGAGGCCGCTGGCGGCCAGCGCCAGCATCAGCGACATTGGGCCGGTGAGCGATACGACCTCCAGCCCCAGGTCGTGAGCCGCGCGCACCACCGAAGAACCGGGGTCGGCAATCGCCGGCATGCCGGCTTCACTGACCAAGCCCATGTCGCGCCCTTCCAGGGCGGCCGCGAGCAAAGGGCGCGCATCGAAGTTGCCGCTGTGGTCGCCTTTTTTATGGACCTCGCGCGGCAGTTCCTGGATCTGCAGGGACTGCAGCGGCGCGGCCAGCGGATGCAGCGCATCGATGCGCTTGAGGTAGGCGCGCGTGCTTTTGGCGTTCTCGCAGATCCAGCAGGAAAGGCGCGACGCGAGTTGCAGGGTCTGCAGCGGCATGACCTCCTGCAGCGGCGCTTGCGTGTCGCAGCCGAAATCCAGTGGTGCCGGCACCAGGTAGAGCTTGCCCTTTGCGGTGGCGCTCATGCTTGGCCTCCCGACAGCAGCTTGATGCCCGCCGCCTGGATCAGCCGGCAGGTGCGTATCAGCGGCAGGCCGACCAGCGCTGTAGGGTCGTCGTTGTCAATGGACTCCAGTAGCGCGATACCCAGGCCTTCGCTTTTGGCGCTGCCGGCGCAGTCGTAAGGCTGCTCGGTACGCAGGTAGTGCTCGATGTCATCGTCGCTCAGGTCGCGGAATTTCACTTTCACCGGCGCCAGGCTTTGCGCCTCGTAGCCGCTTTGCAGGCACACCACAGCCACTGCGGTCTGGAAAATGACGGTGCGCCCGCGCATGCGGCGCAGCTGCACGACGGCATTTTCATGGGTACCCGGTTTGCCTAGGGGTTCACCGTCCAGGTCGGCCACTTGGTCGGAGCCTATGACGACCGCGTTCGGAAAGGCTGCGGCGACCGCGCGGGCCTTGGCCAGAGCCAGGCGCTCGGCCAGCGCTCTCGGTGCTTCGCTGGGCTGCGGGGTTTCGTCCACGTGGGGCGCGGCGACCTCAAAAGGAATGTGAAGCCGCTCGAGCAATTCGCGACGATAGCGTGAAGTCGAACCCAATACGAGAGGGCGGTATGTGGCGGGCGCGGGAGCAAGGGTCATGCCCTGATTCTCTTACACTGCATCCATGTCCAGATCCCTCCAACCCAGCCGGCTCAATATGAAAGCGTTTGCCCAGGAGGGCGTGGCGCTCGTTGAAACCACGCCGCTACAAAATTTAGAGCGCCTTGCCGAGGAAACGCAACGGTTGCAGGCCGATGCGGCCGTCCAATGGCAGGCCTCGGGTGAATTGCGCCCGCGCACAGGTGCCGACGATGAGGTGTGGCTTCATTTACAGGCAAAAGCCACGGTCCCGCTGACCTGCCAGCGCTGCATGGGCGTGGTCGAAACGCCCGTAGAAGTGGACCAGCGCTACCGTTTCGTCGCCAGCGAAGACATCGCCATGGCCGAGGACGACCAGGTCGAAGAGGATCTGCTGGTGATGGAGCCCCAGTTCAACCTTCTCGCCGTGCTGGAAGATGAGTTGCTGATGGCTTTACCCCTGGTGCCTATGCATGAGGAATGCCCGGTGGCGCCCAAGCTTCAGGCTGGTGAAATGGGAGAGCCGGGTATTGGGGCCGAGACCGCAGGAAAGCCGAATCCCTTTGCCGTGCTTGCGCAGTTAAAAAACAAAAAATAGTAATTTAGTATTACTAAATTCATGCGAAAAACCACTGGTTCCGTGGACATTTCGCCCGCTTGAGTCCCGGGGGATGAAAACTTACCTGCATCAAGCTATAATCAAAGGCTTCGCGTACCAATGCGGTGACAATTACGGTGGAAAAAAGCGACATGGCGACATGCCGCTCAAGCTGCCAGGGGTCGATATTCAGGTCCAGCTGTCTGAACTCGGAATTTGGTGCGTAATTTACCAACCTAACATCCCATCAGGAGCCGATCATGGCCGTTCAACAGAACAAAAAGTCACCTTCGAAGCGCGGCATGCACCGCTCGCACAACGCACTGACCGTGCCTGGTATTGCCGTGGAATCCACCACCGGCGAAACCCACCTGCGCCACCACATCAGCCCCACCGGTTTCTACCGTGGCCGCAAGGTGCTGAAAACCAAATCCGAAGCGTAATTCCACGCTTTGAGCATGGGCCCGCACTCATCCTGCGGGCCTTTCTTTTGCCTGAACTCCAACTCTTGACTGCACCGGTCGCTTCATGATCAGGATCGCTGTCGATGCCATGGGTGGCGATATCGGCCCTGCCGTTACGCTGCCCGCCAGCCTGGCGTTTCTGGATGGCCATGCTGATGCCGCCGTGGTGCTGGTGGGCCAGCCGGAAGTGCTGGCAACGCACCCCCTATTTGCCCGCCTTCAGGCCCATCCACGCTGCCAGATCGTTCCGGCCAGCGAGATCGTCACCATGGACGATCCCATCGAGATCGCGCTACGGCGCAAGAAGAACTCGTCGATGCGGATTGCGATGAACCAGGTCAAGGACGGCGCGGCCCAGGCCGCCGTGTCGGCCGGCAATACCGGCGCCCTCATGGCCATTGCTCGCTACGTGCTCAAGACCATGGAGGGCATAGACCGCCCGGCCATTGCCACCCAGTTGCCCAATGCCTTGGGCGGCGCCACGACGGTGCTCGACCTGGGTGCCAATGTCGATTGCACCGAAGACCACCTGCTGCAGTTCGCCGTGATGGGCTCGGCCCTTGTCGCTGCCATCACCACCAACCCCACACCCAGCGTCGGCCTGCTCAATATCGGGGAAGAGGCGATAAAAGGCAGTGAAATGATTAAAAAAGCCGGGGAATTATTGCGATCTGCTTCTAATTCTGGTGATTTGAATTTCTATGGAAATGTCGAGGGCAACGATATTTTCAAGGGAACCACGGACATCGTCGTCTGTGATGGCTTCGTGGGCAATGTGGCCCTCAAAGCCAGCGAGGGCTTGGCGAGCATGATTGGTGGCTTCATGAAGACCGAGTTCTCTCGCAATATCTTCACGAAAATCTCAGCCATCATTGCTTATCCGGTGCTAAACGCGTTTAAGAATCGGGTTGACCATAGGCGCTACAACGGCGCTGCATTGCTGGGGCTGCAAGGCTTGGTCTTCAAGAGCCACGGTTCGGCCGACGCCTTCGCTTTTGAGAGGGCGCTGAATCGGGCTTATGATGCGGCTCGGAACAATTTGCTTGAGAGAGTCCGCGAACGGATTGCCCATGCGGCCCCGTTGCTGGTGGCGGCGCATGTGGCAATACCTGCTGATGCGCCCGCCGAGGCCCTCCTCAATGCCGGTTGACTCAGCAGTTTCAACACCGCCACTGATTTAATGACCCGTTATTCACGCATTGCCGGCACCGGTAGTTATCTGCCGCCGCGCCGACTGACCAACGCCGAACTGGCTGCCGACTTGGCCACCCGAGGCGTGGAAACGTCTGACGAATGGATTGTGGAGCGCACCGGCATCCGGGCCCGCCACTTTGCCGCGCCTGATGTGACCAGCAGTGACCTGGGCGTGGAGGCCGCCAAAAATGCCCTGCAAGCCGCGGGCCTGCAGGCATCGGATATCGATCTCATCATCGTAGCGACCTCCACACCCGACATGGTGTTCCCCTCGGCCGCCTGCATCTTGCAGAACAAGCTGGGCATTGCCGGCTGCGCGGCCTTTGACGTCCAGGCCGTGTGCAGCGGTTTCGTCTATGCGCTGACCGTGGCCGACGCCATGATACGCACCGGCTCGGCCAGCAAAGCCCTGGTGATCGGCGCGGAAGTATTCTCGCGCATCCTGGATTTTTCTGATCGCACCACCTGCGTGCTGTTCGGCGACGGCGCCGGCGCTGTGGTGCTCGAGGCATCGGAAACGCCGGGCATTCTTGCCAGCGACCTGCATGCCGATGGCAAGCATGTTGGCATCCTGTGCGTACCGGGCAATGTGTCGGGCGGCCAGATCCTGGGCGATCCCCTGCTCAAGATGGACGGCCAAGCCGTGTTCAAGCTGGCCGTGGGCGTGCTCGAAAGCGCCGCGCGTGCGACGCTGGCAAAAGCCAACCTGACCGACGCCGACATTGACTGGCTGATCCCGCACCAGGCCAATATCCGCATCATGCAGAGCACGGCCAAAAAGCTGAAGATGCCGCTCGAAAAACTGGTCGTCACCGTCGACCAGCACGGCAACACGTCGGCGGCCTCCATCCCGCTCGCGCTGGATACGGCCGTGCGCAGCGGCAAGATCAAAAAAGGCGATACCCTCATGCTCGAAGGCGTGGGCGGCGGCTTTACCTGGGGTGCGGTGCTTCTCAAGTACTGAGCGGCTCCCTACCCATCCGCCAGGCTTTCACAGACAGGTGGGCACTTGAATTTCAAACCGTCCGGTGCGCTGGATCGCTTAGCAGCAGCCCTGCTGATGCTGGCCTTCGCCCTGGCCGGATGGAAAGTCCTGCTGCGACCGCCGGCATCTCCCTTTGCGGTGTTGACGGCCGGCCCTGCAGTGGATGCGGCAAAGCCCTCATCAAGCAAGGCCAAGCCGGCGCAGCAGCTTTCGCCCGACGGTCGTTTCCGCTTCGACGCGCAGTTTGTATCGTCTTCTCCCGGCCAGGCCGTGCATGCCGCTTCTCTGGTGGAGTTGCGCGATGGGCGCCTGCGCGCGGTCTGGTTTTCGGGCTCGCGCGAGGGCGCGGGAGACGTCACCATCCAGAGCGCGGTCATGGACCCGGCCAGCCTGCGCTGGAGCCCGGAAAGCACGCTGTTCGACCGGCAGGCACTCCAGCAAGGCCTGTGGCGCTACGTCAAGAAACTGGGCAACCCGGTCATCGCCCGCGCGCCCGATGGCTCGCTGTGCCTGTGGATGGTGAATGTTTCGCTGGGCGGGTGGGCGGGTAGCTCCATCACTTGGGCACGCTCCACTGATGAAGGCGAGTCCTGGAGTGCGCCGCATCGCCTGGTGACCTCACCATTCCTCAACATCAGTACGCTGGTCAAAGGCACCCCCATCAGTTTCCAGAATGGCGAAACCGGCTTGCCGGTCTACCATGAGTTCATCGCGAAGTTCGGCGAAGTCTTGCGCATCAACGATCTTGGGCAGGTGATCGACAAGACCCGAATTCCCGGCAGCAACACCAGCTTGCAGCCGATTGTCCTCGTCTCGGGCGCGCAGAAGGCGCAGGTCTATATGCGATCAGGCAATGCCGCGGCGCTCATGGCGTCGGACACGGCCGACGCAGGCAAGACTTGGTCGCCGGCGCATGCAAGCGCATGGCCCAACCCCGATTCCGCCCTGGCCGGCACGGTGACGAACACCGGCACGCAATGGCTGGCGCTGAACCCGGTGCCCAGAAACCGCGAAATACTGGCCTTGCTGCAGACGGGTGCGGGCGGCTCCTTTGACGGTGTGGCGCCCTGGATCGTGGAGTCGCCCGCGAACCCGCAGGCGCGCACGTCCCTGGTTGACTATGAGCGCCTGCTGAGTCAGGAACTCAAGGCCCGCGGCGCCCGTGACGATGAAGCCCAGGCCTATGTGGCCAGCGCGCGGCGCCAGCTCTGTAGCGGCGAAAGCTGCTCCCAGGAGTTTTCCTATCCCTACCTGCTGCAAAGCCGCGACGGTTACCTGCATCTCGTCTACACCTGGCACCGCACACGCATCAAGCATGTGCGGCTGGATCCCCTGCAAACCCTTGAGGCCGCGCAAGCGGCGCACGGCCATGTTTCCTCCGGCAAATGACCTGATCGCCTTGCTCGGCATTGCCCTGGTGCTCAGCGCTGGTTGCCTGCGCCTGCTGAGCTGGCGGCATGGTGTCACGCCGTGGAGCAAGTGGGTCAGCGCCGCCGTGTTTCTGCTGCTGTGGTGTCCGGTGGGGCCTGCGCGTTTGCCGCTCGTGGCCTATGTGCGCGGCATCAGTTCGGACCTGAGTATTTCGCTGATAGCCATCACTTGCCTGGGGATTTACCAGCGCCTGCGCGGCATCCCCCTGACGGCGCAGCGTGAGCGTATGGCTTTGAGCTTTGTCTTTGCGGCTGGTGCTGTGTTCCTGTACCCGCTGGCCTTGGGTTGGGGTGACTGGGATGCGTATCGCCTGGGCTGGGGTTCACCGGCCTTCTGGGCGGCGCTGCTGGCGCTGTCGTTGGCATGTTGGGCTGGGGGCTTGCGTTTGCTGCCTACGCTGGTGGCGCTGGCTTTGCTGGCCTGGGTGGCCGGCGCGCTGGAGTCCACCAACCTGTGGGATTACCTCATCGACCCCTGGTTGGCCGTTGCTGCGATTTTCCAGTGTGTGAAGTTTGCTGTCAGCCGGGGCCTTTCGCGGCTGCGGGGTGTGCGCCGCGGCGCCATGCCATCGTCAGCCTGACTGATCGTGTTTCAAAAATGACTGTTCATCTTCTTAAAATGCATGCGGGTGCCTTTCAGCGACCCAAGAATTCGATCCATGGAGTAATCATTTGAAATCGTTTGCCATTGTTTTTCCAGGCCAGGGCTCACAGTCGGTCGGCATGCTGGACGCCTGGGGCGACCATCCCGTAGTTATCCAGACGCTGGCCGAAGCCTCCGAAGCGCTGGGCGAGGATGTCGCACGGCTGATCAAGGAAGGCCCCAAGGAGGTGCTGGCCCTGACCACCAATACCCAGCCCGTGATGCTGGTCGCCGGCATAGCGGCCTACCGCACCTGGATGGGCGAGACTGGCGCCGCACCTGCCGCTGTTGCGGGCCATTCGCTGGGTGAGTATTCCGCGCTGGTGGCTTCCGGCGTGCTGACGCTCGCGCAGGCCGCGCCGCTGGTGCGCTTTCGCGCGCAGGCCATGCAGGACGCCGTGCCGGTCGGCGTGGGTGCGATGGCGGCCATTCTGGGCATGGAAGCGTCCAGGGTGATTGAAGGCTGTGCCGAGGCCGCGCGCAGTTTTGGGGCCAACGCCGCCGAAGTGGTGGAAGCCGTCAATTTCAATGACCCGATGCAAACCGTCATTGCGGGCAGTAAAGCGGCAGTGGAAAAGGCCTGCGAAGTGCTGAAAGCCAATGGCGCCAAGCGCGCCTTGCCCTTGCCGGTGTCGGCTCCTTTTCACTCCAGCCTGATGAAGCCGGCAGCCGAGAAGCTGCGTGAAAAACTCGCCGCCATCGACTTCGCGGCGCCGAAAATCCCTGTCATCAACAATATCGACGTGGCCGTCGAGGCTGACGCTGACCGCATTCGCGCGGCACTGTATCGCCAGGCCTTTGGCCCCGTGCGCTGGGTCGAGTGCGTGCAGGCCATCAAGGCGCGCGGCCTAACCACGTTGGTCGAGTGCGGGCCCGGCAAGGTGCTGGCCGGCATGGCCAAAAGAATCGATCCCGAATTGACGGGCATCCCCCTGTTTGATACCGCCTCGCTGGCGGAAGTGAAGGAGTTACTGGCATGAGCGAAATCAAGTTTGAAGGCCAGGTTGCACTGGTCACCGGTGCATCGCGCGGTATTGGTGCGGCCATCGCGCTTGAGTTGGCCCAGAAAGGCCTCAAGGTCATAGGCACGGCGACCAGCGACGAAGGCGCGGCCAAAATCAGCCAGGCCCTCGCGGCATTTCCGGGTTGCGCCGGGAAAAACCTGAATGTGAACGACGCCATCGCAGCCGAGGCGCTGATTGATGCCATCGCCAAGGAGCACGGAGGCCTGCAGGTGCTGGTCAATAACGCGGGCATCACGCGCGACATGCTCGCGATGCGCCTGAAGGACGACGACTGGGATGCGGTGCTGGACACCAACCTCAAGGCCGTGTTCCGCATGAGCCGTGCGGTGATGCGCACCATGATGAAGCAGCGTTACGGCCGCATCATCAGCATAACCTCAGTGGTCGGCGCCTCGGGCAACGCGGGCCAGTCCAACTACGCGGCCGCCAAAGCCGGCGTGGCGGGCATGACGCGGGCACTGGCTCGCGAACTTGGCTCGCGCAACATCACGGTCAATTGCGTGGCGCCCGGGTTTATCGAAACCGACATGACTGCCGGCTTGCCCGAAGAGCAGCAAAAAGCGCTGCTGGGACAGATCCCGCTGGGCCATCTCGGCAAGCCACAAGACATTGCGCACGCTGTGGCTTTTGTGGCCAGCCCGCAGGCGGCTTACATTACCGGCCAGGAGATTCACGTCAACGGCGGCATGTACATGTAGGCCGGAGCCGGCAATTTGCGGTTTCACGAAAACCGCGGATTGACAGTGGTAAAACACAGGAAATCGAAGCCGGTTTTTATCCGTCCGGCGCGGTGCTTAGGGAAACGACTCTAACGCGGTAAAATCACGGATTAATTTACAACCCTCAGAGGGAACTATGAGCGATATCGAAGCACGTGTTAAGAAAATCATTGCCGAACAACTCGGCGTGGAAGAAGGCCAGGTCACCAATGAAAAAGCCTTTGTGGCCGATCTGGGTGCTGACTCCCTTGACACCGTAGAACTGGTTATGGCTCTGGAAGACGAGTTCGGCATTGAGATTCCCGACGAAGACGCCGAGAAGATCACCACCGTCCAGAACGCCATCGACTACGCGAACACCCATCAAAAGGCCTGAGGCCGCAGGTTTGCGCCTGTGACTCTGCCGTCACCAAGCCTGAAAAGCCACAGGGCCTTTTCAGGTTCTTTTCAGGATTTCTGAATGAGCCGTCGTCGTGTCGTTGTGACAGGTCTGGGTTGTGTCAGCCCGGTAGGTAATACCGTGGCCGAGTCCTGGGCCAATCTTCTTGCCGGCAAGCCCGGGATCGACCTGATTGCCGGGTTCGACGCCAGCAACCTTGCCTGCAAATTCGCCGGTGAGGTCAAGGGCTTCAACATCGCGGACTACATCCCCGAAAAAGAAGCCCGGCACATGGACCGCTTCATCCACCTGGGATTGGCGGCGGCCTGCCAGGCGGTGGCCGACAGCGGCTTGCCGACCGGCGATGCACTCGATGGCGAGATGGCCACGCGCATCGGCTGCAATATCGGCTCGGGCATCGGCGGTTTGCCGATGATCGAGCAAATGCATTCCGAGCTGGTCAACCGCGGTCCGCGACGGATATCCCCATTTTTTGTACCTGCCTCGATCATCAACATGATTTCGGGGCATGTATCCATCAAGTTCGGCTTCAAAGGCCCGAACATCGCGGTCGTCACGGCCTGCACCACCGGCCTCCACGCCATCGGCCTGTCGGCCCGCATGATCGAGTATGGTGACTGCGACGTGATGGTGGCCGGCGGCGCGGAGTCTTGCGTGTCGCCCTTGGGTATAGGCGGCTTCGCGGCGGCCCGCGCCCTGTCCACGCGTAACGACGACCCAAAAACGGCCTCGCGTCCCTGGGACAAGGACCGTGATGGTTTTGTGCTGGGTGAGGGCGGCGGTGTGCTGGTGCTCGAAGAATATGAACATGCCAAGGCCCGCGGCGCCAAAATTTACGCCGAGCTGACCGGCTTTGGCATGAGCGCCGACGCGTACCACATGACCGCGCCCGACATCGACGGCCCGCGCCGTTCCATGGTGATGGCGCTGAAAAACGCGGGCGTCAATGCCGATGAGGTCCAGTATCTCAATGCACACGGTACGTCCACGCCGCTGGGCGACCTCAACGAAACCAATGCCATCAAGGCGGCATTCGGCGACCACGCCAAAAAGTTGATGGTCAGTTCGACCAAGTCCATGACGGGTCACCTGCTCGGTGGCGCCGGTGGCATCGAATCGGTGTTTACGGTGCTTTCGCTGCATCACCAGAAGATTCCGCCCACTATCAATATCTTCAATCAGGATCCTGAGTGCGACCTGGACTACTGCGCCAATACCGCGCGTGACGCCAAGATCGAGGTTGCCGTTAAAAACAACTTCGGCTTCGGCGGCACCAATGGCACGCTGGTCTTCAAGCGCGCCTGATTTTTACCCGCGTTCCGCGACCCTTGACCACACACAACGCCCCTCCGGTTGTCTATCCGTTGGGGCGTTCGCGTTTTTTGGGTGGGCTCCTGCTTTGCCTCTGGCTTTGCGGTCTGTTGTTGACCCTGCTGTGGTTTCTCCGGGGTAACGGACGGCTCGATTGGCGCATCGCGCTGGCGCTTGTTTTTGTTGCCGGAGCCGGCGTAGCTGCCTATACCGGGTGGCGAAACGCCCCGGCCGGCCAACTTGCCTGGGATGGCGAGGTCTGGCGCTGGGAAAGCCCGGGGTACCAGGCCGGTGTCGCCGAATACAGCTTGTCGGTCCTGGCTGATTTCCAGAATAGGCTGCTGCTGCGGCTCGAAAACCAGGCCCATGCCAGTTTGTGGCTCTGGATGGAGCGGCGCAGCATGCCCGAACGCTGGCTGGATCTGCGCAGGGCGGTGTATTCACCCCACAAAGCGGCCGCTGCGCCATGGCCGCATGATTCGCTGGGTACGGACCAGCCTTCCGCTGTGGCAGTATCGGGGGCTATGCATCCCATCGACGGCACGCCAAATCCTTCATGAGCGCCGAACCGCCACTTGTGCCGCTTGAAAAGGCCATCGACAGCGATGCGATGCTGGTCGAGCGCACCGTTGCGGGCGACCAGAAAGCCTATGAACTTCTGGTCATCAAGTACCAGCGGCGCATCCAGCGCCTGATAGGCCGCATGGTCCGTGACGTGGATCTGGTGGAAGACATCGCCCAAGAGACTTTTATCCGGGCCTACCGGGCCTTGGCGCAATTCAGGGGTGAGGCCCAGTTTTATACCTGGCTGTATCGGATCGCGGTGAATACCGCGAAAAAGGCGCTGATGGACCTCAAGCGGGACCCGACTGTTTCAGAAAATGCCTTCAAATCGGGCCAAAGCGAGGAAAGCGATGAAACTTCCCCGCTGGAAAACGAACTAACAAGCTCTGAGACGCCGGATGCCGTGCTGGCCAGCAAGGAAATCGCGGAGATTATCAATTCCGCCATGGAAGCCTTGCCGGAGGAACTCCGCCAGGCCATCACCCTGCGTGAAATCGAAGGGTTGAGTTATGAAGAGATTTCGGAGGCCATGGATTGCCCCATAGGCACGGTGCGGTCGCGGATTTTCAGGGCGCGTGAGGCGATTTCGCAAAAAGTGAAGCCCTTGCTGGAAAACCAGAGCGGCAAGCGTTGGTAAGCAAAGCACCCGGAAGTCATTCATGAACCCATGGACCAAGCCAGGCATTTTCAGCCCGCCAACGCGACAACCCTGCAACCCACGAACGCCGATAACACCACGAACATCATGAAACCGTCTATGCAAACCAGCGAACTCATGTCCGCCCTGGCCGATGGCCAACTGGGGGGGGAAGACTTTGCGGCCGCGCTTCACGCGAGCCGGCACGATGATTCCGCGACCGCGTGCTGGGACACCTATCACCTGATCGGTGATGCGCTGCGGTCTCCCCATGGTGCGCGTGGCGCGGACCCGGCATTTATCAGCCGCCTGAACCAGCGCCTGGCCCGCGAAGCTGCGCAGAACCCTGCTCCTCGTTCCGCTCCGCCGGTTGTCCAGGACTCGCCTGTGGCCCTGCCTTCTCATCGCGGCCAGGCGGCCAATGACGGCGAATTCCGCTGGAAGCTGGTGGCCGGGTTTGCCTCGGTCGCGGCGGTTTCCGCCATTGCATGGAATGCCGCGGGCCTGTTCGCGCCTGCTGCTGCGCCGCAGTTGGCCCAGGCGCCTGTTTCTCCCCAAGTGGTGGTGGTCGCTTCGCCGCAAGGCCCCGTGGTGCGCGATGCGCGGTTCGAGGAACTGCTGGCCGCGCACAAACAGCTGGGCGGCACGTCCGCCCTGCAGGAACCCTCGGGCTTTCTGCGCAATGCCACTTTCGAGACACCCCGCAATGCAGGGCGCTGAGCGCACGCCGCACTGCGACCCGGCTTTGGCGACACCATGAATCTCAAGCTACTCCGGCTTTTGGCCTTGGCAGGATGCACATTGCCCGCCATGGGTCATGTGGCGGCGCAGGCATCGCCGCCGGTGGCATCGGCCGTGGAATCCCGCAGCATCAATGACTGGCTGATGCGCATGCACGAGGCCTCCAGAAAGCGTTCCTATATCGGCACCTTCGTGGTCTCGTCGGGTGGCGCCATGTCGAGCGCCAAGATCTGGCATGTCTGCGAAGGCGACCAGCAGATGGAGCGGGTCGAAACGCTCACTGGCGCGCCGCGTTCCATCTTCCGGCACAACGACCAGGTGGTCACTTTCATGCCCGACCATAAGGTGGTCCGCAGCGAAAAACGCGAGTCGCTGGGCATGTTCCCGCAACTGCTGCAGTCGACCGACGGCCGTATCGCCGATTACTACAAGGTCAAGCAGGAAGGCACGGATCGCGTGGCAGGCGTCGAAGCCGACGTCGTGCTGTTGGTGCCCAAGGACAGTATGCGTTTTGGTTATCGCGTCTGGACCGAACAGAAAAAAGGCCTGGTCGTGAAGCTGCAGACGCTGGATACCGACGGTAAGGTGCTGGAGCAGGCGGCATTTTCCGAGTTGCAGCTCGATGCCCCGGTCAAGATGGACAAGCTGCTCCAGATGATGGGCAAGGTCGAGGGCTACCGCGTCGAAAAGCCGATCCTGGTAAAGACCAATGCCAGCGCCGAAGGCTGGGTGCTGAAGGCACCGGTGGCGGGCTTCAAGCCCATGAGCTGCTACAAGCGTCCGGTGACGGCCAATCCGGGGCCCGGCGAGGAGCCTTTGCAATGGATTTTTTCCGACGGGCTGGCTTCGGTGTCCATCTTTGTGGAGCCTTTTGACAGGCAACGCCACGAGAGGGAGTCCAGCCTGTCGATGGGTGCCACGCAAACCATCACCCGGCAGCTGGATGCCTATTGGGTCACCGTCATGGGCGAAGTTCCCATGGCCACCTTGAAGCTCTTTGCCAATGGCCTTGAGCGCAAGAAATAATATGCCCCTGGTGTCCCGCCGGCCGGGCTTACCCGGCACGGCGTGGATTGCCCATGACCCCTATTTTTGACGAGGCTGACGATGCTTGAATTGAACTGGAAACCCCTGCGCTCCTGCGTGATTGCCGGCCTGGTGGCCGCCGCTGCCGTGGCCACGCTGGTGCCGGTAGCGCCTGCTTGGGCGCAAACCCGCACATTGCCTGATTTCACCGACCTGGTGGAACAAGTGGGCCCGTCGGTGGTTAATATCCGCACCCTGGAAAAAGCCAAACCCCCGGCCGGCGGAAGCGCCGACGAGCAGATGCTGGAGTTCTTCAAGCGCTTCGGCATCCCAGTCCCCCCCAACATGCCGCGCGTGCCCCGGCCCGACCGCGGCCAGCCGGACGAAGACCAACCCCGCGGCGTGGGCTCCGGCTTCATCCTGACGGCCGACGGCTTCGTCATGACCAATGCCCACGTGGTGGAGGGCGCCGATGAAGTCCTCGTCACCCTGGCGGACAAGCGCGAATTCAAGGCCAAGATCATTGGCGCCGACAAGCGCAGCGACGTGGCCGTGGTCAAGATCGAGGCAACGGGCCTGCCGGCCGTCAAGATCGGCGACATCAACCGCCTCAAAGTCGGTGAATGGGTGATGGCCATAGGCTCGCCCTTCGGCCTTGAAAACACCGTGACGGCGGGCATCGTGAGCGCCAAGCAGCGCGACACCGGCGACTACCTGCCTTTCATCCAGACCGATGTGGCCATCAACCCCGGCAATTCCGGCGGCCCGCTGATCAATATGCGCGGCGAAGTGGTCGGCATCAACAGCCAAATCTACTCTCGCTCCGGCGGCTTCCAGGGCATCTCCTTCGCCATCCCCATTGATGAGGCCGCGCGCGTCTCCGACCAGTTGCGCAGCAGTGGCAGGGTGACACGGGGCCGCATCGGCGTGCAGATCGACCAGGTCACCAAGGACGTGGCGGAATCCATAGGACTGGGCAAGGCGCAGGGCGCTTTGGTCCGCGGCGTTGAAAGCGGCGCGCCCGCCGAGAAAGCCGGCATCGAGGCCGGTGACATCATCATCAAGTTCGACGGCAAGGCGATCGAAAAATCCAGCGACCTGCCTCGCATGGTCGGCAACGTGAAGCCCGGCACCAAGGCCGTGGTGACGGTGTTCAGGCGCGGCGCAAGCAAGGACCTTTCAGTCACCATCGGCGAGGTCGAGCCTGAAAAACCAGCGCGCAAGGCTTCGGGCCCCGAGCCCAAGGCACCGGCGATCGGCGCGGCCCAGGCGCTGGGCTTGGTGGTCAGCGAAGTGAGCGACTCGCAGAAGAAGGAGCTCAAGATCAAGGGTGGCGTAAAGGTAGACACGGCGGAAGCCGCGGCTTCACGCGCCGGCCTGCGCGAAGGCGACGTGATCGTGGCGATTGCCAATTCAGAGATCACCAGTGTGAAAGAGTTCGAATCGGCCCTGGCAAAGATCGATAAAACCAAAGCCATCAACGTGCTGTTCCGCCGCGGCGAATGGGCCCAGTACGCGCTGATCCGGCCCGCACGCTAAACGTGCGTTGAAAGCGCTGGCCCGGCGCCAATCGCCGCGGCCTGCGTAGGGCCCGCTGCCACCAGTGGGTCTTGAAGGCCCCCATACCCTGCTGGGCTTTGTGGGTTTTGGCGTCGTCCAGGGTATTTTTTGAGGCTCTCAAAAATATATTTTTTGGCGGCTCGGTACTTGCTTGTTGTTAGTGCTTGCTCACAAAAAATGAGCCATCGAGTGATTTCGGTAGAATGTGGGCTTGGCTCTGTGGCTTTTGGATATATCAGGCAGCCCAAAATCTCGCTTTCGATCTTCATTTTGGGTAATACACACTGATCCACAGATCACCCACAAGTTGTTCAGAGACATGCAGTTTAAAAATGTGAATAAGTTGTGTATAAGATTCTTGTTGCTAGCCTGCAACGACAAAAATATGGCAATTTCGGGACTGTTCGGCTCTGGCTTTTTGCCTACAATGAAGTTCCAACTATCGCAGTTGCCATAGATTGTTGGTTCAGGGCGCGTCGCAAATCGACGCGCCCTTTTTTATGGCCCTCGCGAATTGAGTCCAATCTCTTCGCAATACTTTCAAGTACTTAGGCGTTCTCGTTGATGAATCACATCAGAAATTTTTCGATCATTGCGCACATTGATCACGGCAAATCTACCTTGGCTGATCGTCTCATCCAGCGCTGCGGTGGTTTGCAGGACCGCGAGATGAGCGCACAGGTTCTGGATTCGATGGACATCGAAAAAGAGCGTGGGATAACCATCAAGGCGCAGACCGCTGCGCTCAAATACAAGGCACTTGATGGTCAGGTTTACAACCTCAACCTGATCGACACGCCGGGCCACGTCGACTTCTCATATGAAGTGAGCCGTTCGCTGTCCGCATGCGAGGGCGCGCTGCTGGTGGTGGACGCAAGCCAGGGCGTTGAAGCGCAGACCGTGGCCAATTGCTACACCGCGCTGGACCTCGGCGTGGAAGTCGTGCCGGTGCTCAACAAGATGGACTTGCCGCAGGCCGATCCCGAGAACGCCAAGCAGGAAATCGAGGAAGTGATCGGCATCGACGCGACCGACGCGATTCCCTGCAGCGCCAAAAGCGGCATGGGCATAGACGAAATCCTGGAAGCCATCGTCGCCCGGATCCCTGCGCCCAAGGGCAACCCGGACGGTCCGCTGCGCGCCATGATCATCGACAGCTGGTACGACGCCTACGTGGGTGTGGTGATGCTGGTGCGGGTGGTCGACGGCCGCCTCGCCAAGGGCGACCGCATCAAGCTGATGGCCAGCCAGGCGATGTACAACGCCGAGCAACTGGGAGTGTTCACGCCGCACACCGAACCGCGCCAGTCGCTCGAGCCTGGCGAAGTGGGCTTTGTGATCGCCGGCATCAAGGAGCTGCAGGCCGCCCGCGTGGGCGACACCGTCACTTTGGTCAAGGCCGGCACCGGCGGCGCGGCCTTCACTGCCACCGAGGCGCTGCCCGGCTTTAAGGAAATCCAGCCCGCCGTCTTCGCCGGCCTGTACCCCTCGGAAGCCAGCGAGTACGAGTCCCTGCGGGACGCGCTGGAAAAGCTCAAGCTCAACGATGCTTCGCTGCATTACGAGCCGGAAGTCAGCGAAGCCCTGGGTTTCGGCTTTCGCTGCGGCTTCCTGGGGCTGCTGCATATGGAGATCGTGCAGGAGCGGCTGGAACGTGAGTTTGACCAGGACCTGATCACGACAGCGCCCAGTGTGGTGTATGAAGTACTCAAGTCCGATGGCGAAATCATCATGGTTGAGAACCCGTCCAAAATCCCCGATGCCGGGCGCGTCAACGAAATCCGTGAGCCCATCGTGACCGTGCATTTATATATGCCGCAGGACTACGTGGGCGCCGTCATGACGCTGGCCAACCAGAAGCGAGGCGTACAGCTGAACATGGCCTACCACGGCAAGCAGGTCATGCTGACCTACGAGATGCCGCTGGGCGAAATCGTGCTGGATTTCTTCGACAAGCTCAAATCGGTCTCTCGCGGCTACGCGTCCATGGACTACGAATTCAAGGAATTCCGCGCTTCCGACGTGGTGAAGGTCGACATCCTGCTTAACGGCGAGAAGGTGGACGCGCTGTCCATCATCGTCCACCGCAGCCAGTCGGCCTACCGTGGGCGGGCGGTAGTGGCCAAAATGCGCGAGATCATTTCGCGCCAGCAGTTCGACGTCGCTATCCAGGCGGCCATCGGAGCCAACATTATTGCGCGTGAGACAATCAAGGCGCTGCGCAAAAACGTCATCGCCAAATGCTACGGCGGCGATATTTCACGCAAGCGCAAGCTCCTAGAGAAACAAAAAGCGGGTAAAAAACGCATGAAACAAATCGGTTCCGTTGAAGTACCCCAGGAGGCTTTCCTGGCCATTTTGCAGGTGGAAGACTGATGCGCGGCGCAATGAGCACGATCACAGCCGTGGTGCTGGCGGCCTTTGTAGGCTATGGCGCTGCGTGGTATTTCGGCGCCGTTGAAGGCAACTTCTCCTTGTTGCTGTTCCTGGCATCGCTGGTCACTGGCATTTATTGGCTGGCCGAGCGCTTTTACTTCCTGCCGCAGCGCTACAAAGCTGCCGCCGCGCTCGAGGAAAGCGCTGCCAGCCGACAGGCCGAGCTGGCCAAAATGGGCATCAACCAGGTCGACAACGTCAACCTCGTCGAGGCCCGTGCCCGCCTCATCATGCAGCCTTGGTGGCTGGACTGGACCGCCGGTCTTTTTCCGGTGATCGTAGTAGTCTTCTTGCTGCGTTCCTTCCTTTTTGAGCCTTTCAAGATCCCATCGGGCTCGATGATCCCGACTTTGCTCGTCAATGACCTGATCCTGGTCAACAAATTCCATTACGGCGTGCGCCTGCCCGTGCTGAATACCAAGATCATCAACAACCAGAGCCCCCAGCGCGGTGACGTGATGGTGTTTCGCTACCCGCCCAAACCCAGCCTGGACTACATCAAACGCGTGGTCGGCGTGCCTGGGGACGAGGTGGCTTACATCAACAAGAAGCTGACCATCAACGGCAAGCCGCTGCCCAAAACGCCCCTGCCGGATTTCTTCGACGAGGATGTGCTGCGTTACGCCAAGCAGTTTGAAGAGGTCAACGGCGCCAAAAAGTACCGCCTGCTGAATGACGACACGCGGCGCGCCGGGCTGGATGAGCGTGAGGTGATGGACTTTCCTTTCAAGCAAAATTGCCGTTACAGTAGCGAGGGCATGGTTTGCAAAGTGCCTGAAGGGCAGTACTTCATGATGGGCGACAACCGCGATAATTCGCAGGATTCGCGCTATTGGGGCTTTGTCCCCGAGGCCAATATCGTGGGCAAGGCCTTTTTTGTCTGGATGAATTTCGGCAATCTCAAGCGAATCGGCTCTTTCGAATAGGCCTGCGCGCCTGAGCCTGTGACCCGGTGGATTTTGTAGTCAGAGCAGGAGAAAAAATGAAACATCAACGCGGCCTTTCCTTCATCGGTCTTCTGTTTTTCTGCGTCATCCTGGTTTGCGCGGGGATTCTGGCTGCCCAGGTTTTCCCGACACTGGTTGAACTCCAGGCCATCACCAAGGCCGTCAACAAGGCAAAGGAAGGCAGTACTGTCGCTGAAGTCCGGACCATCTTCGACAAGGCGGCCCAGATCGACGACATCAAATCGATCACCGGCAAGGACCTCGAAGTGACCAAAGAGGGCGATAAAACTGTGGTGGCCTTCGCGTACAACAAGGAAATCCACATGGCCGGTCCTGCCTTTTTGCTGCTCAAGTACAGCGGCAAATCCAAATAAGTGCGAGCCAGCGCCACATCGAGCCCGGGCCTGCCGGCGCTGCAAAAGCGCCTGGAGCATGAGTTCTCCAACCCAAAGCTGCTGGTGCAGGCGCTCACGCACCGCAGTTTTTCGTCCGACCACAACGAACGCATTGAGTTTCTGGGCGACTCCGTCCTGAACCTGGCGGTAGCCGGCATGCTTTATGAGCAACTGAGCGAGTTGCCGGAAGGCGACCTGTCCCGTGTGCGTGCCAATCTGGTGAAGCAGGACACCTTGCACAAGCTGGCCGTGGAACTGGGCCTGCCCGACATGGTGCGCTTGGGAGAGGGTGAAGCCAAATCCGGCGGCCACAAGCGCCCCTCCATCCTTGCCGACGCGCTGGAGGCCGTGATAGGCGCGGTCTACCTCGATGCGGGCTTTGAGACCGCCGCCAGGCTGGTGCACCGCCTCTTCAAGGACGTCGAAATCAATCCCCAGATGCAGGCCATCGGCAAGGACCCCAAGACTGAATTGCAGGAGTGGCTGCAGGGGCGCAAAATGAACCTGCCCATTTATCGCGTGGTGGGCACGATGGGCGCCGCCCACAAGCAGACGTTCGATGTCGAATGTGAAATCGCCGAGTTCGGCCGGGCCGAGCGCGGCATAGGTGGTTCGCGCCGGGCCGGAGAGCAGGCTGCCGCGGCGGCCATGCTGATGTTTGTCAAGACGCTGGAATCCTGACTCCGAGCCCGTGGCCGCCCAGCGGCCGCCGGCCAACACACCAAGATTATGAGTACAGGTAAAAAAGAACCGAAGAAACCGGCAATAGCTGCCACTGCCACTGCCACTGCTGCTGCGGCTCCGGCCGCCAAGCCCAAAGCGCGGCAATCCAAATCACCGGAGGCTGCGCAGCCGCCCGACGCGCTCGAAGCCATGCTGGCGCAGGCGCTGTCCTCGCGCGGAGCGGCCGTGCCCGCTGCCGATACGCCGCCGGTTGGGGAGCAGCGCTGTGGCCTGATCGCCATCGTCGGCAAGCCCAACGTCGGCAAATCCACCCTGCTCAATGCACTGGTGGGGCAAAAGATCAGCATCACCTCGCGCAAGGCCCAGACCACGCGCCACCGCATCACCGGCATGCGCACGGTCAATGCAACGCAATATGTGTTCGTGGACACTCCCGGCTTTCAGACCCGGCACGGCAACGCGCTGAACCGCTCGCTGAATCGCACCGTGGTCGGCGCCGTCAACGACGTGGACCTGATTGTCTTTGTGGTCGAGGCCGGCCAGTTCAACCAGGCCGACGCCAAGGTACTGGCCCTGCTGCCCGAAAAGACTCCGGCGATCCTGCTGGCCAACAAATTCGACCTGATACACCGGCGCGCCGAAATCGCCCCATGGCTTAGGGAGATGCAGGAGCGGCACAACTTCGCCGAGTTCGTGCCCATGTCGGCCAACAACGCCAAGGACATCGAGCGCCTGTTCGGGATTTGCGAAAAGTACCTTCCTGCCCAGCCCTGGATGTACGGCGCCGACGAGCTGACCGACCGCAGCGACCGCTTCATGGCCGCCGAGATCATCCGCGAAAAGCTGTTTCGCCTGACCGGGGACGAACTGCCTTACACCTCCACCGTCGTCATCGACCAGTACGAGGAAGAGGGCGCCCTGCGCAAGATTGCCGCGACCATCATCGTCGAGCGCGACGGCCACAAAGGCATGATCATTGGCGAGAAGGGCGAAAAGCTCAAGCGCATCGGCACCGAGGCCCGGCATGAACTCGAGACCCTCACGGGCGGCAAGGTGTTCCTGGAGATCTGGGTCAAGGTCCGCTCCGGCTGGGCCGACGACGAGGCCAGGGTCAAGACGTTCGGGTATGAATGAGGCCCCCACGGTCGCTCACTGCGTGTAGCTCCCTGCCCCCCGAGGGGGCCGCCCGCCTGCGGCCTGGCAAAGCCAGTTCCGCGGCTCAGGCTGGAAGGGGAGTTTCCTTTGACCTCACTGCCTGTCTCTTGCCTGATTTTTGAACCATGGCCACCAAACGCATTGGCGACGAGCCGGCCTACGTCCTGCACCGCTATGACTGGAGCGAGTCCAGCCTGATCCTGGAGGTGTTTACGCGCAAGTATGGGCGGGTGGCGCTGGTGGCGCGCGGGGCCAAAAAGCCCAGCTCCAGTTTCCGGCCGATCCTGTTGCCCTTGCAACCACTGCATATTGCCTTCGGCGGCGACGCAGAAATTCGCACGCTCAAAAGCGCTGAATGGCAGGGCGGCCACGTTATGCCAACTGGCGATGCCTTGCTGTCGGGCTATTACCTCAATGAACTGCTGATGCGCCTGATGGCCCGCGACGACCCGCACCCGGTGCTGTTTGACGCCTATGCGGCCACGGTGCAATTGCTGGCCGCGCAGAGCGCCGAGACTTTGCAACTGGCCTTGCGCGCTTTCGAGCTGCGGCTGCTGCGCGACATCGGCCTTTTGCCGCTGCTGGACGCCGAAACCGCCACGCTGGCGCCGCTGGATCCGGACACGCACTATGTGTTGGTGCCTGAGGCGGGCCTCAGGCAGGCGCACGACGACGACCGCGCCAGCCTGCCTGGCGAGCAGTGGCAAGCGCTGCAACATGCGCTGGGCGACGCTTCCCTGTTTTCGGACACTGTGCGGGCCTGTATCCCCGGTTTCAATGAGCTTAAAACCCAGTTGCGCAGCCTGCTGCACTACCATTGCGGCGTGAAGGTCCTGAAAACCCGGCAAATGATGATGGACCTGCAAGCTTTTTAACGGGCCACCGCCATGAAAATTCTTTCACCCGCTCCCATCGTCTCCCATGCGTACGGCAAGACCGCACTGTCGGTCAACGTCAACAAGGTCGCCTTGCTGCGCAATTCCCGCCATCTGGACATTCCCAGCGTGCGCCGCGCCGCCGAGCTATGCCTGGAGGCCGGCGCCCAGGGCATCACGGTGCACCCGCGGCCAGACGAGCGCCACATCCGGCCCGACGACGTCTTTGAACTCGCCGCACTGATGAAGGACTGGCCGGACCGTGAATTCAACATCGAAGGCAATCCCTTCCAGAACCTCATGGATTTTGTGCACGACCTTGCCGCCCGGGGCTTGCCGCTGCACCAGTGCACCTTTGTGCCCGATAGCGAAGACCAGTTCACCAGCGATCACGGCTGGAGCTTTCCCGATGACGCCGAGCGCCTGCGGCCCCTGATCGAGCAGGCGCATGACCGGCGCGTGCGCGTCAGCCTCTTCATGGACCCGGTGCCTGAAGCCATGGCGGCCGCCAAGGCCGTGGGCGCCGACCGCGTGGAGTTCTACACGGAGACCTACGCGCGTGCCTGGGCAACCCCTGAAAAGGCAGAAATCCTGGCGCGCTTTGTCCGTGCGGGCCAAGCGGCAGCGGCCGCGGGCCTGGGCGTCAATGCCGGCCATGACCTGAATCGCGACAACCTCACGGAGTTTGTGCGCGAGGTGCCCGGCGTGCTGGAGGTTTCGATAGGCCACGCCCTGATCGCCGACGCGCTTGAACTGGGTTATGCCGCCACGACCAGGAGCTATCTCAGCTGCATAGACCGGGCGTTTGCACCTGCATGATCTACGGTATCGGTACCGATATTTGTGATGTGCGGCGCATCCGCGCCAGCCTGGAAAAGCACGGCGAGCGCTTTGCCAGGAGGATTCTGGCGGACGGCGAACTGGCAACCTGGAAAGCCCGCAGCGCGCGCTGGCCCGACCGCGGCGTCAGCTACCTGGCCACCCGTTTTTCCGCCAAGGAGGCTTTCAGCAAGGCGATCGGCATGGGTATGCGCATGCCCATGACCTGGCGCTCCTGCGAAATCGCCAAGGCCGCCAGCGGCAAGCCCGAAATCGTGTTGCATGGCGCGCTCAAAGCATGGTTCGAGGCGCGCCAGCTCACAGCCCACGTCACAGTGACCGACGAGACCGATTACGCCGCCAGTTTCTGCGTGGTGGAAAAACTCTCCTGACTTCAAACCTCTTCTCCCGGATTTCCTCATGACCCAGCACGCCCCCCTCATCATCGACATCGACGGTTTGTCGCTCACCAAAGCCGACCGCCGTCGCTTGAAACACCCGCTGACCGGCGGCATCATCCTGTTCGCCCGCAACTGGAAAGACCGCCGGCAGCTGTCCGCCCTGTGCGCGGAGATCAAGGACATCCGCGAGGATTTGCTGATCTGTGTAGACCACGAAGGTGGCCGCGTGCAGCGCTTCAAGACAGACGGCTTCACCCACCTGCCACCCATGCGCGAGCTCGGCCTGCTGTGGATGAAAGACCAGCTGGCCGCCACCAATGCCGCGACCGCTTGTGGGTATGTGCTGGGCGCTGAACTGCGTGCCTGCGGGGTCGATTTCAGTTTCACCCCGGTATTGGACCTGGACTATGGGGAAAGCGGTGTCATCGGTGATCGCGCCTTCGGCCGCGACCCACGCGTCGTCACGCTGCTGGCAAAAAGCCTGATGCACGGCCTGCTGCAGGCCGGCGTTGCCAACTGCGGCAAGCACTTTCCCGGCCATGGTTTTGTCAAGGCCGACTCCCACACCGACATCCCCGTCGACAAGCGCAGCCTCAAAGCCATCCTTGCCGACGATGCCGCGCCCTACGGTTGGCTCAACACCACACTCACCAGCGTGATGCCCGCCCACGTGATCTATCCCAAGGTCGATGCCCGGCCCGCGGGTTTTTCCAGCCAATGGTTGAATTTCATCTTGCGCAGCCAGCTGGGCTTTGGTGGCGCGATTTTCAGCGACGACCTCAGCATGGCCGGCGCCCGCCTGATCGACGGCAAAGAGGTGAGTTACACCGAAGCTGCGGTGACGGCACTGAACGCCGGCTGCGACATGGTGTTGCTGTGCAACCAGTCCGTGGGAGAGGGCCAGCCCGTCGATGAACTGCTCGACGGCATGGCCGAGGCCCTGCTCAAGGGGCAGTGGGAGGCTATGGAAGCCAGTGAATTGCGACGCCTGGCGCTGTTGCCGCAGGGCAGGGCATTTGGCTGGGATGAGTTGATGGTTCAGCCTGCTTATATGCATGCGTTGGGGTTGATTCCTTAGCCGGGTCTTGCGCCGGCCTTGCGTGCTGTCCCTCTCTACCTCTATTCCTTCTCCGCCCTCTTCTTAGGGTTGCTGGCCGGGGGTTGCCCGGCGGCAACTCACTTTTCTTTTGGCGAAGCAAAGAAAAGTAAGTCGCCCGCCGGGGCGAGACCCGGCCAGCAAGCCTAAGCAGAGAAAAAGAAAGAACAAAGAGAGATAGAGAGGGGAGCGCGCGCAAGGCCGGCGCAAGACCCGGCCTAGGCGACCGGCCCCACCGGCCAGGCAAGCTTCCCCACCAAATCCAGGTGCGTGAGATAAACCCGCAAATCAAACTCATACTGGTGGTACTGCGGCTCCATGTGGGTGCACAGCTGGTAGAAAGCCTTGTCATGCGCTCTTTCCTTGATATGGGCCAGCTCATGGACCGTGATCATGCGCAGGAACTCCACGGGAACGTCCTTGAACAGCGCGGCGACGCGGATCTCGCGTTTGGCCTTGAGCTTGTTGCCTTGCACGCGTGACACAGTCGTGTGCGTGCCCAGAGCATGCGCGATCACGTGGAGCTTGCTGTCGAAGGCTACCTTGGAAAGTGGCTCGGAGCTGCGCAGGAAATCGTTCTTGAGATCCATCACGTAGTCGTACAGCACCTTGTCGGTTCGCACGCCGTGGCCTTGCGGATACTTGGCGAGCAGCACCTCGCCCAGCCGTCCCTGATCCAGCAATTGCTGCACCTGGGTCCGCAGGTTGTCCGGGTAGCCGGCGAGGTATTTGAGCGGTGCCATGAATTCTTAAACCCAGCATGAGCCGCGGAACCGGCTTTGCCGGGCCGCAGGGCGGGCGGCCCCCTCGGGGGGGCAGCGCATTACACGAAGTGAAAAGCGTGGGGGCTAGCTTTCGCGACGAAGTGCGGGAAACAGAATGACATCGCGAATGCTGGGGCTGTCGGTCAGCAGCATCATGAGGCGGTCAATGCCCACGCCGCAGCCGCCGGTGGGGGGCATGCCGTATTCGAGGGCGCGTACGAAGTCGTGGTCGAAGAACATGGCTTCGTCGTCGCCGCTGTCCTTGGCCGCGACCTGGGCGTTGAAGCGGGCGGCCTGCTCTTCGGCGTCGTTGAGCTCGCTGAAGCCGTTGCCGAATTCGCGGCCGGTGATGTAAAGCTCAAAACGTTCGGTGACTTCGGGTCGGTTGTCGTTGGCGCGCGCCAGCGGCGAGATTTCCGTCGGATGCTCCATGATGAAGGTCGGCTGCCAGAGCTTTTCCTCGACCAGTTCTTCGAAGTACAGCACCTGCAGGCTGGCCAGCGAGCGGGTCGAGAGCCGGTCTTTTTCTTCGTTCATGCCCAGCTTGCGCAGCGCGTTGGTGAGCCACACGGCATCGTCCACATGTTCGCCGGCTTCGGTGTGCTTGAGGATGGCTTCGCGGATCGTGAGGCGGGCAAAGGGCTGTGCCAGGTCGACTTTTTCTTCCTTGCCGCCGTAGCTCAGCTGTAGAGTACCCACGGCCTTTTGCGCCGCGTCGCGAATCAGCGCCTCGGTGAAGTCCATCAGGTCGTTGTAGTCCCAGTAGGCCGCATAGAACTCCATCATCGTGAATTCGGGGTTGTGCCGCACCGAGATGCCCTCGTTGCGGTAGCTGCGGTTGATCTCGAAGACGCGGTCAAAACCGCCGACGATCAGGCGCTTGAGGTAAAGCTCGGGCGCGATGCGCAGGAACATCTCCTGGTCCAGCGCGTTGTGGTGCGTCTTGAATGGCTTGGCGTTGGCGCCGCCGGGGATGGGGTGCAGCATCGGCGTCTCGACTTCGAGGAAGTCGTGCTTGACCATGAATTCGCGAATCGAGCTCACCGCCTTGCTGCGCGCGGTGAAGCGCTTGCGCGCCTGCTCGTCGGTGATCAGGTCCACATAACGCTGGCGGTATTTCTGCTCCTGGTCGGCCATGCCGTAAAAGTCACCGGGCAGGGGGCGCAGGCTCTTGGTCAGCAGGCGCACGCTGGTGGCATGGATGGACAGCTCGCCGGTCTTCGTCTTGAAGACCTTGCCTTCTGCCGCCACGATGTCGCCGAGGTCCCAATGCTTGAAGGCGCCATAGAGTTCTTCGCCGATTTCGTCACGCGTAAGGAAAATCTGGATACGGCCAGTGCTGTCCTGCAGGGTGGCAAAACTTGCCTTGCCCATCACGCGCTTGAGCATCATGCGGCCAGCGATCTTTGCGGGAACCGCCTCGGCGGCCAGCGTCTCGCCATCCTTGTTTCCATGCGCGGCGTGCAGCTTGCCTGCATGGTCTGATGGCTTGAAGTCGTTCGGAAAGGCCACGCCTTTGCCGTCCGCCTGGTTTTTTCGCAGGGCCTTGAGCTTTTCGCGGCGCTCGACGATCAGCTTGTTGTCGTCTTGCGGAGCGGGGGAGGCGTTGCTGGCGTCGGTGGGCGGATTCGGCGGGTTGGACATAAGGTCAGGGTTTCCGGAAAGAGGTCGAAAGGTGTCGGGCGCCTGGCCCACAAAGTGGGCCCGAAAAAGCGCCGAATCGTCGATTTTAAGTTTTTACGGGGGTGTTTTGGACGCGGCCGCCGGAAAAGGCGCCGGGATCGTCCAATCAACCACGGAGCGGACGGAGGCTGGCCTAGAGTGCGATGCCCGTGCGCTCCAGGATGTCGCTCACCAGTTCCAGCCGCATCAAGGGATTGTCCAGTTGCATCAGGCGCTGCTTGAGCTCCAGCGGGATGGGCAGCAGTTCGCACCAGCGGTTGGAGACCCAGCCGCAATCGTCCAGGCGGTAGGGCGCCTGCAGCGGCATCTGGGCCTGCGCGATGTCGCGCACCTGCAGGCTTCTGATCAGCCTGCCCAGCGCGTCGGCCGTGATTTGCAGGTCGGGCGGAATGGTGACAGCCTGGTCATCTTCCAGGCGGGTGACGTCGGCGATCCAAAGGCCGTGCTTGAGTTTTTCGCGGCGGGAGATTTCAAAGCGTTGCGCGCCAGTGCAGCGAATGGTCATCAACCCCGGCTGCGACATGGAAAACTCGGTGATGGTGGCCAAGGTGCCCACGCTGCTGAAGGCCTCGTGCGCGAAGCCATCCCCGCTGGCGCTGCTATCGGCGGGACGGCGCACTTCCGAGCCCTCCGTCAGCGACACCACACCGAAGGGGGCACCCGCCTTGTGGCATTTGCCGATCATGTCGAGGTAGCGCACCTCAAAGATGCGCAGCGGCAAAATACCGCCCGGAAACAGCACCGCACCCAAGGGGAACAGGGGGAGGGAACTCAGCGTCAGGGCTTCGGGCATGGTCTCATCGCACTTTGGATTGCAGTCAGCCACATCATCCCACGCTCACCCTGAGCCGCGAATTTTTCATGCGTTCAACACGCTGGGCTCAAGGGGCTTTTCGGAGGATTTATGGCGCCGAGTGCGGGGTGACCCGTCTCAGCTGACGGCGTCGGCAGGCTGCCTGAGCAGCATGGCCAGTGAACTGGCCACGGTCTTGCGCAGTTCCCGGCGGTCGCAGATGAAATCGATCGCGCCCTTGGTCTGCAGGAACTCGGCGCGTTGGAAGCCTTCGGGCAGCGTCACGCGCACGGTGGATTCAATGACGCGCGGACCGGCGAAACCGATCAGGGCCTTGGGTTCGGCGATGACCACGTCTCCGACAAAAGCGAAGCCGGCGCTCACCCCGCCCATGGTCGGGTCGGTCAGCACGCTGATGTAGGGCAGGCCTTTTTTGGCCAGGCGCGTCAGGGCGGCATTGGTTTTGGCCATCTGCATCAGGCTGAGCAGCCCTTCCTGCATGCGCGCACCACCCGTGGCGGTAAAGCAGATGAAGGGGACTTTCTGTTCAATGGCCGCATGCACGCCGCGCACAAAACGCTCGCCCACTACGCTGCCCATGCTGCCGCCCATGAAGTCGAATTCAAAGCAGGCCACGACCACCCCAATGCTGTGCACCGCACCGCCCATGACGACGAGGGCATCGGTTTCCTGGGTGTTTTCCAGCGCTTCCTTGAGGCGTTCAGGATATTTGCGGCTGTCCTTGAATTTCAGGGCGTCGACCGGTAGCACTTCCTGGCCGAGTTCGTAGCGGCCTTCCGGATCCAGGAAGGCGTCAAGCCGCGCACGCGCGCCTATGCGATGGTGGTGGCTGCACTGGGGGCAGACGTTCTGGTTTTTTTCCAGGTCGGTTTTGTAAAGCACCGCTTCGCAGCTGGGGCATTTGATCCAGAGGCCCTCGGGCACCTGGCGGCGTTCCGTAGGGTCGGTGGGGCTGATTTTTGGGGGGAGAAGTTTTTCTAGCCAAGACATGAAGTCAGTCCTTGTGGTTCGGGCGGCGCCTGGGGCCTTGCCGGGCGAAAAGCGCAATTATGCGCCGGTTTCCCCCGGTGTCCGGCCCCCTGCGGCGCGCTCGAAAGTCAGTCCAAAGCAGTACGGATTTCTTTCAAAAACGCCTGGGCAACGGCCGCGACCTGCTCGCGCGGCTGGTTTTCGATCAGTTGGATGATTTTGCTGCCGATGACCACGGCATCGGCCACTCGGCCAATGGCCTTGGCCGTAGCCGCGTCGCGGATGCCGAAGCCCACGCCCACCGGCACGTTCACGTGTTTGCGTATGCGCGGTAGCGTGGCCTCGACCGCACCGACGTCCAGCGTGCCGGCGCCCGTCACGCCCTTGAGCGAGACGTAGTACACGTAGCCGCTGGCCACTTCGGCCACCTGCGCCATGCGCGCGTCGGTGCTGGTGGGGGCGAGCAAAAAGATCAGATCCATGCCGTACGCGCGCAGCCGGGCGGCGAATTCCACGCATTCCTCGGGCGGGTAGTCGACGATCAGCACGCCATCCACACCGGCCTGTGCGGCATCGCGGATGAAGGCGCTTTCGGTTTTGCTGCCACCATGCTTGATGTCGTAGCGCTCGACCGGGTTGGCATAACCCATCAAGACAACAGGGGTGGCGCTGTCCTTGGTGCGGAACTGACGCACCATTTCCAGCACCTGGGCCAGGCCGACGCCGAAGGACAAGGCCTTGTCGCCGGCCTTCTGGATCACCGGGCCGTCGGCGCTGGGATCGGAGAAGGGCACGCCGAGCTCGATCACATCGGCGCCGCCGGCGACCATGGCGTGCATCAGCTCGGGCGTGACGTCGGCAAACGGGAAGCCCGCGGTGACATACGGAATCAAGGCCTTGCGGCCCTGGCTTTTGAGGGTAGAGAAGGTGGTGGCAATGCGGCTCATGACTGCACCCCGCTTCCCTTGGCGCCGCTGGCATCGAAGGAGGCTGGTGTTGCCGCGCCCCCCTTGACCGACAGGCCGCGCATGGACGGCCGGTCATAAAAGTCGGCCCCCGAAAGGTCGGCCACCGTGCCTATGTCCTTGTCGCCCCGCCCCGAGAGGCAGACGAGCAGGCTCTGGTCGCTGCGCATGCTGCGGGCCATCTTCATGGCGCAGGCGACAGCGTGGCTGGACTCAAGCGCAGGAATGATGCCTTCGGTGCGGCACAGGTAGTGGAAGGCCTCCAGGGCCTCCTTGTCGGTGATGCCGACGTATTCAGCGCGGCCTATGTCCTTGAGGAAGGCATGTTCCGGGCCTACGCCGGGGTAGTCGAGCCCGGCGCTGATGCTGTGGGTCTCGGTGACCTGGCCGTCCTCGTTTTGCAGCACATAGGTGCGGTTGCCGTGCAGCACGCCCGGCAGGCCACGCTGCAGGGATGCGGAATGCTTGCCACTTTCCAGTCCCTCGCCGGCCGCCTCCACGCCGATCAGCCGGGTTTTCGCGTGCTGGATATAGGGGTGGAAGATGCCCATGGCATTGCTGCCGCCGCCCACGCAGGCGATCACCGCGTCGGGCTGCTTGTTGCCGATGAATTCCGGCATCTGCTGCAGGCATTCGGCGCCGATCACGCTCTGGAAGTCGCGGACCATCATGGGGTAGGGGTGCGGGCCCGCCACTGTGCCGATGATGTAGAAGGTGTTGTCGACATTGGCGACCCAGTCGCGCATGGCCTCGTTGAGTGCGTCTTTCAGCGTCTTGCTGCCGCTTTCGACCGGCACCACCGTGGCACCCAGCAGGTTCATGCGGTAGACATTGGGGCTTTGGCGCTTGACGTCCTCGCTGCCCATGTAGACCACGCATTCGAGGCCGTAACGCGCGCAGATGGTGGCGGTGGCCACCCCGTGCTGGCCGGCGCCGGTTTCGGCGATGACGCGCGGCTTGCCCATGCGCCGCGCCAGCATGGCCTGGCCTATGGTGTTGTTGATCTTGTGCGCGCCGGTGTGGTTGAGGTCTTCGCGCTTGAGGTAGATCTGTGCACCACCCTGTTCCCGGCTCATGCGCGCGGCGTGGTAGATCGGGGAAGGGCGGCCCACGAAATGCGCCAGCTCGGAATGGAATTCGGCGATGAACTCCGGGTCGTGCTGATATTTGGCGTAGGCGGCCTTGAGCTCGTTGATCGCGTGGGTCAGTGTTTCCGAAACGAAACTGCCGCCGTAAATTCCAAAGTGGCCTGAAACGTCAGGCTGGTGGTACTCGTACATGATGGGGACTCTTTGCAAGTAATTCGTCGGCGGCACGCACGGCCGCGACGAACTGGTTGATTTTGTCGGCGCTTTTGATTCCTTTTGAAATCTCGACGCCGGAACTGACATCAACGGCCAGCGTTGTGCAACGCGGCCTGACTTGCGAAATGCCATCGATCACGTTTGCAGGCGTCAATCCACCAGACAAAACGAGGTGAGCGTTGACGTTTGGAGGAAGAAGTGACCAATTGAATGTTTTCCCGCCGCCGCCATAACCTTCGACATGAGCGTCGAGGAGTATGGCTTGTGCGGCCTTGAAGTCCTGGGCGTATTTTACGAGATCAAAGCCGCCGGGTCTGCCGGGGGTGTTTTGGGCAGATTTTTCATCAAGCGGAATGCGCGCCGCCCGCATGAAGGGCCGGCGGGCCTGCAGGCATATTTCAGGTGTTTCGTCCCCATGGAACTGCAGGAAAGCCGTGGGCAGGAGGGCGCAGGCTGCGCTGATGCTGGTCGTCGGCGCATTGACGAAGAGCAGCACAGGGGTGACGAAGGGCGGCAGGCGGCGCGCCAACTCGGCCGCGCGCTCGGCCGTGACGTAGCGCGGGCTGGCCTCGTACATGACAAACCCAACCGCATCGGCCCCTGCCGCCACGGCCGCGTCCACGTCTTCTTCACGGGTCAGGCCGCAGATCTTGATGCGGGTGCGGGTGGTGGAAATAGGGGTCATGGAAGCCAATCATAGGCCGCCGTGCGAGCCGGCAGGCCATAGTGGTCTTCATAAACCGGCCCCAGGAAATATAGCCCGTCCGGCGAAAACGTCGGCGCGGCGGCATCCCGGCTGCGCGCGGCCATCACGCCGGCCAGCCAGTCCGGCGGATGGTTGCCCTGGCCTATGGCGACCAGGCAGCCCATGATGTTGCGGATCATGTGGTGCAAAAAGGCATTGGCCTCGAATTCGAAGCGCCAGTACCGCGCACCGGGTTCACCCCGGTGCGAGATTGCAATGCGGTTGATGGTTTTGACGGGGGATTTGGCCTGGCACTGCGCGGCCCGGAAGGAACTGAAATCGTGTTCGCCAACCAGGTGCGTAACGCCTTGGCGCATGGCCGCTTCGTCAAGCGGCCGGTAGACCCAGCCGACGCGACCGGCTTCCACGCTGGGCCGTACCGGGGATTCGAGCACCACATAGGCATAACGCCGAGCGATAGCGCTGCCGCGGCAATGGAATTCGTCGGGGACTTCGCGCGCCCACTGCACGGCGATGTCCGACGGTAAAAACGCGTTGGTGCCACGCACCCAGGAGGCGATGTCGCGTTGCAGGGGAGTGTCGAAGTGCACGACCTGCATCAGCCCGTGCACGCCGGCATCGGTGCGGCCGGCGCACAGGGTGCGGATGGGCTGGGCGGCGAATTTGCCAAGCGCCAGCTCCAGCTTGTCCTGGATGGTGTTGCCCGAAAGCTGGCTTTGCCAGCCTTCGTAGCCGCTGCCGCTGTAGCTGATGCCGAGTGCGATCCTCACAGGCGGGCACGCAGTGAACGCAGCGCGTTCAGGCTGCGCTCACGACAGGGCGTTCAGGAAGGCCTGTGCCTTGACCTTCAGCGGGCCCTTGGCTTCGGCCATCACCTCTTCGGCCAGGGACCTGGCGCCATCCGAGTCACCCAGCGAACGGAATTCTTCAGCCAGGAGGAATTTGGTTTCCAGCGGGTCTTCGGATCCGGACAAGGCTTCTTCGGGATGTGCTGGGCTTTCGGTGGTGGGGCCGTTCAGGTCCAGGGACAGCGAACCAAGGTCGAACTCCAGCATGCCGTTGTCGGCCGCCGGTGCCGGGGCTGGCGCAGGTGCCGCCGCTTTCACGGGGGCCGGGGCCGGTTTGGGCGCCGGGGTGAAAGGTTCGGCCGTGAAGTTCAGGCCTTCGTCGAGGAACGACGCATCAGGCGCGGGGGCCGCAGCCGGTTTGGCTGCCGGCGCCGGCGGCGTGGCCGTCGGGAGCGCCACCGTGGCGCTGCTGAAATCCATGTTCAGGGGAGCGGGTTCGGGCGCCTTCATGGACACCGTGGGCTCGACGCGCGCAGGTGCTGGCGGCGGAGGGGGGGCTGAAATGGCCGCCGGAGCGGTCGGCTCAATAGGTTCGTCACCGAGCGAGAAGTCCAGGTCCAGGTCGACATCCACGGAAGGAGTGGGCGCGGGAACGTGTACCGGCTGCGCCACCATGGCCACGGTGCCTCCTGGGCTGAAGGCCGAAGTGCCGCCAGGGGCTGCACCTGCGGGCTGTCCGCCTGGCTGGTACATCGGGTTCGCGGGGTCAAGCTCGCGGCCCATCTCGGTGATGTAAGCCCATTCAGGGCCGCTGCCGTGGGTGAGGTTGAAGGCCTCGATGGCGACCGTTTCAAACGCCTTGCTGTCGCGGCGCTTGGCGTAGATTTCCATCAACTTTGCATGAATGGCAACGCGCATTGGACTGGTGCGCATCGCTTCCTTGAGGATTTCCTCGGCCTGCAGGTCGCGTCCATAGGCCAGGTACACATCGGCTTCGGCTACGGGGTCGACGTCGCCAGCGGCATCCAATTGACTTGGCGAATACACCAGGGACGAGCCCGTGGCATTGCCTTCATTCGTGTCAATTCTTTGGCCGCCGCTGGCGCCGAAAAAAGAATCTGGTTGCAGCCTGCTTTCGAGGAAGGAGCTATCAACCTGGGCCGCGCCGCCACGCTGGCGGTAGCGGTAAAAACCAAAGCCGGCGAGCAGCAACAGCAGGCCGCCTGCGATGGGCAGGATCAGCGGATTGTTGAGCAATTCGTCGAGCAGGCTGGGTTCAGGAGGGGGGGGCGGTGGTACGACTACCGGCTTTTTGACGGCAGCCACAGGCGGCGTGACCGCTGCGCTCGCGGCGGGGGCGGGTTCTGATGCCGCAGCTACCGGAGTTGCACTGGTGGTTGCGTCGGAAGCAGCCGATGCGGGAGCCGACGCGGCTGCTCCTGGGGTGCTGCTAGCGGCGGCCGGTGGCGTGACGGCCGCAACAGCGGGGGCCGGCGCCGGCGTTACGGCCGGGGTGGATGCAGGCGCTGCAGGCGTGGCTGCTATGGCGGGAGCCGGTACAGCCACTGGGGGCGTCACGCCGGCAGGCGTGGGAACAGCGACGCCAGGGGTCTTGGCCGCGCTGGCTGGTGACGCTGCTGCCGGCGCGGGCGCTGCACCCAGCTTGTTCAGCTCGCTGATGTTCTTGGACAGTTCGGCAACCCGCGTGGAGGCCTCTTTGGCCTGACGTTCCTTGGCGATCTTGTCTTCCGCTGCCGTAGTTGCCGCCTTGCCCTGCACGGCGCCCTTGGAGAGCGTGAGCTTGTCGGGCGTTGTGCTGGCGGGTGCTCGGTCTTCAACCTTGGCCTGGACCTTGCCGCCAGCCTGGCGGTCGGCACTGGCCATTTGGGTGGCGGGCACGCCTTCAGCCAGCTTGCGGCGGAAACTGTTGAAGTCCTTGCTCTGCGCAACAATGGTCTGGCTGGCTTCGCCGCTGGAAATCGCGCTGGCCGTTTCGGCGCTTGGGATGTCCAGCACGGCGCCGGATTTGATGCGGTTCACGTTGCCGCCAATGAAGGCGTCCGGATTGCTGCGCAGCAGGGCGACCAGCATCTGGTCCAGGGACACACTGGCGGGCTTGTTCTGGGCGGCGATCCTGCCGGCGGTGTCGCCAGCCTTGACGGTGACTTGTTTGTCACCACCGGCGGGTACTTTTTCCAGGGGCGCCGCAGGGGTCTTGGCGGCCGGCGCAGGCCTGGTGCTGGGGCCGGCCGGTGGCGAATAGGGGATAGAGGCAATGCCCTTGGCGGGTGGGGCTGCCGGGCGGGATGACAGGACCGGTGCTGTGGGGGCGATTCCGGCGGAACTGCCTGATCGCAAGGCCGGCGGGTCGAACAGCATGGTGTAGTCGCGCGTGATACGGCCGTTGGCCCAACTGGCCTCCAGGATCAGGTCGACAAACGGCTCGGTGACGGGGCGGTTGCTGCTCAGGCGCAGAAAGGATCGGCCGTCGGGACGGCGCTGCAGGGTGACTTCGACGGCGGAGACCACGCTGCTGTATTCGAGGCCTGCGGCCTTGAAGGTGTCTACCGGCGCTACGCCGGCCTTGAGGCTGGACGCTTCATCGGGCTTGATATCAGCGATCTCGATTTCCGCGCGAAGGGGCTCGCCCAATGCCGATTGAACCGTAATCCGGCCCAACGCGAGTGCGTGGGCCTCAATACTTGCCAGGCTGCCCAGAAGTGCAATAGCACTTGCCAGAGCGCCGATACGCCAACGACCGCGATTATTCATGGGGTTGCGAGCCTCCAGTGCTCGGTCTGCATGTAACTTTATTCTGCTTATGCGCACAAAAACCTCGATGCGAATTTTCGAAAAACAACCTTAACATCAAGGCATTAGGCTGACAAGCTAAGACACCACTTAAGTTTTGACACAGCGAGTTAGCAGCAACTTACAAGTTTCGGATGTTGTCTGACGACAACGTCCTGTGACATGTGGTTACGGATGAGCGGCTGTATGTTGGCAGCCACTCACCTCGATTAATTTTATGCCTGCAACAGGATGCGCAACATGCGGCGCAACGGCTCCGCGGCGCCCCACAGCAACTGATCACCCACGGTGAACGCGCCCAGATAGTCGGGACCCATCGCCAATTTTCGCAGGCGGCCCACCGGGATCTGCATGGTGCCGGTGACGGCCACAGGCGTGAGGTCTTTGATGGAGGCTTCACGCGTGTTGGGCACAACCTTGACCCACTCGTTGTCGGCCGCGATCATGGCCTCGATATCGGCCAACGGCACGTCCTTCTTGAGCTTGAAGGTGAGGGCCTGGCTGTGGCAGCGCATGGCGCCTATGCGCACGCAGAAGCCGTCGACCGGGGTTTCGGCGGTGCCGAAGCTCGCGCCCTGGCCCAGGATCTTGTTGGTCTCTGCGCCGCCCTTCCATTCTTCCTTGCTCATGCCGTTGCCCAGGTCCTTGTCGATCCAGGGGATCAGCGAGCCGCCTAGCGGCACGCCGAAGTTGGCGGTCTCGGTGGCGCCCAGGCCCTGTTGTTTGGCCAGGATGCGGCGGTCGATTTCGAGGATTGCGGACTTGGGGTCGTCCAGCAGCGTGCGGACTTCGCTGTTGAGCGTGCCGAACTGCGTCAGCAGCTCGCGCATGTGCTGTGCGCCGCCGCCGGAGGCTGCCTGGTAGGTCATGCTGGTCATCCATTCGACCAGGCCCGCCTTGTACAGCGCGCCCACGCCCATCAGCATGCAACTGACCGTGCAGTTGCCGCCGATCCAGTTGGTGCCGCCCTTGGCCAGCGCGTTCTGGATCACGGGCAGGTTCACCGGATCCAGGATGATGACGGCGTCGTCGTTCATGCGCAGCGTGGAGGCTGCGTCGATCCAGTGGCCCTTCCAGCCGGCCGCGCGCAGCTTGGGGAAGACTTCGGAGGTGTAGTCGCCGCCCTGGGCCGTGATGATGACGTCGCACTTCTTGAGCGCTTCAATGTCAAAGGCGTCTTTCAGCGTGGTTTCGTTCTTGGCCTGGGCGGGAGCTTTGCCGCCCGCATTGGAGGTCGAGAAGAAGACCGGCTCGATCAGGCCGAAATCGCCCTCGGCCTGCATGCGGTCGATCAGGACCGAACCAACCATGCCGCGCCAGCCGACGAGTCCGGTGAGATTGCCTTTGAGTTTCATTGGAACTGCCCCTTCAAAAAGTACAAAAAGATGGCTTTTTGGCCCGGCTCATCGAGCCGGCAGGGCACGACGAACCAGGCTTGCTAGCCTTTAATGGTGGTCGTTTTGGTGATCTGGGCAAAAACCGGCGCGCCACGTCCCGCGCACAGGGCGGCGGGGCAGTGGGTGAAAGCGGGGTTTTTGCGCATAGGTGTCGATTGTAGCCAGGCTTGGCTTTGCCATGGCTGACAGCGGCCCAAATCACCGGCTTTGCGGCGAAAAAACGTCAACCAAGAGCTTTGACCACCGCATCACCCATCTGCACCGTGCCCACCTTGGTCGTGCCTTCGCTGTAAATGTCGGGCGTGCGCAGGCCTTGGCTCAGCACGGCATCCACGGCTTTTTCGATGCGCGCGGCGGCTTCGGGCTGGTTCAGGCTGAAACGCAGCATCATGGCCGCGCTCAAAATCGTGGCCAGCGGGTTGGCTACGCCCTTGCCGGCGATGTCCGGCGCGCTGCCGTGGCTGGGCTCGTACAGGCCCTGGTTTTTGGCGTTCAGACTGGCCGAAGGGAGCATGCCGATGGAGCCGGTCAGCATGGCGGCGGCGTCGCTGAGGATGTCGCCGAACATATTGCCGGTGACGACCACGTCAAACTTCTTGGGCGCCTTGACCAGTTGCATGGCCGCGTTGTCCACATACATGTGGTCCAGGGCGACGTCGGGGTATTCCTTGCCGACTTCAGTGACCACGTCTTTCCAGAGCTGGAAGGTTTCCAGCACATTGGCCTTGTCGACGCTGGTCACGCGTTTGTCGCGCTTGCGGGCGGCCTGGAAGGCGACGTGGGCGATGCGCTCAATCTCGGGACGTGAATAGCGCATGGTGTCGAAAGCTTCTTCCGAACCGGGGAAGTGGCCGTCGGGCGAGACGCGGCGGCCGCGCGGCTGGCCGAAATAGATGTCACCGGTCAGCTCGCGGATGATCAGGATGTCCAGACCGGACACCAGTTCGCGTTTCAGGCTGGAGGCATCCACCAGCTGCGCGTAGCAGATGGCCGGGCGGAAGTTGGCGAACAGGCCCAGGTTCTTGCGCAGTCCCAGGATGGCCTGCTCGGGGCGCAGCGGCCGGTCCAGCTTGTCGTATTTCCAGTCACCGACAGCGCCAAACAGCACCGCGTCGGCGTCCTTGGCGAGCTTGAGCGTGGCCTCGGGCAAGGGGTGGCCGTGGGCCTCGTAGGCGGCGCCGCCGACCAGCGCGCTCTCGGTTTCAAATTTCAGGTCAAGTGCCTTCAGGACCTTGACGGCCTCGGCGACGATTTCGGTGCCTATGCCGTCACCAGGGAGGATTGCGATTTTCATGGTTGCTGTTTGCTTTGATGGCCGCGTGCGTCCGTAGAGACCCGCAGCGGATTTCGGAAAAAAGGCGTTCAGCCCGCGACGGTGTGGTTGAGCCAGGGCTTGGTGGCCAGGCGCTCGGCTTCAAAAGCCTTGATCTTGTCGCTCTGGCGCAAGGTCAGGCCGATGTCGTCCAGGCCGTTGAGCAGGCAGTACTTGCGGAAAGCCTGCACCTCGAAGGGGATTTCTTCGCCCTGCGGCTTGACGATGACCTGGCGCTCCAGGTCCACTGTCAGCTGGTAGCCGGGAAAGGCCAGCGCTTCGTCGAACAGCTGGGCCACCTGCGCCTCGGGCAGCACGATGGGCAGCAGCCCGTTCTTGAAGCTGTTGTTGAAAAAGATGTCGGCATAGCTGGGCGCGATGATGGCGCGAAAGCCGTATTGGTCCAGCGCCCAGGGCGCGTGTTCGCGCGAGGAGCCGCAGCCGAAATTCTTGCGCGCCAGCAGCACGGAGGCGCCCGCGTAGCGCGGCTGGTTCAGTACGAAGTCCGGGTTGGGCTTGCGCGTGGCGGGGTCCTGGCCGGGAAAACCTGCATCCAGGTAGCGCCACTCGTCAAACAGGTTGGGGCCGAAGCCGGTCTTGCGGATGGATTTGAGGAATTGCTTGGGGATGATGGCGTCGGTGTCGACGTTCTCGCGGTCCATGGGCGCAACCAGGCCCTTGTGTACGGTGAATTTTTTCATTTACTTCTTTGCCGCGTTTTCGATTTTCTCGCCGACTTTCTGGACGTCCTGGCCGACACCCCGGAAGGTGTTGCAGCCGGCCAGCAGCAGGGTCATGCACGCCAGTGACAGCGCGAGCAGGGTGGTGATTTTTTTCATGAGCTGTTCCTACTGTGGCACGGGTTAGACAAACTTGCGGATATCAACAAAGTGACCGTGCACGGCGGCCGCCGCCGCCATGGCGGGGCTGACCAGATGGGTGCGTCCGCCGGCGCCCTGGCGGCCTTCGAAGTTGCGGTTGCTGGTGGAGGCGCAGCGCTCGCCCGGCTCCAGCCGGTCGGCGTTCATGGCCAGGCACATGGAGCAACCCGGTTCGCGCCACTCAAAGCCGGCGGCCACAAAAATCTTGTCCAGGCCTTCGCGCTCGGCCTGTTCCTTGACCAGGCCTGAGCCAGGCACCACCATCGCAAGCTTGACGTTCTTGGCGACCTTCTGGCCTATCTTTTTGATCACGGCGGCGGCTTCGCGCATGTCTTCGATGCGGCTGTTGGTGCAGGAGCCGATGAACACCTTGTCGACATAGAGGTCGTTCAGCGCCTTGCCGGGCTCCAGGCCCATGTAGGTGAGCGCACGCTCGATGGCGCCGCGTTTGTTCGCGTCTTTTTCCTTGTCCGGGTCCGGCACGCGGTCGTCGATGGACAGCACCATTTCGGGCGAGGTGCCCCAGGTGACCTGCGGCAGGATCTGGCTGGCGTCGAGCTCGACCACGGCGTCGAATTTCGCATCGGCATCGGAGTGCAGTGTGTTCCAGTATTTGACGGCCATGTCCCATTCCACGCCGGTGGGCGACAGCAGGCGGCCCTTGACGTAGTCGATGGTTTTCTGGTCGACCGCCACCAGGCCGGCGCGCGCGCCGCCTTCGATGGCCATGTTGCAGACCGTCATGCGGCCTTCCATGCTGAGCGCGCGTATCGCCGAGCCGGCGAACTCAATCGTGTAGCCGGTGCCGCCGGCCGTGCCGATCTTGCCGATGATGGCCAGCACGATGTCCTTGCCCGTGAGGCCGGGTGCAAGCTTGCCCTCGACCTTCACGAGCATGTTCTTGGCCTTCTTGGCCAGCAGGGTTTGCGTGGCCATCACGTGCTCGACCTCGCTGGTGCCTATGCCGTGCGCCAGCGCGCCGAAGGCGCCGTGGGTGGAGGTGTGCGAGTCGCCGCAGACCACCGTCATGCCGGGCAGGGTGGCGCCGTTTTCAGGGCCGATGACGTGCACGATGCCTTGGCGCTTGCTGAGGAAGGGGAAGAAGGCCGCCGCGCCGAATTCCTTGATGTTGCTGTCCAGCGTGGTGATCTGTTCCTTGCTGACCTGGTCGGTGATGCCGTCGTAGCCCAACTCCCAGCCGGTGGTAGGGGTGTTGTGGTCGGCGGTGGCGACGATGGAGCTGATGCGCCAGACCTTGCGGCCGGCTTCGCGCAGGCCTTCAAAGGCCTGCGGGCTGGTGACTTCGTGCACCAGGTGGCGGTCTATGTAGAGGATGGACGTGCCGTCGTCTTCGGTATGAACGACGTGCTCGTCCCAGATTTTGTCGTAAAGGGTGCGTCCCATGGTTTTCCTTCGTGGTCTCTCGTTGTTGTCTGACTGTCTAGCGTCCGACTCTCGTTGATGGTGATTTTAGGCGGCTGCGTTGAGTGGGGCCGTTCCGGTTTTTGCCGGTTTGGCCCGGGCTGCCGTCTGCATGGGCTGTACAGGCTGCGTCAGGTGGCCCACCAGCAATCGGGCCGTCAGCGGCAGCGTGGAAAAGTCGCGTGCCACCAGCTGGATCTGGCGCTCGGCCCAGCTGTCCAGCAGTGGGATGGATTCAAGCTCGCCCACGCCGTGCATCAGTTCAAAGGCGCGCTGCGGCATCACGCCCACGCCCAGGCCGTTGTGGATCATGCGGCACATGGCATCCAAGCTGGTTACGTGGATGCGCAGCTTGATGGTGCGGCCCAGCCGCGCCGCCGCTTCGCGCATGGCCAGATAAATCGAGCTGTTGGAATGCAGGCCGACCTGGTCGTAGTCGAGGGCCGCTTCGAAACGGATGGCGCCCTGCTCGCACAGCGGGTGGCCGCGGGGGACGATGAGCACCAGCTTGTCGTTGCGGTAGGGCAGGGTCTGCAGGTCGCCCGCGCCGTCGGCGGTGTTGCAGACGCCCAGGTCGGCCGCGCCTTCCTGCACCGCGCGGACGACTTCGGTGCTCAGGTGTTCTTCCAGGTCGATCTTGATGCCGGAATGTTCGCGCGTGAAAGCGCCCAGGTCTTCCGGCAGAAACTGCACGATGGCCGAGATGCTCGCGTGCACGCGCACGTGGCCGCGCACGCCGTCGGCGTATTCGCTGAGCTCGCTCTGCATCTTCTCAAGGCTGAACAGCACCGAGCGCGCGTGGTGCAACAGGCTTTCGCCGGCGGGCGTCAGGTCGACGCCGCGGGTGTGGCGGTACAGCAGCGGGGTGTCCAGCGTGGCTTCCAGGTCGGAAAGCCGCTTGCTCACGGCCGAGGCGGCGATGAATTCGCGCTCGGCCGCCTTGCCTATGCTGCCCAGCTCGCACACGGCCACAAAGAGCTGAAGCGAGGTCAGGTCAATGCGGCGGGCAAAGTTGCGTTCTGAGCTTTTCATGGAGCGTAGGGGGTCCGTCATCGCGTTAGACGACGGTGAAACGCTATTTTGCCGCTAAGAATGGGATTTTGTCATCGCAATACGCGATGACCCAGCTGCCGATGAGCGTTTTCAGCCGGGGACATGAAAAAGCCCGCCGATGTTGCCATCAGGCGGGCCTGGCGCGGGGCGCGGGCGGCTTAGGCTTAGCGCTTGGCCAGTGGCTGAACCTGACGCGTCGTCGAGCCGGTGAACAACTGGCGCGGGCGGCCGATCTTGTACTCTGGGTCGCCGATCATCTCATTGAGCTGGGCGATCCAGCCCACGGTGCGGGCCAGCGCGAACACGGCGGTGAACAGCGGCACGGGGATGCCGATGGCGCGCTGCACGATGCCGGAATAGAAGTCGACGTTGGGGTAGAGCTTGCGCGAGACGAAGTAGTCGTCTTCGAGGGCAATCTTTTCCAGGGCCATGGCCAACTTGAACAGCGGGTCGTTTTCCAGGCCCATTTCCTGCAGCACTTCCTTGCAGGTTTCCTGCATGAGCTTGGCGCGCGGGTCGTAGTTTTTGTAAACACGGTGGCCAAAGCCCATCAGCTTGACGCCGGAGCTCTTGTCCTTGACCTGCTTGATGAATTCGCCGATTTTCTCGACGCCGCCCTGCTTCTGGATGTCGCCCAGCATGTTGAGGGCTGCTTCGTTGGCGCCGCCGTGGGCCGGGCCCCAGAGGCAGGCCACGCCGGCCGCGATGGCTGCGAAGGGGTTGGTTCCCGACGAGCCGCACAGGCGCACGGTGGAGGTCGAGGCGTTCTGTTCATGGTCGGCGTGCAGGATGAAGATGCGGTCCAGGGCGCGTTCGAGCACTGGGTTGACCTTGTATTCCTCGCACGGCGTGGCGAACATCATGTGCAGGAAGTTGCCAGCGTAGCTCAGGTTGTTCTTGGGGTACATGTAGGGCTGGCCCACGGTGTACTTGTAAGCCATGGCGACCAGCGTCGGCATCTTGGCGATCAGGCGGATCGCGGCGATTTCGCGGTGTTCCGGATTGTTGATGTCAGTGCTGTCATGGTAGAAGGCCGACAGGGCGCCGACCAGGCCGGTCATGATGGCCATCGGGTGCGCGTCGCGGCGGAAACCACGCAGGAAGAACTGCATCTGCTCGTTGACCATGGTGTGGTTGGTCACGCGGTGCACGAAGTCGGCTTTCTGCGCCACATTGGGCAGCTCTCCGTACAGCAGCAGGTGGCAGGTTTCCATGTAGTCGCAGTTGGTGGCCAGCTGCTCGATGGGGTAGCCGCGGTACAGCAGTTCGCCCTTGTCGCCGTCGATGTAGGTAATGGCCGACTGGCAGGCCGCGGTCGACAGGAAACCCGGGTCGTAGGTGAACATGCCGGTTTGCGCATACAGCTTGCGGATGTCGACGACGTCCGGACCGACATTGCCCTGGTACACCGGCAACTCGATGCTGGGGCTGCCGTTGCTGAAGGACAGGGTGGCTTTGTTGTCAGCTAGCTTCATTTCTTGCTTCTTTCTTTCGTATCAGTGTCAATGGTGTCAATGGATGACGGGCGCGTAATCAGGAACCGGTGCTGCGGGCTGCAGCAACTTTAAAACTTCATGGGCCTCAGAAGTAGAGGCGCTCGCCTTGGCCGCTTCATCGGGTAGCTGGCTGGCAACTTTTCTTTTTAACAGCAGGTCCAGCAAGTCGTTGTCGGACAAATCCATTAGATCACTCAACCCTTTAGCCTGCCTGACGGTGAGGGTGGCCTCATGGTCCTGGAAGAAGCGCGCGATCAGCAGGTCGTTTTCGAGCAGGCCGCGCCGGCAGCGCCACTTGAGCTTGCTCAGGGCACGCTCATCAAGCAGGGCTTCGGCGGTTTCCATGGCTCTCGATCAGTCAGTGAACGGTCAGACTGTCCTCAAAACCATCATTTCCTTGATCTTGCCGATCGCCTTGGTCGGGTTCAGGCCCTTGGGGCAGACGTCGACGCAGTTCATGATGGTGTGGCAGCGGAACAGGCGGTAGGGGTCTTCGAGGTTGTCCAGGCGTTCGGCGGTGGCTTCATCGCGGCTGTCGGCGATGAAACGGTAGGCCTGCAGCAGGCCGGCCGGGCCGACGAACTTGTCGGGATTCCACCAGAAGCTGGGGCAGGACGTGGAGCAGCTGGCGCACAAAATGCACTCGTAGAGGCCGTTGAGCTCGTCGCGCTCTTCGGGGCTCTGCAGGCGCTCTTTTTCGGGCGGCACGTTGTCGTTGATCAGGTAGGGCTTGATCGAGTTGTACTGCTTGAAGAACTGCGTCATGTCGACGATCAGGTCGCGCACCACGGGCAGGCCCGGCAGCGGCTTGAGTACGATGACATCCGGCAGCGTACGCATGTTGGTCAGGCAGGCCAGGCCGTTCTTGCCGTTGATGTTCATCGCATCGGAGCCGCAGACGCCTTCGCGGCAGGAGCGGCGAAAGCTGATGGACGGGTCCTGTGCCTTGAGCTTCATCAGCGCGTCCAGCAACATGCGCTCATGGCCGTCGAGTTCAACCTCGATGGTCTGCATGTAGGGCTTGGCGTCGGTGTCCGGGTCGTAGCGGTAGATCTTGAAGGTGCGTTTGGTCATGGGGTTCTCGCTTCTTGTGGGGTCGCAGGCCGGCTGTGTTTTTTCTTTAGAACGTGCGCGTTTTCAGCGGCACGGACTCGACGGTCAGGGGCTTCATCTGCACCGGCTTGTAGGCAAGGCGGCTGCCTTCGCTGTACCACAGCGTGTGCTTGTGCCACTCGGTGTCGTTGCGGCCGTTCGGGTGTTCGGGCGTATCACCGTAGTCGTCGACCGAGTGCGCACCGCGGCTTTCCTTGCGGGCGGCGGCCGACACGATGGTGGCTTGCGCGGCTTCGATCAGGTTTTCAACCTCGAGCGCCTCGATGCGTGCGGTGTTGAAGATCTTGGACTTGTCTTTCAGGCCGATGCGGTTGACGCGATCGCGCAGCGCGGCGATCTTGGTCACGCCTTCGTCCATGATGGCCTGGGTGCGGAACACGCCGGCGTGCTGCTGCATCGCGGCACGCAGGTCGTTGGCCACGTCTTGCGCGTATTCGCCGTCGGTCGCGTTGTCCAGGCGCGCGATGCGGGCCAGGGTCCTGTCGGCGGCGTCGGCCGGCAGCGGCTTGTGCGTGGTGGTCTTGGCGAACTCGACGATGTGGTTGCCCGCGGCTTTGCCGAATACCAACAGGTCGAGCAGCGAATTGGTTCCCAGGCGGTTGGCGCCGTGCACGCTGACGCAGGAGCATTCGCCGACCGCGTAGAGACCATTGACGACCTGGCTCTGATTGTTGGCATCCTGCGTGACAACCTGGCCGTGGATGTTGGTCGGGATGCCGCCCATCTGGTAATGGATGGTGGGCACCACGGGGATAGGTTCCTTGGTGATATCGACGTTGGCGAAGTTGTGGCCGATCTCGAACACCGAGGGCAGGCGCTTCATGATGGCATCTACGCCCAGGTGGGTCATGTCCAGCAGGATGTAGTCCTTGTTGGGGCCGCAGCCGCGGCCTTCCTTGATTTCCTGGTCCATGGAGCGCGACACGAAGTCGCGCGGCGCCAAATCTTTCAGCGTGGGCGCATAACGTTCCATGAAACGCTCGCCGTTGCTGTTACGCAAAATCGCGCCTTCGCCGCGGCAGCCTTCGGTCAGCAGCACGCCCGCGCCGGCCACGCCGGTGGGGTGGAACTGCCAGAACTCCATGTCTTCCAGCGGGATGCCGGCGCGCGCCGCCATGCCCAGGCCGTCGCCGGTGTTGATGAAGGCGTTGGTCGATGCGGCAAAGATGCGGCCTGCGCCGCCGGTAGCCAGCAGCGTGGTCTTGGCTTCAAAAATGTGGACGTCGCCGGTTTCCATTTCGAGGGCGGTCACGCCTACGACGTCGCCGTTGGCGTCGCGGATCAGGTCCAGCGCCATCCACTCGACGAAGAAGCTGGTTTTTTCCTTGACGTTTTGCTGGTACAGCGTGTGCAGCATGGCATGGCCGGTGCGGTCAGCCGCGGCGCAGGCGCGCTGCACGGGTTTTTCGCCGTAGTTGGCGGTGTGGCCGCCGAAGGGGCGCTGGTAGATCGTGCCGTCGGGGTTGCGGTCGAAAGGCATGCCCATGTGCTCGAGGTCGTACACGACCTTGGGCGCTTCGCGGCACATGTATTCGATCGCGTCCTGGTCGCCGAGCCAGTCGGAGCCCTTGACGGTGTCGTAGAAGTGGTAGTGCCAGTTGTCCTCGCTCATGTTGCCGAGCGAGGCGCCGATGCCGCCCTGTGCCGCGACGGTGTGCGAACGCGTGGGGAACACTTTGGAGAGCACGGCCACGTTGAGGCCGGCGCGCGCCAGCTGCAGCGATGCGCGCATGCCGGAGCCGCCGGCACCGACGATGACGACGTCAAATTTGCGCTTGGGGAGTTGGGATGTTGCGGTCATGATTTTTGTGGGGGTATCGGTCTTCTTGCGGGATCTGCGGAGTCAGCGGCTCAAAGGCGGCTCAGAGGCGCCACAGGACCTGGATGCCCCAGCCGGCGCAGCCGACCAGCCAGACGATGGTGAACACATTCAAAACGAGTTTGATGGAAGCCGGCTTGATGTAGTCCATCCAGATGTCGCGCATGCCGATCCACACGTGATAAAGCAGGGCGACGATGACCACAAAAGTCAGCGTCTTCATCCATTGAGACGAAAAGATGCCGGCCCATTTGTCGTAGCCGATGGGGCCTTTGCTGAGGATGACCTGGGCCAGCAACAGGACAGTGAAAATCGCCATCAGGGCGGCCGTGACACGCTGCGCGAGCCAGTCGCGCAAGCCGTAGTGGGCACCGACAACGATGCGCTTGGAGCCGTAGTTAACTGCCATTTTTTGTGCTCCTTGTGATCAGTAGAGGCCGAACAGCTTGGCGCCGAGGACCAGTGTGAGGGCGATGCTTGCGGCCAGCGTGAAGATGGCGGAAGACTTGCCGAATTCCTTGCTGACGGCGGCGTGGCTGACGTCCATCCACAAGTGACGCAGGCCGGCGATGAAGTGGTGCAGGTAAGCCCAGATCAGGGCCAGCGCAGCCAGCTTCCAGATGAATCCGGGAAGGCCCAGCATGCCGATGTTGAAGGCGGCCTTGAATTTTTCGAAGGAGATTTCAGAGGAGATCGAGGTGTCGAACATCCAGATGATCAAGGGCATCAGCAAAAACATGATGAAGCCGCTGATGCGATGGAGGATGGAAACCCAGCCGGCCGGCGGCAAACGATAGGTGGGGAGGTCGGAGAGTGCGTTGATGTTGCGGAACTCGGGCCGCTTGGGACGCTGTTTGGCCAGCTCTGTCATTTTTTAGGCTTTCGTGGGGTGTAACTGGGTGGTAACCGGGCGTGCAATTACAGCTAAACAGCCGAATTCTATTGCAATGCAACAATAAGCTTACAAACCAATGGCCGCTTCTTGATGAATACCGTCAACTAAGGTCGTTTTTGTAGTGATGGGTGTCGGTGCGGTACAAGCCCCGGCGCAATTCCATGGGCAGGTCGTTGTAGGTAAAGGCGGTGCGCTCCACGCTGAGCAGCGGTTCGCCCACCGGCACGCCGAGCAGCGCGGCGCAGGCTTCGTCGGCCGCTACGGCGCGGATTTTTTCCTCGGCGCGCACCATGCGCACGCCGAACTCGGTTTCAAACAGCGCGTACATGGGGCCGCGGTGGGTGGCCAGCCGCTCGGCGGTCAGGCCCTTGAAGGGGCCGCCCGGCAACCAGACGTCTTCCAGAATGGTGGGCGTGCCCTGAAAGGCCAGCACGCGGCGCAGCTGCAGCACGGCGTCGCCGGTGCGCAGCGAGAGCGGGCGCGCGATGTCGGCGGGCGCGCGCAAGCGCCTGCAATCGATGATCTGCCGTTCGGCCGGGCCTTCGCTGGTGGTGTCGCCGCTGTCGGGCATCAGGCGCAGGAAGCGGTATTGCACATGCTGCTCGGCATGCGTGGCCACAAAGGTGCCCTTGCCCTGGCGGCGCACCACCAGGTTTTCGGCGGCCAGCTCGTCGATCGCCTTGCGGACCGTGCCCTGGCTCACGCGAAAGCGCGCGGCCAGGTCCATCTCGCTGGGAATGACTTCGCCGGGCTTCCATTCGCCGGCCTGCAGGCTTTGCAGGATCAACACCTTGATCTGCTGGTACAGCGGGCTGAAGGCCGGCGCCACGCCCGTCGCCGCGCCGGCATCGCCGGCGAGGCCGGCGGGATCGGGCAATGAGGACATGTTGATGGCCATGGCAGAGGTTGGCGACGGTTAACAAACAGCAAAACAGCAGGTTGAAGCGACGCCGCGGCGGGCGCGCGGCATCCCGGGAAATAAACTCCGAATCAAGCCCGAATCATATCTTATATAAGACATAAGACAAATTGACGCCCGTCTCTTTTCAAGCGTAAAATCTTGGGCTGAGCCAGTGCATGGCCTGCCGTTTTGCGGTGATTTTGAGGGTGCAAACCCGCCAGACCATCCCTGACTATCCCAGGCTCGCGCCAGACATCTCACCTCACACCCTCATTCAACCGATTCTTTAACTTTCCTGGAGCCCCCGATCATGAGCAAAAAACCCGTCCGTGTTGCAGTCACTGGTGCAGCTGGCCAAATCGGTTACGCACTGCTGTTTCGCATTGCCTCCGGCGAGATGCTCGGCAAGGACCAGCCCGTCATTCTGCAATTGCTCGAAGTGCCTGTTGAAGGCCCGCAAAAAGCGCTCAAGGGCGTGATGATGGAACTCGACGACTGCGCATTCCCGCTGCTGGTCGGCATGGAAGCCCACAGCGACCCGATGACGGCCTTCAAGGATGCCGACTACGCCTTGCTGGTCGGTTCGCGCCCACGCGGTCCCGGCATGGAACGCGCCGAACTGCTCGCCGTCAACGGCGCCATCTTCACGGCCCAGGGCAAGGCGCTCAACGCCGTCGCCAGCCGCAACGTCAAGGTGCTGGTGGTCGGCAACCCCGCCAACACCAACGCCTACATCGCCATGAAGAGCGCCCCTGACCTGCCGCGCAAGAACTTCACCGCCATGCTGCGCCTGGACCACAACCGCGCCGCCAGCCAGATCGCCGCCAAGACCGGCAAGCCCGTGGCCGACATCGAGAAACTCACCGTCTGGGGCAACCACTCGCCCACCATGTACGCTGACTACCGCTTCGCGACCATCAAGGGCGAAAGCGTCGCCAAGATGATCAACGACCAGGAATGGAACGCCAACGTGTTCCTGCCCACCGTCGGCAAGCGCGGCGCCGCCATCATTGAAGCGCGCGGCCTGTCTTCCGCCGCATCGGCCGCCAACGCCGCCATCGACCACATGCGCGACTGGGCGCTGGGCACCAACGGCAAGTGGGTCACCATGGGCATCCCGTCGGACGGCCAGTACGGCATTCCCAAGGACATCATGTTCGGCTTCCCCGTGACCTGCGAAAACGGCGAATACAAGCTGGTCGAAGGCCTGGAAATCGACGCTTTCAGCCAGGAACGCATCACCAAGACCCTGGACGAGCTCAAGGGTGAGCAGGACGGCGTCAAGCACCTCCTGTAATTCCAGCTTGCCGTACTAAAGGCCGCCCAGCACCTTGCCCGCACACCACCGCCCCTCATGAGCGACTGGAATCCCGCACTCTACAGCCGCTATGAGGACGAGCGCACGCGCCCGGCCCGGGAGCTGCTGGCGCGGGTTCCGTTGGCGCAGGCGGCCAGCGTGTTCGACCTGGGTTGCGGGCCGGGCAACTCCACCGAGTTGCTTGTCCAGCGTTTTCCGGGCGCCGCGGTCACGGGCACCGACAACTCCGAAGCCATGCTGGCCAGCGCGCGCAAGCGTCTGTCGGCAGCGCGCTTTGAACTCAGCGATATCGCTACCTGGCAGCCCGCCTCCGGCGATGCCGCACCCCAGCTCATTTATGCCAATGCGGCCCTTCAATGGGTGCCCGACCACGCCGCGCTCATTCCGCGGCTGTTTGCGGCGCTCGCCCCCGGTGGTGTGCTCGCCATCCAGATGCCGGATAACCGCGACGAGCCCACACATCGATTGATGCGCGAGCTTGCGGCCGAGGCGCCCTGGACCGAAGCCATAGGCGACTATTCAAAGCTGCGCACCGATCTCTTTTCCATAGACGGCTACTACGACCTGCTGGCCGACAAGGCCGCGCATGTCGATGTCTGGCGCACGGCCTACCAGCACCCGATGGATTCGGCCGCGGCGATTGTTGAATGGGTGCGCGCGACGGGGCTTAAACCTTTTGTTGATCGCTTGCCACCGGACCTGCAGGCCAGCTACCTGGCTGAATACGAACGGCGCGTCGCGCAGGCCTATCGTGTGCGCAGCGACGGAAAACTGCTGCTTGCATTTCCCCGCATGTTCATCATCGCTCAACGCAAACCATGAACGCCACCACCGTTCATCCTGCGCAGGTCCTGCTCGGCGCCCAGGCCGGCGCCAGGACGCTGCCGGTCTGCGATCACTACAGCGGTGTGGAAACGCGCATGCGCAAAAGCCTGCAACTGCAGGCCGAGATGATCGAGGAATTCGGCGCCTGCGTGTTCGATGTGACGCTGGATTGCGAAGACGGCGCCCCTGTGGGCGGCGAAGCCGAGCATGCGGCCATGGTCGTGGCCCTCGCGGCCTTGGCCGGTGACAAGGCCCGCGTCGCCGTGCGTGTGCACGCGGTGGGTCACCCGGCCTTTGATGCCGACATGGCCATGATCGCCGGCAAGCTGGCGCGCCACCTCTCGCACATCATGGTCCCCAAGGTCGAGTCGCTGGCCGACGTGCTGCGCGCCGAACAGGCGCTGCTGGCCGCCGGTGCGGGCGAGTTGCCGCTGCATGTATTGATCGAGTCGCCGCTCGCGGTGCGTAATGCCTTTGAAATCGCGGCGCATCCGCGCGTGCAGTCGCTGAGCTTCGGCCTCATGGATTTTGTGTCGGCCCATGCGGGCGCGATTCCCGCCGCCGGCATGAGCAGTCGGGGCCAGTTCACTCACCCGCTGGTGCTGCGCGCCAAGCTGGAAATCGCCTCTGCCTGCCATGCCCACGGCAAAGTGCCTTCGCATTGTGTTGTCACGGAATTCAATGACACTGAAGCCATGACCGCCGCCGCACGCCATGCCGCCCATGAACTGGGTTACACCCGGATGTGGAGCATTCACCCGAACCAGATCCGCCCCATCCTGGAGGCCTTCGCGCCGGGCGAGGGTGAGATTGAGGACGCCACCAATATCATCACCGCCGCCGCTCGCGCCGACTGGGCGCCCATCAGCTTTGAAGGCAAGCTGCACGACCGCGCGAGCTACCGTTATTTCTGGCAGGTCCTGGAGCGCGCGCACCAGACCGGCCGGGCGCTTCCCCCCGAAGCGCAAGCTTATTTCCAGGCCGCGCTTCATTGAGCGTCCATCACTCCATCACAGTACGAAAGCGCACGAAAGCACCATGAAAAACTTCAGCACCTCCATTGCCTGCACCCTGGCCACCGTTTTGTTGAGCGCTTCCGGCCTGGCCGCAGCCCAGACGGATGCAAAACCAGCCACCTCCAGTTCCAAACCTGCGGCCAAGTCCGCCGCCAAACCCGCCACCAAAAAGCAGCCCACGGTCAATCCCTCCCACCGCACCAACCTTAAAACCGCGACCAAGAATGTGGCCGCCGGTATTGAGGCCGCCGAAGCCGCGATGACGCCCGCCGAGCTGGCGATTGCCGAGCGTGTGCACGTGGGCAAGCTGCCCTGCGAACTGGGCGCCGCGGTCGAGCTGGCGCCCGACGCCAAGTCCCCCGGCTACTTCAATGTCAGCGGTAAAAACTTCAAGTACCGCATGTTCCCCGTGGCCACCACCACCGGCGCGATCCGCCTGGAAGACCAGAAAGCCGGCGCCGTCTGGTTGCAACTGGCCAATAAATCCATGCTGATGAACCAGAAGCTGGGCATTCGCCTGGCTGACGAATGCATGAGCCCGCAACAGATGGCGGTGGCAGAAGCCATCAAGCTCAACCCGCCCGCCAGCGTGCTGGACGCGCCCAAGCCCACGGTGGCCGCTGCGCCTGCCACTTCCGATGCGTCGCCTGCCGCCGCGCAGCCCGCCTCGGCCGCTAAATAAATAGCCCCGGCAACGCCCGCTTTTTTTTACACAGTTACCCACGATTTCGATTACAGGAGAAACCAGCATGTCATCCGAGTTCTTGCAAACCTACCGCAACCACGTCGCCGAGCGTGCGGTCATCGGTATTCCGCCGTTGCCACTGTCCGCCAAGCAGACCGGCGAAGTGATTGAGCTGCTGAAGAACCCGCCCAAGGGCGAGGAAGCCTTTCTGGTCGAGCTGATCACCCACCGCGTTCCGGCTGGTGTTGATGACGCCGCCAAGGTCAAGGCCAGCTACCTCGCCGCCGTGGCCCACGGCACCGAAAAATGCGCGCTGATCTCGCGTGAGAAGGCCACGCAGCTGCTGGGCACCATGCTGGGCGGCTACAACATCGGCCCCATGGTCGAGTTGCTCGACGATGCGGAAGACAGCGTTGCCACGCAGGCCGCCAGCGGCCTGAAAAACACCCTGTTGATGTTCGACCAGTTCCACGACGTCCAGGAAAAGGCCAACAAGGGCAACAAGTACGCCAAGGCCGTGCTGCAGAGCTGGGCCGATGCCGAGTGGTTCACCAGCCGCCCCGAAGTGCCCCAGTCCATCAAGCTGACCGTATTCAAGGTGGCCGGCGAAATCAACACCGACGACCTCTCGCCCGCGCCCGACGCCTGGAGCCGTCCCGACATCCCGCTGCATGCCCTCGCGATGCACAAAAACGCACGCCCCGGCGTCACGCCCGAGGAAGACGGCAAGCGCGGCCCCGTCAAGTTCATTGAAGACCTCAAGGCCAAGGGCAACCTGGTGGCCTACGTCGGTGACGTGGTCGGCACCGGCTCCTCGCGCAAGTCCGCGACCAACTCCGTGCTGTGGTGGACCGGCGAAGACATTCCCTTCGTGCCCAACAAGCGTTTTGGCGGTGTCTGCCTGGGCAGCAAGATCGCCCCGATTTTCTACAACACCATGGAAGACTCCGGTGCGCTGCCGATCGAACTCGACGTGAGCCAGATGGCCATGGGCGACGTGATCGAGCTGCGCCCCTACGACGGCAAGGCGCTGAAAGACGGCAAGGTGATCGCCGAGTTCAAACTCAAGAGCGACGTGCTGTTCGACGAAGTGCGCGCCGGCGGCCGCATTCCGCTGATCATCGGCCGCGGCCTCACCGCCAAGGCGCGCTTTGCCTTGGGCCTGCCCGTGTCCACCCAGTTCCGCCTGCCGCAAAATCCTGCCGACAACGGCCGCGGTTTCACGCTGGCGCAAAAAATGGTCGGCCGCGCCTGCGGCCTGCCGGAAGGCCAGGGCGTTCGCCCCGGCACGTATTGCGAACCCAAGATGACCTCGGTCGGCTCGCAGGACACCACCGGCCCGATGACGCGCGACGAACTGAAAGACCTGGCCTGCCTGGGCTTCAGCTCCGACCTGGTTATGCAGTCCTTCTGCCACACGGCGGCTTATCCCAAGCCCGTCGACGTGAAGATGCACCACGAGCTGCCTGACTTCATCAGCACACGCGGCGGCATCTCGCTGCGCCCTGGCGACGGCATCATCCACAGCTGGCTCAACCGCATGCTGTTGCCTGACACCGTCGGCACCGGCGGCGACAGCCATACGCGTTTCCCCATCGGCATCAGCTTCCCCGCGGGCTCCGGCCTGGTGGCTTTCGGCGCCGCCACTGGCGTCATGCCGCTGGACATGCCCGAGTCGGTGCTGGTGCGCTTCAAGGGCGAAATGCAGCCCGGCATCACGCTGCGCGACCTGGTCAATGCGATCCCGCTGTACGCCATCAAGGCCGGCCTGCTGACGGTTGCCAAGCAGGGCAAGAAGAACATCTTCTCGGGCCGCATCCTGGAAATCGAAGGCCTGCCAGATTTGAAGGTGGAACAGGCCTTCGAGCTTTCCGACGCGTCGGCCGAGCGTTCCGCCGGCGGCTGCACGGTGCACCTGAACAAGGAACCCATCATCGAGTACATCAACAGCAACATCACGATGCTGAAGTGGATGATCGCCACGGGTTACTCGGACGTGCGCACCATCAAGCGCCGCATCCAGGCCATGGAAGCCTGGCTGGCCGACCCGCAACTGCTCAAGGGCGATGCGGACGCCGAATACGCCGCCGTCATCGAGATCGACCTGGCCGACATCCATGAGCCCATCGTCGCCTGCCCGAACGACCCGGACGACGTGAAGACCCTGAGCGAAGTCGCCGGCAGCAAGATCGACGAAGTGTTTATCGGCAGCTGCATGACCAACATCGGCCACTTCCGCGCGGCTTCCAAGCTGCTCGAAAACAAGCGCGACATCCCCGTCAAGCTGTGGATGGCGCCGCCGACCAAGATGGACGCCAAGCAACTGACCGAGGAAGGCCACTACGGCGTGCTCGGCTCGGCCGGCGCCCGCATGGAAATGCCCGGCTGCAGCCTGTGCATGGGCAACCAGGCGCAGGTGAAAGAAGGCGCGACCGTGTTCTCCACCTCCACCCGCAACTTCCCGAACCGCCTGGGCAAGAACTCCAACGTCTACCTCGGCTCCGCCGAGCTGGCCGCGATCTGCTCCAAGCTGGGCCGCATTCCCACCAAGGCCGAGTACATGGCCGACATGGGCGTGCTGACGGCGGCCAGCGGCACGATCTACCAGTACCTCAACTTCGACCAGGTCAAGGACTACACCGACATGGCCGACACGGTGAAGGACGGCGTGCCCGCCTAAGTGGACACCCCGCCTGCGGCTTGACAGCTGCAGGGTGAAATGGAAGGATGAAGTGATGAAGAAACCGTCACTTCTTTCCTTCTTTTTTTTCGCCCTTATTTCGGCAGCAGCTACCGGGGCCGGCGCCCAGGAGGCGCGCACCAACGCCTTCAACGACCCCTTCCTGCAGGTCACCTCGGCCATCGCCCAGTGCCCGGTGCCCGAGGGGCCGCTCTACACCGAGCAGGAAGTGCGTGATGTGGCCCATGTGCGGGCGCAGCATGGCGGCAGCTGCTTTCGCGTGGGGCGTTGCCGGCTTGCCAATTCCTATTGGTACGACGCCGAGATCATTCCGCGCGTCTCCCAGTACATCAAGCTTGACGGCCGTTTCGACGACACCAGCGTGTGGGTGCAGGGCGAGCGCCGGCTGGTTTTCCTCAAGGGCTGCGTCAAGACACGTGAGCAGTCCGAGGCGCTTGAAAAAGCCGTCTGGTTGGTCGACGACGTGATGGGCGTGGTGAATTATTTGCGTGTGGGCGATGAGCCTGTGCGTTATGTGCCTGCGCAACCCGCTTCCAAATAAGGCCGTCGCGAAAAGGTCTCAAAAAGCCCCGCTGTTTTCAGCGGGGCTTTTTTATTGGGCGATTGCCAGGCACTAAAGCCCAGACGGCAGCGGGTCCGCCACCCGCAACTCCGACCCATCGACAAACGTCAGATACCAGAACTCCGGCGACAGCGGGAGGTTGGGGCGTATGTAGCTGATGTTGGCGGCCTGTACAAAGACCGTGCCCACGCCTTCGTCGGGTGGCGGCGCCAGGTAGTGGCGCCTCATGCCTACCAGTCCGCCTATGGTGGAGACCACGGTGCCTATGGATTCGGTGACGGCGTTGACGGTGCTGCCCTGGCCCAGCATGTGGATCAGGGTCCGGCCGACCAGGTCCGGGGGCGAAGCCTCCACATACAGAATCGACGCGGTGTTGATGCGCAGGTCGTCGGGTGCGGCCGGCTCGGTGGATTTGTTGAACGAGATGAAGGGCATGGTGGCTATGCCGGGTGGATGTGCCGGGTCTGCGCCGGTTCAGGACAGATGCAGCTCTTTGTGCTCGCCCAGGCGGGGAGGCGTGTCCCCGGTGAGCGCGGCCTTCGCCATCTTGGCCAGCTGCACCATCTTGCTTTCCTTCACGTCCCAGTATTCGGCGTGGTGAATGCGCACTTCCAGCAAGGCCAGGTCCGGGTCGTTCACGCCGGCGGGAAACCAGGCCCGTGCGACCTGTGACCAGAGCTCTTCTTTTTTGGCTTGGTCCTCCGCGATCACCGCCTGGCCCGACAGCGACACATAGCTGTCGTCGCCCGGGTCGGCATAGGACACGTTGACGTTGCCGTCCTGCTGCAGCCGCTGCGCCAGCTCGCTTTTGCGCGAAATGAAGAAATACAGCTGGGCATGCTCATCCAGCGCCTTGTTCTGCGTGGTCAGCGGGTGGGCGTGCAGCATGCCGTTGGCATGGCGGTGCGTCAGCATGCCGTAGCGTATGTCCTTGATCAGTTCCCACAGCGTGTCGTGGTCGGATTTGGTGGTGCTCATGGGAATTTCCTAAAAATCTTAAAAAGTCTGGAGGTCTGGCTGATGGTAGGAGTACCTGCGGCCCCGGCGCATCAGCCCGCGTCGCGGCCCCCTGTCAGCGAGGGCCCACAGCCTCGTGCGGCCTGTGGGCGTTTACCCGCCAGACATGCCCGGCAGTGTGGAAGCGGTTACCATATAGATGCAAGTAATTCGCATTTGTATTGCGCCTTTCTTACAGGCGCGGCGGCACCGTCCGCAGCGCCTGCTGTTTTTCATCTCTGAAGGTATTTCATGAAACTGTCCCTTTCCTCTCTTGCCGCTGCCGCCACGCTGGCCGCCGGCCTGCTGGCCGCGCCCCTGGGCGCCACCGCCCAGGGCGTCAAGCCCACGCCCGAAGGCATCGTGGTCTACAACGCGCAGCACGCCAGCCTGACCAAGGCCTGGGCCGACGCCTTCAGCAAGGAAACCGGGATCAAGGTCACCCTGCGCAACGGCAGCGACACCGAACTGGGCAACCAGATCGTGCAAGAGGGCGCCGCATCGCCCGCCGATGTGTTCCTGACGGAGAATTCGCCCGCCATGGCGCTGGTCGATACGGCGGGGCTCTTCGCTCCCCTGGATGCGGCCACGCTGTCTGAAGTGCCCGCCAACTTCCGTCCCGTGCATGGCCGCTGGATAGGCATCGCCGCGCGCAGCACGGTGTTCGTTTACAACAAGTCCAAGCTCACGCCGGCGCAGTTGCCCAAGTCCATGCTGGACCTGGCCACACCCGCCTGGAAGGGCCGCTGGGCCGCGTCGCCTTCGGGCGCCGATTTCCAGGCCATCGTGAGCGCGCTGCTGGAGCTTAAAGGCGAGGCCGCCACCGCCGCCTGGCTCAAGGCCATGAAGGAAAACGCCACGCCTTACAAAGGCAACGGCACCGTGCTCAAGGCCGTCAACGCCGGCCAGATTGAAGGCGGAGTCATCTACCACTATTACTACTATGGCGACCAGGCCAAGACCGGTGAGAACAGCAACAACACCCAGCTGCATTACTTCCGCAACCAGGACCCGGGCGCTTTCGTGAGCATTTCCGGCGGCGGCGTGCTGGCCTCGAGCAAGCACCAGCCCGAAGCCCAGGCTTTCGTGAAGTGGGTCGCCGGCAAGGGCGGCCAGGAGATCCTGAAGACCGGCGACGCCTATGAGTACGCCGTCGGCACGGGCGCGCAGTCCAACCCCAGGCTGGTGCCGCTGGCCGAACTGCAGGCGCCCAAGGTCGAGCCTTCCAAGCTCAACAGCAAAAAAGTCACCGACCTGATGACCCAGGCCGGCCTGCTGTAATCCCATCCACCTTCAAACACACCCAGGTCCGTGGGTCTGATCCGTCTTGACTGCCTTGCCCCTTGATGCCGGCGCCGACGCCGCCCTGAGCCCCCCGGCCGCGGTACGTATGCCTATGCCTGCGGCTGGACGCAGCGCTTGGCGCCTGTCCTGGGTTGGCGGAGCCGCCCTGGTGGTGTCGCTGCTCGCCTTGCTGCCGCTGGGCTTTGTAGTCTGGGTCGGCATACAAACCGGCTGGGACACCGCCTCCGCCTTGATCTTCCGGCCGCGCGTCGGTGAGTTGCTCGTCAACACCGCACTGCTGGTGGCGCTTACGGTGCCGCTGTGCGCCGTGCTGGCTGTGGCGCTGGCCTGGCTCACCGAGCGCAGTGACCTGCCCGGCGCCCGCACCTGGGCCTGGCTGCTGGTCGCGCCGCTGGCGGTACCGGCCTTTGTGCACAGCTATGCCTGGATGACGGTGGCGCCCGGCCTGCACGGCCTGCCTGCGGGCGTAATGGTCTCGGTCATTGCCTATTTCCCGTTTTTATATCTGCCGGTGGCCGCGGCCCTGCGCCGGCTCGATCCAGGCATGGAAGACAGCGCCGCCTCGCTGGGCCTGGGCCCCTGGGCGGTTTTCTTTCGTGTGGTGTTGCCGCAGCTGCGGCTCGCGGTGTGCGGCGGTTCGCTGCTGGTGGGGCTGCACCTGCTGGCCGAATACGGCCTTTACGTGATGATCCGTTTCGACACTTTCACCACGGCCATCGTCGACCAGTTCCAGTCCACTTACAACGGGCCCGCCGCCAACATGCTCTCGGGTGTGCTGGTGGTGTGTTGCTTCGCGCTGCTGGGGCTGGAATCGGCCGCGCGCGGCAAGGAGCGGTATGCGCGCGTGGGCACCGGCGCGGCGCGCATGCCTTTCAAGCGCGGGCTGGGCCGCTTTACCGCACCCTGCCTGTTGTTGCCCGCGTTGCTCAGCGTGCTGGCACTGGGCGTGCCACTGTTCACGCTGGGACGCTGGTTGCTGGCCGGCGGCGCGGCCGTGTGGCGCTTCGATGAAATCGGCCCGTCCCTTTTCCAGACGCTTGCGCTCGCCCTGGCCGGCGCGCTGCTGACCACCTTGGCCGCCGTGCCCATGGCCTGGCTGTCCATACGCTCGCCGGGGCGGTTGCAGCGCGTGCTCGAGGCCTGCAACTACATGGTCGGCTCGCTGCCCGGCGTGGTGGTGGCGCTGGCGCTGGTCACCGTCACTGTGCGCCTGCCGATCTACCAGACGGCGGTCACGGCGCTGCTGGCTTATCTGCTGATGTTCCTGCCGCGCGCGCTCATCAGCCTGCGTGCCGGCATCGCGCAGGCGCCGGTGGAGCTGGAACAGGCCGCGCGCAGCCTGGGCCGCACGCCCGCGCAGGCGCTATGGGCCATTACCATGCGGCTGGCGGCGCCGAGTGCAGCCGCCGGCGCGGCGCTGGTGGGCCTGGGCATCACCAATGAACTCACCGCCACGCTAATGCTCGCGCCCAACGGCACGCGCACGCTGGCGACTTCTTTCTGGGCCTACAGCAGCGAGATCGACTACGCTGCCGCCGCGCCCTATGCGCTCATCATGGTGTTGCTGTCGCTGCCCATGACCTGGCTGCTTTACCACCAATCCAAACGCACGGCGGGACGATGACGCGATGACGACTTCTCTGGAACTGCAAGCCATCCGCAAACACTACGGCCCGGTCCAGGCCTTGGGCGGCGTGGACTTGAGCGTCGCCCCCGGCAGCCGCACCGCCATCGTCGGCCCCTCAGGCTCGGGCAAGACCACCTTGCTGCGCATCATCGCGGGCTTTGAAGCGCCCGATGCGGGCCGCGTCACCCTGGGCGGTCGACAATTGGCCGATGGGCCGAACTCCGTGCCCGCGCACGAGCGCGGCATCGGCTATGTGCCGCAGGACGGTGCGCTGTTCCCGCACCTCACGATTGAGGGCAACGTCGGCTTCGGCCTGCCGCGCGACATGCCGAAACCCCAGCGCGCCGAGCGCATTGCCGAGCTGATGGACATGGTCGCGCTCGACACCGCCATGCTGGCCCGCCGCCCACATGAGCTCTCGGGCGGGCAGCAGCAACGCGTGGCGCTGGCGCGTGCGCTGGCGCAGCGGCCGCGGCTGATGCTGCTTGACGAACCTTTTTCGGCGCTGGACACCGGCCTGCGCGCCAGCACCCGCAAGGCCGTGGCGCAACTGCTGGGCGCCGCGGGCATCACCACCATCCTCGTCACGCACGACCAGGGGGAAGCCTTGTCATTCGCCGACCAAGTGGCCGTGATGCGGGGCGGGTTGCTGGTGCAGGCCGGCCGTCCGCTGGACCTGTATCTGCGGCCGCGCGATGCGGCCGTGGCCGGCTTCCTGGGCGACAGCATTGTGCTGCCCGCGCAACTGAGCGGCGGCTGGGCCGACTGCGCGCTGGGGCGCGTCGCCGTCAACGACAGCGGGCGCCAGGGCTCGGCGGAGATCATGCTGCGGCCCGAGCAACTGCAGGTGGCCGAGGTGCCGGCCGAAGCGGCGGCGCATGGCGCACAGGACGGCGCCTGCTACGGCGCCGTCACCGACACCGATTTCGGCGGCTCGGTCTGCGTTTTGTCGGTGCGCTTGCTGCGCGGCGTTGGGGCTGCTGCGGCGTCCGTGCCCGCGCCGTCGGCCGGCTGGGATGAACCGCTGCTGGTGCACAGCGCGGGCATGCATGCGCCGGCGCTGGGCGCCATGGTGCGCATCACGGTGGCCGGCCAGGCCCACGTTTTCAGCGGCTGAACCGGGCGCTGGAGCCCGGGTCTTCACGCCAGCGCCAATAAGTTTTGTTACTTTTCCGCAGAGGAATCTTCTTGTTTTGGGTATATTGTGTACGGTGTACACAAACTCATCGCACCCTCAAGCAAGGAGATCCCCATGGCTCGTTATGTAGACGGTTTTGTGCTTCCTGTTCCGGCCAAGAATGTCGAGGCTTACCGCAAGCTGGCGCGAAAGGCCGGCAAGATCTGGATGGAGTACGGTGCGCTCGACTACACCGAGTGCATTGCCGACGACATCAAGCCCGGCAAGCTCACATCCTTCCCGCAAAGCGTCAAGCTCAAGAAGGACGAAGTGGTGGTGTTTTCGTGGATCAGCTTTAAATCGCGCAAGCAACGCGACAGCATCAACAAAAAAGTCATGTCCGACCCGCGCCTAGCCGACATGGCGGATCCGAAAAACCTTCCCTTCGACGGCAAACGCATGTTCTGGGGCGGCTTCAAGACCCTGGTTGAACTCTGAAGGGGGCCGCTCTCCCCTAGTCCTGCGCCACCGCTTCCGCTGCGGCCCTGGCCGCCGGCCCGGCTCCCAGCGCGGTGATCGTCACCGGTATGCCGCTCAGCACCGCATTGCCCGACAGCGGGTCGCGCCACTGATCATCGAGCAAGGTGTTGAGGTTGGCACCGGGGCGTTCGGCCGCCAGCGACAGCCGCGTCCCGGGCTGGCCGTGGCCCCATCCGTGGGGCAGGCTCACCACGCCGGGCATCATGGTCTCGCTCAATTGCACCTGCGCTTCGATGTGCTGCTGGCCGGCCGCGTTGCGGCTGCTGATGCGTGCAAAGGCGCCATCGGCCAAGCCCAGGCGCGCCGCGTCCTGTGGGTGGACGAGGGCAGTGCAGCGGAAGGGACCCTTGGCCAGCAACGGCAGGTTGTGCATCCAGCTGTTGTTGGACCGGACGTCGCGCCTGCCGACGATCACCAGGTCGGGCATGGGGCGCAGCAAATCGGCGGCGGGGCGGGCCAGGTCGGCCAGCAGCGAAGGGGGCGCCAGTTCAACCTTTCCGGAAGGCGTGCGCAATATTTCGGGAATGCGCGGCGCCAGTTCGCCGAGGTCGATGCCGCCGCGGGCGCCGCTCATGTTTTTCACCTTGGACAAGTTCAGGCCGTCGGGCTTGCGGCCAAAGCCGTCGCCGTAGGGGCCGCTGCGCAGGGCTACGTCAAGCAGGCGGTCGGTTCCCTTGAGGCTGCGGGTCGCCTGGACCACCGCGGCGCTGTGCTCACCGAACAGGCGCTGGGCATCCTGCGCGAACTGGGCATCGTCCAAGTCGGCCGCGCTAGTGTCTGTGCCTTTTCCCTGGAGGATGGCGGTCAATCGTGTGAGGGTTTCCCATTCATCGGGCTGGTCGTTTGCGCGCGCGAACACCGGTGCGCTGTAGCGTGCGTGGTTGCGCCAGGAGAACTGCGTGAAGACCACGTCGTAGTGCATGTCTTCCAGCGGCGAGGGGCCGGGCAAGATCACATCGGCGTGGCGCGAGGTTTCGTTGAGGTAGATGTCCAGGCTGACCATGAAGTCCAGCTGGCCCAGCGCGCGTGACAGGCGCTCTCCATTGGGCACCGACAGCACCGGGTTGGTCGCGATGCTGATGAAGGCCTTGACCTGGCCGGGGCCGGCGGTTTCGATTTCCTCAGCCAGGCAGGTGGCCGGCAGTTCGCCCAGCACCTCGGGCAGGCGGCTCACGCGGCTGTGGTGGCGGCCGGTGGTCACGCCCTTGCCGCTGCCGGGCCGGCCTGCAGTGTTGGCGGCAAAGGCCGCGGCCTTGGGAAAGAGCACGCCGCCGATTTCATCGAGGTGCCCGGTCACGGCATTGAGCACGTCGATCAGCCAGCTGGCCAGTGTGCCGTACTCCTGTGTGCAGGTGCCGATACGGCCGTACACCGCGGCGCGCGGTGTGCCTGCGAGCGTGCGCGCCAGGCTGCGGATGGTGTCTGCGCCGATGCCGCAGCGCGCGGCCACGGTGTCGGCGCCAAACGGCGCCACCGCCGCCTCCACTTCGGCCAGGCCGTTGAGGTGTTCCGCCAACCGGCCCGGGTTGGCGAGCTTTTCGGCAAACACGGTATGCAGCAGGCCCAGCAAAAAGAACACGTCGCCGCCGGGGCGGATGAAGTGGTGCTCATCGGCCATGGCGGCGGTCTCGGTGCGGCGCGGGTCCACCACCACCAGCTTGCCGCCGCGCGCCTGCAGCGCCTTGACCTTGCCCTTGAAGTCGGGCACCGTCCACAGGCTGCCGTTGCTGGCCAGCGGGTTGGCGCCCAGCATCAGCACAAAGTCGCTGCGCGAAATGTCGGGCACGGCCACGCTCAGCCAGTTGCCGAACATCAGGCCGGTGGCCAGCTGCTTGGGCATCTGGTCCAGCGTGGAGGCTGTGTAGACATTGCGCGTGCCCAGCGCGCGCACCAGGCGCGGAAAGTACAGCAGCAGGCCGGCCTTGTGCGAAGCCGGGTTGCCGGCCATCACGGCCACACTGTCTTTGCCGTGGGCGGCGATTAGCGGCGGCAGGCGGCGGTTGATCTCGTCAAACGCTTCGTCCCAGGTGGCTTCGACAAACACGCCGTCGCGTTTGATCAACGGTGTGCGCAGGCGGTCCGGGTCTTCATGCAGCTCTTTCAGCGCCACCCCCTTGGGGCAGATGTAGCCGGCGCTGAAAACATCGGCGTCGTGTCCGCGAATGCTGATGACCTTGCCGGCTTTCACCTTGAGCTCCAGTCCACAGCAGGCCTCGCACAGCGGGCAGATGCGGTGGTGGGTGGTCTCGTCATTCGTCTGGGTGGTTGTCGATTCGGTCATGGCGTGTCTCCGCGGTCTGTGGCTGGTCTGTCCCGACTGGCTGCGTGGGTCTGTCCCCTCATTACGCGCGTGCGGCGCCGGCTTGCCAATCACGCGGGTGACACGGCGTTGCAGACGCGGCTAGAAATAGAGCGACTGCAGGCCATCAGCCTGGCGTTTTCAAGGCCCGCAGCATCTGCATGGTGGCATCGTCCGCCGGGAAAAAGGTCTCCAGCGCCAACTCCTGCAGGGTGACGTCGACGGGCGTCCCAAAGACCGTAGTGGTGCTGATGAAGTTGAGGATGCCGGCCGGGGTGCGAAACCGCAGCGGCATCACCACGCCCAGGTGCTCTCCGTCGAGTTGCATGTCTTCTGCGCCCGGCGGCACGGGATAGGCGCGCAGCTCTTCCAGCAGCGCCGCCAGTCCGGGGTCGGCCGTGGCAGTGACCTGCTGGCGCAGCCGCTCAAAGATATGGCTGCGCCACTGCACGATATTGACGATGTTGCGCGCCAGGCCTTGCGGGTGCAGGCTCAGCCGCAGCACATTGGTCTGGCCCGGCTGCAGCAGAGAAGGGTCGGCGCCTGCCAGCAGGTGCGGCACCATGGCGTTGGCCGCCACCAGGTTCCAGTGGCGGTCCACCGCCAGCGCGGGGCAGGGCTCGTGGCTTTTCAGGATCAGTTCCACCGCCCGGCGCGCCGAGTCCAGGGCAGGGTCGGCCAGCGGCCTTTCGCGGTACATGGGCGCGTAGCCGGCGGCCACCAGCAACACGTTGCGCTCGCGCAGCGGAATGTCCAGTCGCTCCGACAATCGCAGCACCATCTCGCGGCTGGGCACCGAACGGCCCGTCTCCACAAAACTCAGGTGGCGGGTCGAGATGTCGGCCTCATGGGCCAGGTCCAGCTGGCTAAGGCGGCGGTGCTGGCGCCAGTGGCGCAGGTGGTCGCCAAATGGCTGGGGCGCGTTGCGCGGCGCCGGGCGGCTGGGAGGGTGAATGCTGGCGTTCATGGGGCCATCGTAAGGCCACCGGGTGTTTTTTCCATTACCTGCCAGGTCATCGACCGGCCGCCGCCGCGCGGGAATGATGACCCCATGCGCACCGATCCGGCGGCCCGGCGCGCTGATCCACATCCCCCCGGCTGCCGCACTTTCAGGAGTTTTGCCATGTCCTCGACTTCCATGCTGTCTTCCCCCAATTTCCTGCGCAACGTGCTGCGTGTAGATGCGCTGTCGTGCATTGCCTGCGGCGTGCTGCAAATGGCCTTTCCGGCAGCGCTGGCCCGGCTGCTTAACCTGCCCGAGGGCCTGATTGCCTACACCGGCGAGTTCCTGCTGGTCTATGCCGCAGTCGTTGCTTTTGTTTCAACGCGTAAACCTTTGCCGCGTCCCGTGGTCTGGACGCTGGTGGCGGGCAACATCGGCTGGGCGCTGGCCTGTGTGCTGCTGCTGGCCGGCGGGCAAGTGTCGCCGTCCGCACTCGGTGTGGTTTATGTGCTTATGCAGGCGCTGACGGTGGCGGTGCTGGCGGAGCTGCAGTATTTCGGGCTGCGCCGCTCGGCGCCGCAGCCTGCCTGGTGAGGCACAAGACTGGGTAGGCGGGCAGGGTATGCGGCCGGACATGCCCACGGCGGCCCGGCCCCTGCCAGAATGGGGGCTGCCGTCAATAAAAAGGAGTCCGCCCATGGCCAAAACGCCTCCCCACGCTTTTTCGTCCACGCTCAAAAGCTTCAAGACCGCCTCCGGCAAGACCGGCAAGTTTTATTCCTTGCCGGAACTCGCCAAACAATTCCCCAAAGTCTCGCGCCTGCCGGTGTCCATGCGCATCGTGCTCGAATCGGTGCTGCGCAACTGCGACGGCAAGAAGGTCACGGCCGAGCATGTGAGCGAGCTGGCCAACTGGCTGCCCAAGGGTGAACGCAGCGAGGAAATCCCCTTTGTGGTCTCGCGCGTGGTGCTGCAGGATTTCACCGGTGTGCCGCTGCTGGCCGACCTGGCCGCCATGCGCAGCGTGGCCCTCAAGCTGGGCAAGAACCCGAAAGCCATCGAGCCGCTGGTACCGGTGGATCTCGTGGTCGACCACTCCATCATGGTCGACTACTACGGCAAGAAAAATTCGCTGGACCTCAACATGAAGCTCGAGTTCCAGCGCAACCGCGAGCGCTACGAATTCATGAAGTGGGGCATGCAGGCTTTTGACACCTTCGGCGTCGTGCCGCCGGGTTTCGGGATCGTGCACCAGGTCAACCTTGAATACCTCTCGCGCGGCGTGCACAAGACGAAAGACAACGTCTACTACCCCGATTCACTGGTCGGCACCGACAGCCACACCACCATGATCAACGGCATCGGTGTGGTGGCCTGGGGCTGCGGCGGCATCGAGGCCGAAGCCGCCATGCTGGGCCAGCCGGTGTACTTCCTCACACCCGACGTGGTGGGCTTTGAGCTGACCGGCCGCCTGCGCGAAGGCGTCACCGCCACCGACCTGGTGCTGCGCGTGACCGAGCAGTTGCGCAAAGAGAAGGTCGTCGGCAAGTTCGTGGAGTTCTTCGGTGAAGGCACGCGCACCCTGGCCCTGCCGGACCGCGCCACCATCGGCAACATGGCGCCCGAGTACGGCGCCACCATGGGCTTCTTCCCGGTCGACGAAAAAACCATCGATTACTTCAAGGGCACGGGCCGCACCAAGGAAGAGATCGAAGCCTTCGAGGCTTACTTCAAGGCCCAGGGCCTGTTCGGCGTGGCCAGGGCCGGCGACATTGATTATTCGCACGTGGTCAAGCTCGACCTGGGCGACGTCACACCCAGCGTGGCTGGCCCTAAACGCCCGCAGGACCGCATCGAGCTCGGCAACGTCGCGAGCCAGTTCAAGTCTCTCTTCAGCAAACCCATCGCCGAGAACGGCTTCAACCAGCCCGCCGGCATGCTCAGCACCCGCCACCTGGTGCGCCGCACCGATGAAGGCAGGCTGGACACGCTGCCCTCCGCGCCACCTACGCCCGCAGGCGCCGCACGCCCCGTGATGGAGATGGAAGGCAATCGCCCCACGTTGGCGCATGCGCGTGCCAGCAACACCACTGACGCTCCCGCCAAGGCGCAGACCGAGGTGGTGCATTCAGCGCCCGGCATCACGGTGGGCAACGGCGACGTGCTGATCGCCGCCATCACCAGCTGCACCAACACCTCCAACCCCAGCGTGCTGCTGGCCGCGGGCCTGCTGGCCAAGAAGGCGGTGGAAGCCGGCCTCAAGGTGCAGCCGCACATCAAGACTTCGCTGGCGCCCGGCTCGCGCATCGTGACCGAGTACCTGACCGAAACCGGTTTGCTGCCTTACCTTGAGAAGCTAGGCTTCGCGCTGGCCGGCTACGGCTGCACCACCTGCATCGGCAACGCCGGCGACCTGACGCCCGAACTCAACGAAGCCATCAGCAAGAGCGACCTGGTCTGCGCGGCCGTGCTGTCGGGCAACCGCAACTTCGAGGCGCGCATCCACCCCAACCTCAAGGCCAACTTCCTGGCCAGCCCGCCGCTGGTTGTGGCCTATGCGATTGCCGGCACAGTGATGCGCGACCTGATGACCGAGCCCGTGGGCAAAGGCAAGGGCGGAAAAGACGTCTACCTCGGCGACATCTGGCCGACCAGCGACGAGATCTACAAGCTCATGAAGTACGCCATGAACGGCAAGGCCTTCCGCGCCAACTACGCCAAGGTCAAGACCGAGCCCGGCAAGCTTTGGGAGAACATCAAGGGCGTCAAGGGCACGGCCTACACCTGGCCCGCCAGCACCTACATCGCCGAGCCGCCTTTCTTCAAGGACTTCACCATGGCCGCGGGCGCGGCCGGCAGCGTGTCGGTCAAGGGCGCGCGCATCATGGCGCTGTTCGGCGACTCCATCACCACCGACCACATCTCGCCGGCAGGCTCCATCAAGGCCAGCTCGCCCGCAGGCCTGTGGCTGCAGGAAAACGGCGTGCAGAAGGCCGACTTCAACAGCTACGGCGCGCGCCGCGGCAACCATGATGTGATGATGCGCGGCACCTTCGCCAACGTGCGCATCAAGAACCTGATGATCCCGCCGGGCGCCGATGGCTCGCGCGAAGAGGGCGGCGTCACGCTGTTCCAACCCGGCGGCGAGAAGATGTTCATCTACGACGCCGCGATGAAGTACATGGATCAGGGCACGCCCACGGTGATCTTTGCCGGCGAGGAATACGGCACGGGGTCATCCCGCGACTGGGCCGCCAAAGGCACGCAGCTGCTGGGCATCAAGGCCGTGGTGGCGCGCAGCTTCGAGCGCATACACCGCAGCAACCTGGTGGGCATGGGCGTGCTGCCGCTGCAGTTCATGCCCGGCGAATCGTGGCAGACCTTGAAGCTCACCGGCACCGAAGTGATTGATGTGATCCCGCACCCCGAACTCAAACCGCAAAGCGAGGCCAAGCTGGTCATCACCCGCGACGATGGTTCGCGCGAAGAGGTCACCGTGATCCTGCGTGTGGATACGCCTATCGAGGTCGACTATTACCGTAATGGCGGGATTTTGCCCTTCGTGCTGCGACAACTGCTCGCTTGATGTTCAGGCAGGCTCTGATAGCCGGCGGCGGCATCGGTGGACTGGCGGCGGCGCTCGCCGCCTCGCGTGCCGGCTGGGATGTGCGCCTGTTTGAGCGGGCAAGTGTTTTCAGCGAGGTCGGCGCCGGCATCCAGCTCGGCCCCAATGTGGTCAAGGTGCTGCATGGCTGGGGCCTGGCCGAGACGCTGCAGGCCGTGGCCGCCTTTCCCGAGCTCCTGCAGGTGCGCAGCGCCGTGTCGGGCCAGGTGCTGGGTGAGCTGCCCTTGGGCGCCGCCATGGCCCAGCGCTATGGCGCGCCTTACCTCACCATTCATCGTGCCGACCTTCACGGCGTGCTGCTGCATGCCGCGCAGCAGCACGCCGACCTGAAGCTGCATCTGAGCCGTCCCCTGCAATCCTTCAGCCAGACTGCGCAAGCCGTCACGGTGCAAGCCGACGACGGCCCCGGTATTGAAGGCGATGCCCTCATAGGCGCCGACGGGCTGTGGAGCACCGTGCGCCAGGAGTTGCTGGGTGACGGCCTGCCGCGCCGCACCGGCCATCTGGCCTATCGCGCGCTGGTGCGTCAGTCCGACCTGCCCGAATCACTCAGAAGCCAGAACGTCACCGCCTGGCTGGGCCCGCGTATGCACGTCGTGCAGTATCCGGTGCGCGGCGGCGAGTCGCTTAACGTCGTGGCCATCGTGCACGGTGAAGTTGCCGCCGAGGCCGACCTCTGGGATCACAGCGCGAATGCCGCCGATCTGGCCGCCGCCACAGCTGGTTGCTGCACCGGCCTGCTTGAAGTGCTGAACGCCGTCCAGGGTTGGCGCCTCTGGGTGCTGCACGACCGCGCGCCCATGCAGGGTGCCCACCAACACGTTGTCGGCCGCGTAGCCCTGCTGGGTGACGCCGCCCATCCCATGCGGCCCTACCTGGCCCAAGGCGCCGGCATGGCGATTGAAGATGCCGCCGAACTGGGCCGCGCCTTGGCCCAGGCGCTGGACCCGGCGCTCGATGTACCCACCATGCTGCAGCGTTATGCGCTCAACCGCTGGCAGCGCAATGCGCGCGTGCAGGCCAGGGCGCTGCGCAACGGGCAGATCTTCCACGCCGATGGCTTGCTGCGATGGGGGCGGGATGCCTCCATGAAGCTGCTGGGGGAAAAAGTGCTGGATATGCCGTGGTTGTATGGCGGTGGGTAAAGGTCGTGTGACCTGATTGGATGCCGGACTTTTCTGAGTTCTGCTGGTTGAGAGTGGTTCGGCCAATCACCCTCATCAAAGGGAACAAAGGGAACAAAGCGTAAACCGAGTTAAGGCCGGCGAAAAAAACGTATCCTTATAATTACCGCCGTGCCTCATCAACCCGCCTCTCGCCTGACCCTGTCCGTATGGGAACGCCTCGCCGCCTGGCTGGCTTTCCTGGCTGTGCTGTCGGCGTTGTGGGCGCCGGTTTCAATGCTGGCCCAGGACGTGCAGACCGGCAAGCTGGGCGGCATCTGCAGTGTCAATACCGCTTCCTCGCATGCCGGTGGCGATGCCACGGATGACGATGCTTCCACTGGACTGCGCTGTGACTTGTGTGGTTCGCTGGGCCTGGCGCTTCCGCCTTTGGCCGTGGCAACGGCTTCCTGCTTTTCCGGCACTGTGGTTGCCGTTGCGGATGTACCGGCGACCACCGGCGCTGCCGTTCCCGGGCTGCCCTTCAGCCGCGGGCCGCCCTCCGCTTGATGTGAACTGCCTCGCCTGAGGCTGGCCGCGCGAGGGCCTGACGGCCTGCGCGCCCGTTCATTTCAGCGTATGAGTTCCCATCCGGTATCCGAACTTCCACCCCTGTGCCTCAGCGTCCAGCGCGCGTCGTGGCTGAACTCGATTTTCAGCCTCTGCTCTTGCCGCTTTACGTCTTATGTCTTTAAGCCTTTAATTTTTACCTCCACCAAGAAAACCATGAAACACCCCAATGCCTTTAACACCGTAGCCGCTTGTGCAGGCGCCTTCTTCCTCGCCGCCGCGTTGCCCGCTGCCGCGCACGTCACGCTGGAATACCAGGTGGCCAATGCGGGCAGCTACTACAAGGGCAGCTTCAAGGTCGGGCACGGCTGCGGCAACTCACCGGTCAAGCAGATCGTGGTCACGATTCCCGCGGGCGTGGAAGGCGCCAAGCCCATGCCCAAGGCCGGCTGGACGCTGGAAGTCACGCGTGAAAAACTGGCCCAGCCCCGGCAGGACCATGGCAAAACCATTACCGAAGAGGTGTCCCGCCTCACTTGGACGGCCAAGACCCCGGCCGACTATTTGCAGAACGACTGGTACGACGAATTTGTACTGCAGGCCAAACTGCCCGCCAAGGCCGGCATGCTGTACTGGCCGGTCTTGCAGGTTTGCGAAGAAGGCAAGGTTGACTGGTCGGAGGTGCCCAAGCCGGGCCAGAAACTGTCCGACCTGAAAAACCCAGCCGCCGCATTGGAGCTGATGCCCGCAGGCGGTGGCGGCGAGCACAACCATTGAGCCGCCAAGGCCGCTTTCCCCTCATACATTCATCCATCGTTTCAGGAGCATTCCCATGACATCCGCAAAATTCTCAAAGGCCGCGCTGCTGTTTTCCCTTATGTTGGGCAGCATGGCCGCGATGGCGCAGACCGCCGCCGTCCAGGTCGATGGCGCCTGGGCGCGCGCCACCGTCCAAGGGCAAAGGGGTACGGGCGCTTTCATGAGCCTCACCGCCAAAGACGCGACCCGGTTGGTGGGGGTGTCCTCGCCGGTGGCGGGTGTGGCCGAAGTGCATGAAATGAAGATGGAGGGCGACGTCATGAAAATGCGCGCGCTGCCGTCGCTGGACCTGCCCGCCGGCAAAAAGGTGGAGCTCAAGCCCGGCGGTTACCACGTCATGCTGATGGACCTGAAAGCGCCACTGGCCAAGGACAGCACGATTCCCGTGACCCTGCTGTTCAAGGACGCCAAAGGTGTGGAAAGCAAGCTGGAGCTAAAGCTGCCGGTGGGCACCGCAGCCCCAGGGGCGGCGGCCGGTGCGGCTGAGCACAAGCACTGAGTCCCGAGCTGGATCCTAGCCGCGCTTGCCGGGGCCCAGCCGCCGGTACACCGTGGCCCGGCTCACGCCCAGCGCTTTCGCGGCCTGCAGCACATTGCCGCGTGCGTCGCTGACCGCCTTGCGGATCAGCGCTGTTTCGAGTTCCTTGAGCGGCCGGCCCGCCTCGCCCGAGGGCGGCAGTTGCAGCGCTGCGGGCGGCGCGTCGCGCCCGGCCAGCAGCGGCAGCGCGTGCAGGCGCAGGCCTGACCACAGCGGCGCCTCCAGCACGCCGCCTTGCGCGTTGCCGCGGCGCTCTGCCGCGTCAAACAGCATTTCATAAGGCATGGCAAACAGCTCGCTGCAATGCGGCATGCCGCCGCCCGCGGCGTCCAGCCGCGAAACCATTTGCCGCGCCGCGGGGTTGGCGCCGGTGACGCAGCCGTCGGCGTCCACGCAGAGCAGGCCGTCGGTGTCGTCGCCCAGCGTGCGGCCCGGCCAGTTGAGCCGGATCAGGAGGGTGTGGGGCCGACTCAGGGTGAGCGCGTTTTCAATGCCGCGCGCGCACTGGGTGACCAGGTGCTTGAGTTCGGGCCGCTCGGCAGCTTCAATGCCCGTCAGGTCCAGCATGCCGGCGCAGTGGCCGTCGGGGCCGAACAGCGGGGCGCCGGCGCAGCTGTAGGCCGAGGTCGCGTCGAAGAAATGCTCACCCCGGTGCAGCCAGACCGGTTGCAACTCGGCCAGCGCCGCGCCTATGGCGGTGGTGCCAACCCGTATTTCAGAGAGGTCGGTGCCTATGCGCGTGATCACGTCGGCGCGGCTGTCGCTGCGGTCTATGCGGCCGTTGACGTCGACCACCACGCCGGCCTGGTTGGTCAGGATCGCGAAGTAGCGGGTGTCGGCGATCGCGCGTCCCAGCCTCTCGAGCGTGGGTCTGGCCGCCTGCACCAGCTGGTGGTTGGCGTCCTGGTGGCGCCGCATCTCGGCGTCCGGCACGGTGTCGAAGGAGGGGGCTTGCTCAGGACGCAGGCCGCTGGCCAGGCAGCGCCGCCAGGAGCTTTCTATCCAGCCTTCCAGGGCCGGCGCCGCATCGGCGGGCCGGGTGTCGCCATACAGCACCGCCTGCCGGGCGCGCCCTATGCGCGCCAGCCGGTCCTGGCCACCCAAGGTTTGGGCGGCGTGAAAGGGGGTCATGGAGGCCATGGCCCATTGTGGCCAATTTCGCCGGTTTGCGCAGAAGGGGCTTTGCCTGGGCGCGCCGCCGCGGCCAATGCGGGGGTCAGCGGGCGTTGGCGGCGATCAGGAACATGGCGGACTTCAGGCCCGCCACGGTCATCAGCAGCGAACCCAGCACGTGCACCGTAGCGGTCAGCGCCGCCAGGCCGTAACGCGCGTCCATCAGGAAGATCACCACCTCGGCCGAAAACGAGGAGAACGTGGTCAACCCGCCCAGGAAGCCGGTCACCAGCGCCAGGCGCCAGACCGGGTCCAGCTGGGGCATGGCCTGGAACACCGCGATGCAGATGCCTATCAGGTAGCCGCCTATCAGGTTGGCGGCCAGCGTTCCCCAGGGGATGATGCCGCCGGGCGTGAGCCAGAGGCTCAGGCCCCAGCGGGCCAGTGCACCGAGCGAGGCGCCGACAGAAATGGCAAGGACAGTGAGCATGGTGGGTGCGGGCGGAGGGTTTGACGGGACAATGCTGGCATGACTTTAACCGCAGCCTCCGATTCCGGCGAGGCCCCTGGTTTCCTGGGGGTGGTAATGCTGGACACCCGCTTTCCGCGCCCGCCCGGCGACATCGGCCATCCCGATGCCTTTGGCGTGCCGGTTCGCCAGCATGTGGTGCGGGGCGCCTGGCCCGGCACGATTGTGCAGTCGGCTGCGGGCCTGCGCGCCGCGGGCGTGGCGCCGTCCTTTGTGCGTGCGGTGCAGGCGCTGGAGGCCGAAGGCGCGCGGGCCGTCACCACGAGTTGCGGTTTTCTGGTGCTGCTGCAGGACGAGCTGCAGGCCTCCGTGCGGGTGCCGGTGCGAACGTCCAGCCTGCTGCAGTTGCCGGCATTGCTGGCGCAGCAGCCCAAGGTCGGTGTGCTGACTATCAGTGCGGCGGCGCTGGGCCCTGAACATTTGCAAGCGGCCGGGGTGCCCGCGAGCCGTATCGGTGATGTGGTGGTCCAAGGCGTGGAGCCCACCGGGGAATTCGCGACCGCCATCCTTGGCAACCGCGAGACCCTGGACCTCGAAAAGGCCGGCCGGGACGTCGTGGAAGCGGCGCTGGCGCTCAAGCTGCGCGAACCTTCGCTGCAGGCGGTGGTGCTGGAGTGCACCAACCTGCCGCCCTACCGGCAGGCGATTGAAGCGGCCACAGGCCTGAAGACCTGGGCGCTGACGGATGACGAGAGTCTGTTGCGCCCCTGGCGCTGAGCGCCGCGGGTTTCACATCTTCCCGGGCAACCAGGTGGCGATCTGCGGGAAAAACCAGAGCAGCAGCACCATCCCGCACATCAGGAAGAAAAACGGCAAGGTCACGCGGGCGATGTAGGTGATCTCTTTTTTGGTCATGCCCTGGAGCACAAACAGGTTGAAGCCCACGGGCGGCGTGATCTGCGCCATCTCGACCACGATGACAATAAAAATGCCGAACCAGATCAGGTCCAGCCCCGCCGCCTGCACCGTGGGAAGGATGACGCCCATGGTCAGCACCACCATGGAAATTCCGTCCAGAAAGCAGCCCAGCACGACGTAGAAGATGCTCAGCACGACGATGAGCATGAAAGGGCTGAGCCCGAGGCTGGAGACGAATTCGGCCAGGTGTCGGGGCAGCCCGATATAGCCCATGCTCAGGGTCAGGAAGGCCGCGCCGGCCAGGATCAGCGCGATCATGCAATAGAGGCGCGTCGCGCCCAGCAGGGATTCCTTGAAGGTGTTCCAGCTCATGGATTTCTGCACCACGGCCAGCACAAGTGAGCCGACGACGCCGATCGCCGCTGCTTCGGTTGCCGTGGCCACTCCGGTATAGATGGAACCCAGCACCGCGCCGATCAGGAGCACGACCGGTATGAGATGGCGTGACTCGTAGATTTTTGCGCCGAAACTCATTGCTGCGTCGGGCGGCGGGATCTTGCCTTTGTTCAACAGGGCCCAGACGACCAGGTAGCCCGAGAAAAGAGATGCCAGCAGCAGGCCGGGAAAAACACCCGCGATGAACAACCGGGCAATCGACACGTCGGCGCTGACGCCGTAAACAATCATGATGATGGACGGCGGAATTAAAAGGCCCAGCGTGCCCGCGCCCGCGAGGGAGCCTATGGTGATGTCTTCCGGATAACCGCGTTTGGCCAGCTCGGGCAGCGTCATCTTGCCGATGGTGGCGCAGGTCGCCGCCGAGGAGCCCGAGACCGCGGCGAAGATCGTGCAGCCGATGACGTTGGTGTGCAACAGGCCGCCCGGAAGCCTGCTGACCCAGGGAGCGAGGCCCTTGAACATGCTTTCACTGAGCTTGGTGCGAAACAGGATCTCGCCCATCCACACAAAAAGGGGCAAGGCCGTCAGCGTCCAGCTGGATGACGATCCCCAGATGGTCACGGCCATGGCGTCGCCCGCTGCGCGCGAAGAGAAAAGCTGCATGCCTATCCAGGCCACCCCTGACAGCGTGAGGCCTATCCACACGCCCGATCCCAGGATCAGAAAAAGCGAAAGTATCAGCAGTGAAGTGATGGCGAGATCGGACATGAAGGTTCTGTGTTGTTATTTGTTATTTATTCGTGGTGCAGCGCTTCGTCGCTGCCGGCCTGGACGCGCCGACCCCTGATTTCCAGCACCAGTTCGTCGATGAACGCGATCATCAGGATGACCGCGCCCACGCCCATGGTGATTTGGGGAATCCACAGCGGCGTGGCGTCGTTTCCGGTGGAGATGTCGTGATAGGCATAGGAATTGACGGAAAGCATGACGCTGTACCAGGCGAACAGCATGGAAAGCGCCGTGGCCGCCGCCAGCGCCCAGATCTCCAGCGCTCGCCGGGCACTGCCCCGAAGCCCGTTGAGGATCAGCGTGACCCGGATGTGCTCGCCTTTTTTGAGGGTATGCGCCAGTGCGAGGAAGCCGCTGGCCGCCATGCAGTAACCGGCATACATGTCGGTGCCGCGCAATGACCACGCGAACTGGCGGTCGAGCACACCGGCCAGCACCGACACCAGCGTGCCGATCATGAACAGGGCGCCCAGCCATGCCGCGCCGTCATACAGCGCATCGAGGATGCGGCGCATGGTTTACTTCTTTGCCGCGTTGGATTTATCGAACGCGGTCAACAGGGCCTCGCCCTCGGGACCGGCGCGTTTGATCCAGTCGGCCTTCATGATGCCGCCCACCTGGCGCAGGTCGGCCACCAGTTTGGGCGAGGGGGTCATGATCTTCATGCCTTTTTCAGCCAGGGCTTTTTTGTAGAAATCGTTTTTCTCTTCGCTGACTTTCCAGCCCCGGGTCTCGGCATCTGCGGCGGCTTTCAACACCGCAGCCTGGGTGGGAGCGTCCAGTGCATCGAAAGATTTCTTGTTGACGATGACGGCGTTCTTGGGCAGCCAGGCCTGCACGTCATACCAATACTTGATGCTTTCGTAAGTCTTGGTGTCGTAGCCGGTCGACCCCGAACTCATATAGCTGTTGACGACGCCGGTTGCCATGGCCTGGCTCAATTCCGCAGCCTGGACAGTCACGGGTTGCGCGCCGATCAGCTCGGCGATTTTGCTGGTCGCCGGGCTGTAAGCGCGCCACTTGAGGCCTTTCATGTCGGCGACGGCGGTGATTTCCTTGTTGACGTAAATGCCTTGCGGCGGCCATGGCACGGAGTAGAGCAGCTTCATGCCCTGCGTGCCCAGCAGCTTGTCGAGCACGGGCTTTTGCGCTTCGTAGAGTTTTCGGGAACTGGCGTAGGACGTGGCCAGGAAGGGAATGCCGTCCGCGCCGTAAATCGGGTTTTCATTTTCGAAATTGGCCAACAGCACCTCACCGACCTGGGCTTGGCCCCCTTGCACCGCACGCTTGATCTCGTTGGCCTTGAACAGCGAGGCGTTGGCGTGCACCGTGATCTTGAGCTTGCCGCCGCTGGCCTTGTCGACGTCGGCCGCGAACTGCGTGAGGTTTTCGGTGTGGAAATTGCTGGCCGGGTAGGCGGCGGGGAGGTCCCATTTGGTCTGGGCGTAGGCATTGGCGCCCAGGGCGAGGGCGGCGGCCGTCAAGGTGATCTTGAAATTCATGAAAGACTCCAGGCAGGAAAGGACAAGGAATTAGTAAGTAGTAATAGGATAGACGCAAATCCCGCGCCAGTTCCACCGGGCATACCCCGAAAACCGGCGTCCACCTTCCACCTGTGTCCGCGACCCCGGGGCCTCCGCCATGAACCTGCGCTTTGTTGAAGCTTTTTACTGGGTGGCCTCGCTCAAGAGCATCTCGCGCGCCGCCGACAAGCTCTTCCTCACGCAGTCGGCCATGTCCAGCCGCATCGCCACGCTGGAGGAAGAGCTGGGCATCCTGCTGCTGGACCGCGGCGACAAGCAGTTCAAGCTCACGGTGGCGGGCGCGCGCTTTTTTGTCTACGCGCAGAAGCTGCTGGAGCTGCAGCGCGAGGTAAAACAGGAGATGGGCGCAGGCGCGACCATGGCTGTCTCCATGCGCATAGGCGCGATCGAGTCGGTGCTGCATTCCTGGCTGATCCCCTGGCTCGAAAAGCTCAGGGTGGACCATCCGGGGCTGGAGCTGGAACTCACGGTGGAAACCACGCCCATCCTGATGGACCAGGTACAGCGCGGCACGCTGGACCTGGTGTTCGCGGCGCTGCCCGCCTCGGCCGACGGCGTGCGCAACCAGGTGCTGCCGACCATGGACATGGCGTTTGTGGGGAATCCGGCACTGCACAAGAAAAGAAATTACCGGCTCGATGAGCTGGCCGAGATGGAGTTGCTGACCTTCCAGAAGGGATCGCAGCCGCACGTCACCTTGCTGGACCTCTTCAAACAGAATCGCATGGAACCCAAAAAAGTGCATGCGATCTCGTCGATCTCGGCCATGGTCCAGCTGGTGCAGGGCGGCTTCGGCGTGGCCTTGTTGCCGCGCGCCGCGGTGCAGCGGCTGACGGGCTTTGCCAGCCTCAAATTGCTGACCTGCGACAAGAAGCCCAAGGCCTTGCCCATCCACGCCAGCTACCGCACCGACCCGACCTCATCGATTGTGGAGACGGTGGTCAGGTCGGCCGTGGAGTTCGCGGGGGAGGGCGGAGGTGGCACCAAAACGGCTCGCAGCCTAGCCGCCAAAGCGGTGAAAGCAGCAAAAACCACCAAAAAAGGTGCATCAGGGTAAATCCCAGTCATCGAAAAAATCGATGACGCAAGCAAAAAATTTCTTGTTTGATTTCGTCATTTGCTGATCGCACACTTCGGCCCATGTCATCCAACTGTCATGTTTTTACGAGGAGTGCGAAATGAAGAAGTCATGGTGGGCCCGAGTGGCCGCGGTACTGGCCGGCACGGGCTTCAGCCTGTGCGCGTATGCGCAGCAAGAGGTGAAGATCGGCGTGCTCTACCCGCTGACCGGCCCCGCCGCTTCGGTGGGCGCCGAGTTGCGCAGTGCCCTGGAGCTGGCCGCCGACATCATCAACAACGGCGCACCCGGTGTTTCCGACCTGCCGCTGTCCGGCGGCAAGGGCCTGCCCAACCTCAAGGGCGCCAAGATCAAGCTGGTCTTTGCCGACCACCAGGCCAACCCGCAAACCGGCGCGACCGAAGCCGAGCGCCTGATCACGCAGGAAAAAGTCGTGGCACTCGTGGGCGCCTACAACAGCGCCGTCACCGCCACGGCCAGCCAGATCGCTGAGCGCGCCGGCATTCCTTTCCTGAACCCCGAGTCTTCGTCGGCCTCGCTCACGCAGCGCAACTTCAAGTGGTTCTTCCGCACCACGCCGCACGACGACCTGTTTGTGCACAACGCCTTTGACTTCCTCAAAGAGCTCGAGGCCAAAAAAGGCATCAAGGCCGGCGTGGTCGCCAGCCTCAATGAAAACGGCCTGTGGGGCACGGAAACCACCAAGCTGCAGACCAAGCTGGCGCCCGAGTTCAAGCAGAACCTGGTCAAGCAGGTGATGTACCCGGCCAAGACCACGCAGCTGACCTCGGAAGTGCAGACGCTCAAGGCGGCGAATCCCAACCTGGTGCTGCAGTCGTCCTATACGGCCGATGCCATTCTCTCGATCAAGACCTACAAGGAGCTGGGCTTCTCGCCGGACATGATCCTGGCAAACAACGCGGGCTTCACCGACACCGACTTCATCAGGACCCTGGGCAAGGACGCCGACTACATCATCACGCGTGAAGTCTGGGCGCTGGACCTGGCCAACCGCAATCCGCTGATCAAGCAGGTCAACGACCTGTTCAACAGCCGCTACAAGATCAACTTCACCGGCAATTCATCGCGCACCTTCACCGGCCTGATGGTGATGGCCGATGCCATCAACCGCGCCGGCTCCACCGAACCCGAGGCCATCCGCAAGGCGCTGGCCGCGACCGACATGCCGGGCAGCAAACTGATCATGCCGTGGAAGGGCGTGAAGTTCGACGCCACCGGCCAGAACACGCTGGGCCAGGGCATCCTGGTGCAGATCATGGGCGGCAAATACAACACGGTCTGGCCCTTCGACATGGCCTCGCGTGAAGTGACCTGGCCCATGCCCAAATGGGACCAGCGCAAATAATTCCATTCCCACTTCAATGCGATACGTCGTTGCGCCGCCTTGCCGTGCTACAGCACTGTCTGCGGCGGCGCGCCTAGTCTCGCATCGAACTGGAAATGGAATGCGCCCTTAACGGACAACTTAAATTCAGAGACAACCATGACCACGGAAATATTGCTTCAGACGCTGGCCTCCGGCGTCCTGATCGGGCTGATTTACGCGCTGGTGGCTATCGGCCTGACCATGATTTTCGGCGTCATGGACATCGTGAACTTCGCGCATGGGGAATTCCTCATGCTCGGCATGTATTCGGCCTTCTGGCTGTTCGCGCTGTATGCGTTGGACCCGATGATCACCCTGCCGCTGACAGTCCTCATACTGTTCGGCTTTGGTGTGCTGCTGTACAAGCTGGTGATCGTGCGCATCATCAACGCACCCATGCTGTCGCAGATATTCACGACTTTCGGCATCATGATTTTGCTGCGCGGCGTGGCACAGTTCCTCTGGAAGCCTGACTTCCGCTCCATCGAGAACTCGGCGGTCAGCGGCACCGTCAAGCTGCTGGGCATACAGCTGGGCAAGCCGCAGCTGGTTGCCGGCGTGGGCGCTGTCGTGGTGACCGGCCTGATCTATTTCTTCCTGAACAAGACCCGGCTGGGCGCGGCGCTGGAGGCCACCGCCTCCGACAAGGAAGCCGCTCGCCTCATGGGCATTGATTCGCACAAGATGTTCTCGCTGGCCTGGGGCATAGGTGCGGCCTGCGCCGGCGCGGCCGGGGTGCTGCTGTCGACGTTTTTCCCGATCTTCCCCGACGTAGGCGCGAGCTTCATCCTGCTGGCCTTTGTGGTGGTCAACCTGGGCGGCTTCGGCAGTGTCTCGGGCGCCTTCTGGGCCGGCATCCTCGTCGGCGTGATCGAGGTCATGGGCGGCCTGCTGCTCGGGCCGCAGTACAAGACGGCCATCGTGCTGGTGCTGTTCCTCGGCGTGCTGATGTTCCGGCCCCAGGGCCTGATGGGGAAGGCATGAGCGCCGCGCCGGGCCGCCCCAAGCAAGCTCGCACCGCGGTGCGGAGCACGAAGGTATACGAATGAACATCATGAATACCCCCAAGCACTACATTTTTGCCGCCGTCGCCCTGGCGTTCGCGCTGGCCGTCCCCGCGTTCACGGATGCCTCGCATCTCAACATGGCCATCCTGATCCTCATGGCGGCCCAGCTGGGCGTGGCCTGGAACATCGTGGGCGGTTATGCCGGCCAGGTCTCGCTCGGCCACGCGGCTTTCTACGGCCTGGGCGCGTACGCCTCGACGCTGTTGCTGGTCAAGTTCGGCATCAACCCCTGGATAGGCGTGCTGGCCGGCGGTTTGCTCGCGGCTTTGCTTAGCCTGGGCTTTGGCTGGTCGTGCTTCCGGCTCAAAGGTCACTATTTCGCGATGGCGACCATCGCGGTGGCCGAGCTGGTGCAGATCTTTTTCACCGAGTGGGATTACGGCGGTGCGGCCGTGGGCCTGTATGTGCCCATGGACAGGCAAGGCTGGCTCTGGCTGAACTTCGCCACCAAGCTGCCTTACTACTGGCTGGCGCTGGGCCTGCTGCTCATCACGCTGGGCGTGAACTGGTGGATAGAGCGCAGCTACCTCGGTTACTACTTCCGGGCCATCAAGGATGAACCCGATGCGGCGCGCAGCATAGGCGTGAACATCGCGCGCTACAAGCAGGTGGCCCTGTCGGTCAGCGCTTTCCTGACCGCAGTCGGTGGCAGCCTGTATGCGCAGAAGGAGCTGTACATCGACCCCAACTCGGTGCTGTCGACGGCGCTCTCCATCAAGATGGCGCTGGTCTCCATCCTCGGCGGCGTGGGCACCTTGTTCGGGCCGGTCGTGGGCGCCGTGGTGCTGACCAGCATCGAGGAGTTCACCCGTATCGCCTTCGGCGGCACGGGCCGCGGCACTGACGTCATCATTTACGCGAGCCTCATCATCGTGATCGCTGTTTTTTATCCCACAGGCCTGATCGGCTGGCTGCGCAGCTTCCGGGAGCGGCGCGAAGCACGCGCCGATGCGTCCCGTCAGATGGCGGTGCCCACCGCCGCCGTGCAGAACGCCGGCAAGGAGGCTGTATGAAGTTGCTCGAAGTCAAGCAGGTCAGCAAACGCTTCGGCGGTCTGGTGGCCAACCAGGATGTTTCCTTCGGCGTGGACACCGGCCAGGTGGTGGGGCTGATCGGCCCCAACGGCGCCGGCAAGACCACCATGTTCAACTGCGTCGCAGGTTACTTCGCCCCCACCTCGGGCAGCATCATGCTGGGCGGCCGCGACATCGCTGGCCTGCCACCCGAAACCTGTGCCCGTGCCGGTGTGGCGCGAACCTTCCAGATCGCGCGCACCTTCACCAGCATGACGGCCTGCGAGAACGTGATGACGGCGGCCATGCTGCTGCAGCACAACGTCGCCAAGGCGCGCAAGGCCGCCATCGGGTGGCTGGCGTTTGCCGGACTGGAGCGTTTCGCCGACAGGCCCGCCGCCAGCATGACCATCAGCGAGCAGCGGCGTTTGGCCGTGGCACGCGCGCTGGCCACGCAGCCGCGCATCCTGCTGATGGATGAAGTGATGGCCGGCCTCAATCCGTCCGAAGTTCGTGAGGCGGTGGATGTCGTCCTGAAGATACGGGACAAGGGCATTGCCTGCCTGATCGTCGAGCATGTGCTCGAAGGCATCATGCCGATCGCCGACAAGATCGTCGTGCTGGACCGCGGCGTGAAGATTGCCGATGGCACGCCCAAAGAGGTCTCGAGCGACCCGGCCGTGATCACCGCTTACCTGGGGGACTGAAGATGCTGGAAATCAAAAACCTCAAGGTCTGCTACGACGACGTGCTGGCTGTCTCCGATGTGAGCCTGCAGGTCGAGCCCGGGAAGATCGTGGCGCTGGTGGGCGGCAACGGCAACGGAAAGTCCACCACCTTGCGCGCCGTGGCCGGCCTCAATGCGGCCGCGACCGGCAGCATCACCTTTAACGGCGAACCGGTCCATCGTATGCCGGCGCACAAACGTGTTCCGCTGGGCCTGTCGCTGGTGCCGGAAGGCCGGCGCCTGTTCCCCCGGCTCACGGTGCTTCGCAACCTGGAGCTCGGCGCCTTCACGCGCATGGACAGGCATGAGGTGGCAAGCGGCATTGAAGAGATGCTGCAGCTCTTTCCCATCCTCAAGGAGCGTGCCACGCAGCTAGCCGGCACCATGAGCGGCGGCGAGCAGCAGATGCTGGCCATTGCCCGCGGCCTGATGGCCAGGCCCAAGCTGCTGATGCTGGACGAGCCCTCATGGGGCATCGCGCCCAAGTTTGTGACCAAGGTGCTGGAGGTCATCCAGCAGGTCAACGCCACCGGGGTGTCGATATTGCTGGTCGAGCAGAACCTGCAAAAGGCCTTGCACATCGCGCATTACGGTTATGTCATCCAGACCGGTCGCATCGTGATGCAGGGCAAGGGGAGTGAGCTCCTCAATGACGATCGGATCAAGAAGGCCTACCTGGGGCTCTGACACTGAAACTCCCACCATTTTTTGCCAAACACGCTTTACCTGAACACCATGAACAAGATTTTCGACCGTCCCGCAGACCTGCGCATGGCCAGCCGCCGCGGCGAGTTTTCCTTGCCCACCGCCGGGCATGCGAACGGCCATATCCAGGCCAACCTCATGATCGTGCCGCAGGCGCAGGCCTTTGACTTCCTGCTGTTCTGCCAGCGCAACCCCAAGCCCTGCCCGCTGGTGGAGGTGCTGAAGCCGGGCGCCATAGAGCCCTTGTGCGCGCCGGGGGCCGACATCACGACTGACATTCCCGGCTACCGCATCTACCGCGACGGTGAATTTGTCGAAGAGCGCGCCGAGATCCGATCGATCTGGCGGGACGACTACGTGGCCTTCCTGATCGGTTGCAGCTTTTCGTTCGAGGCCGCCGTCACGCAAGCAGGCATTCCCCTGAGGCATGTCGAGCAGGGGCGCAATGTCTCGATGTTCCGTACCAATCTCCAGTGCCAGCCTGCCGGTGTATTCAGCGGCGAGATGGTCGTCACCATGCGGCCCATCAAGAGCCGCGACGTTGCGAAGGTCGTGGAGATTTCTGGCCGGTTTGACGTTGCGCACGGCGCGCCCGTTCACATCGGCAATCCGGAGACGATAGGTATCACCGACCTGTCGCGACCGGACTACGGTGATGCGGTCGACATCGAGGATGACGAGATCCCGGTGTTCTGGGGCTGCGGCGTCACGCCGCAGTGGGTTGCCCAAAAGAGCCGTTTGTCGATGTGCATCACCCATGCGCCGGGCAAGATGTTTGTGACCGACCTGAAAGGGTGAGTTCCATGCACCCAACGCCGGGCTGATCCTCCACTCCCAAGGAGTTCCTCATGAAAGCAGTTTTGATAGCCGCGCTGGTCGCGGCGGGGGCAGCGCACGCCCAGACTACCTGGAAGCTGGCCACGGGCTACCGGGCGGAGTCCTTCCATACGCAAAACCTTTTGCAGTTCAGCCGTGACGTGGACCTGGCCACGCGAGGGGAGCTGCTGATACAGGTGTACCCCAACAACACGCTGGCCAAGCTGGCCGACATCAGCGCGGCCGTGCAGCAGGGAAAGACCGAAGCCGGGGAGACCATCATGACCAGCATGGTCAAAGACATACCGCTGGCCGGTGCGGACTCCATTCCTTTCGTTGTCACCTCCTACAAGGATGCGTACCGACTCTGGAAGTTGCAGCGCCCCGGCCTTGAGAAGCATTTTTCCGAGCGCGGCATGAAGCTGCTCTACGCCGTGCCCTGGCCGCCGCAAGGCCTGCATTCGAACAAGCCGGTGCGGGGGCCGACCGACTTTCGCGGCACGCAGATGCGCACCTACAACCAGACCACCATGCGGATCGCTGAAATGCTGGGGGCCAAGCCTGTGGACGTGGCCATGGTCGATGTGGGCAAGGCATTGGCCGAGGGCCGGATGGACAACATGATCACGTCGGCGCTGACCGGCGTGGAGAACAAGGTCTGGGGCCCGATCAAGTATTACTACGAGATCAACGCCTGGTTCCCGAAGAACGCGGTTTTTGTGAACAGCAAGGCCTTTGATGCGCTGAAGCCCGAGGCGCGTACCGCCGTGCTCAAGGCGGCGGGCGAGGCGGAGGTTCGCGGCTGGCAGGCCAGCCAGGCGCTGGCCACCAGCGCCACCGAGGAGTTGCGCGCCAACGGCGTGAAGATAGAACGCATTCCGCCTGAGCTTGACCAGGAGATCAAGCGCATGGGCGAGAAGTTCTCACGCGAATGGATACGATCCGTGGGCAATGAGGCCAACGACATTTTTGTGCCCTACTACATGCCGCAATAACGGGGCCCATCGCATGAAAACACCTTCTGGCGCCATCACCGCCTACCTCCACGCCAAGGACGGCAATCGGCCCCACCTGCTGGCGCAGGCGTTCACGGACGATGCCTTGCTGCAGATGACCGTGCATACCGGCGCAATTTCGTTTCCGCCGGTGTCGCAGGGTCGCGAAGCTATCGCCGACGTGCTGGTGCGCCGTTTTGGCCAGTCCTATGAGAATGTCTACACTTTCTGCCTGGCCTCGCCGCCGGAGGAGGGCGCGGAGATGTTCCGTTGTGACTGGCTGGTCGCCATGACGGAAAAAGACAGCCGTGCCGTGCGGGTCGGGTGCGGGCGCTACGAGTGGTGTTTTTCGCCACCCTCAGGCCTGGCCGAGTGCCTTTCGATCACCATAGAGGCCATGCAAACCCTGCCAGCCCTGCACCTGGACAAGGTCATGGACTGGGTGGCCGGCCTTCCTTATCCCTGGTGTCCCGCGGCGGTTGCCCTGCCGGCTGCGCCGGATATTGAGCAGTTGGCGCCGGTACTTGGGTACATTGGTGGGACGCGGATGGACAGTTTTCCGGATGGACGGTTTCGGGCCGCAAGGCTGCGCGCCGCGGCGACAGCGGCTTCCCGACCCGGCCCGGCCTGACCTGACAGCACAAGAACGCTAGAGACCCATAAAGATCACAAGACACGTTAACCCTGAGATAAAAGAACCATGCAAGACACCACATCCAAACCGGGCGGCGACCGTTGGCAATTCTGGATTGACCGCGGCGGCACCTTCACCGATATCGTCGCGAAAAAGCCCGACGGCTCTCTGGTCACGCACAAGCTGCTGTCGGAAAACCCCGAGCAATACCGCGATGCGGCCGTGGCCGGCATACGCCACTTGCTGGGCCTCAAGCCCGGCGAAGCGATTCGCGCCGACGTGGTCGACTGCGTGAAGATGGGCACTACTGTCGCCACCAACGCCTTGCTCGAGCGCAAGGGCGAGCCGACGCTGCTGGTCACTACGCGCGGCTTTCGTGATGCCCTGCGCATCGCCTACCAGAACCGACCGCGGCTGTTCGACCGCAACATCGTGTTGCCCGAGCTGCTCTACAGCGCGGTCGTGGAAGCCCAGGAGCGCGTGGGCGCCCAAGGCGAGGTACTGCAGGCGCTGGACGAGGCCTTGCTCAAAAAGGAGTTGCTGGCCCACTACCAGAAGGGCTTGCGCAGCCTGGCCATCGTGTTCATGCACGGCTACCGCTTCACCGAGCATGAAAGAGCCGCCAAGCGAATCGCGGCCGAAGTGGGCTTCACGCAGATCAGCACTTCGCATGAAACCAGCCCGATGATGAAGTTCGTGAGCCGCGGCGACACCACCGTGGTTGATGCCTACCTTTCGCCGATACTGCGCCGCTATGTGGAGCAGGTCGCCAGCGAGATGCCGGGCGTGCGCCTGTTCTTCATGCAGTCCTCGGGCGGCCTGACCGATGCGCATGTGTTCCAGGGAAAGGACGCGATTCTGAGCGGCCCGGCCGGCGGCATTGTGGGCATGGCCCGCACGGCGGCGATCGCCGGCCACGCCAAGGTCATAGGCTTCGACATGGGCGGTACATCCACCGACGTGTCGCATTACGCCGGGGAGTTCGAGCGCGAGTTCGAAACCCAGGTGGCCGGTGTGCGCATGCGCGCACCCATGATGAGCATCCACACGGTGGCGGCGGGCGGCGGCTCCATCCTCAAGTTCGACGGCGAGCGCTTTCGTGTGGGCCCGCAGAGCGCGGGCGCCAACCCCGGCCCGGCCAGCTACCGACGCGGCGGGCGGCTGGCGGTGACGGATGCCAACGTGATGGTCGGCAAGGTGCAGCCGCGTTACTTCCCCAAGGTGTTCGGCCCGAATGCCGATGAGCCTTTGAGCTATGAGGCCGTCCAGGCCCAGTTCAATGAGCTGGCCGGCCAGACCGGCCGCAGCGCCGAGGTAGTGGCCGAGGGCTTCATCAACATCGCGGTGCAGCAGATGGCCAATGCCATCAAGAAAATTTCCGTGGCGCGCGGCTACGACGTGACACGCTACACGCTGCAGTGCTTTGGCGGCGCGGGTGGGCAGCATGCCTGCCTGGTGGCCGATGCGCTGGGCATGACCAAAGTCTTTGTGCACCCGCTGGCCGGCGTGCTGAGCGCCTACGGCATGGGACTGGCCGACCAGAATGTGATTCGCGAGCAGGCGGTGGAGCTCAAGCTTTCCGAAGCCGCGCTGCCCGTGATCGCCGGCAAGCTCGACGAACTCGCCAGCCATGCCGAGGCCGAACTGCAGCGCCAGCAGGTCAGCACCGGAAGCATCACCACCCACAGGCGCGTGCATGTGCGCTATGAGGGCAGCGATTCGGCGTTGATTGTTCCCTTCGGCTCGCTGGACCAGATTGAGGCCGGCTTTGAGGCCGCCTACCGCCAGCGCTTTGCCTTTTTGATGCAGGGCAAGGGCCTGGTGGTGGAAGCGGTGTCGGTCGAGGCCGTGGTGGCGGGCGACGCGCCGGCCGAGCCGCGCCATGCCACGCACGAGCCGCGCGAAGTGCCGCGCCGCGAAACCGTGCGCATGTATTCGGGCGGCCAGTGGCACGATGCCGCGCTGGTGGTGCGTGAAGACCTGCGGCCCGGCGACATCATCTCGGGCCCGGCCATCATTGCCGAGAAAAATGCGACCACGGTGGTCGAACCCGGTTGGGAAGCTGCGCTGACGGCGCTGGACCACCTGGTGCTGGACCGCCGGGCCGAGCGCGCCGTGACCTTTGCGGCCGGCACCACGGTGGACCCGGTGCTGCTGGAGGTTTTCAACAACCTCTTCATGAACATCGCCGAGCAGATGGGCCTGCAGCTGCAGAACACCGCCTACTCGGTCAACATCAAGGAGCGCCTGGACTTCAGCTGCGCGCTGTTCGACACCGAAGGCAACCTGATTGCCAATGCGCCGCATATGCCGGTGCACTTGGGCTCCATGGGTGAGAGCATCAAGACGGTCATCCGAGAGAACGCCGGCAGCATGCAGCCGGGCGATGTCTATGTGCTGAACGACCCCTACCATGGCGGCACGCATTTGCCCGACATCACGGTTATCACGCCGGTGTACCTGGGCACCGCCACGCAGCCGACCTTCTACGTGGGCTCGCGCGGCCACCATGCCGATATTGGCGGCACCACGCCGGGCTCCATGCCGCCGTTCTCGACCCTGATCGAGGAAGAGGGCGTGCAGATCAACAACGTCAAGCTCGTGGAGCGCGGCGTGCTGCGCGAGGCCGAGATGATTGCCTTGCTCAAGAGCGGTAAATACCCCAGCCGCAATCCGCAGCAGAACATGGCCGACTTGAAAGCGCAGATCGCCGCCAACGAAAAAGGCGTGCAGGAGCTGCGCAAGATGGTCGACACCTTCAGCCTGGAGGTGGTGCTGGCCTATATGCGCCACGTGCAGGACAATGCGGAGGAATCGGTACGCCGCGTGATCACGCGTCTGAAGGATGGTGAATTCACCTTGCCGCTGGACAACGGTGCGCAGATCAAGGTGGCGATTCGCGTCAACGCCAAAGGCCGCAGCGCTGAGATTGATTTCACTGGCACCTCGCCGCAGCAGACCAACAACTTCAACGCGCCGACGGCGGTGTGCATGGCCGCGGTGCTGTATGTGTTCCGCACGCTGGTGGACGACGACATCCCGTTGAACGCGGGCTGCCTCAAGCCGCTCAAGGTCATCATCCCGGCGGGCTCCATGCTCAACCCGAATCCGTCAGCCTCGGTGGTGGCGGGCAATGTGGAGACCTCCACCTGCATCACCAATGCGCTCTACGGCGCGCTGGGGGTGATGGCGGCCGGCCAGTGCACCATGAACAACTTCACCTTCGGCAATGCGCGCCACCAGTACTACGAAACCATTTCGGGCGGCTCGGGCGCGGGTGGCAAGCTGGACGAGGCCGGCAAGCTGGTGTCGGGCTTTGACGGCACCAGCGTGGTCCAGACCCACATGACCAATTCGCGGCTGACCGACCCCGAAGTGCTGGAGTTCCGCTTCCCGGTGCGGCTGGAGAGCTATGAGATCCGCGAGAACTCCGGCGGCGCGGGCCGCTGGCGGGGCGGCAACGGCGGCGTGCGCCGTGTGCGTTTCCTCGAAGCCATGACGGCCAGCATTTTGTCCAACGGCCGCAAGCATGGCGCTTTCGGCATGGCGGGTGGACAGCCGGGGCAGGTCGGGCAAAACGTGGTGGTCCGCTCGCAAGGCCAGATCGAAACGCTGGGCCATATCGGGCAAGCCGAGATGCAAGCCGGCGACGTGTTCGAGATCCATACACCCGGTGGCGGGGGCTACGGCGTGGAGCCCAGGTGAGCATCTCCTGGCTGGGCAAGTCTGGAGTGGAGCCCGTGCGAAGTCGCCTGGAGCAGGAGCAATGCGCATGAAGCTGTACCAGCGGGATACCTCGGTTTATTCCTACAAGGTGCGGCTGCTGCTGGCGCTGCTGCAGGTGCCGCATGAGACAGTCGCCATCCGGCGGTTGCCTGATGGCCGCAACGACGTGGACGCGGCCTACCTGAAGCTCAATCCCCGCGGCCAGATTCCTACGCTGGACGATGACGGGTTTGTGCTCTGGGGCAGCACCGCGATCCTGACCTACATCGCCCTGCGCCACGATCCCGCGCGGCGATGGTTGCCGTCAGATCCACGTGCGGCGGCCGGGGTGGCGCAATGGCTGGAGCTGGCCCAGAACGAGGTACGCACCGGCCTGTTTCTCTCGCGCGCCATCTCCCGTTTTGGCTACAGCGGCGACCTGGAGGCGGCGCAAGCCAACGGGCAGGCTGCGCTAAGGCTGTTGGAACAGCGCCTGCTGGAGCGGGACTGGCTGGTCGGTGAAGAACCGACGCTGGCCGATCTCGCCTGCTTTCCGGAAGTGGCCCTGACCGAGGGCGTGGAGTTCAACCTGGCGGAATTTCCCGGCGTGCGATCCTGGTTGGGCCGTTTCCGGAACCTCGAGCGGTTCCTGCCGCCGAGCATTCCCCAAACCTGAATGCTTGCGCTCAAACTCGCGCTCGTCGCTTTCTCGGTGCTGCTGTCCACGCTGGCGGCGCGGCGCTTCGGCCATCGCGTGGGCGGCGCTGTCGCCGGCATGCCCATGATCGCCGCGCCTGTCATCGCCATTTTGCTGCTGGACCATGATGCCGGGCAGGTGAGGGCGGTCGCGCTGGCCACCCTGGTGTGCCTGCCGGCCGCGGTGGTGCACATCGTGAGTTTTGCGCTGAGCGCCGGGCGCTGGGGCGCCGCGGCCTGCGTGTCGCTGGCGCTGCTGGCCTACCTGGCCGCCGCGTTTGTCCTCACGCAACTGCCGTTGCCGCCCGCGCTTGTGGGTGCGCTGGCGCTGGCCGCGCCGGCCACCGGGCTGTGGTTCGCGGCGCGCCATGCGCAGCCTGGCGCGCCGGTGGCGGTGCCGCGTACCGAATTGGTGTTGCGCGTTGCCGTCGCCGTTGCCATGGCCGCCGGTGTCATCGCTGGCGCCGACGTGCTGCCGCCCGCCGTCAGTGGGCTGCTACTGGCCGTGCCTATCACCGGAACGGTACTGCCGTGCTTCACGCTGCCGCGCCACGGTGCGGCTGCCACCCGCTCGCTGATCGCGGGCTTCCTGCAAGGCCTCCACGGTTTCGCCGCCTTCTTCATCACGCTGTACTGGGCGCTCGGAACCTTCAGCGCCCTGGCGGCCTTCCTGATCGCCTTGGCCGCCGCGGTGGCCACCGCGGCTTCGGTGCAGGTGCTGCGGTGGTGGTGGATGCGCCGGCCGCCTGCTGCGGACACGACCTGATCGCGCACAATGAGGCCCTATGGACACGCCTTCCTTCGCCGACAACTACCGCCTGTTCGCCCGCTATAACCGCTGGTTCAACCAGCGCATGTATGACGCGTGCGAGCAACTGACGGACGAAGAACGCAAGCGTGATCGAGGCGCGTTTTTCGGCTCCATCCACAACACGCTCAACCACCTGGTCTGGGGCGACCAGGCCTGGCTCAAGCGCTTCGCTGCCCAAGGGGTGGCTTTTGAGGCGCTGTCCGATTCGCTGCTGGCCCTTCCGGCCGGTGCGTTGCACGGGACCGTGTTGTACGAGGACTGGGCCGCCTTGCGCGCGCAGCGCGAGCGCCTGGATGCCGCCATCGAGAATTTCGCGGAGAAGATGCCGCCGGACTATCCCCTGCGCACCATGCGCTATGCCAATACACGGGGCGTGCAGCGTGAGCATCCGGTGTGGCAGGCGCTGTCGCATTTTTTCAACCACCAGACCCATCACCGGGGGCAGGTGACCGCGCTGCTCATGCAGGCCGGCGTCGATCCCGGAACCACCGACCTGATCGCCTTGATCTGAATGGGGGAAAATTTGATTCGCCAATGAAAAAACCCGCCGGATGGCGGGTTTTGCGTTGCTGGGAGAAGCGGCTTTACTTCTTGGCGGCGCTGGCAGCACTTGCGGCTGGCTTGGCAGTGTCGGCTTTGGCGTCTTTCTTTTCATCCTTGGCTGCTGGCTTTGCGTCCTTGGCCTTCTTGGCATCGGCTTTGGCGGCTTTGTCAGCGTCGGCCTTGGCTTTGGCTTCGTCAGACTTCTTTTTCTTTTCCTCATCCTTGGCCTTCTTGTCGGCTTCCTTTTTGGCCTTGGCTTCGTCGGCCTTGGCTTTAGCCTCGGCCTTCGGGTCCTTCTTTTCGGCGGCCGCTACGGGGGCAGGCGCTGCGGCTACCGGTGCGGCCGGTTTGGCGTCGGCCTTTTTCTCTTCGGCTTTTGCGGCGGGTTTGTCGTCCTTCTTCGCGGCTGCTGCTGGTTTTTCGTCCTTCTTGGCGCTGGGGTTTGCGGCCACGCCTTTGAAGCTGGCGCCGCCCACCGTCAGGCCTTCGGCGGAAAACTTGGCGGCATTGCCTTCGCCCACGCCTTTGACGCGTCCAATGAAGTCGTCCCAGTCCTTGAAGCTGCCTTTCTTGCGCTCATCGAGAATCTTGCCCGAGATGGCGGGGCCTATGCCCTTGATGCCGTCGAGTTCGGCGGCGGTGGCTTTGTTGACGTCAACGGCGGCAAACGACACGGCCATGTACATGGCGGCGACGAAGGCCAGGATTTTTTTGAACATGAGAAATCTCCTCAAGAATTGGATTGAAGTGAAGCACGTGATCCATCCTTGTGAAGAAGGATGTCTTCTTCATAACGACTCTTGGGGAGGCGCGTTGACTGCTGGCCGGGTTTTCGCCGCAGGAAAACCCTAGGGGCAGGACTTAGCCGGCAGTGGCGCTCAAGGCCTGCATGTAAGCGGCTACACCTGTCTGCACATCGGCGAAGACATGGTCGCAGCCAGCCGCGCGCAGCGCGCGCGGGTCGGCCTGGGTATAGCTCTGGTATTTGCCGACCAGGGCGGGCGGGAAGGCGATGTACTCAATCAAGCCGCCGCGCACGGCTTCTTCGAGGCTCAGGGCCGCCGCATTCTGTTCTTTGCGCAGGGTGTTCACGACGGCCAGGGCCACGTCGTTGAAGGGCTGTGCCCGGCCGGTTCCGAGGTTGAAGATGCCGGACTTGCCGGGGTTGTCGAAGAACCAGAGGTTCACGGCCACCACGTCATCGATGAAAATGAAGTCGCGCATCTGGCCACCGGCGCCGTAGCCGCCGTATTCGCCGAAGAGCTTGACCTTGCCGTCGGCCCGGAACTGGTTGAACTGATGGAAGGCGACGCTGGCCATGCGGCCCTTGTGCTGCTCGCGCGGGCCGTAGACGTTGAAGTAGCGAAAGCCGGCCACCTGGGTAGTGGCGTTCTCAAAGCGGGCGCCGAGCTCGCGGCGCATGCGCTGGTCGAAGAGCAACTTGGAGTAGCCGTAGACGTTGAGCGGGCGCTCGAACTCGGGCGACTCGGTGAAGGTGTCGGAGCCGCCATAGGTGGCGGCCGAAGAAGCGTAGAGCAGGCGCGTGCCCTGGTCCTGGCAGGCGTGGAACAACTCGCAGGACAGCGTGTAGTTGTTGTCCATCATGTACTTGCCGTCGGCTTCCATGGTGTCGCTGCAAGCACCTTCGTGGAAGACGGCCTCGACCTGACCGTAGGCGCCTTCGGCGAAGAGATCGTAAAAATCATCGGCGTCGACATAGTCGGCGATCTTCAGGTCGGCCAGGTTGCGGAATTTGTCGCCGTGGGTCAGGTCGTCGACGGCGATGATGTCGTCGATGCCGCGGGCATTGAGGCCCTTGATGATGTTGCTGCCGATGAAGCCGGCTGCGCCGGTGACTACGATTTTCATGATGGATCCTTGACGTGAGTGCAGGCTCACTGCGCGGCGAAGAGCTCGCCGTAGTTGACGGTGGCGGTGCCGAACTTGCCGACCACGATGCCGCCTGCGCGGTTGGCAATCGGCACGGCGTCGCGCAGGCGCATGCCGGTGGCGGTCATGGCGGCCAGCGTGGCGATCACGGTGTCGCCGGCGCCGGTCACGTCGAACACCTCGCGCGCCACGGCGGGAACGTTGAGTTCGCCCTCGGCATCGAACAGGGTCATGCCCTCTTCGCTGCGCGTGAGCAGCAGGGCTTCCAGGTTGAGCGTGGTGCGCAGGTTGTGGGCCTTGGCACGCAAGTCGGCTTCGCTGCTCCAGGCGCCTATGACGTGCTCAAGCTCGGCCCGGTTGGGCGTGATCACGCTGGCGTTCTTGTAGCGCGCGTAGTCCGAGCCCTTGGGATCGACCAGCACCATCTTGCCGGCGGCGCGGGCCTGGGCAATCATCAGCACGATGTGCGCAAGGCCGCCCTTGCCGTAGTCGGAAAAAAGCACGGCATCGTGTTCGGTGTGCAGCTTTTCGAAGGTGGCGGACTGCGAGGCCAGCACTTCGTTTTCCGGGGTGTTTTCGAAATCAAGGCGTATGAGCTGCTGCTGGCGGCCGATGACGCGCAGCTTGACGGTGGTCTTGAGTTGCGCGTCGCGCCCGAAATAAGGCGTGATGCCGGTCTTGGCGACCAGCGCTTCAAGCTGGTGGCTGGCCTCGTCGTCGCCCACCACGCTCAGCAGCGAAGCCTGCGCACCCAAGGTGACGATGTTGTAGGCCACGTTGGCGGCCGCTCCTATGCGCTCCTCGGTACGCGTGACACGCACCACAGGCACGGGCGCCTCGGGCGAAATGCGGTCCACCGCGCCGTACCAGTAGCGGTCCAGCATGGCGTCGCCGACCACGAGCACGCGGGCCTTGGCGATTTTTTCAGGGGAAAGTTTTGAAACTGTCATGTATGTCTGTTCTAAAACGACTCAGCGCTCAGAGGCTAGGTTTTCTCTTTTCCAGCGGACGCCGCGGAACCGGCTTTGCCAGGCCGCAGGCGTCGCCCCCTGCAAGGGGAGGGAGGCGAAGCCTCCACGGGGGTGTGCCAAAACCTTTGCACGGGGGTGTTCATAGTTCTTCAATGCGGCGTGTTGGGTAGCTGTCCCAAGCCTGGCAGCCGGGGCAATGCCAGAAGTGCTGGGTGGCCTCGAAGCCGCAGGCGGCGCAGCGGTAGCGCATCAAGGGCTTGGTGGCCTGGTCGAGCGCGCGCTGGACCAGCGCGTGGTGCTGCTCGTCCTGCAGCTTCTCACCGGCAATCCACTTGCCGGCCGCGATCAGCGAGGCCTGGCGCTCCAGGTGTTTCACATACCACTGCCGGGCCGAGGCGGGGTCTTTTTCGAGCTTGACGATGGCCTCGATCAGGTCGATGGACGGCATGCTGGCGTAGCTGGCCTTGAGCAGGTCCAGCGCCATGGGCTCCTGTCCGCTGGCCTGCGCGATGTTGGCTAGCAAGCCGGCGGCCAAAGGCAGGCCTTGCGGCGCGGTTTTTTCGAGTTTGAGCAGGGTCTGCAGGGCGTCCTGCGGCCGGCCGAGCTGGCTCTGCAGTTTGGCCAGGTCGATCAGGGGGCGGGCCAGGGCAGGCGCCATGGCGATGGCCTCCTGCAGGGCGGCCAAGGCCCGGGTGGTGTCGCCGGCGGCCACGGAGGCGCCGGCCTGCTCGCACAGGTAGTGCGCCTGGCGCGCGCTGAAGCTGCCGTGGCTGGAGCTGCCCAGCCGGGCGGCGATTTCGGTGGCATTGGCCCAGTCGCGTGAGCGCTCATAAATCGACAGCAGGGCCAGCCGCGCCTCTTCTTCAAAGGGCGTGCCTTCGAGTTTGCGCAAGGCGGCCTCGGCGCGGTCCAGCAGGCCGGCCTTGAGGAAATCCAGCGCGAGGGCGTGCTGGGCGCGGTCGCGCTCGGGCTGGGTCAGGTCGCCGCGCGACATCAGGTGTTCATGCACGCGCACGGCGCGCTCGTACTCGCCGCGGCGGCGGAACAGGTTGCCCAGGGCGAAGTGAAGCTCGGAGGTGTCCGGGTCGTTCTGCACGGCCTCGATGAAGGCGTCGATGGCCTGGTCCTGCTGCTCATTGAGCAGGAAGTTGAGACCCTTGAAATAGGCCTTGGGCGCCTGGCGGTTTTCGATGCGCAGTTGCCGCAGGTCCAGCCGGGAGGCCAGCCAGCCCAAGGTGAAGGCGATTGGAAACCCGAGCAGGACCCAGGTGAAGTCAAATTCCATGGTGCATCGTGGACGGGTCTTCGCTGACGGTGTGAGGGCCGACGGTGGAGTGGGTGTATTTGGGCGATCGGCGTTTTTTCCACCAGCGCGGCATCATGACGAAGATACCGAGCGCCAGCCCGCAGGCGAAGGTGGCCAGTACGACCAGCACCAGGGGCGCTTGCCACATGGTGCCAAAAAAGAAATACACCGCAACCGTTTGCTGGTTATTCAGTGCGAAAGCGAAGAGCGTAAAAAAAATGGCTGCTTTAAGCAGCCACATGAGGTATTTCATTGGGTGATCCCCCAGGGTGGTCTGGCGATTGTAGCCAGCCCACCGAGGGAAACCAGTAAGGCTTTGAACAGGTGCTTACTTGGGTTCCGTGACCGCCAGCAGTTCCTGGGTGCGGGCATCAACGGCTTCGCGCAATGCCTTCCCCGGCTTGAAGTGCGGCACCCGTTTTTCAGGGATGGCCACGCTTTCGCCGGAACGCGGGTTGCGCCCCATGCGGGGCGGGCGCCGGTTGATGGAGAAACTGCCGAAACCACGGATTTCAATGCGGTGGCCGCGCACCAGCGCGTCGCTCATGGCATCAAGAATCGTCTTGACGGCATATTCGGCATCGCGGTGCGTCAGCTGGCTGAATCGGGCCGCCAGTTCTTCAACAAGGTCGCTTCGGGTCATGGATCAAGTAGTTGCACAGCGATGCGAGCCGCCCCGAAGGGCGCATCACACCGCTGCGTGCTTGCTTACTTTTCGTTGTTGTCCAGCTTGGCGCGCAGCAGGGCGCCCAGGCTGGTCGTGCCGGCGTTTTCACGCGACGACTGCTGGCTCAGGTTGGCCATGGCTTCCTGCTGGTCGGCGTTGTCCTTGGCCTTGACCGACAGCTGGATGTTGCGGGTCTTGCGATCCACGTTCACCACGACGGCGGAGACTTCGTCGCCTTCCTTCAGCACGTTGCGAGCGTCTTCAACGCGGTCGCGGCTGATTTCGCTGGCGCGCAGGTAGCCGATGATGTCTTCGCCCAGGTCGATTTCAGCGCCCTTGGCGTCAACGGTCTTGACCTTGCCGGTCACGATCGCGCCCTTGTCGTTGATCGACACGAACGTGGTGAACGGATCGGAATCCAGCTGCTTGATGCCCAGGGAGATGCGCTCGCGATCGACGTCGACGGCCAACACGATGGCTTCAACTTCCTGGCCCTTTTTGTAGTTGCGAACAGCGGCTTCGCCGGGTTCGTTCCACGAGAGGTCGGACAGGTGCACGAGGCCGTCGATGCCGGCAGCCAGGCCCACGAAGACGCCGAAGTCGGTGATCGACTTGATCGGGCCCTTGACGCGGTCGCCGCGCTTGGTTTCCTGCGCGAATTCCTGCCATGGGTTGGCCTTGCACTGCTTCATGCCCAGGCTGATGCGGCGCTTGTCTTCGTCGATCTCGAGGACCATGACTTCGACTTCGTCGCCCAGGGCCACGAGCTTGCTCGGGGCCACGTTCTTGTTGGTCCAGTCCATTTCAGACACGTGGACCAGGCCTTCAATGCCGGGTTCGAGTTCCACAAACGCGCCGTAGTCGGCGATGTTGGTGATCTTGCCGAACAGGCGCGTGCCTTGCGGGTAGCGGCGGTTCACGCCCATCCATGGGTCGTCCCCCATCTGCTTGAGGCCCAGCGAGACGCGGTTCTTTTCGGTGTCGAATTTCAGGATCTTGGCAACGATTTCCTGGCCGGCCGTCACCACTTCGCTTGGGTGACGCACGCGGCGCCATGCCATGTCGGTGATGTGCAGCAGACCGTCGATGCCGCCCAGGTCAACGAACGCCCCGTATTCGGTGATGTTCTTGACGACGCCCTTGACGGCAGTGCCTTCCTTGAGGGTTTCCATCAGCTTGGCGCGCTCTTCGCCCATGCTGGCTTCGACCACGGCGCGGCGGCTCAGCACCACGTTGTTGCGCTTGCGGTCCAGCTTGATGACCTTGAATTCCATGGTCTTGTTCTCGTACGGAGACAAGTCCTTGATGGGGCGGGTGTCGATGAGCGAGCCGGGCAGGAAAGCGCGGATGCCATTGACGAGGACGGTGAGGCCGCCCTTGACTTTGCCGCTGGTCTGGCCGGTAACGAATTCGCCGGATTCCAGGGCTTTTTCCAGGCTCATCCACGAAGCCAGGCGCTTGGCCTTGTCGCGGGACAGCAGGGTGTCGCCATAGCCGTTTTCGACGGAGTCGATAGCCACGGAGACGAAATCGCCAACCTGGACTTCGAGTTCGCCCTGGTCGTTCTTGAATTCTTCGAGGGGGACATAAGCCTCGGATTTGAGTCCGGCATTCACAACGACGTGGTTGTGGTCGATACGAACGACTTCAGCGGTGATGACTTCACCGGTACGCATTTCAGAGCGTTGCAGCGATTCGTTAAATAGGTCGGCAAAAGATTCAGACATGATTTTCCTAGTCCACACAACAGGGTTCCAATAGCGGGATTGCTATTGTTTTTATAGCTGCTTGCGGCGGTGTTTTGCGGCCAGACGTCGGGTAAGGCCGCGGGTTACGTTGATGAACCTGCTGACCCAGCGCAGTTTGCGCGTCGGGGGTCAGAAGGGCCGGGTGCCTTGCCACCATTCAATCACCTGCTCTACCGATTTTTCAATCGAGAGATAGGAGTTGTCCAGGGGCCGGGCGTCATCAGCAGGCTTTAAAGGGGCTGCTTTTCGCGACGAATCGCGCGCATCACGTGCCTCTAGATCTTGCTGAATCTCGGCGATTGTAGCCGAATTTCCCTTTGAAATCAATTGCTTATGCCGGCGTTCGGCCCGGTGCAGGGCGCTGGCCGTCAGGAAAACCTTGAGGGTAGCGTCGGGGAAGATGACGGTTCCCATGTCCCGCCCGTCGGCGACCAGCCCGGGCAGCTTGCGAAAGCTGTGCTGGAGCTCCAGCAGCGCGGCGCGAACCTCGGGATGGGCTGACACGCGGGAAGCGGCCATGCCGGCGGCTTCGGTGCGGATGGCATCGGAAACGTCCTGAGGGCCAAGGAAGATGCGGTCGCCCTGGAAGCGCACCGGCATGGTGCGCGCCACGCGGGCCACGCCGGGCCCCTCGTCCAGTGAAACACCGGCCAGCGCTGCGGCATGGGCGCTCAGCCGATAAAGGGCGCCGGAATCCAGGTAGTGGTAGCCGAGCCGGTGGGCCGTCAGGGCCGCCAGTGTGCCTTTACCGGAGGCTGTCGGGCCGTCGACGCAGATGACGGGGATGTCGGCGGTATCGGCCTGAGCGACTTCAAACAGGGCTTCGAAGTAGTCCGGGAAGGTCTTGGCGACGCATTTGGGGTCCAGGATGCGCACCGGCAATTGCGCCGGATTGAAGGCCGCCAGAGAAAAGCACATGGCCACGCGGTGGTCGTCGTAGGTGTGGATCGCGCCTGTCGTCCATCGGGTGGGCGGGGTGATCTTGAGGTAATCCGCGCCTTCTTCGACCACGGCGCCGAACTTTTGCAGTTCGCAGGCCATGGCGGCGATGCGGTCGGTTTCCTTGACGCGCCAGCTGGCAATGTTACGCAGGGTGGTGGTGCCGTCGGCGTACAAGGCCATCACGGCCAGCGTCATGGCGGCGTCGGGGATGTGGTTGCAGTCCAGGTCTATGGCCTTGAGCGGCCAGGCGCCGCGCGAGATGCGCAGCGAGTTCGGCGTGCTTTCGACCCGCGCGCCCATCATTTCGGCGGCTTCGACGAAGCGGATGTCCCCCTGGATGGAGGCGGCGCCCACACCCTGGATTTCGATGCCGGAGTGCCCCGGGGATGGCGCCGCGATGGCGCCCAGTGCGATGAAATAGCTGGCTGACGAGGCATCGCCCTCGACGTGGATCTCGCCCGGAGACTGGTAGCGGCTGCCCGCCGGGATAGTGAAGCGTTCCCACCCCTCGCGCCTGACGTCTATGCCGAAGCGCTGGAGCAGCTTGAGGGTTATTTCAATGTAGGGCCTGGAGATGAGTTCGCCGACCACTTCAATGCAGATCTCCTGTTTAGCCACCAGCGGCAAGGCCATCAGCAAGGCGGTCAGGAACTGGCTGGAGACATCGCCGCGCACCTGTATCGGCTCCTGGAGCTTCAGTTGGCCGGGGCGCAGGCGCAGCGGCGGGAAGCCCTCGTTGCCGAGGTAGTCGATGACACAGCCCAATTGCCTGAGCGCGTCGACCAGATCGCCTATGGGTCTTTCGTGCATACGCGGTACGCCCGAGAGCTCGAACTCCCCGCCCATCAGGGCCAACGCGGCTGTGAGCGGCCGCATGGCTGTGCCGGCATTACCCATAAAAAGCTTGACCGGGGTCTGGACGGGCCGGTCGCCCAGTCCGCTGATGATGGCGGTGTTGCCATGCTGGCTGACCGTACAGCCGAGCTGCCTGAGCGCGGCCAGCATGACGGCGGTGTCGTCGGAAGCGAGCAGGTCGTGGACCGTGGTCTCGCCGTGGCTCAGGGCCGCCAGCAGCAGGACGCGATTGGAAATGCTTTTGGAGCCGGGCAGGCGGACGGTGCCTCCCGCGCTGCGCAGAGGCGGAATATCCAGAAACTCAATATCGAACATGGACCGCGGACTACTTGTGCGATTTTTGCGAGGAGATGCGCCAGTTGGCGCGGGTCTCGCTGGCCTTCTCGATCAGCACCTCCAGGGCGTCGCCGCTGCTGTTGGAAATCAGCTGCTCAAGCGACTGCAGGGTCTCCTGGAAAATCTTCGACTGGGCCAGCAGTTCTTCGCGATTCGCGATCAGGATGTCGCGCCACATTTTGGGATCGCTGGCGGCGATGCGCGTGAAGTCGCGAAAGCCCGGGCCTGCCAGCGACATGTATTCTTTGCCGTGGTCCTGCCCGGTGATGCCGTTGATCAGGGCGAAGGCGATCAGGTGCGGCAGGTGGCTGACGGCGGCATAGGCGGCGTCATGGGACTGCGGCGACATCTTGAGGACGTGGCAACCCAGGGCCGTCCAGACATCGGTGGCTTTTTGCAGCTGGACTGTGAAAGTACGCTCTATGGGCGTCAGGATGACCTGCTTGCCGGCATAGAGGTCCACATCGGCGTGTTCGACGCCAGAGACTTCCTTGCCGGTGATCGGGTGGCAGGGCACAAAAGAGCCGACGTTGGCGCCCAGCACGCGCCGGGCGGCATCCACCACGTCGCGTTTGGTCGAACCCACGTCCATGATCAGGGTGTTGGGGCCGACAAGATGCCGAATGGCCTTGAACGTCGCTTCCGTGGCGGATACCGGCACGGCCAGCAGCACGATGTCGGCGCCCGAGACAGCGAGCAGCGCGGAGGGCGCTTCCACATCGATCACACCCATCTGGCGCGCGCGCTCCGTGGTGGAGGGGGATTTGCTGTAGCCGACGACGCGCTTGACCAGGCCGGCGCGTTTGAGCGCCAGCGCAAAAGAGCCACCCATCAGGCCGCATCCAATGAGACCTAATTGTTCAAACATGTCGTGGCACCTGGGAAGTTGTGAGTCGTTGCATTAATCGCCAATGGGATAGGTTCCGAGGACTTTGTAATAGGCGCACAGCTGCTGGAGATCGGCCAGTGCGGCTTTGACGTGGTCCTGGGAGGGGTGACCTTGCAGGTCAATATAAAAATAGTATTCCCACTGGCCGGAGCGTGCCGGGCGCGATTCAAAGCGGGTCATGGAGACGCCGTGGGCTTTGAGCGGCATCAGGATGTCGTGAACGGCGCCGGGGCGGTTGGGAACGGACACCACCAGGCTGACGCAATCCTTGCCAGATGCGGGCGGGGAGGGCAGGGTCTGGGGCAGGCAGACCACCGCAAAACGTGTGCGGTTGAAGGCGTCGTCCTGAATTGCGTGAGCCGCCGTGTGGAGTCCGAACTGGGTGGCTGCGCGCTCACCGGCGATACCGGCCCACGCCGGGTTGGTGGTAGCCAGGCGTGCGCCTTCTGCGTTGCTGGAGGCCGTGCGGCGGTCCGCATGGGGTAGATGCGTGGTCAGCCAGCCCTGGCATTGGGCGAGCGCCTGGGGGTGGGCGTAGACGGCTTCTATGCCTTCCAGCGACTCCGAGACGCGCAACAGGTGGTGGCGCACCATCAGGCTGATTTCGCCGACGATGTGCAGGGGGGAGTTGAGGAACAGGTCGAGCGAGCGCGAAACCACGCCTTCGGTGGAGTTTTCTACCGGCACCACGCCGTAGCTGGCGCTGCCGGCTGCCGTCGCGCGAAAGACCTCGTCGATGCTGACACAGGGAACGTGTTCAATGCTTGCGCCAAAAAACTGCAGCGCCGCCTGTTCGCTGAAGGTGCCGGCGGGACCCAGGTAGGCAACACGCACCGGGGACTCCAGGGCCAGGCAGGCCGACATGATTTCGCGCCAGACGGCAGCGACGTGTTCATTTTTGAGCGGTCCTTGGTTCGCCTGCTGGATCTGCTCGATCACCTGGGCCACCCGATCAGGACGGAAGAAGGGCGTGCCTTCGCGTTTCTTGACCTCGCCAACCTGCTCTGCAACTTGGGCGCGGCGGTTCAGCAGGGAAAGCAATTCCCTGTCAAGGGCGTCGATCTGGACGCGTAAATCAGCGAGGTTGGCAGTCATATCAGGGGGCCGTCAGGCCTCGCCAGGTGCACTAAATGCCTTCAGGGCAGTGGACGTGGCGGGCATGGGGGGTTGTTCATCCTAGGCGTGTTTTTGTTCGAATTCTCGCATGTACGCCACCAAGGCCTCCACGCCGGCCAGCGGCATGGCGTTATAGATGCTGGCGCGCATGCCGCCTACCGACTTGTGGCCCTTAAGCTGCAATAGGCCGGCTGCCTTGGCGCCGGACAGGAAAGCATCGTTGCGCGACTCGTCGCGCAGGAAAAACGGCACGTTCATGCGCGAGCGGCAATCTCTGGCGACCTTGTTCAGGTAGAACTGCGAGCGGTCGATCGCATCGTAAAGCAGCTGCGCCTTGGCCAGGTTGCGCTTTTCCATGGCTTGGACGCCGGTGGTCGCGCCTTCTTTCTGGCGTTTGAGCCACTGAAAGGTCAAGCCCGCAATGTAGATGGCGTAGGTGGGCGGCGTGTTGTACATCGACTGGTTGTCCGCGACCGTCTTGTAGTCGAAAGCGCTGGGGCAAACCGGCATGGCATGGCCGAGCAAGTCTTCGCGGATGACCACCAGCGTTACGCCGGCAGGGCCGAGATTTTTTTGCGCCCCGCCGAACGCCAGGCCGACGCGCGACCAGTCGACGGACCGGGAAGCGACGTGGGACGAGAAGTCGATCACCAGGGGTGCGTCGCTGCCCAGGGCCTTGAGGTCCGGCAGGCTCTGAAATTCGACCCCGTTGATGGTCTCGTTGGTGCACAGGTGCACATAGGCCGCTTCCGGCCGCAGCTTCCAGCCCGAAGGGGAGGGCAGCAGCGTGTGTCCGTTGTCCGCGTTCGTGGCGGCGATCTGCGCGTCGCAGTACTTGCGCGCTTCTTTTTGCGACTTGTCGCTCCAGCTGCCGGTCACCACGAAATCGGCGGCGCGCCCACGCGACAAATTCAGCGGAACAATGGCGTTCTCGGCCAGCCCGCCACCCTGCATGAACAGGATCTTGAAGTGGGTTGGCACGGCCATGAGCTCGCGAAAATCGGCCTCGGCGGCTTCATAGATGGAAATGAATTCCTTGCCGCGATGGCTCATCTCCATCACGCTCATGCCGCTACCGTGCCAGTCAAGCATTTCGCCCGCCGCCTGCTGTAAAACCTCCTCGGGGAGGTTCGCGGGTCCAGCGGAAAAATTGAAAGGACGGGTCATTTCTTCGCGGGCGGCTTGGCTGCTCCCGGTGCTGCCGGAGCAGTGCCAACTATTTTCACGGCTGCATCGTCGAACTGCTTGATGCGCGCGACCACGTCAGTGCGCGAGGCCTCCACCAGCTTCTGCACAAAAACGTTGCCGAGTTCAGGCGCGGTGGCTTGGTATTTTTTAATAGCGGGGGATTCGAAAAAGGCGGCGAGCTGTTGGAGTTCCTCGAGCGTGAAACGCTCGGCGTAGGCGGGGACCAGCGATTCGGCGCTGACCTTGGCGACTTGCTTGCTGATCAGCTGGCTGGCGTCATCGGCGTACTTCTTGAGTTCGGCATTGAGGTCTTCCGAGGCCTTTTGCCGCTTGGCCTTTGGAACGTTGGCGTCCAGCTGGGGGCCCCATTTGGCGATCAGGTCCTGGGCCGTGCTGCCTGCCAACTGGCCAACCAACCGGTCAAGCTCAGGACCCTGTTGCAGGGCGACCACTTTTTTTGCCAGCTCGGTTTTGGGGTCGGTCTGGGCGTGGACGGCGGCGCTGCAGGCCAGGCCGGCGATCGCGAGGGCGGTAATCAGTTTTTTCATCAATTGCTTTCTGTGTTGGAGGCGTCCGTGCCGGTGTCGTTTTCGGTGTCGATGTCGTCCAGCGTGGCATCGTTTTCGACGATGCGCTGCAGGCCGCTCAATTGTGAGCCTTCATCCAGGCCGATCAGCGTAACACCCTGTGTAGCCCTGCCCATCTCGCGGATTTCACTGACGCGCGTGCGCACCAGCACGCCCTTGTCGGTGATCAGCATGATCTCGTCGTCGACGTGGACCAGCGTCGCCGCCACGACCTTGCCGTTGCGCTCGCTCTGCTGAATGGCGATCATGCCCTTGGTGCCGCGGCCGTGGCGCGTGTATTCGGTGATGGAGGTGCGTTTTCCGAAGCCGTGCTGGGTGGCGGTCAGCACGCTTTGCTGCTCGTCCTCGGCCACCAGCATGGCGATCACGCCCTGGCCGTCTTCGAGCATCATGCCGCGCACGCCGCGCGCGTTGCGGCCCATGGGCCGAACGTCGTTTTCATCGAAGCGCACGGCTTTGCCGCCGTCACTGAACAGCATCACGTCGTGCTTGCCGTCGGTGAGGGACGCGCCTATCAGGTAGTCGCCCGGGTCCAGGTCCACAGCGATGATGCCGGCCTTGCGCGGATTGCTGAACTCGTCAAGGGCCGTCTTCTTCACGGTGCCCATGGAGGTGGCCATGAAAACGTACTGGTCGGCGGGGAAGCTACGCTTTTCGCCCGTCAGTGGGAGGACCACGGTGATTTTTTCGCCTTCCTGCAGCGGGAACATGTTGACGATGGGACGGCCGCGCGAACCGCGCGAACCCGCAGGCACTTCCCAGACCTTGAGCCAGTAGAGCCGGCCGCGGTTTGAGAAGCACAGGATGTAGTCGTGCGTGTTGGCGATGAAGAGCTGGTCGACCCAGTCGTCGTCCTTGGTGGCGGTGGCCTGCTTGCCGCGGCCGCCGCGTTTTTGCGCCCGGTACTCCGACAGCGGCTGGCTCTTGATGTAGCCGGTGTGCGAGAGCGTCACCACCATGTCGGTCGGGGTGATCAGATCTTCGGTGCTGAGGTCAAAAGAGCTGTGCTCGATGTGGCTGCGGCGAGCGCCCAGCTTGGTCTGGCCGAACTCCAGTTTGATCGCCGAGAGTTCCTCCCCGATGATGGTGGAGACGCGCTCGGGTTTGGCCAGGATGTCGAGCAGGTCGTCGATCTCGGCCATGACTTCCTTGTACTCGGCCACGATCTTGTCCTGCTCCAGGCCGGTCAGGCGTTGCAGGCGCATCTGCAGGATTTCCTGGGCCTGGGTTTCCGACAGGCGGTACAGGCCGTCGTTGCCCATGCCAAAAGCCTTTTCGAGGCCGTCGGGACGGTAGTCGTCGGCATTGACGATGCCGCCGTCGGCGCGCGTGCGGGTGAGCATTTCGCGCACCAGGCTGCTGTCCCAGGGCCGCAGCATCAGTTCGGCCTTGGCCACCGGCGGCGTGGGCGCGTTGCGGATGATGGCGATGAAGTCATCGATGTTGGCCAGGGCCACGGCCAGGCCTTCGAGCACATGGCCGCGCTCGCGCGCCTTGCGCAGCGTGTACACGGTGCGGCGCGTCACCACTTCGCGGCGGTGCGAGAGGAAGACCTGGATCAGGTCCTTCAGGTTGCACAGCTTGGGCTGGCCGTTGACCAGCGCCACCATGTTGATGCCGAAGGTGTCCTGCAACTGGGTCTGCTTGTACAGGTTGTTCAGCACCACTTCGGGCACTTCGCCGCGCTTGAGTTCGATGACCAGGCGCATGCCGGACTTGTCGCTCTCGTCCTGGATGTGGCTGATGCCCTCGATTTTTTTCTCGTGCACCAGTTCGGCCATGCGCTCCTGCAGCGTCTTCTTGTTGACCTGGTAGGGCAGCTCGTCGACGATGATGGACTGGCGCTGGCCCTTGTCGATGTCCTCGAAGTGGCATTTGGCGCGCATCACCACCTTGCCGCGGCCGGTGCGGTAGCCGTCCTTGACGCCGTTGATGCCGTAAATAATGCCGCCCGTAGGGAAATCGGGCGCCGGCACGATTTCCATCAGTTCATCGATGGAAGCCTCCGGGTTCTTCAGCATGTGCAGGCAGGCGTCGACCACTTCGTTGAGGTTGTGGGGCGGAATGTTGGTGGCCATGCCCACCGCGATGCCGCCCGAACCGTTCACCAGCAGGTTTGGTAGCCGGGTCGGCACGACCAGCGGCTCTTGCTCGCTGCCGTCGTAGTTGGGCCCGAAATCGACGGTTTCCTTGTCCAGGTCGGCCAGCAATTCGTGGGCGATTTTGGAAAGGCGAATCTCCGTATACCGCATGGCGGCCGCGTTGTCACCATCCACGGAGCCGAAATTTCCCTGTCCGTCGACCAGCAGGTGGCGCAGGGAAAAGTCCTGCGCCATGCGGACGATGGTGTCGTAAACCGACTGGTCGCCGTGCGGGTGGTATTTACCAATCACGTCGCCGACGATACGGGCGGACTTCTTGTAGGGTCGGTTCCAATCGTTGTTCAGCTCATGCATCGCATACAACACACGCCTGTGCACGGGCTTGAGGCCGTCTCTGGCATCTGGGAGGGCCCGGCCTACGATCACGCTCATGGCGTAGTCGAGATAGCTGCGCCGCATTTCCTCTTCAAGACTGATGGGCAGGGTTTCTTTAGCGAACTGGGTCATGAGCGGCCTGGTTGGGATTTCGGGATTCTTGAGGAAAGCCGATGATTTTAAGGCTTGAATTCAGGGTGGCCACTTGTGGCGGGGCAGCAACAAATGCTCAAGAATCTTAAGTCTGTGTCAGACGAAGCCGATAGCGTGCTTGAAGGTTCGGGCAGGTGTGGCACAATCGATGTAACGCTTTGAGTGATGGTCACTCACGGCGTGTAAATTACTAATCGCAGCAAGTCTGCGGCTTTTCTCTAGAGGAGAACCATGAAGAAACTCAACAAAGTGGCAATGTTGTTTGCTTCCGCAGCGCTTGTTACCGCCGCTGGTGCACAAACTATCGACAACTGGAAAAACGGCAACAACGAACTGGTCTGGAAAAACGGCACCAACGAACTGTGCTGGCGCGATGCCAACTGGACGCCTGCTACCGCAGCGCCTGGTTGTGATGGTGCAATTGCCCCTGCGATGGCTCCTGTTGCTCCTCCGGTTGCTGGCCAACCGCCTGCTCAGCCTGCTGCTCCTGTGGTGGCTCCTCCTGCCGCAACGAAGGTCACCTACGCCGCTGACGCTTTCTTTGACTTCAACAAGTCTGTGATCAAGCCAGAAGGCAAGGCCAAGCTGGATGACCTGGTCGGCAAGATCAAGGACATCAACCTGGAAGTCATTATCGCCGTGGGTCACACCGACTCCGTCGGCAGCGATGCTTACAACCAGAAGCTGTCGGTTCGCCGTTCTGAAGCCGTCAAGGCATATCTCGTGTCCAAGGGCATCGAGAAAAACCGCGTCTACACTGAAGGCAAGGGCGAGAAACAGCCAGTTGCTGACAACAAGACCGCCGAAGGCCGCGCCAAGAACCGCCGCGTTGAAATCGAAGTGGTTGGTACCCGCGCCAACAAGTAATCCTTCGGGATCGCTTCAAAAACCGCGCTCAGGCGCGGTTTTTTTATGCCTCAACGATAATGACTCATGTCTACAAGCGATAACTTTGATCCCGCCGAACTGGCCAAATTCTCCGACCTTGCCCACCGATGGTGGGACACCGAAAGCGAATTCCGTCCCCTGCACCAGATCAACCCCTTGCGCCTGGGTTGGATCGAGGGCCAGGTTCCGCTCAAAGGGCGGCGTGTGCTGGACGTGGGTTGCGGCGGCGGCATACTGGCCGATTCCATGGCGCGCAAAGGCGCAGAGGTCCTGGGCATAGACCTGGCTACCAAGGCGCTGAAGGTTGCCCAGCTCCATGCGTTGGAAGCCCAGACAGAAGGGGTGCAATACCGCGAAATCAGCGCCGAAGCGCTGGCGGCCGAGCAGCCGGGCAGCTTTGACGTCGTCACCTGCATGGAAATGTTGGAGCACGTACCCGACCCCTCGTCCATCGTCAAAGCTTGCGCGGCGTTGGTCAAACCCGGTGGATATGTGTTTTTCTCCACGATCAACCGCAACGCCAAAGCTTTTCTGTTCGCCATCGTGGGTGCGGAATATGTGCTCAACATGCTGCCCCGCGGCACTCACGAGTACGCCAAACTGGTCAAGCCCAGCGAACTGGCCGGCTATTGCCGGGCATCGGGGCTTTCGCTGCAGCAGACTCGCGGCATGGAGTACAACCCGCTGACGCGCCACTACTGGCTCAGCGCAGACACAAGCGTCAATTACCTGATCGCTACCCAGAAGAGCTGAAATTCCCCGCTTCGCTTCAAATCCGCACCTTGTATGTTCAAAGACATTGACGCCGTACTGTTCGACCTGGACGGCACCCTCATAGACAGCGCACCCGACCTGGGCGCCGCCGCTGACAAAATGCGCACCGACCGAGGGCTGGAATCGCTGCCGCTCGCGCTGTACCGACCCATGGCGGGCGCGGGGGCGCGCGGCATGATTGCCGTGGCCTTCGGCCTGACGCCGGACGACGCCCGCTTTGCCGAACTCAAGGAAGAATTTTTCCGCAACTATGAGGCCCGTATGACCGAGCGCACCACGGTGTTCGACGGTGTGGCCGAACTGATCGCCCAGATTGGCCAGGCCGGCTTCAAATGGGGCGTGGTGACCAATAAGTCCGCCCGCTTCACCATCCCGCTGACCAAGGCCATGCCCTTGTTCAAAACCGCCCGGACCATCGTTAGCGGCGACACCACGCCGTATTCCAAGCCGCACCCTGCACCCCTGCTGGAGGCGGCACGCCAGCTTGACCTGGCGCCCAGCCGGTGCATTTACGTCGGCGACGACGAGCGCGACATCGTCGCGGGCCGCGCCGCGGGCATGCCCACAGTCGCTGCTGCTTACGGCTACCTCGGCAAAGTTGCCGATACAGGGGACTGGAAAGCCGATGCAACCATTGCCGCGCCCGGGGCCCTCTTGAATTTGCTGCGAATGGCGTAAACTAGGCCTCCTGGGGCTGCATTGGTTTCGACGTGGGTTCGGACGCGGTGTGGTGCATGTCGAGCTGAGTGTGCTCGTAAAACAGATTCAAACAAACTAACTGCAAACGACGAACGTTTCGCACTCGCTGCTTAATTGCCAGTGAGCTTTACAACAGCAGGCCGATGGGCTGGGCAAGGGGTGTTTAGCGCAAGTTAAATGCTCCCGGCTGTAAAGATAATTTCATCGGCTGGCTCCGGGCTGGGTACCTTAACCCGGGGCGAGAAAATAGGGTGCTGGCGTCTTGTGTAGCGTGCGACTGCGCGACACAGGTGGCGAGACTCAAATCAGACCGCTAAACATGTAGATCTGCCCGAACAAGGCTTGCGGACGGGGGTTCAAATCCCCCCAGCTCCACCACTTCACAAAAGCCCGACTTTTACCCGTCGGGCCTTTTTCATGGCCGCTTGATTGTCTGATCGGCGCCGTTGCGCTCGCGGCGACAATATCCTCATGGCAAGCATGCAACTCCAGGAAATTCTCTTCTCCCAAGGCTTTGGCACACGCCGTGTGTGCGCGGGGCTGGTTCAACAGGGCCACGTGACGGTGGACGGCGCTTCTTGCGACGATCCATCCGCTGACTTCGAGGCGGGCGAAGGTCTGCTCTTCACAGTGCAGGGCACGGCGTGGGAGTACCACGAAAAAGCCTACTTGATGCTGCACAAGCCCGCAGGTTATGAGTGCTCGCAAAAGCCAAGCGCCTACCCAAGCATCTACACGCTGTTGCCAGCGCCGATTCGCCAGCGCGGCGGCGGTGCGGCGGCAGGTGTGCAGGCGGTGGGGCGGCTGGATCAGGATACGACCGGCCTTTTGCTGCTGTCCGATGACGGCAAGTTCATCCACCGCATGAGCTCACCCAAGCATCACGTGCCCAAGGTTTATGAGGTGCGTGCCAAGCACGCCGTTGATGACAAGCAGGTCCAGAAGCTGCTGTCCGGCGTGGTGCTGGACGACGACCCCAAGCCGGTGCGCGCTGCGGCCTGTGAAAAAACCGGTGAGAACCAGATGAGGTTGACGCTGACCGAGGGCAAATACCACCAGGTAAAGCGCATGATTGCTGCCGTGGGCAACCGGGTGGAAGAGGTTGGCGGATTGCACCGGGCGCGCATCGGCTCGCTGAATCTGCCAGCCGACCTGAAAGCCGGTGAATGGCGCTGGCTGACTACGCAGGACTTGGCCAGTATCTCAGCCTGAGCATTCCCGGAACGCAGCCGAGCGCATAGCCGGCTTCGGCTATCGCAGTTCAGCCGGACGGGTGTTGGACTGTATGAGAAACGAGTCGTGCCAGTGGCCGGGCATGCTGCTGTTGTGCTCCTGGTCCGCGAGTGTGCGTATCTGGCGCTGCTGCGCCAGCGTGTTCTTCAAGCTGATGCGGGCGACTTCGAGCACCGCTTCTTCGCGCTTGAGATGCCGTACTTTGGTGGCTTCTTCGCCCAGGAATTCATTGCGAAGCGCGTCCGCATCCGGCAGCATTGAGGGGTTGAGCACCACGTAGCAGATGCCGCATTGCGCCAGCAAATTGCTCTTGAGGTTTCTGGCTTTGCGGGAGAGTCCGAAGGACTTGGGGATGTCCACGCAGCCGACCACGTGGCCGTCGCTGGCGCAGACCGAAAACGTGCAGGTGGTGTTCTGCAGCATCTCATACCAATACAAGCTGTTTTCATTGGCATTGGGTCGGGTGAAGCGGGTCACCGGCATCTTGACGAGGACATGGTGATCGTCAAACGTGTTGATCATCCAGTGCCAGACCCGTAGCTCGTCGCTGTTCATCAAGACCCGCGCGTGCAAGGGCCAGTGTTTGGGTATGCGGCGTTTCCCCCGGTTTACCCAGCGTGACCACAGGCTGTACCATTCGGCGATGTGCTCCATGTGGGGCTGCTCCGCCGGCGACCATTCCGAGTTTCTGTACATGACGAACTCCTGGTTGTTACGGGTACTTACAATATGCGCCTATTTGCCTACGTTGGCTTGATATTTGTCACGTGGCTGAGTTTTATTAGTGATTTAGTGTGATTTTTTAGGCGGAAATCTGGGCTGAAAAGGTGGCATAAATTTACAAACCGGAGGAGAGATGCATGGATAAACGCAAATTTATGGGTGTGGCGGCCTTGGGCGTTGTGGCCCTGCCTGAACTGGCACAGGCCCAAAACGCACCCAAGGCACAAAAAGGCCCGACCTTGCTGACCGTCAGCGGCCTGATAGGCGCCGGCAACCGCGGTGCGCTCGATCCGGCGCTGGACCAGATGATGGCCAAGCAGAAGATCAAATTCGACAAGGCCCAGGCGTTTGACGCTGCCGCCCTGGCCGCGCTGCCTGCCGTCACCATCAAGCCGACGCTCGAATACGACAACAAGCCGCACACGCTCAAAGGCCCTCTGCTGGCCGAGGTGCTGAAGGCCAGTGGCGTCAAGATAAACGACAAGACCACGGTGTTTCTGCGCGCGGTGGATGGCTACGCGGCCCAGGTGACGGCGGCCGAGATTGCGAAATACCGCTTTATCGTCGCCACCCATATGGACGGACAGGCTCTGTCGCTTGGCGGGCTGGGGCCGCTGTGGGCCGTGTATGACGCGGACCGCTTTCCCGATATGGCGGCCAAGCCGCTGCCCGCGCGTTTTGCCTGGTGCCCCTGGGCGACCTATCACATCGAGGTCAAGGAGGCCTGAGGTTCAGGACGCCGTTTTCAGGAAGTCGGCGATCGCTTCCGTGGTCTGTTGAGCTTGATCGCGTTGGGGTGAATGCCCGCAGGCCGCCAAGCGCAATTGCAGGGCATGCGGCGCTACCCCCGCGATTTCGTCCAGCTGTCGCATGGTTCCGTATTCGTCGTCCACACCCTGGATCAGCAGTAGCGGCGTGGTGATGCGACTGCATTCCTCGCGGACGTCAAAGTGGCGAAAGGCTTCGGACAGCCAGATGTCATTCCATTGCCAGAAGGCCACGTCGACATCGGCGTGGTAGCGCGCCAGCCGATCGCGCAAGCCGCCTGATTCAAAAGCCGTACGGGCTTCGGTGATGGCCTGCACGGCAATGTCTTCCACCAGCACATGCGGCGCCATGGCGATACAGGCCGACACCGGGTGGCGGCTGGCGTGGAGCAGGGCGATGGTGGCGCCGTCTGAATGGCCCAGCAGCACTGGCCGGCTGATCTTCAAGGCTTTCAGCAGGGCGGGCAGCACCTCCCAGGCCTCCCGGTGCATGTAGTCGGGCGGCAAGCGGCCGCTGCCGCGCACGTCGGACAGGGCATCCGACTGGCCATAGCCGCGCCGCGAATACACGATGCCGGCGCGGCCGGTTGCCGTGCACACAGCCTGAGGCCAATCCAGCCCGCGTTGCGTCCACAAGGCGACCGAGCCCAGGCCTTCGTGCATGAAAACAATCGGGGCGACAGGGGAGGCATCGGACGGCCCGGCAATGCGCCTGACTTCCAGCCTTACGCCGTTGACCTCCATCATCTGCGTCGGGTTCATCACCGCATCGTAAGGGATGCCGGTGATTCCGGAGCGCGTGGGTATTTGCCTCGGTCGTGCAGGCCTTTAGGGGTGGAAGCCGCCGTCGCCCGGTACACTAACCGGTTGCACGTAGAAAGACCGTTTTTGTGAATGTTTCCGCCCGTTTTGCAGCCGCCTGGCTGTGCGCCCTTGTCGCCCTGACGAGTTTCCCGTCCGCTGCCCAAACCGCGGCGGCACCGGCTGTCTCCGGGATCACCACACCCGTCTTTGTGCTCAATTCGCTGGACGACAGCGTCAGCGTGATCAACCCGGCCACGTGGACCGAAACCCGCCGCATCGCCACCGGCAAGCAGCCGCACCATCTCTACCTCACGCCCGATGAAAAATCGGTGATCGTGGCCAATGCGTTGTCGGACTCGCTGACTTTCATCGACCCGAAAACCGCCGAAGTGCAACGCACGGTGCGCGGCATTCTGGATCCGTACCAGTTGCGCTTCTCCCCCGACATGAAGTGGTTCGTCACGGCGGCCAACCGCCTGAACCACATCGACATCTACAAATGGGACGGCAAGGACATCACGCTGGCCAAGCGCGTGGCCACCGGCAAGACGCCCAGCCATTTGTGGATAGACAGCAAAAGCAGCACGATTTACTCCACCATGCAGGACAGCGACGAGCTGATCGCGGTCGACCTGGCGACCCAGACCGTCAAATGGCGCACCAAAACCGGCTCCATCCCCGCCGACGTCTATGGCACGGCCGACGACAAATTCATGCTGGTGGGCCTGACGGGCGGCGACGCGGTCGAGGTCTATGATGTGAGTGGTGCGCAGCCCCAGCGCACCAAGGTCATCAAGACCGGCGCCGGCGCCCATGCCTTTCGCGCCTTCGGCGACAAGCGCCACGTGCTGGTCAGCAACCGTGTGGCCAACACCATCAGCCGCATAGACCTGCAAACGCTGGAAGTGGTCGACAGCTTTCCCGCACCGGGCGGCCCCGACTGCATCGACGTGAGCCGCGACGGCAAGCAGATCCTGGTGACTTCGCGCTGGGCGCGCAAGCTCACCGTGATCGATGTGGCAACCCGCAAGGTGGTGCGCCAGGTCAATGTTGGAAAGAGTCCGCATGGTGTCTGGACGCTTGATCATTCGCCACGGTGAACCCATCCTGACTGTGGCAGGCAAGCTGCTTGTCATGGGGCTGGCGATTGTTTGCCTGCAGCCCGCGTTGGCCGCAGCGCCCTGCAAACCCGTCTACCTGACGCTGGACACCGGCCATATGGCCGTCGCGCCTCTGATGGCCGACATCTTGAACAAGCATCAGGTCAAGGTCACTTTTTTTGCGGCGAATGAACGTACCCAAACCGGAGACGGCAGCCTGGGGGCGGAGTGGGCTCCATGGTGGAAGGCGCGGGCGGCCGAAGGCCATGAGTTCGCTTCCCATACCTGGGACCATGTCTACTGGCGCGGCGACGTAGCGGCAGCGGCAGGTGCGCAGCCGCAGTTCAGGATGCGGCCTTCGGCGGGGCCGCTGGAGGGCAAGGACTTCACCTGGACGGCCGCGCAGTACTGCGAAGAAATCAGCAAATCGGCCAGACGCCTGGAATCCATCACCGGCAAAAAAACGCTGCCGCTTTTCAGGGCGCCGGGCGGCAAGACCTCGCCCGCGTTGCTGGCTGCCGCCAAATCTTGCGGCTATGAGCATGTGGGCTGGTCGCCTGCGGGCTTTCTGGGCGATGAATTGGCCAGCGAGAAATACCCCAACGATTTCTTGCTGAAGAAGGCGCTGCGCGACGTCCGCTCGGGCGACATCCTGCTGGCGCACCTGGGCATCTGGTCGCGCAAGGATCCCTGGGCCCCCAAGGTGCTGGAGCCGCTGATCACCGGCCTGCAGTCGCGCGGTTTTTGTTTCAAGACCCTGAGCGAGCATCCCCAGTACAAGGAATGGATTGACGCGCAGTCCGGCCCGGCGCCGGCCAAGCCCGCGAAATAAACGGTACACGACATGGATTGGTTCGGCGACTATTTTTCGGCGGCGCAGCAGTGGCTGTTCGAGGCCGCCGTGCAGCCCGCGATGTTCGCGCTGGGCATGGGCAACCTGCTGGAAGACGCGTATGACGCCACCGCCTGGTTCATGGTGGGCATGATCCAGGTCGTGATTTTGCTGGCCCTCATAGGCCCGCTGCAGCGCTGGCGCCCGGTGGAACCGGTGACCGACCGCGCCACCATACGCACCGACGTGCTGTACACCTTGATCCATCGGTTGGGCTTGTTCCGCCTCGTGCTGTTCTTCGCACTGGACCCCTGGTTCGACGAAGCCTTCGGCGCGCTGCGCACGGCCGGCTACGGCACCTTTCACCTCGACCAGCTCTGGCCCGGCGTGACCGACCACGCGGTGGTCAGCCTGCTGATTTACCTGGTGGTGTTTGACTTTGTGGCGTACTGGACGCATCGCGGCCAGCACCAGATTGAGTGGTGGTGGCGATTGCATTCGCTGCACCATGCGCAGCGGCAGATGACGATGTGGAGCGACAACCGCAACCACCTGCTCGACGACGTCATCGTCGATTTCATTGTGGTGCTGGTGGCCCAGCTCATAGGTGTTCCGCCCGGCCAGTTCATCGCCATCGTGGCCTTCACCCAGCTCAGCGAAAGCTTCCAGCATGCCAACGTGCGCATCTGGTTCGGCCGTATCGGCGAGCGCCTGTGGGTGAGCCCGCGCTTTCACCGATTGCATCACAGCATTGGCATAGGGCACGAGACCATCAAAGCGGAGCGGACCGTTCTGGGGGGACACAACTTCGGCGTGCTCCTGCCCTGGTGGGATGTGCTGTTCGGCACCGCCAATTTCGAGCAGCGCTATGACTCTACCGGTGTGCGCGACCAGGTCGAAGCCAAACGGGATTACGGCCGGGGCTTCTGGTCGCAGCAGTGGATTGGCCTCAAACGCCTGTTCGGGAAAGCCTGAACTCCGAAAGAGGGCGGGTCTTTAACCAAGCAGGGGCCGCGGGACTGGCTTTGCCAGACCGCAGGCGCAGCGGCTCCCTCGAGGGGCAGGGAGCTACACGAAGTGAGCGACCGTGGGGGCTGGGTTATCCTTCCGGAATGAGCAAACTTCTAGATGCGTTTTGGCGTGCCGCGATGTACTGCCTGCACCCGCGGGTCATTGCCTTGTCGGTCTTGCCGCTTGTCATCATGGTAGTGATCTCGCTCGGGCTGGGTTATTTTTTCTGGAGCGATGCGGTCGAGGCCATCCGCTCCCAGATCAGCAACTACGAGCTCGTCAACACCATGGTGCGCTGGCTCGAAACGCTGGGCCTGAGCAGCCTGCGCGTGGTGTTGGCGCCCGCCTTGCTGCTGTGCCTGGCCATTCCCGTGATCGTGATTGTTTCGCTGTTATTTGTGGCCATGCTCATGACGCCGGCCATGGTGGCGCTGGTGGCGGAGCGGCGCTTTCCGCAACTGGAGCGCAAGCAGGGCGGCTCGATGCTGGCCAGCCTGTTCTGGTCGTTGGGCTCGACATTGCTCGCGATTGTTGCGCTGGTCGTGTCGATTCCCCTGTGGCTGATACCGCCTTTGATTCTGGTGCTGCCGCCGCTGATCTGGGGCTGGCTGACCTACCGCGTCATGTCCTATGACGCTATGGTCGACCACGCGAGCAGCGAGGAGCGGCGCCAGATTTTCAAGGAGCATCGCATTCCGCTGCTGGCCATAGGTGTGCTCAGCGGCTACCTGGGCGCCGCCCCCAGCCTGATCTGGGCCTCGGGCGCCATGTTCGTGGCCATGGCGCCGCTGCTGGTGCCGATTGCCATCTGGATCTACACCCTGGTGTTCGCCTTTTCCTCACTTTGGTTTGCCCACTACACCCTGGCCGCGCTAGAGCAGCTTCGCAAAAAGAACAACGCGCTGGTGCCTGATCCGCTGGCGCAGGCTGCAGCTTCGTCGGCAGCGGCCGAACTCGCCCCCGAAGCGCTGCCCGGACCGGCGCCCCGCTTCGACTCGCTGGGCGGCACGCCCGATTTACCCCTGCCTTGAACCCGCAACAGCATGACACCTCACTTCGGCATCATCATCGTTGGCGATGAAATCCTGTCGGGCAAACGCGCCGACAAACACCTTCCCAAAACCATAGAGCTGCTGGGCGCGCGCGGCCTGCAGCTGGCCTATGCCGACTATGTGGGTGACGATCCGGCGCGCATCACGGCTACGCTGGCGCGCGCCTTCGCGGCCGCCCGTGAAAACGGCGACGTGGTGTTTTCCTGCGGCGGCATAGGCGCCACGCCCGACGACCACACACGGCAATGCGCCGCCAAGGCGTTGGGGGTGGAACTGGCCCTGCACCCCACCGCCAAAACCTTGATCCTTGAACGCATGGCCGATGTGGCCAAAGAGCAGGGCATTCCTTACGAGCCCGATCGCGACGACAACATCCATCGCTTGAATATGGGCGTGTTTCCGGTGGGCGCCGAGATCATTCCGAACCCGTACAACAAGATCCCGGGCTTTACCTGCCGCGCGGGGCAGGGCGCGGTTCACTTCGTCCCCGGCTTTCCGGTGATGGCCTGGCCGATGATTGAAGGGGTGCTTGACACGCATTACGCCCATTTGCACCAAAAGTCGCCTTACACCGAAAAGTCGGTGATCATTTTTGGGTCCATGGAAGCCATGCTCACGCCGCTGATGCTGGCGATTGAAGCGGAGCATGCCGGCGTCAAAGTCTTCAGCCTGCCGAGCGTGGATCACCCCGAGTACGGCCGCCACATTGAGTTGGGCGTCAAAGGCGCGCCTGATGCGGTCAATCTGGCCTACCCCGCCATGCTGGCAGGTCTGCACAAATTCGACCTTAAATTCGGCCCTGAATTGGTGCGTTGATTTTTCGCACTAAATCGGTGCAATAACAACAAAGCACTGAAACGGTGCATTCGTTACCGGCAAGTGTTTTTTCTGTTTTCGGCTTCTTCAGGGCCGGAACTGAGGCAGATAACGGCACAATCCGAGGCTTGGCAGGAAAGCGCGCAGCCAATGGCTTTGGCACAAAAAGTGCATTCAACAGGCCTGAAGACAATTTTTCAACCACCCATCCAGCACACAGGAGATTTTGATGGCAAAGACCGTCGCAGACGTCATGAAAATGGTCAAGGAAAACGAGGTCAAGTTCGTTGACTTCCGTTTCACCGACACCCGGGGCAAAGAGCAGCACGTGACCGTGCCCGTGTCCCACTTTGACGAAGACAAATTCACGTCGGGCCACGCTTTCGACGGATCCTCCATCGCCGGTTGGAAGGGCATCGAGGCTTCGGACATGCAGCTCATGCCTGACCCGGGCACTGCCAACATCGATCCCTTCTTCGAAGAAACCACGCTGTTCCTGCAGTGCGTCGTTGTCGAGCCTAGTGACGGCAAGGCCTATGACCGCGATCCGCGTTCCATCGCGCAGCGCGCCGAAGCCTACCTGAAGGCCTCCGGCCTGGGCGACACCGCCTACTTCGGTCCCGAGCCAGAATTCTTCATTTTTGATGGCGTGCGCTGGAGCAACGAGCCCGGCAACGTCATGTTCGCCATCGACGAGTACGAAGCTCCCTGGAACAGCGGTAAGCAGCTCGAAGGCGGCAACCGCGGCCACCGTCCCACCGTCAAGGGTGGCTACTTTCCCGTTCCTCCAGTCGACAGCACGCAGGACATGCGCGCTGAGATGTCCCTGATCCTCGAATCGCTGGGCATCCCCGTCGAAGTGTTCCACCACGAAGTGGCCGGCGCCGGCCAGAACGAAATCGGCACCAAGTTCAGCACGCTGGTTCAGCGCGCCGACTGGACGCAGGTCCTGAAGTATGTGGTCTGGAACGTGGCCAATGCCTACGGCAAGACCGCCACCTTCATGCCCAAGCCCTACGCCGGCGACAACGGCTCGGGCATGCACGTGCACCAGTCCATCTGGAAAGACGGCAAGAATCTGTTCGCCGGCGACGGCTATGCGGGCCTGTCCGACTTCGCGCTGCACTACATCGGCGGCATCATCAAGCACGCCCGTGCCCTGAACGCCATCACCAACCCTGGCACCAACAGCTACAAGCGCCTGGTGCCCGGCTTCGAAGCTCCGGTGAAGCTGGCCTATAGCTCGCGCAACCGCTCGGCCTCGATCCGCATCCCGTTCGTGGCGAACCCGAAGGGCCGCCGCATCGAGGCGCGCTTCCCCGATCCATCAGCCAACCCATACCTGGCCTTCTCGGCCCTGATGATGGCCGGCCTGGATGGCGTGGAAAACAAGATTCATCCCGGCGAAGCCGCCTCGAAGGACCTGTACCACCTGCCGCCGGAAGAGGATGCAAAGGTCCCGACCGTCTGCCACAGCCTGGACCAGGCGCTGGACTACCTGGACAAAGACCGTGGCTTCCTGACCAAGGGCGGCGTTTTCACCGACTCCATGCTCGACGCCTACATTGAGCTCAAGATGGGCGAAGTCACGCGCTTCCGCATGGCACCGCACCCGGTCGAATACGACATGTACTACTCCCTGTAAAGAGAGAGGGAGCGGGGCTGCCTACTGTTTATATTTACAGTTTGTGGTCAAAAAAGGACGGCATATGCCGTCCTTTTTTATTGCCCCCCGCACTTGTGGGTGTGCTGGCTTTGTATTTTTGCCCCTTTGCCGCATACTGATAGACCGTCCTTGCCTTAACTGGCTTCGGGAGTTTGCTATGAAAAACACATTTTTGCTTTCTGCCTTGTCCCTGCTTCTGGTCGATGGGGGAAACGCCGCGTGGGCGCAGCAGGTTTTCCGCTGTGCCGGCGTCGGGGGCTCCACGCCCGAATACATCAACAATCCCAAGGAGGCGCAGACGCGCAGCTGCAAGCTGGTCTCTGGCGGTAACGTTACGGTAGTGCAGAGCACGCCGGTGACCGCTACCTCCAAGCCCGCCGTTCGCGTGGCGGCTGCGGGTGGTTCACAGGGCGGTGCCGAGCAACGCGCCCGCGACAGTGATTCGCGCGCCATCCTGGAAGCCGAGCTGAAAAAAGCCGAGGCCAAGCTGGCCGAGCAACAAAAAGAATACAACAACGGCGAGCCCGAGAAGCAGGGCATTGAAGGTCGCAATCACCAGCGTTACCTGGACCGTGTGGCGGAACTCAAAGACAGCATCACCCGCAACCAGAGCGACATTGCTGGCATCAAACGCGAGATATCCCGGCTTCCTTCGGGCGCCGCCGCTCAAGTTCTCAATTAAGCCCGCAGCGTCGGCTTCTGGGTGAAAATGGATGGCTTGAAAAAGCCATCCATCCGCACCGCATCATCATCCGCCCCGGTTTCGGGGCTCCCTCGTTTCCAGGCCTTCGACCTGCTGGCCACGCTGGTGGCTGTCGTCCGCACCGACGGCACCGTTGTGTTTGCCAATGCCGCCCTCGAAGACGCGCTGGGCACCTCCCGGCGAACCATTGAAGGCTCACAACTCCCGGACTGTTTTACCGAACCGTTGATCCTGCAAAACGCGCTAGAAGGAGCCGGCAGCAACGAATTCGCAGCGCTGCGCTACGACGCCTGGCTGAGGCGGCTGAACCATGAGCCAATGCCGGTCCATGTGGTGGTGGCTCAGACCGACACCCCAGGCGAGGCCATCGTGGAACTGCTGCCGCTGGAGCAGCAGGCCAAGCAGGAGCGCGAGGAGCGTCTGATCGACCAGGCGCAGGCCAACAAGGAGCTGATTCGCAACCTCGCCCACGAAATCAAAAACCCTCTGGGCGGGATTCGCGGCGCGGCCCAGTTGCTGCAAATGGAAATCGGCAAGGACCTGACGGAATACACCCAGGTCATCATTCACGAGGCGGACCGGCTTCAGACGCTGGTGGACCGCCTGCTGGCGCCGCACCGCCGCCCGCACCTGGTGGGCGACGTGAATATCCACGAGGTTTGTGAGCGCGTACGCTCGCTGATCCTGGCGGAGTTTCCCAAGGGGCTTAAGGTCACGCGGGACTACGACATCTCGATTCCCGATTTCCGCGGCGACCGCGAGCAGTTGATCCAGGCAGTGCTGAACATCGCCCACAACGCCGCGCAGGCGCTGGCCGAGCGTATCGCGGGCGGCAATGGGCAGATCACTTTCAGGACCAGAATCGCCAGGCAGGTAACTTTTGGCAAGCAGCGCTATCGCTTGGCACTGGAATTGCATGTTATTGACAATGGACCGGGCGTGCCGGACTCCATCAAAGACCGAATCTTCTATCCCCTGGTCTCGGGGCGTGAGGGCGGTTCGGGGCTGGGGCTGACATTGGCGCAAACCTTTGTGCAGCAACACCACGGTTTGATCGAGTGCGAGAGTAGGCCGGGTTCTACAGATTTCAAGCTGCTCATACCGCTTCCTTGAAATGTGTCGCCGCATGATTGATACATAACGCGATCGGCGCGAAGGATCCCCAAAAGGGCCACGCGCTGAAAGCACGACAAAAGGGACTGCATACATGAAACCGATCTGGATCGTTGATGATGACCAGTCCATCCGGTTTGTTCTGGAAAAGGCCCTGCTTCGCGAGGACCTTCCCACGCGCAGTTTCACCAACCCCCGTGAAGTGCTTGCCGCGCTGGAGAGCGCCAGCGAGGAAGACGGCCCGCAAATCCTGGTGAGCGACATCCGCATGCCCGGCGGCTCGGGCCTGGACCTGCTGGAAAAGGTCAAAGAAAAGCTGCCCGGCCTGCCGGTCATCATCATGACGGCGTTCTCCGACCTGGACAGCGCGGTCTCCGCCTTCCAGGGTGGGGCTTTCGAATACCTGCCCAAGCCCTTTGATTTGCCCAAGGCGGTCGAGCTGATTCGCCGCGCGGTGGAAGAAAGCCAGCGCGAAGAGGTCGCTGAAGAGCGCATGGCCGCCGCGCCCGAAATGCTGGGCCAGGCGCCCGCCATGCAGGATGTGTTCCGCGCCATCGGGCGCCTGAGCCAGAGCATGGTCACGGTGATGATCACCGGCGAATCGGGCTCCGGGAAAGAGCTGGTGGCGCGTGCGCTGCACAAACATTCGCCGCGCGCCAGCGGGCCTTTCGTCGCGATCAACACCGCCGCCATTCCCAAGGATTTGCTGGAAAGCGAACTCTTCGGCCATGAGCGCGGCGCCTTCACGGGCGCGCAGACCATGCGGCGCGGCCGCTTTGAGCAGGCCGAGGGCGGCACGCTCTTTCTCGACGAAATCGGCGATATGCCCTTCGACCTGCAGACGCGCCTGTTGCGCGTGCTCAGCGACGGCCATTTTTACCGCGTCGGCGGGCACAACGCCGTCAAGGCCAATGTACGGGTGATCGCCGCCACCCACCAGGACCTCGAGCAGCGCGTCAAGGAAGGCGGTTTTCGCGAGGACTTGTTCCACCGCCTCAACGTGATCCGTTTGCGTCTGCCCGCATTGCGTGAGCGCCGTGAAGACGTGTTCATGCTGACCCGCCACTTCCTGCAGCAAAGCGCCAAGCAGCTCGGGGTAGAACCCAAACGGATTTCCGATACCGCTTTGCAACAGCTGAGCAACTTTGGCTTTCCCGGCAATGTGCGTCAGCTTGAGAACATCTGCCACTGGCTGACCGTCATGGCGCCGGCCCAGGTGATCGAGCCCAAGGACCTGCCGCCCGAAGTGCTGGGCATGATTCCCGAATCGGGCAGGGCCCCAGCCGCAGCGGAAAAGGTCGAAGCGTCACGGCTTGACTGGAGCGCCGGCGCCGATAAAGTGTCCATGGCCCATGCGCCCGAAGCAACTTCGCCGGCATCGCCAGCCAGTGCGGAATCGAACTGGGAAAGCGGCCTCGAAGCTGAAGCCCTGGCCTTGCTGGCCACCGGGCGCAGCGATGTGTGGGACGTGCTCACGCGGCGTTTTGAATCCAAGCTGATCCAGACCGCACTGGCCAACACGCGCGGGCGCCGCATCGAGGCTGCCCAGAAGCTGGGCATAGGCCGCAACACCATCACGCGCAAGATCCAGGAACTCCATCTGGAATAAAAGCCCCCACGGTCGCTCACTGCGTGTAGCTCCCTGCCCCCCGAGGGGGCCGCTGCGCCTGCGGCCCGGCAAAGCCGGTTCCGCGGCCCCTGCTGGTGAAGATAAGCCCCCACGCTCCCTACTGCGTGTGGTTCGCTGCCCCCCGAGGGGGCCGCCCGCCTGCGGCCCGGCAAAGCCGGTTCCGCGACTCATGCTTGGTTGAAGAGTGCAGCGGCGTAATAGGAGGGGGTATTTCCCAGTAGGGGCCGCGGGACTGGCTTTGCCAGACCGCAGGCGCCTGCCCCCTGGAAGGGGGGAACGGACTACACGAAGTGAGTCTGGACGGGGGTCAGCCCAACTCCACTGTGACCGGCGCATGGTCGCTGGGCTTTTCCCATTTGCGCGGGACGCGGTCTATGGTGCAGCCTTTGACTTGGGGCTTGAGTGCCTCGCTGACGAGGATGTGGTCTATGCGCAGGCCGCGGTTTTTTTGGTAGCCGAGCATGCGGTAGTCCCACCATGAATAGCTTTTGGGCTGCTGCTCGAACATGCGGAAGCTGTCGGTCAGGCCCAGCGCCAGCAACTGCTGGAAATGCTCGCGCTCTTCCTTCGTGTGGTGGATGGTGTCGCGCAGGCCTTCGGGGTCGAAGGAGTCCTGGTCTTCGGGCGCGATGTTGAAGTCACCCAGCAGCACCAGCTGCGGGTGGGCCGCCATCTCGGCGCGCACATAGGCTTGCAGGCCGCCCAGCCAGCGCATCTTGTAGGCGAACTTTTCGCTGCCGGGTTCCTGGCCGTTGACGAAGTAGCCGTTCATCACGCGCACGGGGCCGGTGGGACCGTCCACCGTGGCGGCGATGACGCGAGAATGCTCGTCTTCAAAACCGACGATGTTTTTCACCACATCGCGCAGCGGTGTGCGCGACAGGATGGCCACGCCGTTGTAGGTTTTTTGGCCGAAGGCGGCGGCTTCATAGCCCGCCGCCTTGAGCGCCTCCAGCGGGAACTTGTCGTCCGTCATCTTGAGTTCCTGCAGGCACAACACGTCCACGGGATTGGCGGCCAGCCAGTCCAGCACATGGGCCAGCCGCGCGGTCAGCGAATTGACGTTCCAGGTGGTAATTTTCATGCGGTCGTGCTCCAGTGCCGGAAGGAAATATCAATGCTCAGATATGCAGTACGGCCAGCACGCCCACCAACAATCCTATGCCTGCCACGGCAAACATGCCGTATTCCAGCCATTTTTTGCGCGTCAGCAGCGCGATGGCCGCCAGCGCAATCGCCACCTGCAGCACGGTGGTGGCCTGGGCCCAGCGGTGGTGCTGGTGGATCTGTTCGTCCGAGGACTTGTCCCAGACCGCAGACTCGGCCTCGAGCTTCTCGGCGATCACCTTGATGTCGTTCTTTTCCTTCTCGTAACGGTCTACCTTGGCTTGGTAGTTCGCCTTTTTGTCTTCAGGCGCCAGGTCACGGGCGAGTTCGGCCAGCGACTGCTTGGTGCTTTTCGACTGGAAGTAATTCCACTGGTTGGAGGCTTCCGTCTTTTTGATGGCCGCGTTGTTTTTGTACAGGCCCGCATTGGCCTGCGTGGCGCCGCCCATGTAGGCAAATATGGCGCCTATGGTCGCGATGATGGCTGTGATCACAGCGATCTGCGCAATCATGCCGCCGTTTTCGTGGCCGCCATGGCCGCCTTGGGCCGCATGCTCCAGCTCATGGTCGTGGGGCCCGTGTACGTGAAATCCGCCTCCTGACATAACAATTCCCTCTCGTGTGTTGTTGTGGTTTGTGGATACTTATTTTTGGTAGGTGATGAAGCTGAATTTCATCCCGTTGGCCGACACGTGGTCTTCACGCGCGGCCTCTCGCCACTCGGGTCCCAGCGGCGGCGCGAAGGCGTCGCCCTCAATGGTTTCAGCAATCTCGGTGACTTCTATCCGATCGGCCAGAGGCATTGCTTGCGCATAAATCTGCGCGCCGCCCAGGATCCACGCCTCAGCGGACGAGGCGCACAGCGCGAGCGCGTCGGTGAGGCTCGCAGCGGTGGTGGCGCCGGTGTCTTTCCAGTCAGGCTGGCGCGTGATGACGATGTTTTCCCGGCCCGGCAGGGGACGGAATTTGGCAGGCAGCGAATCCCAGGTCTTGCGGCCCATGATGACCGGCCAGCCGTGTGTCAGGCGCTTGAGGCGCGCCATGTCTTCCGGCAGGCGCCAGGGGATGGTGTTGTCGCGGCCGATCACGCCATTGGCGGCGCGGGCGAAGATCATGTTGATGCGGGTCATGACTTTGAGTTCCGCTAGCTACACGGCAACTGGCGCCTTGATTGCCTCGTGGTGCTGGTAATCCAGGAACTCGAAATCCTCAAACTGGTACTCGAAGATCGATTCGGGCTTGCGTTTGATCTGCAGCGTGGGGTACGGGAAGGGCTGGCGGCTCAGTTGCAGCGCGACCTGCTCGTGATGGTTGCTGTAGATGTGGCAATCGCCGCCGGTCCAGATGAAGTCGCCCACGCCCAGGCCGCATTGCTGCGCCACCATGTGGGTCAGCAGGGCGTAGCTCGCGATGTTGAAGGGCACGCCGAGGAAAATGTCGGCGCTGCGCTGGTAGAGCTGGCAGCTCAGCTTACCGGGCTGGCCCTGCACCTCGGACGGCGCCACGTAAAACTGGAAAAACGCGTGGCAGGGCATGAGCGCCATCTTGGAGAGGTCGGCCACGTTCCAGGCGCTCACGATGATTCGGCGCGAATCGGGGTTGGTCTTGAGCGTCTTGATGACGTCGCTGATCTGGTCGATGTGGCCGCCGTCAGGCGTGGGCCAGCTGCGCCATTGCACGCCGTAGACCGGGCCCAGGTCGCCGTCGGGCCGCGCCCATTCGTCCCAGATGGTGACGCCGCGCTCCTTGAGCCAGTTGTTGTCGCTGGAGCCCTGCAGAAACCACAGCAGCTCATGGACGATGGATTTCAGGTGCACCTTCTTGGTGGTCACCAGCGGAAAGCCTTCGTTCAGGTCAAAGCGCATCTGGTAGCCGAACACGCTTTTGGTGCCGGTGCCGGTGCGGTCGGCCTTGAAGGCGCCGTGCGTGTCCACATGGCGCATGAAATCTTCGTATTGGGAGCGTATGGGGCGGGTCATTTCAAACCAGTCGGCTGGAGGGCGAAGGGGTGGCTGGAACCCGGCAGGGCGCCGGGCGGCCAGAGGGTCAATTATGCCTTCAGCACCCGCCCCGGGTTCATCAGGTTCAGAGGGTCCAGGCCCTGTTTGATGGCGCGCATCATGCTCAGCGCCACGGGGGATTTGTGCTCGGGCAGCTTCTCGGCCTTGAGGCTGCCGATACCGTGTTCGGCCGAGATCGAGCCCCTGTATTGGTCCACCATGTCGTAAACCAGGGCGTTCATGGGCGCCTCCTTCTCATTGAGGAAGCGCGCCTGGTCTTCGTTCTCGGGCGCCTGCACGTTGTAGTGCAGATTGCCGTCGCCCAGGTGGCCGTAGACGACCATGCGCGCCCCGGGAAAACGCTCGAGCAGCAATGCATTGGTTTCACGCACGAAATCGGGAATGCGCGACACGTTGATGGAGATGTCGTGCTTGATGTTCAGGCCTTCTTCGGCCTGCGCCATCGGGATGCTTTCGCGGATGTGCCACAAGGCTTGGGCTTGCGCCATGCTCTCGGCGACCACGGCATCGGTCACGCAGCCGGCCTCCATGGCGGCTTCGAGCAAACGCTCAAAGCATTCACGCGCATGGGTTTCGGATTCGTTGTCCGAGTTCTCCAGCACCACACACCACTCCGACTCTTGCCATAAAGGCACGCGCTGCTGCGGGAAATGCTTGGCCACCAAGCCCAGCGCAAACTGGCCCATGACTTCGAACCCGGTCAGGCCCGAGCCCAGGTGCTCGTGCGCCAGGCCCAGCAGTTGCACGGCGGCTTCCAGCGAGGGCACGGCGGCAAAGGCCGTGAGCTGGCTCTTGGGCATGGGGTAGAGCTTCATGACTGCGCCGGTGATCACGCCCAGCGTGCCTTCGCTGCCGATGAACAGGTGACGCAAGTCGTAGCCGGTGTTGTCCTTGCGCAGCCCCGAAAGACCGTCCCAGATTTCGCCCTGCGCATTCACGACTTCCAATCCCAGGCAGAGGTCGCGCGTGTTGCCGTAGCGCACGACCTGGGTGCCGCCGGCGTTCGTTCCGAGATTGCCGCCTATGGTGCAGCTTCCCTCCGCAGCCAGGCTCAGGGGAAACAGGAAGCCGGCTTTCTCGCAGGCTTCCTGCAGGTTTTGCAGCACGCAGCCGGCATCGACGGTGATGGTCAGGTTGCCGGCATCCAGCGTGCGCACCTTGTTCATGCGCGTCAGGCTCAGCACGACCTGCGTGCCGCTGGCGTCCGGTGTCGATCCCACCACCATGCCGGTATTGCCGCCCTGCGGCACCATGCTCACGCGGGCTTCGGCGCAGGCCTTCACCACGGCCGCGACTTCCGGCGTTGAGCCGGGGCGCACCACGGCCAGGGCTTTGCCGGTTTCGCGCTTGCGCCAGTCCTGCACCCAGGGGGTCAGGTCTCCGTCGGTGAGGACGTTGGCGGCGCCGACGATCTGGCGCAGGGATTCGATCAGTTGCGGGTGCGTGCTCACGATGTTTGGCTCGGTGATGGAGTGAAGGGTTTACGGGGTCAAAGGCGTTGGTGGGGCTTGGGTGTTTTTCAGGCGCACACGCACGTGCAGCGCGCAGGCCGCGAACAGCGTGAGGCACAGCAGCACTTCGATGAGGGCCAGGTAATTGCCGGGCGCGCGGTCGCTCCAGGCGCGCACCACGCCCTCGGTGAAATACAGCCATACCAGCAGGCTGAGCCAGCGGTAGGTGTACATGCGGTTTTTCAGGACGCCAGCCAGGGGAATGCACAGCGGCAGCACCTTGAGCGCCAGCAATGAGCCGCCCGGCCGTATGGGCGCCAGCCACATTTCCCAGGCCAGGCCCAGCACGATGAGGCCCAGCAGGCTGCCGAGCGCCAGGCGGCGGGTGAAGTCGATTTGTGTTGTTTTGTTCATACTCGTAAGAATCTCAATGGCATGATACCGGGGATGAAATTCCAGCAATACCTGCAGGACCTCCTGGCGGACCTGTCGCGCTTCCCGTGGCGTGGTACGGCGCTGACCCTGCGCGATCGCTTTCGCGAAGACCACATGGGCCTGACCGCCAGCAGCCTGACCTTCACCACCTCTATTGCTCTGGTGCCTTTTTTCACCGTGGCGCTGGCGATTTTCACAGCCTTCCCGATGTTCTCGAAGCTGCAGGGCGCGCTGCAGGCTTGGCTGGTGCAGAGCCTGATCCCCGACAACATCGCGCGCCAGGTGCTGGGCTACCTTACGCAGTTCAGCCGCCAGGCCAACAAGCTGGGCATCGCCGGCCTGGCTGTGCTGCTGGTCACGGCCATCGCGCTGATCCTCACCATAGACCGCACCTTGAACGGCATCTGGCGCGTCAAGAAAGCGCGCTCACTGGCCCAGCGGGTGCTGATCTACTGGGCAGCCATCACGCTGGGGCCGCTGTTGCTGGCGGCCAGCCTGGCGGTGACGTCCTATGTGTTGTCGGCCTCGGGCGGCCTGGTGGGGGCTTTGCCCGCGAGCCTGCGCGTTTTGCTCAGCATCCTGCAATTTTTGCTGGTGGCCGGCGGCATGGCGGCGATGTACCGCTATGTGCCCAACACCTTTGTGAAATGGTCGCATGCGTCGGTGGGGGGCTTGTTCGTTGCCGCCGGCATCGAGGTGGCCAAGCGCGCGCTGAGCCTGTACCTGAGCGCGGTGCCCACTTATTCGCTGGTCTACGGTGCCTTCGCGACCCTGCCTATCCTGCTGGTATGGATTTACGTTTCCTGGGTCATCGTGTTGATGGGCGCGGTGATCGCCGCCTACCTGCCCAGTCTGCTGGCCGGCGTGGCGCGCCGCGGCAGCGCGCATGGCTGGTACTTCCAGCTTGCGATCGAGGTGCTGCAGCAATTGCACAAGGCGCTTGCCACGCCGCGCAAGGGCTTGAGCGCCTCGCAGCTTGCCGAAGTGCTTCAGGTCGACGGTTTGCAGCTCGAGCCGGTGCTGGAAGCCCTGGTGGGGCTGGATTGGGTGGGCCAGCTCAACGAAGCGGAAGGCGACGACGAGGCCCGCTTCCTGCTGCTGGCTGAGCCCGATGCCACGCCCCTGGAGCCGTTGATGCGGCAGTTGCTGCTGGACAAGGCGGAGGCGGTTCAAGGCTTGTGGAACAAAGCCGGCTGGCCTGAGCTGCGGTTGCGGGATGCATTGTAAAAAGAGTCGTTCCGCTGCAGAAAAGCCGACAAAATAACAGGGAATACTTGTTGGCGATTCGGCCATGTAACAAAATTAAATCCCTCGTTTTTTCAATGCACAAAAAGATGCCAGCAAAAACCAACGCCCGGGAAAAGCTTGACGGCGCCATCGCCGAAGAACGGCTGGCGCACCAAGAGGCAAAGCAGATTTATGACGAACTGACGGCCAAAATGTGGGCCTACCAGACTGGCAACGGCCCCGCGCCCACCAATGAGGACTTCGAGCAGTGGAGTCAGGCCGTGGAGCAGCGCGTCAAGATGAGGCAACTCGGCATTCGCGTCGAGGGCGAGTCCACCGCCTGAGGCCGTCGCGCCGCAACCGCCGGTCAGACAGGCCGCACACCGGTTTGCGGCTTAGACGCACCTTTGCGCCGCAGGGAAATTTTTACGATGTGAATCAAGGGTCGGCAGTGGCCAGTCTTCAAAGCCATTCAGCCACTCTTGTTCTTTCACACTATGGAGATTTCTCATGCTGAAAAAACTGCTGGTCTTTGCCATCACCTCCGGCTTGGCCGCCAAACTCTACAAACGCTACGCTGAAAAGCAAGCGGGTCCCGGCACACCGGGTACGGCAGGCGGCAAGCCTGCGGCGCGCAGGAGTGCGGCTCAGAAACAAGCCTGAACGTTCGTACGTCGGGGTCTTCGAAAAAGCTCATAAGCTGAGGTTTTAAGAGCGTCAACCTTTTGTCAAGGTTGTTAAGCCCTCGTCACCTGGGCCACGTTTCGTTGCTTTTGTTCGGCCGTGACTTCAAAACTGCGGGCCGAATTCTTACAAGGCCCAGGCCCAGGTCGCGTCAAGATTCTCCGCATCCTTTGTTAACCCTAGCCGGAGAAAACCTTGACATCACCTGCCTATGCGGCCGCCGATGCGGCCCTGATAAACCAGCCTATCGATATCAACCAGGAAGCCTCTTTGAACTACTGGGTCGCAGCTCTGGATTGCAGCGAACTGGAGTTGCGAGTCGCCGTGGCCGAAGTCGGCCCCGCAGCCAAAGACGTGAGCAACACTCTGGGGAGGACTTTATGAGCGCCATGCCCCCCGCGCTTCCCTTGCCGCCGGGGCCGCTCGCGGTCCGTGTCAAGGAGCCCTCGGTCGGCCTGTTTTACTGGGTGGTCACCCAGCTGTCGGCAGATGAGCGCAGCGCCGATGTCCGCATCGAAGGCTCCGACCATCCCTATCCCACGCATGAAGCCGCGCTGCACGCCGGCTCGGCATGCCTGAAGGCGCTCAAGGCCAGCGTTTTCCAGGCCCAGGGTCCTCATTAGGTCGCTTGGAGCGCGGGCTGCGAGCCGAGCGTTCTTTAATTTCGGTCGAATCCTTCAAGCGCCGCCAAGGCGCTTGAAGGCCTGCACCCACATGTCGCGGTACATCACCCAGTCGCCCATAAAACTGTAGAGCGGCCGCTTGAATGAAGCAGGTTTGTTTTTCTCAAATCCGAAGTGGCCTATCCAGGCGAAGCCGTAACCGCATAGCAGGCCTGCCAGTAACCACCATGGATTGCGTGTGGCGACCAATGCCGCCAGGCACAGGAGGGTGAGGCTGGAACCCACAAAGTGCAGGCGCCGGCAGGTCGGGTTGCTGTGCTCGCCCAGGTAAAACGGGTAAAAGCTCGCGAAGGACTTGAGGCTGCGCGGGTCCGTGGGTGCTATTGGGGTTGTGGGCGGGTCGCCTGGCGTAGCACCGCTGGGCGTGGCATTCATGGTGTCCATGGTGACATGTCTCCTGCGCCGGGATATCCCCGTGTCGCTCACCATTTTGCTGCGCTGGCCATAATAGTCAATCCTTGCTTTCTCCCGCATGCACCTCACCCCAACGCCGCAAGCGGCATCCCCCAGCGCGCCAGATCTTTCGGCCAACTGGGTCGTCTGTTTGTGCGCCGACTGGTGCGGCCTGTGCCGTGATTACAGCGAACTTTTCGCGCAAATGGCGGCGCGTTATCCGGCCCACCGCTTCGTCTGGCTGGACATTGAAGACCAGGCCGAGCAGGTCGGCGACATAGAGGTGGAGACCTTTCCCACGCTGCTGGTTGCCGATGCGCAGGGCACGCGCTTTCTCGGCCCGCTGACGCCGCACGCGCAAACCCTCTCGCGCCTGCTCGACTCACTGGCGCAGCCGGGCCAGCCTGCCGTGCCCCACCTGCCTTCCACCCAAGCCTTGTTGCGGTCACTGGCGGCAGCGCCCCAGCACTGGATAAACACCTAGGCGATGGAGATGGAGAACGGCGCATTCAGGAAACCCCTGAAACGCGCACGACCGCCGCGTGTCGGGTTGGCCGTTAAACGGTAAGCCGGAAAACGCTGAAGAAAGCGGCCGATGGCGATGCGGCCTTCGAGCCGCGCCAGGCTGAGTCCGGCGCACTGGTGAATACCAAAACCAAAGGCCAGGTGGCGATTGTCCTGGCGCGCCAGGTCCAGTTCATCGGGCCTCGCAAACTGCAGCGGGTCGCGGTTGGCGGCGCCTATGCACAAGGTCAGCAGGCTGCCCGCAGGCAAGTCCACGCCGGCTATGCTCGCGTCGGCCAGCGCGCGCCGGTTGCTCAATTGGTTGGAAGACTCAAAGCGCAGGAATTCATCGACAGCTGGCGTCAGCAGGGCTTCTAGTCCTTGCGTGTCGTTCGCCGCCTGTATGCCACCGAGAAGGCCGCCCAGCGCCGCAGAATGTTCCTGCAGCGCCACCAGGGCATTACCGATGAGGTTGGTGGTGGTTTCATGGCCGGCGTTGAGGATGAACACGCAGTTCTGCAGCAACTCGGTCTCGCTGAGTTTGTCTGTTCCCGTTTCTCCGCCTATCAATCGCGTGAGCACGTCGTGCTCCGGGTCGCCGGGGTGCAGCCGCCGGTCGGCCACCAGGTCTTTAAGGTAGGCGGTGAACTCGCGCACGCTGTGGTTGCCCAGAGCCTCCTGCGCGGGCGTCAGTTTGGGCTCCAGTGCGCCCAGAATCGCGAGAGACCAGCCGCGCAGCGGGGCGCGGTCTGCATGCGGCACACCCAGCAGGTTGCCGATGATTTCAACCGGGATGGCCGAGGCAAAATCTTCGACCAGGTCGCCGCCGCCGCGTGCCTCGATCATGTCCAGCAAGCCGTCGACCAGTGTGACCAGGCCAGGCTCCATGTCGGCAATGGCGCGCCGCGTCAGCGCGCCCATGATGAGCTTGCGCACGCGCGTGTGCAGCGGCGGGTCGTTGAACACCAGGCTGGTGGTGTGGTGCTCATAGAGCGCGGAGGCTGCACCGTACTTGGGTTCGAACTCCACTTTTTTGTCGGAGCTGAAAGTGTGCGCATCACGATAGACTGCCACCAGGTCGGCGTGGCGTGTCAAAAAAAATGAGCCGTCGGGCATGCGCCTGACCGGTTCCTCCTCGCGTAGCACGGCATACACCGGGTAGGGGTTGGCGTAAAAGTCGGCGGGCAGGGCGCGCAGGTCCAGCGTTGACGCGATCTCGCGCGCGCGGGCGTGGTCTATGGGCGGCGTGGCGGTGAAAGGGCCTGATCCGGTCACGACGCTCCCCTCACAGGTTGCCGGCGAACAGCCTGCGCAAAAACATTTTCTTGAAGCTGGTGGCGTCATCCAGCCCCAGGCGCTCCAGGTAGGCGGGCGGCGCCTCGCGGCTGGAGGCCAGGCTTTTGAGCACCATGGCGACCAGCTCTACGGGGTGCCGCGTCGCGTGCTGCATTTTCCGCAGCGCGGTCACCATCTCGATCTCCCCTTCGCTGAGGTCGGTGCCGAAGGGGAAGTCGGGCAGCAGGCCTGATTGCCGCCACGGCTGCAGGCGGCTGCGCAGCACTTCGGGCAGGTTCTGGCGATATTGCTCAGGCACTTCGTAATCCGCGTTCAGCTTGCCGGCAGCTTTGGCTTGCGCCACCAGACCGTCGTGGAAGCGCGAGTCGGCAACCGCGATCAGCCGTTTGATCACCTCGCCGTCGGGCTGGGCCCGGAGGTCGGCCACGCCGTATTCGGTGATCACCACATCACGCAGGTGGCGCGGGATGGTGGTGTGGCCGTAGTTCCACACCAGCGCACTGCGCAGGCCGTCCCTGTGCTCGTGGGTGGCGCGCAGCATGAGGATGGAGCGTGCGTCGGGCAGGGCATGGGCCATGGCCACGAAGTTGTACTGCCCGCCCACGCCGGAAACCACCTGGCCCGACTCCAGCCCGTCCGATACCGCCGCGCCCAGCAGGGTGACCATCATGGCCGTATTCATGAAGCGGCCCTGACGGCGCTGCGCCTGCTTGAGCGCGCTGCGGCCGTGGAGCTGATTGATGAAGTCGATGCGCGTCATGTCGATTTTGGACAGCGCTTCGGGCGGCATGCGGCGAAGCCGCTCGTAGAAATCGGTCGGCCCCAGGAAGAAGCCGCCATGCAGCACGACACCGCCGGCCAGGCGTTGGCCCAGGCCGCCCCCATCGCGCAGTGCCGTGCGCACTTCGGCCTGGTCCAACCGGTTGCCGATGCGCCGGCCCTGGATGTCGAGGTCGCCGCCGGCCCCGAGGGTGACAGCGGCGGTCAGCACCCCCAGTTTTTGCAGGAAGGCCAGGTCTTCGCTTTTCAGCACGGGTGGTATGCGGCCGGCCTCCAGCAGCGCGGCCAGCGTGTCCGGGCTCACGGCGAGGCCGGGTATCCGGTTTTCGTTGACCAGGCGCTGGACGGTTTCGTCATCAAACACTTCGCGGCGCAGAATGCCGGCCTGCATGAGCTGCAAAAAGCCGTTGACAAACATTTCCGAACAGCCGTAAAGGCCTTGCGCAAAACCGCCCAGCTCGCGGCCTTCCAGGCCGCCGGGGCAGAGGGCGGCCATGATGCTGCGGTATCCGGCGTTATCGCTGTCCCGCACGATCAGCGCCTGCGCGATCGCATCGCCCAGCGCGCCTATGCCGATCTGCAGGGTGCCGCCGTCCGCGACGAGGCTGGCCGCGTGCAGGCCTATGGCGTAGTCGGCGGTGCTGACCTTGCCGTTGGGTGGTGCGAACAGGGTGTGCGTGGCGTCGGCGTCCGTCACCACCACGTCAAAAAATCCGGGCGGCGCAATCGCCTGCCCGGGCATGAAAGGAATCTGGCGGTTGACCACGCCGACCTTGAGCAGCGGCCGGCCATGTTCGGCCTGGCGCTCGGCCAACTCAAACGTCACGTCCGGGTTGCTGGACAGCGAACACTCGATACCGCCTTCGGCGGTTTCGCGGGCCGCCACCGCCTGCGCGATCACGTTCACGCCGAGCACGCCCATGTCGCGCGCCACAAAGGTGTAGTTGGTCGAGATGTAGGCCTGCTGCGCGCGCTCATTGCCCAGGTAGTCGCCGGTCTTGAAGAAGAACTCGCTGACCTCGATGTGCGGCGGCAGCACGCCGGCCCGCAGGTCCTTGACGTAGTCGAGGTCCGGGTAGTCCTTGAACACACGTTCCACCAGCGGCGCCAAAAAGTGCTGCTCCAGCTCGCTCTTGCCTTCGGGCTTTTCCAGCGACAGTGCGGTGATGATCTTCAGCCGCCGGGGCTGGGCATCGCCGCCCATGGCCTTGATGCGGCGATAAAGCAGGTTCACAAAAGGGTTGGGCTTGCCTATGCCCAGCGGCAGCCCAAGCACGATGTCCCCTTCCACTGTGGCGAGCAGGTGCTCCACCGCCTGCGCGAGCGTGTCGACGACGAGGGTCGCGGCCATGCGGCAGTCAGGCGGATTGAAGGAAATCGCGGATCGCGAACAAAGTGGCCTCCGGCGTCTCACTCATCTGGTGGTGGCCCACCGGCAGGCTGGCGACGCTGACCTTCTTGCCGCTGTCCCTGGCCTTGCTGACCAGCGCTTGCGCGGCCTTGGGCGTGGTCATCTGGTCCTGCGCGCCCAGCACGAACAGCACCGGGCAGCTGACCTGTGCCATGGCGGCCTCGCCGTTGGCGTAGCTGTCGCAGGCCTTGAAACCGCGGTGGAATACATTGGCCCTGGTGTTGCTGGCCAGCACGCGCCGGCCCAGCGCCATGCTGGCGCCATGCACCCAGCTGCCGGCGCCCAGCGGCGGCGCCAACGTGCTGCGTGAAAACATGTTGACCATGGCCAGCGCCTTCATCGGCTCATTGAGTGCCGCATCAAGCAAGGGTTGCGAGACCTTCATCGGGAAGGCCGTGCCCACCAGCACCAGGTGGCTCACGCGGTCTTTCAGCCGCGAGGCCGCTTCCAGCGCGATCAGCGAACCCCAGCTGTGGCCGACCAGCGCGGCGCGCTCAATGCCGGCGGCGCCCAGCAGCGCGGCGATAAAGTCGGCGGCTTCTTCGACGGAGGCGGGCGCTTCGCCTTCGCTTTTGCAGTGCCCGGGCAGGTCGACCGCCAGCACGTTCCAGCCGTGGTTGGCGAGGTAGCGGGTCTGCAAAATCCAGACGCTGTGGTCGTTCAGCACGCCGTGAATGAATATTGCAGTGGGCTTGGCGGCATCAAAAGGCTTGCCGCCGGTATAGCAATAAGTCTTGTGGTCGTTGACGTCGAGGTACATGGTCAGGCCCCCGCTTTCGTGGCGGCTTTCTCAGCGGCCTTGAGAGCGCGCTTGAGGTCGTCGAGCAGGTCGTCCGGGTCTTCCAGGCCGATGGACAGGCGAATCGTGCCCTGCGTGATGCCGCCCGCCGCCAGCGCCTCGTCCGTCATGCGAAAGTGGGTGGTGCTGGCCGGGTGAATCACCAGGCTGCGGCAGTCGCCGACATTGGCCAGGTGGCTGAAGACTTTCAGCGCCTCGATAAACGCCTTGCCCTGGGCGCGGTCGCCCTTGATGTCGAAGCTGAACACCGAACCCGCGCCGCGCGGCAGCAGCTTTTTCGCCAGCGCGTGGCTGGCGTGGGATTCGAGCAAGGGATGGCCCACGCGCGACACCAGCGGGTGGCCGGCCAGGAACTGCACGACCTTTTCGGTATTGCCCATGTGCCGCGCCATGCGCAGCGGCAGGGTTTCTATGCCCTGCAGGATCAGCCAGGCCGTGTGCGGGCTCATGCAGGCGCCGAAGTCGCGCAGGCCCTCGCGCCGCGCGCGCAGCAAAAAGGCGCCCACCGTGCTTTCTTCGCTGAACACCATGTTGTGAAAGCCGTCGTAGGCCTCGGTCAGTTCGGCGAATTTGCCGGACTTCTCCCAGTCGAAGCTGCCGCCGTCCACCACGATGCCGCCTATCACGGTACCGTGCCCGCTCAGGAATTTGGTAGCCGAGTGGTAGACCAGGTCGGCGCCGTGCTCGAAGGGCTTGATCAGCCAGGGCGAGGTCAGGGTGGAGTCGACCAGCAGCGGCACACCTGCCTCATGGGCGATCGCGGACACCGACGGGATGTCCAGCACGTCCAGCCCGGGGTTTCCCACGGTTTCGCCGAAAAACAGCTTGGTGTTGGGCCGCACGGCGGCGCGCCAGCCGTCCAGGTCGCCGGGTTTGACGAAGGTGGTATCTATGCCGAAACGGCGCATCGTGTAGTGCAGCAGATTCTGGCTGCCGCCGTAGAGGGCCGTCGAGGCCACGATGTGCGAGCCCGCGCCCATCAGCGTGGCGATGGACAGGTGCAGCGCGGCCTGGCCGCTGGCGGTGGCAATCGCGCCTATGCCGCCTTCCAGCGCCGACACGCGCTGCTCCAGCACAGCGTTGGTCGGGTTGCTGATGCGCGAATAGACATGTCCCGCGCGCTCCAGGTTGAACAGGCTGGCCGCGTGGTCGCTGGATTCGAAGACGAAGGAAGTGGTGAGGTGGATCGGAACGGCGCGCGCGCCCGTGGCCGGGTCGGGCGCGGCGCCCGCATGCAGCGCCAGGGTGTCGAAACCGGGATCGGAATAACCGGGCATGGGTTTGTCTCCAGTCAGAAAAAAGTGGCAGGCAGCGCAATCGCTGGAACCGTGTACAGATTCTTGCAGCCGGCTGTTTGATTGTGGGCTATATTTAAACTGAAATCCCCCTCATCCCGCGCGGCGGTGGGACAATGAAGCCATGTTGGCAGCACAACCGAGGAGATCGACATGAAGGTTCTTGACATACTGCGCGTCAAAGGCAATACGCTTTACACCGTCCAGCCCGACGAACCCCTGGCCAAGGCGGCGCAGGTCATGGCCGACAAAGATATAGGCTCGCTGGTTGTCATGGAACACGGCGACCTGGTCGGCATGCTGACCTTCCGCGAGGTCATCGTCTGCATCGTCAAAAACGGCGGGGAGATCGGCAAAACCCTGGTGCGCACCGCCATGGACGACCATCCGCTCACCTGCACCTCCGAAACCGAACTCGACGAAGTCCGCCGCATGATGCTGGAGCGCCACGCGCGCTACATGCCCGTGATGAATCAGAAAGTCCTGATGGGCGTCATCAGCCTCTACGACGTCGCCAAGGCCGTGGTTGACAGCCAGAATTTCGAGAACAAGATGCTCAAGGCCTATATTCGCGACTGGCCGGCCGAAGACGCCGCCGACCACAACTGATGCTGGGCGCCCGGCAAAGCGCCCGGGCTGCCTTTTTTGAAACAACAGCGCCCGCTGCGCAAGGCAGGCGGGACACAAGCGGGGGCAGGGGTGAGCGACAAGCGTGACGCCGGCGGGCTGCTGTTTTATGCCTCGCTGTTTTTCTCCCGGCTGGCCGACCAGATCCTGCTTTTTCTCGTACCTCTGGTGGTGTTCGAAACCACTGGCAGCGTCGCCTGGTCGGGCATCGCCTTCACCCTTGAAACCCTTCCACGTTTTCTGGCCTTTCCGGTCTGCGGCGTGCTGTGCGACCGCATCTCGCCGCTCAAGCTGCTGCGCATCAGCCAGCTGTACCGCGCGCTGGTGTGCATTGCCGGGGTCATTGCCTTCCAGTGGGCCGGCGGCGTCGGCTGGCTGATCGCGCTGTCGGCGGTCTGCGGCGTGCTGACCACCCAGGGCTTGATGGCCCGCGAGGTCATGCTGCCGCAGATCTTCCGCCAGCACCGTTTTGAAAAGGTCCTGGCCCATGCGCAGATCGCCGACCAGCTCGGCATGGTGCTGGGCCCCCTGCTGGCCTCGCTACTGCTGCGCTGGATGCCCTGGCCCGCGGTGGTGGGCGCGACGGCGGTGTTTTTCCTCATCGCCGACGGCGCTGTGACCTGGTGGCACCGCCGCAACGCCATCGCGCTTGCCGAGCCCGAACCGGCACCCGGCCACTGGACGGCTCCCGTACGCACCGCGCTCTCGCAGGTGCTGCACCTGGCGGGCTTGAAGCAGGTGATTGTCCTGGCGGCAGGCGTCAACCTGGTGATAGGCGTCACACTCGCCACCTCGGCCGCTATGGTGACCGGCTTGCTGCAACGCTCCGCCGGCGATTACGCCGTGCTGCAAACCGCCGGCGCGGTGGCTACCGTCATCATCCTGCTGGTGATCGCCCGCACCGTGATTCCGCTTCGCGTTCTGGGCCTGGTGTCTTACACCGTGATGCTGGCCGGCGGGCTGCTGACCGGGCTGGCCGCCAATTTCTGGATGTACACCATTGGCTTTCTGCTGGTGATCGGCTTCGACAAGATGTTCAACGTCTACATCCGCAGCCTACGGCAGAAGCTGATACCGCCCAAGGATTTAGGCAAAACCACCGGCGTGATCGTGATGTTCAACAATTTGTCGCAGCCGCTGGCGGGGATGCTGGTGGGGGTGTTTGCCGGGGTGATGGAAGGGAGAGGGGTGATTTTGGGCTTGGTCGGGGTGATGGGGATTATTGGGGGGGTGGTGGTTTTGAGTCGGGGGCGGTGAGGCCGGTCTTTGCTCCGGCTTGCGCCAACACCGCCCTCTGCTAAGTTCTGCTGGCCGGGGGTAGCCCGGCAGCTACTTACTTTTCTTTTGCTTCGCCAAAAGAAAAGTAAGCAAAAGAAAAGGCGACCCTGGTGTCTGCGTCCCCTCCGCTTCGCTACGGGGCAGCCTGCGGTGCTCGGTTCAGGCGGGGTCTCGCTAAACTCGCCTTCGGCTCAAACAACGCGATCCCTGATCCGCCTGAACCTGCGCTCCTCGGCGCATACACAAGGGGACCCGAAATACCAAACAGCCGAATACGAATACCGAACACCGGAAGAAAAAAGGACACGCCACGGCGTGTCCTTTTTGGTTTTTGTATTTGTCTTCTGTATTTGAATTCGGACTTCCCCGTCCTGGCTGGGCCGAGGAGCGGAGAGCCAAGCGGATCAGGGATCGCGTTGTTTGAGCGCAGTGAAACGGAGCGAGTTTAGCGAGACCCCGCTTGGCTCGAGCACCGCAGGTTGCCCGTAGCGAAGCGCAGGGACCCAGACTGCGGGTCGCCTTTTCTTTGGTGACTTTCTTTTGGCGAAGCAAAAGAAAGTTACTTGCCGCCGGGCAAGCCCGGCCAGCAACACTCAGCAGAGAAAACAGGCGACGAAAAGGAAGGGAGAGGAAGAGGGGGAGCGCGCAGAGCCGGAGCAAGACCCGGCTCAAGAATCCCTGACCCGTCCTCTCAACCCCTTGGTAACAGACCTCTGACTCTTACTCTCCAATCGCCGCTGCTTGGACCCATAAGTAGGCTTGGTCGCCCGCCGCGCCTTGGGCGGAGTGGAAACTCCATCCACCACCTCCTGCAGGCGCGCCAACGCATCGGCACGGTTCATCTCTTGCGTGCGGTGCTGCTGAGCTTTCAGCACCAGCACGCCTTCCTGCGTGATGCGGCTGTCATTGCTCGCCAGCAGGCGTTCCTTGATGGCATCGGGCAAGGAAGAGGCGTTGATGTCAAAGCGCAAATGGATGGCGCTGGACACCTTGTTGACGTTCTGGCCACCCGCGCCTTGCGCGCGTATGGCGCTGAACTCGACCTCGCGTTCGTCGACCGGGAATTTCGGCGGCGTGGCCATGCGAGGTCAGTCGGCGCCGGCCGCTTCAGCCGGCCAGTTCGGCCAGGCCGGCGATGGCCAGGGCGTAGCCCTTGACGCCAAAGCCGGCCATAACGGCCTTGGCGGCGGGCGAGATGTAGGAGTGGTGGCGGAAGGCTTCGCGCGCGTGCACATTGCTGATGTGCAGTTCGATCAGTGTCACGCCCGCGCCCTTGATGGCGTCGTGCAGGGCCACGCTGGTATGCGTGTACGCGCCGGCATTGAGCACCACCCCGGCCAGCGTGCCGGCGGCCTGTGCGCGGCCTGCCTCGTGGATGGCGTCGATCAGCGCGCCTTCATGGTTGCTTTGGCGAAAGTCCAGCTTGAAGCCGTGGGTCTCGCAGGCCTGGATGCACAGCGCCTCGACGTCGGCCAGGGTCTGCGAGCCGTACACGGCCGGTTCGCGGGTGCCCAGCAGGTTGAGGTTGGGGCCGTTGAGGACCAGGGCTGTTTTCATGAAGCAAGTCTTTCCAGGGGTTGGTGTTGACGAGGGTTGGCTGCAAGGTCCCGCAGCGCGACGGTTTCGCCGGTCGCGATGGAGCGCCGCACGGCTTCCACGGCCAGCAGGCTTTGCAGTGCATCCGCGACGGTGATTATCGGCTCTGCCTTGCCGTCTATCAAATCGCAGAAGTGTTCAAGCTGGGCCGCAAGCGGGTCCACCGCCTCCAGGCCCAGGGTTTTTTCGGTGAAAGGCGTCATCCAGCCTCGCTCGCCATCAGCTTCGGGGCCGTGCGTCCAGGCCTGCAAAGTGGGCACGGCCAGCGAGCCTTGCGTGCCGGCGATGAAGTAGCAGTCTTGCGAGGCATAGCGTGCATAGGCGGTGTTCTCGCCCGAGGTTTGTTCCCAGCTGCGCGGCGAAGCCACGGTGTCCGAGAGCGTGAAAGTGCCCAGCACGCCGCTGGAAAATTTCAGCGTCATCACAGCCGTATCTTCCACCGCGAACTGCCGCACCGCATGGGATGCGAGGGCATGTACGGACTCGAGTTCACCGCAGAGATAGCGCAGGTTGTCCATCTCATGGATCAGGTTGATCAGGATAGGCCCGCCGCCGGCCTGGGTTCGCCAGGCGCCTTGCTTGAAATAGCTGTCGGGTTTGTAAAACTGCGCGCTGCCCATGACGGTGACCACGCGGCCCAGCAGGCCAGCCTGAATGGCGCGGCGCGCCGCCTTGAGCGTGCCGCTGTGACGCCGGTGATGGCCCACCAGCATGGGCACGGATTGCTTTGCCAGTGCACCGGCCAGTTGCAGGCCGGCCTCCAGCGAATCGGCCACGGGCTTTTCTATCAGCGCCGGCACCCCGTGGTGCGCACAGGCCAGCGCGCCGGGCACATGTAAATGGTTGGGTGTGGCCAGGATGACGCCTTTGGGCTGGGCTACGGCCGGCGCCGCGAACAGCGCCTCCAGGCTTTCAAAGTGCGGCACGCCCAGGCTGGCGGCGAATTCGCGCGACGCGGGCTGCGGATCGACCACGGCGCACACATGGGTGCGCGGGCTCGCACGAACCAGCTCGATATGCCTTTGCCCTATGACACCGGCGCCCGCGACGGCGATGCCCAACGTGGCGGTGCCAGGTTGCTCCATGTCAGCGTTGGCCCTCGAAAAAACGTTCCAGCAATTGGGCAAAAGCGGCCGGCTGCTCGACCGCGCTCAGGTGCGCGGCCGGCAGAGTTTGCAACTGCGCGCCCGGGATGCTTTGGCAGATCGCTTCGGACATGGGAACGGGCGTGGCTTCGTCGCGCGTGCCGGCAATCACCAGCGTCGGGCATTGGATGCCCTTGTTGCTGGCGCGAAAGTCGATGCCGGCCACCGCTTCGCAGCTCGCGGCGTAGGCGGCGGCGTCAGTATTCACCAGCCGCTCGCGCAGCGCGGCCACGCGCTGCATGCCGCCGCCTGCTTCATCGGCACGGAACTCGGGCGTGAACCAGCGCAGCAGCGCGCCGTCGGCAATCGCCGCCACACCCTGGGCCAACACCGTCTGCACGCGCGCCGCCCACATGGCGCGCGCCGCCTCGTCGTAGTACATCGCGGCATTGGCAATCGTGATGCTCTTGATCAGTTGCGGATACTTCGCAGCCAGCGCCTGCGCGGTCATGCCGCCCATGCTGAGGCCCACAAAATGCACAGGTGCGCCGCCATGTGCCTCGATGACGCCTGCCGCATCGTCGGCCAACACGTCAATGCTGTAGGGGCCGGTCACGGCTTCGGAGCGTCCGTGGCCGCGGTGGTCGTAGCGCAGCACGGTGTAGCGCTGTTTGAGCACGGCGGCCACGCCGTCCCACATGCCGAGTTCGCAGCCCAGCGCGTGGCTGAGCACTACGACCGGGCCGCCGCCCTCCTGGACCGAGTGCAGATGAGGTTTCTTCATACTTGGCTTTCCGGCAACAGGCCTTTTTCACGCAAAATTTCGCCGGCCAGCGCGAAGGCATGATTGGCCGCGGGTACGCCGCAGTAAATGGCGGCCTGCAAAATAACTTCCTTGATCTCGTCGGGCGTGAGCCGCGATTCGGGCGGGCCGTCCAGGGCGGCGCGCACATGCATCGTGAACTCCTCATAAGCCTTCAGCGCGATCATGGTCGACAGCACCATGAGGCGGCGCGTCTTGTCGCCCAGCGCGGGCCGGCCCCAGATCTCATTCCAGGCATAGCGCGTGATCAGGTCCTGGAACTCGCTGTTGAAGGTATTGCTTTTGGCGATGGATCTGTCGACCCAGGCATCGCCCAGCACGCGGCGGCGGTTGACCATGCCTTTTTGGTTGTCGTTCATGGAATCACTCATGGGTTTGCCTTGCTGCGTTGGTTGTCTTCAGTGTGCGCCACCAGCGCCTGCAGCGCATCGGCCTGGGCATTTGCCTGGGCCGCAGCCTGCTTCGCCAGTTCCGGATTGAACCATTCGTCGGCTGCGTCGGGCGGCAGTTCGGCACGCAAGGTGTCGAGGTTGGCACGCATGCGTTGGGTATCGACCTGCAAACCCGGCAGTGCATGGGCCATGGCGCGCACCGAACCATGTGCCGACATCAACAGGCCCGGCCATTCGGCCAGCTCGGCCTGCCAGTTGCCCAGCGCACGTTCGTGTTCCTGCGGCATGGTGGCCAGCAGGGCGGCCACGCGCTGCGGTGCACGCGCGCTGGCCGCCAGCGCCACCATGCAGGCCACCGGGTTGCGTTTGTGCGGCATGGCCGACGAACCGCCGCGCCCGGGCTCGGTCGGTTCGGCCAATTCGCCGATTTCGTACTGGCCCATCAGCGAAATGTCTTTGGCGATCTTGCCCAGGCTGCCCACCAGCAGGCCTAGCTCGCAGCCCAGCGCCACCCATTCGTCGCGCTGGGTGTGCCAGGGAAATGCGCTGGCCTTGAGCTTGAGGTCGGCCGCCATGTGCGCGGTGACCTGCGGGCCCTTGCCCTGCATCTGCGCCAGCGTGCCGACCGCGCCGCCCAGTTGCACGGCCAGCGCGTTGTCGCCGGCGGCTCGCAGGCGCAGCAGGCTGCGTGCCAGCGGTGCGGCCCAGCCCGCGCATTTGAACCCAAAACTCGTGACCGAGGCCGGCTGCATCAGCGTGCGCGCCAGCACCGGGTCGGCCGCATGGCGGCGCGCCAGCACCAGCAGGGCCGCGACGGCCTTGCGGATGTCGGCCTCAACCAGGTTCAGCGCGTTGCGCGTCACCAGTGCCAGCGCGGTGTCGATGACGTCCTGCGAAGTCGAGCCGAAATGCACGTAGGCTGCAGCGTCCTTGTTGAAGAGCGCCACGGTTTCTTTGAGGCTTTTGACCAGCGGAATCGCGATGCTGCCGGCGCGCCCGCTTTCGCGCACGATCTTGGCGACGTCGAATAATTCGACCTTGCAGGTGCCGATGATGGATTTCGCGGCTGCTTCGGGGATCAGGCCGGCGCTGGCTTGCGCGCGTGCCAGAGATGCCTCGAAACGCAGCATCGCGTCGAGGAAGTTGCGTTCGCTGAACGCATCCAGGATTTCGGGGGTGGAGAGAAAACCTTCAAAAATACTGCTCATGCCGTGGATTTCTTTTCAAAAAACAATGACAGATGTTTTTCCGCCGGGCCGCCCCAAGGAAAAAGCGCCCCCTCGGAGGGCAGCGAAGTACACGGAGTGACGAGCGTGGGGGCTCATTTCCTTAAGCGCATCTGGTTGGGTAGGGGTACTGAGCGGCGCAACACGTCTTCACCCAGCCACAGGGCCGAGCGCCAGCCGCGCTGCGCCACCGAGGGCAAGGGCATCTGCTGGTAGTCGTCGTTGAACACTTCAAAGCTGTAATCGCCGCGGTAACCCAGACTGTGCAGCCGGCTTACCAGCGTCGCCAACGCCTCGCTGTGCACGCCTTCACCGGGGAACACACGGAAATGCCGGGCGGTGGCGATGCGTTCCTCCACCGACTTGATCTCGGTCCACATGAAGTCCGCCAGCTGCACCAGGAAAATCTTGTCCGGGTCCAGGATGTCGAGCTCGTCCAGCGAGGTGTTGGTTGCGAACATGTGGTACGAATCAAAGCCCAGGCCCAGGTTGGGCATGTCGGCCTGGCAGATGATCTCCCAGGCCTGGGGGAATTCGTTGACCACGCGGCCCCAGGACAAGGCCTCGTAGGCGATCTTGATGTTCATCGGGATGGCCAGCATGGCCAGCTTGCGCAGGTCCTTTACCAGCGCGGCGGTTTCGCCAGTGGCGTGCACCGAGGTCGATGAGCAAACCAGCAGCAGCCGGCAGTCCAGCGCGTGGCACATGTCCAGCATGGACTTGGCGATGTCCATCTTGTAGTCGTGCAGGTGGCCCGATAAGCCTTCGAAGTCGCGCAGCACCTGGAAGCCCGTGACGCGCAGGCCGCTGGCGCGCACCGCTGCGACGGCCGCCTCCATGCCGTCCGGGTGGCCGACGATGTCTTTGGCCGCCAGCATGATCTGTGTGAAGCCGGCTTCGCGCACGGCCTTGAGCTTGGCCTCCAGCGGCCCCGCAAGCGAGATGGTGTCCATCCCGAAGTCGTCGATATTTCCGCTGTAGTGGCTCATGATGTTCGCCGCCCGTTCAGCGTTCGTTGTGGACCAGCTCGAAGCTCACGCTGCCCATCCAGGTGCGCGTGAGCGCGCCGCGGTCCTCGGTGTGCACGCCGCGCGATTCGACGAACTCGACGCCGCGCTTGCCGAGTTCAGCCACCGAGGCCAGCACGTCGGGGCTGCCCAGGCCCAGGCGCTGCAGGGCTTCGTCGCCCTCCACGTCCAGCACGCTGGCTTCGGGCTCTATCAGCTGCAAATAAAAGCGCGAGGCGGCGGGGCAGGGGCTGCGCAGGATGCGGCCCTTGGGCAAGATGCCAAAGCGCTGGTCATCAGGCAGGTCGGTAAAACCGAAGAGCTCGCGGTAGAACTCCGCCCAGTCCTCGGTGCGGTCGTTGCCGATGTACTGCACGACGCCAAAAAAATGTAGGCCGGCCACAGCGGGCGGGTTCGGCTCCACGGTCGGGATGGGCACGAAGTCCACGTCGTAGATCGAGAAAGTCTCGTAGCGGTCGACAAAGTAGATGCGGCTCTTGCCTACGCCGTGGATGGCGGGAATGTTGAGCTCCATCACCTCGACGCGTGAAGGTACGGCCCAGGCGCCGCGCTCCAGGGCGCGGCGGTAGGCCTCGGCCGCGTCGCGCACGCGCAGCGCCACGGCGGCGATCACCGGCTTGTCGGTGGGCGCGGCGCCGTCGGGCATAGCGGGGATGTGGGCGTTGACGATGACGTTCATGCCGCCCTGGCGGTACAGCATGACCTCGCGCGAGCGGTGCCGCGCCACCGGCCTGAAACCCATCATCTCCAGCACCTGGCCCAAGGCCTGGGGCTTGGCGGTGGTGTATTCGATGAACTCGATGCCGTCCATGCCCAGCGGGTTGGCGACTTCGGGAATGGCTTCGCGGTCGACGGGGGATTGTGTGGTCTTGCTCATGGTGTTCTCCGGGTCAGGGGTTCCAGACAGTTCAAGAGGCTTTCACGGATGCGCCCGGCACATGGCCGCCGCCCAGGAAGAGGCGTTCGATGTTCGGGTCGGCCAGCAACTGCGCGGCCGGCTTGTGCAGCACCAACTGGCCGGACTCAAGCGCGATGGCATCGTCGGATATCTTGAGCGCGCTCTTGACGTTCTGCTCCACCATCAGCACCGTCGTGCCCTGCGCCGCCAGTCTCTGCAGCAGCTTGAACACGTCCTGCACCACCATGGGCGACAGGCCGATGGAGGGCTCGTCGATCAGCAGCACCTTGGGGCGCAGCAGCAGGGCGCGGCCGATTTCGAGTTGCTTTTGCTCGCCGCCCGACAGCGCCGAGGCCTGTGAGTGCAGGCGCTCTTTCACGCGCGGGAAGAATTCCAGCACTTCCGGGATGCGTTCGTGCGTGGTCTTGGTGCCCAGCGTGATGCCGCCCAATTCCAGGTTCTGGAACACAGTGAGCTGCCCGAACAGGTTGCGGCCCTGCGGCACAAAGGCGATGCCCTTGGCCAGCAGCTCTTTCTGGCTGGCGCCCCCGATGTCCTCGCCGTCGAGCAGGATGCGACCCTGGCGCGGCTTGAGCAGGCCGAACAGGGTTTTGAGCACTGTTGATTTGCCCGCGCCGTTGGGGCCCAGCAGCAGCGTGATGGAGCCGCGCCTGACCTTGAAAGACAGGTTGTTGAGGATCATGAAATCCTTGTAGCCCGCCACCACGTCGTCGAATTCAATGCAGATATCGTTTGTCATGTCAGTTCCCGAGATAAGCGTCGAGCACTTCTTTGTTTGCCCGGATCTCGGCAGGGGTGCCGATGGCCATGACCTTGCCTTCCACCATCACCATGATGCGGTGGCACAGGTCCATCACGAAGTCCATGTTGTGCTCGATCACGACAAAAGAGCTCTTTCGGCCGAACTTGGGGTTCTGGTTGAGTTCCTTGAGCAGCGAGGAAATGCCACCCACCAGGCTGGGGTTCACGCCGGCGCAGGGTTCGTCGAGCAGCACCAGGTCGGGCTCGGCCATAAAGGCCATGGCGATGTCCACCAGCTTTTGCTGGCCGTAGCTCAGGGTGCCGGCCTGCTTGTCGGCCACGTGGCGAATGCGGAACTGGTCGATCAACGCGTCGGCCTTGGCGCCCAGGCCCGAATCGCCGGGCGCGAACATGCGGCTGAACATGCTGCCTTTGTGTTCCTGCGCGGCCACGATGAGGTTGTCGCGCACCGTCATCTTGCCGAAGACCTGCAGGGTCTGGAAGGTGCGGCCCACGCCGCGGCGGCTCAGTTCGAGCGGCGACAGGCCGGTGATGTTCTGGCCGTTCAGCTCGATGGAGCCTTCGTTGGGCGTGATCTGCCCCAGCACGCTGTTGAACATGGTGGTCTTGCCCGAGCCGTTGGGGCCTATGACGCCGAAGATCTCTCCCGGCATGACTTCAAAGGATACGCCCCCCACGGCCTGGATGGCGCCGTACGCTTTCTTGAGGCCGGTGACTTTTAACAATGCATTGCTCATGATGCGGCTCCGATCCGGCCGGCGGCGGCCGCGCGTGCCTGTGAGGCTTCGCGCGCCGCGCGCTTGCTTCGTATGCGGTCGGGGATGCTGAGCAAACCGTCGGGCAGCCAGACCATCAGCAGCACCACCGCGGCACCGAACATCGGCAGATACCAGTTGGACACCAGGGGCACGTCGCGCAGCCATTCCGGTAGCACCACACCCACCGCGGCGCCCACGACGGGGCCGAGGAAGTAGCCCGCGCCACCCACGACCACCATCAGGTACAGCATGATGGACGCCGCCACGGCAAAGGGCCCCGGCTCGATGAACTGCACCAGCGACGCGAACAGCGCGCCGGCAACACCCGCATAGGCCGCGCCTATGGCAAAGCTCAGCAGCGTGTAGTTGCGGATGTTCACGCCCAGGCTTTCGGCGCGTATCGGGTTGTCGCGCAGCGCGGTGAAGGCCTTGCCCCAGGGCGAGCGCAGCAGGCCCCACAGCAGGCCCGCCAGCAGCACGGTGACCGCCAGCACGAAGTAGTAATAGGCCAGGTTGCCTTCCAGCGAGTAACCGAACAGCGAGGGCCGCGCGATGTTGTTGATGCCGAAGGTGCCGCCCGTGAGCCACTCTTCGTTGCGCATCACCAGCCAGACCGCGGTGTTGAAGCCCAGCGTGGCGAAGGCCAGGTAAATGGCCTGCACACGCAGCGCCGGAAAGCCCAGGACCAGGCCGACGGCGAAGCAGATCAGCGCGGCGGCTGGCAGGCCCAGCCAGAAACTGACGCCGGCTTTCATCAGGATGGCTACGGTATAGGCCCCTATGCCGAAGAAGGCCGCATGGCCCAGCGACTTCTGGCCCGCATAGCCCACCGTGAGGTTCAGGCCCATGGTGGCGACGATGAAGACCAGCCAGTAGGTCAGCAGGTAGATGCCGTAGTTCTTGAGGAACTGCGGCGCAACCAGCACCAGCAAGGCCCCCAGCGCAGCCAGCGCCACGGCGAATTTGTTCTCGGCGAGCTTCATACCTTGCGCTCCTCTTTTTTACCCAGCAGGCCTTGTGGCTTGAAGAGAATCACAACCATGAAAATGACCAGCGCCACGGCGTCCTTGTAGGCGGGTGAGATGTAGGCCGAAGCCAGGTTCTCGCACACGCCCACAATCAGGCCGCCCAACAGCGCGCCGCGCGAGTTGTTGAACCCGCCGATGATGGCGGCGAAAAAAGCCTTGGTGCCCAGGCCCTCGCCCATGTCGAACTTGGCGAGGTAGGTGGGCGTGACCAGCATGGCCGCCGCCACCGCCAGCACGGCGTTGATGGCGAAGGTGTAAAAAATCATGCGCGGCACGTTGATGCCCAGCACCGAAGCGCTCTCGGTGTTTTGCGCTACGGCCTGCATGGCGCGGCCTGTCACGGTCTTGGCCAGGAAGGCCTGCGTTGCCAGCACGATGACCATGGCCAGCGTGAAGGTGCCCACGTCCTGCAGGGTGATGGTGACCCCGGCGATGTTGAACAGCTTGTCGGCGAACAGGCTGGGGAAGGGATGGGCTTCGGCGCTGTAGCCGGCGCGCACGCCGTTGCGCAGGGCGATGGACAGGCCGATGGTCGCCACGACGATGGGCATCATGCCGTATTTGAAGAGCGGATCTACCACGCCGCGCTTGAACAGCCAGCCCAGCAGCAGCACGGCCAGCAGCACCGCCATGACGAAGCTCACCAGCATGGGTGCGCCCAGCGACATAAAGGCCAGCATCATGAAGGCCGGCAGCATGACAAATTCACCTTGGGCGAAGTTGATCGTCCCCGAGGCCTGCCACAGCAGGGTAAAGCCCAGGGCCGCCAGCGCATAGATGCTGCCCGTGGCCAGGCCCGAAAAAAAGAGTTGGAGAAAGTCCGTCATGGAGAGTCCGTCATGCAAGAGTCCGATGGAGAAAGCCGGTTGTAGCCAGCGGAAATTTCGATGGGCAGGGCTTGCACCCTGCTCGCCGGCAGCCGGCCCCGCGTGGCCGGCCGCGGTTTACATCACTTCTTGGCGGCCGGCTTGGACGCTGCTTTGGCCGGGGCAGGGGCCGCAGCCATAGGCATGGCCTTGCTCGTATCGCGTGTGCCTTGGCCCAGGGGCGGCACCATGTCGATGACTTCCTGTTTGCCGTTCTTGACTTCGACCATGAAGCTCATGCGGTCGAGGTCGCCTTTGTTGTCGAACTCGGTGTACATCAGCGCGCCTGGGTATTTGTCGGTGTTGACCTTCAGGCCCTTCATGGCTTCGGCCACGGCCTTGCGGTCCAGCTTGCCGGCCTTTTCAATCGCGGCCTTGAGCACGTAAACGCCGGAGTAGCCCTTCATGCCGTTGTGGTCGGAGATGTATTTGTAGTCCTTTTCGAACTTGGCCTTGAAGGCCCGGATCGCGGGAACCGGGGCGTCAACCGTCAGGCCCACGTGGGCAATCGCGCCGTTGGCGGCATCGCCGGCCAGCTCGATGACCTTCTGGCCGGTCAGGGTGGTTTCGCCGATGATGGGTTTGGTCCAGCCCTGCTTGCGCAATTCGCGCAGCAGGCGTGCCGACTCTTCTTCGTTCGAATAGGCAAACACGCCATCGGCGTTGCTTTGCTTGGCGCGCAGCACCGCGGCCGAGAAGTCGACCTGGCCGGGTTCGGTGGAAATTTCGGCAAGGATCTTTGTTGGCGAATTGGCCAGGGCTTTCCTGATGGAGTCCATGCCGCCCTTGCCGAAGTCGTTGTTCACATAAATGACGGCAATGCTCTTGAGCTTGGCCTGCTCACTGATGTAGCGCGCCACCTTGGGCATGGCGGTGGTCTGCGTGAAGCTGGTGCGAAACACATAAGGGTTGCCCTGCTCGGTGATGCTGGCCGCCTCGCCGCCGGTGAAGTTGGGCACTTCGGCGCGCCGCGATTCGGCCATGCTGACCATGATGGAGCCGGAGAACACCGGGCCGAAGATGGCGAACACGTTGTCGTCGATGGCTTTTTGCGTCAGGCCCTTGGCCACGCCGGGGTTGCTTTGCGTGTCGGCGGTGGTGGTCTGGATTTTTTTGCCCAGGATGCCGCCGTTGGCATTGATTTCCCGGACGGCCAGCTCCACGCCGTTCTTGAAGTTGGTGCCCGCCGTGGCGCCGCCGCCGGACAGTTCCACGATGTTGGCGATCTTGATCACGTCTTGTGCGAAGCCGGCTGTGCCGGCCATGGCCAGCGCGCAGGCCGCGATCAATTGAAGGGTGAATCGTTTTTGCATGCTTGTCTCCTCTGGTTAAAAATCAGTGCGGTCCAAAAGTGAGCCTCAAAGGGCGGCCAACGGCGCACTGGCGTGCGCCCCGGAAAGCGTCGCCCGGCCGCCCGCCGGGATGCGCCGGATTTCACCCACCATCGCGGCCGGGTACAAATGCTCGCGGATAAAGGTTGCGTCGCGGCGCACCGCTGCGGCGGCCTCGGCATAACCAAAAAATTCCAGGTAGTCCGGCGCCTGCTGAATCAGCATTTCAAAGCCTGGCTGGGCCACCAGCCCGCGGCCGCGCACGGCGCGCACCAGGGGCGTCGGCTGGTTTTTCATGAGGATGTCGACCACGGCCGCGTGTGGCGCCAGGCGCGAGACATCGCAGGGCAGCGGGTCGGCGGCCTGCAGGCCCAGGGGTGAGGCATTGACGACCAGGTCGTAGCCCGAGGGATCGCTGCCGGTGGCGGCCAGCACGCGCGTGCCCGCGGCCTGCGGCGCCGAGGCGATGTGGGCCGCGATGGCCTGGGCCTTGCCGGGCACCGGGTCGTAAAGCGCGATTTCGGCCGGGGCGCGGTTGCCGGCTATCGCCAGCGAAGCGGCGATGGCCGAAGCGCCGCCGCCGGCGCCCAGCACCAGCACGCGCTTGCCGGCGTAGGCTACGCCAAAGTAGTCGAGCGACGACACAAAACCCTTGCCGTCGAACAGCCCACCTTCGAGCTTGCCGTCGGGGTTGCGGCGTATGCCGTTGACGGCGCCGGCCACGCGGCCGTAGTCATTGCAATGCGACAGCAGGCCCATCACCAGTGACTTGTGGGGTATGGCCAGGAACATGCCCCTGATGTTTTTGGCCAGAAAGGCAGCGCGCACGAAAGTCTCGATGTCGCCGGCTGACACATGCACGGGCACCAGCACGGCATTGATGCCCAGGGTTCTGAAGATCAGGTTGAACACATCCGGCGCCCGTACCTGCTCCACCGGATCACCGGGGATCAGGTAGACGTCGGTGTTGCCCTTAACGGTTGCAAGCATGTCGAAATTTGCCTTGAGTTCGCTGTGCGTTCGATAATCGATTAATCAGCGCTTGATGGCCTGAACTTTATCGGCCACTTAGGCCGTTTCAAAACGAAATCCTTGATATTTGTGCGATCATCGATCAATAATGATCGTTAATCGACCGAAACAAGGGTTAGACCTATGAGCACCCCCAGTCCCGCCGTAGAGGCTGATGCCCTGCAGGCGCCCAGCCCGCCCGCCCTCGACAAGCGCGATTGGATCGCGGGGCTGGAAAAAGGCCTGGGCATCATCGAATGTTTTGACGATGCCAACCCCCGCCTGACGGCCAGCCAGGCCGGCGTGCGCTGCGGCATGACGCGCACTGCCGCGCGCCGTTATTTGCTGACGCTGGAACACCTGGGTTATGTCGCGAGCGACGGCAAGCTGTTCTGGCTCACGCCGCGCGTGCTCAGGCTGGGTCAGTCGTATCTCGAATCGGCCCGGCTGCCGCGCATCGTCCAGCCTTTCCTGCAGCGCGTGACCGCCGGCACCCAGGAAAGCGCGTATGTCAGCGTGATGGACGGCGACGACATCGTCTACATCGCGCGCAACGGCTCCAGCCGTGCGATGAACACCGGCTACGTGCTGGGCTCGCGCGTGCAGGCCCAGGTCACCGCTGCGGGCATGCTGATGCTGTCCATGCGCGAGCCGGCCTGGCTCGAAAAATGGCTGGCCAGCCACGAGCTCAAGGCCTACACCTCGTACACCATTGCCAGCAAGGATCGCCTGCGCATAGAGCTGGCCCGCGTGCGGGCGCAGGGCTGGGCGATTTCCGAACAGCAGCTCGAACTCAACTACCGCGGGATTGCCGTGCCGCTGCGCGACCGGCATGGCGATGTGGTGGGGGCGCTGAGTGTGACCATGCCCATGGGGCATGAATCGAGTGAGGAAGCGGCGGGCAGGGTGTTGTCGGTTTTGCGGGAGACGGCGCAGGCCATGAGGAGTCTTATTTAGGCCAGCACCCGCAAGCCACCCTCAACCCATGCTCGAATGAATCATCTCCCTGACCCGCGGATAAATCTGCTGGTTCCACTTCCGCCCGCTGAAAACACCATAGTGCCCAACACCCGTCTGCACATGATGGCTCTTCATGTAAGGCCGTATGCCGGTACACAGGTCCTGCGCCGCGACGGTCTGCCCGACTGAGCAGATATCGTCGCGCTCGCCCTCGACCGTCATCAGCGCGGTGCGCCGGATCGCGGCGGGCCTGACAAGGCGGCCGCGGTAGCTGAGCTTGCCCAGCGGCAGGTCGTAGGTCTGGAATACTTTTTCCACTGTCTCCAGATAGAACTCGGCGGGCAGGTCGTTGACGGCCAGGTATTCGTCGTAGAACACACGGATAACCTGGGCTTTTTCGACGTCGCCGGCCAGCAGGTGCTGGTACATGTCCTGGAAGGATTTTTTGTGCCGCTCCAGGTTCATGCTCAGGAACGCGCCCAGCTGCACAAAGCCCGGGTAGACGCGCCGCATGTAACCCGTGTGCGGCAAGGGCACGTGGCTGATCAGGTTTTTCTCGAACCATTCAATCGGCTTGCTGGTGGCCAGCGTGTTGACGGCGGTCGGGTTCACGCGGCAATCCACCGGGCCGGCCATCAGCGTCAGGCTGCGCGGCTGGGCCGGGTCGTCGTCTTCGGCCATGATGGCCGTGGCCGCCAGCGCCGCCACGCAGGGCTGGCACACCGCCACCACGTGTGTGCCGGGACCGATCGCCTGCGTGAAGCGGATCATGTGGTCGATGTAGTCGTCCAGCGCGAAAGGGCCGTGGCGCAGGGACACGTCGCGCGCGTTGTGCCAGTCGGTGATGTAGACGTCGTGATCCTGCAGCAGCGTGCGCACGGTCTCGCGCAGCAGTGTCGCGAAGTGGCCCGACAGCGGGGCTACCAGCAGTACGGGCGGCTGGTGGGGCAGGTCGGCCGATGCCTCTTTCTTGAAGCGCAGCAAGGTGCCGAAGGGCATGGTGAGGACAGCCTCCTCGCTCACGGCGAATTCGCGTTCGCCGGCTTTCACCGAGGTGATGCCGTAGGGCGGGCGTGAGTGCGTCAGCCGCAGCCGCGAAAACACCTCCATCGACGCCGAAAACTTGCGCAGCAGGCTGCCTTCGGTCTTGCCCAGCCAGAGCGCCGCGCCGCCGCACTGTGCCAGCAGGCGAAGCGGGGACATCATGTCGGACTGGAGTTGGTAGGCCTGGTAAAGCATGGGTTTCCTGGCTGGTTCGGGCTTGTGGCCCCGGTCGCCGGTATGCAGGCAAGTTACGGGCCAGTCGCCGCCGGCCGGTTTCGCTGGCACAAGCCTTGCGGGGCTTTGGTAACCCCGCACAGCGGGAACCCGATTCGCGGTTCTAGGAGCAATCTCATGGCCAAGGCAGTCCTGACGATCAGCAGCAAAAACTACGGTGCCTGGGCTCTGCGTGGCTGGCTGCTAGCGAAGTTTGCCGGGCTGGAGTTCACCGAAAAAGTGATTCCGCCCGACGACCCGGCCATGAAGGCCGAAATGCTGCTGCTGTCGTCCAGCATGCTGGTGCCCTCGCTGCAGCACAACGGCGTGAAGGTGTGGGACACGCTGGCCATCGCCGAATACCTCCATGAAATCAAGCCCAAGGCGCAATTGCTGCCGGCCGACATCAAGGCGCGCGCGCATTGCCGCGCGGTCTGCGGCGAAATGCATTCGGGCTTTGCCTCCCTGCGCGCCGCATTGCCGATGAACATCAAGGCGCATTTTTCGAACTTCAAGGTGTGGTCGCGCGCGCAGGCCGATATCGACCGTGTGCTGGAAATCTGGAAAGAGTGCTTCGCTTCCTACGGCGGCCCCTATTTGTTCGGCAAGCAGCTGTCGGTGGCCGACGCCATGTATGCGCCGGTGGTCACGCGATTCCTGACCTACGACGTGCCGCTGGACAAGGCCAGCGTCGCCTATTGCAAGCGCATCATGGAACTGCCGGCGATGAAGGAGTGGGTGGCCGAGGCAAAAAAAGAGCCTGACGACATTGATGAACTCGACGCTGAATTTTGAACACCCCCGTCCAGGCTCACTGCAAAAATAGACTCACCCCCGCCCAGGCTCACTACAAAAATAGACTCACCCCCGTCCAGGCTCACTGCGTGTAGCCTGTTCCCCCCTTGCAGGGGGCGGCGCCTGGGGCCGGCAAAGCCGGACCCGCGGCCCCCGCTGGTAAATACCTCCCGTACCCCCTGAATTCTTCAACCCAGCATGAGCCGCGGGACTGGCTTTGCCAGACAAAACAAGCTCACCCCCGTTCAGGCTCACTTCGTGTAGCCTGCTCCCCCCTTGAGGGGACGGCGCCTGAGGCCGGCGAAGCCGGACCCGCGGCCCCCACTAGTGAAATGCCCAACGCCTAGCCCTGAATATCTTCAACCCAGCATGAGCCGCGGGACTGGCTTTGCCAGACCGCAGGCGGGCGGCCCCCTCGGGGGGCAGGGAGCTACACGAAGTGAGCGACCGTGGGGGCTTTTTACTTCCAGGGAGTTGGTGGCGGGATGTCGCAGACGGGGTCCACGTCGATGGACTTGAAATCGGCCGGTCCGACGATTTCCAGGTATTCCATGTCGGGCGAGTAGTCGAACAGGAAGTGCTTGATGCCGGGCCGCTGGTGCACCACGTCGCCGGCCTCGACCAGGGTTTCCTTGTCTTCATACATGAAGCGCGCCCAGCCCTTGACCATGATGACGATCTGGAAATCCGCCTCATGGCGGTGCCATCCAGTGCCCGTTTCAGGTGCCATGTTCGCCTTGACAAGGTGCGCGATGACTTTGCCGTTCGTCGCGTCGGCGATGCCGAGGTCGCGGTACAGGAAGAAGTCGCGCAAGCCGCCCGAGACAAACTGCGTGTCGCCGGGCTTGACGTGGGAAAACTTGGTTGCGGTGCGGTCCAGCATGGGGTGCTCCTGTTCCATCAAGACATCCAACGTGGGATGGTGCAGTGCAGCAAGCAGGAAGTGTTCCAGACCTGCCGCCGTGCCGCCGGCGCCGTGGGGAAGGCCGCTCACGCCCTCTGGGATAATCACCCCCATGAGCGGAAATACCCTAGGCACCCTATTCGCAGTCACCAACTTCGGTGAATCCCACGGACCGGCCATTGGCTGTGTGATTGACGGCTGCCCGCCGGGCATGGCGCTCAGCGAGGCGGACATCCAGGCAGACCTGGATCGGCGGCGTCCAGGCACGAGCCGGCATGTGACGCAGCGCAATGAACCGGATGCGGTCGAGATCCTTTCGGGTGTTTACCAGGGCAAAACTACCGGCACACCGATCTGCCTGTTGATTCGCAATACCGACCAGCGCAGCAAGGACTACAGCAACATCCTGGAAAGCTTTCGCCCCGGGCATGCTGACTACAGCTACCTGCACAAATACGGCATTCGCGACCCGCGGGGCGGCGGTCGGTCGTCGGCGCGGCTGACGGCGCCTACGGTGGCGGCTGGGGCGGTGGCCAAAAAATGGCTGGCCGAAAAATACGGCACGGTGTTTCGCGGCTGTATGACGCAGGTCGGGGATGAGGTCATTCCTTTTGAATCCTGGGATCACGTACCGAACAATCCTTTCTTCGCGCCTGTGGCCGATGTGTCAAAGCTGGAAACTTATATGGACGCCTTGCGCAAGGCGGGCGACTCATGCGGCGCGCGCATCCGCGTGACGGCCTCGGGTGTGCCCGTCGGACTCGGTGAGCCGCTGTATGACAAGCTGGATGCCGACATCGCTTTTGCCATGATGGGCATCAACGCGGTCAAGGGTGTGGAAATCGGCGCGGGTTTTGCCAGCGTCACGCAGCGCGGCACCACGCACGGTGATTCGCTCACACCTGAAGGGTTTCTGTCGAACAATGCCGGCGGTGTGCTGGGCGGCATCAGCACCGGCCAGGACCTGGAAGTGTCGATTGCCATCAAGCCGACCAGTTCCATCATCACCCCGCGCCAGTCCATTGACACGGCCGGCAACCCGGCCGAAGTGGTGACCAAGGGCCGCCATGACCCTTGCGTGGGCATACGCGCCACCCCGATTGCCGAAGCGCTGCTGGCGCTGGTGGTGATGGAGCATGCGATGCGCCAGCGCGCGCAGAATGCAGATGTTGTTGTGGCCACACCCGATATCGAACGGGCAAAACGGAACTAGCCTTCTTCTTCTCAGGGCTCAGGCGGCGCGGCCCGAAACGGGTTGAAGCCGGTGATCAGCGCGGTGGCCGACAGCACGAGGATGCAGCCGGGCAGCATGCTGGCCGTCACCGGCTCCCCAAGGAACAGCCCGCCCCAGGTCACGCCGAACAGCGGGATCATGAAGGCCGCCGAGGTGGTGGCGCTGGCCGGGATCTCGCGCATCAGCCGCATGCTGATCCAGTACATAAAACCCGAGGTGAGGGTGCCCAGCACCGTCACCGCCGCCACGGCGCCGGGAGTCAGGTTGGCCGACGGCGCTGCGATCCCGCCGGGCACCACCAGGATCAGGGCCGCCGCAATGTGCACCACGGCCGATGAAGGCAGCGGCGAATAGGCCATGGTGGCGCGTTTCATGAGGATGGCGCCAAAGCCGTAGCTGGCCGAAGCAGCCACGCAGGCCAGCGCGGCCAGCACCACCCGGGGTGTGACGGCGACAGGCCCCAGTTGTACCAGCAGCGCGACGCCGGCAAAGCCGACCGCACAGCCGAGCAGGCGGATGCGCGTGAGCTTTTCTTCTCCGGCCAGCGCGGCCGCCATCACGCCGAAGAGCGGCGCCGTGGCATTGAGCACCGCCGAGTAGCCTGCGGGAATGACCAGCGCCGCCCAGTTGAACAGCACAAAAGGGATCACCACCGACAGCAGGCTCAGCAGCGCCAGGCGCGGCCAGGCTTGGCGCGGCGGCCAGCGGTCACGCAGCGTGCTCATCAGCAGGCCAAGCACGATTGCGGCCAGTGTGCAGCGGGTGGCCGCCACCACCCAGGGGCCCAGAGCGGGGCTGGCGATGCGAAGAAGGGGAAATGATGCGCCCCACAGGGCGGACATCGCGATGAGCTGGAGGAAGTGTCTGGTTTGCATGAAACGCCGCATCGGCGGCAGTGAGGAGCGGCGGTGACGGGAAGTTTGCCTGATTGTGCAAGATTCGGCCGAACGTTGCAGCGCGGCTGGGGTGAAGGCGCGAATTTTTCCTACACGGCGGCCCATCGAGGCCGCTCTAAATGGAGGTTTTGTCCATCCACTCTCGAGGAAACGCCATGCCTAAAAGCTCCAAACCCAACACCAAAACCGACACCAAAGCCACCTCTTCGGGCCGCCCCGCTGCACGCGGCGAGGCCGTCACCGCCAAACAGCAAAAAATCCAGCGTGAACAGGACAGCAAAGACACTGCTAAACGCGCGGAGCGCGAAGCCTCGGCCGACAAGCCCAAAAAAGCCGTGCAAGCCGGCCTGCAGGATTATCCCGAGCCGCCGTTGCCGAAGCAGCACCTGCGCAAGCCCGGCCTGGAGGCGGAGATGGAACTGCAGCCGCAATTCATGGCGCCCAACTACAAAGGCAGCGGCAAGCTTGAAGGATTGACCGCGCTGGTCACCGGCGCCGACTCGGGCATAGGCCGCGCCGTTGCCGTGTTGTTCGCGCGCGAGGGCGCCGACGTGGCCGTGGCCTACCTGAGCTCCGACCAGGACGCGAAAGAAACTAAACGCTGCATCGAAGCTGAAGGCCGGCGCTGCGTGCTGATCGCGGGTGATGTGAAAGACCCGGCCTTCTGCCGCGACGCTGTCAAAAAAACCGTCAAGTCGCTGGGCAAGCTCGACATCCTGGTCAACAATGCCGCCTTCCAGGAGCACGCCGAGTCGCTGGAAGACCTGACCGAGGAGCGTTTTGACGAGACCCTGCGCACCAATGTGTACGGTTACTTCCACATGGCCAAGGCCGCGCTGCCGCATTTGAAAAAAGGCTCCTGCATCATCAACACCGGCTCGGTGACGGGGCTGGAGGGCAGCGCCAAGCTGCTCGACTATTCGGCCACCAAGGGCGCGATCCATGCTTTCACCAAGGCGCTGGCCAGCAACCTGGTCGACAAGGGCATACGTGTGAACGCCGTGGCGCCCGGCCCGGTCTGGACACCGCTGAACCCGGCCGATTCACCGGCCGACATGGTTCAGGACTTCGGCAAGAAGACCGACATGCGGCGGCCGGCGCAGCCCGAGGAGCTGTCTCCGGCTTATGTGTTTCTCGCGTCGCCGGTGTGTTCAAGCTACATCACAGGCATTGTGTTGCCTGTGACGGGGAGTGTGGGCGCGGTTTGAGTTTTTGCAGCTGCCTGGGTAAGGGTTTAACTGGGCACTGCCAGACTATCCCTTACCCCAGCGGTGATCTCGAGTGACCTGCGCGCAATGGCCGGGTCAAAGATGTGCGTGGTCACCATCAGTTCGTCGGCCTGGGTTTCGGCAATGAACGCCCGCAAGCCCTCGCGCACCGTTGCGGGCGCCCCGGCCACTGCATAGCGCAGCATGCGTTGCGCACCGACCCGCTCGGCCGGCGACCAGTAGCTGTCGATGTCGTCAATCGGCGGCGGCATGGGCCCGGGCGTTCCGCGCAGCAGGTTGGTCATGGCCTGCTGGATCGATGTGGCTTGGTAGCGCGCCGCTTCGTCGGTGTCGGCGGCCACCACGTTGGCAGCCACCATGGCATAAGGTTTGTCGAGTTGCGCCGAGGGCTCAAAACGGTCGCGGTAAGTTTCGAGCGCCTGCATCAGCATGTCGGGCGCGAAATGCGAGGCAAAGGCAAAGGGCAGGCCCAGCGCGGCGGCCAGTTGCGCGCCGAAAAGGCTGGAGCCCAGAATCCACAGCGGCACCTTGAGCCCCGCACCCGGCACGGCGCGAATTCTCTGGCCGGGCTCGATGTCTTCAAAGTAGTAGCGCAGCTCCTGTACGTCTTGCGGAAAAGTGTCGGCATTGTTCTGGTGGTCGCGCCGCAACGCGCGGGCCGTCAGCTGGTCGGTGCCGGGTGCGCGGCCCAGGCCCAGGTCGATGCGGCCGGGGTAGAGCGAGGCCAGCGTGCCGAACTGCTCGGCGATCACCAATGGTGAATGGTTGGGCAGCATCACGCCGCCGGAGCCCACACGGATCGTGCTGGTGCCGCCGGCCACATGGCCTATCACCACCGCGGTGGCTGCGCTGGCGATGCCGGGGTTGTTGTGGTGCTCGGCCAGCCAGAAGCGCTTGAAGCCCAGCTGCTCGGCATGTCGGGCCAGCGCGAGGGTGTTGCGAAAGGCGTCGGCGGCGGTTGCGCCTTTGACGATGGGGGAAAGGTCGAGGACTGAGAAGGGGATCATGTTCTTGCTCCTTCTCCCTCTGGGAGAAGGTGGGGATGAGGGCTTGCAGCCTTGGATGTTCCGCCGCGCTTGTTTGAACGCCGCTGGCCCTCACCCCTGCCCTTTCCCAGGGGGAGAGGGAGAGAAGAGGGATTCGTTGCGCGTGCGGGCATGGAGTTGTTGGGGGACCAGGCCAGTTTAGGAGCTTCACGATGGCCGCATAAAGAGCGGGGTATAAAGCCCTTATGACGGATTCGGTCACCATTCCCAAGGTCCAATTTCCGCCCGAGGCACTCGAGCTGCTGCGCACGGCCAGCCGTTTTGAAACCCCTTGCGGCGACGGCGCCATGGTCTGGCACGCGTGGGGGCGGGCCACGTGCCGGCCTGGGCTTGCACCGCTGGTGCTTTTGCACGGCGGCAGCGGCAGCTGGATGCACTGGCTGCGCAACATCCCCGCGCTGGCTGCTTCGGGCCGCTGGGTGCTGGCTCCTGACTTGCCAGGCTTTGGTGATTCAGCAGCGCCACCGCGCGGCACCGATGCCGACGTGTTGCCCGAACCGGTGGAGCAGGGGCTGGCCATGCTGGTGGGCGATGCGGCCTGCGACATGGTGGGCTTTTCTTTTGGCGGCATGGTGGCCGGCTTTATGGCGGAACGCTTTCCGGCCCGCGCGGCGCGGGTGGTGCTGGTGGGCGCGCCCGGCCTCGGTGTGGCGCCCGAAAAAGCCATACGGCTGCGCGCCTGGCGCCACCTCAGCGATGTCGCCGAGCGCGACGCGATACACCGGCACAACCTTGCGGCGCTGATGCTTTACCGCGAAGAAGCTATCGGCGAGCTGGCGCTGCGCCTGCACATCGCCAATGTGCTGCGCGACCGCATGAAGGGCCGCAGCCTGGCGCGCACCGATGCGCTGGCGCAGTCATTGGGCCGCGTGCATTGCCCGGTGTGGGCCATTTATGGACGGGAGGATGCGCTATATCGCGGCAAGCTCAATGCGCTGCAGGCGGCGCTGGCGCGGGCCGCGAATTTCAGGGGCCTGGCACTTGTGGAAGACGCCGGCCACTGGCTGCAGTTTGAGCGGGCCGGCGCGTTTGATGAAGCGCTGCTGGCCGCGCTCGACGCCGGCCTTTAGGTTCAGGTTCTATGCGCTTCGCTTATTTCTCGATCGCGAGCAGTTCGATGTCGAAGGTCAACGTGGCATTGGGTGGCACCACGCCGCCGGCGCCGCGCTCGCCATACGCCGTGGCGGGCGGGCAGGTCAGCGTGGCCTTGCCGCCGACCTTGATCTTTTGCACGCCTTCGGTCCAGCAGGGCACGACGCGATTCAGCGGGAAGCTGGCGGGTGCGCCGCGCTTGTAGGAACTGTCAAATTCCTTGCCGTCGGCCAGGGTGCCGCGGTAGTGCACCTTGACGGTGTCCGTTGCCTTGGGCTGTGGGCCGGTGCCGTCGGTGGTGTGCACGATCTTGACGCCGTTGGGCAGGGTCTCTGCCGGGGCCGCCGCAAGGACTGCGGTGGAGGCGCCAAGAGAGACGAAGGAGATGAGAGCGGTGATCACGGCGGACAATGTTTTCATGGCGGTCATGCTTTCATGGGTGGTAGGGTAATGAAGAATCTGGCCGGATTATCGCCCGCCCTGCCGCAACGCTTTAGCCACACCACGAGGGTCACAGGAGTCTGAGGACTTACCCGCGTGGCACCAAAATTCGTCGCAATTCCGCCCCTGCGGGGGTACGATGCGTGAACCACTCACTCCATCGCTGGCTCTATGGTGGCACTTGCCGCAGAATTCGATCCGCCCCGCCGGCTGAATAAAAAAGCCAGCGACCGGCCGCAGGACTGGCTAGGCACGACGCCACTGCTGGACCTGGACGACCCCAAGCTGCGCCTGAAGGCCCGCGCGCTTGTGCAGCTGTGCCGCACCGAACGAGAAAGGGCGCTGGCCATCTATCGCTTCGTCAAGCGCTTGCCTTATACCAAGCGAGTCAAGCTGCAGTATCCGACGGCCCGCGACGTGCTTGAAGCGCGCGGGGGCGACGGCGACGACAAGGCGACCTTGCTGGTCGCGCTGATGCGCTCTGCCGGCATCCCCGCGCGAATACGCTACATGGAAATGCGCGGCGAGATGCTGCGCGGCCTGATCCCGAGAGCCACGCCGGCAGCGCGCCCGCTGGCGGAGTTCTGGCTGGGCCATTGGGTGCGCACCGACACCTACATCTTTGATGCCGAATACGTGGCCGCCGCCCTCGAGCGCCTGAAGGAGAACGGCTGGGAATGCGGCTGGGGCATCCACATCAATGCCCAACTTCTGTGGGATGGGAAAAACGACGCCTTCCTGGGCGGTAAGCAAACCGACCAGGACCCCATGCTCACGCGGCTTCTGTGTGTGGTGAGCGATCCCCTGGAGCTGGTATCGGCATCCCTCGGTGGCAAGGGCCTGCGTTACCGCCGGTCAGTGCGGGCTATGCAGTGGAATATGCTGGCACCCACCATGATGCAGGCCATTCGCGAGCTGCGGGCCGGCTCCCGTTCCTCTGAAGTGCACTTCTCCCAAGAGGCGAAGGAACAAATCCGTCGATAGCATGGGCAGCTCTCTTGATTCCCTCTCCCAGAGGGAGAAGGCGCAATCCATTTTTCGAAGTGAGAAGGCGACCGGCCTTCAGCGCGAAAGCACCGCCGGCACCGACGACACCAGCATCGCGACGCCCGAGCAGGTCAGCAGGCTCAGCACAATCCGGCGAAAGGCCAGGTCGCTGATGCCGGTGTAAAGCCGCGCCCCCAGCCAGGCCGGCACCAGCATGGCCGGCCCCACGATGGCCAGCATCGGAAGGGTTTCGCGGGTGACAAAACCGGTCGCGACGTAGCTGGCCATGGTGGCGGCCAGCACCGCCAGGTTGAAGTTCTGGATGACGGCGCGCTGGGCGGTTTTTTCATAACCCCGCAGCGTGCACCAAAGCGTGGGGATGGCGCCGCTGAAGCCACCCAAGGCGCCCATGAAACCACCGGCCACGCCTGCCGCGCCGTCGGCGACGCGGCCGCCATGGTGGATGTGCGGAAGCTTGCCTGAAAACAGCATGGCCGGGCACCACACCGCCAGCAACACGCCGAGGCACAGCTTGAATAGCTGGACGTCAAGCCGAGGCAACAGCAGCAAGCCCAGCGGCAGCCCAAGCAGGCCGCCGGCCAGGAAGGGAAGCAGACGCCTCCAGTCGGTGATGCGGCTGACCGTGAAGGCCGCCATGACCTGGCCTGTCAGCCCGCCGAAAACCGCCATGACCGCCGCCAGCTTCGGGTCTATCGCCCAAGCCCAGAAAGACATGGCGACGAGGCTGAAGCCAAAGCCCGACAGGCCCTGGACAAAACCCGCCGCCGCCGCGCCGGCGACGATCAGGACGATCTGCGCATCCAAACCGGGCGCAGTCTCAGGCGTAGTCGCTCACGGGCACGCAACTGCAGAACAGATTGCGGTCGCCGTAGACGTTGTCGACCCGGCCCACGGGCGGCCAGTATTTGCCCAGCTTGAGCGAGGCCAGCGGGAAGGCGCCGGTTTCGCGCGGATAGGGGCGATCCCAGTCGGCGCCCATCAGGCTGGCCGCGGTGTGCGGTGCGTGCTTGAGCGGGTTGTTGTCCTGCGGCCATTGGCCGGCTTCGATCTTGCGGATCTCGTCGCGGATCGCGATCATCGCGTCGACGAAGCGGTCCAGCTCGGCCAGGGTTTCGCTTTCGGTGGGTTCCACCATCAGCGTGCCGGGCACCGGAAAGCTCAGTGTGGGCGCGTGAAAGCCGTAGTCCATCAGGCGCTTGGCCACGTCCTCGGCGCTGACGCCGCTGGTGTCCTTCAATGGGCGCAGGTCCAGGATGCACTCGTGGGCCACATGGCCGTTCTCGCTCGCGTAGAGCGTGGGGTAGTGGTCTTTCAGGCGCGAGCTGATGTAGTTGGCGCTCAGGATGGCGACCTCGGTGGCTTGTGTCAGGCCTTCGGGGCCCATCATGCGGCAGTACATCCAGCTGATGGGCAGCACCGCGGCATTGCCCAAAGGCGCAGCCGAGACGGCACCCACGCCGTTGCCGGGAATGCCCGCCGTCGCATGGCCGGGCAGGTAAGGCACCAGGTCGGCCACCACACACACGGGGCCTACGCCCGGGCCGCCGCCGCCGTGCGGGATGCAGAAGGTCTTGTGCAGGTTCAGGTGGCTCACGTCGCCGCCGAATTCGCCCGGCGCGGCCACGCCGACCAGCGCGTTCATGTTGGCGCCGTCCACGTAGACGCGGCCGCCATGGCTGTGCACCATCGCGCAGAGTTCCTTCACCTGGGTTTCAAACACGCCGTGCGTGCTGGGGTAGGTGATCATCACGCAGGCCAGCTTGTCGCTGTGCTGTTCGCACTTGGCCTTGAGGTCGGCCATGTCGACGTTGCCGCGCGCGTCGCAGGCGGTCACGACCACGCTCATGCCCACCATCTGCGCGCTGGCCGGGTTGGTGCCGTGCGCCGAGGAAGGGATCAGGCAGATGTTGCGGTGGCCCTGTCCCTTGGCTTCGTGGAAGGCCTTGATGGCCAGCAGGCCGGCGTATTCGCCCTGCGAGCCGGCGTTGGGCTGCAGGCTGATGCCGGCATAACCGGTGGCTTGGCACAGCCAGTCGCGCAACTGCTTGTCGAGTTCGGCGTAGCCCTGCAGTTGCTCGGCGGGCGCGAAGGGGTGGATGTTGGCGAACTCGGGCCAGGTGATGGGAATCATCTCGCTGGTTGCGTTGAGCTTCATGGTGCAGCTGCCCAGCGGGATCATGCTGCGGTCCAGCGCCAGGTCCTTGTCGCTCAGCATGCGGATGTAGCGCAGCATGCCGGTTTCGGAATGGTGGGTGTTGAACACCGGGTGCGTGAGGAAAGGCGTGGCGCGGCGCAGGTCGGCGGGGATCAGCGACTCCACGCCTTTTTCAAAGGCGCTGACCACGGGCAGGGTCTGGCCGGGTTTGGCGAAGAAAGACCAGAGCAGCTCGATGTCCTTGCGGCTGGTGGTTTCGTCCAGCGACACGCCCAGGTGGTTGTTCAGGCGAAAGCGCAGGTTGGCGCCGGCCTGGCGCGCGCGCTCTGCAATCGTGTTGGTCGCGTCGCCGGTCTTCACGGTCACGGAATCAAAGGCGCCGGTGTTGGTGATTTCGTAGCCGAGTTCTTGCAGGCCGCGCACAAAGACGGCGGTGTAGGCCGCCACGCGCTCGGCGATGCGCTTGAGGCCCTGCGGGCCGTGGTAGACCGCGTACATGCTGGCGATCACGGCCGGCAGCACCTGCGCCGTGCAGATGTTGGAGGTGGCTTTTTCGCGGCGTATGTGCTGCTCGCGCGTCTGCAGCGCCAGGCGGTAGGTCGGGTTGCCATGGCTGTCGACGCTGACGCCGACCAGGCGGCCCGGCAGCGAACGCTTGAACTCATCGCGGCAGGCCAGGTAGGCCGCATGCGGCCCGCCGTTGCCCATGGGCATGCCGAAGCGCTGGGTGTTGCCCAGCACGATGTCGGCATCCCATTCACCGGGCGGGGCCAGCAAGGTGAGCGCCAGCAGGTCGGCCGCGACGCAAAGGGCCGCGCCGTCGACGTGGGCCTGGCCCGCGAGCGGGCGCAGGTCGTGGATGCTGCCGGTGGTGGCCGGGTACTGGGCCAGCACGCCGAAGTAGTCGCCCTCGGCCATGAGCTGGGGCAGGGTGGCCGAAGCCGTGCTGACCTTGACCTCGATGCCCAGCGGTTTGGCGCGGGTCTGTATCACTTCAATCGTCTGCGGGTGGCAGTCGCCGGCCACGATGAAGACATTGCTCTTGCTTTTGACGCTGCGCTTGGCCAGGGTCATGGCCTCGGCCGCGGCCGTGGCCTCGTCGAGCATGGAGGCGTTGGCGATCGGCATGCCGGTCAGGTCGCAGACCATGGTCTGGAAGTTGATCAGCGCTTCCATGCGGCCCTGCGAGATCTCGGCCTGGTAAGGCGTGTAGGCGGTGTACCAGGCGGGGTTCTCGAGGATGTTGCGCAGGATCACGCCCGGCGTGTAGGTGCCGTAGTAGCCCTGGCCGATGAAGTTCTTGAACACCTGGTTCTTGGCCGCGATGGCCTTGAGCTGCTTGAGCGCGGCGGCTTCGGTGACCGGTGCCGGGATGGCCATGGGCGTGCCGCGCGCGATGGAGCGCGGGACTATCCCTTCGACCAGTTCGCGGCGCGAGGCGGAACCCACGACGGCCAGCATGTGGACTTCGTCGGTTTCGTCAATGCCGATGTGGCGGGCAATGAACTCGGAAGGATTTTCTAGGTCGCCCAGGGGCTTGGCGGTTTGCATCAACATGTCGGGTTCCGTGTCAGGCTTGGCAGCCAGGAGTCAGAAAACAGAAAAATTAAAAATCGGGCGGGACGGCCGGCGATAGAGCAATCAGGCCGCGAACGCGGTGTAGCGGGTCTCATCCATCAGCGCGTCGAGCTGCGAAGGATCGGACAGCTTGATCTTGAAGAACCAGCCGGCGCCCATGGGGTCGCTGTTGGCCAGGGACGGGTCGTCCTTCAGGGCTTCGTTGATGGCAGTCACTTCGCCGCTCACGGGCATGTAGACGTCGGCGGCGGCCTTCACCGATTCCACGACGCCGGCGGTTTCCTTTTGCGCGAAGCTCGTGCCCACGGCGGGCAGGTCCACAAACACCACGTCGCCCAGCGCGTCCTGCGCATGCACGGTGATGCCGACGGTGGCGACGTCGCCTTCAATCTTGAGCCATTCGTGGTCTTCGGTGTATTTGACGGTCATGAGAATCTCCAGGGAGGTTGAGGGCGAGAAGGACGGGGTAGGGGAAGGGGCAGGGGCAGTTTTAACCGCGGTAGTAGCGGGTGGGAACAAAAGGCATGGCGGCTACTTCCATGGGCACGGCCTTGCCGCGCACGATGGCGTTCACGCGGGTGCCCAGGGCAGAAAATTCGGGTTTCACGTAGCCCATGGCGACCGGCTGGTTGATGGTCGGGCCCAGCAGGCCGCTGGTGACTTCGCCGATCACCGTGCCGTCGGTGGCTTGCAGTTCGGTGTGGTCGCGCACGGGAACGCGCTCCAGCGCCACCAGGCCCACGCGCTTGCGGGCAAGCAGGGCGGGGTCGGCCAGTTGCGTCAGGATTTTGTCCGCGCCGGGGAAACCGCCCGCGCGCGCACCACCCGTGCGCCGCACTTTTTGCATGGCCCAGTTGAGGCTGGCTTCCACCGGGGTGGTGGTCGTGTCGATGTCGTTGCCGTAGAGGCACAGGCCGGCCTCCAGGCGCAGCGAGTTGCGCGCGCCCAGGCCTATGGGCTTGACCTCGGGCTGCGCGAGCAGCGCGCGCGCCAGCGTTTCGGCCTGTGAAGCAGGTACGGAAATTTCAAAACCGTCTTCGCCGGTGTAGCCGCTGCGGGTGAGAAAACAGTCGCAGCCGGCCACCGTGAAACGCCTGCCGGTCATAAACACCAGCTTTTCGACACCGGGCGCCAGCCGTTGCAGTGCGGTGACGGCCTGCGGGCCTTGCAGCGCCAGCAGGGCCATTTCGGGCATGGGGATGACTTCGCAGCGCGAGCCGATTTTTGCCTGGATGTGCGCGATGTCGCCCACCTTGCAGGCGCCGTTGACAATGACAAAGAGATCGCCGCCGTTGGCGTAGTCGCGGTTGAAGAACATCAGGTCGTCAATGATGCCGCCGTCGTCGTTGAGCAGCAGGCCGTAGCGCTGCTTGCCGGCGGGCAGGTCGATCACGTCGACAGGGATCAGCGATTCGAGCGCCGCCGCGGCATCGGCGCCCACCAGGCGCAGCTGGCCCATGTGGGAGACGTCGAACAGGCCGGCGGCCTGGCGTGTGTGGTGGTGCTCGGCCATCAGGCCCGCCGGGTATTGCACCGGCATGGAGTAGCCCGCGAAAGGCACCATGCGCGCGCCCAGTTCCACATGCAGCGCGTGCAGCGGCGTTTTCAGCAGGGTTTCGGGGGCGGCGGAAGAGGTGGACGAATCGGACAAGGCATTCTCCGGGGGGCAAACAGGTCTGACCAAAAGCTTGCCCCTGCTGTCCACTTTACCTGAGAGATTCACCCGGCGATGCGGATTTGCTCCTTCGGTGGGCCGTCCTGGCGACGGCCTCTCTCCAGTAGGGAACGCCTTGCCGCGTGGTGCGCCGCAGGGCGGTTGCCAGTCCTTTTGCCTGAGCGTTCAGTGCGGCCCGAGAGATCCCTCGGGATGTACGTGCGCCTTCGGCGGTTTTCTCGGGGGAAAACTCTCTCCTGACCCGGCAAGTGTAACGGAAGCCGCCTGACGGCTGCCCCGGCGCGCTCAGGCCGCCTGGTGCTGCGGCAGCAGCATGGCGATGCGCTCGCTGATGGAGTCGGCGCGCTCGTGGCCCGCGATTTTTTCGATTTCTTCGATCATCTCGCGCGAGGCGGCCAGCATGGCCTCGCGGTCCTTGGCATTGCGCAGCGCCTCGCGAAAGCGTTCGGCCATCTCTGGGTTGCGGCGGGCGAACATGCGCTCGCAGATGTCGAAGAGGAACATCCGCGTCGTGGCGAGCGAGCGCTTGCCTTCAAACTGGTCGGCCGAGACCTGGATGGCCTGGGTGGTCTCGGGGCTAGGGAAGTTCTTTAACTGTGCTGGCGTAGGCCCCGAAGCAGCAGGGGCGGGCGCTGCGGCCGGCGCGGCCGTTTTGCCTGGATGCGCCTCCAGAAAGCCTTCGCGCAAAAGGCGCAGCGCGATGGCTTCGCCGTCGCCGTCGAACAGCGGCCGGAAATCCTGGGCGGACTTGCTGCCGTCGGCCATCAGCAGCAGGGTGCGCTCGCGCTGGCCTAGCGTTCTCACGCCGGGCTTGAGCTCGGCGCGGGCGCGGTCGGTTTTATGGAGCTGCATGGGATTTCATCCTGAAATGAAAGCCTGAGCATCGTCTCCAAAGGTTACAGGATTATGAATACGGGGGCGGTGCGCTATTTCGCGTAAACCAGGTCGCGCAGGCCCAGCGACAGCTGCGGGACGTAAGTGATCACCATCAGGCAGGCCAGGATGACCAGGACGAAGGGAATCAGGTGGGTCACGATGCGGTCCAACGATATCCTGGCCACGGTGCAGGCCGCGAACAGGTTCACGCCGAAGGGCGGCGTGATCATGCCCAGGGCGAGATTCACCACCATGACCAGCCCGAAGTGCACCGGGTCTATGCCGAAATGCACGGCCACCGGCGCCAGGATGGGCGCCAGCACGATGATGGCGGCGCTGGTTTCAATGAACATACCGATGATGAACAGCGCCGCGTTGACGCCCAATAGGAAGAGGGCGGGTGACTGCAGCACGGCCTCCAGCCAGTGGCCGATGGCATCCGGCACGCCCGCCCGGGTGATCAGGAAGGCGAACAGCCCGGCGTTGGCGATGATGAACATGATCACGGCGCTGGAAAGCACCGACTTGCGCAGGATGGCGTACAGGTCGCTGAGCTTGATCTCGCGGTAAATCACGATGCCGACGACCAGCGCATAAAACACCGCCACCGCAGAGGCTTCGGTCGGCGTGAAAATTCCGCCGTAAATGCCGCCCAGGATGATCACCGGCATCAACAGCGCCCAGCCGGCCTGCCAGGTCGCTTTGCCCAAGCTCATGCGGCCGTCGCCATCCTGTTTGCCCCAGCCTTTCCACCGGCAATACAGGTGCACAAACAGCATCAGCGCACCGCCTATCAGCAGGCCCGGACCGAAGCCGGCGATGAAAAGTTCACCTATGGAGACCTCGGCGCTCACGCCGTAAAGAATCATGGGGATGGAAGGCGGGATGATCACACCCAGCTCGGCACTGGTGGCCTGCAATGCCGCAGCGTAGGCGGTCGGATAACCGTGCTTGATCAGCGCCGGTATCAGGATGGCGCCAATGGCGAAGGTGGTGGCCACCGAGGAACCAGACACGGCGGCAAAAATCATGCAAGTCAGCACGCAGGTCATGGGCAGGCCGCCCTGGACGCCGCCCACGATGCTTTTGGCAAACTCGACCAGCCTGCGCGAGATGCCGCCGGTCTCCATCAGGTTGCCGGCCAGGATGAAGAAGGGGATGGCGGCCAGCGGAAATTTGTTGATCGAGGAGAACATCTCCTTGACCGAAATCAGCATGTTGGCGTTGGACGCGTGGATGCCGAAGACCGACGCCAGGCCGATGGACACGGCCACCGAGACGGTGAGTGCGAAGCACAGCACCATGGTTGAAATCATCACTGCGGTCATAACGAGCCCCCACGGTCGCTCACTGCGTGTAGCTCCCTGCCCCCCGAGGGGGCCGCTGCGCCTGCGGCCTGGCAAAGCCAGTTCCGCGGCCCCTGCTTGAATGAAGAGTCTGCGAGTGATTCCTTGCTCATCATTGCGCTGTTTCCAGTTCGTTGCGTTGCGGGTCGACCAGGTTGCCGATGATGCCGACCACGGCAAACATGCCGCCCACGGGCATGGCCACGTAACCCCAGAACATCGAGATCGACTCCAGGCCGGCCATGGACTGCACGCGGCCGCGCAGCGAGTAGTCCCATCCCCACCAGATGATGACTGCGATCAGCATGAGCGCGGCGATGCACACCAGCCAGTCGAGCGCGCGCCGCAGGCGCGGCGGGCTCCAGCGGTAGAGCACGTCCACACTGACCATCGCGCCCTGCCGGAAGGCCATGGGGATTCCCATGAACACCATCCAGATCAGGCTGAGGCGGATCAGGATTTCGCTCCACTCGGCGGGCTGCTCAAGGATGAAACGGGTGACGATCTGGAACATGCCCAGCGCCGAGGCGACGACCAGCATCAGGCAGGCCACCAGCATGGAGAAACCGGTGGTCCACCGTTCAAGTTTGAGAAAAGCTTGTTTCATGGGGACAGCGATGATTGGAGGCCGATGGGTAAATGGTAGGGAGGTAGATGGAAAACGCCCGCCAGTGCGGTGACTGCGGGCGTATTCAGTGACTCAATGCACAGGCTTGGAGACCGTGGCCCTGATCCTTATTTGTAGTTGCGGATCGCGTCGATATTGGCCTTGCCGAACTGCTTCTCGAATTCGGCATTGACGGGCGCCAGCATCGCCACGAATTTGGACTTGTCGACATTCTCGATCACGGTCATGCCCTTGGCGCGCAGCTCGGCCACGCCGTTAGCGTCGTCTTGGTCGACGCGCGCGCGGTTGGCCTTGGTCGCTTCCTTGGCTGCGTCGACGAAGGCCGTCTTGTCGGCGGCGCTGAGCTTGTCGAAAGCCGCCTTGTTCATCAGGAAAATGCAGGGCGAATACACATGGCCGGTCAGCGACAGGTGCTTCTGGACCTGGTCGAACTTGGCCGACATGATCACGGACAGCGGGTTTTCCTGGCCGTCAACCGTGCCTTGCTGCAGGGCTGTAAACACTTCGGGGAAGGCCATGGGCGTGGTGACGATACCCAGGCCCTTGTAGGCGGCGATGTGCACCGGGTTTTCCATGGTGCGCATCTTCAGGCCCTTGAGGTCTTCCGGCACCTTCACGTCGCGCTTGCTGTTGGTCATGTGGCGAAAGCCGTTCTCAGCCCAGGCCAGCGCCTTGAAGCCCTTGGCATCGAATTTTGTCAGCATGTCCTGGCCGATGGGGCCGTCCAGCACGGCGCGTGCGTGCGCCTTGTCGCGAAACAGGAAAGGCACATCCAGGATTTTTGTCTCCGGCACGAAATTGGGTACCGGCCCGGTGGAAGAGAAGGTCAGTTCCTGGGTGCCCAACTGCACGGCTTCAATGGATTCGCGCTCGCCGCCCAGGGCGCCGTTGTAGAAGGTCTGGACCTTGTAGCGGCCGGCCGTGCGTTTCTCGACCTCCTTGGCGAAGGTGTCGATGGCAACGCCCTGGTGCGAGTTCTGGGCCGTGGAAATGCTGATGCGCATAGTGTTTTGCGCGCTCACCGATGCGAGAAACCCGAGGCCAAGCGCCATGCCGACCAGCAGTTTTGAAATCTTCATGTTGTCTCCAAAAATAGTTGTTGCCGAGAAAACCCACGATGACGGCATAGCCGTATGCACACCTATTATTGCGTCGCGGGCTGAAATCAGGTGCGCGGGTTTTCGCTTAAATACGCGGCAATGATGCTGTCAAAGTCCCGGTCGGGCAAAAGACCCAGGGCTCGAGCGCGGGCGGCATCTATGTTCGCCGGCCAGTTGGTCACGATACGGGCAACGGCCGGGTCGGCTGTCCAGTCGATCAGGCCGGCCACCTGCTTGCCGGCCGCGCGTTCGAGTGCGGCGGCCATCTCGCCCACGGTGGTTTTCAGCGCCGGCAGGTTGATGGCCGTGCGTGCGCCCCAGTCCGCGTCGCCGGCTTCTGCGGCGCGTATCAGGCCTTCAATGGTGCGCGCGGGAGAAGCCAAGGCGACGGCCGTTTCTGGCGGCACAGGGCAGATCGCGCGCTGCCCCGCCAACGGCTCGCGGATCATGCCGCTTAAAAAACTGGACGCCGCGCCGTTGGGCTTGCCGGGCCGCACGCTGACGGTCATCAGCCGCACATTGCGTCCGCGGATAAAGCCCTTGCGCGCATAGTCCGCCACCAGTTGCTCGCCGATGAATTTCTGGATGCCGTAGCTGTTCTGCGGCGTGGGTAAAGTCCTGTCGTCGATCACCGGCGGCAGGGGCTGTGCAGGTGAGTTGCCGAACACCGCGAGCGAACTCGCAAACACGACGGTGGGCGCGGTGCCCAGCTTTCGGCAGGCCTGCAGTAGCGCACGTGTGGCGTCCACATTGCTGCGCATGCCGAGGTCAAAGTCGGCTTCACATTCACCGCTCACGGCGGCTGCGAGGTGGAACACCAACGCATCATCGGTGCGCACCACCTGCGATGAAGCGCTGCCGCCTTCGAGAAGTTCGTTGAGGTCACCGACCACGGCGCGTATGCGCGGGTCCGCTGCCAGCGTGGCGGGTGGGGCGATACGGTCAACCAGTGTGATGGTCCTGATGGTTTGGGAAGCTGCGCCCGCCAGGGAAAGCCGGCCCTTGTCAAGCAACTGGCGCGCCAGTCTGGCGCCCAGGAACCCGGCCCCGCCGGTGATGACGATGTTCATGTGCCTTTGTCTCCGTAATGTCTGTTGTTCTCGCGGCCTGCAACGGCCTGATACACAGTTTAGTGTGGATCAGGTGCAGGCAGGAGCGGCGAGGCAGGCACAGGAAATGCGCACAGGAGATGCGCACAGGAGCAGTGCGTATCAGTGCGCGCGATGGATGCGCGTTGAAGTCGCTTTATCGCGGTTAGAGATGAATAGCCACGTCCGCCATGCTTTTTGCAGGCGGGCTCAAGGTGTCAGGCGGGCACTGCCTTTGTCTTGGGCTGTTTGCTGACCGTGCCCAGCAGCCAGAGATTGAGACTCGGCGAGCGGCTGATCAGCAGCGCCGAGACAATCGGTCCGACGATGCCCGCCGCCAGGCCCGCGACCATCAGCACATAGATGTCCGTGACGCCCAGCTTCTTCAAGATGATGCGGCTCGCCGCGGTGAAGAACACATGCAGCAGGTAAATCGCGAACGAATAGGAGCCGACATAGGCCATGCGCGGCGAACTCCAGCCGCTGCGCAGCAGCAGGAAGGCACTGCACACACCCAGCCCGAGCGCGGCCATGGAGTTGCCCTGTTCCGAATATTGCGGAAGCAGCATGGCCGCGGTGGCGGCACAGATGAAGACCGCCGCCGCGATGCCGCGGGCCGTAGGGCCGGTTATTTCAAAGCGCTTGCAGGCCAGGCCCGCCAGGAAGAAGGGCAGCAGGTACACGGCGCCCTGGGCGGCAAAATAATTCGGCGGGCTGAAGTAATCAAACAGCACTGCGGCCAAGGCCCACACCACCGCGAAGCCGGCCGGCGTTGCCAGCGCCTTGAAGTGTTCCAGCAGCACGACGACCAGGAAGACGATGAACAGCGCTTCCAGGAACCAGAAGTGCCCCACCGGCACGATGTGCAGCAGCCACCAGCGGTCGACGGCATTGTTGGCGCCGGGCGTGAGCGCCTGCACCACGGCAAAGATGGTGCCCACCGTGATCAGCGGAAGCAGCAGCCTGCGTACCTTGCCTTTGATGAAGCCGAGCGCATGGCCCTGGTAGGGGCGAAAGCCGTAGACGTAGCCCGAGATGAAGGAGAACAGCGGCATCCGTATATAGGCCAGCGCTTCATTGAAGACCTGCAGCCAGTGGCCTTCCGGAATCTTCAATCCCGTGGTGGGGGTGTCTCCCACTACATGAAACAAAACCAGCAGGACGCAGGCAATGCCCCTCAACGTATCCACCTCAAGGCTGCGTTTCATTTTCTGGCCGGTCATCGGATGCGGGTTCCTCTCGTGGTGGTTTGCGGAAGTCCCGAAAGCGGGATAAAGAGCGGGATAAAGCGGGATGAGTCAATGGAGAGCGTAATCAAGCAGGCGTTCATTCCCGGCTGCTTAAAAAAGCAAACTGTTGCAAGCGGTATCGTTTTGCGCGGCATCCCACATCAAGCGAACAGCTGTTACGTTGTTGCAACGAATGCGCCGCTCTTTCGTCAAATGAATCAACCGGGAAAACCCTAAACTGAGGTCACTCTCCTACATCAACTGTCTCGCTTGGCGCATGGTGCTTTTCGATGACTTGTTCGATCCTCAATCAGCTCTTTCCGCAGCGCCGTCACATGGCGAGTCCGTGGAAAAAAACACAGGAAGTGACATCTGGAAATGAATTCACACACTCCGCTTTCGAGCGAAGATTCCGCGCGCTATGCGGCGCTGGTCGGGCAAAGCACGGCCATCACGCGGCATGCTGAATTGCTGGCCTGGCTGCAGGGCGACATGCAGCAATGCCTGCCCCATGACATCCTGCTCGCAGGCTGGGGAAACTTTCAGGAAGGCGCCTTGCAGCACGACGTAGTGTCCAGGCTACCTGGTGCGCGTTCTTACGCCCCAGGCACGGACGGGCTGCCATTTCTTCTTGGGAAATTCCATGAGCGCTGGCTGGCGGCCGGGCGGCAACCCTGCTTGCTGGACTTCAGCGAGTTCGAATACTTGCTGGGCCAGGCGAGCTTGCCGGGATCCTTCAGCGACAGCCTGCGCGGTATGCGCTCGGTGCTTATTCACGGGCTACAGGACGAGCGGGCGCAGCAGGAGTGCCTGTATGTATTGATGAGTGCGCAGGACATTCCTGCAGATTCCTCGAGTACGGCCATCCGGATGCTGATGCCCAGCATGGACGCCGCGTTACGCCAGATGGCGCCGCTGCCGCAGCAGCGCCGCCCCGCTGCCGTGGCGACATCCCCGCGCGCAGCTGCGGACGACGCCTGTGGCCTCAGCGAACGCGAGACCCAGATCATGGCCTGGGTGGCCATGGGCAAGACCAACTCCGAGATCGGCGCCATCCTCAATATCAGCGGCTTCACCGTGAAGAACCATATGCAACGCATCTTCCAGAAGCTCAACGTCTTTAACCGCGCGCAGGCGGTTTCCAAAGTGACAAGGGTCGGCATCTATGGCTGAAGCGAACCAGCTCAATTCCGCGTCTGCCTGGCTCAACCAGCGCGAACCGCGCTCCATGGGGCTGGGCCGCAGCCACCTGTTCACGGCCGTTGAGGCTGGGCTTGATCCGCTGGTGCTGGTATTTTCCTTGTGGGGCCTGGCGTTCTATTACGAGGGCTCGGTACGGCCCGCCTACCTGATCCTGTCGCTCATCGTTTTCTCGCTGACCTTTCCGGGCAGTTCGCAGTTGCGCCAGCCGGTGTGGAAGGTGTTCTCGAAAATCGCCTTTCACTGGATATGGATTGCCGGCTTACTGCTGTTGACGGGTTATGTGACGGAGTACTTCCACAAGTTTTCCATGACCGTGCTGGGCCACTGGCTGTGGGTCGCGCCCGTGGCACAGGCCGGCGCGCACCTGGCGCTCAGGGCTGCGGCGCCGCAGTTGCTGAAACTGCAGGGGCCGCCGCGCGGGGCAGTGATCGTCGGCATGAATGAGCAGGGTGTTTCGCTGGCCAGGAATATTGCGGGTTCGACTTACTCGGGCATCGAGCTCAAGGGCTTTTTCGACGACCGCGGCGAAGACCGCAGGGAAGCGCAGGATGAACATCGGCTTGTCGGAAAGATCGACGACCTGCCGGCCTATGTCAAGCAGCACCGCATCCAGTTCATCTACCTGTCGCTGCCCATGGCTTCCCGCCCGCGCATCCTGCAGGTGCTGGACGGGCTCAAGGACACCACGGCCTCGATTTACTTTGTGCCCGACATGTTCATCACCGACCTGATCCAGGGTCGCAGCGACACGGTGTGCGGCGTCACGGTGATCTCGGTTTGCGACACGCCGTTTCGCGGTGTCAATGGCTTCCTCAAACGCGCCAGCGACATCGTGCTGTCGCTGCTGATCCTGATGTTGATCTTCCCGGTCATGCTGGTCATCGGGCTGCTGGTGAAGCTGGATTCCCCGGGACCGGTCATCTTCAAGCAGCGCCGCTACGGCCTGGATGGCGAGCAGATCCTGGTCTACAAATTCCGCTCTATGGCCGTCACTGAAGACGGTGGCACGATACGCCAGGCGAGCAAGAACGACATGCGGGTGACCAAGCTGGGCGCCATCTTGCGTAAAACATCGCTTGATGAGTTGCCGCAATTCGTCAACGTGCTGCAGGGCCGCATGAGCATCGTCGGCCCGCGCCCGCACGCCGTAGCCCACAACGAGATGTACCGCTCGCTTATCAAGGGTTACATGGTGCGCCACAAGGTCAGGCCCGGCATTACAGGCTGGGCCCAGGTGAACGGCCAGCGCGGCGAGACCGACACGCTGGACAAGATGCAGTCGCGCATCGATTGCGACCTCGACTACCTGCGCAATTGGTCGCTGCAGCTGGACTTTTTCATCATCCTGAAAACCATTCGCCTGGTCTTCAAGGATGGGGCGGCTTACTGAACTCCGACTCAGTTCGACTCCAGTCATTCACCTCACTTTTGTTGATGTTTTTAGAAGCCTGTTGAAACCGGAAAACAAAAAGAAAGGAAAAAGGCGCGAACCTGCCTATCCACTAGGCCAAAAGGACTATCGCCTCCCCATCATGAATCCGCTATCTTCATTTCACCCCCTCGTGCTTGCCGCTTCCTGCGGCGGGTGCGTGCACTTTCCCAATCCCAGTCTTGCCGCTTGCGGCGCGGAGGGCCCACTTTGAGTCCCCATCCCAAACTCCTCCCGGTTCCGCTCCTGCTGCTGGCGCTGTTTCCCCTGGCCGCTCAGGCCGACGACCTTGATACGCTGCAGTTCCGCCTGGGGCAAAGCGTGACGCACGACAGCAATGTCTTTCGCCTGTCCGATTCCGCCAATACGCAGGCGCTGCTCGGAACGCCGGAGCGCGACGACAACGTGATGGTGACGACGGCGGGCTTCAAGATCAACAAGCCCTATGGGTTGCAGCGCTTCGAGTTCGACGCGGGCATTGAAGATCACCGCTACAGCCGCTTCTCCTATCTGGATTTCACAGCGGTAAATTACGCGGCGGCATGGCGCTGGAGTTTTACACCGCGATTCCACGGCAACCTGACCAGCGACCGGCGCGAGTACGTCGATACCTATGCCGATGTGCAGGGCACGGGGCAGATCAACCAGCGCACCAACCGCTCCACCATTTTTGACGCTGAATACGAACTCGACGGCGCGTGGCGCCTGGTCGGCGGGCTGTTCGAGCGCACCACCTCCAACAGCCAGCCCAATACCTTCGAAGCCGACTCCAAGGTCCACGGCGCTGAGGCCGGCGTGCGTTATGTCTACCCGTCGGGCACCTCCATGGCCTATCGCTTCAGGGAAGGCAAAGGTGAGTACCCGGGACGCTTCCTCGCGCCGGGTGTTGCGGGCAACTTCACGGACCGCGAGCATGAGTTCCGCTTTGACTGGGCGCCCACCGCCAAGACCACACTGCGGGCGAAGGTCGCGCAGTTCGACCGCGACCACGACGGCCTCGGTGCGCGCGACTTTTCCGGCATCACCGGCCAGCTGGACGCGGCCTGGGCCATCACACCCAAAACCTCGCTGGCCGGCGGCGTGGTGCGTGAGCTGGCCAGCTACCAGACCAACACCTCGAGCTACTACGAGGGCTACCGCTTCTTTATCGCCCCGACCTGGAAGCCCAGCGAAAAAACCGCGGTGCGCCTGCGTTACGACCACGGTGCGCGCGACTTCAAGGGGCCGCTTCCGGGCTTTGCCGCCAGCAACCGCCGCGACACCACCAACCTCATGTCTTTGGCGCTTGAATGGCAGGCGATGCGCGCGCTCAAGCTGACCGCTTCGTTGCAAAGCGACAGGCGCAAGTCCAACGAGCCGGGCTTTGACTACAAGAGCAATTCGTTTGGCCTTTCCGCCGACGCGAGCTTTTGATAAAGCCTTGCTGAACTCCCGAATCTGAATCTCCTGCTTTCCCTAAAGGCGACAAGATGAACCCGCTGAATTTGAAACCCGTGACCCGATACCTGTTGACAGCCCTGTTCCTGGCGGCCGCCGCGCCGCTGTGGGCGCAAAGCCCTCAGACCCCGCAAACGCCACAGGCACCATCGAGTCTGCAAAGTCCCCAAACTCCCCAAACTCAGCAATCGGCCGTACCCCCATCCGCGCCTTCTACCATGCAGGCCGCGGCGACGACGGCGCCGGTGGCAGCCGCCTCGGTGACGGCCACGCCCGCCTTGCCCAACAGCCAGGACTACCGCCTGGGCGCCGGCGACGCCATCGGCGTGCAGGTCTACCAAAGTCCTGACTTGTCCATCGATGCGCGCGTCTCAGAAAGCGGCGTGATCAGCTATCCGCTGATAGGCAGCGTGCAGCTCGGCGGGCTGACGATTTCCGAGGCCGAAAAGAAGATTGGTGACGCCTTGAAAAGCGGCGGCTTCGTGAAGGTGCCGCAAGTCAACATCGTGCTGCGCCAGGTGCGCGGCAACCAGGTGGCGGTGCTGGGGCAGGTGAGCCGCCCCGGCCGCTTTCCGCTGGAAACCTTCAACACCCGCGTCAGTGACATGCTGGCCGCCGCCGGCGGCACCACCCCGACCGGCGATGACGTGCTGATCGTCACCGGCCAGCGCGACGGCAAGCCGTTTCGCAAGGTGATCGACATCCCGGCGCTGTTCCTCAACCAGAAATCGGACGATGACATCGTGCTGGCCGGCGGCGACACCCTGTATGTCAACAAGGCGCCCATGTTCTATATCTACGGCGAGGCGCAGCGTCCCGGCACCTACCGCATCGAGCGCGGCATGACGGTCATGCAGGCGCTGGCCCAGGGCGGCGGCCCGACCGTGCGCGGCAGCCAGAACCGCCTGAAACTGCATCGCCGTGATGCCTCGGGCAAGGTGGTGGAAATCACGCCGAATTTGAACGACCCGATACGCCCCGAGGACGTGCTGTACGTCCGTGAAAGCCTTTTTTGAGTTCTCTTATTTTTCAACAGCCATGACTGGAAAGCCATGACACTCCATCAATTTTTACTGATACTGCGCGCCCGCTATCGCGTGGCCGTGATGATCATCCTGCTGGCCATCCTCGCGGCGCTGGCCGTCAGCCTGGTGCTGCCGAAGAAGTACACGGCCCAGACCGCCGTGCTCGTCGACGTGCGCTCGCCCGACCCGGTGGCCGGCGCCGGCAGCGCGCCCATACAGGGCCTGGTGGCGCCCAGCTACATGGCCACGCAGGTGGACATCATCGGCGGCGACCGGGTGGCGCAGCGCGTCGTGAAGATGCTCAAGCTCGACGAAAACCCGCGCACCAAGGAGCGCTGGATGGAAGCGACCGAAGGCCGCGGCACGCTGGAAGGCTGGATCGCGGATTCGCTGCAAAAGCGCCTGGACGTGCGGCCCGCGCGTGAAAGCAATGTGATCAACATCACCTACAAGGGCAGCGAGCCCGAGGAGGCCGCGAACGTTGCCAACGCCTTTGCCCAGGCCTACCTCGACATCAACCTGGCCCTGAAGACCGAACCCGCCCGCATCTATGCCGAATGGTTCGACGAGCAGACCAAGGCCTCGCGCGCCAAACTCGAAGAGGCGCAGGCGCGTTTGTCGGAATACCAGCAAAAGGCCGGCATCGTCAGCAGCGACGAGCGTGTGGACTATGAAACCACCAAGCTGGCGGAGCTGTCCTCGCAGCTCACGACAGTACAGGGCGAAACCACCGACAGCCAGAGCAAGCGCGGCTCGCGCGGCGACACCATCGCCGAGGTGATGCAAAGCCCGCTGATCAACGGCCTGAAGGCCGATGTGGCCAAGCAGGAAGCGAAGGTGCAGGAGATCAGCGTGCGCCTGGGTGAAAACCACCCCGAGCGCCAGCGCGCCGAATCCGAACTGGCCGCGCTCAAGAGCCGGCTGGCCAGCGAGACCGCGCGCATCAATGCGTCCATCGAGACCACTTACCGCGTCGGTAAGGACCGCGAACGCGAACTGCAGGGCGCCGTCGGCGCGCAGAAGGCTCGTGTCCTGGCCCTGAACAAGCAGCGCGACGAACTCAATGTGTATCGCCGCGATGTGGAGTCGGCCCAGCGCGCCTACGAAACCGTGAGCCAAAGCGCATCGCAGACGCGCCTGCAGAGCTTGACCAACCAGACCAATGTAGTGCGCCTCAATGCCGCGACGCCGCCGGTCAACCCGTCGAGCCCGCGGTTGCTGGTGAACCTGTTGATCGCCGCCTTCGGCGGGACCCTGCTGGGGCTTGCCTGCGCCTTGCTGCTGGAACTGGCGAACCGCCGCGTGCGCTCCGCCGAAGACCTGGTGCAGATGCTGGACCTGCCGGTGCTGGCCAGTATTTCTTCGAGCACGGGTAATACCCGGCTCAGTGGTCCGCGCCGCCTGGCGCTAGGTTTGGGAGGATAGCCATGAACAGAAACAACACCGCGAACGCGACGATGGCGCGATCGGTTCCCCTGACCGTGCCCAGCAAGCCGGCCACCGGCTCGGGCCGCTCCATAGGCGCCATCCTGGTCGACGCCGGCCGGCTCTCGCCGCTGGACGCCGAACGCATCGTCCATTTCCAGAAAGACCGCGGTGCGCGCTTCGGCGATTCGGGCAAGGCGCTGGGTTTGCTCACCGACGACGACGTGCGCTACGCGTTGTCGGTGCAGTTCGACTACCCCTACCTCGCCCGCGAAAGCAATTTAAGCCGCGAACTGGTAGCAGCCCACCACCCGAACAGCCAGCCCGTGGAGCAGTTGCGGGCCTTGCGCAGCCAGCTGATGCTGCGCTGGTTCGACACCGGCCCGGACCGCCGGGGCCTGGCCATCGTGAGCGCTGGTTCCAGGGAAGGGCGCAGCTATATTTCGGCCAATCTGGCGATTGTGTTTTCGCAACTGGGCCTGCGCACCCTGCTGATTGATGCCGACATGCGGGCGCCGCGCCAGCATTTGTTGTTCAACCTCGGCAAGGGCGCGGGGCTGTCGGACATGCTGGCCGGCCGTGCCGGGCTGGAGGCCGTCGTCAGCGTCGCGGCGCTGCAGGATCTGTCGGTGCTACCGGCCGGCGTGATTCCGCCGAATCCGCAGGAACTGCTGGGCCGTCAGGAGTTTTCCCGGCTGCTGCAGTCACTGGGCCAGGACTTCGACATCATCATCATCGACACACCGCCCGCCAGCGAATGCGCCGACGCCCATACGGTGGCGGTGCGCGCCGGCGCCGCGCTGGTGGTGGCGCGGCAGAACACGAGCTCCTTGCCGCAGATGACGCGCTTCACGAACAGCCTGCGTGAATTTGGCGTCGCCATGGTGGGCTCGGTGCTTAACGATGCTTGAAGTGCTAGTTGAAGCGATGCATGAGGCGATGCAGCACCGCCAGCGCTGCCGCACCCAGCAGGCCGCCCGCCGCATCGGCTGCCAGGTCGGCCCAGCTTGCGGAGCGGCCCGGCAAAAAAATCTGATGCAGCTCGTCCATGCCGCCGATCAACAACGCGCCCGCCAGGCAGCAGAGGACCATACGCCAGCCGCGCAGTCCGCCGGCCAGGCCGGCCGCCATGCCGATCACCGCAAAGGTCAGCAGGTGCGCCAGCTTGTCCCAGGGCGCAGGAAACAAACCCACAGCCACCGGCTGGGCGCCGCCCACATACAGCACCGCGGCGCTCGCGGCGAATGCCAGCGCGGCGGCGATGCGCACAGTGCGCTGAAAATTTTCGAGGGAATTTGCTTTGGCCATGGCTGTGATTTTCTCATGCCACAGTCCCGCAAGCAGGGGAGTCCATGCTGAATCCCGCAGCTGAAAATGCGCCCGACTGGCGTCAACGCTGGTCCTTGCTGCTCGAGAAAATCGAGCGCGTGCAAAGCCACGACCAGGGCCAGGCCCTGCTGTTCGCGCTGAGCAATCCCCGCGCACCGACGGTGCTGGCCTTCGCGAATGCGCACGCAATGAATTCCATGGCGGTGTCCGCGCCTTTTTTTGAGGCCATGCGCTCGGCCGACCGGGTGCTCAGGGACGGCTCTGGCATGGCGACGCTGTTCAAGATGCTGCGCATGGAACCCGGCCTCAACCTCAACGGCACCGACCTGATTCCCCGCTTGATACGCGCTTTCGACGGCCGCGGCATCGCGCTCTTCGGCACGCGCGAGCCCTACCTCGAAAAAGCCGCACAGCGTGTGCGCGAGGAGCTTGCGCCGCACAGCCAACTCATACAGGCCAACGGCTTTCTCGATGCGGGGAATTATTCGCTGCTGGCGGCCGCGCATCGGCCGGCGCTGATTGTGCTCGGCATGGGCATGCCGCGGCAGGAAGAAATTGCCGCCCAGTTGCGCAACGTGCTGGATTTTCCCTGCCTCATCGTCTGCGGCGGCGCCATCATCGATTTCCTGGGCGGCAAGACGCCGCGCGCGCCGCTGTGGATGCGCAAGACAGGTATCGAGTGGGTGTTCCGCCTGGCGCTGGAGCCGCGCCGGTTGTTCCAGCGCTATGTGATCGGCAATCCGCTGTTTCTCTCGCGGGCCTTGCGGTTGGCATCGGTCAATCGGCGTTGATTAGCCGGCCGTGTGGGGATCGGCTTTCCTAGCCGAGCGGATGGCATGCATTGGGGGGCGATATCCACCTCCGTATCGATAGCCTCCTAAGAATTTAATTTTTTTTGGCTAAAAAACCAACAGCAATTGCCCGCAAGAAGACGAAGTTACAACTTTCCGCGTTCTTAAAAATTACACTTGGTTGCAGTTGTCGGGCGCATGGCCCGGCATCACAAAAAAAGCAATTCAGGGAGAGCGTGATTGGCCAAGCCACACGAGGACTTGGGTCCATCACCCAAGCAGGTGCGGCAGCGCACCAAACAATCTGTCACAAAATTCCACGGCGGCACGCGCAATCTCTGCGCCGCCGTGGCCATGGCCGTCCTGGCCGGCCATGTCTGGGCCCAGCCCGCGCCGCTCAGCAGTGCCGACCAGGAACAGCGCCGTGCCCAGGAGCGTGAGCGGGTGCTGCGTGAGCAGCAAGAGAGGGCGCCCGACGTGCGCCTGCCGCCTGCGCCGCAGGCCGGGGCCGCGAAACTGCCCGCTGCCGAATCACCCTGCCTGCCCATCCGCGAACTGAAACTGCGCACCGTGGCCGGCGAGCCGGCCGCGCTGGCCTCGCAATTCGCGTGGGCACTCGATGCCGCAGCCGGGGCGGAAGCAAACGACTCGCCGCTGGCCCGCTGCCTCGGCACGCAGGGCATCGCCATTGTCATAAAGCGAATGCAGAACGCCGTCATCGCGCGCGGCTACGTCACCACGCGTGTGCTCGCCGAGCCGCAAGACCTGAACACCGGCATCCTCACGCTCACGCTGATTCCCGGCCGCATCCGTGCTGTGCGATTCTCCGAAGGCAGCGATGCGCGCGGGAATGCATGGACGGCGTTGCCCGCCAAGCCAGGCGACCTGCTCAACCTGCGCGACATCGAGCAAGCCCTGGAAAACTTCAAGCGCGTGCCCACGGCCGAGGCCGACATCCAGATCGAAGAAGCAAAAACGGCCGATGCCCGGCCCGGCGAGAGCGACCTGGTCATCAGCTACAAGCAGGGCTTTCCGCTTCGCCTGTCGGTGTTCGCTGACGACAGCGGCTCCAAAGCCACCGGCAAATACCAGGGCGGCGTCACCCTGTCTTACGACAACTGGTGGACGCTCAACGACTTGTTCTACGTCTCGCTCAACACCGACCTGGGCGGCGGTGACCCGGGCGGCCGCGGCACGCGCGGCAGTACAGTCCACTATTCAGTGCCTCTGGGTTACTGGACGCTGGGCGCCACCGTCAGCGACAACCGCTACTTCCAGAGCGTGGCCGGCGCCACCCAGGACTACGTTTATCGCGGCACCAGCAGCAACGCCGAAATCAAGCTCTCGCGCCTGGTGTACCGCGACGCCAGCCGCAAGAGCACCGTCAGCCTCAAGGCCTTCCAGCGCCGCTCCAACAACTTCATCGACGACACCGAGGTCGAGGTGCAGCGCCGCGTGGTCGGCGGCTGGGAATTGGGCATCGGCCACAAGGAGTTCATAGGCCAAGCCACGCTCGAAGGCAACCTCGCCTACAAGCGCGGCACCGGCGCGTTCGGGTCGATCCCTTCACCGGAAGAAGCGTTTGGCGAAGGCACCTCACGCTTTGCCGTCGTCAACGCCGACGCCAACCTCCAACTGCCCTTCAAGCTCGCCGGCATGGGCCTGCGCTACAACGCCACCTGGCGCCTGCAGCACAACCGCACACCGCTGACCCCGCAAGACCGCTTCTCCATCGCCGGGCGCTACACCGTGCGCGGCTTCGACGGTGAATCCTCGCTGAGCGCCGAACGCGGCTGGCTGCTGCGCAACGAGCTCAGCACGTTGCTGGGCGAGACCGGGCAAGAGGTCTACATCGGCCTGGACCACGGCGAAGTCGGCGGCCCCAGCAGCGAGCTGCTGGTCGGCAAACGCCTGACAGGCGCCGTCATCGGCGTGCGCGGCAGCTTCAAGAAGCTGCAGTACGACTTCTTCATAGGCGCGCCCGTCAAAAAGCCCGAATTCTTTCGCACCGCCAGCAGCACTTTGGGCGTGAGCCTGAGCGCCAGTTTTTGACCTGCCGTCGAGCAAACCATTTTTTCAGGACCTTTCCATGACATCTCGCCTTCCCAGCCTTCTTTTAGCCAGCCTGTTCTTGGCGGCCGCACTACTGAGCCAACCCGCCGCTGCAGGGGTTTTTGGCCCGTCGAGCGACATTCTGAAAGGCGACGCGCTCGCCGCGAAGCTCAGGTCTCAACCCATCGTGCTGTCAGTCGGTGGCGGTGCACTGGACGTCCGATCCAAGGGTGCCGCTGTGGGGTCATTCCTGCTCGGTTTTGTCGTCAGCAGTGCGCTGGCCTCTGGTGGAGGAACGGGCCAGAACGTGCAGCAGATGCAAAAAAACGTGCAGGCAAGCACGCAGATATCCCAAGAACTTCACAAGAACTTGCAGGTGGCCATGACCCGCGTCGCTTCTGATTTGGCTGAAAAGCCCAAGGCCCAGATTGCCAAAGAAGGGCCCGTTGTGCTGGTGAGCCAGCAATTGCTGGCCAGCCTGCTGCAGCAATCGGAATTGCGGACTGCGCTTGCCGCCCCGGACCAGCCGCCTGCCGCGACTGATCTACAACTCCGTGTTTCGCAATCTGAATGGAAGCTTGATTTTTCTATGGCATCCAGCGAATACACGCTGCTCTACCAGACGGAAGTTTCGCTGTACCAAAAAGAAAGCGATACGGTGTTTTTCAGGCAGACCTGCAAGGGTGAAGCACCGCGCAAGCTGCCTCTAGAAGATTGGCAGCGGGACGACTTCGCCGAGGTAGCGCTTGCGGCCACTGAAATCGGAAACCGTTGTGCACAGCCTCTCATCGCCGCGCTGGGTCTGGCGCCGGCGGCCCAGCAACCGGCCACCAGCGAAGCTGTGAACGAGACCAGGACTGCCGCCGCAGAGTCCGTCGCGGCCCCGGCGGCCCCGATTGCCGGCGCGCCTTCCGAAACGCTTGCACCTACGCCGGCGCAAGAAAGCTCTAAAGCGCCTTAACGCCCGACAGCGCGTCAGGTCGGCCGTCACATCTTGTTGACGACGACCGCCAGTTCTTCTGATAACGCGCTTTATCGATGCCAGACCGTCCCATTTCCTTTCCCCCAGTGAGCCTGTCGTGAATAAAAACCGTCATCGCATAGTTTTCAACGCCAAACGCGGTCAATTGATGGCCGTCAGCGAAATTGCCAACGCACAGGGTAAAACGGCGGACGGCCACTGCACGGGCCCGGGCGGCGCCGGTATCGCCTTCACCACGCAACTACACCCGTTGCGCTTTGCCCTGTTGGCCGCGCTGGGCATGGTGCTGTGGTTGCAGCCCGCCGCGTTTTCAACAGTGCATGCACAAATCATTGCGGCCCCGGGCGCACCCGCCAACCAGCGCCCCACGGTGCTGCAAACCGCCAACGGCCTGCCGCAGGTCAACATCCAGACGCCTTCGGCCGCCGGCGTCAGCCGCAACACCTACAGCCAGTTCGACGTCCAGCAAAACGGCGCCATCCTGAACAACAGCCGCACCAATGTGCAAACCCAACTGGGCGGTTTTGTCGGCGCCAATCCCTGGCTGGCCACCGGCGCGGCGCGCGTCATCCTGAACGAGGTCAACTCCGGCAACCCCAGCCAGTTGCGCGGTTATGTCGAGGTCGCCGGTCAGCGCGCCGAAGTCATCATCGCCAACCCGGCCGGCATCAACATCAACGGCGGCGGCTTCCTCAATGCCAACCGCGTCACGCTGACCACCGGCACGCCGGTGATCAATGGCGGCGCGCTCGAAGGCTTTCGCGTACAGGGCGGCAGCGTCAGCCTGGGCGGCGCCGGCCTGGACACCAGCACGGCCGACTACACCGCCATCCTGGCGCGCGCCGTGCAGCTCAATGCCGGCGTCTGGGCCAAAGAGCTGCGCGTGGCCACCGGCGCCAACGACATCGATGCGGTGCAGGGCAATGCCACGCCGATCGCTGGAGCAGGCCCCTCGCCCAGCTACGCGGTCGACGTCGCCCAGCTGGGCGGCATGTATGCCGGCAAGATTTATTTGATAGGCACCGAAACCGGCCTGGGCGTGCGCAACGCCGGTGTCATTGCCGCCACCGGCGGCGACCTGGTGCTGCAGGCCAATGGCTGGTTGACCAACACAGGCACCCTGCAGGCGGCAGGTAATGTGCAGGCCGCGACACAAGGCGCCATCAGCAACAGCGGCACCATTTATGCCGGCGGCAACACCACGCTGGCCGGGCAGGGCGGCATCAGCAACAGCAGCACCGGCATCATTGCCGCGCAGGGCAACACCAGCCTGCAGGCCACGGGCGCGGCTGCCGCCATCAGCGCTGCGGCGGGCTCCGTCGTTGCGGCCGGCATGAACAGCGACGGCACGCTGCGCGCCGGTGGCGACCTTGGCGTGGCGGCGTCCGGCGCCGTGGCGCTGAACGGCCAGGCCCTGGCGGGCGGCAACGTCGCCGCTTCGGGCACGCAACTCAATATCGCCGACGGCAAGCTGGTCGGGGAAAACCTTTCGCTGATGGCAAGCACTGGCCACGTCGATGCCAGCCGCGCCACCATCAGCGCACAAGGCACACTGACAGCCAGCGCGACGCAAACCCTGCGCACCGACGGCGCGGTCGTCTCGGCCAACCAGCTCAACATCACGGCCCAAGACATCTCCAACGCCGCCGGTGAAATCGTACAGACCGGCACGGGCAACACCACTATCGCCCTGGCTTCGCCCACCGGCACACTCAACAACAGCGCCGGCCGCATCGCCACCAACAGCCAGAACCTCACGCTCTCGGCGTCCACCCTCAACAACACCGCCGGCGGCAAGATCGAGCACGCCGGCAGCGGCACGCTGGCCGTCAACGCCACCACCTTCAATGGCGACGGCGGTACCGTCGTGAGCACCGGCGCGGCCAGCCTGTCGGCTACGACCTTCAGCCACAACAACGCCACGCTGTCGGCGAACAGCCTCAGCATTTCGGCGGGCACCCTCAACAACCGCAGCGGCACCATCAACCAGTCCGGCCTGGGCGCGGCCAGCGTCACGGCCACGGGCGCCATCGACAACAGCGCCGGCAAGATCCTCAGCAACGGCAACACCACCGTCAGCGCGCAAAGCCTTAACAACCAGGGCGGCGTGATCCAGGCCGCGGGCGCCTCCAGCTTGGCCGTCACCACCACGGCCGCGCTGGACAACAGCGCCAATGGCCAAGTCGCCGCCGGTGGCGCCGCCACCTTGAACTCCGGCTCGCTGGACAACAGCCTGGGCAAGGTCACCGCGGGCGGCAGCCTCACGGCGGGCGCCACGGGCGCCGTCACCAACACCCAGGGCCTGCTCGCTTCCAACGGCGCGGCCACGGTAACCGCCGGCAGCCTGGACAACACGCGCGGCGTGGTCGCTTCAGTGCAGGGCAATGCCAGCATCACCGGCGCAGGCGCCATCGTCAACGACAGCGGCCGCATCGAAGCCCTGGGCGACATCACGCTGGCCGGCAACGGCCTCAGCAACACCAAGGCCGCAGGCCAGGCCACGGCCGGCGCCATATCGAGCCGCAACGTCACCATAGACACCCGCAGCCAAAGCCTCAACAACGCCTTTGGCACCATCGCCGCTACCCAGGCCGCCACACTGCAAACCGGCGCGCTCGACAACAACGCCGGCCTGATCCAGGCCGCAGGTATAGGTCAGGCGCTGACCATCAACACCCATGGGCAAACGCTCACCAACACCAACGCAGCCTCTTACGCCAGCGGCGTGGGCGGCATCAGCGCGCAAGGCGCCATGATGCTTGCCACGGGAGCGCTCAACAACGCGGCCGGCTTCATAGGCGCCAAGGGCGCACTCACGGCCGCCACCGCCGCCGTCAGCAACACGGCAGCCGGGCAGATCGTCGGCGAATCGTCGCTCAGCTTCACCAGCACCGCGTTCGACAACCGCGGCGGGCAGGTCCAGGCACTGGGCGATGCCGGCATCAATGCCGGCGCCGGCGCCATCAACAACAGCGGCGGCCTGGTGCGCAGCGCCGTCACCGCCACGCTGGCCGCGGGCAGCGTCATCAACAGCAACACCCTGGGCGCCAACCAGGGGATTGAAGGCAATAACGTTGCCATCACCGCCGGCGCGATCAGCAATGACAGCGGCGCGATCCGGACCGATGCCAACGCCACAATCACCAGCAGCGGCACTTTCAACAACAACGCGGGCCTTGTCAGTGCAGGCGGCACGGCGACCGTGCAGGACGGCGCTGCCAGCCCATCGGCCAGAACCCTGGCCATCACCAATACCGCCGGTACCATGGTGGCGGGCGTTTCGCTGGTAACGAATGCCGCCAGCCTCAGCGGCAACGGCAGCTTGCTGTCGCAACAGGACCTGTCCCTCTCGCTGAAGGATGATTTCAACAACACCGGCACCGTCAGTGCGGCCCGCAACAACACGGTCAGCACCCTGGGCACCCTGACCAATAACGGCAAGCTGCAGGCCGGCGCCACGCTGGACGTCACAGCCGCGACGATCGACAACGCGGCCACCGGAGAAATGACCGGTGCCACCGTCAAGCTCACAGCGACCGACGTTCACACCCTGGTCAACCGCGGCCTGATTGATGGCGTGAACACGCAGATCAACACCGTCACGCTGAACAACATCGGCACAGGCCGCATTTACGGCGACACGGTGAGCATCGCCGCCACGACCGTCAACAACGACGCCGAGACCGTGGGCGGCGTCACCACCGCCGCCACCATCGCGGCCCGGCAACGGCTGGACATCGGCGCGACAACGGTCAATAACAACAACGGTGCGCTGATCTTCAGCGCCGGCACGGGCGCCACTGCGCTCAACATCGGCGGCAGCCTGGATGCCAGCGGCCACGCCATCGGCCAGGCCGGTGCCGTCAACAACAGCGGCGGCACCATCGAATCACTGGGAGGCGCCAACATCAGCGCCGGCCAGATCAACAACACCAACCCCAACTTTGCTTACGCCTTGCAGGGCGGCAGTGCCAGTGGCGGCAGCGTGCGGGAGTTTGTGACCCTCTCGGGCACCTTCAGCAGCGCTGACGGCGCCTGGAATCTGGGTTCTTCCACGCTCAGCTGGATACCGCAAGGAGGAGGGATCATGTTGGGATTCATGCCTGGCAGGCTTTTCAGCCTTGGGGGGACCGGCCAACCCATGGTCATCGCGCCAGGCACCACGTTTTCAGCACCGATCTATCAGCGCATGTTCAACACACCCAATGTGGTGGAGGGCGGGACCGTCGTCGTGCCGCCCGATCCATCTGTGTGGGCGCTCTTTGGAGTGGCGATGCCCGCAGGCAGTCCGCCTGCGGAGGCGAAGCCGCAACCGTTTTGCCCCGGCACCTCCTGCGGCATCGGCGACCATGACGACGCGACCTGGATACCGCCCGACCCGGTAGCCGTCGCCGCCTGGGAAGCCGCAGCTGCCCCCTGGATTGCTCTTCAGACCGCCATGGATGGCGCGCGCGCCACGATTGCCGCAACAGGCATCCCCATCGAAGGCTTTCGCGACTACACCTCGACAACCCAAACCGCCGTCATCACCCAAAGCACCCCCGGCCGCATCCTGAGCAGCGGCGCCATGACGCTGAACGCATCCACCGCCCTCGTCAACGACCAGAGCCAGATCATTGCCGGCGGTGCGCTCTACATCACCGGTCAGGCGGTAGACAACCGTGGCCGCACCGTCAGCGTCAATGCCCAGCGCAGCGGCACCGCCTATGCGTGGAGCAACTTCAACGAAGGCTGCGGCGGCTTCGGCGGCTGCGACTACAACTACAACGCCTACCGCGCTGCGCCCTATGTGCAGGATGTGCCGCAAACCATCGCCCTGAACGTCGCCCGCAGCCAGAGCCTGCTCTCGCCTGCCAGCCAGGGCCTGGCCTCCGGCACCCAGCTGGGCAGCGCCAACACAGGCCATGTGAACGCCGCCATCACCGCGCCGGGCGCCGCCAGCGCGGCGGCCCGCAGCGCCGGCATCGTGCAGGTCACCTCCGCCGTGGCCGGTGTGGGCGCCTTCACCGGCAGCACGCCGGTGGTGCGCAGCATTGCGCCCAATTTCACGTTGCCCACGGCCAGCCTGTTCAGTGTCCGTGGCAACCCCAGCCCGACGGCCAACTACATCATTGAAACCGACCCGCGCTTTGCGAACTACCGCAACTGGCTCTCCAGCGACTACATGCTGCAGGCCCTGTCGCTGGACCCGGCCGCCACGCAAAAGCGCCTGGGCGACGGCTTCTACGAGCAGCGCCTGGTCAACGAGCAGGTCGCCCAGCTCACGGGCCAGCGCTTCCTGGCCGGCTACAGCAACGAAGAAGCGCAGTACAAGGCCTTGATGGATGCGGGCACCACCTTTGCCCAGCAGTACCAGCTGCGCCCGGGCGTCTCGCTCAGCGCCCAGCAGATGGCCCAACTCACCAGCGACATCGTCTGGCTGGTCGAGCAAACCGTCACCCTGCCCGACGGCAGCACCACCCAGGCCCTGGTGCCCCAGGTCTATGCGCGCATGAAGGCCGGCGACCTTGACGGCACCGGCACCCTGCTGGCCGGACAGGTCATCAACCTCAACTTGAGCGGCGACATCAGCAACACCGGCACCGTGGCCGGCCGCACCATCGTCAACCTCACCGCAGAGAACGTCAACAACCTGGGCGGGCGCATCAGCGCCAACGACACCAGCGTGACCGCCCGCACCGACCTGAACAACATAGGCGGCACCATCGATGGCGTCAACAGCCTGACGGCCATTGCAGGGCGCGACCTCAACATCGTCAGCACCACCAGCAGCGCCAGCAACTACACCGAAGGCACCACCGTCAACAACTTCAGCCACACCGGCATAGACCGGATCGCGGGCTTGTATGTGACCAGCGAGAGCGGCGCCACACTGATTGCCAGCGCGGGGCGCGACGTTAACCTTGTTGCCGGCATCATCGCCAACAATGGCGCGACAGGCGCCACCGCCGTCACCGCCCAGCGCGACCTCAACCTGGGCACCGTCGGCACCAGCAGCAGCGCCAGCGTGGTGCGCGGCTTTGGCACCGACTTCCTGGAAGACCGCCAGAGCGCCGACGTCGGCAGCCAGATCAACACCCAGGGCAACCTGAGCCTGGCAGCAGGCCGCGACATCAATGCCAAAGCCGCCAACGTGCAGGCCGGCGGCGACCTCACCGCAGTGGCCGGCAACAACATCAACATCAGCAACGGCCAGCAGACCAACAGCACCAGTTTTGGGCTGACCAGCAGCGATAGCGACCTGTTCAGCTCAAGCAGCCACACCGAGCGCCGCAGCGGCGAGCAAAGCAATGCGGTCGGCTCCAGCATTGGCGGCAAAACCATTACCTCAGTAGCCGGCAACGACCAGACCGTAACCGGCTCCAGCGTCGTCAGTGACGCCGGCACCACCCTGAGCGCGGGGAGAAACCTCACCATCCAGGCCGCCACCAACACCAGCAGCCAAAGCGACTTCAAGGAAACCAAAGAGGAAGGCCTCTTGAGCAGTGGCGGCGCCGGCTTCACCATTGGCTCTCTTGAGCAATCCCTAGAGCAGAAGAGCCGCGGCACAACCGCCGCCGCCAGCACCGTGGGTGCCATAGCCGGCAACATCACCCTGGCCGCCAACGAGGCTTACAAACAGGTCGGCAGCGACGTACAGGCCCCGGGCGGCGACATCACCATCGTCGCCAAGAAGGTGGACATCGTGGAAGCCCGCGAAACCAGCCAGAGCGAGACTGAGCAGAAGTTCAAGCAAAGCGGACTCACCTTCGAGGTCACGTCTCCCATCATCAGTGCGATCCAGAGCATCGAGCAGATGAGCCAGGCTGCCAGTCAGACCAAAGACAGTCGTATGAAAGGCCTGGCGGCAGCTAATAGCGCCTTCGCTGTCAGCAACGCCTATAGCGCCGTCCAAGCCGGCCAGAATACGACCGGAAACAACCCCAGCGCGACCACTGAACACAGCGCCGGCGAGCAGGCGGGCGGCATCAACCTCGCTATCAGCATAGGCAGCAGCGAAAGCCAGAGCAACTCCTCAAGCCAGAGCAATACGGCCCGAGGCTCAACCGTCACGGCAGCGGGCAACGTCTTGATCGCGGCCACCGGCGCAGGTAAGGACAGCAACCTCACCGTCCAGGGCAGCACGGTCGAAGCAGGCAAAGCCGCCCAGCTCCTTGCCGACAACGAGGTCAAACTTCTCGCCGCGCAGAACACCACCAGCCAGAAGAGCACCAACAGCAGCAGCTCTGGCAGCATAGGTATCAGCTTTGGCACCGACGGTTTCCTCGTCAATGCCAGCGCCAGCGGTAGCAAGGGCAAGGCCAACGGCAGCGACACCAGCTACACCAACACCGAAATCAAGGCCGGCACCCAGGCCACCGTCACGAGCGGCGGCGACATCACCTTGCAGGGTGCCGTGATCAAAGCGGAGACCATCAAAGCCGATATAGGCGGCAACCTCAAGATCGAAAGCCTGCAAGACACCAGCACCTACACCAGCGAGCAAAAGAGCATGGGTGGGTCCATCAGTGTGGGCTTAGGCAAGATGAGCGGCAGCTTCAACGCCAGCAAAAGCAACATCGACAGCGACTTCAAGAGCGTCGGCGAGCAAAGCGGCATCAAGGCCGGCGACGGTGGCTTCCAGGTCAATGTGGCAGGTAACACCACGCTCAACGGCAGCGTGATCGCCAGCAACCAGGTGGCCGTGGAGCAAGGCAAGAACAGCTTCAATACCGGCGGCTCGTTGAGCATCAGCGATATCCAGAACACCGCCAGTTATGAGGCCAAGTCTGCCAGCATCAGCGTGGGAACCAGCCAGCAGCCGACGGGCAAGATGGGCATGAGCGGCTTGGGCTTAGGCATCGGAAGCGACAAGGGCAATGCAAACAGCACCAGCAGTGCAGGCATCAGCGGCATCGCGGGTAACACCGCTGTCCGGAGCACTGATGCGGAAACCGGGTTGACGAAAATATTCGACGCCGACAAGGTGCAGCGCGAGATCAATGCGCAGATGCAGATTACGCAGGCGTTTACGAAGGAAGCACCGAAGGCGGTTGCAAGTTTTGCTGACAGCCAGGCGCAAGCACTGCGGAATCAGAAGAACGAGGACGAAGCAAAAAAATGGGATGAGGGCGGCGTTTACCGGATCGCGCTTCACACGGTCGTGGGTGCCCTGGGCGGCGGCTTTGATGGTGCGGCGGGAGCGGCAACCAGTGCCAGTTCCGCTAACTTGATGAACGCTTTGCAAGACGGTATTCAACAAGGTTTGGTGGATGCAGGTCTGAGCGATGGCGCAGCCAAAGTGCTGGCCCAAACAGTGGCGACGCTGACCGCTGCGGGCGTGGGCGCTGCTGTGGGTGGCGGGCAAGGGGCGGCTACCGCGGCAACCGTGGATGCCAACAACCGGCAGCTGCACTACACCGAAACCCAAAAACTTGCTGCGGCGAAAGCAGGAAAGACGACTGAGGAAAAGCGTCGACTGGACGCTGCGGCGTGTGCGTTGATCAGGTGTGCGGACGGAATTCCCGACAATGATCCAAACTGGATCAAACTCAATGACATGCAGCGTCAGGGTGACACGTACACCGCAGAGAAGGCGCTTCTTCAAAAAACCGGTGAATTCGTTTATCAGTCTTTGGATGCTGTACGAGATAGTCTTACCCGAAACGGGGAGCTGGTCACTCGGGTGGGCGGGGCAGTTAATCTAGGTGCTGGCGCGGTGGGTGTGGTAGGCGGAGGCGCTGTCGCTGGAACAGGCGCGGCGTCATGCGTCGAAACATTGGGTCTTGGCTGTGTGGCAGTTCCGCTGGGAGTTGGTATTGCCGGGGCCTCAAACCAGCAGATGCAACAGGGAAATACGGCTCTGTTTGGCCCGTATAAGTCGGGCGAGGGGCAGCGTGTACTTGATTCGTTTAATCTTGAAACCTACCCTGGCGAGCGAGATCCGCTTGTGATGATCGGTATTGACGCCGCCAAGCTTGGGCTTGCCTACGTTGGAGGAAAATACATTCCGAAGGCGCTGGCTAAGGCTGAGGGGCTGGGGAGTGGTGGAAAAGTTGTTCCAGGTGGGGGGGCGGGGGTTGAGCCTGTCGTTACAGCAAAAGGCACTGTGAATGGGGCCGTATTTGAGGATGTCAACCAAACTGCGAAGATTGGAGCCACAAATGAGCCCACTCTTATTGCTGATCGTGTGGCGGCCAAGGCTGAAGCGAAAGGGACGCCGTTTCCTAATGGAACTATTGCTGAGTCGCATGCTGAAATTGGTGTGATTCAGCAGGCGTACAACGCGGGTAAAACTCAGGGAGCGGAGATGTCGATGACGGTTTCTGGCAAAGATGTTTGCGGTTACTGCAAAGGTGACATAGCTGCTGCTGCGGACGCTGCTGGGTTGAAATATATGACTGTGCAGGCCGTAGACAACGTAACGGGTTTTCCCAAAACTTACTATTGGCTGCCAGGGATGAAGTCTATTAAGGAAAAACCATGAAAAAAGACATTGTTCTTGGTGGGTACTGGATTGATGCTGATAGTGTTCGGCATCAATTGCCCGTCGTTGTGAACCCGAGCAACTCAATTACAGAAAACGTCATTAGAAATGTGTCTGGTGCAGGCAAGGGTGTTGTCGCAATGGGATGCAATCCACCTCCGGAAATCGGCCCTGATAAGTTGGAGTTGTATGTGGATGATGGCAATTTATTGCTGATGCTTAATGTGAACGAAGAAGATGGCGATTGCAGTGTGAGAACGTTAACGAACGAGAAGATGCCAAATAGTTTGATGACCATCTTGGGAGAAAAATATCCCGCTACGGCGGTTACACAAGATATCGGTTTTGTCTGTACTGTTTTTAATGAGTTTGCTCACGTGGGGAATGTGTCCACAGATTTGCTGAATTGAAGATTTGATGTATCGGGACCGGGTAATGATGAATAACAAAGCTTTGAATGCCAAATGAGCGCTGACCTTACTTTATGCCGGGTTTGTGGCTTCGACTGTTCTTCGTTTCTGCCTTGGGGCGAAGATGGAAAATCGCCTTCCTACTCTATTTGCCCGGAATGCGGCGTTGAGTTTGGTTACGAAGACACGTCTGATGTGGGAATCAAGAAATTCAGAGAGGGATATTTAAAGAAGAAGGCGAGTAGCCGTCTCCCCCCTTCGCCGTAACTACGCGCAACGATTTGCGGCAAAAACAGCGCCTGGTCAACGAGCAGGTCGCCCAGCTCACGGGCCAGCGCTTCCTGGCCGGCTACAGCAACGAAGAAGCGCAGTACAAGGCCTTGATGGATGCGGGCACCACCTTTGCCCAGCAGTACCAGCTGCGCCCGGGCGTCTCGCTCAGCGCCCAGCAGATGGCCCAACTCACCAGCGACATCGTCTGGCTGGTCGAGCAAACCGTCACCCTGCCCGACGGCAGCACCACCCAGGCCCTGGTGCCCCAGGTCTATGCGCGCATGAAGGCCGGCGACCTTGACGGCACCGGCACCCTGCTGGCCGGACAGGTCATCAACCTCAACTTGAGCGGCGACATCAGCAACACCGGCACCGTGGCCGGCCGCACCATCGTCAACCTCACCGCAGAGAACGTCAACAACCTGGGCGGGCGCATCAGCGCCAACGACACCAGCGTGACCGCCCGCACCGACCTGAACAACATAGGCGGCACCATCGATGGCGTCAACAGCCTGACGGCCATTGCAGGGCGCGACCTCAACATCGTCAGCACCACCAGCAGCGCCAGCAACTACACCGAAGGCACCACCGTCAACAACTTCAGCCACACCGGCATAGACCGGATCGCGGGCTTGTATGTGACCAGCGAGAGCGGCGCCACACTGATTGCCAGCGCGGGGCGCGACGTTAACCTTGTTGCCGGCATCATCGCCAACAATGGCGCGACAGGCGCCACCGCCGTCACCGCCCAGCGCGACCTCAACCTGGGCACCGTCGGCACCAGCAGCAGCGCCAGCGTGGTGCGCGGCTTTGGCACCGACTTCCTGGAAGACCGCCAGAGCGCCGACGTCGGCAGCCAGATCAACACCCAGGGCAACCTGAGCCTGGCAGCAGGCCGCGACATCAATGCCAAAGCCGCCAACGTGCAGGCCGGCGGCGACCTCACCGCAGTGGCCGGCAACAACATCAACATCAGCAACGGCCAGCAGACCAACAGCACCAGCTTTGGGCTGACCAGCAGCGATAGCGACCTGTTCAGCTCAAGCAGCCACACCGAGCGCCGCAGCGGCGAGCAAAGCAATGCGGTCGGCTCCAGCATTGGCGGCAAAACCATTACCTCGGTAGCCGGCAACGACCAGACCGTGACCGGTTCCAGCGTCATCAGCGACGCGGGCACCACCCTGAGCGCCGGCAACAACCTCACCATCCAGGCCGCCACCAACACCAGCAAGTCAACCGACTTCTCAGAGAAGAAGGAATCTGGCTTTTTCGACGATGGGTTGTCTTACAACGCCAGTGAGCAGTCTAGCGATCAGAAGAACCAGAACACCACTGCTGCAGCAAGTACGGTGGGCAGCATAGGCGGCAACGTCACGCTAGTGGCTGACAACCAATATCGCCAGGTGGGCAGCAATGTAGTTGCACCGGCCGGCGATGTTGCTATATCTGCTAGGAGCGCTGAAATTGTGGAGGCAAGAGAAACAAACCAGAGCTCGTTAGAAAACAAGTTCAGCCAAAGCGGATTGGGTATCACGCTCAGCAACCCCGTGATCTCTGCATTGCAAGGCGCTGGTCAAACCATGCAAATGGCCAACTCCGTCACCAAGACAGACGACACACGCGTGCAGGCCCTGGGTGCGGCGGTGACGGCCTTGAGTGCCTACAACACCTACAACCAGGTGGCCAACGTGGTATCGCACCCAGAGCAGGCGGCAAGTGTCGGGATCAACATTAGCATTGGCAGCAGCGAGAGCCAGAGCAATACAGAACGCCAGAGCAATACGGCAGCCGGCTCTAAAGTGGTTGCGCGTGGTGACGTAACGATTATCGCGACGGGAGCAGGGCAAGCCAGCAACCTGACGGTTCAAGGCAGCCAGGTAGTGGCGGGTGGAAACACCACCTTGATTGCCGACAACCAAGTCAATTTGCTCGCCGCACAAAACACCTCCAGCGAACGCAACACCAGCAGCGGCTCCAGCGCCAGTTTGGGAATAGGCATCAATTTCGGCGCCCAAACCGGCATCAGCTTCAATGCCAGCGCGTCCAGCAACAAGGGGCAAGGCAGCGGAGACGACCTAACCTACACCAACACCCAGGTCCAGGCCGGAAACAAGTTGAACATCGTTTCAGGGGGAGACACCAACCTGGTAGGGGCCGTGGCCGCTGCAAGCCAGGTGACAGCCCAGGTCGGTGGAAACCTCAACATACGAAGCCCGCAGGACATTTCAACCTACACCGAAACCCAGAGCAGTTCTGGCGGAGGCGTCAGCCTGTGCATTCCGCCGTTCTGTTACGGCGCAAGCAGCGTCAGTGCCAGTTTCGGCAAAGGCAGTATCGACAGCAACTACCAAAGTGTTGGCGAGCAAAGTGCGATTCGCGCTGGCGATGCAGGATTCTCTGTCACGGTGGGCGGTAACACGGCGCTTGTTGGCGGCCAGATCACCAGCACCGATAAGGCCGTGCAGGAAGGCAAGAACAGCTTTCAAACCGGCGGTACTTTGACCACCACTGACATCCAGAACCAGGCGCGCTACAACGGCAGCGGCTATAGATTTGGTGCTGACTTCAGCGGTGCGCTGGGCGATCAAAGCAGCGCGGCGGCGCTGGCCGACATGCGTGACCGCGGCATGACCGATGCACAAATCGAACGGGCAAGCAACACCGTAACCAGCCCAGGCGGGAGCGCCGGTTATGGGAACACTAGCGGCGACGCTGGCAGTGTCACCACGGCAGGCATAAGCGGGATTGCGGGTAACACGGGCGCCCGGACCGGGGATGCTGAAACGAGCCTTAAGCCGATCTTTGATAAGGACAAGGTCAAGGCCGATATTGATGCGCAGATCGCTATTACTGCGGAGTTTGGCAAGCAGGCGACAAGGGCTGGTGCACAGTTTGCGCAAGACCAGCTCAACAAGGCCAATGCCTTGACGGCACTGGCTGATCTGGAAACTGATCCAGCGAGGAAGGCCGATCTGAAAAAGCAGGCCGAAGCTATTGAAAGTGACTGGAAAGAGGGCGGACCTCTTCGCGTGTTGATGCACGCCGGGATCGGTTTGTTAGGCGGCGGCATGGATGGCGCGTTGGGGGCAGCAGCTAGCGCGACCATGACGCCCACGATCAGCCAGATGCTCGCAGACGCAAACCTTCCCGATTCGGTAAGAAGCGGATTGCTCATGGCTTCTGGCGCTGCCATCGGCGCAACGTTTGGTGGCGACGCGGGAGCCACCACCGGCTTCAATGAGGTCACCAACAACGGGCTTGGTTCGGTTACGAAGCGTCTTGGTATTCCGGCGATTATTGCCTGCATGCGGAACGAGGCCTGCCGGAGAATGACCGGCATGGTCGGCGCGGCGATCGCTCTGCAAGCCGCCAAGATCATGAAGGACAACCCAGGAATCAGTGAGAGCATTGCCTACACCATCGCGGCGACGGACCTGAGTAATTACGGGTTGGGTGGAAAGCCTAGCGTGCCGGTGCTGCCTATTGCGCAGAATGGTTTGCCAAATAACACGGGCAATACATCTTCTCCGCCCAACTATGGCGGATCGACGACAACGCCTGGAACGGCACTGGAAACCAATAACAATACTGGCGGAAACCAGACAAGTAATCCAGCGGGGAATGGGACGACGGTAGGCGGTGGCTATGGAGCAGGTGGTCAGCCCGTTATCGACCCCATCGTACTGAGTGTTGATCCTCGTCTTCCCATACCTAAACCTACGGTGGGGAGCAACGGAATTCCAGTCGAGTCCAACGGAAAGCACACCCCCGGTTTACCGGGGTATTCGCCAAACGAGGGGACAGAGCCAAGAGAGTCAATAGAGCTTTTCGGTACATCAGTAGCATCCCCTGCTAGGCCGAACGATGTTCGCTATGCTGTTGACACGCAAGGTGAAATCCATCGCTTTTCCAATAACGGACTTGGGGTGTGGCACTGGTCGGGCAGTACCGCTGATGAAAACGCGCCGTTAAACGGCAGCGTAATTCCAAATGGTATTCGGCAACTACCTGGAGTGAATCGCGATATCAAAATAGGAAAACGTTGATGATTTTCGGTAATCCAAGTGAATTAGCAATTCAAATTGAAATAGTCCCCGAATGGTGCAGCAATAGGTTTTTAGAGGGGATATTCTGTGTCTATTTAGATAGGCAACGCTTAAGTTCGTCGCATGCGCACACCGATACCCTGACTGTGGTGACGAGACAGTTGCTCAGTGGGCTTAGCGCTAGCGTCGCTGATGTGCCGAAGCCGTACCCCCTGCCGGACGGGTTTATTGGGAAAGGTCGAGAGGATCTTTTTCGCATGCTATATGAGCTTACATATCCATCTAACGCAACAGATCTTTCAGTCCAAAACTGTTGGAATTATGTGATTTCACCGGATTCCATGACGGACAGAGGCTTTCATCTATTCATTTATCGAGATGATTCAAGCGAGGTTTTGTTAGGCGGTTCTATCGATGCTGGGATTGTTGTTTCAACTTCGATGCCTATCGGATCTGCATTCGCAATCGCAAGAGAGGCGAACGAATACGCTATGCGACACTTTGACGCAAGCAATCGAGCAAGCGGAAATACCTGCTGATTTCTATCGCGACTTGACCACTTAGACAGGCGTTTTTGCCAAACTTGAGTCATGTGTGTTGAATTGCACCGAGGTCTGACCCGAGGGGGTGGAACCCTTCGGCGGGGCTATCGGAAGCATGGCTCTCCAGCGACTACATGCTGCAGGCCTTGTCGCTGGACCCGGCCGCCATGCAAAAGCGCCTGGGCGACGGCTTCTACGAGCAGCGCCTGGTCAACGAGCAGGTCGCCCAGCTCACAGGCCAGCGCTTCCTGGCCGGCTACAGCAACGAGGAAGCGCAGTACAAGGCCTTGATGGATGCGGGCACCACCTTTGCCCAGCAGTACCAGCTGCGCCCGGGCGTTTCGCTCAGCGCCCGGCAGATGGCCCAACTCACCAGCGACATGGAATGAAGTTTTGACAGATGATGCTGGAAACACACTTCGGCTATTTACGAATACTACGATCAGCCGTAATGGGTCGAGTTACAACTCCGGCTTTTTTCACAGATTCAAGCATGTATAACTACCGACCACTACAAAACGACATTTCCCATTGGAATTGGGAAGTAACAGGGTAAAAAATGGAAATACTTATTGATGGAAAAACGATTAGAACGGAGCGCGACTTTCATCGTGCATTTTCGTCCGCAACAGGAATTGGGAATTTTTACGGTGAAAATTTACATGCGTTGTGGGATGTCCTAAGTGCTGGTGTTGAAAGACCAGTAACTCTGATTTGGAAGCAATCTGACACGTCTAAGCAGGCTCTCGGAGCCGATTTTGAAGCAATTGTTGAGGTGCTTCGGCGGGTTCAAATGCAGGATGAGAAGTTTGGTTGGACGGATAAATTTTCTTTCGTTCTTGAATGAAGCCTGTTGAGCTCCATCAAAGTTCGATCCAGTTAGAGCCGTAATTTTCCATCTGAACTTCACCCGCGCGAGTCTTACTTGCTAGTCCTGAATCCAGAGGGAATATGGGGGTGAAGCAGGCAAGAGCGTGGATCAAGAGTTGATGGAAAGACCGGGTCAGGCTTTAGTGCGGTTCCACAATTACTCCTGGTAATTGACAGGCTAATGATGAATAACAGCGCTCTCACCACAGCACTCAAAACTTCTCACCCGCGACCAAAAACCAAAACATTTGAAGCTCTTCTAGATGTCGTTGGCGAGCCCGACATGGCAGAAGTTATTTGGATATTCCTCGAACCATGTTTAAGCCTAACGGCGGAATTAATTACTGGAACAAGCAATGACTAATCGCCTTTCCTCAAGTCAGCTTATTTCTTGCCCATGCTGCAACCTTCCGACCATATCTTGTCGTGGCGCATATGAAATATGTGAAGAATGTGGATGGGAGGATGATCCGGTTCAGCTTGCTGATCCAGACTACGCGGGTGGGGCCAACGTCATGAGCCTGAACGACGCGCAGCGGAAATGGCTCGCCTCTCGTAAGTCCGTTTCAGGTTATTGATTTTCTGGATGCGAATGAGTGCTCACCATACTCTATGCCGGGTTTGTGGCTTCGACTGTTCTCCGTTTCTGCCTTGGGGCGAAGATGGCAAGTCCCCTTCCTACTCAATCTGTCCCGAATGCGGCGTTGAGTTTGGTTACGAAGACACATCCGATGTGGGAATCAAGCAATTCAGAGAGGGATATTTAAAGAAGAAGGCGAGTAGCCGTCTCCCCCCGTCTCCGTAACTACGCGCAACGATTTGCGGCAAGAACAGCGCCTCGTTAACGAGCAGGTCGCCCAGCTCACGGGCCAAGGCCAGCGCTTCCTGGCCGGCTACAGCAACGAAGAAGCGCAGTACAAGGCCTTGATGGATGCGGGCACCGCCGGATTTCGTGGGCGGTTCTAGCCTGCGTTGATGCCATCGGCGGCGGCTGTCGCCGCATGGCCGGCCTGGGTTACGGGCACGTCTTCCTCGCTATACCGATTCTGCACATCAGGTGTGCAGTCGCGCCTGACGATCTGCCCGGGGTTGCCCAGCACCACGCAATAGGGCGGCACGTCTTCAAAGACATAGGCGCCGCCGGCAATGCGGCTGCCCTTGCCCACGGTAACGCCGCCCACGATGATGGCGTGCGGCCCAATCCAGACTTCGTCTTCGATCACCGGGTACAGCGTGTGGCGGCGTCCCTGCGCGTCGATGTGGTCGCGCTGGCCGAGTGTGACGCCGTGGAACAGCGTGACGTTGCGCCCTATGCGTGCGCCGGCGTTGACGACGATGCCGCGCCCGTGCGTGAGCGCCAGGCCGGGTGCGATCTCGGTGCGCCAGGGAATTTCGATGCCGGCCAGTTGACTCACCATGCGGTAAAGCAGCCGCGCGGGCAGCACGGCGAGCTCACGCCAGGGGGATGCCAGCTGCTGCGCGGCCTGGCACAGGCGCAGGCAGGCCACTACGCGAAAGGCCGGGTCCAGCAGCGCGCCTTTGAACGCAAGGCCGGAGTCGGTGTATCCGAATTTTCGGTGGGTGTCGGCTTTCAGGGCGTGCATATGATTTTGTCCAGTGTGGGGTGGCCGGCGCCGGTCGGCGCGCAGAACCATGCGGCGGAATCGCGCAGGCCGTCGGCGTAGGGTGTCCATTGCACGCCGAGCCGATGCGTAGCCGCCTGCGTGTCGAGGTGGATGTGCTGTGACCACAAACCGAGCAGGCCGGGTGGCAGGGCATCAGGCAAGCCATCAGTCAGCGTGGAGCCGTGGCTACCCAGCCGCTTGAAAACTCGCTCCGCAATCTTGAGTGGCGGGCCTAGGAGCCAGGCATCAAGCTTGAGCCGGCGGTGGCTCAGACGCCGCACCGGCGTGGCCTTGATGGCCAAGGCCAGGTCCACGAAGTAGTCGTTCCAGCGCGGGCTGTCGGGCGCCGCCAGGTTGAACACCGGAATCTTGCCGGGGGCGGCTGGCAGCCGCAGTGCCAGCAGCAGGGCCTGGCAGACGTCTTCGACATGGACGAGGTTGGCCCAGCCGTCGCCAGCGACGCCCAGGTCGCCCAGGCGCCCGGCCTGCAGCCACCGGCCTATGCGCCCGACCCACAGCTGGCTGCCGGGGCCGTAGACGCAGCCGGGCCGCAGCATCACCGCCTCGCCGCCGTGCCGCACGAAGTCGTGCATGGCTTCCTCGGCCTCGCATTTGGCGCGGCCGTACCAGCCCAATGCTGGATCCAGCGGCGCATCCTCGCGCACATTGCCTTCGGCGGGGCCGTAGACCGACATGGTGCTCAGGTGAACGATGCGCGGGCAGTCGGCCTGCAGCGCGGCCTGCGCCAGCGCGCGCGCGCCGCCGGCAATCGAGGCTGCATCGCCCGCCACGCAATTTACGACGGCATCAAAGCCTTTAAGGGCCTGCGCGAGCTGGCCCGGGTCGCGGCTGTCAAGCTCCAGCCAGCTCGCGGTGTTTTTCATGCGCCTGGATGCGCCTGTGGCCGAGGCCCAGGGCGTGGCCTGCAGCATCTCGAGCAGACGCGCGCCTATGTGGCCGGAAGCGCCCAGTACCAGCACTTTCATGCGGCCTCCTTCATCTGCAAGGGCGCGCGTTCGGCGCGCAGCTGGCGCGACAGGAAATCGCCCAGCCGCAGCGACAGCGCGATCAGCGTCAGCGTCGGGTTGGCCTGGCTGGAAGTCGGGAACACCGCACTGCCGGCGACGAACAGGTTGCGCACTGAATGCACGCGGCAGTCCGCGTCGACGACGCTGCTGCGCGGATCCGTGCCCATGCGCGCCGTGCCGATGTGGTGGCCACCGTAAGCGCCGAAGCGCATCACGTCTTCTTCCAGGGTGTTGCGGTTGTAGTCGAAGCGGGCCTTGCCGCTGCGCTCGAATTCCTCGGCCATCACGTCCAGGCTGGCCCCGAGAGAGTCGATGTCCGCGCGGCTGTAGCGCCAGTCGACCTTCAGGCGCGGCATGCCCAGCGCGTCGATGCCGTCGGCCAGCGTGACCCGGCTGTGAGCCTGCGGAATCTGCTCACCATGCACTTCGAGGCTGAAGCGGTTGCTGCGGTTGCGCAGGATCACCGAGGGGAACTTCCGGTCCGCCAGGGTGCGCTTGGTCAGCCAGTGCGCGAGGAAGCCCGTGGTGTCCAGCGGATCGGCGATCACGTTGAACAGGTGGCGCGCATACACGCCGGCCGTCGGTGGTGCGCCGTCCTTCAGGCGCTTGCTGTATTCGTAGCTGATCAGCTTGCGCGCCAGGAACAGGCCCGACAACACGCCGCTGCGGTGCGACGGGTCGGTGATTCGCGGGAAGTGCAGGCGCGCCACCGCGTTGGCCAGGCCAAGGCGCCGCTGCTCGGCGGCGGCGACCGAGAGGCGGCGCCGGCAGTAAATGCCTTCGGGTGAAATTTCATAGCCGTGCCGCACATTGCTGGTGGGGCCGTGCACGGTCAGCGTGCCGACATTGCCGGCGATGTGGCACATGTAATAGCGGCCGACCACGTCGTGTGCGTTACCCACGCCCTGCGGCGCGACGTCGCGCGAGGCCAGCAGCAAACGCGCGGTTTCCAGGCCGCCGGTCGCCAGCACGGTGTTGCGCGCGGCGACGGTGAATTGTTTGCCCGCCAGTGTGCGTACTTCGATGTCGCGCACGGCCTGGCCGTCCGCCTGCAGCCGCAGGTCGGTGCAGTTGGCGCCCAGCAGCACGTCAAGCGTGGGCGCCAGTTCCAGGCGCCTGGCATAGCGGCTGCCGAAGTGCGTGGGGCAGGAAAAGCGCTCCAACCCATCGCTGAGCACACGCTCGCTGTCGAAGCCCGCGATCAGCGGGCCGGTGCCCGGCTCCAGGGCTTCGCTTGCGTCGTAGAGGAAGCGCCCGGCCTCGGCCAGCGCATTGGCGCGCGGGTACCAGGGCAGCAGGTCTTCGTAGGACAGCGGCCATCCGCTGTGCGGAATGTAGGCGCGGGTTTCAAAGTCGATCGGATCGAAGGGCATGCAGCGCCCGCCCCAGATCGCCGAGGAGCCGCCCAGGCGCCGCTGCCGGTATTTGCCGGGCGGGCTGTGCAGCTGCTCGTCGGCCACCTCGCCTTCATACAGGTCTTGCGTGGGGGCATGCGCCTGCAGCTGGCCTGATTCGAGCAGCAGCACGGCATGGCCCTGGTCGCTGAGCGAAAGCGCCAGCGCGATGCCCGCAGGGCCGCCGCCGACCACGCAGACATCCGCCTCCAGGCGGCTGCCGTTGGGAATACTGTCGGCGTTGCGGATCATGCTGCGCCGTCCTGTGTGGATGGGGGTATGGGCGCGGCGGCGCGCAGCGCCCTGCCGGCCACGCCGAAATCGCGCTGGTGGATACGCGCCACGCTGCTGAAGAAATGGGCGATGGAAAACTGCTGTTCGTAGAGCGCCCGGCCGTTGCGTTCCAACGCCGTGCGCAACTCGCTGTCCTGCAATACGCGCTGCAGGCTGGCGGCGATGCCGGCCACGTCCCCGGGCTGCACAAAGCAGGCATTGACGCCGTCGCTGAGCACCGTGGGTATCTCCCCGACAGGGCTGCACACCACGGCGACGCCGTTGGCCAGCGCCTCCAGGATCACCAGGGGCAGGCCTTCGTCGTAAGAAGGCAGCACCAGCACGTCCGTGCGCGCCATCAGCCGGGCAGCCTGCTGCTGGTCCGACCAGCCGGCAAAACGCACAAAGCCGCTGATGCCCAGTTGCCTGGATTTTGTTTCATAGGCGTGGACATCACCACCGCCGGCCAGGGTGACCTCCAGGCGCGAGGTGTCAAAGCCGGGCAGTGCCAGCGCCTGCAGCAGGTCGGATACGCCCTTTCGCTCCGACAGGTTGCCCAGGAACAGCACGCGCTGCATGACGGGATCGCCGGCAACGCGGCGCGCGTGGGTGGGTTCGGGCACGCCGTTGATGACGATGTCCACGCGTTCGGGCGCCACGCCCAGGTCTTCGATGACGAAGCGCCGCGCGGCCGATCCCAGCACCACGCAGCTGGCCGGCAGCGAGAACACCCAGCGGGTGAGCGCCCGCAGCGGCCGCGACAGCGAGTGATAGAAGTGGTGCAACTGCGCCGCATGCAGGTGCAGCACCACCGGCACGCCCAGGGCGCGGCAGGCGACGATGATGGCGCCCTTGCGGAACAGGCTCAGACGCTCGGCCATGTTCACGTGCACACCGGCCAGCCGGCCGCTGAGCCTGCCGCGCGCGATGCGGGCCAGCGCGGTGGCCAGCACCCAGAAGGAGTACAGGGCATTGGCGCCGCCGCGCGTATCGAGCGGCCGGAGTTCGGCCGCGTTGGCGGAGGCAATGGCCGCCGCCGAAGCCTGGGCCTGGATCAGGTAGTCGGCCACCTTGAACATGCCGCCGCCCATGGGCGTCCAGGGACAGGCAATGTAGATGTAGCGGCCTTCGCGTTCGCGGATGGCGCTGCGCGGCAGCGATTCACTTCGCATGGAGATTGCTTTCCGGGATGTTTGGAGAAGAGATGGAAGAAATGGCGGGGGCGGGAACGGCGGGAGGCTTGGGCGCGCCGAACAGCGCACGCTTGAAAAAGGCGGTCATGGGTTTTTCCAGCCACACGTAAGAGAGGCAGCCCGCGACCACCACGGCCAGGCCCACGGCCAGCACGATGGCCAGGCTGTCCTGCACGCCCAGGCGCTTGAGCGCCTGCACGCCGGCCGGCACCACAAAGGTGTGCGACAGGTAGATCGAATACGAGGCGTCGCCCAGGAATGACAGGCGCGAGGCCAGCGGTGCGCGCGCGGTCCAGGGCTCCAGCCAGATGGCGCCCAGCACGATGAGCGCGGCGCCACAGCCCCAGGTGGCAAAGCGGTCGGCCGAGTGGCCCCAGTCGGGCGCGAACATGAACAGCGCGCCCGCCGCCATCACCACCAGCCCCGCCAACGGCTTGGGGCGGCGGAAATGCAAAAAAGCATGGGCGATGCAGACGCCGAGGATGAACTCGAACACGATGGTCTGCGCATAAAAGTTCAGCGCGACCGAATCCGGCAGCAGATAGCCGGCCGCGAAGATCAGCCCGAAGGCCGCCAGGCAAAAGCGTATGCGCGGCGCACCCAGCGCAATGGCCACGGCGAACACCGCGTAAAACAGCATCTCGAAATTCAGCGTCCAGCCGACCGGCAAGGTGGGCTGCACCAGGCCCCAGGGGCTGGTGGCGGGAATGAAAAGCAGCGAGGCCGCCAGGTGGCCGGGTTCTACGGAAGAGCGCGCGGCCAGCGCCGGCATGGCCAGCAGCAGGGCGACCTTGAGCAAGGTGTAAAACCAATAGAGCGGCGCGATCCGGACCAGGCGCCGGCGCATGAAGACCCAGGCGGCGGCCACGCGCGAGGGTCCGTCCGACGGTAGCGAGGCCGTCGACATCGCCATCACGAAGCCGCTGATCACAAAGAAGATGTCCACCCCGGCGGAACCGGCCGCCCAGTAGTGGCTGGGCCCGGTGCCGCGGATATGGATGGAAATCGCCTGGGTGATGTGCATCACCACGACCAGCATGGCCGCGGCAAAGCGCAGCACCTGTACGCCGCTGAATTGCTGTGTCTCGCCTTTCAAGTTGCCTTTCAATTCGCTCTTCAAGGAATGGCCTCCTGCACCGGCTCCTTGAGCACCTTGCTGGCAATGGCCTCGCGCGCGGGCCGCTGCGGCCGCAGCAGGCCGCGCAACAGGCCGGCGGCGTTAAAGCACCAGGACACCACGGCATACACCGCCTTGGTGGCCGAGCGCTTGCGCCAGGTCATCAGCAGCACGGGCGCGGTAGCGATGGCGCAGAAAAAAGCCAGGCGCCAGGAAGGCGCCATCGGCCACAGCGCCACGCTGGCCAGCACCGCCCACCAGCCCAGCACCGCCAGGTAAAGGCGCAGTTCGCGCAGGCCCCGCAGCGCCAGCGGCAGGCGCGGCTGGCCGGCCGCGGCGCGGACCAGTTCGCCCAGGCCGCAGATGTAGCGGGTGCGCCAGCGCCGCATCAGCAGGCGGTAGGGCGGCGCATCGTGGCCCCAATGGTTGGCCACATCGACCGGCAGCCGCCATAGCCGCCAGCCCAGCGCGCGCAGCCGTATCGCCAGGTCGAACTCTTCATAGCTATGCAGGTTGCGGTCGGAAAAATAGCCGGCTGCTTCGATGGCGCTGCGGCGGTACAGCCCGCCGCCGTCCAGCCTGTCCACGGAGCCCGGCTGCAGGTGCGCCGACGCGCGCTCGCCACGGGCCATGTATTCGAGGCTTTCGGTGTTTTGCTCGACCACGCGGCCGCCCACGCCTGCGACGTCGGCATGCGCGTCGAGGAAGGCCAGGGCCTGCTCCAGGAAGCCTTCGCGCATCTGCATGTCGCCGTCGAGGATATAGACGAACTCGCCGCGCGAATGCTGGTAGCCCAGCTGCGGGCCGGCGCCGCAGCAGCGCTCCTCGGGGTTGGCCAGCTGGACGATGCGTATCGGGTAGGCGCTGGCGAGCTCCACCGTGCGATCGCTGGAGCAGGAGTCCGCAAGGATCACCTCGCCACCCACAGAGGCCACTGCGCGCAGCGCGCTTTCCACGGTGGCTTCGATGCGCCGCTCTTCGTTGAGCGCCTTGATGATCACAGAGACGCGGCAAGGACGCGCAGAGGGCCTTGTTGCGGATGCCGGCTGCGGTGCTTGGGACGCCCGCGGCGCCAGCGGCGCCGGGGAGGTTTTGCCAAACGGTATCGGGTTCATTCTTTTATCCTGCCTCGACGGGGCTGGGACTGGCCGAGGGCACGGCGCGGCGCACGCGCCAGTGCTGCCAGTTTCTGACCAGCGAACCCGGCATGAACAGCGCCATGGCGGCCGTCAGCCACCAGCGTTTACTGCCGGCGGCGCGGCGCGCCTTCAGCAGCCAGGCCCAGCCTTCACGGCGGCTGCCGGCGCCCAGCGCCTGGCGCGCCAGCGTGAGGCGGTACTGGGCCACCAGCCACAGCGCGGAACTACGCCGCGCGGGTGGCATGGCGCCGGCCAGCGCGCGTTGCTCCATGCGTTCGAGGAAGGGCGGCATGGCCAGCGGTGCATGCCCGCTGCTGAGGCTGCCTTCCACGGCGAGCCGGTAGGCCATCAGCGGCGCATGGACCAGCGCGACCGGCGCCTGCTCCGCCAGGCGGAACCACAGGTCCAGGTCTTCGCCGTGCGACTCGCCGGGCGGGAAGCAGGGCTGCATCTGCAGCAGCCGCGCGCGCCGCACCGATACGGCGCTGGTGCACAGGGTGGGTGAAGCCATCCAGCGCCGCGGCAGGTCGGTGATCAGTTCAATGTCGGGCGACCGCGGCATCTCGGGCCAGCGCGGCGGCCACATGTCCAGGGTGTCGGGCACCGGCAGGTAGTCGGCGGCCACGGTGTCGGCGCCGGGGCAGCGCGCCTGCACGCGTGCCAGCGCCGCAAGGTAGTCCGGGTGGTGTGCGTCGTCGGCATCCAGAAAGGCCACCCACTCACCGCGCGCCAGCGCGATGCCGTGGTTGCGCGCGGCGGAAACACCGGCATTGGCCTGGCGCACCAGGCGCACGCGCGGGTCGGTGATAAAGCTCACAAGCTCGGCGCCGCCGTCTGTTGAGCCGTCGTCGACCACGATGACTTCGTAGTCGGTGAAGCTTTGCGCCAGCACCGACGCCAGGGTGTCGCTGATGTAGGGCGCCTTGTTGTAAAGCGGAATGACGATGGAAAATTTCATGGCTTTATGGGTGCAGCCGTGCGGTGGCCAGTGGGTTCTTCGGGTCTCTGGGAGCTCTGGGGTATTGGGGGACTGCGGAATTCCTGGCGAAAGCAGACGCGGCGCGGGGCACCGGCGGTGTCCTGGCCACGCTGCGCCTGCGCTCACGCACTTCACGCCCCGCGGCGGCCAGCGCCATCAGCAGCAGCACGTGGGCAATGAGCTCGGGGCCGTAGCCGAAAAGCAGCAGCGGCACCTCGCTGATCGCGCGCAAGGCAAGCGCGACGAACAGCGCCAGCGTGAGGCCGCCGCTGGCGCGGGCATAACGAATGGAAAGCACCAGCAATACCAGCGAATACAGCACCAGCGCCGCAGCGCCCACCGTGCCGGAGCGCGACAGCGTGTCCATGAACTGGTTGTGCGCGTGCGTCGCGTTGGGCATGCCTATGGCTTCGCGAAAGCTCGCATCCCACAAGGTCGGCCCATAGCCGAACACCGGGTTGCGCTGCCATTCGTCATAGGCGATGGCCCAGATCTGGTCGCGGCCCGTCATGGACGCCAGCTGCGCGCCTTGGGCGCTGTCAAAGAAACTGCTCAGGCGCGCGTCAATGTCGCCGAACATCAGCAAGGCGGCCAGGCCGGCGACGGCGACCATGAATGCCAGCAGCGCGACGATGCCGAACTCGGGCCGCACCGGGTCGCCCACGCGGCGCATGAAGCGCGGGCCCTGGCGCACCATCAATATGCAGGCCGAGCACAGTACAAATGAAATCCAAGCCGTCTTGGACTGTGCAAGGAAAAGCACACCCAGGCCCATCACCCAGGCCAGGCGGTTGAGCCACACGCGCTGCAGGGGACGTGCGAGCAGGCACAAGAGGCCCAGTTGCGCCAGCATGCCCAGCGACACCGCGTGCGGAGCGAGGCCCGCCAGGCGCGGCACGCCCGGCAGCAGGCCTTGCGTGTAAGAGGCATCCAGCACCAGGCTGGGCTTGAAGGGAATCAGCAGCAAGCCGGCGGCGATAAAGACCAGCAGGGCATTGCGCGCCGCGCCAAAGGCCAGGTCGCGTTCGGTGGCGGTGGCCAGCACTGCCGCGAAACCTATCACCAGCGGGTACACATAGTCATGCGAGATATGCGGGTTGGCGCCCAGCAGGGCCGGTGCCGCCACGGTGCACACCCAGAAAGCCAGAAAGGCCACCAGCAGCGCGGAAGGCGCCTGCGCGGCCTTGTCGCGGCGTATCAGGTGCGTGATCAGGCGTTCGCCGGCCAGCGTGAGCAAGAGCAGCGAAGCCAGGGGCTGCAGCAGCGAGACCAGCGGGTGGCGCACGATGACGGCCACTTCGTCGAACTTCATGTTGCTGCTGGACAGGTCGCGGCCCGAAAGAAGATTGGCCAGGGCCACCATCAGCAGCATGGCGTAGAAGATGAAGTGCATGTAGCCGTGCGCGCGTCGCGAGGTCACATGGACGGCGCCCGCCATGCCCAGCGCCGCCATCAGCGCCGCCAGGATGGCGCCGGCGACGAGGACTGAAATGACGACTGGTTGGTCCATGGCGAACGTTCTCCTCGATCGGCATCAAGGGCGCTGCTCGCCCAGTGCGGCGGGCAGGGCAGAAGCGGGAGAGGGCGCGGCCACGGGGCGGCGCAGGAAGGCAGCAAGGCGCGGCACGAAGCGGATCACCATGTCGGAAGCGTCCGGGCCCAGCATTTGCGGCCGCAGCAGCAGCAACAGGGCCGGCAGCACGCCGGCTGCCAGCGCACCGGCGGCCAGTGAAAGCAGGGGAAGATCAAACCTTGCCACCATGTGTTGTGCGCCCAGCACGCCCGCCATGCAGAGCGTGCTCAGCAGCAGGCCGCGCAGGGCATCCGGCAGCAAGGCCGTGGCGCGCAGGCCCAGCGCACGGAAAGCCGCAACGGCGATGACGGCGGCGCGAAGCACCAGCAGCCCGCCCGCCACGGCCGCTGCCACGTGAATGCCCCGGCCGGCCAGCAGGTAAAAAGCCAGCGCGCCCACGGCGACCAGCGGCAGCTGCAGCAGGAACTCATAGTGCTTGCGCGCTGTGTTCCAAAGCACCGGTGTCGACAGGCCCCAGATGACGTAGGCCGGCATGCACAGGAACAGCGTGCCCAGCACCCAGGCTGCGTCGCTCCAGGCCGGCCCGTAGAGCACACGCACGATGTCACGCGAAACAAAGGCCAGCGTCACGAAAGCCGGCAGGCCGAGCACGACGATGGTGGCCAGCATCTGCAGGTAGGCGCGGCCCAGCCGCGGAGCGTCGTTTTGCAGGCGCGCGCCCGCCGCGAGGAAGGCCGGCTGCAGCGCGCCCAGCAGCAAGGTGTTGGGCATGGTGGCCAGGTTGTAGGCCACGTTGTACAGGCCCAGGGCTTGAGCGTTGAGCAGGCGCCCGATCAGCACGCGGTCCAGGTTGTTGAGCATCCAGTTGACGATGTTGGTGAAGAACACCGTGTGCCCGGTGCCGACGGCCGAGCGCGCATCGGCATACCAGAACAGCGGGCGCACGGCATGGGGCTTGAGCGCGTAGCTCGCTGCAAATTGCACAACCGACTGCACCAGCCAGGCGGCGACCAGCGAAGCCTCGCCTTGGCCCATCAACGCCATCGGCAGGCCGACCGCGAGATAGCCCGCCGCGTAGCTGCCCACCTGCACCAGGCCGACCGCACGAAAATTCAGGTCGCGCTGCAGCAGGTAGGTGGCCGGCGCGGCGGCGGCGCCCAGCAGGCAGGCCAGCGACAGCCATTCAATGACGGCCTGCGCGCGCGGCTCGCGAAAATACGCGGCCAGCAGCGGCGCCAGCAGGTAGACGGCCAGCGTGGTCACAAGGCCCACGATGATCTGCCAGGTCCAGGCAAAGCGCACGTCCTCGTCGCTCAGGGTCTCACGCTGCAGCAGGCTCCAGCTGAACCCGAAGCCGGACACAAAGGTGGCGAAGGTCAACACCACCATGCCGATGGCGAAGATACCGAAGATCTCCGGGCCCAGCGTGCGCGCCAGGACGACCTGGGCCATCAGCTGCAGCGCGAAGCGGGCAACCGTGGATGCCGCACTCCATTTGACCGCCGCAACGCCGGGCCGGCCGAGTCCGCTCATGCTCAGGGCCTTCCCGCCTTGTAGCGCCGTACGGCGATCACGGCCATCAACACCAGGGTCGCCAGCAACATGCCATAGCTGCGCCAGCCGGACTCGCCCGCATCCGGCTCATCGTCAAGCGCGAAGGATGGGTTGGGGCGTATGTCCGGGCTGTAGACCGCGCGCACCTTGACCGTGTCGGCGCCGGCCTGAAGTTTCATGGGCGTGGTTTTTGCCGCGCCTGCCTTGCTGGGGAAAGGCGGCGGTGGTGGTTGGTCGGAAGAGTCGGAGTAGGCCGATGCCGAGGCCATCCAGGCGAGCATTGCGGCGGTGATCAGGGCTTTGAACATTGAATTTCCTCTCTGTCAAAAGCAGAAAATGGGCAGGGAATGAGTTTGTTGTGCAGTGCAGCAATTGACAATAGTCCGAATGGCTCATGGCACGTTTCATGCGGGTGAAAGCAGGTGTGTCGTGTGTCCATCCGCTGCCAGTTTTGTTGCAGGCTGAATCAGGCAACCGCCGTCGGCCGTAGTGAGCCGTTCGGACTATTGCGTGCGGGCATGGGCGCGTATGTTTCCGTGCCGGCCGGGGCCGACGCCGTCCGGTAGCCGTCGGGATTGCGCTGCTGCCAGTGCCATGAATCGCGGCACATGTCATCGATGTCGCGCGTGGCGCGCCAACCCAGCAAGTCGCGGGCCAGCGACACGTCGGCAAAGTATTGCGCTACATCGCCTGCGCGCCGCGGCGCGAATTCAAACGGAATGGGCCGGCCGCTGGCGCGCTCGAAGGCGCGCACCACACCCAGCACGCTGGTGCCCTGGCCGGTGCCCAGGTTGACGGTAAAGCTTTCGCCCTTGTCCAGCAGGGCCTGCACGGCGGCCACATGGCCGTCGGCGAGGTCCGACACATGCAGGTAGTCGCGCACGCCGGTGCCGTCGGGGGTCGGGTAGTCGCTGCCGAAGACCTGCAGCCGCGCGCGCTTGCCCACGGCCACCTGGGTCACAAACGGCATCAGATTGTTGGGGATGCCGTTCGGGTCTTCGCCGATCAGGCCGCTGGCGTGTGCGCCCACCGGGTTGAAATAGCGCAGCACGCCGGTGCGCCACGACGGGTCCGACGCGCGCAGCGAAGCCAGGATGTCTTCGCACATGCGCTTGCTGTGGGCATAGGGGCTCTCGGGTGCGCAAGGAAAGCTTTCGTCGATGGGCACGCTGGCCGGGTCGCCGTACACCGTGGCGCTGGAAGAAAACACCACGGACCGGCAGGTGGTGGTGGCAGCCATCGCCTCAAGCAGGCTCACGAGCCCGCTCACGTTGTTGCGGTAGTACATGAGCGGCTGCTGCACGCTTTCACCGACGGCCTTGAAGCCGGCAAAGTGCACTGCGGCGACACAGCGGTGGCGCCGCAGCACCTCCGTCACAAAAGCGGTGTCCAGCACGTCGCCTTTTTCGCAGGGCACGCGCCGGCCTGTGAGCTGTTCAAGCCGCTCCAGCACGGCGGGGTGGCTGTTGGAGAAATCATCGAGGATGACCGGCTGAAAGCCAGCCTCGGCCAAGGCCACAAAAGTGTGGCTTCCGATATAGCCTGCGCCGCCGGTCAGCAGCACGCTGGGTGTGTTTTTTGTCATTGGATCAATGGATAAGAAGGCTGCCGCGCAGCGGGTTGATGTGCCAAAAAACGCCAAACAGGATGCATGGCAACCGATGGGCCGGCATGGCCATGCCCCCTGCTTGAGATGGCTTTAGTGTCTTTGTGGCAACGAGAGAAGGCGTGTCAGCGTAAGCCGCGAGCGTGCGTGGGATGGCGTGACACAGGCCTTAAAGCGTGTCGAATCGTTCGGTAAGCACTTGTGAGCGAAACGCGTAAATCGCGTGTTGGCGGGGCGCGTTCTGCGCCTGTGCTGCGTGGTCCGGCCTGCCGCGCTGGACAGAAAGTCACAACGCTTGCGAAGGCTTGCGCCGTGTATGTGTGGTGTGCATGCGACTTCCCGACGCGGATGCAATCTGTTGCGGGCATAAAAAAAGCCCGGAAGCATCCGGGCTTTTTTGAGGGGCGGTGAAAGGCGGTTTATTGCGCTTACATGCCCGCGTAGTTGGGCCCGCCGCCGCCTTCGGGCGTAACCCAGACGATGTTCTGCGTCGGGTCCTTGATGTCGCAGGTTTTGCAGTGCACGCAGTTCTGCGCGTTGATCTGCAGGCGGTCGCTGTTGTCGGGGTTCTTCACGAACTCGTAGACACCGGCCGGGCAGTAGCGGCTTTCGGGGCCGGCGTATTTGGCCAGGTTGATGTTGACCGGCACGCTCGCATCTTTGAGCGTCAGGTGCGCGGGCTGGTGTTCTTCGTGGTTGGTGTTCGACACGAAGACCGAGCTCAGGCGGTCAAACGTGATCTTGTTGTCGGGCTTGGGATACACGATGGGCGTGCATTCGGCGGCCGGCTTGAGCTTGGCGTAATCGGGGATGCTGTTGTGGATGGTCCAGGGCGGGCTCTTGAAGCCCAGCTTCGGCAGCAGCCAGTGCTCGATGCCGGTCATGAAGGCGCCGACGTAGAGGCCCTTCTTGAACCATGACTTGAAGTTGCGCGACTGGTTCAATTCCGCTGCCAGCCAGCTCTTGCCATAGGCCTCGGGGTAGGCGACCAACTCGTCGTGCTGGCGGCCGGCGGTGACGGCGTCATAGGCGGCTTCTGCGGCCAGCATGCCGGACTTGATGGCCGCGTGGCTGCCCTTGATGCGGGCCGCATTGAGGTAGCCGGCTTCGCAGCCAATCAATGCGCCGCCGGGGAACACGGTCTTGGGCAGGCTCAGCGCGCCGCCCGCGGTGATGGCGCGCGCGCCATAGCTGATGCGCTTGCCGCCTTCGAGGTACGCCTTGATGCTGGGATGGGTCTTCCAACGCTGCATCTCTTCGAACGGGCTCAGATAGGGGTTGCTGTAATCGAGGCCGGTGACCATGCCCAGCGTGACCTTGTTGTCCTCAAGGTGGTACATAAAGCCGCCGCCGTAGGTCTGGCTGTCCATGGGCCAGCCGGCGGTGTGCACCACCAGGCCCGGCTTGTGTTTGGCCGGGTCGATCTCCCACAACTCTTTCACGCCGAGCGCGTAGCCCTGCGGGTCACGGCCTGCATCGAGCTTGAAGCGATTGATCAGCTGGCGGCCCAGGTGGCCGCGCGCGCCTTCGGCGAACACGGTGTACTTGCCGTGCAGTTCCATGCCGAGCTGGAAGTTGTCGGTGGGCTGGCCGTCCTTGCCGATGCCGAGATTGCCGGTGGCCACACCCTTGACCGAGCCGTCGTCGTTGTAGAGGACTTCTGCGGCCGCGAAGCCCGGGAAAATTTCAACACCCAGGGCCTCGGCCTGCTGCGCCAGCCAGCGCACCACGTTGCCCAGGCTGATGACGTAGTTGCCTTCGTTGTGAAAGCAGTCGGGCACAAAGAAGGCCGGTGTCTTGATCGCGCTTTTCTCGCTGAGGAACAGCACTTCGTCGGCGGTGACGGGCTGGTTCAGCGGCGCGCCCTGGGCTTTCCAGTCGGGCAGCAGTTCGGTCAGCGCCTTTGGGTCCATCACGGCGCCCGAGAGAATGTGGGCGCCGGGCTCGGAGCCTTTTTCGAGCACCACGACGGAGATGTCCTTGCCTTTTTCGGCCGCCAGCTGCTTCAGGCGAATCGCGGTGGCGAGGCCGCCGGGGCCGCCGCCCACCACAACCACGTCATATTCCATCGCCTCACGGGGGCCGAACTGGGCCAGAATTTCTTGGGTATTCATCGGGGACTCGCTGATAATGATTTTTCAGGAAGGATTGTCGGTCTCGCGTTGGATTTTATGTCGCGAATGCAGCGATGCGAACGGTCGTTCTCTTTTGTGCGGTTTAAATTGAGAGAGGAGCCTCTAATGGCTTACAGCATTGACCTGACAGGGCGTGTCGCCCTCGTGACCGGCGCCTCGGGCGGGCTAGGCGCGCAGTTCGCCACCACGCTGAGCCGAGCCGGTGCGGCCGTGGTGCTGGCCAGCCGCCGGCTGGACAAACTCAAGGACCTGCGCGCGCAGATCGAGGCGGCCGGCGGCGATGCGCACGTGGTCGAGCTCGACGTGACCGACCATGCGAGCATCAAGGCCGGCGTGGCCCATGCCGAAACCGAAGTCGGCCCCATCGACATCCTCGTCAACAACTCAGGCGTCAGCACCACCCAGCGCCTGCAGGACGTGGGCGAGGAAGACTACGACTTCATCTTCAATACCAATGTCAAAGGCGCTTTCTTCGTGGCGCAGGAAGTCGGCAAGCGCATGCTGGCCCGCGCGCGCGGGATGGCGCCGGGAAGTTTTGCCGGCGCGCGCATCATCAATATCGCTTCCATGGCCGGGCTGCGCGTGCTGCCGCAGATCGGCGTGTACTGCATGAGCAAGGCGGCGGTGGTGCAGATGACCAAAGCCATGGCGCTGGAGTGGGGCAAGTTCGGCATCAACGTCAATGCGATCTGCCCCGGGTATATTGACACCGAGATCAACCACCACCACTGGGAGACCGAACAGGGCAAGAGGCTGGTGCAGATGCTGCCGCGCAAGCGCGTCGGCAAGCCGCAAGACCTGGACGCGTTGCTGGTGATGCTGGCCAGCGGCGAGAGCCACTTTGTCAACGGCGCAGTGATCGCTGCCGATGACGGCTTTGGTGTGTGAGGCGATACACGAACTGATTCACGAGCAGATTCAGATACCAATCGATTTCCGGAAAGAACAACATGATGGATTCCGTAGCGCCCTACCTCGGCCCCATAGGCCTGATCTTTCTGGCCTTGCTCGCGGGCGTGGTCAGCCCGGGCCCGAGCTTTGTGCAGGTTGCGCGCATCTCAGTGTCGCGTTCGCGCGCCGACGGGCTGGCTGCCGCACTGGGCATGGGCCTGGGCGCGCTGGTGTTCGCCGCGCTGGCGCTGGCCGGCTTGCAGGCCCTGCTGGCTGCTTTGCCCGGTGTCTACACCGCGCTCAAGGTGGTGGGCGGGCTGTACCTGATGTGGATTGCCTTCAACATCTGGCGCGGCGCGCGCCAGCCGCTTGAGATGGGCGGCCAGGACAAGGGCGCTTCGCGCCGCACGGTGCTGCAATCGTTTCGCCAAGGGCTGGTCACGCAGCTGAGCAATCCGAAAATCGTGGTGGTCTACAGCAGCGTGTTTGCAGCGCTGCTGCCCGCGCAGTTCCCTTTGCCCGCCGCCATGCTGGTGCTGGCCGGCGTGCTGGTGATGGAGACCGGCTGGTACGCGCTTGTGGCGTTGGTGCTGTCCTCATCGGTGCCGCGCGCCGCCTATTTGCGCAGCAAGGCCGTGGTGGACCGCACGGCCGCCGGCGCCATGGGCCTGCTCGGCCTGCGCCTCGTGGCCACCGCGCACACCGCCTGATTGATGCTGGCCGGTATTCTGGCCGGGCTCGCGGCGGGCGCGCTGTGGGGCCTGGTGTTTGTGGCGCCGCGCATGCTCGAGATGGGCGCGGGCGGCTACTCTTCGATTGACCTCACGGCCGGGCGCTTCGCCGTCTATGGCGTGTTTGCCGCGGGGGTGATGCTGGCGGGGCTGCGCAGCCGCCGCCTGCCGACCGCGCGCCAGGCCGGGACAGCACTGCTCATGAGTGTGCTGGGTTTTAGCGGCTACTACCTGTTGCTGGTGCTGGCCATACGCGATGCCGGCACCGAAGTGCCTTCGCTGGTCATCGGCACCATCCCGATCTGGGTCATGCTGCTGGGCAAGCCGCAGGGCCTGCGCTGGGCTGCGCTGCTGCCGGGGCTGGCGCTCACGCTGGCCGGGCTGGGGCTCATGATGGGTTCCACGCATGAGGCCGGGCAGGACACGACGACGCACTTCTGGCGCGGCATGGTGTTTGTGATCGGGTCACTCGTGTGCTGGACGGTATTTGCGATCGTCAACTCCGCCTGGCTCAAGCGCCACCCTGAGGTCAACGCCACCGATTGGGCGAACTGGCTGGGTGTGGCCACCGGCCTGGGCGCGCTGCTGATGTGGCTGGCGGCGGGATCCGACGCCGGCGTGCTGGCCTCGCGCCCGGACCGGGGCGCCTTTGTGCTGCTGTGTGTGGTGGCCGGCGTGGGCTCGACCTGGCTGGCGACCATCTTGTGGAACATGGCCAGCCAGCGGCTCAGCGCCAGTTTGTGCGGGCAGCTCATCGTGAGCGAAACGATTTTTGCGCTGCTGTATTCCTTTGCCTGGGACGGCCGCTGGCCTACCCTGGTGCAACTCGCCGCCTGCGTGCTCTTCACGCTGGGCATTCTTGCCTCTATAAGGGCGCATCGTTAAGGTGAAGTATTCGGATTATTCGGAGTTGTGCCATGAAGATCGAAATCCCCGAGAAGAAAAAGCTGGTCCATGAAATGCGCATCCCGATTCGCTGGGGCGACATGGATGCCATGGGCCACCTCAACAACGGCAGCTACTTCCGCTACCTTGAAACCATACGCATAGACTGGATGTATGCCATAGGCTGCAAGCCCGATCCCCGCGGAGAGGGCCCGGTCATCGTCAACGCGTTCTGCAATTTCTACAAGCAGCTCGAATACCCGGGCGACGTGCTGATGAAGATGTACGTGAGCGACCCGGGCCGCAGTACGTTTGAAAGCTGGGCCACCATGGAGCGCACGGATGCGCCCGGTGTCATCTATGCCGCGGGTGGCGCCACCACGATCTGGGTGGACTTTCCGGCACAGAAGTCAAAGCCCTTGCCGGATTGGATGCGCACGATTGTCGAGTGAGGGTTACCCAAAAAATCTTTTACTCCCTCTCCCGGAGGGAGATGAAGATGAAGAGGAAGAGGAAGAGAAGACACGCAGCCTCAACGCACCACGCGAAAGCTCTTTGCGTTCTCCTTGAACCAGCGCTGCGCAAGGCCGCGCGTCTGCTGCTCAGGCGCGGTGAAGGCCTCCTGGTCTGGATGGAAGTCGCGCCTCAAGTAGGCCAGCAACGGGCCCATGGTGTACCACATGGCGCCCTTGCGGCCCCAGAAGAATCTGGCGGCGCTCCACCAGGTGCCTGGCTTGAACAGGGTGCCGTCATGCCACAGGTTGAGGACCGTCTGCCGTCCTGAATCAAAGGTGAACACCAGCAGCGCATAGATGTACCAGCGTATGCGCCAGGCATAGCTGCCGTGCAGCGCCTGGTAAAGGTCGTAGGCCACGGCGCGGTGCTCTGTTTCCTCCGCCGCGTGCCAGCGCCAGAGCGTCTGCATACGCGGGTCGGCACTGTCCAGCGTGTCGTTGTGGCGCAGCAGGTAGTCGGCCAGCACCGCCGTGAGGTGCTCATAGGCGGCGGTCACCGCGAGGAAGTGCCGCGGCCCCACACCTCTCTTGCGCGCGTAGTCAATGCGGGCCGTGGCCCAGTGCTGCCAGCGGTTGACCAGGCCCTGCGTTTCGAGGTGTGCGTTGTAGAGCGCGTGGATATGGCGGTGCGTGGCCTCCTGGCCTATGAACTGGGCCGTGGCTTCATGCAGTAGCGCATGCTCGGGCGTATGGGGCAGCAGCTTGGCGCAATCGCGCACCGCGTCGATGAAAGACTGCTCGCCGACCGGGAAACTCATGGACAAGGCGTTGTGGTATTGGCTCAGGAAGGCGTCGCCGCCATACCAGTGGCGCTCGAAACCCTGGCTCAGGTCGACTTCGAGCTTGCGAACCGTCAGGCCGGACGGGCTGGTCGATGCGGGGTTGGGCGCGGCGGTGGCGACGGGGGTAGCGGTAGGGGTCATGGGATCCGGGTTCAAGTCAAACCTTGCACAAACACTGATTCATGAGCATTATTCAGTTTTGCCGCACGTCCTACAACTCGCCTACTGCTCAGTTTTCACGCCATGACCCCTCCCAGCCCGCTATCGGGTCAAATCCCCTCTGACAACATGCGAAAACTGCCCACGCAGGATCGCGCCCAACGCACCATAGAGACGATTTTCCAAGCCACTGCTCAGATTGTGGAAAGCGACGGCGAGGGTGCTTTGACCACCAACAAGGTGGCCCAGAAAGCCGGCTTTTCGATCGGAACGCTGTACCAGTATTTCCCCAGCAAGGAGGCCATTCTGCTGGCCATGATCAACCGCGAACGGCGGCGCGTGCTCAATGAGTTGCAGGCCATGATGAAACGCGCGGTCCACGAGCGGCGCGAGGCGGAGTCCACGGTGCGTGATTTGGTGCATACCCTGGTCGAGTCCTTCGGCAGCGGACCCAAACACAAGCGCGCGATGATCCGGCTGGCCTGGCGCATGGACCATCACGAGAACATCACGCAAGCGCTGCGCGAGGCGTCCGAGCGCAACGCCTTTGCCCTGTCGCAGTTGGGCGACCCGGCCTTGCGGGCGCCGACCCCGGCCATGATGTTTGTGGCCACGCGCGCGGTGATGGGCGCCATCCGCAGCGCTTCCCTGGAAGACTCGCCGCTGCTGGGCACGCCCGAGTTCGAGGACGAGTTAGTGCGTATGGTGCTCGGTGTGATTCGCGCCTGAGCGGTTTATCGCGATCCGCGATCAAGCCGGCTTGGGCGGCTTGGGGACGCGGCCCATCAGGTAGAACTCGGGGTTAGGCTGCATGTCGCTGAAGCTTGCCATGCGGTTCGAGAGCCCGAAGAAGGCCGTGATCGCCGCGATGTCCCAGGCATCTTCGTCGTCAAAGCCGTGGCCGTACAGCGCTTCGAAGTCGGCGTCTTCAATCTGATCGGCCTGCAGGCAGACCTTCATCGCGAAGTCCAGCATGGCGCGCTGGCGCGGCGTGATGTCGGCCTTTCGGTAATTGACGGCCACCTGGTCGGCCACCAGCGGCTTCTTTTCATAAATCCGCAGGATGGCGCCATGCGCAACCACGCAGTACAGGCACTTGTTGGCCGCGCTGGTCGCGGTGACGATCATCTCGCGTTCGCCTTTGGTGAGTGTGCCCGTGGGGTTGGATCCTTCTTCCTTGAGCATCAAGGCATCGTGGTAGGCAAAGAAGGCGCGCCACTCGGCGGGCCGGCGCGCCAGCGCCAGGAAGACATTGGGTACAAAGCCGGCTTTTTCCTGTACCTCCAGCACTTTGGCCTTGATGTCTTCCGGCAGGTCTTTCAGTTCGGGAGCGGGGTAGCGAGGGGCTGCGGGCTTGGTCATGGGGGCTTCTTTCTAAAGCTTGATATTGGCTTGGCTTCAAGATTAACGGCAAGACGGCCGCCCGGCTGCGCAGGGCGTACAAGGCGAGATTATTAAAAAAACCTATTAAGTGAATATTTTTAATTGTCTTTGATTATTTTGCTCTGAAATCTAGACTGTGTTTCACAGGCCGTCCACCCGGCAGGCCCGTACCGTCATCCGGCATCACTTATTCATAAAAGGTAACTCATCATGGCTGATCACAACACGCAAGGCGAAGCTTCCTGCCCCTTCTCGGGCGGCGCCCGCAAACATGCACTGGCCGGTGCCGCAACCAACGCCAGCTGGTGGCCTAACCAACTCAACCTCAAGATTCTGAACCAGAACTCCCCACTGTCCGACCCCATGGGCGAGGCCTTCAACTACGCCGAAGAATTCAAAACCCTGGACCTGCATGCCGTGGTCAAGGACCTCCATGCGCTGATGACGGATTCGCAGGACTGGTGGCCCGCGGACTACGGCCACTACGGCCCTTTCTTCGTCCGCATGGCCTGGCACAGCGCGGGCACCTACCGCATTGCCGACGGTCGCGGCGGTGCGGGTTCCGGCACGCAGCGCTTCGCGCCGCTGAACAGCTGGCCCGACAACGGCAACCTCGACAAGGCCCGCCGCCTGCTGTGGCCGATCAAGCAGAAATACGGCCGGAAGATTTCCTGGGCCGACCTGATGGTCCTGGCCGGCACCGTGGCCATGGACTCCATGGGGCTGAAGACTTTTGGTTTTGCCGGCGGCCGGCCCGACGTCTGGGAGCCGGAAGAGATTTACTGGGGCCCTGAATCCGAGTGGATGGGCGACAAGCGCTACAGCGGCGACCGCGAACTTGAAAATCCCCTGGGCGCCGTGCAGATGGGCCTGATCTATGTGAACCCCGAAGGCCCGAACGGCAAGCCCGACCCCCTGGCCTCGGCGCGCGATATCCGTGAGACCTTCGCCCGCATGGCGATGAACGATGAAGAAACCGTGGCGCTGACCGCCGGCGGCCATACCTTCGGCAAAGCCCACGGCGCCGGCAATCCGGGCGAGCACGTCGGCCCCGAGCCCGAGGGTGGCACCCTCGAGGACCAGGGCTTTGGCTGGACCAACAAGTTCGGCGCCGGCCATGGCGTGCACACCATCACCAGCGGCATCGAGGGCGCCTGGACCAACAACCCCACCAAATGGGACAACGGCTATTTCGAAAACCTCTTCGGCTACGAGTGGGAACTGACCAAGAGCCCGGCCGGCGCGCACCAGTGGAAACCCAAGGACCCCGCAGCGGCGAGCGCCGTGCCGGATGCGCATGACCCCGCGCTGCGCCACGCCCCGATGATGACCACGGCCGACATGGCTATGCGCATGGACCCGGCCTATGAAAAGATTTCGCGGCGCTTCATGGCCAACCCGCAGGAATTCGCGGAGGTTTTCGCCAAGGCCTGGTACAAGCTCACGCACCGCGACATGGGCCCCGTCTCGCGCTACCTGGGCCCGTTGGTTCCCAAGGGCCAGTTGCTGTGGCAAGACCCGATTCCCGCTGTCGACCATGAACTGGTCGGCGAAAACGACATTGCCGCATTGAAGGCCACGGTGCTCGCATCCGGGCTTTCGATCTCGCAACTGGTCACAACGGCCTGGGCCTCCGCCGCAACATTCCGCGGCAGCGACAAGCGCGGCGGCGCCAACGGCGCGCGCATTCGCCTCGCACCCCAGAAGGACTGGGAAGTCAACCAGCCGGCTGAATTGGCGAAAGTGCTAAAGGTGCTCGAGACGATTCAGGGCGAATTCAATGCCGCGCAATCCGGCGGCAAGAAGATTTCGCTGGCCGACCTGATTGTTCTCGGCGGCAGCGCGGCCGTCGAAGCGGCAGCCAAGCGGGCCGGGCACGATGTCAAGGTGCCCTTTGCCCCGGGACGAACCGACGCTTCGCAGGAGCAGACCGATGTGCAGGCTTTTGCCGTGCTCGAGCCTACGGCGGACGCTTTCCGCAACTACGGCCGCAAGGGACAGGAGCAACGGGCCGCGGAGCAGATGCTCGACAGGGCCAACCTGATGACCCTGAGCGCACCCGAGATGACGGTGCTGGTCGGCGGTCTGCGCGCCCTGAACGCCAACGTCGGCCAGACCCAGCACGGTGTCTTCACCAAGCGGCCCGGTACCTTGAGCAACGACTTTTTTGTGAACCTGCTCGACATGCGCACCAAGTGGCAGAAGTCAGCCGCCGCAGACGGCGTTCTGGAAGGCCGCGATCGCACAAGTGGCGAGCTCAAGTGGACCGGCACCGTGACGGATCTTGTCTTCGGCTCCAACTCGCAGCTCCGGGCCATCGCGGAGGTCTATGCGAGCAACGATTCGCGCGAAGTGTTTGTGCGTGACTTTGTGGCCGCCTGGACCAAGGTCATGAACCTGGACCGCTACGACCTGGCTTGAACTGAACAAGCAAAGTGGCTTAGGACCTGTTTGTGGACTCAACGGGTTCTTGCGCCCGCCCGGTGAAAGCCTGGGCGGGCTTTTTTGTTTTCAACTACGCTTGGGCTTCAAGAACAGCTTCCAAGGAGTTCACGTGACCTCGACATTTCCCAAGGACACCGGCAAGGATTTCGATAAGGATTTTGACAAAGGCCTGGCGACCCGCAAGCAGGTGATGGGTGAAGACTTCGTGGCCAATGCCTTTGGCAAGGCGACCGGTTTTTCCATGCCCATCCAGCAGTACATCACGCGCAACGCCTGGGGCGATGTGTGGCAGCGGCCTGGGCTGGACCTGAAGACCCGCAGCCTGATCACCGTGGCCATGCTGACCGCACTGGGCAAGCAGCATGAGCTCAAAGGCCATGTGCGCGGCGCGCTCAACAACGGCGTCACACCCGAGCAACTGCAGGAAGTGCTGCTGCACGCCAGCATCTATTGCGGCCTGCCCGCCGCTGTCGAAGCCTTTCGCACCGCCGCCGAAGTGGTGGATGCCCCCAAGCCATGAGCCAGTTGCAGATACGCCGCTGCGAAGAGGCCGACTGGCCGGCCGTCTGGCCGCTGCTGCGCGCCACCTTCGAAGCCGGCGACACCTATGCCTTCTCGCCGCAAAGCACCGAAGCCGAAATCCATGCCGTTTGGATGGACGCGCCCCGAGCCACCTATGTGGTGCGTGAAGGTGACGCCGGCGACGGCCGCGTACTCGGCACCTATTTCATCAAGCCCAACCAGCCCGGCCTGGGTTCACATGTCTGCAACTGCGGCTATGTGGTCGCACCCGAAGCCCACGGCAAAGGCCTGGCCTCGGCGATGTGCGAACACTCGCAGCGCGAGGCATTGGCCATGGGGTTTTTGGCGATGCAGTTCAACCTCGTGGTGTCCACCAACGAGCGAGCTGTACGGTTGTGGAAACGATTGGGGTTTGAGGTGGTGGCGACTTTGCCGAAGGCCTTTCGGCATGTGAAGTTGGGTTTGGTTGACGCCTTTGTTATGTTCAAAACTCTGGCTTGACGCGGGGCTTGCACGGACTGCTCAGCGAAGAGCATTTCTGCAAAGCAAATGCAATTAATCAAGAAAATTCCTCAAAGCCGCCTCGATCGCCGCCGCGGTCGCCAAAGGCTTCTCCATAGGAAACAAATGACTCCCATCGAGCATCATGATGCGCCCCTTGGTGACCTTCTCGGTCATTGCCATCCCAACCTGCTTCATCTCCACCGACTGCCGTCCGCCGATAAACGCAACGGGACATTTCAAAGGATGACGTCTGAGGAGGCCTTCCAGGTTGTCGGGCAGCGTGTTGTAGATCGCGGTTTCCACGTCGCGGTCAAAGCTCAGGAGCTGCTTGCCTTCGTCGTCGCCGGCGCCTTCATAAGTGCCGTGTTCGACGTAGTCGCGCAGCACCTGCTCGTCCCAGGCGGCAAAGGCCTTCTTGTTGCGAAAGTGTTCAAACACCTCTTCTTTGCCCGGCCATTGGTTCTTGCGTTTGCGGCTGACGGCGCCGGGCGAGATGGAGCCCACAAATTGCGCTCGCTTGGCCACGTTGACGGCGTGGGCGCGCCAGCCGCCGAGGATGGGAGAGTCGACCAGCACCACACCTTTGACCGGCAGGCCGCCAAGCTGGGGATGGCGTGCGGCGCACATCAGGCTTAAAAAGCCGCCCAGCGAATGGCCGACCAGGAAGGCGGGCTGGCCGGATTTTTCGACCTCGTGCGTGGTGAAGTCGGCCAGCTGCTGCACCAGGTGAGGCCAGTTGCTGGTGACGGGGTAGCGCGGGTCGTGGCCGAATTTTTCAACAGCCTTGACCTGAAAGCCGCGGGCTCTCAGGCTCTGGAAGACCGCGCTGTAGGTGCTGGCCGGGAAGCTGTTGCCGTGGGAGAAGATGACCAGCGGTTTTGTCGAATTGGGCACGGTTAAATCAGCACCTGTTAAATCAGCTTCTCATCAGGCGTGCTGATCTTCTTGAGCGGCTCGTGGCGCGTGGCGGGCATCTTCAAGGGGACGTCGGTGTGCGCGTCGTCCCAGACCGGGTCTTCGATGCTGTCGAACACCTCGCGCAGCTTCTGGCCCCAGCTGCTGTGCATCATGCGGTAGTAGGGGTTGTCGTTGTCGATGCAGACGATCTTGTCGCTTTTGTAGGTGTCGGCTTCGTAGACCACCAGGTCCAGCGGCAGGCCGACCGAGAGGTTGGACTTCATGGTCGAGTCCATGGACACCAGCACGCATTTGGCTGCCTCGGCCAGCGGCGTGGACGGAGTCAGCACACGGTCCAGCACGGGCTTGCCGTACTTGGATTCGCCGACCTGGAAGTAGGGCGTCTCGTCGGTGGCTTCAATGAAGTTGCCGGCCGAATACATCTGGAACAGGCGCATGTTCTCGCCGCGAATCTGGCCGCCGAATACCAGAGAGACATTGAAGTCCACGTCGGCATTTTTCAGCGACTCGGCGTCGCGGTCGTAGACGCGGCGTATCGCCGAGCCCAGCACGCGGGCGGCGTCGAACATGCTTTTGGCGTTCCAGATGGTGATGGGTTCGCCGCCGTCCCGGTCCTTGAGCTGCTCGACTTGCAGGATCTCGCGGATGGACTGAGAGATCGACAGATTGCCGGCCGACAGCAGCACCATGAAGCGGTCGCCCGCTTTTTCGTACACGATCATCTTGCGGAAGGTGCTGATGTGGTCCAGGCCCGCGTTGGTGCGGGAGTCTGACAAAAACACCAGCCCGGCGTTGAGTTTGGCGGCGACGCAGTAGGTCATAAGGTGGCTTTGGGAAGTAGAGGAGGTCGGATTGCGCTGGTTCACGGCGAGGCGGATATTTTTTTCAGGCGGTACAGGGCGTCCAGCGCCTCGCGCGGCGTCAGGGCATCGGGGTCTATGGTACTCAATGCCTTGTCCACGGCGCTTTGTTCGGGCGCGGCCGCTTCGGGCGGCGCGGCGAACAGGTCGACCTGTGCGCGCGCTTCGTTCTGGTGGGCTTCCAGCGCATTGAGCGCATGGCGCGCGTGGTTGACGACGGCGGCTGGCACGCCGGCCAGCTTGGCGACGGCGATACCGTAGCTCTTGCTGGCGGGGCCGGGTTCGATGTGGTGCAAAAACACGATGTCGGCGCCGGACTCGACCGCGCTGACATGCACATTGATGGCGCCGTGGTGCTGGGCCGGGAACTCGGTGAGCTCGAAGTAGTGCGTGGCGAACAGCGTGAAGGCCTGGGTCTTGTTGTGCAGGTAGGCGGCGATGCCGCCGGCCAGCGCCAGACCGTCGAAGGTGGAGGTGCCGCGGCCGATCTCGTCCATCAGCACCAGGGAGTGGGGCGTGGCGGCGTGCAAGATTTGCGCGGCTTCGGTCATCTCGAGCATGAAGGTCGACTGGGCGTTAGCCACGTCGTCGGCCGCGCCTATGCGGGTGTGGATGGCGTCTATAGGCCCGAGCCGGCAACTGGCCGCGGGCACGTAGGAGCCCACGCTGGCCAGCAGCACGATAAGGGCCACCTGCCGCATATAGGTCGATTTACCGCCCATGTTGGGGCCGGTGATGACCTGCATGCGGTGCTTGCCGCTCATGACGGAGTCGTTGGCGATGAAGGAGCCGCCGCCGGTTTCAGCCAGGCGGGCCTCCACCACAGGGTGCCGGCCCTGGACGATGTCGATGCAGGGCTCGCGCACAAACACCGGCGCAGCCCAGTTCAGCGTGAGTGATCGCTCGGCCAGCGCGCACAGCGCGTCCAGCGAAGCCAGGGCGCGGGCCAGGCGGCTCAGCGCGGGGATGAAATCCTGCAACTGGTCCAGCAGCTGTTCGTAAAGCCATTTCTCGCGTGCCAGCGCGCGCTCCTGCGCCGACAGGGCCTTGTCTTCAAAGGCCTTGAGTTCGGGCGTGATGTAGCGCTCGGCGTTTTTCAGCGTCTGGCGGCGGCGGTAGTCGTCGGGCACTTTGTCGAGTTGGCCCTGCGTCACTTCAATGTAGAAGCCGTGCACCTTGTTGAACTGCACGCGCAGGTTGGCGATGCCGGTGCGGGCTTTTTCGCGGACTTCGAGGTCCAGCAAAAAACCGTCGCAGTTGGTCTGTATGGCACGCAGCTCGTCAAGATCGGCGTCGCAGCCGTGGTTGATGACGCCGCCGTCGCGGATCAGCGCGGCCGGTTCGTCGAGTACATAGCGGCCCAGCAGCGCGGCGCAGCCGGTCGGTGGCTGCAAGTCTTCAAAGATGCGGGCCAGCAGCTCGGGGAAATCGCTGCCCGTGGGCGCGGCCAGTTCGGCTTTTTGCAGCGTGTCTTTCAATGCGACCAGCTCGCGCGGCCGAACCTGGCGCAGCGCGATACGGGCCGTGATGCGCTCGACGTCGCTGCAACCTTTGAGTTTGGCGCGCAGGCTTTGCTGCGCGCCGCCGCGCAGATGCGTGATGGCATCGAGACGCGCGGCCGCCTGGGCACGGTCACGGCGCGGGGTGAGCAGCCAGCTCTTGAGCGCGCGGCTGCCCATGCCGGTGGTGCAGGTGTCCAGCAGCGAAAACAGCGTGGGTGAGTCTTCACCGCGCAGGGTTTGCGTGAGTTCGAGGTTGCGGCGCGTGGTTTGCGGCAGCTCGATCAGTTCGCCCGAGCGCACCACTTGCAGACCTTGCACATGCGAGAGCGCGCGGCCCTGTGTGTGTTCGGCGTAGCCTAGCAGCGCCGATGCGGCGGCATGCGCTTCGTTCAGCGCTTCGGCGTTCCAGGAAGCGAGCGAGGCAACCTTGAGCTGGTCCAGCAGGCGGCGCGAGCCCAGGGCAGCGTCAAACTGCCAGGCAGGGCGCGCGGTGGACGCACAGCGCTGGCCCTTGAGGCGTTGCTCGAAGGCCGGTGTCACGTCGATGTTGTAGAGCAACTCGCTGGGGGCCACGCGCGCCAGCCAAGCCTCGAGTTCGTCGCCCGCGCAATGCGCCAGGTGAATCTCGCCCTGCGTCACGCTGAGCCAGGCGAGGCCGCAGGTGTTGCGCGCGCCCTGATGCACGGCCAGCAAAATGGATTCATTCTTGTCGTTGAGCAGCTCGGTGTCGGTCAGCGTGCCGGGCGTGACCACGCGCACCACCTTGCGCTCTACCGGGCCTTTGCTGGCGGCGACGTCGCCGACCTGTTCGCAAATCGCCACCGATTCGCCGAGCTTGATGAGCTTGGCCAGGTAGCCTTCGAGCGCGTGAAAGGGCACGCCGGCCATGACCACCGGCTCGCCGGCCGACTGGCCGCGCCGCGTCAGCGTGATGTCGAGCAGGCGCGCGGCCTTCTCGGCGTCGGCAAAAAAGACTTCGTAGAAATCTCCCATGCGGTAGAACACCAGCGTGTCGGGGTACTCGGCCTTGATGCCGAGGTACTGCTGCATCATGGGCGTGTGGGCGGCCAGCGGAGGCATGCCGGAGCCGGCGGGGCTTACGGCGCTCATGGGGCTGGCGGTGCTGGCGAGTTCAGGTCTCACGGGGGCGTTTTCACTCATGCGTTGGGTGGGAGGGGGCGGCGGGCGCCGGGGCCAATCCTGCATTATCGATGGCGGCCGGCCGGTCCGGCCTGGCGGGTTCCGCCAGCACGCGGGCCTGGGTCTGCCGCAGTTCCCGCGCCATGGCGCAGGCCAGGTCAAGCCGGCGCAGCAGCCAGGGCGTGAGGTCTATGGTCATCAGCGGATCGGGCCTAGGCTGAAAGGGCTGGCCGGCGATCACCGGCCCGGCTGCGGGCACCGCGGCTCCGGCGCCCGACAGCTCGGCTTCTATGCAGCTTGCGGCCCGCGCCAGGGCGGGCCTGACCACCGCGAGGTTCAACTGGGCACGGTGCAGCAGCAACAGCGACTTGACGGCCGTGAGCTGGGCCAGCAACTGGTAGCTGCGTGCCTGCAGGGCTTCGAGCGGCTCCAGCGCGGGGCGCACCCTGTGGGGCTCGGCCAGGCTGCGCTGGGCGGCCAGTGTGAGGTCCGAAAGGCTGTTGTAGGCCTCGCGCCGCGCCAGCCGCCAGGGCAGGTCGGACGCCCTGGCCTCGTCGAGCAGCGCGAGCGCCAGTTCCGCATGCCGGGCCTGGGCGTGTGCGCTGCGCCGCACCAGCGCGGGGATCTGGTTGCGCTCCCAGGCCGGCAGGACATAGCTGAAGAGCCAGGCGATCAGCGCGCCCAGCAGGGTGTCGGCCAGGCGCTCGGCCATGGCAAAGCCGGGTTGCACGCCGGCAAGCAGCAAATGCGCCTGGAGCAGGCCGGCTACGGTGGCCGCGATGGAGGTGTACAGGTAGCGCCGCAGGGCGAAGGCATGCGCCAGGCCCATGCTGAGCGCGATCACGCCGAAGATGGTGCGCGCCCCCGGGTGCGGCGCCAGCACGGCCATGACCAGAGCGCAGCCCAGCAGCGTGCCGGCGACGCGCGCATTGCGGCGCTGCACGGTTTGCGCCAGGTTGCCGCGCATCACCACCACAATGGTCAGCAGAATCCAGTATTCATGCGCCACCCAGGGCAGGCGCAGCGACACGGCATAGCCGGCCGTCACGGCCAGCGTGCAGCGCAGGGCATAGCGCAGGATGGGCGCGCTCCAGCTGAGTTGGCCAAACAGCGGCTTCCAGGACCAATGCACGGTGCTGACAAACAGCTGCCACTGGGTGCGCACGGCCGACAGCCCGGGCGGGATGTCGCCGCGCGCCAGCGCCGACATCTTCACGGCCTCGTCGTTGATGTGGCCTATGCGGTCGGCCATGTTGTGCAGCAGCGCCAGCGGGTCCGTGGTGTCGACGAGCAGCGGGTCGGGCGCCAGCGGGTCGACGCGCCGGGTGCGCGGCGGCAGCGCGCCGGCGAGCTGTGGCCGCAGGTCGGTGATGGCGGTGATCGCCACGCCGCGCCGGCCCAGCAGCAGGTCCATGCCCAGGGCTTCAAGCCGCGCGGCGGTGCTGTCCAGCGCCAGCTGCAGGGCGGGCAGCACGGCCACGGTGGCGCTGTGTTCGAGCAGGAAATCCAGGTCCAGGTCGCAGGCGAGCTGGTGGTCGCGCGCCTCCAGCAGGCTCAGCAGCATGGCCGCCAGGCGCTGTCGATCGGGCGTGGTGGGCGACTCCAGCACCACATCGCGTGTGTTCTGCAGGTGGTCGGCCAGCGCGGCCTGCTGCTGCAGCATGCGCGCCAGCAGTGCGTTGTGGTCGGGCTCGGGGCCGAAGCGCTGGCCCTGGGTGCGCAAAATGCGGGCAAAGCTGTGCAGGCATTCGGCCAGCAGCTGCGCGCGAAAGCGCCGGTTGAGCAAATGGGTGGTCAGTACGGCCCACAGCAGGTAGAGCCCGGCGCCGGCCAGGAACCAGGCGCCGTGCAGCGTGATCTGCCCCAGCGAAGCGACCGGCGGCGCAGCCATGGAAAACAGCGTGGAAAACAGCAGTGAAAAGCAGATGGGCCCGCCGCGCTTGCCCCAGGCCATCATCATCACGGCCAAAAAGGTGGCGGCCGCGACCACGATGCCCAGCAGCAGCTCGTCGTGGCGCACCAGCTGCACCAGCATGAAGAGCGGCGCGCCCAGCAGCGGCGCGGGCAGCATCTGCATGATCTTGCGCCGGCGCGGCGCGGGTACGTCGGGAAGGCTGGTGATCATCACGCCGACGGCGGCGGTGGAGGCAGCGGCCAGCCCGGCGGCCTCGAAGATGGCCAGCATGATCAGGACCAGGCCCAGGGACACCGTCAGGCCGTTGGTGACGTACTGGCTCAGCAGCACGTGCAGGCTTTTGTGCAGCCAGCCCTGCACCCGGCGCTGCAGGCGGGTTGCCAGCGCGGCTGGGGGAACAGGGTCGGGGCGGTTCATGATGTGCCTGGGCACACTTTACCGAAACATAGGGCCGAAAAAAAAGCCCGCGAGGCGGGTTTTGCTGTTTTTGCCTATAAGGGGGCGTCCGGCGCCTGGGCGGCCGTGTTGTCGCCGGCCTTGATGCGTTTGGCTTTCAGCGTGGATTTTTCGGCCGGGGCGGGGGCGGGCGCTGCGCCTTCTTCGGCGCCTTCTTCAGGCTCCTGCGCGGCGGATGTGTCTTGCAGGGCCTGGCGCACGGTGGCCTTGTCGCCGGCGCCGGCGAATTTGCTGTATTTGCCCAGGGTGGTCACCAACTGGCCGTAGACGCGCGGGTTGCCGGCCACGCATTCGCCGTGGTCCATGAAGTCGGCTTCACCCGTGAAGTTGCCGATCAGGCCGCCGGCTTCGGTCACCAGTAGCGAGCCGGCCGCCACGTCCCAGGGCTTGAGGTTGGCTTCAAAAAAGCCGTCGCTGAATCCGGCGGCGACATAGGCCAGGTCCAGCGCGGCGGCGCCGGGGCGGCGCACGCCGGCGCACTGGCTCATGACTTCGCCCAGCATGTTGAGGTAGGCCTTGAGCTTGTCGCCGGGGCGGTAGGGAAAGCCGGTGGAAATCAGGCATTCCTGCAGCCGGGTGCGCTTGGCCACGCGGATGCGGCGGTCGTTCAGGTAGGCGCCGCGGCCCTTGGTGGCGCAGAAAATGTCGTTGCGGGTGGGGTCGTAGACCACGGCCTGCTCAACCTTGCCCTTGACGGCCAGCGCGATGCTGACGCAATAGACCGGGAAGCCGTGGATGAAGTTGGTGGTGCCGTCCAGCGGATCGATGATCCAGACGTAGTCGGAGTCTTTGGCGCCATGCTCGCTGCCCGACTCTTCGGCCAGGATGCCGTGGCCGGGATAGGCCGTCAGCAGGGTTTCGATGATTGCGGCCTCGGCGGCCTGGTCGACCTCGGTGACGAAATCGTTGGTCTGCTTGACCGAAACACGGACCGCTTCGACGTCAAGCGCCGCACGGTTGATGATGGCGCCTGCAGCGCGCGCAGCCTTGATGGCCACGTTGAGCATGGGATGGAGGTTGCTGGACATAACTTGTAGGGAAGAACGGGATGAACCGGCGCTGACGATGCGGGCGGCGGGCAATGGCGGTATTTTCCCATAAATGGGGATTTCAGCCCGCACTCCTAGGACAATCGGCCTATGCGTACCCGATTTGTCCTGATCAACACCAGCCATGCCGGCAATGTCGGCGCCACCGCCCGCGCCATGAAAACCATGGGTTTTGACGACCTGGTGCTGGTCGCGCCGCGCTGGGCCAATGTGCTGAACCGCGAGGAAACCATACAGCGGGCCAGCGGCGCGCTCGATGTGCTCAAGAATGCCCGCATCGTCGCCACGCTGGACGAGGCGCTGGACGGCATGGCCCACCTGTGCGCGACCGCCATGACGCCGCGCGACTTTGGCCCGCCTACACGCGCGCCGCGTGAGCATTTCGCCGCCTTGCTGGGGGGTGACCAACCTGCCAAAGAAGCGCCCACAAAGCCCGAATCGGTGGCCTTCCTGTTCGGCTCCGAGCGCTTCGGCATGCAAAACGAGGACGTTTACCGCTGCCATGTGGCGCTCAGCATCCCGACCGACCCGAAGTTCGGCTCGCTGAACCTGGGCGCGGCCGTGCAATTGATTGCCTATGACTGGCGCCAGGCGCTGGGCGGCTTCAGCGTGCAGCCGGCGACGGCTGAGCCCGCGCTGGCCGACGCGGCGGCGGTGGCCGGCATGCTGAAACATTGGGAAGAGGCGCTGGTCGGGATCGGTTTCCTGGACCCGGCCTCGCCGAAAAAACTGATGCCCCGGCTCAACCAGCTGTTCAACCGCGCCCAGCTCAGTCCCGAGGAGATCCACATCCTGCGCGGCGTGGCCAAGGCCATGCTGCAAAAAGCCTCCGAAGCCGGGGGCAAAAACGCCGCTCCGGCAGGCATCCCGCAGCCTCAGTAGACTTCGCCTATGTTTTCCCGACTCCGCTCCGACATCCAGTGCATCCTCGACCGCGATCCTGCCGCTCGTACGGCCTGGGAAGCGCTGACCTGCTACCCGGGCCTGCATGCCCTGGTGCTGCATCGCCGGGCGCACTGGTGCTGGAACCACGGCCTCAAGTGGCTGGGCCGGTTTATCTCGCATATTTCGCGCTGGATGACGGGCATTGAGATCCATCCTGGCGCCAGGATCGGCGAACGGGTGTTTTTCGACCACGCCATGGGCGTTGTCGTTGGCGAAACCGCCGAGATCGGCGACGGCTGCACGATTTACCAGGGCGTGACCCTGGGCGGCACTTCGCTCTACAAGGGCGCCAAGCGTCATCCGACCTTGGGCCGCGACGTGGTGGTGAGCGCCGGCGCCAAGGTGCTGGGCGGCTTTGTGGTCGGTGATGGGGCCAAGATAGGCAGCAATGCGGTGGTCATCAAGCCGGTCCCGGCCGGCGCCACGGCGGTCGGCATTCCGGCGCGCATCATCCCTTCCAAGGTGGGTGAAAGCGCCGACGTCACGACTTCCCCGAAGTTCTCCGCCTACGGCATCACGCTGGACGACGACCCGATCGGCCAGGCCATGAAGGGGCTGATCGACAACGCCTCGTCGCAGGAGCACCAGATTGCGCTGCTCTGGCAGGCGATTGAAAAGCTTTCAGGTCCGCAAACAGCCATGAGCAAGGACTGCGTACCCAAGGACGCGGCGCTGACGGAAACCTTCGAGGCCGAGAAGCTCAACCAGCTGGTTGGCAAGTAGGGCCGCAAGCAGGGCGGCGAAAAAAAGGAAGGGCGGCCCCTTCCTTTTTTGTTTCTTGCCGGAGAAATCAGTTGATCAGCTGATCAGGCGAAGCGCGAAGGGCACGCGAAAGGCTTTGCCATTGGAGGCGCCAATCGCGCCCAACACGCAGAACACCAGGTGGCAGATGCCCAGCGCCACGAAAACCAGGAAGCCGATCAGCACAAAGGTAAGGATCATCGCCGCGACATAGCCGATGGCCGCCGTGATGGACCAGTTCAGTGCTTCCTTGGCCTGGTCCAGGATGTAGGCGTCATCTTTTTTCACCAAATAAACGATCAGGCCGGGGATAAAACCCAGGAACAAGGTCCCGATCCAGATCAGCACGGCGGTGTTTTTAGAGTCCTTGCCCGGTGTTTCAATCAGCTCGTCCATCTCAACTCCTCGTGTTGTAAAACCTGAATACTACGTGAGAAACCAGCGGGCCCAAACCGCCATGGGCGGTGGATGGCAGGCTCAGCGCGGCGGGCGCTGGGCGCTTTTGGGCCTGAAGGCCTGGCAGACGGCCGGATCGGTTTCGAGGTAAGGCCCGCCTATCAGGTCTATGCAATAGGGCACAGCGGCGAAGATGCCCGCCACCGCTTGCGAGCCGTCGGGATTTTTGAGTCCCTCCAGCGTCTCGGCGATCGATTTGGGCTGGCCGGGCAGGTTGAGGATCAGGCTTTTATCCCGTATCACCGCGCACTGGCGCGACAGAATGGCCGTGGGCACAAATTTGAGGCTGATCTGCCGCATCTGTTCGCCGAAGCCGGGCATTTCCTTGTGGGCCACGGCCAGCGTGGCTTCGGGCGTCACGTCGCGCGGCGCCGGGCCGGTGCCGCCGGTGGTCAGCACCAGCGAGCAGCCGGCGTCGACCAGCGCGATCAGCGCGGCGCTGATGCCGGCCTGCTCGTCGGGAATCAGGCGTTCTTCAAACGTGATGGGGTTGCGCAGTGCGCGCGTGAGCCAGTCCTTGAGCGCCGGCAGGCCTTTGTCGACATAGACGCCGGCGGAAGCGCGGTCGCTGACCGAGACGATGCCGACCTTGACCGGCTCAAAGGCTTCACTCATCCCGCGGCTCCTCATCAGCCTGGCCCGGGCCCTCGGACATGGCCTGCCGCACCAGCTGGAAGATTTCGCGGTAGGACTTGCCGTGGCGTGCGGCTTCACCGGGTTTTTCGGGCTTGGCATCCTTGCGGGCCTGGCGGACCAGGGCGCGCAACTGCTGGGAGTCGGTGCCGGGGTGTTCCCGCAGCCAGTCGCCCAGCGCGGCGTCGTCGGCGATCAGCTTGTCGCGCCATTGCTCGGCCAGGTGCAGCGCCAGCGTCAGGTCGGCCGAGCCGTTGAGCTGCTCATTGATCGCTTCGCGAATCGGCTCCGGGTCCAGCGGGCGCATCAGCTTGCCGATGAACTGCATCTGGCGGCGCTTGCCCTCGAAGTTGGTGATCTTTTTCGCGTCGGCGATCGCATCGCGGAGCTTGTCGGGCAGGTCCAGGCGCGCCATCAGGTCGGCGCGCAGGGTCAGCAGCGCTTCACCGAGCGCCTGTTTTTCGTCGGCCTCGGCCTTGAGTTGGGTTTTGCTGGGCGGGCCGACTTCCTCGAGTGCGATTTCCTCGGGTTTGACGAAGCGTCCGTTGGACCAGTAGCCCTTGATGGCCTTGGGAGTCTTGTTGTTCATGGCAGTCAGTATCATAGCTACCCATATGACCCAAAAAGCTTCCTCTGGCGCCAGCGGCGCAAAACGCGCCGCGTCCCGTCCCTCCCACCAGCCCGAAAGCGGCTTCAGCTACCACCGCGATTTTTTCGAAGACCTCGTTGACACCGCGCTGGGCCACGCGAAAAAACTGGGCGCCACGGATGCCGCGGCCGAGGCTTCCGAGGGCTGCGGCCTGTCGGTCAGCGTGCGCAAGGGCGAGCTCGAAAACGTCGAGCGCAACCGTGACAAATCATTGGGCATCACCGTTTACATCGGCAAGAAGCGCGGCAATGCCGCGACCAGTGATTTCTCCAAGGCTGCCATCGAGCAGACAGTGAAAGCGGCCTACGACATCGCGCGTTTCACGGCCGAAGATGAAACCTCGGGTCTGCCCGACGACCGCGACATCGCGCGCGTGCACCCTGAGCTGGACCTGTTCCACCCTTGGTCCATCGATTCTGAACAGGCCGCGCAGCTGGCGCTGAAATGCGAAGCCGCCGCCCTGGGCACCAGCCGTCTCATCACCAACAGCGAAGGCGCGGGTGTGTCGGCCCAGCAAAGCCATTTTTTCAGCGCCCACACCAAGGGCTTTCGCGGTGGCTATGCCAGCTCGCGCCACAGTATTTCGGTGGCGCCGATTGCCGGCAAGGGCGACCAGATGCAGCGCGATGCGTGGTACAGCTCCATGCGCGATGCGGCTGAACTGGCCAGCGCCGAGGCCGTGGGCCGCTATGCCGCCGAGCGCGCGCTGGCGCGCCTGAAAAGCCGCAAGATCCCGACCACGCAGTGCCCGGTGCTGTTTGAGTCGCCGCTGGCCGCGGGCCTGCTGGGCGGCTTTGTGCAGGCCGTGAGCGGCGGTGCGCTGTACCGCAAAAGCACTTTCCTGGCCGACAGCCTGGGCAAGCCGGCGTTTCCCAAACACATCGACATCAGCGAAGACCCGCACCTGCGCAAAGGCAAGGGCAGTGCGCCTTTTGACGAAGAGGGCGTGAAGACCCAGGCGCGCAAGGTGGTGGCCGGCGGCCGCGTCGAAGGTTACTTCCTGAGCACCTATTCGGCGCGCAAGCTGGGCATGCGCACCACCGGCAATGCCGGCGGCTCGCACAACCTCACGCTGACCAGCCGGCTGACCCGTCCGGCCGACGACCTGGACGCCATGCTGCGCAAGCTGGGGCGCGGCCTCTTCGTGACCGAGCTGATGGGCCAGGGCGTAAATTACGTGACCGGCGACTACTCGCGCGGCGCTTCGGGTTATTGGGTTGAAAACGGCCGCATCGCTTTTCCGGTCGAAGAAATCACGATTGCCGGCAATCTCAAGGACATGCTCATGGGCATTGAGGCCGTGGGTGCGGACGCCTACAACTACGGCGCAAAAACCGTGGGCTCTATCCTGATCAACCGCATGAAGGTGGCCGGGAGCTAATTCGGGTGGTTCTGCCTGCCGAGACGCTGGCGCTTGCCGCCGCGGCCACCTGGGCCTGCTCCAGCCTGCTGTCGGCCTCCGCCGTGGCCCGCATGGGGGCGTTTGCCTTCAGCCGCTGGCGCCTGGCGTTTGCCTGCGCGATGTTGTGGGCCTTGGCCTTTGCCACGGGCAGCTGGCGCGGCCTGCGGCTGGACGGCGCGGGCGTGTTGGCCTTGTCGGGTGTGATCGGCATCTTTGTGGGTGACACCGCGCTCTTTGCCTGCATGGGGCGCCTGGGGCCGCGGCGATCCGGCATTCTGTTTGCCACGCATGCGCTGTTTTCCGCCGTGCTGGCCTGGCTGTTCCTCGGTGAAACCTTGTCAGGCTGGGGCTTGCTGGGCAGTGCATTGCTGGTCGCAGGTGTGATGACGGCGATTGCCTTCGGCCGGCGCGAAACCGAATCCCACCATTGGGAATCGACCAAGGGGCGGCTGGCCGTCGGCATCGCCCTGGGCCTGCTGGCGGCGCTGGGCCAGTCGGTGGCCACGCTGATGCTCAAACCCTTGATGCAGACCGGCATGGACCCGGTGGCGGCCTCGGCGGTGCGCATGAGCAGCGGCCTGGCCGCCCATGCCGTGCTGCTGTTTTCAGGTTGGCGCGTGGTGCAGGCCACGCAGTCGCCGCGCTGGAAGGACCTGGGCTTCACTTTTGCCAGCGCCGCGCTCGGCATGACCCTGGGCATGACGCTGATTCTCAAGGCGCTGCACAACGGCAGCGCCGGCATGGTGGGCATGCTGTCGTCGGTGACGCCGGTGATGTTGCTGCCGCTGCTGTGGTGGGTGTACCGCCGCCGGCCCGCCGTGGGCGGCTGGTGCGGCGCCGTGCTGACCGTCGCGGGCTGCGCGCTGATCCTGCTGCGCCGCTGAAGCGCGCCTAGCCGGCCAGCGCTGCCTTGACGGCGGCCGAGACCTGGCCCATGTCGGCCTTGCCGGCCAGCTTGGCCTTCACCGCACCCATGACCTTGCCCATGTCGCCGGGGCCGCTGGCGCCCAGCTCGGCCACGATGGCCCTCACGGCGGCGGCGACTTCGTCGGCGCTCAGGCGAGCTGGCAGGTAGGCCTGCAGCACCACCAGTTCGGAGGCTTCCTTGTCGGCCAGGTCCTTGCGTTCGGCTTTCTGGAAGGCTTCCAGCGAGTCCTTGCGCTGCTTGATCAGCTTGTCGACGATGGCGACCACGGCCGCGTCGTCGAGCACCACGCGCTCATCGACCTCTTTTTGCTTGAGGGCCGCCAGCAGCAGGCGTATGGTGCCCAGGCGCTCGCTGTCCTTGGCGCGCATGGCGGTCTTCATGTCTTCGGTGATTTTGTCTTTGAGGGCTGACATTCGGGGCTCCTGAGAGGGCGGGATAGGGCGGAACAAGAGAAAGGGGGGCGCGGCAGGCGCCAAAAGCACAAAAGCCCGCAGAGCGTCCTCGTGCGGGCTTTTTGTTGCCGTGAGGCGGTACTAAGGGATTAGTACAGCTTCTTGGGCAACTGCATGGAGCGGATACGCTTGTAGTTGCGCTTGACGGCGGCTGCCTTCTTGCGCTTGCGCTCTGCCGTTGGCTTTTCGTAAAACTCGCGGGCACGCAGGTCGGTCAGCAGGCCGAGTTTTTCAATGGTGCGCTTGAAACGGCGCAGAGCCACGTCAAAGGGCTCATTGTCTTTTACACGGATGGTGGTCATTGTTCAGTTGATCCAAAAGGTGCGCCTTAATTGATCTGATCAGGATCAGGCCAGGCGCGGGTTTGCTAGCAAAGCCTGAGATTATAGCACTGGACGTGGCCCCCACGGTCGCTCACTGCGTGTAGCTCCCTGCCCCCCCGAGGGGGCCGCCCGCCTGTGGCCCGGCAAAGCCGGTTCCACGGCTCATACTGGGTTTAAGAGTTCTTTGGACCGCTGCTAGCTTGTAAACCTGGGTTTCGCCACTCGGGCCTCGGGCTTGGGGTGTGGTTTTTTTGCCCACTCAGGCGGTCGCTTTGGCCGCCAGAGCTTCTGCACAGGCGTGCGCCGAAGCCCAGGCCCACTGGAAGTTGTAACCGCCCAGCCAGCCGGTGACGTCGACGACTTCGCCTATGAAGTAAAGGCCGGGCTGCTTGGATTCCAGTGTCTGGGAAGACAGGTCGCGTGTGTCGACACCACCCAGGGTGACCTCGGCCTTCTTGTAGCCCTCCGAGCCATTGGGTATGAGCTCCCAGTCGGCAAGGCGCTGGGCCAGCGCCAGCAGGGCTTTGTCGGTGGCTTCGCTGATGGGGCGCTGCAGAGCAGGATCCTGGCTTACCCAGGCGTCGGCCAGCCGGCTGGGCACCAGGTTGGCGAGTTCGTTGGCAATCAGCTTTTTGGAGGTGGCCTTGGCGCGCAACAGCAGGGCGGGCAGGTCCACGCCGGGTGCGAGGTTGATGCGGATGGGCTGGCCTTCGCGCCAGAAGCTGGAGATTTGCAGCACCGCCGGGCCGCTCAGGCCGCGGTGGGTGAAGAGCAGGTCTTCTGAAAACACCACGGCTTTTTTGCGTTGTTTGGGCGTGGCATCGACCGGGCTGGTCTCGATCAGCACCGGCAGCGCCAATCCGGACAACTGGGCGTAGGGCGCCCAGCCTTCGCCGTCAAAGGTCAGCGGCACCAGCGCGGCGCGCGGCTCCACCAGGCGCAGCCCGAACTGCTTTGCGATGCGATAACCGAAATCGGTGGCGCCTATCTTGGGAATCGAGAGCCCGCCTGTGGCGATGACGACTTGCGGCGCCGTGATGAGGCCGCGGTCGCTGTGAAGCTCGTAGTTTCCGCCCAACTCTTGCGGGCCTTGCAGGCGCTGGATGCCGCAGGGCTGCCAGCGCGTGACCCCGCCGGCTTCGCATTCGGCCAGCAGCATGTTGATCACGTCTTCGGCCGATCGGTCGCAAAACAACTGGCCCTTGTGCTTTTCGTGGAAAGGGATGTGGTGGCGCTGCAGCAGGGCGATGAAGTCCTGCGGCGTATAGCGCGACAGCGCCGAGCGGCAAAAGTGCGGGTTCTCGCTGAGGAAATTGGCCGGCGTCGCGTCGCGGTTGGTGAAGTTGCAGCGGCCGCCGCCTGAGATACGGATTTTCTCGGCCACTTTTTCGCTGTGGTCCAGCAGCAGCACCTTGAGGCCGCGCTGGCCCGCCTGGGCGGCGCAGAACAGGCCGGCGGCGCCTGCGCCTATGACAACTGCGTCGAATTGATGTGTCAAATCAGCCTCTGGCCCGCTGGGCCATGCTCACGGTTTCCAGGTGAACGGGAACTTGAGTTGCTTTAAAAATCCGTTGGGCACGTAGTCGCCCAGCACGCCATAGCGCTCCGGCCAGAGCTTGGTGCTTTTGACGGCGGTGCCGAACAGGTAGTCGATGAAAGCGTAGTGCGCCGAATAATTGCGGTCCAGCGCCTCCTGGTCCTGGCTGTGATGCCAGTGGTGGAAGTTGGGCGTGACGATGACGTAGCGCAGCGGGCCCAGGCGCACGCTGACGTTGGCATGGTTGAACACCGCCTGGAAGCCGACGATCACGATGTAGGCGTCGATCACTTCCTTGGAAAAGCCCAACACGTAGATCGGCGCGAGGATCAGCGTGCGGGTGAGCAGCAGCTCCAGGATATGCTGGCGCGAGCCAGCCAGCCAGTCCATGCTTTTGGCGCTGTGGTGCACCGCGTGCAGGCGCCACAGCACGGGCACCTCGTGGTAGGACCGGTGCGTCCAGTACTGCACCAGATCGGCCACCAGCACGATCAGCAGCACGCCGCCCCAGAAAGGCAGGCCCTGCACCCAGCCGCGAATGCCGTCGTTGGCGGCCCAGCCGAAGAACTTGTGCACCAGCAGGTTGGTAGCCAGCAGCACAAAGCCCACGATCATGTGGTTGACGATGAAGTGGTGCAGGTCGGTCTGCCACTCGGCGCGAAACACCGGCTGGTCTTTTCGCAGCGCGAAGAGCTTTTCAATGAAGATGAAGATCAGCGAGGAGCCCAGCAGGTCCAGGATGAACCAGTCCAGGCCGATGTAGGGCGTGTTGTCGGCGAAATCATTCACCGGCACCTTGTGACCGCCCAGCAGCGCAGTGGAAACGACCAGCAAAAAAGCGGCGGCGGCCAGCCAGCGCGAGCGGTTGAAGATGATGTTGACCAGCGAGATGCCGCCGGCAATCACCAGTGAGGTGAACATCACGATGCGGATCACGTCGACGTTGTAGTTTCTGCGCAGTTCGGGCGTGGTGAGGTATTCGGGGAAATGAAAGGCCAGCACGCCCAGAAAGCACAAGATGCCCAGGCCAAGGGCAATCACCCCGCTCATCATGCCTTTGCCACGGCGCAGTTCGCCGTGGCTTTCCGTCAGTTCGTTGAGTTTGTCGAGCATCGCGTCTTTCCCTCTGCTGTTGTTTTTGACTTTTGGGAGTGTAGCCGCGCACGCTGGATCCGGGGCAGGCCCGTGCCGGCCTGCCCGCGGTTTTTGTCACTGTTTCACGATGACGGGATAGACCGTGAACACGTTGGGGTTCTTCGGCTCCACGGTGACGCGCACCCAATGGATCAGTGGGCTGCCGAAGGTCTGCAGACGGGTGAGGTTGACCAGCAGTTTTGTGGGGCTGTAGAGCGGCTTGTCGACCTTGAAGAAATGCGTGTCGCCGTGCACCAGCAGCACCTGCCCGGCGAATTGCTCGGTTTCGGTAACGACGTTGCTCATGAAATTGCGATAGCCGCTGACACCCGGTGCCTGGCTTTCGTCCTTGTCCTCTGTTTCGGGCAGGTCGAAGCCCGGGTCGGCCTGGAAGACCAGCACCAGCCCGCGCGCCTTGCGGGTCTTGGCGTCCGCGAAGGCCTCCTGCATCCAGCGCACATTGGCCGCATCGCGCTCCACGTATTCGGCGTTGGAAGCCTCACACTGGGCCGCGGTGCGCGCGCTTTTGTTTGTGCAGTCTTTCTCGTCCAGGATTTTGTTGTTGTTGCTGCCGGGCAGGTTCAGCGTCGCGAACACGATGCCCTGGTGCGCAAAGCGGGTGTTCTCGACGAATTTCTCGCCCAGCGGGGCCTGGTGAACCAGCGCCATGCTTCGCTTGCCGAGGCTGCGGGTGGTCGGGAACATGGTTTTTCGCAGGTAGGCCAGGCGCTCCAGGCCGTCGTAGCCGCCATTGTTGAGGCGGTGGCAGTCCGTCCATTCGTTGTCGCCGGGCACATAGACCACCGGCTTGCGCAGCTCGCTGAACATGGTGAGCGCCGACGCATAGATGTCGTCGGTGCATTTGGAGCTTCCGTCCTTGATGTCGCCGTCGTAGATCGAGAAGGCGATGTCCGACTGGTTGATGCTTTTCAGCAGGGCCGGGATTTTCGGGTCGTCGCCGGCCTTTTGATAGGGCATGTCGCCCCAGAGGCCGAATGAAAAACTTTGCGCCTGCGCGCAGGCCATGCCGAGCGCCAACAGCGCGCCGGCCAATAAACGGTGAGACATTGATGCTCCAGTCGAAAGACCGGGAGCTTAGGCGGGCCGTATGACGGCGCTATGACGCGATATGGCGTGAAGCTTGCGCTCAGGCCGCGCGCACTGCTTCGGGGTGCGCCGCAGCCAGGGCCACGCCGCTGATCACATCGCCCACGACGATGACCGAGGGGCTGGCCATGCCGGCCTCTCGGACCGACGCCGCCAGTTCACCCAGCGTTGTGGTGATGTGGCGCTGCGTCGCCAGCGAAGCATTCTGGATCACTGCCACCGGCGTGCCAGCGGGCAGGCCCGACAGCAGTTCGTCCTGGATGCGCTCCGCGCCGCTGACGCCCATGTAGATCACCAGCGTGAGGCGGGCGCTGTGCGCGGTGGCCGCCAGGGCTTTCCAGTCGGTGCCGCTGTCGCCGGGCTTGGCGTGGCCGGTGACAAAAACCACGCCGTGCGCATGTTCGCGGTGCGTGAGCGGCACGCCCAGCGAAGTGACGGCGGCCAGGCCGGCGGTGATGCCGTTGACCACTTCCACTTCGATGCCAGCCTCGCGCAGGTGCTCGACTTCTTCGCCGCCGCGGCCGAAGATGAAGGGGTCGCCGCCCTTGAGCCGCACCACGTCTTCGCCTTCACGCGCGGCCATCAGCATGAGCTTTTCAATAAAGGCCTGGGGCGTGGACTTGCAGCCGCCGCGTTTGCCCACGTAGACGATGCGCGCCTCTGGCCGCGCGAAGGCCGCGATCTCGTCGCTCACAAGGTCGTCCACCAGCAGCACGGTCGCCCGCTGTATGGCCTTCAGGGCCTTGAGGGTCAGCAGTTCCGGGTCGCCGGGGCCGGCGCCGACAAGGGTGACTTTTCCGTGGTTCATGGTGCTTGTGTGATTTGGGGCAAGAGCTGCAAGATATGTTCCACCTGCCGCGCAATCGACGGGGGAACCGGTTTGTCGCCGGCCATCACGGCCTGAATGTAGGCCGCGGTGGCGGCGGCGTCCACCGTTTTGGGGAGGTCCGGCAGGGAGGCCAGCGTGCCGGGCTGGGTTTCCTGCAGCAAAGAGCGCTTGCCCCCTATGAAGGCCTCCATCTGTGGCATGCGGCGCGCATCGGCCACGCCTTCGCCCTCGGTGCCGCGCAGCAGCATCGCGTTGGCGCCGGTCAGCTCGAAAGTCTGTGCCATCGAGACGGCGTATTCAGGGTGGGTGTAGCTGCTCACCACCAGGCTTTTTCCCTGGCAGGGGCTCATGATCTTGACCAGGCTGTGCGCCGGATTGCGCAGGCCCACGGCGCGGCGCACGTCGAGCAAGCGCTTGAGGGACGGCAGCAGCAACTCGGTGGGCGCGAAAACGGCCTCGCTGTGATTGATCTTGCGCATGGCCGGCAGCGCATCGATGCCAAGGGCCTGCAGCACTTCCGAGGCAAACACCCGGCTCGATTCGGTGGGTGTGCCGTGCACCAGGACCGGCACGCCTTCCCGGGCGAGCAGCAGGGCCAACAGCGGCGTAAGAACCGGCAGCTTGCGCGCGCCGTTATAGCTTGGCAGCACGACGGTGGGCGTTTCACCCGCAGGGAAATGCGCCAGGCGTTGGTGCAACGCGTCAAGGAAACCCGCCATTTCTTCGGGTGTTTCGCCTTTGATGCGCATGGCCAGGCAAAAGGCGCCGATTTCGAGGTCGGTCACCGCGCCGTCCAGCACCTGGCCCAGCAGGTCGGCGGCTTGCTCACGTGCGAGGGCGCGAGCGCCGTCCTTGCCGCGGCCGATTTCCTTGATGTACTGGCTAATACCCATAAGCGTGATTGTCCGCGAATGCAGATAACTTCTTCTTATGAGCTTAAGCCACTTGCCGGATGGGGATTACGGTGCGCGGCGCAGCAGTTTGCGTATCCGTACGCGCCGAGCGCACGCGGCGCTTGAGCTCGGGCACGCAGGAGCCGCAATTGGTCCCGCATTTGAGCGTGGCCTGCAGCGAAGCCAGCCGTTCTTCGTCGGTGTGCAGGTGGCCGCTACCGCCGCCGCCGCCCTCCACGAGCGCCAGGTGCTCGTCAATGGCCGCGTCGCTGACGTTCAGGCAGGTGCAGACCAGCTTGCCGCGCGACTGCACCGCCACCGGCGGCTTGGCACCGGGCAGCAGCAGCAACCGGCCGTAGGCCTGTGCCGGAAGCTCATCCTGCAGCAGCGTCTTGATCCAGGCTTGCGCGCTGGTGTCGCCGGCCAACACAAAGCCGGCCAACTCGACCGCATCGCCCTTGCGCACCAGCCGCACGGTGCGCCGCTGGCCTTTTTTTCGGTCGGCGTAACGCAGGACCTCGGCGCCGCCCAGGCCCAGGATGGACTCCAGCCTGGCCAGCAGCTCGTCGGGCGGGGCTTCGTGGCTGGCCGCGCGAAACAGCAGTCCGGAGCGTTCGCGGCCGTGGTCGGCCAGCGCGGTGTTGTTGGAAAAAGGCACGCAACTCGTAAAGGGGAAGGCCGCCATCAGGGGCTTGAGTTGCTCGCGCCCGGCCAGCACATCGCCGCCCGGCAGCCAGGCCATGGCCAGCAGCGTCCAGGGCATTTCGGCCTTCAGGATCTTGACTGCGGCGTGCTTGAGTTCGGGTTGTTTGGAGCTGGGGCAATAAGCCGAAGTGGTGAGCGCATTGACGCCGGCCAACGGCGTGCCGCCGGTGGACTGGCCGCTCAAATACTCTTCACCCCAGTGCATGGCGATAAATGCCTGGCTCACCGCCACTTCGGGCGAAGCCTGCAGCGGCACCATGATGGAGCCGCGCTTGGACGTCACGTACACCAGGTCGCCGTCCTTGAGCAGGCGGCGCGCCATGTCCTGCGCGTTCATCTGCACAGCCGGCTCGGCCACATGGCCGAACAAACGGCCCAGGGTGCCGGTGCGGCTCATGCCGTGCCACTGGTCGCGCAGGCGGCCGGTGGTGAGGGAAAACGGGTAGCGTGATTCGCGCGGCTCGGCCACTGGTCTGTAGACGGTGTTGGCAAAGCGCGCTTTCCCGTCGGCGGTGGGGAACACGCCGTCTTCGTAGAGCCGTGCCTTGCCGGCGCTGTCGCCGGGCTTGAAGGGCCACTGCCGCGGCTGCTCGTCGAGCATCGCGTAGCTCAGGCCGGTGATGTCCAGGTCGCGGCCACGGGTGGATTCGCGGTGTTCGTTCCAGATGCTTTCCACGGCGCTTGCTTCGCCGGCCATCGAGTAGGGGAAGAGGGTGGTGCTGGTTGCCGTGCGGCTGGGCAGCAGCTTCTCCAGCCGCTGCGCGAAGTCCACCGCGATCGCCCAGTCGTGCCGCGTTTCCCCGGGCGCTGACACGGCCGGCCGCACGCGGCTGATGCGCCGTTCGCTGTTGGTCACCGTGCCGGTTTTTTCGCCCCAGGTGGTGGCGGGCAGCAGCAGGTCGGCGTAGTCGCAGCTCGAGGTGGTGGCAAAGGCTTCCTGCACGATCACCAGTTCGGCCCGCTCCAGCGCGCGGCGCACCGTGGCCTGGTCGGGCATCGACTGGGCCGGGTTGGTACAGGCGATCCACAGGGCTTTGATTTCGCCGTCGGCCGCGGCCTGGAACATTTCGACTGCGGTCTTGCCGGGCTTTTCCGGCACGGAGGGAACGCCCCACAAGGCGGCGATTTCCGCGCGGTGTTCGGGGTTGGCCAGGTCGCGGTGCGCGCTCAGCAGGTTGGCCAGGCCGCCCACTTCGCGCCCACCCATGGCATTGGGCTGGCCCGTCAGCGAAAACGGCCCGGCGCCGGGTTTGCCAATCTGGCCGGTGGCCAGGTGCAGGTTGATGAGGGCGGCGTTCTTGGCGGTGCCGCTGCTGGACTGGTTCAGGCCCTGGCAATACAAGCTCAGCGTGGCAGCCGAGGTCGCGAAGAGCCGGGCGGCGGCGAGCAGGTCTTCTTTTTTGATGCCGCAGGTTTCGGCCACCAGGTCAGGCGTGTAGTCGCGCACCGTGGCCTTGAGGGCGTCAAAGCCCGTGGTGTGCGCCGCGATGTACGCTGCGTTGGTCCAGCCTTCCCACAGCATGACGTGCAGCATGCCGTTGAAGAGCGATACGTCGGTGCCCGGCTGGATGCCCAGGTACAGGTCGGCGATCTCGGCGGTGTCGGTGCGGCGCGGGTCGCAAAAAATAATCTTCAGCGACGGGTTCGCGGCCTTGGCGTCTTCGATGCGGCGGAACAGGATGGGGTGGGCGTAGGCCGTGTTGCTGCCGACGATGAAAATGCACTGCGCATGGTTCACGTCGTCATAGCAGGCGGGCGGCGCATCGGCGCCCAGCGTCTGCTTGTAGCCGGCCACGGCGCTGCTCATGCACAGGCGCGAATTGGTGTCGACGTTGTTGGTGCCTATCAGGCCCTTGGCCAGCTTGTTGAAGACGTAGTAATCCTCGGTCAGCAACTGGCCTGAAATATAAAAGCCCACCGCGTCGGGCCCGTGGTCGCGGATGATCTGCGCAAAACTCTCGCTGGCGAAATCGAGCGCGCTGTCCCAGGACACCGGCTTGGGCGCTTCGTGGCGGTGCTCGCGCCGCATGGGTTGCAGCAGGCGCGTCTGCCGCGTGACGGCGGCCGAGGCGGTCAGCGCCAGCGTCGAGCCCTTGGTGCAGAGCCGGCCGAAGTTGGCGGGGTGGTCCGGATCGCCCCTGACCCCAGTGATTTCATCGCCCTGCGATTCGATGATCACCCCACAGCCGACGCCGCAGTACGGGCAGGTCGATCTTGTATCAGTCATGAATGTTCAGGGGACCTTCGTTTATGCCGTGTGTGGCGCCTGCACACCGAAGCTTTCATCACCCAAGGCACCACCGGATGCTCCGGGCCCAGCGCGCGGCGGCTGCAGGTCCAGCGCCAGCGTGTCCAGTTCGGCGGCATCCAGGAAAACCTGGCCCGTTTCCACCTTGCAGCTGAATTTTGGGGTGCAGCCCTCGTCGGGCTCCCTGGCGCAGCCGTCCGCCAGGCCTATGGTCCAGTTGTGCAGGGGGCAGGCCACGCTGGTGCCGAAGACAATGCCCTGCGACAGCGGGCCGCCCTTGTGCGGGCAGCGGTCAAGCAACGCAAACACCTGGTCCTGCTCGTTGCGGAACACGGCTACATCAATACCTTTCGCGCGTGAAACACGGCGCGAGCCGAGCACCGGGATGTCGGTGACCAGGCAGATTTTTTTCCATTCAGACATAGTGATCTCTCAATTCTGCGGATGAGGCGCTCAGGCGGGCGTGAGTTTTTCAAACTGCCGGGTGTCGACGGCGGCTTCCTTGAGGTCGAACCAGGGATCGGGTTCGCCATCGAGCGCAAACTGCAGCTGTTCCCACAGCGCCTTGCGGCCTTCGTGGTCTTCCAGGATTTTTTTCTTCACGTAGTCCAGGCCGACGCGGTTCACGTAGTGCACCGTGCGCTCCAGGTACCAGCCTTCCTGGCGATAGAGCTCGCAGAAGGCGCCGGTGTACTCGAGCACCTCCGCCGCCGTCTTGAGTTTGGTGAAGAAGTGGGCGACTTCCGTCTTGATCCCGCCGTTGCCGGCGATGTACATCTCCCAGCCCGAATCGACGCCGATGATGCCGACGTCCTTGATGCCCGATTCAGCGCAGTTGCGCGGGCAGCCGCTGACGGCGAACTTCACCTTGTGCGGTGCGTACATGCGCCACATCGCGCGCTCCAGGTCCTTGCCCATCTGCGTGCTGTCCTGCGTTCCCATGCGGCACCACTCGCTGCCCACGCAGGTCTTCACGGTGCGCAAGGCCTTGGCATAGGCGTGGCCGGAAGGCATGCCGATGTCCTTCCAGACGTTCTGCAGGTCCTCTTTCTTGACGCCCAGCAAGTCGATACGCTGGCCGCCGGTGACCTTGACGGTCGGGATCTTGTATTTGTCTACCGCGTCGGCGATGCGGCGCAACTCGTCGGCCGTGGTCTCGCCGCCCCACATGCGCGGGATGACACTGTAGGTGCCGTCCTTCTGGATGTTGGCGTGGCTGCGTTCATTGATGAAGCGGCTTTGCGGATCGTCCTTGGCCTGCTTGGGCCAAGTGCTGATCAGGTAATAGTTGACGGCCGGGCGGCAGGTGGCGCAGCCGTTGGGCGTCTTCCATTCCATGAACTTGAAGGTGTCCGAAATGCTCAGCAGCTTGTTGGCGCGGATCGCGTCGCGCACTGCCTGGTGGCCGTGGTCGGTGCAGGCGCACATGGGCTTGAGCTTGGGCGTGGCGGAGTAGTCGCCGCCGGCGGTGAACATCAGGATCTGCTCGACCAGGCCGGTGCAGGAACCGCAGGAGGCGCTGGCCTTGGTCTGCTTGCGCACTTCATCGAGCGTGAACAGGCCTTTTTCCTTGATGGCCTTGCAGATCGTGCCCTTGTTGACGCCGTTGCAGCCGCAGACTTCCGCGTCGTCGGCCATCAGCGCGGCCTTGTTCTGGCCTTCGTGCCCGGCGTCGCCGAGGTTGGACTCGCCGAAGATCAGCTTGTCGCGGATGTCGGCCACGCTGCGGCCGTCGCGCAGCAGCTTGAAGTAGTAGCTGCCGTCCACCGTGTCGCCGTAGAGGCAGGCGCCGACCAGCTTGTCGTCCTTGATCACCAGCTTCTTGTAGACGCCGCCGAAGGGATCGCTCATCACGATTTCCTCGGCGCCGGCGCTGCCCATGAACTCGCCGGCGCTGAAGAGGTCTATGCCCGTAACCTTGAGTTTGGTCGACGTGAGTGAGCCCGAATAACGGCCGATGCCGAACTGCGCCAGGTGGTTGGCCGCCACCTTGGCCTGCTCGAACAGCGGCGCGACCAGACCGTAGGCGATGCCGCGGTGCGCCGCGCATTCACCCACCGAGTAGATGCGCGCGTCTGTGACGGTCTGCATGGTGTCGTTGACGACGATGCCCTTGTTGCAATGCAGGCGCATGGATTCGGCCAGCTGGGTATTGGGGCGTATGCCCACCGCCATGACCACGAGGTCGGTGGCCACTTCGCTGCCATCCTTGAACTTGATGGACTTCACGCGGCCTTCCTCGTTGCCGGTGAGTTCTTGCGTCTGTGCGCCGATCAGGAACTTCAGGCCGCGGTCTTCCAGCGACTTCTGCAGCAGCTTGCCCGCCACGTCGTCGAGCTGGCGCTCCATCAGCCAGGGCATCACGTGCACCACGGTGACTTCCATGCCGCGCAGCATCAGGCCGTTGGCCGCTTCCAGGCCCAGCAGGCCGCCGCCGATGACGACCGCCTTCTTGTATTTCTCGGAGGCCTCGATCATCGCGTTGGTGTCGGCGATGTCGCGGTAGGCGATCACGCCTTGCAGGTCCTTACCCGGCACCGGCAGGATGAAGGGATTGGAGCCGGTGCACATCAGCAGGCGGTCGTATTCCTCTTCGGTGCCGTCTTCGGCGCGCACGATGCGCTTGACGCGGTCGACTTCCACCACTTTCTTGCCGGCGTGCAGCGTGATGTGGTTGTCCTTGTACCAGTCCCAGGAGTTCAGGACGATCTCGTCCAGCGTCTGCTCGCCGGCCAGTACGGGCGACAGCAGGATGCGGTTGTAGTTGGGGTGCGGCTCGGCGCCGAAGACCGTGATGTCGTATAGATCAGGCGCGACCTTGAGCAATTCTTCCAGGGTGCGCACGCCGGCCATGCCATTTCCGACCATCACCAGTTTTGATTTTTTCATGGGGCTACTCCAGTGGATTCAATGTTTCCAGGTGCAAGGCAAGCGTCATGCCACGGCCGGACCACACAGGTCGGACGGGGATGCCGGTGAAAAGCGCGTGGGCGCCTGGCTTTTCGAAATAAGGGGTGAAATTCATGATGCTCTCTCCCGTACAACAGGGACCCGGGCTGTCAACCCGGTGTGAGGCACACCATTACGCACGTCGTTGTGCGCAGAACCCGCAGTGCATTCGCTAAGGTCGGGCGCGTCGTTACGCCCGCCATAGCTGATGCAAAACTTGTGCCATATCATTGGGCTGCATCGCGCGCAGGGCAACCCAGGCCGGCCCGTGGCCCGCGACTTGCATCTTGCCCAGCCTCATTTCCCTCTCAAGCTATTGATTTGTATGACTTCCGCATTGGTACACCTGAACGGCCCCGCAGGCGCCAATCCGCTGGTTGCTGACCTTGAGGCGGCCGGCATCCACGTGCTGGGGGTGGTTCACGAGCGCAGCAAACTGGTGCAGGAGGTGCTGCGCCAGTCGCCCGATGTACTCGTGTGCCACGATGCGCTGCCCGATGAAGCCCTGTTCAAGCTTTTGCAGGTGGTGAGCGACACCGCGCCGTGCCCCGTTATGGTGTTTACCAGCGACAGCGATGCGGAAAAAATCACACGCGCCACCGAAGTGGGTGTGCATGCCTACGTGGTCAATGGCTACAGCCCGCAACGTCTGCGGCCGCTGATTCACCTGGCCCAGGCGCGCTTTGGGCGTGAACAGGCCCTGCACGGCGAGATGCGAGACATTGCCGGCCGCCTCGAAGAGCGCAAGGTGGTGGACCGCGCCAAGGGCATCCTGATGCGCGCGCGCCAGATGTCCGACGACGACGCTTTCCAGATCCTGCGCACCGCTTCCATGCACACCAACCAGCGCCTGGGCCAGGTGTCGCAGCACATCATCCATTCGGCGCGCTTTGCCGAAGACGTCAACCGCTCCGGCCAGCTGCGCATGCTGTCGCAGCGCCTGGTCAAGCTGGCCCTGCTGCGGGTGGCGGGAGTGCAGGCCGAACGCGTAGCGGAGTTGCTCACGGAATCGGTGCAGCGCGTAGATGCCAACATTGCCTCTCTCAGTAAAAGCCTGTCCAAGCCTACTTTCGGCGACCTGCTGGGGCAGGTGACCCTGACCTGGGCGCGCCTCAAACCGGCCGTGCAGGAGAGCCGGGCGCCTGGCGAAATGGCGCATCTGGACGAGCTTGCCGAGCTGCTGCTGCAGGAAGCCGAGCGCATGACTGGCATCCTCGAAAGCGCCGGCGCCATGCCACCGCTGCAGATGCTCAACCTGGCCGGCCGCCAGCGCATGCTGAGCCAGCGCTTCGCGAAATACGCCTTGCTGCAAGCCTTGGGCGGCGCCAACGCACAGCGCAGCGAGGCTGGCATGGCCGAGTCGCAGGCGGCGTTTGAAAAGGCCCTGCAATACCTGAACGACATCCCGCTGACGAGCAAGGAGATCCGCGAATCCTTGGACAAAGCCGCCGCAGGCTGGGCGCAGATGCGCGCCGGCGCTGCCGGCATCGCCAAAGGCAAGGATGCCAAGCGGCTTGAGGGCCTGGCCGTTGCCAGCGAGGATCTGCTGGATGTATTCGAACAGCTCTCGGTGCAGTACGAGCGCAGCATGCAGATGCTGGTGGGCTAGGGCTGGTTAAACCGCCTGTTAAACGCCCCGTTGCAGCGCATTGCTGCAATGCACCAATATCGGGCATTGAACTTGCTTGTATTGGTGCATGGCATTTGATCTGGACATTGGCTTTGCAACCCTGGCGGGCCGAAAAAACACCAACGAGGACTTCTGTGCGGCCATGCTGCCCGAGCCGGGGCACGAGGGCATGGGCTCCATCGTGGCGGTCGCCGACGGCGTGAGCACTGGCGGCATGGGCCGCGAAGCCGCGCAAACCACTGTCACCAGCTTGGTCCGCGACTACTACGGCACGCCCGAGACCTGGGACACCACGGTGTCGCTGGACCGCATCATTGGCGCGCAGAACGCCTGGCTGGCCGGCATCAACCGCCGGCGCCGACCGGCTGTGGGCCTGACCACCCTCACGGCGCTGGTGCTGCGCGGGCAGTCCTACACCCTGGCGCACGTGGGCGATTCGCGGGCCTATTTGCTGCGCGCCGGTGCGCTGCAGCAGCTCACGCATGACCATGTGGTCAACCATCCCGACTTCAGGCACCAATTGCTGCGCTCGGTGGGAGCCGAAGACCATGTGGTGGTCGATTACATGCAGGGCGACCTGCAGGTGGGCGACATGTTCGTGCTCGTCACCGACGGCGTGCACGGCGTGCTGCGCGACGCGCGGTTGCGGGATTTCGCCGGCCTTGAGGAAGAGGGCGGCGCCCAGCGCGCCAGCCAGGGCCTGGTCGATGCGGCCCTGGCCGCAGGCAGCCATGACAACGTGACGGCCGTGGTGGTGCGCGTGCGCGGCCTGCTCGATGCGACCCTGCAGGACGTGGACCGTATCGCGCAAACCTTGCCTGTTCCGCCCAAGTTGAAAGTCGGCGACACGATAGACGGCCTGGTGGTGACCGCGAAAGTAGCCGACAACGAAATCCACGTGCTCTATCAAGTGCGCGACCCCGGCACGCGGATCCTTTACGCCCTCAAGGCCCTGAACCCCGCCAGGTCCCACGACGGCGAGGAGCGCGCCATGCTGGCGCACGAAGCCTGGCTGGCCATGCGCATGCAGTCCGGCCCGGCGGCGGGGCATCTCGTCAAGCTTCACGAAAGCCCGCCGGCCGGGCAAGAGCGCAGCGCTTTTTACCTGCTGTATGACTGGCACAGCGGCGAAACGCTTCAGCAGCAACTGGACCGCCGCCACAAATTCAGCGTGGAACAGGTGCTGGGCGCAGCCACCCAGGCGGCGCGCGCGCTGGGCCGGCTGCACCGCCAGTGCGTGATCCACCGCGACATCAAGCCCGCCAACCTGCATCAGGGCGAAGACGGCGTGCTGCGCCTGCTGGACCTGGGCGTTGCGCTCAGCGGACGCGAGCCCGAAGCCATGCGCAAGCTGCATGCGGGGACGCCCAGCTTTATCAATCCCGAGCAATGGGGTCTTAATGCAACGGGCACAGACGGGCCCGAGGAACTGCCCGACGCGCAAAGCGATCTGTTCGCGCTGGGCGTCACCCTGTATCAGTTGCTCACTGCGCGGCTGCCCTATGGCGAGGTGCTGCCTTACCAGGCCGGCCGCTACTACCGCGACCCGGTCGCTCCCAGCCGCATCAACCCCGAAGTGCCGATCTGGCTCGACCACATCGTGCTCAAGGCCGTGGCGCGCGACAAGCGCCGGCGCTTTGAAACCGCCGAAGAGCTGTTGCTGGCGCTGGAGCGCGGTGCCTCGCGGCCGCTGACCGCGCCACAGGCCACGCCGCTGATCCAGCGGGATCCGGTGGTGTTGTGGAAGTTGTTGTTGGGGATTAGTTTGGTGGTGAATGGGTTGTTGATTTATTGGGTTTTGTTTTTGCCTCGGTGATGGGGGGCCGGGTCTTGTTCCGGTCTTCGCGCTTCATCCCTCTCTTTCTTCTGTTTCTTCTTTTTTCTCTGCTGAGGCTTGCTGGCCGGGGGTTGCCCGGCGGCAACTCACTTTTCTTTTGCTTCGCCAAAAGAAAAGTAAGCAAAAGAAAAGGCGACCCTGGTGTCTGCGTCCCCTCCGCTTCGCTACGGGGCAGCCTGCGGTGCTCGGTTCAGGCGGGGTCTCGCTAAACTCGCCTTCGGCTCAAACAACGCGATCCCTGATCCGCCTGAACCTCCGCTCCTCGGCGCATACACAAGGGGCCCGAATACCAAACAGCCAAAGACAAAAACCGAATGCCTAAAACCACAAGGACACGCCATGGCGTGTCCTTGTTTGTATTGGGGTTCGGTATTGGTATTTGGTATTCGGTTCCCGATCCCGATTGCCCCGTCCTGGCTGGGCCGAGGAGCGCAGAGCCAAGCGGATCAGGGATCGCGTTGTTTGAGCGCAGTGAAACGGAGCGAGTTTAGCGAGACCCCGCTTGGCTCGAGCACCGCAGGTTGCCCGCAGCGAAGCGTAGGGACCCAGACTGCGGGTCGCCTTTCTTTTGCTTACTTTTCTTTGGCGAAGCAAAGAAAAGTGAGTTGCCGCCGGGCAACCCCCGGCCAGCAACACTCAGAAGAGGGCGAAGAAGGAACAGAGGTAAAAGAGGAGAGCGCGGAGGCCGGCGCAAGATCCGACACGCTCTTCACGCGCCGCGAGCCCGCCCCCCCTTCTCAGCCCAAGTCCGAGTCCACCTAATCTGCATAACCCTCAACATCACCAACATCCCCAACGCCAGCGCCGCAAAAAAGAAGAACCCCCACATATACGTCCCGGCATATTGTTTGGAGATCCCCATGGCATTGGGCACCAGGCCGCCGCCGAGGGCGCCTATCTCGCCGATCATGGAGCCGGCTACCGCCGTGGCCAGGGGCCAGCGCAGGGGCACCAGCTGGAAGAGGGCGCCGTTGCCTGCGCCCAGGGCGGCGAAGCACAGCATCACGAGCAGGGTCGTGGCTGCCAGGGAGTTGCCGGCCAGGCCGCAGGCAACCAGCGTGCCTGCGATGGTGAGCAGGACCACGCTCAGGGTGTTGACGCCGCCCCAGCGGTCGGAAATCCAGCCGCCGAAGACGCGCAGTGCCGCGCCCATGAAGGCGGCGAGCATGGACAGCTGGCCTGCCTGCACCTTGCTGACGCCGAACTGGTCGTAGTAGTAGGAAGGGAGGAAGGTGGCCAGACCGATGAAGCCGCCGAAGCTCACCGCGTAGATCAGGCTGAAGGCCCAGCCGTCTTTTTCGAACAGGCAGGCGACGTGTTCACGCAGCGAGGCGTGGCTGTCCACGTCATCGGGTTCTTTGGCAAACAGGATCATGGCGGCCAGGGGCAGCAGCATGGCTACGGCGGCGATGCCGTAGACCGACTGCCAGCCGAAACGCTGGGCCAACGCGGGCGCCACCAGGACCGAAACGGCGGTGCCCACATTGCCGGCGCCGACCAGGCCCATGGCCAGGCCTTTGTAACGCGCCGGGAAGGAGCCCGAGCCCAGGCTGAGCGCGACGCCGAAGCTGGCGCCTGCAATGCCCAGCAGCACGCCCATGGCCAGCAGGCTGTTGTAGGAATCGACGACGAAGTAACCGAACAGCAGGGCCACCATGATCAGGCCCATTTCCACCAGCGTTGCATTTTTGCGGCCTATGTATTGGGCCAGCACACCGAGGGGGAAACGCATTAGCGCGCCGGCGAAGATGGGGACCGACAGCATCACGCCCTTTTGGGTGGGCGAGAGGTTGTAGGTTTCCGAGATGAAGGGCGCCATGGCCCCGTTCATCACCCAGATGCAACATGAGAAGGCGAAGTAAAAAAACGCGGCGCCCAGCGTGGGTGCGTGACCAGCCTTGAGAAAATTACGGAACCCCGCCATGGTGCAAGCTCTTTCTGTGAGATGGTTGATTCACAGAATCAGTGCGAAAAGCGTGCCACCTTGGGGCGCGCAAAACGCACCCTTGCAGCGCGGTTTCAGCGCGATTTCGGTCCTTGCGCCGGTTTCTTTTGGTGCGTCGCACAAAATGCGTGCACCCGGGCCAAGCGGGTATTCAGCCGGTGTTCAGTTCCTGCGGTCCATGTCGACGCAAACCATAGCTGCATAGTGGTTCCAGCGCAGCGTGATGACATAGGGGCGGGTGCGAACCCGGGCTTTCATGCCCTGTGTGCCCTGCATCTTGACGGGCACCGAAATCTGCAATTCGGAGCCCAGTGCCTTGCGGGCATTGCCGGCCAGCGTGTTGGCAATTTCGCCCACCGCGTCCAGCAGGTTGCCGTCGCTGAGGTCGGTTTCGTGCTGCAGCAGCAAGATTTCGCGTACCAGCTTGCCCGGCATGGAAACCATCACGTGGCCGTTGTGGCTGCCCGAAAAGGCCACAATGCCGTTGAATTCGAAGCCTTCGATGTCGCCCGAGCCGAGGTAGGCGGAGGTGATTTGGGGCTCCTGCCGGGTCGTGACTTTCAGGTAGTTCCGGATCGAGTCGACGAACAGTTTGAGGTCGTTTTCGTTGAGTGTGGCCACAGCTGTCTTCCCTATCTTCCTTAGCGCATGTCGGCGATGTCGAGCAATGCCATCTGCAGTTCTTCATCGGTGAAGGGTTTGGCGACGAAGCCGCGCGCGCCCAGCTTGAGTGCCTGGATGGCTGTTGACTTGTCGCTGAGCGCGCTGACCACGAGGATCTTGACGGCCGGGTCCAGCTTGAGCAGCGCGGAAATGCACTCGATGCCGTCCATTTCGGGCATGGTCAGGTCCATGGTGACAACCTCGGGCCGCGTCGCCCGGGCCAGCCGCACTGCCTCCTGGCCGTTCCTGGCCAGGCCCGCAAGCGCGATGCCCTTGATGCCGCCGCTTTGCACCACGCGAGAGATGCGGGTGCGAATCATGTTGGAGTCGTCAACAATCAGCAATCGCATGAAGAGGCTCCTTGGTGGGGTGGGTAAAAGTCATGGTCCGGTACGGTCAGGAAAAGCTGATCCTGAATTCGGTGTGCTGGCCGGGTGTACTCGACAAAAGCAGGCGGGCGCCCAGGCGCTGCACGTTGGCCTGCACCAGGTCCAAGCCGACGCCGCGGCCGGCATGCCGGGAAGCACCTGCCGCGGTGGAAAAACCTGGCTTGAAGATGTTCGCGACGATCTGCTTGTCGCTGAAACTTTGCAACTGCTCGGTGTTGTACCAGCCGAGCTCCAGCAGGCGGCGGCGGACATGTCCTGCGTTCAGGCCGCCACCGTCGTCGCGAACGCTGAGTTGCCACTGTCCGGCGTCGTCAGAACCCAGCGTGACGGTGACCTCGCCTTCGGCGGGCTTACTGATGGCTTGCCGCGCGGCCGGGGTTTCCACGCCGTGCACAACCGCGTTGCGCAGCAGCTGGATGGCAATCTCGCGCACCAGGTCCATCTTGGCCGGTGGAATCTCCGAAACGCCCGTCATACGCACGTCGGTCTTCACGCGTTTGCCGCAATCGGCGGCCACCTCGGTCGCCAATTTCGTGAGCGCGGCATGCAGGCCCTCCGGCGAATCGCCATGCCGGGATGGCGAGCCCTCGCCTGAACGTTTCTGGCCCATGGCTTTGAAAGCGCCCACCTTGGAGAGCAAGTCTTCCAGCGGCAAGGGCAGGGCGAGCAGCGCGTCGCCCGTGGCCGCGCCGCTGTCCTTGAGTTTCTGCAATTCACTTTCAAACTGGTGCGCCAGCGTGGCCAGGATTTCCAGGCCCAGCGAGGCGGCGTCGCCTTTGAAGGCATGGATGCGGCGGTAGGCGCCGTCCACCGCCTTGAGCACCTGGGCCTCCGAGGCAGCCGAAGAGGTGCTGCGCAGCAGGTCGTTGACCTCGAGCAGCGACGCCTCGGCGCGCTCGGTGAAGGCGCGCATCATGGCCGGCTCGGTCTCGAAGGCCTTGAGCATCATGGACAGTTCTTTTTGCGAGCGCTGGCGTTCGTTGGCCAGTCTGGCCTGCAGTTCCACTTTTTGCGTGATGTCCTGCACGGTGACCAGCAGGTGCCGCACGGTGGCGCCGTCCTGCACCCGGTTGAAATGGAAGGACAGGTAGCGGGTCGTTTGCTGGCCCAGGCGATTCGCGACGGTGAGTTCCACCTCCGAAAGCGGGTTGATGCCCTGGACCAACTGCTCCTTCACATGCGGGGAGAACAGCAGCTCGACATAGTCGCGCGCGTCGGTGAGCGCTTTTTCGGATACCAGTGTGGCCAGAACCTCAAAGAAATTCTGCCCCGACGCCAGCGTGCGGCCGAACAGCGCGTGGGTGGACCGGGACAGCTGCGAGCCGAGCTGGTATTGCGGCGTGAGCAGGAACAGGCCCTCGCGCACGCTGGCGAGGATTTCGCGATTCTCTTCGGTGACCGCTTCAATCGCGGCGTCGGAGGTTTTCAGGCGGCGCAAAAACTTGAACAGGATGAAAGCGAAGTTCAGCAGGGCCAGCACGATGCCGCCGGTCTGCACCATGCGCAGCACGCTGGCGCGCGATGCGCCTATCTGCTGTGTTTCGGTCACGAAGTCGTTGGCCGCGCCCAGCAGCTGGATGTTGTTGGCCTGGCTGTAGGCCAGCGCAGAGGCCAGTTCCTGCTGCGTGAAGTTGTCGCCGGCCAGAAGCGGCTGGAGCAGGGCGAAGTAGGGCTTCCAGAGCAGTTCCACTTTTTCTTCCAGCTCACGACCACGGCTGGACACCACCGGCTCCAGGTAAACCGGCTTGCCGTCACCGCCGGGAATGGTGCCGCCTTCGCGAAACGCCAGTTGCGACACCTGGAAGATTTTGGCGCCCGCGCGCAGCTCCGCCAAGGTGTCGGCCCTGTAGGGCACGCCCGAGACGCGCATGGCGTCGAGTTCCAGCAGGGTGCGCGCGACCCGTTGCGAGACGACGCGCTGGCGCCCCGAGAGGTTGATGGCCACAGTGTCCTGGTCGATCTTGAACGAGGTGTAGAAGTTCAGGACCAGCACCCCGAGGTCGAACAGCAGAAAGAAGGCCACCGCGATGATGATTTCGCGGTACTTGCCGAACAGGCCCAGGCCCTGGGATGGCGCGGTGCGCGCGCCGGTCGGCGCGCTCCGGGGGGCGGCGGCTCTGTCGGCGCCGGGAACGGGCAGAACTGCAGACATTGGGAACCTCCTGCTTGGTTGTTTAGTCGCGGGCCACCGCAGAACCGGCTTTGCCGGGCTGCTGGTGGCGGCCCCTCTAGGGGGAGGCATTACGTCAGGCAGCTTTTTCGACGTGGCCCTGGCGCGTGTAGAGGAAATCGATCACGGCCTTGCGGTAGCCCAGGTAGCGGATGTCCTCGGCCAATGCCACGCGTGAACGGGGCCGCGGCAATTCCACTGGCAGGACCTCGCCGATCGTGGCCGAGGGGCCGTTGGTCAGCATCACGATGCGGTCGGAGAGCAGCACCGCCTCATCGACGTCGTGGGTCACCATCACCACCGTGCTTTGCGTGGTGGCGACGATCTGCAGCAGTTCGTCCTGCAGCTTGGCGCGGGTCAATGCATCCAGCGCGCCGAAGGGTTCGTCAAGCAGCAACACTTTGGGTTCCATGGACAGCGCGCGCGCGATGCCGACGCGCTGCTTCATGCCGCCCGATATCTCGCCCGGGCGCTTTTGCGCCGCCGCGCTCAGCCCGACCATGGCCAGTGCCGCATCGGTGCGGGCCTTAAGCTGCGCCTTGTTTTCAGTGGCCGAGAAGACGCGCTCGACGGCAAGGTAGACGTTTTCGAAACAGGTCAGCCAGGGCAGCAGCGAATGGTTCTGGAACACCACGGCACGCTCCGGGCCGGGCCCGGCGATTTCGCGGTTGGCGCACAGCAGGCTGCCTTCGGTCGGCGTTGTCAGGCCTGCGATCAGATTCAGCAGGGTGGACTTGCCGCAGCCGGAGTGGCCGATCAGGGTGACGAACTCGCCTTTGGCGACTGCCAGGTTGATGTTTTGCAGCGCGCGGAAGGGCCCCTTGCGGGTCTTGAAGGTCTGCGCGACGCCCTGGATTTCGATGTACTTGTTGGTGAGGGATGTCATGGCGGTTTCCCCGTGGTTTAGTTTTTGACTTCTTCGAAGGTGAAAGCGGTCGCCAGCTTGATCAGTGCGTACTCCAGCACCAGGCCGACGATGCCGATCACGAAGATCGCGATGATGATGTTCTTGACGTTGAGGTTGTTCCATTCGTCCCAGACCCAGAAGCCGATGCCGACACCGCCGGTCAGCATCTCGGCCGCGACGATCACCAGCCAGGCGGTGCCGACGGCCAGGCGCACGCCGGTCAGCATGTAGGGCAGCACGGCGGGAAAGAGGATCTTGGTGACGATCTTCCATTCGCTGAGGTTGAGCACGCGCGCCACGTTCATGTAGTCCTGGGGCACGCGCTGCACGCCGACGGCGGTGTTGATGATCATGGGCCAGATCGAGCAGATGAAGATGGTCCAGATGGCGGCCGGGTTGGCGCCCTTGAAGACCAGCAGGCCTATCGGCAGCCAGGCCAGCGGCGAGACCGGGCGCAGCAGGCTGATCAGCGGGTTGAACATGCGGCTCAGGAAGTTGAAGCGGCCGATCATGAAACCAACCGGAATGCCGACGACGGCCGCCATGCCGAAGCCCATGGCCACGCGCTTGAGCGAGGACAGCACGTTCCAGCCCACGCCCTGGTCATTGGGGCCCTTGCTGTAGAACGGGTCGCTGAAGATCTGCACCGCCTGCGCGAAGGTGTCCCTGGGCGAGGGGATACTGCCGCCCGTGCCCATGAACACCAGCTCCCAGACCAGAGCCAGCAAGCCCAGGCCCAGCAGGGGCGGCAACACGGCCAGCCAGAGAGCCGAAGCGTCCCAGGGTGCGCGAGACTGCACGGTAGGTGCGGCCGGAACGGCGGGCATGGCCGCCTGTGCCGCGGTCGGCGTGGTTAGGTTTGTCATGTCCTTGTGGGCGGCCGCCGATGGAGCGGGGCCGGCATCCCGGGTTTTGGTTTTGTCGCCGCCGCGGGGCGCGGCCTCGAGCGGGCTGTGGAATACGGCACTGACCATGGCGTGACCTCTTGTCTCTAGTGTGAAAGTGGAGTGGCTGTGGCGCGAGTGTTCAGGCGTGAACCTTGAAACTGTCGGCGTATTTTTTCGGGTCCTTGCCGTCCCACACGGTTCCATCCATCAGCTTGCTGCTGCGCATCACGTCTTTGGGGACGCTGGTCTTTGCGGCGGTGGCGGCCTGCTTGTAGATGTCGATCTGGTTGATTTTTTTGGCGATGCCCAGGTAGTCGGGATGCTCCTTGATCAGGCCCCAGCGCTTGTGCTGCGTGAGGAACCACATGCCGTCCGACAGATAGGGGAAGCTCACCGCCCCGTCGTTGTAGAACTTCATGTAGTTGGGGTCGTCCCAGGTCTTGCCCATGCCGTTCTGGTAGCGGCCCAGGATGCGCTGGTTGATCGCATCGACGCTGGTGTTGACGTAGCTCTTGTCGGCGATGGTTTCGGCCATCTTCTGCTTGTTGCTGAGGTTGGCGTCAATCCACTTGCCGGCTTCCAGGACGGCGGCCGTCACCGCGCGGGCCGTGTTGGGGTACTTCTGCACAAATTCGGCGGTGGTGCCCAGCACTTTTTCGGGGTGGTCCTTCCAGATGTCCTGGGTGGTCACGGCGGTCACGCCGATGCCGTCGATGATGGCGCGGTGGCCCCAGGGCTCGCCCACGCAGAAGCCGTCCATATTGCCCACGCGCATGTTGGCCACCATCTGTGGCGGCGGCACGGTGATAACCTTGGCGTCCTTCATCGGGTTGATGCCGTTGGCGGCCAGCCAGTAGTAAAGCCACATGGCATGTGTGCCGGTGGGGAAGGTCTGGGCGAAGGTGTATTCGCGCTTGTCGCTGGCCATCAGCTTGGCCAGGCCGGCGCCGTCCACTGCGCCCTTGTCTGCGAGCTTTTTGGACAGCGTGATGGCCTGGCCGTTGTTGTTGATCGTCATCAGCACGGCCATGTCTTTCTTGGGGCCGGCCGTGCCCATGTGCACGCCGTAGACCAGGCCGTAGAGCACGTGGGCGAAGTCCAGTTCGCCGTTGACCAGCTTGTCGCGCACGCCGGCCCAGCTGGCTTCCTTGGTCGGGATGATCTTGACACCGTACTTCTGGTCTATGCCCAGCACCGAGGCCATCACCACCGAGGCACAGTCGGTCAGCGGAATGAACCCGATCTTGACTTCCTTTTTCTCCGGCGCGTCGGATCCCTGGGCGTAGACGGCGGCGCGCAGGGCGGGGTTGATGCCCACGGCACCCACGGCCGCGGCCTGCAGCACGGTGCGGCGTGTCAGCGAAGATTTCAGCAGTTCAGTCATGTGTCGGCTCCAGGTAGATAAAACGAAAGGCGAAAACAAAAAAGGCGCTCGACCCGGGCAACACGTTGAACGTGATGCAGGGTGCGAACGCCTTTGTTCCTTGGGGCACGGCACTTCGTCGTTGAAGTGCTGTGCCGGTTGGTCGTCTTTGACCAATGCGCAATGCATTGCAAAAGCTGTGCCAGATGTGCGGAGCGTTGCCGAAAGAGTTGATTTATAGAGCGAGAGCAGGGCCGGTCCTCGGCTCTCCGTGCGTGTCGCCAAGGCGGTTTTGGCAACGCGCCCCGTGGCGAAATTTGCTGAATGGCAGGACTCCGCGCACCTGATTTGTGCGCTGCACCAATTAAGGGTGAACCGGGCGGAGGGCAGCCCGGCCGCCGGTCAACCCAGCAGGTCTATGGCATCCAGCATGCGCTGCGCCACTTCGCCCAGGCGCAGGCCCTTGTCCATGGCGGCCTTGCGCAGCTTTTCGTAGGCGGCTTGTTCGGACAGGCCCTGGCGCTGCATCAGCATCCCTTTGGCCCGGTCTATGACTTTTCGTTCGTGCAGCTCGGTTTTGGCGTGCGCCAGTTCTTTTCGCAGACCCTGCTCGTGCTCAAAGCGCGCCATGGCTACATCGAGGATGGGGCGAATGCGGTCCGGCGACAGCCCTGCCACCACATAGGCCGACACGCCGGCCGCGACGGCATCCTTGACGTGGCTGGTGTCGTTGTCGTTGGTGAACAGCACGATGGGCCGCCTGGCGTCCCGCGTCGCCATCACCACATGCTCCAGGGAGTCGCGGGCCTCGCTTTCGGCGTCCACGATGATCATGTCGGGTTGCAGCTGCGCCAAGCGCTCGTCCAGAAAGGTGTCCGCCGGCAGCACCGCGACGATGTTGTAACCGTTTTCCAGCAGGCCGATGCGCAACTGGCGCGAGCGCTCGGCAAGCTCCCGCGCATGGTCGTCAGCGGACACGGACTCGGTGAGGTCCGGTGCGATGATGACCAGGCGCAGGGCTTGAGACGGCGTCATAAAGGTGCTTCGTGCAAGAAGCGTGCCCCCACGATCACTCGCTCCGCGTAGCTCCCTGCCCCCGAGGGGGCCGCCCGCCTGCGGCCCGGCAAAGCCGGTTCCGCGGCTCATGCTGGTAGAAGAGGTCAGGGACTTCGAGCGATATTTACCAGTAGGGGCCGCGGGACTGGCTCTGCCAGACCGCAGGCGCCGTCCCCTTGAGGGGAGAACAAGCTACACGCAGTGAGCTTGGACAGGGGTGTACCAATTTCTGGGGGGAACAGGCTACACGCAATGAGTCTGGACGGGGGTGGGTCTACACTTCAAAGATGAGAGTTCTTGGAATCGAATCGAGTTGCGATGAAACCGGTGTGGCGCTGGTGGATGCCAGCGGCAACGGGGTGCCGCGCCTGCTGTCGCACGCGCTGTTCAGCCAGATTGACATGCACCAGGCCTATGGCGGCGTGGTGCCCGAGTTGGCCAGCCGCGACCATATCCGGCGTGTATTGCCTCTGACACACCAGGTGATGGCCGAGGCAAATAGCAGCCTCGCACAAGTGGATGTTGTGGCCTATACCCGCGGCCCGGGCCTGGCCGGTGCGCTGCTGGTGGGGGCCGGTGTTGCCTGCTCGCTGGCGGCGGCGCTGGGCAAGCCGGTGATGGGGGTTCACCACCTGGAAGGCCATTTGCTCTCGCCCTTCCTGAGCGCCGACCCGCCCGAGTTTCCTTTTGTGGCCTTGCTGGTGTCGGGCGGGCATACGCAGCTGATGCGGGTGGACCGCGTGGGCAGTTACGAATTGCTGGGTGAAACCATTGACGACGCGGCCGGCGAGGCTTTTGACAAGTCGGCCAAGCTGATGGGCCTGCCGTATCCGGGCGGCCCGCACCTGTCGAGGTTGGCGGAGGGGGGCGATGCCGCCGCCTTCAAGCTGCCACGGCCGCTTCTGCACAGCGGCGACCTCGATTTTTCTTTTGCCGGGCTCAAAACCGCAGTGCTCACGCAGGCAAAAAAGCTGGGCCCCGACCTGGAAAACCGCAAGGCTGATCTGGCGGCGTCCACGCAAGTGGCCATCGTTGAAGTGCTGGTCAAGAAATCACTGGCCGCGATGGCGCAGACGGGCCTCAAGCGATTGGTAGTGGCGGGTGGTGTGGGTGCCAATGCGTTGTTGCGCAGCCAGCTTAACGCCGCGTGCAAGCAACTTGGCATTCGTGTGCATTACCCGGAATTGCATCTGTGCACCGATAACGGCGCGATGATTGCGCTGGCGGCCGGCATGCGCCTGCAGGCAGGCTTGGAGACACTTCAGCGCGGCTACACCTTCGACGTGAAACCGCGCTGGAATCTCGCCGAGTTGCAGGCAGAGCCGGCGTGAGCCGACTCGCCTGAACCGGCACACTGTCGATTACTGGATGTCGAGGTGTGTGACGTTGCTGACTGGGACCTTCTTGCCCAGCGTCAGGGTCAGCACGCCATTCTCAAGCTTGGCCGAGCTGTTGGCGGTGTCGATCTCCAGCGGAAAGCGCCAGGCGGCCTTGACCTTGCGGGGCGCGTCTTCCTTGCTGGACACACGGACCACATCGCCTTCGATGCCGATATCCAGCTGTTCGCGGGCCAGGCCGGGAACGTCGAGTTGCAGGGTGTAGGCTTTTTCCTGGTCTTCTACGCTCGCGGACTTGGCGGCGCTGGTGTCAGACAGCGAAGTGAAGGTGTCGTTGAGGAATTTCTCGAGCGCGCCGTTGCTCACGACGGGTGCGTAGTGGCGATGAAAAGCGCGGGAAGGGCGATTGGCGAGAGAGTAAAACATGGCTGTTCCTTGATGGGTTAACAAGGGGCGGTTTCCCCTTACACTGCGCGGCATTCACCGTGATTGCCGCATGCACACCAGTTAGGTGTCCAGCCGGTTTATTCAAGCCAGACCAAGCGAAAAACAGGAAGCTATATTTTTATGCGCGAACACTTGAAACGCCTTTTCACGGCCCTATGTCTTTGCGCCGCGATGGGGGCTGGCGCGCAGACTGCGGGCCAGCCGCCCGTGCGCATAGCGCTCATTGAAAGCCTGTCGGGCGCTTTCGCCAACACCGGTGAAGCGGTGTTCCGCAACCTGGTCTGGGCCACCGAGCGGATCAATGCGCGTGGTGGCGTCAAGCTCGCCGGCGGGCCGCGCAACCTGGTGATCGAGCGCTACGACAGCAAGGGCCAGAACGAAGAAGCGCTGGCGGCCCTGCGCTCTGCCATCGACGACGGCGTGACCATCATCGCGCAGGGCAACTCGTCGGCCATCGCGGCAGTGCTCATCGACGCCATCAACAAGCACAACGAGCGTGAGCCGAAAAAACGCGTGCTGTTTCTCAACTACTCGGCTGTCGACCCCATTCTGACGAACGAGAAATGCAGCTACTGGCATTTCCGTTTTGACGCGCACGCCGACATGCGCATGGCCGCACTCATGGACGTGCTCAAGGACGACAAGGCGCTCAAAAGCATTTACCTGTTCGGCCAGGACTACAGCTTCGGCCAGGCGGTGCTGCGCGAGGCGCGCAAGCAGCTGGGCGTGCAGCGCCCCGACGTGCAGATCGTAGGCGACGAGCTGCACGCGCTGGGCCGCGTCAAGGACTTCATTCCCTATGCCGCGAAGATCAAGGCCAGTGGCGCGCAGGCGGTGCTCACGGGCAACTGGGGGAACGACCTGACCTTGCTGATCAAAGCTGCCAAGGAAGTGGGCTACGAAGGCAAGTTCTACACCTTCTACGGCAATGCGCTGGGTGTGCCGGGCGCGCTGGGTGATGCGGGTGTGGGCAAGGTGATCGCCGTGGCTGACTGGTTTCCCAACGAGCCGGGCGCGCAGTCCGAGGCGTTCTACCAGTCTTTCCGCCAGCGCTTTCCCAAGCCGCAGGATGACTATGTTCACATGCGCATGCAGCTCATGGTCGAGGCCTTGGCCCAAAGTATCGACAAGGCCGGCAGCACCGAGGCTGGTGCGGTGGCGGCGCAACTGGAGCGCGGCACGGTTACTTTTGCGGGCCACCAGGGCGCGATGCGCGCGGCGGACCACCAGTTCCAGCAGCCGTTGCTGGTGGCGTTGATGGGCAAGCAGGGCTCGCCGGGCGTGAAGTTTGATGTCGAGGGATCGGGTTACGGCTTTCGCGTCATCAAGACCATCTCGCCTGAGCGGGCCGAGCAGCCGAGCAGCTGCAAGATGGTCCGGCCCTGAGCTTCTTTTTTTAAATTGACTGACGCCGGCAGGCAGAACGAAACATTTCCATGAGACAGGCAGTTTTAAACCTTGAAGAATCCATGATCCGCCAGGTCGCCAATGCCGGCATGGGGCGCAGCGATGTGCTCAAGTTCTGGTTTGGCGAAAGCGACGAAGTCACCCCGGCCTTTATCCGCGACGCCGCCGCTGCCTCGCTGACGCAGGGCGAGACCTTTTATGCCCACAACCTGGGCCTTCCCGAGTTGCGAGACGCCATCGCCGCTTACGCCACAGGATTGCGCTGCCCGGGCGCCGCGCCCATCACGGCGGAGCGCATCGCGGTCACCTCAGGTGGCGTCAATGCCCTGATGCTGGCCGTGCAGGCGCTGGTGGACGCGGGCGATGAGGTCGTGGCCGTGACGCCGGTCTGGCCCAACCTGACGGCCCAGCCGGCCATCATGGGTGCGCGGGTGCGCTGCGTGAGCCTGCAGCCCGTGGCCGGCGAGTGGCGGCTTGACCTGGCCGAACTGCTGGCCGCCGTCACGCCGGCGACAAAGCTTTTGATCGTCAACGCGCCGAATAACCCGACGGGGTGGACTCTGTCGCGCGCCGAGCAGGAGGCCATCCTGGCGCACTGCCGTAAAACCCGGACCTGGATACTGGCTGATGAGGTCTATGAGCGGCTGTATTACGAGCCGACTCCGAATGGCTGCGCACCCAGTTTTCTGGACATCGCGGCGCCGGAGGACCGCCTGGTCGTGGTTCACAGCTTTTCCAAGAGCTTTTTGATGACCGGCTGGCGGCTGGGCTGGCTGGTGATGCCGGCCGCGATGACGCCGCACATGGGCAAGCTGGTGGAATTCAATACTTCCTGCGCGCCGGTGTTCGTGCAGCGGGCCGGGGTGGTGGCCATTGAACGCACGGCCGACATCACGCCGCGCGTGGTGGCCCACCTGAAAACCTGTCGCGACACCTTGGTGCCGCTGCTGCAGGCGGTGCCCGGCGTGCAACTGGCGCCGGCCCGGGGCGGCATGTATGCCTTTTTCCGGCTGGAAGACCAGGCGCGCTTCGGCGACTCGCTGGAGACGGCCAAACGCCTGGTGGTCGAAGCCGGGCTGGGCCTGGCGCCGGGCAACGCTTTTATGGTCAACCCAGGTCCCGAGGCCCAGGGCTGGCTGCGCTGGTGTTTCGCCAGCCAGGACGTCGCCAGGCTGGGGCAGGGGGTGGAGCGGCTGAGGAACTGGCAAAACGGGTTCTTAGGCCCAAAAACGGTTCCCAGGCTATAATCCAAGGCTCTGCGCGGTTTGAGGCCTCAAATTCACCTTTAAGGTCTTTTCTGCCGGAACACGACGAAAGCGGTTTTTCAAGTCCCATGTCGGGAATGCTGCTTCGCTCGCAAGCGCACTTCGGTGCAAGAAAGAGAAAACCATGATTGCAAAATCAGTCAAGGCCGAAATTGTTCAGGCCAACGCACGTGCCGCCGGCGACACCGGCAGCCCTGAAGTTCAAGTTGCGCTGCTGACCGGCCGCATCAACGAACTGACCCCCCATTTCAAGGCCAACGCCAAAGACCACCACGGCCGCCGCGGCCTGCTGCGCATGGTGAGCCGCCGCCGCAAGCTGCTGGACTACCTGAAGTCCAAAGACGCAGACCGTTACACCGCGCTGATCGCCAAGCTTGGCCTGCGCAAGTAATCGGTAACAACGATTTGAAAGCGCCTGAGTTAGTTCACTAGCTCAGGCGCTTTTTACTTCGGAGCAAGGCAAAACGAGCACGCGCTGTGTCATTCCACAAAAAAAGCCCTGGCAGGTCGCACTGATCCCAGGCATTTTGTGGAATGGCATCGTGTTCAGCCAGCCGCCGCTCCGGGCCTCCCGCGCTGCCTCAAGCGCGTGAATTTAGTGGAGATAAGAACATGAGCATTTTCAACAAAGTCACCAAATCCTTCCAATGGGGCCAGCACAAGGTCACGATGGAAACCGGCGAAATCGCCCGCCAGTCCAGCGGCGCCGTCGTCGTTGACATGGACGGCACCGTGGTGCTCGCCACCGTGGTCGCCAAGACCGATGCCAAGCCCGGCCAGGATTTCTTCCCCCTGACCGTCGACTACCTTGAGAAAACCTACGCCGCCGGCCGCATTCCCGGCAGCTTCTTCAAGCGCGAAGGCCGCCCCAGCGAATTCGAAACGCTGACCTCCCGCCTGATCGACCGCCCGATCCGCCCGCTGTTCCCTGAAGGCTTCTTCAACGAAGTGCAGGTCGTGATTCACGTGCTGTCGCTCAACCCTGAAGTCGAAGGCGACATCCCCGCGCTGATCGCTTCGAGCGCCGCGCTGTCGATCTCCGGCATCCCGTTCAACGGCCCTATCGGCGCCGCACGCGTGGCCTACATCGACGGCCAGTACGTGCTGAACCCCGGCAAGACCCAGCTCAAGGATTCGAAGATGGACCTCGTCGTGGCCGGCACCGAAGCCGCCGTGCTGATGGTCGAGTCCGAAGCCCAGCAACTGTCCGAAGAAATCATGCTCGGCGCGGTGGTGTTCGGCCATGAGCAGGGCAACATCGCCATCAACGCGATCCACGAACTCGTGCGCGACGCGGGCAAGCCGGTCTGGGACTGGCAAGCCCCCGCCAAGAACGAACCGCTGATCGCCCGGGTCAACGAACTCGCCGCCGCCAAGCTGCAGGCCGCTTACCAGATCCGCGCCAAGCAGGCGCGTACCCAAGCCTGCCGCGTGGTGACCTCGGAAGTCATGGCAGCCCTGAAGGCTGACGAAGTCGCTTTCGACAGCGTGGCCGTTGAAGGCATGCTGTTCGACATCGAAGCCAAGATTGTTCGCAGCCAGATCCTGGCCGGCGAGCCCCGCATCGACGGCCGCGACACGCGCACCGTGCGCGCCATCGAAATCCGCAACAGCGTGCTGCCCCGCACCCACGGCTCGGCCCTGTTCACGCGCGGTGAAACCCAGGCCCTGGTCGTGACCACGCTGGGCACCGAGCGCGACGCTCAGCGCATCGACGCATTGTCGGGCGACTATGAAGACCGCTTCATGCTGCACTACAACATGCCTCCGTTCGCCACCGGCGAAACCGGCCGTGTCGGCAGCCCCAAGCGCCGCGAAATCGGCCACGGCCGCCTGGCCAAGCGCGCGCTGGTCGCCGTGCTGCCGAGCAAGGAAGAGTTCCCCTACACCATGCGCGTGGTGTCTGAAATCACCGAGTCCAACGGCTCTTCGTCGATGGCTTCGGTCTGCGGCGGCTGCCTGTCGCTGATGGACGCCGGCGTGCCGATGAAGGCTCACGTGGCCGGCATCGCCATGGGCCTGATCAAGGAAGACAACCGCTTTGCCGTGCTGACCGACATCCTGGGCGATGAAGATCACCTGGGCGACATGGACTTCAAGGTTGCGGGCACCACCTTCGGTATCACCGCGCTGCAGATGGACATCAAGATCCAGGGCATCACCAAGGAAATCATGCAGGTCGCGCTGGCCCAGGCCAAGGAAGCCCGCATGCACATCCTGGGCAAGATGCAGGAAGCCATGGGCGAAGCCAAGGCCGAAGTGTCCGACTTCGCACCGCGCCTCTACGTCATGAAGATCAACCCCGAGAAGATCCGCGACGTGATCGGCAAGGGCGGCGCCGTCATCCGCGCGCTGACCGAGGAAACCGGCACGCAGATCAACATCGAGGAAGACGGCACCATTACCATCGCTTCGAACGACAGCGCCAAGGCCGATGAGGCCAAGCGCCGCATCGCCGAGATCACCGCTGAAGTCGAAATCGGCAAGGTCTATGAGGGCCCGGTCACCAAGATCCTCGATTTCGGCGCATTGATCAACCTGCTGCCCGGCAAAGACGGCCTGCTGCACATCAGCCAGATCGCCCATGAGCGCGTCGAGAAGGTCACCGACTACCTGAGCGAAGGCCAGATCGTCAAGGTCAAGGTTCTTGAGACCGACGAAAAAGGCCGCGTGAAGCTGTCGATGAAGGCCTTGTTGGACCGCCCGGCCCAGGACCAGGATCGGGGCTGATTCACACTGGCCATGGATGTTGCGCCGCCGGCGCCCGGATGCCGGGTGACGGCGGTGCGAACAAACCGCAAACCCCATGAAAGCTGTTGAAATTACCTCCTACGGTGCGCCCGAGGTGTTGCGTTTGGGCGCGCGCCCCGCGCCCACCGAGGGTGCCGGTGAGGTGGTGATCCGCGTGCACGCCAGCGGTGTGAACCGCCCCGACGTGCTGCAGCGCATGGGCAACTACCCGGTGCCTCCGGGCGCGTCCGATATCCCGGGCCTTGAAGTTGCGGGCGTGATCGTCTCCGGCGATGCCAAGGCCATGGCCGCGGCCGGGCTGAAGCCTGGTGACCGCGTCTGCGCGCTGGTCGCCGGCGGGGGTTATGCCGAACTGTGTGTTGCGCCCGTCGGGCAATGCCTGCCGGTGCCTGAAGGTCTCAGCGACATCGAAGCCGCTTCGCTGCCCGAAACCTTCTTCACGGTCTGGAGCAATGTGTTCGAGCGCGCCCATTTGCAGCCCGGTGAAACTCTGCTGATCCAGGGTGGCTCCAGCGGCATAGGCGTGACGGCCATCCAGATAGCCAAGGCCATGGGCGCCACGGTGCTGGTCACGGCCGGCAGCGACGACAAATGCGCGGCCTGCGTTGCCCTGGGGGCGGACCACGCCATTAACTACAAGACCAGCGACTTCGCTGAAGAGGTGAAGCGGCTCACGAACGGGCAGGGCGTCAACGTCATCCTTGACATGGTGGCCGGCAGCTATGTGGCGCGTGAAATCGAGTGCCTGGCCGAAGACGGCCGTCTCGCCATCATCGCGGTACAAGGCGGCGTCAAGGCCGAGATCAATGCTGGCCTGGTGCTGCGCAAGCGCCTGACCATCACCGGTTCGACCTTGCGCCCGCGTTCCGTCGAGTTCAAGGCAGCGATTGCAAAAGCGCTGAAAGAAAAAGTCTGGCCTTTGATTGCCTCCGGCGCCATCAAGCCTGTGATCCACAGCACCTTTCCCGCAGCCGATGCGGGCAAGGCCCACGCGCTGATGGAATCAAATTCGCATATCGGCAAAATTGTTTTGACCTGGTAAGCCAAAGATGAAAAAACTCATTGCAGGAAACTGGAAAATGAACGGCAGCCTGGCGGCCAATGCGGCCTTGCTGGACGCGCTGGCGCAAGGCTTGGACTCTGCGCCGGCCTGCGAGGTCGCTGTTTGCGTTCCTGCACCCTACCTGGCGCAGGTGCAGGCCATGCGCTCCGCGCAAGTCCGCCTGGCGGCCGTCGAATTGGGTGCGCAGGATATCTCGGCGCAAGCCTCGGGCGCGTACACCGGCGAGGTGAGCGCGGCCATGCTCAAGGATTTCGGCTGCCGCTTTGCCATCGTCGGCCATTCGGAGCGCCGCCAATACCACGGCGAAAGTGATGCGCTGGTGGCCGACAAGGCAAAAGCCGCGCTGGCATCGGGCATCACACCCATCGTCTGTGTGGGTGAGACGCTGGCCGAGCGAGAAGCCGGCCACACTGAAGAAGTCGTCAAACGCCAGATGGCGGCAGTGATCCACACCAATGGCCACTGCATCAGCGAAATCGTCGTGGCCTATGAGCCCGTGTGGGCCATTGGCACCGGCAAGACGGCGTCGCCAGAAGAGGCCCAGGCGGTGCACGAGGTGTTGCGTGCGCAGTTGAAGGCCGCCACGGATCAGTTCGAGCGTGTGAAAATCCTGTATGGCGGCAGCATGAATGCAGCCAATGCGGCAGCGCTGCTGGCCCAGCCCGACATCGACGGCGGCCTGATTGGCGGCGCCTCGCTCAAAGCCCCCGATTTCTTGACCATTATTGCTGCGGCTCGCAAGTAACGACCGCAGAATGCTATTAATTTAGGAGTAAATATGAACGTTGTATTGACCATTGTCCTCGCTGTGCAAATGCTTTCGGCGCTCGGCATGATTGGCCTCATCCTGGTGCAGCACGGCAAGGGTGCCGACATGGGTGCGGCGTTCGGTAGCGGCGGCTCGGGCAGCCTGTTCGGCGCCAGTGGCAGTGCCAACTTCCTGTCGCGCACCACCGGCGTTCTCGCTGCGCTGTTTTTTGCATGCACCTTGCTGCTTGCTTACTTTGGCGGCAGCTCGCTGCCACGCAGCGGCTCCAGCGTCCTGGAAGGCACGGCGGTGACGGCACCAGCGCCTGCCGGCGCGGCTTCCGGCGCGTCCCAGATCCCCGCGACCACGGCGCCTGCGAGCGGCAGCGCCGCGGTTCCCGCGCCGCCTGCGCCCGCCGCATCGGGCGCCGCGCAAATCCCGACGAAATAACGTGATTTTGCTGTCGCCTCTCACCGAGAGGGGCGATATTTCAGGGTAAACTCTGAGACTGCCTGGAAAGCCAAAACCGCAAGGTTTCCTCATGCCATCCAGTCAGTTAAATACCGCGGACGTGGTGAAATTGGTAGACACGCTATCTTGAGGGGGTAGTGCCGAAAGGTGTGCGAGTTCGAGTCTCGCCGTCCGCACCAGATTGACAAGCATCGGCAGCAGCGCTCCGGCGATGCTGTCGGCTCAAACGGCAAGCTGAAACAACCTCACAGGTGGCTTTTCAGAAGTTGAATCCACGATGAACCTCGATCAATACCTCCCCGTTCTCCTGTTCATTCTGGTTGGTGTGGGTGTCGGCGTGGTGCCCCAGGTCCTGGGGCGTTTGTTGGGCCCCGTGCGCCCCGACAGCGAAAAAAATTCCCCTTACGAATGCGGCTTCGAGGCTTTCGAAGATGCCCGCATGAAATTCGATGTGCGCTACTACCTGGTCGCCATCCTCTTCATTTTGTTTGACCTCGAAATCGCCTTCCTCTTTCCCTGGGCCGTGGCGCTCAAGGAAATCGGCCCCGTCGGTTTCTGGTCGGTCATGATCTTCCTGGGCATTCTGGTCGTGGGCTTCGTCTACGAGTGGAAAAAGGGTGCGCTGGACTGGGAATAAGAAGAGAAAAGATCCCGAGGGTTTTCCAGGGTCTAGGGCGAATCTCGCCACAAAGGTACGGGTATGTCACTTGAAGGTGTTTTCAACGAAGGCTTCATGACCACGAGCTATGACTCGGTGGTGAACTGGGCCAAGACGGGTTCGCTGTGGCCCATGACGTTCGGCCTGGCCTGCTGCGCCGTCGAAATGATGCATGCGGGCGCGGCGCGCTACGACCTTGACCGTTTCGGCATGTTGTTCCGTCCCAGCCCGCGCCAGTCCGACCTGATGATCGTGGCCGGCACGCTGTGCAACAAGATGGGGCCGGCCCTGCGCAAGGTGTACGACCAGATGTCCGAGCCGCGCTGGGTGCTGTCCATGGGCTCGTGCGCCAACGGCGGCGGCTACTACCACTACAGTTATTCGGTGGTTCGCGGCTGCGACCGCATCGTGCCGGTCGACGTCTATGTGCCCGGCTGCCCGCCCACGGCCGAAGCGCTGATGTACGGCATCATTCAACTGCAGCAGAAAATCCGCCGCACCAACACGATTGCGAGGGCATAAAACATGTCCTCTTCTCCTGTGTCCATGGAGCAACTCGCCGAAACGATTCATGCAGTCCTCGGCGACAAGGTCAAAAGCCTGAAGATCGCGCTCGGCGAAATCACGCTCACGGTCTCCGCCGCCGACTACCTGGCGGCCGCCACCAAATTGCGCGATGCACCCGGTTGCCGCTTCGAGCAACTGATCGACCTCTGCGGCGTCGACTATTCCGAGTACAGGGACGGCCAGCACGACGGCTTGCGCTACTGCGTGGTGTCGCACCTGTTGTCGGTCAGCCTCAACCAGCGCGTGCGCCTCAAGGTGTTTTGCCCTGACGACGACTTCCCCGTGGTGGATTCGCTCAACGGCATCTGGAACGCGGCCAATTGGTTCGAGCGCGAGGCCTTCGACCTCTACGGCATCATCTTTGAAGGCCACAACGACCTGCGCCGCATCCTGACCGACTACGGTTTCATCGGCCATCCTTTCCGCAAGGACTTCCCGACCTCGGGCCATGTGGAAATGCGCTACGACCCCGAACAGAAACGCGTGATTTACCAGCCGGTCACCATTGAGCCGCGTGAGATCACACCGCGCGTGATCCGTGAAGACAACTACGGCGGGCTGCAGTAAGCAGCGCCGGTGAGAGATACCCCACATGGCTGAAATCAAAAACTACACGCTCAACTTTGGGCCCCAGCATCCCGCGGCGCACGGCGTGCTGCGCCTGGTGCTCGAGCTGGACGGCGAAGTGATCCAGCGCGCCGACCCGCATATCGGCCTGCTGCACCGCGCCACTGAAAAGCTCGCCGAGAGCAAGACCTACATCCAGTCGCTGCCCTACATGGACCGGCTGGATTACGTCTCCATGATGTCCAACGAGCACGCCTACTGCCTGGCCATCGAGAAGCTGCTCGGCGTTGATGTGCCGGTGCGCGCGCAGTACATCCGCGTGATGTACGCCGAGATCACGCGCCTGCTCAACCACCTGCTGTGGCTGGGCGCGCACGGTTTCGACTGCGGCGCGATGAACATCCTGATTTACTGCTTCCGCGAGCGCGAAGCGCTGTTCGACATGTACGAGGCCGTCTCCGGCGCGCGCATGCACGCGGCTTATTTCCGTCCGGGCGGCGTCTACCGCGACCTGCCCGACAGCATGCCGCAATACCGTGTCAGCAAGATCAAGAACGCCAAGGCCATCGCCGCGCTCAACGAGAACCGCCAGGGTTCGCTGCTCGACTTCATCGAGGACTTCACCAACAAGTTCCCAGGCTATGTCGACGAATACGAAACCCTGTTGACCGACAACCGCATCTGGAAACAGCGCACCGTCGGCGTGGGCGTGGTCTCTCCTGAGCGCGCCCTGAACCTTGGCTTCACCGGCCCCATGCTTCGCGGTTCGGGCTTCGCCTGGGACCTGCGCAAACAGCAGCCCTACGATGTCTATGACAAGATGGACTTCGACATCCCTGTCGGCAAGACCGGCGACTGCTACGACCGCTACCTGGTCCGCGTCGAAGAGATGCGCCAGTCCAACCGCATCATCAAGCAGTGCGTGGACTGGCTGCGCGTGAACCCCGGCCCCGTGATCACCAGCAACCACAAGGTTGCCGCACCGGACCGCGAATCCATGAAGTCCAACATGGAAGAGCTGATCCACCACTTCAAGCTCTTCACCGAAGGCTTCCATGTGCCTGAAGGCGAAGCCTATGCGGCGGTCGAGCACCCCAAAGGCGAGTTTGGCATCTACATCGTCAGCGACGGGGCCAACAAGCCCTACCGTCTGAAGATCCGTCCGCCAGGCTTCCCACACCTCGCGGCCATGGACGAAATGTCACGTGGCCACATGATTGCCGACGCCGTCGCCGTGATCGGCACCATGGACATTGTGTTCGGTGAAATTGATCGCTAAACCGGATGGTTTCCCCATGATTTCTGAACAAACCAGAGCGCGCTTCGACCGCGAAGTCGCCAAATACCCCGCGGACCAGAAGCAGTCGGCCGTCATGGCCTGCCTGACCATCGTGCAGGAAGAGCACGGCTACGTCAGCGCCGATAGTGAGAAGGTCGTGGCTGAATACCTCGGCATGGCGCCGATTGCCGTGCACGAAGTCACCACCTTCTACAACATGTACAACCAGCGCCCGGTTGGCAAGTACAAGCTCAATGTCTGCACCAACCTGCCGTGCCAGCTGCGTGACGGCGCCAAGGCGCTCAAGCACCTCGAACACAAACTGGGTATCGCCATGGGCGAGACCAGCGCCGACGGCCTGTTCACCTTGCAGCAATCCGAATGCTTGGGCGCCTGCGCCGATTCGCCCGTGATGCTGGTCAACGACCTGACCATGTGCAGCTTCATGAGCAACCAGAAGCTGGACCAGCTCATCGAAGGTCTCAAATCCGCCGAGGCAAAGCAACCATGACGCTCGCACCCCTGTCTCCCAACAGCGCAGCCGCACAAAGCGTGCTGTCCCAGTTCGCGGCCACCGGCGTGCAGACCTGCTTCCATGGCCGGCACATCAATCCGCAAATCCTGGCCGACCTCGACGGCAGCAACTGGCGGCTCAAGGACTACGAAGCACGCGGCGGCTACCAAGCCTTGCGCAAGATCCTCAAGCAGGACGGCGGGGAGGGCATGACGCCTGACCAGGTGATTGCCGAAGTCAAGGCAGGCAGCCTGCGCGGCCGCGGCGGTGCGGGTTTCCCGACTGGCCTCAAGTGGAGCTTCATGCCGCGCCAGTTCCCGGGCCAGAAATACCTGGTCTGCAACTCGGACGAGGGCGAGCCGGGCACCTGCAAAGACCGCGACATCATGCAGTACAACCCGCACAGCGTGATCGAAGGCATGGCGATCGCCGCCTACGCCATGGGCATCAGCGTGGGCTACAACTACATCCACGGCGAAATCTTCGCGACCTACCAGCGCTTTGAAGAAGCGCTCGAAGAGGCGCGCGCCGCCGGCTTGCTGGGCAACAACATCTTCGGCAGCGGCTTCAACTTCCAGCTCCATGCCTCGCATGGTTTCGGTGCCTACATCTGCGGCGAAGAAACCGCGCTGCTCGAATCGCTCGAAGGCAAAAAAGGCCAGCCGCGTTTCAAGCCGCCGTTTCCGGCCAGCTTCGGCCTCTACGGCAAGCCCACCACCATCAACAACACCGAGACCTTCGCGGCCGTGCCCTGGATCATCCGCAACGGCGGCCAGGCCTACCTCGAATGCGGCAAGCCCAATAACGGCGGCACCAAGATTTATTCGGTTTCGGGTGACGTCGAGCTGCCCGGCAACTACGAGGTGCCCATGGGCACGCCGTTCTCCAAGCTGCTCGAACTCGCAGGCGGCGTGCGCAAGGGGCGCACGCTCAAGGCCGTGATTCCCGGCGGCTCCTCGGCGCCCGTGTTGCCGGCTTCCATCATGATGGAATGCACCATGGACTACGACTCCATCGCTAAGGCCGGCTCCATGCTGGGTTCGGGCGCGGTCATCGTCATGGACGACAGCCGTTGCATGGTCGAGTCGCTCAAGCGCCTGTCCTATTTCTACATGCATGAATCCTGCGGCCAGTGCACGCCTTGCCGTGAAGGCACGGGCTGGCTCTGGCGCGTCGTGGACCGCATTCACAACGGCCACGGCAAGCAGACCGACATGGACCTGCTCAACTCTGTGGCTGACAACATTCAGGGCCGCACCATCTGCGCGCTGGGCGATGCCGCGGCCATGCCGGTGCGCGCCATGATCAAACACTTCCGCCATGAGTTTGAAGCCATGATCAAGCCACAAGTCTCCCACGCTCCGGTTTCGGCCGCTGCGCAAGCCTGAACCGCGGAAAGAAAAAAATATGGTTGAAATAGAACTCGACGGCCAGAAGGTGGAAGTGCTTGAGGGCAGCACGGTGATGCATGCGGCCGAAAAAGCCGGCTCCTACATTCCGCATTTCTGCTATCACAAGAAACTCAGCATTGCCGCCAACTGCCGCATGTGCCTGGTCGACGTGGAGAAGGCGCCCAAGCCCATGCCGGCCTGCGCCACGCCCGTCACGCAGGGCATGATCGTGCGCACCAAGAACGACAAAGCCATCAAGGCCCAGAAGGGCGTGATGGAGTTCCTGCTGATCAACCACCCGCTGGATTGCCCGATCTGCGACCAGGGCGGCGAGTGCCAGCTGCAGGACCTGGCCGTCGGTTACGGCGGCAGCGAATCGCGCTACGAAGAAGAAAAGCGCGTGGTCTTCCACAAGGACGTCGGTCCGCTGATTTCCATGCAGGAAATGAGCCGCTGCATCCACTGCACCCGCTGCGTGCGTTTCGGCCAGGAAGTGGCCGGCGTGATGGAGCTCGGCATGTCGCATCGTGGCGAGCACGCTGAAATCGAAACTTTCGTCGGCATGTCGGTGGACTCCGAACTGTCCGGCAACATGATCGACATCTGCCCGGTCGGCGCGCTGACCAGCAAGCCTTTCCGCTATAGCGCCCGCACCTGGGAACTGTCGCGCCGCAAGTCGGTCAGCCCGCACGATTCGACCGGCTCCAACCTGATCGTCCAGGTCAAGAGCAACAAGGTCATGCGCGTGGTGCCCCTGGAAAACGAGGACGTCAACGAATGCTGGCTCGCCGATCGCGACCGTTTTTCGTACGAGGCCCTCAATGGCGACGAACGCCTCACCAGCCCCATGCTCAAGCAGGGTGGCGAATGGAAAACGGTTGATTGGCAAACCGCACTCGAATACGTGGCCAACGGCCTCAAGCAGATCAAGGCCGACCACGGTGCGGCGAGCATCGGTACCCTGGCCAGCCCGCACAGTACGTTGGAAGAGCTTTACTTGGCCGCCTCGCTGATGCGCGGCCTGGGCAGCGACAACATCGACTACCGCCTGCGCAACGCCGACTTCACCGCACCTTCGGCCATACGCTGGCTGGGCACTTCCATCGCCTCGCTGTCGCAGCTGCAGCGCGTGCTGGTGATCGGCTCCAACCTGCGCAAGGACCATCCGCTGTTCGCGCAACGCATACGCCAGTCCGTGCGCAAGGGCGGGGTGCTGAGCAGCATCAACTCCGCCGCCGAATTTGCAGGCGCAGAGGCCTGGGCCATGCCTGTTGCCAACACGCTGCTGGCAGCACCTGAAGCCTGGGTCCAGGCCCTGGCCGATGTGGCCGCTGCTATTGCCGCCGACAAGGGCGTTGCCGCGCCCGCCGCCGGTCAGGCCACCGATGCCGCCAAAGCCATCGCCAAGTCCCTGCTGGGCGGCGAACGCAAAGCCGTCTTGCTGGGCAATGCCGCGGCGCACCACGCCAAGGCTTCCAGCCTGCTGGCGCTCGCCAACTGGATAGGTGCGCAGACGGGCGCCACCGTGGGTTACCTCACGGAAGCCGCCAACACCGTGGGCGCCCAACTGGCCGGCGCCTTGCCCGCCGGCAAGGGCCTCAATGCCGGCCAGATGCTGGACGGACAGCTCAAGGCTGTGATCCTGCTCAACAACGAACCCGAATTTGATTCGGCCGCAGGCGCCAGGGCCAAGTCGTCGCTCAATGCCGCGCAGATGGTCGTGACGCTGAGCCCCTTCAAGGCCAACATGGCTTTCAGCGACGTGTTGCTGCCCATCGCTCCTTTCACCGAAACGCCCGGCACTTTTGTGAATGCCGAAGGCCGCGTGCAAGGCTTTCATGCCGTCGTCAAGCCGCTGGGCGATACGCGTCCGGCCTGGAAGGTGTTGCGTGTGCTCGCCAACCTGCTGGGCTTGCCCGGCTTTGATTTCGAATCGTCGCAGGACGTGCTCAAGCAAGTCGCAGGCGCCGACGCCGCGCAGCTGCCCGCCGACAAACTCGGCAACAGCACGCAGGCCGCTATCGACCTGTCGGCAGCGCCCGTCCAGGCGCCCGCGGTGGCCGGCATTTACCAGCTTGATGGCCTGGTAAGGCGCGCGACCTCGCTGCAGCTGACGGCAGATGCCCGGAAGGCCGCCGGCGTCCAGGCCCAGCTTGAAGGAGCAGGCGCATGATCGATGGAATCTATGCTTTCGGCCAAGGCTTGATGGGCGGCATCTGGCCGGCCACGGTATGGCCTGTGCTGTGGACGCTGGTCAAGATTGTCTGTGTCCTGGCGCCGCTGATGGGGCTGGTGGCTTACCTGACCTTGTGGGAACGCAAGGCCATTGGCTTTACCCAGATTCGTCTCGGTCCCAATCGCGTCGGGCCTTTCGGCTTGCTGCAGCCGATTGCCGATGCGCTCAAGCTGCTGACCAAGGAAATCATCATCCCCACGGCGGCCAGCAAGGGCCTGTTCGTGCTCGGTCCCATCATGACCATCATGCCGGCCCTGGCCGCTTGGGCCGTTATTCCCTTCGGGCCAGAGATCGCGCTGGCCAACATCAATGCCGGCCTGCTGTTCCTGATGGCCATCACCTCCCTGGAGGTTTATGGCGTGATCATCGCGGGCTGGGCCTCGAACTCCAAGTACGCCTTCCTGGGCGCCATGCGCGCTTCGGCCCAAATGGTGAGCTATGAAATCGCCATGGGTTTCTGCCTGGTGGTGGTGCTCATGGTGTCGGGCAGCCTCAACATGACCGACATCGTGACGAGCCAGGGCAAGGGCATGCTGGCAAGCCATGGCTGGACCTTCCTGTCCTGGAACTGGTTGCCGTTGCTGCCGATCTTTGTCGTGTATTTCATCTCCGGCCTGGCTGAAACCAACCGCCACCCCTTCGACGTGGTCGAAGGCGAGTCTGAAATCGTGGCCGGCCACATGGTCGAATACTCGGGCATGGCCTTCGCGATGTTCTTCCTCGCTGAATACGCGAACATGTGGCTGGTCGCCATTCTGGCCGTGCTGCTGTTCCTCGGCGGCTGGTTGCCGCCGGTCGAAGCCTTGAGCGTCATCCCCGGCTGGTTCTGGCTGGGCGCCAAGACCTTTGTGGTGGTCACCATGTTCCTGTGGGTGCGCGCGACCTTCCCGCGTTTCCGTTACGACCAGATCATGCGCCTGGGCTGGAAAATTTTCATTCCCGTCACCCTGGTCTGGCTGGTGGTGGTCGGGGCCTGGATGCAGACGCCTTACAACATCTGGAAGTGACTATGGCCCCCACGCTTTTCACTTCGTGTAATGCGCTGCCCCCCGAGGGGGCGCTGCGCCTGCGGTCTGGCAAAGCCAGTCCCGCGGCCCCTGCTGGCTTGAAGAGCCCTTGTGCACGCCTACGCCTTACTTTTGCAGGAATCTGATTTATGTCCGCCGTAGCTTCCATCAAAGACTTTGCGTCGAGCTTCATGCTCACCGAGCTGTTCAAGGGCATGGCCCTGACCGGCAAGTACATGTTCAGCCGCAAGATCACGGTTCAGTTTCCTGAAGAGAAAACGCCGTTGAGCCCGCGTTTTCGTGGCCTGCACGCGCTGCGCCGTTATGACAATGGCGAAGAGCGCTGCATCGCCTGCAAGCTGTGCGAAGCGGTTTGCCCGGCTATGGCCATCACGATTGAATCTGATGTGCGTGAAGATGGCAGCCGCCGCACCTCGCGCTACGACATCGACCTGACCAAGTGCATCTTCTGCGGCTTCTGCGAAGAAAGCTGCCCGGTCGACTCCATCGTCGAGACCCATATCTTTGAATACCACGGTGAAAAGCGCGGTGACCTGTATTTCACCAAAGAGATGCTGTTGGCCGTGGGCGACCGCTATGAGTCCGAAATCGCCGCCAACCGTGCGGCGGATGCCAAGTACCGCTGAACCCCAGGCCGCTGGCTCAAGAAAGAACCCACAAGAACATGGACGCTAAAACAGGTCTTTTTTATGTTTTCGCCGCGGTGCTGCTGTTTGCGGCATTCAAGGTGATTACCGCGCGCAACCCGGTGCATGCGGCGCTGTACCTCGTGCTGGCATTCTTCCAGGCGTCCGCCGTCTGGATCCTGCTCAAGGCCGAGTTCCTGGCCATCACGCTGGTGCTGGTGTATGTGGGCGCCGTGATGGTGCTCTTTCTGTTCGTCGTGATGATGCTGGACATCAACATCGACAGTGTCCGCAAAGGGTTCTGGAAGCACTTCCCGCTGGCCGGCTCGGTCGGCGCCATCATCGCGCTGGAAATGTCTTATGTGCTGATGGGCGGTTTTCGTGAGCCGCCCAAGGTCGCGACCGCAGCGGGCCAGATAGGCGCGCAGGTTTCCAACACCAAGGAGCTCGGCAAGCTGCTGTACTCCGAATACCTCTATCCGCTGGAAGTCGCCGCTGTGATCTTGCTGGTGGCCATCATTGCCGCCATCGCCCTGACTTTGCGCGCGCGCAAGGACTCCAAATACCAGAATCCGTCGGAGCAGATTCGCGTGAAGCGCGCGGACCGCGTGAGCCTGGTCAAGATGAAATCCATCGTGGCCGCACCGCCTGTTGTTGTAGCCGCCGCACCCGCCGAGGAGAAGAAGGCATGACGCTCACCCTGGGACATTTTCTTTCGCTGGGCGCGATGCTGTTCGCGCTGTCGGTCATCGGCATCTTCCTGAACCGCAAAAACCTGATCGTGCTGCTGATGGCCATCGAGCTCATGCTTTTGGCCGTCAATATGAATTTTGTGGCCTTCTCTTACTACCTGAACGACATGGCCGGCCAGGTCTTTGTGTTCTTCATCCTGACCGTCGCGGCGGCCGAATCGGCCATCGGCCTGGCCATCCTGGTGCTGCTGTTCCGCAACAAGTCCAGCATCAACGTAGACGAACTCAATACGCTCCAGGGCTAAAAATAATGAGCCAAACCCTTTCCGCATCGGCCCTGTTGGCCGTCCCGCTGGCGCCACTGGTCGGCGCCCTGGCGGCCGGTATTCTCGGCACATCCTTCGGCGGCAACTGGATAGGCCGTCGCCTGTCGCACAGCCTCACCATCCTCGGCGTGCTGGTGGCCTTCATCATTTCGGCGATGACGCTCAAGAGCGTGGCGGTCGACGGGGCGCGTTTCAATGAAACGCTCTATACCTGGATGAACGTCGGCGGCCTGAAAATGGAAATCGGCTTCCTGGTCGACGGCCTCACGGCCATGATGATGTGCGTGGTGACCTTTGTGTCGCTGATGGTGCACATCTACACCATTGGCTACATGGAAGAAGACGAGGGCTACAACCGCTTCTTCGCCTATATCTCGCTGTTCACCTTCTCCATGCTGATGCTCGTGATGAGCAACAACATGCTGCAGCTGTTCTTTGGCTGGGAGGCCGTGGGCCTGGTGTCCTACCTGCTGATCGGTTTCTGGTTCAACAAGCCGACCGCGATTTTTGCCAACATGAAGGCTTTCCTGGTCAACCGCGTGGGCGACTTCGGCTTCATCCTCGGCATCGGCTTGATCGCCGCCTATGCAGGGACGCTGAATTACGGTGAGGCTTTTGCCAAAGCCGATGAGCTTTCCAAATTGACCTTCCCCGGCACCGGCTGGATGCTGGTGACCGTGGTCTGCATCTGCCTCTTCATTGGTGCAATGGGCAAGTCGGCCCAGTTCCCGTTGCACGTCTGGTTGCCGGACTCCATGGAAGGCCCGACCCCGATCTCCGCGCTGATCCACGCGGCAACCATGGTGACGGCCGGCATCTTCATGGTGGCGCGCATGTCGCCACTGTTTGAGCTCAGCGACACCGCGCTGAGCTTCATCATGGTGATAGGCGCCATCACGGCGCTGTTCATGGGCTTCCTGGGCATCATTCAGAATGACATCAAGCGCGTGGTCGCGTATTCCACGCTCTCGCAACTGGGTTACATGACGGTGGCGCTGGGCGCTTCAGCTTATTCCGTTGCGGTCTTCCATCTGATGACGCATGCCTTCTTCAAGGCGCTGCTGTTCCTGGCAGCGGGTTCGGTCATCATCGGCATGCACCACAACCAGGACATCCGCTGGATGGGCGGCGTGCGCAAGTACATGCCCATCACCTGGATCACCTCGCTGCTGGGTACGCTGGCGCTGATCGGCACGCCTTTGTTCGCGGGTTTCTACTCCAAGGACAGCATCATCGAAGCGGTGCATGAAAGCCACCTCGCGGGCGCCGGTTTCGCCTACTTCGCGGTGCTGGCGGGCGTCTTCGTGACGGCCTTCTATTCCTTCCGCCTGTATTTCCTGGTGTTCCACGGCAAGGAACGCTTTGACCAGAACCCCGACGCGCACCACCATGGCCACGACGACCACGGCCACCATGACGCGCATCACGAACCGCACGAGTCCCCCTGGGTCGTGACGGTGCCGCTGATCCTGCTGGCGATCCCGTCCGTTGTGATCGGCTTCATGACGATTGAGCCCATGCTGTACGGCGATTTCTTCAAGGGCGCCATCTTCGTGAACCTCGAGAAACACCCCGCTATGGAAGAGCTCAAGCAGCTGTTCCACGGCCCGGCGCAGATGGCATTGCATGGCCTGATGGCCCCGCCGTTCTGGCTGGCGCTGGGCGGCACGGTGCTGGCCTGGTACATGTACATGGTCAACCCTGCGCTGCCGGCCGCGATCAAGCGCATGTTCATGCCTGTGTTCACGCTGCTCGAGAATAAGTACTACCTCGACTGGTTCAACGAAAACGTGCTGGCCCGCGGTACGCGCCTCCTTGGCACCGCACTCTGGAAGGGCGGCGACCAGAAGCTCATCGACGGTGCACTGGTTAACGGCTCCTGGAAGGTTATCGGCTGGGTCTCCGGCGTGGTGCGCCGGCTGCAGTCCGGTTACATCTACCACTATGCCTTCGGCATGATCATTGGCGTTTTTGTGTTGATGACGTATTTCGTCTGGCTCAATCGCTGATCAGTTCAACAAAATCAAGGAAGAACAAGAATGGGTTTGTTGAGTCTTGCGATCTGGACACCGATTGTTTTCGGTGTGGTTCTGCTGGCGCTGGGCCGTGACGAGCAGGCGCGCAGCGTTCGCTGGGTCGCGCTGATAGGCGCGGTCGTCAGTTTCCTGGTCACGCTGCCTTTGTACAGCGGCTTCGAACTGGGCACCTCGGCCATGCAATTCGTGGAGAAAGCCGGCTGGATCCAGCGCTTCAACGTCAACTACCACGTGGGTGTCGACGGGATCTCGCTGTGGTTCGTGCTGCTCACGGCTTTCATCAACGTGGTGGTCATCATTGCGAGCTGGGAAGCCATCACCACGCGAGTGAACCAGTACATGGCCTCTTTCCTGATCCTGAGCGGGCTCATGATCGGCGTGTTCTCGGCGCTGGACGGCATTCTGTTTTACGTATTCTTTGAAGCCACGTTGATCCCGATGTACCTGATCATCGGCATCTGGGGCGGCCCCAACAAGATTTACGCGGCTTTCAAGTTCTTCCTCTACACCTTGCTCGGCTCGCTGCTGATGCTGGTGGCGTTGATCTACCTGTACAACAAGTCGGGCGGCAGCTTCGACATCCTGACCTGGCATAAGCTGCCGTTGGGCAGCACCATACAGACGCTGCTGTTCTTTGCCTTCTTCGCGGCTTTTGCCGTCAAGGTGCCGATGTGGCCAGTCCACACCTGGCTGCCCGACGTGCACGTCGAGGCGCCTACCGGCGGCTCCGCCGTGCTGGCCGCCATCATGCTGAAGCTGGGCGCTTACGGTTTCCTGCGGTTCTCCATGCCCATTGCCCCGGACGCCGCCCATGAGTGGTCATGGCTGATGATTGCGCTGTCGCTGATCGCCGTCATTTACGTGGGCCTCGTGGCGCTGGTGCAGCAGGACATGAAAAAGCTGGTGGCCTATTCATCCGTGGCGCACATGGGTTTTGTCACGCTGGGCTTTTTCATCTTCAACGACCTGGGTGTTTCCGGCGGCATCGTGCAGATGATTGCCCACGGCTTTGTGTCGGGCGCGATGTTCCTGTGCATCGGCGTGCTGTACGACCGCGTTCACTCGCGCGAAATCGCCAGCTATGGCGGCGTGGTCAACACCATGCCCAAGTTCGCGGCGTTCGCACTGCTGTTTGCGATGGCCAACTGCGGCCTGCCGGGCACAGCCGGTTTTGTCGGCGAATGGATGGTGATCCTGGGCGCCGTGAAGGCCAACTTCTGGATGGGCGGCGCGGCGGCCACGGCGCTGATCTTCGGCGCGGCCTACACCTTGTGGATGTACAAGCGCGTCTACCTCGGTCCTGTCGCCAATGAAGACGTGAAAGCGCTCACCGACATCAACAGCCGCGAATTCCTGATGCTGGCCATGCTGGCCATTGCGGTGCTGTACATGGGCATCTATCCCAAGCCGTTCACGGACGTGATGAACACGTCGGTCGCCGACCTGCTCAAGCACGTCGCAGTCTCCAAGCTGAACTGAAGACTAACGCCGACCGAGCAACTACAAAGAATTCAGATGATAGACAAACTCTCCTGGATCGCGGTTTATCCCGAACTCATCCTCCTGACCATGACCTGCGTGATCGCGCTGGTGGACCTGGGCGTCAAGACGCCCCAGCGCACGCTGACCTATGTGCTCACCTTGCTGACGCTGGCTGTTGTGGCCGCGATGGAAGCCGCCTATGCGATGGGCGGGCAGACCTTCTACGGTTTCGGCAACATGGTGGTCGCCGATCCCATGGGTGGATGGCTCAAATGCTTTGCCTGCATCACCGTGATGATCACGCTGGTGTATGGCCGGCCTTACGCAGCCGACCGCGAAATGCTGCGCGGCGGCGAATTCTTCACGCTGAGCCTGTTCGCGCTGCTGGGCATGTTCGTGATGATTTCGGGCCACAACTTCCTGGTGATCTATATGGGCCTGGAGCTGCTGACGCTGTCCAGCTATGCGCTGGTGGCCCTGCGCCGCGATAACGCCACCGCCACCGAAGCCGCCATGAAGTATTTCGTGCTGGGCGCGCTGGCCTCGGGTTTCCTGCTGTACGGCCTGTCGATGCTCTACGGCGCGACCGGCTCCCTGGACCTCAACGAAGTGTTCAACGCGATCGCCAGCCGCCAGGTCAAACACCAGGTACTGATTTTCGGCTTGGTCTTCATCGTGGCCGGATTGGCTTTCAAGCTGGGGGCAGTGCCTTTCCACATGTGGCTGCCCGACGTTTACCAGGGCGCGCCCACGGCGGTGACGCTTCTGATCGGCGGCGCGCCTCAGCTCGCGGCCTTCGCGATCTGCATACGCCTGCTGGTGGAAGGTTTGCTGCCGCTGGCCTTTGACTGGCAGCAGATGCTGGCCCTGATGGCGATCGGCTCGCTGCTGGTCGGCAACCTGGCCGCCATCGCGCAGTCCAACCTCAAGCGCATGCTGGCGTTCTCGACCATTTCGCAAATGGGTTTCCTGCTGCTCGGCCTGCTGGCCGGCGTGGTCAACGGCAACCAGCTCAACACCGAATCCGCTTACAGCGCGGCGATGTTCTATGCACTGACCTACGTGCTCACCACGCTGGGCGCCTTCGGCATCATCATGCTGCTGGCACGCGCCGGGCACGAGTCTGAAGAGATCACCGACCTGGCCGGCCTGAACCAGCGCAGCCCCCTGTATGCGGGCGTGATGGCCATCAGCATGTTCTCGCTGGCCGGCCTGCCGCCGCTGGTCGGCTTCTATGCCAAGCTGTCCGTCCTGCAGGCGCTGATCTCCTCGCAGCAAACCAGCTACATCGTGCTGGCCGTTTTTGCGGTGATCATGTCGCTGGTCGGTGCTTTTTATTACCTGCGTGTCGTCAAGGTCATGTACTTTGACGCGCCGCTCGCCCACAATGCCCAGCAAGTCGAGGGGCCCACCGATGCCAAGCTGGTGCTCGCGATCAACGGCGCGCTCATCCTGATCCTGGGCATGCTGCCCGGCGGCCTGATGACGCTGTGCTCCCAGTCGATCAGCAGCATCGTCAAGTCCCTGGGGTCATGACGCAGACGGCTTCCGTCTGGGTGGTGGTGTTGCTGGCTCTGCTGGCGGCCAACCTGCCTTTTGTCAGCAACCGCCTGTTCGCGGTTTATGCGCTCAAGCAGCCCAAAAACCTCGCGATCCGGCTGGGGGAGATGGTGGTCTGGTACCACTTGGTCGGCGGCCTGGGGCTTTACCTTGAGCAGCGGACCGGCCAGATCGCGCCGCAGGGCTGGGAGTTCTACGCCATCACCGGCGCGCTCTTCATCACCTTCGCGTTTCCCGGCTTTACCTGGCGTTACCTGTTCAAGCACCGCGCATGAAAACCGTACCGGGCCAGCCTGAAGCCGGCACACCGGCAGATGCGCATCTTGTCGAGACCCGGATCGATTCCGTGGAGATCCTGAAGGGCAACTTCCTCCATGCCAAGCGCGACACCGTCGGCCTGCCCGACGGCACACAGGCCACACGCGAATACATCATCCACCCCGGCGCCGTGATGATTGTTGCGCAGTGCGACGACGGCAGCCTCGTGCTGGAGCGCCAATACCGTTACCCGGTGCAGGCCGTCATGGTCGAATTCCCCGCGGGCAAGCTGGACCCGGGCGAAGGCTCGCTGGCCTGCGCGCAGCGCGAACTGCTGGAAGAAACCGGCTACACCGCGCGCGAATGGGCTCGTGCCGGCGTGCTGCACCCCGTGATTTCCTATTCGACCGAATTCATCGACATCTGGTTCGCGCGCGGATTGGTGCAGGGCCCACGCAAACTCGATGCCGGCGAATTCCTTGACGTTTTTACCGCCACGCCTGCTGAGCTTCTGGCCTGGTGTGTGGGTGGCCAGGTGACCGACGCCAAAACCTTGACCGGCGCCCTCTGGCTGCAAAACGTGCTGTCGGGCGCATGGGCATTGGACTGGCAGCTCGCCGCTTAGTGACAGCACGGCGATAATCCCGCCCATGAAGGTCCTGAATCTCCAGTGCGCGCACCAGCATTCGTTTGAAGGCTGGTTTGCGTCCGAAGACGATTTCCAGAGCCAGCTGTCACGCGGGCTGGTCGAATGCCCGATGTGCGCCGACAGAAGCGTGCAAAAACTCCCGAGCGCGCCGCGCCTTAACCTGGGAGGGCGCCAGGATCCTGAGGTCCACAATCCCCAACCGGCAACCGCCGTGAATCCGCAGGAAGGTGCTGCGGCGCCTCGTAACGTGGCCGCCGTTACAGGTGTGCCGGCTGGCGCAAACCAGGCGCAGCAAGCGGCATTCCTGCAGGCCCTGCGTCATGTGATGGCCAATACCGAAGATGTGGGAACGCGCTTCGCCGAAGAGGCACGCCGCATGCACTATGGCGAGCGGGAAGCGCGCAGCATTCGCGGCCAGGCCAGCGTGCGTGAAACCGTTGAGTTGCTCGAAGAAGGCATCGAGGTGATGCCTTTGCCGCTGCCGGACGCGGTCAAGGAAACGCTGCAGTAGCGTTCAGTTGCGCGATGCGATTGCCTGGCGGCGGCGCACCATACGGCTGGCCATATAAAGCCCCAGGGGGATGGCGACAAAATGCGGCCAGATGAAATAGGCCGGCTCATATGTCATCCAGCTGAACGGGCTTTCGCCGACGGCCATCGAGTCCATCGTGCCGGTTACAACAACATAGAGCAGCCATGGCACGGTGGTGACGGCCACCATGGCCGGCGAGGTGGTTTTGAGCAGCCTGAATACCACGTTGCCGGCGGCGATGGCGAGCAAGAGCATTGGCAGGTGGCGCACGCCGACCAGCGCGAAGGCTGCTCTCAGGTTCTCTTCCTCGTAGCTTTGCACGGTCCAGCGCGCGATGGCCGGGCCGTCGAGCAAAGGCCCCAGCAGCGCCGCGAGGGCCGTCACCAACACACCCAGAAACAGCGCGGCCGCAGGCCGGCGCAAAGCGGCCATCACAGGCCGCCCTTCGCCAGGGCTGCGGGGCGCGTGCTCCATCAGGGATAGAGGCCGCGCAATTCGCGCGTGTGCAGGATGCGCTTGCAGGCCACGATAAAGGTCGCGGTGCGCAGGCTGACCTTCTGGTCTTGCGCCACATGCCAGACGCCGGCGAAGGCGTCTTTCATGATCTTGACCAGGCGCTTGTTGATTTCTTCCTCGTCCCAGAAGAAGCTGGAGAAATCCTGCACCCATTCGAAGTAGCTGACCGTCACGCCGCCGGCGTTGGCGATCACGTCCGGCAGCACCAGGATGTTGCGGTCGTGAAGGATGTCGTCGGCCGCCGGTGTGGTCGGGCCGTTTGCGCCTTCGATGATCATGCGCGCCTTGATGCGGCCGGCGTTGGCTTCGGTGATCTGCTGCTCGAGCGCGGCGGGGATCAGGATGTCGCACTCCACGTCCCAGAACTTGTCGTTGGCGATGACTTCGGCTTCTGCGAAACCGGCCACGCTGCCGTTGGCTTCTACGTGCCGGAGCAGCGCCGGCACGTCGAGGCCGGCCTCGCGGTAAATCGTGCCGCCATGGTCTTGCACCGCCACGACACGCGCACCGGTTTCGGCAAACAGCTTGCCGGCCACGCCGCCCACATTGCCGAAACCTTGCACCGCGATGCGCGACGTCGCGATATCCAGGCCTATGTGCTTGGCTGCTTCCACGCCCACGGTGTACACGCCGCGGCCCGTGGCCTCACGCCGGCCCAGCGAGCCGCCCAGGTCCACCGGCTTGCCGGTGACCACGCCGGTCGAAGTGGATCCAGTGTTCATCGAGTAGGTGTCCATCATCCACGCCATGATCTGGTCGTTGGTGTTGACGTCCGGTGCGGGAATATCCTTGTTGGGCCCGATGATGATGCCGATCTCGCTGGTGTAGCGGCGCGTCATGCGCTCGAGTTCGCCGCGCGAGAGCTTCTTGGGGTCAACGCGTATGCCACCCTTGGCGCCGCCGTAGGGCACGTTCACCGCCGCGTTCTTGACGGACATCCAGGCCGACAGGGCCATCACTTCAGAGAGCGTGACGTCCTGGTGAAAACGCACACCGCCCTTGCCGGGGCCGCGCGAGACGTTGTGCTGTACGCGGTAGCCTTCGAAGTGGGCAACGGTGCCGTCGTCCATGTGGATGGGCACGTCGACGATCAGTACACGTTTGGGTCGCTTGAGCGTTTCAGCCCAGCGCGCCAGGCTGCCCAGATGCGGAATCACGCGGTCGACCTGCTGCAGGTAATTGCCCCAGGGGCCGAGGTTATCGGCCTGGAGGTAGGAGGGGAGGGGATGGGAGCCCGCGGGGATGGGGGCGGATGAGGCGGCGTGCGACATGAAAAACTCCTTGTGGGATTTCTTGAAGGAAAAGTCAGTGCACGGAGCTTAAAAGCCCGCCCCTGAATAGTCCAAGGCATTGTGCACCACTATCTATGCAAAAAATGCATATCACTGGGTTGGACTCCACGGTCGGGCTAAAAAACCGGCAAGGCGGCTCTTACACCGTAAATTGCAGGGCTGCCAACCGCGCATAAACGCCACCTCGGTTCACCAGTTCGGTGTGCGTGCCTTGCTCCACCAGCCGGCCGTGGTCCAGCACCAGGATGCGGTCGGCCTGCTGAACGGTGGCCAGGCGGTGCGCGATCACCAGCGTCGTGCGGCCCTTCATGGCAGACTCCAGCGCCGCCTGCACCATGCGCTCGCTTTCGGCGTCCAGTGCGCTGGTGGCTTCGTCGAGCAGCAGCAGCGGCGAGTTCTTCAGCATGGCCCGCGCGATGGCGATGCGCTGGCGCTGCCCGCCAGACAGGCGCACGCCGCGCTCGCCGAGGAAGGTGTCGTAGCCCTCGGGCAGGGCGGTGATGAACTCGTGCGCGAAGGCGGCTTTCGCGGCGGCGCGGGTTTCCTCGTCGCTGGCTCCCGGCTTTCCGTAGCGGATGTTTTCGAGCGCGCTGGTCGAGAAAATCACCGCGTCTTGCGGCACGATGCCGATGCGGCTTCGCAGGTCTTCCAATGACATGGCGTCGGTGCGCACGCCGTCGAGTTCGATGTGGCCCGAGGCCGGGTCATAAAAGCGCAGCAGCAGCTGGAACACCGTGCTCTTGCCCGCGCCGCTGGGCCCGACGATGGCCACGGTTTCACCGGGCGCCACGCTCAGGCTGAAATCGCTGAGCGCGGCCTGCGCCGGCCGTGACGGGTAATGAAAGGTCAGTGCTTCGAACCGGACGGCGCTGCCCGCCGGCGTGAGCCGGGGCGGGACCGGGTTGGCCGGCGAAGTGACGGGCGAGCGCGAGGCCAGCAGTTCCATCAGCCGTTCCGTCGCGCCCGCCGCGCGCAGCAGGTCGCCGTAGACCTCGCCCAGCACCGCGGCGGCGCTCGCCAGGATGATCACATAGACCACGGTCTGGCCCAGGTGGCCCGCGCTGATGTCGCCGCGCATCACGGCCTGCGTGCCTTGGTACAGGCCCCACAGCAGCGCGGCCGAGGTGGCGATGATGATGAAGGCCACCAGCGCCGAGCGCGCGCGGGCGCGGCGCACGGCAGTGTTGAAGGCATTGGTTGTCGACTGGTCAAAGCGTTCGGCTTCGCGCGCCTCGGCGGTATAGCTTTGCACCACGGGAATCGCGTTGAGCACTTCGGCAGCGATCGCACTGGAGTCGGCCACGCGGTCCTGGCTGGCGCGCGACAGCTTGCGCACGCGCCGGCCGAACCACACCGAAGGCGCGACGATCAGCACCAGCACGCCCAGCACCTGCACCATCAAATAGGGATTGGTATAGACCAGCATGCCCAGCGCGCCCACGCCCATCACGGCATTGCGCAGCCCCATGCTCAGCGACGAGCCCACGACCGTCTGCACCAGCGTCGTGTCGCCGGTCAGGCGCGACAGCACCTCGCCGGTCTGCGTGGTTTCGAAAAATTCCGGGCTTTGCCGCAGCACATGCGCATAGACCGCGTTGCGCAGGTCGGCCGTCACGCGCTCACCCAGCCAGCTCACCATGTAAAAGCGGCCCGCCGAAAAAAGCCCCAGCGCGGCAGCCACGGCAAACAGCTCGAAGAAGTGCGTGCGTAGGGCCATTAGCTGTTCACCCTTGCCGGCCGCACTGAGGCCGCCGTCGATCAGGCCGCGCAGAGCCAGGGGAAACACCAGCGTCGCCACCGCAGCGAGCACCAGGAAGACCGCGGCCAGCAGGATGCGGCCGCTATAGGGCCGCAGAAAAGGCAGCAGGCCAGAGAGGGAGCGCGGTGAGCCCTTGGGGCCTATAGGGGAGGGAAGTGTTGCCATCCAGGGAGTTTAGTCAAAAATAGGTCAATAAATTGCCAAAACAAACACAGCCTTGACATTATTTGTCTAGGCATGTATTATTCGATCCCATGAATGCAAAATCCCCCCGCCCTGAAGCTCCTGGCCCCTCACTTTGCGGCCTGCCGGCGGAGTTTTACTGCGCGGCTGACTACGACGCCGGCCAAAGCACCGGTTACCTGATGCGCCAGATCATTAACAGCGTCTCGCAGCAGGTGGCCCGTGAACTCGAGCCCCAGGGCCTGACCAACGCCCAGTGGGTGCCTATGCTCAAGCTTTACCTTGGCAAGGCCTCCACCGTGGCCGAACTGGCGCGCCAATGCCAGCTCGACGCCGGCTCCATGACCCGGCTGCTGGACCGGCTCGAAGCCAAGGGTTTTTGCCGCCGTATCCGTTCCAGCGACGACAGGCGCGTGGTGAACATCGAGTTGACACCCGAAGGCCGCGATGCCGCCAAGGAAATCCCCGCCGTGCTCAGCCGCGTGCAGAACGCCCACCTGGCGGGCTTCTCGGTCGAAGAGTGGCAAAACCTCAAAGGCTATCTGCGCCGCATTCTTGAAACCGCGCACACCCTCCAAGCAGCGAATGAACAAAATGACAAATAACACCTGTGACTTCCCTCGAGCCGCCGCTCCCGGCATGACGCCGGGCAATGCCGAGCCCCAGCTGCCGGTCTGGCAGGCGTCCTTCCGCATGGCCCTGGTGGCCGCCGCCAGCGTGATGGCTGTGGGCCTGATGGCCACAGGCCTGGCCGGCTGCGCCGATATGTCCGGCATCGCGCCGCAAGCCAGCCTGCGCGATGCGTCTTCGCTGGGACTGAAGGCCGATTCCGGCACGCAGGCCATGGCGCAGGCGCCGGCGCCGGTTGCTGCCGAGTGGTGGCGCGATTTCGGCGACGAGCAGCTCAATACCCTGGTCGCACAGGCCCTGCAAACCAGCCCCAATCTCAAGCTCGCGCAAGCACGCCTGGCGCGCGCGCAGGCCGTGATCGAAGTGGCCGACGCCGCCACCTTGCCGCAGCTCACCGGCCAGCTCGACCTGACCCGCCAGCGCTACACCGCCAACGGCGCGGTGCCGCCTCCGCTTGCAGGCTCGATCCGCGAAAGCGGCACGGCGCAGCTCAATGCCAGCTGGGAACTTGATTTCTTCGGCAAGAACCGTGCGGCGCTCGACGCCGCCCTGGGCAGCGCCCAGGCCGCCGAAGCAGACGCCCAGGCCGCGCGCGTACTGCTGGCCAGCAATGTCGCGCGCACCTACTTCCAACTGGTGCGCCTCAATGAACAAGCCAATGTGGCACGCCGCACTTTGGCGCAACGCGAAGAAACCCTGAAGCTCGTGCGTGACCGCGTTGACGCCGGCCTGGACACCCGCCTTGAACTGCGCCAGAGTGAAGGCGGCCTGCCTGAAGCGCGTCTGCAGCTCGAAACCCTGCTTGAGCAGATCGCGCTCACGCGCAACGCACTCGGCGCTCTGATCGGCCAACCCAACGGCGCCGTCGCGCTGGTGCCGCCCGCACAAACAGCCATCAAAAACGTCGCGGTGTCCGCCACCATCCCGGCCGACCTGCTGGGCCGCCGCGCCGACGTAGCCGCTGCGCGCTGGCGCGTCGAGGCCTCGTCCAAAGACGTGGCCAATGCCAAGACCCAGTTTTATCCCAACATCAACCTTGTCGCTTTCGCCGGTTTCTCCAGCATCGGCTTGGGCAACCTGCTGGACTCGGGCAGCCGGCAGTGGGGCGTGGGCCCGGCGCTGCGCCTGCCGATTTTTGATGCAGGCCGGCTGCGCGCCAACCTGCGCGGCAAGACCGCCGACCTGGACGCCGCCGTTGAGAGCTACAACGCCGCGGTCATCGACGCGGTGCGCGACGTGGCCGACCAGGTGGCGTCATCGCAAGCCATTGCTCGCCAGCAGACTGAACAACGCGCCGCCCAGGATGCCGCCGAAAGCGCTTATGACATTGCCGTGCAGCGCTACAAAGCTGGCCTGGGCAACTACCTGAACGTGCTCACCGCGGAAACCAACGTACTGGCCCAGCGCCGGCTGGCGGTCGACTTGTCGGCCCGCGCGCTGGACACCCAGGTGGCATTGATACGAGCGCTCGGCGGTGGCTACACCCCCGGCCAGGCCGTGCCCTCGGAGCGCCAGACCCATGCGGCTTTAAACAACTGACAACTGACAAGCGACCAGCGATAAGTGATTAGCGACAGGCGATCAATCGACAACCCAACAAATAACACGCATCATGAACACACCTGAATCCTCCAACGCTCCAGCGACTCCCGCTTCTCCAACCCCCGCGCCAGCTGCTGCCCCGGCATCGGCACCGGTTGGCAACCCCAAGCGCAAAAAGGCGCTGACCGCGTTGGCCGCCGTCGTGGCAGTGGCCGGTTTGGGCTGGGGCGCTTACGAGTACCTGGTGGCCAGCCACTACGAGTCCACCGACAACGCCTATGTGCAGGGCAATGTGATCCAGATCACGCCGCAAATCGGCGGCACCGTCATGGCCATCATGGCCGACGACACCGACTACGTGAAAGCCGGCCAGGTGCTGGTGCAACTGGACCCAGCTGACGCGAAAGTCGCGCTCGAGCAGGCCGAAGCCGCGCTGGCCCAGGCCGTGCGCCAGGTGCGCACGCTCTACGCCAACAACGGCACGCTGGCCGCGCAGATTGCTCTGCGCGATGCCGATGTGGTCAAGGCGCAAAGCGACATTGCCCGCGCCAGTGATGACCTCAATCGCCGCCAGTCACTGACCGGCAACGGCGCTGTGTCCAAAGAAGAACTCAACCACGCCCAGACGCAACTGGCCACCGCCAAGAGCGCGCTGGCCGCCGCGCAGGCCGGCGTGACCGCCGCGCGTGAGCAACTCGCCAGCAACCAGGCCTTGACCGAAGGCACCAGCATCGAGCAGCACCCCAGCGTGCAGGTTGCCGCCGCCAAGGTGCGCGAGGCCTACCTGGCCACGCAGCGCGCCGGCCTGCTCGCGCCGGTTGATGGTTACGTCGCCAAGCGCACGGTGCAGCTCGGCCAGCGCGTGGCCGCTGGCACGCCCATGATGTCCATCATCCCGCTCAAGCAGGTCTGGGTCGACGCCAACTTCAAGGAAGTACAGCTGCGCAACATCCGTATCGGCCAGCCCGTCACGCTGGTGGCCGATCTTTACGGCAAGAAGGTCGAATACAAAGGCAGCGTCGCAGGCCTGGGCGTCGGCACCGGCGCGGCTTTCTCGCTGTTGCCCGCGCAGAACGCCACCGGCAACTGGATCAAGGTGGTGCAGCGCGTGCCCGTGCGCATCGCCCTTGACGCCAAACAGCTGGCTGAGAACCCGCTGCGTGTGGGCCTCTCCATGGAAGCCGAAGTCGACGTGAGCAAGAAGGACGGCAAGACGCTGGCCGATGCGCCGCGCGATGCGGCGGTGGCGCACACCCAGAGCTATGGCGCGCAGGACGACGCGGCCGACAAGGATGTGCAGCGCGTAATCGCCGCCAACACCGGCAAGGCTGCCGTGAAGTCGGCCAAGGCTGCTAACTCGGTGAGCCCGGTGGCACCGGCCAAGGCAGTGCTCCAGCCGGGCGGGGCTGCTTTGCCGGCCCAGGCCGGCGGTGATGCGCAGACACTCGCGTTCAGCCACACGCTGTCGCTGGCCGGCAGCCCTGCTCCGCGCTAAGCCCTGGACCGCAACCCAAGCAAGCGCAACCGCGGCGAATCTTCATCGCGGTTTCCACCCGCACCTCCCTTCGCAAGGCTTTCATGGCTTCCGCACCCGCTACCGCTTACATCCCACCCCCGCCGCTGACCGGATCGGCGCGCCTGTGGGGTACGCTGGCCCTGTCGGCCGCGACCTTCATGAACGTGCTCGACACGTCCATCGCCAACGTGTCCTTGCCCGCCATTGCCGGCGACCTCGGCGTGAGCCCCAACCAGGGCACCTGGGTCATCACCAGTTTTGGCGTGGCCAATGCCATCGCCGTGCCGCTCACCGGCTGGCTGTCGCAGCGCTTCGGCCAGGTGCGCCTGTTCACGGCCAGCGTCATGCTGTTCGTGATCACCTCCTGGCTGTGCGGCCTTGCGCCCAACATGACGACGCTGATTTTTTTGCGCGTGCTGCAAGGCCTGGTGGCCGGGCCCATGATCCCGCTGTCGCAGGCGCTGCTGCTGTCGAGCTATCCCAAGGCGCTGGCCGGGCTGGCCATGGCCTTATGGTCCATGACGACGCTGATCGCGCCGGTGATGGGACCCTTGCTGGGCGGCTGGATCACCGACAACATCTCCTGGCCCTGGATTTTTTACATCAACATTCCCGTCGGCTTCGGCGCGGCCTTCATCACCTGGAGTATTTTCCGCAACCGTGAAAGCCCCACCAAAAAGCTGCCCATCGATTCCGTGGGGCTGGCGCTGCTGGTGGTCTGGGTGGGTTCGCTGCAGATCATGCTCGACAAAGGGCATGAACTCGACTGGTTCCATTCCGGCGAGGTCATCGCGCTGGCCGTCATCGCGCTGGTCGGCCTGGCGGCCTTCGTGATCTGGGAGCTGACCGAAGAGCACCCGGTGGTGGACCTGACGCTGTTCAAGAAGCGCAACTTCTGGGCCGGTGCGCTCGCGCTGTCGGTGGGCTACGGGCTCTTCTTCGGCAACGTGGTGCTGCTGCCCCTGTGGCTGCAGCAGTACATGGGCTACACCGCCACGCAGGCCGGCATGGTGCTGGCGCCCGTGGGCGCCTTCGCCTTGCTGCTCTCGCCCGTGGTCGGCAAGAACATCGCCAAGGTCGACCCGCGCCGATTCGCCGCGTTTGCCTTCATGGTGTTCGCGCTGGTGCTGTGGATGCGTTCGCACTTCAACACCCAGGCCGACTTCCAGACCATCATGATCCCGACCATCATCCAGGGCGTGGCCATGGCCTTCTTCTTCATCCCGCTGGTCACCATTACGCTGTCGGGCATTGCACCCGAGAAGATTCCGGCGGCGTCGGGTTTGTCGAATTTCGTGCGCATCACGGCCGGCTCCTTCGGCACCTCAATCGCCACCACCATCTGGCAGGACCGCGCCGCCATGCACCATGCGCAGATCAGCGAATACGTGAACCAGGGCAGCAGCGCCACCAACAGCGCGCTCACCGGCCTGGCCGGCGCCGGCCTCACGCCCGAGCAGGCCCTGAGCACCATCAACCGCCTGGCCGACCAGCAGGCCTACATGCTCGCCGCCAATGATGTGTTCTACGTGTCGGCGCTGATCTTTTTGCTGTTGATCCCGCTGGTGTTCCTGACGCGGCCCACGCATGCGGGGGCGGGGAGTGCGGACGCGGCGGCCGGGGCGCATTGATACCTCGGTGTGGGAGCTCGAACGAAGACGGCGCCTTGTGCGCCGTTTTGTTTGGGCCATCAGATTAGCGTGCGCGCTGTGTCGCGCGGATGCATCATGTGGTCGCCGTGTTTATGCTCTGGACAAATAGCGGACCCAGCACAAGCAAGTTTTCTCGGTGCCGAGGCTATAGTGCAAATATCACCATCGAGAGGGCTCGCCCCGGCAGGCCGGGTCGAGCCTCTCATATCAAACGTCAGGTCTCAGGGGAACTCACGTGTTTCGCCTTCTTGGTAGTCGACTTTTTTCGTTCTGTCTTGTCCTCATTGGAATCTTCTTCATCTATACGGGCCATAAGAACGCAGTTAAATTCGCCGCACTTCGTGATCACGGCAAGACGGCCAAGGCCGAGATTACGAACCTGGAGTGGAAAGAGAAGAAGACAAGTCATGCCGATAGCCTCTACACGGCGCGTGTCCGTTTCAAGACGGAGGATGGCCGTGAGATCCAGGCTGAAACCGGCGTACCGGCGGAACTGGGACGCTCCTTGCGAAGCAACGCTGGTGTGGCAACGATGAATGTGCGCTACCTGCCCGAATCGCCTGGCACCATCGAGGACGTCAACAAGGATGACCCCTCGGACGCCCAGAGCGGGATCGGTCGACTTATGCTGCTCTTAGGGGCCGGCGTGCTCGTCGTTCGCTTCCTGCTCTCCAAGAGACGCGCACGCTGATGGCTAACCATTCCTTTCGAATGCAAAGGAGAAACGGTAGTGCCGCCTAATAATCCAATCGACGCGGACCCATGCCTGCAGGAGGCGGCTTCGCCGCGAAGGCAGTGGTCCGGTCATCTTTACGTTAGGCTAGACCGCATGAAAGCACCCATCACTCTCGCCATCGACGAACTCGTCGCCAAACATCTTGCGCCGTTTCTCAAGGAACACGGCTTCCGCAGGAAGGGACAGCGCTTCTATCGCCGTGCAGGCTCCTCTATTCAACTGATTGAGCTCGATCGCTGGAAGTACAACGAGGGAAGCTCGGGAAAACTTGGAATCTGGGCTGGGGTATTCTTTCCGTCAATTTGGAAGGCCGTCAATGTTGCGCGCCCTGGTTGGTCGGATGCAGGCTTCGATGATGATTGGCCGCCGATACAGAACTGCTTGGTCGACTTCAACATTACACCACCACAGAACGATCGCGCTATCGACAATCTATGGAGTATTGATGCCACTCTCCCCATTGTCGAGACTGCCGAGCAAATCAAGCAGTCGATAAATGGCACTGTGTTGGAATGGCTTGAAGCAAACTCCGAGTTGAAACAGACGCTGCCGAGATTGCAGGAGTTGTCCAAGAAGGGTGTTTGGCTCGCAAGCGTTTATCTACTTTGTGCGGCAGTGGAACTGCACGACCAGCAAGTGGCCGAAGCGGCGCTGAAGGCAGTTCTCGCTGCCGAACCGTCACAGTTCTTCCCGGAGAGCGAACGCACTGCATTCAAGCAATTGGCAGAAACTGTCGGTGCGTTCGGCACATAGCATGCGGCCTAACCCCTCGCTCAACCGGACCCGCTGCGGCAGGCCACCTTGGCCCGGGCTGAGGTACGCAGTACATTCTCTCAGCCTGGGCCAAGGCGTCCTGCCTCCGCGGTCCGGTTAGCTCGAACGTTAGCCATCTTTCTCAGCTGAACATGAAAAACCTATTTCCTGCTTTGGTCGGCTCAGCGGTGAGCTTTGCATTTAGCGCGATATCCGGAACAGCATCCTTCAATCTGTTCACATGGCTGGAGTCCGGAACGAAGTTCAACTTCTCGCAAGCACTTGTCCAAACAACTCACTACCCGATGGTCTATTTCGTTGGGTTGGTGCTAGGAGTAATAGGCGGCGTCTTAGGTGGCTATGTCGCATCAAGAGTTTCTAAGCATCAGCCATATCTAGCCGCATTGAATGCGGGCATCTTCAGCATGCTGTGGTCCGTCGTCATGTACGCTTCCCCAGTGAACGATAGTCGCCTAGAAATCTATGCGGTACTGTCTTCTTTCATCCTGCCAGTCCCTCTTGCTCTCTTCGGTGCACGCTGGCATGTGCGTCATCCAATAGATGGCTAACCCTTCCATCGAGAGGACGTCCAACGGGCTGCGCCCGTCGGCCGCCTCTCATGTCAAACGTTAGGCCCAGGAGCTGACACAGGTCTTCCTCCGCAATACGAACGCAGGTGGCTGCTCACGACCTATTACCATGACACAGTCCTTCGAATTAAACACGCTTATCAATGCACCAACGCAGGTGGTGTGGGATAGCCTGGTCCGTACCGAGAACATGAAGGTGTGGATGGGCGAACCAGAGATGGAAATCGGAATAGAGACCGACTGGAAGGTCGGTAGCCCGATGGTGGTGAGTGGATTCCACCACTCGCGCTTCCGGAACGTCGGTCTGGTTCTGGAGTTCAAGCAGATGGAGCGCCTCAGCTACACCCATTTGAGCTCCCTGTCCCGGCTTCCCGCCGAGCCCGAAAACTTCACGACCTTGACATTCAGCCTGCTACCTCAGGGGGATGCTACGTCGCTGACGCTCCTGGCGGAAGGTTTCCCGACGGTCAGCATCTTCAAGCACCTGCAGTTCTACTGGGCCGGGACACTGGGTATCCTGAAGCGGTTCGTGGAGCGGAGCGAAGTTATTGCCGCGATGCCGACCGGAACATAGGGGCGGCAGCGAAACTTTCAGGCGCTACCAGGGGGAGTTCCCGATGACCGCTCCATAGGCATTACGGGTACCAGGATCGCATTGCCCGTCGCTACCAACAGCAGCTCACCATTGTCCTGCTCGGCATACAACTCGGCTCCGGCAAACACCTGCTTGCGCCCGGCCTTCACCACGCGCCCGCGCGCCACAAAGCTGCGGCCCACGGCCGGCGCCAGGCAATTGACCGAAAAATGCGAGGCCAGCACGCGACCCGCCACGGTGGCGGCCGCATAGCCGCAGGCCGTGTCCAGCATCGCGCCTGTCAGGCCCGCATGCAGATAGCCGGCGTACTGCCCCATGTCTTCTTCACGCCAGGCCATGCGTATCTCGGCCTCGCCGGCCGCGGCCTGCACAACTTCAAAGCCGGCCCAGCGGTTGAAGGACGCGGTCTGGTTCACCGCCTGCAAGGTCTGGAGCATGGTGTGCTGTGTCATGGCTGGAAATATAGGACGGGCGGCTGTGGTGGTCTGTAGCGCGGGTGACAGGCCCGGAAGTGCTTAGCTGCCAGTCAAGGCGAGGTAAGCCTCGCGCGTCTCGGGCGACACCGAAGCCACGAGTTGCTCATGCGATGTCTTGTGCCGCACCAGCATGCGCGCCGAGGCCACGGCTTTGGATTTGCAGAACCAGTGGCAGCTGTGCTGCATCAGGAACAGCTCGGCCGACATCGTGAAGGCTTTGTCCTTGGGTGTGCGCTGGGCGCTGTTTTCGGCCGCACGCAGAATGCCCTGGGCGTGGATCGCCAGCACTTTCCGCATGTCGAAAGTCTGGCCTGGCAGCAGCTTGGTCGCAAGGGGAACTGCAAGCGGCAGTTTGCTGGTGCGCGCGTCCACTTCGGCGACCTTGGAAAAGCCCGCGGCAAAACGGGTGAATTGCTCGCACAGCTTGAGCTCGCTGCCGGCCATCTGGTTCCAGACCTGCTCGCGCCGCTCTGCTTCCTTTTCACCCAAGGCCCGCAGGTAGCCGTCGGTCAAGGTCTCCATCAATTTCTCGATCTGGAACTGGCCCAGGTGGCTGCCCAGCAGGGCGATGCGCCGGCGTTCTTCCGACAGCTTGAGGATGTAGACGGCTATGGCGACGCAGGTCACCAGGGTGAAGAATTCCATTGTGGTGGGGGCTCAAAGGGAAAGGGAAGGCAGGGAAGGCAGGAAGGCCGGTGGAGCAGCCACCAGTGTAGTCATCCGCCAGCGTGGCGAGGCTTACAACACCACCTGCTTGTCGGCCAAGGCCTTGCCCCAGGTCAGCAGCCGGTAGCTGCGGTGTTGGGGCACGAAGTAAGGATCGTTCTCGACGAGTTCCGCGGCACGCTCTTTTGACGCAACCTCCAGCACCCAGAGTCCGCCGACAAAACCACCATCCGGAGCTTCGCGCAAACCACCTGCGATGAGGATTTCATTTTCATGCGCGCGCAGATAGGCCAGGTGAAGCGGCTCTCCTTGCTGGCGTACTTCCAGCATGCCGGGCTTGTCGTCAAAGATGGCTATCCAGCGCATGGGTTCTCCCGTTGAAGTTTGAGGTGCGAGGTATGAAGGGCGATGGGCTTACATCCGCAGCGGCTGTGCGTAGCCTGTCATCTCAAGGTAGCCCATTCCCACCAGTTTGCCGTTGCTGTCGATGAGCTCACTCAGGCCTTCCCAGTAGATCGAGCCTGTGGATTGGCGGCTGTCGAGCTCCTGGTTGTCGATGACGGCGCGCACGGTATAAAAATCGGCGGGCGTACGCACTATCCATTCCACCGGGTAGGTGGTTTGCGTGAGCGGGCTTTTCCAGTAGCGCACGGGCTTGAAGATCACCTCGCCGCGACTGAAAGTGTAGAGCCCGCCTTTGGGTGAGCGGAAGGAGCCGCCATCCCACAGCGCGCTGCCGTCTTTGCCACGCAGCCGGAAAGCGGTGAGGGCGCTGCCGTCGTTGAGGTTCATGCCTATCCAGTCCCAGCCCGCGGCGTCGGGGTGCAGGATTTCCTGGCTCCATTCGTGGTCCAGCCAGGCTTTGCCGCTTACGGCAAAGGTCTGGCCTTTGAGTTGCAGGCTGCCGCGTGTGGCCAACTGCGGCTGGCTGTAGTAATAGCTGGCCTGTTTTTCGTCAGGGCCCTTGCGCGACAGGCCTTGTTTACCCTGCAGCAACACTTCCTGCGTTTCTTCAAATGCCAGCTTGAGCGCGAACTCGCTGGACAGCAACTCCGCGATGTACTTGCCGCTTTCGGCTTTGAGCGACCAGTCGCGCAGCTTGAGGTCCATGTCGCGTTCGCTGGCCGTCGCGATGCCGAAGCCGTCGCGCGCGATGCGCTGGTCATGCCAGAGTTTTTTGCCCTGCACGTCGGTAAGGGCTGCGTGGGCAAAGATCAACTGCTTGGCGGCGAATTTCGAGGCCATACCCTGGGTGGTCTCCACGCGCGAGCGGAAGAAGGTGAGCTGAAAGCCGAATAGCCGCTTGCCCGCGTCAGCGTTGGCCTGGCCCGTGATGTACCACCACTCGGTGCGAAACTCGGGATGGGCGCCGCGATCACGCGGGAACACCAGTGTTTTGGCCGGCAAGGCCAGCGCCGGGCGAGTGGCGACGCCCAATCCGGCCAGCGCGGCCCCCACCAGCAACAGGCCGCGCCTGGGCACCAGGGCGGGCAGAGCGTGCGGGCGCAGCGGCAAGGGCATGGATATCTTCAGGCGGTCATCGCCGGCCGCATCAGCTGGGTGATGCGCACCTGGGCGGTAGTGCACTCGCCCATTTTTTCGGCCACCCATTGGGCGTTGTAGTAAGTCGGCAGGTAGCGGTCACCGGAATCACACAGCAGCGAGAGGATGGAGCCTTGCTCGCCGAGCGCCAGCATCTCGTGCGCCAGCGCCAGCATGCCTACCAGGTTGGTGCCGGTCGACGGCCCGACGCGGCGGCCCAGCAGCTGCGAGAGCGCCTGCATGGCAGCCACCGAGTCCACGTCTGCGACTTCCACCATGCGGTCTATCACCGTGCGGATAAAGCTGGCCTCCACGCGGGGCCGGCCTATACCCTCGATGCGCGAGCCCACGCCTGTCAGGCCGGCATCGCCGCTGCGGTGGTAGGCGGCAAAGACCGAACCCACCGGGTCGGCCACGCAGAGCCGGCTGTCGTGGCGCTGGTAGCGCACATAACGGCCTATGGTGGCGCTGGTGCCGCCCGTGCCGGCGCCCACCACAATCCAGCGCGGCACGGGGTGCCTTTCACGCGCCATCTGGTTGAACATGCTTTCGGCGATGTTGTTGTTGCCGCGCCAGTCGGTGGCGCGCTCGGCGTAGGTGAACTGGTCCATGTAGTGGCCGCCGGTTTCCTGGGCCAGCTTGCGGGCCTCGTCGTAGACCTGCGCGGCGCTGTCCACCCAGTGGCAGCGCCCGCCGTAAAACTCGATCTGTGCGACTTTTTCGGGTGAGGTGCTGCGCGGCATCACCGCAATAAAAGGCAGGCCCAACAGACGCGCGAAGTAGGCCTCGCTGACCGCGGTGGAGCCGCTGGAGGCCTCCACAATGGTGGATCGTTCGTGAATCAGGCCGTTGCACAGCGCGTAAAGGAAGAGTGATCGCGCCAGCCGGTGCTTGAGGCTGCCGGTGGGATGCGTCGATTCGTCCTTGAGGTAGAAGTCGATGCCACGCGCGGCGAACTCCGGCAGCGGCAGGGGGATCAGGTGGGTGTCGGCGCTGCGCTGGTAGTCGGCTTCAATGCGGACGATGGCGGCGCTCAGCCAGGCGCTGCCGGGAGTTTGAAGGGCGGTCATAGCCCCGATTCTCGCAGCAAGCAAGGCCCACGGGGCCAGCCTTCAATACCGGCTGGCTCTCCAGGAAGAGGACTCGCCGAACAGGGCCGGAATCTCGCTGCGGCCGATGCCCAGGTCGCTCAGTTCATGGCTGCTCATGGCCATCAGCTCGTCGCGCTGCAGGCGGTTGGGGGCTGGCCGCTCCGCGAACCAACTGCCGACCAGCGTGCGGCCGAGCCGGCACAGCGCCACGGGCAAGCCCGCGAAGCGGTGCAGGCCGTCGGCAAGACTGAAGCCCGGTGTGACGGTGGGGATGGCGGCGGAAGGCATGGGATGCTCCTTGGGATGAAGGTGTGGTTGAGTGCGTCGAGAAGCCAGGCGCCATGGTGCAATTTATTCTGGTATTGTGGAAGTTGAGTTTTCTGATTGAAACTATCAGGATTGCTGATGAGAGGCTTTCCATGCGCGAATTGAACCTGGACCAACTCCGTACCCTGGTGGCCATCACCGACCTGGGCACTTTTTCAGCCGCGGCGCAGGGCCTGCATCTGGCGCAGCCCACCGTGAGCCTGCACGTGAGCGAGCTCGAAAGCCGGCTGGGTACGCCGCTGGTGGTGCGGGGCGGCCGGCGGGTCGAGCCCACACCGGCGGGCGCCGTGCTGGTCGAGCGGGCCCGCCGCCTGCTGCGCGACGCCGACGACGCGGTCGATGCGGTCAAGCGCCACGTCGAAGGCCGCGCCGGCCGCGTGCGCCTGGGCAGCACCACCGGTGTGCTGGTTTACTTTTTGCCGCAGGTACTCAAGGCTATGGAGCAGGCCCATCCCGACATCGACGTCGAGGTCAGCATCCTGGGTTCGGCCGACACCCTGGAGCGGTTGATGCAGGGCACGCTGGACGTAGGCCTGGTTGCCACGCCACCGCCCGCGCAGCGCGGCATGGTGATCACGCACTGGCGCAGCGATCCGATGATGGCCTTTGTGCCCAAGCGCTGGAAGGCGCCCAAACATGCGACACCGGCCTGGCTTGCCGGCAAGCCCCTGATCTTCAACGAGACGCCCACCCATATGTACCGCATGACCATGGCCTGGTTTGCCGATGCCGGCTTCACGCCGCGCGCGCGCATCGAGCTCAATTACTCCGAGGCCATCAAGAGCCTGGTGGCAGCCGGCTACGGCGCCGCGGTGCTGCCCAGGGAAGAGTCGGAGCAGGAGGAGTCCAACGTGCGGCATGACGTGCAACTGCTGCCGCTCAAACCCGCGCTGGTGCGCCACACGGCCATGGTGCACCGGCCACCGGAAGCACTGGACGGCGCCACGCGCAACCTGCTGAAGATCCTGGCGAACTTCCGCCAAGCGTAAGCGAGCGTCCGACCTCGGCAGGTCAAGGCGCTGATGCGGCGCGGCGTAATTTTCATGTCTGCTTTGGGCCCAGAGGAGTCGTTCACGGCTCAATGAACCCGCAGCACCTCAAACTGCTGTCGGATTGCCGCGACCTGTATCGACACATCATCACCCTCGCATTTGCCCAGCATGGCCCTGCCCAAAGGGGCTTCCATGCTGATGACCTGAACCAGCTGAGTGCCGCTGCCCAACTGCATGCTGCCCCCATCCGGGCCGAGAAAGAGCTGTTGCTGCTTGTCGTCGGAATCGACCAAGCAGACCAGCGCGCCGAGCTGTATCCCTTTGCTGGCGTCGTAGGGACGCGGGAGGAATTGGCGCCACTTGGCCATCGCCTGGCGGATGGCTTCGGCGCGCCGAACTTGGCCGGTGGCCAGGTAGGCGGCTTCGAGTCCCAATGTGTCGTATTTGTTTTCGGCGATATTTTCTGCGTGGGTCGCCGTTTCGTGTGCCACCCGCACTGCATCTTCGGCTTGCTGCAGGTCTTCGGCGAGCCGTTTCAGCACCTGCTGTTGCAGCGAGAATTTATTCATGACGGAAGGTAGGCATCTCAAACAAGCGGGGGAAGGCCTTAATTATGAAGGGCTCCTCCAGCCGTCGAACCGATTGCACTTTCGGCAGTGCGCCGTCAGCGTTCATTCCTGCCGCCTACCGTACTGCGCCGAAGCACTATAAATTCGCCCTGCGGGTCCTGATGTCCGCTTCTGGCCGAAAGCTGTCATCTTACCGACGGCTGGAATGGGTCCAAAGCGGACGCCCTCACACTCTGTCGGCGCCGGTATTTTCTCGCCGGCGCTTCTGTCGATAGCACGACACAAAGAACACGACCATCAACACTGCGGTGATGGAGATAAGGCGGTCGTACTGGGCATCTTGATGTGCTGTGATGTAGCGATAGAGCCCATCGTGATTGGTTACCAGGACGGTGTGAGACGCGTCGGGCTCTGCGTTCCGGCTCGGATCGTCTTGTTGAACCATTGCAACGTGTACAAGAAAGAGGCGGGGCCGCAGCATGCCACAGCGAACTAAGTAAATCGGATCAACCTGCTCACGCTACCTCCCTCTCTTTCAGTTCCGGCTTGCACCTACAGTCGAAGGTCCGCTATTGGCCGGAAGCAGCCTCCGCTTTATAGCATCAGGCTCAACCTGCGTGGTTCGCAATGCGGCGTGAGAGCTCTGAGCCCCGAGCCAGGAAGAAGCGGTGCAATTCTTCGGCATAGCCGCTGCCCACGGCCTGCCGCACTGACGGGCGTGCCGCGAGGCCCGCGCGCCAGACACGAACTTTCGGTAGGTCTTCAAAGAATCCCGTTTCACCAGCGCCCTCCAGCACATCGAAGTAACGAAACACCGGGCCGAACACGGCGTCGACCAAGCTGAAAGAAGTGCCGGCGAAGTAGGGTCCTTGCTCAGGAAGCACGGCCTCGAGTTGGGAAAACCGTTGCTTCAAGCTTTCGCGGTGCCTCCCAAATGCCGCCGCATCGGGTGCGTTGTAAAAAGCACCGATGTTGTTCAGCACGCTGGATCCGAATTCCATCCATGCGCGATGCTGTGCACGCTTGAGGGCATCGGCGGGGTGCAGGCGCGGCAGCAGCGTGTCGTCCAGGTATTCGCAGATCACGGCCGATTCAAACACCGCGTCTTCGTCGGCCAGCAGCACCGGCGTCTTGCCCAGCGGCGAGACGGCCTTGAACCAGTCGGGCTTGTTGGCGAGGTCGACATCGCGGCGCTCAAAGTCCACGCCTTTTTCGGCAAGCACAATCGCCGCGCGCTGGACATAGGGGCACAGCGTATGGCTGACAAGGGTGAGTTTCATGGCATGTTCCTCGCGGATTCAGCGGGGTGCCAGCAAGCTGCTGCGGCGTGCGGCCCAGGCGCCGTCGCCGAGCAGCCACTGGGCCAGCGAGGCCACCAGCAGGAACAGCGGGTATTCCCAGCCGCCCTTGGGGCTGGTGAACACCCAGCCATTGGGCCAGTGCACCCAGACGACGACGGCCAGCACCGGCGCCAGCAGCAGCGAAGCCTGGCGGCCGTAAAAGCCCAGCAGCAGCGCGCCGCCGCCGGCCAGCTCCGCCGCGACCACCGCATAGGCCATGAAGCCGGGCAGGCCGACCGATTCAAAGAATTGCGCCGTGCCGGGCAGGGTGAAGACGAAGATTTTGAGCAGCGCGTGGGTGATCCACATGGTGCCCAGCGCGATACGCAGCAGCGCGGCGCCGTGGCCGGCGGCGAAGTTTTCAGATACAGGGGTGGTCGTCATGATGCGATGCCCGATGAAGGGCTGAAGTTGAAGGAGCCGCCACTTTATGTTTGCAAGAAAGCAATGTAAATTGGCGGCTATGAAAACATTCATTGCAAAATCGCAATACGCTTTGACAGCCTACGACCTTCAAACCCTGCTGGCGTTGGTGCGCGGCGCCACGCTGGCCGAAGCCGCGCGGCGGCTGGGCGCCGATGCCTCCACAGTGTTTCGGTCGGTGCAGCGCATTGAGAAAAGCCTGGGCCAGCGCCTGTTTGAACGCTCCCGCCGTGGCTACCTGCCGACCGAGCCCATGCTGGGGCTGGTGCAGCACGCGGAGCGCATCGAGGCCGAACTGGAGGCCGCGCGCGCCAGCGCCCAGCGGCCGCATGAAGGCGTGGCCGGCCGCGTGCGGCTCACCACCACCGATGCCGTGCTGCGCGGCCTGGTGTTGCCGTCGCTCAAGCCATTGCTGGCGCAGCACCCCTTGCTGCAGCTGGACCTGCGCACCGGCAACGAGCTGGCCAGCCTGAGCCGCCGCGATGCCGATCTGGCCCTGCGCGCCACGCGCAAGCCGCCCGACCACCTGGTGGGGCGCAAGCTGGGCACAGTGCGTTTTGCGCTGTGCGGCCTGAAAGCGCAAGCCAAGGCCTTGTCGGCGGCCAAGAAGCTCCCGGCGCTGGACGTACTCGCCGACTTTGACTGGATAGCGCCTGACGAGGCCCTTCCCGAACACCCTTCGGTGCTTTGGCGGCGCAAGCAACTGCCCAAGCTCACGCCGCGGCATCACGCCGACGGCATCGTGGCGGTGATGGACGCGATCAAGGCGGGGCTGGGGGTGGGCATCGTGCCTGTGTTCATGCTGGCCGCTGAACCGGCGCTGGTGCCGCTGGCGGACACACTGGAAGGCTGTGAGTCAGACCTGTGGTTGCTGGCGCACGCCGAGTCGCGCCACCTGCGAAGGATCGCGGTGGTCTACGACCATTTCGCGGCCAGTGTGCGGCTGGCCTGAGCCGTTCGGGAAAAACAAAACGTCAAACGTCAAACGTCAAAACGACTGGCTGGCACCGGAAGTGCCGGATGTCCTGAAGACGATTTCCCCGCTGGGAATATGGACCACGCGCACTTCCTGCCGGGTGGGGTCGGCGACGCTTTTGACGGCAACGGCGACCGCCAGGGAATAGTCCGCGAAAACATGGTTGGAACTGCTGGGCGGCAACAGGCTGCCCTTGACCGGGTCGACGTTTTCAATGCGGTAGTCATGTGGCGGTGCTTTGACGGATGCCATGGTGAAGACCTCTTTGAAGTGGTTTCGGTTTCTTGGCTGTTTCTTTGAATGTGCCTCCATGTTAGAAGCCCAAGGGGTTGCCGTGATGACAATTGCAGGTCAAAAAGGGCATTTTTGAGTAAGCAAACGAAAGCGCCTTCCTGCGGAAGGCCGCGCATTGGCGGAAGCTAAAACCTCCGTGCTACTTCAGGGTGGCGTCGCCGGTCGTGCCGTGCCGTCTTTACGGGCCTGGAGGCTGCGATAAAGCTCTTCAGCGTAGGGCGCGAAGCCAAAGATGGCCGCCCCCGCAAGCAACACCACAATGGTGGGTGTCGGCAGGGCTTGCGCCTTCCAGGTCCAGCGCCAGTCGGGGGCTGCGCCCGCACCGAACAGCGCGGTGAACTGCGGCCAATGGCTGGCCACCAGCAAGGCGCAGGCCATCAGTGGAAGGCCTTCGAGGTAGGCGTGCACGCTTTGCTCAAAGGGGCCGACATGGCGCCGGCCCGAAGCATAGTGAAGGTCCCAGTGGCTGGTCAGCGCATGAACCACCAGCAGCGCCAGCAAGAGCACCAACACGGCCGATGTGATCTCCAGGAAAACGGCGGCCAGTACGCCCAAGCCTACCTCGGCAATCATCAGCATGTGCAGCAACGATTCCTTGGCGCCGGTGGTGTGCGAAAGGTCGGTGCGGCGGTGGCAGGCCCAGTCCGCGAGGCCGGCTATCAGCCAGGCCGGCATCACGATGTACAGCAGGATGAAGCGAGCAGGCTCCTGCATGGCTGCGGAGGCGCGGGGTTTGCAGCTTGCGGCGTGGGGCCGCTCAGTGCAAACCCTGGCCGGGGTTGCGTTCCGACAGCTCCAGCTTCTTCATCTCGACGGCCACCGACTTGAGCATGTCCAGCGAGGCTTCGGGTGTCTGCACAATGCCCAGCCAGCCAAAAAGGTGGTGGCGCAGGAACAGCAGGATCTTGCCCGTGAGCGGGTCGCAGGCCACCCAGTGGCGCGGCGTGTAGCAAGGCTCCAGCGCACACAAGGGCGGGCAGTCCAGCGGGTAGGGTGGGTCCAGCTCGGCGCGCAGGCTGGCCAGGTCAGTGACGAGGTCTTCAAGCTCTTCGGCCTGTAGCGTGAGCGGCTGCTCCATCTTCAGCGTGACGCTGCCGTCCTCATTGCGAAGAGCCACCACACCGTGGGCCAACCGCGTTGCGATACGCTGGAACTGGGCCGACACACCGGGGTGGGCGTTGGCGTGGGATACGGGATTGGCGGGTGTGGGGGTGGTCATCGCGTGCTCCCATGCGTGAAGGGATAAAAGGACGGGGCGAATAGGCGACTCTGGTTCAGGCAGTGTCTTCATGGAGTTCAGTGTGCGGCGCAGGGCGGCCGGACAGCGTGGGAAACGGGCCTTGCCCACTGTAGGACGGCGCAGGGGCGTGCACCCAGCCGTTCTCCTCGTCCACTCCACCAATCTTCCCGGCGCGACTTACCGGGATTTACCAGTCTTCCTTGACCGCCAGCACCGCATCCTTGCCGGCGGCGGCGCGCCCGGCCAGCCAGGCGGTCAGCGTTCCCGCCGCCACCACCGCCGCGCACAGCAGGCCCAGGCGCAGCCAGGGCAGCATCAGGTCCATGGTCCAGTGAAAGCTTTGCGGGTTCACGACATACACCAGCACGGTGGAGACCGCCAGGCCCAGCGCCAAGCCGGCCAGCGCGCCGATGAGTGTCCAGGCCGCACCTTCCCCGGCCACCACGGCCAGGATTTGCCGCCTCGTGAGACCCAGGTGCGCCAGCAGGCCGAACTCTTTGCGGCGCGCCAGCACCTGCGCACTGAAGCTGGCCGCCACGCCGAAGAGCCCGATGGCGATCGCCACTGCCTGCAGCCAGTAAGTCACCGCGAAGCTGCGGTCGAAAATCCGCAGCGAGGTCGCGCGCAATTCGCTGACCGATGCCAGTTCCAGCAGCCCGCCCGTACCGGATTGTTTTTCGGCCAGGGCGCGCACCGCCTGCTGCACCTGGGCGTCGCCCCTGCTACCGTCCAGCCACAAGGCCAGGTCATTGGCGCGGCGGTCGCCGCTCAGCCGCTCGAAGTCGGAACGGGCCATGGCGATCGCGCCGAACTGCCGCGCATAGTCGCGCCAGACGCCCGCTACGTAAAACGCGGGTGCTGCCGTTTCGGTCGTGCCGGCCTTTGCCTGCAATGACTGCGAGAGCGAGTGAAAGACTGTGCCGGGGCGCGCGCCGTACAGGTCCACCATGGGCTCGCTTACATAGATGCCGATGTGACCTGCGGGCACCGGCAGCAAGGTGCCCACCAGCGGCAGCGCGGTAGCGGGGTCGTCCAGGGGGCGGGCGATCAGCGTGACGGCCGGTTTGGCCGGATCCAGCAGCAGTTGCACGGTGCGTGCCGCGCCCACGCGCGCCACGCCGGGCAGGCGACCCAGCGCGTCGACGAACTCGGGCGAGAAGTAAGCGGTGTCGCTGGCCGAACTGCCCAGCGCCGTGCGTACATAGAGGTCGGCCGGCAGGACCACGTCGAGCCAGCGCGTGACGGATTCGCGAAAGCTCGCCACCATCACCGTCAGCGCCACCGCCAGGCTCAGCGAAGCCACCACGCCGCTGACGGCCACGGCCGCGCTTTCACGCACGCGGCGTGCACGCTCCACCGCCAGCAACGGCAGCAAGCGCTGTGCCACAAGCGGGGCCAGCCTGTCGTAAAGCAGTGCGATCACCCAGGGCAGGGCGGTGATGCCGCCAACCAGCAACAGGCCCACCGACACATAGGCCGCCAGCGGAATGCCGAACAGCGGTGGGACCAGCGCCAGCAGGCCACCCAGGGCAACCAGGCCGATGCTGAGCCAGTGGCCTTTTCCGGCGCCGGCGCTGGCTCCCAGGCCCTTGAGGGTTTGTGCGGGCGGCAGTTTTTGCGCGGCGCGCGCCGGCCACCAGCCGCCGACGGCCGCAGCCAGCACGCCCAGCGCGCCGTAGGTGAAAGCCGCCGCGCCATTCCATTGCAGGCTGGGCGCCGCGCCCGAAAAATAGCCGCCGCCCAGATCGCCGCCCAACACGCGCAACGCGAGCGCGGCCAGCGCCGTGCCCAGCGCGATGCCCAGCACGCTGCCGGCCAGGCCCAGCAACACCGATTCGGCCAGCACCAGTTGCAGTCGCTCGCGGCCGGTGAGTCCCAGCACGCCCAACAGGGCGAACTGCTGCGCACGTTTGGCCACGCTGAGCGAGAGCACCGAGAAGACCAGGAAGGCGCCGGTGAACAGCGCCACCAGCGCCAGCACCGTCAGGTTGACACGGTAAGCGCGTGAGAGGTTGCTCACGCGTTCGGCCGCATCGCCCGGTGCGGTGGCCGTAACACCGGGCGGCAACTGCAAGGAGGCGATAAAGCCCTGCGTTTGGGCGCCGGCTTTGAGCCGCACGTCGATGCGCGAGAGCTGGCCGCCCTTGGCGAACAGGTCTTGCGCGGCGGCGACGTCCATCACGGCCAGCGGCCCTCCGGTCGCGCTCACGCTGCCGGCCACGGTGACATTGCGCAGCTCGAGGCCGCTTTGCAGGCGCAGCGCCGTGCCGCCGAACAACTGCCGCGCGGCCGCGTTCAAAAACACCGTGCCGGGCGCGAACAATGCGAAGCGGTCAGCATTCGACGAAGGCACCGGCATCAGGGCCGGCGCCATGGCGCCCACCGCCAGCACGTCCACGCCGATGATGCGCAACGGCAGGCGTTCAGCCTTGCCGTTGGTTTCCGTTATCGCGTAGGTGCTGAGCTCAAGCACCGGGCTGGCCTGTGCGACCTGGGGGCTGGCCGCCACGCGCTGGTAAAGGTTCTCGTCGAAGCCGCCCTGCACGGCGCGCAGTTCCAGGTCGGGCTGGCCGTTGACGGCGCGCACCGCTTGCGAAAACTCGCTGAGCGCTGACGCATTGATCAGCTGCACCGAAAATGCGAGCGCCACGCCCAGCATCACGGCGGCCACCGCGGCGGCGTTGCGCCAGGGGTGGTGTTTCAATTCCCGCCAGGAGAAGCTTGAGAGCAGGGCGCGCATGGACTCATTGTGCCTTTGCCGCCGGAAACGCAGCGAAAGCTCGCATCTGTATCGGTACAGAAATGGCGAGCCTGTTTCTGCCGGAAAAGTGCCAGCCTGGCTACCCTCGTTTAAGCTACCGTGAATCTTTTTTCAACTTTTCCCCCAGTGTCCGTCCCTGCAACGAAAGCCCCCTTCGCCATGCAACTCCCCACCTACGAAGACGTCAGCGCCGCCGCCGCGCGCATTGAAGGCCATGCGCACCGCACGCCCGTGCTGCAATCTGCCACCGCCCAGGCGCGCTGGGGCGCGCAATTCTTTTTCAAGTGCGAGAATTTCCAGCGCATGGGCGCCTTCAAGTTTCGCGGCGCCTTCAATGCATTGTCGAAGTTCGACACGGCGCAGCGCAAGGCCGGCGCCATCGCGTTTTCCTCGGGCAACCATGCGCAGGCTGTGGCGCTGTCGGCGCGGATGCTGGGCATGCCCGCGGTGATCGTGATGCCGCAGGATGCGCCCGCCGCCAAGCTGGCTGCCACGCGCGGCTACGGCGCAGAAGTGGTGCTTTATGACCGCTTCACCGAAGACCGCGAGGCCCTGACCAAAGGGCTGGCCGCCGAGCGCGGCATGACGCTGATCCCACCTTACGACCACCCCGACGTGATCGCAGGCCAGGGAACGGCCGCCAAAGAACTGTTCGAGGAAGCCGGCGCGCTGGACCGCCTTTACATCTGCCTGGGCGGCGGTGGGCTTACCAGCGGCTCGGCCCTGGCGGCGCGTGCGCTCGCGCCCCAGTGCAAGGTCTATGGTGTGGAGCCTGAAGCCGGCGACGATGGCCAGCAGTCACTGCGGGCCGGCCGCATCGTGCGCATCGCCACACCCAAGACCATTGCCGACGGCGCACAGACCCAGTACCTGGGCGAGTACACCTTCGGCATCATTCGCCGGGACGTGGACGACATCCTCACCGTGAGCGACGCGCAGCTGGTGGAGGCCATGCGCTTTTTCGCCGAGCGCATGAAGATGGTGGTTGAGCCCACAGGTTGCCTGTCATTTGCCGGCGCGTGCAAGGCGCTGGAAGAAAAACCACCCGCCGAAGGCGAGCGCATAGGCGTGATCGTGAGCGGCGGCAACGTCGACCTGGCGCGCTACGCGGAGCTGCTGGCCGCGCGCTGAGCTCGCGTGGCCGAGGCCGCGCCAGGGATGCCTTGGCCGGCAGGCATCCGTTGATTTCCTGGTTAACCCGGTAGCCGAGGGTGTTGCCGCCGCGCGTGAGCGTACTTTGCGGCTGCTTCGCCGCCCGCGTTCAGCGTTGAACGCGTTTAAACCCAGGAAATCCAACAAACAATATCCGCCCCAAGACAATCTTGGTGGGTGTGGCTGGTGAACTCGAATACGGTTCAGGGTTTTGAAAAAGTGCTTCATCGAAGTACTCCCCACACCCTGGCCCCGGGGCTGAATGCAGCACCAGGCCCCACAAACCCATGTTCAGAACCGACTACGAAAATCCCCTGCGCCGCATCAGCCGTGTCGAATCCGAGCGTGAGAGAAGCTGGCGAGTCTCCGTCCGTCGATACGGGCAGACCGTGGTCAAGGCGTTTACCGACCTGGCCTATGGCGGCAAACGCAAGGCGCTTGCTGCAGCAAAGGTTTACCGGGACGCCCTGGAGGTGCACATGGCCACTTTTGATGCGGACCATCGCCAGTGGCGCCGCACGCAAAAAAGCAAGGGCAATTCATCGGGAACGGTAGGCGTGGCGCGCTACATGGCGCCTCCCAAAATACCGGGCGGCATGCCAGCGCCTTATTGGCAGGCTTTCTGGCTGGATGCCGAGGGCAAGCGCCAGAGCAAAGTGTTCCGGGTGGGCGCCCATGGCGAGAGACGGGCCAGGCGGCTCGCGATGGACGCACATGCCCAGGGCCTGGCCGAGGTGCATGCTGCCTTCCAGAACGATGCCTGGATGAAGCTGCAAAGCGGCAAGCTTGAGAAGGAGCACGAGGTCCTTCTTTTCGCCGCCGCATTCGTCGCTGAATCGTTGCGGCCCTGAAGCGGCGTTTAACAGCCGCTTAGCCGGCCCGTGTACCCGCTTGTATGTCCGCCCGCATACCGGCCGCACTCAGATGCACAACGCGGTCGGCGCGCGCGGCGGCGGCTTCCGAATGCGTGACCAGCACCAGCGAAGCGCCTTGCTCGCGCGTCTGGGCGATCAGCGCGTCCATCACGCGGATGGCGGTGGATGGATCCAGGTTGCCCGTGGGCTCGTCCGCCAGCAGCAGGCTGGGCTTGTGCACCAGTGCGCGCGCGATGGCCACGCGCTGCAGCTGCCCGCCGCTGAGCTGCTGCGGCAGCCGCCCGCCCAGGCCGGCCAGCCCCACGGCTGCCAGCATGGCCTCCACGCGGGCCGCGTCGGGCCGCTCCAGCAAAAGCAAAGGCAAGGCCACGTTTTGCGCCACGTCCAGGTGCGGCAGCACGTGGAAAGCCTGGAACACAAAACCCACGTGGCGTCGGCGCAGCAGTGCGCGCTCGTCGTCGCTGAGTGCGCCCAGGTCCTGGCCCTTGAGTTGCACTGAGCCGTCGTCCCAACTATCCAGCCCGGCCATGCAGTTAAGCAAGGTCGATTTGCCCACACCCGATTCGCCGACGATGGCGACGAACTCGCCGGGCGCGACGTCAAGTGAGACGTGGCTGAAGACCGCCGTGTCGCCGTAACGCTTGGACAGATCGCGGACCTGCAGGTTGCTCATGCCCGGCCCTGTCCTTGTTGTCTTTGTAGTCCTTGTAGTTGCGCGTCGATGATTTCAAGGACCTGTTGCAAAGCCCCGGGCCCATCGCAGGCCACCACCTGGCGCTGCGGCATCGAGCGCAGCCAGGTGATCTGGCGCTTGGCCAGCTGGCGCGTGGCGAAGATGCCTTTATCGCGCAGTTCGCCGATGGCGTAGTCGCCGTCCAGTGCTTCCCAGGCCTGGCGATAACCGACGCAGCGCATGGCCGGCAGGTCGCGGTTCAGGTCGCCACGCGCGCGCAGGGCTTTGACTTCATCGATGAAACCAGCTGCCAGCATGGCGTCAAAGCGCTGGGCGATGCGTTCGTGCAGCCAGGCGCGGTCTTGTGGTTCCAGCGAGATCAGAGTGAAAGGTTGTGTCGCTTCGGCGCCGGCGGCGGATTTCCTGGCCGCGCCTTGCGCGTGGAAGAAAGACAGTGGCCGGCCGGAAACGCGGAAGACCTCCAGCGCGCGCGAGATACGCTGCGAATCATTGGGCGCCAGCCGTTCAGCCGTGGCTGGGTCGACGCGTGCGAGTTCGGCATGCAGCGCGGGCCAGCCCTGCGCGGCGGCTTCATTGGCCAGCGTGGCGCGCACGGCGGGGTCGGCCTTGGGCATGTCGTCCAGGCCGTCGAACAGCGCCTTGAAGTAAAGCATGGTGCCGCCCACCAGCAGCGGCTGTTTGCCGCGCGCGCGGATGTCGGCGATCAGGCGGCCTGCATCGGCCACGAATTCGGCGGCGCTGTAGGCCTGTAGCGGGTCGCGGATGTCGATGAGGTGGTGCGGCACGGCGGCAAGTTCAACGGGCGTGGGTTTGGCCGTGCCTATGTCCATGCCGCGGTAGACCAGTGCCGAGTCGACGCTGACGATCTCGACCTCGTGGCGCTGCGCTGCGGCCATCGCAGCGGCAGTTTTGCCGGACGCCGTGGGGCCGGCGATGCAGATGCAGGGAAGACTCACGGGTTTTCCGCCGCGGCCTTGAGGCCGGCAGCCTCATGCGCCGGTTCGCCGTATTTGCGCACCACCGTCCAGGCGGTGATCGCGATCAGGGCGCTCCAGAACCACAGACCATTGGTCAGCGGCCGCACCGTGCCGTCCATATGCGTGCCCAGCCAACCGCCCATGCCGAAGGCCACCAGCATCATAAAAAAACCGTTGAGCGCCGAAGCCGCGCCGGCCGCTTGCGGGAAGGGGCCGACGGCGCCGCTCTGGCCGCAAGGCTGGTGCACGCCGTGGCCCAGCATGAAGAGGTAGTAGGGCAGCATGATGGCCCAGACGTTTTGCACGCCCAGCCAGGCCAGCACGCCCATGGTGGTGCCGCCTGTGAGGCTCAGGCACGCGGCTATCGCCACCGAGCGGCGCACGCCGAAGCGCGGCAGCAGGCGCCGGCAGATGAAGGTGCCGGCCAGGTAGCAGAAACACATCGAGAACATCACGAGGCCGTAGCCCGTTTTGCTCAGGCCCAGCACCCGGATGAAGACGAAGGAGGAAGTCGCGAGAAAGGTGAACAGCCCGCCGTAGGAGGCCGCCGTGAGCGCCGAAAAAGCCAGGAAGGTGGGGTTGCGCAGGATCGTGAGCCAGGTTCGCAGCAGCGTGGCGGGATGCAGGGCCTGGGGATTTTTCCGCGCCAGCGATTCTTCAAAACGCAGGCAGACCAGGGCCAGCGTGGCCGCGCCGAACACCGCCAGGGCCGCCAGCGCGATGCGCCAGCCGTAGAGCTCGGACAGCAGGCCGCCCAGCGGCGCGCAGATGCAGGCCAACACGCCCAGGCCGCTGAGCCCTTTGGACATGACCCGTGCGCCTTCCAGGGGCTGGTACAGGTCGCGCACAATGGCGCGCGCGCACATCACCGCCGCGCCCATGGCCGCGCCCTGCACGATGCGCCAGACGATCAACAGCGCCATCGACGGGGCGAGCGTGCTGCCGATGGAAGCCAGGGCATATGCGCACAGGCCCCACAGCAGGATGGGGCGGCGCCCGAAGCGGTCGGACAACGGGCCCCAGATCAGCTGGGACGTGCCGAAGGCCAGCAACAGGGCGCTGAGCGTGAGCTGCGCCTGCGACATCGGCGCGCCGAAGCCTTCGGTCAGCGCTGGCAGGGCCGGCAGGTAGAGGTCGGTGGTGACGGGCTGTATGCCCAGCAGCATCGACAGGATCAGCACCACCATGCCTGGCGACATGGTGGGCGCCACGGTCTTCGAAACGGAAACATCCATTCAGCTGAGCGTATCAGAAGCTGTTCACGGTCTAAACGGGACCGCGCAAGCACCTTTTCGGGTGCTGCGAGGTCTGCGGCGTTGCGGCCCTAGCCCAGAGGTGAAGGGGTCAGCGCAAGCCCGACCTGTACCGGGCAATGGCTTTGGCCCGGAGCTCTTCGCTGATTTCCGTTTCACTGGCCGAGGGTGCCGCAGATGTCGCCGGTGCAACCGGTGCAGCAGCGGGCGTGTCCCCGGATGCAGGAGGAGGCTTCAGCGACAAGGGATCACCGCCGCGGGGGCCGAAAATCTTGGTCTGCGCATATTCGGCATAGCCGCGCAGCCGCTCGTCCTTGCTGTTAAGCGCCTCTTGAATGACTTCGGTGGCGTAGGGCAGGTCGTGCAGGAATTGATGGACGTTCAATGAGCGGCCGAATTCCCGCTTCATGGGAATGACCATGCGCACTGCATGGGCCATGAGGTCGGAGTCTGGCGGGTTCATGGTGAGCTGCATGGGTTACAGATCTTCATCACCACGGCTCAAGCGCCTGAAATCATTTCGCCGTGCTGGGCAAGGTCTAGCCCCAGTTGCTCTTCTTCCGCGGTGACGCGAAGGCCCGCCAGGGGTTTGACCACCAGCAAGATCAGCCAGGTCGCGACGCCCGCATAAGCCGCCACCGCGCAGGCGCCTATGAGGTTGGTCACCACTGTGGCGGTGACCGGCGCGATTTCCTTGAGGGCGAAGACGGGGGTCAGGATGGTTCCGATGAAACCGCCGACGCCGTGCAGCGCGAACACGTCGAGCGAGTCGTCGATGCCCGTGGCGCGCTTGAAGCGGGTCACCGCGAGGAAGCAGCCGATGCCGCCCGCGGCGCCCAGCGCCACCGCACCGATGACGCCGACAAAGCCGGACGCCGGCGTGATGGCAACCAGGCCGGCAATGGCACCTGTGGCCATCCCCAGCACGCTGAACTTGCCGCGTTGGATGTACTCGCAAATTCCCCACATGAAAGCGCCGACGCAGGCCGCTACCTGGGTGGCCAGCAGGGCGCCCACGGCGCGTGAACTTGCTTCAAAGGCCGAACCCGCATTGAAGCCGAACCAGCCGGCCCACAACAGTCCGGCGCCGATGATCGTCACCAGCAGGTTGTGCGGGACCATGGGTTCCGTGCCGAAGCCCTTGCGCGGCCCGACCACCTTGGCAGCCACCAGGCCGCTGGCGCCCGCCGCGACGTGCACCACCGTGCCGCCTGCAAAATCCATGTGCCCCATGCTGGCGAGCCAGCCGGTCGGCTGCCAGATCCAGTGCGCGACCGGGGCGTAGACCAGCAATGTCCAGAAAGCCGCGAAGAAAATGGTGGCGCTCAGGCGCATGCGCTCCACGGTGGCGCCAATGATCAGCGCGAAGGTGATGATGGCGAAGGCCAGCTGGAACATGAAAAAAGCCGATTCCGGCACGGTGGGCGCCGAAACGTGGGCGCCAACCTTGGCTCCCAACAGTCCGTCGCTGAGCGCGCGGCTCATGTCCCCGATCCAGGGGTTGCCGGGCGTGAATGCAAGTGAGTAGGCGATGCCCGCCCAGATCAGCGTGACAACTGCTGTCGCCGCAAAGGTGTGTGCGACGATGGAGAGGGCGTTTTTGGCCCGCATCATGCCGCTGTAGAACAGCATGATGCCGGGAATGGTCATCAGCAGTACCAGCACGGTGGAAATCAGCATCCAGGCGGTGTCTGCGCCGTTGAATTTTGCCACCGCCGGTAGTGCCGCGGTTGCGGCGGTTTGGGCGTGCAGGGAGCCCGATGCGAGTAGCGGCAGGGCAAGAGCCAGTGAGATGAAGGCAGGTGACCGCCGGTTTGCCAGGACTTGATGCATAAATCCCTCTCGATTGGTAGGTGTATTCGAAAAGGATGTTACATCCGGCTACATATTATGGCTAAGTAAAAAATACCTATTTGTGAAAAATTTTTAGCTAAAACAGTGCGGTAGTACTCATTTTGGGGGATTTGAGAACTGCCGCCGCGTGCGCTGGGGTTGCCCCGTAGACTTACTTCAGTCCAAAAAGCTGGGCCAGCGCTTGCCGGTACTGCGGCAGCCCGACCAGATTGGCGTTGTGGTGCGAGCCACCTTCGACCAGTATGAAGCGCTTGGGCTCGGCGGCCGCGTCATAGAGCTTGCGGCCCAGGTCGGGCCGTATCAGCCGGTCTTCGTCGCCGTGCACCACCAGAAGTGGCGAACCTATCTTGTCGACCTTGCGAACAGCTTCAAAGCGCTGGGTGATGAGCAGCGACACCGGCATCCAGCCCCACTGGGGGGAACTGCTCACCACGTCGGCGATGGAGGTGAAGGTGCTTTCGACGATGGTGCCCCGCTCGTCGTTGACCTCGGTCGCCAGGTTGATGGCGATGGGCCCGCCCAGCGAGTGGCCGAAGATGTAACGCGGCCGGTCCGGATATTTCTTTGCCAGCCAGTCCCAGGCGGCGCGGGCATCCTCATAGGCGGATTTTTCGGAAGGCAATTCCTGCGTGCTTTTGCCGAAGCCCCGGTAGTCGATGGCCAGCACCGCAAACCCGAGCTCCTGCATGCGGCGCATGCGCGGCGCGGAGCCGGTGACGTTGTAACGCGCGCCGTGCAGGTACAGCAGCACCGGCGCCTTCGCGGCGTCGGGCCTGTCGCTGTCCAGCCAGAGGCCGTGCAGGCGGACCGGATGGTCGTTGGTGGCGGTGAAATCTATCCAGACATCATCCATGCCCACCGCTGCCGCCGCGCCGCCGCTCCAGGTGCGGTCACTGGGCTGGAAGATCCAGGCGCGTTGTTTTTCGTCGAGGGTCGCGCAACCGGCCAGCAGGGCCAGCGCCGTGCTGAAGCTTGCGAAAAGGTGCCAGCGTCTCATGGACATGACTGAGTTCATCTCGCTCGAAAAGTTCTTGCGGCTGGTGTTTCCCCTTGGATGTAACAGTTCCGGAACTGGGACAGTCCCGGCGTAAACCTGCGACCTTTAACGCCCGCGCATAAAGAGCGAATCGAGTTCCTTGATGCTCACCTGGCGCCAGGTCGGCCGGCCGTGGTTGCATTGGTCGGAGCGCTCGGTGGCTTCCATCTGGCGCAGCAGGGCGTTCATCTCGTCGAGCGTGAGTTTGCGGTTGGCGCGCACCGCGCCGTGGCAGGCCATGGTCGACAGCAGTTCGTTCTGCGCGCGTTGGATCACGGTGCTGGCGTCATGCTGGGCCAGTTCGGCCAGCACGCTGCGGGCCAGCTCCACCGCGTCGCCTTGCGCCAGGCTGGTGGGTACGGCGCGCACCGCGAGGGTCTTGGGTGAAAAAGGCGTGATTTCCAGGCCCAGCGTCGCCAGGGTCTGGGCGCTGGCCTCGGCCGTGGCGACCTCCTGCGGGCTGGCGGCAAAGGTGGCGGGAATCAGCAGCGGCTGGCTCGCCAGGCTGGCGCCTTCCCCACCGTCCATCTGGGTTTTCAGGCGCTCGTAAACAATGCGCTCATGGGCCGCATGCATGTCGACGATGACCAGGCCCTGGGTGTTTTCGGCGAGCACGTAAATGCCCTGCAATTGGGCAATGGCGCGGCCCAGCGGCCAGTCGCCCGGCGGCAGGGGTACGGCATCGGCGGACCTTGCCGCACCGTTCGTCGGTGCGGGGGGTATGGATGCAGGTGCGGACGCTGGTGTATACGAAGAGGCAGGCAGGAAAATGCCGCCTGTTCCGCTCTCCGTGCGGCTTTCACCGGGTCGCGACGCGACGGGCCACATGGCCTCGAAGTCGGAAACCCGGTTGCCGCCACTACCGGCATTGCCGGCGAAATTCATCGCGGGTTGCGCCCATCCCTGGCGGGAAAACACCGGGCTTGATGGCTGGGGAGTATCCGCCTCCACCGCAGCGGCTCCGCTGGCGGCCGCACCGGCGCTGAGGGCCGAGCGCGGAATGGCCAGCGCGTTTTCGGTGGCGTGGCGCACTGCCTGGTGCACTTCGCGGCTGTCGCGAAAACGCACCTCGATCTTGGTCGGGTGCACATTCACGTCCACGCGGCTGGGGTCGATCTCGACATACAGCGCATAGACCGGCTGGCGGTGGCCGTGCAGCACGTCCTCGTACGCGCTGCGCGCCGCGTGGGTCAGCACCTTGTCGCGCACGTAGCGCCCGTTGACATAGGCGAACTGCTGGTCGGCGCGCGAGCGGGCGGCATCGGGAATGCCGGCCACGCCCCAGACGCGCACGGCCGGCTGGCCGTCATGGCGCAGCGCCGAACTTTCGTAATTGACAGCTACCGACTGCTCGACAAATTCGCTGCCCAGCACATCGGCCAGGCGCTGGGCGTGGGCCTTGTCGCCGCTGGCGGCACGCCATTGCTCGACCAGCTTGCCTTCGTGCCAGATGGCAAAGCCGACGTCGGGGCGCACCAGCGCGTGGCGGCGCACCGCTTCTATGCAGTGGGCGAGTTCGGTTGCGTCGGTTTTGAGGAATTTGCGGCGGGCGGGGGTGGCGTAAAACAGTTCGCGCACTTCCACGCTGGTGCCGCGGCTACGCGCGGCGGGCTTGAGTTCGCCGGTGCGGCCGTCCAGCTGCCAGGCGTGTTCGTTGTCGGCGGTCCGCGACAGCAGGCTCATGTCGGCGATGGAATTGATGGCCGCCAGCGCCTCGCCCCGGAAACCCATGGTGCCCACGGCTTCGAGGTCCTGCAGCGAGGCGATCTTGCTGGTCGCGTGGCGCCTCAGGGCTACCGGTAGTTCCTCGCGCGGAATGCCAAAGCCGTCGTCTTCGACCAGGATCAGCCGCACGCCGCCGGCCAGCAGCCGCACCGTGACCTGGGTGGCGCCCGCGTCCAGCGCGTTGTCCACCAATTCACGCACCACCGAGGCGGGGCGCTCCACAACCTCACCTGCGGCAATCTGGCTGATCAGTTCATCGGGCAGTTCGCGGATGGGGCGGCGGGGCGTGGCAAGGCTCATGAAGGGATTTTAGGGTGTGGCCCGTTTCCCGGCAGACACGCTGCATTTACCCGTCAGGCTTGTAATATTCTGTTTCTATTTCCGTCGATCTGAAAAAATCATGCCCACCACAACCACTATTTCCGCGGCCCTTGTCTTCCTGTTACTGGCGGGCCCAGCCGCCATGGCGCAGACCGCGGGCGCTCCGGTATGCGTGCAGGATGAAAGCGTCAAGGAGCGCTTTGTACCGGTGGAATTGCTCACGGGCAACCCCATGACCGGGACACCCGAGCTGGTGTTCGCGCCGGTAGACCGTGTCTATCCCTTTGTCGATGAGCTGCCCGATGGCACCCTGGGAAAAGGCGAGGCTGCGCTCAGGGGGCCGATAAGCTGGGAAGGCCAGGAAGTTTACGAACGCAAGGTGCCACGTGCCCACGAGCGCTTTGCCCTGACGCCGGACCGTACGGCCATAGGCCGCGTCTACGATCAGCGCTTCGGCAATGCCAGCAACGAGGGCAAGTTTCCTGTCGGCGCGTGGTCGCAAGGTCAGATTCGCCGCTACAGCACCACCTACTTTTCGCCGCGCGGGGTGCGACAGGAAACCACTACCCTTGAGATTGAAAAGCTCTCATGCACCTATGAGGGCATTCCAGGCGCCCTGCAATACGGCTGGAAGACCAGCGGCGGCTTGAGCTACGGCTACATCTATGCGCCCGGCAAAGGCCTGGTGCATGTGATGACACGAACCGGCGGTCGCTGAGCTGCCAGGTCTGGCTGGTGCCCCGGTCGGTGCGGGCGCACCTGTCAGAATCGGGGCATGGAACTAGCCGCTTTTCTCATCGATTTCATCCTTCACGTCGACAAGCACCTGGAGGCCTTCGTCACCAGCTACGGTGCCTGGGTATATGCCCTGTTGTTCATCATTATTTTTGTGGAAACCGGCGTGGTCGTCATGCCTTTCCTGCCGGGGGATTCGCTGCTCTTCGTAGTGGGCGCGATGTGTGGCGTGGGGCTGATGAGCTTTCCGCTCGCCGTTGGGCTGCTTTTTGCGGCGGCCGTGTTGGGCGACCAGTGCAACTACACCATAGGCCGCTCCCTGGGGCCCAAGGTCTTCAAATGGGAAAACTCGCGCTGGTTCAATAGAAAAGCGTTTGACCAGGCCCACGCGTTTTATGAGCGCTATGGCGGCATCACCATCATCGCTGCGCGTTTCATGCCTTTCTTGCGGACCTTCGCGCCCTTTGTGGCGGGGGTGTCGGAGATGACGCGCAGCAAATTCACATTGTTCAATCTCGTGGGAGGGGCCCTGTGGGTCGGCGGCATCGTTACGGCGGGCTACTTTTTCGGCAACATTCCTTTTGTCCAGACCCACCTCGACAAGATCATCTGGGCCATGATCCTGGTGCCCGGCCTGTTGGTGATCTTTGGCGCCTGGAAGGCCAAGCGCAAAGACGAATCCGCCGCTGCTTCTTCCTGACGGGCCGGGGGAGGGTAAAGCCCGATGTATGCTGATTAATAGTAAGCAAGCCTATTAATAGTAAATCGTCTGCTTTTCATATTTCGTGCGAGGACCCATGAACGCGCCCCCTCTTTCCGGCACTGAACTCTCCCGCTGGACGCAGCCCGGCTCCAGCCGTGTCCCGTTCTGGGCCTACACCGACGCCCAGCTTTACCAGCGTGAGCTGGAGAAAATCTTTTACGGCGCGCATTGGTGCTACGTGGGCCTGGAGGCCGAGATTCCCAACGTCGGCGACTACAAGCTCAGCCACGTGGGCGAGCGGCAGGTGTTGATGGTGCGCGACCGCATCGCGCCCAAAGACCACGCCACCGACCACGGCATACGTGTGGTGGAAAACCGCTGCGCCCACCGAGGCGTGCGGTTTTGCCAGAACCCCCACGGCAATGCCCGCAGCTTTGTCTGCCCCTATCACCAGTGGACTTACAAGCTCAACGGCGATCTTGCGGGCCTGCCCTTCAAGGACGGTGTGAAGGAGGGCGATTGTGTCAACGGCGGCATGCCCGAAGGCTTCGACCTCAAGGACCACGGCCTGACCAAGCTGCGCGTGGCGCTGCTGCACGGCCTGGTGTTCGCGACCTTCAGCGAGGACGCCGAGCCGCTGGAAGACTACCTGGGCCCGCAGCTCATGCCGTGGCTGGACCGCATCTTCAAAGGTCCCGAGGGCGCGCGCAAGCTGACCCTGCTGGGCTACAACCGCCAGCGCATTCCGGGCAACTGGAAGCTGATGATGGAGAACATCAAGGACCCCTACCATCCCGGCCTGCTGCACACCTGGTTCGTGACTTTCGGCTTGTGGCGTGCCGACCAGAAAAGCCGCATGGTGATGGACGAGAAGGGCCGGCATGCGGTGATGATTTCGCGTCGCAACGAAGGCGGGCAGAACGCAGCCGTGACCGAGGGTGTGACCTCCTTCAAGGCCAATATGGCGCTGCACGACGACCGCCTGCTGGATGTGGTGCCCGAGCCCTGGTGGAAAATGCCAGATCCGTCGAACCCAGGCAGCGACATCACGCCCACCGTCACCATGATCACGCTGTTTCCCAGCCTGATCATCCAGCAGCAGGTCAATTCGCTGAGCACTCGCCACATCGTGCCGCGCGGCCAGGGGGAGTTCGATTTCATCTGGACGCATTTCGGCTTTGCCGACGACACGCCTGAGATGACACAGCGCCGCCTGCGACAGGCCAATCTCTTCGGCCCGGCGGGCTTTGTCAGCGCCGATGACGGGGAAGTGATCGAATTCAGCCAGGCCGGCTTCGCGCAGGCCGGCGAGGGCGCCACGCTGTGCGAACTGGGCGGTACCGGCACCGAGATGACCGAGCACATGGTCACCGAAACCCTGATCCGCAGCATGTATGCCTACTGGAAGAAGGTCATGGCGCTATGACGGCGAGCGAACAGGGCGTGCAGCGCCTGCTGCTGCAGATGCAAGTGGACCAGCTCAACGCGGACTATGCCGCGGCATTGGATGACAAGCGCTTTGAGGACTGGCCGGAATTTTTCGTGGAGGACGGCCGCTACACGGTGCAGGCCCGCGAGAACTTTGACCGGGGCCTGCCGCTGGCGCTGATGGCGCTGGAGAGCCGCGGCATGATGAAAGACCGGGTCTACGGCGTCACCCAGACGATTTACCACGGGCCGTATTACATGCGCCATGTCGTGAGTCCCGCGCGCGTCCTCGCGCAGGAAGGTGACACCATTCGGGCCGAGGCCAACTACGCGGTGTTCCGCACCAAGCCGGGCAGTGTCAGCGAGGTCTACAACGTGGGGCGCTATATCGACGAACTCACCCGCATCGAGGGCGTGCTCAAAATCAGGAGCCGGATATGCGTCTACGACAGCGAGATGATTCTGAACTCGCTGATTTACCCGGTGTGAGCCTGAGGGGCGTGGCCAGCGCAAGTCGAACGGACATCAAAAAAGCGGCCCCCGCACAACGCGGGAGGCCGCTTTTCTCTTTGTGAGATGGTGAGATGCCGGCTTAGCGTTTCTTGCCAACTTCGTTTCCGATCAACGCGCCGGCCGCCGCGCCGCCAATGGTGGCGATGGGGCCTCCGAGAAGCACATTGCCGGCGACGCCGCCCGCAACCGCGCCAACGGCGGTGCCAATCTGCGCATGGGTAGGGCGGCTGGCGCAACCGGCCATGGTCGACATGGCGAAAACAGACACGGCGACGGTTGTGAAGAATTTTGAAGTCATTCGGTTACCTGGGTGTTGAGATCAAGCGGGATCTTAAGGTGCTGATTCATCCAAAAAAGCGTTCCGCAGGGCGGCGCTAACCATCCTGCGGAACTACTTACGGTTTCTTACCGCGTATCAGCGTTTCTTGCCCACTTCGTTACCGATCAGCGCACCTGCGGCGGCACCGCCCACGGTACCCAGGGTGCTGCCGAAGACGGCATTACCGACAAGACCACCCGCCACGGCGCCAACGCCGGTGCCGATCTGCGCATTGGTGGGGCTGGTGCTGCAGCCGGTCACCCCTATCAGTGCCGCCGCAGCGACCGCCGACATCATCAGTTTCGTGTTCATGTAGTTCACCTTTGCTAAGAGTTTCAGGCTCTTGCTGCGGGCCTTCATGTACCAGTGCGTAGAGCAAGACCCGGCTTCGCCTGTGACATCACTGTAGGCGAGCGGCTTTTTGGCAGGTGTAGGAAAAGGGCTCCGTGAACTGTCGGCTCGCCGCAGTGTTCGCCGGTAGTCCTGGCGGTTGTTTGCGAGCCGCGCGGCCTATACCGCGCGGTTGCGCGCCAGCGGCGGGTTGCGCGCGAAGTAGCGCGTGATGCCGCGCATCAAGGCGTCGGCCAGCTGCACCTGGTATTGGTCGCTGCGCAGCTTGGCTTCTTCATCGGGGTTGCTGATGAAAGCGGTTTCGACCAGCACGCTGGGGATGTCGGGCGCTTTCAGCACGGCGAAGCCGGCTTGTTCGACTTTCGGTTTGTGCAGCTTGCCGACGTTTCCGATCTCCCCCAGCATGGCGCTGCCGAGCTTGAGGCTGTCGTTGATCTGCGCGGTGGTGCTCATGTCCAGCAGGGCTTTTTGCACCTGCGCATCCTTGGCCTTGACATTGATGCCGCCCACCAGGTCGGCCGAGTTTTCCTTGTCGGCGATCCAGCGCGCGGCGCTGCTGGAGGCGCCTTTCTCGCTGAGCGCGAAAACGCTCGCGCCTTGCGGCCGCGCCGTGAAGAAGGCGTCGGCGTGGATGCTGATGAAAAGATCCGCCTGGACGCGCCGCGCTTTTTGCACGCGCACATGCAGCGGCACGAAGAAGTCGGCGTCGCGCGTGAGGTAGGCGCGCATATTCGGTTGCTGGTTGATGCGGTCACGCAGGCGGTGCGCGATTTGCAGCACCACGTCTTTCTCGCGCGTCCCGCCGGGGCCGACGGCGCCGGGGTCCTCGCCGCCGTGGCCAGGGTCCAGGGCGACGATGACAAGACGGTCGGTCTTGCTCTTCGCGGTGGGCGCCGCCTCGGGTGAAGGCTTGGCGCCGCCGGGGCTGGCCGCCGGCGCCGGAGTTTTATCCTTGTCCTTTTCGGCAACGACCGGCGCGGATGGTTTGCTCTCGGCCGGCTTGCCGGACTGCCGCGCGATCAGGTCGGCAATCGGGTCGTTGGCTGGTGCGGGTGCGGCAGCAGCGCCGGGCTGCCTGTCGGCGAGCTTCTCGGCAATCAGGGCTTCAAGCGGGTCGGCCACCTGCGTCGGATACAGGTCGAACACCAGCCGGTACTGGTAGGCGGCCACTGGCGGCAGGGTGAACACCTGCGGCTGTATGGGCTGCTTGAGGTCTATCACCAAGCGCACCACGCCGGGGGCGTTTTGCCCCACGCGTATACCCGAGATGTTGGGGTCATCGGATTTGACCTTGGCCACCAGTTCGCGCAGCGCCGGGATCAGGTCTATGCCTTCAATGTCGACGGCCAGCCGGGGCGGTTCGGCGACAAAAAATTGCCGCGCCTTGATTTCACCGTCCGATTCGATGGTGAGCCGCGTGTAATCCTTGGACGGCCATACGCGCACGGCCACGATGGTGGCGCCGCGCGCGATGTGCTGTACGCCAAGCAACAGCACCACGCTGCCCAGTTGCAGGGCGCTGCGCCGGTTCAGGGCGGGGCGCGTCATGCGAGCAATTCCGCGCCGATGGGGGTCCGGGCCGTCAGGGTGACGGCGCGTGCGTCGTCGGGCAGCACTTCCAGGTGCAACAGCAGGTCAGGCTGTGGAAGGTGCGGGCCTGCCTTCTCGGGCCATTCGACAAGCTTGAGGCCGGCAGCGGCGAAGATGTCGCGAAAACCGGCTTCTTCCCATTCGCGTGGATCGTTGAATCGGTAGAAGTCGAAGTGCCAGATATTCATGCCGCCATTGTGGCTCGCTTCGAGCGTGTAGGGTTCGACCACCGCGTAGGTCGGGCTCTTGATACGGCCCTGTACGCCCAGGCTCTTGAGCAGGTGGCGCACAAAGGTGGTTTTGCCGGCGCCCAGGTCGCCTTGCAACTCGATCAGCGCGCGGCCTATGGCGGGGTGATTGGCCAGTGCGCGCGCGAAGTTCGCCGTGGCCTCTTCGTTGTGCCAGGTAATGTTTTTTACAATCAGCGGGTGTCCGCCAGCAATTCTTTGAACAGTCATCAGTTCGTTTCTCAAATTCAGGCTTGGGCGCGCGAGCTTGGATTTTCGCAAATTGGCATTGCCGGGGTTGACCTGTCATCGGCTGAACCCGGATTATCGGCCTGGCTGGCGGCCGGCTTTCATGGTGACATGCATTACATGGCCGCGCACGGCCTCAAACGCGCCCGGCCCGCCGAGCTGATTCCCGGCACGGTAAGTGTCATCACGGCGCGCATGAACTACCTGCCGGCGGCGACCCCCGCCGGGCCCGGTGAATGGCAGGCCCTAGAATTCAGCCGTCTGGAGCGACCCGCCGAAGGTATTGTGTCGGTCTATGCGCGCGGCCGCGACTATCACAAGATCATGCGCGGCCGCCTGCAAAAGCTCAGCGAGCGCATCTCGGAGCACGTTGAACAACTGGGCCACCGCGCTTTCACCGATTCGGCGCCCGTGCTCGAGGCCGAGCTGGCATCCCGCAGCGGCCAGGGTTGGCGCGGCAAGCACACGCTGCTGCTCAACCGTGAAGCCGGCTCCATGTTCTTCCTGGGGGAAATCTATGTGGACATCGCGTTGCCGCCCAGCGAGCCGGTGGCGCCGCATTGCGGCACGTGTCAGGCCTGCATCGACGTATGCCCCACGCGCGCCATCATCGCGCCGCACAAGCTGGACGCCAGGCGCTGCATTTCCTACCTGACCATCGAGCACGCCGGCCCTATACCGCTGGAGCTGCGCCCGCTGATCGGCAACCGCATCTACGGCTGCGACGACTGCCAGCTGATCTGCCCCTGGAACAAATTTGCCCAGCGCAGTGCCTTGCCTGATTTCGACGAACGCCGGGGTCTGACGGGCCAGCAACTGGTGACGCTGTTTGGCTGGAACGAAGAGACGTTTTTGCGTTTCACCGAAGGCAGCCCGATACGGCGCATAGGCCACGAGCGCTGGTTGCGCAACATTGCGGTGGCCATGGGCAACGCCTTGCGTGTGCTCGATGCGCAAGCGGCGCTCCCCCTGCGCGAGGCCCTGCAGGCGCGCGCCGCCGGGTGCGGCGAACTGGTCGCGGAACACATTGAATGGGCCCTGGCCCAATGACCCCTGCATTCGCTAATATGCCCCGTGCATGAAAGGACAAGCCCATGGATCCCACGATTTCAGGTGCGCTGGCTTCGCTGTTTGGCGCGGTCGTCGGCGGCGGCATCACTTTTTTCCTGAACCGGCAACTGCACAAGCACCAGTTGGCGCTGGCACGCGAGCAGCACAAGACCGAGTTCATGGCCGAAGAAACGGCCCGCCACTTCCTGAGCCACAAAGGCTATACCGACCGCTCGTTTGACACTTTGCAAATACACTTGGGCGGGTTTGACGAGGACGAGCTGCGCAAAATCCTGGTGCGGGCGGGGGCGATACGGATCTACCGCGAAGATGGGTCGGAGTGGTGGAGGTTGATGAGCCGGATGGGGGAGTACATCGAGAAGAAAAATTCTTCTTGAACTTTTTTTGCCGGATCTTGCTCCGGCTGTGCGCTCCTCGCCCTCTGCTGAGGGAGGTTGGCCGGGGGTAGCCCGGCGGCTACTTACTTTTCTTTTGCTTCGCCAAAAGAAAAGTAAGCAAAAGAAAAGGCGACCCTGGTTGCTGCGTCCCTCCGCTTCGCTGCGGGCAACCTGCGGTGCTCGGTCCAGACGGGGTCAAAAACAACTCGCTTCGCTCAAACAAGTTTTTGCCCTGATCCGTCTGGCCCTGCGCTCCTCGGCGCATCCACAAGGGGACCCGAAATACCAAACTGCCGAAAACAGAACCCCGAATACCTGAGGAAACAAGGACTCGCCAAGGCGAGTCCTTGTTGGATTTGTCCCCGCTCCCGCTCCCGATTGCCCCGTCCTGGCTGGGCCGAGGAGCGCAGAGACAAGCGGATCAGGGCCGGCGTTGTCTGAGCGAAGCGAGTTTAGCCGGACCCCGCTTGGCTCGAGCACCGCAGGTTGCCCGTAGCGAAGCGTAGGGACCCAGACTGCGGGTCGCCTTTCTTTTGGGTACTTTTCTTTGGCGAAGCAAAGAAAAGTGCCTCGCCCGCCGGGGCGAGACCCGGCCAGCCGCCCTTAGCAAGAGAACAAGGCAAGCGCTACCTCAGCACCGCCAATGCAAACGGCAAACTCACCACCCCCAGAATGGTCGACAAAGTCACCAACCCCGCCACATAAGCCCCGTTGTACCCCATGCGTGCAGCCAGCACATAAGCACTGGAGGCGGTCGGCAGGGCAGAAAAGGCCAGCAGTATCGTGGTCTGCACGGGCGACAGACTGAAGGCTGTCGCCAGACCGAGCGCCACGATGGGCAGCAGCAGGTGGCGTATCGACAGCACGGCCACGGTGAGTGCCTTGGCTTGCGACAGGTGCGCGAACTGCATGCCGGCGCCGGCCGCCATCAGGCCCAGGGCCAGCGAGGCGGCGCCTATGCGGTTCACGGTGGGCTCAAGCCAGAAAGGGATGCTGAAGCCCAGCAGGTTGGCGACCAGGCCGGTGGCCGTCGCCACGATCAGCGGGTTGCGTATCAGCTCACCCAGGAAACCGCGCTGCGCATGCCTTGCCATGGGCCATACCGCGGCCACGTTGAAGAGGGGCACGCAGACGCCGATCAGCACCGCGATCAGCTGCAGGCCTTGTGCACCGGCCAGCCGGTCGGCCAGGGCCAGGGCGATAAAGGAGTTAAAGCGAAAAGCGACTTGCGCGCTGGCCGCGTGCTCGCGCGCATCGATGTGGCGGCGCAGCCAGGGCAAGTACGGCAGGCTGTAGGCCATGGCGATGCCGGCCACGCCCATCAGCAGGCCGGCGCCAATCAGGCTGGAGGCGGCGCCCAGGTCCAGCGGGCTTTTCACGATGGAATGAAACAGCAGGACCGGAAACAAAAAGTAATAGACCAGGCTTTCCACCTTGTCCCAGACCGTGCGGTCGAGGGCGGTGTAGCGGCACACCAGGTAGCCGCAGACGATGAGGGAGAAGTCGGGAAAAAGAAGCTGGGCGTAGTTCACCGGCCAAGAATAACCGCAATCCCTTCGGGTTTGCCCTTATGCGTAATCCACACTGGCGAAGCGCGCGGCTGCGATTACCATTTCAGCTGTTTTTAAGTAAGGACCTGAACATGCAACGTCGTTATCTTTTTGCCTACTCCGTGCTGTCCGCGCTTGCGCTGGGCGCTGTCACAGGCCCCGCATTGGCGCAGGGGTATCCCAACAAGGTGGTCAAGCTGCAAGTGCCATTTGCACCCGGCGGCACCACCGATATCGTGGCCCGTGTGATCGCCGAGCCTTTGGGCAAGGCGCTGGGCCAAAGCGTCATCGTTGAAAACAAAGCCGGTGGTGGGGGTGTTGTCGGTGCTCTCGAAATCGCCCGCTCTGCCCCCGACGGCTATACGCTGGGCGTGGCCACGGTGTCTACTACCGCCGCCAATCCCGCGATCAACCCCAAGATTCCGTACAACACCTTGACGGACTTCACGCCCATCATCAATATCGCGGCCACGCCCAACATCATCGCGGTGCACCCGAGCTTTCCGGCCCGCAATTACAAGGAGTTTTTGGCCGAGCTCAAGAAGAACCCAGGCAAGTACTCCTACTCCTCTTCCGGCACGGGCGGCATTGGCCACCTGCAGATGGAGCTTTTCAAGAGCATGTCGGGCACCTTCGTGACTCACATTCCCTACCGCGGTGCGGGTCCGGCGCTGAACGACACGGTGGCCGGCCAGGTCCCAATGATTTTTGACAACATTCCTTCCGCGTTGCCCTTCATCCAGCAAAAGCGCCTGATTCCTATCGTGGTGGCGGCCCCACAGCGTCTGGCTGCGCTGCCTGACGTGCCGACCTTCAAGGAAGTCGGCCTGGAGCCGGTGAATCGCATGGCCTACTACGGCATCCTGGGCCCCAAGGGCCTCCCCAAGGAAGTGGTCGACAAGGTCAGCGCCGGGGTGAAGAAATCGCTGGAAGACCCGGCAGTGCGCAAACGCATCGAAGACACGGGTTCGCTGATCATCGCCAACACGCCTGAGCAGTTCTCGGCCCAGATCAAGGCCGAATTCGCGGTTTACAAAAAGGTGGTGGAAGGGGCCAAGCTCACGCTTGACTAAGAAGCTGTTGCAAGCCGGGTTCAATCCCACGCCAAGCCGCCGCGCAAGAAATTGCACGGCGGCTTTTTTGTTATGGTTGCCCCATGCAAACACAAAGCCAGTCCAGCATTGACGCGTTCATCGACGCTCTGTGGCTGGAGGACGGCCTCTCCAAAAACACCTTGGAAGCCTATCGTCGGGACCTGTCGCTGTTCGCGGCCTGGCTGGGCGCGGCAAAGCAGGGCGGGCGCGCCTTGGACGCCGCGGCCGAGGCCGACCTCAACAGCTATTTTTCCGCCCGGCATGCCGCGACCAAGGCGACCTCGGCCAACCGGCGCCTCACGGTGTTCAAGCGTTACTTCCGATGGGCGCTGCGCGAGCGCCTGATTGATGCGGACCCGACACTGAAGCTGCAGTCGGCCAAACAGGCGTTGCGCGTTCCCAAGACTTTGAGCGAGGCCCAGGTCGAAGCGCTGCTGGCCGCGCCTGATGAAGGCACGCCGCTGGGGCTGCGCGACCGCGCCATGCTGGAGCTGCTCTATGCCAGCGGCCTGCGCGTCAGCGAACTGGTGGGCCTCAAGACTTTTCACCTGAGCCTCAACGACGGCGTGCTGCGCGTCATGGGCAAGGGCAGCAAGGAGCGCCTGGTGCCTTTCGGCCAGGTGGCGCGCGAATGGATCGTCAGCTACCTGGCCGAAGCGCGGCCGGCCATCCTGGGCGGACAGCAGACCGACGACCTGTTCGTCACTGGCCACGGCAAGGGCATGAGCCGCGTGATGTTCTGGATGCTGGTCAAAAAGTACGCGCAATTGGCCGGCATCCATTCGCCTCTATCGCCCCACACGCTGCGCCATGCTTTTGCCACGCACTTGCTGAACCACGGCGCCGATTTACGCGCGGTGCAGATGCTGCTGGGCCACGCCGATATTTCCACCACCACGATTTACACCCATGTGGCACGCGAGCGGCTCAAGGCGCTGCATGCGCAGCATCATCCCCGGGGTTAGATTGACGGGCCCCTGAGTCAAAATCTAACCCACACTTTTTCACTTCTGGAACGTTTCATGTCGGGACTGATTCGACGGCGTCGCGCCGCTGCGCTGTTTGTACTTCTAACGCCGCTTGGTGCGGCCCTGGCCCAGCCGGCTCCTGCCTGGCCGGCGCGTCCGCTGCGCATCGTCGTGGCCTACCCGCCGGGCGGAATCAGCGACGCTGTGGCGCGCGCACTGGCCGACAAGCTGTCGGCCCAACTCGGAACCCCTGTGGTGGTGGAAAACCGCGCCGGCGCGGGCGGCAGCATAGGCATGGACGCGGTGGCCAAGGCCGCGCCGGACGGCTATACCCTGGGGTTTTCCTCCATCAGCCCCCTTGCACTGAACCCCCACCTGGGCAAGCAGGCGTTTGACCCGGCGCGGGACATCGCCCCCTTGGCCAGCGTGATGTATTCCCCGGTGGTGCTGCTGGCCACGCCGGCCTTCGCGGGCAAAGATTTCAAGGACCTGTTGGCGGCGGCCAAAGCCAGGCCAGGCAGCCTGCGCTGGTCGACCTCGGGGCTGGCCACGGTGGGGCATCTGGTGCTGGAGCAAGTCAGCCATGGGGCGAACGTGGAATTCACCCACGTACCCTACAAGGGCGGCGGCCAGCAGCTGACGGACGCCTTGGGCGGGCAGGTGGAACTGGTCTCCGCGAACCTCAGCGGGACGCTGATGCAGCACATTCAGTCGGGGAAGCTGCGCCCGCTCGCGGTGGGCGCACCGGCGCGCGTGGAGGCCTTGCCTCAGGTCCCGACTTTTGCCGAACTCGGTCTGGCGTCAGCCAACCTCACTTCGCTGTTCGGCGTTTTCGCGCCGGCAAAAACTCCGGCGGAACTGTTGCAACGGCTCAATGCGGAAATCAACCAGGCCTTGCGTACGCCCGATCTGCGCAAGAGGCTGCTTGATGCCGAGAATGTCCCGACGGGCGGCAGCGCGGCGGACTTTGCGCGCCAGATTGCCGCCGAGTCGGCCAGCAACGCCCGCATCGTGAAAGCGGCGAACATCAAGGCCGAGTGACCTTAGCGCAGCACTTTCAGGAAGGCGTGCCGTACATATAGGTTCGGTTGAAAGGGTAGCTGGACTGCGCGCCGGCCATGGCGGTGTTGTGCACCTCGCCCGACGGCTTGGCGGCCAGCATTTGGTGTAGTGCGATCCAGCCCTGCTCGAAGCTCATGGCGCTGCCGGCCAGGTAGAGGCGGTAGGCCCTCAGGGTTTTTTCGGCGCGTTCGGGGCCGCCGTCCTGGGCCAGCACCTGCCGTGCTTCGTCCAGCCTGGCTTCGAGCCCGTCCGACCAGTTCCACAGCGTGCGCGCGTAATGTGGGCGCAGGTTCTCGGTGTCCACCATTTCCAGGCCGGCGCGCGACATGTGCTCCAGCACGGCGCTAATGTGCATCAGCTCGCCGCCCGGGAAGATATATTTCTCAATGAAGTCTCCCATGCCGGCGCCGAGCTGGTGGTTTTCCAGGCCGCCGGCCGTGATGCCGTGGTTCATGACCAGGCCGCCGGGGGCCAGCAGGCGCATGATCTTCTGGAAGTAGCCGGTCATCTTCGCGTGGCCCACGTGCTCGAACATGCCGACCGAGGAGATTTTGTCGAAGGGCTGGTCTTCCGGCATGTCGCGGTAGTCGCGCAGCTCCATGCGCACGCGCCCTCCCAGGCCTTTTTCGTCAATCAGTCGCTGCACGTGCGCGTGCTGGTTTTTCGACAGGGTGATGCCGGTGGCGTCGACGCCGTAGTGCTCGGCCGCCCACATCAGCAAACCGCCCCATCCTGCGCCTATGTCCAGAAAGCGCTCGCCGGGCTTGAGCATGAGCTTGCGGCAGATGTGGTCAAGCTTGGCTTCCTGGGCCTGCGCCAGGCTCATGGAGGTATCCCGGTAGTAGGCGCAGGAATACACACGCCGCGGATCCAGCCAGAGTGCGTAGAACGCGTCTGAAACGTCGTAGTGAAACTGGATTTGCGCCGCATCGCGGGCGTGGGTATGGGCAGCGAGGGATTTGGCGTGGTGCAGCAGGCTGGACCACCAGCCGGTATCGCTGTGCACCGGGTTGCCGGGCAACAGCTTGGTGACCGCGCGCATCACATCGCGCATCGCGCCCTCAAGCTGGAGCTTGCCTTCGACATAGTCTTCGGCCAGCGCGCCGATCTGGCCGGCCTTGAGGCGGGCAATGCTGGACCAATGGGAAAACGCGAGTTTGACCGGCGCATTGGCCGATCCCAGGCGCTGGCCCTGGGGCAGTTGTAGCGCCACGTCCGCAGGTAAGCGTGGCATTTGCGATGGGATGTCTGGAACCAGGTGCCGGGTCATGCGCAAACTCCTTTGCAAGAGCATTCCAGTCTAGCGCCTCCTGAAAACCCTTGCCGCGGCCGTGCGTAGGAAACCGCCGCGTTTTAACCTAGGCGGCCAGGAAGGCAAGCTCTGCCTCATCAAACCCCGCCCGGCGCCGCGCATCCAGGTTCAGCGGCCCCTTGAGCCGGGGCGCCTCGTACTGCCGGGCCAGCAGGGCATAGGTCGCCACCGGCTCCAGCCCGCGCTGGGCGCACAGCTGGCGGTACCAGTGGTTGCCGATAGCCACATGGCCGATTTCGTCGCGCAGGATGACGTCCAGGATGTCCACGGCCCGCAAGGCGTCAGGTGTGCCGACCTTGCGCAGCTTGGCCTGCATGGGCGGGGTGGCGTCCAGGCCGCGGGCTTCCAGGGTGCGCGGCACCAGGGCCATGCGCGCCAGCAGGTCGCCTTCGGTCTTGCGCGTCATGTCCCAGAGGCCCGTGTGGGCCGGGAAATCGCCATACTCGTAGCCCATGGCCTGCATTTGGGCGCGCAGCAGGCTGAAGTGCTGGGCCTCTTCTGCGGCGACCTTGAGCCAGTCCAGGTAGTAGGCGCGCGGCATGCCGGAAAAGCGCCAGATTGCGTCCAGGGCGAGGTTGATCGCGTTGAACTCGATGTGCGTCACGGCGTGCAGCAGCGCGGCCAAACCTTCTCGTGTGAAAGGCGAGCGCTTGGGGACGTCGAGATGAGAGCGCAGCTCGGGCCGCTCCGGACAGCCGGGCAGGCCGGATGGGGCCTGGAGTTCTAATTCGGCGGCGACTGCAAGCGTGCCGGCCTGGGCCATGGCCTGCTGCGTCATCAGCACTTTTTGGGCAGGATCGGCCTCTAGCAGCGCTTCTAGCGCTTGCTGGCGCAGTTCTGCGGGAGGAGGGGACGCACTCATGGGGGGATTGTCGGCGATAGGCCGGGAGGATCCTACAATTGGCGCATTGGGCCGGCCGCGTGCCGGCTTTTTCGTTTGAGCTTGCATTTCCCATAAGGCGTACATCCCCATGGCCCTCTACCAACTGGACACACTCAGCCCCACCGTTCATGAATCCGCCTGGGTGGCCGACAACGCCCAGGTGATGGGCAATGTGCACCTGGCCGAGGACAGCAGCGTCTGGTTCGGCGTGGTGATACGGGGCGACACCGAGACTATTTCGGTGGGCCGGGGCTCCAACATCCAGGACAACAGCGTGCTGCACGCCGACATGGGCCTGCCCCTCACGATAGGCCAGGACGTCACCGTCGGCCACCAGGTCATGCTGCACGGCTGCACCATAGGCGATGGCTCTCTGATCGGCATCCAGGCGGTGGTGCTCAACGGCGCGAAAATCGGCAAGAACTGCCTTGTCGGCGCCGGCTCGCTGGTCACCGAGGGCAAGGAATTCCCCGACGGCTCCATGATCCTCGGGAGCCCCGCCAAAGCTGTCAGGCAGCTGTCCCCGGAGCAGATCCAGGGTTTAAAAATGAGCGCGAAGCACTATGTAGACAATGCCCGGCGCTACAAGACCGGGCTCAAGAAGATTGCCTGAATGACCAAAACCACCAAATACACACAGAGCGCTGGTACCGGCACTCCCGTTCCAGCAGGGGCCACGGAACCGGCTTTGCCGGGCCGCAGGCGCAGCGGCCCCCTCGGTGGGCAGGGAGCTACACGAAGTGAGCGACCGTGGGGGCCTCATGTCTGAACTTCATAAATTTATCTTTGACGGTTTGCCCGTACGCGGCATGCTCGTGCGCCTGACCGGCTCCTGGCAGGAGATCCTCAAACGCCGGCAAGCCGCTGGCGGCTATCCCGCGGAAGTCATGCAACTGCTGGGAGAAATGACGGCAGCCGGCGCACTGATGCAAAGCAACATCAAGTTCAACGGCGCGTTGATTCTGCAAATTTTCGGCGACGGCCCGGTCAAGCTGGCCGTGGCCGAGGTACAGCCCGATTTGAGCCTGCGCGCCACCGCCACCGTCACCGGCACGGTCGATCCGGGCAGTTCGCTGAGCCAGCTGGTCAATGTGACCAACCAGGGGCGCTGCGCCATCACCTTGGATCCGAAAGACAAGCAGCCCGGCCAGCAGGCCTACCAGGGCGTGGTACCCCTCTACGGTGATCAGCGCGAGAAGATTGAAAACCTCGCCGAGGTGTTGGAGCACTACATGCTGCAGAGCGAGCAGCTGGATACCAAGCTGATCCTGGCGGCCGACGGCAACGTCGCCGCGGGCCTGTTGATCCAGCGCCTGCCGGTCAAGGGCCAGGGTAACTTGGAAGGCCAGATCGACAAGGATGCCAATGAAGACCAGATCGGTGTGAATGAGGACTACAAACGCATCGCCATGCTGGCCGGCACGCTCAAGCGGGAAGAGCTGCTGGGCCTGGATGCCGACACCATCCTGCGCCGCCTGTTCTGGGAAGAGCAGGTCACGCGCTTCGAACCCGTCACGCCCAGCTTTGCCTGCAGTTGCTCGCGTGAACGCGTAGGCGGCATGCTGCGCAGCCTGGGCACCCATGAGATCGAAAGCATTCTGTCGGAGCGCGGCAAGGTAGCAGTGGGCTGTGAGTTTTGCGGCGCGCAATACGAGTTCGACCCGGTGGACGCGGCACAGCTCTTCACCAGCCAGACCAATCAGCAGCCGCCCACTTCAACAGTTCAGTAGGCTAGGCGGCGCGTTGCGCCAGCAAGGCGCTCAGCAGGCGATGTTCGCAGGCCGGGTCGCTGCACTTGTCGCAAACCCACACCCAGGCCTTGCTGCGGGACTGCGGCTGTGGTTCCTGGGACCGTATCCCCGGTTGCTTGCGGTGAACGGCACCCAGCGCCTGGGCAACACGCTGCGGGGTGCTTCCATATAAAACGCAATAGGCGATGCCAGCAGCGACCAGGGCCGACCGGATGGACAGGTCTGCGGCCTGCCTGGCTGGTTCGGCTGATTCCAGCCCGCACAGCAGTGTCAGGCCGTAGCCCGCAACGCCGTCTGAAGAGTCCGATGGGTCCGTCACTACTACAAGCGCATCGCAGCCCTCATCTTTGAGGGCACGGGCCAATGTGTCGGCCAGTTCGTGTTTTCCGGTGGAGGGGGCGCCGGTGACGGCGATTTTCAGCATGGACAAAGTTGATCAGCCAGGCAGCCCGCGAGCGTGGCGGGCTTACTTAGTCACCTGCACGAAGATTTCGTTGGGCTTAACCATGCCCAGTTCGCTGCGGGCTTTTTCCTCGACCATTTCCAGGCCCTCCTTCAAGTCCCTGACTTCTGCCGTGAGCTGGTCGTTGGCCGCCTGAGACTGGACATTTTTGGCGAGCTGCTCGGTCAGCCGGTGCTGCATCTCACGCACACTGGGAATGCTGCCCCGGCCAATCCAGAGTTGCGCGTGGAAGATAACCAGCAGCGCAATCAGGACCGCAGGGACGAGTCGTTTTCCCACGTGCTATCCGCGCGTTCAGCGCAGGTTGTAGAAAGCGGCGCGGCCTGGGTATGACGCGATATCACCCAGGTCTTCTTCGATGCGCAGCAATTGGTTGTACTTGGCCATGCGATCCGAGCGCGAGAGCGAGCCGGTCTTGATCTGGCCGGCGTTGGTGCCCACGGCGATGTCGGCGATGGTCGAATCCTCGGTTTCGCCGGAACGGTGCGAAATCACGGCGGTGTAGCCGGCACGTTTGGCCATCTCGATGGCGGCGAAGGTCTCGGTCAGGGTGCCGATCTGGTTGATCTTGATCAGGATGGAGTTGGCAATGTCCTTGTCAATGCCTTCCTTGAGGATCTTGGTGTTGGTGACGAACAGGTCGTCGCCAACCAGCTGCACCTTTTTGCCCAGTTTTTCGGTCAGGGTCTTCCAGCCGTCCCAGTCGCCTTCGGCCATGCCGTCCTCGATGCTGATGATGGGGTATTTGTCGACCCAGGTCGCCAGGATGTTGGTCCACTCTTCGGCCGAGAGGCTCAGGCCTTCGCCGGACAGCACGTACTTGCCGTCCTTGTAAAACTCGGAAGCCGCGCAGTCCAGGCCCAGGGCGATCTGTTCACCTGCCACGTAGCCAGCGGCAGAAATGGCTTCCAGAATCATCTGGATGGCCGCTTCGTGACTGGGCACGTTGGGGGCAAAGCCGCCTTCGTCGCCGACGGCCACGCTCATGCCCTTGTCGTGCAGGATTTTCTTGAGCGCGTGGAAGACTTCGGCGCCGTAACGCACGGCTTCGCGAAAGCTCGGTGCGCCCACGGGGATGATCATCAGTTCCTGCAGGTCCAGGTTGTTGTTGGCGTGCGCGCCGCCGTTGACCACGTTCATCATGGGCACTGGCATCTGCATGGCGCCGCTGCCGCCGAAGTAGCGGTACAGGGGCAGGCCGGCTTCCTCGGCAGCCGCACGGGCTACGGCCATGCTGACGGCCAGCGTGGCGTTGGCGCCCAGGCGCGATTTGTTGTCGGTGCCGTCGAGGTCGATCAGCGTGCGGTCCAGGAAAGCCTGTTCGCTGGCGTCCAGGCCCAGCACGGCCTCGGAGATTTCGGTGTTGATGTGCTCGACCGCCTTGAGCACGCCTTTGCCGAGGTAGCGCGACTTGTCGCCGTCGCGCAGCTCAATCGCTTCGCGCGAACCGGTGGAGGCGCCCGAAGGCACAGCCGCACGGCCCATGACGCCGGATTCCAGCAATACGTCGCATTCGACGGTAGGGTTGCCACGGCTGTCGAGAATTTCGCGGCCGACGATATCAACAATTGCGCTCATTTAGGCTCTTTCAAAAATCAGAAGATAAAAACCAAGACAAAAAACAAAAAAACCGGTTACACGCCTTCGACCAGCACCATGCGCATTACGGCAATGCCCTGGCGCGACTGGCGCGCCGCTTCATATTCGGCGGACTCGTTGAAGGTGCGGGCTTGTTCCATGCTGGGGAATTTCAGGATCACGATGCGGCTGGGTGCCCAGTCGCCTTCCAGCACTTCGATCTTGCCGCCGCGCACGCACACCTCGGCGCCGTGTGCCTGCATGGCAATGCTAGACAGTTTTTTGTACTGTTCGTATTGTTCGGGGTTCGTAACCGTCACGTTGGCGATGATGTAGGCGCTGGGCATGTCGGGTTCCAGAGGTGATTAAAGGTATTGGCATGCCCAGACTGCGCGGGACAATGTGTAGGCGATGGGCTGGCAACTATGCCCGGGCGCGACATTCATGGTCAGGCGGAAAAATGGTTCTCGAGGTAGCCGTTTTTCTTGGTTACGCGGTCCAGTGCCAGCAGCGTTTCCAGTAGCGACTTCATGTGCTTGAGCGGCACGGCGTTTGGGCCGTCGCTCATGGCCTTGGCCGGGTCGGGATGTGTTTCCATGAAGAGGCCGGCCACGCCGACCGCTACCGCGGCGCGTGCCAGCACAGGCACCATCTCGCGCTGGCCGCCACTGCTGGTGCCGTTGCCGCCGGGCAACTGCACCGAATGCGTGGCGTCAAATACCACGGGGGCTTTTGTCTCGCGCATGATTGCCAGGCTGCGCATGTCGGACACCAGGTTGTTGTAGCCGAAGCTGGCGCCGCGTTCGCAGGCCATGAAGCTGTCTTCGTTCAGGCCTTTTTCGCGCGCGGCGGCACGGGCCTTGTCGATGACGTTCTTCATGTCGCCCGGGGCCAAGAACTGACCCTTCTTGATGTTGACCGGCTTGCCCGACTGGGCCACGGCGTGGATGAAGTCGGTCTGGCGGCACAGGAAGGCCGGGGTTTGCAGCACGTCGACTACGGAGGCGACGGTGGCAATGTCGGCTTCGGAATGCACGTCGGTCAGGATGGGCAGCCCCAGTTCGCGCTTGACCTTGGCCAGGATTTCCAGTCCTTTGGCCATGCCGGGGCCGCGAAAGCTGGTACCGCTGGAGCGGTTGGCCTTGTCATAGCTCGACTTGAAGATGAAGGGAATGCCCAGCGAAGCGGTGATTTCCTTGAGCGTGCCGGCGGTGTCCATCTGCAATTGCTCGGACTCCACCACGCAGGGGCCGGCGATCAGGAAAAACGGTTGGTCAAGGCCGATATCGAATCCGCAAAGTTTCATGTCAAGCCACCGCCTTCAAAGGCTTGGCGGCCGGTTTGCCGCCCTGGCCCGCGTTGGCGCGCTGCTGGAGCACGGCCGCGATGTAGGCATTGAACAGCGGGTGGCCGGCCCATGGCGTGGATTTAAACTCGGGGTGGAATTGCACACCGACAAACCAGGGATGGACGTCTTGCGGAAGCTCGACGATTTCGGTGAGTTGTTCGCGCTGCGTCAGCGCCGAGATGACCAGGCCCGAGGCGCGCAGGGCATCAAGGTAATTGACGTTGGCCTCATAGCGGTGGCGGTGGCGTTCGGTGACCACGTCGCCGTAGATCTTGTGCGCCAGCGTGCCGGCAGCGACATCCGAGCTTTGTGCGCCCAGGCGCATGGTGCCGCCCAGGTCGGACTTGGCGTCGCGCGTCTTGATGGTGCCGTCGGCATCTTTCCACTCGGTGATGAGCGCGATGACCGGGTGCGGCGTGGCGGGGTCGAACTCGGTGCTGTTGGCGTCCTTCAGGCCGGCGACGTGGCGCGCGAACTCGATGGTGGCAACCTGCATGCCCAGGCAGATACCAAGGTAGGGCATCTTGTTTTCGCGCGCGAAGCGGGCCGCGCAGATTTTGCCTTCGACGCCGCGCACGCCGAAGCCGCCTGGCACCAGGACGCCGTCAAAGCGCGCCAGGCGCGAGACGTTGTCCGGCGTGATGGTTTCGGAGTCGACGTACTCAATGACCACCTTGGCATGGTTTTTCATGCCGGCGTGGCGCAGCGCTTCGTTGAGCGATTTATAGCTGTCGGAGAGGTCCACGTACTTGCCGACCATGGCGATATGGACTTCGGTCTGCGGATGCTCGGTTTCATAAACCAGTTCGTCCCAGCGCTTGAGGTTGGCCGGCGGCGTATTGAGGCGCAGTTTGTCGCAGATCAGGCCGTCCAGCCCCTGCTCGTGCAGCATGCGCGGGACCTTGTAAATTGTGTCGACGTCCCACATGGAAATCACGCCCCATTCGGGGACGTTGGAGAACAGCGAAATCTTTTCGCGCTCTTCGCTTGGGATAGGACGGTCGGCGCGGCACAGCAGCACATCGGCCTGGATACCGATTTCGCGCAACTGCTTGGCAGTGTGCTGAGTGGGTTTTGTCTTGAGCTCGCCGGCGGCGGCGATCCAGGGCAGGTAGCTCAGGTGCACAAAGGCGGTGTTGTTGGCGCCCAGGCGCAGGCTCATCTGCCGCACGGCTTCCAGGAAGGGCAGGGATTCGATGTCGCCGACGGTGCCGCCGATCTCGACGATGGCGACGTCGACCGCATCGGCGGTCTCGTAACCGGCGCCGCGCTTGACGAATTCCTGGATTTCATTGGTGACGTGCGGGATGACCTGCACGGTTTTGCCGAGGTAATCCCCGCGGCGTTCTTTTTCAAGCACGCTTTTGTAGATCTGGCCGGTGGTGAAGTTGTTGGCCTTGCGCATGCGCGTTTCGATGAAACGCTCGTAGTGGCCCAGGTCCAGGTCGGTTTCGGCGCCGTCGTCGGTTACGAAAACCTCGCCGTGCTGGAAGGGCGACATCGTGCCCGGATCCACATTCAGGTAGGGATCGAGCTTGATTAAAGTGACTTTGAGGCCTCGCGATTCCAGGATCGCAGCTAAGGAGGCTGAGGCGATTCCCTTGCCCAGGGAAGACACCACACCGCCGGTGACGAAGACAAATTTGGTCATGTCAGGTACGAACCGCAAGTTCGTAGAGGTGGTAAACGGAGATTATACGGGTTGCCCGCCGGGATACCCTTTCAGGGGTACTGAATTCGGCCTAAAGCCGCAACCAGCGCGTGATGCGACAGGCAATGTTGATCACCTACGAGCAGAAGGGGCCGCGGAACCGGCTTCGCCGGGCCGCAGGCGCAGCGCCCCATCGGGGGCAGCGAACCACATGAAGTGGGGAGCGTGGGGGCTTTACCTTCACCAGCAGGGGCCGCGGAACTGGCTTTGCCAGGCTGCAGGCGCAGCGGCCCCCTCGGGGGGCAGCGCATTACACGAAGTGAAAAGCGTGGGGGCTTATCTAGCTGCTACATTGCGGACATGACGAATCAAGTGGATCTCCCAGGAAACAGCTCCGACGGCGGTGAGGCCCTCGATCTGGCCGGCAAACATATCGTGCTGGGCTTGTCGGGCGGGATCGCCTGCTACAAAGCTGCCGAGCTGTGCCGGGCACTGATCAAGTCGGGCGCAACCGTTCAGGTGGTCATGACCGAGGCGGCCGAGCAATTCATCACACCCGTTACCTTGCAGGCCCTGAGCGGCCGGCCGGTCTATACCAGCCAGTGGGACAGCCGTGAAGACAACAACATGGCACACATCAATTTGTCCCGCGAGTCCGACGCCATCCTGGTCGCGCCCATGAGCGCCGATTTCATGGCCAAATTGCTGCACGGCCGCGCCGACGACCTGCTCAGCCTCATGTGCCTGGCCCGCCCCATCGACAAGGTGCCGCTGCTGGTCGCGCCGGCCATGAACCGCGAGATGTACGCGCACCCGGCCACGCAGCGCAATTTCGTGCAACTGGACGCGGACGGCGCTACGGTGCTGGGCGTGGGCAGTGGCTTCCAGGCCTGCGGCGAGACCGGCGACGGGCGCATGCTGGAGCCAGAGCAGATCCTCGAGGACCTGATCGCCTTCTTCGCGCCCAAGGTGCTGGCTGGCCAGCGCGTGCTGGTGACGGCCGGACCGACTTATGAAGCCATAGACCCGGTGCGCGGCATCACCAATCTGTCCAGCGGCAAGATGGGTTTTGCCATTGCGCGTGCAGCGCGTGAGGCGGGCGCGGAGGTGACGCTGATCGCCGGCCCGGTGAGCCAGCCCACGCCGCGTGGAGTGACCCGCATCGACGTGAGGTCCGCGCAGCAGATGCTGGAAGCCGTTGCGATGCGTGTCGATGCGGCCAGCGTGTTTGTCGCCACGGCGGCGGTTGCCGACTGGCGGCCCGCTGCGCCTTCAACGCAAAAGATCAAAAAAGACGGTTCCGGCCAGACGCCGCAGCTGGCCTTTACCGAAAACCCCGACATCCTTGCCACCGTGGCCCAGTCCGCCCGGGCGCAGGCCGGTCGGCTGTTCTGCGTGGGTTTCGCGGCGGAAAGCCAGGACCTGGCGGAAAACGCCGAAGCCAAACGCCTGCGAAAAAAAGTGCCGCTGCTGGTCGGCAACATCGGCCCTGACACCTTCGGCCAGGACCATAACGCGCTGCTGCTGGTGGACGCGAAAGGCAGCACCGCGCTGCCCCGGGCTTCCAAGCTTTCGCTGGCTCGGCGGCTGGTAGGTGAAGTTGCGGCCAGGATGGCGGGTGCCTCCCAGGGGAAAGCGGGTGTGCCGTGAACCTTCCTTCGAACACGCCGCCGGATGGTGATTTTGTGGCTTACGTGGAGCGCCTGACCCATGCGAACGCACAGGTCTCAGCTAACGCCCGTGAAGACCGGCTCAAGCCCCAGGAAAGAACCGCGCCGCGCACCCCGTCTTCGGCAAGCATCGTTATGCCGTCCGCTACACCCGCGCCGGTCGCCGCCACCGGCGCCGCCTTCATCACCCACGTCAAATGGGCCGTCATCCTCTGGGTCGCGACCCAGGCCCTGTCGGCGGTGCTGCCCGGTGCTGGCTTCCTGTTTGTACCGGCGTTGCTGGTGTACGGGGCGTGGGCGATCTTCCAGGCCAACCGCCGGTCATCCGGCGCGCTGGTCCAGCGGCTGCGTGAGCTGGCGCGGCAGGCCGCCGAGGAAGCCCAGAAAAATCAACCATCCAAAAGAAAATAGTTCATGCACATTGACGTCAAGATTCTCGACCCGCGTCTCCAGAATAATCTTCCCGCCTACGCCACACCCGGCAGCGCCGGCCTTGACCTGCGCGCTTGCCTGGAGGCTCCCCTTACGCTGGCCGCCAACGCCTGGCAACTGGTGCCCACCGGTATCGCCATTTACCTGCACAACCCGGGCTATGCCGCGTTGATCCTGCCGCGCTCCGGCCTGGGCCACAAGCACGGCATCGTGCTGGGCAACCTGGTGGGGTTGATCGACAGCGACTACCAGGGGCAGCTGATGGTCAGCGCATGGAACCGAAGTGACGTGCCTTTCACCATCGAACCCATGGAGCGGATCGCGCAGTTGATGATCGTGCCGGTGGTGCAGGCGCAGTTCAACGTGGTTTCCGAATTCCCCGCCAGTGAACGCGGGGAGGGCGGTTATGGCTCTACCGGCAAGGCCTGAGCTGTTGCGTCCTCGGGCGCGCAGTAGATAGGCTGTTGAGGCGGGTGGGGGTTTTCCTACAACCCTTGCAACAAGGTTCCCACGCGGCCACAGGCCCGATCCCGACTCGCCGCGGACCGGGCTGCCTCCTTAATAAGGCATGAGAGTCCCTGCGCCTTGATGGCTGGATCTCATGAACTATCAAAAGGAGAAACCCATGCGAAACACATCCCGTGTTATTTCGTCAGCTTCCGTAGTGTTGGTGCTGGCCGGCCTGGCCGCCTGCGCGCCCATGAGCCCGCAGGTATCGGATGCGAACTATCCGTCAGCCTACCCCAATACTGCCAGTTACCCCAATCAGACCTATCCGGCCGGAACCTATCCTGCCAACCAGCAAAATCGGTATGTGGAATATGGGCGGGTCAGCAATGTCGAGGTGTTTCGCACCCAGGAACCGGCCAGGGGCTCGGGTGTAGGCGCCATTCTCGGTGGGGTCGCGGGTGCGGTGGTCGGCCACCAGATCGGCGGCGGAACCGGCAAGGATGTGGCGACGGTCGCCGGCGCTGTAGGCGGCGCCGTGGCCGGCAATGCCATTGAGAAAAACCGGAATGCCGGCGCCGTTCGCGAAACCTATCGCGTGTCCGTCCAGCTCGACAACGGCACAGGCCGTGCCTACGACGTGCCTTCCACGGGCGACCTGCGCATTGGCGACCGCGTGAGAATTGAGAACGGCCAGCTGTACCGGATGTAAGTTGTTCGGACGTAAGGCGTAAAAAATAAAGGCGGCTGTGTCACACCACAGCCGCCTCTGCCTTGGTCTGTCCGCGGCGTTTGGCCTTAGTGAAGCGTACCGCTTCCTGGCGTTAGCGGTTCAAGTTTGAAAAAACCAGTGCCCAGCGAGCCCTGGCCGATTTCTTCTTCAGTGGCTTCGCGAACCGATTCGACTTTGACCGCCAGCCGTATGGCGATGCCTGCCAGCGGATGGTTGCCGTCGAGCACAACGTGATCGGGATAAATTTCCGTGACGGTGTAGATGTGGTCGTGCGGCGCCGTTCCGCTCACGCCCTTAGGCAGGGCCGCCCCATCGAAGGTCATGCCCTCTTCGAGTTCGGCGGGGAAGACCTTGCGGGGTTCGAGAAACACGAGGTTCTCGTCATAGTCACCGAAGGCATCTTCGGGCTCCAGGTGCAACTCAAGCTTGTCGCCGGCCTCATGACCCTGCAGGGCGTGTTCAATCTTTGCCAGCAGGTCGTCACCTCCCAGCAGGAACTCGATGGGCTCGTCCAGTTCATCAAGTACATCGCCCAAGGTGTCTTTCAGCGTCCACGTCAGGGCTACGACGCATTGTGGGGTGATTTTCATCCGACAATTGTCCCATGGATGTCAACCAATCTCTAGCGCTCCTTGCCGGCATGAGCCCGGCGCAATTCATGCGTCGGCACTGGCAAAAGAAGCCGCTGCTCGTGCGTCAGGCCGTACCCGGATTCCAGCCTTTGCTGAGCCGCGCAGCCTTGTTCAAACTTGCCGCAAGCGAACATGTAGAGTCGCGCCTGATCGTCCAGCAAGCCAGGGGCTGGCGCATGAAACAGGGGCCTCTTGCGCCGAGCAGCCTCCCGCCGCTGAGCCAGAAGGCCTGGACCTTGCTGGTCCAGGGCGTGGACCTGCATCACGCCGGGGCGCACGAGTTGCTGCGGCAGTTCCGTTTTGTTCCTGATGCGCGGCTTGATGACCTGATGATCTCTTTTGCCACGCAGGGCGGTGGTGTGGGGCCGCACTTTGACAGCTATGACGTGTTCTTGCTGCAAGCCAGCGGCCGGCGGCGTTGGAAGATAGGGCGGCAAAAAGACCTGACCCTGCAAGAGGGCGTGCCGCTCAAAATCTTGCAAAACTTCGAGCCTGAGCAGGAGTTTGTGCTGGAGGCCGGCGACATGCTTTACCTGCCTCCGCGCTATGCGCACGACGGCATTGCTGAAACTGCGGTCTCAGCGGAGGGCAAGGCGGTCGATTGCATGACGTATTCGATTGGCTTCAGGTCGCCGGGACGCGGTGAGCTTGCGGCGGAACTGCTGCAACGCCTGGCGGAATTCAATGAGGACGACGGGAAGTCGGATGCATCGGCGGGGCGCCGTGCCAAAACACCTGAGATCTATCGTGATCCCGGTCAGGATGCCACGGCCACGCCGGCGGCACTGCCGGTAGACCTCGCCGCTTTTGCCCGCCAGGCCGTGCAAGACGCGCTGAAAGATCCGCTCGCACTGGCCTGTGCCTTGGGCGAGTACATGACCGAGCCCAAGCCATCCGTCTGGTTTGATGAAGCTGTCGATGAATGGGATGGCGACGCCGCGCGGGCCGGCCGCGCAGCCATCAGGCTCGATGCGCGCACCCGCATGATGTACGACGCTGACCATATATTCATCAATGGAGAGAGCTACCGAGCCAAAGGCGCCGACGCGACGCTCATGCGCCGGTTGGCCGATGGTCGCGGCCTGGCGCCGCACGAGCTGCGCAAAGCCGGTGCCTCTGCGATGGCCTTGCTGGAGGATTGGCATGAGGCCGGCTGGCTGCGGCAGGAATCGGCCGCGGATTTCTGATCCAACTCATCACCTGCTTGCCACGCCGCCACGCCGCCACATTGCCATTTAATATTTGCCAAGGAGATGCTCCATGGACAACGACACATCACCCGTCCCGCCGCAAGCCTTGCCGGAGGGCCGCTTTACCGGGCGCTCGGATTTCACGGAAATGGTCCGCCAGGCTTTTGCCGCGGCGGCGCAGCAGGGCTGGCGCGAAATCATCGTGTGCGATCCGGATTTTGCAGATTGGCCGTTGGGCGAACGCGCCGTGGTGCAGGCATTGAATGACTGGTCCAAAACCGGCCGGACTTTCACCATGCTGGCCAGGACCTACGATGAAGTGCTACGTCGGCATGCGCGTTTCGTCACTTGGCGCAGGACATGGGCCCACATCGTGGAATGCCGCGCCCACACCTCAGGCCCTGCCGATGAGATGCCCAGCGCTTTGCTGGGGCTTGGCTGGGTTTTTGAGCGCCTGGACTTGCAGCGCTGCACGGGTGTGGCCGGCTACGAAGCGGCGCGCCGCGTAGCGCTGCGCGAGCGCCTCAGTGAGCGCTTGGCGAAAAGCTCGCCGGCTTTCCCGGCCACCACCCTGGGCCTTTGAGCCGGCTGTATGCAAGCCGCCACGCGGCCTGGGTTCGCCAACTAAGGGTTTTCAGACTTGTAATATCCAGCATATAATTTAAAGCTGGGTAGAAAGAGCTCGAGTCCTTTCCCCGGTCAAAATAACTTGAATTCCGGTTTGGGTTTCTTTTGACAATTTCCGGAAATTGTTTTCTTAAATATCACCAAGGATCGTAAAAATGAACAAGTCTCTCGTTTTGGCAGCTATTGTTGCCGCTGTTGCTCTGGCTGCTTGCGGTAAGAAAGAAGAAGCTCCAGCTCCTGCCCCAGCTGCTGCAGCTCCTGCACCCGCTGCTGAAGCTTCCGCACCAGCCGCCGCTGCATCCGCACCTGCTGCCGATGCATCCGCACCTGCCGCCGCCGCATCCGCTGCTCCTTCCGCCGACGCTGCTGCTGCCGCTGCAACCACCGCTGCTGCCAGCGCTGCCAAGAAGTAATTCTTCAGCGAATGAAAAAAGCCGCCGCAAGGCGGCTTTTTTCATGGCGGCTGCTTTTCCTGCCGGTGTGTATGTGCACCGTCCCGTGGCCTTACAGCGAAAGCCAGGGTGTGCCGATGTCTGGTTTAGCCACGACAATGTCGTCCGCGCCACAACCCAAGGCTTCGGACATCAGCGCCTGCACCAGCGCCGGCCGGTTGTTCTGCGCGCTCAAGTGGGCCGCCACCAAATGCCTGAAACGGCTATGAACGACACCGCGTGCAATTTCCCCCGCCGCGGCATTGGAGAGGTGGCCATACTGGCCGCCAACGCGCCTCTTTAAAAAGGGCGGATACGCCGATTGCGCCAGCATGGCGGTGTCGTGGTTGCACTCCAGGATCAGGGCATCGCAGGCCATGAGATGTGACATAACGTGGGTGGTGGCGTGGCCCAGGTCAGTCACGATGCCGAGTTTGGCCGAGCCATCGGTGCAGGTGAGTTGCAAGGGCTCTCTGGCGTCGTGAGGCACGGTGAAGGGTGTAAGTTGCAGGCCCCCCAACGCTATGGTTTTGCCGTCGCGTGCTGTGTGCAGCAGGCCGTCGAAATCCGGGGCGCCGATGGCGGTGTGGGTGCCGTGACTCATCCAGACGGGAATGCGATAGCGCAGGGCAAGCGAACGCGCGCAGCCAATGTGGTCCCCGTGTTCATGCGTGATGAACACGGCATGGATGTCCTCGGGTTGCAGGCCTGCTTCACCGAGCCGGTACAGCAGGTGCTTGAGGCCCAGCCCGCAATCGACGAGAACCCGCGAAGGCGCAATTCCCGTGGCTTCGATTACTGTGGCATTGCCCGAACTACCGCTGCCCAGGCTTTTGAATCTCAACATGGGCGTCGCAGTACGTAGACGCGGGGCGATCCTCGGGCGGCAAGCCCGGGTTACTTGAGGTCGTCGGCAATCACCTGCACGATGCGCTGGGCATTAGCCGACGATTCTGCGGCGCCTTGGGCATTGAGGACGGAAACCGTGGTGCTCTCACCCTGGCTCTTGACGGCGATACGATACTTCAAAGGCGGCGTGGCAGCGGGGGAGCCGCTGAACAGTTTGCTGAAGAAGCCGGGTTCGGTCTTGTTGGCCACCGGTTCGACGTAGCGCACAAAGTAGGTGCCCTGGCTGCGGTCACGGTCTTCAACAGTGAAGCCGGTGCGGTCCAGCGCCAGGCCTACCCGGCGCCAGGCGCGTTCAAAGCCTTCGTCGATCTGCACGACGGGCAGGTTGTTGACCGTGGCGATGCGCGAAGTTTGCTTGGTGGCGCCCGCGGCCACCAGGGCCTTGGACTGCTCTTGCGACACGCCCAGCTTGACCATCAGGCGGCGCAGGAATTCGGCTTCGAGTTCCGGGTCGGCCGGACGGGGCTGCCAGACTGTGCTGTCGCCAGAGGAACTGCCGGACTTCGCGCCGGTGATCACCTCGACCATGCCGCGGTGGCTCACGTAGATTTCGGTGCCGCCGTCAGAACGGCGTTCGAGGCGGGTGCGGAACTTGTCGCGCTCGCCGGTGGAGTACAGGCCGTCGAAGACCTTGCCGAGCGCGCTGCGGATGAAGTCCTGCGGCAGCTTGGCACGGTTCTCGGCGAAGTCGGTTTCCATGATGCCCAGGTTTTCCTGGTCCTGCGCGAGCAGGAAGCCGTTTTCAAGCCAGAAGTCGCGCACAGGGCCCCAAAGCTTATCGGCGGGCCGGTTCACGACCAGCCAGCGCTGGGTGCCGGCGCGCTCAATGCGCACGTCGCCGACGTTGGTGGCGGCCGTCTGCACGGCCTGCGTGGGCTGGCCCATCTGGTAGCTGCTGGCGGACACAGCGGTGCCGGGCACCACGTAACGGGTTTCACGGCTGAGCTGGGTCAGGTCGGGAGGTATGTCCAGCGTAGGGCCCTTGGCGCCGCTGCTTTTGTAATCGACGCGTTCACCATCCATCGCATCGCGGAGGGTAGAGCAGCCGGCGAGCAGGCCGAGGGCGAGCAGCGCAGACACGGCTGCGGCGCTCCGGGCTTTTGACAAGGCAGGACGTGTTGGCGATATCTTCACTTGGGTTCCCTTAAAAATCAGATCAGGCAAATCAAATCAGGCCGCAGGCGCGCAGGGCAGTTTCCACGGCCGCTTCGTTCGATGGCTCCAGCGGCGTCATGGGCAGGCGCAAAGTGCCGCCACAGAGACCCATACGGGCCATGGCCCATTTGACGGGAATCGGGTTGGCCTCGACAAACAGGTTTCTGTGCAGCGGCAGCAGCTTGAACTGAAGCTCCATGGCGCGGCGCGTGTCACCCGCCACGGCTGCCACACACAGCTCATGCATGAGCCGGGGCGCCACGTTGGCTGTCACGCTGACGTTGCCCTGGCCGCCGCACAGCATGAGCGCCACGGCGGTCGGGTCGTCGCCCGAATACACGGCAAAGCCCTTGGGCACTTCCTTGATCAGCCACTGCGCGCGCTCAATGTTGCCGGTGGCTTCCTTGATGCCGACAATGCCGGGCACCTGGGCCAGGCGCAGCACGGTGGCATGCGCCATATCGGCCACTGTGCGGCCGGGAACGTTGTACAGCACGGTGGGCAGGTCGCCGACGGCTTCGGCGATCGCCTTGAAGTGCCGGTACTGGCCCTCCTGCGTGGGCTTGTTGTAGTAAGGGACGACCTGCAACTGGCAGTCGGCGCCTACCTGTTTGGCGAATTTGGCGAGCTCGATCGCTTCGGCGGTGGAGTTGGCGCCGCAACCGGCCATGATGGGCACGCGCTTTTTAGCCTGCTCTACCGAGACGCGGATGATTTCGCAGTGCTCCTCGACGTTGACGGTCGGGGATTCGCCGGTAGTGCCAACCACGCCGATGCAGTCGGTGCCTTCGGCGATGTGCCAGTCCACCAGTTTGCGCAGGGTGGGGTAATCTACGCTGCCGTCATCATGCAAGGGTGTTGCCAATGCAACGATGCTGCCAGTAATGGGTTTCATGCTGTACTTGTAAACGTTCGCGGCCGGGAAGGGCCTGGCCGAAAAGCTGCCGGGCCGGCCCCGAAAAGCCAATCCTGCATTCTACCCAGAGCCTAGGGCAGGAAATAGCGCGGCGGGGCGGGCAAACCCGCAGTCGCGGCCGTTTCACGCACCGCCGCGATACGCTGGGTGAAGCGCGGAGGACTTTCATGGAAACCCTCCTCGAACGCGACGATGCGCAGGCCTCGGCAGGTTTCCAGCAATTCGCCGGTGCGCAACAAAAAATCGGGCCGCGAAGGTTTGCCCACGGTCTCATTGCCTTGCGTAAAGGTTTCGTAAATCAGCGCGCCGCCCGGCGCCAGGCTGGCCAGCAAAGTGGGCAGGAGCGGCCGCCAGAGGTAGTTGGTGACGACCACCGCGTCGAACCGGCGGCCCGCAAAAGGCCAGGGGCCGGCTTCGATGTCGGCTACCACCGCCTCGCAGGCGGACGCCGGAATGGCGCCGGCAACGGTGGCGATCGCCTCCTCCGAGCGGTCGACCGCGACCACAGGGTGATTGCGCTGGTGAAACCAGCGCGCGTGGCGGCCATAGCCGCAGGCGACGTCCAGTACCACGCCGCGTTCAGGGACGAGATGCGACCAGCGCCGCACCCAGTGGGAGGGCGGCTCCGTTCCGTGCGGCATAGGCCCGCTCAAAGCGGCTTGACCTCATCCTTGAGTGCCGCCAGCGCCATCGCCTCGACCCGGCCGGGCGCGATCAGCTTGAGCCAGCGGCCCAGCTTGCCTTTGGCCGTCATGACCACCTCGCGGTCCCGGCGTGCCATGCCCTGCAGGATCAGCCGGGCGCATTCCTCCACGCTCATGGCATCGTCTTCCTTGAGCCCGCTGGAGCCCGCTGCCACACCCGCCGCATTGAAGCCGCGGTGGCGGATGTGGGTGGCGACCACGCCCGGGTAGGCCGTGGTCACGCTGACGCCGGCGCTTTTCATTTCAGCGCGCAGCGCTTCGAAAAACCCCACCATCGCGAATTTGGTCGCGCTGTAGGCCGTACGGCCCGGCACACCGATCAGCCCGGCCAGGCTGGAGACGGCGACGATGCTGCCGTGGCGCAGCTTTAAATGGGGCAGTGCGGCATGGGTGCACCAGACGCTGCCCCAGAGGTTGATGCGCATCAACTGTTCATACCAGCCCAGGTCTTGGGCCTTGACGTCTTCCAGCAGGGCTTGCGCCGACATGCCGGCGTTGTTGATCAGGGCGTCGATGTGCCCGAAGCGCCCGATTGCGGCGTCGACCAGGTGGCGGCATTGGGCTTCGACCGATACGTCGGTTTTGACGACCAGAGTTTGTGCGCCGTGCGCGCCGCACTGGCCAGCGACCTCGTTAAGCAGCGCTTCATTGCGCGCCGCCAGCACCAGCGCGACGCCGGCCCCATGGGTTTTGGCCAGTTGCCGCGCCATTTCCGCGCCTATGCCGTCCGAGGCGCCGGTGATGATGATGGTTTTCATGGTGTCCTCTCCCCGTCATTTCGAGGCATTTGCCCCTCAATCGCCTGCAAACCGCCGGGCTGTCCTAAAAACAAGCCCAGAGCTGGTTGGCGAGTGTGAACAGGAATTCCGGCCGTGTGTAGAGGGCAAACACCCCCAGCGACGCGATGACCGCGAGCGCCCACAGTCCGGCTTTTTTTGCCATCTCAGGCCCCTTGCGGCACGCCGGCGCGCGAGATCGGCGCCTCGCGCACCGGCAGGTTTACCAGGGCGGCAAACACACCGAGCGCGATGGCGATGTACCAGACGATGTCGTAACTGCCGGTGCGGTCATATAGATAGCCGCCCAGCCACACGCCCATGAAGGAGCCGATCTGGTGGCTGAAGAAAATAAAGCCGCCCAGCATCGACAAATGCTGGATGCCGAAGATCTGCGCCACCACCGCGTTGGTCGGTGGGACGGTCGACAGCCACAGCAGGCCCATCAGGCTGGCGAAGATGTACACGCTGAGCGGGCTCAGCGGCGCGGCCAGGAACACGGCGATCACCACCGCGCGGGACAGGTAAATCGTCGCCAGGATTTTCCGCTTGGCCATTTTCTGGCCCAGCGAGCCAGCGATGTAGGTGCCGAAGACATTGAACAGCCCGATCAGCGCAAGCGCGTAGCTGGCTACCTGGGGCGACAGGCCCTTGTCCTTGAGGTAGCTGGGCATGTGCACGCCGATGAACACCACCTGGAAGCCGCAGACGAAATAGCCCGCCATCAGCAGCTGGAAGCTTGGGTATTTAAAGGCTTCGCGCAGCGCCTGGCCTATGGTTTGCTCGCGTTTGGCGGGTTGGCCGCCAAAGCCGGCCTCGCGCAGGCCCAGCGCCAGCGGCGCGATCAGCAGCACCGCGCCGCTGAGCACCAGCAGCGCTTCTTTCCAGCCCAGGCCGCTGATCAAAAAGCCCTCGACCGGCACCATCAGGAACTGGCCGAAGGAGCCCGCCGCCGCGGCGACACCCATGGCCCAGGAGCGCTTTTCCGCTGAGATGTTGCGGCCTATCACGCCGTAGATCACGGCATAGGTGGTTCCGGCCTGCGCGGCGCCTATCAGCACCCCGGCCGTCATGGTGAACAGGAAGCCTGTGGGCGACAGCGCCATGCCCACCAGGCCCAGTGCATAGAGCAGGGCCCCGACCAAGATCACGCGGAACGCGCCGAAACGGTCGGCCGCCATGCCCGCGAAGATGCCGAACACGCCCCAGGACAGGTTTTGCACAGCCAGGGCGAAGGCGAAAGTCTCGCGCGTCCAGCCCTGGGCCTGGGTGATGGGCTGCAGCCATAGGCCAAAGCCATGCCGTATGCCCATGGACAGCGTGACGATGGTGGCGCCGCAGATCAGCACCTGTTGCATGGAAAGTTTTTGGGTGTTGGTTGTCATGGGCAGTCGCCGCAAGCGGCGAAAAAGAATGGCCTGGATCGGCAAAAAAGAGGCGATCCGTTGACTGTAACGAAAATGGCGAAACGTTGCCGCACCCGCCCCTGCTGCCCATGTCCGAATCGGGTGGGCTGTACGTTCATACAGTGACTTTTGCGGCGCCGACTACAATTGCGGCAATTCTTTCATCTGCCATGGCTGACAAACTACCCACCGAATATTCCGAAGGCTCGATCCGTGTGCTCAAGGGCCTGGAGCCCGTCAAGCAGCGCCCGGGCATGTACACGCGCACCGACAACCCCCTGCACATCATCCAGGAAGTGCTGGACAACTCCGCCGACGAGGCCCTGGCCGGCTACGGCAAGAAGATCAAGGTCACGCTGCACACCGACGGCTCGGTCAGCGTGGAGGACGACGGCCGCGGCGTTCCTTTCGGCATGCATCCGGAAGAAAAAGCCCCCGTGATTGAGCTTGTCTACACCCGGCTGCACGCCGGCGGGAAGTTCGACAAGGGCAAAGGCGGCGCCTACAGCTTCTCGGGCGGCCTGCACGGTGTGGGCGTCAGCGTGACCAACGCGTTGTCCAAGCGCCTGGAAGTCACGTCCCACCGTGAAGGCACGGTGGCCCGGCTGGTGTTCTCGGGCGGCGACGTGACCGAAAAGCTGCACCTGCGCAAGGTGGGCGAAGGTGATCGCAAGACGGGAACCACTGTCCGCGCCTGGCCTGACGCCAAGTACTTTGAATCGACCGCGCTGCCCATGGCCGAGCTCACGCACCTGCTGCGCAGCAAGGCAGTGCTCATGCCCGGCGTGACCGTCATCCTGACGAACGAGAAAACCAAGGATGTCCAGACCTGGTCTTACAAGGGCGGCCTGCGCGACTACCTGATGCAGACCCTGACGGGCGATCCGGTGATTCCGATGTTCGAGGGTGAGGGGTTTGCCGACGCCCAGCATGACAGCTTCGCCGAAGGCGAGGGCGCGCAGTGGTGCGTAGCCTTTACCGAAGACGGCCAGCCGGTGCGCGAGAGCTACGTCAATTTGATCCCGACCAGCGCCGGCGGCACCCATGAAAGCGGCCTGCGCGACGGCCTCTTCAATGCCGTCAAGAGCTTCATCGACTTGCATTCCTTGTTGCCCAAGGGCGTCAAGCTGCTGCCTGAAGACGTTTTTGCCCGCGCCAGCTATGTATTGAGCGCCAAGGTGCTGGACCCGCAATTCCAGGGCCAGATCAAGGAGCGCCTCAACTCCCGCGACGCCGTGCGGCTGGTTTCCAGCTTTGTGCGGCCCACCATGGAGCTGTGGCTCAACCAGCACGTCGACTACGGCCGCAAACTGGCAGAACTCGCCATCAAGGCCGCCCAAACCCGCCAGAAAGCGGGGCAGAAGGTTGAAAAACGCAAGGGCTCCGGCGTGGCCGTGCTGCCCGGCAAGCTGACCGACTGCGAGAGCCGCGATCTGGCGCACAACGAAGTCTTCCTGGTCGAGGGCGACTCGGCCGGCGGCAGCGCCAAAATGGGCCGCGACAAGGAAAGCCAGGCCATCCTGCCATTGCGCGGCAAGGTGCTCAACACCTGGGAAGTTGAGCGTGACCGCCTGTTCGCCAACACCGAAATCCACGATATCGCGGTCGCCATTGGCGTCGACCCGCACGGCCCGAACGACACGCCAGACCTGAGCGGGCTGCGCTACGGCAAGGTCTGCATCCTGAGCGATGCTGACGTGGACGGCTCCCACATCCAGGTGCTGCTCCTTACGCTGTTTTTCCGCCATTTCCCTAAATTGATCGAATCGGGTAATGTGTATGTTGCACGGCCGCCGCTTTTCCGGGTGGATGCGCCCGCCCGGGGTAAAAAGCCGGCTTCCAAGTTTTATGCACTTGATGAAGGCGAATTGACCGCCATATTGGACAAGTTACGCAAAGATGGTGTGAAAGAGGGCGCTTGGAGCATCAGCCGCTTCAAAGGCCTGGGCGAAATGAATGCGGAACAACTCTGGGAAACCACACTCAACCCAGATACCCGACGTTTGTTGCCCGTGCAGCTGGGTAACCAGGATTTTCTGCAAACCGAAACGCTCATCACCAAGTTGATGGGCAAAGGTGAGGCGGCGGCTCGCCGCGAACTGATGGAGTTGCACGGCGACGCCGTGGAAATTGATATTTGATGAAGTTTGAGACTTTTTATTCCTTCCTGCGGCGGCACTTGCGCGCGCTGGGTCTGCCCGCAATTGCAATGGCTCTGGCGGCGCTGTTCACCGCTCCCGCCCACGCCGACATCTGGGGCTATGTAGACAAAGACGGCATCGCCCACTTCTCGGCGACGCGGCTCGACGACCGCTATGAGCTCTTCTTCCGCGGTAGCGAAAGTTTCAGCGCCGGCGGCGGTGTGGGCCGCAGCGGCAAGGCTGTGGGCAACGGCGCCAACCAGGCTACCGGCGTGGCCGCCGCGCCGCCCAAGCTGCTGGCCTACTTTGATGTGTCGCCGAATTACAAGGCCGTCAAACATCTGCTGCGCGAGGCTTCCGCCACGCACGGCATCGATTACGAGCTGCTGCAGGCGCTGATCGCCACGGAATCGGGCTTTAACACCCAGGCCGTCTCGCCCAAGGGCGCGGTCGGGCTGATGCAGCTGATCCCGCCGACGGCGGAGCGCTATGGTGTGCGGGCCAGCAAGGATTCCCCGATCCAGAAAAAACTCACCGACCCCAAGACCAATATCCGGGCCGGCTCCAGTTACCTCAGCGACCTGATCGCCATGTTCCCCGGCCAGCTTGAATTGGCGATCGCTGCTTACAACGCCGGCGAGGGCGCGGTGCAGCGCGCGGGCAACAAGATACCCAACTACCCCGAAACCAAAAACTACGTCAAAACCGTGATGCAGCTCTACAACCACCTCAAGCCTCCCAGCATGATGGCGGCGCCCGGCGGCCGTGTCCGCATGGAGATGATGGGCGGCACCACGGGCCGCGGCAACATGGTGCCGACCACGGTCGCGTCCACCGCTGCGCCAGAGGCCCCAATCGAGCGGAACTGAGACCCATGCGACTGGCGCTTCGCCGGTACACCCGGCAGCCTCAAAAAGGCGCCGCCCCTTTTTTCTTTTTTCCTGATCCTGTACCGGCCGCGCTTGCACTTGCACTTGTACTTGCCGGCCAGGCATAAACCGACCTAGCCCAAGCCAAATCACGATGGATGATCTCTTCACACCGGACGCAGTCGCCCCTATTCCCGAACCCGCCGACCAGGATTCGCTGGCCGCGTACGCGCAGCGGGCTTACCTTGAGTACGCGCTCAGCGTCGTCAAAGGCCGGGCGCTGCCGGACGTCTGCGACGGGCAGAAGCCAGTGCAGCGCCGCATCCTGTATGCGATGCACCGAATGGGCCTGTCGTTTACCAATGCCACCCCTGCGGGCCCCAAGGCGCGCAAGAGCGCGAAGGTGGTCGGTGATGTGCTGGGTAATTTCCATCCGCATGGCGATACGGCCGCCTATGACGCGCTTGTGCGCATGGCGCAGGATTTCAGCCTGCGCTACCCCCTGATCGACGGCCAAGGCAACTTCGGCAGCCGGGATGGCGATGGAGCGGCCGCGATGCGCTATACCGAAGCGCGCCTGAACCCGATCGCGCGTCTTCTGCTCGATGAAATCGATGAGGGCACTGTCAATTTCATGCCGAACTACGACGGCACGACGGAAGAACCCAGGCTGTTGCCGGCCCGCCTGCCGTTTACCCTGCTCAATGGCGCCAGCGGCATTGCCGTCGGCTTGGCGACGGAGATACCCAGCCACAATTTGCGTGAAATCGCCGATGCCTGCATCGCACTCATCAAGACGCCCAAGTTGGCAGATGATGAACTCTATGCGATGGTCACAGGTCCGGATTATCCGGGCGGAGGCCAGATCATCTCCAGTGCCGCCGAAATCGCGGCAGCCTACAACACAGGCCGCGGCTCGCTCAAGGTGCGCGCGCGCTGGAAGATTGAGGAGCTCGCGCGCGGCCAGTGGCAGCTGGTGGTCCAGGAGCTGCCGCCCGGCGTCAGCACCCAGCGCGTGCTGGAAGAGATCGAGGAACTCACCAACCCGAAAATCAAGACCGGCAAAAAAGCCTTGACCCAGGACCAGGTGCAACTCAAGCAGGCGGTGCTGGCCGTGCTTGACGTGGTGCGCGACGAGTCCAGCAAGGACGCCCCGGTTCGACTGGTGTTCGAGCCCAAGACCAGCAAGATCGGCCAGTCCGAACTCATCAATACACTGTTGGCCAACACCAGCCTCGAAAGCTCCTCGTCCATCAACCTGACCATGGTGGGGCTGGACGGCAAGCCGACGCAGAAAACCCTGCGCCAGATGCTCACGGAATGGATCGAGTTCCGCCAGACCACGGTGCAAAAGCGTTCGCAGCACCGTCTCGACAAGGTGCTGGCCCGCATCCACATCCTTGAAGGGCGGCAGCTGGTGCTGCTCAATATCGACGAGGTGATCGCCATCATCCGCCAGTCGGATGAGCCCAAGATTGCGCTGATAGCGCGCTTCAAGCTTTCAGAAATTCAGGCCGAGGACATCCTTGAAATCCGCCTGCGCCAACTCGCGCGGCTCGAAGCCATCAAGATCGAGCAGGACTTGAAGACCCTGCGTGAAGACCAGGGCCGGCTTGAGGAAATTCTGGGCAGCCCGGCGGCGCTCAAGCGCCTGGTGGTCAAGGAAATCGAGGCTGACGCCAAGCAGTTCGCCGACGCACGCCGCACGCTGATCCAGGCCGAGAAAAAAGCCGTGCTCGAAGTCAAGGTGCTGGACGAGCCTGTGACGGTGGTCATCAGCGACAAGGGCTGGGTGCGCGCGCGCAGCGGCCACGGCCACGACCCGGCGGGCTTTGCCTTCAAGGCCGGCGACGGGCTGTACGGCACCTTTGAATGCCGCACGGTCGACACGCTGCTGGCCTTCGGCTCGCGCGGCCGTATCTATTCGGTGCCGGTGTCCTCGCTCCCCGGCGCGCGTGGCGACGGCCAGCCGCTCACCACCCTGATCGACCTCGAATCGGGCACGCAGCTGGTGCATTACTTCGCAGGCCCGGCAAATGCCGCGCTGCTGCTCAGTGCCAGCGGTGGTTACGGCTTCCTCGCCACGGTCGAGAACATGACCTCGCGCCTGAAAGCCGGCAAGGCCTTTATCAGCTGCGCCGAGGGCGAAACCATCTGCAGGCCTTCTCACGCAGCTTTCAACAGCGGCGCAGTGCCCATGGTGCCCGCCACCCATGTGGCCTGCGCGTCCACGGGCGGCCGCATCCTGACCTTCGAAATCGCTGAGCTCAAGATGCAGGCCGCCGGCGGGCGTGGGCTAATGCTCATCGACCTCGAAGCCAAGGACACGCTGGCCGGCGCCGCGGCATACACCCGCAGCGTCAGGATCGAAGGCATAGGCCGCGGTGGCAAGGCGCGTGAAGAAACCCTGGAGATCCGCACGCTCAACAATGCACGCGCGGCGCGTGCGCGCAAGGGCAAGGCGGCTGACCTGGGTTTCAAGCCCACCGGCATCACGCGCGTCGAATAAGCCTGGACCCGCAGCCCTGAAGTTGCGGGCACGCCGAGTGCTCAGGCTGTCAGGCCGCGAGCAGTGTTTCCAGTTTCTTGAGGCCCGCCACCGTCTCCAGGCAGGCCTGTGCCACTTCCTGGCCCTTGGTCAGGAAGTGGGCAGTGAAGAACTTGCGGTGTTCCTCATGCTCATGGAAATGCTGCGGCGTCAGCACCGCCGAAAATACCGGAACGCCGGTTTCCAGCTGTATGCCCATCAGCGCGCTGATCACCGCATCGGCCACAAACTCGTGGCGGTAGATGCCGCCGTCCACCACCAGGCCGCAGCAGACCACGCCCGCATAGCGGCCTGACTGCGCGAGCTTCTTGGCATGCAGCGGGATCTCGAAAGCACCCGGCACTTCAAACGTGTCTATGGATTCAGGGCCCACGCCTTGCCTGGCCATTTCAGCCAGGAAGGCGCCGCGCCCCTGGTCCACGATGTCTTCGTGCCAGGACGACTGGATAAAGGCGTAACGCGCCTTAGTGGGTGTGCCACCGGAATGGATGGCGGAAGGAAGGGAAGTAGTTGTCTGACTCATGGATGGCCTTTGCTAGGTGTTACCAGAATCAGGGCGCACGAGCCTGCGGCGCGCGCGGGCATGCGGCCACCGGGCGGAAAACTCCACACCGGCAAACGCCGCCCACGGCACAGCCGTTTGCATCGCGCTCTCTTTCATCCGGACTGTGACCGTCGGCTTTGGAGTTGAACCAAATCTGCTGACCCCGCCCCTCGTTGAAGAGGGCCGGGCGCTCGCGGGCTGATGCAGTTGCCTGCAAACACCGCCGGTGGGGAATTTCACCCCGCCCTGAGAACGCTGCCCCGGCAAAATGGCCGGGGCCCCACGAGTTTAAGGGCTTGCGCGACGCTTCGCTTGTGGCGGTTTATTCGACTTCCGCGACCAGGTCGATCTCGACACAAGCGCCCATGGGGACCTGCGCCACGCCGAATGCGCTGCGCGCATGCTTGCCGGCGTCGCCGAAGATCTCGCCGAACAGTTCGCTGGCGCCGTTGGTTACCAGGTGCTGTTCGGTGTAGTCGCCGGTCGAGTTGACCAGGCTCATGAGCTTGACGATGCGCTTGACCTTGCCCAGGCCGACGGCGGCTTCCAGCGTACCCATCAGGTCGATGGCGACCGAGCGCGCGGCGGCCTTGCCTTCTTCGGTGGTCATGTTCTTGCCCAACTGACCGACCAGGGGCTTGCCGTCCTTCTTGGCGATATGGCCGCTCAGGAACACCAGTTTGCCGGTCTGCACAAAGGGCAGGTAGGCTGCGACGGGCGTCGAAACGGCGGGCAGGGTGATGTTCAGTGCTTTCAGCTTGTCGTAGGCGCTCATGATGTTCCCTTTGGTTAAAGACCGTTCCCGCAGTTGGGGGCTGCAGGGAATTGTAGGACGGGCCTGCCGGCGCACCGGCCTGCAGCGGCATGAAAGGAAGTGATGCAGGGCCGGCGCGAATGCGGTGATTATTCGGGCTTGATGCCGGCCTTGCGCACCACGGCGCCCCAGCGGTCCACTTCGCTGCGCATGAAGGCGCGCAGCTCGTCGCGGCTCGAACCCTTGAGGTCTATGCCCAGGGTGGTGAGCCGCTCGCGCGTCGACGGATGGGCCAGCGCCGCAACGGCTTCGTTGCGCAGCCGCTCGACGATCTCTATGGGTGTGGTGGCGGGTGCCACCAGGGCCCACCACTGGTTGAACTGCATGCCCTCCACGCCGGCTTCGCGCGCGGTGGGTACCTCAGGCAGCGTGGCCACGCGCGTAGTGCCGGTCACCATCAGCGCCGAAATCTTGCCCGCGCCCAGCAGTGCACTGGCGCTCGCCAGGGTGGCGAAATGCGCGTCCACCTGGCCGGCCGCGACGTCGGTCAGCGCCGGCGCCGAGCCGCGATAGGGGATGGCGTTGACCTTGACCCCGGTGGCCGTGCCGAACAGTTCGCCTGAAAGGTGGCTGATGGAGCCGTTGCCGCTGTGGGCCAGCGCCAGCGGCACCTTGCTGTTTCGGTAGTGTTTGAGGAAGCCCTTGATGTCGCCGTTCTTGTAGGGTCCACCGTTGGCGAACAGCATCAGCGGCGAGGTGCCGACCATGGAAATCGGCGTGAAGTCGCGCAGCAGGTCGTAAGGCATCTTGTTGAAGACGGCCGGCGCGATCGCATGCGGCAGCTCGACGATGGCGAAGGTGTAGCCGTCGGGCGCGGCCTTGGCCGCAGCCTCGGTGCCTATGCGGCCCGATGCCCCGGAGCGGTTGTCCACGATCACGCTCTGGCCCATGGTTTCGCCCATGCGCTGCGCGACGGCGCGCGCAATCGCATCGGTGCTGCCGCCGGGCGCCCAGGGCACGATGAGGCGCAGGGGCTTGTCGGGATAGGCCGCGTGGGCGGCGGTGCTGACCAAGGTGGCGTAGGCCAGGAACAGGGCGGTGAGCAGTCGGGGCTTCTTCATGGGGAAATCCTTTGCGGTCTGGGAAAGTTCGGGAGATCAGGGGATCAAGGGATCAAGGAAAGGTGTCGAAGGTGTCGCGGTCGCCCTTGGCGGTCAGCAGCAGCAAGGCGTGTTCGGAAGGCGCTATCTCGCCGCGCGCCCGCAACTGGGCCAGGGCGCCCAGGCAGGCGCCCGCGCACAGCTCTACCCACAGGCCTTGCCCGGCCAGCCGGGCGCTGCCTTCGATGGCGCCGGCATCGCCGACCACCACGGCGCCGCCGCCCGAGCGCTGCACCGCGATCAGCTGTTGCAGCGTGACGGTGCTGCCGGCGATCGAAAACTGCGCGGTCTGGCCGGCGAAGTCGGACTGCGGCGGCTCGCCGCCCAGCACCCGGGACAGGCGCGCAAAAGGCTCGACCGCCCAGAGGCGCGGCATGCGCGCGATCAGCCCGGCCTGCAGCAAATCCCGCAGGCCGCTGTACAGGCCCCAGAGCAGGTCGCCGCGCGCGGTGGGCACCAGCACGTGGTCGGGAATGCAGCCGTCCGCCACGCATTCAAGCGCCACCGCGCGGTAGCCTTCGACACCGAAGGCCGGGCTGCCGACGGCGGGCACGCTGTAGTTGGTCAGCGCGAAGGCGCCGTCCTGCTCGACGCGCCGGCGCAAATGCTCCCAGCGCCCGAAACCGGGGTCGAACGTGCGGCGTCTGGCGCCCAGGCGATGCAGCGCGCGCGCGAAGGGCTCCGGCATGTCGTGGTAGGTGGCGATTTCGCAGGCCAGGCCGGCCGCCGCGCAGTAAGCCGCCGCCGACACCGCCGCGTTGCCGCTGGAGGCCAGCACCACGGTTTGCGCTCCCACGTCCAGTGCCCGGCTCACGGCCTGCGCCGACATGCGGTCCTTGTGCGAACCGGTAGGGTTCATGCCCTCGTGCTTGGCTGAAAGTTGTTTGAGGCCGAAGGCGCGCGCCAGGCGCGGCAGGTCCAGGCAGGGCGTGCCGCCTTCGCCCAGGGAGACGCCGTGGGTGTAAGGCAGCCACGCGCCCCACTTATAATCCGTGCTGGCGGTCTTGAGGGTTTTGGGCCGTTCGGCATAGACCGCCTCCAGGCTCGCGGGCGTGCCCGCCGCCGCGCAGTGCGGGCAGCCGGCCGGCAGCTCCTGCAAGGGGTATTCGCGCGCGCAGTGGATGCAGCGCAACGAGAGCAAATGCGGGTTTCGGGTCACAGGCCTGGGTGCCGTGGGGGGTGCAGACGCGGAAGAATTCATGCGGCCAATGGTATGAAGGCCTGTGGCTTCCGTGCGTGCCTTGTTGGCGATTTAGAATAAGTAAAACTTATAAGGAGCCGGCCATGGCCGAGGCAAGTGCACGCCAGATCGAGGTGTTCCGCATGGTCATGCGGCTGGGCACCGCCAACCGTGCGGCGGCCGCCCTGCATGTCAGCCAGCCGGCGGTTACGCAGTTGCTGCAACAGCTGGAAGCGCGTGCCGGCCTCAAGCTGTTTGACCGGCCCAAAGGCAAGCTCACACCCACGCCCGAGGCGCATGCGCTGATGGAAGAGGTTGAGCGGGTGTATGAAGGCCTGGACGCCGTGCAGCGAAAAATCGTCGCCCTGCAGTCGCATGAAGACACCGTGCTGCGCATAGGCTCGCTGCACGCCATGGCCGCCAGCGTCATGCCCTGGGCGCTGGCCGAGTTCCAGCGCAGCTACCCGCGCACGCGCTGCCTGCTCATGGTCGACAGTTCCAAGGTGCTGCGCGAAGCCTTGTTCCAGGGTGCAGTCGACCTGGCCTTTTTGGGCGACGAGGCCGACACCAGCGGCCTGGTGTCATCGCTGTTTTACCAGGCGCCCGCCGTCTGCATCATGCCGGCCGCCCATCCGCTGGCGCGCAAACAGCTGCTGCATGTGCAGGACTTGCAGGAGGCGCCGCTGGTCGGCCTGTCGGCGTCCGACCCGGCGCAGCGGCGCCTGGAATCCGCGCTCGCGCAGGCCGGCGTGCAGCCGCGCTTTGTGATTGAGACGCCCTACAGCGCGACGCAGTGCGCGTTGGTGCTGGCCGGCGCTGGCCTCGCCGTGACCAACCCATTGGTGGCGCGCGAATACCTGGCGCTGGGCCTGCGCAGCGTACCACTGGCCGCTGATGTGTGGTTCCGTGCTTTGCTGGCCTTCAAGCCGCTGCAGGCGCAGTCGGGCGCCGCGCAGGAGTTTGTGGGGCTGTGCCGCCGCCGCTTGGTCGGCAGTTTGCCTGAGGGATCGTTGCTTGGGGAGCCGGTGCTCAATCCGCCATAGCGGTTTCTATAGATGGCTTGGCGGAGGGCAATGGCTCCACCGTCACCGCAACATCGAGGATGTGCTGCGCCCCGCCGCGTATCACGCCGCGCATGGGCGACACATCCAGGAAGTCGCGCCCCGTGGCCAGGGTGACATAGTCTTCGCCCGGCGCGCGGTTGTTGGTGGGGTCGAAATCCAGCCAGGCGCCCAGGCCGGGGCAATAGACTGAGGCCCAGGCATGCGATGCGTCGCTGCCGACCAGGCGCGGCTGTCCGGGAGGCGGGCTGGTCAGCAGATAGCCGCTCACGTAGCGGGCCGGCAGGCCCATGGCTCGGCAGCAGGCCACCATGATGTGGGCGAAGTCCTGGCATACGCCCTTGCCCTGCCTGAGCGCTTCCAGCGCCGGTGTGTTGACCTCGGTGCTTTCGCTCTCATAGGCCATGGTGTGGTGGATGCGCTCCATGAGGTCGCGCGCCGCTTCGGGCAGCGGCCGGCCGGGCAGAAAACTGGGGCGGGCGAACTCGACGAAGGCCTCGTCGCGCGGCACATAGGGCGAGGCGAACAGGAATTCTGAGGCGCTGTCGTAGGCCGCACCGGCCCGGTAGCGGAACTGCTCGCGCACCTGCTCCCAGGGAGGCGATGCCGGGCCGCCGGCGGCGAGCGAGGCCTCGGACTGCAGTGGGTTGAGGGCCGAGGTCGAGACCACGCTGTCCGCCACCACGGTCAGGCTTTCATGCGCGGCCTGCAGCGAGAAATAGCTGCGCGTGTTGCCGTAAATATCTACCGTCTCGCGCAACTGCACGGGGGCGGGGTCTACGCGCAGCGCATAGCTCAGCAGGTTCTGGCCGTTGCGGCTGGCGGGTTTGAGGTGCACCACATGGTGGGCGTTTTCCACCGCCGGCGCATAGCGGTAACGTGTTTCGTGGACGACGTGAAGCAGCATGGAATGACTCTGCGTCGGGCTTAAGCGCCCAGGCTCTGGCTGCCGGAGGCCGCATGGCTGAAGTAGCGGCGGCTCAAAGTATCCGAGAGGTCCAGCGCGGCATCACAGCATTGCTCCAGCATCTGGACCAGGCGGCCATCATGCTGCTGGCGATTTTCATCGCCTTCGTCGCTTGCGTTGCTTTCATTGCTTTCGTGAGCGTTGCCGGCCTCACTGTCCGCGACGGTCTGCATACCGGCGCACAAATCGGCCAGCACCCAACTACCAGGGTCGGGCAGCTCCATCGCAAGCTCGGGCATGTCGCCAGGCGCACTGCCGGCGAGTTTTGCCAGGCGCCCGCGCAGGGTCTGTACCACCCAGCCCAGCGAGCGCGGGTTGTCGCGGTCCAGCACCAGCAAATCGAGCAGGGCAGGGATGTCGCGGCGCTGCTGGTACTGCGCGTGGAAGGTGATGGTGCTGTCGAACAGCGCCACCATCGCGTTGAAGCCGCCTTCCTCGAAGACCGAGCCGGTTTCAAAGCCGCGCGCCAGCGCACCGGCCAGGGTGTTGAGCCGCTCTATCAGGCGGCCCATGCTGAGCAGCCGCCAGCCATCGTCGCGGGTCATGCGGTCGGTCTGTGCGCCCGTCATGGCCGAAAGGAAACTGCTGGCCGCTTCGAGCGCGCGGAGCGCTTCGACGGAGGAATATTCGAGCAGGTACTGGCTTTGACTTTGGCTTTGCCCACCCTGGCTTTGCGTCTGTCCTTGGCCCTCGGCGCTGAACACCGCGCAGCGCTGGAAAAAATCGACCTCGGAGCGCACGATCACGTGCCACTGTTCCTGCGACAGGCGTTCGCGCACAGCCGAAGCCGCGCTCTTGAGCGCGCGCAGGTTGAAGCCCACACTGGCGGCCTGCTCGGTGTCGGCAAGGTTGGCGATCAGCGCGCGCTCAAACACGCGGCGCGCATGCGTGGCCGGCGGCACGGTGTCCAGCACCAGCGCATTGCCGACCGCCATGCTGGTCAACCAGGCCAGCAGCGGTTGTGAGTTCTGGTCTTCGCCGCCCAGGCATTGCAATGTGATCTGCGCCAGGCGCGTTGAATTCTCGGCGCGCTCGGTGTAGCGGCCCAGCCAGAAAAGGTTTTCGGCCGCGCGGCTGGTGACCGGCGGGCGGTGGCGCAGCGGCGCCTTGGCCCAGGCCAATGCGGGCTGTTCCGCGCGCGGGGCAACAGCCTTGGCGGCGGATGAATCACCCAGCACCCACACGTCGGCGCTGCTGCCACCGTGCTGCATGGACGACATGTTTTCATTCTTGCCGGCCAGCCGTGCCAAGCCACCGGGCAGCACCTGCCAGGAGCCCTTGCCGTCAGCCACCGCGAAGACGCGCAGCATGGCCGAGCGCGGGGAAATCCGCTCGCCCTGCCAGGTGGGGGTTTGCGGCAGCGGCAAGTAGGCCTGCACCGTGTAGTCCTCGCCGCGGCGCACAATGCGGCCGGCCCACTCATCGAGCGCCCGGCGCGACAGCGTGTGGCCTATCACGGATTCCATGCCCGAGCCGGGGTAGGTCGGTTTGATCACACTGTTCTTGAGCTGGCCCAGTACGTCCTGCAGCACCGCCTGCTCGCCGCACCACCAGGTGGCCAGCGAGGGCAGGGCCAGGGTTTCGCCCAGCAGGTGTTCCGACAGCGCGGGCAAAAAGCCCAGCAGCGCGCTCGACTCGAGGAAGGCGGAGCCCGGCGTGTTGACCACCAGCACATTGCCCGCGCGTATCACCTGCAGCAGGCCGGGTACGCCCAGCGTGGAGTCCGACCGCAGCTCCAGCGGGTCCAGGAATTCGTCGTCCAGGCGCTTGAGCACCCCATGCACCCGCTCCAACCCGCGCAGGGTTTTCAGGTAGAGCTTGTCGTCACGCACCAGCAGGTCGCTGCCCTCGACCAGGGTCAGGCCCAGGAAGCGCGCGAGGTAGGCATGCTCAAAATAGGTTTCGTTGTAAGGCCCCGGGGTCAGCAGCACCACGCGGCTTTCGTCGCTGCCGTCGCCCGGGCTCATGGCCTTGAGGCCGTCCACCAGCGCCTTGTAGGAGGCGCCCAGCCGCTCGACCTTCATTTCGCGGAAGGCTTCGGGGAAGAGCAGGGAAATTGTCAGGCGGTTTTCCAGCAGGTAGCCCAGGCCCGAAGGCGCCTGCGTGCGCTGCGACACCACGGACCAGCGGCCGTCGGGGCCGTGCGCAATGTCGAAGGCCGCGATGTGCAGATAGGTGCCGCCCGCCGGCTGCACGCCCTGCATGCCGCGCAGGTAGCCCGGGTGGGCATGCACCAGCGCGCTGGGCAACAGGCCTTTGGAAAGCAGTTCCTGCGGGCCGTAGATGTCGGCCATGACACGGTCCAGCAGGCGGGCGCGCTGCTGGATGCCGGCCTCGATCTGCGCCCAGTCGCCGGCCGACACCATCATGGGGAACAGGTCCAGCGCCCAGGGGCGTTGCGGGCCGTTGGCGTCGGCGTAGACGTTGTAGGTCACGCCGTTGTCGCGGATCTGGCGGCGCAGGTTGGCGGTGCGGTGGTTCAGGTCGTGAAAACCGTCGGCGCCCAGGAAGTTGAAAAAACGCGTCCATTCGGGCGACAGGCTGTCGTCTGCGGCTGCGGCGGCTTCAGGCTGGTCGGGCGAGGGCGAGGCGGTTTCAGGGGTGCTGCCGGCCGTGCGCAGCGTGGGCTGCACCGGCGCGGGCGTTTCGGCGGGCGCAGGGCCTTCGGAGACACGGCCGCGCAACTCGTCGAAATGCCCGGCTGCCGCATGCGGCGCCAGCGCGGCGGCCAGTGCACACGGCGATTCGAGTGCCTGGGCGGCAAAAAGGGACTGGGTGTTATTTTCCACGTGCTGCCAAGTATGCCTGCGGCAAGTAAGCCCAAAGCCTTAATCAGGGGCGGCTTTTCCGTCAAACGGCGATTTATGCCGCTTGCGCATGCAAATGTTGCCCCCATAAGACAGGCGCACGGCCTGCCTTGTGGGGTTTGGTGCAGGCTCTAGCGAAGGTCCAGCGTGAACGGAAACTCCCGGCTCGGCTGCGCCGGCGCCACGCGCATCTTGCCCGGCGTGTGGCCCATGCGGAAAAAGCGCGTGAGGCGGCGGCTTTCGGCTTCGTACGAGTTGACCGGCAGCGTGTCATAGTTGCGCCCGCCCGGGTGTGCCACATGGTACTGGCAGCCGCCCAGCGAGCGCTCCATCCAGGTATCGACGATGTCGAAGGTCAGCGGCGCATGCACGCCGATGGAGGGATGCAGGGCCGAAGGCGGGTTCCAGGCCTTGTAGCGCACGCCGGCCACGTATTCGCCGACGCGGCCCGTGCTTTGCAGCGGCAGGGCCCGACCGTTGACGGTGACCACGTAGCGGTTGTCGTTGAGGCCGGTGACGTGCACCTCGATACGCTCCAGCGAGGAATCGACGTAGCGCACCGTGCCGCCGGCCGAGCCTTCCTCGCCCATCACATGCCAGGGCTCCAGGGCGCTGCGCAGGGTCAGCTCAATGCTGTTGGTTTTCACCTGTCCGATCAGCGGGAAGCGGAACTCGAAATGCGGCTCAAACCAGGCCATGTCGAAGGCATAGCCGGCCTCACGCAGCTCGGTCAGCACGTCTTCAAAATCCATGCGGATAAAGCCCGGCAGCAGGAAGCGGTCGTGCAACTCGGTGCCCCAACGCGTGACGCGGCCGTGGTAGGGCTTGTTCCAGAAGCGCGCCACCAGCGCGCGCAGCAGCAGTTGCTGGGCGATGCTCATGCGCGCGTGCGGCGGCATTTCAAACGCGCGCAACTCCAGCAGGCCCAGGCGGCCCGTGGCGGAGTCGGGTGAATACATCTTGTCGATGCAGAACTCACTGCGGTGCGTATTGCCGGTCACGTCGACCAGGATGTTGCGCAAGGTGCGGTCCACCAGCCAGGGCGGCATGTTGGCGCCGTACTTCTTGCGGTTGTTTTCGATCTCGCGCAGGGCGATTTCAAGCTCGTAAAGCTGGTCGTTGCGGGCCTCGTCCACGCGCGGCGCCTGGCTGGTCGGGCCAATGAACATGCCCGAGAACAGATAGCTTAGCGAGGGGTGGTTGTGCCAGTAGGCGATCAGGCTGCCCAGCACTTCTGGCTTGCGCAGGAAGGGGCTGTCAGCCGGCGTGGCGCCGCCCAGCACGAAGTGGTTGCCGCCGCCGGTGCCGGTGTGCCGGCCGTCAGTCATGAATTTTTCGGCCGACAGGCGCGTCTCGTGCGCGATCTTGTACAGGAACTCGGTGTGCTCCACCAGTTCGCCCCAGTTGTAGGCCGGGTGGATGTTGACCTCGATGACGCCCGGGTCGGGTGTGACCTGCAGCATTTTCAGGCGCGGGTCGCGCGGCGGCGGGTAGCCTTCGAGCACGATGCTCACGCCCAGCGATTGCGCCGTGGCCTCCACCGCGGCCAGCAGGTCCAGGTAGTCCTCGAGCCGTTCCATGGGCGGCATGAAAACGTAGATCGCGCCGACTTCGCCGCGGCCCGATTTGTTGGCCTTGCTGTCCGGGTCGGCCTTGGGTTTGTCCTTGGGGCCGTTGGCGCGCTGCGGGTCGCGCACCTCGACGCACAGCGCGGTGCGCGTGAGCCAGGCTGCCGACTCAAAGGGCTTGGGCGCGCGGTCGTCGGCGGGGGCGGTTGCCTCGGGCACTGTGCCGGCCGGTTTGCCATCGCTTGCACCGCCATTGCCCAGTGGGCGGAATTGCAGGATGCGGCTGGCCTGCGAGAGCGCGGTGTTGCCCGCCAGGTGGCGCGCCATGTACTGCGCCAGCGAACTGGCGGTGCTGCCCGCGGAGGGCGCCGCAGGCGTGGCGCCCCGGGCCGAGCTGAAGCTGCCGTTGTAGCGCGCGGCCAGCGCCGAAGCGGCCGGCAGGTTCTGCCGCGGCGCGAACGGGTCGGACTCGATCATGTAGGGATAGTCGGTCTTGGACACCCAGGGCACCGAATCCAGCGGCAGCCGGTAGCCCATGGGCGAATCGCCCGGCATCAGATACATGCGCTCGTCGCGGAAGAACCAGGGGCCGGTGGTCCACTTGGGGCCGGCCAGCGAAGGTGATGCGCCGGTATTTCTTTGCTTGAGCTGCTCCTTGGTCTGCAGCGGCAGCACATAACCCACGACCGAATCCAGGCCCTGCATGAAGACGCGGCGCAGGCGCTCGCGTTCCATGGCGTCGTCCAGGCGCGAATCAAACGGGTCGACATTGACCGGCAGCCGGCGTTCGCGCCAGAGGTAGTACCAGGTGTCTTCATAACCCGGCGTGATGTACGTGGTGGCCAGGCCCAGCTTGCCCGCCAGGGTCTGGATGAAGCGCTGCGCGTCGGCGCTGGTGTAGCTGCAGGGCTGGCGCTCGTCGGCGAACAGGGCCGGGTTCTGCCAGATCGGCTGGCCGTCCTTGCGCCAGAAAATGCTCAGCGCCCAGCGCGGCAGCTGCTCGCCGGGATACCACTTGCCCTGGCCGAAATGCAGGAAGCCGCCTTCGCCATATTCGGCGCGCAGCTTCTGTACGAGTTCGGTCGCGTAGCCGCGCTTGGTCGGGCCCAGGGCATCGATGTTCCATTCGGCCGCATCGCGGTCGGTGGTGGCCACAAAGGTCGGCTCGCCCCCCATCGTCAGGCGCACGTCGCCGGCGGCCAGGTCTTTGTCGACCTTCTCGCCGAGCGCCAGCACCTCCTGCCATTGCGCCTCGGTGTAGGGCTTGGTCACGCGCGGCGATTCGTAAATGCGCTGCACGGCCATGTGGTGCTCGAACTCGACTTCGGATTTGTCGACGCCGCCTTCGACAGGCGCGGCGCTGGAGGGCTCGGGCGTGCAGGCCAGTGGAATATGGCCTTCGCCCGCCATCAGGCCGGAGGTCGGATCCAGGCCGACCCAGCCCGCGCCGGGTAGAAAGACTTCGCACCAGGCGTGCAGGTCGGTGAAATCGGCCTCGGCGCCACTGGGGCCGTCAATCGATTTGACGTCGGCCTTAAGCTGGATCAGGTAGCCCGAGACAAAACGCGCGGCCAGCCCCATGTGGCGCAGCAACTGCACCAACAGCCAGCCCGTGTCGCGGCAGGAGCCGCAGGCCAGGCGCAAGGTCTCTTCGGGCGTTTGCACGCCCGGCTCCATGCGGATCGAATACTGGATGTCCGACTGCAGGCTCTGGTTCAGGCCGACCAGGAAGTCGATGGTGCGCTTGGGCGTGCGGTCGATTTTCTCGAGGTAGCGCTTGAACAGTGGCGTGGCCGGCTGGGTCGCCAGGTAGGGTGCGAGCTCCCGGGCCTGCAGCGCGTTGTAAGTGAAGGGGAACTCCTCGGCCGCCGGCTCCAGGAAGAAGTCAAACGGGTTGAACACCGCCATTTCGACGACCAGGTCCACCGTGACCTTGAACTCGCGCGTCGGCTCGGGAAACACCAGGCGGGCCTGGTAGTTGGCAAACGGGTCCTGCTGCCAGTTGATGAAATGCCCGGCGGGCTCGACCTTGAGGGAATAGGACAGCACCTGGGTGCGGCTGTGCGGCGCAGGCCGCAGGCGAACCACCTGGGGGCCGAGTTTTACCAGGCGGTCGTATTTGTAATGGGTGATGTGGCTCAGGGCAACGTGGATGGACAAGGCAACCTCGCTTTAAGAAATAACAGGGCTCTAGGCTCAACGACCGCCACATCATGCGGTCTTACGAAAGTCTTCGGTCTTCGAAACGGTATGTGAACAGCTTACCCGGATTTGATGGAATTTCTGAAAGCAAGAGCTGCGCCATGCGGAGTTTGCATGGCGACCTGTCGGCTCCTTGCCTCGCCCTCCCGTTAAACAGGCGGCGAAAAGCCACAAAAAAAGCAAAAAAGAAGGGGAGGCGGCTTTGAACCAAGCTGTATCGAAAGGAAGAGGGCCATGGCGACGCACCATGAGCCCGGGGCCGGCTCTGGCCGGTTTTATCGCAGGCGTGGCCCTGCAATTGCAGCAGTCCGCGCTATGGCCGGAGCAAGGCTATGTGCTGTGCGCTGCGCTGGCCTGCGCGGCGGCGTTCTTGATGCGCTTGGCCCACCGTGGCTCTGGTTCATCCTGGGCCAGGGCCTTGCTGGCGATTGGCCTCGCGGCGCTGCTGGGCTTTGGTTCGGCCGGCTGGCGGGCCTGCGTGTTCCAGTCCACAGCATTGGATCCGGCCCTGGAAGGCCGCGACATCGAGGTGATGGGCAGTGTGCCCGCCATGCCGCAGCCGGGCGAGGACGGCCTGCGTTTTCGCCTCGACGTGGAGTCGGCCCGCCTGGACGGCCGTGCGGTGGCCTTGCCGCCGCACATCCTGCTGGGCTGGTATTCGGGCTTTGCTGGTCGGGAGGCGCGTCCCCTCTCGCAGAACATGCAGGATGCGGACCCGTTTGAAGCGGCGCTGGCCCTGCAGCGCCAGCCGCAGCCATTGCGTGCCGGAGAGCGCTGGCGCATGACGGTGCGGCTCAAGGCGCCGCACGGCAACAGCAACCCCTTTGGCTTCGACTACGAATTGTGGCTATGGGAGCAAGGCCTGCAGGCCACCGGCTACGTGCGCGCTGGCGTGAATGACGCGCCGCCCGCGAAGCTCTCCACCAGCTGGCAACATCCGATCGAGCAAGCCCGCCAGGTGGTGCGCGAGAAAATTTTTTCACGTGTGGAAAACCGCCAATGGGCCGGCATCATCGCCGCGCTGGTGGTGGGCGACCAGAACGCCATTGAACGCGCCGACTGGGATGTTTTTCGGGCCACGGGCGTGGCGCATTTGATGAGCATTTCAGGCCTGCACATCACCATGTTTGCCTGGGCCGCCTCGCTGCTGATCAGCACGCTTTGGAGGCGGTCCGCGCTCCTCACGCCCAGGCTGTGCCTGGCCCTGCCCGCCGTCGGCGCAGGTGCGCTGGGCGGGCTGTTGCTGGCGACTTTGTATGCGCTGTTTTCGGGTTGGGGCGTACCTGCACAGCGCACCATCTGGATGCTGGCCACCGTGATCCTGCTGCGACAGGGCGGCCGGCAATGGCCGTGGATACAAACCTGGCTGCTGGCCATGGCCGTGGTGGTGGCCATAGACCCCTGGGCGTTGATGCAGGCCGGCTTCTGGCTTTCTTTTGTGGCGGTCGGCGTGCTCTTCGCGACAGATGCGGGAGCGTCCCATGCCGGTGACGCCCAGGACCCGGTTCCGCAAGGTGGATGGCGGCCGCACGCGCGGCGCTGGCTGGCGGGCCTAGGCCGTGCAGCGCGCGAGCAATGGGTGGTGACGCTCGCGCTCACACCCCTGTCGCTGCTGCTCTTCAACCAGGTTTCGCTGGTTGGCCTGTTGGCCAATGCCGTGGCCATTCCCGCCGTGACCTTGCTGATCACACCGCTGGCCTTGCTGGGCGTGCTGTGGCCGCCGGCTTGGGCTGCGACCGCCGTTTGCGTCAGCGTGTTGGCGCTGTTCCTGCAGTGGCTGGCGAGCTGGCCGTTGGCCTCGCTCAATGTGGCCGCGGCGCCGCTGTGGTGCGCCGCTGCAGGGGTGGCGGGCGGCGGCTTGCTGGCGACACGCCTGCCCTGGCATTGGCGGGTGCTCGGCATTCCACTGCTGTTGCCCGTGCTGTTTTGGCAGCCGGCGCGGGTGGCGCCCGGGCAGTTTGAACTGCTGGCGGCCGACATCGGGCAGGGCAATGCGGTGCTGGTGCGCACCGCGGGCCACAGCCTGCTCTACGACGCCGGCCCGCGCTTTTCGCGTGAAAGCGACGCCGGCCACCGCGTGCTGGTGCCCTTGCTGCGCGCGCTCGGCGAGCGGCTGGACGTTCTCATGGTGAGCCACCGCGACATTGACCACATAGGCGGGGCAGCCGCCGTGCTGGCGATGCAGCCCGGCGCCCGGCTGGTCAGCTCGATTGAAGACACGCATCCGCTGCAGACGGTGCGCAAGGCTGAGCGCTGCATGGCCGGCCAGCGGTGGGAATGGGACGGTGTGCAGTTCGAGTTGCTGCACCCGGTCGCCGCGGCCTACGACAGCGTGGCCAAACCCAATGCCATGAGCTGTGTGTTGCGTATCTCCAATGCCAATGGCAGCCGCGCCGCCTTGCTGGTGGGTGACATTGAAGCGCCGCAGGAGGCGGCCCTCGTTGCCAGCGATCCGGCCCGTCTCAAGGCCGACTTCCTGCTGGTGCCGCACCACGGCAGCAAGACTTCGTCGACCGCGGCCTTCCTGGACGCCGTCCAGCCGCAATGGGCCATGGCGCAAGCAGGCTACCGCAACCGCTTCGGCCACCCCGCCGGGCCCGTGGTCGAGCGTTACGAGGCGCGCGGCATACGCCTGGTGAAATCCGCGCCCTGCGGGGCGGCCACGTGGGGCAGCCAGCATGCTGATGCCTTGCGCTGCCAGCGGGAAGAGGGCAAACGCTACTGGCATCATGTGCCTGCGAATTAAAAATAAGACGAGGATGCGTCCGCCTTGGCGCATAACTTGCTAAGCTATATTAAAAATAGTGCCCTGCGCATAACTTGCTGGAGATCAAGCCAATGAGCCGACCGATGTTTGATGAAATGAATGCCACGGAATCCAGCGTCCGTGAACACTATCAGGGCTATCAGCGCTGGCTGGCCAAACAGCCGGCCGACGTCATGCAGGCGCGCCGCGCCGAAGCCGAGATGATTTTCCGCCGCGTCGGTATCACCTTCGCCGTCTATGGCGCCAAGGACGAAGACGGCGCCGGCACCGAGCGACTGATCCCGTTTGACCTGATCCCCCGCATCATTCCCGCGCACGAATGGGCGAGCATGGAAAAAGGCCTCGTCCAGCGCGTCACGGCGCTCAACCGCTTCATCCACGACGTCTACCACGGCCAGGAAATCATCAAGGCCGGCGTCATCCCTTCCGAGCAGATTTTCCAGAACGCGCAGTTCCGTCCTGAGATGATGGGCGTGGACGTTCCGGGCAACATTTATTCGCACATCAGCGGCATCGACATCGTGCGCGCGCCGAATGCCCAGGGCGAGGGCGAGTACTACGTGCTCGAAGACAACCTGCGTGTGCCCAGCGGCGTAAGCTACATGCTGGAAGACCGCAAGATGATGATGCGGCTCTTTCCCGAACTCTTCAGCGAAAACCGCGTCGCACCGGTTGCGCACTATCCCGACCTGCTGCTCGAAACCCTGCGCGGCATGGCGCCGCCCGCCACGGCCGAGCCCACGGTGGTGGTGCTTACGCCCGGCATGTACAACTCGGCGTACTTCGAGCACGCCTTCCTCGCGCAGCAGATGGGCGTGGAGCTGGTCGAGGGGCAAGATCTTTTCGTCAAGGACAACTTCGTCTACATGCGCACCACGCGCGGCCCGCGCCGTGTCGACGTGATCTACCGCCGCGTCGACGACGACTTCCTGGACCCGCTGGCCTTCCGCCCCAATTCCACCCTGGGTTGCGCGGGCCTGCTGAATGTCTACCGCAGCGGCAACGTTTCGCTGTGCAATGCCATCGGTACCGGCGTGGCGGACGACAAGTCCATCTACCCCTATGTGCCCAAGATGATCGAGTTCTACCTCGGCGAAAAACCCATCCTCAAGAACGTGCCCACCTATATGTGCCGCAACAACGAGGACCTGCAGTACACCCTGGCCAACCTCAAGGACCTGGTCGTCAAGGAAGTGCACGGCGCGGGCGGCTACGGCATGCTGGTCGGCCCGGCCTCCACCAAGGCCGAGATCGAGGAATTCCGCGCCGCCTTGCTGGCCAACCCCTCAGGCTATATTGCCCAGCCGACCTTGAGCCTTTCAACTTGCCCGACCTATGTCGAAAGCGGCATAGCGCCGCGCCACATCGACCTGCGGCCTTTTGTGCTGAGCGGCAAAGAGGTGCAGATGGTGCCCGGCGGCCTGACGCGCGTGGCGCTCAAGGACGGCTCGCTGGTGGTCAACTCCTCGCAGGGTGGCGGCACCAAGGACACCTGGATTCTGGAAGGCCCGTCGTCGCCCGTGGCGTTCCAGTCCCAATCGCAGTCGCAGACCCAGACTCAAGCCCAAGGAGGGAAATAATCATGTTGTCTCGTACTGCCGATCACCTTTTCTGGATGTCGCGTTATACGGAGCGGGCTGAGAATACAGCGCGCATGCTCGACGTCAACTACCAGACCTCGCTGCTCCCCCAATCCGCCGCCGTGGCGCAGGGCGGCTGGCAAAGCCTTCTCAGCATCAGCGAACTCAAGCCTTCTTATGCCGCCAAATACGGCGACAGCATCAACCCGCGCGAAGTCATGGACTTCATGGTGCGCGACGAGCAGAACTCCTCGAGCATCGTCTCCTGCCTGAAGAATGCGCGCGAAAACGCCCGCGCCGTGCGCGGAACGCTGACCACCGAAGTCTGGGAAACTCAGAACCAGACCTATCTGGAAGTCGTTCGCATGCTGCGCAACGGCGATTTTGAACGCGACCCCGGCCAGTTCTTTGAATGGGTCAAGTTCCGCTCCCACCTGTCGCGTGGCGTGACGGCCGGCACCATGCTGCAGGACGAGGCCTTCCACTTCCTGCGCCTGGGCACTTTCCTGGAGCGCGCCGACAATACCGCCCGCCTGGTCGACGTGAAGTTCCACGCGGTGCAAAACGATTTTCTGGGCGCCGGCGGCGAGAAGGACCAGGAGTACGACTTCTACCACTGGAGCGCGATTTTGCGCAGCGTCTCCGGCTTCGAGGTTTACCGCAAGGTGTACCGCGACGTCATCAAGCCCGAGCGCGTGGCCGAATTGCTGATTTTGCGGCCCGACATGCCACGTTCGCTGCTGGCCTGCCTCAACGAACTGATGGGCAACCTCGCCATGGTGACGAGCGATACCGCCAGCGAGACCCAGCGCCGCGCCGGCAAGCTGCGCGCCGACCTGCAGTACGCCCGCATCGACGAAATCCTCGCCACCGGCCTGCATGCCTTCCTGACCCAATTCCTGGACCGCGTCAACGAAATCGGCGCACACATCAGCCGCGAGTTTCTCGTTCCGGCGACAACTTGAGCCCCCACGTTCGCTCGCTGCGCGTAGCTCTCTGCCCCCGGAGGGGGCGCTGCGCCTGCGGCCCGGCAAAGCCGGTTCCGCGGCCCCTGCTGGCGAAGACCTCTCTGGGGCGCGGCGGTGGTGCCTTCAGTTAAGTATCTGCTCGAGCATGAAACTTCACGTCCGGCACATCACCGACTACCGGTATACCGAGCCGCTGCGCTACGCCCTGCAAACGCTGTGGCTCACGCCGCAATCAGGGCCGGCGCAAACGGTGCACTACTGGAGCCTGGGTGCGCCCGAAAAACTGTTTTATCAGCGTGACGGGTTCGGCAACACCGTCGGTTCCTACACCTTTGTCGGCAAGGATGCGGACAACGTGCGTTGGAGCCTGGTCAATGCGGCCGGTGATGTCGAAACCTTTGGTGTGGCCGAATTCAATGATCCGGAAACGCTGCCGCACCCGTATTTTTTCCTGCGCGCTACCCACCTCGCCGAGCCGCACTGGGAACTCGCCGAGTTCGGCCGGCGATTTATTCCGCAAAGCCTGGACGGTACGGCCAGTCTGCCTGCCTTGCTGGCCCTGAGCCGGGGCGTGGCCGATGCGGTGAGCTACCGCAAGAACAGCACCAGCGTGACCACCACCGCGCTCCAAGCCTTCAAGTCCGGCGCCGGCGTATGCCAGGACCAGGCTCACGTCATGGTCGCCATCTGCCGCAGCCTGGGTTACCCGGCGCGTTATGTCAGCGGCTACTTCTACGCCGCCAACGAGCCCGACCTGGCCAGCCACGCCTGGTGCGACGTCTGCCTGGACGTCGCCACCCGCCGCTGGGTGAGCATAGACGTGACGCACAGCTGCCTCATCGACGAGCGCCACGTGCGCCTGGCCATGGGCACCGACTACAACGCCTGCCCCCCCATCAAGGGTGTGCGCCAGGGTGGCGGGCAGGAGTCCATGAAGGTGGAAGTTACGATTGAGCCGGTGTGAGATAGCAGAAGCCAACATCAGTCTTAAGGAGTTCCATCGTGTCCATGGCCAAGCGTTTGCTGCTCATTTTGCTGGTGCTGGTGAGCTGTGTGGCTTGCGACCAATCCACGAAGATCTATGCCGAGGCCAGCTTGCCAAAAGCCCAGGCACTGTCCCTGCTCTCGGACACCGTACGCTTGCAGGTAGCGCATAACGAAGGCGCATTCCTGAGCCTCGGGGCTTCCGCCCCCAAGCCCTGGCGTCTTGCGGCGCTGCGTATGGGCGTCAGTGCAATGCTGCTGGCCTTGCTGCTGTACATGCTGTTTGCCAGGGCCGGCCAAGGCCTGTTCGTTTTTGCGCTGGCCTTTGTTTTTGCCGGCGGCTTCAGCAACCTGATTGACCGCTTCGCCCATGAGGGCTACGTCGTGGACTTTATCAATCTCGGCGTAGGCTCCTTTCGAACGGGCATTTTCAATGTCGCGGATATCGCCATCACTGCCGGCGCGATACTGCTTGTTGTTCAAGCTTGGCGCGGGCAACAGGACAGGGCCTGAGCTTTGCTCCAGATGAAGCGGCCTTGCTCGCCGTGCGCACTGCTTCAACCCGCAATATCGAGTAAATTTCCCCAATGACCGAGATCAAGTCCGCCAATTTTCCTGACGACCTTGAGCAAGTTGTTGCCATTTTTAGGGAATACATCGCGAGCCCCAGCGTAGACCTGGGCTTCCAGGACTATGAGACGGAATTTGCCGCCTTGCCGGGAAAGTACGCGGCGCCCGACGGCCGCCTGCTTCTTGCATGGAAAGGGCCGGCCGTTGTCGGATGCGCGGCGCTTCGCCGCGTTGATGAGTCCACCTGCGAAATGAAGCGTGTCTACGTGCGGCCGGACGCCAGGGGCGAAAGCCTTGGCCGCCGGCTGGTTGAAAGCATCCTCGCTGAAGCACGTGCCGCGGGTTACGCTCGCATCTGCCTGGATGTCCTGCCCGAATTCTCCGCGGCCCAGCGCATCTACGAATCGCTGGGCTTTCAGCCGTCGGCGCCTGTCGCGTTCAATCCCGTTCCAGGCACAAAGTTCCTGGCTCTTGAACTTTCTGCATCGCGGCTTGTCGATGCACCCTAGCCCTTTGAATGCAATTGCCGTTTTCTTTCGGGCCTGGCTTGCCATCGCCGTGCTGGCCGTCGCCGCGAGCGGCGGCGGCGCCTTGGCCACCGGTGCTGTCTCCTTCGAAGGCGGCGGCTATGTGCTTGACTTCACGGTGGGGCAGCAGGAGCGCCCCGTGCTGGCGGGCTTGTCGTTTACCGCGCCCGGGTCAAGCTCGAATTCGGTACTTCGCCCGCCGCACTTGGCCGTTGTGGTGTTTGACGCAAAGGCAAAGCTTCTGGTCGTTCGCTACAGCAATCCCGGAGACAGCGCGCTGCCTCCGGATTTTGAGTTTTCGGTCCATGGCAGCGAAGGAGTTCTGAAATTGCCGAACCGCTCAGTCACCGGCAGCTTTAACTGGGAGATGTGACTATGTGGGATAAGCACGCGGGGCAAAACACTGATGCAGCAGAATGTCGCGCGAGAACAAATGCGTTACCCTGAATCAAATCCCCCCTGGGCTGGCGGCTGCCTTTGCGGCAAGGTGCAGTACAAGCTCACTGCGCATCCCCTGGCGTTCTACGCTTGCCATTGCACAGATTGCCAGCGGCGCAGCGGCGCTGCCATGCGGCTGGCCATGTGGGTCGATCGCTCGGCGCTGGAAGTCACACGGGGGACTCCGCAGCTCCTGACCTTTGACATGGGAAACGGGCGCCAGCGCAGGGCAAAAGTGTGCGTCGATTGCGACACCCGGTTGTGGGCGGAGCCCGCGGACAAACCGGCCATGGCGGCGCTGCTGCCAGGCACACTGCACAATGCGCAGGAGTTTGAACCTGTTGCGCACATCTGGACAAAAAGTGCGCTGCCGTGGGTGGTGATTCCACCGGGCGCCGCCGTGTACGAAACCCATCCTGATCGTCCGGGGGAACTCGCAAGGCTGTGGCAGGAGGCGCTGCAGCAACGGAGCCTGGGCGATGCTAAATAGCCTGCAGTTAAGCCTTTCATTCCTCTTTCAATTTTCTCGCACTCTTCACTTTCACCGAACTTTTTACCCATGCAACCATCACCCTGGATGCCCATTGCCCTTGCCGAAGCGGGCGTGCGCACGTTTCCCGTGGGCCAAAGCAACCCCAGGGTCACTGAATACCACGCGCTCACCAATATCCGCGGCTATGACGACAAGGCCTCGTGGTGTTCGTCGTTCGTGAATTGGACCTTGGCCCAGGTCGGCATCCCCGGCACCGGCTCGGCGCTTGCGCGCTCGTGGCTGGAGTGGGGCGAGCCGCTGGATGCGCCTGTGCCCGGCTGCATTGCCGTTCTCTCGCGCGAAGACCCGGCCGGCTGGAAAGGCCATGTTGGCTTCTTTCTTCGCGCGGATGCGGAGCATGTGTATTTGTGGGGTGGCAACCAGCTCGATGAAGTGCGCGAGCATTTTTATCCGCTGACTGCCGTGCTGGCTTATCGCTGGCCTGCGCAAAAAACGGCCTGACTCTTTATCTCGAGGCCGTGTTGGGCTGGTATCTTTCATTCGGCTTTCGGCGCCTGGCGTAGTGGGCCACCCGCCTAGGGGAAAGCACGGGCCCTTGTGCCAGCGGATTGACAGCTACGCGCACTAATGTTGCGGGACTCCATCACAACAAGGACCCCGACATGAAACGCCGCCATCTTCTGCAAGCCACTTCGGTTGCCATCGCCCTGCCTTCGCTGGCCTGGGCCCAGGACAAATACCCCAGCAAACCCATCACGCTCATCTGCCCTTACTCGGCCGGCGGCAATGCCGACCAGCGCTCGCGCCAGATCGGCCGCTTCATCTCCACCGCGCTGAACCAGCCGGTGCTGGTGGACAACAAACCGGGTGCGGGCGGCAACATCGGCACCGAAGCCGTTGCGCACGCGAAGCCCGACGGCTACGTCATCGGCATGGGCAACTTTGCGCCGCTGGCGGTCAACCCCACCATGTTCAAGAAAATGAACTTCGACCCGGCCAAGGAGTTGGTGCCGGTCTGCCTGATCGAGAAGGGCCCGCTGGTGCTGATGGTGCCCGCGAGTTCACCGTTCAAGAGCGTCAAGGACATCATCACCGCGGCCAAGGCCAATCCCGGCAAGCTGTCCTTCGCCTCGGGCGGCCTGGGCGGATCACACCATCTGTCGGGCGAGATGTTCAAGTCGCTGGCCGGCCTGTCCATCACCCACATTCCCTACAAGGGCGGTGCGCCCGCCACCACCGACCTGATGGGCGGCCAGGTCGACATGATGTTTGAGCAGATGTACTCGGCTGCGCCCTCGATCCGCGCCGGCAAGCTGCGCGCGCTGGCCATCACCAGCAAGACGCGCTCGCCGCTGTTTCCCGATGTGCCCACCATGGCCGAGGCCGGCGTGCCGGGCTTCGAGGTGCAGAACTGGCAAGGCTTGGTGGCGCCCGCCGGTACGCCTCCGGCCCTCATCAAGCTGCTCAATGAAACCGTCAACAAGGCGCTGGCCGACCCGACCATCAAGGAGCAGATGCTGGGCCAGGGCAACGAAATCGGCGGCGGCACACCCGAGCAGTTCGCGGCCCTGATCAAGTCGGAGGCGGATCGTTGGGGCAAGCTGGTCAAGAGCGCGAATATCAAGCCTGAGTAGCAGAGGTCCTGAAGCGCCGTCTTGCGGAGCTGGCGCTTCGACTATTGCCTCACCCGCGCCGCCACTTCCCGCCCCAGCTCTATCACCGCCATCGCGTAGTAGCTGCTCCAGTTGTAGCGCGTGATGGCATAGAAGTTTTCGGTGCCGGCGACGTACTGCGGGGCGTCGGCGCCGTTGAGCAGTTCGACGAGGGCCAGCGGGCCGGGGTGCTGCAGGGCAGGGCCTTCGAGCACCGCGCCTTTTTCAGTGAAGCTGGCCACGCTGAAGGTCGGCAGGATGTCGGGCGCCATCAGCGCATCCATGTCGAGGCGGCTTTTGTCGAAGCTCACGGGGTAGTGCGTGGGCATGCCGGGTTGCCAGTTGAAGGCCTTGAAGTAGCTTGCGACCGAGCCGATCACGTCGGCCTTGCTGTTCCACAAGTCTATGGTTCCGTCGCCGTCGAAATCCACGGCGTACTTGATCCAGCTGGAGGGCATGAACTGCGGCATGCCCATGGCGCCCGCAAAGCTGCCGCGCGCCTCGAAAGGGCTGGCTTCCAGCCGGCTTTGCAGGGTCAGGAACTGCTCGATCTCGGCTTTGAAGAACTCGCTGCGCTCCTTGGCGCGCGGGTGGCTGGCGGGGAAGTCAAAGGCCAGCGTGGTGAGCGCGTCCATCACGCGGAAATTCCCGGTGTCGCGGCCGTAAATGCTTTCCACGCCGATGATGCCGACGATGATGTCCGCGGGCACGCCGTATTCTTTTTCGGCGCGCTCCAGCGCCTGCCGGTTCTCCACCCAGAAACGCCGGCCGGCCTCTATCCGCACAGGGTCGATGAAGCGGCTGCGGTAGACGCGCCAGTTTTTGATAAAGGGCTTGGCGGGCGGCTGGGTGAGACGCACGACGGTGGCGTTGTAACGAGACTGGCCTATGGCGTCGCGCACCCAGTCGGGGTCGAGGTTACGGCGCGCGGCCAGGTCGTCGGCAAACTGCATGGCTTCGGGCCGTGTCGAATACAGCGGTCCCTGGGTTTGCGCCGGCGCCGCCACTTTTTTCCGCAATGGTTTCGCGTCACCGGCCCAGGCAGAACAGGCGAGTGCGGCAATCAGCAAAAAGGCGGATCCAGAGCGGTAAAAAGGCATGGAGTGGGGTGATGGGGATATGGTGGGGGCGGGTCTAGCCCGATTTTAAGCAGGCCAGGTCAGCCGGCCGAACTCTTCCTTGAGCGCATGTAACTGCGGCGCCGTCTTGCCCGTGCCGGTCGGTGCGGCGGCGTAGCGCTGCTGCTCCAGGCGCAGCAGCCAGTCGGCCAGGGCTTGTGCGGCGCTGCCTTGTTGTTCGCCGTAGCGGGCCAGCACTTCCTGCGCGAGCTGGCGCGGCGAGGTGGCCGGCGTGCTGGCAATGCCCGCCTTGCCCAGGCGGTTGCGCGCACGAGTGAGCAAGCGCACCCAGGGGTCGTGCTGGCTGCGATCCCACCAGGTCCAGCCGGCGCCCAGCAGCGCGGCCGCCACGACGATGGCGATCAGGATGTAGCTGAGGTCCTCCCAGCTGGGTGATTCAAAGCCGAGGTTCTTCAGCAGGTTGAGCTGGCTTCCCTGGGTGTAGTTGAGCACCCACTGGTTCCAGCTGTTGTTGGCCGCTTCCCAGAAGAGCCGTAGCTGTGTCATGAGGGTTGGGCTGAACGCCCCCAGGGCCCGCGCGACCGTTCCTTGCGGCACGACCAGCCGTTCAAATTCGCCGATACGCGTGGGCGCCACCACCGAGGTTGGGTCCACACGCACCCAGCCGCGGCCGGCCTCCCAGACTTCGGCCCAGGCATGGGCGCTGCTTTGGCGCACCACCCAGAAGCCGTCGACGGTATTGACTTCGCCGCCCTGGTAACCAGTGACGATGCGCGCGGGAATGTCCATGGCGCGCATCAGGATGACAAACGCCGAGGCGATGTGTTCGCAAAAACCCTGCTTGCGGTCGAACCAGAATTCGTCCGCACTGTGCTCACCGTAAACGCCGGGCTCCAGCGTGTAGGTATAGCCGCCCGTGCGCAGGCGGTTCATCACCTCTTCCACCAACTCGGCGGTGCCGGCGTTCGCCAGGCGGGGGGCGCCGCGTATCTCGCGGGCCAGGGCCCGCGTACGGGGGTTGAAGCCTGACGGCAGGTCGACGAACTCTTGCAGGCCGGGCACCGCTTGCAGCGGGCCGTGCCGAAAGTCGGGGTAACTCTGGGCCTTGTAGCGCAGCAGGTCGGTGATGGGGCGGTTCACCGTCCATTGCAGGTCAGGCTGCATGAAGGCCTGGAAGCCGGACGGTAGCGCGGGGCTCTGCGCCGCTGCTTCCATCACGAACAACCAGGGCCGGCTGGTGGGCTCCAGCGTGACCTCGTAATTGAGCGGCGCACCGGAGACTGCCAGGTTGGCGGTCACCCCATAACGTGCGGCGGTGCTCAGGCGCGAGGGCCGCCATTCGCGCCCGTCGAAATTGGCCAGCACCGGGCCCCGAAAGTACATGTCCTGCTTGCGCGGCGCCGCACCGTCGAACTTGATGCGCATGGCCACGCTTTCGTCCAAGGCCAGTTTGGCGATGGTGCCCACCTGCATGCTGGAACTCAGGCCGCTGCGCCCGGTCATGGCGTCGCTGGGCACGCCCCACAAGGGCGCCAGCCGCGGGAACAGCAGGAACAGCACCAGCATGATGGGCGTGCCCAGCAGCGCCATCCAGCCGGCGGTTTTTGCGGCCTGCGCCAGCGGCGGCCTGCCGACCGGCATGTGCGCGTTGACCAGCATGGTCAACAAGCCCAGCAGGCCCAGCATCATGCTGAACGCCGTCAGCAGTGATTGCGAATAAAAGAAATTGCTCAGCATGCAAAAGAAGCCGAGGAAAAAAATCACGAAGGCGTCGCGCCGCGCGCGCAGCTCCAGTGTTTTGAGCGTCAGCAGCACCACCACCAGCGTCACACCCGCGTCGCGCCCCAGCAGCGTGCGATGCGTGAGCCACGTCGCGGCCAGCGTGAGCGCCATCAACAGCAGCAGCCAGCGCTTGCCCGGCAGCGGCCGGCCCTTCACCGCCAGCCAGCCGCGCCAGAGCAGGACCGCAGCGGCCAGGCCACTGCACCAGAGCGGGAGTTCGTTGACCTGCGGCAGCAATATCCAGGCTATGACTGCCAGCAGGAAGATCGTGTCGCGGGCGTCGCGGGGGAGGGATTGGAGGCGGCTCAGCATGGGTTCTCCTGCTGGCCGCCTGGGCTGTTTGTGTATGTTCGTTGTGTTGAAGTCTTTGCTGAGTCTGCTGGCCGGGGGTTGCCCGGCGGCAACTCACTTTTCTTTTGCTTCGCCAAAAGAAAAGTAAGCAAAAGAAAAGGCGACCCTACTTGCTGCGTCCCTCCGCTTCGCTGCGGGCAACCTGCGGTGCTCGGTCCAGGCGGGGTCTCGCTAAACTCGCTACGCTGCGCTTCGCTCAGACAACGCGATCCCTGATCCGCCTGGCCCTGCGCTCCTCGGCGCATCCAGAAGGGGGTGGGACAGGAATACCCAACAGCCGGAGACAAACCCCGAATACCGAAACCCACAAGGACACGCCATGGCGTGTCCTTGTTTGTATTTGTCTTCTTGGTATTTCTGTCTTCGGTTCCCGATCCCGATTGCCCCGTCCTGGCTGGGCCGAGGAGCGCAGACGTAGGCGGATCAGGGATCGCGCTTGTCTGAGCGAAGCGAGTTTGCGCGAGACCCCGCCGTAGTCGAGCACCGCAGGTTGCCCGTAGCGAAGCGTAGGGACCCAGACTGCGGGTCGCCTTTTCTTTGGTGACTTTCTTTTGGCGAAGCAAAAGAAAGTTACTTGCTGCCGGGCAACCCCTGGCCCCGGAACTCAGCAAAACCCACCCCCGTCGGGCAGACAAGGAAGAAACCATCAACATACCGCCAACGCCTCCAGGCACAAGCGTTTATGTGCCTCCCCACTACCAGGTTTCACCTCCCCGGACGGCAACCGCAACCCATAGTCAAGTGACAGCTTGTCAGCCAACAAAACCCAGGCACAGAGCCGTGAGAGTTTCTGTTCGACGCCGGCGGAACCGGCCAGGGCAAAGTCCAGCCAGAGTTCGTGCCGCTGGGCCTGCTGGGTGTCGCGGACCACCAGGCCGTTGCCTTGGCCGTCGTCTTTGGCGGCCTTTTTCCAGACCACGAGTTTCATGGGGTCGCCTCGGCGATAACCGCGCACGCCGTCGAATTCGCCGCTGTTTTGCGCGCGCAGGGCGGCCGCTGCCCCGCCGGAGCGGGGCTCGCCGGGGGGCAGGGGCGGCGGATGTGCTTCAGGCGCGGGATAGACCAGAACCTGTGCGGCGGGCCGCCAGACGGTCCAGACGCGGAAAGTGCCCAGCGGAAAGCGCGTTTCGGCGGTCAGCGTAGGCAGCCTGTGCAGCCCGCGATGCCGTGGCGTGAAAGCCACCTGCACCGTGCTGCTGCCTTGCGCGGGCACGTCGGTCCAGGCCCAGTGCCGCTCTTTGCCTTTTTCCAGGTCCACGTCCTGCGGGTTGAGCACGCTCAGGCCTATGCCATGGCGCGTGCCGCGCCGCGTGTTGGTGAGCTTGACTTCAAAGGCGGCCGTGGCGCCCACGTACTGGGCGTGCGGCGCCGCCAGGTTCATGGACAGGCCGCGCAGCGTGCCATGGCAGACGTGCATGCCGACCAGCGCGCTACCGGCCAGCAAAAAAGTCAGCAGGTAACCCAGGCTCAACTGGTAATTGATGGAGGCCACCAGCAGCACCAGGAGCGTGACGCCCATCATCCAGCCCGGGCGGGTGGGAAGGATATAAACGTTGCGCTGGGTCAGCGTTACGCTGTCGGTGAAGGGCAGTTTGCTTTGCCACCAGGCTTGAAATCGGCGGCGCACGAAGGCAAAAGGACTCCATTCGCGGGCCACCGTGGAACCGGCTTTGCCGGGCCACTGGTGGCGCCCTCCGGGGGGGGAGGCGCCGTAGGTGCTTCGGGGGGCGTTCATTACGGCAGGGGCACGGCTTCCAGCATGGCGCGAACCTGTTCCACTGAGCCGCGCCCGGCGTCGCTGACGGGGATCAGCCGGTGCGCGGCGGTCTGCGGCAGCACGGCGGCAATGTCGTCGGGCGCCACGTAGTCGCGCTTGCTCAAAAAGGCCTGGGCCCTGGCGGCCCGCATGATGGCGATGCCGGCGCGCGGGCTCAGGCCCTGCAAAAACCAGCGGCCCGAGCGCGTGGCCGCCACCAGGTCCTGCAAATAGTTGAGCAGCGGTTCCGAGGCGTGGACATTGCCCACCAGTTGCTGCAGATCCAGCAGGTCGTGTGGCGTCAGCAGGGCGGGCAACTGCTCGACCATCTCGCGCCGGTCGGCGCCGCGCAGCAGTTCGCGCTCGGCGGCGCGGTCGGGATAGCCCAGGGATATGCGCATGTGGAAGCGGTCCAGCTGCGACTCGGGCAGGGCGTAGGTACCCAACTGGTCGTGCGGGTTCTGTGTGGCGATCACAAAAAAGGGCAGGGGCAGGGGCCGGGTTTCGCCTTCAACAGTGACCTGCTTTTCTTCCATGGCTTCCAGCAAGGCGCTCTGGGTCTTGGGGCTGGCGCGGTTGATTTCGTCGGCCAGCAGCACCTGGGCGAACACCGGCCCGGGGTGGAACACAAAACTTTCCTTTTGCCGCTCGTAGATCGACACGCCCGACAGGTCGCTGGGCATCAGGTCGGCGGTGAACTGCACCCGCGAAAACTGCAGGCCGAAAGAGCGCGACAGCGCATGGGCCAGCGTGGTCTTGCCGACGCCGGGCACGTCCTCGATCAGCAGGTGGCCGCCGGCCAGCAGGCAGGCCACGCAGTCCTGCACCTGGGCCGGCTTGCCGACGATGACCGTGTTAAGCTGATTCAGGAGCGCTTGAAGTTTTTCTGTGACATTCATGCCATCAACCATACCGTAATTTTTCGTAAAACATTCCCGAACAATTTCCCACTTATTTCCTGATGGTTTCCCGATGAATGCGACTGGTTATTTCAGCCATCCCGACTGCCGCAGGCACGAAATGGGCGCCGGGCACCCGGAATGCCCCGAGCGGCTCGACGCCATCGACGACTGGCTGCTGGCCACCGGCGTCAAGGATGCGCTGGACACGCGTGAGGCGCCCCAGGCGTCGCTGGGCGACATTGAACTCGCGCACAACCGCATGATGGTCGCCGCCTTGCGCGGCCTCAGCGACCACCTGGCCGACGACATACGCGCGGGCGGCCCCGCCTATGCCCAGATAGATCCCGACACCGCTCTCAACGTGCACACCTGGGACGCCGCCCTGCGCGCCGCCGGCGCCGCGCTGGCCGCCACCGATGCCGTGATGTCGGGCGAGCTCGAAAACGCCTTCTGCGCCGTACGCCCGCCCGGCCACCATGCCTGCCACGACAAGGCCATGGGCTTCTGCTTTTTCAACAACATCGCCATTGCCGCCCGCTATGCGCTGGAGCGCCACGGCTTGAAGCGCGTGGCGATTGTCGACTTCGACGTGCACCACGGCAACGGCACCGAAGACATCCTGAGCGGCGACGAACGCGTGCTGATGGTGAGCTTCTTCCAGCATCCGCTGTATCCCTACAGCGGCACCGAGGGGCACGCCGGCAACATGCTCAACCTGCCTGTGCCGGCCTACACCAAGGGCATGGACGTGCGCGAGCTGATCGAGATGATGTGGATACCGCGCCTGGAAGAATTCAAGCCCGAGATGATCTTCATCAGCGCCGGCTTTGACGCCCACCGCGACGACGACCTGGGCCAGATGGGCCTGGTCGAGCAGGACTACGCCTGGATCACCCAGCGCATCAAGGACGTCGCCAAACGCCATGCGCGGGGCCGCATCGTCTCCTCGCTCGAAGGCGGCTACAACCTCAACGCGCTGGCGCGCAGTGTGGAAGCCCACATCCGCGTGCTGGCTGATCTGTAGAACTGCAGGAGATTGTCATGAGCGCCGCATCCGCCGAACTGTCGGCACCCGTGCTGCATACCCAGGACGCGCGTGGCGTGCACCGCCTGGTGCTGAACCGCGCGGCCGCGTTCAACACCCTCAGTGAAGACGTGCTGGCCGCCTTGCAGGCCGCGCTGAACGCGATTGCGGCCGATGGCGCTGCGCGCGCGGTGGTCATCGCGGCCGAGGGCAAGGCCTTTTGCGCGGGCCACAACCTCAAAGACATGCATGCCCGGCCCGAGCTGGCCTACTACCAGAAGCTGTTCGCCCAGTGCACACGCATGATGCTCAGCATCCAGAAGCTGCCGGTGCCGGTGATCGCGCGGGTGCAGGGCCTGGCCACCGCGGCCGGCTGCCAGCTGGTGGCGCAGTGCGACCTGGCCCTTGCCTCGGACAATGCCAGCTTCGGCGTCAACGGAATAGATGTCGGCCTGTTCTGCGCCACGCCCAGCGTGCCGCTGGTGCGTAATATGCCGGCCAAGCAGGCCATGGAAATGCTGCTGACGGGCGATTTCATCACGGCCGATGAAGCGCGTGCGCGCGGGCTGGTCAATCGGGTCGTGCCGCTTGAGGCGCTGGACGCCGAGGTCGAAAAACTGCTGCAGTCGCTGCTGTCCAAGCCGCGCGAGGCGCTGGCCATGGGCAAGGCGCTTTTTTACCAACAACGTGAAACCGGCATCGAAGCCGCCTATCAGCTCGCGGGCCAGACCATGGCCCGCAACATGGCGCATGCCGTTGCACAGGAGGGCGTGCAAGCCTTCATCGAGAAAAGGAAACCCCAATGGCCAGCGCCGGCGCCCTGACGACCCGACCCCCCGCCCGTATCGACAGCCTGGACGGCTGGTTCGCCGCGCTGGCCCAGCCCACCACCCTGACGGAACTTGCCGCGCTGATCCTCTGCGCCATGCTGGCCTGGCTGGTGGTGCGCGTGGCCGGGCGCTCGCGCATGGCGATCGACAACAGCTCCATCCTGTTCGGGCGCCGCGTGATCGACGGTGTGTTGTTTCCGGTGCTGCTGCTGTTTCTGGCCTACGTGGCCAAGGACTTGCTGCAGCACATGTTCCCCGTGGCGCTTTTCAAGGTGGCGCTTCCCGTGCTGGTCTCGCTGGCCGTGATACGCCTGGGCGTCAAGGTGCTGCAGGTCGCCTTCAAGGACGCGCCGCTGGTGCGCGCGCTCGAGCGCACCATCTCCTGGCTGGCCTGGCTCGCCATGGTGCTGTGGGTCAGCGGCCTGCTGCCCGTGGTGCTGGACGAGCTTGACGGCATCAAGTGGAAGATCGGCAACAGCAACCTGTCGGTGCGCACCTTGCTCGAAGGCGCGTTGACGGCCGGCGTGGTGCTGCTGATCACGCTGTGGATCTCGTCGGCCATCGAGGCGCGGCTGCTGCGTTCGGCCACCGGCAACGAGCTGTCCCTGCGCAAGGCCGTCAGCAACGCCGTGCGCGCCGCGCTCATGTTTGTCGGCCTGCTGGTGGCGCTGTCATCGGTGGGCATAGACCTCACGGCGCTCTCGGTGCTGGGCGGCGCGGTCGGTGTGGGTGTGGGTTTCGGCCTGCAGAAGCTGGCCGCCAATTACGTCAGCGGCTTTGTCATGCTGGCCGAGCGCAGCGTGCGCATAGGCGACAACGTGCGGGTAGACACCTTCGAAGGCCGCATCACCGACATCAACGCGCGTTACACCGTGGTGCGTGCACCCTCGGGCCGCGAGTCCATCGTGCCCAACGAGATGTTCATCAGCACCCGCATTGAAAACCTGTCGCTGAGCGACACGCAGGTGCTGCAGTCCACCGTGGTCTCGGTCGGCTACGACAGCGACGTGGCCCTGGTGATGCGCCTGCTCAGTGAGGCAGCGCTCAAGCAGGAGCGCGTGCTGCGCGACCCGGGCCCCGGCGTTAACCTGACCAGCTTCGGCGCCGACGGGCTGGAGTTCACGCTCAACTACTGGATGGGCGACCCGGAAAACGGCCAGCAAAACCTGCGCTCCCTCATCAACCTGGCCATTCTTGAATCCCTGCGCACGCACAACATCGACATTCCGTATCCGCAGCGCGTGGTGCACACCCGCGTCACGGTCGAAGAGAAGGACGCCGGCAAGCCTTCCACGCCCATCGCGCCCATCACGCCTTCCAAGCCCTCCACGCCTGCTTGAGGCGCTGAGGTGGCCACGGCTTCACGGCGCCCCTTCGAGGTGCGGGGGCTCGAAAGACACCTTCAGGACAGTGGTTGGGCAGGATGCTCTAATTCCCTCTGTTTCGCCCTCTATAATGAAAAATAGAACGACCGTTCTTTTTCTGCCCGGCTCCCCTGGATACCCTCCGGCCGCCGGCTCCGCAGCCCGCACCGGGCATGCCGCAGCTTAGAATGCAAAGCTTACGTTTACGTCAACGTCAATCGATACGTCTATTCATACGCCCAATCAACAACTCTGGAGCCCTGTCATGAAGGTCTTGGTCCCCGTCAAACGTGTAGTCGACTACAACGTGAAAGTCCGCGTCAAATCCGATGGCACCGGCGTCGACATCGCCAACGTCAAGATGAGCATGAACCCGTTTGACGAGATCGCCGTCGAAGAGGCCACCCGCCTGAAAGAAAAAGGCGTGGTCACCGAAGTCATCGCCGTCAGCTGCGGCGTGGCGCAGTGCCAGGAAACCCTGCGCACCGCCATGGCCATAGGCGCCGACCGCGCCATCCTGGTCGAGACCGCCGAAGAACTGCAGCCGCTGGCCGTCGCCAAGCTGCTCAAGGCCCTGGTTGAAAAAGAACAACCCCAGCTGGTCATCCTCGGCAAGCAGGCGATTGACGACGACTGCAACCAGACCGGCCAGATGCTGGCCGCGCTGCTGGGTTGGCCGCAAGCCACCTTCGCCTCCAAGGTCGAAGTCGAAGGCGGCGCCGCCAAGGTCACGCGCGAAGTCGACGGCGGCCTGGAAACCCTGTCGCTCACGCTGCCCGCCATCATCACGACCGACCTGCGCCTCAACGAGCCGCGCTACGTCACCTTGCCCAACATCATGAAGGCCAAGAAAAAGCAGCTCGACAACGTCAAGCCCGAAGACCTCGGCGTCGACGTCAAGCCGCGCATCAAGACCCTCAAGGTCAGCGAGCCGCCCAAGCGCAGCGCCGGCATCAAGGTGGCCGACGTGGCCGCCCTGGTGGACAAGCTCAAGAACGAAGCCAAAGTCATCTAAGGAGTTGATAGACATGACCGCACTTGTAATCGCAGAACACGACAACAACTCCATCAAGCCCGCCACCCTCAACACCGTGACGGCAGCCGCCCAGTGCGGCGGCGACGTGCACGTGCTGGTGGCCGGAAAGGGCGCCGAAGCCGCTGCCAGGGCCGCCGCCGCCATTGCCGGCGTGGCCAAAGTCATCCACGTCGAAGGCGATCATTTCGCCCATGGCCTGGCTGAGAACATGGCTGCGCAAGTCGTCGCCATCGCGCCTGCTTATTCGCACATCCTGTTTCCCGCCACCGCATCGGGCAAGAACATCGCCCCCCGCGTGGCCGCGACGCTGGACGTCGGGCAGATCTCCGACATCACCAAGGTCGATGCCGCCGACACCTTCGAGCGTCCCATCTACGCCGGCAACGCGATCGCCATCGTGCAAAGCCTGGACGCGACCAAAGTGATCACCGTGCGCACCACCGGCTTTGACGCGGCTGCCGCCACCGGTGGTTCCGCCGCCATCGAAACGCCCGCCGGCGTGGCCGACAGCGGCAAGTCGACTTTCCTGGGCTCCGAAATCGCCAAGAGCGACCGCCCTGAACTCACCGCCGCCAAGATCATCGTCTCGGGTGGCCGCGCGCTGGGCTCCAGCGAGAAGTTCAGCGAAGTGCTGACCCCGCTGGCCGACAAGCTGGGTGCCGCCCTGGGCGCCTCGCGCGCAGCGGTTGACGCAGGCTACGCGCCCAACGACTGGCAGGTCGGCCAGACCGGCAAGATCGTCGCGCCCCAGCTCTACATCGCTGCCGGCATCTCCGGCGCGATCCAGCACCTGGCCGGCATGAAGGACAGCAAGGTCATCGTCGCGATCAACAAGGACCCTGAAGCGCCGATTTTCAGCGTGGCTGATTACGGTCTGGAAGCCGACCTGTTCACGGCCGTGCCCGAGCTGGTCGCGGCACTTTAGGAATTTCGCCGAAGAAGAACATTTTTGATAGGGAGACGGCAGCATGCGGATACTGAGATTGATAGGTGCGTCGGTTTTGCTTGCCGTTTTAAGTGCCGGCGTTAGCGCTGCGACGGTGGGGAAACTATCCCAGTACAAAGTAAACCCAACTGTCGGGGAGAAGATAGGCTCGCTGGCGCTTATCTTTGTCAATCCCGTGGTTACCGCCGATGGCGATCCAAGCCGTGCCCAAGGCTATGCACTTTCGGGTGTGCAGGATCCCGTCAAGATGGCCAGGGCTGCCGATCGCTACGCTGAGTTATTTACGCTTAATGGCGTGCCGACAACTTTTGTTGGGGCGTTTGATAAAACAGGTGAACTCAAAACGGTATTGAGCCAATCGTTAAGCAAGTCCACGCATGTTCTTTTTTTTGAACCTGTTGGTGCGGTCTTGACGACCATGAGCACCCGTGCCCAGCCGATTGGTTCCGTCCGGTATCGGATCACACTGCTGGATAGCCAGAGCCGCCGGCTTATTGAGATGTACGACGAGTTCGGTGTCAATTTCGTGAGGTCTTTGTTCAGCCCGGATACCTTGCTGTTTGATGTTGCCGCGTCCCGCTGGTACAACACGTTGGCCGCGGAAAAGCTGGTTGACGCCTTGCCGGAAGATCCAAAACGCCCCCCCTCCAAGACCTATCCGTCTGAAGGTCAAGATAGCAAATAAGGCCAATCCATGACGTACAAAGCCCCCCTCAAGGACATGCTGTTTGACATCCAGCACCTGGCCAACATCGAACAGATCGCACAGATACCGGGTTTTGAGGAAGCCGGCCTGGACACCGCGCAGGCGGTGCTTGAAGAATGCGCCAAGTTCAACGAAGGCGTGCTGGCGCCGCTGAACCGCGACGGCGACATCAATCCCTCCAGCTTTCAAGCCGGCGAGGTCACCACCACGCCCGGCTTTAAAGAGGCCTTCAAGCAATACGTCGAAGGCGGCTGGCAAGGCCTGCAGCACCCGGCCGATTTTGGCGGCCAGGGTCTGCCCAAAACCATAGGCGCGGCCTGCGGTGAAATGCTCAACTCCGCCAACATGAGCTTCGCGCTGTGCCCGTTGCTGAGCGACGGCGCCATCGAAGCGCTGCTCACGGCCGGCTCCGATGAACTCAAGGCCACCTACCTCGAAAAACTCGTGAGCGGCCAGTGGACAGGCACCATGAACCTGACCGAGCCGCAGGCCGGCTCCGACCTCGCCATGGTGCGCAGCCGCGCCGAGCCGCAGCCCGACGGCAGCTACAAAATTTTCGGCACCAAGATCTTCATCACCTATGGTGAGCACGACATGGCCGAGAACATCGTGCACCTGGTGCTGGCCCGCGTGAGCGGCGCGCCCGAAGGCGTCAAAGGCATCAGCCTGTTTGTCGTGCCCAAGTTCATGGTCGGCAAAGACGGCGCCTTGGGCGCGCGCAATGACGTGCACTGCGTGAGCATCGAACACAAGATGGGCATCAAGGCTTCGCCCACGGCAGTGCTGCAGTACGGCGACCATGGCGGCGCCGTGGGCTACATCGTCGGCGAAGAGAACCGCGGCCTTGAGTACATGTTCATCATGATGAACTCCGCGCGCTACGCCGTCGGCATGCAAGGCATCGCGATTGCCGAGCGCGCCTACCAGAAGGCCGTGGCATTTTCGAAAGACCGTGTGCAGAGCCGGCCCGTCGATGGCTCCATCAAGGCCAGCGCGCCCATCATTCACCACCCCGACGTCAAGCGCATGCTCATGACCATGCGCGCTTACACCGAAGGCTGCCGCGCCATGGCCTCCGTGGCCGCCGCCGCTTACGACGCGGCCCACCACCATCCTGATGCCGAGGTGCGCAAACAGAACCAGGCCTTCTACGAATTCATGGTGCCGCTGGTCAAAGGCTACAGCACCGAGATGAGCCTGGAAGTCACCTCACTGGGCGTGCAGGTGCACGGCGGCATGGGTTTTATCGAAGAAACCGGTGCGGCCCAGTACTACCGCGACGCAAAGATTCTGACGATCTACGAAGGCACGACCGCCATCCAGGCCAACGATCTGATCGGCCGCAAGACCTCGCGCGACGGCGGCCAGGTCGCCAAGGCCATCGCCGGCCAGATCGAGGCCACCGAAAAAGCCCTCGTGAAGCAAGGCAATGCCGACGCCGTCGCCGTGGCCAAACGCCTGAAGGCCGCGCGTGAAGCTTTTGTCGATGTGGTTGATTTCGTTGCAGGCAACACCAAGGCCAGCCCCAACGCCGTGTTTGCCGGAAGCGTGCCTTACCTCATGCTCGCGGGCAATGTGGTCGCAGGCTGGCAGATGGCGCGTTCGCTGCTCGTCGCGCAAGAACAGATTGCTCAAGGCACCGACGCCGCCTTCATGCAGGCCAAAATTACCACCGCGCGCTTTTACGCCGACCACCTGCTGACCAAGGCCCCCGGCCTGCGCGACAGCATCGTCGAAGGCGCCGACAGCGTGACCGCGCTGGCACTCGACGCATTCTGATCGCGTCACGCACATAGCCGCCGCATGCGTGCCCAAGCCGCACGCGGCGGCACCAAGCCCCTTCTTGAGAACCACGGAGCCTCCATGTCCAGACTGCCCGGCGCATTGAACAAGCTGCCCTTGCCCATCATCGGCTCGCCGCTCTTCATCATCAGCAACCCCAAGCTGGTCATCGCGCAGTGCAAGGCCGGCGTGGTGGGCGCCATGCCCGCGCTCAACGCGCGGCCCGCGTCGCAGCTGGATGAATGGCTGGCCGAAATCACCGAAGCGCTGGCCGCCCATAACAAGGCCAACCCCGACAAGCCCGCCGCACCCTTCGCCATCAACCAGATCGTGCACAAATCCAACGACAGGCTGGAGCACGACATGGAACTGTGCGTGAAGTACAAGGTGCCCATCTACATCACCAGCCTGGGCGCGCGCGAAGACATCAACGCCGCAGCGCACAGTTACGGCGGTGTGGTGCTGCACGACATCATCAACAACAAGTTCGCGCGCAAGGCGATTGAAAAAGGCGCGGACGGCCTGGTCGCCGTAGCCGCCGGTGCGGGCGGCCATGCGGGCGTCAAAAGCCCCTTCGCGCTCATCCAGGAAATCCGCCAGTGGTTTGACGGCCCGCTCGCGCTGTCGGGCGCCATCTCCACCGGTGGCGCGGTGCTGGCCGCGCAGGCCATGGGCGCCGACTTCGCCTACATAGGCTCGGCCTTCATCGCCACCGACGAAGCCCGCGCAGCCGATGCGTACAAGCAGGCCATCGTCGACGGCAACTCTGACGACATCGTCTACAGCAGCCTCTTCACCGGCGTGCACGGCAACTACCTCGCGCCCTCCATACGCGCAGCCGGCATGGACCCCGAGAACCTGCCCGAAGGCGACGTCAAGACCATGAACTTCAGCGGCGGTGAAGGCAGCAAATCCAAGGCCTGGAAAGACATCTGGGGCTGCGGCCAGGGCATTGGCGCCGTCAGCAAGGTGCAAAGCGCCGCGGCCTTTGTGGAACAGCTCAAGCGCGAATACCTCGAAGCGCGCCAGCGGGTCTGCGCTTAAGCCCTGGCTCCGTCGCGCCACACCATGCCCAACCCCCAGCGCCTTCAGGGCCTAGACGCCCTCAAAGGCCTGGCCTGTGCCTTGATCGTCTGGCACCACCTGGCTTTTTACGGGCCCATGTCAGACGTGGTGTATGCCTTCGCGCCGGGCCTCATGAACTGGCTCTACGACTACGGCCGCATGGCCGTGCAGCTCTTCCTCGTTGTGGCCGGCTTCCTCGCCGCCGCATCGCTGGCCCCGCAGGGCACGGCCGTCTTTGAATCGCCCGGCCCGCTGATCTTGCGTCGCTACGGGCGGCTGGTGAAGCCCTACCTCGTCGCGCTGGCAGCCAGCGTGCTGGTGGCCGCACTGCTCAGGCCCTGGTTTGACCACCCCTCGGTGCCCGCGCCGCCCACGCTGTTCCAGCTGCTGGCGCATGGCCTGCTGCTGCAAGACGTGCTGGGCCAGGAATCCTTGTCGGCCGGCGTCTGGTATGTGGCCATGGACTTGCAGCTCTACGCCATGGCTGTGCTGCTGTTCGCCGCCGCGCGGCCCTTGCGTGGGAGGAGGGCAGCACCGGCGGGCGCCGTGGCGGTGGTGCTGCTCGCTTTGCTTTCCTTGCTGGTGTTCAACCGGCAAGCGTCCCTTGACATCACCGCCTTGTATTTCTTCGGCGCCTATGCGCTCGGCATGCTGGCTTTCTGGGCAACGCGCGAAGCGGGTGCGCGCCGCGGGCTCTGGCTGGCCGCCATCGCGGTCCTGGGCATGCTGGCACTGGTGCTCGAATTCAGGGGGCGGCTGGTGGTGGCGGTAGTGAGCGCACTGGTTCTGGTGTGGCTAAGCGCTGCGCGGCACGACGCGTGGCCGCTGCGCTGGCTGCAACAGCGCCCGCTTCAGCACCTGGGCCGCATCTCGTACTCGGTGTTTTTGATCCACTTCCCCGTGTGCCTGCTGGCCAATGCCGTCGTCAGCCACTTCTGGCCCACGCAGCCGGCCGCCAATGCGCTGGGCATGTTCGGGGCGTTTGCGCTCTCATTGGCTGCGGGCCAGGCGCTGTACCGGTGGGTGGAGTCCGCGCCTCTTCCTGTCTCCCTTGCGCGCTTTCGCCGGCCTTCCAGCCCATGATGCGGTATTGATGCGGTATTGATGCGGCCGACGCGCCAACTCAGCGCCTGAACATCTCCAGCTTCAGCTCCGCCGGCTGCCCCAGCCACGAAGCATGCGTGGTGTGATCCGCCAGGTCGTCGCCCGTCACGCCGTGCACAAACACATCCAGGCCCTTGCGCTCACTTTCCAGCCACGGGATCACACGCTCAAACTCCGCACTGTCAAAAGACAGCTGGCAACTCCAGCGCGGGTGCGGCCCCACCTCGCGCTCATGCACCCGGCCCACACCGACATCGAACAGCTCCCCGGCCCGGCTCGCCAGCGCGCGTGCCTGCTCGACCGTATCGGGCCCGAAATAAATGTGGGCGTGGTAATGCGCATAGACGTTTTCAGGGCGTTGGATCATGGTGTGCATTCAGGGCTCTGCGTTCAAACGCAAGGGATTTAAAGATTTAAAAGCCGTCCAGAAAGGTCAGCTCGGGCAAGGGCGTATCCGGGTTCTTCGCCCGGGCCTGTGCATGCACCTCGCGCATGCGCCGCCGGCAATGGGCCAGGTCCTTCACCTGGAACAGAAACAACACCTCTTCGGGCTTGTCCGCGTTCTGCCACAGATGTTCCAGGTGCATGCCTTGCTCGGCATGCTCGGCCGCATCGTGCTCAAGCTGTTGCTTGACGGCAGCCAGCGGCGCGCCTGTGAGTTTTGCAAGTACGTGTGCCATGTGGTGGCCTCCTTGGCTACGGTGACGAATCCATTATTGCGGCTTCGCGCTGCCATGGCACAGGCAAGGGCATTGACAACGGCCGTACCCGGGCCCGCGGCGGTCGGCCAAATCCGCCGCTCAGTGTCTCCGGACTCCTCTATTTGGAGGAGGAGCGAGCAGAGGCGAATTGCGCCGGCTGCCCACCCGTTTACAAAGCTGTTGTTTTTCATTGGGAAAAATTCCCAAATGTCCTCTCTGTGAGAGTAAAAGCGTTACCAACTGTTTTTTAAATCTACACTGGCTCGAGTCGCATATAGGTTGTTTTGGGTAATCCATACAAAGCACCGGAGCGACACCATGTGAAGTGCGGGCGCGCAAAGAAAAGCGAACGCACGGAAACCCAAAAAAACAGACGGTCAGGCACAGTGGGTTCGGGAATGATGGTTAAAAAAATATCGAGGGATGCCTTTTTCTGGGAATCGCAGGGGGCCTGCGCACCGCGGCGCGAGCCGTTCCCGGACGCGCTTGCGCGCCAACAGTTGGCAGTGCCCTGCACAACACACAGTTTTTCATCCCGCCGCGCCACCGATCCCACCGCTATTGCGAGTTACAAGCTTCAGGTGAGGCTTGACGAGCAGGCTCTCAGAGACCCGCAGGGAAAGGCATTGGCATCACGCCGGGCATTCAGGTGGTGGCTGAGATGAATCTGGGCAAGCGGACCGTGTTGGTGTATTTGTTGTCGCCTGTCCGGAAGGCGGTGCAGGAGTCGGGGAGGGGGCGGTGATGAGGTGGAGTCCGTTGCCACTAGAGACAGCTCCGTTTGATTGGCGCACCAATCTGAAGGAAACCAAGCAGTGACCTACGACCCGAAACGCGGTGGATCAGAACCTGTCTCTGACACGTTAGCCCTATTTCGACACGCGGAGCGCAAACTTGACGCGGCGTTCAAGCAAGCCTTGCCTTCATTGCTAAAGCACGGAGTGCTCTGGATTGATGAGTCTCTGCGAGATCGCGGTTACGGGTCGTCCTCCAATACGCCTAAGTGGCATCATGCTTTTTCGCGGCCGTGGGCGGACGAGCGAGGTTCCGCCTGCGTTGCTCTTGAGGTATTTGTAATGGAACCATTCGATGTGTCGTGGGGAATTCCGCTGCACTGGCAGTTAAAGACATTCAGTGAACCTCGAATCCTTCAGGGGCGTGCTTCGTACAGCCAAGGTAGCGTAAAGCTGGAGGAAACGCTTTCAAATGGATTTGAACAGTTCCTCATTGGACGCATTGATGGAGAGGCATTGCGTATTGGCCGCAAGTTCTAATGGAGTGAAATACGTTGATGAGCTCGGAACCCGAAAACGTAAGTAGAGATTCGTAAATTTGAATTCACTATTCAAAGAATAGATGAATTTTTTAATCGTTAGACATGCGCGAGCAGTTGAGTCACGACTACTTGTGCAGCGGATGGAATATTTTAAGCAGGGGAATAGGTATGCCATACGTACGTGAGATCATTAAACCCCTCGATCGAGAAAAAGTGTTTGCCGATTCGGATGAGATAAAGCGCAGTCATCTACGCATGCGTGGCGGACATTTCACTGAGGGGATTGACGCCGCTTGGGCGATTGATCGTGAGCGAGATCTATATCTGCTTAGGGCGCCAACGATTGAGGCTCGCTCGTCGTACGCCTATTTCTATTTCCATTTCAACTCTTGCATGTATAGCTTCCGCATTCGAACTTTTTCCCGAGAACCTATTCAGCTAGATGAATTGCCTCCTGACTCATCTCTGCCTCAGTTTCAGCAGGAGTTGTTGGATGCTTTTGAGATTTATCAATCGGCTGATGGAGAGCCGTTATTTGCCCCACTATTTGAGACTGCGAAGGAATAACCATGGAATATCTACTTGAGGAAATTTCTGCCGCCGATGAGGCCCAAATACTGTTGGATGTTGACGACGAAAAGCGGGCTCGGCTGCTGATGGACGGGGGATTCTTTCGCAACTCAAAGCGGAAATGGGCCATTGATAAAACCCGAAATTATTATTTGATGAGAGCTCCAACGTACCGGCCGATGTCGAGAGATCGATATTTCTTCATGCACTTTCAAGGGCGGATTTACGGGCTTCGGGTGCTCAACGGATACGGTCCCATGACGGTGTTTGATGATCGGCCCATGCCGGAGATTGAGGCGGATCTGAAGAAAGAAGTAGTTGCGGCGTTTGCCGTTCACAAGCTATTCGGCGCTAGCTTTATTCCGGAATTTGAATAAAACGAGACCAACAATGGCAGTAATTGATTTCGCCGAGTGCCCCGCCAAGATGCGGCGAGAAGTTGCTCGTCAGGAAAACCAGCAGTCACGTGCCTTACGACATCCAAAGATTTATTCAAATGGAGTCACTCGCATGAAATCATTCGTCAAATCACTTTCAACGCTGGTCTTTCTTTCCGCACTAGCGGTTGGCTGTTCAACGCAAGGTACGGCTCAACCATCGGTAGAGCTGCAGCGCAGCCGTGCACTGGTAGCCGAGGCAATGTTCCAGGACCGATGCAAAACTGCAGGAGAGAAAATTCATAAGACTGTGGAGAACGTTGAAGGATTCTTTTTGATGAAGGTTCGACCAAAGGAAATTAATTTCGACAATCAGTTTGCAATGGACGATCCATACGGGCGAGATTTTGGTGGTGATGCATATTTCGGCTCATTCTTGCGGGGACGATATCAATTTGAATCAAAAGATATTCCGGTGGGTGCTCCACCACGTTTAGGATACCGATACGTAGAAGCCATCGATCCGCAAGATGGAAGGAGATATCGGTATACGGGCGAAATTAAAGATGTGACACGCATCTCCAGCGTCATGATGGGAGGCGATGGGAAAACGACTTTCAAGACGAGAGATTTCGTGCTTGATCGTGTCCTTGCTTCCGGGCCAACTCCACGGTACGGCGTGACCTATAACGATATCTCTACCCGCGAAGAGCGGGAGTACTGGATTGCCGGTAGCTCGCTTAAGGTAATTGATTTGCAAACTAATGAGATCATCGCCGAGCGTGTTGGCTACATGATGGACTGGGCGCAAGGCAGCAGAGCGGGTGGCAGGTCACCGTGGCTATTTGCTGCAGATACTGCCTGCCCCGACTTCTACCGAAACTATAAAAATCTCGTACGCACCGGAAGATCCAATGGCTCCGGTGGGCAACCTAACCAGACTTTGGATTTTGTCGAGAAAGTACTAAAACCATCTAAATAGGAAACTTAAGACGATCTTGCTTACTGCTGCTGATTCATTGAAGTGCGCTGGCCTGCAGTTGCGGCTGAAGCTGCCGTTGACCTGCAAGTCAAAACTCATTGAGTTTCGCTAGCACTCCGTGTGCGAAGCTTTTCGCTACTAAACCCCAGGAGTTACCACATATGAAAACTTACCCCAAGTTCCACCGACTGATTGCTCCGCTGTTCAGTCTTGTTTTGATGCTCAGCGCTTGTGCTAGTGGTCCTGGTGTTGCTCAAACCAATGAACGCCAAATCAAAGCGCAGGCAATGTTCGCAGAACGTTGTAAGACTGCCGGCGAAAAGATTCACAAAAAAGTAGAGGATGTGGAAGGGGTATATCTGATGAAGATACGACCTAATGCAATGAATTATGGTGATCAATTCGCACTAACAGACCCTTTTGGTGACGACGTTGGTGGAGACGGGTACATCATGAGTTTTCTGCGTGGCTTCTACACGCCACCTAAGGAGAGAAATGAAAATACCCCTCCCCGGTTAGCGTATTTATATGTCGAAGCTCTAGATTCCAAGGACGGTAAGCGATATCGATACACGGGTCGCATGGAGGAACCGTGGCAGACCAATAAGACTTTCTTGCAAGGCTACACGCGTTTTGTTCTCGACAAAGTCCCGGCTCCTGGAGCTATGCCGCGTTATGGGGTGACTTATGACGATATCTCAACCCGCGAGGAGCGCGAGTATTGGATTGCAGGCAGCTCACTCAAAGTGATTGATCTACAAACCAACGAAGTCATCGCAGAGCGGATCGGCTACATGATGGATTGGGCTCAAGGCAGTCAGGTCGGTGGGCGATCTCCTTGGTTGTTGGCAGCGAACAATGCTTGTCCTAAATTTGCGGATAGGCATGGTGCGAGTGCGCAAACTAATCAAACGGAAAAATTCGTTGAGCAGGTTCTAAAACCAACATTCAAGAAGTAGTCATGACGACTCCAACAACTGCCGATCTTTTGAAGTATGCCGATCTGCAAATGGCAGCAGAGGCGTTTCTAAAGAACGAACAAACAAATGAGGAACTCTATTCGGGAGTAAATTTAGAGAGAGCTCTTGTTCGAGGCAACGATCACTCCAGCAAGTTCACATCCCTCCAAGCCTCAAATTTTGCCAGTCATTGGGTCGCGCTAGACCAAAGAGCCAATACTTCAACCGGTTTCAGCGGTACCCTATTCAAGTGCATTCAGGATGATCCTGCCACAGGGGCCAAGGCCGGTGAGTTGGTCATGTCCTTCCGCTCAACGGAATTCATAGACGACGCCGCAAGAGACAATCAGGCCACCAACACCTTTGAAATCAAGGACACGGGCTTCGCGTGGGGTCAGCTCAGCGATATGGAGAGCTGGTATGCCGAGCTTAAGACCGGCGGAAAACTGCCTTCCGGAGCAAATTTCAGCGTCACCGGCTACAGCCTGGGCGGGCAACTCGCCACCGCGTTCAACCTTCTCCATCCGGACGCAGCGCAGCAGGTCGTGACTTTTAACGGCGCCGGTATTGGCAAAGTCAAGTTCGCCACCGACACCCTCGAAGGCTTGCTTCAAGAGTTTAAAGGCCTGCGTGACAATCCCGGCCTAATTGATGCCCGTTTCACCGATCCGCAGCTAAGGGAAATTTACCAAGACGTACGTTACCTCTTGGCGCCTCTGGCATGGAATTTGGCTTCCGTGACAGAGAAATACGATCTCCTGGATCAAGCTGAAACCTTGCTCAACGGCTACACCTTGCCCAGCAACCCGGACAACGCCAACCCGCAGTTTTCCGCGCTGGTGCAGGAAAAAGGTTTTGTCTCCGCTGCGCTGACGGATATCCGCACGCTCGTTACTGAAGCCGAACGCGTAGGAACTTTGGTGGCGGGTGGTACTGGCGAGAACGCTACCAGCAAAGCTGTGCGTGTTGCTGACCAGGACATTGACGCGGAAAATCTTGACTACCGCATGGCCGTCAAATTACTCGCGCAAAAATCGCTGTCGGCTTCGATACTCAGTGGGGCGCAACAAGCACTCGGCAGCAAGGCTTACCTGGATGGGTACGAGAAATCACCAAAGGCGAACCAATTCGACGTCGTGGGTGACACCAGCCCTTCGATGGTGTCCAACAGCCAGTGGCACATAGGTCAGGATGTGCGGATTTTTATTGAGGACCAGCCGCTTTACCGTGGCGGGGTTGGCGCCGCCGCTGTGAAGGCATCGCTGGATTACGGCGACATCAAGCTCTTGGTTAACAACTACGTTACCAACGATTTCGGTGACACGCACAGTCTGGTTCTTCTTGTTGATTCGCTGAATGTGCAAAATACTTTGCTGAAGCTATTCAGCCAAGAGCAGCAACAAGATGCGGCTCCGATGCTCAAGACTATTCTCAAAAATGCGTCAAACTTGAGAAAAGAAGACGGCAGTTTAGTGAGCGGTAGCGGCCAGGGGAAAGCAGAAGGAGACGTTCTTGAGAATGTTTTGAATGCCTTGGGTGGCATGCTGGTTGGCTCTGCATATTCAAATCTTAAAGGTAATACGAGCGGCAACACATGGGCCGAATTAAAGGATGATGTTGCTAATGGCTATACAGGCCGGGATACGTTCTACCTAAGGCTCAAGCAAATTCAAACCAGCCCCGCTTATGTGGCTCTAGCCGACCTCGCTATAGCTGGTCACGCCAAGCTGGTGGCCGCGCCCACTGACGGTTCATCGGCGCGAGATGATTTCGGCGCCCTACTGAGCCTGGTGTACCTTGCGCCGTTCGCGATCAAGTTTGACGGAGAAGTTCCGACTCAATTGCAGAATGCGCAACAAAATTTGTATGCCGATTGGATTCACGACAAAGGCCTCACACCTGACCTGCGGTCGCAAGGCCAGGCGGCCATCAGCGATCAGTACCTGGAAGCGAGGGCCCAGTTTCTGGCCCGTGTGACCTACTACAACGGGAAGAATGCGCGATACGACACCAGCACCGGAGGAGTATTGCCGGAGGATGCCGACGGAACGAAGTATGACCATGACTCCCCCGATACAGTCTGGTCGGACTCAAGCACCAAAATCAAGATACAACGCGGTCAAGTCACAAACATTACCCGCTATGTGGTGTTTGGCAGCGAAGCTGCCGAGGCTGATATTGAAGGGGGTAGCCGCGATGACCGACTTTTTGGAGGGGGCGGTGGCGACACCCTTACCGGGAACGGCGGAAACGACTACCTTCAAGGTGATGCTGGGGATGACATCCTTATAGGCGGCGAAGGCAACGATACCTTGGTGGGCGGCAAAGACAGCGATACCTACCAATTCACGGGCAGCTTCGGCAAAGACACCATCCTTGATTCGGATGGTAAGGGACAAATCAAGATAGACGGCCAGGTGATCGGCAATGTGACAGCCGCGGGCCGGCGCGATGCCTGGACGGCCGAACTCGCATCTGGCCAAGTGGTCGAGATGAGTGTTTACGACGACGCCCGTTCATCGACAGGTAAAAAGCTCGTCATCACCCGGCTCGGCAGCGTAAACAACACCATCACCATCAACAACTTCGACCTGACCGCGGCACTGGGCAGCGACGGCTATCTTGGCATCAAGCTTCAAAGCGATGTCAAGCTCATCATCAAGGAACAAGGCGGCAGCAACTCTTTCAAGGACGTCAGCTTCAACCCCGGCAGTGTCAACGGCAGCAGCTTGATCAACGAAGGCGGTGGTACGGCTTACAGCATCTTCCTGAACAGGGCAGCCAATCAAGGCGACACCCTCACGCTGGCTTTGTCGGCCCTGAAAGACAAATTCCAGGTCATCCTGGGCGACAGCACGGTCGATGCCGATGGGGCTGTGATCACGTTGACCGAAGGCCAGACCGAAGTCAAGATCTCGCTGGTACAAAAGGGCGACGTCACCGCCGACGCCAGCGCCCAGCTCAGCGCCAGCTACCAGGGCGTGCCTGCCGGCGGAAGCCTGACGGGCAGCACCAACACCTGGACGATCAACCTCAAAGATAGCGGCGACGCTTCGCACACCTTCAACGGCGACCAGCACGGCGCCATCATCACCGACCCGGAAACGGGCCACCCAAGCTACGACTGGAACGGCACCACCTGGACCAGCGACGGGACTCTCGCCGGCGGTGTGGTCGAAGAGGGCTACCGCGACGTCATCGTTGGTAGCAATGACGCCGACAAGATCAGCGGCCTGGGCGGGAACGATGCCCTGGCAGGCGGTGCTGGCAACGACGAAATCGACGGGGGCGATGGCAACGACCTGATAGGCGGCGGCGCAGGCAGCGACATCATCAGGGGCGGCGCAGGCAATGACACCATCTTGAGCGCCACGGGTTTGAACGTGGTTCAGCGAAACGACCCCACATCGGCGTGGGATCCGACGCTGGCCGCGAACGGCGGCTCACTCGCGTATGACGACGCACCCGACGTGATCGACGCGGGCGCGGGCGACGACATTGTGTATGCCGGGCGCGGCAATGACCGCATTGAAGGCGGCACCGGTGTGGATGTGCTGTACGGTGGCATGGGCAACGACATCGTCGAAGGCGGTGCAGACAACGACACCCTGGTGGGCGATGGCGTGAAGACACCCAACACCTATGGATCGGTGGCGGGGGCCGACCATGGCAATGACTTTCTGGATGGCGGCGCCGGCGACGACAGCCTGATAGGCGGCGGCAAGGACGACACACTTTTTGGCGGCGCAGACAACGACCTCATGCATGGCGATGACGTCGAGTCCGAGCTGGCCGGCCAGTACCACGGCAACGACTACCTCGACGGAGAAGACGGCAATGACCGCATGGCCGGCGACGGCAAAGACGATGAGCTCTACGGGGGCGCCGGCGATGATGTGATGAACGGCGACAACACGCAAGACCTGCTGGCCGGCGAGTTTCACGGCAATGATTACCTCGATGGCGAGGACGGCGACGATGTGATGGCCGGCAGCGGCAAGGACGATGTGCTGTACGGGGGCGCCGGCAATGACCGGATGTGGGGCGACGATATACAGAGCCGCCTGGCGGGGGAGTTCCACGGCAATGACTTCCTGGATGGAGAGGCCGGCAATGACCAGCTGATCGGTGGCGGCAAGGACGACATCTTGTACGGCGGGCTTGGCGACGACGTTCTGCAAGGCGACGGCGCGCAAACCGAGCTGGCCGCCAGCTTCCACGGAGAGGACATCCTGGACGGAGGAGAAGGCAACGACATCCTGATAGGCGGCGGCAAGGACGACCAGCTGATGGGCGGTTCTGGCAACGACCAGCTGTTTGGCGACGACGTCACGATTGAAACCAGCGCGTATGTGATCGACGCAGCGGCGCACGGCAATGATTGGCTGGACGGCGGCGCGGGCAACGACCTGTTGGTGGGCGGCGGCGGCAACGATCAATTACTCGGCGGTGACGGCAACGATGTGCTCAAGGGCGACGGCGAAGGCCTGGCATTGGCCTTTCAGGGCAATGACACGTTGGACGGCGGGGCCGGCAATGATGTGCTCTATGGCAATGGCGGCGATGACGTACTGACGGGCGGGGCCGGAAACGACTGGCTGGAGGGCGGCGCGGGCAGCGATGTGCTGACAGGCGGGGCCGGTGACGACATGCTCGACGGCGGCGCGGGCAATGACGTGCTGGACGGCGGCGCCGGCAACAACCTGCTCAAGGGCGGTGCGGGCAATGACCGCTACATCGTCGCCACGGCCGATGCGCCCACCCAGACCGATAACGGAACAGGCGCGGTCACCCTAAGCACGGCCATTGAAGACAGCGAAGGCCAGAACACCTTGCAGATAGACACCAACCTGGCCGGTATGCGGGTGGAGGCGGGCGCGGACGGATTGGTGCTGCGCTGGGGTGATTCAGGCGTTTACTTAAAAGGCGGCTCGGCGGGCGCATTTGCCATCGAGCTGGCTGACGGCACCCGGACCACGGTGGCCCGGCTGGCCGGCGCCACGATGGATTCGGTGGTGCAAAACACCTCTTTCGACGCGGCTGCTGCGGTGTATGGCGGCAAGCAAGCCGACACGCTGGTGGCCTACGGCGCCGGCAGCGTGATTACCGGCGGACTGGGCAATGACTCGGTGGAGCTGGGCGGCGCAAACCAAACGGTGGAATACGCCCAGGGCGACGGCGTGGACCGGATCACGGGCTACGGCAGCGGAGGGGTGATTGCGCTGCGGGGCAACTACAACCTGGCGGACTTCAGGCTGGAGTCGCGGGTGGTGCAGATGTCCAACGAGTATGGCGACACCTGGCAGGCGCAGCGGCTGAGCGTTGTCATGGGCTCGGGGCCCGACGATCGCCTGGAGCTGGGCATTGACGAAGGGTCGCTGGCCAACTCAAACCTGATCAACCGCTTTACGCTGGCTAGCGCGCAGGCAGAAGAAGGCGATGAGCCTGAAGTGCTGAGCTTTAGTGACCTTCTGGCGCGCGGCGTCGCGGTGGTGGGCACTGAGGCGGACGATGCCATTTCTGGCACCAGTGCCGACGACGTGATTTACGCCCTGGGGGGCCATGATGTGGTGAACGCGGGCGCGGGCAACGACACCGTGTTTGCGGGCGCGGGCGCCAAGCAGCTGCTGGGCGGCGCGGGGGCCGATACCTATGTCATCACCAGCAGCGGCATCGGCAGCACCGAGCCCAACACCAGCCAGATCACCGACAACGAGGGCGCCAGCGTGATCAAGCTGGCGGACGTGACGGCCTGGGCGGACGTGACGCTGCTGCAGCCGGCTGAGGGCTCGAATGACCTGGTGCTGTCGCTGGGCGATGGAAACACAGTGACGGTGCTGGGCGGCTTGCTGCAGGCCGGCAGTTTCACCCTCGCGCTGGCGGGCGGCGAGACGCGCAGCCTGAACTCCTTTGTGGCCGGGCTGGACGCGCTGGCCGTGGCGGGGAGCTACATCGCGGACGCCATCGCCGGCAGCAGCCATGACGACCAGCTGGACGGCGGGGATGGCAATGACCAGCTGGCGGGCGGGGCGGGCAATGACTGGTTGCTGGGCGGCGGCGGGCAAGACCAGCTGGCCGGCGGCCTGGGCGACGACATGCTGTTCGGCGGCGAGGGCGACGACAGTTATGCCGTCGAAGCCGGCGGCGGCAACGACGAGATATTTGACTACGAGGGCCGCAACACGGTGCGTTTTGCGGCCGGCATTGATCCCGCGCAGTTGCTGGTCGAAAGGCTGGACGACAGCACCGACGTGCGCATCAGTGTGGATGGCGGCAATTCGGTGCTGGTGCGGCGCGCCCTGGAAGGCGCGGTCAACAGCTATGAGTTTGCCGATGGCGCCCGGTGGTCTTATGCCGACCTGATCAACCGCTTTACCTCACCCGACGGCCAGGGCATGGCGGGTGACGACCTGGACAACGCCGTGGAAGGAAGCTCCGGCGGTGACCTGATCCTGGGCAACGGGGGCGACGACGTGCTGCGCGGCCATGCCGGAAACGACGAACTGCAAGGCGGCGACGGCAATGACGAGCTCTTTGGCGGAGCAGGGAACGACGTGCTCAATGGCGGCGCCGGAGCAGACAGCTTCCACTTCGCTTTGGGGGATGGGGAAGACCGGCTGATTGACGTCACTGAGGTCAATGACGCCAGCGAGGCCAGCGTCCTCAAATTCGGCGCAGGCATCAGTCTGCAAAACCTGAGCGCCACGCGCACCACCCTCAATGGTGATGACTACATACGCCTGGCGTACAGCGCGACGGACGCCGTTCTCATCAAAGACGGCGTGCTGCTGTCCGGCAGCGCATTTCAGTTCAGCGATGGGTCGAGCGCAACGCAGGCGGAGGTCTATGCGCAATGCCTGATGGATGCGCGCATTGCCCCGGCCTACACCGCGGGCGACGATGTCATTGATGGCTATGCCGGAAACGATGTCCTCCTTGGCGGCGGCGGCATGGACCACCTGCTTGGCGGCAATGGAGACGACAGCCTGGACGGCGGCGCGGACGATGATGTGCTGGAGGGTGGCGCCGGCACCGACACTTATGTGATGGGCCCCGACGGTGGGCGCGACACGCTGGTAGAACGATTCGGCGACAACAGCATCCTCAGCCTGAGCCAGGGCGACGAGAGCAGTCTCTCGTATGCCCGCGCGGGCAGCCATCTGCTGGTCTCCAGCGCGAGTTTGAACAGCAGTTTTTATATCCGGGATTTTTATGCCGGCACGGGCAGCTGGACGCTCAAGACCGCGCAAGGTGCGGAGCTGGATTTGCGGGCGCTGGCGGCGGCAGGCTTGCTGGACAAGACGCCGGAGCAACGGCGCGAAGACTTTTATGCCGGATTGACGGCGCAGCCTGGGTCGGTGCGGCTGCCCAGCGGGGCGGTGTTTTACGTGACGGGCACAACGGAGTTTTCCGACGCGTCAGGCAACCAGTTTGCCTATTCGTTTAACCGTGAGCGCAGGCTGACGCAATCGGACAGTGCGGAAATCGAGGCAACTGCGAACGAGGTCAACCAGACGACCGAATTCATCGACCTGGGCTCTGTGTCCCGCACCCGGACTTACGACGTCGTGGAGGTGAGCTACACCACGACACAGACGACGGTTCCAGGCAGGACGGTTCGGGTGGTGAACAACTCCTCCGGGAGTTTTGATCCGAACAATCCGAGCAATCCGAATTCCGGTAGTATTTTTGTGCCGCCCGGCTATTCCTCTTATGTCGGCGCCGATGGGCAAACCTATCTTGTTGAGCCGAGCAAAACGGCAGTCACGCGCACGCCGACCTACACAACAAGCACGGTCACAGAGACCTACGAGGAATATCTTCGCCGTACGGTGGTCTCCAATGTGAGCGTGATTGAAGACGTGCGGGGCGGCGACCAGGCCAATACCATCACCCTCGACGGAACCGCCTCCAAGCTGGTTTCGGGCGGTGGCGGGGATGACGTGATCACCCGCTACGGTGCGGCCGTGGACTTTTTTGACTACAGCCGCCCCAGCCCCTCTGATTGGGCGGACGGCGGCGCCGGCAACGACACCATCGTTCTGGGGCAGGGCAATGACGAACTCAGTGGCGGCATGGGGAGCGACTACCTTGAAGGCGGCGCCGGCGCCGATTGTTATGTGGTGTCGGCGGACGATGATGGCTGGGACACGATTTACGACAGAGCGGTGGCGATGGTCCACGTTGATTTTCGATCATCGTATTACGGCAGGCTCGATGCCCATCTGGCGGACGAACTGCTGGCCATAAGCACCAATACCACCACATCAATGGGGACTGATGCATCCAACGGGCAAGCATGGGGCATCCAGTCCGTGTCAGGCGACGTGGTGGCAAGCGTTGAAAACCTCAACACGCTGTTGGCGATTGATCGGGCCCGGCCGCTGCAGGACGAGGTTCCGAGTTGGTGGACTCCAGGTGGAAGGTCTTCCTTGCAGTCCCGGGGACTGGATCAATTGATTGCCGACGCCAGGGGCGGTGCATTTCAGTCTTTTGATTACTCGGGATGGGGCCCGGAGGCTTTGCGGCCAGACTTTGCTTTTTCAGCGGCACTGCAGGCGGCCTACCTGAAATCTGTGACGGACACCGTGCGCTTCGGCGCCGGCATCTCTTTGGCCAACCTGCAAATATCCTGGGACACCGTCGAATTGGAAGAGGGCACCCGGGATGCGTTGCTCTTCTCCTGGGGCGGAACCGGCGGGACCAAGGTGGTGATGCCCGATGCGGGCGCCGCGCTGGGCCAGGGCATTGAGGTTTTTGAGTTTGCCGACGGCTCCAGGTTGTCGATGCAGCAGATGCTGGCGCTGGCGCCGCCGCGGGGCACGGGCCCGGCCAATTCCGTTGCCACCGGTGCACCCATCACCGCCGTGCAGGTCCAGGAAGACCAGGCGCTTTCGTTCACGATTCCGGCAGACGCTTTTGTGCTGACGGGCAACCGGACCGCGCGCTACGGCGCCAGGCTGGCGGGCTCGGGCGACCAGCTGCCGTCATGGCTGGTGTTTGATGCGCGGACCGGCACTTTCAGCGGCACGCCCGAGAACGGCGACGTCGGCGAACTGGCGATTGAAGTCCAGGCCTGGCAGACCTCGACCCTGGTGGCGCACCAAACCTTCATCTTGAACGTGGCGAATACCAACGACGCGCCCGAGCTGGTGGGCGCCATCGACAGCCTGAGCGCGCTCAGCGGTGAAGCCTTGAGCTGGGTCTTGCCCTCTGGAATTTTTGAGGACCAGGATGAGGGCGAACGCCTTTCCTACCGCGTCGAGGGCCAGGGCGGCAGCGCGCTGCCCTCGTGGTTGAAGTTCAATTTTGTTACGGGCATGCTGGAAGGCACACCCGGCGCGCAAGACACCGGAACCTTCAACCTGCAGGTCGTGGCCACCGACCTGGCCGGTGCGAGTACGTCGGCCGGGTTTGAATTGACGGTCGTCCAGGATCCGACCATACGGGGAAGCAGCGGCGACGATCAGCTGACGGGAACGGCAGGCAACGACCTGCTGCAGGGCCTTGATGGCAATGACGTTCTGAGCGGCGGTGATGGCGCGGACGTGTTTGAAGGCGGCGACGGTGACGACAAGCTCTCCAACATCTCCAGCATGGCCGGGAGCAGCAACTACTTCAATGGCGGCAGCGGCGATGACGAGATGCAAAGCGGTGCGGGCGCCAACTTTTTTATCGGCGGAGCCGGCAACGACTTCATCACGAGCGAGAGCGGCCCGGATGTGTTCGCCTTCAATGTGGGTGACGGCCAGGACACGATGCAGGCCAATGGCGCCCCACAAAGTCCGGAAGACACCATCAGCCTTGGCGGCGCTGGACTGGATTACGCCGGCCTGAGCCTGCAGAAGAATGGCGACGACCTCGTCCTCAAGGTCAGCGAAAGCGATCAGCTGACCTTGACCGATTGGTACGCCGGTACGCCCAAACAGAGTGTGCTGAACCTGCAGGTGGTGGCCGAAGCCATGGCCGCCTTTGATGCGAACTCCAGCGACCCGCTCCTCAACAAGAAGGTGCAGACCTTCGACTTCCAGGGCCTGGTCGGCGCGTTCGACGCGGCGCGCACGGCTACCCCCGGCCTGAGCAGCTGGGCGCTGAGCAACGGGCTCACGCAGTTCTACCTGGCCGGCAGCGACAGCGAAGCCCTGGGCGGCGACCTGGCCTACCACTATGGTGCGGACGGAACGCTGGCCGGCATGGGCCTGGGCAAGGCGCAGGAGGTGCTGACGAATGCGCAGTTTGGCGCGCAGGCGCAGGCGATCAATCCGACGGCCAGTGTGCAAGAGGGGTTGATTCGGCTCGGATGACCAGCCAATCGGCGGCCGTGTCTCTCGGGCCGGCCGCCCACTTTCTTCCGTGTCCATGGCACGCATCGTGACGCCTACCGCATGGAGCATTTTTGAACACCCCCCAGCCCGGTACTTTCATCCAGATCGAAATCACCACCAAGTGCAATTTCGAATGCTTTTATTGCGCCGGCCGCGCCATGAAGCAAGAGAACATGCCGTGGGAGCGGTTCGAGCAGGTGCTGGCCCGGCTGGGTGCGGCGCCGCGGGTGGTGTCTTTGCAGGGTGAGGGCGAACCGACGGCGCACCCGGAGTTCTGGCCCATGGTCGACCGGCTGATCGAGTTGGGGCATCAACCCTACACGATCACCAACGCCAGCCTTATCGACCCTGGTCAGGCCGCGGCGAAGTTTCGCTCCATTGGGGTTTCGGTGGACACCCTGGATGAAGCCGAAGCGCAGCGGATCGGGCGCTACAAACTGCCCCGAGTGCTGGAGCGGGTGCAGGCGCTTGTGGCGTTGATGGGTGCGGCCAGGGTCACCGTGCACACAGTGGACTATGGGCAGGACATCGAAGCGGTGTCCGGCTTCGTGCGCACGCTGGGCGCACGGCACATCGTGCAGCCCATCCAGCTCAAGCCCGACTACACGAAGCATTACGGCAAAAAGCCGCCGGTTTTGTTCTGGCGCCACCAGAAACAATGCCGCTACCTGGAGCAGCCCTTGATGCGTTATTTCGCGGTAGACGGCCGTGAGGCGCCGTGCTGCTACATCAAGGACATGAGCGCGTTCGAATCGGCGCAGCATCTGCGGGCCTCGCTGGCCGCTGGGACCGTGCCGGGCACCTGCGTCGGCTGCAGGGAGATCGCGACGTTGATGACGGTTGCGCCACCCTCACAGATTGGTGGCGCCTGATATGGCGACCGTGTTGTTGGCGACGGAGGCCGATGAAGGCATGGGACATGTTGCGCCCTGGGTCGGTTTTGTGGCGCGGGCCGTTGGCCAGGGCTTGCGTGTGCACTGGGCTGTGCCCCGGCTGGCGCTGCTGCAGGGGCTGGCGGGTTTGCCGCCCGGCGTGGGCGTCTGGCAGGCGCCGCTGCTGCGCAACACGGCTTTGCCCGGCATAGCTGCGCCCAAGAGCTGGCCCGAACTGCTGGTGTCCCTGGGCTACGCAGACGCGGCGCAATTGACGGGGGCCGTCAGGGCCTGGGTCAGCATGCTGGAGCAGCTGAAACCCGATGTGGTGCTGGCCGACTACGCGCCGGCGCTGATGGCGGCCGCCCGCATAACCGGCCGGCCCTGTCTGGAAGTCGGCAGCGGGTTTTGTGTGCCGCCTCTGTTGCCTGCCCCTTGCCATTTTCCGGGAGTGCGCGTGGCGGGGCGAGAGGCGCTGGATCAGGCCGACACCGCGCTGGTTGCGGCGTTCAATGCCGCCTTGCGATTTTGCGGCAGCGAAGAGCTGCTGGCCTCACTGGGCGACATGGCCGGCTGGCCCGCACGGCGTGTGGTCTTGAGCCCGCCGGCGCTCGATCACTATGGCCCCAGAACGGATGTGTTGTATGCGGGCTTTCTGGGCGGCGCCGCGGGAATGTCGCGCGCCACCGCGCCGGAACTTCGGCAGGCATCGGCTTCGCCGGCGGTACGCGTGCTGGGCTACTTGAAGCCTGACACGCCGGGCCTCTCAAGCCTGATCGCGCAGCTTCGCGACGCGGGTGTGACGGCACACCTGGTGGTGCCGGGACGCAACGCTTCGGAACGTGATGGGGAAGGTGATGAGGGCGCTGATGAGGAAGGTGATGAGGGAGGTGATGGCGGGGAATGCCTTGAGCGACAAGGCCGCGTCACGGTGAGCGGCCGGTGGGTGGATATGCCGCAAGCCCTGCGGCAGGCCGATGTCTATCTCAGCAACGGTGGCCTGCACGGCATCGGCCTGGCGCTGCAGGCCGGCTGCTGGCCGGTGGTGGCGCCCATGCAAGCCGAGCAGGTTGCGATGGCCCGCAACCTGGTGGTGCAGCGGCAAGGCGCCTTGTGGCTGCAAGGGCAGCCTTGGCCGGCAGTGCCGTCGGCCTTCGACCGGCCCAAGCCTTGGGCGCGTGACACTGCCGGTGGCGAAGCGCTGCTGCTGGACCTGGTGGCGGCGCTGGCCTAGCCCTGGTGCCCTGTCTCACTGGTGACGCGAGCAAAGCCGCAGTGGCTTGGTTGCGGTTTGGTGACACCGGCGTTGCGCCCAGGGTTTCCCATCAATACTTTTCACTTCGGGCGGCATCGAATCTCCCCTGTTTGGAGGATGCCGGTAGAGCAAATGGATTCAAATGGATTCAATTGAATTTCAAACGGATTGCAAATGAATTTCAAATGAACTCGAACGAATTCACGTGTAACTGCTATTCAGAGAAAAGCCTTTTTCACGCGATGAAAAAAAAGCTTCGCAAAAGCAACACCCCAAAAAAAATGACGCGCTACTTCTCGTTTTATATCTAAACTGGCTCGGGCCCTGCAGTGTGTTTTGACACCACCGCATGGCTTTGCAGGGCTCATCGACAAGGGACGATGAGCGCGAGGGTGGCTCAAAAATAAGCAAGCGCCTCCAGCGGGGCGGATTCGGGATGATGGACAAAAAAATATCGGGGGATGCCTTTTTCTGGGCATTGCAGGGGGTCTGCGCGTTGCATCGCAAGCCGTTCTCAGACGCGCTGGCGCGCCAGCAGCTGGCGGCGCCCTACACAACACGCTCTTTGCAGGGCGCCATGCAGGCCTATGGCTTTGACGCCGTGCACCACAAGGCCAAAGCCGAGAAGCTGAACAAGGAAACTTTTCCGCTCATCGCCTGGCTGCAGCCTAACGCAGCTGAACCAACTCCGGCTCAAGCGACCGATGCAGGCCCACAAGCAGCAGAAGAACCAGCGCCCGAACAGGCGGCTGAGCAAGCAGCGCCCGCCCTTATCCTGCAAGCTGACGCCACCAAAGTGCTGTTGGTAGAAGCCGGCGACGCCAGCCCGCGCACGCTGGAGCTGTCTGAATTTGCCCTGCGCTACAACGGCCACGTCACCCGCGTGACGCCGCAGGCCGACCCGGCCGCCGATCCCGACAGCGAAGCCCAGGCACGCCAGTCGCGCAAGTTCGGCTTCAGCTGGTTTGTGCCCGAGCTGCTCAAGCACAAAAAGCTCTGGCAGGAAGTGCTGCTGGCTTCACTCGTCATCCAGCTCATCGCGCTGGCCACGCCGCTCTTCACCCAGGCCATCATCGACAAGGTGGTGGTGCACCGCACCGAAAGCACGCTCATCGTCATTGCCATCGGCATGCTGGTGTTCATGACATTCTCCGCGGCCCTCTCGTGGCTGCGCCAATACCTGGTGCTGCACACCGGCAACCGGGTGGATGCGGTGCTGGGCTCCTCGGTGTTCGAGCGCTTGTTCAAGCTTCCGCCGCTGTACTTCCAGCACCGGCCCACCGGCGTCATCGCCGCCCGCCTGCATGGCGTGGAAACCATTCGCGAGTTCATCGCCAGCGCCGCCGTCACGCTGGTGCTGGATTTCCCCTTCCTGCTGATCTTCGTCGCCATCATGTTTTATTACAGCGTCACGCTGACGCTGATCGTGCTGGCCATCCTCGCCGTCATCGTCGGCTTGAGCCTGGTGGTGGCGCCGCTGTTTCAGGCGCGGCTGCAAGAACAATTCCAGATGGGCGCGCGCAACCAGGCCTTTCTGACTGAATACGTGGTCGGCCTGGAAACCGTCAAGTCCCTGCAGCTCGAGCCGCAGCTCAACAGCAAATACAGCGGCTACCTCGCCAGCTATCTGCAGGCCGGCTTTGCCACCAAGCAGCTGGCCAATACCTACAACACCGCCTCCAACCTGCTCGAGCAATTGATGAGCCTGCTCATCCTCGGCATAGGCGCTTACACCGTCATGCACAGCAAGGAATTCACCATCGGCATGCTGGTGGCCTTCCAGATGTTCTCGGGCCGGCTCTCGCAGCCCATGCTGCGCCTGGTCGGCTTGTGGCAGCAGTTTCAGCAGGCCAGCCTGTCGGTCGCGCGCCTCGGTGATCTGATGAACGCGCCGATCGAGCCTTATTCGGTTATCCCCGCACGCGACACCGCGCGCAAGGGCGAAATCCAGATCCACGACATCGCTTTCAAATACGCCGAGCACCTGCCCCTGGTGTACGAGAACCTTTCGCTCAACATCAAGCCGGGCCAGATGATCGGCATCATGGGCCCATCGGGTTGCGGCAAAAGCACGCTGGCCAAACTGTTGCAGGGCTTTTACCAACCCAGCGCCGGCCGCATTTTGATTGACGGCATCGACATACGTTATTTGTCGGCCAACGAGCTGCGCAGCCACTTCGGCGTGGTGCCGCAAGAGACCATGCTGTTCAGCGGCACCATTTACGACAACCTGCAGATGGCCAGCCCCAACGCCACCTTTGAGCAGATCACCGCTGCCTGCAAGATGGCCGAGATCCACAGCGTCATCGAAGCGCAGCCTCAGGGCTACCAGACAGAGATCGGCGAGCGCGGCGCCGGCCTCTCGGGTGGGCAGAAGCAGCGCATCGCCATTGCCCGCGCGCTGCTCAAGCGCCCCAGCATCCTGGTCTTTGACGAAGCCACCAGCGCGCTTGACGGCCCCACCGCCGAACACTTTGCGCAAACCATCAACGCCCTCAAAGGCAAGGTCACCATGCTCTTCATCACCCACGGCCTGCCCAAGGGCTTGAAGATAGACGCCGTCTTCCGCCTCACGGCTACCGGCGCGCAGCTGATGTCGCCCGCACAAGGCCCGAGCTCAACTGGCGCTGGCGGCAAGGTCACACCCATGGGCCATGCCCATCCCGGCGGCGGCGTCGCGCTGCGCACCGTGCCCAAGGCGGAGGGCGAGGAATGAGCGCCGTGCCACCCACCGTCATGCAAGAGCAGCAAGAACAGCAGGCCGGCCCATCGCAGGCAGAAGCGCCGGCTGCAGCTGCGCCGGGGTCTCAGGCCTCCGCCAAAGTCGTTCCGCTGCGCCCGCCCAGCCAGTGGCACGACCCGCTCAGGCTGATCCAGAACCAGCCGCCCAGCGAGTTTGGCCGCATCGTGCTGTGGTCCGTATCCGCACTGGTCTTTATCCTGCTCATCTGGGCTGCCATCGGCAAGCTAGACATCATCGCCACCGCCGAAGGCAAGCTGGTGCCGCAGACCCTCGTCAAGATCGTGCAGCCCGCTGAGCCAGGCGTCGTCAAGGAACTGCTGGTCAACGAGGGCGACACCGTCAAACGCGGCCAGGTGCTGGCGCGGCTGGACACCACGCTGGCCAGCGCCGACAAAGCCGGCATCAGCAGCGACCTGGCCACCCAGCAGCTGCAGATGCGCAGGCTGGAGGCCGAGCTCGCCGACCAGCCCATGCTGCCCAAGGCCGGCGACGACCCGCAGGCTTACGCCCATGTGCAAAGCCAGTACATCGCGCACCGCAAAGCTTTTCTCGACAGCCTGGACCAGGAAAAATCCATGCTCACCAAAGCCGAGCACGAACAAAAAGGCGCGGCTGAAATGCTGGCCAAGCTGCAGCAGACATTACCGACTTACCAGCGCACCGCAGCCGCTTACGAAAAGCTAGAAAAAGAAGGCTTCATGGGCAGCCTGGCCGCCGCCGACAAGCAGCGCGAAGCGATCGAAAAAGGCAAAGACCTGGCCGCCCAGCAAGCCGCCGTGCAGGCCTTCAGCGCCACCATCGCGGCCCAGACCAAAAAAATCAGCCAGCTGCAAAGCGCCTACAAAAGCGAGCTGCAAAAAGAGCTGGCCGACGTGCGCGCCAAAACCGCGCAACTGCAACCCACGCTCGACAAAAGCATTTACAAAGAAGGCCTGATGGAACTGCGCGCCCCGCAAGACGGCGTCATCAAAGACCTGGCCACCACCACCGTAGGCGCCGTGGTGCAACCCGGCACCGTGGTGCTGACGCTGGTGCCCCAGGGCGAGCAGTTGTTCGCCGATGTCTCCATCAAAAACGACGACGTAGGCTTTGTGCAGGTAGGCCAGTCCGCCCAGGTCAAGCTAGCCGCCTACCCGTTCCAGAAGTACGGCATGTTGATGGGCAAGGTCATCCACATCAGCGCCGACGCCACACAGAACAACCAGGGCGGCAATGGCGCTTCATCAAACAGCACAGGCAGCAGCGCCGCCGACGCCGCAGCGGCAGCCGCCGCCGCGATGGCGACCTACAAGGTGCGCGTCAGGCTAGACGAGCAGGTGCTCAAAGACCCACACGGCAAGGCCTTGGTCATCACGCCGGGTATGCAGGTCGTGGCTGAGATCAACCAGGGCAAGCGGACGGTGCTGGAGTATTTGCTGTCGCCTGTGCAGAAGGCGGTGCAGGAGTCGGGGAGGGAGAGGTGAGGGGCGCGCGATGGCTGTTCAGATGTTGGTGCGGGGGAGAAATGCATCGTTTTCAGCTAATGCAAGAAGTAACGCAATGCTGTTTAGCAGCTTCAACCTGATTGGAGTATTGCTGTGAACGACTCCCAGGGTATTGGCGTCCATCAGTCGCTTGCTAGGAGCAGACGGTTGATCATCGGATGGGGCGTAGTGATTGGACTGAGCTTTTTGGAGCTGTTGGCCGCCCTGTATGGCAGGCCTTCGGTGCTAGTGCCTTATCCCGCAATCACAGAACTTGTTTCCGCCGTCGGTCAGTGGATTCCCATGGTGCAATCCTTTGCGCGGTGCGCGGCACGCCTTGATACAGGAGGTGGGCTGATGCTTGCGCTGAACATGGCTTTCTTTCCAGTCAAGCTCGCGGCCCTCTATTACGCGTATCCAATCAGTTCGAAGAGTCCGAATAAAGGGCTGAAGGCTTTTTTGGGTGGCCTCTATGTACTGCTGTATGCCTTGGTAGGGTTGGTTCCCGCATACGTTTGGGGCTTCTATTTTGATCCCGGTGATATGGGCCTGAATTCTTTAAATCGAAAAGCATCCGCGTTGTGCTCTGGTGGGTTTAGCGGATTCGTTGTGGAGCTCATACAAGGTGGTTTTGCATTGTTATGTGCTTTGTTTTCTTTGAACCTTTTTGCAAGCATCTTTCGTAGCCTCATCACTGCATTTGGGGTCAAGCGCTAGTCACTATTATTTCAACTAAGGAAAAACCATGGGTGTCTTTTTTGATGTTACAAGTTGGGGTGAATTGAATGAGACGGCCGATTCGGCGGGGAACGATGGCTTCATGTCTCTGCTCGGTGCAATGGGCACTGAGGCCGTAGGCTGGGTGGTAAAAACGATGGCGCGTTACAAGCCAGACCTTGTCAGCCAGTTGCTCGCGACCTCACGAATCAATGAGATTCATACGTTAGCCGACTTGGCGATATCGACCAGCTTGCATCGAAAACTGGTCGACATAGCGAGTCAGGTAACAAATCCCACAGCTATTGCTTACTATGAGCGTTTGGTAGCTCAAGCTGCTGCAGACATGAATACTGCACGCGTTGCTTTCGCAAAAGCTCTTGGATTGCCGCAAAGCATTGAGCTGGTTGACCTGGCACGCAGAGCCTATGGAAACGAGATCGCTGCCCTCTTGAGTGACGGCATTGGGAAAATGGCCGGTGCAGCCTATGCGGCTGTCAAGCTACAAGATGTCATTGATAACCCCGATGGGAAATCGCCTGAAGACGTAGCACGGGGATATCAAAAGGAATTAATTAGTTATTCGTCCAGCGCCATTGGCGAAATAACTGCGGGATATCGCAGTTTTATTTCAACCGGAATCTCATCGCTCCGAAACTCTTATCTTGTTCGCTGGGCGGGCTACGGACCATCTCCAGCGGTTGTAGCGGGCCCAGCGGGAGGGCGAGCTCTGCTAACAATTGCAAGGGCCAGTTGGGCTGGTTTTCTTACCAGCCTTTCTTTTGAGCTGGGATGGCTGGTTGGATACGGCACTCCTGGTCACAGCGGACTAAGAGATGTACGACTTGCAGATGGCACGACTCTTCAAGAATGGCTCACCCAGGGATGGGTGGAACCCGTCATGATGAAGCTGTTTGAAGATCCGCACCTACGATCTGAGCCAATTGCCTTGCTAGCAGGCGTATTGTCACGCATAGCCCCATTCTCAAATCCAGGACAGTTTGAGGCCTTGCTCAAAGCGGCGACACTGGACGACGATCCTTTGAAAGAATCCGTTGCGATATTTGCCCAGATTTATAGAGCAGTTACGGGGAACTCACTAGCACAACTACCGACAACAGAGGCTGCCTTCGCCGAATTGGTTGGAAGTTTTTTTGTCGCGCAAACGAACAAGACTTTTGATGGCACCCTATTCTTGTTGCCTCAAAACATTAATACAGCGCATATCGCGCACCGATATGCATTGGTGCAACTGAATTCATTTGCCATTGAAGGACTGGACTATTCGAGCTTTAACAGCAATGGTGAACTTGATATCTTTGATCCCATTGCAAAAACCGGAGCGTTAACCCTCGATTGGGTGAAGGACCGCACTGCGTTGCTGGCAACCCTTGTTGCAAGCCGCACAGCCAACAATGACAGCATTGGCTATAGCAATCTTTTGCAGAATGATCGCAGTTATGAGTTTCGCTACATCGATCCCGTGACGGGAGCGGAGCGTATTCTTCTTGGGGAGAATACTACCCGGCAAGGCGGCGTCACGCGGCCAGTACCCAGCCAGCTGATCTCCTTTGGCAGCGACCAAGCCAACTTCCTCACGGGCTCGGACAACTTGCTAGGGGATCATCTCTACGGAGGAGATGGCAATGACACCTTGAGAGGCAAGGCCGGGAACGATTACCTCGAAGGCGACGCGGGCGATGACACGTTGGATGGTGGCTCTGACGGTGACACCCTTGTCGGGGGTACAGGCGCCGACGTTTATCTGTTCTCCAGTGCCTTTGGCAAGGACACCATCGTCGACGCAGACGGGCTGGGGCAGATCAAGATTGATGGAATGACCATTGATACTGCCAAAGCGTCAGGTCGGCGCAACGTATGGATAGCCGAATTGACCTCCGGAAAGGTTGAGTTGGCTGTTTATGACGATGCCCGATCATCGACCGGTAAAAAACTCGTTATCACGCGCCCTGGTAGCGTTGACAACTCCGTCACTATTACTAATTTTGACCTTGCCAAGGCGCAAAACGGTGGCTACCTGGGCATTCAACTCGACAGTACGATCAAGCTCGTTTTGCAAGAAGGGGGTGGCAACAATCCCTTCGCAGACCCGAGTTTTAATCCCTCCACAGTCAGCGGGTCCAGCTTGATTGATGAGGGGAGCGGCAGTCCTTATGTTCTGTTTTTGAATATTCCCGCGAAGGAGGGTGACACCATTACGCTGAGTTTTTCTGCGTTGGGAGACAAATTCAAAGTCGTGCTGGGAGACAGGACAGTAGATGCCGATGGGGCCGTAATCACGCTAGCCGAGGGACAGAACAAAGTCACTTTTTCGCTAGTGCAGGAGGGCGACGTGACCGCCGACGCCAATGCACTTCTAAGCGCGAGTTATCAGGGAAGCAATCAAGCTGCCGACTCCAATCCCTGGGGCATCAATCTCAAGGACACGGGCGAGATCGGCCACACTTTCATCGGTGACCAGCGCGGCCAAACCATCACGAATGCGCAAACTGGCGACCAGCACTACGACTGGGCCAGCACCAGCTGGACGCCGGAGGGTGTCCTCACGGGCGGGATTGCCGAAGCCGGCTACAAGGATGTGATCAAGGGCGGCGCCGGCAACGACAAGATCGATGGCAAGAGCGGCAATGACCTGCTTTATGGTGATGACGGTAATGATGAAATCGATGGCGGAGACGGCGATGATGTGATCGGAGGCGGCAAGGGGAGCGACGATATCAAGGGCGGTGCAGGCAATGACGTCATTCTGAGCGCCACCGATGTCACAGGCTCCCAGCGGAACGGGCCTACCGATAACTGGGATCCGACGCTGGCGGCCAATGGGGGATCCACCGAGATGGACGATGCATCCGACGCGATTGATGCCGGAGACGGCAACGACATCGTGTATGCCGGCCGCGGCGATGACCGCATTGAAGGCGGTGCGGGTAACGACGTGCTCTGGGGACTTGCCGGAGACGACATCATTGAAGGCGGAGCCGGAGACGATTTTCTGCACGGGGACGGCGTAGGCTCGCCAGGCGGCTACAACAACACCCCCGCTACAAGCCACGGCAGCGATTTCCTCGACGGCGGCGATGGCAACGACACCATCGTGGGATATGGCAAGGACGATTCGCTGTTTGGCGGTGCGGGCAATGACATCCTGATCGGCGATGCCGGGGAATCCGAGCTCGCTGGCGAATATCACGGCGACGATTATCTTGACGGAGAGGACGGCGACGACACGCTGTTCGGTTACGGGAAAGCCGACACCCTGTATGGCGGCGATGGCAATGACACCTTGTTCGGCGACGCCGGAGAAGCCTCACTTGCCGGCGAGTATCACGGTGACGATTACCTTGATGGAGAGGATGGCGACGATGAACTCTTCGGAAACGGCGGCAGTGACACCCTGTATGGCGGTGACGGCGATGATCGATTACAAGGCGACAACAGTGGATTCCCGCTCTCCGCTGAATACCATGGTGACGACTACCTGGACGGAGAAGGCGGTGCAGATTATCTGTGGGGAGATGGCGGGAATGACACGCTCTACGGAGGTGAGGGCGACGACCAGCTGAGCGGCGATTCCAGTGACCTCGCCGGCGAATACCATGGCGATGACTACCTGGACGGCGAAGAGGGTGATGACATCTTATGGGGCGGCGGGGGCGACGATATCCTGATTGGAGGCACGGGTAATGACGAAATTTACGCGGACACCGGTGTCGCCATAAGCAACGCCCACTATCTGGCGGGTGAATACCACGGCGATGACTATATTGATGCCGGAGATGGCGACGACTATGCCGAAGGCAATGGTGGGAACGATCACCTTGAAGGCGGCGATGGCGCCGACACGCTTTGGGGCGATGCCGCGGTTTCCAAGCTAGAGGGCGAATTTCACGGAAAAGATTACCTGGATGGAGGGGCCGGCGATGATGCATTGGCCGGGGGCGGCGAAGACGACACCTTGTATGGCGGCACGGGCAATGACCTTCTATGGGGTGACAACTCTGGAGTGAACAGTGAAAGCAACCTTGCCGGGGAGTTTCACGGTAACGACTATCTCGACGGCGAAGAAGGGGATGACGAATTACAGGGCGATGGAGGGAACGACACCCTCATCGGTGGCGCCGGCAAAGACAAGCTGTTTGGCGATGATGAGGAAATTCGGCTTGAGGGTCAGTTCCATGGAGAAGATTACCTGGACGGCGGAGACGGGGACGATTACGCCGAAGGTGGCGGTAACGACGACACGATTCTTGGCGGCGCAGGCGACGACGTACTCTGGGGCGATGCGCTTGAAAGCAAGATCAGCCTTGAATTCCATGGCGATGACACCATAGACGGCGGCGAGGGCGCCGACAAGATTTACGGTGGCGGCGGGGATGACGTCTTGCAAGGCGGTGACGGCAATGACATCCTGCATGGAGATTCCGGCGACGACCAGCTTGAAGGAGGCGCCGGTGATGACATCTTGATGGGAGGTGACGGCGACGATACTCTGATCGACAGTGAAGGCCATAACACTTTCGACGGTGGCGCGGGCAATGACACCATTGCCGCAGGCGACACGGACAACGACCTGGAAGGAGGTGATGGTGACGACACCATCACGGCCGGCGACGGCCATAACGTGGTCGGCGGCGGTGCCGGGAATGATCACATCTCCGTGGGCCATGGCTACAGCATCCTCAGTGGTGGCGACGGAAATGACACCCTCACCGCGGGCAACGGCAACAACACCCTCAACGGCGACGATGGCAATGACACCATCGTGGCGGGCGATGGACAGAACGTTCTTGACGGTGGCCTGGGGGATGACAGCATTACCGTGGGTAACGGCAACAACACCTTGAGTGGCTACGAAGGCAATGACACCATCGTTGCGGGGAACGGCAACAACATTCTTAATGGCGGAGCTGGGAACGACAGCATTACTGCCGGCGACGGCGGTAACACCCTGAACGGTGATGAAGGCAGCGACACAATCACCGCGGGTTCAGGCAACGACACCCTGAACGGCGGTGAAGGCAACGACGTACTCTCTGCCGGTGACGGCGACAACACCTTGATGGGTGGCAATGGCAATGACAGCCTGACCTCCGGCGCGGGCGTCGACAACCTGAGCGGTGGAAATGGCAATGACACGCTGCACGCAGGGGCCGGCAACGACGTGTTGAACGGCGGCGTTGGTAACGACATGGTGTACGGCGACGCTGGCAATGACGTGCTGTACGCCAGTCGCGGCAATGACACGCTGGCAGGCGGCGACGGCCTCGATACCTATGTGCTGGACTACAGCGCTGACCGCAGCAACGTCATCGACGACTCCGCCGAAGGCTCCATCATCAAGCTCGGCTCGGCAGGTATGAAGTTTGAAGACCTGAGCGCTGTGCGCCGAGCCAACGACCTCGTGGTCGAGGTGCGCGGCACCTCGGCGTCCATGCGCATCAAGGACTATTACGCCTCCACCCAGACTTCATGGGTATTTGAGGATGCGGATGGCAACACCACGACGGGCGAGGCGCTGGTCCAGGCCAGCCAGACCGACTGGGCCCAGTTGCAGGCAAACTTGCTCAAGGACTTCCAGTCCAGCACCATGGGGTTGATTTCGCGGGGTTACTCAGATAGCGGCTACACGCAGAGGGCTGATGGCTCCTGGTACCTTGCCGCCAATTACTTCATGGGTATCGCCAGGACCTATGACGTGAGGACGGAATTCTCCAGGGACGTTCACACGCCGTTCAATGACCTCGGCCATCCCTTTGTCACCACGTCTTCCTATGTGTCGTATGCGGACTGGGCCACCCAGCAATCGGGGCAGGACAGCGCCCGGGATTGGACCACCACCATCACCTTCCAGTCAAACAACATCGCCAGCGGCACAGGAACGATTCAGTCCTACAACTACACCACCACCACCCAAAGCGCGTGGAGTGCGGTGCAATGGACAGGAGATGGCGGCACACACTCCGAATCGCAATGGGTTTACGAGTCGTCGACGGTCTGGCCCACGCAGAACCCGACAGAGTTCATCGACTATTACACGCGCTACAACCTCGACAGCGTCTACTACGAAGGCACTGTAGGTCCGCTGACCTTTCAGGATCCGGGTGCAGCCGCGCAGGCCGGCAACCTGCCTGACTATGTCGCGGTCGATTTCGTGCACCAGCAGACCGGCTACAACCTCGGCCCCTCGCTGCTGGCCGACGGCGACCAGACGGTGTGGGCTGACCAGTACTCCGCCGTGATAGGCGGCGTTGGCAACAACACCATTTACGGCGCCGGCTTTGCGTATGGCGGCACTGGTAATGCCCAACTGATAGGCGGCGGAACGCTGATGGCCGGCACTGGCGACCAATTGCTGCAATTCGGCGCCACCATGGTGGTCGGTGACGGCCACGACACGGTCGTGGGTTACGACCGCAGCCTTATTCTCGTCAATCCGGACAACCTGGGCATAGATCTCATAGGGCAGGATTTCGACGGGGAGTCCGATATAGACGATCTCGGCCAATCCAGGGAGATCAAAGCGATCTATGAGGCCATGGGTTTTGCAGATTGGAAAGACAACTACCGGCACGGCGGAAAGTTCCACCTTGTGATTGGTGAAGGCTTCGGACACTATTTCGATTCCCTGGAGGATGCGCGTGCGGCTTTCGTCCCCACCGAATACTTGCCTACTTTCGAAATCGCCTTGGCGGACCCTTACACGACCTGGCAGTATGTCGAACCCCTGCCGACGTTGTACAAAACGCCTTACTTCAGCGTGGAAGACCCGGCCAACGGCCTGGTCCCCAGCAACTACTACGCCGCGCACGGCATCACGACTACCCTGCTGACGGCGACTGATTTTGCGGCTTTGCAGCCATTGCTCGATGCCGACTTGCTGCCCAAGGGCATAGTGAGATTTGGCCCCGGGCTTTCGCTGGCGGACCTGACCCTGTCCTGGGGCGAGGCTGCCGCGCCTCTCGACGGCGCCACGCACGTCACCCTCGACATTCTGTGGGGCCCGGACCAGGGCATACGCATCATGATGCCGCGCAGCGGCGATGCGCTGAACAGCGTGGCGCAGCAGTTTGAGTTCTCCGACGGCACCATCAGCAGCCTGCAGGACCTGATTGCGCTGGCGCCCCCTGCACCCGACCTCGATACTGGCTATTCGCGTATTTGCGCGGGCATGGGCGAGCAGACCGCGGATGTGGCCGACGTGGCCGGCATCCGCGCGGTGGTCGGCTCCGCCGCCGACCTTAAAGTCGAGAGCGACGGCGTGGACCTGTTGATCTCCATCATCGGTAGCAGCGGCGACAGCCTGCGGATCGTCGGCTGGTATGCCGATTCCAGCGACATGTCGCAGGCCGTTCTTTTCACATCGGGCGGCGCGGTGCTCTCTGCCGCCGAGATGACCGGCAAAGGCTTGATCAAGGACGGCAGTGCCGGCGACATGGACCTGTATGGCGTCCCTGACTTTGCCACTACCTTCATCGCCGGCCCCAACACCCGCATGACAGGCGATTCGGGCATGGACATCTATGTCTACAACGCCGGCAGCGGCGAGGTGCACATCACCGACCCGGGCGGTGGAACTGTGCGCTTTGGCAGCGGTGTCAGTGCCACGGCCACTTTAGGCCTTGGCGATGGTGCGATGGTGATCAAGCTGGGCAACCAGGGTGACATGATTTACCTTGAAAACTTCGATCCCACTGACGCTGAAAACTTCGAGAGCGTGTTCGACTTCGAGTTTGCCGACGGCAGCGTGCTGAGCCTGCAGGACTTCCTGGACCTGGGCTTTGATCTGGCGGGCACGGCAGATGCGGACACCATGACCGGCACCAGCGTGGTTGACCGCATGCTCGCGGGCGCGGGCGATGACGTTCTGCAAGGTGGCGCAGGCGACGATACGCTGAGCGGTGGAGCCGGCAACGACGTCTACCTCTTCAGCCGCGGTGATGGCGTGGACACGATCAACGAAGACGACTCAACGGTTGGCAATGTCGACACCATCCGCTTCGACGACTCCGTTGCCGTCGCCGACGTCAGAGTCAGCCGCGAAGGGCTTAACCTGTACCTGAGCACGGACGGCACGACGGATCGCATCGAGATCACCAACTGGTTTGAAGACGGTGCCCACCAAGTTGAGCGAGTTCTTTTTGCCGACGGTACAGTGTGGGACCAGCAGGCCTTGGAGGCAGCAGCCACAGCAACCGTGATCACACCCACTGTCCTGGGCACATCCGCAGACGACATGTTGGGAGGCACAAGCGGAGCGGACGTGTTTGATGGACAAGCCGGGAACGACGAGTTTCACGGGCAAGGAGGCAACGACGTATACCTGTACAGCCGGGGAGACGGCAGCGACATAATCCTTGACTACGACGAGACGGTTGGCAACATCGACACTGTGCGCTTTGACGCCACCGTGCTGGCCAGCGACGTCAGCCTCAGCCGAGGCTTCTATGACCTGTACCTCAACATCGGGGGAACAGGCGAGCGCATCACCCTGGGCGGCTGGTTCTCTGGCGATGCGCGCCAGATCGAGCGCGTTCAGTTTGCCGACGGAACCTTCTGGGATCAGGCGGTGCTGGGTGCTGCAACCGCTTACGTCGGCACCGAAGGCATGGATATCCTTACCGGAAGTGCAGGCAGCAACAGCTTCGATGGCGCGGGTGGAGACGACTATTTCTTCGATATGGCCGGGGGCAACGATGTATATCTTTACGGCCGCGGGGACGGTTCTGACGAGATTTACGACTTCGACCCTACGGTCGGCAACATCGACACCGTCCGCTTTGACGCCAGCGTGGCGGTTGGCGACGTCACCGTCACCCGCGACCTGCATAACCTGTACCTGAACATTGCTGGAGACAGCGGCCGCATTAAACTCAGGAACTGGTTCGACGGCGATGAGTACAAGATCGAGCAGGTCGAGTTTGCCGACGGGACCGTGTGGGACCGGCAGACCCTGGCCAGCACGGCAACAGCCATCACGATGACCGTGGTGGGCACGGCCGGCGACGATTACCTGTCGGGCGGCTTCGGTAACGACACCTTGCAAGGCTTGCAGGGCGCCGATGCCTTGTATGGCGCCGAGGGCAACGACGTCTACCTGTACAGCCGGGGAGACGGCAACGACACCATCGTTGACTTCGACGAAACGGTGGGCAACGTCGACACCGTGCGCTTTGACGCCACAGTACTGGCCAGCGACGTCAGCCTCAGCCGAGACATGCAGAACCTGTACCTGAACATCAACGGCACGGGCGACCGCATTACCCTGGGGAGCTGGTTCTCCGGCGAATCCCGCATGGTAGAGCGGGTCGAGTTCGCCGACGGAACGGTCTGGGACCAGACGGTGCTGGCCGCCACGCACGACTACGTCGGCACCGAAGGCGACGACGTCCTGATAAGTTTTACCCAGACCAACATCCTGCGCGGCTATGGCGGCAACGACAGCCTCTACGGCGCAAACGGCTTCGATGCCCTCGAAGGCGGCGCCGGCAATGATCTTCTGTACGACACCCAGGGCGGCAACTATTACAACGCGGGTAGCGGCAACGATGAGCTGCTCGGCAATATCGGAGCGGACTTCCTCATCGGTGGTACGGGCGACGACCTCCTCAAGACAGGCGCCGGCGCCGACCTGATCGCCTTCAACATGGGCGACGGCCAGGATACGGTGGAGACCGACGGGTCAGATGGCCCCCAGGACACCGTCAGCCTGGGTGGTGCCGGGCTGGACTATGCCAACCTCAGCCTGCAAAAGAACGGCGATGACCTGATCTTGAAGGTCAGCGACACCGACCAGTTGACCTTCAGCAACTGGTATGCCGCCTACTACAGGCAAGGCGTGCTGAACCTGCAAGTGGTGTCTGAAGCCATGGCCGCCTTTGACGCGACCTCCAGTGATCCGCTGCTGAACAAAAAGGTGCAGACCTTTGACTTCCAGGGCCTGGTCGGCGCGTTTGACGCAGCGCGCACGGCCACACCCGGACTGAGCAGCTGGGCGCTGAGCAACGGGCTCACGCAGTTCCACCTGGCCGGCAGCGACAGCGAAGCCCTGGGTGGCGACCTGGCCTATCACTATGGCGCGGACGGCACGCTGGCCGGCATGGGCCTGGGCAAGGCACAGGAGGTGCTGACGAATGCGCAGTTTGGCGCGCAGGCGCAGGCGATTCATTCGACGGTCAGCTTGCAGGTGGGGCTGGTGCGGTTGGGGTAGGGATTGGTGCTTATGCGAGACGACAACTGCTAACTGAGCGGCCCGATGTTGTTGATCGTTACCACAATCTCAAACAAGCTTGCAAAAGAAATTGAACTCAGTTCAAGGTTGGCGAATTCATTATCTTCAGTATCAGACACGCGACCTTGCGTGGTTCTGCGCGATTCTTGGTATTTATATCGCATTGATTCATTTAGCTTGCCGAACTAGTAATCTCCGTAGCGAGCGCTTCACACCTCAGCCACCCACGCCTGTATCTAAAGAGTCCCTTACGGAACTAGATTCATCAAACTCTCGCCGGGTATAAGCCGTCATATCTGAAACGCTGAAAAGGAAACGCACATCATGGCTACCAAACCTCCGTCGCCAGCTGAATACAGCAAAATGGTCGAACAGTACATGAAGGCTACTGGTTCATCTGCCGATATGTACGCGGGGCTTCTTGGTGTGACCGCGGCATCCAGCCCTCAAGACTGGTTAGACGCGGGGGTCAATCTTCTCAAAGTTGCCGAAGCGTTCTCTTCTTTGATTAAGGAAATACCTGTTATTGGAAGCACTCTTAGCGCGGTCAGTTTGACCTCAAATCTCGTAAAGGCCAATGCTGATATTCAAAATTTGGGCTACATCTCCCGTGCTGTGCAGTTGGGGCTGCTAGGTGATATTGTCGCTATTGGCAGCACTATTGGCTTCGCGGCCGCCGCTGCAGGTACCGCGACCGTCGTATCGACGCCGGTATTGGTCGCTGCGGCAGCAATGGCTGCTACTGTTGGCATAGCCTCCACCTTCTATTCGGCAACATTGGGATATCAAGACAAGCAGCTGGAAGGGCAGATCGTCAAATCTGCGGCCGATGCAGCAGCAGGAATGGGTAAATTCGAGGAATTCCGGTGGGCGAGTGGTGACGCAGAAGCGGTGGAGAAGTTAAAAAACTCCAGTCCTCTTCTCTATCCAGTCGTCGAGTTGCTCCATTTTCTCAGTCCGAGCATCACGGTCACAGAGGCTTTGAAGATAGTGGACCGCAGTGCTGCTGGAGCCACACTGGAGGACGCAGCTGCCGCACTCAACACTGTGCGCCAGTTGATCACAGGGCAACCTAAGTTAACTGTGACAACTCCTTCAGATTACATCCTGGCCTTGAATAGCACGTTCGATGCAACGACAAATCTAATTGGCAGCTACGACATTAAAGCTTGGCCTGACTCTGCTAACGCCATTTATTCTCTTGTGACCTCTAGCGATGAGGCACGTGCGGCAATGGTGCTAGGGTCCCCCTTTTATGCGACAGGGTTGTCGCCTCTTCCTGTCACCACAGCGGAGATTGCTATTGTCGATCCAACTACGGGTCAGGGAAAACTCACCAACCAGTGGCTCAGGGATCGTAGTGCTTACATTTTTTGGCGTGGTCGAGCATTTGAAGCGGAGATAACGTCTACTAGCAATGAGCGGCTCCGGGACGGTGCAAATGTGGGTGGGCCCGCTGCGTTCCGGGATCGCACGAGCGGTACGAGCTTCAAGGTGGGTGGGTTCGAAGTCGTTCCTGCCGGTGGTGACCGCCTCATCATTTTTGGGCGCGATGATGGCGATAACTTAATTGGAGGGATTTTGCGCGACAACTTGTATGGTGGCGCGGGTGCTGACGTGATCAGAGGTGAGGACGGTGCGGACTATCTGGAAGGTGGCGGCGGTGCTGATCAGATTTTTGGGGGAGATGGAAACGATATCTTGGTCGGAGGAGCGGGCAACGATATTCTTAACGGTGATGACGGTAACGACTACCTCGAAGGCAACGCAGGCGACGACATCCTGATAGGCGGCGAAGGCGACGACACCCTGGTCGGTGGCGCAGGCAATGACACCTACCGCATCACGGCCGGTGAAGGCTTTGACACCGTGACGGACAAAGACGGCAAGATCGAGCTCAAGCTCGGCGGTGACGTTATCACGCTAGCAGGCGGCCATGCCATTCCCAACTCCCCCAACACCTGGATGGGCTATGACGGCCGCGTGTATTACAGCCTGATTCCTTCCTCGATCGCCGCAGGCGCGATGGATCTCATCGTCACCACCAGTGCCGGCGCTTTCACGGTGCGTAATTTTGAAAGCGGCGATCTCGGCATAACGCTGGAGGGCGTTCAGCCCGATACGGTGGAGCGCGCAGTGCCTACAGGGACAGGGTTTTTCGACCATCCCGGCGCGGAGATATTCACGCTCACCGCACCCTACTCCAACTGGTTCAAGCTTGAGCAGCGGGGTGATCACGACAAAGTTGTTGTCGACAACAGTGGCGACGCAGTCGTCACCCCCGATTACGGCAGCAGTTCCGCCGTCACAGATGCCGGCGACACGCTCATCGGCGGCTCGGGCAACGACCTGCTGGCGACTGGCATGGAAGATTCCACAAGCGTGTACCGGTCGACGGTCGACCTGACCAAAGACATCATTTCCTACGAGTACAACCCCGAGGGTATCACCGTTGACGGCGTTCATTACTCTTACCTGTTCAGCTACGCCGACGGCGTGCAGGACGTCGGGCGCGACCACATTGAGGGAAACGCAGGCTCCGATGTGCTGTCTGGTGGCAACCGAGGCGATGAGATCCTGGGCGGCAGTGAGGGGGACTTGTTGTTCGGCGGCCGCGGTGCGGATTTCCTTGACGGCGGCTCGGGCAATGACCTGATGTTTGCCAGCCACTCGATTGAGAGCCAGCGTCTCACTGAATTTGCGGCGGTCGGCACGGGGCAGACCGTGGTCGCGAGTTCGACGGTGGGCGGCGTGCCGGTCTGGCGCCTGCTGAGTGCCCAGGTAGGCACCAACCTTAGCTACAGCCTGGAAGGGCTGAGGATCGTCGACACCACTAACGAGATCAACCGGCCTCTGGGCGTGGACCTGAGCAACTATGTGGACGCCAGCGCTTCAATCTATGGTTCTGGCGGGGACATGCTTTTCGGCGGTACGGGTGATGATTTGCTCATAGGGTCGCATGCGACGGACTACCTTTATGGCCAGCAAGACAACGACACACTCTATGGTCGTGGAGGTGACGACCGCCTAGAAGGGGGTGAGGGCAACGACATCATGTACGGCGACGGTGTAGCAGGCGACGTGACCTCGTGGGCGGCAACGCCTGAAAGCCTGTTCGGTAATGATTATCTGGATGGCGGATCCGGCAATGATCTTCTCGATGGTGGCAATGGCATTGACACCTTGATCGGTGGGGATGGATCGGACTGGCTTTACGGCGGCAAGGGCGACGACACCCTTATCGGCGGCGAAGGACAAGACTGGCTTTACGGCGGCGATGACAACGACATCCTGGTAGTGGGTGCAACCGACATAGCTGAAGGCGGTACCGGCGATGACGTCTACCAGGTCAACGGCAATGCAGAGCTGACCGACGATTCCGGCCAGAATCGCTACATCATTGATGCCTCCCTGGCGACCGTGGTCAAGCTCAAGGATTCCTCGCACGCAGCCGGCACGCTCAATATCATCAACGCCGGCAGCGCGGCGGGGGCACCCGTGTTGACCTTTCTTCCAAATGGCAATCAGGTGTTGACCATAGGCGCGCTGCAGGTACAAGGCACTGGTTGGGCTGATGGCTCCCTGGCATCTGTCAGCGTCGGCGGTAAAACCTACACCGCCAGAGAACTGCTGCTGCGCAGCCCCACACCGAGAACGGTGGACGTAACCGGCACCAACCAAAATATCGTCACCGGCCTCGGCGCCGACGACATCACGGTGCATGAAGGCGGCAATACGATCTCCGCGGGCGGCGATAACGACCGGATCCAGCTCGACTCGGCCGGAAACACCCTGGAATTTCAATCCGGCGACGGCCGGGACCTTGTGACGCTGGGTGCCGGTGTGCTGGCGGCTGCCCCGGCGGTGACCATTGCCTTGGGCGAACAAGCCGATCTGGCCAGCTTGCGCATCGGTCTGACGCAGCGAAATTCCAAATCGGTGGTGCTGTACCTCGACTCGACCGGCGCCGACAGCATCACCCTGGAGCCCGACTACGGCGACGGCGATGTGGAGCTGTTCCTGGCCAACATCGTGGTCACGGCCGGCGGCCAGACCACCACACTGGCGGGCCTGCTGGCGGCCGGCCAGGAAGCCCAGGGTGATGCCGGCGACAACTACCTCATAGCCTTCAACAAGCCCAGCGTTCTGTCGGGCGCGGCGGGCAACGACGTGCTGGTGGGCAGTGCGTTCAACGACACACTCGACGGCGGCACCGGCGACGACACGATGGCGGGTGGCGCGGGCGATGATACATATGTTTGGGGAAGGGGGAGCGGCAACGACACCGTGACAGAAGAAGGTGGATTCGATACCTTGTTGCTGGGCAATCTGCTGGCCACCGAGATCCGCGTTCGGGGCGACGGCGGCGTGGGCTTTGTGATTGAGGTGATTGATACCGGTGAGCGGCTTCAACTCATCAGCAGCTCTCTTGAGCTGCCCCGGCACAGTGTGGTTGAGAAACTGGTCTTTGCGGACGGGGCCGAGTGGGACTTGTCGGCCCTGAGGCTCAAATCGATGGAAGGCACCCCTGACGATGACCTCCTCTGGGGCTTTGATACCGACGACACGCTGGACGGCGGTGACGGCAACGACAGCCTGAACGGCGGCGGAGGAAATGACCTGCTCAAAGGCGGCGACGGCAACGACAGCCTGAGCGGCGGCGACGGTGATGATCGTCTCGTAGGTGGTGGCGGCAACGACATCCTGGACGGAGGTTCAGGGAGCGACACCTTTGTCTGGGGGCGCGGAGGCGGCAACGACCACATCTATGATTTTGGCGGAGGCGCCAATGACACTCTGGAACTCCAGGGCCTGAACGCCTCTGACCTGACCATGGTCCGGCATAGCGGCGGCGACGCATTTCTGAGGATCAACGACACAGGCGAGACGCTGGAAATCACACAGAACTTTTTGTCGGGGGAGTTGCTATATACCATTGAGTGGTTCCGGTTTGCGGATGGGACCATCTGGAACTTCCAGGACCAAGCGCTCAATATGGAGCTGAGGGAACGCTATTCTTTCGAGTCGATATTGACGGGATGGTCGCTGTTTGACCACATCGTCGGCGGCGCGTACGAGAACTACCTCTATGGCTTTGAGGGCGACGACATCCTCGACGGCGGGGGCGGCAACGACTATTTGTATGGCGGCGCCGGTAATGACACATACGTTTGGTATGCCGGTTCAGGTGATGACATCATCCGTGATGCTTCCGGGGAGCCCGGTGATAGCGGCGGCGGTTCTGACACCGTCAAGCTGACGGGACTGGACCCCGCCGACATCATGCTGACCTACGAGCCCGGGAACCTGGATCTGATCATCCAGATCATTTCCACCGGCGAGACGTTGACGGTGCAACAGGGGCTCAATCCCGATGCTCCGGACTATTTCATGGAGCGCATTGTTTTCGACAACGGTGTGATCTGGAATGCCGGCGACATATTGGCACTGGCTGGCGCGAGCCGCCTCAACCATGCCCCTGAAGCGGTGTATGCCTTGGACGACCTGGAAATCGAGGCGCAAGGGAACGTCGGCGTCGATATCCCCTCGGACATGTTTTCCGACGAGGACGGCAATCCCTTGATGTACAGCTTCACCCTTGCCAACGGCGACCCGTTGCCCGCCTGGTTAAATTTCAACGTCGATGCGTTCAGGCTTGAAGGAACGGCGCCGGCGGGCTTTGCCGGGGCGCTGTCCATTGCCGTCAAGGCAAAGGACGTTTTTGGCTTGGCAGCTTCGTCGAATTTCACGCTCACTGTTGCCGTATCTGACGTGACCGTCCAAGGCACGGACAGTGATGACACCCTCTTCGGCACCTCGGGGGCTGATGTGATGGCCGGCGGCGCCGGTAACGACGTGCTGAGCGGCGGCGCGGGCGACGACGTTTACCGGTTCAAGCGCGGCGACGGCATCGACGTCGTCAACGAATACGGCGATTCGGAAGGCAATGTCGACACTATCCGCTTTGGCAGCGGTATTGCCTCGTACGAGGTCTATGTCACCCGTGACTCTTCCCTGAACCTGTTCCTGAATATAGGCAGTGAAGACCGCATACAGCTCAGCAACTGGTTTGACAACGATGCCCATCAGGTGGAGAGGGTGCTCTTTGCCGACGGCACCGTATGGACCGCCGATGACCTGGCCGGCATGGCGGTGTTTTCTTCTACCGAAAACAGCGACTACCTGCGTGGAACTGAAGGCGATGATTTCGTGCAAGGCCTGGGCGGAAGCGACTTCCTGGCCGGAGAGGGCGGCGGCGACGTTCTGTACGGCGGTAGCGGTAGTGATTTCCTGGAAGGCGGCGCGGGCGGTGACAACCTCCATGACGCCGACGGAGGCAACTACTACAACGGTGGGGCCGGCGACGACGACCTGCGAGGCAGCGCTGCGGCCGACTTTCTCATGGGGGGCTTCGACAATGACCTCATCACGAGCGGAGACGGCCCCGACGTGATCGCCTTCAACGTGGGCGACGGCCAAGACACAGTATACGGAGGGGATGGCAGCCCACAAAGCCATGACGACACGATCAGCCTGGGCGGCGCCGGCCTGGACTATGCCAATTTGAGCCTGCAAAAGAACGGGATTGACCTGGTGCTCAAGGTGAGTGAGGGCGATACGCTGACCTTCGCCGGCTGGTACGGCGATGTGAGCAACCGGACCGTGCTGAACCTGCAACTGGTGGCCGAAGCCATGACCGCCTTTGACGCGAATTCCAGCGACCCACTGCTCAACAAAAAAGTGCAGACCTTTGACTTCCAGGGCCTGGTCGGCGCGTTTGACGCAGCGCGCACGGCCACACCCGGAATGAGCAGCTGGGCCCTGAGCAAGGGGCTCACGCAGTTCCACCTGGCCGGCAGCGACAGCGAAGCCTTGGGCGGCGACCTGGCCTATCACTATGGCGCGGACGGTACGCTGGCCGGCATGGGCCTGGGCAAGGCGCAGGAGGTGCTGACGAATGCACAGTTTGGTGTGCAGGCGCAGGCGATTCATTCGACTGCCAGCTTGCAGGAGGGGTTGATCCGCCTCGGGTGAGGGAGTAGGGGATTCTCACCTGTCTGGGGAGGGGGAAACGAACGGCTTGATGAATGCAGGTTGGTTGAATATACTGTACATAAATACAGTATTTATACCGCCTCGCCTTTGTCGAGACGGGCTGTTTCACCTCATGCCAGACGCCATCATCCCCATTCACGCCATCAAGGGCCGCGGCACCGCCACGCGCATCGCGCACCGGTTTGAGAAAGACGTGCGCGCGGCCTGGGATGACGGTTGGGGCACGCTGGAGGAAGAGGCTGCGGGTGAAGCGCCGCGGCCCGAGACCGAGGTCACGTTTGAGACCGCGCGCAGCGCGATCAGCAAAAACGATTCGCCGGACATCCATTTCGATTACTCCGTCAATCCCTATCGTGGTTGCGAGCATGGCTGCGTGTATTGCTATGCGCGGCCCACGCACAGCTACCTGAATCTCTCACCGGGTCTGGATTTTGAAACGCGGTTGATCGCCAAGCGCAACATTGTGGAGGTGCTGCGCGCCGACCTGGGCAAGCGCAGCTATGTGCCCAAGCTGATCAATATCGGCTCGGCGACCGATTGCTACCAGCCGGTGGAGCGCGAGCTGAAGCTCACGCGTAGCGTGATTGAGCTGATGCAGGAAGTGGGGCAGCCGTTTTCTTTGGTGACCAAGTCCAGCGGTGTGGAGCGCGACCTGGACTTGATCGCACCCATGGCGGCGGCGAAGATGGCAGCGATCTACGTGACCATCACGACACTGGATGGCGAAGTGGCGCGCAAGCTGGAGCCGCGCGCGGCGGCGCCGCACCGGCGCTTACGCACCATACGCACGCTGGCCGAGCATGGCGTGCCGGTGGGTGTGAGCCTGGCGCCGCACATCCCGTTTGTGACGGAGGACATGGAGCAGGTGCTGGAGGCCGCGTGGGAGGCTGGCGCGCGTTCGGCCTTCTACCATGTGATCCGGCTGCCCTGGGAACTTGCGCCCCTCTTCAAGGAGTGGCTGGAGCTGCACTACCCTCAGCGCGCGGCGCGCATCATGGCGCATATCCATGAAATGCGCGGCGGCAAGGACTATGACAGCAACTTCGCCACGCGCATGAAGGGCTCGGGCCTGTGGGCCGACCTGGTGCGCCAGCGGTTTGTCAAAGCCTGCGGGCGGCTGGGTTTTAACCGCGAGCGTGTGGAACTGGATTTGAGTCGCTTCAGGCCGCCGGGGGCAGCGGGGCAGGGCAGCCTGTTCTGAACATATAGTGCAAGCCGTCTTAACGTCAACAGATTTTCAAGGAGTTCAGCGTGGCATTCGAATGGAAGCATTCATCGGACGACGTGGATTGGGATGCGCTCTCGCATCTTTACCGGATCGCGCCTTTGGGCGAGAAGAAAGCGGCCGACCTCAAGGTAGTGTTCTCCAACAGCCTGTTCAAGAGTTTTGTGTATGACAGCGGCGGCCAGCTGATTGGCGCGGGCCGCGCGCTGGCCGATGGCATGGACTGCTCTTACATCTGCGACATCGCGGTGCACCCGGACCACCAGGGCGTGGGACTGGGCAAGGAGATTGTGGCCTCGCTGGTCGGATTGTCCCGGAGCCACAAAAAAATCATCCTCTACGCGGTGGCCGGCAAGGAGCCGTTTTACCGCAAGCTGGGATTCAAGCGCATGCTGACGGCGATGGCGATTTTCAGGAACCAGGAGGAGGCGATGCGCAATGGGTTGCTTGGCGACAGCTGAACTGCTTTGAGGCTGCCGGCCCTCACCCTGACCCTTTCCCGGGGGGAGGGGATAAACCTAGCGCAGGTAGCTGCGGTTCAACCGCAGCTCAAGCTTCTTCTGCAGCGTCTCAAACGAAGCACTCATGGCCCAGTAGATACCCGCCGCCGCGAGGTAAAGCGGAAAGGGCTGGAAGGTGGTGGCGATCACTTCCTTGGTCGCGAGCATGAGCTCGCCCACGGCAATCACCGAGACCAGCGAGGTGTCCTTGATCAGGCTGATCAGGCTGTTGGACAAACTGGGCACAGCGAGCCTCAGCGCTTGGGGGCCTATCACGTATCGCAGAGTTTGCGCCTGCGTGAGGCCCAGGCTGCGGGCCGCGTTCCACTGGCCGTGCTCCACGCCGTTGATCGCGCCGCGAATCGTTTCCGACAGGTAGGCGCCGACGTTCAGGCTCAGGCCCAGGATGCCGGCGCTGATGGGGTCGAACTGTATGCCTATGCTGGGCAGGCCGAAATAGATAACAAAGAGCTGCACCAGCAGCGGGGTGCCGCGCATGCAACTGACATAAAGCGCCGCGAACTGCGAGAGCCCCGGCACCTTGGCCAGCCGCGTGATTGCCACAAACGTGCCAACAATGGCGCCGAAAAAAACCGATGCCACGGCGAGCAGCAGCGTCCATCCCGCACCCTTGAGCATCAGCGGCAGGGCATCGCGCAGCAGGGAGGTCAAGCCAGACAAGTCCATAGGTCTCTCCACAAATAAAAACCCCGGCGGGGAGCCGGGGTGTGCTTCAGGCGCCTGCCGAAGAAAGGCGCGCGGCTGGATGCATATTACTTCGCTTATTTATTTCGCAACCGGCGGCTTGCTGACGTCGCGATCAAACCATTTGTTGGAGATTTTGGCGAAGCTGCCGTCGGCCTGCAAATCGGCCAGCGCCTTGTCGATGGCGGCCTTGAACTTGGGATTGTTCTTGACGAAGGGAATACCGGATTTTTCGAGCTCGCCCACGGGCGCGCCGGGCTTGAGCGGCAACTTGGTCTGCTTCACGATGTAAGGGATCAGCAGGCTGTCGTTGAGCGCCGCATCGATGCGGCCCAGTGCCAGGTCCTGCAGATACTCTTGCGCGCCGGGATAGGTCTTGACGTCGATGCCGCCTACTTTTTTGGCGATGTCGGCGTAGTTGGTGCCTTGGCCGAGGCCGAGCTTTTTGCCCTTGAGGTCGTCTAGCGATTTGAACTCGCGCTTTTCGTCTTTGCGGATGATCAGCTGCGGGGCGGAGATGGTGTAGGGCTCGGAGAAATCAAAAGTCTCCTTGCGCTTGTCGGTGATACCCACCTGGTTGATGACCACGTCGTACTTGCCCGCTTGCAGGCCGGCCAGGATGGCGCTCCACTCGCTGGTCGAGAACTCGGCTTTCACGCCCATCTTTTGCGCGAGCGCGTTGGCCAGTTCCACTTCAAAGCCGGCGAGCTGGCCGCCTTCCTTGTAGTTGAACGGAGGGTAGGTGCCTTCAAGCGCGACCTTGAGCGTGCCGCGTTGCTTGACGGTGTCCAGCAGGTCGGCTGCGCTGGCGCTGAAAGCGAGCGTCAGCAGCAATGTGGAGGCCAGTGCCTTGCGAATATTCATATTCAACCCTTGCATAAGAGAATTGTTATTGAGATGAATGTGAATATTAGGCGCATCGCTCGTCGGTTGCATCGCGCGCCGCAAAAGCCCTACGCCAAATCGGGGATGACCCCGGGCCGGGTCCGGGCTTATCAGGGCTTGGTGCAGTGCGCGTAGATGTCGAGCGCGGGCTTGTAGACGCTGGTCTGCACATTCATCAGGCCCAGCACCGAATGAAAGTAGTTGTCGTGGCTGATGGGCGCATCGAGCTGCTGCTTGAGGCAGGCCGTGCTCAGCTTGCCGCGCTGCTCGAAGCCGGGTGACAGCCAGGTGATCCAGGGCACGCGCTTTTGCACGTCGGGTGCGATGCCGTAGGGCATGCCGTGCAGGTAGAGGTTGTTCTCGCCCAGCGATTCGCCGTGGTCGGCCAGGTAGAGCAGGGCCGGCGCACTGCGGGCTTCCTGCGCCTTGAGCCACTGGATGGAAGACGCCAGCAATTTGTCGGTGTAGACAATGCTGTTGTCGTAAGCATTGACGAGGCCTTCCTTGCTGCAACTTTGCAGCGCGTTGTCGGTGCACTCGGGCAGGAATTTCTTGACGGCCTGCGGTGAGCGCTTGTAATAGGCCGGGCCGTGGCCGCCCATCTGGTGCATCACGACCACCACGCCTTTGGCGCGCCGTTCCGCCGGCAGCGCGGCGATGCGTTCGTCAATGCCGTGCAGCATCACTTCGTCAAAGCATTCGCCGCTGTCGCACAGGCCTGGCACCTGGAGCTGCACGGTGTTGACGTTGGGAACCCGGTCGCACACGCCCTTGCAGCCCGACTGGTTGTCTATCCAGAGCACGGCCAGGCCGGCGCGCTGCAGCACGTCGAGCAGGCCTTCGTAATTGGCAGGCCGCGAGTCGTAGGCTTCGCGCCCGAAGTTGGAAAACATGCAGGGCACGGACGCCGCCGTGCTGGTGCCGCAGGACCAGGCATTGCGCTGGCTGGCGACGTTCTCTTTGGCCAGCAGCGGGTTGGTGGCGCGGCCGTAGCCGTTGAGCGAGAAGTTGCCGCTGCGCGCCGTTTCGCCCAGCACCAGCAGCAGCAGCGGAGGTTTGGTTTGCGCGTTGTAGCTGGCGCCCAGCTTGGCGTCTTCGCCCAGCGGCAGCACGATGGATTCATCGCGCTGGAAGGGCTTGGCCGCGATGGAGCCCAGCGCATAAAAAGAGTTGAGCGGGTTGATCAAGTAGCGCACATGTGTGTAGTTGCGCATGACCGAGGCGATGCTCTGGAAGAACAGGAACACCACCAGCACCAGCAATACGCAGGAACCGGCCAGCGTGCCGAAGTTGCCGAGCAGCTGCCGCGCAGCGCCGGCCCGCCGGACGTTTTGCCGCCAAAGCAGCACCAGGGGCAACACCGCCAGCACCAGCACCGTGGCCAGCAGGCGCCAGTTCAGCAGGTCGCGGGTCTCGCGCACATCGGTCTGCAGGGTGTTGATCATCATGGTCTTGTCGATGACCACGCCGTAGGCCATCATGAAATAGGCGCCGAAGGCCGCGGCAAGCAGGAAGACGGTGATGGCCGGCTTGAGCGTCCAGCGCCAGGCCAGCAGGCTCAGCAGCGCCGTGGTGGCCAGCGTGATCACCAGCACCAGCGCAATGCTGATGACGACGGCCTGGCCGGCGCTGAGTCCGGGCAGGCGGGACAGTTCACGCCACAGCGCCACATTGCATACCGTGGCGATCCAGAGGCTGGCCAGCACCACCAGCCACAGGGGGCGTATGGCGGGCGCTTGCCGGACGGTTGGCAGCGGCGCGGGCCGCGTGGCGGACGAGGAGGCGGAAGGGGCTGGGCGCAACGGCATAGCGCTGGATTGTATTTGCCGCGCCTTAGGGCGGGCTTATGGCGGCTCAGGCGTTCGCAAGCAAACCCAGCTGCCGCGCATGGTGGCGCAGGTGCTCGGCGATGAAGGTGGCGATGAAGTAATAGCCGTGGTCATAGCCCGCATGGCGGTGCAGGGCCAACGGCTGGCCTGCTTTGGCGCATGCGGCTTCAAACAACTCGGGGTGCAACTGCTCGGCGAGGAATTTGTCGGCCAAGCCTTGATCGATGCGTATGCCGCCTGGGTAAGGCGCCGCGGGCATGAGGCTCATCAGGGCCGTGGCGTCATGTTTGGCCCACTGTGATTCATCGCTTCCCAGATAACCGGTGAAGGCCTTGCGTCCCCAGGGGCACTGGCTGGGCGCGCAGATGGGCGCAAAAGCCGAGACGGATTTGAAAAGATCGGGGTGCCTGAGCGCGAGTGTCAATGCACCATGACCGCCCATCGAGTGGCCGAAGATGCCGACGCGTTTTGCATCCATCGGCAGGAAACCCGTCAGCAGCGGCAGCAGTTCCGCGGTGATGTAGCTTTCCATGCGGTAGTGCTGTGACCACGGAGCTTGCGTCGCATCGAGGTAGAAACCGGCGCCCACGCCAAAGTCCCAGCTGTCGGCCTCACCAGGAAGCTTCGCGCCGCGCGGGCTGGTGTCGGGCGCGACCAGGGCCAGGCCCAGCTCGGCGGCCAGGCGCTGCGCACCGGCCTTGATCATGAAGGTCTCTTCGCTGCAGGTCAGGCCTGCGAGGTAAACCAGCGCCGGCACCTTGGCCCCTGCCACCGCCTGCGGCGGCAGGAAGACCGAGAACTTCATTGGCAGGCCGATCTCGCGCGAGTCGTGCTGGTAGAAGCGCTGAAGGCCGCCGAAGCAGCTGTGTTCGCTGAGGAGTTCGGGCGGTGTTGTCATGGATCTCTTTCTGTTCAAGCAGGGGCCGCGGAACCGGCTTTGCCGGGCCGCAGGCGCAGCGCCCCCTTCTCGTGATGAAAGGGGCAGGGAGATGCCGTAGGCTCACGAAGTGAGCGAACGTGGGGGCTAGTAAATAACAACTCCACGGATCGATTCACCGCTTTTCATCAAGTCAAAACCCTTGTTGATATCTTCGAGCGGCATGGTGTGCGTGATCAGGTCATCGATATTGATCTTGCCTTCCATGTACCAGTCGACGATTTTTGGCACGTCGGTGCGGCCGCGTGCGCCGCCGAAGGCCGAGCCTTCCCATTTGCGGCCCGTGACGAGCTGGAAGGGCCGGGTGCTGATCTCGGCGCCGGCCTCGGCCACGCCGATGATGATGCTGCGGCCCCAGCCCTTGTGGGTGCATTCCAGCGCCTGGCGCATGACCTTGGTGTTGCCTATGCATTCAAAGCTGTAGTCGGCGCCGCCGTCGGTCAGCTGCACGATGGCGTCGACGACGTTCTCGCCGCTTGCTTCGAGCTGTTTGGGGTTGATGAAATGCGTCATGCCGAACTTGCGCGCCATCTCCTGCCGCGCGGGGTTGATGTCTACGCCGATGATCTTGTCGGCGCCCACCATCTTCGCGCCCTGAATCACATTGAGGCCGATGCCGCCCAGGCCGAACACCACGACGTTGGCGCCGGCTTCGACCTTGGCGGTGAAGAGCACCGCGCCTATGCCGGTGGTGACACCGCAGCCGATGTAGCAGACCTTGTCGAAGGGGGCGTCTTCACGGATCTTGGCCAGCGAGATTTCCGGCGCAACCGTGTAGTTGCTGAAGGTCGAAGTGCCCATGTAGTGGAAGATGGGCTTGCCGTCCAGGCTGAAGCGGCTGGTGGCGTCGGGCATCAGGCCCTTGCCCTGCGTGCCGCGAATCAGCTGGCACAGGTTGGTCTTGCGCGAGAGGCAGAACTTGCACTGCCGGCATTCGGGCGTATAGAGCGGAATAACGTGGTCGCCTTTTTTGAGCGTGGTCACGCCGGGGCCGACGTCGACCACGATGCCTGCGCCTTCATGGCCCAGGATGGCCGGGAAGATGCCTTCCGGGTCGGCGCCCGAGAGTGTGTAGTAGTCAGTGTGGCAGATGCCCGTGGCCTTGATCTCGACGAGCACTTCGCCGAATTTCGGGCCTTGCAGGTCCACGGTTTCAATGGTCAGGGGCTGGCCTGATTTCCAGGCGACGGCGGCTTTGGTTTTCATGGTGGATGGCTTGTGTTGGAGGGGGCGGAGAAGCTTTGCGTAAGGCACTATAAAGCCAGTCCCCTCGGGCCCAGCCCCGAAGATGTTTCATTTTGAGAAAACCCCGGGGCGCCGCCGCCCCAAAGAAAAACCGCCTGCACTTCCTTTCGGAAGCCAGGCGGTTCGCGTCGGAGGAGGTGCCGACTTAGCGGCCGGCTTCCTTCAGGTACTGCGTGCGCGCGGCGATGGCGGTGTCGGTGAAGTCGGTGAACACACCGTCCACGCCGGCGCGGTAGAAGGCCAGGTATTCGGCCTTGGCATCGCCCTGGTAGTCTGCGGCCAGGCGGCGCGACTCGTTGCGGAAGGTGAAGGGGTGAACGAAGAGGCCCGCCTTGTGCGCGTCGTCCACCAGGCTGGTGGCCGGGAGGGAGGTGGAATCGGCATCGTTGAGCTTGCCGTCGCGGTTGATGTCGACCTGCTTGCCGTCGGCGCCCAGGGTGCCCTTGGTGCTGATGATGTAACGCTTCCAGGGGCCAATGCCGTCGGCATAGGTCTTGATCTCGGCCAGGCCGGCGGGCGTGACCATGGCGTCGAAGAAACGTTTGTCGCCCGCTTTGGTCCAGTCATAGGGGCGGTCGCTGGGCAGGGCGAAGGTCACGCGGCCGGTTTTGGGGTCTATGCCGTCGCCGTCGATGAGCTGGATCAGGCGGGTGTTCAGGCCCTTGCTCTTCATGTACTTGAGGCTGCCGGGTTCGAAGGACTGCACATAGATGGGTGCGGTCTTGCTGTTCCAGCCGGCGGCATTGATGATGGCGATCAGCTTGTCTTCCATCGGCAGGCCGCGCTCGCGGAAGTAGGTCGGGTTCTTGGTTTCGGGGTAGATCGCGATGGTGCGGCCGGTCTTGACGGACTGGGCCTTGGCCAGGTCGACGATTTCCTGGAAGGTCGGCACCTTGTACTGGCCGTTGAACTGCTGCGGGCGCGCGGCGTCGGTGGAGACAGCGCCCAGGGTGCGGATTTCGGCCAGCGTGAAGTCATCGCTGAACCAGCCGGTCTGCGTTTCGCCGTCGACCTGGATGGTCTTCTTGCGCGATGCGAATTCAGGATGCTTGGCCACGTCGGTGCTGATGGCCAGGTTGGGGTCGTGGCGCGTCATCAGCACGCCGTCCTTGGTGACGACCAGGTCCATCTCGATCACGTCGGCGCCGAGTTCGATGGCGCGCGCATAGGCTTCCAGCGTTTCTTCAGGGAGGTAGCCCGATGCACCGCGATGGGCGATGACCAGCGGCGCCTTGCCGTCGAGTGTGGAGAGGCCTGCTTGTGACGATGTGCCCGACGAAGAGCAGGCGGCCAGCAGTACGCTGCTGCAGACGAGGGCGAGCAAGCTGCCTTGCTTGAAGGTCAAGGCCTTGCGGGTCGATACGGTCATGGATGGATCTCTTGAGTTGAAAGGCTGATCGTAGGCTGGCGATGACGACAAGCCTGTGACAGTGTGTGCGGCCTTGTTCGCAAAACAACATCTCAACATCCGCGGTTTTCGGTGGCGCATAAAAAATGCCGGAGCAAGTCCGGCATTTTGGTTTGAAGGTAATGGAAAGGAGGAGAGAGACCGTCAGGCGCTGAAGAAGCTCTTCAGTTTGTCGGCCCAGCCTTCTTCGCTGGGCGAGTGCTTGGCGCCGCCTTTCTTCAGCGACTCGTCGAGCTCCTTGAGCAGCTTGCGCTGGTGCTCGGTGAGTTTGACCGGCGTTTCCACGCTGATGTGGCAGTACAGGTCTCCGGGGTAGCTGGAGCGCACGCCCTTGATACCCTTGCCGCGCAGGCGGAACTGCTTGCCGGCCTGGGTGCCTTCGGGAATGTCGATGGCGGCCTTGCCGGCCAGGGTCGGCACCTCGATCTCGCCGCCCAGCGCGGCCGTGGTGAAGCTGATGGGCACGGCGCAGTGCAGGTCGTCGCCGTCGCGCTCGAAGATGTCGTGCTTCTTGAGGCGGATCTCGATATAGAGATCGCCGGGTGGGCCGCCGTTGGTGCCGGGCTCGCCGTTGCCGGTCGAGCGAATGCGCATGCCGTCGTCAATGCCCGCGGGAATCTTGACTTCCAGCGTCTTGTTGTTCTTGGTTTTGCCCACGCCATGGCAGGTCACGCAGGGTTCGGGGATCAGCTTGCCGGTTCCCTTGCACTGCGGGCAGGTCTGCTGCACGCTGAAAAAGCCCTGGCGCATCTGCACCACGCCGTGGCCGTGGCAGGTGGTGCAGGTGACCACTTTGGTGCCGGGCTTGGCGCCGCTGCCGTGGCAGGTGTTGCAGTCGTCCCAGCTGGGGATGCGGATCTGCGCTTCCTTGCCGTTGGCGGCTTCCTCCAGCGTGATTTCCATGGCGTAGCTGAGGTCGCCGCCGCGATACACCTGGCGACCGCCGCGCTGCTGGCCGCCGCGCTGGCCGCCGAACACGTCGCCGAAGATGTCGCCGAAGGCCTCGGCAAAACCGCCAAAGCCCTCCGCGCCCGGGCCGCCGCGCATATTCGGGTCCACGCCCGCGTGGCCGTACTGGTCGTAGGCCGCGCGTTTGTTTTCGTCGGAAAGCATCTCGTAGGCCTCTTTGGCCTCCTTGAATTTTTCCTCCGCGACTTTGGATGCATCCCCCTGGTTGCGGTCGGGGTGGTGCTTCATCGCGAGCTTGCGATACGCTTTTTTGATGTCCTCGTCACTGGCGTTTTTGGGAACGCCGAGTACGTCGTAATAGTCTTTTTTGGTGGCCATGGGAGCTCAGGTCTTCGTTGATCGGGTCGTCGGGTCAGCCGCGAAGCAGACGGTCAAGGCGTCAATCCGCGCATTCGCGGGCGGCGGCAGATGCGCAAAAGCGGAAAGCCGGGATTGCTCCTGGTTTCCGCCCTGTGCGTCCGCCTGTGCCGCCTGCCTTTGCATGCAGTTATCGCGCCAATGCGGGATGGATTGCCAACAGGCGCTTAGCCTTTTTTGACTTCCTTGACTTCAGCGTCCACGACATTGTCGTCGGCCGGCTTGGCCTGGGCCTGTTCGGCGCCCGCGGCACCTGCAGCGTCACCGCCGGCTGCCGCCTGCGAAGCCTGCATGTCGGCGTACATTTTTTCGCCGAGCTTCTGGCTGGCTTCCATCAGGGCCGTGTTCTTGGCGTCGATGGCGGCCTTGTCGTCGCCCTTGAGCGCCTCTTCCATGTCCTTGATGGCGGTCTCGATCTTTTCTTTCTCGCCGGCTTCGAGCTTGTCGCCGTACTCGCCCAGCGATTTCTTCACGCTGTGCACCATGGCTTCGGCGTTGTTCTTGGCGGTGACGAATTCGACCTTCTTCTTGTCTTCTTCGGCGTTCAGCTCGGCGTCTTTCACCATCTGCTGGATCTCAGCTTCGGACAAACCGGAGTTGGCCTTGATGGTGATCTTGTTTTCCTTGCCGGTGCCTTTGTCCTTGGCGCCCACGTGCAGGATGCCGTTGGCGTCGATGTCGAAGGACACTTCAATCTGCGGCGTGCCGCGCGCTGCGGGCGGAATGCCCTCGAGGTTGAACTCGCCCAGCGCCTTGTTGCCCGAGGCGATTTCGCGTTCGCCCTGGAACACCTTGATGGTGACGGCCGGCTGGTTGTCTTCGGCGGTCGAGAAGGTCTGCGCGAACTTGGTCGGGATGGTCGTGTTCTTCTTGATCATCTTGGTCATCACGCCGCCCATGGTTTCAATACCCAGGGACAGCGGGGTGACGTCGAGCAGCAGCACGTCGGTGCGGTCGCCGGACAGCACCTGGCCCTGGATGGCGGCGCCCACGGCCACGGCTTCGTCGGGGTTCACGTCCTTGCGCGGCTCCTTGCCGAACAGTTCTTTGACCTTTTCCTGCACCTTGGGCATGCGGGTCTGGCCGCCAACCAAAATCACGTCATGGATGTCGGACGCGGAAACACCGGCGTCCTTCATGGCCACGCGGCAAGGGGCGATGGTGCGCTCTATCAGTTCCTCGACCAGGCTTTCGAGCTTGGCGCGGGTCAGCTTGACAAGCAAATGCTTGGGGCCGGTTGCGGGGTCGTGCGCGATGTAGGGGATGTTGACTTCGGTCTGCGCGCTGTTGGACAGCTCGATCTTGGCTTTTTCGGCGGAATCTTTCAGGCGCTGCAGGGCGACCACGTCCTTGGACAGGTCGATGCCGCTGTCTTTCTTGAACTCGGCCACGATGTAGTCGATGACGCGCTGGTCGAAGTCTTCGCCGCCCAGGAAGGTGTCGCCGTTGGTGGACAGCACTTCGAACTGCTTTTCGCCGTCGACGTCGGCGATCTCGATGATGGAAATGTCGAAGGTGCCGCCGCCCAGGTCATACACGGCGATCTTGCGGTCGCCCTTTTCCTGCTTGTCCAGGCCGAAGGCCAGGGCTGCCGCGGTGGGTTCGTTGATGATGCGCTTGACTTCCAGGCCGGCGATGCGGCCGGCGTCCTTGGTGGCCTGGCGCTGCGCGTCGTTGAAGTAGGCGGGCACGGTGATCACGGCGTCGGTGACGGGCTCGCCGAGGTAGTCTTCGGCGGTCTTCTTCATCTTGCGCAGGATGTCGGCGCTGACCTGCTGGGCCGAGATTTTCTTGCCGCGCACTTCCACCCAGGCGTCGCCGTTGTCGGCGGCCACGATGGAGTACGGCATGAGGGAGATGTCCTTCTGGACTTCTTTTTCGCTGAACTTGCGACCGATCAGGCGCTTGACGGCGTACAGCGTGTTCTTGGGGTTGGTCACGGCCTGGCGCTTGGCCGATGCGCCGACCAGCACTTCGCCGTCTTCCTGGTACGCCACGATGGAAGGGGTGGTGCGCACGCCTTCCGAGTTCTCGATCACGCGGGGCGTGTTGCCCTCCATGATGGACACGCAGCTGTTGGTGGTGCCGAGGTCAATGCCGATGATTCTTCCCATGATGATTTACTCCTGCTTTTTTGATTCGTGAAAGATTGAAAGTGGGGTGGTCGGGGTGTTCAGTGCCGCCGGCCGCGATATGAGTTAACTATGTTGATAACTTGTGGGTAAGCTGTGTGGCTTCAAGGCCTTCAACAAGGTTTTTAAGGGATTTTTACTTGGGCGCCGCCACCGTCACCAGGGCGGGGCGCAGTACGCGCTCGGCGATCAGGTAGCCCTTTTGCAGCACGCTGACCACGGTATTGGCTTCCTGGTCGGCTGGCACCATGCTGATGGCCTGGTGCTGGGCGGGGTCGAACTTCGTGCCGGCGGCGGGGTCGATAGCCACCACCCGGTTGCGCTCAAGGGCGCTTTTGAGTTGCTTGAGCGTGGCTTCGGCGCCTTCGCGGATCTGCTCTGGGGTGGCTTCCTTGATGGCCAGGCCGGCTTCCAGGCTGTCGGCCACGGGCAGCAGGCTTTCGGCAAAGCTTTCAAGCGCGAACTTGCGGGCCTTGGCGACGTCCTCGTCGGCGCGGCGGCGGGCGTTTTCGGTCTCGGCCTTGGCGCGCAGGTAGCTGTCGGCCAGCTCGGTGTTTTTGGCCTGCAGCGTGGCGACTTCGGCTTGGGCCACGGTCAGCGCGTCAAACTCGTTGGCCGCCTGCGCGGCTTCAAGTTCTTCGGGGCTGGGTTCGCCGCTAAGGGGTTGATTTTGTTCGGGTTGTTTGTTTTCAGACATGCGAAGCAACAGGGTTGGTGTTGGTAAGGTACCCAACTGGGGATGGCAAAGCCCTTTTCAAGACAAGGGCTTCGATTTTGGTGATGAAAATTTGGCCGCGCGTGCAGGGCGGCCGGATTGTCTTATGCGTCCTCGGCGGCCCATTCTTCTGCCCACTGGTGGAGCGGTTTGAGCTTGTGCAGCAGCCCGCTGCCCGTGGCGGTGAGGCAGTAGCCGCCGCTGCCGAGTTCGACAAGCCGCGCCTCGCGCAGCTCCTTGATCCGGTCGTTCATGACCGAAGGCGACATGTTTCCGGCACTTGCTGCCAATTGCCGGAAATTTTGCGCATGCCCGTCGCGCAGTTCCCACAACAGCCGCAGCGTGCCGCGGCGGCCCAGCAGGTCCAGTAGCGCCATCACGGGGCGGCCCGTGGCGGAGCCGCGGACCGGTTTGCCGGGAAGGGGAAGCGTGGACGTCATGCCCGGGATTGTAGGGGCTGCACCTGTCGTGTCGGCGACGATTGCTACGGATTGCGTAGCGATATAGTGGTGATTCGCTACGAAATCCGTAGCGAATTCGAAACGGAACCAGAACCCCGACCTGGACCCAGGCCCTCAACATGCAGAAAGCCTTCTCACCATGACTACGATGACAAACGCGCCAGCGCCCCTTCCCCGCATCGCACCGCTGGAGCCGCCTTACACCCCGGAGCAGGACGCGCTCCTCAAGAAGATCACGCCGCCCGCAGCGCCGAATGTGCTGGCGCTGTTTCGCGTGCTGGCCGTCAACACCGGGCTGGCCGAACGCCTGCCGTCATGGGGCGGCCACCTGCTCGGCCGCAGCGCCAGCCTGTCCCTGCGCGACCGCGAGGTGGTAATCAACCGCGTCTGCGCGCGTTGCGGGGCGGAATATGAATGGGGGGTGCACGTCAGCGCCTTCGGCCGCGCGGCGGGTTTCAGTGATGCCGACAATGCCGCGATTGCCGACCCGGCCTCCGGCGGCGCAGGCCTGGCTGAGCGTGACCGCCTGTTGCTGCGGCTGGTCGATGAACTGCACGACAGCAGCACCGTGAGTGATGCGCTGTGGGAGGAACTGGCGTCCGTGTGGTCGGCGGCCCAACTGGTTGAGCTGTTGATGCTGGCCGGCTGGTACCACGCGATCAGTTATGTGTGCAATGCGGCCCGTGTGCCGCTGGAGACCTGGGCAGCGCGCTGGCCGCAGGGGCGCTGAACAGGAAGCGACTAGGCCGCAGCCGCCTTTTGCATGCGCGCCATCAACTCGCGCTTGTTGTCGCGGCTGCGGTGGGCGTGCTCGCGCATCAGCGCTTCGGCGCGCGCGCCTTCGCCGGCGACCAGCGCCGCCAGCACGTCTTCATGGTCGCTTTGGGCGCGCTGGATGTAGCTGAACTCCAGCAGCGGCAGTGCGCCGTTCAGGCTCAGCGCGCCGGCGCCCGCCATTGGGGTTTTGCTGACATGCGCCAGCGCCGAGACCAGCGTGCTGTTGCCGGCGGCCTGCACCAGCGCGGCGTGAAAGCGCGCATTCATCGGCACCCAGCGGGCGGCGTCGATCACATGGCCCGCGGCCGCGGCTTTATCCAGCAGCAGCCGGCCTTCGGCGATGCAGGCCTGCAGTTCGGCCTGGGTGACGGCGCTGATGCTGCGCTCGGCGGCTTGCCGTGCCGCCATGCCTTCAAGCGCGCCGCGCACGTCGACGGCATTGGCGATCTCGTCCACGCTGAACTGGCGCACGCGGAATCCGCGCGTCGGCAGGCGCTCGAGCAAGCCTTCTTTTTCGAGTTCCCCCAGCGCGATGCGTATGGGGGTGCGTGACACGGCCAACTGGGCGGAAAGCTCCAGCTCCACCATGCGCTCGCCGGGCGATGCCTGGCCGCTGAGGATTCTTCGCCTCAATTCGTTGGTGGTGTAGTCGATCTGGGAGGACATGCGAGGTAGGGGAATAAAGTCCGGGAATTATTGCATGCAATATTGTGATGACTAAGGGTTAACTAGCTAATTGTGGATGACATTGCGTGCAATAAAATAAGATGACTAAGTATTTTTGATGGCCGAGGCTAGCCCGGGTAGCTGGCGATGCATCCGGTGGTGCGCTTATTTTCCAGGAGACATGATGAATTCGATTTTTTTGCATGGCTTGCCGTCTGCCGCCTCCGGCCGCCGGTTGCTGCTGCTCTGCGCCGCCGCACTGGCCCTGGCCGCGCCTGCCGCCCAGGCGCAACCGGCGGCAGGCTACCCCAACAAACCCATCAAGTTGATCGTGCCGTTTCCGGCCGGTGGTGGCGGCGACACGCTGGCGCGCCTGGTCATGCTGCGCGCGGCCAAGGAACTGGGCCAACCCATCGTGGTGGAAAACCTGGGTGGCGCCGGCGGCAATGTGGGCAGCGCGGCCGCAGCCAAGGCGCCAGCCGACGGCTACACCTTGCTTTACGGCACTAACGGCACGCATGCCATCAACCATGCGATCTACAAGTCGCCGGGCTTCAGCGTGCGCGACTTTGAGCCGGTGACGCAGCTCACGCGCATCGCGGCCATGGTGGTGGTCCGGCCCACGTTGCAGGTCAACTCCATGGCCGAACTCACCAAACTGCTCAAGGCCAATCCGGGCAAGTACACCTTCGGCTCGGCCGGCAACGGCACGACCTCGCACTTGGCGGGCGAGATCTACAAATCGCGCGCGGGCCTGGCGGTAGTGCACATTCCCTACCGCGGCGGTGCACAGGCCATGACCGACCTGATGGGTGGGCAGGTCGACATGATGATTGAGGTGATGCCCAATGCCGCACCCCAGGCCAAGGGCGGCCGCGTCAAGCCGCTGGCGGTGACGACGGCCACGCGCGTCGCGGGCTGGCCCGAACTGCCCACCATCGCGGAGTCGGGCCTGGCCGGCTTCGACGTCAGCGCATGGGACGCGATCTTTGTGCCCGCTGGAACGCCGCGTCCCATCGTCAACCGCCTTAACGAGGCAATCCACAAGGCGCTGGCCGATCCCGAGTTGCGCGCGCAGCTGCAGTCGCGCGGCGCCGAGGTTGCGCCCGGTACGCCCGAAGAACTTGCCAAACATATTGCGAGCAACATGACGCTGTGGGGCGATGCGGTGAAGCGTTCGGGCGCGGCGGTGGACTAGGGCGATCGCAGGGGCGCATAAAAAAAGCGACCGGGTGGTCGCTTTTTTTTGCCGAACTGTCGACGCGTTGAGCTGGCGGTGACTATGTTCCGGGTTTGATTTTTTTGGTCTGGCTGATCACCCATTTTCCGGCGAAGGCCTGCAAGTCGTTCAGGCGCTTGAGCAGATCAGCGCCCATGGTGGTGACGATGTAGCCCTCGTTGCCATGGCTGATCAGGCCGGCGGCGCGCAATTCCTTGATGCGGGTGTTGAGGGTGTTGGGCGTGATGTTGCCGACGCTGTCTTGCAGCAGGCGGAAGGTCTGGGGATGGCCGTCCTTCAGCGCCCACATCACGCGCAATGCGTAGCGTGCTTCCAGCAATTCAAGTAGCTGGCCTACCGCTGCATTTTCTTTGGCGCTCATCAGCTCGTCTCCTCGAGTCACAGTCCGGTTATTGCCCGGTCATTGTCCGGTCACAAGTGGTCATTAAGCAAAAAGCTTCTATCGCTCGGGACCAAATATAACGCAATTCCCTGACTGCTACGAGTTTTATAGCTGCAAATGCCCGCCACATCAGGATGATGGCCTGGAAGTACTACGTCGTCTGAATGAAGGCCTCTGGTTGCAGGGACACCGCGCCACCGGACTGTGATGATGCCATGACAGCTTCTATCACTTGTTGCACGCGCAGCGCGGAGCGTCCGGTGACGGCCGGCGCCGTGCCGGTTTTCACCGCGCGTATGAAACCCTGCAGCACGGTTCTGTGCGCCGCGTGGTCGAAAGCCATGGGATCCGCGCCGCCGCCCGAGGCCTGCCGCCCGCCCGCATTCACGGTCCGGCCGTCCTGGAAAGCCGCCCGCATCTCGCCGCCTTCCAGCGTTGCCGTGCCGCGCGTGAAGTTGAGCTCGATGCGTTCGGGAAAGCCTGGGTAGGCGGCCGTCGTGGCCTGCACCACGGCCACCGCGCCGCTGTCGTAATGCAGCAGCGCGGCCGCCGTGTCTTCGCCTTCCATGCGGTGCACGGCGCTGGTGCTGGCGATACCCGTCACGCGCGCCGGCATACCGATGAGGTCCAGCAGCAAATCCAGTGTGTGGATGGCCTGCGTGATCAGCACACCGCCGCCGTCCCGCGCCAGCGTGCCGCGTCCGGGTTCGTCGTAGTAACTCTGCGGCCGCCACCAGCGCACGGCGGCGGTGGCGCTCACCAGCTGCCCGAGTTCGCCGGATGCGATCAAGGTGCGCAGCGCCACCGCCGCTTCGCGCAGGCGGTGCTGCAGCATGACGGCCAGCGAGACACCGGCTTGTTCGCAGGCCTCGACCAGCGCACGCGCGCGGGTCAGATCTGTCTCCAGCGGTTTTTCGACGAGCACGTGTTTGCCGGCGCGCGCGACGCGCTGCACGAGTTCAAGATGCGTGTTGGGTGGCGTCAGCACCAGCACGGCCGCGATGCTGGTGTCTTCGAGGATGTCCTCCAGCCGCGTGGTCTTGCGCACGCCATCCGGCAGCTTCACGCCCGCCAACCGCTCGGCGTTGCGGCCGTAGACAGACACGAGCTCGGCCTCATCGGCCAAGTCCTGCAGACTGCGGAAATGCGGTGCGGAACCGAGGCCCGCGCCTATGGCGGCGATGCGCAGCCGTTGGGAAGAAAGAGGAGACATGGTTTGCTCGGAAGGTTTGGGTGGCGCCGGCCGCGAGTGCGGCGGGCGCGAAGTTTTTTTCAAAGCGGGCTGTTGAGCCCCGCCTCAATCGGCCGTGATGCGGCGCGTATCTATCAAAGTCTTCCAGCGCGCCGATTCACGCAACTGGAAGGCGGTGAAATCTTCCGGCGTGCTGGCGACGATTTCCAGTCCCTGGTCAAGCATGCGCTTTTTGAGTTCCGGGTCCTGCATGGCGGCGATCACCGCATCGCTGAGCGCCTTCTTCGTGGCGGGAGGCAGGCCTTTGGGCGCGGCCATGCCCTGCCACGAATAGACCTCGGCGCCTTTCACGCCGGCCTCGGCCAGCGTGGGCACTTCGGGCAGCACAGGCGAGCGCTTGTCGCCGGTGACGGCAATGGCCCGCAACTTGCCCGCGCGGATGTGCGGCAGCACGGCATTGACGTTCTGGAAAGAAAAATCGACCTGGTTGCCCAGCAGGTCGTTGACCGCCGGGGCGCCGCCTTTGTAGGGTACGTGCACGCCTTCGGTTTTGGACTGCTGCCAGAAGAGTTCGGCGGAAAGGTGGTCGGATGAGCCATTGCCCGAACTCGCAAACGAAACCTTGCCCGGCGTCTTGCGCAGCAGCGCCAATACATCATCCACCGTGCGCTCGGGCCGCGCGATATTCGCGACCAGCACATTGGGCGCTTGCACCGGCACGCTGATGTAGTCGAAATCTTTGGTGGCGTCGTAGGGCACACCCTTGAGCAGGTGCGGCGTGATGACAAACGAGCCCAGCGATGACACCAGCAGCGTATAGCCGTCGGCCGGCGCGCGTTTGACCTGGCCCGTTCCTATGGTGCCGGTGGCGCCGGGCCGGTTGTCAACCACGAAGCTGCCGCCCAGCTTGGCCTGCAGTTGCAGCGCCAGCGCGCGCGCCACCATGTCGGTGGAGCCGCCCGCGGGAAAGGGCACGACGATGACCACGGGCTTGGCCGAAGGCCAGGCGCCTTGCGCCCAGGCGGGCAGGGTTGTGAGTGACAGCAGGGACAGGACGGCGCCGGCAAGCGTTGACTGGATAAGGGAACGGCGTTTCATGGTGTCTCCTCAACGTATGAGCGTATGAACGTATGAACGTGATGTGCAGAATGAAATGAAGGCGACCTGCGCCGCCTTCATCCCTTTTTCAACTGACTCTTTTCAAGGTGTCTTTTCCGCTTACTTGATGGCCTGGATGCGCTCGTACAGGCTCTTGGGCCAGGGCGCGTCGGCGGCGGTCAGCGAAGGCAGTACTGCCGCGGCGAAAGGCGCGCGGTCCACCTTGTTGACGGTCTTGCCCTTTTTCTCGAACTCGGTGACCAGGCGATTTTCCGCGTCGACGATGTCCTGGCTGGCGCGGCTGGATGCCTCCCACAGCACCTGGTCAAAAATCTTCTTGTCGGCGTCGCTGAGCTTGGACCAGACCGAACCCGACACGGCGGTGACCAGCGACTCGGTGATGTGGCCCGTCAGCGTGATGTACTTCTGCACTTCATAGAACTTCTTGGCCTCGATGGTGGGCAGCGGGTTTTCCTGCGCATCGACCGTGCCGTTCTGCAGTGCCAGGTAGACCTCGGCAAACGCGATGGGCGTGGGGTTGGCGCCCACTGCCTTGGGGAACATCACGAACAGCGGCGCATCAGGCACACGCAGCTTGAGCCCCTTCATGTCCTCGGGCTTGAAGATGGCCTTGTTCGAAGTCATGTGGCGCAGGCCGTAATAGGTGTATCCGGCAATGTGCTGGCCGCCCGTCTTGCTTGAATAGCCCTGGGCCAGTTCCTGGAAGATGGGCCCGTTGCGGAAGGCCTGGAAATGGTTGTAGTCGCGGAACACAAAAGGCGCGGCGGCGATGGACAGCGGCGGGTAGGCGCGGCCGGCAAAGGCTGCGCCGGTGTAGATGATGTCCACGGTGCCCAGGGTCAGGCCCTGATTGATTTCGGTTTCCTTGCCGAGCGACGAAGCCGGGAAGACTTCGACCACATAGCGGCCATTGGTCTTTTTCTTGATCTCGTCAGCGGCCCACACGGCCTGCTTGTGAAAGGTTTCGGATGTCTCGTAGACGTGCGCCCATTTGAGTTTGGTCTGGGCGAAGGCGCTGCCCGCGCCCAGCGTGCCGGCCAGTGCCAGCAGCGTCACGGCCGCAAGGCTGCAAAGGGTTTTGCGCTTCATGTTTTTTGTCTCCTGATATTGGTATGTTGTGAGTAACCGGGTGAGTGGGTATCGCTGGTGGAAAAAGGCGCCGGGGTATACCGCCCCCGATGCCATACTGGGCTGAAACGCGCCCAATTCAGGGAGGCCATCCGGGATCCTCTAAATCCCGGACGGCCGATGTCCTGGACTGTCCTTAGCGGACCATGCAGGGCATCTTGTTGTTGAACTTCCAGTCGGGGATCAGGTACTGCATGGCCACGGCATCGTCCCGCGCGCCCAGGCCGTGCTTGAGGTAAAGCTGGTGGGCTTTTTCCACTTCGGCCATGTCCAGTTCCACGCCCAGGCCGGGCTGCTTGGGAACGGCGACCTCGCCACCCACAATTTGCAACGGCGCCTTGGTCAGGCGCTGGCCGTCCTGCCAGATCCAGTGCGTGTCGATTGCGGTGACTCTGCCCGGAGCGGCCGCGGCCACGTGCGTGAACATCGCCAGGGAAATGTCGAAGTGGTTGTTGGAGTGCGAGCCCCAGGTCAGCCCCCAGGTCTGGCAGATCTGCGCCACGCGCACCGAGCCCTGCATGGTCCAGAAGTGCGGGTCGGCCAGCGGGATGTCGACCGACTGCAGGTGGATGGTGTGCGAGAGCTCGCGCCAGTCGGTGGCGATCATGTTGGTGGCGGTAGGCAGGCCGGTGGCGCGGCGGAATTCCGCCATGACCTCGCGGCCCGAGAACACGCCTTCGGCGCCGCAAGGGTCTTCGGCGTAAGCCAGCTCTTTGTGGTGGTCCTTGCAGATGCGAATGGCGTCCTTGAGCAGCCAGCCGCCGTTAGGGTCCAGCGTGATGCGCGCATCGGGAAAGCGCTCCGACAGCGCAACGATGGCTTCCATTTCTTCCTCGCCGCGCAGCACCCCGCCCTTGAGCTTGAAGTCCTTGAAGCCGTAGCGCTTGTAGGCGGCTTCGGCCAGCGCAACGATGCCCTTGGCGTCCATGGCCGCCTCATGGCGCAGGCGCAGCCAGTCGTCCTGCGCATCGGGGGCCGAGGCATAGGCCAGGTCGGTCTTCTTGCGGTCGGCGACATAAAAGAGGTAGCCCAGCATGGCGACCGAGTCGCGCTGCTGGCCGTCGCCCAGCAGAGCGGCGACCGGCACGCCGAGGAACTGGCCCAGCAAGTCGAGCAGGGCGCTTTCTACAGCTGTGACCGCATGGATCGCCACGCGAAGGTCAAAGGTCTGGTTGCCGCGGCCGCCGCTGTCGCGGTCGGCAAACTGGGTGCGCAGGGTGTTGAGGATGCGGTTCCAGTCGCCAATGGACTGGCCTTCGATCAGCGGGGTCGCATCTTGCAGGGTGTTGCGGATCTTCTCGCCGCCCGGAACCTCGCCCACGCCGGTGCGGCCGGAGCTGTCGGTCAGGATCAGGATGTTGCGGGTGAAGAAGGGGCCGTGCGCGCCGCTCAGGTTCAGCAGCATGCTGTCCTGGCCGGCAACCGGAATCACCTGGACGCGGGTGATGCGGGGCGTTTGTGAAGCGGCGGGAGTGGAAACTGGGGAGGCTTGGGGAGCAGGCATACCGGGCATGTTGTAGATGGTTGATAAAGCTGGTTTATCAGTTATCGTACAACTCGCCGATTGTTTATGCAACCAGGTTTGCACCCAGGGGCTGGGCGGTCGGTGCCTCTGCGGCTTCTCCGGGCGGCTGCATGGTGTGCGCATTGTTGCCCCGGCGCAGCCGTTCGCGGCTGTTGGACAGGTGGGTGCGCATGGCGGCGCGCGCGGCCTCGGCGTCCTGGTTGCGGATGGCGTTGTAAATGCTTTCGTGCTCGCTGTTGACCCGCTGCAGGTAGTTGAAGCGGCCCTCGGGCGCGCTGTGCGCGGTGTTCACGCGGGTGCGCGGAATGATCATGGTGCCCAGGTAGGTCATCAGGTCGGCGAAGTGCCGGTTGCCGGTGGAGCGGGCCACTTCCATGTGGAACTGGAAGTCGGGCGGCACAGCGTCGGAGTCCAGGCTGATGGAGTCGTGGAAGGCGCGCAGGGCGTTTTCCATGGCCAGCAGGTTTTCGGGCGTCCGCCTCTGGGCGGCCAGGCCGGCGGCCTCGGTTTCCAGGCTGATACGCAACTCCAGCACCGAGATCACGTCGGCCACGGTGGCGAAGTCCTCGGCTGTGATCTTGAAGTTGCCGGCGTTCTGCGGCTGCAGCACAAAGGTGCCTATGCCGTGGCGGGTTTCCACCAGGCCCGAGGCCTGCAGCTTGGAAAGCGACTCGCGCACCACGGTGCGGCTGACGTCGAAGCGGGCCATGATTTCGGCTTCGGTCGGCAGCTTCTCGCCGGGCTGGAGACGGCCTTCGCGGATGCTGCCGGCCAAGCTTTCAACGATCTCGCCCACCAGCCCACGGGGCCGGCGCATGCGCGGCGGCTCCCCGTGAAAGGCAGGCGTAAGGCCTGCTTCGGGATGACTAGGGGTTTTCCTTGAGTCCATTAAAAAACCATTGACAAGCTAGGGGGCGAAACCGAGAATTCCGAGTCATCAGACAACCTATGACTGATGCATTTGTAGGTTGACTTTAACAAACTCCAAAAAAAAGTCCAGTGTTTGTCGGCGTTTGTGGCGACACGGATCCAGATACAAAAAATGACCATCAAAGTGCATGAAAAACTCCTGTTGACTGGCGCGGCCGGCGGTTTGGGCAAGGCCCTGCGCGAGCGCCTGAAGGCCAACTGCTCGGTGCTGCGCCTGTCTGACGTGCAGCCCTTTGGCGCCGCCGCGGCTGGCGAAGAAATTGTGTTGGCCGACCTGGCTGATTCCGCCGCCGTGCACACCATGGTTCAGGGCGTGGACGCCATCGTCCACCTGGGCGGTGTTTCGGTGGAAGGGCCTTTCGGTCCCATCCTGCAGGCCAACATCCTGGGCGCCTATAACTTGTATGAAGCGGCGCGCAAGAACGGCGTGAAGCGCATAGTCTTTGCCAGCTCCAACCACGTCACCGGTTTTTACCGCCAGGACGAGACCATCAACGCGGACCATCCGCCGCGCCCCGACGGCCTGTACGGCCTGAGCAAGGCCTTCGGCGAAGACCTTGCACGCCTTTATTTCGACCGCTACGGTATCGAAACCGCTTGCGTGCGCATTGGTTCTTCCTTTGCCGAGCCCAAGGATCGCCGTATGCTGGCCACCTGGCTGAGCTTTGACGACCTGCACCGCCTGATCACCGCCTGCCTCACCACACCGGTGCTGGGCCACAGCATCATCTTTGGCATGTCCGACAACGCCGTGACCTGGTGGGACAACAGCCGCGCCCGCCACATCGGCTACGTGCCCAAAGACAGCTCAGACATCTTCCGCGAGGCTGTCTACGCCCGCACACCCGCGCCCGATCTGAAGGATCCGGTGGCCCAGTACCAAGGCGGGGGTTTTGTCGTGGCCGGCCCTTTCGGCGACTGAGCAAGCGGCTGTACTTATGAGTGAAGTTCAAGTCGAACTGGTTCTGGATGCGCGCAACGGCGTGGGCGAAAGCCCCGTCTGGGACGCCGCCGAACAGGCGCTGTATTGGGTCGACATTCCGGCGCGCCGCTTGTGCCGCTGGAGCGTGGCCGATGCCGCATTGACCGAATGGCTGGCGCCTGAGATGCCCGCCTGCATTGCCCGGCTGGGCAATACGCGGGACTGGATTGCCGGCGCCGAGAGCGGCGTTTTTCGCCTCAGCCTCGAGGCCGGCGGCAAGCTGGGCTTTCATAAGCTGGCCGGCGTAACCCACGCGCAGGCCGGCATGCGTTTTAACGACGGCCGCTGCGACCGGCAAGGGCGCTTCCTGGCCGGCACCATGCAGATGAACATGGCGCTAGGCGCGCGCGTCGGCAACATCTACAGCTACCAGGGCAATGGCCTCAAGGTGCTGCTGGAAGGTTTCATCACGCCCAACGGCATGGCCTTCAGCCCGGACGGCCGCACCATGTATTTGTCAGACTCGCATCCGTCGGTGCAGTCGGTCTGGGCGTTTGATTACGACACCGCGACCGGCACGCCTTCAAACCGCCGCCTCTTCATCGACATGAATCCGCTGCCCGGTCGGCCCGACGGTGCGGCCGTCGACGCCGACGGTTGTTACTGGATCTGCGGCAACGACGCGGGCCTCATTCACCGCTTCACGCCTGCCGGCAAGCTGGACCGCTCGCTGGTCGTGCCCGTGAAGAAGCCCGCCATGTGCGCCTTCGGCGGCGCCGGGCTTGACACCCTGTTCGTGACATCGATACGCCCCGAAGGTGTCGATCTATCTGACCAGCCGCTGGCCGGTGGTGTGTTCGCGTTGCGCCCCGGCGTGCGCGGGCTGCCCGAAACCGCGTGCCTGTATTAAAAAAAGTTTCCGTTACCCGTTTCCCGTTACCTGCTTTCCACCACCAACCTAGAGGATGAGACATGAAGATTAAAAAAACATTGTTCGCGGTCGCTGCCGCCCTGGCAGTGATGCCGTTGGCAAGCTTTGCCACCGAGTTCCGCTCGTCGGACATTCACCCCGACGGCTACCCCACGGTTGAGGCCGTCAAGTTCATGGGTGAGCGCCTGAAGGTGTTGACTAACGGCAAGCACAGCATCAAGGTGTTCAACAACAGCGCCCTCGGCAGCGAAAAAGACACCATCGAACAGACCAAGATTGGCGCGCTGGCGATGACCCGCGTGAACATCGCGCCGATGAACAACATCTGCCCTGAAACGCAGGTCCCGACCATGCCTTTCCTGTTCCGCTCCAAGGACCACATGCGGCATGTGCTGGACGGCCCTATCGGCGAGCAGATTCTGGCTTCGTGCGCGCCGCAGGGCTTTATCGGCCTGGCGTATTACGACAGCGGTGCGCGCAACCTGTACACCGTCAAAAAGCCGGTTCGCTCCCTCGCGGACGCGAAGGGCCTGAAAGTGCGCGTCCAGCAGTCGGACCTCTGGGTGTCCCTGTTGGAAGCCATGGGTGCGAACGCCACGCCCATGCCGTTTGGCGAGGTGTACACCGCGCTGAAGACCGGCCTGGTCGATGCCGCCGAAAACAACTACCCGTCGTACGAAAGCTCGCGCCACTTTGAAGTGGCCAAGTACTACTCCATCACCGAGCATTCGATGGCGCCTGAGATGCTGCTGTTCTCCAAGCGCACCTGGGACGGCCTGAGCGCAGATGACCAGAAAGCCATCCGCCAGGCGGCCAAGGAGTCGGTGCCTTACATGCGCAAGCTGTGGGACGACCGCGAAGAAAAATCGCTGGCAACCGTCAAGGCCGGTGGCGCCGAGATCATCCAGGTCGACAAGGTGTCCTTCCAGAACGCCATGAAGCCCGTGTATGACAAGTTCATCACCGACGCGGCGCTCAAGAGCCTCGTCAAACGGATCCAGGACACCAAGTAAGCCCTGATCCCGCGCCGGCCGTGTTTGCGGCCGGCGCGTTTACGGCAATTCTCATTTTTGCCGCTTAACAAGTTCTCTCAGGAGCGGTCTTTGCGTCCGCACTTTATATGTACACAAAAATTTGTCGCCGGCTCGCCCGGACCTGCATGTGGCTGGGCATCTTCGGCCTTGTGGCGGTGATTTGCGCCGTCAGCTGGCAGGTCTTCGGCCGCTACGTCCTGAACAACACCCCCACTTGGGCGGAGAGCCTGGCTTTGCTGCTGGTGTTGTATGTCACCATGTTCGGCACGGCTGTGGGCGTTCGCGACGCCGGCCATATCGGGTTGGAATCCCTCCTGGTGCTCGCACCGGAAAACATCCGCCTGAAGATGGAATACCTGATTCACGCGCTGGTGATGCTGTTCGGCGCCGCCATGGCCTACAACTGCGCCTCGCTGGCCGAGTCCGTGTGGAGCTACCGTTTGCCCACCCTGTGGATTTCCGAGGGATGGCGCTATGTTCCCGCAACGATTGCGGGCGTTCTCATTGTGATGTTCTCCATCGAACACATCATCGCACTCGCCAAGGGCGAAGAAGTCGAACCCGCTTGGGGCTAAGCATCCATCATGACTATTCCATTACTCATTCTCTGCCTCTCCTTCACGCTCTTTCTTTTACTGGGCGTGCCGGTGGCGTTTTCCATCGGTTTGTCCGCGCTCGCCACGCTGCTGTACGAAGGCCTGCCGCTGGCAGTCGGTTTTCAGCAGATGACGTCCGGCATGGGCATCTTTTCCTTTCTTGCGATTCCTTTTTTCATCTTCGCCGGTGAGCTGATGCTTTACGGCGGGATCGCCGATCGCATCGTCAACCTGGCCCGTAACCTGGTGGGCCATGTGCGCGGCGGTCTGGGCATGTCCAACGTGGTGGCCTGCACGCTGTTCGGCGGCGTTTCGGGCTCGCCCGTGGCGGACGTGTCCGCGATGGGCGCCGTGATGATCCCGATGATGAAAAAAGAGGGCTACCACGCCGACTACGCGGTCAACGTGACCACGCATGCCGCACTGGTGGGCGCGCTGATGCCGACCAGCCACAACCTGATCATCTATTCGCTGGCCGCCGGCGGCAAGGTTTCGATTGCCGCGCTGATCCTGGCGGCGCTGCTGCCCGCCGCCATCCTGACCATCTGCAACCTGGCGGCGGCTTACCTGGTCGCCGTGAAACGCGGTTACCCCGCCGGCAGTTTCCCCGGCTGGGCCATTGTCGGGCGTTCGCTTGCCGCGGCGCTGCCGGGCCTGATGATCGTGGTGCTGATTCTGGGCGGCATCCTTTCCGGGATCTTCACCGCCACTGAATCCGCCGCCGTGGCGGTCCTCTATGCGCTAGCCCTGACCATCTTTGTCTACCGCACGTTGAAGTGGGAGCACTTCATCAAGGCGGCTTCAAAAGCCGTCAAGACGACCGGCATCATCCTGCTGCTGATCGGCATTTCAAGCACCTTCGGCTACCTGATCAGCCTTTACGGCGTCGCGGAACTGACTGGGCAGATGCTGTCGCAGGTGACCACCACGCCGTGGGTGATTTTCCTGTTGATCAACATCATCCTGTTCGTGCTCGGCACCTTCCTGGACATGGCGGCCACCATCTTGCTGTGCACGCCGATTTTCCTGCCGATCGCCCAGCACTACGGCATGAGCTCGGTGCAGTTCGGCATCGTGTTGCTGATCAACTGCGCGCTGGGCCTGAACACGCCGCCTGTGGGCACCACCCAGTTTGTGGGTTGCGCCATCGGTGGGGTGTCGGTGGGCACCGTGATGCGCACCATCTGGCCCTTTTACGGCGCGCTGATTTTTGCGCTCGCGCTGGTCACGTTTGTGCCGGCCTTTTCCATGTGGCTGCCCAGCCTGTACATGGTGGTTGGCAAGTAAGGAAATAACTCACCATGGCCGCACCGCTCCATATCCGCATGCACCCTCGCGACAACGTCGCGATCGTCGCCAACGATGGCGGCCTGCCCGAGGGCACCGTCTTCGAGGACGGCCTGCGGCTGGTGGAGCGTGTTCCGCAGGGCCACAAGGTGGCGCTGGTCGATTTGCCCAAGGGCGCCGCCGTGTTGCGCTACAACGTGCCGATCGGCTACGCGCTGAAAGACATTCCCGCCGGCAGCTGGGTGCATGAGCGCCTGCTGGAGATGCCCGACGCGCGCGCGCTGGAAAACCTGCCCAAGGCCACGGTGCGGCCCGAGCCGCTGCCGGCACTGGAAGGCTATACCTTCGAGGGCTTTCGCAACCCGGACGGTTCGGTCGGCAGCCGCAACATCCTGGCCATCACCACCACGGTGCAGTGCGTGGCCGGTGTGGTGGACTTCGCCGTCAAGCGCATCAAGGCCGAACTGCTGCCGCGTTTCCCGAATGTGGACGACGTGGTGGGGCTGGAACACACTTATGGCTGCGGCGTGGCGATTGACGCGCCCGACGCCATCATCCCGATACGCACGCTGCGCAACATCAGCCTGAACCCCAACTTCGGCGGTGAAGTGATGGTGGTGAGCCTGGGCTGCGAGAAGCTGCAGCCCGAGCGCCTGTTGCCGCCGGGCAGCATACAGATCGTTGACGAACGCAACGTGGCCGATGTGGGCACCAATGCGGAAGCGGCGCTGGACGTGGTCTGCCTGCAGTCCGAGAACCACGTGGGCTTCATGTCCATGATCGATTCGATCATGGCGACCGCCTTGCTGCACCTGGAACGGCTCAACGCGCGCAAGCGCGAGACGGTCCCCGCCAGCGAACTGGTGGTGGGCGTGCAGTGCGGCGGCAGCGACGCGTTTTCGGGCGTGACGGCGAACCCCGCGGTGGGCTTTGCCACCGACTTGCTGGTGCGCGCCGGCGCAACAGTGATGTTCTCTGAAACCACCGAGGTGCGCGACGGCATTGACCAGCTGACTTCGCGCGCCAGCACGCCGGAAGTGGCTGACGCCATGATCCGCGAGATGGCCTGGTACGACGCCTACCTGCAAAAGGGCAGGGTAGACCGCAGCGCCAACACCACGCCGGGCAACAAAAAAGGCGGCCTTTCCAATATCGTCGAAAAAGCCATGGGCTCCATCGTGAAGTCGGGCAGCGCGCCCATCAGTGGCGTGCTTTCACCGGGCGAGAAGGTTAAACAAAAAGGCCTGATCTATGCCGCGACGCCCGCCAGCGATTTCATCTGCGGCACGCTGCAGCTGGCTGCCGGCATCAACATCCATGTGTTCACCACCGGCCGCGGCACGCCTTACGGCCTGGCCGAGGTGCCGGTGATCAAGGTCGCCACGCGCAGCGACCTGGCGCGGCGCTGGCACGACCTGATGGACATCAACGCCGGCCGCATCGCCGACGGTGACGCCACGATCGAGGAGGTGGGCTGGGAGCTGTTCCGCTTCATGCTGGACGTGGCCAGCGGACGCAAGAAAACATGGGCCGAGCAGTGGAAGCTGCACAACGCGCTGGTGCTGTTCAACCCGGCCCCAGTGACCTGAGCCGTCCATCGGCGACATAACCACGACCACAAACACGAACACAACCACAACCAGAAGGAGACAGACCATGACCATGATTTCGTCGAGCTTGCGCACTCTGCGCCCGGCGTTGCGGCTACTGGCGGCTGCCGGCCTTGTGGTCGCTGCCGGCACAGCGTCCGCTGCCACCTGGGTGTACGTGTCGAACGCCGACAGCCAGGAGATCTCGGTGCTCGAGCTGGATCGCGCCCAAGGCATCCTGAAGCCGATCGAGACCGTGAACGTGGGCGGCACCGTGATGCCCATGGCCGTGAGCCCGGACAAGCGCTTCCTCTATGCCGCGCTGCGCTCGCAGCCTTTTCGAGTCGTGAGCTTTGCCATCGACGGCCCCAGCGGCAAGCTGCGCAAGCTGGGCGAGGCGTCGCTGGCCGACAGCATGGCCAACATCGACACCGACCTGACCGGCCGCTGGCTTTTCGCTGCCTCCTATCCCGGCCACAAGATCACCGTGAACGCCATCGACAAGGACGGCAAGGTAGGCGCCGTCCAACAACTGATCCCCGGGATCGCAAATGCGCACGCCATCCATGCCGATTCGGCCAACCGCTTTGTGCTGGCCACCAGCCTGGGCAACGACAACATCTCAAGCTGGCGTTTTGATGCCACCACCGGCGTACTTTCGCCGAATGACCCGGCGCTGACCACAACCGCCGCAAAAGCCGGCCCGCGCCATTTTGTGTGGGACAAGTCGCACCGCTTTGTTTATCTGCTGGACGAGCTGGACGCGCAACTCCATGTCTTCGCTTGGGACGGTGCGCGCGGCACGCTCAAGCTGCTGCAGACCCGGACCACACTGCCCACTGGTTTTACCGACAAGCCATGGGCCGCCGACCTCCACCTTACGCCCGACGGCCGTTACCTCTACGCGTCGGAGCGCACTTCCAGCACGCTGTCGGCCTTCCGTGTCGACGCCGCCACCGGCCTGCTGGAGCCGATAGGCCAGACGCCCACCGAAAAGACGCCGCGCGGCTTCGCCATCGATGCCGCAGGCCGCTACCTGATCGCGTCGGGCCAGGACTCGCACAGCGTGTCTGTCTACGCCATTGATTCCGCGACCGGCGCGCTGGGCGCACCCAAGCGCCTGCCTGTCGGCAAGAACCCGAACTGGATTGAAATCGTTGAGATGCCTTAAGCATTAAACGCGCGAGGTCCCATCCGCTCATTCGATACACCTCACCCACGCGACATACCCGATACACCCAAAAGGAGACACCTCATGCAACGCCGTACCCTGATCAATACCGCGCTGGCCGCCATGGCCGCTACAGCCGGCTTCTCCGCCCTCTCCGCATTCGCCCAGGGCAATTGGCCGACCGGCAAGCCCATCACCTACATGGTGCCCTTCGCCGCGGGCGGCACCACCGACGTGCTGGGCCGGCTGATCGGGCAGAAGCTCGGCACCGCGCTCGGCACCACCATCATCGTTGACAACAAGCCGGGCGCGGGCGGCAGTGTCGGTTCGGAGATCGGCTCGCGCGCCGCGCCCGACGGCTTCACGCTGGTGGGCGGCACGGTCAGCTCGCATGCGATCAACGTCAGCCTGTATCCCAAGATCGGCTATGACCCCATCAAATCTTTTGTGCCTGTGACGCTCATCGGCACCAACCCGCTGGTGCTGGTGGTCAACCAGGCCAGCCCCTACAAGACGCTGAAAGATGTGCTCGAAGCCAGCAAGGCCAAGAACGGCGGCCTTTCCTCCGCCTCGGCCGGCACCGGCACCTCGCAGCACCTCTCGCTGGAACTGCTGGCCTTTCGTTCCGGCGTGAAGTTCACGCACGTCCCCTACAAGGGCAGCGGCCCGGCGATCCAGGACGTGATAGGCGGGCAGGTCGACATGATGTTCGACACCAGCGTCGTGGCGGCTCCGCATGTGCAAAGCGGCAAGCTGCGCGCGATCGCGGTGACCTCCGCCAGCCGGCTGGCGTCCATGCCCGATGTGCCGACGGTGGCCGAATCCGGCTTGCCGGGCCTGGCCAATTTTGAGGTGCTGTCCTGGCAGGCGATTTTTGCGCCGGCCGGAACGCCCGCGCCGGTGGTTGACCGCCTGCACAACGAGATTGCCCGCATCCTGGCCGAACCCGAGATGCAAGGAAAGCTCAAGGGCTTCGGCATGGAGCCGGCCAATATGACGACGGCGCAGATCGCCGCCTTCCAGCGCGCCGAAGTGGCGAAGTGGGCGCAGGTCATCAAGGCCGCGAACATCAAGGCCGAATAGCAGGACCTGCCCGGCAGGTGCCTGGCGCCCGCCGCGACCTGCGGGCAAACCAAATCCCAACAGAAATCGTAGAAGCAAACACCATGACACAAGCAACTCCTTACCAACCGTTTCCCAACAGCTTCAAGCGAGACCTGCTGGCCGGCAAAAAACTGATCGGCTGCTGGTCGTCGCTGGCCAACGCCATCACCACCGAGGTGCTGGGCGTGGCCGGTTTCGACTGGATCCTTCTTGACGGCGAACATTCGCCCAATGACGTGGGCACCTTCATCCCCCAGCTGATGGCGCTCAAGGACAGCCCGAGCGCGCCCTTTGTGCGTCCCACCTCCAACAACGCAGTGGAGATGAAGCGCCTGCTCGACGCGGGGTTCTACAACTTCCTCGTGCCGTTTGTTGAAAGCGCCGACGAAGCCCGCCAGGCCGTCGCTGCCACGCGTTACCCGCCCCAGGGCATACGCGGCGTGTCGGTGTCCCAGCGCAGCAACCGCTACGGCACGGTGCCCGAGTACTTCAAGGGCATCAACGACCAGATCTGCGTCGCGGTGCAGATCGAAAGCAGCGCCGGCGTCGCGGCTTCGCGTGCGATTGCCGAAGTCGAAGGCGTGGACTGCATTTTTGTGGGGCCTTCCGACCTGGCCGCCGGCCTGGGTCACCTGGGCAATTCCGGCCACCCCGACGTGCAAAAAGCCATCGCCAGCGTGTTCGCGGACGCCAAGGCCTGCGGCAAGCCCACGGGCATCCTGGCGCCGGTGGAAGCCGACGCGCGGCGCTACATGGAAATGGGCGCCACCTTTGTCGCCGTGGGCAGCGACCTCGGCGTATTCCGATCGGCCACGCAAGCGCTGCACGACCGCTACCGTACCTGATGCCGCCCTTGGTATCGCCCTTGGTATCGCGCGTGATACGCGCATTGTTTTCTGACTGAAATTTGACTGGAGTATTTGAATGAGCAAGCTTGGATTTATCGGACTGGGCATCATGGGCAACCCGATGGCGGCGCACCTGATCGCGGCAGGGCACGAGGTTTTCATGACCACTTTGGGCAAAGTGCCCGCGGAACTTCTGACCGGCAAGGGCAAGGCCTGCGATTCCATCACCGACGTCGTCAAGCAGGCCGACATCATCTTCCTGATGCTGCCCGACACGCCCGACGTGGCCAAGGTGCTGTTCGGCGAAGGCGGCGTGGCCGGCGCGCTGACGAAGGGCAAGACGGTGGTGGACATGAGTTCCATCTCGCCCATGGACACCAAGGAGTTCGCCAAAAAAATCAATGCCCTGGGCTGCGATTACCTGGATGCCCCGGTGTCTGGCGGCGAGGTCGGCGCCAAGGCGGCCAGCCTCACCATCATGGTGGGCGGCCCGCAAGCGGCCTTCGACCTGGTCAAGCCTTTGTTCGAACTGATGGGAAAAAACATCACGCTCGTGGGCGGCAACGGCGACGGCCAGACCTGCAAGGTGGCCAACCAGATCATCGTGGCGCTGAACATCGCGGCCGTCGGTGAAGCCCTGCTGTTCGCCAGCAAGGCCGGCGCCGACCCCGCCAAGGTGCGCCAGGCGCTGATGGGCGGCTTTGCCTCCTCGCGCATCCTGGAAGTGCACGGCGAGCGCATGATCAAGCGCACCTTTGCGCCCGGTTTCCGCATCGGCCTGCACCAGAAGGATTTGAACCTGGCTCTCAGCGGTGCGCGCACCCTGGGCCTGGCCCTGCCGCAAACCGCCGGCGCCGCCCAATTGATGCAGGCCTGCGCCGCCAACGGCATGCAGGACCTGGACCATTCCGCGCTGGTGCGTGCGCTGGAATTGCTGGGCAATCACGAAGTCGCGAAATCGGCTTGAAACCGGCCTGAACCAAGACAAGCGCGTACGAGGAGCCCGGCAGAGGCTCCCGGCGCGGCGGAGGGACCATCCGTTTTTGAGATCATTCAGGAGACAAGCATGGCTATCAATCGACGAGAACTTATTGCGGCTTCACTGGCTGTGGGGGCAGGCGCCGGAACCGGCGCCGCCAATGCCCAGGCCGGATGGCCCTCCAAACCGATACGCCTGGTGGTGCCTTACCCACCGGGCGGCTCTTCGGACATCATCGCGCGCGCCATCTCGCAGCCGCTGTCCGAAGCGCTCAAGCAGTCTGTCATCGTGGACAACAAGGCCGGCGCCAACGGCAACCTGGGCGCCGACATCGTGGCCAAGTCCGCGCCCGACGGCTACACGCTGCTGCTGTGCGACACCGGCGCGCTGGCCATCAGTCCCTCGGTCTATCCCAAGCTGGGCTTCGATCCATCCAAGGACCTGCGCGGCGTCACCATGCTCGCCTATTCACCGCACCTGCTGGTGGTCCATCCTTCGGTGCCCGCGAACAACCTCAAGGAACTGGTGGCGCTGTCGCACAAGACCGACCTGAACTTCGCGGTGACGGCCATGGGCAGCGCGCCGCACCTGGCCGGCGTGGCGGTGGAGCGGGCCAGCAAGGCCAAGTGGCAGTACATCCCCTACAAGGGCGGCTCTCAGGCGGTCAGCGACACCATCGCGGGGCAGACGCAGATTTTGATGAACGGCATGCTGGCCACCTTGCCGCACGTGCAAAGCGGCAAGCTGAAAGTCCTGGGCGTTTCCAAGAGCACGCGCATGCCGCTGATCGGTAATGTGCCGACGCTGGCAGAGCAGGGGCTTGCCAATTTCGAGTCCGGCACCTGGCAGGGCCTGCTGGTAGCCAACGGCACGCCGGCGGCCATCGTCAACCGTCTCAACAACGAACTCATCAAGATCATTCGCAGCCCCGACATACGCGCCAAGCTCGCAGGGCAGGGCGCCGAGGTTGTGACCATGACGCCGGCGCATCAAGACAGTTTTTTCAACCAGGAGCGAAGCCGTTGGGCCAAGGTTGTGGCGGATGCGAACATCAAGCTGGATTGAAAACGGCTTGCGTGAATTAGTGGCGATATCGCCCGATATCTTCTGATGAGGGCGGGTCATCTGTGCGAACATCCCGGCAGGGATTGAACACTGACACAATATACGAGCCCGCCCGCTAGAGGCGGCCGTTAGCCATCACTCCAGGAGACAAAAATTGCGTAGATCTTTCAAGGGGCTTTTATGCCTCTCCTTCGCGCTATGCGCGAGCGCCGCGATGGCCCAGACCAAGTTGCGGGCATGGAACATCCACCCCGATGGGTATCCCGTTTCGGAAGCGCTCAAGAGCTTTGTGGAACAGGTCGCCAAGAGTACCGGCGGCCGTTACAACATCGAGCTTTTCAACAACGGCGCGCTAGGCGACCAGCCCAAGGCGGTGCAGATGCTCAAGAGCGGCGAGATAGACGTGGCCGAGTTCAGCTCCGGCCCCCTGTCTGACGCCGTGCCCGGCATCAAGGTGTTGAACCTGCCTTTCCTGTTCACCGATTCGGCCCACATGTTTCGCCACCTGGACGGCAAGCTGGGCGAACGTTTTTCCGCCAACCTGAAAGCCGCCGGCTTTGTGGTGCTGGGCTGGTATGACGGCGGAGGCCGATCGTTTTACTGCGTCAAACCTGTCAACAACATCCGCGATCTCGCCGGCATGAACATCCGCGTGCAGCAGTCCGAGGTTTACATCGAAATGGTCAAGCTCATGGAAGCCAAGCCGGTGGCCTTGCCCTTCAAGGATGTGCTCGGCGCCCTGGAGCAGGGCAAGGTCGATTGCGCCGAGAACAACCTGCCTTCATATGAATCCACCGGCCATTACAAGGTGGCCAAGAACGTCTACATGACCAACCACGTGATCTCGCCCGAGGCGCTGGTGGTGTCGACCAAACTGTGGGACAAGCTCAGCAAGGAAGACAAGGCCGCCTTCAGCGAGGCCGGCGCAAAGTCCGCCATCCTGATGCGCGAGCTGTGGAACAAGCGCGTTGCCGCTGCCCTGGAGTCCACGACCAAGCAGGGCGCGCAGTTCGTCAAGGTCAAGGACGTGTCGCCCATGGTCAGGCGCATGGGGCCGCTGTACGGCAAGTACATGGCCGACCCGACCACGCGCGAAGAGCTGCTGACGATTATTGCCAAGTGAGCAGCCCGGACGCTTCCCTGCCGCTCGATCCCGCGCGCTTTGCACGAGAGATCGATGGCAAACCCGTCGGCTTGTTCACTTTGCGCAACCGCCAGGGCATGACGGTCTGCGTGACCAACTATGGCGCCAAAATCGAGCAGGTATTGGTGCCGGATCGCGGTGGCCGTTTTGACGACGTGGTGCTGGGTTACGACAGCATTGAAGGCGTGGTGGGCGGTGCGCCTTCCGTGGGCGCTTTTGTGGGCCGCTACGCGGGCCGCATAGAAAACGCCCGCTTCGTGCTTGGCGGCATGGAGCACCAGCTGGCCGCCAACAACGGCCCTCACTGCCTGCATGGCGGCCTGCGGGGTTCGCGCTTTCAGGTCTTCGATGCGGTGCAGGACGACGACGCCGGCGTGGAGATGCGCTACGTGTTCGCCGCCGGCGAAGAAGGCTTTCCCGGTGCGCTGGCCTTGCGCCTGGTGTACAGCGTGACAGAGGCGAACGAACTGGCCATTGACTATGAGGCCGTGGCGCTCGATGCGCCCACCGTGGCCAACTTCACCACCCATGCTTTTTTCAACCTTGAAGGCGCGCGCAGCGAAAGCGCGCTCGGCCATGAAGTGATGATTCGCGCGGATCGCTATTTTGAGATGACATCCGAGCTGATCGCTACAGGCAAGTTGCTGCCAGTGGATGGCACTCCGTTCGATTTCCGCAAGCCGGCCGCGCTCGACACGCGCGTGGGCAAGCCACAGGCCGCCAGCGGAGTGGCCGGATACGACGATTGCTTTGCCATAGAACGCGGTACGGCCAAGGCGGGTGAGCTGGCGCTGTGCGCCCGCGTAGCCGCGCCGGCCAGCGGCCGTGTGATGGAAGTCTGGTCGACCGAGCCCACCATGCAGTTTTACACCGGCATGGTGGCTGGCGAGCCGTTAGCCGGCGGGCTGGGCAAGGATGGCAGGCGCTATGTGCAGCAGCAAAGCCTGTGCTTTGAACCGCAGGGCTACCCGAACGCGCCTAATATCCCGGCCTTTCCCTCGGCTGTTCACACGCCGGGGCAGGGGCGCAAAGGCCGCACGCTTTACCGTTTCAGCGCCTCCTGAAACGACTCGCGCGTGTCAGAATGCTCCGGCAACAAGCAAGGAGCCAGACATGCGTTGGTGGAAGCTGGGGTGGATGGTGGGGTTGGTGTGGGTGCAACTCGCCGGTGGGCCTGTCTGGGCGCAGCCGCAGCAACCCGAACGTGTTCCGCCGCAGATCGTCAAGCTGCCTTTGCTGGTCGACGGCAAGCAGTTGGAGGTCGTCACGCATCTCTACAAACCCGAGGGCGAAGGCCCATTTCCGCTGGTGATTTTTTCCCATGGGCGTGCGCCGTCGCGCGTTGACAGGGCCAAGCTCGAGTACCCGGTGCTGGTGGGCCATGCGAACTACTGGCTGCGCAAAGGGGTGGCCGTGATTGCCCCGGTGCGGCCCGGCTACGGCGACACCGGTGGCCTGGACCGAGAGGATTCAGGCGCACGCTGGAGCGGCAGCGTCTGCAGCGGCGACCCCGACTTCACACGCGTGGCCAGCCGGGCCGGGCAAACAGTGGTCGCGTTGCATCAGTGGGCGCTGCAGCAGCCCTGGGTGCGCAAGGACCGGCTACTGCTGGAGGGTCAATCCGTAGGCGGCATGACTACAGTGTCGGTGGCCGCGCTCAACTTGCCGGGCGTTGTCGGCGCCGTCAACTTCGCGGGCGGCTCGGGCGGCAACCCTGAGACATCGCCCGCCAAAAGCTGCAGCCCCGAAAACATGCGCAAGACCTACAGCGAACTCGGCAAGCTGGTCAAGGTGCCCAACCTCTGGTTGTATGCCGAGAACGACCAGTTCTGGGGCGCGGAAGCACCCCGGGTTTGGTTCGAGGCTTTCAAGGCTGGTGGCAGCGACACGCAGTTCATCCAGACCGGGCCGGTGGCGGGGCACGACGGGCATTCGCTGCTGACCTACGGCGGCAGGATGTGGTCTGTTCCGCTGGATGCGTTTGTCCGCAAGGTGGGGTTGACGTCACCTTGAGCTGTCCCTGCCTTTTCCCGGACGTAAAAAAGCCCGGCGCCTTGAGGGGCCGGGCTTTTTCAGGAGAGGCTGACGCGCTTACAGCGTATCGATAAAGCTGCGCAGCTTGTCGGAGCGCGAAGGGTGCTTGAGCTTGCGCAGCGCCTTGGCTTCGATCTGGCGGATGCGCTCGCGGGTCACGTCGAACTGCTTGCCGACTTCTTCCAGCGTGTGGTCGGTGGACATCTCGATACCGAAGCGCATGCGCAGCACCTTGGCTTCGCGCGGCGTCAGGCTGTCGAGGATGTCTTTCACCACATCGCGCAGGCCGGCCTGCATCGCGGCTTCCAGCGGTGCGGTGTTGGCGCTGTCCTCGATGAAGTCGCCCAGGTGCGAATCGTCGTCGTCGCCGATCGGCGTTTCCATGGAGATCGGTTCTTTGGCGATCTTCATGATCTTGCGGATCTTGTCTTCCGGAATCTCCATCTTGGCGGCCAGGATGCTGGCGTCCGGCTCGAAGCCGAATTCCTGCAGGTGCTGGCGCGACAGGCGGTTCATCTTGTTGATGGTCTCGATCATGTGCACCGGGATGCGGATGGTCCGCGCCTGGTCGGCGATGGAGCGCGTGATCGCCTGGCGAATCCACCAGGTGGCATAGGTCGAGAACTTGTAGCCGCGGCGGTATTCGAACTTGTCGACGGCTTTCATCAGGCCGATGTTGCCTTCCTGGATCAAATCAAGGAACTGCAGGCCGCGGTTGGTGTACTTCTTCGCGATCGAGATCACCAGGCGCAAGTTGGCCTCGATCATCTCTTTCTTGGCGTCGCGCGAGTTGGACTCGCCTTCGTTCATGCGCTTGTTGATGTCCTTGAGCTGGGACAGCGGCACCACCACGCGGGCTTGCAGTTCGGCGAGCTTGGTCTGCAGTTCCTGGATGGGGGGCACGTTACGGGCCATCACCACCGACCAGGGCTTGCCGGCGGCGACTTGTTTCTCAACCCATTTCAGGTTGAGCAGGTTGGGCGGGAAGTCCTTGATGAAGACTTCCTGGGGCATGCCGCACTTCTCGACGATGATGCGACGCAGTTCGCGCTCTTTCTTGCGCACGTCCAGCACTTGGCCGCGCAGCATGTCGCAGAGTTTTTCGATGGTCTTGGCGGTGAAGCGCACGGTCATCAGCTCGTCGCTCAGGGCTTTTTGCGCCTTTACATAGGTGGGCGTGCCATAGCCTTCCTTGTCGTAGGTCTTGTGGACCTTCTCGAACAGGGTGGCGATCTTGTCGAAGCGGCTGAGGGCTTCTTTCTTGAGTTCTTCGAGCTTCTTGGTCAGGGCCTTGGAGCCGCCCTTGCCGTCGTCGTCGTCTTCCTCGTCGAATTCGTCGAAGTCTTCTTCGGCCACGTAGTCGTCGGCCTCGTTGGGGTTGGAGAAGCCGTCGACCACGGTGGAGATGACGATCTTGCCTTCGCGGATTTCCTCGCCCAGGCGCATGATTTCAGCGATGGTGGCGGGGCTTTCCGAGATGGCTTCCATCATCTTCATGAGGCCGCCTTCGATGCGCTTGGCGATCTCGATTTCGCCTTCACGCGTAAGCAGCTCGACCGTGCCCATTTCGCGCATGTACATGCGGACCGGGTCGGTGGTGCGGCCGAATTCGCTGTCGACGGTGGAGAGCGCCGCTTCGGCTTCTTCTTCGGCTTCCTCTTCGGTTGCGACCGTGGGGCCGGTGTTGTTCAACAGCAGGGTTTCGGCATCGGGGGCCTGCTCGTACACGGCCACGCCCATGTCGTTGAGCATGTTGACCACGACTTCCAGCGTTTCGGCATCGACCAGCTTGTCGGGAAGGTGGTCGGAGATTTCGCCGTGCGTGAGGTAGCCGCGCGTCTTGCCGAGCTTGATCAGGGTCTTCAGGCGCAGGCGGCGCTTGAGCATGTCTTCTTCGGAGAGGACGGTTTCGTCCAGGCCGAATTCCTTCATCAGGGCGCGTTCCTTCGCCTTGCTGATCTTCATGCGCAGCGGCTTGACCTTCTCAGTGGTTTCCACGACGGGTTCGCCGACCAGGTCGTCCTCAATGTCGGACATGTCGAGGTCTTCCCCTTCCTTGGGGGCGCCCGCGGCGTTCTTGGGCTTGCGGCCGCGCTTGGCGCCGGTGGTGGCGGCAGGCGCGCTGCCGTCGGCGGCAGGGTTCTTGGGCGGGCGGCCGGGTTTCTTTTTCACGGGCACGTCGGCAGGGGCGGCGAGAGGCTTGGATTCGGGGCTGGACTTGGTCGGCACGGCAGGAGCTTTCTTCAGGGGCAAATCGGAAATCGCGGATTTCAGGAGGGCTTTGCTCACCAGGGCATTGGGTTTGCTGGGTTTGACAGATATGGCGGTTTTTCCCGGTTTTTCAACCTTGCCGCTCTTGGCGGAAGGCTTGGCGGCCACCTTGGCCACGGACTTGGCCGGGGCTTTGGCTGCTGCTTTGACTGGAGGCTTGCCTGCGGGCCGGGCAGCGGCTTTGGGCGCTGCCTTGGCTTTGGGCTTGGCGGCAGCTTTGGGCTGCGCGCTTTGCGACTTCTTGAACGTGCTCGGCTTCTTCGGCTTGGCAGTAGGCATGGGACCTCCAGTTATCGGGAAATTGTTCTAAATATCGATCAGCTACCAGTAAACAAAAATGCGCCTTGGCGCCTGCGCAAAACACAGGCACGGTGACAAGGATCAGGGTCAGGAACGAGAGGGCGGAAAAACAGGCCGGGCAGCGCCGGGGCGCGTTTCGGTTTATTTTTCCGGGCAAGCTGTTTGGGCGAACATTTGGTGTGCAGTCCTTGCGGAATTCCCTGGGGGAAGTGGCCGTCTCATCTGTGAGTTCCCCGAAGTTTCGGGGTGGCCGGGCCGGAGGTGCTGCTGTCGCGCTTGCCGTTGAAAATCGGATTATACCCTGTTGCCTGTTTTTTGGGCGGTTTTTCCCGCCAAAAAAACAGCTATTTTTGCGGCGCCGGGCGGATCTAGCGATCCGTGGCGACGGGGGTTTTAAGGCTGGCGAGCAGCTCCAGGTAGCGCTGGCGGGCGGCCGGGTCGGTGGCGGCGCGGGCGGCCAGTTCGCTCATCTCCTGCTGGCGGCGCAGGCGCAGCAACTGGTCCAGGATGTTCCTGACCTCGGTCCAGTCGCTTTCGATGCCCTCGGGGATCTGTGCGATCTGCGTGGTGGCATGTCTCTCCCAGGCGTGGCCGCGCAGGCCCTCACGCAGGGCCGCCCAGGGCTGCGGGCCGTGTTCGTGCAGCTGGCTTTCCAGCCAGACAAACAGCGGGCCGTGGGGCTCGGGGAGTTCGACCAGCAAATGATGTTCTTCGGTGCTGAGCCTGTCCCAGGTCTGGGCCTCGGTCAGCAGCAGCCGGAGCACCCGGTCTTCGCGGCTGGCCGGCAGGATGCGGCCCGCCACGCGGCGCGGCGCACGTGCGCCGCTGCGCTCGCCAAAGCTGCGCCCGGACGTAGACGCCGGTGGGTAGTAGCTGGAAGGCTCGGAGGCGCTGTAATCCCGCTCTTCGGGGTAGTCCGGCGGGTAAGCCCCCGGGTCTGGCATCTCGCCATGGTGCACGGGCGCCGGCGCGGCGTCCTGCCTGTGGCCTTTGCCTCCCTGGCGCGGGCCGCCGCTGTTTTTGTTGCCGGACTTGTAGCCGCTGGCGGCCGGCTGCCACAGCTGCAGCAGCTCGCGGCTGTCGATCAGCACCTTGTCGGCGATTTCGGCCAGCAGCTGGCGCTTGAGGGCGCCGTCGGGCATCAGGCTCCACAGCGGGCGGGCGTTGCTGGCCATGTGGGCGCGGCCCTCGGCGGTGTCCAGGTCGCAGCCCTCTGCGGCGGCTTCGAGCAGGAAGCGGCTCAGCGGCACGGCTTTGCTGACATAGGCCGCAAAGCCCTCCTTGCCGTGCTCGCGGATGTAGCTGTCGGGGTCGTGCTCGGCCGGCAGGAACAGGAACTTGACGGTGCGCACGTCGGTGGCAAAGGGCAGGGCGGCGTCCAGCGCCTTGCGCGCGGCGCGGCGGCCGGCGTTGTCGCCGTCAAAGCTGAACACCACCGAATCGGTGAAGCGGAACAGCTTTTGCACATGGTCGGCCGTGCAGGCGGTGCCTAGCGTGGCCACCGCATTGGCAAAGCCCAACTGGGCCAACGCCACAACGTCCATATAGCCCTCGGTGACCAGCGCATAGCCGTGCTCGCGCAGGGCGGTGCGGGCCTCGAACAGGCCGTAAAGCTCGCGCCCCTTGCTGAAGACCGGGGTTTCGGGGGAATTGAGGTATTTAGGCTTGTCGTCGCCCAGCACTCGGCCGCCAAAGCCTATGCATTCGCCCTTGACGTTGCGGATGGGGAACATGACCCGGTCACGGAAACGGTCATAGCGCTTGGCTTCGCCGGCCTGATTTTCCTCGCCGGGCTCGCCGGTGATGACCAGGCCGCTTTCGACCAGCAAGGGGTCGTTGTAGTCGGGAAAGACACTGGCCAGGCTGCGCCAGCCCTCGGGCGCATAACCGAGGCCGAAAGTCTTGGCGACCTCGCCCGAGACGCCGCGACCCTTGAAGTAGTCGATGGCGCGTTCGGAGTTGCGCAAGGCCTTGATGTAGGCGGCGCCGGCTTTTTCGAGCACGCTGGTGAGCGTGGCCTGCTGCTCGCGCATCTGCGCGGCCCGGGCGCGGTCCTGCGGCGAGACGTCGTCTTCGGGGACCTGCAGGCCGTATTGCTGGGCCAGGTCCTTGACGGCCTCGATGAAGGTCATGCCGGCGTGCTCCATCAAGAAGCTGATGGCATTGCCGTTCTTGCCGCAGCCGAAGCAGTGGTAGAACTGCTTGGAGGGGCTGACGCTGAAGGAGGGTGATTTTTCGCCGTGAAAGGGGCACAGCCCCATGAAGTTGGCGCCGCCCTTTTTGAGCTGGACATGGCGGCCCACGATGTCCACCACGTCGGCGCGCGCGAGCAGTTCCTGGATGAATGTTTGTGGGATGGCCATGGGGAGGAGGGGGGTCAATTTAGCACACGCGTCCCGGTCCGGGGGGAGGCCGGGCCCTATGGCCCCGAGGGGAATGGGCGCCGGACTGACACGCATTGGCGGCATCCGGCGGCAGCGGGGGCTCTGGCCGCTTCCCACAATAGGTGTTTTGCCAGCCGCGCCGAAAGCGCGCCTTCCCATGACGCTTGCCCCCAACCTTGCCTATGTCTTCAGCCACCCCGGCGCCTTCGCGCTGCGGGTGCTCAAGGGCTTCCGTGCCAACCAGGGCCTGCTGCTGGCCGGCGCGGTGGCCTACTACGCACTGCTGTCGATTGTTCCCCTCTTGATCCTCATCGCCATCGCGCTGTCGCATGTGATTGACCAGGACGCCTTGCTGCAGGCCCTGGGCCGCTATATCGGCTGGCTGGCGCCCGGCCAGGGCGGCTTCATCACGGCCGAGCTGGCCAACTTCCTGGCGCATCGGGAGGTGCTGGGCTGGGTCCTGCTGGCCACCATGCTGTTTTTCAGCTCGCTGGCGTTCACGGTGCTGGAGAACGCCATGTCGGTGATCTTTTTGCACCGCGTGGCAATCCGCCGCCGCCACCTGCTGGTTTCGGCCGTCCTGCCGTATTGCTACATCGTGTTTGTGGGGCTGGGTCTGCTGCTGGTGACGCTGGTGTCGGGCAGCCTGCAGGCGCTCGGTCAAAAAAGCGTGGACTTCCTGGGTTGGGAATGGTCGCTCAGCGGGTTTTCCGGCGTGCTGCTGTATTTGCTGGGCCTGGCGGGCGAGGTGCTGCTGCTGACCTCGCTGTACATGGTGATGCCGGTGGGCCGCCTGCAATGGCGGCATGCGCTGCTGGGCGGCGTCATTGCGGCGCTGCTGTGGGAGCTGACACGCCACCTGCTGGTCTGGTATTTCTCCACGCTGTCGCAGGTCGGCCTGGTCTACGGCTCGCTCACTACGGCCATCGTGGTGCTGCTGAGCCTGGAACTGGCGGCCACCTTGCTGCTGCTGGGCGCGCAGGTGATTTCGGAGTACGAGCGACTGGGCACGGCCCGGCAGGACCAGCCTGCCAGGCCCATGCGTCTGGGTTAGCCGCATGGGCGCAGCGGCTTAGTCGCCCAGCACCAGACCCTCGCGCCGCGGGTCCGCGCCGCCGAAGAAGCCTTCAGGCGTTTTCTGGATGGCCTGCAGGCCGCTGGTCATGGTCTGCTCTCGCACCTCGGCGCCGCGGCTGCGCAGTGCCTCGACGGTGGCCGGCGAGAAGCGTTTTTCCTCCAGGATGCTGGGGCCGTTGAGCGAGCCGAAGTTGGGCAGGTCGATCGCCTGCTGGGCATTGAGGCCCCAGTTCAGCGTGCCGTACAGGGTTTTGGCCGTGAAGTGGATGATGAGCGCGCCGCCGGGGCTGCCGCCGCTCATGACGAGCTGGCCCGAGTTCTTGTCGAACACCAGCGTGGGCGCCATGGACGAGCGTGGGCGCTTGCCGGGCTGCACGCGGTTGGCCACGGGCTTGCCTTCGGCGTCCATCGGGGCGAAGCTGAAGTCGGTGAGCTCATTGTTGAGCAGGAAGCCGCCGGCCTTGCCGGTGCCGCCATCGGTCATCAGGCGCGAGCCGAACTGGTCTTCAATCGTCGTGGTCATGGCAATCGCATTGCCGTAGCCGTCGATGATGCTGATGTGCGAGGTACCGTGCTCGATCTGGTCGGGCATGGGGGCATAGGCAGTCTTGACAGCGCCGGGCACGCCGGGTTTGGCGGTCTTCATGCTGGGGCCGGTGGGCTGTATCAGTTTGGCGCGCTCGCTCAGGTAGGCCGGGGCCAGCAGGCTCATCCAGCTGCCGCCGGGCGGCTGCACGAAGTCCGGGTCGCCCAGGTACTGGCCGCGGTCGGCAAAGGCCAGGCGCGAGGCCTCGGTGTAAAGGTGCAGCCAGTCGGCCGAAGGCGTGGGCCCAACCGTGCCGGGAACGCCGCCACTGCCGGTGACCAGGCCCAGGGTGCCGGCCGGCGTGTTGTTCAGGATGCCGAGGATTTGCCCGACGGTGATCGCACCCGAGCTGGGCGGCGGCATGCCGCAGAGGCGGTAGTCCTTGCCGGCGGCGCTGTAGTCGGAGCAGATCGGCTCGCGTTTTTTGGGCTGGTAGCTGGCCAGGTCGGCCAAGGCCAGCTTGCCGGGGTTGGTCGCGTGGCCTTGCACCTTGGCGACGATGGCCTGCGCGACCGGGCCTTCGAGCAGCGCGCTCGATCCCCTGGCCGCGATCTGGCGCAGCACCTCGGCCAGCGCCGGGTTGCGCAGGGTCGCGCCCACGTCCACCGGGCTGCCGTCAGGCTTGTAGAAGTAAGCGGCGGCGGTCGCGTCCTTCTTGAGGTACACCTCGCCCTTGAGCAGGGTGTTCAGCCGCGGGCTGACCTTGAAGCCGCCTTCGGCCAGCTGGATGGCCGGCGCGAACAGCTGGGCCCACGGGAGCCGGCCGTATTGTTTGTGGGCCATCTCCAGCATGCGCACGGTGCCGGGTGTGCCGACCGAGCGGCCGCCGACCACGCCGTCGTAGAACGCCATGGGCTTGCCGTCGGCGCCGACAAAGAGTTTTTCATCGGCGGCAGCTGGCGCGGTCTCGCGGCCGTCGAAGGCCTCGACCTTGCCGCCGCTGGCGTGCAGCAGGAAGGCGCCGCCGCCAATGCCGCTGGATTGCGGTTCCACCAGCGTGAGCACCATCTGCACGGCGATCGCCGCATCGATGGCCGAGCCGCCGGCCTTGAGCACCTGGTAGCCGGCGTCGGTGGCCAGCGGGTTGGCGGCGGCCACTGCGAACTTTTTCGTGGCCCATCCCGGCTTGGGCGTGAAGCCCGAGGAGCCTTCGGGCTGCATGTACTTGGCGCCGCGCGCGACTTCATCGGCTGGGACCTGGTAGGTGAACGAGGAAGGGTTGCTGGCGCAGGCGGCCAGCAGCGCGGTGGCCGCCAGTGCCGGGAAGGCGTGTCTCATGGGATATCCTTGAATGTCGTTGTTGCTTCGTTATTGCTCTGCGGGCCTCGGGTCTGTGCCCGCTGGGAAATATATCGAGGGGCCACGCGGCCCACAATGGCCTTTCGGAGAAATCACTCTTCCATGGAATTTGACAATCTCGATGCCTTGCGCGTGCTGCTGGCCACCGCGGAAACCGGCAGCCTTACGGCGGCGGGCAAGCGCTGCCGGCTTTCCACGGCGGCCGTCAGCGCGGCGATCAAGCGGCTGGAAACTTCATTGGGCGTGCGCCTGTTCGAACGCACCACGCGCGCCGTGCGGCCCACGGCTGAAGGCGCGGTCATGGTCGACCACGCGCGCCGCGCGCTGGAGCTGGTGTCTGAAGGCCAAGCCAAGGTGCGCGCCGGCACCTTCGGCCTCACGGGCAGCATACGCATCACCGCCACGGCCATGCTGGCGCGTGAAATGCTCGCCTACTGGCTGGCGGAATTCGCCACCCTGCATCCCGGAATCGAGATTGACCTGCAGATCAGCGACGTGCGCGTGGACTTGGTGCGCGAAGGCATAGACGTCGCCTTGCGCAACGGGCCGCTGATGGATTCCACGCATTCGGCGCGCCTGCTGGCGCCGGCCCGCCGCGTGGCCTGCGCGAGTCCCGACTACCTGGCGCGCCGCGGCACGCCGCAGCAGCCCTGCGAACTCGTGCAGCACGACTGCCTGGTCTGCCATGTGCGCGAGCGCCGGCAGGACCAGTGGCAGTTCGAGTTGCAGGGGGAGGCCAGCGCGCCTTTCCAGGTGCGCGTGGCCGGGCCGCTGGCTTGCAACGACGCATCCATCGCGTTGCAGTGGGCGCTGGAAGGGCGAGGCATCGTCTACCAGTCGGAGATCGACCTGATGGCCTCGCTGGATGGCGGCAAGCTGGTGCGCCTGTTCGAGGGCTACCTGGGCGAGCCTGCACCGCTCTACGCGGTCGTGCCGAGCCGGCGCTATGTACCGGCCCGCGTCAACGAGGTGATAGACCGCCTGTCGGCGCAGTTGACCGAAAGGCTGGCCGCGCTGCATCCGCCCGCGGCCTGAACACGGCCGGCGCGAAAACCTAGCGCGGTGCCAGGCGGATCGCGCCGTCCAGGCGAATCACTTCACCGTTGAGCATGTCGTTTTCAATGATGTGTTTGGCCAGGCGCGCGTAGTCCTGCGGCGTGCCCAGGCGCGAAGGGAAGGGAACGCCGGCGGCCAGCGAATCCTGCACTTCCTGCGGCATGCCGAACAGCATGGGCGTGCCGAAGATGCCGGGAGCGATCGTCATGTTGCGGATGCCGTTGCGTGCCAGGTCGCGCGCGATGGGCAGGGTCATGCCGACGATGCCGCCCTTGGAGGCGCTGTAGGCGGCCTGGCCGATCTGGCCGTCATAGGCCGCCACCGAGGCGGTGGAAATCAGCACGCCGCGTTCGCCCGTGGCTTCGGGTTCGTTCTTGCACATCGCGTCGGCCGCCAGGCGGATCATGTTGAAGCTGCCGATCAGGTTGACCGTGATGGTCTTGCTGAACAGGGCCAAGCCGTGCGCGCCGTTCTTGCCCACGGTTTTTTCGGCGGGCGCGATGCCGGCGCAGTTCACCAGGCCCATCAGCTTGCCCATGGCGACCGCCTTGGCCACCACGGCCTGGCCGTCGGCCTCCTGGCTGACGTCGCATTTGACGAAGGCGGCTTTGTCCGCACCCAGTTCCTTGGCGATGGCTTCGCCCTTGTCGGCCTGCATGTCGGCGATGACGACCTTGGCGCCATTGGCCACCAGCATGCGTGCCGTGCCTTCACCCAGGCCCGATGCGCCGCCGGTGACGATAAATACTTTGCCTGCGATTTCCATGGTGTTCCTTGAATCAAAGAGTGAGAGAAAAGGTTAAAGAGATCTGGTGAATGCCGATGCCGGTGCACAAGCGGGTACAAGGGGACAAGCTGACGTTAACGTAAACGTCAATTATGGCGTATGATCCGGCGCATGAAAAAAGCCCGGCGCCTTTCGGCGGCCGGGCTTCTCATCAAAACGTGAACTGGCTTATTTGAAGCCGACGCGGTCCAGCATCTGCTGTACCTTGAGCTGATTGTTGCCCACGGCGCTGATCGGGATGGTTTCGGACTTGAAGCTGCCGTTGCCCGAAGGGCTCATGGCTTTGAGGGCCGGGTTGCTCACCCCCAGGCCGGGCACGGCGGGCCATTCGTTGTTGCCGTTGGCAAAGTATTCCTGCGCGCTGGGGCTGGCCAGGTATTCCATGAACTTGACGGCGTTGGCCGTGTTCTTGGCGTTCTTGGCAACGGCCGCGCCGGCGATGTTGACATGCGTGCCCCAGCTGGCCTGGTTGGGGAAGACCACACCGACGCGGTCGGCCACGACTTTGTCGTCGGGTGCGTTGGAACGCATGATGCGCGCCAGGTAATAGGTGTTGGTCAGCGCGATGCCGCACTCGCCGCTGGCTACGGCCTTGATCTGGTCGCTGTCACCGCCCTTGGGGTCGCGCGCCATATTGGCCACCAGGCCCTTGAGCCATTCCTCGGCCTTGGCTTCGCCCAGGTGCTCGGTCACCGCGCCGAACAGCGAAAGGTTGTAGGGGTGGGCGCCCGAGCGGGTGCACAGCAGGCCCTTGTTCTTCGGGTCGGCCAGCTTTTCGTAGGTGTCCACGTCAGCTTTTTTGACCTTGAGTTTGTCGAACACCACCACGCGGGCACGGGTCGAAAAACCGAACCAGGTCGTGCCTTCAGGCGTTGCCTGGGCGCGCAGCTTGGCGGGGATGGCGGCTTCCAGGGCCGGGGATTTGATGGGCTTGAAGAGACCGTCCGCATCGCCCTTCCAGAGGCGGGCCGCATCGACCAGCAAAATCACATCGGCGGGGGAGGCCGCGCCTTCCGCCTTCAGGCGCGCCAGAATGCCGGCGTCATCGGCGTCCACGCGGTTGACCTTGATGCCGGTGGCCTTGGTGAAATCGCTGTAGAGCTTCTCGTCGGTCTGGTAATGGCGGGCAGAATACAAGTTGACCACCTGCTCTTGCGCCGACGCGAGGCCAGCCAGCAACAGCAGCGACGAGAGGACCACTTTTTTGAACATGACTTTCCACTTCCTTACAGGTATTTTTAAAGCCCGACCATGATAAAGCAAATAAGAATCATTCTTGGTAAAGCCCCCATGGCCCCTACGGTGGGCAAGCTCTCGCGCAGGCCGGGAAGGCATGCCGGCGCCTGCATGGCTATGGCGATGCTGCTATTGGCCGGTTGCAATACGCTGCCGACCGGCCCGGCCGCACCCGTACTGCCGCCGCCGGCCGAGGCCGCTAGGAAGCCGGTGCGCATCGGCCTGGCGCTGGGCGGTGGCGCGGCGCGCGGCTTTGCCCATGTGGGTGTTATCGCGGTGCTGGAGGAGGCCGGGCTAAAGCCGCAACTGGTGGTCGGCACCTCGGCCGGCAGCCTGGTCGCGGCGCTTTATGCCAGCGGCAAGACCAGCGCGCAATTGCAGCAGACCGCGCTCAATATGGAGGAGGTCGCCATCACCGACTGGATGCTGCCCATCTTCGGCCGCGGCATGTTCCGCGGCGACGCGCTGGCCCGCTATGTCAACGACTTGGTGGCCAACCGCACCCTGGAAAACATGGCGATCCCGCTGGGCATCGTGGCCACCGACCTCAACAGCGGGCAGGCTGTGCTGTTCCGGCGCGGTGACACCGGCACTGCGGTGCGCGCGTCCAGCGCGGTGCCCGCGGTGTTCTTGCCGGTCAAGATCAGCGGCCACGAGTACGTGGACGGCGGGCTGGTTTCGCCGGTGCCGGTGCGCTTCGCGCGGCAGATGGGCGCCGACATCGTGGTGGCCGTCGACATCTCCAGCCCGCCGGAAGCCAATCCCGCGGGCGACACCTTGCAGATCCTGCTGCAGACTTTTGCCATCATGGGCAAAAGCATCAACCAATACGAACTCAAGGATGCCGACGTCGTGGTGCGGCCCTCGCTCACAGGGCTTAAAAGTGCCGACTTCTCGGCGCGGCAGCGCGCCATCGATGCGGGCCGGGCGGCCATGCTGGCGGCGCTGCCGCAGCTCAAGGCCAAGCTTGAGGCTGCGACGGTTTCGGTGCAGAAATAGCCCCCTGTTTGCAACAGGCAAAAAAAAGCCCAATCCTGCGATTGGGCTTTAAGGGGTCCGTGAAAATGAATTTCGGAAAGGACCCGAGGAGACAACTGGCTTGAGCCCTGTTCAGTCAAACAGGATTCGCGAAACAGGCTCCGTGAGGATTAGCGCACAAGGCGCTGCGATCAGCGCTTTTTGGCGGCGGTCGTCTTGGTGGCGTTCACGGCGGAAGCAGCCACCGTGTTGAAGTTGGCTTCAGCGATGTCGCTGGCTTGCTTGACGGCCTTCTGGACCGACTCGAAAGCGTTGTTGGCGGCAGCAACGGCGCTCTTCAGCACAGCCACGGCGGTTTCGGAACCGGCGGGTGCGTTCTTGGCGGCGTTGTCGACCAGGCCGACGAACTTCTTCTGTGCATCAGCGGCTTGGCCTTCGAAGGTCTTGCCCAGTTCAGCGCCGGCGGCCGAAGCGATGTCATACAGGTGACGGCTGTAAGCGGCGGTCTTTTCAGCCAGGGGCTGGACCAGGCCGGCTTGCAGGGCCAGCAGTTCTTGTGCGTCTTTCACGCCCAGAACGGCTTGCGTGTGGTTGGCGCTTTCAGCCAGGGCAGCCTTGGTGGCTTGCACGTTCAACTCGACCAGCTTTTCAACGCCTTCGAAGGCTTTGTGGGTCAGGCCAAACAGGGTTTCGATGTTGGCTTTGTGGGAAGCGAGGACTTGTTCAGCGGTCAACATAATGAATCTCCAAAATAAGTTTAGGTGTGGACAATGGTGCTGCCTTGCGCTGAATTGCTGCACTGCAACATAAGCTCAAGTATAGGGACTGCCCGCACCATTGCAAGCATTTTATGTTGCAGTGCACCAATTTAGAGGCCTGAGCCTAGGTAACGCTCTGAAACAGCGCCTGGAAAGTACCCAAAAAGGGTTACTCGGTACACCGGAATTCACTCCTTTTTCTGACTATTCAACCCAGGGCCACAATGGCTTGGAATTCCCCAATCGCAATATTTCTACCTTGCAAGCCTTTTACGCCGATAACTTCGTTTTGCCGCTTCCGGCAGGCCATCGCTTTCCCATGGCGAAATATCGTTTGCTGCGTGATCGCCTGGTCAACGAATGCCCGCAACTGCGTATGGCGCAGGCGCCGGCCGCGACGGATGGCGAACTGGCGCTGGTCCATACGCCGGACTACATCGCCGCGATCAGCAACGGAACCCTGCCGGCCGCGGCGCAGCGTGAGATCGGTTTTCCCTGGAGTCCGGGCATGGCCGAACGCGCGCGGCGCTCAGTGGGCGCCACGCTCGCGGCGGCCCGCGTGGCCATGGGGTCGCCCGGCCGGCCGGGGGAGGGCATTGCGGCCAACCTTGCAGGCGGTACGCACCATTCCTATGCGCACAAGGGCGGCGGCTTTTGCGTGTTCAACGATGCGGCCGTTGCCGCCAGGCTGATGCAGGCGGAGTGGGCGCGGCAGCACAAGCACGGGCGCGCGCCATTGCAGGTCGCCATCATCGACCTTGACGTGCACCAGGGCAACGGCACTGCCAGCATCTTCGCAACCGACCCCAGCGTCTTCACGCTGTCGCTGCATGGGCAGAAGAATTTCCCCTTCCGCAAGGAGGCCAGCGACCTTGACGTGGATCTGCCCGACGGCTGCGGCGATGCAGCCTACCTGCAGGCGCTGGAGCATGCGCTCGATGAACTTGAACGGCGCTTCGAGCCCGGCCTGATTCTGTACCTGGCGGGGGCCGATCCTTACGAGGGCGACCGCCTGGGCCGGCTGGCGCTGAGCTTCGACGGGCTGGAGGCGCGCGATCGGCGCGTCTTCGACTGGGCCTGGCAACGCCGCATCCCGCTGGCGTTTGCCATGGCGGGCGGCTACGGCGTCAATATCGACGAGACCGTGCAGGTGCAGATGAACACTTACACGCTGGCGCTCGAATACTGGGCGCGCTGGAATTCTTAAGGTTCGCTGCGCGTGGCCGTGCGATGCATTGCTGCTACATTGCCGGGGTTCGCCCCCTCCGCCTCGAGCGCTGGGCATACAAGGTAAAAGAGCAAGACAAAACATGCCGCCGACCACTCCCGATATCGCTGATAGTCCTGATATTTCCGATGCTCCTGGCGATCTGAAGCAAACTTCCCCTCTGCGTGTGCTGGTGCTCGGCGGCACCGGCTTTATCGGCCGCCATGCCGTGGCGGCGCTTCATGCCTCTGGCACGCAACTCAGCATAGGCACTCGCCATCCCGAGCGCCATGAAGCCGCCTATCCCTTTGCCGCCATGCGCCTGGCGCGCCTTGAACACCTGCTGCAGCCCGATGCCTGGAGCGAACTGCTGACAGGCGTCGACGTGGTCGTCAACTGCGTGGGCATATTGCGCCAGCGGCCCAACGAGTCTTATGACCACGTGCACCACCGCGCGCCGGCAGCACTGGCCCTGGCCTGCGCCAAGGCCGGCATACGTTTCATCCACACCTCGGCCTTGGGGTTGCACGAGGGCGCCAAGAGCCGCTTCCTGTCAAGCAAGCTGCTCGGCGAGCACGCCATCGCGGCGTCGGGCAGCGACTACGCCATCATGCGTCCCTCGCTGCTCGACGGCGAGGGCGGCTTTGGCGCGCGCTGGCTGCGCGGGCTGTCGCGCTCACCGGTGCACGCCATTCCGCGCGGCGCGCGCGGCAGCATCGCAGCCATGACGGCGACCGACCTGGGCCTGGCCTTTGCGGCGCTGGCGGCCATGCCTTCACTGGCAGCCCACCGCGAAGTCGAACTGGGCGGCACCCGCCGTTATGGCTATGCGGAATACCTGCGCGAACTGCGCACCGGCTACACCGTCACCCACGCGCTGCAGTTGCCTCTGCCGAACTGGATGGCGCGGCTGGGCTCGCACGCCTGCGACGTCCTGCACTTTTCGCCGTTTTCCTATGGGCACTGGATCTTGCTGCAGCGGGACAACGTCCCCGCGCCGAACCGGCTGCCGGAATTGCTGGGGCGGGAACCCCACGCCATCGTCCCAAACCAGCCGCACGAACCCGTCCTGGCCGGCGCTGGCAAAATAGGGCCGCATGAGTTCCCCGACACGACCGCAAGCTGAAGCCCGTAGCGCCTACAAAGCTTTTCGCGACATCGGCACCCGCTGGTCCGACAATGACATCTACGGCCACGTCAACAACGTCGTCTATTACAGCTGGTTCGACACCGCCGTCAACGGCCTGCTGATCGAACGCGGCGCCATCGACATCCATACCGGCAGCGTGATCGGCCTGGTGATTGAGACCCAGTGCAACTACTTCGCGCCGCTGGCCTTTCCCGAGCCCGTGGTGGCCGGCATCCGCGTGGCGCATATCGGCTCGTCCAGCGTGCGCTACGAGGTGGCCTTGTTCCCCGGCGATGAAAACCAGCTGTGCGCGGCCCGGGGCCACTTCATCCACGTCTATGTCGACCGCGCCACGCGCCGGCCGGCCCCGCTTCCACCCGAACTGCTTTCCGTATTGGAGACCCTGCGATGACCCAGGCACCGCCCGTGCTTCCCTATATCTCCCCGCGTCACGCGGGCGATGCGCGCAATGCCGTGGACGAAGCCATCCTGAGCCGCCAGTCGATACGCCAGTTTCTGCCCAAGCCGGTGCCGCGCGAAACCATCGCCCACCTGCTGGAACTTGCGAGCCGCGCACCCTCGGGCACCAACACCCAGCCCTGGAAGGTCTATGTGCTGCAGGGCGCGAGCCGCGACGCGCTGGTCGAGAAGGTCTGCGATGCCCACGACGCGCTGCACGCCAATCCCACGCTGGCGGCCGAATACAAAGAGGAATACGACTACTACCCCGAGAAATGGGTCTCGCCCTATATAGACCGGCGCCGCGCCAACGGCTGGGGCCTCTACGGCCTGCTGGGCATCACCAAGGGCGACAAGGACCGGATGCACGCGCAGCACCACCGCAATTTCAAGTTTTTCGACGCACCCGTGGGCCTGATGTTCACGCTGGACCGCGTGATGGGCCGGGGTTCGCTGGTGGACTACGGCATGTTCATGCAGAACCTCATGGTGGCCGCGCGCGGCCTGGGCCTGCACACCTGCCCGCAGGCCGCCTGGAACGGCTTCGGAAAAATCATCCTGCCTCATATAGGCGCGGGTGAGGACGAGATGCTGGTGTGTGGCATGGCGCTGGGTTATGCCGATGAAACCGCGCTGGTAAACACCTTTCGCACTCCACGCGTCCCGGCAACCGAGTTCACCACCTGGCTGGACTGACTGGATGACCTTCTCCGTGGTCCAGTTGCTCGGTGGGCTGTCTTACGCCACCACGCTGTTCCTGATGGCGGCAGGCCTCACGCTGATCTTCGGCGTGACGCGCATCGTCAACTTTGCGCACGGCAGTTTTTTCATGCTGGGCGCACTGTTCACGGCGCATTGGGTCACGCAATGGTTTCCTGCCTGGGGGGAGAGCGCGCCGCTGTACCTTCTTGCGATTTTGATGGGCGCGGCCTGCGCGGGCCTGGCTGGCGCGGTGGCTGAATTCCTGCTGCTCAGGCGCATGAGCAGCGCGCCTGAGCTTTACCAGCTGGTTGCCACTTTCGGACTCACGCTGGCCATGCACGATGCGATGCAGTGGGGCTTTGGCCCCGACGAGGTGTTTGCGCCGCGTTTTCCGGGCCTCAAGGGCTCGGTGCAGATCGGCGACGAGTTCTTTCCGGTCTACCAACTGGTCATGATCGCGCTGGGCCCGCTGGTCTGGCTGGGTCTGCATGTGCTGCTGCGGCGATCGCGTTTCGGGCAGCGCCTGCGCGCCGCCACGCAGGACCGATCCATGCTGGCGGCGCTAGGCGTCAACCCGCGTCCGCTGATGCTGGGCGCCGTGGTGCTGGGCTGCGCGCTTGCGGGCCTGGCCGGCGCGCTGCAGCTGCCGCGCGAGCCTGCCCACCTGCAGATGGACATGAACGTGATCGTGGAGACCTTTGTGGTGGTGGTCACCGGCGGGCTGGGCAGCATAGGCGGCGCTTTTGTGGCGGCGCTGCTGATCGGGCTGGTTCATGCCTTCGGCATCGACGTGTTTCCACAGGCCACGCTGGTCGTCGTGTTTCTGACCATGGCCGTGGTGCTGGTGTTCCGGCCCCAGGGGCTCAATGGCAAGGCGGTATCGGCGCAAGAAGCCGGGAGCGGCGTGCGAGAGGCAGCCCAGAAGTTTCACGGCCTCGCAGTGAGTGCGGCCGGTTCGTCGGCTATTGCGGCTGCCCTGGTGCTGCTGGCCGGCCTGGCCTGGGCAGGCGGGCCTTACTGGCAGGCGTTGGCCGCCGATGCGCTGATCCTCATGATTTTCGGCATCAGCCTGCAGTCCATGATGGCGCTGGGCGGCCTGGTCAGCTTTGGCCACGCAGCGTTCTTTGCGCTGGGCGCCTATGGTGCGGCGCTGTCGCACAGCCTCTGGGGCGCCTCGCTTCCGGTGGCGCTGGCGGCCGGCTGCGGCGCGGCCCTCGCGGTGGCTGCCGTGTTCGGCGCGGCGGTGGTGCGCAGCAGCGGTGTTTATCTGGCCATGCTGTCGCTGGCGCTCGCGCAGGTGATCTGGGCCGGCGCCACGCAGTGGGTGGACCTCACTGGCGGCGACAACGGCCTGATCGGGCTCACATTGGTCAGCGACGAAGGCCGGCCGGTGTTTTATGCGTTGCTGGTGGTGCTGGTGCTGGTGGCCGTGGCAGCCTTGCGCTTTCTGGGACGCTCGGTCATGGGGGCCGCGCTGCAGGCCTTGCGCGACGCGCCTTTGCGTGCCACGGCCTCGGGGCTGGCAGTGGGCTGGCTCAAATACCGTATTTTTGTGGAGAGCGCCGTGCTGGCGGGGCTGGCCGGCGGCCTGTTCGCCGCGCATAAGGGCGCGGTGTTTCCCTCGCTCGCGGCGGTGTCCACCTCGGTCGATGCCTTGCTGGTGGTCTTGCTGGGCGGTGTGCACCAGCTCTGGGGCGCGGTGGCGGGCAGTGTGGTGCTGACCTATGCCGGCGCCGAACTGGGCCGGGAAGTGACCTACTGGCGCGGCCTGCTGGGCGTCTTCATCATGCTGATCATGGTGGCCTCGCCTTCGGGGCTGCTGGGCCTGCTGCCGCGCCTTGCCGGGGCATGGCGGCGGCGCAATTCAGGGAAGGCCGCCTGATGCTGCAGGTCCGGCAACTCGTTAAACATTTCGGCGGCCTGCGCGCCGTCGATGGTGTGAGCTTTGAAGTTCTGCCGGGCCAGTGCGTGGCGCTGATCGGACCCAATGGCGCCGGCAAGTCCACCACCTTTGCCTGCATTGCCGGCCAGTATCCGCTGACGGGCGGCGACATCGCGTGGAAAGGCCAGCCCTTGCAGGGGCTCAGCCCGCAGGCACGCCTGCGGCTCGGCGTGGCGCGTACCTTCCAGGTCGCCCAGGTGTTTGAGGCGCTCACGGTGCTGCAGAACGTGCAGCTCGCGATACAGGCGCGGCTGGGGTTGAGGGCCGTCTCCGCATTCAAAGCTTTGGACGGGCAGGAGCGCGAGCCGGCCCTGGCGCTGCTGGAGCAAACCGGGCTGCAGGCATTGGCTTCACAGGATGTGCTGAGCCTGCCCTACGGCGCGAAGAAACGGCTCGAACTGGCCGTGGCGCTGGCGGCCCGGCCGCAACTCTTGCTGCTGGACGAGCCCGCCGCCGGGCTGGCCGGGCCCGAGCGGGCCGAGTTGATGCAACTGGTCAAGCGGCTGGCGGGGGAGGGCATGGCCGTGCTCTATACCGAACACAACATGGACGCCGTGGCCGGTGTAGCCGACCGCGTGCTGGTGCTGATTGAGGGCCGGCTGGCGGCGCAAGGCTCGTTCGACGAAATTTCGCGCAATGCCGTGGTGCGCAGCCGTTACCTGGGCCAGGCGGGCGGCGAGGAGGCGGACCATGCTTGAGGTTGGCCAGCTCAATGCTTTTTACGGCCCGGCCCAGGCGCTGTTCGGGGTGTCGCTGCAGGTTGCGCCCGGCGAGTTGGTGGTGTTGCAAGGCCTCAATGGTGCTGGCAAGTCCACGCTGCTCAAGTCCCTGATGGGCCTGGAGGTTCGCACCGAAGGCAGCATTCGCTACCGCGACCCTGCCGGCCTCCAGGATGCAGGCATGGCGGCGATTGAACGTTGGGACACACATCGCCGCGCGCAGGCGGGTCTGGGTTATGTCGCTGAAGACCGCCGGCTGTTCACCGAACTCACGGTGCGCGAGAACCTGCGCGTTGCGGCTGGCCGCGACGTCCAGGCGCAGGAGGCCAGGGCGCTCGATTTGTTCCCCGCCCTCAAAGCCATGCTGGGACGCCGCGCCGCACAGATGAGCGGCGGCGAGCAGCAGATGCTGGCGATTGCCCGCACGCTGATGACCGGCCCGCGCATCCTGCTGCTTGACGAGCCCTGTGAAGGCATTGCCCCTGTGCTGGTGGAGTCGATTCGCGATGCGCTGCTGGCGCTGCGGCAGCAGGGTCTGGGCCTGCTGGTGGCCGAGCAAAACGAGCTGCTGGCCGTCCGCGCTGACAGGCTGGTTTTGCTGGTTGCGGGTAAAGTCAGGGGTTCGTGAAGAAAGACCCCTTTTTCTCTTCTTCTCTTCCTCTTTTCCCTCTTTCCTTTCTTTCCTCTTTTCTTTTCAATCCTTTCATTTCCTTCAAGGACACCTCATGAGCAACATCACGACCACCGCCTCCGGCCTGCAATACGAAGACACCGTGCTGGGAACCGGCGCCATCGCCAAGGCCGGCCAGAACGTCAAGGTCCACTACACCGGCTGGCTGTACAACGACGGTGTGCAGGGCGCCAAGTTCGACTCCAGCAAAGACCGTGGCCAGCCGTTTGAGTTTTCGCTGGGTGCCGGCCAGGTTATTCGCGGCTGGGACGAAGGTGTGCAGGGCATGTCGGTGGGTGGCACGCGCCGTCTGATCATCCCGGCGGCACTGGGCTATGGTGCGCGCGGCGCTGGCGGCGTGATTCCGCCGAATGCCACCTTGCTGTTTGAAGTGGATTTTCTCGGTACCTGAGCCGGCGCAAGTTGAAGAGCGCTCGCGCGCGCGGATTGCGCCGGGCTTGTTCACCTGATTAACCACCGAGGCGCTTGACGCCGCGGCTTCAAGCGTTCTCCATGATCATCACCAGCCTGTTAGACACGGACCTGTACAAGTTCACCATGATGCAGGTGGTCTTGCACCAGTTCCCGGGCGCCGAGGTGGAGTACAAATTCAAATGCCGCAACGCCGGCGCCGAGGGCATCAGCGATCTTGCGCCTTTTGTGACCGAGATTCGCGAAGAAATTCGCGGCCTGTGCAACCTGCGATTCCAGGACGCCGAGCTGGCCTACCTCAAGGCCATGCGCTTCATCAAGAGCGACTTTGTCGACTTCCTCGGCATCTTCCGGCTCAATGAAAAATACGTGAGCGTCACGGCGCTGCCCTCGGGCGAGATCGAGGTGTCCATCAAAGGCCCCTGGCTGCACACCATCCTGTTCGAGATCCCGGTGCTGGCCATCATCAACGAGGTTTACTTTCGCAATACGCAGAAGAAAGCCGACTTCAGCGAAGGCCGCAGGCGCCTGGACACCAAGATAGGCGAACTGCAGGCCGAGGGCCTGGGCGCGCTCAAGATCGCCGACTACGGAACGCGCCGCCGTTTCGGCAAGGCTTGGCATGAGGAGGTGTTGCGCACCCTGGTCGGCCGTCTCGGCACAGGCGTGCAGGGCCAGTTCGCCGGCACCAGCAATGTGCTGTTCGCAATGAAGCTGGGCCTCACGCCGCTGGGCACCATGGCGCACGAATACCTGCAGGCTTGCCAGGCGCTGGGACCGCGGCTGCGCGACAGCCAGGTCTTTGGCTTTGAATCCTGGGCCAGGGAATACCGCGGTGACCTGGGTATCGCGCTGTCCGACGTCTACGGCATGAGCGCTTTCCTGCGCGACTTCGACATGTATTTCTGCAAGCTGTTCGACGGCGCGCGCCACGACAGCGGGGACCCGTTCCAGTGGGGCGAGCGCATGCTCGCGCATTACGTCAAAAACCGTGTCGACCCCAAAACCAAGACACTGATCTTCAGCGACGGCCTCACGGTGCCGCGCACCATTGAGCTTTACCAACAATTCAAGGGGCGCTGCCAGCTGGCTTTCGGCATCGGCACCAACCTGACCAACGACCTCGGCTACGAACCGCTGCAGATCGTCATCAAGATGATCCGCTGCAACGGCCAGCCGGTGGCCAAGCTGTCCGACACACCTTCCAAGAACATGTGCGACGATGAAAAATACCTGGCCTACCTGCGTCAGGTGTTTGAGATCGCATGAGCCACACCAGCCGTATAACAGCATGAGCCGCATGACGGCCTGCCAGCGAAACGGGAACAAAAAAATGAAGCAAACACCATGAAAAAAACACGACAACTTGGAGCGCTCGCGCTGCTCCTTTTATTGCCCGGCCTTTCATTTGCCGCGGAGCTGGATGGTGGCCGCTTGTCGGCCTTGTGGGCAGTGCCCTTCGTCGGCATTCTTCTGTCGATTGCGGTCATGCCGCTGCTGGCATCCTCTTTTTGGCATCATCACTACGGCAAGGTGGCGGCAGCCTGGGCGCTTGCTTTCTTTGTGCCGTTTGCGCTCATTTACGGCGGCGGCACCGCTTTTGCGAGCCTGCTTCACGCGCTGCTTGCAGAGTACATCCCCTTCATCATCTTGCTGACCGCGTTGTTCACGGTGGCCGGGGGCATCCACATTCGCGGCAATCTGCATGGCAGCCCGGCCCTCAATGCCGGCATTCTGGCCATAGGCGCGGTGCTGGCCAGCTTCATGGGGACCACGGGTGCGTCCATGCTCATGCTGCGCCCTCTCATTCGGGCCAATGACAACCGTGCGCATAAGGCGCATGTGATGGTCTTTTTCATTTTTATCGTGGCCAATGCCGGCGGTTCGTTGACACCGCTGGGCGATCCCCCGCTGTTCCTGGGCTTCCTGAAGGGCGTCGATTTTTTCTGGACGGTCAAGCAAATTTTCCCGGAGACTCTCTTTCTGGTGGGTAGCTTGCTGCTTGTCTTTTACGGCATCGACAGCTGGTTTTTCCGCCGCGAAGGTGTTCTGCCGGTCGATCCCACGCCGGACACCCGGCGCTTCGGATTTGACGGCGCCGCCAATTTCCTTTTGCTGGGTGTAGTGGTGGCGCTGGTGTTGCTTAGCGGTTTCTGGAAGTCGTCCGTGGCGTTTGACGTCATGGGTACCGCAGTTGGTTTGCCGGGCCTGGTGCGCGATGTTGGGCTCGTGGCGGTCACGTTGTTGTCGCTCAAGATCACGGCGGACAAGGTGCATGCAGACAACCAATTCTCATGGGGGCCGATGATCGAGGTGGCAAAGCTGTTTGCCGGTATTTTTCTCACCATCATTCCAGTGATTGCCATGCTCAGAGCCGGCGTCAACGGCCCCTTTGGCGCGGTGGTATCGGCCGTCACCCGCGCCGACGGACAGCCCGATCCGGCCATGTACTTCTGGGCGGCGGGGCTGCTGAGCTCCTTCCTCGACAACGCACCGACCTATCTGGTTTTCTTCAACACGGCGGGGGGAGACCCGGCCACCCTGATGACTTCGCTGGCCCCCACCTTGGCCGCCATCTCGGCAGGCGCTGTCTTCATGGGCGCGAACACCTATATAGGCAACGCTCCCAACATGATGGTGAAAGCCATCGCGGAAGATCGCGGCATCAAGATGCCGAGTTTTTTCGGCTACATGGCGTGGTCTTGTTCCATCCTGGTGCCGCTGTTCATCATCATGACCTTTATCTGGTTCAAGTAAGCAAAGAAACCCTTTATGAGCAAACCGAAGATCCTCGTCGCGCGCGCCGTGTTCCCCGAAGTCATCGCCCGCCTCGAGCAGCATTTCGACGTCGAATCCAACCAGAGCGACGAAACCTGGTCCAAAGCCCAGCTGGCCGAGCGCCTCAAAGGCAAAGCCGGCGCCTTCACCACAGGCGGCGACCGCATTGACGCGGAGGTGCTGGCTGCTTGTCCAGGCCTGAAGATCTGCGCCAACATGGCTGTGGGCTACAACAATTTCGACCTCGACGCGATGACGGCAACCGGTGTGCTGGCCACTAACGCGCCCGACGTGCTGACCGAAACCACGGCGGACTTCGGTTTCGCGTTGCTGATGGCCACGGCTCGTCGCGTGACCGAAAGCGAACACTATCTGCGTGCCGGCAAATGGACCAAATGGAGCTACGACATGTTCGCCGGCTCCGACATCCACGGCGCCACGCTGGGCATCCTGGGTATGGGCCGCATAGGGCAGGGCATTGCCAAACGCGGCGCCCATGGCTTCGGCATGAAGGTGATTTACCACAACCGTTCGCGGCTCGACGCGGCACTGGAGGCTGAATGCAAGGCCAGCTATGTCGGCAAGGAAGAACTCCTGAAGACGGCCGACCACCTGGTGCTGGTGCTGCCCTATTCGCCAGCCTCCCACCACAGCATCGCAGCGGCCGAACTGGCGCTGATGAAGCCGACCGCCACGCTGATCAACATCGCGCGCGGCGGCATTGTGGACGACGCCGCGCTGGCTGCGGCCCTGCGTGACAAGCGCATCGCCGCCGCCGGGCTGGACGTGTTCGAGGGCGAGCCCAAGGTGCACCCCGACCTGCTGACGGTTCCCAATGTGGTGTTGACGCCGCACATTGCCAGCGCCACCATTCCCACGCGCATGGCCATGGCCAGCCTGGCCGCCGACAACCTCATCGCTTTTTTCAGCGGCAAGAAGCCCCTGACCCCGCTCAATCCTGCGGTATTGGCAGCCAAATAAACAAGAACCAGGCAGCAAGCGGACAATGAACACATGATGGAAAACTGGCCGATGATCGCCTTGCTGGTGGCGAACCTGCTCTTGCTGGTCTGGCTGCTGCTGCGCAAGCCCGCTGAACCCTCTGATGCGGGCCGCGTCGAACTGCTGGCGAATATCGCGGCGGGCCACGACAAGCTGGAGCGCGAATTGCGTCGCGAGATCGGCGACAACTCGCGCAGCAGCCGCCAGGAACTCGCCACCACGTTTGCCACTTTCCAGCAAACACTGGTGCAGCAAAGCGCCGAAGCCATCCGCACGCAGAATACGCAGATCGACGCCTTCGCGCAGCAGCTCACCTTGCTGCAAAAAACGCTGTCGGACACCTTGAGCACGCAGCTTCAATCGGTCAGTGAATCAAACGCCAGGCGTATGGGTGAAGTCCGCGAGACGCTGGAAAAGCAGCTCGCGCAATTGCAGCAGACCAATTCCGCCAAGCTCGACGAGATGCGCAAGACGGTCGATGAAAAGCTACAGAGCACGCTGGAAACCCGCCTGGGTGAAAGCTTCAAGCAGGTGGCCGACAGGCTCGAGCAGGTGCACAAGGGCCTGGGCGAGATGCAGACCCTGGCCCAAGGCGTGGGCGACCTCAAGCATTTGCTGACCAATGTGAAAACGCGCGGCATCTTCGGTGAGGCGCAGCTTTCGGCCCTGCTGGAGCAGGTGTTCACCGTCGACCAGTACGCGGCCCAGGTCATCACGCGCCGCGGCGGCAAGAACCCGGTCGACTTCGCCATCAAGCTGCCGGGCCGCTCCGATTCGGGCGAGCCGCTTTGGCTGCCGATCGACGCGAAATTCCCGAATGAGGATTACGAGCGACTGCTGGATGCGCAGCAGCGCGCCGACGTGCTGGGTGCGGAAATGGCCGGCAAGGCGCTCGAACTGCGGATTCGCAATGAGGCGAAATCGATCTCCGAAAAATACATCGAGCCGCCGTACACCACCGACTTTGCGATACTTTTTTTGCCGACCGAAGGCCTGTATGCCGAGGTGCTGCGCCGTCCGGGCCTGATGGAAAACCTGCAGCGCGACCACCGCATTACGCTGGCCGGCCCGACCACGCTGCTGGCCATGCTCAATTCGCTGCAGATGGGCTTTCGAACCTTGGCGCTCGAAAAGCGTTCCAGCGAGGTGTGGCAAGTGCTGGGCGCGGTCAAGACCGAATTCGGCAAGTTCGGCGACGTGCTGGCCAAGGTCAAATCCCAAACCGAAACCGTGCTCAATACGCTGAGCAGCGCCGAGCAGCGCAGCCGCGTAATGGGCAAGGCCTTGCGCAACGTCGAAGCCTTGCCCGAAGTCGATTCCGCCCGCCTGCTTCCATTGGAACCCCTTGACAAAGACCTGGACAACCCCTGATGCACATCGCATGAGCCAAGCCTCATGACGCCTGAACTCGCTCGCCTGATCCTGGCGCAGATCTGCCTGCATGCCTGCATGGCTGGCACGCGCATGGCGGCGCCCCTGCTGGCGCTGCGCGAAGGCTACAGCCCCGCGGCGGTGGGCGTGCTGCTTGCGCTGTTCGCCTTGACGCAGGTTTTCCTGGCGTTGCCTGCCGGCCGCTTTGCCGACCGGCACGGCCTTCGGCGCCCCATCCGGTACAGCGTGTTTGCCGCGGTGCTGGGAGCCGGGGCGGCGGTGGCCTTTCCGGTGTTTCCGGTGTTGTGCCTGGCGGCGCTGCTCACGGGCGGCGCGACCGGCGCGGCGGTGATTTCGCTGCAGCGCCATGTGGGACGCGCGGCAGTCGGGGCGCTGGAGCTGCGCCAGGTGTTCAGCTGGTTGGCTATCGGCCCAGCGGTGTCCAATTTCATCGGGCCGTTTTCAGCCGGCCTGCTGATCGACCATGTGGGCGCCGTGCCCGGCAGCACCTCGGGCTACCGCGCGGCATTTTTGATGATGGCCATCCTGCCCTTGGCCTGCTGGTTCCTGGTGCGCAAGACGCAGGAGCTTCCGCCCGTGATCGCAGCCAGCGGCGGCTCGCAACCCAAGGCTTGGGATTTGCTGCGCCAGCCCACCTTTCGCCGCCTCATGATGGTGAACTGGTTTTTGTCCTCATGCTGGGACGTCCATACCTTTGTGGTGCCGGTGCTTGGGTTTGAGCGCGGCATCAGCGCTTCAGTGATAGGTACCATCCTGGGCTCATTCGCAGTGGCCGCCGCGCTGATCCGCATGGTGATGCCGATGGTGGCGGCCCATTTGCGCGAGTGGAAGGTGCTGGCGGTAGCCATGCTGGCGACGGCCGCGCTGTTTGGCATCTACCCGCTCATGCATTCGGCGATCGGCATGGGCCTGTGCTCCATCCTGCTGGGCTTGGCGCTGGGCATGGTGCAGCCCATGGTCATGAGCATGCTGCACCAGATCACGCCGGAAGCGCGACATGGCGAGGCGCTGGGCCTGCGGCTGATGGCGATCAATGCATCCAGCGTGGTGATGCCCATGCTGTTCGGCTCGGCCGGCGCCCTGATCGGGATCGCCGGCGTTTTCTGGACCACCGGCGCGGTGGTGGGGGCCGGCTCGCGCGCGGCCTGGCTGCTCAAGGACAGCATGCCCGCGCATGGCGGGCACGATGCCAAAACCTAAAGCTGGTAAAAGTCCTTGATCAAGTCCCAGGCAACCTGCGGGTCGTCAACATACTGGAGTAGCTTGAGGTCGTTCGGCGAGATCACGCCTTCCTCGACCAGCATCTCGGTATTGAGCAGTCGCTTCCAGTAGCTGCTGCCGAACAGGATGATGGGCACGGGCTTGGCCTTGCGGGTCTGCACCAGGGTGATGACCTCAAACAGCTCGTCCAGCGTGCCGAAACCGCCTGGAAACACCACCAGCGCCTTGGCGCGCATCATGAAGTGCATCTTGCGCAGCGCGAAGTAGTGGAACTTGAAGGAAAGCTCGGGCGGCACATAGGGGTTGGGGGCTTCCTCCATGGGCAGCACGATGGCCAGGCCCACGCTGAGGCCGCCGGCCTCATGCGCGCCGCGGTTCGCCGCCTGCATGATGCCCGGTCCCCCGCCGGTGCAAATGAAGAGCTTGGTTTCGGGCGGCTTGTCGCTGCTGTACTGCGCCACCATCTTGCCGAAGGCGCGTGCGCTCTCGTAATAGTGGGCATTGCGCGCCAGCTTTTTCGCGCGGTCTATCACCTCGGGGTCGCCGCCGGCTTCGGCTTCGGCCACCATGAGGACCGAATCCTCTTCGCTGCGAAACCGCGCGCTGCCGAAAACCACCACGGTGTTTTCAATGCCGTGTGCCTGCTGCTCGAGGTCGGGCTTGAGCAGCTCCAACTGAAAGCGTATGCCGCGGGTTTCGCGCCGCAACAAAAATTCCGGGTCGGCAAAGGCCAGGCGGGAGGCGTCTGCTTCGAGGGGGTTGCCTTCGTTGGCGTGGGCCTGCAATGCCGCCCACGCGTCCGCCAGCCGGGGGGCCTGGATATCGCGTGTTTTGTTGTTCATGGGCTTATTGTGATGGAGTTGGCGGGCAGCAAAAAGGCTCCCTCGGGAGCCTTTTTGAATTTCAAAGTGCCGGGAGGGCGCTTAGACACGTTTGCGGTATTCGCCGGTGCGGGTGTCGATTTCGACCACGTCGCCTTGGGCGACGAAGATCGGCACGCCGATTTCAAAGCCGGTGGCGATCTTGGCGGGCTTCAGGACCTTGCCGGAGGTGTCTCCCTTGACGGCGGGCTCAGTCCAGGTGATTTCGCGCTGCACGCTGGTGGGCAGTTCGACCGAGATGGCCTTGCCGTCGTAAAACACGACTTCCAGTTCCATGCCGTCTTGCAGGTAGTTGAGCGAGTCGCCCATATTTTCGGCTTCGACTTCGTACTGGTTGTACTCGGAGTCCATGCAGACGTACAGCGGGTCGGCGAAGTAGGAGTAGGTGCAGTCCTTCTTGTCCAGGACGATCTGGTCGATCTTGTCGTCGGCCTTGAACACGACTTCGGTGTTGAAGTTGGCGACCAGGCTCTTGAGCTTCATGCGCACGGTGGCGGAATTGCGCCCGCCGCGGCTGTATTCGGTCTTGAGCACCACCATCGGGTCTTTGCCGTTCATGATGACGTTGCCAGCGCGGATTTCTTGAGCGATTTTCATAGCAGTTTCACTGAGGTAGGCCGCTAAACGCTTGCACCGGTGTGCAGGTTACGCGGCGGGTTGTGCAGGACGCCAAGACCTGGTTGATCTTCGGGCTGGTCTGCAAAGCCCATGATTTTAACGTTTTTTTGCCACAAAGCCGATCAGCCGGGTTGCCAGGTCGTCCTGAGCCGCCAGCCGGGCGCGGGCAGCCAGCACGGCGGCCTGCCAGGCGAGCAGGTCGGCCGGCAGGGGGACGGGGCTCGCTGTGGTGCTTTGAGGCGTGGCCCGGCTGTTCCAGGTGGCATGAAACGCGCGCAGGGAGGGCGGCGCCTGCAACATGTCCAGGAAGGCCCGGAGCTTGGCCAGGTGGGCGTCGTCCTCCTGGGGGTAAATCTGCCAGACGAAGGGCTTGCCCGCCCAGAGCGCCCGTATGACGGAATCCTCGCCGCGCACGAAATTCAGGTCGCAGGCCCAGAGCAGGTGGTCAAACTCTGTCTGCGCCACCAAGGGCAGGTAGGAGATCGAGAGCTGGCTGCCCCCGTCCCAACCAGGGTTATCGTCGGCGAGGGACCGAACCGCGGCAGTCGCGCGCCCGGCCGCCACCAGCAGGCGCACCGGCCGGCCTTGCAGGCCTTGCTCGGCAAATTGCGCCAGCAGGCTTTGCAGCGCGGGCGGCTCGTAGCAGAACAGGGAGACCAGTGTCTCTCCCTCGCTGGAGATTCCGTGGGATTCAAGCCACTGGATGCGGTCAAACAGCGCCTGCTGCGGCAGCAGGTTGGGCTCGCGTAGCAGCCCGCCGGTGTTTTCGGTAAAGCCTGGATAGAAAAACCACTTGGTCCAACCGGCCGCCGGGCCGTTCTGCACGGGCGAGGGCAGGGCGTGGGAGCGCTCAACATAGTCCTCGGCGGACAGGTATTCAAGGTTGATCCAGGCCGGTCGACGGTCGGTTTTTGTCGCAACATCGGCGCAGGCAGCGACAAAGTCAGCCGCGACCTCGCACCCAAAGGCTTCGACCAGCACATCGGGTGGCTGTTGCGCAAAACGGGCGGCTTCAAGGTCAAGCGGTTTGCCATTCTGCGGCCAGGGTAGCACGCGAACCCCTTCACATCCGGCCGGTGCCATCCAGCGCAGAGCCGAGGCATCGTCTACCCACAGCCGCACCGTGTGGCCGCGCGAGGTCAGGTCGACAGCCAGGCGCCAGCAAATGCCAATGTCCCCGAAGTTGTCGATGACTTTGCAAAAAATGTCCCAAACGCGCGCGTCAGCCATGGCGGCTATTGTGATGCAGGTGATTGAGGTGATGAAGGTGGCGAAGATGACGTAGCCGCCTCTCAAACTGCCGGTACACGGCAAAATAGCGGATATGCCCGAACATTCTCCCGTTGAAAAGCCAGTCCCGGGACACGCGCCCGAGCTGCTGGCCGAAGTGGCTGCGCTGCCTGCCTTGCCCGGTGTCTACCGCTATTTCGATGCCGAGGGCGGCGTGTTGTACGTCGGCAAGGCGCGCAACCTCAAGAAGCGGGTCTCCAACTACTTCCAGAAGAACCACGGCGGCACGCGCATAGGCCACATGGTGACCAAGATCGCCCGCATGGAGACCACGGTGGTGCGCTCCGAGGCCGAGGCCCTGCTGCTTGAAAACAACCTGATCAAGACGCTCAACCCGAAATACAACATCCTGTTTCGGGACGACAAGAGCTACCCCTACCTCAAGCTCACGGGCGCGCGCCCGCCCGTGGAAGGCGAGGCGCCCCATGCGGCGGTGTTCCCGCGCATTGCCTACTACCGCGGCGCAGTTGAAAAGAAGCACCGCTACTTCGGGCCTTACCCGAGCGCCTGGGCCGTCAAAGACACCATCCTGCTGCTGCAGAAAGTGTTCCGGCTGCGCACCTGTGAAGACACCGTGTTCAACAACCGCACCCGGCCTTGCCTGCTGTACCAGATCAAGCGCTGCTCGGCGCCCTGCGTGGGCCATGTCTCGCCTGAACAATACACGCTGGACACCGCCAACGCAGAACGCTTCCTGCAGGGGCAAGCGCAGGACATTTTGACCGAGCTCGAAAAGAAAATGCTCGCGCATGCCGACAGGCTGGAGTTTGAGCAGGCCGCCGAGCTGCGCAACCAGATGTCGGCGCTGTCCAAGGTGTTGCACCAGCAGTCCATGGAGATAGGCGGCGACAAGGACGTCGACATCCTGGCGGTGAAAGTGCAGGGCGGCAAGGCCTGCGTCAACCTGGCGATGGTGCGCGGCGGCCGTCATTTGGGGGACAGGGCTTATTTCCCGAGCCATGTGGAGAACGCGACCGACGTCGCGGCGCTCGATGCGGAGGCCAACGCAGAGGCTCCGCAGGCCACGCCGGCCAAACCGCTCGAGGCCCTGGTGCTGGAAGCATTTATCGCGCAGCATTACATCGACGTGCCGGTCCCGCCCACCCTGGTTTGCAGCGAACCCGTGGACAAGGAATTGATGGAGGCGTTGAGCGCCCAGACCGGCACCAAGGTCACGGCCATCCACCAGCCGCGCGAGCAGCGCCGCATTTGGCTGGAGATGGCGCAGAAAAATGCCGGCCTTCAGCTGGCCCGGCTGCTGGCTGAGCAGGGCTCGCAGCAGGCGCGCACACGCGCCCTGGCCGAGGCGCTGGACCTGCCGCTCGATAACCTGGACACGCTGCGCATCGAATGCTTTGACATCTCGCACACGGCCGGTGAATCAACGCAGGCCTCCTGTGTGGTGTTCCAGGAGCACAAAATGGTCAACAGCGAATACCGCCGCTACAACATCGAAGGCATCACGCCCGGCGACGACTACGCCGCCATGCGCCAGGTGTTGACGCGCCGCTATACCCGACTGGCCGAGGCGGCGCGCAACGGCGAAGCCAAGCTGCCAGACTTGGTGCTGGTCGATGGCGGCAAGGGTCAGGTGTCGATGGCGCGTGAGGTGTTTGAGGAACTGGGCCTGGACCTGGGGCTGATCGCCGGCGTTGAAAAAGGCGAGGGCCGCAAGGTCGGCCTCGAAGAGTTGGTCTTCGCCGACGGGCGCGACAAGGTCTATTTAGGACGGGATTCGGCCGCGCTGATGCTGATTGCGCAGATCCGCGACGAGGCCCACCGCTTCGCCATCACGGGCATGCGGGCCAAGCGCGCCAAGGTCAGGGTGGGCGGCAGCAAGCTCGAGGACATCGCTGGCATAGGCCCGAAACGGCGCGCCAGCCTGCTGCAGCGCTTTGGCGGCATTCGCGGCATCGCCTCGGCCAGCGCTGAGGATATCGCCACGGTGGACGGCATTTCCAAGGATCTGGCCGAGGAAATCTACCGGGCACTGCACTGATCGCCCTCGGTCCGGCATCCAGTGGCCAGACGTATTTGTGCAACGGACGCCACCGTTTTGGTGCGCTTTAACCCGGTGCGCGGCAGGCTTGGTGCGGCTCATGCCAAAATCGGGTCATGTTTCTGACCATCCCCACGCTGATGACCTGGACCCGCATTGTTGCGATTCCGCTGATCGTGGGGGTGTTCTACCTGAACATGGCGCCTGCCGAGCGCAACCTGATCGCCACCGTGATGTTCGTGGTGTTCGCCGCGACCGACTGGCTGGACGGCTTTCTGGCGCGCAAGTTGAACCAGACTTCCTCCTTCGGCGCCTTCCTCGACCCGGTCGCCGACAAGTTCCTGGTCTGTGCCTCCTTGCTGGTGCTGGTGCACCTGCAGCGCGCCGACGTGTTCGTGGCGCTCATCATCATCGGCCGGGAAATCGCGATCTCGGCGCTGCGTGAGTGGATGGCCTTGATAGGGGCGACAAAAAGCGTGGCCGTGCACATGCTGGGCAAGGTCAAGACCACGGTCCAGATGATTGCCATTCCCTTCTTGCTGTTCGATGGCGTGCTGTTCGGCGTGATCAACACCCATGTCTGGGGTACCTGGCTGATCTGGATCTCCGCCATCCTCACGGTCTGGTCCATGATTTATTACCTGCAAAAAGCCATCCCGGAAATCCGCGCGCGCGCCAAGTAGTTGCGCTAGCTCCTGAAACCGACGTCCTTGAGTTCTTCTTTTTCTTCCCCGGGCGCCCTGATCCGGGCCATGCCCGCCGTGTTCGTCGTGATCTGGAGCACCGGCTTCATCGTCGCCAAATACGGCTTGCCGTACGCGCCCCCGCTGACCTTCCTGGCCATACGCTTTTTCCTGTCCATCGTCTGTTTTCTGGTCTGGATCGTCCTGGCCCGAGCCGCCTGGCCCAGGACACGCGCGCAGTGGGGCCACCTGGCGATCACCGGCTTGTTGATGCATGCGGGCTACCTCGGCGGCATTTGGACTGCGATGAAGGTCGGTATGGGTTCGGGCCTGACGGCGCTTATCGTCGGGCTTCAACCTGTGCTCACCGCACTGTGGGTATCGTGGACAGCCTCGGGCGGTGCGGGTGGCACGCAGGCCAAAGTCAGCCCCCGGCAATGGACGGGCCTGGCGCTTGGCCTGGGTGGTCTGCTGCTGGTGGTGTCTCGCAAGTTCGGCACCGGCCAGGAGGTCACCGCGGTGACGCTGGCCTGCACCGTGTTCGCCCTGGTTTGCATCACGGCCGGCACTCTCTACCAAAAGCGCTTTGTCCAGCCGACCGATGTGCGCACGGCCAACGCCATCCAGTTGGCAGCGGCCTTTGTGGTGACCTTGCCATTGGCCTTGTTCGAAACCGAGGCGGTCAACTGGAACCCCCATTTCTTCGGTGCCATGGCCTGGTCGGTGCTGGCGTTGACGCTGGGGGGCAGTTCGCTGCTTTACCTGCTGATCCAGCGCGGCGCGGCCACCGCTGTGACCAGCCTGCTGTACCTGGTGCCGCCCACGACAGCCCTGATGGCATGGGCGCTGTTCGGCGAAACCATCACCACGGCCACCATCGTGGGCACGGCGATCACGGCGCTGGGCGTGGCCCTCGTGGTGCGGCCCGTGAAGCCACCGGCGGCTGCCTAGTTTTCCAGGGCGTGTCCTGGAACTGCGCGGCCAGGTGGTCTATCAGCAGACGTATGCGCCGGGGCTGGTCGGTGCGGTAAGGCGCCAACCAGTGGATGTCGGCATCGGGCATCGAATACGCCGGCAGCACGCGCACCAACTGTCCCGAAGCCAGCTGCGGCGCAATGTCCCACAGGCTGCGCAGCATGATGCCACGGCCTTCCAGGCACCAGTCGCGCACCAGTTCGCCCGAGTTGCTCGCCAAGGGGCCGTGCACGCGCACGCGCGCCGGCGTCTTGTCGCGGTCCCGGTGCAGCGACCAGACATCAAAGCGCCGGCCGGCAGCGTTGCCGTTTTCACGCACGATCAGGCAGGCGTGATCCTGCAGTGCCTCCAGGTCGGCGGGCTGGCCATACCGCTTGATGTAGTAGGGCGAGGCCGCCAGCACGCGCTGATTGCGCGCCAGCCGGCGTGATACCCACTGTGCCGCTTGGCTCCCCTGCACTGACCAGAGCCAGATGGCGCCGTCAAACCCTTCCAGCGCCAGGTCGGGCAGTTGTTCAGTCAGTTGCAGCTGGATTTCGATGCGGGGATGCCGCTCCTGAAACGCGGCAAGCGCCGGTCCCAGCCACAGGCGCCCGAAACCGAAAGTGGCGGCCAGGCGGATCAATCCGGTCGGCTCCGCTTTGCGCTCCTGCAACTCTGATTCGAGTGTCGTGAAGCCCTGCAGCAGGACTTGGGCGCGCTCGCACAGGGTTTCCCCCTCGGCCGTGGGGCTGACGCGTCGTGTTGTGCGCTGAAAGAGCCGCTGTCCCAGTTTGGCCTCCAGCGCCGCAAGTCGCTTGGTCACCACGGGTGGCGCCACATCCAGGCTGAGCGCGGCAGCGCTAAGGCTTCCACCGTCGCGCACAGCCAGCACGAGTTCAAGGTCACTGCGATCCATACGATTCATTGATGCCAAAAAAGAAATAATTGGTTGCCTTATTATTGCTTGAATAAGTTGGATGCGCTCGACAGAATCGGTCTCACAAGGAACAGGAGACTCACATGTCGTTCATTGCCCGTGACCCCAGGCGCAGAATATGAACGCCGAAAAACTCGTTACGCAAAAAGGAATCAAGGCCGACTGATGTTTGAAGGATTTGCTTTACGCGACGTGGAGGGCCCCGCCGGAACCCTGCGTACGCTGCAAGGTGGCAGCGGCGCGCCCTTGCTGCTGCTGCACGGTCACCCGCAAACTCATGCGATGTGGCACGCGGTGGCCGGTGAGCTGGCGACGGCCTTCACCGTGGTCATGATGGACTTGCGCGGTTATGGGGATTCGGTTCGGGCTGAGAGTGACGCCGAGCACCTTGCCTATTCAAAACGCGCGATGGCGCTGGATGCGCTGGCGGTCATGCACGCCTGGGGGTTCGACCGCTTTCAGGTGCTGGCCCATGACCGCGGTGCACGCGTGGCGCATCGACTGGCGGCAGACCACCCGGATGCGGTAGATCGTTTGATGCTTCTCGACATCGCCCCCACGCTGGCTATGTACGGCAACACCTCGGACGCATTCGCGCGCGCTTACTGGCACTGGTACTTCCTGATCCAGCCGCCGCCTTTGCCGGAAGCGCTGATCGAATCGGATCCGGCCCGGTATGTGCGCAGCGTGATGGGCAAGCGCCATGCCGGGCTGGCCGCCTTTGCGCCCGCGGCGCTGGCCGAGTATGAGCGTTGCGCGCAAATTCCCGGCACTGCGCAAAGCATTTGCGAAGACTATCGGGCCTCCGCCGCCATCGACCTTGCGCATGACCGCGCGGATGTCGCGGCCGGCCTGCAACTGGCGCAGCCGCTGCGAGTGCTGTGGGGCGAGCACGGCGCGGTGGGTCAATGCTTTGACGTACTGAAGCTCTGGCGAGACCGTGCGAGAGATGTCTCGGGCCGGAGCTTGCCATGCGGCCACTACATCGCGGAAGAAGCGCCGGCATTGCTGCTGGCCGAAGCGCTGGATTTTTTCGAATCCTGAAACAAGGCGCTCAACGAAACGGGCCACAACGAAGTCAAGCCTTCAATTTCATCATCCATCCAATTCAATCAACTCAGCTCCATAAATCCAAAAGGAACACCATGAGCAAGCACACCGGAAAAAAAAGAATCGCCGTCATCGCGGGTGACGGCATCGGCAAGGAAGTCATGCCCGAGGGCATACGCGTTCTGGAGGCCGCGGCCGTCAAGTACGGCATTGACCTGCAGTTCGACCACTTCGATTTTTCAAGCTGGGACTACTTTGAGAAGCACGGCAAGATGCTTCCCGACAACTGGAAGGAGCAGATCGGCGGGCACGACGCGATCTATTTCGGTGCGGTGGGCTGGCCCGACAAGATCGCCGACCATGTCTCCCTGTGGGGTTCGCTGCTGCTGTTCCGCCGCGAGTTCGACCAGTACATCAACCTGCGGCCGGCGCGCCTGATGCCCGGTATCATCGCGCCGGTGGTACGCCGCGACGGCAGCCCGCGCCAGCCCGGTGAAATCGATTTCTACATCGTGCGCGAAAACACCGAGGGCGAATACTCGAGCATAGGTGGTAAGGCATTTCCCGGAACCGACCGTGAGTTCGTGCTGCAGGAATCGGTGTTCACCCGCATCGGTGTGGACCGGGTGCTGAAATTCGCGTTCGAGCTGGCCCAGTCGCGGCCAAAAAAACATCTGACCAGTGCCACCAAATCCAACGGCATTTCCATCTCCATGCCTTATTGGGATGAGCGCGTGGCCGAGATGGCGAAAAACTACCCAGCCATCAAACTGGATAAATTTCACATCGACATCCTGACCGCGCATTTTGTGCAGCGACCCGACTTCTTCGACGTGGTGGTCGCCAGCAACCTGTTCGGCGACATCTTGAGCGACCTGGGGCCGGCCTGCACCGGCACCATCGGCATAGCGCCAAGCGCCAACCTCAACCCCGAGCGGAAATTTCCGTCGCTGTTCGAGCCGGTGCACGGCTCGGCCCCCGACATCGCGGGACGCAATATCGCCAACCCGATAGGCCAGATTTGGTGCGGTGCAATGATGCTGGAGTTCCTGGGCCACAAAGAGGCGCATGACGGCATCCTCGCCGCGATCGAAAAAACACTGGACCCCAAAAGTGGTGCGCCGCGCACGCCCGACCTGGGTGGAAAGGCCGGCACCACCGATGTCGGCAAAGCCGTTGCCCAAGCTCTGGCGGGGTTGTAAGGCTTTTGGAAATGGGGTGTTTTGTCAAGCATGAAAATTACACATCATGCTTACGATTAGGTCTGGAAAGCCCTGAAAAACGTCTAGAATCCGCCTCCGCACGTTGTAAAAACTTGCTGCTGTATTGACAGGTTAGAAGTCCATGGCTCTAATTGGATGCAGCAGAAAACCTGCACATGCCGCTCCCGCTGACGCTTCACCACAGTGTCCCGGGAGATATTTTTTAGAGACAACCAGATTAACTTTTTATCAACGAGGGGCTCCTTGTGAACAAGACCGAACTGATCGAACACATCGCCAAGCATGCTGACATTTCCAAAGCTGCCGCCACGCGCGCACTGGAATCCACGATTGGCGCTGTGAAAACCACCCTGAAAAAAGGAGGCTCCGTGTCTCTGGTGGGTTTTGGCACTTTCGCGGTGGGCAAACGCGCTGCGCGCACCGGCCGCAATCCACGAACCGGCGATGCGATTAAAATCAAGGCAGCCAAGGTTCCGAAGTTCCGTCCGGGCAAAGCGCTCAAGGATGCTTTGAACTGACAAGAACGTTTGACGTGGGGTGCTTAGCTCAGTTGGTAGAGCAGCGCCCTTACACGGCGTAGGTCGGCGGTTCGAGCCCGTCAGCACCCACCACCCACGAGGAAAAAGGCGAACGAGGTTCGCCTTTTTTGCTGTTGGGCCTCGGCTTTGTCCGTTAGCAGTCGTACAGGAAATTCGAGATGTTTGATTTCGTTCGCAAGCACACCAAGATCGTCATGGTGCTGCTGTTTTTGCTGATTCTCCCGTCCTTCGTGTTGTTGGGCCTCGACGGCTATAACAAATCCAAGGACCAGACCGCGAAGGTGGCCAAGGTAGACGGCAAAGACATCATGCAGTCGGAATGGGACCGCGCGCACCAGCGTGAACTGGATCAGCTCCGCAATTCCGTGCCCAACCTGGATCCCAAGCTGATGGATTCGCCCGAGGCGCGCTATGCCTCGCTGGAGCGCTTGGTGCGCGAACGGGTGGTCGCCGCTGCGGCAGAAAAATTCAAGCTAACCACAAGCAATGAGCGCCTGGCGCGCGAACTGCAGCAAAGCCCCGAGATCGCCTCCCTGCGCCGCCCGGACGGCAGTTTGGACATGGATCGCTATCGCCAGTTGCTGGCGGCCCAGGGTATGAGCCCAGAGATGTTCGAAGCCAATGTGCGTAACGACCTGTCAAATCGCCAGGTGATGGTGGGCGTGGGCGCCAGCGGTTTTGCTTCCAGTTCGGCCGCCGACATTTCGCTGAACGCCTACTTCGAAAAACGCGAGATCCAGCTCGCCCGCTTCGATGCCGCCGATTTCGTCGCCAAGCTGAGCCCGACGGATGCGGATCTCGAGCAGTACTACAAGGCCAATGAAAAGCTCTTTCGGGCGCCCGAGCAGGCCAGCATCGAATATGTATTGCTGGACATGGACGGCGTGGGCAAGAGCATTGCCGTCAACCCGGCCGACCTTAAAACCTATTACGAGCAAAATCTCCCGCGTTTTGAGGGCGAGCGGCGTGCCAGCCACATCCTGATCGCGTCGCCCAAATCGGCGCCAGCCGCCGACCGTGAAAAAGCGAAGGCGAAAGCGCAGGAACTGCTGGCGCAGCTCAAAAAATCCCCCGACACGTTCGCTGACGTAGCACGCAAGAACTCGCAGGATCCCGGCTCAGCGATCAAGGGCGGCGACCTCGATTTCTTCGCACGCGGCTCCATGGTCAAGCCTTTTGAAGATGCAGCCTTTTCCATGAAAAAGGGCGACATCAGCGATGTGGTCGAGTCCGAGTTCGGCTACCACATCATCAAGCTGACGGACGTCAAGCAACGCAGCTTTGAAGAACTGCGCCCGGAACTTGAGGTCGCCATGAAAAAGCAGGAAGCCCAGAAGAAGTTCGCTGAGGCTGCCGATGTCTTCACCAATGCCGTCTATGAGCAAGCCGAAAGCCTCAAGCCGGCGGCGGATCGCCTGAAACTGGACATCAAATCGGCAGCCAACGTGACGCGCCAGCCCCAGGCCGGCGCGACTGGTGTGCTGGCGAATCCGAAATTCCTCAACGCACTGTTTGCACCGGACGCGATCGAGAAAAAACGCAACACCGAAGCGATTGAAGTGGGGCCCAGCCAGTTGGCTTCGGGCCGCATCGTGCAATACGCTCCCGCACACACGCGCCCTCTGGCCGAAGTCAAGGACATCGTGCGCCAGCGCTGGCTGGCCCAGCGTGCCGCGGAAGAGGCTCGCAAGGAAGGCGTGGCCAAGCTGACCGCCTGGAAGGCCGCTCCCGCGTCTGCAACGGGTTTGGCTGCACCTGTCGTGGTCTCGCGTGAACAGACGCAGAAATTGCCCAATACGGTGATTGATGCCGCGTTGCGCGCCGATGTCAGCACACTGCCGGCGTTTGCGGGCGTTGACCTGGGAAGCCAGGGCTACGCCATCGTTAAGGTCGAGAAAGTGGTTCCCCGCGACGCGCCGGTTGAAGCCGCCGCCAAACAGCAGCGCGACCAGTACGCGCAGTGGTGGACATCAGCGGAAAGCCTGGCGTACTACAACACCCTGAAAGATCGTTTCAAGGCAGAAATCCTCGTTCCCAAGCCCGCTCCAGCCAAGGCGAGTGCAGAAGAAGTCGTTACCCAATAAAGAAGCGGCGGCTTTCCCGCTATAATGCAGGGCTCCGGTGGCTGTAGCTCAGTTGGTAGAGTCCAGGATTGTGATTCCTGTTGTCGTGGGTTCGAGCCCCATCAGCCACCCCAGTATTTGAAATCCCGCGTGCCATTTGGTGCGCGGGATTTTTTCTTTTGGGGATTGCACGCCGCCGGGTGATCCGTCTCCATCGAACTCTCCGGGTTCACAATTCGAAACGTACACCACGCCGATGTACGGCAAGATACGAGAGTGGAAAGCGGGCAGTTGTTTCAAGCTGTTTTCCAGCCCGCTCACTTCTCAGGCTTTCCCTTTCCAGTAGCGGAAGTTGCCTGCCCCTTACAACAGGAATCCCTTGTTTCAGCCATTCGGTTTTTTCGTCTCAACCCGGCAAGCCTCGATCCGGTGGGTGGCCGCTTTTCCTGCAGCACTGCTGGTGATGGCCAGCGTGAATGCGGCCGATACCTGGCTGACCATTACCGGCGATCCTTCGAATTCCGCGAGCCACTACATCCAGGTTAACGTGGCTGCCATCCAGATCAAGGATGACCTGCGGCTCCTTCCGGTTCGTATCAACCGCGCGACGCAATGGGCTCCTGCCGGCGAAGCGCTTCAATTCCGCTCGGTGGCGACCGAGGTCCAGATCGACTGCACCCAGCAAATCGCCCGATATGTGAAGGCGGCTTTTTATGCGCAGCCGGATTTTCGCGGAGAGCCTTTTCGTATCACCACGTACGCGGGGGACGACATACGGCCGATGATCTTCAAGGATACTGACGACGACCCCAATGCGCGCATCGTCAAGGCGGCTTGCAGTGTCAAGAACGTGACCAATTAGCCCCTGTTAGCTACGCGAACGGCGACTGCGTGCCGCCGTCGCCATCGGAAATTTCAATTGACCATGACCAGCTTGCCCTTGACGCCGCGCGAACCCATGTGGGCATAGGCGGCCTTGAGCTCGGCCATGGGTATGGTGCGGTCTATCACCGGTTTGATTTTTCCTTGTGCGTACCAGCCCGCCAGCTCGGCCATCATGGCGGCATTGGCCTTGGGCTCCCGCTTGGCGAAATCGCCCCAGAACACTCCCACGATGGAGGCGCCCTTGAGTAGCGTCAGGTTCAGCGGCAGGGCGGGGATGGGCCCCGAGGCGAAGCCTACGACCAGATAGCGGCCGCGCCAGGCAATGGATCGGAAGGCCGGCTCGGCAAAGTCGCCGCCCACGGGGTCGTAGATCACGTCCGGGCCCTTGCCTTCGGTCAGCGCCTTGATTTCATCGCGCAGGTTCTTCGTGCTGTAGTTGATGGTGGCATCCGCGCCTATTGAGCTGCAAAGCGCGCATTTCTCATCGGTGGAGGCCGCCGCAATTACACGCGCGCCGGCTGCCTTGGCGATCTGGATGGCGGCGGTGCCCACTCCGCCCGCGGCGCCCAGCACCAGCACGGTTTCCCCCTCCTTGAGCTGAGCGCGGTCTATCAGCGCATGCCAGGAGGTGGCGTAAATCATGATGAATGCGGCAGCGTCCACATACGAAAAGCCCGCGGGCAGCGGCATGCACAGCGCTGCTGGCGCGATGGTGTGCGTGCCAAAGCCGCCTGTACCCGAGAGGCAGGCCACGTTCTGTCCGACCTGGAGGTGTTTGACGCCTTCCCCCACGGCCTGCACGACGCCGGCGTACTCGGAACCCGGCACGAAGGGCAGGGGCGGTTTGATCTGGTACTTGTTCTGCACGATCAGCAAATCGGGGAAGTTCAGGCTGGCCGCTTTGATCTCGATCAGGACTTCGCCGGCCTTGGGTTGTGGCGTGGGCAGCTCTTTCCAGGTCAGGGCGTCTACGCCGGTGGGATTTTCACAAAGCCAGGCTTGCATGGGATGTCTCCAATGAGGTGAGGGTGCACTGCGGCGGCATGCCCGGGGAGCGGAAAAAAACGAGGAGGGCGGCGCCTTCACTGCATCATAGGCAAAGCAGGGACGCTCGCCGAGCCCGGAGAGGCTCAGCCTGTCACGCCCGTGACCGTAAAATCACCCCATGAAAATTCTCATCTGCAACGACGACGGTTACCAGGCTTCCGGCATCATCGCCCTCTACGAAGCGCTTAAAACCGTTGCGGATGTCGAGGTAGTGGCGCCCGAGCAAAACAACAGCGCCAAATCCAACGCGCTGACCCTGCACTCGCCGATGTACGTGCAGACGGCGGCCAACGGCTTTCGCTACATCAACGGCACACCGGCTGACTGCGTCCATATCGCGCTGACCGGCTTGTTGGGCTACCGGCCCGACCTGGTGGTGTCCGGTATCAACAATGGCGCCAATATGGGCGACGACACGATTTACTCCGGCACGGTGGGCGCGGCCATGGAGGGCTATTTGTTCGGTATCCCGTCCATCGCGTTTTCGCAGACCGAAAAAGGGTGGGCCCATATCGACGTGGCGGCCAAGCGCGCGGCAGAGCTGGTGCAGCAACTGATCCCCTCGCTCGAAAAAGTGGCTGAGGGCGCGGAGCCCACCGTGCCGCCTTGGTTGCTCAATGTGAATATTCCCAACCTGCCTGACGACGAGATACGCGGCGTAAAGGTGGCCCGCCTGGGGCGCCGCCATGCGGCCGAGCGCGTCATCATGCAGACCAGTCCGCGCGGCGAAACCATGTACTGGATAGGGGGCGCGGGGCCCGCGAAAGAAGCCGGTGATGGCACCGATTTTTACGCCACCAGCCAGAAGTACGTGTCCATCACGCCGCTGCAGGTGGACCTGACCGACCACGAGCGCCTGCCTTACTGGGCCCAGACGGCCGCCAGGTTGACCCAGCCGCGCTAAAGGCCTGACGCATGAAATCCAGCCTCAAGCCGCCTTTCAACCCTTCGGCAACCAAGCCAGCCTCCAAGACGCCTGAAGGTGCGCCGCGCCCCTCCTTTCCTGTGCGCCTCAAGCCCGATGCCGGTGTCCCATCGGCAACGCGATTGGTCGCGGCCAGTGCGCGCCCCCCAGTGGCGACTAGCTCCACTGCCACCAGGAAGCATTTGCCTGCGGCGTCTCCCCCCCGGCCCGGTGGCATTGGGCTGGACTCGCAGGCGGTGCGCGCGCGCATGGTGGCCAAGCTTGCGGCGCAGGGCGTCAGCGACGCACGGGTGCTGGCCGCCATGGGGCTGGTAGAGCGCCATCGCTTTGTCGATTCGGCGCTCGTCAACCAAGCCTACGAAGACACCAGCCTGCCAATTGGCTTGGGCCAGACCATCTCCAAGCCTAATGTGGTGGCCCGCATGCTGGAGTTGCTGCGCCACGGGACTGCGGGTAGCGCAAGCAAGCTGGGCAGGGTGCTGGAGATCGGCACCGGCTGCGGTTACCAGGCCGCGGTGCTCAGCCACTTGGCCACGGAGGTCTACAGCATCGAGCGGCTGCGCGGTTTGCACGATAAAGCCAGGGAGAACCTGCGGACTTTGCGCCTGCCCAATGTGCACCTGCTCTTTGGGGATGGCATGATGGGTTATGCCAAAGGCGCGCCCTATGCCGCCATCATCGCGGCGGCGGGCGGTGAAGCCATTCCTGCGGCGTGGACAGATCAATTGGCCGTGGGTGGCCGCCTGGTAGCGCCCATGCAAACGGCCAGTGGTGCCCAAGCCCTGGTGGTGGTGGATAAAACCCCCCAGGGATTGCGGCAGACCTTGCTGGAAGCTGTTCACTTTGTGCCTTTAAAATCGGGGACAAGCTAAAGGCCGGGCGCCACAGAGGTGCAGGCCGGCATCACGAGATAGTCCGAGATAAATCCAATAACCGAACAGGCCGATGAGGCCTTATGTGGCCATGAGCTTTATGGCTCAGGCAAGTCAGCCAAGATTGAAGACGAAGGAAGCAATGAATCAAACTGTACGGTCGAACAGAGCAGCCGCTCTGCTTGCCACTCGCTCCATGCCCGGCAGGCTGGCCTTGTCCTGCATGCTTGCAGCCGCGCTGCTCGTGACAGGTTGCGGCTCGCGTTCCCTCACCAACGCACCCGTGGAAGACCGCGGAACCTTCGGGACGCGCCCAGTGCCGGGTGCTGTCGATTCCGGCATCGCCAAGCAGCTTCCCGGTTTTGAAAATGCCGGCAAACCTGGCTACTACACGGTCAAACCCGGCGACACCATGATTCGCATCGGCCTGGAAAACGGCCAGAACTGGCGCGACATCGTGCGCTGGAACAACCTTGAAAACCCCAACATCATTGAAGTGGGGCAGGTGCTGCGCGTCGTGCCGCCGACCAACGAAAACCCGTTGGTGGTGACACGCCCGGTAGCGCCGGGCTCGGCACCGGCGTCCAGCACCGCACCGGCGCCGGCGCAAGCGACCAGCGCTGCCAAACCCGCATCGGCGCCTGCCAGTGCCAGCGCCGCACCGGCATCCGCTACGACAGGCGACGAAGATATCGCCTGGATCTGGCCGGCGCAAGGCCCGATGGTCGCGGGCTTTGACGAAGCCAAGAACAAAGGCCTCGACATCACGGGCAAGGCCGGCGATGCGGTGGTGGCGTCCGCCGACGGGCGTGTGGTTTACGCAGGTGCCGGCTTGCGCGGCTACGGCAACCTGGTCATCCTCAAGCACAACAACACTTTCCTTACGGCCTATGCGCACAATCAGATTTTGCTGGTGAAGGAAGACCAGAACGTCAAGAAGGGCCAAAAGATCGCCGAAATGGGCAACAGCGACGCGGATCGCGTGAAGCTGCATTTTGAGATTCGCCGCCAGGGTAAACCGGTGGACCCGGCCAAATACTTGCCCGCAAAGTAAGCGCGCTGCGCGCTGGAAAAAAAAAGGAAAGGAGCCCGGCGTTTGCCCGGCTCCTTTTTCTTTGTCTGCCGTTTCAGCCTCTCTGCAGAAATCGCGAAGTTTCACGTTTCATCTTTGGCATTCCCTTGGACGCTTCGGAAAATGAGGTCCCAGCCTGAGACAATTGGTGCATGACAGAAGAAAGCCCTATCACCAAAGACGCCGTGGCTGCGGAGTATCTACCTGACCTGCTCGAGGTCGAATCGCTCGACATTGAGGCCCAGGGCATTGCCCACAGGGGCGACGGCAAAGTGGTGTTCATCGAGGGCGCCTTGCCTTTTGAGCTGGTGACGGCCAACGTTTACCGCAAGAAGAGCAGCTTTGAAAAAGCCATGGTCATGGCCATTCACCGTGAATCATCCCAGCGCGTGCGACCAGCCTGCCCGCATTTCGGCATGCACACTGGTGCTTGCGGCGGCTGCAAGATGCAGCATCTGCATGCCGGCGCACAGGTGGCGGTGAAGCAGCGTGTGCTGGAAGACAACCTGCGGCATATCGGCAAGCTCAAGGCAGACGGCCTGCTGCGACCCATCGAAGGGCCGACCTGGGGCTACCGCTACCGCGCGCGGCTCTCGGTACGCTATGTGCGCAAAAAAGGAACGGTGCTGGTGGGCTTCCATGAGCGCAAAAGCAGTTACGTGGCCGACATGGTCGAATGCCACGTGTTGCCCCGCCATGTCAGCGACATGCTGGTGCCGCTGCGCGAGTTGATCGGCAGTATGGACGCGAAGGAAACTTTGCCACAGATCGAGTTGGCGTGCGGCGATGACGTGACGGCCATGGTGCTGCGCCATATGGAACCGCTCAGCAACGGCGACTTGGCGCGCCTGCGCACCTTTGCGGCGACCCACCCAGGCCTGCAGTGGTGGCTGCAGCCGGGCGGGCTTGAGACCGTGAAACTGCTTGACGACGCCGAGCGGGAGCTGAGCTACGGCCTGCCGGAGTTCGGCATCACCATGCCTTTTAAACCGACCGATTTCACCCAGGTCAATCCGCAGATCAATCAAGCGCTGGTTTCACGCGCCTTGCGCCTGCTGGCCGTGCTGCCGGATGAGCGGGTGATCGACTGGTTTTGCGGCCTGGGCAATTTCACGCTGCCGCTGGCGACTCGCGGCCGGGAGGTGTTGGGCATCGAGGGCAGCGAAGCGCTGGTGGCTCGTTCCCGTGAGAATTTCGAAAGAAACAGGGCGGCATCTTCCATGCGCCGGGCATTGGCCCCGACCCGGTTTGTGGCGCGCAACCTGTTTGAAATGACCCCGGCCATGCTGGTCAAGGACGGCGCCGCAGACAAGTGGCTGGTCGACCCGCCGCGCGAAGGCGCGTTTGAACTGTTCAAGTCGCTGGCGGCCCTGGAGCAGCAGATCGCGAGCGGCGTTCCCTGCGATGACGGAGAACACCAGCAAAGCCTGTCCCTGGACGGCTGGGCGCCGCCCCGTCGAATCGTCTACGTGAGCTGCAACCCGGCCACGTTGGCGCGGGATGCGGGCGTGCTGGTGGAAAGCGGCGTGTGGCGCTGCACTGCGGCCGGGGTGGTCAACATGTTTCCGCACACGGCGCATGTGGAGTCGATTGCGGTGTTCGAGCGGGCATAAAAAAAGGAGCCCGAGGGCTCCTTTTTTTTGCGCGTGGCGGGTATTCCCGTTCAGTCTCTTTCGCCGCCGAAGATTCCCAGCAGGGCCAGCAGGCTCTGGAAGATGTTGAACAGGTCCAGGTAAATAGCCAGGGTAGCGCTGATGTAGTTGGTTTCACCGCCGTCGATCACCTGTTTCAGGTCATACAGCAGGTAGGCGCTGAACACCGCGATGGCCAGGGTGCTGATGACCGCCATCAGCATGGTGGAGCCCACAAACACGTTGATGACAGCCGCTACCAGGATGACCAGGGCGCCGGCAAAAAGCCACTTGCTCATACCGCTCAGGTCGCGCTTGATGACGGTGGCCAGGCTGGCCATCACGAACATCACACCGGCTGTGCCGCCAAAAGCCGTCATGACCAGCGATGCGCCGTTGCTGAAATTCAGCACCATGCCGATCATGCGTGAAAGCATCAGCCCCATGAAGAAGGTAAAAGCCAGCAGCACAGGCACGCCGGCGGCCGAGTTCTTGGTTTTTTCAATCGCAAAAATGAGGCCGAATGCGCCGCCGAGGAACACAATCAAGCCCAAGCCGCCTGTCAGTGAGCGGGTGATGCCGGTCGCCACACCCAGCCACGCACCCAAAACAGTGGGGAGCAGGCTCAGCGCCAGCAGCCAATAAGTGTTGCGCAGGACCTTGTTGCGTTGCTCGACGCTTGTGGCGACGCCATAGTCGAGGGTTTGAACATTGTCAGTCATGAGAATCGTCTCCAGGGCGCCAGCATATGCGGGCAAGATTATTTTAGGGGTCATTGCTGTTTTTCCAGTCCCCACCCCCTACTTTTTGTAAGGGTTCTATAAGCTAATTTGGCGGCAATAGGCGCGAAGGACTGCCTCGAATTTGCGTATGCTCGGTATCTTTGCCAACAAACCCGAAAAATCTGAAGACCATGAAATCAAAAGCAGTGCTTGAATTCGCCGACGTCAAAACCATCGCCGCGGCCGCCGAGGCGGAAGCCCTCAAGAACAACTGGGCCGTGACCATTGCCATCGTCGACGATGGCGGCCACCTGCTGCACCTGCAGCGCCTGGACGGCGCCCCGCCCATCTCTTCGCACCTCGCACCCGCCAAGGCCAACACCGCCGCCATGGGCCGCCGCGACAGCAAGATCTACGAAGACGTCATCAACGGCGGGCGTATGTCCTTCCTGTCAGCGCCTTACCTCCAGGGCATGCTGGAAGGTGGCGTCCCCATCATGAAGGATGGGCAATGCATTGGCGCCGTCGGCGTGAGCGGCGTGAAGTCGAGTGAAGATGCGCAAATTGCCCGCGCGGGCATGGCGGCCATCGGCCTCTAGGCACCCACGGCACGCAGTCGCGGGCATAAAAAGGCCGACCCTGGGGTCGGCTTTTTGTTTGTGTGAGGACAAAACATCAAGAGATCGGAGATGAGAAAAAAAGCCTGGCTAAACAACCCCGGGGAGTCTATGGCTGGCTAAAAACGACCTTGGGAGCTTGGTAGCCCCGGATCGCCCCACGATGAAACTCTTGCTGAAAAAGTGTGATGAAGCTCGGCGTATGACCTTACGTGACCTTATTTGGTCAGTATCAGTTTGCCCAGACGCGTAGCCTGTAGCCGGTAGGTTGAACCGTTGTGGTTGATTTCCACAGCCTTTTGTCCGCGCAGGATTTCAGTGCTGTTGACCATGGCCGCTGAACCATCCTGGTTGCCTGTAGCGGTCTCCGTGCGCACGGGGGTGCGGGCAGGAAGGCTCAAGGTGTGGGAGGGGGGCATTGCGATGGACATGGTTTAAACCTGTTTGGGCTTCGTTGAGTTAATGATAACCATTCTCATTTGAAAGTCAAGCGAGTTTGAGTGGTGAAATGTTTTTTTGTGTCAAAAAAAGGCCCGCCGGCTTTTGTTGCCAGCAGGCCTTGGCTGCCTTCGATCAGTTCTTGGGCTCAGTGATAAAGCCGATTTTGCGCAAGCCGGCTTGCTGCGCGGCCGCCATCGCCTGGGCCACGCGTTCATAGCGAACCGACTTGTCGCCGCGGATGTGCAGCTCGGGCTGCGGATTCTGGGCTGCCGCGGCTTTGAGCTGGATGCCCAGCTCTTCATCAGTGATCTTGGTTTCGTTGAGGAAGTAGCTGCCTTCGGCATCCACGCTCAGGCGGACCGTTTCCGGCTTGATTTGCTGCGCTTCGTTGGAGGCGCGGGGCAGGTCGATGTTGACGGAATGCTTCATCACGGGGACCGTGATGATGAAGATGATGAGCAGCACCAGCATGATGTCCACCATGGGCGTCATGTTGATCTCGTTCATCACGTCATCGCTGTCGTCTTGGGTTCCAAAGGCCATGATGCTTCTCGGTCACTAAATAGGGGACCCGTGCTTTAGGCGTTCGGGCCGGATGAATGGGAGAGGTCAGGCCTTTTTCATGGCCACGACGTTGGCTTGGCCGCCGGCGCTTACGCGGGCGCCGGTCACGAAATAGGCGTGCAGGTCATGAGCGAAGCGGTTGAGCTTTTGCAGCACGCCCTTGTTGCCGCGCACGAGCGCGTTGTAGCCCAGCACTGCGGGAATGGCCACGGCCAGGCCTAGGGCCGTCATGATCAAGGATTCGCCGATGGGGCCGGCCACCTTGTCGATGGTCGCCTGGCCGGCCGCGCCAATGGACAGCAGCGCATGGTAGATGCCCCACACGGTGCCGAACAGGCCGACAAAGGGAGCGGTGGAGCCGACCGAGGCCAGGACGGCCAGGCCGGATTGCAGCTTGGCGGTGAATTCGTCGATAGCGTTGCGCAACGTCCGCGTGACCCAGTCGCTCACGTCCAGCGCGTCATGCAGGTGCGCCTTGGTGTTGCGGTGGTGCAGGGTGGCTTCGCGGCCTTCAAGGGCCAGCTGCCGGAAGGGGTTGGTGGGGTCGCCGCCCAGTTTGGTCAGGCCGGCCGCGAAGTCCTCGCTGTGCCAGAAGTCTTCGGCCGCGCGGGCGATCTTTTTGTACTTGATGAGATCCAGTGACTTGATGATGATGACCATCCAGGAGGCCAACGACATCGCCAGCAGCAGCACCGCCACTGACTTCGTGACGATGTCGCCCTGGCTCCAGACGTTGGCAAGGCCGAATTGGGAATTCATAAGTCAATACTCCACGGGTTTCAAAAATTATTCAACAAGATCAAAATTGACGGGTGCGTCGTACCACATGGCTTGCGGTACCCCGCCGACTTTGCCAGGGGCATAACGACATTTCATGACGTACTCCAGTGCCACACGGTCGAGCCGTGGATAACCGCTGGATTTCCGGAGTTCGGACTTTTGCGGTAACCCATCTGCGCCAATGAGGACGTGCACGATAACCCTGCCCTTTTCTCCCAGGTTCTGGCTGATTCGTGGGTAGATTAGCTTGGGGTTCTGTAGATAGTCGGCATCGCTCGACGGCAATTGCACAACAGTCGATGCGGGTGTGGTGGCGGGTGCCGCTGGAGCGACAGCGACAGGCGCCGGCGGCAGCGGCGGCGTAACCACGCCCGTCGGGGCATTGGGTGAGGGCGCCGGGTCTCGAATGGCCAGAGGCTGAGGCGCGGGTTGCACAGGCGCTTTGGCGACTGGCTTCTTCTGCACCGGCGGTGTGGGCGGTGCGGGAGGAACGGGCTCCACTTTTGGGGCCGGCGGACTAACGAATTGCGTGAGGATTTCCGCGGGCACCACGACTTCCGCGGCGCGCATCAGCAGGCCGCTTTGCAACGCCCAGATAAAGCCGATGTGCAGGCCGACCACCACCAGCGCGATCACCGCGTTGCGGCTCAGGGGCTGGCGCGGCGCGGGTGGGCGCGGGGCAGTGGAAAAGGTGGCGTTCATCGGGGCTGGGTGGGTGGGCGAAGGGCCGCGTGAGCATCGCGACCCGGTTCGGTCAGTGTTTGAGCAAAATCAGCGGCGGAAGATCCACCACGCTGAGGCTGTGACCAGAATAAGGCTGGCAGGAAGCGCCGCGATCAGAGCTGAGGCGAATGTTGCAAGATGTTCCATGGGCTGCCTTCCTGCGCGTGGGCGGCGAGCTTGATGTTGGCCGTCGGGCAACTGGTGCTGCACTGCGCCACGACGTCACGGGCGCAGCCTTCACATTGGCCGCATTGGGTGGCCACGCCAAGTTCGAACTGGATCTCGTCAAAGCCCAGGCCCGCGCGCGCATGGCGGGCAATTTCGCGGTCGGAGATACGGCGGCAGACGCAAACAATCATGGAAGGGTTTGGCTGGGGATTGATTCAATCGGTGTAGAGATTATAAATGCGAATCTGTCGCATTTGCAATCTTATGATGGGTTATTTCACCGTTGAACCGTCGCCGGCGCTTTGCTGGCATCCCATGTCCAGTCAGTCAGAAGGTGTGGACTCAAGCTGCTAAATGGATCGGCGCTATGAATTTTGTAGTGCAAAGGGGTCCAGAGGGCCAAAAAGGTGCGCGGCCATACCCGCAGCTGCCAAAGACCCTTTGCGCGAGGAGGGATGTCCGAATGCTTAGACCTCGGCCCACATGCGCAGCAGGTTGTGATAGCAGCCGGTGAGCCGTACCACTTCGGGGCTTTCGGCGGCGCCATGGGCGGCGCGCTCGAGGTCTTTCTGGCGCAGCGAGGTGATGGCCATGTCCATCTCGTAGAGGAGCCGGCGCTGGGCATCGGAGCGGACCATGCTTTCAATCCAGAAAAAACAGGCCAGGCGCTCGCCGCGCGTGACCGGCTCCACGCGGTGCACGGAGGTGCCTGGATACATCACGAGATCACCAGCATCGAACTTGATGCGCTGCTCGCCGTAGGTGTCCTGCACCACCAGCTCGCCGCCGTCGTAGCTCGCTGGGTCGCTCAGGAACAGCGTGCAGGAGATGTCGGTGCGCACATGGCGCGCGCTGGCGGCATGCGTGCGCACGGCGTTGTCGATGTGGTTGCCGAAGTGATTGGCGTCGCCGCCATAGCGATTGAATAGCGGCGGGTAGACCGATTTGGGCAGCGCGCCGGTGACGAACATGGGGTTTCGGGCCAGGGCCACCGACACGATGTGGCGCGCCTGCTGGGCGGCCGGCAGCTCTTCAGGCAGCTGCAGGTTGTTTTTGACGGTGCCGCTCTGGCTGCCGGCGGTGATGCGGCCGTCGGCCCAGTCGGCGCCCAGGACCAACTGGCGGACCTGCGCGAGTTCATCGGGCTGGAGGGCTTGGTGAATGCGAAGCAGCATGGAGGAATCTCCGGAAAGATCGCTGAAATGAAAAAGGCACCCGGAGTATCCCCCAGGTGCCCAAGACCTTGAAAACTCTCTTTGAAAATCAGAACTTGCTGGTCAGCGTCAAACGCACGCTGCGTGCGTCGCCGGGCGCTACAAAGCCGCGATACAGCGTGTTGTAGTACACCTTGTCAAACAGGTTGTCGATGTTGAGTTTGACGGTGTTGCCTTCGTTGATTCGGTACTCGACCAGTGCGTCGGCCTTCACGTAGCCTGGCACACGGTTAGTGCTGGTGACGCTGTTGGCGGGCTTGTTGGTGCTGACGGCAGTGAGGCCGCCGCCAATGCGCCACTTGTCGCCGATGCGGTAGGTAGTGAACAGGTTGGCTTGGCGGCTGGGGCTCAGACCCGGGTTTTGGCCAACTTCGGCAAGACCTGCGGGATTGGAACCAGACTTGTCAATCTTCGCCTTCAGGAAGCCAATACCTGCAAAAACATCCCACTGGGGCGTGATGCGGCCGGCGATCTCAAACTCCAGTGCGTCGGTATGGCGTTTGCCGGACAGCAGGAAGGAATTGGTGTTGGTGTCGATGTCCGTATTGCGCTCGTTGTACTTCTCTGTGCGGGCCAGCGCCGTGCGGAATGACAGGTCACCGTCGTAGAGTTCCCATTTGGCGCCGATTTCCATGTTGCGGCTGCTTTCGGGTGCGGTATTGGCCGATTGCGGGTCAAACTGGTAGAGGTCGCCCGACGTGTTGAAGGACGTGCCGTAGGCCGCGTAGTAGCTGACTTCCTCGGTCGGCTGGAACATCACGCCCAAGCGCTTGCTCAACAGGTTGTCGGATCGGGAGAGCGGCGTGTTGTTGGGCGGCGGGTTCCCGGGGCGCTGGTAGTCGCCGCGGAAGTTGTCGACACGCAGGCCGGCAACCAGTTTCCAGTACGGCGTCAGGTCGACGGTGTCCTGCATGTACAGCCCGAGCGTGGTCGCCTTGAATTCCGTGGCCAGCACTTGCGTGAGGTTGCCGCCTATGCCCGTGCTGATCGGGTTGCCGACCGTGGTGCCCGGCTTGGCCACATTGAGAAAGGGATAGCTGGAGCGGTTGGAGTTTTCGACAGCGTACTCGGCGCCTATCAGCAGGCTGTTCTTGCGGCCGAACCACTGCGTGGTGGTGAGGTAGTCGGTTTGCAGGAACGTGTGGTGTTCCTGGCCCGCCTTGGCATTGCCGGCGCTGGTGGCGCCACGGCTCACACCGGTGTTCGCAGTCAGGTTGGCCAGCGTGGTGCCGGCGACAAAGCTGGCCTGCGTGGCGCGCAGTGAGCGCGTGTAGTAACCGTCGCGCAGCGTGGTTTTCAGGCTGCTGCCGTCAGCCCATCGATGGGTGTGGCTCAAAGTGACGGCATCGGCCTTGTCGTTCTGGAAGTCCGAATTCAGGCCGTACCAGTAATTGTTGGTCAGCGGGGCAGGGCGACTGTTGAACCAGGCAAAGCCCCAGTCGGGCTTGTCGTTGTAGTGCAGGTGGTAGTAGCTGATCTCGAATTCATTTGCCGTGCCGATGCCGAAACGATAGTCCAGCGCCAGGCCGCGGCGATGCGTGGAGGCGCTGGCGTTGTCGCCGCGGCCGTCGCCGTCAGTGGCCATGGCGTTGATGCGCAAGGCCGCGTCGTCATCAAGCTTGAAGTTGAAGTCGCCCTGGTAGCGCTGGTAGCCCTTGGTGCCGACGGTGGCGTTCACTTCGTGTTCGGTGATCAGGCGAGCCTGCTTGCTGACCTGGTTGATCACGCCGCCGGTGGAGCCGCGGCCGAACAGCATGGAGGCTGCGCCGCGCAGGATTTCGACGCGCTCGGTGTTGAAGTTGTCGCGGTTGTATTGCGCGATGTCGCGCATGCCGTCCATGTAAATGTCGCCGGCCGCGCTGAAGCCGCGCAGGCGAATGTTGTCGCCGACACGGCCGCCTTCGCCGGCTTCGAAAGTAATGCCGATGACGTTCTCCAGGGCGCTCTTGAAGCTGTCCTTGCCTTGGTCGTGCATCAGTTTTTCATTAACGACCGTCAGCGACTGGGGAATGTCTTTGGCCGGCACCGGCATCTTGCCGACGCTGGTGATGCCGCTCTGGTAGGTCTGGTTTTGACGGTCGCGGGTGCCTGTGACCGTCACAGGCGCCAGACTTTTGCTCTCGGCCTGCGTGGGGTTCGTGGCGCTTGCAGGGGCCGGGGTGACGCTTTGCGCCCATCCGGACACCGAGACCGCCAGCATCAGTGCGCCCAGCGGCAGCAGGGCTTTGTCGGACGATGGAGTTGAACAGACTGTTGGCGCGGCGAGGGTAGAGACGCGGTCAATGCCGGCGTTGCGGTTGTTTTTGTTGCGCGCAGTGCGTGCGGCGCGAGCGGACAGGTGTGCCAAGATGGCCTCCAAGCAAGGTCCAGCCTGCGGCAGGCGGACCGGGTTCAGGAAAAAGCTTGGCTGGCTCGAAATCACCCAAAAGGGACACGAGTTGGCTGGCCCGAAAGTTCGCTCGAAGTTTATCCCAAATGATAATGATTCGTAATATCTCGTTTCTAAATGATGAAGAATCGTGAGGGGAATGGCTGTTTCTGTGGCAAAAATGCCAAAGGGCGACTCAAGCCACCTTAGAGGGGCTGTGAGGAGGGGCGAGGGGGAGAAGTAAAGGCCGTTCAAAACGGCAACGGGGCCCGCAGGCCCCGTATTTCGTCGACAAACACCTAGCCGCGAGGCCTGGTGCAGTATTGCTGGGCGGCTTAGCTGAGTTCGCCCATCTGGCTCTGCAGGTAGTTCTGGATGCCGACCTTGGCGACCAGCTCGATCTGCGTTTCCAGGAAGTCAATGTGCTCTTCAGTGTCGTCCAGGATTTCCTGCAGCAAATCACGGGAGACGTAGTCGCGTACGGTTTCGCAATGGGCAATGCCGTCCTTGATCGTCGCCTGCGCACCAGTTTCGGCTTTCAGGTCGCAATTGAGGGCTTCCAGAACGTCTTCGCCGATCATCAGCTTGCCCAGGTCTTGCAGGTTGGGCAGGCCGTCGAGCATGAAGATGCGGTCCATGAGCTTGTCGGCGTGCTTCATTTCGCCGATGGACTCTTCGTATTCCTTCTTGGCCAGCTTGTCGAGGCCCCAGTGCTTGTACATGCGGTAATGCAGAAAGTACTGGTTGATGGCCGTCAGTTCGTTCTTGAGCTGCGCCTGCAGGTGGGCAATGACTTTCGCGTCGCCTTTCATGGGAATTCCTTATCGTTGTCGTGTGAACTACCCATTGTCACAGCCACGGCGATGCAACTCAAGCATTCCCCTGCTGTCACGGTCTGGCTGCGTGTGAGTGTGATAACCGTTCGTATTGCAGAGGGCCTGTGCCTGTAATCAGCGCTCGGCGAAAGCACGCTCCACCACGAAGTGGCCGGCGTGTTGCATATTGCCTTCCTCAAGACCTTGGGCTTCCAGCATGGCCTTGAGGTCGCGAAGCATGTCGGGGCTGCCGCACAGCATCAGGCGGTCGTTGTCGGCCGAGAGTGTCGGCAAGCCGAGGTCGCTGTAGATCTTGCCCGACTGCATGAGTTCGGTGATGCGGCCTTCGTTGCGAAAGCGTTCGCGCGTAACGGTCGGGTAATACATCAGGCGGCCGCGCACCAGTTCGCCCAGGAACTCATGCTCATGCAACTCATGCTCGATCAGCCCACGGTAGGCGAGTTCGGCGCTGGTTCGGCAACCGTGCACCAGCACCACGCGCTCAAAGCGCTCATAAGTGTCAGGGTCCTTAATCAGCGAGAGGAAGGGGGCCAGGCCGGTTCCGGTGGCCAGCAGCCACAGCGTCTTGCCCGGCAGCAGGTTTTGCAGCAGCAGCGTGCCGGTGGGCTTGCGGCCTACCAGGATGTCATCGCCGGGCTTCAGATGTTGCAGGCGCGAGGTCAGCGGGCCGTTGGCCACCTTGATGCTGAAAAATTCCAGCTGGTCTTCGTGGTTTGCGCTGGCCACGCTGTAGGCACGCATCAGCGGCTTGCCGTCGACGGGCAGGCCGATCATGGTGAACTGGCCGTTGACGAAACGAAACCCGGGGTCGCGCGTGGCGGTAAAGCTGAAGAGCGTATCGGTCCAGTGGTGGACGGAAATAATGCGTTCGGTGTTAAAGGCGCTCATGAGAAAAAAGCAGAAGGAAAGAAGGAAAAGTAATTTGGCGATGCAAGAGGGCGGGGCCCGCCGCGCACCTCTTCAGTTCAAGCCTTCAGATCGTGCGTGAGCAACCATGGATTTTATCGCTTCCGCAGAATCCTTCGCTCCGACCGCCCCGCGAGGGTGCGTGGCAGTCGGGCAATCTCTATTTCTTATTGCGCGGTGATAGGACTGCGGATCAGGTAGTCGAACGCGCTGAGGGCCGCCTTTGCGCCTTCGCCGGCCGCGATGATGATCTGCTTGAAGGGCACGGTCGTCACGTCGCCGGCTGCGAACACACCGGGCACCGAAGTCTGGCCCTTGGCGTCGACGATGATCTCGCCGTGCTTGGACAGCTCGACGGTTCCCTTGAGCCAGTCGGTGTTGGGCACCAAGCCGATCTGGATGAACACGCCTTCGAGCCCCACGGTTTTCAGCTCGCCGCTGGCGCGGTCTTTGTAGACCAGGCCGTTGACCTTCTGGTCGCCGGTGATTTCGGTCGTCTGCGCATTGGTGATCACCGTGACGTTCGCCAGGCTGTTCAGCTTGCGCTGCAGCACCGCATCGGCGCGCAAGGCGGTGTCGTATTCGATCAGCGTCACGTGGCCGACGATGCCGGCCAGGTCGATGGCCGCCTCAACACCCGAGTTGCCGCCGCCTATGACCGCCACGCGCTTGCCCTTGAACAGTGGGCCGTCGCAGTGCGGGCAGTAGGCCACACCCTTGTTCTTGAACTCATGCTCGCCGGGCACGTTGATGTTGCGCCAGCGCGCGCCGGTTGAAATCACGATGGACTTGCTCCTGAGCGAAGCACCGTTTTCAAGCTGGACTTCGATCAGGTTTTTGTCAGGCCCGCTGTTGGGCACCAAGGCCTTGGCGCGTTGCAGGTTCATGATGTCCACGTCATAGTTGCGCACGTGCTCTTCCAGCGCGTGGGCGAATTTGGGCCCTTCGGTTTCCTTGATGGAAATGAAGTTCTCGATGCCCATGGTGTCCAGCACCTGGCCGCCAAAGCGTTCCGAGGCCACACCGGTGCGAATACCTTTGCGCGCGGCATACACGGCTGCGGCTGCGCCGGCGGGACCGCCACCTACGATCAGCACGTCGAAGGCTTCTTTGCCGTCGATTTTTTTGGCTTCGCGTTCCACGCCGCTGGTGTCGATCTTGGCGAGGATTTCTTCCAGGCTCATGCGGCCGTTTCCGAACATGGTGCCGTTGAGGAAGACCGTGGGCACGCCCATGATCTCGCGCTCCTTCACTTCTTCCTGGAAGGTGCCACCCTCGATCATCGTGGTCTTGATGCGGGGATTCTGCACCGCCATCAGGTTCAGGGCTTGCACGACATCGGGACAGTTGTGGCAGGTCAGCGAGACATAAACCTCGAAGTCGAAATCGCCGTCAAGCGCGCGGATCTGGTCCAGCACGGCTTGCTCAACTTTGGGCGGGTAACCGCCGACCTGCAGCAGCGCGAGGATCAGCGAGGTGAATTCATGGCCCATAGGCAGGCCGGCAAAGCGCGGGCCGTGGTTTTCGCTGGGGCGATTGATGGAAAACGAGGGCTTGCGGTGATTGTCGTCGCGGCTTTCGGTCAGCTTGACCAGCGGCGACGCTTCTGCGACGTCCTTGAGCAGCGACAGCACTTCGCCGGAGGCCTCGCTGTCGTCGAGCGAGGCAACGATTTCAATCGGCTGCGTGGCGCGTTCGAGGTAGCTTTTGAGTTGGGCTTTGGTGGCGTCGTCGAGCATGGGGGACTCACTTTCAATTTCAATAGGGAACAAAAAAGCCCGGGACGGCACACGCATACATGTGTGCCGGGGCCCGGGCCTTCGTCAGGAAGGCAGCAGGCGCTGTAACCTGTTCTTAGATCTTGCCGACCAGGTCGATGGACGGGGCGATCGTCTTGGCGCCTTCATTCCACTTCGCGGGGCAGACCTGGCCGGGGTGGGCAGCGGTGTACTGGGCTGCTTTCAGCTTGCGCAGGGTTTCCTTGACGTCGCGTGCGATCTCGTTGGAGTGCACTTCGGCAGTCTTGATCACGCCTTCGGGGTTGATCACGAAGGTGCCGCGCAGTGCCAGGCCTTCTTCAGGGATGAACACGTCAAAGGCTTTGGTCAGCGTGTGGGTTGGGTCGCCCACCAGCGGGAACTTGGCTTTGCCGACAGCGGGGGAGGTTTCATGCCACACCTTGTGCGAGAAGTGGGTGTCGGTGGTCACGATGTAGACCTCTGCGCCGGCCTTCTGGAACTCGGCGTAGTTGTCGGCGGCGTCTTCAACTTCCGTGGGGCAGTTGAAGGTGAATGCGGCCGGCATGAAGATCAGGACCGACCACTTGCCCTTCAGCGACTCATCCGACACGTCGATGAACTTGCCGTTGAGGAAGGCTTGGGTTTTAAAAGGCTGGACTTGGGTGTTGATCAGGGACATCTTGATGGCTTCCTATAGGTGATTAAAAAGGCTGAAAACTTGCCGGCGAATCGATAGTATATCGCTTTTAATTTATCAATTACGATTGATATTTACTATTGATTGCATAGGTTTAGTGCGCCGTATCGGCCTCCTTATTCTGGGCTCCCTTGTGACCTGCCGGTGACTGTTTACGGGGCGAGAGGCGTGCAGAAGGGAATGTTCCCTGATTATTTTTGCATCCAAATGTTGGATGAGAATAATTCGCACGCTCTGCGGTCCAGAGCCAGCCACAGCTGATGGGAATTGACGGTTTCACGCGGCAGGGCCGGGAGCTCGGCCCGCGCGAGTACCTTTTCGACGCGCTGGTCGAAGCGCCGATCTGGTAATTTGAAAAGTCAGGCAGCCAGGGCGATCACGACGGCCGACTCGTCGATGAGGGCCTGCACAAGGGCTTTGGTCTTGAGTCCGCTGCCCGGCGCCGCAAAACCCACCAGTTGCAGGCCGCCATCCAGTTGCAACGACACCTCGTCGCCGCTGGCACCACGGCTGACCCGCACGGCGCGGCCGTTCAGACTTTGCACGTTCGGTGATGTGGCGTTCTGCGCCGTGACGGTCACCGCCGTGGCCTTGCACAGCGCCAGCACCGGCTGCCCCTTCTGCAGGCCGAGCAACTCGGCACTGGCCTTGGTGATGCGCGAGACCAGCGCAGCGCCACCGGCCAGCTGCAGGTGCACGCGAGCCATCTGGCCCCGTACTTCCAGTTTGCCGACCTCGCAAGGCAGCTGGTTGCGCATGCTGGTACGCACGCTCATGTTGGAGAGTGCGGGCAGCGCGCGCGGCAGCAGCAATTCGTTGGACTTGAAACCGGCCAGTACCTGGCTGCGGGTTTCACTCAAAAGGCCGGCCATCGCCAGCAGCTTCTGGCCCGCGGGTGTCAGGGTCGCACCCCCGCCGCCCGAGCCGCCCACGGCGCGCTCCACCAATGCCACGCCGGCCAAGTTGGTCAGCGTGTCTATGGCCTGCCAGGCCGCCTTGTAGCTGACCTTGGCCTGGCGCGCCGCCTGCGAAATCGAGCCGCTCTCACCGACCAGGCGAAGGATGTCGATGCGCTTGTCGGCCGGTTCGTGGCCAAAGGCGCTGGCGAAGGAGGGTGTGGCGGGCTTAGCGGGCGATGAGGCTGCTGGTTTCTTCATGGAAAGCTTCGGGACAGGCATCGCTATTCTAAAATAGAATAGCGATACCGGGTCGCATCATCCTGGCCCCCAATCCTTCCGCGATGGAGTTCTCTTGCCTAAAACTGTGTCAGGCTGGCTGTCGGCCCTGTGCTTTGTATTAGCTTCGACCGCTGCGCTGGCCGACGACATCCAGGTCGCCGTCGCGGCCAATTTCACCGCGCCCATGAAGCTGATCGCGGCTGTCTTTGAAAAAGACACCGGGCACATAGTGGTGCTGACCTTCGGCGCCACCGGCAAGTTCTATGCGCAGATCACCAACGGCGCGCCCTTTGAAGTCTTCCTGGCCGCCGATGACGAAACCCCCGCCAGGCTGGAGAAGGAGGGCGCGGCCGTGAATGGCAGCCGTTTTACCTATGCCACCGGCAAGCTGGTGTTGTGGTCGGCGCAACCCGGCTTGGTGGACGCGCAGGGCGACGTCCTGAAGAAAGGTGACTTCAAGAAGATCGCCATCGCCGCGCCCAAGCTCGCGCCTTATGGCGCAGCCGCAGTCGAAACCATGAGCAAGCTAGGGCTGCAGGCCGCACTTGAGCCCAAACTGGTGGTGGGCGAAAGCATAGGCCAGGCCTTCAGCTTTGTCTCCACCAGCAATGCCGAACTCGGTTTTATCGCGCTCTCCCAGGTCTATGAGGGCGGCAAGATCAAGTCGGGCTCGGCCTGGATTGTTCCCGAGAGCCTGCACAGCCCGATTCGCCAGGACGCGGTGCTGCTGGCCAAAGCCAAGGACAGCAAAGCCGCCGCGCAACTGATGGCTTTCCTTAAAACCGACAAGGCCAGGGCGGTGATCCGCTCCTTTGGCTACGAACCCTGAGCCGCAACTCGCATGCTGGATTCCGCAGGCCTGCAGGCACTCGCGCTGACCTTGCGGCTGGCGGCCACCACGACCGCCGTGCTGTTGCTGGCCGGAACGCCGCTGGCTTGGTGGCTGGCGCGCACGCGTTCCTGGCTCAAGGGGCCGGTGGGTGCACTGGTGGCCTTGCCGCTTGTCTTGCCACCGGTGGTGCTGGGCTTTTACCTGCTGGTGCTGATGGGTCCCAACGGCCCGGTGGGCCAGCTCACGCAGTCGCTGGGCTGGGGCGTGCTGCCTTTCAGCTTTGCCGGCCTGGTGGTCGGGTCGGTTTTGTATTCCATGCCCTTTGTGGTGCAGCCCTTGCAAAACGCCTTTGAAGCTTTGGGCGACAGGCCGCTGGAGGCCGCCGCCACCTTGCGAGCTTCGCCGCTGGATACCTTTTTCAGCGTGGTGCTGCCACTGGCGCGACCCGCCTACCTGACGGCTGCCGTCATGGGCTTCGCGCACACCGTGGGAGAGTTCGGCATCGTGCTCATGATGGGCGGCAACATCCCGGGCAAGACACGCGTGATGTCGGTGCAGATCTACGACCATGTCGAGGCACTTGAATACAGCCAGGCGCATTGGCTGGCCGGCGGCCTGCTGATGTTTTCTTTCCTGGTGCTGTTGGCGCTCTATACCTTGAATGGCTCGCAGCGGCGCCGGCGCGAAGGGCAGGGCGCATGAAGCCCATGGCAAGCGGCATTGCGGCATGCTTTCGCCGCGCCTTCCCCGGCTTTTCACTGGATGTGTCGCTGGCGGTGCCGGGGCGCGGCGTGACGGCCATCTTTGGCCCCTCGGGCTCGGGCAAAACCAGCCTGCTACGCAGCATCGCTGGGCTGGAGCGCGCCGGCAGCGGCTCCCTGGCAGTCAACGGCGAGGTCTGGCAGGACGATGCCGCGGGCATCTTTTTACCGGTGCACCGGCGGCCGCTGGGTTATGTGTTCCAGGAGGCCAGCCTGTTTGCCCACCTGGACGTGGGCCGCAACCTCGACTTCGGCCTGCGCCGTGTGCCGGCTGCCCAACGCCGCGTCTCGCTGGAGCAAGCCATTGGGCTGTTGGGCCTGCAACAACTGATGCAGCGCATGCCTGGCACGCTCTCTGGTGGCGAACGCCAGCGCGTGGCCATCGCGCGAGCACTGGCCACCAGCCCACGCCTGCTGTTGATGGACGAGCCCCTGGCTTCGCTGGACATTGCCCGCAAGGCTGAAATCCTGCCTTACCTGGAGCGCCTGCATGACGAACTCGATATGCCCGTGCTCTATGTGAGCCATGCGCCTGACGAGGTCGCCCGGCTGGCCGATCACCTGGTGCTGATGGAGGCAGGCCGCATCATTGCCTCTGGCCCCACGCGCGAGTTGATGACGCGGCTGGACCTGCCGCTCGCGCATGGCGATGCCGCGGCCGCGGTACTGGACGCCGTGGTCAGCGCCGTCGAACCGGAATGGCACATGAGCCACGCGGAGTTTTCCGGCGGGCGCATCAGCCTGCTCAATCCCGCGCTGCAGGTCGGCCAGCGGGTGCGCGTGCGTATTCAGGCGCGCGACGTGAGCCTGACCCTGTGGCGCCAGGAAAGCACCAGCGTGCAGAACATCTTCCCGGCCGTCGTTGAGAGCCTTTCGGCCGACAGCCCGGGCCAGGTGATGGTGAGGCTGGATGCCGGCGGCAGCGCCTTGCTGGCCCGCATCACCCAAAAATCGGCCGACGCCCTGCAACTGCAGGCAGGAAGCCAGGTCTTTGCGCAGGTCAAGGGCGTTGCTGTGCTGGGCTGAGGCGTCCGGCAAAGAAGGCCAGGATTCGTCACGCGCGGCGATGGTCGGCTGGCCCGCCGCGTCAACCAGGTGGGCCGTCAGCACGCTGTGCGGCGTGGGCACATGCTGGGCAAAGAAGGTCGGCACGTCGGGGTTGGGCTCAGTATTCAAGCCGCTCCGGCCGGATTTCCTGCAGGATGGTGGTTGAAATCTCTTCAATCGACTTGGTCGTGGTCGAGAGCCAGCGTATGCCTTCGCGCCGCATCATGGCTTCGGCTTCGTGGATTTCTTCGCGGCAGTTTTCCAGGCTCGCGTATTTCGAATTGGGCCGGCGTTCGTTGCGGATCTGGCTCAGGCGCTCGGGAGCGATGGTCAGGCCGAAAATCTTCTTGCGATGCGGCACCAGGGCCGGCGGTAGCTGGCGGCGCTCAAAGTCTTCTGGGATCAGCGGGTAATTGGAGGCCTTGAGGCCGTACTGCATGGCCAGGTAGAGGGAGGTCGGCGTCTTGCCGCTGCGGCTCACGCCGACCAGGATGACGTCGGAGCCGGCCAGGTCCCTGTTGCTCTGGCCGTCGTCATGCGCAAGCGAGAAATTGATGGCCTCGATGCGGTCGTCGTACTCCTTGCTTTTGGAGGCATCCGAAAACCGGCCCACCCGGTGATTGGACTTGATGCCCAGTTCGCCCTCCAGCGGCGCCACGAACATGCCGAACATGTCCAGCAGCATGCCGTTGCAATGGGTTTTGATGACGGCCAATATTTCCATATTGACCAGTGTGGTGAAGACGATGGGGCGCTTGCCCTCGACCTCGGCCGTGTGGTTGATCTGCCGTATTGCCTGGTGGGCTTTGTCCACACTGTCGATAAAGGGCAGGCGGACGTGGCGCGGCTTGAACTCAAACTGGGCCAGGATGGCGTTACCAAAGGTTTCAGCAGTGATGCCGGTGCCATCGGAGATGAAAAACACGGTGCGTTGGGACATGGTGGCGTTTGGCTGATTGAAAGGTGGGTGAAAGGCTGACGCGGCACATCCGGCGGCAGGCCCCTACAATTGGGCCAATTATCCAGTTTGTCACGCCATGCCCCGCCACAACCCCCTCGAACAACAACAAGGTTGCCTGCCGCGCATGGTGAATTCCCCGGTTTTTAAACCTCCCGGAGTATTTTCATGTCCAAGCTGTTTGAGGCGACCGCCCTGGTCGTACCGTTTGAAAACCTGAGGATGACAGACGTCGAGGCCGTTGGCGGCAAAAATGCCAGCCTCGGCGAGATGATCTCGCAACTGCCCACCGGCCCCGAGGGCGTGCGGGTGCCCACCGGCTTCGCCACCACGGCGCATGCCTTCCGCGTGTTCCTAGCCCATGACGGCCTGGACAAAAAAATCAACGGCGTGCTGGACGCGCTCAACACCGACGACGTGCGCGCCCTGGCCGACGCCGGCGCCAAAATCCGCGCGCTGGTTGAAGCCCAGCCTTTTCCGGCCGACCTTGAAAAAGCCGTGCGTGACAGCTTTGCCGTCCTGAGCGGCGGCAACGCCCAGGCCAGTTTCGCGGTGCGTTCCTCCGCCACGGCCGAAGATCTGCCGGATGCGTCCTTCGCCGGCCAGCAGGAAACTTTCCTAAACGTGGTCGGCATCGAGGACGTGCTGCACAAGATGAAAGAGGTGTTCGCCTCGCTCTACAACGACCGGGCCATCAGCTATCGCGTGCACCAGGGCTTTGCCCATTCCGACGTGGCCTTGTCCGCGGGCATCCAGCGCATGGTGCGCAGCGACAAGGGCGCGGCGGGCGTGATGTTCACCATAGACACCGAAAGCGGCTTTGAGGACGTGGTCTTCATCACCTCCAGCTACGGCCTGGGCGAAACCGTCGTGCAGGGCGCCGTCAACCCCGACGAGTTCTATGTGCACAAGCCCATGCTGAAAGCCGGCAAGCGCGCCGTGATCCGCCGCAACCTGGGCTCCAAGCTGCTGCAGATGGAGTTCGCCACGCCGGAAGAGAAAAAAGCCGGCGGCAAGCTGGTCAAGACCACCGACGTGCCGACCGAGCTGCGCAACCGTTATTCGCTGACCGACGACGACGTCGAGCAACTGGCCCGCTACGCGCTCATCATCGAGGCGCATTACGGCCGCCCCATGGACATCGAATGGGGCAAGGACGGCACCGACGGCCTGCTCTACATTCTGCAGGCGCGTCCTGAGACGGTGAAGAGCCAGGCCAAGGGCAAGGCTGAGCAGCGCTACAAGCTCAAGGGCACCGGGACGGTGCTGGCCGAGGGCAGGGCGATCGGCCAGAAGATCGGCACCGGCCCGGTCCGCATCGTGCACGACATCAAGGACATGGACCAGGTGCAGGCCGGCGACATCCTCGTCACCGACATGACCGACCCGAACTGGGAGCCCGTAATGAAGCGCGCCAGCGCCATCGTCACCAACCGCGGCGGGCGCACCTGCCACGCGGCCATCATCGCGCGCGAACTGGGAATTCCGGCGGTGGTCGGCTGCGGCGACGCGACAGAGACGCTGAAAGACGGCATGCTGGTGACGGTAAGCTGCGCCGAAGGCGACACCGGCAACATCTATGACGGCCTGCTCGAAACCGAAGTGACCGAGGTGCAGCGTGGCGCGATGCCGCCCATCGACATCAAGATCATGATGAACGTCGGCAACCCGCAACTGGCCTTCGACTTCTGCCAGGTGCCCAACCACGGCGTGGGCTTGGCGCGGCTGGAGTTCATCATCAACAACAACATCGGCGTGCACCCCAAGGCGATCCTGGAGTACCCCAACATCGACGCCGACCTGAAAAAGGCCGTCGAAAGCGTGGCCCGCGGCCATGCCTCGCCGCGCGCCTTTTACGTCGACAAGGTGGCCGAAGGCATCGCCACGATTGGCGCGGCCTTCTGGCCCAAGCCGGTGATCGTGCGCCTGTCGGACTTCAAGTCCAACGAATACCGCAAGCTCATAGGCGGCTCGCGCTACGAGCCCGAAGAAGAAAACCCGATGCTGGGTTTCCGCGGTGCGGCGCGTTACCTGAGCCCCGATTTCGCCGAAGCCTTCGCGATGGAATGCGAGGCGCTCAAGCGCGTGCGCAACGACATGGGCCTGACCAATGTCGAGGTCATGGTGCCCTTTGTGCGCACCCTGGGCCAGGCCAAGGCCGTGACCGAGCTGCTGGCCAAACACGGCCTCAAGCGCGGCGAACAGGGCCTGAAGATCATCATGATGTGCGAGGTGCCGAGCAATGCGGTGCTGGCCGACCAGTTCCTCGAATACTTCGACGGTTTCTCCATCGGCTCCAACGACCTGACCCAGCTCACGCTGGGCCTGGATCGCGACTCGGGCCTGGACATCCTGGCCAAGGACTTTGACGAGCGCGACCCGGCCGTCAAGGCCTTGCTGGGCCAAGCCATCGCCGCCTGCAAGCGTGCCAACAAATACGTCGGTATCTGCGGCCAGGGCCCCAGCGACCATCCTGACTTTGCCGTGTGGCTCAAGGAGCAGGGTATAGGTTCGATCTCGCTGAACCCCGACACTGTGATCGACACCTGGAAGCAGCTGGCCGGCTGAGCCAGTTCCGCTGAGCTCACCGAGGGAAAACCCCCGGTGGCCGGCGCTCCCTTGGTAAGCAATTGGCAAGTCCTCCGATGACAATCGGATGACTTGCCTTTTTCGTTCGCCTCTGCCATCAGCCATGCTTGCCGTTGTCACCACCGCCAAACTGCTCGCCGAAATTGCGCTGCTCGCGCTGGCCGGGCAATGGGTGCTCGGTTTGCTCGCCGGAGAAGGGCGGGACAGCAATCCCTTCTACCGCCTGCTGCAACTGCTGGGCCAGCCCTGGGTGAGGGTGGCGCGCTGGATTTCGCCGTCCGTGGTGATGGAGCGCCACCTGCCCTTGGTGGCTTTCCTGGTGCTGATTTTTGTATGGATCGCCGCGGCGGTCGTGAAAATCAGTATCTGCCTGGACATCGGGGTGGCGCTGTGCAAATGAGTTTGCCGTTTGCGCCCACATTGCACTACCACTTCCTGAAAACGCATGCCTTGCTGTTGCTCGCGGCGGGCAAGCGCGCGGCCGCTTTGCCGAAATTCGCGCAGATGCTGTGCCTGCGGCCCGCCGATGCTTATGCCCTGGCCAGCCGGGGCCATGTGGAAGCGCAACTGCATATGACGCAGGAGGCCATTGCCAGCCTGCGGCAATTCACCACCGCCTGGCCGCAGCAGGCTTCGGGCTGGTTCAACTTGGGCTATGTGCTGCAGCAGGCCGGGCGCCATGATGAGGCCGGCTCGGCCTTCGAGCGCACGCTGGCGTTGAACGCGCGCCTGGACCGGGCCTGGTACGGCCTGGCGCTGGCGCATATCCACCAGCAGCGTTGGCAGGAGGCCGCCCAGGCGCTGGAGCGTAATACCGCGCTGCAACCGCTGGGTCCTTATGGCTGGTACCGGCTGGCGCAGGTCTGGCTGGCCTTGGGCGAGGCAGGCAAGGCGCGAACAGTCATCGCCCACCTGCGGCGCTTCGAGCCGCGCGTAGCCGCGCAGCTGGAGCGTGAAAATGCCGCAACGCTGCAGGCGGGCAGGGTAACGACCAGCGAGGCGGGCCATGCAGCCGGCTGACAGCCACCGCCGCTACTGGCGCAAGAACCTCGCGGTGACGGCCGTGCTGCTGCTGGTCTGGTTCAGCGTGACTTTCGGCGTGAGCTACTTTGCGCGCGCGCTGAGCTTCCGGTTTTTCGGCTGGCCCTTCAGCTTCTGGATGGGCGCGCAAGGCGCTTTGCTGGTGTACTGCCTGATCATTGGTTTTTATGCCTGGTACATGAACCGGCTCGATGTCGAGCACGACGTGGCGGACGAGGACTAGATGGCCGGCTTCTTCGGTTCGCGCGACGGGGTCAGACTGTCCAACCAGCAGTTCAAGGCGCAGCTCAACCGCGTCTACCGCTGGTATACCGTGGGCCTGGTGGTGTTCGTGCTCATCCTTGCGGGCCTGGAACGCATGGGCCTGCCGCGCCTGTGGATAGGCACGGCCTTTTTGCTGGCCACTATAGGCTTGTACGCGGGCATAGGCATCATGAGCCGCACCACCGACGCGGGTGAGTACTATGTGGCAGGCCGGCGCGTTCCGGCGGTCTACAACGGCATGGCCACCGGCGCCGACTGGATGTCGGCCGCTTCCTTCATCGGCCTGGCCGGCACGCTTTACCTCACGGGCTACAGCGGCCTGGCCTTCATCATGGGCTGGACTGGCGGCTACTGCCTGGTCGCGCTGGTGCTGGCACCGTACCTGCGCAAGTTCGGCCAGTTCACCATTCCCGACTTCCTGGGGGAGCGCTACGGCGGAAGGCTGCCGCGCCTTATCGGCGTGGCGGCCGCCATCCTGTGTTCCTTCACCTACCTGGTCGCGCAGATCTACGGCGTAGGCCTCATCACGTCTTACTTGACCGGTATCGCCTTCGAGCTGGGCATCTTCCTGGGCCTGGGCGGCATCCTGGTGTGTTCCTTCCTGGGGGGCATGCGCGCCGTAACCTGGACGCAGGTGGCGCAGTACATCATCCTGGTTGTGGCCTACCTGATTCCGGTGGTGTGGCTGTCGGTCAAGCAGACCGGTGTTCCGGTACCGCAATTGGTCTACGGTTTCCAGCTTGAAAAAGTCACCGCCAAGGAAAAGGAGCTGGCTGTGGATCCCAAGGAGCTGCAGGTGCGCGAGCTGTTCAGGCAGCGATCCGAGGCGCTCTCTGGCAAGCTGGCCCATCCGGCTGAATCGCTTGCAGTCGACAAACTGGCCGCCGCCAAACGCATGGAGCAACTCAAGGGCGGCAATGCCTCGGTGGCTGAAATCACCTCGGCAGCCAAAGCCCTGGCTGCCATGCCCAAGGATGAAACGGCAGCCGTCAAGACCTGGACGGCCGCCAAGGCAGCGGCCGAGGTCAAGACCCAGCCGCTAAACGGCATGCCCGCCCACGCGGCGCAGTTCTCTGGCGACCCCGACGGCACGCCGAAAGAGCAGGAGGCCTACGACACCTCCCGCCGCAACTTCCTGGCGCTGGTGTTCTGCCTCATGGTGGGCACGGCCGCCTTGCCGCACATCCTGATGCGCTACTACACGGTGCCCAGTGTGCGGGAGGCGCGGCAATCGGTTACATGGTCGCTGTTTTTCATCTTTTTGCTGTATTTCACGGCGCCAGCCCTGGCCGTCCTCGTGAAATACGAAGTCTTTACCGTGCTGGTCGGCACGCGGTTTGACCAGTTGCCGTCCTGGGTCGGCGCCTGGAGCCGGGTTGACCCCAGCCTGCTGTCGGTGGCCGACATCAACCGCGACAACATCCTGCAGCTCAATGAAATGACCATAGGCGGCGACATCATCGTGCTGCTCACGCCCGAGCTGGCGGGGCTGCCCTATGTAGTTTCCGGCTTGGTGGCGGCCGGCGGGCTGGCCGCCGCGCTGTCGACCGCCGACGGCCTGCTGCTGACCATCGCCAACGCACTGGGCCACGACCTCTATTACAAGATGATTGATCCCAACGCCTCCACCGTGAGCCGGGTCACTGTGTCCAAGATACTGTTGCTCATCGTGGCCCTGCTGGCAGCCTACGTCGCGGCGCAAAAGCCGGCGGACATCCTGTTCCTGGTATCGGCGGCGTTTTCCTTCGCCGCCGCCTCCTTCTTCCCGGCGCTCAGCCTGGGCATTTTCTGGAAACGCGCCAACGGTATTGGGGCCGTACTGGGCATGATCTCGGGCCTGGGCGTGACGTCGTACTACATGTTCACCAACCAGCCCTGGCTGCGCGCCACCTTCGGCATCACCTCCCCGGTGCAACTGTGGTGGGGCATAGACCCGATTTCGGCCGGATTGTTCGGGGTACCCGTAGGTTTTACCGTGATCGTGCTGGTGAGCCTGGTAACGCCCGCGCCCAGCCGAAAAATCCAGGATTTGGTCGAATACATCCGCTATCCGGACCTAAAGCGGCTCTAGAGGCCCCTGGAGCCTGAGTCCGTTTTCACCAGCAGGGGCCGCGGAACCGGCTTTGCCGGGCCGCAGGCGCAGCGGCCCCCTCGGGGGGCAGGGAGCTACACGAAGTGAGCGACCGTGGGGGCATGCTATACTCTTGGGCTTCGCCTTGCTGCACCCTTAACGACGCTGGGGCAGCTTCAATCAACCACAAGGAGAGTTTATGCGTCACTATGAGATCGTCTTGCTGATCCACCCGGATCAAAGCGAGCAAGTCCCAGCCATGCTGGAACGTTACAAGGGCATGATCACCGCCGGCGGCGGAAAAGTGCACCGTGTTGAAGACTGGGGCCGCCGCCAGCTGGTGTACCTGATCCAGAAGCTCGCCAAAGCCCACTACCTCTGCATCAACATCGAAGCCAGCCAGGCCGTGATGGAAGAAATCGAACATGCGTTCAAGTTCAACGATGCCGTGCTGCGCCACCTGACCGTGGTCAAGAAAAAGGCCGAAACCGGCCCATCCCTCATGATGCGCAACGTCGAGAGGGAAGAAGCCCGTAAAGCCCAACAGCAGGAGTATGCGGCTTAATTGCCACCATGCTGTTGAACGCCTCGCTGCCGCGCAGCTGCCATTGAGCAAAAGCCCGCAGTGAACCACGTTGAACTGACCGCCTGTATCGCCGAGGCAAGTCCTCTTCGCTACACGCCCGCTGGAATCCCCGCTGCCAATTTTGTCCTCGAACACGAGTCCGAAGTTGTCGAAGCCGGAATCACCAGGCAGGTCAAGTTAACGGTCAGGGCAGTTGCCTTCGGAGCGCTGGCTGAGCAATCAGTCAAATCCCCCCTAGGCCAACCCTACAGGTTCACCGGTTTCCTCATCAATGCGCGCACCAGCAAAGGCGTTGTTTTCCACATTCAAGCTCTGCATAAGGTAGAGCAAGTACTGAACCCCATTTAAGGAGTCCATCATGGCCGGACCAAAACGTTTCAACAAAGACAAGCGCCCCAAGCGCAATACCCAATCCCTGCTGTTCAAGCGCAAGCGTTTTTGCCGCTTCACAGCCGCTGGCGTTGAAGAAATCGACTACAAAGACATCGACACCCTGCGCGATTTCGTAGCCGAAAACGGAAAAATCATCCCCGCACGCCTGACCGGCACGCGCGCAATTTTCCAGCGCCAGATCAACACCGCCGTCAAGCGCGCTCGCTTCCTCGCGATGCTGCCTTACAGCGACCAGCACCGTACCCTGTAAGGAGCGCGACCATGCAAATCATTCTGCTCGACAAAGTCGTGAACCTCGGTAACCTCGGCGAGATCGTCAAGGTCAAAGACGGCTACGCACGCAACTTCCTGATCCCTTCGGGCCGCGCACGCCGCGCCACCGAAGCCAACAAGGCCGAATTCGAAGCCAAGCGCGTCGAACTCGAAAAGGCTGCGGCCGCCAAGCTGGCTGAGATGCAAGCCCAGGGCGCAAAGCTCGGCGGCACCACCGTCAAGCTCACGCAAAAAGCCGGTGTGGACGGCCGCCTGTTTGGCTCCGTCACCAACCACGACATCTCGGCTGAGCTGACCAAGCAGGGCTTCCCTGTCGTGAAATCGCAAATCCGCATGCCCAACGGCCCGTTGAAGGTTGTTGGCGACCATGCCGTGACGGTTGCCCTGCACACAGACGTGGCCGTGGACATCACCGTTACCGTGTACGGCGAAACCGCTTAAGCATTTAAGCGTTTTCCCCGTTCAAAAAGCCGCTCGCCGAGCGGCTTTTTTCATGCCCGGCCTCAGGGTCTGGCTGTGCACACCTTCCGGGGGTATTTCCACCCAATTTCCCCCGCTTATCCACAGCCTTATCCAGCAGTGTTTTGCGCTCCCGGCGTACCATTCACCCTCTCCCAAGGAAACGCATGTCCGCCGTACTTTCCACCTATGACGATCCCGGTTACAGCCCCGACCGCCAGATCGCCCAGCTACGCATCCCACCGCATTCCATAGAGGGTGAATCCAGCGTCCTGGGCGGCCTGCTGCTCGACAACGGCGCCTGGGACCGAGTGGGCGACCTGCTGGTCGACGAAGACTTCTACCGCTCCGAGCACAAGCTGATCTTCGCCGCTGTGGGCGCGCTCATCAACGCGTCCAAGCCGGCCGACATCATCACCGTCTACGAATACCTGCAGAACCAGGGCAAGGCGGACGAAGTAGGGGGCCTGAGCTACCTCAATTCGCTCGCGCAGTACGTGCCCAGCGCCGCCAATATCCGCCGCTACGCCGAGATCGTGCGCGAGCGCTCCATCCTGCGCAAGCTGGTTTCCGCCTCCGACGAAATCTCCACCAACGCCTTCAACCCACAGGGCAAGGACGTCGCCACCATCCTCGACGAAGCCGAGCAGAAGATCTTCAAGATTGGCGAGCAAGGTTCACGCATGAAGGAAGGCTTTCAGAGCATGGACACGCTGGTCGTGAACCTGCTGGATCGCGTGACCGAGATGGCAGAGAACCCGCAAGACGTCACTGGCGTGGCTACGGGCTTCAGGGATTTCGACCATATGACCTCCGGCCTCCAGGCCGGCGACCTGATTGTCTTGGCGGCGCGTCCTTCCATGGGCAAGACAGCGTTGGCCATCAACATCGCCGAACACGTTGCGCTCAACGAAGGCCTGCCCGTGGCCGTGTTCTCGATGGAAATGGGCGCTTCTCAACTCGCCGTGCGTATTGTCGGCTCCATAGGCCGCATCGACCAGACCCATTTACGCACCGGCGCTTTGACCGACGAAGAGTGGCCGCGCCTGACCGAGGCGATTGAAAAGCTGCGCACCGTCTCGCTGCACATCGATGAAACGCCGGGCCTGACCGTGAGCGAGTTGCGCGCCAATGCCCGGCGCCTGGCCCGCCAATGCGGCAAGCTTGGCCTTATCGTGGTCGACTATTTGCAGCTCATGAGCGTCTCCGGCGGTATGGCAGAAGAAAACCGTGCCACCGCCGTCGGTGAAATTTCGCGCGGCCTGAAAATGCTGGCCAAAGAGCTGCAATGCCCGGTCATCGCGCTGTCGCAGCTCAGCCGTGGCGTCGAGTCTCGCACTGACAAGCGCCCCATGATGAGCGACTTGCGCGAGTCTGGCGCCATCGAGCAGGATGCTGACATCATCATGTTCATCTACCGCGACGAGTACTACACCAAGGAAGCTTGCAAGGAGCCCGGCGTCGCCGAGGTGATCATCAGCAAGCAGCGTAACGGCCCCACGGGTACGGTGAAGCTGGCCTTTATCAACCGCATCACCAAGTTCGAGAGCCTGGCGCATGGCGCGTCGGGAGATTTCTAGCCGCCGCTGGCAGGGTCAAGGCACGACTGCTGCGTCAGCCAGCATGCGCCTTTTTTTGCGTGTGACCGTCACCGGCCCGGTAGCATTCGCCATTTCCGAGGCCGGCGCTGATGCCGATGCCGATGCCGACGTGAGTGCTTGGAAGGGTCTCACCGCAAACAGGTGCTCCGCGCTGCTGATGGCGGCATCGACATCGCCGCGATTCAAGCGCTGGATCACAGACCCATTGACCTGCAAATACGCGCCGTCGCGCGAGATGGCCAGAAAGCCGAACTCCATCCCGCGGTGCACGGTCCCGATCACGCGGTAAGTGTCCACCGGCGGAATAGCCCAAGGCGCCCTCAGAATTTTGTGCAAGCGAACTGTCAAGCGATCGTCCATTGAGCTTTCTCCCTTGTTCTGACATCGGATGGCATAGGGCTCATCAGCTGCGATGGTGATCCGCCGCGCGGCCTGCTGAACTCTTTGAAGACTTTGAAAGGTATTCGAGTTCACCAAAGCAGTTCGCGGGGATTGTCTGTGCGCGGTAAATCTTTGTCGGGTTTTTGGTGCCCGGCTCTTTCGGTTCGTACTTTGATGCCAGGCCGGCTGGCGCCAAGCGCAGGTTTGCCCCCGCCGGAGAGCATCGCCTCAATGCCAGGCGAAACGTGAAGCCGCAGCCCGGCCCGGCAGGATGAACTGTGGGCGCAGGTGCGTGAAGGATCCGGATTGCCGCGCGCAGGCGCGTTTCACGGGACCGCTGAGTTGCCGCCGCTGTGCCTTGCCGGAACAGGAGGTCTCAGGGCGAAAGTATCAGAAGGAAAGTATCCGAGAGATGCGCCTCAGCGCACGCACTCAAAACCGTACTGGCCCTCGGCCGGCTTGGTGATCAAGCGGGCATGCCTGCCGCCGCGCTTTTGGCACTCGGTCTCGGCAATCTCCGTGGCCTCCGGCAACTGCGAAGGACGGCCCTTGACGATGATCAGCTTTTCGCTGTTGCTGAGCAATTCCGCGGCGCAACCAGAGAGCAAGGCGCCGGCCAGCAGCAGCGAGGACAACAGGTAGGGGTTTTTCATGAGAATTTCCTTGATGGGATTAATGTAATCGGTGCCGCCGGCGTGCCATGCTATGCGTTGGCGCGATGCGCGTCTGGATAATGCACAGCAAATAAGAAGGAGGGCGTGATGTTGCGTTTGACCGTGCTGCTTGTCGGCGTTCTGGGGGCGGGCTTGCACAACCTGGCATGGGCCGGTGAAAACCTCCGTGTGTTTTCATCCGAACTGCTGGCCTTCGAAAGCCGGCAGATACTGCTGTCGGGGCCGCCCGTCAAATATTCGGATCCTGAGAACGGCGCGAATCTGCGCAAACTGTTGGACCCCGCCCGGGCCTCAAGCATTGTCGATGAATACCTCGAGGGACTGGCGAAAGACGGTGGCGAACCCGAGGTCCCCAAATTGATTCAGCCCTTGCTCGCACGCTATGAAAAAGCGTTTGCCGCCAACCCTCGCGCCTATGAGGATGAGTATCTGGACGCACTCAACTGGAGCGTGCTGGTTGTGGAGCGCGGTGCCCGAACCACCGCCCAAGCCACCGTTCAGGCGGCTATGCCCGCATCCGCCGCCTCTAGGGAGGAGCAGGAGGCAATCCAGAAACTTGTTGAAAGCCTGAAGGGTTTGACCAACTCCATGCTGGGGCTGCTTGCGCGGAGCATCCGCGACAAAGTGGTGAAGGGAATGTTCAGCGATCCAGGTGCGAAGCGTGCGCTGGAGATGGCCGACCGGCTTGATCCGCCCGGTGCGGGTGTCGCTACCGCCGCAACTGTAACGCAGGCCCAGATGCGCACCCGCAATGTCGCGAGCGGCAAAGAGGTTTATAACGCGCAGTGCGTGGCCTGCCATGCCACTGGGGCCGCGGGCGCACCACGACAGGGTGATGTTGCCGCATGGGCGCCGCGCATCCGTTCGGGTTTTTCGTCCATGCTTCAGTCCACCATCAAAGGCAAAGGTGCAATGGGCGCTCAGGCGGGCGGCGACTTTCAGGAGCTTGAGTTGGCCAGGGCGGTGGCGTATCTGGCCAACACCGCAGGGGGCAAGTTCGCCGAGCCGCCTTTGCCCGCCGGGCATCCCGGCACCATCACATTCAAGCTTCCTGCGCCAAGGGCTGCCATGCCGCGTACCCCCGAGCTTCCCTATTACGCAATGAATGCCAGTCAGAAAATGGGGCTGGGTGAGCGTACCTACCAGTCGAACTGTGCCGCATGCCATCAGGCCAACGGCCGTGGAGCCGGGCCTATTCCGGACCTGGGCAACGCGCCGACGCTCGCCAAAAACGATAGCGCTATCGGGGTTGTGCTGAACGGAGTAAAAAACAGCGGTATGCCTCCCTGGCCCGCCCTGCGCAACGAAGAGATCGCCGAGGTCATCAACTATGTGCGTTTCAAATTCACCAGCCATCTGGTTGAATTTGTGACGCCCGAAGAGGTTCAAGCCCGTCGGAAGTAGGCGGCGATCAAACGGCTGAGCATCGGCAGGGATGTGGCCAGAAAGCGATGGGTGACTGGTTTAACCCAGCCCTAACGCCTGGTACACCCGCAGCGCCCCATAGGCATCATTCGCCGCATAGACGATCTGCGCCTCCGTAAGCCTTTCGTTGGCCCAGTTGGAGGTCGCGGCTTTTTTGGACTTGAGAAAGCGTTTGTTGAACATCACTGCCACAGCGCCACGCACGCCCATGTCCTTGCGGTAGCCGCGCTCGCGAAACACCATATTGAGATCCAGAACGCCCTGCAGGTCGACGCCCAACTTGCGGATGATGCGGCGCTGATCATCGCCCAGGCCGAAACCGGCCTTGGTGACTGCGGGCGAACTCAGCAGCAGGCCTACGGCGCGCCGGCATTCGGCATCCTCGAGCTGGAAGATCCAGGCCTTGTCGAGAGCCGAGAGCTGCACAATGTGCGGTCCTTCCGAGGCCTCATTTTTTGCGAAGGTGGGTTTCGATTCGGTGTCAAAGCCCAGCGCGGTGGCGCCGGTGAGGTCCTTGAGCGCCCGGGCTGCCTGGGCCGGCGTGGACACGACTTCAATCTGGTCCAGGCCCAGCCGCTCGAAGGGTTCGAGCAGGGCAATTGCTTCTTTATCGGGGGTAGGGTGGCGCTCGGTCATAGATACTCAATCATAGATATTCACGCGAAAGAGGCATTTAAAAACAGGGTCCGAAGATGAGGCCACCTTCAACGCGAAATTCGTACCGGATTAAAAGCCCACGACGCCCGCGCTTCGGCCTAGCGCACGGCCGCCAGCGCCAGGTAGTAAAAACCGTACTCAAAACGCGTGGCCGCACTGACCGCGTAATAGGTCTGGGCCTCCTCGCTGTCTGATTTGTAGCGGATGGCCTTGAGCAACTGCGGCGCGGCCAGCAGCGCCATCAAGATCAGCATGGGGCTGGGCCGCCAGAAGAACAGCGCTACCAGCACCGGCACCCCCAGCAGCCAGACGCGCGGTGACAGCACGGCGGTGATGCGCCCGCCGTCAAACGGCGACAGCGGAATCAGGTTGAAGAGGTTCAGGAAAAAACCTGAGTAGGCAATCGCGAGCAGCAGGTTGCTGTCCTGGTCGCGCGCGAGGAAGTAGCAAGCCAGCGCACCTACCGTGCCCAGCAGCGGGCCGCCCAGACCCACGTAGGCCTCGGTTTCCGCGTCGTGCGGCATGTCCTTGAGCTCTACCCAGGCGCCGATAAAGGGGATGAAGGTCGGTGCCCCCACATCGAGGCCGCGCTGGCGGGCGGCGATGTAGTGGCCCATCTCATGCACGAACAGCAGCACCACAAAACCCACCGCATAGCGCCAGCCGAACAGCAGCGCATATGCGAACACCGACACCAGCATGCTGCCGCCAGTCAGCAGCAGCTTGCCGAACTTGGCGCCGGTGAAAAGCAGCAACAGGAGCTTGGCCATGCCGAAGCGCCGTTCAGGCTTTGGGCGGTGTGCGCGACACGTCCGCCGCGGTGCCGCCAAATGCGGCAGGCACGGTGTCCTGCTCGGCCCGGCTGGGCATCGACACCGGCTCGGGCACCGGGGCCGGCTTGCGCTTGAAATACTTCATGAACACTGTGCCGAAACCCGCCACAGCCAGGAAGATCACCTTCGCGAACTTGGCGAAAAACAGCGCGATCACCGCGAAGAAGCCCAGCTTTTTCGCGGCCACGCCCAGCACCAGCGCGGCCAGGCCGTATTCGGCCACCTTGTCGGTCTTAGAGTTGAAGTCGGCGTAGCGCTTGCCATCGTCGTACTGCAGGGCGGCCAGCAGTTCCGCGGCTGAGGGTTTGTCCTTGGGCAGGTCGTCAAGCGCTGTGACCAGGTTCATGCTGAAGTAACCTTCCCGGCCCAATGCGTAGGTGTTGTAGTTCACGCCCTGTGCAGCGCCCGAAGGTGCGCCGCGGTCCTTGCTGGACATGGCCCAGACCAGGCGATGGGTGGCCGCGCTGTAGGCCGGCTTTTCAGCCCAGCCCACGATCTCCATTTCAGGGAAGCCCATCTTCTTGCGCTCGGCGTTTGTGGCTTCGGTGCCTTCACGGTAGCTCTTGAGCAGGTCGTCGGCGTTCCAGTCCTTGGCGTCGTCGTCCTTCACGTAGCCGGCCGCTTCGAAGCGCACCGTCATGAACCAGCTGTCGCCGGTGGCTGGGAAGACCAGTCCTTGAAGCCGGGAGTCGGTGCCCGGGTTGCCCATGGCATTGAGCAGTTTGCCCGCCTGGGGCTGCGGCACAAAGATGCGGCCGGCGGGCAGCTTGAGCACGGCCTGGTTCGCCAGCGCGATGTCCTGCGGCCCTTCCTTGGCGGCGGCCCGGCCTTCAGCCCAGATTTTCTCGCTCTCTTCTTTCGAGAGGGCCTGCGCCATGGCGGCGGTGCACGACAGAAAAACAGCCAGCGCGCAGACGCGCATCCACAAACGGTTCATGAAGCCCTCCTGTTGGAATAATTTGCGGGCTATTCTGACACGCTCTCGCTCCTCGGAACCAAAGCGACCGAAAGCCGAACCGAGCGAACGGCGCCGCTAGCCCCGCAACTGCCGCGCCAGCAGCACCGCCACGTGGATCGCCTCGCGCTGTGCGCCGTCCTTGATCTGGTGGCGGCAACTGGTGCCGTCGGCTACCACGATCGCGCCGGGTTGCTTGCGCACCGCCGGCAACAGGCTCAGCTCGGCCATCTGCATCGACACCTCATAGTGGCTCGCTTCGTAACCGAAGCTGCCGGCCATGCCGCAGCAGCTTGATTCGATCAGCTCGGGCTGCGCACCCGGAATCAGCCGCAGCACATCCAGGATGGGACTGACCGCCCCGAAGGCCTTCTGGTGGCAGTGGCCGTGCAGAAGAATCGGCTGGGCCGCGGGCTTGAGCCGGTCTTTCAGCATCTCGAGCTTGCCGGCGGCCGCCTCGCGCGCGAGGAATTCCTCCAGCAGCAAGGCATGGCGGCTAATCGCCTGCGCTGCTTCGCCCAGGCCCATCACCAGCATTTCATCGCGCAGCGTCAGCAGGCAGGAGGGCTCCAGCCCGACGATGGCAATGCCTTGTTCGGCAAAGGGCAGCAGGGCGCCCACCACTTCGCGCGCCTTGTCCTTGGCTTTGTCCACCATGCCGCTGGCCAGGTAGGTGCGGCCGCAGCACAGGCTCTTGCCGTCGGGCGTGGTTTTGGCGGCCACGTGCACGGTATAGCCGGCGGCCTGCAGCACCGTGAGCGCGGCCAGCGCGTTCTCCGATTCGAAGTAGCCGTTGAAGGTGTCGACGAACAGCACGACAGGCCGCGTCGCGGCGAGCACTTCCTCGCGGCTGGCGGTCTGGATGCGGCCGTGCGGCGCCGCACCGGCTTCGCCCGAGGTATCCAGGCGCTTCCAGAAGGTGTTGCTGCGCCACTGCGGCAGCGTGCGGCGCGCCGACAGGCCCAGCAGTTTTTCGCTCCACGCGGCCAGGCCTGGAATCCTGTCGCGCAGGTTGAGCAGCGGCGCGAAGCGGCTGGCCCAGTGGGCATAGTCGGGGAGGCCGGCAATCAGCCGATCCTTGAGTGTGTAGCCGTGCCTGGCCTTGTAGTGGTGCAAAAACTCCACCTTCATCTTGGCCATGTCCACGCCTGTGGGGCAGTCGCGTTTGCAGCCCTTGCAGCCCACGCACAAATCCATGGCCTCCTGCACGGCTTCGCTGGTGAAGGCGTCTTCCACTTTCAGGCCATCAAGCTGACCCGACAGCGCCAGGCGCAATGTATTCGCGCGTCCGCGTGTCAAATGTTTTTCGTCGCGTGTGGCACGGTAGCTGGGGCACATGGTGCCGGCGTCAAACTTACGGCAGTGGCCGTTGTTGTTGCACATCTCCACGGCCTTGGCAAAACCCTGGGCCGGGTCGCCGCCCGTGCCAGGCTCGCTGGTCTGCTCGGTCACCGGGTCGTTCTGCACGTTCCAGGCGCTCCAGTCCAGCGCGGTCTTGATCGGGATCACCTTGTAGCTGGGCGGAAAGCGCATCAGCCGCGCATCATCCATCTTGGGCGGGTTGATGATGCGATTGGGGCTCAGCAGATTGATCGGGTCCAGGTAGTTCTTGATCTGCGCAAGCGCCTCGTTGATCTTGGCGCCGAACTGCCATTCAATCCATTCGCCGCGGCACAGGCCGTCGCCGTGCTCGCCGCTGTAGGCACCCTTGTAGTGGCGCACCAGAGCCGAGGCCTCTTCGGCAATCGCGCGCATCTTCGCGCCGCCTTCGCGCCGCATGTCCAGAATGGGCCGTACATGCAGCGTGCCGACCGATGCATGCGCATACCAGGTGCCCTTGCTGCCGTATTTGCGAAAGACCTGCGTCAGCGCGTCGGTGTATTCGGCCAAGTGCTCCAGCGGCACCGCGCAGTCCTCGATAAAGCTGACCGGCTTGCCGTCGCCCTTGAGGCTCATCATGATGTTCAGGCCCGCCTTGCGCACTTCCCACAGGTTTTTTTGCGGCGCGTCGTCCATCATCTCGACCACCGAGCCGGGCAGGCCCAAGTCGCCCATCAGCTCGACCAGCTGGCGCATCTTGGGCGCCAGTTCCGCCTTGGAGTTGCCCGAGAACTCCACCAACAGGATTGCATCCGGCTGGCCGATGAGCGCGGTGCGCACCGTGGGCGCGAAGGCCGGGTTCTGCAGCGAGAGCTCGATCATGGTGCGGTCCACCAGCTCGACCGCGCTCAGCGTACCGTCGCCGCCCAGCTGCACGATGTGCTGGGCCGTGTCCATGGCCTTGTAAAAGGTCGGGAAGTTCACCACGCCCAGCACCTTGGTGCGCGGCAGCTCGGCCAAGCGCAGCGTGAGCGATTTCGTCAGCGCCAGCGTGCCCTCGCTGCCCACCAGGAGGTGCGCCAGGTTCACCGAGCCGTCGCGGGTGTAGGGCTTCTCGTTCTGGTTGTTGAAGATGTCCAGGTTGTAGCCGGCCACGCGGCGCAGCACCTTGGGCCAGTGCGCTTCCAGTTCGGGCCGCAGCTGGTCCGACAGCGCCTTCACATAGTCACCGAGTTCGCGGGCGGCGCCGCCGGCCGTGTCGTAGCGCCCCAATTCGAGCAGGCTGCCGTCGGAGCGCCATGCGCTGGCGCCCAGCACGTTGTGCACCATGTTGCCGTAGGCGATGCTGCGGCTGCCGCAGGAGTTGTTGCCCGCCATGCCGCCCAGCGTGGCCTGCGCGCTGGTGGAGACATCCACCGGGTACCACAGGCCGTGCTGCTTGAGCGAGGCGTTCAGGTGGTCCAGTACGATGCCGGGCTGCACCTCGGCCGTACGCTCGCCCAAGTCCACGTCCAGGATGTTGCGTAGGTGCTTGGCATGGTCTATCACCAGGCCTGCGCCCACCGTTTGCCCGCACTGGCTGGTGCCGCCGCCGCGCGGAACTATGGGCACCTGCAGGTCCCGGCAGATGTCCAGCGCGGTTTTCACGTCGGCATCGGTGCGCGGCACGAAGACGCCAACGGGCGTGACCTGGTAGATGGACGCGTCGGTGGCATAGCGCCCGCGGTCCGCCGGCGAGAACAGCACCTCGCCCTGGGTTTCGGCTGCCAGGCGCGCGGCCAGCCGGCCGGCAACTTCGTTGCTCACGCGGGCCACGTCGTTATACGCCTGGGCCGCAGCCTCTTGGCTGATCTTGAGGGGGAGGGGGGCGTTCATCGCGGCGTTTCGCCTTGTAATGGGGGGATTGTTATGGGGCGCCGCCCGGGCGCTCAGGCCTTGGCGCTTTGCGCCGCAGCGGCGCGCAGTTGCTGCACCACGACCTCGCGCTTGTTGGCCAGATGCGCCAGCAGCACACGGCGCATGGCGGCCGCGTCGCGCGCCGCCAGGGCTTCGATCATCTGCTCGTGCTCTTTCGCGGCCGCCTTCCACTTTTCTTCGTCCTGGTTGGAACGAAAACGCAATGCCTGCAGGCGTGCATTGACCTGCGCGTAGGTGCTGGCCAGCACCGGGTTCTTGGCCGCCGCGTTGATGGCGTTATGGATCGCGGCGTTGAGCCGGTAGTAATTGGGCAGATCGCGCCGCGTGTAGGCGGCCAGCATCTCGAAGTGCATGGCCTTGATCTCCGCCAGTTCGGCCTCGGTGATGCGCTCGGCAGCCAATTCGCCCGACTGCGCTTCCAGCCCGGCCATCACCTCGAAGGTGTTGAGCACGTCGGCTTCGGTCAGCTCCACCGCGATCGCACCGCGATTGGGCAGCAGTTCCACCAGGCCTTCGGCTGCCAGCATCTTGATGGCCTCGCGCAGCGGTGTGCGCGAGACGTTGAGGACCTCGCTGAGCTCGCGCTCATTGAGCTTGGCGCCGGGCAGGATGCGGTTTTCCACCAGCATCTGGCGCAGCCGGTGCGCCACCTGTTCATGCAGGGCAGCCCGAGGGATAGGGATGATTTCAGCAGCCATACTCAAATTTTGTATGCAAAATTTACCCCTGTCAAATCTGCTTTAAACGGCTTATTGATAGGTGTGTAGTCCTTTGATGTATTGACAAATGAATTTTGTATGCAAAAAATAGCGACCTACTTCAGGAGCAGACCGCCATGTTGACGCTTGACTTCCATCCCACGGGGCGCCATTTTTTGCAGATTCCCGGCCCGTCGCCGGTGCCCGACCGCATCCTGCGGGCCATGAGTCTGCCCACCATCGACCACCGTGGCCCTGAATTCGCGGCGCTGGGCCTGAAGGTTCTCGCCGATATCCGCAAGATCTTCCAGACCAAACAGCCCGTCATCATTTACCCGGCTTCCGGAACCGGCGCCTGGGAAGCGGCCCTGTCCAACACCCTGAACCCCGGCGACCACGTGCTGATGTACGAAACCGGCCACTTCGCCGCGCTGTGGCAAAAGCTCGCCGTGCGTCTGGGCCTGAAGACCGAGGTCATCAGCTACCCTGGCGCCGACGTCTGGCGCCACGGTGTGCAGGCCGCGCTGATTGAAGAGCGCCTGAAGGCCGACACCCAGCACAGCATCAAGGCCGTCTGCGTGGTGCACAACGAAACCTCTACCGGCGTCACCAGCAACATCGCCGCCGTGCGCAAGGCCATCGATGCCGCCAAACATCCGGCGCTGCTTTTGGTCGACACCATCTCCGGCCTGGCCTCCGCCGACTACCGCCACGACGAGTGGGGGGTGGACGTCAGCATCAGCGGCTCGCAAAAAGGCCTGATGCTGCCACCCGGCATCAGCTTCAACGCTGTTTCCGCCAAGGCCATCGAGGCCAGCAAAAAAGCCACGCTGCCCAAAGCCTTCTGGGCATGGGACGAGATCATCGAGATGAACAAGACCGGCTACTGGCCATCCACCCCCAACACCAATTTGCTGTACGCCCTCAGCGAAGCCTGCGACATGCTGCTCGAGCATGGCCTGGAGACCGTGTTCGCGCGCCACCAGCGCTGGGCCGTGGGCGTGCGCGCGGCGGTCAAGGCCTGGGGCCTGCAGATCCAGTGCGCCGACCCGGCCGTGTATTCGCCAGTGCTCACCGGTGTGATGACACCTGAAGGCGTGGACGCCGACGCGGTGCGCAAGATCATTTACGAGCGCTTTGACTGTTCGCTGGGCACCGGCCTGGGCAAGGTCAAGGGCCGCATGTTCCGCATCGGACATCTTGGCGACTGCAACGACCTCACGCTGATGGCCGCGCTTGCCGGCTGCGAGATGGGCCTGAAACTTGCAGGCGTCAAGCTCGCGGGTTCGGGCGTGCAGGCCGCCATGGACCATTTCTCCAGCCACGCGGCGGTGGTGCCGCAGCGCAAGGCGGCCTGAGAAGCCGTTACCGCTCTTTCTCGCTTTCGTCGCTCTTATCGCTATTTCGTTTTTCGTTCTTCGCCTTAAAACTGTCACTTAGCTTCGTTCTACTACTGAACACCACAGAGGGAAACCATGCAACGCAGAACCTTTATCAGCGCGACGGCGGCCACGGCTGCCCTGGTGGCATCGCCCATGCTCAAGGCGCAGACCCTGCCGTCCGGCCCGGTCCGCATTGTTGTGGGTTTCCCGCCCGGTGGCGGCACTGATGCGCTGGCACGCGTGGTCGGGCAAAAGCTCTCCACCATGTGGAACACCTCGGTGGTGATCGAGAACAAAGGCGGCGCCGCCGGTGTCATCGCGGCCGACTACGTGGCCAAGCAGCCCGGCGACGGCAATACGCTCCTCATGGCCCACATCAACAGCCATGCATTGGCGCCGGCGCTGGGCCTCAAGCTGGGCTACAGCCCCGAGCGCGATTACGTGCCCATCAGCATGGTCGGCATCACGCCCAACATGTTGATCTGCAACGCCGACCAGCCCGCTAAAACCGTCAAGGACCTGGTCGCGCTGTGCAAGGCCAAGCCCGGGCAGATCAGCTTTGCCTCGGCCGGCGGTGGTTCGGCCCAGCATTTCGCGCTCGAGATGTTCAAGCTGCAGGCGAAAATTTTCGCGCTGCACATTCCTTACCGCGGCTCAGGCCCGGCGCTGGTCGACCTGATAGGCGGGCAGGTCAACTACTGCTTCGAGACCATGACCTCGGCCACGCCGCACGTTAAAAGCGGCAAGGCCATCGCGCTGGCGCAAACGCGCCTCAAACGCGCCAAGGGCCACCCCAATGTGCCCACCATGGCCGAGTCGGGCTTCCCCGGTTTTGAGGCCACCGTGTGGTACGGCCTCATGGGCCCCTCCAGAATGCCGGCCGCCATGGTGCAGCGCATGAACGAAGACGTCAACAAAGTGCTGGCCATGCACGACGTGCAGGAAAAAATGGAGCAGTACGGCGCCGAGGACGGCGGCGGCAGCACCGAAAAATTTGCGGCCTTCATCAAGATGGAGCAAAAGAAATGGGCGCAGGTGGCCGAGCAGGCCAAGGTCAAGGTGGATGCCTGAGGCCGGCCATCGCGCACCTGGGTGAGACCGGCCTCGTGCCGGTTTTTTATTGACAACAACAAACAAGCAAGTTTTTTTCAGCAAGAGGTAGGGATCGTTTCATGACAGTTGTGAATTTTTCAAGGGCCGGCCGTGCGCTGGCCGGTTTTTTCCTGTGCGCCGCCAGTGTGGGCGCCTCGGCCGACATCATCCTCGGCCATTCGGGCGACCTTTCCGGCACCAGCGCCGCGCTCACCACAGACTATGTGCGCGGCATGAATGCCTACTTTGACGACGTCAACAAAAAGGGCGGCGTGCGCGGCGAGAAGATCAAGCTCGTCAGCCTGGACGACGGCTTCAACCCCGACAAGACTGCCGACAACACCAAGGCGCTGATCGAGCAGAACGCCGTGGCCCTGGTGGGCTTTCGCGGCACCGCCAACATGCTCAAGATCGTGCCCATCGTGCAGGGCGCTGGCATTGCCCAGATCGGCAACACCAGCGGCGCCAAGTCGCTGCGCGACCCTTATGTGCCCAACCTCTTCCATGTGCGCGCCAGCACCACCGACGAGATCGAGGCGGCCGTCAACCACGCGTGGACCATAGGCATCAACAAGATCGCCGTCGCCTACCAGGACGACGCCTTCGGCAAGGAAGGCCTGGACGCGCTCAACGCCGCCATGCAAAAGCGCGGCGCCAAGCCGGTAGCCGTGGCCCCGGTGCCGCGCGGCACGGTGGACGTGGACAAAGCCGTGGAGGTGATCGCCGCCGCCCAGCCGCAGGCCGTGATCCTGATCGCCCAGGCCAAGCCCAATGCCGCCTTCATCAGGGCCTACAAGGCCAAGGGCGCGAGCGCGCAGTTCATGGTGCTCAGCGTGTCATCGGGCCTGCATGCCGAATTGAAAGAGCCGGCCGCCGGCGTCATCGTCTCGCAGGTCGTGCCTTACCCCTTCACCGAACTGGGCAACGCCGTCGTGCGCGAATACCAGACCATCATCTCGGCAACCCCCGACAAGAAGTTCAGCTACAACAGCATGGAAGGCTTCCTCAATGCCAAGCTGGTGGTGCGCGCGCTGCAGAAAACACCGGCGCCGGTCACGCGCGCCAAGCTCATCAGCACGCTGGAGACTTTCACGAGTGAGGACTTGGGCGGCTTCGCGCTGACCTACAGCAAGCAGAGCAACCTGGGTTCGCGCTTTGTCAACCTGACAATGATTCGCGCAGACGGAACTTTCGCCAGGTAACTTAAGCCGCGGGCGGCGGCGTCTTCGGTTCGTAATCGCACCAAGGCGCCACCGCACACTGCCAGCACAGCGGCCTGCGCGCGATACACACGTAGCGGCCGTGCAGGATCAGCCAGTGGTGCGCGTCCACCAGGTACTCGGTGGGCACGCGCTTGAGCAAATTCATCTCGACTTCCAGCGGGTTCTTGCCGGGCGCAAGGCCTGTGCGGTTGCTTACGCGAAAGATGTGCGTGTCTACCGCCATCACTGCTTCGCCAAAGGCCGAGTTCAGCACCACATTGGCCGTCTTGCGGCCTACGCCGGGTAGGGCCTCCAGCGCTTCACGCGTGCGCGGCACCTGGCCGCCGTGCTGCTTCACCAATATCTCGCAGGTCGCCATCAGGTTTTTGGCCTTGGTGCGGTACAGCCCTATGGTGCGTATATAAGACTCCAGGCCTTCGAGCCCGAGATCAAGAATCGCTTGAGGCGTATTGGCCACCGGGTAGAGCTTGCGCGTGGCCTTGTTCACGCCCACGTCGGTCGCCTGCGCGCTTAACAGCACGGCGGCCAGCAGTTCGAACACGCTGGTGTATTCGAGTTCGGTCACCGGCATGGGGTTGGCCGCCTTGAGCGTGGCGAAGAACGGGGCGATGGCTTCTTTTTTCATGCCCCGCAGTGTATCGGGACGCTCGGTTCGGTGCGAAGGCCTCAGGCCACCATGCGCGGTACATCCCACACCGAGCTCGGCGGCTCTCCGGCGCGCTGCAGTTGCTCTTGTACCGCCCGCCAGACGGAAGGGCACTCGTCGGGCCTGGCTGTGCCCGCCGCGACATAGGCCAGGTGTGCCTCGGCAGCCATGGCCTGCATGCGCTGGTGCGCTTCGGCGTTGGGTGCGATGCCCAGCAGGGTCGGCGTGACCGGCAGGCCTTCGCAGGCCGCGGCCATGCGGCCCATCAGCGCATCGTCAAACCTGGGCGTGCCGGAAAACAGCATCACAAAATGCGGCCAGTCCGGCAGGAAGGCGCGGCGTAGCCCGTGCGTCAGACCGTTGCGCGCCACGGCGATCATGCGGCAGGGGTGGCCTCCTTCCATGAACTCCACGTATTCGCTGCTGCCGTCCATGTCCTGCTCGCCCGCGAAGCGCCGCTTGGCCACAGTCGTGCCGCGTTGTTGCGCCAGCCAGCCGACCATGGCAAAGGCCTCGTTGCCGCCGGCCGCGCAGATGCCGACACGGTGAAAGGCTTCGGGGTCGGGCAGGCCTTGCGCCTGCGGCAACTGCATGGGCGCCGACAGGCGCCGCAGTACGGAGGAGGGCGCATACTGCACGCCTTTTTCAAACTGCTCGCGCAGAGCCATCACGCGGCGGCCGAACTGCACGGCCGACTCCGTGGCTTGCGACATCACCATGGACCACGGCGTGGGCAGGATGCGCCGGCCACGGCTGGTGTGCAGGGTATGGGGCGAGTGGTGGCGCGGGTCGTCGGCCAGCCGCTGCAATAAGGCGCGAACCTCTGGCGCCGGGCCCTCGACCCAGTGCACGAACCAGCCGCTCTGGTAGTGAAGGATGGCGTGGATGCCGTCCACCGCGTTGTGGGGCAAGGAGTGCGCGCGTATGTCTTCCATCTGCGCGTAGATGCCTTCCTTCATGTGGCAGATGCTGGCTGTCACCACACGCTCGACTTCGACTTGTCCAGGGGGCGCGGCATAAGGCGCGATGCTGTTCACCATGAGGCCATCGTGCCCGATAAGCAAAAACTTCGTCAATGGCTGGCCCTAAAAGCTGCGGGTGAATAGTGGCAAATAGTGGCAAAAAAGCTTCGACAAAAATCCTGCAACATTTTCTTGCAACTCGGCGGCTGCAATGCATGCATGAGGCGCGCCGCTGAAACAGGTGTTCCAGGCCAACAGCGATGCGTCCGGCGCGGGTCATTACGGAGGCGGCCAAGCTTGAACTGCCTTAGCATCGGGCCATGAAAGCTCACACTCTTTTACGACTGCTAGCCGCTTCTTTGAAGGCCTCATTGACAGCCTCTTTGGCCGCCGCGCTGCTCGCTAGTTGCGCCGCCGTGCCGGGCGCAGTAACCAGTGCAACAAATGCGGCACCGCGCCCCAAGCTGGTAGTCTTTCTCGTCGTTGACGGCTTGCCGCAGCGCCAGGTGTTGGACTACCGCGACCAGCTCGCGCCCGACGGCTTCGCGCGCTTCCTGGATCGCGGCGCCTGGTTTGCCAACGCGCACTACGGCCACGCCTTCACCGTCACCGCGGCCGGCCACGCCACCATGCTCACGGGCGCCTACCCGCACCGCACCGGCATCATCGGCAACGACTGGCGTGACCCTGTCACCGCCGAGCCCGTCTACTGCACCGGCGACACCTCGGCCACCTACATCGGCCACGCCACCAACGCCTTTGACGGCACCAGCCCTAAAAACCTCAAGGCCGAAACCGTGGGCGACGTGCTGCGGCGCGTCGACAGCCGCTCCAAAGTCATAGGCATCTCGGGCAAAGATCGCGGCGCGATTCTGCCCGCGGGCAAGACCGGCATCGCCTATATGTATATGGGCGCCACCGGGCAGTTCGCATCCAGCACCCACTACATGGCGGCGCACCCGGCCTGGGTCGACAGCTTCAATGCCGCCAAGCCGGCCGACCGCTACTTCAAAGCCGAATGGAAGGCCGTGCTGCCCGAGGCGGCGTATGCGCGCTCGCTGCCCGACCAACAACCTTGGTACGGCCCCGCCGGCGGCGGTCTGCCCGCGATGTTCGGTGCCAAGGACGACAGCGCGCCCGGCCCGCGCTTTTACAGCTCGCTGCTGCGCGGCCCCTTTGTCGATGCCATGTCGCTGGACTTCGCGCGCGCCGCCATCGCTGGCGAGAAACTGGGCCAGGACGACATACCCGACATCCTGTCGGTGAGCCTCTCCGGCCACGACTATGTCAACCACGCCTTCAGCGCCGAGTCACGCCTTTCGCACGACCACCTGCTGCAGCTGGACCGCATGCTGCAGGCTTTCTTCCGCGACCTCGACGCGCGCGTCGGCAAGGACAACTACATCGCCGTGCTCACCGCCGACCACGGCTTTATGCCCGCACCCGAGTACAGCGCCAGCCGGGGCCGCGAATCCGGCCGTGTCAACAGCAGCCAGGTGCTGGGCCGTGTCAACGCCGGGCTCGAAAAACGCTTCGGCCCGGGCAAGTGGGCGGCGGGCTTTTCAGGCTCCAGCCTGCTGCTCGACAAACAGCTCATCGCGCAAAAGCAGGCCAGTGCCGACGCCCTGGCTGAAGAGGCGCGTGCACTGCTGATGGCGGAGCCCGGCTTTGTCGCGGCCTACACGCGGCGCGAACTGCAAAGCGGCAGCCGCGCAGGCGCCCCATTCTTTGAGCAGATCCGCAACTCCTGGCACGCTGATGTTTCAGGCGACGTGCAGTACTCGCTCAAGCCCGGCTGGATGTTCGGCAACACGGTCGCCACGCACGGCTCGCCGCACCCCTACGACACGCAGGTGCCCATCCTGATGTACGGCCCCGCCTGGGTGAAGCCCGGCCGCATCGACACGCGTGTGGAGGTGGTGGACATCGCGCCTACGCTGTCGCGCGTACTGCGCATCGCGCAGCCTTCGTCGGCTGAAGGCAAGCTGCTGCCCCTGCCGGGCCTTTAAAAAAGCTCTCAGCTGTTCTTCTTCGCGCCGCGCCTGCGCGCCGGCGCCATGCCGTCGCCCGACTGGCGTATTGCGGCAATCAGCTGCACACTGAAGTCCTGCACCAGCGGCGCCAGCGTCTGCCCTTGCAGCGACAGCACCTGCAACACTCGCTGACTCAGCTGCGGCTCGGCAAAGGGCACGGCGACCAGCTCGCCTTGGCGTATCAGGTGCGCGGCCGTCAGGTAGCCCGACAGCATGATGTCCTCGCCGCGCACGCTGGGCAGCAGGGCCGATGAAAAATTACTGACCACCGAGGTCTCGTACTGCAGGCCCTGGATGCTGGCCACCATGTCGAACAGCTGGCGGCCCGTCATGCCCTTGGCGCTGATGCCCAGCGGGTACTTCACGACATTGGCCGCCGTCACCACGCGGGCCCGTGCCAGCGGGTGCGTGGGCAGCATCAGTGCATAGATCGGGGCGGTGGCCGCATGCAGCACCGTCACGCCTTTTTCGGGCGCCACGATGTACTTGAGCGTGATGTCGGTTTCGCCCTGCAGCAACAGGCGGCTTACCGCTTCGGGCGAGCCCACGCTGAGCTCGATCAGCGCCTGCGGGTGGCTGCGCCTGAAACCCGTGATCACCTCCGGCATGAAACCCGTCGCGAAGCCTTCCGTGCAAGCCACGCGAATGCGCCGCGCGCTGTGGCCGGCCAATCCGCGCACCTGTTCCATCACGCGTTCGGCGTCCTCGTTGCCCGTGCGCACATAGGCCATCAGGCGCTCGCCCGCGTCCGTGGGCATCATGCCGCGCGCCCTGCGCTCAAACAGCGCGCAGCCCATCTGGTCTTCCAGCTTGCCGACCTGGCGGCTCACGGCCGAGGCCGCCACATGCAACTGCGCCGCCGCCTGGCTGACCGAGCCGGTTCGGGCCACCTCCAGGAAGTAGCGGATCTGCGTGCTGAAAAAAGAGGTTTTCATGCGAGGGGGCGTAGGGCGGAAGTGGGGGTGAATCCAAGGTTTGCCAAAAAGGCAATGATTCATTGCGATATCTCTCATTGTAGTAAACCCCATTTCTTCCTACATTTGGTTTCATATCGCGCCTTTGCCTTGCGCGGCCCCCAACAACACGATTGACCATGCTGAGATCCGACTGCCTTGATGCCGCCACCGCCTGGTTTGATGACGGCCATTTCTTCGACGTCCTGCAAAGGCGCGTCGCGCTGCGCACCGAAAGCGACAGCGGCAAACCCAACCCCGCGCTGGGCGATTACCTGCGCGGTGAGATGACCGATTCGCTGCGCGAGCTTGGGTTTTCCTGCAGCATCGTGCCCAATCCCGTTGAAGGCGCGGGCCCCTTCCTGATTGCGCGGCGTGTGGAAGATGCTGCGCGGCCCACCGTGCTGACCTACGGCCACGGCGACGTCGTCAGCGGCCAGGAAGGGCGCTGGCGCGAAGGTTTGCAGCCCTGGGAGCTGATTCGTGAAGGCGAGCGCTGGTACGGCCGCGGCACCGCCGACAACAAGGGCCAGCACACCGTCAACCTCGGCGCACTGGCCGCCGTGATCAAAGCGCGGGAAGGGCGCCTGGGCTACAACGTCACGTTGCTGCTTGAGATGGGCGAGGAGGCCGCCTCACCCGGCCTGCACGCTTTTTGCGAAAGCCAGCGCGCGCAGCTCAAGGCAGACCTGCTGATCGCCTGCGACGGCCCGCGCGTGCATGCCGACAAGCCCACGCTGTTCCTGGGCTCGCGCGGCGCAGTCAACTTCAGCCTGCGCTTGCGCGCGCGGGACAAGGCCTATCACTCGGGCAATTGGGGCGGTGCCTTGCTCAACCCGGCCACCGTGCTGGCCAGCGCCGTGGCCTCGCTGGTCGATGCGCGCGGCCGCATCCTTGTGCCGGCCCTCAAGCCGAGCCCGTTGCCTTCGTCGGTACGCCGCGCGCTCGCCGATGTGGAAGTAGGCGGCGGCGAAGACGACCCGATCCCTGACCCCCGCTGGGGCGAGCCCGGCCTCAGCATCGCCGAACGCCTGATCGGCTGGAACACCATCGAAGTGCTGGCGCTGGGCGCCGGCTCGCCGCAGCGCCCCGTCAATGCCATCCCCGGTGAGGCTGTGGCCCACTGCCAGCTGCGCTTCGTGGTCGGCACACCTTACCAGGAGCTTGCCGCCATCCTGCGCAAGCACCTGGACCGCCAAGGCTTCAACCAGGTCGAGGTCGAGATCACCCTCAGCGGCGCGGCCACGCGCCTGGACCTGGACCACCCGTGGGTGGGCTGGGCGCAGCGCTCCATCACACTGAGCAGCGGCAAGCCCACCGTCACGCTGCCCAACCTGGCCGGCTCGCTACCCAACGACGTGTTCGCCGACCTGCTGGGCCTGCCCACGCTGTGGGTGCCGCACTCCTACCCGGCCTGCGCGCAGCACGCCCCCGACGAACACCTGCTGGCGCCCGTGGCGCGCGAAGGCCTGCGCATCATGGCCGGCCTTTATTGGGACCTGGGCGCCGACGGCGGACTGCCCTGGCATACCGCGCGGGCTGCCGCCTGAGTTTTATTTTTGTTGCCTTAGCCTTCCTGGAGATGCCCATGCCATCCGCTTCACAACACGCTTCGCGTCGCGCGCTTCTTCTTGCGGCTGCCGCATTGGCTATCGCGCTTCCCGGCGTATCGCAAGCACAAGCACAGGGGCAGGCCCAGGCGCAAGCCTGGCCCGCCAAACCCATACGCATGGTCGTTCCCTTCCCGCCGGGCGGTGGCACCGATGTGTCGGCCCGCATCATCGGTGACCGTCTCGGCGCCCGCCTGGGCCAGCCGGTCATCATCGACAACAAGCCCGGCGCCTCCACCGCCATCGGAGTGGTCATGGTCAGCTCGGCCGAACCCGACGGCTACACCTTGCTGTTCTCGGGCTCCAGCAGCTACACCGTCAATCCCGCGGTGCGCAGCAAGCTCGGCTACGACCCCTTCAAGCAGCTCTCGCCGATCGCCATGGTCGCGCGTACCTCGCTGGTGCTGGTGACCTCCGCCACCGGGCCCTACAAAACCCTCAAAGACATCCTGGCCAAAGCCAAGGCAAGCCCGGGCACTTTGACTTACGCCACCTTTGGTTCCGGCTCGGCGCCACACCTGGCTGGCGAGCTGCTGGCCGACGCCGCCGGCGTGAAGCTCGCCGCCATCCCCTACAAGGGCAGCGCCGAGGCTGACATCGGCGTGGTGCGCGGCGACGTCGCCCTGGGCATAGACACCATGGCGGCCGTGAATCCTCTGGTGCAGTCCGGCAAGCTGCGCGCCCTCGCGGTCGTCAGCGAAAAGCGCTCCACCTACATGCCCCACGTACCGGCTTATGGCGAACTGCAGTTGTCATCAGCCATGCTCGACGGCTGGTATGCGGTCGCCGCGCCCGCCGGCATCGCGCCGGCTGTGCGCGACCGGGTGCTGCAGGCGCTCACGGCCGTAATGGCCGAGCCCGAGGTGCGCAAGAAGCTGCAGAATCAGTCCATGGAGCCAGCCATGCTGGGCCCGCAGGCGTTGCGCGACGTGATGGATACGGAGATCACGCGTTACCGCGCCTTGGTGGCGCGCGCCAATATTCGCATCGATTAAAGCCCGGCGGTGCGTGCCGCCCCCTTGGATGCGGCGTTCCCCAGCGCGGTGCTACAGCGCCCGCACCGGCACGCAGAGCCAGCAGCTGAAGGTGCCGGTCTTCGGGTCCATCACGAAGTCTTCGTCGTACAGCTCCACGGCCGGCTTGTTGTCCGGCTGGTAGCCGCTTTGCGGCAGCCACTCGGCAAACATATGCTTCCAGGCTTCATGCACCTCGTTGCCCGGCTTGCCGGTGAAACGGCCGCAGGCATAGCGGCCGCCGCCAAAGTTCTGTACGCCTATTTCACCTTGCGGCTTGAAGGCTTCGTCGACTTCAATGCAGGCGTCGTACCGGCACTTGTCGGCCGGCGTGATCTCGGGGTTGTCCTGGCTGATGCCGTACATCTTCGGGCGCGGGTTCATGTAGCCGTTCTGGCCGCACCAGGCGACAAAGCGCTGCCATAGCTGCGCCACCTCCTGGCCGTAGGGCCCGGTATTGCGCATGTAGGCCAGGCGCATGGGGGGGAGGGTTTTCAGTTCAATGTGCATGGCAAGGGTTCTTTCAGGTGTGGGGACCGGCCCGGCGGGCCAGAGGGTTCTATCTTTGAACAATGCCGCCACCACGTCTTGATTCGCCTTGTGCTGAGCTTGATGAATCTTGCTCAGTTCAATCTGGTGGCGTGCCGCCCAGTCGCGCCAGCCGCCGCGCCGCCAGGCCGTGGGCGTCATGCCGAAGTGGGCGCGAAAGGCGCGGCTGAAGACTTCGGCCGACGCAAAGCCCGCATCCGTCGCTATCCGCAGGGCGGTGTACGGGGAGTAAATCAGGTACTGGGCCGCCGACTCCAGCCGCAGGCGGCGTACGCAGTCAGCAAGCGTTTCGCCCGTGACCGCCTGAAACACGCGGTGAAAGTGCCAGGGCGAGAAATAGGCCACTTCGGCCAGCGACTGCAAGTCCAGCGTGCCGGCCAGGTTGGCGCTGATGTAGTCCACCACCCGGTTGATGCGGCCGATGTAAGTGCTGCGAGCCGCGGATTGGGCGAGGTCTGGGGCTTCGGGTTCCGTCATGGCTGTTATGGCAGTTCGTCCACGAATTTTCCGGCCTGCGCCAGCATGCCGCGGCGTATGGCCGTGAACACCGGTTCGGGGAAGCCCGGCAGCAGCTGCGCGGCAACGCGATCCAGCGCGTCAGGCACCTGCAGCACCAATGCCACCATCTGGTCGAAGGCGCCCGGCACGCCGCTTTGCTGCGCCAGCGCCTGCCAGTGGCGGGTGTGGATTTCGTGCAGGTGGTAGTGCGCGCTTTTTCCGCGCAAGGCCATCGCCAGTTTCGCGCGGCGCGGGTTCACCTGGTTGGGCCCGTTGCCGATGATGGGCCAGGCCGACAGCACGTCGTACAGCGGTGTCATGTGAAAGCCGCCGCCGCGTTCCAGGAAGATTGAGAAGTTCTTTGCGTGGCCGTCGGTGGCGGCCATGATCCAGAAGGCGAGCAAGGTCTTGACGAACACCAGCTTGTCGGCAGCGGCCTGGCTACTCCTGTCGAGCTGGCGCAGTATGGCCTGTACGCCCGGCCCTCCGTCCGACTCATACTTCAGGGGGCCCGCAACGCCCAGCGCCTGGCAGAAGTCTTCTTGCGGCAGCCGCGCCAGCCAGGGCGGGCGGGCGGGCGGTGTTTCAGGGGCGCGGTCAAACCGTTCGACCACCAGCACCTTGCGCCGCCCGAAAGTCGCGATGTCGCATGCCGCAACCGGCAGGCCCAGCAAACGCAGAATCTGCGCGCACAACCATTCGTTCTCGACAGAGGTGTGCATATCAGCCCGTACATTGCCCACCAGACCCAACGGCAGCTTGATGATGTGCGTCGTGGGGGTGGCGCCCAGCGGCCTGCACCACTGGCCTTCATGCCAGAGCAGGGCGGTTTTCTCTTGCGCGCCGGCAATCGAAATGCGGAAGTCGTCTTCTTGCTGCTGGCCCAGTACGCGCCCGGCCGTGACCGCGTTGTCGATGGCTTGTTCCACGCCCGCTTCATCCAGCGGCTGCGCCTCTATGCGGTCAAAGCCTTCGGGTTCCAGGCCCGGCGGCAGCAACTGCACCGCGCCCACGCAATCGCGTCCCACGGCGGCCAGCAGTTCAAATGCGGCTGTGCCGCCGGTGGAAAACTTGTCGCGCAGCCTCCGGCGTATGGCGTCGCTGTCGGGAAGCAGGTTGTCAAAAAAGTTGTGCACCACCTCGCCGCGATGCGGCAGGTTCGCGGGCAGGAAAGGCAGTGAAAGCGACAAGGGGCGCGAAGAGGGGGACGCCAGCCATTGTTCGTCGTACTGAAATCGGTGCTCGCCATCGGCGATCGACCAATTGCCAACGTGCTCTCCGTTGGTCCAGACCGTCAGCGTGTTGGCGCCCGGGCTGGTGCGGGGGCGGCGGAAGGTCACCATGATGTGTGCCTGCCTACCACTTCGGCGTGTAGGGAGCCGGCTCGGCCTCCGCCACGCGATGCCGGGGAGCTTCTTCAATCACCAGGCTGCAACCCATGGCCGAAACCATGCGCGCTATCTGGTCGTAAGCCGTCACCTCAGGCGCGGCCTCTATGCGCGCGATGCGTTTCTGGCTGACGCCCAGCATGTTGCCGAGTTGGGTTTGGGTCAGGTTGCGTGCCTGGCGCAGCGTTCGCAACATGGTGCGCAGTTGCAGGGGCGTGTCTACCGGGTAAGTCACATTGCTCACAATACACCTCAAAAGTAGTTAACTCAGAATACTCCTCAAATGTAGTTAAGTCAAATAACTCCCTTTAAGGGGTGACGCAGCCTCGTCGGCGAAATCGTCCCCAGGGCGCTACCATTGATCGAAATCACAACCTTTCCAGAAAACTCCCATGCCCCTGCACTTTGCCGACCGCCTTAACAACGTTGAAACCTCCGCCATCCGCGAACTCTTCAAGCTGCTGGGCAAGCCCGGCATCGTCAGCTTTGCCGGCGGCTTCCCCGACCCCGCCATGTTCGACGTCGCCGGCATCCAGGAGGCCAGCAACAAGGCCTTGAGCGAAGAGCCCGGCGGTGCGTTGCAATACGGCGCCACCGAAGGCTACGGCCCGCTGCGCGAACAGCTCAGCGCCTTCATGGCCACCAAGGGCGCCAAAGACGTCGCCCCCGAGAACCTCATCGTCACCACCGGCAGCCAGCAGGCGCTCGACCTTCTCGGCAAAACCATGATCTCGCCCGGCGACAAGGTCATCGTCGAAGGCCCCACCTTTCTCGCCACTATCCAGTGCTTTCGCCTCTACGGCGCAGAACTCATCAGCGCGCCGATTGATGCCAACGGCGTCAAGACCGACGAACTTGAAAAACTCATCGCCCAGCACAAGCCCAAGTTTGTTTATCTCATCCCCACCTTCGGCAACCCCAGCGGCGCGCTGCTGAGCCTGGAGCGTCGCAAGCAGGTGCTGGCCATGGCCGTCAAGCACCAGACCCTCATCGTCGAAGACGACCCCTATGGCGACCTCTACTTCGGCGAAGCGCCGCCGCCTTCGCTGCTGGCCCTGAGCCCCAGCGTGCCCGGCAGCCGCGAGCTGCTCGTGCACTGCGGCTCCCTCAGCAAGGTGCTCAGCCCCGGCCTGCGCGTGGGCTGGATGGTCGCCCCCGCCGAACTGCTCGCCAAAGCCACCATGTGCAAGCAGTTCAGCGACGCCCACACCAGCACCTTCGCCCAGGCCACCGCAGCCCAGTACCTCAAGGCCGGCCGCATGCCCGAAACCCTCCAGCGCGTGCGCAAGGTATACGGCGAACGCGCCACCGCCATGGGCAATGCCCTGAAACGCGAACTCGGCGACGCGATTGAATTCACCCAGCCGCAAGGCGGTTTGTTCTTCTGGGCCCGCCTGACCGGTGCGGGCGGCAAGAGCAAGGATGCCGGCGAGTTCGCGAAGAAGGCAATTGAAAAGCTCGTCGCCTTTGTGCCCGGCGCGCCTTTCTACGCGGCCAACCCTGATCTCGCCACGCTGCGCCTGAGCTTTGCCACGGCGGATGTGGCGAAGATTGAAGAGGGCGTGGGGCGGCTGGGCAAGGCGCTCTGAAGCGCTCCAGGCGTTCTAAGCCTTACTCGTTGATCTCCACCTCCACCAGCTTGCCCAGCAGCACCAGCGACTGCTGCCAGCCCACATAACACTGGTCTGCGGGAATCACGGCGGGAATGCCTTCCTGCACCACATGCATTTCCACGCCCGCCGAGACTTTCGCCAGCGTGATGGTGGTGGTCATTTCGCCCGGCAGGTTGGGGTCTTCGAACTTGGCCGTGTAGCGGATGCGCTCGCCGGGCTGGAGCTCCAGGTAGGTGCCGCCGAAAGAGTGGCTGTGGCCGCTAGTGTGGTTGGTGAATGACATCCTGTAGTGGCCGCCGACCTTGGCGTCCATCTCATGCACGGTGCCCGTAAAACCGAAAGGCGGCAGCCATTTGCTCATGGCGGCGGGGCTGAGGAAGGCGCGGTACACCCGGTCGGGGGTGGATTGCAAAACGCGGTGAAGCTTGACGGTGTTGGTGCTCATGGTGTGCTCCTTGGTGAATGTCGGTGACGTTGGTTAAGGTTACTTCAGCTTGCTTAATGGCAGAGGAGGCAAAAGACCGGAAGATGCCCCTCTAGCTGTACGACGAACGGGTCATGGCCGAATCGACATGGTTTTTGGATAATTTTCAAAAAATGTTTATCCAGGGCGCTTGCACACCATCAGCAAAGCCGTCCCATCCGGCGTCCGCACCTCGCCCACCGCGCGAAACCCCGCTTTTTCATAGCAGCGTATCGCCCGCGCATTGCGCGGGTTCGGGTCGGTCTGGATGTGCGTGACCTGCGGGTCGGCAAACAACCTGGCCACAAAGGCCTTCACCATCGCCGTGCCCAGGCCGCGGCCCAGTTGCGCGGCATCGGCGATGGACTGGTCTATGCCGCGCACGCCCGGGTCGGTTTCACCTTCCCACCAGCCGCCGCCCGAGCCCATGGCGACGTAGGACTGGATATAGGCAAAGGGCTCACCATCGAGCAGCGCGATATGCGGCTGCACCTGGCTGGGGTCGGCAATCCAGGCGCCGTATTCCGCTTGCACCTCGGCGAACGTCGGCGCCTCGCCCCACCACTCAACCCAGTGCGGGCGCGCCACCCAGCCGTGCAGCATCGGCAGGTCGGCCACCTGCAAGGGCCGAAAGCTGATGTTCAGGGACGTGTCGGTTTGGGGGGCGTGAGTCGTATCTTGCATGTGGGCGCGCACGGTGTCTCCGTCAATCGACCCGCTATTTTGCATACCGGCCCGGCCGGCATGCCCCTTGCCCGTACGCCTCGCAGGTGTTTGCCTACAATTCGACACAACGTAGGTGTGTCGCCTGCGGCATCCTCGCCATCCTGACTTGGGCCCGTACACCTTCATGACTTCCGCTGCGCCTGGCGCCATCGCCTCCCCAATTTCCCCCTCCACCCGCCGTTCCATCCTGCTGCTGTCGTGCGCCACCTTCGCCAGCATGGTGGCGCAGCGCATCTGCGACGCCATGCTGCCCGAGCTGTCGCGTGTCTTCACCGTCAGCCTTGCGCAGGCGGCGCAGGTCGTCTCACTGTTTGCCATCACCTATGGCATCGCACAACTGTTTTACGGCCCGCTCGGCGACAGGCTGGGCAAGTTCCGCATCGTCACCTTTGCCGCGCTGGGCTGTAGCGTCGGCAGCCTGGTTGCCGTGTTTGCCACCAGCCTCGATGTTCTGCTGCTCGCCCGCGTCATGATGGCGCTGGGCGCCGCCGCGCTGATTCCCCTGGCCATGGCCTGGGTCGGCGACGCCGTGCCGGCCCACGAGCTGCAAGACATGCTCACGCGCACCGGCCTGGGCAGCACCCTGGGCATTGTGTGCGGCCAGTTGCTGGGCGGGTTGCTGACCGATGCGCTTGGCTGGCGCTGGGCCTTTGCGTTTCTGGTGTTGCTGTTTGGTGTGGTCGGCTCGCTGCTGTGGGGTGATTTGCGCCGGCAGCAGCAACACCAACAAGCTTCACAAACCCCGCTGGTGGCCGAAGCCCCACTAACACTTAGCCAGGCAGGCGCGGCACACCCGCATTTCCTCAAGCAGACCCTGCTCATCATCAGCCGCCCCTGGCCGCGCACGATTTTGCTGCTGGCCGTCATTGAAGGCGCCATGGGCTTTGGCGTGTTGGCCATGTGGGCTTCGCATTTGCACCATGCCTTGGGTTTGTCGCTCTCGGTCTCAGGCGCCATCGTCGCGCTCTTCGGCCTGGGCGGCGTCGGCTACATGGCCGCCGGCCGCGCCTTGATTCCCCGCCTGGGCCAGCACGGCCTGGTGTTGCTGGGCGGCGTGCTGGTCGGCATCAGCGCCCTGGTGCTGGCAGTGACGCCGCACTGGGGCCCGGCCATCCCGGCCAGCCTGGTCGGCGGCTTTGGTTTTTTCATGTTCCACAACGTCATGCAGGCCAACGCCACCCAGATGGCGCCCGAGGCGCGCGGCACGGCGGTGTCGCTGTTTGCGTCTTTCCTGTTCCTGGGCCAGTCTTTGGGTGTGGTGCTGGCCGCGGCCTTGATTGGCCGTATTGGGACGAGCGCCGTGGTGGCGCTGGGGGGGTTGGTGATGGCGGTGGAGGGGGCTTATTTTGCTTGGATATTGAGGCGGCGGGAACGGCTCAATCCTTGACAGTTCCACAGCTGAGCAGGTGTGGCGCCGCGAAAAGCATGAAGCCCACCGCTTGACACACAATCAATGAAGTTCGCTCCAATACCCGGTTTTGTTCTAGAAACAGGGGGATTAAGGAGTGATAGTCTCATCAGTCCCACAGAATCTCCCACGCGCTCCGTCCTCCATGCTCACCCAGCTTGCGTCTGGTATTTTCAGATGCAGAGACAACTGCACTTGCCCTGAGGCTCTGCGCAAATTGATCGATTGCACTCGAACGATGATGAGAGATTACGACCACAGACGTAACGGCCAATTCTTCGTCGTGAGCGTTTGCGCGCGATAGCCGGACATCATCAATGTCACGACTTTGTTTCAGGGCTTTGAGAGCTACGTGAACTTCGAGCAATGATGGATGTGGTTGGAGATTAGGGGCGAACGAGTAATCATCCTTGGCTTGGCGAAAGAAATCCTCGACGGTTAAGAGCTCTTGGCCGAGAGGTGCTGCGCAGCCCCAGCGCTCAATCATGCCGTGCAAAAGCTGCGATATGCGCCCAGACCAGCCTTTTGCCAATTCATCTAGGCGGATTGCAACAATAGATCCCGTTGAAAGAGTCAGGAACGATTGCTTCTCGCCGCAACCATGCTGCGTTGAGCATGCAGCAATATCAGCCCAGGCAATGCTCTGATGGGACGACGGAGTAATCAGGATCAGCGAAGTGGGAGTAAAAACGTACTTCTGCTTGTAGATGCCATACACCAACTCAGAAGGCAAAAGCGAAATTCCTGCAGGGCGGGTACCGTTCGGAAAAACTTGGCAGTGTGCGCCGCGACCTTCGTTCGATTCCATCTGAAACATGCGAAGGATAAATGCTCTCGGATCGTCAACGAGCGCCATTTTTGCCCTTTCGATTAAACACCTAGGCTTGTTCCCGAGCTAAGCGGACTAACCCTTCAAGCGATGGATCCCGCAGAAGAATGGCCTGCGCCAGCTCTTGCGCCTGGGCGCTGACGGAATATTGTTTCGCGTCGGTGGCGGAATATTTATTGCCGAGTTCGGCACCCCAGACGGCGTCGGAATCCACCAGGATAAATTTGGAAGCGGATTGAGTCAAAGAGACGTGAAACGCAATGACATGCCGGTTCTGCCATGTGGTGTCCGCGCCCCATTTACCCAGCGTGATCTGTAGATCAAGCCCGCGCTGCCGGTCGCCCTCAAACCAGCGGGCAAGGTAGGTGGCCAGCGGAAGGCCTGCCTTGTAGATGTCGCCGTACGAAACACACACAGGCTCCGCACAGCCTTCCCAGTCTTCGTAGATGTCACTGCCCAGTTCGGTGAAGGTCAGGTCTTCGGTCACACTTAACCCTCACGCGTAAGCCGCGTCGGCCGGCCTGCAACTGGGTTTCTCATGCGTGAAGCTCTTTCACTTAGCCTGAGAGAAAACCGGCTCGCCGTAGTCCTGAGAGCTCAACTTGACATCACCATCAAATGCACGTGACACCGCGGTGGCATAGGCCGGGGCCCACCTTTTAAGCGCTTCATAGAAATTTTCACGGGCCGGGTGTTGCGCAACCACCTTGACATTCCAATCGTTAAAAGCGCGAGCAGATTTCTTGCTTTTAGGTATCCCGTAGGGCTGAGGGTTGAAGGCGACCCGCATCACCAGGGAGTCGTATGACGTGTATTTGGTGACGATGATGAAAGGCATGTCGGAAGAGTATTTGGTGCCGGTCGATACGATGTCGCGAGCCCAAGCCTGGAAGACCTCGCCTCTGGATCCATCAACAATACCGCTTAGGTAGCCAATTCGAATACAGAACTGATCGTTAAGGCTGCGCTTTCGATCATCTATCCAGTAAGAATCGCCCAGCGTCTTGCACGGTTCATCAATCCAGTTGAGGTTATTAGATTGCTTGGTTGCTGATATCGTCAAAAGCCGGTTGAGCCTCCCTTCCAGAATTTCATCGAAAGTGATGTCCAGCATGGTCGCACCACCGCGAGATGGGCTGGAGTCGCGCTCTGCTTGGTAGACCAAGCGCCACTTTCCTTCGGGCAAAGTAATGACACGGCGGCCGTATTTGAACGCGCCAGAGACGGTGTCCCCGGCATGCAACGAGTCGACGTTCACAACTGGCTCTTGTGCATACGTGAGCTGAAGTGAGAGAAGAAGCAGGAGTGCCGCGAACGGCATCCGGAAGCGGGTTGACGCGGGTTTGTGGCTGACTTGCATTGGACTCCTCGGTTCGCTAGTCGTTTTTATTTAAGGGAAATTCGCCCCGGTGGCGAGTATGGTGCCAGTCGCCATGGTTGTCATCCTCCAATTGGAGTTGATGAGGGCAGAGTATTCAAAGGACGGGTTCAAACTGCGAGGTTAAGGCGATCAATTGCGCTTTTTTTTCATCAAACGAGCAAATTGTGCTCACCCCGTCCTGATGACGGTCACAAACTCCGTCCCACTCTCAGGCAACCAGACCTCCCCAGGCCGCCCCAGAATCTGCCGCACCGCGGCATTGGCGCGGGGCATGGGGATCACCTCAAACTTCTCGCTGCCGGGGGCAAAGCGCAGCATGGCGTTGTTGCTCCACTCCGAGGCCCAGACCATGTCTTTGCTGTCGACATAGACGGCGTAGACATGCGGGTCAGCGCCTGGGGCTTTGTATGTTTTCCAGCTGTTGGCGCCTGTACCCAAGGCGGGGTCGTGGACTGACAAATTTCCGCTGCTCCATTCTGAGACCCAGATGCGGCCCTTGCTGTCTGACCATACCCTGCGTGCGCCCTGGCGCGGGGTGGGCGGCTCGACGATGCGGGATTCGCCTGTCTTGCGGTCGAGGTGGGCGATGAAGGAGCCGGCGAGGGAGCACCACCAGATCTCTCCCTTCGGCGTGGCGCAGATGCCGTAGGGACCGCGGCCGCGTGGGGAGTCTTTTACCGTGACGGTGCCGCTGCGCACGTCGACCTTGCCGACGTAGCCGCTCTGGCCGGTGAACCACAGATTGCCCTCGCCGTCGAAGGCGCAGGTGTTGAGGTTGGCGTACGGTGTGCCGGCAGGCAGGGGGAAGACTTTCACTTGCCGTGAGGGCCAGGCGACGCGGGCGATGGCGTTTTGCCCTCCGTCGGTGAGCCAGGCGGCGCTGTCGGGGCCGGCAATGACGCCGTGGGGTGACGAGCCGCTGCCGAGGGCGGTCAACTCAGTTTTTCCGCTGCGTGGGTCAAACCAGCCGAGGTGGCCGCTGCGCTGGGCTGAGAACCAGACGCCGCCGTCGGGCGCGGGCGCGATGTCGTGAATGCCGGTGGCGGAGCGCGTGTTGAGAGGCCAGGATTGCAGCCGGTGGGTGGTGCTCGCGGCGGCGGCCGGCTGGGCTTGTGCGGCGCGGGGTGAGATCAGCGCGGCGCCCAAAGTGGACAAGGCAGGCAGGGCCGCGAGGGCGGTGCGGCGGGTGGGGTGGGCCGTCAAGGCGTGTTGTTGCTGGTCATGTTGTTGCTGCTGCAAGGCCATGGCAATACCTCCTGCTGCGCATTGGCATGGCGCGCATACGGAAAACACGGTGACCGAGGTTAAAAACGGAGCGAAGGAAACGAAGGGACACGAGCCGGGTGGCACAGCCCACTCAACCGATTGTGGCGGCAAGGGCCGCGGCCATCAATGGGGCTTGTCCCGGTCCCCGCTGAAGGCGGAGGCGCGGGTGCCCTGGAGGTATTTCTCGACGTTGCAGGCTTTGTCGCCGACGGTGGCGATGGCGCGCCTGAGCTGTTCGCGGTTGGCGTGAAGCTTTTGTTCCCAGGCGGCGGTGGCGGAGGGGTTGTTGAGGTTGATGCGGTCGGGTTGGACGACGGGCGGGTGCGAAAGAAAGCTCATGGATGGAGGCCTCCTTGGCGGCAACTGAGTTGCTGTCTCTATCTATCTGTATAGGGCAACCTTAGCGCGATGACCCGCCGCTGCTTGTAGGCCGCCGCCGACATTTGGGGTTGGCGGGGGCGCCTTTTTCAGCCCGTTTCCATCTGTTTCCACCGCGCCGCCGTCCTACAAAGTGGGTTTACGCTGCCCCGGTAAACTTGCGAGGCAATGAAGAACCCCCTCCAGACTCCTTTTATGGCCTCTTTGGCCCCGCGCCTGCGCGCCTTCGCGGCCACGATTCCCGGCCGGTTGCGCCACCCCACCTGGCGCGGCGTCGGCCTGGGGCTGGCGGCGATCCCGTTCATGCTGGTGATGTACACGGTGCTGTTGATCCCGTTTACGCCCAGCATCAGCGACTTGTTGAAAGCCAAGACGGCCAAGCCTTCGGTGCTGATGTCGGTGGACGGCAAGGAGCTTGCGAGTTTCCAGCGGGCGAATCGCGACTGGGTCAAGCTCAATGCGATTTCGCCGAACGTGGTGGCGGCGCTGATCGCGACGGAGGACCACCGCTTTTACGACCACCACGGCATGGACTTCAGGCGCACCGTGTCGTCGGTGATGTGGACGCTGACGGGCCGCAAACAGGGCGGCTCCACTATCACGCAGCAGTTGGCGCGCAATATGTACCCCGAAGAGATCGGCCGCTCGGCATCGCTGACGCGCAAGCTCAAGGAGGCGATCACGGCCTTCAAGATCGAGGCGGTGTACAGCAAGGACGAGATCCTGGAGAGCTACCTCAACACCGTGCCTTTCCTCTACAACGCCTACGGCATTGAGATGGCGGCGCGCACCTATTTCGACAAGTCGGCCAGTGAGCTGGACGTGCTGCAAAGCGCGACGCTGGTGGGCATGCTCAAGGGCGCGAGCCTTTACAACCCGGTGACCAGCCCGGAGCGGGCGCTGCAGCGCCGCAACACAGTGCTGATGCAGATGGTCAAGCACAACAAGCTGCCGGAAGACAAGGTCGCGGCGCTCAAGAAGAAGCCGCTGAAGATCGACTTCGAGCGGCTGGAGCCGGAAGTGGGCGAGATGCCGCACCTGGCGCAGCAGCTGCGCCGCTGGCTGATCGACTGGGCCGACCGCAACGACTACAACATCTATGCCGACGGCCTGGTGGTGCGCACCACGATTGACTCGCGCCTGCAGGAGATGGCGACCAAGGCGCTGGTGGCGCAGGGCGACCGGCTGCAGAAAATCGTGGCGGGCGACTGGCGCTTCAATTCGGGCTGGAAGGCCAAAAGCGGCGCGCAGCGCGAGCTGGCCTTGGCCTTTGTGCGCGACACGGCGGAATACAAGGCCGCGCGCGCGGCGGGGCAGGCTGACGAGCAGGCGCTCAAGGGCTTGCTGGCCAATGCCGACTTCATGCAAGCGCTGAAGGACGACAAGACGCGCATTCAGGCGGGCTTTATGGCGCTGGACCCGAGCAAAGGCGAAGTGCGGGCCTGGGTGGGCAGCCGTGATTTTTCAGACGACCAGTTCGACCACGTGCAGCAGGCGCGCCGCCAGCCGGGTTCGACCTTCAAGCCTTTTGTGTATGGCGCGGCATTTGAAGAGGGTGCCCGGCAGAGCGACGGGTTTATCGACGGCGTGGTGGAGATCCCGCTGGGCAACGGCGCCTTCTGGCGGCCCACGGACGGCGGCGGCCCCAGCGGAGAATTCATGAGCCTGCGCCAGGGCTTGATGTTCTCGAAGAACACGATCACGGCGCAGGTGATGCAGGTGGTGGGCCCGGCCCATGTGGCCAAGCTGGCCAAGGCCATGGGCGTGCGCCAAAGCAAGCTGGAAGAAGTGCCTTCGCTGGCGCTGGGCACCAGCCCGGTAACGCTGAAGGAAATGGTCACGGCCTACGGCACGCTGGCCAATGACGGCCGCTACATCGAGCCCATCATCGTGACGCGTGTGGAAGACCGCAACGGCAAGGTGCTGGAAGAGTTCCAGGCCAAGGCGCCGGAGACGGCGATGTCCACCACGGTGGCGCAGACGCTGCTGGACGTGATGCGCGGTGTGATCGACCAGGGCACGGGCGCGGCGATACGCAGCCGCTACGGCCTGCGCGCCGACCTGGCGGGCAAGACGGGCACGACGCAGGGCAATACCGACGGCTGGTTTGTGATGATGCACCCGCAGCTGGTGGCGGGCGCCTGGGTGGGCTTTAACGACAACCGTGTGACCATGGGCGACAGCTGGGGCCAGGGCGCCCGCAGCGCGCTGCCGATTGTGGGCGAGTTTTTCCAGCAGGCGATCAAGGCCAAGGTGGTGGATGCCGAGATGCGCTTTCAGGCACCGCAGGGCGGCGGTGTGACGGACCACGAGCAGCAGCGCATTGAAGCCTTGCTCAACGGCGCCGAGCCGCCGCAGGAAGGCCAGCCGGGCGAAATGCCCGTGACGGCGGGCATGACACCGGCGGTGGAGGGCGGCGCGCCGCGCTGGCAACCTGCGCCGGTGATCAAGTATGTGACCATTCAGGCGCCCGCCGAAAGCCCCGCGACGCCGTGGGTGCAAGGTGGAGATTCTGGCGGCACGCCGGGTGTGGTGCTGCAGCCGCCTGCGCCTGTGTCGGCTGACAGGCTGCCGACTTTTCCTGGGGTGGTGGTGGGGCCGCCTATTGCGCCCCGGTGATTTGATTTTGGTGTCCGCCTGGCGATGGGCGGCCGTTGCAAGATCGCTGTGGCGTGCGAACGCAGCGGCCCCCATCCCAACCTTCCCTCAGCGGGGGAAGGGGCAAGAAAAGAACGACTCTCAGCGCTTCTTGCCCGCCCGCACCTTCTTCCCGACCGCCGGCGCAGCTACATTCACAAAGCTCGCATTCCCCAAACCCGTGCCCACTGTCAGCACGGCCCAGCGCTTCACGCCCTGCATAAAGGGCAGCTCTGACAACCCCTGGACCACCGCGTCGTTGTGCAGCCGCACCTGGATGTCACGGCCGTCGAGTTGCGGCAGGCTTTCGCAGAGGTGCTGCGCGAGGTTGAAGCGCGGGCTTTCCCAGTTGCCGGGCAGGTTTTGCGCGCCGGTGGAGATGGAGCCGTCTTCGCTGATCATGCCGGGGCAGCCTACGCCGACAAAGGGCGCGAGCTTCAGGCCTTTGGCGCGGGCCTGCTTGATGAGTTTTTTGAGCATGCCGGCGATGCCCTGCACCAAGTCTTCACGGCGGGTGACGTCGTCGTCGCCGGCATGGCCCCATTTGCGCAGGCCGCTGATCCTGACGTCGGTGAGGTCGGGCGCCTTGTGCCCGCGGGGCCGCACGATACCGCAGCGCACATTGGTGCCGCCAATGTCGACGGCGAGGAAGCTGTCGTAGCCCGACAGCACCTCGGGAGGCGCCAGGTGCACCCAGCCTATCAGCCCGCCTTCGTCCGGATGGTGGCGCAGCGGCATGAGGTGCACGCGGCTGCCGCGCTGGTAGAGCAGTTCGGCCGCGCGGTCTATGGCGAGTTCGCCGACCAGGCTCTGCCGGAAACCGCCGCCCACCACAATGCGCCTCACGCCTTGCCACGATGGGTGGGCGAGGAAGCGCCGCACCACGCGGACCAGCTGCCAGGCGTAGTCTTCAGACGCCGCGGCGATGATCGCTGCGGCCTTGCCGTTGCGCCTGAGCAGGATGTCAAGCCGCCTCTTGCCGATTTCGGCGGTGGGCTTGCGGCCCAGCGGGTCTAGGCCGCTGATGCGGCGAAAGAGCTTGCGCCAGGTGTCGAGCATGACGCTGTAGGCGCGGCGGCTGACGCTGTCGCCGGCAAAGCCTTCGCCGTCATGCAGTTGCAAGCTGTAGCCGTTGATGGTGACGGTAGGCCGCCTGAGGCCGCCGTGCGTGAGCTCGTCCGGCAGGGAGGCGGCGGGGGTTTTGCGAGGGGATTTTTTGGAGGGGTTCACACGGCGATAATGAATGCCGTGTAGCGTGCCGCGCCGGCGGCGAAGGCGATTGAACTCGTCAGCCAAAGCCTTGTCTTGAGTTGATCCGGGTCGATTGAATTGAGCTGCCTGAAGCGGCTGAATTGGCCCGCACAGCAAATCGGCCGGTAGAACCGGCCGATTTGAAGGGGCCCTAAAACGGGCGCCGCTAAAACACGAAGCTTAGCGGTTGCGGTTCAGGCTGTCGTTCAAGTCCTTGGTGGCGTCCTTGAGGTTTTCCTTTACGTCGCCGGCAGCTTTCTGGGCCTTGCCTTCAAACTCGCGGGCGTGACCCTTGGCCTGCTGCTCGGTGCTGCCGACCATCTTGCCGGTGTGCTCCTGCACTTCGCCGGCGACTTCCTTGATCTTGCCTTTGACTTGATCCTTGTTCATGGGAATACCTTTCGATGTGGTTGAGGGGATGAATGGAATCTGAAGACCTGAAGGACTTTCCAAATCCCATGACTCACCATAAGTCGGGTGCAGGCCAGCTGGCGAAAGCGGCGGGCGCGGCGAAGTGTCGGCTGGCGCCTACAGCTGGTGTTGGGTGTTTCAAATTCGCGTGTAGGAATGCATCTTTTCATGTGACAAGCGGCATCGCAGGGCGTTAGACTGAATCGAATGCGCGAATGCGACATTGTGCAAATGCTGCAAGTGAGGGAAACATGCTTTGGGCTTATGGCGCCGTTGAAGGGCACCTGCAGAGCCTCACCAACATGCCTCATATACACATCGAAATCGTCATGAAAAAGAAAGTCTTGTTGAGAGTCTTGTTGTGGAGTTTTCTGGGAATGCTTGCAAGCGCTTCGGCGGTGCAGGCGCAGTCTGCCTGGTTCACGGTGTTGGGGGATCCGCAGGACCCGGGAGTCAATACGATTGAAGTGAACCCCGTGCCGGTGTCGGTGCAGGGCGAGGTCCGTACCATGAAGATACGCGTGAGCCGCTCCCTGGCGCGCACCAGCTGGGACGGTGTGCCGTACCGCTCTTACACCTCCACCGTGCAGTTCGACTGTGCAAACAAGAGCGCGCGTTACCTCTCGCTGGATTTTTACCAGCAGCCGTTGTGGCAGGGTGAGTCGCACAAGACGTCAACCTATCCCGAAGGCGTAGTGCGGCGGATGGCGTTTCGCGATGTGACCCCCAACCCGACGCAGCGCTTGATTCGCGCCGCCTGCCTGGGCACGGAAAAAGCTGGAAAAACAGACAAGCCGGAGAAGACCGAGAAGAATTAAGGGCGGGGTGGGCCGCCCTTGTGCCTTCGCGGGGCCGGCGCTACGATGAAGACACGCCGCCACATTGGCAATGCCGGATATCGGGAGGCGGCGACACCTCAGAAGAAAGGCTTTTCCTCATGCCGCAACTCATTGCATCGGTCGAAGGCGTCGAAATCAAGCATGTCTACCTGAAGAACGACCGCACCACCTTGGGCCGCAGGCCTTACAACGACATCGTGTTCGACAACCTGGTGGTCAGCGGCGAGCACTGCGTGTTTGAACTCAAAGGCATCGCCGACGTTTACCTGCGCGACCTGGGCAGCACCAACGGCACCTACCTCAACGGCCACATGGTCAAAGCGCGCGAACTGCTGCACGACAACGACATCATCAACATCGGCAACTTCAGGATCCAGTACCTGGCGAACTCCGAGCATGAGGAGGCCGGCGAGAGCCAGGAAACCACCGCGATGTCGCTGGACGCGCTGGGCTTGCCCGGCACCACGGGCGCGCTGCAGGCCAGCCTGCGTGTGCTGTCGGGCTCGTCGGCGGGCCTGGAAGTCCCGGTGGTCAAGGCGGTCACCACCTTCGGCCAGCCAGGCGTGGCGGTGGTGTCGATCTCTCACCGGCGGGACGGCTACTACGTGGCCCATATGGACGGCCAGACGCCATCCACCCTCAACGGCAAACCCATAGGCGCCAAGGCGACGCCCCTGGCCAACAACGACGTGTTGAACCTGGCGGGGACGGAGATGGAGTTTTTGCTGAAGGGGGCTTGAGGCTCAAAATCTCAAACCCTGGCGCTCTTTATTCCCTCTCCCCCTGGGAGAGGGAGTAGCCAAGGGCTAAATAATCGAACTACCCGGATTCGTGCTCGCGTAGCTGATGTGCTTGCGCGGCGGCCCTTCGCCGGCCAGGCGCAGCGCAAAGGCGCGGGCCAGGGCCTGCAGCTTGAGGGTGGACTTCAGGTGCAGGGGCGTCATGCCTGTCTTGGTGAGGTTGGAAGCATTGCTGGACACGCGCGACAGCTTCCGTTGCTCCAGCTTGGCAGGGGCGGGCCGGCGGGCGCGTTCGGCCGGGGCGAGTTTTGCCGCTTCGCTGGTGGAGGCGCCCAAGAACTTTTCGCGCAGCAACGCGGCACTGGGCCGCCGCTGACTTTCAACAATCCAGTAGGGCAGGCCGGCGCGGGCGAGCAGTTCGCGTTTGAATCCATGGTTGCGGCCGGTAACTTCGCCGCGGCCCAGCACGTCGATGCAGCCCAGCACGGTGCCTTTCTGGTCGGCCAGGGCGCAGGAAAAATTCACGGTGCTCAGCAGCGCCTGCCAATGGGCGTCGCCGCCGCGCTGGTTGGGCTCGATAAAACCGGTGAAGGGGACCTTGGGAAGAATCCGGTGCTCGGGGAAAACCTCCTCAAGCCAGCGCCAGACCTGGAGTTCGTCGCGGCTGGTGAGGGGTTTGGCGCGCAGGGTATGGTTGCGCGCTACCTTCTTGCGGGCCGCCACCACGTGGGACAACCAGCGTTCATAAGCAAGTGCGCCAAGGGCCACGCTGCCGACAAAGAGAAAAAACCCGATCAGAAAACTGCTGCCCGTCATTGTTCGCGCCTTGAAATCGCCCGGAGGTTGTGCTGAAGGAGAACGGGCGTAGCGCCTATCCCGGCCCTGTTTATAAGGTACATTTTTCAATTTTCGTGAATTAGTTCACAATTTTTTACGAACGTTCGTTCTAAAAACTAAGACTCGCGAACCGCGTTATCCCCCTTTTATGAAACAAACGACCGCAGGCGGCCTGGTGTATTCCACAGAGGCTGGAAGAATGTGCCCGGCCTGCCGACGTCCGGCGGCGGCGTGCACCTGCAAGCAGGCGGCTGTGCCGCCGACGGGAGGCCCGGTGCGTGTGAGCCGTGAAAGCAAGGGCCGGGGCGGCAAGACCGTAACGGTGGTCAAAGGGCTGCCGTTGGACGCTATGGCCCTGGCGCTGCTGGGCAAGCAGTTGCGCACGGCCTGCGGGTCGGGCGGCACGGCCAAGGACGGCGTGATTGAAGTGCAGGGCGACCACTGCGACACCGTGATGGCGGCGCTGCAAAAACTGGGCTATGCGCCTAAGCGCGCCGGCGGCTAGGGCGTACTATTTGTATGAACCCCGAAGACCTGATGCTGCTGGTGACCCGCGAAATGCCTTTCGGCAAACACAAGGGCACGCTGATCGCCGACCTGCCGGGCAATTACCTGAACTGGTTCGCTCGCGAGGGGTTCCCCAAGGGTGAGATCGGCCGCCTGCTGGCGCTGATGCAGGAAATCGACCACAACGGCCTCAAGCCGCTGCTGGACCCGCTGCGCCGATAGGCCATTGCCTCACCGTCGGGCGCAGTCTGGTGCCGTTTCGGCGCCGCGCGTCGCCTCCTACATTTGCAGTATTGCCCCTTCGCGCATTCTTGCGCAGAATCCCAGCACCCGCGTTGGCCGGCAGCAAGCCGGCATCGTGCCCGCCCCGGCTGCGCACCGCCCAACGCGCAACACGCACTCGAGGTAATCCGCATGAAGTACGAACTGCCCCTGGAAACCAGGGTCAGGCAAATGATGGCGAAGTTCCGCACCCAGGAGTGGTTGGGTTTCGCCGCGGGGTTCCTGATTTTTGCCGTCGCCGATCTGCTGCGCGCCTGTTGGGCGCCCGACCTTCCAGTGTTGATGGTGCGGGGCTGGTTTTTCCCGATCATCGTGGTGGCCTCGGTGGCCGCGCTTTACCTGTCGGCTTCCATGCACAAGGCATTGAAGCAGCACAGCGCGGTGGACCCGCACCGGCGGCGCGAGATGTGCCTCATGTTCCTGTTGGGCTCGCAAGACCAGCAAGGCCTCCGGTTGATGAAGCGCATCGCCCTGGCGGCGAATGTGCATGCGCTGAGTTTTGGCATGGCGCTGGGCTTGCTGGTGTTCAGCCTGATGCACGTCTGACTGCTCTGGTTTTCCTCCCTTGTCCCGAGGGAGAGAGGAGCGTTCTACAGCGCCGCAGCCACCCGCGTTCCCTGGTTGATCGCCCGCTTGGCGTCCAGCTCGGTGGCTTCGTCGGCGCCGCCTATCAAATGGGTTTTGACGCCGGCCGCGCGCAGCGGCTCCAGCAGTTCGCGCAGCGGCTCCTGGCCGGCGCACAGCACGATGTTGTCGACGGCGAGCACGGTGCCGTCCAGGCGCTTTTCGCCGAAGGTGATGAAAAGGCCCAGGTCGTCACCCTGTTCGCCTATGCGTTCGTAGTTGACGCCCGACAGCATCTCGACGTTCTTCATCTTGAGCGCGGCGCGGTGTATCCAGCCGGTGGTCTTGCCCAGGCCCGCGCCCAGTTTGCCGGGCTTGCGCTGCAATAGGGTGACCTGGCGCTCGGGTGGTGTTGCTTGCGGTCGCACCACGCCGCCGCGCACCTCGGCAGGGTCGGCCACGCCCCATTCGGCCAGCCACGCGGGCAAATCGAGCGCGGTCGAATGGCCGGCTGGCGTGACAAGGAATTCGGCGACGTCAAAACCGATGCCGCCCGCGCCTATGAGCGCCACGCGCCGGCCCACAGGCTGTCGGCCCAACAGCACGTCGATGTAGCTGAGCACCTTGGGATGCTCCTGCCCCGGGATGCGCGGGTTGCGCGGCGTGACGCCGGTGGCAAGGACGACTTCGTCGAACTTGCCGGCGATGAGATCGGCCGCGCTGACGCGGGTGTTCAGGTGCAGGCGCACGCCGGTGCCGTTGATGCGCTGGCCGAAGTAGCGCAAGGTTTCCTCGAACTCCTCCTTGCCGGGCACGCGCTTGGCCAGGTTGAACTGGCCGCCGATTTTGTCGGCCGCATCGTAAAGGTCGACGCTGTGGCCGCGCTCGGCCAGCGTGGTGGCCGCGGCCAGGCCTGCGGGGCCCGCGCCTATGACGGCGACGCGCTTTTTGGCGGGCGACATCCTGATGACGAGTTCGGTCTCGTGGCCTGCGCGCGGGTTGACGAGGCAGCTCGCGATCTTGGCCTGGAAGGCGTGGTCCAGGCAGGCCTGGTTGCAGGCGATGCAGGTGTTGATCTCGTCGCGACGGCCCTGGGCGGCCTTGTTGACGAACTCCGGGTCGGCCAGGAAGGGCCGGGCCATGCTGACCATGTCGGCGCAGCCGTCGGCCAGCACCTGCTCGGCGACCTCGGGCATGTTCAGCCGGTTGCTGGTGACCAGTGGAATCGTGACACCGGCGGCGCGCAGGTCTTCTCGCAATTTTTTGGTCACCCAGGTGAAGGCGCCGCGCGGCACTGAGGTGGCGATAGTGGGAACGCGGGCCTCGTGCCAGCCAATGCCGCTGTTGATGATGGTCGCGCCGGCAGCCTCCACGGCCTTGGCCAGCAGCACGACTTCCTCCCAGCTGCTGCCGCCGGGGATGAGGTCGATCATCGAGAGGCGGTAGATGATGATGAAGTCCCGGCCCACGGCTTCGCGGGTGCGGCGCACGATCTCGACGGCCAGGCGCATGCGGTTGGCGTAGCTGCCGCCCCAGTCGTCGGTGCGCTGGTTGGTGTGGGTGACGAGGAACTGGTTGATGAAATAGCCTTCGCTGCCCATGATCTCGACGCCGTCGTAGCCGGCATCGCGCGCCAGCAGCGCGCAGCGTATGAAGGCGCGTATCTGCCGCTCAATGCCGCCGGCGCTGAGTTCGCGCGGCGCGAAGGGCGAGATCGGGCTCTGGATGCGCGAGGGTGCGACGCACAGCGGGTGGTAGCCGTAGCGGCCGGTGTGCAATATCTGCAGCGCGATCTTGCCGCCCTCGGCGTGCACGGCGTCAGTCACCTGTTTGTGGCGGCGCGCCGCGCCCGAGCTGGCCAGCATGCCGGCGAAGGGTTTGGTCCAGCCGGCGATGTTGGGCGAAAAGCCACCCGTGACCATCAGGCCGACACCGCCGCGCGCACGTTCGGCAAAGTAGGCGGCCATGGCGGGGAAGTGCTTGCGCCCGTCTTCCAGGCCGGTGTGCATGCTGCCCATGAGCACGCGGTTTTTGAGCGTGGTGAAGCCCAGGTCCAGCGGGGCGAGCAGATGGGGGTAGGGCGAAGAATCGGGCGCAAAAGTGGAAGATGGGGTCGCGGCCAAAAGCAGGTCTCCTGTCAAAACTGCCTGCATCGTATGCGGAACACGGGGCGTGGCAAACCCTGCCAAGTACTCTAGGGGACAGGCTCTATCGGCACTTGGTGCTTACCCTGAAGCCGGGCTGCGGTGTTGTCTGACACGGGGTGCGCGCTGGGGCTGCTACTTTGAAGCATGCCCAAAAACACCACCAGCCCCACACGCGCCAAGACCGGCGAAGGCTCGATCGTGCCGCATCCCCCGCACAGCGAACCGGACGACGCAGCCGACGGCAACGATGCCAGCACCTTGATTGAGAGGCCCATGAAGCCGGCGCCGCCGGGGGTGGCTGGCAAGCTCAAACAGCACAGCTTTCCCGACGGCGGCGGCAGCGGTGGGGCGGAGGCTTTCCGACGTGCGCCGCGGGGCAAACCTTCGCCGGGCGTTTGACTGGGTGCCTCAGCACTGCGCCTGATGAAGATCGCGACCTTTAACGTCAATGGCATCAAGTCGCGGCTGCCGCAACTGTTGGCATGGCTGGAAAAAGATTCGCCTGACGTGGCCTGCCTGCAGGAACTCAAGGCGCTGGACGGCATGTTCCCGCATCAGGCATTGCGCGAGATGGGTTACGAAGCCCTGTGGAAAGGCCAGCGCTCCTGGAATGGCGTGGCGATTCTAGCCAAAAGCCAAGCGCCGGTGGAGATACGACGCGAACTGCCCGGTGACCCTGCCGACGACCAGAGCCGCTACCTCGAAGCCGCGGTGGATGGCATCGTGGTGGCCTGCCTCTACCTGCCCAACGGCAACCCGCAGCCTGGCCCGAAGTTTGATTACAAGCTGGCCTGGTTCCGCCGCCTGCATGCGCATGCCAAGACGCTGTATGCCTCGGAGCACCCAGTGGTGCTGGCAGGCGACTTCAATGTGGTGCCGACGGACTTCGACATCTACAACCCCAAGTCATGGCGCAAGGACGCGCTGCTGCAGCCGGAAAGCCGGGCCGCCTATGAAAAACTGCTGGCCCAAGGCTGGGTGGACAGCCTGCGCCACCTGCACCCTGATGAGCGCATCTACACTTTTTGGGATTACTTTCGCCAGCACTGGCAGCGTGATGCGGGGCTGCGCATAGACCACATCCTGCTCAATGCCACGCTCGCGCCGCGCCTGAAGGCCGCCGGTGTGGACCGCTGGGTGCGCGGCGAGGACCATGCGAGCGACCATGCACCGGTGTGGGTGGAGCTCAGTGACAAGGCCTCTCCCGTGCGCAAGACCGCAGCAAAAAAGACGCCGGCCCAAAAGTCGCCAGCTAAAAAGACCCCGGCCAAGAAAGCGGTAGCGAAAAAGGCAGCGCCGAAAAAGCGCGCAGTAGCTTGAGCGGGGGAAGGCTTAGCGGCTCTTCTTGATGGCCTGCGCGGCTTGGGTCACCAGCTCTGGGCCTTTGTAGATCAGCCCGGTGTAGATCTGCACCACATCGGCGCCGGCCTGGATTTTGGAGACGGCGTCGGCGCCGCTCAAAATACCGCCCACACCGATGATGGGAAAGCCCTTGCCCAGGGCCGCGCGCAACTGGGTGATGACACGGTTGCTGGCTTCGAGCACGGGCGCGCCGCTCAGGCCGCCGGCCTCTTCGGCATGGCGCATGCCCTTGACGGCGTCACGGCTCAGTGTGGTGTTGGTGGCGACCACGCCGTCCATGGCGTGGCGCTGCAAGGTGGCGGCAATGACGGCCACCTGGGCCTCGTCGAGGTCGGGCGCGATTTTTACGAAGATGGGCACGCGCTTGCCGTGCTGGGCGGCCAATGTTTCGCGGCGCTCGGCGATGCGGCCCAGCAAGGCGTCGAGCGCCTCGTCGCTTTGCAGCGCGCGCAGGTTTTTGGTGTTGGGGCTGGAGATGTTGACGGTGACGTAGTCGGCATGGGGGTAGACGCCGTCCAGGCAAATCAGGTAGTCGTCGACCGCGTTTTCAATCGGCGTGGCGGCGTTCTTGCCGATGTTCAGGCCCAGCAGCAGGCCGCCTTGCGCGCCTGGCCTGCGCACGCTGGAGCGCCGCACATTCGCCAGGAAGGCGTCCAGCCCTTCGTTGTTAAAACCCAGGCGGTTGATCAACGCATTGGCCTCGGGCAGGCGAAACATGCGCGGCTTGGGGTTGCCGGGCTGGCCTTTTGGGGTCACGGTGCCGACTTCGACAAAACCAAAGCCCATGGCGGCCAAGCCGTCAATGCAGCGGGCATTTTTGTCCAGGCCCGCAGCCAGGCCGACGCGGTTGGGGAATTTCAGGCCGGCCAGCTCGATGGGGTCGCTGACCCGGCTGGACAGGTAAGCCAGGGCCAGCGGCGTGCCCTGGGTGCGCGCCAGCGAGGCCATGGTCAGCTCGTGGGCGGTTTCGGGGTCCAGCCCAAATAAAAAGGGGCGGGCCAGGGCGTAGGGGAGCAGGGACATTGGATAATTCGGGGGAAGGTGACTGTGAAGGGCGGCAAAAGCCCTGATTGTCGCAAAACCCCGTTCCTCATTTCCATCCTTCCCGTTTCATTCCCAACACGTCCAAACACTCCTCATGACCCAAGACGAACTCAAAACCCTGGTCGGCCAGGCCGCCCTGCACTACGTGGAAGAAGGCAGCATTGTCGGCGTCGGCACAGGCTCCACGGTCAACAAATTCATAGACGCCTTGGCCACCATGAAAGACCGCATCGCGGGCGCGGTGTCCAGCTCGGTGGCCTCCACCGAGCGCCTGCAGGCGCTGGGCATCAAGGTGTTCGACGCGACCGAGGTCGATGAACTGGGCGTCTACATCGACGGCGCCGATGAAATCGACAACGCCGGTTACATGGTCAAAGGCGGCGGCGCGGCGCTGACGCGCGAAAAAATCGTGGCCGCGCAGTCGCGCAAGTTCGTCTGCATCGCCGACGAATCCAAGCTGGTGGCGGTGCTGGGCGCCTTCCCCCTGCCGGTGGAGGTGATTCCCATGGCTTCCAAACGCATCACGCGGCAGTTTGCCGCGCTGGGCGGCAAGGCGGCGTTGCGCCTGAAAGACGGCAAGCCGCTGGTGACCGACAACGGCCAGCACATCCTGGACGTGACGGGCCTGAAGATCACCGACCCGCTGGCGTTTGAGACGCAGGTCAGCCAGTGGCCGGGTGTGGTGACGGTGGGCGTGTTTGCCTTCCAGAAAGCCCATGTGTGCTTGCTGGGCGCGCCTGGTGGGGTGAAGACGCTGGTGTTTTAAAGCCGGGGCGCCTGCGGGCGGGCCGTATGCGCGGCCATACAAAGCAAAACGCCGGGTGTGAACCCGGCGTTTGCGTTTGGAGAGTGGCCAGCCTAGAACTTGATGCCGGCAGGGTTGTCGGCCGGGGGCGGCGGTGGGGCTGCGGGCGCCGGGGCGGCGGGGCGGGCTGCGCCGGTGTTCGCGGCAGGTGCCGCGGCAACGGCCACCAGCGGCGTGGGCGCCGGCGGGCGATAGCTGGGCGGCAGTATCGACGCGGGGGGGTAGCCGGCGGCATTCAGGAACTGGGTCCACTCCACGTCGGAAAAGCCCTTGAGCTGCTGGCTGCCAATGGTGGCAAAGGGCAGGGAGGTGTCGCCGCTGAGACGCTCAAGCGCTTTCAAGTCCTCGTTGGTGGTGACGGTCCGCTCCGAAAAAGGGATCCCGCGGTTGGTCAGCATGGAACGGGCACTGGCGCAAGGCGCGCAGTTGTTGCCGGAATACAGCGTCACCGGGTACTTGCTGGCAACTTGCCTCAGTTCAAACGGCAGGCCGGTAGATGCCGAGTTGCCGGATCCCCCGGCATTGGCGGCGCTGACTTTGGCGCCGGTGGCTGCGGGGGGCGGCTGGTCGGAGAAAGTCACCTTGCCGTCCGGGCCGACGATGCGGTAGACCTGCTGGGCTTGCGCCAGGGATGAAAAAAGACCGCATGCGGCCACTGCCAAAACCAGCAGGGCATGGGGCGCGAGGGATTTCATGGCATTTGTCTTCATGGTGTTCCAGTCGTCTCGGATACAGGTAACGGGGTGGCGGGAGAGTAAGCCTCAAAAAGGCAAGCTTAACGCAGGCCCTGGAAGTCTCACAACGTTTTTGGGCGTGTGAAGGTATCAGGCCATACCCTGATGACGCAGCAAAGCATCAATCGAGGGCTCGCGGCCGCGAAATGCCTTGAAGGATTCCATGGCGGGGCGGCTTCCGCCGGCCTCCAGGATGGCCTGGCGGTACTTCCTGCCGGTTTCCACGGTGACCGTGGTTTTTCCGCCATCGTCACCAGGTGCCGAAGGGGCGGCTGCAGCCGTTTCCTCAAAGGCGGCGTAGGCGTCGGCCGACAGGACTTCCGCCCATTTGTAGCTGTAATAGCCGGCGGCGTAACCACCCGAAAAAATATGGCTGAAGGTGTGCGCGGTGCGGCTGTAGGGCGGTGACGGAATCACGGCAACCTCCTTGCGCACTTCGTTCAAGAGGCCCATCAGGTCGTCGGCCGGCTTGTGCGAGGTGTGCAGCAGCATGTCGAACAGCGAGAACTCGACCTGGCGCAGCGTTTGCATACCGCTCTGGAAGTTTTTGGCGGCCAGCATTTTGTCGAACAATGCGCGCGGCAGCGGCGCGCCGGTGTCAACGTGCGCCGTCATGTGCTTGAGCACGTCCCATTCCCAGCAGAAGTTTTCCATGAACTGGCTGGGCAGCTCGACGGCGTCCCACTCGACGCCGCTGATGCCGGAGACGTCGTGCTCGTTGACCTGGGTGAGCATGTGGTGCAGGCCGTGGCCGAATTCGTGGAACAGCGTGGTCACGTCGTCGTGCGTGAGCAGCGCGGGCTTGCCGCCCACACCTTCTGCGAAGTTGCAGACCAGGTGCGCCACCGGGGTTTGCAGCTTGCCGGTGTCGGGGCGCAGCCAGCGGGCGCGCACGTCGTCCATCCAGGCGCCACCGCGTTTGCCGGTGCGGGCCGGCTGGTCGAGGTAGAACTGTCCTACCAATTGGCCGTCCCGCTCGATGCGGTAGAACTCCACGCCGGGCTTCCATACCGGGGCCGAGTCCTTGCGGATGGCGACCTCAAACAGGGTCTCGACGATCTTGAAAAGGCCGGCCAGCACCTTGGGCGCGGTGAAATACTGTTTGACTTCCTGCTCGCTGAAGGCGTAGCGCGCTTCCTTGAGCTTTTCACCCACATAGGCGTAATCCCAGGGCTGGAGTTCGGCCATACCCAGTTGACTCGCGGCGAAGGCGCGCAGGTCGGCCACGTCTTTTTCGGCATAGGGCCGGGCGCGGCGCGCCAGGTCGCGCAAAAAGGTGATCACTTCGTCGGGCGACTGGGCCATCTTGGCCACCACCGAGACCTCGCCGAAGTTGTTGTAGCCCAGCAGCTTCGCCTCTTCAAGGCGCAGCGCGAGGATCTCTTTCATGATCGCGCTGTTGTCGAATTTGCTGAATTCGGGCGCAGCCTGGTCGCTGGCGCGGGTGGTGTAGGCCTTGTAGAGGGTTTCGCGCAGCTTGCCGCTGGTGGCGAACTGCATGACGGGCAGGTAGCTCGGCATCTTGAGGCTGAAGCGATAACCGGCCTTGCCTTCGGTCTCGGCCTGCGCGCGCGCGGCCTGCAGCACGTCGGCCGGGATGCCGGCGATCTCGGCCTCCGTGGCGTAGTAGGCAAAGGCGTCGGTCGCGTCCAGCGCGTTTTCGCTGAACTTCTGGCTCAGTTCAGCCTGCCGTTCCTGGATTTGGGCGAAGCGCTCGCGGTCCGCCCCCTGCAGTTCGGCGCCCGAGAGCACAAAGTTGCGGATGGCATTTTTGTGGGCCTGGCGCTGCTCGGCGTTCAGGGTGCTCACGTCAATGGCCTTGTACTTGGCGTAAAGGCGCTCGTCGGCGCCCAGGCGAGTCCAGAACTCGGTTACGCGCGGCAGGGCGGCGTTATAGGCGGCGCGCAGTTCGGGCGTGTCGGCCACGCTGTTGAGGTGGCTCACGGCGCCCCAGGCGCGGCCCAGGTTCTCGGTGGCGACGTCCAGCACGCGGGCGATGCCGCTCCAGGTGGCCGGAAAGTCGGGGGCGGTGACGGTTTCCAGCGCCGCGTCGGCCTTGGCCATCAGTTCGTCGACGGCGGGGCCCACATGTTCGGGCTGGATGCGGTCAAACAGAGGGAGGTCGGAGAAATCGAGGAGGGGGTTGGTCATGGCGTGTAGCTGTGGGCGGATGTCTGGAATCTAAAGACCCGAGGGCCTTGTCCGGCGGCAAGAACGTCACTAATGTCGCTATCGGGATGATTACTCCCGAGTGGGCTGCCTGCTGGCAGCCCGGGGATCTCAGCCTTGCGCGCTTTTTTTGACGCTTTTGAGCTGGGGCTTCTTGGCACGCTTGACGGTGCCGCCCGGCGTGAGGCGCTGGTTGCCGAGCACGCGCAGGGTTTTGACCTCGGGCCGCTGGCCGTAGCGCGAGCTGTTCTTCAGAACCTTGACGTCGCGCGGGCCGGGCATGCGGTCTTCGTTGACCTTCTTCTCTTTTTCGGGCATCGGGCGCCACAGCACCAGCAGCTTGCCGATGTGCTGGATGGGCGCGGCATTGAGTTCGTCGGCCAGGGTCTGGAAGATCTCTTCGCGGCCGGCGCGGTCGTCAGACTGCACCCGCACCTTGATGAGCCCGTGGGCCTTGAGCGCCGCGTCGGTTTCCTTCTTGACGGCGGGGGTGAGGCCGTCGGAACCTATCATCACGACCGCGTTCAGGTGGTGGGCATCGGCGCGGTGGTCCTTGCGCTGGGCGGGGGTAAGTTGTATTTGAGCCATGGCCCAATTATCGGGCGAGTCCGGGAGAGGACAATAGACCCCATGAAAGTAAATGCCAAGACCGGTTTCAAGCCCGGGGTCCAGACCGATGCCAAGGCCGCAGCAAAAGCGGCCGGCAAAACCGCCGTCAAAGCCGGTGGCAAAGGGAAAGTCAACAAGGCGTGGCTGCACGAGCACATCAACGACCCCTACGTCAAACTCGCCCAGAAAGAGGGCTACCGGGCGCGTGCCGCTTACAAATTGAAGGAAATTGACGAAACCTTCGGCCTCGTGAAGCCCGGCGACTGCGTGGTCGACCTGGGCAGCACACCCGGTGCCTGGAGCCAATACGTGCGGCGCAAGCTGTCTCCGGCGGGCGCGGCGGCCGGCACGCTGAACGGCCGCATCATCGGGCTGGATCTCCTGCCCATGGAGCCCATCGAGGGTGTGACCTTTATCCAGGGCGATTTCCGCGAAGTCGAGGTGCTGCAACAGCTGGAGGACACCCTGGCCACCCCCGAGGGGCCGCTTCAGGTGGACCTGGTAATTTCAGACATGGCGCCCAACCTGTCGGGCATAGAGTCGGCCGACGCGGCGCGCATCGCCCATTTGATTGAGCTGGCCGTGGAATTCGCCCAGAACCGCATGAAACCGGACGGCACGCTGGTGGTCAAATTGTTCCATGGCAGCGGCTATGACCAACTGGTCAAATTGTTCCGGGACACCTTCAAGGTGGTCAAACCGCTTAAGCCCAAGGCTTCGCGCCCGGGCTCGTCCGAGACCTTTCTCATTGGGCGGGGGCTTAAAAAGTAGGCTAATCCCGCTTTAAACCAGGGGCCGGGACCGGGTTAAGCTGTTTTTGCCCTTGAAACGCCTAAAATCAGGCGCATGTGACTTTTGTTCTTACACCGGAGTAGTCCTTGAACAATCAGTGGTTTTCCAAAATTGCAATCTGGCTGGTGATCGCCATGGTGCTGTTCACCGTATTCAAGCAATTTGATACGCGCGGCAGCGCCGGGTCCAACTACCTGGGTTACTCCGAGTTCCTGGAAGAAGTGCGCGGCAAGCGCATCAAGGCGGCCACCATCGCTGAAGGCCAGGGCGGCACCGAGATCTCCGCCACCACCGTGGACGATCGCAAAATCCGCACTACGGCCACCTACCTGGACCGCGGCCTGGTCGGCGACCTGATCGCCAATGACGTCAAGTTCGACGTCAAACCCCGCGAAGAAACCTCATTGCTCACCTCGCTGCTGATCAGCTGGGGCCCGATGCTGCTGTTAATAGGCGTATGGATTTATTTCATGCGGCAGATGCAGGGCGGCGGCAAGGGCGGAGCTTTCAGCTTCGGCAAGTCCAAGGCGCGCATGCTGGATGAGTCCACCAATCCCGTCACCTTCGCCGATGTCGCGGGCTGCGACGAGGCCAAAGAAGAAGTCAAGGAAGTCGTCGACTTCCTGAAAGACCCGCAAAAATTCCAGAAGCTGGGCGGACGCATTCCGCGCGGCCTGTTGCTGGTCGGGCCTCCGGGCACCGGCAAGACCCTGCTCGCCAAGGGCATCGCCGGCGAGGCCAAAGTGCCTTTCTTCTCAATCTCCGGTTCCGATTTCGTTGAAATGTTCGTCGGCGTGGGCGCGGCCCGTGTGCGCGACATGTTCGAGAACGCCAAGAAAAACGCCCCCTGCATCATCTTCATCGATGAAATCGACGCGGTCGGCCGCCAGCGCGGCGCCGGCCTGGGCGGCGGCAACGACGAACGCGAGCAGACCCTGAACCAGATGCTGGTCGAGATGGACGGCTTTGAAACCAACGTCGGCGTGATCGTGGTGGCTGCCACCAACCGCCCCGACATCCTGGACGCCGCCCTGCTGCGCCCCGGTCGTTTCGACCGCCAGGTTTACGTGACTTTGCCCGACATTCGCGGCCGTGAGCAAATTCTTAACGTGCATATGCGCAAGGTGCCTCTCGGCCAGGACGTGAACGCCAGCGTGATCGCGCGCGGCACGCCCGGCATGTCCGGCGCCGACCTCGCCAACCTCTGCAACGAAGCCGCCCTGATGGCCGCGCGCCGCAATGCGCGCACCGTCGAGATGCAGGACTTCGAAAAAGCCAAGGACAAGATCCTCATGGGCCCCGAGCGCAAGAGCATGGTCATGCCCGAGGAAGAGCGCCGCAACACGGCCTACCACGAGTCCGGCCACGCGCTGATCGGCAAGCTGCTGCCCAAGTGTGACCCAGTCCACAAGGTCACCATCATCCCGCGCGGCCGCGCGCTGGGCGTGACCATGAGCCTGCCCGCCCAAGACCGCTACAGCTACGACCGCGAATACATGCTGAGCCAGATCAGCATGCTGTTCGGCGGCCGCATCGCCGAGGAAGTCTTCATGGACCAGATGACGACCGGCGCCAGCAACGACTTCGAACGCGCCACCGCGCTGGCCCGCGACATGGTCACGCGCTACGGCATGACCGAGGCACTGGGCCCCATGGTCTACGCCGAGAACGAGGGCGAAGTGTTCCTGGGCCGTTCTGTCACCAAGACCAACAACATGAGCGAGTCGACCCTGCAAAAGGTCGACGGCGAAGTGCGCCGCATCATCGACCAGCAGTACGCCCTGGCGCGCAACCTGATCGAGGAAAACAAGGACAAGATGCACACCATGGCCAAGGCCTTGCTGGAATGGGAAACCATCGACGGTGACCAGCTCGACGACATCATGGCCGGCAAGGAGCCACGCCCACCCAAGGACTGGACGCCACGCAACTCCTCCGTAGGCGGCGGTGGCGGCCCCAGCGGCGGCACGCCGGCCGTCAGCACCGACCCGGCGCCCACGGTGGCCTGAGGCGGATTGATGACACCATGTGGCTGCCCTGCAGCCACCCTGAACCGGGGCCAGTCCCCGGTTTTTTGTTTTTATTTCCGAATCTCTGAATTTTCGAATTCCTGAATTCCTGCGCTCTCGAGGAGTCCTCCATGATCTGGCAAACCTCACGCTTTCAAATTGACCTGTCCAAACCCCGCGTCATGGGCATCGTCAACGTCACGCCCGATTCTTTCTCTGACGGTGGCAAGTACTTCAGCGAAGGCAGCGGCTTCGCCGGCGTGTTCGCCCATTGCGACAAGATGCTCAGGGAAGGCGCGGACCTGCTGGACATTGGCGGCGAATCCACGCGACCCGGCGCGCCACCGGTGCCGCTGGAAGAAGAACTCGCGCGTGTGCTGCCCGTGGTGCGCCATGCGGTAACGCTGGGGGTTCCACTTTCGGTGGACACCTACAAGCCCGAAGTCATGCAGGCCGTGCTCGACCTGGGCGCCGACGTCATCAACGACATCTGGGCCCTGCGAAAACCAGGGGCGGTCGAAGCCGTGGCCGGACATCCGGGTTGCGGTATCTGCCTCATGCACATGCATCGCGAGCCGCAGACCATGCAGGTCGCGCCCATGGAAGGCGACGTGGTGCCGCAGGTGCGCGATTTCCTCCAAGCCGCCGCGGCGGGGCTGCAGGCCGTCGGTGTCGACAAATCCCGCATCGTGCTCGACGTGGGCATAGGTTTCGGAAAAACCGTGGCGCAGAACTTCGCCTTGCTGGCGCGCCAGCAGGAGTTTCTCTCCGGCGGCTATCCGCTGCTGGCCGCCTGGTCGCGCAAGTCGTCTCTAGCGGCGGTCACCAGCACCTCGCTTTCCGCCGTGGCGCAACTCGACGTGGCCGATCGCATGGTGCCCAGTATCACGGCGGCCCTGCTGGCCGTGGACCGCGGCGCGCGCATCGTGCGTGTGCATGACGTGAAGGAAACCGTGCAGGCGCTCAAGGTGTGGTCGGCGGCACGCTGACTTTCAGTCCTTGGCTGACAGGCGGGCAGGGCGCCGCCACCTAAAATACCCCCACTTCCAGAACAACAAGCTCACAGGGACAACCCCATGACCAGAAAATACTTCGGCACCGATGGCATTCGCGGCACGGTGGGCCAGCCGCCCATCACCCCCGACTTCGTGCTGCGCCTGGCCCACGCCGTGGGCCGCGTGCTGCGCAAGACCGAAACCCGCCCCACGGTGCTGATCGGCAAGGACACCCGCATCTCGGGCTACATGCTTGAAAGCGCGCTCGAATCGGGCTTTAATTCCGCCGGCGTTGACGTGGTGCTGCTGGGGCCCCTGCCCACGCCGGGCGTGGCCTACCTCACGCGCGCCCAGCGCGCCAGCCTGGGCGTGGTCATCAGCGCCAGCCACAACGCCTATCCCGACAACGGCATCAAGTTCTTCAGCGCCCAGGGCACCAAGCTCGACGACGCCTGGGAACTCGCCGTCGAAGCCGCCCTCGACGAGCCGCCCGTCTGGGCCGACTCGGCTACTCTGGGCAAGGCGCGGCGCCTGGACGACGCGGCCGGCCGCTATATCGAATTTTGCAAAAGTACCTTTGCCAACGACCTCACACTCAAGGGCCTGAAGATCGTGGTCGACGGCGCCCACGGCGCGGCCTACCAGATCGCACCCATGGTGTTCCACGAGCTCGGCGCCGAGGTCATCGCCATAGGCTGCGCGCCCGACGGCCTCAACATCAACCACGAAGTCGGCGCCACCCATCCCGATGCGTTGATCAAGGCCGTCAGGGCCAACAAAGCCCATTACGGCATCGCGCTCGACGGCGACGCCGACCGCCTGCAGATGGTGGACGCCGACGGCCGCCTGTTTAACGGCGACGAAGTGCTCTTCCTTATGGTCAATGAGCGCCTGGCCCGCGGTGAAAAAGTACCCGGCACAGTCGGCACGCTGATGACCAACATGGCTGTCGAAGTCGCGCTCAAGAAAAAAGGCGTTGAGTTCGTGCGCGCCAAGGTCGGCGACCGCTATGTGCTCGAAGAGCTCGACAAGCGCGGCTGGCTGCTGGGTGGCGAGGGATCGGGCCACTTGCTGGCGCTCGACAAGCACACGACGGGCGACGGCCTTATCAGCGCGCTGCAAGTGCTGCAAGCCTGCGTGCGCAGCGGCAAGACGATTGCCCAGTTGTTGAACGAGGTCGTGCTCTTCCCGCAGACCTTGATCAACGTGCGGCTCAAACCCGGCCAGGACTGGAAGAGCAGCAAGCCTCTGGCCGAGATGACCAAGACGGTCGAAACCGAACTCGGCGACACCGGCCGCGTGCTGATACGCGCCAGCGGCACCGAGCCCTTGCTGCGTGTGATGGTCGAGGCGCGTGATGCAGCGCAGGCGAAGCGCTGCGCGGAGCGGGTGGCGGATACGGTGCGGTCCTGAGAACCTGCTCAGAGCTTCCCGCAAAGATTGAAGGCTTAAACGGCCCTCACTTAAACCGCCATCAAAGCGCCTTCATTAAACGAGTCCGTTCATCCGGCGTAAGCACCTTGGGTGATACACGCGGCGTTCCCGTCTCAGGATCAAAGAACGGCGTGATCTTGTAGCTGCCATTCAGCCTTGCACCTATCAGCCTGGCCATAAACCGCAGAATGGAAATCGTGGTGCTGGCCCCCATGGGCTTGGGCGTACCCTTGGCACTCTTCATGCCGACCCGCATGCGCACCGGGCCGAAGGCGTTGTCCAGGCTGGTCGATGGATCCCGCAGGCAGTTGTGCAGCAAGCCGACATGCGAGACCTTGAAGTCTCGCGAGGTGTTGCCAATCGGCGTGTTGCAGCAACCCGCATACCAGCGCAGCATTCCTTTGTCGCTCAACGACATACAGGTCAGCGCCTCAAAACCCTGGGTGAAAGTGACGTGCTGCGGAAGCGTGGCGACAATGTCAGACCCACCCATTTCGTCAAGCACCTCGTCCGCCTTTCCCAGGAAATGCGCATAGGCCTGGCAGTCCTTGCAATAGCAGACGCCGCGGCAGACCGTTTCGGGGTGACTGACGTGGCCTTGTATGGTGCCGCATTGGCAGCGCAAAGAATGGTTCATGGTTGCAGATTTTTCACCGAAGGGCGGAGCAGTTGCAAGCTCAGCAACCCGAGTGCCGCCGACAATAAAAGTGCGGCAGCGACGACCTCCGAAAGAATCGTGACATTGGCCATAAAGGGATGGAACTCCAACGGCGCCAGCGCATAGTGCCCCAGGCCATCAAACCCGAGCGCCGCGTAAGCAGCCATCAGCAGCAAACCCATCGCCATGAATTTCTTGCGCATCAACAGTAAGCCGGTTGCGCCGACGGATGTGATGGCGGCCCATACCGCATAGACCTGCGCACGCGTGAGCCAGGCCGGCAGATTCGGGTACTCGCAGATGAATTCAGCGTTGTGGCTGAAGTGGCCCAGGCTGGTGAGGAAGTAGGCCGCCGTCAGTGCCAGCAGCACTTTGGGCAGCCGCGTCGTTTGCATCACCGGCGTCGTTTCAAGCCAGCGTATACGCCGTCTTCACCGTCGTGAAAAACTCCTGCGCATACTTGCCCTGCTCGCGCGGGCCGTAGCTGGAACCCTTGCGGCCGCCGAAGGGGACATGGTAGTCAACGCCTGCGGTGGGCAGGTTGACCATGACCATGCCGGCCTGGCTGTGGCGCTTGAAGTGGGTGGCGTATTTGAGGCTGGTGGTGGCAATGCCGGCTGACAGGCCGAAGGGCGTGTCGTTGGCGGCGGCCAAGGCGGCTTCGTAGTCCTTCACACGGATGATGCTGGCGACGGGGCCGAAGATTTCTTCGCGGTTGATGCGCATGCCGGCCGTGCTTTCGCTGAAGAGGGCGGGTTGCATGTAATAGCCTTCGGCGCCGCTGCCGGTGTGGCAGGGGATGCGGGCGCCGCCGAAGGCCAGGGTCGCGCCTTCGGCTTTGCCGATTTCGATGTAGCTCAAGTCCTGCTCAAGCTGCGCCTGCGAAGACACCGGGCCCACGTCGGTGCCGGCCGTGAGGGCGTCGCCGACCTTGATACGGGCCATGCGCTCCTGCAGGGCTTTGACGAATGCGGGGTAAATGCCATCGGTCACGATCAGGCGGCTGGAGGCCGTGCAGCGCTGGCCTGTGGAATAGAAGGCGCTTTGCGCGCTGAGCTCCACGGCTTGCGTGAGGTCGGCATCGTCGAGGATGACCTGGGGGTTCTTGCCGCCCATTTCGAGCTGCACTTTTTTGAGGTTCTTCGCGCAGGCTTCGGCGATGCGGCCGCCCACGCCGACCGAGCCGGTGAAGCTGATGGCGTTGACGCCGGGATGGTTGACTAGCGCGTCGCCGATCACGCGGCCCGGGCCCATGACCAGGTTGAACACGCCGGCCGGAATGCCGGAGCGCGAGATGATTTCGGCCAGTGCCCAGGCGCTGCCGGGCACCAGGTCGGCGGGTTTGAGGACCACGCAGTTGCCGAAGGCCAGCGCGGGCGCGATCTTCCAGGCGGGAATGGCGATCGGGAAGTTCCAGGGTGTGATCAGGCCGACAACGCCCACGGGCTCGCGCGTGATTTCCACACCAATGCCAGGGCGCACCGAAGGAATGGTTTCGCCCGCCAGGCGCAGGCACTCACCCGCGAAGAACTTGAAGATGTGGCCGGCCCGCGTGGCTTCGCCAATGCCTTCGGGCTTGGTCTTGCCTTCTTCGCGCGAGAGCAGGGTGCCCAGCTCTTCACGGCGCGCGAGGATCTCGGTGCCGATCTTGTCGAGCGCATCCGAGCGTGCTTGTATGCCCGAGGTGGACCATGCCGGAAAAGCAGCTTGTGCGGCTTGCACGGCTGCATCCAGGCCGGCGGCATCGGCCTGCGTGTATTCGCCGATCACGTCTGCCAGGTTGCTGGGGTTCAGGTTGGGGCTGTAGCTGTTGCCGGCCAGCCATTGGCCGGCGATGAGGTTGTCGTGTTTTGTGGTCATGGGTGTGCTTCCAGGAGTTGAATTTGATTCAAGGATGGCGAAAGGACGAAGAGGGCGCAGGGCCCTTTTCACGAAGGTGGTGTCACAAAAGCGTTGTCACAAGACGGGTCACAGAGATGGTGCCACATCCATCGCATAAAAACGCAAGGCGTTGGCGCACATCATCGCATGTTGTTGGTGGGCCGGCAGGTGGTTCAGCATGCCGGCCACACTGGTAACCAGGTCCGGGTAGCGGATGCGCAGGCCGGCCACCGGAAAGTTGCTGGCGAACATGCAGCGCTGCCATCCAAAAATTGCAATCGTTTCATACACAATTCGTGCGTTCTCCTGCCGGTCCCAGGGGCGGTCGCGCAGGCCGAACTCCGAGAGCTTGACGTGCACGTTCTCCTGCCGGGCCAGCGTTTGCATCCAGCCACGCCAGCGGCGCAGGCCTTCTTCGCTGCGGTCCCAGGCAAAGCCGTGGTGGTTCAATACGATGGGTACCTTGGGGAAGAGGGCTGCCACCTCAGCTGCCTCGGGCAGGTGCCAGGCCGGCACGCGCAGGTCCCAACGCAAGCCGTATTTTTCAAGCAACGAGAAGCCACGCAGCCACGCCTCGTCCTGCATGGTGCCGGCCTGGCCTTTTACGTTGTGCGCTGGCGATGCCGAGGTCACCGGCTTGCTGCGTATGCCGCGCACCAGCGGAAAGCGCGACTGGGCGAGCAGGCATTCTTCGGTGTCCGGCCGGTCGAACCAGGCGTGGGCGACCACGGCATTCGGGAAGCCGTGCGCCGCGTGCACCTCATGCAGCCAGGCAGTTTCGGCGACCTGTTCCTGGCGGCTGCGCTCGGCCTCCACATGCACTGTCGCGATCACCTCGCAGGGCTCTGCGGCGGCGCGGTAGTCGCTTGCCAGAAAATCCCGGCAGAGAGGGCGGTAGTCACCGAGGAAGAAGGCCTCGGGGTCGTAGGCCTCCTGCAACCAGGGGTAGTGCCCGCGCGACAGGTCCCACAGGTGGTGGTGCGCATCGACAATCTGCCGCGCCGGCCCGGGCGCGGGGTCGGCTTGTGAAGGAGCGTGCCCGGGCAGGTTCAATGCCGCCAGACGTAAGACGAATCGGGCTCGCGCAGGGTCTTGATCTGCTGCCCGAATTCAAAGCTGTCCAGGCTCAGGCGGCGCACGGTGTCGTCCTGGAAAGAGATGTAGACCGCGCGCTCCACCGGGTGGAAGGACAGGGCCAGCGGGTTGCTGGGCAGGGCAAAGCAGCGCTGCTCCCGCAGGTCGGTGTCGAACACCGAGAGCGAATGCTCGCCCGAGTTGGTGGTGAGCAGCAGGTCCTGGCCCTGCGCGCCCTGGAAGCGATAGACGCGGTTGGGATCGCGCCGCGTCTTGCCCTTGGCGACGACCTGCATAGTGGCAGTGTCGATGGCGACGATGCTGTCGTCGCCGCGGTTGGCCACATACAGCAAGGACTCGTCGGCCGACAGCACATTGCCTTCGGGCACGGGGCCCGGCATCATCGCTACCGGCGTGAAGGTCGGGTCGTTGGGTTTGATTTTGGTCACGGTGTTCGACAGCAGGTTCAGCGCATAAGCCGTTTGCGCGTCTTGCGTCAGTGCAAACAAATGCGTTTTGTAGCCGCCCGAGGGCACGACCAGGTCGGGCACATGCACCTTGGCCGGGTCTGAAAAACGCAGCAGCACGTTGTGCGCCTCTGACATCACAAACAGGCGCCCCTGGGCATCCACCGTCAGGCCATGCGGCCGGTAGTAAGGCCACAGGTTCAGCGTCGCCACATGCTTTTGCTGCGCGAGATCGATGACAAACACCGAATGCCCGCCCACGTCGCCGAGGTGGCTGGCGGTTTCTATGCCGTAGTGGCCGACATAGGCCAGGCCGCGCGCCGCGTCCACCGTGAATTCATGCGGAAAATTCGGCAGGACGATGTGCTTCTCCGGCTGGCCGGTGGCGAGGTCGTAAAAGCTGAAGGTGTGGGCGCATTTCTGCACCAGCAAGAGTGTTTCCCGAAGGGGCATGGATGTCCTGAATGTGTTTTGTGAAACCGCTCACTTGCCCCAACGCAAGACCAGCGGGTCCAGCCGGCGCGCGGCGGCCAGCAGGCCCTTGCGCACCTCGGGGTGCATGGCGGGGAAGGGATGGCGCGGCGCCTCGCAGGCGATCACGCCGCCTTCCTTCATCAGCGCCTTGGCCGTGAGGATGCCGCCCTGGCGGTTCTCGTAATTGATCAGCGGCAGCCAGCGCGCGTATTCCACCGCGGCCTCTTCGTGCCGGCCGGTGGCCCAGGCGTCCATGATCATGCGTATGCCGTCGGGGTAGCCGCCGCCCGTCATCGCGCCTGTGGCGCCGGCCTCCAGGTCGGGCAGCAGGGTGATGGCTTCTTCGCCGTCCCAGGGGCCTTCAATCGCGTCGCCGCCCAAGCGTATCAGCTCGCGCAGCTTGGAGGCCGCGCCCGGCGTTTCGATCTTGAAGTAGGCGACGTTGCGGATCTCTTTGGCCATGCGCGCCAGCAAGGCGGCCGGCAGCGGCGTGCCGCTGACGGGGGCGTCCTGGATCATGATGGGAATGTCGATCGCGGCCGACAGCGTGGCGAAGAATTCGTAAATTCTTTCCTCGCCTACGCGGATCGTCGCGCCATGGTAGGGCGGCATCACCATGACCATGGCCGCACCCAGGTCCTGCGCGCGGCGACTGCGTTCGGCGCAGACCCGGGTGCCGAAGTGCGTGGTGGTCACGATCACCGGCACGCGGCCCGCCACATGCTGGAGGATGGTCTCGGTCAGGACTTCACGCTCTTCATCCGACAGTACAAACTGCTCGGAGAAGTTGGCCAGGATGCACAGGCCTGTCGAGCCAGCGTCAATCATGAAGTCGACGCAGCGCTTCTGGCTTGGCAGGTCCAGCTCGCCGGCCTCGGTGAAGGTGGTGGGCACGACCGGAAAGACACCGGTGTATCTTGCTTTCATGCCGTTCACTCGACGATGTTGAAGTCTTTGAGGAATTCAGTCTTCATCGTCAGGCCCAGCCCGGGCTTGTTGTCGTCGAGCTGCAGGAAGCCGTTTTCCGCCACGGGCTCGCCGTCGAAGATGTAATAGAACAGCTCGTTGCCCACTTCCACGTCGAACATCGGGAAGTATTCGCTCATGGGCGAGGCGAGGGTGCTCATGGTCAGGTGGTAGTTGTGCATCTGCCCGGCGTGCGGCACTACGGGCACGCTGTAGGCTTCGCACAGCGCGTTGATCTTGTGCGCGGCCGTGATGCCGCCCACGCGGTTGGTGTCGTACTGCACGACGGAGACGGCCTTTTTATCCAGCAGCTGCTTGAAGCCGTAAAGCGAGAACTCATGCTCGCCGCCCGAGATCGGGATGCTGGTCAGCTGGTTGAGTTCGGCGTAGCCGTCGATGTCGTCGGCGATCACCGGTTCTTCGACCCAGCGCGGCTGGAATTTCTCGAGCTTGGGCAGCATGCGCTTGGCGTATTCGAGGTTCCAGCCCATGTAGCACTCGAGCATCAGGTCGTTGTCGTAGCCGATGACTTCACGCAGTGCTTCGACGGCCTTCAAATTCTCTGCCACGCCTTTGGTGCCGTGCGCCGGGCCGTAGCCAAAGCGCGACTTGAACATGGTGAAGCCCTGGTCCAGGTATTTTTGCGCCTCGTCCTGCATAGCCTTGATGTCGGTGCGGTAGAGCTTGGAGTAGTAGCAGGGAATCTTTTCTTTGGTGCGGCCGCCCAGCAGCTTGAACACCGGCTTGTTGACCGACTTGCCGAGGATGTCCCAGATAGCGATATCCACCGCCGAGATTGCGGCCATGGTGACGCCCTTGCGGCCCCAGGCGTGGGTGCCGCGGTACATGCGCTGCCACAGGTATTCGTAGTCCCAGGGGTCCTGGCCCAGCAGCAGCGGTGTGAGGTATTGGTCGATGATGGCTTTGGCGATGTGCGGCGCCAGCGCCACGTTGCCCAGGCCGACGATGCCGTCGTCGGTTTCAATCTCGACCACCGTCCAGGAATGGAAGCGGAAGGTGCTCATGGACTCGGTGTTGGAGTAGACCAGGTCCATGGCGTTGGAGCAGAAGTTGCCTTGGGGTGGAACGGTCTTGCCTTTCCATTCGAACACGCGGGCGCGTACTGATTTGATTTTCATGTTGGTTCCTTGGGGACTGAATAAACGGGTAGTTGGTTCACCGTTCGCACTGGGGTGTCGAAGTACTCGAAGTACACAGGCTTCGATGCCTCAGCCCGAACGGATGGGTTATTTGGATAGGGCTGCCGCGCCCATGCGGCAGGCAATCCTGAAAGCATTGAGCGTGGCGTTGACATCCGCCACGCCCTTGCCGGCGATGTCATAGGCCGTGCCGTGCGCCGGCGTGGTGATGGGCACCGGCAGGCCGCCTTGCACCGTCACGCCCTTGCTGAAGCCCATAAGCTTGATCGCGATCTGGCCCTGGTCGTGGTACATGGTGACGATGGCCTGGTACAGGCCGTCGCGTGCCTTCAGGAAGATGGTGTCGGCCGGGAAGGGGCCGTCCACAGGAAGGCCGCTTGCGCGCAGTTCGGCCACGGCCGGCTCGATGATGTCGATCTCTTCGCGACCGCAGACACCGCCGTCGCCGCCATGTGGGTTGAAGGCCGCCACCGCCACCTTGGGCGCGGCGTTGCCGCTGGCCTTGAGGGAGGCGTAGATCAGCCGCGTCGCGTCCATGATGCGCTGCTTGCTCAGCATGGCCGCCGCATCTTTCAGCGGAATGTGCGACGAGACGCGCGAGGTCCACAAATCGCCCAGGGTGTTGAACTCGCAGAAGTAACCGGTCACGCCCAGGTATTCGGCGAAGTGGTGCAGCTCGTCTTCGTGCTTCAAGCCGCCCAGCTTCATAGCCTGCTTGTTGAGCGGGGCAAAGCAGATCGCGTCGACCTCGCCGCGTTTGGCGCCGTCCATGCAGAGGTTGAGCACCTGCAGCACGGCCGCCCCGCAGGCCGCCTGCGCCTGGCCGCGCTGTACCTGCGCGGCCACGATCGTGTCCGTGGCCAGAAATGCCGGCAGGCGCGTGTCGCCGCGCTTGCGCACATCGGCGAGGCTGGCTACGGCCTGTGTGGCCACCGTCTGGTTGGCCGTCGCCTGGCCTTGTTGCCAAAGCCAGGCATCGCCCACCAGCACGACGTTGGCGCCTGCTGTGATGCCGGGTTGTGCCAGCAGGCGTGCGATTAGCTCGGCGCCTATGCCGGCCGCGTCGCCCAGCGTGACGGCGACCACGGGCAAGGGGGCGGGCGGCGTTTGCGTGTTGCTCATGCGTTTATCCAGTGAATCGGGTTCTTGAGGCCAAGGCAGGCCAGGTCAGTCGAGTTTGATGTTTTTTCGGGCGATCAGCTCACCATAGCGCTTGTTCTCGTCATTGTGGAACTGCGCGAACTGCGCCTGCGTCATGGGTGTCAGGTCGGCGCCTATGGCGCCCAGGCGGGTTTGCGTCTCAGGCATGGCCAGCACCTTGGTCACTTCGGTGTAGACGCGCTCTTGCACGGCCTTGGGCGCGGAGGCCGGCATGTAGATGCCGTACCAGGCGCTCATCTCCACACCCTTGAGGCCGGCTTCGGCCATGGTGGGCACATTGGGCAACTGCGGGTTGCGTTTGGCGCTGGCCACGGCCAGCGGCTTGATGCGGCCGTTCTTGATCTGGCCGATGACCGAAGGCATGGTGTCAAAGCTCAGCTGCACCTGGCCGGCAACAAGGTCAATCAGCGCCGGGCCGCTGCCTCGGTAGGGGATGTGGGTGATGAAGACGCCGGCCTGGTCCTTGAAGAGTTCGGCCGCGATGTGCTGCGTGCTGCCCGAGCCGCTGGTCGCGTAGTTGAGCTGGCCGGGCTTGCTCTTGGCCAGCTTGACCAGCGCCTGGACCGAGTCCACCGGCAGTGCGTTGTTGACCACCAGCACATTAGGCACTGCGCCCACGAAGACCACGGGCACCAGGTCCTTGTTGTTGTCGTAGCCCAGCTTGAGCAGGTGCGGCGCGATGGCATGTGCGGTGGAGACACCCATCAGCAGGGTGTGGCCGTCGGTGGACTTGGCCGTGAGGTCGGCTGCAAGGGTATTGGAGGCGCCGGGGCGGTTCTCGACCACCACAGCCTGCTTGAGCAGCGGGCCCAGACGGTCGGCCACGGCGCGGGCCATGGCGTCGGTGCCGCCGCCAGGGGCCGAGCCTACCAGGATGCGCACCGGTTTGACGGGCCAGTCTTGCGCCAGGGCGGAAGGGGCTGCGGTGAGGGCGCAGGCGGTTGCCAGCAGGGCAGGGAGGAATTTCAGCGATGTGAAGGTGAGGGTACAGGTGAGGGGTTTCAGGTGGGGCATTGTCTTTGTCTCCGGGTCATTGTTTTGGGAAATCGCGTGGGGAAGCGCCTTGAAAGGCTTGAACGAATGCCCTGATGGTAGGGACGATGACACTTAACGTAAATTGAAAATCCCTGATTATTTGATAACCTAGGGTGATCAATTGAATTCAAGCCGAATTGAGGTCCACCGTGCCCGTCACACCCCGTACATCCTCCATCCCCCAACTGCTGAATCGCCTGCGCATGCGCCAGGTCGCGCTGATCCTGGCGGTCGGCGAACACGGCACCTTGCGCAAGGCCTCGGCCGAGCTGGGCATGACGCAGCCGGCAGCCACCAAGATGATCCAGGAGCTCGAGTCCGCGCTGGGCCAGCGCCTGTTCGAGCGCGTAGGCCGCGGGCAGGTGCTGACGCCGGCCGGCGCCAGCGTGCTGCGCTACTTCCGCGGCATGCGGGGCTCCGTCGAGTCGATGACACGCGAGCTGGCCGAACTGGAACTGGGCGGCACCGGCCGCGTTTCGGTCGGCAGCATCATGGCGCCGTCGCCCAACCTGCTCACCCAAGCCATCATCGCGCTCAAGAAAGCCTATCCGCTGCTTTCTGTCGACGTCACCATGGACACCAGCGACCGCCTGTTTGAATTGCTGCGTGAAGGTGTGCTGGACGTCGCCATAGGCCGCATACGCGACGAGCACCGCGCCGATTACAGCTTCACGCCGCTCGAGAACGAGGCCCTGGCCCTGGTCGTCGGCGTACGGCATCCGCTGGCCAAAAAGAAAACCGTGAAATTCGCCAGCCTGCTGGACTACCCCTGGATACTGCAGCCCACCGGCAGCCCCATGCGCGAAGTGCTGGAGCAGGAGTTCCGTATGCTGCAGGCGCCGTCACCCAAGGGCCTGATTGAAACAGCGTCCATCCTGACCACCACCAACCTGATCGCCGAGACCGAGATGGTCGGTGTCATGCCGCAGTCGATTGCCGACACCTACGCCCGCCACGGTCTGCTGGCCATACTGCCCTGTTTTATCCGCCACAAGATGGAAGCCTTCGGCAGTATCACGCGCAAGGACAGGCCGCTCAGCGAGGCGGCGCGGTTCTTTCTGGCGGCGCTGCATGGCACCGCCGGGAGACCTTAAGGCTTGGCCTGCCAGCCGCCACCCAGCGACTGGATCAGCGCCACGGCCGTGGTCTGTCGGTCGGCCATGGCTTGCACCAGCGCGCGGCGTGCACTCAGCGCGGTGGCCTGGGCGGTGATGACTTCGGTGTAGCCGACCTGGCCGCTGCGGTAGCGATTCAGCACCTGCTGCTCAACCTGGTCTGCCGCTTCCGAGGCCTGGCGGCGCAGTTCCTGCTGGGTTTGCAGCACGCGGGTGGCGGAGAGCTGGTCTTCGACGTCCTGGAAGGCGACCAGCACGGTCTGGCGGTAGCGGGCCACGGCCTGCTCATGCGCGGCGCGCGCGCCGTCCACGCGGGCGCCTGTGGCGCCGGCATCAAAAATCAGTTGTGCGGCCGACAAACCCAGGGACCAGACGCTGCTCGAAGCCTTGAACAGGTCCGCCACGCGGCTGGCGCCGGTGCCGGCTGAGGCGCTCAGCGACAGGCTGGGGAAGTAGGCGCTTTTGGCGATGCCGATCTGTTCGTTCGCCGACGCAACGCGGCGCTCGGCCGCGGCAATGTCGGGCCGGCGCTGCAGCAGGGCCGAGGGCACGCCAATCGGCACCTCGGGCACCAGCGGGTTCCAGGTGGCGGGCGGCAAACTGAAATTGGCGGGCGCTTCGCCGACCAGCACGGCGATCGCATGCTCAAGCTGGGCGCGCGTGCGCTGCAGGCCGGCGTTGTCGGCCTGGGCATTGGCGAGCTGGGTTTGCGCCTGCAGCACGTCGGTCTTGGCGGCGATGCCGGCCTTGTAGCGGTTCTGCGTGATTTCGAGCGCGCGCTGGTAGCCGGCCAGCGTGGTTTCGAGCAGCGCTTTTTGCGCATCGGTCTGACGCAGCGAAAAGTAATTGGCGGCGAGCTCCCCCTGGGCCGAGAGCTTGGCTGAGGCCAGGTCGGCGGCGCTGGCCTGCTCGCCGGCCGTGGCGCTGTCGACTGCGCGGCCCAGCCGGCCCCAGACGTCGGGCTCCCAGCTGCCGCCTATGCTGAGCTGGTAGTTGTTGCCGACGCGGCCGGTGGTGCCGGTCGTGACGTTGCCGCTGGAACGCGAGCGCGTGGCGCCGCCGTCGAGCGTGACCGAGGGAAACAGCGAGGCGCGCTGCTCGCGCACCAGCGCACGCGCCTGCGCATAGGCGGCCACGGCCAGGGCGACGTTCTGGTTGGAGACGTCGACACGCGACTGCAACTGGTCCAGCACCGGGTCCTTGAACAAGCTCCACCACGGGCCGCGTTCCAGCGCGTCGGCGGGCGCGGCCGGCACCCAGCCTTCGGCTTCTTTGAAGTTCGTGACCTCGGCGGTGGTGGGCAGCTTGTAGTCTGGGCCGACGGCGCAGCCTGTGGCGAGCAGGGCGAGCAGGGCAGCGACAAGCAGCCGGGGTTCAAAGCAGGGTGTGCGGAGGGTGTTATTCATGGTCTTTGTCCATCATGGCGTTTGTGGCGCCGCATCGGTTTCACCAGGATGGCGGCTGAGCTGGCGCTCAAGGGGGCTGCGGCGGCGCAGCTTGTCCATCAGCACGTACACCACGGGTGTGGTCAGCAGCGTGAGCAACTGGCTGGCGATCAGCCCGCCGATGATGGCGATGCCCAGCGGCCGGCGCAGCTCGGCGCCTTCGCCGAAGCCAATGGCCAGCGGCAGCGCGCCCAGGATGGCGGCCAGCGTGGTCATCAAGATGGGGCGAAAGCGCAGCAGGCAGGCTTCACGCACCGCTTCAATCGCCGGGATGCCGCGTGCGCGTTCGGCTTCGAGGGCGAAGTCGATGATCAGGATGGCGTTTTTCTTGACGATGCCTATCAGCAGGAAGATGCCGATCAGCGCGATGATGGAAAAGTCGAGCTTGAACATCAGCAACGCTAGCACGGCGCCTACGCCGGCCGAGGGCAGGGTGGAGAGCACGGTGATGGGATGGATCAGGCTCTCGTACAGGATGCCCAGCACGATGTAGATCACCACCAGCGCGGCCAGGATCAGCAGCGGCTGCTGGCCCTGCGATTGCTGGGCGCTGAGCGCCGTGCCGGAAAAACTGCCGCGCACATTGGTGGGCATGCGGATGTCGGCCTCGGACTGGCGCACGGCCGCCTCGGCGTCGCTCAGGGTGAAGCCATCGGCGAGGTTGTAGGAGACGGTGGTCGAGAGTTCGCCGTCTTCGTGGCTGATGGAGGCGGCCGTGGGGTTCTCGCTGAAACGCGCGATGGCCGACAGCGGCACCATGGTGGTGGGCGAGGTGCTGAGCACGTTCCCGCTTGAGGAGTCGCGCAGGCCCGGGTTGGCGCTGACGGCAGGGGTGGTGCTTGCCGTGCTGGTGCTTGTTGTACCGGCTGAAGTACCGGATGTGGCGGTGGTGGCTGTGCCCCCTGCGGAACGGGTGGAGGCCGCCGTGCTGCTTGCCGTACTGCTGCTGCTGGTCGTGCCCGCTGTGCCCCCGCCGGCGTTTTTGGCCGGCACATAAATGTCTTTCAGCGACTCAGGGCTGCGCGTGTAGCGCGGTGCGACCTCCATGATCACGTGGTACTGGTTGAGTTCGGCGTAAATCGTGGCGACCTGGCGCTGGCCGAAGCCGTCGTACAGCGCGTTGTCCACGTCGCGCGAGCTGATGCCCAGGCGCGCGGCGCTTTCCTTGTCGACGGTGACCATGGTTTCCACACCGTTTTCCTGCTGGTCGGTGTCCACGTCGGTCAGCGCCTCCTCGCTCTTCATGCGCTCGGCCAGGCGCGTGGCCCAGCGGCTCAGGTCGGCCGCGTTGTCGCTCTTGAGCGTGTACTGGTAGGTGGAGTTGGTCTGGCGCCCGCCGCCGCGCAGGTCCTGCACGGTGTTGAGGAAGAGGCTCACGCCCGTGACCTGGGCAAGCTGCGGCCGCAGCCGTGCAATCACAGCCTGGCCGCCTTCCTTGCGCTGGCCGACCGGCTTGAGGTTGATGAACATAAAGCCGCCGCCGGCGCGCGAACCGCCGGTAAAACCCACCACGGTGTCCACCGCCGGGTCGGCGCGGATGATGTCCACCAGTTGCTTGAGCTTGGCCTGCAGCGCCTGGAAGGAAATGCTGCGGTCGGCGCGCAGGCCGCCGTTGATCTGGCCGGTGTCTTGCTGCGGGAAAAAGCCTTTGGGCGCTTTCACATACAGGTAGACGTTGAGGCCCACCACGGCGGCCAGGATCAGCATCACCAGCAGCTTGCTGTGCAGCGCCCAGTCCAGGCTGGTTTCATAGCTGCGGTGCACACGCTTGAAGGCGTTTTCAAACCAGCGCGCCACGCGGCCGGGCGGCTTGCTGTGCGCGTCGGGCTTGAGCAGCCAGGCGCACATCATGGGCGTGGTGGTCAGCGAGATCAGCAGCGAGATCAGCACCGCCGCCGACAGCGTGACGGCGAACTCGCGGAACAGCCGGCCGATCTGCCCGCCCATGAAGAGCAGGGGGATGAACACGGCCACCAGCGACAGGCTGATGGACAGCACGGTAAAGCCCACCTCACGCGCGCCCAGCAGCGCGGCCTTGAAGCGGTCCATGCCGGCCTCAATGTGGCGGCTGGTGTTCTCCAGCACCACGATGGCGTCGTCGACCACAAAGCCGGTGGCCACCGTGAGCGCCATCAGGCTCAGGTTGTTGAGCGAAAAACCCATCAGGTACATCACGCCGAAGGTGCCCAGCAGCGAGGCGATGGTGGCCACCGCCGGGATGATGGTGGCGCGCGCGCTGCGCAAAAACGCGCTGACGACCAGCACCACCAGCACGATGGAGATGATCAGCGTGAGCTCGATCTCATGCAGTGAGGAGCGTATCGAGTTGGTGCTGTCCGAGGCAACCTGCAGATGGACGTCCTGCGGCAACTGGGCCTGCAGCTCGGGCAGCAGGTTGCGCACGCCGTCTACGGTTTCGATGACGTTGGCGGCCGGCTGGCGCGTGACCAGCACGACCACGGCCGGCTCGCCGTTGAACAGGCCCAGGGTGTTGGTGTTCTCCACACCGTCCTGAACTTCGGCTACGTCGCGCAGGCGTATGGCCGCGTTGTTGCGCCAGGCCACGACCAGGTCCTGGTAGTCGGCGGCGCGGCGCCCGCCGCTGGCGGTGCTGGCGCCAGTGTAGATCTGGAAGCGCTGGCCGTTGCCTTCAATGGCGCCGCGCGGCCGGTTGGCGTTGGAAGCCTGCAGCGCGGCGCGAACGTCTTCCGCCGCCACGCCATAACGGTTCAGCGCGAAGGGATTGAGCTCTACCCGCACGGCGGGCAGCGAGCCGCCACCGAGCTCCACGTCGCCCACGCCCGGCACCTGGGCGATTTTTTGCTGCACGAGGTTGGAGACCTCGTCGTAAATCTGGCCCGGTGAACGCGTCTTGGATGTCAGCGCCAGGATGATGACGGGCGCCGAGGCCGGGTTGGCCTTGCGGTAGGTCGGGTTGCTGCGCAGGGAAGCCGGCAGGTCCACCCGCGAGGCATTGATGGCCGCCTGCACCTCGCGCGCGGCCGAATCGATCTTGCGGTTGAGGTCGAACTGCAGGCTGATGCGCGTCGAGCCGCTACCGCTCGAGGATGTCATTTCATTGACACCCGCGATGATCCCCAGGCGACGCTCCAGCGGCGTCGCCACACTGCTGGCCATGGTCGAGGGGCTGGCCCCCGGCAGTGAGGCACTGACCGAGATCACCGGGAAATCGACCTGTGGCAGCGGCGAGACCGGCAGAACGAAGAAGGCGCCTATGCCGGCGAGGGCCAGGCCGATTGTTAGTAGTACGGTGGCTACCGGGCGGCGGACGAAGGGCTCGGAGAGGTTCATGGGGTGGTTCCTCCCCCGCCCTGGCTGGGCTTGCTCTGGCCGGGTCTTGCTCCGGCGGGGCGCTCTCCTTTGAGTCCTGCTGGCCGGGGGTTGCCCGGCGGCAACTCACTTTTCTTTTGCTTCGCCAAAAGAAAAGTAAGCAAAAGAAAAGGCGACCCTGGTTGCTGCGTCCCTCCGCTTCGCTGCGGGCAACCTGCGGTGCTCGGTCCAGCCGGGGTCTGGCTAAACTCGCTACGCTGCGCTTCGCTCAGACAACGCCAGCCCTGATCCGTCTGGCCCTCCGCTCCTCGGCGCATCCACAAGGGGACCCGAAATACCAAACAGCCGAAGACAGTATCCCGAATACCGGAATCCACAAGGACACGCCTTGGCGTGTCCTTGTTTGTATTGGGATTGTTTTTTTTATCTTCTGTCCCCGCTCCCGATCCCGCTTGCCCCGTCCTGGCTGGGCCGAGGAGCGCAGAGACAAGCGGATCAGGGCCGGCGTTGTCTGAGCGAAGCGAGTTTAGCCGGACCCCGCTTGGCTCGAGCACCGCAGGTTGCCCCGTAGCGAAGCGCAGGGGACCCAGACTGCGGGTCGCCTTTCTTTTGCTTACTTTTCTTTGGCGAAGCAAAGAAAAGTGAGTCGCCGCCGGGCGACCCCGGCCAGCAGGACTCAAAAGAGAACCCGTACCTTGAAAGCGGGAGGAGCGGGAGAATGAGGGAAAGGCCCTCATACAAGAACCTCCTTCTTGCGCCCAAACCTCCGCCCTAATCGATCAAACCCAAGATAAATAACCGGCGTCGTAAACAGCGTCAACATCTGGCTAACAATCAAGCCGCCAAAGATCGACAACCCCAGCGGCTGCCGCAACTCGGCCCCTTCGCCGAAGCCGAGCATCAGCGGCACGGCGGCAAAGAGCGCTGCCAGTGTCGTCATGAGGATGGGCCGGAAACGCAGCAGGGCTGCCTGGTGAATCGCTTCCTGCGGTGACTTGCCTTCGTTGCGTTCGGCGTCGATCGCGAAGTCGATCATCATGATGGCATTTTTCTTCACGATGCCTATCAGCAGGATGATGCCGATGATGCCGATCACACCCAGGTCTGAGCCGCTGAGCATGAGCGCCAGCAGGGCGCCTACGCCGGCCGAGGGCAGGGTGGAGAGAATCGTCAACGGGTGGATGTAGCTTTCGTACAGCACGCCAAGCACGATGTAGACGCAGATCACGGCGGCGAGGATCAGCCACAGCTGGTTGGACAGCGAGGCCTGGTAGGCGCCGGCCGCGCCCAGGAAGTTCAGGGTCACGCTGCCGGGCAGGCCGATGTCTTTGGCGGCCTGGCGGATCTCGTCGACGGCGCGGCCCAGCGACATGCCGGGGGCGGTGTCAAAGCCCAGCGTGGTGGCCGGGTACTGGGCCACGCGAGTGATTTGCAGCGGCGCGGGTTGCTCGCGTATGGTGGCAATCGCCGACAGGGGCGTGGTGCTGCCCGATCCGGTCTTGAGCCGCAGCGCGCCCAGCGAGGCGGGCGTGGCCAGCGGGTCGGGCATGGCCTCGAGGATCACGCGGTACTGGTTGGTCTCGGTGAAGATGGTGGAGACGATGCGCTGGCCGAAGGCGCTGTAAAGCGCGTCGTCGATGGATGAGGTGGTGACCGACAGGCGTGATGCAGTGTCGCGGTCCACGTTGATGTAGGCTGAGGCGCCGCTGGAGCCGGCGTCCGATGCCACGTTGCGCACGCCTTCGAGCTGGCGCATGCGCTCGGCGAGCTTGTTGGCCCAGAGCACCACGGTGGCGTTGTCCGAGCCTTCAAGTGAGACGCGGAACTGCGTGGGGCCGGTCTCGGCGTCAATCGTCAAATCCTGGGTGGGCTGCAAATAGAGCGTGACGCCTGCCACTTTGCCGACGCGCTCCTTGAGCCTGTCCATGGTCTCTTGCTGGCTGCCGCTGCCGCTGCGGCTGGACTTGAGGTTGATCAGCATGCGGCCGGTGTGCAGCATGGTGTTGTTGGCCGCGTCCACGCCGATGAAGGAACTCAGCGTCTCGACATCGGGGTCTTCAAGAATGGCCTTGGCGGCCGCCTGCTGCAGCCCGGCCATGCGGGCATAGGACACCGACTGCGCGGTTTCGATGCGGGCCTGCAGCTGGCCGGTGTCCTGGGTGGGGAACAGGCCTTTTGGAATCAGCACATACAGCAGCACTGTGAGCAGCAGCGTGGCCAGCGCCACCAGCAGGGTCAGGCCCTGGCGCTTGAGCACCCAGGTCAGCCAGCGGTCGTAGTGGTGGATGACCTTGTCGAAAAAGCGCTGCATCCACTGGCCGAACCTGCCGCCTTCGACTTCGCCTTCGGGGTGGCGCGTGAGCCAGCGTGCCGACATCATGGGCACCAGGGTGAGCGAGACCACCGCGGAGATCAGGATGGTGATGGCCAGCGTGACGGCGAACTCGCGGAAGAGCCGGCCCACCACGTCGCCCATGAAGAGCAGCGGGATCAGCACCGCGATCAACGACACCGTCAGCGAGATGATGGTGAAGCCGATCTGCGTCGCGCCCTTGAGGGCGGCGGCCATGGGCTCCTCGCCTTCCTCGATGTAGCGCGAGATGTTTTCGATCATGACGATGGCGTCGTCGACCACGAAGCCGGTGGCGATGGTGAGCGCCATCAGGCTCAGGTTGTTCAGGCTGTAGCCCAGCAGGTACATGGCGCCGCAGGTGCCGATGAGCGAAATCGGCACGGCCAGGCTGGCTATGACGGTGGCGCGCAGGCTGTGCAAGAACGCAAAAATCACCAGCACCACCAGCAGCACGGCCAGCACCAGTTCGATTTCAACATGCAGCACCGAGGCGCGTATACCGGTGGTGCGATCGCTCAGCACGTCAACCTGCAGGGCGGTGGGCAGGCCGGCCTGCAGCTCGGGCAGGCGCGCCTTGATGGCGTCCACCGTGGCGATCACGTTGGCGCCGGGCTGGCGCTGCACGTTGAGGATGATGGCCGGTTTCAGGCCGGACCAGGCGCCGAGCTTGATGTTCTCTGCGCTGTCGACCACCTGCGCCACATCCGATACACGGATCGCCGCGCCGTTGCGGTAAGCGATGATGAGGCGCTGGTAGTCGCTTGCGGCCACCAGCTGGTCGTTGGAGTTGATGGAGTAGGAGCGCGTGGGCCCGTCGATGCTGCCCTTGGCGCCGTTGGCGTTGGCGGCGGTGATGGCGGTGCGCAGCGAATCCAGGCCCAGGCCGTAGGAGGCCAGGGCGCGTGTGTCGGCCTGGATGCGCACGGCGGGGCGCTGGCCGCCGCTCAGCGACACCAGGCCCACGCCGTTGACCTGGCTGATCTTGAGCGCCAGCCGGGTGTTGACGATGTTCTGCACCTCGGTGAGTGGCAGCGTGTCGGAGGTAATGGCCAGCGTGAGCACGGGCGCATCGGCCGGGTTGACCTTGGCGTAGACGGGCGGGGCGGGCAGGTCGGCGGGCAGCAGCGAGCCGCCGGCGTTGATGGCGGCCTGCACTTCCTGCTCGGCCACGTCCAGCGTGATGCCAAGCCCGAACTGCAGCGTGACGATGGAAACGCCGGCCGCGCTGGTGGAGCTCAGGCGCTGCAGCCCGGACATTTGGCCGAACTGGCGTTCCAGCGGCGCGGTGACGGTCTGGGCCATGACCTCGGGACTGGCGCCAGGGTAAAGCGTCTGCACCTGGATAGTGGGGTAGTCGACCTGCGGCAGGGCCGACAACGGCAAAAATTTGAAGCCGACAAGGCCGGCCAGCACGATGGCCACCATCAGCAGCGAGGTGGCGACCGGGCGCAGGATAAAGGGACGTGAGGGACTCATGCGCGGAAATCCTGGCGGCGAATCGTCATTGCGCCGGCCGTTCGCCGTTCTGGCGTTTTTCCCTCATGCTGCGCCAGCGCTCCAGCGCGGCGGGGTCGCCGGCATCGATGGCCGCGAGAAAACGCTGGCGGCGCTCCAGGGCGGCCGGGTCGTCTTTGACCTGGTCGAGCATGCGCTTGCGTTGTTCCGCCGTCGGGCCTTCCTTGGAGTTCCCGGCTGCCGCAGGGGCGCTTGCCGTGGGCGAGGAGGGGGCAGGCGAAGAAGCGTTCGGTGCAGCGGATGCTGGCGCGGAGGGGGCCGGTGCGGAGGCGCCCGCGCCGGGTGCGGAGGCCGCACCGCGTTGCCGCTTGCCGCCTCCACCGCCGGGGCCGCGCCCGCCGCCGCCGGGCGGATCGCCGGGCAGGACCACGGACGCGCCGTCTTTCAGCCGGTCGGCGCCTTCGGTGATCACGCGTTCACCCGCCTCGAGGCCGGAGGCGATCACGACTTTGTCAACAGTGGCCTGGCCGCGCTTGACGGGCCTGAGCGACACGGTGCGCTCCTTGCCGTTCACCACATAGACATACTCGCCATTGCTGCCCATGCGCAGTGCCGTCACCGGCACGACCACGGCGTTGTCGATGGTGCGTACCTGCAGCCGCACGTTGACGAACTGGCTGGGGTAGAGCTTGAGTTCGCTGTTGGCGAAGCGGGCCTTGGCCTTCACGGTGCCGGTGGTGATGTCGACCTGGTTGTCCAGCGAGGCGAAAGTGCCGGTGTCCAGCGTGGCGGCGCGCGTCCTGTCGAGCGCGGTGACCTGCATGGCGACGCCTTTGGCGGCGTTTTGCTGCAGTTCGCCGACCTGGTCCTGCGGGATCGCGAAGACGACGTCGATGGGCGTGATCTGGGTGATGAGGGCAATGCCGTTGGCGTCGCCGCTGCTCACTACATTGCCCACGTCCACAGTGCGCAGGCCGACGCGGCCGCTGATGGGCGCGACCACGCGGGTGTAGCCGAGGTTGAGCCGGGCCGTGCCTTCGCTGGCTTTGTCGATGACGACCGTGCCTTCGAGCTGCTTGACCAGCGCGGCCTGGGTGTCGACGTCCTGGCGGGCGATGGAGTCCTGGTCGAGCAGGGTCTTGTAGCGCTGTAGTTGCACGCGCGCGCTGTCGAGCTGGGCTTCGTCGCGCTGGCGCTGGCCGGTGGCCTGCATCAATGCCATTTCAAACTGGCGCGGGTCTATGGTCGCCAGCAAATCGCCGGCCTTGACCATCTGGCCTTCCTTGAAGAGCACTTTCTGCATCACGCCCGAGACCTGTGGCGTGACCCGGACGCTGGCCTGCGGCGTGACGGTGCCCAGGGCCTCCAGAACAATCGGAATGCTGGCGCGCTCGGCGGTGGCCACGCCGACCGTGGTTGCCGGCGCGCCGCGCCTGCCGCCGGCAAAACCGCCGGCAGCGCTGTCGGACGAGGGATGGGTCAGGTGCCAGGCCAGCCAGCCTGTGCCGGCCAGGATGATCACGGCGATCACGCTGCCTATGATGGACGCGCGGCGGCTGATGCGCCTGCGCGGAGGGATGTCTGCGCCGGTCTGCGGCGTTTCGGCTTTCGGGTCCATCGGCTGTCCTTGGGTGCCCGCCGCGCCCACTGGGTGGCCGCGGCATTTTTTTGTTTGTGATGGGTCTTTGCCGCTGTGCGGAGCAAGCCTTGAGGCCTGCTTTAACAGCGCTCAGGAATTATCACTGCAAGCCTGTGGGCGCAGGTATACGGCCCGACAGAGGCTCGTAAATATCCTGTAAAGCGGCCTTGGGCCTACACCGCGACGGGCAATAACGCCGTCGTGGTTCAGCAGCCTGCTGTTTTGATAGCGGCCGGGCTGCTCAGCCGAGCAGCGCAGCCACATCCGCCAGCCGCGGAATGCCGTCGATGGCGCCATGCTGCGTCACCGACAGCGCGGCTGCCGCGTTGGCCCATTGCATGGCGGCGGGCAGCGCTTCACCGCGTGCCAGCGCGGCCGCGAGAGCGCCGGTGAAGGTGTCGCCCGCGCCTATGGTGTCGCGCACGGCCATGGTGCGGCCTGGTATCGAATGCGGCGGCTGGCCCGACTGGTAGAGGCGGCAGCCGGCCGCACCCAAGGTGACCAGCACGGCGCCGGCGCCGCGGTTGAGCAGGCGCGCGGCGGCCTGGTCGGCCGATCCGGCATGCGCCTCGCCGGCCAATAAAGCCAGCTCGCTCTCGTTGGGCGTAAGTACGTCGACCAGCGCGAGCAACTCATCGCTCAGCGGACGCGCGGGCGCCGGATTGAGCAAAGTCAATGCACCGGCCGCGCGGGCCAGGCGAAAGGCTTCCAGCGTGGCTTCGGCCGGCACTTCGCAGGAAGCCATCACGACGCGGCAGCCCGCGAGCAACGCGGCCGCGGCCTGCGCATGGCGCGCGCCAAGGCCGCTGCCCGCGCCGGGGTAGACAGCTATGCTGTTGTCACCGTCTTCATAAACCAGAATTTGCGCAACGCCACTGCGCTCGCCGGCCACCTGCTCGACATGCGCCGTGTTGATGCCTTCAGCGTGCCAGAGCGCCATGCCCATGCGGCCGAAGTCGTCGTCGCCGATGCGCGCCAGAAGCGCCACACGCGCACCCTGGCGCGCCGCGGCCACCGAGGCATTGCTGCCCTTGCCACCCGGACTGATGCTGAAGTCGCCGGCCATCAGCGTCTCGCCACGCGCAATCGGCCGCGCCACCTTGGAAATCAGGTCGGCGTTCCAGCTCGCCACACAGACGACATTGGCATTCACGCTATCGCTCATACCGTGATCAAGAGAGTGAAGCGCCAACCGAAGACATGGGCGGGTGCGACCAAGCAGACGCCGCGGAACCGGCTTCGCCGGGCCGCAGGAGTCGCCCCCTTGAGGGGGGAACAGGCTACACGCAGTGAGCCTGGAAGGGGGGGAGTCACTTATATCCCATAGTCTGAGGAAGCCAGAGCACGATCTGCGGGAAGCACGTCATGGCCAGCAACAGCAGCAACAGCATGACCAGGAAGGGCCAGCCTTCCTTCATCATCTCGCCGATGGGGATGCCGGTGAGCGCCTTGGTCACGAAAAGCAGCATACCGAAAGGCGGATGGATCAGGCCAATCATCATGTTGAGCACCACCAGCACGCCGAAGTGCACCAGGTCCACGCCCAGCAACTTGGCCGCGGGCAGCAGCATGGGCACAAAGACCAGCAGCAGCACCGAAACGTCGAGGAAGCAGCCCAGTACCAGGAACATGACATTCACCATCAGCAAAAAGCCGATTTGCGAGAAATGCATGCTGTCGACCCACGTCGCCATGGATTGCGGCACGCCTTCGGCAGTGAAGGCGTAGTTGAGCATGAAGGAGCCGGCCAGGATCATGGTGATCACGGCACTCGCGCGCGTCGATTCCATCACCACGCCCCAGAAGCTGCGCCAGGTCAGCGCCCGGAACACCAGGGCCGCGAGGATCAGCGCATGCAGCGCGGCCACGGCGGCGGCTTCGGTCGGCGTGAAGACGCCCGAGTAAATTCCGCCCAGCAGCACGATGGGCATGGACAGGGGCAGGGCGCCGCGAAAAATCAGGCCGGCCCATTCCGAGCGCGGCACGGGCTCGTCGCGCGGCATGTTGCGTTTTTTGGCGATGACCGCAACGACGCCCATCATGAGCGCCGCCATCAGGAAGCCCGGCACCACGCCGCCCAGGAACAGCGCACCGACCGAGGCGCCCGAGACCAGCGCGTAAATCACCATGGGAATCGAGGGCGGGATGATAGGGCCCAGCGTGGCGCTGGCCACCACCACGGCGCCGGCAAAGCCGCGTGTGTATTCGGGCTTTTTGAGCATCTGGCGAATCGTGACCAGGCCGGGGCCGGCGGCGTCGGCGATCGCGCTGCCGCTCATGCCCGAGAAGATCACGCTGACCAGGATGTCCACCTGCGCCAGCCCGCCGCGGAAACGGCCCACCAGGATGCGGCAGAAATCAAAAAGCCGTTCGCTGACGGTGCCCGCATTCATGATGTTGGCGGCGAACACAAACAGCGGCACGGCCAGCAGCACATAGCTGTTGTAGAGGCCGTTGCCGATCTGCTCGGCCACCAGGCCCACGTCCTGGCCCTTGACCGCGAGATAGCCGATGCCTGCCGCGATCATCGAAAAACCGATGGGCATGCGCAGCAGCATGCCGCCCGCCAGCACCCCAACCAATACCCAGATAGCACTTGTCATATACGCAGCTCCGCCTCAAGACCCTTGCCACGGATCGCGTTCCAGATCGCCCAGGCCGAGCGAACCGCGAGGGCGGCGAGCAACAGCACAAAAGGCATGAAGACCCATTGGAAGGACATGCCCAGGACGGGCGTGCCTTCGCGGGCCATGAAGTGCACATAGTCCCAGCAACCTGGAATGCCCCAGGCTGCCAGGCCGCCGATCAGCAGGTTGCCGACAATGGCCATGGCTTGGCGGACGCGGTAAGGCGCGCTGTTCCACAGCAGGTCGAAGACCACCTGCTCGCGTTCAGGCACGACAACGGCAGCGGCCCACAGGATGACCCAGACATAGAGGATCACGGCGGCCTCGTCCGTCCAGGCCAGGGGCTTGTGGAAGATAAACCGCGCCGTGATCTGGATCACGAACACGATGAACAGGGTCAGGAAGAGTCCGCCGCCAATCACATTGGCGGCCTTTTGGGGCCAGCTTTTCATGGGCGTTGTGGTGTTTGCCGTGTTTGCCGCAAGATTTACTTGGTCGCGTTGATGCGTTCAAGCAGGCCCTTGGGCCAGACCTTGGCGTACTCGGAGTTCAGGTAGGTCGTCTGCACGGTTTTGCGGAAAGCATCCACGTCAGGCGTGGTGACCTGCAGGCCTTCCTTCTTGAAGAAGTCGACCAGCTGGCCTTCTTCCTTGATGCGGTTTTCATTGTTGTAGACGGCGGCGGCCTGCGCTGCCGCCTTGACCTTGGTTTTTTGTGCCGCGCTCATGGCGTTGTAAGCCTTGTTCGAGATCGCGATGAAGATGCCGTCCACGAGGTGGCTGGTCATAACGATCTGTTTGGTCACTTCATAGAACTTGGCGGCGCGCACGGAGGGCAGGGGGTTGTCCTGGCCGTCGATGGTGCCGGTCTTCAGGCCCAGGTAGACCTCGCCGAAAGCCAGCGGCGTGGGCGTGGCGCCGAGCGCTTCGCCGAGGAACAGCCATTCCTTGGAGCCAGGCATGCGCAGCTTGACGCCCTTGAGGTCGGCGGGCACCTTGACGTTGCGGGCTTCGCGCAGGTTGACCTGGCGCGTGCCCAGGTAGACGGTCGACAGCGGCGTCACTTCCATCTTGTCCGACACGGCCTTGAACATCTCCGTGCCGATGGGGCCGGAGAAAACCTTTTGCTGGTGGTCCGGGTCGCGCACGATGTAGCCGGCGGTAAAGATGGAGAACTCGGGCACCAGCTTGGCGATGTCAAAGGCCGAGATGGAGGAGAGCTCGAGGTTGCCGCGCGCCATGGCGGCGGGCTCGGTGCCCTGCTTGAACAGCGAAGCGTTCAGGTTGATCTGCACGTCGAATTCACCGGGCGCGCTTTTTTCGAGGTTTTCCTTGAAGACCGTCCACATCTTGGCGTGCCAGTCATCGGGCACCGCGGGCGTCGATACGCGCAGCACCATCTTGTTCTGGGCCTGGGCCGCGGGCAGCATCGCGCCCATCAGCAAGGTGGCGGAAGCGGCGGCCAGCAGGCTGCGGCGAAGGGTGGACGAGAGGATGGTGGAAGTCTTCATGGTTGTCTCCTTTTTTGGGTCAATCGTTTTGGGCCTCATGGCCCGGGGTCAGCTCTTGGCTCTTTGGTACGCCTTGGTACTCACTACTCGGCAATCACTCGGATTTTGTATCAATCCCGAAGGCGGTGATGGCTTTTTCGAGCGCTTTGTATTCTGTATCGGTCAAAGCCACCAGCGGCGCGCGCACGCGCAGCCAGCTTGCGTCGCCGCTCAGCATGGCCATGATGCCCTTGAGCGCCGGCATCAGCGAATAGTCGCCGAGCAGGCCGATCAGCTTGACCACGCGTTCGCGCTCGGCCGGCGTGGCTGCTGCGCCGGGTTCAGTCACCAGGCGCTTGACGAGGCGGGGCATGAAGTTGGCCAGGCCGCTGATGGCGCCGGTGCTGCCGCGCTTGCCCATTTCGGGCAGGTCCGGCTCAAAGCCGACGTAGACCGTCATGTCCTTCATGAAGGCGTTGGCCAGGCCTACCGAGTGTTCGGTGTTGCAGGCGCTGTCCTTGATGCCGACGATGGTGTCCGGGTATTGCTTCTTGAGTGTGGCGATCACATGGTGCGACAGCGGCACGCCCGTAACCTGGGGGATGTGGTACAGGTAGAGCTTGAAGGGGATGCCGGCCATGCCGTCGATCACATAGCGGTAGCTGTCGATGATGCCCTGGTCAGACACGCCCTTGAGGAAGAACGGCGGCAGCATCAAGCAGCCGTGCACGCCGGCCTTGACGGCGTGACGGGTGAGTTCCAGCGTTTCGGGCAGGGCGGCGCAGCTGGTGGAGACCATGATCTGGTTCGCCGGGATACCGTTCTTGATGAGTTGCTCAATGGCTTCCTTGCGCTCGGCCAGCGAGAACGAAGGGCCTTCGCCCGTCGTGCCGAAGGCCGTCACGCCGGGGCAGCCGCTGGCGATCAGCGCCTTGCAGTGGGCGGCGAACTTGGCGTGGTCTATGTCCAGGCCGGCCGTGAGCGGCGTCAGCAGGGCGGGCCAGATGCCGCGAAAGGAATTTTCGGCGGCGGGGAAGGAACTCGTCATTCAGGGATCTCCAGAGACCACGGCATTTCGGGCCGCGGCAGGCCGAGCACGCGTCGATGCGCACTCTCGATGTGATGGCCCAGGCGGTCTACGACGGCTTGCGCGTCGCGCCGCTTGAGGGCATCGATGAACCAGAGGTGCTCTTCCATCGCGGGAATCAGCACATCCGGGGAAAGGGATGAGGCTTCGAGCTTGATCAGGCGCACCCGCAGGCTGTTGATGCGGTAGACCTCGGAAATCAGCTCGTTGCCCAGCGTGTCGATCATGAGGTCGTGCAGGCCCCAGTCCACCGTGGTGGCGTCTTCGAGCAGCGCGTCGTCAATGGCCTTCTTGCGCGCGCGCCTTACGATGTTCAGGTGCGCCTGCTCGATGGCGGCAAGGTCGGTGTCGGACACCGTGGTGACGAAGCGGCTGGCGGCTTCCCGTTCGAGCAGGCCGCGCAGCTGGAAGGCGTTGTTGATCAGCTTGAGGTCCACATGGGCCACCTGCAGGCCGCGCTGCGGCACGGTCTTGACCAGGCCCTCGGCCTCCAGCCGGGGGATCAGCTCGCGCACCGCGCCCAGCGGCATGCCCAGCAACTGCATCAGCTCGCGCTGCGAGACGAATTGCCCCGGGCGGATGTTGGCGTCGACGATCTGCTGCTGAAAGCTCTCATAAGCCTGCGCGCGCAGGCTGATGGGGGCGGTGTTCGACGAAGAGGCGGCGTTGCTCATCAGTTTCAAACGTGGTCGCTTGCAATGACGCCTTTGCGCAGCAGGATGTTGCCGTACTTGCGCCGCTCGCCGGTCTGCAGGATCAGGAAGGCCGATTGCGCCTGTTCGTAAAACGCAAAACGCTCCACCGTCGCGGCCGGGCGTTCGCCGGCCTGGTGCAGCACGGTGGCGAATTCAGTAACCGGCGGGGGCACGGCTTCGGCATCACCCACCACCTGCATGGTCCAGGCGGCGTCGGGCACAAAGTCATCAAGTGGCAACAGCCGCAGCACGGCGGCCAGCGCCTGCGGCGAGGTGACACCCGCCAGTTGCACCAGGCGGGCGCCGCCTTTGCGGGCCACGTGGGTGGCCGGGAAATTGGCGTCCACAATCGCCACGTCATCGCCATGGCCCATGCTGGCCAGGGCATGCAGGGCGTCGGGCGTGAGCAGTGGCGGTATGTTCTTGAGCATGGTGGGTGCCGTTCGGTGGGAAAGCCGGTTTTCGCAAAACCTCGGGATTTCCCGCTGTCAATGACTGACATGTTAGTCATAACATGGGTAAACTTTTATTGGGATTAACCCTGAAACCGAAGCGATCAACTGAATATGACGACTGTGGATATGGCTCCTGTGTTTTCCCCCTGCAAAGAAAGCGGCCTGCGGCTGGGTCTGGGCGGTGCGCCGCTGGGCAACCTGTTTGCCGCCGTCAGCGATGCCGAGGCCCGGGCCCTGGTGGACGCGGCCTGGGCCGACGGCTGCCGGACTTTTGACACCGCTCCGCATTACGGCCACGGCCTGTCGGAGCGGCGCCTGGGCGATGCGTTGCGTGGCCATCCGCGGGACAGCTATGTGCTGTCGAGCAAGGTGGGTCGGCTGCTGCGGCCCGATGCGGATGCGGCGCGCGCGCAGCACGGCTATGTCGACATCCTGCCTTTCAACCAGGTCTGGGACTTCAGCGCGGCGGGCACACGCCGCAGTGTGGAGGACAGCCTGCAGCGCCTGGGCTTGTCGCGGCTGGACGTGATCTATGTACACGACCCGGACGCGGCCTCGCACGGCGAGCGGGCGCCGGCGGTGCTGCGGCAGCTGCTCGATGAAACCTTGCCCACCTTGCGACAGATGAAGCACGAGGGCCTGATACGCGCCATCGGCCTGGGTACCAACGATGTGGACGTGGTGCTGCAGGTGCTGCGCGAAGCCGGGCTGGACGTGCTGATGCTGGCCGGGCGCTACAGCCTGCTGGACCACAGCGCGCTGCCGGCGCTGCTGCCGCAGTGCGCGGCGCGCGGTGTGCGCATCGCGCTGGGCGGCGTGTTCAACTCGGGCATCCTCGCGACCGGTGCGCGCGGCGGCACGGCCAGCTTCAACTACGCGCCGGCCGCAGGCGAGTGGCTGGAGCGCACGGCCCGCATCGAGGCGGTGTGCACGGCGCACGGCGTGCCGCTGCGCGCGGCGGCCCTGCAGTTTCCGCTGGCCCACCAGGCCGTCGACATCGTGATGCTGGGTGCGCGCAAGGTCGCCGAGTGGGCCGATGCGGTGGCGATGATGCAGCATATGATTCCAGCGGCTTTCTGGGCGGATTTGCGCGCCCAGGGCCTGCTGCCCGCAGAAGCACCCACACCATGACGACCATCAAGATCGACGCGCACTTGCATTGCTGGGAACTCGCGCGCGGCGATTACGGCTGGCTCACGCCGGCCCTGGCGCCGATCTATCGCGACATCACCGTGGCCGACTGGCAGGCCGAGTCGCAGCCGCTTGGCGTGCGCGGCGGCGTGCTGGTGCAGACCGCGCCCACAGAAGCCGAAACACAATTCCTGCTGGCGCAGGCCGATGCCAACCCCGCCGTGCTGGGCGTCGTAGGCTGGGCGGATTTTCTGGCGGCCGACGCGCCGGCCCGCATAGCGGCGCTGGCACGCCATCCCCGCCTCAAAGGCTTGAGGCCCATGCTGCAGGACATCGCCGACCCCGAATGGATATTGCAGCCCGCCGCGGCCCCGGCCCTGCGCGCCATGGCCGATTGCGGGCTGGTGTTCGACGCGCTGGTCAAGCCGGTGCACCTGCCGCACATCCTGACCCTGGCCGGCCGCCACCCCGAGTTGCGCATGGTGATAGACCACGGCGCCAAACCCGATATCGCGGCCGGCCAGTGGCAGCCCTGGGCCGACGGCATGACACGGATCGCAAACGAAACCCAGGCCATGTGCAAGCTCTCGGGCCTGCTGACCGAAGCCGGCCCGCGTCCCGCGCCGGGCGCGGTGCGGCGCTGGGCTGAGCACGTGCTGCAAAGCTTTGGCGCGGGCCGCGTCATCTGGGGCAGCGACTGGCCGGTGCTGGAACTGGCCGCTCCCTACGCGCTGTGGTGGGCCACTTCGAGGCAACTGGTGGAAAGCCTGGACGAGGCAGGCCAGGCGGCGGTGATGGGCGGAAATGCGCTAAGGCTTTATGGGCTTGAGCCTCTGGAAGAAGAACAGCGTCTCTAGAATCAGCGGATGACTGAATCCACTTCATCCTCATCCGCTTCTTCATCCTCCTCATCCTCCTCGCCATCATCTTCCGTGCGCGTCTGCCGCGCCGACTATGCCGACTCTGCGCACGCGCGCGCCCTCGTGCAATTGCTCGACAGTTATGCGCAGGACCCGGCCGGCGGCGGCAAGCCGCTCAGCGAGTTCGCCAAAACCCATCTGGTGAAAGAGCTCGCCGCGCGTCCGCAGGCTTTCAGCGTGCTCGCCTTTGACGGCGACAAGGCCGTGGGCCTGGTCAACTGCATCGAAGGCTTTTCCACCTTTGCCTGCCGCCCTCTGGTCAACATCCACGACGTGGCCGTGCTGCCCGGCTATCGCGGCCAGCGCATAGGCGAGAAGATGCTGGCGCTGGTGGATGAGATTGCGCGCGAGCGCGGCGCCTGCAAGCTGACGCTGGAAGTGCTGCAGGGCAACCTGGGTGCGGTCAAGCTCTATGAGCGGGTAGGATTTGCAGGCTACCAATTGGATCCGGCCATGGGGCAGGCGCGGTTTTTTCAGAAGTGGCTGGAGTGAGCACCGGGACTACCCCACGACACTGACTGCAGAAGCTCTTCGGTCCAGCAGTCAGCTTTGCGTATGAGATGCTCGCCGATCAAGCAATCGACGAGGTCAGCCGCGCACATGCAGAGATCTTCGCTTCCGGCCGCGTGCCAGCGATATCGGGCCGCGTTGTGAATGCCTACGCGCCGTAGGCCGCCATGAAGACCCGTACGGCCTCGCGCAGAAGAGCCGTGTTTTCCCGGGAATTCGGCACTTCAAGTTTCAGCAGTCCGCGGATGTGCCCGGAGCCCATGAACATCGACAGGAACAGGTCCGCTGCCTGAAGCGGGTTCCGGACCTTCAGCGTGCCCGCCGAGTGGGCACGGCGCAGGTATGCAGCCAGCTCGCCGGTCACACGCTCCGGGCCTTCCTTGTAGAACGCACCGCAGGCTTCCGGCTGCGCCCCCGCGACGCCGTAGACGGCGCGCAACGCGCCCAGGGCGTCGTCCCCGCGCGCCAGTGCGAGAAACCGGGTCCCGATCTCCAGCAATGCCTTTTCCGGCTGGTCCGGGTCCAGCGCCCCGGTACCCGGGACGTCAGCTACCACCGGCGCCGTCCTGTCGCGTACGACCGCTTGAAACAGCCCCTCCTTGGAGCTGAAGTTGTTGTACACGGTCATCTTGGCAACACCGGCGTCCGCGGCGATGGCATCCACATTGGCACGCTCCAGGCCATGCTCGTTGAAGTGCCTTTGTGCCGCCTCCAGGATGCGCCGGACGCGCTCGGGATCGCGCGGTCGGCCGCGTTGGGGTTTGGGGGCGGGAGTGGAGGGGCGGGCCATGGGCAGATTTAGTGGATTTGAAAGTTTACTATAGTTTGCGAACTTTATTGGACTTCGAGTCCAATAACTGACGGTTGCGCGTGGAATATTAATTGGACTTGACGGTTCACTATATCCATCGCATATTAATGTACTTGAAGTCCAATAATCAATTGACCAGCCCACCTCCCTCCACAACACGGAGCCCATCACCATGAATGACGTCATCATCATCGGCGGCAGCTTTGCCGGCCTCGCCGCCGCCCTGCAGCTCGGCCGAGCCGGCCGCAAGGTCACCGTTCTCGACACCGGCCTGCCGCGCAATCGCTTCGCCGGCCACTCGCATGGCCTGCTCGGCCACGATCACAAGCCGCCGCTGGACATCCTGGCCGAGGCGCGGCAGCAGTTGGCGCGTTATCCCGCGATCAAGCTGGTCAATGCCAGGGCCGACAGCGTCTCCGGCGCCATCGACGACTTCTCTGTCCTCACGGGCGATGGCGAAAGCCTTGGGGCGCGCCGCCTGATCCTGAGCTATGGCATCGTCGACCAGATGCCCGATGTTCCGGGCTTTGCCGAAAGCTGGGGCACGTCCATCGTGCCTTGCCCCTATTGCGACGGCTTTGAAGTCGCCGGCCGGCATTGGGGTCTCGTCTGGTCCGGCCCGCAGTCGCACAATCAGGCCAGGTTGTTCCTTGATTGGACCGACAAGTTGACTGTCTTTGCCGATGGTCATGACATTGCGCCCGATATCCAGGCCAATCTGGCGCGCCGCGCCATACGTGTCGTCGATGGTCGGATCATCGAGATCGCCCATCAAAAGGGCCATATCACCACCGTCAATCTTGATACCCGCCGCAATATCGCGGTCGACGTCCTGTTCGCCCATCCGCGCAACAAGCCGTCCGCAAGCCTGCATGAATCACTGGGCCTCGCCACGGTCGATACGCCCACCGGCGTCGTCCTCAAGGTCGACGAGCGTCGCCAAACCAGCATGCCCGGCATCTACGCCGCAGGCGACCTCACCACGCCTTTCTTGCCCTCGGTCACCCAGGCATCGTCACAGGGCGCGATGGCGGGTATCTTCGCCCAGCAGTCGATGCTGGGGTGAGGGCATGGATTTCCTTCTCCGGTTGCCGCGGGCTATCGGCAGAAGGGCGATCCCGGCGAGGGCGCGATCCATTGATTTTGTTGGTGCGGCTGGCAGGATTCGAACCCACGATCCCTTGGTTCGTAGCCAAGTTCTCTATCCAGGCCTGCGTGGTAGCGATACTCAATCCTGTTGCGCGCTTGCTGCGGGCGTGCGCTGCAGCAGCATCAGCGCCGCGAAGGCCACCAGCCCCAGCGCCGCTGAAAACCACAGCGCACCCGCGCCAAAACGGTCAATCGCCAACCCGAACAGCCAAGGCGCCGTGGCTTGCGCAAAGCGCGCCGGCACCATCAGGAGGCCCTGGCGCGCGCCGTAGTCGCGCACGCCGAACAACACCAGCGGCAGCGTGCCCTTGGCAATCGTCAGCACGCCGTTGCCGGCGCCGTGCAGCAAGGTGAAGATGGCGCCGGCCGGTGCGCCGAAAAACAGGAATGCCATCGCACCCAGCGTGTGCAGGCTGCCGGCAACGCGCGCCGAGAGCAGCGGGTGGATGTTGCGCAGCAGGCCGTATTCCAGCAGCCGGCCGGCCACCTGGGCGGGGCCGACGAGGCCGGCGAATACCAGCGCGGTGGCCAGCGGCACGCCGTGTGCCTGCAGCAGGCGCGGCAGATGCGAAGCCATGGCCGTGCTGATAAACCAGGTCACGGCAAACACCAGCGCCAGCAGTACCGCTGTGCGGGTGCCACTGCGCGAGCGGTCTGGTGCAGGCGCTTCGGTCGGGGCTGCATCCGCGGGCGCTGCGGCCGAAGCAACTGCTACGGGCGAGGCCGGCAAGCGCCAGTTAAGCGGCAGGCCCAACAACAGGTGCAGCGCCGCCCAAGCCAGGCAGGTGGCGCGCCAGCCCCATTCAAGCTCAAGCCAGGCCGACAGCGGCCAGCCCACGGTGCTGGCGAAGCCGGCGAACAGCGTGATGCCGGTGATGGCGCCGCGCGCATCCTTGCCGTAGAGGTGCACCAACGCCGCAAAGCCCGCTTCGTACAGGCCGGCGGACATGGCCACGCCCAGGATCACCCAGCCTGCAAAGAGACCCACCGGCCCCTGCGCCAACGCCAGCATGGCGAGGCCCGCGGCAAACACGAAGCTGTTGGCAGCCAGCACAGGCCGGCCGCCATAACGGTCTATGGCCTTGCCCGCCACCGGCCCCAGCAGGGCAGAGACCACCAGCGCGGCTGAGAAGGCGGCAAACACCGTGGGCGTGCTGACGCCGAGTTCGCGCGCCATGGGAACGGCCAGGATGGCGGGGAGGTAGTAGCTGGAAGCCCAGGCCAGTGTCTGGGCAATGCCCAACTGGACGATGGTGGCGGCGCGGCTGGAAAGGGTCACGCTGCTAGCGTAGCAAGAAAAGCCGCGTGGCTTTTAACCCTGGCCGGCCGCCTGCTGTACACCCAGCGCGCGATGCAGCGCCACACCCGCCAGTGCGCCCACGGCCTGCGCCGCCACAAAGCCCGGCGCGCTGGCTGGCGCAATGCCGGCGAAGCTGTCTGACAGCATGCGGCCCAGCACCGCCGCCGGGTTGGCGAACGAGGTGCTCGCGGTGAACCAGTAGGCCGCGCCTATGTAGCAGGCCACCATGGCCGGCGCCTTGGCCGCAGGCGCGCGCAGCACGACGAGAATGAGCCCGGCTGTTGCAACGGCTTCCGCCAGCCACTGGCCGCTTCCGCTGCGGACTTTGCCGCTGAGTTGCAGCAGGTTCATGTCAAACATTGCGTGCGCCAGCCAGGCGCCCGCGACCGCGCCCAGCAACTGGCTGGCGATAAAGAAAAGTGTTCTTCGCGTGCGCTTTGGGGAGGCCGCGGTTCGGGCGCCCAGCACCAGGGTCACCAGCGGGTTGAAGTGCGCACCGCTGACGGGGCCCAGCAACTCGACCAGCACATAGAGCGCGAACACCGTGGCCAGCGTGTTGGCCATCAGGGCGATTCCCATGTTGCCGGCCGAAAGCCGCTCGGCCGTGATGCCCGAGCCGATCACGGCGCAGAGCAGGGTGGCTGTGCCTGCGAACTCGGCAAACGCCTGGCGCACCAGCGGGGGCGAGCCAAGGGCTTGGTTGTAGCCGTGGCCGGCTGCGGTGGGCTTCAGCAGCACGCCGTAGCCGCGCGCGATGGTTTGGCGTCCGCCGCGGCGCAGCAGGCTGAAGCGCTGGCCGGCTTTGCCTCGCTGAACACAGGGATATCGCCCAGCGTGTGGAACTGTTCCCAGGCAATGCCTTGCGGGTCGGTGAGCCAGTATTTGTCACTGCGCGCGTAGCAGCAACTGGTGGGGCCTTCGTCCAGCAGGCTCATGTCGGCTCGTGTCGCATTGGCTTTGAGGGCTTCCAACTCTTCGGCCTGATCGACCTGTATACCCAGGTGGCCCACGCCGGCCGCGTCACCGCGCGTGGAGATGGCGAAGTTGAGCGGTGGGTCCGTCAGCATCCATTTGGCGTAGTCGGCTTCGGTTCGCGCGGGTTGCTGATCGAACATGGCCGAATAAAAGGCGATGTTCTTTTCGAGGTCTTTGACGTGGACGTGGACATGGAAGCGTTTCATGTGCTCTCCTGGTGGGTTGACGGATGGCTGGGAGGTAAGGGGAAGGGGGCTTAGCAGGCAGCGCAGCCGGCTTTGGGGTCGACTTCGCAGGCACCGCCTTCGCAGCAGTGCTCGGTCAGGTAGCCCAGCAGTGCGTTCATCTGGTTGAAGTTGGCGCGATAGATCAGGTTGCGGCCGCGCGCTTCGCTGTTGGCCAGGCCTGAGTGCGAAAGCTCTTTGAGGTGAAAGGACAGCGCACTGGCGGCAATGCCGAGTTGCTCGGCGATGGCGCTTGGTGTCAGGCCCTCGGGTCCGGCGACCACCAGGGCGCGAAAGGCGCGCAAGCGCTGCGCCTGGGCGAGGGCGGCCAGTGCCTTGACGGCGGCGCTTTCATCCAGGACGGTGGATTCGGGGGTTTGTAGTAAAGATTCCATAATTCAAATATAGTTGAATTATTGAAATAAGGCAAACTACACGGTCAAATCTTTCCGGCAAATCACCTCGTCACCTCATCAGCCCTATTTATCAATCAAATACCAGGAGCCAACGCATGCCACCCATCCCCAAAGTCACGATTTACCACAACCCCCAGTGCGGCACCTCGCGCAATGTGCTGGCGCTGATCCGCAATGCCGGCATGGAGCCCGAAATCATCGAGTACCTCAAAACCCCGCCCACGCGCGAGAAGCTGCAGGAACTGATCGCGCAGATGGCCGTGCCCGTGCGCGAAGTGGTTCGGCAAAAGGAGGCCGTCTATCAGGAGCTGGGCCTGGATGCGGCGGATGATGAGGCGCTGGTGGATGCCATGCTGGCCCACCCTGTGCTGATCAACCGGCCCATCGTCGTCACGCCGATGGCCACGCGGCTGTGCCGTCCTTCAGAGGCCGTGCTCGATATCCTGCCGCTGCCGCAGCGCGGTGCGTTTGCCAAGGAGGACGGTGAGCAGGTGGTCAATGAGCGGGGAGAGCGGGTGGCGCGGCCCTAGCCCTTCACCTGTCGCTATTTTCTGCGGCTAATTCCTGCTGCTATTCCTGACGCAGCGCGCAGATTCACGCGCTGCGTTTTTCCTTGACCCGTGGCTTTCCAGCCACTTCTTCAGGCCCACCGCCCCGTGTCACACAACTGCCATTGAACTGACACGAACGCGTCACCCCCCGCTCCCAGAATCACGTCATGACCAGCATGACAGAGCACCCGATGGGACGCCACTCACAGCCGCATGACAAGCAGGACGCAGGCACCGCCCGCAGCCTGGGCGCCGGCATCCAGGACCTGAACAAGCAATGCCTGCGCATCCTGCGCTGCACGGCGCAGGCCTTTGCCAACAGCCCCGGCGGCTTGCGCTTCAAGGCCGGCACGCGGCCCTGGCTGGAGGGTTTGTCGAACGCGCGGCCGGCGCTGATGGCCGGGCTGGGGCGACCCGGCAAGGCGGTTTCTCTGGCCGCTGGTGATTGAGTGTCGACAAGCCCCTTGATGGGGCTTTTTTACAGGCGGCCTCAAAGAAATGCAAATGCCGCGAGTCAGTGAGTTTGCCGAAGTTGTTGAGACACGGAACAAGGAAACAGGAACAAGGAGTTAGCCATGAAAGAACTGCCCAATCCCACCTTTGCATTGTCGCCCGTCGCAATGCCACGGGGGTCACTTCATCAAAGCGGTCATGCTGTCAGTCCAGCCCCTGTTCAAAGGGCTGCAGTGGGGAAAATTTCGGTCAGCTGGGCCCGGCACCAGGACGAGGTCCGGCAGGCGCAGCGCCTGAGGTACCAGGTCTTCGCGCTTGAGATGGGCGCCACGCTGTCCAAGACATTGCCCGGCCACGACGTGGACCTGTTTGACGACTACTGCGAGCACCTGCTGGTGCGCGACGTCGACAGCCAGGAAGTGATAGGCACCTACCGCGTGCTCACACCCACCCAGGCCAAGCGCGTGGGCAGCACCTACAGCGACACCGAGTTCGACCTGACGCGGCTGCGCGCGCTGCGCGAGCGCATGGTCGAGCTGGGCCGCAGTTGCGTGCATGCCGACCACCGCCACGGCGGCGTGATTCTGGCGCTGTGGGGCGCGCTGGCCGAATTCATGTCGCGCAACCAGCTCGACACCATGATCGGTTGCGCCAGCATCCCGATGCAGCACAACGGCGTGTCCACCGGCCATGCGGCCGCCAGCATCTGGCGCCAGGTCCGCGAGACGCACCTTGCCGCCATCGAGTACCGCGTCACGCCGCGCCTGGCCTTGCCGGTGGAAAGGCTGGACGACACGCTGGACGTGGAGCCGCCCGCGCTGATCAAGGGTTATTTGCGCCTGGGCGCCAAGGTGCTGGGCGCGCCGGCATGGGACCCCGATTTCAACTCGGCCGACCTGCCCATGATGATGCGCATCGCCGACCTGCCGCCACGCTATCTCAAGCATTTCTCCGGCAAACCGGTGCCGGGCAACACCGCGGAGGCCTGATGCGCAGCATGTTTGACGCCATGGGGGCGCTGGGCCACGGCTTGGTCGCAGGCGGCGACGACCATGACGATGACGACTCGCTGCGCAAGCGCTACCGCACCATCTTCATCTCCGACATCCACCTGGGCACGCCCGGCTGCCAGGCGGCGGCCCTGCTGGATTTTCTCAAGGCGCACCCCAGCGACAACCTGTACCTGGTGGGCGACATCGTGGACGGCTGGCAATTGCGCCGCCGCTGGTACTGGCCGCAGTCGCACAACGACGTGGTGCAAAAGCTGCTGCGTCGCGCCCGCAAGGGCTGCCGCATCATCTACGTGCCCGGCAACCATGATGAGTTTGCGCGTGAATTTATCGGCAACCAGTTCGGCGGCATCGAAGTCATCGATGAAGCCGTGCACACCACCGCCGACGGCCGCCGCTTGTGGATCATCCACGGCGACTACTTCGACGCGGTGGTGCAATGCGCCAAGTGGCTCGCCTACGTGGGCGACAACCTCTATGAATTCACGCTCAAACTCAACCGCCACCTGAACAGCCTGCGCGCCCGCATGGGCCTGCCTTACTGGTCGCTGTCGGCCTACCTGAAACAGAAGGTCAAGAGCGCGCTCAACTATGTCACTGATTTCGAGGTGGCTGTGGCCAATGAGGCGCGCCGGCGCGGTCACCAGGGCGTGGTCTGCGGCCACATCCACCGCGCCGAGATGCGCACCATCAACGGCGTGCTGTACTGCAACGACGGCGACTGGGTGGAAAGCCGCACGGCGCTGGTCGAAAACTTCGACGGCACGCTGGAGCTGGTGCACTGGGCGCCGGCCCACGAAACGCAGGGCCGCGGCCATGCAGCTTCCACGGTGGTCGTATGAGGATCGCCCTGGTCACGGATGCCTGGCAGCCACAGGTCAACGGCGTGGTCACCACCCTGGTGGAGCTGGTGCGCGAACTCGCGGAGCTGGGCCACCAGGTGGAGGTGATACATCCCAATCTTTTCAAGACGCGGCCTTGCCCGGGTTATGCCGGCATCGACTTGGCGGTGCGCCCCAAGCGCGGGCTGACGGAAAAGCTCGATGCCTTCCAGCCCGAAGCCATCCACATCGCCACCGAAGGCCCGCTGGGCTGGGCGGCGCGCGGCTACTGCCTCAAGCGTGGCCTGCGTTTCACCACGGCCTTTCACACCAAGTTCCCCGAGATCCTGCATGCGGCGCTCAAAATTCCGCTGTCCTGGGGTTACGCGCTGTTCCGCCATTTCCACAGGCCTTCGTCGGGCGTGATGGTGCCCACCCAGGGTGTGCTGCGCATGCTGGAGCAGCGTGGCTTCCAGAACCTGCGCGGCTGGACGCACGGTGTGGACACGCAGCTTTTCGGCTTTGAGCCGGAGCCGCGCCCGCATCCGCCCATGGGTGTCTTGCTGCGGCCAGTGTCTCTGTTTGTGGGCCGGGTGTCTTACGAGAAAAACATCGAATCCTTTCTCAAGCTCGACATTCCGGGCACCAAGGTGGTCTGCGGTGTCGGGCCCTTGGAGGAATCGCTCAAGCAGCGCTACCCGCAAGCGCGCTGGATGGGCGTGCTGGCCCGTGACGAGCTGGCCAAGGTCTATGCGGCGGCCGACGTCTTTGTTTTCCCGAGCCGCTCGGAAACCTTCGGCCTGGTGATGCTGGAAGCCATGGCTGCCGGCACGCCGGTGGCGGCTTATCCGGTCGACGGCCCGCTCGAAGTGCTGGGAAAAGCCGACGGAAGCTGTCACGGCGGTGTCATGAACGAAGATTTGCAACAGGCTTGTTACGGTGCGTTGGCCGTGCCGCGCCACGAAGCGCGCGCGCGTGCGTTGGACTTCAGCTGGGGGCATGCGGCGCAGCTTTTTGCGTCTTATCTCGTCAACGTCGCGCAAAATTCCGCGCAAACTGCCGTGCAGAGCGGCGTCCAGACTAACCCCATGGGTACGAAGGACAGCCAGGGGCCTCGCTTGCAAGCGCCCTCGGCTGGGAGCAACATCAGTTAAAAGTACTGTCACGCCTTTGTCATGAAACGCGTCAACACTCTGGATACGTTTGATGACAAAGCCCAATCTTGTTGATGCCCACTTCCCCCGCCTCGGTGGCCGCCGCCGCGCCACCCGTCCAGTTCCTGGATCGCGACCACAGCATTCTTGCTTTTAATGAGCGGGTGCTGGACTGGGCCAAGCGCCCGGATGTTCCGCTGCTGGAGCGGCTGAGGTTTCTGTGCATCGTGTCGTCCAACCTGGACGAATTTTTTGAGGTGCGCACCGCGCCCCATCTGACAGCGGCTCAGGCCAACGAACAAAAAGCGCCGTATTCGGTGCAATCCTTCAAGGCCTTGTCGTCGGCCGCGCACGACATGGTGGCGCGCCAGTATTCGCTTTATAACGACGACCTGTTGCCGGCTTTTGAGCGCCAGGGCATACGCATCGTCTCGCACGGCGAGCGCAACGCGGCCCAGCGCCGCTGGGTCAAGGAGTATTTCGAGCGGGAGGTGCGGCCGCTGCTGATCCCGGTCGGGCTGGATCCTTCTCACCCCTTCCCGCAGGTGGCCAACAAGTCGCTCAACTTCATCGTACGGCTGGGCGGCCATGACGCCTTCGGCCGCGAGAACGACATCGCCATCGTCAAGGTGCCGCGCGTGTTGCCGCGGCTGATCCACATGCCCTCGCGTGGCCACCACAAGGACGAACGGCTGTTCGTCTCGCTCTCCAGCGTGATCCGCGCCCATCTGGCTGAGCTGTTTCCCGGCCGCGAGATGGGTCAGTTCTCTCAGTTCCGCGTCACCCGCCACTCGGACCTCGCGGTCGACGAAGACGACGTCAAAAACCTGCGCACCGCCTTGCGCCAGGGCCTGGAACAGCGCCACTATGGGCAGGCCGTGCGGCTGGAAGTGTCGGCAGGTTGTTCTGAATACCTTGCCAACTTCCTGCTCAAGCAGTTCAACCTGCCGTCGCCGTCGCTGTACCGCGTTCACGGGCCCGTGAACCTGGTGCGCCTGACGCAGCTGGTGGATCTGGTCAACGACCCCAAGCTGCTTTTCCCCAGCTACCGGCCCTGCTACCCGACGCAGTTGCAGCCCGGGCAGTCCTTCTTCGAACGGCTCAAGGAAGGCGATGTGTCCATCCATCAGCCCTTCGAGAGTTTTGACGGCGTGCTCGCCTTTTTGCGCGAAGCCGTCAACGACCCGCAGGTATTGGCGATCAAGCAGACGATTTACCGCACCGGCGCCGATTCAGAACTGATGGTGCTGCTGCGCGAGGCCGTGCGGCGCGGCAAGGAAGTCACCGTGGTGGTGGAGCTCAAGGCACGCTTTGACGAAGAGGCCAACATCAACTGGGCGGAGATGCTGGAATCGATAGGCGCGCAGGTGGTGTACGGCGTCGTGGGTCTGAAGACCCACGCCAAGATGCTGCTGGTCACGCGCCGCGAAGGCCGGCAGCTGGCGCGTTACGCCCATTTGTCCACCGGCAACTACAACCCGCGTACAGCGCGGCTTTACACCGACCTGAGCTACCTCACGGCCGACCCGCTGATGACAGCCGACATCGACAACGTCTTTGTGCACCTGGCCAGCCAGAGCCGCCTGCCCAAGCTGCACCACCTGCTGCTCGCGCCTTTCCAGCTCCACCACAAGCTGATCGAAAAAATCGACGCGCTCGCCGATGCCGCCCTGCAGGGCAAGGACACGCGCCTGGTGGCCAAGATGAATGCGTTGACCGACGAAGACCTGATGCTGGCATTGGTCAGGGCAGGGCGGTGCGGCGTGAAGATCGATTTGATTGTGCGCGGCGCCTGCATGCTGCCGGCTCAGGTGCCGGGCGTGACCGACAACATCCGCGTGCGCTCCATCATCGGCCGTTTTCTTGAGCATTCGCGGGTGTTCTATTTCCGCTGCGCTGAAGAGGAGACTTTGCTGCTTTCCAGTGCCGACTGGATGAACCGAAACATGCTGCGCCGGGTCGAGTTGGCCTGGCCGGTGACCGACCCGGTGATTCGCCAGCGCATCATTGACGAATGCCTCGTAGCCTACCTGCATGACGGGCGCGACGCCTGGGACTTGCAACCCGACGGCAGCTACCTGCGCGTGACTTCCCACGGCGAGGCGCCGCGCCACGGCGCGCAGGCGGCCCTCATGGCCCGCTATTCAGCTCCTCAACACCAGGACAAATAACATGGACCTCATCTTGTGGCGTCATGCGGAAGCGGAAGACTGGCCAGAAGGTGATCCACAAGGCGGCAGCGACCTGGAGCGCTCACTCACAGCGCGTGGCGAGAAGCAGGCCGCCCGCATGGCCAACTGGCTGGACCGCCAGCTGCCCGAAGGCGCCCGTATCTTTGTGAGTCCGGCGCGCCGTTGCGAGCAGACCGCGCTGGCGCTGGGACGCAAATACAAAATCAGGAACGAACTGGCGCCCGATGCCACGGCTGCGCAACTACTGGAGCTGGTGCAATGGCCCTCGGCCAAGTCGCCCATCCTGGTGGTGGGCCACCAGCCCATACTCGGCGAAACCATCGCGCAATTGCTGGGCCTGCAGGCCAGCGATTGCCCCGTCAAGAAAGGGGCTGTCTGGTGGTTGCGCAGCCGCGACCGCGAGGGGCACAATCAGACGGTGGTGGTGACGGTGCAGTCGCCTGAAGTGCTCTGAGCTGGAACGAATCAGGGCAAGGCGTCTGGCGGGCAGGCCGTGCCGCCAGCTGCAACCTTCAGCACATGCGTGTATAAATCATCGTGGTGCTTACGCCACTGTGGCCCAGCAGTTCCTGCACTGTGCGAATGCCGTGCCCGACTGCAGCAAAATGCAAGTGGCTTACAGGAGTTTTTATGTCCAGATTAGATCGCAAGTGCCAGGATATACCGCAGGTTTTAGGGCATACATTACATTAGGCAGCGCAACACCCAGTCCGATGCTCTCAGACAATTCCTTGCCCGCTTGGCTGCACACCCTGCTTTGCATTGTCTTGGGTATGCCATTCGCACTCCCGTTGCTGTTCTATGGCGCCAAGGCTCTCTCAACTCGCCACCTCGAGCCGCTCAGTGGTCCCGAGTTCGGTCAGTACTTCTTCGGCCCCGATGCGGTTTCCGGCGTGCCGGCCCAAGTAGCTGGAATAGCCCTTGTGATGTATGGTTTCGCGTTCCTGTCTCTTTCCGTCGCCTTCACGCGGCATGCCGAGGAACGAGTCCTGCTGCGCAGGCTGCCTTGGGTCCTGCTCGCTCTTGGCGTCGGGGCAACCTTTTTGGTCAAGCACTGAAAAACGCCGCTGAGTTTGTCCATGCGCCGAAATGCACCACTCAAATCACACCTCTCGGCCGTCCGGCGAGCTCCCGGCAGCTTCAACGTTAGACGCCAATGAGACATAGTCGCCGCTGGGCTTTGATCGCGCTCGCTTCTCTTTGCGCCTGTGAAGGCGGCGGTGAAACGGCTTCCTTCGCGAATGGTGCGGCCACACTCAAAATGCCGAATGGCTTCCGGGTTGTGCGTTCCGACAATCCGAACGGGATCACCATTGGTTCTACAGGCAACGCATACATCGAAGTACGCTTCGTGTATCAATCGTTCCGCGAACAGGCAAAGATCAACCCTGGCGTCTCGCGGACGTTTCTCAATGGCTATGCCGGAACCTTTGGCGCAGAGCGGCTTTCAATTGGCGGTCCGTCTACGGGTGCAATCATTCAAGCCCCTGTGAGCATTGGCACTCCGCAGGAACCAGGTTATGAATCGTTTGGTGCCGTCGCGTTCCCGGATGCACTTGTCACTTTCAGGCTGGTGGCGCAGGGCACAAAGGGAGCCGAGCTTATCCTTGAGTTCAAGGCGTCAGGGCTATCTTCGTTGTTGTCCGGGCTCAGTGCGGTTGGCGCCTAGCCCTTCCATCGAGAGGACGTCACAAGGGCTACGCCCTTGCGCTGCCTCTCATGTCAAACGTTATGCTGCACAACCACACGCGGCGAGGCCTGCCGGGTCAGAAGCGCGGTGCCTGAGACGTTCGTCGAGGCCTCGCTTGGCACTCCGGCGGTTGTCTCTCGTCTCTAGCGCCTGACCACAAACTCAATCCCACCATGACTGTTTCCCACCGAAAACCCCAGGTTTGCGTACTCGGCAGTGCCGAGCCCGGATCCCGCGCCTACGAGCTTGCCGGCGAGGCCGGTGAAGTGCTGGCCCGGCTGGCCATCACTGTTGTGAGCGGCTGCGGCAGCCCCGCAACCCGGGTTGCCGCCGAGCGGGCCATCCAGGCCAAGGGCCTGGTGCTCAGCATCGTGCCTCCCGACCAGATGCCACCGCCGGATTGGCCCGCCACGGTGGTGTTGCCGTGCGGCATGGGGGATGCGCGCAATCTTTTAATGGCGCTTGCCGGCGATGCCTGCATCGTCATCGGCGGCCGCGCGGGCACCAAATCCGAGGTTCACCTGGCCTGGCTTCACAAACGGCCGCTGCTTCCCTTGGTGGGCTGCGGCGGCTGGTCCGACGAGTTGCCGTCCAATCCTCCCGACGAGCGGGAAAATTCTCCCATCCTGCCCTGGAGCACTGTCGCCGAGCTGGAGGCGAATCTCCGCAGTCTGGGGCTGGTCAGGTCGCCGGACGCCTAGGTCGAGCGCCGGCGACTGCTGCAGCCTTTAAGCGCCCGAGGGGCGGCCGGTCTTGATCGCAGGGACCTGCTCCAGCGCCGTCAGGAAGGCTGCGTCGGACAGGCTGGCCAGCAGCTTGATGCCTGCGCGCAGCAGTTCGCTTTTCTTGGCGGGGCGGGTCAGTTTGGTGGCGCGCTGTTTGAGCTCGTCGAGCACCACGTATTCAGTCTTGGGGATGGTGAAGCTGTCGCGCACCAGTTTTGGCTTTTTCGTTTTCTCTGGCTTTGCGGCCTTCACGGGTTTGGCACTTGCCTGGGGCTTGGCGGCCGGCTTCTTGGGGGCGGCCTTTTTCACTGTGGCCTTCTTGACTGTGCCTTTGCCGGCAGGAGCCTTGGCGGAGGATGCCTTTTTCGGGGTGGGTTTGACGGCGGTCTTCACAGGTGCCTTTGGCGTCACCGGTGCTGGTGCAGGGGCGGCGGCCTTTGTGAGGGTCTTTGCAGTTGCTTTTTTGCTGGTAGCCATGGATTGATCCTTTTTTGTGTGCGGCTGAATAAACCGTATATACAGTTTATACGGTTTATTTGAAGGCGGTCAAGCCTTGGCCCGGCGACGGCCGTGCGTGCGAAGCGACGATTGATCAGAGGGAGGGGCGGGGAGGAAGAAACGAAGCGGATCAGGCGCTCGGGACAACCAGCGTCCACGGCGTCTTCTGCCAGGCCAGCACTTCTTCCTGCAGCAGGTGGGCCGATTGCGGAAAGGCCTGCGCCCAGCCGGCACGGCAATTCAGCACAAAAATCCGGCCGGGCTCAGCGCCGCATTCGAGTTGCAGGCCCTTGAGGTCAGGCTCGCGGCGCGCATGGCACAGAATGACCGCCAGGCGCAGGCAGAGCAGCTGCTGGATGAAGACCCGGTCTTCAAAATCGACTTCAAGCTTGCGCAGCTTGCCGCGATGGCCCAGCACCAGGAGGCTCAGGCGGTGCAGCTCGGGCAGGGCGAAACCGGGCGCGTCGGCGTTGTCCAGGATGTAGGCGCCATGCTTGTGGTAGTCGCTGTGCGAGATCTGGCTGCCGATTTCATGCAGTTGCGCGGCCCACTCGAGCTTGCGCTGGAATCGTGCGACATCGGCGGCGGGCAGGGCGGCGCCGGCCATCGCGAACAGGTGTTTGGCCACCTTGCTGACTCGCTGGGCCTGAGTGGCATCAGCATTGAATTTGCTCGACAGGCGCTGCACGGTGGTGGAGCGCAGGTCAGTCAGGTCCTGCTCGCGGTCCAGCAGGTCGTAAAGCACGCCGTGGCGCAGCGCGCCTTGGGCGGCTTCCATGTGAGAGATGCCGAGCAGGTCGAACACGGCGCGCAGCACGCTGACGCCACCGCCTATGACGGCGCGCCTGTCGTCCTTCATGCCGTCCAGTTTCAGGCGATCGGCGCTTTGCGCCTTGAGCAGGCGGTCCAGCAGCCAGTCGAGGCCCTCGCGCGTGACCTGGCCCGCGGGCCAGCCCGAGGCGGTCAGCACGTCGCTGACTGCGCCAATGGTGCCGGAGGAGCCGTAGGCCGTGTCCCAGGCGTCGGCGCGGTAGGCGTTGACGGCTTCGTCGAGCACGGCCTTGGCGGCCACCTCGGCGGTCGTGAAAGCACGCGTGGTGAATTGCCCGTCGGGAAAGTACTTCATGGACCATGCCACGCTGCCGACCCGGTAGGACTCCATGGTGCGTGCTTCCAGGCCCTTGCCAAGAATCATCTCGGTGGAGCGCCCGCCTATGTCAACGACCAGCCGGCGCTCGTCGGATTGCGGCAGCAAATGGGCCACGCCCTGGTAGATCAGGCGGGCTTCCTCGCGGCCTGGAATCACGTCGATGGGGAAGCCGAGAATCTTGTGGGCGCGCGCGAGGAATTCTTCGCGGTTGCGCGCCTCGCGCAGGGTCTGCGTGGCGACCGCGCGAACCTGGTATTTCTTGAAGCCCGCCAGCCGTTCGCCGAAGCGCGCCAGGCAGTCCCAGCCGCGCTGCATGGCTTCGGGGGTCAGGTTGCGGTCGGCGTCCAGCCCGTTGCCCTGGCGGACGGTTTCCTTGAGGTATTCGGTGCGGTGTATGCGGCCGTGGTCAAAGCGGCCGATTTCGAGGCGAAAGCTGTTGGATCCCAGGTCCACAGCTGCGAGCAGCGTTCCATTTTGCATGCCTGAGTTTAAGGGCTGTGCATAGCCGTCGCGCGGGACTCGCATGAGCATTGCGGCTGGCCTAGCCGATGAGCCGGCCGTCGACCGTCATCATGCTCTGGGTGACGTAGGTGCTGCTGCGGCGCTGGGGGTTGAAGCTCACGCTGAAGCCGCCCATGTTCATGGCGCCGCGGCGCTGAAATGCGCCCAGGACGCTTTGCCGATTCAGCGGCCCGTCCACCTCATTGAGCACCTCGTAGGTGTAGCGGGCAGCGATAAAGCCGGCCAGGCTGAGGGCTGCGGGCGGCTCGTCGAACAGCCGCGCCAGGGTTTCGCGGTAGGTCCTGACAATCGGCAGGCTGGCGTTGACCAGGGGCACGGGCTGGGTGGCGATCACGGGGGTGTTGCGCGCCGCGCCCATTTGCAACATGGTCTGCAGGTTCACGTCCGCCAGGGCCACGATGTAGCGCTGGCGGGATTGTTTCTCCAGGCCTTGCGTGAATTCGGCCAGTTCGGGTGTGCCGCCCACGAAGAGCAACACGGCGGGCGTGCGGGGCGTGAGCTTCTGGCCCAGCGCGCGCAGGTCGTTGGAACCCTTGAAGGACTGCAGCTTGAGCTGCAGGGCCGTGGCGATGCGGTCGACGTCTGCGTGGTAGGCGCTGTAATCCTGCGCCGTGGCGTAGATCGCCCCCAGTTCCTTCAGGCCCATGGTGGAGAGGCTTTTGAGCGCGTAGGCCATCTGTTCCTGGCGCGCCGCAAAAATCGGGAAGGTCTTGTCGTCGATTTCGAGGCTGGAGTTCTGCAGCCAGGGCGCCACGTGCGCCATCGGCAGCCCGCCTTTGTGGGAGAGGTCCACGACCTGGCCGGCCACAAGGTCGCCGACGCTGCCCGAAAGTGCCACGCAGGCGGGGTTGTCCCTGACCGAATCGAGCGCCGCCTTGAGGCCAGCCGGCGTGCCGTCGGTTTCGAGCGTCTGGTGTTCGATGCGGCGTCCGCGAATGCCGCCTTTGGCATTGATGTCCTGCCAGGCGGCGCGTGAGCCGATCAGGAAATCCTTGGAGACGTCCTGTTGGGCCTGTGAGAAATCCACCACCTGCGCCACGATAAGGCTGCGCGATGCGGATTTCTGGGCCCATGCGGGCGCGGCAACGCCGGCCGCCAGCAGGCCGGCGTGCTGCAACAACCGGCGGCGAGGGAGGAGGGGATGGGACAGTGGCATAAGGAAATTCCTGGCTATGTTTCGCGGTCAGATGTCAGATGACGTACGGCGAAACTGTGAAGGCCCCTGCTTTCCGAAAAAAGCAGGGGCCTGGATCGATTCAAGCCAAGGCGTTTGGCCCTGGCGATACCTTGGCGGGTATCTGCTGGTATCTACTGGTATCAGCGGGTTGGCGGGATCAGGACGGCGTCCACCACATGAACCACACCGTTGGTAGCGGAGATGTCGGCGGTCTGGACCATGGCGTCTTCGACCGTGACGAATTCACCGGCCTTGGAAAGCGCCACATTGGCGCCATTGACGGTTTTGCTGTTGCCGTTCTTGACGTCCGCAGTCATGACCTTGCCGGGAATCAGGTGGTAGTTCAGCACGGCCTTGAGTTTGGCCGGGTCTCTTGCCAGTTCGTCCATGGTCTTGGCGGGCACTTTGGCGAAGGCCTCGTTGGTGGGGGCGAACACGGTGTAGGGGCCGGCGCCTTTGAGCGTGTCGGTCAGGCCGGCCTTGGCCACCAAGCCGTTGAGTGTGCTCAGTTGGGATTGGGCGGCAATGGTGTCGGCGACGGACACCGGGGTGGGGGAAGTGGCGCAGCCGGAGAGGGCGGCGACGGCGGCGGCAAGGACCAGAAAGCGGCGGTTCAGCATGGAATTTCTCCTGATTAAGAACAGGGCCAAGCGTAGGAGCCGCCGGTGACGGATTCGTGACGGAAATTTAAAGGTTTTGTGACGCCGAGAGGTGTGAAGGCGGCTCTGGGCACTGTCATATTTGTCACAAGCTTGTCACACAAGATTCCTACAGTCGACGCATGTCCCCTGGTAACCCCAGCTAACCCAAGCCGATTCCAAGCCAATTTCACGCCAATTCCAAGCTACTCCAAGCTGATTTCCGGTAATTCCAACCATTTCCAACCCAGAGGTATTCTGATGAACCTGACTCTCAAAGCTTCCCTGACGGCCGCAATGGGCCTTGCCTTCACCTCTTTTGCCACCCTGGCCACGGCCCAGGACGTGACCGGCGCCGGTGCAAGCTTCCCGGCTCCCCTGTATTCGAAGTGGGCTGCCGACTACAACAAGGCCACCGGCGTCAAGATCAATTACCAGTCCGTCGGCTCCGGCGCCGGCATCAAGCAGATCGAAGCCAAGACGGTGGATTTCGGTGCTTCCGATGCGCCCCTGAAGGACGAAGAACTCAAGGCCAAAAACCTGGTGCAGTTCCCCACCGTGATCGGTGGCGTGGTGCCCGTGGTCAACATCAAGGGCATCGCCCCCGGCCAGATGAAGCTCAACGGCCAGCTTCTGGGCGACATCTACCTGGGCAAGATTACCAACTGGAACGATGCAGCCATCAAGGCGCTGAACCCCGGCCTGGCCTTGCCTGACGCCGCCATCGCACCGGTTCGCCGGGCCGATGGTTCCGGCACCAGTTTTGCATTCACCAACTACCTGAGCCAGGTCAACGCCGAGTGGAAGGCCAAGGTCGGTGAAGGCACTGCAGTGAACTGGCCCGTGGGCGCCGGTGGCAAGGGCAATGAAGGCGTGGCTGCATTCGTCGGCCGCCTGCCCAACTCCATCGGTTATCTCGAGTACGCCTACGTCAAGCAGAACAAGATGACCTACGTGCAGATGCAAAACCAGAGCGGCAGCTTCGTGTCTCCTGATGACGAAACCTTCAAGGCTGCAGCCGCTGGAGCCGACTGGACCAAGACCTTCTACCAGATCCTGAACAACAAGCCAGGCAAGGATTCGTGGCCCATCACGACCGCCACCTACATCATGATGCAAAAGAGCCAGGACAAGCCGGCCCAGGCCGCTGCCGCCCTGAAGTTCTTCGAGTGGGTCTACAAGGGTGGCGACAAGACTGCAACCGACCTGGACTATGTGCCCATGCCTGCGAGCGTCAAGACGCTGATCGAAAAGTCCTGGGCTGATATCAAGGACACCTCCGGCAAGGCCGTTGCGTACAAATAAGACAGCCATCTTCATTGCTGCCCATATTGCCCAGAACATAGGGGTTTTCCAACGTGTCCTCTACACTTCCCGCGAGCCGGGCCGCTTTTGACCACCCGGTCAAATCGTCCGGACGCGATATGGCTACACCACCCCCCAATAACCCAGTGCGCAGAAGCCCGCTGGCAGACCGGCTCTTCGGCTGGGCTGCCCAGGGAGCGGCGCTCCTGACCCTGGGATTGTTGTTTGGCATCCTGATCTCGCTGCTCATCGGCGCATGGCCGGCGATCAGCAAATACGGCCTCGGCTTCCTGACCAGCAGCGTATGGGACCCTGTCAAGAACGAGTATGGCGGTCTGGTGATGATCTACGGGACGCTGGCGACCTCTCTCATTGCGCTGGTCATCGCCGTCCCGGTGAGTTTTGGGATTGCCCTTTTTCTGACCGAGTTGTCGCCGGCCTGGCTCAAGCGTCCGCTGGGCACGGCCATCGAGTTGCTGGCGGCGGTGCCTTCCATCGTGTACGGCATGTGGGGCCTGCTGGTTTTCGGCCCGATTCTGGCCACCTATGTGCAGCAGCCGCTGCAGGGCCTGCTCAAGGGCGTGCCTTACCTGGGCGCCCTGGTATCCGGCCCGCCTGTGGGCATCGGCATCCTGTCCGCCGGCATCATCCTGGCCATCATGATCATTCCCTTCATCGCCTCGGTAATGCGGGACGTGTTTGAAGTGACGCCGCCGCTGTTGAAAGAGTCCGCCTATGGGCTGGGTGCGACGACCTGGGAAGTGGTCGGCAAGGTCGTGCTGCCCTATACCAAGGCAGGCGTCATCGGCGGAGTCATGCTGGGTCTGGGCCGCGCGCTGGGCGAGACGATGGCTGTCACTTTTGTGATCGGCAACGCCAACCAGCTTGCCTCGCTATCGGTGTTCGAGGCGGCCAACAGCATCACGTCTGTCCTTGCAAACGAGTTCGCCGAGGCCAGCAGTGACATGCATCGCGCGGCGCTTTTGTACCTCGCACTGGTGCTGTTTTTCATTACCTTTGTGGTGCTCACTTTGTCCAAACTGCTGCTTAGCCGCATGAAGAAGAGCGAAGGGAAAAAATCATGAGTACTGGCAAAGCCCTGCTGGACGCCAAGACGCTGGCCGAAACGCGCCAGGCCAGATTTGCGTCCCGGGACCGTGTTAACAAGATTGCCCTGGCGCTGTCATTTGCGGCGATGGCCTTCGGTGTGTTCTGGCTTGTCTGGATTCTCTGGGAAACGCTGCGTCTTGGCGTGAGCGGACTGTCCCTGTCAATCTTCACGGAAATGACGCCCGCACCCGGTGACGAGGGCGGCTTGCTCAATGCCATCGCGGGTTCGCTGGTGATGGTGGGCATTGCCACCTTTATCGGTACACCGATCGGCATCATGGCCGGCATTTACCTGGCGGAATACAACCCGCGTGGCTGGTTGTCATCCGTGGTCCGGTTTGTCAACGACATCTTGCTGTCGGCGCCATCCATCGTGATCGGCCTGTTTGTCTATGCCCTTGTGGTCGCACGGTTCCAGAGTTATTCCGGCCTTGCCGGTGCGCTGGCTTTGTCGCTGATCACCATCCCCGTCGTCATTCGCACCACCGAGAACATGCTGCAGCTGGTGCCTCCCGGCTTGCGGGAAGCGGCTTACGCGCTGGGCACGCCCAAGTGGAAAGTCATCCTGGCGATCACCTTGCGTGCGGCGCGTGCCGGTGTGGTGACAGGCGTGCTGCTGGCCGTCGCCCGCATCGCCGGTGAAACCGCTCCACTGCTTTTCACGGCCTTGAACAACCAGTTCTGGTCCTCCGACCTGACGTCTCCCATGGCCAGCCTGCCGGTCACGATTTTCAAGTTCGCGATGAACATTGATCCGAACCTGCAGAAGCTCGCCTGGGCTGGTGTGTTCCTGATCACTGTCGCCGTGTTGGCACTTAACATCTTCGCGCGCATTTTGACGCGGAGCAAGAATTAAAGGGAAATCAAATGGTTGCAACAGTTGCTACCCAGGCGCCCCGCGCCAAGATTGCGGTGAAGGACCTGAACTTCTACTACGGCAAGTTCCACGCCCTCAAGAGCATCAACCTCGACATCCCCGAGAACAAGGTAACGGCCTTCATCGGGCCCTCGGGCTGCGGAAAGTCGACGCTGCTGCGCACCTTCAATCGCATGTTCGAGCTTTATCCCGAGCAGCGCGCCGAGGGTACGATCGCACTGGATGGCGAGAACCTGCTGACCAGCAAGCAGGACGTGGCTCTGATCCGCGCCAAGGTCGGTATGGTGTTCCAGAAGCCGACGCCTTTCCCTATGTCGATCTACGACAACATCGCTTTCGGTGTGAAGCTGTTTGAAAGCCTCAATGCGTCGGACATGGACGAACGCGTCGAGTGGGCGCTGCGCAAGGCCGCGCTCTGGACCGAAGTCAAGGACAAGCTCAACCAGAGCGGCTCCAGCCTCTCGGGCGGCCAGCAGCAGCGCCTGTGCATTGCCCGCGGCATCGCCATCAAGCCCGAAGTGCTGTTGCTGGACGAACCATGCTCGGCGCTGGACCCGATTTCCACCGCCAAGGTGGAAGAGCTGATCGCCGAGCTGAAGAACGATTACACGGTGGTCATCGTGACGCACAACATGCAGCAGGCCGCCCGCTGCAGCGACTACACGGCCTATATGTACCTGGGCGACCTGGTTGAGTTCGGCGCCACCGAGGATCTGTTCTTCAAGCCAAAACGAAAAGAAACAGAAGACTACATCACAGGCCGTTTCGGCTGAATACGGACTGAGGAACACACATGCCTGATAAACACCTATCGACGCAGTTTGACAGCGAGCTCAACGGCGTCTCTTCGCGCGTCATGGAGCTCGGCGGCCTGGTCGAATCGCAGATTCGTCTCGCCATTTATGCGCTGTCGCAGTTCAGCGCCGAGAGCGCCAACCAGGTCATCGAAACCGAAGTGCGCGTCAATGCGATGGAAATCGACATCGACCGCGAGCTCTCGTCCATCATCGCGCGGCGCCAGCCCACGGCGCGCGACTTGCGCTTGCTGATCGCTATCTCGAAGACCACGGCCAACCTGGAGCGCGCCGGTGATGAAGCTGAGAAGATCGCGCGCATGGTCAAGTCCATCATCGAGAGCGGCTCGGCTCGGTCTCTGCCTTCGTCCGACCTGCGCGTGGCAGCGGAGCTTGCCTCCGGCCTGCTGCGCAAGGCGCTGGATGCCTTTGCCCGGCTGGACACCGCGGTGGCGGTATCCATCCTCAAGGAAGACGACCAGATCGACCAGGAGTTCGACGGCTTTGTGCGCAAGCTCATCACCTACATGATGGAAGACCCACGCACCATTTCGCCGAGCCTGGACCTGTTGTTCGTGGCCAAGGCCATTGAACGCGTGGGCGACCATGCCAAGAACATCGCGGAATTCATCATTTACATCGTCAAAGGGGCTGATGTGCGCCATACCCCGATGGAGCAAATTGAGTCTGCAGTGAAATGACCCCCACGGTCGCTCACTGCGTGTAGCTTCCTGCCCCCGAGGGGGCCGCTGCGCCTGCGGCCCGGCAAAGCCGGTTCCGCGGCCCTTGCTGGTGTGAGGATCTGTCAACAGGTGACGCGACTTTTTCTGCAGTTAAGAATACATTTTCATCATGAAACACCAGCCACGCATCCTGATTGTTGAAGACGAGCCAGCCATTGCCGAACTGATTGCCGTCAACCTGCGGCACGGCGGCTTTGACCCCGTGGTGGCGGAAGACAGTGTGTCGGCCCAGCGCGAGCTCGACGCCGTGCTGCCCGACGCCATCCTGCTCGACTGGATGCTGCCGGGCCAAAGCGGCCTGGCGCTGGCCCGCCACTGGCGCAAGCAGGCGCGCACGAAAAGCATTCCCATCCTGATGTTGACGGCGCGCGGCGATGAGCCCGACAAGGTGGCTGGGCTGGACGCGGGCGCCGACGACTACATCACCAAGCCGTTTTCCACGCAGGAACTGCTGGCCCGCATACGCGCCGTGCTGCGCCGCCGCGCACCTGAGTCGGTCAATGACAGCGTGACGGTGGGCGGGCTGGTCCTGGACGCCGCCACGCATCGCATTGCCTACCTGGGCCAGGAGTTGAAGCTGGGCCCGACCGAGTTCAAGCTGCTGCACTACCTGATGAAACATGCTGAGCGCGTGCACAGCCGCAGCTCGTTGCTCGACAAGGTCTGGGGCGACCACGTCTTCATTGAAGAGCGCACCGTTGATGTTCACGTCAAGCGCCTGCGCGAGGCCCTGGGCTCGGCCGGTACCATGGTGGAAACCGTGCGCGGCGCCGGTTACCGGCTGACGGCAATGGCCGCCAACAGCCCGGTCGTCGCTGCGGCACAATCCAGCGCATGATCAGTCGCTGGATTGTTTTCGCCGCCTGCATGCTTGCAGGCGGCGGTTTGGGCTTTTGGGCACGCACTGTGAACGGCCTGAGCTTCGGGCTGGGCATAGGCCTGGCGATAGCCGCCATGGTCTGGCTGGTGATCGACAGTTTTTTCATCAACCGCCTGCTGCGCTGGTTGCGCACCGAACAAAGCAACGAAACGCCCGCCGTGATGGCCGGCAACGCGCCCAGCCTGCCGGGCGTCTGGGGCGAGGTGGCGGACCGCACCCGTCGGCTGCTCAAGAACCGCGACCAGCAAAACCGGGAAAGCCAGGCCCGCCTGGACGAATTCCTGGCGGCCATGCAGGCTTCGCCGAGCGGCGTGGTGCTGCTGGACGCGCAGGGCCGCATTGAATGGTGCAACCAGATGGCCAGCCAGCATTTCGGCTTCGACGCCCAGCGCGACGTGATGCAGCACATCGCCAACCTGGTGCGCGACCCGGCCTTCAAGGCTTACATGGCGACCGGCAACTTCGCGCATGACGTGGTCATTCCGGGCAGCGCCAGCACGCCGGCGCGACCGGTGAAGCTTTCGGTGCACGTGCATTCCTACGGCAAGGACCGCAAGCTGCTGCTGTCGCGCGACATCACAGCCGTGGAGCTGGCCGAGGCCATGCGCCGCGATTTCGTGGCCAATGTATCGCATGAGATCCGCACGCCGCTGACGGTGCTGTCCGGCTTTATCGAAACCCTGCAAACCCTGCCGCTCAAGGAGCCTGAGCGTGCCCGCTACCTGGCATTGATGGCGCAGCAATCGCAGCGCATGCAGACTTTGGTGAGCGATTTGCTGACCTTGTCGCGCCTTGAAGGCAGCCCTTTCCCGAGTGCCAATGACTGGATGACCTTGGGCGCGCTGCTGGCCCAGTGTGAACAGGAGGCCAGGGCCTTGTCGGCGGTGATCGCGCCGCAGGGGCACAGGCTGGAGTTCGACACCGGCCCCGTCTCAGAAATCGCCGGTGTGCAGACCGAGCTTTACAGCGCCATGTCCAACCTGGTGACCAACGCGGTGCGTTACACGCCCGAGGGCGGATTGGTGCGCGTGAGCTGGACATTGCTGGAAGACGGCCGCGGTGAGTTCAAGGTCAAGGACACCGGCCCCGGCATTGCGCCTGAACACTTGCCGCGCCTGACGGAGCGCTTTTACCGCATAGACCGCAGCCGTTCACGTGAGACCGGCGGCACTGGCCTGGGCCTGGCCATCGTCAAGCACGTGGCCCAGCGCCATGGCGCCGAACTGCATATTGAAAGCGAGCCAGGACAGGGCTCGTGCTTTTCCATTGTGTTTCCTGCTGCGCGCGTGCGCCGGGTTCAGCTTGCCCAGGCCGCCTAAACAGGCCGCGCTGCGGATGCAAGCGGCGCCTGCAGGCTGCGCCTGACGGCGTGCCATAGCAAACCGAGGAAGCAGGCCGCCACCAGCGCGATGGCTATGGTGCTGGCGGCCCAGAAGCTGGCGGCTGATTGCGTGGCCGCGTGGCCGGCGATGCCCTCATAGGCCAGCCGGTAGCCGCCCAGCAGTCCCAGGCCCCACAGCAGTACCCCGTAAAGCGCCAGCGGGGCGATGGTGATGCGGTAGCAGCGCAGCAAAAACGCGGTCAGGGCCTGGGTCGCGTCGGCTACATGGTAGAAGGCCACCCACACCAGCAACGACGACGCCAACGCGATGATCTCGGGGCTGCTCGAATACCAGCCGGCCAGTAGAGGCCCGGCCATGGAGACAAAAGCCGCCAGCACGACAGCCATCAGCCCGGTGAGCTTGAGCCCCAGCAACACCACGCGCTTGGCGTAGTCCGGCCGGCCGGCGCCCATCCAGAAGGACACGCGCGCGCTGCAGGCAATCGCCATCGACAGCGGCATCATGTAGAGCACCGCCGCCACGCTGGAGGCGATCTGGTGGCTGGCCGATGCCACCGTGCCCAGTCGGGCGATGAAGAGTGCCATCAGCGTGAACGAGGTGACTTCCACCAGGTAGGCCAGCCCGCCGGGGATACCCAGGCGCGCGAAGTTGCCGATCTGCGACCAGTCGGGCCGCTCCATACGCTGCCAGATGCGATAAGGGTTGTACATGGACCTTGTCCAAAGCATCAGCAGGGCCAGCACCATCAGCAGGTAATTGACGATCAGCGTGGCCCAGGCGCAGCCCACGGCGCCCATGGGTTCCACGCCGGCGCCGCCGGCCACCAGCCAGATGGACAACGGAATCTTGACCAGCAGGGCGCCCACCTGCAACCAGGTGACCAGCAGCGGCTTGCCGAGCGACTGGTTGAAGGTGCTGTAGATGCGAAAGAGCAACGAAGGCGCAAACGCGAAAGCCAGCACCGCGAGGTAGTGCTGCACCTCGTCGCGCATCAGTTCAGGCACCTGGGCCCAGCGCAGAAGCGGGCCGGGGAACAGCATCGCCGCCATGCCCACCATCACGATGAAGCCGCACAGGTACATGCTTTGCCGCAGGGACGCGCCCACGGCCTCGTGGCGGCGCGCGCCCAGCATTTCGGACCAGATGGGCAGCAACGCCTGCACGATGCCGATCAGCCCCACATACACGCTGACATAGAGAGCCGAGCCCACCGACAGCGCGGCGAGCGCTTCATCGCTGTAGCGGCCCGCTATCACTGTATCGGCAACGCCGAAGGCCATGACGGCCAGTTGGCCGACCAGGACGGTGCCCGCGTGCCGGCTGATGACCTTGAGCTCGCTCAAGGCCGGGTCTTGCCGTTGGCGCGGCGGGAAGGAGCCGGTTGTTTTGCCGGGCCGTCCTGGCTGACCCGTTTGTAGAGCAGCACGTTCTCGGTCTTGTCCGTGGGGCGGCGCACCGTCGCCTGGAAGGCCCAGTCGGGCAGGTTGACCCGGCTGCTGAGCGTGGGCTGGGCTTCCACGTCGACGATCAGGTAGGGGCAGCTGGCTTGCGCGCCGGCCTGGCGCAGCTCAAGCTGGCCGTGGTACTGCAGGGCGGCGGCTTGCGCGCTGCCTATGCCGTAGATTTCGACGCAGGCGTTTTTGTCCACCAGGCTGGCCATCTGGCGCGACAGGGGGGCAAGGCTGCGCGCATAGTCGAGCAGCGGCAGCCACAGCGTCATCAGCAGCAGCCAACACAACGTGGCGCCGCCGGCCGGCAGCACCAATGATTTCCAGACGGCCGCGCGCTGGGCGCCGGCGCGCCATTTGACAAGCCAGGCCCAGGCGACGGTGGCGGCCAGCGCAAAAAGAAAGGCCAGCCAGGAAAAGCTGGGCTCGAAACCCGGCGCCAGCTTGGCCACATTGGCGGCGGGCTGGCGCGGCACGCCGGTCTGCATGGCGATCCAGACGACCCAGATGATGATGCCGCAGCCGGTGAAGAACAGCAGCGTGAACCAGTCGATCAGCGAGGCCACGCTGCGCTTGAGCGTGGGCAGCGCAAAGGCGGCCAGCGCGGCCAGCGGCGGCAGGCTCAGCAACAGGCTGCGGTCGGATGCGGTGGTGGTCAGCGTGGCGGCCGCGGCCATGGCGGCAAACCACAGCGGCAGGGCGACGTGGCGGCTGGCCAGCTGGCGGCGCCAGCGGTAAAGCGTCCACATCGCCAGCGGCCAGGCCGGCCAGGTGAACCACAGCAGCAGGCGCCCCAGGCTGCGCCAGTCCTTCCAGGCGGAGGCGTCGTCGGCGCCGGGCAGGTGGATGCGCCAGCGCCAGAGATCCAGGCTGTAGGCCAGCAGCGCGACCCCCAGCGTGATCGCGGTGATCAGCAGCACCCAATGCCAGGACTGCTGCCTGGCCGCGGGATCGGCCTGGTCCGTGCCCCAGTGCATGTGGGTCCACTCCACTAGCGCGCCACCCACGCCCAGCAGGAGGGCCAGCGTGGGCGCACCGCTCAGCGTGAGCCCGGCCAGGCCGATCAGCAGGCCGAAGGCCGGCCCAAGGATTTTGGTGGCGCGGCGATAGGGGCTGGCCGCCATGGCGTAGAAGGCCAGGGCGGTGAAGCCCAGTTGCGCGAGCGCCGGCGTGGTTTCGTGGGAGAGCTGAGCCAGGCCCAGGCTGGCGATCAGCGCAAGCAGGCCGGCATCGGCGATTGCCCGGGCGTAGTCCACCGGGCTGGCTTCGCCGCCAAAGGCGAAAGCAACCGGCTGGGCCAGCGGGCTGCGTGCCAGATAGTAGACGGCATACCAGGTGGCCAGCAAGGTCAGCACCAGAAGGCCCACGAATGGCACCCGCACCGCCAGGGCCGGATCCAGGAAAGGCAGCCACTTGATCGCGACCGCGCCCAGCCAGTAGGGCGCCAGCGCGTCAAATTCGGTTGCCCGACCCAGCAGTTGCGGCTGCAGCCAGTTGGCCACCGTGGAGGCCAGCTCGCGCATCACGCCGAAAGCCGCGATGTCTTCATTTTTCCAGGGCCCGCGTCCGAGGAAGCCCGGCAGCACATAAGCCGCGCAGAACAGCAGCAGCGCAAGCCTGGGCAGGCGGCGCACGGCGGACTGGGCAATGATGGCGGGCGAAGGTTTGTTCAAAACGGTTGAAGTCGGGAAAGTGCGGGAAAGGGCCGGCAAAGTTGCCAGCGCGCCATCCCGGGCCACCGGTGATTTTGCGTCAAACCGGAGCGCAAGGTTTTGCGGCCTCCGGCAAATTTTGCCGAAAAAAAAGCAGCCTGAAATTCAGGCTGCTTTTTGTTGGCTGGCGAAAGGGTTCGCAGCTTGCTTTGCAGCTTATTTGGTAGCAGCGGCGGTTTTGCCGAAACGGTTGCGGAATTTCTCGACGCGGCCGCCCATGTTGTCCACGGATTTTTGCGTGCCGGTGTAGAAGGGGTGCGATTCGCTGGACGTATCGAGCTTGTACAGGGGCAGTTCGCGGCCGTCTTCCATGGTCACCATTTCTTTGGTGTTCACGCAGGAGCGGGTGACGAACTTGAAGTTGTTGGACAGGTCCAGGAAACAAACTTCGCGGTAATTGGGGTGAATGCCTTCTTTCATGATCTTTCCTTGTTCGATGCGGGAGCCACACAAGCCAGTCCTGGGCACTTTCCGCTAAGCCTCATATTATAGCACCCCCACGGTCGCTCACTTCGTGTAGCTCCCTGCCCCCCGAGGGGGCCGCTGCGCCTGCGGCCCGGCAAAGCCGGTTCCGCGGCCCCTGCTGGGTTTAAGCCCGACTGCGTTGGGCAGCGGGGTAATCAACCACCCCTTCTCATCATGTCGAAGAATTCGTGGTTGTTTTTGGTGGCTTTCATGTTCTTGAGCATGAGCTCCATGGACTCGATTTCGTCCATGTTGTACATGAATTGGCGCAAAATCCGCGATTTTTGGAGGATTTCGGGTGCGAGCAGCAATTCTTCCTTGCGGGTGCCGCTGCGGTTGAGGTGGATGGCCGGGAACACGCGCTTTTCGTAGAGGCGGCGGTCCAGGTGGATTTCGCAGTTACCGGTGCCTTTGAATTCTTCAAAGATCACTTCGTCCATGCGGCTGCCGGTATCGACCAGGGCGGTGCCGATGATGGTCAGGCTGCCGCCTTCTTCAATTTTGCGGGCTGCACCGAAAAAGCGCTTGGGACGCTGCAGTGCGTTGGCGTCAACACCGCCGGTCAGCACCTTGCCGGAGGAGGGCAGCACGTTGTTGTAGGCCCGAGCGAGGCGGGTGATGGAGTCCAGCAGGATGACTACATCCTTGCCGAGTTCCACCAGGCGCTTGGCACGCTCGATCACCATTTCAGCCACATGTACGTGGCGGGCGGCAGGTTCATCGAAGGTCGATGAAATCACCTCGCCGCGCACGCTGCGCTGCATTTCGGTCACTTCTTCAGGACGTTCGTCCACCAGCAGAACCATCATGACTACATCGGGGTAGTTGGCGGTGATGGCGTGGGCGATGTTCTGCATCATCACGGTCTTGCCGGACTTGGGCGGCGCCACCAGCAGGGCGCGCTGGCCCTTGCCGATAGGGGAGACGATGTCGATGATGCGGCTGGTCAGGTTCTCTTCGCCCTTGATGTCGCGCTCGAGCTTGAACTGCTCGCGCGGGAACAGCGGGGTCAGGTTTTCGAACATGACCTTGTGTTTGTTGTCTTCAGGCAGGCCGTCGTTGACCTTGTCGAGTTTGTTCAGCGCGAAATAGCGTTCGCCGTCCTTGGGGGTGCGCACTTCCCCTTCGATCATGTCGCCGGTGTGCAGGTTGAAGCGGCGGATCTGGCTGGGGCTGATGTAGATGTCGTCGGTGGACGCGGTGTAGCTTGAATCAGGAGCACGAAGGAAGCCGAAGCCGTCAGGCAGCACTTCGAGCACGCCGTCGGCGACGATGGTCTCGCCGGTTTTTGCACGTTTTTTGATGATGGCGAACATCAGCTCCTGCTTGCGCATGCGGCCGACGTTTTCGATCTCAAGGGCTTCGGCCTGCTTGAGGACTTCAGACACGTGCAGTGCCTTGAGTTCGTTTAAGTGCATGGAATTACTCCTTGCGGAGTTCATTGATGGAAAACGGGGGAGGTTTGAAAAGAAGCCGCAGAAGTTGGCTTACAAACCGGCAACTCGAACCGGGCGCCGAGGGCCGACCGGTGAATAAAGCACATTATGACAGGAAATTCAGGCGGGAAATGGGATGGTATTCACGCGTCCGGCGGGCTGCCGGGAGGGGTGCGCCGGAGGAAGCGGCAGGGCGCCGAGCTTCCTTTTCCGGCGTAAAAAAACTTCAGGCCAGTTGCTGGTCGATGAAGGCGGTCAATTGGGCCTTGCTCATGGCGCCGACCTTGGTGGCGGCCAGCTGGCCGTCCTTGAACAGCATCAGCGTGGGGATGCCGCGGATGCCGAACTTGGCGGGGATGTCGCGGTTTTCGTCCACGTTCATCTTGGCGATCTGCAGCTTGCCGTCGTAGCCGGTCGCCACTTCATCCAGGATGGGAGCGATCATCTTGCACGGACCGCACCATTCAGCCCAGTAATCCACCAGCACGGGTTTGGAAGACTGCAGCACATCGGCTTCGAAGGTGGCATCGGTGGTATGTTTGATCAGTTCGCTCGCCATGGCGGCTCCTTTGTCTGGTTAGGATGGTTACGATACGGTAGGGACTAAAGTTGCAGTCATTGTGGCAGAAAGCAAGTGGCCAGGTCGGCTGGGCAGGGGCTATCACCCTGATAGCCACCCGCTCAATCCGCATGCGGCCCGACCCCTTGGCTCTTTTCTTATTGTCCCCTGTTGCCCGTCGCAAACCCCATCCATGCCACCTGCCTTCGCCGCCGACATAGCCGATCCGCCCGATGCATTGTGCTGGCGCCAGGCCATGGCCAGGTTGGCCGATGCGTTGCAGGCGCGCGGTGTGCACCCGGCCGAAGCCGTCGTGCTGCTTCCCTATGCCCAGTTGATCCAGCAGGCGCGCCAAGCCTGGGCCGCGGAGGCCGGCGGCACCTTTTTTGTCCCGCGTTTTGAAACCACCATGAACTGGGCCGGCGGCCTGGGCGGCACGCTGGGCCTGTTTGCGCCCTCGGGCGACGATTTGCGTATAGACGTGGCCATCGACATGCTGACAGCCGCCTCGTTGCTGGAGCGCACCGGGCTGGGCGGCCAGCAGGATGCGTTGGCCGGCCGCCTGGTCGAGGCCGCCTGGAGCCTTGCCGGTGTGGCCGCCGCTGTCGTGCCGTCAAGGCGCCGGGCCTGGAGTGAGCGGCTTGCCCAGACCCTGGGGGCGGGCCTGGACTCTCCGGTATTGGCCCTGGAGGCGGCCGTGGGCCGTATCGCGCTGGCCTGGGCCGCGGCTTCGGCCTACCCAACGGATCGCCTGTTTCAGGCCCAGCCCTCATTGTTCGCCGTCATGGAAGGTTTCCAGGCCGATCCGCTGACTGAGGCACTCAAGGCGCATTTCGGCGATCGTTCCCTGTCCATCCCCTTGTGCATTCCTTTTGAGGCCGGCCCGCCGCCCGCGCTGCACGCCGCCCAGGACGCCGAAGACGAAGCCGGGCGCGCCGCCGCCTGCGTGCTGGCCCACCTGGCGCAGGGACGCAGCCCGGTTGCCCTGATCGCGCAGGATCGCCAGCTCACACGCCGCGTAGGCGCCATGCTGGCCGAGCGCGGCATCGCCATGCGCGATGAAACCGGCTGGAAGCTCTCCACCACACGGGCCGCCGCCGGCTTGATGAGCCTGCTGCGCGCCTTGCCCTGGGATGCTTCGACCGACGCCGTGCTCGACTGGCTCAAGAACGCGCCGGCCTTTGAAGCCATGCTGGTGACAGCCGCCGAAACCGAGTTGCGCCGTGTCGGCGTGCGCGCCTGGCGCGACTTGCCGGCCTTTGCCGAAGAGGACATCGTGCCGCCGGCTTTCATGGCCACCCAGCCGCTGGCCCTGCAGGCCAACGCGCTGCGCGCGCCCCTGGCCCGCGCCCGGCCGCTGGCCGTGTGGCTGCGCGACCTGCGCGCGGCGCTGCAATCAGCCGGCCAATGGGACGCGCTGGCGCAGGACGAGGCCGGCCAGACCGTGCTCGAGGTGCTGCGGCTGCACGAGGGTGCCGAGGCTGAGTTCCAGGCCTCTCCGGTCATGCGCCTGCATGACTTCACCCAATGGGCCAACCAGGCGCTCGAAGGTGGCAAATTCGCGCCGCCCCATCCCCAGGCCGAGCAGGTGGTGATCCTGCCGCTGCCGCAATTGCTGGGCCGGCCCATGCGTGCGGTGGTGCTGCCCGGTTGCGACGAAATCCGCCTGCCGGTGTCGCCTGAACCGGCCGGTCCCTGGACACCCGCCCAGCGGGAACTGCTGGGCCTGCCCTCGCGCGAGACCCTGGCCGCCGCAGCCCGCCAGGCCTGGCGTTATGCCTTGCAGGCGCCACACGTCGATGTGCTGTGGCGCACCAGCGAATCCGGCGAGCACCTGATCCCGAGCGGTTTTGTGCAGGAGGTGCTGCTGGCACAGGACGACGCCCAGGAAGAAGCACCGCCCGCCGCCGACCCGCGCGCACTGCGCGCCGTGGACATAGCACCCACGCCGCATCCGTTTCCTACCGGCGAGGCTTTGCCCATCACCAAGCTGTCCGCTAGCGCCTATGAGGACTTGCGCCGCTGCCCTTACCGCTTCTTCGCGCTGCGCCAGCTCAAGCTGCAGGAACCGGAGGAGCTTGAAAGCGAACTCGGCAAGCGCGACTTCGGCAACTGGCTGCACAGCCTGCTGCGGCATTTCCATGAGGCGCTCAAGGCCGAGCCCACAGCCGACCCGGCCAAGCGCACGGTCTTGATCAATGCGGCGGCCGAGCAGGCGGCACAGGAACTGGCTCTGGGCGAAAGCGAATTCCTTCCCTTCGCTGCCGCCTGGCCCGGCGTGCGGGAAGGCTATTTGAAGTGGCTGTCCGAACACGAAGCCACGGGCGCCAGCTTTGACGAAGCCGAGGTCTGGCGCGAAATGCCGCTGGGTGAACTCACACTGCTCGGCAAGCTGGACCGCATAGACCGCCAGGCTGACGGCCACGCTCTCTTGATCGACTACAAGACCGAGCCACGCACTACCACGGCTGATCGCATCAAGAACGGCCAGGAAGACACGCAGCTGGCCTTCTACGCCGCTCTCATGAGCGACGACACCTTGGCTGCGGCCTACGTCAACCTCGGCGAAAAAGAACCCACCAAAACCTATAAGCAGGCCGAGATCGTCGGACTGCGCGATGAGCTCATCGACAGCATCCTGACCGACATGGCCCGCATCAAACGCGGCGCGTCACTGCCCGCGCTCGGCGAGGGCAAGGCCTGTGATTACTGCTCAGCCAGAGGGTTATGCAGAAAGGACTTCTGGAGCCTGGACGAGGAAGCGACGAATGGGGAGGAGGGCGCATGAATCCGCCAACCAACAAATTGATCGCCCACGCCGCCGCCTACGAATGCAACGGTGAGCCGGTCTCGGCCGACGCGTTTTACGCGATTGCCTGCGATCCGCGGCGCAGCGTTGCTGTCGAGGCGTGCGCCGGCGCCGGCAAGACCTGGATGCTGGTGTCGCGCATCGTGCGGGCCCTGCTTGACGGCGCCACGGCCGCGCCAGGGCAGCAGGTGCTGCCGCATGAGATCCTGGCCATCACCTTCACCAAAAAAGCCGCCGGTGAAATGCGCGAGCGACTGGACGACTGGCTCAAGGCCTTTGCCCATGCCGACGATGCCACCCTGCAGCGCGAACTTGAAATGCGCGGTGTGCGGCTGGACCTCTCCGGCGCCAAGGGCCGGCAGGCCGCGCAGCAGTTACGCGATCAGCTATCCAACCTCTACCGCTCCATCCTCGCCAGCGGGCGCTCGGTGCAGATCCGCACTTTTCACAGCTGGTTCGCGGCCTTGCTGCGCAGCGCGCCTGTCGCGGTGCTGCAGCGGCTGGAACTGCCCGTCAACTACGAACTACTCGAAGACGACGCACCCGCGCGCGCGTTGGTCTGGCGGCGTTTTTACGCGGCGGTCGCGGCTGATGCGGCGCTCAAGGCAGACTTCGAGGCCGTGGTGCTCACCCACGGCCGCTTCCAGGCCGACAAGGCCTTGCAGGCCGCGCTCGACAAGCGCACCGAGTTCACGCTGGCCGATGAAAAAGGTGTGATCGCCGCCTCGGTGCAACCCTTCGCGGCGCAGTTCACCGAATTCGGCGGCCTGGATGAACCGGAAGAGCTGCTCAGCAGCAACCGCTTCCACCGGCAAACCCTGAGGGATGCCGCCGTGGCACTGGGCCGCGCGAGCGCGCCGACCTTCTCGGCCAAGGGTGTGGAACTCGAGCAGGCGTTGACGGCCGGCGACATCCCGGCGGCCATCGCGGCCCTGCTGACGGAAAAAGGCACGCCGCGCAAGTTCGGCGAAAAAATCATCGGCATCGAACAGGTGCGCATCGCCCAGGACTTGGTGCTGCGCGTGGTCGCGGCCCGCCAGCAGCATGACGCCTGGCAGCACCAGCAGCGCATGGCGCGCCTGACCCGCGTGCTCATTGCGCAGTTCACCGCCCTCAAGCGTGAACGCGGCTGGGTCGACATGAATGACGTCGAGCGTGCCGCGTTGCTGATGCTGGCCGATCCAGTGCTCTCGGGCTGGGTGCAGGAGCGGCTGGATGCGCGCATACGCCACCTGATGATCGACGAATTCCAGGACACCAACCCGCTGCAGTGGCAGGCGCTGTATTCCTGGCTCATCGGCTATTCGGGCGCGGGCACGGCGCCCAGCGTGTTCCTGGTGGGCGACCCCAAGCAAAGCATTTACCGCTTTCGCCGCGCAGAGCCGCAGGTGTTCCGTGCCGCGCAGGCTTTTGTGGTGCACGGCCTGGGCGGCGACCTGTTGAGCTGCGACCATACGCGCCGCAACGCCGAGGCCGTCATAGACACCGTCAACGCCGCCATGGTGACGGCGCGCGAGGCCGACGGTTATGACGGCTTTCGCGAGCACACCACGGCTTCAGGCCAGGCCGGCGCCGTGGGCCGGCTGCCGCCGATTGCCCGCAACAAGGACGAGGAAGAAGCCTCGCCGCTGGCCGCCGGATGGCGCGACAGCTTGACCACGCCGCGTGAACTGCCCGAGGAGACCTTGCGCACACGGGAAGCCCGGCAGGCCGCCGCCTGGATCTCCGGACAGATCGCCGGCGGGCTGCGGCCCCAGGACGTGATGGTGCTGTCGCGAAAGCGCGCCGGCCTGCTGCCGCTGCAGGACGAGTTGCGGGCCTTGCACATTCCCGCGCAGGTCGGCGAAAAAACCGAGTTGATCGATTGCTGCGAGGTGCAGGATTTGGTCGCGCTGCTCGACGTGCTGGTTTCGCCGCAGCATGACTTGTCGTTGGCGCGCGCGCTGCGCTCGCCGCTCTTTGGCCTGGCCGATGAGGGCCTGGTGCAACTGGCCCTGCTGCAGCGTGAATACGGCGCACCCTGGTACGAACTTCTGCAGAAGGAAGAATTGCTCACGCCCGAGCTACAGGGCCTGGGCGAGACACTGGCGCGCTGGAAAAGTTGGCTCGACAGCCTGCCGCCCCACGACGCACTGCAAGGCATTTATGACGACGGCGACGTGCTCGCGCGCTTTGGCGCCGCCGCGCCCACCGCGCAGCGTGGCGCGGTGCTGGCCAACCTGCGCGCGCTGCTCGGCGTGTCGCTGGAACTGGACGGCGGCCGCTACGCCACGCCCTATGGTTTTGTGCGCGCCCTCAAGGCCGGCGGCACGCAGGCGCCGGCCACCGTCAGCGGCGAGGCGGTGCGCCTGTTGACGATTCACGGCGCCAAGGGCCTGGAGGCCGAAGCTGTGCTGCTGCTGGACACCGACACCGTGGAGCGCAATGCCGACAGCATGGGTGTGCTGGTCGACTGGCCCGGCGAAGCGACCGAGCCGCGCAAGTTTGTTTTTCTGGTCAGCGAAAGCCGGCCACCGGCCTGCGCCGCTGACACCCTGGCCGCCGAGCAGGCCGCCCGCAAGCGCGAGGAGCTCAATGCGCTCTATGTGGCGCTCACGCGCGCGCGCCACACCCTGGTCGTCTCCTCGATAGAGCCGCACCGCGTGACCACCGAGAGCTGGTGGCAGCGCCTGCACGGGCTGGCCGGCGAACTGCCCGCGCCTGTCGCCGACGAAACGGCCGGCCTGCGTCCCGATGCGGCGGATGCCGGCGTGTTTTATTTGCCCGAATTGCCGGAGCTGCCCGAAAGCCTGATGCCCGAGCCGCCCGCCGTGGACAGGCTTGATGAAGATTCCCTCAAGGCCCGCATCGGCAAGGGCATGCATCGCCTGCTCGAGTGGGGCGGTGCACTGTTGCCTGAGCAAGTGGCCGCGGCGGCACGCGAGTTCCGCCTGAGCCCGGCCCAGGCCGCGCAGTCCGCCGCGCTGGCCGGCCGCATCCTGGCCGGCGAGGGCGCCTGGGCCTGGCGGCCCGATGTGCTGGCCTGGCAGGGCAATGAGGTCGACCTGGTTTACGCCGGCCAGGCGCTGCGGCTGGACCGCCTGGTGCAGCGCAAGGACGCCGGCCACGAAGGCCATTGGTGGGTGCTCGATTACAAATCGGCCATCGCCCCCCAACGCCAGCCCGCGCTGGTCGCGCAGCTGCAGGCCTACCGCGCGGCGGTGCAGCGCATTTACCCGGACGCGCCGGTGAAAGCGGCTTTTCTGACGGGGCAGGGAACTGTGGTCGTCGTTGATTGATCACACCCGGCCTGTCCGGCGCATATCCCTCCTATTCCGACACCATTCCGACACCATGCCGGCTGAAAGGCATTCCATGTTCAAGCACTTCGTCACCTCCCTGGCCCTGGTGGCCACTTTGCCGCTGGCGCTGGCGCAGAGCCCCGCGCCGGCCGACCCCACACTGCGTCTGCGCGCCACTTGAAAAAGTCGATGCCACCAGCCTCATGGTCAGGGAGCGCAGCGGCGAAGTCATCACGCTGGTGCGGCCCGCCGCGATGGACGTTTCGGAAGTCTTTCCGCTGGCGCTGGCCGATATCAAGCCTGGCAGCTATATAGGCACGGCGGCCATGCCGCAGGCTGACGGCAGCCAGCTGGCGCTTGAAGTCGTGGTGTTTCCCGAAGCCGCGCGCGGCACCGGCGAAGGCCACCGCCCCTGGGATTTGCGCCCGGAGAGCACCATGACCAATGCCACGGTGGCCGACCTGGCCGCCGCGCCCACATCGGTGCCCGGCGGGCAAAAGCTCACGCTGCGCTACAAGGATGGCGAAAAAACCGTGATCGTGCCGCCCGATGCTCCCGTGGTGTCCTTCAGGCCGGGCAAGGCCGATGAAAGCGCTTTGCTGGTGCCCGGCGCGAAAGTGATGATCACCGCGCAGGAGCAGGGCGGCAAGCCGACCGCGCTGCGCGTGATCGTCGGGCGCAACGGCTTTGCGCCGCCCATGTAGATGTAGTTGAGCAGGGGAGCTTCGGGGAAGACAAGCGTCATCTCGACGCCGTCCGTCGCAGGCCTTCCCGGATACACGCTGCCTTAGCCCTGTAATAATTGGGCCATCCTGTTCCGCCGAACCGCGTCTGCCTTTGACGCTTTGCTGTTCGTGATCGCGAACCGTCCATTTTGTTTTCCTGCTTAACCTGTGACCGCTGCACGCGGACCCCCATTGACACCTGGCGCCCCACCTCTTGAACCCACCCCGGCCTCCGCACTGCGTGTGGTCGTCATAGGCGGCGGGCCTGCCGGCCTGATGGCCGCCGAGGCGCTGGCCGGCGCCGGCGCTGCCCTGGAAGTGGAGGTCTACGACGCCATGCCGTCGGTGGGCCGCAAGTTTTTGCTGGCCGGCATAGGCGGGCTCAACCTTACGCATTCCGAAGCGCCACAAGCCTTTGTGGGCCGTTATGGCGAGCGCGCCGCGCAGTTGCAACCGCTGCTGGCTGCGTTCGGCGCTTCCGAGCTGCGCGCTTGGGCCGAGGCCCTGGGTGTGGAAACCTTTGTTGGCAGCTCAGGTCGCGTGTTTCCCAAGGACATGAAGGCCGCGCCGCTGTTGCGCGCCTGGCTGCAGCGCCTGCGCCATGCCGGCGTCAGGTTTTTCATGCGGCACCGTTGGCTGGGCTGGGGCGATGACGGCGCGCTTACCTTCTCCACGCCCACAGGTGAATTGCGGGTGCAGGCCGATGCCGTGGTGCTGGCGCTGGGCGGCGGCAGCTGGGCGCGCCTGGGTTCCGACGGCGCCTGGGTGCCGCTTCTGGCCGCGCGCGGCGTGGCGGTCGCGCCGCTGCGGCCTTCCAACTGCGGCTTTGACGTCGCGTCGCGGCCCGACAGCCCCGCGCAATTGCAAGAGGCCGTAGCCGAGTCCGGCGAAACCCGCCGCGAATTCCTGCAGGAACTGATAGGCAAAAGTCCGCAGCCGCACACCGGCTGGACCGAACACTTCGCCAGCCGCTTCGCCGGCCAGCCCTTCAAGTCCGTTGCCATTCATTTCACCGATTCGCATGGCCGCAGCTTCAGCCGCAAGGGCGAGTTCATCGCCACCGCCACCGGCGTCGAAGGCAGTCTGGTGTATGCCGCCTCCAGCCTGCTGCGCGACGAGATCGACAACCATGGCAGCGCCACCTTCATGCTCGACCTGCTGCCGGATAAATCGCCCGAACAGGTGTTGGTCGAGGTTCGCCACCCGCGTGGCTCCCGTTCGCTTTCCAGCCACCTCAAAAGCCGCCTGAATCTGGACGGTATCAAGGCCGCCATGTTGTACGAGTTGCTGGGCAAGGATGCGATCGCCGACCCGGTGCGTCTGGCGGCCGGCATCAAGGCCCTGCCGGTGCGCGTGACGGCGGCCCGGCCGATTGACGAAGCCATCAGTACGGCAGGCGGTGTGATGTTCGAGGCCATGAATGGGCAACTGCAGCTGCAAAATCTCAAAGGCCCAAACCAGCCCGTGTTCTGCGCCGGTGAAATGCTCGACTGGGAAGCGCCCACAGGCGGCTACCTGCTGACCGCCTGCTTCGCGAGCGGCCGTGCCGCGGGGCAGGGCGTCATCGCGCATTTCGGCTTGTAGCCGTACGTCGTTAAAACTCTGGAGAAAAGGGAAGCACCATGATTGTTCGTTTCAACATCGAGCCGATGATGCAGGAGGAGTTTGAGTACCGCGTGAGCTACGAGGGCGAAGATCTCTATGGCGACGCCGGCCTCGACAGTGTGGAAGCCTGCATCATCGCCGCCACCGAAGGGCTGGGCCAGGACGCCATCGCGGCCGAAGTGGCTTACAAGGGAATCATCAGCGGCACGTATGCGCTTGCCTCATTGGCGCTGGCCTCATCGCAGATCGCGCAGCATGCCCTGCAGACGACCGAGGCCATTGAGGAAGCGGTCCGGTAAGCGTGCCATCAAGCTGACGGGCCCCTCTTTGAAGACCTACTCCATCCTCTTTGTCTGCATGGGCAATATCTGCCGCAGCCCCACGGCCCATGGCGTGTTCCAGCACAAGGTCATGGAGCGCGGCCTTGGCGACCAAGTGCAGGTCGACTCGGCTGGCACGCACGACTACCACCCCGGCAACCCGCCCGACGAGCGCTCCCAGGCCCACGCCGCGAGGCGGGGCTATGACCTCTCGGCCCTCAGGGCCCGGCAAATTTCAGACGCGGACTTCGAACGCCACGATTTGATCCTGGCCATGGACTGGGACAACCTGGCCCTGGTCCAGGAGGAATGCCCCTCCGCGCATCTACACAAGGTCCGCAGGCTCACGGAGTTTTGTTTGAAGCACGACAGCCCGGTGGTGCCCGATCCTTACTATGGCGGCAAGGACGGGTTCGAGCACGTGCTGGACCTTGTGGAGGATGCTTGTGAGGGCTTGATGCGGCATGTGGAGCAGCGGCTGTAGCGAACCCCTCACCGAGTGTTTTTTCTCCCATCTACTCTATGTAGATGATGCCGCTTTCCGAACTAAAGCGCAGACTCAGAGCGCCCGTCCTGGGCTCTGGGAGACAAATATGAAGGCAGCTTTGGTTCTTTTGGCGGTTTGCACCCTTTCAGTGGGGGCCTACGCAAGGGGTGGAGGTGGTGGGCATCGCAGTTCAGGAGCGCACTCGAGCGGCGCGTCTCACCACAGCTCATCGGGGCATGTGAACAGCCAGAATCATTCGATACGTGGCTATACGAAAAAGGACGGCGCCCATGTCGCCCCAAGTCACGCGACCAATCCCAATTCGACCACCCGCGACAACTACACGCACAAGGGAAACACCAATCCCTATACCGGCAAAGAAGGGAACAAAAAATGAAGCAGCTATTGTTTGCGGTATGGACGGTGGTCACGAAAAAAGCTGCGGCCCGGCCGTCTGGCAGGCCGCAGCGCTGACCATCTGGCGGACGCTTTTTAGTCGGTGATCCCACGAATGACTCTCGCGGGGTTTCCTCCCACAAGGGTGTTCGGCGGGACGTCGTGGGTAACCACTGAACCCGCCGCGACCACCGAGTTCTCGCCGATTGTCACGCCGCCTATGATGGTCGCGCCCGCTGCGATCCACACGTTTTTCCCGATCACGATAGGCTTGGCAACCACGCCGGAGCGCCGCTGGGAGGGCTCCATAGGATGGCCGGAGGTGATGATGCTCACGTTGGGGCCGATCATTACGTCGTCGGCGATATCGAGGCCGCCAAGGTCATAGAAGGTGCAGTTCTGGTTGATGAAGACATTGCGCCCTACACGCGTGTCGGCTCCGCCGGTCGCGTAAAACGGCGGTATCAGCACAAAATTGGCGTCCACCGGCTTGCCGATAAGCTCGCTGAACAAGCTTCGGACTTCTTGCGCATCGTCGAAGGTCAAACGGTTGATGGCGGTAGTGATCGCCATGGCCCGTTTGAGCTCCGCCGACATGGCGGCTGATTCCGGTGTTTTTCTCAAAATGAACTTGCCGCGGTTCTCGTAGGTCATGCGATATTTTCATCTGCTTCGCACGATGTCGATGACGGCTTAAGTTGCGGTCAACGTCTGGAAACAATGCCGCTTCAGAAAACGTAGCAGTTAAATGCGAGAATCTTTACATGAACATCGCTACCGCACTCAAATCCGAAATTTCCCGTGTTTCGAGGAAAGAAGCCAAGTCCCAATTTCAACCGCTCAAGAAGGCATCAACGCAATACCGCAGCGACATCGCAGCGTTAAAGCGCCGTGTTGCCGAGCTGGAGAAGCTGTTGTCCCGCGTGGCCAAAGGCCAAGGCAAGAAGGCCGTGGAACCGGCCTCGGACGAGGCGCCTTCCAGGATTCGATTCAGCGCAAAGGGGTTTACCACGCTGCGCAAAAAGCTGGGCTTGTCGGCCGGGCAAATGGGCCAGCTGATCGGGGTGTCTGACCAGTCCGTCTACAAGTACGAGAAGGGTGAAGCACAACCCAGGGCTGCGACGCTTGCTGCGATTGCCGGCTTGCGTGGTCTGGGTAAAAAGGCTGTGGCCGAGAAGTTGGCTCAGTTTTAACCTGAACTGTCAGGGTTCTGCTGGGCCTTTTGATCCTCAGGTGAGGATCGGGCGGGATGACCGAACCCGTGGCAGCGCTTGAGTAGTTAATACCCACGGCTGTTCTTTTAATAAGGTGACGAGCCTTGACCTCGCGAATAAAGAGCATAAGACTAATATCTATGTGGGTTTGCGGACCTCTCCGGATGCTCAAGTGACACAGTAGAGTGTCACGCGAACCGCCACTTTAGGTGATTTTGAGCACTTTCTCATCTAACGAGGGTTGCTGTGCGGGGCGTTCAGACGCACACTGCTGCAACAAGGCGAGGGAATGTCAGTATGCGAGTTAGCACAATCGGTATTTCAGGGTTCCGCTCGTTTGCTGCCATGGAGTCGCCTCTCCAATTTGATCAGATAACAGTTTTAGTTGGAGCGAATAACTCCGGAAAATCATCTGTTCTTAAAGCCCTGCATACGTTGCAAAGTGGACACGACCATGTGTACCCGGACGTTAGGGTTGGAGGCAGGACCGCCGCGATCGATATCCACCTTGATGACGTTGTTGGTTTAAACGCGTGGCCAGATTTGAGCAATTCAGGTAGCTTGCGCGTGCAAGTTCGAATTAACAGCCAAGATAGGCGGAGCGGGGGGATAGATTTTCATGTTTATGGTCCGACGGGCAACTCGACTCAGCCGGGGCAGCTTCCACCGGTTGAACCGGACCATTTTGTAGTCCCATACTTCTCAAAGAGAAAGACTGCTGCTTACAGCGAGGATGTGCGGACCCAATACACTCGCACGATATCCTCTAACCTCACCTACCTGGCTGCAAAACTCTCCAGGCTCTCTAATCCTGATTTTCCGGGGTCGCAGCTTTATCGAGAAGCCTGCAGGGCAATTCTTGGTTTCGTGGTTACGGCCATACCTTCTGAGAACGGCCAGAGGCCGGGCATTTATCTCGACTCTCGAGAAACGCTTCCCATTGATCAGATGGGCGAGGGGGTGCCAAATATTGTGGGGTTATTGGCTGACTTGACAATTTCCGATGGAAAGCTTTTCCTGATCGAGGAGCCAGAAAATGACCTCCATCCTTCTGCACTCAAAGCGCTGCTTGACTTGATAGCAGAAAGCGCAAAAAGAAATCAGTTCGTTGTTTCCACTCACTCGAATATTGTCGTACGTCATCTTTGTGCGATGCCTAGCAGCAGGCTTTACAACATAACTGCAGAGCCCGGAAGGCTACCAGTTGAAGCAAAGGCATTACTCGTAGAGGCGCGCCCCGACGCTCGGCTTAAGGTTCTTCGTGATCTTGGATACGCGTTTTCCGATTTTGAGTTGTGGGATGGATGGCTCATTCTTGAAGAAGCATCAGCGGAAAAAATAATCCGTGACTATTTAATCCCGTGGTTCGTGCCGAAATTAGCCCGTGTTAGAACGATATCTACCCAAGGTGTTGATCAGATTGAGCCGACCTTTGAGGATTTCAATCGATTGGTTCGATTCACGCATCTGGAGCAGGCGTATAAAGGGGCTGCATGGGTGAGAGCCGATGGAGATGATGCTGGACAAGCCGTAATTGATAAATTGACGCAACGTTACTCAACTTGGGATGCGGGCCATTTTCAGTGTTTCGTGCAAACTCAGTTTGAGTACTACTATCCAGAGTATTTCCGGAAGAGGGTCGAAGAAGTGCTCGCTATTGCAGATAAAAGACGGCGGCGAGAAGCCAAAATCGCGCTTTCAAAGGACGTGCGGGCGTGGTTAGATGAGGACACGAAGCGTGCCAAGGCTGCGCTTCTGTTGTCTTGCAAGGAAATCATTGCAGACCTTAAAAAGATTGCACAATCCTTTGCAACGGAGATGCCTAAGGGCTAGCTAGTGCTTTACTTCATTCCCTTTCCGCTGCATATCAAATCTAGGTCAAGTGCCTAGCGGGGCGAGTCATTCGAGAAAATGTAGAAAGTCCTTTTGTGAGTTCTTGGTCGATTGGACGGAGGCTTGTCAAGCGGCTAAAAGGGGGGCTTTAAGGGCGGCCTTGGGCTTTCAAATAGGTCATAACGGATTGCCTCACTAGCGGCCTCTGAATTCCCCGTTGCCCGTACTCACATTCAATCCACGCCCCACAATTTTGTGTGGAGCACCATTTAGCCTGTCTTTCACTTTTTTCAACATCGCAAATCCGGGTCCATATTCCTGCTTAGTAAGCACGGCCCTCAGAAAATCGCGACTGGCCCCAACAACCATGTCGGCCAGTTGAAGCATGCAGGAATGTTTAGTAGACGAAAACATGACCGAATCGGCCATCCCGAATGCGCAAAGTGGTCCCGAGTGATACCTCACCCTTTCCGAGGTCATACCGGTCCTGTAAGCACTCCCGTACTCTTGATTGAAGGGGTCTCTGTCTGCTTTTGCAGGCCAGTCAATTACCAATTCTGCGCGCTCTCCTTTGTGTTTGGCAAACAAGGCATAGCGCATCAATGCATTGGAAAACGCTCTGCGCTCGCAAGCACTTCGTACTTCAAGAACTTTGGTCTTGTCTGAACTGTAGGCTGCAATTGCTGCCATCACTATCGTTATGTCCGAATCCGCAAGAACATCAAATACTTCCGAGCGCCAATGATTGCTGTTGGCCTTCATTGAGGCGTGAATGGCTTGGCTGTGTTCGCTCTTGCCATACAAATCGAAAGCACTTTTAAAATTCCATTTGATCGGTGCTAAAGAGTGGCCGTACTTTTGTTTTACAGCGTGAACTCGCTTCACCAAGTCATCTTCTTTGCCCTCAGGAACTATCAAGCCTCCGAAGACAAACACGTCAGGGGTTCCTACTTCATCCTCTGACTGGAAGTCAGAATCATCTGCCCACCAACGCATGGTGACGTTTCCTTCAAAGTGTTCCCGCTTTCGCATTGATTCCACCAGCGGGATGAATTGCCTAAGTTTTAAGCATCACTTGACGCAGCCTATTTTTTGAAGTGCTCACTGGAGTGGATGTGCTGCGCTGCTTTCACCAATACAAACCTGGGATGAGGTCCACAGCTCTTGCATGGGGGAAAAGGCTCGCCAAAGACGCACGTCACCTCGTGACTAGCATGATGATTTTTGTCGTGGACCACTTTATAGATTCCCGAGTTTGGAACCTTCTCGCCGGGCTTGAATTCGTCTCCAACATTTGCCATTGCGACCTCCCTTATGTGTAGAGGGATGCTAGCCGGCGCATATGCTAAGTACATGTAATTAATGCCATTTTTCGGAAAAAATGTGAGTGAGTATCTGATGAGCCCGACTGGACCGAATCCCCCGTGGGGTGCCCTGTCGGTCACCGCCGGGGAGCGCTGCAGGCAAAAGAGAAGGGGCGCTGAGGCCCCTTGTCGGTGCTTGCGGGATGCGTCAGGCTGCAAGCACTCGCTGTACAACTGAGACCCTACAATCGGCCTGTGCGGCTATTTTTCGCATCCCCAAGTCCTGGGCCCGCAGCTCCCTTATGCGCTGCTCTGTGGCCTCTCCAACACCGGGCCGGCCTATTGCGTTACCTGACTTTGTGCCTTTGGCCTTGGAACGCGCCATGCCTGCCTTGACCCGCTCCGTAATCATCCCGCGCTCAAACTCGGCGAACACTCCCATATGACTTCATTCCAAGAGGCTAGCGCTTGGTCTTCTGGCGAGACACCATCGAGCGCGCTCCAAGGACTTGCGGAAGCGCCTTTCGGCTTCTTATGGTCAATGTTTCAAGAGGGGCTGGCGCAGCTTCTTTGAGAGCATCTAAGAGTTCCTTGCGGGCTTCTGGGGTGTCTGTATGCGCAGCACTACCGCGCGCAAACGGCCTGCCCACTGCCGCGCCATCTCAGCTGTGACACTGCCGAGCTTTTGAGGCTCAGCTGCCGTCGCTTCGCTTCAAACTCTTTGGGCAGTTGGGAACGCTCTCGCGCACCCTCTAACCGCGCCTCGCGGAGGTTGTTGTCTCGAGAGATTGAACGATTTTGGATTTGCCGTAGGCCTCTTGAAGGTCAGAGGGAACGACGACGCGAAGCTGGTAACGCTGCCGCGTTGGAGCAGTCCGGGGAGTTTTGTCATGATCGGTCTAACATAGTGACACATCAAACTGACACACTTGAGGCTCCCGGAGGCCGCTCTGGGCTTGAACCCCGCATAAACATTGGGTTCCCAGCAAATAAGGTGACGAGCCTTGACCCCGGCACTGGCTCCACAGTTAGGGCTGCTTGGTTCCCCACCTGACCCGGTTGGCCGCTTTACCATGCGGGAAGGCCCGTCACCCTCGATTGTACGGGACTTGGGAATGACCTCTGCGCAATAGTCCCATTCGGGACGCAGGGTATTTAAGCCAGCATGAGCCGCGGAGCCGGCTTTGCCGGGCCGCAGGCGCGCGGCCCCTTGAGGGGGCAGGGAGCTACACGAAGTGAGCGACCGTGGGGGCTCATCTTCTAGAATGGGCGGATATGTCCTATCTCGTTCTCGCCCGCAAATACCGTCCTAAAAATTTCTCTGAAATGGTGGGGCAGTCGCACGTGGTGCAGGCGCTGGGCAATGCGCTGGCGACCCAGCGTTTGCACCATGCTTACCTGTTCACCGGCACGCGGGGCGTGGGCAAGACGACGATTTCACGCATTCTCGCCAAGTCGCTGAACTGCCTGGGCCCGGATGGGCAGGGCGGCATCACGGCCACGCCCTGCGGCGTGTGCCAGGCTTGCACCGACATCGACAGCGGCCGTTTTGTCGACTACACCGAACTGGACGCAGCCTCGAACCGCGGCGTTGATGAAATCGCGCAGTTGCTCGAGCAGGCCGTTTACAAGCCCGTCGTGGGCCGCTTCAAGGTCTTCATGATCGACGAGGTGCACATGCTCACGAACACGGCGTTCAACGCCATGCTCAAGACGCTGGAAGAGCCGCCTGAATATTTGAAGTTCGTGCTGGCCACGACGGACCCGCAGAAAGTGCCGGCCACGGTGCTGTCGCGCTGCCTGCAGTTCAACCTGCGGCCCATGGCGCCGGAGACCGTGCTTGAGCATTTAACCCAGGTGCTGGCTGTGGAAAACGTGCCGGCCGAGCCGCAGGCGCTGCGCCTGCTGGCACGCGCGGCGCGTGGCTCCATGCGTGACGCGCTGTCGCTGACCGACCAGGCGATTGCCTTCGGCTCGGGTTCGCTCGAGGAAGCCAGCGTGCGCACCATGCTGGGCAGCGTGGACCGTAGCTATGTCTACCGACTGCTGGACGCACTGGCGCGCGGCGACGGCAAGACCGTGGTGGAAACTTCTGAGGCTCTGAGGCTCAATGGCCTGAGCGCTGCCTCCACGCTGGAGGAAATGACCACGGTGCTGCAGCGCATGGCGGTGTTGCAGGCCGTACCGGAAATGGGTGAGGGCGGCGACGATGCCGACCCGGACATTGCCGAGACGGCTCGGCTGGCACGCGCGTTGCCGGCCGATGAAACCCAGTTGCTTTACAGCCTGTGTCTGCACGGCCGCGGCGAGCTGGGCCTGGCTCCCGACGAGTACGCGGGCCTGACCATGGTGCTGCTGCGCCTGCTGGCTTTCAAGCCTTCGGCTTCGGCCGCTGCCCATGCGGGGGGTGCCGCCGAGCCTGGAAAAAAGCCTCAGCCTGAGGTGGTACGGGCCCCGGCGCCCGTGCCGGCCCCGATGGCCGCAGCTGCTGCGTCGCCGGCCCCGGCGCCGGCTCTGGAAAGAAGGCCGCCTGTGGCGCCTGCCGCGGCTCCGACAACCAGTGCTCCCATTGCACCCGCTGCGCCTCTCACTCCCGTGGCCCAGGCCGAACGCGCGCAAGCCGCTCCCCATTACGCCGTCAGCGCCCCGGCCGTGCCGGAGCCGCCACCTCCCGTGCAACTTGCGCCCCAGCCGCTGCAACAGCGCCCGCCGGCCAGTGCGCCGTCGACCACACCGCCGCCGCTAGTACCCGTGCCCTTGGGCGAAGCCTGGGGCCAGCTGGTCAACCAGCTGGTTGCGGCCGAGGCCGTGGCGGCGCTAACGCGCGAGCTGGGCCTGCAGTCGGAGCTACGCAGCCAGGACAGCGGCCTGTGGACACTGCGCGTGGAGCGCGAGTCGCTGAACCAGGCAGCCGCGCGCGAGAAGCTGCAGACCGCGTTGCAAACCCATGTTGGCGACCCGGCTCTGAAGCTGGCGGTTGAAGTAGGCCCTGTCACCGACACCCCCGCGCGCCGCAATGGCGCCGCCGCGGCCGAGCGCCAGCGCGCGGCCGAAGAATTGATCCAGAACGACCCGCTGGTGCAGGACATGATGCGCGACTGGGGGGCGAAAATTGTCCCCGGCAGCATACGGCCGCTGGCGGCTAAATCGATATGATCAAAGACCGCTTTTAAGCACGAATTCCAACCCCCGACATTCTCCGACACTCCCCGATTTCACGATTCAAAAGGAAGACTCCATGTTTAACAAAGGACAGCTCGCCGGCCTCATGAAGCAGGCGCAGGCCATGCAGGACAACATCAAGAAAGCCCAGGACGAACTGGCTTTTGTGGAAGTGACGGCCGAGGCCGGCTCAGGTCTGGTCAAGGTCACCATGACCTGCAAGCACGACGTCAAGCGCATCGAAATAGATCCCAGCCTGCTGGCGGACGACAAGGACATGCTCGAAGACCTGGTGGCCGCGGCCTTCAACGCCGCCGTGCGCAAGGCCGAGGAAGTCAGCCAGGAAAAGATGGGCAAGCTGACCGCCGGCTTGCCACCCGGCATGAAGCTCCCCTTCTAAAACGGCTACTGCGCGGGCTCATGGCTGCGTTGCGGGTCCCGATCAGGCCATCCTCATGCACCTTAAGTGCATTCCGGTGGCCTGACACCCGCGCCTTGCCCTGAACCCGCTCGCTACGCCTTTGTTCTTTATTCATTTCAGGCTGCTTCCCCCACCACATGGCCGATTCCAATGCACTTGAGGGTTTGACCCAAGCGCTGCGCAAGCTGCCGGGCGTGGGCGCGAAGTCGGCCGCGCGCATGGCATTCCACCTGCTGCAGCACGACAAGCCGGGCGCCTTGCAGATCGCGCGCGCGCTGGAGCATGCGGTGGGCAGTGTGCGGCATTGCAGCCTGTGCAACACGCTGACCGAGCAGGAACTCTGCACCACCTGCGCGAATCCGCAGCGCGACCGCACCAAGCTTTGCGTGGTCGAGACGCCGGCCGACCAGGCGGCGCTGGAGCGCACGCTGGCCTACAAAGGCCTGTACTTCGTGCTCATGGGAAAGCTCAGCCCGCTGGACGGCATCGGCCCCAAGGACATCGGCCTGCAAAAGCTGTTCGACCGCGTGGTGCCCAAAGACGTGCGGGGTGAAGCGCTGCCGCCTGCGTCGCGTGAGGTGCAGGAAGTGATTCTGGCGACCAACTTCACGGCCGAGGGCGAGGCCACGGCGCATGTGATCGCCCAGGCGCTCAAAAGCCGCGGCGTGCAGGTCACCCGCCTGGCGCGCGGCGTGCCGGTGGGCAGCGAACTCGAATACGTGGACCTGGGCACGATTGCCCATGCGCTGGTGGACAGGCGCTGAGGGCGCCGCCCCGTATGCCCGCCAGGCGCCCGCGACGACACAACAACAAACGGAAGGAAAACCAACATGACATTCGCACGCTTCACTATTGCTTATTGGTGCGTCCTGATCGCGGCGCTGTTGCCGATTGCCTGCGCGGCGCTCGCCAAATACGGCATGATGAGCACGCCCCGGCGCGAAGGTGGCTTTGACAATCACGATCCGCGCGGCTGGCTGGCCAGGCAGACCGACTGGCGCGCCCGCGCCAATGCGGCCCAGCACAACACCTTTGAGGCGCTGCCGTTTTTCTTCGCGGCCGTGATCATTGCGCACACGCTGCAGGCCGCACAGACGCGGCTGGACATCCTGGCGCTGCTGTTCGTCTTTTTGCGCATCGCCTACATCATGATGTACGTGGCCGACCTGGCGAAAGCCCGCTCGGCTGTCTGGGCTGTCGCACTCTTCGTCAACATCGTGATTCTTGTTTCGGCCTACCGCTAAAGCCGCGCTCGGCACGCGGTAACCTTTGGTAACCGCATCGCTTCATTTTCGGTAAAAACCCGCACGGGATGACCCCGATGCGGGTTGTTTTACGCCTCGATAAGCTTGTCACATTCACAAGAAAAGAGGCTTCGCATGAACCGCGCCCCCCTGATTTCCCGCCGCGGCTTTGCCGGCGGCACCGCGCTGGCTGTGGCAACGCTGGCGTTCCCGTCCCTGCGTGCCGAGACCAAGCTCGAGAAGACCAAGATCGCGATTTCCGTCGGCGGCAAAGCCGCCTTCTATTACCTGCCGCTCACGATTTCCGAGCAGTTGGGCTACTTCAAGGCCGAGGGCCTGGACATCGAGATCAGCGATTTCGCAGGCGGCGCGCGCGCGTTGCAAGCCGTGGTGGGCGGCTCGGCCGACGTGTGCTCGGGCGCGTTTGAGCACACCATCAACCTGCAGGCCAAGAACCAGATGTTCCAGGCCTTTGTGCTGCAGGGAAGGGCGCCGCAAATCGCCTTCGGTGTCTCGACGAAGAACCTCCCCAACTACAAAACGTTGGCCGACCTCAAGGGCAAGCGGATAGGGGTGTCTGCGCCGGGCTCGTCGACCAACATGATGGCCAACCTGGTGCTCTCGCGTGCAGGCCTCAAGCCGAGCGATGTGAGCTTCATCGGCGTGGGCACCGCGGCCGGCGCGCTGACCGCGCTGCGCTCCGGCCAGATCGATGCAATGAGCAACACAGACCCGGTGATGACCATGCTCGAGCAAAAAGGCGAGGTCAAGATCATCAGCGACACGCGTACCCTCAAGGGCACGACGGAAGTGTTTGGGGGTTCCATGCCGGCGGGCTGCCTCTATGCGCCCCTGGAGTTCGTGCAAAAGAATCCCAATACCTGCCAGGCAATGGCCAATGCCATCGTGCACGGCCTCAAATGGTTGCAGACCGCAGGCCCGGGCGACATCATCAAGACCGTGCCCGAGAGCTATCTGCTGGGCGACCGCGCGCTGTACCTGGCGTCTTTCAACAAGGTGCGCGAGTCGATCTCGCTGGACGGCATCATTCCCGACGATGGCGCGCGCACGGCATTGAAGGCGCTGGCCAGCTTTGATCCCAGCATCAAGGCCGACAAGATCAACATCGCCAAGACCTATACCAACGAGTTTGCGCGCCGCGCGAAGGACCGCTATAAAGCGTAGCCCCCACGGTCGCTCACTTCGTGTAGCTCCCTGCCCCCCGAGGGGGCCGCTGCGCCTGCGGTCTGGCAAAGCCAGTCCCGCGGCCCCTGCTGGTGAAGAGGTGGCGCCTTGGTTTTCATTTTTTCTACTTTCTTCTGAGCTGCCTCCTGCAAGCAGCTTGCGGTAAGCTCCCGCCATGCCTGAATCCGACAATGCCTGCGCCCTGGAGCTGATCGACATCAGCTGCACATTCCGCTCACGCGACGATGCGGCGCAGCGCTACACCGCCGTCAGCAACACCACCTTGCGCATCAACGCGGGCGAGTTTGTCTCGGTCGTGGGGCCCACGGGTTGTGGCAAATCCACGCTGCTCAACATTGGTGCGGGCCTGCTGCAGCCTTCGTCGGGTGAGGTCAAGGTTTTCGGTTCGCCGCTGGCAGGCATCAACACCCGCGCCGGCTATATGTTCCAGACCGAGGCGCTGATGCCCTGGCGCAGCGCGTTGGCCAATGTCATGATGGGCCTGCAGTACCGCGGCGTTCCCGACGCCGAGGCGCGCCGCCAGGCGCAGGGTTGGCTGGAGCGTGTGGGCCTGGCCGAATTCGGCGACCGCTATCCGCACCAGCTCTCAGGCGGTATGCGCAAGCGCACCGCGCTGGCTCAGGTGCTGGCGCTGGATCCGGACATCATCCTGATGGACGAGCCCTTCAGCGCGCTCGACATCCAGACCCGCCAGCTCATGGAAAACGAAGTGCTGGCGCTTTGGGCGGCCAAAAAGAAAGCCGTGCTCTTCATCACCCACGACCTCGACGAGGCGATCGCGATGAGCGACCGCGTTGTCGTGCTGTCGGCCGGCCCGGGCACGCACCCCATAGGCGAATTCGCGATAGACCTGCCGCGCCCGCGCGATGTCGCCGAGGTGCGCCACCATCCGCGCTTTGTTGAACTGCACACGCAGATCTGGAATGTGCTGCGCGATGAAGTGCTCAAGGGCTATGCGCAGCAGCTCAAGAAAGCCGCCTGAAAAAATGAGCCTCCACGCTTTTTCACTGCGTGTCAACGCTGCCTCCCGAGGGGGCCGTTTTTTCCTTGGGGCGGCCCGGCGGAAAAATGTTGTTTCCTGCCGTGGCGGAGCGCTCTGATTCATGTGGCACTTCCTCAAACCCTCTGAAAAAAACCTGCGAGCCTGGCAGGTTGGTTTGCTGATCGTCATCCTGCTTGTCTGGCATGTTGCTTCGCGCGACCAGCAAGTAGCATTTTTCCTCGGCGAGCCCATCAAGGTGGCGGGCCGTGTCTGGAGCTGGTTTATGCCTTTCGGCTTCGGGCCGAGCGCGCTGTTTCCCGACGGGCTTCCGGGCAATGCCGACATCTACCTGCACCTGGGCACCACCTTGCTGGAAACCGTGCTGGCCTTCGGCATAGGCACGGTGCTGGGCCTGGCCTGCGGCCTGTGGCTGGCGCTGGCGCCCACGGCCAGCGCCATCCTGGACCCTTACATCAAGGCCGCAAATTCGATGCCGCGCGTGATCCTTGCGCCGATTTTTTCGCTTTGGCTGGGTCTGGGTATCTGGAGCAAGGTGGCGCTGGCCGTCACGCTGGTGTTTTTTATCGTGTTCTTCAACGTCTATCAGGGCGTGAAGGAGGTGAGCCCGGTGGTGCTGGCCAATGCGCGCATGCTGGGCGCCAACCAGCGGCAATTGCTGCGCACCGTGTACCTGCCCAGCGCCACCAGCTGGGTGTTTTCCAGCCTGCATACCTCGGTGGGCCTGGCTTTTGTGGGCGCGGTGGTGGGTGAGTACCTGGGCTCGGCGCGCGGGGTCGGCTACCTCATCCTGCAGGCCGAGGGCACCTTTGACGTCAACACGGTGTTCGCCGGCATCGTGGTGCTGACCGCCTTCGCTCTGGTGCTGGATGGCATCGTCGGACGGCTCGAAAAACGCCTCATGAAGTGGCAGCCGCGCACGGGAGAGACCGAAAAACTTTAATTCCGGGAATAAAGGGGAATTCTGTTGAATATGCGGGCCTTCTTTACTTAGGCTTCACAGAATGATCACGTATCATTTCGTAACCCACCCACCCCGGAGTTGACTCCCCATGTCCATGGTCCAACTGGCGTTGCGACGTCCCTACACGTTCATCGTGATGGCCATGCTCATTGTGCTGGCCACGCCGTTCGTACTCAAGAACATGGCGACGGATATCTTCCCCGAGATCAACATCCCGGTGATCAGCGTCATCTGGAACTACAACGGCCTGCCAGCCCAGGAAATGGGTCAGCGTGTCGCGGGGCAGACTGAGCGGGGCCTGACCACCGTGGTCAGCGACATCGAGCACATCGAGTCCACCTCGCTGGCCGGCGTCAGCATCATCAAGGTCTTCTTCCAGCCCGGCGTGAATATCCAGACGGCGATTGCCCAGGTGGTGGCGTCCGTGCAGACACAGGTGAGGCAGTTGCCTCCCGGCATCACGCCGCCGCTGGTGATCAAGTATTCGGCCTCCAGCATTCCCGTGATGCAACTGGCCCTCTCGAGCGCGACGCTGCCGGAAAACGCGCTCTTCGACACGGCCGTCAACGGCCTGCGACCGCAGCTCATTACGGTGCCGGGCGTTGCCTCGCCGTTTCCTTATGGCGGCAAGGTACGCGTGATTTCGGTGGACCTGGACACGCAGGCCTTGCAGGCGCGGGGTCTGTCGCCGGCTGATGTGGTTAACGCCGTCAACACGCAGAACCTGATCCTGCCCTCGGGAACCGTCAAGTTCGGCGAGACCGAATACACCGTGCGCATGAACGGCTCTCCGGACGCGCTGGCCGGCCTGAACGACCTGCCGGTGCGAACGGCCAACAACGTCACCACCTATTTGCGCGACGTGGCTTACGTGCGCGACGGTTTCCAGCCGCAGACCAACGTCGTGCGCCAGGATGGCGCGCGCGGGGTGCTGGTGTCAGTGCTCAAGAACGGCGGCGCCTCCACGCTGGACATCGTGGCCAATGTGCGGGCCCTGCTGCCGCGTGTAGTGCAGACCCTGCCGTCCGATGTCAAGGTGACGCCCTTGTTCGACCAGTCAGTCTTCGTCAAGGCAGCCGTGATCGGCGTGGTGATTGAAGCGCTGATCGCCGCTGCGCTGACGGCCCTGATGGTGCTGCTGTTCCTGGGTAACTGGCGCAGCACGTTGATCATCGCGCTGACGATCCCGTTGTCCATCCTGGCGTCCATTCTGGTTCTGTTTGCGCTGGGCGAAACGCTTAACCTGATGACGCTGGGCGGGCTGGCGCTGTCGGTCGGTATCCTGGTCGACCAAGCCATTGTGACCATCGAGAATATCGAGCGTCACCTGCACATGGGCAAGCCGCTGAACGACGCAATTGAAGTCGGTGCGGGTGAAATCGGCCCCGCCGCCTTTGTTGCCACGCTGTGTATCTGCATCGTCTTCGTGCCCATGTTTTTTCTCTCGGGCGTGGCGCGCTTCCTGTTTGTGCCTTTGGCTGAGGCCGTGGTGTTTGCGATGATCGCGTCCTACATCCTGTCGCGCACGCTGGTGCCAACATTGGTGATGCTGCTCATGGGTGGCGTGCACGGGGCGGCGCAGGCCGAGGCCAAGCCCAGCCCGCTGCAGCGCCTCTATCGCAGTTTTGATTCGCAGTTCGAACGTGTGCGCCGTGCTTACACGTTGGCGCTGTCGGCCGCGCTGTCGCACCGCCGACGCTTCGCGCAGTTGTTCCTGGGTTTTTGCCTGTTGTCCTGCCTGTTGTACCCGTTCTTGGGCCGCGACTTTTTCCCCAGCGTGGATGCCGGCCAGATCCGCCTGCACATGCGCGCGCCCACCGGCACCCGCATCGAGGAAACCGTGCGCATCGCCGATGCGGTGGAAACCGCCATCCGCGAAATGGTCCCGGCCGACCAGCTGGAAACCATCCTCGACAACATCGGCCTGCCCAACAGCGGCATCAACCTTTCGTACAGCAACGCCGGCACCATAGGTACGATGGACGGCGAAATCCTGATGTCGCTCAAAGAAGGGCACAAGCCGACTGAAGGCTTCATCAGCCTCTTGCGTGCCGAGCTGCCCAAGCGTTTTCCCAATGTGGAGTTTTTCTTCCAGCCGGCGGACATCTCGACGCAGATCCTCAACTTCGGCCTGCCCGCGGCCATCGACGTGCAGTTCACGGGCAATGACATCAACGGCAACATGGAGCGCGCGGCCGAGCTGACCAAGGCCATCAAAAGGATACCGGGCGCCGTCGACGCCCACGTGCACCAACGCCTCGACGGGCCGGTGGTCGACCTGCGCATGGACCGCACGCGGCTGCAGCAGTTCGGGCTGGGCGCGGCCAACGTCGGCCAGAACGTGCTGATCGCGCTGTCGGGCAGTTCGCAGACGGCGCCGGCCTTCTGGCTCAATCCGCAGAACGGCGTGGTCTACAACGTGGTGGTGCAGTCCCCGCAGTACAACGTCGACTCGGTCGATGCGCTGCTCAGCATTCCGGTGGGCTCTACGCCCAACGCCAACAGCGGCGCCAATGGTGCGGCTGCGCCGGCCAGCCCCACGCAATTGCTCGGCAACCTGGTGGACGCGCGCGCCGGCCGCCAACAGCCCATTGTCTCGCGCTACAACATCCAGCCTGCCATCGACGTCTACGTCAGCGTACAGGGCACGGACCTGGCCAGCGTGGCCGGCCAGATCAAGACGCTGGTGGCCGAGCTGGAGCCGCAGCTCAAGCGCGGCAACCAGGTCGCCATACGCGGCCAGGTGCAGACCATGCAAAATTCATTCATCGGGCTGGGACTGGGTCTTGCGATGGCCATCGTGCTGGTTTACCTGCTTATCGTGGTGACCTTCCAGTCCTGGATCGATGCGGCCATCATCATCACCGCGCTGCCGGCCGCGCTGGCGGGTATCGCCTGGATGCTGTTCATCACCGGCACCACCCTCAGTGTGCCGGCCCTCACGGGCGCCATCATGACCATGGGCGTAGCCACGGCCAACAGCATCCTGGTGGTGTCCTTCGCGCGCCAGCGCATGGAGGCCGGCATTACGCCGCTGTCGTCAGCGCTCGAGGCGGGCGCCACGCGTATCCGTCCCGTGCTGATGACGGCGCTGGCCATGATCATCGGCATGATCCCGATGGCGCTGGGCCTGGGCGAGGGCGCCGAGCAGAACGCGCCGCTGGGCCGCGCCGTCATCGGTGGGCTGTTGTTCGCCACCGTGTCCACCCTGTTTTTTGTGCCTGTGATCTACGCCGGGGTGCACCAGCGCCTGGCGCAGCGCAAGGCGCGCCGCGGCACGCCGCCCGCATCCCATGAAGCCGTGGGCGCCGCGCCCCAGGAGAGCTGAGCCATGTCCGAAGAACGCCATTCCCCCCTGGCCCTGCACCCCGTGGAAGCGGGTGAGTCAGGTGAACTGCTCAAGCGCGGGCAGGTCGTGCGCCGCGCCAAGATTGCCGCCGTCATCGTATTGGTGGTGCTGGCCATAGGCGCGGGCCGCACGGTAATCAGCCGTGTCTACAACGCCAAAGAGCTGGAGGCAGGCGCCGCCGAGCGCAACAAGAACTACGTCAAGACCACGCTGGCCAGGGCCAGCGAGTCCGGCCAGACGCTGGCCTTGCCGGGCACGCTGCAGGGCTTTGTGCAGTCGCCGATTTATGCGCGCGCGGGCGGCTACGTCAAGCGCTGGACCAAAGACATAGGCGCGCGCGTCAGCAAGGGCGAGCTGCTGGCCGAGATTGAAACGCCTGAGACTGACCAGCAGCTGTCGCAGGCGGTCGCCGCGCGTCAGCAGGCCGCGGCCAGCCTGGAACTGGCCCAGAGCACTGCGGTGCGCTGGGAAGCGCTTCGCAAGAAGGATGCGGTGTCGCAGCAGGAAGTCGACGAGCGCCGCAGCGCCAGCGCGCAGGCCGGCGCCAATCTGGCGGCGGCCGATGCCAACGTGCAGCGCCTGCGCCAGCTCGAAAATTTCAAACGCATCATCGCGCCCACCGACGGCGTCATCACGCGGCGCAACGTCGATACCGGCGACCTGATTGACGCGGGTGCCGGCGGCGGGCTGGCACGCGCGCTGTTCGTGGTGACGCAGACCGACCCGCTGCGGCTTTACGTCAATGTGCCGCAGACCTACGCGCAGCTCGTCAAGCCCGGGCAAAGCGTGGTCGTGACGCAGGCGGAGCTGCGCGGCCAGAAATTCCAGGGCCAGGTGGCCCGCACGGCGGCGTCCATCGACGCCACCTCGCGCTCCATGCAGGTGGAGATTTCGTTGCCCAACAGCGCCGGCAGCCTGCTGCCGGGCGCTTTCGTGCAGGTGGCGCTGCCGCTGGCGGCCAGCCGCGGCCTGGCGATTCCCAACAATGCGCTGATCATCCGGGGTGACGGCGTCAAGGTGGCGTCCATCGACGCGCAAGGGCGTGTGCACCTCAGGCCGGTGCAACTGGGCCGCAATTACGGCGAGCGGGTGGAAGTGGTCGAGGGCGTGGCCAGCGGCGAGCGGCTGGTGCTCAACCCCTCGGATTCGCTGGCCGAGGGCGACGCGGTGGCGTTCAACGCCGCCGAGGATGACAAAGTGGGCCAGAAGCCGGCGGTTGCCGTTGCCGCCGCCGATAAAGCCAGGCCCGAGGGCAAAGCTGAGGCTAAAGCTGAAGCCAAAGCCGAGACAAGGAAAGCAGCGCCGTGAGCCGGCTCAACGCGACGGCCGCGCTTTTCGCGGTACTGGCCGCAGCTGTGCTGGCTGGCTGCTCGGCCGGCCCGGCCTACCGCAAGCCGGCGGTCGACATGCCTGTTGCCTGGCAGGTTGAAGCGCCCTGGCGCACCGGCGCCCCCAATGACCTGGCTGCCAAGGGCCCATGGTGGGAGCGCTTCGGCGACCCGCAACTCAATGCCTTGGCGCAAAAAGCCATGGCTGGCAACCAGACGTTGGCCGCCGCGAACGCGCGGCTGGCTCAGGCCCGCGCCAGCCTGGCGGGCAGTTCGGCCAGCCGCTACCCACAGGTCGGGTTGGGGCTGCGCGCCGCGCGGCAGAAGATTTCGGCGAACCGGCCGCTGACCAACTACAACTCACCGAATTTCTCGACCATCCAGGACGACTACAGCGCCACGCTGTCAGTCAGTTATGAGGTTGACCTGGCGGGCCGGGTGCAGAGCCTTGTCGAAGGCGCCGGCGCCTTGGCTGAGCAGTCCGCAGCCGACCTCGAAAACACACGCCTGGTGCTGACGTCCGACCTGGCTGTGAACTACTTCAGCCTGCGCGCGCTGGACACCGAACTCGACGTGCTGGCACGCTCCATCGCGCTGCAGCGGCGCTCTTTGGTGCTGGCCACCGACAGGCACGACCTGGGCGCCACCTCGGGCCTGGACATGGCGCAGCAGCAGGCCCTGCTGGACACCACGCTGACGCAGGTTGACGTGCTCAAGCGGCAGCGCGCGCAGTTCGAGCATGCGATCGCCACGCTGACCGGCACGCCGGCGCCGCAGTTTTCGCTGGCGCCCCAGACCACGCCGTTGGCACCGCCCGCGATTCCGCTGGGCATTCCTTCGGATGTGCTGGAACGCCGGCCCGACGTCGCCTCGGCGGAGCGGGCCATGGCCGCGGCGAACGCGCAGATCGGCGTGGCCAGCGCGGCGTTTTACCCCAGCATCGCGCTGGCCCCGACCGTGGGCGTGGACAGCCGCATCTTCAGCAGCCTGTTCGACGCGCCCAGCGTGCTGTGGTCCCTGGGGGTTTCGGCGACGCAGGTGCTTTTCGACGGCGGCCGCATCAGTGCCAACGTGGATTTCGCACGCGCCGGTTATGACGTGACCGTGGCCAATTACCGGCGAGTCGTGCTCACGGCCATGCAGGAAGTGGAAGACGGCATCAGCGGCGTCGCCGCGCTGGACCGCGCATACGGCCAGGCGCAACGCGCCATCGCGAGTTCGGGGCGGGTGCTGGAAATCGCCAACGACCGTTACGAAGGCGGTGTGGCGAGCTACCTGGAAGTCATCACGGCGCAGCAGGCGCAACTGAACAGCGAGCGCCAAGCCGCGCAGTTGCTCGGCCAGCGCATGCTGGTATCGGTGTTTCTGGTCAAGGCGCTGGGTGGGGACTGGCAGGGAACTCCCGTGGCTGCAGCCGCCGCGAAGTAGCGTCAAGCCAGAGGTCGGCCCGGCGGCTGCCCGGATCATTTCCTGTCGTCCTACAGCGCCCGCAGCGTGTGCAGCCTAAAGTGCAAGCACCACATCACCATGCACAACGCTGCAAAGGAAACGCCATGAACCTCTCGCTCAGCATAGGCCCGCTTGTGTCCCTGATTGCAGGCATCCTGATTTTGATCGTGCCACGCCTGCTGAACTACATCGTTGCGATTTACCTGATCGTCATCGGCCTGATCGGGCTGTTCGGCATGGGCACCCTCAAGCTCTAATTCGGGCGCGCACGCGGTGTGGCCGTGTACGCTCCTGTCGGCGAACCTAAGCGCTTCAGCGCTTTTTGGCTTTCACGACGGGTTTGGCCGTGCCGCGTTTGACGGCTTTGACGTTGCCCTTGCCGCGGCCCCGGCCGGCCGAGGCTGCATGGCTTTTAACCGGTAGAAAAACCACCACCTGCTGGCCCATCTTGAAGGCGCTGGAAGCGTTGACGTGGTTCCATTCAGCCACGTTGGCGGCGCTCAGGCCGTAGCGCTTGGCGATGGTTGCCACCGATTCGCCCTTACGGGCCTTCACGGTGGTGCGCCGCGTCACGATTTCGGGCGCGAATGACACCTGGGCGGTGTCGGCGACATGCGAGGTCACGTCGGTTTCGACCTTGGCTGAGCGCGGCACCAGCAAGGTGGAACCGGCCTTGATCAGCATGCGCGGCGGGATGTTGTTGACACCGCGCAGGTCGGTCTCGCTCATGCCCGTACGGCGTGCCGCTTCGCCTGCGCTCATGGTGGTGGGGGCGGTCCAGGCCGTCCAGCTTGCGTACTGGCCTTGGGTGTAGGCATCGAAGTTACGCTGGAACACCGTTGCGTTGTCCCAGGGCAGCAAAATCTGCGGCGTGCCGGCGGCGATGATGACGGGGCGGTGCGCCGAGGGGTTCAGCGCCTTGAAGTCCTCGATCTTCACGTCTGCCAGGCGCGCGGCCAGCGCGACGTCGATATCGCGCGTGATCAGCACCTGCTGGAAGTAGGGGTGGTTTTCGATCAGCGGCAACTCGGTGCGGAAAGCCTGCGGGTTGGCGACGATGTTTTTCACGGCCTGCAGCTTGGGCACATAGAGCCGGGTTTCGGCCGGCATGTTGAGGTCGGCGTAGCTGGTCCCGAGGCCGGCCCTTTGGTTCTTGGCGATGGCCCGGCTCACGCTGCCTTCGCCCCAGTTGTAGGCGGCCAGCGCCAAGTGCCAGTCGCCGAACATGCCGTAGAGTTTTTGCAGGTAGTCCAGCGCCGCGCGGGTGGAGGCCAGAACGTCGCGGCGGTCGTCGCGAAAGGCGTTTTGCTTGAGGTCGAAATACTTGCCGGTGGCCGGCATGAACTGCCACATGCCGGCGGCCTTGGCGCTGGAGACCGCCTGCGGGTTGAAGGCGCTTTCGATGAAGGGCAGCAAGGCCAGCTCGGTGGGCATCTGCCGGCGTTCGAGCTCTTCAACAATGTGGAACAGGTATTTGCTGGAGCGCTCGGTCATGCGCTGGATGTAGTCGGGCCGGCTGGCGTACCACTGCTCGCGGTCGGTCACGAGTTCATTTTGGAGGTCGGGCATCGCGAAGCCGCGGCGTATGCGGTCCCAGAGCTCCTTGGGCGGCTCGGTGGAGGCGATCTGGTGCGAGCCCGCCTGGCCCGGCGTGATGGCTTGCAGGGGGCCGTTGGGCAGCAGCGGCTTGACGGCCGGGGCACCGCCGGTGGTCAGCACCGGGTCGCTGGGCAGGCCGGGTGCCTGCTGCGTGGCGCAGCCCGCGAGCAGCGCCGTGGCAAAGACCAGGGCCAGCGAAACAAGGCGCAAAGGTCGGGACGAGAAGGAAAGGAAGGGAAGGGGGCTCGAAAGGCTCGAAACTGCAGTGGTGCGGGAGTGTGGCGTCATTTGAATTGGTTTTTCCACTGCCGGATGGCGGCAAATACGGTGGTGTCGTCATGGGCCGACGCATCAAAGTGCCGGGCAGCCTGCATGATAGTGGCTTGCCGGGTTCGCAAAAAGGGGTTGATCAGCAGTTCCTGCGCAATTGAGGTCGGCAGGGTCGGCCGTCCCTGCTCGCGCAGCTGCATGCACTTCGCCTGGTAGGCCGCCAATTCGGTGTTGTCGGGCTCCACGGCCATGGCAAAGCGCAGGTTGGCCAGCGTGTATTCATGGGTGCAGCAGACCACGGTGTCGGCCGGCAGGGCGGCGAGCTTGTCGAGCGAAGCCAGCATCTGCGCCGGCGTGCCTTCAAACAAGCGCCCGCAACCACCCGAGAACAGCGTGTCGCCGCAGAACAGCAGGGGTTTGCCGTTGGCGGCGGTGCCATCCGGCGACGGGCTACCCCTCACAAGTTCAACCCCCGAGGGACTGGAGTCCGCGGCTCCAAGCCTGCCTGTGCAGGCTTGGACGGGCGACAGAGGCGAAGCGTCTCGCGAGCCACGGCCTGCAAGGCCTCGCGCATCACGCGAAGCGGAAAGCGTGGGGGCCAGGTAATAGGCGATGTGCCCGGCAGTGTGGCCCGGCACGTCGATCACCTGGAAATCGAGGCCGAGGGCGCGCGCCGTGTCGCCGCCCTTGAGATGCGTGTAAGGCTGCGGAATGCGTTCGGCGGCCGGGCCCCAGACCTGGGCACCTGTTGCTTCGCGAAGGGCATCCACGCCGCCTGTGTGGTCCGCATGGTGATGCGTGACTAGAATCGACTCCAGCTGCAATGTGTGCTCGTCGAGGGTGCGCTGCACCGGCCCGGCATCTCCCGGGTCCACGACCAAGGCGCGCTTGCCGTCATGCAACAACCAGAGGTAGTTGTCGTCGAAGGCGGGGATGGGAATCAAATACATGCGGTGGTTTCGATGAACATGCGGTCTCTCGATGAACTCTGAAATTATAGGTTTGACGGACTGGTTGAAGACGCCACCCGGCGCTTATCTGCTGGGCTGGGAGCGCGCGCATTTCGACGAGGCCGTCAGTGACGTCTTCGGCTACCACGCGCTGCAATTGGGCTTGCCGGAACTCAACGCACTGCAAGCCAATCGCATGCCGCACAAATGGCTGGCACTCGAATCCCTGGCTCCCGGCACCGCGTCTGCAACAGACCCTGATGCGACCGGCGCGCCGGCGGCAAGTTCCCGGCGCGCCGCCTTGCTGACCGATTCGGGGGCGCTGCCGTTTCCTGAAAGCAGTCTGGACTTGGTGGTGCTGCCGCACACGCTGGAGCTCAGCCGCGACCCGCATGCCACCCTGCGCGAGGTTAGCCGGGTTCTTGTGCCCGAGGGCCGCGTGGTCATCAGCGGGCTGAATCCCACCAGCCTCTGGGGCCTGCGTCAGCGGCGCGGTCACCTGTACCAGCGCTGGGGCTATGACAGCTTGTTTTTGCCCAAAACGGGCGAGTTCATCGGCTACTGGCGGCTGCGCGATTGGTTAAGGCTGCTGGACTTTGAGGTAGAGTCGGGGCGCTTTGGCTGCTATCGCCCGGCGCTGGCCAGCCAGACCTGGCTGGACCGCTTTGAGTGGATGGACGCGGCGGGTGAGCGCTGGTGGCCGATTTTCGGTGCGGTGTACTTTCTCGCGGCGGTCAAGCGTGTGCGGGGCGTGCGCCTGCTGGAGCCCGCCTGGAAGACCCGCAAGGCGCCCGCCGCCGCGCCTGCCGTGGTCGCCAACAAAGAGCCGGCAGCCCGGCTGCGGCCGCCGGTTTGAACTGGTTTTTTCTTTATTTCAACCGCCGGGCGCCGTATGGGGCTCGGCGTCCTTCACAAGCAACAAGCTCGCATGACCGATTTATCCACCAGCCCAGCCGCCCCATCGCAACCTGTCGTCATCTACACCGACGGCGCGTGTAAGGGTAATCCCGGCCCCGGCGGTTGGGGCGTACTGCTGTCCCAGGGCGGCACCCAAAAAGAGCTGTTCGGCGGAGAGCTGGGCACCACCAACAACCGCATGGAAATGATGGCCGTCATCGAGGCCCTCGCGGCGCTCAAGCGGCCTTGCAGCGTGACGCTGTACCTCGACAGCGAATACGTGCGCAAGGGCATCACCGAATGGATCCACGGCTGGAAAGCCAGGGGCTGGCGCACGGCGGCCAAGGCCCCTGTCAAGAACGTGGACCTGTGGCAGCGCCTGGACGCGCTGGTCAGCGACAGCGGCCACAAAATCGACTGGCGCTGGGTGAAAGGCCACGCGGGCGATCCCGGCAACGAGCGCGCCGACGCGCTGGCCAACAAGGGTGTGGAGCGGGCGCTGGGCCGCTTGTAACAAGGGCCGATTTGGCGGAGTGGGGCCGTTGGGGAACGTGCACGCTAAAACGCGCACCAAGCAGAGATGGCCGGGACAAAAAACGCGCCTGGCACGCCCCATACGCATACGTAGCTTCCACACCACGACGGCCGGCGGTGGGTTGGTAAAGCCGTTGTAAAGCTACCGCGCTTGTCCCTGGCAGGCGGTAGAAAAGGCTGCGTGCGCCATGGTGTCCTGCTACATTGGAAGTTTGTATCTCTTTGTATTACAAGTTCCTTTCTCATGGCATCCAAAGCACTCTACACAGCTGTCGCCGTCGCGGGCATTGCGGTCGCATCGGGCGCCGCCTGGTGGCTCCAAAAACCCAAGGCGCCGGATGCCGCCGGAGCTGCGTCTTCAGCCGGCAATGGTGCGAATGGCGCCAGCGGATCTGGTGGTGCCAATGCGGGAAAGCCAGTCACGGTGGAGGCCGCCAAGGTTGAGTTGGCCAGGTTGTCGGATGACACGCAGGCCGTAGGCAGCCTGCGCTCACGCCGCGGCGTGGTTTTGCGGCCGGAGGTCAGTGGACGCATCACCCAGCTCAATTTCACCGATGGGCAGCGCGTGCGCAAAGGCCAGGTGCTGGTGCAGTTCGACGACCAGTTGCCGTTGGCCCAGGTGCAGCAAAGCCAGGCCGAACTCTCCATCGCCCAGGCGAACCAGAAGCGCAATCAGGAGCTGGTGGCGCAAAACTTCATCAGCCAGCGCTCCCTCGATGAAAGCGCGGCCAACCTGCAGGTGGCTGAAGCCAAGTTGTCGCTGGCCAAGGCCACGGCAGCACGCCTCAAAATCGTCGCCCCCTTTGACGGCATTGCCGGCATACGTTTGGTCAACGTGGGCGACTACCTCAAGGACGGTGCCGACATCGTCAACATCGAGGACATCGAAGCCATTTTTGTCGACTTCCGCCTTCCCGAGCGCTTCCAGAACAAAGTGAAGCGCGGGCAAACCGCCGTGCTCGACATCGACGCCTTGCCCGGCCGCAAATACAACGCCCAGATCCAGGCCATAGACCCCTTGATCGACGCCAACGGCCGCTCCATCGGCGTCCGTGCATGCATCGACAACCGTCAGCTGCAGCTGCGCCCCGGCATGTTTGCGCGTGTCAACACCGTTTTCGGCGTGCGCGAGAACGCCCGCGTCATCCCTGAGGAGGCCATTGTTCCGCAGGGAGGCCGGCAATTTGTCATCAAGCTGCTGGACGGCCCGAATGAGCAGACCCGCACGACCAAGCGCGTGGAGGTCAAGGTCGGCTTGCGCAGCCCGGGCAAGGTTGAAATTCTTGAGGGCCTGGAGCCCGGCGATACGGTGGTTGCGACCGGCCAGCAGCGCGTACAACGTGACGGCACGTTGGTGACCGTGATCGATCTGGCTGCGGGCGCCTCAGCCCGCACTGGCAATGCAAAATCCGGCTCGCCCGCCGCCGGTGCTTCGGCCCCGGCCGCAACACCTGCTGCCGCTACGTCGGCGGCCCCCGGAAAAACTGTTGTGAGTGCGGCAGAGCCTGCAGTCCACGCTCCGTTGTCCGGCCCTAATCCCTGCGGCGTGGTGGTCTCCGAAGCGCCACGCTCCCTGGTGCCGGTGCGCAGCGTGACCCCGGCCGAGCGCAGCCCTGCAGGCCCGCCCGCACGCGATCCCACCTGAGGCCGTCGCGCCAAGTTTTCACCTAAGCCATGCAACTCGCTGAAGTTTCCATACGCCGCCCGGTCTTTGCCACCGTGCTGTCGCTCCTGATCGTGCTGGTCGGGGCGGTCAGTTTCAACCGCCTGGCCGTGCGCGAATATCCCAAGATCGACGAACCCGTCGTGACCGTCAGCGTGCGTTACGCGGGCGCCTCGGCGGAGGTGATCGAATCGCAGGTCACCAAGCCGCTGGAAGACTCGATCGCAGGCATCGACGCGGTGGACGTGATCACCTCCATCAGCCGTGCCGACCAGGCGCAGATCAGTGTGCGCTTTCGCCTTGAAAAAGACGCCGACTCGGCCGCCGCCGAGGTGCGCGACCGGACCTCCCGGGTTCGCAACCGCTTGCCGCAGGCCATTGAAGAGCCGGTGATCGCCAAGGTCGAAGCGGACGCCTTCCCCGTCATCCAGGTGGCTTTTTCCAGCGATTCACTGACGCCGCTGCAAATCAACGACTTGGTCAACCGCATCGTCAAGCCGCGCCTGCAGACGGTGACCGGTGTGGCTGACGTGCGCATTTACGGCGAGCGCAAGTACGCCATGCGCATTTGGCTCGATACCGACAAGCTCGCCTCATACAAGCTGACCACGCAGGACGTGGAAGACGCCATCAGCCGCAGCAACCTGGAGCTGCCGGCCGGTCGCATCGAATCGCAGCAGCGGGAGTTCAGCGTCACCTCGCAGACCGACCTGGTCAGGCCCGCGCAGTTCCGCGAGATCGTCATCAAGAACGTCAACGGCTTTTCCGTCAAGGTGCGCGACGTGGCGCGCGTGGAAGAGGGCGCTGCCGACGAGCGCACGGCGGTCAGGCTCAACGGCCGCTCCGCGGTGGCGGTCGGCATCATCCGCCAGGCCACGGCCAACCCGCTGGACCTGTCCAAGGGCGTGCGCGAAGCTTTCCCCAAGCTCAAGGCCGACCTGCCGTCCGACATGCTGATCGACGTCGCCAACGACAATTCGGTGTTTATTGATCGCTCCGTAGGCAACGTGTACCACACCATCGCCGAGGCCATCGTGCTGGTGGCCCTGGTGATTTTTGTGTTCCTGCGCACCCTGCGCGCATCCATCATCCCCATCGTCACCATCCCGGTGAGCCTGATCGGCACCTTCGCCATGATGGCGCTGGCGGGCTTCACCATCAACACGCTGACGTTGCTGGCGCTGGTGCTGGCAATCGGCCTGGTGGTGGATGACGCCATCGTGATGTTGGAGAACATCTTCCGCCACATCGAAGAGGGCATGGACCCGTTCTCGGCCGGCATCAAGGGCGCGCGAGAGATCGGGTTTGCGGTGGTCACCATGACGGCAACGCTGGTGGCCGTGTACGCGCCACTGGCCTTCACGCCGGGCCGTACCGGGCGCCTCTTCGTGGAGTTCGCGCTGGCGCTGGCCGGGGCGGTGGTGGTGTCGGGTTTTGTCGCGCTCACGCTGACGCCCATGATGTGCACCCAGCTGCTCAAGCACAACCCCAAGCCCAACCGCTTTGACCGCTTCATGGAGCAGGCCCTGACCTCGATCTCCGACCGCTATGGTGCGGTGCTGCGTTGGGTGGTCACCACGCGTTACGTGCCTGTGGCCGAGGAAGGCGACAACGGGCGCCCCTCGCTGGCCCAGCGGCTCAAAGGCATGGCGCTTCAGGCGCGCTGGATTGTCATTGGCGTGATGGTGCTCAGCGCATTGGCCATCGCACTGGTGTTCCCGAGCATGAAGCAAGAGCTTTCGCCGATAGAGGACCGCGGCGTGATCCTGGCCAACGTCAACGCGCCCGACGGCGCGACGCTGGACTACACCAACCGTTACGCGCGGGCGCTCGAGAAGATGGGCGAACCCTTCCCCGAGTTCGACCGCATTTTCGCCAACGTCGGCAACCCCACGGTGGCTCAGGCCAGCGTGGTCTACCGCACCGTCGACTGGGACAAGCGCGAGCGTTCCACCATGGACATGGCGCGCGAATTGCAGCCCAAGTTCAATGCCTTGCCGGGCGTCACCGCCTTCCCGATCACACCGCCCTCGCTGGGACAAGGCTTTCGCGAACGGCCGCTCAATTTTGTGATCCAGACCTCCGACAGCTACCAGAACCTGAACACCGTTGTCCGCCAGATGCTGGAAGAGATCGCCAAAAATCCCGGCATCGTCTCGCCCGACGTGGATCTGCGGCTGAACAAACCCGAATTGCGCATCGAGGTTGAACGCGACAAGGCCGCCGATCTGGGCGTCAGCGTCCAGGTTGTCGCGAAAGCCATTGAAACCCTGCTGGGTGGGCGTAACGTGACGCGCTACAAGCGCGATGCCGAGCAATACGACGTGATCGTGCAGACCCAGGCCAGCGGCCGCATCACGCCCGAGGACATAGACCGCATCTACGTGCGCGGCCGCAACGACGCGATGATTCCGCTGTCTGCGTTGGTGAAGGTGCGTGAAAGTGTCTCGCCGCGCGAACTCAATCACTTCGGCCAGCGCCGCTCAGTGTCCATCACGGCAAGCCTGGCCGGCGACTACTCGCTGGGCGAAGCACTCAAGTTTATGGACCAGACCGCGGCCAAGGTGCTCAAGACCGGCTACAGCACCGACCTCAACGGCACCTCGCGCGAGTTCAAGAACTCCCAGGGGGCGCTGGCCATCGTCTTCGTGCTCGCGCTGCTGTTTATTTTCCTGGTGCTGTCGGCGCAGTTCGAGAGCTTCATCGACCCGCTGGTCATCATGCTCTCCGTGCCACTGTCCATGATCGGGGCGCTGCTCGCGCTCAAATGGTCGGGTGGCTCGCTCAACGTGTATTCACAGATCGGCCTGATCACGCTGGTGGGCCTGATCACCAAACACGGCATCCTGATTGTTGAGTTCACCAACCAGCTGCGCGGGCAGGGGCTCGAGATGATCGATGCGCTGGTCAAGGCATCCGCCCAGCGCCTGCGCCCCATCATGATGACGACGGGCGCCATGGTGCTCGGCGCCTTGCCGCTGGCGTTGGCCAAAGGTGCGGGCGCCGAAAGCCGAACCCAGATCGGTTGGGTCATCGTGGGTGGTATGTCGCTGGGCACCTTGCTCACCGTTTTCGTGGTGCCCACCATGTACACACTGTTTGCCCGCAAGGCGATTCCCGGCGCCAATAAAGCCGTTGCCAAGGAGCAGCCTGATGAACACCTTGAGCATCCTGAATACGTGGCCAAATGAATGACCGGGAGGCGCCGCGCACCACAGCACGGGCCTTTGGCATGGTGCTGAGAATGCCGGTTTGACGGCGAACCCTGCGGGCCGAATCCGCGCGGCGGTTTGTTTCCTGATTCCCTTCCTGCTTGCTGCGGCCTCTAGGGCTGGCGCGCAAACGCAGGAAGCGCCCCGCGCAGGGGCGTATGGTGTGCAGTTCATCTGTTCACCGTCCCAGCTGGAACGCCTCAGCCCCGACATGTTCCGCTATCTCCAGCAGCTTGGCATCCCGGCCCGCCTGGTTCAGGAAACCTTCGACAAGTCCCGCGGCGCCATGACGTATTCCCTGCTGGGCTCAGGTGCGGTGGAGAGCACCTTGTTGTTGGGGCAACGGCCAGAACTGGCGATCAAGGACGAGGTGGTGTTTCTGCCCCTGAAGAACAAGAGAACGCGCAAGCTCAAGGCGGTCTCCCGAAAAGAAATCCTGTTGGCTTTGCTGCATCCAGGGCGACTGACCCAATTCGAGGGAAAGGCCTGCGATGTTCAGGCGCTCGTCGACCACGTTGGCGTTCGCCAGAACACCGTGATCTGGGCCGAGATTCTGGAATGGGGCTGGCCCGAGGGCGGCCCTTCAAAATGGAATGCCCGTTATTGGGTCAAGGGGACACCCAAGCTCCACACCCCCTTGCATAGAGCCCTCAATGACATGTTTTTTGAGCAGGGGAAATACCACATAGGTTGTTACGCCGCCACCAAAGTGGTATTTGCCCAAGGCGCACTGGACTACTTTCGCCGCGTCAAAGGGGATGCCGCCAAGGCGCGCGGCGTGGAACAGCGATTGCTGGCCGACGGGGAGCCCCTGGTTGACCTGGAACCCGGCCGCATGTGGAGCTTTGAAGCTGATTTTGATCCTCTGGAACTTGAGCGGCCGGGTAAGGTCTTGCGCATGGTGGAGGGTGTTGCCGCCGGCAACTTTGTTCCGGGTGATTGGGCCTACTTTTTAAACACTGATTTGCGCACCAGCCAGAAGACGGGGTATGAAGGCTCCAACGCCATCTACCTGGGGGGCAACCGTTTTGACGACTACTACAACGACAACGACCACCACTACAGCTACCAGGAAAAACTCGGTGAGGTGTATCAGTGGCGCCATGATGTTTTCAGCCGGCAGCGCGACGCCGAGAAAATACAGCCTTTGACTGCGCAAGACTATGAGCGCCTGAGTGCCACGCCGGAAAAAGGTGGCTTGCTGATGGGCTTTCGGATCGTGCCTTATTTCTTCGGTTACGAAGACCTGCCTTCGCTACCGGCCCTGCGCAACGACTAGGCCTGCCTGCCAGGCTCTATGAATTTACAGCGCGCCCTCAAACATGAGGACGTCAACAGCATCCCCCGCGGCGACGTTGCCCTGGGCGTGGTGGAGCACGATCAGGCCGTTGGCCTCGGCCATGGAGCGCAGCACGCCCGAACCCTGGTTGCCGGTGGTCCTGACCTCGAGGGAGCCGTCTGACGCGGTCGATACCCAGCCGCGCTGGTATTCGGTACGCCCCGGTTTCTTGCGCATGGCTTCGGCGCTTCGTGCCTTGAGCAGGGGTGCGCTCACCAGGTTGGCGCCCATCATCTGCAACAGGGCGGGGCGCACAAAGGCCAGAAACGTCACCATCACCGCAACCGGGTTGCCGGGCAGGCCAAACAGAATTGCACCGTTGGTGTTGATGGGTTGGGCCTGGTTGGCCGCGGGGGGGATGCGGCCCACGGCCATGGGCCGGCCGGGCCGCATGGCGATGCGCCAGAAGGCCACATCGCCGAGCTTTTTCATCATGGCCTTGGTGAAGTCGGCCTCGCCTACGCTGACACCGCCCGAGGTGATGATGGCATCGGCCTGCGCGGCGGCTTCGGTGAAGGCCGCTTCGAGCAGGGCCGGTTCGTCGCGCACCACGCCCATGTCGATGACCTGGCAGCCCAAGCGGCTCAGCATACCGAAGACGGTGTAGCGGTTGCTGTCGTAGACCGCGCCTTCGCGCGGCGCTTCGCCCAGTGAAAGAATTTCGTCGCCGGTGGAAAAGTAGGCCACGCGCAGCGGCCGCCAGACGGGCAGAGTGGCCAGTCCCAGGGAGGCGGCCAGACCGAGCCGGGCTGGTGTGATGATTTCGCCCTTGCGCAGCGCCGGCAGCCCTTGTGCCAGGTCTTCACCGCGCAGGCGGCGGTTGTCGCCTGCGCGCAGCAGACCGGGCGGGATGCTGATGCGCGTGCCTTCACCGTCTTGCTGCTGTTTGACGAACTCCTGAGGCACCACGGTGTCCAGGCCTGAGGGCATGATGGCGCCCGTCATGATCTTCACGCACTGGCCGGGCTGCACGCTGCCTTGCCAGGCCTTCCCGGCCAGTGCCGTGCCCTCGGCCACCCGCAGTTCCAGCGCTTCCCCCGGGGCCAGTTGGCTGCCGTCAAAGGCAAAGCCGTCCATGGCCGAGTTGTCGTGGGGCGGAACGTCGAAAGGCGAGACCACGTCTTCGGACAGCACCCGTCCCAGGGTTTCGAACAGCGGCAGCTTGACGGCGTCCTGCACGGGCGCCACCAGCCGCGAAAGGAAATCGAGCACCTGGCCGGCGGACAGGGCTTGCGGGTCGTAGCCCTGCAATTCGGCCGCGATCTGGTCCAGTGTTTTCACGGCAGGCGCGATTCGAGCTGGTGCAGTTCGGCCAGGGTGTTGGCGTTGAAAAAACCGTGCACGTCATCACCGGGCCGGTCGAAGGGCACGGCCACGGTTTTGTGCTGGGCCGTCCAGGCGTCTATCTTGCGGCCGCCGCCGTGGGTGAAGCGCACCAGGCTTTCCAGCATGTGGGTGCCCATCAGGCAAAACACCGGCTGCGGCCTGAGCTGGCCGTCTTCCTCCGGTGCGGCGGCAACGGCGAAGTCCGCGCCCTCACGCACAAAGGCCTCGGCAAGGCGCGCCACCAGGTCCTCGGGGAACAACGGCGTATCGCAGGGCACGGTGAGCAGGTAAGGCGTTTCGCAGCGCTCCAGGCCGGTGAGAAAGCCCGCCAGCGGCCCGGCGAATTCGCCCAGGCCGGTGCTGTCGGGCCAGACCGGCACGCCAAAGGCTTCGTACGCGGCCAGGTTGCGATTGGCGTTGATCATGACTTCGCCGACCTGCGGGGAGAGCCGCATCAGTGTGTGCAGGGCCAGTGGTACGCCGTTGAAATTCTGCAAACCCTTGTCGACGCCGCCCATGCGCGAACCGCGGCCGCCGGCCAGGATCAGGCCTGTGATGGCTTCGGCGTGCAGCGAGGCGCTGTGGCTGTTGGTCGTCATGCTAGCCACCGATGTAACTCATCTCTACGCGTTTGGTGTTGCTGTCGGGCATGCCGGTGTCTGCGGGCAGTGCGGCGCGCAGCTCTGAATAACGATCATCGCGCCCCTGCCAGATATGGGCCACGGCCGCCGCGATCTGCTCGTCGGCATAGCCGCCGCGCAGCAGGGCGCGCAAATCCTGGCCCTGGCTCGCGAACAGGCACAAAAACAGCTTGCCCTCGGTCGACAGCCGCGCCCGGTTGCAGTCGCCGCAAAAAGCCTGGGTCACGCTGCTGATCACGCCGATCTCGCCCGCGCCGTCGGCATAGCGCCAGCGCTCGGCGGTTTCGCCGGTGTAGTTGGGGTTGACGGCGACGAGCGGAAACTCGGCATTCAGCCGCTCCACCACCTGGGCCGAGGGCAGGACTTCATCCATGCGCCAGCCGTTGGTGGCCCCCACGTCCATGTATTCGATAAAGCGCAGCACGGCACCGGTGTGGCGGAAGTGCCGGGCCATGGGCAGGATTTCCGCGTCGTTGGTGCCGCGCTTGACCACCATGTTGACCTTGAGCGGCGCCAGGCCGACCTTTTGCGCGGCCTCTATGCCCTTGAGTACGTCGGCGACCGGGAAGTCCACGTCGTTCATGCGCCGGAAGGTGGTGTCGTCCAGCGCGTCCAGGCTCACGGTGACGCGCTGCAGGCCGGCGTCCTTGAGCGACTGGGCTTTCTTGGCGAGCAGCGAGGCATTGGTGGTCAGCGTGATGTCCAGCGGCTTGCCCTGCGGTGTCTGCAGTTTTGCGAGCATTTCGATGAGCACTTCGAGGTGCTTGCGCAGCAGCGGCTCGCCGCCGGTCAGCCGGATTTTTTCCACCCCATGCGCCACAAACACCTTGGCCAGGCGGGTGATTTCCTCAAAGCTCAGCAGCGAGGTTTGCGGCAAGAAGGCGTAGTCCTTGTCGAACACCTCGCGCGGCATGCAGTAGCTGCAGCGGAAATTGCAGCGGTCGGTCACGCTGATCCGCAAATCCCGCAGCGGCCGGCCCCGTGTATCGCTCAACAGGCCGGTGGGCGCAACCAGCCGGGCAGGGATATGCGGCACGCGGCTTGCGTAGCGTATATCTGCCAGCGGAATGATTTTTTCGGTCGTCATCATGAGGGCCCAGGGGGAGAATTTACTCCATTGATCCGGCCGGAGCCTCAAAAAGAGCTCTTATCCCCAAAGGATGAGCGTTATTGAGACTGCTCGCGAAGACTCTTCAACCAAGCAGGGGCCGCGGAACCGGCTTTGCCGGGCCGCAGGCGCAGCACCCCCTCGGGGGGCAGAGAGCCACACGCAGTGGGCGAACGTGGGGGCCCTATCTTCACAAGCAGGGGCCGCGGAACCGGCTTTGCCGGGCCGCAGGCGCAGCGGCCCCCTCGGGGGGCAGGGAGCTACACGCAGTGAGCGACCGTGGGGGCTACACACACCTTGCCCCGTCGACTTCCAGGCAGATGCCGCTGATGAAATCCGCCTCGTCGCTGGCCAGGTAAAGCGCCGCATTGGCCACGTCCAGCGCGGTCGAGAAGCGCCCTAGCGGGATGCTGGCGCGAAAGCGCGCCTTGCGCTCCTCGTCGAGCGGGCCGCCGGCGAAGTCGGCCGAGAGGCCGGTGTCGGGATTGAACACCGGGTTGATGCAGTTGACGCGGATGTTGTCGGGGCCCAGTTCGGCCGCCAGCGATTTCGAAGTGGTGATGACGGCGCCCTTGGAGCCGTTGTACCAGGTCAGGCCCGGGCGCGGGCGCACGCCGGCCGTGGAGGCGATGTTGATGAAGCTGCCGCCGCCCAGGTTGCGGAACACCGGCGTGGCATGGATGGTGGCCAGGTAGATGCTTTTGACGTTGATGGCGTAGCACCTGTCGAAATCGTCCTCGCTGACATCGAGCGCGGGCTGGTTGCGGTGCGTCCAGCCGGCGTTGTTGACCATCACGTCGAGCCGGCCGTAACGCTGCACGGCCGCGTCGACCAGGGCCTTGACCTCGGCGGATTTCGTCACGTCGGCGGCGAAGAAAGAGGCCGTGCCGCCGGCCTTGGCGATGGCGGCCACGACTTTTTCGCCCAGAGCGACATTGATGTCGTTGACGATGACTTTGGCGCCCTCGGCGGCCAGCCGCCGCGCGATGCCTTCACCGATGCCGCCTCCGGAGCCGGTCACGATGATGGATTTGTCTTTGACCCGCATGGGTTTGTCTCCAGGTATTTTGAATTTTTTGAACTAGTACGTGAGCTTATTACATCCCGGCCATGAGGCTGCAAGCTCCCTGGTTGAGCGGAGCGCTCAGCCGTGCCGCACCGCCACGGTCTTCAGCGTCGTGAAACCGTACAAGGCCTCAAAGCCTTTTTCACGCCCGTAGCCCGAGGACTTCACGCCGCCGAAAGGCAGCTCCACGCCGCCGCCGGCGCCGTAGTTGTTGATGAACACCTGGCCGCTTTTGACGCGCCTGGCCATGCGGAACTGGCGCGCGCCGTCGCGCGTCCAGATGCCGGCAACCAGGCCGAACTGTGTGGCGTTGGCAAGCTCGACCGCGTGGTTCTCGTCCTTGAAGCTCATGGCGCACAACACCGGGCCGAAGACCTCTTCCTGTGCCAGCCTGTGCGCGACCGGCACGTCGCGCAGCAGGGTGGGGGCCTGGTAAAAGCCGGTGTCGGGCGCTTCCTCGACGATCTGGCCCTGGGCCACCATGGTGATGTTGGCGACCTGCGCATCGCTCAAAAAATCCCAGACGCGCTGCTGCTGGCTTTGTCGGATCAGGGGGCCGACATCCAGGTCCATGGCTGCGGGGCCCACGCGCAGGTTTTCAAAGGCATGGCCCAGGCGCTGCAGCAGCGGTTCGTAAATCGCCTGCTCCACCAGCAGGCGGGAACCCGCCGAGCAGGTCTGGCCGGCGTTCTGCACGATGGCGTTGATGATGGCGGGAATCGCGGCGTCCAGGTCGGCGTCGGCAAACACGATCTGCGGACTTTTTCCGCCCAGTTCCAGCGTAACCGGGCAGTGGCGCTCGGCCGCCACCTGCTGGATCAGCGTGCCCACGGAGGGGCTGCCGGTGAAGCTGATGTGGTCTATGCCCTTGTGGCGCGCCAGCGCGTCGCCCACCTCATGGCCGTAGCCGGTCACGATGTTGATCGCGCCGGCCGGAAAACCCACCTCGGCGGCGAGCTGCGCCACGCGGATCAATGACAGGCAGGCGTCTTCGGCCGGCTTGACCACACAGACGTTGCCAGCAGCCAGCGCGCCGCCCACGCTGCGGCCGAAAATTTGCATCGGGTAATTCCAAGGAATGACATGGCCGGTGACGCCGTGCGGCTCGCGCCAGGTCATCACGCTGTAACCGTCCAGGTAGGGAATGGTGTCGCCGTGCAGCTTGTCGCAGGCGCCGGCATAGAACTCGAAATAGCGCGCCAGGGCGGCCGCGTCGGCGCGCGCCTGTTTCGTTGGCTTGCCGCAATCGCGTTGCTCCAGCTGCGCCAGCTCTTCGGCGTGCTCGGCCACTTTGGCCGAAAGCCGCATCAACAAGCGCCCGCGTTCGGCGGCATTAAAGCGGCTCCAGACCAGCTCCAGGCATTCGCGCGCGCTGCGCACGGCGGTGTCGATGTCGTGCGCATTGCTGCGCTGGATTTCGTCAAAGACCTGGCCGTCGGACGGATCGATGACGGGGATGGTTTTGCCGGAAACGGAGGGCAGAGAGGCGTTGGCGATGAAATTGAGCTGCATGCAACTGATTTTGCTTGAAACCGGCCGCAGCCTGCCAACAGGCGATTCCGGTTTGATGCCCAGCTGCCGGACCGCTGGCGATATGCGAGGCGGGCCAAAGCCATCAAGTAACGGTCTGAAAAAGCGTGTGTTTTTCACGCCAGCGGGGCGTGCGGCGTGGGCCCATTTACAACATTTTTACTGTGGGGGAATCTGTCTTTCTGTAGGATTGAACCTACACATGCACCTCGCCAATTCCTACAAAAGGAACGGTGCCACAGCGCCCAGCGGGCGCATGACAGCGGCAGCAGCAGGCAACTGCGGTCCGCACTCTGGACACATATTGCGATGAGCGACCCAACTCCATGCGCGACGGAAACGGCTTCCACCGGCGACATACCTGCCGACGGTTCCGGCACGCGAACCTGGTTTAAAGCCCTGGCGGCCCGCCTGCGTGACTGGCTGGCTGTGCAAAGCCTGGGAATGAAGCTCACGGTGCTGGCCGTTGCGTTGATGATTCCCGCCAGTGCGTACTACGCTTGGTCCACCCTCCAGCGCCAGGAGAAACTGAGCCTGGAGGTCAAGGCCATGGCTGCGTCGGGGCAGGGTGCTGAAGCCGCATGGGCCTACAACTCGGCGCTGCCCGTCGTTTTCGGAAGCGGCTCGGTACTGAGTTTCCTTGAGGCCCACCCGGTCGCTCGCATCACCATCATTTACCGACCCATCCTCTGGACCGTTTCCGAGCGCTTTGTACTGGTGGAGTCGGAAGGCCGGCAATACGCCTATTACCCCTCGGACATGGAGACCAAGATACTGGCCGACAAAGCCGTGACCGCGCCCTGGGGCGGCAAGCTGACGTTTGTGCCGCAGGCCGCGCTTGACGGCGCCAGCAAGGAAATGCTGGCCCGCCTTGAGCAGCGTTTCGGTGAGGCACGCCCGCAGTCCGAGCAGGACGCCTGGAAGGGCGGCGCCAGCGCGCTGGTGTCGGCCACCCTGACCCTGGGCTTGCTGGCCTTTCTGTGGTTTCAGGTGGGTGGCCAGCGCAAGTCCCTGAAATTCATTACCCCACAGCAAATCAGCGGTGACCTGGAAGACCTGGTCGGCATGGACGACATCAAGGCCGAGGTCGCGCAGATACGCGACCAATACGAACGCCGCCTTGAATACGCGGCTTACGGCGTGAACAAGCCTTTCAACGTGATGTTCAGCGGCCCGGCGGGCACGGGCAAGACCAAGCTGGCGAGCTACCTGGCCAAGGAGTTGAATCTCCCAATTCTTTTCCACTCCGCTGCCAACCTGGAAACCGGCTATGTCGCAGGGGGTTCCAACACCCTGTCGCGCATCCTTGCGCTGGCCACGAGGCGCAAGCGCTGCATCGTGTTCCTTGATGAAGCGCAAGATCTTTTCATGCGGCGCGGCGGCAACCGCAAATACGACGACGACACACAGAACATGCTGCTGGCCATCCTCGACGGCGTGCGCACCAAGTCGGATGCGGAAATCATCTGGATCGTGGCGTCCAATTTCAACTCGGCCAACCTGCAGATGGACGAAGCCATGCTGCGCCGCTTCCAGATGAAGGTCGACTTCCGCATGCCGAACCAGAAAGAGCGCCTGGCCATCACCGGCCATTACCTGGGTCAGCGCGCCGACAAGGTCCTGCCCGACCTGGACCTGCGCCATTTTGTCGAATTGACCGAGGGCTGCAGCCCGGCAGACCTGGAAACCATGGTGAACCAGGCCGGCATCCTCGCAGTGCAGTCGGGCCAGATGATAGGCGCGCACACGCTGATGCAGGCCGCCGAGCGCGTGCTGGTCGGCAACGTCAACGACAACACCACCAAGGAGCGCGAGCGCGACCGTCGCATCATCGCCGTGCACGAGTGGGGCCACTTCCTGATGGATTTCCAGCACATGCGCAAGACGCTGGGCGGCGACTGGAACGCGCTGCAGGCGAACATGAGCACCATCAAGATTTCATTGAAGGCGAACCCGCGCAACAACGCGCTCGGCTTTGTGTTGCACAAGCAGGACAGCAACCTGCTCAAGACCAAGGGCGACATGGAGCAGGAGGTGCGCGTGTTGCTGGGCGGCATGGCCAACGAGGAACTCTTCTTCGGCGAAGACGGCACAACCGGCGGCGCCCACAACGACATCACGCGCGTGACCCGGTTGCTGCACCATGCAGTGGCTGAAATGGGCATGTACCGCAAGACGCGGCTGAACTACGCCGCGCTCGTCAAGGACGGCGGCACGGCGCCGCCCGACGAAGAAACCCGCAGCATCATGGAAGCTCAGAGCGAGCGGCTTTACAGCGAAACCAAGGCCACCCTGGCTCAGTACACAGCGCTGACGGAGCATTTGACCGGCTGCCTGCTGCAGGCGGGCGAAATGACGCTGAGCGAGGCGCTGGGTGAAATCCGCCGCTTTGAAAGCTTGCCGGAGTCAACGGCAGGGGCACTGTCCGGGCCGGATGTCCGCCAGCTGATGCCGGCCTGATTGCGCGGCCGGTATCGGTCGGTACGCGGCCGCGGCTCCTTCATTCCAGGAATCCAAGAAAAAAGCCCTGCATTGCAGGGCTTTTTACGTGGGCCTTAGCGGCCTAGCGGGAAGCCGCCGAGGCGGGGGCCGCCGGCGTCGGTGTCGCCGCTGCGGCGGGCGCCTGTGTGGACGCGGGGGCGGGCATGGCGGGTGCCATCGGCGTGGCGGCTGGCGCGCTCATCGCGGCGGGTTCGGCCATTGGCGCGCTGGGCGCGGCTTGCGCGGGCCCGCCGTGGAACTTCATCACCAGCGGCACGATCAGCAGCGCCACGATGTTGATGATCTTGATCAGCGGGTTCACGGCCGGGCCGGCGGTGTCCTTGTAGGGGTCGCCCACGGTGTCACCGGTCACGGCGGCCTTGTGCGCCTCCGAGCCCTTGCCGCCGTGGTGGCCGTCTTCAATGTATTTCTTGGCGTTGTCCCAGGCGCCGCCGCCCGTGCACATGGAGATCGCGACGAAGAGGCCGGTCACGATGGTGCCCATCAGCAGGCCGCCCAGGGCTTGCGGGCCGAGCGCCAGGCCAACCACGATGGGCACGACCACGGGCAGCAGCGAGGGGATCATCATTTCCTTGATGGCGGCCGTTGTCAGCATGTCCACGGCGGTGTCGTACTCGGGCTTGCCCGTGCCGTCCATGATGCCCTTGATGTCGCGGAACTGGCGGCGTACTTCGACCACTACGGCGCCGGCGGCGCGGCCCACGGCTTCCATGGCCATGGCGCCGAACAGGTATGGAATCAGGCCGCCGATAAAGAGGCCGATGATGACCTTGGGATTGCTGAGGTCGAAACTGACCACGCTGCCATAAGCCTCGAGCTTGTGCGTGTAGTCGGCAAACAGCACCAGGGCGGCGAGGCCGGCCGAGCCGATGGCATAGCCCTTGGTCACGGCCTTGGTGGTGTTGCCCACGGCGTCCAGCGGGTCGGTGATGTCGCGAACGCTGCTGGGCAGCTCGGCCATTTCGGCAATGCCGCCGGCGTTGTCGGTGATGGGGCCGTAGGCGTCCAGTGCGACCACGATGCCGGCCATGCTGAGCATGGAGGTTGCGGCGATCGCGATGCCGTAGAGGCCCGCCAGTTTGAAGGCGACCAGGATCGCGATACAGACAAAGATCACGGGCCAGGCGGTGGAGCGCATGGACACGCCCAGGCCGGCAATGATGTTGGTGCCGTGGCCGGTGGTGGAGGCCTGCGCGATGTGCTGCACGGGCTTGAACTGCGTGCCGGTGTAGTACTCGGTGACCCAGCAGAGCGCGCCGGTCAGGATCAGGCCGACCGCGCAGGCGCCGAACAGGCGCATCTGCGTGCCGGTGGCGGTGACGGCGTCGTCAGGCATCAACCACTTGGTGACGAAAAAGAAGGCGATCAGCGACAGCACGCCTGCGATGGCCAGGCCTTTGTACAACGCCGGCATGACGTTCTTCATGCCGGGCGAGGCCTTGACGAAGAAGCAGCCGATGATAGAGGCGATGATGGAAACGCCGCCCAGCGCCAGCGGATAGACCGCGGCGGTGGAACCCGCGCCGGACAGCAGCAGGGCGCCCAGCACCATGGTGGCGATCAGCGTCACCGCATAGGTTTCAAACAGGTCGGCGGCCATGCCGGCGCAATCGCCCACGTTGTCACCGACATTGTCGGCAATCACGGCGGGGTTGCGCGGGTCGTCTTCGGGGATGCCGGCTTCGACCTTGCCCACCAGGTCGGCGCCGACGTCGGCGCCCTTGGTGAAGATGCCGCCGCCCAGCCGGGCAAAGATGGAAATCAGCGAGGAGCCAAAGGCAAAGCCGATCAGCGGGTTGAGCAGGTTGGCCAGCTTCAGGTCGGGCGTGTAATTGCCGTTACCGGTCAGGAACCAGTAAAAGCCGCTCACGCCCAACAGGCCCAGGCCCACGACCAGCATGCCGGTGATGGCGCCGCCACGGAAGGCGACGTCCAGGGCGGGGCCAATGCCCTTGGTTGCGGCCTGCGCGGTGCGCACGTTGGCGCGCACCGACACATTCATGCCGATAAAGCCGCAGGCGCCCGAGAGCACCGCGCCGACCACAAAGCCGACAGCAGTCTTCCCGTCAAGGAAGAAGCCGATGAGCACCGCGAGGACGACGCCGACGATGGCGATGGTTTTGTATTGCCGCGCGAGGTAAGCGGCGGCGCCGGTCTGGATGGCGGCTGCAATTTCCTGCATGCGCGCATTGCCTGCGTCCTGGGAAAGAATCCAGCTGCGTGCCCAGAAGCCGTACCCGACGGCGATCAGTCCGCAGACCAGCGCAAGAATGAGCGCCGAGTTGCCTGTCATAGCTGACATTGAAATTCTCCTACGTTGTTTTTCGCTTGGAGGGGGTGCCACGCTAGCGGTGCCCCCGCTGCGTTGCTTCCTCGTTGCTGTGTCACGCTAGGAGACAAGTCGATTGGCCAACGGTCGAAATTTAACGCCAAAACGTGACAAGTTCGCGATGCGTCAGCCCCGAATCAGTAAAATGAGGGTAAATACCGAGCAGCCGATAGCGGCGAGGTAGTCGCTAGTTATTACTACCGGTGCTGCCTGTCACCTGTTCATGCGGCTTGAATCCTTTCATTTCATCTCTTTCCCTTCAACACAACCTCAAGCGACCATGTCCCTCGATAAAGTTTCCCCCGGCAAAAACGTTCCCGAATCCTTTAACGTGATCATCGAAATCCCGATGAACGCCGACCCGGTGAAGTACGAAGTGGACAAGGAATCCGGCGCGATTTTTGTGGACCGCTTCATGAGCACGTCCATGCACTACCCGACGAACTACGGCTATGTGCCCAAAACCATCAGTGGCGACGGCGACCCGGTCGACGTGCTGGTGATTACGCCCGTGCCCCTGATTCCCGGTGTGGTGGTGACCTGCCGCGCCATCGGCATCCTGAAGATGCAGGACGAAGCCGGCGAAGACGGCAAGGTGCTGGCCGTGCCCGTGGACAAGAAATGCTCGCTCTACACCCAGTGGCAAAAGCCTGAAGACATGAACCCGCTGCGCCTGAAGACCATCTCCCATTTCTTTGAACACTACAAAGACCTGGAAGAAGGCAAGTGGGTCAAGGTTCTGGGCTGGGAAGGCCCTGAAGCGGCCAAGAAAGAAATCACCGACGGCATCGCGAATTACGCCAAAGCCTGAGACCCCGAACTTTCAGCTCCAACAAAAAAAGCGCCTGCAGGAAATCTGCAGGCGCTTTTTTTATGGGGCGCGCGGTTGTCGGATTTGTCGCGGAATTTTTTAAGCCCCCGTCGCGGGCGCCGGATAGACCAGGCCGTGAAGCCGTCCCTTGTCCTCGCGCGCAAACGGCTTCCACTGCCCCTCGGGCTGGGCCAACCGGTCAGCCACAGCCCACCAGGCGCTGGGGTTCACGCCCATGCCGATGTGGCTGGCCAGCACCTCGATGTTCTCGGTTTGCGGATTCGCGGCACTGGGCGCCTGGATGCTGGCTTGCCAGGCCACCACGCCGTCGCTGCGCGAATAAATGCTGGTGGTCGGCACGGGCGGGGCGGCGGGCAGGTCGTAGTTTTCCGATTCACGTTCCACGCTGCGGCCGCTGGTGAGTTCGTAGATGCGCCAGGCATTGGTGGCCTTGTGCGAGCCCGCGAAGGGCGTGCCCAGCGTGATCACGCAACGCACCTTGTCGGGCATCTCCTTGGCCAATTCGCGCGCGTACACGCCGCCCAGGCTCCAGCCGATCAGGCTGACCTTTCGGCCGGTGGTTTCAAAAGTGCGGATAAGGCTGTCGCGGGCTTCCTCCAGCACGCCGGCGCGCGGTCCGAAGTTAAAACCCTGTTCCCAGCCCCAAGGCTTGTAGTTGAGCGACTGCAGGTACTGGCGCAGGGGCACGGTGGTGGCGTCATTGGCCGACAGGCCGGGGAACACCATGACGGCATGGCCGTCACCGCGCGGGGCACGGGCCAGCAGGGGCCAGGCGGGCAGCAGGGCGCCGAATTCCCAGAATGCGCGCAACTCCAGCGCGAGCAGCCAGGCGCTGGGCGGAACGTCATGGAGGGCCGGATTTTGGAAGTCTTGTGGAGAAGAGGACGATTTTCGCTTGGATGACGGGCTTGTCATGGCTTGGAGCATTGGATACTTTTGTGTTGGTTTCCTACAGAAACCAGTATGGGGCGCTTAACGGTTTTTACAGAGAGAGGCGACTCTAACTTGCCCGCTTCGCGGGGGATTTCGTCGCCTTGGCGACAACGGCTTTTCGGGTTTTCACCGGGGCGCTCTTCGCTCCCGTTTTTTGGGCCGTTTTCTTTGCGGCAGGCTTTGCCGGAACAGCGGGGGCTGGCGCCGCACCAACCATCAGCGCCTGCGCCTCAGTAAAGGCGTCTTCGATCGCTTTGGCCAGGTCCTTGGCATGCGGTAGCGCCTTCTTGTCGGCAATGATGCCGAAGTCCACATGGCCGGCGTAGGTCTGGATAGTGATGTTGAGCGCCAGGCCGTGCAGGATGATGGACAGGGGATGGAAAGTCAGGAACTTTGCGCCGGCCAGGTACAGCGGCACGGGTGGCCCCGGCACATTGGAAATCGCCAGGTTGGCCACCATGGGCAGCCGGCTGGCCATGCCGCTTTTGCCGTAGGCATTGAGCGCCATCTTGGCGGCGCCGCCCACCAGCCAGGGCGCCAGCAGCGAGGGGTAGTCGGTCGGCAGCAGACCTTTGAGGCTTTGCATGGAGGTCTTGACCTTGGCCGTAGAGGCCATGATGGCATTCATTCGCTTGAGCGGGTGCGCCAGGTGTGTACCCAGCTCAACCAGGCTCATGCTGACCTGGTTGCCCAGGTTGCTGGCATCTGTGGCGCCGGCTTCACGCAGCGATACCGGCATAGCCGCCACCAGCGATTTTTTAGGCAGGCTGTGGTGCTGCGTGAGGTAGTTGCGCAAGGCGGTCGAACAGATCCACAGCACCATGTCGTTGAACGAGCCGCCCACCGCCTTGCCCATGGCCTTGGTCTCGCCCAGCGGAATGGTCGCGGTGACAAACACGCGGCCCGTAGTGATGCCCGCGTTGAAAGGCGTTTGCGGCGCCAGGCGCATCGGCATCTTCGCCTTGACCCCCGTGGCAGAACTGCCGATGGACTGTTTGGCCAGCGTGCTGCCGAAAGTGCTGGCCGCGGCGGGCAGCGACTTGGCGACCTTGGCCAGTTGCCCCAGCGAGCTGGAAAACACCGAACCAATCATCTTGCCCAGCTGGAGATCGGACTCCAGCTTGCGCCGCCGCGCCGGATCGGGCGGCGCAACCTCGCGCGGCTCGGGGCTCAGGTCCAGCATGGCATTGGCCAGCATCACGCCGCCCTTGCCGTCCAGTGCGGCATGGTGGATCTTGGAAAAAAAGCCAGCCACAATGCCACCGCCTTGAGCGTCGGGCAGCTTGATGCGGTCGAAAATATAGAACTCCCAAAGCGGGTAGTCACGGTCTATGACTTCGCCATGCAATTGCGCGCACAGCTTGTGCACTTCGGCCAGCGTCATGGGCGCCGCGCCTTTTTTGGCCGGGTCGGCGCGGCGGATGTGAAAGTCGATGTCCACCGAATCGGCTTCCACCCACAGCGGGTGGCCGAGATCCAGCGGCATGAACACCAGCTTGCGGCTGAACACCGGCGCCAGGTGCATGCGTTTGGCGATGTGGTTTTTAACGGCCTTGTGAAAGCTGCCCTTGAAGCCCGCCGGTAGTTCGCACAGGTTGAGCGAGCCCACATGCATGGGCATCTCGGGGGTTTCGAGGTAGAGGAAAGTTGCGTCGAGGCCGGTCAGGGATTTCATTGTTATGTCTCCGTGAGGCAGACATTAACCGAGTGGGCCCGGCCGCGACACTAGGGTTTGCCGTAGCCGCGACTGTCACGCTGAGCTCAGCGCGCAGCTGCGATTGCGTTCAAGCTTCGCAGTCGCCCAGCATTCCCTGCTCGTCGTCATTGAGCCCAGCCACTGGCGTTGCCTTGGCCAGCGCCATCCACACGCCCAGCGGCAAGGACTGCCGCGAACGTCGCGGCGCTGCACGGGCTACAACCAGCCGCTGGCCTTCCATCAGCATCACGCCGCATTCAGCCGGGACTTCATCGGCCGCGCCAATAGGCCGGCCCTTGGCATCGCAGCCCAGCACGTACCAGCATTCGCCGCCCAGGTCCAGGTAGGCGGCGCGCTTTTCGGGACGGCGAAGGTCGCCCAGCAAGTCGGAGCGGTGCACTTTGATTTCGTGGACGATGGGGTCGACGTACTCTTGCACGGTGGTGTTGCGGATGGAGAACACGTCAGGCCGGACGATGCACCAGCGCACCTTGCCGCCTTCTGTTTCTGGCGGCAACTGGGCGCGCAGGCCCAGGCCGCGCCAGGCGATGCGGCCGGCACGCACCATCTCGCAGGCCACTTGTTCGACCAGCGCTTCGTGCTTGGAGAGGGCCGAGCGGTTGCGCAGCAGCGTGGCTGCCAGGTAGGCAATGCCGGCGTCGGTGACGCGCAGGGTCTCATGGCCGGCGGGACCGGCCACGCGCTGCAGCATGCCGGTGGCGAGCAACTCGATTTCAAGAAGGTCCTGGCAGGGCCAGCCGGCGGATCGGTAGACCTCGCGCAAGCGGCGGGCATGGGGGCGGCCCAGCGGAGGTGTTCCGAGGGCACTGTCGTTGGCGGCAGGCGCGGTGGAGTCAGGGGTGCTTGAAAGCGGGATGGCGGCGCTGCTCATGGGCTGGACCTCGCAAGCTTGGTGCTCAGAGCGGAAGAATTTCGAAGCGCGCGTTGTCCAGGTTGTCGCCGAGCGGTCGCATCGCGGCCAGGATCGCGTCGGTCTCGGCGTTCTGCCACAGCGCGATCACTTGTTCTTCGGCCTGGGAGGCGCTTTCGAGCGGCAGGCCTTCGCTCAGCGTCTGCGCCAGCATGTACGCCTGTAGCGATGGCAGCACGTATTCCGGCCCACCCACGGCGAATTCAAGCGCCATGCGAAAGCGCAGTTCAGCGGCAGCGCGCTGGTCGGCGGTGAGGGTGGGGCACTCGACCAGGTTGACCTTGTACCGGGCCTGGGATGCATCGCTGGTGTTGTTCATGGGATTTCCTTTGGAACGGATTTATAGCACCGCTCGGCCTTCGGGCGCGCCCCCGGGAAAAAGGCCCTTATAGCGCCATGATGGGGCAATTTTCAGGCTGAGGCGGCCGGCCCGGCACGCTTGAACGGGTTGCGCCGCTCCAGGTCGTCCATATAACTTTCTATGCCGGCGCCTTCACGTTCCAGGAAGCGTTCGACCGCGTCGGCAAACGAGGGATGGGCCAGCCAGTGGGCACTGGTGGTCTTGACGGGCAGCAGGGCGCGCGCCATTTTGTGCTCGCCCTGGGCGCCGCCTTCAAAACGCTGGTAGCCGTGTTCGATGCACCACTGCAGCGGCTGGTAGTAGCAAGCCTCGAAATGCAGGCAATCCACCCGCGCCAAGGCGCCCCAGTAGCGGCCGTAGGCGGTCAATGGGGGAGTGGCCGCGCCAGGTGACGAAGGAGGCGCACTGACCGCGATCAGGCTGGCTGCGATGGAACGTGGTTTGCCGCTGTCGGCTGCCTGCTCGGCCACAAACAGCAGCCAGTTCTCGGGCATGGTGTCCTGCATGCGCTGGAAGAAGTCGCGGCTCAGGTAGGGCGCGTTGCCATGCTCATGGTAGGTGCGTTCATAGCAGCGGTAAAAAAAATCCCAGTCGGCCCGGCTGATGTCCTTGCCCTGAGACCAGCGGAATGTAATGCCGGCATCGTGGACCTTGCGGCGCTCCTGGCGGATTTTTTTGCGCTTTTCCTGGTTGAGGGATGCGAGGAAATCGTCGAAATTGTGGAATCGCCGCGCCTCCTCTGAGGAGCGTTTCGCCGACAGGTCGCCCTTAGGCTGAACAGCCCCCTCGGGGGGCAGCGAGGACACGTCGGTGCCGAGCGTGGGGGCCATAGTTTTACCGCCGGGCCGCCCCAAGGTAAAACGCGCCCCCTCGGGGGGCAGCGAGGACACGGCAGTGCCGAGCGTGGGGGCCACATTCCTCCAATGGAACTGGACTGTGTGGCGAAGCATCAGGCCGGCTTCTTCACAAGCGGTGACATCTTCATCGGCGGTAAACAGCAGGTGCAGCGAGGACAGGTTTTCATCGCCGCACCAAGCGACCAGCGCCTTGACCAGCAGTGCGCGTTCGGCGGCGTTGCGTGCCAGCAGCCGGGCGCCGGGCACGGGCGTGAAGGGCACGGCGGCCACGGCCTTGGGGTAGTAGTCCAGGCCGTGCTGCTGGTAGGCATTGGCCCATGCCCAGTCGAACACGTATTCACCGTAGGAGTGGGCCTTGAGGTAAAGCGGGCAGGCGCCGGCGAGGGTATTACCCTGCCAGAGGGTGACGAAACAGGGTGTCCAGCCCGTTTCGGGCGTGGCACTGCCGCTTTCGTGCAGTGCGGCCAGGTATTCATGGCGCATAAAGGGGTTGGCTGCTTCGCCCGGGCTTTGCGCCGCAAGCAGGGCGTTCCACTCGGATGCATTCACCTTCATCGGCGAATCCAACACACGGATGACATAATCGTTTGAGTCTTTTTTCACGTGTTTTTGGGGTTTTATTTCTACATGCCACTCAAAATCTGCGTTGCCCAGCTGAACTACTGCGTGGGAGACATGCCGGGCAATGCGCAAAAGATCATCGACGCGGCCCGCGCCGCCTACCAGGATGGTGTGCGGCTGGTACTGACGCCGGAACTGGCGATTTGCGGCTACGCGGCTGAAGACCTGTTTCTGCGTCCCTCTTTCATCCAGGCCTGTGATGATGCCGTGAATCAAGTGGCCCGCGAGCTGGCCGGGTTAAAAGGCCTGACGGTGGTGGTGGGCACGCCCACCCACGGCGACAACGGCAAGGGCCTGCGCACCAAAAGCGTGGAGGTGCAGCAGCGCCACAATGCGGCGCGCGTGCTGCGCGAGGGCCGCGTCATCGAAACTTACGCCAAGCGGGAGCTGCCCAATTACCAGGTGTTTGACGAGCGCCGCTATTTCACGCCGGGCCAGGGCACCTGTGTGTTCCAGGCGGGAGAGGGCGATGAGGCCATCAGCATAGGCCTGCTGATCTGTGAAGACGCCTGGTTTGAGGAACCGGCACGCCTGGCCAGGGAGGCCGGCGCCGAATTGCTGGTGGTCATCAATGCCTCGCCTTTCCATGTGGGCAAGGGCGGCGAGCGCGAGCAGATGATGCAAAACCGCTGCCTGGCCACGGGGTTGCCCCTGATTTATGCCCACCTGGTGGGTGGTCAGGACGAAATCGTGTTTGAAGGCCGCTCTTTTGCGTTGCAGGCCGATGGTGCACTGGCCGGGCGGGCCGAGAGCTTCAAGGAAAAATTGTTTGCCATTCGCGCCGAGCGTGTGGGGGACACCGTGACGTTGGCGGCCGATATGGCGCCGGAACGCAGCCCCGAGGCAGACTTGTGGGACGCGTTGGTGCTGGGCGTGCGCGACTACTTGGGTAAAAACGGGTTTCCGGGCGCCATTTTGGGCCTCTCAGGTGGCATTGATTCGGCCCTGGTGCTGGCGATCGCTGTGGATGCGCTGGGCCCGGACAAGGTGCGCGCGGTGATGATGCCGTCGCCCTATACGGCCGACATTTCCTGGAAGGATGCTCGCGAAATGGCCGAGCGCGTAAAGGTGCGCTACGACGAGATTTCCATCGTGCCCGAATTCGAGGCTTTCAAGGCCTCGTTGGCCGGCGAGTTCAAGGGCCTGAAGGAAGACACGACCGAGGAAAATATCCAGGCGCGCATACGCGGGGTGTTTTTGATGGCGCTGTCCAACAAATTCGGCTCTATCGTGCTCACCACCGGCAACAAGAGCGAGATGGCCACCGGCTATTGCACGCTTTATGGCGACATGGCGGGCGGCTTTGCGGTGATCAAGGACGTGCTCAAGACCTCGGTGTTCCGGCTCGCACGCTGGCGCAATGCCAACGACCCGTATGGCACGGGCAGCAATCCGATTCCCGAACGCATCATCACGCGCCCGCCCAGCGCCGAGTTGCGACCCGACCAGACCGACCAGGACAGCCTGCCGCCTTACGAGGTGCTGGATGCCATCCTGTCGCGCTATATGGAAAACGACGAAAGCGCCGAGGGCATCATCGCCGCCGGCTTTGATCGCGCAGTGGTGGAGCGCGTGGCGCGTCTGATCCGCATCAACGAATACAAGCGCCGGCAGGCACCGGTGGGCATCAGGGTCACCCACAGGAGCTTTGGCAAGGATTGGCGCTATCCTATTACCAGCCATTTCAACAAGTAGGCCCCCACGCTCTCCCACTGCGTGTGGGTCGCTGCCCCCGAGGGGGCCGCTGCGCCTGCGGTCTGGCGAAGCCAGTCCCGCGGCCCCTGCTGGTTTAAGAGGGGGAGTGGCGCTTCATGCTTTTGATGATATTTAGACTAATGGAGATATTCAGTGAAACAAATTACCGCCGTCCTCAAGCCTTTCAAACTCGAAGAAGTCCGCGAGGCGCTGGCCGAATGCGGCGTGACCGGGCTGACTGTCACTGAAGTCAAGGGTTTTGGCCGCCAGAAGGGCCATACCGAGCTGTACCGCGGCGCCGAGTACGTGGTGGATTTCTTGCCCAAGGTCAAGGTCGAGGTTGTTGTGAAAACAGAGGATGTAGAGCGCTGTGTCGATGCCATCGTGCGTGCCGCGCGCACCGGCAAGATTGGTGACGGCAAGATTTTCATCACCAGCGTGGAGCGCGTGGTGCGTATTCGCACCGGGGAAGAGGACGAGGCGGCGGTCTAGACGGGCCCCCACGGTCGCTCCTGCGTGTAGCTCCCTGCCCTCCCGAGGGGGCCGCTGCGCCTGCGGTCTGGCGAAGCCAGTCCCGCGGCCCTGGCTTGGGAAGAGAAACGCCCTCTGCTGGTGCTTGCTGCGAGTTCGCGAAGCCGGGTCCGCAGCCCCGGCTTGATAAGAGAGCACCCTGCTGGTGCGGGAGATGCTCTCTACGGTCCGTGCGAGGTTTAGATTTGGTCCAGGCGGGTGGCCGTAAGGGTCATTCCGGCTGTTTGCACCAGGGTTTCAAGCAGCGGCTCTGCTTCACTGCCGGTGCGTACCAGTTCCATCAGCCAGTCGTTCATGAACCCGGCCTTGACGGACGACGCCAGGAATTCCAGCAGGCTGTCGTAGTAGCCGCCCATGTTGAGCAGGCCGACGGGTTTGTCGTGGTAACCGAGCTGGCGCCAGGTCCAGACTTCAAAAAATTCTTCGAGCGTGCCTATGCCGCCGGGCAAGGCCAGGAAGGCGTCGGCATGCTCGGCCATGATGCGTTTGCGCTCATGCATGTTTTCCACGACATGGAGTTCGGTGCAGCCGGTGTGAGCCCATTCTTTTTCAACCAATGCCTTGGGGATCACGCCCACGACCCGCGCGCCTGCGGCGAGGGCGGCGTCGGCCAGGATGCCCATGAGGCCGTTGCGGCCGCCGCCGTAGACCAGTTGCCCACCATGCCTGCCGATCCAGGTGCCTACGAGGGCGGCAATCGCTGCAAATTCAGGCTGGTTGCCGGGGCGTGATCCGCAATAGACGCAAAGGGAAAAGGCGGGCCTGGAGATTTCTGTCACTTCGGGGCTGTTGTTGTTCATGCTGAAAATCGTTGAAATAGCGCCAGGGCCCAAGTGCCCGCGCACAGGAGCAGGCTGAGCAGGACGGCGGCGCTGCCCATGTCCTTGGCGCGCTTGGAAAGGTCGTGCCACTCCGGGCCTATGCGGTCTATGGCGGTTTCGATACCGGTATTTAGCAGTTCCACGATCATGATGAGGATCACGGTGCCGGCCAGCAGCACCGTCTCGACCCAACTGCGGCCCAGCCAGAAGGCGGCCGGTATCAACACGATGGAGGCAATGGCTTCCTGGCGGAATGCTGTTTCATGCCAGCCGGCGCGCAGGCCGGCGATGGAGTAGCCCGTGGCGTGCCAGACGCGATTCAGGCCCTTGCGGTGTTTTTGGGGATTGACCGGCTCGTCGAGAGGTACAGGGGAGGCGGCGCTGGCAGGTACGGAAAACGGAACTTGTTCGGGCATGAGGTGATTGTCGTGCAGCTTTATGGCATGTTGATGTTATGCCTCGCTGCCTTTGTCTTTCCTGATGCGGCGAGGCTTTTCGGGCGCCACCCAGGTGATCAGCCGGGTGCCAGCCAATGCATCGTGCCAGAACTGTTTTTGCGGATGAAAGCGCGCCAAAATGGCCCAGATGGCGACCCAACCCAGCGCCAGCACGGCGCCTTCACGGCCAGGTAGCGCCAGCAGCCAGCTTACAGCCAGCGGCGGCAGAAACCACAGCCAGCTCAGCGCATAGCGCAGCAGGGCGCGTTTCTGGGTAATAGGGGCGCCCTGAACGTCGACCACGCGGATGTTCCAGGTCTTCATTGCCAAGGTCTGACCCTTGGCCCAGAACCAGACAAAGTAGATGCCGAAAATCACGAACAGAAAGGCCTGCAGCGCATGGCGGTTGTCCAGCGCGTTGCGGGTTTGGCTCAAGGTGCTGAAGAGGTAGCCGGCCAGGAAGACCACGCCGAACATCAGCATGCCTTCGTACATCCAGCACGCCATGCGCCGGGGGATGGACGGTATTGAGGGGGTGTCGGTGGCAGTCAATGTGTCGCTTTTTAATGCTCGCTGGCGGGAACTGCCGGAGCGGCCAATAAATCCGGCCGGCTTGCCGCCGGTGGCGCTTCAACGCTGGGGCGTGGTGACTGGGCCGCTGGCGGGCGATGCCGAAGGCTTGACGGCTGCCGCCGGTTGTGAAGCACTGATTTTAGGCGCAGGTTTGCTCGCAGCCTTGACCGGGTGCGGTGGAACGGGTGCCAGCTTCTGGGGCGCCACTGGCTTGACGGCGGTTGCGGCTCCGGCGGGCTTGGGGCTGGCCTTGGCTGCCAGTTTTTGTTTTTCTTCCGGGCTGAGCGCCTGATAGCTCTCCCATTTGGCTTTTTTCTCTTCAGGCGTCAGCTGCTTGGAGAGTTCCTTGGTTTTGCCGAAGTTCAACCGCGCCTGGGCGCGTTGCTGTGGGCTCAGGGTCACCCATTCGTTCATTCGGCTGTGCAAATTGGCTTGACCTTCGGGGGGCAGCGAAGGGAAGTTTTTAGAGATTTCCAGCCATTTGCGCTTTTGCGGCTCGCTGACGGTGGTATTCCAGCTCGAGGCCAGTGGTGCGAGCGCCTTTTGCTGCATGGGGCTGAGTTCGGCCCAGGTGGGCCTGGATACGACTGCTTTAGCCGCTGAGCTTGCGGCTGCTTTGGGGGCGTTTGGCGCACTGGAAGGGCTTACCGGCTTGGGGCCTTGGGCAAAACCCAAGGCGGGCGCGGCCAGCAGGGCGGCCGCCACCAATCCGAGCGACAACCATTGCAGCTTCAAACGAGTCGAAGGATCGAGAGGCAGAGGGAGGCGCCTGGCGCCTGCTGGGCGGGTCATTGAACCGTGGGGGCTTGGCGCGTCGCTTTAAGGTACTGGACAAAGCCGGGATCGGCAAAAGCGGCGGGGGGGAGTTCGTCGGTCAGCAGCGCCACATCGACTTCGGCCAGTTCCTGGGCCCGGTTGTCGTTCTGGATCGAGTTGATGACCAGGAGGCCTACAACCAGGGCCACCAGGGGCAGGACGGAACCAATCCGGGCCCACCAGCTCAGGCCGTCGTCAGAGCCCCAGCTAAGGGCTGCGCTCGCACCGTTGCTCACGATACTGGAAGCGGTCTGGGTTTTTGCCACCTTGCGGCTGGCGATCGCCTGGAAGCGTGCGGCGCGCAGGCGCTCAGAAATGTCGTGGGGCAGGTCAGTAGCGCCTGCTGACAGGTAAGAAGCGGCTTTCAGGCCAAAGCGTTCTTGCAGGATATCGGCTCTTTTTTGTAGTGAATTAGTCATAGTTTTATACCTTTGGCGCTCAGGGCTTTGCTGAGAGCGTGAACTGCGCGCGAACAGTGTGTTTTGACACTTCCCTCCGAACAGCCCATGGCGGCTGCTGTTTCAGCGACGTCCATTTCCTCCCAGTAACGCATCAGAAAGGCTTCCCGTTGACGGCCGGGCAGTTCCTTTACCTGCAGTTCGATCTCATGCAATATTTGAGCCCGTTCCGTGGCATCCTGGGCGCTCTCCGTACCCTCTGAGTTGGTCAAGGTCTCTAAAGTTTCCAGGAGATCGAAATCTCCATCTTCCCCGGGCGCCTCGAAGTCGCTCATGTTGGAGAAAAGCGCGTTGCGGGTCTTGCGGCGGCGAAACCAGTCCAGCGTGGTGTTGGCCAGGATGCGTTGGAAAAGCATGGGCAACTCAGCGGCCGGTTTGTCGCCGTAGTGCTGTGCCAGCTTCATCATGCTGTCCTGAACGATGTCCAGCGCCGCTTCCTCGTCCCTGACGTGGTAGATGCTGCGCTTGAAAGCCCGTTTTTCAACGCTTTTCAGGAAATCCGAGAGTTCTGTTTCAGTTGCCAACGGTATGGGGTTCCGGTTCGTCCAGCGCTGCAGGGGGCCGCGGTTGCAGCGAGGCCTGTGCCAGTAAGCATGCATCCCTAGGATACAGCTGGAAAATTATCGCATCATGGGCAACCCTGGCCGCCCCTTTTTCAATGCCTGCGGCCATTGCGCAACGCGAAATGTCATAATACGCACTGCAATTCAAAAGGCAAACGGGTCACGGCTCGGCGGTTTATGTTTCCGCTTATGGTTCTGGCCTCAAGTCTCGACGCCGCTTCACAAGAGTGGGCGAAGAGGCACCCAAGGTATTTCGTTAGAGAAATTCACAAAGGTTCATCATGGAAATCTCCAAGGCGGAAATAGCTTCCGCGGCAGCAGCGTCTGCACACACCAATTCCCAGGAACTCCGCGGCGCGGAAATCCTCATCAAGTCGCTTCAGGCTGAGGGCGTCAAGTACGTCTGGGGTTATCCCGGCGGTGCGGTCCTTCACATTTACGACGCTTTCTACAAGCAGGACTCGATCCAGCATATTCTGGTGCGCCATGAACAGGCGGCCGTGCACGCGGCGGACGGTTATGCCCGTGCCACCGGCGATGTGGGCGTAGCCCTGGTCACGTCCGGCCCGGGCGTTACCAATGCGGTCACCGGTATCGCGACAGCCTATATGGACAGCATCCCGATGGTCATCATCACGGGCCAGGTCCCCACCCACGCCATTGGCCTGGATGCCTTCCAGGAATGTGACACCGTCGGCATCACCCGTCCCATCGTGAAGCACAACTTTCTGGTCAAGGACGCGCGGCAGATGGCCGACACCCTGAAGAAAGCCTTTCACATCGCCCGTAGCGGCCGTCCCGGCCCTGTGGTGGTGGACATCCCCAAGGATGTGTCCTTCAACAAGGTTCCCTACAGCGGCCACCCTCAAACCGTGGAAATGCGCTCCTATAACCCGGTTCGCAAAGGCCATGGCGGGCAGATCCGCAAGGCCCTGCAACTGCTGCTCGCGGCCAAACGGCCCTATATCTACACAGGTGGCGGTGTGCTGCTCAGCAATGCCTCTCAAGAGCTGCGCACGCTGGTCGACATGCTGGGTTACCCCTGCACCAATACCTTGATGGGCCTGGGCGCTTACCCTGCCAGCGACAAGAAATTCCTCGGCATGCTGGGCATGCACGGCACCATCGAAGCCAACAACGCGATGCAGAACTGCGACGTGTTGCTGGCTGTCGGCGCGCGTTTTGACGACCGCGTGATCGGCAACCCCAAGCATTTTGCGCAGAACGAACGCAAGATCATCCACATCGATATCGATCCCTCGAGCATCTCCAAGCGCGTGCGGGTCGACATCCCCATCGTGGGCGACGTGAAGGACGTTTTGACCGAACTCATCGCCATGATCAAGGAGTCCGGCCTCAAGCCTGATGCCAACGCGTTGGGCGGCTGGTGGGATACGATCGAAGGCTGGCGCAAGCGCGATTGCATGAAATACAGCATGGGCAAGGGCGACGTCATCAAGCCCCAGCATGTGGTCGAAACTCTTTGGAACCTGACCAAGGACGCCGACACCTACATTACGTCGGACGTGGGCCAGCACCAGATGTGGGCTGCGCAGTACTACAAGTTTGACGAGCCGCGCCGCTGGATCAATTCAGGCGGCCTGGGCACCATGGGCGTCGGCATTCCCTACGCCATGGGCATCAAGCTGGCCAAGCCCGATTCGGAAGTGTTCTGCATCACGGGTGAGGGCTCGGTGCAGATGTGCATCCAGGAGCTTTCCACCTGCTTGCAGTACAACACGCCGATCAAGATCGTGTCGCTGAACAACCGCTACCTGGGCATGGTTCGCCAGTGGCAAGAAGTCGAATACGCTGGCCGTTACAGCAGCAGCTACATGGACGCGCTGCCCAATTTCGTGAAGCTTGCCGAAGCCTATGGCCACGTCGGCATGCTGATTGAAAAGCCACAGGATGTGGAGCCTGCCCTGCGCGAGGCCCGCAAACTCAAGGACCGTACGGTGTTCATGGACTTCCGCACGGACCCGACTGAAAACGTGTTCCCGATGGTGCAGGCTGGCAAAGGCATTACCGAAATGCTGCTGGGGTCGGAAGACCTCTAAGCCGAGCCGCCATACCCATCCATTAACCGTCTTCCCTGACGAATCTATTGTTTGCCGAGCCTGCGCATTACCGTGCGCAGGGGAGGGCAACGAAAAGAGGAATCTTTCTTATGAAACACATCATTGCAGTTTTGCTGGAAAACGAGCCTGGCGCTCTTTCCCGCGTGGTTGGCCTGTTTTCGGCGCGCGGCTACAACATCGAAAGCCTGACCGTTGCCCCCACCGAGGACCCGAGCCTGTCGCGTATGACGATACAGACCACGGGCTCCGACGACGTCATCGAACAGATCACCAAGCACCTGAATCGCTTGATCGAAGTGGTCAAGGTCGTCGATCTGACCGAAGGTGCGTACACAGAGCGTGAGCTCATGATGGTCAAGGTGCGCGCAGTCGGCAAGGAGCGCGAAGAAATGAAGCGCATGGCGGATATATTCCGCGGGCGAATCATCGACGTCACGGAGAAGAGCTACACCATTGAGCTGACCGGCGACCAGTCCAAGAACGATGCCTTCCTGGAGGCCATAGACCGCAGCGCCATCCTGGAGACGGTGCGAACCGGCTCCAGCGGTATTGGCCGCGGCGAGCGAATTTTGCGGGTTTGATTGAAGCCGTCCGTGCGCGCGTTTCGACAGGCTCAACGCGAACGGACTTCCAAGTGGCGATATGCGTTTACCGTTCGCCCTGAGCCTGTCGAAGGGCATTTTCGCCAATACTTATTCTGGAGAGAAAAATGAAAGTTTTTTACGACAAAGATTGTGATTTGAGCCTGATCAAGGGCAAGACGGTCGCCATCATCGGCTACGGCAGCCAGGGCCACGCCCATGCACAAAACCTGAACGACAGCGGCGTCAAAGTGGTCGTCGGCCTGCGCAAGGGCGGTGCTTCCTGGCCCAAGGTGGAAAAGGCCGGCCTGAAGGTCGCCGAAGTGGCTGACGCGGTCAAGGCCGCCGACGTGGTCATGATTCTGCTGCCCGACGAGCAGATCGGCGCGGTCTACAAGAACGACGTGGCCCCCAACATCAAGCAGGGCGCTTCCCTGGTGTTCGCCCACGGTTTCAACGTGCACTACGGTGCCGTGATTCCTCGCGCCGACCTCGACGTCTGGATGGTCGCCCCCAAGGCGCCCGGCCACACGGTGCGCAACACCTACACCCAGGGTGGCGGCGTGCCCCACCTGGTCGCTGTGCACCAGGACAAGTCCGGCAAGGCCCGTGACCTGGCCCTGAGCTATGCCATGGCCAACGGCGGCGGCAAGGCCGGCATCATTGAAACCAACTTCCGCGAAGAAACCGAAACCGACCTGTTCGGCGAACAAGCCGTTCTGTGCGGCGGCACCGTCGAGCTGATCAAGGCCGGTTTTGAGACGCTGGTGGAAGCCGGCTACGCGCCCGAAATGGCCTACTTCGAATGCCTGCACGAGCTCAAACTGATCGTCGACCTGATTTATGAAGGCGGCATCGCCAACATGAACTACTCGATCTCGAACAACGCTGAGTACGGCGAGTACGTGACGGGCCCCAACATCGTGACCTCGGCCACGAAGGACGCCATGCGCAAGTGCCTGAAAGACATCCAGACGGGTGAGTATGCCAAGAGCTTCCTGGTGGAAAACCAGGCCGGTGCGCCAACGCTGTTGAGCCGCCGCCGCCTGAATTCCGAGCACCAGATCGAGATTGTTGGTGAAAAACTGCGTGCCATGATGCCTTGGATCGCCAAAAACAAGCTGGTTGACCAGACTCGCAACTGATCGCATTGCCCCCAGGGCTTTGTCCTGCAAAAAGCCGCGCAGACTTCCTGCGCGGCTTTTTTTCTGTTCAATGCATGCTGAAGAGCCAAATGCTGAAGGTTGAGCTGACTGACCTTGGTATCCTTGGGACTTGAGTCGATGATTTTGCTCCCCGGGAGAAAGTCGGCGTCCGGATGGCATCCAGGCGGTGCTGTGGAATTGATAGCTGTTTGCGCGCACCAGTTGTGCCTCAGGAGTATTTGTTATGCATGATGGTGAAGATTCGGCGTTTCCCACCGAGGCGGTGGTGATACGCAAGCGTCGTAAGGGCATTTACATATTGCCCAATTTATTCACGCTTGCCGCCTTGTTTGGCGGCTTTTATGCCATCGTCATGGCCATGAATGGGCGCTTCGACCAAGCCGCCATTGGGGTGTTTTGCGCGATGGTGCTCGACAGCCTGGATGGCCGCGTCGCTCGCATGACCAACACGCAAAGCGCCTTCGGCGAGCAGATGGATTCACTTTCGGACATGGTGTCGTTTGGCGCGGCTCCAGCCCTCATCGCCTACGTCTGGGCATTGACCAGCCTGGGCCGGTGGGGCTGGATTGGGGCTTTTGTGTACTGTGCCTGCGCCGCGCTGCGCCTGGCCCGCTTCAACGTGAATACGGCGGTGGTCGACAAGCGCTTTTTCCAGGGCTTGCCGTCGCCGGCAGCTGCGGCCTTGGTAGCCGGCTTTATCTGGCTGATGACCGATGCCGGCATCAGCGGGCTGGAGGTGCGCTGGGTGACCTTCGGCCTCACGCTTTACGCGGGCCTCACCATGGTCACCAACGTGCCGTTCTACAGCTTCAAGGACGTGCAGATGAAGCGCAGCGTCCCTTTTGCGGCCATTGTGTTGATCGCGCTGGGGATCGCCGTCATCAACATCCATCCGCCAACCGTGATGTTCGGTCTGTTCGTGCTTTATGGCCTTTCGGGCTATGTGCTGTACGGTTGGCGCAAGGCCAAGGGTCTGCAGACCAGCGTGATCTCGACGTCCACCGACGAGCCCGACGAGCGCGGCCTCCACAAATAATTGTGGTACATTGACCAGATGAAACAAATTTCGCTAGCACTACTGCTATCTGCCAACGGGCGGAGACGGTAGCGCACGCGTACACCTGATTCAACGGCCCGTTTGCACCAGCAACGGGCCGTTTTTCTTTGGGTTGCTGGTTTTTTGATCGATAGAGGAAAACCATGTTGAAGCAACCTGCCAGCAAGTATCCCGCCTTCGCACCCATTGCCTTGCGCGACCGTACCTGGCCCGACGCTGTCCTGACGCAAGCGCCTGTCTGGCTCAGCACCGACCTGCGTGACGGCAATCAGGCATTGATCGAGCCCATGGACATGGCGCGCAAACTGCGGATGTACGGACAACTGCTGCGGATCGGCTTCAAGGAGATCGAGGTCGGTTTTCCGGCTGCGTCGCAGGTTGAGTTCGATTTTGTGCGCCACCTGATCGACAACGACATGATCCCGGACGATGTGATCATTCAGGTGATGACGCCCGCCAAGGAGCCGCTGATACGCCGCACCATGGAAGCGGTAGCGGGTGCCAGGCGTGTGATCGTGCACCTGTACAACGCTACATCGCCCTTGATGCGCGAAGTGGTTCTTGGCATGGACCCGGACCAGATCGTGGAATTGGCCACCAGCCATGCGCGGCTGATACAGGATCTGGCGCATACCCAACCCGAGACGCAGTGGACTTTTCAGTATTCGCCTGAGCACTTTTCCGGCACCGAACTGGCGTTTTCCCGGCGCGTCGTCGATGCGGTCACCGAGGTGTGGCAACCCACCGCGGACCATCCTTGCATCATCAACCTGCCAACCACGGTGGAACATTCGACGCCCAACGTTTTTGCCGACATGATCGAGTGGATGCACCGGCATATCGCCAGGCGGGATGCGGTCGTGCTGTCGGTACACCCCCACAATGACCGAGGCACCGGCGTCGCAGCGGCCGAACTGGCCCTGATGGCCGGTGCCCAGCGAGTCGAAGGCTGCCTGTTCGGCAACGGCGAGCGCACCGGCAACTTCGACATCGTCAATGTGGCACTCAACTTGTACACCCAAGGCGTTGCGCCCAATCTTGATTTCTCCAGTATCGACGAGATACGCCGCACGGTGGAGCACTGCAACCAGTTGCCGGTGCACCCGCGGCACCCCTACGTTGGCGAGCTGGTCTACACCTCGTTTTCCGGCACCCATCAGGATGCCATCAAGAAAGCATTCGCCGTTCAGCAGGAGGGGACTGCCTGGGCCGTGCCCTATCTCCCAATCGACCCGAAAGATCTGGGGCGCAGCTACGAGGCGGTGATTCGCGTCAACAGCCAGTCAGGCAAGGGCGGCATCGCCTATCTGCTTGAAAGCGAATACGGCCTTGAATTGCCGCGCCGCCTGCAGATCGAATTCAGCCAAGCCGTGCAGGCAGTGATGGACAACGCTGGTAAGGAACTGACTGCGCAAGACCTGTGGCAACTGTTCGAAAAAGAATACGGTATGGCCGGCACGGCCGCGCCGCAGGTGCAGCAAACCGTATCGGCAAGCGGCGTAGCTTTGACCGCACAGGTACAAATGGCCGGCGAAATGCGGCATATCGCGGGGCAGGGCGCCGGGCCGATCGAGGCCTTTGTCAACGGCTTGAATGCCGCGCTGGGCACTACGGTACGCGTGCTGGACTACCATGAACACTCTCTCGGTGCTGGTGCCGATGCCCGCGCCGTCGCCTACCTGGAATTGCGTGTCGACGAGCGGCATACGGTATTCGGCGTCGGGATGGACGCGAATATTGTTTTGGCTTCCTTGAAAGCAATCCTGTCCGGATGGCAACGCGCGCAAATGCGCGAGACTTCCGGCGAAAATACGTCTTGTGCCGCTTTGGCCCCGTCCAATTAAAAATCCTTCAGGAGTCCCGCCATGACCGACAAACTCATCATTTTTGACACCACCTTGCGCGATGGGGAGCAGTCGCCCGGCGCCTCCATGACCCGGGACGAGAAGCTGCGGATCGCCCGTCAGCTCGAGCGCCTGAAGGTCGACGTCATTGAGGCCGGTTTTGCCGCCAGTTCCAACGGTGACTTTGAATGTGTCAAGGCGATTGCGGAAGTCGTCAAAGACTCCACGGTCTGCTCGCTGGCACGTGCCAACGACAGGGACATCTCCCGCGCCGCCGAGGCCTTGAAGCCAGCGGCCTCCGGGCGCCTGCACCTGTTCCTGGCGACCAGCCCCTTGCACATGGAAAAAAAGCTGCGCATGACGCCCGACCAGGTGTTCGAGCAGGCCAAGCTGTCGGTGCGATTCGCCAAAAACCTCATGGGCGACATCGAGTTCAGCCCTGAAGACGGCTATCGCTCCGAGCCTGATTTTTTGTGCCGTGTACTGGAGGCCGTGATCAACGAGGGCGCTACCACTATCAACGTGCCCGACACGGTGGGTTATGCCATTCCCGAGCTCTATGGCAACTTCATCAAGAACCTGCGCGAGCGCATCCCCAACAGCGACAAGGCCGTCTGGTCGGTGCACTGCCATAACGACCTGGGTATGGCCGTCGCCAACTCGCTGGCCGGCGTGAAAATCGGCGGCGCGCGGCAAGTGGAATGCACCATCAACGGCCTGGGCGAGCGTGCCGGCAACTGCTCGCTCGAAGAAGTGGTGATGGCTGTTAAAACCCGCAAGGATTACTTCGGTCTGGACCTGGGCATAGATACGCAGCACATCCTGGCAGCCAGCCGCATGGTGAGCCAGACCACCGGCTTCGTGGTGCAGCCCAACAAGGCTGTTGTCGGGGCCAACGCGTTTGCGCATGCGTCTGGCATCCACCAAGACGGCGTGCTCAAGGCGCGCGACACCTATGAAATCATGCGCGCCGAGGACGTGGGCTGGAGCGCCAACAAGATCGTGCTGGGCAAGCTGAGCGGGCGCAACGCCTTCAAGCAGCGCCTGCAAGAGCTCGGTGTCTCGATGGAAAGCGAAGCGGACATCAATAACGCTTTCGCCAAATTCAAGGAACTCGCGGACCGCAAGAGCGAGATTTTTGATGAAGATATCCTGGCGCTGGCGAGCGACGAAAGCGCTTCGCATGACAACGAACAGTACGGCTTTGTGTCGCTGTCGCAGCACAGCGAAACCGGCGAGCGCCCGCAGGCCAGCGTCGTGTTCACCGTGGGCGGCAAGGAAGTCAAGGGCGAATCGGATGGCAACGGCCCCGTGGATGCCTCCCTCAAGGCCATCGAATCACACGTCAAAAGCGGTGCCGAGATGGTGCTTTACTCCGTGAACGCCATAAGCGGGTCGACGGAAAGCCAGGGGGAAGTCACGGTGCGCCTGCAGAACAGCGGGCGAGTGGTCAACGGCGTGGGCGCCGACCCGGATATCGTAGTGGCCTCGGCCAAAGCCTACCTGAGCGCGTTGAACAAACTCCAAAGTAAAGCTGACCGCGTGGCTGCACAGGGATGATGTAACAATTGGGAAAATAAAGTCGTTTAAATTCAACGACTTGGCGCTATGTGTGGGTGCAAAGAGGCACGTTAAGCGGAAAAACTGCACGAAGTGAGTGTATTTTTAGGAAAGTCACGCAAGTTTTTGATATTGCGTGACTTTTTCTATTTGTATACACTCCTGCCATCCCATCATTGCAATCCCACGCAGGCAATATTCACCATGTCTCATCAGATTTTCAATCGCGCATTAAAAATCGTTGGATTCGTGGCTCTGATAGCCGCCTTTGCAGTGCCCGCCGCCAACGCGGCGACCGCCAAAAATACCATTGTCAAAAAGCAGCACGCGTCTTCCAAAGCGTCCGCTTCCAAAAAAATTGTCTCCACGCGCAAGAGCGTTCGCTTTGTCGCGAACACCAAGCGCCGCAGCATCATTCGTGCATCGGTGCCCGCGAAACCTTCTTTCGGCCAGATCGCCGGCCTGCACAGTGCGCAGGATCCACTCGAACTCAAATCCAGTGTTGCCCTGGTGATCGACCAGGATACGCGTGAAGTGCTGTTCAGCAAGAACGACCATGCCGTGCTGCCCATTGCGTCCCTCACAAAACTGATGACCGGCGTCATCATCAGCGGCGCCAAGCTGCCCATGGATGAGTTGATCACCGTGACGCAGGATGACGTGGACACCGAAAAGGGCAGCAGCTCGCGCCTCAAGGTTGGCACCACATTGACCCGGGGCGAATTGCTCCACCTTGCCTTGATGTCCAGCGAGAATCGCGCCGCGCACGCTTTGGGCCGCACCTATCCCGGTGGCATGGCCACCTTCGTGAGCCTGATGAATGCCAAGGCGAAGATGCTGGGCATGGTCGACACCAGCTATGTGGAGCCCACCGGCCTTTCGAGTCGCAACCAGTCAAGCGCGCAGGACCTGGCAACACTGGTTAACGCAGCCCATGGCGACCCTATGTTGCGTGAACTGTCGACCTCTACCGGTTACCAGGTCGCAGTCGGCAGCCGTACGCTGCAGTACAACAATACCAATCGCCTTGTGAAGAACCCCGAGTGGGATATCGGCCTGCAAAAAACCGGCTACATCTCTGAAGCCGGCCAATGCCTGGTCATGCAGACCAAAATCGCAGGCCGCAAACTGATCATGGTGTTCCTGGATTCTGCGGGCAAGCTAAGCCGCCTGGGTGACGCCGAGCGCGTGCGCCGTTGGGTGGAGTCCAACCCTGTGACTGAGCCCAAGGTCAACGTCAGCGCTTCCGTCAAGCAGGTTAACGGCTGATTCCTGCTAGGTGCTTCCGCCTGCCGCTTCTTGTTGTGGTGGCGCTAAAGGCCGGTGCCAATTTTTATCGTTTATTTGGGCCGGTAGCCCAGCGCCGCTGAAATCTCATTGGCCGTTGCCTGCAGCTTGGGCAACCAGTGTTCGTCAAGCCGGTCCGCTGGCGCGGAAATCGACAAACCCGCCACCAGTTTGTTCTGATCGTCGTAGATACCGGCGGCCATGCAACGCACCCCGAGTTCCAGTTCTTCGTTGTCGCGTGCGATGCCGTACTGGCGCGCCTTGGAAAGCTCGCGCTCCAAAATCGGCAACTGGGTGATGCTGTTGCGTGTTTGCCCCGATAGTCCGGTGCGCGTCGCGTAGGTGCGCAGGCGCTGGGGATCGTCAAAGGCCAGGAACAGCTTGCCTACGGAAGTCAGATGTAGCGGTGCGCGGCCACCTATGGCGCGAACCACCTGCATGCCTGAGCGCTCGCTATAGGCACGCTCCACGTACACGATTTCGTCACCCTGGCGCATGCTCAGGTTCACTGGTTGCTGGGTGATCTTGTGCAGCTCGCGCATGGGAGTCAACGCCGCTTCACGGACATCCAGGCGCGCCTTTACGAGGTTGCCGAGTTCGAGCAAACGCATGCCCAGCCGATAGCTGCCCGCTGCGGGGCGGTCGACAAAACGGCCGGTCGCCAAGTCGTTCAGGATCCGGTGCGCCGTGGAAGGATGAAGGCCGGATTTTTCGCTGATTTCCTTGAGTGACAAGGCCTCCTCGCGGTTAGCCAGGATTTCAAGCAGCGTGAACATTCTCTCGATGACCTGGACGGTCGGCGTAGCGGAGGGGGCAGATTCGGGCTTTTTCATGTGCAGGCTTTCTGCTGCAAATTTTACCCTGTGAAATGCAAATGCGTCTGATGACGCCGTAGTGTGAGGCTTCAGGATTGGGCGGGTTCGGACTGCTCACCGGTGCCTGCGTTGGAACTGGAAGGGGACGGCCCCGCGGAAAGCATCCACCGGCCGTCCAGCAGTACTTCATTGGGCTTGAATCCCGCCTTGTAGTTCATCTTGGGGCTCTCGGCGATCCAGTAACCCAGGTAGACGTAAGGCAGTTCCAGGCGTCGCGCCTGTTCGATTTGCCAGAGCACGCTGTAGTTGCCGTAGCTTGCGCGGGTATCTGGCTCATAGAAGGTATAAACCGCTGAAATGCCATCTTCCAGCACATCAAGAATGGACACCATCTTGAGTGCGCCGGGCTCGCCGTTGGGCAAGGGTTCGCGGAATTCCACCAGGCGCGAATTAACGCGGCTTTGCAGCAGGAATTGGGTGTACTGGTCGATGCTGTCGTGGTCCATGCCGCCGCCGGCGTGGCGGCCGTTCTGGTAGCGCAGGTAGAGCTGGTAGTGCTCTGGCATGAAGCAGAGCTTGAGGATGCGGGCGTGCAGCGTGTGATGCCGGTTCCAGGCACGGCGCTGACTGCGATCGGGGTCGAAAAGTTTGACGGGCACCCGCAGCGGCACGCAGGCCTGGCAACCATCGCAGTAAGGGCGGTAGGTGAACATGCCGCTGCGCCGGAAGCCGTTGGTCACCAGGTCCGAATAGGCGTCGTTGTGAATCAGGTGGCTGGGCGTTGCGACCTGCGAGCGGGCCTGCTTGCCCGGCAGGTAGCTGCAGGGGTAGGGCGCCGTTGCATAGAACTGCAAGGTTTGCAGGGGCAGGTCTTTGAGGTGCGTCACGGTAGGTCTGTCATTCCCGTCGTTACAAGCTGATTCCAGTATACGGGTTTGAATTCCCAGAGGGGAGCGGTTTTGTTCACGTTGCTGGCGAGATGGGTGACAAATTCCGCACGACTGACCTCGCCCGCGCCCATCGACGCCAGGTGCCGGGTATTTTGCTGGCAATCGATCATGGCGATGTCGTGGATGCGGCAAAAAGCCACCAGTGCGGCAAGCGCGATCTTGGAGGCGTCGGTTTGGTGAGCGAACATCGATTCACCAAATACCATGCGGCCGAGGTTGACGCAGTACAGTCCGCCCACCAATTCGCCATCCAGCCAGGTTTCCACGCTGTGGGCATGGCCAGCCCGGTGAAGGCTGGTGTAGGCCTGCACCATATCCGGAACAATCCAGGTGCCGGGTTGGCCCGCGCGGGGCTTGCTGGCGCAGGCATTGATGACGCGCTCGAAGGCGCTGTCAAAGCGAAGCTCACAACCGGGCTGCGCTTGAAAGCGAACCAGGGCTTTGCGCAACGAGCGATGAAGCTTGAAATGACCTGTCTGCAAGACCATGCGCGGATCGGGACTCCACCAAAGCGGGGGTTGACCCAGGCTGAACCACGGGAAAATCCCCTGCGAATAAGCCTGGACCAGCGTCGGTACATCCAGCGCGGCGCCAGCTGCCAGCAGGCCTGGCGCCGGGTCATGATGGTTCCAGGCTTCTTCTAGCGGCGGGAAGCTCTCACCGGCGGCAAGCCAGGGGACCGGGCGTGGGAGTTTTCCCATGGCTTAAAAGCCGATCGACATGGAGCGGTTGAAACGGCGGGCCGGAAAGAGCATGCGCACATCGTAGCTGAGCGGACTTGCAGCGAGTCAGCGAGGGTATATTCGAATGGCTTAAATGGACTCGGCTATCATTTTGATAGCTGCTTGGTCTCATGAAGCAAGGCCTGAAGCAAGAGTGTTATCGCGTTGCATCGTGGCCAGAGCGGGCTTCCATCATCCGCTGAAATCAACGCTTTCAAAGGAAACAGCGCGTACTTAAAAAGTAGAAAAATTGACGCTATAATCTAAGGCTGTATTCCTCAATAGCTCAGTTGGTAGAGCGCCGGACTGTTAATCCGTAGGTCCCTGGTTCGAGCCCAGGTTGAGGAGCCAAGAACAAAGCCGAACAGGCTCTCCAAAAGCCCGCTGCCAACCAGGTCGCGGGCTTTTTCTTTGGGCGCGCTGCTTCCATCTTGCCAACGCCTTGTTGCGGTGTTCCGTGATAATTGAGCGGCTCCTCCGTCATCCAGCTGGCTTGCGTATCGCTGTGCGTCCAAGGACCTCATGACCTTCACCCTTCAGCCGAAAATCCCCGCGCCGCAGCCGTAGCGCTCAAGGCCTTGTGTGACGCCGCCTGAAGCCACGGAAAAACCAATGACCGACAAAGACTTTGACCATGAATACCCCCGCGTGCTGAGCATTGCGGGCTCCGACAGCGGCGGCGGGGCCGGTATCCAGGCCGACCTCAAAACCTTCGCCGCGCTGGGCTGCTTCGGCATGACCGCCATCACCGCACTGACGGCTCAGAACACGCGCGGGGTGCGCGCCATCCACGGTGTGCCCCCGCAAATGCTGCGCGACCAGATCGACGCCGTGATCGAAGACATAGGCGCGGATGCCGTGAAGATAGGCATGCTGCATGCGCCCGACATTGTGCAGACGGTGGCGGAGGCGATTGACCGCCATGTGCTGCCAAACGTCGTGCTGGACCCGGTCATGGTCGCGACCAGCGGCGCGGTGCTCATCGACAACCCGGCCATCGCTGTGCTGGTGCGCGAGCTGTTTCCGCGCGCGATGGTGATTACGCCCAATCTCGATGAGGCTTCGCTGCTGGTCGGCCGCCCGCTGGCCGACGAAGCGGCGATGCAAGCCGCCGCGCAGGAACTGCTGGCCAAGGGCGCGCGCGCCGTGCTGCTCAAGGGCGGGCACTTGCCCGGCGATATGGTGAGCGACCTGCTGGCCACGCAAAGCGGCGAACTGCACTGGATGCGCGGGCCGCGCATTGCCAGCCCCAATACCCATGGCACCGGTTGCACGCTGTCGTCCGCGATCGCCGCGCACCTGGCGCTCGGAAGGCCCCTGCTGGAGGCGGTGCAACTGGCGCGCGACTATGTGCGCGCCGCGCTGCAGGCCGGCGCCCGGGTCCGCACGGGCGAGGGCAGTGGGCCGTTGAACCACGGCCATGCGCCCATCGCGATGCGGCTCAAGCCGCTGCGCTGAGTTCGGTACGCCCGGCGCGGGTCAGGCGCGCCAGCACAAAGGTCAATACCAGCGTCGGCAGCGCCGCGCCCCAGTCGGGCGCGAGTTTCGCGCACAGGTGGTAGCAGGCGATGCCCAGCAGCCAGATGGCGACGGCGCTGGCATTCACCTTGCGCTGCGTCACCATCGAAGCGATATCGGCTGTGCCGGCGAGGCGCGCCAGGATCACGCCGTAAAGCGGCACGAACACCGAGCTCAGCATCAGCAAGAACGGCTCCACGCTGTGGATGGGCAGCACCAGTGCCAGGCTGGTGCAGACGACGGCCAGGCGCATGCCCCACTGGCGCACGCTCCAGCCGGCCTTCATGCTGTGCCCCGCCACCGAGGCCGAGTACACATCGCCATAGGCGTTGTCGACTTCGTCGATGAGGATGAGGCCTAGCGCGATCAGTCCGCCCTGGGCCACCAGGAGTGCGGTAACCAGTTCTGTGCTGGGTGTGGTGACAGCGACCAACACACCCAGCGCGTAGCACCAGATGTTGGCCACGGCATAACCCAGCCAAGTGCCACGCAGCGCGCCCTGACCGTCGCGGCCGTGGCGCGAGAAGTCAGCCACCAGTGGCAGCCAGGAGACCGGCATGGCGATGACGAGGTCCAGCGCCGACAGCGTGCTCATGCCGCCTTCGCCGGGCCTAGCCCACAACGCGGCAAAGCCCTGTGCATTCGCCTTGGCGAGAAACTGCCAGCTCAGCCACAGCAGCGAGGCAATCACCAGCGGCAGGCCGTAGCGGCCAATGAACTTGCGCACCAGCGTGACCATGGAGCCCGACAGCAGCGCCAGCAGCACACCGCCCCAGAGCAGCGTGGCCAGCACGGGCCCCAGCGGCGCAGCAAAGCCGCCGCCCTGACGCGCAATGGCGACGGTGCCGTCACGCATCACCACCAGCTCGAAGGTCGTCCAGCCGATCAGCTGCACGATGTTGAGCAGCACCGGCAGTTGGGCGAAGCTGCTGCCGTAGGTGGCGTGCATCAGCCCGGCACTGGACAGGCCGCTTTCGCAGCCAATCTTCGCCGTCCAGGCCAGCAGGCCGGCGCCGATGACAGAGCCCGCCACGATCACGCCCAGCGCAGCCTTCAGGCCCAGCGCGGGCACCAGGTAGGCGCCGATCTGCATGACCAGCAGGCCTACACCGAGGCTGAGCCAGAGGGCGGCGTGGTCGCGGAAACCGAACGAGCGGTCGCTGGCGGGTTGGGGGGTGAGCGCCGTATTGGCGCCGGTGGATGCAAGAGTCGTGGCCATCAACATTCCATTCGTCAATGACAGGTTGGCCTGCTGCAAGCCCGCAAGAACGGCGGGCTTCGAAACATGCTTCCCTGCGCGAGGATTACCTCAATCAGGTTCAAAGGGACTTTCTCAGCCGCTGTCGTCGCGCTTGCGAACCCAGCAACACCCCCAGCGAACGCGCCCTTGCGGGGCGTGCGCAAATTGTAGGTGGATTCGTTCCTGGCGTCGGCGACAGCAAAAAGCCCGCGCATGGCGGGCCTTTTCGGAAGCGAGCCTGTGGCGGCTCAGTCGTCGAACACCGGCGATTCGACGCCCAACACCTTGTGCAGTTTCGGGCTGGTCGTGGTGTATTGCAGATGGATTTTCTTGTCCGGGAAAATGAAGGGCGCCGCACCGAACGCGGCCAGCGCGCATTCGTGGAAACCGCTCAAAATCAGTTTTTTCTTGCCGGGATAGGTATTGATGTCGCCCACGGCAAAGATGCCCGGGATATTGGTGGAAAACTTTTCGGTGTCCACCTTGAGCTGCTTGCGCTCGATGTCCAGGCCCCAGTCGGCGATAGGCCCGAGCTTGGGTGACAGGCCGAAGAAGACCAGTAACACATCCAGCGGCACCACGCGCGTCACGCCATCGGAGCCGGTGACCTTGGCGCCGGTCAGCCGGCCTTCTTTTTCTTCGTAGCCGGTGATCTGCCCTACGATGAACTGCATCTCGTAGGCGTCGCAGAGCGCGTGCATCTTCGCCACGCTGGCGGGTGCCGCCTGGAAGCCGTCGCGGCGGTGGACCAGAATCACGCTCTCGGCCTTGTTCGGGCCTTCTGCCGCGAAGTTCAGCGCCCAGTCGAGCGCGGAGTCGCCGCCGCCCACAATGACCAGGTTTTTGCCGGCAAAGTCGACTGGGTTTTTGACGCGGTAAAACAGCTGGCTGTCGTCGAATTTTTCCAGGCCGTCGACGCGCAGCAGCTTGGGCTGAAAAGCACCCACACCCGCCGCGATGAAAATTGTTTTGGTGAGGAAGCGCGTGCCTTTGGAGGTCTCAACAAAGAAGCGGCCGTCCTGCTGCCGTTCGACCGTGCTGACTTCCTGGCCGAAATGAAAGGTCGCGCCAAAAGGTTCGATCTGCTTGAGCAGGTTGTCGGTCAGTTCCTTGCCGGTGCACATAGGCACGGCGGGAATGTCGTAAATCGGCTTGTCGGGATAGAGTTCTATGCATTGGCCGCCGGGGTAGGCCAGCGAGTCGATCACATGCGCCTTGATTTCCAGCAGGCCCAGTTCGAACACCTGGAACAGTCCCACGGGCCCGGCGCCCACGATGACCGCATCGGTTTCGATGGGGCCGTCGTGCTGGGCTGCGGTGTTGATCACTTCTTGGTTCAGTTGGGGTTCCATGTTTCCTGGGGCGCTTCGTGAAGCGCGTGGCGGCCCGCGAGGGGGCCTGGGGGCAGGCGGTCCCGGGGGTCTGGTCAGCGGATCAATTCGGACAGCTTGCCCGTCTTGTCTTTCCATTCCTCGGCATCGGGCAAAGCGTCCTTGCGCTTGGTGATGCTTTTCCAGCCCTCGGCGCGGCTCAATTCGACATTGAGCTTGATGAAGGCGATCTGGTCGGCCGGGACGTCTTCCTCGGCATAGATGGCATTGACCGGGCACTCGGGAATGCAGACCGCGCAGTCGATACATTCGTCCGGATCAATCACCAGCATGTTGGGGCCTTCGCGGAAGCAGTCCACGGGGCAGACATCCACACAGTCGGTGTATTTGCAGCGGATGCACGATTCGGAGACGATGTGGGTCATGTTTTTTCAGGCTAATCGATGGAAACCCTTGATTTTAAGAGGTTTCCGCTAACAGGGTTATCAAAGGCGCGACGCGCTGCGCGCCGCGCGTGAGGCTTGGCTTATGACTTGTTAAAGGACCAGGGCCGCGCCCGAGGTCCTGTGCGAGGCCGTATCCACCAGCACCAGCGAGCCCAGGATGCGCGAGCGCGCGTAGGGCAGGGTAGCCAGCGGCTCCTGCAGGCTCAGCTCGATATGGCCGATGGCATTGGGCGGCAGCTCGCTGGCGTCTTCCTCGGCCAGGGTGTTTACGTCCAGCTTGTGCACGATGCGCTTGACCTTGGCCTTGACCCAGCGGTGGCCGTGCAGCGTCCAGTAAACGCGGCCCGCGACCAGCGGCTCGTCGTCCATCCAGGCCACGGTGGCCGATATTTCGCGCGAAGGCTCGAAGCTGTCGACGGCCAGCAGCCAGTCGCCGCGCGACACATCCACTTCGTGGTCCAGCACGATGCCCGCGCTGTGGCCGGCCAGTATGGTCTTGGGCTGGCGGGTATGGTCCAGCACCTGGGCCACCACCGCCGTCTTGCCGCTGGGCAGGATGGTCACGCTCTGGCCCGGCTGCACGCCGCCCGTGGCGACACGGCCCCAGAAAACGCGGCGGCCTTGCGAGGTGTCGGACGAGGACGAGAATTTTTCGACCCACTGCACCGGAAACGAAAAGGCTTCGGTGCTCTCGGCGGCCGTTACGGGCAGGTGTTCCAGCAGCTGCAGCAGCGACAGGCCTTCATAGCCGCACCAGCCCGGCTTGCCGTCAACCACGTTGTAGCCTTTGAGGGCCGACACTGGCACGGTCGCCTTGACCGGGATGCGCGCAGCCTGCGCGAAGGCCGCGAGGGCGGCGTCAATGTTCTTGAAGGCCTGGGCAGGGTCTTCCACCGCGTCGAGCTTGTTCACCGCAAACACGATGGACGGCACACGCAGCAGGTTGACCAGCAGCGAATGGCGGCGGGTTTGCTGCAGCAATTCGAGCGACGGGTTCTTCCAGTCGAGCTTGGTGGCGTCGACCAGCACCACGGCGGCGTCGGCGCTGGAGGCCGCCGTCACCATGTTGCGGGTGTACTGCTCATGGCCGGGCGCGTCGCCGATGATGAACTTGCGGCTTTCGGTGGCGAAGTAGCGGTAGGCCACGTCGATGGTGATGCCCTGCTCGCGTTCGGCCGACAGCCCGTCAGTCAACAAGGCCAGGTCGGTTTCGCCACCGCGCTGCACGCCCGCCAAGTGGTCTTGCAGCACCGCGCGGCTGTCCACCAGCAGGCGGCCGATCAGGGTGCTCTTGCCGTCATCAACCGAGCCGCAGGTGATGAATTTCAGCGCCGGCTTCAGGTCGTTCTGGCCGGGAACCGGTGCGAGTTGCACGTCGCCGGCGGTCACATCAGTCGTGCTCATTAAAAGTACCCATCTTTCTTGCGCTTTTCCATGGAGGCGTCGGAAGTCTTGTCGTCCATGCGTGTGGCGCCGCGCTCGCTCACGTCGGCGGCCAGTGTTTCGATCACGATTTCGGCGGCCGTGGCGGCCGGGCTGTCCACCGGGCAGGTGCAGGTGATGTCGCCCACGGTGCGAAAGCGCACAGTTTTTTCAACGACCTGCTCGCCGTCGCGCGCGGGGGTGAGGTCAGTCACCGGCACCAACAGACCCTTGCGCTCGACCACCTTGCGCTGGTGCGCGTAGTAGAGCGAAGGCAAGGCGATTTTCTCGCGCTCGATGTACTGCCACACATCGAGTTCGGTCCAGTTGGAAATCGGGAACACCCGGAAGTGCTCGCCGGGCTGCAGCCGGGTGTTGAACAGCGTCCAGAGTTCGGGGCGTTGCGCCTTGGGCTGCCACTGGCCGAAGCTGTCGCGGTGCGAAAAAATGCGCTCCTTGGCGCGGGCTTTTTCTTCGTCGCGGCGCGCACCGCCTATCAGCGCATCAAAACGGAATTCGTCAATCGCCTCCAGGAGCGTCACCGACTGGTGCACATTGCGCGATTCCCCCGGATGGGCCAGGCGCACGGTGCCGCGTTTCATGGAGTCTTCGACGTTGCGAACGATGAGTTCGGCGCCCAACTCCTTGGCGCGGAAGTCGCGGAAATCAGTCACTTCGTGGAAGTTGTGGCCGGTGTCGATCATCAGCAGCGGGTACGGGATGCGGCCCACGCCGAAGGCTTTCTCGGCGCACTTGAGCATCACCAGTGAATCCTTGCCGCCCGAAAACAGCAGCGCCGGGCGCTCAAAGGCGGCGGCGACTTCGCGCAGGATGAAGATGGTTTCCTCTTCCAGCGCATCAAGGTGCGAATTGGACAGCCGCGCGATGGAGATCGCCGGGTCGGCTGGCAGCAGGGGGGCGGGTGTGCGGGCGTTCATAGGTCAGCGTGGTGGGGCATGGGAAGGCATAGAAAGAGGGCCGTCAGTGCGCAAGGTGCAGGCCGCATTCGCGGTTGTCCTCGCCCTTGGTGGGGTCCACATAGTCGAAGTTGTTGGGCAGGCCGTTGATTTCGCAGTACTGGTAAAGGTCCTTGGACGACCAGTGCAGCAGCGGCGCGACCTTGATCAGGCCGTCGGGGTTGACGCTGACCGGGTCCATCTGGGCGCGCACCGCGGTGTCGGTGGCGCGCAAGGCGGTGAACCAGACCTGCGGCGCGGTTTCACGCAGGGCGCGGGCAAATGGCTCGAGTTTCACTTCTTCGGTGAATGCCGCATGGCGTGGATCGTCCAGCGCCGGGGTCGGGCCTTCCACGGCCTCGCGGTGCGCACGGGAGCGGCGCGGCAGGTAAATATGCAGGTCCAGCTTGAGCAGCCTGGTCACTTCATCGGCGAAGCGGTAAGTGGCCTCGGTGTTGTAGCCGTTGTCCATCCAGACCACGGGAACGCGGGGATTGGCGCGCGTCACCATGTGCAGGATCACCGCCTCGAAGGGTCGGAAATTGGTGGTGACGATGGCGGGCCGGCCCAGTTCCACGGCCCAATTCACCAGGCCCTGCGCGTTGCGGCCGAGTTCTGCGTTGATTTTTGCAAGGTCGAGGCTCATGGTGTTCAGGCTGCTGCCCCCTCCGTCGTTTCCTTGAAGTGGGGTTGTACGTGTACCGCATCGCCCTGGTACCGGCCCGCGCTGTAGCCGGGGTAGCTGGCCAGCACGCGCTGGGCGATGGCCATGTCCTGGTCGGCGCGCAGCACCGCGGTGTCAAAACCGCTGCGCTCCATTTGCGCCAATTGGTCGACCAGCACGTCGCCCGTGGCGCGGATTTCGCCCTTGAACTCACGGCGGCGGCGCAGCAAAAAGGCCTGGCTGTAGGCGCGGCCGTCGGTAAATTTCGGGAAGTGCAGGTCTATGCGCGAGACGCCGGGCAGCGAAATTTCGAAGGGATCGGCATCGTTCGCGATCACCAGCACACCAGCCTGGTCGGCGCCGCTGTGTTCACTGAAAGGCAGTAGTTTCATCGTTATTTCTTTCAGTGTTCAATGTGCAACGGTGTTGGGGGCAAAGCGCGCGGCCTTCGCGGCGGCTTTGTAGGGGTCCATGCCGACGCGGCGCAGGGTCGCGATGAAGGTTTCACCGTCTTCGCGCAGCTGGCGGTAGGTGTCGAGCACCGCCTCGATGACTTCAGGGACTTCAGCGCCCGTGAACGAGGGGCCCACCACCTTGCCGGGCACCGAAGCGCCGCTCAGGGCGGAGCCGTCGGAGCCGCCCAGCGAGACCTGGTACCACTCCAGGCCGTCCTTGTCCACGCCCAGGATGCCGATGTGCCCGCTGTGGTGGTGGCCGCAGGAGTTGATGCAGCCGCTGATGTGCAGGTCGATCTCGCCCAGGTCGTGCAGCTCGTCCATGTCCTGGTAGCGCTCGGTGATAGCCTCGGCGATGGGGATGGAGCGCGCATTGGCCAGCGAGCAGAAATCGCCGCCGGGGCAGGCGATCATGTCGGTCAGCAGGCGGACGTTGGGCTTGGCAAAGCCGGCCTTGCGGGCGGCGCGCCAGAGTTCGGGCAGCTCGTCGCAGCGCACCCAGGGAAGCAGCAGGTTCTGGTCGTGCGTGACACGCACTTCGCCGGCGCTGAACTGGTCGGCCAGGTCGGCGGCGATATCGAGCTGGTCCGCCGTTGCGTCACCGGGGGCCTGGCCCAGGCGCTTAAAGGACAGCGTCACGGCGCGCAGGTCGGGGTTCTGGTGCGGGGCCACGTTGCGCTGCAGCCAGCGGCCGAACTCGATGTCGTCTTCGGCGGCGGCGCGCAGGATGTTGGCGATCTTCACGTCGGCGCTCTTGCGGTCGCAATTGAGCGTGGGCGGCACGAAGGAGGCCGTCACGCGGTCGAGTTCTTCCTGCGTGATGGTGTGCGGTGCGCCGTCGTGTTCGATGATCTGCTTGTACTCGGCCTCGACATCGTCGATGTAGCGCTGGCCTTCGGCCTTCACCAGGATCTTGATGCGGGCCTTGTAGATGTTGTCGCGGCGGCCGTAGCGGTTGTACACACGCACCACGGCTTCCAGGTAGTTCATGATCTGATTCCAGGGCAAAAACTCCCGGATCACGGTGCCGATGACTGGCGTGCGGCCCATGCCGCCGCCGACCAGCACCTTGAAGCCCAGCTCGCCTTCAGCGTTTCGGACCAAGTGCAGGCCCACGTCGTGCCAGGCCGTGGCGGCGCGGTCTTCGCGGGCGCCGCTGATCGCGATCTTGAACTTGCGCGGCAGGAAGGCGAACTCGGGGTGCAGCGTGCTCCACTGGCGCAGAATTTCACCGAAGGGACGCGGATCGGCGATTTCGTCGACCGCAATGCCGGCGCGCTCGTCGCTCGTGATGTTGCGTATGCAGTTGCCGCTGGTCTGGATGCCGTGCATGTTGACGCTGGCCAGCAGGTCCATCACGTCGGCCGACTTGTCCAGCGGAATCCAGTTGTACTGCACGTTCTGGCGCGTTGTGAAGTGGGCATAGCCAGTGCTCAGCTTGGAGCTGACGGAAAGGCCGCTTTTGAGGTTGACGGGCCCCAGCTTGTCCTGCTTGGCCTGGGCGTCGTTGAACAGCGCGGCATTGGGCTGGTCGTATTCGCGGGCGATCTTGGCCAGCACACGCACCTGTGCGCTCGACAGCTCGCCGTAGGGCACGGCCACGCGCAGCATGGGAGCGTAGCGCTGCACATACCAGCCGTTTTGCAGACGCAGCGGGCGGAATTCGTCTTCCGGGAGCTTGCCGGCCTGCCAGCGGCTCAGCTGGTCGCGGTACTGGTTGGCGCGAGCCTGGACAAACTCGCGGTCAAATTCTGTGTATTGGTACATGGCTGTCGGGATTCAAACGTGGATTTTTTTATGAGAGAGCGGATTCAGGCGGGGCGCCTGATCAAATGGAAATCAGTTTCACGCCGGCGTAGGCCAGCAGCACGGAAAGCAGCGAGCGGATCACGCGATCAGGTGTTTTGTGCATCAGGTGCGAGCCCAGCCAGATGCCGGGCAGGGAGCCGGCCAACAGCTTGATCAGCAGCGACCAGTCGACCGAACCGATGGAGGCGTGGCCCAGGCCGGCCACCAGGGTCAGGGGCACGGCGTGGGCGATGTCGGCGGCCACGATGCGCGGCAGCGGCAGGGTCGGATAGAGCAGCATCAGCACGATCACGCCGATGGCGCCCGCGCCGACGGAGGTCAGGGTGACCAGCGTGCCGATGACCGCGCCGAACAGCAGCGGCAGCGACCAGTGGCGCGCGCGCGTGGCCTGGACAATTTCCTCGGGGGCGATGGTGGTGGGGGCGGCTTTTCCGCGCACCGCCTTGTAGAAGGTGGCGCCGGCTGTCAGCAGCAGCGCCAGCCCCAGCGTGGTGGTCATGATGGTCTGGGTCGTCGGGTTGGCGGGGCCCAGGCGTTGCAGCATATAGAGCGTGGCTAGCGAAGCCGGAATGCTGCCGGCGGCGGTCTGGCCGACGATTTTCCAGTCGACCACCCGGGCGCGCGCCAGGCTGACGGTGCCGCCCATTTTTGTGAAGGCCGCGAACAGCAGGTCGGTGCCGATGGCCAGGTGCGGTTTGATGCCGAAAAAGAAGATCAGCAGCGGCGTCATCAGTGAGCCGCCGCCCACGCCTGTCAGGCCCACCACCAAACCTACGGCAAAGCCGGCAAATACGAAGGCAAATTCATGCATGCCGGAAAATGTAAGTGTCGAGCTTATAAAAACAAACTACACATTTGTTCTGCCGTTATCTGGATAAGCATATTCGCGAGCATTCATGCGGGTTTCCCGCGAGTTTGAGGGGTGTTCTGCTTAAGGAAAATCCATGCTTGCGCGCCGGGCGCATCCCGGCATCACAATGCGCTGGTACAGTCCCTGCTTTTCCCGGCTGGCCCCTTTGTGCTTTGTGCCTTTGCGCCGGCTGGATGGAACGAATCGCTTACCTTTTGGAGAAAACCGTGAAATTTGCAAAATCCGCCCTGCTGGGCGGTTTGTTTCTGGCGTCCGCGGCCACCCTGGCCCTGGCGCAGGGCGGCTCGAAGGCGCCCATCAAGATCGGCGAAATCAACAGCTATTCGACCATCCCCCAGTTCACTCAACCCTACCGCCAGGGCTGGCAGCTCGCCGTGGAAGAGATCAACGTCACCGGCGGCCTGCTGGGCCGCAAGGTCGAGGTGATCGCCCGTGACGACGCCGGCAAGCCCGAAGAGGCCTTGCGCCACGCGATCGAGCTGACATCCAAGGAAAAGGTCGACGTGCTGGCCGGCGGTTTCCTCTCCAACGTCGGGCTGGCGCTGGCCGACCATGCCCAGAAGAACAAAAAGGTGTTCATCGCCAGCGAGCCGCTGACCGATGCCTTGATCTGGGACAAGGGCAACCGTTACACCTTCCGCCTGCGCCCCGGTACTTATATGCAGGCCGCCATGCTGGTCGAAGAGGCCGCCAAGCTGCCGGCCAAACGCTGGGCCGTGATTGCGCCCAACTACGAATACGGCACCAGCGCCGTGGCCGCCTTCAAGGAACTGCTCAAGGCCAGGCGCCCTGATGTGGAATTTGTCGGCGAGCAGTGGCCCGCGCTCGGCAAGCTCGAAGCCGGCACCACGCTGCAGGCCACCATGCAGAGCAAGCCCGACGCCATCTTCAATGTGACCTTCGGCGCCGATCTGGCCAAGCTGGTGCGCGAAGGCAACCAGCGCGGCATCTTCCCGCGGATACCGGTGGTCTCGCTGCTGTCGGGCGAGCCCGAGTACCTGGACGTGCTGAAGGACGAAACGCCCAAGGGCTGGATCGTGACCGGCTATCCCTGGGACCAGATCGACTCGCGCGAGCATGCCAGCTTCGCCGCCAACTATTACCGCCGCTTCAACGAATACCCCAAGGTCGGTTCAGTCGTGGGTTATGCCACCATGCAGTCCATCTTCGCGGCCATCCGCAAAGCCAACTCCACCGACAGCGAGAAGCTGGTGGCGGCGCTGCGCGGCCTGAAGTTCTCCACCCCCTTCGGCCCGGCCGAATTCCGCGCCATCGATCATCAGTCGACCATGGGCGCCTACGTGGGCAAGCTTGACCTGCGCGGCAACAAAGGCACCATGGTGCAATGGCGCTATGCCGACGGCAAGGCATACCTGCCGCCGGACGACTATGTCAAGGCCCGCCGCCCGGCCGCGGCCATGAAGTGACCTTTTGGCAACGCGCGCGCCAATTTCATGGAGATCATGAAAAGGGGTGCGCTGAATCCCCGCATAATCAGGCCCAATGACGAATATGGGTGGTGAGGTCAAGCGGATATTTGTAAAAGTGTTCGGGTTTGATGACGTTGAACGTCATGCCCTGAACACCGTGTTCCGCCTTTCCGAAACGCGGCCCATCGCCTACGCACTATGGACCGCAGCAGCACCCGACGAGGCCGACCTGGCCTTGGTAGACGGCGACAGCTGGGAAGCCGCGATTGAGCTGGCCAACCCCGCCCATGACGATCTCAAACTGGTCTGGATAGGCGACAACGCGCCCAACCGTGCTGGCCTGGTGGTCAAGCGCCCCCTGCAATGGGCGGCCGTGGTCGAAGGCATGGACGCGCTGCTCGCCGCCGCCCAACTTCCAGCGACCGGCAAAGCGGCCGAGGCTGAGCTCGACCTGGACTTGCTCTCCGAATCCAGTGCTTTGGTGGACCTGGACCTCGACTTTGATTCCGAGGCACCGACCGCGCCGGCGCCGCTTGAGCCCGCCCCCGAGCATCAACAAGCCCAGGTTCTGATTGTCGACGCCGATCGCGATGCGCGCCTCTACCTGCGCGCCAGGCTGGCCATGGCCGGGCATCTGCGCGTGGATGAAGCCGCCAGCGGCACCGAGGCGCTCAAGCTCATGGATACGCGCCTTTACAAATTGCTTATCCTCGACATGGACCTGCCCGACATCGAAAGCTGGGAAATGGTCAAACGCGTGGAGGCTTCGCGCCCAGCCATCGAGTTCCTGATCCTGACCGGCCGCAACCTGTCGCCCGTCGACGCGGTGCGCGGCTGGTTCGCCGGCGCGCGCGGCAGCCTGCGCAAACCCCTGCATCCGGGAAAGCTCAAGTACTTGCTGCGCAGCACGCGCGAAGCCGGCTAAACGTCGTTAATCGGCGACGCGTTGAGGCGTCAACGCCTCGGCAAGCCGCTGCTCCAACGGCAGGGGCTCGGCGTGCAGCCTGGCGGCCAGCAACTCCCCGCACAGCGCGGCAAAACTCAGCCCCCGTGAACCCATGCCGCTACAGACCCACAGGCCAGGCGCCAGAGGCCCCAAGGGCCCCAACGCGGGCAGGCGGCTGGGTGTGGCGCAGCGCACGCCGGCCCAGCTTTCTATCTGACCCGCTTCAAACCGTGCCGCCAGGGCGTGCGCCGTTTGCGGCAACAGGGTCTGCAAGCGGCTGAAGTTGTGCTGGTCGTCTTCGGGCCGTGTTTCGGCAAGCGGGTTGTCGCGCTCAAAGCTGGAGCCCATGACCCAGGTCAGGCCGAAGGGCTCGTTTGGCACGGGCACCGCGGGTGCAAAACTGCCATGGCCGTTCACCGGAAAAGCGGGCAGGGCGCCGGCCGTGCCGGCTTCATGGCGGCCCCAGCTGACCTGGCCGCGTATGGGCTGCAACGCGAGTTCGCCAGAAACTTCGGTATCGGCGCCGGTAGCCAGCGCGCGGCTCGCATAACCCGCCGCCAGCACCACAAGCTCAGCACAGGCCAATTCCCGGCCCTGCACATCAAACACCTGCCATTGACCTGAGGCGTGGCTCAGGCGACTCACCGCCGATCGACCATGCGATTGCACACCTGGCGTGGCCAGCCACGCATCGACCAAGGCCGCCGGGCGTATCCAGCCCGCAGGCGCGTGCCACAGCGCAGGCGTATCGGGCGGCAGGCCGCATTGGGCGAGGTGCGCAGCATCGGCCGGGCGAGTCCAGTCCGCAGCTGCGTCAGCCCATTGAGCCTGCCAGGCTTCGGGCCGTTTGCGCGGGTGCTCGACCTCATGTTCCAGTACGCCGGTACGGCCCCAGTCGCCGGATTGCAGCAGGGCCTCGGCCTGCTGCAGCGTGGCGCGAATGCCATGGCGTGACAGGCGCGAGAGCGGGTTGTCGTCGGGCGAGACATGCGGCGCCAGCAAACCCGCGGGCAGGCCCGACGCACCGGCGGCGGGTTCCTCGGCCGCGTCGAGCACCAGCACCCGCCAGCCGCGGCGCGCCAGGCTGGTCGCCACGGCCGCGCCCGCCAGACCCGCGCCTATCACGACGCAAGTTGACGGCATGCGCCGCTGAGGAGAGGGCTGCGCTTTTTTAGGCTCCCAGGCCGGGTTGAACTCACCCTGCAGGTTGTCGCGCTTGGGCGGTATGCCCGGCACCTTCTTTACAACGAAGCCGCACTGCGCGAGCGCGTCGCGCACGCTGCGCGCGATGGTCCAGGTGGCCACCCGGGTGCCGCGCCGGCAGCAGCGCGTCACCGCCTTGAAGGTGTGCAGGTCCCAGATGTCGGGGTTGCGCTGCGGGCTGAAGCCGTCCAGATAAACCGAATCGGCTTCGAAGGACTGCTCGCGCAGCATGGCCTTGGCGTCGCCTATGCACAGTGTCAGCAAGACCCGGCCGCCCTCAAACACCAGGCGGTGAAAGCCCGGCAGCAAGCCCCAGAGCTGGGCCTGCAGCTGTTCGGCGAAGGGGATCAGTTCGGGGTGGGTCTGGGCACCGCGCAGCACGTCGGCCGCGCTGGCCGGGAAGGCTTCCGTCGAGACGAAGTGCAGCAGCCGGGGGCGCTGCGGGTCGGCCTTCCAGGCGACCCAGGTCACGAGGAAATTCAGGCCCAGGCCGAAACCGGTTTCCAGCACCGTCCATTGCGGCTGGCCGCCCCAGGCCTCGGGCAACCCGCAACCCTTGAGAAATACCTCGCGGGCCTGTTCCAGCCCACCGAGTTCGCTGCGGTAGCGGTCACCGAAGCGCGGGCTGAAGGGGCTGCCGCCGGCCGTGCCGTCGTCCAGCCACTCGATGGGTTCGGGCATTCGCCGGCTTCAGCCGCGATCAGGAAGCGGAGGGGGGGACGTAGCCTTGCACTGCATCGGCGCCGTCGCCGAAGAAATGCTTTTCCATCTGCCGCGCCAGGTACTGGCGGGCGCGGGCGTCGGCCAGGTTGAGGCGGTTTTCATTGACCAGCATGGTCTGCTGCTTCATCCAATCCGCCCAGGCCTGTTTGCTGACTTCTTCCCAGATGCGTTTGCCCAGGGGGCCGGGGTAGGGCGGAAAGTCCAGGCCTTCGGCTTCTTGACCGAGCTTGATGCATTTGACGAGGCGTGCCATGGCGAGGGTTCTTTCGTGTGTGGGGAGATCTAAAAAGGCGATCCAAGGTCGTCCAAGGATGTTTCAGGAATAAAGAACTGAATTTTTATTCGTTCCAGTTTTGTAGAGCTGCTTCCAGAATCCATTTTGTCCGCATTTGACATGCATTTTCTGGAAATGAAAGCAACCATGACTTCACGCCGCAACTTTATCAATGTTTCTACCCGCGCAGCCGCCGTCCTGGGTTTGGGTTTGACGCTGGCAGGGTCACTGCTGACGGCCCAGGCCCAGCAGCCGCCTAAGCCGCCGGTGACCTTGCTCAATGTGTCCTACGACCCGACGCGTGAGCTCTACGTCGAATACAACGCCGCCTTCAGCAAATACTGGAAGGCCAAGACCGGCCAGGACGTCACCATCAAGCAGTCGCATGGCGGCTCGGGCAAGCAGGCCCGCTCCATCATCGACGGCCTGGACGCCGACGTCGCCACGCTGGCGCTGGCCGGTGACACCGACGCGCTGGTCAAGAATGGCGGCTGGCTGTCGGCCGACTGGCAGAAAAAACTGCCGCACAACTCCTCGCCCTACACCTCCACCATCGTGCTTGCCGTGCGCCAGGGCAATCCCAAGGGCATCAAGGACTGGGACGACCTCATCAAGCCCGGCATCAACGTGATCACACCCAATCCCAAGACCTCAGGTGGCGCTCGCTGGAACTACCTGGCGGCCTGGGAATTCGCCAAACGCAAATACGGCAGTGATGCCAAGGCCAAGGAGTTCGTCGCCAAGCTGTACGGCAATGTCTCGGTGCTCGACACCGGCGCCCGCGGCTCCACCATCACTTTCGCCCAGCGCGCCCAGGGCGACGTGCTGATCGCCTGGGAGAACGAGGCATATTTGCTTGAAAAGGAATTCGGCGCCAAGTTCGACGTGGTCGCGCCTTCGCTGAGCATCCTGGCCGAGCCTGCCGTCGCCGTGGTCGATAAAAACGTGGACAAAAAGGGCACGCGCGCCGTCGCCGAGGAATATTTGAAATACCTCTATTCCGAAGAAGGCCAGGACATCGCCGGCAAGAACTTCTACCGCCCGGCTGTCTCGCAAAAAGCCATCGCCAAATACGCCAAACAGTTCCCCAAGCTGAACCTGTTCACCATAGACCAGGCCTTTGGCGGCTGGGCCAAGGCGGACAAGGAACACTTCGCCGACGGCGGGTCCTTCGACCAGATCTATACAAAGAAATAGGCTCCCCCCCGAAGCGGCCTCTGGCCGCCTCCCCCTCAGGGGGCGCCCGCTGCGGCCCGGCTAAGCCGGTTCCGCGCCGGCACTTGAACCGGAAAGCTGTCACATCGCACCACATTTGGGTCACGCCAGGAAATCAGGGAAGTATCAAAAAATGTCCGTTCAACAATCCGTACTGCTGATCGCCGGCAGCCCGTCAGAGCAGTCGCGTTCGTCGGCGCTGCTCGATTCGATCAGCCACCGGCTGGCCCTGCGGGGCGGCTTGGTGGTGGATCGCCTCAATATCCGAGAGCTGCCGGCCCAGGCGCTGCTGCTTGCGGAGTGGGGCCATCCGGCCATCGCCAAGGCGATTGAGCAGATCGCGAAAGCGCGCGCGGTCGTCGTGGCCACGCCGGTCTACAAGGCGGCTTACAGCGGGCTGCTCAAGGTGCTGCTCGATCTGCTGCCGCAGACCGCGCTCAAGGAAAAAACCGTGCTGCCGCTGGCCACGGGCGGCAGCCCGCACCACATGCTGGCGCTCGACTACGCCTTGCGCCCGGTGCTGCAGGCGCTGGCGGCGCGCCACATCCTGCCCGGCGTTTACGCCACCGATTCCCAGGTGCCGCAATCGGCCGACAAGCGCTACGAGGTCGGTCCCGACATCGCCGTGCGGCTGGACGATGCGGTGCTGACCCTGCTGGCCGAGAGCTTTCGCCAGCCGGCTCCGGCAGTCTTCGATCCGGTGCACTTTTCCCGGGTGCGATGTAGCGTCTGATGCTGTAGCGGGGCGCGCGGCCTGATTGATCGGCCGCCGCCCCGAATTCCCCCTGACGCCGATTTTTGAAACCGCCTGGCAGGCGGCCGGGCGGAGCTTTGTCTCCCGACGGCCGTGCACCCGGAAAAGACCCTTGAAGGACCACCATGAGCACCCACACAAACATCACAACCGCTATCGCCGCCGGCACGCCCGACGCGAGCGATGCTTCCTCGCAACCACCAAAGGCGAGCATCTGGCTCGACTTCATCCTCAGCCTGTTGCTGGCCGCCCTGATCGCGGGCCTTATCACCTTGTTGAGCCTGCCCGTGGCCCATGCACAAGGAGGCTCCGAGAAAGTCGAACTGCGCATCGGCTACCAGAAGGGAGCCAGCCTGTTTGTGCTGCAAAAAGCCCAAGGCACGCTCGAGAAGCGCTTGCAGCCGCTGAACACCACCGTCAAATGGGTGGAGTTTCCGGCGGGCCCGCAACTGCTCGAAGGCCTGAACCTTGGCTCCGTCGATGTCGGCTATGTCGGCGAGGCGCCGCCCATCTTTGCCCAGGCGGCGGGCGCGAAGTTCGCGTACATAGGCTACGACCCCGCCGCGCCCGAAGCCGAAGCCATCGTGGTGCCCAAGGACTCCGCCATCAAATCCGTGGCTGAACTCAAGGGCAAAAAGGTGGCCCTCAACAAGGGCAGCAATGTGCACTACCTGCTGGTCAAACTGCTTGAGAAAAACCAGCTCAAGCCCAGCGACATCCACCCCGTTTACCTCCCGCCGGCCGATGCGCGCGCCGCCTTCGAAAGCAAGAATGTGGACGCCTGGGTGATCTGGGACCCGTTCACGGCCGCCGCTGAAAAAGCCATAGGCGCCCGCGTGCTGGCCGACGGCAAAGGCGTGGTCAACAACTACCAGTACTACCTGGCCGAGCGCGGCTTTGTCGCGAAGAACCCCAAAGTCATCCAGGCCCTGTTTGACGACTCGGTGGAGCGGGGCGCCTGGCTCAAGGCCAACCTCAAAAAGGCCGCCGAACTGATCGCACCGCTGCAGGGTCTGCCGGTCGACGTGGTCGAGCTCAGCCTCAAGCGCTATGAGTTCAAGGTCCAGCCCGTGCCCGCCAGCGTGATCGCCGACCAGCAAAAACTCGCCGACACCTTCTTCGAGCTCAAGCTGATCCCCAAAGCCATCAACGTCAGCGACGCCGCCTACAAACCCGCTCCCTGACAAGCCGCAAGGAATCTCACCATGAACACCTCAACACCACTCCAACTGCGTCGCCGCTTCCTCAAAATCGTCGCCACCACGGCGGCCCTGTGGGGCCTGGGCGCGCGTGGCACCGCGGCGCAGACGACCGCCACAGCCGCCAAGCCCCCGGAGCAATTGCGCATCGGCTACCAGAAGGCCGCCGTCAACCTGGTCGTCCTCAAGCAAAAAGGCGTGCTCGAAAAGCGCTTTCCTTCCACAAAAATCACCTGGGCCGAGTTCCCCGCCGGACCGCAGCTGCTCGAAGCGCTGTCGGTCGGCAGCCTGGAGTTCGGCCTGACCGGCGATTCGCCGCCCGTGTTCGCGCAGGCCGCCGGCAAGGAACTGGTCTACGTCGGCGTCGAGCCGCCCAAGCCCGACAGCTCCGCCATCCTGGTGCTGGGCGATTCGCCCATACGCAGCCTGGCCGGGCTCAAGGGTAAAAAGATCGCGCTGCAAAAAGGCTCCAGCGCCCACTACCTGCTGGTGCGCGCGGTCGACAAGGCCGGCCTCAGGTGGGACGAGATCCAGCCGATCTACCTGGCGCCCGCCGATGCACGCGCCGCCTTCGAGCGCAAAAGTGTGGACGCCTGGGCCATCTGGGACCCGTTTTACGCCGCGATCGAACTCGCCATCAAGCCGCGTGTGCTGGCCACCGGCCGGGACCTGTCGAGCAACAACTCTTTCTACCTGGCCTCGCGCCCCTTTGCCACCCAGCATGGGCAAACGCTGGCGGCCTTGCTGGAAGAGCTGACCCGCGCCGACGCCCTGGTGCAAAGCAATCGTGCGGATGCCATCAAGCTGGTCTCCGAATTCAGCGGGCTGGACGCCGGTGTCGTGAGCCTTTTTATCCAGCGCCGGCCGGCGTCGCCTGTGGGCCCGCTCAACGCGGCCGCCATCGCCGACCAGCAACGCGTGGCCGATGCCTTTGTGCGCCTGGGGCTGATCCCCAGAGCCGTGAAAGTGGCCGACGTCGTTTGGCGGCCGGAAGGCACGCAGGTAGCGCGCAAATAAACGCAAAAGCGCAAAACACATCACCACAACATTCAAGGAGTTTTCATGCAGGTTTTCTGGTTCATCCCCACCCACGGCGACAGCCGCTACCTGGGCACAGGCGAAGGCGCACGCGAGGTCAGCCATGACTATTTGAAGCAGGTTGCCCAGGCGGCAGACACCCTGGGTTATGAGGGCGTGCTGATTCCCACGGGCCGCTCCTGCGAAGATCCCTGGGTGGTGGCGGCCAGCCTCTTGCCCGTCACCAAAAACCTCAAGTTCCTGGTCGCCGTGCGGCCCGGCCTGCACCAGCCCAGCCTGGCCGCACGCATGGCCGCCACTTTTGACCGGCTCTCGGGCGGGCGGCTCTTGATCAACCTGGTCACCGGCGGCGACCAGGCCGAGCTTGAAGGCGATGGCGTTTATCTGGACCACGCCCAGCGCTACGAACAGTCGGCCGAATTTATCCGCATCTGGCGCGAGATCCTCGCGCGCAGCCATGCGGGCGAAAGCTTTGACTACCAGGGCGAGCACCTGAGCGTGAAGGGCGCGAAGCTGCTGTACCCGCCGGTGCAAAAACCGCATCCGCCTGTGTATTTCGGCGGCTCTTCGGCGCCGGCGCATGAACTGGCCGCCGAGCAGGTCGACGCCTACCTCACCTGGGGCGAGCCGCCCGCCGAAGTGTCCAAAAAAGTTGCCGACGTAAAGGCCAGGGCAGCAAAACACGGCCGCAGTGTCAAGTTCGGCATACGCCTGCACGTCATCGTGCGCGAGACCGAGGACGAAGCCTGGCGCGCCGCCGAAAGCCTGATCAGCCGGCTTGACGACGACACCGTGGGCCGCGCGCAGGCAGCATTCTCACGCATGGATTCGGAAGGCCAGCGACGCATGGCCGCGCTGCATGCGGGTGGGAGCAAGCGTACAAGAGCCGACCTCGAAATCAGCCCCAACCTATGGGTCGGCGTCGGCCTGGTGCGCGGCGGCGCGGGCACCGCATTGGTGGGCGACCCCCAAACCGTGGCGGCCCGCATCGAGGAATACGCCGCGCTGGGCCTGGACACCTTTGTGCTGTCGGGCTACCCGCACCTGGAGGAGGCTTATCGCTTCGCCGAACTGGTGTTCCCGCTGCTGCCGCGCAAGTTGCGGCAGAAGCTGCCTGGTCGTGTGCTGGGCGGGCCCTTCGGTGAAGTCGTGGCCAATGACTACTTGCCGCGCGTGTCGCAAAGCTGAAACGGAGACTCCCATGACACATCAAGTCCGTGAACTCCAGGTGACCCCGGTGCCCGACGCCGTGGATGCCCCCGGCCTGGGCTTTTTGCCCTTGGGCTCCGGCGTCTCGCTGCCGCGCATCCAATTCGCCGCCATCTTGCGCGACCTCGGCCAGCGCCTGCTGCCCTGGGTGGTGCCTGTTGGCCTTGTTGCGCTATGGCAGATTGCCTCATCGCAGGGCTGGTTGTCGACGCGGGTGCTGCCGGCGCCTTCTGAAGTCATCAAAGCCGCCTGGGCCCTTTCGGCATCCGGTGAGCTTTGGACGCATGTGAAGGTCAGCGCGGGCAGGGCGCTCGCGGGCCTGGCCGTGGGCGGCGGGCTGGGCCTGGCCTTCGGCCTGCTGACGGGCTCGGTCAAGTTTTTCGAAACCCTGCTCGACTCGACCATCCAGATGGTGCGCAACATCCCGGCCCTGGCCTTGATCCCGCTGGTGATCCTGTGGTTCGGCATCGACGAAACCGCCAAGCTGTTCCTGATCGCGGTCTCGGTGTTCTTCCCGATCTACATCAACACCTTCCACGGTATACGCAATGTGGACCCGGGGCTCATCGAGATGGGCCGCACCTACGGCCTCACGCGCTGGCAGCTGTACCGCGAAGTGATTTTGCCCGGCGCGCTCTCATCCATCCTCGTGGGTCTGCGTTTTTCGCTGGGCCTGATGTGGGTGATCCTGATCGTGGCCGAAACCATTTCGGCGCAGGCCGGCATCGGCTACCTGACCATGAACGCCCGCGAATTCCTGCAGACCGACGTGGTGCTGGTCGGCGTCCTGCTCTATGCCCTGCTGGGCAAGCTGGCCGACATGTTCGCGCGCGGGCTGGAGCGTTACTGGCTTCGCTGGCATCCCGGTTACCAGTCGACGGCGGCCTGAGGACTGAGCATGAGCATCGAAATCCATACTCCCCGCACCCGGTTTCCCTCCGTTCGTCCTGAGCTTGTCGAAGGACTGCCCCCGGCTGCGGCAAGCTCCGCCCGAACGGAAGGGGTTGAACCCAACCGCGGTGTCCGCCTTGAAATACGCGGCCTCTCCAAACGCTACGGCAAACGCCAGGTGCTGCAGCACACCGAGCTGGTGATTGAACCCGGCGAGTTTGTCGCCATCGTGGGCCGCAGCGGCTGCGGCAAGTCCACCTTGCTGCGACTGGTGGCCGGGCTGGAAGCCGCCACGCAGGGCAGCATTCGCCTGGATGACCAGGACGTGGGCGGCCTGCGCGAAGACACCCGCATCATGTTCCAGGATTCGCGGCTGCTGCCTTGGCGCCGCGTGATCGACAACGTCGCTCTGGGCTTGCCGCCGGGCGGCCATGAGGCCGCAGCCGACGTGCTGGCCCAGGTGGGCCTGGCTGATCGCCAGCCCGACTGGCCGGCGCGGCTCTCGGGCGGGCAGCGCCAGCGTGTCTCGCTGGCCCGGGCTCTGGTGCACAACCCGCGCCTCCTGCTGCTCGACGAACCGCTGGGCGCGCTGGATGCGCTCACCCGCATCGAGATGCACCAGCTGATCGAAGGCCTGTGGCAGCGCAACGGCTTTACCGCCTTGCTGGTCACGCACGACGTGCAGGAAGCCGTGGCGCTGGCCGACCGCGTGATCCTGATCGAGGACGGCCGCATCGCGCTGGACGAGCGTGTGCGCATCGCCAGGCCGCGCGAGCGCAGCGAACCGCTGTTCGGCCAGATCGAAAAGAAGATTCTGGACCGTGTGCTGCAACAACCCGGTGAGGCAATTTCGCCCAGCGAGCCGCTGTGGCCCAACACGCCGGTGCATGGCGTGCGCTGGGCGGTCTGAGTTTTTATTGTTTTACCAATCCACCGATTTTTAACCACGTTCAAGGAGAACCTTTATGTCCATCCAAGCCATCAATGTCCGCAACCAGTTCCGCGGCAAGGTCAAAGAAATCATCCGCGGCGACGTCGTCTCCGAAATCGACGTCGAAACCCCCTGGGGCATCGTGACCTCGGTCATCACCACGCGCTCGGTCGACCAGCTCGAACTCGCGGTGGGTAGCGAGGTGGTGGCGTTGGTCAAGTCGACCGAGGTGTCTATCGCGAAGCTGTAAAAGTGTCAGTCGATGCGCGAGCGGGTGCGCGTCACTGCGGCACCACGCCCGCGCGCTTGACGACAGCGGCATAGCGCTTGAGCTCGCTGCGCATGAAGTCCGCGGCGGATTCGGGCGTGGATATCTTGATGGTGTTGCCTTGCTTGAGCATGGCGTCCTTGAGTTCAGGCGTATCGAAGGCCGTGGTGAACGCGGTGTGAATCCGTTTGACCTGCTCGGCAGCCAGGCCCTTGGGACCGATCACCGCGAACCAGCCCTCCACCACATAGAGCGGAAGGCCTGCTTCAGCCGCGGTCGGGATGTCCGGGGCCACGGGGCTGCGCGCCTGGGAAGCTATGCACAGCGCGCGCACATTGCCGGTCTTGATCTGGCCCGCTACCGCCGGCAAGGCCGCGACCCCCCAGTCCACCTGGCCGCCCACGATGTCCTGCATCATCGGGCCGAAGCCCCGGTAGGGGATGTGGGTGGAAAAGGTATGCGTCAGGTCCTTGAATATCTCGGCCGCCAGATGCAGGATGGTGCCGTTGCCCGACGACGCAAAGTTGTATTTCCCCGGGTTGGCCTTCAGCAAGGCGATGAACTCTTGCAGGTTCTTGGCCGGCAGCTTTGGGTTGACCACCAGAACCATGGGCGTGGTGCCGATCACGGCGATGGGTGTGATGTCGTTGACGGGATCGAAGGGCACGGACTTCAGCACTGCCGGGTAAATGACGTGGTTGTTGGACACCACGCTCAGGGTCAGGCCGTCGGGTGGCGCTTTGACCAGGGTTTGCGTTCCCACAATGCCGCCGGCACCGGGCTGGTTTTCGATCACGGAAGTCTGGCCCAGGGCCTTGGACAGTGCCGGACCGGCCGCGCGGACGATGGTGTCTACGCCAGAGCCCGCGCTGACGGGCAGTATGAAACGCACCACCTTGTCAGACTGGGCCTGGGCGCTGCCGCTGAGTGTCAAGCCGCCAGCCGCAAAGCCGAGCCCACCCAGTGCCAGGATGGCGTCGCGGCGCGAGATCGTGTTGTCGGTGTTCATGTTTTGTCTCCTTGTCGTTTGTCGTTGATGCGTGATTTCAGGCCACCACAGCCTCGGCCTGAAGCGTGTCAATCTCACTGCCGGCGTAGCCCAGGCCGGCCAGCAGCTCGCGGGTGTGCTCGCCCAGCGCGGGCGGGTGCAGCCGGACCCCGAGCCGTTCACCCTGCATGGTGATGGGGAAGAGTGTGGTCTTCACCATCTGGCCGGCCTTGGGGCCGTCAGGCAACCGCACATCGGCCAGGCCGCCCGTGGCCAGCAGGTGCTCGTCGTCGAACAGGTCTTCGGGCCTGCGGATGGGCGCAAAGGGCAGGCCGGCTTGCTCCATGATGGCTGAAAGCTCGCCGGCAGTGCGCGGCGCCAGCCGCGCCGCCAGGTCCTTGAGCAAGGCGGGGCGAACCGCCACGCGCTGGTTGTTGGTGGCCAGGGCCGAGTCGGCCTTGAGGTCGGGAAAGCCCAGTACGGTGCAAAAGGTCTGCCACTGCGCATCGCTGACGGCGGCCAGAAAAATCTGCTCACCGTCCCTGACCGTGAACACGTCGTACACCGCCCAGGGGTTGTCGCGCGCCGGCATGGGCGCCGGGTGCTTGCCGGTCATGGCGTACTGCAGCATGTGCTGGCCCATCAGGAACACATTGTTTTCATACAGCGCCGACTGCACTTCCATGCCTTTGCCGGTGATGCCGCGCTGAATCAGCGCGCCCAGTGCGCCTATGGCACCGAACAGCCCGCCCATGATGTCGTTCACGCTGGTGCCGGCACGCAGCGGATCGCCGGGCCGGCCCGTCATGTAGGCCAGGCCGCCCATCATTTGCACGACTTCATCCAGCGCCGTGCGGTGGTCGTAAGGGCCGGGCAAAAAGCCCTTGTGGCTGACGTAAATCACACGCGGGTTGACGGCGCTGAGCGCCGTGTAATCGAGGCCGTATTTGGCCATGGTGGCGGGTTTGAAATTTTCCGCCACCACGTCGGCGCTGGCGCACAACTTGCGCGCCACCTCGGCGCCCACCGGGTTGTGCAGGTCGATGCCGATGCTTTTTTTGTTGCGGTTGAACAGCGGAAAGAAGCCCGAGCCCGCGCCCAGCAGCCGGCGGGTGCGATCGCCGTCAATGGGTTCGACCTTGATCACTTCGGCGCCCATGTCGGCCAGCACCATGCCGCAGGTGGGGCCCATGACCATGTGGGTGAACTCCACGACGCGAAGGCCTGCAAGCGGTTGAGGTGGGGTAGAGGGAGCGGTGTTTTGCATGCGGATGTCGGGAAGGTCAGAAAACGCTGGAAAGAAAAATGGCGCCGGCAAGCTGGCCAGCAAAAAGAGTTTAGGCCGCCGCGGCGGCCGGCCGCATGGTTTTGGGCAGGCCCGCACGCCACAGCGTACCGTGCAGGGTTTCGCCCTGCAGCCAGCCTGCCACCTCTGAGCGCAAAGCCATCAGGCGGTCAAAATCAATACCGGTCTCAATGCCCATGCTGGCGAACATATAGGCAAGGTCTTCACTGGCCACGTTGCCGCTGGCGCCCGGCGCGTGCGGGCAGCCGCCTATGCCGGCCAGGCAGGCATCAAAGCGCGTCACGCCGGTTTGCAGCGCGGCGTACACGTTGGCGATACCCATGCCGCGGGTGTCATGAAAGTGGCCGCAGTTGAGCCGGTCGCCAGCCACCCTGAACGCGGCCTCAAAAAGGCTTTGCACCATGGCCGGGTCGGCGTAGCCCACCGTATCGGCCAGCCCCACGCAATCGGCCCCTGCGTCCAGCACGGCCTGCAAAAGCCGCAGTACTTCAGCCGGCTCAACCCGGCCCTGGAGCGTGCAGCCAAAAGCCGTGCTCATGCCGACTTCAATCACCATGCGCGAGCCCGATGCGTCGCGCGCCGCGCGGATACGGGCGATTTCTTCCACCACTTCGTCGGGTGTCTTGCGCAGGTTGGCCAGGCTGTGTGTGTGGCTGGCGGAAATCGGCAGCAGCATCAGGTCGGCGCCGGATTCGATGGCGCGCTCAGCGCCCTTGAGGTTGGGTACCAGCACCGATGTGACCAGGCCGGGGAGGGTCTTGGCAAACGCCACCAGCTCGGCCGTGTCCGCCAGTTGCGGCAGCAGGCGCGCCGGCACAAAAGAGCCCACTTCGATTTCGCGCTGGCCGGCGTCATAGGCCTGCTGGATCCACTGCAGCTTATGCGCGGTGGGCATCACAGCGGCAATGCTTTGCAGGCCGTCGCGCAGCCCGACCTCGCGGATGGTGACGCTGCCGGGCAGGGTGGGCAAAGAGGACGTGGCGTTGGGCAAGGTCACCGGGGTGGTCTCCTGGTTCAGGGCATTTTGCGGGTTTGAACGGCGGTTTGAATGGCGGTTTTGAAGTCTTCATGCAGTTTAGAATTTCCCGAAAGGTTTGGTTTGTCAATTTTGGAAGCGATAGTGTTCCTGTTTGGAATGGCTGTTGCATCCCTGTCGCTGACCTGATCACTGCCCCGGATCATCAGGATTACCAGGATTACCAGGATTACCAGGAGAGAAGGCGTGAGAGACCTCGACATGACCACCCTCCGGCTGTTCGCCGCAGTGTGCGACGCGCGCAGCATTGCCCGTGCGGCCGAACAGGCCAACATCGTCGGCTCCGCCATCAGCAAGCGGCTGGCCCAATTGGAAGACACCGTCGGCACCCGGTTGCTGGTGCGGCGCCGTCACGGTGTAGAGCCCACCCCTGCCGGCGAAAGCCTGCTGGAGCACGCACGCGCCATTCTGGCCAGCGCCGACCAGATCGAGCGCGACATGGGCGCTTACGCGCTGGGCGTGCGCGGCCAGGTCCGCATCCTTGCCACGGCGTCCGTCATGGCCGAATCGCTGGCCGACGACGTGGCCGCGTTTTTGCAGGTTCAGGCGCACCATGACATCCGCGTGACCATGGAAGAGCGTGTGAGTCCCGACGTGATTCGCGGCATCAAGGAGGGCGTGGCCTCGGTCGGCATCTGCTGGGACGCCGCCGACCTCAGCGGCCTGCAGTCATGCGGCTACCGCTACGACAACCTGGGCATCGTGCTGCACCCGTCGCATCCGCTGGCCGGCCATAAAACCCTGAGCTTTGAGCAGACGCTGGACCATGAACATGTGAGCCTGCCGGCGCACAGCGCGGTGCAGGTGATGCTCCAGCGTGCGGCCGCGCTCAAGGGCAGGGTGGTGGTGCACCGAGTGATTGTTTCCAACTTCGAGGCGGCGCTGCGCGTGGTGCGTGCCAACCTGGCCATCAGCGTGGTGCCGCGTGAGGTGGCCGAGCCCTATGCCCGCACCTACGGCCTGCGCGTGCTGCCGTTGACCGACGCCTGGGCCAGGCGCCGTTTTGCCATCTGCTTTCGGGACGAGGCCGGCCTCTCGGCCGCCGCCAGGCTGCTTGTCAGACATCTGGCTGATATATCCGCCGTCTAATTGGGGGCCCCTCAGGCGGCCCCTAAAACCCCCCGTCTGGCGCGGTGAAAGCGGCCCTTGCTCTTTTGCGTTAAAATAAGCCTCCAACCCACGGCAGACAAGCGTCATCAGCTATAGAAAATATAGCGTGCAGGGCTGATCCAGGCTAGGCTTCATAGGGCCTGGCAGCCGCCGCAAGGCCGGCGTCCTGGCCGGCCAAGGTGCTTGATTTTGGGGAAGGAAACCCCAAATTCACTGCATGAACGCCACCCAACCCCATCCCCACAAAACCGACCTCACGGTCACCCACGTGCTGGCCGAGCTGCTCGAGCGCCTGGAGCACAGCGCAGTGCCTGTCGGCGCCGAGCAATACCGCTCCGTCGTGCTGCACCTGGTCAACGAACTGGGCGACGTGGAGCCTGGCGTGGCACTGGGCGCGTTGCTGGACACCCATCCGGCCGCCGCCGAGCTGTATGAAAACGTGAATTACCAGTACGCCGGCCTGTGCCGGTCCGCACTGGACGCTTCGCTCGCCGCAGAGCAAGAGGCCAAAGAAGCCTTGAGCCGCGCGATGGGCAAAGCCGTGAAGCCTTCAAACCCCCAAACCAAGGAAGATCCAAACCATGGCAAGAGCTGACGCCAAAACCGCTGTCCTCGCAGACGGCCTGCGCTACAAGTCCAAGGTCTCGGGCTCCCCGTTCGCCGCCACCACCTCGTTCGGCGCGGCCACCATGTCCTGCTTTATGTGCGGCAAGCACCGCGCGCGCTCCCTCATGGGCACGCGCAAAGTCCTGGGAAAATCCCAGGCCGTGTGCTCGCCCTCGTGCAAGGCGCTCGACGAAGCCCTCGAGAACGCGGCCAACCAGGGCTGATCCGTACAGCCTGTTTCACTGTTTCTGCCCCTGGCCCCGACGGCGTCTTGATCCCGTCACGGCCCAGGGCGCATACTGTGTTGACCCCAAGTCGAACAGCAATGAACAGTTGAAGAAAGGTGAATTCATGGCCTCCCTGCCCACGCCGGACCCTGTGCTTGAACCTGACGAGGCCATAGACCACATACGCGGCCGCGCGTCCGCCCCGGTCACGGTCGTCGAGTACGCCGACTTCGAGTGCCCCTCCTGCTTCCAGGCCTACGGCGCCCTCAAAGTCATGCTGCCGCACTTCGGCCAGCAATTGCGTTTTGTCTACCGGCACTTCCCGCTGCGCGAGGTGCACCCCCATGCCGAGCTTGCCGCCGAAGCAGCCGAGGCCGCCGGCGCCCAGGGCAAGTTCTGGCCCATGTATGAGTTGCTCTTCACCCACCAGCAGCACCTCAAAGACAAGCAGCTGATGGAGTACGCCGCCCAGGCCGGCCTGGACATGGCCCGCTACCAGAACGAAATGAACGACCAGGTCTATCTGCAGCGCGTGCAAGAGCACATGCAAAGCGGCCGCCACCTGGGCGTGCGCTCAACGCCGACTTTCTACGTCAACGGCGTGTTCTGCGACGTGTCTTTCGGCCTGCAGCATTTGCATGAGGCGATTGACAAAGCCCTGGGCCAGTCCGGCCAGGCTTGACTCTCTTTCATTAGCCATCGACAGGCTGCAGGGGCGTGGCAAGCGTCTTCTGCAGAAACGCCACGTCCAGCCAGCGGCCGAACTTGAAGCCCGCCTGTTTGATCGTGCCGCAATGCTCAAAGCCCAGGCGCTTGTGCAGTTCCATGCTCGCGCTGTTGTCCAGGTCGATGGCGCCCACCACCGTGTGCATGCCTTGCTCTTGCGCCTTGGTGACGATCGACTCCAGCAGCACGTGGCCAAGTCCTTTGCCGCGGCTGCTTTTCTCGACATAGACCGAATGCTCGACGGTGTACTTGTAGGCCGGAAACGCGCGAAACGTGCCGTAGCTTGCAAAACCCAGCAGCTTGCCGCCGTCGTCCTCCAGCCCGATCACCGGAAACCCGTTTGCCCGTTTGGTGGCAAACCAGGCCACCATGCTCTCCGGCGTACGCGGCTTGTAGTCATACAGCGCCGTTGAATTGGCGATGGCCTCGTTGAAGATGGCCAGGATCTGGCCGGCATGGCGTTCTTCGGTGCAGAGCACGGGATGCATGGGAAGTTCTTTCGGAAGGGGGAAATGATCTGTCTGCGATCTTTATACCCCGCAGCAACCCGAGCCGGCTAACTTGCCGCAGCCGACCCCGGCAACGAAACCGCCTGCGCCGCATTCCGCGCCCGTATGCGCCGCACCTGCAGCGCCGCGCCAATCACGTACAGCAGCAAGAGCAAACCCGTGGCGGCCTTGAGCTCGGGCGCATCGGCATTGGGCAACAGCGGCGCGCCCAGCGGCAGGCGCGTCGATGTCTCCGTGATCGCCGGGATCATGTGGAACACCAAGGTGATCGAATAGCTGAGCGTCTCCACATAGGGCGAAGCGCGGCCCAGCACCTTGGTGTTGCCCGCCACCCAGGCAATGCCCAGCACCAGCAGCGTGATGATGCCCAGCGCATGCGGCTTGCCGAAGCCGCCATGCTGGAAGATGCCGAGGCCCGTGAGGCAGGTCAGCACCGTCGTCCAGACATAAACCCGGCCCAGTGTGGACGCGGCGATGATTTCCTTGTCGCGAAAGAATGCGATCAGCGCCGCTGCGACGGCCACCAGGCTGATGGCGGTGTGCGCCACACCGAGGTAAGTCAAACCATAGAGCATCGAAATCTCCTTGAGTTTTGAAGCGTTGACTAAAGGGACGATTGAAGGGGCGATGTGAGTATGCAAAGCTTGGCGTGTGCACCCCAAGCAAACCCCATGCCGTGCAGTGTGGCCTGCAGCCCCGCTTTTGCCTACGGTTTTGCAGGTCCATCCGGCCGCGGCCCGATAATCGGTAATAAGCGTGGCCACAACAGGCTGCGCACTGACACCAAAGTACTATGAAAAAAACATTCCAACTCAAAGTCGAAGGCAAAAACCGCGACCGCCTGCTCGAAGCCGCCAAACACGACATCCGCAAATACATGAAGCGCGAACGCGCCAAGGCCCTGCCCAAAGGCATCGACTTCTGGGACTTCGATTGCAAATCAGGCGCCAGCGAAGCCACGGCGACCGACGTGCCCGCAGCCGACCTCATCAAGTCGATCGACGAGATTCTGAAAGACGGCGGCGACCAGTTTTACGTCGAGGTGCTGGCCAAGGGTGGGGTGAAGGTGGCGCGGGTGCGCAATGAGGGCGAGGATGATTTCATGGATGGTGAGTAGACATGCGCAAACTGTTTGCGCTCCTGCTGATGGTGGCATTCGCCGCGTCGGCCAATGCGGATCCAAATCTGATCGGCCGGTGGAAGTCTGACGCCGACCTCAGCATGCGCTTCAACACCGAGCGAGCAAAGCTTGAGAGCAAGACTGCTCTGTTTCTTTCACAGGTGATGGGTCATATGACCATGACCTTTACGGCTGACGCCGTTACTTCGGACCTGCCGGATGTTGAAACCCGGACGATAGAGGGCCGAAAGAGCCAATTCGTGGGCTTCCGCGAAACCCATCCTTACCGCGTACTGGGCGCCACGTCAGATTCGGTTGCAGTCAGAACCGTTGCGCCAGTGACAGGCCGGGACACCATCATTGTCTATAACTTCGTTGGTCCAGACACCATGTGGGTGTACGCGGGAGGTGAAGACAATACGCAGAGCCTTCACCTCCGTGAATACTATGTGCGGGTCAACGCTGTGCCCAAGCCCGAGGCGTCTAAAGGCGCCCGTCCTTAGGAAAACGCTGGCCACGGAGTGATGACGTGAGCAAGGCTGAGATGAAAACGACCTTGCTGACGACAAATCAACGCATCGGAAATAGGCCCCTAATGCAGAAAACCTTGATTCGATTTGACCTTGGCCAGGCATTGCTTCAGCGATTCGCTTTTGCGCTGTTTGGCTTGGCTTTCGCATCGATGGTTGCCGCTTCAGACAACTACGATTTGATGATGCGGGCTATAGCGCGCAATAACGTGGTACAGGCCAAAGCATTGATCGCCGGCAAGATGGATCCGAACCTGCGCAAGGACACCCGGGCGTCGCCGACTTTTATGACCTTCGCCGCTTACCACGGCCGCACGGAAATACTTCAGCTTCTTTTGGGGGCAGGGGCCGACGTGAACAGTGTGGACGGGGACATGCAGACCCCGCTGATGCAGGCAAGCCGCCGCGGCCATATTCGTGCGGTGAAACTTCTCCTTAAATCGGGCGCAAGCTTCAATGAGGTTTCGAAGTGGGGCGACAGCGCCCTGGCCCAGGCGCGTGAAGCAGGCCACGATCAAATAGCCAGGCTGTTGATCGATGCAGGTGCGGCCCCTTAATCTCCTCTGAGGTAGTTTCAGAGCCATGGACAGAGACCCAGAAGCCCCTCAAGGCCCATTCCCCGATACCTTCAAACAAGGCGATGTCTTCTGGATCGAGCCCGACCCCTTACGCGGCTCCATCCCAGGCTCGCCGCATCCCCACGTCATCGTGCAGGACGACGTCTTCAACCGCTCCCGCATCAGCACCGTGGTTGTTTGCGCGCTGACCTCCAACCTGAACCGCGCGACGGAGCCGGGCAATGTCTTGCTGGAGCCCGGGGAGGGGAGTTTACAGAAGCAGAGCGTGGTGGTCGTGTCGCAGGTGTCCTCGGTTTACAAGACGCGGCTGGGTGAGCACATCGGGACCTTGTCGGCGGAGCGGGTTCAGCAGATACTCGCGGGCATGCGATTTTTGCAGGCGTCGTTTCTCGATCGTTAGTCTCAGGCGAGCATTCCTGCAAATACCCTCGCTGTCTGCATCTACGTTTGACACCTGAAGGGCCGACACCATGCCAGCACCGGGTTCCTCCACTATCACACTGCTAGTGCTTGTTCCGCTGATCTCGTGGCGTGTCTACGCCCGCTTTCGTCGCATGGTGGGGCGCCAGCGGCTGTCGAGAATCCGCCCCTGGATCACCTTGCTCATCTTTCCCATGGTGGTGATTTTGCTTGGCTTCGCCGCCCACGAACACACTGAACGGCTGTGGTGGCTGGCTGGTGGCCTGGGTTGCGGCGCATTACTCGGCGTTTTCGGGCTGAGCAAGACGCGATTTGAACCAACGCCCGAAGGCCTGTTTTACACACCCAATGCGCACCTGGGCATTGCGCTTTCGCTTTTGTTTGTTGGGCGCATTGCTTATCGACTGTTTGAAATCTACACCGCAGGACCGGCGGTGCACCACGACATGAGTGACTTCGCACGCAGCCCGCTCACGCTCGCTGTCTTTGGGCTGCTGGCGGGCTATTACATCAGCTACGCCATCGGTCTGCTGCGGTGGCGATTTGGGGTTTTGCGGACAAAGAGGGCCCGGGAGGCGCTGAACCCGGAGGCTTAGTCTTTCCGGTTCCGTCTTGGGACTCCACCCACATGTCGTCGCACAGGACGACGTCTTCAACCGCTCCCGCGTCATCATGTCGTCATGCGGGGGCCTACTAATTGTGCTTCTCGTTTCGACTCTCTTCGAATGTTTGAATAGATTGAATTATTTTCTGAAACTCTGCTTTCCATTCTTCAGACCACTTTTCTCGTCCGGTTTCGATAGCATCTGTCAAAACTGATACGGTCCTTTCTGCTGGTAAGGTGAGTTGGCTAGCCTTGCTGAGATAGTAAATTGACCTCGCATAACTGACCAAGTAGACCTCTGGCATCACCCATTGGTCATCCACGCGATGAGTCGGATATTTACTGAATATCTCAATTGCAGCTTCATGATCGCCGTTCACAGAAAATGCGTGGGCTAGATTTAATTCGTAAAGGGGAATGAGGTGTGCATAACTTTTATCTCCCTTGGCAGAAGCGATAGCGGCACTGAAGCACTGAATTGCATCTTGATCACTCTTCTCTGGTTGACGCTCTAGATAACATAACCCTGCGGCGTTTTCCATCCCGGGTGAGCTAATTCCAAAACTTTTTAGCCGTTTGTAGTCAGCTATACCTTCTTCCCATGCTTGCCTTGACCGCCAGTTTTGAATCACGATACCTGCAGAATTAGCGTCGAATGTGCTTACCGGATCTTTCAGCGATCTGGCCATGCGCGCACATTCAATCGCCATCTCTGGGTTCTTCTCGTTAATTTCTATCTTTTTTGAGTCGTAGATCCCCGCTGCACATTTCGCGTTCTGGCTAAACTGCTCAGTTAGCGCCTTTACATCATCGTGAACGCGCTCCTCGTTGACGTCTGAGTAGCAATCGGTAACTACAACAAACTCTGTCGCTGAGGTCATTGCAATCACAGTCTTTCCAGCAAAAGAGGCTCGAATGGAGCGAAAGACGGAAGCCAATATGTCATTTCCATATGCGGTTCCTCGCGCTATCACCATGCTTTCCATGTCCTGAATAGCGATACTGACTGTCACGATTCTTCGTTTTTCCTTGATCAGTTCTTCTATATATTTAATGATTTGATCGTAGTTCGCGAGATTGGCTTGGGATCGCTCCAAGGGCGACGTTACAAGATGCGTAAAGGAGCCGAGGGGTACATACTCTAAACGACTGCCAACGGTAAATACAGTTTGTTGCTTGTTTTCAATGACTTGTGCGAAGCTTATTTCACCTGAAGCCTCAAATACGGTGAGGCGGCCAGATGGATACTTAGGGTAGGTTCCCAGTTTTTTCTTGGTGCGACCGTCCGACTGATAAAACGGATGATTTCCATAAAACTGAGGATGATAAACAAGAAACTCCATTCCGCTTTTGACGCCGACTTCTGTGCCAATGTCGATGGTGACAATACCTGTTTCGGCATGATGCTCCAATACTCGTCCTAAGCGATCTTTTATTTCTCGGAATGCTCGCGCGCAGTCTCTGCCATCCGTTTTGGCCCGGTACAGAGCGACGTCAGCCTGCTGAATTAGCGTGTTAGTAACGCGAATTGTGCTGCCTAGTCGAGTGACTAGAAGTTGCGCTTCTGCTGAGGTCAAAAGCGCGTGCCCTATGCTTACCGAGAGCGTCCGCTCAGATGGTGAAGGAAGCCTGTCATCCGAGATCCCGCGACGTGCCGAAATTTTTATCCACTCTTCGTCTGAAGGTAGTGCAGAGTTCTTAACTTTTTGCCGGAAGTCATTTGCAATTTGTAGTCCGTCTTTCTCGTCCGATAGCCCAATGACAAGCAGTTGGAATTCCTCGCCACCAAGTCTAGCCACATATGTCTTTAGCTTGCGTTGTTTTTCGATTTCTTCTGCAAACGTCTCTAAACGCCAAGCGAATGCTGCAAGTACTACGTCTCCATACGGATGCCCGAAGGTGTCATTAATTTGCTTGAAGTGATCGAGGTCGAAAGCCAGTAACGTGAGTAAATCTGTACTAAGACCGACAATGGGACTGCTACTTGCTGCTGGGTTGCGCGCGAAATCCGTTATGCAAGTTTCTAAAGTTTCTTCAAAAGACTTGCGGTTAGGCAATAAAGTCAGAGCGTCGTGGGTAGCATCAAACTCATTTTTTGCGTTTGAATAGCAAGTGGTTAGAGCCTTTTCAATCTTATTTAGACGATTAGCTCGAAGCAAGAAATTGCATTCAATAGCAACAACGGATGTGAGAGCATCAAGCCAGAAAAAACAGGTCTTCTTTTTTCGGGGACGATAGTATTTATTTATTTCTCTTTGAGTTTGGAGTAACGATTTAGTCAACTGAGCGTCAACAATTTCCTGATTCGCCTCGCTCCACCATTTGCCTTCGTGTAGACGATAAACGGTGATTTGATTGCCTACACTCACTACTTCCGGCAACGCACGAAGACGCTCTGAAAATACGCTGTACGTGGTTAGTTTCATATTGGTGAAGACTGGGGAAACGCTTGCGCTGGAACGACATACGATTTATGGGGCGCGACCTCATAGTACGAGATTTGTTGCAGATATTTCCTCCTCTACTTGTAGGAGGTGTGACTTGCCAAGATGCCTATTGCAGGCACAATCTCGATGTCAATGCGCTAGCCCCGTACTTCAAATGGTTCTACAACTTCAACTCTTAGAGCGGAAGATGGCGCTGTTGTACAAAAAACGAAGTGTTTCCAGAACGTTCTGTCAATAATTCACGTTTCAGTCGTCAACGGCCTGAGACTTCAGAGCTCTACGTTATCCTTTCATTTCGCCGCCGCCGCCCGCAACTTATCCTTCTTGCTAGGCCGCTTCCCCTTGACCCCACCTGTCCCCGCAGGGTCCGCCGGGTTCGCCACCGCAACCTCCACCCGCTCAAACCCCGCGACCTGTTCGCGCGCGACCTTGAGGCCCAGGCGTTTTTCGATCAGCTTGAAATGCGCTTCGGTGCCCACACTCACAAAACTCACCGCCACACCCGATTCGCCGGCGCGGCCGGTGCGGCCTATGCGGTGGGTGTAGTCGGTGACTGAGCGCGGCAGGTCGTAATTGACGACGACGGGCAGCTGGGCAATGTCCAGGCCGCGGGCGGCGACGTCGGTGGCGACGACGACTTGCACCACTTTGAGTTTGAAGTCCTGCAGCACCTGGGTGCGTTTGCCCTGGCTCAGTTCGCCGTGGAAGGGTTCGGCCTGGATATCGACTTTGCGCAGCTTGTCGGCCACGATTTCGGCCGCGTGTTTGGTCGCGACAAAGACCAGCACACGCTCCCATTTTTCGGCCTGGACCAGGTGGCGCAGCAGCTGGGTGCGGCGGCCGGGGTCGACTTCGATGGCGCGCTGGGCGATGTCTGGCACGGCCTGCACCACGGGTGCGACTTCGACGCGCAAGGGCTCGCGCAGCAGGCTGGCGGCCAGTGCCTCGATGGCGGGCGGGAAGGTAGCTGAGAAAAAGAGTGTCTGGCGCTGGGCCGGCAGCAGGGCCAGGATGCGATTCAGTTCCTCGCCAAAGCCCAGGTCCAGCAGGCGGTCGGCTTCGTCGAGGACCAGGCTGCTGGTGCCCGCCAGGCTCAGGGCGTTGTGGTCGACCAGGTCAAGCAGGCGGCCCGGGGTGGCGACCACGATGTCGGCGCCGCCGCGCAGGTTCATCATCTGCGGGTTGATGGAGACACCGCCAAACACCACGGCCACTTTGACTCGTTGTGGCAGGTATCTGGCAAACCCCACGATCGCCTCGCCGACCTGTGCCGCGAGTTCGCGCGTGGGCACCAGGACCAGCGCGCGCACGGGCCGGTGGCCTGCGGGAGCGGGCGATGTCGCCAGGCGCTGCAGCAGGGGCAGCGCAAAGGCCGCGGTCTTGCCCGAGCCGGTCTGGGCCGAGGCCAGCAGGTCGCGGCCTTGCAGCATGGCGGGAATGGCGGCCTGCTGGATGGGCGTGGGGGCGGTATAGCCTTTTTCGTCCAGGGCGCGCAGGAGCAGCGGCAGCAGCGCGGGCGAAAAGCCCAGTGAGGAAAATGGCATGGGGTGGGTATGGAGGAGGGTGAAGGGAGCGCGCTAAAGGCCGCGCGAGACGGGCCGCTTGCAGCCGCGCCAGGGGGCAAGTTTAAGCCCGGGCGCTTGCAGGCCTTGCCGGCGCCAGAAACAGCAGCGCGCAGGCGGATGCCCCCAGCGCGCACAGCACACAACCCAGCACCACCCAGCGAAAGGCCGCGACCAGCACTTCCGGCGGGGCCGATTGCACCGGCCCGCGCAGGGCGGCGGCAAACACTACGCCCAGCAGGGCCACGGCCAGCAGGCCGGCCACGCGGGCGACGGCGTTGTTGATGCCTGAGGCGATGCCGGCATGGGTGGCGGGCACGGCGTTCATCACGGTGGTGGTGAGCGGCGCGACGGCAATCGTCATGCCCAGGCCCAGTACCACCATGGCGGGGAAGAAACCGGCCCAGTAAGACCAGCTCACGCCGGGCAGCGCCAGCAGCGCAAAGCCGGCGGCCGCCACGGCGGGCCCGGCCATCAACATGCGGCGCGCGCCGAAGCGCTCGGTGAATTTGGCGGTGGCGGGCGAAAGAAAACCCAGCAGCAGCGAGAAGGGCAGCAAGGTGGCGCCCGCGGCGGTGGCGGAGTATTTAAAAGCGCCTATCAGCACAAAGGGCAAAAAGAACAGCGCGCCGCTGAGCGCGAAATACAGCAGCAGCGTGAGCAGGTTGGTGCCCACAAAATCGCGCGACTTGAAGAGGTCCAGCGGCATCATGGGCGCGCGCGTGCGTGCCTGCACAAACACAAACGCCAGCAGCAGCACCGCGCCCAGCGCGATCGGCCCCAGCACGCCGGCCGCCTGCCAGCCGCGCTCGGGCGCCAGCGTGAGGCCGTAGGTCAGCCCGCCCAAGCCGCCGGCCACCAGCAGCACGCCGGGCCAGTCAAGCCGCCGGGGCGCGTCGGGGTCGCGGCTGTCGGGCACGGCATACAAGGCCAGCCACACGGTGGCCACGGCCATGGGCACGTTCAAAAAGAAGATGGAGCGCCACGACACCGCATCGACCAGCCAGCCGCCCAGCACCGGGCCGGCCGCGCCGGTGATGGCCGCCCACGCGGCCCAGGTGCCTATGGCCTTGCCGCGCGCCTCGCCTTCGAACACATTGCCGATGATGGCCAGGCTGGCGGGCACCAGCAGCGCCGCGCCCACGCCCTGCAGCGCGCGCGCCGCAATCAGCGCGAGCGGCCCGGGCGCCAGGCCGCAGGCGACCGAGGCGGCGGTAAACAGCGCGATGCCGGCGATAAAGACCTTGCGCCGCCCGAAGCGGTCGCCCAATGAGCCGCCCACCAGCACCAGCGAGCCCAGCAGGAGTAGATAGGCATTGATGACCCATTGCATTTCGGCCAGGCCGGAGGCCGAGTCGCCGGCCAGGTCACGCTGGATGGCGGGCAGGGCGATGTTGACGACGGAGCCGTCGATAAACGCCATGGAAGAGCCGAGCACCGTGGCGGCCAGCGCCAGCCGCGGGTGCGCCGCGCCGCCGCGTTCACCGCATTGGCCGCCCTGGGCGCGGATGATGCCTTCGTCGCAAGGGGCGTGGGGGTTGCCGGGCATGGGGTGTCCTGTGTGGAGTTGGGAAGGGTTCCGGGAAGAGGGTCGGAAAGGTATTTGACAAATTGTCTAGTAATGGATAATATTTCCAGATGCTGCAAACCAAAGACACGGCCGAAACTGTCCCTCATCCTGCCAGCTTCGCGCCGGGCGTGCTACGGGCGATCCCGCCGGCCGAGGCGCGGCTTTTGCTGCTTGACAAACACGTGGTGGAGTCCCTGCTGTCGCCCGCCGAGGTGCTGGAGGCCACGCGCGAGGCCTTTGTGCTGCAAAGCCAGGGGGAGGGCCGCGTGTTCTCCTTGGTGCGTGAAAGGCTGGCCACCGGCGGCGTGTTCGGCATCAAGTCGGGTGACGTGGGCGCGCAGTCGCTGCTGGGTTTCAAGGCAGCAGGTTTTTGGCCCGGCAACCCGGCGCTGGGCGCTGAAGCGCACCAGGCCACCATCATGTTGTTCGACCCCGCAACAGGCCGGCCTGCCTGCCTGATCGACGGCAATGCCGTGACCACCGAGCGCACCGGCGCCGCCGGCGGCCTGGGCCTGCAGCTGGCCCGGTCCGAAAGCCGCACGGTGTGCGTCTTTGGCACCGGCGTGCAGGGGCGGGCGCAGTTGCGCTATGCCATCCGCCAGTTGCCCCAGCTGCGCCAGGTGTTTTACGCAACGGCAGACGGTCAACCCAATGCCGCGTTTGAAGCGCTGTTTGCCAGCCAGTGCGCCATCTCGCACGCGGCCGATGTGAATGCCGCCGTGGCCCAGAGCGACGTGGTGATTGCCGCCACTACCGGCAAGGGGCCGCTGTTCGACCTGGCCGCCGTACGGCCGGGCACGCACATCAATGCCGTGGGCAGCGATACCAAGGGCAAGCGCGAGCTGCCCGAAGGCCTGCTTGCCAAGGCGCGCGTGTTTGTAGACGATGCCGCGCAATCGCGCAGCATCGGCGAGCTGCAGTGGGCGCCCGAAACCGCCTGCACCGAAATCGGCGACGTGCTTTCGGGCAAGGCCGCGTTTGCGCGCGGCGCCGCCGACATCACCGTCTTCGACATGACCGGCATCGCCCTGCAAGACCTCACTGTCGCCCGCATGCTGGAGCGCAGCGCGCGCCAGGCCGGCAAGGGGCAGAGCATTGCCTGGCCCTGGTAATACTGGTAACACCGCTGATGCCAGTGATAAATTGATTTGACGCTACCGAACCGGAGACTCCCTTGACCGCCACGACCCAGACCCATCCCCTGGCCGCCCTGGACACGCCCGCCGCCGTGATCGACCTGGCGCGCATGCAGCGCAACATCGAGCGCATGCAGCAGCGCATGAACGCGCTGGGCGTGCGCTTCAGGCCGCATGTCAAAACCAGCAAATGCACGCCGGTCGCGCGTGCGCAGGCCCGGGCCGGGGCTGAGGGCATCACGGTGTCCACCCTCAAGGAAGCCGCGCAGTTTTACGCGGATGGGTTCACGGACATTCTTTACGCGGTCGGCATGGTGCCGGCCAAGCTGCCGCAGGCATTGGCATTGCGCCGACAGGGTTGCGACCTCAAGATCATTACCGACAGCGTGGCCTCGGCTGAGGCGATCGCGGCCTTCGGTCGCGAGCACGCCGAAAAGTTCGAGGTCTGGATAGAGATCGACAGCGACGGCCATCGCTCCGGCATCAAGCCCGGTGAGGCCGCCTTGCTGGACGTGGCACGCGCACTGCAGGGCGGCGGCATGTTGCTGGGCGGCGTCATGACGCATGCGGGCTCCAGCTACGACCTGGATACGCCCGAAGCGCTGGCGGCCATGGCCGAGCAGGAGCGCGCGGCCTGCGTGCAAGCCGCCGAGCGGCTGCGCGAAGCGGGCTTTGCGTGTGCGGTGGTCAGCGTGGGCTCCACGCCGACGGCGCTGTCGGCGGCGCAGCTCGACGGCGTGACGGAAGTGCGCGCCGGGGTGTATGTGTTCTTTGACCTGGTGATGCACAACATCGGCGTCTGCACCACCGACGACATCGCGCTCAGTGTGCTGACCACGGTGATAGGCCACCAGGCCGACAAGGGCTGGGCGATCGTAGACGCCGGCTGGATGGCCATGAGCCGCGACCGCGGCACGCAAAAGCAGGCCCACGACTTCGGCTACGGGCAGGTCTGCGATGCCGAAGGCGAAGTGCTGGCCGGTTATGTGCTCAGCGGCGCCAACCAGGAGCACGGCATCCTGTCGCATGAGGGCGCGCCCGACACCGACATCGCCACGCGCTTCCCGGTCGGCACGCAGTTGCGCATACTGCCCAACCACGCCTGCGCCACCGGCGCGCAGCATCCTGAATACCACGCGCTGGCCGAGAACGGCGAGGTTGCGACCTGGCGGCGGCTTTACGGCTGGTGACAAACGCCATCGAAGATCCTCAGGCTCCTGGCTGTACACGCCGCGGCTGCCGGCGTCTGTCGCTATTGCCTAAAGCTTGGAGACAAAGCCCGCCTTGACCAACTCATCAATGACGCGCGTTGAAAATTTCTCAGCGATTTTTTCGCTTCCCGGATCCAGCGGTGATGACTTGTCCACGATAGTGGCGATCCATTGCGGTTTGGTTTTGTCGCTAAGTTGAACAGTCATCTCCAGCGCTACGGTCACCCCGGTCTGGGAAGAAGCGCCGGCTGTAGTCGGCCTGAGATAAATGATCGAGTCGTTGCCCGATGGGACTCCTCTTTTCTCCAATGCAGTCCTGACTTGAGGGGCAACGTAGGTCTTGACTGAATCCAGCAGTGGCGTAATTTCAGCCATGGCTATTTTCCGGGACTGTGCCACATTTTCTGGGCCGGACATGGCCGGGCCGATACGTCTGACTTCAAAGGTAATCGGCATCGATGGCAGCATTTCGAATACCACCCGGGCACTGCTCAATTTTTCGTTGTCGACCGGATTAGTGGGTACATATCTTGTTGGAGGTGCGCAACCGACCATCAGCAAGGCGGCCGTCAGCACAAAGTATTTGAAGCTGGACATCAATTTTTCTTCCCCGTATGAATTTTGAGCCAGCTCAACTGGCTGGATTCCACTTTAGCAGCAGCTGCGAGAACCTTTGAGGCGAGGTACCATGTTTCGAGTTGAGCTGTTTTCCCCCCGTCTCATTAACAAAGGGCTTGGCGCCTATATGTCGGGGCCTTGACCACTGGAGTTTTAATGGCTGATGACAACACAACCCCCACCCCGCCACCGCTCGCCGAGAGCCGCCGGCACCAGATGTTCCCGGTGCTGAGCCCGGCGGAGATCGCTCGCATACGCCGCTTCGGCACGGTGCTGCATTTCAAGAAAGGCGACAGGCTGTTTGCCGCGGGCGAGCCCGGCCCCGGCATGTTTGTGATGCTCAAGGGCTCCGTCACCATCACCCAGCGCGACGGCCTGGGGCACGTGGTGCCCATCGTCACGCAGGGGCCAGGCCAGTTCCTGGCCGAGGTGGGCCAGCTCTCGGGCGCCCCGGCGCTGGTGGACGGCCACGCCGAGGACGACGTGGACGCGCTGCTGGTGCCGCCCGGCCAGTTGCGCGCGCTCATCATTGCCGAGGCCGATTTGGGCGAGCGCGTGGTGCGTGCGCTGATTTTGCGGCGCGTGGCGCTGATCGAAGCCGGCGCCAGCGGCCCGGTGCTGATAGGCCGGCCGCAGTCGGCCGCCGTGGTGCGGCTGCAAAGTTTTTTGAACCGCAACGGCGAACCTCACCACGTGGTGGACATCGCCGAAGACACCGACGCCGCGGCGCTGATGGAGCAATACGGCGCCGCCGCCGGCGACGTGCTGGCGGTCTGCCCGGACGGCTCGGTGCTGGTGAACCCCGGCGAAAACCAGCTGGCCCGCTGCATGGGCATGGTCGACACGGCGGAGCGCACCGAACTGTTCGACGTGATCGTGGTGGGTGGCGGGCCCGCCGGCCTGGCGACGGCGGTGTACGCGGCCTCCGAAGGCCTGCGGGTCGTCGTGCTCGACTGCCGGGCCTACGGCGGCCAGGCCGGCGCCAGTGCGCGCATCGAGAACTACCTGGGCTTTCCGACCGGCATCTCGGGCCAGGCGCTGGCCGGCCGCGCCTATGTGCAGGCGCAAAAGTTTGGCGTGGAGATGCTGATCCCGGCGCAAGCCCATTCGCTGGACTGCGCAGCCAAGGCCATCAAGGGCGAGCTGCATGTGAAGCTGACCGACGGCCGGACCCTGCGCGGCAAGACCGTGGTGGTGGCCAGCGGCGCGCGCTACCGCCGCCCCGAGGTGCCGCGCCTGGCCGAATTTGAAGGCCGCGGCGTCTGGTACTGGGCCTCGGCGCTGGAAGCCAAGATGTGCAGCCAGACCGAGGTGGTGTTGGTGGGCGGCGGCAACTCGGCCGGGCAGGCCGCGGTGTTTTTGTCGCAGCACGCGGCCAAGGTCAACATGCTGGTGCGCGGCCCCAGCCTGGCGGCCAGCATGTCGCGCTACCTGATAGACCGCATAGACGCCACGCCCAACATCGAACTGCTGCCGCAGACCGAGGTGGTGAAGCTGCACGGCGACGGCAACGCGGGCCTGAGCGCCGTGACCTGGCGCAACCGCGAGCGCGGCACCGAACATGACGCCGAGGTGCGCAACGTGTTCCTCTTTGTCGGCGCGGACCCGGAAACCGGATGGCTCGACAGCTGCGGTGTCGCCATCGATGCGCACGGCTTTGTGCGCACCGGCGAAAGCGTGACCTGCAAGCATTCCGACTACAAACCCGCGCCGCTGGAGACCAACATCCCGGGCCTGTTCGCCGTGGGCGACGTGCGCAGCGGCTCCGTCAAGCGCGTGGGCGGCGCAATAGGCGAAGGCGCCGCGGCGGTTTCGATGATTCATCAGCACCTGGCGGCCATGGAGCGCGCGGGCGCTGCCGCCTGATCAGCATTTATCTGGAATTCACATCATGCATATCAAACCCTGTAACCACGTTCCCGCCGAGATCCATTCGCCGAATGCCAAGGGATGTGAAGAGTGCCTGAAGATGGGCGACACCTGGATGCACTTGAGGCTGTGCGTGCATTGCGGCCATATCGGCTGCTGCGACGATTCAAAGAACAAACACGCGAGCAAGCACCATGCGGCCACGGGGCACGCGGTGATCCAGTCGTTTGAACCCGGCGAGAGCTGGATGTGGTGCTACGAGCACGAGCTTCAGGTTGGCTAGCGGGTCGACTGACTAACTGGCCGACAAGGAGTCACATCACTTCACTTTGCTGCTCTTGGTGAACTCGGTGCTGGCCACCATCACCGGGCTCGATTTGGGACTGCGTTGCCAGTGCTCGTCCGCGGCCTTTTGCACCGCCTCTTTGTCGTAAACGCCTTTCGACAAATCGGCCCAGACATGTTCATAGGCCCGGCACCAGGCATCCCTGGCTTCGTTGATTTTTTCCTCGGAAAGCTCGGGGTTGGGTTCCGGATGGGGGATGGGATCGGAGGCCATGCGTCCATCCTAGCGGGGCGGCGCGGGCCAGTCCACCCCGGTGGTCGCTTCAGCGCCTGTCTTGGTAGGTGAGGTCGCTGTGTGGCGCTGCGGCGAACTCCGGCAACTGCTCAGCCCGCCCCGAGAACTCACGCAAAGCCGGGTAGTCCGCCGCGTTCACCACCTCGGGCAGCATGGCCTGCGTGAAATGCCAGGCGATGCCGGCCGTCACGCCGTCCTGGCCCATGGTCGCGCTGGTCGCGGCCAGCGGTTTGCGTTGCACCTGCGCTTCAAGCTCGCCGTAAGCCGCCAGCAACTGGCTGGTCACGCGTGACACCCAGGGCTGGTGCAGCTTTTCGGCGGGGCGCAGGTGGCGCTCGTAAACGATTTGCACGCTTTTTTCGCAGGCCGCCAGGGCCAGGCCTATGACGCGCAGCGCCTGCTGGCGTTCGGCCAGCGTGGAGGGCATCAGGCTTTTGCGCGGAGCCTGCTCTGCCGCCAGGGCTTCCGCGTAGTCGAGGATCAGTGTCGAATCCATCAGCACCGTGCCGTCGTCGCAGACCAGCGAGGGCGCTTTCACGACGGGGTTGATGCTGCGGAATTTCTCAAACGTGCTGAACACCGAAACCGACTGGTGCTCAAAGCGCAGGCCCAGAAGCTGCAGGGATATGGCTACGCGGCGGACATAGGGGGAGTCGAGCATTCCGATGAGTTGCATTGGGGGTTCCTTTTTTGCTGAGGGCTCTTCGTGTTCGGGGCGTTTTCGAGCGGTTATCGTATCAAGGGTAGCCGGGTCTTGCGCAGGCTTTGCGCGCGCTCTCTCTACCTCTGCACCATCCTTTTGCTCTTCTAAGAATTGCTGGCCGGGGTTGCCCGGCGGCAAGTAACTTTCTTTTGCTTCGCCAAAAGAAAGTCACCAAAAAAAAGGCGACCCGCAGTCTGGGTCCCTCCGCTTCGCTGCGGGCAACCTGCGGTGCTCGAGCCAAGCGGGGTCTGGCTAAACTCGCTACGCTGCGCTTCGCTCAAACAACGCCAGCCCTGATCCGCTTGTCTCTGCGCTCCTCGGCCCAGCCAGGACGGGGGAAGTCCGAATACAGGAAGACAAATACAAATAACGAACTCAAATACAAAACAAGGACACGCCGTGGCGTGTCCTTGTGGTTTTAGGTATTCGTTTTTTGTCTTCGGCAGTTTGGTATTTCGGGCCCCTTGTGGATGCGCCGAGGAGCGGAAGGCCAGACGGATCAGGGCTGGCGTTGTTTGAGCGCAGTGAAACGGAGCGAGTTTAGCCAGACCCCGGCTGGCCTGAGCACCACAGGCTGCCCGTAGCGAAGCGAAGGGACGCAGCAACCAGGGTCGCCTTTTCTTTTGCTTACTTTTGGTGTTTGCGTAACTTCGCTTCGCGAAGTGAGCAAACCCCGCGCGCGTAGCGCGCCTTTTGGCGAACAAAAGAAAACCCGCTTTGCGGGTTTCGCTAAAAGTGAGTTGCCGCCGGGCAACCCCCGGCCAACAACCCTAAGCAGAGGGCGAGCGCACCGCGCCACCACCAGGAAGGGTAAGCGGACGACTCCGCCGCGGCAACAGCAGCACCGCAAGAAACCGTTGCCGCCGAACAAGCTCAAACAACGGCAAAGGCAACAACACCCCCACAACAAGACTCACCGCACCAACAAGAATCTCGTTATCGCTGATGTGAGACAGCATCAGAAAAGCCCGTCCCTGCAACACATAGTGAAACAGCAGGATGAACAGGCTGGCTGACCCGATGTAGGCCAGCGGATGACGTAGTACCGAGTAGCGCTGCAGCAGTGACGAGATGCTCAGCACGAGGTAGATCCCCAGCGCGGCCTGCAAGGTGGAGATGAGCGGGCTGCCGTAAACCCGTAAGTTCAAGTCCATGGTCTCGCCTCCAAAGCTGTGCAGCGCGGCGAAGGCAAAAGAAGACGCGAGAAAGCCAAGGAGATGCAAACGCATGGCCGCCACCGGTTTACCGAGCAGGAAACCGAAGAGGATGAAGGGCGTGCTGACCAAGAGCAGGTCCAGGCTCCAGGGGAGGCCGGGCAAGTGGTCCAGGCCCATGAAGCTCAGCGTCTTGCCGGTGTCGATTTGCCAGAACCAGTGAATCGAGACCATGCCGGCGGCCAGCAGCATGCAGGCGATCAGCCAAAGCCAGGCGGGGCGGTTGGGAAGCGCCCTGGTGGCGCGCAACACGGCTATGGCCAGGACCGAGGCCAAGAAAAGGTGGGGCAGGAACCACAGCGGTGTCCACGCGATGGTGGGCGCGGTGCCGTAGAGCACACCTGACAAATACGCAAGCGGCGTTGTGCCGGCCACGGGCACGGCATGGGGCGCAAGCATCTCGCCGATGCCCAGCAACAGCAGCACGGCGAAGTAGGGCTTGAGCAGGGCATCGGCACGTGAGCGCGTGAAGTGCCCCAGGCCAGCGCCGTCTTTCAGGAACAGGCCCGACAGGAAAAAGAAAAGCGGCAGGTGAAAGGAGTAAATCACCCGGAAGAGTTCGCCTCTTTCCTGTAGCACCGTCCAGTTATGGCCGAGTACCACCAGGATGATGCCGATGCCCCTGGCGATGTCGATGGTGGCGTTGCGGGGTCGCGTGGAGTGAGGTGGGGGCATCGATACCGGCGGTGTGCCGGGAGCTGGAGCGAGCGCCGGCTGCGGTGATGAAAGAACTGCAACCATGCTACCAAGGCTTTTGAACGGATTTCGCGTGGGCTTTGAATGGGTTAGTGACAAAGAACACTGAATGTTTGATTTGCAACTATCCCACGTCAAATTTCCAGCTACGGACAATTCGCCTGAATGGGGCCCAGCAAATGGAATATGGTCCGCCATCGGTGACCGCCGGGAGCCTTTCCGCTCCTCGTTTCGCCACACACCAGCCCTCAGGAGACCGCCATGGCATTCGCGATTCAACCCATTGCCCGGGATGTTTTTGATTCATTCTGGACACCCGATCTCAAGCGCGAGATCGGCAAGTTCGTTCACTCCGTTGACGGCAGCGCCCAGGAGTTCCAGCGTCAGACATGGGCGATCGATGAAGGCGCGAAGGCTTGCCTGCTGCCGGTTTCACTGGCGGGCGCGCTGGATGCCGCCTGGTGCTATGCGTTCGTCATGAACGGCGAATTCGCCGTGGTGCGGCAGGAGGGCTACTGCGTTTACTCCTTTGTGGCCATATCGCCGGGCCTCAAGGACAAGGTCGACGGCGTGAAACGACTGATCGCGGATGCGCTTCGGGTGGGCGGGGAATTCCTCGACGGAAAGTCTGGCAACGACGGGCTCTTCGCCGTGCCGGACGCTCTGTTCATACCGCGCTAAACCCTGAAGCCTTGAAGCCGTTCAACTGTTTCAGCCGACAACAGCTTGTTAGATGGTAAACAGCTTCTTACACCAGCCGGCGAATCGCCTTCTTCTTCCACACCAGGCGGTAATACGCGGTCTGCAGGCCGAGCATCGCGATAAAGGTGACAGGGTAGGAGATCCAGATGCCGTTGATGCCGATGCGGTGGCTGAGCACCCAGGCCACGGGCACCTCGACGGCCGCGATGCAGAAAATCGCGATGCCGGTAGGCACCAGCACTGAACCGCTGGCGCGCATGATGCCCGAGAGCACCGAGGCCATGCCGAAGATCACGCTGCTCCAGAGCATGATGTGCAGCAGTGTCTGCGCCAGTTCGATCACCGGCTCGCTGGTGATGAAAAAGCCCATCAGGTGGCGCGAGAACAGATAGCCGATCACCACCAGCGCGCCGGTCAGCGTCAGGTTCATCATCAAACCGGTGCGGGCAATGACGCCCAGCTTGTCGGTGCGCCCCGCGCCAATCGCCTGCGCGCCCAGGATGGAGGCGGTAATCGCAATCGAGATCGCCGGGAACTGCACATAGGCGACGACCTGGTTGACTGCGCCATAGGCCGCTGTCGCGCCTGAGCCGTAGCTGTTGACGAGCGAGAGCAGCGCGACTTCGGCCAACGCGATGACGATCATCTGCACGCCGGTGGGTACGCCGACCTTAAGCACAGTCTTGAGGATGCCGGCCTTGATGCGCATATGGTGTGCAAACTCAGCATCCGGCGCGAGCGGGCTGTGGATGCGGCGCAGCCTGAAGGCCAGCCAGGCGGTAGCCGTCACCATGGAGAGCACCGACGCCACCGCGCCGCTGGCCACGCCCAGCTGCGGCAGGCCGCCCCAGCCGCGTATCAGCGCCGGCGTGACGACCAGGCCGACCACGGTGGAGATGCCCAGCGTGTAGAGCGGGTTCACGGTGTCGCCCACGCCGCGCAGCATGGCGGTTGCCAGCAAATAGACGAAGAGGCCGGGCCCGGCCAGCATCATGATGCGGGCGTACAGCGTGGCGTCGGGCAGGATGTCGGCCGGCGTGCCCAGCGCTGCCAGCAGCGGCCCGGTGAAGATACCTCCGAACAGGGCGACCAGTAAACCGAACACCAGGCCGACGCTGAGCGTGGTGCCGGCAATCGCCTTGACCTTGCCGGTGTCGCGCGCGCCCCAGGCCTGGCCGATGAGCACCGAAGCGCCGGCGCCCAGTCCTATGGTGAAGGCGATGAAGAAAAACAGGATGGGGAAAAAGCTGGACACCGCCGCCAGTGCACCCACCCCCAGCATCTGGCCCACATAGACGTTGTTCAGCGTGCCGGACAGCGACTGCAGGATGTTGCTGAGCAACATGGGCGCGAGGAAGGCGGCAAACGTCCTCCACATGGGCACGCTGTCGCTGAGCACGGCGCGTAGTGGCGGCGCCTTGGGCGAAGGCGCCAGTGGCTGCACGGGCTCGGCTACGGAGGCCGGCGGCGCGGCGATTTCGCCTGCGGCGCGCAGGTCGCCTTCGTGCATCTCGGTTTCGAGCTGGTGGTCCAGCTTTGTGATGTCGGGCGGCTTCATTCGGCGCTCCAGGCGGTGGCGGCCAGCTTGGCCAGCTGCAGGCGCACGTCTTCGGGCCAGGGCGCGACCTGGATTTCGAATTTGGGCTTGTCGCCCGCGAACAGCGCGCGGCTGGCTTCTTCAAAGCCTGCGAAGTCGCCGGCCATTTCGCTCATGAAGCGGTAGGCGTTCTCGCGTGCGCTGCGCGCAGTAATGCGGCCTTCGTTGGCCTTGCGCGATTCGTCAATGAGACGGCGCAGGGTGACAGACGCGCCGCCGGGCTGGCTGCCCAGCCATTCCCAGTGGCGGGGCAGCAGCGTGACCTCACGCGCGACCACGCCGAGCTTGGGCCGGCCGACAGGCCGTGCGCCAGAAGCTTGCGGCGCCTCTGACGCAGTGGCGGGCGAGGGCGGCAGGTCGGCCTCGGGGCGCAGGTCCAGGTCTATGCGCTCGCCGGTGACATCGTTGAATACGCGAACCAGCGTTTCTTCGGTGGTAGGCAACTTGCGCAAGGCGCTGACGACCTGCGCGCGATCGCCGGCGGCGATTTGCCGGAAGCCCGCAAAGGCAACCAGGCGCGGGGATATTTCGGAGGAAGGAAGGGATGGCATGAAAAGGCTCACTCAAAGAAGCAAAGAAGGTCAAAAATCAAATAGGACGATGAATTCATCCGGGTGAATTTATTCTATAACACCCGGATATAAATTGTCAAAACTTAATTGAAGCCGGGTGTAATTATTTGTATAGCTTTGAATTGACCTAACCAAGCTATTCACGATTCACGATTCACGATTCGCTTGTTGAAGACCCGCCCTCGGAGGACATTCACAGGAAGTGCGGGACGAAGGGTGCGGTGCTGGCGGGGTTCTAGCCTGGCCCTGTGAAATGGCGGCGCAGGTAGGGCGCCGTGCGGCTGTCTTTGGTGCGGCACACCTGGGCCGGAGGCCCCTCTGCCACGATGCGGCCGCCTTCTTCGCCGGCGCCCGGCCCCACGTCGATGACCCAGTCGGCGGCGGCCACCACGCGCAGCTCGTGCTCGACCACGATGACGCTGTTGCCGGCGTCGACCAGGCCCTGCAACTGCGCCATGAGCTTGTCCACGTCGGCAGGGTGCAGACCGGTGGTGGGTTCGTCCAGCACATAAAGTGCGTCGCCGCGCTGGGCGCGTTGGAGTTCGGTCGCGAGCTTGATGCGCTGGGCTTCGCCGCCCGACAGCTCGGTCGCCGGCTGGCCCAGGCGCAGGTAGCCCAGGCCGATGTCACGCAGCAAGGCCAGTGGTTTGCGCACGGCGGCTTCGTCGGCAAAGAAATCGCAGGCCTCGTCGACCGTCATCCGCAGCACTTCGGCGATGTTTTTGCCCTGCCAGGCGACTTTGAGCGTCTGCTCGTTGTAGCGCGCCCCGTGGCATGTGGGGCACGGTGCGTAGACACTGGGCATGAACAGCATTTCGACGCTGACGAAGCCTTCGCCCTCGCAGGTTTCGCATCGGCCCTTGGCCACGTTGAAGGAAAAGCGGCCCGCGTCGTACCGCCGGGCGCGCGCGGCGCTGGAGGCGGCAAACAGTTTGCGAACGTGGTCGAAGAGACCGGTGTAGGTGGCCAGGTTGGAGCGCGGTGTGCGGCCTATGGGTTTCTGGTCGACCCGCACCAGCCGGCGCAGGTTCTCCATGCCCGCGTGCAGCCGGCCGCGCGTTTCGGCGGCCACGCTGGGCCCGGCTTCACCTGCATCGTCTTCCGGTCCCTCCGGTGCATCCGCCTCATGGCCCAGGTGGGCGCAAACCAGCTCGACCAGCGCCTGGCTCACAAGGCTGGACTTGCCCGAACCCGAGACGCCGGTCACGGCCGTCAGCACGCCCAGCGGGATGCGCGCATCAAGCTCATGCAGGTTGTTGCGCGTGATGCCGCGCAGCTCCAGCCAGCCTTTGGGCGTGCGCGGTGAGCGCGCCCGAGGCGCCGCGCGGGCGAACAGGTAGTGCGCGGTTTGCGACTCGGCCTGGCCTTCGAGGCCCGCGGGCGGCCCACTGTAAAGAATGCGGCCGCCGTTCTCGCCGGCGAGTGGCCCCACATCGACCAGCCAGTCGGCGCGGCGCATCATGTCCAGGTCGTGTTCGACGATAAAGAGCGAATTGCCGGAGCGCCTGAGCTGGTCTAGCGCGAGCAGCAGCGCTTCGCTGTCGGCGGGATGCAGCCCGGCCGAGGGTTCGTCGAGCACGTAAACCACACCAAACAGGTTGGAGCGTATCTGCGTGGCCAGGCGCAGGCGCTGCAGCTCGCCCGGCGACAGCGTGGGCGTGCTGCGGTCCAGTGAGAGGTAGCCCAGGCCCAGTTCACGCAGGGTGGCGATGCGCGCCAGCAGGTCCTGCGCAATGCGCTGGGCGGCGATGCGTTTTTCTTCCGACAGGTTGGGCGTGCGCCGCACGTCGCTGGCGCCTTCGTGGGCCGCGCCGCCGGCGGCTACGCGGCGTGCGGTGTCTTTTTGGGCCGCCTTGCGGCTCAGGCTTGCGCGGCCGGGTTTGGCATTCGCATCGGCGCCTTCGAAGCGGCCGGCGGCCACCGGCTCCAGCACCTCCGCCAGGCGATTGAGCGGCATCTGCGAGAAGCTGCCGATGTCCAGGCCGGCAAAAGTCACCGACAGCGCTTCGCGCTTGAGCCGCTTGCCGTCGCACACGGGGCAGAGGCTGCCGGCCATGAAGCGGGACACGCGGCGTTTCATGAGCGCGCTCTGCGTGGTGGCGAAGGTGTGCAGCACGTATTTGCGCGCGCCTGTGAAAGTGCCCTGGTAGGCCGGCTCGGTTTTGCGGCGCAGCGCTGTGCGTGTTTCAGCGGGCGTGAAGCCGGGGTAGACCGGCACCGTGGGTTGCTCCTCGGTGAAGAGTATCCAGTTGCGGTCTTTTTTAGGGAGGTCGCGCCAGGGCGTGTCCACGTCGTAGCCCAGGGTCACCAGGATGTCGCGCAGGTTCTGCCCATGCCAGGCCGGCGGCCAGGCGGCGACGGCGCGCTCGCGGATGGTCAGCGAGTCGTCGGGCACCATGAGCTTTTCCGTCACCTCGAACACATGGCCCAGCCCGTGGCAATGCGGGCAGGCGCCTTGCGGCGTGTTGGGTGAAAAGTCTTCGGCGTAGAGCATGGGCTGTTTTGCCGGGTAGCTGCCGGCGCGCGAGTACAGCATGCGCACAAAGCTGGACAGCGTGGTCACGCTGCCGACCGAAGAGCGCGCACCCGGCGTGCCGCGTTGCTGCTGCAGCGCCACGGCGGGCGGCAGGCCTTCGATGGCATCGACGTCCGGAACGCCGACCTGGTCGATCAGCCGGCGGGCATACGGCGCGACCGATTCAAAGTAGCGCCGCTGCGCTTCGGCATACAGGGTGCCGAAAGCCAGTGAGGATTTGCCCGAGCCTGAAACGCCGGAGAACACCACCAGCGCATCGCGCGGGATATCGACGTCGATGTTTTTGAGGTTGTGCTCGCGCGCACCGCGCACGCGTACGAAACGGCCGGTTGACTCACTTGGTTCCGGTGCGGCGCCCTTGCCCTTGGCGCGGTGCTGGGTGGGCTGGTCCATTAATAGTCTTGGTAAGGTCGGTCCTGCTGCGGGCCTCGCTGCTTGAGCAACAGGCCCAGCCCTACAAAAGCGAGTGCGACGGCGCCGTAGATGGCCAACTGCTGTTTGAAGGGTGGGCGGTGCCGCACCAAGGCGGGCTCCTGCGGATCGGCCATGGCCGGGACCAGCGTTTCCGCGCGCGCGGCTTCAAGGGAGGACAGCGGGGAAGCGGGGGATGCAGAGGCGTGCGGCGGGGTGGCGCTCTTGGCGGTCGTTTTCTCTGCGGCGAGCGAGCCATGGTCGTGCGCGTACACCCATGTGAATTCGGCCCCCAGCAGGAAAATTTGCGCCGAGTAATACACCCACAGCAGCAACACCACCAGTGAACCCGCTGCGGCGAAAGAGGAAGTCACGCTGCTTTTGCCGATGTACAGGCCAATCAGCGCCTTGCCGATTTCGAACAGCACGGCCGTCACGATGGCGCCCACCCACACGTCGCGCCAACTGACGGTGGCCTGTGGCATGAGCTTGAAGATCATGGCAAACAGCACCACCGCCACGCCCAGGGACACGATGCTGTTGGCGATTTGCAGCAGCGTTTCGGTGCCGGGGAACAGCCCCGTCATCCAGCCGCCGAGCGCGGCCAGGCCCGCGCTGATGACCAGCGACACCGCCAGCAGAAAGCCCAGGCCGAGGATGAATCCCAGCGACAGCAGGCGGGCGCGCAAAGTGCCCCAGATGCCGCTCTTTTTCTGCGCGGGAGGCACGTCCCAGACGCGGTCCAGCGCGCTTTGCAGTTCGGCAAACACCGTGGTCGCGCCCACCACCAGCACCGCGAGGCTGATGGCGGTGGCCAGCAGGCCTTTGGCCGGTTTGTGCGCGCTTTCAATCAGCGCCTGTATGCCGAGCGCGCCATCGCGGCCGATCAGGCCTGACAGCTGGCCGACGATCTCGCCCTGTACGGCTTCACGGCCCCAGACAAAGCCGGCGACCGCAATCACGATGAGCAGCAGCGGCGCGATGGAAAACACCGTGTAGTAGGAAATCGCGGCGCCCATGCTGGGGGCGTAGTCGTCCAGCCAGGCTGCGACCGATTTTTTTCCCAGCGCGTAGAAGTGTTTGAAGTGCACCTTGCCGCCAACCCCTTTGCGGCGAGTATTCCAAGGCCACGGCGGCGGCGCCGTCAGCCTGAAGTGCTGCCCGCTGTAGGCGAGGGGCGATTTCTTCCTCCTCCCGCGCTGTATGCCCGAGGGCCTCACAAGGTGTTTCATCTGCGTGTGGGCCTGGGCTGCGCGTGCTTTGCATAATGGTTTGTGCAGACCGATCCCCCCATCGCAGCCCGCGATGATTCCATTCACCTTTTATGGAGAACCCCATGGCCCAGTACACCATCGCAGTCGTCGTCGGCAGCATACGCAAGGACTCGTTCAACAAAAAGCTCGCCCGCGCGCTGGAAAAACTGTTTCCCGCGGACTTCAGTTTTACCCATGTGCGCATTGACGACCTGCCGCTCTACAACCAGGACGATGACGGCAACCAGGCGGCTTCGGTGCTCAGGCTCAAGGGAGAGATCAAGGCCGCGCAGGGCCTGCTGTTTGTCACGCCTGAATACAACCGCTCGATTCCCGGTGTGCTGAAAAACGCCATCGACCATGCCTCGCGCCCCTACGGCCAGAGCGTCTGGGACGGCAAGCCGGCCGGCGTGATAGGTGCTTCAGTGGGGGCCATCGGTACGGCGCTGTCGCAGCAGCACCTGCGCAACATCCTGGCCTACCTGAATGCACCCACGCTGGGCCAGCCCGAGGCGTTTATCCACAACAAGGAGGGTTTGTATGAGGCTGATGGCAGCCTCAGCGAAGGGAGCCGGAAGTTTTTGCAGGGGTGGGTTGATGCTTATGTGGGGTGGGTCAAGAAGCACGCCTGAGCATGCGACAGAAGCCGGATCTTGCTCCGGCGGGCGTGCTCTCAGCTGAGACCGCTGGCCGGGGTCGCCCGGCATGCGACTCACTTTTTTTGCTTCGCCAAAAAAAGTAAGCAAAAAAAGGCGACCCGCAGTCTGGGTCCCTTCGCTTCGCTACGGGCAACCTGCGCTGCTCGACTACGGCGGGGTCTCGCGCAAACTCGCTTCGCTCAAACAAGCGCGATCCCTGATCCGCCTACGTCTGCGCTGCTCGGCCCAGCCAGGACGGGGCAAGCGGGATCGGGAGCGGGGACCGCACATCCTCGGACTTAAAACGGCGTGTCGCCTTCAATCGTCGTGCGGTAGAGCTTTCGGCGCAGGTGGTCGGGGGTGCCTGCTGCCAGGTGGGTGACTGAGCGGTTGTCCCAGAAGACCATGTCGTGTGCTTGCCATTGGTGGCGGTAAATAAGGGCGGGGCGCGAGGTGTGGTCGAACAGTTCGTTCAGCAGCGCCGTGCTTTCATCCTGGGGAATGCCGATGATGCGGGTGGTGAAATGTTCGCTGACGAACAGTGCCTTGCGGCCGGTTTCGGGGTGGGTGCGTACGACCGGGTGGACGACGGGTTTGACTTCTTCGACCTGTTCTTGCGTGAGCTTGGGCCGCCAGGGGTTGCGGCTGCGCAGTTCTTCGTATTTGGCGAGGTAGGTGTGCTCGGCGCGCAGGCCCTGCACCGCCGTCTTGAGCGCATCGGGCAGGGTATCCCAGGCGGTGTGCTGGTTGGCGAAGAGGGTGTCGCCGCCCTTGGAGGGCAGTTCCTGCGCATGCAGCAGTGAGCCCAGGCTGGGCTTGTCCTTGTACGAGAGGTCGGAATGCCAGAAATGACCGGCGTCGCCCAGACCTATGGGTTCGCCGTTTTCCTTGATGTTGGAGACGATCAGGATTTCGGGGTGATTTTGCAGCTGGAAGTTTTTGAGCACGTGGATCTGCAGCGGGCCGAAGCGGCGGCTGAAGTCGACGTGTTGTTGCGGTGTGATGCGCTGGTCTCGGAACACCAGCACATGGTGGTCCAGGTGGGCGCGATGGATGCGGCTGAAGTCGGCGCTGGACAGCGGCTGGGAGAGATTCAGGCCCAGCACTTCGGCGCCGAGGGGCGCATCAAAAGGGCGGATTTCAAGGGCTGAGGAAGGGGATTGTGTGCCGGCTGGTGCCGTTTGCCCGTTGGGAGCCAAAGTCGCTGTCATCTTTACCTTTGTTGTCTGTGCCCCTGGGGGCCAGCGCTAAATGTAGGGATGCACTCGCCCAAAGTGAACTACCTATTAGTCATTTAGTAATTACTGGGGCGCCGAGGCGTTCGAGACCGGCGTAAAAAAGCCCGCGGTTGCGGGCTTTTCGGGTGTACGACGCGGCTGGTTCAGGCGGCCAGGGCGGCTTTTTCCTGGTTGGCGGCAGGCGCTTGCGTGTGCGTTGCGATTTCAATCTGCGCTGCGGCCAGGGCGGAGGTCTTGGCGGCTTCGCCCATGGCCAGGCCTTCGGCGCGCACGAAGCGTACGTCGGTGATGCCGAAGAAACCGAATACGACCTTGAGGTAGCTCTCCTGGTGCTCCAGGGCGGTCATGGCTTCGCTGGTGGAATACACGCCGCCACGGGCCGAGGCCACGATCACCGTTTTGCCGCCGGCCAGGCCCACGGGGCCTTTTTCGGTGTACTTGAAGGTGCGGCCGACTTGCGCGATGCGGTCAATCCAGGCCTTGAGCTGGCTGGGAATGGCGAAGTTGTACAGCGGTGCGCCGACCACGATCACGTCGGAGGCCAGGAATTGCGTCACCAGGGCTTCGGACACGGCGTTTTCGCGCTTTTGCACATCGCTCAATTCCGCGCCTGCGGGCATGCGGAAACCCAGCGATTCTGCCGAGAGGTGGGACGGCGTGTCGGCGGCCAGGTCCAGGTAGCTGACTTCGGTGCCGGGGTGGCCGGCGCGCCAGGAGGCCACGATTTGTGCGGTGAGCTGGCGGGAAACCGAGTTGCCGCCGAGGATGCTGGAGTCGATGTGGAGAAGCTTGGTCATGGTGGGGTCCTAAGAGTTGTTGCTTGGTTTGCGATTCAGGTTCAGGCTGTATTCACCTCGAATCTCAGCCATGGATAGATTGTGCGGATGAGTCGATTGATTGATAAGTCGGTAAAATTGCGACTTATTGTTCTATATGTAGGACAATCTAGCCTCAAAAACCGCTGCAGAATCACTCCCCCTGAAAGGACGGCTTCCCATGCAAGACCTCAACGACATGCTGTATTTCGCCGAGGTGGTGGAGCGCGGCGGCTTCGCCGCTGCCGGGCGCGCGCTGGGCCTGCCCAAGTCGCGGCTGTCGCGCCGCGTGGCCGAGTTGGAGTCCAGGCTGGGCGTGCGGCTGTTGCAGCGCACCACCCGCAAGCTGTCGCTCACGGAGGTCGGCGAAATCTTTTTGCGCCACTGCGGCGCGATGCGCGACGAAGCCCTGGCCGCGTCCGAAGCGGTGGCGCAAATGCAGGTTGAGCCGCGCGGCACCCTGCGCATCACCTGCCCGGTGACGCTGGCGCAGAGTTCGATGGGCTACCTGGTGCCGCGCTATATGGAGATGTACCCCCAGGTGCGCATAGACATGCGCGTGACCAACCGCGTGATTGACCTGGTGGAGGAGGGCATAGATATCGCGCTGCGCGTACGGCCCACGCTGGAGGACAGCGGCAGCCTGGTGGTGAAAAACCTGGGCACGAGCGGCGGCCAACTGCTGGCCAGCCCGGCCCTGCTGCAGCGCCAGGGCCGGCCCGAAACCCCTGAGGACCTGCTCAAGCTCGACACCATCGCCATGTCCTGGGCTGACGGCCGGTCGTCGTGGCGGCTGCTGGGCCCCGGCGGCAAAGAGTTTGTGCTGCAGCACCAGCCGCGCTACGTTGCCGACGACCTGCAGACCCTCAAGCTCGCGGCCCTGGCCGGCACCGGCATGACTTTTCTGCCCGATTCCATGAGCGTCGCCGAGCGGCAAGCCCAATTGCTGGTGCCCGTGCTGCCGGGCTGGGCGCTTCCCTCCGGTGTTGCGCATGCGGTGTTTACTTCGCGGCGCGGGCAGGTGCCGGCGGTCAGGAGTTTTCTGGATTTTTTGGGGGAGAGGATGAGAGGGGATGGATTGGCTTGAGGCCGGGTCTTGCTCCGGCCTGCGCGTTTTCCCCCTTTCCCTCTTTTACCTCTGCTCCTTCTCCGCCTTCTTCTAGGGGGAGCTGGCCGGGGGTTGCCCGGCGGCAACTCACTTTTCTTTTGCTTCGCCAAAAGAAAAGTAAGCAAAAGAAAAGGCGACCCTACTTGCTGCGTCCCTCCGCTTCGCTGCGGGCAACCTGCGGTGCTCGGTTCAGGCGGGGTCTCGCTAAACTCGCTTCGCTCAAACAACGCGATCCCTTATCCGCCTGAACCTCCGCTCCTCGGCGCATCCAGAAGGGGTGGAGAAAGAAATACCAAACAGCCAACAGCCGAAGACAGAAACCCGAATACCGAAAACCACAAGGACTCGCCACGGCGAGTCCTTGTTTGCATTTGGAGTTCTGTATTTGGTATTTCGGACTTCCCCGTCCTGGCTGGGCCGAGGAGCGCAGAGACAAGCGGATCAGGGATCGCGTTGTTTGAGCGCAGTGAAACGGAGCGAGTTTAGCGAGACCCCGCTTGGCTCGAGCACCGCAGGTTGCCCGCAGCGAAGCGTAGGGACCCAGACTGCGGGTCGCCTTTCTTTTGGTGACTTTTCTTTGGCGAAGCAAAGAAAAGTACTGGCCGCCGGGCCACTCCCGGCCAGCAAGCCTCAACAAAAAGCACCTCCACCAGAACAACCCATACACAAACACAAACCAACCGTTATGCACAAATCCAGATAAATTAAGAGCAATATATTCTTTTGCGTTTTAACGCTTGCTCCCCACAATGCTTTGACCAAGCAACCTCAAGGAGCAAACCATGGCCACTCTCAGACTCGGCGACACCGCCCCCGACTTCACGCAAGACTCCACTGCGGGCAAGATTTCCTTTCACGAATGGGCCGGCGATTCCTGGGTGGTGCTGTTCTCGCACCCCGCTGACTTCACCCCCGTCTGCACCACCGAACTCGGCAAGACCGCAGCGCTGAGCGGTGAGTTCGCCAAGCGCAATGTCAAGCCCATTGCTGTCAGCGTGGACCCGCTGGATTCGCACACCAAGTGGGTGGGCGACATCAACGAGACGCAGAACACGACGGTGAATTTCCCCATCCTGGCGGATGCCGACCGCAAGGTGGCGGGCCTGTACGACATGATTCATCCGAATGCCTTGAGCACCGGCCCCACGGCCACGGTGCGCAGCGTGTTCATCATCGACCCGAAGAAGGTCATCCGCACCACCTTCACCTATCCCGCCAGCACGGGCCGCAATTTTGACGAGATCCTGCGCGTCATCGATTCGCTGCAGCTGACCGACGGCTACAAGGTGGCCACGCCGGTGAACTGGAAGGACGGCGACGACGTGATCATCGTGCCGAGTTTGCAGGACCCGGCTGAACTGGCTCAGCGTTTCCCCAAGGGTTTCAAAGTCGTGAAGCCCTATCTGCGCATCACACCGCAACCCAATAAAAAGTAAGCAGACGGGTTCACGCAGCGTGCGCTTCATCATCGTTCCGGGCTGGCGCGACTCCGGCCCCGGCCACTGGCAAAGCCTGTGGGCCGAGCGCCTGGGCAACGCGGTTCGCGTGCGGCAGGACGACTGGATCACGCCTTCGCGCAAGGCCTGGGTGGCGTCGCTGGCCAATACCATCCAGCTGCAGAACGAGCCGGTGGTGGTGGTGGCGCACAGCCTGGGCTGCATCGCGACGGCGCATTTGCCGCCGGAGGCAGCCGAGCGCATACAGGGTGCCTTGCTGGTGGCCCCGGCCGACCCGGAACGCCGCGCGGTGCTGAGCGACTTCGCGCCCGTGCCTTACCAGAAGCTGCCATACCGCAGCGTGCTGGTGGCCAGCAGCAACGACCCTTTCTGCCCGGTGCGCCTGGCCGGCGCCTATGCCCGTGCCTGGGGCAGCGAGTTTGTGCGCATGCAGGATGCGGGCCACATCAACATCGAATCGGGCCACGGCGAATGGCCGCTGGGCATCGCGCTGCTGCAGTCGCTGGCGGGCGATGCGTCCCTCACGGCGGGCCGCCTTGATTTTTCTTCTTCGTCTTCTTCTTCCGCATCTCCTGCTTCTTCTTTCGGATCCCTGGAAACGGCATGACTCCCTTAAAAATCAAAACCGCTCTTGCCGCCTTGGCCCTGGCAACGAGCGGAATCGCCGCGGCACAAACGCAAACCCTGCTCAACGGTTCGTATGACGTGGCGCGCGAGTTCTACAAGGACTACAACGCGGCCTTCATTGCCCACTACAAAAAGACCACCGGCAAGGACGTGAAGGTCGACCAGTCGCATGCGGGCTCCAGCGCCGTCGCGCGTTCGGTGGCGGACGGCCTGGACGCCGACGTGGTGACCATGAACACCTCGACCGATGTGGAGTTTTTGGCCAATGCCGGCGTGGTCGCCAAGGATTGGACGAAAAAGTTTCCGGACAATGCCTCTCCCACCACCTCGACCATGCTGTTCCTGGTGCGCAACGGCAACCCCAAGGGCATCAAGGACTGGGACGACCTCATCAAGCCCGGCATCCAGGTCATCGTGGTGAACCCCAAGACCGGTGGCAACGGCCGCTACGCCTACCTGGCGGCCTGGGGTTATGCCAGGAAGAAGGGCGCGAGCGATGCGCAGGCCGCCGAGTTCGTCGGCAAGCTCTACAAAAACGTGCCGGTGCTGGGCAAGGGCGGGCGCGATGCGACCACCGTGTTCCTGCAGCGCAATATCGGCGACGTGCTGATCACCTTCGAATCCGAAGTGCTGTCGGTGAACCGGGAGTTCGGTGAAGGCAAGGTTGACGCGATCTACCCGTCCATCAGCATCCTCGCGGAAAACCCGGTGGCGGTGGTGGAGCGCACCGTGGCCAAAAAGGGCACGGCCGACCTGGCCAAGGCTTACCTCAACTACCTGTATTCGGATGAAGGCCAGGAAATCGCCGCGCGCCACGCGCTGCGCCCGCGCTCGCAGGCCGTGCTCAAGAAATACGCGAGCACCTTCAAGCCGCTGCAACTCTTCACGGTGCAGGAGGTGTTCGGCAGCCTGGGCGAAGCGCAAAAAGTGCACTTCAACGACGGCGGGCAGTTCGACAAGCTGTACGCCGTCAAGTAAACCCAGCCATGACTGCCTTGTCTTCTGTGGCGCCGCCTTCCGCGGTGGCGCCGGGTATCCCTGCGAGTAGCAAAAGAGCCGCCAGGCGCGTCTTGCCGGGCTTTCGGCTCACGCTGGGCTACACGGTGCTGTACTTGAGCCTGATCGTGCTGATCCCGATCTCAGCGCTGTTCTTCAAGACCTTCACGCTGAGCTGGGAGCAGTTCGTCACCGCCGTGACCTCGCCGCGCGTGCTGGCCTCTTACCGGCTCACCTTCGGCGCCTCGCTGATCGCGGCGCTGGTGAACCTGGTGTTCGGCCTGCTGCTGGCCTGGGTGCTGGTGCGCTACAAGTTTGCGGGCAAAAAAATTGTCGATGCGCTGGTGGATTTGCCTTTCGCGCTGCCTACGGCCGTGGCCGGTATTTCGCTGACGGCGCTGTTGGCCGGCAACGGCTGGATAGGCCAGTACCTGGAGCCTATGGGCATCAAGCTGGCCTTTACGCCGGCCGGCGTGGTGATCGCGTTGATTTTCATCGGCCTGCCGTTTGTGGTGCGCACGGTGCAGCCTGTTCTGGAAGACGCCGAGAAAGAACTTGAAGAAGCCGCGACCTCGCTGGGCGCGACGCGCCTGCAGATTTTCATCAAGGTGATCCTGCCGCACATCACGCCGGCCTTGCTGACCGGCTTCGCCATGGCTTTTGCGCGGGCCATCGGCGAATACGGCTCGGTCATCTTTATCGCCGGCAACATGCCCATGGTTTCCGAGATCACGCCGCTCATCATCATCGGCAAGCTGGAGCAGTACGACTATGCCGGAGCGACCGCCGTGGCCGTGGTGATGCTGCTGGTGTCCTTTGTCTTGCTGTTGGTCATCAACGGCCTGCAGGCCTGGCAGCGCCGTAACGCGGGAGCTCCCACATGAGTGCTGTCGTATCACCCACCAACCGCCGTGTCCGCGCCGGCACCACCGAAGCCCCCTGGGTGCGTTACACGCTGACCACCGTGGCGCTGCTGTTTGTGTTGCTGTTCCTGGTGCTGCCGCTGGCGGCCGTGTTCACCGAGGCCTTGCGCAAAGGCTTTGGCGCCTACCTGGCCGCACTGCGCGAGCCCGATGCCTGGTCGGCCATCAAGCTCACCTTGATTGCCGCGGTGATCGCCGTGCCGTTGAACCTGGTGTTTGGCGTGGCAGCCGCATGGGCGATCGCCAAGTACGAATTTCGCGGCAAATCGGTGCTGACGACGCTGGTCGACCTGCCGTTCTCGGTCTCGCCTGTTGTGGCCGGCCTGATTTATGTGCTGGTCTTTGGCGCGCAGGGCTGGTTTGGCCCCTGGCTGCTGGCGCATGACATCAAGATCATTTTTGCTGTGCCCGGCATTGTGCTGGCGACCGTGTTCGTGACTTTTCCTTTCATCGCGCGCGAACTTATTCCGCTCATGCAAGCGCAGGGCAACGACGAAGAGCAGGCCGCCATCGTGCTGGGCGCGACGGGCTGGCAGACCTTCTGGCATGTCACGCTGCCCAACATCAAGTGGGGTCTGGTTTACGGCGTCATTTTGTGCAATGCGCGGGCCATGGGCGAGTTCGGCGCGGTGTCGGTGGTGTCGGGCCATATACGCGGGCAGACCAACACGCTGCCGCTGCACGTTGAAATTCTCTACAACGAATACCAGTCGGTGGCCGCGTTTGCCGTGGCCTCGATGCTGGCCATCCTCGCGCTGGTCACGCTGGTCATCAAGTCGGTGGCCGAGTGGCACCATGAAGCCGAGATGAAAGCCGCGGCGGATCTGCCGCCTGAGCGGCCGCAGGCTGTCGCAGGCGGGGCTGCCGCCGCCGCTCGCTGAAAGACTACACGGGACACACACCATGAGCATTGAAATCCGCAACGTCAGCAAACACTTTGGCGACTTCCAGGCGCTGGGTGACGTGAGCCTGGACATTGAATCGGGCGAGCTGGTCGCCTTGCTGGGCCCGTCGGGCTGCGGCAAGACCACCTTGCTGCGCATCATCGCCGGCCTGGAAACCGCCGACCGTGGCAGCATCCTCTTCAGCGGCGAGGACACCACCGACGTGCACGTGCGCGAGCGCCAGGTCGGTTTCGTTTTCCAGCACTACGCGCTGTTCCGCCACATGACGGTGTTCGAGAACGTGGCCTTCGGCCTGCGCGTCAAGCCGCGCGGCCAGCGGCCCAGCGAGGCGCAGATCAAGGAGAAGGTGCATTCGCTGCTCAACCTGGTGCAGCTCGACTGGCTGGCCGACCGCTTTCCCTCGCAGCTCTCGGGCGGGCAGCGCCAGCGCATCGCCCTGGCGCGCGCGCTGGCGGTGGAGCCCAAGGTGCTGCTGCTCGACGAACCCTTTGGCGCGCTGGACGCCAAGGTGCGCAAGGAACTGCGCCGCTGGCTGCGCCGCCTGCACGACGACTTGCACGTGACCAGCATTTTTGTGACGCACGACCAGGAGGAAGCCCTGGAAGTGGCCGACCGCGTGGTGCTGATGAACGCCGGCAAGGTCGAGCAGGTCGGATCGCCGCAGCAGGTCTGGGACCACCCGGCCAGCCCCTTCGTCTACGGCTTCCTGGGCGACGTCAATTTGTTCCACGGCCGCGCCCATGAGGGCGAGGTGCAGCTCGAGGGCCTGCGCCTCGATTCACCCGAGCACGCCGGCGCGCGTGACGCCAAGGCCTTCGCCTATGTGCGCCCGCACGACCTGGACGTGCAGCGCTACGCGCCCGGCGCCGAAGGCATCGTCGCCCACCTGGAGCGCGCCATCGTCATCGGCCCCATCGCGCGGCTGGAGCTGGTGCCCGCCGAAGGCTACGAACAAAAGGACAATGCCTCGGGTGACGCCATCATCGAAGCGCAGATGCCCTCGCAGCAGTTCAATGACATGGGCCTGCGCGAGGGTGAGATGCTGGTGGTGACGCCGCGCAAGGCGAGGGTGTTTGTGGAAGGGTAGTTGCGGGTGCATGCAAGCAGCTGACTATGCTGATCATGCAGATCGAATCTTGCCCGACTTCAACCAATATGCTGCTGCAAACCTTCGACCAATGCGTCGAAGGTTACACGGCAACGCGGGCTGTGGCGCAGGTCTTCGTGCATGGTCAGCCAGGTTTCGAGTTTGAAGGACAACTCGCCGGGCAGAACCCGCACCAGGGTGGGGTCACGCGCCGCCAGCGCTGACTGGCACACGCCAATGCCGGCGCCGGCACGTATCAATGCCAGTTGCGCAAGGTCGCTGTCGGTGCGTGTGGTAAACGCCGCCCGCTTCCATGCGGGAAAGGCTTTGCGCGCCGAACGCAGGAAGGGGGTCTCTTCGTCAAACCCAATCAGCGCATGCTGTGTCAGGTCTGCTGACGACTGTGGTGTGCCGCGCGCGTCCAGGTAATCCCGGCGTGCGTACAGGCCGAGCTCCACTTCACCTACGCGGCGAGCGATCAACAGGTCCTGCTTGGGCTGCGTCATGCGCACGGCAATGTCGGCTTCGCGTTGCAGCAGGTCCTGCACGCGGTTGGTCAGCACCAGTTCGATGATCAAGCCTGGGTGCGTGTTCTGCAGCTGCGAGACGATGGCTGGCAGCACTTCGACACCGATGACTTCGCTCACCGTGACCCGCACCGTGCCGCGCACACCGTCACCCTGGCTCTCGGCGGCGCGGCGCAAGGCGGCTGCGGCGCTGGCCATCTCTTCGGCGAAGGGCCGCAGCCCTAGCGCGGCTTCGGTCGGTGCAAAACCGGTTTGCGAGCGCGTGAACAGCGCCAAGCCGAGCGATTTTTCGAGCGAGGCAATATGCCGCCCGACCGTGGGCTGCGCCACTCCCAAAGACCGCGCCGCCCCCGAGAGCGAACCCTCGTGCAGCACCCCCAAAAACGAGCGGTAAAGCTCCCAGCCGGCATCTTCTTCCATACAAAAATGTATAGCCGCTACCCTGCTTTAGTCAATTCCATTTTGATGCTTCGGCGCCCAGAATTTCCCCATAGCAACTTTTTGGGGAATAGACATGAACGACATGAGCAGCAAACAAGACAAATCAAGGACAGCACTTGTCCTAGGCGCAACCGGTGGCATCGGCGGTGAAGTCGCCCGGCAACTGGAGGCGGCAGGCTGGCAGGTTCGCGCGCTTAGCCGTGGCGAGCTGCCGGCGGGCGAGCAGGCTGGTGACATCACCTGGCTGCGGGGGGATGCGATGAACCCCGGTGATGTCATGGCTGCGGCACAAGGCTGCGGCGTCATAGTGCATGCCGTCAATCCGCCCGGCTATCGCCGCTGGGGCGAGCTGGTGCTGCCCATGCTGGATAACACGATTGCCGCCGCCCGGGCGCACGGCGCGACCATCGTGTTGCCCGGCACGGTCTACAACTATGGGCCAGACGCATTTCCCAGCCTCCGGGAGGACTCGCCGCAACACCCGCAAACTGCCAAGGGTGCGATTCGCGTCCAGCTTGAGCAACGCCTTAAAGACGCAACCCGCGACAGCGGCCGGACCGGCTGCCGGGTGATCATCGTGCGCGCGGGCGATTTTTTTGGGCCGAAGGCCGGTAACAGCTGGTTCTCGCAGGGCCTGGTCCAGCCGGGCGCTCCGGTGCGCAGCGTGAAGCTTCCTGGCAAGCCTGGCGTCGGCCACCAATGGGCCTATTTGCCGGATGTGGCGCGTACCATGGTCGCCTTGCTGGCACGGCGTGACGCTCTGCCTGCATTCGCAACGTTTCATATGAACGGCCAATGGGACACCGACGGCCGCCAGTTGGCTGAAGCGATCTGCCGCGTCGTCGCACGGCACGGTGGCCCCCAGCCCTCCATAAAATCCTTTCCCTGGTGGGCGGTGACGCTGGCCTCGCCCTTTGTCGAGACTTTGCGCGAACTGCGCCGGATGCGCTACCTCTGGAACACGCCGGTACGCATGGACAACACCTCCCTGGTGGCGGTGCTCGGTGCCGAGCCGCACACGCCGCTGGACATTGCCATGGAGGAAACGCTGCAAGGTCTGGGCTGCCTGGGTGCGCATGGCGGGGATTCCAACCAGGGTGGCGTCCGCCGTGGAATGCAAGTCAAGCTCAGCCTTTGATGTCGTTCAATGCTTTCGGTGGAGCGAGGCCGACTGGGGAGGGCGTCCCCGGCTACTGGCTCGTGCCAAACCTCAGTGCCGACCTGGCGCGCGCCTTTTCGGCTTCCACCTCCCGATTGCGCGGTTCGGCGTTGGTGACCAATGTCCGGATGAGAATCCGCGCAGAGGCCGCAACCTCTTCCACCGCACGGTCAAACGCGGCCTCGTTAGCCTTGGAAGGGACGTTGAAGCCGCTGAGCTTTCTGACAAACTGCAGCGAAGCGTCGCGGATTTCCAGCTCTGTGGCCGGTGGTTCGAAGTTGAACAGGGTCTTGATGTTGCGGCACATGCCGGCTCCTTGAGGCGAAAGACTGGCCGTTGAAATGGCGCATGCCACGGCGTTGATCACGCCGGCTTGAGCACCACCGACTCGGCCGAAGCCGTAAAAGGCCCATGGTAAACCGCCTCGATGTTGTTGCCGTCCGGGTCCAGCACGAAGGCGCCGTAATAGCCCGGGTGATATTTGCGCTCGCCCGGTGCGCCGTTGTCGGTGCCGCCTGCTGCAAGTGCGGCCTCGTAGAAGGCTTTGACGCCGGCCTGGTCTTTGGCCTGGAACGCCAGGTGGACGTGCGAAGTAGGGCCGTCGGCCTTGTCTATCCACAGCTCGTCGGCGGCAAAGTGGTCTTCGGCTTCCTGGATGGCGCTGCCCTTGCCAAGTGACTGGAGCACGGCGCGGTAAAAGCGCTTGCTGGCGGCCAGGTCATGGGCGCGCAGGTGAACGTGGTCGATGAGCCGTCCGCGGTGGAATTCCATATGGGATCCTTTCTGCTTTGTTGAAGCGCCTGCTGCGGTTCGGCGTTCACACGGACATCACCGCTTCGGTGATCGAACCTTGTTGCTGGCGTGTTTCTGGCGGGTATCCATGCCTGGCTTTGCAGTGCCTATTCTGGCGGTGCTCATGGCCGAAGGCACGGGCTGATGGCGTGATTGTGTGAATTGGCGTGCGCCGCCAGCTGTCGGACATCGACGACATTGTTGTAGGGCAACCCCGCGCGTGGAGCCGTGCTCCACCGTCAGCTGTGGCAGGCTTTGGCCCACAGGCACGGACGCGGCCACCCTCCAGAATTTCACGACGCTGGCGTGCTGCGGGCGTTGAAGGAGCTTTCCATGCCCGAAGGGCCGTCAATCCAGATTCTCAGGGAGCAGACCGCTGGTTTTGCCGGCAAGGTGGTGCGTCGCGCCGGCGGCAACACCAGCATCGACGTAACTCGGCTTGTGGGCCGGCGCTTGCTGGCGCTGCGCAGCTGGGGCAAGCATTTCCTGTTGGAGTTTGACGGTTTCGCAGTGCGCATTCATTTGCTGATGTTCGGCAGCTACCGCATCAACGAAGGGAAGGAGGGCGCCACGCCCCGGCTCAGCCTGGGGTTTGCCGGTGGCAAAGAGTTGAACTTTTATACCTGCTCCGTACGTTATATCGAGGAAGCCCTGGACGATGTCTATGACTGGAGCGCCGATGTGCTCTCCGACGCCTGGGACCCCGCAGCCGCGCGCAAGAAGCTGCGCGCGATGCCAGGCACCCTGGTCTGCGATGCGTTGCTGGACCAGACAGTGTTTTCCGGTGTGGGCAACATCATCAAGAACGAGGTGTTGTTTCGCATCCGCGTACACCCCCTGTCGACCGTGGGCGCCTTGCCCGCACCCAAGCTGCGTGAGCTGGTGGCGCAGGCCCGGCAGTACAGCTTCGATTTTCTCGAATGGAAAAAAGCCTTTGTGCTCAAGCAGCACTGGTTGGCCCACACCAAAAGCATCTGCCCGCGCTGCAACATTCCTTTTGTGAAGGCCCACCTCGGCAAAACCCAGAGGCGCAGCTTCTTTTGCGAAAACTGCCAGCAACGCTACGAAGACCCGGAAACACCGTTTGAGCTGGCTTAGGAAGCGGGTTGGCCTGCGTCGGCGGGCGCATGACAAAATGCAAGGCCCTCAAATCTTCGCAGCTGGAGCCTTGCATGAATTTCGCGCCCGACCTTGCCACGGTCACCCACGGCATCCAGCTGGCGGTGGCGCCGGTGTTTTTGCTCACCGCCGTTTCGGGCATGATCGCCGCCGTGGCCGGCCGGCTGGCGCGCATCATCGACCGCGCCCGCTTTCTGGAAAACCGGCTGGAGGCCGGTGGCGTCGAGGCGGCCCGCGCGCGCCGTATGTACAAGGAGCTGGGCGAGCTTCGCCACCGCGGCTGGCTGGTCAATATCTGCATCGCCTTCCTGACTTTTTGCGCCATGCTGATCGGCACCACCATCATCCTGCTGTTCCTGGGTGAAACCAGCGAGCTGCCCACGCTGCGGATTGCGACGGTGTGCTTCCTGTCAGGGGTGGTGTGCTTTCTGCTGGCCCTGGTGTGCTTTCTGGCAGAGACTTTGCTTGCGACCCGTTTGCTCAAATTTGCGGAGCCTTCGTGATTCGGCTTGCGCAGCCTCGAGTGTGACCAGATGTGGGCCGCTGCGTCGGCGTGTCGCCCTACAGGTTTTTTGCCGGTTCGCGCCCACAATGCACCAAGCCCCGTAAAAGCTCCGTCAACGGCGCAGCAGGCCCCTCGTTGAACAACCAGGCATGCAATTCACGCGGCCGGTCCGTTCCAGGGCTTTTCACCAAAACAACAGGAGAACCACCATGAAAACCACCACGATGACAACCGGGCTACGCCTGCCAATCCGCAGTTTTGCCCTGCTGATGGCAACGGCCCTGGCGTGTTCAACGAGCTTTGCCGAGAAACCCGAATGGGCGGGAGGCGGAAAACACGGCAAAGGCAACAAACATGAACAGGCGGAGCAGTCCGAGCAGGGCAATCCCGGTCAAGGCGGAAACAAGGGAAACAAGGGAAAGAAGAACCAGCCGGCCGCGGAGGTCAAGGTCGGCGGCTATTTTGTGCCGCAGCAGCGTGTGGTGGTGCAGAACTACTACGGCAAGCAGTTCAAGGCCGGCCACTGCCCTCCAGGCCTGGCCAAGAAAAACAACGGCTGCCTGCCGCCCGGCCAAGCCAAGAAATATGCCATCGGCCAACCCTTGCCGCGTGACGTCGTGTTCTATCCCGTGCCGGCGGCGGTGGTGGTGCAACTCGGCGCGCCGCCCGCGGGGCACAAGTATGTGCGTGTCGCCACCGACATCCTGCTGATCGCCGTGGGCACCAGCATGGTGGTGGACGCCATTCAGGATCTGGGTTCGCTTTAAGCGGACCTTGCCTTGATCCGGCGGCGCTCTGCTTCCCGCTAGGGGCGGCTTGGTCGGGCATTTCTTGCCCGCAAACAAAAAGATCTAAATATCTTTCAAATATTTAACAACGTTCAAAATATAAAACGAGCGTTAATTTTCACCAGAATCGAAGCCGGGATTGCCCTTACATTGGGCCTATGCAAGCCCGAGTAGACCGCCAGCAGGCCCAAAGCGATTCACGCCGCAAGGGGGTGTTGGAGGCAGCCCGTTGCGTGTTCGAACGCCTGGGCATTGAAGGCGCCAGCATCCGTGAAATCGCCAAAGAGGCAGGCTATACCGCCGGCGCCATTTATTCCTACTTCGAGAGCAAAGAAGCGATTTACGGTGCTTTGCTGGCCGAGTCGCTGGAGCGCCTGAATGCGGCGGTGGATACGGCCGGGCAGGGCGCCGCCGAACCGGCCGACCTGCTGGAAGCCAAGGCAGGCGCGTGGTTCGGGTTTTTCGCCACCAGCCCGCGAGACCTGGACCTCGTTTTTTTCCTGGTGCAGGGCATGCGCCCGCGGGGGCTGACGGCCGAACTTAATCTTCAGCTAAACGACCGGCTGCATGATGCGCTGCGGCACAGCGAGGCGGCCCTGCAAGCCATGGGTTTGAACGCCGAAGACGCCTTGCGCGAAAATACGGCTTTGTTCGCCCACGGCCTTGGCTTGCTGCTGCTGCAGCATACCGGGCGAATCCGCATATTCGGGCAGGACGCGACGCTGCTGTTTGACGCCTACCTGATCAGCCTGGTTGAGCGCCTGCAGCGCCATCCCGCCTGATCCGCCTTCAATCATTTCCAGGAATTCTCATGCTGCTTGATGCCGACGACTCCCAACTGGTGCTGGTCGATTACCAGTCCCGCCTCATGCCCGCCATCTTTGAAAACAGCCTGGTGCTGGCCAATGCAGTGAAGTTGGCCCGCATGGCGAAACTGCTGGAGGTGCCGGTCTGGGGCACCGCCGAAAACCCCGGATCGCTCGGGCCCAATGTGCCCGAGGTGCAAGCCGCCATCGCCGCCGCCAGCGGCCGCGTACTGGACAAGATGTCCTTCAGCGCCGTGGCCGACGGCCTTGTCGACCTGCTGCGTCCGCCGGTGCGCCAGCCCAATGTGGGCCGCAATGCTCGCAGCCTGCCCAAACATCTGCAAAAACCCGCGCCCGAGCCGGAAGAGGGCAGGAGCACCATCGTGATCGCGGGCTGCGAAGCCCATGTCTGCCTGATGCAGACCGCACTCGACCTGCTTGAAGAAGAGTTCGACGTCTGGGTTGTGACCGACGCCTGCAGCTCGCGCACCGAACGCAGCCGCGACGCTGCCTTTGACCGTCTTGCCGGCAATGGTGCGGAACTGGTGACGACCGAGATGGTGGCGTTTGAGTGGCTGCGCACGGCTGAGCATGAGGCTTTCAAGGATGTGCTGGGGCTGGTGAAATGAGGCGGACGGCTTCCGCCTTCGCCCGATTTTTCCTTTGCGTTGCAATTTTCTTTTGCTTGCCTTTTATGCTGGCCGCCTGTGCGGGGAACGGCGTCGCTGGATCGGCCAAGGGGCCTGATGAGGCTGACCTGCGCTCAGCGCCGTATACCGGCCATTGGTCTGGAGACCTCAAAACCCAACCCGGTTTCAGCCAAAATCCGGTTCCCGACTTTGACTTCACCCTGGGACTGGAGATTGGCGAGAAGGCGTTTGACGTGAAGCTCATTCGCACGGGCCCTGATGGCGCCTCCAAGACGGTAGACGCCAAGCCGGGGACTTTTTCGGTGCGACGCCTTGCCACAAACATGGTGGCCACTTCCATGACCAGCGGCATGAGCTACGGCCAGCCCTGGGTAGAGACGTGGGTGCTGGCAATGACCCTGATCGACGCCGACCGCATGCTTGTGCACTGGACACGCATCGTCAACAACCCATTACTGCCGAAAGAGAACGCTAACAGCAAGTTTTCCGTGGTCGCCATGGGCGTATTCACGCGGTCCGGCACTCAGCGTTAGGCACGCCATGCGCATATTCTGGCTTCTTGTTTTGTTGCTGTTCGCGGGCTGCGCCTCCGGTCCGGACGAAATTGTGCAGCCAGCGACGCAGGCGAGTTCACCCAGCCCTGTATATCCAGTCATGTCCAGTCGCTTGGGCGAACAGGGGCGCGTGATGTTGCGGGTGCAGGTGCTGGCGAATGGGAATGCCGGCGAGGTCCAGCTTGTTCGAGGTTCAGAATTCGAAAGGCTAAATGTGTCTGCAATTGCGGCGGCCAAGAAGTTCAAATTCAACCCCGCGCGGACCCGGTCGGGACGCGCCGTGGATTCGTGGATAAATCTGCCGATCCAATATCGCCTTGAGTAGCGCGCTTCATCGAGCCGTCCCGCCTGACGGCTTTGCTGAGCCCGTGACCTATCGATCTAAAAAGCCGCATTTCGGATTGCATCAAGCAAGCCAAGCAAGCCAAGCAAGCCAAGCAAGCCAAGCAAGCCAAGCAAGCCAAGCAAGCCAAGCAAGCCAAGCAAAACAAGCAAAACAAGCAAGACAGGCAAGGCACGGTAAGGCAATACACAACACGCCATACAACTGAACCCAACTATCCATCCCAACAGTCCCACACTTCAATCATGCGCAATTCACTCATTCTTTCCCTGCTGCTGTCCGCCTCCATCGCATGCTCTGCCGCGCCGGCGTCTGTGGAGTCGATCAATACGCTGCTCACCGTGACCAAAGCCGAGGCGATCGTCAACGGCATGCAAGGCCAGATGGAGCAAATGATGGACCAAGCCCTGGTGCAGATGCTCGGTGGCCGGAAGATCTCGGAGGAGCAACGGAAAATCATCGAAGCTGCGTCCAGGCAGTTTTCCATCGTCATGAAAGAAGAGCTTTCATGGGTCAGCCTGAAGTCGATGTATATCAACATCTACCAGGAGACCTTTACCCAGGAAGATATCGATGGGCTGATTGCCTTTTACCGCAGCCCAGCCGGTGCTGCCTTTATCGACAAGATGCCGCTTGTCATCCAGAAGTCGGCGTCCGCCATGCAGACGCGGATACCGCAACTCATGCAAAAAATGCAGGCCGCGATGCAAAATGCGATGGCGGAGGCTGGCATCAACAGATAGTGCACTGGGCTTCCATTGCGCTTTCCGCGATGGATGCTGAATACGCAGGAAAGCGCTTTGTTGTTGCCTCTCAAAATCCCTTCAAACATTTCTTTGAGAAAAAGGTCCTGCATGCAAATTCGAATTTTCCCCGTCTTGTTGTTGTGCTTTGCGCTTGCCGCGTGCGCCAACAAGCACTTAAGACCCGATGGGGTTTCCGCATCGAGTTTGACGTCGACCAATGCCATTCTGGTCGGCAGTTTTGCAAGGAGCCCTGACGGGCCGGTTTATTACAGCCAGACGTTCTATTTCAAGAACCTGGAGACGGGCGAAGTCCGCGAGATAAAAGCCCAGCCAAGGTTTAACCCTTACACCGGGAAGACGCCGGATGACTTCAGCACGGGAAGCAGCACTGGCGCCGTTTTTGTGTTCAGCCTTCCGGCGGGCCGCTACACCTTTCACAATTTCCGGCTGTATCAAGCCAACGGCAGCTTCCAGCAAAACTGGTCATCGAAAGAGGATTACTCGATCCCCTTTGAAATCCAGCCCAACAAGGTCAACTACGTGGGCGAGATCAAGCTGGATGCCTTGAGGGGGCGTAACTTTTTCGGAATGTCCGTACCCGCTGGGGGAGTCTGGTTTGTCTCCGACGAATCGGCACGGGATGTGGGGATTCTTCAAAAAACCCGGGCCGATATCCCGGTTTCCAATATGGTGTCAGTGATACCCGCCAGGAAGGAGGTATTCACGCCGCTGGTGGTGTTACCCAACGAGATGAACGACTATCTGGCTCGCACCAGGAAGCCACAGCCATAGAGGCGTCATCGCCGGCGCCGATCCCATGTCCCCCAGTGATGACAGCCAGTAAACATGTCTCCCGCACGCATCGCAACGCTCACTACGCTTGCCATGGTCGCCTTTGCAGGCAACTCGCTGCTGTGCCGTCTTGCCTTGAAGCAAACAGCCATTGATCCCGCGAGTTTCACCACGATCCGTCTTGTGAGCGGCGCCTTGACGCTCTGGCTGGTGATGCGCGTCAGGACGGATACCGGCAAGGGCGGCAGCGCCGGCATGCCCCTGAGCGCGGGAAGCTGGCTGTCGGCCTTGGCGCTGTTTGCCTACGCCGCCAGTTTTTCTTTTGCCTATGCGCGCCTGCCGGCGGGCAGCGGCGCCTTGCTGCTGTTCGGCGCGGTCCAAGCCACCATGATCGGCCACGGGATCTGGACGGGGGAGCGCTTGCGCAGTCTTCAACTGGCGGGAATGGCGCTGGCATCTGCTGGCCTGGTTGGCCTGCTGCTGCCGGGAATTTCCGCGCCGCCGCTGGGCGCTGCCGCCCTGATGCTGTGCGCGGGCGCGGCATGGGGAATTTATTCGCTGCGGGGCCGTGGCAAGGGTGATCCGGTGCGGGTCACCACCGGAAACTTTGTGCGCGCGGCGCCCATTGCACTGGCATTGAGCTTGCTGATGGCAGGCCACATGGCGGTCGATGCGGCGGGCCTTTTGTATGCGCTGGCCTCGGGCGCCTTGACGTCGGCCATTGGCTACATCATCTGGTACACCGCGCTTCCTGCCTTGAAAGCGACCAGCGCGGCCACGGTGCAGCTGAGTGTTCCGGTGATCGCCGCGCTGGGCGGCGCCGCCTTGCTGGGTGAGCCCATCACCCTGCGCCTGCTTTTGGCCTCCGTGGCTGTTCTGGGCGGTATTGCCCTGGTGATTCTTGAGAAGCAGACCCCCTAAAGAGGGGGAAGCCCTTTCGTCAGCCAGCTGAAAGCCCGTTATCCATAATTAAGAATTCAGTTTTTGGGTCTTATTCGACCCTTTTGCTGCTTTCCAGCCTATCCTGGCATTCCAATTTACGGAGACAAACCGTGTTCAAGTCCCTTCAACTGAGCAAGTCCGACGCCGGTTTTTCGGCCGCCATTACCGACACCGACGAGGCCCAGCTTCCTCCCGGCGACGTGCTGGTGCAGGTCGAATACTCCACCCTCAACTACAAGGACGGCCTGGCCATCACCAACAAGGGGCCGGTGGTGCGCAACTGGCCCATGGTCGCGGGCATTGATGGTGCTGGCACGGTGCTCGAATCGACGCACGAAGGTTGGAAGGCGGGTGACCGTTTTGTGCACAACGGCTGGGGCCTGGGCGAAACGCGATGGGGCCTGATGGCCGAACGCGCGCGTCTGCAGGGCGACTGGCTTGTCAAGCTGCCCACCGCTTTCACCGCACGCCAGGCCATGGCCATAGGCACGGCCGGCTACACCGCCATGCTCAGCGTGCTGGCGCTTGAGCAGCACGGCGTCAAACCCGATGCCGGCGAAGTATTGGTCACAGGCGCCACCGGCGGCGTGGGCAGTGTGGCTGTGGCCTTGCTCGGCAAGCTGGGCTACACCGTGGTGGCGGCCACCGGCAAGGCCAGTGAAGAAGCTTATTTGAAGCAGCTGGGCGCCAGCAGCGTGATGGACCGGGCAGAACTCTCTGCCCCCGGCAAGCCGCTGCAAAAAGAGCGCTGGGCCGCGGTGGTGGACGCCGTGGGTTCGCACACTCTCGCCAATGCCTGCGCGCAGACACGCTACGGCGGCGTGGTCATGGCCTGCGGCTTGGCGCAGGGCGCGGACTTCCCGGTGACGGTGATGCCTTTTATCTTGCGCGGGGTGACCTTGGCGGGCATCGACAGCGTCATGGCGCCGCTGGGCAGGCGCCAGCAGGCCTGGGAGCGGCTGGCCCGCGACCTGGACCCGGCCAAGCTTGAAGCCATGGTGGAGGAGGTGCCCTTGGCCCGTGCGGTTGAAAAGGCGGCCGACTTGATGGCGGGCAAGGTGCGCGGCCGAGTGGTCGTCAAAATCTAGAGACCAGACCCTTTCACCGTTCGCCCTGAGCTTGTCGAAGGGGCGAAGGGCTTCGACAAGCTCAGCCCGAACGGTGGGACGAGTATTCAAAAATACAGGATGCGCAGTTCCCTTTAGAAAAACGGAGACAAGAAATGACCCGGTACGCAGATTTCTACCGCCAGTCCATAGACCAGCCTGAGGCTTTCTGGACCGAGCAGGCCCAGCTGATTGATTGGCACAAGCCCTTTACCCGCGTCTGCAACGACGACAAGCCGCCCTTTGTGCAATGGTTCGAGGGCGGGCAGACCAATTTGTGCCACAACGCGGTCGACAGGCATCTCAAGGACAGGCCCGAGCAGGCTGCGCTGATCTACGTCTCCAGCGAAACCGGTGTCGAAAAAACCTACACCTTCCGCGAGCTGCACCTCGAAGTGCAGCGCATGGCCGCCAGCTTGCTGGCCATGGGCGTCGTCAAGGGCGACCGCGTGCTCATCTACATGCCGATGATCCCCGAGGCGGCCTTTGCCATGCTGGCCTGCGCACGCATAGGCGCCATCCACTGCGTGGTGTTTGGCGGTTTTGCCAGCGGTGCGCTGGCTTCGCGCATTGACGATGCCACGCCGCGCGTGATCATCAGCGCCGACGCCGGCTCGCGCGGCGGCAAAGTCGTGGCCTACAAGCCGCTGCTCGACGAAGCGATTCGCCTGGCCAAACACCAGCCCGAAGCCGTGCTGCTGGTGGACCGCGGCCTGGCGCCCATGCCCATGGTGGCCGGACGCGACCTGCATTGGGAGACCCTGCGCGCCAAATACATGCACGCCCAGGTGCATTGCGAGTGGCTGGATTCTGCCGCCATCAGCTACACCATTTACACCAGCGGCACCACCGGCAAGCCCAAGGGCGTGCAGCGCGACACCGGCGGTTATGCCGTGGCGCTGGCCGCCAGCATGAAGCACATTTTCGACGGCCGCGCCGGCGAAACCTATTTTTCGACCAGCGACATCGGCTGGGTGGTGGGGCACAGCTACATCGTTTACGGCCCGCTGATTGCCGGCATGGCGACCATCATGTACGAAGGCCTGCCCACGCGCGGCATGGACACCCAACCTGATGGCGCCATCTGGTGGAGCCTGGTCGAGAAATACAAGGTGACCGGAATGTTCAGCGCGCCCACCGCCGTGCGCGTGCTTAAAAAGCAGGATCCGGCGCTGCTCAAAAAGCACGACCTCTCCAGCCTGCGCGCCTTCTTCCTGGCCGGCGAGCCGCTGGACGAACCCACGGCGCGCTGGATCAGCGAGGGCCTGAACGTGCCCATCATCGACAACTACTGGCAGACCGAATCGGGCTGGCCCATCATCACCATCGCCAACGGCGTCGAGAAAAAGGACAGTCGCTTCGGCAGCCCCGGCGTGCCCATGTACGGCTACAAGGTCAAGATCCTGCACGAATCCACCGGCGAAGAGCTCACGCAACCCAATGAAAAAGGCGTGGTTGTCATCGAGGGCCCCACGCCACCCGGCTTCATGCAAACCATCTGGAAGGACGATGCCCGCTTCGTCAACACCTACTGGAAGAGCGTGCCCGGCAAGATGGTCTACAGCACTTTTGACTGGGGCATACGCGACGAAGACGGCTACTACTTCATCCTGGGCCGCACCGACGACGTCATCAACGTGGCCGGCCACCGCCTGGGCACGCGCGAGATCGAAGAAAGCATCTCAGGCCACCCGCAAGTGGCAGAAGTCGCGGTGGTAGGCGTGGCCGACCAACTCAAGGGCCAAGTCGCCATGGCCTTTGCCGTGCCCAAGGATGCATCGGTGTTAGCCGACAGCGCGGCAGCTCTCAAGCTCGAGGGCGAAATCATGAAACGCGTGGACGGCGACCTGGGCGCCGTCGCCCGCCCGGCGCGCGTGCATTTTGTGTCAGCGCTGCCCAAGACCCGCAGCGGCAAGATGCTGCGCCGCGCGATTCAGGCCGTGTGCGAGGGCAGGGACGCGGGGGATTTGACGACCATGGATGACCCGGCGGCTTTGCAGCAGATTCGGGACCGGGTGGCGGGGAGGGCTTAAACGGTTCGCACCTTTTTTCCGGTGACCGTGGCGAGGTTGGCGGCCGCAATGGCCGCATCCACCTGGTCTCTGGTGTTCCCAATCATCACCCATGCGTGCGAATCCATGTTCAGGCGCACTGTCCATGACTCCCGCCTGCTTCTACTTTCTTCAATGTGCTTGATATCTATCGACTGAATGGCATGTATGGGCGCCAGTAGTCGCAGGCCAGACATCACCGTGCCATGACGGTTGTTCACCACGATCTCCCGGCGATTGCCTTTCAGAATGACTTGAACGTCAGTTTTCTCGATGATTTCGATGGTGTTGGCAATGCCGAGCGCCCGGCCTGCTTCCAACAGGATATCGAGGGCTGAATCACAGAGGGAAGATATCTGCTTATTCACTGAGTGGATTTCCGCTGGAAATGGACTCGTCCGTTGCGTGCCTTCCAAACGGTCTACCGTTGAAGGTATGCGTGCAGCACTGACACAACGGGGCCATCTTCTCGGGCCCCAGATTTGGATTGACGAGTGCCAGAAGCCCTTGTTCGTTCACATACAAACCGCTGAAGTAGCTTGACTCACCCATGCGAACAAAATCTTTTCTCTCATGTTCATGAAGCGCGACAAGCCAGAAAATCGGCTCCGGCTTGTCCAAACGGCTAATCGCTTCCTTGTGCACCGCGTTCCAGTCTGAGCCGACTTTAGACAGAAGAAATTTGAACAGCGGGGTGTAGTCGAGACCTCGCTTTTGCCTGGCGCTCATGGAGGTGCGTGTTGCCTCAGACCGCGCTTCTTTTTTTGTATTTCTGTCGTGGCGAAATCACCACCAAAGCGGTGGTGCACGCCACGGGCCGTCGTGTTGACTTTGCGGAATAGCGGGTCTTTTTGCATTCTTTGACGGGCGTGCAGTCTATCGTTCCGATGGGTCGGAAGTGTGCATTCCGAATGCCGCTGATTTTATGCATCCACCAATGTCTCATCTTGAGAAAACTTCTCGACACTTTGTTTCGTCCAAGGGTTTCTACCCGGATACCCCCCAATCCTCAGTCGTAGCATGAGTCGCGCAAGGCCTTCGGGTAGTAGCTGACGTATTTCCGGGGGCCTGCCGATCCTGTGATGACAGCGATTCAATACAAGGGGACCCCGATGACAACAAAACTCAATGTGAACGGCCGTGCCGTTTCCGTCAATGCTGAACCCGACACACCCCTCTTGTGGGTGATACGCGATGAGCTGGGCATGACCGGCACCAAGTTCGGCTGTGGCGCTGCCTTGTGCGGCGCCTGCACGGTGCACCTCAACGGCAACCCGGTGCGCTCGTGCCAGACGCCTTTGTCCGCCGCGGCGGGGCAGAAGGTGGCGACGATTGAAAGCCTGTCGCGCAACAACACGCATCCGCTGCAGGTGGCTTGGATCAAGCACGATGTGCCGCAATGCGGCTACTGCCAGTCAGGCCAGCTGATGAGCGCGGCGGCTTTGCTCAAGGGCAACAAGAACCCCAGCGACGCGGACATTGACGCCGCGATGAGCGGCAACATCTGCCGCTGCGGCACCTACCCGCGCATCAAGGCGGCGATCAAGGATGCCGCTTCCACCATGCGCAAAGCCTGAGGAGAACGATGATGAATACGAGCTCACTGGTTTCCCCGAATCGCCGTACCTTCCTCAAGACATCATCCGCCGTCACGGGTGGGTTGATGATGGGTGTCACGCTGGGCTTCTCGACGGCCACGCAGGCGGCGGGCACGCTCTACACGCCGAACGCCTGGGTGCACATCGCCGACGACAACACCATCACCTTGTTGTCCGCCCGTTCCGAGATGGGGCAGGGCGTGTACACCTCCATGCCGATGCTGATCGCCGAGGAACTGAACGTCGACATCCGCAAGATCAAGGTTGCGATCGCGCCGCCGGGCAAGGTGTACACCAATGCCTTGCTGGGCGCGCAGATCACCGGGGGCTCGACCTCGGTGCGCGATGGCTGGGAGAAGCTGCGCATTGCCGGTGCCCAGGTGCGCATGATGTTGATCTCTGCCGCAGCCGCCAAATGGAATGTCGATGCATCGACGCTCAAGGCCGAAAACGGCATGGTCATTGGCCCGAATGGCAAAAAAGCGACCTATGGTTCGCTGGCCGAGGCGGCTTCCAAGTTACCTGTGCCCGAGAAGGTGGCGCTCAAAGACCCGAAAGATTTCACCGTGGTCGGCAAGCCCACAAAGCGGCTGGACACGCCGATGAAGGTCAACGGCACTGCCGAGTTCGGCATCGACGTGAAGCTGCCCGGCATGGTGTACGCCAGCCTGCAGCAATGCCCGGTGATTGGCGGCAAGGTGCTGAGCTTTGACGCGGCCAAAGCCAAAACCATGCCCGGCGTGGTCGACGTGGTGCAGATTCCCGACGGCGTGGCGGTGGTGGCCGACAGCTACTGGCATGCCTACAAGGCGCGACAGGCGCTCACGGTGCAGTGGGACGAAGGCCCGGTCGCGGCCATTGACAACGCCGGCATGCTGGACGGCATACGCAAGGCGGCCGACAGCGGCAAGGTGATTCCCATCGTCGCGCCCAAGGGCGATGCAAGCGGCGCGATGGGTACTGCGGCCAAAACGCTGAAGGCCGAGTACGTGTCGCCGCTGCTGGCCCATGCCACGCTGGAGCCGATGAACTTCACAGCCGACTACAAAAACGGCAAGATCCTGCTGATAGGTCCCACGCAGTTCCAGCAGGGTGCTGAAGGCAGCGTGGCGGCGGCACTGGGCATCAAGCCCGAAGACATCACGCTGAAGACGACTTTCCTGGGCGGCGGTTTCGGCCGGCGGCTGGAACTGGACTTCATCGTGCAGGCGGCGCAAATCTCGAAGGCGGTGGGCAAGCCCGTGAAGCTGCTCTGGAGCCGCGAAGACGACACCACGCACGATTTCTACCGGCCCATGGCGGTGAACCAGCTCTCCGCAGGGCTGGGGCCTGACGGCAAGCCGGTGGCGCTCAAGTTCAAGGTGACTTCGCAGTCCATCACGCAGCGCGCCTTCGGCCTGCCCAAGGACACGCTGGACCCCTTTATGGCCGAGGCGGGCGTGATGCCTTACGACATCCCGAACACCCAGTACGAGCTGGTGATCCACGACACCGGCCTGCGCGCGGGCTACTGGCGCTCAGTGAGCCATGCGCTCAATGCCTTCGCCAACGAAAGTTTTGTGGACGAGATGGCCGCCGCTGCGGGGAAAGACCCGTATGCCTACCGCATGTCGCTGCTCGAAAAGCAGCCGCGCTTTGCCAATGTGCTCAAGCTGGCGGCCGACAAGTCCGGCTGGGGCACGCCGGCGCCGGCCGGCCGCAGCCGCGGCATCGCGCTGATGGAGGGCTACGACACCTATATGGCACAGGTGGCCGAGGTGTCGGTCAAGGACAACCAGGTCACGGTACACAAAATGACGGTGGTGGCCGACCTGGGTCGCATGGTCAACCCCGACACGGTGCAGGCGCAGATCCAGTCCAGCCTTGTCTTCGGCCTCTCGGCGGCGCTGAACAACCAGATCACGCTGGACAAGGGCCGGGTGCAGCAGACCAATTTCGGCGACTACCCGGTGCTGCGCATGCACGAGTCGCCGGTGATGGACATCACCCTCGTGCCCAGCACCGAAAAGCCTGGCGGCATCGGCGAGCCGGCGACGGCGCTGGTGGCGCCGGCGGTGGCCAATGCGGTGTTCGCGGCGACCGGCAAACGGGTGCGCACCTTGCCGCTGAACGACAACCTGGCCAAGGCTTGAGAACAGGGTCAGCCGCAGGGAATTGGCGCCGGGCCGAGGCAGAGATGAGCTTGGACTGCTAGCATCCCTCGCATGGACAACATAGACCTCGAAGTTCTGAAAACCTCCTCGCAGTGGCTGGCCGCCGGCCTGCGCTGCGAGCTGGTCACCGTGCTCAAGACCTGGGGCTCCAGCCCGCGGCCCGAAGGCTCCATGCTGGCGATCTGCGAGGACGGCCGGGTGGTGGGGTCGGTCTCGGGCGGCTGTATTGAAGACGACATGATTGACCGGGCGCGCCGCGAAGGCCTGGACCGCGTGAAACCGGCCATCGTGACCTATGGCGTTTCGGCCGACGAGGCGCGCCGCTTCGGCCTGCCTTGCGGCGGCACCATAGAGCTGGCGCTGGAGCCGCTGTCGGCGGCCAGCCGCGTGGACGAGTTGCTGCAGCGCCTGCAGGCCGGCGAACTGGTGGCGCGCCGGCTTGATTTGCATACGGGCGCCGTCACGCTGGGCACGGCCCAGCCCAGCCAGTCCATGCAGGTGTCCGAAGCCGCGCTGGTGACCTTGCACGGCCCGCGCTGGCGTTTGCTGATCATTGGCGCCGGGCAGCTGTCGCGCTTTGTGGCGCAGATCGCGCAAGGCATGGATTACGCCGTGACGGTGTGCGACCCGCGTGAGGAATACCGTGACAGCTGGCAGGTCGAAGGCGTGGAGCTGGCCACCGGAATGCCCGACGACGTGGTGCAGGCCATGAAGCTGGACGCGCGCTGCGCCGTGATCGCCCTGACGCACGACCCGAAGCTGGACGACCTGGCACTGATGGAGGCGCTGCGCTCGCCTGCTTTCTACGTGGGCGCCATCGGTTCACGCCTGAACAACCAGCGCCGCCGCGAACGGCTGGCCGAGCACTTCGACATGCGCGAAGAAGAACTGGCGAAGCTGCATGGCCCGATTGGGCTTTACATCGGCAGCAAGACGCCGCCAGAGATCGCGATTTCCATCCTGGCCGAACTCACGGCGGTGAAAAACCAGGTGGCCTTGCCGCGTGCCGTGGGAATCGCCGAAGCCAAGGCGCAGGCCGGGCTGGCGCCTACGGGGGAGGTGTGCGAGTTGCCTGTGCCCGCCGGTAAATCCGCCGCCTAAGCGGCCGCGACGTCAAACGCCGCAGGCGGCAAGCCGGCGCGTGAGCGCTCGGCCATGACGGCCCACGCTGCTTCCCATTCCCGCACGCGCGCGGCAAGGTCAAACAGCGGCGCCGCGGCTTTGCCCGCCAGCAGCCTTTGCCGCAACTGCTGCAGCGCCTGCGGGTTGCGCCCCAGTCGCAGGGCTTCTGCGATGTAGGCGGGTGGGCTTTCCATTACACATTGCGGCAAACCGGCCGCGCGGATGATGCTGCCGCCCAGGCGCGAGGCCATGCTGTCGCCCGCGCAACTGAGGGCCGGTACTCCCATGCGCAGCGCGTCTTCCAGGCCCAAGTTGGCGTTGAAGCGCAGGGTGTCGAGGAACAGGTCGGCATGCTTGAGGCAGGCCAGGGACTGGGCGCGCGTGAGGCGGTGGGTGAAGATCAGGCGGCTTTCATGCACACCGGCGGCATTGGCCTCGCGGACCAGGTTGGTGGCGACAGCCAGGCTATAGGCGGGCAGCCACAGAACCGCATCGGGCAGCGAGCGCAGGATTTTCATCCAGGCAGCGAAACTGGCTGGGTCCAGCATCACCGACGGCACAGTGGCGCACAGCACCAAGGCGTCGGCCGGCAGGCCCGCGCGCTCGCGGTTGTCCCAGCCTTCTTCGGGCGCTTCGTCATGGGCCGCCAGCCAGCAGGTATGCGGCAGGCGCACAACGGCGCCGTAGGGCGCCAGGTCAAGTCCGTCAGGGTGCACAAAGCGGTCGGACATGTTGTAGTCGCAGGGTCGCGGCGGGTTGTGGCGGTGCCAGGTGAGCTGGCGCAACTGCACGGGCGCCACGCGCAGCTCCGGTATTTCAGGCCGGCACCAGGCGGTGTCGAAAGTCATGTCGACAAATACGTCGAGCTGGTCAAGGCGCATGCGCCCGGCGGCTTCGACGTCGGACATGTGGGCGATTTCGGTGACGCTGGTGGCATGCGGCTTGAGCATCTCGCCGTGTTCGAGTTCGGGGTGCCGCGTGGGCGAGTAGATGTGAATCGAAAAGCGGCTGCCGTCGTGCAGCGCGAGCTGGCGCTTGAGCGCGTGGGCATGACGCTCGTCACGCAGGCTTTGCACGGCCATGCCGACCTGGATGCGCTCGTCGCGCCGGCCGATCCGCGTGGCGCGCCGCGCGAAGGGGGGCAGGGCGGCCTTCAGGCTTTCGCTGATTTTGGCGACCGAAATCCGGCGCATCTGCGCGAGCTCGTTCTCGTCCATGTCCAGCATGAGGCCGTAGAACTGCGCGTCGCGCCAGTCGCGGTGCCGGCCTGTGCGCAAGGCCTCAGCCAGCATCTCGCGCAGCGTGGCCGTGAGGCGTTCGTTGCCCTGCCAGTCGCACAGCGTCATGGCCTCAAAAGCCTGGCCGCAGTAAAGCTGCCGGGCGTCGGGGAGTTCGCCTTGTTGCAGGCGCAGCTTGTGGTCCAGGTAGGCCGGCGCGATGGCGCGGCCCAGGAAGTCACGGAAGTAGGCCAGCGTAGGGGCGTCAAAACGCAGGCTGGCCTCGCGGGATTTGTCGAAGTCGCCGTTAAAGGCCAGCACCGCCGCGCCGCGTATGCGGATGTCCAGGTCTTGGGGGAAACGCAGGGCCGCCGCCTCAAGCACGGCCAGCGCCTCGGTGTAGCGCCTGGCTCCGCAGAGGTAGTCACTGAGGTTGACGTGGTAGGGCGCGTGGCCGGGGTCCTGCGCCAGGCACTTGCGGGCGCAGTCGAGCGCGGCATCCCATTGGCCTTGCGCGGCGGCCATCAGCCCGACGTTGTTGAGGGCGCGCGCGTGCGCGGGGTCCAGGGTCAGCGCGCGCTGGTAGGCCATTCCGGCGCGAGCCAGGTCGCCGCAGCTTTCGGCGGCGATGGCCAGGTTGGCCGCGCCGTCCGCAGTCTGCAGCAGTTCGGCTTCCACCGAGAGCAAGGCCTTGTATGCGGCCACAGGCCTGGAGAGCATTGACAGCAAGGTAGCGCAGGCCGAGGCGGCGTTGACGTCGCCGGGCGCCAGCGCAACGGCCTGTTCAAAGGCGATCAGGGCCTGCTCGAGCCGGCCCTCGGCGTGGAGCTGCGCGCCGCGCAGCATCCAGCCTGGGCTGTCCTGCGGCGATGCGGCTTGGGCCGCGCTCTGGAGCGTGTTGTGCATAGCCCGGATTATGTGGCAGCGACCTCGGTTAAATGGATATCAAAGAGATAATCGGCGCAGCATGAACGCTCTCGCCACGGCTTCCCCTTCGCCCGCATCCGCACCGCCTTCCACGCTGCATCTGTTGGGCCGTTTCAGCGAGGCCTATACCGGCGCTGAACGTGAGCTGCTGGATATACGCCGCCTGCTGGAGGGCCGGCGGCCAGTGAAGCTCTGGTCGGACGTGCCGCCGCATCCCAGCTATGCGGGACAGGGCATCGCGACCATACAGCCTTTTGCCCAGCAGTTCCCCCGGGGCGGCACGCTGCTGATCGCCGGTGTGCACATGCGGCCTGGTATCTGGCTCAAGTACGCCGGCTTCGGGAAAATCATCCTGTTCTACAACCTGGCCAACCATGCGCAGCTGTTTGCCGCGATGGAAGCCCTGCGCGACAGCACGGGCCTGGACCCGGAGCTGGTGTTTGTCTCCAAGATGCTGCAGCTCAGTGTGGGCCTGCCCGGGCGCATCGCGCGCAGCCTGATGGACCTGCAGCCCTTCCTGGCGGTGGCTGATGAGCGCTTCGCGCAAGCCGCCGCAACGGGCGCGAACCGGCCTTTTACCGTGGGCCGCGTGAGCCGTGATGCGCCCGACAAGCACCACGCTGAAGACCCTGCGCTGTACCGCATGCTGGCCAGCCGCGGCCTGAAGGTTCGCATCATGGGTGGGACCTGCATGGCGGCCGCGCTGGAAGGGGTCGAAGGGGTTGAGCTGCTCCCTGCCGGCGCCGAAAGCACGGCCGATTTTTACCGATCACTCGATGCATTCTTCTATCGCACCGGTGCTTCCACAGAAGCCTACGGCCGGGTGGTGGTGGAGGCCATGGCCGCCGGCTTGCCGGTGGTGGCCCATGCGCGCGGCGGTTATGCCGAAGTCATGGTGCACGAAGTGTCAGGCCTGCTGGTCCAGTCCCAGGAAGAGGCGTATGACGCGGTGATACGGCTGGCGGCAGATGCCGGGCTATGCCGGCGGATGGGCGAGGCGGGCAGGGAGCAGGCGCTGGCCGTGCATGGCCCGGAGGCCACGCAGCGGGAGATCGCTTTCTACCTGTGAGCGATCTCGGGTTCTTAGGGGGCCTGGAAGATGGCCGAGCCGGAATACGAACCCGCTGGTGATAGCGATCCGGTGTAAATCAGCCCGGCGCGGTTGGCGTTCGGGCCGGTGAACATGCCTTTGACGGCGCCGCTGCCACTGGCAAAGCTGGAGCTGGAGAAGTAAACAAAGTTTTCCACCACGTTGCCGAAGGAGGTGTTGATGTTCACGCTGAGCATGGGGCCGCCGATCTGGACCGGGTCGAAATTGACCGAGAAGGTCGCACTGTTCAGCGTTCCGCTGGTGCCGGTGTAAGACGTGGGCGCCGAGCCGCCAATCAGGGTGTAGCTGGCAATGCCGACGGTGGTGGGCAGGACCGGTGTGGCCTGGCCGACGATGTAGTGCAACTGGGCGAGGCTGGTGGCGCCATTCTTGGTGGCGCTGGCCCAATTGCCCCAGCCGATGAAGTCGTTGGTCGCCATCGAGCCGAAGGAGCCGGCCGCGGTGTTGATGGTGGGTTTGAAGACATAGCCGCTGGCCTCAAACTCGCTGACCTTGCCGGTGTCCATCACAACGGAGGCGGAGGCCACCGGGCCGGCGAAGTTGCCGTTGGGGTCGGAAGTGACCGGCGGCAGGTGGTAGTGGGTGACGGCCGTCAGGTTGGTGAAGGTGCCGGTGTTGGGACTGGTCGTGGGTGGAACAGGCCCGTCGGCTTTGATCAGGTCGGCTTTACCGTTGTCATCGACCTTGTCGCCCACGGTGATCGGGTCGCGTTCGGGTGCGGGCGTTGGCACATTGGCCCGCACATTGGTGCGCACGGGCGCGTCGGTGCTGTTGATGACCCGCACCGATTCACCGGCTGTCAGGCCCACGCAGCCGCCGGCATTGCAGACCACAATGGCGTCCAGCTCCGTCGTGACACCCAGGGAGCCATCGGGGTTGTAGCCGACATTGAAGCCGGAGCCACGTATGCCAATCGTGGCCGTGGTGGTCGTGACCTTGTAGTTGTCGTGGTTGCGTTTGCCGATCAGGCCGGTGATGGCCCGCATGCTGCCGCGCAGCAGGTCGACCAGGAAGCGATCTTCCTTGGGATCGGCCTTGTCGACATAGTTGGCGACCTTGAACTCGGTATTTGGCTGCAGCGACACCAGGCCGCCGTCGCTGAACCGGACTTGAGCGCGTCCGGTGGCGCCGGTCAGGATGGCTTGGCCGCTTTCGATGTCCTTGCCCTTGACCAGTGCGGTGGTGCCGCCATCCGCACGGCGAACGTTGACATCGCCGGCGATGAACTGGGCCACACCCGCGGAAGGTGCGGCGCAGACCTGCAAGGGATAAATGGCGGCCAACGCCATGACCAGGACGGTTTGTTGGAGCTTGATGTGCGGTGTCATGGTGGGTTCTCCGAATCTTTCAAATAGTTTGCACTGGGCGGGTATGCGCTAAGGCCTTGCCCTGCTCAAAGGGGCGGCCTCAGGACCAGGTTGATCTGCTGGAAAATCGCCGCTCCGGAAACTGTGCCTGCGGAAGGGCCGGCGCCGGTTACCGACGGCGCGCTGTAGACCAGCGCGGCGCGGCTGGCGTTGTTGCCGGTGAAAAAGCCTGTGACGTTGGTGCCCGAAGTGTTGGTAATCTTCGAGTTGTTGATGTCCACATTGCTGCTGATGCCGTAGTCGTTGCCGCCGAAGCGCGTGGTGAGATCCAGGCTGCCGTAGCCCTGGCCTGGGCTGTAGGCGCCAAAGTTGGCGATCAATGAGCCGCTGACAAGCTGACCCGCGCCCAGCAAGCTGGAGAAGGCGGTGCCACCGGCAAGCTGGTAGGTGCCTTGCATGTTGTCGGCCGGCATTTGCGCGGTTGGTGTCGGCCGGCCCATCACGAAGTGAACGGACTCGATCGCCGCGGGTGAGCCGTCCACGATCTTTTGCCCCGTCACCCAGCTGCCCCAGCCGACGAAGTCTGCGTCGGAGGGCACGCCCAACGCGCCTTTTTCCATCGTGGTGAGGCCGGGCGTACTGCGGAACTGGGTCCGGACGTTGCGGCTGTCGAGGCTGTCAAAGTCGATGGGTTTGCCGCTGAGAAAGCTGGTCAGCACGGCGGTACCGGCCTCGGGGTAATAGCTTTCGACCACCGAGTTGGTCGTGCTGCTGTCTGTGAAGGCTACCGCCGCGGCAAGGTCAGTGAACACCTGTTTGACGGGTGCTGGCGTGATGGACGGAACAATGGCGGGCTTTCCGTCGGCGGTGGTCTGGTTGCCCACCACGACAGCGTCCTGTGCGGGCGGTGGTGTAGGCACGTTGGCGCGCACGTTGGTGCGCTGGGGCGCCTCGGAACTGTTGATGACCCGCACGGATTCGCCGGCCGTGAGGCCCACGCAGCCGCCGGCATTGCAGACCTCGATGGCATCAAGTTCCGTCGTGATGCCCAGGGAACCATCGGGGTTGTAGCCCACGCTGAAGCCGGAGCCGCGTATGCCTATGGTGGCGGTAGTGGTGGTGACCTTGTAGTTTTCGCGGTTGCGCTTGCCGATCAGGCCGGTGATGGCCCGCATGCTTCCACGCAACAGGTCGACCAGAAAGCGGTCCTGCTTGGGATCGGCCTCGTCGACATAGTTGGCGATCTTGAAATCGGTGTTGGGCTGCAGGGACACCAGGCCGCCATCTGAAAAACGCACCTGCGCGCGGCCGCCGTTACCCGTCAGTATGGATTCGCCGCTTTCAAGCGGCTTGCCCTTGGTCAGCGCCTCGGTCTTGCCGTTCGCGCGCAGCACGTTGACGTCACCGGCTATGAACTGGGCCACACCGGCCGAGCCCGCGGCGAAGGACTGCACCGGAAAGGCCGCTGCAACCACGACCGACAGGGCGGCACGTTTGAGGGGGAGTTCCCGAATGGTTTTCATGGGGCCGTCAGTGAGGATGTTCAGTTGAAACCGCGTCTTCAGAAGTCACGGCGTACGGTCACCGAGAGCAAGCTGCGCTTGTAGTCGGAAATCGCGACGTTGGATTTCACCGAGGTCAGGGCCAGCTGGGGCGTGACGCGCCACAGTTTGGCGGGCACCCAGTTCAAACCCATGTTCAGGTTCCACTGCTTGTCATGGCGCGTGACGAGAAAGAGCGGGTCGGCGCCGCCGTATTTGCGGTCTTCGTAGGCCAGGCTGCCGAACAGCGCCAGCGTGTCCGAGAGGGTTTTCTGAATGCCGGTGCGCAGGCCCACAAGGTCGTGGCCCAGTTGCGGCACGCCGGCGGCGCGCTCTTTTTCTGTCCCGACATAGCCGCCGCCAAAGACAACGATGTTGCTGTCGCGGAAGGCGTGGGCGTAGGAAGTCCCGATCACGGTGCGGGTCGCGTCGCGCAGCGACTGGCCGGGGTAGCTCAGGTCGCCCCACTGGATGTAGGTGCTCCACTGGCGAAAGCCGTCGATGCGGTAAGTCCATTCGCCGACCAGGCCTTGCTGGTCGCGGGCGCGCGAGCCGGCAACGGTGTAGGTGCCGGCCTGCACCACGCCTGAGAACTCGTGTTTGTCGTAGCGATAGCTGGCGCCGAAATTGACGTCGACCTGGCCGGTGTTGAAGTCGTTGTACTTGCTGTTGACACGCGCGTTGCCGTAGACGTTGCCGATCAGCGACCAGCGCGGGTCCACCACGTAGCGGGCCGACAGCCCGCCGCCCAGGCTCATGAAGGCATCCTTGGTTTCGACGCCGGCGGGGTTCAGCGTGAAGATCAGGCCGCCGAAAGCGGGCACGGCCACATTCGGGTTGCCGGGGCCGCTGTTGATGTTGGTGTCGTAGCCGATGCTGGCTTCCAGGAAAGGCTTGACCGACGAGCGAGCGGCTTCTTCGGTCCGGTCTATGGCTTGCAGGAACTGGTCGATGGTGGCGGCGGCTTCGGCCGGGATGTTGTCCTGCTTGGTTTCCAGCAGCACTTGCCGGGAGGCCTTGGTATCACCAACGGAGAACAGTGCGCGGCCGAGTTCGGCGCGTGCCCGTGAATTGCTGGGCTGCACGGCAAGCACACGCTCGAGGGCGAATACCGCGCGGGTGTACTGGCCGGTCTCGTTGGCGGCGATACCCAGCACGGTGTCGAAATCGGGGTCACCCGCTCGTGAAGCCTCTTGCGGCTCCAACAGGTCAAACGCTTTTTGCGCCTGGCTATGGTCCAGCAGACCACGCGCTTCGGTGACCAGTGCATCGACCTCCGCATAGGCCAGGCTGCTGGCCAGGCTCGCAATAAGGACAATCACCCCGCCCGAGAAAAGTTTGTGTTTTGAATACATAAGTATTATTTTATAAAGATCCCGGGTAACAACCCGTAAGCAACAAAAGTTTTATATCACGGAGGCGTGGCTTCAAGGGTTTTATTACACCTGCCACAGAGGGCGGAAGTGCGGCGCGGCAACACCTTTTCAGGGCTTTGGCACTGTCTTGGTGATATTCACCAGTTTCAGGCGCGAGGCAAGGGTAATTACGGGGTGGGACCTCTCGATTTGGATGAATAATATTAGTCATTGCTTATATTAAGAAGAAGTCACTAGGAGCCGCGATGGACGAGATGATTCAGGCCAGTGCCCAGGTTGAACGGGGCCGGGTGTTTGAACTGGCAGCCGAGTTGTTTGCCGTGCTGGCAACGCCCATGCGCTTGCGGGTGCTGAGCGCGTTGTGCGAACGCGAAAAATCCGTCAACGAACTGCTGGCTGAGATTGACACCACCCAGCCCAATCTCTCGCAGCACCTGGCCGTGCTGTACCGCACCGGCGTGCTGGCCAAACGCCGGGAAGGCACCCAGGTGATCTACCGGGTGCAAAGCGAAAAAGCCGTGGCGCTGTGCCGCAGCGTCTGCACCCAGATCGCCATCGAACTGGACGAGCCGGGTGCGTTGCCGCCGGAACAAAGCCTGTCGCCGCGTCCCGGCATGCACGACGCCTGAACCGAAAGACGCCATCCATGTTGAACCGATTCCTGCAGCGCGCGCCTGAAAACTTCCTCACGCGCGAACAAATTCAAGATGTGCGGGCGGGGCGCCGTGGCTTTCTGGCCGGCGCTTTCGCTGCCGCGGCCGCCGGAGCCATGGCCGCCGGCTCAGCCGCGGCGCAAGGTGCCGCGAACGTCGCTGATGGCGAGCCCGAAATCCTGACCCTTCCACCGCACAGCAAGGGCCTGGGCCAGCCGGTGGCTGCCCGCGCCTACGGCCTGCCCAGCGAATTCGAGAAAAACCTGCAGCGCCGTGAAAGCCCCGGCCTGACACGCGTCGGCCAGGCCAGTGTGAGCTTTTGTCCTTTGCAGGGCCTGTTCGGCATCATCACGCCCAGCGGCCTGCACTTTGAGCGCCATCACCAGGGCTGGTGGGACATAGATCCTTCCAAACACCGCCTGATGCTCAACGGCTCAGACGAGGCCATGCTCAAGCGGCCCATGGTCTTCAACATGGACGAGTTGATGCGCCTGCCCAGTGTGAGCCGCATGCACTTCATCGAGTGCGGCGCCAACACCGGCATGGAGTGGGGCAATGCCGCCGTGCCGACGGTGCAATACACCCACGGCATGCTGAGCTGCAGCGAATTCACCGGCGTGCCGCTGCGCACCCTGCTGGAACTCTGCGGCGCCGATCTCAAGCGCGCCAAATTCATCCTGGCTGAAGGCGCCGACGGTTCAGGTATGACGCGCACCATTCCCATGAGCCTGGTGATGAGCGGCGAGGTGCTGGTCGCCTACGGGCAGAACGGCGAAATGCTGCGGCCTGAAAACGGCTACCCGCTGCGGCTCATCGTGCCTGGCGTGCAAGGCGTGAGCTGGGTCAAGTACCTGCGCCGTATCGAAGTGGGCGACATGCCCTATGGCACCAAGGACGAGTCCATCCACTACGTGGACCTGCAGCCCAGCGGCCTGCACCGGCAGTACACCAGCATCCAGGAGGTCAAAAGCGTGGTCACCTCGCCCAGCGGCGGCCAGGTGCTGTTGCAAAAAGGTTTCCACAACCTCACGGGCCTGGCCTGGAGCGGACGCGGCAAGATACGCCGTGTCGATGTGTCGGTGGACGGCGGGCGCAACTGGATGCAGGCGCGGCTGGAGGGGCCGGTGCTGGCCAAGTGCCTCACGCGTTTCAATGCCGATTTCGTCTGGGACGGCAAGCCGGCGATTTTCCAGAGCCGCGCCGTGGACGAGACCGGGCAGATCCAGCCGACCTACGGCGAGCTGCGCAAGGTGCGCGCCTCGCGCAGCATCTACCACAACAACGCCATCCAGTCATGGTCACTGGAAGAAAACGGCGAGGTGAAAAATGTCCAGGTTTAACTACGCTCCCTGCGCGTTGCTGCTGCTTGCGGGGCTGTGCACGCCGTTGACGGGCTTTGCGCAGGCGCAGACCCCGGCGGCCATCCGCCAAGCGGCGCTGGCCAACATCGGCCGCACCGCCACGCCCGCCGAGGTCAAGGCCTGGGACATCGATGTGCGCCCCGATTTCAAGGGCCTGCCCAAAGGCCAGGGTTCGGTTCGCCAGGGCGAGGTGCTCTGGGAGGCGCAGTGCGCCTCCTGCCATGGCAGTTTCGCCGAGTCTTCCGAAGTGTTCACGCCGATTGCCGGCGGCACCACGGCGCAGGACGTCAAGAGCGGCCGGGTCGACGGCCTGATGCCGGGCGCCAACCAGCCCAACCGCACCACGCTGATGAAGGTGTCCACGCTGTCGACCCTGTGGGATTACATCAACCGCGCCATGCCCTGGACCGCGCCCAAGACGCTGACCCCCGACGAGGTCTATGCCGCGACGGCCTACATCCTGTTCCTGGGCAATGTGCTGCCGGAGGATTTCACGCTGTCCGATGCCAATATCCGCGAGGTGCAGGGCCGCCTGCCGAATCGCAACGGCATGACCACCGCGCATGCGATGTGGCCTGGCAAGGAACTGGGCGGCACGGCAAAGCCCGATGTACAAGGCTCGAACTGCATGGTGAACTGCAAGGCCGAAGTGGTGATCAAAAGCTTTTTGCCCGACTACGCGCGCAACGCCCACGGCAACCTGGCCGAGCAGTCCCGCCTGGTCGGCGAAAGCCGCGGGGTGGACACGACACGCCCGGCTGCGGCAGCGGGGGCTCAATCCGGCGTCGCCGCGGTTCAAGCGGAACGTGCGCCCGCCACTGCCGTGCCCGCAGCGGTCATGGTGAAAACGGCGGCCACCGGTGCCGCGTCCGTGATGCCGCTGTTGCAGAAAAATGCCTGCGTGGCCTGCCACGGCATGGACAACAAACTGGTGGGGCCGTCGTTCAAGGATATAGCCAACAAATATAAGGACCGCGCCGACGCGGTGAATTACCTCTCGGGCAAAATCAAGGCAGGCGGGCAGGGCGCCTGGGGTGCGATCCCCATGCCGCCGCAGGCTTTGAGCGCGGCGGAGTCGGCCCAGATTTCCCAATGGCTGGCGCAAGGCGCGGCGAAGTAAGGCGCGCCGGCGGATGGCATTTTTTTAAGGCATGCTTGGGAGAAATACCCTCTCAGGCTTTTGAGGTTTTGGTGTCCAATTGGTCCCAAGTTTTTAAGACATTCAAGTTATATAAAGAGGAGTTCAATCATGGAACGTCGTGATTTTTTGGCCAGCGGTTCCGGCGCTACGGCGCTGGCACTGGCCGCCGCTTCCGGCCTGAGCCCGGCCTACGCGCAAAACGCGCCGGGCTGGAACAAAGCCGCTTTTGAGAGCAAGTCCCTGGCCGACGCGGCCAAGGCCATGGGCGCCACCAGCGCGCCGGTCGAAAGCAAGGACCTGCTGCTGCAGGCGCCCGAGATTGCCGAAAACGGCAACGTGGTGCGTGTGGGCGCCCAGAGCAATATCGCAGGCACCACGCAGATTGCCCTTGTCGTTGAAAAGAACCCCAGCGCGCTGGCCGCCATGTTCGACATCCCGGCCGGCACCGACGCCAATGTTTCCACCAACCTCAAGATGGGCCAGTCCTCCAATGTCTATGCGCTGGCCAAGGCCGGCGACAAATACTTCTATGCGGTGAAGGAAGTGAAAGTCACTTTGGGCGGTTGCGGCGGTTAATTCCGTTCGGCATCCCCGTCACAACCCCAGCTTGAAATCAGGAGAAAAAAATGTCAGACCCCATGCGGATCCGGGCACAGGCCCAAGGCGATAAAACCACGGTGCGCGTGCTCGTGAGCCATGAAATGGAAAGCGGCCAGCGCAAGGACGCCGCCGGCAAGACTGTGCCGGCCTGGTTTATCCAGAACATCAATGCCACCTGGAACGGCAAGACTGTCATGAGCGCCCAGTGGGGCACGGCCGTGTCCAAAAATCCTTTTGTGCAGTTCAGTTTCAAGGGCGGCAAGGCTGGCGACAAGATCGCAGTCAGCTGGACCGACAATCACGGCGACAAGCGGACCGACGAAGCTGTCATATCCTGATTGGCTGGCGGTTCTTGCGCCGCGGCCCCGGCCGTCCACAACAATTTTTGAGGAGACCACGATGAAATTGAGCCTGTTTGGGCTGGCGGCCCTGGCCGCCGCAACCGTCTTGCCACTGCCGGCGGCGGCGCAGAAAAGCACGGCCGAGGGCATTGCCGAATACCGCGCCATGCTGGCCGACGGCAACCCTGCCGAGCTGTATGAAGCCAAGGGCGAGGCCCTCTGGAAACAGGCGCGCGGCCCCAAAAACGCCTCGCTTGAGAAATGCGACCTTGGCAAGGGCCCGGGCGTGGTTAAAGGCGCTTTTGTCGAGTTGCCGCGTTTCTTTGCCGACACCCAGCGCGTGCAGGACCTGGAGTCGCGCCTGCTGACCTGCATGGAACAGCAGCAGGGCTTCAGCGCCGCCGAGATCGCCAAGACCCCCTTCGGCGCGGGTGAGCAGAAATCGATCGAATCACTGGTGGCTTACATCTCGGCCGAGTCGCGCGACATGGCCTTCAACGTACCCCAGTCGCATGCCAAGGAAAAGCTGATGTATGAAGTGGGCAAGAAGGTGTTTTACCTTCGCGGCGGCCCCTACGACTTTTCCTGCGCATCCTGCCACGGCGAGGACAACAAGCGCGTTCGCCTGCAAGACCTGCCCAACCTGACCAAGCAACCCGGCGCCGGCAACGGCTTTGGCGCCTGGCCGGCTTACCGCGTTTCCAGCGGCGACCTGTGGAGCATGCAGCGCCGCCTGAACGACTGCTACCGGCAGCAACGCTTCCCCTTCCCGGGCTATGCATCCGATGCCACCATCGCCCTGGGCGTGTACATGGGTGTCAACAGCAAGGGCGGCGTTTCGATCGCGCCCGCCTTGAAGCGTTAAACCGCCAATCCGGAATCGGGAACCCATATGAACAAGTCATACACACAAACAGCGCTGTCCGCAGCGGGCCTGGCTTTTGCCGCATTCTTCCTGTCCAGCTGCGCCACCGCGCCCACGGCCCAGCAGGTCGACGAAGCAACGCAGCAAGTGCTCAAGAGCTCCTTCCGCGAGCAGGGCATCGCCAAGCTGGACCGGCTGGCGACGGACGCCTCCAACCAGGCCTGCTCGGAAGCGGCCGGCAAGCCGCTGGACGAGAAACTCGCCAAGTCGATTGAAGAGGCCAACCTGCAGACTGTGAAACCGCCGTCCGACGGCAAGTACCTCGGCAACTGGAGTGAAGGCGAAAAAATCGCGCAGAACGGCCGCGGCCTGACCTGGAGCGACAAACCCGGCGAGGCCAACGGCGGCAGCTGCTACAACTGCCACCAGATCAGCAAGGCAGAGCTGTCCTTCGGCTCCATTGGCCCCAGTCTCTACAACTATGGCAAGCTGCGCGGCGTGAGCAATCCCGCTGCGCCCGAGAGCAAGCCCATCGTCGACTACACCTGGGGCAAGCTGTGGAACGCCAAGGCCTACAACGCCTGTTCCGACATGCCGCGGTTCGGCCACGCGTCCATCCTGAACGAGCAGCAGATTCGCGACGTGATGGCGCTGCTGCTGGATCCGAACTCTCCCGTCAATAAATAAGCCTCGCTTCCCGGCTGCCTCCGTCAAGGGACGCAGCCGGCTCGCGATGACCGCAAACTGAAAACATGCCTGGCGCGCCGGGCAGGATGCCTAACGCCATGAACCTTTCCCGCCGTGAGTTCGCAAGTGTCATGGCGGCCGCCCTGGCCGCCGGTTTCCCCCTGCAACGCGAGGCGGGTGCGGCCCAGGCTGCCGGCCTGTACGAGCTGCCGCGCAGTGGCAATGTGCACCTGCTGCATATGACGGACTGCCATGCCCAGCTGCTGCCGATTTATTTCCGCGAGCCCTCCGTCAACCTGGGTGTGGGCGCCATGCGCGGTCAGGCGCCGCACCTGGTGGGCGAGCACCTGCTCAAGGCGGCCAGCCTCAAGTCAGGTACGCCCGAAGCCCATGCGCTGACCTACCTCGACTTCGAGCGGGCCGCGCGCCAGTACGGCAAGGTGGGCGGTTTTGCCCATCTGGCGACGCTGGTCAAACAGCTCAAGGCCGAGCGCCCGGGCGCTTTGCTGCTGGACGGCGGCGACACCTGGCAGGGCAGCGCCACTTCGCTCTGGACGCAGGGCCAAGATATGGTCGATGCGGCCAAGTTGCTGGGCGTGGACGTGATGACCGGCCACTGGGACTTCACCTACGGCGAAGAGCGCATCAAGAAAATCGTCGAGCAGGACTTCGCCGGCAAGGTCGACTTCGTCGCGCAGAACGTCAAGACCAGCGACTTCGGCGACCCGGTCTTCAAGCCCTATGTGATCAAGGAAATGAACGGGGTGCCGGTCGCTATCGTTGGCCAGGCCTTTCCCTATACGCCGATCGCCAATCCAGGCTGGCTCACGCCGAACTGGACGTTCGGCATCCGCGAAAGCGAGATGCAGGAAACCGTTAACGAGGCGCGTGCCAAGGGCGCGCAGGCTGTGGTGCTACTGAGCCATAACGGCATGGACGTGGACCTCAAGATGGCCTCGCGCGTGACCGGCATCGACGCGATTTTGGGCGGCCATACCCATGACGGCGTGCCGGTGCCCGTCATCGTCAAGAATCCCGGCGGCCAGACCATCGTGACCAATGCCGGCAGCAACGGAAAATTCCTGGGCGTGCTCGACCTCGACGTCAAGGGCGGCAAGGTGGCCGGCTTCAGCTATCGCCTGATGCCGGTGTTCGCCAACCTTTTGCCTGCCGATGCGGCCATGAACGAGCTGATCGCGAAGGTGAGGGCGCCTTACAGCGCGAGGCTCGATGAAAAGCTCGCGATAACGGAAGGCACGCTGTACCGCCGCGGCAATTTCAACGGCAGCTTCGACCAGCTCATCCTCGACGCGCTGATGAAAGTGCGCGGGGCGGAGATCGCTTTCTCGCCCGGGTTCCGCTGGGGCACCTCGCTGCTGCCCGGCCAGGCCATCACGCGCGAGCATGTGATGGACCAGACCGCCATCAGCTATCCCTGGACCACGCTGACCGACATGCGCGGCGACATGATCAAAACGATTCTTGAAGACGTGGGCGACAACCTGTTCAACCCCGACCCGTATTACCAGCAGGGCGGCGACATGGTGCGTGTGGGCGGCCTCACCTACACCTGCGAGCCCGGCGCAAAAATGGGTGAGCGCATTCAGGACATGCGCCTGGGCGGCAAGCTCATCGAGGCAGGCAAGACCTACAAGGTGGCCGGCTGGGCGCCGGTGGCCGAAGCCAGCAAGAATGCCGGCCCGCCGGTCTGGGAAGTGGTGGAGAGCTACCTCAAGGCGCAAAAAGTGATCAAACCCGTCAAGCCCAACACACCAAAACTGCTGGGTGTCGCCGGCGACCCGGGCCTTGCCGCCTGAGTTTTTGCCCCAATCTGTCAAACAACTGTCATTCAGCTCGATCAAATCAATCAGCTGTCAATGCCCGGCGTGTGAGGGCAGGTGAGTGTGTGTGAGGACGTGTGGAGCCAGGTGAGGGCAGGTAAAAAGACGCTCCATTCGAGATACGCATAACCACGGTCTTTCCGCTGTCACAGTTCGGTGGCACAATCTGGCTTGTTTCTGAAGGCCCTTCCTGCCACAGTCGCATCCGCTAATCGGTCCAGCCGTGTTGCGGAAGGTTAATCAACCAGCCATATCCTGTTGTGGCCAGCTAATGTTTCCTCAAGGGAAACGGAGGTCAGCGTAATGAGTTCCAACCCGACGGCATCGTCCGTCTATGCAGCCTATCAAGGCAACACTTATCTCTTCGGCGGCAATGCGCCCTATGTCGAAGAGATGTACGAAAACTACCTCGCCAACCCTGGCAGCGTGCCCGACAACTGGCGCGAGTATTTCGACGCACTCCAGCACGTTCCCGCCGTAGACGGCAGCAATGCCAAGGACGTTCCGCACCTGCCGGTCGTCAATGCCTTCGCCGAGCGCGCCAAACAGGGCCAGACCAAGGTCGTCGTGGCCAGCGGCGCCGATTCCGAAATGGGCCGCAAGCGCACGGCCGTCCAGCAGCTGATCGCCGCCTACCGCAACGTCGGCGCACGCTGGGCCGACCTGGATCCTCTCAAGCGCGCCGAGCGCGACAAGATTCCCGAACTGGAGCCTTCGTTTTACGGTTTCAGCGATGCCGACCAGGAAACCGTGTTCAACACCAGCAACACTTTCTTCGGCAAAGACAGCATGAGCCTGCGCGAGCTCATGAACGCGCTGCGCGAAACCTATTGCGGCACGATTGGCGCCGAATACATGTACGCCACCGACCAGAACCACAAGCGCTGGTGGCAGCAAAAGCTCGAATCGATTCGCAGCAAGCCCAATTTCACCAAGGAAAAGAAGCTTCACATCCTGGATCGCCTGACGGCGGCCGAAGGCCTGGAGCGTTTCCTCCATACCAAGTATGTCGGCCAGAAGCGCTTCTCGCTCGAAGGCGGCGAAAGCTTCATCGCCAGCATGGACGAACTGATCCAGCAGGGCGGCATCAAGGGCGTGCAGGAAATCGTGATCGGCATGGCCCACCGGGGCCGTCTCAACGTGCTGGTCAATTCCCTGGGCAAGGTCCCGGCCGACCTGTTCGCTGAGTTCGACCATACCGCCCCCGAAGACCTGCCCAGTGGCGATGTCAAATACCACCAGGGTTTCAGCTCTGACGTGACCACGCCCGGCGGCCCAGTGCACCTGACGCTGGCCTTCAATCCCTCGCACCTGGAAATCGTCAACCCTGTGGTTGAAGGCTCGGTGCGCGCCCGCATGGACCGCCGTGCCGACCCGGAAGGCAAGCAGGTTCTGCCGGTGCTGGTGCACGGCGACGCCGCTTTCGCGGGTCAGGGCGTCGTCATGGAAACGCTGGCGCTGGCCGAAACCCGTGGTTATTTCACGGGTGGCACGGTGCACATCGTGATCAACAATCAGATCGGCTTTACCACTAGCGACCCGCGCGACAGTCGCTCGACCCTGTATTGCTCCGACGTCGTCAAGATGATTGAGGCACCGGTGCTGCACGTCAACGGCGATGATCCCGAAGCGGTCGTGCTGGCCACGCAGCTCGCGCTCGAATACCGCATGGAGTTCCACAAGGATGTCGTGGTCGACATCATCTGCTTCCGCAAACTTGGCCACAACGAGCAGGATACGCCCGCGCTGACCCAGCCGCTGATGTACAAAAAGATCGCGCAGCACCCCGGTACGCGCCGCCTGTACGCCGACAAGCTCGCCGCGCAGGGCATGGGCGACACGCTGGGCGACGACCTGGTCAAGGCCACGCGCGCCGCACTGGACGCCGGCAAAAGCACTTTCGACCCCGTCCTCACCAACTTCAAGAGCAAGTACGCGGTGGATTGGGTGCCCTACCTCGGCAAGAAGTGGACCGACGCGGGCGACACTGCGATCCCCATGGCCGAGTGGAAACGCCTGGCCGACAAGATCACCGCCATCCCGTCCACCGTGACGCCGCACCAGCTGGTCAAGAAGGTGTACGACGACCGCGCCGCAATGGGCCGTGGCGACATTCCCGTGGACTGGGGCATGGGCGAGCACATGGCTTTCGCCTCGCTGGTGGCCAGTGGCTATCCGGTGCGCCTGTCGGGCGAAGACTGCGGCCGCGGCACTTTCACGCACCGCCACGCCGTGATCCACGACCAGAACCGTGAAAAGTTCGACACCGGCACCTATGTGCCCCTGCAGAACGTGGCCGACAACCAGGCCCCGTTTGTCGTCATCGACTCCATCCTGTCCGAAGAGGCGGTGCTGGCGTTTGAATACGGCTACGCCTCCAACGACCCCAACACGCTGGTGATCTGGGAAGCCCAGTTCGGCGACTTCGCCAACGGCGCGCAGGTCGTGATCGACCAGTTCATCGCTTCGGGCGAAGTGAAGTGGGGCCGTGTCAACGGCATCACGCTGATGCTGCCGCACGGCTACGAGGGCCAGGGCCCTGAGCACAGCTCGGCGCGCCTCGAGCGCTTCATGCAACTGTCGGCCGACACCAATATGCAGGTGGTGCAACCCACCACGGCCAGCCAGATCTTCCACGTGCTGCGCCGCCAGATGGTGCGCAACCTGCGCAAGCCGCTGGTCATCATGACGCCCAAGTCGCTGCTGCGCGCCAAAGATGCGGCATCCCCTTTGAGCGAATTCACCAAGGGCAGTTTCCAGACGGTTATTCCAGAGAACAAGGAAGAGATCAACAAAAAGGCCGACAAGGTCAAGCGCGTCATCGCCTGCTCGGGCAAGGTCTACTACGACCTGACCAAGAAGCGCGAAGAAAAGGGCGCGGACGACACCGTCATCCTGCGCGTCGAGCAGCTCTATCCCTTCCCGCACAAGGCGTTTGCCACAGAACTGAAGCGCTACCCGAACGCCACCGACATCGTGTGGTGCCAGGACGAGCCGCAAAACCAGGGCGCCTGGTTCTTTGTGCAGCACTACATTCACGAGAACATGAGCGAAGGCCAGAAGCTGGGCTACTCGGGCCGTGCGGCTTCGGCTTCGCCGGCAGCGGGTTATTCGCACCTGCACCAGGAACAACAGAAGGCGCTGGTCGAAGGCGCCTTCGGCAAGCTCAAGGGCTTTGTGCTGACCAAGTAAGGCCAGTTCCTTCTCCATACAAAACACTAGAACGTTAGAACGCACACGAAAGAAACAACATGGCTATCGTAGAAGTCAAAGTCCCCCAGCTGTCCGAGTCCGTGGCCGAGGCCACCATGCTGCAGTGGAAGAAAAAAGTCGGTGAAGCAATCGCCGTGGATGAAATCCTGATCGAGATCGAAACCGACAAGGTCGTGCTTGAAGTGCCCGCACCTTCAGCCGGCGTGCTGACCGAGCTGGTGGTCGCCGACGGCGGCACCGTGGTGTCCGACCAGGTGATCGCCAGGATCGATACCGAAGGCAAGGCGGGCGCCGCTGCGCCTGCCGTCGCCGCAGCAGCAGCACCGGCTGCCGCAGCAGCCTCGGCGCCGGCCCCAGCCGCCGCTCCCGCTGCTGCAGGGGGCTCCATGGCCGGCGTTGCCATGCCCGCAGCCGCCAAGCTGATGGCCGACAACAACCTGGCCGCTGGCTCCGTGCCAGGCACCGGCAAGGACGGCCGTGTCACCAAGGGCGACGTGCTCGGTGCGACCGCCGGTGGCGCCAAGCCCGCCGCCGCCATCCCCACGGGCGCGCCCACCACGGCCCTGCCGCAGGTTGCCGCTTCCGCCAAGCCCGCCGACCTGGGCGAGCGCCCCGAGCAGCGCGTGCCCATGAGCCGCCTGCGCGCGCGTATCGCCGAGCGTCTGCTGCAATCGCAGGCCACCAACGCCATCCTGACCACCTTCAACGAAGTCAACATGGCGCCCGTCATGGAAATGCGCAAGCGCTTTCAGGAAAAGTTCGAAAAAGAACACGGCGTGAAGATCGGCTTCATGAGCTTCTTCGTCAAGGCGGCAGTGCACGCACTGAAGAAATACCCCGTGCTCAACGCTTCGGTGGACGGCAACGACATCGTCTACCACGGCTATTTCGACATCGGCATCGCCGTGGGTTCCCCACGTGGCCTGGTGGTGCCCATCCTGCGCAATGCCGATCAGATGAGCTTTGCCGACATCGAAAAGAAAATTGCCGAATACGGCGCCAAGGCGCGCGACGGCAAGCTGGGCATTGAAGAAATGAGCGGCGGCACCTTCTCGATCTCCAACGGTGGCGTGTTCGGCTCCATGCTGTCCACCCCCATCATCAACCCGCCTCAGTCGGCCATCCTGGGCGTGCATGCGACCAAAGACCGCGCCGTCGTCGAAAACGGCCAGATCGTGGTGCGCCCGATGAACTACCTCGCCATGAGCTACGACCACCGCATCGTTGACGGCCGCGAAGCCGTGCTGGGCCTGGTGGCCATGAAGGAAGCGCTGGAAGACCCAGCCCGCCTGCTGTTTGATATCTAAGACTGCTGTCGATGCGCCGCTTCGCCGCCTGCCTGGCCTGCACGTTAAGCGTGGGTCTGGCTGCGGCTGCGGCGCCGGTTGGTGACGATTGGATCGGTCACTATGGGCTGCAGTGGCTCGGCGTTTCTCACCCAGGGTCCCGAGTGGTGCTGGCAAAGGCGCCGGATGCCGATCCGCAGAAGCTGGTTGAAAAATACCAGTCGGACCTGGCCCGCTGGACGATCGCCGATGTGCAGGCTCCCACACAAACCGTATCGCTGCGCCGCTTCCTGGAAGAGCAGTACGAAGGTTTTGGTTGGACCGCCTTGCATGCCGCCGGGCGGATTGAATGCCTCGACGCCAGTCACATATTCGTCTGCAGGACCACGCCCGGCACCACCGTAAAAGTCGGCCCCGATGGCCCCTCGCAGGAAAGCCTGGTGGCGAGCACCGGTGTATTTGGAATACGCCTCCACGCAGGGGCGTTTGAACTCAAGAAGGAATAGAAAACATGTCTAAACAATTCGACGTCATCGTCATCGGTGGCGGCCCCGGCGGCTACATTGCCGCCATTCGCGCGGCCCAGCTGGGTTTTAACGTCGCCTGCATCGACGAATGGAAAAACGCCAAGGGCGGCCCCGCCCTGGGCGGCACCTGCACCAACGTGGGCTGCATTCCTTCCAAGGCGCTGCTGCAGTCGTCTGAGCACTATGAGCAGGCCGGCCACCATTTCGCCGACCACGGTATCGAAGTCAAGGGCCTTTCCCTGGACGTGGCCAAGATGCTGAGTCGCAAGGACACGGTCGTCAAACAAAACAACGACGGCATCGTCTACCTGTTCAAGAAAAACAAGGTCACCTTCTTCCACGGCCGGGGTTCCTTTACCGCCGCCAAGGACGGTCTGTATGACATCAAGGTCGCCGGCGCCGCCGAGGAAACCATCTCCGGCAAGCACATCATCGTGGCCACGGGTTCCAACGCCCGCGCATTGCCCGGCGCGCCGTTTGACGAGGAAAACATCCTGTCTAACGACGGCGCACTGCGCGTCGGTGCGGTGCCCAAGAAGCTCGGCTTGATCGGCTCCGGCGTGATCGGCCTGGAAATGGGCTCGGTCTGGCGCCGCCTGGGCGCCGAAGTGACGGTGCTCGAAGGCCTGCCGACCTTCCTGGGCGCGGTGGACCAGCAGATCGCCAAGGAAGCCCACAAGGCTTTCACCAAGCAAGGACTCAAGATCGAACTCGGCGCCAAGGTTGGCGAGATCAAGTCGGGCAAGAAGGGCGTGTCGGTTGCCTATGTCGATGCCAAGGGACAGGCGCAGACGCTGGAAGTCGACAAGCTGATCGTCTCCATCGGCCGCGTGGCCAACACCATAGGTTTGGCTCCGGAGGCCGTGGGCCTCAAGCTCGACGAGCGTGGCGCGGTGGTGGTCGATGAGCTGTGCAAGACCAACCTGCCCAACGTCTGGGCGATCGGCGACGTGGTGCGCGGCCCCATGCTGGCGCACAAGGCCGAGGAAGAGGGCGTGGCGGTTGCCGAGCGCATCGCCGGCCAGCACGGCCACGTCAACTTCAACACGATTCCCTGGGTGATCTACACCAACCCCGAGATCGCATGGGTAGGCCAGACGGAAGAGCAGCTCAAGGCCGCCGGCCGCGCCTACAAGGCCGGCACCTTCCCCTTCATGGCCAACGGCCGTGCGCGGGCGCTGGGTGACACCACCGGCATGGTCAAGATGCTGGCCGATGCCGCCACGGATGAAATCCTGGGCGTGCACATCGTCGGCCCCTTTGCCAGCGAGCTGATCGCCGAGTGCGTGGTGGCCATGGAGTTCCGTGCCAGCAGCGAAGACATCGCGCGCATCTGCCACGCGCACCCGTCGCTCAGCGAGGCGACCAAGGAAGCCGCCCTGGCGGTGGACAAGCGCACGCTGAATTTCTGATCCGAGCGAGTCGGTGGCTCAACCGGTACGCGCAGCGTACGACGCTGAACTGGCGGCGCGGGGTTATCAAAGCGATCCCGCGCAGTTGCGCGCCGTCGAGGCGCTGGAACGTTGCGCCTCTGAATGGGCCGACTTCAAGGAGCAGCGCTCCAACGCCTTCAAGAAGCTGATCAACCGGCCCGACATTCCGCGTGGTGTTTACATGTACGGCGGGGTAGGGCGCGGCAAGAGCTTCCTGATGGATTGCTTTTTTGGCGCCGTTCCACTGCGCCGCAAAGTACGGCTGCATTTTCACGAGTTTATGCGCGAGGTGCACCGCGAGCTGCAGGACTTGCAGGGTACGGCGAACCCGCTTGACGAGCTCGGTCGTCGCATGGCCAAGCGTTACCGGCTGATCTGCTTTGATGAGTTCCATGTGGCTGATATCACCGATGCCATGATTCTTCATCGCCTGCTGTCGGCGCTGTTCGAAAACGGCGTCGGCTTTGTCACCACCTCCAATTTTCATCCGGACGAGCTGTACCCCAACGGCATGCACCGCGACCGCGTGTTGCCGGCCATTGAGCTGCTCAAGGCCAACCTGGAGGTCCTCAGCGTCGACAACGGCACCGACTACCGCGGGCGCACCCTGGAGCAGGCGAGGCTCTATCACACGCCGCTGGGCCCGCAGGCCGATGCTGAAATGACGGAAACTTTCAATGCGCTGGCGGAGTCCCAGGATGAAAACCCGGTGCTGCAGATCGAATCCAGGCAGATTCAGGCCCGACGCAAGGCGGGCGGGGTGGTGTGGTTCGATTTCAAGACGCTGTGCGGCGGGCCCCGTTCGCAGAACGACTACCTGGAGATCGCCACCCAGTTCCACACCGTGTTGTTGAGCGACGTGCCTTACATGCCCTTACGAATGGCCTCCGAAGCGAGGCGCTTTACCTGGCTGGTGGATGTACTGTATGACCGGCGGGTCAAGCTCATCATGTCGGCAGAAGTCCCGCCCGAAGCGTTGTACACCGAGGGGCCGTTGGTGCACGAATTTCCCCGCACCGTCTCCCGCCTCAACGAAATGCAGTCAAAGGAATTCCTGGCGCTTGACCGCCGCAACGTGGACACCAGCCTCACATGAAAAAAATCGCCATCGCATGCTTGATCGCCACCTTGGGCGGGCTTGCGTGCGCGCAAGCTGTGGCGCCGCAACCCGCCGCCTCCGCCGAGGCTCCCCGCAGCATCGACGCCGAGCGCGCCAGAATCGGCACGGAACGCGCGCGGCTGGAAGCGGGCTTTTTGGCCGAAGACGCCGAGTGCTACAAAAAATTCGCCGTGAACAGCTGTCTGGGCAAGATCAACGAGCGACGGCGCGAAGCGATGGGCGACCTGCGTCGCCAGGAGCTGCTGCTCAATGATGAAGAGCGTCGCATTCGCGGCGCGGAGCAGATTCGCAAAACTGAGGAAAAGGCCTCGCCCGAGAACCAGCAGGAAGCCGCCGACCGCCGGGCAAAAGCCGCGGCGGACTACCAGTCACGTCTGGAGCGGGAGAAGAAAAAGAACGAAGACCGCGCGGCCGCCAAAGCCGGTGAGCAGGGCAACAGCGATGCCAGCGCCGCAAGGCTCAAGGGCAGCCAGGAGAAGTCCCAGGGCAAGGCCGACAAGCAGGCCGCTGCGGCGGAAGAAGCCAAAAAATTCAACGACCGCCAGAAGGAAGCGCTGGAGCGCAAAGCCCAGCACGAAAGCGACCGGCTCAAGCAAACCAAGCCGCCGGCCAAGTCCTTGCCTTTACCCAGCAACTAACCTTCGATTAACCGGCAACCAGGCGGGCGGGCGGTTCGGGCGCCAGGGGTTCGAGCTTGACGATCACAAGCGAAAGGTTGTCGCCGCCGCCTCGTGCGCGGGAGCGGGCTTTCTGGATCAGAAACTCGGTGGCTTCGCGTGGCGACAGCATCGAAAGGGCCGAGCCCATTTCGCTGGCGCTGAAGTAGTGCCACACGCCGTCACTGCAGGCGAGCAGCACGTCTTCGGGGCGCAGTTGCGGGATGAAGTGGTGCGTGATGGGTGGAGACTCTTCAGTGCCCAAGCAGCCCATCAGGATGTTGGATTGGGGATGGACGTTGGCTTCGTCCTCAGTGATCTCGCCTTTGTCGACCAGCGTTTGCACGTAGGAATGGTCGACTGTCCGGTGCACCAGCTTGCTGCCCTGGTAGTGATAGATGCGGGAGTCGCCGGTGTGCACCCAGTGGCAGTCGCCGCCCGGATTGATCAGGAAGGCCGCCAGTGTGCTGTGGGGTTCCTGCTCAGCGGAGATAGCGGTGAGCTTGATCACGATGTGCGCTTCCTCGATGATCTGCTTGAGCATGGCAGGCGCGTCATCGGTCTCCGGTGCATAGCGGTCAAACAGCTGTTTGGCCGTCAGCATGACCTGGTCGGAGGCCTTGCGCCCGCCGCTGCGGCCTCCCATGCCGTCCGCCACGATGCCCAGCATACAGCCTGGAATCCGCGAGTGGCTGAACAGGTTGACCTGGTCTTGCTGGTAGTCCCGATCCCCTTTGTGGATACCGGTGGAGGCTGTGATTCGATAACCTTTGGACATTGTGTGGTCGTTCGGGCGCGAGGCTCGATTTATGGTCGCAATCGACGTATTATCAAGCGAAGCGGCGCGTACGGATAAAAAACCTTGGACTTAAATTTACATTCCCCGGAACGGCAGCTGATTGAACTCAGGATGGAGCATGGGGACCTCAATGCGCTGGTGGATATCGCGGCGCACACCATGCCTATCGACGAACTGCTGCTCAGGCGCCTTAAAAAGCGGCGCCTGCAGCTGCGTGACCAGATCGCTCAACTCGAGTTGTCGCTGGATCCCCCCGAGCCCGCCTGATGACCCTCGCGCTTGAAGTCCAGGAGGCTTTTGCGCCCGGCGGCGTGCTGTCGCGGGCGGCCGAGCACTTTACGCCGCGCGATGGGCAGACCGAGATGGCCCTGGCCGTCGCTCGCGCCATTGAGGGCGCCTACCCCCTGGTGGTGGAGGCCAGCACCGGTGTAGGCAAAACTTTTTCCTACCTGGTCCCGGCCTTGTTGAGCGGCGAGCGCGTGCTGCTGTCGACCGCGACCAAGGCTTTGCAGGACCAGCTTTTCGGCCGTGATTTGCCGCGCCTGGTCGAGGCGCTGGGGCTTCCCGTGAGCACGGCCTTGCTCAAGGGGCGGGCCAGCTACCTTTGCCTGCATCGCATGGAAATGGCTCGCCAGGAGGCGTATCTGCCCGATGGCGTTTCTGTGCGTGCCCTGGCCAGGATTGAAGAGTGGTCCAAGGTGACGCGTACCGGCGACCTGGCCGAGCTGCCGGGCCTGGACGAGCGCTCCCCCATGATCCCCCTGGTGACCTCGACGCGTGAAAACTGCCTGGGCGCCACCTGCCCGCGCTTTCGCGCATGCCATGTGAACCTGGCCCGCAGGGAGGCCATGGCGGCCGACGTGGTAGTGATCAACCACCACCTGTTTTTTGCCGATCTGGCGGTGCGTGAGTCCGGCGTCGCCGAGCTGCTGCCTTCGGTGCGCATCGCCATCTTCGATGAGGCGCACCAGCTGAACGAAACCGGGGTGCAATTTCTGGGCATCAACCTGACCACCGGCCAGTTGCTGGATTTCGCCAGGGACATGCTGGCCACCGGCCTGCAGCTGGCCCGGGGCCTGGTCGACTGGCAGGAGGTCGTGTCCGCCGTCGAGCATGCCGCACGCGAGCTGCGCCTGTGCGCCGGCAAGCAATACCCGGGGACCAAACTGCGGTGGGTGGGCGAATCTCCTGAGGGCCTGAATGCCGGGGAGTGGAATGCCGCGTTGCAAGCCGTTCACGTCGCTTGCGAGCAGGCCTGCGCCGCCCTGGATACCGTCAGTGAAATAGCGCCCGACTTTGTTCGCCTGCATGAGCGCGCCGCCGAACTGGCCGAGCGCGCCCGGCGCTTTGTCCATGCATGTGAACCGGGCTGTGTGCGATGGGCTGATGTGGGCACCCAGTTGCGACTGGTCGAGTCGCCGCTGGATATTTCCAAGGCGGTTAAGAGCAAGGTGCTTGGTGGGGGCGATGGCTCCGAAAAAACCTGGGTATTTACCTCGGCCACACTGGGCGATGACGACAGGCTGAACTGGTTCACCCAGCCGTGCGGGCTGGAAGAGGCGGCGGTCTTGCGGGTGGGGAGCCCGTTTGACTACGAACGCCAGGCTGCGCTCTATGTGCCGTCTGCCTTCCCCAAGCCGGGAGACCCTTCGCACACGGTAAAAGTCGCCGAGTCCGCCGCGAGGTGGTCGCGGCAGTTGGGTGGCCGCACCATGGTGCTGACCACTACGCTGCGGGCTTTGCGCACCATTGGCGATGCCCTGCGCGAGGCGTTCCAGGAATCGCACGACATGGAAGTGCTGGTGCAGGGTGCTATGCCCAAGCGCATGCTGATCGAACGTTTTCGCGAAGGCAACTCCAACGGCGGCAAGGGTTGCGTTCTGGTGGCCTCGGCTTCGTTCTGGGAAGGCATCGATGTGCCGGGTGACGCGCTGCAACTGGTCATCATCGACAAGCTGCCTTTTCCGCCGCCCAACGACCCGCTGGCAGAGGCCCGCTCCAAGCTGCTGGAGTCGCAGGGGCGCAGCGCGTTCAATGATTATTTTTTGCCTGAAGCGGCGGTAGCGCTCAAGCAAGGCGCGGGGCGGCTGATACGCCGCGAGAGCGACGAGGGTGTGCTGGTGGTGTGCGACAGCCGCCTGGCGTCCATGGGCTACGGCAAGCGCCTGCTGCGTGCGCTGCCGCCCATGCAGCGCTTGGCATCAGAGCAGGAACTGACGGCCAGGCTGGACGTCCTTACCAGAACTTGTACCAGGGATTGTCTACCGACTTGAATCCCTTGGTCAGGAACTGGCTCTGAGGGTAATTTTTTTCCATGATGCGGCGCGTGTCGTCGCGCAGCTCGGCCATGCCCAGGGCATCATAGGACTTGTACAGGATGTAGATGGCTTCTTCCACCGCGGGCACGTCGCGATAGTCGGCGATGGCACTCTGCGCGCGGTTGATGGCCGCCACGTAGGCGCCGCGGGAATAGTAATAGCGAGCCACATGCACTTCCGATTGCGCCAGCGAGTTCACGATATAGCTCATGCGCAGGCGAGCATCGGGGGTGTACTTCGATTCGGGGAAGCGCGTCACCAGTTCCCTGAATGATTCAAACGATTCCTTGGCGGCCTTCTGGTCGCGTTCGGACAAATCCTGGCGCGAGATGAAACCGAAAATGCCCAGGTTGTCGTTGAAGTTCACCAGGCCCTTGAGGTACAGCGCGTAATCGAAGGCTGGGCTGGCGGGATGCAGCTTCATGAAGCGATCCAGCGTCGCGACGGCCTGGGCCTGCTCGCCGCCCTTGTACTGTGCATAGGCTTTTTCGAGTTGGGCTTGCTGGGCCAGCGGGGTGCCCGCTGCGCGGCCTTCGAGCTTTTCATACAGGGGAATGGCCTTGTCGTAAGCTCCCGAGCTTGCTTCGTCCTTGGCTTCGGCGTAAATCTTGTTGGGGCTCCACGTAGCCGTCTTGTCGGCAGCCGGCGTATTGGAACAGCCTGCAATCACAAAGGACAGGGCGCAAACGGCTGCAAGAAGCGGCATTGCATTGGGAACAACCGATAATTTGGTGGAAAACATTGCAATCGACCTTCTTGATGACTGATTCAGAACAAAGCAAATTGATTATATCGGCCGCTACTGCGCCCGAAAGCGTCCCGGACGAAGTCCAGGAAGAGGGGGACACCGCGGCCGAGATGGAACTGCGGCGGGTAACGGTTCCCGCGGAGAGTCACGGTAGCCGGCTTGACCGCGCTTTGGCCGCCATTGTGCCCGAGTTCTCGCGCACTTATCTCCAGCAGCTCATTGAAGGCGGCATGGTGAAGTTGGCTGGCGCGACAGCGGCCAAGGCCTCGGCCAAAGTCAAGGCTGGGGATGAACTCCTGATCGAGTTGCGTCCTACGCCCCAGAGCCAGGCGTTCAAGCCCGAAACCATGGCACTGGACATTGTTTTTGAAGACGCGTACCTGATGGTCGTCAACAAGCCGGCAGGGCTGGTGGTGCATCCCGCACCCGGCAACTGGAGCGGAACCTTGCTCAATGGCCTGCTGGCGCATGACGCCCAGGCAGTGTTTCTGCCGCGCGCAGGCATCGTCCACCGGCTTGACAAGGACACCAGCGGCTTGATGGTGGTGGCCCGCCAGCGAACCGTAATGGACCAACTGGTCGCCCTGATCGCGGCCCGCGATGTAAGCCGGGAATATGTGGCCCTGGCCCACGGCACCTGGGAGGGGGCAAAGACCCGGCAAGTCGATGCGCCCATAGGCCGCGATCCGCGCAATCGGTTGCGCATGGCGATCGTGGACCTGGAAAAAAACGCCGGGAAGACGGCTTCCACGGTGGTGTCCTTGCTGCAAAACGCCGGCAAGCATTGCCTTGTCAAGTGCAAGCTCCACACGGGGCGCACCCACCAGATCCGGGTCCACATGGCGCTCCTCGGCCATCCGCTGGTGTCGGACGAGCTTTATGGTGGAGCCCCCGCGGCCGGTCTGAGCCGCCAAGGCCTTCACGCGTGGCGACTTGCCTTCGAACATCCGGTCACGGGCAAGGCCATGGAGTTCCGGGCCGAGCCACCTGCGGACCTCCAGGCCGCTATCGCCGCTTTGGGCCTGATATACAATCAAATTCAGTAGTCTCCAGCTACCTGCACCATGGCTCCTGACGAGGAGATTGCGCATGGATGCATGCGCGAACAAGCGCCGAACCCACGTTTTCCCGGCCTTTTTTTCCGCCCTTTTTCGGAACGACCACAATCATGAATACGACGGATGCAAAGCGCGTCCTCGAAACAGCACTTATTTGCGCGCAGCAACCGCTGCCTTTGCGTGAAATGGGTGTCCTGTTCAACGGGGTACTGACTGCCGACAGCCTCAAGCTGGTGCTTGAAGAATTGCAGAACGACTGGTCAGGCCGCGGCGTGGAACTGGTGCATGTCGCGACGGGTTGGCGCTTTCAGAGCCGGCCGCAAATGCGGGAGTACCTGGACAGGCTGCATCCTGAAAAGCCCCCGCGCTACAGCCGGGCGACGCTGGAAACGCTGGCCATCATTGCTTACCGCCAGCCCGTGACGCGCGGCGACATGGAAGATATCCGCGGCGTGACGATCAACAGCATGATCCTCAAACAATTGGAGGATCGCGGCTGGGTGGAAGTCATAGGCCATCGGGAGACCGTGGGTCGGCCCGCGCTGTACGCAACCACCCGCCAGTTCCTCGATGATCTGGGCGTCGAGTCGCTGGATCAGCTTCCCGTCATGGACAGCGCGGCCTCAACGCCCGCAGCCATGCTGGAGCAAATCGAATTTGGAATGGCCGGGGCTCCGGACGGGGAGCTGCAACTGGAAGGCCCGGAGCTGTCCGCGCAGGAGCAGGATGCCGCGCTTGTAGGAGATCTGGTCGGTATGGGCGAATCTTCGGAAGTGGTTGCCATGGACGAATCCCAAGAAGCGGCCGACACCGCCGAGTCCGCTGAAATTGAAGTGCCCGAATCGGCGGAAGTTGTGGCCGAGGCTTCTCAGCCGCAAGATCCGGAGGGCGATGATCCCGAAGCTTCCGGGCAGAACGACGTCGATTCCCCAGCTCGAATGTAAAAAATGACCCAACAAGATTCTCCCGTCTCGGAACCCGTCGACTTGCCTGCTGCTGAAGACCAGGTCAAGACGCCGCCCCCGGAGCAGCTTGCGCAAGAGGCTTCTGGGGAGAATGGGCCGGCGCAAGCCGATGCGGTGCCGCCCGCGCGGCCTGCTCGGCCAGCCAAGGGGCGCAACACTGCCCCCGCTGCCGGCGCGATACGATTTGAAGACGTGGTGACGGGGCAGTTTGATGCTGACGAGGAAGACGTGGCCCTTGCGCCACCCAAGCGCGTGCTGTCTCCCCAACCCGAGACCCCCAAACTGCACAAGGTGCTGGCCCAGGCCGGCCTGGGTTCTCGTCTGGAGATGGAGCAACTGATTCTGGAGGGGCGAATTTCGGTGAACGCCGAGCCGGCCCACATCGGACAACGCATCCAGTTCGGCGACACGGTGAAGGTTAACGGCAAGCCCGTTCGCGTGCGCATAGACCCGCCGCCGCCGCGCGTGATTGCCTATCACAAGCCCACCGGAGAAGTCGTCACGCACGACGATCCGCAGAACCGCCCAACGGTGTTCCGGCGCCTGCCCAAACTGTTTCAGGGTAAGTGGCAGTCGGTGGGGCGGCTTGATTTGAACACCGAGGGTCTGCTGCTGCTGACCAGTTCAGGGGAGTTGGCCAACAAGCTGATGCACCCACGCTTCGGCCTGGAGCGCGAGTACGCGGTCCGTGTGCTGGGAGCGCTGAACAACGAAGAAAAAACCCGCCTGCTCGAAGGCGTGAACCTGGATGACGGCGTCGCCCAGTTCAGCTCTATCGAGGCGGGCGGCGGCGAGGGCGCCAACTGTTGGTACCGGGTCACCATTTCCGAAGGGCGCAACCGCGAAGTGCGGCGCATGTTCGAGGCTGTTGGCCACGCCGTGAGCCGCCTGATCCGTATCCGTTACGGCGCCATGGTGCTTCCGCGCGGCCTCAAGCGCGGTGCATTTGTCGAGTTGGATGAGGGCGATATCCGGGCCCTGACCAGCGCGTTGACTCGCTCTGAATCGCGGGCTGATCGCACCGATCCGCGCCCTCCACGGGCCAATCCGCAGGGCGGTGAGGGCGAGCAGCGGCAGGGACGTGGTCCGCGCAGGAACGAGCGGCCGCGCGGCGGGCGCGACCGGTTCCCGGCGCCACCACCGGCTGAAATTCCTTCCGGTATCGCAATGCAGGAGGGGGATGACCAGGAACCCGACGACTCGCAGCCACCGCTTCCGCGAAACGATTCCGGGCCCCGTGGTGGGAACCGCCGCCGCGGAGGCAAAGGCCGAAGTCAGGGTGGCAATGCCGGCCCGGGTCCGCGAAATGGGCCGCCTCCCGGCAATGGCATGCAGGGCCAGAAAAGGCGTGATGACCGCGGCGACCGCGGTGACAAGCTTCCTGGCGGAGCCCAGCCCGACCCCATGAAAACCTCGTTTGGCTATATCGGCGCAGACACCTTCACGCGGCAACGTCAAGGCCAGGGACAGCAACGCCGGGGTGGCTCGGGTATGGGGGGCGGCAACAATGGTGGCGGCCAGCGCCGCGGCGGCGGCGGAAACCGCGGAGGCGGCAATCGCGGCGGCGGAAGTCGTGGCGGGAACCGTTAAATATTCGCAGAAGCACTTTGGGCCACAGGGTTGATATGAATCCCTGAGCCCACAGGTTAAAATCATGGGCTTTATTCAATTTTTGAATAATTTAAAAATCCAAAAAATCTAATCAAGGAACTCTTATGGCGATCGAACGCACACTCTCCATCATCAAACCCGACGCAGTGGCAAAAAATGTGATCGGCCAGATTTACGCCCGCTTTGAAGCTGCCGGCCTGAAGGTCGTGGCTGCCCGTATGGCTCACCTGTCGCAGGGCGAAGCCGAGGCTTTCTACGCTGTGCACAAAGAGCGTCCTTTCTTCAAGGACCTGGTTTCCTTCATGATTTCCGGCCCGGTCATGATCCAGGCACTGGAAGGCGAAGGCGCCATCCTGAAGAACCGCGACCTGATGGGCGCTACCGATCCAAAGAAGGCTGCTGCCGGCACCATTCGCGCCGACTTCGCCGACAGCATTGACGCCAATGCCGTGCACGGTTCCGACGCCGCGGAAACCGCCAAGGTGGAAATCGCCTTTTTCTTCCCCGGCATGAACGTCTACTCGCGTTAACCATGTCCGACCCCATGCTTCGCTCCCTTTTATCAGGGCTGTCGCTTGCTTGGGGCGGTTCAGCCGGCTGCCTGCTGCAATGACGGCCAACCTCCTTGATTTCGATCTCGATGGTTTGGCCGCCTTTTGCGAGCGGCTCGGTGAAAAACGCTTTCGCGCCACGCAGCTCTTTCGCTGGATCCATCAAAAGGGGGCGACGGATTTCACGCAGATGACGGACCTCGCGAAGTCCCTGCGCGAAAAGCTCACCGGCTCTGCCCACATCCAGGGACCCAAAGTGGTCTCCCGCCACGATTCGACCGACGGCACCATCAAATGGCTGTTCGACGTCGGCGCCGGCGATGTCATCGAAACCGTTTTTATTCCCGAAACTGATCGCGGAACCCTGTGCATTTCCTCGCAGGCCGGCTGCGCCGTGGGCTGCCGTTTCTGCTCGACGGGCCACCAGGGCTTCAGTCGTAACCTCACAACCGGGGAAATCATCTCCCAGCTGTGGTTTGCCGAGCACTTCCTGCGCCAGCACCTCGGCCGCGATGAGCGTGTGATTTCCAATGTGGTCATGATGGGCATGGGCGAGCCCCTGCAAAACTACGGTCAACTCGTTCCTGCGCTCAAGGTCATGCTGGACGATCACGGCTACGGCCTGTCGCGGCGCCGGGTGACGGTGTCCACCTCGGGCGTGGTGCCCATGATTGACCGCCTTGCCGGCGATTGCCCTGTGGCCCTGGCCGTCTCGCTGCACGCTCCAGAAGACGCGCTGCGCGACAACCTCGTGCCGCTGAACAAAAAATACCCCATCGCAGAATTGCTGGAGGCCTGCACCCGCTACCAGGCGTCGGCGCCTCGCGATTTCATCACCTTTGAATACTGCATGCTGGACGGCGTGAACGACCAGCCCACGCATGCGCGCCAGTTGGTGTCGCTGGTCCAGGCGCATGCCGCGCGCGGCCTGTCCTGCAAATTCAACCTCATTCCCTTCAATCCCTTCCCGGCCTCGGGCCTGAAGCGCTCCGACATGCCGCAAGTCACCGCATTTGCGAAAATCCTCATGGACGCGGGCATCGTAACCACCGTGCGCAAAACCCGGGGGGATGATATCGATGCAGCCTGTGGGCAGCTTGCGGGCGATGTGCAGGACCGCACCGGAGTGGACCAGCGCATGGCTGCCCAGCGGCAAGGTATGCTCGGGGGAATTAAAGTCGTTGTGGCCAAGGGGATGGGTGTATGAGGTTTTTCTCCAATGTGATCTGGTTGCCGGTGTGCTGGCTGGTCGTGCTGCTGGCGGGATGCGCCAATCAGCAGGGCGCTCCCGGGGCGGCAGCGGCGTCCGGCCGAAGCGACATCGTTACCGAATCGGATGAGCCTGACGGTCGCCGGCGCGCGCGGCTCAGGCTTGAACTGGCTTCGGGCTATTTCGAGCAGGGCCAGACCAATGTCGCGCTCGATGAAATCAAGCAGGCGTTGCTGGCCGACCCGACCTTCGCGGATGCGTACAACCTGCGCGGCCTGGTGTACATGCGCCTCAACGACGGCGCGATGGCCGAAGACAGCTTTCGCCGCGCGATTGCGCTGAATTCACGCGATTCGGATGCCGCGCACAACTACGGCTGGCTGATGTGCCAGCAGGGGCGTTACAGCGACGCGCTGCGTCTGTTTGGTCAGGCGACGGCCAATCCCAACTACGGGGGACGGGCAAAAACGTTGATGACCCAGGGGATCTGCCAGGTTCGCGCAGGACAGCGCACCGAAGCCGAGCAAAGCTTTATGCAGTCCTATGAACTGGACGCGGGCAACCCAATCACCGGCTACAACCTGGCGCATCTTTTGTATGAGCGTGGTGACCTGACTCGCGCCCAGTTCTACATTCGCCGCATCAACAACAGCGACTTGGCTAACGCTGAAAGTCTGTGGCTGGGCATCAAAACCGAGCAAAAGCTGAACAACCGGAATGCGGTGCTGCAACTGGGCGACCAGTTGAAGAAGCGATTCGCGTCGTCCCGCGAGGCGGCAGCCTATGAGAAGGGCGCATTCAATGAGTGAGCTTGATCCGGTACCGGCGGGCCTGTCTGGCGAAGCGACGTCTTCCGGCTTCAGCCACAGCGGCATGCCGGCCCCTGATGCGACGGCAGGACGCCTGCTTCGCCAAGCCAGGGAAGCGGCGGGCATACACATTGCCGCGCTCGCGGTGTCGCTCAAGGTTCCTGTGAAGAAACTCGAAGCGCTCGAGCAGGATCGCTTCGATTTATTGCCTGATGCCGTTTTTGTGCGGGCATTGGCCTCCAGTGTGTGCCGCACCCTCAAGCTCGACGCGGCGCCCGTGCTGGGTCTTTTGCCGCAGACCAGCGCACCCAAGCTGACTTATCAGGGCACGGGTATTAACGCCCCATTCCGCTCGCCGGGCGAAGGCCCCGGACCGTCGATCTGGACCCAGGTTTCCAGGCCAGCCGTCCTGGCGGGCTTGCTCCTGCTGCTCGGGGCCCTGGTGTTGATTTTCCTGCCCGCCATCAAGCATGACGGCAGCAATGGCAAAGCCGAAACCGCTGATGCCGCCCTGCCGCCGAGCGGTGTTGATGCCGGCAGGCCTTTGCCCGTAGCCATCGCCGGCCCTGGCCTCGGCAACGTTGGCCAGCCCGCCACTCCGGCCGAGCAGTCCAGTCTGCCTGCTGCTGCTGTTACCCCTTCAACCGTGGCGCCCTTGGCCACTGCGACATTACCGCCGGCGGTGGTCAGCCCTGCGCCGCCAGCGGCAAGTACCGCTGCGCCGGTTGCCGTCCCGGCCGCACCTGTCACCCCCGCCGCGCCAGCTCCTGCCGTCGCCGCGTCGCAGTCCATGCCCACGGGTATCGTGACGTTCAGTGCCAAAGGCGAATCCTGGGTGGAAGTGACCGACGCCAAAGGCACCGTCGTGCTGCGCCGCCTTTTGACAGCCGGTGAGGTCGCCGGCGCGTCTGGTGCGTTGCCACTCGCCGCCGTGGTTGGCAAGGCCGACCTTACGCAAGTGCAGGTGCGCGGCAAGGTCTTTGACCTGAGCGCGGTTTCCAGGGACAACGTTGCCCGCTTCGAGGTGAAATAGTGCCGCAGGACAGCCTTCCCATCGAATCCGCTTTTCCCAAGGCGCGGCGCTCCCTTCAGGCGCAAGTGGCCTGGGGTTCGCGCGTCGTCACCGTAGGCGGCGATGCACCGGTGCGCGTGCAGTCCATGACCAACACCGATACAGTGGACGCGATAGGCACCGCCATCCAGGTCAAGGAACTTGCGCTCGCAGGCTCCGAGATGGTCCGGATCACGGTTAATACACCGGAAGCAGCACAGGCTGTGCCCTATGTGCGCGAGCAACTGGACCGCATGGGCGTTGATGTGCCTTTGATCGGCGATTTTCACTACAACGGCCACCGGCTGCTCACCGACTACCCGGCCTGTGCGGAAGCTTTGTCCAAATACCGCATCAATCCGGGCAATGTCGGCAAGGGCGACAAGCGCGACCGCCAGTTCGGTCAGATGATCGAAGTAGCGATGCGCTGGAACAAGGTCGTGCGCATCGGCGTGAACTGGGGCAGCCTGGACCAGGAACTGCTAGCCAGCCTGATGGACGAAAACAGTACGCGTGCGGTGCCCTGGGATGCCCGGCAGGTGATGTACGAGGCTTTGATCACTTCCGCGGTGGAGTCAGCCCAGCGCGCCGAGGAAATGGGTATGCCCCGCAACCAGATCATCCTGTCGTGCAAAGTCAGCGGTGTTCAGGACCTCATCTCGGTCTACCGCGAACTGGCCCGGCGCACGGACCATTCACTCCATCTGGGCCTGACCGAGGCCGGCATGGGCACAAAAGGCACGGTGGCGTCGGCCACGGCGCTGTCGATCCTGTTGCAGGAAGGCATCGGCGACACCATTCGCGTCTCCCTGACGCCGCAGCCCGGCGAGGCTCGCACCCAGGAAGTGGTGATTGCCTCCGAAATCCTCCAGGCGCTGGGCCTGCGGACTTTTGTGCCCAGCGTCACGGCCTGCCCTGGATGCGGCCGCACCACCAGCACCACCTTCCAGGAACTGGCCAAGCAGATCGACGACTTCCTGCGCGCTCAGATGCCCGTCTGGCGCAAGCAATACCCCGGTGTCGAAGGCCTCAAGGTTGCCGTGATGGGCTGCATCGTCAACGGACCGGGCGAGAGCAAGCATGCCGACATCGGCATCAGCCTGCCGGGCTCCGGCGAGGCTCCGGCCGCACCGGTCTTCATCGACGGTGAGAAAAAACTGACCCTGCGCGGCGACAACATCGCGCGAGAGTTCCAGGTCATCGTTGAAAACTACATTGAAAAGCGCTTCGGCACGCAATCCGTCGCTGAAGTAGCGTAATACCCATGGTTGAAAAAACAGCTGCCGCCGCGGTGGAGAAGCCCGCTTTGGCGAAGACGGAAAAACTGCTCGCCGTCAAAGGCATGAATGACATCCTGCCGCCTGAATCGGCGCGCTGGGAGTGGTTTGAGGCCAAGGTTCGGGCGTTGATGGCGCGTTATGCCTACGCCAATGTGCGCACCCCCATCGTCGAGCCGACGGCTCTGTTTGTGCGCGGCCTCGGCGAGGTCACCGACATCGTTGAAAAAGAGATGTACTCCTTCGTCGATTCGATGAACGGCGACAAGCTCACACTGCGCCCCGAGGCCACCGCCGGCATCGTGCGCGCGATGGTTGAGCACAACACGCTGTACAACGGGCCCATGCGGGTCTGGTCGGCGGTGACGCTGTTCCGTCACGAACGGCCGCAAAAAGGGCGCTATCGCCAATTCCATCAGATCGACGTCGAAGCCCTGGGCTTTGCCGGGCCCGACGTGGACGCCGAGCAGATCCTGATGTGCCGGGCGCTGTTGCGCGACCTGGGCATTCCCATGGAGCACGTGCGACTCGAACTCAACAGCCTGGGCCAGCCCAGCGAGCGCATGGCGCACCGTGCCGCGCTGATCGCGCATTTCGAAGCGCATGCCGACGTGCTGGACGAGGATGCGAGGCGCCGGTTGCACAGCAACCCGCTGCGCATCCTGGACACCAAGAATCCCGCCATGCAGGCCATCGTCGAAGCTGCGCCGCAGCTGATGGACTTCCTCGGCGAGGCTTCGCTTGCGCACCTGAATGCCGTGCGTGCTGCGCTGGATGCCGTGGGGCTGGCGTACCGCATCAACCCGCGCCTGGTGCGCGGCATGGACTACTACAACCTCACCGTGTTCGAGTGGATCACCGACAAGCTCGGCTCCCAGGGAACGGTCTGTGGGGGAGGGCGCTACGACGGCCTGTTCGAGCAACTGGGCGGTAAACCGACGCCGGCGGTCGGCTGGGGCATGGGCGTAGAGCGCATGCTGCTGCTGCTCGAGGCAGTCGGTGTGTTGCCGCCTGAAAACGCACCCGACGCCTATGCCATCCTGCCTTCGGCCACGGTGTTGCCCGCTGCCATGGTCGCCTGCGAAGCGCTGCGTAGCGCCGGCATCAAGGTGCAGATGCACGGTGGCACCGCCGAAGGCATGGGCAGCATGAAATCGCAGTTCAAGAAGGCCGACGGCAGCGGCGCACGCTACGCGCTGATTTTTGGCGATGATGAACTGGCCCAGGGCCGCGTTGCCGTCAAACACCTGCGGGGCGAAAAAGACCAGGCCCTGCAGGCCCAGGTGCTCCAGCCGCTGGGCAATATCGCGGCCTGGGCCGAAACCCTGCGCGGCTGAACCATTGGGCCGCGCCCAGCGGGGCGCCTGTCCCGGGCCTCTACAATCACTCCAACTCAATCCGCGCCGTTACCGGGCAGAACAAGAAGACTTTTATGGCAAAACACCTCGATTTGGAACAACAGGAACAGCTTGACGAGCTCAAGCACTTCTGGAAACAGTACGGTGACATGATCACCTGGGGGCTGATTGTCGTGTTGGGGGCGTTCGCGGCCTGGAACGGTTACCAGTACTGGCAGCGCAACCAGGCTGCGCAGGCTTCCGTCATGTATGAAGAAGTCGAGCGCTCCGTGCAGTCGGGCGATATAGCCCGGATCGACCGCTCCCTCGCGGACATGAAGGAGCGTTTCGGCGGCACCGCTTACGCCCAGCAAGCCGGCTTGCTGGCCGCCCGTGCTTACTACGACAAGGGTAATGTCGATTCTTCGCGCGCCGCCCTGACCTGGGTGGCCGAAAAAGCTTCCGACGAGGGTTACCAAGCCATAGCGCGCCTGCGCCTGGCAGGCCTGCTGCTCGAAAAGAAGGCCTATGACGAAGCGCTCCAGCAGGTTTCTGGCAGCTTTCCCAAGGGCTTCACGGCACTGGCCGCCGACCGCCGCGGCGACATCTTCGCTGCTCAGGGCAAAAAAGCCGAAGCCAGGGCCGAATACGAGAAGGCCTACAAGGAACTCGACGAGCGCGCCGAGTACCGCCGCCTGGTGGAAGTCAAACTCAATGCGTTGGGCGTAGACCCGGCAGCGCAGGCGAAATCAGCAACCGAAGTATCCAATTCCGAGGTGAAGAAATGATCCGTTCGTCTTTCAGGCCCCTGACCCATGCCGCACGAGTGCCGGTCCTCATCCTGCTGGCAGCCGTTTTGGGTGGATGCTCGATGTTCAGCAGCGGCCCCGCAAAGCCGAAGCCCGCTGAGCTCCAGCCGGTGACCGGCCTGGTGGCTGCCCGCCAGACCTGGACCACGCGCGTTGGGCAGGTGAATTTCCCACTCGACACCGGTGTTTCCGGCACCAGTGTGGCGGTGGCCAGTGGCGACGGCACCGTGGCCCTGCTGGACGCCCAGACCGGTCGTGACCTCTGGCGCCTGGCGCTGAACACCCCATTGGCTGCGGGCGCCGGCAACGACGGCAAGGTCGTTGCCGTGGTCACCAAGGCCAATGAAGTCATCGCCCTGCAGGACGGCCGTGAGCTGTGGCGCCAGAAGCTGGGCGCCCAGGCCTTTACCGCGCCCTTTGTGGCCGGTGCGCGCGTGTTTGTGCTTGCGGCGGACCGTTCGGTCAGTGCTTTTGACGGGCAAACCGGGCGCAAGCTCTGGGCCCAACAGCGTCCCAATGAGCCTCTGATCCTGCGCCAGTCCGGCGTGATGCTGGCCGTTGGCGACACCCTGGTGGTGGGATTGGCCGGCCGCCTGGCGGGCCTGAATCCTTCCACCGGCAGCATTCGCTGGGAAGCCCCGATCGCGACGCCGCGCGGCATCAATGACGTGGAACGCCTGGTCGATCTGGTCGGCCACGTCAGTCGCCAGGCAGACGTCGTCTGCGCTCGGGCCTTCCAGGCCAGCGTCGGCTGCGTCAACGCCGCGCGCGGCAACCTGCTCTGGACCAAGCCCGCCAATGGCGTGCAGGGCCTGGACGGCGACGACCGCTTCGTCTTCGGCACCGAAGCCGACGGCAACGTGATCGCCTGGCGCCGCACCGACGGCGAGCGCGCCTGGACCACGGACCGCCTGCGTTACCGCGGCCTGACCGCACCGGTGGTGGTGGGGCGCTCCATTGCCATCGGCGACTTCACGGGCTATGTGCACCTGCTGTCGCGTGAAGACGGCTCCTTGCTCAACCGCCTGCCCACTGACGGCACCGCCATCGCGGCAACCCCCGTGCTGGTCGGCAATACGCTGGTTGCCGTGACCCAGGGCGGTGGCGTTTACGGCTTCCAGCCCCAATAAAGGGCTGCGGCCCCGCCTGAAACTGATTGATGAAACCTGTCATTGCGCTAGTCGGCCGCCCCAACGTGGGCAAGTCGACGCTTTTCAACCGGCTGACCAAGACGCGGGATGCGATCGTGGCCGACTTTGCCGGCCTGACGCGGGATCGTCATTACGGTAACGGCAAGCTGGGACCTCACGAATACATCGTGATCGACACCGGTGGCTTCGAGCCAGACGCAGCTTCGGGCATCTACAAGGAAATGGCCAAGCAGACCCGGCAGGCGGTCGCCGAGGCCGATGTGGTGGTTTTTGTGGTCGATGCCCGCGCAGGCATCAGTGCGCAGGACCACGACATTGCCAAATATCTGCGCAAGCTGGGCAAGCCCACGGTGCTGACGGCCAACAAGGCCGAAGGCATGACCGAAGGCGTACAGCTGTCCGAGTTCTTCGAACTGGGCCTCGGCGAGGTGCTACCGGTTTCCGCCTCGCACGGCCAGGGCATGCGCACGCTGGTCGACACGGCGCTGGCGCCGCTTAACCTGCCAGATCCAGACGAGGAGGGCGAAGCCCAAGATCCTTCCGTCATCCGTCTGGCCGTGGCCGGGCGCCCCAATGTGGGCAAGTCGACGCTGATCAACACCTGGCTGGGCGAAGAGCGCCTGGTGGCCTTTGACCTGCCCGGAACGACGCGTGACGCCATTTCGGTGCCGTTTGAGCGCGCCGGGCAAAAGTTTGAGCTCATCGACACCGCCGGGCTGCGCCGCAAGGGCAAGGTGTTCGAAGCCATCGAGAAGTTCTCCGTCGTCAAGACCCTGCAGGCCATCGAAAACGCCAATGTGGTGCTGCTGTTGCTGGACGCCACGCAAGGCGTGACCGACCAGGACGCCCACATCGCCGGCTACATCCTGGAAAGCGGCCGTTCGGTGGTCCTGGCCGTCAACAAGTCGGATGCGGTGGATTCCTACCAGCGCGAACTGCTGGAGCGCTCCATTGAAACCCGGCTGGGCTTCCTCAAATTCGCCTCCATCCACGCGATTTCCGCTATCAAGCGCCAGGGTCTGGGCCCGGTCTGGAAGTCCATCGTGCAGGCCCATGCCTCGGCCAACCGCAAGATGTCCACCCCGGTGCTGACCCGGCTGCTGCTTGAGGCCGTGCAATTCCAGCAGCCGCAGCGATCGGGTGTGTTTCGCCCCAAGCTGCGCTACGCCCACCAGGGCGGCATGAACCCGCCCATCATCATCATCCACGGCAACTCGCTGGAACACGTCACCGAAGCCTACAAACGCTACCTGGAAGGGCGCTTTCGCAAGGAGTTCGATCTGGTCGGCACGCCTCTGCGCATCCAGATGAAAAGCTCCCACAACCCCTTTAAAGACAAGGAATCGGCCTAGGACTACATGACCCGGCCTACTGCCTGTGGTAAGGTCAGGTTCTATTAACTTTTGAACACGGAAAATATCGTGAGCAATAACAAAGGCCAGCTCTTGCAGGATCCATTTCTCAACACCTTGCGTCGCGAGCATGTTCCTGTTTCCATCTATCTCGTCAACGGGATCAAACTGCAGGGCCAGATCGAGTCTTTCGATCAATATGTGGTTCTGCTTCGCAACACTGTGACCCAAATGGTCTACAAGCATGCGATTTCCACCATCGTTCCAGGCCGCGCCGTGAATTTCGCGACCAGCGAGTCTGAAGAAAGCCCCGCCAGCTGAGTTCGTCCGATGCTGTGGTGAGCCCCAAACCCCTCGTGCTTCTGGTGGGGGTTGATCTCGGGCTCCCGAACTTTGATGCTGATCTGCAGGAACTGGGTTTGCTCGCGCAGACAGCGGGCCTGCAGCCGGTCGCGCGCGTCACCTGCAAGCGCAGGGCGCCCGATGCCGCGCTTTTCATCGGCAGCGGCAAGGCTGACGAAATCAAGCTGCTGGCGCTGGACACCGGTGCCACCGAGGTCCTGTTCGACCAATCCCTGAGCCCGGCGCAGCAGCGCAATCTTGAGCGTCACCTGGACATGCCGGTCAACGACCGGACCCTGCTGATCCTCGAAATCTTCGCCCAGCGTGCGCGCAGCCATGAGGGCAAGCTGCAGGTTGAGTTGGCCCGGCTGCAATATATGTCCACACGCCTGGTGCGCCGTTGGTCGCACCTGGAGCGCCAGACCGGCGGCGCCGGTGTGCGCGGCGGCCCGGGTGAAAAGCAGATCGAGCTCGACAAGCGCATGATCGGCGACGCCATCAAGCGCACCAAGGAGCGCCTGTCCAAGGTCAAGAAGCAGCGGCAAACCCAACGCAAGCAGCGCGAGCGCCGCAATTCCTTCACGATCTCCCTGGTGGGCTATACCAACGCGGGCAAGTCCACGCTTTTTAATGCACTGGTCAAGGCACGCGCCTATGCCGCCGACCAGCTGTTCGCCACCCTGGACACCACCACGCGCCAGCTTTACCTGGGCGACGCCGGGCGTTCGGTTTCACTGTCAGACACCGTGGGTTTCATCCGCGACCTGCCGCACGGCCTGATTGACGCCTTCGCCGCCACGCTGCAGGAAGCGGCCGACGCCGACCTGTTGCTGCATGTGGTGGACGGCGCCAATCCCGACTACCTCGAGCAAATCGAGCAGGTGCAGCGTGTGCTCTCAGAGATCGGCGCGGCCGACGTCCCGCAAATACTTGTCTTCAACAAGCTGGACGCCATTGAAAAGGACAACATGCCCCTGCAATTGCAGGACATGTTCGAACTCAGGGACGCGTTTGAGGGCTCCAGCCGCAGTGCTGAACGGGTGTTCGTGAGCGCCCGGACAGGTGAGGGCCTGCCGCTTCTGCGCGCCTTGCTGGCCGGCTACGCGGCCCATCCACCGGCCGAGGAAATCCCCTTGGCGGCCGAGGACCTTGCCTGATAGAGCGTTTTCATTAGGCACAATGTCGGTGTAACGAAAAAAAAGTGAGTTTGATCCCATGAATCTGAACCCCGTGCTGCAGACTTTGACGACCTTGCCAGGCCGGCTCAGGCAACGCGCCCAAGGCATGTTCAACCTCAATGATCCGCGCTGGGGCCGGGACGATGACAAAGCTTCGTCGGAAGACAGCAAACCCGAAGCACCCCGGGACGACAAGCAACAGCCTCGTCCCCCCAGCCGCCCGCAAGGGCAGGGCCCCAACCAGGGACCACCCGACCTCGATGAGCTCTGGCGCGATTTCAACCGCAAGCTCGGCGGACTCTTCGGCGGCGGCAAGAACAACAATCCCAATCGCGGCGGCTTCGGCCGTGGCAACGGCAATGGCGGTGGAGGCAACAATGGCGGTTTTCAGCCCGACATGAAAAGCGCCGGCATCGGCGTCGGCCTGATCGCCAGCGTCGCCGTGTTGATCTGGCTGGGCACCGGCTTTTTTATCGTTCAGGAAGGCCAGCAGGCGGTCATCACCCAGTTCGGCAAATACCATTCCACCGTGGGCGCGGGCTTTAACTGGCGCCTGCCTTACCCGGTCCAGCGCCACGAGATCGTGGTCGTCACGCAGATCCGTTCCGTGGACGTCGGCCGCGATGTCATCATCAAGGCCACCGGCCTGCGCGACTCGGCCATGTTGACCGAGGACGAAAACATCGTCGAAATCAAATTCGCCGTGCAATACCGGCTCAATGACGCGCGTGCCTACCTGTTTGAAAGCAAGGACCCGGCCGCCGCGGTGGTGCAGGCCGCCGAAACCGCCGTGCGCGAGGTCGTCGGCAAGATGAAGATGGATTCGGCGCTCGCCGATGAGCGCGACCAGATCGGGCCGCGCGTGCGCACCTTGATGCAGACCATCCTGGACCGCTACAAGGTCGGTGTTGAAGTTGTCGGCATCAACCTGCAGCAAAGTGGCGTGCGTCCGCCCGAGCAGGTGCAGTCCGCCTTCGATGACGTGCTCAAGGCCGGCCAGGAGCGCGAGCGCACCAAGAACGAAGCCCAGGCCTATGCCAATAACGTGATTCCACGCGCGGTCGGTTCCGCCTCGCGTCTCAAGGAAGAGTCCGAAGCCTACAAAGCCAAGATCGTCGCGCAGGCTCAGGGTGACGCGCAGCGTTTCCGCTCCGTGCTGGCCGAATACCAGAAAGCGCCGCAGGTCACGCGCGACCGCATGTACATCGACACCATGCAGCAGGTGTATACCAACGTCACCAAGGTGCTCGTCGAGTCGCGCCAGGGCAGCAACCTGCTGTACTTGCCGCTGGACAAGATCATGCAGATGACGTCTCAGGGCGATGCCGCCGGCTCCGGCGAAGCGCCGTTGGTCCCCGGCTCGGCTTCGTCGTCCCAGGCGCCCGCCTCCCCCATCTCCAGCCTGCCACCCATCGATGCCCGTTCGCGCGATTCCGCCCGCTCGCGCGACCGTGAAACACGCTAAGGAAGACGATCGTGAATAGAGTTGGATTTATTGTTTCCTCGCTGCTGGTCCTGCTGGCCTTGCTCAGTTCCACGCTGTTTGTGGTCGACCAGCGCCAGTTCGGCGTGGTTTATGCCTTGGGGCAGATCAAAGACGTGGTCACCGAGCCGGGTCTGCATTTCAAGATGCCGCCGCCTTTCCAGAACGTTTCGTACATCGACAAGCGCTTGCTGGTGCTCGACAGCGTCGATGCCGAGCCCATGCTGACGGCTGAAAAGCAGCGCGTCGTGATCGACTGGTACGTGCGCTGGCGCATCACCCAGCCCAGCGACTACATTCGCAACGTCGGCCTGGACGAAAAAACCGGCGCCAACCAGCTCAACCGCGTGGTACGCAATGCCTTTCAGGAAGAAATCAACAAGCGTACCGTCAAGGACCTGCTCTCGCTCAAGCGCGAGGCGTTGATGGCCGACGTCAAGCGCGAAGTGCTGCAGGCCGTGCAGGGTTCCCAGCCCTGGGGCGTGGATGTGGTCGACGTCCGCATCACGCGCGTGGACTATGTGGAAGCCATCACCGATTCGGTCTACAAGCGCATGGTGGCTGAGCGCCAACGCGTGGCCAATGAGCTGCGTTCCACCGGCCAGGCAGAAGGCGAAAAAATTCGCGCTGACGCCGACCGCCAGCGTGAAGTGACCATCGCCAACGCCTACCGCGATGCGCAAAAGGTCAAGGGCGAGGGCGATGCCGAAGCCGCCCGTACTTATGCCGAGTCTTTCGGCCGCGATCCGCAGTTCGCCCAGTTCTACCGCAGCCTCGACGCCTACAAGGCCAGCTTCAGCAAGAAGAGTGACGTGATGGTGCTGGATCCATCCTCGGACTTCTTCAAGGCGATGCGCGGCCCCGGCACCGGTAGCACCGCGCCCGCCAAAAAATAAGCCGGCGTGGACGGCAACACCTTCTGGCTGGCACTGGCCCTGATGCTGGTCATCGAGGGCTTGTTGCCCTTCATCTCTCCCGGCGGCTGGCGCCGCATGTTCGAGCAGATCCTCACACTGGGTAACGGCCAGATCCGCTTCTTCGGGCTGTGCAGCATCGCCGCGGGTTTGATCCTGCTGGCCGTGCTGGCCTGATCCGTCTCCATAGTCCGGCAGTATTTCATCCCGGTAGCCCTATCAGCCTCCGGTAAGCCGAAAAGCGGCCCCAAGCCCGGTAAAATGCTGTTTTTAACAGCCCACGAAAATCACAATGCCCGCCTGGTCGTCATCATGGCAATTGCCCGATCAAATTGCCGATGTCCTGCCCTCCGAGGCGCGCCACATTGAAGAGCTGCGCCGCCTGTTTCTGGACACCGCCCGCAGCTACGGCTACGAACTCGTCATGCCGCCGTTGCTCGAGCACCTCGAATCGCTGCTGACCGGCACCGGCGAGGCCCTGGACCTGCAGACTTTCAAGCTGGTCGACCAGCTTTCCGGCCGCACCCTGGGCCTGCGTGCCGACACCACTCCCCAGGTTGCCCGCATCGATGCCCATTTGCTCAACCGCAGCGGCGTGGCCCGCCTCTGCTACTGCGGCCCGGTGCTGCACACCCGCGCCGACCGTCCCCACGCCACCCGGGAGCCGCTGCAGTTCGGCGCTGAAATCTACGGCCACGCCGGCCTCGAGGCCGACCTCGAAGCCCAGCAGCTGGCGCTTGAGGGCCTCAAGACCGCCGGCGTCACGGCATTGAGCGTCGACATGGCGGACGTGCGCATTGTCAACAGCTTGCTGGCCGGCGCCACCGTCAATACCAGGACCTTGGCACTGATCCACGCTGCGCTGGCCGCCAAGGACGCGAGCGAGCTCGACAGCCTCACCGCCAGTCTCGAGGACGGTATCTCCCGCGAGGCGCGCGAAGGCCTCAAGGCCTTGCTGCAGCTTTACGGCGACGAAAAAGTTCTGGCCGAGGCCGAAAGAGTCTTGCCGCCCTCGACGGGCCTGAAAGCTGCCCTGCAAAACCTGCAATGGCTGGCTGCCCACACCCGCGGTGAAAAAGGTGACGTCAAGGTCAGTTTCGACCTGGCCGACCTGCGCGGCTATGCCTATTACAGCGGCACGCGTTTTGCCATCTACGGGCAGGGCGCCGAACTGGCGCGCGGCGGCCGTTATGACGAGGTCGGCGCCGTGTTCGGCCGCAACCGCCCGGCGGCAGGTTTCAGCCTGGACTTGAAAGAACTCGTCAGCGTGCTTCCGCCCCGGCCGCTGAAGGCCGCGATACGCGCGCCCTGGAGTGAAGACGCCGGCCTGCGAGCCGCGATTGCCCGCCTGCGCGCCGGCGGCGAAACCGTGGCCTGCGTGTTACCCGGCCACGAGCATGAAGTCAACGAATTCGATTGCGACCGCGAACTGGCCCCTGCGGCCGGCCAATGGGTGGTCCAGTCCCTGAAGAAAGCCGCGTGAGGCCCCGCGCCCCGTCCGGCTTGATCCCCAACACACCTTAACGAGAATTGAAGATGACAAACAAACAAACCGCAGACGCGGGCCGCAATGTCGTGGTCGTGGGCACCCAGTGGGGCGACGAAGGCAAGGGCAAGCTGGTCGACTGGCTCACCGAGATGTCGCAGGGCGTGGTGCGCTTCCAGGGCGGCCACAACGCCGGCCACACGCTGGTCATCAACGGCGTCAAAACGGCGCTGCACCTGATCCCCAGCGGCATCATGCGCCCCGGCGTGAAGTGCTACATCGGCAATGGCGTGGTGCTGTCGGCGGCCAAACTGTTTGAGGAAATCGAAGGCCTGGAAAAAGCCGGCGTCGAAGTGCGTTCGCGCCTGCGCATCAGCGAGGCCTGCCCGCTGATCCTGCCTTTTCACGCCGCGCTCGACATCGCGCGCGAAGCCTACCGCGAAAAGGGCGGCACCACCAAGATCGGCACGACCGGCCGCGGCATCGGCCCCGCCTATGAAGACAAGATCGCCCGCCGCGCGCTGCGCGTGCAGGACCTCAAATACCCCGACCGCTTCGCCGCCAAGCTGCGCGAGCTGCTGGAGTTGCACAACTTCGTGCTGACCGGCTACCTGCATGCCCCGGCCATCGATTTCGACACCGTGTACGCCGAAGCCATGCGCCACGCCGAACTGCTCAAGCCCATGATGGCCGACGTCTCGCGCGAACTCAATGACGCGCACCGCGACGGCGCCAACCTGCTGTTTGAAGGCGCGCAGGGCACCTTGCTCGACGTCGACCATGGCACCTATCCCTACGTGACCTCCAGCAACTGCGTGGCCGGCAATGCCGCCGCCGGCGCCGGCGTCGGTCCCGGCATGCTGCACTACATTCTGGGTATCACCAAAGCCTACTGCACACGCGTAGGCGGCGGTCCTTTCCCGACCGAACTCGACTGGGAAAAGCCCGGCACCGTGGGCTTTCACCTGAGCACCGTGGGCGCCGAAAAAGGCGTGACCACTGGCCGCAGCCGCCGCTGCGGCTGGTTTGACGCCGCGCTGCTCAAGCGCTCGGCCCAGGTCAACGGTCTGTCGGGCCTGTGCATCACCAAGCTTGACGTGCTGGACGGCATCGATGAACTGAAGCTGTGCACCGGCTACGAACTCGACGGCCACATCACCGACATCCTGCCCATGGGCGCCGAAGAGATCGAGCGCTGCAAACCGATTTACGAAACCATGCCGGGTTGGACGCAGAGTACGGTCGGCGTCACGGAATACGACAACCTGCCCGCGGCCGCGCAGAAGTACCTGCACCGCATCGAGGAAGTGACCGGCGTGCCCGTCGACATGATTTCCACCAGCCCGGACCGCGACCACACCATCCTGCTGCGTAACCCTTACGCCGCTTGAGCGGTTACCACCCACAGCCTTAGCCCACCAAGCCCGCCGCCTTCTAAACAAAGGCGAGGGCAGCGAATAGATCAATAGATCAGGAGCGCCCCCATGTTGACAGAAGACGGCAAGCATCTTTATGTGAGCTATGACGAGTACCACAACCTCATCGAAAAGCTGGCTATCAAGATCCACCAATCCGGCTGGCAATTCGACACCATTCTGTGCCTGGCCAGGGGCGGCATGCGCCCCGGCGACATCCTGTCGCGCATCTTCGACAAGCCGCTGGCCATCATGTCGACCAGTTCCTACCGGGCCGATGCTGGGATGACGCAGGGCAATCTCGACATCGCCCGGTACATCACCACCCCCAAAGGCGAGATCGCCGGCAAGGTGCTGCTAGTCGACGACCTGGCCGACACCGGCCACACGCTCAACGCGGTCATCCACCAGCTCAAGAACAATTACAAACCCATCACCGAGTTGCGCAGCGCGGTGATCTGGACCAAGGGCGTGTCCAGCTTCGAGCCCGACTATTCGGTCGAGTTGTTGCCGACCAATCCGTGGATTCACCAGCCCTTTGAAGGCTATGACTCGCTGTCGCCTGCCCAACTGATGGCCAAATGGAAAATATAGCCCCCACGGTCGCTCACTCCGTGTAGCTTCCTGCCCCCCGAGGGGGCCGCTGCGCCTGCGGTCTGGCAAAGCCAGTCCCGCGGCTCCTGCTTGGATGGGGCGGCCTCAGCCTTGGCTTTTGCCCTTCCACTCTTCGCGCCTTTGGCTTGCCGTTAATATCCGTGGATGAGCGAACCATCCACCACCCTGATCCATCACCCCTACAAGCCACCCGCCGGCTTTGACGCGATTCCGCCGGGGGTTTACAAGGCTTCCACCATCGCATTTCCCTCCGTCGCCGCGCTCCGCAGCCGCGACTGGAAGCACAAGACCGGCTACACCTACGGCTTGCACGGCACGCCGACCACTTTTACGCTGGAAGAGCGCATCGCCACGCTTGAAGGCGGCAAGTACTGCACGCTGGTGCCCAGCGGTCTGGCGGCGGTGGTGCTGGTCGGCATGGCGCTGCTGAAGGCGGGGGATGAGTTGCTGATCCCCGACAATGCCTATGGTCCGAACAAGAGCTTCGCGCAGGGCGGGCTGGCCGCCTGGGGCATTACCCATCGCTTTTACGACGCGATGAATCCAGCCGACCTGGCTGCCAAGCTGGGGCCCAAGACCCGGCTGGTGTGGATAGAAGCGCCGGGCTCCATCACACTGGAGTTTCCCGACATGCCGGCGCTGGTCGCGGCCGTCAAGGCGCACAAGAATGCACACCCTGCAGGCATCGTGACCGCGCTCGACAATACCTGGGGCGCGGGCCTGGCTTTCAACGCCTTTGATTTGGGGCTGGACATTTCGGTCCAGGCCCTGACCAAATACCCCAGCGGCGGCGCCGATGTGCTGATGGGCTCCGTCGTCACGCGCGACGAGGCCTTGCACCATCTGGTGCACTTTTGCCACATGCGCGTCGGGTATGGCGTGGGCGGCAACGATGCTGAACTGGTGCTGCGCGGCCTGAACAGCATGGCCTTGCGTTACGCCGCCCAGGATGCCGCCACGCGCGAACTGGCCGCCTGGCTGGCAGGCCGGCCGCAGGTAGCGGCCATGCTGCATCCGGCCTTGCCTGGCTCGCCGGGCCATGACGTGTGGAAACGTGACTGCAAGGGCGCCGCCTGCCTGATGAGCGCGGTCTTCAAGCCCGAGTTCACTCAGGCCCAGGTAGACCAGTTTTGTGACAGCCTGAAACTTTTCAAACTGGGTTACAGCTGGGCTGGGCCGATGAGTTTGTGCGCCCCCTACGACATCCCGGCCCTGCGCACCACCCCCTGGCCCCACAAAGGCGGCCTGGTGCGCTTTTCGGTGGGCCTGGAAGCCGTGCCCGACCTGCAGGCGGATATCGCCCAGGCCCTGGAAAAAGCCATGGGATGACCTGACGGCAATGCAGTACAGTAAGGGTTACTTATTCACGAAAGCACGCAGTGGCAACTCCCAATTACTCTTACGAAAAGCGCCAGAAAGAGCTTGCGAAAAAACGCAAAAAAGAAGAAAAGCTCAAGCGCAAGGCTGAGGGCAAGACGGACGATGCGCCGGATGACGGAACCGACACTCCGGACACCGCAGGCGACGTTGCCGGCGATATGCCCCCCGCAGATCCCGCGCCCTAAGTTCCCCGCTTTTACGGCAAGACAGGCCAGGCCCCCTGAGGCCTCCCGCAAACCCGGCACACCACGCGTGTTGCCGGGTTTTCTTTTGGGCGCCGGGTTATCTGGCGATTTGACGATTTGACGATTTGGTTATTTGGGTAGCCAGCCCAAGCCCTTGGCATGCAGGCTCTGCACATACAGCCTGTCCGCCGTCTCGGTCACCGCCGTGGTTTCAGGGTAGGCGCCGGCGGGGTCCTGCAGGTCGGCCACCACTTTGCCATCTTCCGTAAACGCCATCACGTGGCCATAGGCCCTGGGAATCGGCCACAGGGCGCGGGGCAGACGAAGCGTCAGCTTGCGCATGAAGGGCTTGCGCGCCAGGCCGTCAATGGTCGGGTTGCGGGGCTTGACGAGCCCGACCCAGACTTTGCCGTCCAGGCCGCGCATCAGGTTGTCGGGGTAGCCGGGCAGGTTGTCAAAGAGCGGCTTCAGGCCGGCTCCGGGCTGGCGGACGTCCAGGTCCTTCGCATCCACCGGGAGCTTCCAGATACGGTATTGGCCGGTTTCGGCGACGAAGAGCGAGCGCTCGTCCTGGCTCAAGGCCACACCGTTGGCAAAGCTCAAGCCTTTGGCCACGATGCGGGTGGCCCGGGTCGCCGGGTCGTATTCGATCACCCGGCCGGTGGAAGACTGCTCCAGGATGTCCAGAATGCTGGCTTCGAAGGTGCCGCCCCATTCCTTCGCACCGAAGCGGGTCGATGCGTCGCTGAAGTACACCTTGCCGCTGCGCGCCACCACCACCGCGTTGGCATACAGGATCGGGCTGTCTGCGACCTTGTCGGCCAGCACGGTGACTTTCTTGTCGGGCGAAATCGACAACAGGCCCCTGAAGGCATCAGCGGCAATAAGGTTGCCGCCCGCGTCGAAGTCGAAACCCAGCACGCGGCCGCCGGTGTTGGCCACAACCTCCTGGCCGCTGCCGTCCGCGTTCATGCGCAGGATGGCGCCGCTGGCCACGGCGGTATAGAGTTTTCCGTCCTTGCCCACCACCAGGTGTTCAGGGCCCTCGTCGGCGCCCAGCGCAATCATCTTCAGGTTGGCCAGCTTGTTGTTGACCGCGAAAGGGCCGGCGTAGCCAGGTGCGGTGGGCGCTTCCCAGCTTTGCGGCGCTATCGGCACCGGCCAGAGGCACAGGTAGGCGGCAAGCCCGAGAAGAACAAGGCCGGCAGCGGCAAGGATTTTTTTCATGGTGTTTGCTCCTCCTCAAGAATGGCCCGGGCCAACTCCGCCATGGTGTGTTTCGACCGGTCGGCCGCGTCGAGCGTCATGGCTTTCGGGTACTGGCTGAAGTTTCGCTCCATGGAGCGTGCGTAGCCCGGGTCGTAGTGCAGGGTGAGGAGCTCGCGCACCACCGAGGCCGTGTCGCCGGCGCGCGCGCGGGCCTGCCAATCCTGCACCTGGGCCTTGCCGCGGACCTCGGTCAGCGCGCCCAGCCGCTCGCAGAAAAACGCGGTGTCCCGCACGAAGAAGTCATAGTCCTCAAGCAGCAGCGCCACGCGCTCCTCGTCGCCCAGGCGCAGGTCCAGGCAGGGGCTGGCCCGCATCGCGGCAATCAGGCCGTCGGGCACGGCCACGTTGCCGACTTTTTTGCTTTCGCTTTCCACATACACCGGACGCGCTGGATCGAAATCGCGCAGAGCGGACCAGATGCCACTGTCAAAAGCCTTCTGGCTGGGCTGCTCCACGCCGGGAATCGCGCCCAGCACCGAGCTGCGGTGATTCGCCAGCGCCTCCAGATCCAGCACCTGCGCACCTTCGGCCGCCAGAGCCTGCAGCAGCCGGGTCTTGCCCGAGCCGGTGGGACCGCAGACCACCCGGTACTGCAGGCGCGCGGCCAGTTGCGGCAGGTCGGCCACCAGCGCCGCCCGGAAGGCCTTGTAGCCGCCGTCAACCAGCGTGATACGGAAACCGATCTGGTCCAGCACCAGCGCCAGCGAGCCGCTGCGCTTGCCGCCGCGCCAGCAATAGATGAGCGGCTGCCACTCGCGGGGCTTGTCCAGCACCTCGCGCTGTATGTGCTCGGCGATGTTTTTCGCCACCAGCGCCGCGCCCAGTTTTTTGGCTTCGAACTGGCTGATCTGCTTGTACTTGGTGCCGACGATCTTGCGTTCCTCGTCATGCAGGCTGGGCCAGTTCAGTGCGCCGGGCAGGTGGTCTTCGGCGTATTCGCCTTCGCTGCGTGCGTCGATGATGTCGGAATAGCGGTCCAGGGCGGCCAGCGCTTCATCGGCGGAGATGCGTTCAACAGTCACTTGATCAGTTTCTTGAGTTCAGGCCACACATTGGCCAGCATGCGGGCCTGCGACTGCTCATTCGGGTGGATGCGGTCGGCCTGGAAGTTGGCCACCGGGTCGGCGGCGTCGGCAATGCCCTTGAGGAAAAACGGCACCAGCGCCACTTTTTCCGCCTTGGCGATCTTGGAGAACAGCCCCGAAAAACTCGCCGCGTAGGCGCCGCCGTAGTTGGGTGGCACCTGCATGCCGACCAGCAGCACCCGCGCGCCGGCTTTTTTGGCCGCTTGCGTCATCGCGCCGAGGTTTTGCTCCGTCATGTCCAGCGGCAGGCCGCGCAGGGCGTCGTTGCCACCCAGCTCTATCACCACCACGGTGGGCTTGTGCTGCACCAGCAGCGCCGGCAGCCGGGAGCGCCCACCCGAAGTGGTGTCGCCGCTGATGCTGGCGTTGACGACTTTGGCGCTTTTCTTCTCCGCAGTGAGTTGCTTTTCAAGCAGGGGCACCCAACCTGTGCCGCGCTTGAGGCCGTATTCGGCGCTCAGGGAGTCGCCGACGATCAGCACGGTATCGCCCTGGGCCACGGGAGCGGCTGCCTGCGCCCGGGCTGCCGGGACCCCGTCCAGCAGCGCGGCCATGAGCAGTGCGGCCAAAGGTTTTACGAGGCGTTTTGCCGTTTGCGCGGCAAGCTTGGTAAAGTCGGATTTCATAGTTTTTGACAAGGCTGACATGTTTGAACCCGCGGTGAGTGGCGTGAATGACTTGAGCGAGGCTTCCAAGGCCTCCACTGTGCCCGGCGCGGCCGGTGCAACTGCAAAGCCTCAGCCAGCTTCAATTATTTCCGTGGAGCATGTTTTCAAGTCGGTCACCGACTCCACCGGCACATTGGCCATTTTGCGCGATATTGACTTTGCACTCGCCGCGCGCGAGACCGCCGCCATTGTCGGCGCTTCGGGCTCGGGTAAAAGCACCTTGCTGTCCATCATCGCGGGGCTGGATACACCCACCGAAGGTACGGTCAAGCTGGCCGGGCAGGACCTGTTTGCCCTCGGCGAAGACGACCGCGCGGCACTGCGCGCCCAGAAGGTCGGTTTTGTGTTCCAGAGCTTCCAGCTCATGGGCAACCTGACCGCGCTCGAGAACGTCATGCTGCCGCTTGAATTGTCGGGCGCCAAAAACGCCCGTTCCCAAGCTGCCGAGATGCTTAAGCGCGTGGGCCTGGGCGAGCGCCTGGGCCATTATCCCAAGGTGCTTTCGGGCGGCGAGCAGCAGCGCGTGGCGCTGGCGCGGGCTTTTGTGGTGCAGCCGGCGGTGTTGCTGGCCGACGAGCCCACCGGCAGCCTGGATTTCGCCACCGGCGAGACCGTCATGTCGCTGATGTTCGAGCTCAACCGCGAACTCGGGACCACGCTGGTGCTGGTGACGCATGACCAAGCCATTGCCGCTCGCTGCGAGCGGCGCATCACCATAGACGCGGGACGGGTCGTTTCCAGCTGAGCCTGCGCGGGGCGGGCGCCGCATCCGGCGCAGTAAGCGCGTTCAACGCAGTTTTTGCGCCGCAGCCAGGAATCTCGCCCGGTCGTCGGGCTTGTCGATCTGCAGCGCCAGCGCTTTGGCGAGGTTCCCCAGGCCGGTATGGCGCGCTGCTTCCCTGCGCACCAGGGTTTTTGCCAGCGGGCCGATATACAGGCTCAGCATGCGTTCAAGTTGGGCCTGCAGTTCAGCGCTGAAATACTGCACATTGATGGAGGTCGAACTCGCGGACGTCCCCGATGGCGATGACAGGCCCGAAGGCCGGCTCATATCGTGCTGGCGCAGGCCGGACACCGGCATCGAGTGCACGCGGCTGGGCGCGCTGGTGGCGCCGGTCACGCCAGTGCGTGGGCCCGAGGCGCCGAGCGGTGTCGAATGCACCGGCGTGCTGGCATTGCGCGGCCGCACAAAAGCTTCACGCGCCAGGGCGTCGGGGATGGAGACGGCCAGCATGTCGCGCAGCCCTTGCGCGCTCACCGTGCGCGGCACAGATTTTTTGACCAGCACCTTGGCCAGCGGCCCGATCAGCTTGGCCAGTTCGGTTTCAATCTCGTGCACGATTTCAGGCGTCAGCGATGCCAGCGCGGCGAACGAAGCTGTGTGCTCGAACTCCAGGTTGCGCCCCGCGGGCGCCGCCGGGGCGGCGTTCGGGTCCAGCACCGCGTAGATCTCGTGCGAGCGCAGGTGCTTGTCCATGTGCGGACCGAGATAGTCGAAATGGCTGGCCGCGCTGTCGGTGATGCGCGAGATCACGTCGTAATAGGCGCGCGAGACCACCACTTGGTTGGGCCTGGCGAAATCCATGATGCGCTGGGCCACGTTGATGCCGTCGCCCACCACGTTGACCCGGTTGTTGATGTCGAACACCATGCGGATGGGGCCCAGGTGCAGGCCCACGCGTAGGGACATCTTGCGGCCGTACTTCTGCGCCAGCAGGTCGCGCAGCAGCAGGGCCGACTGCAGCGCCTCCTCGGGGTCGCCGAGGAAGCAGATGGCCGCGCCGTCGCCGGTGTCGATCATGATGCGCGACGACTCTTTCACGCCGCCTATGGCTTTGGTGATCAGTTCGTTGAACAGCGACTTGACCACCACCTGCTGGTCTACCGAATAGGTGGAGTAGGACACCAGGTCAAGGAACATGATGGTGCCCAGCACGTTCTTGCGCAGGTTCTCGGCGCTGTTGAGCGGGATGGACTGCGAATTGGCGGCGTAGGCGAGCAGGGCGCTGTCGGGCGGCGCGGTGACTGTCCTGGGTTCGGAGTGCACCAGTGCGGGTGTTGCGGGCGGCGCAGGGGCCGGTGGGGCAGGTGATGGGGAGGGCGCCAGCACACTGGCCGCGCGCAGGGTCTGGGTCTTCAGGAAGTCCGAGCTCAGCAGCGCCTGGCGCAGCGCCGCGATGTCCTGCGGCCGCTGGGTCTCGTTGGGCGACATGGCCCAGTCGATGGCGCGCAGCAGCGGCGCGCCGAAGACCACCGCGCTGGCGGTGTCGGCGGCCTTGGGCATGCTGTCCTCGCGCACGCGCGAAGCCGACTCCATAGGTTTGTGGCCCGTCGTCATCCAGTACATCACCGCGCCCAGGGAATAGACGTCCGTCCACGGTCCCTGGTGGCCCTTGCTGTGGTACTGCTCGAACGGCGCGAAACCCGGGCTCACGATGTTGGTCATGTCCTGGTTGCCGGTCAGGCGGCGCGCCGCGCCGAAGTCCAGCAGCACCGGCGTGCCGTCGGCGCGGATGTAGATGTTGTCCGGCTTGATATCACGGTGCAGGAAGTTGACCTTGTGCACCGCCTCCAGGCCGTCCATCAGCGGGTAGATGATCTTCAGCAGGCTTTGCTGGTCCAGCGCGGGCTGCTTGGCCAGCCAGCGCTTGAGCGGGTCGCCGGACTCGTACTCCATCACGATGTAGGCGGTGCCGTTTTCCTTGAAGTAGCGCAACACCCGCACGATGTTGGGATGGCGAAACGACGCCAGCGCGCGGGCTTCGTCGAGGAAGCGCTCCAGGCCCCACTGGAACTGGCCTTTGTTTTCGCCAGACCGGACATGGACCGACAGGTCGGCCGCGCGCACGGCCAGGTCCCCCGGGAAGTATTCCTTGATGGCCACCGGCAACTGCAGGTTGATGTCCTGGGCCAGGTAGGTAATGCCGAACCCGCCGCCGCCCAGCATCCTTTCAATACGGTATTCGAAGATGGTCTGCCCCGGCGCCAGTGCGGCCGCATCACCACCGCCGCCCGTTGGCGCGGGGGCGTCGTGGCGCACCGGCTGGGTCCGGGTCTTGTCTTCGGGGTCGGTCATGCGTGTATCAGTTGTGGATCGCCAAGTCCGGTGCGTCTCAGTCGCCGCGATCGATCATCTGCATGGCTTTTTCCAGGCTGCGTCGCATGCGGTTGAACGAACTGCCCAGCACGGCCATTTCGTCCTTGCCGCCATCCGCGAATTCGGGCACCTCAAAGTCGCCGGTGCTGACCTTGTCGGCCGCCTGTGACATGCGGCGTATCGGCCGAACGATGAGCCAGCTGAGCATCAGGTTGAGCACGACGAAGACCACCGCGAACACCGCGGCCAGCGAAGCCATGAAGGTCTTGAAGGCGCGGTCTGCGTTTCGCACGGGGATGTCCATGGGCACCGTCACGACTTGCGCGCCAATTATTTCATTGTGTTTCCAGCCGAAGCCGTTGGCCTCTCCGTAAATCTTCACCATGCTGGCCGGCGCGGCGGCAGGCACGCTGTGGCACTGCAGGCAGGCCGCATTGGTGATCTGAATGGGTTTGGCGATATAGAGCAGCCGGCCCGTGGCTGCGGCGCGCTCCGAGATCAGTTCCTTCGAATCGGCGTTCTGGCGGAACTGCTGGACGATGTCGGCTTCCCAGTCAGTGGCGCGGTCGCGCGGGTTGGTCGGGTTCAGTGTCGCTTCCTTGTAGCCGTAGTCCCGGTACTTCTTCTGGATGTGGCCCAGGGTTTCGGTGGCGGCGTAGGCGGGCACGGTCTGCGGCAGGAAGACCTCCTCGAGCTGCTTGTCCAGGTGCGGCTTGATCTGCTCTACCGTATAGGCGCGCACCGAGAGGGCGGTGTCCATCATGAGCCGTGCATTGCGCAGGACTTCTTCGCGGGCGTTTTCCTGCAGCAACTGGCGCGACATGAACCCGGCGGCGCCGAAGCCGGCCAGGAACACCACGATCAACACCAGATTAAATTTAAGCCTCAATCCCATAGCGTCCCCAACTGCGTTGTTTTAGAAAAAAATCGTCCAGCCCACGCCGGCCACAAATTGTTACTATTTTAGACTTACCCAGCCCGCATTGTGACCGCCGGTCGGCCCTGATGCACCGGTAGTAATGCCAATAAAGGGGCTGCAGTGATAATCCCAGCATGTCATCTACCCCCAAAGTCCTTTTTGGCTTCCATGCCGTCGGCGTCCGCATCAAAACCGCGCCCAAGTCCGTCCTGGAGGTGTTTTTCGACGCCTCACGCCGCGATGCGCGCATGCGCCAGTTCACCGACCGCGCCCGTGAAGCCGGTGTGCGGCTGATCGAATCCGACGGGCTGCGCTTGGCCAAGATGTGCGGCAGCCACGGCCACCAGGGAGTCGTGGCGCGGGTCGATGCGCTGGCCCAGGTCAAGTCGCTGGATGAACTGCTTGAGCAGCTCGAGGAAGACGGGATTGACCAACCCTTGCTGCTGGTGCTGGACGGCGTCACCGACCCGCACAACCTCGGCGCCTGCCTGCGCGTGGCCGACGGCGCCGGCGCTCATGCCGTGATCGCGCCCAAGGACCATGCGGCCGGCATCAACGCCACCGTCGCCAAGGTCGCCAGCGGCGCGGCCGAAACCATGCCTTACTTCATGGTCACCAACCTGGCGCGCACCCTGGGTGAACTCAAGGAACGCAACATCTGGTGCATAGGCACCAGCGACGATGCCGAAAAAACCATTTACGACGTGGATTTGAAAGGCCCCGTCGCCCTGGTGCTGGGCGCCGAAGGCGAGGGCATGCGCCAGCTCACACGCAAGACCTGCGACGAGCTCGTCAGCATTCCCATGCGCGGCGCTGTGGAAAGCCTCAATGTGTCGGTGGCCAGCGGCGTCTGCCTCTACGAAGCCTTGCGCCAGCGGCGCCCGACCCCTTGAGCTGCGGGATTAGACCAGCCCGTACCAGCCCAGCAGCGCGCCCGCGCCCAGCAGCCACAACAAGTGGATGCGGGTACGCCAGACGATGACGGCCGAGGCAGCCGTCACCAGCCATACCGGCCAATCTTTCAGCGAGCTGCCGTTGGAGGTGGCCAGGATCCAGCTCGTGGCGATCAACAGCGCCACCACGATAGGCCCCATGCCCTGCTTGAAGGCGCGCACTGCCCGCAGCTCGCGGTTGCGGTGGCCCCATTGCGCGGCCGTGTAGGTCAGCGTGGTGCTCGGAATCAAGATGCCCAGCATGGCCAGGAACACGCCGAGCAGGCCGGTCAGCATCCCCCCGGCGTTCAAGCCGACATTCCAGCCCAGCAAGGCGATGAACAGCACATTGGGTCCGGGCGCCGACTGCGCGATGGCGATGGAGGCGTTGAATTGCGCGTCGGTCAGCCAGTGCTGCTTGTCGACCAAAAACCGGTGCATGTCGGGCGCGGTGGTGATGGCCCCGCCCACCGACAGCAGCGACAGCGAAAGGTAGTGCAGGAACAGGTCGAACCAGTCACGCGCGCCAAAGACCAGGTGCAGTGTTTGCAGCTGTTCGTTGTTCATGGCTTGAGCTTTCGGTAGGCCAGCACGCAGGCAACGAAGCCCAGGCTCAGCAGCACGTAGGCCAGTGGAATGCGCAGCAGTGCGATGGACACAAAGCACAGCGCACCCAGGCCCATGCACAGCCGCATACCCAGTACGTTTTTCTGGAGGGCGCCGAAGAGCTTGAGTCCGGTCGCTGCGATCAGCCCGGCCGCCACTGCGGCCATGCCGCGAAGCGCTCCCGCCACGCCGGGGTGGCCGGCGAACTGTGCATAGAGCACCGCCAGCAACAGCACCAGCACCAGCGGCAAGGTCAGCATGCCGGCGAGTGCCGCCAATGCGCCCTTGAGGCCGAAATAACGCCCGCCCACCATCAAGGAAAGGTTCACCACATTGGGGCCCGGCATGATTTGCGCTACCGCCCAGTCTTCGATGAACTCTTCGCGCGTCATCCAGCGTTTTTTCTCGACCAGCTCGCGTTGCACGACGGCGAGGACTCCGCCGAAACCCTGGAGAGCCAGCAGGGTGAATGAAACAAACAGGTCGGTGAGGGATTTGGGTTGCGGATGCTCTTCCGCGGGGAGGGGGCTCATGCGCCCATTATCGCCGTGCGCGCCTCGCACGCTGGGCCCACCCGCGAGAAGCCGAGGCGCTTCATCTGCTATTCAAACAATAGCCCGCCGATCGCGATTCACGAGGGCCCGGGAGTCACGAAAAACAGCTACCTGGTGGACGGGAAGCTACAGTTTCAGCTCCCAGGTCTCGCCCACCAGGTCGTGGCCGAAGCCTTGGTAGGGCTCGCTCTTGATGAGTTTGAAGCCGCGCTTGGCGTAAATCGCGCGCGCCGCCGTCAGGCAGCTGTTGGTCCAGAGCACCATTTTTTTGTAGCCCTTGGCGCGCGCGAATGTGATGCATTCGTCCGATAGCCGCCCGCCCAGGCCCAGGCCGCGCGCGGCCGGTGTGAGGATCAGCATGCGCAGCTGCGCCACGGTGGCCGACTTGCGCACCACGAACACCGCGCCCACGCGCTCACCGTCGAGTTCGGCGATCCAGCATTTTTCGCAATCGGGCCGGTGGTTCTTCAGGTACTTGCCCGCGATGTCGGCCACCAGCGCCTCGAACTCGCTATTCCAGCCGTATTCACGCGCGTAGATCTCGCCGTGCTGTTGCACCACCCAGCCCATATCGCCGGGCTGCGGGTCGCGCAGCACCACGGTGCGCGTGGCCGGGGTTTCTCCTGGGCCGGCCAGCAGGCGCTGCATCGTGGTCATTGCGCTGACCACCTTGTGCTGGTCTTCCTCAGCCAGCCCGGCCAGCAGGGCGGCCGCCTCGTCGCGCGACTGCTGCTGCAGCGGCGCGAACACCGCATGCCCGGCTTCCGTCAGCTTGAGCAGGCTTTGCCGCGCATCGGCCGGCGAAGGCACGCGCGCGAGCCAGCCTTGGGATTCAAAGCGCCGCAGGATGCGGCTCAGGTAGCCCGCATCCAGCGACAGATCGCGCCCCAGCTCGGTGGCGGTCGGCTGGTCGCGATGGGCCAGCTCGTACAGCACCCGTACTTCCGTCAGCGAAAACTCGCTGCCCAGGTAGGGGTCCAGCACGCCGATACGCTGGGTGTAGAAGCGGTTGAAGCCGCGTATCGCCTTGATGTGCGACGTTGTGGCGGCAAGTGCGGGCGACGCCGGAACGGGGAAGGTGGGGGAGCTTGAAACAGTCATGGTGGCTATCGTCAAGCAATTGTTTGACAAAGTCAAGTAATTGGGTTTTCCCCGGTACCCCCTCATTTCCAGTCTTGCGGTTCAGATCACACGCCGCGGTGCCGCCGTAGCCGCATCGCCGCTGTTGGGCGTGCCTGTCGGTTCTATCAGCAGCAGGTGCGCTTCCTGCGCCGCGCGTGGCCGGTGCCGGACCCCACGCGGCACCACATGGAGCTGGCCGGGCATGAGCTTGACGGTGGGCTGGCCTTCGATATCGATGTGCAATTCGCCTTTGAGTACCAGGAAGAAGTCGTCGCTTTCCGGATGCGAATGCCAGCTGTACTCGCCCTGCACCTTAACCACCATCACGTCGTGGCCGTTGAATTCGCTCACGGTGCGCGGCTGCCAGTGGCCTTCAAAGCTCGCGAGCTTGGCCTGCAGGTCTATGGCGTTTGTTTTCATGGAACTCCTCTGGGTTGTCGCAAGTTGCGATGGAAGAGGAGAGTCTGCTTGTCCGCGCCCGCCGCGTCTTGTACGATTGTTTCATGCACCATGCCCAGGAACCCACCTCCCAAGACTGGGCGCGCTTTCGTCCCGGTGCGCTGGCCGGTGTGACGCAGATGAAGGCCCACTTCACCGAGCACAGCTTTGAGCGCCACAGCCACGAAACCTACGCCATAGGCGTCACCGCCTCCGGCGTGCAGACCTTTCATTGCGGCGGCACGCTGCACGCCAGCCTGCGTGGCGACGTCATCCTGTTCAACCCTGATGAGCCGCACGACGGCCAGCGCGGCACGCAGGAGGGTTTCGGCTACAGCATGCTGTACGTCGCGCCCCAGGTGGTGGATGAATGCCGCGACAGGGAGGCGGGCGTCGAGATGGCCGCCTACTTCCGCCAGCCCGTGGTGCGCGACGCCGCCATGGGCCGCGCGCTGGCGCAAGCGATAGGTGCGGCCGGGCAAGCCCAGGAGTCGCTCCGTGCCGAAGAGCTCACACGCAATGTGCTGGTGCGGTTGCTGCAGCGCTATGGCGAGCGGCGAACTACCGGGATTGACACCAAGGCTGCCGGCGCCGCCCGCATGGCCCGCATCCGCGACTACCTGCGCAGCCACTACGACCAGGACATCACCGTGGACGCACTGGCGCGCGAGGCCGGCCTCTCGCGCGTGCACCTGACCCGCGCCTTCGCCCGGCAATTTGGCGTGCCGCCGCACATCTACCTCAACGCCGTGCGCCTGGAGCGAGCCCAGTGCGCCATGCTGGCCGGGCAAGGCCTGGCCGAGGTGGCCTCCGCCTGCGGCTTTGCCGACCAGAGCCACTTCAGCCGGCGCTTCAAGGGCAGTGTGGGTCTGGCGCCTGGGGCCTGGTTGCGACAGATGAAGCTTGGGTGCTAGGGCATCCGTGGTGTCATCTCGTGGGGCAAAATGGCGGAGAACGCCGTGATGAGCGGACGAACCCGGCTTGGCTGCTCATGTCAGGTTTTGGAACCCTTACATCATGCGTACTGAATACGCTTGACCTATGCACACAGTCATCACTCTTTTAGGAACGCTCATCTATCCTGTTCTGTGGGCTGTCGTTGCATGGAAATTTGGGCGAGTGGAAGCGGTCCGTTTTGCCGGGATAGGACTATTGCTCATCTGGCTTGCGATAGTGACTGCTCCTCGTATGTTTCTGATCTTTGAGGAGCGTCAAATGGCCGTGTTGCGCGGGTGGGGGAGATTTTTCGCCGTTCTGCCGGTGCTGGCTGTGGGCGTGCTGATTGTCATGTATCCGCAGGATGCCGCTTGTATTGGCGGTGTTCAGTTTAAAAGCTGCTGACAAGGGATATGTCGTGTTTCCTTCTTCGTTGGGGAAGGCGCGCCCTGTTTGACCAGAGGTGATCATTTCCAGGCTAAGCGTCGCTTGCAGTCGCAGCCTCAGAACACATAGACAATGCACGACCTTGCCATTCATCAGGACCAGCGTTCGCTCATCTCACTCACACGGGAGAGGATCGACTCCCACTCCATTCAGGGATTTGTTATCGGTGTCTCGGATGAGTTGGTGCTTCTTCAATATGTCTACGACTTCCATCTCGATGGGCTCATGGTCCTGGCGGTTTCCGACATCACGGAAGTCCGCTGCACCGCGACGGACCGGTTCCAGCGGACCCTTCTCGCAGCGGAGGGGCTTGTAGAGCAAGTTCCGTTTGGGTTGTCAATCAAACTGAAGAATTGGCGCTCCGCCATTGCCGACCTCGCAAGCAGATATCCATTGCTGATTCTCGAATGCGAGCGCCAGGAGAACCCCGACTTCGCTATCGGGCGGGTGTTGAAAGTGGCGCGTGATGAAGTCCACCTGGAGTACTTTTCCGGTTCTGCAACCTGGGATGAGACGCCGCTACGGCTCAGGTATCACGAGATCACTTCATGCCAGGCAGGCACGAATTACACCAATGTCTATCAACGCCACTTTGAGCGAAATGAGTGAACAGGGTAGCCTCTGATGAGTGAGGCCCTGGCTGCAATAAACCCGTCTCGCATCAGGACGCCAGGCTGCTGTTCTGGGGCCTTTGGGCCGAAAGTGTCCATGGCGGTGACTATCAGGGCCAGGTAAAACGGGATCGCAACTTAACTTCATCGCCCATGACAAACCTCACCGTTGAATACCGCCACAACTACCCGCTCGACCCGCTTGATGTCGTGCGCGTCTTCGATCAATCCGGGATCAAGCGCCCGACCGGCGACCTGCCGCGAATTGCGCGCATGTTCTCCGCGCCCAGCCTGCTGTTGTCGGCATGGGTGGGCAATCAACTGGTGGGCCTCGCCCGCTCGCTGACCGACCACGCCTACTGCTGCTACCTCTCGGACCTCGCCGTCGACAGGAAATACCAGGGCGCCGGCGTCGGCAAGGAACTCGTCCGGCGCACGCAGGCTGTGATCGGCGACCAGGTGTCGCTGATACTGCTGTCCGCTCCCGACGCGATGTCCTATTACCCGTCGCTGGGCTTTGAGCAGGCTGGCAATGCCTTTGTGATCCGTCGTAAGCAATAAGAATGCAAGAGTTCCATTGCGAGGAACAAAACGCGGCGTTCTCCTACACAATGTTACTTTTGGCTTGGCTATATTGAAGTGGCGGTCCCTTCCCGGGGCCGTACCTCTCCGCTGGTATTACCAGTTTTTAAGGCCCGGGCCACCCGGGTTCTTTTTTGCCCGGACCCGTGATGCTGTATCCATTCGCAGTAAGTTTGATTGACCTGCCGTGACCCTGCGAGCGATTTGCCCATGAGCAGGATGTCCGCCGTCATGACCTCCCATGCCGTTCTCCCCGTGGATTCGGTCAGCATCGAGCGGTTTCGCCTGCTGGTGGATTCAGTCGTGGACTATGGAATTTTCATGCTGGATCCGGGCGGCCATGTGGTCTCATGGAATGCCGGCGCGACCCGCATCAAGGGCTACACCGCCGATGAGGTGATAGGCCGGCACTTCTCTATGTTTTATACGGATGAGGCTCGCGCCACGGCGTGGCCCCAGCAGGAACTGGCGTTCGCCAAGGAAAGGGGCCGCTTCGAGGACGAAGGCTGGAGGGTCCGCAAGGACGGCTCTCGCTTCTGGGCCAATGTGGTCATCACCGCCCTGACCGATCCCGATGGAAGCCATGCGGGCTTTGCCAAGGTGACCCGCGACCTCACCGAGAGGCGCAGGCAGGAGCAGGCCCTGCGTGAAAGCGAAGAGCGGCTGCGCCTGATGGTGGAAAGCGTGCAGGACTATGCGATCTACATGCTCGACCCTGAAGGCGTCATCCAGAGCTGGAACACCGGCGCGCAGATCCTCAAGGGCTATACCGCCTCCGAGGCCATAGGCCGCCACTTCCGGATGTTTTACCGGCCCGAGGAACTGGCGCTCGGCATGCCCGAACACGAGTTGCGAGCCGCGCTCGAAAAAGGCCGCGCGGAAGAAGAGGGCTGGCGCGTGCGCAAGGACGGCACGCGATTCTGGGCCAATGTCGTCATCACGGCCATCCGCGATGCCGAAGGGCAGCTGCGCGGCTTTGCCAAAATCACCCGCGACATGTCCGAGCGCCGGCGGCTCGAGGAGCTGGAGCGGTCCAGCCAGCGCATGAATGAATTCCTGGCCATGCTCGCGCATGAACTGCGCAACCCGCTGGCGCCCATCCGCAACGCCGTCACCGTCCTGCAGCTTGAACCCGCGCCCAGCCCGGTCGTCAAAAACAGCCGCGAGATGATAGACCGCCAGCTGACCCACATGACGCGGCTTGTCGACGACCTGCTCGATGTGGGGCGCTTGACCACCGGCAAGATACGGCTCAAAAAAGAAACCGTCCTCTACAACCAGGTCCTGAGCCGCGCCGCCGAGGCCATGCGCCCCCTGATGGATGCCAGGCACCATACGTTTTCGCTGGAACTGCCGCAGGAGGATATCTACCTTGACGCCGACAGCATTCGCCTGACTCAGGTGATCCAGAACCTGCTCACCAACGCCGCCAAGTACACACCGGCGGGCGGGTGCATCACGCTGCGCAGCTGGTTGGAGGGCGCCCAGGTCTGGACCGAGGTGTCGGACACCGGGCTGGGCCTCACAAAGACCGCCATCCAGGAGATTTTTGAGTTGTTCTCCCAGGGCGACATGCAATCGGCCGCCAAGGAAAGTGGCCTCGGCATAGGCTTGACGTTGGCCAAGTCGCTGGTGGAGATGCACGGCGGCGTGATCAGCGCCGAGAGCGAGGGCCCCGACAGGGGAAGCCGATTCAAGTTCTCTATTCCCGGAGCCACCGCCGGCAAGGCTACGGCCACCGATGAGCCCACGAAGAAATTCCTGGTTGTCGACGACAACCGGGATGCAGCCGACAGCCTCGCGGAAGTGCTGCGGCTGTTGGGGCATTCGGCCAAGGTTGCCTACAACGGGCCCGATGCGCTAGAGATCGCAAAAACCTACAAGGCCGACGCCGCGCTGGTCGATATCGGTATGCCCGGCATGAACGGGTTTGAAGTTGCCAGCGAACTACGCAGCCTGCCTTACGGCCCCGGCATGCTCATCGCCGCCGTCACCGGTTACGGCCATGAGGATGACAAGACCCGGACCCTGACGGGCGGCTTCGACTGTCATCTGGTGAAGCCCGTCGATTTTCCGGCTCTTGAAGATCTGATTCAGCGCTTGGACTGAAGGGCTTGTGCAGCCCCGCCTCAGGCCCGCGTTCCTGACTCGGCGGGGACATGGGAGTGCGCAATGCCGCCTGTGCACGGCTGTTGGAACGCTGCGTCTTCCTGGGGATTGAAAAGAGACCTCACAGGCGACTTCTCCAGACCATTCTGGATTAATCCGGCGGCGGCTGCCTCCCGTTCCTGAGTCGAAAACAGGAACTAATTTCGGTGAAAAATTCCGTTTTTGCCCGATGCTGTTGACGCGCCTGCGCCGTAAAGCATCATCTTTCCCATCGCCGACTTCCTGCCTCGCAGAACCCGCGTCATAACCCATGGGCACCTTTAATTTCCAGCCAGAACTTCCCGAAAGGGTGGCTGCCGCTTTTGTTGATGCAACGTCTGCGCGATGGTCGGTGCCGCGGGTTGAGCTTTATGAAAAAGAGGCCCTGGTGATGGTGACGGTTGAGACGCAATCGCCGGACGGGAAGGACATTGACTTGTTAGTCAAACAAGCCATTGCGCGGGCACTTAACAAACTGGTCCCTGCTGATTCCGAGCACCAGTTAGGGCTTTGGATGGTGGTGTTCTGCTGCGAGGGCCACGTGTACGAGACGATTCATCCGAGTGAGTTTAATGATTGAGCTTCTCGACGTGCTCTCCAGTCTTCCCGCCTGAGCGGTGACACGACCGACAACCAGATCGAAGAGATTGAGCCACGATGGCTGACCTGCCATCCGGGTTTGCATGCGAAACTCCAGCTCATGAAGTTATCCACCCTGTTAAACAGAGAAAACAACAACCTGGATTTGTTTCGGCTGTTAGCTGCCGGTTTTGTTATATACGGCCATGCTTTTGCACTTCTACCGCAGCCAGGCCAGAGAGATTTTGTCGCGAGGATCTTGCAATTTGACTACACAGGTTCACTGGCCGTGAAAGTGTTTTTCTTCTTAAGCGGACTGGTCGTCACGAACAGTTTGCTGGAGAAACCTAAAGTGGTTGATTTCCTGCTCGCAAGAATATTTCGAATCTGGCCCGGCCTAATTTTGGTTGTACTTTCGACGGTTCTGTTTTTGGGACCACTGGTATCTGAATTGTCTTTTAGGGATTATTTTTCAGATCCAAAAACCTACCTTTATTTTTTGGGAAACGTTTTCCTTAAACCCGTCTATGCTTTACCGGGGGTATTTTCTCATCTTCCCCATCCCACGGTCGTCAACGGTTCCTTGTGGACGTTGCCATATGAGTTCGCTGCATATTTGGCGCTGCTTGCACTCTTTATGCTGGGTATTTTCAAGTCCAGATTCGCCTTTATAGTGGTTTTTGCGATTCTGATGCTGGACCCTCTCACTGGTAATAAGCTGCTTTTTATGTGGCGCCCCAGCGACCCGGAGATAGATTTTCTAGCGCCGTGTTTTGCGATGGGGGCGGTGCTCGCTGCGCTTAAAAAGAATCTGGAGCTGACTGGCTACACCGTTATAAGCCTTCTGATCCTCTACTTACTATTCAGATCCTCTATCTTCGCTCCATATCTCTTTTACGCATCACTCTTTTCTTTGATGCTGTATTTATCAGGTCAGAGCTGGATGATCAAGCTCAAACCCCGCACTGATATTTCATACGGTGTTTATCTTTGGGGATATCCGATTCAGCAGACGATGGTCTATTACTTCCCTGGTGAAGGACTCATTTTTAATCAGCTTGCCTCATTGTTGCTCGCCTTTGGATTTGGCTGGATATCCTGGCACTGCGTGGAGAAACGCGGCATTGTGTTCGGTAAAAAGTTGATGGCCTCTAATCGAAACGCGGAGGTTACGGCGCTTTAAGAGGGGAGCGGTCGCCTGTTTATAGGCGAATCGATCGGACTCCTGTATTAGAAGTTCCAGACCTTGCCCTGGGCGGCGCCGGTGATGACGCTGATCTTGTTCTGGAGTCTTAGCATGTGTGGGAAGGCTAGGATGAATAAAAGGATGAGAAGCGCAAGAATAGCGTTCAATAAACCGGCTGGTGTTTGCGGATCGTGGTCACAACGTCGCCGCTCAATGAAAAGCCGGGGCCGAATTTGCCGGCCAGCTCGCCGCAGCGCGCGATGAAAGCGTCAATCCCCATGCCGTAGATGAACTGCATGGCGCCGCCGGTCCAGGCCGGAAAGCCTATGCCGAAGATGGAGCCTATGTTGGCGTCGTGCACGGTGCTGAGCACGCCTTCGCTGAGGCAGCGGGCGGTTTCCACGGCCTGGCGGTAGAGCAGGCGGTCTTTGAGTTCGTGGATGTCCCAGGCCGTGCCGGGTTTCTCGAACAGGGGTTTGAGCTCGGGCCACAGCTGTTTCCTTGCGCCGGGCTCGGTGGGGTAGTCGTAGAAGCCGCCGCCTGCCGCGCGGCCTGGGCGCTTCAATTTTTTCACCATGCGCTCGACCAGCAGCTCGCCGGGTGTGGCGGTGTAGCTCTTGCCTTCGGCGCTGAAGTCGGTGCGGGTCTGGTCCAGCACGTGCACGCTCAGCGAGAGGGCGGTTTCATCGAGCACGGCCAGCGGGCCCACGGGCATGCCGGCCTGGATGCCGGCGTTCTCGATGGCGGCGGCGGGTATGCCTTCGCCCAGCATGGCCGCGCCTTCCATCACAAAGGTGCCGAAGGTGCGGCTGGTGTAAAAGCCGCGCGCGTCGTTGACGACGATGGGGATCTTGCCCAGGGCCTGCACATAGTCGAATGCGCGAGCCACGGTTTCATCGTCGGTGCTTTTGCCGCGGATGATCTCGACAAGTTTCATCTTGTCGACCGGGCTGAAGAAGTGGATGCCAACGAATTTTTCAGGGCGGTCGCTGGCCGTGGCCAGGCTGGAGATGGGCAGCGTGGAGGTGTTGGAGGCAAAGAAGCCGCCCGGGGCCAGCAGCGGCTCGGCCTCCTGGGTCACTTTGGCCTTAAGGTCCCGGCGCTCGAACACGGCTTCGATGATGAGTTCGCAGCCGGCCAGGTCTGCGGCCTGCTCGGTCGCGGTGATGCGTGAGAGCAGGGCGCTTTGCTCGGCAACCGTCATGCGGCCTTTTTCGACGCGCGGCGCGGTGATTTTGCTGCTGTAGGCCTTGCCGGCATCGGCCTTGTCCTGGCTGACATCCTTGAGCACGGTGGTGATGCCCCGGCTGGCCTGCGCGTAGGCGATGCCCGCACCCATCATGCCGGCGCCCAGAATGCCGACCTTGCCGGGCCTGAACTTCGGCACCCCGGCCGGGCGCGACTGGCCGCTCTTGATGGCGTTCAGGTTGAAGAAAAAGGTGTTGATCATGGCCTTGGCATTCGTGCCGGTCATGAGCTTCGCCAGGTAGCGGCTTTCGATGCGAAAGGCGGTTTCCAGGTCCACCAGCGCGCCTTCGACCATGCAGGCCAGGATGGCTTCGGGTGCGGGGTAGAGGCCGCGAGTCTGCTTCTTGAGCATGGCGGGGGCGACGCTGAGGGCCGCGGCAATCTTGGGGTTGGTGGGGGTACCACCGGGGATTTTGTAGTCCTTGGCTTCCCAGGGATGCTGCGCCTTCGGGTTGGCGTTGATCCAGGCCAGGGCCTTGGTGTGCAGTTGGCCTGCGTCGGTTACGAGCTCATGCACCAGGCCCAGCTCCAGCGCCTGGCGCGGGCCAAAGGTTTTCCCTTCGACCAGGTAGGGCTGCGCGCCCATGAGGCCCAGGTGGCGCGTCATCTTGGTCACGCCGCTGGCGCCGGGCAGCAGGCCCAGGGTCACTTCGGGCAGGCCGAACTGGATCTTGCTGTCATCCACCGCCACGCGGTGGTGGCCGACCAGCGCAAGCTCCCAGCCGCCGCCCAGCGCCGTGCCGTTGAGGCAGCTGGCCACCGGGATGCCCAGTGTTTCCAGGGTGCGAAAGCATTTCTTGATGCGCTCGACTTCGGCATAGGCTTTGGGTCCGTCGGCCGGCGTGAGGCGCATTACGGCCTTCAAATCGGCGCCGGCAAAGAAGGTGGATTTGGCGGAGGCCAGGATAATGCCCTTCAGGCTCTCTTTGTCCTTGAGCACCTGGGCGGTGACTTCGGTTAAGTCGTCCTGCCACTGCAGGCACATGGTGTTGACGGGAGAGTTGGGCTCGTCAAAGGTGATGGTGGCAACGCCGTCGTCGACTTGGTACTTGATGGTCTTCATGGCGTTCAGACTCTTTCAATGATCGTTGCAATGCCCATGCCCCCGCCCACGCACAAGGTAGCCAGGCCGTAGCGCAGCTTGCGCCTGTGCAGCTCGTCGACCAGCGTGCCCAGGATCATCGCGCCGGTGGCGCCCAGCGGGTGGCCCATGGCGATCGCGCCTCCGTTCACATTGACCTTCTCGTGCGGCACCTTCATCTCTTTCATGAAGCGCATCACCACGGCGGCGAAGGCTTCGTTGACTTCGAACAGGTCGATCTGGTCCACGGTGAGGCCGGCCTTGGCCAGGGCCTTGCGCGTGGCGGGCATGGGGCCGGTCAGCATGATGGTGGGGTCGGCGCCGCTGAGCGCCGCGGCGACGATGCGGGCGCGTGGATTCAGGCCGTGGGTTTTGCCGGCGGCTTCTGAGCCGACGAGCACGGCGGCCGCGCCGTCGACGATTCCGGATGAGTTGCCGGCATGGTGCACATGCTGGATGCGCTCGACCTGCGGGTATCGCTGCAAGGCCACGGCATCAAAGCCCATGGCGCCCAGCTGGTCGAAAGCGGGCTTGAGCGAGGCCAGGCCTTCGAGCGTGGTTTGCGGCTTGATAAATTCGTCTTCGCGCAGGATGGCCTGGCCCAGCAGGTCTTTGACCGGCACCACGGAATTGGCGAAGTGGCCGGCGGCGCGGGCTTTGGCGGCGCGCTGCTGGCTTTCCAGCGCGAAGGCATCGACGTCGGTGCGGCTGAAGCCTTCGAGTGTGGCGATCAGGTCGGCGCCTATGCCTTGCGGCACGAACAGCGTGGCGCTATTGGTTTCGGGGTCTTGCGCCCAGGCGCCGCCGTCTGCGCCTATGGGCACGCGGCTCATGCTTTCAACGCCGCCGGCCACCACCAGCTCTTCCCAGCCTGAGCGCACCTTTTGCGCGGCCATATTGACGGCCTCCAGGCCCGAGGCGCAAAAGCGATTGACCTGCACGCCGGAAGCACGGAAGTCCCAGCCGGCCTTGAGCGCGGCCACCTTGGCGATGACGGCGCCTTGCTCGCCGACGGGCGAAACCACGCCCATCACCACGTCGTCGACGGCGGCGGTGTCAAAGCCGTTGCGCTGCTGCAGGTCGGCCAGCACACCGGCCAGCAGGTTGACGGGTTTGACCTCGTGCAGGCTGCCGTCTTTTTTGCCCTTGCCGCGCGGCGTGCGGATGGCGTCGTAGATAAAGGCTTCGGTGCTCATGGGCGATTCCTCGAGAGGTCGGGATGGATGCCGACGCGGAAGGTAGAAGGTGGAAGCTGGAAAGAAGACAAAGGCGGGGAGGCCCGCTGTTGAAGTATATTCATTTCACAAAGCAGACGCTTTGCATAAATACTTCTGCACCATCCACGCCATAGGTGACACATGATCGAACGCAGCCTTTTTACCTCCGACCACGAAGCGTTCCGCGACGCGTTTCGCCGGTTTATGGACAAAGAAATCGCGCCCTTTCACGAGCAGTGGGAAGAGCAGGGCTATGTGGACCGCAAGGTCTGGAATAAGGCCGGCGAGAACGGATTTTTGTGCATGACCATGCCTGAGGAGTACGGGGGCGCAGGCGCCGACAAACTGTATTCGGTGATCCAGATGGAAGAACTGGGCCGCGGCGGATTTAGCGGCATCGGCTACAGCTTGCACAGTGAAATCGTGGCGCCCTACATCTTTCACTACGGTACCGAGGCGCAAAAGCAGAAGTACCTGCCCAAACTGGCCAGCGGCGAGATGGTGGGCGCGATCGCCATGAGCGAACCGGCGGCCGGCTCAGACCTGCAGGGCGTGAAGACCACGGCGCTCAAGCAGCCTGACGGCAGTTATCTGCTCAACGGCAGCAAGACCTTCATCACCAACGGCTGGCATGCCGACCTGGTGGTTGTGGTCGCCAAGACCAATCCGGCTGCGGGGGCCAAGGGCACCAGCCTGGTGCTGGTGGAGCGCGGCATGCCGGGCTTTGAAACCGGCAAGCGCCTTAAGAAGCTGGGCATGAAGGCGCAGGACACCTCTGAGCTGTTCTTCACCGATGTGAAAGTGCCGGCGGAAAACCTGCTGGGCGGCCAGGCGCACGAGAACCGGGGCTTTATCTGCCTGATGGAGCAACTGCCCTGGGAGCGTTTGCAGATCGCGATAACGGCCGTGGCCTCGGCACAGGCCGCAATTGACTGGACGCTGGCCTATGTGAAGGAGCGCAAAGTCTTCGGTCAGCCGGTAGCCAGCTACCAGAACACACGCTACACCCTGGCCGAACTGCAGACCGAGGTGCAGGTGGCGCGCGTGTTTGTCGACAAATGTGCGGAGCTGGTGGCGCAGGAAAAGCTGGACACCGCGACGGCCAGCATGGCCAAGTTCTGGTGCACCGAGCTTCAGTGCAAGGTCATGGACGAATGTGTGCAGCTCTTTGGCGGATATGGCTATATGTGGGAGTACCCGATCACGCGCGCCTATGCAGATGCGCGCGTGCAGCGCATCTACGGCGGCACGAATGAAATCATGAAGGAGGTGATTTCAAGGGCCATGGGTCTGGGCGCCAAATAGGCGCCTCAGCGCAAAGCAAAAGCAAAAGCAAAAGCAAAAGCAAAAGCAAAAGCAAAAGCAAAAGCAAAAGCAAAAGCCGGCAGACGCCGGCTTTTGCGGAGGTTGGGTGGACCTTAGTTGACGCGGCGCTCGATGACGATTTCCTCGACTTCCACGCGGCGATTCGGCGCCAGGCAGGCAATCAGGTCGGAGAGCTTGCGGTTGTTGCAAGTCACGACCGGGTTGCTTTCGCCCCTGCCGACGGCGGTCAGGCGGCTGGCATTCACGCCCTTGTTGCTCAGGTAGTTCTTCACCGCGTCGGCGCGGCGTTGTGACAGCTTCTGGTTATAGGCTTCCGATCCAATGCGGTCGGTGTAGCCGGTCACGGTGATGTTGCCGTTGTAGGTGCCGCCCATCAGGGTTTGCGCGATCTCGTCGAGCTTGGGTTGCGGGCTGGCCAGCTCGGCGCTGTCGAAGGCGAACAGTTCGGTGGCCGACAGCGTCACCTTTTCAAAGCGCGCGGGCGCGGGGGGAGGAGGAGGCGGCGGCGGGGTAACGGTCGGCTCGGGTGCGGGCGGCGGCGTGTACTGCGCCACCACGGGGCGCGCGGGCTTTTCGAAGTAATAGCTCAGGCCGACGTTCACGGTGTTGGTGTTGGCGCGATCAAAGCCGAAGGTATTGCCGCGCAGGTAGGTGCGGGTGCGCCTGAGGTCCGCCTGCATGAACCACTGGTCCGACAGGCCCAGCTGGAAGCCCAGGCCCAGGTTCAGGTAGGGGGATGTCCGGCTGGCGGTGGGCAGCTTGTCGCGCTCGGCGCCGATCCCGGCCAGCAGGAAGGGGCGGAAGTTGCTGCTGCGGTTGAAGATATACAGCCCATCAACGCCCAGCGTGTCTTGTTCAAAGCGCCGGCCGTTGTTGTTCGCGCGGGCAATGCTGCCGCCTATTTGCATGTCCCAGGAAGGGGACACGGCCTTGCCGAAGCGCAGCCCGAGGCCGCTGAGGTTCTTGTCGCCGTTGAACCGGGAGTCCGGGTCCACCACGGTGACCTGCGGCATGATGTACCAGGACGGGTTGGGAATGTCGTAGCTGCCGTAGGTTGAGTTGGTGGTCTGCGCCATGAGGGCGCCGGGACTGAGGCAAGCCAGCAGCGACGCCGTGGCAAGGAGCGCGAGATGTTTGAGCTTCATGGTCTCTCCGAAAATGGCGGTTAAGGAGTTGGAAGGGAGTTGGATTGCGCCTGGTTTGCTTCCCCCAAGCGTGATGCAACACTACGCCCCGCAAATTCCGCGTGTGTGAGACATCGCCACCAGCTGTCATACGAACGCGCCTACGTCGCATGACTTATGCAGCCCTTCCTTCACCTTCCCGGTCCAGCGGCCCCCAGCGCCTGCGTCAAGCCGCTTGGAGGCCGTGGCGGTCCTTACAGGTGCCGCGTCTCCGCAGGGGTGTTCCACCAGGCGTTGTTGCGCCCGTCCGAGTAGTGGATGGGCGCGTTGATGAGCTCTTCCGGCTCGGCGTTGTCCAGGGCCGCGAGGTTGATGGAGACGTAGTCGCCGCCTATCTGTTCAACATAGCCCCGGCCGAAAGGCCGCACGCCGCAGTGTTTGCAAAACAGGTGGTGGCCGCTTTTGGTGCCGAACTGGTAGTCGCTCAGTTCGCCCTCGCCGGCGAGAAGCCGGAAGGCGTTGGGCTTGATGATGGCGCCCCAGTAGCGGGTCTTGGTGCAGATGGAGCAATTGCAGCGGCCCGTGCCCTTGCTGAGGTCGATGTCGGCCTCAAAGCGGACGGCGCCGCAGTGGCAGCTTCCGAGATAGGTTTTTTGCATGGTGCGGACTCCTTGACGGCTGGCGGTGGTTGAAGAAGGACAGGTATGACAGAATGTTGTCATGTCTGGAAGTATAGATAAACGACAGCATGCTGTCAAATTAAGGCCCGCAGGGAAAACTGCTGTAAAAACCGCCGGCGTGGAATTGGAGCGCACGCCGGCGGCCGGCATCCTGAGCTGGCTGGTGGTTCAGGTGATGCAACTCAATGGGTTGCTGACGGCGGCCGGTGATGCGCTGGCGGCGCCTGCTGGGCAGACTTCGGCGCGCTGGCAGGTGTTGGCCGCGGTGGAGGAGGAGCCACTCTCAGTGGCCCAAATTGCACGCGCCATGAACCTGACGCGGCAAAGCGTGCAGCGGGTGGCGGATTTGCTGGAGGGAGACGGGCTTACCGTCTATGAAGACAACCCGGCCCACGCGCGTGCCAAGCTGTTGCGCTTGACGCCCAAAGGCCGCAAGGCGCTTCAGACCATCCAGGCTGGGCAGAAGGTATGGGCGAATGCCTTGGCTGCGGGAATGGATGAAGCCCAACTGCGTGCCGCCAGCGCTGTGCTGGCTCAGTTGCACCAGGCCTTGCTGGCCCGGGAACCACCGGCGGATTAGCTGGAGACGGCCGGCGCGAACGCTGAGGACGTCAGGACGGGTCTTTGCTGCGCGTACGGCTCACGGCGCTGAAGATGCCTATCCCCAGGAAGATCAGCGCGCCGATGCCGATGTAGAGATGCGGCACACCGGCGACCACGGCGCCCCAGATGATGCCGGCGAGGAAGATCACAAAACCGACCATGTACAAAGCAAAGGACATTTTTCTTCTCCGAAAATGTTGTGGCCCCACTTTGCACGGCCGCCTGGCGGTGGCTTATCGGGAAGAGGCGCTGATGCGTGTCAGCGCAGGCCTACCGCACGCGGGCGGGCGCGCCTGAGGCGTGCGGCGTTTGGGCCTGAGCCTGACCCCGCGAAGGGAAACCGTTGTCCACAAGGCGGCCGCGCGGGTGCATGGGGCGCAGGTACTGGTGCAGCACCAGGGCGGCGGCGCCTACCGCTGAAGCCAGCAGGCCGTAACGCGCGACGCGCACCATGGGCGCGGCTACGCCGGCATCGGTGGCGTAGTTTTGAAGCGTTTCCTGGGCAACCCGCACCATGTCGGGGAAACGGTGGCATGAGGCGCCGCCCACCACCAGCACGCTGGGGTCAAAGGTGGTCCACAGGTTCTGCAAGAGCACGCCCAGGTAGTGTCCTGAGCGCTGGGCATCCGCCAATTGCTTCAATGCGCCTGAACCGATGAAGGCCTCCGCGCAGCCGCGCCGCCCGCAGGAGCATGGGGGGCCGTCGAGCTGCAACACGCTGTGGCCGATCTCGCCCGCCATGCCTCGCATGCCGGTGAACAGCCTGTCGTTGAGCACGATGCCCGCACCCACGCCGACATCGCAGGTCACAAAAATCAGCGAATCCTTGCCATCGTTTTCAGAGAACTCGTATTCGCTCAGCGCGGCGGTGTCGGCTTCGTTCTGCACATTCACAGGGACCTGGGGCAGGCCTGCGCCCATCAGTGCCTGCGTGATCTGTGGCACAAAGTCCACGTTGCGCCAGCCGAGGTTGGGGGCGAAACGGACCACGCCGGTGGTTTCGTCGAACGCGCCGGGCAGGCCTATGCCCACACCCGAGAGTTGCGCACCGCGCGACACCAGCTCCGCCTGGGCTATTACCGAGAGGTCGGCGATCTGGCTGCAGACGTCTTGCGGCCGGGTGGTGCGCAAAGGCTCTTGCGTCGACCACAGCACCTTGCCCAGAAGGGACACGCACACCACACGCAAGGTGTCGACCGCCACTTCGACGCCGATCAGGCCGCGCGACCGGCAGTCGATTTCCAGGGGCGTGGAGGGCCGCCCGACACCCGTGGAGGCTGCCATGCCGATCTCACTGAGCCAGCCTTCTTCAATGAGTTCGCGCACCAGCAGGCTGACGGTCGACTTGGTCAGGCCGCTGTGATTGGCGAGTTGTGCACGCGAGCGGCCAGGCTGGTTGCGCAGCAGGCGCATCAACACACTGCGATTGATGCGTTTGACGAGTTGCTGGTCACCTGTTGTTTTCATGGCCGATGGCATGGTATCAGGCGGTATGGCGCGGCGCCTGCGCGCGTCCCTCGGGCTGCTTGCCGGCGATGATCATGCCGAGGATCTGGTCTTCGTTCAGGTCGGCGGTGCGGTAGGTGCCTATCAGGCGACCGTTTTTCATCACCGAGACGCGGTCGCTGAGCGAAAACACATCGTGCATGTCGTGCGTGATCAGAAAAATCCCCACCCCTTCGGCCTTGAGCTGGAGCACCAGGTTGGCCACCATGGCGGATTCTTCCGGGCCCAGGGCGGCGCAGGGCTCGTCCATGATCAGGATGCGGGCATTGAAATAGATGGCGCGTGAGATGGCCACCACCTGGCGCTGCCCGCCCGACAGCCGCCGCACCGGGGTGTGGATGTTGGTGAAGTTTTTATTCAGGCGGCCGAACACCTTGCGTGCCTGCGCCTCCATGAAGTAATCGTCCAGGGTGTTCCAGGCCGTCATTTTTTCGCGGCCCAGGAAGAGGTTGGCCACGGCGTCCAGGTTGTCGGCGAGCGCCAGGGTCTGGTAGATGGTCTCTATGCCTTGCTGCTGCGCATCGGCCGGCGTGCGGAGGTTCACTTTCTGCCCCATCACATGGATCTCGCCGGAGTCGATGGGGAAGGCGCCCGCCAGCATTTTCATCAGCGTCGATTTACCTGCGCCGTTGTGGCCCAGCACGGCGACGACTTCGCCAGGGTAAAGATTCAGGTTCACGCCGTCTACGGCGTGAACGCCGCCAAAGGCCTTGCGGATGTCCTTGAACTGGACCAGGGGGTCACTGCCGGCCTGGTTGGCTTGGGTGGCCTGCGTGGCTTGGGGTGTTTGTGTGGTCTGCATCTCAGCTCTCCTGCGCCCACTTGCGATAGAGCACGTCAAACACCACCGCGACGATCAGCACCTGCCCGATGATGACCATGCGCTTCCCGATGGAGACATCCAGCAGCAGCATGCCGCTGTCCAGCGACTGCATGATGAGCGCGCCCAGGACCGAGCCGATGATGGTGCCGCTGCCGCCGGCCAGCGCGGTGCCGCCGATGACCGCCGCGGCGATCACGAAAAGTTCCATGCCGGTTCCCAGCGAGTTGGTGCCGGCATTCAGGCGGGCCACCGACACGATGGCCGCGATGGTGATGAGCACGGCGAGCAGGGCAAACAGCATGAGCGTGACCCGCTTGACCGGTATGCCGACCAGCACCGCGGCGTCGGGGTTGCCGCCCATGGCATAGACGTAGCGGCCGAAACGGGTCCGCTGGGAAATGAAGGACATCACAACCGCTACGGCGGCCCAGATGAGCACCGGAATCGGAATGCCCTGGGGCGCGTCCTTGTTGGTGACTGTGTAGCTGTTCATGGCCGCGGCAAACGCGACCAGCAAAACCACGGGTGCGGCCACCAGCAGCACGTCCATCCACATCGGCTGGTTGGGCATCTGGTGCCGTGCCGTGGCGCGGCGGCGCAACACCATGCGGACCAGCAGCACCAGGCTGACAAAGGCCGTCAGAACCCAGGTGGCGGTGACGCCGATGCCGCCGTCATAGCCGCCTCCAAGCTGCTGGAAAGTCTCGTTGCTGACGGGCTGGGTCTTGCCATCGGCCACCAGGAAGGCCGCGCCGCGAAAGGACATCAGCCCCCCCAGCGTGACCACAAAAGACGGCACACCGAGCATGGCCGTCAGCCACCCCTGGTATACCGACACCACCAGCGCCGCTGCCAGCCCGGCGAGCGAGGCCGCCGGCCAGGACCATCCCAGGGTGTATTGAAGATAGGCGATGAGCACCCCAACAAAACCGATCACCGAGCCGACCGACAGGTCGATGTGGCGCGACACGATGATCAGCACCATGACGGTGGACACGATGCCCACCACGGCGGTTTGCTGGGCGATGTTGTAGAGGTTTTCCGGGGACAGGAAAACGCCGCCCGACAGGGCCTGGAAGACGCCAGCCAGGACGGCGAGCACGCCGCCCATGAAGACCAGCCGCCAGTCGACGGCAGTGTTGCGCAGTAATCGAACGGGAAATTGCATGGCTTTTTAGGGTGCAACGCTCCCAGGCAACCGGCCGGCCGGTTGCCTTGCCTGCTTGCGCAGAGCGGGGAGCGGGTGGTTGAAGGCCGCCTGTATGACTTGCTTACTTGCAGGCGGCGACGTTGCCGGTGACGCCCTTGCAGAGTTCGTCTTTCTTGATCCAGCCGGCCTTGAGCACCACGTCGAGGTTGTCGCGGGTGATGGGCACAGGCTTGAGGAACTGGGCCTGCAGGGAGACCTTTTTCTCGCCGCCGTTCCAGGTGGTCGCGCCGTCGACTTTTTTGCCGGCGCCCAGGTTGACCGCTGCGCTGGCCGCCTGTTTGCCGAGGTCGCGCGCATCTTTCCAGACCGACACGGTCTGGGTGCCCATGGCCACGCGGTTCAGGGCGGCGAAGTCACCGTCCTGGCCCGACACCGGCACACCCTTGAGCCCCTTGGAGCTCAGCGCCGCCACGACACCGCCGGCGGTGCCGTCGTTGGAGGCGACCACGGCATCGACCTTGCCGCCGGTCTTGGTCAGGATCTGCTCCATGTTCTTCTGTGCGACTTCGGGCTTCCAGCCCTCGGTGTATTCCTCGCCCACGATCTTGATGTCGCCTTTCTTGACGGCGGCGTCGATGATTTCCTGCTGGCCCTCGCGCAGGAAATTGGCGTTCGGGTCGGTGGGGGAGCCCTTGATCATCACGTAGTTGCCCTTGGGCTTGGCCTGGTACACGGCCCGAGCTTGCATGCGACCGACTTCCTTGTTGTCGAAAGTGATGTAGAACACGCCGGGTGCCTCGATCAGGCGGTCGTAGGCGATGACAGGCACCTTCTGTTTGGTGGCCTTGTTCACGGCGGGCAGGATGGCGTCCTTGTCCATGGCCAGCACGATCAGGACCTTGGCGCCCTTGGCCATCAGCCCGTCAATGTCCGCCAGCTGTTTTTCAGGGGAGCCGGCGGCGTCCGCGCTGATGTACTTGGCGCCCAGTTTTTCAAGTTGCGTTTTGATGGCGGTTTCATCCGTTTTCCAGCGTTCTTCCTGGAAGTTGGACCAGCTGACGCCGACAGTCACCTGCGCAAATGCGCCGGCGGCGGCCAGGCTCAGTGCCATTGCGGTAAGGGAAGCTTTCAATTTCATGGAATGTCTCCGGTGTTTTCTGCCCAGGTCGGGCATGTTGGTTTTGAAGTTCGCTAAATCCCGTCATCGTTCCGCTGCCAAAAGCAGCACCCTCGAATTAGTTTGAACGACGCACTAATTATGTGAAACTCGGAAATTCCGCGTCTAGGGACAAACCCCCGTCGTGTGCGGGCCGCGGATGTTTTTGGCGAGTTTCTGTAACGCCGAGGCATTACCGGTGCCACGGCCGGTGAGCGTTTTTAGCTACCGCGCGCTGAAACCCCGGCACCGGTTGCCTGGGGCGGGTTCTTCACGAAAGTTGCGCTTCAGCCTTCAGCGGGCGGCAACCGGCTCCGCCACGCCGAGCTTGATAGCCCAGCTCGAGAGCGCCGGCAGAATGGATGGATAGAGCGCCACGCCGGCCTGTTTTTGCCGGGCCGCCAGTGCGATGCCTTTCTCTCCGGGCGTGCGCACTGCCGTGCCTTCGCGCGCGGAGCGCGACGCGCGGCAGGCGTCGGCGACATGGCCGGTCTGCCGTTCGAAAGCGTCCAGCCCGGCAAAGGCGCGCGGGTCCATGATCTGCAAAAACACCGTGGCGCCCCAGCCTTCTTTGGTGTCGGCGCGGCCATGGCCGGCCAGGCCGCCAGTCAAGGCCTCGACCAGCAGCGTGAGGCCGTAGCCCTTGTGGCCCGAGTCCATGCCGCCCAGCGGCAGTATGGTGCCCTTGGGTTCTTCAAACAGCACCGAAGGGTTGTCGCTGGCCGCGCCGTGGCCGTCCATCACCCAGGCGGCGGGAAGGCGTTTTCCTTCCTTATGCAGCCGGTTGGTCATGCCGTTGGTGGTGGCCGAGGTGGAGACATCCATCAGCACTGGCACGCCGCCCGTGGGAATGCCCGCCGAGATCGGGTTGGGCGTGAAGACCGCGTCCAGCCCGCCGAAGGGCGCGACGCTGGCGGTGTTGGGGTCTGAACAGGTGAGCAGCATCAGCAGGCCTTTGTCGGTGGCGCGCTTGAGGTAGGCGGCCAGGCAGGCGATGTGGTGGCTGCGGCGTATCACCACGGTGCATGTGCCTTGCGTGGCGGCACGTTCGGCGGCCACCGCCATGGCCTCCAGCACCAGCCAGGGGCCGGGCAGCCGGCGGCCGTCCCAGGTCAGGGCGGCGGGGTGGTCGGCGAGCACGCTGGGCGCTCCCAGCTTTTCCATGGCGCCGGATTCGAGTTCGCCCAGGTAACCGGGTAGCAGGGCCAGGCCGTGGGTGTTGTGGCCCATGAGGTCGCCCTCGACGAGGATGTCGGCAACCGCGTTTGCCTTGGCCGGCTCAAGCCCGGCGGCGGTGAGCAGGGATTGCGCGTAGTGGATCAGGTCGTCGTAGCGGTAGTGCATGGTGTTCCCGGTGGGCGAGGAGCGGTGGGGGCGGAAGTGCCTTGGCCGTGTTGGCCTGGCTTCGCTGGCATTTTAGGGAAGAACGGTATAACGATGCACAAGTCGGACGGCCAGCTTGGCGCTCCAAAATGCAACTCGCCCTGAGTTGCCGAAACCATTGGCAAACTCAGGGCGAACGGCAGGGTGTCCCCCCGCGAAAGGCCCGGCCCATGCGAAGGCATGGCCGGGACTGGATTCTCGATTAACCCAGCTTGATGCTGCTAGGGTCGGCCGTGAGGTAACCCACGGCGGCGCCGAAGCGGTCCTTGTAGTTCGCTCGCACCAGCGGGTCCAGTGTGGCCTGCACCTTGCCGTGCAGCGCGGGGATCCAGTCGCCGGCATGCTGGAAGTTGCTCATGATGTAGGTCCAGCCGTTGAGGTCGTCCACCACATGCAGGCCGGTGGCTTCCGCGCCCGAGGGCATGGACATCAGGCGCGAGAGCTGCTTGGTGTCGACGTTGTAGGCCCAGATGAAGTTGTTCACGTGGGTGCTGCTGTCTTCCCCGATGAAGAGGGTGCGCATTTTTTCCGAGAACTTCAGGTTGTCTGGGTTGGAGACCATGTTCGGATTGGCTTTGTTGCCCAACGCATCGCCGGCGATGTCTTCGCCGACCAGCAGGGCCTTGGTGTGCACCGGCATCCATTCGCTGTTGATGGCATTGCCGGCCAGGTCTTTCTGGCCGCCGTCCAGCTTGTGCATCATCACGCCGCCGGCGATCAGGGCCTTGTCGAGCGCGATGCCGCTGGCCGCATTCCAGCCCTTGCCGGTCTTGACCATGGAGTCCTGCATGTTCTGCAGCGCCGAGTAGGCGATCTTGTCCTTGATGTTGACGGTGGTGCCTTCCATCTTCGAGAAGCCCATGCTGCCGCCCATGAGGTAGGCGTAGCGGTGGGTTTCAAGAAAGGCGGCGGCCTTTTCCATGCCGGGCTTGACCTTGATCCAGTTGGCGTTGCCGTTGTAGAACACCTTGGTGAAGCTGGCGTCGGACGGATCGGTCTTGTGCACCGTCATGATGTCGGCCGGCTTGAGCGTGTCGGCCATTTTTTCGATCTCGGCGCTGGTCGCGTGGCCCAGCTTGATCCAGGAAATCTTCGCGCCTTCAGCGGCCGGGTCCACGGAAAAGCCCGAACCCAGCTTGCCGACGTAGAGCGTGCCTGACGAGAGGTCTTTTTCGCGATCGGCCACGAAGACGAAGAGGCCGCTGTTGGTGGCGTCGTCACCCATCAGCACGGTGCGGTTGTCGGGCATGACCTGCACCAGCTCGTGCGAGATGCGGCCCAGGTTGTAGTGCTTCTTGACCGTGCCGGTGCCGTCGGGGTGAACGGTGACTTCGGGCAGGTGGCCGTAGTGGTAGGGATTGGCCTTGGTCTCGTCGCCATAGACGTTCTTGCTGAACTTCTTGAATTGCGAGCTTTCGGCGGCGAAGGGCGCGTCGGGTTCGTACTCTTCGCTGGAGAGGTGGGTGTTCCAGGGCGAGAGGCTGGCGCCACAGGTGATCCACAGGCCATGCGCCCTGGACATGTCGACGTTGTGGTACTTCACCAGGCTGAGCTTGCCGGTGGATTGATCCTGGTCCAGCGTGAGCACGGCGATGGGCGAGGGAAGGGTGCCGTAGGCGTCGGCGCCGGCCTGGTCGCGCGTGGTGTATTCAAACTGCACCACGGCGAAGACCGCCTTGCCCTTGACGCCGGGTACGTTGGCATCGGGCAGGCCCAGCAGCGAGGTGCCATCGGGCGAGTCGGAGAATATCTGGCGCTCCTTGCCGGGCACCGAGCGGTCGATGATGGGGCGGTTGTTGATGTCCACATAGCCGCCGCTCAGGATGGTGCCGCCCTTGCCGTCCGGCACCATGTCGCCGGTGACGAAGAAGGGCTGGTAGGCCAGGCGGTAGCTTTGCGTGCTGTTGTCCTTGAGTTGCACCTGCAGGCTGGAGCCCACGGTGGTGGTGGCCATGGCGGCGGTGTCGGCCAGCGACGGTGCGGCCATGGACGTGAAGCTGGAAGACAGGTAGTTGCCCGCCATGGCCGGGCCGCTGGCGGTGGCGCAACCCGACAGCAGGGTGCTGGAGGCCAGTGCCCCCAGCGGCAGCATGGGCGCGCTCGCCAGGAACTTCAGGGCGGTACGGCGGGAGGGAATGGAGGGCGTGGCCAGGTCGGACATTGTTGTGTTTTCCAGTTTCAGGTGGGGGATGACGCGAAGCGGTGTGTCCGCGCTACGCAGGGCAGGGCCGCTGCGCTGCCGGAATCTTAGGAAGCTTGTGTGACAGTTTCTTGAAAGGGCTGCCACGGAAAGTCCTAGGCGAGGCGTTTGCGAGCTGATTAACCCCGGCGAGGGGCTTGAATATCCCGCGCCGAGCCGCAAGCTCAGGAGTAGCCGTCCAAAATGGGGCCACGCCGCGAAACATCCGGCAGAACCCCCAGGCACAACCCCCACAGCAACCCAGAGGCTTCCCCATGACCACCCAACTCAAGATCGATTTTGTGTCCGACGTTTCCTGCCCCTGGTGCGTGATCGGCCTGAAGTCGCTGGACCAGGCGCTGGAGCGCGTGCGAGGCGACATCCAGGCCGAGCTGCATTTCCAGCCCTTTGAACTCAACCCCAAAATGGCGCCCGAGGGCCAGGAGATCACCGAGCACATCACCGAAAAATACGGCATCACAGCGGCCCAGGCCCAAGCCAACCGCGAGAACATCCGGGCGCGCGGTGCGCAGGTCGGCTTCAAGTTCAGCATGGCTGACGAGCCCGGCGGCGGGCGCAGCCGCATCTACAACACTTTTGACGCGCACCGCCTGCTGCATTGGGCCGAACTCGAAGGCACAGACAAGCAGAAGGCGCTCAAGGAGTTGCTGTTCAAGCGCTATTTCACCGACGGCCAGAGTCCGGCCTCGCACGAAGTACTGGCCAAGGCGGCCGCCGAGGTTGGGTTGGACGAAGCCCGTGCGCGCGAAGTGCTGGCCTCTAGCGAATACACACGCGAAGTGCGCGAGCGCGAACAGTTCTACCTGACGCAAGGCATCCACTCGGTGCCAGCCGTCATCATCAATGACCGCCACCTGATTTCCGGCGGCCAGCCTGTCGAAGTGTTTGAGCAGGCCCTGCGGCAGATCGCGGCCGGCGGCTAAGGCCTCCCTGCATCGGCGGCAGGCTCGTTCAAAACGGTGCTCTGTCGGAGGAGGGTGAAATCTTCGTAGGACAAGCGGACGCGTCACCATTTGCCGTGGATTCGAGCCATGGTTTCACGCAGAATGAAACGCCCACCATCCTCACGGGAGCGTTCATTCATGTCTTACGAGCTTCATTACTGGCCCAGCATCCAGGGGCGCGGTGAATTTGTCCGGCTGGCGCTGGAGGCTGCCGGCGCTGACTATGTGGACGTGGCGCGCGGCTGCGAAGGGGAGGGCCAAGGCATTCCCGCGATGATGCCTTTCATGGAGAGCAAGGACGTGCAGCATCCGCCGTTCGCGCCGCCTTTCCTGGTGGATGGCAAGACCATCGTCGGCCAGTCGGCTGCGATCCTGCTGTATCTCGGTCCGCGCCTGGGCTTGGTCGGAAAAAGCGAAACGGCGCGCCTGTGGACGCACCAGATCCAGCTCACGATTGCCGACGTCGTGGCTGAAGCACACGACACCCATCATCCGGTAGGCACGGGCCTTTATTACGAAGAACAGAAAAAGGAAGCGCTCAGGCGCGCCAAGGAATTCAGGACGGCGCGCGTGAAGAAATTCCTGGCTTGGTTTGAAGCCGTGCTCGCACGCAACCCCAGCGGCGAAGCTCATCTGGTGGGCGCACGCCTGAGTTACGCCGACCTCTCGCTGTTCCAGCTCGTGGAAGGGCTGTTGTATGCCTTTCCTAAGGCAGCGCGCCGGGCCTTGAAGAAGGCGCCGCATGTGATGGAACTGCATGACAGCGTTGCGCAGCATAAACGCGTAGCCGCCTACCTTGCGAGCGAGCGGCGCATTCCGTTTAACGAGGACGGCATCTTCCGCCGTTACCCCGAGCTCGACGCCTAAGCTCCGCGCGAGCGCGGGTGCGCGGCGCTCTCCTACATGTCTGTTTGAGCTTGCCTGACCATGGTGCCGTTTGCGGCGGGCGACCATGGTTTCCAGTGTTCGGGCTGCGCACACAGTGAGTAGCCCGGATGTCTTTCAAACCTGTACACGTACTAGACAAAGGAGATACACCATGGCCAAAGAACATGACCTCAACCTTGATCCCATCAGCAAGGAGCCCGGCGCACACCCGGTGGGCACCGGCGTAGGCGCGACTGTGGGCGGCGTTGCCGGTGGCGCGGCCATCGGTGCGGTGGCTGGCCCCGCGGGCGCCGTTGTCGGCGGTGTGGTGGGTGCAATCGCCGGTGGCATGGGCGGCAAGGAAGCCGCCGAAGCCCTCGACCCGACAGCCGAAGAAGCTTACTGGCGCGACAACCACACCCGCGAGCCCTATTACGAGAGCGGCCGCCCCTTTGACGACTATGCGCCTGCCTACCGGCTGGGCTTGCAGGGACGCCGTGAATACACGGGCTCCTTCGAAGAGGCCGAAACCGGATTGGCAACGCGCTGGGAAACACAGCGCGAGCGCTCCACCCTGAGCTGGCCGCAAGCCAGAACCGCCAGCCGCGCGGCATGGAGCCGCGCGGACGAGCGGCTGGGCACCTTCAGCAATGCCAGCACCAACACCACCTCCGGCGTGGCGAACGATGAGGACGTCATCGAGACCCTCAACGACCTGCTGGAATCCTGCCGCGATGGTGAGTACGGTTTCCGCGAATGCGCCGAACATTCACGTTCGGAAGATCTCAAGGTCTTGATGCACCGCCATTCCGGCGAATGCCGCGCCGCGGGCCTGGAACTGCAGACCCTGATACGCCAACTGGGCGGCAAGCCGGATGACGGCGGCTCCGTCAGCGGCGCGTTGCATCGCGGCTGGGTGTCCGTGCGCGCAACGCTGAGCGCCTACAGCGACCAGGCCATGCTCAACGAGTGCGAGCGCGGCGAAGATGCCGCGGTGGCCCGTTACCGCAAGGCCCTAAAGCAAAACCTGCCGCAGTCCATCCGGAGCGTGGTGGAACGCCAGGCGCAGGGGGCGCAGCGCAACCATGACCAGATCAAAGCCTTGCGCGATGCCATGAACGCTTCGAAATAAGGCGCTGGCACAGAAGACGATTCTTGGTTGATTTCTTGCCGACACTCGAGGTTCGGCAAACCGGGGGCGGCGCTTGCTGCCCCTTTTTTTCGTCTGGACGGCTAATTCGGCTAATTCTTCAGGCGGCTCGCGCAGTCGACCTGGGCATCCAATTGCATGCCGCCGCGCGAGTAGTCGGCATCGGTGACCTTGCAGCCTGAGTGCTGCTCAATCGCCTGCAACAAGGCGGTGCGACCTGAAGATGTGGTTGCTATGGGGTTGGCGCCTTGGGATGTGGCGGTCCAGGTGCCGGCGGTGAGCGCGCTGAGCAGGTAGGTCTGCCCTTCGACGGTGACGCGCTGTGCGCCGGGGTCTGAGCCCCTGAAGCCGGCGCAACCGGCCAGCACTGCACTGCTTAATGCAACGCTGCTCAACACCGCCCACCCCGTGCGTGTGGGATGTCGTAAAGCCTTCATGCGCGCAGCTTCGCGGCTTGTGCTGTCAGCAGGGCTTGCGGTGAAGCGATCGCGGCTTTGGGTTCAGGCACTTTGGGTGGGGCTTTGGGCGCCTTGGTATCGGGGCAAGCCGACAAAAGCAGCAAGCCGGCCAATGTGAAGGGCAAGAGTGGCTTCATGGTGTTGTCTCCAGGCGCATGCTGTTGCGCTGCCTGAAATGATAGGTCGCGCCCGCCCGCAAGGCCAGTGGCCCGAGGCAAGTCGCGGCGGCCACCTACAGGCGGCGGCGGGGATGCGCGCCGGCCACGCCCATGCGTTGCAGGGCCTCGCTGAGGCTGCGCGCGGGGCGTTGGTGGCCACCGGTTTGTGCGGCGGCGCATTGCTGTTGGGCGGATGGCGGCCGCGCTGTGGCTGTAACGGCCTGCTCCCTGGCACGCTCGGCCGCCAAGCGGCGGCCTTCGGTCTGCAGGTAGAGCGTCAAATCCATTTCGTCGGGCTGCATCATGGTTGCCTCGCAAAGCTCGCTGTGCTCATTCTTCTCACTGCGTCCATTGCAGCTACTGCATCTGCCGCAGGGCGCAAAAAAGTGGAGGCGTATGGCCTCCACTTGGTTTTTCCTGAACTCGTTGCTGTGCGATCAGTTGTTGCTGCGGCCCGATTGACGGCTGCCCTTGTCGTCGGGCTGCATGTTTTCGTCACGCTCCGTCTGGTTGCCGGACTGCTTTTGTTTTCCCTGGTCCTGGGCGCTGCCGTGCTGGCCTTGCTGACCCTGGCGCTGGTTACCCTGGCCCTGGTTCAGCTGCGCATCGCTGGCCTGGTTGACGTTCTGCCCGTCCTGCTGGCCGGGCTGGTTACGCTGGCCGCTTTGCTGCTGCTGTTTGTCCTGGGCTTGTGGGTTGCTTTTCTGGTCTTTCTGGTTCGAAGGCATACCGTTTCTCCTTGAGGGGGTGGATGAGGATGAATGCGAAATGGGCGGCCGTGAGAATGGAAAAAAACAGAGCAAAAAGGCCCGCCACAAGGTTCATTTAAGGGCAAGCCTTGGGGCCGCGGTGTCGGGCCGCGGGCCCTGCCGCTGTAGGAGGGGGATGACATGTCCGGGGCTTACGCGGCTTTCGCCGATGGCTTGAACCCGACCTGCTTCATCGCGGCGGTCAGGCTGTTGCGCGAATCCTCATAAGCGTCCCAGGGCTTGTTGCCCACGGCCAGCCGGCCGCCCAGGGTCTGCGCCGTCCAGTGCGCCCCGCTGGTCAGCGATTCGAGCTCGTCCCAGGCCACCGGCACCGACACACCCATCCCGGGTCGCGCGCGCAGCGACCAGGCGCACACCGTGGTCGCACCGAAGCCGTTGCGCAGGTAGTCCGGAAAAATCTTGCCGACCCGGTTTTTGGGCCCGCTCTTGGCGGCAAAGCGCTGGGGAATCACGGCGGCCAGGTGCATTACCAAGGCGTGTGAAAAATCCTTCACCGTGTCGAAGTCGTATTGCCGCTTGAGCGGCACCACCACGTGCAGGCCCTTGCCGCCGCTGGTCTTGAGGAAGCTGGACAGCTTCAGTTCATCGAGAAAGGCGCGCACCAGCTGCGCGGCCTCCTGCACCTGCGGCCAGGCCACGCCTTCGCCTGGGTCCAGGTCGAAGGTCATGCGGTCGGGCTTGTTGATGGCGCGCGCCGTGGCGTTCCAGGTGTGAAACTCGATCACGTTCAGTTGCGTGGCGGACAGCAGGGCGGCAGCGGTGGGCACTTCCAGCAGCGGGTCGTGGTCGGGATCGAGTGAAGGATCCAGCAGCTTGATGCCGGGGATGGCGCCGGCCTCGGCATGCTTCTGGAAGAACAACTCGCCGCCTATGCCCGAGGGCGCGCGCACCAGCGAGGTGGGGCGCGCCTTGAGATGCGGCAGCATCAGCGCCGAGACCTGTGCGTAGTGCTCGACCACGTTCTGTTTGGTAAAGCCCGTGCTGCTGTCTATCACTCTGTCGGCATGGGTGACACGCAGGGACTTGAGCGCGGCCGGGGTGCGTTTGGCGGGCGTTTTTGCGGCGGCTTTCAGGCTGCCCCTGGCGCTGGGTTTTTCGGTGGAAGTTTCGGTGGCGGTTTTCTTTGCGGGATTCACGGCGGCGCCTTTCTTGCCGCGCTGCAGGGCGGCGGGTTTTTCACGGACGATCTGGCTGGCGGGCTTGTCGCTGCGCAGGCCCTGGAATACCGAGTGGCGAATATGGCCGCCGTGGGTCCATTCTCCGAAGGCGACTTCGGCCAGCAGTTGCGGCTTGACCCATTGGCCTTTGACGCCGGCAGGCAGCTTGGCCGCGAAGGGGCTGCGGTCGGTGTGGATCTTCTGCAGCCGCATCTTGAGGTCCTTGAGCACCTTGTCATTGAAGCCTGTGCCGACGTTGCCGGCGTATTGGAGAGCACCGCTCTCGTCATGCACGCCCAGCATGAGCGCGCCCAGGCCAGTGCGCGAGCCTTTGGGTTCGGTGTAGCCGCAGATCACGAATTCCTGGCGCAACTGGGTCTTGAGCTTGATCCAGTCCGGCGAGCGGCGCGACACATAAGCCGAGTCCGTGCGCTTGCCGATGACGCCTTCGAGCCCGACTTGCCGCGCCGACTCAAGCAGGTCTTGCGGTGATTCTTCAAAGGTGTCGCTAAAGCGGATGCTCTCCTGCGGATGACGGGTGACTAGCGCGCACAGCAATTCGCGGCGTTGGAACAGCGGCAACTGGCGCAGGTCCAGTCCGTCGAAGTAGGGCAGGTCGAATACGTAATACACGATGCGGGCCGTGCCCGCGTGGTCGAAGGCGTTTTGCAGCGCGCCGAAGTCAGGCACGCCGTGCTCGTTCATCACCACGATTTCGCCGTCAACCCAGCCCGAGGGAATCTCCAGTGCGGCCACGGCCTCGGCCAGCCTGGGCAGCTTGTGGGTCCAGTCGTTGCCGTTGCGCGTGATGAGGCGAACCGAGTTCCCCTCGATGCGGGCCAGCAGGCGGTAGCCGTCGTATTTGATCTCATAAGCCCAGCCCTGCGGGTCGGTGGGAGGGGCCGCTACGAGCGTGGCCAGCTGCGGCGTCAGCACCTCGGGCAGTTTGGCTTCGACGGCGCCTTCGGGCAGGCTTGCCGTGACCGCTTCTGCCGCCTTTTTCTTTGATACGGCCGAAGATTTTTTCGCCGCAGCCTGCGTCTTTGTCTTGGGCGGGGATTTGCCTGGTGCGCGCTTCGCGTCGCGGGGCAGGGGTTTGCCCGAGAGCACGCTGTTGGGCAGGGCTTTTGCTATGTCGTACTCTTTTTCCGGGCGGGCGTAGTCGTCGTGTTCCTTGATCAGCAGCCATGGCTCGCGGCTTTCGTCGCCACGGCCGTGCATGCGCACCAGGGTCCAGCCGCCTTTGAGTTTTTCGCCGTGCAGCTCGAACTTGAGCTTGCCTCGGCGCAAGCCTTCGGCCGCGTCGCCATACGGCTTCCACAGCCCGCGGTCCCAGACGATCACGTCGCCCGCACCGTACTGCTTGGCCGGGATGCTTCCTTCAAAACCCGCATAGGAAATCGGATGGTCTTCCACACGCATGCCCATGCGCTTGACGGCCGGGTCCAGGCTGGGGCCCTTGGGCACGGCCCAGCTCTTGAGGGCGCCCTGAAGTTCCAGGCGGAAGTCGTAGTGCAGCGCGCGCGCGTCGTGTTTCTGGATCACGAAACTCAGAGATTTGTCAGAACGCTTGCCGCCCTCCGCGGGCTCGGGCGTGCGCGAAAAATCGCGCTTGGCGCGATAGCTTTGGAGGGAATCGCGTGCGCCCATGGCCTCGGATTGCAGCGCACGCAAGGCCGCTTAGGCAGCGCGCCGCCTGGCCGGGGCGTGCGCCCTGGTTTTTGCCGCGGATTTCTTGCGTGCGGGTGCCTTGGCGGCGGCTTTGGGTTTGGACGCGGCCTTGGCTTTGGGCGCATCTCCGCCGCCCTTGCGCAGGCTGCGCTGCAGCAACTCGGTCAGGTCAATGATCTTGGCGCCGGAGCGGGTTTCGCCCTCGTCGGCTTCTTCAGGTTGCGCCACGTTTTCAAGCTTGCCTTCTTTGGCCTTGCGCTTGACCAGCGCCATGATGTCGTCCTTGAAGGAGTCGGTGAATTTTTCCGGGTCCCACTTGCCGGTCATATCGTCGACCAGTTGTTTGGCCATGGACAATTCCTTGTCGGACAGGCCCGCGGCCTTGGCGCCCACAGGCGGCAGGTTGAGGTCTTCGAGCGGACGGATGTCGGCGCCCCAGCGCAAGAGGTTCAGGATCAGCGCCGGTCCCGAAGGCACCAGCACGGCCAGGTGCTGTTTGGTCTGGATGACGACGCGGGCAATGCCCACGCGCTGCGTCTTTAGCAGCGTGTCGCGCAGCAGGGCAAAGACCTTTTGGCCCCTGTTGATGGGTGCGACGTAATAGGGCCGTTCGAGGTAGACGAAGGGAATCTCCGCGTTGGGCACAAAGCTCTCGATCTCTATGGTCTGGGTAGTCTTGGGATAGGCCGCGGCGATTTCCTCCTCGGACAGCACCACGTACTGGCCGTCTTCGTACTCGACGCCCTTGACGATGTTCTCTTTGGCGATCTCCTTGCCGGTGCGCTTGTTGATGCGCTTGTAGCCGACGGGGTCCATGCTGCGCTTGTCCAGCCAGTCGAAGTCCACGCCGCTGGCGGACGTGGCCGAATGCAGCGCGACGGGGATGTGGACCAGGCCGAAGGTGATGGCGCCTTTCCAAAGAACGCGAGATGCCATGGAGATTCTTAGAGAGCGGTTAAGAAGGCCAGTCTGGGCCGCACAGACGCGGGCCGGTGTCGGCCTCCCGAGAGGTATTTCGTAGGACGGCGGCTTTTATGCGGTGTTTTTGGCGAGCGGGCAGGACACTTTGGGCTTGCAATAGGGGGGATGCGTGGCGGCGGGTGTCGTCCGGAGCCGACTGTCCGCCTGGGGTTTGTCCTACGGGCAGGCGCCGGGCTCGCCACGCACAATCGGCTGCTGTTTCCAGGAGCTGACCATGCCGACTCGCCGTACCGCCGCCCGTTTGTCCCTCGCCGCCATCGCTGTTGCAGCGGCAGCCCTTACGGGTTGCTCTGTGCTGGACCGCCAGTCCAACCTGGTGGCCTTCACCACCCAGCTGCGCGGCGCCAACGAGGTGCCGGCCAACGCCAGCACCGGCAGCGGCTCGGTCGATGCTGTGTTCGACAAAAACACCAACCTGTTCCGCTGGAAGGTCAACTACACCGGCCTGACCGGCCCGGCCACCGCAGGGCATTTCCACGGCCCCGCCGCCATAGGCGCGAACGCCGGCGTGGTGCTGCCGTGGGCCAACCCGATCCGCAGCCCCATGGATGGCAGCGCCACGCTGACGGTGGCCCAGGCCGCCGACCTGCTGGCGGGCCGCTGGTACGCCAACATACACACCGCCGCCCATCCCGGCGGGGAAGTGCGCGGTCAGATGACGGTGGTGCGGAACTAGCCACCCCGTCCGCTTCCCGCTTTGGTCCGCTGACGGGCCTTCCAGAGGGTGCTGGGTAAATGGTTGCGGGCGCAACCGGATGGGTTTATAGTTGCGAGCGCAACCATAAATCAAAGCCGGCCCGCATGATCAAGCTCGACAGAACCCTGACCTACCGCCTGCACCTGCTGCACAAGCTGACCGACCTGGAAAGCCAGCGGGCCTATGTGGCGGATGCCCGGCTGTCGATGAGCGACGGGCGCTGCCTCACGGCGATCGGCACCTTCGCGCCGCTGTCGGTCAACGACCTGGCGCAAAAGGCCAATCTCAACAAAGGCCAGGCCAGCCGGGCCGCACAGTCGCTGGTTGACCAGGGCTTGGTCATCAAGGCCGCCAGCCCGACCGACGGCCGCGGCGTGGTGCTGACTCTGACACCCAAGGGCAAGGCCGCCTGGCAACGTGCCATGCAGGTCGTGGGTCGGCGCAACGATGATATTTTTGGCGTGCTGAGCGCGGCTGAGCGTGAGCAGCTCAGTGACTTTTTCGATCGCCTGATCGCCAAGGCCAGGGCCGATGGCGGGGCGGCCGAAGAGGGCGGCGACGAATGAGTCCAGCGCGAAATTTGGGAGCAACTTCAATGAATACCACCATCACTTCCACCACCTCTTTGCGCTACCAGTCCGGCTTCGGCAATGAATTCGCCAGCGAGGCCGTTGCCGGCGCCTTGCCCGAAGGCCGCAACAGCCCGCAGCGTGCGCCGCACGACCTGTACACCGAGTTGCTCTCGGGCACAGCCTTCACCGCGCCGCGGGCCGAGAACCGCCGCACCTGGCTGTACCGGCGCCAGCCGTCTGTCGTGATCGGCGGCTACCAGCCTTATGCCCAACCGCACTGGACCACGGGCGCCGCCGGCGGTGTGGCCGTGCCGCCCGATCCCCTGCGCTGGAACCCATTCGCTATTCCCGCGGAGCCGCTGGACTTTGTCGACGGCCTGCGTACCGTCGTGGCCAACGGCGACGCCGAGGCCCAGACCGGCATGGCCGCGCACGTGTACCTTGCCAACCGCTCCATGACGCGGCGCGCCCTGGTCAATGCCGACGGCGAAATGCTGCTGGTGCCGCAGCAGGGCCGGCTGCTGCTGACCACCGAGCTCGGTATCCTCGATGTCAAGCCTGGCGAGATCGCAGTGGTGCCGCGCGGCATGGCCTTCAGCGTGGCCTTGCCCGACGGCCCCTCGCGTGGCTACATCTGCGAAAACTATGGCGCGCACTTCCGGCTGCCGGAGCTGGGCCCCATAGGCTCAAACGGCCTGGCCAATGCGCGGGATTTCCTCGCGCCCACGGCCGCTTTCGAGCAGGACGATGGAACCGATGAAGGCTACGAAATCGTGAAGAAGTTCGGCGGCCGTTTGTGGTCGGCCCGGCAAGCGCGCAGCCCCTTCAATGTGGTGGCCTGGCACGGCAACCTGGTGCCCTGCAAGTACGACACGGCGAACTTCATGACGATAGGCTCCATCAGCTACGACCATCCGGATCCGTCCATCTTTACCGTGCTGACCGCCCCCTCGGACACGCCGGGCACGGCCAACTGCGACTTCGTGATCTTCCCGCCGCGCTGGCTGGTGGCCGAGGACACTTTCCGCCCGCCCTGGTACCACCGCAACCTCATGAGCGAGTTCATGGGCCTGGTTTACGGCCAGTACGACGCCAAGCCCGAGGGCTTCAAGCCGGGCGGCGCCTCATTGCACAACTGCATGGTGCCGCACGGCCCCGACACCGAGGCCTTTGAAAAAGCCAGCGCGGCCGACCTCAAGCCGCACAAGCTCGACAACACTCTGGCCTTCATGTTTGAAAGCCGCTACCGCTTTATCCCCACGGCCTATGCCATGCAGGGTGGGGCGCTGGACGCCGCTTATGCCGGCTGCTGGGCCGGGCTCAAGGACCAGTTCAAGCCCTGATGCGGGGCCCTCACTTTCACATCAACCATGACCACATCACTGAACGCCACCCACGACCCGCAACTGCGCAGTTGGGTTGAATCCGCCAACCAGGCCGGCACGGACTTTCCCATCCAGAACCTGCCTTTCGGTACTTACAGCCTCGCGCCGAAGGGCGAGCGCCGCATCGGCGTCGCCATCGGCGACCAGGTGCTGGACCTGCGCGCAACCGGCTTGACAGAAAGCGGCGACATGAACGCGCTGATGGCGCAAAGCCCGCAGGCCATGTCGGCGCTGCGTGCCGCGATCTCGCAGGGCCTGGCCGTGGGCAGCGCGAAGCAGGGCGCATGGGCGGGCTTTCTGCATCGCCAGGATGCGGTCACGCTGCACCTGCCTTGCCGCATCGGCGACTACACCGATTTTTATACCGGCATTCACCACGCGACCACCGTCGGCAAACTGTTCCGCCCCGACGCGCCGCTGCTGCCCAACTACAAGTGGGTGCCCATTGGCTACCACGGCCGGGCGTCGTCCATCGCCGTGAGCGGCCAAAAATTCCCGCGGCCGCTGGGCCAGACCAAGGGGCCCAACGAAGAAGTGCCGGTCTTGCGGCCCAGTCACCGGCTGGACTATGAGCTTGAACTCGGCGTGTTCGTGGGGCAGGGCAATGCCTTGGGTGAGCCCGTGGGCATGGAGCAGGCCGAGGCCCATGCCTTTGGTCTGGTGCTGCTTAACGACTGGTCGGCGCGCGACGTGCAGGCCTGGGAATACCAGCCATTGGGCCCTTTCCTGTCAAAGAGTTTTGCGAGCACGATCTCGCCCTGGGTCGTCACCATGGAGGCGCTCGCGCCGTTTCGCGCGGCTTTCACGCGCCCCGAGGGCGACCCGCAGCCTTTGCCCTACCTCGATTCGTCGGGCAACCGGCAACAAGGCAGCCTGGACGTGGCGCTCGAAGTCTGGCTGCACACGCAAGCCATGCGCGATGCCGGCCAGGGTCCAGAGCGCTTGTCGCAATCCAACTTTCGTGACGCCTACTGGACGGTCGCGCAGATGCTCACCCACCACACCGTCAACGGCTGCAACCTGCAGCCCGGCGATTTGCTGGGCTCGGGCACGCTGTCGGGCCCGCGGCCTGAGCAGGGCGGTTCGCTGCTGGAGCTCAGTGCTGGCGGCAAGAACGTCCTGAAGCTGGCCAACGGCGAGACGCGCAGCTTCCTCGAGGATGGCGACATCGTCATCCTGCGAGCCGGGTGCGAGCGCGAAGGCTTTCAGCGCATAGGCTTTGGTGAATGCCGGGGGCAGGTGCTGCCGGCGCGCGCTTCGAACTGAAAGCGTTCATGCTTCGCCCGGGAGCGAAGTATTGGGAGGGTGTTTCAGGCAAAAATAGTTGCCATGAAACCCGCTCTGAACGCCAGCCCCGGCCCTGACAACGTCCTCGCTGCCGCAGCGCACCGCAATCCCTATCCCTTTTACGCGGCACTGGTCTCTCCCGCGCTGGTGTTCGACGCGCCCCGCAAACTCTGGCTCGCGAGCGGCGCGGCCGCTGTCAAAGAGGTGCTCGGTAATCCCGCTTGCCGCGTACGCCCCCTTGCGGAACCTGTGCCTTCAGCCATCATCGGCTCCGCGGCCGGCGAGGTCTTCGGCCACCTGGTGCGCATGAACGACGGCCTGCGGCACGATGCGCCCAAGCTGGCTTTGCAGCGTTTTCTGGCGGCGGTGGACCTGGACCGGGTGCGGGCCAGAACCCAGGCGCTGGCTTTGCAGCTCGCGGGGGACGGTGATCTGCGTGGTGCGGCTTTGTCGCAGTGGGCTTTTGACGTGCCCGTGATGGCGGTGGCCGATCTGCTGGGATTTGACGAGGCCGAGCTGCCCCAGGTCGCGCGCTGGATGGGCGATTTTGTGGCCTGCCTGTCGCCGCTCAGCACGCCAGCCCAGCTCGCGGCGGCCGGTGATGCCGCCTCGGCCTTGCTCGAACGCTTTTCAGAACTGGTGGAAGCGTCGGCGGCCCGCCCCGGCAGCGCCCTGGAGCGACTGCAGCAAGAGGCGGCCCAAGCTGGCTGGCACGATGCGCGGGCGCTGCTGTGCAATGCAGTCGGCCTGCTGTCGCAAACCTATGAAGCCACCGCCGGCCTGGTCGGCAACAGCATCACAGCCCTGGCGACGCAGCCCGGCTTGCTGGACGCCATCGCCCGCGAACCCGGCCGGCTGCTGCAAATGGTCCAGGAGGTGAGCCGCCACGATCCCTCCATCCACAACACGCGGCGCTTTGTGGCCGAGGCTACCGAGGTGGCGGGTGTTTCTTTGCAAGCTGGCGACGTGGTGCTGGTGCTGCTGGCCGCCGCGGGCCGCGACCCGGCCTGCAATCCGCAGCCCGATGAATTCCTGCTGGAGCGCGAGGATCGCGAAGTGCCCGGCTTTGGCAGCGGTGCCCACCAGTGCCCGGGTCAGGCGCTGGCCTGCGCCGTCGCGGCGGCGGCGGTCCGCGCCTTGCTGGTGTCGGGCCGGCTGAAAGACGCCGCCTCCTTCACTTGGGACTACCGGCCCTCCATGAATGCCCGCATTCCGCATTTCACCAGCTGATGCCACCATCACATCGCCCTACAGAAAAGAGAAAAGAAGGTCCCCCATGATCGCGATCATTTTTGAAGTGCAGCCCGCTGAGGGCCAGAAGCAGACCTACCTCGACATCGCCGCGGCGCTCAGGCCGCAGCTCGAAAAAATCGACGGCTTTATTTCGATTGAACGCTTTGAAAGCCTGAGCACGCCGGGCAAGCTGCTGTCGCTGTCCTTCTTTCGCGATGAGGCTGCCGTGCTGGAATGGCGCGAACTGGAAACCCACCGCCAGGCACAAAGCCGGGGCCGTGGCGGCGTGTTTGAGAATTACCGCCTGCGCGTGGCCCAGGTGCTGCGCGACTATGGGCTGAACGAGCGCGACGAGGCGCCGGCCGACAGCCGCCAGGTGCATGGGTGATCGACGGGCGGATCGGGCGTTATGGCGGCCGATCACTCCGATAAACCACACCGAGCGGCTACGGCAAGGGCTTTGTAGGGCTTAAATGCCCAAAAAAAGGGCAAAACCCAGGGTAAACCTTAGAATAGAGGGTTACCCAGAGCCCTCATGAACGCCCCCGTCGACGTCTCCTTCTTCACGCGCGCCGCCAAGCCGCTCACCAGCTACCGCAAGTACTGGGCGGCCCGCTTCGGCACGGCCAAATTTCTGCCCACCAGCCGGGCCGAGATGGACGCGCTCGGCTGGGACAGCTGCGACATCATCATCGTCACGGGCGATGCCTATGTAGACCACCCCAGCTTCGGCATGGCCGTCATTGGCCGCATGCTGGAAGCCCAGGGCTTTCGCGTCGGCATCATCGCCCAGCCCGAGTGGCACAGCGCCGACCCTTTCCGGGTGCTGGGCAAGCCCAACCTGTTTTTCGGCGTGACCGCCGGCAACATGGATTCGATGATCAACCGCTACACGGCGGACCACAAGATCCGCAGCGACGACGCCTACACCCCCGGCGACGTGGGCGGCAAGCGCCCCGACCGCGCGGCCCTGGTGTATTCACAGCGCTGCCGCGAGGCCTACAAGGACGTGCCCATCATCTTGGGCGGCATTGAAGGCTCGCTGCGCCGCATCGCGCACTACGACTACTGGTCCGACAAGGTGCGCCGCAGCGTGGTGGTCGATGCGAAATGCGACTTGTTGCTGTACGGCAATGCCGAGCGCGCCATCGTCGAAATCGCTCACCGCCTGGCCGCCAGGGAGCCGGTCGCCAGCATCACCGACGTGCGCGGCACCGCCTTCATACGCCGCAGCGGCGACGAGAGCGCCCAGGGCTGGTTCGAGATCGATTCCACCAACGTCGACACGCCGGGCCGGGTCGAGGCGCATGTCAATCCGTATCTGATGATCTCCGACCAGGCGCGCGAGCAGGGCGCGACCTGTGCGCGGGAAGACGAAGCCGCTGAAGTGGCGGCCAAGGCCGAAACGGCGGGCTCCGTGGCCAACCCGGCCATCAAGCCGCTGACCTTTGTGGCCAACCCCAATTTGCCGTCCACGATGCACACCGCGCAGGGCAAGATCAAGGTTCCGCCGCGCGACCGTTCCGTGATTCGCCTGCCTTCCTACGAGCAGGTCAAGAGCGACGCCGTGCTGTATGCCCACGCCAACCGCGTGCTGCATCTTGAAACCAATCCCGGCAATGCGCGCGCCCTGGTGCAGGCCCATGGCGAAGGCGCTACGGCACGCGACGTCTGGATCACGCCGCCGCCCATCCCGCTGACCACGGCCGAGATGGACTATGTGTTCGACCTGCCTTATGCGCGCTCGCCGCATCCACGGTATGCCGATGAAAGTGGCAGCCATGACGGCGCGACCAAGATTCCCGCCTGGGAGATGATCCGCTTTTCGGTCAACATCATGCGCGGCTGCTTCGGCGGCTGCACTTTCTGCTCCATCACCGAGCACGAAGGCCGCATCATCCAGAGCCGCTCCGAAGACTCGGTGATCCGAGAGATCGAGGCGATACGCGACACAGTCAAGGGTTTTACTGGCGCGATCTCCGACCTCGGCGGGCCGACCGCCAATATGTACCGCATCGGCTGCAAGTCGCCCGAGATCGAGGCCGCCTGCCGCAAGCCTTCCTGTGTGTACCCGGGCATCTGCCCCAACCTCAACACCAACCACAACCCGCTGATCAAGATGTACCGCCGCGCGCGGGCCTTGAAGGGCGTGAAGAAAATCCTCATCAGCTCCGGCCTGCGCTACGACCTGGCGGTGCAAAGCCCAGAGTACGTGAAGGAGCTGGTCACGCACCACGTGGGCGGCTACCTCAAGATCGCGCCCGAGCACACCGAGCAGGGCCCGCTCACCAAGATGATGAAGCCCGGCATCGGCAGCTATGACAAGTTCAAGCAGATGTTCGAGAAGTACAGCCTCGAAGCTGGCAAGAAGCAGTTCCTGATTCCGTACTTCATCGCAGCCCACCCGGGCACCAGCGACGAGGACATGATGAACCTGGCGATCTGGCTCAAGAAGAACGGCTTCAGGGCCGACCAGGTGCAGACCTTCTACCCCAGCCCCATGGCCACGGCCACGGCCATGTACCACAGCAACAAGAACCCGCTGCGCAAGATCACGCGCGACAGCGAGACAGTGGACATCGTGCGCGGCGAGCGCCGCCGCCGGTTGCACAAGGCCTTCTTGCGCTACCACGACCCCAACAACTGGCCGGTACTGCGCGAGGCACTGAAAGCCATGGGCCGCGCCGACCTGATCGGCAACGGCAAGCACCACCTGATCCCGACCTTCCAGCCCATGACCGACGGCAGCTATACCAGCGCGCGGCGCAAGAACTCCACGGGCACCACTGCCACCCCGACCAAGGCTTCGCCGGTGGTCAAGGGCCGCCTGCTGACGCGTCATACCGGCCTGCCGCCGCTGGCTCAGGGCAGCAAGCCTTCCGGCCGCAAGGGCCGCTAAGCCGAAGGCATCATCCCGAAAAGGCCCGCGTGGGCCTTTTTTGTTTTCTCCCTCATGGTCTGTCCGGCGTCGAGGGCCAGCCCTTTCTGGCAAGATGGCGCGAACCCCAGCCGCTTTCGGCATGACGCCCGTTCGATCCCTACCCCGGAGGATCCATGCACATCGCACGCAGAGCCCTTGTGGCTTTCACCATGGCCGCCGTCACGGCCTGCGCCTGGCTGGCGCCGCTGGACGCGCCGGCCATGCGGCAGGCCGATGCCGGCCTCAAACGGGCGCTGGTGAGCTTTGCGACGGCGCGCCTGCTCAACGGCGTGATCTCCGTCGCGCAGGGCACCGAGGCCTCGGTGCAGCCCTTTGGTGTGGGCGTGACCTTTGCGCCCGGCCAGATACTGGATCCGGTGAACGACCTGGTGGAGCAGTTCTCGCATTTGATGCTGGCGGCCAGCGTCGCTTTCGGTGTCCAGAAGGCGCTGATCAGCATAGGCAGCTACTGGCCGGTGTCGCTGGCTTTGAGCGCCGCGGCGCTGGGTTGGTGGTGGTTCCATCTGCGCAGGTCGCGTGTGCCGCACTGGTTGTCCAGGCTGCTGGTGATTTTGCTGATGCTGCGTTTTGCCGTGCCGGTGGTGACCTTGGGAACCGACCTGCTGTGGCAGAAGTTTTTGGCGGCTGATTATGCGGCCAGCCAGCAACTGATAGACAGCGCCACCGGCCAAGCCGGGCAACTCAATCCAGCAACCGCTACCGTGCCCGACAACCGCGGCCTGATCGACAGCATGAAAGACTGGCTCGCCAAAAACGGGGACGTGGGCAAACAGTTCGACAAGCTCAAACACGCGGCCGAGCAGGCCACCGAGCACATCATCAAACTCATAGTCGTCTTTGTGCTGCAGACGCTGGTGATTCCTTTGTTGCTGCTCTGGGCGCTGTATGCGTTTACCAGGCAGGTGTTTGAGCGGCCGGCGCGGGGCGGCTTGGTTTACGGCCCCGCTATTCCTTCGCTATGATGCAAGCCATGCATCTCCAGCTTTCTCCCCCCTCCGTCACCCTGTGATGCATCCGGCTTGACGCCGGCTGCGCCCTTTGGCCGTGCCTGTTCCTGCTGGAGCGGCGCGCGGCCCTGAGTTGACGCGCCTGCCCGATTTTTCGCGGCAACCCCGCCTGCGGCGGGCGCACGGACGGAGAAAATTTTCATGAAAACCCAAACATCGGCCACCCTGGCCTGGGGCGGTGTCTTGCTTGCGGGCGTCTTGTGGGGCGTGGGCGCCCTGGTCGCCCAGTCTGTGATGGCTGGGGGCATGGCGCCCTATAGCCTGTCTCTGGCGCGCTTCGCGCTGGGCTTGCCGCTGCTGTGGTGGTGGCATTGGCGGCAATTGGCAAGCGCGCCGCACACGGCCCGGTGGCGACGGCTGCCCCTTCGTGGCCGAGCGCTCGTTGTCGGTACCGGCCTAGCGATGGCGCTGAACGTCACGAGCTGGTTTATCGCGGTGAGCTACATAGGCGCGGCGCTGCCCACAGTGATCTCGATCTGCTGCGCGCCCGTGATCGTGGCGTTGCTGTCAGTGCTGCGCGGCTATGAGCGCGCGAGCGGCCGATTGCTGCTGGCGCTGGGCCTGGCCTTGGCTGGCGTGGGCCTGATCGCCATGCCCGGCGAGGCCTTGAGCCTGCCGGTGCATTACGCGGCCGGCCTGGCTTGGTCGTTTGCTTCGGCCGGGCTGTATTCGCTGGTGGTGCTGGGCAATGCGCGTATGCCCGCACAGGTGCCAGCTGTTACAGCCTCGGCCTGGAGCATGAGCGCGGCCGCGCTGCTGATGCTGGCCTTGGCTGCCTGGCAGGGCATCACCTGGCCGCAGCACATGATCGCCTGGATGCAAGTGGGCTACACCGGTATCTTCACCACTTCGATTGCGTATCTCGCGTTTGCCTGGGGTGCGCGGCGGCTGTCGCCGACCGCGACGGTGGTGGGCACGCTGGTAGAGCCGCTGGTGGCGGCCGTCGCGGCGGCGTGGCTATTTGGTGACGTACTGACGGTGTGGCAAGGCGTGGGCGCATTGCTGCTGGGCGCGGCGATGGCTGTGTTGGCGCGGCGGGCCTCCGGCGCGTCGCATTGACAGGGCGCGATGCCGTCCGTCTGGGGCTACAACCACGCGGACAGCGCGTTGCTGAGAGGATGCCGAAACAGCCAGGCGCCAAGCAGCAAGCCGTGCGACAAAACCATGAGCCCGTAGACAAGCCGGAAGGAACGCTTGCTCGACTTATGACGCAAGACCTGCTGCCCCAGCCATGCGCCGGGCCAGCCGCCCGCAAGCGCCAGCAGTTGCAGCGTGCTCTCGGGTGTGCGCCACCGGCCGGCCTGAGCCGCGCGTTTGTCTGCCCAGTACATGCAAAACGTCAGCAGGTTGAGTGCAAGCGAGGCTGGCCATACCCACCAGGGCAGCAATGCGCGCCAGGCGACCCAAAGCAGCATGCCCGCATAGGCCATTGTCACTATCATCATGAACGCATAGGCCGGTTCATCAAGGTGCCAGCGTGTGCAGCGGAATGTCCTTCTCTATCGCCAGCACGTCCAGTTCCTTGCGCGTCTTGCCTTTGAGCCACGCTTCGATGGCCGCATGCGTGGCCGGCGCGAACATCGCCTTTCTGCTGGAGGCCTGCACCCCCGCGGCGGCGCACAGGCTGGCCGCGAAGTGTGGCTCCAGCGCGGCCAGCGCGACGCGGCCGTCCTTGCAGGCATAGAGCCGGTAGCCGGCATGGCCGCCGCCCACGGCCGCGCCGGGCTGCGTGAGGCCCCAGCTGCGCGGCAAGGCCAGGTAGCCGGCGGCGGCGGAGAGGGCAACCTCAAGGTAGACGCCCTTGCTCTTGGCGCGCTGGTGCAGCACGGACTGCAGCACGGCTTCGCTGGCCATCAGCGAGCCGCCCATGTCGGCGTACAGCGTGGCGGGCAGGTCCAGGCCGGTGAGCAAATCGTTTTCGGCGAGGTAGGTGAGGTCATGGCCGGGCTCTTCGGCGCGCTCGCCCGGGCTGCCGACGATGGCGATCTGGCTGAGCTGCGGGTACAGCTTGTGCAGCGCTTTCCAGGTCAGGCCCAGTTTCACGAGTGCCGAGGGCCGGAAGGATGTGAGCACCACGTCGGCCTTCGCGAGTTCACGGTGAAGCAAAGCCTGGCCGCGCTCGGTCTTGAGGTCGGCCACAGCGGTACGTATGCCGGCATGCAGCGCGGCGTAGGCCGTGGGGTTGTAGACCTTCATCGGGTCGCCCGAAGCACCGGCCGCTGCGCCGGCGGGCGGGGGCGGCTCCAGCTTCACGCAGCTCGCGCCCATTTGCCTGCAGCGCATCAACGCCGCCGGGCCGGGCAGGTTGAGCGCCAGGCTCAGCACGCGCACGCCTTTGAGTGGCTGCGGTGCGGCGGGCGAGGAGGGGGTTTTACGGGCGGCGGGAGGTTTGGAGATGGGCATGAAGCGGTGGGAAGCGTGAAGGCGAGGGCGCGGCTGGCGCGGCGAGAAGTTGAGGCAATTTACCTCAAACCCTTGCAGATGGCGGCCCGGGTTGTTGCTAGATCACCGAAATTTTTCAAAATAATTACTGTTTAAAAGATATTAATTATTGTTTTACAGAAATTATTCTGCGACACTGAAAACCTCTTCACAAGACAAGAGGTGCTTCGCATGAGACACACAGCAACTCCCTCGGCCCCATCCGGGCCTGATGTGCAGCGCCTTAGCAGCGTGCTGGCCTGGGCCTGCGCCTTGCTCGCGGTGGCGCTGCCGCTGGCGGTGGCCTACCACCTGCTCAGCGCGCCGGTGGAAAGCCTGTTGATGCGCGCGGGCGTGTCGTCGCAGCTCGCGCAGGCTGCGGCGCTGGAGGTCACGCTGGGGCAAAAATGCCTGTCCGTGCTTTTGGGTGTGTTGCCGGTGTGCTGCGCGTCTTATGGGCTGATGTGTGCCATGCGCTGCTTCTCGGGCTTTTCGCAGGCCGAGTATTTCAGCTTGCGCACCGTCAAATACCTGCGCGGTTTTGCCGCCGGCATTTTTGCGTCGGTGGTGACCGGTGTACTGACATCCACGCTCATCACCCTGGTGCTGACCTCGGCGGCACCGGCCGGCCCGCGTGCGCTGTCGCTGAGCCTGGGCAGCAATGAGTTGCTGACCTTGCTGTTCGCCGGCATGGTGTGGCAGATCGCCGCCGTGATGGCCAGGGCTGTGGCGCTGGCTGAAGAGAACGCGCAGTTCGTCTAATTTTTTTGTTTTTCCGCGTGCCCATCGTTGTCAAACTCGATGTGATGCTGTCCGAACGCAAAGCCAGGTCCAAGGATCTGGCCGCGTATGTCGGCATCACCGAAGCCAACCTGTCTTTGCTCAAGCAGGGCAAGGTCAAGGGCGTGCGCTTTGACACCTTGATGCGGATCTGCGAATTCCTTGATTGCCAGCCGGGGGATTTGCTGGTTTCCCGGCCCGAAGACACTACCTGAGACCTCAAACAGTGATACCAATTTCCCCAACCTGTTCCGGAGCCTTTCCATGAATCGTCTTGCCATTGCGGCAGCCCTGATCGCCTTGCTCAGCGCTTGTGCCGACATCAACTGGGAGCAAACCGCCCGGGAGTCCGTCAAGTCGGCCTGCCGAAGCGCAAGCAATTGCAATATTCCCTGCGATCGCAACAACCCTGCCACCTTCAACGACCCGCAATGCTTGACGGGCGGCAGGCGTCCCACGCCATGACCAACCATTCCCTCACCTTTTGCCTGCCGGCTCCGGAGCGGGCGGTATGAGCGCAAGCGCCGAATTTGTCAGCTATGTACGTGAACTGCTGGCGCCGTTGGGAGACATCCGTGACGGAAAGTTCTTTGGCGGCCACGCGATGAAGCACGGCACACACCAGTTCGCCATGGTCATGGGCAATACCCTGTACTTCCGGGTGGACGACGGTTCGCGGCCGGCGTATGAGAAGAAGGGTTCCAGGCCCTTCAGCTACTCAACGAAAAACGGTGTGGTGCAGGTGCGCAAGTACTACGCCGTTCCGGCGGAGCTGCTGGATGACCCGGTGCAACTGGTGGTTTGGGCAAGGCAGGCTGTCGCGGCAGCCGGCGCCTGACAACAGCCGCCCAAAGATTCGGGCTTAAAGCGGCAGCCCCACATAGTTCTCCGCCAACGAAGTCGCGGCTGCCGGCGAATGGATCAGGTAGTCGAGTTCGGCCTCTTGCAGTTTGTGGCCGAATTCGCCGCCGTCCGGGAACTGGTGCATCAGCGAGGTGAACCACCAGGAAAAGCGCACGGCCTTCCAGACGCGGTGCAGGCATGTCTCTGAATAGCGGTTGATGCCTGTCTCGTCGCCGGCATAAAAACCCACCAGCGCGCGTGCCAGATAGCGCACATCGCTGGCCGCCAGGTTCAGGCCTTTGGCGCCCGTGGGCGGCACGATGTGGGCGGCGTCGCCGGCCAGGAAGAGCCGGCCGAAGCGCATGGGCTCGGCCACAAAGCTGCGCAGCGGGGCGATGCTTTTTTCAATCGACGGGCCGGTCACCAGGCTTTCGGCGAGCTCAGGCGCCAGTCGGCGGCGCAGTTCGTCCCAGAAGGCGTCGTCGCTCCAGCGCTCGGCCTTGTCATCCAGCGCGCACTGCACGTAGTAACGGCTGCGCGTGTGGCTGCGCATGCTGCACAGGGCAAAGCCGCGCGGGTGGTTGCTGTAAACCAGTTCCTCGGCCACCGGCGGTGTTTCCGACAGCACGCCCAGCCAGCCGAAGGGGTAGACGCGTTCGAAAGTTTTCATCGCATTGGCAGGCACGCTGGCGCGGCTCACACCGTGAAAGCCGTCGCAGCCCGCGATGAAGTCGCATTCGACCTCATGCGCCACGCCGTGCTGCACATAGCGCACCTTGGGATGTGTGCCGTCAAAATCATGCAGGCTCACGTTTTCGGCTTCGTAGGCAGTCGGCAGACTGGCAGCGGCGCGCGCGTTCATCAGGTCGCGCGTGACTTCCGTCTGGCCGTAGACCATGACGCTTTTGCCGCCCGTCAGCTTCTGAAGGTCGATGCGGTGGTGCCCGCCGCCAAAGCCCAGGGAGAAGCCGCCGTGCACCAGACCCTCGGCATGCATGCGCTGGCCCACGCCGGCCTCGTCGAGCAGGTCCATCGTGCCCTGCTCGAGCACGCCCGCGCGTATGCGGCCCAGCACGTAGTCCTGGCTGCGCTGCTCGATCACGATGGCGCTGATGCCGGCCTTGTAAAGCAGCTGGCCGAGCAAATGCCCGGCGGGGCCGCCGCCCACGATGGCAACCTGTACACGCATGTTGGGTCTCCCGATAAATCCTTGGCCTCGAGCGTAGGCCCGCGGGCCTGGAACTGCCAGCGATGCAAGCCGCCTTTGCGCGTTGTTTGGCTCGTTTGTGCGATGATCGCGCAATGGTCACCTCACGAACCGTTCCGAAGCCTGGCGCCTTTGTCATTGCCAAGGCCGACATGATTGAAGGCATGGCCAAGGGCTTGGCGGTGCTGGAAAGCTTTGACACCCAGCGCCAGCGCCTGAATGCCACACTGGCGGCCGAGCGCGCGGGCATCACGCGGGCGGCGGCACGGCGCCACCTGCTCACGCTGACGCACCTGGGTTATCTGGAAACCGACGGCAGCTATTTCTGGCTGGCACCCAAGGTGTTGCGCTTTTCGGGCAGCTACCTCGCGACGGCGCGCCTGCCGCGCGCCATCCAGCCCACGCTGAACCGGCTCGCCGCGCAGGCGCAGGAGTCGTTTTCGGTCGCGGTGCTGGACGGTGACGAGATCGTCATCATTGGGCGCAGCGGATTTGAGTGGAGGCCCTCAAGCGACGCCAAGGCGGCGCCGGCGCGGGTGCTGGCTTACGGCCTGCACCTGGGCGCGCGCCTGCCGGCCCATGCCACTTCCACCGGCCGCATCCTGCTGGCCGCCAAGCCTAAAAGCGAGTTCAGTGCCTGGCTCAAGGCGAAAACCGAAAACGGTAACCTGGCGCGGCTGACGCTGCACACGACGACCGATGCGCGCAAGCTCAGGGCCCTGGTTGAGCAGGTGCGGCTGGACGACTACTGCCTGGCCAGCGAAGAGCATGAGTTGGGCGTGCACGCGCTGGCCGTGCCGCTGCGCGACATGCAGGGCCGCACGGTGGCCGCACTTAATGTGGTGTCTTCATCGCAGCGCCTGCGGGGGGAGGTGCTGTTGAAGGAAATGCTGCCGCTGCTGCTCGACGGCGCGCGAGAGTTGCGCTCGCTGCTCTAGATCTGTTCACGCAACCGGGGAAGCAGGGCGGGGTCAGACGCCCAGGTATTGCGCCAGCAATTCGGGTTTGCCGTGCAGTTCGGCCGAGCTTCCTTCAAAGACGACTTGGCCCTTGACCAGGATCACGTTTCGGTCGGTGATCTGTGTAACGTGCTTCCAGTTCTTGTCGACGATCACGCTGCTGATACCAGTCTCACGGATCAGGCCGCAGATGCGCCAGATGTCGCGCGCGATCAGCGGCGCCAAGCCCTCGGTGGCTTCGTCCAGGATCAGCACGTCAGGATTGGTCATGAGCGCACGGCCAATGGTGAGCATCTGCTGCTCGCCGCCCGAGAGCTGCTGGCCGCCGTGGCCCAAGCGTTCCTTGAGGCGCGGAAAGGTCTCGAGCACGCGGTCGTAAGTCCAGTCGCGCTGGCCCTGGGTGCCGGGCCGTGCCGCCATCTTGAGGTTTTCGACCACGCTGAGGTTGCCGAAAATGCCGCGGCCTTCGGGCACATAAGCGATGCCGAGGCGGGCGATTTCGTAGGGCGGCGCACCCGTCATGGGACGTCCGTTGATTGCGACGGTGCCCGAGCGCGGCTTGACCAGGCCCATGATGCTTTTGAGCAGCGTGCTTTTGCCCATCCCGTTGCGCCCCATCAGGCCAATCGTTTCGCCGCGCGCGACGTGAAAGTCAATCCCGCGCAGTACGTGGCTTGCACCGTAATAGGTATGAATGTCCTGGGCGCCGATCAGGATGTCGATCTGTTTCTCGGGGGCGTTCATCAATGCTCCTCGCCTAAATACGCTGCCTGCACACCTGCATCGGCCCTTATCTGCGCGGGCGTGCCGCTGGCGATGACCTGGCCGTTGACCATCACAGTGAGCTTGTCGGCGAGTGTAAAGACCGCGTCCATGTCGTGCTCGACCAGCAGGATGCCGTGGTTTTTCTTGATGGCCAGTAGGAGGGCTACCATGCGCTCGGCCTCGGCTACGCCCATGCCGGCCAGTGGTTCATCGAGCAGCAGCACCTGCGGCTCGGTGGCCAATGTCATGGCGATCTCGAGCTGGCGCTGCTCACCGTGGCTGATGGTGCCGGCAATGCTGTGCTTGCGGTTTTGCAGGCCGGCCAGTTCCAGTGCTTGTTCGGCGCGAGCGTTGACCGCCGCGAAGCTGGTGGCGCGCTTGAGCCAGTGCGCTGCGTGCGGCGCGCGCGACTGCGAGGCCAGTCTGACGTTTTCCCAGACGCTGAAGGGTAAAAAGATATTGGTCTTTTGGTAACTGCGGCCCAAGCCTTTGCCTGAGATTTTTTCGGGCGTCCAACCAGTGACGTCGTGGCCATCCAGCGTCACCGTGCCCGAGGTTGGCGGCAGGTCGCCCGACAACAGGTTGGTCAGCGTGGACTTGCCGGCGCCGTTGGGACCGATGACCGCGTGGATGTGGTTGCGCCAGAGGTCCACCGAGACATCATTGACGGCCGCCAGGCCGCCAAAGCGTTTGGTCAGATTCTTGGCACTGAGTATGGCCCCCACGCTTTTCACTTCGTGTAATGCGCTGCCCCCCGAGGGGGCCTGCGCGCCTTGGGGCGGCCCGGCGTCGCGCAAGACTTCACTCATGGCCGGCCTCCACCTTGTTTTTGCGCTGGGTGAATTTTTCGACCAGGCCCAGGATGCCGCGCGGTGCGAAAACCACCAGCAGCACGATGAACAGGCCCATCCAGAGCTGCCAGTGTTTGCCCAGGTTGACGCTGCCCACTTGGGGTAGGTCCTTGAAGACATGCAGCAGGTATTCAAATGCGAAGGCGCCAACGATGGCCCCGGCAAAATTGCCCATGCCGCCCAGGATGACCATCATGATGGCGTGCGCGCTCATGTGAAAACCCATGAGCTCGGGGTTGATGTAGCCGGTCTGAGTGCCCCACAGGTAGCCGGCCAGGCCCGCGAGCGCGCCGGCCAGCGTGAAGGCCGACAGCTTGTAGCCGAAGGTGCCGAAGCCCATCGCGCGCATGCGGTGCTCGTTGACGCGTATGCCGGCCAGCGTGCGGCCGAAGGGGCTCCAGAGCAGTCGGCGCAAGAAGGCGTAAACCAGCAGCATCGCGCCCAGCGTGAAGTAGTAGAGCGTGAGCTTGCTGTCCAGGTCAAACGGCACCCAGCCGCCAATGGCCGCGCTGGGCTTGAAGTTGATGTAGAGCCCGTCCGAGCCGCCCAGCACCTTGTTGTCGAAGAACAGGTAGAACACCATCTGCGCAAAGGCCATGGTGACCATGATGAAGTAGATGCCGTGGGTGCGCACCACAAAAAAGCCGATGATGAGCGCCGCCAGGCCCGAGGCCAGCACGGCGACCGGCAGTGTCCACCACAGGCCCACGGGCGTGCCCGCAGGTGTCAGGAAGGCCAACGCATAACCAGCCAGGCCAAAGTAGGCCGCATGACCCAGCGACACCAGGCCAGTGACTCCCTGCAATAGATCCAGACTCATCGCGAAGATCGCCATGATCATCATGCGCGTGACCATCTGGGTGTAGAAGTCGGTGCCGACAAAGGGGAAGGCCACAAGTGCGATCAGCCCCAGGCCCAACGCCACTTGCACGCCGCGCGGCAATATCTCAAGGTTTGCTTTAGCTGTGCTCATAGAGCCCCCACGCTTGTCACTGCGTGTACTACGCTGCCCCCCGAGGGGGCCGCTGCGCCTGCGGCCTGGCAAAGCCAGTTCCGCGGCCCCTGCTTGCAAGGCTCCGGGAAAAATCCTCCGTTGGCCGTTCTCGATATTGAGTTCATTGCTTGAATAGACCTTCGGGTTTCCATAGCAGCACGGCCGCCATCAACATATACACCAGCATGCCCGCCATGGAAGGCAGCAGCACCTTGCCGAAGGTGTCGACCAGGCCCACCAACAGCGCGGAGATCAGCGCGCCGCGCACAGAGCCTATGCCGCCAATGACCACCACCACGAAGCACATGATCAGCACCTGCGAGCCCATGTTGGGATAAACGCTGGCGACCGGCGCGGCGATCATGCCGGCCACCGCCGCCAGGCCCACGCCCAGCGCGAACACCACGGCATGGATCAGCTTGATGTTGATGCCCAGCGACTCGGCCATGTCGCGGTTGAAGGCGCCGGCGCGTATCTTCATGCCCAGTCGCGTTTTCGAAATCATCCAGTACAGGCCCAGCGCCAGCGCAATGCAGACCCCTGACATAAAGAGGCGGTAGACCGGGTAGGAGAGGTTGTCGGTGAGCGGGATGGAGGCGCCGAGCACATCGGGAATCGTGACGCCATGCACGTCGTCGCCCCAGAGAATGGAGCGCACTTCTTCAAAGATATAGATGAGGCCGAATGTCAGCAGCACCTGGTCCAGGTGATCGCGCTTGTAAAAGTGCCTGAACAGCAGCCATTCCAGCGCCAGGCCGAAGGCAACCGAGAGCACCGCACCCAGCACGATGGCCAGCGTGAGGCTGCCCGTCAGCGTGCTGAGCGACCAGGCCAGGTAGGCGCCCAGCATGTAAAAACTGCCGTGGGCCAGGTTGACCACGCCCATGATGCCGAAGATCAGCGTGAGACCGGCCGCGAGCATGAACAGCAGCAGGCCGTACTGGACGCTGTTGAGCAGCTGGATGAGGAAGTTGGCTAAATCCATCAAAAGTCCGGTGAAGATCAGGTATGACGACGTGTGAATAGCAAGAGGCTGCCCATCAGCGTGAAGAGCCCGCCCGAGACGCGGTTGAACCAGCGCACGGCGCGGCTGGAGCGCAACAGCGGTGCGATGCGTGAAACGCCCAGCGCGCAACAGGTGAGCACCGTGAACTCAAAGGCCATGAAGGTGAGGGCGAGGATGGCGAACTGCGGCACAAAGGGGGCGGCCGGGTTCAGGAACTGCGGAAAGAAAGCTGCGAAAAAAAGCACGGCTTTGGGGTTGCTGGCGCCGACCAGGAAGCCGCGCAGAAAGAAGGAGCGGCGCTGGGCTGGCGCTTCGCCTGCGGCTGGATCAAAGACGGCGGCTTCACTGCGAAAGGTTTTGATGCCCAGCCAGATCAGATACGTCGCACCGATGACTTTCGCGACGGTGAAGGCGGTTTCAGACGCTGCCAGCAATGCGCCGAGCCCCATGGCCGACAGCAGCATGACGCACAGCACCGCGGCCACGCTTCCGGCCACCGAGGTCATGGCCTTCCGCGGGCCATGATTGAGCGCATTCGTCATGCACATCAGCATGGTCGGGCCGGGTGTGAGGATGAGCAGCGCGACTGCCGCGACGTAAAGGAGGTAGGTAGTGAGCGTCATGGTGGTGAAGATAACTTAAAAGGCCCCCACGGGCGCTCACTTCGTGAGCCTGCGGCGTCTTCCTGCCCCTTTCCTCACGAGAGGGGCCGCCCGCCTGCGGCCCGGCAAAGCCGGTTCCGCGGTTCATGCCGGCAAGGAGGTTTTTCGTTGGCCGGGCCAGCCCGTTCAGGCCATCTTGCAGCCGGCGCCGGAGTCGGCCAGCGCCTTGGCCGCCACGCCGATGACCTTGTTTTCCTTGTTCTCGACCACGCGCAGGTACATGTCCTGCACCGGGTTGTGCGAGGGGCTCATGGTCCATTTGCCGCGCGGGCTGTCGATCACGGCGCCTTCCAGGGCCTTGTAGAGGGCCGGCTTGCTGCTCAGGTCGCCCTTGACGGCATTGGCGCCCTGGATCAGCAACAGGCCGGTGTCGTAGCCCTGCACGGCGTAGACGTCGGGCTGTAGCCTGAAGGTCTTGGCGTAGTTCAGGCGGAACTGGCCGTTGCGCTGCGTTGGCAGCGAGTCGCTGTAATGCATGGTCGTGATGATGCCGTTGGCTGCGGGGCCGGCTGCGTCTAGCACGCCTTCAGTCAGGAAGCCGGAGCCGTACAGCGGAATTTTTTCCTTGAGGCCCGCGGCGGCGTAGTCCTTGATGAACTTGGCGGCGCCGCCGCCGGCGAAGAAGCAGGCCACGGCATCGGGCTTGAGCGCTGCGATCTCGGTCAGCAGGGCCTGAAATTCAACCTGGGGGAAGGGCAGGCCCAGTTCCTTGACGATCGTGCCGCCCGCCGCGGTGTAGCTTTCCTTGAAGCCTTCAAACGCCTCGTCGCCGGCGGCGTATTTCCAGGTGATCCAGACGGCCTTTTTGTGGCCGCGATCGACCATGGCCTTGCCCAGGGCGCGCGTGGGCTGCGAGTTGCTGAAGGAGGTGCGGAACACATTGGGCGCGCACAGGCTGCGCGTGGCGGCATGCACACCAGCATTGGGGATCAGGCTCAGCACGCCGCTGTCGCGCGCGACTTTCTGGATGCCCATCTGCACACCGGAGTGCACCGTGCCGACCAGCACGTCGACCTTGTCGCGCTGCACCAGCTTGTTGGCGTTTTCGATGCCCTTGGACGGCTCGGACTCGTCGTCCACCTTGAAGTATTCGATCTCGCGGCCGCCCAGCTTGCCGCCTTGCTCGTTGATTGCCATGCGAAAGCCGTTTTCAATGGCCACGCCGAGTTGCGCAAAGGTGCCGGTGTAGGGCAGCATGAAGCCGACACGCACCTTGCCGGACTGGGCGCGCACAATTTCGGGGAGCAAAAGACCGGTGGATGCCGCACCGATCATGGCGGCGCTGCGGGTCAGTACAAGTCGGCGAGAAGTCATGGAATAGCTCCTGGTTGAGGCTGAAAACTGTTAGACGAATAGTAAGCGTGCGTTGTGTGGCCGGCCCTAGTGTAAAACCCGAGATTGAAGATTAAATTGTTTACATCTAAAGCAATGACCGTGCCCGGTTGGGCCGTCCCGCACACTTTTGCGTGTGATTTTTTGGCCGCATGCCGGATTTTTGTGCCCGCGTTTTCAGCGCGGCTGGCGCAGCTTGAAGCGCTGGATCTTGCCGGTGGCCGTCTTGGGTAGTTCGGTGACGAACTCGATCCAGCGCGGGTATTTGTAGGGCGCGAGCTGCTGCTTCACATGGGCCTTGAGTTCGTCCATGGTGGCGCTCTGACCGGCCTTGAAAACCACATAGGCCTTAGGCTTTACGAGCTCGTCGGCGTCGGCCATGCCGATCACAGCTACTTCGAGCACGGCGGGATGCGTCATCAGGCAGGCCTCGACTTCGAAGGGCGAGACGTAGATACCGCCGACCTTGAGCATGTCGTCGCTGCGCCCGCCGTAGGTATAGAAGCCGTCGGCATCACGCGTGTATTTGTCGCCGCTCTTGGTCCATTCGCCGGCGAAGGTGGCCTTGGTCTTGGCGCGGTTGTTCCAGTACATGATGGCGGCGCTGGGGCCGCTGATCTGCAGTTCCCCGATTTCGCCGTCACCGCATTCGCGGCCGTCGTCGCCGATGATGCGCAGCGCGTAGCCCGGCACCGCCTGGCCGGTGGTGCCGTAGCGCACCTGGCCGGGCCGGTTGGACAGGAAGATGTGCAGCATCTCGGTGGAACCTATGCCGTCGAGGATTTCGCAGCCGTATTGCGCCGTCCACTTTTTGCCGATCTCGGCGGGCAGGGCCTCGCCGGCGCTGGTGCAAACACGCAGGCTCAGTTCTGACTTGGCCGGCCGCGCCGGGTCCGCCAGCAGCGCGGCATACAGCGTGGGCACGCCGTAGAAAATCGTCGGCTGGTATTTTTTGAGCAGGGCGAAGACATCGGCCGGCGCCGGGCGCGCGGGCAGCAGCACGGTGGTGGCGCCCACGCTCATGGGAAAGGTCAGCGCATTACCCAGGCCGTAGGCAAAAAACAGCTTGGCGGCGGAATACACCACGTCGGATTCGCGTATGCCCAGCACGCCGCGGCCATACAGTTCGGCCGTCTGGATCAGGTGGCTGTGCAAATGCACTGTGCCCTTGGGCGTGCCGGTGGAGCCGCTGGAATACAGCCAGAAGCAGGCGTCGTCAGCGCAGGTGGCGGCGACGATGGGTGTGGCCGGCGATGCGCGCAGCAGGGCGGCCATGGTGGCGTGCGGCGCGCACTCGTCGACGCCGGCGACGACCACCGACTTCAGCGTATCGATCTTCCCCAGCAATGGCGCAAAGGCCGGGAGCAGGGCGTGCGAGACGATCAGGCCCTGGGCTCGCGAATCGCGCAGCATGAACTCGAAGTCGGGCGTGGTCAGCAGGGTGTTGGCCGCAATGGGCACCACGCCCGCGAGTATGCAACCGAGGAAGGCAACCGGCCATTGCGGCGTGTCCAGCATGGCCAGCAGAACGCGGCTTTCGGGGCCGAAGCCCTGGGCGCGCAAGGCATTGGCAAAGCGGTGGGATTGTTCGGCAAGTTCACCGTAGCTCAGCTGCTCGCCGCTCAGCGCGTCGACAAAGGCCGGCTTGCCGGGGCGCGTGGCGTTGCGCGCGAGCAGGTCGTGCGCCGCGTTGTAGTCGCGCGGAATACTGACCCGGGGCGGGCTTGCCGAGTGATCGGTGCTGCTTGCTTGCATGCTTGTCTCCAGATGGCTGTTGTTTTGGTAGCTGCTTGCGCACGCTCATCAAGCGCTACGGGGTTGTCTTTTCTCAGGCCTTACGCCTCATGCCTCAGGCAGTGGCGGGGCTGTTTCCCAATGTCTGCAGGGCGTTGGTGAGCCACTGGCGGCACCACTCGGTGCCTTCCGTTTCCGGCATGGTGCCGCTGCTTGCGTCGTGGCACCAGATCTCGCCTATGCGTTGCGCGCCCAGGTCCTGCAGGCGCTCGTCGAATTTTTTTCCGCCGAAGCAGAAGGTCTGCATATAGGTACGGTCGCCCAGGGCGATCACGCCATAGCGCACATGGCCGAGGAATTGGGGGTTGCTGCCCAGTGATTCGTAGAGGGCGCGGCCGTTGTCGGGCACGTCGCCAGAGCCATAAGTGGAGCTGCAGATGAGATAAAGTGCATCTTCTGCATTGGTCGCATCGAAGACGCCGATGTCCAGGTTGTCCATCAGTTCGACTTCAATTTCGCTGACCAGATCGGCACAGTCCATCTGAATTGCCTGCGCCACATAGTCGGCGGTGCTGGTCATGGTGCCTACGAGGATTTTGAGTTTCATGTTGTTCCGATCCTGAGCTAGTCGAAGGGCGAATAAAGATGCAATAAACTGCTTGACATCGATTTAAGGTGAAGTATACTGCAATTAATTCGGAGCGCAACCGTCAAAGCCCCTTGAAACGGGTTTTCTAGGGTTTTCACCGGACTTTTTACACAGGTGCCTCTTGGAAATCATGTCTGAACAGGAATCGAAAGCCACGCTCAGTGAACTGGGCGCCCGCGTTCGCGCCTGGCGTGCCCGCCGCGGCATGACGCGCAGGCAGCTGGCTTCGGATTCGGGCCTGAGCGAGCGCTTTCTGGCCGACGTCGAAACCGGCAAGGGCAACGTCTCCATCAATTCACTCGAAGCTGCGGCGCGGGCCCTCAACATCTCCATCCTTGAACTGCTGCAAGACGCTCCACGCCCTGCGCTGGCCCGCGTGCAAGGCCTGCTGACGCACCTGGACGATGCCCAGCTGGACCAAGCCTACAGCCTGCTTGGCGGCACTTTCGGCCTGAACGACGCGCTGGGCCGCGAGCAGCGTGTGGCGCTGATAGGCCTGCGCGGGGCCGGCAAATCCACTTTGGGCAGCCAGCTGGCGGCCGAGCGCGGCGTGCCTTTCATCGAGCTGGACCGCGAGATCGAACGCGAAGCCGGCACCAGCATGAACGAAATCCTGCTTCTGCACGGGCAGGCCGGCTACCGCCGCTATGAACGCCGGGCGCTGTTCCGCATTGCCGAGGATCATCCCGAAGGCGTGGTGATGACCACAGGCGGCAGCATCGTGAGCGAACGCGAAACCTTTGATCTGCTGCAAAGCCGCTTTTACTGCGTCTGGCTCAAGGCCAGCCCCGAGGAACACATGTCACGCGTGGTGGCCCAGGGCGACATGCGGCCCTTTGACACCACCCGCGGCGCCACCGACGAGGCGATGGAGGACATTCGCCGCATCCTCTCGAGCCGCGAGGCCCTCTATGCCCGCGCCGACGCCGTGGTCGATACCGCCGCGCGCACACTGAAGCAAAGTTTGAAAGACCTGGAACGCGCCGTTCCCAAAACACCCGTTCGCGCCGAGCCGGAACGAATCTAAACGGAGACATCCCATGAACGCCATGACAGAGCCGCTTTTATTCAAACAGGTCATCGAAGGCCAGGAGCGCGAGCTTGTGAGCTTTTCCACACATCCGGGCAAGTACCAGCACTGGACGCTGAGCGTGGAGGGCGATGTTGCCCGGCTCAAGCTCGACATCAACGAAGACGGCGGCATCAAGCCCGGCTACAAGCTCAAGCTCAACAGTTACGACCTGGGCGTGGACATCGAGCTGCACGACGCGATCAACCGCGTGCGCTTTGAGCACCCGGCCGTCAAAGTGGTGGTGTTCGAGTCGGGCAAGGAAAAGATCTGGTGCTCGGGCGCCAACATCTACATGCTGGGCCTCTCGACGCACGGCTGGAAGGTCAACTTCTGCAAGTTCACCAACGAAACTCGCAACGGCCTGGAGGACTCCTCGCGCCATGACGGCCTCAAGGCGATTGCCGCGGTGACCGGCGCTTGCGCCGGCGGCGGCTACGAGCTGGCCCTGGCCTGCGACCGCATCATCATGGTGGACGACCGCTCCTCCACCGTGAGCCTGCCGGAAGTGCCCTTGCTGGGCGTGCTGCCCGGAACGGGCGGCCTGACCCGCGTGACCGACAAGCGCAAGGTGCGCCGCGATCTAGCCGACATCTTCTGCACAACCTCCGAAGGCGTGCGCGCCGACCGCGCCAAGGACTGGAAGCTGATTGACGCCCACGCCAAGCCGCAGCAGTTCGGCGATTTGCTGGCCACCGAAATCGAAGCGCTTCGTGTGCAATCCACACGCGGCGCCGCCAAGGGCATAGAACTGACCCCGCTCAAAGCACTGATCGACGACAGCGGCTATCACTACAGCCTGGTCGACGCGCAGGTGGACCGCGAAAAGCGCATCGCCACGCTGACGGTCAAGGCGCCCGCAAGCGCCATTGAGTCCACGCCCGAAGCGATTGAGGCGGCAGGCGCCAACTGGTACCCGCTCAAGCTTCAGCGAGAACTTGACGACGCCATCCTGAACCTGCGCACCAATGAGCTTGAAGTTGGAACCTGGGTCATCAAGACCACGGGCGACGCGGGCCAGGTGATCCGCATGGACGAGGTGCTGGCCAAATTGAAAGGCCACTGGCTGGTAAAAGAAACCACGGGCGCGCTGCGCCGCACGCTGGCCCGGCTGGACGTGACCAGCCGTTCGCTGATCGCGCTGGCCGATGCGGGTTCGTGTTTTGCGGGCACCTTCTATGAGCTGGCCCTGGCCTGCGACCGCATCTATATGCTCGATCTGCCCGATGCGCCCGACAGCGCACCCGCGCTGCAATTGAGCGCCGCCAACTTCGGCTGGTTCCCCGCCGTCAACGGGCTTACGCGGCTGCAGACGCGCTTTTGCGAAGACGAGGCCACGATTTCCCAACTGCAAAAACTCGGCGACAGCCCGCTGCGCGCCGACCAGGCGCTGGCGCTGGGCCTGGTGACCCTGACGCCCGACGACATCGACTGGGAAGACGAGATCCGCATCATGCTGGAAGAGCGCGCTTCGCTTTCGCCCGATGCGATGACCGGCATGGAGGCTTCGCTGCGCTTTCCGGGCAAGGAGACCATGGAGACGCGCGTCTTCGGCCGGCTGTCTGCCTGGCAGAACTGGATTTTCATTCGCCCGAATGCGGTGGGTGAGGACGGTGCGCTCAAGCTTTTTGGCACCGGCAAAAAAGCCAAATTCGACTGGAAGCGGGTGTAACCCCCCGAAGCGCCTGCGGCGCCTCCCCCTAGGGGGCGCCACCTGCGGCCCGGCAAAGCCGGTTCCGCGCTGGCACTGGTCATGACATCACCGGTGTCGCCTCGCAACTTATTTGATGGAAGAACGACATGAGCACCATAGACCTCCAAGCCCTCATCCCCAACAACGTCCACCTCGGTGAAAACCGCCAGCTCCAGCGCGCGCTGGAGCACTGGCAGCCGGCCTTCCTGAACTGGTGGGACGAGATGGGCCCCAGCGATTTCAAGGCCAAGGAAGTCTATTTGCGCACCGCCGTGGGTGTGGATGCCTCGGGCTGGGCCAGCTACGGCTACACGCCCATGCCCGACTACCGCTGGGGCATTTTCCTGGCCGACAAGGAAGAGGGCCGCAAGATCGGTTTTGGCGACCACATGGGCGAAGACGTCTGGCAGGACGTGCCCGGCGAATACCGCTCCACCTTCCGCCGCCTCATCGTGACGCAGGGCGACACCGAGCCGGCCTCGGTCGAGCAGCAACGCCTGCTGGGCCACACCGCGCCATCGCTGTACGACCTGCGCAACCTGTTTCAGGTCAATGTGGAAGAGGGCCGGCATCTCTGGGCCATGGTGTACCTGCTGCACGCGCACTTCGGCCGCGACGGCCGCGAGGAAGCCGAGGAGCTGTTGATGCGCCACAGCGGCGACGCCGACAAGCCGCGCATCCTGGGCACCTTCAACGAGCCCATGGACAACTGGCTGAGCTTTTTCATGTTCACCTATTTCACCGACCGCGACGGCAAGTTCCAGCTCAAGTCATTCGCTGAATCCGCCTTCGACCCGCTGGCCCGCACCACGCGCTTCATGCTGACCGAGGAAGCCCACCACATGTTCGTAGGCGAGACCGGCGTGGGCCGCGTCATCAAGCGCACACTGGAAGTGATGAAGGAACTGGACACCGATGACGTCGCTACGCTGCGCAAGGCCGGCGTGATCGACTTGCCCACCATCCAGAAATTCATGAACTTCTGGTTCACCTCGTCGCTGGACCTGTTCGGATCGGAAGCGTCGTCGAACGCCGCCAACTACTTCAGCAACGGTATCAAGGGTCGGCCGGACGAAGCCAAGTTCGCCGACCATGTGGAGCTGGAAACCGAGATGAGCATCGTGGTGCCCAACGGGCAGGGCGGCCTCAAGAATGAAACGATCTCGACCCGCAACGGCATGAATGAAATCACGCGCCTTGAGTACGTCAAGGACTGCAACGTCGGCGTGACGCGCTGGAACATGGGCATCAAGCGCGCGGGGGTGGACTTTGAGCTGACGCTGCCGTCCACACGTTTTCGCCGCGAGGTCGGCGCCTGGGCCGGCAACTTCACCGACCCGCTTGGCAACCCGATCAGCGCGGCCGATTTTGAGGCGAAGAAAGACCAGTGGCTGCCCACGGCCGCTGACACAGCCTTTGTCAAAAGCCTGATGAACCGCGTCACCGAGCCCGGCAAGATGGCGGCCTGGATTGCACCGCCGGATCGCGGCATCAATGCCAACCCGCTCGAATACGAGTACGTCAAACTGTAGCTATGTGGCCCCCACGGTCGCTCACTGCGTGTAGCTCCCTGCCCCCCGAGGGGGCCGCTGCGCCTGCGGCCCGGCGAAGCCGGTTCCGCGGCCCCGGCTTGAAGGGGAGGCGACTAGGCGATTTTTGCGCCGCGGTCTTTTAGCAAGTCGCGCAGCAGAGATCGGTGGCAACGCGCTTCGTTTTCGCAGTAGCAGCCCATCGCGAAATTCGCAGTGTGCGACAGTGCCGCGAGCAGGTCGAGGTTGCGGCTGGCATCGGGCTCGGCCATCTCAGCCCGGTATTTTTTGCTGAAGGCGGCCCAGTCCTTGTCGGACTCCACAGCCTGGCCCAGCTTCATGGTCTCCACGCTGGGAGCGAGGTTAGGGTACCAGACGTCGTACCAATCCTGTGACGCGAATTCGGTCTTGGGCACGCCGCGCGGCGGCCTGCGCACCGTGCCTATGCGCAATCCCTCGTTGGCACTTCGCGCCGTGCCCAGCCTGACGATCCGGATGGCCATTGCTGTCTCCTTTGTCGAATGTTCACCAGTTCCCAGTAGAAGCGGCTCAGGGTGCGGCGGGAGGGGGGGCTGCGGGCTCAATCGGCTCGGCGCCCGACATCTCGCGCATCTGGCGTGCGATCTCATCGTCCGCCATGGGGGCCTGTGTGGATGTCTCGGGGGCGGGCGCGTCCAGCCAATGCACCGTGGCCGGAAAGGTGAACACCACCACGGTCAGCAGCACCTGTACGAGCAACATCGGCCACAGCGCTCCCAGAAGGCGCCGGCTTGAAATTGCCGGCAAGCCCGAACGGGAGCGAGCCATCAGCACGGCATAGCCCATGGGCGGGATCAGGAAACTTAGCTGCAGCACCAACAGCAGCAGCACCGCGGCTTGCTGGGCGTCGCCCAGGCGTGCAATCAGCGCCGGCGCGACGATGGGCACGATGACAAAAATCATCTCGAAGGCATCCAGCACCCAGGCGCACAAAGCCACGAGCAGCAACACCAGGGCCGCCGTCACGCCCGGCGGGAGCGTAGAGCCGAGCAGCAGGCCGTTGAGCCACCGGTCGGTGCCGAAGACGCGAAACACCAGGCTGAAGGTGGTGGCGCCCACCAGCAGCGCAAACAGGGCGCCGCTGAGTTTGAGCGTGTCGGCCAGCACCGCCTGCCAGCCGGCCGCCGGCAACGAGCGGCCCAGGAGAGCTGAAACGACCAGCAGCATCGCGCCGGTGGCCGCCGCCTCAACCGCGTAGAGCTTGCCCGTAAAGACGCCGGCCAGCAGTAAAACAATGGTACCCCCCGCAACCAGAGCGATCGCCGTCTGCGCGCGGTTGGCAGGGATTTGTGGCGGTACTTCTTTTAGCTTGCGCGCCTGGCGCCAGGCCACCGCGGCCCAGAGCACCAGCACGCCCAGGGCGGGTAGAAGCGCGGCATGCATGACGTCTTGCGTGTTGATGATGCGCTGGCCTGCCTGCAGGTAGCCCGGCAGCCGGCTGGCTTCCAGGTGCGCCAGCATCATGGCGTCGCCCAACAGCAGCAACACCAGTGAAGGCGGCACTACCACGCCTATGGTGGCGGCCACGCTGATGATGGAGACGGCGCGCGCGGTGTCCAGGTGCACCATGCGCGGGGCCACCAGGCGCGAGAGCAGGGCGGAACTGGACGCTACCGAGCCGTTCATGGGGGCAATCAGCGCGCCCACGCCAAGGGCGGAAAGGGCATGCGCGCCAGCCAGCGGGCGAAACAGCCGCAGCAGCGCGGAATACAGGGCGTCGGCCACCGTCAGGCGTTGCAGCAGCACGCCCATAAAGACATACAGCGGCATGGCTTGCAGCAAATCGTTTTCCAGCAGGCCCAGCGTGCGCACCGGCAGCGCTTGCAGGATTTGCAAATCGAAAGCACCCGCGGCCAGACCCAGCATCGCGAACAGGCTGGACACGCCGATCAGCAAGGCCCAGACCGGCAGGCCGGTGGCGAGAATCAGCACGCCCAGCACCAGCAGCATCCACACACCCGCAAGCGGGCCGGTGAGGCTCATGGCGAGCCCGGCGCACGGCCGTGTGGCAAAAGTTCTAGCAAGCCTTCGGCCAGCACCAACAGCAGCATCAGCGCCATGGCGAGCTTGATCACAAAGTAACCCGGCGTGAGCGTTTCGCCAAATCGCTCGAAGGATGCCACGGAAGCCGCCACCAGCGGCCAGCCGGCCCAGAGCATGAACAGCGCCCAGGGCGTGACGCAGGCCAGTAACGCCCATGCGTGCCAGCGCGGGCGGGGTGCACCAGAGGGATGCGGCTGCAGGGAGGCCAAGTGGGCATGGTTTCTGGAGGCTGCCGTGACGGCCACGGCAACATACAGCGCGAATAGCACCTGCGCTGCGTCATTGGCCTGGCGTGAGTAGGCTTGCACGAGTTCACGCAAGGGCCACTGGGCCAGCAGCAGGGCGGCCAGCGGCAGCACCAACATCCCGAATATCGCAGTGACGCGTGCCAGGCTCTTGTCCACCCGGGATACGACCCCGCCGACGGCTTCCTTGCTCATGTAGCCTCGCGATCAGGCTGGGCAGGGCGGCGAAGTTTCATGGGGCGATCCAGTAAATGGAAAAAATGAGGGAGCCGCGAGAAAGTGTAGCGGGTTCGGGCTATAATATTTGACTAGTCGGAGTGTGGCGCAGTCTGGTAGCGCACCTGGTTTGGGACCAGGGGGTCCAAGGTTCGAATCCTTGTACTCCGACCATCATTTCCCAGCAAAAAGCCCACCTTGGTGGGCTTTTTCATTTCCGCCTGGGTTGCTGCCGGCCCCGGCCTTGGGCTCTCAGGCGCCAGCCTTCATGATTTGAGCGGCCCGAAGTTCGAAGTGCGCCAGTATTCGCGCACCTGCTCCAGCTTTTCCTGAAAATCCCGGAAGTGCAGCGGCTTGCGCACATAGCTGTTGAGCCCGCCCTGGATTTCTTTCACGATCGGGGAATATTTGGGCTCGGACGTCAGAATGACGACGGGCACGAAGAAGGTGCGAGGGTCGCCCCGCATGCGCTGCATGACTTCCGCCCCGCTGAGGCCGGGCATATTCAGGTCCAGCATGACCAGCTCGGGCGGCTGGTCGCTGGGACGGTTGCTGTAAGCGCCCTCGCAGAATAAGTATTCCAGGGCTTCCTTACCGTCGCGGGCGACGATGACTTCATGGTCGGCGCCGTTTTCCTGCAAAGTCACCAATGTCAACTCGACGTGGGCCGGGTTGTCCTCCACCAGCAGCATGGTTGGTCTGGGCATGTTTGCTCGCCTCCTTGGTCTTGACGGCCTTGGCATGTGGCCGGAAACCCCACTATATACCCGCAGCCATGGCTGGCGGTGTCCGTGAGGCTCGGTAGGGGGCGTAGCTTGGCGCCGCAACTGGCCTGCCCGGAGGGGATCGAACCCCCGACCCTCAGCTTAGAAGGCTGATGCTCTATCCAACTGAGCTACGGGCAGTCTGTAGGTGAAGCCGGGGCAAAGCAGCGCGTTTGTCGCCGCCGTTTCCAGCTCGTCGCGCATCATACCTTCAATCGATGGGCCGGCCCGTTGGTCGCTACCCTCTCAACTCAACGGTTTTCAGCGCTTTTCGTACTGCGTCTTGCCGAACAGCACTTCCCGCGCCTTGTCGTCTGTGATGGGTTTGCGCAGATCGGCCAGAACCTTGACGCCGCGCTGCACCGCAGGGCGTTCGCCCACGAGGTCGAACCATTTTTTGAGGTGGGGGTAGTCGGCCCAATTTATGCCGTGGTTTTCCCAGTTGCGCAACCACGGGAAGATGGCGATGTCGGCAATGGTGTACTCGTCGCAAGCGATGAATCGGCTTGCGGCCAGTTGCTTGTCCATTACCCCGTAAAGGCGCTTTGTTTCGTTGGTGTAGCGGTCGATCGCATAGGCGATCTTCTCGGGCGCATACTGGCGGAAATGGTGGGTCTGGCCGATCATGGGCCCCACGCCTCCCATCTGGAACATCAGCCATTGCAGCACCTGGAACTTGAGGCGGTCTGTCTGCGGCAGCAGCTTGCCGCTTTTGGCGGCCAGGTAGAGCAGGATGGCGCCGGATTCGAACACCGAGATGGGTTTGCCGTCAGGGCCCACCGGATCCACCAATGCCGGGATCTTGTTGTTCGGGCTGATGGCCAGGAAGTCGGGCTTGAACTGGTCGCCGGTGCCGATGTTGACGGGGATCGCCTGCCAGTCGCGGCCCAGCTGCAGCCCGCATTCTTCGAGCATGATGTGGACTTTGTGGCCGTTGGGTGTGGGCCATGAGTAAACCTTGATCATCGGGACTTCCTTCAGGACTATGATGTTCGCTGCACTTTAAGAGAAAAGCGAAAACCATGTTCGAGCGCTTGAAAAAGGTCTTTGTCGCGGGTAAGGCGGGTGCCGGCGATGCCGTGGCGTCCGACGAAGCCGTGTCCGAATGGGCCGGGACGCGCGGTTTTTCCTTCACCGGCATGGGGCAGGGCAAGGGTTTTTCACTCAAGGGCAATGTGGGGGGCAAGCCCTGGAAGATGGAGCGCGGCCGTCCGTCACGCGACTACATCCGCGGCGAAGAACTGCGCGCCCGGGGCGAGATCAAGGTCAACGAGGACGTCACGGTTCTGGTCATGAACCGGGCCCTGAAGGACGCGCTGGAAAAAAAGGCCTACCAGGCCTATACCGATACTTTGCAGACCACGGCCGACCCAAGCATGCCGGAAGAGGTGCGCTGGCTGGCCATGTACCCGGAGGTCGGCTGGGAAAGTCTGCCCAAGCCTTTCTGGCAGCGCTATGCGGTGATGGCCGACCACCGTTCCCACGGGCTGGCCTGGCTTGATCCGAACCTGGTCGAGCTGCTGATGTCTTGGCCCGAGCCTGGGCCCGATTTGCAAGTGCCTTTTATCCTGATGGTGTTGCGCGGCAAGGCTTACTTGCGCATGCAATACACCCCGGCCGACATGCCTACGCTGGAGCACGCGGCCCTGATTTTCACCACAGCCTGCGAATCGGCGATCGCCGGCCTCTCCAACGACATCACGCTTTAAGCTGCAAGCGGCTTGCTACGGTTTAGAGCGGCTTGCGCGGCTTAAAACGGTTTTATCCGCCGCGCGTGATCGGCATTTCCACTTCCCCCGGCATGAGCAGGTGCTTGGCCAGTTCCAGCTTGGCCAGCGAGGCACGGTGCACCTCGTCCGGGCCATCGGCCAGGCGCAGGGTGCGCTGGCTCGCATAGGCGTAAGCCAACGGGAAATCGTCCGACACACCGCCGCCGCCGTGGGCCTGGATGGCCCAGTCAATGATCTGGCAGGCCATGTTGGGCGCCACCACCTTGATCATCGCGATCTCGGCCTTGGCGACCTTGTTGCCCACGGTGTCCATCATGTAGGCAGCCTTGAGCGTCAGGAGGCGGGCCTGCTCGATCATGCAGCGGGCCTCGGCGATACGTTCGTGCCAGACCGACTGGCTGGCTATCGGCTTTCCGAACGCGACGCGGGTGTTGAGGCGCTTGCACATCAGCTCGAGCGCGCGTTCAGCAATGCCTATGCTGCGCATGCAGTGGTGAATGCGCCCGGGGCCGAGGCGGCCCTGGGCGATCTCGAAACCACGGCCTTCGCCCAGCAGCAGATTGGCGGCGGGCACGCGCACATTGGTCAGGCGCACTTCCATGTGGCCGTGCGGGGCGTCGTCGTAGCCGAACACCGACAGCGGGCGGATCACGGTGATGCCGGGCGTGTTGGCCGGCACCAAAATCATCGATTGCTGTTCGTGGCGACCGGCGTCGGGGTTGGTTTTGCCCATGACGATGTAGATGGCGCAGCGTGGGTCGCCCGCGCCGGAAGACCACCACTTGAGGCCGTTGAGCACATAGTCATCGCCGTCGCGCGCGATGCGGCACTGGATGTTGGTCGCATCGGACGAGGCCACCTCGGGCTCGGTCATCAGGAAGGCCGAGCGGATTTCGCCCTTGAGCAGTGGGTCCAGCCACTGGTCTTTGTTGGACTCGGAACCGTAGCGGGCGATGGTTTCCATGTTGCCGGTGTCGGGCGCCGAGCAGTTGAACACTTCGGCCGCGAAGGGCACACGGCCCATGATTTCGCACAGCGGCGCGTATTCGAGGTTGGACAGGCCTTCAGGCGCGCGAGGCGAATGCGGCAAAAACAGGTTCCAGAGGCCGGCGGCGCGGGCCTTCGGTTTGAGTTCTTCGACGAGCTTCGTTGGAATCCATGCATCGCCCTTGGCGCGGTTCTCGGCAATTTCGCGGAAGAAACGTGCCTCGTTCGGGTAGATGTGCTCGTCCATGAACTTGAGCAGGCGCGCCCGCAGTTCCTGTACCTTGGGGGTGTAATTGAAGTCCATGAAATCTCCAGAAGAGCGAAGGGATGCGATGTGGATGTGAATGTGAGGCGGCGCTGTTGTAACCGGGAGGGCTTGATGGCTTGTCAGCCTTGGCTTTTGAGGGCAAAGCCCCATGCCATCTTTGCCAGCAGCGGCGCGCCGGCGGCCGAACTGACGGCCTGGGCGCTGGAGGCGGTCCCGGCCTCGACCCGCTTGGCGATGCCCTGCAAGATGGCCGCGATGCGAAACAGGTTGTAGGCCATGTAGAAGTTCCAGTCGGCCTTGAGCGCCTCGGGCGTGGCCAGGCCGGTGCGCTCGCAGTAGCGGCGTATGTACTCGGATTCGGTGGGGATGCCCAGGCTTTCGACGTCCAGTCCGCCTATGCCGCGGAAGGCCCCGGGCGGGATGTGCCAGGCCATGCAGTGGTAGCTGAAATCGGCCAGTGGATGGCCCAGTGTGGAAAGCTCCCAGTCGAGCACGGCCAGCACGCGCGGCTCGGTCGCGTGGAACAGCAGGTTGTCGAGACGGAAATCGCCGTGCACGATGGAGACCAGGCTTTCATCGCGCGCGCTGGCCGGGATGTTCGCCGGCAGCCATTTCATCAGGCTGTCCATCTCGCTGATGGGCTGGGTGATGGAGGCGGCGTACTGCTTGCTCCAGCGACCTATCTGCCGCTCAAAATAGTTGCCGGGCTTGCCGTAGTCGGCCAGGCCCCGCTCGGCGAATTTGACCTTGTGCAGGGCCGCAACTACGCGGTTCATCTCGTCGTAAATCTCGCCGCGCTGGGCGTTGCTCATGCCGGGCAGGGACTGGTCCCACAGCACGCGGCCCTCGACGAACTCCATCACGTAGAAGGCGCGTCCGATCACAGACTCGTCTTCGCAGAGGCAATACATTTTGGGCACAGGCACGTCGGTGCCCTGCAGGCCTTGCATGACCTTGAATTCACGCTCAACCGCATGGGCAGACGGCAGCAATTTGGCGACCGGCCCGGGCTTGGCGCGCATCACGTAAGACGCGCCTGGCGTGATCAGCTTGTAAGTCGGGTTGGACTGGCCGCCCTTGAAGATTTCCGCCGTCAGCGGGCCCTTGAAGCCCGGCAGGTGGCTGCCGAGGTAAGCGGCAAGCGCATCGAGGTCAAACGCGTGCGCCCCGGATACGGCCCGGGTGCCGACAAAGTGGTCGAAGTTGCTCATGCTTGAAGTGCTCGCCTCTGGTGACCTGTTTCGCCTGTCTGGCTTGTTTCGCTTGTTCGGTCTATTTGTCGATCTCGGCTTCCGAAATACGCATCAGCGCCTGGCGGTTGCGCACCACAAGGCCTCCCGGCTCTATGCGTATGGCTTCTTCGCGCTCCATGGCCTTGAGTTCCTGGTTCACACGCTGGCGCGAGGCGCCCAGCAGCTGGGCCAGTTCCTCTTGTGCCAACTGCAGCCCTATGCGCACTTCGCCGCTGTCGGCCAGGCTGGGCACACCGTAGCTGCGCACCAGGTGCAGCAACTGCTTGGCCAGGCGCGCACGCAGGGGCAGGGTATTGAGGTCTTCCACCAGGCCGAAGAGCTGCCGAATGCGCCGTGCATGCAGGCGCAGCAGGGCTTCGTACAGTTCGACGTGCTGGCTCAGTATCTTGCGCAGGTCGGCGCGTGAGACGCACAGCAGCGTGGTCTCGCCATGGGCATAGGAGTCGTGGGTGCGCCGCTCGCCGTCGAAGATCGCCACGTCGCCAACCCAGAGGCCCGGCTCCACGTAGGTCAGGGTCACCTGCTTGCCCGAGATCGAGGTCGAACTCACGCGGATGGCGCCCCGTGCGCAGGAGATCCATTCCTCGGGCACATCGCCGCGGGCGCTGATAAGTTCGCCGTCTTTGTAGCGTTTGACGTAGGCGCATCGGAATATGTCGTGCCTCAGGGATGGGGACAGGGATGAAAACCAGCGGCCGTTGTTGATGGCCTCTCGTTCCTCTATCGTAAGAATGGGATCGTCCATGGTCTGTCTTTTGAGTGACTAACAAGGCGTCCATTGTCGCTTGAGGGACCCGCCGGGCGCCAGCGGGCTGTCGCATGGGTGTCGCCGCGGCTTGTGAACCGGGCGATGGGAGCAAGGCGGGCGGTCGCGGGCCGCCTTGCCGCCTGTTTTAGCGGTAGTGCGGCGTGCGCTTGTTCAGGAAGGCGTCTATGCCTTCGCCGGCGTTGGCGTCGTGCAGGTTGCGCACGAAGTGGTCCTGCTCGCGGGCCAACTGCTCGTTCAAGGTGTTGCCGGCCGCCTCGTTAATGAGTTCCTTGATGCTGGCCAGCGCGTTGGGCGCGCGCGCATTGAGGCTGTCGGCCAGTTGCAAAGCCTGCGCCAAGGCTTCGCCGGGGGCCGTCACGCGATTGACCAAGCCGAAATCGTGTAACCGGCGCGGACCGATGCGTTCGCCCGCCATCAGCAGTTCGCTGGCCAGCGCGCGCGGCAGGGCGCGCGCCAGAGCCCAACTGCCGCCGCCGTCGGGCGATAGTGCGATGGTGCTGTAAGACATCACAAACGCGGCGTTGTCCGCCGCCACCACAAAATCGCAGGCCAGCACCAGTGAGAAACCAGCGCCGGCAGCCGCGCCTTCCACCGCGGCGATCACCGGCTTGGGATAGGTGCGGATTGAATCGATCCAGTTGTGCAGGCCTTCTATGCTCTGGGCCTGCACCTCGGGCGCTTCACGGCGGTTGGCTTCAAGCCGCTGCAGGTTGCCACCCGCGCAGAACATCGCACCTTCGCCCGTGATGACCACGCTGCGGATGTCGGGGTTGTTTTCGGCGGCGTTCAGGGCCTCAATCCCGGCGGCATAAATGTCGGGGCCCAAGGCGTTCTTGAACTCCGGGTTGCTGATCGTCAGGATAAGGGTCTGGCCCTCGCTGGTACCCTTGATTGCGCCTGCCATGTCAGTCTCTCCAATACAAAATGAGGGGGAGGCAGGGATCAGGTCCCCGTACGAATTCATTTACCAGTGGGGGCCGCGGAACTGGCTTCGCCAGGCCGCAGGCGCCGCCCCCTGGAGGGGGGAAGGTGCTACACGAAGTGAGCATCCGACGGGGGTGTCATTCTTCCTGGTGCATGAGGCTCAGGCCAATGGCGCCACGGCGCCGCAGCCAGGGGGAAGGGCGGTAGCGCTGGTCGCCGTAGACGGTCTGCATGTTGAACAGCACCTCCAGCACGTTGGTGGGGCCGTAGCGGTCGCCCATGGCCAACGGGCCCAGGGGATAACCGAGCCCGAGAGTCACCGCGGTTTCCAGGTCCTTGGGGCTGCAGATGCCTTGCTGGCAGATGTCGCTGGCGATGTTGACGATGGTAGCCACCACGCGCTGGGTGACAAAACCGCCGCTGTCGCGTATCACGCTGACCGCCTTGCCGTCGCGGGCGAAGAGGGCGTGGGCGGCGTCGCGCATGTCGCTGCGCGTGGCCGGGTTGGTGGCCAGTACGCGCCGTTTGGTAGCTGCGTCGTCAATCAGCATGTCGATGCCGACAGTGCGAGCAGGGTCCAGGCGCTCCACCACGGCGACCGTGGTGATGTCAAAACCCAGCGGCGCGACCAGCGTCAATGCCTGTGGCGAGGCGGAGGCGCCGGTTTCGATCTTGGCGCCCAGGTTTTTGAGCAACTGCAGCAGCTCCGCGCGGCGAGAGGCCCGGGGCGAAACCCACACCGGTGGGATTTCGTCGACCTGCGGAGCGGCGGGCTCGGCAGGCACCTGCAGGGCGCCATCGGCGTAACGATAAAAGCCTTCACCTGTTTTGCGGCCCAGCATACCGCCGGCCAAGCGCTGCGCGGTGATCACGCTGGGGCGGTAGCGGGCCTCTTCGTAGTACTGGTGGTAAATCGATTCCATCACCGGATGGGAGACGTCGAGCGCGGTCAGGTCCATGAGCTCGAAAGGGCCCAGCTTGAAGCCGGCCTGGTCGCGCAGGATGCGGTCTATGGTGGCGAAATCGGCAACCCCTTCGCTGACGATGCGCAGCGCCTCCGTGCCATAACCCCTGCCGGCGTGGTTGACGATGAAGCCTGGAGTGTCTTGAGCCTGCACGGGTGTATGGCCCATTTGCCGGGCGTATTGGTTCAGGCTCTCGCATACCGCGGAACTGGTTTTCAGGCCCGCGATCACCTCGACCACTTTCATCAGCGGAACAGGATTGAAGAAGTGAAAGCCTGCCAGGCGTTCAGGGTGCTTGAGCGCCGCCGCGATGGCCGTCACGGATAGCGAAGAGGTGTTGCTGGCCAATACGGCCTGCGCGGGCACCAGGGCCTCGAGTTCGGCGAACAGCGCGCGCTTGACGTCCAGGCGCTCCACGATGGCCTCGATGATCAGGTCGCAGCCCGCCAGGTCTGCCAGGGTGCCGGCGAGCAGCAGGCGATCCTTGTGCGCAGCGGCTACGGCGGGCTCAAGGCGGCCTTTTTCGACCAGCTTGTCCCACTGGGCGCAAATGGCATCGCGTGCTTTTTCAGCGGCGCCTGCCTGCGCGTCCATGAGCTTGACGGTGCTGCCGGCTTGGGCCGCGATCTGCGCGATGCCGCGCCCCATCGCGCCGGTGCCAACTATTCCCACATTTGCAAAATTTACTTTCATGGGCGAATTATGGCCGAGCGCATTTGGCAAAGGCAGATGGCAAAATGCGCCCACCCCATGAAATCCGCCGAGAAGTTTCTGAAATGCCTGCTTGGCGCTTTGCTGTTGGGGCTGGCCGCCAACACCCTGGCCGCCTCTTTGGGCCGAGTGCGCGGCACGGCCATTGTCGGTCGCCCGTTGGACGTCACACTGTCCGCGCAACTGGACGGCGCTGAAAATCCTTCTTCCATCTGCCTGTCCGCCGAGGTGTTTTTTGGCGACAACCAGGTTTTCTCCGACAGGATACGCACGGCAATTTCGCCGGGCGCGAACGCTGGTGAGATTTTGCTGCGCATCCGCACGACCGTCGTGCTTGATGAGCCGGTCGTGACGCTCTATGCGCGTGAAGGCTGCCAGCAAAAGAATTCGCGCAAATACGTGTTGTTGGCCGAAATGCTGGGCGACAACACTGAATCGGCGCCTGCCACGCTTGCGCAGGTGGCGGCGGGCTCCCAGCTTGGGCCGGCAACGCCGTCTCGCCCCGGGGCATCGCAGGTGAAGCCGGAAAGCCGAACCGGCGCCAAGATGGCCTCATCCTTGGCCATGCCGCCCGCTCGCATCGCTGTCAAGCCGCCCCGGGCCCAAGCGCCGGAGCGCAAATCGCGGGCACGCCTGCAACTGGCTCCTGTGGACCTGGCAGTTGAACGTGATCCTGTGCTTCGCTCGTCGCCGGAGTTGCTGACGCCGCCTGCGGCTGATGCCCAGCAACGCGCCGCCGCGGCTGCGCTGTGGCAGGCGCTCAACGCCCAGCCGCAGGACATGGCGCGCGACAGCCAGCGCCTCAAGTCCTTGGAATCCGACGTTGCTGCGATGCTGGCGCAAAGCCGCAAAACGGAACAGGCCGTGACGGATTTGCGCACCCAGCTTGAACAGGCACGACAAGAGCGCTATAGCAATTGGCTGGTGTATGCCCTGAGCGTTGTTCTGTTGCTAGCGCTGCTGGTGGCTGGTTTGTTATGGAGACGCAATCGGCAGCACACGCTGCAGCTGAACCATTGGTGGGATAAGGAAGCCGATCACGGCAGGCCGAGCAATTTCGCGGACCAGACCGGGCCGGCCTCACGGGCCGCCGGCCTTGTGTCCACGCCGGCGGTGGACTTGGACCTGGACTTCCTTCAATTCGAAAGCACACGCAAGCTGCCCTCGTCCAAGCCGGCCGAGCCTGCGGATCGCCCCGAGTTCCTGCCCAGCCTGGGCGGTTTGAGCGGCATGCCCCGCATCGTCAATGCCGAAGAGCTGTTTGATGTGCAGCAGCAGGCGGACTTTTTCGTTTCGCTGGGCCATCCCGACAAGGCTGTGGATGTGCTGCGCCTGCACATCACGGATAACGTGGAGACGAGTGCGCTGGTCTACCTGGACCTGTTCGACCTCTATCACAGCCTGGGCCGCAAGGAAGACTACGACGCGCTGCGCAAGGATTTCCACCGCATGTTCAATGCCCAAGTGCCGGCCTTTGACGACTACGCGATGGACACGCACGGCCTGGAGTTCTATGTGGCGGCCCTCACGCGCATTGAGTCGCTGTGGCCCACGCCCAAGGTGCTGGACGTGCTGGAGGAGTCGCTGTTTCGCAAGCCTGATTCGCGCAGCGAGGTTTTCAGCCTTGCGGCATACCGCGAACTGTTGCTGCTTCATTCCATCGCCAAAAAGATCATTGCCCGGCCTACGGTGCCCGGGGAAGAGGCCGCCTCGCCGGCTCCTGTCGCGCCTGCCGCCGTGCCGCAGGCGAGCAGTTTTGGTCCGACCAACATCCTTCCTTTGTCGGCCCAGTTCCAAGAGGTGCCGCCGCCGCTTCCTGTCGCGCTTCCCGTCGCGGGAGGGGCTGGTTTTTCTACCGAGATTCCGCCAAGCAACGACTTGACGCGCCCACCCGTTTCCCCGAGGCTGGGGTTGGACATTGACCTGAGCCAGGAAGATGGCGACGCTCTTGCGCCGTTGCCCCCCATCGCCATGATGGCAGCGCCCGCCGAAGCCGGGGACTTCAGCAATCTCATCGAGTTTGACCTGGATCCTCCGGCCCCGAAAGCCTAGGTCCCCACCTCCTCAGCGCCTCACTTGCAGGGCGCCGGGATTCACGATGTTGGTGGGCGTGCCCTTGATGAAATTAACGACGTTGTCAAAGGCCGCGCCAAAATACATCTCGTAGCTGTCTTGTTCCACGTAGCCGATGTGGGGCGTGCAGATACAGTTTTCGAGGCGAAGCAGGGCGTGGCCTTGCAGGATGGGCTCCGACTCAAACACGTCGATCGCCGCCAGGCCGGGGCGGCCACGATTAAGTGAGGCAATCAGCGCCTCGGGCTCTATCAGTTCGGCGCGCGAGGTGTTGACCAGCAACGCGGTGGGTTTCATGCGCGACAGGTCTTCCAGCGTGACGATGCCACGGGTTTCGTCGTGCAGGCGCAAGTGCAGGCTCAGCACATCGCTCTGCTCGAAAAATTCGGCCTTGCTGTCGGCGACCTCGTAGCCGTCGGCCTGGGCCCGTTCGCGTGAGGCGTCGCGACCCCAGATGATGACCCGCATGCCGAAAGCCCGGCCGTAGCCAGCTACGATTTGCCCGATCTGCCCGTAGCTCCAGATGCCCAGTGTCTTGCCCTTGAGGACTGAGCCTATGCCGAAATTCGGCGGCATGGAGGCGGACTTGAGGCCGGCCTGCTGCCAGGCACCGTGCTTGAGGTGTGCGACGTAATGCGGGATGCGGCGCATGGCGGCCATGACCAGCGCCCAGGTCAATTCGGCCGGCGCCGTGGGAGAGCCGGTGCCCTCGGCCACCGCGATGCCGCGTTCGGTGCAGGCGGCGACGTCGATGTGGCCTCCGACGCGGCCGGTCTGCACGATCAGTTTGAGTTTGGGCAGCTTTTCAATGACCTGCCGGCTGAGTTGGGTCCGTTCCCGGATGAGGACGATGACGTCGGCATCCTTGAGTCGGACGGACAGCTGGCCTATGCCTTTGACGGTGTTGGTGTAGACCTTGGCGGGATAGGCCTCCAGTTTGGCAGCGCAGTTCAGTTTTCGCACTGCGTCCTGGTAGTCGTCGAGGATCACAATATTCATGCCGATATTGTGCCTGCAAGATTTTTCTTCCTTGCGGTAAGGGCTACCCGGGCGCTCACATTTTGTATCGCAAGGAAACCCGCCGCAGTATTTGCGTCTTGCGGCGTAATGCGGATCGTCTGCATAGCCCTTCCAGGGCATGTCAGAGACCGTTGGCGGCAGCAGTTTTACTGCAAGGCGGCCTCGCGCTGCGCCATGCGATCAAGCTCCGCGCAGACATCGGCCATGCGGCCGGAGATAACCATACGCCCGGCGCAGGCCGGGCCGACATTGGCGTCGAATTCGCGCACGATGCGCAGACGGCTCGGGGCGACGTTTTGGGAGTTTGCCTTGCTGGTTTGGGCGGCTTCGCGCGGTGTTGGGTTGCCGCCCGAAGAAAAAGGCAGTGCCAGTTGCCCGCTTGCGCGCTGGGCGCGGACAGGCGCCGAATACCGCGCAGACCTGTTTTGTGCGGGGACAAACCAGGCTGCCAACGTCTGCGCTGGGGCCAGCAGGATGGATAGAAGCGGTGAGTGTGAAAAACTGACAATTCCCATGATGAACTCCTGTATGAGAGAGGTTTACACAGGCAGGATTTCGGACCGGCTAGCAGACATGCAATAGACCGGCGGGGCCGCCGCACCAGGGTGTTGACCGCAAGAGCCAAACGCCCGCCACCTGGTGCGTGACCGGATCAGTCGGGTTACATCAGCATGGTGTTGCGTATCAAACCGACGGCCAAGCCTTCAAGTTCAAACGGTTCGCCGGGCTCGACCACAATGGTTTTGAAATCAGGGTTTTCAGGCAAGAGTTCGATCAGATTCTTGTTGCGGCGAAAGCGCTTGACGGTGACTTCGTCACCCAGGCGCGCCACGACGATCTGGCCGTTCTTGGCTTCCTTGGCCTGTTTGACGGCCAGCAGGTCGCCGTCCATGATGCCGACGTCGCGCATGCTCATGCCGCGAACCTTGAGCAGGTAATCGGGCTGCCGCTGGAACAGGCTGCTTTCAAAATAATAGGTCTGCTCGATATGTTCCTGCGCGAGAATCGGGCTGCCAGCAGCAACCCGCCCCACCAAAGGTAGGGCGAGTTGGGCCAGGCTTTGCAACGGCAGGGAAAACTGTTTGGTGCGCGATTCGTTGATGGAGCGCAGGGTGTCGCCGCGCAGGCGTATGCCGCGGGAGGTGCCGCTGACGAGTTCAATGACACCTTTGCGCGCCAATGCCTGCAGGTGTTCTTCAGCGGCATTAGCGGACTTGAAGCCCAGCTCGTTGGCGATTTCGGCACGGGTGGGTGGTGCGCCGGTGCGTGCGATGGCGCTCTGGATCAGTTCCAGAATTTGTTGCTGGCGCGCCGTGAGCTTGGGGCCTTCGGAGGGAAAATGCGAAAAATCAGCGAGGATGCTCATGGCGGGGACTCCTTGGTTCTCAGTCAGGTCTGAAATCGAACAGCGATCTGTGCTTTCGTTGACCTGTTTTAATATCCAGTACCTGTATTTTCATCCAGTTTTTAAAAGATTGCAAGATCACTTTCCATGCATCCACAAAATATTGTGATTCTGGGCACCGGGGGCACGATTGCCGGTCGTGCCGCCAGCGTGTCGGACAACGTCGGTTACACCGCAGCCCAGGTGGGCGTCGAGGAACTTCTCGCCGCAATCCCCGCTGTAGCGCAAGCCGGCACGGTGCTCACGGAGCAAGTGGCCCAGGTCGACAGCAAGGACATGAGCTTTGCAGTGTGGGCGAAGCTGGCCGAGCGCGTCAGCCATTTCCTCGCGCAGTCCGATGTCCAGGGCATCGTCATCACGCACGGCACGGACACACTCGAAGAGACTGCCTTCTTTCTGCAGGCGCTGCTGGCGCCGGCCAAGCCGGTGGTGCTGACCTGCGCGATGCGGCCGGCCACGGCGCTGGTTCCCGATGGCCCGCAAAACCTGCTGGATGCGGTCGCTGTTGCGCGCCACGCAGGTGCGCAGGGTGTGGTCGCGGTATGCGCCGGCGTCATCCGCGGCGCTGCGGATGTCCAGAAGGTGCATACCTACCGGCTTGACCCTTTCAGTTCGGGCGATGCCGGACCCATAGGCTACGTGGAGGAAGGGCAATTGAGGCTGCTGCGAAACTGGCCGCAAGCCCAGGCGGGGCGTGCGCAAACCGCCGCAAAAAGCATTGCCAGCCTGGCGGGTCCTGTTGCCGTGCCTCGCGTCGAGATCATCATGAACCATGCGGGCGCTGGTGGTGCCATGGTGCAGGCCCTGCAGGCGCAAGGCGTGCAAGGCATCGTAGTGGCCGGAACTGGTAATGGCAGCCTGCACCATGAGCTGGAGGCTGCTTTGCTCAAGGCCCAGGACGGTGGCGTCAAGGTGGTGCGCGCCAGCCGCTGCACCGGTGGGCGGGTGCTGCCGACCCCGGCTGACGCGATACCGGATTCAGAGGGCCTGAGCCCGGTCAAGGCCCGCGTGAGCCTGATCCTGCAGTTGCTGGCCTGAGCCGCCTCAAGAGAGGGCGCCGGCATGCCCGCGCCTGCATCCATTCTTTTTGATCCTCGCGGACGACATCCATGCAAACCCCCTACGAACTCGGCAACCAGAACCAGACCACCACCTGGGAGGCCTGCATCCGGTTTTATGAGGCGCTGGCCCAGCGCTATCCCACCGTCCTGCAGTTCACGCGGATAGGGGTTTCCGACGCCGGCATTCCCATTCACGCGGGCATCGTAAGCGCCGACGGCGTGTTTGACCGCGAGCAGATCCGGCGGGCTGGGCGCGCTGTCTTTTTCAACAACAACGGTATCCACCCCGGCGAGCCCGAAGGCATAGACGCCTGCATGGCGCTGGTGCGCGACCTGTGCCTGGAGCCCGGGCGCCTGGCCGCGCTGGGCAGCACGGTCTACCTGTTCATCCCGGTCTACAACGTCGATGGCAGCTGCAACCGCGGCAATGCCAGCCGCGTCAACCAGGACGGGCCGGAGGCTTTCGGCTTTCGCGGCAACAGCCTGCACCTGGACCTGAACCGCGACTTCATCAAGTGCGACAGCCTCAATGCGCAGCTGTTCAATCGCTTCTTCACGGCCTGGGACCCGGACGTGATGGTTGACACCCATACATCCAACGGCGCGGATTACAGCTACACCATGACGCTGATCCATACCCAGGCCGACAAACTGGGCGGCGAATTGGGCGCCTTCCTGAGGGAGAGCATGTTGCCGGTGATTTACCGCGGTATGCAAGAGCGCGGCTGGCCGACCTGCCCCTACGTGAACCCGGTGCATGAGAGCCCTGACCAGGGGATTGCCGATTTCCTGGAAGTGCCGCGATTCTCGACAGGCTATGCCGCGCTGAACCACACCATAGGCTTTATGCCCGAAACCCACATGCTCAAGCCGTTCAAGGACCGCTATGAGTCCATGCGGGCGTTGCTTGACGTGACGCTGGCGTTCACGGTGGCGAACGCGCCGCAGATTCAGGCGCTGCGGCGGCAGGCCCGGCAAGCGGCGGGCGGCAGGACCCATTGGCCTGTGCGCTGGAAGCTCGATGAAAACCGCCGTTCACGCCTGCTGTTCAAGGGCTATGCCGCGATGCATTCACCCAGTCTGCTGGGCAACTACCAGCGCCTGGCCTACGACAGGAGCCAACCCTGGGAGCGTGAGATCGACTATTTCACGCACTTTGCCGAGGAAGTCGTGGTGCGCGCCCCGGTGGCCTACGTGATCCCGCAAGCGTGGCGCGCCGTGGTTGAACGCCTGGAATGGAATGGCGTGCGCATGGAGCGCCTGGGCGCCGCTCGCACTGTGCAGGCGCAGGTCAGCCGCATACAGAGCGTGCAAAGCCGATCAGGCGCTTATGAGGGCCACATGTTCCACGATGAGCTCACGCTTGAAACAAGCCTGCAGACCATTGAACTGCAGGCAGGCGATTGGTGGGTGCCGCTGGACCAGGACAAGGCCCGCTATGCCGTCGAAACCCTGGAGCCGCAGGCGCATGACAGCTTCTTTCGCTGGGGATTTTTCAACAGCATCCTTGAGAAGAAGGAGCACTTCTCGGACTATGTTTTCGAAGACCTGGCGCTGCAGTTGCTCAATGATGAGCCTGAGCTGCGCGTGCGTTTCGAGGCGTGGAAGGCGGCCAATCCGCAACTGCTGTCGGATCCCCAACAGGTTCTGGGCTTTATCTTCGAGAACTGCGCGCGCCATGCCGAACCGCAGTGGCGGCGCTACCCGGTGCTGTCGGTTTTCTGAGCGCCATGAAAAAAGCCGTCGCAAGGACGGCTTTTTTGGGGCTCTCGTCGGCCGCTTAAGCCGACAGGGCCTCGAAAGCCCGCGCCGTGATCTGGTCGACCGTGCCCATGCCGCTGATGGCGCGGTACTTTGGGGCTGCGTCGGGCGCGACCTTGGACCAGCTTGAGTAGTAGTCCACCAGCGGGCGGGTCTGGGCGCTGTAGACCTCCAGCCGCTTGCGCACGGTTTCTTCCTTGTCGTCTTCGCGCTGGATCAGGGGCTCGCCCGTCACGTCGTCCTTGCCCTCAACCTTGGGCGGATTGAACTTGACATGGTAGGTGCGGCCCGAGGCGGGATGCGAGCGGCGTCCGCTCATGCGCTCGATGATGGCCTCAAAGGGCACGTCGATTTCCAGCACGTAGTCGAGCCTGACGCCGGCCGACTTCATCGCGTCGGCCTGCGGAATGGTGCGCGGAAAACCGTCAAACAAAAACCCTTTGGTGCAATCGGGCTGGGCGATGCGTTCCTTTACCAGGTTGATGATCAGGTCGTCGCTGACCAGCGCGCCGGCATCCATGATTTTTTTGGCTTCAATCCCCAGCGGTGTGCCGGCCTTGACGGCTGCGCGCAACATGTCGCCAGTGGAAATCTGGGGGATGGCGTACTTCTGGCAGATGAAGGTCGCTTGCGTCCCCTTGCCCGCGCCTGGCGCGCCCAACAATATCAGTCTCATGGATGTCCTCGGATTTTATGAATTCGGGAGTCAGCCCCGGGCCGGCGCGCCGGTCACCCGCTGGGGTTGCTTGGCAGGTATGAAGGGCTGCCAGCACGTCCTGCAGGCCTTCTACTTGCTTTTTTCCCAAGGATAGCATGCACCCCTGACATCACCTTACAGGAAGGGGCTTCGAGGATGGAGCGCGTGCTCAGGAAAACAGCTTGCGGGCGCGGTCCAGGTCTTCCGCCGTGTCCACACCGGGGCCCGGTGCGTCATCGGTGATGTGCACGGCGATGCGGTGGCCGTGCCACAGGGCGCGCAACTGCTCGAGCTGCTCCAGTTGCTCCAGCGGCGCCTGGGGGAGGCGTGGAAACTCCCGCAGGAATCCCACGCGGTAACCATAGATGCCGACGTGGCGAAGCGGCTTGGGCAGGGTACTTCCCGTCTCCCACCAGGCTTTGCCCGCGAAGTCGCGCCCCGCGGGAATAGGCGAGCGGCTGAAGTAGAGCGCGGTGTGGCGGGCATCCAGCACCACCTTGACCACGTTGGGATTCTGCAGGTCGGCAAGCTGGCCTATCGAATGCGCGGCGGTGCTCATGGCGCAGTCGGGTCGCTCGTTGAGCAGGCGCGCCACGGCGTTGATGAGCGCCGGGTCTATCAGGGGCTCGTCGCCCTGGACATTGACCACGATGTCATCATCCGCCAGGCCCAGCACGCCGCAGGCTTCGGCCAGCCGGTCGCTGCCGCTCGGGTGGTCGGTGCGGGTCAGCACGGCCGTGACGCCGAAGTCCCCGCATTTTTCAATGATTTCGTTGCTGTCGGTCGCGACGACGGTGCGCAAGGCCGCGCTTTGCATGGCGCGCTGCGCCACGCGCACCACCATGGGCGCGCCGCCTATGTCGGCCAAAGGTTTGTTGGGCAGGCGGGTAGACGCCAGCCGGGCGGGGATCAGAACGGTGAAGTTCACAGGCCCAGCTCTTCGTCTGTCAGAGTACGCGCTTCGTTCTCGAGCAGCACCGGCAGGCCGTCACGCACGGGGTAAGCCAGGCGGGCGCTGCGTGAGACAAGCTCTTGTTTTTCCCGGTCGTATTCGAGTGGGCCTTTGGTTACGGGGCAGACCAGCAGTTCAAGCAATTTGGTGTCCATGCTTCGATGGTAATGGAGAAAGCCGTGGCGCCAGCAGTGCGTCAAAGGCGGCGAAAAAGGCCGGTTCAGGCGAAAACACCAGGGGCACAGCAAACAGGTTCAAGCTCGCTGCGGCCGGCAGGGCAAACAGCTTTACGGCGTCTTTCTCAGTGCACAACACCCTCCGGCCTTGCAGTCCGGCCAAGTCGGCTTCGCTGAATTCATGATGGTCGGGCAGGGCGATGCAGGCCTCCAGGGGCAGGCCGCGATCCCTCAGCATGTCGAAAAAGGCCTGCGGATTCGCGATGCCCGCCAGCGCCGTCACCGGCCGGCCCCGCAATCCGTCCAGCGAGATCTGCTCGCCGTCGGACGACCAGGCGTCATCCGCCAGGTGGCGGCTGGATCTGAATCCCCCGAAAGCCGGCCGTTGCCCGGTGTGCAGCACAAGGTCAAGGCCTTGCTGCCGGCGTGCGGGCCAGGGTTCGCGCAGCGGGCCTGCCGGCAGCAGCCATCCATTGCCCACGCCGCGGTCGTCAAATGCGGCGATCTCGATGTCGCGCTGAAGGGCGTAGTGCTGCAGACCGTCGTCGCACAGCACCACGGCTGTCTCGGGGTGGGTGGCGAGCAGGGCGCGAAGGGCCTGTGTGCGCTGCGTGGCGACAAAAACCGGTGCACCCGTGAGCCGGTGGATCAACGCCGGTTCGTCACCGGTTTGGGCGAGCGGCGCGGCCGACGTGACCTCTATGCAATCGGACCCCGATCGCCCATAGCCGCGCGATATCACGCCCACCGCCACCTGCTGCGCCTGCAAGTGCCTGACGAGGGCGATCACCAAAGGCGTTTTGCCCGCACCGCCGGCAATCACATTGCCGACCACCACAACGGGAACCCTGAATCGTTCGGACCGCAAAACGCCGTGGCGATAAAGGGCACGGCGCAGGCGCACCAGCAAGCCGAAGCATTGCGCCAGCGGCCAAAGCAGGCATGCCAGAACCCCTCGAGAGAGCCAGGCGTTCTGCAGAAGGTGTTTCACGGCCGTTTCGCGCGGAAGGGCGGCAGTTGCGGCCAAGAAGCCAGGGCTTATTTCGCCCCGGCCATCGCGGCGCTCTGGGTGGCAAAGGTGATTTGCGTGAGGCCCTGTCGGCGCGCCGCCTCCATCACGGTAATGACCGCCTGGTGCGTGGCGCTGGCATCGGCGCTGATGATGATGACGCTTTCCTTGCCGGCTTTGGCAGCCGTTGCCAGCGCCGCGCCCAGCACTTCAATACCCCGGCCTTCGACAAGCGTCTTGTTGACCATGTAGCGGCCGTCGCTGCTCACTGCGACGATGACTTCCTTGGGGTAGTCGCGCTGCTGCTCGGCGTCAGCTACAGGCAGCTTCACCTGCAGTTCGGTGAACTTGCTGTAGGTCGTGGACAGCATCAGGAAAATCAGCACCACGAGCAGCACGTCGATGAAGGGGATCAAATTGATCTCCGGCTCGTCGTGGGGATGAGGACGGAAGTTCATTTACGCAATGTGTTGAGGTGGCGAACGAAACGCTCGGCGGCCAGTTCCATGGTCAGCAGGTAGCCGTCCACACGGGCCCGGAAGTAGCGCCAGAAAATAAGCGCCGGAATCGCCACCATCAGGCCAAAAGCCGTGTTGTAGAGGGCAATCGAAATACCTTGCGCGAGCTGGGCCGGGTTGCCGCCCCCGCCGCTGACGCCGCCACCTTGGGAGCCGAAGATTTCGATCATGCCGATCACCGTGCCCAGCAGGCCCAGCAGCGGAGCTGCGGAGGCGATGGTCGCCAGGGCCGCAAGGTAGCGCTCCAGCTTGTGCGCGGCCTGGCGTCCGGCGCCTTCCAGGATGGAGCGCAGGTCGTCCTCGCTGATGCGGGGGTTGGTGTTTAGCGCGCGAAACCCGCTGGCCAGCACTTCGCCGAGCACTGAGTTTTGCTCAAGCTGCGCAACGACGTCAGGCGAGGGGATGGAGGCGCGAGAAACGGTGATGGCCTCGTCAAGCAGTTTGGGGGGGGCGATTTTGCGAATTTTGAGGCTGGCGAAACGCTCGATAACCAGGGCAAGGGCCAAGACGGAACAGGCAACCAGAGGCCAGATCGGCCAGCCTGCGGCTTGTATGATCGAAAACAATGCACATCTCCAAGCAAGTAATTTGTGGTGGATTATGGCTTAGAGCCTGTTCAATGCCTAAACGGGGCCGCGTTGGGGTGCAATCGGGATGAGTGGGCCGACCGGGCACGCCGCATGGGCTCATGCCCATGCAAGTGATCGGGTGGTTCAATCGCCCGATTTCACCCCAACCCGGAGGGCAAGTGCCTTCTCGGGCTGTCTGCAGCGTTGCGGCGCTAGCCCATAGCCGAGCTATGGGCGTCGCACCGCGCCTTGCATCCCATCCCGAGAAGGTACTTGCGCGGCCCCGTTTAGGCATTGAACAGGCTCTTAGATACTGCGGTGCTTCACGATGTGTAGCCCATGGCACACGAATGTTTTCAAGATGCTGTTTTTGTCAGACATAGCCCACAGAAGTTGTGGATAACTTTGTGAGCAAGTAAGGGCGGTGCGCCCGCGAGGCCGCGCCAGATCGCGCATATGACAGAACGATGAAAATTTGAGCAGAATTAAGTTATTAAAAATCAATGAGTTACACGAATTCATCGCGTCGTTCGCAGGAAACCGGGTGTTCCGCCCACACAGGACGGCGCTCTGTGGAGTACTACCCTTGGCAAATCAAGGGGTTTAGCCATGTTTGAGTCCACCGCAAGGCCCGAGCGGGCCTCTCAGGCGGGACGCGATACCGGTGTGCGCATCTGGCCGGTGGGCTCTTTGCTGCGCGCCATTGCCGATAGCCTTGAGGCGCGCTTCAACCCGGTGGCCGTTGCCGGCGAAATCAGCGGCTTTTCGCGGGCCGCCAGCGGACATTGCTACTTTTCGCTCAAAGACGAACAAGGCCAGATCCGCTGCGCCATGTTCCGCCGCGCGGCCGGCTTGCTCGATTTCGCTCCAGGCGATGGCCAGTTGGTGGAACTGCGCGGCCGTCTGGGTGTGTATGAGCCGCGCGGCGAACTGCAGCTGGTGGTGGAATCCATGCGGCAGGCTGGGCAAGGCAACCTGTTTGAGCAGTTCCTGCAGCTCAAGGCCAAGCTGGAAGCTGAAGGTCTTTTTGATTCGGGCCGTAAACGCCCTTTGCCCTTGTTGCCGCGCGCGATCGGCCTGGTTACCTCGCTGGGCGCTGCAGCCTTGCATGACGTGGTAAGCGCGCTGCAGCGGCGCGTGCCGCATATTCCCGTGGTGATCTACCCGGCCATCGTGCAGGGCGCGCAGGCGGCGGGTGAACTGCGCGAGGCCCTGCGCAAGGCCTACCAGCGGCGCGACCAGGACAGGGTTGACGTCTTGCTGCTGGTGCGCGGCGGCGGTGCGATGGAGGACCTGTGGGCCTTCAACGATGAACAGCTCGCGCGGACCATCGTGGCCTCACCAATACCGGTTGTCAGCGGCGTAGGCCACGAAACCGACTTCACAATTGCTGATTTCTGCGCCGATGTGCGCGCGCCGACGCCCACCGCCGCGGCCGAGTTGTGCGCACAGCCGCAAAGCATCTGGCTCAGTGCGCTGGACCTGGCCTTGTCGCGCCTGCAAAATGGCGTGGACCGGCAACTGCAGTCGCACAATCAGCGCCTGGATTGGGCGGCGTCCCGGGTCAGCCGGCCCTCCCATCTTGTGACGCGCCAGCATGCCCGTCTGAGTGGCTTGGGGCAGGGCCTGAATCACGCCGTACGTTCGGCTCTGCAGCACGAGCGGCTCAGGTTGCAGTCGCTGGCCAGCGACTTTCCGCGCGAAGTTGAAAGCAGCCTGCGACGCGGCAACCAGCGACTGGAGCGCGCGCAGCTGCGGCTGGAACTGCTGGATCCCAAGCTCGTCCTCAGGCGCGGGTATGCCTGGCTGGCCGACCTGCAGGGGCAACCGATCACCAGCCCGGAGCACACACACGAAGGCCAGCCCGTACGCGCTACCCTTGCCGGCGGCGAGGTCGATTTGACCGTCACTGCGCGCCGGCTGATTTAGTTTTTACAATGGTCCGGGACAGCGTTTTACAAGCGCGTTAAAAGCCGTTCAACGTTCAACAACAGTTTATTCATCACCACGAGGAAAAATCATGGAACACAAGCTCCCACCACTCCCTTACCCGATCGACGCCTTGGCGCCGCATTACAGCCAGGAAGCCTTTGAGTACCACCATGGCAAGCACCACAACGCCTACGTGGTGAACCTCAACAACCTGCAAAAGGGCACCGAATTCGAATCCATGACGCTCGAAGAGATCGTCAAGAAATCCAGCGGCGGCGTCTACAACAACGCAGCGCAGATCTGGAACCACACTTTTTTCTGGAACTGCATGAAACCCGCCGGCGGCGGCGAGCCCAGCGGCGCCCTGGCCGCAGCCATCAATGCCAAGTTCGGCTCTTATGCAGCCTTCAAGGAGGCTTTCGTCAAGTCCGCCGTGGGTAACTTCGGCTCTGGCTGGACCTGGCTGGTGAAGAAAGCTGATGGCACGGTGGATATTGTCAACACCGGCGCCGCGGGCACGCCCCTGACCACCGCCGACAAGGCTTTGCTGACGGTTGACGTCTGGGAACACGCCTACTACATCGACTATCGCAACCTGCGCCCGAAATTCGTCGAAACCTTCCTGTCCAATCTGGTCAACTGGAGCTTCGCGGAAGCCAACTTCGCCTGATTGGCGCCTTTCGCGCTTCTGACGTGTGTGGTGCATTCAGCACCCGCAAAAAAGCCGACTTCAAGTCGGCTTTTTTTGTTGTTCTGTTGGAGTGTGCGAAAAATCAGCGCCTGGCTTCAAAGAGCGGGCCGCCCAGTTTGCTGCCGGCCTTGATGCCTTTTTTGGTGAACCAGCCCTGGTTCATTTCCAATACGTAGCGCACTGGCTGGGCCGAGCAATGGCTGTTCGTGGTTTGGGGTTTCATGTCGGCCAGGTTCACGATGGTGCCGTCGTCGGCCACAAAGGCCGCTGTCAGCGGCAGCAAGGTGTTTTTCATCCAAAAGCACTGTTGGCTGGGCTGCTCGAACACGAAAATCATGCCTTCTTGCTGCGGCATCTGCTTGCGGAACATCAAACCTATCTGCCGTTGCTCTGGCGTAAGGGCCACCTGCGCATCAATCAGGTGCATGCCTGCCGACAACTTGACGCGTTGAAGATCCATCTGCGGAGCATCCTGGGCCGATACGCACAAGGGGGAGAGCAGGGCGGCCAGTGCAAGGCCGAGGGCGCTGAATGCCTTGCCGAATGAGACGGCGCCGGTTTTTGAGAACATAGAGTCACCACGCATGAAGTTGATCTGGCAGCATAAACGACGCGCATAAAAAATGCCCGCACGCGGCGGGCATTCTGACCGAAGTCACCAGGAATTACTTCTTGGCTTCAGCTTTCTTGGCGGCAGCGGCTTCAGCCTTTGCCTTCTTTGCAGCGGCGGCTTCAGCTTTCTTTGCAGCAGCGGCTTCGGCCTTTGCCTTCTTGTCAGCAGCGGCTTTTTCTTTCTTGGCGGCCTTGGCGGCAGCTTTTTCTTCCTTGGTCATCTTGGCTGGCTTGGCAGCTGGCGTAGCAGCTGCTGCAGGAGCAGCGGCAGGTGCTGGAGCGGCTGCAGCAGCAGGAGCGGAAGCAGGCTTGGCGGCAGGAGCTTGTGCGTATGCACCAACAGCGAAGAGGCCAGCGATCAGAGCAGCGAGGATTTTGTTCATTTGGAATTTCCTTGGTAACGTTATTGGAAAAAAATACCCCGAACTACTCGGAGGCCCTTCCGTAACGGAGGCCGTTCACCGGCCGTTGACACAAGTCCCCAAATTCTTTTGCCCCGTGGTTTTACGGCTAGAATTTAGGGGTTTTTACCTAACTGCTACACGGCGTACCTTCCACGCCTGCGCGCCCACCGGAGACTTTTCTACATGTACCAGCACATCAAAGTGCCTTCCCAAGGCCAGAAAATCACTGTTAACGCCGACAATTCCCTGAACGTGCCTGACGAACCCGTCATTCCGTTCATCGAGGGCGACGGCACCGGCGCAGACATTACGCCGGTCATGTTGAAAGTGGTTGATGCTGCTGTTGCCAAAGCCTACGGCGGCAAGAAAAAAATCCACTGGATGGAAGTTTACGCAGGCGAAAAGTCCACCAAGGTCTACGGCCCCGATGTGTGGCTGCCCGAAGAAACCCTGCATGCCGTGCGCGACTACGTCGTCTCGATCAAGGGCCCGTTGACGACTCCTGTGGGCGGCGGTATCCGCAGCCTGAACGTCGCGCTGCGCCAGGAACTCGACCTCTACGTCTGCCTGCGCCCTATTCAGTACTTCGCTGGCGTTCCTTCCCCCGTGAAAGAGCCGCAAAAGACCCACATGGTCATCTTCCGTGAAAACTCGGAAGACATCTACGCCGGCATCGAGTTCGAATCCGGCAGCGACAAGGCCAAAAAACTCATCAAGTTCCTGCAGGACGAGATGGGCGTCAAGAAGATCCGCTTCCCGAACACCTCGGGCATCGGCATCAAGCCGGTTTCCAGCGAAGGCACCGAGCGCCTGGTGCGCAAGGCCATCCAATACGCTATCGACAACGACAAGCCCAGCGTGACCATCGTGCACAAGGGCAACATCATGAAGTTCACCGAAGGCGGCTTCCGTGACTGGGCTTACGCCCTGGCCAAGAAGGAGTTCGGCGCGGTGGAAATCGACGGCGGCCCATGGATGAAGTTCAAAAATCCGAAAACCGGCAAGGAAATCACCGTCAAGGACAGCATCGCCGATGCCTTCCTGCAGCAAATTCTGCTGCGCCCCGCTGAATACAGCGTGATCGCTACCCTGAACCTGAACGGCGACTACGTCTCTGACGCGCTGGCTGCCCAGGTCGGCGGCATCGGCATCGCCCCCGGCGCCAACCTGAGCGACACCGTTGCAATGTTTGAAGCCACCCATGGCACGGCGCCTAAATACGCCGGCAAGGACTACGTCAACCCCGGCTCCGAGATCCTCTCGGCCGAGATGATGCTGCGTCACATGGGCTGGACCAAGGCGGCCGACCTGATCATCAGCTCGATGGAAAAGTCCATCGAATCGAAGAAGGTCACCTATGACTTCGCACGCCTCATGGAAGGCGCAACGCAAGTAAGCTGCTCCGGCTTTGGCCAGGTCATGATCGACCACATGTAAAACAGGCACAGGCCCTATTTTGAAACCGCCCGGGAGCAATCCCGAGGCGGTTTTTTCATGTCCGGGAAATCGTAAACGGGTTCCAAGAAATAAATCACACTTGAATGTCGCGTTCCCGCCACCAATTTCCCTATCAGGCGCACTGTGCTATATCGGTGGCTAGAATGAATTCCATGGCAACCAAGTCTCCAAAATCCCCCAGTTCTCCGGCGCAGCCGCCAGCCCCTGCCGTCAGGCCGGACAATGGCGTCGGAGGGGATTCGGTCGTGCTGGAGCGCCGGCCGCAAAAAACCAAGCCGCCGCAGATGTACCAGGTGGTTCTCCTCAACGACGATTACACCCCCATGGAGTTCGTGGTGGTGATCATCCAGGAGTTTTTCAACAAGGACCTGGACACGGCCACACAGATCATGCTGAAGATCCACCTGGACGGCAAAGGCGTTTGTGGGGTTTTCTCCAAGGACGTGGCCGCCACCAAGGTCGACCAGGTCACCGAAGCCGCCCGCAAGAATGGCCATCCGCTGCAGTGTGTCAGCGAGCCCATTGAATAATCACAAAAACGGCCAATATTTGAACTACCGAGTCAGATCAGTCAGTTAAGGTCAGTTAAGTTAACCCAAGCAAGCCGAAAGGAAGATCAATGATTGCCCAGGAATTAGAAGTCAGCTTGCACATGGCGTTTGTCGAGGCGCGTCAGCAGCGCCACGAGTTCATCACCGTTGAGCACCTCCTGCTTGCCTTGCTGGACAACCCCAGTGCCGCCGAAGTGCTGCGCGCGTGCTCAGCGAATGTCGATGATTTGCGCAAGTCACTTGCCAACTTCATCAAGGACAACACCCCTCAGGTCGCGGGCACCGACGACGTGGACACGCAACCCACGCTGGGCTTCCAGCGTGTGATCCAGCGCGCCATCATGCATGTGCAGTCCACCGGCAACGGCAAGAAGGAAGTCACCGGCGCCAACGTGCTGGTCGCCATCTTCGGCGAAAAAGACTCGCACGCCGTGTATTACCTCCACCAGCAGGGCGTTACCCGCCTGGACGTGGTGAACTTCATCGCGCACGGCATCAAGAAGAGCGACCCACCTGAGCCCGCCAAGGCCGGCGAGAGCGCGGCCGAGAATGAAGAGGGTGCCGAGAAGAACGAAAAGGCTTCCCCGCTCGAGCAATTCACCGTCAACCTGAACCAGCTCGCCAAGGACGGCAAGATCGATCCGCTGATCGGCCGCCAATATGAAGTCGAGCGCGTCATCCAGATTCTCTGCCGCCGCCGCAAGAACAACCCGCTGCTGGTCGGCGAGGCCGGCGTGGGCAAGACCGCCATTGCCGAGGGACTCGCCTGGCGCATCACGCAAAAAGACGTGCCCGAAATCCTGGCCGAAGCCAATGTCTATTCGCTCGACATGGGCGCCTTGCTCGCGGGCACCAAATACCGCGGTGACTTCGAGCAACGACTCAAAGGCGTGCTCAAGGCGCTGAAGGACAAGCCCAACGGCATCCTCTTTATCGATGAAATCCACACCCTGATCGGCGCCGGTGCGGCGTCGGGTGGCACGCTGGACGCGTCCAACCTGCTCAAGCCCGCCCTCAGCTCGGGCCAGCTCAAGTGCATTGGCGCGACCACCTTCACCGAATACCGCGGCATCTTCGAAAAAGACGCAGCCCTGTCGCGCCGCTTCCAGAAGGTCGATGTGGTTGAGCCGACGGTGCAGGAAACCGTCGACATCCTCAAGGGGCTGAAGTCGCGCTTTGAAGAGCACCACAGCGTCAAGTACGCCGTGGCCGCCCTGCAGGCCGCTGCCGAACTCAGCGCCAAGTACATCAACGATCGCCACCTGCCCGACAAGGCCATTGACGTGATCGATGAAGCCGGCGCCGCCCAGCGTATCCTGCCCGCGTCCAAGCGCAAGAAGATCATCAGCAAGGCCGAGGTCGAAGAGATCGTGGCCAAGATCGCCCGCATCCCGCCCGCCAACGTTTCCAACGACGACCGCGGCAAGCTCAAGACGCTGGAGCGTGACCTCAAGAGCGTGGTCTTCGGCCAGGACAAAGCACTGGACGTGCTCGCGTCCGCCGTGAAAATGGCACGCTCGGGCCTTGGCAAGGACGACAAGCCCATTGGTTCCTTCCTGTTCTCCGGCCCCACGGGTGTCGGCAAGACGGAAGCCGCCAAGCAGCTGGCCTACATCATGGGCATTGAGCTGATCCGCTTCGACATGTCCGAGTACATGGAGCGCCATGCCGTGAGCCGCCTGATAGGCGCGCCCCCGGGCTACGTCGGTTTCGACCAGGGCGGCCTGCTGACCGAAGCCATCACCAAGAAGCCGCACGCCGTGCTGCTGCTTGACGAGATCGAAAAAGCGCACCCGGACATCTTCAACGTGCTGTTGCAGGTCATGGACCACGGCACGCTGACGGACAACAACGGGCGCAAAGCCGATTTCCGCAATGTCATCATCGTCATGACCACCAACGCCGGTGCCGAGACGATGAACAAGGCGACCATCGGCTTTACCAACCCGCGCGAGTCCGGCGACGAGATGGCCGACATCAAGCGCCTGTTCACGCCCGAGTTCCGTAACCGCCTGGACGCGACCGTGAGCTTCAAAGCGCTGGATGAAGCCGTCATCCTGCGTGTGGTCGACAAGTTCTTGCTGCAGCTTGAAACCCAGCTGGCCGAGAAGAAGGTGGAAGTCACCTTCACCGACACGCTGCGCAAGTACCTCGGCAAGAAGGGTTTTGATCCGCTGATGGGTGCACGCCCGATGCAGCGCCTGATCCAGGACACCATTCGCCGCGCCCTGGCCGACGAACTGCTGTTCGGCCGCCTGATAGACGGCGGCCGCCTGACGGTCGACATGAAGATCACGGCCGACGAGAAAGGCGTGGAGACCGGCGAGGTCGAGCTCGACATCCAGCCGCTGCCCAAGAAGGAAGGCAAGGCCAAGCCAGAAGCCGAGGCGGCTGAGACGAACTAAGATCCTGCAAGCAAGGTCCGTTCTGCAGGCACTGTTTTCGGTGCCCACCCAAAAGGCCGGTAGCATCACGCTATCGGCCTTTTTTCATGCCTGCCCGCGCCGTCAACCCTTCTTCAACACCGCCTTGACTCTCCCCGAACTCAGCTCTGAATGGAAAACCGGCCTGTCCCTGGCCTGGAGCGCCTACATCGCGGTGCTCTCCATCTGGATCGTGATGCAAAAGCGCGCCCCGGTGTCCACCATGAGCTGGATACTCTCGCTAGCGCTGCTGCCATTCGCGGGCTTTGTCGTCTATTACTTCCTGGGGCCTCAGCGTCTGAAAAAGCAGCGCCTCAAGCGGCTGCGCAGCCGCGCCGGAGAGCGCGCGGGTGCAGACCTGGCCCTGCTGCGCGAGGCCGCCGAAAAGGCGCCTGCTGCCCTCCGGCAAATGGCTGCGCTGGGCACCGCCGCCTGCGGCCTGCCGGTGTCCAGCGCGACCTCGGTCAAACTGCTCTCAGGCGGCGCCGCCACCTTTGACAACATCTTCAAGGCCGTGCGCGGCGCGCGTGACCACGTTCACCTCGAGTACTACATCTTCGAGCCCGACCAGATCGGCACCTTGCTGCGCGACCTGCTGGTTGAAAAAGCCGGGCAGGGCGTCAAGGTTCGGCTGCTGGTCGACGCGCTGGGCTCCAAGCGCCTGGGCCACAAATTCCTGGCGCCGTTGCTCGCCGCAGGCGGCCAAGTCGCGTTTTTCCACGACACCCGCATAGGCCGGCGGCTGCGTCCGGTGACCAACTACCGCACCCACCGCAAAATCGTGGTCTGCGACGGCAGCATTGGCTTTACCGGCGGCGTCAACATCACCGATGAAGAAGACCGCCGTACCCGCCGCGACGCCTACCACGACGTGCATTTGCGCATCGAAGGCAGCGCTGTGCGCTGGCTGCAGACCACCTTTCTCGAAGACTGGGCCTACACCACCGGCGAATCACCGAACGACGGGCAGCGCGGCTTGCCGCAACTGTTACCGCATCTGTCGCCGGGCGCCGAGGCTGGCGAGATTCCGGTGCAAATCGTCACCAGCGGGCCGGACACCACGCTCGAGCCCATACACCGCATGCATGTCGCGGCTATCAACGCCTCCACCCAGCGCGCCTGGCTGACTACGCCGTATTTCGTGCCCGGCGAGCCTGCGCTGATGGCGCTCACCAGCGCCGCGCTGCGAGGCGTCGACGTGCGCCTCATGGTGCCGCGCCGCAGCGACAGCTTGATCGTTAGCGCCGCCGCACGCTCCTACTTTGATGAACTGATCGCCGCCGGCGTCAAGGTCTGGGAATACAAGGCCCGCATGCTGCATTCCAAGACCCTGGTGGTCGACGACCACTGTGCCATGGCCGGCACCGCCAATTTCGACAACCGCAGCTTCCGCCTGAACTTCGAGGTCATGGCGGTGGTCTACGGCCCGGCGCTGGCGGGGCCGCTGGCCGCCCAGTTCGAGACCGACCTGCGCAGCGCGGCCGCCGTGCGCGCCAACCGGCCGCAGCGCTTTCTGGTGCGGCTGGGCGACGCCACGGCGCGGCTGTTCTCCCCTCTGCTTTAACCTCGGCTTTAATTTCCTTCGCGAGACGCTCCATGGCCGCCCACACCTTTCTCTGGCACGACTACGAGACCTTCGGCATCAACCCCCGGCGCGACCGGCCCGCGCAGTTCGCCGGCATACGCACCGACGCCGAACTCAATGAAATCGGCGAGCCCTTGATGATGTACTGCAAGCCCGCCAATGACTACCTGCCCGACCCGGAGTCCTGCCTGCTCACTGGCATCACTCCGCAGCAGTGCCTGGCGCGCGGCGTGGCCGAGCATGAGTTTGCCGCCCGCATCGAGGCCGTGCTGGCCGAGCCCGGCACCATAGGCGTGGGCTACAACACCATCCGCTTTGACGATGAAGTCACCCGCCACCTGTTCTGGCGCAACCTGATAGACCCCTATGCGCGCGAGTGGCAAAACGATTGCGGCCGCTGGGATTTGCTCGACGTGGTGCGCATGGCCTATGCCCTGCGGCCCGAAGGCATCACCTGGCCGCGCAAGCCCGACGAGCGCTTTCCCGATGACCCCAGCGTGAGCCGCCCCAGCTTCAAGCTTGAAGACCTGGCGCGCGCCAACGGCCTTATGCATGAAGCGGCGCACGATGCGCTCTCCGATGTGCGCGCCACCATCGCGCTGGCGCGGCTGATTCGGCGGGCACAACCCAAGCTCTTCGAGTTTGCGTTGAGCCTGCACAAAAAGGACCGTGTCGCCACCGAACTAGGCTTGCCCACCAGCCCGCAGACAGCCCAACCCTTTTTGCACATTTCGGGCATGTTCCCGCCCGAACGCGGTTGCCTGGCCGTCATGTGGCCGCTGGCCACGCATCCCACCAACAAGAATGAGCTGCTGGCCTGGGACCTGTCGCAAGACCCGAGCGAGCTGCCGCTCCTGGACGTCGCCACGCTGCGCCAGCGCCTTTTCAGCCGCTCGGCCGATTTGCCCGAGGGCGTGCAGCGCCTGCCCATCAAGTCGGTGCACCTCAACAAGTCCCCCATGGTGGTGCGCAAGCTCGCCACCTTGACGCCCGAAATGGCCGCGAAGTGGGGTGTGGACATCCCCGCAGCCCTGCGCAATGCCGAGAAAGCCGCCGGCCTGCCCGACATGAGCGCCATCTGGCCCGAGGTCTTCCAGCGGCCCAAGGAGTCCGCGCCCGATGTGGATGAAGACCTGTATGGTGGCTTCATCGGCAATGCCGACCGCCGGCGCCTGAACCAGCTGCGTGAGATGTCGCCCGCCGAACTCGCCCACAGCCGCACCGGCTTTGACGACGAGCGGCTTGAAGAAATGCTGTTCCGCTACCGCGCCCGCAACTTCCCCGAGACCCTGTCGCCCGAAGACGCCGAACGTTGGGAGGCGCACCGTGTGGCCTGGCTGCTCGAAGGCGAGGGCGGAGCGCGCAATGTGGATGCGCTGTTTGGGCGGATTGATGTCTTGTCGGAAACGGCGGATGAGCGGGGGGAAGAGATTCTGGGCGCGCTTTATGAATATGCGGAGTTTGTAGCGCCCGATCTCTAAGAGCCGTTCCGAGCTCAGCTCTCAGGCGGCTTTTCAGGCCGCTGCACGCTCGGCCGGATGCTCGGCATAGGCCTTCCCGAAACGATTCGCCAGGAAATCGCCCAGCGCAATTTCCTCTTGCCGCACAAACCCATGAGCGGGCAACTTGCCTGTCGCCAGCAAGTCCAGCACGGCGCAAATGCCCGCCGCCGTCGTGACCTGTATCGCGCTGCGCAACACACCGTCCATTACTTGGCTGTAGACCTTGTGCGCATAGGTCTCCTGCATCAGCCGGCCTTCGCGCTGGCCGCTCACGGTGACAAACACGATGACCACGTCCTGCAGTGTCACGGGCAGCGCGTTCTCCAGCAGATCCTTGAGCATATGGCGGCGCTCGCGCAGACGCAGGTCGTTGAGCAGCACCTTCATGATGGCCGCGTGGCCCGGGTAGCGTATGGTTTTGTAGTTGAGGTGAGTGACCTTGCCCTGCAGCGTTTCGCACAGCGTGCCCAGCCCGCCTGAGGTGTTGAAGGCCTCATAGGTCACGCCGTCAAGCGAGAACTCCTCGTGCTCGGCCAGCGGCGGCACCTGGCGCAGTGTGCCTTCGACAATCGCTTCGCAAGGCTCGCAATACTCGTTGATAACGCCGTCGGTGCTCCAGGTCAGGTTGTAGTTGAGCGCGTTCGACGGAAACCGCGGCAGCGCACCTACTCGCATGCGCACGCTGTGCAGGCTGTCAAAACGCCGGCACAGGTCGGCCGCGACGATAGAGACAAAGCCCGGCGCCAGGCCGCATTGCGGGATCAGTGCCGATCGCGCACCGGCGGCGGCCAGCTCCTTCACGCGCCGCGTGCTCGCCACGTCTTCGGTGAGGTCCAGGTAGTGCACGCCCTGGGCCGCGGCGGCTTCGGCAATTTGTGTGGTGAGATGAAATGGCGCCGCGCTGAGCACCGCGTACTGCCCGGCCAGTGCAGCCCGTAAGGCCACCGGGTTGGTGATGTCCAGCGCGAGCCGCTGCACACGCGGGCCGGTCCGGATGCCCGCCAGCGCCGCCGGCGAGGCATCGGCCACCGTCACCGAATAGTCCCGGGTGGCGCCCAGCAGTGCGGCAATCGCCGAGCCGATTTTGCCGGCGCCTGCGACCATGATCTTTTTCATGAGGGGTCTCCTTGGTATGTGCCCCCGGTGCGGGGACGTAAACCATTGTGGAAGGCCCGGCAGGCAGTTACCAGTATCAATTTAGGCGAAATAACGCCATACTTTAGATGAATAGACTATCTGGACACGCGATTTAACTAAATAGGATAGACGCCATGCAACTCGACGCCATAGACCAGACCCTGCTTGCCGAACTGCGCGACAACGCACGCTGCCCCATGGCCTTGCTCGCACGCAAAGTAGGGCTATCGCGTACGGCGGTGCAGGCCCGCATCACGCGGCTGGAACGCGATAAGGTCATCACCGGCTACGGCGCACGCACCGGTGACGCTTATGAGCAATCGCAGGTGTCCGCCCACGTGATGCTCACCGTCGGCCCCAAGCTCACAGGCACGGTGGAAGCAGCGCTGCGCAAGATCCCCGAGGTGCGTTCCCTGCTGTCCATCAGCGGCGCCTACGACATGATCGCCATCGTGCAGGCCGGCTCCATCGAAAGGCTGGACGCGCTGATTGACGGCATAGGCCTGCTCGACGGCGTTGAGCGCACCCATACCTCGGTGGTGCTGTCTACGCGGATACAGCGCTGAGGGTTTGCTTTGAGGGTTGCCCCTCTTTACTCCCTCTCCCTCAGGCTGGAAGGGAGCTACAGGCTTGCACAGGAGGGCTTGAATACCTGCAGGTTTGAGATGGCACCATTCGGTGCCGCAGCCTTAAACCATATGCGTTGGATACAGCCGTAGGGCGGCCACCAAGGCGCGCGAGATCGGGTGCACTCAAAAATGCCTTTGGCCGATGGTGTGATCGATGTGCCTTCGCCGCAGGAGAAGCCGCGACTGCCCAGCGCATTCACGGCCTCGGAAAGCGGCATGCCGTCCTTGACCAGCGAGGAGACTTCCTCGCCCAGCAAAGAATGGCTTGCTGGATCGGGCATTGCGCATGCCGAAAGCGCCAGGGTTGCCGCGAGGCACAAGGAGCGCATCAGGCCCGCTGTGCGGATGGACATTGCTGGTTTCATGGGTTCATGGGTTCATGGGTTCATGGGTTCAGGGGTTCAGGGGGATGCTCATGAGAGTTCGCACGGGCAGGCGTGGCACCAACGCGAGGTTTGCTGGCGCATGCCCTTACCACCAGCCGTTTTGCTTGAGCACCATCTTCTTGTAATAGTCGATATTCGCGCGAACGGCGAAGATGGCGGCAACACCATAGCCGAGGGAATTGCTGAAACGGCCCAGACCCACCAGCTCCAGGAGCACCGCGAGAACCACCACAAGCACCACGCACACTGCAAACAAGGTGATGGCTTTTTTCCACATGCCTTTGGCGAGGTAGTAGAAGGGGCCAAACAGGAAAGGAAGAATGCCGAAGTTGATCTTCATGCGTTCGCCGAAGCTCAAGGCCTTGAACTGGGGCAGCTTCACACCGCCGGCTTTTTCAATGATGTGGAACCTGGCCTTCCAGCTATCGGAAACAGGCAGCGTGTCGATGTTCGAGGTGGCCAGCGGCGCGGGTACATCGCTGACGGGCGCCTGCGGCGGTGCAAAAGGGTTGGGTTGCGTAGGTTGGTTCAAGAAATTCCTCCCCATAGTGATGCCTTGTGCGGCGGGCGCTGCCGACTGTTATCCGGCCTGCGTGTTGTTGATGCTTTATATCAGCATTGAACCTGGGTGTTCGCTTCCCGCCACGGCGCGTGCTTGCCCATCACGCCTGCGTACAGCGCACTGGCTTCAAAGCCAGCCAGCCAGCCTTGCAGCCGCGGCCAGGCTTGCGCGGCGAACCAGGCGGCATCGGTGTGGGCGAACTGGCGCACAAAGGGCAGCAGGGCCATGTCGGCAAGGCTGGCGCATGCGCCGAACAGCCATCCTTCGGCCAGCATGCCATCCAGCTTTGCCAGCCACGCCGCGCCTTGTGAGCGGTGCTGGTGCGCAAAGGCTTGCGTGTCACCCGCCGATTCTTCGGCATAACGGTTGGGATATTTGTAGCGGTCCAGGTGGCGCTTGAAGTCGCCATCATTGCCGGCAACCAGCGCCAGCATCTCATCGACGGAGCCGCGCAGAGGCTGCAACCAGTGCTCCGGGTCGTTGCGCCGCAGTGCCCACAGCATCACATCCAGGCTTTGGTCGATGACCGTGCCGTCGATCAACACCAGCACTGGCACCGTGCCCTTGGGCGAGGCGGCCAGCAACTCGGCGGGTTTGTCGCGCAGCACGACTTCGCGCAACTCATAGGGCTCTCCGCTCACGGCCAGCGCAAGGCGCGCGCGCATGGCATAGGGGCAGCGGCGAAAGGAATACAGAACGGGCAGGGTACCGGCCATGGGCAAAGCCGTCAGCCGCCCGGCTGGCGCACGCCTATGTGCGCGGCCTGGCGTTTTTCGGCCAGCTCGACCTGGCGCTGGCGTTCGCGGTAGCCGGCCTTCTGCTCCTCGGTGGTCTTGCTGTGGCAATGCGGGCAGCTCACGCCGAGTTCATACAGGGGCGACTGGCGGTCTTCTTCACTCAGCGGGTCGCGGCAGGATCTGCACAGCGTGAAGCCGCCGGGCTTGAGGCCATGGCCCACCGAGACACGCTCGTCAAACACAAAACATTCGCCTTGCCATGTGCTTTGCGCCTCAGGCACGGTCTCCAGGTATTTGAGGATGCCGCCTTCGAGGTGGTAGACCTCCTCAAAACCTTTTGAGCGAAGCAGCGCGGTGGATTTCTCGCAGCGTATGCCGCCGGTGCAGAACATCGCCACTTTGGGTTTCTTGCCGTCACGAGCGGCCAGCTTGCCGCCTTCGGCCATCTCGCGCTCCACCCAGCCCGGCAGTTCCGAAAAGCTGCCGGTGTGCGGGTTGATCGCGCCTTCAAAGCTGCCGATGGACACCTCATAGTCGTTGCGCGTGTCGACCAGCACTACACCGGGTTCGTGGATCAATGCATTCCAGTCCTGCGGCTTGACGTATTCACCAGCCATCAGCGCTGGGTGAACCTCGGGCACGCCCATGGTGACGATCTCGCGCTTGAGGCGCACCTTCATGCGGTAGAAGGGCATCTGTTCGGCCCAGGCCTCCTTGTGCTCCAGCTTGGCCAGCCGAGGGTCGGCGCGCAGAAAGGCCAGTACCGCACGAACACCCTCAGGCAATCCCGCAATCGTGCCGTTGATACCTTCAGCGGCCAGCAGCAATGTGCCTTTTACGGCATGCGCTTCGCAGCGGGCAAGCAGTGGCGCTTGCAGCTCCGCGAAGTCGGGCAGCTCAACGAATTGGTACAGGGCGGCGGTCAGGAACTGGGACATGGCGAAAAAGACAGTGGAACAAGTCGGGGGCCAAAGTGGCGTTGCATGACGCGTAAGCCCACCTCCAATGGTAACGGGCAGGGCTTTTGCGTCTCAGAACGCGTGAAGCCCTTGATTTTGTGACGAAAAGCACCCGATTCAAGCCGTCGGACATCGCTTTGGGCAGCTTTCCGATAGACATTTTGCTGCAATGCAGCAAAATAACCGTGTACTTATAAATCGCGAGCGCGCCCGGGGCCGCACGGCCATCTTCCATGACTCCCCAATTCCATACCCCTCCATGTCCAAAAGCCTGAGCAGCCTCTGGCTGAAAAGCATGCGCCGCGTCGGCAAGGTCCAGCAGGCAGAGGGTTTGCGTTTGCTCAAAAGCCTAATGCCCAAGGCCGCGACGGCCGGCACGCCGCGCAAGCCCCGGCTCAAACGGGTCAAGCCTGTCGCTGCCCAGTCCACCAGGAAGCCCCGCCAGCCCACGGCGGCGCAGGCACGCGCCGCGGCGGGCCTGCCCGGCACCTGGCGCAAGGCCTGGTTCAGCTTGCCGGCGGACGGCCCGCTCCTCCCTGCGCGGCGCATGATGTACTGGCTTTACCTGCCCACCTCGGCAGGCAGGGCGCCCGATGCGCCCGCGGCACCGCGCCCGCTGGTTGTGATGCTGCATGGCTGCCGGCAAACGGCGGCTGACTTCGCGGCGGGCACCCGCATGAACGAGCTGGCCGAGCGCAAGGGCTTCGCGGTGCTCTACCCGCAACAATCGGCTGCGGCTGATGCCCATCGTTGCTGGCATTGGTACAGGCGGGCCACCCAGCAGGGGGAGGGCGACGTCGAGTTGATCGCCGCGATGGTCGCTCAGGTGCAAAACAAGCATGGACTGGACGCCTCGCGCACCTATGTGGCTGGCCTTTCGGCCGGCGCCGCGCTGGCCGCCATCGTGGCTTTACGCCATCCGCAACTTATTGCTGCCGTGGGCATGCATTCAGCGCCGGTGTTCGGCACCACCCATTCGCCCTTCAGCGCCTATCGCGCCATGCAGCACGGCTCGGGTTCGTCTTATGGCGAAGCGGCGCGTTCCTTTGCCAGTGCCCAGACGGATTTCCCGGGCATGCCAGCCATCCTGATCCACGGCAACCACGATAGCGTCGTGCGGCGAGTCAATGCCGACCAGCTGGCCGAGCAGTTTGAAATCATCAACGGCTCGGCCATTACCCAGGGCTCGTCAAGCGAGGGGCCTGTCGTGCGCCGCCATCCAGAGCGCCGGGGCGGCCGCCGGCCGCGCCACGCCTACCAGGCCGCCACCTGGTACGCAGGCCGCAAGCCGCAACTCGTGAAGTGCGATGTCGACATGCTGGGCCACGCCTGGAGCGGCGGCGATGCAAGCTTCGAGTTCAACGAGCCCGCAGGCCCTGACGCCTCACTGCTGATGTGGACCTTCTTCAGCTACCACCGCCGTGCGGCGAAGATTGAGGATGAGACTAAGGACGAGGCAGCAGGCTCGCCATGAATCCGTCGACGGCCTCGGTGTAGGCGCCGGGCAGGCCCAGCGTGGCGTTGACCTGCTCATGCGTCAGGTCCTGCGGCAGCACATTCGCGCGCACGCCCTTGGCCGTCACCTTGGCGGCAAAGTCGCGCGACTGGGCGCATGAGCCATCGGCCCGCTGCGTCGAGCACACCAGCAGCATGGGCGTGGCGTCGGGCGCCAGCACACTGCTGGGCGACACGCTGCGCCAGTAAGCCGGGTCGGCGCCGAACACACGGTCGTAGAAGCGCATGTGCCGCGCCTGCATGATGCGCTCCAGATCCAGCGCGGCACTGTCGAGCGCGACGGTGCCCAGCCAGGGTTTGGCACCGGCTTCGCGGGCCAACGCCGGGGAGGCTGCCAGCAGCGCTGCCAGGTGCGCGCCGGCCGAATGTCCCATGAGGATCACCTTCGCCGGATCACCGCCCCAGGAAGGCGCCAGGCCTTGCGCCTTGGCCAGCGCGGTTGCCACGTCGCGCGCCTGCTGCAGCGGGTCGGCCTGCGGCATGAGGCGATAGCCCACGGAGACAAAGATATAGCCCTTCTGGCGGACCCAGAAAGCCACTTTGTTTTCCACCACCTTGGGCATGGCTTTGTTGCCCGCCATCCAGGCGCCGCCGTGCACCATGACGATGACGGGCGCCTTCGCCGTGCTGCCCGCCGGTGGGGCCGGCAGGTAGATGTCCATTCGCTGCCGCTCATCCTGGCCATAGGGCAGGTCGGCGATGCGGCGCACGCCCTCGGGTACAAGCGGCGCGGCCAGGCTGAAGGTGGCGGAAAAGAGAAGCGTCGCGACAAGGCCGGCATGCCGCGCCCGGGTGGCAAGAAGCGTCATCAAAAATCTCCAATTGATCAGTATCTGGTGAGGCGGAAAAGAGTGCGAAGCAGGTGCACCGCCGTGCCCGGCCGGTGCCTGCAGCCCAGGTTAAACCATGGGTGCGGCTCATCCGGCCGACTTTCGCGAGCCTTTCCTGGTTGCCAGAAATACCTCGATGTCGGCCAGCGAAATGGTGCCCGCATGACCGGTGTCGATGGCATCAAAGTTTTTGTACACCATGGGCATCTTTGCCTGCGCTTCTTCGCGGGTCAATTTGCCGTCCTTGTTGGTGTCGGCCGCTTCAAAGCGTTTGTGCAACTCGCCGCGGGCTTTTTCGAGCCGGGCGGCGTTGGGTGCCTGGGCATGGGCTGCGGTTCCCATCACGAGAAGGCCAATGATTGAAACAACGCGAAGCTTGAACGAGGGGGACATGAGATCGCTCCAGTGAAAGTTGAAAGTTGAAGGGCTTTGAAGATTTCGGTGTACCGGAATGCCAGGCTTCAGCGTGACGGGCAGGCCATTGCCGTGCCGGCCGCGTCATAGCAGGTGGTGCTTCGGGTCACGCCGCTAGCCTGGCTGTAAGACGCCGTGCTTTGCACACTGTTGCCGGTTGCGGCGCTGGTCGCCGTGGTGTTGCGGTTGGCGCTGACGGTTCCGTCGGCAGCCTTGCTGCTGCTTCCGCTGCTTTGCACGCTGCCTTTGGCACCGGTGGCGGAAAACTCTCCGCTGCGCTGTGCCGAGCCGTCCGCGCTGCGGCTGGCCTGGCCGGTGCGCACGGCGGTAGCGCCATTGGGGCCTGTGGTGGACGCTCCGCCCGCGGTACTGGCATTGCCTTGCCCGTCGGTGCTGGTGCTGCGGTTGCGCAGCCGCGCGCCGCCGTTCGGGCCCTGGCGGGTCACGGAGGTGGTGGCGGTGGCGCCGCCCTCGGCATTGGCATGCACCACGCGGCGGCCGGCCGCTTGGGCTTGGGGGGCCGCAAAACCTGCGGCCAGCAGGGTAAGGGCGAGGGTTGTGGCTGAGAGGGCGGTTCTCATGGCGGGCTCCTTGATGCTTGAAGGATTCAATGGTTGAGGGATGCAACGAAACGGCCTTTGCAGTGCCGTAACGCCACTGTGGCCGTCAGGTGTGAGCCAACGATGGCCGCCGGCGCCCTTTTGATGACAAGCCATGAGCAAATCCCGGTTCAGTCATCGTTTGTCATGATTTGCCGGCTGGGCGCCCTGGCAGGGACCGTTACCATGGGGCATCTTTCTTGCGGTGGAGGGTTTTCGGATGCTTGTTTTCGATGCGCTGCCTCAGGCAGGCCCGTCGCCATGAGCGAGGCGCTGGGCCGTGTCCTGCTGGTCGATGACGAGGCCGACCTGCGCAGCCTGTTGCAGCGCTACCTGGGCGATCAGGGCTACGCCGTGCGCACGCTGGAAGACGCCAAAACCCTGGACACCCTGCTCGCGCGCGAGCGTTTTGATGTGCTGGTGCTCGACGTGATGATGCCCGGTGAAGACGGCCTGGCGGTCTGCCGGCGCCTGCGCGCGCAGGGCGAAACCATTCCCATCGTCATGCTCACCGCCCGCGGCGACCCGGTGGACCGCATCGTCGGGCTGGAGATGGGGGCGGACGATTACCTGCCCAAGCCGTTCAACCCGCGCGAGCTGCTGGCCCGCATCCAGGCGCTGGTGCGGCGCCAGCGCATGCTGGGCGCGCACAGCGGCCCGCTGCCCGGCCAGGGCACGGTACAGTTTGGCGCTTTCGCCTTGAAGCTGGAGGCGCGCCGCCTCGAGAAAAACGGCGAAGACCTGCCCCTCACTACCGGCGAATTCAACCTGCTGCAGGCCCTGGCCCTGCACCCCAACCGCCCCCTGGGCCGGGACCGGCTGATCGAGCTGGCCTATGGCCGCGACCACGAAGCCACCGACCGCAGCATCGACGTCCAGGTCATGCGCCTGCGCAAGCTGATAGAGGCCGACCCGTCCCAGCCGGCCCACATCCAGACGGTGTGGGGCGTGGGCTATGTGTTTGTGCCGGAAGGCGGCGCGGCAAAACACGGCAAGGCGGGCAAGCCGTGAGGTTTTTTCCATGACGCTGTTCCCGCGCAGCCTGTTCGGCCGCAACGTGCTGCTGATCGTGGTCCTCGTCGTGGTGGGCCAGGTGGCCAGCGCGGTGCTGGTGCGCCAGCTGATCGTCAAGCCGCGGCTGGCGCAGCTGTCGGTGGCGGTGGTGCGCAATGTCGGCGCCATCCGCGCCGGCCTGGCCGCCTTGCCGCCCGCGCAGCGCGAGGCCTTCGCCGCGCAGTTCAACAGCCGTGCCATGCAGGGCATTGCGGACGACGAGGAAGGCGCGCATGGACAGCGCCCGCTGCTGAGCCGGCTCGAGCGGCGCTTCGTCAGTGAAGCCTCACGCGGCATCGCGCTGGAAGGCGAGGGCTCCGAAATCATCTGGCGCCGCGAAGCCGGCGGCAGCCTGGCGGTGCGGCTGCGCCTGGATGGCGCCGACTATTGGGTCACCTTGCCCGGCGTGCTGCCGGCGCGCGAATTCACCGGCGCGTGGATCGCGGCCTCGCTCACCAGCGCGCTGCTGGCTTTGCTGGGGGCGCTGCTGATCCACCGCTACGTGAACCGGCCCTTGCGCCGCGTGGTGGCTTCGGCGCATACGCTGGCCGGCGGCGCCAGCCCGCAGCCGCTGCCGGAAGACGGCCCCACGGAAATCGCCGACCTGAGCCGCAGCTTCAACCAGATGGTGCGCAGCCTGGCACAGGCCGACGACGAGCGCGCCCTGATGCTGGCAGGCGTGTCGCACGACCTGCGCACGCCGCTGACCAAGCTGCGCCTGGGCATCGAGATCCTGCGCGACAAGGGCGACGAAGAACTCATGGCCCGCATGACACGCGGCGTGGAAGAAATGGACGCCATCATCGGCCAGTTCCTGGACTTCGCGCGCAGCACCGAAAGTGAGGCGTTGGCGCCCGTGTCGCTGGATGCGCTGGTGGCCGAGATCGCGGCGGCCTCAGCGGGCCACGGCATGCCGGTGGCGCTGCATGCCGGCAACCCGCCGCCTGTGCCCCTGCGTCCGCGCGCGATGCGCCGCGTGCTCACCAACCTCGTCGAAAACGCCTGGCGACATGGCCTGCCGCCGGTCGAGATAGCCACCGGTGCGCAGGGCAACTCGGCCTGGATTGAGGTCATCGACCATGGCGCGGGCATTGCCACCGCGCAGGCAGAGGCTTTGAAGCAACCTTTTCGCCGGTCCGAAAGCACGCGCAGCGGCCCGCCGGGCGCCGGGCTGGGCCTGGCCATCGTGGACCGCGTCGTGCGCATGCATGGCGGCACGTTTGAACTATTGCCGGCCGCCAGTGGCGGCCTGTGTGCCCGGATCAGCCTGCCGGGGCCTGAGCTGTAAGGGCAGGGAAAAGCAAAAAGGCCGGCGCACATGCGCCGGCCCGAGTCAACTGACTTTCAACGTATTTTCAAAGTCCGTTCAAAGGAAGTGGTAGCGCAGGCCGAAGTTGACCTGGTTGACCGCGCTGTTGCCGGTAGCGGAGGTGCCGACGCGGTTGTAGCGCGTCAGCTCCGCCGTCGCGTCCACATTCGGCGAAATGGCATAGGCGACGCCCGCGCCCAGGGCCAGCGAGGTGTTGGAGCCTGTGGTCGACACATTGGCCGTGGCGCCGGTGGCCGAGGCCGTGTCCAGCGAGGTGTGCCATTGCTCGACCCCTGCGCGTCCGTAGACCGACCATTGATTGTCCAGAGGTGCGATGCCCAGCACATGCAGGCCGAAGCCGTGCGCTTTCCAGGTGCCTGAAGCGCTGTCGGCCGCCGGCGATGCGATGGCTGATTGGAGGTCCGTCGAGCCTATGCGGTCATAGCTGGCCTCAAACGCCAGGTTGGGGTTGAGGCGGTAGCCCAGCCGCAGGCCGCCCGAGGTGCCAGGCGTGCCGGTAGAGGTGCTGCTGCCCAGTCCCTGGTTGGCCAGTGCGCCGTCAATGCTTCCGCCCAGGCCGGGCGCGCGGCTGTAAGCGATATTGCCGCCGAGGTAAACATCCTGCGACTGCGACGCCAGCGGCGCCGCCAGTGCCGGCTGCGCCGCCAGAACGGCGCCCAGTGACAACGCGGCGGCGGACAGCCGCAAAAGCCTGGATGAATCAGTGAACTTCATGTTTTCTCCGAAAAAACCGGCGCATGGCGCCGGCAACTTCTGACCTGCCTGGGCGGGGCAACAGGTGCCCTGTGTTCCCCAGGCCGCGCAGGACCCTGCGCACCGCCATTGAGCGATGGCCGGGTATACCCGCGGTCTAGCGCCGGTAAACCAACGGTAAAAAAATTGTGACTTTACGCAGCGTGGCTTGCCGATGCGCGCCGAGGTTGGCTGGCCTCAGCCGAAATGCACCAGGTTCAGCAGGGGCAGCGGACCACCGGGAAACTGCGCCAGCCGCGCTCCCACGTCTAGTGCTCCGAGGTCTATGCCCGAGAACCCGAGCTGGCTGATCAGTGCAGCCACGGCGGCCTTGGCCTTGGCGTCGTCACCCGAAAAAAAAAGCACGCGCTTGCCGCCCTCGACCGCCGGGTCGCCGGCCAGCAATTTCGCACCCAGATGGTTGAAGGCCTTCACCACGCTCGCGCCGGGCACGAGGTCGGCAAACACCTGGCTCGACAAGCGGCCGTTCAGTTCGGCGGGCTTGTACAGGGGCGCTTCGATCGGGTTGTTGGTGTCGATGACGATGCGCCCCTCGAACCCAGGCAGGCCGGCCAGCGCGGCCGGCAGGCGGCCCCAGTTGACGGCCACGAACACGATGTCTTTGGAGGCCGCTTCTTCGCGGGTGCCGGCCTGGATGGCCGGGCCCAGTTCGCGCACCTTGTCCTTGAGCGAGTCTGGGCCGCGGCTGTTGGAGAGTGTGGCAGGGATACCCTGGCGGGCCAGGAGGGTGGCCACGGCCGAGCCGATGGCGCCTGCGCCGATGATGCCGATGCTTGGGGTGTTGGGGATGTTGAGAGGGGATGTCATGGATTCACTCCTTGGGTTGTTGAAGCAGTGAATGATGGGATTTCGATTGCCTTTTGATAAGCCGGTAATGAATTGAATTATTTTCAAGTATTGCTTTAATATGGGACGATGGAAACCTTGGCCAATCTTGAATCCTTTGTGCGCAGCGCCGAGAGCCGCAGCTTTTCGGCCGCGTCGCGGCGCATGGCGCTGACGCCGGCGGCGGTCAGCCGCAATGTCGCCATGCTGGAGCGCAACCTGGGCGTGCGCCTGTTCCAGCGCTCAACCCGCAAGCTCACGCTGACCGAGGCCGGCGAGCGCTTTCTGCTCTCGATAGGCGGCAACCTCGACGCCTTGCAGTCCGCCATCGCGGCCGTCGCCGGAGACAGCGGCGCACCGGCGGGCCCCCTCAAGATCAGCCTGTCCCCGACCTTTGGCGTCGAACACATCCTGACTTTGCTGCCGGCTTTTCTGGAGCGCTACCCTTTGATACGGCCCGACTGGCATTTCGAAAATCGCCCGGTCGACCTGATTGCCGAGGGCTACGACGCGGCCATCGGTGGCGGCTTCGAGCTGTCGCCCGGCGTGGTGTCCCGCCCCCTGGCGCCTATCCACCTGATTGCCGTGGCATCGCCCGCCTTCATGGCCGGCCGCTCGTCGCCCCTGGACCCCGCGGGCCTCGCCTCGCTCAAGGGCATCGCCATGCGTTCCAGCGCCACCGGCCGTATCCGGCAATGGACGATGCGCGATGCGGTCGGCGCCGAAATGCCGGCCGACCTTGCCGAATCTGTCGTGGTGAACGACCCCACCGCCATGCGCGCCGCGGCGCTGCTGGGCCTGGGCGTGACCCTGCTGGCCGTGCCCGACGTGCTGCCGCAACTGGAACGCGGCGAACTCGTGCGCCTGCTGCCGCGCTGGTATGTGGACGCCGGTGCGATCTCGATCTACTACGCCACGCGCAGCCAGATGCCGGGGCGGACCCGGGTGTTTATCGACTTCGTGGCCGAGGCTTTCGAGCGCGAGCAACTGGGCCGGCGCTTCGCCGGCAGCCTGGGTTAGCGGCCGTACTGAGCCGCCAGCAGACACGGCCGACTTGCACCACAATCGCTGTCGTCATATCTCCAATCATTCGCGAAAGACAGTCATGACCCAATCCCTCAAAGTCGCCGTGATGGGCGCAGGCGCCGTCGGTTGTTATTTCGGCGGCATGCTGGCTCGCGCAGGGCATGAGGTTGTGCTGATCGCGCGGCCCCAGCATGTGGCGGCCATTGAACGCGACGGCCTGCGCATGGAAACCCGCATGTTCGACGAGCATGTGCGCCTGGCCGCCAGCAGCGACCCGGCGGCCGTCAAGGGCGCCGACCTGGTGCTCTTTTGCGTCAAGTCCACCGACACCGAATCGGCCGGCGCGCAGATACGGCCGCATCTGGCCGCCAACACCCTGGTGCTGTGCCTGCAAAACGGTGTGGACAACGCCGACCGCCTGCGCGCGGTGCTGCCGCAAACCACGGTGGCCGCCGCCGTGGTTTACGTCGCCACTGAAATGGCCGGCCCCGGCCACCTCAAGCACCACGGCCGTGGCGACCTGGTCATTGAGCCCTCGGCTCTTAGCGACGCAGTGGCGCAAGCGCTCATCGGCGCCGGCGTGCCCACCGAGATCTCGCCGAATGTGCGCGGCGCGCTCTGGGCCAAACTTATCCTCAACTGCGCCTACAACCCCGTCTCGGCCATTGCCCAGCTGCCTTACGGCAAGACGGTGCAAGGTGTAGGTGTCATCGACCTGATGCGCGACGTGGTCGCCGAATGCCTGGCTGTTGCCAAGGCCGAAGGCGTGCAGGTGGCCGGCGACGTGCATGCCTCCGTCGAGAAGCTGGCCGGCAGCATGCCCAACCAGTACGCCTCCACCGCGCAGGACCTGGCGCGCGGCAAGCCCACCGAGATCGACTACCTCAACGGCCTGATCGTCAAACGCGGCGAAGCGCTTGGCGTGGCCGTGCCCGCGAACCGCGTGCTGTGGGCCATGGTCAAGCTGCTCGAAGGCAAGGCCGCAGCGGCCTGACCGCAGGCACCAAAATGTCGAACCCGCCCCGGCCCGGCGCACGCATTTGGGGCAATGCCGCCCTGGCACCGGCGCATGCAGGGGCAAAAAGTCGGGTTTGAAGCCGGAATCCCGGCGGCACAGTAGTTGCTTTGAGTGATCCGTCCGGCTAATGAGGGTTGGGCAAGGTATGGCCCATGCCCAGTGTATGGGCCGCTGCCCGGCGGATTCAATGGATAACGGCGTCCACTTCCAGCCTCCCGATTTTTCGGGGGCGCCTGGGGGTGGATTTTTTTTGGCCTTTTGATTGAGGCCGGTAACGAAAGAACTCGAGGAACGTATGGCGTATCTAGTGCCTTCGGAATTTGTGACCAAGATGGTGGACGCGGGGGAGTCCAAGATCTTCATGTCCACACGCGACACCGTCATCAGGGCTTACATGGCCGGCGCCATCCTGGCCCTGGCGGCCTGGTTCGCCGTCACCATCAATGTGCAGACCGGCCAGCCCCTGCTGGGCGCCGTGCTGTTCCCGGTGGGTTTTGTCATGCTCTACCTGTTCGGCTTTGACCTGCTGACCGGAGTCTTCGTGCTGGCCCCGCTGGCGCTCATCGACAAGCGCCCCGGCGTCACCGTCAAGGGCGTGCTGCGCAACTGGGGCCTGGTCTTTGTCGGCAACTTCCTCGGGGCGTTCACGGTGGCCGTGATGATGGCCATCTACGTCACCAACGGCTTTTCCACCGAGCCCAGCGCGGTCGGCAAGGCCATCGGGGTGGTGGGCGAGAACCGCACCCTGGGCTACCAGAAGTACGGCGCGGCCGGCATGCTCACGCTCTTTGTCCGCGGCATGCTGTGCAACTGGATGGTGTCGGCCGGTGTGGTGGGCGCGATGATCTCCACCCAGGTGAGCGGCAAGGTGATCGCGATGTGGATGCCCATCATGCTGTTCTTCTACATGGTGTTCGAGCACTCCATCGTGAACATGTTTCTCTTCCCATCGGGCCTGATGCTGGGTGCGCACTTCACCATCATGGACTACCTGCTCTGGAACGAGATCCCCACGGTGCTGGGCAACCTGGTGGGCGGCCTGGCCTTCACCGGCTTGACGCTGTATGCCACCCACGTTAAAACCGCCCCGAAACGTTCCTTCAACTAATTCGGCCGCAACATAAAAGCCCGCGCGCATCCAGGGTGCGCGCGGGCTTTGCCGATCACCTTCACCGCCATGTCCAGTGAACTGAAGATCTCGGCAGGCCAGTATTCGGACAAGGGCCGCAAGGAAACCAACCAGGATTTCCACGGCATCTATGTGCCCAAAGAGCCGCAGCTGAGCGCCAAGGGCATCGCCATCGCGCTGGCCGACGGCATCAGCAGCAGCGCCGTCAGCGATGTGGCCAGCCAGTACGCCGTCACCGGTTTCCTGGAAGACTACTACTGCACGTCGGAAGCCTGGTCGGTCAAGACCTCCGCCGAGCGCATCCTAAGTGCCACCAACTCCTGGCTGCATGCGCAGACCCAGAAAAGCCAGTACCGCTACGACAAGGACAAAGGGTATGTATGCACCCTGAGCGCCATGGTCATCAAGTCGGCCACCGCGCATATCTTTCATGTCGGCGATTCACGCATTTATCGCCTGCGCGGCAAGGCGCTGGAGCAACTGAGCACCGACCATCGCGTGTGGATTGCCCAGGGCCAAAGCTACCTCGGCCGCGCGCTGGGCTTCAAGCCCCAGCTTGAAATTGATTACCAGACCCAGCAGGTAGAGCAGGGCGACATCTTCTTGCTGGCCACCGACGGCGTGTACGAGCACCTCAGCGAGCACGACATGGCCGGCATCATCCGCACCCATGCCGATGAGCCTGATGGGCTGGATGTTGCGGCGAGGGCCATCGTCGAAAAAGCGTTTGAGCGAGGCAGCGGTGACAACCTCACGGCCCAGGTCGTGCGCATTGACTCCTTGCCGCGCGGGGAGGCCGGCGAGATGGTCCAGCAGCTGTCCGGCCTGCCGCTGCCGCCCATCCTCGAGGCCAGGAAGGCGTTCGACGGCTACACCATCATCCGCGAAGTGCAGGGCAGCAGCCGCAGCCATATCTACCTGGCCACCGACACTGACACCGGCGCCCTCGTCATCCTCAAAACGCCGTCCATAGACCTGGGCAGCGACCCGGTTTACCTGGAACGTTTCCTGACGGAAGAGTGGATCGCCCGGCGCATCAACAGCGCGCATGTGCTCAAGCCCTATGTGCCCACCCGCAAGCGCCACTATGTGTATGTCGCCACCGAATACATAGACGGGCAGACACTGAGCCAGTGGATGATCGACAACCCCCGGCCGTCGCTGGAGGCGGTGCGCGGCCTGGTCGAGCAGATCGCCAAAGGCCTGCGCGCCTTCCACCGGCTCGAAATGCTGCACCAGGACCTGCGGCCCGAGAACATCATGATCGACGGCACGGGCACTGCCAAGATCATCGATTTCGGATCAACCCGGGTGGCCAGCCTCATGGAGGCCGACACGCGTGGCGGGCAGGGCCACATCCTCGGCACGGCCCAGTACTCGGCGCCCGAGTATTTTCTGGGCGAGGGCGGCACCACGCGCTCGGACCTGTTTTCGCTGGGCGTCATCACCTACCAGATGCTCACCGGGCGGTTGCCCTATGGCGCCGAAGTCGCCAAAAGCCGCACGCTGGCCGCACAAAACCGGCTGCGCTACGACTCCGCCTTGCGCGAAGACCGCGAGATCCCGGCCTGGATAGACGACGTGCTGCGCAAGGCCGTGCATCCCAACCCGGCCAAGCGCTATGGCGAACTCTCGGAGTTTGTATACGACCTGCGCCAGCCCAGCCAGGCTTTCCTGCACAAGACGCGCCAGCCGCTGCTGGAGCGCAATCCCGTCGCGTTCTGGAAGGGCGTCTCGCTGGTCCTGGCCCTTGCCCTGGTGGCGCTGGCGGCGCTGAAGTCGACCGGCGGATAAAAAAACAAGCCACGGCGTCACAAACCGGCGGCGTCAATCGTCATACCGGTGTGTGGACCTCAATCCCGAGCCACTCAACGGATGCATCCGGCCCTGGCAGGGCCGCCCCCCGCGCCGTTGCCACCATGTCCCGGCGCCGCCGGGCATCGCAACCAGGAAATACAAACATGAAAATCGTCGTCATCGGCGGCAGTGGGCTCATCGGCTCCAAACTCGTCAGCCAGCTTCGCGAACGCGGCCACGAGGTCGTCGCGGCTTCGCCGGCTTCCGGCGTCAACACCATCACGGGCGAAGGGCTGGCTGAAGCGCTTGCGGGCGCCGAGGTGGTGGTGGACGTGGCCAACTCGCCGTCTTTCGAGGACAAGGCCGTGCTGGAATTTTTCGAAACCTCGGGCCGCAATCTGCTGGCCGCCGAAGCTGCCGCCGGCGTGCGGCACCACGTCGCGCTTTCCGTTGTCGGCACCGACCGGCTCGCCGAGAGCGGTTATTTCCGCGGCAAGATCGCCCAGGAAAAATTGATCAGGGCTTCCGGCGTTCCCTACACGATTGTCCACTCGACCCAGTTCATGGAATTCCTGGGCGGCATCGCCCAGTCCGGCACTGAGGGGCAGACGGTGCGCCTGTCGCCGGCGTTTGTGCAGCCCATTGCCTCCGGCGACGTGGCAGCGGCCATGGCCGACTTCACGCTGGGAGCGCCCGTCAACGGCACGGTCGAAGTGGCCGGGCCCGAACGCATACGCCTGGCCGAGCTCGTGCAGCGCTACCTCACCGCCAGCAATGACCCGCGCACCGTCGTCGCCGACATGCATGCGCGCTACTTCGGCGCGGAACTCCAGGACGACACCCTGGTGCCCGGCGACAACCCGCGCCTGGGCGCGACGCGCTTTAAAGACTGGTTCAGCCAATCCCAGTCCGTGAAACCAGCCCGCTGAAGAAGGTTGCCGCCTGCGTCACAGACCGGCGGCGCCAATCGCCATACCGGCAGATGGACCTCCACCCCGAACCGCTCAACCCGAAAGAAACAACACATGACAGAAGCCCGACTCCCTTGGAGCCAGCAGCCCCTCACCCTGAAACGCATTGGCGCATTGCTGCTGTCGCCGGCGCTTGCCTTTTTCGCCTTGCCTACCCAGGCCCATGAGCTGCAGGGCGTCAACGTCACGCCCCTCATGGCCAAAGACCTCTCGGACTTGCCCGGCAAGGAGGGCCTGATGATCACCGTCGACTACGCCCCCGGCGCGGCCGACCCGGTGCACCGCCACCGCGCCCATGGTTTCATCTATGTGCTCGAAGGTTCCATCGTCATGCAGGTCAAGGGCGGCAAGGAAGTCACCTTGACACCCGGGCAGACCTTTTATGAGGGCCCGAACGACATCCACACCGTGGGCCGCAACGCCAGCACCACCCAGCCCGCGAAGTTCCTCGTGCTGCTGATCAAGCGGAAAAAGGCCGAAGTGCTGGAGCTGGTGAAGTAAGGCCCGGCGTTAGCGGACGCCCCCGTAGTCCGCCAGCAGCCCCGGCAGCGCCCTGTCGGCGATCTGCAGCTGCTCCGGGGTGAACTGGGCCAGCAAAACCTGCGCGGTCGCATCCAGCGTGGCCAGCATGTTCGAGCGCCTTTGCGCATCGGCCAGCAGGTAGTCAAAGGCGTCCTTGGCATTTTGTTCGTCCACGATGCGCTGGCCGGCCGGGCCGCTGGTCGCCATGTCCAGGAAACGCCCTCTGAAATTCTCCCAGGCCGGGCCCTGCTCGTGGGTGATCTGCAGCGCCACCCGCAGGTCGAACAGCCGGCGGCTGAGCTGCTCCCAGCGCGACTGGGTGCGCGGCGCCTGCAGGTCGTCAGCCTGGGCCTTGCCGTTGCGATGGGGACGTCCGCCCCCGCTGGAGTTGAATTGCGCAGGGCTCGCGCAAGTCAAGCCCGCCAGCAGCAGGGTCGCGGCCCCCGCTCGCCAGTGTGCCGATGAAATATGCATGTCCTCTTCCTGTGATCGACGCGCGGCCGTGCGCGCCCCGCCTATTTCAAGACGCTTGCGCATCCGGCAGGTGGTGCTTCGGTAAAGGCCAGGTAAACCACAGCCCCAAGGCGCTCACGGAGAACCGGCCTTTGGCGCGCCTAGATGGACAGCAGGTGAACCTCCACGCGCCGTGCCTGCGCACCTCCCTGAGTGCTTCCGGCGCTGGTGACGGTCAGGACCGAGCGCTTCCCCGATGTTTCCGCCCGCAAGAAGGTCCCCACTGAATGGGCGCGGGCCAGGCCGAGTTGCAGGTTGTGCAGATAGGTGCCCGAGGTGTCGGCATAACCCACCACGTTGAACTGAAGCCGCTCCGCCTTGGGCGCTGCCTGCACCAGCCGGTCAAACTGCGCCACGATCTCTTTTCTCATTGCCGGCGTCAAGGTGCTGGCTCCTGGGGCGAAACCCATGACCGAAAATTGTCCCGGCTGGGCTTGCACCGGTTCTGTGGGCGAAGCACCGCGGGCCACCAGGGCCTTAAGAGTGGCGGAATTCTCGCCGACTGAAACGGCCAATTTATCCAGCTTGTCCTGCACCATCTTCAGCGGCGAGCCTTTGTCGTCAAACAGGCCGGCGCCTGTTGTGGTCTTGGGTAGTTCGGCTTCCTTGGTCTTGGCGCTTTCCACGACCTTGGCCGCGTCCGGATTTTTACGGATGTCTTCGGTGATCTGAAGAATCAGTTCATTGGATTTGGCGATTTTTTCGCCGATGTCGGCGATCTTGTCGACCGGCTGCGGCTTCAGCGCCACCAGTAGCGAGACCAGATTGCATTGGGCCAGGCGGTACTCGTTCACCCGCAAAATCGCATCGGAGATCGTCTGGCGCGCAGCCGGCGTGTAGTCGCCTTCGCCCAGCCTGATGATGTCGGCGCCTCCCAAGGGAATTGTCAATCCCTTCACGTGGACGGCTCCCACGCTTTTTTCGACGAGCGAGTCGCAGCCGGGCGGGGTCCGGGGGAAACACCCGCCCAGTAGAACAAGCGAGATTGCGCAGAAAAAGACTTTGGTCATGGCACGCATGCTTCCTCCGGTATGTTGTTGGATATGAGAAGGGAGCAGGACTCCCCCGAGCTGCCCGCGCTGTCTGCTGTGAAGCCAGCGTAGGGCAGGGCAGCTCGGCCCACTTTGTCACGGACGGCGGCGGGGAGCAAGCTCGAAAGCGGTGCCCGTGCTGAAATGTGAATTTGACCCAGATTCACACAGCGGCCCCGGCGAGGACCGGAACCGGAACATGGCGCCAGAGCCTGAAGAGCTCAGCTGTCGGCCCGAATGCCCCGCAGCATGATGATGCCGCCCAGGTTGCGCGTGTCCGCGCGCATGCGCGTGCGCAGGCCCTCGGCTGTCGAGGGCGCCGGCTGCCAGCCCACCGTGATCAGCCGCTGGCGCGTGTCGCCGGCTTTCAGCGCGTCAATCACCGCTGCGCCTAGTTTGTCGCGCACCGCTGCCGGCAATGAGGCCGGGCCGGCCAGCGCCGTAAAGAGTTCCATGTCCGCACCCATGATGCCCACTTCGCGCAAGGTCAGCAGCTCAGGCGCCAGCATGCTGCGCTGTTCCGAGGTTACGCCAATGACTTTCATCTTGCCGGCCTTCACCTGCTGCATCGCCAGGCCCGGCGGCAGCAGCGCCGCCTGCAACTGGCCGCCCAGCATGGCCGTGATGATCTGCGGGTTGCCGGGGTAGGGCACATGCATCACGCCCAGGCCGCCGCTGCGGCTCTTGATCAGCTCCATCCCCAGGTGGCCCGGCGTGCCAGCGCCCGGCGAGCCGTAGTTGGCCTTGTCGCCCTGGTTGCGCAGCCAGGTCAGCCACTCCTGCGGCGTGCTGCCCTGGGCGAAGTTGCTCACCACCAGCACCATGGGCGTCGTGCCGATCAAGGCAATGGGCGCAAGGTCCACCGCAGGGTCGTAAGGCGCCATCGGGTTCAGCAGCTTGGCGATCGTGAGCTGGCTGTTGTTCATCACGCCGAAGGTGTGCATGTCCGTCGCCTTGGCCACCTGGTCGGCCGCAATCGTGCCTGAGGCTCCGGCTTTGTTCTCGACGATCACCGGCTGGCCCAGCGTTTTCGACAACTGCTCGCTGATGGAGCGCGCCGACAAGTCCTGCACCGACCCCGGCGGAAAGCCGATCAATAGGCGGATCGGTTTGGTCGGCCATTCGATGGCGACAGGCGCCGCAGCGGCAGGCCGTGCGGCGGCCGGCTTGGCCAGCGCCAGCTTGCCGCTGGCCGCGTTGCCTGAAGATGGGTTTGTCTGGGCCCAGGCGCCGGACGATGCCGCCGCCAGCAAAGCCGCCTGGGTGACGAGTGCGCGCCGTGAGAAAAGTCGTGTCATGAGAAGCCCTCTGTTGGAGTGAAGAAACCAGACCGATGGGACGGAGGGACTCAAGACAAGTTGCGGCACGGCGCCGCTCCCCGGCATGCCGCGTGGCCGTGCCCGCAGCCGATGCCGCGGGCCGTCACCGCTCTCTTCTTGTTGTCATCCCGCCCCTGTGATGCAGGCCATTGTGTTGAGCGGCCGGTGCAACGGTCAACCTGTCAGGGCTGACAGGATTTTGGTGATACCGAGGCTGGGGACGGGAAGGGCAGCGCGGTGAAACGGTATGTATACAGACGAAATGTGGACTTAGGACCGCTTGTGTCAGGAATGACAGTGCCGGATCAAGCCGTGATGGCGTTGTTGTGTGTTTGTCACGCGGGAAGCGCGCGGGGCGGTATGAGGTTCGGCGCACCCTAAGCCATTGGTTTGCCCATGCCGCTCGGCATGAAGTACTAAGCGTTAGCGCCCGACAATCGCCTTCCAGTGCCTGGGCTCCACCGGCGTAATCGACAACCGGTTGCCCTTGCGCAGGATCACCAGGTCTTCCAGCTCAGGCCGAGCGCGTAGCTCGGGCAAAGTAATGTTGGGAATCTTTTGCGTCACCTGCACATCCACCAGCAACCAGCGCGGCTCCTCGCGTTTGGACTTGGGGTCGTAATAGGGCGACTTGGGATCGAACTGCGTAGGGTCAGGGTAGGCCGTCGACGCGACACGCGCAATGCCGACAATGCCCGGCTCGGCGCAGCTGGAGTGGTAGAACAGCACGCCGTCACCGACCTTCATCCCGTCACGCATGAAGTTGCGCGCCTGGTAGTTGCGCACGCCGACCCAGGGGACTGTCGAATTCTTCGCCGCGAGCGCGTCGTCGACCGAGCATTCTTCGGGTTCGGATTTCATGAGCCAGTAGTTTGTCATGGGTGGCCTCTGTGCCTGGTATTGGGATGAAGCGGAGCTTAGCGGATCGAGTACGCAAAGAAAAGTTGAGCCTGCTGCCGGAGACTTGCTTGACCTCGGAGAAATTCTTGGATAAAGTAATTAACAAATAAGTTAATACTTAAATGACTGCTTCCCTCGACAAAATATTTGAAGCGCTGGCCTCTAGCCCCAGGCGCCAGATCCTGGCCTACCTCACTGAGAAAAAGCTCAGCACCACCGAGCTGGCCGAGCGCTTTGCCATGAGCACACCCGCCGTCTCGCGCCATCTGTCGGTGCTTGAAAACGCTGGCTTGGTGACCAGTGAGCGCAGCGGCCAGTTTGTGCTCTACAAACTCAACGGCGACAGCCTTGTCAACAGCCTCACGGGCTACGCATTTGAGCTATGCCCGGTTGCGCGGCCCCTGAAGCGAGAGCGTGCTCCAGCCAAAGCGCAAAAAGCCAAGTAGCAGGAAAACAAGCAGGAACAACAACAGGAAAGAAGAGGGACTTCATGCTGAATCTCACGCAGGTGGTTGAAACGTTTCCATCGGTTCGCATTCCATCCGAATCGGGTGGTTTGGCCGTCGAGGTGTCCTTGATTGCCCAGATCGGCCATGGCGCCGGCAATCATCTGTTTGCCAACGTGGCATCCCGGCAACGCCAGCACAGTGCCTTTGTTGACGAGCTCGATGAGCCATCGGCCAAATTGGGTGGCACCGATTTTTCCAAAGGGGATGCCACCTCGCTGTATTCGTTTGTGGTGGGGCCCAAGGGCCATCCGTTTCATCGCCATGCGGGGCACCGCATCTTCACGGCGGTGTCAGGCAGCGGCGGGGCCCAGTTGCGGTTTTCGAGCGCGTCAGAGCAGCAAATCCAGGAAGACCCGCACAACTTCATGCGAGCCCTGCGCTTTGTGAACATACCGCCGGACTGCCTGTTCACCGTGCGTTTTGGCGGTGAGACCTGGCACCAGTTTGCGCCGCTCTCGCGCAATTCCCTGCATCCGGTGTTTTTTGCGCTGTCCTGCCATACCAATGAATTGGGCGGCAATTTGTCGGAAGCCTTGAAAGAAAAAGTGCTGACCAATGAGGCCAGCATCCCGTCGCTGACAGAGCTGCTGCCGGATGCGGTAAAGGCGCTGCTTCAAGCCAAAGATTTCAAGGCCGACGCCGTGCCAACCACCACGCTGTCGCTCGACGCACCACCCGGAACTTTCCATCGCGTGGTCTGCAACACCGTGCGCAGCGGCGCGGGTGTGATGCGCGGCCTTTGGGGTTCGTGGAAAGGGGCGTCTGGTTTTCTGTCGCACGGCGGCTCGGCCCGAAGCGTGAAGGAACTCAGCAGCCCGCCGGCCGATTCATTGTTGCTGGAGCAACTGGGCGGCTTGCGCGTCCACCATGAAGACACTTTTCGTCTGCGCGTGACCGGCGCCAATTTCGGGCAAGCCAGCGCCGCGGATTTGCTGGCTGCCGTTCTCGAGGGTTTTATGCTCAACGCACCCAGCGGCGTCTCCAATTTGATGGCGCTGCGCAACGTGCTGGTCAAACCGCTGGGCCTGCGCACATCGCCCCTGGGTTGCCCGGTCTCGTCCCTGTTGTCGCCGGATACCAGCAATTTATTCGCGAATCGTTACCCGGTGCTGGCCCAGAGCATCAATGCTGAGGACCGCAAAGCGCAGGTCATCCTGGGCGCCAACGACAAGCATCTGCTGTTCAGGTCATGTGTCAGCGTCGAAATCGTCGACCAGCACCATGTTGACGTAATGCTGGGAACCCGGGTGCATTGCAAGAATTTCTTCGGCCAGTTTTACATGGCGGCGATTGACTATGTGCATCGCCACTACGTCACGCCGACGATGCTGCGGCTGGCCGTGGAATATGCAGTGGTGCAAGAGAAAGAGCCTGCTGTGCCGGCCAGGCTGGTGGCGGCGTGAAGCGGCAACGCTAGCGCTTCGTCATCCATGCGGCCATGGTGTCGCACAATTCCTCGCGTACCTGTGCATCCGTTCGGCCTGAACGCACGAGCACATGGAAGGCGTGGTCGGCGCCATCCACGATATGCAGGTTTGTCTTTTTGCCGAGGCTTGCCGTGGTCTGGGAGATCAGATCCAGATCGGCGAGGGCATCGCGCGTGCCTTGCAGAAAAAGCATCGGCAGCTTGACGTCCACCAGATGCGCGGCACGTTCAGTTGAAGGCTTGCCGGCTGGGTGCAGCGGAAAGCCCACCAGCACAATCCCTTTCACGCCGGGCAAGGGTTGAGCCGCCTGCGCCTGCGTGCTCATGCGCCCACCGTAGGACTTTCCGCCGGCAAACAGCGGCACATCGGGCATATGCCGCGCCGCTTCGGCGACCGCAGCCCGGATCGCGGCATGCGCAAGGGCGGGGGAGTCCGGGCGTTTCGAGCCTTGTTCCATGAAGGGAAAATTGAAGCGCAAGCTGGCGATGCCGCGTTCCGCGAGGCCCTGGGCGATTGACGCCATGAAGGCGTGGTTCATGCCCGCGCCTGCGCCGTGGGCAAACACGTAGCAGGCATGGGCGCCGGCTGGCGTTTGAAGCAGGCCGGAAATGGTCCCGCCGCCGGGGATTTGAATGGTCAGTGAAACGGCTAGTGTCGGCTTCACGGGATGACTACCCGCAGTCATGCTGAAGGTTTTTCCGCGGGATCGACGATCCCGGGCGGCAGGCGATTCAACAACCAGCGGATGGCCAGCGGGACCAGAACCAGGTCATCGGCAATGCCGATGACGGGCAGGATGTCAGGGATGAAATCAATGGGTGAGAACAGATAGAGCGCAATGGCCGCTGTCCCCCATTTCAACCAGGCGGGCGCTTCGGGGTGGCGCAACGCGGTCCATAGGCGCCTCGCATCGCCGCGTATCAGAACCCACAGCAAGGTCAGACGTTTGAACATGAAAGCTCCTTGGGTGAAGGTGCAAGCCCGGTGGGCCGCTGGCATCCATATGGCGCTGGTTGAGCGGGCTGCAAGGGCGCCAACGGGGCGTTACATCCGCGGCCGGTCAGTGCGCCAGGTCGGCAACCAGCTTTTCCGCCGCCAGAACAGCCTCAGCGCGCGTGGGCCAGGTCCTGTCGCTGTCGTGCAATGGCGGCAGCGATTCAACATGGACAACGTCGATGTACCAGGGGCCGTCAGGCAGGTGACACAGCCTGGCCATGTAGTGCCTGCCGTTTGCGACGCCGGGGACGTATTCCTCAATCGGTTCCGGTTCGTCTGTTTCCTCTAACTCTTCTGGCTCTTCAGCTTGTGGGTTCATGGTGCTTCTTTCCAAAACCTGATTATCCGCAACTGGATACCGTCAATTCTTGATATCCACCTTGAGCGCTGCGAGCTTTTTGGCGTAAGCATCTCTGCGTTTTGCGGCCTTTTCGGCTGTCTCGACGGCCATCTGGATTGCGTTGGGTCCTTTGGATGCAACGGTTTTGATCAATCCGAATTTGTGGGCCGCCTCTGCCTCCGCCTTCCTGTAAGTGGCGATGAGCTCGGCGTGGGGAATGGATGAATTCATGGAGTAATTTTTTTCTGGCTTTGCTGGCTTTGCTGGCTTTGTTGGCTTTGTTGGCTCGCGGCCCGAATTTCTTCAAGGTAAAAGTGGCTTTTGCACTTTACCTTCAAGAATCAAGAGTGGCACCGGGCTTTATCGAGACACCATAAACCCGGTCGCGGCCGATGGCCCGGCAACCGCAATTGCGCGGAAACTTCGGGCGTCTCCGCCGGCATCTTTGTGACTCTGTAGCAAAAGCTACAGAACTCCTTGCGAGGCGCGGCTATCTTCGCGTTCGTGCCCACATTGCGGCATCCAACGAAGAAGGAAACTCTCATGTCCAAGGAAATTTACTGGTTGGCGCTGACCCTGGGTGCTGCGGCGCTGTTCGCCTTACCCTATGTTTTGAACCGCATCGCCGTGCGGGGCCTCGGCGGTACGCTGGCCAATCCATCGGCCGCAGAAAAGCCGCTGGCCGAATGGGCGCAACGTGCTCAACGGGCCCAGGCCAATGCGACGGAGAACCTGGTGGTCTTTGCGCCGGCTGTGCTGGCGGTGCAGGCCAGTGGGCGTGCCGATTCGGTAACGGCAGCCGCCTGCGCCGTCTACTTTTTTGCGCGGCTTGTTCACTACGTGGTTTATACGCTCGGTGTTCCCGGCGCACGCACGCTTGCCTGGGCAGCGGGCTGGGCGGCTACGCTGGTGTTGATTGGGCGCCTGCTGGGGATGTTGTGAGCCGGCCCTTCGCGCTCATCGCGGGCGCAGGAGGCGTACTCGGCGAATCGCTCGCGTGGCAGTTCGGCGCAGCGGGATACGAGGTGGCGGGCTTGCGGCGGGCAGATTGCGATCTGGCGGATGGTGACGCGGTCGCGCGGGCCATTGCCGCCTTGATTGAGCACCACGGGCCTGTCGACACGCTGCTGTACAACGCCGGCCACCTGGCGGTTGCTCCTTTCCTTGAACTGGAGGCAAGCGCGCTGCGCGCTTGCCTCGAAGCCGGCCCTGTCGGGGCGGCGCACTGCGCCCGGGCTGTGTTGCCGGGCATGCTGGCCGCGGGGCGCGGCAACCTGATCTTCACCGGTGCTACGGCTTCGCTGCGCGGGTCGGCCCGCTTCGCGGCCATGGCCGCGGGCAAATTTGCCCTTCGCGGGCTGGTGCAGTCACTGGCAAGAGAGTTCCAGCCGCAGGGCATCCACGTGGCCCACGTCGTGCTGGATGGCATGCTTGGCGGCTCTGTTGCCGCTTCCCGCCACGCGGCGGGAGACGCCCCGGTTATGGCGCCCGACGGTGTGGCAGCCAATTTCCTGTGGCTTGCACAGCAGCCGCCTTTCGCGTGGACGCAGGAGTTGGACTTGCGGACTGCATGGGAGAAGTTCTGATGGAGCCCATGCACATGAACGCCGACCGTAGGGTTCCCGTCCTCGTGCAGGCCGGGGCGCTGCCATGGCTTGCGTCGCCGCAACACGGGGTTGAGCGGCGCATGCTTGAGCGTATCGGCGCAGAAGTGGCCGTGGCGACCACGCTGGTCCGCTATGCGGCCGGCAGCCGATTCGGCGAGCACTCGCATGCGCTGGGTGAAGAATTCCTTGTGCTTTCCGGCGTATTTGCTGACGAGCACGGCCGCTACGGCCCCGGTACCTATGTGCGAAATCCGCCGGGCTCCCGTCACAAGCCGTTCAGCGACGAAGGCTGCACCATCTTCGTCAAACTGCGACAGATGGACCCGCTTGAGCAGCGCCGCGTGGTCATCTGTGCAGCCAACAGGTCGTGGGTTGATGTGGGAATTGCCCGGCATCGGCGCGCATTGCTGTATGCCGAGGGCAATGAAACTGTATTCCTTGAACGGCTGGAGCCGGGGTGTACCATGGCCGCGCAGCATGCGCAGGGCGGCCAGGAAATGCTTGTCGTCGAGGGGGCGGTCCGTGTGGGAGCGGCGGGTGCGCAGCACCTCGGCCCCCTGTGCTGGCTGCGCAATCCACACGCCGAACAGCCAGAGCTGGCCAGCCCTGAAGGCGCCGTGTTGTGGATCAAGCGTGGCCATGTGGCACCGGTGGTTTGACAGTGCGGCAGGTGGCCGCGAATGGAGCAACATGCAGGTCTTACCTGAACTGACCCTTTTTGAGCCTTTTAGCCGCCTGAGTGCCGACGGACAGGCCCTGTTGACGCAGGGTGCGGTTGCCATGAATGCGCTTGCAGGGACCGGCATCATCAGCAAGGGCCAGCCTGCCTCCGGTGCGTATGTCGTGCTGTCGGGCCGGCTGCGCGTGTACACCGTCACACCCGCGGGTACCGAAGCGACGCTCTATCTGGTAGAGGCCGGCGAGACGTGCGTGCTCTCGCTCAATTGCCTGTTCAACGATCTTCTCTATCCTGCCTGGGTTCAGGCCGACAAGGCGACTCGTGTCGCCGTCATCCCCGGTCCTTTGTACCGGCAGCTTTTCAAGCAGGAAGCGTACATACAGGACCTGACGCTGCATGCGCTCTCGACACTTGTTTTCAGGTTGATGGCGGAACTGGATGCCGTCCATTCGTTTAATCACCGGCAACGCCTTGTGCATTTTGTGCTGCTGCATGCCTCGTCCGACGGGGTATTAAAAACGACGCAACAACAGCTGGCCGGGCACCTGGGTACATCGCGTGAAGTGGTAGCGCGGCTGATGCAAGGGCTGGTCGCCGAAGGCTTCCTGAAAAGCCAGCGCGGCCAGATCATCATCAAAGACATATTCGGGCTGCGCAGGCTGCAAAGCCCGGCGAAACCCGGCGCCTGATCGCTGCCTCACCTTTGCGGGATGGCTTTCCCATGCTGCGGCTCGGCGCGACAGATTGACAGGTGCTTGCCTTTGCGCAGGGCTCGCAGAGGCCGCGCTGCCTAGCGGGGAGGCATAAAACGGGTGGAAGGTGGGCGCCCTTGCAGCTGCAGCTGGGCCGTGACCTCAGGTGTCTCCGACAGCAGCCGCCCCTTCTTCCAAACCTTCAGGCGATTCGCTCGCAACCGGATCGCCTCGACCGGGTCACGCGCCTGCAGCAGCACAAAACTCGCATCGCAGCCCGCATCCAGCCCATAGCCCTGCAGGTGCATGACCTTGGCGGCATTGATGGTCACCGCGTCAAAGCATTGCCGAATCCCTTTCTGGCTGGTCATCTGCGCCACATGCAGGCCCATGTGGGCGACTTCGAGCATGTCGGCGCTGCCCATGCCGTACCAGGGGTCCATCACACAGTCGTGGCCGAAGGCGACGTTCACGCCGGCGGCCATCAGTTCGGGCACGCGGGTCATGCCGCGGCGTTTCGGGTAGGTGTCGTGGCGGCCTTGCAGGGTGATGTTGATCAAGGGGTTGGCGATGACGCTGACGCCGCTCTCGGCGATCAGCGGCAGCAGCTTGCTCACGTAATAGTTGTCCATGCTGTGCATGGAGGTGCAGTGGCTGCCGTTGACGCGGCCTTGCAGGCCCAGGCGCTGGGCTTCATAGGCCAGGGTCTCGATATGGCGCGACAGCGGGTCATCGGATTCGTCGCAGTGCATGTCGACCAGCAGGCCGCGTTCGGCGGCGATCTCGCAGAGCAGCTTGACGCTGGTGGCGCCGTCGGCCATGGTGCGTTCAAAGTGCGGGATGCCGCCAACCACGTCTACGCCTTTGTCGAGTGCGCGTTCCAGGTTGTTGATACCGCCCTGGGTGCGCAGCACGCCGTCCTGCGGGAAGGCGACCAGTTGCAGATCGACATAGGGCGCGACCTGTTTCTTGACTTCGAGCAGCGCATCCACGGCCAGCAGGCTGGCGTCGCTGGTGTCGACATGGCTGCGTATGGCCAGCAGGCCTTTGGCGACGGCCCAGTCGCAGTAGGCGAGGGCACGTTCGACGATGGCTTCGGCCTTGAGCAGCGGTTTCAATTCACCCCATAGCGCGATGCCTTCGAGCAGCGTGCCGCTTTCATTGACGCGGGGCAGGCCGTAACTCAGCGTGGCGTCCATGTGGAAGTGCGGGTCTACAAAGGGCGGGCTTAGCAGGTAGCCGGCGGCGTCTACGGTTTCCTTGGCCGCTGTTTGCAGGCCGGCCTCGACGGCGGTGATTTTGCCGTTCTGCACGGCGATGGAAATGCCGGTGCGGCCGTCGGGCAGGGTGGCGTTGGTGATGAGAAGGTCAAGCATGGCGTGTGGCCTCAAACAACGGTGTCACAAGGTAGGGGCAGGTGCTGTGTAGCATAGACCTTATGGAAAAGAAGCAAGCCGGGTTGCCGGCAGACGCCGCACAAACTTTCATCCGCGACGGTTATTTGCGCGTAGACCATGCCTTCCCGCTCGAATTGGCTGCCGCCGGTCGCGAAATCCTGTGGCGTGATACCAGTTGCGACCCGCAAGACCGCAGCACCTGGACACGGCCGGTGGTTCGCCTGGGGGACTATTCCCAAGAGCCCTTTGCGCAGGCCGTCAACACACCGCTGCTGCACAGTGCCTTCGACCTGTTGGTCGGGCCCGGGCGCTGGCTGCCGCGCGGCAGTCTGGGGACTTTCCCGGTGCGTTTTCCGTCGCCGGATGACCCGGGCGATGCGGGCTGGCACCTGGACATGAGTTTTGCCGGCAAGGACAGCGACGCGGCAGATTTTTTTTCGTGGCGCATCAACCTGCATTCGCGTGGGCGGGCACTGTTGATGCTGTTTTTGTTTTCGGATGTGGGGCCCGAGGACGCGCCCACGCGCATTCGCGTCGGTTCGCACCGCATCATGGCGCGCCGCCTGAAGGACGCGGGGGACGAAGGCCTGAGCTTGCGTGAGCTGGTGGCGGAAGGCTTCGACGACACGGCGGGTTGCGACACCGCCTTTGCCACCGGCCCGGCAGGCACGGTGTACCTGTGCCACCCTTTTATCGTGCATGCGGCCCAGCCGCATCATGGAACCGAGCCGCGCTTCATGGCGCAGCCACCCTTGCTGCCGCGGGAACCGCTGGACCTGGCGCGTGCGGAAGGCACTCAGTGGCCGGTGGAGCAGGCCATCCGCGAGGCGCTGCGGGAAGGCGGCGCGTAAGCTTCATCAGTCTGCACGCTGGTGGAGCTGCGGGTTCGCGGACCAGCGCGCGCGGGACATCCGGTAGATACAGCAACGCCGGTCGGGGCTGTCGGCGGGATAAGCCCAATGGTCGAATTCGTCGGCAGGGCTTTCCTGCATGCCCAGGCGCTGCATGACGGCTTGTGAGCGGGTGTTGCGCAGCGTCGTCATCGCGACGATCTCCTGGAGGCCCAGGGATTCGAACCCGATGCGCAAGGCCATGCGGCCTGCCTCGCTGGCCAGGCCCAGGCCCCAGAACCGCGGGGCAAGCCGCCAGCCCACTTCCACACAGGGGCCCAAAGGCCATTCGGGGTCGGGAATGTTGAGGCCGGTGAAGCCGGCGAATTGCGGCGCCGGCGCGCCTTCAGCCAGGTAGTCCAGGGCCCAGAGGCCCCAGCCTCGCTCGCTGATCTTGCGCATCGCACGGTCCACCCAGGCGTCGCTCTCCTCGCGGCTGAGCACGGCCGGGAAATGCCGCATGACTTCGGGGTCGGCCGTCATGGCGGCGAAAGGTTCGCGGTCGGCGTCTGTCCATGGGCGCAGCTGCAGGCGCGGGCTGGTCAGCAAGCTGGATGCGATTGCCGCAGTGCTCCCCTCTGTCCATTCGATGGGCGCGGCTTCCAGGTCGCCGCCCAGGGCGTCAATCAGGAGCTGGCGTTCGGCCTGTTTGCGGGCGGTTTTTTCGTTGAGGAAAGCGGGGGCGGCGCTTTCTGGTTGTCGGCTGCGCATCAGCGTTCACCCTTGCGATAAGGTTTCATCAGTGCCTGAGGATACGCCGCCTTGCGCGCCACCAGCACCAGCGCGAGGATGGAGAGCAGGTAGGGCAGCATCAAATACACCTGGTAGGGCACGTTGATCAGGCCGGAGGTTTGCAGGCGCAATTGCAGCGCGTCAAAAAACGCGAAGAGCAGGGCGCCCAGCAGCGCCTTGCCGGGCCGCCAGGAGGCGAACACCACCAGGGCCACACACACCCAGCCGCGGCCGTTGACCATATTGAAGAAGAAAGCGTTGAAGGCCGACAGCGTGAGGAAGGCGCCGGCCACACCCATCAGTGCTGAGCCGGCGACGATGGCCGCCGTGCGTGTGGCCGCGACGGAGACGCCCTGGCCTTCGGCGGCCTGCGGGTTCTCGCCGACCATGCGTATCGCCAGGCCGGCCGGTGTGCGGTACAGCAGCCAGGCGGCCAGCGGCACCAGCGCCAGGGCCAGCAGGGTGAGTGGGGTTTGCGCGGCCAGCACGGTCAAGCCCCCACCGAATAGATCGTCCAGCCAGTGCATGGGCGCAAAGGGCGTGACGGTGGGCGGCGTATCGACCTTGGGGAAGCTCACGCGGTAGCCGTAGTAGCTGAGCGAGGTCGCCAGCAAGGTGATGCCCAGGCCGGCTACGTGTTGCGACAGCGCTAGGCCGACGGTGAGGAAGGCGTGCAGCAGGCCGAACACCGCGCCGGTCAGCGCCGCCACCGCGACGCCTGCCCACAGCGGCGCCCCGCTGTAGACGGCCAGCCAGCCGCTGAAGGCGCCGGCCACCATGATGCCTTCGATGCCGAGGTTGAGCACGCCAGCACGCTCGCAGAGCAGCACGCCCAGGGTTCCGAGGATGAGCGGCGTGGCGATGCGCAGCACGGCGATCCAGAAGGGGGCGGCGGTGAGGATGTCAAGGAGGTCATTCATTGCACACCCCCGTTGATGGCTCACTGCGTGTAGCCATCCTCCCCCCTTGCAGGGGGCGGCGCCTGCGGCCGGGCAAAGCCCGTTCCGCGGCCCCTGCTGGCAGAACCTCGCTGAAGTAATGGACCGTCACTTGCGCACCCTGTATTGCGTCATCAGCGTCGCCACCAGCACCGAAATCAACGAAGCCGCAACAATCACGTCGGCGATATAGGTGGGCACGCCGACGGCGCGGCTCATGGTGTCGGCGCCAACGAGTACGCCGGCCACGAAGACGGCGGCGGCAATCACGCCCAGGGGATTGAGGGCGGCCAGCATGGCGATCACGATGCCGGTGTAGCCGTAGCCGGGCGACATGTCCAGCGTGACGTAGCTGGTGCGGCCGGCCACCTCGATGGCGCCGGCCAGGCCCGCGAGCGCGCCCGAGAGCAGGGCGACCAGCACCACGGTGCGAGTCACGGGCACGCCGGCAAAGGCGGCGGCCCTGGCATTGGCCCCCAGGGCGCGTATGTCAAAACCCAGTACGGTGTACTTGAGCAAGGCCCACAGCGCCACGGCCAGGCCGCAGGCCCAGAACAGGCCGGTGTGGATGCGCGTCTGCGCGATGAGCTTGGACAACTCCAGCTCGCCCATCAGCGCCACGCTTTGCGGCCAGCCCATGGCGGTGGGGTCTTTCATGGGGCCGTCGAGCATGGCCGAGACAAACAGCAGCATCACGAAGTTGAGCAGCAGGGTGGTGACGACCTCGTCGACACCCAGCCGCGCCTTGAGCAGCGCCGGCCCCAGAAGGAGCAGGGCGCCGGCCAGTGCCGCGGCCAGCATCATGAGGCCGAACAGCAGCCACACGGGCAGCGCAAAACCGGTGCCGCCATGCAGGCCGCCCACAGCCACGGCCGCAAGCGCGCCGGCATAAAGCTGGCCTTCGGCCCCTATGTTGAAGAGCCGTGCCTTGAAGGCGATGGTGGCGGCCAGGCCGGTGAGGATGAGCGGGATCGCGCGGGTCAGCGTTTCGCTGAGCGCAAAGACCGAACCAAAGCCGCCCTTGAACAGCAGGCTGTAGGTCTGTCCCAGCGGTGCGCCGGCCCACAAAACGAGCAGCGCGCTGACCAGCAAGGTGAAGGCAATCGCGGCCATGGGGGCCAGCAACAGGGCGAGCTTTGATGTTTCGGTGCGCTTTTCGAGTCTCATGACCGCACTCCCGGTGCGGCTTCGGCGCCGGCCATCGCCAGCCCAATCGCCTCACGCGTCCAGGCCTCGCCCGGCAAGGCTTCGGTGAGCCGGCCTGCATGCATGACCGCGACGCGGTCGCCCAGCGCGATGACTTCGTCGAGGTCGTCGGAGATCACCAGCACGGCGGCGCCGGCATCGCGCGCAACGATCAGTTGCTGCTGCACGTAGGCGACCGCGCCTATGTCCAGGCCCCAGGTGGGTTGGTGGGCGATGATCAGCTGGGGTGTTTGCGGCGCGGCTGCTGTTGAAGGGGGGGATTTTTCCGACGGGCCGCCCCTAGGAAAAATAGCCCCCTCGGGGGGCAGCGCAGTACGCGAAGCGACAAGCGTGGGGGCCACTAAAGCTCGCCCCAGGATCAGCTTCTGCATATTGCCGCCGGAAAGCGAGCGCGCCGCCGTGTGCGGCCCGCCGCCGCGCACGTCGAACTCGCGCACAATGCGCGCCGCATGCGCCTGCGCGGCTTGGCGTTTGACCCACAGCGCTTTGGAAAACGCCGGGCTGCGCAGGCGCTCGGACACTGCGTTTTCCCAGACGCTGAGGTCGCCGACCACACCGACGCCGTGCCGGTCTTCGGGGATGCGCGCCACGCCCCGGGCGGACAGCCAGGCCGGCGAGGCTTTCAGTGCCTGGCCTTGCAAAGCCACGGTGCCCTGGCTGGCACTGCGCATGCCGCAGAGCAGTTCGGCCAGTGCGAGTTGCCCGTTGCCTGAGACACCGGCAATCGCGACGATTTCACCGGCCTTGAGTTGCAGCAATACCGCCTCGAGCCGGTCGCGCCCGGCGTCGGCGGTGCTGACAGCATCGAGCGTGCAGACCGCCGCGCCCGTGGCCCGCGCGGGCCGGCGCTGCGTGGCCGCCACGGCATGGCCCACCATCCACTGCGCGAGCTGGGCCTGGCTGGTGCCGGTGGCGGGCGCCTGGGCCACGAGCTTGCCGGCGCGAAGCACGGCCACGCGCTGCGACACGCGCAGCACCTCGCCGAGCTTGTGGCTGATAAAGATGATGGAAAGTCCCTGGGCCACCATCTGCCCCAGGGTGTCGAACAGCGCCTCGCTTTCCTGCGGCGTCAGCACGGCCGTGGGCTCGTCGAGGATCAGGATGCGTGCGCCGCGGTACAGGGCCTTGAGGATCTCGACGCGCTGGCGCTCGCCGACCGAAAGGCTGCCGACTTTGGCGTCCGGCGCCACCGGCAGCCCGAAGCGCTGCGCGACGCCCAGCAGTTTTGTGCGTGCGGCGCCGCGCCGCGAAAACGGCTGCCATAGCGGCTCGCTGCCCATCATGACGTTGTCGAGCACGCTGAGGTTGTCGGCCAGCGTGAAGTGCTGATGCACCATGCCCACACCGGCTTCTAGCGCCGCGCGAGGATTGCCGGGCGGCAGCGGCCGGCCGAAGATTTCGATGCTGCCTTCGTCGGCGGTGTAGTGGCCGAACAGGATGGACACCAGCGTGGACTTGCCGGCGCCGTTCTCGCCCAGTAGTGCGAGGATTTCACCGGCACGCAGGTCCAGCGAAATGCCGTCGTTGGCCAGGAGGGGGCCGAAGCGTTTGGTGATGTTGTTCAGCCGCAGCACTGGCGGCTGCGAATGCTCAGCCGAGGGATGCCCAGTGGTCATGCCGGTCGCGCCGCTCCTGACGGTAGTTGGTGATCTCCAGACGAAGGCCGTCAGGGTCGGTGAAGAAGGTGGCCCAGTAGTCGGGTGCGTATTCGCTGTGCTTGTGTGGCGCAGTGGCATTTATGCCAGAGGCCTGCAACAGCCGCGCGCATTCGGCCACGTCTTCGACAGTGTCTACGCGCATGCAGAAATGGTGAAGGCCAGGGGAATACGAGTCGTGCCCGGCTTGCGAACGGGCTGGCCGCAACACATAACCGAAGTGGCGGTTGTAATACTGGATGTGCGGGTCGCCACCGATCGTGAAGGTGTTTTTGCGGCAGCCGAGCGTCTTGAGCATGAGTTTGTCGTAGAACGTTTCCGACTCCACCATGTTGCTCACGGTAATGTAAATGTGGTCAATGCCGGTGAGTTCGGGCATGCTATTTCCAGGCGGCGAGAAACGCCAGCAAAACCTTGGCCGAGTTGTCCGCCGCGATAGTCATGAAAGTCACCATCTCATTGGCGCCTTCACCGCCGCCGGCCAGGTCGCTGAGCGAGCGGAAGGCGATGTAGGGTACGTTGTTGCTGTAGGCCACCATGCCCACGGCGGCGGTTTCCATGTCGAGCACATTGGCGCCGAAGGTCTTGAAGGCGTACTCGCGGAAGGCGGCGTTGTCGACAAAGGCTTGGCCGGAGACGCCGTTGCCGCCCACCCTGAATTGCGGCTTGTGCGTCAGGCAGACGCCGGCGTTGCAGGATTCCAGCGCGATGGGCCCCAGTCCGCGTGCCGTTTCCAGCATCCTGGGGTCGACAGCAAACCAGAACTTGCGCACCGGCGCCGGGCTGGCGGCCGTGCGGGTTTCAACCGGGCGCGGGTGCAGCATGCCAAAAGGCGCCAGGGTCTGGGCTTCCATGCGCGGCGGAATGGTGTATTGGCCGGGCGCGGTTTCGCGCGCCATCAACACCTCGAGGTACTGGCCCCACTGGGCCGGCACGCTGACGTCGCCGATGTGCAGGCTGGGGTCGACACCCCCGGCAATGCCGCTGAAAACAATGGCCTGGATGTTGAAGCGGTCCAGCACGAGCTGCGTGTTCATGGACGCATTGACCATGCTGATGCCGGAAAGGAAAAGCACGACGGGCTTGCCTTGCAGCGTGCCGGTTGTGAACTCGATGCCGTTGATGCGGTGCCGGGCCGGGGTTTGCAGCTGCCGCAGCAGCAAGGTGAGTTCAGGCTGGAAGGCTGAGATCACGGCGATGCGCGGCGTTTCATCGAGCCGTACCGGAGCGCCGGTGCTTGGCTGGGTTGCACAGCCGCTGAGGCCCAGCGCCAGCAGCCCGGCGATCAGGAAAGCTGCCAGCCGGGATGGCAGCGCGCGCCGCAGGTCAAACAGGAAATGCATACGGCGCGCCTCCCGGGGCAGTTCAGGATCAGGAGTTCCGGATCAGGCTTATTTGGCGGTGGACTTCGGCTGGCTGTCGTCGACCTTGATGGTGACCTTGCCGTCGAGGATGTCTTTTTCCTTGGCCTTGACCTTGGCGACGATGGCGGCGGGGACTTTCTTCTCGAAGGTGCCCAGGGGCGCCAGCTCGGAACCCTTGTGTTTCATCATCGAATACGGCCCGTAGTCCTCGGCGGTGAACTTGCCTTCCTTGACGAGCTTGATGGCGCGGTCGATGCTGGGCTCCATGTTCCACAGGGCCGATGCGACCACGGTGTCGGGGTATTTGTCTTGTGTGTTGATGACGTTGCCGATGGCGAGTTTGCCCTTTTCCTTGGCGGCGTCGCTCACGCCGAAGCGTTCGGCGTACATCACGTCGGCGCCCTTGTCGATCATCGCGAAAGCGGCTTCCTTGGCTTTGGGCGGGTCAAACCAGCTGTTGATGAAGCTCACGCTGAACTCGACCTTGGGATTGGTTTCTTTCGCGCCGGCCATGAAGGCGTTCATGAGGCGGTTGACCTCGGGAATCGGGAAGCCGCCGACCATGCCGATCTTGTTGGTCTTGGTGACGCCGCCGGCGATCATGCCGCTCAGGTAGGCCGGCTCCTGGATGTAGTTGTCGAACACCGAGAAATTCGGCGCCTGCGGCTTGCCGGAAGAACCCATCAGGAAAGACACCTTGGGGAAATCCTTGGCGACCTTGCGCGCCGCCGCCTCAACGGCAAAGGCCTCGCCAACGATCAGCGTGTTGCCGGCCGTCGCGTATTCGCGCATCACACGCTCATAGTCGGCATTCGACACGTTTTCGGTCGCCTTGTATTCGATCTCGCCACGCGCCTCGGCGGCCTTGAGCGCCTTGTGCAGGCGGCTGACCCATTGCTGCTCAAAAGGCACGGTGTACAGCGCAGCGACCTTGGTTTTGCCCTGCGCCAAAGCCAGGCCCGGCAGGGCGATGGCGGCAGCGGTGGCAAGCAGGACGAGTTGGCGGCGCTTGAAAGTCTGGTGCATGGAGTCCTCCGGTTGATGTTCAGTTTGATTGACAGACGGAAAAATAAACGCTCGCAAACTCCCCGAACTCGCCAGTCAGGGCCGCGGAACCGGCTTTGCCGGGCCGCAGGCGCAGTCCCCTGCAAGGGGAGAAGGCGCTACACGCAGTGAGCGTCCGACAGGGGTGTGCATTATTTCGTGCCAAAGATTCGATCGCCAGCATCGCCGAGGCCAGGGAGTATGTAGCCATGGCTGTTGAGCTCGCGGTCTATCGCGGCGGTGTAGATGGGCACGTCGGGGTGCGCGGCCTGCAGGGCCTTGATGCCTTCGGGGCAGGTCAGCAGGCAGACGAACTTGATGGATTTGGGGTTGAGTTCCTTGAGCCGCTCGACGGCCGCGATGGCCGAGTTGCCGGTGGCCAGCATGGGGTCGACCACCACGATGTCGCGCTCTTCCATGTCGTGCGGCATCTTGAAGTAGTACTCGACGGCGGTCAGCGTCTTCGGGTCGCGGTACAGGCCCACGTGGCCTACGCGGGCGCCGGGCACCACGCTGAGCATGCCTTCCAGGATGCCGTTGCCGGCGCGCAGGATGGAAACAAACACCAGCTTCTTGCCGTCTATGACCTTGGAGGTGGTTTTTTCGAGCGGGGTTTCGATCTCGATGTCCTGCATGGGCATGTCACGCGTGACCTCATAGGCCATCAGCATGCTGAGTTCGTTGAGCAGGGTGCGGAAGGTGTTGGTGGAGGCGTCCTTGCGGCGCATCAGGGTGAGCTTGTGCTGCACCAGGGGGTGGTCTACCAGGTGGACTTTGCCGGAGTGGATGGTCATGTGCGTGTGTGCCTCTGTGGTCTTGTCTTTATTTGTCTTTGCTCTTGTGCCCGGCAGGCTTCCCGGGAAAATCTCAGAAAACCGTGCCGTCGCTTTCGATGTTCAGGGGCGGCAAACCTTGATGCAATTGCTGTGCCAGTGCGCGCCCCGCAGCCCAGGTGCCGCCTTCCAGCACGCGGGCCAGCGGCATCTGCTCGGCCGTCAATCCTAACTGCTCGCGCACCAGAGGCGCGAGTTCGTCGAGCAGGGCCACCGTGAGCGCGCGCCATTCAACAATCAGTTCGTCACCAGCCTGGTGCAGGCGCTGGGCCTGGGCCGGGTCCTTGAACAGCAGCACGCCGGCATCCAGAAAAAGGCCGCCGTTGCGGTATTCGGGCAGGCCGGTCAGGGCATCAAGGCCGTTGACCTGAATGCCGGCCCATTCAAAGGGCTCAAGCAGCGAATAGGTGAGCCACTGCGAGAGCTTGTGAAACGGCATCCAGCCCTGGCTGGGGCCGCTGTCGGCCTCGCCGGCCGCCGGGTGGCGCCAGCAATCGCCCAGCGCGATGCTGCCGAGCAGGTTCTGCGCCGGCCAGATGGCCGAGAGGCCGGTCAGCAAGAGCGACAGCAGTTCATGCGCTTCAATCGTGGTTTTGCCAGGCAGCACGAGCACTTCGAACAAATGCCCGGGCCGGCCGCGCCGCCCAAAGAGCGCGGGCTGGTCCTGCATGGCTTGGCCCAGGCGGCGCAACAGCGCGGCGCGGCCTTCAAGGCCTACCAGCGGATTGCCATCGCTGACCTGGAAGGCGGCGGCCAGCTGTTCAGCTGTGACGGCCTTGAGACCCGCGGCATCGGCCTGCAGCGGGTACTGTGGGTCGCTGGAAAACATGCCGGCCATGAAGGCATGAAAGCTCGCTACACCCAGGCCTTCGGAACGGCTGTATTCGCAGCCTGGGCGCTCGCCCTGCGCGGCTTCGAGGTAGCGCCACTGTGGGCCGGCGCCGGCGTCGAGCAGCACGCTGACCAGCGCGAGGTCGATCTGTGCACGCGCACGGCCGGCCGGCGTGGCCGAGGCCAGCGCCTCGTTGAGCAAAGCCGGGCGGTTGATGCCGCCGGCCTCGAAGTGCCGCCAGCGCGAGTGGTAGGGGATGTTGAGGTCGGGATAACGGGCGCGGGTGACTTCGGCGACCAGCGCGGCCGCGGTGGGCAGCGCGCCGTCATTGACGCTGAACCAGGCCGATTCGCCGCGTCGCGCGCGTTCGAGCAGGGCACGGGCACGGGCGCGTATGGTGGCGGTGGAGCGCAGTTCGGCCGCGGCGCCTATGCCGCGCAGGTTGCCGGCGATGGTGAAGGCGGGGTTGACGGGAGGCGTTGTGTTTTCAGCCATCCAGCCCCCGGCCCTTGGCTTTTTTGAGTTCTTCGGCATCGGGTACGGCGCCGGGCGTGAAGTAGCCGGCGGCCATCTTGGCGTCCATCTCGACCTGGGCGTCGGCCGGGATCATGTGCTCGGGAATGTTGACACGCTCGACGACCTCGATGCCGGCGCGTGTGATGGCGTCGTATTTCATGTTGCTCATGGAAACGAGTCTGTGGATTTTTCGTATGCCCAGCCAGTTCAGCACGTCGGGCATGAGCTCCTGGAAGCGCATGTCCTGCACGCCAGCCACACATTCGGTGCGATTGAAATATTGGTCGGCGGTGTCGCCGCCGACCTGGCGTTTGCGGGCGTTGTAGACCAGGAACTTGGTGACTTCGCCGAGCGCCCGGCCTTCCTTGCGGAAATAGGACACCAGGCCCACGCCGCCGCGTTGCGCGCCCTGTATGCATTCCTCGATGGCATGCGTGAGGTAGGGGCGGCAGGTGCAGATGTCGGAGCCGAAGACGTCCGAGCCGTTGCACTCGTCATGCACGCGGGCGGTGAGCTCAATGTCGGGATTCGCCAGGTCGCGCGGCTTGCCGAAGATATAGGCGGTGAGGCCTCCAATTGGCGGGAGAAACACCTCCAGGTCGCTGCGCGTGACGAGCTCCGGGTACATGCCGCCGGTTTCCTCGAACAGTACGCGGCGCAGGTCGGTCTCGCTGCAACCGAAGCGGCGGGCGACTTCAGGCAGGTACCAGACCGGCTCGACTGCAACTTTGGTCACCACTGCCGCACCGCCCGCCGTGAGGTATTTGCCGTCGGCCTTGAGGCGACCGGATTGCAGGGCTTCGATAACTTCGGGCAGGATGACGTGCGCCTGTGTGACCGCGATGGTCGGGCGTATGTCGTAGCCCGCGGCGAGTTCGGCGGCAAAAACATCGGCCACCGTGGCGCCCCAGGGATCCATGGCGGCGATGCGGCCGGGTTCGCTCCACTGCGGGTAGGGGCCGATGACGTCGGTGGGCGAGGTGTTGGTGAGGTCGGCCTTGTGCTTGGCTGAAAGCGCCCCTGAGGCAACGGCCAGCGCCCGATAGACGCTGTAAGAGCCGCTGTGCGTGCCGATGACGTTGCGGTGGCTGCGCTTGGTGGTGGTGCCGACCACCGGCCCGCGTTCGGCCGGCGTGGCCGCGCCCCAGTGGATGGGCAGGGCGCCATGGCCGCCTGCGTGGGAGGTCAGCCGGATGTGGGAAGCCGGGGAGGCGCCGGAAGAGGCGGGTGCGGGCGGAACGGACGAGGGGCCGGAAGACTTGTCGGCAACTTCAGCAGGCATTTGCATGTCCTTCAAAAAAACCAATGTAGCCATGCGTGCGTGGCTTGACAAGCCCGGCTTGTACGGGGTCGCCAATTTGCGACATAGATGGCCGCTCTGGGTCCATTGGCTCTCTGGGTCCCTGGTAGAGGGAGAGGGAGTATCAGCGCCTCTTGCCGCCAAAAATGCTGCCCAGCACGCCGCGGATGATCTCGCGGCCCACGGCCGAGCCCATGGTGCGCACAGCGGACTTGGCCATGCTCTGCGCGAGGCCGTCGTGCTTGCCGCCGCGCGGGCCCGTCGTGCCGAACAGCACATCGTTCAGCCCACCCATGATGCCGCCGGAGTCGCTGGTGCCGGCGGCGCCGCCCTGGGGCGCCTTGCCTGCTTCCGTGGCGGCCACTTCGGCGCGGCCCTTGATTTTTTCGTAGGCCGATTCGCGATCAACGGCTTTTTCGTAGACGCCCGCCACCAGCGAGCCCTGCAGCAATGCCTGGCGCTGCTGCGGCGTGATGGGGCCAATCTGGCTGCCGGGCGGTAGCACATACACGCGCTCGGTGACGCCGGGCCGGCCCTTGGCGTCGAGCAGGCTGACCAGCGCCTCACCGACGGCCAGCTCGGTGATGGCGGTTTCGATGTCCAGGCCGGGCTTTTGCCGCATGGTCTGCGCCGTGGCCTTGACGGCCTTCTGGTCGCGCGGCGTGAAGGCGCGCAGCGCGTGCTGCACGCGGTTGCCCAGTTGGGCGAGGACCGACTCGGGAATGTCGAGCGGGTTCTGCGTCACGAAATAGACGCCCACGCCTTTGGAGCGCACCAGGCGCACCACGAGCTCGATGCGCTCGACCAGCACCTTGGGCGCTTCGTTGAACAGCAAATGCGCTTCGTCGAAGAAAAACACCAGCTTGGGCTTTTCCGGGTCACCGATTTCGGGCAACTGCTCGAACAGCTCGGACAGCATCCACAGCAGGAAGGTGGCATACAAGCGCGGCGAGTTCATGAGCTTGTCGGCGGCCAGGATGTTGATCACACCCTTGCCATCGACCGTTTGCATGAAGTCGCTGATGTTGAGCATGGGCTCACCGAAGAATTTTTCGCCGCCCTGGCTCTCGACCTGCAGCAGCCCGCGCTGGATGGCGCCCACGCTGGCGGCGCTGACATTGCCGTATTGGGTGGTGAATTCGCTGGCGTTGTCGCCCACGTACTGCAGCATGGCGCGCAGGTCCTTGAGGTCCAGCAGCAGCATGCCGTTGTCGTCGGCGATCTTGAACACCAGGTTGAGCACGCCGGCCTGGGTTTCGTTGAGGTTGAGCATGCGGCCCAGCAGCAGCGGTCCCATGTCGGACACCGTGGCGCGCACCGGGTGGCCCTGTTCACCGAAAACATCCCACAGCGTGGCCGGGCAGGCCAGCGATTCGGGGATGTCTATGCCGCGCTCCTTGAGGATGCCGGCCATCTTGGCGCCTATGCTGCCGGCCTGGCTGATACCGGTCAGGTCGCCCTTGACGTCGGCCATGAAGACGGGCACACCGATTTTGGAGAAATTCTCGGCCAGGGTCTGCAGCGTGACGGTCTTGCCGGTGCCGGTGGCGCCGGTGATCAGGCCGTGGCGGTTCGCCAGGCCGGGCAGCAGTTCGCACTGGGTGTCGGCGTTGCGGGCGATGAGCAGGGGAGGGACTGTGGTTTCGGCCATGGCGGTAGGGAGTGGGTGAAAAAGTAAAATGCGGCTTGTAGATTAAATCAATTAATCACAGTAAAGCATTGAATAAAGGGTTTCTGTCGTGGCTGGTCATAGTAAATGGGCGAATATTCAACACCGCAAGGGCCGACAGGACGAAAAACGCCAGCGCATCTGGACGCGCGTGATGCGCGAAATCATGGTGGCGGCCCGTATGGGCGGCGGCGACCTGGGCACCAACCCGCGGCTTCGCCTGGCGGTGGACAAGGCCAAAGCGGCCAACATGCCCAATGAAAACGTCAAATACGGCATCGCCAAGGCCACCGGCAGCCTGGAAGGCGTGCATTACGAAGAGGTGCGCTACGAGGGCTACGGCATAGGCGGCGCGGCCATCATCATCGACTGCATGACCGACAACAAGGTGCGCACCGTGGCCGAAGTGCGCCATGCGTTTTCCAAACACGGCGGCAACATGGGCACCGAAGGCTCGGTGGCCTTCCAGTTCAAGCACTGCGGCCAGCTGATTTTTGCACCCGGCGCCAGTGAAGACAAGATCATGGAAGTGGCCCTGGAGTCCGGCGCCGACGACGTGATCACGCATGAAGACGGCGCCATCGAGGTGCTGACTCCCTACACGGGCTTTGAGGCTGTGCGCAACGCACTCGAAGCCGCCGGCCTCAAGCCTGAGATTGCCGAAGTCACCATGCGCGCCGACAACACGATTGAGCTGGCTGGCGACGATGCCCGCAAGATGCAAAAGCTGCTGGACGTGCTGGAAGACCTGGACGACACCCAGGACGTGTTCCACAACGCGGCCCTATCCGAAGATGCGTAAAGAAAATACAGAAACAGCAATGAAAGCAGCAGCATGAAAGTTCTCGTAGTGGGCGGCGGCGGCCGTGAGCACGCGCTGGCCTGGAAACTGGCCCAGTCCCCGAAAGTCCAGGCGGTCTATGTCGCGCCCGGCAACGGCGGCACCGCGCTCGATCCGCGGCTGGAAAACATTGCGATCACCGATGTGAAGGCACTGCGCGAATGGGCGGCAGCCGAAAAAATCGCGCTGACCGTGGTGGGCCCCGAGCAGCCGCTGGCTGCCGGCATCGTCGATGAGTTCCGGGCGCACGGCCTGCGGGTATTTGGCCCGACCAAGGCTGCCGCGCAGCTCGAAAGCTCCAAGGCCTTTTCCAAGGCCTTCATGAAGCGCCACGGCATTCCCACGGCCGAGTACGAAACTTTCACTGATGCCGCCGCGGCCCACGCCTATGTGGACGAAAAAGGCGCGCCCATCGTGGTCAAGGCCGACGGCCTGGCGGCCGGCAAGGGCGTGGTGGTGGCGATGACGTTGCACGAAGCGCACGAGGCCATCGAATTCATGCTCGCGCCCAACCCCGACTTCAACCCGTTGGGCGTGACGCACAACGAAGGCGGCGCGCGCGTCGTCATCGAAGAGTTCCTGCAGGGCGAGGAAGCCAGCTTCATCGTGATGTGCGACGGCAAGAACGTGGCGGCTATGGCCACCAGCCAGGACCACAAGCGCCTGCTGGATAGCGACCAGGGCCCCAACACCGGCGGCATGGGCGCATATTCGCCAGCCCCCGTGGTCACGCCCGAGGTGCACGCCCGCGCCATGCGCGAGATCATCCTGCCGACCGTCAAGGGCATGGAAAAGGACGGCATTCCCTTCACCGGCTTCCTGTACGCCGGCCTGATGATCGACGCCGAAGGCAAGCCCAAGACGCTGGAGTTCAACTGCCGCATGGGTGACCCGGAAACCCAGCCCATCATGATGCGGCTCAAGACCGACCTCTTCGACGTGATGATGGCCGCGACTTCGGGTGCGCTGGACCAGATCGAGCTTGACTGGGACCGCCGGCCGGCCCTGGGCGTGGTGATGGCCGCGCACGGTTACCCGCTGAACCCACGCAAGGGCGACGCGATCCATGGCCTGGTCAAACCCGCCGACACGCCGGAAGATGCCATGGTGTTCCACGCCGGCACCCGCAAGGACGGCGATGCGACGCTGACCGCAGGCGGCCGCGTGCTCTGCGTGACGGCGTTGGGCAGCACAGTGAAGGCCGCGCAGCAGCGCGCCTATGAAGTCGCGCAGGGCTTAGGCTTTGACGGCGCGCAGTACCGCAAGGACATAGGCTGGCGCGCCCTCAAGTCCTGATCCAGGTCCAGGCATGAGTGCCGGTTTCCAGCCTCCGCACCCGCTGCAGTTCCGGGGCAACCGGGTGGCGCAGGCCTTGTTGCGCTGCGCCGGCTGGCGTGCCGACTTTGAAGGCCTTCCGGCGCTGCAGGGCGTTCTGCTGGTCTATCCGCACACCTCCAACTGGGACTTCGTGGTGGGCGTGCTGCTCAAATGGGCGCTCGGTGTCCCGGTGAAGTTCTGGGGCAAGGATTCGCTGTTTCGCATCCCTGTTTTTGGCGCTTGGCTGCGTTGGCTGGGCGGGGTGCCGGTCAACCGCAAGGCGCCTAACGGCGCCGTGGCGCAGATGGTGTCGCTGATCCGCGAAAAGAAGCAGCGCGGGGACTATTTCTGGCTGGCCCTTTCGCCCGAAGGCACGCGCCGCTATACGCCGGGCTGGCGCAGCGGCTTTTACCGTGTCGCGCTGGAAGCGGACGTGCCCGTCGGGCTGGCCGCGCTCGATTACGCGAATAAGCGCCTGGTGCTGCGGACTTTTATCCGCCTGAGCGGACAAGAGGCTGAGGATATGGCGCGTATCGCGGCTGCGTTTGAAGGTTGCAAAGGCTTGGCACCCGGCAGCGCGGCCCCGGTGCAATTGCTCGCCGCAGGCACGCCACGAGCCGATACCATTGTGAACACGGGTAAAACATCAGCATGAGCGATATTTCAAGCGTTAGAGACTTCTTGTTGGGATTGCAGCAGCGCATCACCGGCGCCATCTCCGGCATCGACGGCCAGGCCTTTGTAGCCGACCGCTGGCAGAAGGAGCCGGGCGAGACGCTGCAGGGCAACGGCCTGACCATGATCCTGGAGCAGGGCAGGGTGTTTGAGCGCGCCGGTTGCGGGTTTTCGCATGTGCGCGGGCCCAAGCTGCCGCCCTCGGCGACCCAGCACCGGCCCGAACTGACGGGTGCACCGTTTGAGGCCTTGGGCGTTTCGTTGGTGTTCCACCCGCGCAATCCCTACGTACCGACGGTGCACATGAACGTGCGCATGCTGGCCGCGACACCAGTCTCCAGCCCCGATGCGCCGGTCTGCTGGTTCGGCGGCGGCATGGACCTGACACCGTATTACGGCTTTGAAGAAGACGCGGTGCACTTCCACCAGACTTGCAAGGATGCGCTGGCGCCCTTCGGCGACGACAAATACCCGCGTTTCAAGCAGTGGTGCGACGAATACTTCTACCTCAAGCACCGGCAGGAGCAGCGCGGCATAGGCGGCGTGTTCTTTGACGATTTCCAGGAAGGGGACCAGGAGCGCAGCTTTGCGCTGATGCAAAGCGTGGCCGACGGCTTTTTGCAGGCCTACCTGCCCATCGTGGAGCGACGCAAGGACACGCCTTACGGCGAGCGCGAACGCGAGTTCCAGCTCTACCGGCGCGGCCGCTATGTGGAATTCAACCTGGTCTGGGACCGCGGCACGCATTTCGGCCTGCAGTCGGGCGGGCGCACCGAATCCATCCTCATGTCCATGCCGCCGCTGGCGAGCTGGTCCTACCAGCGCGGCGTCGAGGCGGGCAGCCCTGAAGAGCGGCTTTACACCGAGTTTTTGCCGAGGCGGGACTGGGTTTGAGCGCCCAGCCGCTCCCGCCGGGCAGGCGTATAGGCGTCTTCGGTGGCGCTTTCGACCCGCCGCACAACGCCCATGTGGCCCTGGCCGGGGCGGCGATCGCGCAGTTCGGCCTGGACACCCTGTATGTGGTGCCCACCGGCCATGCCTGGCACAAGTCGCAAGCCCTGAGCGCGCCGGCGCACCGGCTGGCCATGGCCAGGCTGGCATTTGAGTCCATCCCCCATGTCCGGGTGGATGAACGCGAGGTGCAGCGCCCGGGGCCCACCTTCACCATAGACACCTTGCTGGCGCTGCAGGCTGAAAACCGGGATGCACAGATCTACCTGTTTATAGGCGCCGACCAGTTCGCCGCCTTCCGGCAATGGCACCGGTGGCAGGACATTCTTGATATTGCTATAATTTGTATAGCTGGCCGTGCACAATCCATGCCGGCCGAGCCTCAGTTTGAGGCCTATGAAAAGCGCGGCAACCGGTTTGCCCTGCTCGATCTCCCCCTGATGCCTGTCAGTGCCACCCAGATTCGCCAGTTGGCGGCCTCGGGCGTGGCGACGGCGGGGGAAATCACCCGGTTGGTCCCTGAAGCCGTTGCGCGTTATATTTCACTGCACCAGCTGTACGGTTCCCATTAATTCCTCACCTTATCGAAGCACAACACTGCATGACCTCCACCACCGCCAAAACCTCCGCCGCCGCCGACAAAAAGGATGTGCAGAAATTGCAGCGCGCCATCATCGATGGCCTGGAGGACGTCAAGGCGCAGGACATCCAGGTGTTTGACACCGAACACATCACCTCGCTGTTCGAGCGCGTGATCGTGGCTTCGGGCAGCTCCAACCGCCAGACCAAGGCGCTGGCCGCCAGCGTGCGCGATGCGGTGCGCGACGCCGGCTTCGCCAAGCCGCGCATCGAGGGCGAAGACAACGGTGAATGGATCATCGTCGATTGCGGCGCCGCCGTGGCGCACATCATGCAGCCGGCCATTCGCCAGTACTACCACCTCGAAGAAATCTGGGGCGACAAACCCATCAAGCTCAAGCTGGGCGCGCCCGCGCCGCTGGTGAAAGCCTCCAAGGCCGAAGCCGAGCCAGAGCCCAAACCCAAGGCCTCCCGCGCCGGCGCCAAAACCGCCGCCAAGCCGGGCGCGAAGACCGCAGGCAAGTCAGTTGCAAAAGCGCCAGCAAAGGCGCCGGCCAAGGCAGCACCCGCCAAAACGGCCGACTCCAGCTATGCGGGCCGTGTGGGCAAGACCCACGACTGGACCGCCAAACGCAATGCGACCGCGACGGCGGCCGAGCCAGCAAAACCGGCTCGCGCCGGTTCCAAAGCTGCGCCGGCCAAGTCGGCTGCCAAGCCCGCCGTGAAAACGCCCATCATCAAGGTGCCCGCGCCTAAAAAGGTCGCTGCCCGCAAGACGGCTGCCAAAACAGCCGCCAAGACCGCGGCCAAGAAACCCGCCGCCAGGAAAACCGCTTCCCGGAGCAAATGAGGCTGACGATCGTAGCCGTAGGGCAGAAGGTGCCCGACTGGGCGCAGACGGCCTATGAAGACTACGCCAAGCGCTTTCCGCCGGAAATCAAGGTCGAGCTCAAGGCCGTCAAGACCGAGCCGCGCGCCTCCAAGACCCTGGACACCTTGCTGTCCGCCGAGCGCGGCCGCATAGAAGCGAGCATCGCACGCGGCACGCGTGTGGTGGCGCTCGATGAGCGCGGCACGGCTGTCACCACCGTGGCCCTGGCTGAAAGGTTGAAAGCCTGGCAGCTGTCGGGCGACGACGTGGCCATCGTGATAGGTGGGCCCGACGGGCTGGACCCCGGCTTCAAGCAGGCCGCGCACGAGCGGCTGCGCCTGTCCGACCTGACCTTGCCCCATGCCATGGTGCGCGTGCTGCTGATTGAACAGCTTTACCGGGCGTGGAGCATCACGATCAATCACCCGTATCACAGAGAGTGATGGGCCCCCACGGTCGCTCACTTCGTGTAGCTGCCTGCCCCCCCGAGGGGGCCGCTGCGCCTGCGGTCTGGCGAAGCCAGTCCCGCGGCCCCTGCTGGTGTTTGAATACCCTGATACCTGGATAACTTCTGTTTTATGGCTGACTTTATTTACCTGGCTTCACAAAGCCCACGGCGGCGGCAATTGCTGGAGCAGCTTGGTGTACGGCACGAGTTGCTGTTGCCGGACGCGGAGGAGGATGCTGAATCGCTGGAAGTGGTGCTCAAAAAAGAAGCGCCGACGGCTTATGTCCAGCGCGTCACCGGCCTCAAGCTTGATGCGGCGGTCGCGCGGCTGAAGCGGCGCAAGCTGCCGCCGGCGCCCATCCTCTGCTCGGACACCACGGTGGCGATGGGACGGGTGATTTATGGCAAGCCGGATGACGCCAGGGATGCGGCGCGCATGCTGGGCGAGTTGTCGGGCGGCACGCACCGGGTGCTGACGGCTGTGGCCGTACAGGCGGGGCGCCGCCGTTTCGAGGCGCTGAGCAGCTCGCGTGTGAGTTTTGACGAGCTGAGTGCCGCCGAAATACGCGCTTATGTGGCCAGCGGTGAGCCCATGGGCAAGGCCGGTGCTTATGCGGTGCAGGGCAGGGTGGCGATGCACATCAGCCGCATCAACGGCAGCTACAGTGGCATCATGGGGCTCCCGCTGAGGGAGACGGCGCTTTTGCTGAAAGCCGCCGGCATCCAGCTCTAGCCCCCACATAACATTTTTCCGGGACAAACATGCAGCAAGACATCCTGATCAACTGGTCGCCCCAGGAAACCCGGGTGGCGGTGGTCGAGCACGGCGCGGTGCAGGAGCTTCACGTCGAACGCACATTGGAGCGCGGGCTGGTCGGCAATGTCTACCTGGGCAAAGTGGCCCGCGTGCTACCGGGCATGCAGTCGGCCTTTATCGACATCGGCCTGGACCGCGCAGCCTTTTTGCACGTTGCCGACCTCATGAGCAGCATCAACAGCCGCCACGCCGACAGCGACGCGCAGGCCCCGACTGCCGCAGCCTCGCCGCAGCCTATCGAAAAGCAGCTTTTTGAGGGCCAGGCCGTGATGGTGCAGGTGCTCAAGGACCCGATAGGTACCAAGGGCGCGCGCCTGACGGCGCAGATCAGCATTGCCGGCCGCCTGCTGGTGTTCCTGCCGCAGGACAATCACATCGGCGTCTCGCAGAAAATACCGCCCCGCCAGCGCGAGGAACTGCGACAGCGCGTGCAGGCCCTGGCCGGCGACATGGGCGGCGGCTTCATCCTGCGCACCAACGGCGAGGACGCGACGGACGCCGAGCTGGCCGAGGACATCACCTACCTGCGCAAAACCTGGGCGCGGATCAAGGACGCCTCGCTTCGCCTGCCGCCGGCCTCGGTGCTGCACCAAGACCTGAACCTGCTGCAGCGCGTGCTGCGCGACCTGGTGGTGGAGGGCACGCAAACCATACGCATAGACTCGCGCGAACAGTTCGACAAGCTCAAGACCTTCGCCGCCGAATTCATGCCGGCCACCGTGCAGAAGCTACAGCACTACGGCGGCGAGCGGCCCATCTTTGACCTCTTCAACATCGATGAGGAAATTGCCAAAGCCCTGGGCCGGCGCGTGGATCTGAAGTCGGGCGGTTACCTGATCATCGACCAGACCGAGGCGCTGACCACGGTGGACGTGAACACCGGCGGTTTTGTCGGCGCGCGCAATTTCGACGACACGATCTTCAAGACCAACCTGGAGGCTTCGCAGGCTATCGCGCGCCAGCTCAGGCTGCGCAACCTGGGCGGCATCGTGATCGTGGACTTCATCGACATGATCAAGGAAAACCACCGCGAGGCGGTGCTGGCCGAATTCCAGAAGCAGCTGGCGCGCGACCGCATCAAGACCACGGTCAACGGTTTTTCGGCGCTGGGACTGCTGGAGATGACGCGCAAACGCACCCGCGAATCGCTGGCCCACCAGCTTTGCGAGCCCTGCGCCGCGTGCATGGGCAAGGGCGTGGTCAAGACCGCGCGCAGCGTGACTTACGACATCCTGCGCGAGATCCTGCGTGAGGCACGACAGTTCAATCCGCGCGAATTCCGTGTGGTGGCCTCGCCCAAAGTGATAGAACTCTTTCTCGACGAGGAAAGCCAGCACCTGGCCAGCCTCAGCGACTTCATCCGCAAGCCGATTTCCCTGCAGGCCGAGGCCGCCATGGCGCAGGAGCAATACGACATCGTGCTGCTCTGAACTTTTTCTTTTTTCATGCCGACCCTGAACCGCCAACCCATTCCCATCCTGGTCTACCACCAGATCGCCGAGGCCCCGCCCAAGGGCAGCAGCCCGTTCCGCGGGCTTTACGTGGCGCCCGCGGCCTTCGCGCGGCAAATGGCCTGGCTCAAGCGTCTGGGCTACACCGGCCTGTCCATGGGCGGCCTGCTGCCTTACCTGCGCGGTGAGCAGAGCGGCAAGGTGGTGGGCATCACCTTTGACGACGGTTACCGCAACAACCTCACCCATGCCCTGCCGGCCTTGGTCAAGCATGGGTTTTCCTCGACCTGCTATGCGGTCAGCGGGCTGCTTGGCAAGACCAACATCTGGGACGCGCAGATCGGCATCCCGCAGACGCCGCTGATGGACGAGGGCGAGATACGCCAATGGGTGGCGGGCGGGCAGGAGGTCGGCTCGCACACCCGGAGCCATGCCAACCTGCTGGAAACCGACGAGCAGGGCTGCAGCCGCGAAATGATGCTGGGCAAGAGTGAACTGGAGTCCGTCACGGGTGGGCCGGTGGCGCATTTTTGCTATCCCTTCGGCCACTTCAATGCCTCCCACGTGGAGATGGCCAGGGCACTGGGCTTTGCCACGGCCACCACCACCCAGCGCAGCCGCTGCCATGACGGCATGGACCTGCTGCAACTGCCGCGGGTGCCGGTGCTGCGCTCGACCACCTTGCCGGTGTTCTGGCTCAAGATCGCGACGGCCTACGAAGACCGCCGTAAAAAATGAGCCTGTCCACGCCTTTGGCCGCTACTGCCGTGGCGCCGCAAAAACTCCGCATCGCCGTCTTCAACCGTACTTTTTCGCCGACGGGCGGTGGCGCGGAGCGCTATTCCATCGCGTTGGTCGAGCAGCTGTCGGCCCGGCACGAGGTGCATGTCTTCGCGCAGGAAATCGACCACCAGTGGCCGGGCGTGACATATCACAAGGTGTCGGCCCCGCTGCGCAAGCCGCGCTGGGTCAACCAGCTGTGGTTTGCCACGGCCACCTGGTGGGCGACGCGGCGCGGCTTTGACCTGGTGCATTCCCATGAAAACACCTGGCACGGCGAGGTGCAGACGGTGCACGTGCTGCCGGTCAAACACAGCCTCTTCCAGGGGCGGCACGGCCTTCGCCGCGCACTGCGCTGGGTCAAGGTGCTGACCAGCCCGCGCCTGCTGGCCTACCTGGGCCTGGAGCGCGCGCGCTATGCCGCCCGCCCGGGCCGGCAGGTGGTGGTGACCTCCGAGAGCCTGCGGCCCATCATGGAAGCCGCCTATCCGGCCAGCAGCGAAGCGCTTTCCGTAGTCACGCCCGGCATCACCCTGCCGGTGTTGCCCATCGGCGCGGGCCGTAAAAGCGAGATGAGGGCGCAATTGGGTTTGCCGGCCGGAGGCACTTGCCTGCTGTTCGTCGGCAACGACTACCGCAAAAAAGGCCTGGCAGGTCTGTTGCAGGCCTTGACCAGGCTGCCGCACGAGGTGGTATTGGCGGTGGTGGGCAACCCGGCTCACATCACTGAATTCCGCGCGCTGGCCGATACGCTCAAGTTGGGCGCGCGGGTGTTGTTCCTGGGTTCACTCAAAGACGTCAGCCCGGCCTATGAAGCCGCCGATATCCTGGTGCATCCCACCTTTGAGGACACGTTTGCGATGGTGGTGCTGGAGGCCATGGCTCACGGCCTGCCGGTGGTGGTCAGCGGGCCGAAGTACTGCGGCATTGCCGGTTTGTTGTCGCAGCGCGCTGACGCGCTGTTGCTGGAAGATCCCAGGGATGCGGACGAACTGACACGGGTTTTGGCAGATTTGCTGAGTCAGCCCGCGCTTAGGGACACGCTGTCGCACGGCGCCGCAGCCTTTGCCTCGCGCTACCAGTGGCGCGAAATCGCGCTGCAGCAGGAAGCGCTGTATTTCGCAGCGGTCGCCGGGAAGAATCCGCCGTCCTGAAGCGGATACGGCTTCAGGCCACCAGCTTGAAGTGCTTGCGGCTGAAATCCAGGCCCGTCAGCGTCTCCACCTGGCGCATGAAGTGGTACTTGTTTTCCTTGGGCGTGGGTTTGTAGGCCGGGTCTATGTTCAGCACCGGCTCGGCCTCGGTCGCCAGCCATTGCCGCACGGCTTCGGGGTGCGTGCCGGTGAAGGGGGCGAGGGCGCGGCGGTCGAACTGGCTGTAGGTGATCTGCGCGGCCCGGGCTTCGCCCCAGTACTTGCTGACCTGGTCCAGCTTCTTTTGCATTTCCTCATTACGGCGTATCCAGCCGTAGTGGTAGATGTGGGCGTTGGCCAGCGCAGCCTGCGGGTTTCGCCCGCGTTTGTGGCGGGTGGTGACCAGCCAGTACTGGCCGTCCGGCGCGTAGCTGCGTATGGTGTTGCGGATCAAACGGCATTCGCGGCGGTACCAGCCCGGGCTGATGGAAATCCAGTCGGGCGAGCCGTAAAAATGCAGGTAATCAAAGACCAGCGCCTCGACGGCCGGGTTGTTGTGGTGGCGCTCGACGCTGGCGCGTATGGCGGCCAGTTCGCCCTCATGCACGACTTCGTCGCCTTCAAGGTAGAAGGCCCAGTCGCCGGTGCAGGAGTACTGGGCGATCATTTTCTGCTGGGCATAGACAAAGCCGCGGTCGGCCATGCGTTCGTTCCAGAGGGTCTCGATGATGCGGATTTTTGGGTCGTTGATGGCCTTGACGCGTTCGAGCGTGTCGTCCTCGCCTTTGCCCACGGCCACGACGAATTCGTCGACCAGGGGCAGCAGGGAGCGTATGGAGGCCTCAAAAGGAAAGCCCAGGCCCACGCCGTTGCGAATAAAGGTAAAGCCGCTGATGGAGACTGGCATCGATAAGGTCCGGTTGTCTAAGTCGCGCCCTGGGAGCCCAGGCGGTAAAGGTGGGCATAAGCGCCATTGTTCTGAAGCAGCTGCGCATGGCTGCCTTGCTCCACGATGCGGCCGGCGTTCATCATGATGATGCGGTCGGCATGCTGGATGGTGGACAGCCGGTGGGCGATGATCAGCGAGGTGCGGCCCGTAGCCAGCCGCTGTATGGCTTCTTGAACGGCTTTTTCCGACTCCGTGTCCAGGGCCGAGGTGGCTTCATCAAGGATGAGCACAGGGGCGTCTTTGTAAAGCGCGCGGGCAATCGCCAGGCGCTGGCGTTGGCCGCCGGACAGTTGCATGGCGTTGTGGCCGAGCACGGTGTCTATGCCTTGCGGCAATTCTTCGAGCAGCTGGCCCAGGTTGGCGGCTGCCAGGCAGCGCATCACCTTGTCGCGATCAAAAGACTGGCCCAGCGCGACGTTAAAGGCCATGCTGTTGTTGAACATCACGACGTGCTGGCTCACAAAGGCGAACTGCGAGCGCAGGGATGCCAGCTCCCAGTCGCGCAGCTCCGTGCCGTCCAGCCGAATGCTGCCGGCGTTGTAATCGACAAAGCGCGGCAGCAGGCTGGCCAGTGTGGTTTTGCCGGAGCCGGACGACCCCACGAGGGCGACCGTTTCGCCGGCGCGTATCGAGAGGCTGACTTTGTCCAGCGCCGGTGGTGCATCGGGTTTGTAGACAACGCTCACATCGGCGAGTTCGATATCTCCTGCCGCCCTGGCCTTGCTGACGCCGCCGCTGCTTTCGTCCTCGACCAGGTCGATCAGGTCCAGCCCGCGTTCAAGCGCTGCGAGCCCGCGTGTGATGGGCGTGGCGCCATCGGACAAGCTTTTGATGGGCGCGATGAGCAGCAGCATGGCCGTCACAAAGGCCACAAAACCACCCACCGTGGTGGTGTTTTCCGAGCCCTGGAGCAACGCGATGGAGATCACGGCCGACAGCGCCATGGCGGCCAGCACCTGGGTAATGGCGCTCATGCCGGCGTAGGCGACGGTGGATTTGATGGACAGCCGGCGCAGCGTGTTGCTCAGCACCTCGAAGCGAGAAGCCTGGCCGGCCTGCGCGCCGTGCAGTCGCACATCGCGGTGAGCCAGCACGTTTTCTTCCACGACATAGGCCAGGTTGTCCGTGGCCACCTGGCTTTCGCGGGTTAATCGGTAAAGTCGCCGCGTCAGCAACTGGATCACCAGCGCGACCGCCGGGAACAGCAGCGAGACGATGAGCATCAGCTTCCAGTTGAGGTAGAGCAGGTAAGCCACCAGCGCCGCCAGCGTGAGGACGTCGCGCGCCAGTTTCATGACCGCGTTGATCATCATCGATGAGCCGTTGAATACCTCGTAGACCACGGTGTTGGCCAGGGCGCTGGAGGACTGGTCCGCGAACAGCGACAAGCGCGAGCTCAGCAGCTTGCCGAACATCGCCCGGCGCAGCGATTGGAGGCCCTCATTGGTGACCTTGGCCAGGGCGTACTGCGCCACAAAGCCTGAGATGCCGCGCACAGCGAACAGCAGGATCAGGGTGACTGGCACCAACCAGAGGTCCAACGATCCCTTCTGGAAGCCGCGATCAAGCAGGGGCTTGAGCAGGGCCGGCACAAAGGGTTCGGTCGCCGAGCCGACGATGGTCGCGCCTACGGCCAGCGCCCAGCCCCCGCGCGCGGCGCTGAAGTAGGGCCAGACCCGCGTGAGGCGGCGCCACAGGCCGGGCCTTGCGGCTGCGGTGTCGGGAGGGGTTTCGGTGGTGGCGCTCACGTTGTGGGTTCGGGTTCGGGTTCGGGCAGGTTGGGCGGTTTGCTCAATCCCAATGCCAGCAGCAAGCCGATCAGGACGCAAAAGAAATCCCCGATAAGACCGTCGTAAAGGGTGGAGTTGAAGAGGCAGGCCACAGCCAGCGCCAGCAAGGCGGACTGTGCGGCCCGGGCGTACGGCGTTTCCATCTTCATCGTATCGCGCAGAACGGAGAGCATAAAGGCGGCGATCAGCAACAGGCCCGGGATGCCGAGCTGCAGGCCCCACAGGAGATATTCCTGGTGCGGGTTGCTGCCGCGGTTGATGTCTTCATGCCGGGGGTTGTCCTGGCGCTCAAGCCTGTCGTATTCGGTGCTCCAGCTTCCGATGCCCGCGCCGGCCAACGGCCTTTGGGCAATCACCTGGCTAGCCCGCCGCCAGAACGCAAGTCGCACACCCGATGAGGTGCTTACGTCGTTTTTGGCCGAATAGGCCTGCACCTCGGCCTTGACCTGTGTCAGGCGTTCCCGCACGGTTGGTGAACCCACGAATAGCGTTGCCACGAGCAAAAACGGCAGCACGGCGACGAGCACGCGGTATTTTTTGGGAAGCTGCCACATGATGGCCAAGGACAGCAAGGCAACGCCGACCAGCTGTCCGCTGCGGCCGACCATTACAAAAAACACATTGGCCAGGGAGATGACTGCCACCGCAATGGCGATGCGCGGGCCGAAACGGCCGGGCACCAGGTCACGCAAATGCCAGCATATCGCCGCAAACACGGCGCTCATGATGCCTTGGTCGAGATAGCCCGAAAACACCGTGTAGTGGGAGACCGTGGTGCGGGAGCTCGCCCACGCAACCGGCATATCGGCAAACAGCATCCACGAGCTGACCACCACCACCAATTGCGTGAGGGCGAATGCCGCGACGGCATACAGGGCTTCGCGGCGGTCGCGGATCAGGGCCATCATCGCCAGGATGATCAGGAGCTTGCCGTACTTGGCAAGGGAGCCCGCGGCCTCTTGCAGCGGAGCGACCGTCCAGAAAAGGCTCAGCGCAAAGGCCAGCAGCACGGCCAGCACGGCGGGCAGCGTGAAGGTTTTGGCGAGCGGGGCGCCGTCCCCGGACAGGCCTTGGCGCAAGAGCAGGGCCGCCACGGCGCAGAGCAGCAGTAGCAGCTTGGCGATGCTGATGACGGCGATCGACAATCCCACGGAGGCCGCTGCCAGGCAGATGATGGCGAGCCGGAAGTTGATTGTTTTTGTTCGCAAAATGATCGTCGAGTTGCCGTATGGGGTGCCCGCATTATCAGCGATTCCCCTGGCTGCCAAGGCGTGGAACGCCGGGGCCCTCTGCTATGCTGTCAGCGCGTCGGGCGGGGCCGTTTCACTGGCAAAATCCTGGGCGGTCTCCTCCTTCACCTCATTGCAAAGGCATTCGTTGGCAAGCTTGTCCGTCACAGTCATCACCCACAACGAGGCCCACAACATGGAGGCCTGCCTTCGCTCCGTGAGCTTTGCGGACCAGGTCGTGGTGCTGGATTCCGGCAGTACCGATGACACCGTGCGCATCGCCCGCTCCCTGGGTGCCGAAGTCAGCCTGAGCCCCGACTGGCAGGGCTTCGGCATCCAGAAGAACCGCGCCTTGGCTCTCGCCACCTCGGACTGGGTGCTGTCGCTTGACGCCGACGAACGGGTCACGCCTGAGTTGCAGCTGGAAATCCTGGCCTGCCTACGGACCCCGGCCTTCGATGTGTACTCCTTCCCCCGGCTCTCGAGCTATTGCGGGCAGTACATGCGCCATTCAGGCTGGTACCCCGACCGGGTCACCCGCCTGTTTCGCCGCACCGCGGCCCGCTTCAGTGATGACCTGGTGCACGAAAAAATCCTGACCGACAGGCCGACCGGCCTGTTGAGGTCGCACTTGCTGCACGAGAGTTTCCGCAACTTCGAAGCGGTTCTGGACAAAGCCAACCGATATTCCACGGCGGGTGCGCAGACCTTGCAGAAGAAGGGCCGGACGGCTTCGGTCGGCAAAGCGATAGGGCACGGCCTGTGGGCTTTCATACGCACCTACTTTTTGCGTCTGGGTTTCCTCGATGGCAGGATGGGGCTGGTCCTGGCCATCTCCAACGCCGAGGGCACGTATTACCGCTACCTGAAGCTCTGGCTGCTGCAGCGAGAGCGCAAGGGAGCGCCGGTCAGTCGATGAAAATCAGCTTTATCGTCCTGACCTACAACCGCAGCGACGCCTTGCTGGCCGTGCTGCGATCGTTGGCCGCCCAGTGCGATGAAGGCCACGAGGTGCTGGTGGCCGACGACGGCTCTCGGCCCGAGCAGGTACAGATGCTGTTCGAGCAGTGCCCCACGTTCAGGTGCCCGGTCCGCCACATCTGGCATCCCGATGTGGGCTTTACAGCGGCACGGGCGCGCAATCTGGGGGCGCGCCATGCCACGGGCGACTACCTGGTTTTTCTCGACGGCGATTGCGTGCCCAACAGTGCTTTTGTGGCCGCGCACACGCGGCTTGCCCAAAAAGGCTGTTTTGTGAACGGCAGCCGGGTGCTTATCAGCCCGCGTCTGACAGAAGCTGTAGTCAATAGCGCTATCGAGCTGCCCCGCCGCCCTGTATGGTTCTGGCTGGGAGCGCGGCTCTCGGGGGACAGCAACAAATTATTGCACCTGCTCCCCTGGCCGCGGCGTTTATTCAGGGTAAAACCGGACTTTCACTGGCATGGCATACGAAGTTGCAACCTGGGTGTCTGGCGCACTGACTTTGCCGATGTCAACGGATTTGACGAAACTTTTGAGGGATGGGGGCATGAAGATGCCGACTTGGTGCTCAGGCTTCACCATCTGGGTGTGCACCGCAAAAACGGGTTCATGGGCACCGAAGTCTTTCACCTCTGGCACCGTGAGAATCCGCGCGACCAGGAGTCCATCAACAGAAAAAGGGTGCTTGAGCGCATGAAAACCGATGTAGTCCTGGCTGAAAAAGGGCTACGTGAACTTGATTCTTCTTTAGCAGTCAATTCCACCGTCAAAATAACCTCCCTGAACGGACCCAAATCTCCCTTATGAGCATTGCACCTTTCTCTGCCTCTTTCCTGCGTCGCCGTACTGTCGTCAGCCTGCTGGCGGCCAGTGCTTTTCCTGTTCTGCCGGCTTTCGCGCAGTTTCGCGTCGAGGTCTCGGGTGTGGGCCTGACCCAGTTGCCCATCGCCGTCGCCGCGTTTCGCGGGGATGCACAGGCGCCGCAAAAAATCGGCGCCATCGTGCGTGCCGATCTTGAACGCAGCGGTATGTTCCGCCCGGTCGACACCACCGGCGTCACCGCCGACGAGAACACCCGCCCGGACCTGGCGGCCTGGCGGCAAAAGGGTGCGGACTCCATGGTGACGGGCAGTGTGACGCTGCTGGCTGACGGCCGCTACGACGTGCGCCTGCGCCTTTGGGACATCGTGCGCGGGCAGGACCTGGGCGGGCAGAGCTATACGGTGGGTGCGGCCGACCTGCGCCTGTCGGCGCATCGCATCTCCGATTTTGTGTATGAAAAACTGACCGGCGAGAAAGGCATCTTCTCGACGCGCATCGCCTACGTGACCAAGGCGGCCCAGAAGTACAACCTCTGGGTGGCCGACTCGGACGGGGAGGGCGCGCAGTCGGCCCTGACCAGCCCTGAGCCCATCATCTCGCCAGCCTGGTCGCCAGACGGGAAGCAGCTGGCCTATGTGTCGTTTGAATCGCGCAAGCCGGTGATCTACGCGCACGACGTGGCCAGCGGTAAGCGGCGCCTGCTGGCCAACTTCCGCGGCTCCAACAGCGCGCCTGCCTGGTCGCCGGACGGCAAGCAGCTGGTGGCCACACTGAGCCGCGATGGCGGTTCGCAGCTCTATGCCATAGGCCTCAACGGGGGCGAACCCAGGCGCCTGACTCAGTCTTCGAGCATCGACACCGAACCCGCCTTCTCGCCCGACGGTCGCTACATCTATTTCGTGAGCGACCGAGGCGGCGCGCCGCAGATCTACCGCATGAGCCCCAACGGCGGCAACGCCGAGCGCGTGACGTTCACCGGGACCTACAACATCTCCCCGGCCGTCAGCCCCGACGGGCGCTGGCTGGCCTATGTCTCCCGCGTGGGTGGCGCCTTCAAGCTGCACGTCATGGAACTTGCCAGCGGCACCGTCACTCCAATCACCGAAACCACGGCGGACGAGAGCCCGAGCTTCGCGCCCAACAGCCGCCTGATCGTCTACGCCACCCACCAGCAGGGCAGGGAGGCGCTGATGACCACCACGCTGGACGGCAAGATCAAGGCAAAACTCTCAGGCGCAGGCGGCGACATACGCGAACCCGATTGGGGCCCCTTCCAGCGCTGATCGACGGCGTTGGGCAAGCAGGCCAGGCATCCGTTTTCCATCCGGTCCATTTTTATTTTTTGTAGAGGTACTTCATGAAACGCACTGTTTTTTCCATCGTTTCCTCCCTTATCCTGGCGGCCACGCTGACGGCCTGCGGCTCCGGCGTCAAGCTCAACGACGTGCCCGTTGAGGACCGCACGGGCCAGACCACGCAGGGCGACCCATCGGGCGCCACCGGCTCTGGTGTCGCACCCGTGAAGGTCGAGGGTGCCGACGCCTCGCTCGCCGGCCCCGCCAATGTGGCCAAGGTCATCTACTTTGATTTCGACAGCTATGTGGTCAAGCCCGAGTTCCAGGGCGCCATCGAAGCCCATGCCAAGTACCTGACCGCCAACAAGGGCCGCAAGATGTCCATCGAAGGCCACACCGACGAGCGCGGCGGCCGCGAGTACAACCTGGCACTGGGCCAGAAGCGCGCCGAAGCCGTTCGCCGTGCGCTGGGCCTGCTGGGCGTGTCGGATGCGCAGGTTGAAGCGGTGAGCTTCGGCAAGGAAAAACCCGCGGTTCAGGGCTCCGACGAAGAAGCCATGGCGAAGAACCGCCGCGCTGAACTCAACTACCGCTAAGCCGGGCATCTACAGTGAAGACGTTCCGGATTGCCGCGACCCTCGCGGCCGGCCTGCTGGCGTTCAACGCGCATGCAGGGCTGTTTGAAGACGACGAGGCTCGCCGCGCGATCCTCGACTTGCGCCAGAAGGTCGATGCGGCTCAAACGCGCACGGCCGAGGAGCTGCGCAGGACCACCGAGGACAACGCCCAGTTGCGCCGCAGCCTGCTGGACCTGTCCAACCAGATCGAGGCCTTGCGCAATGAGCTCGCCACCATGCGCGGGCAGAACGAGAATCTCGCGCGCAGCGTGGCCGAGATGCAGCGCACCCAGAAGGACCTGACGACGGGCGTGGACGAACGCCTGCGCAAGTTCGAGCCGGGCAAGGTCAATGTCGATGGCAAGGAGTTTGTGGCCGAACCGGCCGAAAGGCAGGAGTTTGAAGCCGCATTGGCCACGCTTCGCAAGGGCGACTTCGCGGGTGCGCAGACCAGCTTCCTGGCTTTCATGAAGCGCTACCCGCAAACCGGCTACCGGGCTTCTGCCTTGTTCTGGCTGGGCAATGCGCAGTACGCCTTGCGCAACTATCGTGATGCGGTCACCAATTTCCGGTCGCTGGTGACGGCCGAGCCCGATCATATGCGCGCGCCGGAAGCCATGCTCTCCATGGCTAACTGCCAGGTAGAGCTCAAGGATGCCAAGTCGGCCCGCAAGACGCTGGAAGACCTGGTCAAGACCTACCCTCAGGCCGAAGCCGCTTCCGTCGCCAAGGAACGCCTGGCCAAGCTGAAGTAATCCGCACCCTGCGCAGGCCATTTGGCCGGCCCAGGTGCCCGGACCATTCGCCTCTAAAATCGGGGCATGGACATCTCCGCACTCAACAGTCTCACGGCCCAGGTTCTCTGGGCCGGTTTCATTCTGGCCATGGTTTTTGGCGCCATCGCCCAGCGCACCCATTTCTGCACCATGGGGGCCGTCAGCGACATCGTGAACATGGGCGACTGGACCCGCATGCGCATGTGGGGCATGGCCATCGGCGTGGCGATGATCGGTTTCTTCACCATGGCTGCTGCCGGCATCATCGACCCCGCCAAGACGCTTTACGCGTCCAACCGTTTTATCTGGCTCTCGGCCCTGGTGGGCGGCGCGATGTTCGGCTTCGGCATGGTGCTGGCCTCGGGCTGCGGCAGCAAGACCCTGGTGCGCATAGGCGGCGGCAGCCTCAAGTCTGTTGTGGTGTTCGCCGTGATGGGCATCGCGGCCTTCGCCACGCTCAAGGGCATCACCGCCGTGGTTCGCGTGGCCACCGTCGACAAGGTCGCGATTGATTTCACGGGCAATGCCACTTTGCCGAACTGGGTGGCCGGCGCCATCGGCATCACGCCGGCCGCGGCAGGCATAGGCCTGGCCATTCTCATCGGCATGGGCCTGATTGTCTGGGCCCTGTTCAACGAGGAGTTCCGCCGTTTTGACAACCTGCTCGCGGGCCTGGGCATAGGCGGCGTCATCGTAGCCATGTGGTGGGTCAGTGGGCGCCTGGGCTATGTGGCCGAGCACCCTGAAACGCTGCAGGACGCCTTTCTGGCCACCAACTCGGGCCGGGCCGAGGCCCTGAGTTTCGTCTCGCCCGTGGCCTATACCGTGGACTGGCTGATGTTCTTCAGCGACAAGAGCAAGGTTCTTACGCTGGGCATTGTGTCGGTGTTCGGCGTCGTCGTCGGCTCGGCCATTTACGCGCTGTTGTCGCGCAGCTTCCGCTGGGAAGGTTTTCGCGACGCAGAAGACACGGGCAATCACCTGGTGGGTGCCACGCTCATGGGTGTGGGCGGTGTCTGCGCCATGGGCTGCACCGTGGGACAGGGCCTGTCGGGCATCTCGACCCTGAGCTTCACCAGCTTTGTGGCGCTCGCGGCGATTCTCGCGGGCTGCGTGGCGGGCTTGAAGTACCAAATCTGGCGGCTTGAGCGCTCGGCCTGAGGTCGCATTGATTCACAGTCCATGACCTCCATCATCGAAGAACTCCCTGCAGATCTGGAGCGCCGCTTCGGGGGGCTGGCGCGCCTGTACGGTGCGGCGGGCGCGCAGCGTATACGTGAAGCGCACATTGTGGTCGTGGGCCTGGGTGGTGTGGGCTCCTGGGCGGCTGAAGCAGCAGCCCGCAGCGGCGTGGCCAAGCTGACTTTGATCGACCTCGACCACATCGCCGAATCCAACATCAACCGCCAGGTGCATGCGCTCGACAGTACCCTGGGACAGGCCAAGGTGCAGGCCATGCGCGAACGCATTGCGCAGATCCATCCGGGCTGCCGCGTGGAATGCATCGAGGAATTTGTCGACGCCGCCAATTGGCCGGGCATTCTGGGCCTGGAAAGCGGCTTTGACCGCAAACAACTGGCCGTCATCGACGCTTGCGACCAGGTGAAGGCCAAGACCGCCATGGCCGCCTGGGCGATTGCCAACAAAGTGAACCTGATCAGCGTGGGCGCTGCGGGCGGCAAACGGCTGGCGCATCGTGTGGACATCGACGACCTATCCCTGGTCACGCATGACCCCTTGCTGGCGCAACTGCGTTATCGGTTGCGCAAAGAGCATGGCGCCGCCCGCAAAGGCAAGATGGGTGTGGCCTGTGTGTTCAGCCGCGAGGCCGTGTTACAGCCTGCCGCCAAGGATCAAAGCGACGGCAGCCTGAACTGCCACGGTTATGGATCGGTGGTCAGCGTGACCTCCACCTTCGGCCTTTGCGCCGCCGGCTGGGCACTCGACAAAATTGCCGCTTGAGTTTTTGCGAAGCGCTAAAAAACCACGCTATAATTCAAGGCTTTGCTGCCCTCGAAGTAGCAAATACGGGATTGTATCGAAGGGGAAACCACGAGATATGTCTTGGGACCATAGCTCAGTTGGTAGAGCAGCGGACTTTTAATCCGTTTGTCGTGGGTTCGACCCCCGCTGGTCCCACCAGAATTCCGGGTTCTTAGCTCAGTTGGTAGAGCAGCGGACTCTTAATCCGTAGGTCGACAGTTCGAATCTGTCAGAACCCACCAGACCTCAAAAGGACTTGGCCGAAAGGTCAAGTCCTTTTGTTTTTGTGTTGCGAGAAACTTGCGCAATCCAGCCTCAGGCCGACTCAGCCCGAATAGCCCAGCGCCGGCACATCCAGCTGCGCCTGCTTGGCCACCCGTATACAGTCCTTCATGTGCTCTTCGCCGAAGTAGCGGATGGCCGCATAGCCGACGGCGGCCGCGACCACCTGGCCGGCCAGCGGGACGTACTTGGCGGCCTGCTTGGCCGTGAGGCGCACGCCTATCTTGGTGGCGGCCTTGATGACCAGGTCGCGGCTGATGAACTTGCCGATCAGCACCGAACCTACCAGGGTCACGGCTTTCTGCACCTGGTCGCGCTTTTTAGGTTCAAGTTGATCGAGCTGCTGCGGCGTGAGGCCGAATTCCTTGTTGATCTCGGGAATGAGTTGGGACAGCATGGCGGCGTCCACCATCCAGTCCAGGCCGGGCACCGGCACGGCGCTGGCGGCCGCCGCGACCACGGCGCGTTTGTTGAGTAGTTTGCGGCTGCGCTTGACGGCGGCCGCGAGGGCCGCGTTGTCCGCAGCCATGTGCAAGGCGGAAGGCATGGATCAAACCCTTTCAGGTGCAAAGGCTCCGTTTGCGCGAGAGCCGTTTGCCCACTTTACACCGCGATGGTCTCTATCTGCTCGGTCAGCTCCAGCCACCGCTCTTCGAGCATGCCTATTTCGCCTTCGATGGCCTTGAGGCGCTTGCCGGTCTGGGCCAGTTCGGCTGGCGCGATCGTGGTGGTCAGCAGGGCCTGCAGGTTGTCGCGCTCGGTGGTAAGCGCCTTCATGCGCTGGTCAATCTTCTCGACTTCCTTGCGCAGCGGCTTGGTGGCTTCGGCCTGCTGCTGGCGGCGCTGCGCGTCGAGCTTGCGCTGCTCTGGCGTCTCGCGCGGTACGGGTTTTTTCTCTTCAACGGTTGCGGCCGGTGCGGCTGCCTGGGCGGCAGCGGCCGGGGCCGCATTGCCGGCCTTCTTAGCCTCCTCTCGCTGGCGCTTGGCTTCATCAAGCAGGTAGCGCTGGTAGTCGTCGAGGTCGCCGTCAAAGGGTGCGACGCCGCCGCGCGACACCATCCAGAACTCGTCGCAGACGGCGCGCAGCAGGGCGCGGTCATGGCTGACCAGCATCACCGTGCCCTCAAACTCGTTGAGCGCCATCGACAGCGCTTCGCGGGTGGCAAGGTCCAGGTGGTTGGTTGGCTCGTCGAGCAGCAGCAGGTTGGGGCGCTGCCAGACGATCATGCACAGCACCAGTCGGGCTTTTTCGCCACCGCTCATGCTACCGACGGCCTGCTTGACCATATCGCCGCTGAAATTGAACATGCCCAGGAAGGCGCGCAAGTCTTGCTCGCGCGTTTGCTGGCCGCTGATTCGGCCGGCGGCAGTGGTTTCCTTGACGAGCTGGATCATATGTTCCAGCGGCGTGTCGGCGGGGCGCAGCACGTCAAGCTCCTGCTGGGCAAAGTAGCCGATGTTCAGGCCCTTGCCTTCGGTCATCTCGCCACTGATGGGGGCCAAAGCGCGCGCCACGGTCTTGACCAGTGTGGACTTGCCCTGGCCGTTGGCGCCCAGGATGCCTATGCGCTGACCGGCCAGCACCGATTTGCTGACGTTCTGCACGATGACTGTGGGCGGCGTGCCTTCGGGCGCGCCCTCGGGAGGCGGGTAGCCGAAGAAAGCGTTCTGCATCGACAGCATGGGGTTGGGCAGGTTGGCCGGTTCCTTGAACTCGAAGGTGAAGTCGGCCTCGGCCAGCAGCGGCGCGACTTTTTCCATGCGGTCCAGCGCCTTGACGCGGCTTTGCGCCTGCTTGGCCTTGCTGGCCTTGGCCTTGAAGCGCGCGATGAATTTCTGCAGGTGGGCGATTTTTTCCTGCTGTTTGGCAAACGCGGTTTGCTGCAGTGCCATCTGCTCGGAACGCAGGTCTTCGAACTTGCTGTAGTTGCCACCGTAGCGGGTCAGTTTGGCGTTTTCGATGTGCACCGTTACGTCGGTCACGGCGTCGAGGAATTCGCGGTCATGGCTGATGACCAGCATGGTGCCCTGATACTTTTTCAACCAGGCTTCGAGCCAGACCAGCGCGTCCAAGTCCAGGTGGTTGGTCGGTTCGTCGAGCAGCAGCAGGTCTGACGGGCACATCAGCGCGCGCGCCAGTTGCAGTCGCATGCGCCAGCCGCCTGAAAAGCTGTTGACCGGGTTCTCAAGTTCGCTGACCTTGAAGCCCAGCCCGAGGATCAGCGCCTGGGCCCGGGCCTGCGCGTCGTGCGCGCCAGCGTCGTACAGCGCCATATAGGCATGGGCCATGCGGTCGCCGTCGCCGCTGGCTTCCGAGGCGTCGACCTCGGCCTGCGCGGCCAGGAGCACCACGTCGCCGTCGACCACGAAGGCGGTCGCGCTCTGGTCGGTTTCCGGCATGTCCTGCGCCACCTGCGCCATGCTCCACTGCGCGGGAATCGAAAAATCGCCGCCGTCTTCATGCAAGGTGCCGTTCAGCATGGCGAACAGCGAGGACTTGCCCGCGCCGTTGCGGCCCACCAGACCGATTTTCTCACCGGGATTGAGGGTGACGGACGCGCTGTCCAGAATCACTTTGGCGCCGCGGCGCAGCACGACGTTTTTGAGGGTAATCATTAAATTGGAAACTTCAGGAAAATTAATCGGGGCGGCGAGGGCATCACATACGCTTGCCACGCAAGCGCCGCGCCAGCCACCCAGGCAAAACGCCGGTGGCGTCGGCTCAAGCGAGTTGTTCGCGCGTCAGCAGCAGGACCTGGTCGGCGCCCGAACTTGTTTCGAACCACAGCGGTTCAAGCGTCGGGAAGGCGCGCTCGAAATTCTCGCGCTCATTGCCGATTTCCAGCACCAAGACTGCATTTTCGCTCATATGGCGCGCCGCGTTTTGCAGAAATCCCCGGATGAAGTCCATGCCGTCCGTGCCGCCAGCCAAGGCCAGGCCCGGCTCCGCGCGAAATTCAGAGGGCAGGGCGGCCATGCTGGCCGCGTTGACATAGGGCGGGTTGCACAGAATCAGGTCGTAGGGGCCCGCGCAGGCGGCCAGCCCATCGGACTCAATCAGTGTGATGCGGCTGTCCAACTGGTGGCGATCCACGTTGATACGGGCCACCGCCAGGGCGTCCAGGCTGATGTCGGCGGCATCCACCACCACGTCGGGATAGGTGATGGCTGCCAGCACCGCCAGGCTGCCGTTGCCGGTGCACAGGTCGAGCACGCGGTGGGTGTGCTCGCCCAGCCACGGGTCTATGCTGGCATCGGCCAGCAGCTCGGCGATCAGCGAGCGCGGGATGATCACGCGCTCGTCGACGTAAAAGGGCAGGCCCATCAACCAGGCTTCGTTGGTGAGGTAGGCAGCCGGTTTGCGGCTGCTGATGCGCGCGTCAAGCAGTGCGGTGACCTGTGCCTGCTGCTCCGGGGTCACGGGCCGACTCTCGACCGAATCAAGGTCGTCCAGCGGCAAACCCAGTTTCCAGAGCACCAGCCAGGCGGCTTCATCGAAGGCGTTGGTCGTGCCCTGGCCGAAGCCGTCGGCAAAGCTCAGGCCTGCGGCATCCAGCCGCGCCGCCATCTGCTCGACCAGCGCCAGCACTGTCAGGGGTGTTGCAGTGTCTGTCATGCCGCGGCCAACCGTTCCAGCACGCCCTTGTAGATGTTCTTGAGCGGGTCGAGTGAGCTCACCGGAACATACTCGTTGATCTTGTGGATGGAGGCGTTGAGCGGGCCGAACTCGATGACCTGCGGACAGATCTTGGCGATGAAGCGGCCGTCGCTGGTGCCGCCCGTGGTTGAAAGTTCAGTGTGCAGCCCAGTTTCGGCCTCAATGGCGCCGCGCACCGCATCGACCAGCGTGCCGGGTGTGGTCAGAAAGGGCAGGCCGCCCAGCGTCCACTTGAGGTCGTAGTCGAGTTGGTGCCGGCTCAGCAAGGCCTGCAGTCGCTGCTGCAGGCTTTCGGGGGTGGATTCTGTGCAGAAGCGGAAATTGAAGTCCACCACCAGGTCTCCCGGGATGACGTTGGACGCGCCGGTGCCGCCGTGGATGTTGGAGACCTGCCAGCTGGTGGCCGGGAAGAATGCGTTGCCCTTGTCCCACTCAGTGGTTACCAATTCCGCCAGAGCCGGCGCGAACAGGTGAATCGGGTTTTTGGCCAGGTGCGGGTAGGCGATATGGCCTTGCACGCCCTTGACGGTGAGTTTGCCGCTGAGGGTGCCACGCCGGCCGTTCTTGATCATGTCGCCCAGGTGGGCGACAGAGGTGGGCTCGCCCACAATGCAGTAGTCCAGCACCTCGCCGCGCGCCTTGAGCTTCTCGCAGACCATGACCGTGCCGTCGACCGCCGGCCCTTCCTCGTCACTGGTGACCAGGAAGGCGATGGACAGGGCTGGGTCGGGATGGGCGGCCAAAAACTCCTCTACCGCCACCACCATGGCCGCGATGGAGGTTTTCATGTCCGCGGCGCCGCGCCCGTACAGCATGCCGTCGCGGTGGCTGGGCGTGAACGGGTCGCTCAGCCATTGGTCAAGCGGACCCGTGGGCACGACGTCGGTATGGCCGGCGAACACCAGGGTTTTGGCGGCGGCTGTGGCTGCAGAGACTTTGCCTGTCCGCTTGGCCCAGAGGTTGGTCACGCGAAAGTTCTCGGGGCCGCTGATGAGGGTTTCGCACTTAAAGCCCAGCGGCGCCAAGCGTTCAATCAGCAGGGATTGGCAATCTGCATCGTCAGGGGTGACGGAGGGGCGAGAAATCAGCTGTTCGGCAAGGTGCAGGGTTCGGGACATGGTCGTTCGGTCGCTTTCGAGGGTCGGCCCGAAGAGACGAGCACCATCGTGGTTTTAGTGTTTCACGTCCAGCGTGATTTCGGTGAAGGACGGCTCGTCATCCGGGTCTTCTTCGGGCTCCAGCGCCTTGGCCTTGATGGCGAAGTCGTTTTCCAGCCGCCACATCAGATTGGTCGGCGAGTCGGCGTAGAGAATGCCTTCCTTGCGGGTGACGGTGCCGTCGACGATCAGCTTGGCGATGTCCTGCTCGAAGGTCTGCGAGCCTTCGGCCATGGATTTCTCCATGGCTTCCTTGACGCCCGAGAAGTCGCCCTTTTCAATCAGTTCGGCGATCAGCTTGGTGTTGAGCATGACCTCGACGGCCGGCGTGCGGCCGCCGTCCTGCGTGCGCAGCAGGCGTTGCGACACGATGGCCTTGAGGGCCGCGGCCAGGTCACCCAGCATGGTCCCGCGCACCTCGACCGGGTAAAAACTCAAGATACGGTTGAGGGCCTGGTAGCTGTTGTTGGCGTGCATGGTGGCCAGGCACAAATGGCCCGACTGCGCATAGGCAATAGCGGCCGACATGGTTTCACGGTCGCGGATTTCACCGATCAGGATCACGTCGGGCGCCTGGCGCAGCGCGTTTTTGAGCGCGACCTGCAAGGATTGCGTGTCGCTGCCGACCTCGCGCTGGTTGACCACCGACTTCTTATTGGTGAACAGGAATTCGACCGGGTCTTCAATCGTGAGAATGTGGCCCAGTGCGATCTCGTTACGGCGATCCATCATCGCGGCCAGCGTGGTGCTCTTGCCGGCGCCGGTGGAGCCAACCATCAGCAGCAGGCCGCGCTTTTCCATGATCAGGTCGGCCAGGATGGGCGGCACGTTCAGGCTGTCCAGCGCTGGAATTTCCGTGGGAATAAAACGGATCACCGCAGCATAGGTGCTGCGTTGCCTGAAGGCGCTGATCCGGAAGTTGCCCAGGCCGGCAATCGGCAGCGCCATGTTGAGCTCGCCGATTTCCTCGAGTTCCTCGATGCGCTCGGGCGGCACCACTTCGGCCAGCAGGTTGCGCGGGGCGTCCGGCGGCAGGATTTGCGCGTTAATGGGAATCGCCTGGCCGTTAATCTTGATCAGGGCGGGTGAATGGGCCGACAGGTAAACGTCCGACGCTTTTTTGTCCGCCATCAAACGAAGGATTCTTTCCATCGTGCTCATAGTCCGCCCTCTTGATTGAAATGGGATAAAGCGCTGATTGCTGCAGGATTCCCACGCCAGCCGGGGCCGCGGAACCGGCTTTGCCGGGCCGCAGGCGCAGCGGCCCCCTCGGGGGGCAGTGCACTACGCGAAGCGAGAAGCGTGGGGGCCATGTCTAGTCGCGCAGCAGGTCGTTGAGGCTGGTGGTGGAACGCGTCTTGGCGTCCACGCGCTTGACGATCACCGCGCAGTACATGCTGTACTTGCCGCCGGCCTTGGGCAGGTTGCCCGAAACCACGACGGAGCCCGCGGGAACGCGGCCGTAACTGACGGTGTCGGCTTCGCGGTCATAGATCGGGGTGCTCTGGCCGATGTAGACGCCCATGGAGATGACCGAGTTTTCTTCCACGATCACGCCTTCGACCACTTCGGAGCGGGCGCCGATAAAGCAGTTGTCTTCAATGATGGTGGGGTTAGCCTGCAGAGGTTCGAGCACGCCGCCCAGGCCCACGCCGCCGGAGAGGTGGACGTTGTTGCCGACCTGCGCGCAACTGCCTACGGTGGCCCAGGTGTCGACCATGGTGCCTTCGCCGACCCAGGCGCCGATGTTGACGTAGCTGGGCATCAGGATCGCGCCCTTGGCGATGTAGCTGCCGCGGCGCGCCACGGCGGGCGGCACCACGCGCACGCCGGTTGCGCGCATTTCGGCTTCGCTCAGGTGGGCGAACTTGGTAGGGACTTTGTCAAAAAAGCCCAGGTCGCCGGCGCGCATCAGTTCGTTGTCCTTCAGGCGAAAGCTCAGCAGCACGGCTTTTTTGATCCACTGGTGGGTGGTCCACTGGCCCACGCCTTCGCGGGTCGCCACGCGCAGCTTGCCGCTATTGAGCTGGGCGATGGTGTGGTCGACGGCGTCCAGCACTTCCTTGGGGGCCGACTGGGCCGACAGGTTCGCGCGATTTTCCCAGGCCGCGTCAATGGTGCTTTGAAGGTTGTCTTGTGTCATGTTGATTTCAGTCTTGTTGTTCAGTGAGCTTTGGATTGGATGAATTGGACGATGCGCTGCGCCGCCTCCACGCATTCGGCGGTTTCTGCCACCAGTGCCATGCGGATTCTGCCGGCGCCGGGATTGTGCCCCTGCGCGTCGCGCGCCAGGTAGCTGCCCGGCAACACCACGACATTGTAGAGAGCGAGCAGCTCGCGCGAAAACGCGGTGTCCGAGCCCTTGAAAGTTTCGGGGATTCCGGCCCACAGGTAGAAGCCCGCGTCCGGCAGGGCGACGTCCATCACGGCCGAGAGCATGGGCGTCACTTTGGCGAACTTTTCGCGGTACATGGCGCGGTTGTCCACCACGTGCTGCTCGTCATTCCAGGCCGCGATGCTGGCCGCCTGCACGACGGGGCTCATGGCGCTGCCGTGGTAGGTGCGGTAGAGCAAAAACGGCTTGATCAGGGCGGCGTCGCCGGCGACAAAGCCGCTGCGCAGGCCGGGTACGTTGCTGCGTTTGGAGAGGCTGGTCAGGGAAATCAGGTTCTTGAAATCATGCCGGCCCAGGCTGGCCGCCGCCTGCAGGCCGCCAAGGGGCGCCTCGTCGCGGAAGTAGATTTCGCTGTAGCACTCGTCGGAGGCGATCACGAAACCGTGGCGGTCGCTCAATTCGAAGAGCAGCTTCCATTCATCCAGCGACATCACAGCGCCGGTGGGGTTGCCGGGCGAGCAGACAAACACCAGCTGGGTCCTGGCCCAGACTTCCTCGGGCACGCCGGCCCAGTCGACCGCGAAGTTGCGCGCCGGGTCGCTGGGCGCAAACCAGGTCTGGACGCCGGCCAGCAGGGCCGCGCCTTCATAGATTTGGTAGAAGGGGTTGGGACACACCACGGTAGCGTCCGGCTTGCCGGCGTCCAGCACGGTTTGCGCCAGCGAGAACAGCGCTTCGCGTGAGCCGTTGACGGGCAGGATTTGCGTGGCGGGGTCCAGCTTCAGGCCGTAGCGGCGAGCCATCCAATCGGCCATGGACTGGCGCAATGTGGGTTCGCCCAACGTGCCGGGGTAGCTGGCCAAGCCGCTCAGGCTGGCCGTCAGCGCGTCCTTGATCAACTGCGGCGTGGCGTGGCGGGGTTCGCCTATACCCAGGCTGATGGGTTTATAGGCTGGATTGGGGATAACGTCGGCGTGCAACTGGCGCAGCCGCTCAAAAGGATAAGGCTGGAGGCGGGAAAGCAGGGGATTCATACCCGGGATTATCCAGCCTTGGCACAGGCCTAGAACGGCGAGCCACCGGGACCTGATTCGCCAGTGAGTGGGTTGCTGCCAAATTGATAGCTTGAATGCCAGCCTGCACGCCGTAGTGGCACGGGCGGCGGCGGGGCTTCCAGGGCGCCGCGCGCAGCACGAAGCAAAGTGTTTCACGCTGGCCTCGTCAAGGGCCTTTTTCCCGGCAAAATCCCTGTCCCGCTCGGGTAACATGACGGACCGTGCCGCTTGCCGAAAGCGGCACCCGATATGCCAGCGTTGCCGTAAAAACGCTATAAAAATCAACGATTTAGCTTCGCGCTCACAAAAACAGGGACAGCCGTGCGTCTCAATTCGATCAAGCTATCAGGTTTCAAGTCATTCGCGGAACCCACCAATTTCGTGTTACCGGGCCAGCTGGTGGGGGTGGTGGGCCCCAACGGTTGCGGCAAGTCCAACATCATGGACGCGGTGCGCTGGGTGCTGGGCGAGAGCAAGGCCTCCGAACTGCGCGGCGAGTCCATGCAGGACGTCATCTTCAACGGCACCACCACGCGCAAGCCCGCCAGCCGCTCCAGCGTCGAGCTGGTGTTTGACAACGCCGACCACCGCGCCGGCGGCCAGTGGGGCCAATTTGTCGAGATCGCCGTCAAGCGCGTGCTGACGCGCGATGGCACTTCCAGCTACTACATCAACAACCAGCCGGTACGCCGCCGCGACGTTCAGGACGTGTTCCTTGGCACCGGCCTGGGGCCGCGCGCCTACGCCATCATCGGCCAAGGCACCATCAGCCGGATCATTGAATCCAAGCCCGAAGAGCTGCGCCTCTTCCTCGAGGAAGCTGCCGGTGTCTCCAAGTACAAGGAGCGTCGCCGCGAGACGGCCAACCGCCTCTCGGACACCCGCGAAAACCTGACCCGCGTCGAAGACATCCTGCGCGAACTCAACGCCAACCTTGAGCGGCTTGAAAAGCAGGCCGAGGTGGCCATGCGCTACAACACCCTGCATGCCGACGCCAGCCTGAAGCAGCACCAGCTGTGGTTCCTGAAGCGCGCCGAAAGCGAGGCCGACCAGGCCAAAGTCAAGGCCGATTCCGAAAAGGCCGTCAACGACCTGGAAAGCCGCGTGGCCGATCTGCGCCACATCGAGGCCGACCTCGAAACCATTCGCCAGGCGCATTACGCGGCCGGTGACCAGGTCAACCAGGCCCAGGGCAAGCTCTATGAAGCCAGCGCCGAAGTCGGCCGGCTGGAAGCCGAAATCCGCTTCGTGGTCGACGGCCGCCAGCGCGTCGAGCAGCGGCTGAACCAGCTGAAGGAACAAACCGCGCAGTGGGCCACCCGCAAGGAAGACGCCGCCGTCGAAACCGAAAACCTGGCCGCGCAAGCGATTGAGGCCGAGGAAAAAGCCGAGCTGCTGGCCGCGCAGACTGAAGAGCACCTGACGCAGCTGCCCGCCCTGGAGGACGCGTTGCGGCAAGCCCAGGCCAAGGCCAACGAGCAGCGCACCAGCGTGGGCCAGGTGCAGCAGCAGATCCAGGTGCTGGCCGCCGACCAGCGCAACATCGAGGAGCAGTCGCGCACACTGAACCTGCGCCTGGAAAAGCTCACCGCCGACCGCAATGCGCTGAACGCACCCGATGAAGCCCGTCTGGCCAACCTCAACACGCAGTTCGCCGCCGCGCAGGAAGCCCAGGCCGAAGCCGAAGCCCGCCTGCACGAACTGACCGACAGCGTGCCGCAGCTCGACGAAGAGCGCCGCACGCTGCAGCAGACCGTCAACACCGAATCCGCCAAGCGGGCCGACCTGTCGGCGCGCATGGAAGCGCTCAAGGCCTTGCAGGAAAAGGTCAAGACCGACGGCAAGCTCAAGCCCTGGCTGGCCAAGCACGGCCTGGACGGTCTGCAGGGCCTGTGGAGCCGCATCCACATCGAGCAGGGCTGGGAAAATGCCCTCGAAGCCGCCCTGCGTGAGCGCCTGGGCGCGCTCGAGGTCAGCCGGCTCGACATGGTGCGCGGCTTTGCCGGCAGCGACGGGCAGGGCACACCGCCGGCCAAGCTCGCCTTCTACTCGCCGCCCAGCGCCGCTGCACCCGCGCGCGTCAATGCCGCGATCAACCTCAAGCCGCTGACTGAACTGCTGCGCCTGAACGATGCCGGCCAGTCCGCCTTGCTGGGTGACTGGCTCAACGGCTGCTACACCGCCGCCAGCCTGGACGACGCGCTCGCCGCCCGCGAGAAGCTGCAAGCCGGCGAGGTGATCTATGTGCAAAGCGGCCATGCCGTGACGCACCACAGCGTGAGCTTTTATGCCCAGGATTCCGAGCAGGCCGGCCTGTTGGCCCGCGCCCAGGAAATCGAAAACCTCGACAAGCAGCTCAAGGCCCAGGCCCTGATCAGCGAGGAAGCCCGCTCCGCGCTGGTGCGCGCCGAAGCCGCTTATGCCGACGCCGCCCAGCGCCTGGCCACGGCGCGCCGCGAAACCGCCGAAGGCCAGAGCCGCACGCATGAACTGCAGGTTGAAGTGCTGCGCCTTACGCAGCTGGCCGAGCAAACCCGCGCGCGCAGCGAGCAGATCCAGGCCGACATGGCCGAAATCGAAGCCCAGCTCGCTGAATTGCAGGAGCGCAAGGTCACCGCCGAGGGACGCTTCGAAGAGCTGGACATGCAACTGGCCGACAGCCAGGAGCGCCACGCCCAGCTCGATGACCGCGTCATCGAAACCGAACGCAAGCTCGGCGAATCGCGCGAGCAGCAGCGCACGCTGGAGCGCCAGGCGCAGGAAGCCGCGTTCGCGCTGCGCAGCCTGGCGTCGCGCCGCGAAGAGCTGACGCGCTCCATCGACATGGCCGCCCAGCAGGCCGCCTCCATCGCCAGCGAGGAGGCGCAGGCCCGCGAAGAACTCACGCGCCTGACCGACGCCGCCGCGCAGGCCGGCCTGCAAAGCGCCCTGAGCGTGAAGCTTGAGCGCGAAGCCGACCTGGGCGCCAAACGCAGCCAGTACGACGACCTGACCGGCAAGCTGCGCGCCAGCGACGAGCGCCGCCTGCAGCTCGAGCGCGAGCTCGACCCGCTGCGCCAGCGCATCACCGAATTCCAGCTCAAGGAGCAGGCCGCGCGCCTGGGCTTTGAGCAATACGCCCAGTTGCTGGCCGACGCCCAGGCCGACCTGGTTGCGGTCGAGGCATCCATCCAGTCCGGCAATGTACGCCTCACCGGCCTGCAAAGCGAGATTGACCGCATCAACCGCGAAATCCAGTCGTTGGGAGCCGTCAACCTGGCCGCGTTGGACGAACTGAGCGCCGCGCGCGAACGCAAGCAGTTCCTTGATGCGCAGTCCACCGACCTGAACGACGCCATGACTACGCTGGAAGATGCGATCAAGAAGATCGACATCGAAACGCGCGATTTGCTGTCGAGCACCTTCGACACCGTCAACGGCCATTTCGGCCGCATGTTCCCCGAACTCTTCGGCGGCGGCAACGCCAAGCTCATGATGACGGGCGAGGAGATCCTCGACGCCGGCGTGCAGGTGATCGCCCAGCCGCCCGGCAAGAAGAACCAGACTATCCACCTGCTGTCCGGTGGCGAAAAGGCACTCACGGCCATCGCCCTGGTGTTCGCCATCTTCCAGCTCAACCCTGCGCCTTTCTGTTTGCTGGACGAGGTCGACGCACCGCTGGACGACGCCAACACCGAGCGTTACGCCAAGCTGGTGCGCTCGATGAGCAAGGAAACCCAGTTCCTGTTCATCAGCCACAACAAGATCGCGATGGAAATGGCCGAGCAGCTGATCGGCGTGACCATGCAGGAGCAGGGTGTCTCGCGCATCGTGGCGGTGGACATGGAGGCCGCCATCGGCTTTGCAGAAGCAGCATGAGAAGAGGAAAAGGGGATTTACACCAGCAGGGGCCGCGGAACCGGCTTTGCCGGGCCGCAGGCGCAGCGGCCCCCCCGGGGGGCAGCGTAGTACACGAAGCCGAAGGCGAAGTGACAAACGTGGGGGCCCAATGAGTACTTTGCAAATCAGTCTGGCGGTGGTGGGTGGCTTGGTGTTGGCAGGCGTGGTAGCCCACAGCGCCTGGTCCTCACGGCGCAACCTGCCCAAGCGCGCCACGCCCGAAGCCGCGCCCCCGGTTGAAACGACCCCGGTCGCGCAGCAATCCGCAGCGGGCGTGGAGGAAGGCGAAACCGAGCGCCTGGAGCCCAGCTTTGATGCCGACTCGGGCCTGGCCTCGCTCAGTTCCTTGACCCGGCTCACCACGCCCGAGCGCAAACCGGGCCTGGACGTGCTGATTGACGCGATGGCGGCTATCGCCCTGGATGGCGTGGTTTCGGGCGAAGCCGCGCTGGCCGCCATGCCCAGCACGCGCCGCGCCGGCAGCAAGCCTTTTGGGGTCGAGGGCCTGAGCGTGATCACCGGCGAATGGGAATTTCCCACGGCCGGCCACCGCTACAGCGCCTTCCAGTGCGGCGTGCAGCTGGCCAACCGCACCGGTGCACTTAACCAGATTGAATATTCCGAATTCGTCATGAAGGCCCAGGCCTTCGCCGATGCTGTAGGTGGCGAGCCCGAATTTCCCGAGATGCTGGATGAAGTTGCCCGCGCCCGTGAACTCGACCAGTTCGCCAGCGCCCATGACGCGCAACTGAGCTTCACCCTGCGCGCCGTCAACACCGCCTGGAGCCCTGGCTATGTGCAGCAAAGTGCGGCGCGGCTTGGATTTGTCGCCGGCTCCATTCCCGGCCGCATGGTGCTGCCGGCCAGCCAGCCCGGCCATGCGCCCATCCTGGGCCTGGCCTTCGACACCCAGGCCGCCATGGCCGAAGACCCCGAACAGACGGCCTTGCGCGAACTCACGCTGTCGCTGGACGTGCCGCAGGTGCTGCGCTCCGAGCAGCCGTTTGCGCGCATGTGCGAAGCCGCACTGTCGCTGGCTGCCAACATGGACGGCGTGATCATCGACGACAACGGCAACCTGATCCGGCCCGAGGCGATGGAAGTCATACATGCCGACCTCGAACAACTTTATGACACGCTGGATAGCCGCGACTTATCGGCTGGGTCGGTGCTGGGGCGACGGCTGTTTAGCTGATTCGCTGAGAGCAGACCTGGGTTAGGGCGCGCCACTTCACGGCGACTTCACTGTCTTCATTCCGGCCTCACACAGGCCGCGCAGACTGCGCTCTTTCTTTGCGAAGAGGCTTGCGTCGTGGAATCCCTTTTCTCTATCATGGCCGTGCCGCTGGCCGTCGCACTGACCATTCCTCGCTTGTGGTTGTTGCCGTGTACCCTGTTGGTTGTCCAGGCCTTCGCGGGTTTGTGGATTAACGAGCAACGCATGCAATGCGCATCATGCGGCGGGCCGTTCTCGGGGTTGGGTTTAATCTTTCTTGCCATAGCGATGACGGGTTTTATCATCGGCATTGCCATCCGCGCCGTGATCGCATTCTTCAAGCCGGCTGCGAAAATTGCCCCTCGGGAAGCCCGCGCTGCGAATCTGATGACTTGGATGCTCTTCTCCGCCACGTTGGCAGTGCTGGCGACCGGCCTGAGCGTTGTTCTTCTGAATAAGATGTTGGACTCGGGGTGGGGCACCCATCTGGGCATCTGCCTGCTGGCGGTTGCATGGTTCTTCTTGACGCCACTTATCTGGCGAAAAGACGGGAGCGCAAAGCAGGCTCTTTCTCTGTTGCATCCTGGCGGCGTTTTCAAGTGGGTTGGCATGTTGACCATGTTCTCTTTACTGGCATGGTCTGTCCGCAGTATTCCGGTCGTACAGGAGGCCGCGGAGTTGGCCGCTGCCGATCGTCCCTATTGCATCAATACCAGTGCCGAGAACGGTTTGCGCCCGGCGAGGACATTTTGGGATTTATCCGGTTTTTCGATGCAGGCTGACCGCGGCTCGCTGCGCCACGCGGCCTTGGTGACCGGCGATATACGGTCGCCGGAATGGTTGTACTGGTCATACCGGCGTGGCGCATTTGAGCCGGATTTCATGGGCTGGCCGGTGACATGTGAGCCTCAGCCGGGCTTCGCCAAAAAACTGCCACTGATGCCGCCAGCCCAGTCGGTCGATGGAGGCACCAGCTTCTGGCTAGCGGGCGGGCAGTGGCATATTCCGGTCGAATACCGGGGCGCTGCCGGGGATCGCCCGCCAATACTGAGCTTTCATGCGCAAGGCAGGGATTTCAGGCCTCTACCGGCATCGGCACCCAACTTGGGCTATGACATGGAAATGATCAACTCCCAGGTCCAAGTCACCTTATGCGACCTCGAGACGCTACATGTCTGGCAGGCCCGCAACGATACCAACCATAAGATCGAACCGGCGGGCACGGAAGCCGGCCTGGAGAAGCAGTCTGTGGATTCACGAGGATCGCCCCACAGGGAATTTCAATATCTGGGCCGGGATAAAACCGGAAGAGTTTCAACCTGGCTTCTCTGCCATCAGGGCGGCAGTACTTGCCGCCATGCATTCCGGCGCAACGGGATTGTGGTTCAGTTCCAGCACCCCCTGAGTCAGTTTTCCGACTGGAAACCGATGCAGGATGCCCTCTGGGAGCGCGTCAAATCGTTTGCGCTGGTGTGGCCTGAGGCGGAGCTCCCGAGCTGTAAATCTTGAGTTCCTCTGGGGGATCACCTCGCAATGGGCGACAGCTCCCCTAAACTGGTGGTTGTTTTCAAATATCCCAAAAAAGGACCACTCTGAATGCCGGGGAACGCCAAGACAGCCGCACAGCAACGCGATGAACTGCACCGGGTTTTGCACCAGCATGCCCATCGCTACTACGTGCTCGACGAACCCACGATTCCCGATGCTGAATACGACAAGCTGTTCAGGGAACTGCAGGAGCTCGAAGCCGCCCATCCCGAACTGCTGACGCCCGATTCACCCACTCAACGCGTGGGCGGCAAGCCGCTGGACCAGTTCGCCAGCGTTCGCCACAAGGTGCCCATGCTCAGCATACGCACCGAGACCGACACCGAAGCGACCGGCGCGCAAAACTTCGATACGCGTGTGCGCAAGGAACTGGGCCTGGCTGAGTCCGACCCGCCGGTCGAATACGTGGCCGAACTCAAGTTCGACGGCTTGGCCATGAGCTTGCGTTATGAGAACGGCATTCTGGTGCAGGCCGCCACGCGCGGCGACGGCGAGGTCGGCGAGGACGTGACGCAGAACATTCGCACTATCAACCAGATTCCGCTTCGGTTACCAGCCGACGCTCCGCCTGTGATGGAGGTGCGCGGCGAGGTTTACATGAAGCGCGCCGATTTTGAAGCGCTCAATGAAAAGCAGCGCGAAAAAATCGCGCAGGGCGCCAAGGGCGAAAAAACCTTCGTCAACCCGCGCAATGCGGCGGCCGGCGGCGTACGCCAGCTGGATCCGGCGCTGGCCGCGCAGCGGCGCCTGAGCTTCTTCGCTTACGGCCTGGGTGACGTCACACCGGCGGAGGAGGGCGGCCCGGCTTTTGAGAGCCACTTTCAGTTGCTGCTGACGCTGCGGTCTTGGGGTTTTCCTGTGGCGGTGCAGACGCAACTGGCACAAGGCGCGCCTGAGTTGATTGCTTTCCACCAGACCGTGGGCAAGCTGCGCGACAGCCTGCCTTATGACATCGACGGTGTGGTCTACAAGGTCAACAGCCTGGCATTGCAAAAAAAGATGGGCTTTGTCACGCGTGAGCCGCGTTGGGCCGTGGCGCACAAATACCCGGCCCAGGAACAGCTCACCACCGTTCAGGCCATCGAGGTGCAGGTGGGACGCACCGGCAAGCTCACACCGGTGGCCAAGCTGGCGCCGGTGTTTGTGGGCGGCGTGACAGTCACCAATGCCACGCTGCACAACGAGGATGAAGCGCGCCGCAAGGACGTGCGTGTGGGCGACACCGTGATCGTGCGCCGCGCGGGCGATGTGATCCCCGAGGTCGTCAGCGTGCTGCTTGAGAAGCGCGTGCAGGATGCACCGCAGTTCACCATGCCGCGCAAATGCCCGGTCTGCGGCTCCGACGCCGTGCGCGAGGAAGGCGAAGCCGACTACCGCTGCACAGGGGGCCTGTTTTGCGGCGCGCAGCGCAAGGAGGCCATCCTGCATTACGCGCACCGGCGCGCTGTCGAGGTCGAAGGCCTGGGCGACAAACTGGTCGAGCAACTGGTGGACTCCAACATCATCCGCACCTTGCCCGACCTCTACAAGCTGGGCCTCACGGCGCTGGCCGGCCTGGAGCGCATGGCCGAAAAATCGGCCAACAACCTGCTGGAGGCCCTCGAAAAATCCAAGCAGACCACGCTGCCGCGTTTCCTGTTCGGCTTGGGCATACGCCACGTCGGTGAAGCCACGGCCAAAGAACTGGCGCGGCATTTCGGCAAGCTCGATGCCATCATGGATGCCACGGAAGAACAGTTGCTGGAAGTCAGCGACGTCGGCCCCATCGTCGCGCAAAGCATACGCACCTTCTTCGAGCAAGCGCATAACCGCGAAGTCGTCGAGCAGTTGCGAGCCTGCGGCGTGACCTGGGAAGAGGGCGAGCCGGCCGCACGCGCGCCGCAGCCGCTGTCGGGCAAGACATTCGTCATCACGGGCACCTTGCCCACGCTGAGCCGTGACGAGGCCAAGGACAAGGTAGAGGCCGCGGGCGGCAAAGTCGCCGGTTCGGTCAGCAAGAAGACCGACTATGTGGTGGCGGGGGAAGAGGCCGGCAGCAAGCTGGTCAAGGCCCAGGCGCTGGGTGTTCCGGTGATTGATGAAGCGGCGCTGCTGGGGATGCTGGCCGGGTAAATTCGCAACTTGCATCAGAGGCCTGCTTGCTGAGCCGGGCCTGCCGGAGCATCAGCACCTTGGAGCGCCAGCTGTGGCTTTACATGGCGTTACCGGGGTTTGCACGCCGGATGTCAGGCCGGGCGTCATCGCCGGGCGTTGAAAAGACCTGTACACACAGGAGTTTTTCCATGAATAACAAACGTTTGCCCGCCTTGCTGGCGACCGCCGGCCTGGCCGCTCTGCTGTCCGGTTGTGTGGTGGCGCCCATTGCGCCGCGCCCCGTGGCGGTTTACCCGGCCCAACCCGCCTATGTAGAACCCGCGCCCGTCGTCGTGGTGCCGGCACCTGGTTATTACAGGGGTTGGGGCTACAGGCGCTGGCATTGAGCCAAAAAGGCCTCGCGCCGCCATAATCGGCGCATGACCATTCGCGACATCCTCAAAATGGGTGACCCCCGACTGCTGCGGGTTGCCCAGCCCGTCACCGCCTTCGATACCGACGAGCTGCACCAGTTGGTGTCGGACATGTTCGACACCATGCGCGCCGTCAATGGCGCCGGTCTCGCGGCGCCGCAAATCGGTGTGGACCTGCAACTGGTGATTTTTGGCACCGACGCGGTGAACCCGCGCTACCCCGACGCGCCGCTGGTGCCGCGCACGGTGCTGCTCAATCCGGTGATCAAGCCGCTGGGCCCCGAGGAAGAAGAGGGCTGGGAAGGCTGCCTTTCAGTGCCTGGGTTGCGCGGCGTGGTGCCGCGGTATTCGCGCATCCACTATGCCGGGTTTGACCAGTATGGTGACCCGATAGAGCGCACGGTGGAGGGCTTCCACGCGCGGGTGGTGCAGCATGAATGCGACCACCTGGTCGGCACGCTGTATCCCATGCGCATCCGCGATTTCACCCGCTTCGGGTTTACCGATGTGCTGTTTCCCGGGCTTGATGCGTCCGACGACGACTGAATGGGCTGCTCTGCCTGACTCTCAGGAGTTCAGCGCCTCGAGCAACTCGGTCTCGATCGCGATCTGCGCCTTGTTGTGCTGCAGCTCGGGGCCATCGATCAAAAACGTATCTTCCACGCGCTCGCCCAGCGTGCTCACTTTGGCCAGCTGCAAATTGATGCGGTGGCGCGCCAGCACGCGCGCGATGCGATAGAGCAATCCCACGCGGTCGCTGGCCGAGACGCTGAGCAGCCAGCGCTGGGCTTTTTCGTCGGGCCGCAGGTCCACACGCGGCGCGATGGGGAAGCTCTTGACCCGGCGCGACACGCGGCCCTTGCCGGGTGCGGGCAGCGGGCCGGGCTCCTCGATGGTGCGGTCCAGGTCGACCTCCACCATGGCTGCGAGTTCTCGGTAGTGGTCGGCCAGCGTTGGGCTGACGACCTGGAAGGTGTCCAGCGCATAGCCGTTTTTGGCGGTATGAATCTTGGCGTCCAGGATGCTGAAGCCGGCTTCGTCAAAGTAGCCGCAGATGCGCGCGAACAGGTCGGGCGCGTCGGGCGTGTAGACCAGCACCTGCATGCCTTCGCCGGCCGAGGAGCGGCGCGCCCGCACCACCGCCTTGGCCTTGCCGACGTGGCGCGAAAGCTGGCGCGCATGCCAAGCGATGTCGGAGGCCTCGTGGCGCATGAAATAGCTGACGTCCAGCGTGTCCCACAGCGCCTTGTGCGCTTCGAAGGGCTCGGCATGCAGGGCCAGGGTGGTCAGGGCTTCGCGCTTACGGGCCTCGACCTCGGCGTCCGCATCGGGCGCGCGGCCACCCAGTACGCGCAGGGTGTAACGGTAGAGGTCCTCAAGCAGCTTGCCTTTCCAGGCGTTCCAGACCTTGGGGCTGGTGCCGCGTATGTCGGCCACCGTCAGCAGGTAGAGAGCCGTCAGGTAGCGCTCGTTGCCCACGCGCCGGGCAAAGGCCGCGATGACTTCCGGATCGCTCAGGTCTTCCTTTTGCGCGATGCGGCTCATGCTCAGGTGTTCGCCAACCAGGAACTCGATCAGCTTCGCGTCTTCGGCGGCGATGCCGTGCTGGCGGCAGAAGATGTGCACTTCCCGGCAGCCCAGTTCGGAATGGTCGCCGCCGCGGCCCTTGGCGATGTCGTGGAAGAGCGCGGCGATGTACAGGATCCAGGGCTTGTCCCAGCCGGCCGCGAGCTGCGAGCACATCGGATATTCATGCGAATGCTCGGCCATGAAGAAGCGCCGCACATTGCGCAGCACCATCAGGATGTGCTGGTCCACCGTGTAGACGTGGAACAGGTCGTGCTGCATCTGCCCGACGATCTTGCGGAAGATCCAGAGGTAGCGGCCCAACACCGAGGTCTGGTTCATCAGCCGCATTGCATGGGTGATGCCCTCGGGCTGCTGCAGGATGCGGCGGAAGGTGTCGCGGTTGACCGGGTCGCTGCGGAACTTGCCGTTCATCACGCCGCGGGCGTTGTAGAGCGCGCGCAGGGTGCGCGCCGACAGGCCCTTGATGCCGACGGTCGTCTCGTACAGCAAAAAGGTTTCCAGAATGGCGTGCGGCTCGCGCGCGTACAGGTCGTCGCTGGCCACCTCCAGCATGCCGGCCTTGTCGTAAAAGCGCTCGTTGATGGGCTGCAGCGGGTAGGTATTGGGGTTCAGCCGCTCCTCGATGTTGAGCAGCAGGATCTGGTTGAGCTGGGTTACCGCCTTGGCGGCCCAGTAGTAACGCTTCATAAGCGCCTCGCTGGCGCGGCGGGGCAGCTTGCTTCCATCGTCGGCCTCGGCCGAATAACCGAAGGATTCGGCAACCGCCGTCTGCAGGTCGAACACCAGCCGGTCTTCGCGACGCCCGGCGATCAGGTGCAGGCGGGCGCGTATCAGGCTCAGCAGAGCTTCGTTGGCCTTGATCTGCCGCACCTCAAAGGCGGTGGCCAGGCCTTTGCGTGCCAGGTCGTCCCAGGATTTACCCAGGCCGGCGGCGCGCGCCACCCAGAGGATGACCTGCAGGTCGCGCAGCCCGCCCGGTGATTCCTTGCAGTTGGGCTCCAGCGAGTAGGGCGTGTCCTCGAACTTGTTGTGGCGCTGGCGCATCTCCAGCGTCTTGGCCACATAAAAAGCTTGCGGGTCCAGCACGGCGGACAGGCGTTTTTGCAGTTGCTGGAAGTTCTTTTTGGCGCCGGCGATCAGGCGCGCCTCCAGCAGCGAGGTCTGCACCGTGACGTCCTTGGCGGCTTCTTCCACGCAGCCCGAGGCCGTGCGCACGCTGGAGCCGATCTCCAGGCCGACGTCCCAGCAGGCGCCGATGAAGCGCTCGACCTTGGCTTTCAGGGCCGCGTCGGTATCAACGTCAGCGTTGTCCGGCAGCAGCAGCAGCACGTCCACGTCGGAGTGGGGAAACAACTCGCCGCGGCCGAAACCGCCCGCGGCGACCAGGCAAGCCGCGGCGGGAAAACCGGCGCCTTCCCACAGCGCCTGCAAGGTTGCGTCGGTATGGCGGGCGAATTTTTGCAGCAGGCCGTGGATGCCGCGCGAAGAGGCGCCGCTGGCGGCCAGCGACGCCAGCAGGGCGGCTTTGCCCGCCTTGTACTGCTCGCGCAGCTGGGGCAGGGCTGTCATTGCCGTCGTGACCGTAGTGGCCGTGTCAGGGGACGTGCTCGGCACGGGCATGGGGCGCCGCTCAGGCGCTGACCGTGGCCTGGACCGGGCTTTGCTGCGGTACGAAGGCCGGAATCGGCGGGCTGCCGGCGGACAGCGTCAGTACTTCGTAGCCGGTTTCGGTCACCAGGATGGTGTGTTCCCACTGGGCCGACAGCGAGTGGTCGCGCGTCACGATGCTCCAGCCGTCTTTTTCGGGGCCGTCCTTGATGTCGCGCTTGCCGGCGTTGATCATGGGCTCAATGGTGAAGGTCATGCCCGGAACCAGCTCTTCAAGCGTGCCGGGGCGGCCGTAGTGCAGCACCTGGGGTTCTTCGTGGAAGTTCTTGCCTATGCCGTGGCCGCAAAATTCGCGCACAACGGAAAAGCCCTGTTTCTCGGCGAAGGTCTGGATCGCGAAACCGATATCGCCCAGTCGCACGCCGGGCTTGACGCGCATGATGCCCTGCCACATGGCTTCGTAGGTGATGTTGCACAGCCGCTTGGCGGCGATGGAGGCTTCGCCGACCAGGTACATGCGGCTGTTGTCGCCGTGCCAGCCGTCCTTGGTGATCACGGTCACGTCGATATTGACGATGTCGCCTTTTTTGAGCGGTTTGTCGTTGGGGATGCCGTGGCAGACCTGGTGGTTGACCGAGGTGCACAGCGATTTGGGGTAGGGCACATAGCCCGGAGGGCCGTAGCCCAGGGTCGCGGGAATGGTGCCCTGGACCTGGGTCATGTAGTCGTGGGCCAGCCGGTCGATTTCATTGGTCGTCACGCCCGGTTTCACGAAGGGGGCCAGGTAGTCCAGCACCTCGGAAGCCAGCCTGCCGGCCAGGCGCATGCCTTCGATCCCGGCCGCATCTTTGTAAGTAATACTCATGCCCTTGATTATCCCACCGCTCCCGGGCACATGCATTTTCAGCATAGGGGTGAGGGCTTTTGCGTTTTTGGCCCGAATGAGCTGCGAAAGTGCCCGTGTCTGGCGCGTGCCGGGCCCGGCACGCGCCCAGTCGCTGATAAAATTGCGGGTTAACGCCTACCCCGCAAAAGCCGGCTCTCCGCAGGCGCTTGCAGACGGTGTCAGTCCCCCAGAACAGCCATGAGCTGCCCACTTCCCACTACAAGGCCACCGCTACCGTGACCCTGCACCTGACGACTTTTGAGGGCGAACCCCACGGGATCAGCGCCCTCAGCGACTTCCGCGTCCAGCAACTCCTTCCCCGCCTGCAAGCCATCCACGACAAGATCGCCGGCATCAGCGCCCGCTTTGTGCACCTGGTGGCGACCGAAGCGCCGCCTTCGGAAGCCGCCAAAGCCCAGCTCGCGGCGCTGCTCACCTACGGCGAGCCTTGCCCACCGGCCACCGGCAAAGCCGATGATGCGATGGCCCTTATCGTTTCGCCGCGTTTCGGCACCGTCTCGCCCTGGGCTTCCAAAGCCACGGACATCGCCCACAACTGCGGCCTGGCCGTCAAGCGCGTGGAGCGCATCACCGAATACCGCATCACGCTGAAAAGCGGGTTTTTCAGCAAGACTGCCTTGAGCGCTGCCCAGCGCGAGCAGGTCGCCGGCCTGTTGCACGATCGCATGACCGAAAGCGTGATGTTCGATCGCGCCGAGGCCGCGGGCCTGTTCACCGAACTGCAGGGCGCGCCGCTGCAGACTATCGACGTGCTGGCTGGCGGCAAGGCCGCGCTCGATAAGGCCAATGCCGAGTTCGGCCTGGCGCTGGCCCCCGACGAGATCGATTACCTGGTCAATGCATTCACGCAGCTCAAGCGCAACCCGACCGACGTCGAGCTCATGATGTTCGCCCAGGCCAACAGCGAGCATTGCCGCCACAAGATCTTCAACGCCGACTTCACGATTGACGGCGTGCCACAGGAGAAAAGCCTGTTCGGCATGATCCGCAACACTGAAAAGCTGCACCCCCAGCACACGGTGGTGGCCTATTCGGACAACGCCTCCGTCATGGAGGGCTACAAGACCCAGCGCTTTTACGCCAAAGCGGGCTCGGCGGGCCTCCAGACCTACAGCCCCACCGACGACGTGCAGATGCACGTGCTGATGAAGGTCGAGACGCACAACCACCCCACGGCGATTTCGCCGTTCCCGGGCGCCTCCACCGGCGCGGGCGGCGAAATCCGCGACGAAGGCGCGACCGGCCGTGGCTCCAAGCCCAAGGCGGGCCTGACGGGCTTCACGGTGTCCCGGCTGTTTGACGAGGCCGGCGCTTCTTACGGCAAGCCCGAACACATCGCCAGCCCGCTGCAGATCATGACCGAGGGTCCGCTGGGTGGTGCGGCCTTCAATAACGAATTCGGCCGGCCCAACCTGGCCGGCTATTTCCGCGAATACGAGCAGACTGTGGCCGGCCAGCGCTGGGGTTACCACAAGCCCATCATGATCGCGGGCGGCGTCGGCACGATTGACGCGGCGCTTACCAAAAAAATCCTGTTCCCGGCCGGCACCCTGCTGATCCAGCTGGGCGGCCCCGGCATGCGCATCGGCATGGGCGGCAGCGCGGCCAGCTCCATGGCCTCGGGCGCCAACGCGGCCCAGCTTGACTTCGATTCCGTGCAACGCGGCAACCCCGAAATCGAGCGCCGGGCCCAGGAAGTCATCAACCAGTGCGCCCAGCTGGGCGCGGCCAACCCTATCCTGGCGATCCACGACGTGGGCGCGGGCGGCTTGTCCAATGCCTTCCCTGAACTCGTGAACGACGCAGGGCGCGGCGCGAAGTTCGACCTGCGTGCCGTGCCGCTGGAGGAAAGCGGCCTCTCACCCAAGGAAATCTGGAGCAACGAAAGCCAGGAGCGCTACGTGATGGCGGTCGCACCTGAATCGCTGCCGCAGTTCCAGGCTTTTTGTGAACGTGAACGCTGCCCGTTCGCCGTGATTGGCGCAGCCACCGAGGAAAAACAGCTGGTGCTGTCCGACAAGGACGCGGCGCCACCAGTGGATATGCCGATGAATGTCCTCTTGGGCAAGCCACCCAAGATGCACCGCGACGTGAAGTCCGCCAAGCACACGGTCAAGCCCATAGACCTGACCGGCGTCGACCTGCAGCAAAGCGCGATTGCCGTGCTGAGCCACCCCACGGTCGCCTCCAAGCGCTTTTTGATCACCATTGGCGACCGTACCGTGAGCGGCCTCACGCACCGCGACCAGATGGTCGGCCCCTGGCAGGTGCCGGTGGCCGATTGCGCCGTCACGCTGGCCGACTACAGCGGTTTCGCCGGCGAAGCCATGAGCATGGGCGAGCGCACGCCGCTGGCCACCGTCAACGCCGCGGCATCGGGCCGCATGGCGGTCGCCGAGGCCATCACCAATCTTCTGGCCGCGCCGATTGAGCTTCCGCGCGTCAAGCTCTCCGCCAACTGGATGGCCGCCTGCGGCGAGCCCGGCCAGGACGCCGCGCTGTATGAAACCGTCAAGGCCGTGGGCATGGAACTGTGCCCGGCGCTCGGCGTGTCAATTCCCGTCGGCAAGGATTCCCTGTCCATGCGCACCGTATGGAGCGAAGGCGACGTCGGCAAAAAGGTCACCTCGCCGGTCTCGCTGATCGTGAGTGCTTTTGCCACGCTGCCTGACGTGCGCGGCACGCTGACACCGCAGCTGGACTCCACGGAGGCTGACAGCACGCTGATCCTGGTCGACCTGGGCAAGGGCCAGAACCGCATGGGTGGCTCCATCCTCGCGCAGACGCTCGACAAGGAAGAGGGCGACGTGCCCGACCTCGACGACCCGCAGGACTTGGTCAACCTGGTCAATGCCGTCAACGCGCTGCGCAAGCAGGGCAAGCTCATGGCCTACCACGACCGCAGCGACGGCGGCCTGTTCGCCGCGGTTTGCGAGATGGGGTTTGCCGGCAATGTCGGCGTGTCGCTCAACATCGACATGCTGCTGGTCGAAGGCGACGGTATTTCCGACAGCCGCATGGACAGCGGCGACAGCAAGAACTGGGCAAGCCAGGTCGGCGCGCGCCGCGAAGAACTCACACTCAAGGCGCTGTTCAACGAAGAGCTGGGCGCCGTGATCCAGGTGGCCACTTCCGCGCGCAACGAGGTCATGCAGACCCTGCGCGAGCACGGCCTCTCCAAATTCAGCCATTTCATCGGCAAGACCCGGCCACAGCACGCTTCGCTCGAAGTCGGCAAGGGCGAAATCCAGGTCTGGCGCGACACCAAGGCTGTGTTCTCGGCCAAACTGCAGGACCTGCATCAGGTCTGGGACTCCGTCAGCTGGAAGATCTGCCAGCAGCGCGACAACCCTGACTGCGCCCATGCCGAACACGCCGCAGCCGGCAAGCCCGAGGACCCAGGCCTGCATGTGCAATTGACGTTTGACCCGGCCAAGGTTCCGGCCGCGCCCGCGCTCAACCTGTCCGCGCGCCCGCGTGTGGCGGTGCTGCGCGAGCAAGGCGTCAACTCGCACGTCGAAATGGCTTACGTCTTCACCGAGGCGGGTTTTGAGGCCTGCGACGTGCACATGACCGACCTGCAGAACGGCCGCGCCAGGCTGACCGACTTCAAGGGCATCGTGGCCTGCGGCGGTTTCAGCTATGGCGACACCCTGGGCGCAGGGGTGGGCTGGGCACGTTCCGTCACTTTCAACCCCGTGCTGTCGGAAGCGTTCAAGGCCTTTTTCGCTCGCCAGGACACCTTTGGCCTGGGCGTGTGCAATGGCTGCCAGATGTTCGCCGAACTGGCCGACATCATTCCAGGCGCCGAAGCCTGGCCGCGCTTTACCACCAACCGCAGCGAGCGCTTCGAGGCGCGCCTGAGCATGGTCGAGGTGCTGGAATCGCCCAGCATCTTCCTCAAGGGCATGGCCGGCAGCCGCATGCCGATCGCTGTCGCGCACGGCGAGGGTTATGCCAATTTCGCCTTCCGCGGCGATGCGTCCAAGGCGATTGCAGCCATGCGCTATACCGACAACCACGGCCAGCCCACGGAAGCCTACCCGGCCAACCCCAATGGCAGCGCCGGCGGCCTGACGGCCGTGACCACCGCCGACGGCCGCTTCACCGCGATGATGCCGCACCCCGAGCGCGTGTTCCGCAACATCCAGAAGAGCTGGACATCGGGCAACCCGAGCGAGCGCAGCCCGTGGATGAGCCTTTGGCACAATGCGCGCAAGTGGGTGGGTTGATCAACAACACAAACGAGGGAATGTCCATGAACCGACTGCTTAAGCGCGCCTTCATCGCCGTCCTGTCCGGGCTGCTCGCGTGCAGCGCCATCGCCGCCGACATGCGCGTGGCCTTGCCCGAGCGGCCCGCGCTGGTCATTCCGCTGCCCGTGGGCTGGCGGGGCCAGGTGCGGCGTGCTGTACCTGACCTGCCGCCCACCATCATGCTCTCGTCCATCACCGAGAAAAACTTTCAGATATTGATCACGCCCATCTGGCCGATGCGTGCTGATAGCAAACCGCTCACGCCAGACTTTCTGCGTTCGATGGTGGCGGCGGCATCCGAAAAGGCCAAGCCGCAGGCTGTCGAGACGGACATTCCGGTGCGTGAGTTGACGGGCCAAGGCCTGTACGGCGCCTACTTCTCGGCCACCGACCGGGCGCCCAAACCCGGTGAATACCTCAACATGGCCCAGGGCATGGTCGCTATCGGCGAGCTGCAGATCGGCTTCACCATCCTGAGCAATGGCGACGCGGCGGCGGTCAATGGGCCCGCGCTCCAGATGCTGCAATCCTTGCGGCGAGACTGATTCGCTGGCTCCTGGCTCTAGCGGCCGGGCGGTGCGACGGCCGCTCCCTGGATCCCGTGCCGCACAAGAGCCTGGGCTACAAAACCAGAAGACTTCATCTCCTCGACGAAGGCCGTCAAGTAACGCTCGCCAGTCTCTCGGCCTTTGGGCAAGCCCATGGCCTGGTTGATCACCATAAAGCGTCCCGGCAACAGGCGCAGGCCCGGCAAGCGTTTTGCATCGGCTTCCAGTTGCTGCTTGACGCCGGCCGCCACTTCGACGTTCTGCACAACCATGACATCCGTCACCGCCGGTGAGGTGGGCGCTTTGACCAGTTTTGCGGCCTTGAGCTCACGGGTCAAATAGAGGTCGTAGGCGCTTCCGTTGCCGACCACGACGCGGTTGGCCGGCTGGTCCACCTCCTCATTGCGCCGTATCGGCGAATCGTTGCGCACCAGGTAAGCGCCCTCGATGATGACGTAGGGCGGCGTCTGCAGCATGTCGGCGCCGCGAACCGGGTCTATCGCGACAAAGGCAATGTCGACCTGTGCATCCCTGACCGCTTCGACTACCTTGCCGGCTGAGGTGAAGGTCACCAGTTCCACCGGCACGCCCAGCCGCTTGCCCAACTCCCGTGCCAGATCCACCGATACGCCGTGCGGCTCGCCGGTGGCGCTATCTTTCACCGCCAGTATGGGATTGCCGAAATTGATGGCGGCCTTGAGCCTTCCGGAGGGCGCCAGTTCGGCCGCGGGCGCAGGCGGCGCGGCGGCGCAGCCCAGCAGCGCAAAAGCAGCCGCCGCCAGCAGGGCCAGCGCAACCAGCCACCACCAAATGCCATTGGAGCCGCGTACCTGGCCCGGTGACAGCCCCTCGCTCGCGGCCGTGCGCGACTCCACGGCGCCAGCCTCCACCGCATCCTTGGCCTCCTTGAGGCCCATGCCGGTCAGTCCCCGCAAGCGCCGTACCGCTTCGATCTTGTTGCCCTGATCCAGCGCTTGCTGCACCTGCGCGGGCAGGGGTGCGCCGTCGGGCAAGGCCTTGGGTGCAAAGCCGGTGGCTGGCGGCTCGCCGCGCATATAGGCTTCCAGCGCGTCCTTGGTTTCCTTCAGGCCCAGGCCGGTGTCCGCGCGCATCAGCTTGATGGCTTCGACCAGGTTGCCGCGCTGCAAGGCGTCTTGCACCGGTTGGGGAAGACTAGGGGCGGGATCGGGCATGAAGGCTCCAGAAAAGGGGGTGTGCCATTGGAACGGCCTGCGCCACCTTCGTCAATCGGTGACCTGTTCAATTCAGCGAAGCCTCAAGAAAAAAAGCAGCCGACAGGCTGCTTTTCAGGGGCAAAGGCGGGCAGGGCGCCCGCAGTGCTGCGCCGCTTACTCGACCTTGGCCTTTTTGCGCAGGTCGGTCTGGAAGGCGGCCAGTTTTTGCTGCTGCATCTGCTGGGCAATCTGTGGTTTGACTTCGTCGAACGAAGGCAGCTGCGCCGTGCGGATGTCGTCGACACGGATGACGTGGTAGCCGAACTGGGTCTTTACCGGGGTGTCGGTTGTCTGGCCCTTGTTGAGCTTGGTCAGCGCTTCGGAGAACTCCGGCACGTAGCTGGAGGGGTTGGCCCAGTCGAGGTCGCCGCCCTTGGCGCCGGATCCGGGGTCCTTGGATTTCTTCTTGGCGATGTCGTCAAACTTGCCGCCTTTTTTCAGGCTGGCGATAATTTCCTTGGCTTCGCTTTCCTTTTCCACGAGGATGTGGCGTGCCTTGTATTCCTTGCCGCCATTGGCTTCGGCGAACTTGTCGTACTCGGCCTTCATCTCGGCTTCCGTGACGGGGTTGTTCTTCTGGTAGTCGGCGAAGAGTTCGCGGATCAGGATGGTCTGGCGAGCCAGTTCCATTTGAACCTTCACGTCTTCACTGGTGGACAAGCCACGTTTTTCGGCTTCCTGCATGAAGACCTCGCGCGCGATGACTTCTTCGCGCAGCTGGGACTCCATGTCCGGCGTCACGGGCCGGCCCGACTTGGCGACCTGCTGGGCCAGCGAGTCCAGGCGGGTTTTGGGGACAGCCTTGCCGTTCACGATGGCGAGGTTTTGCGCCAGAACGCCTTGGGCGCCCAGGGCCAGCAGGGCCGCAACGGCGGTAGCCAGTACAAATTGTTTCTTCATGATGTCTTGCAGTCCTTTGATGAATGCTTGTTAGCGTCTGGGTTCTGGATGTTGCCCGGCCTTCGCGGCCTAAGTTGAGGCGCCGCCAGGTTTCAGGGTGACTCGATGATCTCGATCGCCAGGGCATGCAGACCCTGATCAATGAAATTTTGCAGTGCATCATACACAAGCCGGTGGCGCGCTACCCGGCTTTGGCCGGTAAAGAGCGGGCTCGCGATGCGGATGCGGAAATGGCTGCCATAGCCCTCGGCGTTGGCGCCCGAATGCCCGGCATGGGCGGCGCTTTCGTCGAGAACTTCCAGCCGCGTGGGCTGCAGCTGCGCCTGAAGTTGCCGCTCCAGGTCTTCGGTGCGCACGGGCAGGGCGCTGGAAACGCCGGTCATCATGGCGTGGTGCCGGGTTTGACGTGCTTGTTGAGGTACACCGCTTGCGCGAGCACAAACACCACCATCAGGCCCAAGCCACCGAAGAGCTTGAAGTTGACCCAGGTGGCCGTCGGGAAGTTAAAAGCCACCCACAGGTTGAGCATGCCCATGACGGCGAAAAAGCCGACCCAACTCAGGTTGACCACACGCCAGATCGCATCGGGCAGTGACATCTGCGCGCCCATGAGCGACTTGATGCCGTTTTTCTTGAAAACCAGCTGGCCTACGAGCAGGGCGCTGCCCATGACCCAGTAAAGCACCGTGGGCTTCCACTTGATGAAGTTTTCGCTGTGGAAGTAAATCGTGGCGCCGCCCAGCACCGTGACCAGCGCCAGGCTGACCCACAGCATGGTGTCGGCCTTTTTACCGCGTGCCTTCAGCCACAGGATTTGCGCCAGCGTGGCGATGATTACCACCACGGTCGCCAGCAGTACGGGGGCTTCCGACGGGCCCACCACGCCGCCCGACACCATAAAACCCAGCCATTCGGTGGCTGTCGTTGCGGCCCAGTCCTTGTGGCCTTCGGCGTACTTGAACATGCCGAAGAAAAGGGCAATCGGCAAAAAGTCGAAAAGAATTTTCATAGGCTGATTATCGCGGGCGCACAAGCCGGTTTTATATGGGGAAAAGTCGGTCGCAAAGTCGTCAGATTGAGTAAGGCTCTTCATCAGCAGGGGCCGCGGAACCGGCTTTGCCGGGCCGCAGGCGCAGCGGCCCCTCGGGGGCAGCGTATTACACGAAGTGAAAAGCGTGGGGGCTTTTTACTTTTTCTGAAAGTCCAGCGAGGCAGAATTCATGCAGTAACGCAGGCCTGTAGGGCTGGGTCCGTCCGGAAACACGTGCCCAAGGTGCGCGCCGCAACTCGCGCACACCGTTTCGGTGCGCACCATGCCGTGCTTGCGGTCCACGATTTCCTCAATGGCCCCCGGCACCGCTTCCTCGGAAAAACTGGGCCAGCCGCAGCCGGCGTCGAATTTGGTCTCGGATTCAAACAGCTTGGCGCCGCAGCAGATGCAGTGGTAAGTGCCGTCCGCCCAGACGGCTTCGTATTTGCCGGTGTAGGGGCGTTCGGTGGCAGCATGGCGGGTGACCTCAAAGGCGGCCGGCTCGGCCCCTTTTTCGGCCAACAGGGCTTTCCATTCGGCGTCGGTTTTCTGGATCTTGGCGCTCATGTTTTGGGTCCTGGTGTGTTTCGACTTTGATGTTACGAACTGCAACTGATCTCGATCGATGAAGCCCAGTCGGGCGGGAAACCGGCAAAGCTGTCATGGCCGGGATGTTCATCAAATGGGGATTGCAGCAGCGCAAGCAAGGTATCGACACCCGAAAAGTCTTTTAGTTTCGCGGCGCGTATGGCTTCCTCGCCCAAATGGTTGCGCAGCACGAATTTCGGGTTGTTCTTTTGCATTAAACCGGCGCGAAGTTCGGGGTCCGCCCCGGCCAGACGCCGCGAATAGTCCTGCGCCCAGGCATTGAAGGATTCGCGGTCGAAGAACAGGTCGCGCACGGGTTCGTGGCCGCTTTGCGGCGTGAAGCCGTTCAGGCGCCGCCAGAAGATGCTGTAGTCGACCTTGCTGGCGGCCAGCAGCTTGAAGATGGTGTCGACCAGGGCCTTGTCCTCGGGCTGCTCGTCCGCCAGGCCCAGCTTGGCGCGCATACGGGCGTACAGGGCTTCCGGAAAAATCGTTTTGTAGGGCTCCAGCGCGGCCAGCGCTGGTTCCTGATCGCCAATCAGCGGCAGCAGGGCCTGCCCCAGGCAGAACAGGTTCCAGTAGGCCATGTTGGGCTGGCGGTTATAGGCATACCGGCCCTGGCTGTCCGAATGGTTGCAGATATGGTTGGGGTCGAAGGCGTCCAGGAACTGGAAAGGGCCGTAGTCTATGGTCAGGCCCAGGATACTCATGTTGTCGGTATTCATCACGCCGTGGCAAAAGCCGACGGCTTGCCAGGCGGCCAGCAGGTGGGCTGTACGTTCGCTGACAGCCTCCAGCAGTGCTGCATAAGGCTGTGGCGCCTCGCGGCAGCCGGGGTAGAAACGGTCTATGACGTAGTCGGCAAGCGTTTTGAGTTCGGCATGCTGGCCGGTGTAGCTGAAGTGTTCAAAGTGGCCGAAGCGGATAAAGCTGGGCGCGGTGCGCGTCACCACGGCGGCGGTCTCGATTTCTTCACGGCGCACCGGCGCGTCGGAACCGGTCACGCACAGCGCCCGCGTGGTCGGAATGCCCAGGCCATGCATGGCCTCGGAGCACAAAAACTCACGGATCGAACTGCGCAACACGGCGCGGCCATCGCCCATGCGCGAATACGGTGTATGACCGGCCCCCTTGAGCTGGATTTCCTGTGCCCCGCCCGGGGTGGCTATCTCCCCCAGCAGCAGCGCGCGCCCGTCGCCCAGCTGGCCGGCCCAGACGCCGAACTGGTGGCCGCTGTAGACGCTGGCCAGCGGGTCAGAGCCCGGAAGAAGCCGGTTGCCGGTGAAAGCCTCCAGCGCGGCCTGCGATTCAAACCATTCGGCCTGCAGTCCCAGTTCGCGCGCCATCGCGCGGTTGCGTGCCACCCAATACGGGTCGGGCAGGGCCTGGGCTTGCAGCCGCGTGAAAAAGCTCTCGCCCAGTTCGGCAAAGCTGTTGCGCCAGGGCAGGGCGCCACCGTCGGGGAGGTTGGGGGAGGTCATGGGCAAATTGTCCCCTACCTGACATGGGCCTGCGGATTCACGGGCAATCCCGCATGACCCTGCTGCTGCGCTGCGGCATGATGGCCGCTCACGGATCACTATTTCAACGATGGAGACTATTTGATGCTCGGGTTAATGCAAAGCCAGCCGCTGCTGATTTCCGGTTTGATCGAATTTGCGGAGCGCCACCACGGCGACGCTGAAATCGTCTCGCGCCGCGTGGAAGGCGACCTGCATCGCTACAACTACAAAGAGATGGGCCAGCGCGCACGACGCGTCGCCCGGGCCCTGGACGGCCTCAAGCTGGCCTTCAGTGACCGGGTCGCCACGCTGGCATGGAACGGCTACCGGCACCTGGAGCTTTATTACGGCGTCAGCGGCTCGGGCCGGGTGCTGCATACCATCAACCCGCGCCTGCACCCTGACCAGATCGCCTGGATCGCCAACCACGCGGAAGACCAGGTGCTGTGTTTCGACCTGAGCTTTTTACCGCTGGTGCAGGCTGTGCACGCCCGCTGTCCGACCATCAAGCACTACATCGCGTTGTGTGATGCCGACAAGCTGCCGGCTGATTCGGGCGTCCCGAACCTGCAAAGTTATGAAAGCTGGATAGGCGCGCAAAGCGCCGACTACGCCTGGCCCAGCTTTGACGAGAACACGGCTTCGAGCATGTGCTACACCAGCGGCACCACGGGCAACCCCAAGGCCGCGCTCTACAGCCACCGCTCCAGCACGCTGCACGCCTATGCGGCCGCGCTGCCTGACGTCATGTGCGTTTCGGCGCGCGACGCCATCCTGCCCGTGGTGCCGATGTTCCACGTCAACGCCTGGGGCATTCCCTATTCGGCCGCGCTCACCGGCGCCAAGCTGGTGTTCCCCGGCCCGGCGCTGGACGGCAAGTCGATCTACGAGCTGATCGAGGCCGAGAAAGTCACCTACGCCGCCGGTGTGCCTACCGTGTGGCAGATGCTGCTGACCCACATGAAACCGGCGGGCCTGAAATTCTCTACCCTGAAACGTACCGTCATAGGCGGCTCGGCCTGCCCGCCGGCCATGATCAATGCCTTCCGCGAAGACTACGGCGTGGAAGTGCTGCACGCCTGGGGTATGACCGAGATGAGCCCGCTGGGCACGCTGTGCACGCTCAAGAACAAGCACGATGCGCTGCCCGACGCAGAAAAAATGAAGATACGCCTCAAGCAGGGGCGTGCCATCTACGGCGTCGACATGAAAATCGTCGACGCCAACGGCGAAGAATTACCGTGGGACGGCAAGGTCTTTGGCGACCTTTACGTCAAAGGGCCGTGGATAGTCCGCGAATACTTTAAAGGTGAGGGCGGGGACCCGCTGGTCAATGGCTGGTTCCCCACGGGCGACGTCGGCACCATAGACCCCGACGGCTATTTGCAAATCACCGACCGCAGCAAAGACGTCATCAAGTCGGGCGGCGAATGGATCAGCTCCATCGATATTGAAAACATCGCAGTCGCCCACCCAGCCGTCGCCATGGCCGCCTGCATAGGCGTGGCACATCCCAAGTGGGACGAGCGCCCCATCATCGCGGTCGTCAAAAAGCCCGGCATGGACGTCACGCGCGACGAACTGATCCGCTTCTACGACGGCAAGACCGCGAAATGGCAAATCCCCGACGACGTGGTCTTCGTCGACGCCATCCCCCTGGGCGCCACCGGCAAGATGCTCAAAACCAAGCTGCGCGAAATGCTCAAAGATTACAAGCTGCCTCAAGCATAAAAGCCCCCACGTTCGCTCACTGCGTGTAGCTCTCTGCCCCCCGAGGGGGCGCTGCGCCTGCGGCCCGGCAAAGCCGGTTCCGCGGCCCCGGCTGATAGGGGAGAGTCTCACGCCTTGGTGCCGGGGTCGCTTGAGTGACATGTGTAGGGCATTCCCTGACGCAGTGCAGCATTAATTCACCTAATCTTTGCCAGTTCCCCGCCAGGTTTTCGTTCGCAAATTTCATAAATTTTCAGGAGACAAGGGATGACAACCCAAACCCGATTTTTCGCGCGGCATGCAGGCGTCGCTCTGGCGGTAACCGCCATGTTCTACAGCAGCATGACACTGGCCCAGGCGCCCGCCGCCAAGGCTGCGGCCCCGACCAAAGCCACTGTCGCAACGCCCGCTGCCGGCGGCGCCGTGAACCTGAACCAGACGGTCAAGATCGCTTGGCTGGACCCGCTCTCTGGCTTGATGGCGGCGGTCGGCACCAACCAGCTCAAGGGCTTCCAGTTCCTCGCTGAGCAGTTCAGCAAAAAGAACAAGGCCGGCGTGAAGTTCGAGATCATCGGCATCGACAACAAGCTGAGCCCGCAAGAGACCACCAACGCGCTGAAGTCGGCCATCGACCAGGGCGCACGCTACGTGGTGCAGGGTAACGGCTCGGGCCCGGCGCTGGCCATCATGGACGCGCTGTCCAAGTACAACGAACGCAATCCCGGCAAGGAAGTCGTCTACCTCAACTACGCTGCGGTGGACCCTGACCTGACCAACAGCAAGTGCGAATACTGGCACTTCCGCCTTGATGCCGACACCTCCATGAAGATGGAGGCCCTCACGGCTTTCATGAAGGAACAACCTGACATCAAGAAGGTTTACCTGATCAACCAGAACTACTCGCACGGCCAACAGGTCGCCAAGTTTGCCAAGGCCAACCTGGCGAGCAAGCGCCCCGACATCCAGATCGTCGGCGAAGACCTGCACCCGCTGGCGCAGGTTCGCGATTTCGCACCCTACATCGCCAAGATCAAGCAGTCGGGCGCCGACACCGTGATCACCGGCAACTGGGGCTCCGACCTTTCGCTGCTGGTGAAGGCCGCCAACGAAGCCGGCCTGAACAACGTTAAGTTCTACACTTACTATGCCGGCGTCACCGGCACGCCGACCGCGCTGGGCGCGGGCTCGGCCGGTCGCGTCTACATGGTGGCCTACAACCACCTCAACATGGGCGGCGAAATCCAGCAAATCCAGGCCGAGTACAAGAAGAAGTTCAACGACGACTTTTATACCGGCGCGATTTTCCACGCCTTCACCATCCTGACCGAAGCCATGGCACAAACCAAGTCGACCGAGCCGGCCGTGGTGGCCAAGGCCATGGAAGGCCTGCGCTTCAAGAGCTTTAACGGCGATGTCGAGATGCGCAAGACCGACCACCAGCTGCAGCAGGGCCTCTACATCGACAAATGGGAAAAAGCCGGCGGCAAATACCCCTACGATGCCGAGAACACCGGCTATACCTTTGTGCCGGTCAAATACTATGAGCCCTATGTGGCCAGCACACCCACCTCGTGCCAGATGAAGCGCCCGGGCTGACACCGGTGTCCCGTTGACGGACCAGGCCCGACCCGAGTTCGGGCCTTTTTTTCATCCGGCTTTTTTGCAACAGGCGCTTATCGATGAATTTGGAAACCTTCACCATCGGCATGCTCAACGGGCTGAGCTACGGCTTGCTGCTGTTCATGCTCAGCTCCGGCCTGACGCTGATCTTCAGCATGATGGGCGTGCTCAATTTCGCGCACGCGTCCTTCTACATGGTTGGCGCCTACATTGCCTACAGTACCTCGCAGGTCATCGGTTTCTGGTGGTCGCTGCTGGTGGCGCCGCTCCTGGTGTTTGCCATGGGTGCGGCCTTCGAACGCTTTTGCCTGCGCAAGGTGCACAAGTTCGGCCATGTGCCCGAGTTGCTGGTCACCTTCGGGCTGTCCTACCTGCTGCTGGAACTGGTGCAACTGGTGTGGGGCCGTTCGGCCGTCAACTATGTGCTGCCCGAAGGCCTGCAGGGCCCGCTGTTCACGGTGTTCGGCACGAATTTCCCGAAATCGCGCGCTTTCATCATGTTTATCTCACTGGCCATGCTGGCCGGCATCTGGCTGCTGCTCACACGAACGCGGATCGGCCTGGTCATCCAGGCCGCGCTCACCCATCCTGAAACGGTGGAAGCCCTGGGCCACAACGTGCCGCGCGTCTTCATGCTGGTTTTCGGCGGCGGAGCGGCGCTCGCGGGCCTGGCCGGAGTCATAGGCGGCAATACCTTCGTCACCGAGCCCGCCATGGCCGGCTCGGTGGGCGCCATCATCTTTGTGGTCGTGGTGGTGGGCGGCATGGGCTCGCTGAGCGGCGCCTTCCTGGCCTCGTTGCTGATTGGCCTGATCCAGACTTTCGCGGTGGCCATGGACCAGTCGCTCATGACGCTGCTGGCCAAAGCCAATTACACGGTGACGCCCGAGACCTTCGGTTATCCCTTGCTCAAACTCACGATCTCGCAGGTGGCGCCCATACTGCCATTCCTGTTCCTGGTGCTGATCCTGATCTTCAGGCCCAAGGGTCTGCTTGGTACGCGGGAAGGATGAGGCGCCAGGATATGTCGACCCTTTACTACCAATTCAAACCCTATAACGTTGGGCGCTGGCTGCTCTGGACGCTGTACGCGCTGCTGCTGATCGTCGCGCCGCTGATGTTCAAAAGCAGCCTGGCGCTGACCATGCTATCGCAGGCCGGCTACCTGGTCATCATCTGCCTGAGCTACAACATCCTGCTGGGGCAGGGCGGCATGCTCAGCTTCGGCCATGCGGTCTATGCCGGGCTGGGCTCCTTCCTGGCCGTGCATGCGATGAACCTCGCCGCCAAGGGCACCTTCTATATCCCGCTATCGCTGATACCTTTGGTGGGCGGCCTTTCGGGTCTGTTCTTCGCGGTGTTGCTGGGCTATGTCACCACCAAGAAAGCCGGCACCACCTTTGCCATGATCACGCTGGGCGTGGGCGAACTGGTGTTCGCGATGTCGCTGATGTTCCCCGAGTTCTTCGGCGGGGAGGGCGGCATCACCACCAACCGGGCCTACGGCAAGCCGGTGTTCGGCGTCAGCTTCGGCCCGCAGATCCAGGTCTACTACCTGATCGCCGTGTATTGTTTTATTTGCACCGCCGCGATGTTCGCCTTCACGCGCACGCCGTTGGGCCGGATTTTGAATGCCGTGCGCGACAACCCCGAGCGCGTGGAGTTCATCGGCTACAACACGCAGCGCGTGCGTTACTACGCCTTCATCATCGCCGGCTTCTTCGCCGGCATAGGCGGCGGGCTGGCCGCCATCAACTCGGAAATCGTCACGGCCGAAGTCGTGAGCGGCGTGCGTTCGGGCAGCCTGTTGCTGTTCACCTTCCTGGGTGGGGCGACCTTCTTCTTCGGTCCCATCATCGGCGCCGGCCTGCTGGTGGTGGCGCTGATTTTGCTGTCCGAGCTGTCCATGGCCTGGCTGCTTTATGTGGGCCTGATTTTCCTGTTCATGGTGATGTATGCGCCCGGCGGCATCGCCAGTCTGATCATGATGAACCTGCGCGTGGCCTCCTTCGGCAAGCTCAAGGAGCTGTGGGTCGGCTATCTGGGCCTGGCCGTGACGGCGTTCACGGCACTGGCTGGCGCGGCCGCCATGGTCGAGATGGTCTATCACCTGCAGCTCAATGCGGCCCTGGGCCCCGAGCTTGGCTTTATGGGCGTGCGGCTCAATGCCACCAAGCTCAACAGCTGGTTCGGCGCTGGCTTTGTGCTGGTGACGGGGCTGGCACTGTTTGAACTGACACGCCGGCAATTCCTCACGCAATGGAGTGAGATCCAGGATGACATTGAAAAAGAAATCAAGCGGAGGGAGCTACTGTGAGCCCCCACGCTCGTCACTTCGAGCCTGCGGCGCGCTGCCCCTCTCATGGTGGTTGGGGCGCTGCGCCTGCGGTCCGGCAAAGCCGGTTCTGTGGCCCTGGCTGGGGGGGAAGGTGATATGACCTGTTCACTTGAACTGAAAGACCTGCGCAAAAATTTTGGCAGGACCGAGATCATCCGTGGCGCCAACCTCAAGGTGCGGGCCGGGGAGCGCGTCGCCATCATCGGCCCCAACGGTGCGGGCAAGTCCACCTTGTTCAACCTCATCAGCGGGCGCTTTGAACCTACGAGCGGCGAAGTGCTGCTCAACGGCCAGCGCATCGACGGCAAAAAGCCGTTCGAGATCAACCGGCTGGGCCTGTCGCGCAGCTTCCAGATCACCAACATCTTTCCCAAGCTCAGCGTGTTTGAAAACCTGCGCTGCGGCGTGCTCTGGAGCCTGGGCTACAAGTACACCTTTCTGCGCTTCCTGGCCGACCTGGACGATGCCAACCAACGCGCCGAAGAACTGATGGCCATGATCAAGCTCGACAAAAAGCGCGACGTGCTGGCCACCAACCTGACCTATGCCGAGCAGCGCGCCCTCGAAATCGGCATCACGATTGCCGGCGGCGCCAACGTCATCCTGCTGGACGAACCCACGGCCGGCATGAGCCGTTCCGAAACCAGCCGCTTCATCAGCCTGATCAAGGAAGTCACCGTGGGCAAGACCCTGCTGACCGTGGAGCACGACATGGGCGTGGTCTTCGGCCTGGCAGACAAGATCGCGGTGGTGGTCTATGGCGAAATCATTGCCTATGACACGCCCGAGGCTGTGCGCGCCGACCAGCGTGTGCAAGAGGCCTACCTCGGCTCATCCGTTGCAGATGCCCAAGCAGGTGGACACTGATATGTTGCACATCCAGAACCTCCACGCCTTCTACGGGAAAAGCCACGTGCTGCATGGCGTCTCTTTTGACGTGCAACCCGGCCAGATCGTCGCCTTGCTGGGCCGCAACGGCTCGGGCCGCTCGACCACGGCGAAAGCCATCATGGGCTTGGTCGACTGCCAGGGCTCCATTCTCTGGAAAAAGCAGGAGATCGCCGGCAAGAAGGCCTACCAGATCGCCCACCTGGGCATTGGCTATGTGCCCGAAAACCGCGACATCTTTCCCAAGCTCACAGTGCACCAGAACCTGCTGCTGGGCCAGAAAGGTTCGGGCAAGGGTTCGCGCTGGTCGTTTGAAGACATGTACCAGATGTTCCCCCGGCTGCGCGAACGCCAGCATACCGAGGCCGGCGTGCTCTCGGGCGGCGAGCAGCAGATGCTGACGCTGTGCCGCACGCTGATGGGCGACCCCGACCTGATCATCATCGACGAACCCACCGAGGGACTGGCGCCCAAGATCGTCGAACTCGTGGGCCAGTATTTGCAAACCCTCAAGGCCAAGGGCATTTCGGTGCTGCTCATCGAGCAGAAGCTGACCATCGCCATGGCAATCTCCGACCGCGCGCTGGTCATGGGCCACGGCAGCATCGTGTTTGACGGCACACCCGACAGCCTGCGGGCCGATGCCTACATCCGCAAAGAGTGGCTTGAGGTGTAAAAAACGGTGTGATTCCGACGGACATGTCACCGCCGGGACAAAAATAGACTCAACAGCCCAACCCGGGCCTTGTGCCGTCACAAACGCCCCCTACAATGGAAAAGAACGGTCGTACTATTTTTGCGACCGCTGGTATCACCGCCAGGGCTTGCAGGGCCAAAGCGCCAGCCGAGACAACTGAAAAACCGAAACTCCCATCAAGGAAAGAAGCATCGCAATGACCACTCTTTACGAAGTTCACGGCCCCGTCGCTGTCATCACACTGAGCAACCCGCCCGTCAACGGCCTGGGCCACGCCACACGCCTGAGCCTGACCGACAACCTGCAAAAAGCCAATGATGATGCAGCCGTCAAAGCCATCGTGATCACCGGCGCAGGCAAGGCCTTCTCGGGTGGCGCCGACATCAAGGAGTTTGGCACGCCCAAGGCGCTGACCGAACCCAACCTGCTGAGCGTGATCCGCGCGGTTGAAAACTCCGCCAAGCCCGTCGTGGCCGCGATCCATTCCGTCTGCATGGGCGGCGGCCTGGAACTGGCCCTGGGTTGCCACTACCGCATTGCCGCGCCCGGCACCAATATCGCCTTGCCCGAAGTCAAGCTGGGCCTGCTGCCTGGCGCTGGCGGCACGCAGCGCCTGCCGCGCGTGCTCGGCGTGGAGCCGTCGCTGAACATGATCGTGAGCGGCGAGCCCGTCAAGAGCGAGCTGCTTGCGCAAATCCCCGGCCAGAAGCTGTTCGACAAACTCGCCGCCTCGCCCGAATCGCTGGCCCAGGAGGCGCTGGCCTTCGCGCAATCGATCTCCGACACCCGGCCGCTGCCGCTGGTGCGCGAGATGCGCGCCAAGCACCCCAACGGCGACGCCTACTTCCAGTTCGCCCGCAACATGGTCAAGGGCATGTCCAAGAATTTCCCCGCGCCGCTCAAGTGCGTGGACGCCGTGGAAGCCGCCACCAAGCGCAAGTTTGAAGACGGCATGGCGTTTGAGCGCGAACTCTTCATCAACCTGATGTGGACGCCTGAAAGCCGCGCGCTGCGCCATATCTTCATGGCCGAACGGGCCGCCTCCAAGATCCCGGACGTGCCGGAAGACACCCCCAAGCGCGAGATCAATTCCGTGGCCGTGATCGGCGCCGGCACCATGGGCGGCGGCATCGCCATGAACTTCCTGAACGCCGGCATCCCGGTCAAGATCCTCGAGATGAAGCAGGAGGCGCTGGACAAGGGCCTGGGCATCATCCGCAAGAACTACGAGGCCCAGGTCAAGAAGGGCAAGCTCAAGCAGGACAAGTACGAGCAGCGCATGAGCCTGCTCAGCACCACGCTGAGCTACGACGACCTCAAGGATGCCGACATGGTGATTGAAGCCGTGTTCGAGGAGATGGGCGTCAAGGAAAAAGTCTTCAAGGAACTGGACCGCGTGATGAAGCCCGGCGCCATCCTGGCCTCCAACACCTCCACGCTGGACGTCAACCAGATCGCCGCCTTCACCAAGCGCCCACAGGACGTGGTGGGCATGCATTTCTTCAGCCCCGCCAACATCATGAAGCTGCTCGAAGTGGTGCGCGGCGCCAAGACCGGCAAGGACGTACTGGCCACCGTGATGGCCGTGGGCAAGAAGATCCGCAAGACGGCCGTGGTCTCCGGCGTCTGCGATGGCTTTATCGGCAACCGCATGATCGAGCAGTACGGCCGCCAGGGCGGTTTCCTGCTTGACGAAGGCTGCACACCCGAGCAGGTCGACAAGGCCATCGAAAAGTTCGGCTTTGCAATGGGCCCCTTCCGCATGGGCGACCTGGCCGGTAACGACATCGGCTGGGCCATCCGCAAGCGCCGCTACACCGAAAAGCCCGACATGAAGTACAGCAAGACGGCCGACCTGCTCTGCGAAAAAGGCCGCTTCGGCCAGAAGACGGGCGCCGGCTGGTACGACTATGTGCCAGGCAAGCGCGACGCAATCCCGAACGCCGAGGTCGTCAAGATGATCGAGGACCACCGCAAGAGCTTGGGGCTAACGCCGCGCAAGATCTCCGATGAGGAAATCGTGCAGCGCCTGGTGTTCTCTCTGGTCAATGAAGCCGCGCATATCCTGGAGGAGGGCATTGCCTCCAAGGCCAGCGACATCGACATGGTCTACATCATGGGTTACGGCTTCCCGGTTCACCGCGGCGGCCCCATGCTGTACGCCGACCAGGTGGGTCTCTTCAACGTGGTGCAAACCATGAACCGCTTCGCGCAGAACCCGCTGGACGACGCCAAATTCTGGAAGCCCGCGCCCCTGCTGGCCAAGCTGGCGGCTGAAGGCAAAACCTTCAACCAGGCCGCCTGACCCTCCTGAACGGTTTCAACCCCTTCAGGCCCGCACAGATCAACGCCCCCAGATTCCGGAGAATTCCATGACATCAGCAGTAATCGTTTCCACCGCACGCACCCCCCTGGCCAAAAGCTGGAAGGGCTCCTTCAACATGACGCACGGCGCCACCCTGGGCGGCCACGCCGTCGAGCACGCGCTCAAGCGCGCCGGCATCGAAGCCGGCGAAGTCGATGACGTGATCATGGGCTGCGCCACGCCCGAAGGCGCGACCGGCGCCAACATCGCGCGCCAGATCGCGCTGCGCGCCGGCTGCCCCGTCACCGTTTCGGGCATGACGGTCAACCGTTTCTGCTCGTCCGGCCTGCAGACCATTGCCCTGGCGGCCCAGCGCGTGATCGCCGGCGAAGCCGACATCTACGTGGCCGGCGGCGTGGAAAGCATTTCCTGCGTGCAGCAGGAGATGAACACCCACATGCTGCAGGAAGCCTGGCTCGCCAAGAACAAGCCCGAGATCTACTGGAACATGCTGCAGACCGCCGAGCAGGTCGCCAAGCGCTACAACATTTCGCGCGACCGCATGGACGAATACGGCGCGATGAGCCAGCAAAAGGCCACGGCCGCGCAGGCTGCCGGCCTGTTTGAAGCCGAAATCGCACCCATCACCGTGACGGCCGGTGTGGCCGACAAGGTCATGGGCTTGACTACCAAGCAGGTCACCGTCAGCAAGGACGAAGGCATACGCGAGGGCACGACCAAGGAAGGCATCAGCGGCATCAAGCCGGCCATCCCCGGCGGCGTGATCGCGGCCGGCAATGCCAGCCAGTTCTCGGACGGCGGTGGCGCCGTGGTCGTCATGAACGAAACTGTGGCGGCAAAGAAGGGACTGAAACCCCTTGGTCGCTTCCTCGGCTTCGCTGTTGCGGGCTGCGAGCCTGACGAGATGGGCATCGGCCCGGTCTTCGCCATCCCGAAGGTTCTCGCCAAGCTGGGCCTGAAGATCGACGACATCGACCTCTGGGAACTCAACGAAGCTTTCGCCGTTCAGGTGCTGTACTGCGCCGACAAGCTGGGCATTCCGATGGACAAGCTCAACGTCAACGGCGGTGCCATCGCCGTCGGCCACCCCTACGGCGTGACCGGCCAGCGCCTGACGGGCCATGCGCTGATCGAAGGCAAGCGCCGCGGCGCCAAGCGCGTCTGCGTGACCATGTGCATTGGCGGCGGCATGGGCGCGGCCGGCATTTACGAAGTCCTCTAAACCGGGCTAGCACGATGAATGAAACCCTGCTCCTTCAGAAAGGGCAGGTGTTTCCTGCCTTCCCGCCTTCCATTGCATCGGGGGAACCGGGGAGCCCGTCATGAGCCTCAGGCCCACGCTGGACTTCCTGCTTTACCAATGGCTGGACGCCGAGTCGCTGAACCAGCGCGAGCGCTTTTCCGACCATTCGCGTGAGACCTTTGACGCGGTCTTCGACACCTGCGAGCGCATCGCGCGCGAAAAATACGCGCCTTTCAACCGCACAGTGGATACGCAGGAGCCGCATTTCGACGGCGAAAAAGTCATACTCCCGCAGGCCACGCACGACGCGCAGAAGGCCTATGCCGCATCCGGCATGCTCAGCGCCGCGCAGGACTACGAAGTGGGCGGCATGCAGCTGCCCTATACCGTCGAGGCCGCGGCCAACGCCTTCTTTGCCATGGCCTCGGTCAGCATTGGCTCGGGCCTGCTGACCACCGGCAATGCCAACCTGCTGATGGTGCATGGCACCGACTTGCAAAAAGAGGTGTTCGCCAAGAATGAATTTTCGGGACGCTTCTCGGGCACCATGTGTTTGTCCGAGCCGCAGGCCGGCTCCTCGCTGAGCGACGTGACCACGCGCGCCGTGCCCGATGGCGAGGGTTTTGAGGCCGACCCGCTGGGTGCGCGCTACCGCCTCAAGGGCAACAAGATGTGGATCTCGGCCGGCGAGCACGAGCTGACCGACAACATCATCCACCTGGTGCTGGCCAAGATACCGGGGCCGGACGGCAAGCTGATCGCCGGCACGCGCGGCATCTCGCTGTTCATCGTGCCCAAGAAAATGGTGGACAACAAAGGCGATCTCACAGGTGTGCGCAACGACGTGGCGCTGGCGGGCCTCAACCACAAGCTGGGCTGGCGCGGCACCACCAATACGCTGCTCAATTTCGGCGAAGGCAAATACCCGGTGGACGGCCAGCCCGGCGCGGTCGGCTACCTGGTCGGTAAACCGCATGAAGGCCTGCGTTGCATGTTCCACATGATGAACGAGGCCCGCATAGGCGTGGGCACGGCGGCCACCATGCTGGGCATGGCGGGCTATTACGCCAGCCTCGACTACGCCAAAAACCGTCCGCAGGGCAGGCCCGTCGGCGTGGGCGGCAAGGACGCCTCCCAGCCGCAGATCCGCATCATCGAGCATGCCGACGTCAAGCGCATGTTGCTGGCGCAAAAGTCGTATTGCGAAGGCGCGCTGGCGCTGGAACTGTATTGCGCACGGCTGGTGGACGAGAACCACACCGCCGAGGAAAAGGCCGCCGACGATGCACGCCTGTTGCTCGAAGTGCTGACGCCGATTGCCAAGAGCTGGCCCAGCGAATGGTGCCTGGAGGCCAACTCCCTGGCCATCCAGGTGCACGGCGGCTACGGCTACACGCGCGACTTCCCGGTGGAGCAGTATTGGCGCGACAACCGCCTGAACATGATCCACGAAGGCACGCACGGCATACAGGCCATGGATTTGCTGGGCCGCAAGGTGCTGATGGAAGGGGGCAGGGGACTGCAGTTGCTGGCCGCGCGCATCAACGCCACGATCGAAAAAGCCATACAGCGGCCCGAACTGGCTGTGCACGCCAATGCGCTGGGCAAGGCGCTCCAGCATGTGGGCAGCGCCACCAAGGCGGCCTGGGCAACGGGCGAGCCCGGCGAGGCCCTGGCCAATGCGGTACCCTATATGCAGGCCTTCGGCCACACCGTGCTGGCGTGGCTGTGGCTGGATGTGGCGCTGGCCAGCCTTTCATCGCCGCAGGATGCGGCGGCTTCGGCCGCGCATACGGGGCGGATGGGGGCCATGCGCTACTTTTACCATTACGAATTACCGAAGATCGACGCCTGGCTCAAAGTGGTCGAAAGCCGTGACCAGACCTGCGCCGAGCTGCCCGAGGAGGCTTTTTAACCATGGCATTTTTCAAACCGTCCGCTGACCCTGTTTCCAACAAGGCCGTGGCGCGCCTGCAGGCCCTGATCTGGGTGCTGATTTATGGCGGGCTGCTCACGCTGATCCTGGGCCTGTCGGTGCAGCGCACCGACGACGCCATTGGCTGGTCCATGGTGGTTGCCGGCGGTGTGGTCGCGGCGGTTGGATTTGCCTTGATTTATGTGCGCTCCCGCCTCAATGTGGGGCCCTGACAAGGCTCAACCGAAGTCACCGCCACGACAGCTGGGGACTGCAATCGGCCCGATGTTGTGCCACCATGCGATGTCCGGCGCAAGTGACAACGCCGTAGCCGTGGCAGACCGACAACCACTTAATCCTCATACTCATTCCCGATCCATCATCCCCGACCAGGTCGCCCGCGCGGCCTTATGGGGAAGCATGAACAACACTCCAGGAGACCTTTCATGACCCGTACCATCCAGCAACTGTTTGACCTCAAAGGCAAGACTGCCCTTGTGACCGGCGGCTCGCGCGGCCTCGGCCTGCAACTGGCCCAGGCGTTGGGCGAGGCCGGCGCCAAGGTCATCCTGAGCTCGCGCAAGGCCGAAGACCTGATCGAGTCCGCCGCCGAACTCAAGGCCGCCGGCATTGACGTCGACTGGATCGCCGCCGACTGCTCGAAAGAAGAAGACATACGCGCGCTGGCCGACGAAGCCATCAAGCGCCTGGGCCATGTCGACATCCTGGTCAACAACGCCGGCGCCGCCTGGGGTGCGCCCGCCGAAGACCACCCCGTCGAAGCCTGGGACAAGGTCATGAACCTCAACATCCGCGGCTACTTCATCCTGAGCCAGCATATCGCCAAGCACAGCATGATCGCGCGCAAGTCCGGCCGCATCATCAACGTGGCCTCCATCGCCGGCCTGGGCGGCAACCCGCGCGAGATGACCACGGTGGCCTACAACACCTCCAAGGGCGCCGTCGTCAATTTCACGCGGGCGCTGGGCTGCGAATGGGGCAAGTACAACATCACCGTCAACGCCATCTGCCCGGGCTTTTTCCCGAGCAAGATGACCGTGGGCACGCTCAAAGCGCTGGGCGAGGAAAAACTCGCCTCGCACGCGCCCCTGGGCCGCCTGGGCGACGACGAGGACTTGAAGGGCCTGTGCGTGCTCTACGCGTCGGACGCCGGCAAGCACATCACGGGGCAGTGGCTGGCCGTCGATGGCGGTGTATCAGTAGTAACAGGTGGTTAGACATGAGGCCCCCACGTTCGCTCGCTGCGCGTAGCTCTCGAGGCCTTGCAGGCCGCGGCTCGCGAGACGCTTCGCCTCTGTCGCCCGTCCAAGCCTGCGCAGGCAGGCTTGGAGCCGCGGGCTCCAGCCCCTCGGGGGCGCTGCGCCTTCGGCCCGGCAAAGCCGGTTCCGCGGCCCCGGCTTGTGAAGAGGGCGGCTCCACGTTGTCGCCTTGTGTATAGCGCCAGGCCCGCAGGAGGTATCCATATGAACTTCGGCGCCGACATACCCTTCGTCAGCCTCCTGGGCTTTGAGCTCGAGCTGTTCACGGGCGGCGCCTCGGCCATCGGCTATTCGCCCACGCCCGAGCACCTCAACTCATTTGCTGTGACGCACGGCGGCGCCATCATGACGCTGCTGGACGTGACCATGGCCACCGCCGCGCGCAGCGTGCAGAAAGACATGGGCGTAGTCACCATCGAGATGAAGACCAGCTTCATGCGGCCGGCGCCCGGCGACGGCAGCAGGCTGACGGCCAAGGGCCGGCTCATGCACCGCAGCGCCACCATGGCGTTTACTGAAGCCACGCTTTACGATGTGCAGGGACAGGCTTGCGCGCACTCGACCGGCACCTTCAAATACGTCAAACGAAAGCCTGAAGCCGACAAGGCAGACTCGCCCGGCGGCGCGATTTCCACGGATTGAAGCGGCCAGCAAAAGAGCGCTTCGCGGCATTCACCTTTGCCAGCAATACCCGCAATACCCGCAATACCCGCAATATTCAAAAAGGAGCCCACCATGCCCGTCAACCAGCAAATCCTCCTCGACAACCGTCCCACCGGTGAAGCCAGCGCGAGCAACTTCATGCTGGTCTCCAGCGACACGCCGCCCCTGCAGGACGGCCAGGTGCTGGTGCGCCACCACTACCTGAGCCTGGACCCGTATATGCGCGGCCGCATGAGCGACGCCAAAAGTTATGCCGCGCCGCATCCACTGGGCCAGGTCATGCTGGGCGGCACGGCGGGCGAGGTGGTCGAAAGCCGCTCGCCCAAATTCCAGCCTGGCGACAAGGTGGTCGGCATGGGCGGCTGGCAGCAGTACAGCGTGGTCAGCGCCGACCAGCCCGGCGCGCTGCGCAAGGTGGACACTACCCATGTGCCGCTGTCGCATTACCTGGGCGCGGTCGGCATGCCCGGCGTCACCGCCTGGTACGGCCTGGTGAAAATCATCGAGCCCAAAGCCGGCCAGACCATGGTGGTCAGCGCCGCCACCGGCGCCGTGGGTAGCGCGTTCGGCGCACTCGCCAAGGCACGCGGCTGCCGCGCCGTCGGCATTGCCGGCGGCCCCGACAAATGCAAATACGCGGTCGATGAACTCGGCTTTGACGCCTGCATCGACTACAAGCTGCATGCCGACGCGGCTTCGCTCACCAAGGCCCTCAAGGATGCCTGCCCCGACGGCATCGACGGTTATTTCGAAAACGTGGGCGGCATGGTGCTGGACGCCGTGCTGCCGCGCATGAACGCCTTCGGCCGCATCGCGCTGTGCGGCATGATCGCCGGGTATGACGGCAAACCCATGCCGCTGGCTTACCCGGCGCTGATGCTGACCAGCCGGCTCAAGGTCCAGGGCTTTATCGTGGCCGAACACATGGAAGTCTGGCCCGAAGCGCTGAAAGAACTCGGCATGCTGGTCGGCAGCGGCAAGCTGCGCCCGCGCGAAAGCGTGGCGCAGGGCATTGAGTCGGCGCCCGAAGCTTTCCTTGGATTGCTCAAAGGCAAGAATTTTGGAAAGCAGTTGGTGAAGCTGATTTAAATATGTGGCCCCCACGGTCGCGCACTGTGTGTCGCTTCCTGCCCCCCGAGGGGGCCGCTGCGCCTGCGGTCTGGCAAAGCCAGTCCCGGGCCCCGGCTGGTATGAAGAATCACTACGTCACGCACCGATCGAACCACGGTGGAAAGGAAAGTGATGCAAGCAACCCATGAGGTTTTCAACCAGCCCGCAGCGCTGGCGGACTACAACCTGTTTGCCACCAACCGGCCGCTGCGCGATGCGCTGAAATTCAACGCGCCGGCGCTGGACACGGAGGCACTGAGCCAACTGGGCGCCACGCTGGGCAGCACAGCCATGCAGACCCATGCGCGCCTGGCCAATGTGCATGGGCCAGTGCTGCACAGCCACGACCGCTTCGGGCGGCGTGTGGACCAGGTGGAGTTTCACCCGAGTTATCACGAACTCATGAAACTGGCGACAGGGGCTGGCCTGCATGGGACACCCTGGTCCGATGAAGAGCCGTCGCCGCATGTCCGCCGCGCCGCAGGTTTCATGCTGTTCACCGAACTCGAACCCTCCATCCTGTGCCCCATCTCCATGAGCTACGCTGCCACGCCTGCGCTGCGCGGAAACACGGCGGTGTATGCCGACTGGGGCCCCAAGCTCGCCAGCCGCGCCTACGACCCCGAGCTCAAGTCCTGGCAGGCCAAGGCTGGCCTCACGATGGGCATGGGCATGACGGAAAAGCAGGGCGGCTCCGACGTTCGGGCCAACACCACACGCGCGGAACCTTCGGGCCGCGACGGCTGGGGCGAGCGCTACGCCATCACCGGCCACAAATGGTTTTTCTCGGCCCCCATGTGCGATGCCTTCCTGGTGCTGGCCCAAACGCAGAACGGCCTGAGCTGTTTCTTCCTGCCGCGCATACTGCCCGACGGCGGCCTCAACACCATCCGCATCCAGCGCCTCAAGGACAAGCTCGGCAACAAGGCCAATGCGAGCTCCGAGGTGGAGTTCGAGGGCGCGCAAGCCTGGCTGGTCGGCCAGGAGGGCCGCGGCATTCCGCAAATCCTCGAGATGGGCACCATGACGCGGCTGGACTGCGCCCTGGGCACCAGCGGCCTGATGCGCCAGGCGTTGGCCCTGGCGCTCAACCACACCTCCCAGCGCAAGGCCTTCGGCAAGCTGTTGGTCGAGCAACCGCTGATGCGCAATGTGCTGGCCGACCTCGCGCTCGAATCCGAAGCGGCCACGGCACTGGCCATGCGCCTGGCCCGGGCCTTCGACCGTCCGGGCGATGCGCACGAGGCGGCCATGGCGCGGCTCTTGACGCCCGTCGCCAAGTTCTGGATCTGCAAGCGCGGCAGCCATTTCGCGCAAGAGGCCATGGAATGCCTGGGTGGCAACGGCTATGTGGAGGAGGGCGGCGAAGGCATCATGGCCCGCGTCTACCGCGAAATGCCGCTCAACTCCATTTGGGAAGGTGCGGGCAACATCATGGCGCTGGATTTGCTGCGCGCGCTGCGCAAGGCCGACGCGGTGGCCGCGCTGGCGCAGGAGCTGTCCGCGGCAAAAGGCGCCCATCCGGCGCTGGACCGCCTGGCCGCCGCCTTGCCCACGCGCGTGGAAGAGATGGCCACCGAAGTCGAGGCGCGCCGCCTCGCGCAGGACGTGGCACTCGCCGTGCAGGCTGCGCTGCTGCTGCAGACGGCGCCCGCGGCCGTCTTCAGCGCGTTTTGTGATTCACGCCTGGCCGGCAACTGGGGCCAGTCCTTCGGCACGCTGGGCGCCGGCACCGATTTCGACGCCATCATTGCCCGGGCCATGCCCCGCTGAATAAATCCCAAGAATCCCGGAGACACCCATGAGCGAACTCATTCTTCACCACTACCCTACATCACCCTTCGCCGAAAAAACACGACTGATGCTGGGCTACAAAAACCTGCCCTGGAAGTCCGTCATCATCCCGATGATCATGCCCAAGCCCGATGTGATCGCGCTCACGGGCGGCTACCGCAAGACGCCCATCCTGCAGATAGGCGCTGACATCTATTGCGACACCGCGCTGATCAGCGACGTGCTTGAGCATTTGCAGCCGGCGCCTTCCGTGTACCCCGAACCCAGCAAAGGCCTGGCGCGCACACTGGCGCACTGGGCGGACAACACGCTGTTCTGGACCGCCATGGCCTACAACAGCCAGCCCAAGGGAATCGCACAGATTTTCGAGAAGGCGCCGCCCGAAGCCGCGCGTGCCTTCGGCGAAGACCGCAAGGCCATGAGCTTCGGCATGCCGCGCCTGCGTTCAAGCGATGCCACCGCAGCCTACAAGTCCTACCTGCGGCGCATCTCCGACATGCTCGACGATCGGCCTTTCCTGCTGGGTGAGGTGCCCTGTATTGCCGACTTTTCGATATACCACCCGCTATGGTTCACACGGGTTCAAACCCCGGTGCTGGCGGACATCTTCAAGATCACGCCGGCGGTGCTTGAATGGATGGACCGCATGGCCGCTATAGGCCATGGCCGTTCTGAAAAATTCAGCGCCGCCGACGCCATCGCCGTGGCCGCCGCGTCTACCCCCGCGCCGCTGCATGACGACCTGTTCCAGGACGAGCATGGCATCCCCCTGGGCAACCTGGTGCAGGTCACCAGCGAAAGCTTCGGGCCCGAGCCCACCGAAGGCGAACTGATCGCCGCCACCCGCATGCATTACACGCTGCGCCGCAGCGACCCGCGCGCCGGCACGGTGCACGTGCATTTCCCGCGCATAGGCTATTCGCTGAAAGCCGCCACCCCGGAATGAGCGATGTGATCACCTGGCGATTTGTGCCTTTCACCGAACTGAACACGCTAGACCTCTATGAACTGCTGCAGCTGCGCAGTGAAGTCTTTGTGGTGGAGCAGGCCTGCGCCTTCCAGGACCTGGATGGCGCCGACACCGAGGCCATGCACCTGCTAGGCGTGAAGGACGGCCGTCTGGCTGCCTACGCGCGCTGCTTTGCCGCCGGCGTGAAATTTTCCGAAGCCAGCATAGGCCGCGTCGTCACGCATGCCTCGGCGCGTGGCGGCGGCATCGGTCATGTACTGATGAAGGAGGCGGTGGACCGCCTGCAAGGGCAATGGGGGCCCCAAGCCATACGCATAGGCGCGCAGGCGCGTCTCGAAAAGTTTTACAACCAGCATGGCTTTGTGCAGAACGGCGAACCCTATATCGAAGATGGCATACCGCACATTGAGATGCTGCGGCCTGCCTGAGTTGCCGGCATTGCCCAGACCCCGCGAGTTGCCTTAGCGACATGCGCCGGGGCCGGCCTCAGGGACAATTTTCAGATTCATCGAGACACCCGGATATTCACCTTCAAGGAAAGCGAACCATGATCACGGACTTCAAAGGCAAAACGGCGGTGCTGACCGGTGCGGGCTCGGGCTTCGGCCTCGAATGCGCGCGCCTGGGCGCCAAACTGGGCATGAACCTGGTGCTGGTGGATGTGCAGCAGGATGCGCTGGACAAAGCCACCGAGGAAATGAAGGCCGCCGGCGCGCAGGTGCTGTCCTTCAAGCTCGACGTTTCCAGCGCCGCGCAGATGGAAGCCATGGGCCAGGCCGTCTTTGAACGCTTCGGCGCGCCGCACTTTGTCTTCAACAATGCCGGTGTTGGGGCGGGTGGCCTGATCTGGGAAAACAGCCTCAAGGACTGGGAATGGGTGATGGGCGTCAACGTCATGGGCGTGGTGCACGGTGTGCGCATCTTCACGCCCATGATGCTCGAGGCCGCCGCCAAGGACCCGTCCTGGCAGGGCCACATCGTCAATACCGCCAGCATGGCCGGCCTGCTGAACCCGCCCAACATGGGTGTCTACAACGTCAGCAAGCATGCGGTGGTGGCGCTCAGTGAAACCCTGTACCAGGACCTGGGCCTGGTAACCGACCAGGTCGGTGCTTCGGTGCTGTGCCCCTTCTTTGTGGCCACCGGCATCGGCATGAGCCACCGCAACCGTCCGGCCGAACTGGCCGCGGGCAAGCCCACCAAGAGCATGCTGATCCAGCAGGCCATGACCGGCAAGGCCGTGGGCTCCGGCAAGGTCACCGCCGCCGATGTGGCGCAGCTGGTGTTCGACGCCATCGCCAACAACCAGTTCTACATCTACAGCCACCCCAAGGCCATCAATTCGGTGCAGACCCGGCTTGAAGACGTGCTGCAGGCACGCAACCCGACCGACCCTTTCGCCGACAAGCCCGAGATCGGCCAGCAACTCAAAGCCGCGCTGCGCGGCGCCTGATGCGGCGCGCCTGCCTGGCGCTTGCCGCCTTGTTGCTGGCTGGGTTGCCTGGTTTCGCTTCAGCCCAGCAGGCCACATGCCCCGACGGCAAAAAGGCCGACGGCGTGGAGCGGGCAGGGGACAGCCGCCATTGCGTGGTGATGCGCAGGCTGGCGCCCGCGCAGGTGGCCGCGCCCAAGGTGCTGGTAGTTTTCCTGCACGGGGACAACGGCGGGCGCACGGAGTTGAAAGCGGACAGCGGCACCGCGGCCATGCTCGCGGAAAAGCTCCAGGCCGTCACGGTGGCGCTGCAAAGGCCCGGCTACCGCAGCGACTTGGGTACGTCCGACGGCCAGTCCGGCCCGCAGGATGACGACTACACGCCGCAGAACGTCGACATCATTGCCGGCGCGCTGGCCAGCCTGCGCAGCCTCAACTCCGGCAAGAAGATCCTGCTGATCGGCCATTCGGGCGGCGCGGCCATGGCAGCTTTGCTGGCCAGCCGCTTTCCCGGCAGCGCCGACGCTTACCTGCTGGCCGCCTGTCCCTGCGACGTGCCCGCATGGCGCCAGTGGCGCGGCACATCGGCCGGTAAAGCCGGCGCCTGGAGCCGCAGCCTCTCGCCGCTGGCGGAGGCCGGCAAGCTCAGCCCTGATACCCGCATCAGCGTGGTGGTCGGCAACAAGGACGAAAACACCCTGCCGCTGTTCAGCGAAACCTACGTCAGGGCCTTGCAGGCGCGCGGCCTCAAGACCCGTGTGACCTATGCGATGAACGCTACCCATGTGTCGGTGCAACGCTCGCCTGAATTTTTCATGCTCGCGGGGGAATTGACCGAGGCGCTGTCGAAATAGGTCTGCTGAGCTATCCTAGCCTTCTTGTTTGTTCCATGACGGCCGCCATCATGCCCAAAATCCTGTCCCCCTTCTTCGCCACCGCGTTCATGGCCGCCAGCCTGCTGCTGGCCGGTTGCAACGACGCCCCGGACACCTCCGCGCCCAAAGCCGCAGCAGCATCACCCGTTTCGGTGGACGCGATCGCGGCCGAGGCCAAGGGCTTTATCGCCGGCTCGCAAATGAGCAAGCGCACGGTTTATGTGTTTTTTGACGCGCAGTGCCCGCACTGCGCGGCGCTGTGGGACGCCGCCAAGCCGCTCAAGTCGCAGGCCAAGTTTGTCTGGATTCCCGTCGGCATCCTCAACGCCGCCAGCACCTCACAAGGCGCCACCCTGCTGGCGGCCGGCGATCCGATGGCCGCCATGGACGAACACGAAGCCTCCATGAAAGCAGGGCGGGGCGGCATCAGCGCGGCCAGCAGCATTGACCCGCAGAAAGACGCCGTCGCCAAGAACACTGCGCTGATGACCCGCATGGGTTTCAGCTCCATCCCTACCATCGTGGCCGTCCATGCGCAGACCGGCGCGGTAGTGTCGCAAGAGGGCGCCTTGCCCACGGCTGCGCTGGCAGAGCTGCTGGGTTTGCAGGTGCCGGCGCAGAAGTAGGCTCGGTTAGAGCTTTCTAGAACAGTACGCGGCTGCGTATCGTGCCCGGCACCTCGGCCAGTTTGGCCAGCGCGACGTCGGAGTGCGCCGCGTCGATGTCGATCACGACGTAACCCACGGCTTCGTTGGTCTGCAGGTATTGCGAGGCGATGTTGATGCCGTTGGCGGCAAACACCTTGTTGATTTCCGAGAGCACGCCCGGCACATTGCGGTGAATATGCAGCAGGCGGTGTTTGCCGGGGTGGGCCGGCAGCGCGACTTCGGGGAAATTCACCGAGGAGGTCGAGGTGCCGTTGTCGCTGTACTTCACGAGTTTTTCAGCGACCTCGATACCGATGTTCTCTTGCGCTTCCATGGTGGAGCCGCCCACGTGTGGCGTCAGGATTACATTGTCCAGGCCGCGCAGCGGTGACTCGAAAACATCCTTGTTGCTGCGCGGCTCCACGGGGAACACGTCGATCGCGGCGCCCAGCAGTTGTTTGTTTTTCAGGGCCTGGGCCAGTGGCTCGATCTCCACCACCGTGCCGCGTGAGGCATTGATGAGCACGCCGCCGGGCTTGATGGCGGCAATTTCGGCCGCGCCGATCATCCACTGAGTGGCCTGAGTTTCGGGAACATGCAGGCTCACTACATCAGACTGTGCCAGCAGGTCTTTGAGCTGGGCCACCTGCCGGGCGTTGCCCAGCGGCAGCTTGGTCACCACGTCGAAGAACAGCACGTGCATGCCCAGCGCCTCGGCCAGCACCGAGAGCTGCGTGCCTATGGAGCCGTAGCCGACGATGCCCAGGGTCTTGCCGCGAATTTCATAGGCGTTCTCAGCCGACTTGAGCCAGCCGCCGCGGTGCGCGACGGCACTTTTCTCGGGTACACCGCGCAGCAGCAAAATCGCCTCGGCCAGCACCAGTTCGGCCACCGAGCGGGTGTTGGAGTAGGGCGCGTTGAACACCGCGATGCCGCGCTCGCGCGCCGCGACAAGGTCGACCTGGTTGGTGCCTATGCAAAAGCAGCCGACGGCGGCAAGTTTGGAAGCCTCGGCGAAGACCTCGGCCGTGAGCTGGGTGCGCGAGCGTATGCCGACAAAATGCACGTCGGCGATCTTGGCCTTCAGTTCGTCGTCGGGCAGGGCGCCGGACAGGCTTTCAATATTGGAATAACCCGCGGACTTGAGAACCTCTACGGCGGAAGGGTGAATGCCCTCCAGCAGCAGGAATTTGATTTTGTGCTTGTCGACCGAGGTTTTGTTCATGAAGGCAGGCGGGCAAGGAGTTTATGGCAGGCCAGTATGACGCATGGCAAATACCCATACCGGTCTACGGTTTGGGCGGGCCAGGCGAGCACCTCCTCTCAGGCCCGTTCGCAAACTACCGCATCGCCTGGCCGCAGCAGGCCGCCCTGCAGCACCTGCGCCGTCAGACCGCCATGGCCGCGCATCGCGTTGTAGCCGCCCGCGCCCAGCACTTCCTCCATGCGCGAGCAGGGCTCGCAAGGCCCGGTAATTTCCAGCACCACCGTGCCTATGCGCAGCACCATGGGCTGGTCCTTGAAAAGTGATTTGGCGGCCAGCAGATTCACCCCGGCCACCACGAGGTTGCGGCGAAGGTCCGCGGCCTGCACCACTTCCCGCCGCGTGAGCAAGGCCAGTACGGGCAAGTGTTCAGCCTGAATCAAGGTCACCTGGCGCTTGCCGCCGGCGCCCCCCAGCGCACTGCGGTCGCCCTCAAGGCCGCGGCCCGCCAGCGCCGTGGCGCTTTCAACGCTCAGCACCGGTGTGCGGCGCGCGGGCCTGAGGAAGATTGTTTCAAGCCGGCCCGCATGCGGGAACTCGCGCGTCAGCGCGCGCAGGCCGGCCGGCTCAGGCTTCATCCAGCACCCGGCCCGTGGATGGATAGCGGCCTGACAGCACCTGCTCGTCGGTCAGGTCCTGCCCTTGCCAGACGATGACTTTGGCAGCGCCCGCGCCCAGGGCCATCTCACGAAATGCCCGTATTTCCACTTGCGTGAAGCCGCCGGTGGGGTCACCCTGCGGGTGGAACACGATACGGGGCGACGGGGTGAACAGCGGCCTTTTGAGCAGCTTGCGGACAAAGGCTTTGACAACAGCCTGGCCCGCGGTGAAGTCGGACATCATGGAGCGCGGGTGCGCAAACGGATTGACGACCCGCGCGCCTTTGTTCGACTTGTGCAGGGCCGCGTCGTCACCTGCACCCAGGATTTTTTGCTTCGGTCCGGAGGAGATGGCAATTTCAGGCGGCTCCGAAATGGATTCACCGGTCTTCACATTGCGCACCGTCAGCCGAAAAGGCGACAGGCGGATGTACAAGGAGGAGTTGAAGCGTTCGAGCATGGTGCGAAAAACCTGGTGAGATGGAAGTTTCGTCATGACAGGGCGGCTTTGAGCGCCGCCAGCAGCCTGGCCCCGGCCACCTTGAGCCGCGTCTTGATGCGGCGCGCCACGCGCCAAGCCCAGGAAGCCCTGGCCTGGGCGATGACCTTGTCCTTCCAGGCCTTCCAGGGCGTGTAGAGCCGCGCGAACCACGCCAGGCGCATGAGCGCCGGCTGCGTGAGCTGGAACAGGCGGGCGGCCATGGCCGTTCCCGCGAGCTTGGCGGCAATAATCAAACCCAGACCGACGGTGATATGGCCCCGGCCGAAGAGGTAAAGCGCAAGCAGCTTGAGGGGGATCAGCGCGAGCACCGGCACGCCGAAGGCCAGCAATGCGGCCCAGGGCGGCAGGCGGGCGATGAAGCGCTCCAGCTTTCCCCACCACGGCAAGCGGCCCAGTGCGGCGAAGGCAGCGGCCAACGGCTCCCAACCCCATTCCTCGAACAGCAGGAACAGGGCGACCGGCGCCAGCAGCAGGCTCCGCAGGATTTTTTTGAGGGTGTTCAAACCGTCTCCGCTTAAAGCACCGTGGGATAAGCGCGGCTCCAGCCCAGCAGCAGCGCGCCCGCGGCCACCGCCCAGGTCAGGGTGGCGGCGGCCAGGGTGACCGTCAGCGATGCGCGCACGCTGAGCCAGTACACCGTGAGCAGGTAGGTAGCGTAGGGCAGCAGCGACCACAGGCCGAACAAGGCGGTGGCGCGCAAGTCGGCGGCGCTTCGCTCGCTGCCCACCATGTAGTGCGCGATCAGCGCGAAGGTGGGGAACAGCGGCACCAGGCCGGCGATCACAAAATTGCGCGAGCGGGAGAGCAGGGCGATCACCAGCACGGCCAGAGCGCCCAGCAGGCATTTAAGGAACAGCGAGATCATGCGGTTGTCAAGCGCGCGGGGCGGGAAGGGAGCATGTTCCCGAGTTTAGCGAACGCCTTGGGCCAACCTAGGCTTGCTTGCGCATCGCAAAAACCCGCTCGTCCGACAAGTCTGGCACGACGGAAAAACCCAGGCGCTCATAGATGGCCAGCGCCGGGTCGTTGTCCCGGTAGACGCGCAGTGTGAAGGCGGTGGCGGCGGTGACTCTCGCCGCCTCGGCCATCAGCAGTTCGCACAAGGTAGTGCCCAAGCCCTGGCCGCGCGCAGTGGACGCCAGAATGATGCGGGCAAGATGTGCCACACCGGGATCGCGTACCCAGAACTGCCCGAAGCCCAGCGCAGGGGCCGCCGGGCCGCGGCTCATCACGCGGCTGTTGGCGCCGGGCTCTGCCAGCAATCGCGGCAGCTGCGCCGGCTTGAATGGGTACTTCAGCTTGGGGCCGGCCCAGCGCAGGCAGGTGTCGGGGTCGCGCACCCAACTGCCCAGCGCGAGATAGTCGGCGGCTTCAGGCAGGCGCAAGCCGGGTGATGTGGACTGAGGCTCCATGCTGCCATTGTGCGGCAAGCTTTGCGAAACGATTCATGCTTTAAACGGTACATTGCAGGCTCACGGCCTGCAGTGTCTTGCCGGTTTTGGAATCAAACACCACGAGGTTGATCTGGCGTTCGTGGCCGGGGGTGGCGGCGATGCTGCGAAAGCCCAGCTTCTGCGGGGTGGCGCCCTGGCTGGGGTATTCACCCGCCTGGGTGTACTGGCGCACCACAAAGTCATGTTTCAGAAAGGAGCCGGCGTTTTCGCCAGCCTGGACCTTGGAGTTGTGGCCGTGTTCGGTGACGGTCCAGTAAGCCGACCACGAAGGCGACAACTGCCGATCGGCCACCGGCGTCACTACGGCCTCATACTGGTCAGCGCCAAGTTGTGTCAGCACGATGGCCGCGCGCGCCGGCTCTTTGCCGCCCGGGGGCCTCGGGCCCCAGGCGGGCAGGTCCTTGCCGTTGAGCACGGCCTGCGGCGTGTAGACGCTGCGCAGGCTGTTGCGGGCCGCCACCTCATGCTGGCGCCGGGTGTAGGCCGGCGCGGCAAAGCGGTCTACCCAACCGATGTAATCCCAGTAGCCGACATGAAAGGCCTGCACCACCATGCCCGAACCCTTGAGCGAGGACAGCCACTTGTCGGCCGGCGGGCAGGAACTGCAGCCTTCGGAGGTGTAGAGCTCCATCACCGGGGTGATTGCCGGCCCCGACGCCGCGGTGCAGGCGTTTTGCGCGGCGAATGCGCCGCAGTTCAGCAACAGCAGTGCGGCGGCTACCCAGCGAAGGCCGGGGCGTAGAAGGTTTGACATGATCGTCTCCAGCGGCGTTGATGCAGGCTGACCCCGAGGAAGCCCGGAAGTTGCAGTGCCTGCAGATGGCCGTTGGTCGCGCGGCGCTGGGCTTTCTTACACCGCTACATCAAACTAAACCAGAGGCATGGTCAGGTGGTCTTTTTGCAGGCTGCTGATGCCGTTGCGCCGCTCGAGTCTGTCTTCCAGCTGGCCCATATAGGCCGCTATGCTGTTATCGGTCTGCTCCAGCCGCGTAAGCAGGGCCTGCTGCTGCTGGGCAAAGCGCTCGGCCAGCACGGTGGCCGCGGCGGCCTCGCGGTGCTGCGCTGCCAGGGCCTGCACCTCCAGGTAGCTGCGCAGCTCGGTGAAGCGCGAGGCCTCGGCCTTGTCGGCGAGTTCGCGCTGGGCATTGAGTTCGCGCGAGTACTGCCGGGTTTCCAGCAGGTGGGTGCTTTGTATATAGAGCGTGCTGGCCAGGAAGACCACCGTGGCAATCACCAGCAGCATCAGCATGACCAGGCCCAGCGACACCTGGATCGTCGTAAAGCCCAGGCTCAGCATGCTCACGCGCGTGAACTCATCGAGATTCAGAGCCACAAAACCCGCCAGCAGCAGGATGCCCACCACCAGCAATATCGTTCGAATTCGCATATCCGTCTCCCCAGGAATAAATGTAAGAAATTGCTATCGGCGCCCCTCAATTATTGAGAATAGGGCCCCGGTTTTCCTGTGGGACAATGCCGACCCTTGGCGTCAGTTTGTGGGTTCGCGAGCCTCGCGCTTGCGGCCCTCCACCGGTTTCATTCTTCCAAGCTTCCCAGTCCTTTTTTTCGACATGCAAAAAATCATTCGCCAGATCGCGGCAGAAATCAAAGTCCAGGAACACCAGATCAAGGCGGCCGTGGAGCTGCTCGACGGCGGCGCCACCGTTCCCTTTATCGCGCGCTACCGCAAGGAGGCCACAGGCGGGCTGGACGACATCCAGCTGCGCGAACTCGAACAACGGCTGGGCTACCTGCGCGAGCTTGAAGAGCGCCGCGAGGCCGTGCTCAAAAGCATTGAAGAGCAGGGCAAGCTCACGCCCGAGCTTCGCGCCGCCATCGAATTTGCCGCCACCAAGCAGGACCTGGAAGACTTGTACCTGCCCTTCAAGCCCAAACGCCGCACCAAGGGCCAGATCGCGCGCGAGGCCGGCATCGAACCGCTGGCCGACAAGCTTTTCGCCGACCCCTCGCTGGTGCCTGCCGACGAAGCCGCGGCTTTTGTGAAGGCCGAGAAGAACGAAAGCGGCGACGACTTCACCACCGTGCAGGCGGTGCTGGACGGCGTGCGCGACATCCTTTCCGAGCGCTGGGCCGAAGATGCAGGCCTGGTGCAGTCGCTGCGCAACTGGCTGTGGAGCGAAGGCCTGTTCAGTTCCAAGCTCGTGGCGGGCAAGGACGAAAACAATGCCGACAACAGCAAATTCCGCGACTACTTCGACTACGACGAGCCTATCGGTCGCGTGCCTTCGCACCGCGCGCTGGCCGTGTTCCGCGGCCGTGCGCTGGAGATCCTGGACGCCAAGCTGGTGCTGCCGGAGCAGGCCGAACCGGGAAAACCCAGCATCGCTGAAGGGAAGATCGCGCTGCACCTGGGCTGGAGCCACAAGGCCCGCCCGGCCGATGATTTGATCCGCAAGGCCGTGTCCTGGACCTGGCGCGTCAAGCTCAGCCTCTCGCTGGAGCGCGACCTTTTCACCCGCCTGCGCGAAGAAGCCGAAAAAGTCGCCATCAAGGTGTTTGCCGACAACCTGCGCGACCTGTTGCTGGCGGCACCTGCCGGCCCGCGCGTGGTGATGGGCCTGGACCCGGGGATACGCACCGGCGTCAAGGTGGCAGTGGTCGACGCCACCGGCAAGCTGGTGGAAACCGCGACGGTGTATCCGCATGAGCCGCGCAAGGACTGGGAAGGCTCGCTGCACACCCTGGCCAAGCTCTGCGAAAAACATGGCGTGAACCTGATCGCCATCGGCAATGGCACGGCCAGCCGCGAAACCGACAAGCTCGCCGCCGATCTGATCAAGGGCATGGCCAAAGTTGAGCAGGTCATTGAAAAAGTGGTGGTCAGCGAAGCCGGCGCTTCGGTGTATTCCGCCAGCGAATTCGCGTCGCAGGAAATGCCCGACGTGGACGTGAGCCTGCGCGGCGCGGCCAGCATCGCGCGCCGCCTGCAGGACCCGCTTGCCGAACTGGTGAAGATTGACCCCAAATCCATAGGTGTGGGCCAATACCAGCACGACGTGAACCAGAGCGACCTTGCGCGCAGCCTGGACACGGTGGTCGAGGACTGCGTGAACAGCGTGGGCGTGGACCTGAACACCGCCAGCGTGCCGCTGCTGGCGCGCGTCTCGGGCCTGTCGCAGACCGTGGCCAAGTCGGTGGTGCGCTGGCGCGATGCCAACGGCGCCTTCGCCTCGCGCGCAGACCTGCTCAAGGTGACCGGCCTGGGCGCCAAGACCTTTGAACAGAGCGCGGGCTTTTTGCGCCTGCGCGGCGGCAGCAATCCGCTGGACATGACGGGCGTGCACCCGGAAACCTACCCGGTGGTCGAAAAAATCATGGCCCACACCGGCAAGCCGGTGGCCGAGCTCATGGGCCGCGCCGAGATGCTCAAGACCCTGAAGCCCGACCTGTTCGCCAACGAGCAGTTCGGCGTGATCACCGTCAAGGACATCCTGACCGAACTCGAAAAACCCGGCCGCGACCCGCGCCCTGACTTCAAGGTGGCACGCTTTAACGACGGCGTGGAAGACATCAAGGACCTGAAAGAAGGCATGACGCTGGAAGGTACGGTCAGCAACGTCGCGGCCTTCGGCGCCTTCGTCGACATCGGCGTGCACCAGGACGGCCTGGTGCATGTGAGCCAGCTCGCCAACAAGTTCGTGAACGACGCGCGCGAAGTCGTCAAGACCGGCGACATCGTGAAAGTGCGTGTGACCGAGGTCGACGTGGCGCGCAAGCGCATTGGCCTCACGATGAAACTCGACGCCGCGCCGGCGCGCCGCGACGGCCCGCGCGACAACCGTTTTGAAAGCGCGCGGCCCGGTGGTGGGCAGAATCGCGGCGGCAATTACGGTGGCAATTACGGTGGCAACTACGGCGGCGGGCGCAGCGGTGCGCCGCAACCGGCGGCCGCCACGGCCATGGAATCGGCCTTCAGCAAACTCGCGGCGCTCAAGAAATAGGCAAGCCAGTGAAGTAACCGGAGTCATCGGGGGAGGGCGCGTCCCGCAAAGGACAGCCGCGCCCGGTGCCCGATGCTCCAATACGCCTGCAGCCCAACCGACCTTCCATGAAAGCCCTTCGCATTTACGCCGGCCCCCAGGCACGCCGCCACATCGAACAGAACGGCCTGCGTCCCCACGACATAGGCGTTGTGCCGGGCGCGGCCGGCGGGCCCAAGGGCCTGATCCTGGGTGCGCTGGACCGTTTTATCTTCGGCGACTGGCTCGCGAAAACGGATCACCCGGTGCACCTGGTGGGCGCGTCAATAGGCGCCTGGCGCATGGCCACGGCCTGCCTGAACGACCCGGAGGCCGGGTTCTCCCGGCTGGAGCACGACTACATCCACCAGCACTACGAACTGCAGCCCGGGCAGAAGCGCCCGACGGCGGACATGGTGAGCGAGCAGTTTGGCAACAGCCTCAAAGCGTTTTACGGTGGCCGCGTGCATGAGGTGCTGCAGCACCCGCGCTACAAGCTGCACATCGTCACCTCGCGTGGGCGCCACATTCTGGGCCGCGAACACAAGCTGGCCACGCCGATGGGTTATCTGGGTGCTTTCCTGACCAACAGCGTACATCGCAAGGCCATGGGCGCCTGGCTGGAGCGCGTGGTGTTCTCCACGCCCGGTACAAAGCTGCCGTTTGCCACCAGCGACTACCGCACGCGCCAGGTGGACCTCAGCGAAGACAACTTCAAGCTTGCGCTGCAGGCCAGTTGCTCGATTCCCTTTGTGCTGCGCTCAGTGCACAACGTGCCCGGCGGGCCGCCCGGCGCCTACTGGGACGGCGGCATCACCGACTACCACCTGCACCTGAACTACGAGGGCAAAGAATCGCAATCAGACACGGCGGGCGGCGCAGGCCTGGTGCTCTACCCGCATTTCCAGAAATCGGTGGTCCCCGGCTGGCTCGACAAGGGCCTCAAGTGGCGGCACAAGGCCAGCCACTTCCTGGACAACATGGTGTTGCTGGCGCCCGACCCGGACTGGGTCAAAACCCTGCCCAACGCCAAGCTGCCCGACCGCACGGACTTCGTGCGCTACGGGCCGGATTTGCAGGCCAGGGTGAAGGCCTGGAGCGCCGCCACTGCGGCCAGCGCACAGCTGGCCGAAGAATGGCAGGCTTGGCTGGCGCGGCCCGACCTGGGACAGCTGGGCGCGCTTTGAGCGCCCGGCTAAACCGCTTTAGAAATCGCCTTAGAACACGTGCGCGATACCCGCGTACACCGATTTCGGGCTCTGGCCGACGGCTGAGAGCGCCAGGCCCGGCGAGCTGCCGCCGCCGCCGCTGATGGTGTAGCCAGCGGCGGACTGGTTGCTGATCCGGGTCGCACCGCCGTAGATCGTGGTCCGCTTGGACAGCGGGTAGTCGTAGCGCACGCCGATGGCCTTGGAGTCCGAATTCGCGGTGGTCTTGTTCTTGAGCCGGCCGTAGGTGGCGATCAGCTTGCCGGTACCCAGGGGTGCCGAGGCGCCGATCTGGAAGGCATCGAGCGCGGGTGCGGTGGCCGCGTCACCGCGGCGGCGCACAAAAATGGCGGAAGGCTTGATCACCCCGAAATCGTAGGAAACCGCCAGGTCGGTGTACTTGTCGGTGTTGCCGACGATGTAAATGGTTTTTTCAGTCATGTAGCTGACCTGCGCGGACAGCGTGCTGCTGCTGTAGCCGGCCGCGACGTTGAGCGTGTTGCCGGTGGATTTGGGCTGGCCGCCCGCACCGGTCGATTCGCCGAAAGCGTAGAACAGATTGGCCTTGAACCCACCCCAGGTCGGCGTGGTGTACTGGATAGAGTTGTCGCGGCGCGTGGTAGCGTCGGCGAGCGAGCCGCCGTTGATGCCCACGCCGGGGCCGGCGTAGTAATTTAAGGCGCCTGACATGGTGAAGCCGGCCGGGTCAAAAGCCGCCATGGTGCCGAAGTGCGGCGTGTACTGGCGGCCGATGTTGACGGCGCCGAAATCGCCGCTCAGGCCCACCGTGGCCAGTCGCTGGAACATATAGGCAGCGCCCGTCGGGACGGTGCTGGTCGGTATGGTGGCGGTGCCGGTGCTGGCGCCGGTGTCCAGCAAAAGACCGGCTTCCAGCACGAAGTTCGCCTTCAGGCCGCCGCCAAGGTCTTCAGTGCCGCGAAAGCCGAAGCGTGAACCCATGGCGCCGCCGCTGGAAATACGCGTCACCGTGCCGTTGCCCGCAGAGGCGAGTTCAAGGAAAGAGTCAAGCACGCCATACACCGTGACGGAGCTCTGGGCCTGGGCAGCACAGCAGGCGGCCGACAGCACCGAGAGTGCGAACAATTGGGTTTTCATAAGGTCTCCTGGATGTTGTTGATCTGGCGTGCTTATCGACCCGCGCCTCGACTGGAGCCATGCGCCCGCAACCCGCCAGACGACCGATTGCGTGGAAATCGTTAACCACGAACGCAAGCGTAACCAGATTTTGGTTATAAATAATAAGTAAATAGACTCTTGCCAAGTCGCCCGTTTATGGTTATGAAACGTAACCATATTCGGAAATTCGGCTCGCCAGCCTCATTGGCGGAAAGCGCCAAGGGGGCGTGCAAGAGCAGCCGCCGCGCGGTGGCGCAGTAGGTAGCCGGAAAGAAGGGTGCCGTGGACCGTTGAGACAGAGTGCTAGAGCGAAGCCCCCAGCATCTCTTCGTACTCAGCCGCCGTTGCAATACGCGGGTTCGTCTTGTGGCAATGGTCGGCCAATGCGCCCGTGATGATCTGGCCGAACTGCTCGCGCTGCACACCCATGGCCGCCAGCCCGGTGGGCAGGCCCAGCCGGGCGTTCATGTCGCGAATCGCCTCGGCGATATCACCACCTGAAGCCAGGCCCATGGCGCGGGCCATGCGATCCAGCCGCCTGTCTTTTTGCACCGATTCGGCTTCGGCGTTGAAACGCACTACCGCCGGCAGGAACATCGCGTTCAGCGTGCCGTGGTGCAGGCGCGGGTCCACACCGCCCAGGCTGTGGCTCAGGCTGTGAACGCAGCCCAGGCCCTTCTGGAAAGCCATGGCGCCCTGCATCGAGGCGCTCATCAAATTGAAACGCGCCTCGCGGTCGCTACCGTCGCGCGTGGCGCGCTCAATGTGCGCCCACCCGCGTTCCAGCCCGTCCAGCGCGATGCCGTCGGCCGGCGGGTTGAAGGCGGCCGACATATAGGTTTCCATGCAGTGCGCGATGGCGTCCATGCCGGTGGCGGCCGTGAGTTTGGCGGGCAGGCCCAGCGTCAGCTCGGGGTCGCAGATTGCGGTCTTGGGCACCAGGTGCCAGGAGTGAAAACCCAGCTTGCGGTGGTCGTCCACGATGATGATGGCACCCCGCGCGACTTCGCTGCCGGTGCCGCTGGTGGTGGGCACGGCGATCAAGGGCGCGGCGCGGTCGGTGATCTTGAGGGAGCCGCCCTCGATGGTGGCGTAGGTGGTGAGCGGCCCTTCATGCGTCGCGGCAATGGCAACGCCCTTGGCGCAATCGATCGCCGATCCGCCGCCCACGGCCACCAGGCCGTCGCAGCCGCTGGCCTTATAGAGTTCGGCGGCCGCGCGCACGGCGGCCTCGGTGGGGTTGGAAGGCGTCTGGTCGAACACCGTGACCTTCATGCCGGGCAGGGCGTCCAGCGCTTTTTGCAGAATACCGGCGGCCTTGACGCCAGGGTCGGTCACGATCAACGGGTGGGTGATACCAACACGCTCGCATTCCTGTTTCAACAATTTCACGGCGCCGAACTCGAACTGGATCTGGGTGACGTAGTAAATGAAGGCCATGCGGGCGGTCTCTCTTTCTGCGTTGTACGATTGGGGCTATGCGGGTCCTTGCGCTGACTTTAATGGCTTTCAAGGCATTCCGCCCGAATCTCCCGCACGCCAACCCCGATTCCCGTCACATCGGCGATAGCGTCCGCGCTACCGCCCCACGCTTTCGTTGATGCCGCCCAACCCGCAAACACTGTTGACCCCTGCCATGCGCGATGTGCTCAGCCGCATCGCGCGCGCCAAGCGCCCGGCGTTCCATACCCTGACCCCCGACCAGGCCCGCGCAGCCTACGAGGCCGGCGCCGGTGTGCTGGAAATTCCCAAGCCGGCGCTGGCCCGGGTGGAAGACCTGCGCATTCCCGCGCGCGACGGCGAATTGCTGGGCGCGCGGCTTTATGCGCCATCGGACCAGGCGCTGCCGGTGCTGCTGTTCTTTCACGGCGGCGGTTTCACTGTGGGCAGCGTCGCCACGCACGACATCCTGTGCCGCCAGCTCAGCCTGCTGGCCGGCATCGCCGTGTTGTCGCTGGACTACCGCCTGGCGCCCGCGCACAAGTTTCCGACGGCGGCGAATGACGCCTGGGATGCGCTGCAGTGGGTGGCCGCCAATGGCGCTTCTGTGGGCGTGGATTCTTCGCGCCTTGCCGTGGGCGGCGACAGCGCGGGTGGCACCCTGGCCGCCATGTGCGCAGTGTTGGCGCGTGACGCCAGCTTGCCACTGGCCTTGCAGTTGCTTTTCTATCCGGGCTGCGCTGCGCACCAGGACACGACCTCGCACCAAACCTTCGCCGAAGGTTTTGTGCTCAGCGAGGCCGATATCACCTGGTTCTTCAGCCAGTACGTGCGCAGCCCGGCTGACCGTGAGGACTGGCGTTTCGCGCCGCTCAACGCACCCGACGTGGACGGCGTGGCGCCGGCCTGGGTGGGTCTGGCAGAGTGCGACCCGCTGGTGGACGAAGGCGTGATGTACGCCGACAAGCTGCGCCTGGCCGGTGTGCCGGTGGACCTGGAGATTTACCGCGGCGTTACCCACGAGTTCATCAAAATGGGCCGCATCATTCCCGAGGCCAGGCGCGCCCATGCCGACGCGGCGATGGCTTTGCGCGAAGCCTTCGGACTCGATCAATAAGGGACAACAACCATGAAACGGCAGGACTTCCGCTTTTTCCACCGCCTGCGCGTGCGCTGGGCCGAGGTGGACATGCAAAAAATCGTGTTCAACGCGCACTACCTGATGTACTTCGACACGGCCATCACCGACTATTGGCGCGCACTGGCGATGCCGTACGAAGAGGCCATGGTGCAGCTGGGCGGCGACCTCTACGTCAAGAAGGCCAGCCTGGAATACCACGGCTCGGCGCGTTTTGACGAGCGGATCGACGTGGCGCTCAAGTGCGCGCGCATCGGCAATTCGTCGATGACGTTTGCCGGCGCGATTTTTCGCGGGGACACGCTGCTGATCAGTTGCGAACTCGTTTATGTATTCGCCGACCCGGCCTCGCAGACCTCCAGGCCGGTGCCCGAGCCCTTGCGCCACATGCTGACGGCCTATGAAGCCGGCGAGCCCATGCTCCAGGTCAAGACCGGCGACTGGGCCGCGCTGGGCGCCGACGCCGGCAAGGTGCGCACCGCCGTATTCGTGCAGGAACAGGGCATTCCGATGGACATGGAATGGGACGAGGCCGACAGCACGGCCCTGCATGCCGTGGCCTACAACGGCTTGGGCCAGGGCATTGCCACGGGTCGTTTGGTGCGCCAGGCGGAGGGTGTGGGAAAAATTGGCCGCATGGCGGTCCACCATGCCCTGCGCGGTTCACGCGTGGGCAGCGATATCCTGCAGGCGCTGATGAATGCGGCGCGCGAACGGGGCGACCGTGAAGTCATGCTGTATGCCCAGCGCAGCGCTGAAGGTTTTTACCACCGCCTGGGCTTTACGCAACGCGGCGAGCCCTTCGAGGAAGTCGGCATCCCCCATATAGAGATGGTCAAGGCGACCAGCTGAATTCTTCGCGATGCGCGGTGGGGGTTGGGCCGTCGCGGCCATAGGTGCGTTCTTCCAGTTCAATGTTCCACGCGTTTCCGGCTACCGTCCCCAGCAGCACGGTGCTGCAACGCGTGCCATAGGCGCGTTCCGGCACCTCCACAAAGGCGCTGGACAGGGCTTCCTCAAGCTCGGGCGGCACACCGGTATGGGGAAGGTCCGCGGGCAAGGCGCGTTGCCGGTTGCCCAGGGCCGTCCACAACAGCTTTTGCAGTTCTTCAGGGCCGTCATCGGTTTGCATAGCCGTCGCCAGAGCACGTTTGAGCGCGGTAGTCTTGGGCCACGGTGTGTCCAGCGCTGCGTTGGAGAGCCCATACAGGCCCGGCGCTAAATCCTGGGCGTGCAAAACCGGCGCGGCCTGAGCGCCGTTGTGTTTGTTCGTGACCCAGGTCCAGGCATTGCGCCCCAAATCGCCCAGCACCAGGTTAAAGCCGCCAAAGGCCGCACCTTGCCCTTCCAGCGCGGCCACAAAATCCACTGCATCTCCGCTGCCTTCAAGCCAGCGCGTGACCAATTCACCACGCGAACGTGGTGCAGCCTCGGGCTGCGCCTGCCGCACATTGGTCAGGAAAGCGATACGGCCGCCCGGCGTGATGCCCATCCAGGTGCCGCCGGCGCGCAGGTCGCGGCCCGAAATGATCTCCTGGCCCGAGCCGGTTTTCCAGCGCGCCAAAGGCAAGGTGGGCCGCTCCAGGAATTCGTCGCGGTTGGCCACGATCACCAGTGGCCAGCGTTCGGAAGCGCTTATCGCAAACGCAACCAAGCACATATTAGGGCCTGCTAACGCTATGTTTGCAAGATGCGTTGCGAGTCAAAAAGGCCTTGAGCAAGGCGCAAAACGCAGGCGGGGTAGACCCCGTCAAGGCTTTGCAACGCCGCGCAAGGCCTTTTTGATCGCAACCCGGAGGGAATGGGGTTAAAACGGCGCCACTCGGCGTTGCGCTCCTAGCCCAGACGCGAGTCTGGGCGTCGTCACGCGCCTTGATTGGCGCCGTTTTAACCCCATTCGCATTTGCAAACATAGCGTTAGCAGGCCCTATATGTCTTCGAGCAGCGCGTAGGGCAGGGGGAGTAGCGCCACGACTTCACCTGAAGCGCTGCCCAAGGTCAGGCGGCCGTCGGCGGCATCGGCCGCGGCGGAGGTCTGCATCGACACGATGAGGTCAAAACCGCCCGCCGGGTTGGGCGCCGCCGCCGCGACCAGCCCGCAGGGCTGGCCGGCATCGGAAGCATGGAAGACTTCCTGGCCGACGGCCGGCGTTCCGGCGGTATGGGCCACATAAGCGCGGCGTTTGAGCGTGCCGCGGAACTGGCTGCGCGCGACGATTTCCTGGCCGGGGTAGCAGCCTTTCTTGAAGTTCACGCCGCCCACGGACTCGTAGTTGAGCATTTGCGGCACAAAGGCCTCAAAGATAGGCTGGGTGATCATCGCGATGCCGGATCGCACGCCCAGCCATTGCCAGTCGGCCAGGCTGACGGGCGAGCCCTGCGGCGCGGGCGCCCCGGCCGGCCCGCACCACAGCGCGCGGGCCTGACCGGCGCCAGGGTGCAGGAAGACCAGGCTGGCACCGCCAATTTCGGCTTTTTCCCACAGGGCACCGGCACGGCCCGCGACCTGCGCCACGGCAGTACCGGCGATGCCGTACAACGCAAATTCCGCGCTCGCGTCGCTCAGCTTGGCCTTGGCGCGCAGCACAAACATCGACAGGCGCTTGAGCGTGGCGGGCAGGATGTCGCGGCTGCAGACCAGCAGCAGGTCCGCCCCTTGCTTGAACACTACAAAGCTGGCTTGCATGCGGCCCTTGGCATTGCAAAAAGCGGCCAGGCGTGCTTCCTGGTTGCCCATCAGCGCCACGTCCTGCGTGAGTTGGCCCTGCAAAAACGTAATGGCGTCGTCGCCGGTCACGCGAATGACACCCAGATGCGTCAGTTCGGCAATACCGGCAATAGCGGCAATAGCGGGGATCGGGGAGAGGGTCATGGGGTCCTGACGGTCAATGGAAGAGATGGGCTGAATTATCATAGGCCTCGGCTTTTGCGTTCTGTACAGAAAAGGTAGCTGGGTTGTGCGTCGTGTCTTTACAAGTCTGTTGATCCTGGTCTTTGCCGGCGCCTTGCTGTTGTTTGGTGCGGGATTGTGGTGGCTGCACGAGCCCATCCCGCTGCGCCTGCCACCCGGCAGCCAGGTGGTGGACCTGGAAATTGAGGCCGGCACTCCCGCCAGCGGCGTGGCCGAAGCCGTCGTGGCCAGCGGCGCCGACGTGCCGGCGGTCTTGCTCCATGCCTGGTTCCGCTTTTCCGGCCAGGCCCGCATGATCAAGGCCGGCAGCTATGAGCTGGTGCCGGGCACCACGCCGCGCAAACTGCTCAGCATGCTGGTGCGCGGCGAGGAAGCCCTCAAAAGCGTGACGCTGGTCGAAGGCTGGACCTTCAACCAGGTGCGCGCCGCCCTGCAAAAAGCCGAACAGCTGTCGCCGACCACGCTGAACATGACGCCCGAAGCCATCATGGAAAAACTGGGAAAACCGGGCGTGCACCCCGAAGGCCGCTTCTTCCCTGACACCTACACCTACGCCAAAGGCTCCAGCGACCTGGCCGTGCTCAAGCGCGCGGCGCGCGCCATGGACAAACGCCTGGACGCCGCCTGGGCTTTGCGCAGCCCCGACACCCCGCTCAAAACCCCCGACGAGGCGCTGATCCTGGCCAGCATCGTTGAAAAGGAAACCGGCAAGCCTTCGGACCGGCCACAGATAGGCGGCGTTTTCACCAACCGCTTGCGCATGGGCATGCTGCTGCAGACCGACCCGACCGTGATCTACGGCCTTGGCGACAAATTTGACGGCAACCTGCGCAAGCGTGACCTGCTGGCTGACACCCCCTACAACACCTACACCCGCGCCGGCCTGCCGCCCACGCCGATCGCCATGCCAGGCCGGGCTGCCTTGCTCGCCGCGGTGCAGCCGGCGCCCACCAAGGCCATCTACTTCGTGGCGCGTGGCGACGGCAGCAGCCATTTCAGCAGCAGCCTGGATGAGCACAACCGCGCGGTGAACAAATACATCCGGGGACAGTAGCCATGCATTCCAGGCACTCCATGCACGGCCTTTTCATCAGCTTCGAAGGCATAGACGGTGCCGGCAAGTCCACGCACATCGCCGGCCTGGCCGAAGCTTTCAAGGCCGGGGGCAGGGCGGTGACGCTGACGCGCGAGCCCGGCGGCACGCCGCTGGCTGAAAAGCTGCGCGCCATGGTGCTCAACGACGCGATGGACCCGTTGACCGAGGCGCTGCTGATCTTCGCAGCCCGGCGCGACCACATCGTGAACGTGATTGCACCGGCGCTGTTGCGCGGTGACGTGGTGCTGTGCGACCGTTTCACGGATGCCACTTTTGCCTACCAGGGTGCAGGCCGCGGTTTTGACCTGAAGCTGCTGGCCACCCTGGAGCAATGGGTGCAATCCGACGAAGGCCTGCTGGGTGACCCGGCCGGCAATTCGCCCATGAAACCCGAGGTTGAAACCGTGATTGAACCGCACCTGACGGTCTGGTTCGACCTGGCGCCTGAAGAAGCCGCGCAGCGTCTGGCCGGCGCTCGCGTGCCCGACAAATTCGAGGCCCAGCCGGTCGAGTTTTTCCGGCGCGTGGCCCAGGGTTACGCCGACCGGCAGAAAAACCATCCCGAGCGCTTCGCACGCATCGAGGCCTCCAAAAGCCGAGACGAGGTCTGGCAGGCGGTGCGACAGGTGTTTATGGCCAAAGGCTGGCTGCCATGAGTGACACCGATAACGTGAACGCCCCAACCGAGCCGAACAACCCGCCACTGGCGCCCTGGCTGCAGTCCCAGCTTGAAAGCCTGCTGGCCCAGCGCGGCCACGCCTGGCTGCTCAGCGGGCCGTCCGGCCTGGGCCAGTTCGAACTCGCACTGGCGTTGGCCCGCGCCTGGCTTTGCGAGGAACCCACGCCGCAGGGCGCCTGCGGCCATTGCGGCAGCTGCCATGCGGTGGACGTGCACACCCATGCCGACCTCTGCATGCTGATGCCTGAGACCTTGTCGCTGGCCCTGGGCTGGCCGCTGGATGAAAAGACCCAGGACGAGCTTGACAGCAAAAAACGCAAGCCCAGCAAGGAAATCAAGGTCGACGCCGCGCGCGAAGCCGTATCCTTCACCCAGTTCACCCGCTCGCGTGGCACAACCAAGGTGGTGCTGGTATTCCCAGCCGAGCGCATGAACAACGTCACGGCCAATACCTTGCTCAAAACCCTCGAGGAACCACCCGGGGCCGTCAAATTCATTCTGGCTACCGATGCGGCGCACCAACTGCTGCCCACCATACGTAGCCGCTGCCTGGGCCACACCATGGTCTGGCCGGATTTTGAGTCCGCGCTGGGCTGGCTGCAGCAGGAAATCAGCCAGGCGGGTGAGGGCGGCACGGCGAAAAAGGCTGCGCCAGCGCCGAAGGCGGCCGACCTGCAGACCTTGCTGGTTGCCGCGGGCGGGCGCCCGGCCGATGCGCTGGCCTGGGCCCAGGATGCGCCACCCGGTGAATCCGCCCAGCATTGGCACGCCTTGCCCAAAGCCATGGCGCGCGGCGACGTAAGCGCCTTGTCGGACTGGGCGCCCGCACAGGCGGTCGACGCGCTGCAAAAGCTATGCCACGACGTGTTGGCCGTGCGCATGGGCGCCACGCCGCGGTTTTTTGCAGCCGCAGATCTGTCCGCCGCAGCCGGCAAGGCGGGTGCCGGGCTTTATGCGCTGGCCGGCTGGTCGCGCGAACTGGCAGCCATCGCCCGCACCGTCGAGCACCCCTACAACCCGGGCCTGATGCTGGAGTCGCTGGTCAGCCGGGCCCGGATCGCGCTCAATGCCAAATAAAGCTCGCCATTCATCCTGCAATTGCGGACACCGCCCACCTCAAACCGATAAACTAGCGCCATGAGCACAACGCCCCCCGCCAGTTCCCCCGCAGCCGCCGGCGCACGACCCAGCGTCGTCCAGCTGGCCATCAAGGAAAAAGCAGCGCTCTACGCCGCCTACATCCCGCTGTTCAAGGAAGGCGGCGTTTTCATTCCCACGGCACGCGACTACAAACTCGGCGACGACGTCTATGTCTTGTTGACGTTGCCTGAAGACACGCAGCGCTACCCGGTGGCCGGCAAGGTGGCCTGGGTCACACCCGGCAGGGCCGCCGGCAACCGCACCCAGGGTGTCGGTGTGCGTTTTCCGTCCGACGAAAAATCCCGCCTGCTCAAGATCAAGATCGAGGAAATCCTCGGCGCGCACCTGGCCTCTGACCGGCCCACACAGACGATTTAAGCGTACCGGCAGCACTGCCGGCCGCCCCGTTTCCCATGTTTCCGCCAGCCATCCCCTCTATCGTTAGCGGGGCGGCGCAACCCTTTCAGAGCCATTTCGGAATGTTTACCGACTCCCACTGCCATCTAAGCTTTCCCGAACTTCAGGCCCAGCTTCCGCAGATCCGCCAAGCCATGCAGGACGCCCAGGTCGACCGTGCGCTGTGCATCTGCACCACCCTCGAAGAGTTCGAAACCGTTCACGGCCTGGCCACGAGTTATGACAACTTCTGGGCCACCGTGGGTGTGCACCCCGACAACGAGGACGTGCGCGAGCCCAGCCTGGACGACCTGCTGCAGCGCGCGGCCTTGCCCAAAGTCGTCGGAATCGGCGAGACCGGGCTCGACTACTACCGCCTGGGCGAGCGCACCGTGGCTGACATGGAATGGCAGCGCGAGCGCTTTCGGGTGCACATACGCGCGGCGCGCCAGACCGCCAAGCCGCTGGTCATCCACACCCGCAACGCCTCCGACGACACCATCGCCATCCTGAAAGAAGAGGGCGGCAATGCGGGGCAGGCCGGCGCCGCTACGGGCGTTTTCCATTGCTTCACTGAAACTCTGGCCGTGGCCCGCGCGGCGCTGGATCTCGGCTTTTACATCTCGTTTTCCGGCATCCTAACCTTCAAAAATGCGGCTGATCTGAGGGAAGTGGCCCAGTTCGTACCGCTGGACCGCATGTTGATAGAGACCGACAGCCCCTACCTGGCGCCCATGCCGTACCGCGGCAAAACCAACAATCCGTCTTACGTCCCACTGGTCGCCAAGCAGATCGCCGAGTTGACCCAGCAGCCTCTGGAGGCCGTCGCCGAGGCCACCAGCCGCAACTTCGAACACCTTTTCACCGGGGTAAAACCCTCATGATAAATCCCATAAAAAACCTCATCTATTACTTTAAGAAATTCATTTTTCTTGTTGTTATTACTGGATTTTCTACCGTGCATGCGGGCTCGTACGAAGACTTCTTTCAGGCCATCAGGCAAGACCAAGCTGCGGTTATCCTGAACCTGTTGCAACGCGGATTCGATCCCGACACCCGGGACCCCAACGGCCAGACCGGCTTGTTTATCGCCCTGCGCGAGCCGTCACTCAAGGCCGCCGAGGTGCTGGTCGACTGGCCAAAGACCAACGTCAACATCCTCAACGCCAAGGGCGAAAGCGCCCTGATGCTCGCCGCGCTCAAGGGCCACCAGGCACTGGCCGAAAAACTGGTCAAGAAAGGCGCCGACGTCAACAAAACCGGCTGGACGCCGCTGCATTACGCCGCCAGCAACGGCCACGTAGCCATCATCAGCCTCTTGCTGGAAAACAGCGCCTACATAGACGCCGAGTCGCCCAACGGCACGACACCCCTGATGATGGCCGCTATGTACGGCACGCCGGCAGCCGTCAAGCTGCTGCTCGACGAAGGCGCCGACCCCCAGCTCAAGAACCAGCAAGGCCTGACCGCCTTACAGTTTGCCGAGCGCGCCAATCGGCCGGATTCCACGGAATTGATAGCGGCCGCCATCCGGGCCAAGCGGCCGGCTGGGCAATGGTGAGGTGATACCCGCGAGCGAGCCCGTGCGGCGCGGAGCTTGAATTCCAGAGCTGGAATGCGCGATCCTGTGGATGCGCTGCGTTCTTCAAATATTCCACCATGCAGGTTCCAGATTTTTAAGGGATGCTTCTTATGGGCAAAAAATCGGCGAGGGGTTTTTCGGTTTTGATCTTGTGCCTTATGGCCGCGGGATGTTCAACAAATCTCGATGGCTCATATACCTTTGGCGCGAGAAGCAGTCCCGGCTGGGCCGCGAACGCCCCGAAAAAAGACGTTGAGGCCTACTACGACTCTTTGAGCGTGCCGGAGATGTGCGCAACCTGGAAAGCGGTGTTTTGGGAAGGACGTCGTGCCGAACCCATACTTGTACAGATCACAGGATCCCTGCAGCGCAGAGGTATGGATCCACGGCACTGCGACAACCAATGTCGAAGCAACGACGGTCTATGTAAGCCCAAACTCTGGTAGGTCATGCAGTCTGGATCCTGGGCTATGTGCATTCGGCTCTGGGGAGAGCTCGAGTAAATATTCCACGATGTATATTATGTTAAGTGAAATATGCAGATGCTAAGTCCCCCATCAGGACGGACCGATGCAGGAACAACCCTACGATCTTTTTGGTGAGGTTCGCGTCACCCAGGACGATGTTCGGCTCTGGCTCCTTGTCGTGCCCAGAATTGACCCCGACGGCCCGCGCGCCGCACATTACGTCCGAAGCTACGACGTGGCCGGCAAGATCGCCCGAGCAAAACTGGACGGCGTGTTTGACCTCGTCACGGCGCCGAGGAGGATCATCCCTGGCAGCCCTCTGTGGTGGGCGCGCATGTGCTGGGGTTAGCGCGGCGGCCTACAACGACCAGGCGTCGAGCAGCAAACTGCAACTTCCCCTACGGATGCCAACGCGACAACGCCGCAGGCGTCGCCGTCGAACGGCTACCCGCCAGCGCATACGACAGTTGATTGGCCGCCCGAATTACCTTCTTCGCGTGCTTTTCAAGCTTGGCTTTGGTCAGGCGCGAGCTGGGGCCTGAAATGCATATCGACCCGAGCAGCCGCCAGTTCAGGCGGAACACGGGCGCAGCGACGCTGGCGACCTCCGCTTCGCGTTCACCGAGGGAGATGTGGTAACCGCGTTCGCGGATGGATTCGTAGGGTTCGCCGGCCGCGCCGCTGAATGCGAGGATCACGCGCCCGGGCGCCCCCTTGTTCAAGGGCAGCCGCTCACCGATGCGGACGTTGTGGCGCACCGACTGGGGGCCTTCCACACGCGCGACGCAAGAGCGGATGTCGCCCTCTCGGACATAAAAGGAAGCGCTTTCGCCCGTCTCCTTCACCAACTCGTGCAGAGCCGGCTCGACGACATTGTTCACGTCGAAGCCGGCCTGGTAGCGTGCCCCCAGCCAGCCTGCCGCGGGCCCGAGCCGCCATTGGCCGTCGTCGGTCTGCACCATGTATTGCGAGAGCGCCAGCGTGCGGGCGAGGCGAAGCGCCGTCGTCTTGTGCATGGCGGCGCGCCGGCTCAATTCGGCCAGCGTCAACGAGGGTTCGCCAACCTCAAAAGCTTCCATCAGCGTCAGCGCGCGGGTGACCGCAACCACGCCGCCTTCATCGCGTGAAGCGCCCTGTTTGCTGTCCGTGCTCGTGTTGCGCATGCCGCACCTTGGTCCACTGTGTGAAACGGCATTGTACCTATTGGAACGCGCATCTACAGTCCCTCCAAAGGCGCAAGCAAAAGGCCTCTTCACGCTTCAGGAGACAAAACATGCAGATTCTTCGGTATCCGGCCATGGCCATCGTGGCCGCAGCCTTCGCTGCTTCGACGGCATTCGCCCAGGCCTGGCCTGCCAGGCCCATCCGCCTGATCGTCCCATTCCCGCCCGGTGGCGGCACCGACATCATCGCGCGCGAGGTGGCCAACAAGCTGGGCGGTTACACCTTCATCGTCGACAACAAGCCGGGCACCGCGGGCAACCTCGGTGTCGATGCGGCCGCCAAGGCGCCGGCGGACGGCTACACCCTGGTCATGGGGCAAACCGGCAACCTGGCCATCAATCCCACCCTGTATCCCAGGCTTCCCTACGACCCGGTTAAAGACCTGACGCCGATCAGCCTGGTGGCGAGCTCGCCCATGGTGCTGGTCGTGAGCGGAAATTCGCCCTTCCACACCCTCGCCGACATCGTAAAAGAGGCGAAATCGCACCCTGGCAGCCTCAACTACGCGTCGGCCGGCAACGGCACGGTCGGGCACCTCGCCGCCGAATCGTTCCAGAAGGTCGCCGGCGTCAAATTCACCCACATTCCGTACAAAGGCGCAGCGCAAAGCGCTACTGACGTGATCAGCGGCCAGGTGCAGCTGTACCTGTCTAGCGTCCCTACCCTGCTCGGCCACATCAAAAGCGGCAAGATGCGCCCTATCGCGGTCACCTCCGCAAAGCGCATAAACGACCTGCCGCAGGTGCCGACCGTCGCCGAGTCCGGCTACAAGGGTTTTGAGGCCGTGACCTGGTTTGCCATCCTCGGCCCCGCCAATTTGCCAAAAGACGTTGTTGCCAAGCTGAATGCCGACATCAACAAGGTCGTGAAAGACCCCCTGCTCCAGAAAAAGCTGAGCGCCCAGGGCGCCGACCTGACGGGCAGCACCCCCGAGCAACTGGCCAGGCTCATCAGTGACGAAATCGGCCGTTGGGCCCCTATCGTCAAGGAATCCGGCGCCAAAGTCGAATAAGTAACCCCAAGGGAAGATCCAATGACCACCGACATCGTGCGTGACTTCGAGCGCGTTTCCCCCGACCTGGTGCGCCAGGCCGCCGAATTCCAGGCGGCCATCCTGGCGGACGTGAACGGCCGCCGCGGCGCGCTGCATGGCCGCATTGCGGCGCTGCGCCCGCGCATGAAGCTGGCCGGCCCCGCGCTGACGGTGGACGTGCGGCCGGGCGACAACCTGATGATCCACGCGGCCATCGCCCTGGCCAAGCCGGGCGACGTGCTCGTCATCGACGGCAAGGGCGACCAGACCGCGGCCCTTATGGGCACCCTCATGATGAGCGCCTGCAAACAGCGGGGCCTGGCCGGGGTGGTGATAGACGGCGCCGTGCGCGACAGCCTGGAGATCGACGAGATGGACTATCCGGTGTTCTCGGTCGGCACCAACCCCAACGGCCCGACCAAGAACAGTCCCGGCCGCATCGGTTGCGCGGTGTCCTTGGGAAATGTCACCGTGCGCTCCGGCGATCTTGTGGTGGCGGACGCCGACGGCGTCGTCGTCATCGAACGCGAGCGGGTCGAAGGCCTGCTGCCGCTGGCACGCAAAAAGGTCGAAGACGAATCGGCCCGCATGGCACAAATCAAAAAGGGCAACACCACCGCATCCTGGCTGGCGGCGGCCCTGCGTACGGCCGGCGTCCTGAAAGAGGGGGAAAGCCTGTGAGCCGTCGCGCCATCCTCGTGACCGGTGCCGACCTGGCGCCCCAGGCGCTGGCCCTGCTGGGCGGTTTCGACATGGTGTACGCCGGTAAAACTCCGCAGGAGCAGGACCTCATTGCACTGTGCAAGAGGTACGACCCGGTGGCCATCATCGTCCGCTACGGTGGGGTCGGGGCAGCCGTGATGGACGCAGCGCCGTCGCTGCGCGTCATTTCCAAGCACGGTAGCGGGACCGACACGATCGACAAGAAGGCGGCCGAGGTGCGCGGTATCGAGGTGCGAGCGGCTGCGGGCGCGAATGCGGCGGCCGTGTCCGAACACGCGCTCGCCCTTCTGCTCGCCTGCGCCAAGTCCGTCGTACGGCTCGACGCCCGCATGCATGCGGGGCACTGGGACAAGGCTATGCACAAGAGCGTGGAACTGCACGGCCGCACCGTAGGCCTGGTAGGCCTCGGCGCGATTGGGCAACGCTTCGCGCAGGTGTGCAATGCCATGGGCATGAAGGTCATAGGCTACGACCCGTTCGCGCAGAACCTGCCGGAATTCATACACCCTGTGGACCTTGCAACAATCTGGCGCACGTCGGACGCCATCTCGCTGCACTGCCCGCTCACCGCGGACAACCGCAACATGGTCAACGCGCAGACGCTGCAGGCCTGCAAACGCGGCATGCTGCTGGTGAATACCGCGCGTGGCGGCCTTGTCGACGAAGCGGCGCTGCTGGAAGCTGTGCGCGCGGGACAGGTCGCCGCCGCCGGCCTGGACAGCTTTGCGGTGGAACCGATGCCGGCGCCCCATCCATTCCAGGGCGAGCCCAACATCATCCTCAGCCCTCATATCGGCGGAGTCACGGGCGACGCCTACGTCAACATGGGCCTGGCCGCGGCACGGAACATTCTTGCGGTGCTCGATGCGGGCGCAGCGTCATGAATTACCGGTGCCACCCCGCCCTCACAACATGAGCTTGACCCCAAACGCCGCCATCAGCGCCGCGCAGGCGCGGTCTATCGGGCGGCGCAGCGTCATATAACCTTCGATCACGCGCGGTGTCGAGAACAGGCACGCGGCCAGGCCGTACCAGAGCAAGGCGTCGAACAGCACCAGCCCGACCGCCGCGGCGCGAAGCGGCCAGCCGGCATCGGCCGGCACCAGCAGCACAAAAATGCTTCCGAAATAGGCCAGCGCCTTCGGGTTCAGCAGCCCCGTGGCAAGGCCGCGCATCAGTGCTTTGCGCGCCGGTTGCGCCTCTTTCCCTGAAACAGTCACCGTGGGCTTGGGCCCCGCATGCGAGCGCCACAGCCGCACCGCAATGTACAAAAGGTAGGCCGCGCCGGCGATGCGGATCGCCGTTTGCAGCGAGGGCATGAGCTCGAATACGGCTGTCAGCCCAGTGACCGCGATCAGCGCCCATGTCGCCCCTGCGGCGGCCAGCCCGACAGCAATCAGCAGGGCGCCTCGCCGGTCACGTTCAGCGGCAGCGTGCACCACCAGCAGGATGTTCGGACCAGGGCTCACGATGGCAAGGCTGTCGATCAGAAACAGCGAAAGCAAGACAAATGCGGTGTCCATCAGTGCGTCACCCTTGGGTTGTGTGTTTGCGGGGCCTACAGGGTGGCACGCTATCTGGTACCGTTGAAGAGCCACAATTCGGCAATTCATAAGAACCAGAACAAGTATGGAATTTCACATCAACATGCCGGCGGCCGGGTCGCGAGACCGCTTCGCCGCCCTGCACCGCCAGATCCGGTCGGCGATCATCGACGGGCGCCTGGCCGCAGGCGTACGGCTGCCGACCACGCGTGAGCTCGCGCTCCAGCTCGGCGTGTCGCGCAACACCGTGCTGGCCGCTTACGAACACCTGGCCAGCGAAGGCTACCTGCAGTCCCGCCAACGCGCGGGCACCTTTGTTGCGGATGCGATCCCGCAGCGAAGTCCCGCAGCACAGACTTCGGGCTTACCACCTGCGCAGATCCGGGCTGAGTTACCTGATGCATGGCGGCGCGTGACACCGTGGACGGCCGAGGCCATGCCGGCCGGGCCGCGCTTTGACTTCCGGGTGGGCCTGCCGGACCACTCGCAACTGCCGTGGGATGTCTGGAGCCGCCTGTGCGGCCGTGCTCAACGCGATTTCGCGCGAGCGCCCAGGGCTTACACAAACCCTGCCGGCGACCCCCAGCTGCGCGAAGCGATTGCCGGCCACGTGTCCTCGTCGCGCGCGGTGGCGTGCAGCGCCGACGACGTGTTCATCACCTCGGGCGCGCAGCATGCCTTCGCCCTGCTGGCCGACCTGCTGGTCACGCCGCAGGCGACGACGGTGGCCGTCGAGGACCCTGGCTATGCGCCGCTGCATGCGGCCCTGGCTTTTCGCGGTGCGCAGCTGCAGCGCGTGCCGCTCGACAAGGAAGGGCTGCGCGTCGACCGCCTGCCGCCGGAGGCGAAGGTCATCTGTGTAACGCCATCGCACCAGTTTCCGGTTGGTACCGCCATGTCTTTAGGCCGCCGCTCGCAACTGCTCGAATTCGCGCGGCAACACCAGGCTGTCGTGGTCGAGGACGACTACGACGGCGAATTCCGCATCGGCGCCCGTCCGCTCGATGCCCTTCATTCGCTCGACAACAGCGGCCTGGTGTTCTATGTCGGCACGTTTTCCAAGGTAATGTTCCCTGCCCTGCGCGTCGGCTTCGTGGTGGCGCCCGCTTGGGCCCGGGAGCGGCTGGCCGCGGTGCTGCACGCCACCCATGGCGCGCCGCCCCTGCTCACGCAACTGGCGCTGGCCGCTTTTATCCGCGAAGGGCATCTGGCACGGCACGTGCGGCGCATGCGCCGCGTCTATGCGGGCCGGCGCGACACCCTGTTGCAGGCGATCGAGCAGCATGCGGAAGGTCTCTTGATACCGTTGCCCTCGGAGGCCGGGCTGCATGTGAGCGCGATGCTGGCGCCGCAGTTCGAAGCCTATGCGGTGGCGCGGGCGGCCGTCGAGGCGGGGATCGCAGTTGAAGCGCTGGACCGGTCCGGCCAGCGGCGGCTACGTTACAACGGCCTGACCTTTGGCTTGGGCCTGATCGGCGATGACGAGGTCGCGGCGGGGGTGCGCGCACTGGTGAAGCTCCTGGACTAAGCCCAACCGCCGGCGAACCCCGGTCGCTTCGGGCGCCCATTGCTCCGCCTCCATGGGTGCGCGGCTCTGTCTTACAGGACGCCAAAGAGGGGCTCTGAAGAATCGATGGCTTCAACCATCTATTAATCAGGAGCTCTCATGGAAGCGACAACTTCAGGCGTCAATCGAACGGGCGCCAGCGCATCGCCATCGGGTGCGCAGGCGATGGCCGAAGCAGTGGCCGAACTGTCCCCGCCAACAGACATCGACATGAGCGGCAGCCAGGCCTTCCATGTCAGCTACATCACCGAAGCGGATGCCGTCGGGTCCATACCACCGCCACCCTCGCTCAAGGGCATGGTCAAGTCTGGGATTGCAAAGCTCAAGGGCGGCAGCCCCAGCATCTTTATGGACAAGATCGGCGAACGCATCGCCTTCGAGCGCGGCGGCACCCGGCTGTATGAAGCGCTGATCACCAAATACACAGCACTCGCGGGTGAGGAAGGCGAGGCGTTGATGCCAGCCGAAGAGGCGCTTGCGCTGCAGGGCGATACTGCCGAACCCGGAGCTATCGCGGGCGAAGCGCCCTTGCAAACGCTGCAGCGCATACGCGCCGAAGAGCTCGAACACTTCCAGATGTTGGTGCAGGCCATGGAGCAGCTGGGCGGCGACCCCACCGCGCAAACCCCCTGCGCCGACGTGATCGCCACCGCGTCCATGGGCCTGATCCAGGTTCTGACCGACCCGCGCACGACTCTGGCGCAATCGCTGAATGCCATCCTCACGGCGGAGCTGACCGACAACGCGGGCTGGGAGCTGCTGGCCCAACTGGCCGAAGAAGCCGGTGAAGCCGAACTGACCGGCAAGTTCCTGGGCGCGCTGAGCCAGGAGCAGGAACACCTGCGGGTCGTCAAGGCCTGGCTCGCCACCCTGGTATCCGAACGCGCAGGCACGCCGGCCGTTTGAAGCCCTGAAGCCGCACGCACCCCTCTACCCCACTTCATCCATTCAGGAGCACAACATGGCCATCAATTTATTGCAGGACAAGGGTGTGCCGCTAATGCGGCAAAGCCTTTCATGGAAGGACATGGTGGGCAAGCCCATCAGCAAGCTCGACGACGACGCATTCACCCGGGTGCGCATCATCCTCATGAACGGCCTGGAGCTCGACTCCCTTCGCACCAAGCAGGTGGCGTTGCGCTGCAACGCCGATGCCCGCGTGCAGCTGGCCCAGCTGATGCGCGCGGAACAGCACCAAGCCACGGCCATCAACTGGCTGATAGGCGCGGACCATTCGCCGATTGAAACCACCATAGGCTACGAGCAGACCGCCATCGAGGTCACCGCCTCGGTCGCGCAACTGGAGCCGGACGCCTATATGGCGCAGGGTTACCGCTATGCGCTGCTGGAGGACTTCGATCACCTCTACCGCTACACCGCCCTGCTCGACCGCCTGGAGGGCAAGGATGCCAACAACATCACCCAGGGCTACACCGACATCGTGCCCGCCCGTCCCACCCTGGTGCATCACCGCGCGCCCGAACACGACCTGTTGGAGCCCTACCAACCCGGCGCCGCACTGGCCACCAAGCTGCACGCGCTGACGCTGACCGGCGGCGAGTACCAGACCCATGACTACTACATGAACATCGGCCCGCTGTTCGCCGACCCGCTGGCACGCCAGCTGTATGCCGAGATCGCTTCAGTGGAATCGCAGCACATCACGCACTACGGCTCGATGCTCAACCCCAACGAAACGCCGCTCGAAAAGCTGCTGTTGGCCGAGGCCTGCGAGGTGTGGAACTACGCGGCCTGCCTGGAGCAGGAGACCAACCCGCGCATCAAAGCCATCTGGGAGCGCTTCCTGGACTACGAACTGGGCCATCTGCAGGTTGCGATGGGCCTGTTCAAGGACATCGAGCAGCGCGATCCCGCCGAAGTCCTGGGAGACGGAAAGCTCCCTGCCTTCATCCGCTTCCAGAGCCAGCGTGAATTCGTGCGCAAGGTGGTTGAGGAAGAAACGCAGATGCGCAAAAACCTGACGCAGTTCGTGGACGAGGCGGACGAAGGCGGCTCCTCCATCGTGTACCGCGAGGCCGTCAACAAGGACGGTTCTCCTTCCACCATCGTTTCGGACACTTACAGCTGGACTGCGGGCACGGAACTCGCCCGGGCCGCTGCCTGAGATCCACGTCGATCAATCGCCATTGCGGCATCCGGATCCCAAGCTCCCCGCTCGCGGCGGGCGGGGTTGGATCCTCAGGTATTGGCCCGAATCGCTATTGAAAGTTGAAAGGATTGCCATGAAAGCATTGACTTACCAAGGTTCCCGCAATGTCCGCGTGGAAACAGTCCCCGACCCCGTACTGGTCGACAACGACGACATCCTGCTGAGAGTCACCGCGACGGCCATCTGCGGTTCCGACCTGCATATCTACCGCGGAAAAATTCCGGAGATGAAGGACGGGGACATTCTCGGCCATGAATTCATGGGCGTGGTCGAGGAGACCGGCCCCGGGGTCACTTCCGTGCGGCGCGGCGACCGTGTGGTCGTTCCTTTTGTGATTGCCTGCGGTGAATGCTTTTACTGCAACAAGACGCTTTTCTCCGCCTGCGAAACCACCAACCCGGGCCGGGGCGCCATCCTCAACAAAAAAACGGCCACGCCGGGCGCCGGGCTTTTCGGCTACAGCCACCTGTATGGCGGCTACGCCGGCGGGCAGGCTGAATTCGTGCGCGTGCCGAAGGCCAACGTCGGCCCGCTCAAATTGCCCGAAGGGCTCAGCGATGAACAGGTTCTGTTCCTTTCGGACATCCTTCCCACCGGCTACCAGGCGGCGCTGAACGCCCAGCTGGGCCCGGGTTCCAGCGTCGCGATATTCGGCGCCGGCCCGGTGGGCCTGATGGCCGCCCTGTCGGCGCGCTTTTTGGGTGCGGAGGCGGTTTTCATGGTCGACCACAACGACTACCGCTTGCGCTTCGCCCAGGAAACCTATGGCGTCATCCCGATCAACTTTGACGAAAACGAAGACCCGGCCGAAGCCATCCTCAATGCCACCCAAGGCCACGGCGTGGATGCGACCATTGACGCGGTGGGCTTCGAGGCCAAGGGCAGCGCGCTTGAAACCACGCTGGCCACGCTCAAGCTGGAGGGCTCCAGCGGCAAGGCGCTTCGCCAATGTATCGCCGCAACCCGGCGCGGCGGCGTAGTCAGTGTGCCCGGCGTCTATGCCGGGTTTATCCACGGCTTCCTTTTTGGCGATGCCTTTGAAAAAGGCTTGACCTTCAAGATGGGGCAGACGCATGCACAGCGCTACATGCCGGAGCTGCTGGAACATATCGCGAACGGCCGTATGCGGCCCGAAGTCATTATTTCCCACCGCATGCCGCTTGCCGAGGCTGAGCGCGGTTACGAAATTTTCAACCAGAAAGAAGAAGACTGCCGCAAAGTGGTGCTGACACCCTGACAGCCGCTGCAGCCGTGAACGGGGTCGTTGCCACACACGGCGTAAGTCTTCTCCCACAGTATCTCGCGCTACACACACACCACGCCGCGGTGGCAGGCGGATTAAGTTAGTGGTTCGCGCCGACGCTCGCCAATGCCAGTGCCCGGTACGCATCCCATCGGGACAACAACAACCATTTCCACTCGAACCATGCCTCCCTTTCGGCCTTGCATTTACCAGCTCGACGCTTACAAACGCATCGCCGCACCCGACGTAGCCGGCCAGGCCGCGAAGCTCGAAAGCGAGATCCGCGCGGCCGCTGCCGCCGGCTTTGACCACCTGATGTGCGATGCCGACACCGCAGCGGCTGGCGGTGTCCTTGCCGCCGCCAAAGCCGCCGGCGTGGCCACGCTGCTGCAGCTTTCATCGCTGGCGCCGGTCCGCAAGGCCACTTCGGCGGCATCAGCCAATGACGAACCGCCCGACCCACGCTTTGCCGGGTCGGCGCGGCCTCCTGCATCGGCCGACTTCCAGGATGCGCAGGCCCGGCAGCTGGGTGAGCAGGATTGCGCCGCCCGCCTGGTCGAGGCGGTGCGCACCGATGGCTGGGCCGGCTTCTGCCTCGGCTTGAACGGCTCCGAGCCTGCGGCCATGTTCAAGGCGGTGATGGCCGCCGTCAAATCAGAACTACCCCATTGCAAATTCCTGGCCTGGACACCCGGTGTGGCCGCGAGCCGCCTGGCCTCATTGGCCGACTGCGGTTTTGACGCGGCCTTCAGCTCAGGGGCCTGGTGGGACTTTCGCGCGGCATGGCTGGCCGAAGAGGCATTGCGCCTGCGTCCTTTCGGCGCGCTGGTCGCCACCGTGGCCGTCGCGTACACAGATCAGGCTTCACATTGGCCGGGTTCGTCCGTCGATGGCCAGCCCTCGCGCTTTGAGGGCCGTCTCTGGCTGGCTGCCCTCACCGGCGACGGCCTGCTGGTGTCGCGCCAAGCCCTGTTCCCTGACGAGGGCGGTCCGGCCGCGAGCACCCTGCCCTCCGCGATAAAACCGGCCCTCGCACTTTGCGCCTCGCGGCCTGCCGCGCCGGTGGCGTCGGGGGGTGTGCCCTGGCACATGCTGTCCGCACCCGGCGCGCCCGTCGCCATCATCGAGGCCGCGGCGGTGTCGCAGGGCGAGGCCGGCCGCTGGGTGCTGGTGGCCAATGCGGGCGAAGCGCCGGCGACGCTGGACCTGGCCGCCGCGCTCGCACGCTTTGACGGGCTGGCGGCCGCCCGCTCGCTGTGGCCTGCCGCCGAAGCGCCGCAAGGCTTGCTGGAACTGGCGCCTGCCGAAATCAGGGTGTTCGCCGCCATGGCTGGAGCAAGCGCGGGCCTGGGGCCCCGCGATGCAAGGCGTGCCCTGCGCACGGCGCTGCAGGCGCCCCGCGTCGCCATTGAGCGCATCAGCCCTTCGGTCGACGGCGGCCGCTTTGTCGCCAAGCGCTGCGTCGGCGACAGGCTGCCTGTGGAAGCGGACATCTTCGGCGAAGGCCATGACTTGCTGGCCGCCTGTGTGCAGTGGCGCCTGGCAGGCGACGAAGATTGGCAGGAAGAGCCGCTGCGCCTGCAGGTCAATGACCGCTGGTGCGCCGAACTGGCGCTCAACCGCCTGGGCCGCTACGAATACCGCATCCTCGCCTGGCCCGACGTGTTCGGCGCTTACCGCGACGAGATCACCAAAAAATTCGCCGCAGGGCAAGACATCGCACTGGAACTGCGCGAGGGCCGGCTGCTGCTGGAAGCGACGCTGGCGCGCGCAGAGCAGGAAGAGCGGCAGCAGCTCAAACACAGTCTGAAACAAGCGATCGAGCAACTGGGCGCCGCGCGCGACCAAGCAGCGCAGGTTGCCCTCCTGCTCTCTGACGAGCTGCGGCAGCTGATGGAGCGCGCCGACCCGCGCGCCTTCAGCGTGCTCAGCCCCGTGCTGAAGGTCGATGCCGAGCGCCGCGCGGCCGGCTTTTCAAGCTGGTACGAGCTCTTTCCCCGCTCGCTGGGCCCGGACGCCGTCACCCACGGCACATTTCAGGATGTGCTGGCCCGCCTCCCAGCCATCGCGGCCATGGGTTTTGACACGCTCTACTTCCCGCCCATCCACCCGATAGGCCGCAAGCACCGCAAAGGCCCGAACAATTCGCTGCAGGCCGGCCCGGACGACCCCGGCAGTCCCTATGCCATCGGCTCGGCCGAGGGCGGCCATGACGCCATCCACCCCGAGCTCGGCACGCTGGAAGACTTCCGCGCGCTCAGCCGCGCCGCGAAGGCGCACGGCCTGGAACTCGCGCTGGACTTCGCGATCCAGTGCTCGCCTGACCACCCCTGGCTGCAATCGCACCCCGACTGGTTCAGCTGGCGGCCCGACGGCAGCATCCGCTATGCCGAGAACCCGCCCAAGAAATACCAGGACATCGTCAACGTCGATTTCTACGCACCCGGCGCCTTGCCCAAGCTGTGGCTGGCCCTGCGCGACATCGTGCTGTTCTGGGTGGCCGAGGGCGTGAAGGTGTTCCGCGTGGACAACCCGCACACCAAGCCCATGCCCTTCTGGGAGTGGCTGATTGACGAGGTGCGTTCGCGTTCGCCCGAAGTGATTTTTCTGGCCGAGGCCTTCACCCGCCCCAAGCCCATGTACCGGCTGGCCAAACTGGGTTTCTCGCAGTCCTACAGCTATTTCACCTGGCGCCACAGCAAGCAGGAGTTCACAGACTACCTCACCGAGCTCACGCAAGGCGAGCCGCGCGAGTTTTTCCGGCCGCATTTTTTCGTCAACACGCCCGACATCAATCCCTACTTCCTGCAGCGTTCGGGCCGCGCGGGCTTTGTGATTCGCGCCGCCCTGGCGGCCACGCTCTCAGGCCTCTGGGGCCTGTACAGCGGCTTCGAGCTGTGCGAGGCCGAGCCGGTGCCGGGCAAGGAGGAATACCTGGATTCCGAAAAATACCAGTTGCGCCGGCGCGATTGGAACCAGCCCGGCAACATCGTGCGCGAGGTCACGCTGCTCAACGCGGCGCGGCGCGCCAACCCGGCGCTGCAAAGCCACCTGGGCCTCAAGTTTTGCCGCTCCTCGGGCGAGCAGATGCTGTGCTTCACCAAGACCGCACCTGCCCTGCCCGGCGGCGGCCGCAACATCGTGTTCGTCGCGATCTGCCTGGACCCGCATGCCGCGCAAAGCTGCGATTTCGAGCTGCCGCTGGAAGACTGGGGCCTGCCCGAAGGCGCGGCCGTCGCGGCCGAAGACCTGGTGCACGGCAACCGTTTCACGCTGCAGGGCCGGCACCACACTCTGCGGCTGGACCCGGGCGAACTGGCCTTTTCCATCTGGCGGCTCAGCCCGCAGTGACCGGAGCAAAGAACATGGGCGCCAACGACAAAGCCATCTCGCAAATGCTGGGCGGGGCCGCGGCCGACGCCGCGGAGCAAGACCCGCTCTGGTACAAGGACGCGGTCATCTACCAGGTGCACGTCAAATCTTTTTTTGACGCCAACAACGACGGCATCGGGGACTTCGCCGGGCTGATCGCCAAGCTCGACTACATCGCCGGCCTGGGCGTGACCTGCATCTGGCTGCTGCCGTTTTATCCTTCGCCGCGGCGCGACGACGGTTATGACATCGCCGAATACCGCGGCGTGCACCCCGACTACGGCACGCTGGCCGACGTGCGGCGCTTCGTGCAAGAGGCGCACAGGCGCGGCATGAAGGTGATCACCGAACTGGTCATCAACCACACATCCGACCAACACCCCTGGTTCCAGCGCGCGCGGCTGGCCAAGCCGGGTTCGGCGGCGCGAAACTTCTATGTCTGGTCTGACAACGACCAGGCCTACAGCGGCACGCGCATCATTTTCCTGGACACCGAAAAATCCAACTGGACCTGGGACCCGGTGGCCAACGCCTTTTTCTGGCACCGGTTTTATTCGCACCAGCCCGACCTCAATTTCGACAACCCGCTGGTGCTCAAGGAAGTGCTCAAGGTCATGAAGTTCTGGCTGGAGCTGGGCATAGACGGCCTGCGGCTGGACGCCGTGCCTTATCTGATAGAGCGCGAAGGCACCAGCAACGAGAACCTGGCCGAAACCCACGTCATCCTCAAACGCATACGCGCCGAGCTGGACCGCGCCTTCCCCGGCCGAATGCTGCTGGCCGAGGCCAACATGTGGCCCGAGGACGTGCAACCCTATTTTGGCGACGGCAACGAATGCCACATGGCGTTTCACTTCCCGCTGATGCCGCGCATGTACATGGCGCTGGCCCAGGAAGACCGCTTTCCGCTGACAGACATCCTGCGCCAGACGCCGGAGATCCCGCCCAACTGCCAGTGGAGCATCTTCCTGCGCAACCACGACGAGCTGACCCTGGAGATGGTGACCAGCCGCGAGCGCGACTATCTCTGGAACTTCTATGCCGAAGACCGGCGTGCCCGCATCAACCTGGGCATACGCAGGCGGCTGGCGCCGCTGCTCAAGCGCGACCGGCGCCGCATTGAACTGCTCAACAGCTTTCTGCTGTCCATGCCCGGCACACCGGTGATTTATTACGGTGACGAAATCGGCATGGGCGACAACATCCACCTGGGCGACCGCGACGGTGTGCGTACGCCCATGCAATGGACCTCGGACCGCAACGCGGGCTTTTCGCGCGCCGACCCGGCCAGCCTCGTGCTGCCGCCCATCATGGACCCGGTCTACGGCTTCCAGGCCATCAACGTCGAGGCTCAGGACATCGACGCGCACTCGCTGCTCAACTGGATGCGGCGCCTGCTGCAGGTGCGCGGCAAACACCCGGCCTTCGGGCGCGGCAGCCTGCGCCTGCTCTACCCCAACAACCGCAAGGTGTTCGCCTACCTGCGCGAATACCACCACCCCGACACCGGGCCGCAGACGATTTTGTGCGTCGCCAATGTGTCCTCCACCTCGCAGGCGGTCGAGCTTGACCTGTCCGAGTTCTCCGGGCGCGTGCCCGTTGAAATGCTGGGCGGTGTGGCCTTTCCGCCCATAGGCCAGTTGACCTATCTGCTGACGCTGCCGCCCTACGGCTTTAACTGGTTCGTGCTGGCCAGCAACAGCAATATGCCTTCGTGGCACACACCCGCACCCGAGCCGCTGCCGGAGTTCGCCACGCTGGTGCTGCGCGGCGGCATCGAGGAACTGCTGGTGGGCCGCTCGCGCGCTGTGCTCGAAAACGAGGCGCTGCCCCAATACCTGGCCAAGCGCCGCTGGTACGCGGCCAAGCAGCACGGCTTGCCCACGGTGCGCATAGACACGGCCAGCCGCATGCCCGAGGCGGCCGACGCGCAAGCCGGCCACGTGCTGGTGCTTGCCGAGGTGACAGCCACGGCAGCCGGCGAGAAGAGCCGCTACCTGATTCCGGTCGGCTTTGTCCGCGAAGACGAGCTGGTGGGCGGCCTGCAGCAGCAACTGGCGCTGGCGCGCGTAAGGCGCGGCAAGGATGTAGGTTTCATCACCGATGCCTTTGCGCTGGACCGCTTCGCGTTGCAGATGGTCGCACTGATGCACAGCAAGGCGCGCGTACCGGCGCTAGACGGCGAAGTGCAGTTCGACCCTACGCCTGCGCTGGCCGAGGCGGCCCTGCCGGCGGCGCCGGAGATACGCCGCATCTCGGCCGACCAGTCGAACAGTTCGGTGGTGATCGGCGACACCATCGTGCTCAAGGTCATCCGCAAGGTCGCCGACGGCATGCATCCCGAGGCCGAGATGGGGCGGTTTCTCACGCTCAACGGCTTTGCCAACACGCCCGCCATGCTGGGCGAGGTCTCGCGCCAAGGCGCCGACGGCAAGCATTACACCCTCATGCTGATGCAGCGCTTCCTGCACAACCAGGGCGACGGCTGGCAATGGACGCTGAGCACGCTGGAGCGCGCCGCCCAGCAGGGCAGCCTTCCGGTGCTCGACGCCTCGGGCACGGTGACCCCCATGCATGAATTCGAAGCCTTCGTCAGCACCCTGGGACGGCGGCTCGGCGAGATGCACAGCGTGCTCGCCCGGCCGGGCAGCGAAGCCGCCTTCGCCCCCGAAACCGCTGACGCCGCCGTGCTGGCGCGCTGGAGCAAGGGCGCCCTGGCGCAGCTCGACGCGGCCTTCAAGGTGCTGCAGGAGTCGCACGAGTTCAGCGAACAGGCCGCCGTGCAGGCCGCTTCATTGCTTGAGCAACGCAAAGCCTTGCGCGAGGCCGTGAAGCGGCTGGCCGCAGATGCTGTCGGCGCGCTCGCCATCCGCATCCACGGCGACTTCCATCTGGGTCAGGTGCTGGTGTCGTCCGGCGATGCCTGGATCGTGGACTTCGAGGGCGAGCCCAGCAAGCCACTGGAACAACGCCGCGCCAAGGCCAGCCCGTGGCGCGACGTCGCCGGGCTGCTTCGCTCCTTCGATTACGCGGCCGCCTTCTCGGCGCGCGGCAAGGAAGGCGCCACCGCGCCGGATGAGCAACTGTTGGGCGAATACCGCGCTATCGCATCGCGGGCTTTTCTGCAGGCCTACCGCGAACACGCGCCAGCCGGCGCCGAAGTCGGCGACCAGGCCCTGCTCAGGCTGTTCATGCTGGAAAAAGCCGCTTACGAACTCTGCTACGAGGCCGCCAACCGCCCGGCCTGGCTTGAAGTCCCGCTGCAGGGACTGGCCGGCCTGGCCGCGCAACTGCTGGCCGACCCATCGCAGGAGCCCGCATGAAAAACGACATCAAGGAAGCGAGCCTCGCGGCCGAACTCGGCGAGCTCGACCTGCACCTGATCGCCGAAGGCCGGCACCGCGAACTCGGCCGCGTCCTCGGTGCGCAGCCGCTGCAGCCCGACGGCCGCGGCGGCACGCGCTTCGCGGTCTGGGCGCCGAATGCGCGGCATGTCGCGGTGATTGGCGAATTCAATGGCTGGGATGCCGGGAAGCACCCCATGCACTCGCGCGGCGTCAGCGGTGTCTGGGAAACCTATGTTGCTGAGGCGCATGTCGGCGAGTTCTACAAGTTCGCGATCTGGGGGCCGGACGGCCAGCGCCTGCCCGACAAGGCCGACCCGGTGGCGCGCGCGACCGAGCGCCCACCGGGCACGGCCTCACGCATCGCGCCTTCGCGGCCTTTTATCTGGCATGACGCGGAATGGATGCGCACGCGGGCCGAGCGGCACGATGCCGGCGCGCCGATTTCGGTTTATGAGGTGCACGCCGGCTCCTGGCTGCGCAAGCTCGAGGAAGGCGGGCGCAGCCTGGACTGGCGCGAGCTGGCCGATCGGCTCATTCCCTATGCCTTGCACATGGGCTTTACCCACCTTGAGCTGCTGCCCATCATGGAGCATCCCTTCGGCGGCTCCTGGGGTTACCAGCCGCTGTCGCAGTTCGCGCCCAGTGCGCGCTTTGGCGCACCCGGGGATTTCGCGGGCTTTGTGGACCGCTGCCACGAGGCCGGGCTCGGCGTGATCCTGGACTGGGTGCCGGCGCACTTTCCGTCCGACGAGCACGGGCTGGCGCGTTTTGATGGGACGCCGCTTTACGAGCACGCCGACCCGCGCGAAGGCTTTCACCGCGACTGGAACACGCTGATCTACAACTTCGGCCGCCACGAAGTGCGCGGCTTCCTGATCGCCAGCGCACTGGAATGGCTGGAGCGTTATCACGTCGACGGCCTGCGCGTCGACGCGGTGGCCTCCATGCTCTACCGCGATTACAGCCGCGACGCCGGCGACTGGGTGCCCAACATCCACGGCGGCCGTGAAAACCTGGAGGCCACGGCCTTCCTGCGCGAACTCAACAGCACCGTGACTGAGCGCTGCCCGGGCGCCATGGTGATCGCCGAGGAATCCACCGCGTGGCCGGGCGTGACCGCGCCGGTCGACCATGGCGGGCTGGGCTTCAGCTTTAAATGGAACATGGGCTGGATGCACGACAGCCTGCAGTACATGGCGCGCGACCCGGTGCACAGGCGCTTTCACCACCACGACCTGACTTTCAGCCTGGTCTACGCTTTCTCTGAGCGCTTCATGCTGCCGATCTCGCACGACGAGGTGGTGCACGGCAAGGGATCGCTGCTCGGCAAGATGCCCGGCGACGCCTGGCAGAAGCTGGCCAACCTGCGCGCCTACCTCGGCTGGATGTGGGCCCACCCCGGCAAAAAACTGCTCTTCATGGGCTGCGAGTTTGGACAGCCCACCGAATGGAATCACGATGCCTCGCCGGCCTGGGACCTGCTGGACCATCCCCAGCATCGCGGCGTGCAGCGCCTGGTGCGCGACCTCAACCGTGCCTACACCTCGCAGCCCGCGCTGCATCGGCTTGACGCGGCGCCGGAAGGTTTTGAGTGGGTCATAGGCGACGATGCAGGCAACAGCGTGTTCGCCCTGCTGCGCCGCGCTGCCGGCAAGGATGCCTCCGAAGCACTGGTGGTCTGCAACCTGACGCCCACACCGCGCCACCACTACCGCGTCGGTGTGCCCGGCCAAGCAAGGGCCTGGCGTGAACTCGTCAACACCGATGCCGGCGCCTACGGCGGCTCGGGCATGGGCAACGGCGGCAGCGTGAGGGCCCAGCCTGAGGCCAGCCACGGCCATGCGCATTCGCTGCTGCTGACCCTGCCGCCGCTGGCCACCTTGATCCTGGTGCCTGACACCCCCGATACCTCTGGCACGGCGGATGCGCCGGCCAGGCTGCTTTGAACCCGCAAGGACCCGCCTCATGTTGTTTGCCCGTCCTGAAAAACTGCTGCCCGGCTCCCCTTATCCGCTGGGCGCCACGCCCGACGGCCTGGGCGTCAATTTCGCGGTTTTTTCCGCCAACGCCACACGCGTTGAGCTGTGCCTGTTCGATGACGGCGGCCGCAAGGAAATCGCGCGCCTGCCGCTGCCCGAATGCACCAACGAGGTCTGGCACGGCTACCTGCCCGACGCCGGCCCCGGCCTGCACTACGGTTACCGCGCCCATGGGCCCTATGCGCCCGAACGCGGCCAGCGCTTCAACCCGCACAAGCTGCTGCTGGACCCGTACGCCCGCGCGTTGTCGGGACCGCTGCGCTGGAGCGATGCACTGTTCGGCTACCGGCTCAATGCACCGCGTTCCGACCTCAGCTTTGACCGGCGCGACAGCGCACCGGCGATGCCGCGCGCCATCGTGACCGAGGACCGCTTCAACTGGGCCGGCGACGTGCGGCCCAAGGTGCCCTGGTCGCGCACGGTGATTTACGAGACCCATGTGCGCGGCGCCAGCATACGCCGCCAGGACATACGGCCGCACCAGCGCGGCACCTTCAGCGCGCTCAGCGACCCGCAGTTCATCGACCACCTGAAAAAACTCGGCGTGACGACGCTGGAGCTGCTGCCCATCCACGCCTTTGTGCAGGACCGCTTTCTGCTCGAGCGCGGCCTGCGCAACTACTGGGGCTACAGCACGCTGTCCTTCTTCGCGCCCGAGCCCTCCTATCTGTCGGGCCAGCCCGGGGACAACGGTGATGAGGTGCGCAACGCCGTGCGCCGGCTGCATGCGGCCGGCATCGAGGTCATCCTCGACGTGGTGTTCAACCACACCGCCGGCGGCAACGAACTGGGACCGACCATCTCGCTGCGCGGCATGGACAACGCGAGCTACTTCCGGCTGCTGCCGGGCCAGGAGCGTTACTACATCAACGACACCGGTTGCGGCAACACGCTCAATGTCTCGCACCCGCGCGTGCTGCAGCTGGTGCTGGATTCGCTGCGCTACTGGGCCACCTCCTACCGCGTGGACGGTTTTCGCTTCGACCTCGGCGTGACCCTGGGCCGCGAAGGCACGGGTTTTGACCCAGGTTCCGGATTTTTCGACGCCATCCTGCAGGACCCGCTGCTGTCCCAACTCAAACTGATCTCCGAGCCCTGGGACCTCGGCCCCGGCGGTTACCAGCTCGGCAAGCACCCCCCGCCTTTCGCGGAATGGAACGACCAGTTCCGCGACGACGTGCGGCGCTTCTGGCGCGGCGACGTGGCCCAGCGCAGCGCACTGGCCGCGCGCCTGTCGGGTTCGGCCGAACTCTTCAACCACCGCTGGCGCAAGCCCTGGGCTTCCGTCAACTTCGTCGCCGCGCACGACGGCTTTACCTTGCGCGACTTGGTGAGCTACGCCGAAAAGCACAACGAGGCGAACAAGGAAAACGGCAACGACGGCAGTTCGGAAAACCACAGCGCCAACTGGGGCGTCGAGGGGCCGACCGACGACGCGGAGATCAACGCCCTGCGCGGCAAGGTCAGCCGCGCCATGCTGGGCACGCTGTTCCTCGCACAGGGCACGCCCATGCTGCTGGGCGGCGACGAGTTCGGCCGCACCCAGCTCGGCAACAACAACGCCTACTGCCAGGACAACGAAATATCCTGGCTGGACTGGTCGCTGCTGGAAACACCCGAAGGCCGGGAGTTGTGCGACTTCGTGCGGCACCTCACACGCGTGCGCCGCGATTTCGTGACGCTGCAGGCCGGCCGCTTCCTCAATGGCGACACCGAGGTGCTGCCAGGTGTGCACGAGGTTGATTGGTTTGACGAACGCGGCCAGCCATTGATGCCCGACGACTGGCAGAACCCGGAAGGTCGTGCGCTGGTCATGCGGCGTGCGCGCCGGCTGGAAGCCAAAGGCGGCACTGAAGGCGGCCAGGGCGCGGAGCTGGACCCGGCACAGGAAGCGGAGATCACCCTGCTCTTCCTCAACGGCGACCTGAACCCCATCACCTGCCAACTGCCGCCGCCGGCCGCCAAATGGCACTGCCTGCTCGACAGCGCCATGCCAGGCCAGGCCTGCCAGGCGGTCGAAGGCAATGAACGCGTGATCGAAGGAAAAAGCCTGGTGCTCTTTGCCAACCGCGCGCTGGGAGCCGGCCATGCCTGATACCGGCTTCACCATGCCCTGGGGCGCGCAGTGGCTGGGCCGGGGCCGTGCCGCTTTCCATCTGTGGGCGCCCGCGGCATCGGCCGCACAACTGCTGCTGGACGGCTCGCGCCGCGTCGCTATGGCTGGAACGGATGACGGGCGCTGGCAGGTGGAAGCCGACTGCGCGCCCGGCACGCCCTACCGTTTTGAGTTGACGCTGGCGGGCGGCAGAACCTTGTCCCTTGCCGACCCGGCCTCGCGCGCGCAGCAGGGCGACGTCGACAGCGACAGCCTGGTGGTTGATCCCGGCGAGTACCGCTGGCAGCACCCGCAATGGCAGGGCCGGCCCTGGCATGAAGCCGTCGTTTACGAACTGCATGTGGGCGCGTTGGGCGGTTTTGAGGCCGTGGCCGCCAAGCTGCCGGCGCTGGCCGCGCTCGGCATCACCGCGGTCGAGTTGATGCCGGTGGCTGATTTCCCCGGCCCGCACAACTGGGGGTACGACGGCGTGCTGCCTTTCGCGCCGGACAGCGCCTATGGCACACCGTCCGACCTCAAGCGCCTGATCGACACCGCCCACGGGCTGGGCCTGATGGTGCTGCTCGACGTGGTCTACAACCACTTCGGCCCGGACGGAAACTACCTGCACGATTACGCGCCCGGCTTTTTCAAATCGGGGGAATCCACCGCCTGGGGTGGCGCCATCGATTTCCGGCAGCCCGAGGTGCGCAGTTTTTTTACCAGCAATGCGCGCTACTGGATCGAGGAATACCGCTTCGACGGCCTGCGCATAGACGCTGCCCACGCGATTGCTGAACAGGACTGGCTCGTCGAGATGGCCTCGGCCGTACGCTCGCATACCTCCGTAGGGCGCCATGTGCACCTGGTGCTCGAACATGACGGCAATGCCGCCGGGCTGCTGCGCAAGGGTTTCGACGCACAGTGGAACGACGACGGCCACCACGTACTGCACGTCTTGCTGACCGGCGAGAAAAACGGCTACTACGTCGACTATGCCGAGGCGCCCGCAGCCCAGCTTGCGCGTTGTCTCGCCGAAGGCTTTGCCTACCAGGGCGAAGCCTCACCGCACCGCGGCGGCGCGGCGCGCGGCGAGCCCAGCGCCGGCCTGTCGCCCACCTCCTTTGTGCTGTTTTTGCAGAACCACGACCAGACCGGCAACCGTGCGCACGGCGACAGGCTGAGTACGTTGGCCGCGCCGGCCGCGCTCAGGGCCGCACAGGCCCTGCAACTGCTGGCGCCGCAAATCCCCTTGCTCTTCATGGGTGAGGAATGCGGCTGCGTGGAACCCTTTCTGTACTTCACCAGCCACCGTACACCCGAGCTGGCTGAAGCGGTGCGACGGGGCCGGCGTGCCGAGTTCGCGGCCTTTGCCGCCGCAGGCGCCGAAAGCGGCCCGCCCATCCCAGACCCCAACGACGAAACCACCTTCGCGCGCTCCATCCCGCCCCATATCGGCGAGCAAGGCCATCCATCGACGGCCGAAGTGCGCGAACTGCTGGCGCTGCGGCGGCGCCACATCGTGCCGCAGCTGCCGCACTGCCACGCGCTGGGCGCGCAGGCCATCGGGCCGGCGGCCGTCGTCGCGCGCTGGCAACTCGGCCCGCGCGCGCTGGTGCTGGTTTGCAACCTGGCGCCTGAGCCGGCGCAAGCCCCGACGCTGGCCCTGCATCCGCAGGCCGACACCCTGTTCGACACCGGCGGCATGCGCGAGGCGCTGGCCGGCGGCAGCGTGCCCGGCCACGGTTTTATCGCGTTGCTGGAACCCGCATGAGTGGCACCACCCTTCACACGCTGGCGCAGGAAGCCGGTATCGCCGTGCAATGGACCGATGCTTTTGACCACGCGCGACAGGTGCAGGACGACACCTTGCGCGCGATGCTGGCGGCGCTGCAGCTTCCCGCCGGCAATGCGCCGCAATGCGAGGAAAGCCTGGCCCTGCTGCGCGCCCAGGCTGCAGGCGCACAGTGGCCGCCCCTGATTACCGGCACTGTGGGCGAGCCCGTCGCGCTTCCCGGCCAGCTTGCCGCCGGCACGCTATACCGGCTGCAGCTTGAAAGCGGCGCCGTTGTGGAAGGCCGGCTGGAAGATGGCAACGGCGCCCGGCTGCCCGCACAGCAAACGCCCGGTTACCACACGCTCGAAGCCGGCGGCCAGCGCTGCGTGCTGGCCGTCGCGCCTCGGCGTTGCTTTAGCGTGGCTGACGCCATGGCCCGCCGCGCACCGACCCCCGCGGGGCTGCCCTGGGGCGTGGCTGCGCAGGTCTACAGCCTGCGCCGCGCGGGCGACGGCGGCCTGGCAGATTTCAGCGCGGTCGAATCGCTCGCGCAGGCTGCCGCGCGGCAAGGCGCGTCTGCGCTGGCGCTCAGCCCGCTGCACGCAATGTTTTCCGCGGCGCCCGAACGCTTCAGCCCTTACGCGCCGTCGAGCCGCATGTTTTACAACGTGCTCCATATCGACCCAGCGCGCGTGCTCGGCGAGGCCGCCCTGCAGCAGGTGATCGGTGAACAGCCAGGCTGCGCCGCGGCCCTGGAACAACTCGAAGCAAACGACCTGGTGGATTGGCCGCAGGCCGCCGGCTGGCGGCTGCGTCTGCTACGCGCGCTGTTCGAGCGTTGGTGCAATGCGCGCGCGACCAGCCATGAAGACTTCAGGCAGTTTTGCGACCAGGGCGGGCAGGACCTGCTCGACCATGCATGCTTCGAAGCCCTGGATGCTTGGCTGGGCGCCGGCAGCGACTGGCGGCAATGGCCCCAGGCCCTGCAAGACCCGCGCGGCCAGGCCGTGCACGAGTTTGCGCGGGACCACGCGGCCGCCGTGGACTTTCACCGCTTCCTGCAATGGCAGGCCGTGCTGGGCCGCGAGCGCGTGCAGCGCGAGGCGCGTGATGCCGGCATGGCGCTGGGCGTCATCGCCGACCTCGCGGTCGGGGCCGACCCGGGCGGCAGCCAGGCCTGGGGCCTGCAGCCGGCCATGTTGCGGGGCCTGAACGTGGGCGCGCCGCCCGACCTGCTGGCGCCCCAGGGCCAGGACTGGGGTCTGGGTGCGCTGTCGCCGCGCGCACTGCGCCAGCAGGGCTTTGCGCCCTGGCTGGCCATGCTGCGCGCCAACATGGCGCACAGCGGCGGCATTCGCATAGACCACGTGCTGGGCTTGCGCCGCCTGTGGCTGGTGCCCCAGGGCGGGCCCTCCTCCGCCGGCGCCTACCTGCAGTTTCCGCTGCAGGACCTGCTGCGGCTGACAGCACTTGAAAGCCTGCGCCACCAGGCCGTCGTGATCGGTGAAGACCTGGGCACCGTGCCACCCGGTTTTTCAGAGCAACTGGGGGAAGCCGGCGTGCTGGGCATACGCGCGTTGTGGTTTCAGCGCGAAGAGACGGCTTTCATGCCGCCGCAAGCCTGGCCCGCATCGGCGATGGCCACCACCTCGACACACGACCTCTGTACCGTCGCCGGCTGGTGGGCAGGGCGCGACATAGACCGGCGCGAGGCCTTGAGCCTGCTCGGGCCTGAAGCTGGCGCGGCAGCCACCGCGCGCACCGCACGCGAGGCCGACAAGGCCGTGCTGCGCCAAGCACTGCAGGACTCCGCCGTGGCGGGCAGCGCGAGCGAACTCGCCGAACCAGCCGAACTTGCCGCGAAACCACCTCTGGGCGCGGTGCTGGCCTATGTAGGCAGCACACCGGCGCCGCTGGTGCTGGCGCCGCTTGAAGACGTGCTCGGCATCGTCGAACAACCCAACCTGCCGGGCACGGTCGAAGGCCACCCGAACTGGCGGCAGCGCCTGCCGCGCGACGCGGCGGCGATGCTGGATACACCCGAAGCCAGGTCACGGCTTGCGCAACTCGCCGCGGCGCGGCGTGAGGCCGCATGAGCACGCCGCGCGCCACGGTTCGGCTGCAACTGCACCGCGACTTCGGCTTCGACGCGGCGGCGGCCTGCGTCGGCTACTACGCGCAGCTTGGCATCAGCCACTATTACCTCTCGCCGATCTGGGAGGCACGGCCCGGCTCGCTGCACGGCTATGACGTGGTCGACCCGTCGCGCATCAACCCCGAGCTGGGCGGCGAGGACGGCTTGCTGCGCCTGGTCGAGACTCTTCGCCTGGCCGGCATGGGCCTGGTCGTCGACCTGGTGCCCAACCACATGGGCGTCGCGGCCGGCGGCAACCGCTACTGGGAAAGCGTGCTGGCCTGGGGCCGCCGCAGCCCCTGGGCCGGCTGGTTCGACATCGACTGGGAAGCGCCCGATCCGCGGCTGCGCGGCAAGCTGCTGTGGCCGGTGCTGGGTGAGCCCTGTGACGAGGCGCTGGCAGGCGGCTGCCTTGCTCTGCGTTTTGAAGGCGGCGCCCAGGGTTTGACTTTGGCCTACCGGGACGGCCCGCCCCTCCCGCTCTCTGCGGAAAGCCAGGCGGCTTTGCTGGCGCCCAGTCCTGTTTTTGCCGGCGTGGCCCAGGCACTGGCGGAAGCGACGCCTGAGACGGCGCCGCCGCTGTATGCCGAACTGGCTCGCCTGGCCTTGAGCACCGAAGGCCGCGGCGCGCTGCAGCGGCTGGTGGCCGACCACAGCGCCCAAGGGCCCGAGGGTCGCCAGCGGCTACAGGGCCTGCTTGCTCGCCAGCACTACCGGCTCACTTGGTGGCGCAACGCAGCGGAAGAGATCAACTGGCGGCGCTTTTTTGAAGTGGCCGAGTTGGCAGGCGTGCGCGTCGAGGTGGACGAGGTTTTTGAGGCCACACACGCGCTGCTATTGAGGCTGTATGAACGCGGCCTCATCGACGGTGTGCGCATAGACCACATCGACGGCCTGGCCGACCCAGAGGCCTATGCCCGCAAGCTGCGCAGCCGCCTGGCCGAACTGCAAGCCCGGCGGCCCGCGCCGCTGGACGCCGAACCGGCTTGGATCGTGGTCGAAAAAATCCTGTCTCCCGGTGAGGCTTTGCCCACAAGCTGGGAGATGGACGGCACGACCGGCTACGACTTTATGGACCAGGTGGGCGCGCTGCTGCATGACGGCACAGGTGAAAGCGCGCTGCGCACGTTGTGGGCCGAACTGACCGGCGACACGCGCACGCTGGACGGCCATGTGCAGGCGGCACGGCTACAACTGCTGTCGGAAAATTTCGGCGGAGAGTTCGAGGGCTTGGTGCGTGCCCTGCATGCCTATGCAATGAGCGCGCAGCTTGGTGGGCGCGACATTTCACCCGCTGCGATACGCCGCGTGCTGCGGGCGTTGCTGGCCGCTTTGAGGCGCTACCGCAGCTATGGGCCTGACGATGCCAATGCGGCCGCCGGCGCGCTGCAGACCGCGCGCGCCGCGCTGGCCGCGCCAGACCATGCGCTGCTCGGTGAGCTGGCGGGCTGGCTGCAGCTTTCCGCCGGCGACGGCGCTGTGGAAACACTTGACGCGGACCTGCATGTACAGGCCCTGCGGCGCTTTCGCCAGCTCACGCCGCCGCTGGCCGCCAAGTCGGTGGAGGACACGGCCTTCTACCGCTACGGTCCCCTGCTCTCCCGCAACGAGGTGGGCTCCTACCCCGACCAGCCATCGCCCGGCGCGGCCGCTTTCCACGAGGCCATGCAGCTGCGCGCGCGTGACATGCCGCGCGCCATGCTGGCCACGGCCACGCATGACCACAAGCGCGGCGAAGACGCGCGGGCGCGGCTCGCGGTGCTCAGCGAGTTGCCCGAACTCTGGTCGCATACCGTGCGCGGCTGGTTCGCGGACCACGCAGCACTGCGCAGGCAGGAGGCGTTGCTCGCACCCACGCCGGCCGACCAGATCATGCTGTACCAGACCCTGGTTGGCGCCTGGCCGCCCGACCTCGTTGCCGGAGATCGCGAGGGCGTGGCCGCATACGCGCAACGCGTGGCCGCCTGGCAGCAAAAAGCCTTGCGCGAAGCCAAGCTGCACAGCAGCTGGATGCTGCCGCAGGCGGACTACGAAGACGCCTGCCACAGCTTCCTGATGGCGCTGCTGCAAGGCGAGGCCAGCGAGGATTTTCTCGGGCAGCTGACGAGCCTGGTCGATACGCTCGCGCCGGCGGCCCGCTGCAACAGCCTGGCGCAAACCCTGCTGCGCCTGACCTGCCCCGGTGTGCCCGATCTCTACCAGGGCTGCGAATTCGCGGACTTCAGCCTGGTTGACCCGGACAACCGCCGCCCCGTCGACATGAAGGCACGGCTGGCGGGCCTGGCACTGCCCTGGCTGCCGGCACTCTCCGAAAAAAGCGCGCAAACCGACACGCAGCTGCGCGGCAAACAGGTGCTGGTACGCCGCGCTCTCGAACTACGGCAGCGCCACCCGGCCGTCTTCCTCGGCGGCGACTACCTGCCGCTGGAAGTGACGGGCCCGGCGGCCGGCCATGTGCTCGCCTTTGCACGGCAGGCCGCAGGTGTCGTGGCCGTCACCGCCGTGCTGCGCCACACGGCGCGCCTGGCGCAGGCCGGCGACGACACGGCTTGGGCGGACACACGCATTGAACTGCCCGCGGCCGCGCCCACTGGGCATTGGTCCGATGTCCTCAGCGGCAAGGCGCACGTGCCCGACAAGCAGGGCTTTGCGGCCGCGGCGTTGTTCGCGCAGGCGCCGGTCGCCCTGCTGGTGCTTCTTCCGCCGTAACAAATCGGGGCATTGAAAAGCTTGGTAACAAACACGGTGCAGTCCTACAAAAATTTGCCTGGGGCGGGATTAATTTCAAAGCTCTTACGGGAGCACAAACCATGACCCAACCCCCAACGAAAGGAAGCAGTCGCGAACGGCAAAAAATCAATGTCTCCGACGGCTGGGAGCTTCATTACTGGACGCGCCAGCTACGCTGCACCGAACAGGAACTGCGCGCGGCCATCGCCGTAGCCGGCCCCGAAATCGCCGCGGTCCGCGACTACCTGCAGGCAAAACACCCGCGCCGCGATGATGGCTTGGCGCGCGCGTGACTTTGAACGACATAAAGCATGAAGAAGGGGCTCAAGCCCTTTTTTTTCGCCATTGCTACGGTGCCATTGGCCTTGATCTGTCTCGATCTGCCTTGACTTGGCTTGTGGGCGCGGTTCAGTCCTTCTGCTCGCCCGGCAAACCGGAAATGTCCGCTGTCCACCGCAGCGCGGAGCGGCACCACTTCTGCCGCGCCGGAACCAGCGCTTCACGCTCGGCAATACCGCCGACCCGGAGACCGACGATACGCGGGTCATCCGCCGCATAGGTGTAGAGCGGTGATCCGCAGTTCGGACAGAACGCCTGGGCACGCAGGGCACCGTTGTCGCCGGTTTTCACATAGATCCTGGGCTCGCCCGCCAGCAGGCGAAACGAACCCTCTACGGCCGGCACGGACACCCGGTAGGCCGAACCCGTGAGCTTCTGGCAATCCGTGCAATGGCAGATGGTGGTGTCTGCCGGATCGACCTCGGCTTCGAAGCGGATGTTTCCGCAATGGCAACTTCCGTGGACCTGCATAGCTTTCTCCAGGCAGTGACGCTGGGTTTCAGTTTGCCACTCTTTTTCCGGGTGCTGTTACTGCGTGGCCGAAGGCCCTGTGTTTACGGCCTCACCGGCGTAAAACATTCCACCCGACCTCACGAAGTTGCCGCCGCCCAGGTGATGGATGGTCTGGAGGTCGCCGTTGTCATCACCAAAACGCCAGTGCCCCTGATGGAACACGCGCTCGTCAGCGGCTGCGGCGACAACTTCCGCGAAGCAGGTGTCATAGGCATCCTCGGTATGCGGCTCAGGGATGAGCCGGCATTCCAGCCAGGCCGCGCAGCCCTCTTCCAGCAAGGGTATGCCCAGGACGGGACCCGTGCGAACGTTCAAGCCGTAGTGTGCGAACTTGTCGACCGTGCGGCCGGACTCGCTGCCGACCGCATACGTCAGGGTGGCCAGCGTGCTGCCTGGAATGCAGATGCCAAAGCCGCCGCTGGCCATGATGAGTTCACGTGTATAGGTCTTTTTGTCGATCACCACGGAAATACGCGGCGGCGTGAATTCCACGGGCATGGACCAGGCAGCAGCCATGACGTTGCGCGCCGCCCCGTGCGCGCTGGTCACCAGCACCGTGGGGCCGTGGTTGATCAGGCGGCTGGCGTGTTGGAGGGCGACCTCCTTGAAATGTGTCATGTCACTTGGCAAACAGATTGTCGAGCGAAGCGAAGGCCTTGAACTCGATGGCGTTGCCGGACGGGTCCAGGAAAAACATGGTGGCCTGCTCGCCGGGCTCACCTTTGAAACGGACGTAAGGCTCGATCACAAATTTGGTGCCGCCTGCCTTCAGGCGCGCTGCCAGGACGTCCCATTCAGGCAGAGACAGGATCGCGCCGAAATGGCGCACCGGAACGTTGTGGCCGTCCACGGCGCTGGTCTGGCGATGGCCGCATTCTTCCGGGGCCAGGTGCGCCACGATCTGGTGACCGTAGAAATTGAAATCGACCCACTCATCGGAGCTGCGGCCTTCAGAGCAGCCCAGGAGTTCACCGTAGAACTGGCGCGCCACGGCCAGGTCGTGGACGGGAAATGCCAGATGGAATGGTGGAAGGACTTTGGTGGGGGCGGTGGTGTTTTGTGTGGTCATGGTAAGCCTCGTTGAATCGCGGAAACCACACTGTAGGTTGATTGTTTGATGTTGAAAAACGATATATATTAAAACTGAGAATCAATAAATTCGATTAATCAAAAAGCAACCTTCCCATGATTACCGAGCTGAAAACCTTGATCGCAGTCGTGCGCCACGGCGGTTTTTCCGCGGCCGGCGCGCAGATCGGCCTGACCCAGTCCGCCGTGAGCAGTCAGATCCAGCGGCTGGAGGAATCGCTGGGGCTGACGCTTTTCGACCGCACACGGCGCTCCGCCGTGCTCAACGAGGCGGGTGCCAGGGTGCTGGCGCGGGCCGAGGAGATTGTTTCGCTCTACGGCAAACTGGGCGACGCGGGCACCAACGAGGAACTCACCGGCACCTTGCGGATAGGCGCTATCGCCTCGGTGCAATCCTCCGTGCTCCCGCGCGCGCTGGCATCGCTGCGCAAAGACAACCCCAGGCTGCTCGTCAACATCATCCCCGGCGTTTCCATGAAGCTCATGGACCAGCTCGACAGCGCGGAGATCGACGCGGCCATCATGATCCGCCCGCCCTTCGGCATCCTGCCCGAGATGACCTGGCAAACCTTGATGGATGAGCCCTTCAAGCTGCTGGCGCCCAAAGACAACAAAGGACGGGATTGGCGCAAGCTGCTCGAATCCCAGCCCTTTTTACGCTACGAGCGTACTTCCTTCGGCGGGCGCCTGGTGACCCGCTTCCTGCGTGACAACAAGCTTGCGGTGCAGGATGCTATCGAGCTGGACGAGATCGCGGGCCTGATGAAGCTGGTCGCCGAAGGCTTGGGGGTGGCGCTGGTGCCGATGGTGGAGGCCTACCTGCCCCTGCCTCCTGGGGTGCGGGCTATTTCCCTGGGCGACAAGACTTTTTACCGCGAGATCGGCATTCTGCGCAAAGGCACAGCGTCCCGCCGGCCCGTCGTCCTGGCCCTTGAGAAATACCTGCGTGAGGCGATCCCACCGCTGCCGCGCTAGCCATCCCAGACGTTGGCATGGCTCTCAAAGTCGGACCGCTGCGGGCGCACCACGCAAAAGCGCTGGCCTGTCGGCGCCTCCATCACCCACCAGCGCTTGACGTGCGCGACGCGGTGCGCGCCCAAGGCTTCCAACCGTTTGACTTCGGCTTCGATATCGTCGGTTTCGATATCGATGTGCACGCGGCTGGGATGGGAGACGGATTGCACCAGCACAGTCACTTCCGACGGCGGTGTGTTGAGCTGCCGGTAGTTGGCGTTCTCGGGGTCGGAGAGCTTTTCAGCCTCCCATCCCAAAGCCTTTGACCAGAAGGAAGCTGCTTTATCCAGCTCCTGTGTCTGGCAGTCGATAACGAGGGTTGCGAGCCGGCTTTTGTGCATGGCCGCCGCCTTCAAAACTGGTCCAGCAGCCGCCTCAGCACGGGCGCGATGAGCAGCACCGCGTAGCCGACAAGATGCACCGCGGCCAGCGCGCAGATACCGAGCGCCATGCCGAGCAGGAGCTCGGTGTTGCTGGACGCCTCTTGCTCTTCCCCCAGCAGGGGGGCCTCGATCACAGGGGGTTGAATTAAGGTAGTCATGCCGCATCATCCGAAAACAAAATAATTCATTTTGTCGGGTGACGTCGTGTCTTCGTCTCGGTGGAAAACCTACAGAAAAACCCTCAGTCCGCCGGCGCTTCGGGTGTTTCCTTGCTGCGTCCGAAATAGCGCCGAACCTGTTCAGGTTCGCTCCCCACGGCGTAAATCGCCGCCCGCAATTCGAGTTCGGTGCACTGCAATTCAGCGCACCAGGACTGCACAACCATTGGGTCAAGCAGACTGATGCGATCCGCCGCAGCGGCCGTCTCGGGAACACGCGAAGCCATCACCTTACCCCTTCAGATGGGAACATTTTGAGGTGCGGAAGGTGGCCGGGCCACGCTGGGCCCGGGACGCAATCCTGCTACGTGACTTTGCTATCTTTTGGACTACACCGCATCCCCCAATTAGGGGAGATCGATGGCAAAAATGGCTATCGGGAGTCTGGACTAAGTGGCCTTATTCCCTACGAGCCGGCGCGCTGTTCAGGGCGGCGGCAGCGCGCACCAGCGCCTTCAAGGCCTTTTCATCGATCTTGTCGCCTTCATGGACATCGATGGCGCGCCGGGTGTTGCCCTCCAGGCTGGAGTTGAACAGGCCTGCGGGGTCTTCAAGTTTCGCGCCCTTGGCGAAGGTCATTTTCACGGTGCTTTTGTAAGTCTCGCCGGTGCAGATGATGCCGCCGTGCGACCACACCGGAACGCCGCGCCATTTGAGTTCTTCGACCACGTCGGGCACGGCTTGCTTGATCAGTGCCCGGATATGGGCCAGCGTCTCACCGCGCCAGTCGTTGAGTTCCCGGATCTTGAGGTCGATCTGCGCGGAGGCGGAGCCGCTCTCACTGGTTTTCGAGTCGCCGGTTGTTGCTTTCTTCATCTCGGTGCCGCTTTCTTCATGGTTGGTGTGCCGCTCACATTTTTCGCCGGGCAATTCGCTGGCCTGCTTGATCCAGGCGGCCAGCTGGGCTTCGTCGACCTGGCCGTTCTCCTGGATGTGCACATAGCGCGTGTCATTGCTCTTTGACTCGACAGGAGGCACGGGGCGTAGCGAGGTGCCGCGAAAGAACGCCACCTTGACGTACTTCGTGAAGCAATGAAAGCTCAAGAACCAGCCCTGGCCTTGCACGCCGTAAAACGGTGAGTTCCATTTGACGGCCTTGTGCACGCCGGGGACGGTACGCGTGATGAGTGCATCGAGGCGGCGCCCGACATCGCTTTTCCAGCCCGGCATGGCTGCGATGTAGGCTTGCACCGGGGCATCCCCCTCGCCTTTCGCGATCTGCGGGTTGCCGCCTGCGAGCAGCGCCGGCTCGGCACTCATCTTTTTGCCCATTGCGTTCATTCGAGGGCCTCGTTGTCAAGAATGTTGTGACGTCAGTCTGCCTTCGCCACGACCTGCTCCAGCTGGGCAAAGAACTGCTGCCAGCCGTGTTTCGCGCCTTGGTAAGCCTGTTCCTGGTCGGTGCGGAAGCCTTCCTGCTCCATGCGCAGGCGGGTGCCCGTGCCTGTGGGCGTGAGCGTCCAGGTTACGACACTCTCAAGGCCATAGGCCGCCCAGGTGTAAGACAGTGTTTTCTCCGGCTCAACGGTCTGCACCTGGCAGTCGACGGCGCCCCAATCGGCGCTGAGTTTGAAGCCGTGGCCGACAACGGGCTGGAAGTCGTTTTTCATCAACCACTCAGCGATGAGATGTGGCTGCGTGAGCGCGCGCCAGATCTTTTGCGGTGGATAAGGGATTTCGCGCTCGACAACAACGGAGCGGGTTTCAGTGGAAGTTCGACTTGGGTTTGCGATTGAGGTTGCGCTCATTGGTCCATCCTTTTCAACAATGATTCGAGGTCATCAAAACGGTCATGCCAGAAAGCGCCGTAAACGCTCATCCAGTCGCGCAGCGGGCCCAGCGCCAGCGGTTCGGCGCTGTAGTGCGTCTCGCGTCCGTCGCGCCTGTCGTTCACCAGCCGCGCCTGTTTCAGGATGCGCAGGTGTTTGGACACGGCCGGCTGCGACACGCCCGCGCGGTCCGTCAAGGCGCGCACGGTCTGCGCCCCGTCACGGGCCAGGCGTTCAAAAATCGCACGCCGTGTCGGGTCGGCAAGCGCCTTGAAAACTTCATCCGCGACGTTTGCTGTTGGCATGCCGAAAGCATAACCGGATGGTTATTTGTTTGTCAACCCCGGCCCGGATAGTCATGTGGGCGGTACCCCACGCGGGCCCTCCCCGCTGGGCCGCTACTCCGCCGCTTCGCGCGGGCCGGCGCCCGGGCCACGGGCGAATGCCGGCAGGCGCAGGCCTTCATCCACGATCCGGATCGGCAGCTCCACCGCGCAGTTACCGCGGCCGTTCGATGCGGTGCAGATGGCAAGCTGCCGGCTGTCGGGCACGGGCAAAGGCTTTTGGCTGCCCGCTTCTTCCGCCAGCCTGCCTGACACTGGTGCGGCCGTGATGACCAGGCGGCCCGGCGTGTAGTCGATCAGGTAGTTTCCGTTGGAGGCCAGCGAGCCCTGGTTGATCGCATACGCACCGACCTGTTCCCCCGCGGTGCGCTGCAGGTCACCACTGAGCACCGAGGCGGCGCTGTCGCCCGCCGCGAAAGGCCCCGTGGTGTAGGTCAGCAAGGGATCCGCCGTGTTGGCTCGCTTGGCCTGGTTGTCCGCCACCACGGAGAGCGAAGCCGGCGTGATGACGCCGCCGTTGTTGGCGACGTAGCTGACGGCGTAGTTGTTGCCACCGTTGCCGTCGTCCATCACCAGCCCGACGGCATTCAGGGTTTTGCCGGCGCCGGCATTCTTGTTGTCGAAGCTTTGTGTCGCCGCACTGCCAACCGCGTCGTAGAGCGCGCCGGTGACGACAGGCCCCACTGAGGATGCAGTGGTGCCGTTGTAGACACGGTTGTCCGCCTGCGCCGTCACCGTCAGCGTGGCGGGCGTGATATCGGCCGTGGCCGCCGTCTGGCCGGTGATGGCGTAGTTGCCGGCATCGGCGCCGCTATAGCTGCCGGCCAGCGTCACGGTTTTTCCAGTGGCCGCGTGTTTGTCGGCGAAAGTGCCGGTGACGGTGACCGTCAGGTCGTCACCGCCTATCAGCCCGCTGTAGGTCGCGCCTGCGGTGTTAACGGTGGCGGCGGTGCTGCCGTCGTAGACCTTGTTGGCGGCTGTGACGCCGCTGACCGTGAGCGCCTTGGGCGTAACGCTGGCTGTGGTCGTTGCCTGGCCGGTGATGCTGTAGTTGCCGAGATCGGCGCCGCCGTAGCTGCTGGCCAGCGTCACGGTTTTGCCGTTGCCCACATTCTTGTCGCCAAAGCTGCCGGTGGCGCTGACCGTGAGGTCGTCGCCGCTCACCAGGCCGGTGTAGCTCGCGCCGGCAGTGTTGATGGTGGCGCTTGTGCCGCCGTCGTAGACCTTGTCGCCTGCCGTGATGCCGCTGACCGTCAGCGCCTTGGGTGTGATGTTCGCCGTGGTGGAGGCCTGGCCGGTGATGCTGTAGTTGCCGGCGTCGGCGCCGCCATAGCTGCTCGCCAGCGTCACGGTTTTGGCGTTGCCTACGTTCTTGTCGGCAAAGCTGCCGGTAGCACTGACCGTGAGAGCATCGCCGCTCACCAGGCCTGCATAGCTCGCGCCGGTGGTGTTTACCGCGGCGGTGGTGCCGCCGTCATACACCTTGTCGCCGGCCGTGATACCGCTGACCGTCAGCGCCTTGGGCGTGATGTCGGCCGCCAGCCCGGCCGGGTTGCTTGCGCTGTAGTTGCCGGCATCCGTGCCGGACAGCAGGCCGGAGCCGCTCAGGCTCACGGCCTTGGCATTGCCCACGTTTTTGTCGGCGAAGCTGCCGGTGACGCCGCTCAGGTTGACCGCCACGGTATCCCCGCTTACCACCCCCGACAGCGCGGCCGTGCCGGTGTTCAGTATGGCTGTGGCATTGCCGTCGTAGACCTTGTTGTTGGCGGTAACGCCGTTGACCGTCAGCGCCTTGGGCGTGATGCTGGCCGTCAGCCCGGACGGGCTGCTGACGGTGTAGTTACCGGCGTCGGCTCCGGACAGCAGGCCGGCGCCGGTCACGGTCACGGCCTTGGCATTGCCCACGTTCTTGTCGCCGAAGCTGCCGGTGGCGCCGGCAAGGTTGATGGCCACACTATCACTGCCCAGCACGCCGCTCAGCGCGCCGGCACCGGCGTTCAGCGTGGCGGTGGTGGTGCCGTCGTAGACCTTGTCGCCGGCCGTCACGCCGCTCACGGTGAGCGCCGCCGGGGTGATGGTCAGCAGTCCTCCCACGATGTCCAGGCCCTGCTGGTCGGAAAACGCGCTGTAGGTGCCAACGTTGCGGCCGCTGGCGGCGGTGCCGGTTCGCGTACCCGAAGGCGCCACGGCGCTACCCGACTGCGACGCCGCGTTGTAAACCGTGTTCACGTTGGCGACGGTTTGCGTTGCCAGAAAGTTGCGCAGCAAGGGGCCGGTATTGCCTTCGTAAATGCGCCAGGTGCTGCCGGTGCCGCCCAGGTTGTCGATGCTCCAGCCGGCAAAGGTGGCGGCCTGCTTCATCTCGGCGCTGGTCTTGCCGGTGCCGGCGGCGCTGGTGGCCTGGCCGCTGGTGGTGGTGTCCCAGTAGCTGTTGGTCACGCCGCCGACTGAAGTGCCGAACAGCCCGCCCACATTGCTGGTGCCGGTCACGGCGCCGGTGGCGTAGGTGCGGTCGGCCGTGCCGACGATGTGCTCGCCGATCAGCCCGCCGACCTTGCTCGTGCCGCTGACGCTGCCCGTGGCGTAGGCATCGGTAAGCGCCGATGCGCCGCCATAACCGACCAGCCCGCCCACCGCGTCGCCGGTACCCGATACGTTGCCCGAGGCGTAGACGGCGCGGAATCGTTCGTTCGCGGCCCATGCCGAACTCTGGAAGCCGACCGCCCCCACCAGTCCGCCGACGCTGCCGGTGCCGCTGACGTCGCCGGTGGCGTACAGGTTCTCCATCCAACCCAGGCCGTCCGTATAGATGTCTATTTTTGAATGCCCGATCAGGCCGCCAGCTTGACTGCCATTTGCCTCGACCCGGCCGGTCGCAGAACTGTTGACGACCAGCGATTGAGAATATCCGATCAGGCCGCCCGCCTCGCTGACGCCGGTTCCGGTGGCGTGCACGGCGCCGTCGGCCCTGGCGTTTCGCACGGTCATCTGACTGCCGGTGGTTCCGATCAGGCCGCCGACCTGGCTGACGCCCTGCACTGTGCCACGGGCGATGGCATTCGTGACGTCATACACAGTCTTACCGATCAGCCCCCCTACGTACAGCCCGCCGGTGACGTTCCCGGTGGCTTCCACATTCGAGACAGGCCCGAGGGCGCTACCAACCAATCCGCCGGTGGATTGGTAGAGGCCGGTCACATCGCCGTCCGCTCTCGCATTGTCGATGGCGCCGGACAACAAACCGACGAGGCCGCCGACCTGGTAGTAGCCCGTCACAGCCCCGCTGGCCTGGCCATCGGTGAGGCTTCCGCCGTTCAGGTATCCCACCAGGCCGCCGACGCGCGTGCCCTGACTGCTGGCCACGACGCCGCTGTTCGTCACCGCGCCGGACGCGCGCACGTGGGTCAGCGCCGCTCCGGTCGAGATTCCGATCAGCCCGCCGGTGTGGGCGCCCATACTGGTGACCTTAGCGGTGGCGCTGGCGTTGGTCACCGCCCCGCCGCTATGGTCGCCGATCAGACCGCCGGTGTAGTCGCCTGGACCGTCAACGGTCAATGCGTTGGAATACGCATCCGTCACGGTGCCGATGTTCTTGCCCACCAGACCGCCGGTGTAGTCGCCGGTGGCGCTGACGTTGCCGGTCGCATAGACGTTCGACAGAGCCCCGGTGTTGCGCCCGACCAGCCCGCCGACGTACTGGGTCACGCCGGTCAGGCCCCGCGCCGTGACCGAGCCTGTGGCGTGCGAATTCGCGATGTCCCCCGAGTAGTTCAGCCCGACCAGGCCGCCAACCCCCGTGTAGGTGTGGTTCGCACCGCCGTCGGCCACGACCGCCCCGGTCGCGCTCGCCTGCGAGATGTTGCCGAAGTTCCAGCCGACCAGGCCACCCACATTGCGGGGCACCCCGGTCACGGCTATGAGCGCGACGCCGTTGACGGCTCCGCTGGCGCTGACGTTGGTCAGGGTGGCGCCGGCGGTGACAGCGGCCGGGTCCCCGTTCGCGCCCAGGAGCCCGCCGACAAGGGCGCGGCCGGTGACGGTGCCCGAAGCCCGTGCATTCTGCACGGTGCCGCCACCGGTCATCCGGCCCACCAGCCCGCCGACGTAGTCGTAGCGGCTACCCCCATCGACCGAGCCGGAAGCCGACACGTCGCGCAGCGTCGCTGCGTTGAGGGTATCGCCCACCAGTCCGCCGATCGCCGTGTTGGTGCCGCTGGTCATGGTGAGGGACACCTGGGAATGCGCGTCCTGAAGGGTCCCCCCATTCATGGTGCCCACCAGCCCGCCGACGCTGGTGCCGGACCCCGTCCACGTGCCCGACGCGCGCAGGTTGTGCAGCATGGCGTTGTTGGTGGTGCCGGCGAACGCGCCTGTACCGACATCAGCGATCCCAGCCATGTTGGTGAGTTCCAGGTTCCTGACCGTCCCGTTGATTTCCGCGAACAAACCGATGTTGCCTGACGGCACCCAGAGCTTCAGGTTGCTGATGGCGTGGCCCAGGCCGTCCATCACGCCGCCCAGCCCCGTCAGCGGCGAGGCGCCCCTGTTGACGTTCCAGCCGGCGGTCGCGCTGGCGTCGATGTCCGCGCCCAGCGCGTAGCGCAGCCCGCCGTCGAGGTTGATGGACTGCAGGCCATCGGTGGAGCCCTCCGTGCCCAGGCTGTTGATGACGATGTAGCTCTCGCCATTGATGGTGAGAAAGCCAGTACCGGCGCGGTCGAAATTGACGCGGCCGGCAAAACCCGCAACCGGATCGACAGCCACCTTGACCTTGCCGCCGGCAACGCCCGCATCGGCGCCGTTGGCGGTGCCGGTGTTCATCACCAGGGCCGAGCTGCCGGTGGCGTCCATCACGGCGCGGATGTTGATGTCGCGCGCAGCGGTCAACGTCAGTGTGTTGGCGCTCCAGTTCACGTTGTCGTTGACGTTGATGTCGCCATTACCTGCCGCCGTGCTGCCGCTGCTGGACAGGATAGTGACATCGGTGCTTGCCAGGTTGCTCGACAGCGTCGCGCCGCTGATGTCGCCGCCGCTGGCGGCAATGGTGAAGTCGGCGGGGTCTATCAACCAGGTGCCTGTTTTGCCCTGCGCGGCGCGCGTGCTGACGCGTGTGCCTTCGGCCACCTTGACATGCGCGCCCGAGGTGTCGACAAAGCCGCCGTCACCGCCATTGGGTGCGGACGCATCCAGCGTACCGCCGACCTGTACCGTGCCACCATCGAAGCCGCCCAGCAGCTTGATAACGCCGCTGCGGTTTTCCAAAGTGCGGGCCTGCACGACACCGGTGTTGTTGACCACGGTGCCGACCAGTGCGTCGGCGGCTTTGGCGGTGAGCAGGGCCGTGCCCCCGTCAGCCTGCATCAGCCCGCCGTTGTGCACCAGCGCATTGACGGCGCCCTCGTCCACGGCGAGTTTCAGCAGGCCGTCGCCGGAAAAGTCCAGCGTCACCTGCTTGCCCGCGGCCAGGGCCACCGTGCCGAAGTTGGCGACCAGCGTGCCGGTGTTGCTGGCCTCGCCGCCGACCAGCGCGATGCTGCCGCCATCCGCCGCGCGTATCGTGCCCTCGTTGCGCACGCTGCCGCCACCACTGCCGTTGGCGCGCAGCACATAGCGTCCGCCCATGAAATCGGCGTCGCTCATGCCGAGGGTCGAGGCCACCAGCCCGCCGACGCTGACCTGTGCGCTCTGGCCGAACAGTACGCCGCTGGGATTGAGCAGGAAGACCTGGCCGTTGGCGTTGAGCCGGCCCATGATCTGGCTGGCCTCGGTGCCCAGCACACGGTTCAGCGCAACGGCATTCGCGCCCGGCTGCACAAAGTTGACGCTCTCGTTGCCGGCAATGCCGAAGCTCTGCCAGTTGATGGCGAGTTTGGACGAGGCCTGCGTGATCGTGGTGGTATTGCCGCTTTGCGCTATGCCGCCCTGCCCCGCGCTGACCTGCCCGCCCGCGGGTGCGGCCAGCGCCTGCGCCGCTGCGGCCAGGCCGGCTGCGAAGGCCAGCGCGCGCACGCCGCGCTCGCGTTTGCCCAGGCTGCGTTTGCCCTTGGCGCCGGCCGTCTCGGCCACGGCTTCAAAGCAGGCGCTGGCGTCGTTCCAGATGATGCGGTAGATGTGGTTCATGGCGATTTCCCTCACTCAGGTTGTGAATCAAACGGCTTGCAATCCTTGATGCGGCATTGGCATGTGGTATGCGGCATGTGGCCCGGTACTCCGGCCCGTCAAAAGCTTTTGGCGGCTTGAAGCCACACGCGCTCGCCGCGGTCCGGCTCGGCGGTGGCCGGTCCGCCGTGCAGCTTGCGCGCATAAAAAATACGTACCGACCAGCCCTGTGCGCCCGCCCAGTTCAGGCCCAGGCCTGCACCTGACAAACTGCGCCGGTTCGCCGCGCCTGTACCCGGTAGCGGATCGGTGTTGGCGTAGCCGACGGCGGCGTCAAAAAATCCGGCCAGCTGCCAGCCGTCGCCCAGGGGGTATTGCAGCTCCAGCGTCAGCAGGCTGGCGCGATCCGAGGGCGCCTCGCCCTGCGGGTAGGCGCGCACGGCGCCCGCGCCACCCAGGGGCAGCTTCTCCGACGAATCCAGGTTTTTGCCGGCCCACTGGCTGGTGTAGGCCGCCAGCAAGGTGGCCTTGCCCACGCTTTGCTGGCGCATGGCCTGCAGGCCCAGCTTGCTGAAATACCCGGCGCTGCGCAGCGTGGCATCGTCGATCGCGCGTGCCGCCGCGCTGTCCAGGCTGAGGCGGCCGCGCGTGTAGGTGGCCGACAGGCTCCAGGCGCCGCCGCCGCCCCAGTCGTCGCGCATGTCGCCCGACATGCCGAGGTTCAGCAGGCTGAGCTGTTTGTCGTCGGCCGTACCGACCAGGTCTATGCGATCGCGCAGGCGCTTGTGCTCGGCGCTGGCCTGCACGTTCAGGTTGCGCGCGCGTGAACGCAGCAGCGGGTGGGCGGCGAACAGCGTCACGACGGAAGCCGTGCCATGCGCATCGAGGTTTTCAAACTCGCGGCCCAGGCGGTAATCCATCGCCGAAACGGCGGCGCCCACGCGCGTGCCGTAACCGCCCACCGGCAGCTGCCAGGCCAGGCGCCCGTAGTTCAGGCCCTTGCCCGTGCTCAAGGCGCGCAGCGACAGCAGGTCGCCCAGGCCGGCCGGGTTGTTGAAGTACAAGCTGGCGCCTACCCGTTCGCGGCCGGTGGCGCGGCTGCCGAAGTTGTCGGCCTCCAGCACGCCCGTGACGGCCGCCCCGGGCTCGACCTCCACCACCAGCTCGCTGGTGCCCACCGATGCGCCCGGCTGCAAGGTGGAGCGCACCGCGATGCCGGGCACGTCTGCGGCAAGCAGCAGCGAGCGCTCCAGCGCCGCGTCATTGACCAGTTCACCCGGCGCCAGCGCGGCCAGCGGCAGCGGCGCGGGCAACTCGCCCTGCGGCTTCACGGTGATGGCGCTGTAGCGGCCTTCCACCACGGCGATCTCCACCACGCCGTCCTTGATGTCCTGCGGCGGCAGGTAGGCGCGCGCCACCGTGTAGCCGTGCCGGCGATAAAAGCGGCTCAGGCGCGCGGCCAGTTCCTCCAGGCCGGCGAAGTCGAGCTCCCGCCCTATGGCGTCCTGCAGCACCGCGAGCAGCTCCGCTTCCGCAAACACGCTGGCGCCCGAAATCTTGATTTGCGCCACCCGCACCCGGACCGCAGCGTCCCCCCGGGATGCGGGTGCCGCCGGCGCAGCTTCAGGCGCGGCGGGCAGCATGGCCGGCGCTTCCTCTCGCGGGACGGCCGCCGGCGGCGGCCTCAGTTGCTGCAGCACGGTGCCGGCATCGGGCGGGCCGGCGGCGGCCGCCGGTTCCAGCCCGGCCAGGCAGGCCGCCCCGCACAGCAGCGCCACGGCGCGGCACACGGGACTGGCGGAGATCACGGGAAAAGCCAGGCGCCGCGGCCGTGGCCGACCTGTCGTGGAACGGGAAGTGGTTTGCATGCCGCGTATGGTGTCGAGGCGAGACGGCCGTCGCCTCCCCTGATTCGGGGAGACGCCGCGAATTTTTTTTTGGTCAAATAGGGGCTTACGGAAGAAGTTCTTACAAGCACACCAAAGCCGTTCACAAAACCCAGCGCAGCGGTCCTGGCCAGGCGCGTCGCCGCAGCCAGTGCTACAACAGCACGGCAAGGCGTCGCAACAACGCCAGGAGGGTTTTTTGAGTGGCGCGCCATTGAAGGAAGCAAGAGCGCCCATGTCCATCTTGACTGTGACCCTGGTCGAAGACGACACACCGATACGCGAGGAATTCGCGCGCATGGTGGGTGAAGACGTCGGCCTCAAGCTGCTGGATGCGGTCGGCTCCTGTGCCGAGGCGCGGCGCAGTTTCTCCTTCGCGCAACCGGACGTGGCGCTGATCGACCTGGGCCTGCCCGACGGCGACGGCACCGAGCTGATCGCCGACCTGGCCCGCCGTTCGCGCCACACAAGCATCCTGGTGGTGACCATTTTCGGCGACGAGGCCCATGTGGTGCGCGCGCTGCAGGCAGGCGCCCACGGCTACCTGCTCAAGGACACCCCTACGGCGGAATTCGGGCGCGCCATACGCGCCGTGAGCGAGGGCGCGGCACCGCTGTCGCCGCAGGTGGCGCGCTACTTGCTGCGCAGCTTCGCCGCGCCGCGCATCGACGCGCAGCGCTGGCTGGTGGAGCCCCTGACCCCCCGCGAAAAAGACGTGCTCATGGCCGTCTCGCAAGGGCTGTCGGTGCCCGAGACCGCGCGCCGCCTCGACGTCGCGCCCTCCACCGTGGCCGCGCACATCAAGAGCATCTACGGCAAGCTGGCCGTGCACTCGCGCGTTGAAGCGGTGAACCAGGCGCGCGCGCGAGGACTGATCTGACCATGCTCGCCATGTCGTCCTGGCGGCTTGCCTGTGCCGCGCTGTGCGCCTGCGCCGCGCTGCTGCTTGCGGCCCCTTCGCAGGCCGCGCCCTCGATCGCGCTGGACCATGCGGTGATGGTCACCGAAGATGCCGGCCGCCCGGCCGACGTCGATTTCAGCGCCGCATCCCCGGTCGCGCTGCCCGACAACTGGCGCCGCAGCCGCCCCGGCTTCGACGGCGTCGCGTGGTATTCGATCGCACTCGACGCGCCCCTGAAGGCGGCGGGCGCCACCGGCCCGGAGCATGAGCTCGTGCTCGTCGTGCCGCGCGTGGCCGACCTTGGCGAGTTCTGGCTCAACGGCGAACGGCTGGACCTTGGAACGGGCAACGGTTTTACCCGCAACCGCGCGCTGTGGGTTCCCCTGGGCGGCCATATGCTCAAGCCTTCGGGCAACCTGCTGCAGGTGCGCGTCAGCGGCAGCGCCGACACCCGCGGCGGGCTTTCGCGCATGAGCCTGGGAACCGCCGCGGCCGTGGGGCCGGCCTTCCAGGTGCGCCGTTTCCTGCAGACCATCGCCCCCACAATGCTGATGTTCGCGGTACCCATCTGCCTGTTCGGTGCCATTCCCCTGTGGTTCAAGACCCGCCGCTACATCCACCTGCTGTTTGTGCTGTTGTGCCTGAGCTGGATGCCGCGGGCATTGGTGATGCTCGCGCCCGAAGCCGGGCCGCCGGGGCCGGAATCCCTGCTGTTCGCGTTGGCCAGCACCCTGGTGTCCAACACGCTCATGATCATGCTGTTGCTGGAATACAGCCACTGGACCAGTCCGTCCTGGAAGCGCTATCTCAAAGTGCTCTACGGCGTCGTCGCGCTGTCCTTCACGGCCGGTGTCGTGGCCTATCTGCGGGGCGACATGCGGCCCAACGTCGTGGCCGTTCTGCACTGCCCGTATTTCGCCCTGACCATCGCCGTGGTGCTGGCCCAGGTTCACAGGGCCTGGCGCACACGCCGGCGCAACGAAGTGTTCCTGGCCGTGACATTGGTTTTCTGGTGGGCGGCCGTGCTGCAGGACCTGGCCATTCCGGCCGACCTGAACGCCTTCGACGGCTTCTTCATGGCCCCGGTGGCTGCGCTGCTGGTGCTGGCCACCCTGGTCGCGCGCACGCTCGAGGGCCTGGCGCTGCACAGGGCCAGCGCCGAAGAAGAGATCAACCTTGCCGTCGCCGGCGTCAGCACCGCGCACGGCCAGGCCCTGGAAGAGATGCGCGCGGAATTCGACCGCCGCAAGGCCGAAGAGCGCCAGGCCGTGATCGCCGCCGAACGCACGCGGTTGCTGCACGACCTGCACGACGGCATGGGCAGCCAGCTGATCACCGCGCTGCGCATGACCCGCCGCGACGAAGTGCCGCGCGAAGAAGTCGCGCGCGTGATCGAAGATTCCCTGGAAGACATGCGCCTCATCATCGACTCGCTGGACCTGGAAGAAAGTGACCTCCTGCCCCTGCTGGCCAACCTGCGCTACCGGCTCGAACCCCGCCTCAACGCCATAGGCGTCGGCCTGCAATGGGAGGTGGGGCCTTTGCCCCAGATGGACTACCTGACCCCCGAGACAGGCCTTTCCATCCTGCGCACGCTGCAGGAAGCCATTAACAACGCCGTCCGCCACGGCGCCGCCAAAACCATCACCGTGCGCGCGCACGAAACCGCAGCAACCCTGGAACTGTCCGTGGCGGATGACGGCTGCGGCTTCGACACGCAGGCCGTTCCCGCCCCCGGCAAGACCCAACGCGGCCTGACGGCGATGCGTCTGCGCGCGCAAAAGCTGGAGGGCGAGGTCCGCATCGACAGCGGTGCAGGGGGAACCTGCGTGACGCTGGCGCTTCCGCTGCGCCGCTGAGATCGCTCTTTATTGATCTTTATTGATCTTTATCGGTCTTTATGGATTTTTCGCTGCGTAGCTATCGTCAATACCGCGATCGTTGGCGGATCACGCCAGTCCGCACCACTGCGCGATGCGATGTGTCATGTCGCCCCACAGGCCGAACACGGCCGCCAGTACCAGCACACCGCCGGACAGGCGCACGCCCAGTTGCCCGCCCAGGCCGTTGCCGGCACGCCTCAGCCCGGCCAGCAGCCGCGGCGCCAGCAGCAGCGAGATACCGCTGCCCACGGCAAAAGCCGCCATGGCCAACGCGCCTTGCAAGGGCCCGCCGCTCAGCGACGCCACCAGCAGCGCCGAATACAGCAGGCTGCAGGGCATGAAGGCCCACAGCGCGCCCACCGAGAACATGCCGCCGCGCGATGCGGCCACCGTGCCCACCCGTGACCAGGCCGAGCGCCCTGCCCGGTCCGCCCAGGCAGGCTGGCTGGCGTTGGCCACCAGCATCAGTCCCCAGCCCAGCACCGCCAGGTGGAACAGCACCCAGAGCGGTTTGACCACGGCAGCCTGTTCCGTCATCCAGGCAAAGCTTTGCACTGCGGCGGCCGCCGCCGCGCCCGCGGTGGAATAGCCGACCAGCCGCCCAGCCTGGAAGACCAGCGGGGACTGCGGCTGCCGCGGAGCACCCATGCGCCGCAAGCCGCCGCAGGCCGCGCCGCACATCACGGCGCAATGCGGGCCGCCGGCCAGGCCCATCAGCAAGGCTGTCGTGGTGAGTGCGTAAGACATGGTGGCGCGGGTGCTTGTGTCGCCTAAATAATGCGCGAGAAGCGGCTGCGGTTGAGGTCGGACTGCAGGTAGCGGTCGAACACCATGGCCACCGCCCTCAACACAAAGCGGCCTTCGGGCGTGACGCGGATGCCGGTGTCGGACAGCACCACCAGCCCGGCCTCTTCGAGTTCGCGCAGGCGCTCGAGTTCAGCGGCGAAGTAGCTTTTGAAGTCCAGCATCCAGGCGAGCTCTACCGACTCGAACCACACCTGTCCCTGGCACATGATGGACATGATCACCGCACGCCGCGCCAGGTCGTCCCGGCTCAGCGCCAGGCCCCGCGTGACCGGGAAACGCCCCTGGTCGAGCAGGTCGCAATACTCTTCCATGGTCTTGGCGTTCTGGCTGTAGCTGGCACCGACCGCGCCTATGGCCGACACGCCCAGGCCCAGCAAGTCGCGGTCGGGCTGGGTGCTGTAACCCTGGAAGTTGCGATGCAAGCGCCCCTCGCGACCGGCTACGGCCAGTGCGTCGCCCGCCAGCGCGAAGTGGTCCATGCCGATGTACTGGTAGCCCGCGCCCTGCAAACGCTCCATGGCTTCGGCCAGCATCGCGGCCTTGTCCTCGGCCGCCGGCAGCAGCGCGGTCGGGATGTGCCGCTGCGGCTTGAAGCGTTCCGGCAAATGGGCATAGGCGTAAAGTGCGATGCGGTCGGGCCTGAGGTCCTGGATCTGGCGAATGGTGCGCGCAAACGACGTCTGCGTCTGGCGCGGCAGACCGTAAATCAGGTCCACGTTGATCGACTCAAAGCCGAGCGCGCGCGCCTCGGCGACCAGCGCGAACACCTGCTCCGCCGGCTGGACACGGTGGACGGCTTTCTGCACATCGGGGTCGAAGTCCTGTACGCCGAAGCTCAGGCGGTTAAAACCCAGCGCTGCCAGGGCGGCAAGCCGGGCTTTGTCCACGGTGCGCGGGTCCACCTCGATGGCCATCTCCGCGCCGGCCGCGATGTCGAAATTGCGCCTGAGCATTTCCATGAGCCGGGCCAGTTCGGCGTCCGAGAAAAAAGTCGGCGTGCCGCCGCCCAGGTGTAACTGGCTGACAGGCTGGCCCTGGCCCAGCCGTGCCGTGTACAGGGAGACTTCGCGCTCCAGGTAGCCCAGGTAGGCGGTGGACCGGCTGTGCTGTTTGGTGATGATCTTGTTGCAGGCGCAGTAGTAGCACAGCGATTCACAAAACGGGATATGCACATAGAGCGACAACGGCGCGGCCGATGTTTCGGCACGCGCGCGCCTGTCGTCAAGCGCGCGGCCGTGGTCGATGGCCGTGAAGGCTTCGACAAAGCGGTCCGCCGTCGGGAAGGAGGTGTAGCGCGGCCCCGAAATGTCGAAGCGTTTGAGGGCCTGGGGTAGAACTGCGGACATGGAATACATCAAGAAGTGAGGCCTCCACTGTGCCGCCCGCGCGGCCCGCATGCATTGACGTGGATCAACACGGGCCAATGTGCCCGCGGGCGTGACGCCCCCTGGAAGCGCCTGCGCAGTCCTTGACCTGTGTCAAGGCGCCGGCAGGGAAGGCCTCCTAAGCTGCGGGCTTCCCCATTGACCGTGGCACAAGGTTTCCCCGCGCCACATCCTCACCACTCATGTCCACTACCCCAGCAACCACTCAGACAGCTCCCCAACAAATCACCGCCCGAATCACCACGCAAATCGCGCCGGCAACGCCCCTTCCCCACCGCAAGATCCTGCGCTCCTGGCTTGCTCCCATCTCAGGCAAAAACACCGGCCTCGCGCTGGCGCTGGCCGTGGCGGATATCGCCCTGTTCGCCGCATGCATGGCCGGGGCGGTGCTCGCGGGCCATCCTGCCGTCCAGGTGCTCATGGCCCTGCTGGCCGGCTTCATGATCGCCAGGCTGTTCATCCTGGGGCACGACGCCTGCCACCAGAGCTTCACGCCGCACCGCAAGCTCAACCGTTGGCTGGGCCGCCTGCTATTCCTGCCCTCGCTCACGCCCTACAGCCTGTGGGACGTGGGGCACAACATCGTGCACCACGGCTATACCAACCTCAGCGGCTTTGACTTTGTCTGGCAGCCCGCGACCCTTGAGGCCTATGAGCGCATGCCCGCCTGGAAACAGCGGCTGGAACGCGCTTACCGCAGCGGCTGGGCGCCCTGGCTTTATTACCTTCTGGATATCTGGTGGAAACGGCTTTACTTCCCGTCCAAAGCCGTGATGCCCACGAGGCGCGGCATTTTTATTGCCGACAGCCTGTTGGTCACCGCCGCTGCCGCAGCCTGGGTCGCGGGCCTCGTCTTCGCCGCATCAGCAACGAACCAGTCAACAGCCTGGCTGTTGGCCATCGGCTTCTTCCTGCCTCTGCTGGTGTGGAACGCCCTCATCGGTTTTGTGGTCTATGTGCACCATACGCACACCCGTATCGCCTGGTACGACAACAAGAAGGACTGGTCCGACGCCAATCCCTTTGTCTCGACCACCGTGCACCTGAGCTTCAATTCTTTCTTTGGCACGGCGCTGCACCACATCATGGAACACACCGCCCACCACGTGGACATGGGTGTGCCGCTGTACCGCTTGAAGAAAGCCCAGGCCGTCCTGGAGGAAAAACTGCCCGGCCACATCGTGGTCCAGCCGTTTTCCTGGCGCTGGTACTTTGACACGGCGCGCCGCTGCAAACTCTATGACTTCGAGCGGCGGCAATGGACCGATTTCTCCGGCACGCCGAGCTCCCAATCGCTCGCCGGTGGTGTTTCGCCGCGCCTGTGAATGCGTTCAGTGAACCCGCGTCTCGAAGATGCGCTTGAGGGCCGCGGCGTCGAGAATGCGAATGTGGCGCTTGTCGACTTCGAGGATGCCTTCCTGCTGGAAGGCCGAGAAGGTGCGGCTCACGGTCTCCAGCTTCATGCCCAGGTAGCTGCCGATTTCGGCCCGCGACATGCGCAGGTGGAACTCGCTGGCCGAGTAGCCGCGCAGCTTGAGCCGCTGCGACAGGTTCAGCAAAAAGGCGGCCAGCCGCTCTTCGGCATTCATGCTGCCCAGCAGCATCATCAGGCTGTGCTCCCTGACGATTTCGCGGCTCATCAGCCTGCTGACGGCCTGCTGCAGGTCGGTGCTGGTCGCAGCCAGGCCGCTGATCTGGTCGTAGGGAATGGCGCAAACCTCGGTGTCTTCCAGCGCCGTGGAGTTGCTGGCATAGGCGCCGTTGGCTATGCCGTCCAGTCCCATCAGCTCACCGGCCATCTGGAAGCCGCTGACCTGCTCGCGGCCGTCGGCCAGCGTCAGGCTGGATTTGAAGGTGCCCATGCGCACCGCGTAAATATTGCGGAAGGCCTGGCCCTCGTGGTAGAGCGCCTGGCCCGCCTTGACCTTGGTGCGGTTGAAGCCCAGCCCGTCAAGCCCATTCACGTCGGCGGGCGTCATGCCGCAGGGCAGGCAGATATCGCGCAGGCTGCAGTTCGAGCAGCGGGTCTTGAGCGGCTCGATGGCGGTGGCGGTGGCGGTGGCGGGTGCGTTGGCGCGGGCGGATGGGCAGGCTAAGGACATGGTGACTCCTTGGTAATCAAAGGGAGGAAACGGGTTGTTTGGCAAGCCGGGGCCGCGCAAGCCGGGCCACGGCATCGCCGAGCTGGTAGAACTCTGCGTGCTTGTCGAGAAAGCAGGCGGCGCCCTCGGCGAGGTAGCGCGCGCGGTAGGCCGGTTCGGCATGGTTGCTCAGCACGACGAAAGCGGTTTGCGGCACTGCCTTGCAGACGGCTTGCAGCACCTGCAGGCCAGTGCCTTGCCTGAACTGCACGTCGAGCACCACCACGTCGGGCCGGATCACCCGGATGCCGGCGATGGCGGATTCGGGCGAGTCAGCCTGCCCCGTCACCACCATGCCCCGGGCCGTGAGCAGTTCGGCCACGCGGCGCCGGCTCAGCAGGGAGTCGTCGGCCAGGAAAACCCGGATGGGAGAGGCGTTGTCTTGCATGCCTCTACTGTCGCGCGGGCGGCCTCGCCGGAACATCGTCTTTTGCTGAAACGCCGGCTCGGATACGGCTGGTTTTCCGGCGCCGGCCCTCCCAGCCCGGCTCGGAATTTTCCTAGTGCGCCATCAGCACCGGCAGCGTCATGCTTTGGAGCACGGTCCGGGATGCGCCGCCCAGCACCCGTTCATGGGCGCGGGTGTGACCGTAGCAGCCCATCACCAGCAGATCCGCCTGCAGGTCGAAGGCACGTGACAGCAGCAGCTCGCCCAGGTCCTCAGGCTCAATGGCCTCCTGCCGCCAGTTGGCCTCAATGCCATGGGCTTTCAGGTAAGAAACGATATTCAGGCTCGCATCGGCCGCTGCCGCATCGGCGCCCCAGCTCAGGACATGCACCGCCCTGGCCTGCCGCAACAGGGGCAGCGCCGCAGCCACCGCACGCGCCGCCTCGCGGCTGGGTTTCCAGGCAATCACGACATTGCCCGGCAGGTCTGGCCTGGCCGAGGTATAGGGAAGCACCAGCGCCGGCCTGCCGCTCAGCGCGACCACGGTTTCCGGAAAGTCCGCCGGCATCAATGTGGACCAGCCCTCCCCCGGGCCGTGCTGCCCCAGCACCAGGAGGTCGGCATACATAGCCTGCTCCGCGAAAGCGGCGGCCAGTGGGAATTCATGGATTTCCGCCCAGGCGGCAGGCAATTCAGCCGGCTTGAGTTGCTCAAACACCGAGCGCGCCCGCGCAAGCTCCGTGTCCTGCGTATTTGCTCTCGTGACGGCCAGGCCTGAGCCCATACCGGAAGCGATGGGAAGCGCTTCGGAAGCCGAAGGCGAGGCATAGAGCGCCGTGATGCCGGCGCCGTATCGGACGGCCAGCCGGCCGGCAAATTCAAGTCGTTGCGCGAACTGCGGCGAAGCATCGGCATGCACCAGCAGCTGCTTGAGTTCATTGCCCATGGAATACCTCCGCTTAGAGTTTCAATATCTTGACTCTACGGAGATGCACCCTCGGCTGCGTTGACCCTTGTCAACAAGGCGCGATTTCAAGACCTCACCCCTCTTCACTTCATCACTCACCATTTCGCAACTATCGAACCTCCGGTCCTCAGGGTTCCGCAAGGCCGTGCTTGAGCGCGTAGCGAATCAGCTCGCTCTGGTTTTGCAAGCCCATTTTTTGCATGAGGTTTGTTTTATGGGTGCTGACGGTCTTGACCGACAGGTTCAGCCGCGTGGCGATGTCCGTCATGGATACCCCGGACACCAGCAGTTGCAGCACCTCGAACTCGCGATTGGAGAGGCTTTCATGCGGTACCGCCTCGCTGCCGGGCATCGCGCCCAAGGCCAGTTGTTCAGCCACCTCGGCGCTGATGAAGGCGCCGCCCGAGGCCACCTTGCGTATGGCTTGTTCAAGCTGGCCCGGCGCGCTTTCCTTGGTCAGGTAGCCGCTGGCGCCGTTCTTGATGGCGCGCACCGCGTACTGCGATTCCTGGTGCATGCTCAGGACCAGGATGCGCAACTGCGGTTTTTCGCCGCGCACCAGCTTGATGAGTTCCATGCCGCTGCGGCCGGGCATGGAGAGGTCCAGCACCAGCACGTCAAAGGCCAGCTCGCGCACGCGCTGCATGACCTCCGTGCCATTTCCCGCTTCGCCCGCGACCTCCATGTCCGCGATGGACGATACGATGCGCTTGAGGCCTTCACGCACGATGGCATGGTCGTCGGCAATCACAATCCTGATCACGTGGTGTCTCCTGTCTTTGCAGCGTCGGCTGTCTCGTCGTCGGCCGCGTCCGGCACCGGAATGGCCACCCGTATGCGGGTGCCGCGACCCGGCGCTGTGTCAATTTCCACCGTTCCCTGCAGCAGCCGTGCCCGTTCGCGCAGGCCCATGAGGCCCAGCGAACTGGTCTTGCGCGGGGCGTCCAGCACAAAACCGGCACCGTCATCGGCAACTTCCAGAATCACGCCCGCGTCGCTTCTTTCAATGCGCACATCGACCCGCGACGCGCCCGCATGCTTGGCCACGTTCACCAGCGACTCCTGCACGATACGAAACACCGCCGTGGCATAGGGCTCGCCCAGCTCCACCTCTTCATCGAGCGAGAGCCGGCACGGTACGCCGTGGCGCTGGCTGAAGTTGTGGGTCAGCCACTCGATGGCAGGCACCAGGCCCAGGTCGTCGAGCAGCAGCGGCCGCAGGTCGGAGGCAATGCGCCGGGTGGCGGCGACGGTGGTGTCCAGCAGTCCCAGCATGTCGTCGAGCTTGGCCCGCACGCCATCCGCATCACGGGGCATGGCCTCGCGTATCCAGGTGGCGTCCATCTTGATGGCCGTCAGCGACTGCGCGAGTTCGTCATGCAGCTCGCGCGCTATACGGGTTTTTTCGCTTTCGCGGATGGCGTGGGCCGCAGAGGCGAAGGCGCTCAGCTCCTCGCCGGCACGCACGCGCTCGGTCACGTCGCGCAGGATGACGGTGTAGAGCTTGCCCTGCGGGGTATCGAGCTGCGAAATCGAGGCTTCCAGCGGAAACTCCTCGCCGTTCGACCTTTTTCCGTACAGTACGGTGCCGTCCCCCATGCGTCGGGAGGTAATGCCGGTCTGGCCGAAACGCCTGACTTGCTCCCCATGCGCAGCCTGGTGCCGACGCGGGATCAAGCGCGTGAGCGGCTGGCCCAGCATCTCGCGCGTGGGCCAGCCAAAAATTTTCTCGGCAGCCTTGTTGTAGAGGATCACCTTCTGTTCGCTGTCCACGGTGATGATGGCGTCCATGGCGGAGTCCAGCAGGCCGGCCAGCCTTGCGTCCGCGCCTTCGAGCGCCTGCCGGCCGGCGCGCTCACGCTCCGCGGCACGCAGGACCAGCATCCAGGCAATGCCGCAAGTTGCCGCTGCAAGCGCCGCGACCAGCGGCAGGCCCGGCAGCGACTGTGGGCCGAATCCCAGATGAGCCGCGGCCAGCAGCGTCAGGGTTGCCAGGATGGCCAGGACAACAGCCATCGAGCGCCGGCGCTTGGGCAGCTCATCACCGACATGGGGGAAAAGAGACATAGGCAAGGCTTCGGAGGTGGGAGTCCGATCTTACCGCCCTGCCCCTTGGATACTTCAAAAATGGCGAACAGCCAAGCTCAAGCCTGTTCCTGTTTTTTTCGGTTTTTAACAAATTCACCCAGATCATCGGCAATCGGCACGATGACCAGCGCCATGAGGGTCAGCGCCAGCGGTACCGTGGAGACGTAGCCGACATGCGCGAATCCCAAAGCGCCAACAAGGCCACCCATAAAAAAGGAGGTTGCGAGTGAAATCAGCACTTTGAGGCGCCGCAGGTCTACCATTACCTTGGCACGATTATCTGGATGCGAGCGATTCCAGTAGATCAATTTACCCAGCTCTATGCCTATATCCGTCACAACCCCGGTGATGTGGGTTGTGCGAATTTCAGCGTTGGACAGCTTGGTAATGACCGCATTCTGCAGTCCCATGATGAAACTCAAGAGCATCACGGTTACTGAAACAAATATGCCGTTGATGTCGGAAAGCCGCGCTCCAAGGAGGCCGAAACACAATAACAGCCCTGCTTCCACAAGGAGAGGGAAGGCATATTCCCCATGCAAATTGCGACGGCGGGAATAGTTCACCATCACGGCGGAGCACGCCGCCCCGGACAAAAAAGAAATCAACGCACCGATACCCGTCAGGGCCAGGGCATATGCTCCCAAGGCTATGTGGTCAGCCATCGCTGAAACGATGCCCGTCATGTGGGATGTGTATTGCTGAACCGCCAGAAAACCGCCCGCATTGGTGGCTCCCGCAACAAAAGCCAGAACAATTCCAAGCTGCCAATTTGTATCCCTGCTTCTGGTTTTACCGGTTAGCTTTCTTGAGTATCTGATTGGCATTGAAGAAGTTCCCCCAAAAAGCTCTGTCCCTAAGGCTCTCAGTCTTCTTGCACCGAGCCCACATCCGGTCGGGATGAAGGGCTGGGCGCCGACCCCGCCAGCAACACCGTCATGGCGCTGGAAACCGCACAGGCGAACCAGAAAACGAAGAATACAGCGGTCTGGAAGGCCAGCCGGGACAGCCCGGCCGGCTGCCCATTTCTGAGTATCTCGTCAGGATCGAACAGGCCGAACAGCAGCAGCTCCAGCAGGCAGGCCGACAAAAACGCGGGCCAGGCAATGCCCAGTATCTTGTTGGCTGAAATCATCGTGGCTCCTCCTTGCGATTGGGTCCGTTCAGGGGCGAGGCGTTTTGTCCGGCGTGGCGGCGTGGTTGCGCCCCTCCAGGGCGGGGGCCAACGCCCTCGGTTGATGCCGCACAGCGGTTCGCGAAGCTCGCACAGGATCCTGTCCGCCTATCACGGCGTCCGGATATTTAACGGCCAGGAAAACTGTTACCACGCCGGCCGCGACCACGGCGGCAGGCCCGGAAACCACCAGCCAGACATGGCCGTACTTCCACCAGGGCGTGGTTTGGGTGGGGATGGTTTTCATGTAAAGCCTTTCATCGCGGAACCAGGAACACGGACTTTTCTTCGACGTGGGCGCGCCCGCTTTCATCGCCGACACGGAACACGATGGGGTGCGAGCCGGCCTGCGCCGAGCCATAGGGAATCTGCAGCCGCACGGCGACCCAGCGCGATTGCGTGGGGCCGACCTTGACCTCGGCCTCGGAAGCGACCGCCAGCCCATCCAGCCCGCTCGCCGCGATGGTGTAGCGCTGGGCCTCTTCCGTGGCGTTCATGATCTGCAGGCGGTACACGTTTTCGAGTCGGCCGCCGGCCACGATGCGCGAGAGCGCCGCGCGGTCGCGCACCACGTCCACCTTTAGCGGCATGCGGGCCATCAGGCTCCACAGCAGCGCCAGGCACAGCACGCCCAGCAGCGTTGTATAAATCAGCACGCGCGGCCGCAGCACCTGGCGCAACATGCGTCGCGCGCTCCACTTGCCAGCCAATGCGTTCTGGGTGGTAAAGCGGATCAACCCGCGCGCGTAACCCATCTTGTCCATGACGCCGTCGCAGACGTCCACGCAGGCCGCACAGCCTATGCATTCGTACTGCAGGCCCTCGCGGATGTCTATGCCCGTCGGGCAGACCTGCACGCATAGCGTGCAATCGACGCAGGCGCCCAACGATAGCGCGGCAACGTCGGCCTGGCGCGAGCGGGCGCCACGCGGCTCGCCGCGCGCCGGGTCGTAGCTCACGATCAGCGTGTCCTTGTCGAACATCGCGCTCTGAAAGCGCGCATAAGGGCACATGTATTTGCACACCTGCTCGCGCAGGAAGCCGGCGTTGCCGTAGGTGGCAAAGCCGTAGAACAGCACCCAGAAGATTTCCCAGCCGCCCATTTTGGTTTGCAGGAACTGCAGGATCAGCTCGCGTGCCGGCACGAAGTAAGCGACAAAGGTAAAGCCGGTCCACATCGCCACGCCTATCCAGAGGATGTGCTTGAACCACTTCTTGACCAGCTTTTCGAGCGAGAACGGCGCACCGTCCAGCTTCAGCCTGGCAGTGCGGTCGCCCTCCACCTTGCGCTCTATCCACAGGAAAATTTCGGTGTACACCGTCTGCGGGCAGGCAAAGCCGCACCACAGCCGGCCCGCCACCGCCGTGAACAGGAACAGCGACAAGGCGCTGGCCACCAGGAGGCCCGTCAGGTAGATGAAGTCCTGCGGGTAGAGCACATAGCCGAACAGGTAAAAGCGCCGCGCCTCCAGGTCGAACAGCACGGCCTGGCGCTGCCCCCACTGCAGCCACGGCAAGCCGTAGAAGAACAGCTGGGTCATGGCCACAAAAGCCCAGCGCCAGCGTGCGAAACGCCCGCTCACCGAGCGAGGGTAGATTTTCTTTTGTGCCTCGTACAGAGACTCCCCGGCCGGCTCAACCGCCGGCACGATGGGAATGATTTTTCGTAAAGCGGGTTGGGTCACTGCAGCCTCAAAGCTTGGCCGCGCTGCCGGCTTTGTTCGACAGCCCCCAGATGTAGGCCGTCAGCACGTGAATCTGCGCTTCCGTGAGCTTGCCGGCCTGCGCGGGCATCTCGTTGGTCTTTCCTTTGTTGACGATGTCGACAATGGCCTGCTCGCCCCAGCCATGCAGCCAGATGTCGTCGGCCAGGTTGGGCGCGCCTATCGCGGTATTGCCTTTGCCATCCACGCCGTGGCAGGCCGCGCAGGCGCTGAATTTCGACTTGCCGAGCTGGGCGCGCACCGAATCATGCGGGCCGCCTGAAAGGCTCAGGACGTATTGCGCGACGTTGCGCACGTCTTCTGGCGTGCCCACGGCCGCGGCCATGGGCGGCATCTGCCCCTTGCGGCCCAGGGTCAGGGTTTCCTTGATCTTCTCGGGCAAACCTCCATGCAGCCAGTCGGTATCGGCCAGGTTGGGAAAACCCTTGCTGCCGCGAGCGTCCGAGCCGTGGCATTGGGCGCAGTTGTTCATGAAAAGGCGCTCGCCCACCGCCATCGCATTGGCATCGCCCGCGAGCTGCTCGGTCGCTTTGGCGCTGAAGCCGGCATACAGCGGCGCAAGCTCCTTGTCGGCGCCGGCCATCGCGGTTTCGTATTCACCGCGCGTGCTCCAGCCCATTTCACCGGGGTAGGCGCCCAGGCCCGGATAAGCGACAAGGTACAGCAGCGAATAGATCACGGTGAAGACGAACAGCCACATCCACCAGCGCGGCATCGGGTTGTTGGACTCGCGCAGGTCCTCGTCCCAGACGTGGCCCGTGGTGTTGTCGCTGTTCTGGGGGATCTTTTTGCGGGCCGTGGCCCACAGAAGCACCAGCGCGCCGATGATGCCGACCAGCGTCAGCGCGGCCACATACCAGGACCAGAAGTTGTCGGTGAAATCGCTCATAAGTCGCACCCGAAGCGTTGTGGGTTAAGGAAAAAGCCAGGAAGAGTGCGCATGGCCCTAGTCCTGCAGGAAGGGAATCTTTGCGTCCTCTTCAAAGCGCTCGCGGTTGCGCTTCGAATAGGCCCACACCAGCAGGCCGATAAAGGTGGCAAAGCACAGCAAGGTGGCGATGATGCGCAGCGTGTTGACGTCCATGGTGATCTCCACTTATTTCAGGGCCTTGCCCATGATCTGCAGGTACGCCACCAGGGCGTCCATCTCGGTCTTGTCTTTCACATCGGCCGCAGCCTGGGCGATTTCGGCATCGGTGTACGGCACACCCACCGTGCGCAGCGCCTTCATGCGCGGCGCCATGTCGGCCGGATTGACGGTGGCTTTTTCGAGCCAGCTGTAGGCCGGCATATTCGATTCGGGCACCACATCGCGCGGGTTGTTCAGGTGGATGCGATGCCACTCGTCGGTGTACTTGCCGCCCACACGCTGCAGGTCGGGCCCGGTGCGCTTGCTGCCCCACTGGAAGGGATGGTCGTAGACAAACTCGCCGGCCACCGAGTAATGGCCGTAGCGCAGCGTCTCGGCGCGAAACGGCCGGATCATCTGGGAGTGGCAGTTGTAGCAGCCTTCGCGCAGGTAGATGTCGCGGCCGGCCAGCTGCAGCGGGCTGTAGGGCTTGACGCCCTCGATGGGCGCGGTGGTCGACTTCTGGAAGAACAGCGGCACGATCTCGACCAGGCCGCCCACGGCGATCACCAGCAGGATCAGGATGATCATCAGGAAGTTGTTGGTTTCGATCTTCTCGTGCGAAAAACCCGCGGCCGTCGTCGTTGCCGCTGCCGCTGCCGCTGCCGTTGTGTTGTCGTCTTTCATGGGATGTGCTTTCTTCTCTTGCGTGTTTTATGCGTGGGCCAGCGCCGGAACCGGTACCCGTACGGGCCGACCGCGGGCCGCGGTCATGCAGACATTCCAGGCCATCAGCACCATGCCGCCCAGGTACAGCACACCGCCGAAGAAGCGCACCACGTAGAAGGGATAAGTCGCCTTCACCGCCTCGACAAAGGTGTAGGTCAGGGTTCCGTCGGCGTTCAACGCACGCCACATCAGGCCCTGCATCACGCCGGCGATCCACATGGCCGCGATGTAGAGCACGATGCCGACGGTGGCCGTCCAGAAATGCACCTCGATGGCGCGCACCGAGTACATCCGCTTTTGCCCGAACAGCCGGGGAATCAGGTAGTACAGCGTGCCCATGGAGATCAGGCCCACCCAGCCCAGCGCCCCTGAATGCACATGGCCCACGGTCCAGTCGGTGTAGTGCGACAGCGCGTTGACGGTCTTGATGGACATCAGCGGGCCCTCGAAGGTGCTCATGCCGTAGAAGGACAGCGACACGATGAGGAAGCGCAGGATGGGATCGTCACGCAGCTTGTGCCAGGCGCCCGACAGTGTCATCACGCCGTTGATCATCCCGCCCCAGCTGGGCGCCAGCAGGATCAGCGAGAACACCATGCCCACCGACTGCGTCCAGTCGGGCAAGGCCGTGTAGTGCAGGTGGTGCGGGCCGGCCCACATATAGGTGAAGATCAGCGCCCAGAAGTGGACGATGGACAGGCGGTAGCTGTACACCGGCCGCTCCGCCTGCTTGGGGATGAAGTAATACATCATGCCCAGGAAGCCGGCGGTCAGGAAGAAGCCGACGGCATTGTGGCCGTACCACCACTGCACCATGGCGTCCTGCACGCCGGCGTAGGCGGAGTACGACTTCATCCAGCCGGCCGGAACCTCCGCGCTGTTGACCACGTGCAGCACCGCCACCGCCAGGATGAAGGCGCCGTAAAACCAGTTCGCCACATAGATGTGCCTGACCTTGCGCACCCCCAGCGTGCCGAAGAACACCACCGCGTAGGCCACCCAGACCAGGGTGATCAGGATGTCGATGGGCCATTCGAGCTCGGCATATTCCTTGCCGGTGGTGTAGCCCAGCGGCAGGCTGATCGCCGCGGCCACAATGACCAATTGCCACCCCCAGAAGGTGAAAGCGGCTAGGCGCGGCGCGAACAGCGGCACGCCGCTGGTACGCTGGACCACGTAGTAACTGCTGCCGATGAGCGCGCAGCCACCGAAGGCAAAAATGACCGCATTGGTATGCAGCGGCCTGAGCCGGCCGTAGCTGAGCCAGGGAATGCCGAAATTCAGTTCAGGCCAGGCTAACTGGGCGGCGATGAACAGGCCCACCGCCATGCCCACTACCCCCCAGAGCACGGCCGCCAGCGAGAACTGGCGAACCACCGTGTCGTGATAGGCGATGCCTTGCGTCGATTCTTGGTTCATGAAGCACCTTTTGTCTTGATGCTTCAAAGTGTCGGCGCGGCGGGCTGTGCGGCACTTGATACAAATCAATCATCGTGAAGAATGCGCTCCGCTTCCTGCTCCAGCGCCTCGAACTGCCCGCGCCACACGGCCCAGCCCAGCGCACCGATGATCAGCAGCGCCAGCACGACCGACAGCGGGATCAGTAAAAACAGGATGTCCATGTCAGTGTTCCCGGGCGTTGCGCGCCAGCCTCGCCGAATTGGCCACCACCAGCAGCGAGCTTGCCGCCATGCCGAAGCCGGCAAGCCAGGTCGGCATATAGCCCATGATCGCCAGCGGCACACAGGCCGCGTTGTAAACCGCGGCCCACAGCAGGTTCTGGCGCACCACAGCCCGGGTGCGGCGCGCCTGTGCGACCAGCGCCGCCACTGTGCTGAGCCGGTTGCCGGTCATGATGAAGTCCGCCCTGGCCTGGGCCAGCGGGACGGCCCGGCCCATGGCCATGGACACATCGGCAGCGGCCAGCACAGGCCCGTCGTTCATGCCGTCGCCCACCATCATGACGCGGTGGCCCTCACGCTGGAGGCCACGCACATGCGCCAGCTTGCCCTCCGGCGTGCGTTCGCCGAAATACCATTCAATACCGGCCCGGCGCGCCAGGTGGGCCACGGCCTGGCCGGTGTCGCCCGAAAGCAGTTGCACGCGGATACCGAGCCTGAGCAAGGCGGACACGGCCTGCGCTGCATCGGGCCTGATCGCTTCGTCCAGCTCGAAGCCGCCAAGGTAATGTTCCCCGTCGGACAGGTGCGCCTGCAGCGCCGGCACATCCCGCCCCACCGGCGCGTGGCAAAAAGATGCCGAACCGAGGCACAGGTATTGTTTGCCGCTGCAGTCCAGCCTTGCGACCTTGCCGTACAGGCCTCGGCCGGCAACCTCCTCCACCTCGGTGGCCACCCAGCCGGCCGCAGGATAGCGTGCGGCGATGGCGCGCGACACCGGATGCAACGAATGCCGGGCCAGCGCGCCAGCCTTGTCGCAGGTTTCATCCCGGTCCACCCCGGCCGGCACATGGGCCATGACCACTTCCATGCGGTCTTCCGTCAGCGTGCCGGTTTTGTCGAAGATCACGGTATCGATCGCGGCGCAGCTCTCCAGCGCCTGCAGCTTGCGCACCAGCACGCCGCGCCGCGCCAGCGCGCCCGCGCTGGCCAGCACGGCCGCCGGCGTGGCCAGCGACAAGGCGCAGGGGCAAGTCACGATCAACACCGACACCGCGACCGCTATCGCGTGCGCCTGCCCGAAAGGCCACCACCACACCGCGGCCGCGGCGGCCGCCAGCAGCACGGCCACCAGAAAAGGACTCGCGATACGGTCCACCAGTTGCACCAGGCCGGGCTTTTCGAGCGAAGCCTGTTCCATCAAGGCGACGATTTCAGCGTAGCGGGTTTGCGGACCGACACGCTGCACACGCACCAGCAACATGCTCGTGAGGTTGTGGCTGCCGGCAATGACGCCATCACCGACCCGCCGCAGCAAGGGCTTGGATTCGCCGGTCAGCAGCGACTGGTCCACCCGGCTCTCCCCTGTTTCCACCTCTCCATCGGCAGGAAAGGCCTGGCCCGGCAGCACTCGGACCAGGTCGCCCACGACAAGCCGGCGCACGGCCACCGCACGAAAACTGCCGTCAGCCTCCCGCCGCTCCACGCTGTCGGGAAGCCGCCGCATCAGCGCCTCCAGCGCGCCCGCCGTGCGGTCACGCAGGCGTTGCTCCAGCAACCGGCCCGACAGCAGGAAAAACACAAACATGGGCACCGAGTCATACGAGGCGTGCGCGCCCCACGGACTGGCGGGGTCGAAGGTCGCGGCCGTGCTGGCCCCAAAGGCGATCAGCACGCCCAGCGCCACCGGCACATCCATGCCGATGCGCAGGTGCCGCACATCGCGCAGCGCCGCCGAGAAAAAAGGCCAGCAGGAAAACAGCAGCACCGGCAAGGTCAGTACCCAGGAGGCCCAGCCCAGCAGCGCCTGGATGTCGGGCGTGATCTCGCCCGGTGGCGCCAGATAGCCCGGCGCCGCATACATCATGACCTGCATCATGCAAAAACCCGCGACCAGCCAGCGCCACAGCATCAGCCGCTGGGCCCGTACCCGGCGGCCGGCCAGCAGCAGGTCGCCCGCCGGCAAGGCGCCATAGCCGGCCTGGCGCAGCGCGGCCATCCACGCAGAAGGCCGCGTGGCCAGCGGTTGCCACTGCAGCCGCGCCGTGGCCGTCACGCCATTGACCTGCACTGCTTCCACACCCGACAGGCCGCGCAGCACCTCCTCCACCGTCAGCGCGCAAGCCGCGCAGTGCATACCTTCCAGCGCCAGGCAGGACTCCCACCAACCCTCGCGGCCCGCGACGGGCCGGCTGAAGCCTTCCCACTCGGCCGGCTCGTCAAGCGCGGCCCAGGCGGCATTGCCGGCAACGGAGCGTGACAGGCCGGCAGAAGCCAGGGCGGGAGCGGATTGCATGAGGCGAGGTTAGCCTGCACAAAGTGCCACGGCCTTGACATGGATCAAGCCCAGGCCGGCGCGGCGCGGCATTGTTTCAGGAAGGCGCGTAACCGCACCTCCGATGCGCGAAATGGCCCCGGCCCAAGCCCGCATGGCCCCCTCACTTCAACGACAGCAAGGAAACTCCATGACACCAGGACGCCATCCGAAAAATCGTTACAGCCTGCTTTCCATTGGGTTGCACTGGTTCATGCTTGTCCTGCTGGCGGCGGTGTACATCTGTATGGAGATCAGCGACAGCTTTCCCAAGGGCAGTGACCTGCGTAGCGGACTGAGAACCTGGCATTACATGCTGGGCCTGTCGATATTCGCGCTGGCCTGGCTTCGCCTCGCGGTCAATCTCTGGAGCAGCGCTCCGCCGGTGGATCCGGCGCCGCCGCTTTGGCAGAGCCGCCTTGCCCGCCTGGTACAGGCGGGGCTTTATCTGTTGATGATAGGTATGCCCCTGGGCGGCTGGCTGCTGCTTAGCGCCCGCGATCAGGCCGTTCCCTTTTTTGGGCTGCAGTTGCCCGCGCTGATGGCCGGCAACAAGGCTGCGGCGGGCTGGATCAAGGAGATTCACGAAGCCGGAGCCACGGCGGGTATTTCCTGGTGGGCCTGCACGCGGTGGCGGCCTTGTATCACCACTACCTGCTGCATGACAACACGCTGACCCGCATGCTTGCGGGCCGTCGTTGATGCGAATTGCGGAGTGAAGGGAGGACGCACGCATGAGGCACCTTGAACAGCACAGGACTTCACGCATCGGTTGGCTTCGCGCGGCCGTGCTGGGCGCCAACGACGGCATCGTATCGACCGCCAGCCTGATCGTGGGTGTGGCCGCCGCCGGCGCAACGCGCGGCACCGTGTTGATGACAGGCGTGGCGGCCCTGGCCGCCGGCGCGATGTCGATGGCCGCAGGGGAATACGTGTCGGTGCACTCGCAATCCGATACCGAGGAGGCAGACCTGGCCCGGGAACGCGCGGAACTCGAAAAGGATATGGCGGCCGAACTCCGTGAGCTGACCGCCATCTATGTCGCACGCGGGTTGGACCAAGCCCTGGCCCAACAGATCGCCGAGAAGCTCATGGCCCATGACGCCCTGGGTTCGCACGCCCGCGACGAGCTGGGTATTTCAAGCGAGATGGCCGCGCGCCCGATACAGGCCGCGCTCGCTTCCGCAACCAGCTTTGCAGCCGGCGCCCTCTTGCCGCTGGCCATTGCAATGCTGGCGCCCGGCGGCTCATTGATCTGGTGGGTGTCCACAAGCTCCCTCGTTTTTCTGGCATTGCTGGGCGCAGTAGCCGCGCAAGCGGGCGGCGCGAGGATTCTGCCAGGCGCATGGCGTGTGGCCGCCTGGGGCGCTCTGGCCATGGGCATCACGGCGGGTATCAGCCGGCTGTTTGGCACGGCGGTTTGAAGCTGTCGCACCACAAGCCTCTCACAACAGCACGCACCCAAGGGGTTTGCCTGGCCCAAGGAGGCCGGCGCACGGAGTGCCGCGCCCTTGACATGGATCAAGCCTGCGCTCCTGCCCGGCTCCTAGACTGCAACCACACCACTACAGGAGATGACCATGTACAAACGTATTCTTGTTTCAACCGACGGCTCCGCGCTTTCGAAAAAGGCGGTCAAGGACGCCATTGCCCTTGCAGGTTCTCTGGGGGCGGGCCTTGTGGCCCTCAACGTCGTGCCGCGCTATCCCATGAGCTACTTTGAAGGCGGTGCATCCATCTCGCCGCAGGAGGTCGGGCGTATCGAAAAGGATTGGGCCGAAAGAGGCCAGGCCATCGTCGATGCGGTGCAAAAGTCCGCCGAGGCCGCAGGTGTCAAAGCCAAGGCCGTGACCATCAAATCCGACCTCATCGCGGCCTCCATCCTGGCCGCGGCCAAAAAGAACAAGTGCGACCTCATCGTGATGGCTTCGCATGGCCGCAAAGGCATCTCGCGCATCCTGCTCGGCAGCGAGACCCAGCAGGTGCTCACGCACGGCAGCATTCCGGTTCTCGTTCTGCGTTGAACGCGCGCCGTTTTATTCCTGATTTTTCTGGAGAACACCATGAGAGTCCTTCTGGCCGTTGACGGCAGCAAGTTCACCAAAAAGGCCCTCGCCTTCCTGGTGACCCACGAAACCCTGATGGGGCCCGACGCGGAGCTCATCGTTCTCAACGTGCAGATGGCGGTTTCCCCGCGCGCCAAGGCCATGCTCGGGGCCGCCACCGTGCGCAATTGGCACGTCGAAGAGGCCGGGAAAGTGCTGGACCCCATAAGACGCTTCCTCCAGCGCCACAACATCCCTTTCCGGTCCTCCTGGGTCGTCGGAACACCGGCCACACAAATCGTGCAGGCGGCCACGCGCGAAAAGGTGCACATGGTGGTGATGGGCACCCACGGCCACGGCTTGCTGGGCCGCGCCCTGCTGGGCAGCGTCGCCCAGCGGGTGGTAGCGGATGTTGACGTGCCGGTGCTGCTGGTCAAGTAGACCTCTCCTGAAAGCATTCCATGAACACACTCTCCACGACCTCTTCCCCTTCATCGGCAACGCGGGCCATTCCCACTGCGCGCCAGTCCCAGGGCACGCTGGGACTGGGCTTGCTGGTCGCACTGGTGATGGGCTCCATCATCGGCAGCGGCATCTTCGGCCTGCCGCAAAACATGGCGGCAGGCGCCGGCGCCGGCGCCATCCTGATCGGCTGGCTCGTCACCGGTGTGGGCATGCTGGTGCTGGCGCGCGTCTACCAGATTCTGGCGCTTCGCAAGCCCGAACTGGACAACGGCGTCTACGCGTATGCTCGCGCGCTCTCGGGCGAATACATAGGCTTTAACTCCGCCTGGGGTTACTGGATCAGCGCCTGGATAGGCAACGTTGGTTACCTGGTGGCGGCATTTGGCGCGCTCGGCTATTTTTTCCCGGCCTTCGGCGAAGGCAATACCCCGGCGGCCATCGCGGGCGCGTCGGTGGTTTTGTGGATAGTCCATGCGCTGGTTCTGCGCGGCATCAACACCGCGGCGTGGGTCAACGCTGTGGTCACGGTGGCCAAGGTCATTCCCCTGCTGCTTTTCATCGTGCTGGCCGCCGCTGCTTTCCAGGCGCCCACCTTCAACCTGGACTTCTGGGGCGGCGCCAAACTCGGCTCCGTGCTGGACCAGGTCAAGAGCACCATGCTTGTGACGGTGTGGGTGTTCATCGGCATCGAGGGTGCCAGTGTCTATTCGGCACGGGCGCGGCAACGCAAGGACGTCGGCAAGGCTACTGTCATCGGTTTCCTGGCCTGCCTGGCGCTGCTCATGGCCGTCTCGCTGCTGTCGCTGGGTATCTTTACGCAACAGGAACTGGCCGGGCTGAAAAATCCGTCCATGGCGGGCGTGCTGGAGAAGGCTGTGGGCACCTGGGGCGTGGTGCTCATCTATATCGGGCTGATCGTTTCAGTCGGCGGCGGGTTCCTGGCCTGGACGCTGCTGGCCGCCGAGTCGCTCTTCACACCGGCCAGCAGCGGCGTGATGCCGTCATGGCTGGGCCGCCAGAGCGGCAAGGGCGTGCCGGCCAATGCCTTGTGGCTGACAAGCGCCATGGTGCAGATATTTCTCATCGTCACGCTGGTGTCCAAGGCCTCCTACCTGGCCCTGATTTCGCTGTCGACCGCGATGATTTTGCTGCCCTACCTGTTCAGCGCGCTTTACGGCGTGAAGCTTGCCGCGCGCGGTGAGGGTACAAACCAGGCTCCCCACGGCGTCCGCGGTTCGCTGGACATGCCGGTGGCAGCGCTCGCCTCGGTGTACTGCCTGTGGTTGCTGTATGCCGCCGGCACCAAATACCTGTTGCTAAGCGCCCTGCTCTATGCCCCCGGCGCCATCCTCTACCTCATCGCGAAACGGCAAAGCGGTAAACAAGCCTTCGCGGGAGGTGAAAAAGCCATGCTCGCGGCGCTGCTGGTGCTGGCCGCGCTCGCAGGCTGGATGCTCGCCACCGGGCAATTGGGGCTGTGATGGTTGGCGGCGTGCATTCAGAAACGGGCCGGTTGCGCAAGGTGCTGGTCTGCCGGCCGGGCCTGGCGCATACCCGTTTGACACCCGCGAACTGCCGCGACTTGCTGTTCGATGACGTCATGTGGGTCGCGCAGGCCAAAAACGACCACTACGCGTTCATCAGCGCCATGATGGAGCACGGCGTGGAAGTGCTGGAACTGCACGACCTTCTCGCAGCCACGGTAAGCAACCCGATGACACGCGACCGGCTGCTGGACCGCGAACTGGCCGGCACCGACTTTGAGGCCAGCGTCGTGCTGCGGCCCTGGCTGCAAGAACTGCCGCCAGCCCGGCTGGCCGAGTTCCTGATTGGGGGGCTGACCCCGGCGGACCTGCCCTTCAAGCTACCCGGCCTTACGGCCGCCTGCGCGAGCCCGTCGGACTTGTTGCTACCCGCCTTGCCCAACACGCTGTTCATGCGCGACAGCAGTTGCTGGATAGGCGACGGCGTGGTGCTCGGATCCATGTACTGGCCCGCGCGCCGGCAGGAAAGCGTACTCATGGCGTCCATCTACCGCTCTCACCCGATGTTCGCGGGCAAGGTCACCGAATGGTGGGGCGACCCGACGCAGCCGCACGCGCAGGCTTCGCTCGAAGGCGGCGATGTCATGCCGCTGGGCAATGGCCTGGTGCTGGTCGGCATGGGCGAGCGAACTTCGCCGCAGGCGGTGACCCAGCTCGCGCGCAGCCTGTTTGTGCGAGGCGCCGCAACGCGGGTGCTGGCCGCCCAGCTACCCAAATCACGCGGTGCAATGCACCTGGACACGGTACTGACCTTCTGCGATCGCGACCTCGTGACGGTATTCCCGGAAATTGTGGACGGCATACGCGTGTTCAGCCTTCGCCCCGGCACAGGCCACGGCACGCTGGACGTCAGGGCTGAAAGCCTGCCCTTTCTTGACGTCCTCGCCCAGGCCCTGGACATTCCAAAGCTGCGCGTGGTCGCCACAGGCGGAAATGCCTACGAAGCCGAGCGCGAGCAGTGGGACGACGGCAACAACGTGCTGGCGCTGTCGCCCGGTGTCGTCATGGCCTACAACCGCAATACCCACACCAACACCCTGCTGCGCAAGGCCGGCGTCGAGGTCATCACCATTCCCAGCGGAGAACTGGGCCGTGGGCGGGGCGGCAGTCATTGCATGTCCTGCCCGATCGAGCGCGATCCCGCTTGAACGCGGCCCGACCGCTTCGCCGTCAAGGCCCCACGAAAGACTGCCGCCATGAGCTTCAACCTTCACAACCGCAGCCTGCTGGACCTCAAGGATTTTTCCCCGCGGGACATCCGCTTTCTGCTCGACCTGGCCGCGGAACTCAAGCGCTCCAAATACGCGGGCAATGAACTGGCTCGCCTGAAGGGCAAAAACATCGCGCTGATTTTCGAGAAACCCTCCACCCGCACACGCTGCGCATTTGAAGTCGCGGTGCACGACCAGGGCGGCCACGTCACATACATCGACCCGGTCGGCTCGCAGTTGGGGCACAAGGAGTCCCTGAAGGACACGGCCAGGGTGCTGGGCCGGCTCTATGACGGCATCGAGTACCGCGGCTTCCACCAGAGCGTGGTGGAAGACATCGCGCGCTTTTCGCACGTGCCGGTGTGGAACGGCCTGACCGACGAGGCCCATCCAACCCAGGTGCTGGCCGACCTGCTGACCATGCAGGAGTTCGGCGAAAAGCCGCTGCATGAACTGTCTTTCTGCTACCTGGGCGACGCGCGCTTCAACATGGGTTGCTCATTGCTGGTGGGCGGTACGCAGATGGGGATGGACGTGCGCATCGCCGCGCCCGCCGCCTTGATGCCGCCGCCGGCTCTGGTCGCTGAAATGCGCGGGCTGGCCCAAAAAACCGGTGCGCGCATCACCCTCAGCAGCGATCCGGCCGAGGCCGTCAAGGGTGCGGATTTCCTCTACACGGATGTCTGGGTCTCCATGGGCGAGCCCGACGAGGCCTGGAAGCTGCGCATCGAGCAGTTACTGCCTTTCCAGGTCAACAGCGCCCTCATAAAGGCCACCGGCAAGCCGCGCACCCGCTTCATGCATTGCCTGCCCGCCTTTCACAACCTGGACACCGAAGTCGGGCGCCAGATCCATGAGCGCTACGGCCTCAGCGAGCTGGAGGTAACCGACGAGATCTTCGAGTCCGACGCCTCCGTGGTCTTCTCGCAGGCGGAAAACCGCATGCATACCATCAAGGCCGTTCTGGTGGCCACGCTCGCATGAGGCTGGTCGTCGCTTTGGGCGGCAATGCCCTGCTGCGCCGGGGCCAATCGCTCAGCGCGCGGCACCTGCTTGAAAACATCCAGGCTGTGGCGGCCCAGTTGGCGCGCATCGCGCTTCACCATGAACTGGTGGTGACTCACGGCAACGGGCCGCAGATAGGCCTGCTGGCCCTGCAAAATGCGGCCTATGCTGCGGTGGCGCCCTATCCGCTCGATGTGCTGGGCGCACAAACCGAAGGCATGATCGGCTACCTGCTGGAGCAGGAACTCGCCAACCACCTTCCGCCAGCCCGCCCGGTGGTCACCCTGCTCACACGTGTGGAAGTCGATTCCGCTGATCCGGCTTTCGACCAGCCCACCAAGCCGATTGGGCCCGTCTATATAAAGGAGGAGGCCGAACGGCTCGCGCAAACCATGCATTGGCATGTCGCACCCGACGGCGCAGGCTTCAGGCGCGTCGTGGCCTCGCCTCTTCCAATACGCGTGCTGGGCGTGGACCCGATCCGCTGGATGTTGCAGCACCAAGCCGTGGTGATCGCCGCGGGCGGCGGCGGCATTCCGGTGGCGCGCACTGCTGCAGGGCGCTCTCTCAAGGGCGTGGACGCCGTGATCGACAAAGACCTGACGGGCGCCCTGCTCGCCCAGGAACTGGGCGCCGACCGCCTGGTGATCGCCACCGACGTGGAGGCCGTATTCCTCGACTGGGGGCTGCCGTCGCAGCGCGCCCTGCGAAAAATCACGCCACGGGACCTGCTGGGCCAAAGCTTTCCCGCCGGCACCATGGGCCCCAAGGTAAGGGCCGCCACCGGCTTTGTGACGAAGACAGGCAAGAAGGCATTGATAGGCTCACTCGTCCAGATCGAGGAGATGCTGGCGGGCCGTGCGGGCACTGAACTCAGCCCTGAAAGCGGGTTTGCCGCATAAGCCCGGCCTGAAACGGGACGGCTGATCCGTATTTTCACGGTCGGTTTGAGGTGGCGCAAATGACGCCATGCATTTGCCATGTTCAATGGCCGCATGAACCCCTGCCGCCCTTTGCTTGCAAGCCTGACAATCTCCGCCGCCATGATGTGGGCAGGCGTCCATGCGGAGCCGCCGCATCGCCGGCCACCCGTGACGGGCGGCGCCATCGTCGCCAGCCGCAGCGCCGGTGTCGTGGAAATCAGCACCATCGGCGCGTGGGTGCCCAGCGGCAACGAGGACCCCGAGCCCGAGTTCGCCCCGCCAGACACCTTCGGCGACCGGCTGGCAAGGCCGCAACCCATAGGCCTGTCGCGCGGCGAGGCGCGTGACCTGGCCTCCGGATTTGTGCTCACGGCCGACGGTTACATCGTCAGCAGCGCACACGTCATCCTTGATGCGGAAGAAGCCCAGGTGCGCTTGCAGGACGGCCGGCATTTTCCCGCCAGGCTGATCGGATTGGACCGCACCACCGACGTGGCCTTGTTGAAGATCGAAGCCACCGCCCTGTCCCCCGCGCCCATCGGCGACTCTTCCAGGCTTGCCGTCGGCGACTGGGTCGCTGCGATCAGCTCTCCGTTTGGTTTTTCCGGCTCAGTGACGGCGGGTATCGTCAGCGCAAAGAACCGATTTCTTTCAGGCAGCGGTGAAACCGGTTTCCTGCAGACCGATGTGGCGATCAACCCGGGCAGCTCGGGCAGCCCGCTCTTCAATGCCGAAGGGGAAATCGTCGGCCTCAATTCGCTGATCTACAGCGGCAGCGGCGGCTACATGGGCGTGTCGTTTTCCGTCCCGATCAATCTGGTGGTTGACATCGCATCGCGCCTGCGCGCACAGGGACGGGTACGGCGCGCCTACCTGGGCGCAAAACTCCAGGGCATGACCTCCGCGCTCGCGCAATCCTTCGGAGTGCGCGACCCGACGGGGGCATTGGTGGTGCAGGTCACGCCGGGTGGGCCGGCCGCGCGGGCCGGCCTGCTGCGCGGCGACATCATCACGGCTTTTAACGGCGCCAAGGTGCGGGATTTCGGCAACCTGGCCTTGCAGATGAGCGATCACGGCGCCGGCACTCCGGCCACACTGGAGATCTGGCGCCAGGCCCGCAAGCACTCGGCAACCGTCACGCTGGCAGAGGTCCCCGGCGGCGGTGCGCACCCCTTGGCGACGCCGGATACCGATGAGCACCCCAGATTGGGCCTTTCGCTGGCCGAGTCCGGCAGGGATTTGCAGGCGCAGTTGGGCATAGACGGCGGCCTGCTGGTCCGACAGGCCACGGGTTTGTCGCGCAGCGAGGGCATACAGCCCGGCGACGTGATCATGGCTGTCAATGAGGCCACGATGGGCAGCGTGGAAGATTTTGATCGCGTGCTTTCACGCCTGGAGCCCGGCGCCAGCCTCGCCCTGCTGGTGTGGCGTGACGGGCATGCGGCCTATGTCGCCCTGCGGCTTGCGCAGCCGACCAGGCGAGCAGTCGGTTCCTAGGGGTGCCTATTCCTTGCCGACGAGCCAGTAAACCGGGCAGAAACTGAACAGGCCCGTCAACAAGGGGATCAGGCCAAGCAGCCCTAACCAGCGTGCATTCCCATCAAGCACAAGCAGGAGCGACAGCAACAGGATGCCGACGACGACACGAAGCTGTTTCTCGGTAGCGCCCACATTTTTTTTCATGGTGAAGTCCTTTTGTCCTTTGTGTTGATCCCGCACAAAGCGTACTTCGGCCCGCGGCACATCCGCTTGACAAATGTCAAAGCGAGCGTCATTGCGCTTGCCTACAGTGGCATCACCACCCTGTGGTGGCGATGTCTTCAATGAAGGAAAAAGCCATGAAAACCGATATGCAACTCAAGGCCGACGTCACTGCGGAACTGGCCTGGGAACCTGCCGTCAATTCGGCCGGAATAGGTGTACTTGTCAATGACGGCGTGGTGACGTTGACAGGGCACCTGGACAGCTTCGCCGAAAAGAATGCGGTGGAAAAAGCCGTTCGCCGCGTGGCGGGTGTGCGCGGGCTTGCGATTGAACTCGATGTGAAGCTGGTGGCGGCCCATCACCGCAGCGATTCCGAGATTGCCTCAACCGCCGCGTCCGCACTGCGCTGGAGCGTGCTCCTGCCAATAGATCGCATCAAGGTCGAGGTTGAAAAGGGCTGGGTCACGCTCACGGGTGACGTCGACTGGGCCTACCAGGTCAAGACCGCCGAGAAATGCGTGCGCGGCCTGGTGGGTGTGCGCGGCTTGTCGAACAACATCGTGGTCCAGCCCACCGTCAGCACGCTGGACGTCGCGGCGCAGATATCCGCGGCGCTGGAACGCCAGGCCGAGCGCGAAGCCCGGCACATCCAGGTCGACGTCAAAGGCAGCGTCGTCACCCTTCATGGCAAGGTGCATTCCCTGGCCGAGCGCGAAGCGGCGGCCGGTGCGGCATTTGCGGCCAGAGGTGTGACCCGGATCGTCAACAAGCTGGAAGTTGCTGCCTGAACTTCGCCCATGGCGCCAGGCTGCCGGCGGATGCCGCAATCGCGCGGCGTCGGCTTTAACCCTTCACCACCAGCACCGGGACCGTTGAATGCCGCACGATCTGCTCGGCATCGCTGCCCATCAACATGCGTGCCACGCCGCGCCTTCCGTGCGAGCCTAGCACGACCATGTCGGCGTGGACCTGCCAGGCCTCCTCGGCGACCTGTTCATAAATCCGGCCGACACCCGATTCCACCAGCACGCTGTCGCACACCACGTCCTGCTCGCTGACACGGCGCCGCATCTGCGCCAGCATCTTTTCACCGCCGGCTCGCATGAGCGGGACCAGGTCCTCGCGGTAGGTTTTTGGGGTCTCGAAGCCGCTGACATGGTCCAGCTCATCGACCACATGGAAAAGCCGAATGTGCGCCCCGTACAGGCGCGCCAGCCCGATGGCGGTATCCAGAGCCTTGATGGAGGTCGGGCTGCCGTCGACCGGCACCAGTAATTGGCGTATCGGGGCCATGCGGTCAAACAGTGCTGGGCGACAAAGCCGCCGGGCGCACGGTTTCCTCGTTTTTCGCGTTGTCGCGAACCGCGTTGCCGAACACGTCCAGGCTGGACGCATAACTGCCGTCATCGACTTCGCGGGCGGTGAATGAGGTCGAGAGAATCGGCGGGCGGCCCAGTATCTGGCCGATCTCGGCGAATGCGTTGGCGGCGCCTTGCCCGCCCATCACCGAGACGGCCGCCACCCGCTTGAGCTTCGCCGAATGGTCCCTCACAAAGCTGCGCATGGGTCCGGCCATTTGGTAGAGCCAGATCGGAGCGATCAGGATCACCGTCTCAAAATCCCCCGGGTCGGGCCCTTCATAACGGATCGCGGGATGGCGCCCGAACAGCGAATCGAGCACGCAGCGCAGCATGCCCGTGGTCCCGGCACGCGAGCGCGACTCGCTGACTTCGCCGCAAGGCCATTGGAATTTGCTGGACAGGAGATCCGCCACGCGGCGCGACGTCCCGGTATTGGAATAGCAAACGATGAGCGTTCTTTCTGACATGGTTCTGCTCCTTGGATGGCGCGCGCAACAATGCTGCGGTCAAACCGACGCTGCGCGGGCATCGGCGACCTGCAAAGGGTATGGCGGAAGACAGATCGAGTCCTTGACGTAAATCAAGGGCGGCGGCCTTGCCTGAGGCCTGTCCTTTCGGTCATGCCGGTCCTTACCGCCGAGACGTAGCGCACGGCGAGCAACCACAGCGTCATGGCAGCCAGGATCAGCACCAACCAGGCGGTGCCCGCGACGGACGGTGCAACAAAACCCATAACCCCCCGCAGCCAGGGCTGCCACAGAACCAGTGAAAGAAGCAAAACAACCGCGGCGGCCAGGCGCGGCAGCCATGGGTTCTGAAGGACATTCACCGAATGGCGATGAACCAGCACCAGAAGAAACAGCCCTGCGACAAGACTCACGAACAGCGTTGTGCGTATTTCGGCTGTTGGCCACCCCTCCTCCAGCAGATACCAATTGGCCGCGAGCAGCACCAAAGCCAGGCCGAAGCCCTGCGACAGGCCGTAGGCCATGTTGCGCAAGGCGAACGGCGAATCCCTGGTGGGCCTGGGCGGACGGCGCATCAATTGCGGATCCGCCGGTTGCGCCTCAAACAATATTGAGCAGGCCGGATCAATCACCAGCTCAAGCAGGATGATCTGCGCGGGCAGCAACAGGGACGGCCAGCGAAGCAAGGCAGGAACGAGTGCCAGCGCCACGATGGGCGCGTGCACGGCAAAAATGAAGCGCACGGCGCTGCGGATGTTGTCGTCGGCATGGCGGCCTTGGCGTATGGCGGTTGCGATACTGGAAAAGCTGTCGTCCAGCAGCACCAGCGCCGCCGCCTCCCGCGCCACGTCGGTCCCTCGCCCACCCATGGCGATACCGGCATCGGCAGCCTTGAGCGCGGGTGCATCGTTGACGCCGTCGCCCGTCATGCCCACCGTGCCGCCGTCGGCCTGCAGCGCCCGCACAAGCCGCAGTTTCTGTTCGGGCCGGAGCCGGGCGCATATGGCGGCGCTCCTTAACCGCTCCCGCAGCGAAGCATCATCGAGGGCATCGATGTCCGTGCCGGTCAGCACATCGGACGGATTCAAAAGCCCCGCCTGGCGGGCAATCGCGCTGGCCGTCACCGGATGGTCACCGGTCATCATGATGACGCGGATGCCGGCCTCGTGGCAATCCTGGACAGCTTGCGGCACCGTCGGCCGCAACGGGTCGGCCAAGCCCAGCAAACCGACAAACCGCAGCGTGAAGTCCCGCTGGCTTACGGGCAATTCAGTGCCCTCCCACTCGCCGCATGCCACACCGAGGACGCGCAGGCCCCTGGCGGCCATCTCCTGAACCTGCAACTGCAAAGCTTCGCGCTCATGCATCTCGAGACGGCATAAATCCATGATGGCTTCGGGCGCCCCCTTGGTGGCCAGGAAATACTGTCCGGGCGCAGCACCGCCATGCGCATGCGTGACGGCCAGGAGCTGTGGCGTGAGCGGGTATTGCCGGATGGCCTCGGCGCCCCGGCAAGCCCTGGACTCCGGATTCAGGCGCGCGTTTCCAAGGTCCCGTATGGCTTTTTCCATGGGGTCGAACGGCTTCAGGGGCGTAGCCAGCATGGCGCATTCCGCCAGCTCGGTGAGTGCCGGAGAAAACGCCGAATCGCTGTCGGCCTTGAACACGGCATCGGCACTTGCCAGCTCGACGAGTTTCATGCGGTTCAGCGTCAAGGTGCCCGTTTTGTCCACGGCCAACACCGTGATTGCACCCAGCACCTCGATGGCATCGACCCGGCGGGTGAGGATTTTCTGCCCGGAAAGCCGCCAAGCCGCCAGCGCCAGGAACACCGCGAGAACCACGGGAATTTCCTCCGGCAGAACCGCCATCGCAAAGGCAATGGCAGGTAGCAGGCTGGCGACGAAGCCCTGTCCGTCGCGAAGCCAGGACAACAAAACCAGCAATGCGGCCATCGCCAGCCCGGCGCCCGCGAACCCTCGCACGATGCGCCGCGACTGCCGGTGCAGCGCCGAAGCCGGGGCCTGTGTCGTCGCCAGGGCCACGCCGATGCGACCCATGGCGGTCCGGCCCGCGGTGGTGTGCACCCGCGCGAGTCCCGCACCCTGCGTGATCACGGTGCCGGCGTAAAGCGATGCGCCGTCTTCGCGATCGGGATCGAAGCTGCCCGCCTCCTCGGGGTGCGGCAGTTTGGGCCGGGGCACGGACTCACCTGTCAGCAGCGATTCGTCAACCTCCAGGGTTCCTTCCAGCAAAGTTGCATCGGCGGCGATACGGTCGCCCTCGCGTACCACCAATACATCTCCACGGACCACTTCGCGGCAGGCAACCCGAAGCTCACGGTCATCCCGCAACACCAATGCGCGAGGCGCCGACAACTCGCGCAATGCCTCCAGCGCTCGCTGTGTTTTGCGCTCCTGGAATAAAGTCAGCGCAACAATCAGCAACACTGAACCCAGCAAAAATGTGGCCTCGGCGGTGTCTCCCAGCACGAGGTAGCCCGCGCCCGCCACAAGCAGCATCAGGAACATCGGCTCCTTGACAACGCCTATCGCCAGTCCCCAGAACCCTTGAGGCTCGGCTCCAGGCAAGAGATTGGGCCCATCCGCCTGGAACCGCGCCGCGGCTTCCTCGCGGCTCAGCCCCAACGGCGCAGGCACGGCATCGCGCGGGCTTGGTTCCACCGTGACTGCAGTGCTCATGGTTCCGGAGCAGTCCGCAAGAACATTCGTCGCTTACTTTTTGGCACCCGGATCCGCACCCTTGTCAGCCGCCTGCCGGCCTGCCTCTGCCGATTCCTGCGCGGCTTTATCCGCGCGCTTCAAGGCATCCTGCGTGGCCTTCATGGCCTCTTGCGTTTGCGCCTGGTCGGACCGCCCCGCCTTTCGCAGCGCTTCTTCCGCGCGGTGCGATGCCGCACGCACGGCTGTCGCCGCCCGCCTGGCCGCTTCGGCCGCCTTCGCCGCCAGTTTTTTCGTGCTGTCGGTAGCCGTGGCGGCGGCTTGCCCGGCTTTTTCACGGGCCTTTCTCGCGGCTTCATCCGCCTTGAGTGCCTGCTCCCGGACCTTCGCGGCGCTCTGGTGGGAGATGTCTTGGGCTGCGGTTTCGGCCAGTTGCAGCGTGAGCTTGACCAGATCCGCCGCCGCGCGAGCGGAATCGGCCGCCTCTTGCACGGCCTTCTGCGCGACCGCCTTTGAGCGTGCGGCCACGCCCGCCGGCGCGCTCGAGGCCCCGGCCGGGGCTTCGGCTTTTTCGGGGGCCTGTGCCATGGCCCCACCGCCCGTGTAGCCTGCGGCGCACGCGACAAAGGCCGTGGCGATCACAAAAGTCCTGGTGTTCATGGTCTACCTTTCAGCAAAGTTGGGTACACATGATGGCCAGGAAGGCCTGCAACATATTTGACTTAGCGCAACTCGCGTCCAATTGCGGTTTGGTGCGGCCTGATGCACAAATCCATGCTGATGACCCCTGGCTTCTGGTTCAGGGTTGATTGCGCCAGATCAATACCAGGCCTCCCAGCCATGAGGAAAATCCGTAACGCAAGCCGATACCCAATATTTCAACGACCACTTACAGGCCTGTTCCCATGACACATGACATGACCCCACTTGCAGATCGTTTCGGCAATCTTTTAGCCCTGCGCGAGGCCGAATTGACCGCCATCCTGGACAAGCTCAACAAGGAGGAACTGGCGGGCGAACAGGCCGGTGACAGGGAAGTGCAGGACTTCAAGGACCTGGCCTCTCGCGAGACCGAATTCGACACGGCAGCCCTTGACGCGGAACGCGCCATCGAGGAGCTTGCCCAGGTGGGTGCGGCTCGCCGGCGTTTGCTGGAAGGCCATTACGGCCTGTGCGTGAAATGCGGCAAACCCATAGACCTGCGCCGGCTGGAGGCCCTGCCCGCCGCAGCCTGTTGCCTGGCCTGCCAGACGGCCGGCGAGGAAGCTTCGGCACCCTTTCGCAAATCAACCCGGACTTGATCGGCGTCAACACCCGCATCAGCCAAGTCGCCAACATGGATACCGTTCCAACTCAAATGAGGTGTCAATCATGTTCAAACGAATCCTGATCCCGGTGGACGGCAGCCAGACCTCTACCGCCGCCCTCGTCGCCGCGCTGCAGATGGCGCGCGAGACCAGCGCCAGCGTGCGGCTGGTGCACGCCGTCAATGAAATGGCCTACCTGAGCGGGATCGATCCCTACGGCACCTATTCAGTTGACCTGGCGGGCATGATGCGCGAAGGCGGCACCAAGGTGCTGGCTGACGCCATGGCTATAGCCCAGTCAGCCGGCGTGGAGGTGAGCCAGGTGCTGCTCGATGAGCCCGGCAAGCGCCTGGGCGAAGTCGTGGCCGAAGCCGCCAGGCTCTGGAACGCCGACCTTATCGTGGTCGGCTCCCACGGCCGGCGCGGTCTGGGCCGCGTGCTGCTGGGCAGCGGCGCGGAACAGATCTTGCGGCAGGCTGAAGTGCCCGTGCTGGTCATTCGCGGCGCGAAGCCGCAGGACAGTGAACATCCAATTGATTGAGCCTGCTAGGCCGAACTTGCGTCACTGCCCGGTGCGAAGAAAAATCAGCCCTGAGCTACCGGGAAGAGATGATGAATACGCCTGCGGGATTCTCATAAAACGCCAGGCGCCATGTCACCCTCGATCACCAACCGCTTGCGCCTGCGCAGGCTGGGCATAGACACCTACCAGGAGCCCGTGCTGTACATGCACCGCGACTGCCCCGTCTGCAGGTCGGAAGGTTTCGAAGCGCAGTCACGGGTGGAATTGAGGCTGGACGGCCGCACCATCGTCGCCACCCTTAACGTGGTCAACGGCGATTTCCTGTCGCCCGATGAAGCCGGCCTTTCCGAGGCCGCCTGGCGCCTGCTGGGCGCGCGGCCGGATGTGGAAGTTTCGCTGCATCACCCCGCGCCGCTTGAATCGCTGGGCCATGTGCGCGCCAAGGTCTACGGAAGGCGCCTGGGCCAGGCGGCGATTGACGCCGTGATACAGGACGTGGCGGCGGGCCGCTATTCCGACCTGCAGCTGGCGGCCTTCGTCACCGCCTGCGCGGGCGAGCACCTGGACATGGACGAAACCATCGGGCTCACGCGGGCCATGGTCAATGCCGGTGAGCGCATGCAATGGGGTGAAGGACTGGTGATGGACAAGCATTGCGTGGGCGGCCTTCCCGGCAATCGGACCACCATGGTCATCGTGCCCATCATCGCGGCTTGCGGGTTGCGCATGCCCAAGACCTCGTCGCGCGCCATCACCTCGCCCGCCGGAACGGCCGACACCATGGAGACGCTGGCGCCGGTAGACCTGGACGTGGCGCAGATACGCCGCACGGTCGAGCGCACCGGCGGCTGCATCGTCTGGGGCGGTTCCGTGCGGCTCAGCCCGGCCGATGATGTGCTCATCCGTGTCGAGCGTCCGTTGGACCTGGACAGCCAGGGGCAGCTCGTGGCTTCGATCCTGTCGAAGAAGGCCGCAGCCGGTGCCACGCATGTGCTGATCGACATGCCCGTCGGGCTGACCGCCAAGGTCCGCAGTGCGCGCGCTGCCGGCCAGCTCGCGCGGCAACTTGAGCAAGTTGGCCAGGCGCTGGGCCTGCAAATGCGCGTGGTGCAGACCGACGGTGTGGCGCCCGTGGGCCGCGGCATCGGTCCCGCGCTGGAGGCGCGCGACGTGCTGGCGGTGCTGCGCCGCGAGAATGGCGCGCCGGCCGATCTTGCGCAGCGGTCCTTGCACCTGGCCGGGCAGATTCTTGAATTCGGCGGCGCTGCGCCGACGGGTAGCGGGATCGCGCTGGCCACCGCCGTGCTGGAGGACGGGCGCGCCTGGAAAAAATTCCAGGAGATTTGCGAAGCCCAGGGCGGCCTGCGCGAGCCGCCCGTCGCTCCCTGCCGGCAACCCGTGCCTTCGCCGCGTGCCGGCACCGTGATCGCCATCGACAACCGGCGCCTGGCCCGCATCGCCAAACTCGCGGGAGCGCCCACCTCGGCTTGCGCCGGCATCGACATGAATGTGCAACTGGGTGCGATCGTCGAGCGCGGCCAGGCCTTGTTCACGCTGCACGCGGCCTCACCGGGCGAACTGGCCTATGCGCTGGAATACGCCACCACGCAGGCCGAAGCCGTGCACGTCATGGAGGATGCGCGATGAGGCGCGAACCGATGGTGGTCCTGGCCTTGCCCGGCGGCGCTGCGTTGGCTGCGGCGCTGGCGCGCAGCCTGCGTTGCGGCTGGAGCGAACTGGCGCTGCATCGCTTTCCGGACGGCGAAACCGGCGTGCGCATAACCGTACCGGTCCAGGGCTGTTGCGTCACGTTTGCCGGCAGCCTTGACCGGCCGGACGCCAAGACACTGCCCCTGATTTTTGCAGCGGACGCGGCGCGCGAACTGGGCGCCTCGCAGATCGGCCTGGTCGCGCCCTACCTGGCCTACATGCGGCAGGACAAGCGCTTTCATTCCGGTGAAGCCGTCACCTCACGCAGCTATGCACGGCTGCTGTCCGCATCGCTGGATTTCCTGGTGACTGTCGACCCTCACCTGCACCGCATACACGGGCTGGACGAACTCTATTCCATCCGCACGCAAGTCGTGCCGGCCGCCGCCCTGATTGCCCGCTGGCTGCGCGGCCATGTCGCATCGCCCTGGCTGATTGGGCCCGACCAGGAAAGCGCGCAGTGGGTCGCCGAAGTCGCCAGGCTGGCGGGCGCGCCCTGGACCGTGCTGCGCAAAACGCGGCGTGGCGACCGGGATGTGGGTGTCAGGCTGGCAAGCCCCGAACGCTGGCCAGGGCATGTGCCAGTGCTGCTTGACGACATCATTTCAACGGGCGAAACCATGCTTGCCGCGGCAAGCCTGCTAAAAAAAAACGGGCTGGGTGCTCCCGTTTGCATCGCCGTGCACGCGCTGTTTGACGCACAGGCCCAAGCCCGTTTGCTTGAAGGCGGAGCATCCCGAGTGCTGAGCTGCGACACGGTCGCCCACCCTTCCAACGCCATCCGCCTTGCGCCCGAACTGGCCCGCACTGTGCGCCAGATCTGCAAAGGCACAGACATGAGGCTCCCAGGCATCCATGAACCAATCGAAAGGCCTTTGCTGACCTGATGAGCCGGCGCTTGCGCATTGCCCTGTGCCACGGCGCCTGACGGCATCGCCCGCGGAAATTTGGCGCTATCTGCGCTATATCAACTGAACTGCCCGTTCAAGGCCTAAGCTGGCACCATGAAGATCCAATTCCTGGGCGCCACCGACACCGTCACCGGCTCCAAATACCTCATCCGCCACGGCGACTCCACCGTATTGGTCGATTGCGGCCTGTATCAGGGCTACAAGCCGCTGCGCCTGCGCAACTGGTCTCCGCTGCCTGTAGACCCGGCACGCATCGATGCGGTCATCCTCACCCACGCGCATATAGACCACAGCGGCTACCTTCCGCTGCTGGCGCGCCAGGGTTTCAAGGGCAAGGTGTATTGCACGCCCACCACAGCGGACCTGTGCGGCATCCTGCTGCCCGACGCCGGCCACCTGCAGGAAGAGGAAGCTGAGTACGCCAACCGGCACGGTTTCTCGAAGCATGCGCCGGCGCTACCCCTGTATACGCGAGAAGATGCGCTGCGCTGCCTCAAGCTGCTTCACCCGGTGCCCAGCGGGAAACTCTGGCACCCCGCACCAGGCCTGAACGCCAGCCTGACACCTTCAGGTCACATGGTGGGCTCGTCTTTTGTGCGGCTCGACAACGGCACACGCTCCATCCTGTTCTCGGGCGACATTGGACGACCCAACGACCTGGTTCTCAAGCCTCCTTCCCAAATGGACGGTGCTGATTACCTCGTGGTGGAATCCACCTATGGTGATCGGCTGCACAAGGATTCCGACCCTTTGCTGGCCCTGGGCCAGGTGATCAACCGCACGGCGGCGCGTGGCGGCGTGGTGGTGATCCCGGCTTTCGCGGTGGGGCGCGCGCAAAGCCTGCTGCACTGCATCCAGGTCCTCAAGGCCCAAGGTGTCATCCAGCGCAAGCTGCCGGTGTACCTCAACAGCCCCATGGCGGCGAAGGCCACGCAGGTGTACCTCAAGCACAAGGACGAACTGCGGCTGACATCCGATGAATGCGAAGCCATGGCGCACACGGCCCACATCGTCGAATCGCCGGAGGAGTCCCGCTTGCTCAACGCCAGGCGCGGCCCCATGGTCATCATCGCCGCCAGCGGCATGGCCACGGGCGGGCGGGTGGTTCACCACCTCAAGGCCTTCGCGCCCGACAAGCGCAACACCATCCTGTTTGCCGGTTTCCAGTCAGGCGGCACGCGCGGCGCGATCATCGCCGGCGGCGCGTCCACGGTACGAATCCACGGCCAGGACGTACCGGTACGCGCCGAAGTGGTCATGCTGGACGATTTGTCGGCTCATTCGGATGCCGCCGAAATTATGGGCTGGCTGCGTGGCTTCAAATGTGCGCCTAGCCAGACCTTCATCACCCACGGAGAGCCGGCCGCCGCCGACGCCATGCGGCAGCGCATTGAACGCGAGCTGCACTGGCAATGCGAAATCCCCTGCTACCTGGAGTCGGCCGTGCTTGGTTGACTCCTCGATGTCGAGGAAAGCTCGACGAGCGCCGCGCATACGTTCGCGGCTTACCGCAACAACGTTCAGCCTGATGCGTCACTGCCGCCGGCCGAAACGGACCAGCATTGCCGCTATCGCAATTCAGGTCGAGGTATCGACCATGTTCAAGCGAATTAACCCGCGCTCAGCATCCAGCCGTCGGAGCGCTCGATGGGCCAGATGTCACGCGTGGCCCGAACGGCCCGGCCAAAGGCCTCAAGCCGGGGCGCATAGCTTCCGTCACCGACTTCCCGGGTCGTAAAAGACGCCGACAGGGCAGGCGCGTAGCCCAGCAGGCGATCCGCCTCGACTGCCGCGCAGGAACTCCCATGGCGGTCCATCACGGAGATCACTGCCACGCGCCTCATGCGGGTCGCTTGCGCTTCGATAAATGTCCGCATGGGCGCCGCCATCCGCGAAAGCCAGATGGGTACTACACACACTACGGAGTCGAAGTCTTTGGGGTCAGGCCCGTCGTAGCGGATCTCCGGCCGCACCAACAGCAGGGAATCGAGCACGCACCTGAAGATACCGCCCGTGCCGACTCGGGGATGCTGATCAGAGACTTCCCCGATCGCCCAGCCGAACTGGCTGCACAGCAAGCGCGCGACGCGGCGCGACATGTCCGTATGGGAATAAAAAACCACAAGGGTTTGATGGCTCATGGGCTTGCCTCCTGAATTTGTACGTTGTAAGAATGCGGACGACCGGTTCTTGCGCCTTCTCGCGCCTTCGCGCGCCTCAGCCTGCCCTGCTCAAGATACGCCGGTATCCGGGCCGCGCATTGATGTAGATCAAGACCCCGTGCTCCACTGCGCGGCTTGATACACATCAACACCGCATCGCCACGAATGGCCAACACTGCCTTATTGCAACTCATACCGAGGTAGTACCCATGTTCAAGCGAATCCTGATCCCCGTGGACGGCAGCGACACTTCCAACAAGGCCCTGGTCGCAGGCCTGAGGATGGCGCGCGAAACCAGCGCCAGCGTGCGGTTGCTGCATGCCATCAATGAGCTGGGTGGCATGGCGGCCGATGGCACCTACTCCGGTGATGTGGCCGGCATGCTGCGTGAAGGCGGCGCCAAGGTGCTGGCCGACGCCATGGCCATCGCGCAGTCCGCCGGAGTGGCGGCCGACCAGAGCCTGTGCGAAGAACCCGGCAGACGCCTGGGCGATGTCGTGGCCGAAGCGGCCAAGCTCTGGGGCGCCGACCTCGTGGTGGTGGGCTCCCACGGCCGGCGCGGCCTGGGGCGCGTGCTGCTGGGCAGCGGCGCGGAGCAGATCCTGCGGCTGTCGCCTGTGCCTGTGCTGGTGGTGCGCGGTGAGGGTTCGGAGGGGAATCAGGCGAAAGGGTGACCCCCTGGAACAGGGCTCACCGACGCAAGCGCGAGGCTGCGCCCTTCCCTCGCCGGTATTTCATTCCCCAAGCCTGCGATCCAGCTCACGCTGGGCGGATTGTTGGTTTCCTTCGGATCGCGTTCGGGATCCGCCCCTGTACGAGAGCGGGCTGCCCAGCACGCGATGGCTTGAATTGATCTCGGCGAAGCCGCTCCGCCGCGGCGCGGTCGCCATGCACTACCGGCGCGCGCGCTGACTCGGAGATGGGCCACGCGGCCTGACAACGCGCGAATGCCTGGCCATCTCCACCAATTGGATGGCGCCCCTGCCCCGCTCCTGGCTAAACTATCGCAGCGCCCAGGCTCCAGCGACCGGAGCGCAGGGCAGCAGGCAACAACAATCGACAGAGGGACAAATCCATGAAGGCTTTCTCAAAAGCGGTATCCAGAATCGCGGCGGGCTTATGCGCGGCTTGCGGCGCGGTATTGATCACCGGTTGCGCGCCGGCGACCCCTATGTTCCAGCAGCTTGAACACGACAGAACCACGCGGATCAACCTGATTGTCGAGAAAGCACCCTTTCAGTACACGGCTCCGGTCCACCCGGAGAGCACGATTGTCGGAGCCGGTTTCGCAACCGTCATGCTGGGCGCGATGGCCGTGCAGCACAAGCTGGCCTACATTCATGAAACCTTGAACCAGAAGGCCAGTGAACAAAAAATCGCCAATGACTACCGTCCGGTTTTCGTTGCCGCGCTGGTTGAAGAACTTTCCAAACTGGGCATTACCGCGACGGTCATACCTTTGCCCTATGAGCGCAGGGCCATGAACGGTGATCGCATTTACTATCGTCCGCCGCTTGAGGAGCTTGCAAAGATTCCCAAGGAACCGCCGTCGTTCTATTTGAAGCTGGACATGGGCAGCTGCACGGTTTACAAAATCACTCCCTGCATCCGGTACATACTCAATTCGACGAACGTCGAGACATCGCCGGGACCCAACCAAAAATACGGAGGGTTGCCAATACTCGAGCCTGATCTCTATACGGTTCCCACGGTGCCCGCCCCCATGAGCTTCGAGTCCATTGAAGAGGCTGGCGCGAAGATCCACGAATTCGACGCGGAGATCGCCCGCCTCGTTCCGCTGGCGGCACAGCGCCTGGCCGTCGAGGGGAGGAAACGGGCAGCTTCACGATAGGCCTATTCCAGGGCCCCCTCCTCTTTCCGCGCGTCCTGACGATTCAAGGCCTCCCCGAATCAAGGAACGTTGGTATCCTGAAAAAAGCACATCACCTTGTGTCCCGTGCCTCATCCGCTTTGAAGCTGCATTCTTACGGCTTTACTTACCCAGCCCCACCGCCGCGCGCATCTTCTCCAGCTGGTCCGCCGTCGGCACCACAAAGGAGAATTGCGGGCCGAGGTCCATGGCCACGGCGAGCGGCTTGGACGGAGCCGTCAGGCCCTGGAAGGCGGCGATGGCTTTCTTGGCGGCGGCATCCGGCACGCTGGCATGCAGGTACAGGCCAAAGCCGACGCTGGTGGCCTTGGTCGGGACCACCACGAGGCGTGCCTGATGCACTTTTTCGGAGCGCCCGGCGAGGCCCTTGAGGCTGACACCCAAGGCGGCGGACTCGCGGGTGACGACGCCTGCCCAGGACTGCTCGTCCCACGCGAAGACGGCCTTGGCAATCAGGCCCTGCTGGCCGACGGTGGCTTGGGGCGCGACGTCCTCGACATTGCCGCACAGGCCTTCAGCTTTCGCGATCGCGGTTTCCACGCCGGCCGCCGTGCCGAAGCATTTGGAACGCTGGAGCTGGTCCAGCACGGCTTTCTGCTCTGCCGGCGGCAGGGATTTCAGCGCTACTGCGCCCGCGTCCGTGGCGGCCTTGCCGGCAGCGGTAATGGCCAACACCGCAGGCTGGACGACTTCATTGTTGAACACCGCAAGCTTGTAGCCGCTCATCAGCCCGGTGACCTGGTTGGTATAGACCCAGCAATAGGGGGTCCGCCCCGATGCGGTGATGTCGTCGACCTTCTTGATGGCATACAGGGGCGTCTGCGGCAGGCCGGCACGACCAATGAAGGCATGCATTTCCTGTTCGGCCACGGCGCTTTGATAGGCGGCTTCCCCGCGGAAGAGCTGGGGGTTCATATAGGCCCCGCCCTCGCAGCTTTGTGCGCGGGCGGCCGGAGCCAGGAAGGTGGCAGCCAGCGAAACGAAAATAAGGGACAGGTAGCGCATATTGACCTCCAGAAGTTGTGTGTTTGGTATTAAGGTGGCACCGCAGCCACCAAATTCAGTAACAAAATATTACTAGCACACATCGGGCCATCATACTGACGGCCCTGCTGGAAATGCAGCATTTCTACTGGGGGTTGACCCGAATATCAGGCAGAAAGCGCCTCCATCAGTTCAGCATGCCTGGCAAACCAGCCAGGGCAGCGCCACCCCACTACCCCAGCCGCCCGTCTTCCCGCAAACGCATCCCGATCCGCTGGATCTCAGCTTCACCCTGCGCCAGTGCCACCCGGCTGGTGTGCACCGAGTAATAACCCATCACCAGCTCATGCGGGTGCTTGACGCCCGAGCCCAGCACAAAAGCTGTGTCGCCCTGGGCCGTGAAGTTAATCGCCTCGCCGGACTCCTCGAATACCGCGAGTTCGCCTGCGGCGACAGGACCGCCGCTTTCGTCACCCGCATCAAGGCGCCCCGCGTTGACCGCGACCCAGCCCACGGCGTGGTCGGTGGGCGGGGTGTAGCGCCACTGCTCGCCGTCTTTGAGATTCACGGCCAGGTAGTTCATCGCAGCCGGTGACGGAATCGGGCTTTGCGCCGCGCCGTAGCGGCCCAGCAGCACGCGGGCCGGGCCCTCTTGCGGTATCTGGTCGGGTGAAAGGTAGAGGCTTTCGGCCGGCGCGTTCTCTTCGGCGGCAGGCAACGCGACCCAGAGCTGGAAGCCCTGTACGGGCGAGCCGCCAGCCGGCGCGCCGGCGTGCCAGACGCCATTGCCGGCGCGCATCCATTCGACGCCGCCGGACGGCAGCACGCCTTTTTTGCCGGTGGTGTCTTCATAGCCCACGCTGCCTTCGATCATGTAGGTCAGCGTGGCGATACCGGAGTGGGGATGCATGCCAAAGCCCTTGTGGCCGGCCATGGGCTTGAAGCCGAACAGGTCGAGGAACACAAAAGGCTTTAGGTATTCGCCCAGGTCGCCAGGGCTCACGAGTCGCGTGATGGGACCATGGCTGCTGCCACGCGTGCGGTGGACGATGGCGCGGGCGGCGGTGGCAACAGCGCCCGTCATACGGCCTCCCTGGCGGTCTTGAGCGCCCTCGCCCACCAGGCCATGTCGTCGAGCAGGCCATTGGCGGCCTGGGCCAGGTGCGGGAAGTCGTCGAAGCTTTTGCCTTGCTGCCAGATGCCCATGAACTCGACCATGCCGATGTGCACGGCGTTGCGCACGGGCGCCATCTGCAACTCGGTAGCGACCAGGCGCAGTTGCTCGACGGCGCGGGCCGCGCCCACGCCGCCATAGCCGACAAAACCCATGGGCTTGCGGATGAATTCCTTGTAGGCGTAGTCGAGCGCGTTTTTGAGCACGGCACTGGGGCCGTGGTTGTACTCGGGCGTCACCACGATCAGGCCGTCCAGCGCGGCGAGTTTGGCGGCCCAGCGCTGCGCGGCCTCGTTCTTCACGGGCGCCCAGGCCGGCGACATGGGCTCGGCAAAGAAAGGCAAGGGGTGGTCACGCAGGTCTATCAGTTCAAAGGCCAAGTCGGTGCGCTGCGCGGCGATGCGGTGAATCCATTGCGCGGGTTTGTCGCCGAAGCGGCCTTCGCGGGTGGAGCCAATGACGATGCCGATGCGGGGAATGGATGAGCTCATGGGGTATTCCTGAAATGAAGGTGAAAGAAGGAGAAAGGAAATGCGTGCCTGAAGATTAGGGACAAGGCCATTGATTGACTAGATGGCACAATAGGAATGAACTCATCCATCCATAGAAGGAATAAGTCATGCTGGACCTCAACGACATCGCCATGTTTGTGCAGGTGGTGCGCTGCGGCAGCTTTGCCGAGGCGGCGCGGCGGCTGGGCCTGCCGCCCAATACCGTGAGCCGGCGTATCCAGCAGCTCGAGACCCAACTCGGTACACGGCTGATGCAGCGCTCCACACGCAAGCTCACCTTGACCAGCGCCGGCCAGGCCTTCCATGAGCGCTGCGCGGGTGCGGTCGATGGCCTGGCGGAAGCCGGCCAGGAGCTGATGACCGGCAGCCAGCAGCCCAGCGGCCTGGTGCGCGTGGCGTCAACGGCTGATTTTTTTGATTTCTTCCCGATGGAATGGGTGGCCGAATTCCTGGCCGCGCATCCGCGGGTGAGGCTGGACTTTGTGCTCAGCGATGCCCATGCCGACTTGATTGCCGAGCAGATCGACATAGCCTTTCGCGGTGGGCCCCTGCGCGACTCCGGCTATGTCGGCCGTCAGTTGCTGGGCGCGCGCAGCGACGGCATGGTGGCCAGCCCGGCTTACCTGGCCGCACGCGGCACGCCTTCCACGCTGCAAGATCTGGCGCACCATGATTGCGTGACACCACCCCATCCCAGCGGCCGCACGACCTGGCGCCTGAGGGGCCCTGATGGAGTGGAAGAAGAAGTGCAGGTCGCCGGGCGCTTCAGCGGCAACACGGCCCAGTCGCTGCGCAAGGCCACGCTCGCAGGACTGGGTATCGCACTGCTGCCACCCGCCATGGCCAGGTTGGACGTGCAGGCAGGCCGGCTGGTGCCAGTGCTGTCGCAGTACCAGCGCACGGGCCACGGCTTGAGCGTGCTGTACCCGAGCCGGCGGCAGCTGCCGCTGGCGGTGTCGGCCTTCATCGCCTTGGTGACGGACAAGCTTAGTGAGGTAGAGGCCCTACCGGAGATATTGCGGACGGCGCCGAGCCGAGATTAGCGCCTAGTTCCCGGCTCTCGCCCTCCGCATTCCGCACCAAAGGCGGCTGGCTCACGATGGACAGCAGGTAGTCGATGTCAGCGGGCTTGACCACGTGGTGGTCGAAGCCGGCGCTCTGCGATTTCAGCCGACTCTCGGCCTCGCCGTATCCGGTCAGGGCGATCAACAGCGCGTCCCTGGATTCCGGGCGGCTGCGCAACTGGCGGGCCACTTCAAAGCCGTCCATGCCCGGCAGGCCGATGTCGAGGATGAGCACGTCGGGCCCGAACTCCTCGGCCACCGAGAGCGCGGCCGCGCCGTCGTTTGCGATCCTGACCACATAGCCCTCAAGCTCCAGCAAGACCTTGAGTGTGTCGGCCGAAGCCGCCAGGTCGTCAACAACCAGGATCTTTCGGGACACGGCCGGCGCCGGCCTGGCCGCTTTCGGCGCCTGGTCGGCGGGAAAGGCAGCGCCTTCGGCCACGACGTGGACCGGGAAGTACACGGAAATGCGGCTGCCTTTGCCGCGGCCTTCGCTGTGTGCCTCTACCCTGCCCTGGTGCAGTTGCACCAGGTGTTTGACCAGCGTGAGGCCTATGCCCAGGCCACCCTGGGCACGGTCCAGCGCCTGGTCGCCCTGAGCGAACAGGTCAAAGATGTGCGGCATGAATTCGGCCTCAATGCCCTGGCCGGTGTCGGTGACGGTGATGCCCACCTCATCGCCCTTGAGCGCAGCGACCAGGCTGATCTTTCCGCCCGGGTCGGTGAATTTGGAGGCGTTGTTCAGCAGATTGGAGAGCACCTGCGACAGCCGCACCAGGTCGCCCTGCAGGAGCACCGGTTCGCCCGGGATGTCGACCGTGAGTTCCTGCTGCCGGGCGGCCAGCAAGGGGCTGCTGGCCTCAACGGCGCGCTCGCACAGGGTGGACAGCCGCATGGGTTCCCTGTGCACTGTTACCTTGCCGCGCACGATGCGCGAGACATCGAGCAAGTCGTCGACCATCCTGGACATATGGTCGACCTGGCGGGCGATCACGTCGCGCGCCCAGGCCACGGTCGGGTCGGCAACCTGCGCTCCATGGATGATGTGCACCGCGTTGCGTATGGGCGCCAGCGGGTTGCGAAGCTCGTGCGCCAGCATCGCGAGGAACTCGTTCTTGCGGCGGTCGGCTTCCTGCACCAGCGTGTAGAGCCTGGCGTTTTCCATGGCGATGGAAGCCCGGCCCACCACTTCGCTGAGCAGGGCGGCATCGGCCTGCGCAAAGCCGCCGGCCCTGCCGAACAGGATGAGGGCGCCCAGTTGCTGGTCGCCGGCCACCAGCGGGCAGACGGCCATCTCTTCGTGATCGGCGGGCATTTCCGGCCATTCAGGTGCGGGTGACGCGGCGGGCGTTGCCGCGCACAGCTCGGTGGCGGGTACAAACGCTATTTGCCGCGTGAGCATGGCCTTGCGGACCAGTGCCGCCATGGAGGCGCTCAGTTCGCGCTGGCATTCCAGCAGGACCGGGCCCACGGAGGGATCGGCGCTTCCTGAAATCTTGAGGCAGCGGCAGTGCAGTTCGCCATGGTCAAGCAGGGCAACGGCCGCCATGTCGCCCAGGTCCGGCACCGCGATGTCCGCCAGCGCATGCGCGGTGGCATCGATGTTCAGGGACATCGCCAGGCGCTGGCTGGCGTCGGCCAGGTAGGCCGCGCGGCGCGTGGCGTCTTCGGCGGCCGTGCGTGCCGCTTCGGAGCGCGCCAACGCCTCGCGCTGGGTAGCCTGCTGCTGCAGCTGCAGGTTCATGCGGTGCAGGTCGACAAACACCTTCACCTTGGAACGCAGCACGCCGGGCACGACCGGGGACGAGATGTAGTCCACAGCGCCCAGCGCGTAACCCTTGGCAGCCTGGACTTCGTCGACGTAGGCGGTGATGAACAGGATGGGCGTCTGCGAAGTCCTCTTGTATTGCCGTATCAGGCTGGCGGTTTCCAGCCCGTCGATGTCGGGCATGTTCACGTCCAGCAGGATGACGGCGAACTCCATTTCCAGGATCAGGCGCAGCGCTTCGCGGCCAGAGCGCGCACTGACGAGGTTTTGCCCCAGTTCCTCCAGGATGCTTCTCATGACGACGTGCTTTTCAGGCAGGTCGTCGACGATCAGGATGTTGACTGGCTCCTGGTTGAGCATGCTTGCCGGCTCTTGCGGCGTGGTGAGAACGGCGCTCACCGCGGCAACCAGGCACGCAGCACGGCGAGCAGGTTCTCCGTGTTGACAGGTTTGGACAGGTAATCCCAGGCGCCCGCCTCTATGCATTTCTCGCGATCGCCCTTCATGGCCTTGGCGGTGACCGCAATCATGGGCAGGGTCTTGCCGGCCGGCAGTTTGCGGATTTCCTGCATGGTGACCAGGCCGTCCATCACCGGCATCATGATGTCCATCAGCACCACGCTGAGCTTGGGATCGGCGGCGACCTTGGCAATGGCGTCATGGCCGTTGTCGGCCCAGACGATGTCCATGCCCTCTTCTTCCAGCACCGTGGCCAGGGCGAAGATGTTGCGCATGTCGTCGTCGACGATCAGCACACGTTTGCCCGCAAGCGACTTGTTTGCGTCGTGCAGGCTGCGCAAGGTGCCGCGCTGCTTTTCCGTCATGCGCGCCTCGTTCAGGTGCAGGGCATGCAGCGCCAGGTCCAGCACCCGGGGGACCGACCTTGCCTCGCGGAACAGGAAGCCGTCGCGGGCCTGCCAGGCCGGCTGGTGCAATGCGTCGATCGCCCCCTCACGCCATACCACCACGGGCAGGGGCCCGAGCATTGATGAGGAAGGCAAGGCGTGGCGCACCTGCTCAAAGCCTTGCGCCAGCGAGGGCTCATCGGTGATGGCGCATTCAAAGCGGGCGAGGTCCTCGGGTTTGACATCGGCCAGCGACGACGCCGGCAGGCACAGGATGTGGCTGTGGCCCAGCAAGCCGGTGACCTCGGCGCGCAAGGCCTCGTCCTTCAGCGCCACCAGCACGTGCCGCACCGGCCGCGACACATAGCGGTGCAACTGGTCCAGCATGTCGTCGAGCACCTCCTTGGACGGTATGGGCTTGGCGATAAACGCCATGGCGCCCGAGCGATAAGCGCGCTCCTGGGAGTCGTCGGTGGAGATGACGCACACCGGAATGTGCCGCACGCTGAAGTCCTGCTTGATGCGCTCGAGCACGCGCCAGCCTTCCATGTCCGGCAGGTGCATGTCCAGCGTGATGGCCGAGGGCTTGAATTCAGCGGCCAGCGTCAGCGCGCCAGCGCCCAGCGAAGTCACCAGGCCCTTGAAGCCCTTGGCGCGGGCGGCGTCGAGCAAAAAGCTGGCGAAGGCCAGGTCGTTCTCGACAATCAGCAGCACAAAGTCGCCGGGCTGTATGGTGTGCCTGTCGTCCGCGGCCTCGTCGGCCGGGGCCGAAGCTTCCAGGGGCAAGGCCGCCTCATCGAAGACGATGTTTTGCTTTTCGAAGCCAAGGCGGCTGATGGGTGCGCTGGGTTCGATGCGCTGCTCGGCGCTGCCGCCGGGTTTGCGCGCGCCGCGCGGCGATGAGTAAGTCAGCGGCAGGTAGAGCACAAAACTGCTGCCCTCGCCCGGCGCGCTGGACAGGCGTATCTCGCCGCCCAGCAGGCGAGAGAGCTCGCGGCTGATGGCCAGGCCCAGGCCGGTGCCGCCGTATTTGCGGCTGGTACTGCCGTCTGCCTGCTGGAAGGCCTCAAAAATGATCTGCTGCTTGTCGGACGAAATGCCGATGCCGGTGTCGGTGACGGAAAACGCCAGCACCTGCTGCGCACGGTTGAGCTCCTCGTGGTCCGGGCTCCAGCCGGTGAAGGCTTCCTCGATGGCCAGCGCCACATGACCCTGGTGGGTGAACTTGAAGGCATTGGACAGCAGGTTTTTGAGGATCTGCTGCAGGCGCTTGACGTCGGTCACCATGGACACCGGCAACTGCAACCCGGTGGTGATGAGGAAATCCACGTTCTTGGCCTCGGCGACGTGGCGGAAGGTGCGTTCCACATACATCTGCAGGTCGGAGAGCCGCAGTTCGTTGACGTCCACCACCACCGTGCCCGACTCGATCTTGGACAAATCCAGGATGTCGTTGATCAGCATCAGCAGGTCATTGCCCGAGGAATGGATGGTCTTGGAAAACTCCACCTGCTTGGCCGTCAGGTTGCCTTCGGAGTTCTTGCACAGCTGGTCGGACAGGATCAGCAGGCTGTTGAGCGGCGTGCGCAACTCGTGCGACATATTGGCCAGGAACTCCGACTTGTACTTGGAGGTCAGCGACAGCTGCTTGGCTTTTTCTTCGAGCGCCTGGCGGGCCTGTTCGACCTCCTGGTTCTTGCGCTCCACCTCGTCGTTCTGCTGCACCAGCAGGTGGGCTTTTTCCTGGAGTTCCTCGTTGGTCTGCTGAAGTTCTTCCTGCCGGCTTTGCAGTTCCTGTGCCAGGGACTGCGACTGGGTCAGCAGGTCTTCGGTGCGCATATTGGCTTCAATCGTGTTGATCACGATGCCGATACTTTCCGTGAGCTGGTCCAGGAAAGCCTGGTGCGTCGGGTTGAAGCGCTCGACCGAAGCAAGTTCAACCACACCCCGGACCTGCCCTTCAAAGATGATGGGCAGCACCAGGATGTCCATGGGCGCCACTTCGGTCAGGCCGGACGAGATCTTGAGGCCCTGCGGCAGCGAGGAAGTCAAAAGGATCTTCTGCTTGTCGAAGGCGCACTGGCCTATCAGGCCCTGGCCCAGGTCGATTTCCTTGCCGTAGGCGCCCTGCCCGTCGGAGGCGTAACTGGCCATGAGGCGCAGGCGCGGCCTTTCCTGCGTGTAGCTCAGCACATAGAACTCGGCCTGCTGGGCGCCCACCACGGGCGCGAGTTCCGACAGGATCAGGTGGCCCACGGCCACCAGGTCTTTCTGGCCCTGCAGCATGCGGCTGAACTTGGCCAGGTTGGTCTTGAGCCAGTCTTGCTCGGTATTGACTTGCGTCGTGTCCTTGAGGTTGCGGATCATTTCATTGATCGTGTCTTTCAGCGCCGCCACTTCACCCAGCGCCTCCACGGTGATGGACCGCGTCAAATCACCCTGCGTCACGGCCGTCGCCACCTCGGCAATGGCACGCACCTGGGTCGTCAGGTTGGCGGCCAGCTGGTTCACGTTTTCCGTCAGGCCTTTCCAGGTGCCGGCGGCGCCCGGCACCTTGGCCTGGCCGCCCAGCTTGCCTTCGACCCCCACCTCGCGCGCCACGGTCGTCACTTGGTCAGCGAAGGTGGCCAGCGTGTCGGTCATGCTGTTGATGGTGTCGGCCAGCGCGGCGATCTCGCCCTTGGCCTCCACGGTGAGTTTCTGCTCCAGGTCGCCGTTGGCCACGGCGGTCACCACCTTGGCGATACCGCGCACCTGGCCGGTCAGGTTGCCGGCCATGAAGTTCACGTTGTCGGTCAAGTCCTTCCAGGTACCGGCCACGCCCTGCACGTCGGCCTGGCCGCCCAGCTTGCCTTCGGTGCCCACCTCCCGCGCCACACGTGTCACTTCAGAAGCGAAGGACCGCAACTGGTCCACCATGGTGTTGATGGTGGCCTTGAGTTCAAGAATCTCCCCCTTCACGTCCACAGTGATCTTCTTGGACAAGTCCCCGGCCGCCACGGCCTTGGTCACGTCGGCGATGTTTCGCACCTGGGACGTCAGGTTACCGGCCATGAAGTTCACGTTGTCGGTCAAGTCCTTCCAGGTACCGGCCACGCCCTGCACGTCGGCCTGGCCGCCCAGCTTTCCTTCGGTGCCCACCTCGCGCGCCACACGGGTCACTTCAGAAGCGAAGGACCGCAACTGGTCCACCATGGTGTTGATGGTGTTCTTGAGTTCGAGAATCTCGCCCTTCACGTCGACCGTGATCTTCTTCGAAAGGTCGCCGGCGGCCACGGCGGTCGTCACCTCGGCAATGTTGCGCACCTGCGCCGTGAGGTTAGAACCCATGGAGTTGACTGAGTCGGTCAGGTCTTTCCAGGTGCCGGCCACGCCCTGCACATCGGCCTGGCCGCCCAGCTTGCCTTCGGTGCCCACTTCTCGGGCGACGCGCGTCACTTCGGATGCGAAGGATCGCAACTGGTCCACCATGGTGTTGATGGTGTTCTTGAGTTCAAGGATCTCGCCCTTCACGTCCACCGTGATCTTCTTGGAAAGGTCACCGGCCGCCACGGCTGTCGTCACCTCGGCGATGTTGCGCACCTGCGCCGTGAGGTTGGAGCCCATGGAATTGACCGAGTCGGTCAAGTCCTTCCAGGTGCCGGCCACGCCCTGCACATCGGCCTGGCCGCCCAACTTGCCCTCGGTGCCCACTTCCCGGGCCACGCGCGTCACTTCAGATGCAAACGACCGCAACTGGTCCACCATGGTGTTGATGGTGGCCTTGAGTTCGAGAATTTCACCCTTCACATCCACCGTGATCTTCTTCGAAAGGTCGCCGGCCGCCACGGCCTTGGTCACCTCGGCGATGTTGCGCACCTGGCCTGTCAGGTTGGAGCCCATGGAGTTGACCGAGTCGGTCAAGTCCTTCCAGGTACCGGCAACGCCTTGCACGTCGGCCTGGCCGCCCAGCTTGCCCTCGGTGCCCACCTCGCGCGCCACCCGGGTCACTTCAGAAGCGAAGGATGAGAGCTGGTCCACCATGGTGTTGATGGTGTTCTTGAGTTCGAGAATTTCGCCCTTCACGTCCACCGTGATCTTTTTGGAGAGGTCACCGGCCGCCACGGCCGTCGTCACCTCGGCGATGTTGCGCACCTGACCTGTCAGGTTTGAGCCCATGGAGTTGACCGAGTCGGTCAAATCTTTCCAGGTACCGGCCACGCCCTGCACGTCGGCCTGGCCGCCCAGCTTGCCCTCGGTGCCCACCTCGCGCGCCACACGCGTCACTTCCGATGCGAATGAGGAGAGCTGGTCCACCATGGTGTTGATGGTGTTCTTGAGTTCAAGAATCTCCCCCTTCACGTCCACAGTGATCTTCTTGGACAAGTCCCCGGCCGCCACGGCCTTGGTCACGTCGGCGATGTTTCGCACCTGGGACGTCAGGTTACCGGCCATGAAGTTCACGTTGTCGGTCAAGTCCTTCCAGGTACCGGCCACGCCCTGCACGTCGGCCTGGCCGCCCAGCTTTCCTTCGGTTCCTACCTCGCGCGCCACACGTGTCACTTCGGACGCAAATGACCGCAACTGGTCCACCATGGTGTTGATGGTGTTCTTGAGTTCGAGAATCTCGCCCTTCACGTCTACCGTGATTTTTTTCGAAAGGTCGCCGGCGGCCACGGCGGTTGTCACCTCGGCGATGTTGCGCACCTGTGCCGTGAGGTTGGAACCCATGGAGTTGACCGAGTCGGTCAGGTCCTTCCAGGTGCCGGCCACACCCTGCACATCGGCCTGCCCGCCCAGCTTGCCTTCGGTGCCCACTTCACGCGCCACGCGCGTCACCTCGGCCGAGAAGGTGCCGAGCTGCTCCACCATCTTGTTGATGATCATCGCGGTGCGCAGGAACTCCCCTTCCAGCGCCTTGCCCTCGGCTTCGAGCGCCATGCTCTTGGAGAGGTCGCCCTGCGCCACCGCGCCGATCACACGCGCCACTTCGCTGGTCGGATGCACCAGGTCGGCAATCAGTGAATTGATGGATTCCGCGGAGTCGCGCCAGAAACCCGTTGCGTCAGGCACAAAGGCCCGTTCCTTGAGCCGGCCCTGCTTGCCGACCACACGGCTCAGGCGTTCGAGCTCGCGGGCCATGCGCACGTTTTCAGAAACCACATCATTGAAGGCATCGGCCACCTTGCCGGGCACACCGGTCCAGTCCTGCGGCAGCGAGGCGCGCGCGTCGCCTTTTTTCAGGTCGGTCAATGCGGCCAACACTACTTTCGTGTGTTCCGCCGTCGCATCGGCTTCGTCGAGCACGGCATTGACGGCCATCGCGTTTTCAAGCCAGAAGCCGGAGAGTTTTTCCTCGGGCATACGCCTGTTGGCGCGGGCCGCAGGACGCGATTTGGCCGCCAGGGTTTTGCAGCGGCTGGTGGTCGCGGCGGCCATGGCCGACAGCTGATTGAACTCAGCGGCGATCTTTCCATACACGCCCTCCCATTCAGTTGGAAGTGTGACGCCGGTTTCCCCACGCCTGAGCGCGCTCAAAGATTTGAGAATGGACTTCAATTCGGGGTCGCGCTCCACCACCGAAAGCTTGGCTAAAGCCTCCATGTTGTTCATCCTGTATTGACGGTAACTTTTTGTAGAAACGGGTGCCGAGATTACTCGCGAAGATACAGAATGACAACTAAATAACGCACTATTTTCCCAGCGCGAAAACAATGTGCGGCGCGCCTGTCACAGCCACGCAACTGTCGGTTTTGGCTTACAAGAACTCCGAATCCATCGCTGTATATTTTGTGGTTACGCCTTGAAAATATCGCAGCCAAATGTGTATGGCCGCGCGGCGTGGGCCTGCAGAATTCCGCTGCAGTTTTTGTTAACCCTCTTCCAACGGCAGCATCATGAGCGTTCAATCCAGCAGTACGACAGAACAGGCAACCGGATTGGAAAAGCGCGAAGCGGAATCGGCGCACTACGCACTGCTGCGCCGGCTGGCGCCGGTGATACGCCACAACATCGCTGGGACGCTGCAACCGATCGCCATGGTCGCCGCCATGCTCGAGCGGCGCCTGCAAAAAGCCGATACGGATCCGGAAACACTGCTGAAAAATGCACGCGACATCATGGCGCTGTCCAAGGAGGCGGCCGCGTCCTGCGTTGACCTGATGAGCTGGCTCGCGCCCAAGGAGCAACGTTTCACCCAAGCCGATGCGGGCATCGCGGAATGCCTGGGCATGGTGGTCACGCAGCTTTCTTTCAAAGGGTTTTCGGTTGCCGACAACACAGACTGCCCTGCCGTGCAATTGCCCCAGTCGGCGCTTCGCAATGTGCTGACCGCCGCGCTTATCGCCCTGACCGATGCGGCCGCAATGCCCGGCAAAGTGCTCATCGGGTCGGAGTTCGCGGAAGGCACCCTTTCGCTGCACATCGAACTCAAGGTGCACGACACGGCCGAGCCCGTACGCGCGGTGGACAAGCCCGCTTATCGCATGCTCGATTGGCGCGACGTGCAGATACTGGCCGCGCAGGAATCCGTGCGCATGACGCGCGGAGAAAACCGCCTCACGCTGCAATTCGAAGCCGCTGCCGCAACGGATACCCAAGCCCTGGCGGAGACGGCGCAAGCCTGAGCGCACCTTGGCGGTCTCCGGCTTGTTCACGCTTGCGGCGACTGAGTGTAGGACGAAGGAGCGTATGCAAAACAGGCCCTCCCGCCACTGGCACACTGAGGCGATGAATCCTTTCCTGCGTCTTGGGCGCCTTGCCCTGTCCTGTAGCCTGCTGCTTTGCGCCACCCATTTCCCCGCTGCCGCGCAAACGCAACAGGCGAGCGCCGCAAGCAGTGAATCCGGTGCGCCGGCCCTGCTTGAAAAACACGCGGCGCTGGCTGGACAGCTTGCGCAAAATGTCTACCGCCGGCCCTTGTACCTGGAATCGATCGAAGGCGCCAATACTGTCACCGGCAGCGCGTATGCCGTTCTGGATTCGCCCTTTGCCACAGTCAGCGGCGCGTTCAAAAGCCCCAGGCGTTGGTGTGAGGTGTTGATACTGCACATCAACACCAAGTACTGCCGTGCAAGCACCGACGAGAGCCCCAGCCAACTGAGCGTGAACATCGGCAAAAAGACCGAGCAGCCCCTGGAAGATGCATTCGCGCTTCAGTTTAACTATCGGCTTGCGGCCAGTTCGCACGACTACCTGGCCGCGCAATTGAGGGCGGACAAGGGCCCTCTGGGCACCAACAATTACCGCATCGAGTTGCAGGCGGTGCCGCTTCCCGACGGCAAGACTTTCATGCACCTGCGCTATTCCTACGGCTACGGTGTCGCCAGCCGCCTGGCCATGCAAGGCTACCTGGCGACAGCCGGCAGCGGCAAGGTTGGGTTTACGCAAGTGCAGCGTGGCTCTACAAGCGTCTATGTGGACGGCATGCGCGGGACGGTGGAACGCAACACCATGCGCTACTACCTGGCCATCGAGGCCTATCTGGCCTCACTCGACAAGCCGCCCGCGCAGCAACTTGAAGCGCGCCTGCGCCACTGGTTCGACGCAACCGAACAGTACGCGCGCCAGTTGCATGAAGTGGACAAGGACAGCTACATGGTCATGAAGCGGGCTGAATACCAGCGCCAGCAAGCTTCCTGAGCCCCCGGAACTTTCCTGAACCGCCGGGCGCAGGCGTGGGCGGATTTCAGACCCCGTTACAGGACAGCCTGCGGCGGCACATTGGTGCCGGGTTCACGCACAGGCAGCGTAGGCTCGGGCGGCGGCGGATCAGTCACTTCAGGTGGCGTGCCGGGCTCGGGCGGCACGATCAGCGGCGGCTTTTCCTGCGGAATATGAATGCCGGGCGTGCCGGGCGGCGGTTGCGGAACATGAAGATGCATGGACATGGAATTCCTTGATTCAGTAGCCCTGAGCCGACGCACGCGTTCACCGCCGTCATCGCAAACGCATAGACCGCGGCAGCGTAATCCGGCCGCGCAGTTGCGAGCGGAGGACTGCCATGGCCAGCGCACCCGCTGCAGCAGCCAGCAGTGCCGACTGGCAAGGCTTTTCAGCCACATAAGACCGAACAGCCTGGCCGAAGGACAAATCTCGGCGCCCACTATCGCGAACACTAGCAGCTCTTGAGCGGGACGGCGGCAATGCAGCGGCAACGCCCTGCCCTTCCACCAGCACCGCTTCCTCCGCCGTCTGGAACACACCATCGTCCAGTCGCCTCGGCCCGCTATAAGGCACTTCGTCTGGCGTAGCGGCAAGGGAAGCCATTGGCATGTTCACTGGCGTGTTCATGGTGTTCGCATCCTGGTGTGCTGCAGGTTCGGGATTCAGTATTTACGCGGATTGAAGCCTCGCACCTGGCGAGCTTCCAGCGTCGTCATTGGCTGCGCCCTCCAGCTTGCGGCTCTGGGTGAGGCAATAGGCCAGCAGGCAATCGATTTCCGTGGACTTGTCGAAAACGGCATCCACACCCAATTCGGCACAGCGCATTCGCATCTCGCGCGTGGCGTAGTTGCTGAAGACCACGATTTTCTGGGAAGGGCTGCGCTCGCGGCAGGCTTCCAGGATTCTCAAACCGCTGCCCTGTTTGAGGAACAGGTCGACGATAGCCAGATCCCACTGGGTATCGTGGTGGGTGAGCCACTCCTTGCCCTCATCTTCGGTTTCGCACGTGCCGACCGATTCAACCGGCGCCAGCTCTTCCAGCGTGCTGATCAGGTTGTCACGGATGGTCGGATTGTCTTCAACAAGGTAGGTTCGCATTTTCATGGTGAGGTGCCAATCCGCAACAAGGGCAAACAAAGGGAACAGTTGGAAATGTCGGTGGACGATCGAAACAGTCAAGAAGGAAGCAGTCGTCCACGCCAGTTTTCATGACTCTCAATTTACGCGCCGGGCCTCGTCCTGTGTGCCGGAAGGGTGAGCGTAGCCTTGTAGGAGAAAAGGCTACGTGACGCAGTGAATACCTTTTCAAAATCCCACGGACCGGGCGAAAACTCTGCCCCTTCAGACCTCGTAACACCGCCTTGCCCATCCGGTAAGCCACGTCTTACGCAAGGAGCAGAAAGGCCTTACACCGCAGGCCGACATCGGGCTACCACCCTTTTGGGCGGGCGCCCGTATCGTCCATGCACCACCCAAACACGTTTCACCAACCACAGGAAACACCACCATGAAGCTGATGGCCGGACTTTTGACAGGCATGGCCGCCGGTCTTTTGACCGCCTGGCGAGTCCATGCCAACCCACGTGACATCGACCTGCTCCACGCTTTTCTGACGGTGTTGGTCTGCGCGGCCGGCCTCTTCCTGGTGTCCATGGCCCTGCCGGACAACATCGCGGAAGTCCTTCAGGAATTCATGGCTTGGTGCCTGGCCGGAACGGTCGCCGCGCTGGGTCTGCTGGCGACGGTCAAGGTGCTGGAAGGCCTGCTCGACAACTGATCGCCACGCGCAACCGCGCCTACCCTCTGTTTGCGCGCCTTTCTCTTGCATCCGCCTGTGGACACCCCCGGCGGAGTCTCTTTTTTTATAGAAGGATGTTCATGCCGCCCTCCAAGCGCAACACTGCCAACCCCCATCGGAACACGGACGGCGCCAAAGACAAGAAGACCCAACTCGAGAGTTTCACGGCGGGCAGCGCTGCGGTGCTGACTACCAACCAAGGCCTGCAAATCCCGGACAACCACAATTCGCTTAAGGCTGGTGAGCGTGGCCCCACCCTGATGGAGGACTTCATCCTCCGCGAAAAAATCACGCATTTCGGCCGCGAACGCATTCCGGAGCGCGCGGTATATGCCCGGGGCTCGGGGGCGCACGGCTATTTCAAGCCCTACAAGTCCATGGTGCAGTACAGCAGCGCCGGCTTCTTGCAGGACCCGGACGTGGAGACGCCTGTCTTCGTGCGCTTTTCCACCGCCGCCGGCTCCATGGGCACGGCCGACACGGTGCGCGACGTACGCGGCTTCGCGGTGAAGTTCTACACCGCCGAGGGCAATTTCGACCTGGTCGGCAGCAACGTGCCGGTATTTTTCATACAGGACGCCATCAAGTTTCCGGACCTGGTCCATGCCCTCAAGCCCGAACCCCACCATGGCATGCCGCAGGCAAGCAGCGCGCACGACACCTTCTGGGACTTCGCTTCGCTGATGCCCGAATCCACGCACATGCTGATGTGGACGATGTCCGACCGTGCCGTACCGCGCAGCTACCGGATGATGGAGGGCTTTGGCGTGCATGCCTTTCGCTTTATCAACGCGCGGGGCGGCGCTTTCTTCGTGAAGTTCCACTGGAAACCCAAGCTGGGCGTGCACGGGCTGGCCTGGGACGAGGCGCAGAAGATCGCCGGCAAGGACCCCGACTTCCACAGGCGCGACCTGTGGGAGGCGATCGAAAGCGGCAACTTCCCGGAGTGGGAACTGGGCGTGCAGATCGTCGACGAGGGCAAGGAGAGCGAGCTGGGCTTTGACATCCTCGACCCGACCAAGCTGATCCCTGAGGCGCAGGTGCCGGTGCAACTCATCGGCAAGATGGTGCTCAACCGCAATCCGGACAACTTCTTCGCCGAAACCGAGCAGGTGGCATTCCACCCCGGCCACCTGGTGCCGGGTATTGATTTTTCCAATGATCCACTGTTGCAGGGCCGGCTTTTTTCCTACACCGACACGCAGCTCTCTCGCCTGGGCGGCGCCAACTTCAATGAGATCCCGATCAACCGGCCTGTCTGCCCCATGCACAATTTCCAGCGCGACGGCGTGCATCGCCAGTCCATCGCCCGGGGGCGGGTCGCGTACGAGCCCAACACGCTGGGCAGCGGCACCGAGTTCCGGGTGGACGGCGGCGCGCAGGGCTTCCAGTCTTATCCCGAAGACCTGGGGTCACCAAAAGTGCGGCGCCGCAGCCCTTCCTTTGACGACCATTTCTCCCAGGCTGCGCTGTTCTGGAACAGCCAGAGCGCACCGGAAAAAGACCACATCGTGGCGGCTTTTCGTTTCGAGCTGTCCAAGGTGGAATTGCCAGAGATTCGCCAGCGCGTGGTGGACAACCTGGCCCACGTGGACCTGAAGCTGGCGGCGCGGGTGGCCGCGCCGCTGGGCATCAAGCCGCCCGACCCCAAGGCCGCGGCCGGCAGGCTGGGCTTTCGTGACCACCGCATCATCAGCAAGGTGGAGGAAGACCCGGCCCTGCGCATGGTGGGCCGCCCGGGCGGCAATGCCAAAACCCGCAAGGTGGCCATCCTGGTCGCTGACGGCGTAGAAGCCGCCGCGCTTAAGCGACTGCAACAAGATCTATCTGATGCGGGCGCCCTGTGCAAGCTGGTTGCGCCGCACCTGGGCACCGTGAGTACGTCGTCAGGCCGGCAACTCACGGCGGACCATACTTTCACCAACATGCCCTCGGTGATGTTCGACGCCGTGCTGATTCCCGGCGGAAGCCAGAGCATCGCCACACTGGGCGCCATGGGCGAGGCCGTGCATTTTGTGCTGGAAGCCTACAAGCATTGCAAGACGATTTGCGCCGTGAACGACGGCGTGCAACTTCTGGCCACGCTGGGTTTCAGCCTGGGCAAAGACCCGGAAGCCGTCAGCGTACCGACGCCGGGTGTCATCCTGGCCGACGCGCGCAAGGTGACGGACGGCCAGGTGTCGCACGATTTGCTGGCGGCGATTGCGCAGCACCGCCACTGGGATCGGCTCAACGTGGACGCGATTCCGGCTTGAGGCGCGCCACCCGGCTCAGGGCATCAACGTAAGCTGGTGCGCGAAGGCGGGTGGATTCATCTGCAAGGGCCGGTATTGCACGGCGGCCCAGCTGTCACGCATGTCACGGTAGCGACCTGAAAACACCAGGCCGCTCTGCCCGGTCTGGTAGATGAAACGGGATTTTTCCGGGTCGCCCAGGTCGTACACCGCACGCAGGGATGCAGCCTGCCGGTTGGCAAACGGCGTGGCATCGCCGCTGGCCCAGTACTGGCCCACATTGACGGTGAAGGTGTCGCCACCCGTCGGCACGCGCACGTCGAACCAGGGTGCCAGCCAGGCGACATTGCCGAATGGCCTGTGCGCCGACAGCGCCACATGCGCCCTGCCCCAGGCCCAGCCGCCTACGTCCGCGCCGTAAGCCGCCTGCAGGCGGTCCAGTGCCCGGGCCAGCGCCGCCGCGGACTGCGCCTCACAGCCGGCCGCGCCGCACCAGTTCGTATCCTGGCGCTCCAGGATTTCTTCCAGTGCGCTACGGAAATGGCGTTTGCCGTAAAGCGGCCTGAACGTCGCCTCGCCGAGCTTGCCGCCCAAAATACCTCGCGTGAGCTCGTCAGCCCAAGCGGCAAACACCAGCGGCGCGGCCTGGTCGGCGCGCATGACACCGTCAAAACCGGCCATGACTTTGCGCGCAGCTTCGGCCAGGGGGTGGGCCGACGGCTGCGCCAGTGTTTTTTGCAGGAAAGGCAGCAACCTGGCGGTCGCGGGTGAAAACTGATCGCCCTGGATTTTCTCCATAGAAGCGACGTCGTGCAGCGGTGTGGCAGCCAGCAGTTGCTCAATGCGGTCGTAGCGGTAAGGCGCGGTCCAGTCCTGCCCAATAAAAAATTTGTAGCCCGGCGGTGTGATGCGCTGGTTGGCCGTAGCCCACCAGCCCCTGGCCTCAATGGCCGCGTTGCCGGCTTCGGGCGTTTGCGCATACGGCAGCCAGCCGTCCCAGTCGTAGCGGGCATCCCATCCCGGCGAGGGCGCGATGCCGCGAATGTCGTTGTCGGGTTTGCGCAGCGGCACCTTGCCGGCGGCTTTAAAGGCCACGCCGCCCGAAACGTCCGCCGTCACGACGTTCTGCATGGGCGAGTGGTAGGCCGCGAAGGCCTTCACCAGTTCCTGGGTGGACTGGGCGCGATTGGCGCGCAGGCCTGCGAGCACCGTCTGGTTGTCGGCATCCAGCGCGCTCCAGCGCAGCGCGACGGCGTACCTGCGAGTGTCGAGCAGGTCGGCATGCGATTTTTGCACATCACTGAGTACCGGGCCGTGGCGGCTTTCGCGCACGTCGAGCAGCACGTCGGGCTGGCCTTTGACCTTGATGATTTCACGGCGGGTGTGGAAATCTGCCCAGGCCATGCCGCCGGCGGATGGGATGCGGTATTGCCTCGGGTTGGCGGGGTTGATTTGCTCAAGGTACAGGTCCTGTACGTCGGGCGCGGTGTTGGTAAAACCCCAGGCCATTTTTTTTGTACGGCCCATGACCACAAAAGGCAAACCGGGCAAGGTCGCGCCTATGACGTCCAGCCCGGCGTCGCCAGCGCTGCCATTGTCCGGAGCCTGCAGGCGCGCGAAATACCATATGGCCGGCGCCGACAGGCCTAGGTGCGGATCGTTGGCCAGCAGGGGCTTGCCGCTCGCGCTGTGCGTGCCTGCCACCACCCAGTTGTTGGAGCCCTTGCCATCCACCTGACCCAAGCTTGCGGCCCAGTCGTTGATACCGTCCGCCATGGCGAGCGCCGCGGGACCGAGCACCGGGCCGGTCGAGATTTTGGGGGCGGATGGAAGGTCGGCGCGGTACACACCGAGGTCCGCGTAGAGCTTGCTGAAATCCACGCTGGACGCCGGCTGCTCACCGGGATACGGCGGAAACAGCTGCCAGAGCTCGGGGGTCTTGAGCACCCGCGCGGCGGACAGGCGCGCGAATTCGTTGGCCCAGTTGCCGCCCAGATCCAGCGCCATCATCAGCGACCAACCCAGGCTGTCGGAGGGTGACCAGGCCGTGCCCGAGGCGCCGCCGGGCTTGACGCCCAGGATGTGGAACTCAGGAGACAAGGCCTGTGATGAGCCGGCGTAGAAAGCGTTGATGCCCTCGCTGTAGGCCTGCATGGCGTCGCGCCCTTCGGCGGGCAGACTTTGCCACTGGCGCTCGGCGGCGCGCACCACACCCAGCGTGCGCAGAAGTTTGTCGGTCTCCAGCGTGGCCGGGCCGAACACCTCGGAGAGTTCGCCGTGCATGACACGCCGGTTGAACTCCAGTTGCCAGCCGCGTTCCTGGGCGTGCACATAGCCAAGGGCAAACCAGGCGTCGCGCGGCGACTGGGCCTTGATGTGGGTGACGTCGGACGGATCACGCGCCACAATGACCGGGGCTTGCAGGCCGGCGGCCCGCAGCTCGCCATCCAGCGCGGGGCTGGCCCGGTAAATATAGATGCCGGCCGCTGCGGCGGCGAGCAAAAGCAGCGCCGCCAAGGCGGCAAAAAACCGTTTGAGCCAGATCAAGGTCATGTTCCCCGTAAGTTCGCCGGAAGAGATCACCGGCGGCAGCGCCATGGCTGGTGGCAGGCCTTTTTAGCACCCTGCACCCGGCAGGATGAGCGCGGCCTATTTTTTCTGCAAGTGCATTTTGCCGTCGGCAAACTTGAAACTGACGGTGGGCACGGTGAAATCTTCAAAGGGGGCGCCCAGCGCGATCTCGCCTTCGAGCAGCAGCACGCATTCCTGCCGGCGCAAGGCAACCACCGCCGCGCTGTCGGAAAAGCGCACCCAGGTGCCATAGCTGCTGACGTCTTCGAGGAAGAACTGGCCGGCGCGCCATTCAATCCTGGCGTGCCTACGGGAAACGCGCGGATCCTGCACCACAAAATGCGCATCCTGGTCTCGCCCCAGAAAAATGGGCAGTTCGGTCGAGGCAAAAGCCGTGTTGATGTCCAGCCAGCACAGCTCTATCAATGCCTGGGCGGCCGCGGGCCGCGCCGGTGACGCCCCCGTCAGGCTGGCGGGTACAGTAAAGGACTCCGACATGACTTCGGCCTGCCATTCGATGCGGTGCACCAGGCAGGCCTCGGTGCGGCCGCGGATTTCCAGTGCACCCAGGCTTCGAGAGCGCACCAACGTGTCAGCGGGCAGTTGCTGGATCACAGCATCGGTGCTCAGGATCTGGTCGGGACCTGACAGGTCGCTCAACCGCGAGGCCAAGTTGACGGCGTCGCCGAAGCAGTCGCCGTCCTGCTCAACAACTTCCCCCCGTGCCACGCCCATTTGCAGGCGCATTTTGAGCTGGTCGGGCCAGTTGCGGATGCGGTCGCGGTGAACCCGCTGCAGTTCGGTGACGGCATCAACGGCGTCCGCATTGTCGGGAAACACCACCAACACGCCATCGCCCAGGTATTTGACGACGTGGCCGCGGTAAGCCTGCGAGACCTTGCCAATCCACTGGGTCAATCGCGTGATGGCCTGCGTAGCCTTGGCATTGCCCAGTGATTCAAAAACCCCGGTGCTACCGGTGAGATCGGCAAAAACGACGGTAACTTCTGCCATAAGTCGGTGTAACTGCTTGTAGTTTTTAGGCCATTAAAACATAAGTAGCACACATACTCTGCGTGGGAGGCGAACCGGCCCGACACTTCGCCATGGCCGGCCTCTATCAAGCCTGAATCAGCTGGAACCAGGCCAACAATCAGCTCGCGCTGGGCTTGAGCTGCATGGCCTTGAACTCCAGGAACTCCTCAAAGCCATAAACGCCGTTTTCACGGCCATTGCCTGACTGTTTGTAACCGCCAAACGGCGCCTGGCCGTTGAAAGGCCCGCCGTTGATGTCCACCTGGCCGGTGCGCAGGCGGCGCGCGACCTTCATGGCGTGCTCATCGGTGCCGCTCCAGACGGCGCCGCCCAGGCCATAAATGGTGCTGTTGGCAATCGCCACGGCCTCTTCCTCGTCCTTGTAAGGAATGACCACCAGCACCGGGCCGAAGATTTCCTCCTGGGCCAGCGTGTCCGTCGCCTTGATGCCCAGGATGGTGGGCTGGACAAAGTAACCCGTGGCCATGGCGGGCGCCTCGGCGCCACCGGCGATCACGTCAGCACCTTCTTCGATGCCGGTGCGGATGAAGCCCAGCACGCGGTCGCGCTGGCCGGCGCTGACCAGGGGGCCGAGCTTGCTGCCCTCTTCCAGGCTGGGGCCAATGCTGAACTTGGCGATGGCGGCCTGGGCCAGGGCTTTGACCTCGTCATAGCGCTTGGCCGGCACTAGTAGCCGGGTATGAGCAGAGCAGGTCTGCCCGCTATTGAGCATGCAGGCCGACACGGTGCCCTTGACGGCCGCTTCGAAATTGGCATCGTCCAGCACCACGCTGGCCGACTTGCCGCCCAGCTCCAGCGCCACCCGTTTGATGGTCTGGCTGGCCAGTTCGCCCACGCGCTTGCCCGCGCGGGTGGAGCCGGTAAAGCTCACCATGTCGACTTCCGGGTGCGTGGCAAGCACCTCGCCCACCACCGGGCCCATGCCGTTGACCAGGTTGAAGACGCCGGGCGGCAGGCCCGCCTCGTGAATGATCTCGGCCAGGATCATGGCGTTGACGGGCGCGATTTCGCTGGGTTTGAGCACCACGGTGCAGCCCGCCACCATGGCCGGTGCGATCTTCAGCGTGATCTGGCTCAGCGGGAAATTCCAGGGGGTGATGCAACCGACCACGCCTATCGCCTCGCGCACCACCAGGGAGTTGCCGACGGTTTTTTCCCATTCGAACTGGCGAGCTACCTTGGCGAAATTCCCCCAATGCCAGGCCGGGCCGCCCACTTGGACAGCGCGGGCCATCTTCAGGGGCATGCCGACTTCGCGGGCGATAGCCACGGCCAGGTCTTCGGTGCGGGCCTTGACGCCGGCCGCCACCTTGTCGAGGTAGGCGGCACGCGTTTCGACCGGCAGGCTCGACCAGCCATCAAAGGCCGCACGGGCCGCCAGCACGGCAGACTCGGCCTCCGCCGCAGTGCCCGCCGGCACCGTCGCCATCAAGGCTTCGGTGCTGGAGTCATGTACGGGCAAGGTTTCGGCCGACTGGGCCTTGACCCATTGGCCGTTGATGTAATGCGCGGGGTATACGGTCATTTGTGTGCTCATGGCGGTCAGGAGAGGCCGGGAGAAGGCCTGAAAAAGAGGTGAATAATGCCCAAAAAATGGAAGGTGACTTTTGACTCACAGGCAAAACGCCTCTGTAGGCCTAAAGATTTAAACAATGTTCAATTCCAGAATCAACTTGACATCTGGTTACTAACTCCTTGATTCATTTGTTGTTTTGCGTTAACCATTTCACACAAAACACCTTGCAAATGATTAGATGTCGTCTTAATCTAACAGAACACGCAGTTCCGGGGGAACGCAGAAAAATATCCCAGGGATGTTTCGGTAGAAAGTTGTGACACCAATGCGCTGGTTAAAACCTAATCTGAAAAGCAGCTTCATGGCTCTGTTGGGCTCTGGAGAGGTCACGCCATCCATATTGGAAGACCGCACCGAAGACATCCGGCAGTTCATCCTCGACGAACTCGGCGAATTCGGTGAAAAACATTATCCCAAGATCACCCGGCGCGTGCGCTACGCCCAGGACATCCAGAGCCTTTGGTACACCCGCGGCGACGTGATGGCGGTGCTGGCGGCCATGCACGGTGAGACCATCGCCCGTGAAAAAGTCAGCCGCATCAGCGACAAATTCAAGGGCATGCTGCCCCGCGGCCTGAGTTCGCGGTCCAGCCCGCTCACCACCTGACCCTTTTTCGTTTCTTTTTCTCCAGGTTCTTTTTCAGTTTCTCTAGTTTCTTCCTGGCCTCCAAGGCAACTTTTTAAACCAGCTTCTAGCTGGTTTATTTTTGTCCGCTCGCAGCTCGCTCAGTGCAGGTGACCCCAAAGCACGAAAGCGTCACGCCCTTCCACCGCCAAGGTGGTTTTGAGGCCTACGGGCAGCGTTATCTTGGTCGGCACATGGCCGAAAGGCAATCCCGTCAGCACGCGCGCCTTGACCTTGCTCTGCAGCCAGGCAATCACCGACGCCAGCTTGAAGCCCTTGTCATGCGGCACCAGCGCGTAGTTGGTGAACTGCCCGAAGATGATGGCCTTTTGCTGCCCCAGCACGCCGGCGTGCAGCAGTTGCGTGAGCATGCGTTCCACGCGGTAGGGATGCTCGGCAACGTCTTCGATAAACAGAATCCCGCCTTTGACGGCCGGCAGATAGGGCGTACCGACCAGAGAAGACAACATGGCCAGGTTGCCGCCCCAGAGCACCGCATCCTTGATCATGAAATCCACTGCCGGTGCAGCGTCGGCGGCGGATTTAGGCAATTGCCAGCCCGTGCCTTCGCCCTGCCCCGTGACGAGGTCATCAAAGCAGGCTTCGGTGATCTCGTCAGGCGCCTGGGCGCCGAAATCCTCACCCAGCGCCGGGCCGGCCCAAGTGACAGCGCCAGTTTTGGCCATCACCGCCATCTGGAAGGCCGTGAAGTCGCTCAGGCCGACAAAGCGGGTGCCGCCCGCAATGGCTTTGGCGACCGCCTTGTACTGGATGCCCGGCAGGATGCGCGAGAGGCCATAGCCGCCGCGCGAAATCAGGGCCACGTCGGCGCCGCTGGCGGCCGCGCGATGGATAGCGGCCAGACGGGTGTCGTCATCGCCGGCAAAGCGCTGGTGGCGCGCGAGTGCGTCGACGTCGACCTCGACCTCATGGCCCAGGGCCGTGAGGCGCTGCACGCCGCGCTTGAAAGCGGCTCTGTCGCGCACGGCGCTGGAGGGGGAGTAGATATAGATATGTTTTTTCACGGGTGCAAGTATCCCATTGCCGGCGCCCCCGCCCTGGCGCACGCCTTCACCGGCATAGCAGCGGGTATAAACAGGCCACCATGATGCTGTATGTGCTGGACCTCCTCGGCGTTGCCGTCTTTGCCGTGAGCGGCGCACTGGCGGCCGGGCGCCTGCAGCTCGACCTGCTTGGCGTGCTGGTGCTGGCGGCGCTGACCGCGATAGGCGGCGGCACCCTGCGCGACCTGCTGATGAACCGGCATCCGGTGTTCTGGATGGCCAGGCCTGTTTACCTGCTGGTGATAGCCGCCGCAGCGTTGGGCACCATGCTCTACGTACAGGTGCTGCCGGTTCCGTCGCGTGCCCTGCTGGTGGCCGACGCACTCGGATTGGCCTTGTTCGCGCTCTCAGGCGCGCAACTGGCTGAAGCCGCACGGCTGTCTCCTATCATCGTGGTCGTGATGGGCACCATGACCGGTGTGGCGGGCGGCCTGATGCGCGACATCTGCAGCAACCAGTTGCCGCTGCTGCTGCGCCAGGACATCTATGCCAGCGCGGCCATCGCCGGCATCACGCTTTACCTGCTGCTGAAGGCGCTGGGGCTCAAGCCTTCATGGGCTTTTGGTGTGGGCCTCGCGGCCGTAGTGACGCTCAGACTCTGCGCCATTTTCATGGGCTGGCATTTGCCGGTTTTTAAACTGCCGGGCTGAAGAATGCCAAGGCTTGGCGCGCGACCGGCTCGCCATGCTCCTGCACAAAATGCCCGGCATGCTCAAGCACCACGGGTTCGCCACAACCGCGAATCAAAGCCCGTAGTTCACGCATGACCGGCGGGCCCAACACAGGGTCCTGCGCGCCGATCACCATCAGGGTCTGGCCTGACCATTCGTTCTGCAAGAAGCTGCGCGCCTCGCGTGACACGGCGGCGCCGTCGGCATCGCGCGCGTCGGGCACCATGGGCGGGAAGGCGCGCAATGCAGCGCGGTGCCCTTTGCCGGGAAAGGGCGCGTTGTAGGCCGCACACTCGGCGGCGCTCATCTGCGGGTTGCCGCGCGCGAACAGGCGGCCCACGTCAAATTCTGGATTTTTCGCGCACATCTCGCGCCAGGCCACAAAGCCTGTGGGCAACTGCGCGTCGCCGGTGCCCAAGGTAGTGTTCATGACCAGCAAACCCCGGTAACGCTGCCGGGCCGCCATAGGCAACGTGAGACCGAGCAGCCCACCCCAGTCCTGCACAACCAGCACAACGTTTTGCAGATCCAGCCACTCCACCAGTTCCAGAAGGATTTGCCTGTGAACGCTGAAGCTGTGAAAGCCGTCTCTCTTTGGCTTGTCACTTTTACCGAAACCGACCAGGTCGGGCGCGACCACGCGGTGCCCACCCCCCAGCAATACCGGGATCATTTTGCGGTACAGGTAGCTCCAGGCAGGGTTGCCGTGCAGGCACAGGTAGGTCAGGCCCGTACCATCCCTGCCCCCTCCTTCATCCAGGTAGTGCATGCGCAGCCCGCCCAGCGCCGGCAGGTCACTGACATAACGGGGCTGCCACGGGTAACCCGGCAGGCCGTCAAAGGCGGCGTCGGGCGTGCGCAGCGCGTCGTCGCGCAGCGGGTGTGCCAGGCGAGCCTCTTCGCGCTTGTCGGCCCGCCGCTGGCGGAAGAATGCCTGCAGCAGTTCACCGCACTCCTGCGCCAGGACACTGCCCTGCAAACTTGTTTGGTGGTTCAGCTGCGGCTGGTCAAACAGATTGATGACCGAGCCGGCCGCGCCGGTTTTGGGATCAAGCGCGCCAAACACTACACGCTGGAGCCGCGCGTGCAGCATGGCGCCACTGCACATGGCGCAGGGCTCCAGCGTGACGAAGAGTTCGCAATCGTCGAGCCGGTAGTTGCCCAGCGCTTGCGCCGCGGCGCGCAGGGCCACGATCTCGGCGTGAGCCGTCGGGTCGTGACCGTCCACCGGCGCATTGCGGCCGGTGGCGATCACCTCGCCGCGCAGCACGACCACCGCGCCCACGGGCACTTCGCCCGCAGCAGCTGCCTGGCGCGCCTGGGCAAGCGCTTGTTGCATGAAAATCTCGTCGCTCATGGGTGGGTGCAAGCCAGCCTGGATTGGCTGTGGCCTGCTTGGTCCTGGCTTATTTCTCCTCCGGCATGGCGCGGGGCTGCTGCAGCGCGCCCTCGACGGCCTGTTTGACTTGCTGCTGGGTTTGCTGGCTGCGGACCTGCGGTGGCGCGTCGGCGGCAACGGCGGGCATACCGGGCGCCACCGGAACGTTTGCCTGGGTGCCCAGCTGCTTTTTGACCAGCAAGCCGATGACGGCCACCACGAGCAGCAAGCCTACGATGCTGAAAATACCGCGCATATCAAGTCTCCGTTGGTGTGTCGCTACCGGCTGCCATGCCCAGGCGGTCCATCCAGCCGGCCAGCGCCTGTTCATTTTCATTGCCGGCAGCGTAGATGGCTTTCATCGCGGCATGGGCCTCGCGCCGGTGCTGGTTGATTTTGACCTTGCATTGCAGCTCGGTCACCTGCAACTCGAAGCCCATGATGCCAGCCAACATCTTGTGGGCGAACTCCTCGCCCAACCCGCGCCACTGTTCCGCATAGGGCGGCTCGTGGTCGCCTATCAGTTTCTTGAGCAGCCGGTCCTTGGCCAGCGGGTCTTCCACTAGCGTGGCTTGTACGGTGCAGTGCACGGCCAGGTAATTCCAGGTCGGCACCCGCGCCAGGTCGGGGTAGACCTTGGGCGACAGGTAGGCATGGGGCCCGAGAAATGTCACGACGGCCTGCGGCCGTGCCTGCAGGTAGCGCCAGTGCGGGTTGGGCTTGGCCACATGGCCCAGCAAGACCATCTGCTCGCCCCGCATTTCGAGGTGCAGTGGCAGGTGCGTCACATAGGGCAGACCCGCGTCGTCGACGCTGATCAGGCTGGCAAAAGGGTGGTCGTTGATCAGCGCCGCGGCCTGGTCGCGGTCGCCTTTGAATTGGGGCGGCAGGTACATGGCCTGAAGCATAGGCCAAAAACCGGAATTTCAGGCGGCCGGCAGTGGACACCATGGCATTCGCGCGACAACGGGATTCGGGTCCGGCCTACAGCCTGACTACCTTTGGAGCCCTCAAGCTGGCCGTCACCGCAGCGCAGTGACGCACACAAACAGGCATGAAACACCCCAAAATCCGTATCGGCATTTCCGGCTGGCAATACGCCGGCTGGCGCGGCGTGTTCTACCCGCCGGGGTTGGTGCAGGCCCATGAACTTGCATTTGCATCGCGCGCCATGCAGACGATCGAGATCAACGGCTCGCACTACTCGCTGCAACGGCCCAGCAGCTACCAGCGCTGGCACAACGAAACGCCGGACGGCTTCGTCTTTAGCGTGAAGGCGCCGCGCTACCTGACCCACATGCTGCGGCTTGAAGGCGACAGCGTGCCGGTCGCCCTGGCCAATTTCCTCGCATCAGGCATCTTTAACCTGCGCGGCAAGCTCGGCCCCCTGCTCTGGCAGTTTCCGCCCGGCATGGCCTTCAAGCCCGAGGTCTTCGAGGCCTTTTTGGGATTGCTGCCGCGTGACACTGAGGCCGCCGCGCAGTTCGCGCGCCAACACCACGACAGCCATGTGCACCATCCATGCCTGGAAATCGACCGCAAACGCCGGATCAGGCATGCGATTGAAATCCGCCACCCGAGCTTCTGCGATGACGCGTTCATCAAAATGCTGCGTCGCCACGGGGCCGCGCTGGTGGTGTCGGAGGCGGTGGCGGACTGGCCTTACGCCGAGGACCTGACGGCGGATTTTGTCTACCTGCGGCTGCATGGGCCCGACACGCTTTATGGCGGCCGCTACAGCGACAAGGCGCTGGACCGCTGGGCAGCGCGCATCAGCGCCTGGGCCTCGGGCGGGGAGCCGGAAGATGCCCGGCTTATATCTGCCACGCACGCGAGGGCGCGAGCGAGCCGCGAGGTGTTTTGCTATTTCGACAACGACCAGAAAGTGCGGGCGCCCTTTGACGCGCGCCGGCTCACTGAGAGGTTGATGCCGGAAGAAACGCTGTCGCTGGAGCCGCTGGACAGGCAAGCCGACATGTTTGATTCATGAAGGTGCTACGCCGGCTGCACTGGCAGTGGCCAGCGCCCCAGGATTTCATAGCGCGTTTCCTGCATGGCGCTGTGCAACAACACAAATTCATTCGCCTCCCAGGTGATTGGGTCAACAGTGTGTTCGGACACTACCTGGGCGTCGTACAACAAAGTGACATGTGGGGTAAATGAGCTGCGTGGGCCGCCCGATACGTCTTTTGCGGCGAGAGCGTCCCATAGATTAATTCGAAACGCTTTCAACATTAGGTTGGCCTCGCCGGAATCCCTGAGTACCAGTGGCCGCTTTTGAGCGTTGTGCCCGAAACTCACAACCCGATCGAGCTGCACTGAAAATCGGCTCGAGCGCACTTGAAGCCCGCTTGCGGCTTCGCATGCCGCCTTGACGGCGTCATACGGCATGCTCTCAAAGTCACCCAGATGATCAAGCGTCAGGTGCAAGCGATTGGGTGCATGCAGTTTGCCGGTCAGCACGAACTGGCCTTTCAAGCCAGTTCCGAGCTCAAGTATTTTCTCGACGGCAGCCGCGCTTGGGAAAAGCGCAAAAAACAGGCGGCAGCGCCCTGTACGGGGTGCTGCGCGTCTTTTTAACCTGGGAGGCGAAGGATCACCAAAAAGACTGGATTGCTCCACGAGCCTCGCCTCACTCCCACTCAATCGTCGCCGGCGGCTTGCTGCTGACATCGTAGGTCACGCGGTTGATGCCGCGCACTTCGTTGATGATGCGGCCGGAAACCTTTTTGAGCAGCGCGTATGGCAGTTCGGCCCAGTCGGCCGTCATGAAGTCGCTGGTTTGCACGGCGCGCAGGGCCACCACGTAATCGTAGGTACGGCCGTCGCCCATCACGCCCACGCTTTTCACCGGCAGGAAGACGGTGAAGGCCTGGCTGGTGAGTTCGTACCAGGTCTTGCCGGTGGTGACATCCTTGAAGTTGCGCAATTCCTCGATAAAGATCGCGTCGGCGCGGCGCAGCAGGTCAGCGTATTCCTTTTTGACTTCGCCCAGGATGCGTACGCCCAGGCCTGGGCCGGGGAACGGATGGCGGTAGACCATGTCGTGCGGCAGGCCCAGTGCCACGCCGAGTTCGCGGACTTCGTCCTTGAACAGTTCGCGCAGCGGCTCCAGCAGCTTCAGGCCCAGTTGCTCTGGCAAGCCGCCGACGTTGTGGTGGCTCTTGATGGTGACGGCTTTTTTGCTCTTCGCGCCGCCGGACTCGATAACGTCGGGGTAAATCGTGCCCTGAGCCAGCCATTTGGCGCCCTTGTGGCCGCCATCGCCGGCCTTGAGTCGGGCGGCCTCGGCCTTGAACACCTCGACAAACTCGCGGCCTATGATTTTGCGCTTGGCCTCGGGCTCGCTAACCCCGGCCAGGTGGCCGAGGAATTGCGCGCTCGCATCAACGCGGATGACCTTGGCGTGCAGCTTGCCGACAAACATGTCCATCACCATGTCGCCTTCGTTCAGGCGCAGCAGGCCGTGGTCGACGAAGACGCAGGTCAGCTGGTCGCCGATGGCGCGGTGGATCAGGGCAGCGGCTACCGATGAATCGACGCCGCCAGAGAGGCCCAGGATGACCTCTTCATCACCGACCTGCTCACGGATCTTCTCGACGGCTTCGCTGATGTAGTCGCCCATGACCCAGTCCTGGCGCGTGCCGCAGATGCCGAGCACAAAGCGCTTGAGGATCTCATTGCCCTGCTTGGTGTGCGTGACTTCTGGGTGGAACTGCACCGCGTAGAAGCGCCGCTCTTCGTCAGCCATGCCGGCGATGGGACAGGAATCGGTAGACGCCATGAGCTTGAAGCCGGGCGGCATTTCGGTGACCTTGTCGCCGTGGCTCATCCAGACGTCGAGCATGCCCTGGCCTTCGGGCGTGGTGTAGTCGGCGATGTCCTTGAGCAACGCGGTGTGGCCGCGGGCGCGAACGTCGGCGGAGCCGAATTCACGCTTGTGCCCGCCCTCGACCTTGCCGCCCAGCTGGTGCGCCATGGCCTGCATGCCGTAGCAGATGCCCAGCACCGGCAGGCCCAATTCAAAAACAGCTTGCGGCGCCTTGTCGGTGGTCTCCTCGTAAATGCTGGCGTGGCTGCCGGAGAGGATCACGCCCTTCAACGTGCCGTCCTTGGCGTATTCGCGGACCCATTCGTCGCTGACGTCGCAAGGGTGGACTTCGCAAAACACATGCGCGTCGCGCACGCGGCGGGCGATCAGCTGGGTGACCTGGGAGCCGAAATCGAGGATGAGGATTTTCTGGTGTTGCATGAGGGCGATTTTTCAGGGGCAAAAAAAGAAAAAGGCGCCTGGTTCATCAGACGCCTGGAGGCCGTTTCAAGGATCAATCAGCCCGGTAGTTCGGCGCTTCCTTGGTGATCTGCACATCGTGGACATGGCTTTCACGTATGCCCGCCGAGGTGATCTCCACGAATTCAGCCTTGTCGCGCATGTCCTCAATCGTGGCGCAGCCGCAGTAGCCCATGCTGGCCCGCAGGCCGCCGGCCATCTGGAACACGATGGCGACCATGGAGCCCTTGTAAGGCACCCGGCCTTCAATGCCTTCGGGTACCAGCTTGTCGGCATTCGGATTGCCGGTGCTCGACTCCTGGAAGTAGCGGTCGGCGCTGCCCTGCTGCATGGCGCCAATGCTGCCCATGCCGCGGTAGCTCTTGTAGCTGCGGCCCTGGAACAGGATGACCTCGCCCGGGGCTTCCTCGGTGCCGGCGAACATGCCGCCCATCATGACCGTGTTGGCGCCGGCTGCGATGGCTTTGGCGATATCGCCGCTGTAGCGGATGCCGCCGTCGCCGATCAGCGGAACGCCGGTGCCGCGCAGTGCGGTGGCGACATTGTCAATCGCCATGATTTGCGGCACGCCGACGCCGGCAACGATACGGGTGGTGCAAATGCTGCCGGGGCCGATACCGACCTTGACGCCGTCGGCGCCGGCTTCCACCAGCGCCAGCGCCGCAGCGCCGGTGGCAATGTTGCCGCCAATGACGTCGACCTGCGGGTAGTTCTGCTTGACCCAGCGCACCCGGTCGATCACGCCCTTGCTGTGGCCGTGGGCGGTGTCCACCACGATGGCGTCAACGCCGGCCTTGACCAGCGCTTCAACGCGCTCTTCGGTGCCCTCACCCACCCCGACGGCGGCGCCCACGCGCAGCTGGCCGTGCGAATCGCGCGCGGCGTTGGGGAAGGTGGTCTGCTTGGTGATGTCCTTGACGGTGATCAGGCCCTTGAGCTCGAAGTTGTCGTTGACCAGCAGCACGCGCTCGAGGCGGTGTTTGTTCAGCAGTGCCTTCGCGTCGGACAGTGAGGCGGTTTCGGAGATGGTGATCAGGCGCTCGCGCGGCGTCATGATGGTGCTGACCGGGACGTCCATGCGCGATTCGAAGCGCATGTCGCGCCCGGTCACGATGCCGACAACCCTGCCGCCGTCGATCACCGGAAAGCCGGAAATGCCGAGCTGCTCGCTGAGCGCCATGACCTGGCGCACGGTGTGGGTGGGGGTAATGACGACCGGGTCGCGCAGAACGCCGCTTTCGTAGCGTTTGACCTTGGCGACTTCAGCGGCCTGCTGCTGGGCCGTGAGGTTTTTGTGAACGATGCCTATGCCGCCTTCCTGGGCGATGGCGATGGCCAGCCGGGCTTCGGTGACCGTGTCCATGGCGGCCGACACGAGCGGCAGGTTCAGGCGGATATTTCGGGAGAACTGGGTGGAAAGTGAAGTGTCCTTGGGCAGGACCTGGGAGAACGCTGGCACCAACAATACGTCGTCGAAGGTGAGCGCTTTGCCGAGTAGGCGCATAGGGATGGCTCCAAAAACACGATTGTACCCTTGTCGCAAAGACCCGTCGGTACTAACCCCTAGCGCCCGCCGCGCCCTCCGAGCGGCTGTTGCACCACTGTTGCGCCGAGGTTGTAAAAAGACCGCTTTGCCGGCGCTTTGCTTGGGAACCGTGCGAAAATCGCACCACACAGCGCTACACTGGCGAAATGGACCTCAAACTCGTCTCAAGAACACTCATCCTGGCCGTCGCCGGCGGCGCATTTTCACTCTCCGCCGTGGCGCAGTGGCAGTGGATAGACAAGGATGGTCGCAAGGTCTACAGCGACCGCTCCCCACCCGCCGACATTCCCGCAAAAAATATTCTGAAAGCGCCGCGCGGAGCCAAGATGGCCGCACAACCCGCCACCAATGACGACGCAGTGGCTCCAGCCACAGCCGCTTCTGCCCCCGTGGCCAAAGCCGATCCCAACGCGCCCAAGCTGACCGGCAAGGATGCGCAACTCGAAGCCAAGAAAAAACAGGCGGAAGAGGAAGAGGCTGCAAAAAAACGGGCGAATGAGGAAAAAGTCGCCAAGGCCAAAGCAGAGAACTGTGAACGGACAAAAAAAACAATTGCCGACTTTCAATCGGGCCAACGGATTTCGTACATCAATGCCAAGGGCGAACGCGATTACATGGATGACAACGCCAAAGCCGCAGAAGTCAAGCGCCTCCAGGGCGTTGTAAGCAGCGACTGCAAGTAACCGAGGACAAGAGGCAACCCGCCTATGGGCTCGCCTCTTCTTCTCTTAATTCCAATATTCAATAACCGGCCTTGGCGCCAGCCCGGGTTTTGGCAAACAGCCCGGCCCTCTTGGCGCCTTGGCGGTTGAACCTCTCGCGGCGCGCCACCTTGGGGTCCACGCGCAGGCCACGGTAGATTTCCACCCTGTCTTGATCCCGTAGCGCATGCGCCGGTGTGCTTTTACGGCCCCAGATGCCCAGCACCAGGCGGGTAGCCTTCAGTTGGGGAAATTCATCGAACACCCCGCTGGCCGCCAGCGCCTGGGCGACGGTCGCGCCGGCAGGCAACTCCAGCACCCATTCACGTACCTGCCGCGGTGCGGGCGAATAAACCAGGTTGATTTTGAGCGGCGCGCCGCCCTCAGGGCTCACCATAGACGTCCGAGGCTCTTTTGACAAAAGCATCGACCAGGCTGCCCGCGATCTTGTCGAACACAGGCCCGACCAAAGCAGCCAGCGCGGCATTGTCGAAATCGTAGCGCAGGCTGAATTCGACTTTGCAGGCTCTTTCTTCGCCTTTGCCGACTGGCGTGAAATCCCAGTGGCCGTCCAGCTTGGAAAACGGGCCGTCGACGAGTTTGAGGCTGACCTTGCGGTCTTTTTCGTGAACGTTGCGCGTAGTGAAGCTTTGCGAGAGGCCAGCGATGGATATGCCCACCTTGGCCGTCATGCCGTGTGCGTTTTCCTCCAGCACTGACGCTTGGTCGCACCACGGCAAAAACTCGGGATAGCGGGCGACGTCGGTGACCAGTGCGTACATCTCGGCGGCGCTGTACCAGATTAAAACGGACTTGTGAACGGTTTTCATACAATCGAGGGCTGGGCGCAATTGTATTAGCGCTTGTCATCATATAAATCACCCCCGCGCTGGGTCTGCAAGGGGTGCAGCGCTAGGCGCAGCCCGCCGGCCGGGGTCAGCCCCCGGTCAAGGGCTGGAACAACGCGGGGCGCCCCTTGCAGCCCCAGCCCTACGGGTGGCACCCGGAAAGGCCGCACTCGTCGTTACGAAGCCTCACCGGGGGCCTACCCCGGCTTCGTTTCGCGCCTAGATTGCAACCCTTTCCGGATGCCACGCGGGGGTGATTTATATGATGACAAGCCCTACCCTGTACTTTCCGGTTTTCGCCCCTATCTTTTATCCATGGCCACCAAAGAAGCATCCTCCTCCAAAAAAACGGCCGCAACGCCTTCCGCCAAGCTGTCCCCCAAGGCCGCAGCCGCTGCTGTGCGCATTGCCGACAACAAAAAAGCCCTCTTCAACTATCACATTGAGGAGCGCTTTGAAGCCGGCATGGTGCTGGAAGGCTGGGAAGTGAAGTCCCTGCGTGAAGGCAAGGTACAGCTCACCGACGGTTACGTGGTGGTGCGCGGCGGCGAGTTGTTCATCATCGGCTGCCAGATTAATCCGCTGGGCACAGCCTCCACCCACGTGCGGCCCGACTCGGTGCGCACCAAGAAGTTGTTGATGCACAAGGAAGAGATCCGCAGGCTGATCGGCAAGGTCGAGCAAAAAGGCTTCACCCTGGTGCCGCTGAACATGCACTGGAAAGCTGGCAAGGTGAAGTGTGAAATTGGCCTGGCCAAGGGCAAGGGTGAGCACGACAAGCGCGACACCATCAAAGACCGCGAAGGCAAGCGTGAGGTTGAGCGCGCGATGAAGTCCCGCAACCGTTGAGCGTTGCTCGCGATGGACCGGCTGCCGGCCACACCGAACGCTGAAAGAATTTGTAAGGCTGTGGAATAAACCCACACTCACGGGTGTTTACTCCGGTGCAGGCAGCTTTGCCTGAAACACAACCGGAGATTTCCATGAAACTGCTACCTATTGCCCTGTTGACCGCCGGCCTGCTCGGCATCTGCGCATCCGCGAGCGCCCAGAGCCCGGCCAAGACAGCCGACGGCGTACTGGTCGGCCCCAACGGCATGACGCTGTACACCTTCGACAAAGACACGGGAGACAAATCGGTCTGCAACGGCGGCTGCGCCACCAATTGGCCGCCGCTAATGGCGACAGACGCCGACAAGGCCGCCGGCGACTACACCATCATCACCCGCGACGACGGCAAAAAGCAGTGGGCCATGAAAGGCAAGCCGCTGTACTACTGGGCCAAGGACGCCAAGCCCGGCGACAAGACCGGCGACAACGTGGGTAGCGTCTGGCACGTCGTCAAACCCTGACGCCACAACGCTGCCGCCGCGCCGAAGCCGGCCGTGGGTACCATGGCAGCAGGCTTTGCCCGACGCATGACCGACTTCCCACTGACCGACCACATTCCCAGCCTGCGCCGCTATGCGCGCGCGCTGACGGGCGACGCCTGGACGGCCGACGACCTGGTGCAGGACACGCTAGAGCGTGCCTGCTCCAGGTGGCGACTGTGGACGGTGGGCAGCGACCTGCGCGCCTGGCTGTTCACGATGATGCACAACATCTTCGTCAACCAGGTTCGGCGCTCCGTGCGGCAGGCGGTTGCCGGCACCACGGTCGATGTCGACGAGGTCCCGAACGAGCTGGTCGCGCCGGAAGCGGGCACGGCCCAGTCGCTGGATTTGCAGCGCTGCCTGCTTCGTCTGCCCGAAGACCAGCGGGCCGTGCTGCTGCTGGTCAGCCTGGAGGACCTCAGCTATGAAGAAGTCGCCAAAATCACCGGCGTGCCGGTCGGGACGGTCATGTCCCGGCTGTCGCGCGCGCGCAGCCGTTTGCGCGAACTGATGGACGGCCCTGCGTCGGCCGCCAACCCACCTGCCCTGGCGCCCGCACCGGTCCAGCTCAGGCGCCTGAAGTAAAGGCAGGACCCCATGGAAAACTCTCACGACACATCGCACGCCGCCCAAGAAGCAGGCTTGCACGACCGGATCAACGCCCTCGTCGACGGCCAGTTGCCGCCTCCTCGCCAGGCTGAACTCGAAGCGCAGCTGGGTGAAGACTCCGCCGCGCATGAGACCCTGCAGGCCTGGAAGGCCCAGCGCGAGGCCCTGCGCACCCTGCACCGCCCCTTGCTGGACGAAGCCATCCCCGACGCACTCCTGGCCGCAGCGCGTCGCGGCCAGGCCGGCAAGCGGAAAATCGACCAATGGCTGCGCTGGGGCGGCATGGCAGCGGCGGTGATACTGGCCTTTGGTGTGGGCTGGCTGTCGCACGGGCAATTGGGCAGCCCGGCACCGCAGCAGCTGGCCTCGGCCCAGATCCGTTCGGCGCAATCATTCGTACGCCAGGCCTCGCTCGCGCACGCAGTGTTCTCGCCCGAAGTGCGCCATCCTGTTGAAGTCACGGCCGCGCAGCAGGACCACTTGGTGCAGTGGCTGTCCAAGCGTGTGGGCCGGCCGCTGAAAGTGCCGGTCCTGGCGGCTGAGGGTTATGAACTGGTCGGCGGCAGGCTGCTGTCCGGTGACGGTGGGGCCCGCGCGCAGTTCATGTTCCAGAACGCGACGGGCTTGCGCCTGACGCTGTACCTGGGCGCTATCGATGCGGCCTCTTCCGCTAAAGCAGCATTCCCGCCATCCCAAGCCAGCCAGGAGACCGCCTTCCGCTACAGCGGTGACGGCCCGGTGCCTTCGTTTTACTGGGTGGACCAGGGCTTTGGTTATGCGCTGAGCGGTGCGGTGTCGCGCGATGAATTGATGAAGCTGGCTCAGCTGGTGTACCAGCAACTCTAGCCTCGCGGGCCCGGGGTAGACCTGATTATTTCAGGCCACGCAGGGGATGCGCTTCGGGCGTCCAGGGGCTGGCAAAAAACGCATCCGCCATGCCTGGCTTGACATCTTCGATGCGCGCCGGGTTCCACTGCGGCTTGTAGTCCTTGTCGATAGCCAGCGCGCGTATGCCTTCGACCGTCTCGCCGGCAGCGCCGGGGCGCAGGTAAAAACAGTGGTGCACCATGTCGCGCTCCATGCGCAGGTCATCGGCCAGGCTCATGCCGCGCGCGCGGCGGATCTGCTCCAGCGTGACATGCAGCATCAGCGGCGAACGCTTGCGCAAGGTCGCGGCGGTTTTGGCCGCCCACGGATCCGGTGAGGCTTCCAGCGCATCAACGATGTGTTTGACTCGCTGCAGGGAAAAGTAGCCATCGATCCGGCTGTCGGATTTGGCCGGACGGGTGTGGCCGGCCGTCCATTCAGCGGAAATCCAGGCTTCGGCCGCCGCGGCTGAACCAAAGGCCTGGCTGCCCAGGGCGTCCCACAGCTGCGGCAAGCGCACCGCATCCACCTTGATGTCGGCCAGCCCAAAATCCAGCGCCTCATCCGCACCAATGACGTCGCCCGTCAGTGCGAGGTATTCACCGGCGTGGCCGGGGCAACGGCTCAGGAAATAACCGCCGCCCACATCGGGAAACAGGCCGATATTGGTTTCTGGCATGGCCATCTTGGTGTGCTCGGTCACGATGCGTACCTTGGCCCCCTGGCTGATCCCCATACCCCCACCCATGACCACGCCGTCCATAAAGGCGACGTAGGGCTTGGGATAGGTGTGTATCAAATGGTTGAGGGCGTATTCCTCGGTGAAGAAGTCGTCCAGCGCGGAATCGCCCGCGAACACCGCCTGGTGGAAGAAGCGAATATCGCCGCCTGCACAAAAGCCGCCGAACAGGCTCTCCGGCGTGCCGGGCTGGCCTTTTTTGTTGGTGCCGCGTATCGCCACCACATGGACCTCCGGGTCGTCGCGCCAAGCCAGCAAGGCGGCGGCCAAAGCCTGGATCATCGGTAGGGACAGTGCATTGAGCGCCTTGGGGCGGTTCAGGGTGACGAGCCCGGCGTTGCCGCGGCGCTCGACCAATACGTCGCTTCTGGTTTCGCCGCTCATGCCCTTTGCCTCCATCCAATCAGTTCATTGACCACCAGCGCGCCGATGACCAGCGCGCCGCCCGTCAGCACGCTGGCGCCGGGCACCTCGCCCGCGCCGAACCAGGCCAGCAGAATCCCGAAGATCACTTCCAGCAGCGCCAGCAAGGCGACTTCCGGCGCCTTGAGCACGCCGGCGCACATCACCGACAAGACGCAGGGAATGGCCAGTTGCACCAGGCCCAGCAAGGCCAGCAGGCCGACGTCGTGCGCGGTGGCCGAAAACGGCAGCGACAGCGGCAAGGTGGCCAGCGTCGAAATCGCCGCGCCCAGCAACACCGCCGGCACCAGGTCGACATTCTTGCCGTGCGCGCGGCTGTGCTGCACCACCGTCCAATTGCTGGCGCTGGCCAGCGGCACCATGAGGGCCACCAGGGTCCCGCCGATATGGCTGGACAAATCCATCTGCCCGCCATACATCCAGGCAATGCCGGCGCCCGCCATGGCAATCGCCAGCCAGGTCCGCGCCGGAATCTTGTGGCCGATGAAGGCCCGTGCCAGCAGGGCTGTGATGAAAGGACTGACCGCCATGGTCACCAGCACATTGGCCACGGTGGTCAGCGTGAGCGCGACCATGAAGGCCGTGAACATCACGCTCCAACATACACCCGACAACCAGAACGCCGAGCCACCGTTGCGGATCTTGCTGAAAACCGCCCTGCCCTGAAAAAACGGAAGGATGACGAGCAGCGAAACCACCGTAAAAAAGCTGCGCCAGAACGTGACCTCAAAGCTGCGCGCCGACTCCAGATGGCGAGTCACCACCCCGGCAATCGACCACATCATGGTCACGAAGATCATCAGGACGACGGCTCGGGAATGCGTAAGTTTCATGGGTGGTAAAACGATTCAGCTGTTATGTAAATATAAAGGCCGCTGGAGCATACACACACAGCGGCCTTGTTTTCAACACTCCCCCTCCCCCAACCAGCAGGGGCCGCGGAACCGGCTTTGCCGGGCCGCAGGCGCAGCGGCCCCCTCGGGGGGCAGGGAGCTACACGCAGTGAGCGACCGTGGGGGCTCAGGAACGCCCGGCGCGCTTGCGATCGCTTTCCTTGAGGTGGCGCTTGCGCAGGCGGATGGACTTGGGCGTGATCTCGACCAGTTCGTCGTCCTCAATGAATTCCACGCCGTATTCCAGCGTGCATTCGATCGGCGGCGTGATCTTGATCGCGTCTTCCTTGCCGCTCACGCGGAAGTTGGTCAGCTGCTTGGTACGCGTGGCGTTAACCACCAGGTCGTTGTCGCGGCTGTGGATGCCGACGATCATGCCTTCGTACACCGGATCATTGGCCCGCACGAACATGCGGCCGCGGTCATCCAGCTTGCCCAGGGCGTAGGTGAAGATTTCACCGTCGTCCATGGAGATCAGTACGCCGTTCTTGCGGCCGCCGATCTCGCCCTTGTGCGGCTCGTAGCTGTCGAAGATGTTGGAGATCAGGCCCGAGCCGCGCGTCAGGTTCAGGAACTCGTTGGTGAAGCCGATCAGGCCGCGTGCGGGGATGCGGTACTCAAGGCGGACACGGCCGCGGCCGTCCGGCTCCATGTTCACCAGTTCGCCCTTGCGCTCGCCCAAAGCCTGCATCACGCCGCCCTGGTGCTGGTCTTCGATGTCGGCGGTAACCAACTCGATGGGCTCGTGCTTCTCGCCATTGACGTCTTTGAACACCACACGCGGCTTGGAGACGGCCAGTTCATAGCCTTCACGGCGCATGTTTTCCAGCAGGATGGTCAGGTGCAGTTCGCCACGGCCCATGACTTCGAAAATACCCTCTTCGTCGGTTTCCTTGACGCGCAGGGCCACGTTGTGCTGCAGCTCTTTTTGCAGGCGGTCCCAGATCTGGCGGCTCGTGACGTATTTGCCTTCGCGGCCGGCCAGCGGGCTGGTGTTGACGCAGAAGTTCATGGTCAGGGTCGGCTCGTCAACCTTAAGCATAGGCAGCGGCGCGGGGTTGACCGGGTCGGTGATGGTCACGCCAATGCCGATGTCGGCGATGCCGTTGATCAGCACGATCTCGCCGGGGCCGGCTTCGGTGGCCTGCACACGTTCCAGGCCCTGGAAAGTCAGGACCTGGTTGATGCGGCCCTTGACGGCCTTACCGTCCGGGCCTTCCATCACGACGACGTCCATCATGGGCTTGATGGTGCCCTGGCTGATGCGGCCCACGCCGATACGGCCGACGAAGGTCGAAAAGTCGAGTGCGGAAATCTGCAGTTGCAGCGGCGCAGCGGGGTCACCCTTCTGCGAGGGCACGTGCTTGAGGATGGTGTTGAACAGAGCCGACATGTCGGGGCCCCACTGTTCGTTGGGAGGACCTTCTTCCAGCGACGACCAGCCGTTGATGCCCGAGGCGTACACCACGGGGAAGTCGAGTTGCTCGTCGGTCGCGCCCAGCTTGTCGAACAGGTCGAAGGCAGCGTTGACCACCTTGTCGGGGTTGGCGCCCGGCTTATCGACCTTGTTGACCACCACGATAGGCTTGAGGCCCAGGGCGAGTGCCTTCTTGGTCACAAAACGCGTCTGGGGCATGGGGCCTTCTTGGGCATCGATCAGCAGAACCACACCGTCGACCATGGACAGCGCGCGCTCCACTTCGCCACCGAAGTCGGCGTGGCCCGGGGTGTCGACGATGTTGATGTGCGTGCCTTCCCAGGTCACGGCGCAGTTCTTGGCCAGAATCGTAATGCCGCGTTCTTTTTCGATGGCGTTATTGTCCATCACGGTGTCGACCACTTTTTCGTGGTCGGCGAAGGTGCCGGACTGGCGCAGCAACTGGTCGACCATGGTGGTCTTTCCATGGTCAACGTGGGCGATGATGGCGATATTGCGGATCTGTTTGTGGCTCATGGTTGGCTTTCTGGGAACTTTAAAACGTCTAAAACTGGCAAAACTGTTAATGGTGAACAAGGGCCGCTGCGCCCGCATCTGAAGGCATGGCGCCGCCGGAACTGCGTGCGGCATTCAAAATGTCCTGAATCTCTATCGGGCTCAGCAGGCGCTGCGGAATCAGTTCATCGGCCGTGATGTGGGCAGAGCCCAGGAAGGCCGGCGTATCGCCGCCCTGCCCTGCACCGGCCGCGGGACCGTAGACCCGCACCAGCGGTGCATCAGCACCCCACTGGCCTGGCTCGCCCCGGCGGCGCAGGCCGCTTAAAAACCGCCCCGCATTGTCGGCGTCCAATGTGACAGACGGATACGCGGCCACCAGGGACTGCGCCGGCATCAGGCAGGCTTCGCGTTCGGGCTCGGTCATGGCTTCCAAGGCTGGCAGGCTCACGCACTGCTGCGTGGTGAAGCCGCCGGTCTCCAGGCGCCTGAGCGAACCCAGGTGGGCGCCGCAGCCAATGGCCTCGCCGATATCTTCGCCCAATGTGCGGATGTAAGTGCCCTTGCTGCAGCTCACAGTGATCTTGATGGCAGCGGGCGCACGTTCATCCTGGACCATGGCCATTTCCAGCTTGAAGATGGTGATGTGGCGAGCTTCCCGCTCAACTTCCTGGCCCTTGCGGGCGTATTCGTAGAGCGCCTTGCCGTCTTTCTTGAGCGCCGAGTACATGGGCGGCACCTGCGCCAGCGGGCCAGTGAAGCGCGCGGTGAGGTCTTGCAACAGGGCCGCAGTGATCTCGGGCACGGGCCGGGTTTCAATCACGTCGCCCTCAGCGTCGGCGGTGCTCGTTTTTTTGCCCAGCAGCAGCACGGCCTCGTAGGTCTTGTCGGCATCAAGCTGGAGCTGGCTGAACTTGGTGGCCGCGCCAAAGCACAACGGCAACACGCCGGTGGCTAATGGGTCCAGCGTGCCGGTATGACCGGCCTTGTCGGCGCGCAGCAGCCATTTGGCCTTCTGCAAAGCCTGATTGCTCGACAGGCCCAGCGGCTTGTCGAGCAGCAGCACGCCGTGAACGGGACGTCGCTGGATTTTCTGGCGATGAGAAGGGGTTTGCGTCATAAATTCCGACAGGCTCGGCGCACGGGACAACCCGGCGCTTCGTTGGCACCGTTGTCCCTGAACCTGTCATCAAGGGGAACGGCGCGAACTCAGTCGTCTTGCGCGCGGGAAGAGACCGCCTTGGCAATCAAGGCGTTCATGTCGGCCGCGCGTTCTGTCGTGCGGTCGAAGTGGAAATGCAGGGTCGGCACCGTATGCGTCATCAGGCGCTTGAACAGGCCGTTGCGCAGGAAGCCGGCGGCCTGGTTGAGCGCTTCCTCGCACTCTTTCGGATCACCGACGAGCACGCTGAAAAACACCTTGGCGTGCGCGTAGTCGGCCGTCACCTCGACGGCCTGGATGGTCACCATCCCGACCCGCGGGTCTTTCAGCTCGCGCGCGATCAGCTCCGTCAGATCGCGCTGGATCTGATCGGCGACACGAAAGCCGCGGTTGGGGGTGGAACTTCTTTTCTTCACTGCTTGGTCAATCACTGGCGTTACGAGATCGGGCTCAGTGCAAGCGCATCGTCGCAGGCAGTACCGAGGTACGACAAGACGACCGCAACGCGGCAATGAGCCTGATATCGCGACGCGCTTTACAACGTACGTGCAACCTCTTTGATTTCAAAGAACTCGAGAACGTCGCCTTCTTGAATATCGTTGTAGTTCTTGATATTCAGGCCGCACTCGAAACCTTCCTTGACTTCCCTGACGTCATCCTTGAAGCGCTTGAGCGAGTCGAGTTCACCCGTGAAGATGACCACGTTCTCGCGCAACAGGCGCAGGCGGGCGGTGCGGCGAACCACACCGGCGGTGACCATACAACCGGCGATGGAGCCGATCTTGCTGACCTTGAACACCTGGCGAATCTCGGCATTGCCGATGACTTCTTCCTTCTTGTCGGGCGTAAGCATGCCGGACATGGCAGCCTTGAGTTCGTCCACAGCGTCATAAATGATGTTGTAGTAACGAATGTCGATGCCGTTGCCTTCGGCCTGCTTGCGCGCCTGGGCGTCCGCGCGGGTGTTGAACCCGATCAGCACGGCCTTCGAGGCGATCGCCAGATTGACGTCGGATTCGGAGATACCGCCCACGCCGGAGTACACCAGCTGAACCTTGACCTCGTCGGTCGACAGCTTGAGCAGCGACTGAGCCAGCGCTTCCTGCGAGCCCTGCACATCGGCCTTGATGATGATGGGCAGCATCTTGACCTCGCCCGCCGAAATGTCGGAGAACATGTTCTCCAGCTTGGCGGCCTGTTGTTTGGCCAGCTTGGTATTGCGGAACTTGCCGGCGCGGTAGGTGGCGATTTCGCGGGCGCGACGCTCGTCGGTCATCACCATGAACTCATCACCGGCCTGCGGCACTTCGGTCAAGCCCTGGATTTCCACGGGAATCGAGGGGCCCGCCGATTTGATCGGCTTGCCGTTTTCGTCCAGCATGGCGCGCACGCGGCCATAGGTCGATCCGGCCAGCACCACGTCGCCGGCTTTGAGCGTACCGGACTGGATCAGCACCGTCGCGACCGGGCCACGGCCCTTGTCGAGCTGGGCTTCAATGACCAAGCCCTTAGCCAGTGCATCGACCGGCGCGCGGAGTTCCAGCACTTCAGCCTGCAGCAGCACCTGCTCGAGCAGTTGGTCGATACCAGCGCCCGTGCGGGCGGAAACCGGCACGAAGGGCGAGTCGCCGCCGAACTCTTCGGGCACAACTTCTTCCGTAACCAGTTCGCCCTTGACGCGATCCATGTTGGCATCGGGTTTGTCGATCTTGTTGATCGCCACCACGATGGGAACGCCGGCAGCCTTGGCATGCTTGATGGCTTCCTTGGTCTGCGGCATCACGCCGTCATCGGCAGCCACCACCAGGATCACGATGTCGGTCGCCTGCGCGCCGCGGGCACGCATGGCGGTGAACGCCTCGTGACCCGGGGTATCCAGGAAGGACACCATGCCGCGCGGGGTTTCCACGTGGTAGGCGCCGATGTGCTGGGTAATACCGCCAGCCTCGCCCGCGGCCACTTTGGCGCGGCGGATGTAGTCAAGCAGTGAGGTCTTGCCGTGGTCGACGTGGCCCATGACGGTAACCACAGGCGCGCGCGGCAGCATTTCGGCCTGCTGGCCCTGCACGTCGTCATCGGTGAAGGCTTCCGGATCGTCCAGCGCGGCAGTGACCGCCTTGTGGCCCATTTCTTCCACCACGATCATGGCGGTGTCCTGGTCCAACGGCTGGTTAATGGTGACCATCTGGCCCAGCTTCATGAGGTGCTTGATCACCTCGGAGGACTTGACGCTCATCTTGTGCGCCAGTTCCGCCACAGTGATGGTTTCAGGCACATGCACTTCAATGACCTTGAACTCGGTCGGCGCCACAAAGGTGGACTCGGGACGTGCATCACGGTCGTTGCCACGACGGCCACGCGGGCCGCTGCGGAAATTGCCGCGTCCAGGCACGACAGGCGCGCCACGGCTCGGGATGCCCTTCTTCTTGGCGGCGTCATCTTTCCAGGTGGAAGACAGGTTTTCCGACTTGACTTCCTTCTTGCCGGCGGCGCCCGGAGCGCCTGCGGCTGCGGGAGCACCCGGCTTGGCAGCCGAGCCCGGCGCACCGGCCGGTTTGTGCAGCGTGCCTTTGATGGCGGCCTTGGGGTCGACGTGCGGCACCAGCACGCGCTTGGGCGCGGACATCATGGCACGAATGCCTGCGGCTTCGGCCTCTGCCTTGCGGCGGCGCTCCTGCAGTTCTTGCGCCTTGGCGGCGTCGGCCTGGAATTCAGCGGTGGCCTTGGCCTTGGCAGCGGCCGCAGCAGCCGCGGCATCAGCGGATTTGGTGGCTTGCTCGGCGGCGGCGGTTTCAGCGGCCTTGGAGGCTGCGGCCGTTGGCGCGGCGGCTTCCTTGGCCTTGCCGGCTGCGGGTTTGGCCTTCTTCGCAGCATCGGCGGCGGCAGCTTCCGCTTGGGCCGCCTGCTCGGCGGCAACGCGCTCCTGCTCGCGCGCGGCGTCTTTCGCATCCTGCTCTTCACGCAGGCGGCGTTTTTCAGCGAGCTCCTGCTCCTGGCGGCGCAGCAGTTCGGCGTGGCGGCGGGCTTCTTCCTCGCGGCGGATCAGTTCAGCATCATCGACAACAGGTGCCGGCGGCGGTGCGGCCACTTCGGGCTGGACTTCTTCGACAGGCTGGTCCGAGCCTTCATCGCGTTTGATGAAAGTGCGTTTTTTGCGGACTTCGACCTGGATGGTGCGGGCTTTGCCGGTGGCGTCAGCCTGCTTGATTTCGCTGGTGGACTTCTTCACCAGCGTGATTTTTTTGCGCTCAGCCGTGACAGTGCCATGGCTGGCCTGCAAATAGCCCAGGAGCTTTTGCTTGTCCGCCTCGGACAGGGAGTCGCTGGGCTGTGCCTTGGCGACGCCCGCGCTGGTCAATTGCTCGATCAGCGTGGCGGTGGATTTATTGAGTTCGGCTGCGAATTCAGCGACGGTAGTGGTACTGGACATATGTTTTTTTCCTGCAGGCCTTTCATGATCATTGCTCTTGAGCCGCTGCGGGCGCAGGGGTATCAGCGGCAGCGGGCTCATCGGTAAACCAATGCGCGCGAGCGGTCATGATCAGGGCTTTGGCCTCGTCCGCAGACTGGCCGGTGATATCAGTGAGTTCGTCCACAGCCAGGTCGGCCAGATCGTCGCGGGTGGTCACACCCGCTTCGGTCAATTTGGCGATCAGCTCTGGCGTGAGGCCTTCAACGTCGCGCAGGTTCTGCGAAACGCCCTCGGCATTTTCTTCCTTGGCGATTTCCATCGTCAGGAGCGCGTCTTTGGCGCGCGTGCGCAGCTCATTGACGGTGTCTTCGTCGAAGGACTCGATCTCGAGCATTTCCTGCAGCGGCACATAGGCCACCTCCTCGAGGCTGGTGAAGCCTTCGGAGATCAGGATGTCGGCGATTTCCTCGTCCACGTCGAGCTTTTCCATGAAGAGCTTGCGGCTGGTGTCGGTTTCGCTGGCCTGCTTCTGGGCGGACTCGTCGGCCGTCATGATGTTGATCTTCCAGCCGGTCAGCTCGGCGGCGAGGCGCACGTTCTGACCGCCGCGGCCGATGGAGATGGCCAGGTTTTCTTCATCGACGACGACGTCCATCGCATGGCGCTCTTCGTCGACCACGATGGACGACACGTTGGCCGGAGCCAGCGCACCAATGACGAACTGGGCCGGGTCTTCGCTCCAGAGCACGATGTCGACGCGTTCGCCGGCGAGTTCGTTGGTCACGCCGTTGACGCGGGTGCCGCGCACGCCGACGCAGGTGCCGATGGGGTCGACGCGCTTGTCGTGCGACAGAACGGCGATCTTGGCGCGCGAACCGGGGTCACGGGCGCAGGATTTGATTTCCAGCAGGCCCTGCTCGATTTCAGGCACTTCCTGGCGGAACAGCTCGATCATGTACTCGGGCGCGGTGCGCGAGAGAATGATGGGCGCGCCGCGCAGAGTGGTGTCGACTTCCATGATCATGGCGCGAACGCGGTCGCCGGAGCGCAGGTTTTCCTTGGGGATCATGTCGCCGCGGCGCAGACGGCCTTCGACGCGGCCGGACTCGACAATGATGTCGCCCTTGTCCATGCGCTTGACCGTGCCGACGAAGATCTTGTCGCCGCGTGACATGAAGTCGTTGAGCAGCATTTCGCGCTCGGCGTCGCGGATTTTCTGCAAGATGACCTGCTTGGCCGCTTGCGCGCCAATGCGGCCTATGGGCAAGCTTTCAACCGGCTTTTCGATGTAGTCGCCCTCTTCGATGTCGGCGATTTCGTCGCGCGCGTCGCTCACAAGCTCTTCAGCTTCAGGGTTTTGCAGGCCGGCTTCGTCAGGCACCACCAACCAGCGGCGGAAGGTTTCGTAATTGCCGCTGTCACGGTCGATCACCACACGGATGTCCACTTCGCCTTCGTACACTTTTTTGGTGGCCGAGGCGAGCGCAAGCTCGACGGCGCCGAACACGACATCGCGTTCCACGTTTTTTTCACGCGAGATGGCGTCAACCAACATCAACAGTTCGCGATTCATTTCACAAGCCTGCCTTTCTTCATTTCTTGAAATTTAATTCTGTGTGGGGGAGTCGGCGCCGAGGGCTGACTTGGGTTTCCGGCCCTTGAAGTCCACCACGGGCGCAAGGCGCGCCTGGTGAAGCTCATCGAGCGTGAAACCCAGCGCCTGCAACGGTGCGGGAATCCTCTTCTTGCTAATCTTCTGGCCGGGTTTGGCGGGAGGCTCGTCACTCCAGACGACCTGCCAGCCGGCGCCGGCACGCTCCAGCGTGCCGCGGAATTTCTTGCGGCTGGCCGTCACGGTAGAGCCGGCACTGGCCGCCACGCCGATCGGCGCCTTCAGCGTGATGTCGACCAACTCGCCGGCAAAACGCTCAAAATCCTTTTCGCCGCGCAAGAGCCTGTCGATGCCGGGGGAACTGACCTCCAGGCGGGCGTACTCGACGCCTTCGACTTCCAGCACAAACTGCAGCTGGCGGGTGACTTTTTCGCAGTCTTCGGCATTGATGAACTGTTCAGCGCCCTGGACGTAAGGCATGTCGATCGTGACACGCAGCAAACCGCCGCCGGTGCGCTCAATCTCGACCAGCTCGTAGCCCAGTCCCGTCACAGTTTGCTCAATCGTCTCTTGCAATGCCATTCAGTCTTTTAAAACCCGCTTTAATTCAATAGTTCAAAAACAAACGCCCAAAAAAAATGGGCGGTGAAAACCCGCCCATTTGGTCGTGAAGCTCTTATTGTAACGCGCTGCGCCCCTCGATGCAAACAATTTCCATGCCTGACACGAGAGCGGGCTATTGAAACATCGGCACAGGCCGCTGATTCAACACCTCTCAATCATTTCTCCATCACACTACCGCAACCTCGGTCGTCAGTTTTTGGGCAGCGAAAAGGCGGTGTGCCATCAAAGATGGTTGCAGGGCCGGAATTTTCAACACAGCCCTTCTGTATCTAGAAAATATCTTTAAAAATCATAATGATTCATGCTTAACTTGAAGTAAAACATGAAGTCGAGTGCAAGTCCTATCCCGCCGTCACCAGGACTCGCGTGTAAGGATGGCGCGGCGAATCCAGCACTTCGCTGAGCGAGCCGGATTCCAGCACGTCGCCGTCCTTCATTACCATGACTTCATGCGCCATGGCGCGTATCACATCGACGTCATGCGTGATCAGCAGGTAACTCAGGCCGCGTTCGCGCTGCAGCCTTTGCAGCAAACCCAGCACCTGCTTCTGGATGGTCACATCCAATGCGCTGGTCGGCTCGTCGAGCACCAGCAGGCTGGGGTTGACGATGAGCGCGCGGGCGATCGCCAGGCGCTGGCGCTGCCCTCCGGAGAATTCATGCGGGTAACGCTGCAACAGGCCTGGAAACTGGGCCTCTGTCATGCCGACATCGGCCAGTGCCTGTACCGCCCGCTCGCGCCGGGCGGAAGGAGCCAAACCCGGCTCGTGTACGCGAAGCCCCTCTTCCACAATCGCTTCGATGCTCATACGCGGCGATAGCGAAGAAAACGGGTCCTGGAATACCACCTGGACCGCCCGGCGCATGGCCTTGTCGCGCGCGGCTTCACGGCTCCAGGCCTGCCCCGCCGCCTGCAGCTCCCCCGAAAAAGGCAGCAGGCCCAGACTGGCCAGCGCCAGGGTGGATTTCCCGGAGCCCGATTCGCCGATCACGCCCAACGTCCGTCCGGCCGGAATCTGGAAGCTCGCTTCTTTCACGGCGACAAATTCGCCACGCCGGAACCAGCCTTTGATGCCGGAAATCGGCACTGGATAGGTCACACGCAGCCGCTCGGCCTTCATCGTGACAGGGGCATCCGCAGCGGCGCCGGCAGGCGCCAGCCCGTCGCGCCGGGGTTTGCTGTCGATCAGTTTGCGGGTATAGGGATGCTGGGGCCGGGCAAACACTTCGGCCACTGCGCCCTGCTCCACGATGCGGCCGTTTTCCATCACGGCAACCCGGTCGGCGAATTTGCGCACCAGGTTGAGGTCATGAGTAATCAGCAGCACGGCCATGCCGTTGCGCCGCTGCAACTCGCCCAGCAGGTCCAGGATCTGGCCGCGCAGGGTGACGTCCAGCGCCGTGGTAGGTTCGTCGGCCAGCAACAGCCGGGGCTGGCAGGCCAGCGCCATGGCGATCATGGCCCGCTGCCGCTGCCCGCCTGAGAGCTGATGTGGCAGCGCGTTGGCGCGACGCGCGGGCTCCGGAATACCGGTATCGGCCAGCAAGCCGATAGCCCCCTGCATCGCCTCGGCCCGGGTCTGGCCTTTGTGGACCTGAAGCACCTCGGCAATCTGGTCGCCCACGCTATAAAGCGGATTGAGCGCCGTCATGGGCTCCTGAAAGATCATGGCTATGTCGCGGCCGCGAATCCCGCGCAGGGATTGCTCGGGCAGGGACAGCAAATCCACGGGCGCTTTGGGCGGCGCCCCGCTGGCCGCACGCTCGGCCGCCTCCACGCCGGTAAAAACGGCTTTCCCGTTCACCGCGGCGTTTTGCGCCAGCCTCAGCAGGCTGAGCGCCGTCACGGTCTTGCCAGAGCCGGACTCGCCCACCAGCGCCAGCTTTTCGCCGGGGGCGATGGAGAAATCAATGCCATGCACCACGGATTTACCGGCAAAGGCGATCCGCAGGTTCTGGACGTCAAGCAGCGGTGTTGCCATCAATCAGCCTTCCTGGGGTCCATGGCGTCGCGCAAGGCGTCGCCCATGAAGGTGAGCAGCAGCAATGTCATGACCAGTACCGCGAAGGTGGACAGCGAGATCCACCAGGCGTCGATGCTGTTCTTGCCCTGCGACAGCAGTTCACCCAGTGAAGGGGTGCCGGGCGGCACGCCCAATCCCAGGAAGTCCAGCGAGGTCAGCGCCAGGATCGCGCCGCTCATGCGAAACGGCAGAAAGGTCACGACCGGCGTCAGGCTGTTGGGCAGGATGTGGCGCCAGATGATGTGTAAGTTGCTCACGCCCAGTGCGCGCGCGGCGCGCACATAGTCCATCTGCCGGTTGCGCAAAAATTCAGCGCGCACATAGTCGGACAGTCCCATCCAACCGAACAGGCTGAGCAAAATCAGCAGCAAAGCCACGCTAGGAGCAAAGATGGCGCTGAAAATGATCAACAAATAAAGCTCGGGCATGGAGCCCCAGATTTCGATGAAGCGTTGGAACAGCAAATCGGTTTTGCCACCAAAATAGCCCTGCAAGGCGCCCGTCAACATACCGAGCAGCACACCGGTGACTGTCAAAGCCAGCGCGAACAGCACGCTGACCCGGAAACCGTAAATCAGTTGGGCCAGCAGGTCGCGGCCCCGGTCGTCGGTACCCAGCAGGTTGTCGCGCGTCGGGCGCGAAGGATTGGGCTCTTTCGCGAAATAGTTGAGCGTGTTGGGGCCGTAAGGGTTGAGCGTGTAAACCGCGAAGTTGCCGCCGCGCGACAGCCGCTCCCGGATATAGGGATCGAGGTAGTCCGTCTTCGTGTCGAAATCACCGCCAAAGGTTTTCTCGCTGTAGTCCTTGACCATAGGAAAGTAATAGTTGCCCTCGTAGCGCACCAGCAGCGGCCTGTCGTTCGAGATCAATTCCGCGCACAAGCTCAGCGCCACCAGAGCACAGAACAAGACCAGGCTGTAAAAACCGAGTTTGTTACGGCGAAAGCGCCGCCAGGCCCGGCGCGCGGGTGAGTTGGACACGTACACCTCTTGTCCAGCGTCGCCGCGGATCGGGCTTTGCCCGTCCGCAGGAGGCGTCCCCTTGGGGGGAAGGCCGCCAGAGGCGGCTTCAGGGGGGTCAGTCAAACCGTACACGCGGATCCACCCAGACATAAGACAAATCGGAAATCAGCTTGGTGACCAGGCCGATCAAGGTAAACAGGTACAAGGTGCCGAGCACCACCGGGTAATCGCGCCGGATGATGCTCTCATAGCTGAGCAAACCCATGCCGTCCAGCGAGAACAGGGTTTCGATCAGCAGCGCACCGGTGAAAAACGCGCTGATAAAAGCTGCGGGAAAGCCTGTGATGATGGGAATCAGCGCATTGCGAAACACATGCTTCCAGAGCACCTGGCGCTCGCCCAGCCCCTTGGCGCGCGCCGTTAGCACGTATTGCTTGCGGATTTCCTCGAGAAAAGAATTCTTGGTCAACATGGCCGTGACGGCGAAACTGCCCAGCACCATGGCCGTAACCGGCATGGCGATGTGCCAGAGGTAGTCAGTAATGCGCGCGCCCCAGCTCAAGGTTTCCCAGTTGGAGGAAGTCAACCCGCGCAGCGGAAACCACTGCAACTGGCCGCCGAAAATCACCAACAGCGCGACGCCCAACACAAAGCCCGGAATCGCGTAACCGGTCAGCACCAGCAAAGTGGTGACGAAATCAAACTGCGAGCCGGCACGCACAGCCTTGGCAACTCCCAGCGGAACGGCCACCAGGTAGCTGATAAAGAAGGTCCACAGACCCAGGCTGACCGAAACCGGCAGCTTTTCCTTGATCAACTGCCAGACGTCCTTGTTCTGGAAAAAGCTTTTGCCGAGGTCAAAATTCAGGAACTGCTTGAGCATCAAATAAAAACGCTCCGGAGCCGGCTTGTCGAACCCGTAAAGGGCCTTGATCTGCTCGACACGCTTCGGGTCAACGCCCTGCCCTCCACGGTAACTCAAGCCACCACCCTCGGCACCGCGGCCAGCGCCTGCTTTGGCCTCGGCCATGTACTGCTCGACCGGACCGCCCGGAACGAATTGGGTCACCACAAAAGTGATCAGCAGCACGCCGAACAAAGTCGGGATCATGAGCAAACAGCGTTTGAGGATGTAGGCAAACATGATTGATGAGGAATTGATCAGCCCAGCAGGGGCCGCTGGTCCGGCTTTGCCGGCCTGCAGGCGCTGCCCCCTGCAAGGGGCTGAGGAACGCGGCTCAGAGCCTGCCAGTGCAGGCTCGGACGTTCCGAAGAGGAAGGCCTCTGGCCGCGCCACGGAAATCTTACGCGAAGCGAACGTCCGGCGGGGGTGTTCATTGACTCGACGGGGGTGTTCATTTCCTAGCCCACCATGTGTTGATGATCCAGGCTTCGCCAGGCGCATACGGCGGCATCTGGCCCGGCATGGCGAGCCGGCGCGCGTTGTAGACCACGCGGTGCGTGCCGGCCGTCCACTGCGGCAGCAAGTAGTGGCTGTGCGCAACGATGCGCTCAAGCGCGTGGCAGGCCGGCAGCAGTTCAGCCTTGGTTTTGGCGCTTGTCATCTTGGCGATCATGGCATCAATCGCCGGATTGGCGGCGCCGCTGAAATTGCCCGAACTCTCTATGCTGGCGGCCTTGCTGCCGAACAGGTCCGAGAACTCCTGGCCCGGATTGTTGGTGCCTGGATAGGCGATTGAGATGATGTCGAACTCGAATTTGTCCAGCCGTTGCTGGTAAAGCGCAAAGTCCACCTGGCGGAAATTGAGCTGGATGCCCAGTTTTTCCAGCGCACGCATCCAGGGCGAAATGGTGCGCACGCCACCCTCGTTGCTGTCCAGAAACTCCAGCACCATGGGCTCACCCTTGGCATTGCGTAACTGACCATCGCGGACTTCCCAGCCGGCTTCCTTGAGCAGGCCCTGTGCGCGTCGCAGGTTGGCGCGCAGCGAAGAATTGCCATCGGTGCGCGCCGGCACGTACATGGGGCCGAAAGCCGCGGCGGGAATCTCTTTGCGCCAGGGCTCCATCAAAGCCTGCTCTTCAGGCGTCGGCAGGCCCACGGCCTGGCAATCGGTGTTGCCGAAAAGGCCGGACACACGCTGGTACGCGTTGTAGAACAGCTGGCGATTCATCCACTCGTAGTCGATTGCCAGGCCCAGCGCCTCGCGCACGCGCGGGTCTTTGAGCTTTTCGCGGCGGGTATTGAGCACATAGCTCTGAAAGCCCGAAGGCAGGCGGTGCTTGAATTCGCCTTTGACGAGTTCGCCGCTGTCAAAACGTTTACCGCTCAGGCGCCGGGCCCAGTCGCCGGCGGAGAAGAAACGCATGATGTCGAACTCGCCGGCCTTGAGCGCCTCCAGCCTGGCGGTGTTGTCCTTGTAGATCTTGACGGTGACATTGTCGAAATTTTCGGTGCCGACCCGCACATTGAGCTTTTCGCCCCAATAGGCCTTGTCGCGCACATAAGTGATGTCTCGGCCGAAAACCACTGGACCTACACGGTAAGGCCCGCTGCCTATCGGGATATCCGTGACCACCTCGTTGAAGGGCTTGGCCTTGCCGGTGGCATCCACACCCCACTTGCGGCTGAACACAGGCAAGCCGCCCACCGTCAGCGGCAGTTCGCGGTTGGGCTTCTTGAAACGATAGCGCACCGTTCGCTCATCGACGATCTCGCAAGCCGCAACGTCTTCAAGCAGGGTTTTGTAGCCCGGCGAGGTGTAAGGCCCCATCAAGGTGTCAAAGCTGTGCTTGACGTCGGCGGCCAGCACCGGATCGCCATTGTGAAAGCGCGCCTCCTTGCGCAGGCGAAAGGTGGCGGTCAACCCGTCAGGTGAGACAGCCACATCTTCGGCCAGCAGGCCGTAGCCCGAAGCGGTTTCGTCCATCGCCCCCATCAGCAGCGAATCAAACACGAAGTCCGAAAGGTAGGCCGGCGCCGAGCCCTTGATTGTGAAGGGGTTGTATTTATCGAAAGTTGAATAACGCAGGTTGCTGACCAGGCGCAGGTCCCCGCCTTTGGGTGCGGCGGGATTGACGTAATCAAAATGCGCAAAGCCGGCGGGATATTTGAGGTCGCCCCACAGCGCGTAACCGTGTGCGGCCCACGACGGCGCTGAAACTCCCAGCAGGACCCAAAGCAGCAAACTTCGCATGCGACAATTCTGCCCTACTTAGGTCGGCAAATTTTCGGCGCGCGGATCTCGCGCCCCTTGCCGGCATCGTCTGCAAATTTACTGGAGCACCTGCATGGCCACAAATACCGGATTTCTCACTGGCAAAAAACTGTTGATCACGGGCGTGCTGTCCAACCGCTCCATCGCCTACGGCATCGCCAAGGCCTGCCACGCGCAAGGCGCCGAACTGGCCTTCAGCTACGTCGGCGAGCGCTTCAAGGACCGCATCACGGAGTTCGCCGCCGACTTCGACTCCAAGCTGATTTTTGACTGCGATGTGGGCGACGACGCGCAGATCGCCAAGCTGTTTGCCGACCTGTCCCAGACCTGGCCGACCTTTGACGGCTTTGTGCACAGCATCGGGTATGCGCCGCGCGAGGCGATCGCCGGCGACTTCCTTGACGGCCTGTCGCGCGAGGGTTTCAAGATCGCCCACGATATCAGCGCCTACAGCTTCCCGGCCATGGCTAAGGCCGCCCTGCCCTATCTCAACCCCAAATCGGCGCTGCTCACGCTGACCTACCTGGGCGCGGTGCGCACCGTGCCCAACTACAACACCATGGGCCTGGCCAAGGCCAGCCTGGAAGCCTCGGTGCGCTACCTGGCCGAGTCGCTGGGCCCCAAGGGCATGCGCGTCAACGGCATCAGTGCCGGCCCCATCAAGACCCTTGCCGCCAGCGGCATCAAGGGCTTCGGCAAAATTTTGAGCGTGGTCGCCGAGGCCTCGCCGATACGCCGCAACGTGACGATCGAGGACGTGGGCAATGTGGCAGCTTTTCTTCTGAGCGACCTGGCCGGCGGCGTGAGCGCCGAGATCACCTATGTCGACGGCGGCTTCAGCCACGTCGTGGGCGGCATCGCCGAGCCGGCCGAAGCGGCCTGAAGCAGCGGGGCCTTTTGGCCCTTTGCCCTTCTACCTGCTATTCAAGGCTGTCGCCAGTAGTCGTAACTCCAGACCGTCTCAAAACCCGCGCGCCGGTACAGCGCCAGCGCCGCGGCATTGACGTCCTCCACCTGCAAAAACGCCTTCGCGATACCGCGCTGCTCTGCCACAGCGCCGATACCCGCCAGCACGCGCCCGGCCAATCCCCGGCCCCTGCAAGCCTGGTCGGTGCGCATGCCGTGCACACTGGACCAGCCATGGCTGAACGCGCCGGCGCCCGCCGCCACGGTCTTGCCGTTCTCGCGGACGCTCGCATAGACCGAACCCCGAGCGCGGCTCAAGGCCTTGACGCGGCTCGCACCGTCCACCGGGTCAAATCCCTCAGCGAGGAACAGCGCGGCCCAGGCCGCATCTGGTGCGTCGGCGGTTTCGGCCGGCGCCGCCGAGGAGACCGCGCGCATGGCCTGCACCGCTGCCACCTGAACCAGCACCGGTTTGCCGGCCTGGTAACCGCGCCGCGCCAGCTCTCGCCGCAAGCCGTCGAAGCAGGCCTCATTGGCCAGCCGGAACACCGTGCGCAGGCCGCGGGCGCGGTAACGCGTTTCGACGTCCTCAACCAAGCCTTCACCCGGGGGCACGTGACGCAACGGCACGGCGCTGTGGGCCCGGCTGACCGTGCCGCTGTCAAAGGGCAACAGCCAACCCTGAAATTCCTCAATGGCTTCGGGAGACACCGCAGCAAGAGTGGCCCGTTCTATGGATTCGATATCGCTGGAGGTCATGGTGGGTCGAGGTTAAAAACGAGGGCAAAGCCGGCACTCCGCTTCGGCTTGATGATGACGGGCTATGCCGCCCGCCCGTTGAAATGCTGCACGGGAATGGCTGCCAGATCCACGTCCGGCAGGCAGCGCAGGTTGATTGCTGCCATGCGTTTGCCATCCGGGCCGGCGCCCTCGCCGTAGGGATGAATGCCGCAGGTCGGGCAAAACCGGTGTTTGATGACGTGTTTGTTGAACAGATAGGTGGCGGCGTTCTCGTCAGGGGTGAGCAGGCGCAACTGGTCGTGTGGAACAAACCAGAGCAAGGAGCCCTTGCGCGAACACATGGAGCAATTGCAGGACAACGCGTTCTTGGGTTCGCCCTCAACTTCAAAAGCAATCTTTCCGCAGTGGCAGCTTCCTTGGTAAGCCATGTTTTGCATCCTTTCTTCTCAATGATTCGGAGGGACGCCAGACGTATGTGGCGCGCCTTCGACAGTTTCGGGGAGAGACGCTTGCCGCGTCCGGCAGGGGACTATAGACTGTACATTCATACAGCCAAAAATAAAAGCAAAAAGTAAAGCAAAAAAACATGGCCCCCCATCCAACGCAAGCATCCTCTTTCCCTAGTTTCCTCATTTCGGCCCCGACGGCCTTTTTTCGCCTCAAGGCCCTCCATCTGCTGCTGGCCGCAGCCGGCCTGCTGACGCCCACCCTGCCCCTTCCCTCCTTTGCGGCCACGGCCGCCCCACAGGCGCCGCAACTCATGCTGGCCAAGGTCTATCGCCCCGGCATCTCGCTGACCGACTACTGGGTCAGCGAAAAATATGACGGCGTGCGCGGCTACTGGGACGGCGAAAAACTGCTGACCCGCAACGGGGAACGCATCGCCGCACCGGCTTGGTTCACGGCGGGCTGGCCCAAGGTGGCGCTGGATGGCGAGTTGTGGGCAGGCCACGGGCAATTCGCCCGGGCGGTGTCCACCGCGCGCCAGCAAAACCCAGATACGGCGGCGTGGCGCGCCATGCGCTTCATGGTTTTCGACCTGCCGGCACAAGGCGGCCGGTTCAGCGAACGCATCCCGGCCCTGAACGGCGTGGTCAGCCGTATCGACCAGCCTTGGGTGCAGGCCGTGGCCCAGTCCAAAGTGCCCAGCCATGCAGCTCTGCAGACGCTGCTCATCACCACCGTCAAGCACGGCGGCGAAGGCTTGATGCTGCACCGCGGAGCGTCGTTTTACAAAGGCCAGCGCAGCGATGACCTGCTCAAAGCCAAACCCCATGAGGATGACGAAGCCCGCGTGGTGGCGCACATCCCCGGCCAGGGAAAGTACGCGGGCATGGTGGGCGCGCTGCTGGTGGAAACACCCGCCGTGGGCGGCAAGGCCGGCCAGCGCTTCAAGCTGGGCAGCGGCCTGAGCGACGAGCTGCGCCAAAACCCGCCGCCGCTAGGCAGCATCGTGACCTATCGTTTCCGCGGCCTGAACGACAGCGGCATTCCACGCTTTGCAACCTTCATGCGGATGCGGGACAGCGCGCTTTAAACATCCCGTATTTGGGACGCCCACGTGGACGCTGCTTAAGGCGTCCACAGCGGGCGGCATTTACCCGCCTGCTGGGCCTACCGAGCCTACTTCTTCACGCAGTCCGCGTAGTAGCGGGTCTTGCCTTTGGCATCCACCTCTTCAACCAGGCCATGGATGTCGGTCTCGAAGCCTGGGCAATGCGCGTTGAATTCACGCGAGAACTTCAGGTAGTCCACGATGCGCTTGTTGAACACCTCGCCCGGGATCAGCAAGGGGATGCCGGGCGGGTAAGGCGTGACCAAGCCAACGGTGATGCGGCCTTCGAGGTGGTCGATCTCGACCCGCTCCGTTGTGCGGTGGGCAATATGGGCATAGGCGTCGCTGGGTTTCATGGCGGGCGCCAGGTCGCTCAGGTAGACCTCGGTCGTCAGCCGCGCGATATCGTATTTGGCATACAGCGTATGGATGTGCTGGCACAGATCGGCCAGGCCCATGCGCTCGTACTTGGGGTACTTCTGACAGAACTCGGGCAGGATGCGCCACATCGGCTGGTTTTTGTCGTAGTCGTCCTTGAACTGTTGCAGCGCAGTCAGCAGCGTGTTCCAACGGCCCTTGGTGATGCCGATGGTGAACATGATGAAAAAGCTGTAGAGGCCGGTTTTCTCGACGATCACGCCGTGTTCAGCCAGGAACTTGGTCACGATGCTGGCCGGAATGCCGGTTTTCGCGAACTTGCCATTCAGGTCGAGGCCGGGCGTCACGATGGTGCACTTGATCGGATCCAGCATGTTGAAGCCGGTGGCCATCTGGCCGAAGCCGTGCCAGTTGTTGGCGCCGTTTTTGGCCGTCTTGGCACTGCGCGATTCACCCTTGATGACCCAGTCCTGCGCTTCGCCTATGCCCTCTTCGACCAGCTTGTCCGGCCCCCAGACCTTGAACCACCAGTCGTCGCCATACTCTTCGTCGATCTTGCGCATCGCACGGCGAAAGTCCAGGGATTCGGCGATGCTTTCTTCGACCAGCGCGGTGCCACCGGGCGGCTCCATCATGGCCGCGGCCACGTCGCAGCTGGCGATGATGCTGTACTGCGGCGACGTCGAGGTGTGCATCAGGTAGGCCTCATTGAAGAGATGCCTGTCCAGCTTCACGTCCTGCGAGTCCTGCACCAACACGTGGCTGGCCTGGCTGATGCCGGCCAGCAGCTTGTGGATGGACTGCGTGGCGTAAACCACGGCGTTTTTCGGCCGCACCCGGTTCTTGCCCATGGCGTGATAAGTGCCATAGAAGGGATGGAAGGCCGCGTGCGGCAACCAGGCTTCGTCGAAGTGCAGGTTGTCGATGAAGCCGTCCAGCATGCCCTTGATGGTTTCAGTGTTGTAGAGCACGCCGTCGTAGGTGGACTGCGTCAGCGTCAGCACGCGCGGCTTGACCTTGCTGCTTTCGACGCCCTTGAGCAGCGGGTTGGCATCGATCTTGGCGCGGATGGCGTCGGGCTCGAATTCGCTCTGGGGAATAGGGCCGATGATGCCGAAGTGGTTACGCGTCGGCTTCAAAAATACGGGGATCGCCCCCGTCATGATGATGGAGTGCAGGATGGACTTGTGGCAGTTGCGGTCGACCACCACCACGTCGCCGGGCGCCACCGTGTGGTGCCAGACCATCTTGTTGCTGGTGGAGGTGCCGTTGGTCACAAAAAAGCAATGGTCGGCATTGAAGATGCGCGCCGCGTTGCGCTCGCTGGCGCCTATCGCGCCGTCATGGTCCAGCAGCTGGCCAAGCTCTTCCACCGCATTGCAGACGTCGGCGCGCAGCATGTTTTCGCCGAAAAACTGGTGGAACATCTGCCCGACCGGGCTTTTGAGAAAAGCCACGCCGCCCGAATGGCCGGGGCAGTGCCAGGAGTAGGAGCCGTCCTCGGCGTAGTCCAGCAAGGCCTTGAAAAACGGCGGCTGAACGCCCTCCAGGTAGCTCTTGGCCTCACGCAGGATGTGGCGCGCCACAAACTCGGGGGTGTCCTCGAACATGTGGATGAAGCCGTGCAGCTCGCGCAGGATGTCGTTGGGGATGTGGCGCGAAGTCTTGGTTTCCCCGTAGACGTAAATCGGCACGTCCAGGTTCTTGCGGCGCACTTCCTCGATAAAGGTGCGCAGGTTCAGCACGGCGGGGTCAAGGTCCGGGCCCGGCGAGAACTCTTCGTCGTCAATCGACAGGATAAAAGCGCTGGCCCGGCTTTGCTGCTGGGCGAACTGCGAAAGGTCGCCATAGCTGGTGACGCCCAGCACCTCGAAGCCTTCGCTCTCGATGGCTTGCGCCAGCGCACGTATACCCAGGCCAGAGGTGTTTTCGGAACGGAAATCTTCGTCAATGATGACGATGGGAAAGCGGAATTTCATGACGGCAAGAGCAGTTCAAGGGCGCCCTGAACCTGTCGGAGGGCATGGCGAACGCTCAAAAGGCATAGACAGGTTGAGCCTGAGCGGTGAAAGGAAGCTTTTTCCAAGGAGCGAAGTGTAAGGACATATTGTTGCGCTACGCTTGTCTTGGGGTCTAATTGCCCCAAAATGTCGTTCAAGACCTACAAAAGGAGGAAAGCATGGCTGAAACAACACTCTGGTGGCTGGCGGCGGGTGTCGCGGTGGCCATCGAGCTGGCTACCGGGACGTTTTATCTGTTGATGCTGGCAGTTGGGCTCTCCGCCGCCGCTGTCGCGGCGCATCTCGGCGCCCCGTTGACCGTGCAATTGGTGGTCGCGGCCCTTGTCAGCGCAGCCACCGTTGGGGCTTGGCACTTTTCGCGCTCACGCCGTCCCCGCGACCTTCCGGCAGAGGCCAATCGTGACGTGAACCTCGACATCGGCGAGACGGTGCAGGTTGATGCCTGGAATGCCGACGGATCCGCCAGCGTCAAATACCGCGGCGCCAGCTGGACCGTGTTGCTCGCCCCCGGCGGCATCGCAGCGCAAGGCCAGTACAAGGTGCGCGAAGTCAGCGGCAACCGCCTTGTCGTCGAAAAGATCTGAACACCAATACCAACAAGGGAACAATAACCATGCAGTATTTCGCTTACGTCCTCATCGTCATCGCGATCATCTTCGTGATCCGGTCTTTCAAGATCGTGCCGCAGCAGAACGCCTGGGTCGTTGAACGCCTCGGCAAGTACCACGGCAGCCTGACGCCCGGCCTGCAGATCCTGATTCCCTTCATCGACCGCGTTGCCTACAAGCACAGCCTCAAGGAAATCCCCCTCGACGTGCCCAGCCAGGTCTGCATCACGCGCGACAACACGCAGTTGCAGGTTGACGGCATTCTGTACTTCCAGGTGACCGACCCGATGCGCGCCAGCTACGGCTCCTCCAACTACATCGTGGCCGTTACGCAACTGGCGCAAACCTCGCTGCGCTCTGTCATCGGCAAACTGGAGCTGGACAAAACCTTTGAAGAGCGCGACATCATCAACGCGCAGGTCGTGGCCGCCATTGATGAAGCGGCGCTGAACTGGGGCGTGAAGGTCTTGCGCTACGAAATCAAGGATTTGACGCCGCCCAAGGAAATCCTGCACGCCATGCAGTCGCAGATCACCGCCGAGCGTGAAAAACGCGCGCTGATCGCGGCTTCCGAAGGCCGCAAGCAGGAACAGATCAACATTGCCACCGGCGAGCGTGAGGCCTTTATCGCACGCTCGGAAGGCGAGAAACAAGCCGCCATCAACAATGCCCAGGGCGAGGCCGCAGCCATTACCGCGGTCGCCGAGGCCAACGCCAGGGCCATCGAGGTCGTTGCCGCCGCAATCCGCCAACCCGGCGGCGAACAGGCCGTGCAGCTCAAGGTGGCCGAGAAAGCCGTGGAAGCCTATTCCAACGTCGCCGAGGATGCCACCACCACCCTGATCGTGCCCAGCAACATGACCGAGGTTTCCGCCCTCATCGCCTCGGCCATGAAAATGGTGCAGGCCAATAAGGCCTAAGAGGCTCACTGGCATCGGTAGCGCGCGCAGGCAAGACCCATGAGTGCCAAGAATGTTCTCGGTACGGAACTCGTGCCCTGCTCCTATGACCCGCTCACCGGTTATTTCCGCGATGGTTGCTGCAACACGGACGCCTCTGACCTCGGCTCTCACCTCGTCTGCGTGCGGGTCACCGCCGAGTTCCTGGCGTTTTCCGCACTGCGCGGCAATGACCTGAGCACGCCGCAGCCCGACCACCGTTTTGCCGGGCTCAAGCCGGGTGACCGCTGGTGCCTGTGCGCCAACCGCTGGCGGGAGGCGATGGAAGCCGGCTTTGCCCCACCCGTCATTCTCGAATCCACCCACAGCAGGGCGCTGAAATTCGTCACCATGGCCCAGCTCGAAAAGCACCGCTTCCTGGGCGCCGTCCACTAGCATGCGCATTTGTGGCGCATTTTCCCGCCGGCAGGCTGCGGCACTGCTATAATCAAAGGCTTCGCGGAAGGGTGGATGAGCGGTTTAAGTCACACGCCTGGAAAGCGTGCGTAGGGTTAAACCTACCGCGGGTTCGAATCCCGCCTCTTCCGCCAGTGAGTCAGTAAAAACGGGGCCTTGCGCCCCGTTTTTCATTTGGTTTTCGTTTGGCCGCTCACCAAACCAAATACCCATCCAGCCTTTGCCATTCCCGTTGCCGTTGCCGTTGCCGCGGCGTACACCAGGCGACTTGGCAATCTGCGGTTTATTCCGAGTTGGTATCCGCACTGGCTTCAGCCATCTGCTTGATCTTCTCAACTTCCAATTGCATATGCTGCAGGAATGCGGCGAAACCCTCGCGACCGAGCCGTTGGATAGCCTCGTCGACTTCCTGTTGACTGGTGGGACGCGGGTAAGCCACCCCATCTATTTCGCATACCGAGGCAGCCGGATACACAAAGCCCATCATGTACGGTAGATTGGCCGCCGCCTCGCTGCCGAATATTCGGGTGAGCTGGCTTTCATAGAGAACGTCGATGGGCTTGATTTTCAGTTTGCGCCCCAGGATGTCGGTGAGCACAACGACCTCGCCGGCCGCGGCCGCCATAGCGCCGGGCCCGGCTTGACTTTCCATGCTTGTTTGCGGTTTACCCATTTTTATGTCTCCAGAAAGAACGTTGACCCAAATGAGGCGCGTCCAGGCTGAAGCGGGGGACTATGAGCTTCGCCGGGATGGCCTGCATGCATACAGGCGGGTCATCGCCGGCTTTTTCCTGCCGGAAGCTCGATCCCGCCTGAAGACATTCTGGGAGGGCCTGCGCAAGGAATCCGGCCACATTGTCTTTCGGCGAACAATGTTTCTGCGATTTCCGCCTTTCCTGAGTGCGAAGCGGGCAAAAAAAAGGCCACCTTGCGGTGGCCTTTTTGAAGAGCACTGAACGATCAGTTCAGAGCGGATTTCTTGCCGTCCTTGTAGACGTACAGGGTGATGGCGGGGTTCTTCAGTTCGCCATTGGGTTCAAAAGAGATCGTGGTGGTCACGCCCTTGAAGTTGGTCTTGATCAGTTCAGGGGTGTAAACCTTTGGATCCCACGAACCGGCGCGCTTCATGGCGTCAACCAGAACGAAAGTCGCGTCATAGGTGTACGGGCTGTAAACCTGGAACTGGTTGGGGTACTTGGCGTCGTAACGCTTTTTCCAGGCTTCGCCGCCTGGCATTTTTGCCAGGGAAGCGCCGCCTTCAGCGCAGACCACGTTGCCGATGGTCTTGGCGCCGGCTGCCAGCTTGGCCAGTTCGGCCGTGCAGATGCCATCACCGCCGAAGAACTTGACGTTGCTCATGCCGAGCTGTTCCATCTGGCGCAGCATTGGGCCGCCTTGTGGGTCCATACCGCCGAAGAAGATGGCGTCAGGAGCCTTGGCCTTGACCGCGGTCAGGATGGCCATGAAGTCGGTGGCTTTGTCGGTCGTGAACTGTTCGTCAACGACGGTCATGCCTTTTGCCAGGGCCGTCTTCTTGAACACTTCAGCAACGCCTTGGCCGTAAGCGGTACGGTCGTCAATGATGGCGACCTTCTTCAGCTTCAGTGCGTCTGCAGCGTAGAAAGCCAGGCCGGCGCCCAGGGCATTGTCGTTGGCGATGATGCGGTAGGTGGTTTTGTAGCCTGGCTTGGTCAGGTTGGGGTTGGTGGCAGCGCCCGTGACGTGGGGAATGCCGCAGTCGTTGTAGACCTTGGAAGCGGGGATCGTGGTGCCGGAATTCAGGTGACCGACCACACCGGCGACTTTGGAGTCGCACAGTTTTTGTGCGGCTGCGGTGCCCTGTTTTGGATCAGCAGCATCATCTTCAGCAACAATTTCAAACTTGACCTTCTTGCCGCCGATGACCACGTTTTGCGCGTTCAGGTCTTCGATCGCCATGCGCACGCCGTTCTCATTGTCCTTGCCGTAATGGGCTTGCGAGCCGGACAGCGGTGCCACGTGGCCGATTTTGACGACTGCGTCTTGGGCAGAAGCAAAACCCGCCACTGCGGCGAGGGCTGCCACTACTGTCAGTTTTAATTTCATTTGCATAAAAAACACTCCGATTAGGAAATTACCGTTAAAGGTTGAGAACGAATTTTTTTACTCAACGGGGCCGAACATAACGCAATTTCCGGGCCCGCACCATAGCAACGTCCCTAGGTCAAATTCTGATAAGGGGGTTTACCCGGTGAGCAGATCGGCTTATGTGAGAGGGTGTTTCAGCAGCGCACGCGATGGTGTTTTGATCGCGACACACGCGGGCAAAAACAGTCACCTGCGCGACCTAGCCGCCACTCGCCGGCGGCGTGGTTTCATTAGCGAAAACCTGGCTCACGGACTGGCGGACAACGTCCTCGATTTCCTCGCGAAGCCGCGGCGCGAGGCTCTGCGTGTGCTCGAGGATGAGTTGGCCCACGACCTCACGCAAGCGCCTGTCCAGCATCAGGTCCACACGCTGCAGCACGCGCTGCACCATCTGTTCCTGCAAGTCCGGCGAAGCCGCCGGAGCAGCCTGCGGCATGGGGGAAGTTAATGCGGCCGGGACTGCCGCCACCGAGGCCTGACCCGGCGCCGGCATGGGTGCCGCGACAGGCCGCACTACCTCCGTCAGCGTCGGCACAAAGCGCGGTGGCGCGGGGGGCGGACGGTTCATGCGCCCTCCCCGGCAGTGGCCAGGTCATGCCGCTTCATCGCATAACCCCTGTCGGTGTAATGCTTCCAACGGCCACGCGCCGCGAGCCGGTCGCCGTCCTCGCGAGCAACCACCTCGATGAACCGTTCAAAGCGCTCGAACTCGGGCGGAATGCCCTGCCCCAGGTTAACCAGCACGCCGTAATGCGGGCAATCCTGCAACGATTCGGCCAGCACTACGGGCGACGCCACCACGGTGCTTTCAGTCGCGCCGGCCCGGCAATGCGGCACAAACTCGGACGGTGCAAAACTCCACATCAACTGGTCCAGCTCGGCCAATACTGCGGACTCGCCCGTCACCACTACCTGGGCACCGCTGAGGTAAGCCTTTCGTAGCAACCGGCAGCTGTAAGTCAGCTTGTCCGGTACGTTGAAGTGAAAAGCGATTTCCGTCATGCCCGTGTTTTGGCGGTGGCTTTCGATTTCGCCGATGCCTTGGGTTTGGCGGGCGACCTGGGCTTGGCGGAGGCCGCCTGGCCCAACAGGTAATCGAGCAGCAGCGGCACAGGCCGGCCGGTGGCGCCCTTGGCCGCGCCGCCCTTCCAGGCAGTGCCCGCGATGTCCAGGTGGGCCCAGGGGAAGCTGGCGGCAAAGCGCTGCAGGAACTTGGCGGCGGTGATGGCGCCGCCGGCTCTGCCGGCCACATTGGCGACGTCGGCAAAGTTGGTCTTCAGGCCTTCAGCGTAATCATCGTCCAACGGCAGCCTCCAGCACAAGTCCATGGACGATTCTCCGGCCTGCGTCAGCGCCTCGGCCAGCGCATCGTCGGTGGAGAACATCCCGCTGCGCACGCCGCCCAGCGCGATCACGCAGGCACCGGTGAGGGTGGCGATGTCAACCACGGCCTTGGGCTTGAAGCGTTCGGCGTAAGTCAGGGCGTCGCAGAGCACCAGGCGCCCCTCGGCGTCGGTGTTCAGAATTTCAATGGTCTGGCCGCTCATGCTGGTGACCACGTCGCCCGGCTTGATCGCGCGGCCGCCTGGCATGTTTTCGCAGGCCGGGATCAGGCCCACCACGTTGATGGCGGGCTGCAGTTCGGCCAAGGCCCGGAAGGTGCCGAGCACGCTGGCTGCGCCGCACATGTCGAATTTCATCTCGTCCATCTCGGCGGCAGGCTTGATGGAAATACCGCCCGTGTCAAAAGTAATGCCTTTGCCCACCAGCACCACAGGCACTGCGGTTTTGCCCGCGCCGTCGTAGCGCAGCACGATGAAACGCAGGGGCTCAGCCGTGCCCTGAGCCACGGCCATGAAGGAGCCCATGCCCAACTTGGCCACCTCTTTGGGCCCCAAAACCTCCACCTTGATGTTGCGCAGCTTTCCCAGCTCCTTTGCGGCGCCGGCAAGCAGGGTCGGCGTGGCGTGGTTGGACGGCCGGTTGGCCCATTCCTTGGCGAACTCCACACCCTTGACCAGCGCCACGCCTTTGTCCAGGCCGGCCTTGGCCGCCTTGGCGCTCTCGGCGTCGCCCACGACCAAGGACACGCGTTGCAGCTTTGAAGGGCTGGCCTTGGATTTGGTGGTGGTATAGACGTAAGCCGCCTCACTGCAGGCCGTCACGGCGGCGCGCACGGCTTCGGCCTGCAGCGCGTCCAGCAAGTCCAGGCACAACGCCACGCGCTGGGCGTTGCCGTTCTTCAGCGCGCCCAGGGCAGAACCCACGGCCGTACGAATATTTTTAGGGCTGGCATCGCCCACCCCGGCCAGCACGATGCGCGTGGCGGCGATGCCAGGCGCCCGATAGGCGGCCAGAAGCTTGCCCGGCTTGGCTTCGAAGTCCCCGGACTTGACGGCCAGCGCCGTGAGCGCCGACAACGGGTCGTTGCCGGCCCCCCCCCCCTGGGGGACGAGCACCAGTAGTGCGTCGGTTTTTTCGCTGCAAATGCGGGCGCGGGTCAGAGTTTTGAGTTCAAAGTCCATAATTCAGGGTTTGGTGGATAAAACCGAAGTAAACAAAAAAATAAAGCAAAAATAAAACAAAGCAAAACGCAGATATTCAGTCAATGTTATTCCAATCTACGATTCGCAAAGAGCTGGCGCGCAGTTTCGGGGCAACGCTGGTGGTGCTGGTCACCATCGTGATGACCATCGTGCTGATCCGCACACTGGGCCAGGCTTCTCGCGGTTTCATCAATCCGCAGGACGTCATGCTCTTCATGGCCTACTCCGCGCTGGGCCGCCTGCCGACCATCCTGACGCTGTCGCTCTTTATCGCCATGGTCAGCACCCTGTCGCGCATGTACCGCGACAGCGAGATGGTGGTGTGGTTCACCAGCGGCCAAGGCCTGGCCGGTTTCTTGAAACCGCTTTTCCGCTTTGCCTGGCCGGTTCTGCTGGTGATCACGCTGATGGCGCTGTTTGTCTGGCCCTGGACCAACCAGCAGACCAAGGATATGCAAAGCCGCTACGAGCAGCGCGGCGACATCGACCGCATCGCCCCTGGGCAGTTCCAGGAATCCTCCAGCGGCAACCGCGTGTTCTTCATCGACCGCGAGTTGGCGGGCGCGCGGGCCAGCAACAACGTGTTCATCGCCTCAACGGAAAAGGGCAAAAGCTCGATCACCACTGCGCGTTCCGGCCGCATCGAGGTCCTGAACGATGCCCAGTTCCTGATGCTTGAAAACGGGCAGCGCCTGGAAAACGTGATCGGCCAGCCGGCGCTCAAGATCAGCGATTTCCAGGAGTACGGCACCAAGACCGGCGACTCCAACCCGCTCGCCGAAAACGCGCCTGAAGCCAAGCTGCTTTCCACCCGCTCGCTCATCAAAGCGCCCACGCGCGGCAACCTCAGCGAACTGGCCTGGCGCGTCGGGCTGGCGCTGGCGTCCATCAATTTTGTCGTGCTGGCTGTCGCCCTGGCGAGCGTGAACCCGCGCGGCGGGCGCAGCGGCAACATGATTTTTGTGCTGCTGACCTTCGTGGTCTACAACAACCTCGTCAACCTGGGGCAAAGCTGGATTTTTGTGGGCATCATCAGCTTCAGCAACTTCCTGCTGGCCCTGCACGGCGGTGTGCTGCTGCTGGGCCTGGCCTGGTTGTCCAAGCGGCAGTTCAACTGGGTGCTCAGGCCCGCCCGCCGAATCAAGCGCGCGCCCATGGCCGTGCGCAATACCGAAAGCCAGCAGCCATGAAAACCATACGCCGCCTGATTTACGGGGAAGTGCTGGCCGCCATCGCCCTGGTGGCCCTCGGCTTCCTGGCCCTCTTCTTCTTTTTCGACCTGGTCGACGAACTCCAGTACCTCGGAAAAAGCAACGGCATCAATCCCGGCGAGATCTACCAGATCCGCCATGCGCTACTGTACGTAGGCCTGCTGCTGCCCAACCACCTTTACGAACTGCTGCCTATCTCGGTGTTGATCGGCACCATCTTCGTGATGGCGCGGCTGGCCCAAAGCTCGGAATACACCATCCTGCGGACCAGCGGCCTCGGCCCCTGGCGCGCGCTCAAGCTGTTGCTGGCCTTGGGTGCACTGTTCGTGGTCTTCAGCTTTGTGGTCGGCGATTACGTTGCGCCCGCCAGCGAGCGGGCCGCTCAACTCCTCAAAGCGCGCTACCAGAGCAAGATCACCATCGGCCAGACAGGCGCCTGGCTCAAGGAGAAGCAGGCCTATAACACCTATGTTGTCAACGTGAAGGCCCTCACCCCCGACAACGAAATGCAGGGTGTGCAGGTGTTCGAGTTCAACAACAAGGGCCTGATTGTCTCCACCACTCAGGCGCCGCTGGCGACCTTTGCCGCCGGCGATGCCTGGCATTTGCAGCAAGCCACCCGCGTTGAATTCGAGGTCGGCGGCCCCCCCGGCGCCGGCAAGGCGCAGGAGAGCGCCAAGGTCAACCGCGCGGTGTTGCCGAGCTTTCGCTGGCCTACCGAAATCAGCGCCGAAATGGTATCGGTGGCCCTGCTCAAGCCCGAGCGCATGGGCACCATAGACCTCTTCAATTACGTGCGCCACCTGGATGCCAACGGCCAGACCGCCCAGCGCTATGAAATCGAGTTCTGGAAAAAAGTGTTCTACCCGCTCAGTTGCCTGGTGATGGTGATCCTGGCCCTGCCCTTCGCCTACCTGCACTTCCGCTCCGGCGGCATCGCGGGCTACGTGTTTGCCGGGGTCATGATCGGCATCAGCTTCTTCCTGCTGAACAACGTGTTTGGCTACATCGGCAACCTGCGCAACTGGATGCCCTGGCTCGCGGCCGCCACGCCCGGCCTGCTCTACATGGCTGTCTCGCTGGGCGCCTTCGGCTGGCTGGTGCTGCGGCGCTAGCGCACCCATGACAACTCCAACACCGCACCGCGCCATCATCCTGCTGGCCCACGGCTCGCGCGACCCGCTGTGGCGCGCGCCCATAGAAGCCGTGGCCGAGCGGATACGCACCAGCGCACCCGGCACCCCGGTGCTTTGCGCATACCTGGAGCTTTGCGCACCCACATTGCCGGAGGCCGCAGCCGAACTCGCCACCGGCGGGGTACGCGCCATCCGGGTGTTTCCGCTGTTCTTCGGTGTGGGCAAGCATGCTCGCGAAGATTTGCCGCGTCTGGTCGGGCAAATCCAGGCCGACCATCCCGGCATCGCCGTGGAACTGCTGCCCACCGCCGGCGAATACCCTGAGCTGACAGTCTTGATGGCCAACATCGCTCTGGGCTGAGGCCCAACGGACACGGCGGAAAACCCACCGCCGGCCACCTCTTTAGCGCTCCCCAGGCATAATGAAGTGAATAATTAGCCTGAATTCGATATGAACCTTCACCAATTCCGATTCGTCCAGGAGGCCATACGGCGCAACCTGAACCTCACTGAAACTGCCAAGGCGCTGCACACCTCACAGCCCGGTGTGTCCAAGGCCATCATCGAGCTTGAGGAAGAACTGGGCGTCGAAATCTTCGCGCGGCACGGCAAGCGCCTCAAGCGCGTCACCGAGCCCGGCGAGCACGTGCTCAAAAGCATTGAGCTCATCATGCGCGAGGTCGGCAACCTGCGCCGCATCGGCGAGCAGTTCTCGGCCCAGGACAGCGGCACGCTGTCCATTGCCACCACACACACCCAGGCGCGCTACGTGCTGCCGCAACCAGTGGCCAAATTGCGCGAGGCCTTTCCGAAGGTCAACGTCAGCCTGCACCAGGGCTCGCCCGACCAGGTGGCGCGCATGGTGCTCGACGAAGTCGCTGAAATCGGCATCGCCACCGAATCGCTGACCCAGTACGACGACCTCGTCACCCTGCCATGCTACGAGTGGCAGCACATGCTGGTGATTCCCGTGGACCATCCGCTGGCCAAGAAAGAAAACATTTCGTTGGAAGACCTGGCGGAAGAACCGCTGATCACCTACCACCCGTCCTTTACAGGCCGCACCAAGATAGACCTGGCCTTCGCCGCCAAGCGCCTGCAGCCGCGCATCGCACTGGAAGCCATCGACTCCGACGTGATCAAGACCTATGTGCGCCTGGGGCTGGGCGTGGGCATCGTGGCCGAAATGGCCATCAAGGAAGACGGCACCAACAGCGACCTGGTCGCCATCCCCGCCGGCCCGCTGTTCGGCATCAATGTGGCGCGCGTGGCGTTCAAGCGCAGCGCTTACCTGCGCAACTTCGTGTACAAATTCGCCGAGCTGCTCAGCGACAAGCTGGACCGCGCGCTGATCACCAAGGCCATGGCCGGCCGTGTCAACGATTACGAGATTTAGAGTTTAATTCCCCCCCGAAGCGGCCTGCGGCCGCCTCCCCCCAGGGGGCGCCGCTGGCGGCCCGCAGAGCCGGTTCCGCGGCGGCCGCTTGACTAAAACATACCTTCGAACATGACCACTGTCCAAGAACGCACCCCCAAACTCGAAACCAAGCTGCCGGCCGTCGGCACCACGATCTTCACGGTCATGTCCACGCTGGCCGCTGAAAAAGGCGCGGTCAACCTGGGGCAGGGCTTTCCCGATTTTGAATGCGACCCGCAACTGGTCAATGCCGTCACAGACGCCATGGCCAGGGGTCTGAACCAGTACCCGCCCATGACGGGCGTGCCAGTGCTGCGCGAGGCGATCTCGGCCAAAGTGGCCAAACTCTACGGCCACCGCTACGACGCCAACAGCGAGATCACCATCACCGCGGGCGCAACGCAGGCCATCATCACCGTCATCCTGGCGGTGGTCCATCCCGGCGACGAAGTCATCGTGCTGGAGCCCTGCTACGACAGCTATGTGCCCAACATCGAACTGGCCGGCGGCAAGGTGGTTCGCGTGCCGCTGACGCCCGGCACTTTCCGCCCCGACTTCGGCAAGATCGCCGCGGCCCTCACGCCGCGCACACGCGCCATCATCGTCAACTCGCCGCACAACCCGAGCGCCACCGTGTGGAGCGAAGCCGACATGCTCGCGCTGCAGGACCTGCTGGCGCCCACCGACGTGCTGCTGATCAGCGACGAGGTCTACGAGCACATGGTGTTCGACGCGGCCCAGGACCGCATCCACCAGAGCGCCGCGCGCTTCCCGGGCCTGGCCGCGCGCGCCTTCATCGTGAGCAGCTTCGGCAAGACCTATCACGTCACCGGCTGGAAGGTCGGCTATGTGGCGGCGCCCGCGCCGCTCACCGCCGAATTCCGCAAGGTGCACCAGTTCAATGTCTTCACGGTCAACACGCCGGTGCAGTACGGGCTGGCCGCTTACATGGCTGACGAGCAACCCTACCTCGGCTTGCCGGCCTTCTACCAGCGCAAGCGCGACCTGTTCCGCGACGGCCTGGCCAAAACGCGCTTCAAGTTGCTGCCCAGCGAAGGCAGCTACTTCCAGTGCGTGGACATCTCCGAAGTCAGCGACCTTGACGAAGCCGAATTCTGCAAATGGCTGACCACCGAGATCGGCGTCGCGGCGATTCCGCTCTCGGCTTTTTATGGCAACGGCTTTGATCAACGCGTGGTGCGCTTTTGTTTCGCCAAGAAAGATGAGACGCTGAACACGGCACTGCAGCGCCTGGCCAAACTGTAAGAGCCCCTCACGGCCTAAACCGCGCCAGCTTGTAAGCCGGCGCTGTCAGTGCTTGCCGACGGTTGGACACGCCCTCTTCCTGCTTGTGCACGCCCGGCACCGGGCAAGAATAACTGCACATTAATAACTAGGAGTGCTTCCAAATGTCCATTTCGCTCATCTTGCTGATTGTCCTGATTCTTATCCTGATCGGCGCCTTGCCTACCTGGGGTCACAGTCGCAGTTGGGGCTACGGGCCCAGCGGCGGTATCGGCCTCGTGGTGTTGATTCTCGTCATCCTGCTGCTGATGGGACGCATCTAGTCATCTGATCTGACCAGGAAAAATGGCCTTGCAACGCAAGGCCATTTTTTTGCGAGCTTAAAAGCCGACTCAACTATTCAGTTGCGCTGGTTTTTAGCTACGGCATAACAAGCCTTCGACAATTGTTAGCCTGCGCTGAAAAGCCCAGACTCAACTATTCAGTTGAGTTGGTTTTTAGCTACGGCATAACAAGCCTTCGGCAATTGTTAGCCTGCGCTGAAAAGCCCAGACTCAACTATTCAGTTGAGTTGGTTTTTAGCTACGGCATAACAAGCCTTCGGCAATTGTTAGCCTGCGCTGAAAAGCCCAGACTCAACTATTCAGTTGAGTCCAAGCTTTTTCCAACCGCTTGATGCTGACCGGTTGCGGCGTGCGCAGCTCCTGCGCGAAAAAGCTCACGCGGAGTTCTTCCAGCAGCCAGCGGAACTCCTGCATACGCGCATCGACTGCGCCCTTGCGTTCAGCCACAAGGCGCCAGTAGCGTTGCTCCTGCGGCCGCAGTTCGGCCAGGCGCGCGGCGTCGCGTGCCGGGTCTGCGCGCCACTTTTCCAGCCGTAAAGTGATGGCTTTGAGGTAGCGCGCAAAGTGCTGCAACTGCGTATAGGGCGTAACCGCCAGAAAGCGCTTGGGCACCAGGCGCTGCAGTTGCTGGGCCGCGTCCGCCGCGGCGTCGGCGGCGTTCTTGCTGTCCTTGATCTTGCGCTGGGCCACGGCGAATTCCACCAGAATGCCCGCGGCCAGCCTTGCCACCTCGCTGGCGATCAGGGTCAGCCGGCCCCGGCCGTCATCGATGCGTTTTTTGAACTCACCCTCGTTCGTCGGCAGCGGATCGAGCAAAAATGCGCGGTCCAGCGCGACCTCGATGATCTGCTCACGCAGCTCTTCCAGCGTGCCGCCGCCGGAGTTGTCGGCCGCGCGGCCCACCAGCATGTAGGCCGTCGCCATTTTCTGCAACTCTGGCAGGTTTTTCTCAAGGTACTTCAGCGCATCCTTGATCTGCAGGGCAAACAGCCGGCGCAGCCCGGCGCGGTGTTTGGCCGCCGCCGCATCGGGTTCGTCGAACACTTCAATCGTGACCGCGTCACCGAGGTCGATCAGCGCCGGGAAACCGATCAGCGTCTGGTTGCCCTTGCGGATTTCCATCAGTTCGGGCAGTTCGCCAAAGCTCCAGCTCGTGTAGCGCTCCGCGACCTTGACCGCTGGTTTGTCAGGCGCCCCTTGCGCACGCCCCGCCGTGGCTGCAGGTTGATTTGAAGTTGGGCCCTTGCCCGGGCCGGCTGCCGACTCAGGCGCCTTCGCAAGGTTCTTGAGTCCGGCCAGCGCCTGGAATGCGCCGCGCGCCTGCGAGCCAAGCTCACCCTTGAGTGCGCCCAGGTTGCGGCCTGCGCCCAGCTGGCGGCCATGCTCGTCGACCACGCGGAAGTTCATGAACAAATGCGGCGGCAGCATGTCCAGCTTCATGTCGTTGCGCTTGATGTCCAGCGAAGTGGCATCGCGCACCAGCTTGAGCACCGCGTCCGTCAATGAACCGCTGCCGAACACCTCGGGCTGCAGCAGTTGCTCCGTCATGCGGGCGGCGGTGTCGGGCAGCGGCACCAGGCGCGAGCGCGGGCGCTGGTGCAGCGTCTTGATCAGCGCCTGCACCTTATCCTTGAGCATGCCGGGCACCAGCCACTCGCAGCGCTCCTCATTAACCTGGTTGAGCGCGAACAACGGCACATCGACGGTCACGCCGTCGCGCGCGTCACCCGGCTCGTGCAGGTAGGTCACCAGGCAATCCACGCCGCCCATACGCAGGGTTTTGGGGAAAGACTGGGTGGTGATGCCGGCTGCTTCGTGGCGCATCAGTTCTTCGCGCGTGAGCAGCAGCAGCTGCGGCTGCTTCCTGGACTCTTCCTTGTACCAGTGCTCGCAACTCGCGCCGCTGTGCACCTCGGCGGGAATCTGCTGGTCGTAAAAGGCGTAGATCAGTTCCTCGTCGACCAGCACGTCCTGCCGCCTGGCCTTGTGCTCGAGGTCTTGCACCTGCTGAATCAGCTTCTGGTTGGCCGCCAGAAAAGGCAGCTTGGTGTCCCAGTTGCCGGCCACCAGTGCCTCGCGGATAAAAATCTCGCGCGCCGTGACCGGGTCGACGCGGCCGAAATTGACGCGCCTGCCGTTGTAGACCACCAGGCCGTAAAGCGTGGCGCGCTCCAGCGCCGAGACCTGGGCGGCTTTTTTCTCCCAGTGCGGGTCCAGCAGCTGTTTGCTGAGCAGGTGGCCGGCCACCTGCTCTATCCAGGCCGGGTCGATGTTGGCGATGCCGCGGCCGAACAGGCGCGTGGTCTCCACCAGCTCGGCCGCCACGATCCATCGGCCCGGTTTCTTGCTCAGGCGCGCGCCGGGATGGCGGTAGAACTTGATGCCGCGCGCACCCAGGTACCAGTCTTCTTCGTCGCTCTTGCAGCCAATATTGCCGAGCAAACCGCAGAGCATCGAAAGATGCAATTGCTCATAGCTGGCGGGCTTGTCGTTCAGAACCCACTTCTGCTCACCTACCACCGTATGAAGCTGCGAATGAATGTCGCGCCATTCACGCACGCGGCGGATATTGACGTAGTTTTCGCGCAGCAGGTTTTCGTACTGGCGGTTGGAGAGCTTGTGGTCCGTGCCGTGCCCGCCGCGCGCATCGCCCAGCCATTTCCAGAGCTTGAGGTAGCCGCTGAATTCACTTTTCTCGTCGTCAAATTTGGCGTGCTGCTGGTCGGCCTGGGCCTGCTTGTCCATGGGCCGGTCGCGCACGTCTTGCACGCTGAGTGCGCTCGCGATGACCAACACCTCGTCCAGCGCGCCGCGGTCCCTGGCTTCCAGGATCATGCGGCCCACGCGCGGGTCCAGCGGCAGCCTGGCCAGCGTGCGGCCCACGGGCGTGAGTTCGTTGTCATCGTCCACCGCGCCGAGTTCGGCCAGCAGTTGGTAACTGTCGGCAATCGCGCGGCGCTGCGGCGGCTCGATGAAGGCGAACTCCTCGACGTTGCCCAGGTGCAGGGCCTTCATGCGCAAAATCACCGAAGCCAGCGAACTGCGCAGGATTTCCGGGTCGGTAAAAAGCTGCCGGCCCTGGAAGTCCTTCTCGTCATACAGGCGTATGCAGATGCCGTCGGCCACGCGGCCGCAGCGGCCGGCGCGCTGGTTGGCTGCGGCCTGCGACACAGGCTCGACCATGAGCTGCTCGACCTTGTTGCGAAAGCTGTAGCGCTTGACGCGCGCGGTGCCGGCGTCGATCACATAGCGGATGCCAGGCACCGTCAGCGAGGTTTCGGCGACGTTGGTTGCCAGCACAATGCGCCGGCCGGTGTGGCCGTCAAAAATGCGGTCCTGCTCGGCCTGGCTCAGGCGAGCGAACAGCGGCAGCACTTCGGCGTTGCGCGTCAGCGGCTGGTGCGCCAGGTGCTTGCGCAAATGGTCGGCCGCCTCGCGGATCTCGCGCTCACCCGGCAGGAACACCAGGATGTCGCCGGCGCTGTGCGGGCTCAGCCAGAGTTCATCGACCGCATCGGCGATCGCGTCGTTCAAGTCATGCTCACGCGATTCCTCAAACGGCCGGTAACGCTGCTCAACCGGAAACATGCGCCCGGACACCATGATCACCGGCGCCGGGCCTTTGGTGGACGCAAAGTAGTCGGCAAAGCGCTTCGCATCGATGGTGGCCGAGGTGATCACCACCTTGAGGTCGGGCCGGCGCGGCAGCAGCTGGCGCAAATAGCCCAGCAGGAAGTCGATGTTCAGGCTTCGCTCGTGGGCCTCGTCAATGATGAGTGTGTCGTAAGCCTTGAGCAGCGGGTCGGTCTGCGTCTCGGCCAGCAGGATGCCGTCGGTCATGAGCTTGACGGAGGCGTCGCGCGAAAGCCGGTCCTGAAAGCGCACCTTGTAACCCACCACCTCGCCCAGCGGCGTTTTCAGCTCTTCGGCAATGCGCTTGGCCACACTGGAGGCGGCAATGCGGCGCGGCTGGGTGTGGCCTATGAGCTTGCCCTGCCCTTGCGGGTAATTCAGCTTGCCACGCCCCATGGCCAGCGCAATCTTGGGCAGCTGCGTGGTCTTGCCCGAGCCGGTCTCACCGCAGACGATGACGACCTGGTGGGCCGCCATCGCGGCGGCAATCTCGTCGCGCTTGCCGGAGACGGGCAAGGATTCGGGAAAGGTGATGGTGAGAGGGGGCAAAGCTGCGGACAAAGGAAAAGAGGTAAAAGAAAGCTGTAGAAGAAAACGTTAGAGAAAACGAAAAGAAGACCTGATGCGGCGAAGGCGGCAAGGCCGTCGATTATCGGCTGTTCCAGCGGGCGCTCACGCTCGCGGGGTTACCGGCGCTCAGGCAGCCGTCACCGGCAGATCGACTATTTCTCCGCTGGTTTCATCAAACCAGGCAATGCGGCTGGGATAACCCAGCGCTGCGCGCGACATGCCGCGCCCCAGAACCACGGCCGAGGAGGCTCGTGCATCGGTTTTAGACACCCGCAGCACGCCAAGGCCGACATCCGCTGCCCAGGGGGTCTGCTGGCCGGAACCCTCACCGGGTTCCAGGCTGGTATGAAGCGCCACGGTGCGCGTCAACGCAGTCTGCACGCGCCTTGCCAGGTGGATGAGGTCGCCGCTATGGTGGCAATTGCGCATCAACAGCAAAAAACCGTCCTCGCCCAGACGGCCCATTTCCACGTTGGCCGGCACGGTGCGCCGCAAGCGCGCCGCGCAGACAAACAGCGCGTGGTTGACGGCCGCCAGGCCGTAGAGCTTTTCGAGTACATAGAGGTTGGCAAGCGACACCACGACCACGCCCAGCGGCACCAGCACCGGCTTGTCGCGGTAATCCCTGAACGCAAGGTTCACCATGTTGTTGGTTTCGCTGTTGGAGCGCATGCGGGTGACGGGGTCGTAGCTCGGCCCGTAGGCCATGGCCTGGTTCAGCTCGATCAGGTAGGAATAGCGGATCCACAGCACGGAGGCCATGGTGGCCAGGTAGGCCGTGCCCGCCAGCGCGCTGGCGGCGTGCGCCTGCCAGGGTACATGGGCGCGGTCCAGCGCCGTCCAGCTCAAGCCCACGATGGCCACCAGCATGAACATCACGCCCGCCACCGCTACCCAAGCCAGGCGGTCGCCGCGCAGGGCGCTGCGCAGGCTCAAGGCCAATGCCGTAAAGCCCAGCAATGTGGCGGCAGCCAGGCTGAGCATCAGGGACTCCCGGGGGTTCAATGCCCAGCCCAGCGCGATCACCAGCGCGGCGAAGGCGGCCAGCAGCAGCAGGGCACGCCGCTGGGACGCCGGGTTGCGCAAAATACCCAGAATCGAGAACAACAGGTAAGCCAGCAAAACCGACACCAGGCTGGCCACATGGGCCAGGAAGCGGTCCAGCGTGGCGGCGTCGCTGATCGGCAGGACGCCCAGGAAGGCCACCACAAAAAAGGTTGAGGCCAGGGCCGAGGCGGCGGCATTGATGGCAATGCGCCGCAAGGACCGGATGTAGGCAAAAACCGAACCCGCCAGCATGAGGCCGGCCGACCCGAAATAACAGCCCCAGAACCCGAACGCATATTTATCCATGACCCCTTGACCATAACCTGTTGCATCCTGTTTCGCCATCCCCAAAAATGGGGACACCTGCCATCGCCGCCGGCCCGCGCCCACTCCGCGCCTGCATCGAAACAGCTGCGTCTCCCTTACACTCACTGAACTTTCCGTTTGCCGGGAAAACAGCGCCAGGAAGCCCTGCCCGGCCCCTCCGAGCGCCCTGTCCCCGGCTGCTCCGCCCTTGCCCAACCGATCCCGAAAGCGCGCCCATGTCCACCGTCTTCAATTTCACCTTTGTGCCCTGGTTCCGCTCGGTCGCGCCCTACATCCACACGCACCGCGGCAAGACCTTTGTAGTGGGCCTGGCCGGTGAAGCGATTGCCGCCGGCAAGCTCCAGCACATCGCCCAGGATCTGGCGCTGATCCAGAGCATGGGCGTGAAGATCGTGCTGGTGCACGGCTTTCGCCCGCAGGTCAACGAGCAACTCAAGGCCAAGGGCCACACGGCCAAATACTCACACGGCATGCGCATCACCGACGAGGTCGCCCTCGACAGCGCCCAGGAGGCCGCCGGCCAGCTGCGTTATGAAATTGAGGCGGCCTTCAGCCAGGGCCTGCCCAACACTCCTATGGCCGGCTCCACGGTGCGGGTGATTTCCGGCAACTTCATCACCGCGCGGCCGGTCGGCATTCTGGACGGCGTGGACTTCAAGCATTCAGGCCTGGTGCGCAAGGTGGACACCGCCGCCATAGGCCGGGTGCTCGACTTCGGCGCCATGGTGTTGCTTTCGCCCTTCGGCTTCTCGCCCACCGGCGAAGCCTTCAACCTGACCATGGAGGAAGTCGCCACCTCGGTGGCCATCGCCATGCAGGCCGACAAGCTGATCTTCCTGACCGAGATCCCGGGCATACGCATACACCACGACCAGCCAGAGAGCGAAGACAACCCCATAGACACCGAGCTGCCGCTGGCCGCCGCCGAAAAGCTGCTGGCCACCCTGCCCAACGGCGAGCGCCCCACCGACACTGGGTTTTACCTGCAGCACTGCGTGAAGGCCTGCAAGGCCGGCGTCGAGCGCAGCCACATCCTGCCCTTCGCGGTGGACGGCTCGCTGCTGCTGGAGGTCTATGTGCACGACGGCATAGGCACCATGGTGGTCGACGAAAAGCTCGAAGAACTGCGCGAAGCCACAGGCGACGACGTGGGCGGCATCCTGCAGCTGATCGAGCCCTTTGAAAACGACGGCACGCTGGTCAAGCGCAGCCGCACCGAGATCGAACGCGACGCCGCCAACTACAGCATCATCGAACATGACGGCGTGATCTTTGCCTGCGCAGCGCTCTACCCTTACCCCGAAGCAAAAACGGCTGAAATGGCCGCGCTCACCGTCTCTCCGCAAAGCCAGGGCCAGGGCGACGGCGAGAAAATCCTTAAGCGCATCGAGCAGCGCGCCCGCGCAGCTGGCCTGCAAAGCATCTTCGTGCTGACCACCCGCACCATGCACTGGTTCATCAAGCGCGGTTTTGTGCAGGTGGACCCGGACTGGCTACCCGAAGGCCGCAAGCGCAAATACAACTGGGACCGCAAGAGCCAGGTGCTGGTCAAGAAGCTGAGTTGACCCGGCCAGGCTTTCCCTGGCGCGATTTTTTCTTTAGCATCAGGCCTCACCCCCCTCTTTCTGACTCACCCAGAGGAAATCCCGCTCATGCTCCAACTCCGCCCCAACTGCGAATGCTGCAACAAGGACTTGCCCAACGAGTCGACCGATGCGCGCATCTGCACCTTTGAATGCACCTTCTGCGCCGACTGCGCCGATACCCGGCTCAAGGGTGTCTGCCCCAATTGCGGCGGCGGTTTCACGGTGCGGCCCAGCCGGCCTGAGCGCTTTCTCGCCAAATACCCGCCCTCCACCGAGCGCGTCTACAAACCTGAAGGCTGCGGAGCGGCAGCCGCATGAACACCACCACGCTGCTGCTGTTTTCTGTCGTCGCGCTGGTGGCCATCGCCACGCCCGGCCCCACGGTGCTGCTGGCCCTGGCCAACGGCTCGCGCTACGGCGTGCGCCGCTCGCTGCCCGGCATGCTGGGCGCGGTGGTCTCTGACTTTGTACTGGTGGGCGCGGTGGCCCTGGGCCTGGGCGCGCTGCTGGCCGCTTCCGAGTTCTGGTTCTCGATGCTCAAGTGGGCTGGTGCGGTCTACCTGGCCTGGCTGGGCATACGTCTGCTGCGTTCGCGCGGCGGATTTGAAATTCCCGCGGAAGGCAGCGCCGGCACGCAGCACGGCAGCCGGGCGATTTTCATGAAGTCCTTCCTGGTGGCGGTCACCAACCCCAAGGGCTACCTCTTTTGCTCGGCCCTGCTGCCGCAGTTCATAGACCCGGCTGCCGCCCAGGCGCCGCAGTACATCGCCATTGCGCTGGTGTTCGCGGGAATCGATTTTTCCGTGATGTTCGGCTACGCCTTTGTGGGTGCGCGTGCCATCCGCCTCCTCAAGGCCTCCGCCACGCGATGGATAGACCGCGCCTGCGGCGGCGCGCTGCTGGCGCTGGCCGGTTCGCTGGCCTTTTACCGGCGGGCGAACAGCTGAAGCTTCCGAGTCTTTAATGAAAATCCCGGCTTGAAGTCCCCAGCCGCCCCAGCAGCGGCGTGAGGTCTTCCAGCCGGTGCGCCACCAGGTTGCGCACGGCGCCATAACCTTTGGCGGTGCCGCCTTCTTCACTGCGCTGCCACACACCGTGCACCGCCAGCAGGCGCGAGTGCAGCAATTCGGCGCGTTGTTCCTCCCGCAATGACTTCCACACGATCACGTTAACCGGGCCGGTCTCGTCTTCGAGCGTCACAAAGATAGTGCCGTTGGCGGTTTGCGGCTGCTGGCGCACGGTGACGATGCCGCAGCCAGCCACCTCCTGGCCATCGGGCAAGGCATTGAGTTCACTGGCGGTCAGCAGGCCGCGCCTGGCCAGGCGCGCGCGCAGCAGGGCCAGTGGATGGCGGCGCAGGGTCAGGCCGGTGGCGTTGTAATCGAACAGGATGTTTTCCCCTTCGGGGGTATCCGCCAGCGCCAGCGGCGTTTCATGCGTGGGCACGGCTTTGAGCAGGCCCGGCGCCGGCTTGATGGCCGACGCCGCCCAGACCTGCTGCCGGCGGTGGCCGGCCAGCGGCAGCAAGGCATCCGCGGCGGCCAAGGCGTTGATCTCAAGCGAGCCCAGTTGCGCGCGCGAGACCAGGTCCTCGGTCGATGTGAACGGGGCGTCAGCCCTCGCCTGCACCAGCCGGGTGGCCGCGGCTTCTGGCAGGCCCGCCACCAGGCGCAGGCCCAGGCGAACGGCAGGCTGGTCTTTATGGATGCCCGGGTATTGCGGCAGTGGCGCGTTCTCGGCAGGCTCCAGCGTGCAGTCCCACTCACTGTGCATCACGTCCACCGCTCTCACCTCTACGCCGTGCCGGCGCGCGTCTTGCACCAGCTGCGAAGGTGCGTAAAAACCCATGGGCTGCGAGTTGACCAGCGCTGCCAGAAAACACGCCGGCTCGTGGCACTTGAGCCAGCAGCTCACGTACACCAGCTTGGCAAAACTGGCGGCGTGGCTTTCGGGAAAGCCGTAGTCGCCAAAACCCCTGATCTGGCTGAAGATGCGCTCCGCGAACTCCGGCGCATAACCATTCTTCACCATGGCATTGACCAGCCGGCCGTGGTAGTGGCCGACCCCACCCTTGCGCTTCCAGGCCGCCATGGAGCGGCGCAAGCCATCGGCTTCGCCTGGCGTAAAGTCGGCGGCGATGATGGCGATCTGCATGACCTGCTCCTGGAAAATCGGGATGCCCAAGGTTCGTTCCAGCGCCGGGTCCAGCGCCGGGTATTCGGAGGGAACCTTGCCTTCCTTGCGTTTGATGTCTCTTGCTTTCAAGTAAGGGTGCACCATGCCACCCTGGATGGGACCGGGCCGCACGATGGCGACTTCCACCACAAGGTCGTAATAGTTGCGCGGCTGCAGGCGTGGCAGCATGGACATCTGGGCGCGGCTCTCAATCTGGAAAACCCCGGTCGTGTCGGCCTCGCAGATCATGTCGTAGGTTTGTTCCTCCTCGAGCGGCAAGGTGTGCATTTCAAGGCCGCTGCCCCGCGTCCGGTTCACCATGTCCAGGCAGCGCCGGATGGCCGACAGCATGCCCAGCGCCAGCACGTCCACCTTCATCAACCCGATGGCCTCCAGGTCGTCCTTGTCCCATTGAATGATGCGGCGGTCTTCCATCGAGGCGGGTTGCACCGGCACCAGGCGCGTCAGCTTGCCCTGCGTCAGCACAAAACCGCCCACGTGCTGGCTCAGGTGGCGCGGAAAGGCGGGCCGGTCCTTTTCGCGCTTCTTGCGGTCGTCGGCTTCAGCGATTTCATCTTCAGGGCTGGCATGCCGCGACATCAGCAGGCGAGACAGCTCCAGCCACTGCAACACCGGCCCGATGTCGGCCTGCGCCTCGGCCTCCCGGATTTTTTCTTCCAGCACCTTGCTGCCGTCGAACCAGAAATGCTCTTTGGCATAGAGCTCCACCGTGGCGGGGTCTATGCCCAGGGCTTTGCCCACGTCGCGTACGGCGCTGCGCGAGCGGTAGCTGATGACGGTGGCGGCAATGGCGGCGCGGTCATGGCCGTATTTTTCATAGATGTACTGGATGACTTCTTCGCGCCGTTCGTGTTCAAAATCAACGTCAATGTCGGGCGGCTCCCTGCGTTCACGGCTGATGAAGCGCTCGAACAGGAGTTTGCTTTCTGACGGGTCGATGGCGGTGACTTCAAGGCAGTAGCAGACGGCCGAGTTGGCCGCCGAGCCGCGTCCCTGGCAAAGAATCTTCTGGCTGCGGGCAAAACGCACGATGTCATGAACCGTGATGAAGTACATCTCGTAGCCGAGCTCTTCGATCAGGGCCAGCTCCTTGCCCACCTGCCGCCTGATCTTGTGGGGAATGCGCTGCGGATAGCGTTTATGCGCGCCCTGCCAGGCCAGGCGCCGCAGGCAATGCGCCGGGGTTTCGGTGTACGGCACGATGTCGTCCTGCGGATAACGATAAAGCGTGCGGATTTCATCGAGATTGAAATGGCAGCGCCCTGCGACCTCCAGCGTGGCGCGCAGCAAATCACGCGGGTAGACCTCGGCCAGCCTCATGCGCTGGCGCAAGTGCGCCTCGGCATTGGCCTGCAGCGCAAAGCCGCATTCATGCACGGTGCAGCCCAGCTTGATGGCCGTCAGTACGTCGTGCAGCGGCTTGCGTGAGCGCAGATGCATCAGCACATTGCCGGCCGCCACCAGCGTGATCCCGGTGTGCAGCGCGACTTCACGCAGCTGTGCGAGCCGCAAGGCGTCATCCATGCCCTGCTGCAACTCCACGGCCAGCCAGGCATGGCCGCCGAAACTGTCTACCGCCCACTGCGCATGGGCACACAGCGCATCGGTATCAATGGCATCGGGCAAGGGTGACAGCAATATTTCGCAATGCGTCAGCACGGAAAAATCCGTCTCGCCCAAGGCGACCCGGTAGCTGCCCTTTTCAATCGTGTCGCCCACCTGGCGGGCGGTGGTAATGAACTCGCACAGGTTGCCCCAGCCGGCGGCATTGTGCGGCAGTACCACCAGGCGAAAGGCGTCATTTCCCTCCTTCGCCCTCACCAGGAATTCCGCGCCGGGCAAAAGCTTGAAGCCCATCTGTTTGGCCGCCTCATGCGCGCGTACCACCCCGGCCACCGAACATTCATCGGTGATGGCGATGGCGCGGTAACCCAGTTCGGCCGCGCGCTCCACCAGCTCATGGGCATGCGAGGCGCCGCGCTGGAAACTGAAGTTGCTCAAGGCGTGCAGCTCCGCATACTCGGGCAACTGGAGGCTGCCCGTCAGGGCCTGGGTGAGGGTTTCGGAAAGCATCGCTGCGCCTCAGGCAAAAAAACCGTGGAGGTACCAATGCTGCCGCTTGTGCATCACGGGCGAGCCCTCAGAAGCCGGCAGCTCCAACCGCACGCTGTAAATCCATAGCAGGCTGCCCTGCTCGCAGCGGTAGATGTAGTAGTCGCGCATGGTGGGCGGCGTGTGGCGCTCGGCATGCGCGCGGTAAGCGCCTTCGCTGGGTGCCAGCCAGCCGGTCGCCTCCAGCCGCTGTGGGCCGGCCATGCGCGTCAGCCGGCCCTGGTAGACGGGACTGTTGCCTTCGGTCGCCAGGCGCTGCGGCTCGGGCAGCAGCCAGCTGGGGTAAAGCGCGTCGACTTTGCCTTGTGAGGCGGCAAGGGAAGGGTTCATGCTGGCCGCAGAGGCTTTTTTTCGGCCTTTTGGGGCAGGCTTCAGGCCTGTAGCCTTTTTCTGGCGAGCCACAGCAGCGATTGATGGAATGGCATTTCTGGCGGACACCCAGCGCTGCATGTGATCGGGCCGGTGGTCGGCGCAGGGCTGCCAGGCCTGCACGCTGGCATCACCCAGACGCGCGCTCAGGCGCTCAACCAGTTCGACCGCGCTGTCCCCCTGGTGCTGCGCCTGCATCAGCAGGCTGGCGGTGGCGGCCGCTGAGTCGACCAGCAGTTCAGTCGCCAGCGACTGCAAGGTCAGGCTGTGCACGGGTGCGGGCAATTGCTGCTGCGCCAGGTGCTCGGACACCAGCCGCGCCATGTGGCGCAGGTCCTGCGCAGGGTTGGCGGTGCGGATCTCCAACTCGCCGGTGGGCGCCACGTCGCGACGTTTGTCAAGGTGCCAGGTCAGGCGCAACGCACTCAGGCCGCTTTGCCGGCCCAGCAGCCAGGCCTGCAGACTGGCCAACAGGCGCTCCACCCCGGCCATCAGTTCGGGGCCATGGATGGCGAGGGCTTCGAGCTCGATTTTTTCTTCAAACGCTTCAGGCAGTACCAGCCATTCGTAGTCGTCGGGCACGCTGCCCCGGGCACGGTCCAGCGCTTCCAGCAATTCAGCGCCAAAGCGCCGAGCCACGCCGTCGCGGGGCAGGCGCAGCAGGTCGTCCCAGGTGCGGCAGCCGATGCGCTCAAGCACCGCGTGGTGCGGCAGCACGGCGCTGAGGGTGTGCATGGGCAGGTCGGCGACGCGTTTTTTCACCGCGCCAGGGCTTTCAGCTTGCCAGCGCAGCCGTCCAAGTGCTATCAGTGATGTAGCGCCTTGCGCCCGTCCTGTGTGCGCTGCAGCCCGGTTGGCCTCAAAAAATGCCGCCAGCCTTGCGTCCAGCAAAGCCATTAACCTGGCTAAGCCGCCAAACAGGCGCAGGCTGCCGGTTACATCCATCAGCACCGCTTCATCCACTACCGCCACCCGCGGTGTGAAGCCCAGCGCCAGACTGGCCACCGCGCGCCGGGCAGTGGCCTCGTCCATGGGCCCCACCTTGACGACGGCGGGCTCAGTGGTGATCGAGGTGTGCAATGCGATCCAGCAACGCATGGACGGGACTCAGGGGTGAGGTAACAGGCAGGAAAAGCGGCGCGGTTTCTTCGCGCTTGAGGCGCGCGCGCTCGCGGCTGGCAAGCATCAAGGCGGCAAGACGCGGTGCACGGGTGTCGAGCAACAACGGGCCCGCCAAAGGAGGCCCGCGCCGTTTGACGACATGCACCCGCAGGTTCCCGCCCTCCCCCACTGCGCCCTCCAAAAGGAGGCGAAGCGGCGCAGGTGACGACTCGTTTTGTGCCCGCAAGGACCGAAAGACAAACAGAAGCTTGTGGTGCGCATGCGCGGCAATCTGCAGGCGGCGCAGGTGCGCACTGCGTGCATCGGGCAGCCAGGCGAGTACGGCGGTCACATCAGCGCACTGCAGCGCCTCGCGTGCGGCCCATAGCAGTGAAGGCGCATTGCCCGGCTTGCCATGGACGCTGATGAGCCGCCGCATGTCGATCTGGCGGGCACCCAGCGCCGGGCCAAAAGGCAGATACGGGGCGCCGACCAGTACCGTCAGCTGCGCCCCCGGTTCATCCGGCGTGGCAGGCTGGCTGAGGGCCCGGGCCAGCCCCGGCGCGAGCAAACCCCATTCCTGCTGACCGGCCTGCGGCTGCAGCAGTTCGATCAGGGCGCCCTGCGGCCAGCCGCCGCCGGGTAGCACGGCATCAAGTGCCGCATAGCCCGTGGCGATGGTTTGCACACTCGCGCCGCCGAGTTCGCCGGCGCGCCAGACATGGGCGTTGGCGAAGTCCGGCAAGGTGCGGGTTGCAGGGGTTGGGGAAAGCATGGCGCGGGGGTCAAATCCGGATAAATACTGTATTTATGTACAGTATATCGATTCAACCTTTGCCGCAAGCTTGACCCTCCAAAAAGGTCACCTAAAGGCTCGCGTGAGTAATGATTAATGAGCAAAGACGCCCAAACGTATGTCCGGAACCGGCGAGCGTTGGGCACCGGCCAGACCTACTCTTGGAATACCGGTACTTGCTACCTCATTCCAACCCTATTCCAGGAAAATTCAGATGAACAGATTGCACAACAAGCGCGCGCTGGTGACGGGCGGAACCTCGGGCATAGGCCTCGAAACGGCCAAACAATTTCTGGCCGAAGGCGCGCGCGTCATGGTGACAGGCTCCAGCGACGACTCATTGGCCGAGGCACGCCGGCAACTCGGCAGCGACGCCCTCTTCGCCAAAACCGATGCGGGCGAGCTTCAGGCGCAGGTCAAACTGGCCCGACAGGTGCGCGAGGCCTTCGGGCAACTCGACGTGGCCTTTATCAATGCGGGCATTGGTGTCTTCATGCCGCTGGAAAGCTGGGACGAGGCCGCATTTGACCGCTCCATGGCGGTCAATTTCAAAGGGCCCTTCTTTTTGCTGCAGGCCTTGCTGGGAACTTTCGCGAACCCGGCTTCGGTCATCCTCAACGGCTCGGTGAATGCACATCTGGGCATACCGGCCTCCAGCGTTTACTCGGCGACCAAGGCCGGTTTGATCTCGCTAGCCAAAACGCTGTCAGGCGAACTGAGCGCCAGGGGCATACGGCTCAATACGGTCAGCCCGGGCACCGTGGCAACGCCGATTTACGGCAAGCTAGGCCTGCCAGCCGATGCACTGCAGAAGATGAAAGACGGTTTGACGGCGGTGATTCCATTGCACCGCTTCGGCTCACCCGTGGAAATCGCCAAGGCCGTGGTGTTCCTGGCGTCCGACGAATCGACTTATGCCGTCGGTAGCGAGCTCATCCTCGACGGCGGGCTGACTATCGCGTGATTCAGGGCTTGCGCGCAAGCCGGGCTGCCAGCAGCAAGCCCACGAGCGTAATCACCACAAAGCACACAAACGACCAGTTGGCGATCGAGCCACCCAAAAAGGTCCAGTCGATCTTTGTGCAGTCACCGCTACCCTTGAAGATCATGGGAATCGCGCGCTTCAGGGGGAAGGTCTCGATCATTCCGTAAAAATCGCGGCCGCAAGAGGCGATTTCAGGCGGGTACCACTGCAAGAAACTCTGGCGCGCCGCGACAAAAGCGCCAAAGCCTGCGAGCAATACCATCACGCCCGAGCCGGCCATCAAGAGGCCGCGGCTCTTGGCGATGGCAGTTACAGCCGCGACCACTGCCACCAGCACCAGCGCATAACGCTGCACGATGCACATGGGGCAAGGCTCCAGGCCTACCACATGCTGCAGGTACAAGCCAAAGGCCAGCATGGCCACGCAGGCCGCGGCAACCAACACCAGCACGCGGCGCGGCGTGGTATCGAAATACGTCAAAAACATCAGGGTCCCTCTTTTTCTGGGTGGATTATGAATGGTCCAGGGGTTCGGGCGTTCAGGCCGAGATAAGTTCCCGCCAGCGATTCATGAAGGGGAGATTTTCTGCCGCCTTCAAGCGCCACAGGCCAGCACTTGTCCTACAGATGGCCTACCGCGGCGGGCGTAAATTTTCAGAATTCCAAACCACTTCTGGAGATTCCCATGATGGTGCAAAACGCCCTCGCCGGTGTCGCCGTGCGCAACCTGCCTACCTCCCATGCTTTCTAACAAAGAGGGGCAACGCGTCCCCGATGTAACCTTCAAAACACGCCGCAACGAGCAGTGGAGTGATGTTTCCAGCGCCGACCTGTTCGCGGGGAAGCGTGTCGTGGCTTTCTCTCTGCCCGGCGCCTACACACCCACCTGCTCGTCCACTCATTTGCCGCGCTTCAACGCGCTGGCCCGGACCTTCAAGACCCACGGCATTGACGAGGTGGTCTGCTTTTCGGTCAACGACGCTTTCGTGATGAACGAGTGGGGCAAGGCACAGGAAGCCGGCAACATCACGCTGATCCCCGACGGCAACGGCGATTTCGCCAAGGGCATGGGCATGCTGGTCGACAAGAGCGACTTGGGTTTCGGCAAGCGCTCCTGGCGCTATTCCATGTTGGTGCGCGACGGCGTGATCGAAAAAATGTTCATCGAGCCTGAGAAGGAAGGTGACCCGTTTGAGGTTTCGGATGCCGACACCATGCTCAAGTACCTGGCGCCGGATGCCGTGGCGCCCGAACCTATCACCCTTTTCAGCAAGCCAGGCTGCCCGTTTTGCGCCAAGGCCAGGGCCATGCTGGACGAAGCCGGCCTTTCCTACGAGGAGATCACGCTGGGCCACGGCATCACCATCAACACCTTGCAGGCTGTGGCGGGCGCCGCCACGGCGCCCCAGGTGTTTGCGGGCGGCAAAAAAATCGGCGGCTCGGAAGCTTTGCAGGCGTGGCTCCAGGAGACGCAGCCGAAGGCGGACCCCGCATCGCCGCAGCAGTTTCTCAGCTAGGGTTGCCAGAAGTAACGGCAGCAGCGCTTTGCGCCCTGCGACGGGGGCCCGCTGCGCGCCGGGCCCGCCAGCTCTTCACCGCATCGCAAGCCTCGAAGTGCTTGAGCAAGTTCTGCTTCTGCCGCTCCAGCAGGCTGCTGGCCGCAATCATCTGCGGCCACATTTCGCAGGCCTTGCCCACCGCCTCATTGAGCACGCCGCGCACGCGTGTTTCGAACATGCCGGTGGCGTTGCAAAAGCTGCGCAAGGTCTGGGCCGTGAGCCTCGCCTGCTTTTCGCCACCGGGCACAAAGCGCAGCGCATGGCCGCGACCGCCGAGATAGGCTGCGTAGGCGACCACGTCATACGCCGGAGACAATTCGGGCGTGCGGCCATCGCGGTAAAGCACACCGAAATTCTTGACGTGGGCGTCATAGTTGCCCAGCATTTCATTGACCATGACGCGGCGTATCAACTCTTCTGCGGCGCCCTCGGCCACCTGGGCCGGCAGGCTCATGCCTTCGCGCAGTGTCCTGGCCATGGCGGCGTAAGTGGCGGCCGGGTGGGTGTATTTTTCTTCGGGCTGGATACGCAGGATCTGCGCGAAATCCTCGCAGTGAATATGCCCCTGGGGACCTCGATCGAAACGCTTCACCGCCAGGAAGTTTCGGCTCTCGCCGAGCACAAAAGGCTGCTCGGCGACGATCTCTTCCATCGGGGCCAGCCAAGCTTCGCAGATTTCCACACCCGCGGCCTGCGCCAGCCGCAAGGACAACTCTTCCACCTCGGGCAGCAAGGCGAACTCGGCCGTGGGCAGCTTGGCGATGAGGTGCAGGCCTTTCGCGTCTTTGGTACGCGCCACATACCGCCCGCCCTGCTGCACCAGCGCCAGCTTGGGCTGCACGCCCGACAGCGAGGTCGCGTCGGGCAAGGGGTCAGCAGTGACGGACATCTCAAGCGCGTCATGGTGCTGAGTCACCACGCCGGCCAGCGCATCGGCATCAAGGTGGGCCGGATAGGCAAACACATTGCCCGGCAAGTCAGTCCCGCAAGTAGCCAGCATGTCGAAATGGTCGTTGGGCCCGCAGCCGCGCAGCTGCTCGAGGTGGCGCCGAAGGGGCCCCTCGGGCAGCAGGTTTTGAAAGAAGGCCGGCAGACGCCCGCCTTCGGCATTGAAGAACGGCGTGTTCACATAGCTGCGCCAGAAGATCTCGCGGCGCTGCGCGTCGTCGTCCGTGGCGGCCCAGGAAAACACCGGCGACGCCGGGTTGGACCAGAAGCCCTCATCGGGAATGAACCGCGTGAGCGCCGTGCTGCCGGTACCGTACTGGAACAGCAGCCCGGCGCGCAGAGAGCCTATATAAATATCCAGCGCCAGGACATTCATGGCTTAAACGCCTTTGGGCTTGACGCTTGCCCCGGCAAGCTGCGAGGTTTCGGCCACGATGCGGTCTACGCGCGACAGCGCGGGCGCGGGCGCCTCATCTACTTGCGCCTGGAGCCCGGAAGCCACCACCTTGGGCAGCAGCAACACCTCCAGCCCAAGCTGGTCCGCAATCGCCATCAGCGTAGTGATGCGCGGTGCGGTGCGCCCCTGCAGAACGCCGCGCACGGATAAAGGCGTGAGGCCCGTCCTCTCGGCCAAAGCCTGGTAGTCGATATTCAGGCGCCGACGCTCAGCTTCCAGTTGGGATGCCATGTCGAAGAGGGTTTTCATAGATATAAAAATATCGTTTTATCTGCTAACGATACTATTTTATCTTTTTTATTCACGACAAGCAATATTAAACTATATTTTTTAAATAAAACGATAGTTAAATATACCACTGCAAACTGGAGCAAAAGAAGAGTCCCCCACGATTGCAGCGCCAGACACAAGCCACGTCCGCTATCGCACCTCACCGAACGGCTCTTCGGCGCAGGTTACACCCCTGCAGCAGGGCCATACAGCACGTCTGACCGCAGAACGTACTTGACTCCTTCGACCACCGCAGCGCCCTCATGCCAGGTGTCATGGACGAACAACAGGGCACTGCCCAATTTGGGCGAAATGTTGAATTCCCGAAAATCAGTGGCTCCACCGACAAAACCGTCGTTCAGATAAACCAGGAAGGTCAGCTTGCTTGAGACGCCGTTCTCTGTCCAGGGGCCATCCTTATGCATCTTGAAGCGCTGGCCATTCGAATACCTGTAGAACCGAATCTCCCTGGGCAAGCCCACGGGCCTTTCGCCTTCTATGGATGGCAACGGAACGTCAGAGAGTCGCTTCCAGAGCGTGCCAACCCATTCCCGGCTCTCGACAATCGCGCGCTCGTTGTTACGAACCATAGGCATGGCTTTTTGCCCTTGCGCAGTTCTCACGCCAGCAGAGGTGAAGCCAACCGACTCGGCCAACGCAATAAGCCCGGCGCATTCAGCCTGATTCAGAAACGACGGAATGCTGAACACGCGATCGGTGTGGGTTACAAGCTGCATGCGAATAAGGTTTTTGAGCGCCTGGGTTGAAGATACCCGACGGTGGCTATCGGGCGAAATCCTGGGATGCCGTGTCGGTTGAACCGCCAGCTCGCATGACAACGCGAACTCACTCGAGTCCCCAACGGCTATCGTCATTGTCCCTGGACCGCGGCCCTCCCCGGCCCCCTCAAAACCTATAGCTTCCCGTCAGCGACAGAAGCCACGTCCGCCCAGCGGCAGGCTCAAAGTATCGGCCGTTGCCCTCATTGACGATGACGGAGCCCGCATACTTTTTGTCAAACAGGTTGTCCAGCCGCAGCGTGCCCAGCATCTTCCAGTTGCCCGCCTCCACGGCATAACCGACATGCGCTGCAGCGACGACAAACGAGGCGGCGGCGTCCGAATTGAGGTCGTTGACGGGAACGCTGCCGAGGTAGCGCGCCTCGACACCGCCGCGCCATCCCCGCACCGGCCGCCAGCCGGCTTCCAGCGATAAGGCTGAACGCGCGATGCCGGGGATCCGGTTGCCCGCCGGCACCGCAACATTGGGGGTTGCGCAAGGTGTGGCCGCACAGGTCAAAAAAGCATCGCGGTAGCGCGCGTCCAGCCAGGTGTAAGACAGCTGCACCAGCCAGTCGTCAGGCAAGGTCAGGCTGGAAGCGAGTTCCAGTCCGCGGCGCCGCGTGGCACCCGCGTTCTGGAAGGTGCTGCGCCCGCCCAGATTGGTCTGGCTGACGATCTCGTCTCGGGTGGCCGTCTGAAACACGGCGGCGCTGCCCTCCAGGCGGGTGGGCGCGCCGGCCGGCGTGCGCCATTTGGCGCCTGCTTCCAGGTTATTGCTGCGCGAAGGCTTGAGCCCCAGATTGAGCCCGGTGGAACCATTTGCGCGGTAGGCGGTTTCGTTCAGCGTCGGGGTTTCAAAACCTTTTCCCGCAGTGGCGTAGAGGCGCAGGTTGTCGGCGGGCGCATACAGCACACCCGCCACCGGCAAGGTGGCGCTGTAGTGCGCGCTGCCGCTGTCGTCACCATTGGGCCCCACCACGTAATGATCAGCCGAATCAAAGCGCACCGTGCTGCGGCGCAGCCCAGCATGCAAGGCCCAACGCGGCGAAAGCTTGAGGGTGGCCTGGGCGTAAGGGTCCAGGCTGCTGGCGCGGTTGGTCTCATCGCGGCGCAGCGCGCCCTGCACACCCAGGCTGGCGCCACTGAAATTCTGGAAGCCCAGGCGCTGCTCGTGCAGGCTGTCATAGGCCAGGCCCGCCACCAGTTCCAGCGACAACCCCGCCAGCTGCGCCTGCGCGGTCAGCCGGAGGTCGGCGCCGCCATAGTTGCGGTTCAGGTCTATCACGCCGCCGGGGTGCAGCGGGCTGGCCTGGGGCGCCACCGGAATTGCCTGATATTGCACCGTGGCCCGCTGGCCTTGGTAGACCATGGCGCGCAGGCTGTTGCCGCCGCCGAGTCGCTGCTCGTAGACCAGGCCCAACTGTGTTTGCCGCACGGTTTTGCGGGTGTTGAACTGGGTGGCGGACGCATCGGCGCTTTGAGGGGCGGCATCGAATTGCGCGCGGCCCAGGCCCAGCGGATCGTCGGCTCGCAGGTCGACGTGGCTGGCGACCAGCATGAGTTGCCCGCCGTTGGCCAGCGCCCAGTCGAAGCGCGCGTTGCCGATGTCGCGGGTGGCGGCGCTGTGGTCGCGGTAGCCGTCGGTGCCAAAGCGGCTGGCATTGAGCACATAACCCAGCGAGCCGCTGCTTCCGGTGGCCTTCAAGCCGCTGCGGTAGAAGCCGTCACTGCCAAAAGCGACATTAGGCGTGAGGGTAAGCGGTCCTTCACCACGTTCGGTAAACACTTGCATCACGCCACCCGACGAATTGCCATAGAGTGAAGAAAAAGGCCCGCGCAGGATCTCCACGCGCTCGACCGAGCCGAGATCGATGTGGGACAGCTGGCCCTGCCCGTCGGGCATGGTGGCGGGGATGCCGTCGACATAGATGCGCACACCACGCACGCCGAAGGTGGAACGCGCGCCGAAGCCGCGCACCGAAAGCTGCAGGTCCTGCGCCTGGTTTTGCCGGTCGCGCGCCAGCACGCCTGGCGTCAGCGCAAGGCTTTCGGAAAGGTTGAGCTGCGCCCTGCCGTCGGCGCGAAGCCGCTCGCCGTCGATCACGTCGACCGAGGCCGGTACGTCAAAGGGCGGCAGTTCGGTGCGCGTGGCTGTTACGGTGACAGGCGCAAGCGACTGGGCCAAAGCCGCGGCACTCACCCACGACGACAAGGCCAATGCAATTCCCAGCCGCAGGGGACTCGGCATTGAGGGAAACGCGGCAGTAGGAAAGCGATGAGGCATGGGCGGTACAGGATTCGATGAAAGGCGAAGGGGCCGGCCAATGCTAGCTTGCCAGCGCGGTCCCCGCCATCGCGCCGCTGTAGGCCGGCGCCGCAAAAACGTCATACAGAACTTGCCGCAAAGCTCGACCGCGTATTGAAAGGCCTTGCTCTTGCCGCCTCTCCCTCGGGGTGAGGCGGCAAGACCGAGCAGCCCTCAACCGAACTTGCGCACTGCGTCGAGCGCCAGCCCCGCGCCGATGCTGCCGAAGCGGTCGCCCTCGACGCTGCGCGCCTGCGGCAGCAGCGAGGAAATCTGCTCGCGCAGCAGCGGCACGCCGCTGGAGCCGCCGGTGAAAAACACGGTGTCAATATCGTCCCCATTAACACCGGCATCCTTGAGCAGCCCCGTGACGGTGCGCGCCACGGTGCCCACCAACTCGCTGATGGCGCCGTCGAAATTGGGCCGATGCAAAGTGAGTGTCTCGCCCGGGGCAATGCGCCCCAGGTCCATGACGGCCTCGGGCGCATCGGACAGCGCGATCTTGGCCGCCTCGACCTGCATCGCCAGCCAGTGGCCGGCACGCTCGCGCACCAGGTTCTGCAGGCGGTCAAGCTTGTCCTTGTCGACCGCAGCGCGCCGGATGTCGCTGATCTGAGTCCAGGATTTCTTGCTATAGACCTGGTTGATGGTGTGCCAGGTCGCCAGGTTGAAATACTGGGCCGACGGCACTTCCAGCCCGCTTTGCAGCCGGCTGCCCAGGCCTAGCGTGGGCATCACGCTGGCCAGACTCAGGTATTTGTCGAAGTCGGTGCCGCCTATGTGCACGCCGCCGCTAGCCAGGATGTCATCCCGCCGCTCGACTTTTTGCGCGCGTTCCGGCGACAGGCGCACCAGCGCGAAGTCCGAGGTGCCGCCGCCAATGTCCACCACCAGCACCAGCTCTTCGCGCCGGATGTGCGACTCATAGTCAAAGGCCGCCGCGATCGGCTCGTACTGGAAGGCGATGTCTTTCAGGCCGACCGCATGGGCAATCTCGGCCAGTGTGTTCTCGGCATGCTTGTCGGCTTTGGCGTCGTCGTCCACAAAGAACACCGGACGACCCAGGACGGCGCGGGTGAATGGCTGCTCCGCGGCTTTTTCAGCGCGGTGCTTGAGTTCGCCGATGAACTGCGCCAGCAGCTCGCGAAACGGCAGCGCGCGGCCGGCGACTTCGGTGTGCTCGTCGAGCATGGACGTGCCCAGCAGGCTTTTGAGCGAGCGCATCAAGCGCCCTTCGTAACCCGCAAGGTAGTCGGCCAGCGCCGCACGGCCGTAGCTCACGTGCTCGTCTTCGGCATGGAAAAACACCACCGAAGGCAGCGTCGGCTTGCCGCCCTCCAGCGGCAGCAATGCGGGCAGCCCGGGCCGGCTCCAGCCCGCCGTCGAATTGGAGGTTCCGAAGTCGATGCCGCAGGCCAGGGCGGCGCTCACCGCCCGGCCGGCTTGGCGAAGCCGTTTTCTGCCCAGGCCACGGCGCTGGCGCGGTTGAGCTTGAAGGACGGCGCCACCCGCACCTGCGCCAGTTGCTCGCCGGCCTCGTCGGTGGCGCTGAGCAGGCCGTGCGGGTTGTCCTCGTCAGGAACGATGTCGAGCGCGACGGTCAAGCGAACCGAATTCGCCGTCACCGTGATGCTCTGGTGCAGGGTGGCGTGCAACTGCTGCTCGTGCCTGCGCACGAATTCAGAGGCGGTTTTCACCAGTGTGCTGAAGGCGGGCCCATCCAGCGGTTTGGGGTTTTTCTTGTCGCGGCCCATGGTCCAGGGGCCGACCAGCGCGGGCTCGGGCTCGCCGTCCTTGATCATCGCGACGGCCCAGCCGTCGTCGTCTTCATTCTTGATGACCTTGGCCGTCCAGCCGTCGCCGCGCCAAAGCCGCGGCTCCTGGATGGACGAGTTGTCGTTGGGGATTTCGTCGGCCGTGCCGGCCGGAGGGGTGTGGGAGTAAATCAAGGCGCGATCATTCGGGTCGGGCGCCCCGGCAGCGAGCCGGGGGCAATTCAGGTCACGCACCGCCCTTCAAAAAACACGGAGCGCATGGGGAGCCGGATTTTACAGCCCTCCTCAAAGCGCCTCACACACCTTTCAAAAACCCCGCGCCAATCCCTCACAAGCCAAGGTCGCTGAGGCTGGGGTGGTCGTCGGGCCTGCGGCCCAGCGGCCAGAAAAACTTGCGCTCAGCTTCCTTGATAGGCAGGTCATTGATGCTGGCGTGGCGAACCGCCATCAATCCGTTTTCGTCAAATTCCCAGTTCTCATTGCCGTAAGAACGAAACCAGTTGCCCGCGTCGTCGTGCCACTCATAGGCAAAGCGCACGGCAATGCGGTTGCCGCCGAAGGCCCACAACTCCTTGATCAGGCGGTAGTCCAGCTCACGCGCCCATTTGCGCGACAGCAGGCCGACGATTTCCTCGCGGCCGGTAACGAATTCGGCCCGGTTGCGCCACCGGCTTTGCAGCGTGTACGCCAGCGAGACCCGCTGCGGGTCGCGCGTGTTCCAGCCGTCTTCGGCGGCGCGGACCTTCTGCACGGCGGTGTCACGGGTGAACGGCGGGAGGGGTGGCCTGGTTTCCATATTGAGTCCTTTTGAGCGGGAGTGAAGTGTCGAACAAATGTAGACAGACCTGTCTACCTGCGGGAATTCTGGCACAAGTAGACAGATCTGTCTACAACCCCTAAAATCCGGCCATGGACCTTCCAGCCGCCTCCGCCCCTTCCCCGCGCGAGCGAATCCTGCTCACCGCGCACGACCTTTTCTACCGCGACGGCCTGCGCGCCACCGGCATAGACCGCATCATTGCCGAATCGGGCGTGGCCAAACTCACCTTCTACCGCTGCTTTCCCAGCAAGGACGAGCTGATCCGCACCTTTCTGGATTACCGGCACGCGCGCTGGATGGCCTGGTTTGTCGACGCGCTGGGCCGCCACGGCGCGGTCGCTGGTGGCGGGCTGGCGCCACTGCTTCCCGCGCTGGGCGAATGGTTCGCCGACCCGCTGTTTCGCGGCTGTGCCTTCATCAACGCCATGGCCGAGATGGGTGCATCGCAGCCCGCAGTCACGCGGATTGTGCAAAACCACAAGCAGGAAATGCGGCAGGTGATTGCCGGATTGCTGCCCGCCGGCCCCCATCAACAAGCCATCGCCGGTGCGGCCACGCTGGCCGTCGACGGGGCCATTGTGCGGGCACAAATAGAGGGCGGCGAAGCAGCGCTGGCCGGCTTGCGTTTGTTGCTGCAAGCGCTGGATGCTCCCGCGACCAGGGGCTAAGCCTTCGCGGGCCGGCGCGATTTCTCCTTGGGCCGGGATTGGAGCGCGGCGCCCACGCGCTCCACCACCTTCACCGCAGGCCGCTTGCCCGAGGCCACCCATTCGTCGTAAAAATCGATCTTGCTGTCCAGCAGCCTGAGCGCCAGCTGCCATTCGGTAATCATGCCCCTGACCTGCTCCCGGTGCGCCGACAGCAGCGCCTGCCGTTTGCCCAGCGTGCTGCTGCCCTGCTTGACCAGCGCGGTGTATTCACGCATCTCGGCAATCGACATGCCGGTGCGCCGCAGCCTGTCCATCAGGTCCAGCCAGCTGATGTGCAGCTCGCCGTACACGCGGCGCCGCCCGGCGTCGCGCGCCACACCGGGAATCAGGCCCTGTGCCTCGTACCAGCGTATGGTGTGCACGCTGCGCCCGGTACGCGCGGCGAGCTGCCCGATCAGAAAGGTTTCAGCCATGCGTCACTATAGAACCTGCGGCTCAGGCGGCAAGCGCCGGAACCGAAGCGGTGGGAGATGACGGGGCCTCAAGCGCCGAACTCACCAGCGCCGTGTCGAGGTATTCCATCAAGTCTTTCATCTGCCCACCTTCCATGCGGCAAACATAACAGTAATGGTTGTTGTAGGCCTTGCCGGCTTTGGTGGTGACACGACCGTCGAATTCGATGATGACCATGTCGCCGTCGGCCATCACGCGGCTCGTTGTGCTGACATACGGCGTGGCGAACTGGGCATACAGCGGCCGAAGCAGTTCGGTGAGGACCACCTGCTTGCCGCTGTAGGTGCGCGACCACGGTGTGTTTCCGGGGATGGTCCATGAAAAATCGTCGGCCATGGCCTCGACAAAGGGCTGGCCGTTGCCTTTGTCCAGTTCGGCCATGACCTGCTGGATGCGCTGCCTGTTGGCGTCGGTGGTGGATGCTGTGCTCATGAGGAATCTCCTGGAATGCCCGTCGCACCGGGCGTGGGACCCGGCATCTGCCTGGGCTTGAGGAGATTAAAAATCCTGGAGTGCACTCTAGGTCAAGCCCCGGCGTGCATCGCAACGCTGTTTTTGCAGCGCAACCCTACAATGCCGCATGAACCAGAAACGACCTGCCGCCAGCGATTGGGTGACGAAGATGCTGGCCGTGCTCAAAACCGGCAACACGGCGGCGGCGATCGCGCAGATCAAGGCCACCACCAGCAGCAAGGATTTGCGGCAGTTGCATGCCGCGCTCGAAAAAGCGCAGTTGCTCAAGCAACTCGTCGCAGTCGACACCGCGATTTCTGATCAATTGCAGGCGCTGGCCTCGCCGCGCTTAAGCCGCTCGCCTTGAGGTAGTACCCTTTTGCCCAGTGAAAGGGAGCAACACCCGCGGCGACACTAAGCCGGGCGAATCTCGAACTGCGCATCACCCATATAGCGATGGGGGCCCAGCGCAGCCTTCACCGCGGCCAGCTCCGCCGCCTGCCACTGGCTGAACAGCTCCAGCTCCTCGGCCGACAGCACATCTTCCGCGGGTGACTCGCCATAAGTCGCGACCAGCCGCATATAGGCGTTGTAGACCGGCAGCACCAGGCTTTCATGGCCCAGCTCGGCTTCCAGCGCCGTCCTGAAACGTTGCTCCGCCGCCTGCAGTTCCCCTTCGGAGGCATCTTCATAGGCGTACAGCCTGAGCCGGTAACTCACAGTATTTCCTTCATGGCTTGGCGGGTGCAGGCGTCGGCATGTTCTGCGTAAGTTCAATGCGGCGGCGCAGGCGGTCAGCTTCGGCGGTGTTGCCGCCCTGCTCCACCCGGCGCAACTCCACACCCAGCCAGGCCAGCAACGGGCGCCTCCAGCCCTGGGCCGAGGCAGTATCAATCGCCTGGCTGATTACCACCGGGCTGGCCTTGCCGGTTTGCAGCAGCACCCCGGCCGCGACCAGCCGCGACAAAGGATCGGTGATGCCGGCCAGCGCGCCCGCATTGCCAGCCGCGGCGGCGCGCTGCGACTCGGGCAGCAGAGCAATCCCCTGCGGTGTCACCTTCCCCTTGAGGTAGTCGGCGTAGGCGCGCTGCGCCTCGGTGGCATCCGTGCGCAGCTTTTCAAAGCCCGCGCAGGGCTCGTCCAGCACCAGGCTGGCGACGCGCGTCGCACAATGCAGCAGTTCCGCCGTGGCCAGCAGGTCGGCGCGGCCCGAGCGCGTGAGCTGGCCGCGCGCCCGCTCCAGCTCGGCCATCTCGACCCGGCTGTTGCCTTCCATATAAGCGGCGACTGAGCGATCCATGGAGCCCTTGGCCTCAAGCTGCCAGTCGGGCGCGCGCGGGCCGCTGGAACAGGCGGCCAGCAACCCTGCGACCAGGATCAACGCGGCGGGTTTCATCAGGTGGGTTTTCATGGCAGTTTCATCTCCGCCTCGCTCGCATCCTTGGCGAAAGGCCACTTGCGGCTGATCTCGTTGATCAGGCCTTCCACCTTGCGCAGGCTGGCCTCCACGTCGGCGCGCAACGCGCCCAGGTCGGCCGTGGCGTCCTTGGCGTTGCGCGTCACGGCCTGGGCGTCCTGCAGCAGCGCATCGACCTTTTTGAGGCTGGTGCGAGCCTCGCCCAGCATGGTGTTGAGCTGCACCACGGTCGCGCGCGTTTCGGGCATCAGGCCCTTGTCGCCAAAGACCTGCGTGTCGGTCTTGGCGGCCAGGCCGTCCAGTTTGGTGAGCAGGGCATTCGTGCGGTCCAGCGTGGCGGCGAACTTCTTCGCCTCGGCTTCGCTGCCCAGCAGCACCGTAAGCGCGCCCCCCGGGCCGTTGAGCCTGTCGGTCAGGGTCTTGAGGTTGGCCAGGCTGGCGCCCACCGCGCCGCCGTCGCCGGTCAGGGTGTTGAGGTTTTCAATCAGGTCCTTGGCCGCGGCGATCACCTTGGGCACTTCGGCGGCGGCGTCGCCCAGCAGCACGGTGCGTTCCGCACCCTCGGGCAGCGGCGGGTCGTTGAGCAGCCCGGTATAGGCGCGCAGGGCGGTGCCGCCCACCAACCCGCGCACCAGCGTGAACACGCTGCTGGTACGCAGCCAGTGTGCGTCCTTTGCAGCCACGTCAACCAGGATGCGGGCTTTTCCGTCGGGGGCCAGCTCCACGCGGTTAACCCGGCCGATGGGGAAACCCGAGAAAGTCAGGTCCATGCCGACCGCCACGCCGTCGGAGTCGTCGGCGATCAGCACCAGGCGCTGGGTGGACTCAAACGCGCCGCGTGCATACATCACATAGAGCGCCGAGCCGCACACCAGCAGCACCATGAATATCAACAGCAGTCTGGCCTTGAATTCGAGGTTGGCGATTTCCGCCGGCGAGGATTCGGCTTCGCGAGCCGGCTGCAGAGGATCCGGCCGGCCGGCCGGTGGCGAAGGCGGCGATGGGTTGGGGTTGTCGTGGGATGAACTCATGGGTATGCTTTTTTCTTGTTGGGTCAATATGAGTCGATATGAGCCGATATCAGTCAATAGTAATTGCCGACCAGCGAAGCCACTTCAATCAGCAAAATCACCGCGAACATGCGCACCAGCCCGCGCATCTCGGCGCTGGTGCGCACGCTGGCATCCGACATGCCGTACAAGGCCGAGGCCATGGGAATCAGCGACACGGCCAGGCAGAAAAATATTGTCTTGAGCACAAAGATCAGCGTGACCGCCGGGCTGAACACCTGGCCGAACAGCCGGGTATAGGCCGCCACGCCCGACAGCACAAAGCCATAGGTTGCGAGATAAGCCACCACCAGCGCCACCACGCAGCTGAGCGCGGCCAGCGTGATGCCTGAGAACATGCCCGCTACCACACGCGGCAGCACTTCGCGCCGCACCGGCTCAATTCCTTTGCGCCGCATCTCGTCCAGCTCGCCGCTGGCCTGCATGGCCGTCAATTCGGCCCCGTCGGGAATCGTGCAGCGCAGCGCCACAAACAGCGCCGCTGTCAGCGGAATCAACTCCAGCACCAGCACCCGGATCACCACCTGTAGCGCATACTGCGACAGCCCATAACTGAGCGCCGTCACCAACACGATACGCGTCAGCACCACCGTCACCAGTGCGCACAGCACCGTGAACCCCAAAAGAATCGGCGCGGTATTGACGTAGATATGGCGCGCCAGAATCGCGCGGCTTTGCGGGCTGTAGCTCGAGGGCGACAGCGTCAGCACCAGGATGACAGCCCCCAGGTGCACCAGCCGCCACCACTCAATCACCCACAGCTGCGCGGCACGGCCGGTTTGCGTGAGTCGGTCCTGCGTGGGTGCCCTAGTCGCCATGCGGGCATGATACCCGGGGGCTAGTCCGCTTCCATGTAGGATGGCGAGCGTTTTTCTCTCATTTCCCCGACCCTCTTTTCCCCGATCCTCTTTCTCTTCTTCTCCTTACTTTCCCGATTACAAATACACCATGGCCCTCGACACCTGGACCGCCTACTTCCTCGCCTCCATCCTGATCGCGCTATCCCCGGGCTCTGGGGCCGTGCTGGCCATGAGCCATGGCCTGAGTTTTGGTCTGCGGCGCACACGTTCGACGATTGCCGGTTTGCAGATAGGGCTGGTGGTCATTCTGCTGGTGGCGGGTGCGGGTGTAGGGTCGCTGCTGGTGGCGTCGGAGCTGGCCTTCAGCGCCGTCAAGATTTTGGGTGCGGCCTATCTGATCTACATCGGCTGGTCGCAGTGGCGCTCCTCCAACGGCATTGCGGCAGATGGCGAGCCCGGCTCTGCCGACGGCAACAATCTGTCGGCCAAACGTCGCTTCCTGACAGGCCTGCTGACCAATGTGACCAACCCCAAGGGCATTCTTTTCATGGTGGCGGTGCTGCCGCAGTTCATCAGCCCGAGCCGGCCGCTATGGCCGCAACTTCTGGTGATGGCCGTGACCACCGTGGCGGTGGACACGGTGGTGATGCATGGCTATGCCTTCGCAGCCAGCCGGCTGCAGACGCTGTTCAAGAATGCGCGTGCGATACGGCTGCAGAACCGGGTGTTCGGCGGCATGCTGATGGCGGTGGGCGCGGGTCTTTTCTTCGTGAAGCGCAGCCACGCGGCGGCGCACTAACGCGCAGGCTTTTAGCCTCTTACGCCTTACCAGTCTGGGCCGAGATGATCGCCGCCAGCGTGCGCAACGCCTCATCGACCTGGCTGGAAAACGGCGCACCGCAGCTGATGCGCAAAAAATTGTCAAAGCGGTTGGAGTTGGAAAACATCGAGCCGGGCGCAACGCGTATGCCCTGGCGTATGGCGGTGTCGAACACGGCTTGGGCCGAGGTGCCGGCGGGCAGTTCCACCCACAACATCATGCTGCCCCTGGGCACCGACAGCCGGGTGCCTGCCGGGAAGTGGGCCGCGATGGCTTCGGCCATCTGCTCACGCTGCGCGTTGAGCATGCGACGCAGCCTGGCCATGTGGCGGTCGTAGGCGCTGGAGGCCATGAACTCGGCCACGGTGAACTGGGCCAGGACTTCATTGGCGCGGCTTTGCGCGTACTTGATCATGTGGATACGTGCCTGCCAGCGGCCGCCGGCGACCCAGCCCAGGCGAAGGCCGGGCGCCAGGGTCTTGCGCAGTGAAGCGCAGTAAATCACCGAGCCGCTGCGGTCCCAGGCCTTCGCTGCCTTGAGGGGAACATCGTCGGGGCCCAGGGCGCCGTAGGTGTCGTCCTCGATCAGCGCGATGCGCTGGCGCTCGCACAGGCGCACCAGCTTTTCCTTTTCGGCATCGGGCATGACGCTGCCCAGCGGATTGTGGAAATTGGGCATGACCACCACGGCCCTTATCCGGTCGTGCGTGCGCAGGGCCAAATCCAGCGCCTCGACCGAAATGCCCTGCTGCGGGCTGGTTGGAATTTCGAGTGCGCGCAGCCCCAGGCTTTCAAGGATTTGCAGCAGGCCGTGGTAGGTGGGAGATTCCACCGCCACGGTGTCGCCAGGTTGCGCCACCGCCCGCAGGGCGATGTTGAGCGCCTCTATGCAGCCGTGGGTGACCAGGATGTCTTCGGGCGAGAGCTGCATGCCTGCTTCCAGCGCGCGTTTGGCCAGCACGGCATTAAGTGGTGAATCATGCAAGAAATCGGGCGCGCTCACCAGCAGGAAGGGGTGCTTGCGCAAGGTCCGTGTCGCGGCATTTTTCAGCGCCTCGGCGGGGTACATCTCGGGCGAGCCATAAGTACCCGCGAGGTTGGTCACCAGCGGGTAGACATCGCACTTGGCGACAAAGTCAGAGACGCGGTCGTGAACGCCAACATATTGGGCCGGGTCCAGCTTGCGGCCGAACTCGGGCTCGCTGGGCGGTTGCAGGTCGGTGCGCCGCCGCTTGAGCACAAAGTAGCCGGAACGCGGCCGCGCTTCGAGCAGGCCTTCGTCCTCCAGCGTGTGGCAGGCCTCGACCGCGGTCGAGAGGCTGACCTGGTGCAGCCGCGTCAGCGCCCTGACGGAAGGCATGCGCTCGCCGGGCATCAGCACACCGGACTGTATGGCCTGCCGGTAGTGGCTGGAAAGCCGCAGGTAAAGCGGTTGCGCCGGGGTTTGTGCCGGGGTTTGCGTGAGGGCTTTCGTCAGAGGGAGGACGTCCATGGGCTGAATGATCCGTGAAGGGGCTGCGGCGACACAGCCACAGTTGGGGTGAAATCAGACCATAACAGATACAAAAAACCCCGTCTGTACCGATACAGAAAGGCCTTGTGTGCATCTGTCGGGAATATGGGGCTTTGCGTAATCTTGCACCCATGCTTTCCCCGACCCGCTAACCCAGCAACCCTGAATGGAGCCGCCATGCAACACCGCCCCGCCTCCCGCCACCTTGAACTTGACGCCGGTGAATCCCTGTTCTTCCACAGCAAGGCTGGCAGCTCACTGATCAGCACCTCGGGCACGCTGCTGGTGACCGGTGCGCCGCGCTGGCTGGGCGAGCAGGTGTTTTGCGATGCCGCGGCGCTGGAGTCCGGGCAGTCGCACACCATCGCCCGAGACGGCTGGATCATCGTCACCGCGCAGCATGGCGGCGAGGCCTGCATCGTGGACCAACCCCGCCGGGCGCCCCGCATGGCAAGGCTGGCGGCGGCGGGCAAGCATTGGCTGAGCGACCTTTGGGCAATCACCCAGGCCGCGCGTGGGCGATACCACGGCGCCGAACCGGTTTAAGGCCACCGCGGTAGATTCAATTGTTACCCCACCCACTTTTCATCACACCCATGACCACCTCCGCCTGGCTTTTGTTCATCACCATTTCCCTTGTGACCGCTCTCAGCCCCGGGCCGGGCATTCTGCTGGCGGTCTCCAACGCCGTGGCCTGGGGGCCGCGCAAGACGCTGTGGAGCTCGGGAGGCAATGTGCTGGGTGTGTTTTCAGTGTCAGCCGCGGCGATGGCCGGCCTGGGCACCCTGCTGCATACCTCGGCCTGGCTGTTCGCGATGCTCAAGGCGGTGGGGGCGGTGTACCTGGTCTACCTCGGCTGGCGCCAGTGGACCAGCAAGACCTCGATGTTCGACACGCCTTTACCGGAGCAGTCGGGACAACAATCACAATCCGGCAAAACCAATGCCGCGCTGTTCCGCCAGGGCCTTTTGGTGGCGCTGACCAATCCGAAAAGTATCCTGTTTTTCACCGCGCTGTTTCCCCAGTTCATCCATCCTGAAGCACCGGTGCTGCCGCAATTCCTGGCGCTCACCAGCGCCTTCGCGGCCTGCGTCCTGTGCTCGCACATGGTTTACGTGCTGCTGGCGCGCCACACGCACCGCTGGTTCGGCACGCCGCGCCGGGCCCGAGTGTTCAACCGCATCTGCGGCGGCGCCTTCGGCCTGCTGGGGCTGAGCCTGCTGCGGCTTAAAAGCCCCAGTTGAAGGCCTTGACTCCCCTGAAGTTCCGCCCCCTCTTTATATATAACCACCAGAGAAAGCCCATCATGGAAGATTCACGCGACGCCCGTTTTGCCGCCCAGGAAGCCGCCCTTGGCTACAGCTTTGAAGGCGAAATCAAGATAGGCGGCAACTACGTCTCCACGGTGCGGCACGGCGACGTGATGTACGTCAGCGGCCAGGTGCCGCGGGTGGGTAGCACTGTGGTGGTCACCGGCCGCGTCGGCGCGGAGGTGCCGCTGGCCCAGGCCCAAGTGGCCGCCAGGGTTTGCGCCATGCGCGCGCTGGTGCTGCTGCGGCAAAGCCTGGGCAGCCTGGACCGCATTGAGCAAATCCTGCGCGTCACGGTCTACACGCAATCCGCGGCCGACTTCATCCAGCAAAGCGAAGTGGCCGATGCCGCGTCGGAGTTGTTGCACACGGTATTGGGCGCGGCCGGCACGCACACGCGCACCTCGGTTGGCGTCGCGCAGTTGCCCAAGAACGCATCGGTGGAACTGGACCTGATCGCCGCGGTCACGCCGCAATAGCAGGTTCAGCTACCCGGTAGCAACCGCATCAGTTTGCCGTTGCTGTTGTCCGTCAGCACATAGAGCAAACCGTCCGGGCCCTGGCGCACATCGCGTATGCGCTCGCCCAGTTCGGCCAGCAGCTTGCTTTCACGCACCACCTTGCCGGCAAAAGGCGCGGACAGCTCGATGCGGTCCAGGTAGCCGAACTTGAGCGAACCGACAAACAGGTTGCCCAGCCAGGCCTTGCCGTAGCGCTCGCTGCTCAAAAAAGCCATGCCCGAAGGAGCGATCGACGGCACCCAGTAATGCAGCGGCTGCTGCATGCCGGCTTTTTCGGTCAGGCCCTCGCCTATCTTGCCGCCGCCGTAGTTCTCGCCGTAGGTGATAACGGGCCAGCCGTAGTTGGCGCCAGCCTTGGGCAGGTTGATCTCGTCGCCGCCCTGCGGGCCGTGCTCGTGCATCCAGAAGGTGCCGTCGGGCGCCAGCGTCGCGCCCTGGGCATTGCGGTGGCCGTAGCTCCAGATCTCGGGCAGGGCCCCGGCCCTGCCCACAAAGGGGTTGTCCTGAGGGACCGAGCCGTCTTTGTTGATGCGCACAATCTTGCCGTGGTGGTTGTCCAGCGCCTGGGCATCTTCCTTGCGCGAAAAGCGCTCGCCCAGCGTGAGGAAGAGCTTGCCGTCCACCGCGCCATTTCCGGCGGCCCGGCTTTCAACGATGCGGCAGCCGAAGTGCGAGCTGCTGGCCACCTTGGGCTTCTGGCTGAAGAGGATTTTGAGGTTCTCAAGTCGGCTTTCGTCAGCGCTCAAGGTAGCCCGGGCCAGCGCCGTGCTGTTGCCGCGGCCTGCGGGGCCGGGTTCAGAAAAACAGAAAAAAATCGTGCGGTTGCGGGGAAAGTCGCTGTCGGTGATCACGTCAAGCAGTCCGCCCTGCTCGCCAACGGCAATTTCAGGCAAACCGGCCACAGCTGGTGCCAGCTTGCCATCGGCCGAGATCACCCGCAGCCGGCCCGACCGTTCAGTCACTAAAAACCGACCGTTTGGCAGAAAGGCCAAGCCCCAGGGATTTTGGAGGCCGACGGCCACGGTTTCCGGGCGCACGCCCTGAGCTTGGGCAAGTGAAGCGATCAGAAAATTCGCTATCAAAATAAGAGCAAACTTCATCGATATGGCCTTGAAAGCATTCATATTTCGCTCCTTAATTCAAGCCAAAACCAGCGGCTACAATACAAGCCACGTCGCCCCGGCCCCAGCGGCCCCCGAGGTGCCTTTTTCGTATGTAAACATAGCACCCCAGGCGTAAAACCGGGTTTTCCCGTAGATAACTTCGTTACAAATCAAGGGCTTGTAAAGCTTATCAAGAAGTTACCTGAGGTTGACGTAGGACAGATCTGTCAAGTATCCTCAGCGCCATGCGAAAAATTGCCCCTGCCCTCATCATTGCTTCTGCCGCCCTGCTGGCAGCTGGCGTGCATGCAGCACCGGGCAACTCCAACGACGAGATGGACAAACTGCTGGCCGACAAGGGCCTGCTCACGCAGATCGGCCAGGTCCGCCAAAGCGTCAGCAACAAGGCGTCCGAACTCGTGGTCAACGCTATGGGTTTCCTGGGGGTTCCCTACAAACGCGGCGGCAACACCGCGGAAACGGGTTTTGACTGCAGCGGCTTTGTACGCGCCATTTACGAACAAAGCATCGGCCTGCTGCTGCCGCGCCGGGCCGAACAACAGGCCGCGGCCACCCAGCGCATCGACAAGAATGACCTGCAGCCCGGTGACCTGGTGTTTTTCAACACCATGCGGCGCGCTTTCAGCCATGTCGGCATTTATGTCGGCGACGGCAAATTCATTCACTCCCCCAAGCCCGGCGCCGAAGTGCGCGTCGAAAGCCTGAGCGTGAGCTACTGGCAGCGCCGTTTTGACGGCGCCCGTCGCGTGCAGCCGGCGGCCGGCGCTGGTACAGAACCCCAGCAGGCAGCTGCATTGCCGGCGGCCAAGCCCAAGGCAAGCTTTGCGGCTCCGGAGGTTCAGGCCTCGCAAACCACGGCCGCGCAACTCGCCGTCAGCCTGCAGGCGCCGCAGATGCAGCAGATGCAGCAATCGCAACAGGACCAATACCGGCGCTAAGCCGGTTTTTTTTCGCCCTCTTTCCCGGCTTCAATCTTTTTCTCGTTCGTTTTTGGGCGACATGTCGAGTTCCACCGACTTGCCGTTGTCCAGGGCCTCACCGGCGCCAGAGGGCGAACTACGAACCGTGAGCACCTCGCCTTCACTCACCTGCATGCCGGCCTGCGCCAGCTGAAGCGCGGGCTGTTCTGCCGGGGCGCTTTCCGCGACGTTGTTGCCGGATGGAATCACGCGGTTGTTTTCAGCATTGGACGTCAGTTGCTGGTTGCCCTGGGGCCTGCCGTTGACGTTGACCAGGCCGCCGCCTGAATTCGTCACCTGGCCAAAGTTGCCGCTGACGCTGCCGCTGGCCGCGTTCAGAGTGACCTGGGACGAGGAGCCTGTCACTTGGGCGTCGCCCACAGCAGCCACATCCACCACGGGCGCCACGACATTGGCAACCACGGAGTCGCCGGCGAGCGAAGCCGAGCTCGTGGCCACCACCACCACATTTACGTCGCCCTGCGGCGCCTGCACGACTACATTGTTGCCGCTGATGTTGCCGCTGATGTCGCCAGTGGTGCTGCTGATCTGCACATTGCCCTGACTGGTGGTCGTACCGCTCACGTTACCTTGCGCTTGCACGACCACGTTGCCGCCGCTGATGTTGCCGCTGATGTCGCCAGTACTGCTGCTGACCTGCACATTGCCCTGGCTGGTGGTGGTGCCGCTCACGTCGCCCACGGCGGCCACCACCACTTCGCTGGCGGTCACGTTGGCCGAGACGTCGCCGCCGCTGGTGACCTGGACGGCGCCCTGGCTGATGGTGGAGCCACTCACGTCGCCGCCGGCGTTCAGGGTGTTGGTGGCGCTGGCGTCCTGGCCGCGCAGGGTATGGTTGCTCAGCGCGACATTACCCAGGGCGTTGATGCCGTAACCCTTGACCCACAGCGTGCTGTCAAGGCTGTACTGGTTGGAGACCACCTCAAGCCGGCCGAGCGCATTGGTTTCAGTGCCGCCAGTCACCATGTGCACATTGCCGCGGTTGGACCCGGAACCGGCAAGCAGGCTCAGGGCCCGGGCAGTGGCGCCGGCGTTCTGGATGTCGCCGTTCAGCGAGATGTCGGCCCCCAGGGTGGCCAGTGTGGTGTCGCCGAGCAGGCTGATCGGCGCCTGGAACACGATACCGCCCGCGCCATCGGCCGTCACGGTTCCGGTGATGCCGGAGCCACTCGCGCCGGCATTGAGCGCCAGGCTGTGCAACGTGCTGCCGCTGAAATAAAGGTTGTAGGGATTGTTCACCACCACGTTCTCGCCGTAGCTGCCCGCGCCTACGCGGATGGTGGCGCCGTTGCCCGCGTTGCCCAGAGCCGTGTTGATGGACATGGCCTGCGTACCGCCGCCCAGCAGGTTGCCGATGCCGACCTGGAAGTCCTGCGTGGCCTGCGCGCCATTCCAGCCCTGTACATAGCTGGACGCGGAACTGCCCAGGTTGACGGCGTAGTCGAATGCGTTTTGCTGGGAGGCCTGCAGCCAGGTGTACTGGTTGTTGTCGCCCGCAGTGCTCGCGTTGCGCACCGCGAAGTCAAAGCCGGCGATGTTGAGCGTGCCGAAGTTGCGGCTGTTCGACTCGTCTTGCATGAAAACCGGGTTGCGCTCGGTGAAGCTGTTGTTGCCCGCCACCGTGATGTTATTCATCTGCTGGTTGTAATAGCGGTTGGCCTGGTAAAGCGCCAGGCCGCCCCAGTCGTTGTTGCGCGTGGTGGAATTGCTGACCGTCACGTTGGCGCTGTCGGTCAGCTGGATGCCGGCGCCCTGCGTGCTGCCGGCGTCGTTGCCCATGGGCGCGCCATTGGCCGTGACATGGTCGATGAGCGCACCGTCCACGCCATTGAGGTCCAGCTCGGCACGGCCCGCACCGCGGGTGGTGACGTTGCGGATCGCAAAGTTGCGCAGCCGCGCCGATGCCCCACTCACGGACGGCGCCACCTTGATGCCGTAGGACGAAGCCACATTGGCGCTCGGCCCGTAAAGCGTGAAGTCCCTGAGCGACACATTGTCGGCCGTCACCTCGATGCCGTAGCCGTTCACGCCGCGGGCATCGATCACGGTTGCGCCCTGGCCCGAACCGGCCAGTGTCACCTCGCGATTGACGTTCAGCGTGGCAGGCTGGACGTAGGTGCCGCCGCCCACGTTCACCGTGCCGCCGGCGGCCACGGCGTCCACGCCGCGCTGTATGCTGCCGCTGGCCTGCGTGACGTAGACATTGCCGTCCGTCCAGGTCACCAGGCCGCGCCCGGCGGAGTCCAGTGCGTGGGTCACACGGTCTTCAATGGCGAAGCCGTCGGCCGCGCCGACGAAGACCGCACCGCGGGCGTCGACCGAGGTGTTGTCGACCACGATGTCCTGCCCGTTGTTCTTGAACTGTGTGCCGTTGATGGTGACGGCGGTCTGGCCCTCGTTTCCGTTTCCGTTTCCGTTTCCGTTTCCGTTTCCGTTTCCGTTTCCGTTTCCGTTTCCGTTTCCGTTTCCGTTTCCGTTGCCGTTGCCGTTGCCGTTGCCGTTGCCGCGGCTCAGTGTTTCAAAGCGTATGCCTGCACGGCTGGAGTCCTCGATGCTGCCGCCGGAAATGTTGACGCTTTGCAGGCTGGCCGGCGCACGGGTGTAGTCGCTGCTGTCACCGGGGAGGCCGCGCGTCTTGATCACTACCGCTGCGGCAGTTGCATCGCCCGAACTCTCGCCCGAACTCTTCACCACCACGTTGTCGAAATTAATCGAACTATAGGCGCCATATTTCAGGTTGACGTCGATCGCCGCCCCGTACTGGTGGGTCCCGGGATCGCCAACATTGCCGGCGTTGGTGACGGTGACGTTCCGCATCGTCAGGTTGTCAGCCGTTTCAAAGTAAAAACCCTTAAAGGTCGTACTGTCCACGGTGACGTTCTCGAAAAGCGCGTTTTTGAAGGAGGCGTTGCCGGCGCCGGCGCCGTAGTTGTTGTAGGTCTGAAAACCGATCAATCCACCACTGATGGTGCTGTTGAGCATGCGGAAGTTGTCCGCTTTGGTGTCCCCCGCGCTGCGCACGCTGTACCTGTTGTTGTTGAAGGCGACGCGGTCTATGGTCACGTTGTTGGACGTGTCCTTCAAGTGAACGCCATAGTAAGAGTCGTTGATTGACAGGTCGGACAGAGTGACGCCGGACGCCTTGATGAGTACCGCTGCGTCACTGCTTGCGGCCGAAGGCGCTTTCAGAATAGTTTGCCCCATGCCCGCACCGTCCACGGTCAGCGACTTGGCAATGGTGACGCTGCCGGTATAGGTGCCGGCAGCCACGTTCACCGTGCCGCCCGTTACCACAGCATCGACGCCGGCCTGGATGCTGCCCAGTGGCGTCAGTGCGCTGCCCTGCGCACCGCCAGTGCCTGTGGTGGCCACGTTCACATGCGTGCGGTTGGACGAGGTGTAAGCCTGATCTTGCACCGACCAGCCGGCGTTGGCCGCACTCAAGGCCAGCAGCGATTGCTGCCAGGCCAGGCTCGGGCCCGCGGCCATCGGGTTACTGTGAATGGTCGAGCCGTCCCAGTAACCATTCAGATGCAGGTTGAGGCCCCACTCATTGCCCACCGGGCCCTGGCTGTTGCCGGCCATCGTGATGCCCCCGCCGTCGGTGTACTGCACGGAGATGGCGCTTTTGGTGTTGTCAATGCGGTTGCCGGTCACGTTGCCGGTGTTGCGCCCGTCGATCAGGATGCCGTTGCGCACATCGTGGATGTTGTTGTTGGCGATGGTGAACCCAGTGACACCACTGGCCACCGCGATGCCTCGGCTGATATTGGAGCCCCAGGCGTAGTTGGTGTAAGCCTGGTTGACGGGGCCGGCGATCTCCATCCCGGTAACGGTCACATTGTTGGCGCTGATGCTGATGCCGTTGACCTCCGCGTTGTCAGGCACCACGATTTTGGCGCCGGCCTCGCCCGTTAGCGTCAGGTTGGCCTTGTTGAGCGCCACCTGCTCGGCATAGTCGCCGGCATGCACGTCCACCGTCGCACCCGATCCGGCACTGCCTGTCTTGGCGATGTTTACCGCATCCTGAATGCGCGCGCCGCTGTACACATCGACGTGGTTGGAATTGCCGCTGACGCTGGGTGCCTGCAGCGCCGACTTGAGCACCACCGCGTTGCCGTCCACGACGATGGCGTTGCTGGCTTGCTGCACGCCTTCCAGGTTGATCACCCCCGACAGCAGGTTGGCCGCGTCGCCGACGCCCAGCCGCAAGGTCGCGCCGTTCAGGCTGGCGCCGGCTGCATTGGACACGCTTACGCCAGTCGCTCCAGAGGCGATGGCGAATTCATACAGCCCGCCGTTGAGCGACACTGTGGCGGCCGTGGCGCCACCCAAGGCAATCGTGCCGCCCGTGGCGGTGATGCTGCCCTGATTTGTGACCGAGGGCGCAACCAGCGCCACCAAGCCGGCGCCCTGCGCGGTAATGCCGCCCAGCGCCGTGATGACGCCCTGGTTGACGATGCTGCCTGCGGCGCCGGTGATTCGCGCCCCGCCGGTGGTGAGGAAGTAGTTCTCGTCAACCGTGCCCGTTGTCGCGACGAGAGAGCCCACATTCACCACGGCGGTCGACCCGAACATCACGCCATTGGGGTTCATCAGCATTACCGTGCCGTTGGCCGACAGGCCGCCCAGGATTTGCGAAGGATTGGCGTCACCAGTGATGCGATTCAGGATGGCCGACGCAGCATTTGGCTGGTCGATCCGCACCGTCTTGCCCGCATCGATGTTGAAAGAACCCCAGTTCAGCACGGCCCGGTCACTGGTCTGGTTGATGGTCATCTGGTTGCCGGCCACCGAGCCCGACGCCGCCCCCGAAAACACCGTGCCGTTCTGCGGCAAACCCGCCGCGCCCACGATGTCCACGGTCCAGCCGGGCGGTGCGAACAGCAGCGCCGCCGCTGCGGGCAGAGCCTTCAACGCGAAGTATTGCCGCCGTTTTTCGGAAGGGCGCAGACGCTGCGGATAGGGTTTGGCTTGCATGGAATCACCTCTTGAACGTAAAGAAGACGAAGAACAACAGGGACGGATCCAATAAACATGAACACGAACACAATCAGGAACTGTCAAAACCTCGCGAGCAGCGAGCCCATCAGCCGCGGGTCCTTGCCGCCGCTCTGGTAGCTCGCGATGGATTTGGTCAGCGGCCAGGCCACCTCGATCGCGGCCACCAGGTTTTTTTCCAGAAAAAAGCGCATCCCCAGGCCGGCGGAAGCCAGGCTCTGGCTGGACAGCGTGCCGGGCGTGACGCTGCCCACCTTCCAGACCTTGCCGATGTCATAGAAGCCGAACAACTGCCAGGACTTGAGTCCCGGCATGCCGGAGGAGGCGCCTGCATAGCGCGGCTCGACGCGAAAGGCCAACGCACGCTCGCCTACAAGTTCGGCGGGCTCATAGGCACGGCCGAAGCGGCGGCCACCCAGCGCGTATTGCTCCGACGACAGCAGCGGCGTGTTAGCCCACTGCCCGCCCGCCCCAACGACGAATGAAAAATTCGAACTCATGAACTGCGAGCGCTCGTAGTCGAACGTAAGTTTGTTGAACACGCCTTTTGCTCCCACCCTGCTTTTCAGCAGGTCGGACTCCTGTGTGCCCCCCAGCCCCTGGCTGAAATCGACGTCGAGCGTGTTTTGCCCATCCAGGCGGTCGAGCACGCGCCAGCTCAGGCCCAGGCGCAGCGCGCGTATGCGGTCTTCGATCACGCGTGTACCCAGCACGTCGGTGTGGACGTCGGAATGGTCATAGGCCGCGCGCGCCGTCAGGCTTTCGTTGCGGGTGCGCAGCAAGGGATAGGCGGCGGACAGCGTCACCGTGTCGGCACTGCCGTGCACATCAAAGGGCGTGAGCACGTCGCCCGGCTGCGTGCGTGCGCGTGAGACAGCGCCCGAAAGCCGCAAGCCTTCGCTACCCACAACCTGGCTATAAGAAAGCTGCGTATAAGCCATCTCGGAGTTGCCGCTGCCCACGCCGACAAAACGCCACTGGTCGTTCACCCCCAGCAACTGATTGCCGACCACGCCCAAGGTGAGCTGGCCGGGGCCGAGGTATTTGGAGCCGTAGTTGTCGATGGAGGCAAAACCGTCCACCGCTTTGACATTCGCGACCAGAGTGAGGTCGGCCGCGCCCTGCGCCTTTGAAGGCGCGAGCACGCTGCGCAATTCCACACCAGGGAAATCGTTGGCGATCAGCAGATAGCGCTCCAGCACCGGGCCTTCCAGGGGACGGGAGGCCTGGATCTTTTCGCCGATGCGCATCAGTTGCTCCCGCACGTGGGCGCTTACGCCGGGGCCTGCCTGGACATTCACCCGGTCGATGTAGCCCTCAACGACGCGTAGCGTCAGCGTGCCATCTGCAAGCGATTGCGGCGGCACCACGACGAGCGAAAGAATGTATCCCGCGTTGCGGTACATCGCGGTCAGCGAAGACGCGAGTTCAAGGATGTCGGCGCCCGTGATTTCACGCCCTATGTAGCTGTCGGCGCGCAACTGCAGCGCATTGCCCGGCAGCATGGTGGCGCTCTCGAAGCGGACTTCTTTCAGCGTAACGCGTATGGACTTGAGCGAATCCGGCAACGGTCCGGTGGCGTCGCTTTTTAACTGTGTAGGCGGCGCCGCAGGCGCGGCTTCAGGCTGGAACTCAAAGCGCTCACGAAGCCGCCCCGGGTCAATGGTGGAGGGCTGTTGTTGTGCTGAGGCGACGACCGGGTAGACCAGAAACAGGACCAGGTGCAAGGAAAAAACATACGAAAGAACTTCGCGCATGCCACCACTATCAGTACGCTTCATTGCAGTATCCCACTCAAAAATCGAGATTTATGACACGCCGGAGCAAAGCCATCCCGCTATCGCGGCACCATATTTCGTGAATTAGTTCACGGTAACTAATTGTGAAACTCGATACAAGAAAGAAAAAGTTATTAATAACCAGCCGCTTTTCTGCAGTGATTGCACTCTCAATTTTGGTGATGCATTCTTGTTACTTACACTTTTTGACTTTTCTGTGTATTTCGTTTTCTTTTCATATAGTCTTTTGCTACTTGCGGCTTACTGCATGCCGGAGCCGATCGCTTTTGGCTGGCTGGGAAGGTCCTTAAAAAATTGGAATTACTGTGTAAAGTTTTCAGCGATCACGGCTGTCAATGCCACCACCCCGCCGTTTGGGCCCGGCAACCAGCCTCGCAGTGCCATGGGGCCATCGACAAAAATAGACCACGGTCTTTTGCCCGGCATCGGCTCGCGCTCGCTCTCGCCGTGCGGCGAAACTGCGCCATATTCGACAGACATATGCGCTATAAGCAGCGAAGGCAAAAAAAACGAGACCCGCATTGAGAATCCATCTCTACACCGACATAGACACCCTGTTCGGCCGTGCCGTCCGCCTGTGGATGGACGTCCTCTTGCAAGCCGGGCACGAGGTCGAGTTCATCGACATCGGCGCCAGCACCGAAGCGCCCTTGCCCGACGCGGGCCCCAGCGACGTCAACCTGCTCGTGGCCGGCATCTACGCCCTTCCCCGCTTTGCCAAACACGGCCTACCGCAGCATGGCAAGCATGTGCTCTGGATGTTCGATCCGCTGACGCGAAACGCATCGGCCACGGTGCACAGGCACAAGGCCGGGTTGTTCGACGCCATCGCGCCCGGCCTGCACGCCGTGATGGCCATGGATGCATCGATAGAGCGCTACCTCGCGCAGTATTTCCCGGCGCTCACCACATTTCGCCTGCCCTACCTGATAGCGGACAAGCACCTACGCGCGCCGCTGCCTGAAGCGGACAAAACGCGGGACATCGTCATGCTGGGCGGCGACACGGCCAGGCGGCGCGAAGCCGAGCGACTGTTCCTCGCAAGCGCGGCCCCGATGAAAGTGGACTTCATCTGGAGCGGTCTCTGGGGTGCGGCCCGCGACGCCTGCCGCGCCGGCGCGCGCATCAACCTCAACGTGCATGCCGATTCCGAGCTGCGCTACTTCGACCAGTTCCGCACCTTTGAAGCCTGGGCGGCCGGTACGGCCGTGGTGTCCGACAGTTTTGAAGGCTGGGAAGATTTCGGCATCGTTCCCGGCGTGCACATGGTGATGGCGGAACTCCAGGAACTGCCGCAGGCCTGCGCGGAACTGCTGGCCGACGTGCCGCGGCGTGAGGCCATGGTGCGAGCATCGCAGGCACTGCTGCGTCAGCGCTTTTCGCCGGCGGCCTGGCAGAGCCGCATGCTGGCGATGGTTGAAAGCATCGCCTGACGATGGCGGACATCTCGCGGCAAGAGTTGATCGCACTGCGGCTGGCCAGCCACCGCCTCGCCGCCCAGCCTTCCGGGCCGGCTGGTTTCAAGCGCGCCGACCAGGCGGTGCAATGGATGGGCGCGGTGCAGGCGCAGGAATATGCGCACGCGCGTTGGGCCGTCGGCTCACGCGTTACGGACAACACAGCCATCACCGACGCGGCGGTTGAGGACGCACTGGCCCGGCGCAAGGTAGTGCGCAGCTGGGTATTGCGCGGCACACTGCACTTGGCGGCAGCGGCCGACCTGCGCTGGTTGCTGGCTTTGGTCGCGCCGGCCCTGCTGACCCGCACCGCGGCGGCCTACCGCGAAGTGAAGCTCGATGAAGCCGCCTTCCGCAAAATCCTGCCGGCCATACGCCAGTGCCTTGAAGGCGGCCAGCAGTTGACGCGCGAGGAACTTTTTTCCGAGCTCGCGCGGCGTCGCATAGACACCGAAGGCCATCGCGGCGGACGCATCCTGTACCGCGCGGCCCAGACCGGCTTGATCTGCCTGGGTGATCCGCAGGGCAAGCAGGCCCGCTACACGCTGCTCGACGAATGGCTGCCGCCGCAACCCGAGATGCCTCGCGAAGAGGCGTTGAAAAAACTGGCGCAACGTTATTTCGCCAGCCACGGCCCCGCAACCCTGGCGGACTTTACCTGGTGGTCCGGGCTGGCGGCCGGCGAAGCCAGGGCAGCGCTGGAGCTGGCCGGCCCCAGCCTCACGCATGCACTGTTTGAGGGCAACACTGTGTGGTGGGCCAAACGCATGCCGCAGCCCGCGCCGCCGGCCGGCAAACCGGCGCTGCAGGTGCACTTGCTCGCCGGCTTTGACGAGTACGTGCTGGGCTACACCGACCGCAACGCCATCGTCGATAGTACGCATACGGGTAAGCTCATGACGCCCAACGGCCTGTTCCGCCCCGCCTTGCTGCTCAATGGCCGCGTCGCCGGCACCTGGCAGGCACAGCTCAAAAAAGGCGGGCTCAACATCAGCACCGCGCCCTTCGTGCCGCTGCCGCGCGGCAGTGCCGGCGCGCTGCGCCTGGCCGCACAACGCTATGCGGCTTTCACGGGCGTGACGCTGGCGGAGCTTGCCTGACACCCTCGACACAAGGGTTTACCCGCCGAACTTTACGGTTCACGGCAAGTCAGCACATTACTCAGGTATAGCAACTCCAAGTGCATTCGGCATGCGCCGGCGCTACTATCGCCTCCAGTCCTGCGGCCCATCCCGGTTCTTTCATTCCTTCAATAGTGAGGAGCGCATCCATGGCAAAGCTGAACGTCAACGGTACCGTGCGTGAGTTTGAAGTGGAGGACGACACACCACTGCTGTGGGTCATCCGCGAGCAGTTGGGGCTGACCGGCACCAAATACGGCTGCGGCGTCGCGCAATGCGGCGCCTGCACCGTGCACATCGACGGCGTGCCCACGCGCAGCTGCGTGCGGCCTGTCTCCACCGTCAGCGCCACTGAAAAAATCGTGACCATCGAGGGCCTCTCACCCAACGGCTCGCACCCGCTGCAAAAAGCCTGGGTGGCGCTTGACGTTCCGCAATGCGGCTACTGCCAGTGCGGCATGATCATGGCGGCAGCCGCCCTGCTCAAGGACAAGCCCAACCCGACCGATGCCGACATCGACCAGACGATGACCAACATCTGCCGCTGCGGCACCTACAACCGGGTGCGCGCCGCCATCAAGGTGGTAGCCCAGGGTGGCAACACCAGGAGCGCCGCACTGTCCATCATCCACACCGACGGGAGCACGACGTGAGCGCCGCCATCACTTCCGCAAGCGCCCTGCCGCGGGTGTCGCGCCGCGGTTTCCTCAGTGCCTCCGCCTCGGCGGGCCTGGTGGTCGCCTTCCACATTCCATTCGCAAGCCCTGCCGATGCGCAGGAGGCGGCGGCCAATGAGGTCAATGCCTGGGTCGTCGTGAAGCCCGACGACACCATTGTCATCCGCATCGCGCGCTCCGAGATGGGCCAGGGCACGCTGACGGGTCTCGCGCAACTCGTGGCCGAGGAACTCGATGCCGACTGGGCCAAGGTCACGACCGAATACCCGACACCCGGCCAGAACCTGGCGCGCAAACGCGTGTGGGGCAATTTCGGCACCGGCGGCAGCCAGGGCATTCGTCAGTCGCAGGACTACGTGCGCAAGGGCGGCGCCACCGCCCGCATGATGCTGGTGCAAGCCGCTGCCGACGGCTGGAAAGTGCCGGCGGCTGAATGCACTGCCGCCGCCAGCGTCATCACCCACGCGCCTTCGGGACGCAAGACCACCTACGGCAAGGTCGCATTGGCCGCAGCGAAAGTGGCGCCCCCCGAGACCGTGGCGCTCAAAGATCCGAAAAACTGGAAGCTTGCCGGCAAACGCCTGGCGCGGCTGGACACCCTCAACAAGGTCACAGGCAAACAGGTCTACGGCAGCGACCTGGTGTTTCCCGGCATGCTCAACGCGGCCATCAAGGACTGCCCGGTGTTCGGGGGCAAGCTCAAGAGCTTCGACGCGGCCGCCATTGAAAAGCGCCCCGGCATCAAGAAGGTGGTGCGCGTGGGGGACAGCGCGGTCGCGGTGGTGGCCGACACCTGGTGGCGGGCCAAGAGCGCGCTCGAGATTTTGCCCATCGTCTGGGACAACGGCCCGAATGAAAAGGTGTCCAGCGAAAGCATCAGGGCCTTCCTGAAGGAAGGGCTCGACGCGCCCGAGGCCATCGTCGGCAACAGCAACGGCGACGCGCGCGCTGTGCTGGCAGGCAGCGCCCGCAAGCTCGAAGCGGTGTACTCCTACCCCTACCAGAACCACGCCACCATGGAGACCATGAACGCCACGGCGAAGTGGACGCCCGAGCGCTGCGAGGTCTGGACGCCGACGCAAAACGGCGAAGCCGCCTTTGCCGCCTGCGTGGCCGCGGCGGGCCTGCCCAGCGCACAGTGCGACGTCTATAAGATTCACCTGGGCGGCGGCTTCGGCCGGCGCGGCCAGAGTGACTATGTGACGCAGGCGGTGCTGATTGCCAAAGAAATGCCCGGCACGCCCATCAAACTGATCTGGTCGCGCGAGGAGGACATGCTGCACGGGCGCTATCACCCCATCACCCAGTGCAAGATGCAGGCGGCGCTGGATACCGAGGGTAATGTGACTGCGCTGCACATGCGCATTTCAGGCCAGTCCATCCTCGCGGGCCTGGCGCCGCAAAGCATCGTCAACGGCAAGGACCCGGTCGTCTTCCAGGGGCTCAACCCGCCGGCGCCAGAGGCGTCCATCGGCTACAGCTTTCCCAACCTGCTGATAGACCACGCCATGCGCAATCCGCATGTGCCGCCCGGTTTCTGGCGCGGCGTGAACCTGAACCAGAACACCATCTACCTTGAGTCCTTCATCGACGAGATTGCCTTTGCAACGAAGCAGGACCCGCTCGCCTTGCGCCGCAAGCTGATGGCCAATCACCCCAAGCACCTGGCGGTGCTCAACGCCGCGGCCGAGCGCGCGGGATGGGGCAAGCCATTGCCGGCGGGCCGCTTCCACGGGCTGGCACAGTGCATGGGTTTCGGCAGCTACGTGGCCGCCTGCGCGGAGGTTTCCGTCAATCCCGAAGGCAAGCTCACGGTGCATCGCATCGTGGCCGCCACCGATTCCGGCCACGCCGTCAACCCGCAGCAGATCGAAGCGCAGGTCGAAGGCTCTTTTGTCTACGGCCTGTCGGCCGCGCTGTACGGCGAGTGCACCGTCAAGGACGGCCGCATGGAACAGGAAAACTTCAACACCTATCAGGTGCTGAAGATGGACGAAATGCCCAAGGTCGAAACCATCATCATGCCCTCGGGCGGCTTCTGGGGCGGCGTGGGCGAGCCGACGATCGCCGTGGCGGCGCCGGCCGTGCTCAACGCGATTTTTGCGGCGACGGGCAAACGCATACGCGACCTGCCGCTGAAAAACCACGACCTCAAGAAAGCATGAACTGGCAAGGCGCCATCGCCGGCGGAATGGTGGCGATGGCGCCCTGGACCAGCTTCGCACAGCAACAGCAACAACCGCCTCAGCAGCTGCCACCACTGCAGGTCGTCGGCGACGCCATCCCGCAGGCGCTGACAGCCACGCCCGGCGACCCCACGCGCGGCCGTGCCATCGTCGCGAGCCGCCAGTTCGGCCTGTGCCTGCTGTGCCACACCGGGCCCATTCCCGAAGAGCGCTTCCAGGGCAACCTGGCGCCCGACCTGGCGGGCGCGGGCTCGCGCTGGAACGAAGGCCAGCTGCGCCTGCGCATCGCCGATGCGCAGCGCCTCAACCCGGCCAGCATCATGCCCGCCTATTACCGCAGCGAGGGCCTGGTGCGGGTGGGGACTGCATGGCAGGGCAAACCCATCCTCGACGGCCAGCAGATTGAAGACGTCGTGGCTTTTTTACGCACGCTGCGCTGAGATGAGGCCATGACACCTTGCGCACACCATCCTTCCCTGCCAAGCCGGCGCCATGTCCTGGCGGGCGCCGCCGGCGTCATCGCCAGCGTGATATTGCGCCCGGCTTCCGCCGCCGCGGGCGATCTGGCCGTGGTGCTGGCGGCCTATACCAAGGGTGCCCCGGTACGCGCGGGCAAGGTCAAGCTCGACGTAGCCGAGCTGGTGGACAACGGCAACGTCGTGCCCATCACCGTCACCGTAGACAGCCCCATGACGGCAGCCGACCACGTCAAAAGCATCGCCGTCTTCAATGAAAAGAATCCCCAGCGCGACGTGGCCCGCTTCACGCTCGGGCCGCGCGCAGGCAAGGCCGATGCCAGCACGCGCATACGGCTGGCCACGTCGCAGCAGTTGGTCGCCATAGCGCAGATGAGTGATGGCAACTACTGGTCGCACACGGTCGACGTGATCGTGACATTGGCAGCCTGCATCGAAGGAGATGCCTGATGGCCCGTACCCTCATCAACGCGCCGTCCACCGCCAAGCGCGGCGAGGTCATCGAGATACGCGCCACCATAGGCCATCCGATGGAAACCGGCTTTCGTCCCGGTGAAGATGGAAAAATCCTGCCGCGCAACATCATCCAGACCTTCAGCTGCCGCTACAACGGCGAACTGGTCTTCAGCGCAGAGCTGTTTTCAGCCGTCTCGGCCAATCCCTACATCGCCTTCCATACCGTGGCCACAGACAGCGGAACGCTGGTGCTCAACTGGGAAGGCGACAACGGTTTCACGCAGACGGAAAGCATCACTCTGACCGTCACGGTATGACGCGCATCCTGCTCGGCCTTCTGCTGTCTTTTGCATTGGGAAGCGCCTGCGCGCAAAACCCCGCCGGCAAGGACAGCCGCCGCTCAGGCTTTGAAGACATGGGCGCCCCCACCCAGGCCATGCAGAAAGACGATGCGCTCAATCCCGGCATGCTGTGGGTCCAGGACGGCGAGGCGCTGTGGAAGCAAGCCACGGGCGCCAGCGGCAAGGCCTGCATAAGCTGCCACGCGGCGGCGCAAAGCACCATGCGCGGCGTGGCGGCGCGCTACCCGGCATTTGATGCCGGCCTGGGCCACCCTGTCACCCTGGGCCAACGCATCAACCAGTGCCGCCAGCAACACCAGCAGGCCGCGCCGCTGCGCCCCGAAAGCCAGGAATTGCTGGGCCTGGAAAGTTATGTCGCCCTGCAGTCGCGCGGCCTGCCGCTTGCGCCGCCCGAGGACGCCAGACTGGAGCCCTTCCGCCAACGCGGACAGCAGCTGTTTATGCAGCGCATGGGTCAATTGAACCTGTCCTGCGCGCAATGCCACGACGGCCTGCCCGGCAAGCGCCTGGCCGGCAATGTGATTCCCGAGGCGCACCCCACGGGCTACCCGGTGTACCGGCTCGAATGGCAGGCCATGGGCTCTTTGCAGCGCCGCCTGCGCGGCTGCATGAGCGGCATCCGCGCCGAGCCATTCGCCTATGGTGCGCAGGAGCTGGTGGAACTGGAGCTGTACCTCAAGGCACGCGCCAGCGGTATGGCGATGGAGGCGCCGGGGGTGCGGCCTTGAATCGCTACCGCCTCTAAAGCAAAAAAGCCCGGGATGCCCGGGCCTTTTTTGCTTGCGCGATGCGCGGCTTACTTACGCGCAGGCGGCAAATCCGTGCAGCTACCGTGCGCCACTTCCGCCGCCATGCCCATGCTTTCGCCCAAGGTGGGGTGCGGGTGTATGGTCTTGCCGATGTCGACGGCGTCGGCGCCCATTTCAATGGCCAGGGCGATCTCGCCGATCATGTCGCCGGCGTGGGTGCCGACAATGCCGCCGCCCAGGATTTTGCCGTGGCCGTGCGCTTCGGGGCTGTCGTCAAACAGCAGCTTGGTGAAGCCTTCGTCGCGGCCGTTGGCAATCGCGCGGCCGGAAGCCGTCCAGGGGAACAGGCCTTTCTTGACCTTGATGCCCTGGGCCTTGGCCTGGTCTTCGGTGAGGCCGACCCAGGCGATCTCGGGGTCGGTATAGGCCACGCTGGGGATCACGCGGGCGTTGAAGGCCGCGCTGGCCAGCTCTTTGTTGCCTTGCAATTCGCCGGCAATGACTTCTGCGGCCACGTGTGCTTCGTGCACGGCCTTGTGCGCCAGCATGGGCTGGCCGACGATGTCGCCGATGGCGAAAATATGCGAAACGTTGGTGCGCATCTGGATGTCGACGGGAATGAAACCCCGGTCGCTCACGCTGATGCCGGCCTTGTCGGCGGCGATCTTCTTGCCGTTGGGCGTGCGGCCGACGGCCTGTAGCACCAGGTCGTAAGTCTGCGGCGCCGGGGCGCCCTCGCCTTCGAATGTGACTTCAATACCGGCCTTGGTCGCCTTGGCGCCCACGGTTTTGGTCTTGAGCATGATGTTGTCGAAACGCGGCGCGTTCATCTTCTGCCAGACCTTGACGAGGTCGCGGTCGGCGCCTTGCATGAGGCCGTCCATCATCTCGACCACGTCCAGGCGTGCGCCCAGGGTGGAATACACCGTGCCCATTTCCAGGCCGATGATGCCGCCGCCCAGAATCAGCATGCGTTTGGGCACTTCCTTGAGTGCCAGCGCGCCGGTGCTGTCCACCACGCGTGGATCTTCGGGCATGAAAGGCAGGCGCACCGCTTGCGAGCCGGCGGCGATGATGCAGTTCTTGAACGCGATGGTCTGTTTTTTGCCGGTTTTTTCCTGGCCTTCGGCGCCGCTGGTTTCTTCAACCTGCAGGTGGTTGGGCCCAACAAACTGGCCGACGCCGCGCACGGTGGTGACCTTGCGCATCTTGGCCATAGCGGTCAGCCCACCGGTGAGCTTGCCGACGACTTTTTCTTTATGCGTGCGCAGTTTGTTGATGTCGAGCTTGGGTTCGCCAAAACTCACACCCAGGCTGTCGAAATGCTTGACCTCGTCCATGACGGCCGCCACGTGCAGCAGCGCCTTGGAAGGAATGCAGCCCACGTTGAGGCAGACGCCGCCCAGTGTGGCGTAGCGCTCGACCAGCACGACCTTCAGGCCCAGGTCGGCGGCGCGGAAGGCGGCCGAGTAGCCGCCGGGGCCGGCGCCCAGCACGAGCACGTCGCAATCGAGGTCTGCGGAGCCGCTGAAGCTGGCGGCCGCCGGTGCGGGCGCGGCAGGGGCGGATGCCGCTGGAGCGGCGGCCTTCTTCTCCGCTGCGGGCGCTGGGGCGGGTGCTGCCGCTGCTGCGCCGGAAGCTTCCAGCGTCAGCACCACGGAGCCTTGCTTGACCTTGTCACCGAGCTTGACCTTGACCTCTTTGACAACGCCGGCAGCGGAGGATGGGATTTCCATCGAGGCCTTGTCGCTTTCCACGGTGATCAGGCTTTGCTCGGCCTTGATGGTGTCGCCGGGCTTGACCAGCACTTCTATCACGGACACTTCGTCAAAATCGCCAATGTCCGGCACCTTGATGTCTACCAGGCTGGATGCGCTCATTTTGAGGCTTTCAATTTAAGGGTGAATATGTCGACGGGTCCAGCGGAGTTCTTGTCGAACTCGCAACCCGCATTGAGGCCGGCCATGGCGACTTCGCGCGCGGTCTTGGCCTTGTCCCAGGCGGCATGCATGGCGCCCAGCGCGAAGCTGCGGCCCGAGCCTATGCCCCAGAATTCCTTGAACTCGAAGACTTCGCGGTAGCTGTAAAGGCCGTAAATGCCGCTGGCATTGGCGATCACGACGGTGAACTGGCTGGACTCGTAAGGATCGTTGTCGTCTTCCTTGGTCTGCAGGAAAAACGTCTCCTTGAGCAGCGGATGCAGCTTCACGAAGGTGTCGAAGACCTCGTCGCGCGAACCCAGCTTGAGCTGATCCTTGGGCAGGGTTGCCATGGCCTTGCGCAGCACCGGAAAATGCGCCACCGTGCCGGCCATGCCGACATAGCTCAAGCCGGCGGGCGTGTCGACCTTGAAGATCTTGCTGTTGGCTTCGAAGCGGTTGCTCAGGCGGGTATCGCCGAAGGTAACCAGCGTGTCGGCGGCGATGGCGACTTGCCCCGCCTTTTTGACGACTACAAGTGTTGTCATGATTCCGCTTCCTGTTTAGAGCAGGACGCGGCGGAAGTCGGCCAGGATTTGACCCAGGTAGGCATTGAAACGCGCGGCGGCGGCGCCGTCGATCACGCGGTGGTCCCAGCTCAGCGACAGCGGCAGCATCAGGCGCGGCTGGAAGGCCTTGCCGTCCCAGACCGGCTCGGTCGAGCTCTTGCAGACGCCGAGGATGGCGACTTCAGGCGCATTGATGATGGGCGTGAAGTAGCGCCCGCCAATGCCGCCCAGCGACGAGATGGTGAAGCAGGCGCCGGACATGTCGGCCGGGCTCAGCTTGCCGTCGCGCGCCTTCTTGGCGAGTTCGCCCATCTCTTGCGAGATTTGCACGATGCCCTTCTGGTCAGCGTTCTTGATGACGGGCACGACGAGGCCGTTGGGGGTGTCCGCGGCGAAAGCGATGTTGTAGTACTGCTTGAGCACCAATTGGTCGCCGTCGAGCGAAGCGTTGAATTCGGGGAATTTCTTAAGCGCAGCAACCGAGGCCTTGATCAGGAAGGCCAGCATGGTGATCTTGATACCGGCTTTCTCGTTTTCCTTGTTCATCAGCACGCGGAAGGCTTCCAGTTCGGTGATGTCGGCATCGTCGTGGTTGCAGACGTGCGGGATCATCACCCAGTTGCGGTGCAGGTTGGCGCCGCTGATCTTCTTGATGCGCGACATGTCCTTGCGCTCGACCGGGCCGAACTTGGTGAAGTCGACCTTGGGCCATGGCAACAAGTCCAGCCCTGCCCCGCCGCCCGAAGACGCGGGCGCCTTGGCGGCCTGCGCCTGGGTGCGGACGCTGCCGTCCATCACCGATTTGGTGAAGGCCTGGATGTCGTCCTGCGTGATGCGGCCCTTGGGGCCGGAGCCCTTGACTTCGGCCAGCGGCACGCCGAGCTCTCGCGCGAACTTGCGCACCGAGGGCGAGGCATGCGGCAGGTTGCCTTGCGGGGCCGTGGTGGGTTCGTGTGCCGGTTGGCTCGCGGGAGCCGATGCGGTGGCCCGGGCAGGTGCGGCGGCCGCGGGGGCGGCAGAAGCAGCGGCAGGAGCGGATGCGGGCGCCGGAGCAGGCGATGCGCCCGCGGCGGTGGAGCCTTCAAGAATAGCCAGCAGGTCGCCGATGTTGACGGTGTCGCCCAGCTTGACCTTGAGCTCTTTGAGCACGCCGGCAGCCGAGGACGGGATTTCCATGGACGCCTTGTCGGACTCGACGGTGATCAGCGACTGCTCGGCCTTGATGGTGTCGCCGGGCTTGACCAGGACTTCAATGACGGACACGTCCTTGAAGTCGCCGATATCGGGCACGCGCACTTCGACCGGACCGGAGGCGGCTGGGGCAGCAGCAGGCGCGGCTGCTGGCGCTGGCGCGCTGGCGGTGGGAGCGGCAGGTGCCGCAGGTGCCGCAGCAGCCTTTTCCTTGGGAGCCGGAGCGGCTTCGGCGCCGGCGCCAGCCACTTCCAGCGTCAGCACGACCGAGCCCTGCTTGACCTTGTCGTCGAGCTTGACTCGCAGTTCCTTCACCACACCCGCGTGGCTGGAGGGGATTTCCATGGAGGCCTTGTCGGACTCCACGGTGATCAGCGACTGCTCGGCCTTGACGGTGTCGCCGGGCTTGACCAGCAATTCAATCACGGTCACTTCGTCGAAATCCCCGATATCAGGAACTTGAATGTCTACCACTGCCATATTCTTGTCTCCGGTTGCTTCAGGCGTCTGTGCTGTTCTGTACTTTTTGTACCGTTTGTACTGTCTTGTACCGTTTGTACTGCGTGTCTACGTCAGGGGTTTTAACTCAAGCGTAAAGCGGATTGATCTTGTCGACATTGATGCCGTACTTCTTGATGGCTTCGGTCACCTTGGCCACGGGCACAGTGCCCTCTTCACTGAGCGCCTTGAGCGCCGCCACGACGATGTAGTGGCGGTTGATCTCGAAGTGCTCGCGCAGCTTGCTGCGGAAGTCGCTGCGGCCGAAACCGTCGGTGCCCAGCACCTTGTAGGTGCGGCCCTTGGGGATGAAGGGGCGGATCTGCTCGGCGTAGGCCTTCATGTAGTCGGTCGACGCGATGACGGGGCCGGTGTGCTTTTCAAGCTGCTGGGCCACGAAGGGCACCTGGGGCTTTTCGGCCGGGTGCAGCAGGCTCCAGCGTTCGGCGCCCTGGCCGTCGCGGGCCAGTTCGTTGAAGCTCGGGCAGCTCCAGACGTTGGCGGCCACACCCCATTCTTTTTCAAGCAGCTCCTGCGCGGCGATGGACTCGCGCAGGATGGTGCCGGAGCCCAGCAGTTGGACGCGCGGCGTGAGCTTGGCGCCCTCTTTGCACAGGTACATGCCCTTGATGATCTGCTCTTCGGTGCCGGGCTTGAGGCCGGGCATGGCGTAGTTCTCATTGAGCAGCGTGATGTAGAAATAAACGTTGTCCTGTTTCTCGACCATGCGCTTCAAGCCATGGTGCAGGATAACGCCGACTTCGTGCGCGAAGGTCGGGTCGTAGCTGATGCAGTTCGGGATGGTGCCGGCCAGGATGTGGCTGTGGCCGTCTTCGTGCTGCAGGCCTTCGCCGTTGAGCGTGGTGCGGCCCGAGGTGCCGCCCAACAGGAAGCCGCGCGCCTGCATGTCGCCGGCCGCCCAGGCCAGGTCGCCGATGCGCTGGAAGCCGAACATCGAGTAGTACACGTAGAACGGCACCATGATGCGGTTATTGGTGCTGTACGAGGTTGCGGCCGCGATCCAGCTGCTCATGCCGCCGGCTTCGTTGATGCCTTCCTGCAGGATCTGGCCCTGCTTGTCTTCCTTGTAGTACATCACCTGGTCTTTGTCGACCGGCGTGTATTTCTGGCCGTCGGGGTTGTAGATGCCGATCTGGCGGAACAGGCCTTCCATGCCGAAGGTGCGGGCCTCATCGACCAGGATGGGCACGACGCGCGGACCCAGGGCCTGGTCGCGCAGCAGCTGCGTGAGGAAACGCACATAAGCCTGGGTGGTGGAGATTTCGCGGCCCTCGGCCGTGGGCTCCATCACCGACTTGAAGGTGTCCAGCGAAGGCACGGTGAACTGCTCGTCGGCTTTGACGCGGCGATGCGGCAGGTAACCGCCCAGGGCCTTGCGGCGCTCGTGCAGGTAGCGCATCTCGGGCGTGTCATCGGCCGGTTTGTAGAACGGGATGTCGGCCAGCTGGCTGTCAGGAATCGGGATGTTGAAACGGTCGCGGAAGGCCTTGATGTCCTCGTCGGCCAGTTTTTTGGTCTGGTGGACGTTGTTCTTGCCTTCGCCGATCTTGCCCATGCCGAAACCCTTGACGGTCTTGATCAGCAGCACAGTGGGCTGGCCTTTGTGGTTGACCGCCTTGTGGAAGGCTGCATAGACCTTTTGCGAATCGTGGCCGCCGCGGCGCAGGTTGAAGATGTCCTCGTCGCTCATCTTGGCGACCATCTCGAGCGTGCGCGGATCCTGGCCGAAGAAATGCTTGCGCACGTAGGCGCCGTCGTTGGCCTTCATGGCCTGGTAGTCGCCGTCCAGCGTGTCCATCATGACCTTGCGCAGCGCGCCGTCCTTGTCGCGGGCCAGCAATGGGTCCCAGTTGCTGCCCCACAGCAGCTTGATGACGTTCCAGCCGGCGCCGCGGAACTCGCCTTCGAGCTCCTGGATGATCTTGCCGTTGCCGCGCACCGGGCCGTCCAGTCGCTGCAGGTTGCAGTTGATGACGAAGACCAGGTTGTCGAGCTTCTCGCGCGCGGCCAGGCCGATGGCGCCCATGGATTCGACTTCGTCCATCTCACCGTCGCCGAGGAAGGCCCAGACCTTGCGATTTTCGGTGTTGGCGATGCCGCGGGCATGCAGGTATTTAAGGAAGCGCGCCTGGTAGATAGCCATCAGCGGGCCAAGACCCATGGAGACAGTGGGGAACTGCCAGAACTCAGGCATCAGCTTGGGATGCGGGTAGCTGGACAAGCCCTTGCCGTCTACTTCCTGGCGAAAATTGAGCAGTTGCTCCTCGGTCAGGCGGCCTTCGAGGTAGGCGCGGGCATAGACACCAGGCGACACGTGGCCCTGGATGTAGAGGCAGTCGCCGCCGTGGTTTTCACTCTCGGCGTGCCAGAAATGGTTGAAGCCAGCGCCGAACAGGCTGGCCAGCGAGGCGAAGGAGCCGATGTGGCCGCCCAGGTCACCGCCGTCGGCGGGGTGCAGGCGGTTGGCCTTGACCACCATGGCCATGGCGTTCCAGCGCATGTATGCGCGCAGGCGCTCTTCGATCTCGAGGTTGCCGGGCGAGCGCTCTTCCTGGTCGGGCTCAATGGTATTGACGTAGCCGGTGTTGGCCGAGAAAGGCATGTCGATGCTTTTCTGGCGGGCGTGCTCCAGCAGTTGCTCCAGCAGGAAGTGGGCGCGTTCCGGGCCTTCGCTTTCGATGACGGCGGACAAGGCGTCCATCCACTCTCGGGTTTCCTGGCTGTCTTTGTCCAGCGCGTCGTTGGCGGCGGCGCGCAAGTTGTCGCCGGCTTGGGTGGGATTGGCAGCCATTTTTTGTCTCCTGAGTAGCCTGATAAAGCTTGTTTAACCTGCAATGCGGCCTCTTGTCGGGCCGCGCGCAGAGCCTGTGTCCAACTTGGGTCTAAGCGTGTTGTAAACGCAAATTAGATTCAAGTCCCTAGTTTCTCATAATAATTCCGAAATTTCAAATAGTGCTTATTGATTTCATATTAAGAAATTCAAAGGTAAGCATACGTCGCACCGGGCAGCCTGCCGTCACTCTTTCTTGCTGCATTGCCGCCGCATTGCTGCTATCTCCTGTGCCGGGGCGCTTCACCTTCGGACGCAAGGGGAAACTCCGCTTCACCTTGGGCATCTCCCTTAAACTGCTTGATTCCTTCTATGACCCAGCCCTCCCCTGCTCTCGCCGAATCCACGGTGAACCCCGCTCCCCTGGCCCTGTGGCGCCGCTGGTGGCGGCGGCAATCGCCGTCGCGCCAGGACCGCTTCATCACGCTCGGCCCACTGCTGGCTGTCGTACTCTTCCTGGCGGCCGTGATCGCCGCCTTCGGCTACTTGCGCATCGAGGAAATCGACCGCGAGCAACAGGCCGTGAAGCGCGACGTGGAGTACGCCCAGCAACGCCTGCGCCTGCGCTTGCTGGAACGGCAAGAGCAGCTCATGCGCATAGGCCGCGACGTCTCCAACAAGGAAGTCGACACCGAGGAATTCATCACCCAAGCCGAATCGCTGGTCAACCAGTACCCCGAACTCATGGCCGTGACCTGGGTAGACAGCAGACGGCGCATCAAGGTCGCGTATGTATCGCCCAGCGCCAATGCCACCCAGTTGCGCGGCGCGGGAGAGCAGCTCAAGGTCGGAGAGACCGACGGTACGTACGACTTGGCCCGGGATTTGCGCCAACCCGTGTACTCGCGACCGCTGGCGGCCAAGGAGGCCGGCGGCTACAACGCGCCCACCCTGCAGTTGCAGGTGCCGCTGGATGACCAGGGCAAGTTCGCCGGTGTGATCATGGGCGAATACTCGATCGACGGGCTGCTGCGCTTCGGCGTGCCGACCGAGGTCACGGCCAAATACGCGGTGACCCTGGTCGACGACAAAAACCAGGTGCTGGCCGGCAACCTGCCGCCGCCGCGCAATCCGGCGGCCCGGCTGCTGCCCTGGTCCGACGGCGCGGCCGAATATGAGATCCCGGTCTCTCCGGTCGGCAACGGCCTTTTGATACGCGCCGAGGGCTACCGCGCCTCGCTGGGCGTGGTGGGCAGCGGCTTTTTCTGGCTGGTCAGCGCGCTGAGCGCACTCACCGTGTGGATGCTTTTGGGCACCTGGCGCCACACTCGCCGCCGCGTGCAGGCCCAGCAGGCGCTCATCGCCGAGACCAACTTCCGCCGCGCCATGGAAAACTCCATGCTGACCGGCATGCGCGCACTCGACCTGCAGGGCCGCATCACGTACGTCAACCCGGCCTTCTGCCAGATGACGGGCCTGACGGAAGCGGACCTGGTCGGCCGCACGCCGCCGTTTCCGCACTGGCCGGAAGGCGAGATCGATACCCTGATGCAGCGGCTGGACGATGAGTTGCACGGTCGCACACCGCCCGGCGGCTTCGAAGTGCGCGTCAAGCGCAAGAACGGCCAGATCTTTGACGCTCGCATGTATGTCTCGCCGCTGATAGACCCGCGCGGCCAGCAGACCGGCTGGATGACCTCCATGACGGACATCACCGAGCCCAAGCGCATCCGCGAAGAACTGACCGCCTCCTATGAGCGCTTCACCACGGTGCTTGAAGGGCTGGACGCGGCTGTCTCCGTGGCGCCGCTGGGCAGCGAGGAGCTGTTGTTCGCCAACAAGCTCTACCGCTCCTGGTTTGGCGGCGAGGTGTCAGGCCACTTGAACCTGATCGCGCAGGCCGGCGTGCCGAGCGCCGTGCCTACCGACGACACGCTGGATGCGGTGGACGGCCTGGCCGGCTTCCCGACGGATACCTTGACAGCGGCGCAGACGGAAAACGCCGAGATATTCGTGCCCGAACTCAGCAAGTGGCTGGAAGTGCGTTCACGCTACCTGACCTGGGTGGACGGCCGGCTGGCGCAGATGGTGATCGCCACCGACATCACGCCGCGCCGCCATGCCGAGGAACAAGCCGCCCAGCAGAACGAACGGGCCCAGACCGCGAGCCGACTGATCACCATGGGCGAGATGGCCTCCAGCGTGGCGCACGAGCTGAACCAGCCGCTCACGGCCATCAACAACTACTGCAACGGCATGGTGTCGCGCATCAAGGGCAAGCAGATCAGCAACGAAGACCTGCTGATCGCGCTGGACAAGACCGCCAAGCAGGCGCACCGCGCGGGGCAGATCATCCAGCGCATACGCTCCTTCGTGAAACGCAGCGAGCCCAACCGCACGGCGGCCGACGTGGCAACCATGGTCAGCAACGCCATGGAGCTGGCTGACATCGAGCTGCGCCGCCACCACGTGCGCCTGAGCCACTACATCGCGGCCCGGCTGCCCGAAATCATGGTGGACCCCATCCTGATCGAGCAGGTGCTGATCAACCTGATGAAGAATGCGGCGGAATCGATAGAGCAAGCGCACCTGCCGACGGCACGCCGCAGCGTCGAACTGCGCGTGGTGCCCAAACAGATTGAAGACCAGGCCGTGGTGGAGTTTTCGGTGCTCGACACGGGCCGCGGCCTCTCGCCCGAAGTCATGGGCCGGCTCTATGAAGCCTTCTACTCCACCAAGGCCGAAGGCATGGGCATAGGCCTCAAGCTGTGCCGCAGCATCGTCGAGTCCCACCAGGGGCGGATGGAGGCCGAGAACCTCTACAATGGGGACGAAGTGGTGGGGTGCCGGTTTACCTTCTGGATCCCTGTGACACCCCTGCTCCTGCCGGCGGCGCCAGCCAGCGACAGCGCAGCAGCCCGAAACGCAGGCGTTCACTGAAAACCCTTCAAGAATCGTCTCTTGAGAAGTTCACGAAAGAAAGTTTGGCATGAGCTTGATTCCCAAAAAAGGTACCGTCTACGTCGTTGATGATGACGAGGGCGTGCGCGACTCGCTGCAGTGGCTGCTCGAAGGCAAGGACTACCGCGTCCGCTGCTACGACTCGGCCGAAACTTTCCTCTCCCGTTACGACCCGCGCGAAGTGGCCTGCCTGATCGTCGACATCCGCATGGGCGGCATGACTGGCCTGGAGCTGCAGGACCGACTGGTCGAGCGCAAGTCGCCGCTGCCCATCGTGTTCATCACCGGCCACGGCGATGTGCCCATGGCGGTCAACACCATGAAAAAAGGCGCGATGGATTTCATCCAGAAGCCTTTCCAGGAAGAAGCCCTGGTCAACCTGGTCGAGCGCATGCTGGAGCAGGCCAAGGAAGCCTTCAGCGAATTCCAGCAGTCCGCCAGCCGCGACGCCCTGCTGGCCAAGCTCACCTCGCGCGAAGCCCAGGTGCTCGAGCGCATCGTGGCGGGCCGGCTCAACAAGCAGATCGCCGACGACCTGGGCATCAGCATCAAGACGGTGGAGGCGCACCGCGCCAACATCATGGAAAAGCTCAACGCCAACACCGTGGCCGACCTGCTCAAAATCGCCCTGGGGTCCAACGCGCCCAAAGGTTGACCGCCCTCCGCTGCCTGCCCGGCAGCCCTTTGACGACCGTATTCGCCCGTATTGATTGGACCAGCGGGCGTTTTTACTTTTGAGAAACCGATTCAAACATGACCGCCCAGCTGATTGACGGAAATGCCCTCTCCAAACAACTGCGCGCCGACGTCGGCCGGCGGGCCGCCGCCTTGCGCGCGCGCGGGATCACGCCCGGGCTGGCGGTGGTGCTGGTGGGCGAGAACCCGGCCAGCCAGGTCTATGTGCGCAACAAGGTCAAGGCCTGCGAAGACAGCGGCCTGCATTCGGTGCTCGAAAAATACCCCGACACCCTGAGCGAAGCCGACCTCCTGGCACGTGTTGACGCGCTGAACAAGGACCCGGCGATCCACGGCATCCTGGTGCAATTGCCGCTGCCGGCGCATATCGACGCCCATAAGGTCATCGAGGCCATCTCGCCGGCCAAGGACGTGGACGGCTTTCACGTCGCCAGCGCCGGCGCGCTCATGGTCGGCCAGCCTGGCTTCTGGCCCTGCACGCCTTACGGCTGCATGAAGATGCTGGAAAGCCTCAACGGCGGCAAGGGTTACGACCTCAAGGGCAAGCATGCCGTGGTGATAGGCCGCAGCAACATCGTCGGCAAACCGATGGCGCTGATGCTGCTGCAAAAGAACGCCACCGTCACCATTTGCCACAGCGCGACGAAAGACCTCAAGGCCATGACGCTGCAGGCCGATGTGATCGTGGCCGCCGTCGGCAAGCGCAATGTGCTGACGGCCGACATGGTCAAGCCCGGCGCCGTCGTGCTCGACGTGGGCATGAACCGCAACGACGAAGGCAAGCTTTGCGGCGATGTGGATTTTGACGGGGTCAAGGAAGTCGCGGGCTACATCACGCCCGTGCCCGGCGGCGTGGGCCCCATGACCATCACCATGCTGTTGGTCAATACGCTGGAAGCCGCCGAGCGCGGCTGAAAGAGCCCCCACGGTCGCTCACTCCGTGTAGCCTTCGGCTTCTCCCTGCCCCTTTCATCACAAAGGGGGCCGCTGCGCCTGCGGTCCGCAAGCCGGTCCCGCGGCCCCTGCTTGCGAAGAGGCGGTTCTTCTCGGCGCCTGCTCTCAGGCGGCAGTGTCTTGCGTTCTGGGCACCAAGCGCCATAGCGCCAGGCCGGCGCTGAGCCACTGCAAAACATACAGAGCGGTACCCAGCCCATGCCAGAGCCTGAGGTTGCCGCCTTCGGCGCGCGCGCTGACGATGCGCGGCGCGATGCCGAATTCCACCAGCAAGGCCAGCAACAAGCCGGCCACCACGAACTTCATGGTGGCCTTCGCCTGCAGCGCAAGGGCGGCATCGTCTTTTTTATTGAGCACCAGCAGAAGGAGCATGGCGCAGCCGGTACTGAGCCAGGTCTGCGCGGTGAAGAGCTTGGCAGCCATGGCGCCGGCCGCGGCGGGCGTGCCCAGGTTGGCGAACAGCATGGGAACGATGACGAATCCCAGGCCGGTCAGGCTGCCCCACCAGAGGGCGGCCAGGAGCACGTTGAAGCGCTGCTTCATCGGGCGAAGCTCAGATGTACATCACCGCGATGATTTCGTAGCGCTTGATACCGCCCGGGGCTTGCACTTCGGCCGTGTCGCCCTCGTTCTTGCCGATCAGCGCGCGCGCAATCGGCGAGCTGATGTTGATGCGGCCCAGCTTGATGTCGGCTTCGTCTTCGCCGACGATCTGGTAGGTCACCTTATCGCCGCTGTCTTCGTCTTCGAGTTCTATGGTCGAACCGAACACGACCTTGCCGCCCGCGTCCAGCTCGGATGGATCGATGATTTGCGCAGCGGAAAGCTTGCCTTCGATTTCCTGGATGCGGCCTTCGATAAAGCCCTGGCGGTCCTTGGCGGCGTCGTATTCGGCGTTCTCGCTCAGATCGCCCTGGGCGCGTGCTTCGGAAATCGAATTGATGACCCAGGGGCGGTCAACCGTCTTGAGCTGGTGCAGCTCAGCCTTGAGGCTTTCCGCACCGCGTTTGGTAATAGGGATGGTGGCCATGTTTTTTGCTCCTGCAAAAGCGAAACCGCCACCAGTCACCTGGCGGCGGCGCTTGAATTCAAAACTTCAATGCAACAAGTTTAATGCATATCAGGTCCGGTGGACCCCGGGGAAAACCGGTCGCCTGGCCTGGGCTTTCATGCCAGCTGGGCGTGCAGTTCCTGGACCGAATAAACCGGCAGGTTGTCCAGGTACTTCATGCCTTCCACGGCCGCTTCGGCGCCGGCTATGGTGGTGTAGGTCGTTACGCGAGCCAGCAGCGCCGAGGTGCGGATCTGGCGCGAATCGGTGATCGCGTTGCGCCGCTCTTCGACGGTGTTGATGACCAGGGCAATTTCATTGTTCTTGATCATGTCCACCACGTGCGGCCGCCCTTCGGTGACCTTGTTGACCACGGTGCAGGCAATGCCCGCCGCCTGGATGGCCGCCGCCGTGCCCTTGGTGGCCACCAGCTCGAACTTCTGCGCGGCCAGCGCGCGCGCGACTTCCACGGCGCGCGGCTTGTCGTTGTTCTTGACGGTCAGGAAGACCTTGCCGGACGTCGGCAGTTTGGTGCCCGCGCCCAGCTGGGACTTCACGAAGGCTTCGCCGAAGGTCTTGCCCACGCCCATCACTTCGCCGGTGGATTTCATCTCGGGGCCGAGAATCGTGTCCACACCGGGGAACTTGACGAAGGGGAACACCGCTTCCTTGACGCTGAAGTAAGGCGGCGTGACTTCATCCTTGATGCCTTGCGAGGCCAGCGACTGGCCGACCATGCAGCGCGCCGCCACCTTGGCCAGCTGGATGCCGGTGGCCTTGCTGACGAAGGGCACGGTGCGCGAAGCGCGCGGGTTGACTTCCAGCACGTAGATCACGTCCTTGCCGTCGATGTTCTGGATCGCGAATTGCACGTTCATGAGGCCGACCACCGTCAGCGCCTCGGCCATGGCCGCGGTCTGGCGTTTGATTTCGGTCACGGTTTCGGCGCTCAGCGAATACGGCGGCAGCGAACAGGCCGAGTCGCCGCTGTGCACGCCGGCCTGCTCGATGTGTTCCATCACGCCGCCGATAAAGGTGCGGCCTTCGGGATCGCGCAGGCAGTCGACGTCGCATTCGATCGCGTCGTTCAGGAAGCGGTCCAGCAGCACGGGCGAGTCATGGCTGACCTTGACGGCTTCGCGCATGTAGCGTTCGAGGTCGCGCTGCTCGTGCACGATTTCCATGGCACGGCCACCCAGCACGTAGCTGGGACGCACAACCAGTGGGTAGCCCAGCGCCGCGGCTTTTTCGAGCGCTTCGGGCTCGGTGCGGGCGGTGGCATTGGGCGGCTGGCGCAACTTGAGTTCATGCAGCAGTTTCTGGAAGCGCTCGCGGTCTTCTGCCGCATCGATCATGTCGGGCGAGGTGCCGATGATGGGCACGCCGTTGGCTTCGAGGTCGAGTGCCAGTTTCAGGGGGGTCTGGCCGCCGTACTGCACGATCACGCCGAGCGGCTTTTCCTTGTCGACGATCTCAAGCACGTCTTCGAGCGTCAGTGGCTCGAAATACAGGCGGTCGCTGGTGTCGTAGTCGGTGGAGACGGTCTCGGGGTTGCAGTTGACCATGATGGTCTCGTAGCCGTCTTCGCGCATGGCCAGCGCCGCGTGCACGCAGCAGTAGTCAAACTCGATGCCCTGCCCGATGCGGTTGGGCCCGCCGCCCAGCACCATGATTTTTTTCTTGTCGGTGGGAGCTGCTTCGCACTCGCTGCCTTCGGCCTCGTAGGTCGAGTACATGTAGGCGGTGTTGGTCGCGAACTCGGCGGCGCAGGTGTCAACACGTTTGTAGACCGGGCGCACGCCCAGTGCGCGGCGCTTTTCACGGATGGCCGTGTCGGTGGTCTTGAGTTGCTTGGCCAGGCGCCGGTCAGAGAAGCCCTTTTGCTTGAGCGTGCGCAGCGTGACGGCGTCAATCTTGTCGAGCGAAGTGGTTTCGAGCTCCAGCTCGATCTTGACGATCTGTTCGATCTGCACGAGGAACCACGGATCGATCTTCGTCAGTGCAAAGACTTCATCGACGCTCATGCCCTGGGCGAAAGCGTCGCCCACGTACCAGATGCGGTCCGGGCCGGGCGCGCCGAGTTCTTTCTCGAGCACCTCGCGGTCCTGGGTTTTTTCGTTCATGCCGTCCACGCCGACTTCCAGGCCGCGCAGCGCCTTCTGGAAGGACTCCTGGAAGGTGCGGCCCATGGCCATAACTTCGCCGACGGACTTCATCTGCGTGGTCAGGCGCGAATCGGCAGCCGGGAATTTCTCGAACGCAAAACGCGGAATCTTGGTGACCACGTAATCGATGCTGGGCTCAAAGCTCGCGGGCGTGGCGCCGCCCGTAATCTCGTTGCGCAGCTCGTCGAGCGTGTAGCCCACGGCCAGCTTGGCCGCGACCTTGGCGATCGGGAAGCCCGTGGCCTTGGAAGCCAGCGCGGAAGAGCGCGAGACGCGCGGGTTCATCTCGATCACGACCATGCGGCCGTCGACCGGGTTGATGGAGAACTGCACGTTGGAGCCGCCGGTGTCCACGCCGATTTCGCGCAGCACGGCCAATGAGGCGTTACGCAGGATCTGGTATTCCTTGTCGGTCAGCGTCTGGGCCGGTGCCACGGTGATGGAGTCGCCGGTGTGCACGCCCATGGGATCCAGGTTTTCGATGGAGCAGACGATGATGCAGTTGTCGGCGGTGTCGCGCACGACCTCCATCTCGTACTCTTTCCAGCCGAGCAGCGACTCTTCGATCAACAGCTCATTGGTGGGCGAGGCTTCGAGGCCGCGCTTGCAGATGACTTCAAACTCCTCGGAGTTGTAGGCGATGCCGCCGCCAGTGCCGCCCAGCGTGAAGCTGGGCCGGATCACGGTAGGAAAGCCGACGCTCTTTTGCACGGCCCAGGCTTCGTCCATGCTGTGCGCGATGCCGGAGCGGGCCGAGCCCAGTCCGATCTTGGTCATCGCGTCCTTGAACTTCAGGCGGTCTTCCGCCTTGTCGATGGCCTCGGGCTTGGCGCCGATCAGCTCGACCTTGTACTTGTCGAGCACGCCGTTGTGCCAGAGATCGAGCGCGCAATTGAGCGCGGTCTGACCACCCATGGTCGGCAGGATGGCGTCGGGACGCTCCTTGGCGATGATTTTCTCAACCGTCTGCCAGGTGATGGGCTCAATGTAGGTGACGTCGGCGGTGGCCGGGTCGGTCATGATCGTCGCGGGGTTGCTGTTGATCAGGATGACCTTGTAGCCCTCTTCGCGCAGCGCCTTGCAAGCCTGCACGCCGGAGTAGTCGAACTCGCAGGCCTGGCCGATGATGATGGGGCCGGCGCCGATGATGAGGACGCTTTTGATGTCTGTACGCTTAGGCATGTTTATGTTGCTCCATCAGTGCCGTGAAGCGATCGAACAGGTATGAAATATCGTGCGGGCCGGGCGAGGCTTCAGGATGACCCTGGAAGCAAAACGCCGGCTTGTCGGTGCGGGCCAGGCCCTGCAGCGTGCCGTCGAACAAGCTGATGTGCGTGGGCCGCAGGTTGGCGGGCAGGCTTTTCTCATCGACCGCGAAGCCGTGGTTCTGGCTGGTGATGCTCACGCGGCCGTTGTCCAGGTCTTTGACCGGGTGGTTGGCGCCGTGGTGGCCGAACTTCATCTTGAAGGTTTTCGCGCCGCTGGCCAGCGCCATGATCTGGTGGCCCAGGCAAATACCGAAGGTCGGGATGCCGGTCTCGATCAGCTCGCGCACCGCCTTGATCGCGTAGTCGCAGGGTTCGGGGTCGCCCGGGCCATTGGCCAGGAAGATGCCATCGGGTTTGAGCTTGAGCACGTCGGCAGCAGGCGTCTGCGCCGGCACCACGGTGATGCGCGCGCCACGCTCGGCCATCATGCGCAGGATGTTTTTCTTGACGCCGAAGTCGAAGGCCACAACATGGAATTTAGGCGTGATCTGCACGCCGTAGCCGGCGCCCAGCTTCCACTCGGTTTGTGTCCACTCGTAGGTCTGTTTGACCGATACGACCTTGGCCAGGTCAAGGCCGGACATGCTGGGGGCGCCGCGGGCGGCCGCGACGGCTTTTTCGATCGCAGGCTGACTCACCGCTTCGCCCGCGGGCAAGGCCAGGATGCAACCGTTCTGCGCGCCCTTGGTGCGCAGGTGGCGCGTCAGCTGGCGAGTGTCTATGCTGGCGATGGCGACGGTATTTTCCTTGACCAGGTACTCGGACAAAGTCATGGATTTTCGGAAATTCGAGGCCAGCAGCGGCAGGTCCTTGATGATCAGGCCGGCGGCGTGGACTTTTTCAGCCTCGACGTCTTCGGCATTGACGCCGTAGTTGCCGATGTGCGGGTACGTGAGGGTGACGATCTGCTGGCAGTAGCTGGGATCCGTGAGGATTTCCTGGTAGCCGGTCATCGCGGTGTTGAACACCACTTCGCCGACTGTGGAGCCCGCGGCTCCAATCGAATTGCCGATAAAGACCGTGCCGTCTGCGAGCGCCAGGATGGCGTGAGGGGTGTTTCCCTGTAGAGACAAAAGCACTGGGTTCTCCGGGTTGGTTACGGTTCGCCCAAGCGTGCACAAGAAACGTCTCGGTCAAGACTCTTGCAGGCTGCTTTTGAGAGGGTGGTGGCTTTGTATGCGCTCGGGCGAAGCTGTGTTTTGAAAAGCCACTGATTATACACCGGCCCCCACGGTCGCTCACTGCGTGTAGCTCCCTGCCCCCCAAGGGGGCCGCTGCGCCTGCGGCCTGGCGAAGCCAGTTCCGCGGCCCCTGCTGGTGGAGAGAGGAGAGCTCTCAGGGTTGGGCGATGGCGCTTGCGTACAGGCAGATCGCGGCGGCGGCGGCTACGTTGAGTGACTCTTCGCCGCCGGGCTGGTCTATACGAACTTTGAGGGCAGCCCTGGCCATGAGGTTCTCGCCTACGCCCTGCCCTTCGTGGCCCATGGCCCAGGCGCAGGGTATGGGCAGTTTTTGCTGGTGCAGAAAGTCGCCGTGGTGCGAGCTGGTGACGACGATGGGCACGGTCAAGGCTGCCAGCGCGTCGGGCTCCAGGCCTTCGACGAGCTGCAGCGCAAAGTGGGCGCCCATGCCGGCGCGCAGCACTTTGGGGGACCAGAGTGCCGCCGTGCCTTTGAGGGCGATGACCTGGGTGAAACCGAAGGCTGCGGCACTGCGCAGGATGGAGCCGACATTGCCGGCGTCCTGCACCCGGTCAAGAATTACCGAGGCCGCATCTGGTCGCAGAGCCGTGGCGGCGGGTAAGTCGACCACAAAGCCCATGCGCGCGGGCGATTCCAGGCCGCTGATCTCGGGCAGCAAGGCATCGGGGATTACGATATTTTTGCTTGCCGCACGCGTCCATTCCGGGGGTGCCGCAGGCCAGCATGACTCCGAGAAAACAGCCAAGACAGGCTTCAATCCGCGCGCCAGCGCAGCCCGGCACAGATGGTCGCCTTCCAGCCAGACGCGCCCCTGCTTGCGGTAGGCCGTGGTGTCCTGGGACAGCTTGCGCAAGTCCTTGATCAGCGGGTTGTCGCGCGAAGTGACGTGTGTGGCTTCGGTGGACGGCCTGTCGGAAGAGCCAAAGCCCGAAGTCACCGCAGGACCTCGGCCACAGGCGCGAAGGACCTGCGGTGTTGCGGGCAGGCGCCGTGCTCGCGCAAGGCAGCCAGGTGCTCGGCCGTGCTGTAGCCTTTGTGGTCGGCAAAGCCGTATTGCGGGTACTGAAGATGGAACTCAGCGCACCAGCGGTCGCGGTGAACCTTGGCCAGGATGGAGGCTGCCGAGATAGACGGCACCAGGGCATCACCGCCCACGATGGCTTCGGACAGGATCACCAGCGTGGGCAGGCGGTTGCCGTCCACCAGCACCTTGTTGGGCTTGAGGCGCAGGCCCTCGACCGCGCGTTTCATGGCCAGCATGGTGGCCTGCAGGATGTTGATGCTGTCAATTTCCTCGACGCTGGCTTCGGCAATCGAGCAACACAGGGCCTTGGCGCGGATTTCGTCGTAGAGTTTTTCGCGGCGCAGGGCCGTGAGTTTCTTGGAGTCGGCCAAGCCCTTGATCGGGTTCAACTCGTCAAGAATGACGGCGGCAGCCACCACCGGCCCCATCAGGGGTCCGCGTCCCGCCTCGTCAACGCCAGCCACCAGCCCGGGAATGTCCCAGGACAGCGCGGTTTGCTCAGCTTTCAAGAATTTGCTGGATCGCATCGGTCGCTAATGTTGAAGTGTCCCGCCGCAGCTCGTTGTGCAGCGCGGCGAATCGTTGTTCCACAGCCGCTATTTTGTCAGGTGCCGACGATTTTGCCTCCACCCATTGCAAGACCGCCAGAGCCAGCGCTTCGGGTGTGGCTTGTTCTTGCAGCAGCTCGGGAACGACAAAGTCCCCGCACAGAATGTTGGGCAAGCCAACCCAGGGCTGCAGCTTTTTGCGCCGCATGATCTGCCACGACAACCAGTTCATGTTGTAGGCGATCACCATGGGCCGCTTGAAAAGCGCCGCCTCCAGCGTGGCGGTGCCGCTGGCGATCAATGTGAAATCGCAGGCGGCCAATGCGGTGTGCGACTGGCCTTCGAGAATGTGCAGGTGCGACCGCATGCCGGCTTCCTCGGCGATACGCTCGATCATGGCCTTCAGCGTGGGTATGGCGGGCACAAGAAACCGGATGGACGGCTGGGCTCGCCTGATCAGGGCGGCCGCCTCAAAAAACCGCTGGGCCAGGTACTGGATTTCCGACTTGCGACTGCCAGGGAGGATGGCAATCACGGTGTTCTCGTCGCGCAAACCCAGTGCGCGCCGTGCGCCAGCACGGTCGGCTTGCAGGGGAATGACATTGGCCAGTGGATGCCCGACGTAGGTCGCGGCAATACCATGGCTGGCAAGCAAGGCCGGCTCGAACGGGAAGATGCACAGCACGTGGTCCACGCTGCGGTGGATTTTTTCGACGCGGTCGGCGCGCCAAGCCCAGATGGAAGGGCAGACGAAATGAACGGTCTTGATGCCGTGGGCTTTCAGAGCAGCCTCAAGGTGCAGGTTGAAGTCTGGGGCATCCACGCCCACAAAGACGTCGGGACGCTGCGCCAGCAGTCGTTGCCTAAGCTGTTCACGTATGCCGACGATCTCGCGGTAGTGGCGCAGCACCTCGACATAACCGCGCACGGCCAGCTTCTCGCTAGGCCACCAGGGCTCAAACCCGCGTTTGGCCATCTGGGGCCCACCTATGCCGCTGGAGGTTAGAGCCGGCCAGCGGGTCTTGAGACCATCGAGCAGTAAGCCCGCCAGCAGGTCGCCGGAGGTTTCACCCGCGACCATGGCCACGTGGGGAGGGCCACCGGTAGGCAGCGCTGCAACGAGGCTGCCAGCCTCTCCACGGGCTGGCAGAGGGCTGGTCTCGAGAGACATGGCCTTACCGGACGATGCCGCGTTGCGGCGAAGTGTGCTCGAGGAAGGAGAGCATCATCTCAACATCGGGCGCCGATTCGGGATGCTTCCCGCTCAGCTCGGCAATGCGTGCACGGGCTTGGTCCAGCGTAAGGTCTTCCCGGTACAAAGCCTTGTGCATGCCCTTGACAGCGGCAATGCGCTCAGGCGAGAAGCCTCGCCGCCGCAAACCTTCGAAATTCATGGATCGCGCCTCGGCGGGTTGCCCCTGCACCATGACAAAAGGCGGCAGATCGGCGAACAACAGCGAACACATCGCAGTCATGCTGTGCGCACCCAGCCTGACAAATTGGTGCACAACCGTAAACCCGCCCAGGATTACCCAATCGCCCACATGCACATGACCGGCCAACTGGGAATTATTGGCAAAAATAGTGTTGTTGCCCACCACGCAGTCATGTGCCAGGTGCACATAGGCCATGAGCCAGTTGTCGTCGCCCACACGCGTCACACCAGTGTCGCCGGGTGAGCCGATGTTGAACGTGCAGAACTCGCGAATCGTGTTGCGGTCGCCTATGACCAGCTCGCAAGGCTCACCCGCGTACTTTTTATCCTGCGGGATCGCACCTAGGGAATTGAACTGGAAGATGCGGTTGTCGCGGCCTATGGTGGTATGGCCTTCGATAACGCAGTGGGGGCCGACCGTCGTGCCGGCGCCGATTTTCACGTGCGGCCCGATGACCGTGTACGGGCCGACGCTCACCGACTCGTGGAGCTGGGCCTGCGGGTCCACGATGGCCGTGGCATGGATGCCCGGCGCTTGAGAGGATGCGGTCATGTCGCGCTTGCCTGGATGGTCGCTGCCCCGCTCACGCGATGGTGCGCATGGTGCACATCAGTTCGGCTTCGCAGGCAACGGTGTCGCCAACGCGGGTAACACCCTTGAACTTGAAAATACCGGCCTTCATGCGGTCCAGCGTGACATCCATGACCAGTTGGTCGCCAGGCTCGACCGGACGCTTGAAGCGCGCACCGTCAATACCCGCGAAGTAATAAACCGTCTTGTCGTCGGGCGTCACACCGAGGGTTTCAAAGGCCAGCAACGCAGCGGCCTGCGCCATCGCCTCGAGCATCAACACGCCAGGCATGACCGGGTGGTGGGGGAAATGGCCCATGAAAAAAGGCTCATTGATCGTAACGTTCTTGAGCGCCTTGATGCTTTTGCCTTTTTCGATTTCGAGTACGCGGTCCACCAGCAGGATGGGATAGCGATGCGGAAGCTGCTTGAGAATTTGGTGGATATCCATCATGATTTTTCTTCAATGTGTGCTGAGTTCAGAATGGCTTTTTCAGCCAGCCGCAAGCGCTCGCGCAGCGTGTGGAGCTGCTTGAGCGTGGCGGCATTTTTTTCCCAGACAGCATTGTCGTCGATGGGAAAGAGCCCGGTGTAATTTCCGGGCTTGAGGATGGACCGCGTCACCACGGACGCGGCCGACACATGCACGTGATCAGCCAGACTCAGGTGGCCCAGCACGATGGCGCCGCCGCCCACGGTGCAGTGCGCGCCTATTGTGGCGCTGCCCGCGACGCCCGCACACCCGGCCATCGCGGTGTGTTTGCCTACCCGCACGTTGTGGCCGATCTGCACCAGGTTGTCGAGCTTGACGCCGTCCTCGAGCACCGTATCTTGCAAGGCACCGCGGTCTATACAAGTGTTGGCGCCGATTTCCACGTCATCGCCGATCAATACGCCGCCTAGTTGCTCTATCTTGACCCACCGCCCCTGATGCAAGGCAAAACCGAAACCGTCCGCGCCTATCACCGCACCGGAGTGCACAATACATCGCTCGCCCATACGGCAACCATCCGCCAGCGTGACGCGCGCCGACAAGCGGCTGCCGGCCCCGACCTGCGCACCCCGCCCGATGACGCAATGCTCGGCAATGCAGGCCCCGTCGCCTATGACGGCGCCCTCCCCTATGCAAGCAAAAGCCCCCACCGAAACACCGGGAGCCAGTGAAGCCGTAGGATCAATAAAGGCACTGGGGTGAATGTGCGGCGCGGCCTGCGGGGCATGCCGCTGCTTCCAGAGCTGCGTTACCAGCGCGAAGGCGTAATAGGGGTCGTCCACCACGATGCAGGCGCCCCGACTGATGGCAGCCTGCCGTGCCGCTGGGGCCACGAGGACGCATGCCGCCGCAGACTGCGCAAGCTTGGCCAGATATTTGGGATGGCTGAGGAAGCTCAGTTCCTTCGGGCCAGCGGCCTCCAGAGTGGAGAGCCGCTCAATCTGCAGGCCCGGATCGCCGATCAATTCAGCATTGAGGCCGGCGAGGAACTGGACGATGTCGGCAAGACGGAGTGTCACACTGCGCCTGCCGTTTTGGCGATCGTAGTCGTGGTGAAGAACACCCCGCAATTAACGGGCAGCGTTCAGCGCCTTGATCACCTTGTCGGTGATATCGTGTTTTGGGTTGACGTACACCGACTCCTGGAGAATCAGGTCGTATTTTTCGGTTTCAGCCAGAGTTTTCACGACCTTATTGGCGCGCTCAATCACCTGCTGGAGTTCTTCGTTCTTGCGGGTGTTCAGGTCTTCCTGGAACTCGCGGCGCTTGCGCTGGAAATCCCGGTCCTGGTCCACCAACTGCTTTTGCCGCGTGTTGCGCTGGCTTTCGGCCAACGTGGGTGCTTCACGCTCAAACTTATCGGAGAGCGTCTTGAGCTGGGTCGCCAGATCGTTCAGCTCTTTTTCTCGCTTGCTGAATTCCTGCTCGAGCTTGGTCTGGGCGGCTTTGGCGGAATTGGCTTCGCGGAAAATCCGGTCCAGATTGACGACGCCGACCTTGAACTCTTGCGCACTTGCGGAGAGTCCCGCCATTGCAATAACAAGGGCGAGGAAAATTTTGCTTGAAAGATGCTTCATTAGAAAGATGTACCAATTTGGAATTGCAACCGCTCTATTCTATCGCCTGGCTTTTTACGGATCGGCGTCGCAATAGCGATCCGCAAAGGGCCCAATGGGGAAATCCAGCTGATGCCGATACCGGTTGAGACCCGCAAGTCATTCAGCTTATATTGTTCCGCTTCTCCAAACACGTTGCCTGCATCGACAAAACCGTACAAGCGGAGGGTCCTGTCATTGCCTGCGCCGGGAAAAGGTGCAATCAGTTCGGCATTCAGGGTCAGTTTTTTCGGACCGCCAATAGCCAGGTCGGACGCATCGCGCGGCCCCAGAGAGCCCTGCTCGAAGCCGCGCACTGATCCGAGGCCACCCGAATAGTAATTCTTGAACAGTGGGTACGGCTGTCCGTTGAGGCCCTTGCCCCAGCCAAACTCGCCATTCAGGGCGATGGTGAACTGTTTGTTCAGCGGTATGTATTGCTGGATCTGGTAATTGGCGCGCACAAATTTGATGTCGCCCGCGACACCCCAGTCGCCGTAAACACGCTGGTAGCGTCCGCTGTTCGGCACCAGCGAGCTGTCCCGGCTGTCACGCGACCAACCGACCGTCAGGGGGATCGAGTTACTCTTGTAACCAAATTGATTCGCATAGGTCTGGTAGCTGGTCGGCAGGTTGGTGCCGGGAACAATGGTCAATTGCTCGTACCCGCTACCGAAATAGACGGTGTCGGTCTCGGTGAACGGCACCCCGAAACGGATGCTGGCGCCGCGGGTTTTCAGGCTGTAGTCACCACCCTGGCCGGAAAGTGGCTTGGAGGTGCGGTCGTAAACGTCAATGGTGCGCGAAATACCATCCGCCGTGAAATATGGGTCTATGGTGCTTAACACCAGTTGACGATTGGATTTGCTGGTATTGACTTCAACACCCAGGTAATTACCTGAACCGAACACGTTTTCCTGCTTGATACCGAACAGCAGTGACACACTGTCCGCACTGGAATAACCCGCGCCGAGTTGCAGATTGCCGGTAGGCTTTTCCGTTACGGTCATCGTTACGTCAACCTGATCTTGGGTACCCGGGACTTCCTGCGTGTCCACGTTCACATCGGTGAAGTAGCCCAAGCGGTCCACGCGGTCGCGCGAAAGACGAATTTTGTCGCCGTCGTACCAGGACGATTCAAACTGACGGAACTCACGGCGCACGACTTCGTCGCGCGTGCGGTTATTACCCGCCACGTTGACACGCCGCACATAGGCACGGCGGGATGGCTCCGCCTGGAGCACAAAGGCAACGCGGTTGTTGGTGCGGTCGATCTCAGGCACCGCCTCGACGCGCGCAAAAGCAAATCCGAAAGTGCCGAAATAATCGGTAAAAGCTTTGGTGGTTTCAGCGACCTCATCCGCGTTGTAGGGTTCGCCGGGCTCAATCTTCACCAGGGTCTTGAACTCTTCCTCTTTGTTGAGGTAGTTGCCCTCGAGCTTGACGCCCGACACTACAAAACGCTCACCTTCACTCACATTAACGGTAATGGCAATGCTTTGCTTATCCGGGGAGATCGCGACCTGGGTTGACTCGACCTTGAACTCCAGGTAGCCGCGCGACAGGTAATAAGAACGCAGTGTCTCAATGTCCGCATTGAGCTTGGTGCGCGAGTAGCGGTCAGACTTGGTGTACCAGCTCAGCCACCCCCCGGTATCCAGGTCAAACAGGCCCAGCAGCGTGGATTCGCTGAATGCCTTGTTACCCGTGACATGGATTTCCTTGATTTTCGCAACCTCGCCCTCGACAACGCTGAAGGTCAGGTTAACGCGATTGCGCTCAATCGGCGTGACGGTGGTTATCACCTCGACGCCGTACAGACTCTTGTTGATGTACTGACGCTTGAGTTCCTGCTCGGCCTTGTCGGCAAGCGCCTTGTCGAAGGGCTGCCCGTCGGCAATGCCCGCTTCGCGGAGTGCCTTCTTCAGCGCTTCCTTGTCGAATTCCTTGGTTCCGACGAAATCGACGTCGGCTACGGTGGGACGCTCTTCAACAATCACCACCAACACGTCACCGTTAACTTCCAGCCTCACGTCCTTGAAGAGACCCAGGCCGAACAGCGCACGGATGGCGGTCGAACCTTTGTCATCGTTGTAGGTTTCGCCGACACGAAAGGGCAGCGACGCGAAAATGGTTCCAGGTTCCACCCGTTGCAAACCTTCGACCCGAATGTCTCGCACCGTGAAAGGGTCAACCGCCCAGGCGGTGCTGGCTGCAAAAAGACCGGCGGCTATGGCGCAGACTGCGCGAACTTTGAAGCGATTTATTTGTTTTTGCATGAAATGTATGGAGTTAGCCCAAGAGCCGGGTGACATCGTTAAACAGGGCAACGCACATCATGCCCAGCAGGATCGCAACACCACCGCGTTGCAACCGGTCCATCCAGGCGTCAGACACGCCTCGGCCAGTGATCCCCTCCCAAAGATAATACATCAGGTGCCCCCCATCCAGAACCGGCAGCGGTAGTAAATTCAGGACGCCAAGGCTCACGCTGATCAGGGCCAGGAAGGTCAGGTAATAGCTCCAGCCCAGGCTGGCCGATTTACCGGCATAGTCCGCAATGGTGAGGGGCCCACTGAGATTCTTGAGCGAGGCCTCGCCGATCACCATTTTCCCCATCATGCGCAGCGTGAGCATGGACACCTGCCAGGTCCGGACAGCACCTTGCCATAGGCCGTCGGCGAAGCCGTAGCGCACCGTCACAAGTTCGGGCGCTGTGCCCACATAAGCATCGATACGGGGTACCGCCGTTCCGTTCACGGTCTTCAGTTCCGGGGTGACCTGCAGCGCCAGAGCTTGCCCATCACGGACGACCTGCCAGTTCTGGGGACCAACAGGCGCTCCGCCCTTGCCGGAAACCGGAGCCGAGGTTCGTATGGCTTCACGCAGATGTTGCCCGTCCATGATGGCCGTGTCGCCAATGCGCACCACGACATCGCCGGCATGCAAGCCGGATTTTTCGGCCGCACCGCCGGCCATGACATCTCCTATCACGGGGCGGGTCCACGGCCCCAGGATGCCGATTTTGCGGAACAACTGGGCGTCAGCCTCAGGAGCACCCAGCGTACTGAGTGGCAACAACACCGTTCGTCCAGCACCGGCGATATCGCCGCCCAGCACCAGCGTGAGGTCCCGTCCATCCAACGCACCTTGGGTCAGGCGCCAGCGTAAGTCCTCAAAGGAACGGATGTCCTGCAGTTCATCACCTTCAAAAGCTGCCTGCGCCACCGTTTCCTGGCCGCGCAATCCGGCTTTTTCCGCCAGCGAGCCGGCCACGGGGCTGGCCAGGACAGCCTTGGGCTCCTGCAGGCCGCTCCAGTTGAGGATGGCGTAAAGCAATATGGCCAGCAACAGATTGGCAGCCGGGCCCGCGGCCACCACCGCGGCACGGGATTTCAGCGGCTGCGTGTTGAAGGCCAAGTGGCGCTCGGCCGCGTCGACGGGCGCCTCGCGCTCGTCCAGCATCTTCACGTAACCGCCCAGCGGCAGCACGCCGATACAAAACTCGGTCGACTTGTTTTTGAGCTTCCAGGTGTAAATCGGCTTGCCGAATCCGATCGAAAATTTCAGCACCTTGATGCCGCAGGCCACGGCCACACGGTAGTGCCCATATTCGTGCACAGCAATCAGGATGCCCAGCGTCACAACGAAAGAAATCAGGGTCAGCATGTCAAGGCTCCAGTTGTCCGGCGATGCGAAGAGCCAGGCGGCGAGCCTGCCCATCCAGACCGAGCAGGCCTTCAACATCACTTACCTCTGAGGGCGCCAGCGCCTCCAAAGTTGCGTGATTTACATGGTGAATATGGTCAAAACGGATGCGTTTTTCAAGAAAGGCGGCGACAGCCACCTCGTTGGCGGCATTGAGCACGGCCGTGCTGCCGATGGGCCCGTTCAGTACCTCCCAGGCCAGCGGCAGCCCCGGGAATCGCGCGTCATCCGGGACTTCGAAGGTCATGGTGGCCAGCGACCTGAAATCCAGGGCCTTGGCCCCCGACACCACCCGGTCCGGCCAAGCCAGGCCGTAAGCGATGGGAACGCGCATGTCGGGCGTTCCCAACTGCGCCACCACCGAGGTGTCGCGGTACTGAACCATGGAGTGGATGATGCTCTGGGGATGGATCACGACTTCGATCTGCTCCGGCGTCAGGCCGAAAAGGTACTTTGCCTCAATCACCTCCAATGCCTTGTTCATCATGGTGGCCGAGTCCACCGAGATTTTTCGGCCCATCACCCAGTTCGGATGGGCGCAGGCCTCGTCGGGCGTGACATGGCGCAGGCTGTCGGCATTGCGCGTCCGGAAGGGCCCGCCGGATGCAGTCAGGATGATTTTTTCAACCCGCTCACCCCAGGTCGCGGGGTCTTCGGGCAAGGACTGGAAGATGGCCGAGTGTTCGCTGTCGATGGGCAGCAGCTTGGCGCCGCCGGTGCGAACAGCCTGCATGAAAACCTCGCCACCCACCACCAATGCTTCCTTGTTGGCCAGCAACAGGCGCTTGCCCGCGCGGGCCGCCGCCATGCACGGGGCCAGGCCGGCCGCGCCCACGATGGCAGCCATGACGGTGTCCACCGACTCGTGCGAGGCGATCATCTCGAGCGCATCCGGCGCCCACAAAACCTGCACAGGTAACTGGTGGGCCTTGACCTTGTCCGCGAGCTGGCGGGCATGCGGCTCGCTCGCCATGACCGCGTAGCGGGGTTTGAACTGGACGCACTGCGCCAGCATCAGGTCGGTCTGCGTCGCTGCGCTGAGTGCGAACACCTCAAAACGATCGGGATGGCGCGCGATCACATCCAGCGTGTTGACGCCTATGGACCCGGTGGAGCCCAGAACGGTGATGCGCTGCTTGCTGAACGGCATAGGGACTCTTAGAGGCTGACCAACATCATCGCCAGAGGCAGCGTGGGCAGCAGCGCGTCAACCCGGTCCAGCACACCGCCGTGGCCGGGCAGCAGGCCGCTGGAGTCCTTGACGCCGGCGCTGCGCTTGATCAGCGATTCGACCAGGTCGCCCACCACGCTCATGGCCGCCAGGAAGATGACCGCCAACAGCATGATCACCAGGCCGTGGCTGGCCGTCAGCCGGCTGTAAAGCGTGGCCTCACCCAAAAAACCGGTGCCGCCAGCGGCGGTGGCCGCGTAAACCCAGGCGAGCGAGAGCGCGACCACGCCGGCCATGCCGCCCCATACGCCTTCCCAGCTTTTGCCCGGGCTGATCGAAGGCGCCAGCTTGCCCTTGCTGAAGCGGCCGCCAAAAGTGCGTCCGGCGAAGTAGGCAAAGATATCGGCCACCCAGACCAGCAACAACACGGACAGCAGGAAATTGATGCCGATGACACGTGCCTGGGCGACGGCCAACCAGGCCAGCCACAGCGCGGCCAGGCCCGCCACCAATCGCAGCGCCTTGGGAATGCGCGGCCAGCCAACCACGCCATTGCGCAGCAGCCAGCCGCCGGCAAGCACCCAGACAGCGCCTGCGGCGGCCCACAGCATGGGCAAGGGCTTGTCGAGCAGGCCGGCGTACCAGGACAGCGCGCAGGCCGCCACGCACGCAAGGCCCAGCCCCATGGATATGCCCTGCCCATAACCGTTGAGACGCCCCCACTCCCAGGCGCCTGCGGCAATCAGCAACAGCGCCACTGCACAAAAGGGCTGGGGAGCCGGGTAAAAGAGTGCGGGCAGCAAAATGGCCAGCAGAACAATCGCCGTGATGACACGCTGTTTAAGCATCAAGCCGCCTTTGCATTGTGGTTGTTGCCTTGGCCGCTGACCTGTGCGGAGGTCTGGCCAAAGCGCCGCTCGCGAGTGCGAAAAACGGCAATCGCTTCGTCCAGCGCTGCCTCGTCGAACTCGGGCCACAGCTTGTCGGAAAAATGCAGCTCCGAATAGGCTGCCTGCCAGAGCAGGAAGTTGCTGATGCGCAGCTCGCCGCCCGTGCGTATCAGCAAATCGGGGTCGGGCACATGCGCCATCGCCATGGCCCGGTCCAGCGCCATCTCGGTGATGGCCTCGCCGCGCGCGGCGAGCTTCTGCGCGGCCTGCGCGATGTCCCAGCGGCCACCGTAGTTGAAGCAGACATTAAAAACCAGCCGGCTGTTGGCTGAGGTGTCCAATTCAGCCTTTGCCAATCCGGCCCGGACCTTCTCGGAGAGACGCTCACGGTCGCCAATGAAGTGCAGCTGCACGCCATTTTCATTCAGGCTGGGGACTTCCTTGGCCAAGGACAGGGCCAGCAGCTCCATCAGGCCTGACACTTCTTCCGAAGGCCGGTTCCAGTTTTCCGATGAAAACGCAAACACCGTTAACACGCCGACGCCGCGCTCCAGGCATGCCCGGACACAGCGGCTCAGCGAATCAACACCCTGCTTGTGGCCCGCGATGCGGGGCAGAAATCGCTTGGTCGCCCAGCGTCCATTGCCGTCCATGACGATGGCAATGTGGCGCGGGACCGAATTGGAAGTGGCGGCCATGGATAACTCAGGCCAGACGCTGGGGCGTCAAACCGCCATGATGTCTTGTTCCTTGCCGGCGACCAATTTGTCGACTTCGGCAATGAAACGGTCGGTGAACTTCTGGATGTCGTCCTGAGCGCGGCGCTCATCGTCCTCGGACGCGAGCTTATCCTTGACCAGCTTCTTGATGCCGTCGTTGGCATCGCGGCGCAGGTTGCGAATCGCGACCTTGGCGTGTTCGCCTTCGGCGCGCACAACCTTGGTGAGTTCCTTGCGGCGCTCTTCGGTCATCGCCGGCATGGGGACACGGATCAAGTCGCCTTGCGCCGCCGGGTTCAGCCCGAGGTCGGAATCGCGAATGGCTTTTTCGATCTTGGCACCCATCCCTTTTTCCCAAGGCGAGACGCTGATGGTGCGCGCGTCGAGCAGCGACACATTGGCAACCTGGCTGATCGGCACCATGGAGCCGTAATAGTCGACATGCACGGTGTCGAGCAGGCCGGGGTTGGCGCGGCCGGTGCGAATCTTGGTCAGGCCGTTCTTGAACGAGTCGATGGACTGCAGCATTTTTTGCTCTGCCAGCTGCTTGACTTCAACAATGCTCATGGTCGAATCTCCGGATTTTTATAGCGAAAAAAACAAGCCATGCATGGCTCAGACGTGAACCAGCGTTCCCTCGTCCTCGCCCTGCACCACCCGCTTGAGCGCGCCGTGCTTGAAAATGCTGAATACCTTGATCGGCAGCTTCTGGTCGCGGCACAGCGCAAAGGCGGTGGCATCCATGACCTCGAGGTTTTTGCCCATGGCTTCATCAAACGTGATGTTGGTGTAGCGCGTGGCCTTCGGGTCCTTCTTCGGGTCCGCAGTGTACACACCGTCAACCTTGGTGGCCTTGAGCACGATCTCGGCGCCGATCTCGGCGCCGCGCAGCGCTGCCGCCGTATCGGTGGTGAAGAAAGGGTTGCCGGTGCCGGCCGCAAAAATGACGACCTTGCCCTCTTCGAGGTACTGCAAGGCCTTGGGACGAACGTAAGGCTCCACCACACGCTCAATGCCGATGGCCGACATCACGCGGGCGATGAGGCCAGCCTTGTCCATGGTGTCGCCCAAAGCCAGGGCATTCATCACGGTGGCCAGCATGCCCATGTAGTCGGCGGTGGCGCGGTCCATACCGACAGAGCCGCCCGCCACGCCGCGGAAAATATTGCCGCCGCCAATCACCACGGCCACTTCGACACCCATGCGGGTGACTTCGGCGATTTCCTCAACCATGCGCACGATGGTGGCGCGGTTGATGCCGAAGGCGTCATCCCCCATCAGGGCCTCACCTGACAGTTTTAACAAGATTCGCTTGTAGGCTGGCATGTGAGGAGCTTTCTGTGGTTAAAGTGAACTGGAGTTTAGCGGCCTTCCGGCTAGGCTGTGGGCTTAAGCGCCCTTGGCGGCTGCGACCTGCGCAGCAACTTCGGCAGCGAAATCGTCGACCTTCTTCTCGATGCCTTCGCCCACCACGTACAGCGTGAAAGACTTGATCGTGGTCGCCTTTTCCTTGAGCATCTGCTCGACGGTCTGCTTGTCGTTCTTGACGAAAGTCTGGTTGTACAGGCTGACTTCCTTCAGGTACTTTTGCACGCCGCCTTCGATACGCTTTGCAACAATTTCGGCAGACTGCACGGGCTTGCCTTCAGCCTGGGCCTTTGCGGCGTCTTCAGCAGCCTTGGCCGCGGCCACCGAGCGCTCTTTCGCGACCAGTTCGGCGGGAACTTCGGCGCTGGACAGGGACACAGGCTTCATCGCGGCCACATGCATGGCGACGTCCTTCGCCGCGGCTTCGTCGCCTTCAAACTCGACCACCACGCCAATGCGCGTGCCGTGCAGGTAAGAGGCCAGCTTGCTGCCGGTAAAACGCTTGAAGCGGCGCACGCTCATGTTTTCGCCGATCTTGCCGATCAGGCCCTTGCGCACGTCTTCGACCGTGGGGCCGAAACCATCCAGCGACAGAGGCATGGCACCCACGGCTTCCACGTCGGCCGGGTTGTTCTTGACGATGCCCTCGGCCACGGCTTTGGTGAAAGCCAGAAAACTATCGTTCTTGGTCACGAAATCGGTTTCGCAGTTGATCTCGACGAGTGCGCCGACATCGCCTTCGCGATGCGCAGCCACCACACCTTCGGCGGTGACACGGGAGGCGGCCTTGCCGGCCTTGCTGCCGAGCTTGACGCGCAGGAGTTCTTCCGCTTTTTCGAAATTGCCTTCTGCCTCGGTCAGTGCCTTCTTGCACTCCATCATCGGGGCGTCCGTCTTGGCACGCAGTTCAGCGACCATGCTTGCAGTAATTGCCATTTTGTTTCTCCGTTTTGTCGTATTCACAAGGACCGGCCGACAGGGCCAACCCTTTTTTGATGCTTAAGTTGTGAAAAAGGGGCTACGCGAGCCCCTTTTTCGCGTCTGGCGCAGCGCCGAAAACTATCAGGCAGCTGCGTTGTCCACTTCCACGAACTCGTCCGAGCTCTCGGCCGAGACAGCCTTGACAACGTCGTTCACGGCATTGGCACGGCCTTCCAGGATCGCGTCCGCGATACCGCGGGCATACAGCGCAACAGCCTTGGAGGAGTCATCGTTGCCGGGGATCACGTAGTCGATGCCGATAGGCGAGTGGTTGGAATCAACCACACCGATCAGAGGGATGCCGAGCTTCTTGGCTTCCAGGATCGCGATTTTGTGGAAACCCACATCAATCACGAAGATGGCGTCCGGCAGGGCGTTCATGTCCTGAATGCCGCCGATGTCCTTTTCAAGCTTTTCGATTTCGCGCTTGAAGGTCAGTTGTTCTTTTTTGCTGATGGAATCGAGGCCGGCTTCCTGCTGGGCCTTCATCTCTTTCAGGCGCTTGATCGAGGTCTTGACCGTCTTGAAGTTGGTCAGCATGCCGCCCAGCCAGCGCTGGTCAACATAAGGAACGCCAGCGCGCTTGGCTTCGGTGGCGACGATTTCGCGGGCCTGGCGCTTGGTGCCCACCATCAGGATGGTGCCGCGGTTGGCGGACAGCTGCTTGGCGAACTTCATCGCCTCCTGGTACATCGGCAGCGATTTTTCCAGGTTGATGATGTGAATACGGTTGCGGTGGCCGAAGATGTACGGAGCCATCTTGGGGTCCCAGAAGCGGGTTTGGTGTCCGAAATGAACGCCTGCTTCCAGCATTTCGCGCATAGTGGTCGACATAAAAATACTCCAAAAGGTTGTGTCTAAAATCAGCGCTTATCGCCCCGGCACTCTCTTTTTCCGAGATTCCGGGGACAACACCTTGGGTGGCTGATTTGCGATTTGCTTTGCAATAACAAAATCGTCATTCGCAAAGCCTGTCGAGTATAACATCCTCTCGCCGTCTTCTCTCGCCTCCTACCCCACCTCATGAGCCAGACTCCCCTCCCCGGCGACCTTCATGCCGTCCGCCAGGCACTCCAGGCGGGCCGTGTGCAAGCCCCGGAAATCCTGGCGCAAGCCGCCGTGGCGGCCCAAAGCGAGGCCTGCCTCCATGTTTTTATGCCCGGTTCGCTCTGGAATCCGCCCGAAACGCGTAAAAATGCCCCAGATGGAGACCCTGGGCTGGCGCTTGCCGGGATTCCGGTGTCCATCAAGGATTTGTTCGACGTGGCGGGCCAGGTCACCGCCGCCGGCTCCAAGGTGCTGGCACAAGTCGCCCCGGCCCAGTCAGACTGCCCCGCAGTGGCCCGCCTCCGGGCCGCCGGCGCGGCGCTGGTGGGCCGCACCAATATGGTCGAATTCGCTTTTTCGGGCGTGGGCATCAACCCACACTACGGAACCCCGACCAACCCGGCGGATCCGGCCACGGCGCGCATACCCGGCGGTTCCTCTTCAGGCGCGGCTGTGTCGGTGGCCACCGGTGCCGCTTTGGTGGGACTCGGCTCGGATACGGGCGGCTCAATTCGCATTCCCGCGGCACTGTGCGGCATCGTCGGTTTCAAAAGCACCGCCCGCCTGGTGCCGACCGCGGGCGCCCTGCCGCTGTCCACCAGTCTTGATACCGTAAGCGCCCTGACCCGTTCCGTGCGCGATGCTGTCACCGTGCACGAAGTGCTGTCGGCGCGCAAGGTCAGGGTGGCCAGCAAACCGCTGCCCGCCTGCCGCTTGGCGGTGGCCCGCACGCAGATGCAAGACGCGCTGAGCAGCACCGTAGCGCAGGCCTTTGAGCGCAGTCTGCAGATCTTGCGCGGAGCCGGTGCGCAGATCGAAGAGATCGCGCTGGAGGAAATCAGCGAGCTGGCGGCCATCAACGCGACCGGTGGCCTGTCAGCAGCAGAAAGCTACGCCTGGCATCGCAAGCTGATCGCCGAACGCCAGGCAGGCTACGACCCGCGTGTCGCGATGCGCATTCTGCGCGGCGCCAGCATGAGCGCGGCCGACTACATCGACCTGCTGGCGGCACGCAAGGATTGGATCGCCCGCATGGAAGCACGCCTCGAGGGCTTTGACGCCGTGCTGTCGCCCACCGTGCCACTCGTGGCGCCGCCTATCGCGGGTTTACTCAACGACGACACCGAGTTTTTCAGAGTCAACGGACTTTTGCTGCGCAACACCTCCGTCGTTAACATGCTCGACGGCTGCGCGATTTCCCTGCCCTGCCATACGCCCGATCAACTGCCCGTTGGCCTGATGTTGTGGCATGCGGCCCTGCATGACGACGCGGTGTTGGACTTGGCCTTGCAAGTGGAAGCCGCTCTGGCACAGTCATTACAAAAGTAAACATCGCGAACCCCTTTAGAGCGCCCCAGCCTGCTCCATCCATAAAAAAAACAATGTACGACATGAGTTCCCGCTCCAAGCATCTCTCACTTACGCCACGCCGCCGCGGCGCCCTCGCATGAGGATCGCCGTCATTGGCGCCGGCATCATCGGCGTCACCACTGCCTACGAATTGGCCCTGGACGGCCATGAAGTCACCGTGTTCGAACGCCGTGGCGCGGCTGCCGAGGAAACCAGCTTTGCGAACGCGGGCCTGGTCGCGCCGGGCTACGTCACGCCCTGGGCCGTGCCCGGCATGCCGCGCAAAGTCCTTAGCCACCTGTTCAGCCGCCACGCCCCCGTCAAGCTCGGCTGGCCGCTGTCTGCCGGCGAACTGGCATGGATGTGGCAGTGGTTTCGCGCCTGCAAGCTGGAAATCTACCTGGCCAATCGCGCACGCATGCAGCGCCTGGCTTTTTACAGCCGCGAAAGATTGCACCACCTGACTGCCGAACTGCAACTCGAATACGACGGCAGCCCCGGCTACATGGTGCTGCTGCGTTCCGAAAACGACAGCAAGCTGGTGCAGCCCGGCCTGGCGGTACTGCGCGACGCTGGCGTAGCCTTCAAGGAAATCGGCCCCGAAGAAGTCCTCAAGATCGAACCGGCGCTGAACCCCGACACGCCCTTCCTGGGCGCCGTGCACCTGCCCAACGATGAGGTGGCAAACTGCCGGCAGTTTGCGCTGCTGCTGAAGAATGAAGCGCAGCGCCTGGGCGTGAATTTTGAATTCAACACCACTGTCGCCCGGCTGGAACAGGCACAACCCGCCAGCCTGGTCATCGCCAATGAAAGCGCGCCGCGCCGCTTTGACCGGGTGGTCATGTGCGCAGGCCTGGCCTCGGCGCAGTTGCTGCGGCCGCTGGGTCTGAAAATCCCGATGGCGGCGGTCTACGGCTACTCCATCAGCGCGCCGATTCGTGAACCCCTGAACGCGCCGCGCAGCGCGCTGATGGACGAGCGCTACAAGGTGGCGATCTCGCGCCTGGGCAATCGCGTGCGGGTGGCCGGCAGTGCCGAAATCGGCGGCTCTCTGGACAACAAACGCGCCGCATCACTGCAGACCCTTTACAAGGTTTTGCATGACTGGTTCCCCGGCGCAGTCCAGCTCGCCAACACTGGCTCCAGTGTTCAGGAATGGAAAGGCGCCCGGCCCATGCTGCCCGACGGGCCACCTGTCATCGGTGATAGCGGCATCCCCGGGCTTTGGCTCAACCTGGGCCACGGCTCCAGCGGCTGGGCGCTCAGCTGCGGCAGTGCGCGGGCGTTGGCCGACCTGATGGCGGGCAAAAACACGGACATCGACATGGAAGGCCTGGGCGTCGCGCGCCTGGCTTGACCCCGCCCCCTTGGCCCCCCCCAAAGCCCGGCATGCCGGGCTTTTTTTCGCCCGGGGCCGCACAATCAGACCATGCGAAAAATTTCCAGCGCCTACAGCGAACCGCTTCACAGTGTGGCGGCCACCCGTGAACTCCAAGGGCTCGCTGCCGCGGCCCTGCCGCCACACACGTTGATGCAGCGGGCCGGCCTGGCGGTGGCGCGCCTGACGCTAGCCCTGGCGCCGCACGCGCAGCATATCTGGGTCGCCTGCGGGCCCGGCAACAACGGCGGCGACGGCTTCGAAGCCGCCATGCACCTGCATCGCTGGGGAAAAAATGTCACCCTGACCTGGACCGGCCCGCCGTCCGGAAAAACCGGCCACCCCCCTGACGCACAGGCCTCGCGCGAGCGAGCTTTGGCAGCCGGCGTACCCATGGCCGCGCAACCGCCAGAAGACTTCGATTTCTGCATAGACGCTCTGCTGGGCATAGGCGGCTCCCTCGATCCGGCCCGGCCGGGCACGGCACTGATGCTGGAATGGCTGGCGCGCATGCAGGCCAGCGGCGCGCCACGGCTCGCGGTGGACCTGCCGACCGGGCTGGACGCGGACACCGGGACCTTCACTGCCGGAGCGGCGGCCACCTCACAGGTCTACACCCTGAGCCTTCTGACGCTGAAACCTGGGCTGTTTACCGCGAACGGCCGCGACTGCGCGGGCCAGGTGTGGTTTGACGATCTTGGCGCAGCCCCCGCTGGAGCACCAACGCCAGATGCCTGGTTGCTGGGCGCTGATCGGGGTTCACGCGCGCCCAGCCATGCCGAGCCGCACGCCAGCCACAAAGGCAGCTTTGGGGATGTGGCTGTGCTGGGCGGGGAATCCACCCTGCACAGCCATATGGCCGGCGCCGCCTTGCTGGCCGCACGGGCCGCGCTGCATGCGGGTGCAGGCCGGGTGTATGTCGCGCTGCTCGGCAGTCCGGCCATTGGCATAGACCCTCAACAGCCCGAATTGATGTTCCGCGCACCCGAGGCCCTTGACCTGCGGCGGCAAGTGGTGGTCTGCGGTTGCGGCGGTGGAGATGCCATGCGCGCCGTGCTGCCCAAGGTGCTGTCGGCTGCGCCCCGTCTGGTACTGGACGCGGACGCGCTCAATGCCATCGCCGGAGATACCCAGTTGCAGGCCCAGCTCGCGGCCCGCCACCACCGAGGCTATGCGACTGTGCTCACGCCCCATCCCCTCGAGGCCGCCCGGCTGACCGGAACCGCGGCCACAGAAGTACAGGCCGACAGGCTGGCGTGCGCCCGCCAACTCGCTGCGCGCTTTCAATGCGTCGTGGTGCTCAAGGGTTCGGGAACCGTCATCACCGCGCCCGGACAGGCCAGTGCCATCAACGCCAGCGGAAATGCCCTGCTGGCCACGGCAGGCACGGGCGACGTGCTGGCCGGCATGCTGGGAGCCGGCATGGCCCGGGGATTGGACGTTTTTGAAGCGGCCTGCAGCGCCGTGTTTGCCCACGGGCGCATGGCCGACGTATGGCCCGCGCGCCACGGCGGGCAGGCACTGACGGCGTCGGCCCTCGCCGCTTCCTAAACCAGGACCATCAAGGCGATCTGCAGCAGCAGGATCAGCACCAGCGCCGAGAGGTCAACCCCGCCCACGGCCGGGATCACGCGGCGCAAGGGCGCCAGCACCGGCTCGGTCAGGCGGCCCAGCAGGGCGTAGGCAGGTGAGCCGGGCTGTATCCACGAAAGAATGGCAAACCCCAGCACCAGGATGAACAGGGTTTGCAGCGCCACGCGAACCAGCATCTTGAGTGCAAAGGAAAGCAGGGTCAGCAAAACCACGGGCGCAAACTCAACCGCCCCCAGCAGCAAACCAACCAACATCGCCCACAGCAAGGCATAGGCCAGCGCCAGCATGGCGGCGGCGATCAAGCTGGCCCAATCCACCCGCGACTGCGCAACCGCCCTGGGCAATGCGCGGCGTAGCGGCTTGACCAGCCAGTCGGTCAGCGCCATCACAAAACTGCCAGGCTGGGCACTCATGTTGACTCTGACCCAGTTCATCCAGGCGCGCAGCAGCGTTGCAGCGATCAGCAGGAAGAAAATGGTTTCAAGAACAAACGACAGGATGCGGATCAGCATGCGCGGCCTGCCCTGGGTGAGACAAGAGAAGAAAACCGAGAGGAAAAACAATCCATGGCGACATCCTGCATTCTTAACGGCGCGGTTTCTTGCCCTGTTTGCGCCCTGCATTGCCGGCGGCTTTCTTGACCGCGGCCTTTAGCGCCTGGATGGGCGATTTGGCCGTGCGTTCACTGCTGGCGCTCCCGGCGCTGCGGCCAGAACTTCCGCCGCGGCTGCTGGAATGGGCTTCCGTGTGCTTGCCCGTCGTCTTTTTGCCGGCCTTACCGGTCCTGGCTTCTCCGGCGTGGCGCGTGGCGCCGCGCTCGTGGGCGGGCAGCTCCGTGGCATGGCCTCCGGTCTTGTCTTTCATGGCGCGCCCGACCAGGTCCTGGCCTTCGTTCACCAGGCGGAAGTCGATCTTGCGGCCGTCCAGGTCCACCCGGCTGACCTGCACCCTCACGCGCGTACCGATGGCGTAGCGTATGCCGGTGCGTTCGCCGCGCAGTTCCTGGCGGGCTTCATCGAAGCGGAAATATTCGCCGCCGAGTTCAGTGATGTGCACCAGGCCTTCAACGTACATCGCATCCAGCGTGACGAAGATGCCGAAGCCCGTGGCCGCGGTGACGACGCCGCCGAATTCCTCGCCCAGGTGCTCGCGCATGTACTTGCACTTGAGCCAGGCCTCGACGTCGCGGCTGGCTTCGTCGGCGCGGCGCTCGTTGGCGCTGCAGTGCAGGCCGGCGGCCTGCCAAGCGAGTTCGTCGGCGCTGGCCTTCTTGGGCTTTTGCGTGGGTTCCTTGACGTTGACGCGCGAGGCCAGCCGCTTGGAGAGCTTGGCTTCGGCCTCGCCCGGTGTGGGCAGCACCGGCAACTGGTACTTGGCCTTGTTCAGCACCGCCTTGATGACGCGGTGCACCAGCAGATCGGGGTAGCGCCGGATCGGGCTGGTGAAATGTGTGTAAGCCTCGTACGCCAAGCCGAAGTGGCCGCTGTTCATGGGTGTGTAGATGGCCTGCTGCATGGAGCGCAGCAGCATCGAGTGGATTTGCTGCGCATCTGGCCGGTCCTTGGTGGCCAAGGCGATGCGCTGGAACTCCCCGGGTTCCGGGTCGTCGCTGATGGTCATGCCGACGCCGGCGATCTTCAGGTAGTTGCGCAGCATCTCCTTTTTCTCGGGCGTCGGGCCTTCGTGCACGCGGTACAGGCCGACGTGCTTGCTCTGGGAGATGAAGTCGGCCGAGCAGACGTTGGCAGCCAGCATTGCTTCCTCGATCAGGCGGTGGGCCACGTTGCGGGTGCGAGGCACGATTTTTTCAATCCGGCCGGCCTCATCGCAGACGATCTGCGTTTCGGTGGTTTCAAAATCCACCGCGCCGCGAACGCCGCGCTCCTTGAGCAAAGCCTGGTAGACGTCGTGCAGGTCAAGCAGGTGCGGCACCAGCGCCTTGCGCTGCGCCGCTTCAGGGCCGCGCGTATTGGCCAGGATCGCGGCAACCTCCGTGTAGGTAAAGCGCGCGTGGCTGAACATCACCGCGGGGTAGAACTGGTAGGCATGGACCTCGCCCTTGGCATTGACCAGCATGTCGCAGACCATGCACAGGCGTTCGACATTGGGGTTGAGCGAGCACAGGCCGTTGGAGAGTTTTTCCGGCAGCATGGGAATCACGCGGCGCGGGAAGTACACGCTGGTGGCGCGGTCGTAGGCGTCGATGTCGATGGCGCTGCCGGTTTCCACATAGTGGCTCACATCGGCAATCGCCACCAGCAGACGCCAGCCCTTGCCACGGCCGACCTTGGCTGGCTCGCAGTAAACGGCATCGTCAAAATCGCGGGCATCTTCGCCGTCAATCGTGACCAGCGGCACGTCGGTCAGGTCGATGCGGTGCTTTTTGTCGGCCGGACGCACGGAATCGGGCAAGGCGCGGGCCAGGGCCAGGGCCTCGTCGCTGAATTCATGCGGCACGCCGTATTTGCGCACCGCGATTTCGATTTCCATGCCGGGGTCGTCGATTTCGCCCAGCACTTCCTTGACGCGACCGACAGGCTGGCCGAACAGCGCGGGCGGCTCGGTGAGCTGCACCACCACCACCTGGCCCGCCTTGGCGGTACCGGTGGCGCCCTTGGGAATCAGCACGTCCTGGCCGTAACGCTTGTCTTCCGGCGCGACCAGCCAGACGCCGCTTTCCTGCAGCAGCCGGCCGATGATGGGGTTGGAGGAGCGCTCGATGATTTCGGTCACCCGGCCTTCTGGCCGGTTTTTGCGGTCATGCCGCACGATGCGCGCCTTGACGCGGTCCTTGTGCAGCACCGCGCGCATTTCATTGGGCGGCAGGTAAATATCCGCCTCGCCGTCGTCGCGCAATACGAAACCGTGGCCGTCGCGGTGGCCGGAAACAGTGCCCTCGAATTCAGCGAGCAGGCCGGAGGAATGGGCGGACGATCCGCCCGCGGGGGAATGAGTTGTTTTGATAAAAAGTCTCTTTTTGTTGGGGGCTGCTGGTTTTGAGTATGCAGCCGAAATATTTCAGGAAATTTGCGGGCTCTGGCCTCGAAAAGCGTTCAAGTAATGGTACACTGCTAGCTGTGCCCGGGTGGCGGAATTGGTAGACGCGCACGGTTCAGGTCCGTGTATCGCAAGATGTGGAGATTCGAGTTCTCTCCCGGGCACCAGATACACCAAACAGCTTTGCCAGACTCTGAAACGAGCTCTGGAAGAAAGCAAGATTAAAGCCACTGTGACCCAGTGGCTTTTTTTGTTTCCGGGCTTCATCTTAAGGCCCATTTGCTTGTATGCGTAGGTAGACCCGTTTACGGAATCCGGTGAGGGGGCCTTGGCCAAGTGCGTCGTCGCCAACGACGCGTCACCACGGCAAGGCAGCGCAACAACGCCAAAGAGGTTTTGTGAGACGCTCTTGATCAAACGGGTACGGCAACCAGGTCGTGGCCCTGGGTTCCAACAATACGCGCCCGGGTGAACTCCCCGACCTTCAGCGTCTTGCTAATTTTCTCAGGCGGCAGCAGCCTGACCACGCCGTCGATCTCGGGCGCATCGGCATAGGAACGCCCCGTACCGCCCTTGCGGCCCAGCGCCGGAGCCGAATCCACCAGCACCTGCATGGTCGCGCCTATGCGCTGCTGAAGCTTCTGGCTGGACACCGCCTCGGCCACCGCCATGAAACGCGCACGCCGCTCTTCACGCAACTCCATCGGCAACATGCCCGGAATGTCGTTGGCCGTAGCGCCTTCTACCGCGCTATAGGCGAAACAGCCCGCGCGGTCGATTTTGGCCTCGCGCATGAAGTCCAGCAGGTGTTCGAACTCCGCCTCGGTCTCACCGGGGAATCCGGCAATAAAAGTGCTGCGGATCACGATCTCAGGGCAGATCTCGCGCCAGCGCGCAATACGCTCAAGGTTTTTCTCGCCGCTGGCCGGCCGCTTCATGCGCTTGAGCACATCGGGATGGCTGTGCTGCAGCGGAACGTCCAGGTAAGGCAGCACCTTGCCGGTGGCCATCAGCGGCAGCACTTCATCCACACTGGGATACGGGTACACGTAGTGCAGGCGCACCCAGGCGCCATAGGGCTCGGCGATTTCGCCAAGCGCCTGCACCAATTCCAGCATGCGCGTCTTGACGGGCTTGCCGTCCCAGAACCCGGTGCGGTACTTCACGTCCACACCATAGGCCGAGGTGTCCTGGCTGATCACCAGCAGTTCCTTCACGCCCCCTTCAAACAGTGCGCACGCCTCGTTGAGCACATCACCGATGGGCCGCGAGACGAGGTCGCCGCGCATTGAAGGGATGATGCAGAAAGTGCAACGATGGTTGCAGCCTTCGCTGATCTTCAGGTAGGCATAGTGCCTGGGTGTGAGCTTGATGCCGGCAACGCCGAAAGCGTTGGGAACCAGGTCCACAAAAGGATCGTGCGGCTTGGGCAAATTCAGGTGCACCGCGTCCATGACCTCCTGCGTGGCATGCGGGCCGGTTACGGCCAGCACGCTCGGATGCATCTGGCGCACCAGGTTGCCGCCGTCGTCGCCGGCCTTGGCGCCCAGGCAACCGGTGACAATGACTCGGCCGTTTTCTGCCAGCGCTTCGCCGATGGTGTCCAGGCTTTCCTTGACCGCGTCGTCGATAAAACCGCAGGTGTTGACGATGACCAGGTCCGCCCCTTCAAAGGTCTTGGAGGTCTGGTAGCCCTCGGCGCTCAATTGCGTGAGGATCAGTTCGGAGTCGGTCAGCGCTTTGGGGCAGCCCAGGCTGACAAAGCCCACGCGAGGCGCGGCCTTTGCATTGGCGGGGGCGGATGGGGAAATTACGTCGCTCATGGGGTTTATTGTCTCAGGGTAGGCGTCAGGGCGAACCGAGAACCCCGGATGGCCTTCGATGGCCTCTCAGCGCTCGGGCGTAACGCCCGGCATTCAGTTCATTTTTTGAGGCCAAAGGCCTGCAACATTTGCTCGCTCTGCTTTTGCATCTGCTCTTGCATCTGCGTGAAAACGTTTTTGGATTGCTCCACATAAGTGCCCATCATGCCCTGCATCATGGGCGACTGCGCGTTCATGAACTGCGCCCACATCTCAGGTGTCAGCCCCTTGGATTGCTCGGCCATCTTGACCTGCAGGTCCATGAAGCTCTGGACATTTTTCTCCAGGTAGGCGCCCATGAAGCCCTGCATTGCATTGCCGTAAAAACGGATGATGTTGGCCAGCACAGCCTCGGTGAACATGGGCGCGCCACCGGTCTCTTCTTCAAGAATGATCTGCAGCAGGATGCTGCGCGTCAGGTCTTCATTGGTCTTGGCATCGCGCACCACAAAATCGGCGCTGTCCATCACCAGCTGGCGCACTTCGGTGAGCGTGATGTAGGTAGAGGTCTCGGTGTCGTAGAGCCGGCGATTCGGATATTTTTTGATCACGCGGGACGCCGCAGTCTTGCCGGCAGCCCGGCCGCTTCTGGCGCCGGTATTGCCGTCGGCAGCCGCTTCGCCCTCTGAAGGCGGAAGGCCAGATGCCTGACTGGTGGATTTGCTTTTTGGCACTGATTTCTCCTCTGAATGACGGCCAGCGTCGAGACGCCGGGGTTCAATACATTCTAGGAATTCTGATGTACTCAATCCCCTTGGTTTACCCTGTGTGATGGGCCTGCATCATCGATGCGAGAGCCTGGACAGGAACCATTTTGGGAATTGGTAGGCGCGATTGGACTCGAACCAACGACCCCCACCATGTCAAGGTGGTGCTCTAACCAGCTGAGCTACGCGCCTAAGGACTGTTCGAAGCTAGCAGTATAGCATCTATTTTCGCCCCCACGTTCGCTCAACGCGTGTAGCTCTCTGCCCCGAGGGGGCCGCTGCGCCTGCGGCCCGGCGAAACCGGTTCCGCGGCCCCTGCTGGTGTGGGACATCCATTCTTTCGCTGAGATCGATGGATGCAGTGCTCAGCGTCTGCGCGCGGAGCGCACGCCCGGTACCTCGGCCACGATAGCCAGCACCTGGTTGAGGCGGCCTGATTGCGCCACTTCCACGGTGAAGGTCATCCAGGCCGTGCCGCCGCGGTTGTCTTTCACGGACTGCGTCTGCACGCCGATCACGTTCATCTTTTCCTTGGCGAACACTTCGGAAATATCGCGCAACAAGCCCTGCCGGTCGGCCGCCTCGACGGCGACGTCCACCGGGTACACCGCGCCGTCGGGTGTCTTGGGTGAATTCCATTGCACCTCAATCACGCGGTCCGGGCTGCCGGCGGCCATGTTGCGGAAGTTGCTGCAATCGCTGCGGTGAATGCTCACGCCTTTGCCTTTGGTGACAAAGCCGAGGATCTCATCGGGTGGCGCGGGTTTGCAGCATTTGGCCAGCTGTGTCAGCAAGGACCCCATGCCGACGACCAGCACACCGCCCCCGGCTTTCTTGGCGTTCGGGCTGGGGGCGCGCGCTTTCTTCGCCAGCACGTAATCGTCCTGGCTCAAGACAGGTTCTGGCGGCCTGAGCATGTTTTCTATCGTGCGCAGGGACAGCTCATCCTTGCCCACGACTTCAAACAGGTCCTCCGCCGCCTTGAAGCCGAGCTGCGCCGCGAGGTCATCCAGCTTCATCGCCGTCTTGCCTTCACGCTGCAGCAGCTTCTCAACAGCTTCCCGGCCCCGGGCCACGGTCTGCTCCATCGCGAGCGCGTTGAACCAGGCACGCACCTTGGATTTCGCGCGGTGGCTGCACAGAAAACCCAGTTCCGGATTGAGCCAATCCCGCGAGGGCCCGCCTTCCTTGACGGTGATGACTTCCACTGTCTGGCCGTTTTGCAGCGGCGTATTGAGCGGCACCATGACGCCATCGATGCGCGCGCCGCGGCAGCGATGGCCCAGGCTGGTATGCACGCTGTAGGCGAAGTCCACCGTGGTCGCGCCGCGCGGCAACTCCACGATGGCGGCGTCGGGGGTCAACACGTAAATGCGGTCTTCAAACAGGCCTTGCTTGCCGTCACCAGCGCGCTGTGCCGCGGTGCCTGAAAGATCGCGCTCCCAGGCCAGCAACTGCCGCAACACGGCGATCTTGGCGTCGTACTCGCTGCTGGCCGAAACGCCGCCATACCCCTTGGTGCCGGCCTCCTTGTAGGCCCAGTGCGCGGCCACGCCGTGCTCGGCATGGTCGTGCATGGCCTGGGTGCGCACCTGGATTTCCACCGCCCTGCCCGCCTCGTCGCGCACCACGGTGTGCAGCGACTGGTAGCCGTTGGTCTTGGGCTTGGCGATGTAGTCGTCGAACTCGCCATCCACCGGGGTGAAGCGCGAATGCACATAGCCGAGCGCGGCATAGCAACCTTTTACGTCGGCCGCGATCACGCGCAACGCGCGAATGTCGAAGACCTGCTCGAAGTCCAGCGACTTGCCGCGCATTTTTTTCACGATGCTGTAGATGTGCTTAGGCCGGCCCTGTACCAGTGCGGCAATGCCGTTCTGGTTGAGCTCGCGCTCCAGCTGCACGCGCAGGGCTTCCATGAAGCCTTCGCGCTCCACGCGCTTTTCGTCGAGCAGACGCGCCGTCTGTTTGTAGGTCTCCGGCTCCAGGAAACGGAAGGCGAGGTCTTCCATTTCCCATTTGATCTGCCAGATACCCAGGCGGTTGGCCAGCGGCGCGAACACATGCAGCGACTCATACGCCAGCGGCAACGGCGCGACCTGCCGCGTCGCGGCGTAGTGGCGAAGGGTCTGCAAACGGGATGCCAGCCGCAGCATCACCACGCGCAAGTCACGCGAGAACGCCAGCAGCATCTTGCGCACGTTTTCCGTCTGCGCGGCCGGATCGCCCAGCAAGTGCGCCTTGGCATCGGCACTGCGCGCCTGGCGTTGCACCTGGACCAGCTTGGTGGTCTCCATCGCCAATGCGGCGTAGTTGGCGCCGAAAGCTTTGGTGATCACTTCCTGCGGTTTCGTCAGGTGCTGGCAGGCATAGACCAGGTAGCTGGCCGCCTGCATGGCTTCAGAGCCGCCTATGGTCTTCAGGATGGCGGCCACCGCATCGGCATGCGCGAGGATGTTCTCGCCCGTGTCGTGGGTCTCGCTGGCGATCAGGGGCTCGGCAAACGCGCGGGCGCGCGCCAGCGCATGCGGCTGGTCCGGCAGGCTGTCGGCCGTGGCGGCCACGATTGAGGAATTCGCCCCTTGAGAGGCTGTCGGGCCACCTGGCCCGACCACATTGCTTTTCATGAAACTTCAGTCAAATTCAGTCAAATCAGAGTGTTGCGGGCCGATTGCGGACGTCACCCCAGCAAAAAGCCCGCGACGGCGGCAACCTGGTCAGAGGTGACCAGCGTGGGGGCATGGCCCACGCCGCTAAACTCCACCACACGCGCTCGAGGCCCGCGCTGTGTCATGGCCTGGGCCGTCTGGACACTCAGCAGGTCCGATTGTTCGCCTCGTATCACCAGGACTTCGGCCTTGATATTGTCATAGAGCTGCCAGAGCATGGTTTCACCCTGGCGAGCGGACTCCTCGGTTTCCTGCTTGAAAGGCACGGCGATGGCCGGGTCGTAGTGCAGGCGCCATTTGGCATCGGCAGCCTCCGAGACGCGCCTGAGCATGGGGCGCGACAGGGCCAGCCACTGCTCGGGCGTATGCGGGCCGAAGCTTTGCGAAATCGCCCACATCGCATCGGCCGCTTCTTGCACAGAGCCGAAGTGGCCGGCCTGCCCCAGATAGGTTCCGATCCGCACAATTGCCTGCCACTGGATGGCGGGCCCCACGTCATTGAGCACCAGCCGTCTCACAGGCACCGGCAAGGGCAAGTCGGGCGTGCCGCAGACGGCCACGCCGATCAGCCCACCCATGCTGGTGCCCACCCAATCCAGCGAAGACACGGGTGCCTGCGCGTGCAGCTGGCCCAACATTGCCAAAACGTCGCCCGCATAGGTGCGCAGTTGATAGCCCATGGGGTCCTTGAGCCAATCGCTCTCGCCGCGGCCCACCACATCGGGACAGACCACGCGCACGTCAGCCTGCTCGACCAGCGCCCGCGCAAGCACGTCAAAATCGCGCCCCTGGCGCGACAGGCCGTGCACACACACCACGAGGTGCGCGCTGTCCGGTCTGCCCCATTGCCAGTAAGCCATGCGGTGGCCGCCTGATGCGTCCGGGCAATTTACGTAGTTCAGCGTAGGTTGGGTCATGGTGCGTCAGTTCAATTCAAAGGCTTGATAATTGCTTGAGAAATTCACCAGGCGCAGCGTTGCACGGCGCGAAGCTCGGGATCCCAATTCAACCATCGTAAATCATCCGGAGAAACAATATGCTCAAAGGTAAAACAGCCCTCGTCACAGGCTCGACCAGCGGGATAGGCCTGGGCATCGCCAAGGCGCTGGCGGCGCAAGGCGCCAACATCGTCATCAACGGCTTCGGAGATGTGGACGGCCCCAAGGCCGAGGTGGAAGCACTGGGCGCGCGCGTGGCCTACCACGGCGCCGACATGAGCAAGGTCGCCGACATCGAGGACATGATGCGTTACGCCGCCGCGCAGTTCGGCCAGGTCGATATCCTGGTCAACAACGCCGGCATCCAGCACGTGGCACGTGTGGAGAGCTTTCCGGTTGAAAGGTGGGATGCCGTGATCGCGATCAACCTGAGCAGCGCCTTCCACGCCACCCGCCTTGCCCTGCCCGCCATGCTGGCCGCCAATGGCGGCAAGGGCTGGGGCCGCATCATCAACGTGGCCTCTGTCCACGGCCTGGTCGGTTCGGCAGAAAAATCGGCTTACGTCGCCGCCAAGCACGGCATCGTGGGCCTGACCAAAGTCACCGCTCTTGAGAACGCCACCACGGGCGTGACTTGCAACGCTATCTGCCCCGGCTGGGTGCTCACGCCCCTGGTGCAAAAACAGGTGGATGCCAAGGCCACCGCCGGCAACATCAGCAATGAGGCCGCCACCAAACAATTGCTGGGCGAAAAAGAGCCGTCGATGCAGTTCACCACGCCGGAAGAGTTGGGCGCGCTTGCAGTGTTCTTCTGCTCACCGGCCGGCAACAACGTGCGCGGCGTGGCCTGGAACATGGACGGCGGCTGGGCGGCGCAGTAAGCGCTTTCGCTTTTCTCGTTACAGCAGGCGGTTCACGTAATCGCCGATCGCCAGCGAGCTCGTCAGCCCCGGCGATTCAATGCCGAAGAGATTGACGAGGCCCGCCACGCCGTGGTCACGGGGCCCCTGAATGAGGAAGTCTTTGGCGGCCTCATGAGGCGCCTGGATTTTGGGGCGTATGCCGGCATAGCCCGGCGTCAGCGCACCGTCGGCCAGCGCGGGCCAGTACTTGCGCACCTCGGCATAAAAGGCGTCGCCGCGCGCCGGGTCTACCACCAGGTCGCCGGGTGAATCCACCCATTGCACGTCGGGGCCGAACTTGGCCTGGCCGCCCATGTCCACCGTCAGGTGCACGCCGAGGCCGGCGGCTTCGGGCACGGGGTAAATCAAGCGACTGAAGGGTGAGCGCCCCGGCAGTGTGAAGTAATTTCCCTTGGCGTAATGGCTGGGCGGGACATGTTGCGCCTGTAGTCCGGCAAAGCGCCCGGCCAGTTGCTGCGCATGCAGGCCTGCGGCGTTGACAACAGTGGCGGCCTCAAGTGCCGTACCGTCTTGCGCTGTGAGGTAGATGGCGCCTTGTGTGCATTCCGCGCGGGCCAGCGGAGAATTGAGCGCAACCAAGCCGCCCGCGTTTTCCAGATCACCCTGCAGCGCCAGCATCAGGCCGTGGCTGTCGACGATGCCGGTGCTGGGCGAATGCAGCGCAGCCACGCATTCGAGTTGCGGCTCCAGTGCGCGCGCTTCTTCGCGTGTCAGCAGCACCAGGTCGTTCACGCCATTGGCGGCCGCCTTGGCCTGGATGCCGTGCAGTTGCGCGACCTGGGCCTCGCTGGTTGCCACAATCAACTTCCCGCAACGCCGGTGCCCTATGCCGCGTTCGGCGCAGTAGGCGTACAACAGCGCCTTGCCTTCCACGCACAGCCTGGCCTTGAGTGAGCCTTGCGGGTAATAAATGCCGGCGTGGATCACTTCGCTGTTGCGCGAACTGGTGCCCGTGCCGATTGCGTCGGCGGCCTCCAGCACCATGACCTCCCTGCCCCGCAGCGCCAGTGCGCGCGCCACGGCCAGGCCCACCACGCCCGCGCCTATCACCACACAATCGACCTTGTCCATCAGCGGCCCTCAAAACCTTCGATGACGTTGACGGCATTGGTGCCCAGCGCCGCGGCCGCATAGCCGCCCTCGAGCACGAACACCGTGGGCAGGCCCAACTTGCCCAGGCGGTCGCCAAGGCGAATGAAATCGTCCGGCAGTAACGCGAACTTGGAGATCGGGTCCTCGGCGAAGGTATCCAGGCCCAGCGACACCACGAGTGCATCGGCCCTGAATGTGCTGATGCGCACGCAGGCCGCTTCCAGCGCCTCAAACCAGCGAGGCACTGTGCAGCCTGCCGGCAGCGGCAGGTTCAGGTTGAAACCGGCGCCCTCGCCCATCCCGGTCTCGTCGGCATGGCCCAGGTAAAACGGGTACTCGGTCATAGGGTCGCCGTGCAGGCTAGCGAAGAACACGTCTGAACGGCTGTAAAAAATACTTTGCGTACCGTTTCCGTGGTGGTAGTCGACATCGAGCACCGCCACGCGCACCGCACCGCCATCGCGCAACGCCTGGGCGGCCACAGCGGCGTTGTTCAGGAAACAATAGCCACCCATGAAATCGGGCCCGGCATGGTGGCCAGGCGGGCGGCTGCAGCAGAACACGGCGCGTTCACCCGTTGTCAGCAAGGCCGCAGCACTGGCCGCGGCATCGGCGCCGGCCTTGGCGGCCTGCCAGGTGCCGGCCGACAGAGGCGAGCCGTTGTCCATCGAATACAAACCCAGCCGCGCGGTGAAGTTGACGGGCTCCACGTCGCTGCGCAGCGTGCGCACCGGCCACACCGAGGGAAAGGGCTGGCGCTGGTCGTTGCCGGCTTCCAATTGCACCCAGTCGCGCCAGGCGTGCTCCAGAAATGCCAGGTAGCGGGCGCTGTGCACCTTGGCCAACACGCCGCGGCTGTCGGCATCCGGTGTCTGCAACACATGGCCGCGCTCGCTCAATCGGGCTTTGACGTATTCGGCGCGCGCCGGGGTTTCAAAGCAGGGCACGCGCTCGCCGCGGAAAAACTCGTACTGCGGCGCGTGGGCGTGATGGGTATCGCTGAAGAAGGTAAGCATGGTGGCCGTGGCTTGGGAAAAGATGCGGGCGCGTGGCCCCATAGGTTTAGAGTTTGCGCGGATCGGTTTGAAGCAGCAACTCGACCAGCGAGCGCAAGCTGGCCTTGAGCGACTCGGCGTCCGGTGTCAGCGCGAAGCTGCTTTCGTCCATGTAGAGCTTGCGATTGATCTCCAGCTGGATGCTGTGCCGGTGTTCGGCGGGCCGGCTGTAACGGCGAACCAGTTCAACGCCTTTGTAGGGGTGGTTGTAGGCCACGTTGTAGCCGCGCGCCCTCAGGTGTTCGCACACGAGCCTGGACAAGGCCTGGCTGGCCGTCGTGCCCTCGCGGTCGCCCACCACGAAGTCGGCATGTGCCTCACCCGGAAAATCCGTGGCGCTGCTGGAGGCCACCGCGGGCATGGAGTGGCAATTAATGTGGATGCTGTAACCGTGTGCATCATGCGCGGCATCAATCGCGCGTGCAACGGCCGCGTGGTAGGGCTTCCAGCACTGTTCGATGCGCGCCTGGATTTCCGCCACGCCCAGCTTGCGGTCATACAGCGGCACACCTTCATCGGTGGTGCGCCAGATCAGGCCCTTGCCAAGGCGCACCTTGGACAAGGTCTTGGGATCGGTCTCCACCGGCCCGGGCCAGGGCCCATCCAGCAAGCTCACGTCCATTTCGGTGGTGTTGCGGTTGGCGTCGAGATAGCTGCGCGGAAAGTGCGCCTCGATCCAGTGCACGCCCAGCGCGGGGGCGAAGTCATAGAGCTTTTCGACATGGGTGTCTTCGGCGCTGCGCAGCACGGCAAGCTCGCAGGCGTGCCGGAAATCCGCTGGGTAGACCGTTCCGCTGTGGGGTGAATCCAGGACCAGCGGTGTGCTTCCGGGCAGGTGGGTAATGAGCGGCATGCCCTGACTTTAGCACCGCAAAAATCGGCGCATGAATGCCACGTCGGTGCCGCGCAAGCGTCGTTCCGCCCGGCGCAAACTTCCGTTTGTCCTACAGGGATTCCAATGATGCACCCACAAGCCTGCTCCCTGCGCAACCTTAAATTTCACGACGGAAATCACTCAACGCGCGGCTGTTTCGCCTTTGCCTTGCTTTTGTTTTGTAAATGCGTGACGCCGTCCATCCATCCATTGAAGGAAAAACACCATGCCATCATTGACCCGAACCTTTTCCGCTACCGTGCTGGCCGTGGCCGCCCTCGCAGCCGCTACGGGCGCGCAGGCGCAGAGCAGTTCGACCTCAAGCAGTACCGGAATGTCCAGCAGCAACTATTCCTTTTATGCCCCGGGCTCACGCTACTTCGGCCTTAACGTGGGGCAGTCAGACTTCTCGCTGCCCCGAGGCGCTGGCGCCTTTGCGTCGGACAACAAGGACACCTCGTACAACATCTACGGCGGCAGCTATTTCAACAACAACTTCGGCCTGGAACTAGGCTATACCGATTTCGGCAAGGCTAACCGCGCCGGCGGCCAGACAGAAGCACAGGGCATCAACCTGAGCCTGGTCGGACGCTTGCCGCTGAGCAACTCCTTCAACCTGCTCGGCAAAGTAGGCACGACCTATAGCCATACCCGGGTGTCGTCCTCGCCGCTGTCGGGCATTCCTTCCGGCACAGAGAGCGGTTGGGGCCTGTCATACGGCGTTGGCGCGGAATGGGCCTTTACCCCCGCCCTGTCGGCCGTGCTGGCGTGGGACGAGCATGACATGAAGTTTGTCGGAACCGGCAACGAACGCGTCAGCACCACCAGCCTGGGCTTGCGTTACCGCTTCTGATCCTGACGCAGGTGCGTTTGCCGCGCCTGGCGCCACCAGCCCGCACGCCTGCACAGGATGCGGGCTTTTTCATGTCTGGGTCATATCCCACCAGGCTTCGCCGATACGGCGGGCGCCAGCATCTCCTGCAACAGCCAGGTGCCTGCGCGGCCCAGGGAACGCTGGCGTGACCACACGGCGTCGACCGGCACCCGCCGCGGCCAGCCGCGCGCGTGAAGTTCGCTTAGCTTGCCCGTGGCAAAGCGCGTCACCATCCAGCGCGGAATCGCTGCCCAGCCAAAACCCAGCACCGCCATTTCCATCAGCATGAGGTAGCTGGGCGCCGACCAGGCCCGGCGCGACTGCGGCGAGCCCTGGGCGCCCCGCTCTCCCTCTATATAGGTATCCAGCCGCAGTTCCCTGAAATTGGCCAGCACCTCGGGCGTGATGTCTTTCATGCCAGCCAACGGATGGGCCGTCGCCACAAACAAGGTGATTTCAGACTGCTCGGCAATGGTGGCCGAACCGACGTCGGGCGGGTAGGCGTTTTGCGCGGCCACCACGCCGATATGTGCCCGCCCTGTCTGCACCAGCGAGACCAGGTCGCCGTGCTCGGCAATCAGGCACTCAAATTCGAGATCGGGGAAGCGCTGCTCAAAAGCCAGCAGCATTTCCTCAAAACGGTCGGACTGGTAGGTGTCGGACCAGACCACGCTGAGTTTGGGCTCCATGCCGCCGCCCAGCTGGCCGGCGGCGCGGTCCAATCGGTCGCTGGCGGCCAGGATTTCCTGCACCTTGCCCAGCATGACCCTGCCGTGTTCGGTCAAGGCCGGCTTGCGGCTACTGCGGTCAAACAGCGTGATGCCGAGGTCAATTTCCAGGTTAGCGATGGCGCTGCTGACCGTCGACTGGCTTTTACCAAGCTTGCGGGCTGCGGCGGAAAAAGAGCCCAGCGTGGCGGCCTCTGCAAAAGCGGTCAGGGCTTCAGGAGAATGGCGCATGGGCTTATATATCGATTTTTACGATGATTATTGATTTTAATCTACTGGAAATAGCGATAAAAATACCCTTATTGCCAACTCCAAACCTAAGCCCTCCCTCGATAGCGGCACAGGTGGCCCCGAACCGTCACAAAGCGAAGCAACCATGAGTCTCCAGAAGTCAGTCAAAGAACGGTTTTTCCATGCCCTCGGGTTTGAAGTCCTGGCGATCGCCCTTTGCGCGCCTCTGGGCGCGTGGCTGCTCGGTTATTCGCTGGCGCACATGGGCCTGCTGACCTTGATGGTCTCGCTCCTGGCCATGAGCTGGAACATGGCCTTCAACGCCCTGTTTGACCGGGCGCAACGCCGTATCGGCTTTAAACGCACCCTGGCGGCGCGTGCCGTGCACTCCGTGCTGTTTGAAATCGGGCTGATCATCGCCGTGGTGCCCCTGGCCGCATGGTGGCTGGACATAGGCCTCTGGGAGGCCTTTGTGCTGGACATCGCGATCGTGCTGTTCTTCCTGCCCTATACCTTCTGCTTCAACTGGGCTTACGACCACATCCGCGAGCGGGTGGTGGCGCGCCACAGCGTTAAAGCCCGCAATGCCGGCGGGCATGCGCCGGCGCTGCTTGGTGCAGCGCCGGGCGGCGAAAACCTTACTTCATCTGCACAGAGCCCGACACGTTGACCAGCACCGTGCTCTTGCCGGCCTCCACGGGCACCGATGCATCAGCCATTTCGGCTTTGGCCGACATCGCCATCATGCGTGGACGCGGCGGGGGATTCTGGTCGTTGGCGTTGATGGAAACCTCGCGCAGCGAATAGCTGCCGAAACCAAAGCTGCGCGCCACTTCGGCCGCCTTGGCCTTAAAGCGCTCGATGGCCTGCGCCTGGGCTTCACCTTCAACCCTGGCACGTTGCTCGCGGCTCAGGGCAAAACTCACGTTGCTCATGGTGAGGGTCTGGATCTTGCCGGCCGTGCTGGTGATGCGCGGAAAGTCCTTGCCTTCCAGCACCAGCTCGGTAGATCCCTGCCAGCCGTTGATCTTGCCATCCTTGCCGTAGCGCGGATAAAGGCTGAAGTTACCGGTGTGCACATCCATCTGGCCGGGCGCGGCTGCCTGCTTGGCCTGGGTGAGCGCGGTGTCCAAGGCCTGCTTGAGCTGGGTCTGCACGACGCCTGCATCGGTGCCGTCGCGCGTAGTGCTGAGGGAGATCGACAGCAGGTCCTGCTGCACCTCGACGGAACCGCTGACCGACAGTTGGGCCACGTTCTGCAGGGTTTCGTGCTGCATGGACTGGGCCATGGCGCCGGGAGCCAGCGCGGCACCGGCTAACAAAACATACGCGGCGATCAGGGAAGGAGCTCGCATCAGGAAGGCCTTTCAGGGAGTTGTTAGTTGTTTTCAGCGGCGAGCTGAAAAAGAAGAGCCGCAAACATTCGTCAACGGTCAGCGCGCTTTTTACGGCTTTTGCAAGTCGTTGAAGGTCAAACCCGGCGCCGGCCGACGCTGGATTCGAGGCCGACCGGCCCCTGTTTACGGCGGGTAACGCCCTGCAGCAATGCATGCGCAGGAAGAGCCGCCCATTTTTGCATGTGATTTTGACGAAGCCTGTAGGAGCATTGCCACACCTGTGCTCCAGCTGCGCTCACAGTTGCACAGCGCCGCAACTTTTGTAACAGTGTGTCAAAGTGACTGAAAAACGAGACATCTCGTGTTTTCAGCCTTCAAAATGGCTCTGTTACAAATTACCAGACGACTATGACCCAAGCCCAACCTAACGCCCGTGCCGACAAAATCCTGATTCTTGACGACGATGCCCGCATCCGTGACTTGCTGCGCCGCTACCTCGCCCAGGAGGGTTTTGAGGTCATCCTGGCCGAAGACAGCAAGGCCCTGAACCGCATCATGCTGCGCGATGCCGTCGACCTCATCGTCCTGGACCTGATGATGCCCGGCGAAGACGGCCTTTCCATTTGCCGCCGGCTGCGAGCCGCCAATGACCGCACCCCCATCATCATGCTGACCGCCAAAGGCGAAGACGTGGACCGCATCGTCGGCCTGGAAGTCGGCGCCGACGATTACCTCGCCAAACCCTTCAATCCCCGTGAACTACTCGCCCGCATCCACGCGGTGCTGCGCCGCCGCCCTACCGCCGAAGTTCCCGGCGCCCCGTCCAGCGACCAGGAAGTCATAACTTTCGGCCCCTTTTCCTTCGACATGGGCTTGCGCACCCTGCACAAGAACGGCGAAGAACTGCCATTGACCACCGGCGAGTTCGCCATGCTCAAGACCCTGGTGCGCCACCCCCGCCAGCCGCTGTCCCGCGAAAAACTGGCCCAGCTGGCGCGCGGCCGCGAGTTCGAGCCCTTCGACCGCAGCCTGGACGTACAGGTCTCGCGCCTGCGCAAGCTGATCGAAGTGGATGCGGCGGTGCCCCGCTACATCCAGACGGTCTGGGGCATTGGCTACGTGTTCGTGCCGGATGGCACTAATTAAGGCCCCCACGCTTTTCACTTCGCCTTCGGCTTCGTGTAATGCGCTGCCCCCCGAGGGGGCCGTCCGCCTGCGGTCTGGCAAAGCCAGTCCCGCGGCTCATGCTGAGTTAAAGATAGTTCAATGGTGCTGACTAAGTCGGGTATTTACCAGCAGGGGTCGTGGAACCGGCTTTGCCGGGCCACAGGCGCCGCCCCCTTTAGGGGGGGACAGGCTACATGCAGTGAGCCTGGGCGGGGGTAGACTCGATTTCTTATGGACGCTACCAATCCAGCTCCCCTTGAAACCGCCCCCGCACCGCTGGAAATGCGCCCGCGGCGCGGTTTCAGCCTGTTCTGGCGGACGTTTTTCTTCCTGTCCCTGCTGCTGTTCGGCTCCATCGTGGCTTGGCTGCAAACTTTCCGGGCGCTTGAATCCGAGCCCCGCGCCATCCAAAGCGCGCAGCAGCTGGCCTCGCTGGTCAACCTGAGCCGGGCCGCCCTTCGCTATTCCGATGCCATCGCCCGCGTTTCGCTGATCAAGACCCTGGCCGATGAGGAGCGGGTTCGCATCACGCCGCGCGAGCCCAAGGACAAGTTCGATCTGTTCGAAAGCGACGAGTTGGGCGAGCGCACCGCCGAAGAGCTGAAGGCCCGGCTGGGCAGCGGCACCGTGGTAGCCAGCAGCGTCAACGGACAGAAGGGTTTGTGGGTCGGTTTTGCCATCGACGGCGATTCTTATTGGCTGCTCACCGATCCATCCAAGATAGGGCCGTCCCGCAACAGCACCTGGGTGATCTGGTTGATCACGGCGGCCGTTCTGTCGCTGGCGGGGGCCGCATTTATCGCCCGGCTGATCAACCGGCCCCTCAAGCAGCTGTCCTTCGCGGCCAGCCGCATGCGCGATGGTGATTTCGACGCCAGCCTGCTCGACGAGAAGGTCGCGACAAGCGAAATCCGTGAGGTCAACATCGGTTTCAACCGCATGGCCGAGCAACTCTCCAAGATCGAACAGGACCGGGTCATCATGCTGGCCGGCATTTCGCACGACCTGCGCACGCCGCTGGCACGGCTGCGCCTGGAAACCGAGATGAGCGTCACCGACGCCGATGCACGCGAACACATGGCGGCCGACATCACCCAGCTCGACGCCATCATCGACAAATTCCTCGATTACGCCCGGCCCGAGCCGCCACGGCTGGAGCGGGTATCGCTCAACGCGGTGGTCGATGCCGCGGTCTACGCCGTGGCCGACTACGAGGACATGCGCGTGACCGTCGCCATCCCCGACGACATGGCAGTGCTGGCCGACGAGGTCGAACTGTCCCGCGTGATCGCCAACCTGCTGGAAAACGCCAGGCGCTACGGCAAGACGCCCGAAACCGGCATCGCGCTGGTGGACATCGCCGCCAAAGCCCGTGACCAGTGGGTGCTGATCAAAGTGCGCGACCATGGCATGGGCGTGGCGCCGGAAGCCCTGTCCAAGCTCACGCGGCCGTTTTTCCGCGGCGACGCCGCCCGCACGGCCGCCACAGGCGCGGGCCTGGGCTTGGCGATTGTGGAAAAAACCGTTCACCGCATGGGCGGTGTGTTCGGCCTGGCCAACACCGGTTCGGGCGGGCTGGCCGCGCACATCAAGTTGCGCCGCAGCTGAAGCTTTAGAACCTGTTCACGGTCTAAACGGGGCCGCGTTGAGATGCAATCGGGATGAGTGGGCCGACCGGGCACGCCGCATGGGCTAATGCCCATGCAAGGGCCTGGGTGGTCCAATCGCCCGATTTCATCCCAACCCGGAGGGCAAGCGCATTCTCGGGCGGTCTGCGGCGTTGCGGCGCTAGCCCATAGGTGAACTATGGGCGTCGCACCGCGCCTTGCATCCCATCCCGAGAAGGTGCTTGCGCGGCTCCGTTTAGACCGTGAACAGGTTCTAAGGGGCTCAGCGGTGCAAAAGCACCACGGCACGGGCTTCCATGCTGAGGCCCTGGCCGACCGGGCCCAGCTTCTCGGCCGTTTTGGCCTTCACGTTGACCTGGCCGGCATCAAGCCCCAATGCTGCGGCAATATTGCCGCGCATCGCGGCGATATAGGGAGCGAGCTTGGGGGCCTGTGCGATCACTGTGCTGTCGATATTGACTATCTTCCAGCCGCGCTCAGCCAGCAGGCGGCCCACCTCCGCAAGCAGCACCGACGAATCCGCGCCCTTGAAGCGTGCATCGGTGTCGGGGAAATGCGAGCCGATATCGCCCAGCCCCGCCGCGCCCAGCAGCGCATCGGTGATCGCGTGCAGCAGGACATCGGCATCGGAATGGCCGAGCAGACCCACGGCGTGCGGGATATCGACACCGCCGATGATGAGCTTGCGCCCTGGCACCAGGGCGTGCGTGTCCCATCCTTCGCCGATTCGAAAATTCATGACGGTCATCGTGGGGCCTTCTATGGGTGACGGGGGCTGGCTTGCAAGATTTATTTTCGGCGGCGCTCAAAGATGGCTTCCGCCAACGCGAAATCTTCGGGATAGGTCACCTTGAAGTTTTGCGCGCTGCCCTTGACCAGCCGTGGCGACAGGCCCGCGGCCTCCATGGCGCTGGATTCGTCGGTCACCGCGCCGCCGGCGCGCTCCAGTGCATCGATCAGCGCACCGATGCGGAACATCTGCGGCGTTTGCGCCAGCCACTTGTCGCTGCGGTCAACGGTGAAGGCAACGCGGCCGTCCAGTTCAGTTTTGAGTGTGTCGGGCAGCTTTTGCGCCAGCAGGCCGCCCACGGCATCGTTGCGGCACTCGTTGATCAGCGCCTTAATCTGCTCCGGCGTGACCAGGCAGCGGGCGGCATCATGCACCAGCACCCAGTCGCTCAGGGCCGCGCCGCCGGGCTGCTCCACCATGGCTTTCAGGCCATTGAGCACCGTCGCCGCGCGCGTGGCGCCACCACCCACCAGCAGGACCTCATTGCTTCGGCTGAAGTCGGGGAACACATCCACGAAGTCTTCGTCGGACGGCGAAATCACCACCCAGAGCGCCGCAAAGGTGCTTCCCAGCGCCCTGAAGGCTTCCACCGTGTGCCTCACCATGGGCAGCCCGTCAATCAACTGGTATTGCTTGGCCTTGGCGGTCCCGGCCCGGCTTCCCTGCCCCGCGCAGGGAATCAGCACAAAAAAACGGGCATCGGGACGGGTATTGGCGGGGCTTGTCGTCATAACTTCATCATAGATTCTAAAATCAGAGCTTAAACACGTGCAGGCACCCCATTCCGGATGGTTTGGGGTGCTTGGCTTTTGTCGAATGATTTCTGATTGACCGAACCCACCAGGCCAGCCTTCACCGCGCACCGATTCATGCAGCTACCTTCACTCGTCTCCGGCAAACGCTACACCCTGCCCCAGCCCGCCGGTTCCGCCGATGCGCTGTTGCTGGCTCGCTTGGGCACCCGCGAAAAAGCCGCCGGCAAGCTCACGGCCATCGTCACTTCCGATGCCACCACGGCCCAGCGCCTGATGGACGAAATCGCCTTCTTCGCGCCCGACCTTCGCTGCGCCCTGTTTCCCGACTGGGAAACCCTGCCCTACGACACCTTCTCGCCGCACCAGGACCTGATCAGCGAGCGCCTGGCCACCTTGTGGCGCATCCAGCAGCGCGACAAGGAAACCGGCGCCGACGTGGTCATCGTGCCGGCCACCACGGCGCTGTATCGCCTGGCGCCGCCCAGCTTCCTGGCGGGCTACACTTTCCAGTTCAAGGTCAAGCAAAAGCTCGATGAAACGCGCCTGAAGGCCCAGCTCACGCTGGCCGGCTACAGCCACGTCACGCAGGTGGTCAGCCCCGGCGAATACGCGGTGCGCGGCGGCCTGATCGATCTGTTTCCCATGGGCTCGGCTGTGCCCTACCGCGTGGATCTGTTCGACGACGAGATCGACAGCATCCGCACCTTCGATCCCGACAGCCAGCGCAGCCTCTACCCCGTGCCCGAAGTACGCCTGCTGCCCGGACGGGAATTTCCCATGGATGACGATGCGCGCGCCAAATTCCGCAGCCGCTGGCGCGAACTGCTGGACGGCGACCCGACCAAGAGCCGCATCTACAAGGACATGGGCAACGGCGTAGCCACTGCTGGTATCGAGTACTACCTGCCGCTTTTCTTCGAAGAAACCGCCACGGTGTTCGACTACCTGGGCGAAGGCGCCACTGTGGTGCTGCACGGCGACCTGGAGCCGGCCTTTCAGCGCTTCTGGCAGGACACCAAAGACCGCTACCGGCTGGTGCGCGACGCACCCGACAGGCCGGCGCTGCCGCCCGAGTCGCTGTTCCTGGGCACCGAGCAGTTCTACGCACGCGCCAACGATTACGCCCAGCTGGCGATACGCGCTACGGTGGAAGACGTGGCCGACAACGCACAGTTCCAGAAGCTCGGCGAAATGGCCGTGGTGCGCGGCGCCGAAGACCCGCTGGCCAAATTCAAGGGCCATGTGCGCAACACGGCCCACCGCGTGCTGGTGTTGGCCGAAAGCGAGGGCCGGCGCGAAAGCCTGCTGGACTTCCTGCGCGCCAGCAGCGTCAGCCCACCGGCCTTTGATTCACTGGCCGACTTCCAGGCCAGCGACGAAAAGTTGGGCATCGCCACCGCAGCCCTCAACACCGGCTTCAGCTGGCTTGAGGAAGGCATCGACTTCGTCACCGAGACCGAACTGTTCGCCGCCGGCGCCACCGTGCGCCGCCGCAACAAAAAGCAGGAACAGGTCAGCGACGTCGAGGCGCTGATCAAGGACCTCTCGGAGCTCAACGTCGGCGACCCGGTGGTGCACAGCGCCCACGGCATAGGGCGTTACCACGGCCTCATCAACATGGACCTGGGCCAAGGCACGAACGCCGACGGTACGCCACTGCTGCAGGAGTTTTTGCACCTGGAATACGCCGACAAGGCCACGCTCTACGTGCCCGTCAGCCAGTTGCACCTGATCAGCCGCTACACCGGCGTCAGCGCTGAAGAAGCCCCCCTGCACAGGCTGGGCAGCGGCCAGTGGGAAAAAGCCAAACGCAAGGCTGCCGAGCAGATCCGCGACTCGGCCGCCGAACTGCTGAACATTTACGCCCGGCGCGCGGCGCGCGAAGGCCATGCCTTCCGCTACTCGCCCGGCGACTACGAAACTTTCGCCAACGACTTCGGTTTTGAAGAGACCGCCGACCAGCGCGCCGCCATCCATGCCGTGATCCAGGACATGATCAGCCCGCGCCCCATGGACCGGCTGGTTTGCGGCGACGTGGGCTTCGGCAAAACCGAGGTCGCGCTGCGCGCCGCCTTCATCGCCGTCACTGGCGGCAAGCAGGTGGCCCTGCTGGCGCCCACCACGCTGCTGGCCGAGCAGCACTACCAGACGCTGGTCGACCGCTTCGCCAAATGGCCGGTCAAGATCGCCGAGATGAGCCGTTTTCGCTCCGGCAAGGAAATCACCGCCGCCATCAAGGGCCTGGCCGACGGCACGGTCGACATCGTGGTCGGCACGCACAAGCTGCTGAGCCAGGACGTGAAGTTCGAGCGCCTGGGCCTGCTCATCATTGATGAAGAGCACCGTTTCGGCGTGCGCCACAAGGAGGCCATGAAGGCCATGCGCGCCGAGGTCGACGTTCTCACGCTCACCGCCACGCCGATTCCGCGCACGCTGGGCATGGCGCTTGAAGGCCTGCGCGACCTCAGCGTGATCGCAACCGCGCCGCAGCGCCGCCTGGCCATCAAGACTTTTGTGCGCAGCGAAAACAACGGCGTGATCCGTGAAGCCGTGCTGCGCGAACTCAAGCGCGGCGGCCAGGTCTACTTCCTGCACAACGAGGTCGAGACCATCCAGAACCGGCGCGAAAAGCTCGAAGAGATATTGCCCGAGGCCCGCATCGCCGTTGCGCACGGCCAGATGCCCGAGCGCGAACTCGAGCGCGTGATGAAGGACTTCATCGCCCAGCGCTACAACCTGCTGCTGTGCTCCACCATCATCGAGACCGGCATCGACGTGCCGAGCGCCAACACCATCGTGATGAGCCGCGCCGACAGGTTCGGCCTGGCGCAGTTGCACCAGCTGCGCGGCCGCGTGGGCCGTAGCCACCACCAAGCCTATGCCTACCTGATGGTGCCCGACATCGAAGGCCTGACCAAGCAGGCCAGCCAGCGGCTTGAGGCCATCCAGCAGATGGAGGAACTCGGTTCTGGTTTTTACCTGGCCATGCACGATCTCGAAATCCGCGGCACCGGCGAGGTGCTGGGCGAAAACCAGAGCGGCAATATGCTCGAGGTGGGTTTTCAGCTCTACAACGAGATGCTCAGCGAAGCCGTGGCCTCGCTCAAGGCCGGGCGCGAGCCCGATTTGCTGTCGCCGCTCAGCGTGACCACCGAGATCAACCTGCATGCCCCTGCCCTGCTGCCCAACGACTACTGCGGCGACGTGCACCTGCGCCTGTCTTTCTACAAAAAACTGGCAACCGCAAAGAATACCGATCAGATCGATGCACTGCTCGAGGAAATCGTCGACCGCTTCGGCAAGCTGCCGCCACAGGCGCAGACGTTGATCGACGTGCATCGCCTGCGCGTGATCGCCAGGCCTTACGGCGTGGTCAAGGTCGATGCCGCACCGGGCGCAATCAGCATCACCTTCAAGAAGGACCCACCCATCGATTCAATGGCCATCATGCAGCTGATCCAGAAAAACCGGCACATCCGGCTGGCCGGTAACGACAAGCTGCGCGTGGAACGCGAACTCGAAAACCCCAAGGACCGCGCCCAGATGGTCCGTGACGTGCTGCGCTCCCTCGGGCAGCCTAAAACACCTCAAACAGAAACCACCCCCGCATGACCCCCACAGAAATCTCTCCCGGCCTCGTCGTCAACGTTGCCACGCCCGATCTCAAGCTCAGCGATTTCAAGCTGATCGCCTTCGACATGGACTCCACCCTCATCAACATCGAATGCGTCGATGAAATCGCCGATGCCTCCGGCCGCAAAGCCGAAGTGGCGGCCATTACTGAAGCCGCCATGCGCGGCGAAATCAGCGACTACAAGGAAAGCCTGCGCCAGCGCGTGGCCCTGCTCAAGGGCGTCAGCGTCGCCAGCATGGATCGGGTCTACCACGAGCGCCTCAAACTCAACCCGGGCGCCGCCGAACTGGTGCACGCTTGCAAGGAGGCCGGCATGAAAGTGCTGCTGGTCAGCGGCGGCTTCACCTTTTTTACCGACCGTGTCCGCGACGAGCTCGGCATCGACTACACGCGCTCCAACGTGCTCGAAGTACAGAACGGTTTCCTCACGGGCCGCATGGTCGACCAGCCCTGGGGCGACATCTGCGACGGGGAAGAAAAGCGAAAAATGCTGCTCGAAACCTGCGGCAACCTGGGCATCAACCCGCTGCAGGCAATTGCCATGGGCGACGGCGCCAACGACCTGCCCATGATGGGCGTGGCAGGCCTCTCGGTGGCCTATCACGCCAAGCCGCGCGTACGCGAGCAGGCCATGGTGGCCATCAACGAAGGTGGCCTGGACCGCCTGCTGGAACTGGTGAAGTAGCAAAGCACAGCACTGATCCCGTAAACACGCACAAAACAAGAAAGCGCAATCCGCACCCATGTTGTTCAGCAAATTCGAAAAACTGCTGCACGCCTACCCTGAAGGCGAGCCGCCCCTCCCGCCCAAGGGTTTTCTTGCCTTCATCTGGGCCTGCAGCCGCGGCGCACGCGGCTATATCCTGCTGCTGGCCCTGCTATCGGCGGCCATGTCGGCTTTCGAAGCCTTGATGTTCGCCATGCTGGGCCGCATCGTCGACTGGCTGGGCAAGGCCGAGCCGGCGCAGTTGTGGGCAACCCACGGCGGCACGCTCACCGTGCTGGCCTGCATCGTCGTCGCCAGCATCCTGGTGGTGGCGCTGCAGACCATCGTCAAGCACCAGACCATCGCCATCAACTTTCCCATGCGCCTGCGCTGGAACTTCCACCGCCTGATGCTGGGCCAGAGCATGGCCTTCTACCAGGACGAGTTCGCCGGCCGGCTGACCACCAAGGTCATGCAGACAGCGCTGGCGGTGCGCGACACCCTGTTTGTGCTGGCCGACGTGCTGGTCGCCATGGCCGTCTATGTGGCCACCATGACAGTGCTGGCCGCCGCCTTCGACACCAAACTCATCGCGCCCTTCCTGATCTGGCTGGCGCTTTATATCGCCGCGCTGTTTTTCTTTGTGCCGCGCCTGGGCCGCATCGGCAAGCAGCAGGCCGACGCCCGCTCGCTGATGACGGGCCGCATCACCGATGCCTATACCAACATCACCACCGTCAAGCTGTTCTCCCACACCCAGCGCGAGGCCTCCTTTGCGCGTTCGGCCATGCAGGAGTTCATGAAAACCGGCTACAGCCAGATGCGGCTGGTCAGCGCCTTTGAGATCGTCAACCACGCGCTCAGCATGGGCCTGATCCTCGGCATGGCCGGCACCTCGCTGTGGCTGTGGAGCCTGGGCCAGGTCGGCGCCGGCGCTGTAGCCGCCGCCACCGCAATGGCGCTGCGCCTGCAAGGCATGTCGCACTGGATCATGTGGGAAATGACCAGCCTGTTTGAAAGCGTGGGCACCGTGCAGGACGGCATCAACACACTGTCGCGCCCGCGCGTGATCGAAGACAAACCGGATGCCGCCACGCTCGAGGTGCCGCGCGGCGAGGTGCGCTTTGACAACATCGGCTTCAGCTATGGCAAGGGCCCGCGGGTCATTGACGGCCTCACGCTGACGGTGAAACCCGGCGAGAAGATAGGTCTCATTGGCCGCTCCGGCGCCGGCAAGTCCACCTTGGTCAACCTGCTGCTGCGCTTTCACGACCTGGACGCCGGCCGCATCCTGATCGACGGCCAGGACATTTCGGCGGTCACGCAGGACAGCCTGCGCGGGCACATCGGCATGGTCACGCAGGACACCTCGCTGCTGCACCGCTCGGTGCGCGACAACATCACCTACAGCCGTCCCACGGCTACCGAAGAGCAGATGCGCATCGCGGCCCGCCGCGCCGAGGCCGAAGGCTTTATTGAATACCTGAGCGACCCGCACGGCCGCAAGGGCTATGACGCGCACGTCGGCGAGCGCGGCGTGAAGCTGTCCGGCGGGCAGCGCCAGCGCATCGCGATCGCGCGCGTGATGCTCAAGGACGCGCCCATCCTGCTGCTGGACGAAGCCACCAGCGCCCTGGACTCCGAGGTCGAGGTAGCCATCCAGGGCAGCCTCAACACCCTGATGCAGGGCAAGACCGTGATCGCCATCGCCCACCGCCTCTCCACCATCGCCGCCATGGACCGGCTGATCGTGCTCGATCAGGGCCGTATCGTCGAGGAAGGCGACCACCGTACGCTGCTGGCCAACGGCGGGCTTTACGCACGCCTCTGGGCGCACCAGAGCGGCGGCTTCCTGAGCGACAACCTCGAGGAAGAAGCGGAGCTGACGGCCTGAGCATCGGCACGGGCCGTTTCGTACAGCGCTTTACCGCGCCATCCATCTCAAAAGTTTTCCCGCAATGAATGTCCGCTTGCGGACAATTGACGGCATCAGCACCCACGCCCCCCCGTATGGTTCAAACCTGAACACTACTGCAGGGAGGTCGCGGTGCCGAACCACGAACCGAAGCCGGTGCATCCGGCGCACTTCAAGCATCAAACATCAAGTCAACAAGGGCCGCCGAATGTCATCGGCGGCCGGCTGTGGCTGGCCGCCCTGCCCCTGCTGCTGGCCTCTACCATCGCACCGGCTGCCGACCTGCTTGAGGTGTACCACCAAGCACAGGCACGCGACCCGGTGTATCGGGGCGCCGTTTACGCACTGCAGGCAGCGCGCGAACGTGTGCCCCAGGCGCGCGCAGCGTTGCTGCCCGCGGTCAACCTGGTGGGCAGCGCCAACCGGCAAGCCGGCCATGCATCTTTTGATGAATTGGCCCCCGTGGCCCGCGACGTACACACCCGCGGCTGGAACCTCCAACTGAGCCAGCCGCTCTGGCGAGCCACCGCATCGGCAACCCTGGACCAGGCCGGGCAGCAGGAACTGCTGGCCGAGGCGCAGTTCCAGCAGGCCGAACAGGACCTGATCCTGCGCACCGCGCAGGCCTACCTCGACATCCTGGTCGCCCAGGAGGCCGAACACGTAGCGCACCTGCAAATCGGCGCCATGGAGCAGCAGCGCAGCCTGGCCCGCCGCACCTTCGAAGGCGGGACCGGCACGGTGACCGACGTACATGAAGCCCAGTCGCGGCTCGACCTGTCGCGTGCCCAGGCGGTGGTGGCGAGCAATGAACTGCAGAACAAGCTGGCCGAACTCACGCGCATCCTGGGCATCTCCCATGCCAGCCTGGCGGGTTTGCGGCCGGGCAGCTCCCTGCCGCGATTGGAGCCCGCGGGCTTGCAGCCCTGGCTGGACAGCGCCCGCGAGCAATCCATCCAGGTGCGCATCGCGCAGGTAACGCTGGAAGTGGCCGATCGCGAGATCGCAAAAAACCAGGCGGCGCACTCGCCCACACTGGACCTGACGGCGTCCTACGGCAGCAACTTCACCTCGGGCAACATCACCTCCCCCGCCGATATTTCCGTGCGTTCACGCGCCACCCAGGTCGGCATGAGCCTGACCATTCCGCTGTATGCCGGCGGCGGCATACAGTCGCGCGTACGCGAAGCCGTGGCATTGAAAGGCAAAGCCGGGGAAGACCTGGAAGCGGCGCGCCGGCAGGCGGCCACCCAGGCGCGCCAGGCCTTCTCCGGCGTCGTCAACGGCGCGGCGCAAACCCAGGCGCTGGCATCGGCCATCGCATCGAGCAAAAGCTCGCTGGACGCGAACAAGGTGGGCTACCTCGTGGGCACGCGCATCAACATGGACGTGCTCAACGCCGAGCAGCAGCTCTACGCGGCCCAGCGCGACTGGCACAAGGCGCGGGCCGAAACCCTGCTCCAGGGCCTGCGCCTGAAAGCCGCCAATGCCACGCTGGGCGAAGGCGATTTGAGTCTCATCAATACCATGCTGGAAACCGGGCAGCCCTGAGCGCCGCAGCAGGTATTGCTGCTTTAATCCATCAATGGCCAAATACTTCAATCTTCTCGCAGGTGATCCGGCGCCCTGGTTCAGGCAAAGGTCCTTCGCCAATCCGCGTTATGCGCTTCATGCCGCAGCCGGTCGCTATCTGGTGTTGTGCTTCTTTGGGAGCGCCGCGGACCCTCTCAGCCGCGCCGCCATCGACATGGCTTTGAGACGGCAGGATATCTTCAACGATTCACACTGCTCTTTTTTTGGTGTCAGCCTAGATCCTGGCGACGAAAGCGAGCGGCGTGTCGCCGACCGCTATCCCGGCTACCGCTTCCTCTGGGACTTTGATGCCCAGGTCAGCGAGCTTTATGGGGTGGTTCCGCTCGAGGGGGACATGGAGCAGAAACGGGCCGGGCTTCGCCGCCTTTGCTTCGTCCTGGATCCGACCCTCAGGGTATTGGAGGTGTTGCCGCTCGGCGACGACGGCGATGTCGCTACGCTCATGTCATACCTCGCCGGGCTGCCGCCGCCCTCGCGATTCGCGGGCATCGAACTGCAGGCACCCGTCCTCATGCTGCCCAATGTCTTCCCGCCTGAGTTTTGCCGCGCGCTCATTACCTTGTACGAGGCCCAAGGCGGTAAGGAGTCGGGCTTTATGCGCGAGGAGAACGGCCAAACCGTCCTCACCCATGACTATGGGCACAAGCGCCGTGAAGACTGCGACATCACCGACCCCGCCGTGATCAAAGCGGCGCAAACCTGGGTACAGCGCCGGGTCGTTCCCGAGATCGCCAAGGTGCACCAGTTCAAGGTCACCCGGATGGAGCGCTACATCATCGGCTGCTACCGCGCAGACCAAGGCGCGCATTTCAGCCCCCATCGCGACAACACAACCCGCGGGACAGCCCACAGGCGCTTTGCCGTATCCATCAACCTGAATGATGATTTCGAGGGTGGTGAGATCAGTTTTCCGGAATACGGCCCCCGGTCTTTCAAGCCTGCGCCGGGCGCCGCCGTGGTTTTCTCGTGCTCCCTGCTGCACGCGGTGTCCACGGTGACGCGGGGGCGGCGCTATGCATTTCTGCCATTCCTCTACGACGACGAGGCCGCGAAGATACGGGAAGCGAACAATGCCTTCCTCGACAAAAGCCTTTCAGTGAATTACAAGGCTTAGCAGCCGGCCACAGCGGCCAAAATGGTCAACGCACTCAGGCCTTTTCAACCACTGGCCGACCGGCTTGCACCACGAACTTTGCCAGGGTCTGAACGCCGCTGTCAGCGCGCGTGACGTCATCGACCACACGCAACGTGGCCGTCAGAATGCCCGGCGTCAGCTCCACCACGCCGTAGCCTCTACGCTCGGAATCGGCGAACACGAAGTGCGGGTTCTCTGCCAGGGTATCGGGAATTTTTGCGTTGCCGCCCGAGCGGGATGTGATGCTGGTGCCGCAGAACTCGGTGCCCACAGCCGCGCTGGCTGGGTTGGCATAGTCGGCCTTGATATGGCCGACCCAGTTTTCGTGCACATCACCGCCCAGCAGCACCGGGTTCGCCACGGCATGTTTGCGCAGCGAATCCGTGAAACGCGTGCGCGCCGCCGCATAGCCATCCCAGCCGTCATTCCAGAGCACTTGGCCAGGCCCCGGGCGGAAGTCGCGCTGGCCGAAAAGCGACTGCTGACCCACGACGTTCCAGGTTGTTGCCTTGCCGGTTGTGCTGCCCCATTCTGCATCGAGCCAGCTTTCCTGCTGCGCGCCCAGCATGCTGCGCGTAGAGTCCTTCCAGACGGCACAACCTGACGGATTCAAGGTGCTGGAGCCGGCCCTCCCGTCGCGCGTGCAGGCCTGTGCGTCCTTGTACTGCCGCGCATCAAGCATGTGAAGCGAAGCCAGCCGGCCGTAAGGCACGCGCTGGTAGATGCGCATCTCCGCGCCGCTTGCCAGGCCGGCCATGGCGCGCGTGAGCACCGAAGCGCGCAAGGGCATGTGTTCATAAAACGCCCGGTAGGCCGCGGCACGCCGGACTGCGAAGTCGGCTACCGGCGGGCCGCTGTTCCCGGGCGATGCCCCCGCGTAGTCGTTCTGCACCTCGTGGTCGTCCCAGGTCACCAGCCAGGGGCAGGCCGCATGCATGGCCTGCAGGTCGGCGTCGCTTTTGTGCAGCGCATAACGCGCCCGGTAGTCATCGAGTGTCTGCACCCAGCCGCCGGTGGGCACACGCACGGCCTGGCCGGCATTGGGGTATTCATAGATGTAGTCACCCAGGAACATCACCAAGTCGAGGTTTTCAGCCCGCATGTGACGGTAGGCGCTGTAATAGCCGTGCTCCCAGCGCTGGCAGGAGGCATAGGCCAGCCGCAAGCGCGCAACCACCGCATCGGGCGCGGGAAAGGTGCGCGTGCGGCCGGTGGCGCTCACGGCGTCGCCTGCGGCGAAGCGGTAGAAATACCACCGGTCAGGCTCCAGACCCTGAACCTCCACATGCACCGAATGAGCCAGCCCGGCCACCGCTTGCGCCTGACCCGCCTGCACGATGCGTGCAAAGGCTTCGTCGTGCGCGACTTCCCAGCGCACAGGCACAGGCGCCGGCTGCAAACGCAAAGCCTCATCGCCATCCAGCAACAGGCGAGTCCAAAGCACCACCGAGTTGTGCGTGGGCGAGCCGCTGGCGATGCCAATCTTGAACGGGTCGCCGGCCAGCCGTGCTTGCGCGGCCGCCCTGCCCGGCAGGTACACACCGGCGCCAGCCGCCGCCAACGACTGCAGCAGCCGGCGCCTCTGGATCATGAGCGGCGTGTTCATCGCAAAAGCTTCATCACTGCCTGACCGGCAGGCGGACCGTGAAGGTGGTTCCCGAGCCAGCGCTGCTGCGCACGTCTATGGTGCCGCCGTGGATGTCGACCGCGTTGCGCACGATCGCCAGGCCCAGGCCGGTGCCCTGGATGGTGCCCACATTGCTGGCGCGATGGAAGGACTCGAACAAGTGGGGCAACTCGTCTTCGGGGATGCCTATTCCTTCGTCCTCGACTTCCAGGATCACCATATCCTGCTCGCTCCGCACGCGGAACAATACCAGGCCGCCCAGCGGCGAATACTTGACCGCGTTGGACAGCAGGTTGCTGAAGATGTGGCGTAGCAGCTTTTCGTCGTAAAGGCCCTGCCCCTTTTCGGCCGTGTAGTCCAGGCGCAGTTCGCACAGGCTGCCGGGCTGCTGCATGCGCGCCTCCTCGACCAGTTGGTGGCACAGCACCTGCAGGTCCAGCGGGTGCGGCTCGAACTCCAGCATCTGCGCGTCAGCCTTGCCCAGCAGCAGCACGCGATCCAGCATGCGGGTCATGCGTTTGACGCCCGCGGCAATGCTGTCGAGAATTTCAAGCTTCTCGGATTCCGGCAACCGGTTACCGTAATGACGCAGCAGTTCCTCCGCCGAGAGGATGCCCGATAGCGGCGTGCGGAACTCATGGCTGGTCATGGCCACGAAGCGCGTGCGCAATTCATTGAGCGCCCGCTGCTGCTCCAGCGCCTCGCGCGTGTCCTCTTCCGATCTCTTGCGCTCGGTGATGTCCAGGAAGGCCCAGATCACGCCCGACTCGGGTTCCTTGGGCTGCACGCAGCTGCCTGCCATCTGCACCCAGAAGAGTTCCCCGTCGCGGCGCCTGAGCTGGCGTTCGCTGATATAGCTGCCGGTGGCGATCAGCGCCTCGCGCGCCTCCTTGCCGAACTGCTCCCAGGTGGCCAGGTCGGGATGGATGTAGCTCGAGGGCTGGCCCACGAGCGACTCGCGCGGGCTGCCCATCATCTGCGCGAATTTTTCGTTGACCCATTCATGGCGTCGGTTCACCGACAGCACGATTCCCACCAGCGCGCTGTTGAGGATGGCGCCCCGCTCCGACGAGGTGCGCACCAGTTGCGCCTCCAGCTCCTTGCGCTGCGTGATGTTGATGATGACCCACACCGTGCCCTGGCTCAGGTCGCGTTCGCTCACCGCCTTGCCCGACAGCGACACCCAGATCAACGTGCCGTCGAACTGTTTCACCTGGATCTCGGCCTCGTAGTTCTCGCCGCGGGCGACGCAGGCGGCCACCTCGCCACCTACGCGCAGGTATTCCTCGCGCGAAAGGTAGAAGGGCTCCATCGAGGTCAGCTCATTGCTGCCCGCGCCGAAAACTTCCAGCATGGCCTGGTTGGCCCAGCGAAAGCGGCCGTCCGGCGTCAGGAAGGCGATGCCGACGATGGAGTTCTCCAGGATCATCTCGCGCTCTTTAAGCAGCGTGCGGAAATTCTCCTGCGAAGCGCTCAGGGCTTCGACCATGGCGTGCTCGGCCAGCGTGCGCGCCTGGGCCTGCTCTTTCTCGCGGCGCGTGACGTTGATGCGGTCAGCCAACGCAAAAGACAGCAGCACCATCTCCAGGGCCGAGCCTATCAACAGCGAGTTGGCGGTCAGCGCATTCGACGGCAGCGCGCCGGTGTTGTGCAGCGCCAGCGTCCCCACGCCCACCAGAAGCAAGGCCCAGGCCGTCAGAAAGTATTTCGCGCCCGGGTGGCCCGAGCGCACACTCACCACGCCGACCACCACCAGGGTGACGACGCTGAGGACCGCCAGCACCGTCACCATCAGCGACGACACCACATAGGGCAGCGTGAGCGCCGCCACCAAAGTCAGCAGCCAGCCCACCGCCAGGGCCTGCATCAACCTGTCCAGGCGCGGCAATCGGATCGCGCTGGACAAGAAACTGCGCGCGAACAGCACACCGAAGATCGCCGTCGCGGCCATGCCGGTGGGTGGTGACACGCTGTTCCACCAGAGCTGGTCCGGCCAGAGAAACTGCGCGCCGAAACCCGTCAGCGCCGCCTGTGCGATGGCCATGCATCCCACAAACGCGACATAGATCAAGTAGGCCCGGTCCCGCACCGAGAAAAACAGCAGCAGGTTGTACAGCAGCAGGCCGATCAGCAGGCCGAAGTAAAGGCTGATGGCTGCGTACTCTGCTTGGTCGTGGCGCCACAGGGCTGCGGGTTGCCACAAGCTCACCGGCGCAGACACCGTGCCGCCCGAACTCACCCGCAGGTACAGCGTGCTGGCGGCGCCGGGTTTCAGGCGCACCGGCATCACATGGTTGCGGTGCACGACTGCCCGTTCGGCGAAAGGCGACAAGTCGCCGCCCACCTGGCGGCTGAAGCTGCCCTTGCCGTCCGGCACGTAGAGCTCCAGCCGGTCCAGCGGCGGGTAGGCGAGCTCCAGCATCCAGTCGGGCGGGGCGTCTCGCTCTGCGCGCAGCGTCACGCGCAGCCAGATGGCCGAGCGTGTCAAACCGAAGTTGGTGGCCGGGCCGCTTTGCGGCACCGGCTGGAAGCGCGCCTGGGCCTCGGGCTTCAGGAGATCGGCAAGCGCCAGTTCGCCGCCGACATCTTCCAGGTAGGAGAAAGATCGCGACAGCGCGTAGCGGCCTTCATGGCCGATGGCGACTTCATTGCCGGGGTTGGCCTCCACCACGGAAGTGACAGCAGCAGCAGCAGCAGCGGCCGACGGCTGAGCCTTTGCCGGGACCGGCTTCTGCGAGCCCGCGGCAAAGGCCAGGCTTGCCAGCAGCAAAGCCGGCAGAACCCAGGCGCCATGCAGCCAGTTCCGCCTCATGCGTTGGCGCCAAGATCTGCCGCGGCGCGCCTGAGCACCTGCCCGGGCTCGGCGGCAGAGGCCGGCACCCTACCGGCGGCGTGCCGCTGGCCGTTGCAGACCTCATGGCTGATGGCGAGGTTTTCCGCGTGGCTGTTGCCACCTTCGCTGAGCGGCTTGATGTGCTCCAGCGTCGCGGCCTGGGGCGTGACATGCTCACCGCAGACCCAGCAGGGCACCACGCCGTGAAGCTGCCGCGCCACGGTCTTGTAGATTTTGTCCCGGGTATGGCTCAGCCTGCTCACAATGGACTTTTCATGGCCGTGAACAGGTTCTAAAGTCAGGAAACTGGAGGCGTGCCGAGGCAAACGCCCGCTGGGAGCCCATGCTCATGGCCCCCTGCCTATTCGAGCTTGGCCGGCCGCGCGTCTGCCGGTTCGATGAAGGAGTCTTCCCAGTTGGTCGAAAAGCGGTTGTTCTTGTCGATGCGAAGGCCGCCGGTGCCGTCGGGGTTGAAACCAACGTCGCGATTGGCGGCCGCCTGGGCGGCCTCCTGTTTGGATTCCTTGTTGAGTTCCTTGAGCGCGGCGTCCTTGGCGGCCCTGACACGCTCCCGGGTGAAGGATTCCAGGTCGGCGTGGAAGCTGCTGTCGCCACCACGGGTTTCCTGGTGCTCCTGGATCAGTTCCTCGGGGATTTCGCCAAGGAAAGCGGCGCGCATGGCGCTGACGGTAGGCGGCCGGCTGGCCTTTACCGTGGTGTAGGGGATGCCGCAATCAGACAGCAGCGTCTCCTTGAGTTCCCTGCTGGCCCGGCTCACGTCGCGCTTGCCGCGCAAATCGACGCAACCCACCACCGTGCCGTCCAGCGTGCAGATGGTGAAGGTCGTATAGACGCCGTTGAGCAACTCAAGCAGGCGCTCTTTTTTCTCCTTGTTTTTATCCTTGTCCTTGTCTTTTTCGGTCGGGATGGTGAAACGCAACACCGGCAACTTGAGCATCACCACATGCTCGGGGAAAGCGCTGCGCAGCCATTTCCAGACCTCGTGCTCGTCGTTGGTCACCACGCCGCGCGCGGCCAGGGGCCATTTTTTGGGAATACGCAGACTTTCACTCGCCCGCTGCCGCAACATGCGGGCGTACAAAAGAATGCCGACCAGCGCGCCCACGGCCACGCCCAGCAATGCCATCAGCCATGAAATCAGGTTCAAGATGCGGTTCTCCTCGTTATGTGGGGCGCCGCTGCCTGGATAAAACCAAAGGCAGCAGCGGCTGGACGGCCCGTGTGGGCCCAGTGAGTCACAGAAAGCCCGCCGTGTCAATTCAACCGTGCCAATTCAATCCACGACGGCCCAAGCCACTATTAAAACAGGTTTTTTAGGGCTTTCTGCCGACTTGCTGCACAACAGAACGCCCCAGGCCAGCCGGCGCGGGCGCCGGCAGCTATCTGTTTCATAGCAAACCCGTGGCCGGCCGGCGCCCCGCAGTGTCGCGTGCAAGACACCTTTGCCACCGGGCGCCTGAGCCGCTATGCTGGGCTTTTTGCAGGAGCCGCCATGCCCATGAAGACCGCGCAGGACTTTGACCAGGAACTGCTGATTCTGTTTGACGCGTATGTGCACGGCGGCCTGGACAGGCGCGGCTTCCTGGAGCGCGCCCAGAAATTCGCCACCGCCGGCATGACGGCAACGGCCCTGCTGGCTGCCTTGAGCCCCAACTTTGCCTTGGGCCAGCAAGTCGCCAAAGACGACAAGCGAATCAAGACCGAGACCGTCAGCTACCCCTCTTCCGCCGGCACCGGCACCGTCAAGGGTTACCTCGCGAAACCAGCCAACGCCAGCGGCAAGCTGCCCGGCATACTGGTGATCCACGAGAACCGCGGCCTCAACCCGCATATAGAAGACATCACGCGCCGCCTCGCGCTGGACAATTTCATTGCCTTTGCGCCCGATGCCCTGACGCCGCTGGGCGGCTACCCCGGCGACGAGGACAAGGCGCGCGAGCTGTTCGCCAAGCTCGACCAGCGAAAGGCCACGGAAGACTTCGTGGCCGCCGTGACCTGGCTCAAGGCCAGGGACGACTGCAGCGGCAAACTGGGCGTAGTCGGCTTCTGCTACGGCGGCGGCATGACGCATACCCTCACCACCCGCCTGCCCGAACTCAACGCCGCCGTGCCCTTTTACGGCAACCAGCCCCCCGCCGAAGACGCCGCCAAGGTCAAAACCCCGCTGTTGATTCATTTCGCAGCGGTCGATGAACGCATCAATGCGTCCTGGCCCACCTACGAGGCCGCCCTGAAAGCCGCCGGCGCCAACTTCACCGCCTACCAGTACCCGGGCACCCAGCACGGCTTCAACAACGACACCACGCCGCGCTACGACGCGGCCGCCGCCAAGCTGGCCTGGGAGCGCACTGTGGCGTTCTTCAACAAGCAGCTACGCACCGGCTGATCGGTATTCCGGGTCTCTGCCGAGGCCTTACGGGAGGCTCTCGGCCCACCCTGCCGTTTCGGCTACTACTTTGGGCCATTTTCCCTGCCCGTTCGCACTTCTTCGCGAAAACCCTGCCCTGCCCGCGCCGGGCATGGCTTTTGCACGCGTTACCATTGGCTACTTTCGCTTTTCGCCCCCTCCGTACGGACCGGCAAGCATTTCCCCCTTCCCTTTCTGGACACTGACTATGAATATCCTGCACAAGATCGCCGCCACCGCCGGCCTGCTCACCCTCGCCTTCGGCGCCGCACACGCGCAAACCAAGGAGCTGGTCGTGGGCTCCAGCGCCACCTATCGCCCATTTGCCTATGAAAGCCCGACCAAGGAAATCGTCGGCTACGACGTGGACATGATCAAGGCCATCGCACAGAAGGCCGGCCTGCAGATCAAGATCGTCAACACGCCCTGGACCGGCATCTTCGCCGCCCTCAACAACGGCGACGTGGACCTGGTCATCTCTGGTGTCACCATCAACGACAAGCGCAAGCAGTCTTACGACTTCACCACCCCCTATTTCGAAGCGCGCCAGCTCATCGCCGTGCACAGCAACAGCACCGCCAAGGGCCTCAAAGACCTGGCCGGCAAGAAAATCGGCGTGGTCACCGGCAGCACCGGCGACGACATGGCCTCGCGCGAGTTCGGCAAGACCAACCCCGACATCCGCCGCTTTGAAAGCACCCCCGTGGTGATCTCCGAACTGGCCAACAACGGCCTGGACGCCGCCATCGGCGACAACGGCGTGATCGCCTTCCGCACGCAAGAGCACAAGCAGCTCAAAACCATCAGCGACGCCAGCTTTCCTAAAGAGTACTTCGGCATCGTCGTGAAGCAGGGCAACAAGGAGCTGCTGGCCAAGCTCAACGCCGGCCTGGCCGCAGTCAAGGCCGACGGCAGCTACGCCGCCATCTACAAGAAGTGGTTCCAGGCCGACGCTCCCGCCCTGCCCGCGCAATAAGCCGCTGAGACACCTTCGTTATGGAGCAAGTCCTCTGGTTCGGCTGGTTCCGGGCCGACATCATTGCCGAGTACAGCGTGCTGTTCTGGCGCGGCCTGCAGATGACCATCATGGTCACATTGATCTGCATCGTGCAGGGCACCCTGCTGGGCCTGGCCATCGGCCTGGCGCGCGTGGCCGAATCGCGCCATTCGCCCGCGCGTGAGCTCTGCAAATACGCCCTGCGCTGGCCGTCCACCGTCTACGTCAGTTTCTTTCGCGGCACTCCGCTGTTCGTGCAGATCCTGCTGATCCACTTCGCCGTGCTGCCGCTGTTCATCAATCCGGCCGACGGCCTGATCATCTCGGGTGAAACCGCGCGCAACATCAAGCAGAACTACGGCGCCTTCCTCTCCGGCATCGTGGCCCTCACGCTCAATGCCGGCGCCTACATCTCCGAGATCTTCCGCGCCGGCATCCAGTCCATCGACAAGGGCCAGGTCGAGGCCTCGCGTTCGCTGGGCATGTCCTTCCCGCGCACCATGTACCACGTGGTGCTGCCGCAGGCCTTTCGCCGCATGCTGCCGCCCCTGGGCAACAACGCGATCTCGCTGCTCAAGGATTCTTCGCTGATCTCGGCGATCGGCCTGGCCGAACTCGCCTACGCCGCACGCACCGTCGCCGGCGCCTATTCACGCTACTGGGAGCCCTACCTCACCATCTCCGTCATGTACTGGGTGCTGACGCTGGGTCTGGCTTACCTTGTCAAAAGACTGGAGGCTCGTTATGGACGAGGTGATTCGCGTTAACCGGCTGACCAAGCAGTTTGGTCACACCCCGGTGCTGCGCGGCATCGACTGCGCCATCAAGGCCACCGAAGTCGTCTGCGTCATCGGCCCTTCCGGGTCCGGCAAGAGCACCTTCCTGCGCTGCCTCAACGGCCTGGAAGACGCCACGGGCGGCGAAGTGCTGGTGCACGGCGTCTCGGTGCACGAGCCCAAGACCGACGTCGACGCCCTGCGCTCCGAAATCGGCATGGTGTTCCAGCGCTTCAATTTGTTCCCGCACAAGACCGTGCTGGAGAACATCACGCTGGCGCCCACCAAGGTGCGCAAGCTCACGGCCCTGGAAGCGCGCAACCGCGCCAGCGAACTGCTGGTCAAGGTCGGGCTGCTCGACAAGATAGACGCCTACCCCAACCAGCTGTCCGGCGGGCAGCAGCAGCGCGTGGCCATCGCCCGCGCGCTGGCCATGCAGCCGCGCATCATGCTGTTCGACGAGCCGACTTCCGCGCTGGACCCCGAAATGGTCGGCGAGGTGCTGGCCGTGATGCAGGCCCTGGCCGAGGAAGGCATGACCATGGTGGTCGTGACCCACGAAATGGGCTTTGCCCGCCAGGTGGCCGACCGCGTGATGTTCATCGACGAAGGCCTGGTGATCGAGGAAGGATCGCCGGCCGACATCTTTGACAACCCGAAAGAAGAGCGCACCCAGCGCTTTTTGAGCAAGGTCTTGTAAGCCTACAGGCGGCTCGCGCGCTTTTTCAGAGACACATCCTGCAAGACACGCGATGCCCGCCATCCTCCGGGCCGTCCAGGCTGACATCACAAAACTGCAGCTTGATGCCATCGTCAACGCCGCCAACTCCTCGCTGCTGGGCGGCGGCGGTGTCGACGGCGCCATCCACCGAGCCGCCGGGCCGGATCTGGTCCATGAATGCAGGCTGTTAGGCGGCTGCAAAACCGGCCAGGCCAAAGCGACCAAAGGCTATAAACTCCCGGCGAAACTCATCATCCACACGGTGGGTCCGGTATGGCGCGGCGGCTCCAATGGCGAGCCAGAATTGCTCGCCTCCTGCTACAGGCACTCCATGGAGATCGCTGCCGCCAAAGGTGTGACTTCGCTGGCTTTCCCCAGCATCAGCACTGGCATCTACGGCTACCCGATTGAGTTGGCCGCCCAGGTCGCGGTCGCCAGCGTACGCGAGGCCCTGGAACTGCCTTCGTCGGTGAAAGAGGTGGTGTTTTGCTGCTTCTCGGCGCAAGACCTTGCGGTTTACGAGCGCCTGCTCTGATGTCTGTGCATTGACCGCAGGCGTATTTATTCGCCGCTGGCCCTCGACTTAATACCCCGGCACCTTGAGCACCCGCGCCAGGTAATCAAAAAACACGCAGTACAGCGCAATCGGAAGCGGCAGGCCCAGCAGCGTGCCGATTAAATAATCGCGAAATTTCACGCCTGACATCGCCAGCGCGTAGTTCAGTGCCGGCGCGGTCTGCAGCAAGGTGCGCAGCACCACGATGCCGGCCACCGGCCGCGCGTCCAGGTGCGCAAGCACGCGCCGGGCCCAGTTGCCCTTGATCTGCCGCAGGGCGTCGCCGCCCAGCAGCCGTATCAGCCAGAAAGTGAAGGCGCAGGAAACCACTGCCGCGAAATAGGTTGCCACACCGCCCCAGACCTCGCCGAGCGCCAGCACCGCGGCCGCCAGGAATATCCAGCCGGGAATCTGCACCAGGTTGCCCAGCGCAAACAGCGCGATAAAGATCAGCAGCCCGCTGGCCTCGTTGTCCAGGAACTTCTGGTGCAAAAACGCCAGGCTCAGGTTGTCGCGCAATCCCGAGAGTTGGAACACCGCCAGCAGCAGGCCCAGAAAGGCCAGCACGGCGAAGAGGCGTTTGTAGCGATGCATTGAAAGCGCGTTGAAAGGGTTGAAAGCGCTGGAGAGGGTTTCCGCCAATTCTGCCTGCAAATAAATTCAATCGGCCTGTAAGAAAGCCGCAGCTCCCCCGACCAAACCCCAACACGCAGCCAACTGCGGCGGAAATCCGGGCCTTTTCCAGAGGAGCCCGGGATTGCGGCAACCCACGAGGAGCATTTGATGACGAATACAGATAAACAGGCCATCCACCCCGGCTGGCTGCGCACCATGCACTGGCTGAACGCGCTGGCCGTCGTCGTGCTCATGATGAGCGGCTGGCGCATCTACAACGCCACCGCCTTCCTGGGCTTCTCGATTCCCAAGGACCTCACGCTGGGCGGCTGGCTGGGCGGGGCGCTGCAGTGGCATTTCGCCGCCATGTGGCTGCTGTTTTTCAACGGCATTCTCTACCTGGCCTTCAACCTCTTCACGCGGCGGCTGTTCCGCAAGTTCTTTCCGCTCTCCATCAAAGGCATCACGGCCGACCTGCTGGCCGCGCTCAAGGGCAAGCTCGCCCACGCCGACCCGCGCCACTACAACATGGTCCAGCGCCTAGCCTACCTGTTTGTGATGGCCGACAGCGTGCTCATCGTGCTGTCCGGCCTGGTGCTGTGGAAGTCGGTGCAATTCCCGCTGCTGCGCGAACTCATGGGCGGCTACGAAGGCGCGCGGCTGGTCCACTTTTTCAGCATGGCGGCGCTGGCAGGCTTTGTTGCGGTGCACCTGGTGATGGTGGCCCTGGTGCCCAAAACGCTGGTCTACATGCTGCGCGGCCGCTGAGCCACGCCCCCGAAATTCCCAAGGAATCCCCATGAACATCCAACGCCCCAGGCGCCTTACCCACATCGACGGCGACGCCATTCTCAAGGAAGCGGTTGACCGCATCGCCACGGCGAACAAGCTCTCATCGGCGCGCCGCAACTTTTTGCGCGGCTCGCTCACCCTGGGCGGGCTGGCCATGCTGAGCGGCTGCATGCTGGACGACAGCGAGTCGGTGGGCAACGCGCTCAGCCGTATCTCGCGCATCAACGACGACGTGCAGGGCATGTTGTTCGATCCGAACCGGCTGGCGCCCACTTACCCCGACTCCATGATCACCCGGCCCTTTCCTTTCAACGCCTACTACGGCGAAGACGAGGTGCGCGACGTCGACGGGGAAAGCTACCGCCTGGAGGTCGCCGGCTTGGTGGCCGACAGGAGCAAATGGTCGCTACCCGAGCTGCGCGCCATGCCCCAGGCCGACCAGGTCACTCGCCACATCTGCGTCGAAGGCTGGAGCGCGATCGGCAAATGGGGCGGTGTGCCTTTCTTCCATTTCTTGCGCAAGATAGGCGCTGACACGAGCGCCAAATACGTGGGCTTCAAGTGCGCCGACGACTACTTCACCAGCATAGACATGGCCACCGCCCTGCACCCGCAAACCCTGCTGGCGCTGACCTACGACGGCCAGGTGCTGCCGCCCAAATACGGCTTTCCGATGAAGCTGCGCATGCCCACCAAGCTCGGCTACAAGAACCCCAAACACATCCAGGCGATTTTTGTCACCAACACCTACCCTGGCGGCTACTGGGAAGACCAGGGCTACAACTGGTTCGGAGGTAGCTGAGCCCTCTCAGAGACCCCGCAACGCCGGCAAGGCCTTCATTCGCGCCTTGTCGTTTTTCTCAACGACTCTCCAACAATCTTTCACTTTCAACAAGGACAACACCATGAACACCAAGACTTTGATCGCCGCTCTCTTCTCTGCCTGCCTGCTCGCCGCCGGCGGCAGCGCCATGGCGCAGGACGCCATGAAAAAAGACGCCATGGGTAAAGATGCCATGAGCAAGGACGCGATGGGCAAGGATGCCATGGCCAAAGATGGGATGGCCAAGGACGGCATGAAGAAAGATGCCATGGGCAAAGACGCCATGGCTAAGGACGGCATGGCCAAGGACGCCATGAAGCATGACGACAAAATGGCCAAGAAAGACGCGATGAAGAAAGACAAGATGATGAAAAAGGACGCTATGGGCAAAGACGCCATGACCAAGGACGGCATGAAGAAAGACGCCATGGGCAAGGACGAAATGAAGAAGTAAGGCAGCTGCGGTGAATTCCGGGGCCTGCCTCCTGATGAGCCGGCTCGCCCCGGCATCGCCACCTTGAGTACTTTCAGCGCCCCGGCGCTGTAACCGGCTGTAGCCACAAGTCTGCGGCTTGCGCGGGCTCCATGCGCCGCAGCGCCGCATCCTGCCAGATCACGGCTGCGACCTCTTCCAGCTGTAGTAATTCCACCGTGCGCCAACGCTGGTGCAGGCGCTGGGCACAGCGCGCAAGCCATTGGGCCTGGGTGGCTTGGATGATTGTTTCCATGGGTAAATCATAGCGCAAAACTGTATGGACATACAGTAGTATTGCATGTCACCCAATAACAACCATCCAGGAGCCAGGGACTGCCATGCAGCCATCACACCACCCCCATCCACCCTCGGCGCCGCGTGTGCCCATCACGCCGTTGGCCCGGCCGCAGCAAGGGCGCATTGCCGCACCCTGGCCCTTTTATGTGCAGGCACCGCGACCGCCTTGCTTTGATATCGAGATAAACGCGCGGCGCGTGCTGGAAACCTCGGCACTCTACTTTTCAGCGCCACTCGCACCCGAGCCGGCCGAAGCCGCGCCGGCGAAGCGCCCAGTCGTTCTGAAGTAGCTACAAGAATGAAATTAAAAGGCGACCGATGCCTGCATCCACAACGTGGGCCGCTTGGCCGCCGATGCCGGTACCGAAGTCGGCAGGCCGCCGTCGGTGCGCCAGGCCAGCGACGAACGCAGTTGCACCCGGCCCCAGGCCCGCGTTGAGGCCCACACCCACACCCACACCCACACCCGCCAAGCGCACCTTTGTCCGCCGCATCTACAGCAAGCTCAAGGTCACCTCCAAGGCCAAAGTCATTTACGAGGCCAGGAACCAGGGCCTGATGGTGCAGTAACGCTGCGCCGTACCGCGACAAGCTGCAAGCAGATCGAGCCAGGCGGCTGAGACCGGCGGACAAAGCAAGATTCCCCGTGACGCCCTCGCCGAAAACCTCCTCCCAGAAGCCCGGTTTCGCGCAGCGCCAACCAGGCGCCTGCTCCCAGGTATCGCCGCGGCCGTGCTGGTGAAGAAGCGGAAGGGGCACGACAACCGGAGCCATGTTTTTTACTCCTTCCGCCGCTGGGGAAGGCTGGGATGGGGGCCGGGGGGCACGCTTCATAATGAACCCATGAAGTTTTTTCCACATCGTCCCTCCCTGCACCCGCTGGCCGGCCCGGCCAGCCTGCTGTTAGCCGCCCTGCTCAGCGGCCACGTAGCCGCACAAACAGCCAAGCCCGCAACACCCGCCTCCGCGGCAGCGGCCCCAAGCAACGCAACCCACCCGCTGGTGGGCGCCTGGAGCTGGACCCTGCCCGGCAAACAATGTGTGGAAACCTGGAAATACCGCGCCGACGGCACACGCCTGGGCACCAGCGGCGAGGAAGTCACCCAGGGCGACTACCAGGCGGCAGCCAAACCCACCACAACGGGTTTTTATCCGGTCACTGAAACCGTGACCAGCAGCAACGGCAAGCGCGACTGTTCGGGCGACCTGCATACGGACGGGGATGAAAGCGTGATCCGCTTTATCCAGTTCAGCCCCAAGCAGGACCAGTTCATCGTCTGCAAAACCGCTTCGTTGGAGGCCTGCTTCGGGCCGCTCAAGCGCGTGCAATGATTCGCCAAAGGACGGCTAGCGAGCGCCAATCAAGGACTGCAAAACGCCAGGCGCGAAGTGTTCGCCGATGTAATCAGCCAGCCCGTCAAACACCGAGTCCAGCGTAGGCACGGCCGCACCGAACAGCGACTTGAGCACGCGCGGGTCCTCGAACATGCCGTGCAAATACAGGCCCAGCACATTGCCTGTTTTGTTCTGCCAGGCAAGGCCCTCTGCCATGACGGCGTGCGCCACATCACCGGCCGCCGCCATGGCCGAATGCGGTGCCGTCTGGCCGTGGTGAATTTCATAACCGCCGACTTCCACGCCTGACAAAGCAGCCCACAGCCCATGCAGCGGCGTGAACGCGGCCTGCCTGTGCCGCACGGTCTTGGCTTCATCGAACACGGTGACCACCGGCAGCAGGCCCAGGCCGGGTGCATTGCCGTCTATGCCATGCGGGTCTATCAGCGCCTCGCCCAGCATCTGCAGGCCGCCGCAAATGCCTAGCACCGCACCGCCGCGGCCCGCATGCGCGGCCACGGCCTGGTCAAGGCCCTGCGCACGCAGCCAGGCCAGGTCGCCGCTGGTGTGTTTGGAGCCGGGCAATATGACCCAGTCGGCATCAACAAGCTCCGCCGGGCTGCGCACCCACTTGAGGCGCACGCCGGGCACGTTCTTGAGCGGCTGGAATTCGTCAAGGTTGCTGATGCGCGGGTAGGCGATCACCGCAACGGTTCGGGTCACCGTGCCACCGCCGCCGGCCACGCTGCGATCGTCAAAGACGCCGTCTTCTTCGGGCAGGCCGTGCTGCCACCACATGGGCAGGGTGGCCACCGTGGGCACGCCCGTCATGTCCTGCAGCATCTGTGGGCCGGGCGCCAGCAGTTTGGCGTCGCCCCTGAACTTGTTGAGCACAAAACCCTTGATGCTGCGCCGCTCGGCTTCATCCAGCAAAGCCCAGGTGCCGTACAGGTGCGCGAAGGCGCCGCCGCGGTCTATATCGGTCACCAGCAGGCAATTGGCCCCGGCGTGCTGCGCGGCGCGCATGTTGACGATGTCGCTGGCCTTGAGGTTGATCTCGGCCGGTGAACCCGCACCCTCCATCACCACCACGTCGTTGTGCGCAATCAGTTCATCGAGCGCCCGCGACACCACCGGCCAGACCGAGGCACTGCGGCCGCGCCATTCCATGCGCGAGAGTTCGGCATTGACCTGGCCCATCAGCACGACCTGGCTTTGGGTGTCTTTTTCGGGTTTGAGCAGCAAGGGGTTCATGCGCACGTCGGGCACGGCATTGGCCGCCAGCGCCTGGAAATATTGCGCGCTGCCGATTTCGCCTTGAGCCACCACTCTTGCGTTGTTGCTCATGTTCTGCGCCTTGAAGGGCGCGACCTTGAGCCCTTGCCGCGCGTAGTAGCGGCACAGCGCGGTGGTCAGCCAGCTTTTGCCGGCGCCGCTGGTGGTGCCCAGCACCATCACACTTTTGGCGGTCATCTTGTCATGGAGAGTTGTTGCCATGCATTGTGCAGCGCATCCTGCACAGCGGGCGATTGCACACCCAGGCGCACATGGCTTGGCAGGCCAAATGAAGTGGTGTCGCGCAGCTTGATGCCTTGGGCACGCAACGCTGCCAACGCTGCTTGCAGGCCCATGCGTTCGGGCAAGGCCGGCCGCGCGCAGAAAAAATTGGCCTCGCTGGGCAGGCAATGCCAGCCCAGCGATTCGCAAACGGCGATTTGCCGGGCCTTCCATTCACGCAAGGTCTCAAGGCTGTTGGCCAGCCAGTCCTGCACCTCTTTGCCGACCCAGGCTTGCAGCATGGCCTCGCCATGCGCACCCAGCGGCCAGGAGGGGCATAGTCGCTCGAGCGCGGCAATATGGTCTTCTTGCCCCAGCGGCGCGATCACATAGGCCCCACGCACGCCGGTCAGGCCCAGTGCTTTGTTAGGCGTCCAGAGTTGCCAGGTGGTTTGTAATTGCTGTGGCGTCAGCGTGGGTGCGGCACTGAGCCGCAAGGGTTCATAAGCGCGATCTAGCACGAGCAGGGTCTGGGCTTGCCGGTCATCGGCCAATGCGGCCAGCGCGGCCAAACCTGCTTGCGCCGAACCCAAGGGACTGGACGGCTCGCAGGCCCAGTGCAATTGCGCGTCCCTGGGCACATCCGCCACTGCCAGGCCGTGCGCAACGGCCGCCTGCGCGTAGTCGCCATAACTCATGGGTGGCAGCCAGGCGGCACGCGCACCCTGCCCGGCCGCCAGGGCCGTGATGCGAAAAATGAATTCGCTGGCGCTCGCCGCCAGCAGCACACGCGCCTCATCCGCCCCGTGAAAGGCCGCGAGCCGCGCACGCAAGACCGTGTAGCCGGCATCCGGATAACGCGTGGCATCGGCCTGCTGGACGGCGGCCAGCGCCAAGGGGCATGGCCCGCAGGCATTGCTGTTGGTGGAGAAATCATGCAGTGGCACACCCAGCCCGTCGGGCCCGCCGTGGATGCGGGACGTGGCAGGTCTGGCACTCATGCCGATGCCGCCATTCCGGCGACCATCGCGGCCAGCAACATCACCACGATTGCAAGCAACACCTGGGCAAACACAGCCCGTCCAGCCAAGGCCTGGGCCAGCGCGGTATGCACCGCCTCGGGCGCCCGCCCTTCGGGGTTCAGCGTATAGACGCCCGGCTTGCCCAGCGAAATCCCCAACGCCAGCGCCATGGCCGCCATGGGCCAGCCGCTGTTGGGCGACGGGGTCTTACGGGCTTCGCCGCGCAAGGCGTGAAACGGCAAGCCGCGCGCCGCCAGCGCCAGCAGCAAAGCCGTAAGGCGTGCCGGCAGCCACGAAAGCACATCGTCCGCGCGCGCGGCCCACTTGCCGGCCCATTCCCAGTTCTTGCCGCGATAGATGCCGTGGTAACCCCACATGGCGTCGGCCGTATTCGCAAAACGGTAAACAGCAGCACCCGGCAGGCCTAGCAGCACAAACCAGAAGATGGGGGCGACCACCGAGTCATTGAGGTTTTCGGCCAGCGATTCAATCGCGCTTTCGCGCACCTGGCAGGCGCTGAGCTGCGCGGTGTCGCGGCTGACCAGCCAGGACAGGCGCTCGCGCCCGGCTTCCAGCGACTGGCCCAGCGCGAGTTCGACCGCGCCGACTTCTTCGCGCAGCATGCGCCAGGACAGCATACACTTGAGCACCCAGGCCATCAGCACCGCCAGCAGCGCGGTGTCGATGGCGGCCTGCCAGGCCGGCGCCGCGGCGAAACCGGCCAGTTGCCACAACACCAATGCCTGCACGCCCCAGGCCACCGCGCCCACCCCTGCCGCGCCCAATATCCAGGCCAGGGCGCCCAGCAGAAATGCTGGCGCGGGTGCGCAGCGCACAGTGACGCTGCCGCAGGCCTTGAGGTAGTTTCCCATCCACACCACCGGGTGGACGACCGAAGGCGGCTCGCCCATGTGTTTGTCTATCCACAGCGCCAGGCCCAGGGCCAGCATCATGCAGCCGGCGGCAACCGGCAGGTCGTGAAGAAGCATCATGGAGCCTCTTCGGGTGAAGGCGCCGCACCCCAGTGGTCCTCAAACACCATGTCGGCCAGCGGCGCGCGGCGCGCCCACTTTTCGGCCTGCAACATGGGCTGCTCGTAGAAGGCGGCAACAGGCCCCAGGCACAGGACGGCGATCGGCTTGCTGCCCTCGGGCATCCGCAAAAGACCGGCCAATTGCAGTGGCTCGAAGATCGAGACCCAGCCCATGCCCAGCCCTTCGGCGCGGGCCGCGAGCCAGAGGTTCTGAATGGCACAGGCCGCCGAGGCCAGGTCCATCTCAGGCAAGGTGCGGCGGCCAAACACGTGCTGCTCGCGCCCCGGCGGCAGCGCCACCACCAGCACCTCGGCGGCGTCGAGCACGCCCTGCACCTTGAGCTTCATGAATTCGTCTTCGCGCTCGCCCAGGGCTTTGGCCGTGAGCACGCGCTCCTGCTCGATCAAGGCATGCACGCCTTCACGCAGAGGCCGGCTGCGCACACGGATAAATCGCCAGGGCTGCATGAAGCCCACGCTGGGTGCATGGTGCGCGGCCGACAGCAGGCGCTGCAGCAATTCACCGGTCACCTTGCCACCGCTGAAGTGGCGCATGTCGCGCCGCTCGAAGATGGCGCGGTACACCGCCTGCTGCTCAGCGGTGCTGAAGGCATGGCCGGGCGCAACCGCGCCGCCCGGGGCCGCGCCGGCGATGGAAGCAAGCCCCGTCACATCACTCGCTGCGAAGCTGGCACAGTGCCTTCAGCCGATGCACCGGCGCGTTGCAGCACCGCGAGCAAAGCCGGGCGCACCCAGCGCTGGAAAGCCCACCCGCCCACCAGGCCCAGGCTCACCCAGAACGACAGCGACACCCAGGTGGTGGCCCAGATGAATTGCGCACCCAGCTGGCGCAGGTTCGCCTGGGCCTCGGCGCCGAAACCGGCCAGGGGATCGGTCGCGATATGGGGTGCGCCCACGACAAAAGGCAAGGCCAGCCAGGCGAGCGCCGCCGCCCAGCGCCAATGGCTGCGCATCATGGCCAGCGACGTACAGGCCAGCGCCGCGCTGGCGGCTGCCAGCACCCACCAGCCCTGGCGCGAACCCAGGCGGGCGGCATCCATGCCGGGGATTTCCGCAGGCAAGCCCAGCGAAGGCCAAAAGTGAAAGCTCAACCAGCCGGCCGCGGCCACCCAGGCGGCCAGCGCGAGGGAGCGCAGATTGCTGCCGCGTGCAAGGCAAAAGCCCATCACCGCGAAGACCAACAGGGCCATGCTGAACGCGTGCAGCACATTGGCCACCCAGGTCCAGAAGATGCGCTCGGCGCCGTCGGCCGGCTCCCATTCCTTGGCGGCATCGCCCGCATGGGTATGCGCGGTGCCGTCTGCGTGAGTGTGGGTGGTGGCGGCCGCGGGGGCGGCAGCCGGTGCGGGCGCTTCGGCCTTCTGGCTTTCAAACACTTCAGCGGCCAGGATGATGGGTACCGCCTGCAACTGCTGCACGCCCGACTGCAGGCTGCCCACCAGCAAGGCAACCGCCAAAGCGGCCCAGATCAATCGTTGAAAAATCATGGCTGTTCCTTGTGAAGCGCGCGGCGCTCAGTGGCAGGGCTTGACGGTCACGTGGCGCACGTCATGCGCTGCGTTGTGGGCCAGCGGGCTTTCGGCGAAAGCCACGCCGTAAAGGACGACCAGGCCCAGCGCCGCGGCGCCCAGCAGCGGGCGCAGAACGGCCAGGCCGGGGTTCAGGGTGTGGGGAATGCTGGGGGCCAGCGTGGTTTGATCAGTCATGGCATCTCCTTGGGTTGGTGAATGAAGGTGGGTGAATAGAAACGTAATGAATTTGGCGCTTTATGTCGAGACCAGGCCGACGGGAGGCAGCCGCGCAAGGATACCCCCGCGCAGACGCTCGGGCCGCGTATTGCGGGCCAGGTTGCCATCGGTGCTTTGCTTGTGCAGTTGCGCGCAGGCAATCACCTGGGCCGCGGTCTCGGCATCGGGAGCGAGGTCGCCGAAGTAGTAGCTGAATTTGCCCTGCGCCTGCAAGGTCACGGTGCAGGCGCGCGAGCACCCGCTCATGCAGGCCATGCCGCGCAGTTGCAGGCCTTTGTGCTCTCCTGTATCCAGCTCGCAGACCAGCAGCGCTTCTTCCACGGCTTCAAACAGTGCGAGGCCTTGGGCGGGCAGTTCGCGCGATGCACCCGCCGGGCGGCAGGTGGTGCAGACAATGATTTCGGTATCGGACATTCGGATGGCGTGGTGTTGGCGATGTGATGAGGTTTATGCGGCGGACAGCGCCAGGCGGTGCTCGGCGCCCCAGCGGGCAGCCCAGGCGGCGCAGCGGCCCAGGGGGTTGCGCGTATCGTCAAAGTCGACGATCACCAAGTGCTGCGCGGCGGGCGGGCTCGGCTGCTCCAGCGTGCGGCCGTCGGTCAGCAGCCAGAGCCAGCATTCGGTAGGGCCGTCGCGGCGCTGCGTGCGTTGCAGCAGGCGGTCGGCTTGCGCCAGGGCTTCGGCCAACGGCGTGCCGCCACCGCCGCCCACGGGGCGCAGGCGCTGGCTGCCGGCGGCGCGCGCGGGGCCGGGCGGCAGCAGCAGCTCCACGCCCTGCCCGCCAAAGCGCAGCAACGCCACGTCGTCGCCCAGGCGCGCGGCCTGCTCGATCATGAGCGCGGCATGGCCCTTGGCCAGCGCCAGGCGGCCGTGCCGGCGCATAGAGCCCGAGGTGTCGAGCACGATGCAATGCAGACGGCTGTTGCGCGGCGCTACGGGCTGGTGGCGCAGGTGTTCACGTTGCAAAGGCGCGGGCCCTTTGGCCAGCACCGTGGGCAGCCACGCGATGGCGGCGCCTGGCCGCGCCCCGCCGTTCGGATGCGCGGCAGTGGCGGGTGAAGGAGTGCGTGGGGGTGAAGGCCATCGCCGGCTGCCGGGCCCCTTGCGCGGGCGGCTGCCGGGACGGCCTAGGCTTTTTTTGGCGGCCACCCTGCCCTGGCATGAATACGTGTGCTGCCTTCGGGCTGGGCGGCCAGCGCGCCCCAGTCACCCTCGGGCGCGGACTCCGGCGAGGCTTGCTGCTGCAGGCGTTCGGGCCTGGGCCCGGCCGCGGGCGACGACGATGACAGCGATGGATTCGAAGAAGAGCCACTTGAGCCGGTTCCTTCCGGCGCCGGTACCGCGCCGCCTTCGGGCCGGCGATGGGCCAGCGCAAGCTCGGCCACCGCATCCACATCCGCCACAGTGACGGCATCGCGCCCTTCGAGCGCCGCCAGCGCGCGCGCGGCGCGCAGCATGACCAGGTCGGCGCGCATGCCGTCCACACCGGCGGCGATCGCGCGGGCCGCCGCATGGTGCAGCACCTCGTCGGACCACTGCAGCCGAGGCAACGCCGCGCGCGCCGCCACCAGCGATGCGCTGAGCGTGCGTTGCTGCTCTTCATGCTCCGCGCCCATGGCCGCGGGATCTTCATCAAAGCCCAGGCGGGCGCGCAGGATGGCGGTGCGCTGCCCCGCGTCCGCCGGGTTGTTCAATACGAGCGACAGGCCGAAGCGGTCCAGCAGTTGCGGGCGCAGTTCGCCCTCTTCCGGGTTCATGGTGCCCACCAGCACAAAACGCGCGGCGTGCTGGCGCGAAATGCCGTCGCGCTCCACGGTGTTGACGCCGCTGGCGGCAACGTCCAGCAAGGCATCGACAAGCGCATCGGGCAGCAGGTTGACCTCGTCCACATAGAGCACACCGTTATGGGCGCGCGCCACCAGGCCGGGCGCCAGCCGCACCTTGCCGTCGCGCAGTACGTCTTCCACATTGAGCGTGCCCACCAGTTGCTCCAGGCTGGCGGCCAGTGGCAAGGTGACAAAGGGTGCCCCGGGCAGCAACGCGGCCAGCGCGCGGGCGGCGGTGGATTTGGCCGTGCCGCGCGGACCGCTGATCAGCACGCCGCCTATGCCGGGGTCTATGGCTGCCAGCTGCAGCGCGCGCTGCAGCTGCGGCTGGCCGACCAGCGCGGTGAAGGGAAAGGCCGCGCGCGTATCGGGCTCAACAGCGACGTCCAGTTCGGAAATGTTCAATTCAGGCGTGTTCATGCGAGAGGTCCTTCTCCGTGTTCTTCAAGCCGGCGCTCAAGCGCCAGCAGATGGTCTTCAATACGTTCGCGGTGCTCGCCGGGCGCTTCCCACAGGCCGCGCTGCATGGCTTCGAGCAGGCGCTCACCAATGCTGCGCAGGGCGCCGGGGTTGTGCTGCTGCAAGAAGGCGCGGTTGGTGTCATCGTGCAGATAGGCCTCGGCCACCAGCGCGTACTGATGGTCGCCAACCACGCCGGTAGTGGCATCAAACGCGAACAGGTAGTCCACCGTGGCGGCCATCTCGAAGGCGCCTTTGTAGCCGTGGCGGCGCACGCCCTCCAGCCACTTGGGGTTGACGGCGCGCGAACGCAGCACACGCGCCACCTCTTCACTTAGCGCGCGTATACGCGGTGCGCCGGGCGCGCTAAAGTCGCCGTGGTACAGCGCGGCGGGCGCGCCCGCCAGGTGCTCAACCGCCACCGCCATGCCGCCCTGAAACTGGTAGTAGTCGTCCGAGTCGAGTACGTCGTGTTCGCGGTTGTCCTGGTTGTGCAGCACCGCATCGAGGCCGGCCAGGCGCTGCTCAAAGCTGCCGCGCGCGGCCACGCCGTGCCCGCCCTGGCCATAGGCAAAAGCGCCGGCGCGCAAATAGGCCTGGGCCAGGTCGGCGCCGTCGTTCCAGCGGCCGCTGGCCATGACCTCTTGCAGCCCGGCGCCATAGCCGCCGGGGCGCGGGCCGAACACGCGCCAGCTGGCTTCGCGCTCGGCCGCCTCAGCGTCAAGCCCCCTGGCCTGGGCCTCTGCGGCTTCGCGGCGCACCCTGGCACGTATCGGATTCACCTCGTCGGGCTCGTCCTCTTCGCTGATCGCGGCCACGGCGCGCACCGCAGTGTCGAACAGGTCGATCACATTGGGAAAGGCGTCGCGGAAAAAGCCCGACACGCGCAAGGTCACATCCACGCGCGGCCGGTGTTTCATGGCCATGGGCAGCACCTCGATGTCCGCCACGCGGTTGCTGCCGTCAGCCCACTTGGGCCGCACGCCCAGTAGCGCAAAGGCCTGGGCAATATCCTCGCCGCCGGTGCGCATGGTGCTGGTGCCCCAGACCGACAAGCCCACCTGGCCCGGCATGCAGCCGTGGTCCTGCAGGTGGCGCTCGACCACACGCTCGGCCGCGACCGCACCCATGGCGTAGGCGGTCTGCGTGGGCACGGCGCGGGTGTCCACCGAATAAAAATTGCGCCCCGTGGGCAATACGTCGGGCCGGCCGCGCGATGGAGCGCCGCTGGGGCCGGCCGGCACAAAGCGGCCCGCCAGGCCACGCAGGCATTGGGCAATTTCCTGCGGGCCGCAGGCATCGAGACGCGGGCGCAGCACCTCGCGCATGCGCCGCAGCACGGGGGCGGTGTGCGGCCAGGCCGCCATGTCAAATGCACCGTCCGCCACCACATGGTCAATGACCAGTTGCCGGGCCAGCAGCTCAAGCCGCTCGCGTGTGTGGCCAGCATGGCGCCAGGCGTCCGTGCTCAGTTGCTGCAAAACCGTGGGGCGTGGGCCGTTCCAAAGCGCGGCCCATTCGGGGCTCAACGCATTGAAACCCTCGACACCGTCCAGCCCCAGGTCCTGGGCCAGGGCCGACAGCAGGCTGCGCTGGCCGGCGGCCGCGCCACCCGGAAAACGCGCCAGCGCCACCAGCGTATCAACCTGCTGCCGCCCCTGCGGCGAGCTGCCCAGGATGTGCAGGCCGTCGCGGATCTGCGATTCCTTGATCTCGCAGAGGTAGGCGTCCAGCCGTTGCAGCAGCGCGCCGCGCGCGGCCTCATCGGCGGGTTTGGCAAAGCCTAGCTCTGCGTGCAGGCCTTCGCTGAGCACGCGTTCAAGGATGTCTTCGCGCAGGCGTCGCGCGCGCCGCGGGTCCAGCGACAGGGCCTCGTAATACTCATCCATCTGCCGCTCTAGTTTTTGCAGCGGGCCGTAGGTCTCGGCGCGGGTCAGGGCCGGCATCAGGTGATCGATGATGACGGCCTGCGTGCGGCGCTTGGCCTGGCTGCCCTCGCCGGGGTCGTTGACGATAAAGGGGTAGAGATGCGGCAAGGGGCCGAGGATGGCATCGGGCCAGCAGGCCGCGCCCAACGCGACACTTTTGCCGGGCAGCCATTCGAGGTTGCCGTGCTTGCCTACATGCACCACGGCGTCGATCGCGAAGCTGCGGCGCAGCCAGAAGTAGAACGCCAAGTAGCCGTGAGTAGGTACCAGGTCGGCGTCATGGTAGGTCGCCACCAGGTCCAGGTCGCGCCCGCGCGCGGGCTGTATGCCGACGAACACATTGCCATAGCGATGGCCCGACACCATGAAACGGCCGCCGCGCACCATGGGGTCTTGTTCGGGCAAACCCCAGAGCGCGTTGACGGCCTCGCGGCTTGCCGCGTCCAGGCGGTTGAAATCCTCGAGGTAATCGGCCAATGAAAGGCTCTGGCCCGCGGGCCGGGCGTCGTTGGCGTCCAGGTTGTTGGTGACGCCCGCCACCAGTTCGGCGATCAAGGCGTCGCCTTTGTCCGGCAACGTACCCGTCGCATAGCCCGCGCCTTGCATCGCGCTAAGCAAGGCCATGGTAGAGGCCGGCGTGTCCAGGCCCACGCCATTAGCCAGGCGGGCGTCGTCGTTGGGGTAGTTGGCCAGGACAAGCGCAATGCGCTTGTCCGCATTGGACTTGTTCTGCAGCGCACACCAGCGGCGCGCCAGTTCGGCCACAAAGGCCATGCGTTCGGGCTCGGGCTGGTAGCGCACCACGTCCACTTCGGTGCGCTCATCACGCCAGGCCAGGCCCTTGAAGCTGATGGCGCGCGTGCCGATACGGCCATCCACCTCGGGCAGGACCACTTGCATGGCCAGGTCGCGCGGTGCCAGGCCATGGGGGTCGGCCTGCCACTGCTCCTGTGAACAACCAGCGGTGATGAGCTGCAGCACCGGGGCGTCGCCCGCCAGCGGCTCCATGCGCGCGCCTTCCACGCTGTCGGCATCGTCTCCATCCAGCGCGGTGATGGCGAAGCTGGTGGCGTTGAGCACCACACCCACCCGGTGCTCGGCGGCGAGGGACTGCAGCAACGCCAGGCTGGCCGGGTTCTTCAGCGAGTCGACCGCCACGGCCACGGTGTTGAGGCCTTCAGCATGGAGTGCGGCCAGCATGGCGTCAAACACCGCCGTGTTGCCGGCCTGCAGGTGGGCGCGGTAGAAAACCAGCAAGGCGGCGGGGGCGCCCCCCTTCCAGGGCACGTGGGCACCCTGCGGCTGGTACACCATGGCGGGAGGCAAGGCCGCCGGCTGCGCCGGGCGCGGGCCCAGGCCAAATGCCGCGTGGCCAATCAATTCAAAAAAGGTGCGCGCGTTGTCGCGGCCGCCTTCGCGCAGGCAGCGCCAAAGCTGGCGGCAATCTTCGTGCGGGGCGGTGCTGCGCAGCAGCAGTTGCAAGTCTTCAGCGGCATCGCCTGAAAACAATGCCAGCCACTGGCCGCGCGCGCGGGCGAGCTCGCGCACCTGCTCGACCACATAGGCCCAGTCGCTGGCGGCCCCCAGGTGATCGATGACCACCACGCGCGCATGCCGCAGCACCTCGTCAACATACATGTCGGCCGAAGCGGGCTGGCGCAGCCACATCAGGTTGGCCAGGCGCACCGTCGGGAACCCATCGCCCAGTTGCCCGGCCGCATCGGCCAGCAGCGACAGCGTGGTGTCGGCCGCGCTGAGCACCACGATGTCGCCCGGCGTCTGCTCCACGCGCACCACGCCCTGGCCGCCGTCTTCAACGTGGCCTCCGGGTCGGGTGGAGAGCAGGTGCATGCCGGGCCTTGCGAAACGTTATGCGGCGACGGGCGTCGCCAGCACGGCGGCCAGTTCGGCCTGCAACACCGCGCCATCAAGTTCAGAACCGATCAGCACCAGGCGCGACTGCCGCGCCTCACCGTCGCGCCAAGGCCGGTCAAAGTAGCTGTCGAAGCGGTTGCCCACGCCCTGCACCACCAGGCGCATCGCGGAGCCGGGCAAGGCCACAAAGCCCTTGGCGCGGTAAATCTCGTGGCGCTCCACCACGGCGCGCAGCGCGGCCAGCAGCGCATCGCGGCCGGGCACGTCTAGTACCACCTGTACCGAGTCGAAGGCGTCATGGTCGTGGTCTTCTTCCTCGTCGTGGTGGGTCTTGCGCTGGTCGATCACGTCTTCCACCGCACGCTCCAGGCCCAGCAGCACGCCGATGTCGATACGGCCGTGCTGCGCCTGCACCAGCTTGACGCCGGGCGCTGTCTCGGCGCGGATGGCGGTTTCTACAGCGGCGAGCTGCGCGGCCGTAAGGCCATCGGTCTTGTGCACCACCACCAGGTCGGCCGTGGCCAGCTGGTCTTCAAACAATTCGTGCAGCGGCGAATCATGGTCCAGGTTGTCGTCGGCGCGACGCTGGGCGTCCACGGCGACCGGGTCGTCGGCGAAGTCGCCCGCGGCGACCGCGGGCGCATCCACCACCGTGACCACCGCGTCCACAGTGAAGGTGTTGCGCAGCGTGGGCCACTGGAAGGCCTGCACCAGCGGCTTGGGCAGGGCCAGGCCCGAGGTCTCGATGATGAGGTGGTCGATCTGGTCGCGGCGCGCGGCCAGTTGCTCCATCACCGGCGCGAACTCTTCCTGCACGGTGCAACACAGGCAGCCGTTGGCCAGTTCATAGAGCTGCCCGTTTTCTTCGTCGTTCTCGTCGCAGCCTATGCCGCAGCCGCGCAGCAGCTCGCCGTCGATGCCGAGCTCGCCGAACTCGTTGACGATGACCGCGATGCGGCGGCCCTGCGCATTGGCCAGCAGGTGCCGCAGCAGTGTGGTCTTACCGCTGCCCAGGAAGCCGGTGACGATGGTGGCGGGGATTTTTCGGGTTTGCATAGGTATGTCTCTCGATAAAAAAACTAACGGGGCGGCAACGCGCTCAGGCACTCCACCAGCATTTGCGCCGCCTCGCCCAGGCGTGGGCCGGGGCGCGACAGCAGGTCCATGCGCTCGGTGTCCAGCAGGCACAGCTGCTGCTGGCGCACCGCCGGCAGCGCGCTCCAGCCGGGGCGATCCGCGAGGTTGGCCAAGGTGGCGCGCGGCCCGATGATGATGTCGGGCGGGCGGCGCAGCAGCAGTTCGGGGTTGATCCGGGGGAACAGGCCCAGCTCGCCGCTCACGACGTTGACCAGGCCCAGTTTGGCGACGGTCTCGCCGATAAAGCTTTTTTCACTGGCTGCGGAGGAACCGGCCCCCACCTCCACATAAACGGTGCGCCCGCGCAAGGCAGCGGGCATGCGGCGGGCCGCGGCGTCGAGTTCGGCATCCATGCGGGCCACCAGTTCTGCGGCACGCGCCGGCTCGCCCAGCGTGTCGCCCAGCTTCAGGAGCACGCGCTTGAGGTCGGCGTGGGTACGCGCATCCAGCGTCATCACCTGCATGCCCAGGGCCTGCAAGCGCTCACCGGCACGGCTGCGCGGGCCCAGCAGAACCAAGTTGGGCCGCAAGGTGACAATGCGCTCAATCTGCGCGTCTTCCAGCCCGCCCACCTTGGGCAAGGTCTGCACCGCAGCGGGCCAGGTGGAGTGTCGGTCGGTGCCCACCAGCTGCGCGCAACGGCCCAGCGCGCACACGGCTTCGGTCAGCGAAGGCGCGAGCGTGACGATGCGGGACACCGGCTGCGCGCCCTGCGCTATCGCGAGGCTGGAGAACAGCCACACAGCCAGGCTAACAGTGATGGAACGTAAACGCAAAACTCTAGTCCTCAATGCCCCGTTGAGCCGGGACACCGGCTTTGAAGTGGTGCTTGATCAGCGCCATCTCCGTCACGGTGTCAGCCAGTTCAATCAACTCGTTCGGCGCATTCCGGCCCGTCAGCACCACATGCACATGCGGCGGGCGTTCGCGCAGGCAGGTGAGTACGGTTTCCAGCGGAATCCAGCCGTAGCGCAGCGGGTACATGATTTCATCGAGCACCACCATGAAGTGCTCACCGGCGCGTATGGTAGCTTCGGCCTTGGCCCAGCCATCGAGCGCCAATTGGGCCGAGTGATCCAGGTCGCGGCTCTTCCAGCTGAAGCCGTCGCCCAAGCCTTCAATCGGGATGCCCAGCTGATCGAACAGCCGGTGCTCGCCAAAACGCGCACTCGGCACCTTCATGAATTGGTAGACCTTGACGGCCTTGCCGCGGCCGTGGGCACGCAGGGCCAAGCCAAAAGCAGCCGTGCTCTTGCCCTTGCCATGACCGGTGTGGACCAGAATCAAGCCGCGGCGTTCACCGGTCGGTTTGGGTGTGTCGCGCAGCACGGGTGGCGTTTCAATTTGCATAGGAGCCCTCTTGGGAGATTGGGTGACTTTGGGCAATGCGATCCACTGCCCTTGCACGGGGTGAACGGCCAGGCGTCCATCAAAAACATCTTCCACCGCGCGGTGCGTGGCGGGGTCAGAACAGGCGCCCTGGTGGGTCACGCGGCCCTCCGCCATCACCACCAGGGTGTCGGCCTGCAGCGCCATGGTGATCTCGTGCAGCACGCTGACCACGGTCTTTCCTTCCGCTACCAGCGCGCGCACCACGTCCAGCCAGTCGGCCTGGTGCGGTGGGTCCAGGTTGGCCAAGGGTTCGTCCATCAGCAGCACCTGGGCCTGCACCGCCAGGGCACGGGCCAGCAGCACACGCTGGCGCTCGCCGCCCGATAGCTGGCCCAGGGCGCGCTCGCGCCAGTCCCAGGCACGCGTGGCGCGCAAGGCCTGTTCCACGGCGGCGCGGTCGGCCGCGCTGGGCGGCGCCAGCCAGGCCTGGTGCGGCAGGCGGCCCAGCATGGCCACGTCCCACACGGTCAAATCGTCGGCCGAGGTTTCATTCTGGCCCAGCCAGGCCAGCTGGCGGGCGCGCTCCCGGTGCGGCAGGCCTGGCATGGGCTGGCCCAGCAGTGAGACGGAGCCGCTGTGCGGCAGCACGCCGGCCAGCGCCCTGAGCAGGGTGGACTTGCCCGCGCCATTGGGGCCGACGATGCTGGTCCAACGCGCGGCGGCGATATCCAGGCTGATGCCGTGCAGCACGGCTTGCTTCTGCACGCCATGGCCCAGGCTGGCCTCGATGGATTGCGCGCGGATCGCAATTGGTTTGATCACGTCGTTCATGCCGCACGCCCCCCGGCCAGGGTGCTACTGCGGTGCATCAGCCACAGCAGGTAGCCGCCGCCCAACACGGCGGTCAGCATGCCCACGGGCAGCTCTTGCGGCGCCATGAGCCCGCGCGCCAGCGTGTCGGCGGCCATCAGCAGCACGCCGCCCATCAGGCTGGAGAGCAGCATCAGGTGGGCGTGCGTGGTCTTGACCACCGAGCGCACCAGGTGCGGCGCCGCCAGGCCCACAAAGGCGATCAGCCCGGTCTGTGCCACGGCGGTGCCGGTGGCCAGCGCGAGCACCGCCACCAGCGCCGCGCGCATGGGCGCCACCGGCAGGCCCAGGCTGACGGCGGTGGCGTCGCCCAGGCTCAAGCCGTCGAGCACACGCGCCAGCAGCCAGGCCGCCAGCACGCAGACGCCCCACACACTGGCCATGAGCACGCAGGACGTCCAGCCGACGAAAGCGGTCGAGCCCAGCATGAAGGCCTGCATGGCCTGCAGGGATTCGGGCGAGAACAGCAGCACCAGGTGCGTCATGGCGCCCAGCACCACACCCACCACCACGCCGGCCAGCAACAGACGCAAGGTATGGCCGACTCCGCGCGAAAGCACCAGCGTGAGCATCACCGCGAACACGGCGCCCAGGAAGGCCGCGCCGGTCAGGCCCAGACGCACCCACAGGCTGCTGGAAAACACGCTGACGGCCACGCCGCCGTTCATCATGCTGCCGCCGAGCATGCCGGCGCCGCCACCCAACGCGGCCAGCGCCAGCGCCACGCCGAGCGAGGCGCCCGAGGCGCTGCCCAACAGGTAGGGATCGGCCAGGGGGTTGCGAAACAAGCCTTGCGCCACCGCACCGGCCAGGCCCAGCAAGGCCCCGGCAGCCCAGGCGCCCAGCGTGCGCGGCAGGCGGATCTGCCAGACGATTTGCTGCGCCATCGCGGTTTGCGGTGGGTCCTGCGCGGGGTTGAGCAGCGGCGTTATCAAATTTTCCAGCCCGGCGCTGCCCACGCAGATGCCCAGCGCGACCAGGGCCAGCGCGCCCAGCACACCGGCCCAGACCAGCCACCATACGCGGGCCTGCATCATGGTTTGGCTCCAGGAGCTTTTTCTATGAGGCAGCGGGCCATCAGTCGCGCACCTTCGGCCATGCGCGGGCCGGGGCGCACCAGTACATTGGCCTCTTCGGTCGGGAAAATGCAGAGCCGTTGCTCGCGCAGCGCGCGAATGCTTTGCCAGCCGGGCCGCGCCTGCAGGCCGTCGGCGCTGCGCTGACCGACCATGATGAGATCGGGATTGGCGCGGACAATGTATTCAGGATTGAGCTTGGGGAAAGGCCCGAGCTTGGCCGGCACGATGTTTTTGACGCCCAGGCGCGTGAGGGTTTCGCCGATAAAGGACGCCTCCCCCGCCGCATACGGCCCCTGGTTGACCTCAAAGTAAACCCGCGTGCCGCGCACACCGGGCGGCAGCGACTGGGCCGCGGCCGAAACACCGGCATCGATCGCACGCCAGATACGCGCGGCATCGGTCACCTCCAGCAACTGGCCCAGCTTGAGCATCACGCGCTGCACGTCGGCATGGCTCCTGGGCTCCAGCGCCACAACTTTCAGGCCCAGGGCCTGCAGCCGCTCGCCCGCGCGCGAGGAGGTGGCCATCAGCACCACGTCGGGCTTGAGCGCGACGATCATCTCGATGTTGGGGTCCAGCCCGCCGCCGACCTGCGGCAGCTTCTGCACGCTGGCGGGGAAGTTGGAATAGCGGTCCACCCCGACCAGTTGCTGGCAACGGCCCAGCTCGCAGACGGTCTCGGTCAGCGAAGGCAGCAAACTCACGATGCGCTGCGGCGCGCGAGGCAGCGTGACGACCACGCCGCGGTCGTCGGTCACTTGCAGCGCATAAACCGCGCCGGAAAACATGAACGCCAACACAAGCGCCGCCAGAAAGCGGGGTGCCTGTGCGTTTTGCGCAGGTAAAGGAGGAGCCCGCAACGCGGGCGGGGGACACGGAGCAAAGCGCACAGGCACCCCGCTTTCCCGCCAATGCCATAGCGCGCGAAGCAGTCTGATGCACAGCCCGGTCATGCGAAGTCTTTCAAAGTCAGCGGCAGGCCCGCAGCCATCAGCGTCACACGCGCGCAAGCGGCGGCGACTTGCTGGTTCAGCAGGCCCAGGGCATCGACAAAGGCGCGGGTCTCGCGGCCCAGCGGAATCACGCCCAGGCCGATCTCGTTGCCGACCAGCACCACAGGGCCGGGCGCGGAGGTGATGGCGGCCACCAGCGAAGCCTGCGCGCGCGCGGCCTCCGCGTCCGTGCGCTCCAGGCCGGCCGCGGGCATCAGCAGGTTGGTCAGCCACAAGGTCAGGCAGTCAACCACCACCAGCGTATCGGGCGCGCTATGCTGCGCAATCGCCTGAGCCAATTGAAGCGGCTCTTCCACCGTGCGCATACCGGGCACACGCTCGGCGCGGTCCTGCTGGTGGCGCTTGATGCGCTCGCGCATTTCCTCATCCCAGGGCCTGGCGGTGGCGATAAACACTGCGTGATAGTCAGGCGATTGTGCGAGCCATTGCTGGGCCAGCATTTCGGCGCGGCGCGACTTGCCGCTTTTCTGGCCGCCCAGGATCAGCTCACTTTTGGCAATCGTAAGAGCACTCATTTGGCGAAGGCTCCTGCTTGATCCGCGTCCATCCACTTCAGGATGATTTCGTGCATTTTCTGCACCCCGTCAGTCAGTGCGGCCGGGCCGGGCTGCAGGATGTCGGGCGACTTGATTTCAAACAGCTGCTGGTGGCGCACAGCGCTCACGGCGCTCCAGCCCTCACGGGCCGCCACATTTTCAGGACGGAATTTCTTGCCGCACCAGGAGCCCAGAATGATGTCGGGGTTGCGGCGCACGATTTCGGTGCTATCGGCAATGATGCGGTTCTTGCCCAGAGGCTCGGCCGCGAGCTCGGGAAAGCAGTCGTCACCGCCGGCGATGCCGATCAGTTCCGACACCCAGCGGATCGCGCTGATGTGCGGGCTGTCCCATTCTTCAAAAAACACCTTGGGGCGGCGCGCCCCCGCGGCCACCCTGTCCGCCACGGCCGCCTGCATGGCGCGCAAGCCGGCCTGCATCTGCGCAATGCGCCGGGCGCCCTGCTCCGCTTCGCCCACCATGGCCGCGAGCTGGAACAGCATGGAAAAAATTTCCGCCACGCTGCGTTGGTTGAAGATGGTGACCTGCACGCCGCGCTTGACCAGGTCGGACGCGATATCGGCCTGCAAGTCGGAAAAACCCAGCACGCAATCGGGCTGAAGTTCCATGATCTTGTCGAGCTTGGCGCTCAGAAATGCACTTACGCGCGGCTTCTCGTCGCGCGCGCGCCTGGGCCGCACGGTGTAGCCCGAGATGCCCACGATGCGCTGCTCCTGGCCCAGCAGGTAGAGCCACTCGGTGGTTTCCTCGGTCAGGCAGACGATGCGCTGCGGGCCGGGGTTGAAGTGCAGCAGGTCAACGCTCATGCGGGCACTCCGGCAGGCGCGGTGAACAGCTCCGCCACGGCTTCGGGGCAGGAGGGAAACCAGGCGTGGAAGTAACTGGCGCGCACCGCGCCATGCCGCCACACAGCCTCGCCGGCATCCGGCGCGGGCGCGGTGCCGGGTCGCGAGGTACGCCCCACGGGCTGCAAAGACGTGGCGGTGGTCGAGTAATGGAAAGTGTGGCCGCGCAAGGTGCCGCTGGCCAGCGGCAACTGCTGGGGGCCCAGGCCGGCGAGCAGCTTTTGCATGCTCACCTCGCCGCGCAGCACACCCCATTGCGCATGGCGCTGGCCGTCCAGCGTGACCAGGGTGTCAAACAGCGCCATCATGCCGCCGCACTCGGCCCATACGGGCTTGCCCGCGGCGACATGTGCGGCCAGGCTATCACGCATCGCGGTGTTGGCGGCAATCGCCTGGGCATGCAACTCAGGGTAGCCGCCGGGAATCCACAGTGCGTCACAGTTGGGCAGCGCCGCGTCGGCCAGCGGCGAGAAAAACACCAGTTCGGCGCCCAGCGCGCGCAGGGTGTCCAGGTTGGCGGCGTAGATAAAACAGAAGGCGGCGTCGCGCGCGATGGCGACCGTCTTGCCACGCAGTGCCGGCACTATGGGCGCAGGGGTTTCAGGGGCCGCGAAATCCACCGCCCAGCGCTGCAAGTCCTCAAGCGTCATCTGTCCCAGGGGCGTGGCGGCCAGCGCGTCGGCCGCGGCGTCCAGGCGTTCCATGGCGTCCGTCACTTCGGCGGCCACGGTCAGGCCCAGGTGGCGCTTGGGCAAGCTCATGGCGGCATTGCGCAGCACGGCGCCCAGCCACTGCTCCGGCGCCACGCTGCCCTGCAGCATGCCCGCATGGCGCGCGTTGGCCACGCGGTTGGCAAGCACCCCGGCCCAGGGCATATGAGGGCGATAGTGCTGCAGGCCAAAGGCCAGCGCGCCAAAGGTCGCCACCATGCCCGAGGCATCCACCACCGCCAGCACCGGCAGGCCGAAGCGCTGTGCCAGGTCCGCCGCGCTGGGCTCGCCGTCGAACAGGCCCATCACGCCTTCCACAATGATCAGGTCGACCTCCCGCGCGGCCTCATGCAGGCGCGCGCGGCAGTCGGCCTCGCCGGTCATCCAGAGGTCCATCTGGTACACCGGCGCGCCGCTGGCCAGAGCGTGCCAGCACGGGTCCAGGAAGTCCGGCCCGCACTTGAAGACCCGCACGCGCCGGCCCTGCCGCGCATGCAGCCGCGCCAGCGCGCAGGCCACCGTGGTCTTGCCCTGGCCGGAGGCCGGGGCGGCGATGAGGATGGCGGGACAGCGGACGGCTTGTTGCATAAGGGGTTTGATGCTGAGTGTTACCGGGGTGCCCAGGTCACACCGACATACAGCGTACGCCGGGCGCTGGCATAGGTGTTGGCGGTCTGGTAGACCTTGTCGGCCAGATTTTCCAGTTTGGCCGCCAGCTTCCAGTCGCGCGACAGCGCCGTCGTGGCGCTCAGGTTGACGACCGAATACCCGGGCAGCACGACGTTGCTGGCATCGCTGTCGAAAGCGTGCGAAGCCATCACCAGGTCGGTGGCCAGTTGCCAGCCGCCCAGCGGCATTTCGGCGCCCAGCGTGCCGTACTGGCGCGAGCGGCGCTGCAGGGTGCGGTTGGTGACCAGGTTCTTGGGGTTTTGCAAATCGAGCGAGCCATGGATCCGGACATTGCCCACGGTTTCGGCCGCCGTGAGGGTGAGCCCGGTGTACTGGGCCTGCGCCGTGTTGGCATAGCAGCCGCGATTGGACAGCACCACCGGCGGGCCGCCATTGATGCAGGGGCCGTTACCCGTGACAAAACTCAGCAGGTTTGTCACGCGGTTGCGGTACACCGTGACGCCGTACTGCGACGTGCCCTGGCTGTATTTGAGCGCCGCTTCCACGCTGCGGCCGGATTCGGGCTTGAGCGTCGAGGTGCCGTAGACGCTGAAGCGCTGGTAAAGCGTGGGGACGCGGAAGGAGGTGCCGGCGGAGGCCGACACCTTCCACTGCGGCGTGAGCGCAAAAGCATAGGCCGCGGAGCCGGTGGTCTTGCCGCCGAATTCGCTGTCCCTGTCATGGCGGGCGTTGAGCTGCACGGTGTGCGCGCCGCCGCTCCAGCCATAGCCCAGGCTCACGCCGTCCAGCGAACGGTCCTTGTTGAGCACACTTGCCCCTCCCGGTATGGCCGTAGTGCCGACCAGGCGAAACACATCGCGACGGCTTTCCAGTGCTGCGCTCAGCAGGTGGGCGCCGATGCGGTATTCATTCTGGAACAGCAGCGTGCTGATGGTGCTCTTGTCGTAGGAGATTTGCGGTGTCGAGCCATTCAGGCCCTCTTCGCCGGAATCGGTGCCCTGCGTGACGGCCAGCTTGGTGCTGTAGCGATCAGACCATTTGGCCTCCCATTGCAGGCCCACGGTCTGCAGGTCGGCGATACGGCGGTAGTCGCGGGTGAGGCCGCCGTCGTACTGCGAGTCCGTGTGGCTCTGCATCACGTTGGCTTCGACGCGGTGGTCGGGGTTGACCTGGAAACCCAGCTTGGCATTGGCGCCCAGGCTTTTGTAGCCGTCGGCATCGGGGTTTTGTGCTGCGATGGTGCGGGCATTGAAGCCGTCGCTTTGCCCCTGGCTCAGGCCCAGTGCGTAGTCGAAAGCGCCTGCCGAGCCGCTGGCGGCGAGCTCGACCCGGCTGGTGTTATAGGAACCGTAGCCTACCGACACGGAGGGCGAGAAAGTGCCCTCCCCCCTCCTGGTGAAAATCTGGATCACGCCGGCCACGGCGTCGGAGCCGTAGATGGCGCTGCTGGGGCCGCGCAAGACCTCGATCCGGTCTATCAGCGAAATCGGAATATTGCTCCAGGAAGCGCCGCCCGCCGTCGCCTGAGACTCCACTCGCACGCCGTCGATGAAGACGGGGGTGTGGCGGCTTTCCCCGCCGCGCACAAAAACACTGGTGTTGGCGCCCGTGCCGCCGTTGCGCGTGATCTGGATGCCGGGCACGCGCGCCAGGATGTCGGCCAGCCCGACCGGGCCCGCGCGCTCTATGGTCTCGCGGTCGATGAGGGTGACGTCGGCGACCACATCGCCTATCGGTTGGGCGCTGCGCGTGGCGCTCACTACCATTTCCCTGAGCTGCGGCGCCACAGTGGCTTGGCCGGCCTGGGCAGCCTGGGCAGCCTGGGCAGCCTGGGCGAATTGAACCGTTTGCAGGTTGTCGGCTGTTTGGGACAAAGCGGGAGAAGCGGCCAGCAACGCCACGGGGAATGCGGCGGCCAGCGCCAGCGGGAGCACGGCGAGGCGTGCGTGGGAAGCAGTTTTCATTGAAATCAAACAGTCAGCAAAAAGCCCTCACCGGCTTCCCCGCCGGCGTATGAGCGTCACAAACACCCAGTCCAGGGACTGGACGTGCGCGTTCACCTTGTTGGCCGGTATCCGGGCTGACGGAACCACCTCCATCGCCTTCCCAAACGCTTGTTCAAGGCGCTCAGTGGCTGATGATGAAAGCTGAATGGGCTCCTGGCCGTGGGGCCGCGAAAGCGCATTCGTCCGTTTTACCGTTGCGGGGGCAGCGCAGGTTGAAAGTCTGGGCGCCGGCGTTCGGGTTTGACCCGAGGCCTGGCTTTGACGCTCTCCTGCTTCCCGTTGAACTGCGGCGTGTGAACCACACCGCGAGCACCAACAGGGCGGATTCTACGCGGCCCTTCCCCAGGTCGGGCCGCAAACCCTACAATCAGGCTTGCCATGGCGAACCAAACCCAAATCGACCAGATCACCGAACGCGTCGAGCGGCTGTTGCTGCGCTACGAAGAATTGCAGCGCACCAACGAACTGCTGACCGAGCAGGTCGGACTGCTGACGCAGGAACGCGACTCGCTCAAATCACGCCTGGGCGCGGCCCGCGCCCGCGTCGATGCCCTGCTCGAGCGCCTGCCCGAAAGCAACGGCCATGGCCACAAAACCACCGCGGGAACCGAGTCATGAAGCAACTCGAAGTGCAGATCATGGGCCAGAGCTATTTGCTGGGCTGCCCCGAAAACGGCGATGCGCGCATGCTGGACGCGGTCAACCGCGTCGACATGGCCATGTGCAGGATTCGCGATGCCGGAAAAATCAAAGCGCGCGACCGCATCGCGGTGCTGGCGGCGCTGAACCTGGCTTTCGAGCTTCCCGAACGCATGGCAGGTGCTGCCCCAGTACCGGCAGCCACGCCGGCCGAAGCACCTGCGGCCGGCAACGCGGAAAGCCCTCAGCTCGCAGCCTTGCTGCAGCGTCTGGACACTGCGCTGGGCATAGACGGCCGCCTGCTTTGAAGCCGGGCGCGCACCGCCCGCGGCGCTTGCCCCCACATCCACAGCAGGATCCCTTCGCAACGCCCCAGGCGAGGCCGCAAAGGCCTACAATGAAGATGTCTGCGATGCGTATTGGGCTTTATATTTCCTTGAACCAATGCTCTACGAGCACGGGCTTGGTAAATTGTCCGGCAGGTGTGATCGTCTCGCGTCAGACGAACCCGAAACCCGACTGCCCTCGCCCACCTGAACCCCGGTTCAGGATGACGGTCCAGTGGCAATCGCAGACACCTTATTCGCCATCGCCTTGCGCCCCTCAGCTTCCCTTCCTCTCCAACCTCACCGTACCGCCGCGCTTCCCGCGAAGCGCGGCAGGCTTTCGGCAAACTCCTGACGCCTCATGATGATTGAACCCCTCCTGATTGTTGAACTGGCCTTGCTGGGCGTGGGCACCGGTTTTCTCGCGGGCCTGCTGGGCATAGGCGGGGGCATGCTGATGGTGCCCTTCATCACCATCATCATGTCCAACCGCGGCGTGCAGCCGGACCTGGCCGTCAAGATGGCGATCGCCACCTCCATGGCCACCATCATCTTCACCTCGATCTCCAGCGTGCGCGCCCACCACAAGCGCGGCGCGGTGCGCTGGGACATCGTCAAGCGCCTGGCGCCCGGCATCGTGATTGGCAGCATCATCGGCAGCCTGGGTGTGTTCGCGCTGCTCAAGGGCTCCTACCTGGCAATCTTCTTCGGCCTGTTCGTGAGCTTTTCCGCAACGCAGATGTTCCTGGACAAAAAACCCAAACCGACGCGGCAGATGCCCGGCACGGCGGGACAGTTCGCGGCCGGCGGCTTCATCGGATTTTTGTCAGGCCTGGTCGGCGCGGGCGGTGGCTTCATCAGCGTGCCCTTCATGACCTGGTGCAACGTGGCCATCCACAGCGCGGTGGCAACCTCGGCCGCGCTGGGCTTTCCGATCGCCGTGGCCAATGTGCTGGGCTATGTGATCAGCGGCCAGAGCGTGCAGAACCTGCCCGAGAACTCCTTCGGCTACATCTGGCTTCCGGCGCTGCTGGTGATTGCCGTGTGCAGCTTCCTTACGGCGCCACTGGGCGCCAGGGCCGCGCACAACCTGCCCGTTGGCAAGCTCAAGCGGGTGTTCGCCAGCATCCTCTACCTGCTGGCGGCCTATATGCTCTACAAGGGAATAAGGGGTTAGGTTAGCCCCCACGCTTTTCACTTCGTGTAATGCGCTGCCCCCCGAGGGGGCGCTGCGCCTGCGGCCCGGCTAAGCCGGTTCCGCGGCCCCTGCTGGTGGGAGAGCCGGTGCTTCACCGGATGCGAGTGCAAGACTCCATCAAGCCCTCTCAAACCTTTCCGGGCGCCGGCATCACCACCATGCCGTCCTCATCGGCATAAAGCCAATCGCCGGGATAAATCCGCACGCCCTGGACCTGAACCGGTATGTCGCGCTGGCCTTGCTGCTTGCGCTCCGTGGGCAGCGGCATAAGGGCCAGGGCGCGTATGCCGGTGCGGCATCGCGCCAGTTCCGCCACGTCCCGCACGCAACCATCTATCACCACGCCGGTCCAGCCGTTCTGGGCGGCGGCGAGGCCCAGATTGCCGCCCAGCAGCGCGCGGCGCAGCGAGCCGCCGCCGTCCACCACCAGCACGCGCCCCTCGCCGGGCGACTCCACCGCCGCCTTGACCAGCGAGTTGTCCTCAAAACATTTGACGGTGACGACCGGGCCGCTGAATTTGCCGACGCCGCCATAACTCTGGAACACCGGCGGCAGCACCCTGAAAGCACCTGAAGTGTCGCCCTTGTGCAGGTCGCAAAGGTCGCAGGTGGCGAAGGCGGCAGCGTTTGACGAGGCGGGAGAAGAAGGGATGGCTGAACTCATTTTCCGGTGACTTTCTTGATGACGGGTTTGATGTCTTCACGGCGCGCCGGCAGCACGACGGCGTTTTCGCGGGGGGCGTTGAGCACGATGGAGGTTGAGGTCTCGGTGAGAATACAGAACTTCGTCACCACCGCGTCGAGGTGAGCGACGTCGATCACCGCGATTTCCAACACCCAGCTGTCCTCGCCGGTGACGTTGTAGGCATTGATGACCTCGGGCGTCTGCTCAATCAGCTTGACCACGCGGGCGTATTCAACCCGGCCCACGCGGGCGATGGCGCGTATGCCGTAACCCAGGCGCGCCAGGTCGACCTCGGCCCGGTAGCCCTTGATCACGCCGCCCAGCTCGAGCTTGCGCACACGCTCGGTCACGGCCGGCTGGCTCAGGTGGACGCGGCGGCCCAGCTCGGCCATGGTGATGCGCGCATCGCGCTGCAGCTCGCCGAGGATGCGGCTGTCATAGTGGTCCCATTCGGTGGTTTCGGTCATGGTGGGTTTCAAGCTTTAAATTCAAGGGCCGCTTGGGGTTTTGCCTTTGATTTTGCATGGCCTGGGCCGGAAGGGCAACCTAACATCCCGGTATGACCTCTACTTCTACAACCGTCTCCTCCCCCGCGGCTGGCAGGGCGCCGGCGCTGCTCATTCCCGCCCTGCTCGCCTGCTACCTGGTGTGGGGCTCGACCTACCTGGCGATCCGCTTCGCGCTGCTCAGCTTTCCACCCTTCTTCCAGATGGGCACGCGCTTCCTGGCGGCCGGCGTGCTGCTGATGGCCTGGGTGCTCGCGCGCGGGCACAAGCTGCCGAGCCGGCGCGAATGGGCAAACGCCGCCATTATCGGCACCCTGATGCTGGGCGGCGGCATGGGTCTGACGGCCTCGGCCGAGGTGCACATCGGTTCGGGCCTGATAGCCACCTTCATCGCCATCGTGCCCATGCTGGTGTCGGCCTGGGGCCTGCTGCTGGGCCAGCGGCCCAGCCGGCTCGAGTTCATCGGCATGGTGGTGGGGCTGGCGGGCGTGCTGATGCTGGTGCGCGGCGCGAGTTTCGGCGCGGCGCCCGTGGGCCTGGCCTGCATCGTGGGCGCCACGCTGCTGTGGTCGCTGGGCTCGGTGTTGTCCACCACGCGGCTGCCGCTGGCCAGCGGGCCCGCCGGCTTCGCAAGCGAAATGTTGTGCGGCGGCGCGGTGTTGATGCTGATTTCTCTCGCATTGGGTGAGCATCGCGAGGCCGCCGCGAACTGGCCGGCGCAGCCCGAAGCGATGCTCGCGTGGCTTTATCTCGTGGTGTTCGGCTCGCTGATTGCCTTCAGCGCCTACCTGTATTTGCTGGCGAATGCCTCACCTGCGGTGGCCACCAGCTATGCCTTCGTGAACCCCTTGATCGCGATTTTCCTGGGTGCGTTCTTCGCTGGAGAGCACGTCACAGAGGGGGAATGGGCCGCATGCGGCGTGATTCTCATGGGCGTTTTTCTGATTTTCAGAGGTAAATCTGCAACATCCAGGCGCAAATAAAGTCGTTTTCCTCTAGGAAACTGCGTTTTTCTCCAGTAGCATCCGCATTGCCACAAGGAAGTAGTTAGTCCGGGTGGTGATTTATCAACTTCTAGAAGGAAAATCAATCATGGCAACTGCGAAAAAAGCACCGGCTAAAAAAGCGCCTGCAAAAAAGGCTGCTCCGGCAAAGAAAGTAGCTGCGAAGAAAGCAGCTCCAGCGAAGAAGGCTCCTGCGAAAAAAGCAGCGCCCGCGAAAAAGGTAGCCGCGAAGAAAGCAGCTCCCGCCAAAAAGGTTGCGGCCAAAAAGCCAGCAGCCAAAAAAGCGCCCGCCAAAAAGCGCACGCCCAATGCAGCGTTCATGAAAGCGCTGACCTTGAGCCCCGCACTGGCAGCCGTCGTGGGCGACAAGCCTCTGCCACGCACCGAGATCGTCAGCAAGCTGTGGGTTTACATCAAATCCAAGGGCCTGCAGGACAAGGTCAACAAGCGCATGATCAACGCCGACGAAAAACTGCGCGCCGTTTTCGGCAAGGCGCAAGTGTCGATGTTCGAGATGGCTGGCCTGATCGGCAAGCACGTCAAGTAATCGGCTTTTGCCGTTACCCAAAGGCCGGTTTTTACCGGCCTTTTTTTATGCGCGCATTCGCCTGCGCCAAGGCGCCCTGCCTTCACTCTGGCACGCATCCTGCATTACTTCTCTTGCCTTCCGGGCATGCTTTATTAGCGCCGCAAGCGTCAATGTAGGTGTGCTGATGCCATAGGGTTACTGTGTAGCCCGCCGGCGGCGGCAGCGCCGAAAAATGATGCTAACGTTGCTAAGATAAAAAATTCCCCGCGGCACTGCCCGGGCCTGACTAGACAGACAAGATTTCCCATGTTGATGCCACTGCATTTGAAGACCGGGGCGGCGGATATTTCCGCGCGCTCCGCATGTCGCCTTCGCGACGCAAATTCCCCTGCCCGCGCCCAAGGCTGTTTTAGCATCCCGCGTTTTAGCTTCTCGCGATAATGCTGCGCTTCATCTTTACCCGACTGAGCCTGATCATCCCGACCTTCCTGGGGATGACGCTACTGGCTTTCTTCCTGATCCGCATGGTGCCGGGAGACCCGATTGAAACCATGGCGGGCGAACGCGGCATCGATCCGGTGCGCCACGCCCAGTTGCTCAAGGAATACGGCCTGGACCGACCCGTGATGGTGCAGTACGGCATTTACATCGGCCGTGTGCTCAAGGGCGACCTGGGCAAATCCCTGATCACGCAGGAGCCCGTGCTGCGCGAGTTCCTCACGCTGTTCCCGGCCACCATCGAACTGGCCTTGTGCGCCATCCTGTTCGCGCTGCTGATCGGCATACCGGCCGGCATTCTCGCGGCGGTCAAGCGAAACTCGATACTCGACCACGGCGTCATGGGGGTGTCCCTCACCGGTTATTCCATGCCGATCTTCTGGTGGGGCCTGCTGCTGATCCTGCTGTTCTCGGTGGAACTCGGCTGGACGCCGGTGTCAGGACGTCTGTCGGTGCAGTACTTCATCGAGCCCACCACGGGATTTTTGCTGATCGACTCGCTGCTCTCGGACGACAAGGGCGCGTTCTGGTCGGCCGCTTCGCACCTGATATTGCCCATGATCGTGCTGGGCACCAACCCGCTGGCGGTGATCGCGCGCATGACGCGCTCGGCCATGCTGGAGGTGCTGGGGGAGGACTACATCCGCACCGCGCGCGCCAAGGGCCTGTCCAACCTGCGCGTGGTGGCCCTGCATGCGCTGCGCAACGCGCTGATCCCGGTGGTCACCGTGATCGGCCTGCAGGTCGGCGTGCTGTTCACCGGCGCCATCCTCACTGAAACCATTTTTTCCTGGCCCGGCGTCGGCAAGTGGCTGATCGAAGCCATCAGCCGCCGCGACTACCCCGTGCTGCAGGGCGGCATCCTGCTGCTGGGCGCCATCGTCATGGCCGTCAACCTGCTGGTGGACATCACCTACGGCATCATTAACCCACGCATCAGGCACCAGCGATGAGCACGGCCACCTTGAAACCCGCTACCGCGCCCGCGCCGCCGCACCCGCTGCGCGAATTCTGGAACTACTTCAGCGCCAACAACGGCGCCGTGATCGGCCTGGCCATTGTCATCGGCGTGCTGCTGCTCGCACTGTTCGCGCCGCTGCTGGCGCCGCACGCGCCCAACATCACGAACAACGCCGTCTTCCTCAAACCACCGGCCTGGCAGGCGGGCGGCTCCTGGACTTACCCGCTGGGCACCGACGCCATAGGCCGCGACATCCTCTCGCGCCTGATGTACGGCGCCCGCCTGTCGCTGGTCATCGGCCTGGCCGTGGTGGCGCTGTCGGTCATCGTCGGCACGGTGCTGGGCCTGCTCGCGGGCTTTTTCCGCGGCATCTTCGAGATCGCGGTAATGCGCCTGATGGACATCATCCTGACCCTGCCCAGCTTGCTGCTGGCCATCGTGATCGTGGCCATCCTCGGCCCCGGGCTGATGAACGCCATGCTGGCCGTGGCCATCGTGGTGCTGCCGCATTACGTGCGCATCACGCGCGCCGCAGTGATCGCTGAAACCTCGCGCGACTACGTGACGGCCGCGCGCATGAGCGGCGCCAGCCGCATCCGCCTGATGTTCAGCGAGATCCTGCCCAACTGCACGGCGCCGCTGATCGTCCAGGCCTCGCTGGGCGTGTCCACCGCCATCCTGGACGCGGCCGCCCTGGGCTTCCTGGGCCTGGGCGCCCAGCCGCCCTCACCCGAATGGGGCACCATGCTGGCCGATGCCCGCGAGTTCGTCCTGCGCGCCTGGTGGGTGGTGACCTTCCCCGGCCTCGCAATTCTGATCACTGTGCTGGCCTTCAATTTGCTGGGCGACGGACTGCGCGATGCATTCGACCCCAAGCTAAAACGATGAGCATGGCCCTCCCCCTTCTCGGCTCACTGCGTGTAGCCGGATCCCCCCTCCGGGGGCAACAGCTGTGGCCCGGCAAAGCCGGTTCCACGCTGTTCCTTGACAAGACATCCATGGCGTTTCAATGCGAAACGCCTATAAACAGAATATTGGGAAGGCCCTGAACAATGGCCCTGCTTGAAATAGAAAACCTCTCCGTCGAGTTCCCCTCGCAAAACGGCGTGATGCATGCCGTCGACGGCATCAGCCTTTCTTTGGAAGAAGGCGAAGTCCTGGGCATCGTCGGAGAATCCGGCTCGGGCAAGAGCGTCACGATGATGGCGCTCATGGGTCTCGTCGCCTATCCAGGCCGTGTCAAAGCCGACAAACTGCGGTTTGCCGGTCACGACCTTCTCAAGCTGTCGCAAGGCGAGCGCAACAAGCTCATTGGCAAAGACGTGGCGATGATCTTCCAGGAGCCCACGACCAGTCTGAACCCCTGCTTCACCATCGGCTTCCAGATCACCGAGACCCTGCGCCTGCACCTTGGCATGGACAAAAAAGCCGCCACGCGCAAGGCCATCGAGCTGCTCGAGCAGGTCGGCATCAATTCGCCCGCAACCCGTCTGAAGGCCTATCCGCACCAGCTGTCGGGCGGCATGAACCAGCGCGTGATGATCGCCATGGCGATTGCCTGCAACCCGCGCCTGCTGATTGCCGACGAACCGACCACGGCGCTTGACGTGACCATCCAGGCGCAAATCCTGGACCTGCTGCGCAGCCTGCAGAAAGAACGCGGCATGGCCCTGGTCCTGATCACCCACAACATGGGTGTGGTGTCCGAGATGGCGCAGCGCATCGCCGTCATGTACGCCGGCCAGATCATGGAAGAGCAAAGCGCGCACGCCCTCTTCAACACGCCCCAGCATCCCTACACCGAAGCCCTGCTGTCGGCCCTGCCCGAGCGCAGCGACGGCAGCGCGCGGCTGGCGACCATTCCCGGGATGGTGCCCGGCCTCTATGACCGGCCCAAGGGCTGCCTGTTCGCGCCGCGCTGCTCTTACGCCACCGAGCATTCGCGCAACGAGCGCCCGCTGCTGCGCGCCTGGAAGGACGGCATGGTGCGTTGCCACTATCCGCTGGGCGATCCCAGCCGGCAAGCCAACATCGAACACGACACTCCGTTGATGGAGGCCGCGCAATGAGCACTGCCACCATCACCTCTGCGGTCGCCCCTGCCGCCCTGCCAGCAGGCACAGGCCCCGTCGTCGAAGCCAAAAACCTGAGGCAGGTCTATGAGATCCGCCGCGGCTTCATGCGCAAGTCCGATCACCTGCAGGCCGTCGGCGGCGTGTCCTTCTCGGTCCATGCCGGCAAGACGCTGGCCGTCGTCGGCGAATCGGGCTGCGGCAAATCCACCCTGGCGCGCATGGTGTCGCTGATCGAAACTCCCACGGGCGGCGAACTGCGCATCACCGGCATCGACGCCGTGGGCGCGCCCCGCGAAGAACGCCAGGGCTTGCGCAAGGCCGTGCAACTGGTGTTCCAGAACCCCTACGGTTCGCTGAACCCGCGCAAGAAAATCGGCGCCATCCTCGAAGCCCCCCTCGAAATCAACACCAGCCTGAGCGCCGAAGAGCGCGCCGCCAAGGCCCGCGCCATGCTGGCCATGGTGGGCCTGCGCCCCGAGCACTACGACCGCTACCCCCACATGTTTTCCGGCGGGCAGCGCCAGCGCATCGCGATCGCGCGGGCGCTGATGCTCAACCCCACGGTGGTGGTGGCCGACGAACCGGTTTCGGCGCTGGACGTCTCTATCCAGGCCCAGGTGCTCAACCTGCTGGCCGACCTGCAGCAGTCCATGGGCCTGGCCTACCTGTTCATCTCGCACGACCTGGGCGTGGTGCGCCACATCGCCCACGACGTGCTGGTGATGTACTTGGGCCATGCTGTCGAACAGGGCGAGAAGAACACCCTCTTCAACAAGCCCCTGCACCCCTACACCCAGGCCTTGCTGGCGTCCACGCCTGGCTTGGCCGGCAGCACCGGCGTGCGGCAGCGCATCGTGCTCAAGGGCGAGCTGCCCTCGCCGCTCAATCCGCCCACAGGCTGCGTCTTTTCGACCCGTTGCCCGCACGTCACCGACCGCTGCCGCGCCGAAAGGCCGCAACTGCGCGAAGTTGCGGACCGGCAGGTTGCATGCCACTATGCCGAAAATTTTCTCACTGCGTGACCTAAAACCGTGCACATCCTGCATGGTTTCCAGGCCACGTTTTTCAATGACCGGAGCGCTCAACGTCACAAATGTTGTGCAATCCGGCCGCAAGCCCCCGCTGCAAAAGCAGCATTAACCTCCAAAGGGATCGTCAAATGATTCAGACCAAACCAAGTGCAAGCCGGCTCCGCCCGGTCAAGCGCGCATTGCTGTGCGCCGTCGCCCTGCCAGCGCTGCTGGCACTTTCACCCGTCTCCGCAAAGACGCTGGTGTTCTGCTCTGAAGGCAGCCCCGAAAACTTCTACCCCGGCGTCAACACCACCGGTACGTCGTTTGATGCCAACGAACCCGTCTACAACCGCCTCGTGGAATTCGAATACGGCGGCACCAAGGTGGTTCCCGGGCTGGCCGAAAAGTGGGACATTTCCGCCGATGGCCTGACCTACACCTTCCACCTGCGCAAGGGTGTGAAATGGCACGCCAGCAACAAGGCATTCAAGCCGACGCGCGACTTCAACGCCGACGACGTGCTGTTCATGTTCGAGCGCCAGTGGAAGGAAGACAACGCCTTCTTCAAGGTCACCAGCCCCAACCACTCCTACTTCAGCGACATGGGCATGCCCAAGCTGCTGAAGTCGGTGGAAAAGGTCAACGACCTGACCGTCAAGATCACGCTGGACAAGCCTGAAGCGCCCTTCCTGGCCAACCTGGCCATGCCTTACGCGGCTGTCCAGTCCAAGGAGTACGCCGACGCCATGCTCAAAGCCGGCACGCCTGAAAAAATCGACCAGGACCCGGTCGGCACCGGCCCCTTCTACCTGGTGCAATACCAGAAGGACGCGGTCATCCGCTACAAGGCCTTCCCTCAGTACTGGGGCGGCAAGGCCAAGATCGACGACCTCGTGTACTCGATCACGCCTGACGCTTCGGTCCGCTGGGCCAAGCTGCAAAAGAATGAGTGCCAGGTCATGCCTTACCCCAACCCCGCCGACCTGGACGCCATCCGCAAGGATGCCAACGTCACGATCGTCGAGCAGGCCGGCCTGAACGTGGGCTATATGGCCTACAACACGACCAAGAAGCCGTTTGACGACGTGCGTGTGCGCAAGGCCATCAACATGGCCATCAACAAGAAAGCCATTGTTGAGGGCGTGTACCTGAGTACCGGCGTTGCCGCCAAGAACCCGATCCCCCCGACCATGGCCGCGTACAACAACGCCATCAAGGACGACGAGTACAACCCCGAGGCCGCCAAGAAATTGCTGGCCCAGGCCGGCTATCCCAACGGTTTCACCACCGACCTGTGGGCCATGCCCGTGCAGCGTCCGTACAACCCGAATGCCAAGCGCATTGCCGAGTTGATGCAGGCTGACCTGGTCAAGGTCGGCGTGACCGCCGAGATCAAGAGCTTCGAATGGGGCGAGTACCGCAAGCGCCTGCAAGCCGGCGAACACCAGATGGGTATGCTGGGCTGGACCGGCGACAACGGCGATCCTGACAACTTCATGTACACCCTGCTCGGCTGCGCTTCGGCCCAGTCCGCCAGCGGTTCCAACATCGCCAAGTTCTGCTACCAGCCTTATGAAGACCTGGTCCTGAAGGCCAAGACCGTGACCAACCCTGCCGAGCGCAACAAGCTCTATCAGCAGGCCCAGGTCATCTTCAAGGAACAGGCCCCCTGGTTCACCATCGCCCACGCGGTGCAGCTCAAACCCATCCGCAAGAGCGTGATCGGCTACAAGAACAGCCCGTTCGGCCGCCACAACTTCTACGCTGTGGACATCAAGGAGTAATCCTTCCCGCAAGGCTGCAGGGCTGTCGCGAGACGGCCCCGCCCAACAAAAAAGGCCGGTGTTCGCACCGGCCTTTTTTTATGGGAGCGCGGGCGCGCGTTGAATCGATGCCGGCTCAGGCAGGCAGCAGCGCCGCCACCTGGCCTGGCAACGCGGCCGGCGAGGTGCAGTGAATGGCTTGCCAGCCCAACTGCCGGGCCGCGGCGACGTTGGCCTCGGAATCGTCGATGAACAGCGTGTCGGCCGGCGCGAGCCCGTGGCGCTCGGCCAGCAGCTCGAAGATCGCCGGGTCGGGCTTGGCCAGCTTCACGTCGCCGGAGAAGATGCCGCCCTCGAAGTGGCGCAGGAAGCCGTGCCGGCTTTCCAGCACGCGCGCGAAAGGCGACGGCATGTTGGAAAGGTAATAAAGATGCACGTCGCCCCGGCTGGCGCGGCGCTGCTGCAACTGCTCCAGCAGAGCCACGCTGGTGGCGATAGGCTGCAGGCGCTCGCCTATGGGTGCGAGGAAGCCATGCAACAAATCGGCCGGCAAGGCCAGCCGCCGCGCCATGGAGGCCACCACATCGGGCAGCTCGCGCGTGCCACGGTCAAAGGCGACCCAGTCCTCATGGTGGAACATGTCGACCGCCAGTTCCTGGGCCGCCTCCGCCGTCGGTGTGAGGTGGCTGAAGTGGGTACGCAAAAGCTCGGCGGGTTGCCACTCGAACAGCACCGCGCCGAAGTCAAAAACCACGTTCATATCTTCGGGCTCTTTGCAGTTTGCGAATCAAGTCGACGTGGATCAAGAAGCTAAGCACCAGCTAGGCGCGCGGCGGCCGCGGTGGTGATGGCCGAGAGCGTGCCGCGTGTGGTGATCACTTCGGGGTCCAGCGTCACCTCGATCACCGTGCCCTCCTTGCGCGCCAGCGCCGCCAGCAGCTCGGCCTCAAACTCGGCCGTGCGCGTGATGCGCACGCCGGCATAGCCGTAGGCACGCGCCAGCGCAGCGAAGTCCGGGTTGTTCAGGCGTGAACCGCTCTCGTGCCGCGGGTACTCCCTTTCCTGGTGCATGCGTATGGTGCCGTACATGCCGTTGTTGAGCAGCACGATGATGCTCTTGGCGCCATGCTGCACGGCAGTGGCCAGCTCCTGGCCGTTCATGAGGAAGTCGCCGTCGCCGGCGATGGTAAAAGCCACGCGGCCCGTCGTGATGGCTGCCGCGATGCCGGCCGGCACGCCGTAACCCATGGCGCCCACCGTGGGCGCCAGCTGCGTCTTGTGGCCTTTGACCAAGCCGTGATGCTGAAAGAAACGGTGCACCCAGCTCGCAAAATTTCCCGCGCCGTTGGTGAGCACCGCATCCGTCGGCAAATGCTTTTGCAACAGCCCGACGATGGCCGGCATGTCGATATCGCCCGGCAGGTTGGCGGAAGGAGTGGGCTTGAGGTTCTCCCGGTAGTCCTCATTCGCCGACGCCGTCCAGGCTTCCCAAGCCACGCTCACTGGCGCCGTCAGCACTTCCAGCGAACGCGCGGCGGCGTTCATGGTGGCGTTGATGGCCAGGTCGGCCTGGTAGACGCGGTTGAGTTCTTCGGCGCTGGCGTGGATGTGGACCAGCCTCTGCACCGGGCGCGGCGCCTGCAGCAGCGTGTAGCCGCCGGTCGTCATCTCGCCCAGGCGCGGGCCTATGGCAATGATCAGGTCACTGGCCTTTACGCGCGCGGCCAGTTTGGGATTGAGGCCTATGCCCACGTCGCCGGCGTAAAGCGGGTGGTGGTTGTCAAAAGTGTCCTGGAAGCGAAAGGCATTGCCCACGGGCAACTTCCAGTTTTCGGCGAAGCGCTGCAGTGCCTGCGCCGACTGCGGCGTCCAGCCGCCACCGCCCGCGATGATGAGCGGGCGTTCCGACTTGAGCAGCATCTCGCGCAAGGTGCGCAGCGAACCCGGGTCGCTCCAGGCCTGCACCGCCTCCACGCGCGGCAGCGGCTGCGCAGCCGTCATGCGGGTCAGCATGTCTTCGGGCAACACCAGCACCACCGGGCCGGGCCGGCCGTTCATCGCGGTGGCGAAGGCGCGCGCCACGTATTCAGGGATGCGGTCGGCCTCGTCGATTCGCTCCACGCGCTTGGCAAAGCCCTTGGTGCTGGGCCCGAAGAAGTTGAAGTAGTCGACTTCCTGGAAAGCCTCGCGGTCGCGGCAATCGCTGGCCACGTCGCCCACCAGCAGCACCATGGGCGTCGAATCCTGGAAGGCCGTGTGCACGCCGATGGAGGCATTGGTGGCTCCGGGCCCGCGCGTGACCATGCACACGCCCGGCCGACCGGTCAGCTTGCCGTGGGCCTCGGCCATGAAGGCCGCACCGCCCTCCTGCCGGCAAGTGACAAACTGGATCTTGTCCTGGCGCGCGTGCAGGCCGTCGAGCACGGCAAGGTAGCTTTCACCGGGAACGCCAAACGCGTGGGTAACGCCCTGGGCCAGAAGGCAATCGACGAGAAGGTGGCCGGCGAGTTGTGAATTCATGAGGCCTATTGTGCCGCTGGAACAGACACGGGCGCAGCGACTGAATATGGGGCTCTTCAACCAGGCAGGCGCCGCGGAACCGGCTTTGCCGGGCCGCAGGCGCCGCCCCCTTGAGGGGGGAACAGGCTACACGCGGTGAGCCTGGACGGGGGTGGGTGGTCTATTCTGGCGTCGCCGCGTCGCCGTCATCGCCGCCTGCTTCCAGCGCTTGCCGGGCGAGCTCCTCATCGCTCAGCGGCGGCGCCGCTTCCAGCGCAGCCAACTCGTCCAGGAACTCCTGCGTAGGCTCCTCATGCTCGAGCAACACCTCTTCGAGTTTTTGTAGGCCGGTTTCCGCATGCACCGTCGGTGAAACGAGAATCGTGGGCGGCACCGGAAATGTTTCACCAAGCCTGAATTTCAGCGCTTCGGATTTCTCTTCAACCCAGTGCGCGAAGTCACCGTCTTTGGGGGTGTCCGAATTGCTCATGGCGGCCTCCTTGGCGTTTGCGACCCGACAAAAATGGCCCGGGCCTGATTCATTATGCGGCGATGGCGCTCGCAGTGGTAGTGCGCCATGGCAACACACAGCAATGCCGCCGTCATTCGATCAGGGTTAGCAAGCTTGCATTAATTCACCAAACGGTTAAATTTGCAACATGGCAGTCTCTTCATCATCGGCACAGGAACCGCGTTTGCGCGACGCGGACCGTTCGCAACAAACCATACTGCTGGCAGCGCGCGACGAGTTCGCGCTCTACGGCCTGGCCGGCGCCCGGGTGGACCGCATCGCCGAGCGTGCCGACATCAACAAGCGCCTTATTTACTACTACTTCAAGAGCAAGGACGACCTCTTCCTCGCGGTCCTGGAGAACACCTACGCCGACATACGCGCGGCCGAGCAGAAGCTGCATCTCGATGAGATGGACCCCGTCGAGGCCATCCGCGAACTGGTCTCCTTCACCTGGCACTACTACCTCGAGCACCCCGAGTTCATCTCGCTTCTCAACAGTGAAAACCAGCACAATGCGGCCCATTTGAAGAAGTCCGCGCGCATCCAGGAAATGAACTCGCCGCTGGTGCAGATGCTGGACACGGTGCTCGAGCGCGGGCGCCGGCAAGACCTTTTCAGGGCAGGCATAGACCCCGTCCAACTCTACATCTCGATCGCCTCGATCTGCTACTTCTACCTCTCCAACAACCAGACGCTTTCGGCCATCTTCGGGCGCGATCTGCGCGCCCCCAAAGCCATGGCCCAGCGGCTGTCGCACATGACGGACATGGTGCTCGGCTACGTGATGCGCTGAGCGCCGGCGGGCCGGCGGCCCGCCCCCGTGGTTTCCCTAGGGGCGGTTGACAGCCCCCAGTCCAGCCCCAACAATTCACCATATAGTTACATACGGACGTGCCGGCCTGCGGTTGCATGCCCACGTCGTGTCATGTGATGTTGTGTTGTGTGGGCAACCAGGAGATTTATCCGATGCTGCGCAAGTTGTTGCTGTTACCGGCGCTCAGGCCTTTCTTGCTGATCATCCTGCTGCTGGTGCTGTGGGACCTGGCCATACGCGGGTTCAAGATTCCGGCCTACCTGATTCCCCGCCCCGAGGAAGTCGTGCGGCAGTTGGTGTCGGAATGGAACAACCTGCTCAGGCAAAGCTGGAAAACCACGCAGGCCACGCTGGGCGGTTTTGCGCTCACCATCCTCATCGGCATTCCGCTGGCCATGGTGATCGCCTACTCCCGCGTCGTCGAGTCTTATGTCTATCCACTGCTGGTGTTTTCGCAAAGCATTCCCAAGGTCGCGATCGCGCCGCTGTTTGTCGTGTGGTTCGGCTTCGGCATCTTTCCCAAGATCATCTCGGCTTTCCTGCTGGGCTTTTTCCCCGTCGTGGTGTCCACCGTCATGGGCTTCAAGTCGGTCGAGCCCGACATGCTGGACCTGGCGCGCTCCATGGGCGCAAGCCGCCTGCAGACCTTTTTCAAGATCAGCCTGCCGCAGGCCTTGCCCGCCATCTTCAGCGGCCTCAAGGTCTCGATCACGCTGGCCGTGGTGGGGGCGGTGGTCGGCGAGTTCGTCGGCTCGAATTCCGGCATTGGTTATGTACTGCAGGTGGCCAACGGCAACTTCGACCTGCCGCTGATGTTCGCCGCGCTGGTGGTGCTGTCCACTATCGGCGTGCTGCTGTTCGCGGCCATAGACCTGGCCGAGCGGTTCGCGATTCCCTGGCATGCATCGCAGCGCCAGGTGTTTTGAGCCACCGAGTTCTTTTCGTTCTGTTTCGTTCATTCACGTTCCCTATCCACGTTCCATCACGGCAACCCCAGGAGACACTTCATGAAAAAACGCACACCCTCTTTGCTCACAGCCACCGCGGGTGCGCTGGCGCTGGCCTTGACCCTGGCCGCGCCCACCCAGGCGCAGACCAAGGCGCCTGAAAAAGTCACGCTGATGCTCAACTGGTACCTTTACAGCGAGCACGCCCCCTTCTTCCTGGGCAAGGAGCGCGGGTTTTATGCCGAAGAAGGCATAGACCTCGACATCCAGGAAGGGCGCGGTTCGGCCGTCACCGCCCAGGCCGTAGCCGCCAAGTCGGCGACCTTCGGCTACATCGACGTCACCACCATGATCAAGGCCGCCGCCAAGGGCGCGCCGCTCAAGTCCACCGGCGTGCTGTTCCAGGTGAGCCCCATGTCGGTCATGGGTTTTTCCGACAAGAACATCCGTGCGCCCAAAGACATCATCGGCAAGACGGTGGCGACCACGCCGGGTGACTCGATGTCGCAAATGTGGCCGCTGTTCCTCAAGGTCAACAACATCCAGGCCGACCAGGTCAAGATCGTCTCGGGTGACGGCCAGACCAAGCTCAATGCGGTGATGAACGGCCAGGCCGACCTGCTGCTCGGCTACGTGATGGACCAGGCCATCAAGCTGCAGGACGCTACCGGCAAGCAGGTCTACCCGATCCGCTTTGCCGACTCGGGCATCAACCAGATCAGCTCCGGCATCATCACCAACAAAAACCTGTTGACCGAGAACCCCGACCTCGTCAAACGCTTTATGCGCGCCTCCACGCGCGCGGCCGAAGCAGCAGAGAAAAGCCCTGAGGCGGCAGTCGACGCGATGCTCAAGGCCAACCCCAAGGCCGGCGTGCGCGACACCTTGATCGTGGGTATGAAGCAGAGCGTGGCGCTCTACCACACCAAGGAAACCGCCAACCAGCGCCCCTTCCGCGTCACCATGAAGAACGTCAGCGATTCGCTGGACCTGCTGGTGCAATACGGCGGCATGGACGCCTCGACGCGCGGCAAACCTGAAGACTATGTGAGCCTGGACTTCCTCCCTCAGAACTAGAGCCCCCACGCTTGTCACTTCGCCTTCGGCCCCGTGTACTGCGCTGCCCCCCGAGGGAGCGCGTTTTTCCTTGGGGCGGTCCGGCGGAAAAACCCTGCCAACTCTTCCGCAGCCGTCCTTGATCACCAGCCCGCTCACATGCCAATGCCCAACGACCACCTGATTGAAGCCCGCGGCGTCTCCAAGATCTACCAGACCAAGGACGGCCCCGTCGAGTCGCTCAAGCCGCTGGACTTCTCCATTCGCGAGGGTGAATTCATCTCTGTGGTTGGGCCTTCCGGTTGCGGGAAAAGTACGCTGCTGAAGATGGTCGCCGGCCTGCTGCCCATCTCGGGCGGCACGCTGACCCTGGCGGGCAAGCCCATCAACGGGCCGCAAAAGGACGTGGGCATCGTGTTCCAGAGCGCCGTGCTGCTGGCTTGGCGCACCGTGCTCAAAAACATCCTGCTGCAGGCCGAGATGCGCCATATGCCCCGCGAGCAGGCACTGGCCAAGGCGCAGCAGCTGATCGAGATGGCCGGCCTCAAGGGCTTTGAAAACAAATATCCCTGGCAACTGTCGGGCGGCATGCAGCAGCGCGCCTCCATCTGCCGCGCCCTGCTGCACGACCCCTCGGTGCTGCTGATGGACGAGCCCTTCGGCGCGCTGGATGCGATGACGCGCGAGAAGATGAACCTCGAGTTGCAGCGCATCTGGTCGGCTTCGAAAAAAACGGTGCTGCTGATCACTCACAGCATTCCCGAGGCGGTGTTCCTGTCGGACCGCGTCATCGTGATGAGCGAGCGGCCGGGCTCCATCGCCGCGATCTACGACATTGAGCTTCCCAGGCCGCGCACGCTGAACATGATGGGTTCGCCCGAATTCGCCGTGCTCGCCAAAAAAGTGCGCGCGCATTTTTACTCGCAAGGCACGCTGGACCACTGAGCTTTCAGGCCATGGACGAAGCCCTACGCTTTCAGATCGAGGAAATCCGCTTTTCCGAGCGTGACGTGGTGCTGCGCCTACCCTTCCGGTTTGGCGCGGCCACCGTGAATGCCTGCCCCCAGGTTTTTGTGCAGGCCCGCATACGTTTTGCCGACGGGTCGACCTCGCAAGGCTGCGCGGCGGAGATGATGATCCCGAAGTGGTTCGACAAAAACCCGGCTTTGTCGAACGAAGAAAACTTCCAGCAGCTGCGTGACGCTCTGCTGGCGGCGCGCGCGGCCTATGGCGCCGACAGCGCCGCCCGGACCGCCTGGCAGCATTTCGCGCATCACTACACTGCGTTGCTGGCCAGCGGCACGGCCGCCGGCCTGAACCCGCTGGCCGCCAGCTACGGCCCGGCCGTGCTGGACCGCGCGATCCTGGACGCGCTGCTGCTCAAGCTGGGCTGCAGCTTCGCCGAGGGAATGAGCGCCAACGCCGCCGGTATGGAAATACGCGGCAGCGGCCTGGCCGACGACCTGCGCAACTTCGACATGGCGCGCTTCCTCTCGCTGCAGATGCCGCGCAAGCAGATCGCGGCGCGCCACACCGTCGGGCTGGCCGACGCGATCACCCAGGCCGACAAACCGGCAGAGGAGCCCATGGACGGCCTGCCCACGTCGCTGGAGTCGGTCATCACACGCTACGGCCACCGTCATTTCAAGATCAAGCTCAGCGGCGACACGAAGGCCGACATGGCGCGCCTGGCTGCCATCAGCCATGTACTGGAAGGCGTGGCGCGCGTCGTCACGCTGGACGGCAACGAGCAATACACAAGCGCCGGCGCTTTTGCCGACTTCTTTACGCAGCTCAGTGCCGATCCCCAGTTCGCGCCGCTGCTGGCCTGCACCGCTTTTGTGGAACAGCCGCTGCGCCGCGAGCAGGCGCTGGCGCAAGACGTCAGCGCGCTGGCCGAACACATCCCCCTGCTGGTTGATGAATCCGACGCCACCCTGGATGCCTTTGTCCAGGCAAGAGGCCTGGGCTACACCGGCGTGTCCAGCAAAAGCTGCAAGGGGTTCTACAAGTCGGTGATCAATGCGGCGCGCTGTGCGATGTGGAACCAGGCCGCACCCGACGCGCCCTACTTTCTTTCCGGCGAAGACCTCACCATGCAGGCCGGCCTGGGTGTGCAGCAGGACCTGGCGCTGGTCAGCTGGCTGGGCCTGGCGCATGTGGAGCGCAACGGCCACCACTACGTCAACGGCCTGATGGCCGCACCCAAGGACGAACAGCAAAACCTGCTGCTCGCGCACGACACGCTCTACGAATACAGCTTTGACGCCGTGCGGCTTCGCATCAAGGGCGGGCAGATCGCGCTGGGCTCACTCGACAGTCCCGGTTTCGGCACCGGCCAGGCCGGCGGCCACATTTCCTGGGACGCGATGCGTTCCGTCTACTGAATCTTCGCAACAAGGAAGCACCCATGGGCACACAACGACTCGGAATCATCATGCACGGCGTCACCGGGCGCATGGGCATGAACCAGCACCTGATCCGTTCCATCTGCGCCATCCGCAAACAGGGCGGCGTCACGCTCTCCAACGGCGACAAGGTCATGCCCGACCCCATCCTGATAGGCCGCAACGCCGAAAAGATCGAGGCCCTGGCCAAGGCCCACGGCCTGGCCCGCTGGGGCACGGACCTTGACGAAGCCCTGAAGAACAAGGACGACACCCTCTTTTTCGACGCCGGCACCACGCAGATGCGCCCCACCCTGCTGGCCAAGGCGATCCGCGCCGGCAAGCATGTGTATTGCGAAAAGCCGATTGCCACCAACCTCAACGAAGCCGTTGAAATTGCCCGCCTGGCTGAAAAGTCAGGCCTCAAACACGGCGCGGTGCAGGACAAGCTGTTTCTGCCCGGCCTGCGCAAGCTCGACATGCTGCGTCGCGCCGGCTTCTTCGGCCGCATGCTGTCGGTGCGGCTGGAGTTCGGCTACTGGGTGTTTGAAGGCGACCTGCAGCCCATCCAGCGCCCGAGCTGGAACTACCGCAGCGAAGACGGGGGCGGCATGATCCTGGACATGATGTGCCACTGGCGCTATGTGCTGGACAACCTGTTCGGCGAAGTCAAGTCCGTCTCCTGCCTGGGCGCCACCCATATCCCCGAACGCTGGGACGAAGCCGGCAAGCCCTACAAGGCCACCGCCGACGATGCGGCCTATGCCACGGCCGAACTCACAGGCCACAACGGCGAGCCGGTGATTGCCCAGATGAACATGTCGTGGGCCACGCGTGTGCGCCGCGACGACCTGGTCACCTTCCATGTGGACGGCACGCACGGTTCGGCCGTGGCGGGCCTCTCGAGTTGCCGCGCCCAGTCGCGCGTGACCACGCCGCGACCTGTGTGGAACCCCGACGAAAAGCAGATGATGAACTTCTTCGATCAGTGGCAGGAGGTACCCGATTCGCAGGCCTACGACAACGGATTCAAGATCCAGTGGGAACACTTCATACGCCACGTGGTGGAGAACGAGCCCTACAAGTGGACCTTACCCGAAGGCGCCAAGGGCGTGCAGCTGGTCGAGGCTGCGCTGCAAAGCTGGAAGGAGCGGCGCTGGATCGACGTGCCGCCGCTGAAAATTTAAGGGGCACGCCATGACGCTGATGCTCACCCTGCCCCAGGCCGGCGGCCTCCAGCCTTACACGCTGCGTGGCACCTCCCCCATCAAGCCCGCGCCCGGCTTGAAGTTCAACCGCATCGCCTATTCCGCGGCCCACGTGGTGGCCGATCCACTCGCCGTGATCGATCCCTGGATTGGTTGTGCCATCGATTGGGACACCACCCTCAACTACCGGCGCCATTTGTGGTCGCTGGGCCTGGGCGTAGCCGAAGCCATGGATACGGCCCAGCGCGGCATGGGCCTGGACTGGCCGACTTCGCTGGAGCTGATACGGCGCTCGCTCGATGCGGCCAAAGACGTGCCGGGCGCGCTCATCGCTTCCGGTTGCGGCACCGACCACCTTGCCCTGGAGAGCGTCAAAACCGTCGACGAAGTCATCGCCGGCTACGAAGAACAAATGGCCGCGATTGAAAAGCTGGGTGGCAAGCTGATCGTCATGGCCAGCCGCGCACTGGCCCGCGTGGCCAAAAGCCCGGCCGACTACGAACGCGTCTACGACCGCATCCTGCGTCAGGCCAAGCAGCCCGTGGTGCTGCACTGGCTGGGCGACATGTTCGACCCAGCGCTGGTCGGCTATTGGGGCAGCTTTGACGTCGAAAAAGCCATGGACACCGCGCTGGGCATCATCAGCGCCCATCCCGCCAAGGTGGATGGCATCAAGATCTCGCTGCTCGACAAGGACAAGGAGATCGCCATGCGCAGACGCCTGCCCGGGGGCGTGCGCATGTACACGGGCGACGACTTCAACTACGCCGAGCTGATTGCCGGCGACGGCTTCGGCAAGGAGGCCACGCACGGCCAGAGCGACGCCCTGCTCGGCATCTTCGACGCGATCGCACCGGCAGCCAGCGCGGCACTCGGCGAACTGGCGCAGGGCCATGTGGAGAAATTCCACGCCATCCTCGGCCCCACGGTGCCGCTGTCGCGCCACATCTTCGCCGCACCCACGCGCTTTTACAAAACCGGCGTGGTCTTCATGGCCTGGCTCAACGGCCACCAAAGCCACTTCAGCATGGTGGGTGGCCAGCAGAGCACGCGTTCGCTCCAGCATTTGGCTGAGCTGTTTCGGCTTGCGGATGCGGCCAATTTGCTGGAGCAACCCGAGCTTGCCGTGCGCCGCATGAAGACCCTGCTCGCAATGCACGGCATTGAGTGATCGCTCTCCTGCTGCCGCCCGGCGCTCGCTGAACAAACCCATTCGTTTCCACGGTGCCCATCCCATGAGAAATTTTTCCCAAGACCACCGGTGGCTCTCCATCAACACCGCGACCGTGCGCAGGAGCCGTGGCGCCGAGCGGCCACTGACGGACATCCTCGACGCCTGCGCGGCACGCGGCATACGCGCGGTCTCGCCGTGGCGCGACCAGGTGGCCGCGGCCGGCTTGCCCATCATTTCAAAGCTTGTCAAAACCCACGGGCTGCAGCTCTCCGGCTACTGCCGTGGCGGCATGTTTCCCGCAGCGGACGCGGCGGGCCTGAAGGCCGCACATGACGACAACCGCCGCGCCGTCGACGAAGCCCGCGAACTGAACGCCGCCTGCCTGGTGCTGGTGGTGGGTGGCCTGCCCGGCGCACTGGCCGGCAAGGCGGCGCACAAGGACATCGCGCTGTCGCGCAGCCAGGTGCACGACGGCATCGCCGCTTTGCTCGAATACGCGCGCACCGCAGCCATGCCGCTGGCCATCGAACCGCTGCACCCCATGTACGCGGCGGACCGCGCCTGCATCAACACCATGGAACACGCGCTTGACGTGTGCGACGCGCTGGACCCTGCGAAAACAGGCGCACTCGGCGTGGCGGTCGATGTCTACCACGTCTGGTGGGATCCCAAGCTCGAAGCGCAGATCCGGCGCGCCGGCAAGGAGCGGCTGCTGGCCTTCCACGTCTGCGACTGGCTGACACCCACGACCGATCTGCTTAACGACCGCGGCATGATGGGCGACGGCGTCATCGACATCCCGAAGATTCGCGGCTGGGTCGAAGCCCAGGGCTTTGCGGGCTACAGCGAGGTCGAGATTTTTTCGACCGGCAACTGGTGGCAGCGCGAAAGCAGCGAGGTGCTGGACACCTGCATCGCGCGGCACCGCACAGCGGTTTAAGTGCGGCTCTGCCGCATCCCTTTGCCTTGTGATACGGTAGAGAAATGAGATGCGACCTGCCGCCGCCCCGGCTCCCACATGGCGCTTGATTTTCTGGCTCCCTCCCCGACGGTTGCCCGCCGGCTGATAGGCGCCATCCTGCTGGTGGAGGGCGTGGGTGGACGCATCGTCGAAACCGAAGCCTACGACCGCGAAGACCCGGCATCGCACAGCTTTTCCGGCCCGACGCCGCGCAATGCCGTCATGTTCGGCCCACCCGCCCATGCCTACGTTTATCGCTCTTACGGCATCCACTGGTGCCTGAACATCGTCTGCCGCGAGGAAGGCCACGGCGCCGGGGTGTTGATACGCGCCATCGAGCCGCTTGCCGGGCTTGACCAAATGCGCCTGCGGCGCGGGCTGGACGATGAACGCCTGCTGTGCGCCGGACCCGGGCGGGTGGGCCAGGCGCTGGGGATCACCCGGGACCACAACGGGCTGAGCATCGCCTTGCCGCCTTTTGAATTGCTGCCGGGGCGGGCACGCCTGCCCATCGTCAGCGGCCCGCGCATCGGCATTTCCAAAGCAATAGACCAGCCCTGGCGTTTCGGACTGAAAGGCTCGCGTTTCCTGAGCCGGCCTTTCCGCTAGTCGCGTCGCTAATTGCAGGTTGCGGGTGGGCGCCTTAGCGAAAACGGTAGGACACCGCGATAAAACCGGTGTCCTGCGTGCGGCGGCTCAGCAGCGGGCTGTTGCGCACCGAGGAGTCCAGCCATTTGCGGCGCACTTGCATGGTCAGCGTCCAGGGCTCGCCCAGAGGCACATCCACCCCCAGGCCCAGCACAGGCGCGGTGGAGGCACCGGCGTTGTAGGCCGAGAACCCGCTGGCGGCCGATTCCGCCGCGCTGACGCCGTAAAGGTAGTTGTTGTATTTGGCGTTGCTGTATTCCACCCCGACCTGCGGGAAGAAGGACCAGCTGCCGACCTTGAACTCGGCCGCATAAGTGGCTTCCAACAGGCTGCCGTGCGACTTGTTGGCGTCGACAAATGCATTCAGGAACAGCGCGCCGTAAGGCGTTTCCTGGAAGGTGCCTATGCCCAGCGGAATCGGCGTCTTGCGGTCTTTCAGGCCTGACAGCGCGGCCGTGTCGGCACGCCAGCCGTCCTGGCTGACGCGGCCGGCAAGCTCCAGGTAGCCGTAGCCGAACTGCACGGTTTTAAGGCTCAGGGTGTCCACGCGCACGGCCAGGCGGCCATAGTCAAAGAAGCCGTAGGGCAGTAAACGGGTCTCGTTGCCCTTGCTGCGGATCACGCTTTGTGTGCCGTAGACGGCGCCGCCCACGTCGCCGGTCAATTCGTACTTCAGCGGCGCGATTTGCGCCACGGCCAGCACGGGCAGCAGGCACACGGCACCCAACAGTGCGCGGGGTAAAAACGCCGACGAAAAAGCCATCGTATACCGGGTGTGGGTCATGCGAATCAGTATAGGCCGGGCCTTTCCAATTTGCACTTCCAGCCTGTGGGCGCACGCAACTCCGCAAGAAAAGCGTTGCTGTTGCGCACACCGGGCCGCTATCCGGCCCCCGAAGTTTCAGGCCGGCACCTGGCCGGCCGCCGGCCGCGCCGTGCGGCGTACGCGGCGCACATTGAAGGCGCTGGCAATCAGCACGGCCTGCATCAAGGCCAGGCCCAGCAACACACCGCGGTACTGGCCATGGTCCATCATTGCGCCGAAGACCAGCGGCGACACGGCCTGGCCTATGTCCAGGCCGGCGTAGACCACGCCGTAGACGCGGCCCGAGGCGTTTTCGGGCGTCGAGCGCTTGACCAGCAGGTCGCGCGAGGGCCCGGCGATGCCCGAGGCAAAACCCATCACGCCGAACAGCACAGGCACCACCCAGGCCGGGTAGCTGCCCAAGGCCAGCAGCAGCGCGAACACGGCGGCCACGCCAAAGCCTATTCCCACGATGCGCTCGCAGCGCGCGGGGTCCGACGCGAGGAAACCGCCGAACACCATGCCGCCCGCGCTGCACACCATGTAAATCGTCAGGCACATGGCGACCAGAGGCAACGGCACCTCATGCAGGTGGCGAGCAGCTTCGGGCGCGAAGGCCTGCACCACGCTGAGCACAATCGCATACCAGAAGAAAAAGGCGAAGCACATCCAGACTGCTGGAATCTTGAGGAAGCCCAACGAACTGTCGGCCGCTGGTGCTCCCTTGACCGGAGCCGCCACGGTAAGGGTCAGCTTGTCGCGGTTAAGCACCAGCACCGCCAGCACCACAAAGGCCAGCACGCCCGCGCAAGCCAGCGCCACGCGCCAGGAAAACGCGAAGGTCAGCGGCACCAGCATGGCCGGAGCCAGCGCCCAGCCAAGGCTGCCGGTGATGCCGTGCACGCTGTAGGCATGGCCCAGGCGCGGCGCGCTGACCTTGCGGTTGAGCAGCGTGTAATCAACCGGGTGGAAAACGCCGTTGCCGATGCCGGCGACCACGGCGAAGCCGGCCATCATCCAATAGCTGGTGCTGATGGAATAGCCGAATGCCGCCAGGCCCAGCAGGGTCAGGCCGCCGAACAGGATGGGGCGCGGGCCGAAGCGGTCCACCACAAAACCCGACAGCGCCTGCACCGCGCAGGAGACGACGAAGAAGATGGTCATCAGGAAACCGAGCTCGGCGTAACTGACGTTGAAAGCTTCCTTGAGCCAGGGAAACAGGGGCGCCAGCAGCAACTGGCTGAAGTGGCTGATCAGGTGGGCCGTGCCGACCAGGCCGATGACGCTGGCGTCCTGCTTGAGTGAAATCGCGTTGCCGGGGGTTGCGGTCGCGGTGCTTGAAGTATTCATGGCGCTATCGTAGTATTGGCCTCGCCTGCTGAAATGCGACAAATAGCCATGATTCATCGAATTTCAGACAAAATCACCCGAGTGGTCATTGACCATGCACGCAGCCCCGGCCTTCGCCTCATGCCGGTGGGCGACACCGACAGCTTCACACCCAACCCGAAGCGGCCGGTGCGCGTGCGTGCCCGCTCCATGCCGGCCGACACCCACTTCGAGCCGCATTCCCACGCCTGGGCGCAGCTGGCCTATTGCGCCACCGGCGTCGTGCAGGTCACGGCCGACAGCGACGGCGCGGGCGGCGAAATCACCTACATCGTGCCGCCCTCGCGCGCGGTGTGGATCGCGCCTGGCGCGCAACACCACATTACCGTGCTGGAGGCCGCCGAGTTCCGCACGCTCTACATCGACGCCAGCGCCACGCCCAAAGGCTGGAGCGGCTGCCGCGTGCTGGTGGTGTCGGCGCTGCTGCGCGAGTCGATCAGCGCCCTCGATGCCGCCTCACCCGGGCGCCCTCTGAGCCCCTCGCGCGAGCAGTTGCTCAGCAGCCTGGTGCTGGACGAACTCACGCATGCCGACATCCAGGCGCTGGGCGTGCCCATGCCGCACCCGCAGACCGGCGACAAGCGATTGCGCGCGCTATGCGAGGCCGTGTTGCGCGCGCCATCCGAGCGGGCCACCCTGGCCGAATGGGCGGTGGACACCGGCGCCAGCGAGCGCACCGTGGCCAGGTTGTTTCGCGATGAACTGGGGTTGAGCTACCAGCAGTGGCGCCAGCAGGCCATCCTGGCCCACGCCCTGCCCCTGCTCACGCGCGGGCTGTCGGTCAGCGCGGTAGCGGCGGCCAGCGGCTATGCGAGTGACAGCGCATTCACCGCGATGTTCAAGGCGGCCATGGGCCAGCCACCTAGCCATTTTCAAAAATAGCACCTCGGCTCAGAGATCCCTGGCCGCCTGCCACAGCCCCTGCTTGCCAACGGCGGCATACCAGGCCCGAAAGCGTTTGCGCTGGCTTTCAAAGGGCTCCGTAAGCGGCTCGCGCGGATCCTGGCTCAGCGCATAGGCCATGCCTTCCACAAACCACTGCGGTTTGAACAACAGCCGCAAGGTGCCAAGACGTTCGGCCTGCGCGTAATGGATTAGCTCATGGCGCACAAAAAACGACGCCCAGGCACGCGGCCCTATCACCGTGCCCATCGTGCCGACGGTGACCGCCGCGCGCGCCCCAAGGCCAAAGGAGTCGGCGCAGGCCTGCGTCGCGCAAAAGATCACGCGGGGCCTGCCTTTGAAACTGCCCAGCAGGTCCGGCACAAAAGCCATGCCCTCCGCGTACAGGCCCACGGCCTCTTCCACTCGCGTGAGGTCGTCGACGCAGACCGTCGCGCTCACGCAGCTCACGCCCGCCAGACGCGGCTCAAGCACCCGCACGGGCTTGACCGCGAACCAGGCGACCAAGGGCACGGCCACCAGCATCACCAGCAGGCGAACCTTTAGCGAGGGGCGGCTCAGGCGCATGGGAGAAAGGTCAGCACCCGAGCCCGCAGCGCGGCTGTCAGCGTCCCTCGAACGCCGCATTCAACCGGCGCAGCAAAGGCTTGTTGAGCTCCCGGGTATGCCGGTTCCAGCGCTCCATGGAGCGCTGCAGCTCCACCTGCAGGCGGGCGCTGGTGGCGGTGTCGCCGCTGACAGCGGCCCAGATCGCGTATTCGGCCCGGCTTTCAAAGCTGCCGAAACGCTCCACGGCGGATTCGAACTCGGCCCTGGCATCAACGCCCCTGCCGGCGCCCGCCAGCGACTGGGCCAGCAACAGCGAGATTTGTTCCGCGCGAAAAGCGGGATCGGTTTTGCGGATGAATTCCAGGTGGTTGACGGCCTCGGCATAACGCTCACAGGCGAAGTAGGCGCGCGACGCGCCCAGCCTGATCTCGAGGTCAGAGGCGAACGGGCCTTTGAGGCAGGCGTCGTAACTCTGAGCGGCCTCCAGCGGCTGGCCGGCCTCCAGCAGTGCAGCAGCCAGGCGCATCTGATTTTGCGCGGTCGGCGTGTAGTCGAAGGCGGCGTGCGCCTCCTTGAGTTCCCGCGTGGGATTGAGCGTCTTCGCGGCGGCGGCCACAACCTTGCGCGCGCCGCGCTCCAGCCGCGAGTCCGGCAGGTAGATCGCCAGGAAGTAGACGATGCTGCCCAGCAGGGGGAACGAAAACAGGATGATCAGCCAGTACAGCTGCTGGCCGCTGCGCAGGGCGTGCACGGCGAAAAACACCGCCACAAAGAAATGCAATCCCAATCCGACAAAAGGCATGGCTCACCCCTCCAGGTATTTTGGGGGCCATTCTAAAGGGGGCTAGGGTGCATCCCTTTTATCGGCGCCGGACGGTATCTTCTGCCCTTCATCCTCCCCGTCATCAAACAGGCGCAGGGCCAGCAGGCCATGGCCCACGCTGGCGCCCGCGCGCACGGCCGCCGCGATGAACACCACCTCGGCCAGTTCCTCGCGCGTCACGCCCAGCCGCTTCGCCGCCTGGGTGTGCACCTCCAGGCAATAGCCGCACTGCGTAGTGAGCGCCACCGCCAGTGAGACCAACTCGCGCACGCGCGGCTCCAGGTGGCCGCCCTCGCGCTTGGCCGCATGGTCGTAGGCCAGGAAAGCCTGGGCTTCGGTGGGCGCCAACCGCACCAGGGCGGGCGCCAGCTGCAAATCCTGGGGAGATTGGTAGCCGGCGTTCATGACAAGCCCTCGGTTGCGCCATCCTTGCTCCAGTAGCCGCTCGCCATCAGGCGCTCGCGCACCATGGCGCGCGCCCGGTGCAGACGGCTCTTGACCGCGTCCACGCTCAGGCCCAGATGATCGGCCACCTCGGGCGCCGTGAGTTCATCCACGTCGCGCAGGATCAGCACTTCCCGGTAGGCCTCGGGCAAGGCGGCTATGGCGCGGCTCAGATCCAGGCGCAAGTCCAGCGGCAGCGCGGGTGCGGCGACGGCCTCGACATCGGCGCTGTCCTGGCCCTGCACGGCCTTGCGGCCGCGAAACAGGCGAAAGCATTCGCGCTCGACGATGCGAAACAGCCAGACGGCAAACGTCGCCGCGGTGCGCAGCGCGCCTATCTTGCGGTACAGCTGCCACAGCGCGGCCTGCACCGCGTCTTCCGCATCCTCGGCGGTCGAACAGGTGCGGCGCGCAAAGCGTTTGAGGTCGGGCTGGCACTGCGTGAGCAGTTGCGCGATGGCCTGGGTGTCGCCGCCGCGGGCGGCATCGACCAGTTGGGGGCTGGCTTTCATGGCCGGCCTTTGGCCACGGGCTTGCGGCCGACGAGCGCGCAGGCGGGGCAAAAGCCGACGATGCCCGTCAGGCCCAGCACCAGCGCGCTGCCCAAGGCAAGCGCCACGGGCCAGCCCGCCGGCAGCCACAGCAGGCTCGCGCAGGCCAGCAGCAACCCGCCTCCCAGGCGCAGGCCCCGCTCCCAGGCGGGAAGATTTCGTTGCAGGAAAAACATCAGGACTCCTTGGCTGTTGTAGATACTGACAAAGAGGCCCGCTTTTGCCAAAAGGGTTCAGGGTTTGAAAAAAATATCTTATCGGCTTTGCCGCGCCGCGCGCCAAGCCGGCGAACGGGCGCGCGGCACGGCTGGCTATCATCGGGCCATGCCCATCTTGAGCAGACAGAAAGCACAAAGCAGATGGCCGCGTTCGGCCGCTTGCGCGGTACTGGCCATTGTGCTGACAACGGCCGGTCCGGCGCAAGCGCAGCCCGCGGCGCAGAGCCACCCGCCGCTGCTGCAAGCACTGAACACTTTGCGCCAGCAGGGTTGCGGCAAAGGCAGCAGACCGACCGCCCCGCTGCGCGAGAATGCCGCGCTCTCACGCGCCGCCGCGCTGGTGGCGGGCGGCCAGAAGCTCGAGAGTGCGCTCAAAGCCGCGGACTACCGCGCCCTGCAAACTGCGCAGATCACGGTACGCGGCGCCACCGGGCCCGCGGCCCTGGCGCGCAAGACACTGGGCAGCTCGTGCGGCGTGACCATGCACGGCGAACTGAAAGAAGCCGGCTTCCACCAGCGCGGCACACAAACCTGGGTGGTGCTGGCCGCGCCCTTCTCCCCGCCCGCCACGGAGCAAGCCGACGAGGTGCAGGCCCGAGTGCTGGCACTCGTCAACGAGGCGCGCTCCCGGCCGCAACGCTGCGGCGACAAGATTTTCGCGGCGGCGCCGCCGCTGCGGCTCAACCCCACGCTGTACGGGATTGCCAACACGCACGCCACCGACATGGCACGCTACAGCTACTTCAGCCATACCGGCCACGACGGCAGCACGGTGGACGGCCGCGCCACGCGCGCCGGCTATCCCTGGCGCGCCATCGGCGAAAACATCGCCGCCGGCCAGCCGAGCGCAGACGAGGCCGTGCGCAGCTGGATCAAAAGCCCCGGGCATTGCGCCAACATCATGTCGCCGGCTTTCAGCGAAATGGGCGCCGCCTTCGTGGTGAACAAGCAAAGCAGCCTGGGGATTTACTGGGCGCAGGTGTTCGGTACGTCTCCTTAGCAAAGGGCCAGAAAACAGCAGGCCTGGACCGGTTGACCTGCAAGGCAACATTTCCATGCGCCCTCCATGCTTGCGCCTGATCAGACGGCACGCTCGACGATCCGGTTTACCCAAGGAAACCTGGGCCAATAGCGCACCGCAACAATATCCTTGGGCCGGAAGCCATAGCGCGTGGTGTGCTTACCCACGCGCATCATCGGCTTCCCAGATTGATCGGAGGCTGTGAATTCATAGGACACGGCAAACACCATGCTGCCGTCGTCATTCTGCTCAACGGACTTCACCACCACTCCCCTGGTGCTCCGTCCCCACCGCTCCAAGGCGTACCCGACAAAAATTCGACAAAGCACCGAGGCGAAGACCGCGACTGCAATCGCGATGCCCCCCAGGGCTTGCCATGTCTCATTGAAATCCATGCGAATGTCCCCCGAAGTAGCAACTGGATTCCATGCGTCTTCCGCCGCCCTTCAATCGCGCCGAGAATCTCCCGCGTTTGAGTCCAAAGAAACAAGACCCGCAAATAGTCCAGGATATTTTGTCGTTCTCCATCCTGAGGAGCTTATTCGAAACATCCGTGCACCGTCATGCAAAGTCGGGCCCAACCCTAGATCAGCCGCTTGAGCAATCCCATCACCTGCTCAAACCGCTTGCCATACGGCGGGTAAAACAAATCCCCACGCGCCCACTTCGACTGCACCATCACCGGCTTTTGCTGCGTCAGCCGCAGGAAGCCGGTTTCGCCATGGTAGGCGCCCCAGCCACTTTCGCCGACACCGCCAAAGGGCAGGTTTTCATGGGCGATATGCATCAGCGTGTCGTTCACCGTGACGCCGCCGCTCACGGTGCGCGCCAGCACATGGTCGCGTGAGCCGGTGTCGGTGCCGAACCAGTAAAGCGCCAGCGGCCTCGGCCTGGCATTGACGTAGCTGATCGCTTCATCAATGGAAGCATAGGGAAGCACCGGCAGGATGGGGCCGAAGATTTCTTCGCTCAGTAGTTTTGACCCGGCGGGCACGTCGAAGACCAGCACCGGCGCCATCTGCCGCGCTGCCCCGCCGGCACCAGCCACGCCGGCCGTGCCACCCATGGCTTGCAGGCGCGCGCCCTCACCTTCGGCCTGTGCCAGCAGCGACTGCAGCCGCTCCAGGTGGCGCGGGCTGATGATGGCCGCGTAGTCGGGGTTGCCGGTGATAGTCGGAAACAGCGTGGCCACAGCGCGCGCAAAAGCCTCGCCAAAGGCGGTTTCGCTGCCCTGGGGCAGCAGCACGTAGTCGGGCGCGATGCAGGTCTGGCCGGCATTGAGCAGCTTGCCGTGCGCGATCTTGATGGCGGCTTTGTCGATGTCGCAGGAGGCGTCGATGATGCAGGGCGACTTGCCGCCCAGCTCCAGCGTGGTCGGCGTGAGGTTGGCGGCGGCTGCCTCAGCCACCTTGCGGCCCACAGATGTGGAGCCGGTGAAGAACAGGTGGTCAAACGGCAGGCCGGCGAATTCGGCGGCCAGTTGGCCGTCGCCCTGCACCACGCAGAGCTCGTCGGGCGCGAAGGCCTTTCCCAGCAGCACGGCCAACAGGTCCGAGGTGCGCGGCGTGAGTTCGCTGGGCTTGAGCATCACGCGGTTGCCGGCGGCCAGCGCCGTGATGACCGGGCCCAGCGACAGCTGCACCGGATAGTTCCAGGGCGAGATCACGCCCACCACGCCCAACGGCTGGCGCTGCAGCCAGGCGCGCGCAGGCTGCAGGTACAGCGGGGTGCTCACCTTGACGGGCTTCATCCACCTGGAAAGGTGCTTGAGCGTGCTGGACAGCAACGAGCGCAGCACAAAAATATCGGCGATCTCGGTGAGCTGCGGCGAACGCACGCCGAAGTCGGCATTGACGGCTTGGGCCAGTTCGGCGCCGTGCCCCTCCAGCAATGCGCGTATGCGCAGCAGGCGGTCGCGGCGCAGCGCCAGCGGCACTTCGACCTGCGCGCGGCTGGCCTTGTGTTGGGCATCAAACAGGGTGCGAAGCGGTGTCTGGGAGGTGCTTTGGGGGGTGCTGGCGGTGCTGGAAATCATCCAGCCATGATAGGGATCGCAGGGCCCCCGCAGTAGGGACGCAACTCCAGCGGCACTGCGGGTTGACCCTGAGGCGGCCGCCCCCATATGCAAGCCAGTGCAACTGATCAGTGTGGCCAGGCGCCGGGCCGGCATGTGTTCGCCCGCGCTGCAGCCAGGCATCCAGAGGAAGGAATCCCATGGAATACAAGGACTATTACAAGATCATGGGCGTGGCGCGCGACGCCACGCCCGATGAGATCAAAAAAGCCCACCGCAAGCTGGCGCGCAAATACCACCCCGACGTCAGCAAAGAGAAAAACGCCGAGGCACGCTTCAAGGAGCTGGCCGAAGCCTACGAAGTGTTGCGCGACCCTGAAAAGCGCGCGGCCTACGACAGGCTGGGCGCCAACTGGCAAGCAGGTCAGGAGTTCCGGCCGCCGCCGGGATGGCAAGCCCGTGAGGAAGCTGCAGGCCACCCCTTCTTTAGCGAAACCGGGGGGTTCGGCCACAGCGACTTTTTCGATGCGATCTTTCGCGGCATGGGCGCCGACCTGGGCGGGGGTGGCAGCCGCGCCTTTCGCGGTTTCGACATGGCCGGCCAAGACCAGCACGCGAAGATACAGATTGCCATTGAAGATTCTTATCAGGGAGCCACTCGCACGTTGCAACTCAGCACGCCCGGCAAACGCAGCCAGGCGCGCAATATCGAGTTCGCCATCCCCAAGGGCATACGCGCCGGCCAGCAGATTCGCTTGGCCGGCCAGGGCGAGCCCGGCAGCGGCAAGGGCGGTGCCGGCGACCTTTATCTGGAAGTGGAGTTCCTGCCGCACAAGCTCTACCGCGCCGACGGCCGGGATGTCTACATGAATTTGCCGGTGGCGCCCTGGGAGGCCGCCCTGGGCACGCACATTGAAGCGCCCACGCCGACAGGCTGGGTCGAGCTCACCGTCCCGCCGGGCTCGTCCCCAGAAAGCAAGCTCAGGCTCAAGGGCCGTGGCCTGCCGGGCAAGCCGCCGGGCGATTTCTACTTTGTGTTGCAACTGGCGCTGCCGCCCTCCAGCGGCAAGGCAGCTAAAAAAGCCTACGAAGACATGGCTGCGGCTTTCAAGGCGTTTGACCCGCGCGCCGCTCTGTCGTAAAGCCGAAAGGGACGTGCGGTGGCAGAATCGGGCGCCATGCCCGATCCCACCGCAGCACCTGCGCTCAAAAACATTTTTGACCCCGCGCGCTTTCGCCACATCGCGGCGGAAACCGCGGCCGTGTATCCGCGCTTTGACGGAAAACAGTTCCTCAAACTCGCGCTGGCGGGCCTGGAAGATCTCTCGCTGATGCAGCGCCTGCGGCGCACCAGCGAATGCCTGCACGCCACGCTGCCTGGCGACTACAAAAAATCCATCGCCATCCTGCGCAAGCTGGCGCCGCGCATCAACAGCGGTTTTGCGACCCTGGTGCTGCCGGACTATGTGGGGCTGTACGGGCGCGATGACTTTGACACCTCCATGGAGGCGCTGAAGTTTTTCACCGCCTTCGGCAGTTCGGAATTCGCCGTCCGGGAGTTCATACGCCAGGACCCGGAGCGCACGCTGGCCGTGATGAAAACCTGGGCCAGGGATGAAAGCGAACATGTGCGGCGTCTGGCCAGCGAAGGCAGCCGCCCCCGCCTGCCCTGGTCCTTCAGGCTTGACGCGCTGATGGCCGAGCCGGAGCTTGCCGCGCCCATCCTGGACGCGCTCAAGGCCGACAGCAGCCTCTATGTGCGCAAGTCGGTGGCCAACCACCTCAACGACGTCACCAAGCTACACCCCGAATGGGTGCTCAGCCGCCTCAAAAGCTGGCCGCTGGAGAACGCGCACACCGCGTGGATCGCGCGCCACGCGCTTCGCACCCTGATCAAGAAGGGCGACAAACAGGCCTTGGGCGTGATAGGCGCCGGTCAAAAGGCGGCCGTCAGCATAAGTGATTTGTCCATCAGCCCAAAGAAGCTCAGGCTCGGCGAGCGGCTGGACCTGTCATTCACCCTGCAGTCTGCCTCGCGCAAAAGCCAGCGCCTGGTGGTGGATTACGCGATTCACTACGTCAAAAAATCCGGCACCAGTTCGGCCAAGGTCTTCAAGCTCAAGGAGTTGAGCCTGGGCACAGGCGAAAGCGTACAGCTTTCGCGCAGCCAAGTGGTGCGCGACTTCACGACGCGTGTGCACCATGCCGGTCGCCATGAGGTGGACATCATGGTTAATGGGGAACGCCTGGCGAGCGCATTTTTTGACTTGTTGAAGCCCTGAGCACGCAACAGGTGCGGCCACTCCAGGCTTCTGTACATTAGGACCTGAAGCCGCAAAGCCCCGGCATCTATACACATCAGGAGGAATACCCATGACCGCTCAATATCTCAGGCGCCTGCGCCCCGCGTTCAGCACGCTCAGCCTGCTCTTGCTTTTGTCCGCCTGCGGCGGCGCGGGGGGCGAGGAAATTGGCGCGGTGGACACCGTGTTCAAATTCATCGGCCCGGACCACAAGATCGTGGTCGATGCGTACGACGACCCCAAGGTGGCGGGTGTGACCTGTTATGTATCGCGCGCCAAGACCGGCGGACTCAAAGGCGCGTTCGGCCTGGCTGAGGACAAGGCCGAAGCCTCCATCGCCTGCCGGCAAACCGGTGTCATCAGCTTCGGCGACAAGCCCCTGGATAAGCAGGAAGAGATGTTCAGCGAGCGCATCTCGCTGGTATTCAAAAAGCTGCGTGTGGTGCGCATGATAGATACCAAACGCAACACCCTGGTCTACCTGACCTATTCGGATCGCGTCATTGAAGGCTCGCCGCAAAACAGCGTTACCGCCGTTCCGGTGCCAGCGGGCACCGTGATACCGGTCAAGTAAAGACTAAGCCTATTTGGCGGCGGCGTTGCGCTTGCGGGTCGCAGCGGCTTTTTTCGCCGAGGCCGAGCGTTCGGCCGCCGTCCGCGAAGCGGCCGCCGCACCGCCCAGGCGCCCGCCTTTGCGTGAAGGCGCATGGTTTTCGGCCTTGCCGCGGCCCGAGCCCGACTTCTTTCCGCCGCCGGTTTCCTTGTTTACCGTGGCCCAGGCCCGTCGCTCGGCTTCTTCCTTGCCGACGCCGCGTTTCTCATAGCCTTCCTCGATGTGTTCCGCCTTGCGCTGCTGCTTGCCGGTGTAGGCTGATTTGTCACCTCTTGGCATGTCGAATCCTTTCGTGTTGCCGAAGAAACAAGATAGCGCGGAGCCAAGGCCTGGCTGGCGGATGGGCGCTGAAATTCGCGTCGGTGCCGTCCTACCGCTCCCGCCCCTGCGTAAGGGTGTATAACCGGAGACCCCGGTTCTGCGGCACGCACCTCATGCCATGCCGCAAGAACCCTCCAGTCACAGCCAGGCAATCGCGGCAACAGCAAGGAAGAACAGACATGGGCGCGCAGTGGAAAGCAAAAGGCAAGGAACTGGCCGCGAACGCCAGGGGCCGCCTATTCGGCAAACTGGCCAAGGAAATCATGGTCGCGGCACGCAACGGCCCGGACCCGGCATCGAACGCGCGCCTGCGCCTGGTTGTGGAGCAGGCCCGCAAAGTCTCCATGCCCAAGGACACGCTGGAGCGGGCCATCAAGAAAGGCGCCGGCCTGACCGGTGACACCGTGCATTTCGAGCATGTGATTTATGAAGGCTTCGCGCCGCATCGCGTGCCGCTGATGGTCGAATGCCTGACTGACAACCTCAACCGCACGGCCTCGGAAATCCGCGTGCTGTTTCGCAAGGGGCACCTGGGCACTTCGGGCTCGGTCTCCTGGGACTTCGATCACGTCGGCATGATTGAAGCCGAACCCCAGGCGGCAGGCGCCGACCCCGAACTCGCCGCGATTGAAGCGGGCGCCCAGGATTTTGAACCCGGCCACGAAGAAGGCACAACCACCTTCCTGACCGATCATGCCGACCTGGACATTGTGAGCCGCGCACTGCCCGCGCAAGGCTTTACCGTGCTGTCGGCCAAGCTGGGCTACAAGGCCAAAAATCCCGTCAGCCCGGCCACCCTGAGCGCCGCTGAGCTCGAAGAAGTCGAAGCCTTCCTGGCCGCCGTTGATGCCAATGATGACGTGCAGAATATTTTTGTGGGCCTGGGGGACTGAGAGGCTTTTCTCACCCCCTCCTACTGTTCCCGGACCTCGTAGCGAGGCCGTATCCGCGTCTTCTGCACGATGCCAGAGGGAGCGAACAGAATCACGAACTCGGCGCCCGGAATTTCGCTTTTGGGCGGCTTCTCCCGGTAAGCCCAGACTTCGTAGCCGCTGTCAAAGCGGACCACGGTGGCGGGGCCCAGCGCAGCGGTGATGTCAGCTTTGGTGCTGGTTCCGGGTATCACCAAGGCCTGCGCGCCCTGCATCGACATGCTGCTGTCGCGAAAAGGCGGCCGCGTGTCTTCCGGGGGAGTTACACAGCCCGCCAGAACCAGGCTGATGCAGACAAACAGCTTGCCAAGCGCCATCATCCGCCCTCCATGTAGTCAAACTCGACCAGCGTGTCGTCCGGCCAGCTCCGGTCGCCCAGCGGCAGAAAGTAGGTGCGGTCCACCAACACCTCGCAGTCACAGTCCGGCAGGTCATTGTCCAGCTTGGGGTCATCGCTTGCGGCGGCGTAGAGCATCGCCAGGGGAAGGACCTCACGGCGCTCGCCGGCCGCCAGCGTGACGCCGAAAAGCGGGCGCTCCGAAAAGAACAGATAGAGCGGTATCTTCTTCTCGCAATAGGCTGGTGAATCGAACACGGCGCCGGCCATCCGGTCAAATAAACCACCGCCGCGCGACACCAGGCCGGCCTCCATCCCCACCCTGCACTCCAGCCGCAGGTCGCCAAGACGCCGGGTGTCGGGCGGCAGGCCCGGGGTGCGGATTTCGGTGCGCCAAGTCATGCTCTGCTTCTTGCGGTTGGGGATGACCTGTGCGTCTTCGGAAAAGGCATTGGCGTCACGCGGCAAGCTGAAGGTATGGTCGGGCGCGATGTCCACGGAAAAGTCGATCGTGCTGCCTACCACCTCCATGGCAATGGTGTTCATGTCGGTCTCGCGCCGGCGCGGCAGCAGCTTGAAGCGTAAGGAGGCGTTGGGCGCCAGGTTTTTTTCGCGTTCGAAAAGGTCCATGCCGCGAATCATTTTTCGGTAGGACTTCTCAACGGGGTCACTATTGGCTTTGGCGCTGACGGTCACCGGTCTAAGGGTGCGCACGCCCTGGTTCCCCGTGTCCGCGGTCTGCGCACCTGCCAGGGCAACAGTGAAGCTCGCCGCCAGGCAGGCGGTGCGCAGCGCAGTGCGGGCAATGCGATGAAGCATCTCGTATCCGATGGTTCCGATCCGATGGAATTGCAACCATAGTAGGGCGCACGGGCCGGCACCGCTGTAGGACGATTCCAGCATTTCCTCCCTGGTACAACTCAAAAACTCAAAAAAACCCGCCCCAGCGCGGGGCCGGAGCGGGTTGTGAGGCTCACCATGAAAGAGGTGGGCCGATGTGACAGGCGTGGCGGGTGTACTTAGTGAACCGTCGACTCAAACCGGAACACGCCCGGGTCGCGAATCGGGTCCACATCCACCGGTATCGTGCTCTTCGGCGGGAAACGCCCTTCGAGCAACAGCTTGCTGAGTGGATTCTCGATGCGCTGCTGGATGGCGCGCTTGAGCGGCCTGGCGCCGAACACCGGGTCGAAGCCGACCTTGGCGAGCTCGGCAATTGCCGCTTCCGACACGTCCAGCGCAAGGTCCATCTTGCGCAGTCGCGCGATGAGCACCTGCAGCTGTATGCGGGCGATGGACTCGATGTTCTTCGCATCCAGGGCGTGGAACACCACGGTCTCGTCGATACGATTCAGGAACTCGGGACGGAAATAGTTCTTGAGCTCTTCCGTCACCGCATCCTTGATCTCTTCCGTCGGCTTGCCCACCATGGACTGGATGATGGGCGAGCCGATGTTGCTGGTCATGACGATCACGGTGTTTTTGAAGTCCACCGTACGGCCCTGGCCGTCGGTCAGGCGCCCGTCGTCCAGCACCTGCAGCAGCACATTGAACACGTCAGGGTGGGCTTTCTCGACCTCATCAAGCAGCAGCACGCTATAGGGTTTGCGGCGAACCGCCTCGGTCAGGTAGCCGCCCTCTTCATAGCCCACATAGCCCGGGGGCGCACCTATCAGGCGGGCCACCGAATGCTTTTCCATGAACTCGCTCATGTCGACGCGTATCAGGTGGTCTTCGCTGTCGAACAAAAAGCCGGCCAACGCCTTGCACAGCTCGGTCTTGCCCACGCCCGTGGGGCCTAGGAACAGGAAGGAGCCCGTCGGGCGGTTGGGGTCGGAAAGGCCCGAGCGGGAGCGGCGTATGGCGTTGGCCACCGCGCTGATGGCTTCGTCCTGTCCAACCACGCGCTCGTGCAGCTTGGCTTCCATCTGCAGCAGCTTGTCGCGCTCGCCCTGCATGAGCTTGCTGACGGGAATGCCGGTGGCGCGCGCCACGACCTCGGCGATCTCTTCCGAGCCGACCTGGGTGCGCAGCAGCGTGGGCGCGTTGGACTTGCCCTTGCTGGCTTCAACGTCCTGCGCTTCTTTCAGGCGTTTTTCGAGCTCGGGCAGCTTGCCGTATTGCAGCTCAGCGACCTTGTTGAAGTCCCCCTTGCGGGTGAATTCCTCGATCTGGAAGCGGATGCGGTCGATTTCCTCCATGACATCCTTGGAGCCGAGCGCCTGGGCTTTTTCGGCCTGCCAGATTTCGTCGAGGTCGGAGATCTCTTTTTGCAGCTTGCCGATTTCCTCTTCAATCAGATCAAAGCGTTTTTGCGAGGCTTCGTCTTTTTCGCGGCGCACGGCTTCACGCTCGATCTGCAACTGGATCAAGCGGCGGTCCAGCCTGTCCATGACTTCGGGCTTGGAGTCCATTTCGATCTTGATCTTGGCTGCGGCCTCGTCGATCAGGTCGATGGCTTTGTCGGGCAGGAAGCGGTCGGTGATGTAGCGGTGGCTCAGTTCGGCCGCCGCCACAATGGCCGGGTCGGTGATCTGCACGCCGTGGTGCGCTTCGTATTTTTCCTGCAGGCCGCGCAGGATGGCGATGGTCGCCTCCACCGTGGGCTCGCCCACCAGGATTTTCTGGAAGCGGCGCTCCAGCGCGGCGTCTTTTTCGATGTACTTGCGGTATTCGTCCAGCGTGGTGGCGCCCACGCAGTGCAACTCGCCACGCGCCAGCGCAGGCTTGAGCATGTTGCCGGCGTCCATCGCGCCTTCGGCCTTGCCGGCACCCACCATGGTGTGCAGCTCGTCGATGAAGACGATGGTCTGGCCTTCGTCCTTGGCCAGCTCGTTGAGCACGGTTTTCAGGCGCTCTTCAAACTCGCCGCGGAACTTGGCGCCGGCCAGCAGTGCGGCCATGTCCAGCGACAGCACGCGTTTGCCCTTGAGCGAGTCGGGAACCTCACCGGCCACGATGCGCTGGGCCAGGCCTTCGACGATGGCGGTCTTGCCAACGCCGGGCTCGCCGATCAGCACGGGATTGTTCTTGGTGCGGCGCTGCAGCACCTGGATGGCGCGGCGGATTTCGTCGTCGCGGCCGATGACAGGGTCCAGCTTGCCCAGGCGGGCGCGCTCGGTCAGGTCCATGCAGTATTTCTTGAGGGCTTCGCGCTGGCCTTCGGCGTCGGCGCTGTTCACGCCCTGGCCGCCACGCACGGCGTCAATCGCCGCTTCCAGCGCCTTGCGGGTCAGGCCGTTTTCCTTGGCCAGGCGGCCGACATCGCTTTTGCTGTCGGCCACGGCCAGCAGAAAGAGTTCGCCGGCGATGAACTGGTCGTTGCGCTTGATAGCTTCTTTTTCGGTGGCCTGGAGCAGCTTGGCCAATTCAGGGCCGACCTGGATCTGGTCCTGGCCCTGCACCTGAGGCAGCTTTTTGACCGCTGCGTCAGCCGCCTGCGTGAGGCCGCCCACGTTGACACCGGCCCTTTCGAGCAGTGCGCGCGGGCCGTCGTCCTGGCGCAGCATGGCGGCCAGCAGGTGGGCCGGTTCGATATAGCCGTTGTCATTGCCCAGCGCGAGGGATTGCGCGTCGCTCAGGGCTTCCTGGAATTTGGTGGTGAGTTTGTCTTGCCGCATGGAGAGTGTTCCCAATGGTTGATCCCTACAGACATAGGGGGCATGCCCGCTTTTTCAAGACCTGTCGCAACCCCCAGGCCGCTTCGAAGCTATATCCGACCTACCCGGCAGCGGCCCGGCGCAAGGCCCTGGCACGCGACTCGACCCCGCGCACGATCACGTCAACCCAGGCCTCAAAACCACTGTCCAGCGGCTGGCCGTCGCCGCTGGACCACCGCAGCACAAAGGCCCGGTTCTGCATTGCGCCCAGGTGCCGCGCAAGCGCGGGCTGGCGAACGGCATCGACACTGGCGATCTGCGCACGGCAGGCACCTTCCCAGGCGTCGGCGTCTTCCTCCGGTGGGGTGGAGAGTTCCATGGTCGCAAAGCCGCACATGGCGGCGAATACCACGTTGTAGGCATCAACCAGGTCGGCGCCGGCAAAACCCGCATCTTCCAGCAGTTGCACCAGGTGATCCAGCATGGCGGCGTCGAAGGTGGCGTTGTAGATCAGTTCGCTGGCCACCAACGGTGCCAGCCTGGGATGGCGCCTGAGCACCTCGCGGTAGCGGCGCAGCAAGGCGGCCAGGCGGTCTTGCCAGCGGCCCGTGACCAGGTCGTCTGCCAAGCCATTCATCGCCAGCGCCACCGCCCCCGAAATCAATTCATTGCGGCTCGGCACATGCCAGTAGATGGCCGAGGGAAACACCTTGAGCGCCTGCGCCAGTTCGCGGATATTGAAGGCCTGCGGGCCATTGCGGTCTATCAAAGCCAGCGCGGCCTCCAGAACCCGCTCACGGCTCAGCGCCGCGCCGCCGGCTTCATCGCCGGTCTTGCGCGGTCGCCCTGCACGGCGGGGTGCAAGTGGCGGTGACGAGGGTGGAGATGGTTTGGTGGGCAATGGAGCTTTCAGAAGCAGAAATAATGCGCCAATTTATGATTTATTGAAAGATGTTCAATTAATATTGAACTTTGTACAATTAACTGTCAATTTCAACTGCCACCTCTCAAAGGAGACCGCCATGCGCGACGTCAAAACCGGTGAATTCGAAGGCGGCTGCGCCTTTGTCGAGGGCGAATTCGTGCCCCTGTCCGAGGCCAAGATTTCCTTGTTTGACTGGGGCTTCACCCGCTCGGACGTGACCTATGACGTGGCCAGTGTCTGGCAAGGCGCATTCTTCCGGCTGGGCGACCATATCGAGCGCTTTTACGCCAGCATGAAAAAGATGCACCTGGCGATTCCCTACAGCCGCAGCGAGTTGCGGGACATCCTGCACGCCTGTGTGCGCGCCGGTGGACTGCAGGACTCCTATGTGGCAATGGTCTGCACGCGCGGTGTGCCGCCGCGCGGCGCACGCGACCCGCGCCTGGCGCAGAACCGCTTTTACGCCTACGCCCTGCCCTACGTCTGGATTGCCTCGCGCGAAAAACAACTGGCTGGGCTGGACCTGCACATCAGCGACCGCCAGCGCATTCCGGCGGCCTCGGTTGACCCAACCGTCAAGAACTACCACTGGATGGACATGGTGCAGTCCATGTTCGACGCCTACGACCGGGGCCGCGACACCAGCTGCGTGGTGGACGCGGCCGGCAACATCACCGAAGGCCCGGGCTTCAATGTGTTCATGGCCAAGGATGGGGTTGTCTATACCGCCGATCACGGTGTGCTCGAAGGAATTTCGCGGCGCACCGCGATGGAGTTGTGTGCACGCCTGGCCATTCCGCTGAAAACCGCCCCGGTTCCTGCCGCGCTGCTGCGCAGTGCCGACGAAGTGTTTTTAACCTCGACAGGCGGCGGCATATTGCCGATTGCCAAGCTGGACGGCGTGCCGCTGTCGCATTTTCCGGGTCCCATCACAACGCGGCTATACGATGCCTACTGGGCGATTCACGACGAGGCACCCTACCGCGATCCGGTCAACTATTAAAACTTGTTCCCAGGCGTAACCATGGCTGTGCAAATCCCGTCCAGGACTAAATACAAGGCTACGCGGAGGCGGTTCGATCGGTCAGACCATAGGCCATGGTTCTAGAATCCTCCCATGAACATCCACCAGGTCTCGGTGACCTACCACCCGGAACAGGACAGGCTCCTGGTGCGCATCAGCAGCCACGAAAGCGAAGAACTGCGCTTGTGGCTGACGCGCCGGCTGACGCTGGCCCTGATGCCCGGTTTGACGAAAACCGCTGCCGAGCAGCTGAGCGCTTCAACGGCAAGCCTTGACATGGCGGCGCCGCAGGATCTGCAGCGTCAACGCATGGTGGAAAGCTTCAAGAAGGAAGCGCTGACCTATGCAGCCGACTTCAAGACCCCTTACGAACCCAAAGAGGCGCCAGCCCCGATGGGAAAGGAACCGCTGCTGGTGACGGAAGTCAAAATGACTTTGCTGAAATCGGGCAAGCTGCAACTGGCTTTCATCGAAAAACTGCCCGAACCGGGGCGCAACGTACGTATTGCCATCAGCGCCCAGCTCACTCAGGGGCTCCTGCAACTCCTGAACAAGTGCCTCAAGAAATCACAATGGCTTAAATCAACGCCGCTCGCCGACGCGCGGGAGGCGGCCGATACACCAGAAACGCCTGACCCAACGGAAAGGCCGCGATACCTGAATTGAGCCACCGGTGAGAACCGGATCAGGCGTTGGAGGCGTTGAAGGCTGTGATGCCCCATTTGGCCAGCGCCGCATCATCGGCCACGCGCGCATCGACCCAGCGCGCCCCTTCGGGCGTCTCTTCTTTTTTCCAGAACGGCGCCTGGGTCTTGAGGTAATCCATCAGGAATTCGCAGGCCTTGAAGCTTTCACCGCGATGCGCGGAGGTCACGGCCACCATGACGACCTGGTCCAGCGGCTGCAACAGGCCGACGCGGTGCACCACACGCGCGCCGAAGATGTCAAAGCGCACTTTGGCCTCGTCAATCATGGCCTCTATCGCTTTCTCGGTCATGCCGGGGTAGTGCTCAAGCTCCATGCTGCTGACGCTCAGACCGTCATTGCGGTCCCTGACCGTGCCTGTGAAGGTGCACACCGCGCCTACTCGCTTGTCACCGGCGCGCAGTGCGGCCACCTCATGGGCCAGGTTGAAGTCATCGGTGGTGATCAGGACGCGCGGTAAAGCCATAGTGGCAATTTTGCCACTCGCCCACCCTCAAAGCAGCTGCCTGCGTTAAGATTTGCCGCATGACTGGCCGCACCTGCCCCCTCGCCACCCGGACGCCCGACAGCGCCCTTGGCCTTGGGGTGTGCGCCAGCAAATCGAAAAAACCGTTGCTCATTTGACCGGGGCTGCGGTTCCGTCGTCGAATGAGCGATGGAACCGTCCGGTTACTCCCCCCTCTTTGCGGACACCTATCTCTTGTTCTGGCGGCGGCCTTCAAGCCGGTCAGTTTTTTGGGATGTGTCCTCATGCAAACAGCGCTTCATACCAGCCAGGCCAATCAGGCCACCACCGATTTCTCGGGTCTCTGGATCCCGCTCGTCACCCCGTTTGACCAAGGCCAGGTCGACTACCCGGCGTTGAAGCGCCTGGTGGCGCACTACCGCGCCAGCGGCATCGCCGGGCTCGTGGTCTGCGGCTCCACCGGCGAAGCCGCGGCCCTGGACGAAGACGAGCAAATGCAAACGCTGGAAACGGTGACGGGTGAAGCACCTGGCCTGCCAGTGGTCATGGGCCTGTCGGGCTACCACCTAGGCAAGATGGCGGCGCGCATCAAGGCACTGGGCACGCTGGGCCTTGCCGGCATCCTGCTGCCGGCGCCCAGCTATATCCGGCCTTCGCAAGCGGGGCTCATTGAATGGTTTACCACCCTGGCGAATGCGAGCGCCGTGCCGTTGATCCTCTACGACATCCCCTATCGCACCGGCAGTCGCATGGAACTGGAGACCATCCTGGCGCTGGCCGATCACCCACGCATCCAGGCCCTCAAGGACTGCGGCGGCGATCCAGCCAAAACGCAAGCCCTGATCGCCGATGGGCGGCTGCAGGTGCTGGCGGGCGAGGACGTAAACATCTTCAGCACCGCTGTGCAAGGCGGCCGGGGTGCGATTGCTGCGGCGGCGCATCTGCACACGGAGCGTTTTGTGGAGGTGCTGCGGCGCATCCAGGCGGGCGACTTGACAGGCGCTGAGGCCTTGTGGGCGCCACTGCAGCCACTGATTGAAGGCTTGTTCGCCGAGCCCAACCCCGGGCCGCTCAAGGCACTGCTGGCCCGGCGAGGCCTGCTTCGCAATGAATTGCGCAGCCCGATGACTGCTGCCTCCGCCACACTGGCCGAACGTCTTCAGCGCCTGGATGCGATGGTGAGTTGAAGGTGACTCAACCGCCGGTCACGGGCGGGAAGAATGCGACTTCGCAGCCTTCGCTGAGCGTTGCCGATTCATCGCACATGACCTGGTTGAGTGCCATGCGCACAGCCCTGCCGCGCGCCAGGCTGGCGGCGTGGGCGGGCGTGGCCGCGAGCAACTCATCGCGCAGGGCTGCCAGCGTGGCGGCGGAGGTTTCGCGCACCTCGCTGCCCTGCCCTATGGCCTCGCGGATAGAGGCAAAGTATTTGATCGTGACTTTCATGGAGACCTTGATGCGGCGACTTAAGCGATGAGCGACGAAAACGGAATGAACCGCACCATGTCGCCACGGGCAATCGTCTGGCCGGACGGGTTGTCAATCACGCCATCGCCCCAGACAGCTGAGGTCAGCACGCCGGAGCTCTGGTTGCTGAACAACTCCAGCCCGCCTGCTGCATTGCGCCTGGCGCGCAAAAACTCGCGGCGCTTGTCGGCTTTGGGCCAGTCGAAATGCGCGGGCAATGCGACGGGACTGAGGGCCAAGTCGGCAGCGCCTTGCAGCCTGAGCAGGAATGGCCGCACCAGCACCAGAAAGGTCACAAAGCTGGACACCGGGTTGCCCGGCAAACCGACAAAGTGCGCGCCACCCACCTTGCCGTAGGCGAAAGGCTTGCCCGGCTTCATCGCGATTTGCCAGAGGGAGAGTTCACCCAAGGCCTCCACGGCCGGCTTGATGTGGTCTTCTTCGCCGACTGAAACACCGCCGCTGGTGAGAATCAGGTCATGCGCTTCGCTGGCGCCCTTGAGCGCAGCGACGGTTGCATCAAGGCGGTCGGGCACGATGCCGAGATCGGTCACGCTGCAACCCAGGCGCAGCAGCAAAGCGCGCAGGAAGAAGCGGTTGGAGTTGTAGATGGCGCCGGGCTTCATGTCGGCCGGCGCGACCTCGCCGGGCATGACCAGTTCATCGCCCGTGGAAAACAAGGCCACGCGCACGCGGGGTGCGACCTGCAGTTTGTCGAAACCAATGCTGGCGGCCAGGCCCAGCGAGGCGGGCGTCAGGCGCTCACCGCCGCGGAGCACCACGGCGCCGGCAGCCACGTCCTCGCCGCGGCGGCGGATCCATTGGCCGGACTGGGGTTTGACCTTGATGCGTACGGCGTCATCCACGGCTTCACAGTCTTCCTGCATCACCACCGCATCGGCGCCGGACGGAATGGGCGCGCCGGTGAAAATGCGCGCCACCGTAGCCGGTGCCAGCGCGTGGCCGCTGCTGCCGGCGGGAATACGCTGGCTGACCGGAAGCACGGCACCTTCTGCCCAATCAGACGCACGCATCGCGTAGCCATCCATGGAACTGTTATCGTGCGCCGGCACGTCGAGGCTGGATACCAGGTCCTGGGCCAGCACGCGGCCGTCCGCATCGAAGGTCGAAACAGTTTCAGTACCGGGCAGCGGCGCCGCACGTGCCAGCAACTCGGCCAGCGCCTGGTCCAGCGGCTTCAGGGGAGCACGGCCGGACTGGGTCGTAGCGGGACCGTCGGGCGCAGCAGGCGTGGGGGTGGCAGAACTCATGGTCGGGGTGTCCGGAACAAAAGCATGAACAGAACGGGGCTGGAGTTAGGGCTAGTCGTCAGGGCCGGCCCTCGCCCCAGTCCTAGCCGAAACGGTCTTCGAAGGAATAGGCAAAACGCTGCTGATTGTTGACCAGGTAGTCGGCCACGGCGTCGCCATCGTTCAAATCCAGCACCGGGCGCAAGGTTGCTTCGGGCAATTGGTCAGGCGCATCGGTGGCGATGGCGACGATGAAATCATCGTCCATGTAAAGGCTGGGCTTGCCAGCGTAATCAGCCGAAGGGCCGCGCCAGACTTCGATCTTGAGCAGGTCGCTGCTTTTGAAGCCTTCGACCAGCACCCAGTCCACACCGCCGTAAAGCTCGGCGATCAGTTGGTGCACAGTCATCTCGGACGGTTTTTCAAACTCGCGCATCAGCGCCAGCCGGTTTTGTGAGGCCACCACCACCTCGAAGGCGCCGGCCACGCGGTGGCGGAAGGTGTCTTTGCCGGGGTGGTCGATATCAAACTTGTGGTGCGCATGTTTGACGACTGACACGCGCAGGCCGCGCGCCTTGAGCGCGGGGATCAGCTTTTCAACCAGCGTGGTTTTGCCCGAGCCGGAGTAACCGGCGAAACCGACGACGTTCATGGCCGGGCTTTCCAGGCGGGGCAGCGGCCCGTATTAATGCACATGATCGGCGATGTAGCGCTTGATCACGGCCGCATCGGCGGGCAGCACCTTGACGCGTTTGGGCAGGGCTTCAATGCCTTCAAACTTCGCGGGCCGTTCGGGTGCGTGGCCCAGCGCCTCTTCAATCGTGGCAGCGAACTTGATGGGCAGCGCGGTTTCGAGCACGACCATGGGCACGCCCGCTTGCATTTGCTCGCGCGCCACCTTCACACCGTCGGCAGTGTGGGTGTCTATCGTGGTGCCGAAGCGCTTGTGGGTGTCGCGAATCGTCGCAAGGCGGTCGGCATGGGTGCTTTTGCCGCTCACAAAACCGTAACGCTGCGCGGCCGACTTGAAAGCCGCCTCGCCGCTGAGGTCAAACCGGCCCTGGCTGCCCAGTTGGCCGTGGAACAAGTCCTTGGTCTTCGCGCCGTCGCGGCCCAGCAGGTCGAACACAAAACGCTCGAAGTTCGAGGCTTTGGAAATGTCCATGGAAGGGCTGGAAGTCTCATGCGTGTCGGCGCTGCTTCGCACGCGGTACACGCCGGTGCGGAAGAATTCGTCGAGCACGTCGTTCTCATTGGTGGCCACCACCAGCTTGCCGATGGGCAGGCCCATCATGCGGGCCACATGGCCGGCGCAGACATTGCCGAAGTTCCCCGATGGGACGGTGAAGTCGACTTTCTGCGCATTCGATTGGGTCGCTTGAAAGTACCCGGCAAAGTAGTAAACCACCTGCGCCATCAGGCGCGCCCAGTTGATCGAGTTGACCGTGCCAATCTTGTACTGGCGCTTGAAGGCCAGGTCGTTGGAGACGGCCTTGACGATGTCCTGGCAGTCGTCGAACACGCCGTCGACCGCAATGTTGTGGATGTTCTCGTCCTGCAGGCTGAACATCTGGGCCTGCTGGAAAGGGCTCATGCGGCCGTTCGGCGAAGTCATAAAAACGCGCACGCCCTTTTTGCCGCGCATGGCGTATTCGGCCGCGCTGCCGGTGTCGCCGCTGGTGGCGCCCAGGATGTTGAGTTCTTCGCCGCGGCGCGCCAGCTCGTACTCAAAGAGGTTGCCCAGCAGCTGCATGGCCATGTCCTTGAAGGCCAACGTCGGGCCGTTGGACAGGGCTTCGAGGTAAAGGCCGTTTTCGAGCTTTTTCAGCGGGACGATTTCGCGGGTGCCGAACACCTCTTCGGTGTAGGTTTTGTCGCAGATCGCCTTCAAGTCTGCGGCGGGAATGTCGTCAACATAAAGCGAGAAGATTTCAAAGGCCAGGTCGGCATAAGCCAGGCCGCGCCATCTGGCGAGGGTGGCGTCGTCAACCTGGGGATAGCGCTCGGGCAGGTACAAGCCGCCGTCGGGCGCCAGGCCTTCGAGCAGGATTTCGCAAAAGCGCTTGCGGTCGGCGTGGCCGCGGGTGGAGAGGTAGAGCATCAGGCCAGCTCCTCCTTGCGGATGCGCGTGATGGACGCCAGCACCGTGGGCAGCGCCTGCATTTGCGCCAGGGCATCGTTCATCTTCGCTTCCACGCAATCGTGCGTGAGGATGATGAGGTCGGTGTGGGTGGAGCCCTCGCCGCCCACTTCGTCGGCTTCGCGCTGCAGCACGGCATCTATGCTGATGCCCGCGCCGGCCAGGATGCCGGTGACCTTGGCCAGCACGCCGGCTTCGTCGGCGACTTTGAGGCGCAGGTAGTAGCTGGTGACGACGTCGGACATGGGCACCACGGGCAGGTCGCTCATCGCATCGGGCTGGAAGGCCAGGTGCGGCACGCGGTGCTCGGGGTCGGCCGTGTGCAGGCGGGCGATGTCGACCAGGTCGGCGATCACGGCGCTGGCGGTGGGCTCGCTGCCCGCGCCCTTGCCGTAGTACAGCGTGGTGCCGACGGCATCGCCCTGTACCACCACTGCATTCATCGCGCCTTCCACATTGGCGATAAGGCGCTTGGCCGGCACCAGGCTGGGATGCACGCGCAATTCGATGCCGTTGGCGGCGCGCTTGGTGATGCCCAGCAGCTTGATGCGGTAGCCGAGCTGCTCGGCATAGCGGATGTCCTGCGCGGCCAGGCCGGTGATGCCTTCGACGTAAGCCTTGTCGAATTGCACCGGGATGCCGAAGGCGATGGCCGACATCAGGGTGACCTTGTGGCCCGCGTCCACGCCTTCGATGTCGAAGGTGGGATCGGCCTCGGCGTAGCCCAGGCGCTGCGCTTCTTTGAGCACGACGTCGAAGTCCAGGCCCTTGTCGCGCATCTCGGACAGGATGAAGTTGGTGGTGCCGTTGATGATGCCGGCGATCCACTGGATGCTGTTGGCCGTGAGGCCTTCGCGCAGCGCCTTGATGATGGGAATGCCGCCGGCCACGGCCGCTTCAAACGCGACCATGACACCCTTGCGGTGGGCCGCCGCGAAAATCTCGGTGCCGTGCACGGCCAGCAAGGCCTTGTTGGCGGTGACCACGTGCTTGCCGGCCTCGATGGCTTCAAGCACCAGCTGTTTGGCAATGCCGTAGCCGCCTATGAGTTCGATCACGATGTCGACGTCAGGGCTGGCCACGACCTTGCGTGCATCGTCCACCACCTGCACGCCGGCGCCGACGGCGGCCCTGGCGCGCGCCACGTCGAGGTCGGCCACCATGGTGATCTCAATACCGCGGCCGGCGCGCCGGCGGATTTCTTCCTGATTGCGCTGAAGCACGTTGTAGGTGCCGCTGCCCACGGTGCCGATGCCCAGAAGGCCTACGCGGATGGGGCTCAAATTTGTCGGTTTCATATCGCTGGGGTCTTGCTTTTTTACGTTGATCTGGAAAGCCGCACCTCAAGAGGTGCAAAAAGGCTGGAAAGAGAAGCCGAATACAGGATCAAGTTCGGTTATTGCGGTAGTTCTCGAGGAACTTCGCGATGCGGCCGATGGCTTCGCGCAGATCTTCCTCATGCGGGAGGAAGACGATACGGAAATGGTCCGGCTCGGCCCAGTTAAAGCCCGTGCCCTGCACCAGCATGACCTTGGTCTCCTTGAGGAGCTCCAGGAAGAACTGGCGATCGTCCTTGATCGGGTAGACCTTGGGATCAAGCCGCGGGAACATGTAGAGCGCGGCGCTGGGTTTGACACAGGTGACACCGGGGATGGCGGTGATGAGTTCGTAGGCCATGTCGCGCTGGCGGCGCAGGCGCCCGCCTTCGCAGGTCAGGTCGTTGATGCTCTGGTAACCGCCCAGTGCGGTCTGTATGGCCCACTGGCCCGGCACGTTGGAGCACAGCTTCATGTTGGCCAGCATGTTCAGGCCTTCGATGTAGTCCTGGGCCTGCTTCTTGGGGCCGGACACCACCAGCCAGCCGGCGCGGTAGCCGCAGGATCGGTAGCTCTTGGACAGCGAATTGAAGGTCAGCGTGAGCACGTCGGTCGACAGGCTGGCAATCGCCGTGTGCTTGACGTCGTCGTACAGCACCTTGTCGTAGACCTCGTCGGCGAGGATGACCAGGCCGTGCTCGCGCGCGATGCCGATGATGCCTTTAAGCAGCTCGTCGGAATACAGCGCGCCCGTGGGATTGTTGGGGTTGATGACCACGATGGCCTTGGTCCGGGGCGTGATCCTGGCGCGGATGTCGTCGAGGTTGGGCATCCAGCCATTGCTTTCATCACAGCGGTAATGCACCGGCGTGCCGCCCGAAAGGCTGGTGGAGGCCGTCCACAGCGGGTAGTCGGGCGCCGGCAGCAGCAATTCGTCGCCGTCGTCGAGCAAGGCATTGGTGGCCATGGAAATCAGCTCGCTCGCGCCGTTGCCCAGGTAGATGTCGTCCAGCGTGACACCCTTGATGCCCTGCTTCTGGGTTTCGTGCATCACGGCCTTGCGCGCCGCGAAGATACCCTTGCTGTCCGAGTAGCCGGCAGAAGCGGGCAGGTTGCGGATCATGTCCTGCTGGACTTCCTCGGGAGCGTCAAAACCGAACACCGCCAGATTGCCGATATTGAGCTTGATGAGCTTCTGGCCCTCTTCCTCCATCTGCTTGGCGGCGTCCATGATCGGGCCGCGGATGTCGTACAGCACATTGGCAAGCTTGGCGGATTTGGTGATCGGTTTCATGGAAGGTTCAGAAGGCTTTGGACTAGGGCCGCGCCGCTCCCCCTGCCGGCTACCGGGGAGATACGGCGCATTGCGGCGCGAAATTCGGGCGGAATCTATAATTTGACCACATAAAAGAGGCTTTTCGCTGGCAAACGGCAGCGCGCAAGGCGCGTAAAGCCCCTCGCACACCGCGCCACGCCTGCCTCCACAACGCCCGGACCCTTCCCGCATGAAACTCCAGCCAGACCGCCTCGACGTTCAGTCCATCCTCGGCTATGGCCCCGGCTGGGTGGGCTTGGGGCGCGAAGGCGTGGCGGAAAAAATCGAGCACAGCGTGGTGATAGGCTCGCGCGGCGAAAAATTCGACTGGAATTGCACGCGCTTTGAGAAGCTCACCGCGGAGCATTTCGCCTTGCTGGCTGAAACCCAGCCCGAACTCGTAATTTTCGGCAGCGGCGCCCGCCTGCGCTTTGTGCCCCCCGCGTTCCTGCGGGCCTTGATGGAGCGCCGCATCGGCGTTGAGACCATGGACACGCTCGCGGCCTGTCGCACCTACAACATCCTTGCGGGTGAAGGCCGGCAAGTGATTGCCGCCTTGCTGATTGAAACAGAAGGAACAGAGGGCTGAAATGCCCCCTCTTTCAGGGTAAAATCTAGGGTTGCATTTGGCGCCACATCCCGGGATCACGTTCCGGGCCGGTCGCCAAAAGGCGCGGCCAATTACAACTACTTTCGTCAGGGTCTACTCAGTATGGCAGTCGTCGTCAATAAACCACTCCCCGAATTTGAAGCGATCGCCACCGGTGGCATCAAGGTTTCCAATCAGTCCCACCTCGGAAAAGTCGTGGTCCTGTACTTCTATCCCAAGGACAATACGCCCGGCTGCACCACGGAAGCCATGCAGTTCCGTGACCGCTACAAGGATTTCGTGAAGGCCGGCGCAACCGTCTTCGGCGTCTCCCGCGACAACATGAAGTCCCACGACGAGTTCAAGTCCAAGCTCGAACTGCCGTTCGAGCTGATTGCGGACACCGAAGAAAAAATGTGCCACATGTTCGGCGTCGTCAAGAACAAGATCATGTACGGCAAAAAGGTTAAAGGCATTGAGCGCAGCACCTTCCTGGTGGGCGCCGACGGCCTGCTCAAAGAGGAATGGCGCGGCCTGAAAGTGCCCGGCCATGTGGACGACGTGCTCAAGGCCGTCAAAGCCCTCAAAAAAGCCGCCTGAAACCGCACTGAGGCCAGTTAGCAACAAAGGATTGCCCTGTCACTTGAGTTGTGCATAATGAACTCATGCTGTTGAGCTTCGCAACTGCGCCAAAAGAAAAAGCCGCCCTGGTTTCAAGGCGGCTTTTTCACTTCTGGAACCCTTCTTTTTTAGAGAGTTTTAAGCACTATGCCCCTGCCCCCCGCCCCGACCAAACGTGCCGCCCTGCTCTCTCCTGACGCGCTCGACGCGCCCGCCCGCTCGCCTTCGAAGGTCGCCCGGAAAACGGAGCGCACCGAATCCGCCCAGAAGCCTCCGGTGATGGACCTGTTTGACAGCCGCGCGGCAGGGGAAGGCAGCCATCCCGTAGCCTTCAAAGGCAAAGAACCCCCCAGCCCCGAAAGAACCGCCCCGAGCAGCCGCGCAAAAGAAAGCATTGCCCTGCCCGAGCCGGCCAAGCCGAAAAAAGCCAAGCGCACGGGCCCGTCCAAGCTGTTCGTGCTCGACACCAATGTGCTGATGCACGACCCGATGTGCCTGTTCCGCTTTGAGGAACACGACATCTTCCTGCCCATGATCGTGCTCGAAGAGCTCGACGGCCACAAAAAGGGCATGACCGAGGTGGCTCGCAACGCCCGCCAGACCAGCCGCACGCTGGATGCGCTAGCCGGCGCCCAAGGCGCCGACATCGGCAAAGGACTGAAGCTCGACACCACCGGCCATCCCGAGGCCGGCGGCTGCCTGTTTTTCCAGACCAAACCACTGGATTACACGCTGCCCATGAGCCTGCCGCAGGGCAAGGCCGACAACCAGATCCTGGGCGTGGTGGAAGCCCTGCGCAAGGAATATGCGCCGCGCGAAGTGGTCCTGGTGTCCAAGGACATCAACATGCGCGTCAAGGCGCGCGCCCTGGGCCTAGCCACCGACGACTACCAGAACGACAAAACCCTGGAAGACGGCGACCTGCTGTATTCCGGCTCGCTGGCGCTGCCGGTGGACTTCTGGACGCGCCAGAGCAAGACCATCGAAAGCTGGCAGCAAGGCAGCCATACGTTCTACCGCATCACCGGGCCCATCGTAGGCAGCTTGCTGATCAACCAGTTCGTGTTCTTTGAAGCCCCCGGCGAGCCGCCCCTGTATGCCCGCGTGACGGAAATCCGGGCCAAAACCGCCGTGCTGAAGACCCTGAAGGACTACAACCACCTCAAAAATGCCGTCTGGGGCGTCACCACGCGCAACCGCGAGCAGAACTTCGCCATGAACCTGCTGATGGACCCGGAAGTGGACTTCGTCACGCTGGCTGGCACGGCAGGCACGGGCAAGACGCTGATGGCGTTGGCCAGCGGCCTCACGCAGGTGCTCGACGACCGCCGCTACACCGAAATCATCATGACGCGCGCCACCGTTTCGGTCGGTGAAGACATCGGCTTCCTGCCGGGCACCGAAGAGGAAAAAATGGGCCCCTGGATGGGCGCGCTGGACGACAACCTCGAAGTGCTGGGCAAGACCGACAGCGGCTCGGGCGAATGGGGCCGCGCGGCTACCAACGAACTGATCCGCTCGCGCATCAAGGTCAAGAGCATGAACTTCATGCGCGGCCGCACCTTCCTGAACAAGTACGTCATCATCGATGAGGCGCAGAACCTGACGCCCAAGCAGATGAAAACACTGATCACGCGGGCGGGCCCCGGCACCAAGATCATCTGCATGGGCAACCTGGCGCAGATCGACACGCCTTACCTGACCGAAGGCTCGTCGGGCATGACCTTTGCCGTCGACCGCTTCAAGGGCTGGCCGCATGGTGGGCACATCACTCTGGCGCGCGGCGAACGCTCACGCCTGGCCGATTTCGCAAGCGAAGTGCTTTAAATCGCGAATAAAAACGGCGCTGAACGGCGCCGAAATGAAAAAAGGCCAAGTCGCAAGACTTGGCCTTTTTTGTTCTTCAAATTCTGGTGGGCGGTGCAAGTTTCGAACTTGCGACCCCTGCAGTGTGAATGCAGTGCTCTACCCCTGAGCTAACCGCCCTATCGGTCAGCCTATGATTATATGGTGTTTTGGGCCAATTTTTTGGATGGAAGGCCGGAATTGCTTTTCCGTGTCACGCCTCAGGCGGCGGCCAGGGCCCGCCAGACCGTTTTTCCCTTGCTGGCCTTGTCGATATCGGCCAGCAATTTCTCGTGTTCGGAGGCCTCCTGGTCGTTGGCCGCCAGCAAAGGCAACTCAAACGTGCTCAGATCGATCTGCGGTGCACCGCTGTCGCCCTCCTCGACCGCGTCGCCCACATCCATGACCAGCGCGTTCTGGCCCCGGGTCAGGTTGATGTAGACGTCGGCCAGCAGTTCAGCATCCAGCAAAGCGCCGTGCAGGGTACGGCCGGAATTGTCGACCTCCAGCCGGTCGCACAAGGCATCCAGCGAGTTGCGTTTGCCGGGGAACAGTTCCTTCGCCATCATCAGGCTGTCAGTGACCTTGGCCACGCAGTGCTTGATGGGAGGCCGGCCCAGAAGCTCGAGCTCCTTGTTGAGGAAGCTCACGTCGAACGGCGCGTTGTGGATGATGATTTCGGCGTCCCGCAGGTACTCCAGAAGTTCGTCGGCCACAGCCGCGAATTTGGGTTTGTCCTTCAGGAACTCATTGCTGATGCCGTGGACCTTGAGCGCGTCCTCATGGCTGTCGCGCTCGGGGTTCAGGTAGAAGTGGCGGTTGTTGCCGGTGAGCTTGCGAGCCACCAGTTCCACACAGCCGATTTCGATAATGCGGTCGCCGTTTTCAGCGGACAGACCGGTGGTTTCAGTATCCAGGACGATTTGGCGCATGGCTCAGATGATAGCGACCTTGGGTCAGTGAATATTTTTCCGCCGGGCCGCCCCAAGGAAAAATGCGCCCCCTCGGGGGGCAGCGCAGCACACGCAGTGGCAAGCGTGGGGGCTAATGATTCTCTTTGGCGTGGTTGATGGAATATTTGGGAATCTCCACCGTCACGTCCGTCTGGGCGAGCACAGCCTGGCAGCTCAGGCGTGAATTGGGCTCCAGGCCCCAGGCGCGGTCCAGCAGGTCTTCTTCGCTCTCGTCGAGCTCGTTCAGCGAGTTAAAGCCTTCGCGCACGACAACGTGGCAGGTTGTGCAGGCGCAGCTCAAGTCGCAGGCGTGCTCGATGTTGATCTTGTTGTCGAGCAGGGCTTCGCAGATGGACGTACCGGCCGGTGCGCTGATTTCGGCGCCCTGCGGGCAGTATTCGGGGTGAGGCAATATTTTGATGATGGGCATGTGATCAGTCGGTTCAGACCGCCTCGATGTTTTTACCGGCCAGGGCTTGCTTGATGCCCCGGTTCATGCGCTGGGCCGCAAAGGCTTCCGTGCCTTTGGCTAGCGCCTGTGTGGCGGCTTCCACCGCGGCTGCATCGCCGTGGGCACGCGTGTCAGCCAGGGCAGCGATCAGCTTATCGATCTGCACCCGTTCATCTGGGCTGAGCAGGTCTGCATCCGCGGCCAAGGCGCTCTGCGTGGCCAGGATCATGCGGTCCGCATCGACCCGGGCTTCGGCCACGGCGCGGGCGTTCATGTCCTGCTGGGCTGTGGAAAAACTGTCTTGCAGCATGCGGGCGATATCTTCGTCTGAGAGACCGTATGAAGGCTTCACGTCAATACGCGCCTCAACGCCGCTGACCTGTTCTTTCGCGTTCACGCTGAGCAGGCCGTCGGCGTCGACGGTAAACGTCACGCGAATGCGCGCGGCACCGGCCACCATGGGCGGAATGCCGCGCAACTCAAAACGAGCCAGGCTGCGGCAGTCGGCGACTAAGTCGCGCTCGCCTTGCACCACATGCAGGGCCAGGGCGGTCTGGCCGTCCTGGTAAGTAGTGAAGTCCTGCGCCATGGCCGTGGGGATTGTCTGGTTACGCGGCACGATGCGCTCAACCAGCCCGCCCATGGTTTCTATGCCCAGCGACAGCGGGATCACGTCCAGCAACAGCAGCTCATCGCCTGTGCTGTTGCCGGCCAGCTGGTTGGCAGAAATGGCCGCGCCCAGCGCCACCACCTCATCAGGGTTGAGGTTGACCAGCGGCTCGCGGCCGAAAAAGCTGGCGACCGCCTTGCGCACCTGGGGCATGCGCGTGGAGCCCCCCACCAGCACCGCGCCTTGAATGTCTTCCTTGGCGAGCTTGGCGTCGCGCAGCGCCTTGCGGACTGCTGCGAGCGTGCGCTGGGTCAGGTGGGCGGTCGCGGTTTCGAAATCTTCCGCCTTCATCTCGAAGTTGATGAGAGCCTTGGCCAGCTGCACCGAAAAAGGCACAGGGTCGGCGGTCGACAGAGCTTCCTTGCAGTTGCGTGCGGCGCGCTGCAGCGCTGCTTTGTCTGCCGGCGTGAGGGCATCGGCCGCCAGTCCTGCCTTGGCCAGTACCCAGTCGACCAGCGCCCGATCGTAGTCGTCACCGCCCAGCGCCGAATCGCCGCCGGTGGCCACCACCTCGAAGACGCCTTGCGCCAGGCGCAGGATGGAGATGTCGAAGGTGCCGCCACCCAGGTCGTACACGGCGTAAACGCCTTCGCTGGCGTTGTCCAGGCCGTAGGCTATGGCGGCCGCCGTGGGCTCATTGATCAGGCGCAGCACATTCAGGCCCGCCAGTTGCGCTGCGTCTTTGGTAGCCTGGCGCTGGGCATCGTCGAAATAGGCCGGCACGGTGATCACGGCCCCATAGACATCGTCATTGAAGGTGTCTTCGGCGCGGTAGCGCAGCGTGGCCAGAATCTCGGCGCTGATCTCGACCGGGCTTTTTTCGCCGGCGACGGTCTGCAGCGTGACCATGCCGGGCTTGTCGTTCAACTCATAAGGCAATTGGGCGCGGCTGCCGATGTCATCGATGCCGCGGCCCATCAGGCGCTTGACGGAGGAAATAGTATTGCGCGGGTCTTCAACCTGCGCCGCCAAGGCTTCATGGCCGATCTGGCGTTTGTCACCCTCAAGGTAACGAACCACGCTGGGCAGCAACACCCGTCCCTGATCATCAGGCAGGCATTCAGACACGCCATTGCGCACGCTGGCGACCAGCGAGTGCGTGGTGCCTAGGTCAATGCCGATCGCGATGCGCCGCTGATGCGGATCGGGCGTCTGGCCGGGTTCAGAGATTTGCAGGAGTGCCATGCGTGCTTGTCGTACTTTTCTGTAATGCCTTGGAACAGGTTCCTATTGTCCCAGCACGTCGATGCGCGCATCGACCTCGCTGGCAAAGCGCTCAATAAACATAAGGCTTCTGATCTGCCGGGCGGCCGCGGAAAAGTCCCCGTCCACATCCAGCAGCTTTTCTATTTCCACCAGCTTCTCGCGCCCATTCGCCATCGCCTGCGAGGCGATTTCCTCAAAATCCTCGGCGGTCTCGGCTTCATCGAGTGCTTCACGCCACTGCATCTGCTGCACCAGGAAGTCGTGCGGCATGGCCGTGTTGTTTTCGGCGTTGATGGGCGCGCCGTTGAGCTCACACAAGTAGCTCGCCCGCTTCAACGGGTCTTTCAGCCGCTGGTAGGCCTCATTGATGCGCACCGACCACTGCATGGCCACACGCTGTGCCGCAGCGCCCTGGGCCGCGAATTTGTCGGGATGCGCCTCGCGCTGCAGGTCTTTCCAGCGGGCGTCCAGCACGGCACGGTCCTGCGCAAAGCGCTGGGGCACGCCGAAAATTTCGAAATCGGTGGATTGCAGATTCATGCCGAGAAAAAGCCGCCAGCACAATCAGTGGAGGCGGCTTCGGTAAGGGTGCAGCACGCGTAAAACCGCTCGCCCATCAAACCCGGAAACTTTCGCCGCAACCGCAACGGTCACGCTCGTTAGGGTTGATGAACTTGAAGCCTTCGTTCAGGCCTTCACGCACAAAATCCAGCTTGGTGCCGTCGATATAGGCCATGCTTTTCGGGTCGACCAACACCTTGACGCCATTGTCTTCAAACACGACGTCTTCCGGCGCGATCTCGTCGGCATATTCGAGCTTGTAAGCCAGGCCCGAGCAACCGGTGGTTTTGACACCCAAGCGCACACCCACGCCCTTGCCGCGCTTGGTCATGTAGCGGGTCACGTGTCGGGCGGCTGCGTCAGTAAGGGTAACGGACATTTAAATCACTCGAAATTGAAACAGGTGACGGGATGCGGCCGGGTCAGGTCAGGTCGCGTGCTTTTGCTTGTAGTCGTTGACGGCGGCCTTGATGGCGTCTTCCGCCAGGATGGAGCAGTGAATCTTGACGGGCGGCAGGGCCAGCTCTTCGGCGATTGCGCTGTTCTTGATGCTGGCCGCTTCGTCCAGGGTCTTGCCCTTTACCCATTCGGTCACGAGCGAGCTGGAAGCGATAGCTGAACCGCAGCCATAGGTCTTGAAGCGCGCATCTTCGATCACGCCGGTGACCGGGTTGACCTTGATCTGCAGTTTCATCACGTCGCCGCAGGCCGGTGCGCCAACCATGCCGGTGCCAACCGATTCGTCGCCCTTTTCAAAGGAGCCGACATTGCGGGGGTTTTCGTAGTGGTCTACCACTTTTTCGCTGTATGCCATTTTGTTTACCTCTTTAAGCTGTCGGGCGCGCTGCTCAGTGTGCAGCCCACTGAATGGTCGACAAGTCGACACCATCCTTGAACATCTCCCACAGGGGAGACAGTTCGCGCAGTTTCGCCACGTTTTCCTTGATGGTGGCGACCGCGTAGTCAATCTCTTCCTCGGTGCTCCAGCGGCCGATCGTCATGCGAAGGCTGCTGTGCGCGAGTTCGTCGCTGCGGCCCAGGGCACGCAGCACGTAGCTGGGCTCCAGGCTGGCCGAAGTGCAGGCCGAGCCGCTGGAAACCGCCAGGCCCTTGATGCCCATGATCAGCGACTCGCCTTCGACGAAATTGAAGCTCATGTTCAGGTTGTGCGGCACGCGCTTGTCGGCGTGGCCGTTGAGGAACACCTCCTCCACGTCCTTGAGCCCGTTGAGCATGCGCTCGTGCAGGGCACGAATACGCTTGTTTTCTTCGTGCATCTCGGCCTTCGCGATGCGGTAGGCCTCGCCCATGCCCACGCACTGGTGCGTAGGCAGCGTGCCCGAACGCATGCCGCGCTCATGGCCGCCGCCGTGCATTTGCGCTTCCAGCCGCACGCGCGGCTTGCGGCGCACGTACAGGGCGCCTATGCCCTTGGGACCATAGGTCTTGTGCGAAGTCAGGCTCATCAGGTCAACCGGCAAGGTGGCCAGGTCGATGTCGACGCGGCCGGTTGCCTGGGCGGCATCCACATGGAAGATGATGCCCTTTTCACGGCACAGGGAGCCAATGGCCGGGATGTCCTGGATCACGCCGATTTCGTTGTTCACGAACATGACGCTGACCAGGATAGTGTCGGGACGCATGGCGGCCTTGAGTGCTTCAAGGTCCAGCAAGCCGTCGGCCTGCACGTCCATGTAAGTCACTTCAAAGCCCTGGCGCTCCAGCTCGCGGCAGGTGTCCAGCACGGCCTTGTGCTCGGTTTTGACCGTGATAATGTGCTTGCCCTTGGTCTTGTAAAAGTGGGCCGCGCCTTTGAGCGCCAGGTTGTTGGACTCGGTGGCGCCACTGGTCCAGACGATTTCGCGCGGGTCGGCGCCAATCAGGTCGGCGATCTGCCCCCGTGCTTTTTCGACGGCGGCTTCCGCCTCCCAGCCCCAGGCGTGGCTGCGTGAAGCGGGGTTGCCGAAGTGTTCGCGCAACCAGGGAATCATGGCGTCCACCACCCGCGGGTCGCAGGGGTTCGTGGCGCTGTAGTCCATGTAAATGGGAAAGTGTGGGGTGTCCATGTGGCTAGCTCTTTTTATTCACGGGCTGGCTGGCAGCGCGATCAAGGGTCAATGCTTCAATTTGCAACGGGATAAAGACAAGGCCGGGCAACGATGCCCAGCCTCGCTCCGTCAGGATTTGGAAAATGCATTGCCCAGGGCAAAGACCGAGTTTGGCGCGTTCACGCGAATCGGCTTGACTGCCGGTGCCGTAAAGATGGCTTTCTTGACCTGCGGCGTGTTTTCGATCACGACGCCCTTGGCAATCTGGTCTTCCACCAGCTTTTGCAGGGTCACGGAATCCAGGAACTCCACCATGCGGCTGTTCAGCGACGCCCACAGTTCGTGCGTCATGCAGCGGCCACCCTCGCCCAGGCAGTTTTCCTTGCCGCCGCACTGGGTGGCATCGATCGGCTCGTCCACCGAGACAATGATGTCGGCCACGGTGATCTCGGACGCCTTGCGGCCCAGCGTGTAACCGCCGCCGGGACCACGGGTGGATTCCACCAGCTCATGGCGGCGCAGCTTGCCGAACAGCTGTTCGAGGTAAGACAAGGAAATCTGTTGGCGCTGGCTGATCGCAGCCAGGGTGACTGGGCCGTTGTTCTGGCGCAGTCCCAAATCAATCATTGCAGTGACCGCAAAACGGCCTTTGGTCGTGAGGCGCATAACAAGCTCCTTTAAATGGCTTGACTGTCGTTTTCACCCTGAAAGCTTGTGGCTTGCAGGGAACTCTTCCTCCAGCCGCCCAGGTCAGTCAACCGGTATCGCGGGGGCTTTTTGTTGTTCTGGGATTGTTCTTGACTGTTTTCGTCAAGTATAACACAGCAGGGGTATTCCCGCTGGCGCCGCAAAAAGCACGAGGACTAACCCGTAGAGGCACAACCTTTTTGCACCAATGTGGTGCAAAAAGGACTCGCTAAAGCGGTTCGCCGCTCAGCCGCGGGTTTGGCCGGCGGCGGGCAAAGGCAGCACGTTGTCAGCGCCGGGCGCGCCGAAGGCCTGCTGCTTGAGGATGTGCAACTGGTCGCGCACACGAGCGGCCTTTTCGAACTCCAGGTTCTTGGCGTGTTCGATCATCTGCTTTTCCAGGCGCTTGATTTCGCGGGCGATGTCTTTTTCGCTCATGTCCTCGACCTGCGCCTTTTGCATCTCGAGCTTTTCGGCTTCCTTGCCGGATTTCTCGCTGTAGACGCCATCGATGAGGTCGCGAATGCGTTTGACCACGCTGCGCGGCGTGATGCCGTGCTCCAGGTTGAAGGCAATCTGCTTGTTGCGCCGCCGCTCGGTCTCGCCCATGGCTTTTTTCATGGAATCGGTGATCCGGTCTGCATACAAGATGGCGCGGCCGTTGAGGTTTCGGGCGGCGCGGCCTATGGTCTGGATCAGGCTGCGTTCGGCGCGCAAAAAGCCTTCTTTGTCGGCGTCCAGAATGGCGACCAGCGAGACCTCGGGAATATCCAGGCCCTCGCGCAGCAGGTTGATACCTACCAACACGTCAAAAGCACCCAGCCGCAGGTCGCGAAGGATTTCCACGCGCTCGACCGTATCCACGTCGCTGTGCAGATAACGCACCTTGACGCCGTTGTCGCTGAGGTAGTCGGTCAGCTGCTCGGCCATGCGCTTGGTCAGCGTAGTGATCAGCACCCGCTCGTTCTTCTCGACGCGGATCCGGATTTCCTGCAGCACGTCGTCCACCTGGTGGGTGGCCGGCCGCACTTCGACCTGTGGATCGACCAGCCCGGTGGGCCTGACGACCTGCTCGACGACCTGGCCGGCATGCTCCTGCTCGTAGGCCGCCGGCGTGGCTGACACAAAGATCGCCTGCCGCATCTTGGACTCGAATTCTTCAAACTTCAGCGGCCGGTTGTCCAGCGCGCTCGGCAGGCGAAAACCGTACTCCACCAGCGTGGTCTTGCGCGCCCTGTCGCCGTTGTACATGGCATTGAGCTGGCCGATCATCACGTGACTTTCGTCCAGGAACATCACCGCGTCCTTGGGCAGGTAGTCGCACAGCGTCGAAGGCGGCGCGCCCGGCGGCGAGCCGCTCAGGTGGCGGGTGTAGTTCTCGATGCCCTTGCAATGGCCGATTTCGCTGAGCATCTCCAGGTCGAAACGGGTGCGCTGCTCGATGCGCTGGGCTTCCACCAGCTTGCCGTCGGCGACGAACTGGGCCACCCGCTCGGACAGCTCCAACTTGATGGTTTCCACCGCCGTCATGACCTTGTCGCGCGGCGTGACGTAATGACTCTTGGGGTAGACCACAAAGCGCGGGATTTTCTGGCGAATGCGCCCCGTCAGCGGGTCAAACAGTTGCAGTGACTCGATCTCGTCGTCAAACAGTTCTATGCGTATGGCCAGCTCGGAATGCTCGGCCGGGAAGATGTCGATTACATCGCCGCGCACGCGAAAGGTGCCGCGCGCAAAGTCCTGCTCGTTGCGCGTGTACTGCATACGGATCAGCCGCGCGATCACGTCGCGCTGGCCCATCTTGTCGCCAATGCGGGCGATAAAGCGCATCTGGGTGTAATCCTCGGGCGCACCTATGCCGTAAATCGCGCTGACTGTGCCGACGATGATGGTGTCGCGCCGCTCCAGCACGCTTTTGGTGGCCGACAGGCGCATCTGCTCGATGTGCTCGTTGATGGCCGAATCCTTTTCAATGAAAAGGTCGCGCTGTGGCACATAAGCCTCGGGTTGGTAGTAGTCGTAGTAACTGACGAAATACTCGACCGCGTTCTTGGGGAAAAACTCGCGAAATTCGCTGTACAGCTGCGCCGCCAACGTTTTGTTGGGCGCGAAAACGATGGCCGGACGGCCCAGGCGGGCGATCACATTGGCCATGGTGAAGGTCTTGCCCGAGCCGGTCACGCCCAGCAGCGTCTGGAACACCTCGCCGTCGTTGACGCCCTCCACCAGTTGCTCGATCGCCGTCGGCTGGTCGCCCGCAGGCGGATAAGGCTGGAACAACTCGAACGGCGAATCCGGAAAACGGACGAACTTGCCCTCGCTGGGGGCCGGATCCACCACCTCGGTTATGACTTCTATAGCTTCTGGCATAAAACCTCGATCAAGCCCCGTTAAAATTCGGGGCAACCAAACAGAATACGACATTCGGCCGAAAATGGGAATTGCAATCCCCGTCACCCTTCCGGCCGCCGTTTTGATACCTCTTGTAGCCTTTTTTCCGGTCAACTTGTGACCTAAATCCCCCCATACCACCGCTTCCGCCGCTTTCCTTCGCTTTCGCCTTTTTTTCACTTTTTCTGAGGATATTTCATGTCTTTGTTTACCGCTGTCGAAATGGCCCCGCGTGACCCTATCCTGGGCCTGAACGAGCAGTTCAATGCCGACACCAATCCCGCCAAGGTCAACCTGGGCGTAGGCGTGTACTACGACGACAACGGCAAGCTTCCCCTGCTCCAGTGCGTGCAGGCCGCTGAAAAGCAGATGATGGAATCCCCCAAGGCACGCGGCTACCTGCCCATCGACGGCATCGCCGCCTATGACGCGGCCGTGAAAGGCCTGGTGTTTGGCGCCGACAGCGAACCCGTCAAGAGCGGCCGCGTGGCCACCGCACAAGGCATCGGCGGCACCGGCGGCCTGAAGATCGGCGCCGACTTCCTTAAAAAGCTCAGCCCCAACGCCAAGGTGCTGATTTCCGATCCAAGCTGGGAAAACCACCGCGCGCTTTTCAGCCAGGCCGGCTTCGTGGTTGAAAGCTATCCTTACTACGACGCGGCCAAGCGCGGCATCAACTTCGAGGGCATGCTCGCCGCCCTCAATGCGGCGGCCGAAGGCACCATCATCGTGCTGCACGCCTGCTGTCACAACCCGACCGGCTACGACATCACCGCCGCCCAGTGGGACCAGGTGATCGCCGCCGTCAAGGCCCGCAAGCTCACGCCTTTCCTCGACATGGCTTACCAGGGCTTCGGCCACGGCATCGCCGAAGACGGCGCCGTCATCGGCAAATTCGTGGCGGCCGGCCTGAGTTTTTTCGTCTCGACCTCGTTCTCCAAAAGCTTCAGCCTCTATGGCGAACGCGTGGGCGCCCTGTCGGTGCTCTGCGAGTCGAAGGAAGAAGCCGATCGCGTCCTGTCGCAACTCAAGCTGGTCATCCGCACCAACTACAGCAACCCTCAGATCCACGGCGGCATGGTGGTGGCCACGGTGCTCACTACGCCCGCGCTACGCACCCAGTGGGAGCAGGAACTGGGCGAGATGCGCGTGCGCATCAAGGCCATGCGCCAAAAGCTCGTGGACGGCCTGAAGGCCGCCGGCGTCAAGCAGGACATGAGCTTCATCACCGCCCAGATCGGCATGTTCAGCTATTCCGGCCTTAGCAAGGACCAGATGGTGCGCCTGCGCAATGAATTCGGCGTCTACGGCACCGATACCGGCCGCATGTGCGTGGCCGCGCTCAACAGCAAGAACATCGACTACGTCTGCGCATCGATCGCCAAGGTCGTCTGATTTCCCTGGCTCTTTCTAACGCTGGCAGCCCGGATGCATTCATCCGGGATGCCCTGCAAAACCGCCACAACCAGCGCATCCTGCAGCAGTTGCCCGCCCTGAGCTTGCCGGACGCTTGGCTGGTCGCGGGCTGCCTCTTCCAGACGGTCTGGAATGTGCGCTCGGGCAATGCGCCCGAGGCCCATATCAAGGACTATGACCTGTTCTACTTCGACGCCACCGATCTTTCGGAGGCAGCCGAAGCCCGGGTCAGCGAGCGGGTCCAGTCCTGCTTTGCCGATCAGCAAATCACGGTGGAAGCGAAAAACCAAGCCCGGGTCCATACCTGGTACCAGGATTACTTCGGCTTTCCCTACCCTGCCCTGCAGAGTTCCCGAGATGGCATTGACCGGTTTCTGGTGCGCTGCACCTGCGTGGGCCTGAAAGCCGGCGGCTCAGGCCTGGAGCTCTACGCACCCAACGGCCTGGACGACCTCTACCAGGGCCGGCTCGACCCGAATCCGCTGTGCAACCACCAGCCGCTGTTTGAGGCCAAAGCCAGGGCCTACCAAGAGCGTTGGCCTTGGCTGCAAATCCAGCCCTAGCCCCGCACCGCCGGACACAGTCAGCACGCTGCGCGCCCCAAAACCTTCAGCTTATTCACCAGCGCACCTTGGCATCTTGGTTGGTTTTTCGGTGTTACTTGCATTAACATTGAGTCGCCTTGGATGACACGATGACGAGATCGTGCCCCGCGCGGCATTCGGCTTCCTGCCGCGCACACAACTTCTTCCTGTCGGGCAATCTCCAGGCGTTCCGCATGGCGGCTGGGTGGGCATGAGGCGCATGAGGATGGGTTGCCGCTAACGCACAACGACAAAAAGGGGCGAATTCATGACAACTATCAGTGGGGGATGGCGCCTGGCTCGTCTGTTGGGCGGCCTGCTGCTCGCCGGGTCGGGATGGATGGCCGGTAGCACGCCGGCGCTGGCTGCCTCGGTGACCATTACCGGTAATGCGGAGGCGGCGGCGGCGCTCACGGTAACGCCCAACATCCTGGTGGGGCAGAACACGAACTTCACATCGTGCAACGCCGGCCCATGGAACTACAAGCTGTACACCTTCACGGTAGATACCGCAGGCACTTACACGGCAAGCGTTGTCACGCCGACCACACTGAACACGACCTATTTTCTGCAAGGGACCTTCACGCCTTCGACCACGCCGTGCGCGCCGTCCGTCCGCTCGCGCTTCCTGGTCTCCTCGCTCGCCACCGGCGCGCCGAACACAGCCACTTTCACCGGCATCGGCCTGACCCTGCAGCCCGGCGTGCAGTACAGCGTGTTGATCGCCTTCAACACGCCCCACGTTGGCTCGCAGCCTTTCACGCTGAACATGGCGGGACCCGGATGCATTGCCATTGGCACCTATACCTGCACGAGCCAGAGCGCGGATCCGAGCAACGCGGATCCGAGCAAGAACGCGGAAGTGATCGGCCTGGTCACCTCTCAGGGAGATGCCGCGCAGCGCTTTGCCGCCGCGCAGACCGTCAATTTCCAAAGCCGCCTGGAGAGCCTGCATCGGCGCAAGCCGGCATCGACCGAAACAGGAGCCTCCGCCTCGGGCGATACACGAGAGCGCGGCCAGGCGCGCAATACGGTGGGCCTCGGAAGCATCGGCGGAGGCAACCTGGGCGCAAGCAATCCAATGTCCGCGAGCGATGGCCCCGGCACGGGCGGCACGATGGGGGTCAACCCGATGGGCAGCAAGCTAGTGGCGGCTGGCAATCCGCGCCTGTTGTCCCTAGGCATGCAGGGCCTTCCCGATCCCCTGGTTACGCAGACATCCGGCTCGGGGCTGCCTTCCGGGATACCTCTGAACGGCTCGCAGCAGAACGTGATGGGGATGGAAGTCGACGCCTGGAGTGCGGGCCTCGTCAACCTCGGCAAGCGGGGTAGCACAGATTCGCGCTTCAGCACCGCCGGCATCACCGTCGGTGCCGACAAGCGCCTCAGCGAAAAGCTGGTACTGGGCGTGGGCGGTGGCCTTGGCTACGACCGCCAGAAGATCGGCGTCAACGGCACGCGCAATACCGGCAACAGCTACTCGCTAAGTATGTACGCCAGCTACCAGCCGGCCGACGGCTTCTTCATCGACGGCCTGCTCGGCTATGGCAGCCTGCGCTTCGATGCGCTGCGCTTCGTGACCGAGAACGGCTCAATGGCTTCCTCAAACCGCACAGGCTCGCAATGGTTCGCCTCGCTCGCCGGCGGCTACGACCACGAGTTCGAATATGGTGGTAGGAAGATACTGATTGCCCCGTATGCCCGCCTGGATCTCGCGAGAACCCGATTGAATGGAAGCACCGAAAACGGCGGCGGCCAGTTCGGTCTGAGCTATTCGGCGCAAGACATCCCCACCACCAGTCTGGCCTTCGGCGTGCGGGGTGAAACCACGATTTTCTTGTCCGGCGGCGCCATCGCACGGCCCTACTTCCGCGTCGAATACCTGCACGACTTCGCCAAGTCCGGCGCCGCTCAGATGACCTTTTCCAACCAGCTCTCCGGGGTGATCTACCAGATCGACAGCACCAGCATCAACACCAACACCGCACGCTTCGCGCTGGGCAGCCGCTATCAGTTGCGTAACGCAACCGCGCTCGACTTTTACTACCAGTTCAGCTACAGCGGCGCTACCAATACCCGGATCAATACCTTGGCTGTGACGGCGAGCAAGACATTCTGAATCAGGCAAGCACCGCAATCGACAAGCAAAGGCTGCTCATAATTCGATAGCAAACGAGAGCAGACCGCCCATCGCTCGGCCTCACCCCCAAACGACGGAGCGCATGGAAATCGCGCCGGCCTGGAAGCTGGTGTTGAAAAACCGTAGCGGCTCCTTCGCATCAGCCGCACCCGCCGCATACAGCAGCGGAAGGTAGTGTTCATGGGTGGGGTGGGCCATCTTCGCCACCTGGCCCAGCTTCTGGAAATTCTGCAACGCATCGAGATTTCCCTGCTGCAGGTAGCCGCCCGTGATCTGGTCGAACTCCAGCGCCCAGTCGTAGGCCTGGCTGCCCGTCGCGCCGCGCTGCATCTGGCGCAGGTTGTGCACGATGTTGCCGCTGGCCACCACCAGCACGCCGCGTTCGCGCAAGGCCTTGAGCTGCTTTGCCAGCGCGTAGTGGTCCTCGGGCGCGCGGCCGTAGTCCATGCTGAGCTGGATGACGGGAATGTCCGCATCCGGGAACATGGGCTTGAGCACCGACCAGGCGCCGTGGTCCAGCCCCCATTCGCTTTCATCCAGGCCCAGCGGCGCCGAGGCTCGCTGGCGCACCAGCTGGCTGATGGCCTGCGCGGCAGCCGGGTCACCGGGCACCGGGTATTGCTGGTCGAACAGCTCCTGCGGAAAACCCCCAAAGTCGTGAATAGTCTTGGGCTTTTCCATGCCGGTCAGCCACCAGCCTTCGGTCAGCCAATGGGCGGAGACGCACAAAATCAACTGTGGCCGGGGGTATTTGCTTCCAAATTCGGCGCCCAGCGCCTGCCAGCTACGGCGGTATTCGTTGTCGCCTATGGCGTTCATGGGGCTGCCGTGGCCCACAAAAATCACCGGCATCCGGTCGGATTTCTTGAGGGAGGCGATTCGGTCCAGCGCGGAGGCATCCAGGGTGGTAAGCATATTGTCGTTTCCTGTTCGGGGAGCGCGGCGCCGACGGGGGCAGAACCCCCGCTGGCAGGCAGAATAGTAAGTGTTCCTTCAATTTCCCAGGTGGCGGCGGTTTATTGGTAAAACAAGCCCGCCCGCCCCTAGGGGCCTGGGGCACCAAACCCGTGAAAAGAGCCCGGAATTGGTGGTTTTCCTCAAAACAGCGCGGCAAGCCCCTGTTATATTGCACTGCAACATACTACGATTTACCTGTAAAACGACATAACCAAGGTTGACCACGATGCTGTACCAAGTCTATGAAACCCAGCGCACCTTGATGGAGCCCTTCGTTGACTTCGCCCAGGCTGCCGCGAAGCTCTACGGCAACCCCCTGTCGCCGCTCGGGCAAAACCCGTTCGCCCAGCGCGTCGCGGCCGGTTACAGCCTGATTTACCGGCTTGGCAAAGATTACGAAAAACCGGCCTTCGACATCCGGACCGTCGACGTCAACGGCACCGAAGTCAGCATCCACGAACGCGTGGAAATCGACAAGCCTTTTTGCGAACTGCGCCGTTTCAAACGATTCACCGATGACCCCGCCACGCTGACCGGCTTGAAGGGCGAACCCGCGGTGCTGATCGTCGCCCCGCTGTCCGGCCACTACGCCACCTTGCTGCGCGACACCGTCCGCACCATGCTCAAGGACCACAAGGTCTACATCACCGACTGGAAGAACGCGCGCACCGTGCCGCTGTCCGACGGTGCCTTCCACCTGGACGACTACGTCAACTACGTGCAGGAATTCATCCGCCACATCCAGGGCATTTACGGCAACTGCCACGTCATCAGCGTGTGCCAGCCCACCGTGCCGGTGCTCGCGGCCGTGTCGCTGATGGCCTCACGCGGCGAAACCACGCCTTTGAGCATGACCATGATGGGCGGCCCCATCGATGCGCGCAAATCGCCGACCGCCGTGAACAACCTGGCCATGAACAAGAGCTACGAGTGGTTTGAAAACAATGTGATTTACCGCGTGCCCAGCAATTTCCCGGGCGCCGGGCGACGCGTTTACCCCGGCTTCTTGCAGCACACCGGCTTCGTCGCGATGAACCCCGACCGCCACGCCAGCAGCCATTACGACTATTTCAAAGACCTGCTCAAGGGCGATGACGCCAGCGCCGAGGCGCACCGCAAGTTCTACGACGAATACAACGCCGTGCTCGACATGGATGCGGACTACTACCTCGAGACCATCAAGACGGTGTTCCAGGAGTTCAAGCTGGTCAATGGCAACTGGGACGTCAAAAATGTGGATGGCGAACTTGAACGCGTGCGCCCGCAAGACATCAAGACCACGGCCCATTTCACTGTTGAAGGCGAGCTGGACGATATCTCCGGCTCAGGCCAGACCGAGGCGGCGCACAGCCTGTGTCACAACATTCCCAAGGCGCTGCAAAAGCACCTGGAAGTCAAAGGTGCGGGCCACTACGGCATCTTCAGCGGCCGTCGCTGGCGCGAGATTGTCTACCCGCAGGTCAAGGCTTTTATCCTTGAGAACAATCAGCCATCGGCCGCAGCCAAACGGGCAGCGACGCCTAAAAAAGCGGCACAAGCAGCCGCCAAACCAGCCCGCAAGACGGCTGTAGCCGCGAAGAAGACGTCACGCGCCAAATAGGGCATGGCCGCGCCCTCGCGGTGCGCCGGCGGCAGGCAGCAGTAGGACAATAGGCCGGTGACTTCTTCCATCGACCTTTCCCTGGCTGAACGCCTCAACGCCGCCCTGCCCCAGACCCAGTGCACTCGCTGCGGCTACCCCGACTGCGCGGCCTATGCACAAGCCATGGCCTCAGGCGAGGCCGCCATCAACCAATGCCCACCGGGCGGCGCCGAAGGCGTGCAGCGCCTGGCAGCCATCACCGGTCTGCCCGCCTTGCCGCTGAATCCCGCCAACGGCACGGAAGGCCCGCGCGCGCTGGCTGTCATCGACGAGAACTGGTGCATAGGCTGCACCTTGTGCCTCAAGGCCTGCCCGACCGACGCCATCATGGGCAGCAACAAGATGATGCATACGGTGATCGAACCCTGGTGTACCGGCTGCGAGCTGTGCATCCCGGTATGCCCGGTCGATTGCATCAGCCTGGAAAACGTCACCGGCGCGCGTACCGGCTGGGACGCCTGGTCGCAGCAGGAGGCCGGCATGGCCAAGGCGCGCTACCAGCATCACCTGGCCCGAAACAGGAAAACCATCTTGCCCGGCGACCCGGACACCGGCAAGCCCGGCAGTTCAACATCCATGCCGCAGGCAGCCCCAGCCGCACGCCCCGAAACCGACCCCGCCATGGCAGATCGCAAACGCGCCGTGATCGAAGCGGCGCTGGCCCGGGCCCGGGCCCAACGCGGAAAAGAGTAGGCGGTTTTCTCAGCCCAGGGCGGCAAACGCCTTGATGACCTCAGGCGGCGCCTGCACCATCTCGATCAGCACGCCCTCGCCCGCGATGGGAAATTCATCGCTGGCCTTGGGATGCAAAAAGCAGATGTCAAAACCCGCCGCCCCCTTGCGTATGCCGCCGGGCGCAAAGCGTACGCCCTGTGCCGTCAGCCACTCCACGGCTTTGGGCAGGTCATCTATCCACAAGCCCACGTGGTTGAGCGGCGTGGTGTGTACGGCGGGTTTCTTGTCCGCATCCAGCGGCTGCATCAGGTCGACCTCGACCTTGAACGGGCCGCTGCCAATGGCACAGATGTCTTCGTCCACGTTCTCGCGCTCGCTGACGAAGTTGCCGGTGACCTCCAGGCCCAGCATGTCCACCCAGAGGGTGCGCAGGCGATCTTTGCTGGGCGCGCCGATGGCGATCTGCTGGATACCCAGCACCTTGAAGGGACGATCCGGGCTCGCGCTCATGCTTGAAATTCCACAATCGGCTGGTCCACGCTCAGCGACTCACCCTTGGCCGCCAGCACCTTGCCAACCACGCCATCGGCCACGGCGAACAGCACGTTTTCCATCTTCATGGCTTCAATCACGGCCACGCGCTCGCCGGCCTGTACCTTCTGGCCCACCTGCACGGCCACGTCCACCAGCAGGCCGGGCATGGGCGAGAGCACATAGCGGCTCATGTCAGGCGGCGCTTTGTAGGGCATCAGCGCATGCAGTTGCGCTGCGCGCGGCGACAGCACCAAGGCGTCGAGCCGTGTGCCGTTGTGGGCAATGCGAACGGCCAAAGGGTTGCGTCCGACACCACGCTCAACTTGCGCCGCGAAAGGCTGGCCGTTGACGGTGCCGCGAATGCGTGCGCCGCCCAGGTGCCAGTTGCTGCAAACTTCATAACTTTTAGCGCCGACTTCCACGGTACCGGATCCGGTTTGCGCCTGGTAGTTGCGCACCGTCACGGGATGGGGGGTGTTCTGCCCCCCAGCACCCAGGCTGACGACCACAAACTCCTCCCCCACCGTCACGCCATGGCCCGGCAACTGGCCGCTGATGCCGGCCGCGCGGCCGAGCATGCGGCGGTTGACATACGCGGCCAGCGCCAGCAGGAAGGACGGGTCCTCATGCGGCACATCTTCTGCATGAAAGCCCTTGCCGTAGTTCTCGGCGATAAAGCCCGTGTTGAAATCGCCCGCGACGAATTTCGGGTGCGCCAGCAAGGCGGCCTGGAAGGGGATGTTGCTCGAGATACCGCGGATCACAAAGCCGTTGAGCGCTTCGCGCATTTTGGCGATGGCATCCTTGCGGTCCTGTCCGTGCACGATGAGCTTGGCGATCATCGAGTCATAAAACATCGGGATTTCACCGCCGTCCTGCACGCCGGTATCCACGCGCACACCGTACAGCTGCGAGGTGTCGGCTGCGAACATGGTTTCCTTGGGCGGCTGAAAGCGCACCAAGCGGCCGGTCGAAGGCAGAAAGCTGCGAAACGGGTCTTCGGCGTTGATGCGGCATTCAATGGCCCAGCCATTGCGCTGCACGTCCTTCTGCGCGATCGGCAGTTTCTCGCCGGCCGCCACACGAATCATCAGTTCCACCAGGTCCAACCCGGTGATGCACTCCGTCACCGGATGCTCGACCTGCAGGCGGGTATTCATTTCAAGGAAGTAAAAGCTCTGGTCCTTGCCGACCACAAATTCCACCGTGCCGGCGCTTTGGTACTTCACGGCTTTGGCAAGCGCCACCGCCTGCTCGCCCATAGCTTTGCGTGTCGCATCGCTGATAAAGGGCGAAGGCGCCTCTTCAATCACCTTCTGGTGACGCCGCTGAATGGAGCATTCACGCTCGTTGAGGTAAACCACATTGCCGTGGCTGTCGCCCAGCAGCTGGATTTCGATGTGCCGCGGTTCCTCGACAAACTTCTCGATGAAAACGCGATCGTCGCCAAAACTGTTGCGCGCCTCGTTGCGGCAGGAGGTGAAGCCTTCGAGCGCTTCCTTGTCGTTGAAAGCCACACGCAGGCCTTTGCCGCCGCCACCCGCGCTGGCCTTGATCATTACGGGATAGCCGATGCCCTTGGCGATCTCCACCGCCTTCTCGGCGCTTTCAATCGCATCGTTCACGCCGGGAATGCAGTTGACGCCTGCCGCGCCCGCCAGCTTCTTGGACTCGATCTTGTCGCCCATCGCAGCAATCGAATAGTGCTTGGGGCCGATGAAGATGATGCCCTCTTCTTCCACTCGCTTGGCAAAGCCCGCGTTTTCACTGAGGAAGCCGTAGCCGGGGTGCACCGCCTGTGTGCCTGTCTGTTTGCAAGCCGCGATGATTTTTTCGGCCTGCAGGTAGCTGTCACGGCTGGGCGCCGGGCCTATGTTGACGGCTTCGTCCGCCAGCTCGACATGGCGCGCATCTTTATCTGCATCGGAATAGACGGCGACAGTCTGGATGCCCATTTTTCGGGCAGTCTTTATGACTCGGCAGGCGATTTCTCCGCGATTAGCGATCAGTATTTTTGTGAACATGGTGGTCTTCCGTGATGTGTCTTTATCGGCAATGCGTTCAGTATTCACCCAGCAGCCAGCCAGAAAGACACGCGAAGTATTCACGCGTCCAGGCGTTGTAGCGCATGTAGAGCGGTGTCCGGGCACCGGCGGTCTGCACATTTGTCCAGTCCGCCCTTTTTGCGATCCAGCTGGCGCGCACCGTGTGGAAGTCGCTGGTCACCAGCAGCATGGGCACGTCGCGCTTGATACCTGAAGCCTCCAGCAGGCGAGCCGAAAAAAGCAGGTTTTCATGTGTGCTGGTGCTGCGATCTTCCAGTGTGATGCGTTTGGGATCCAGGCCCAGGCCAATGAGGTAATCGGCCATCACCCGCGCCTCGGGGATCTCCTGCCGGAAGTCGGTGCCGCCACTGACCACCACCGCTGCCCGCGGGTGCTGCTGCGCCAGCACGGCCGTCCGCTTGAGACGCTCAGCCAAGGTCGGCGACGCTTTCCCATTTGGCGTACTGGACCCAAGCACAATGATGACGCGCGGGTCAAAATCGTTGCCGGCGGATGGTTGCAGCTTCTGCAGCGCCACAAAAAAAACCAGCAACGATGCCAGCCAGATAAAGAAGCCAGTCACAACCATTCGCCAGGCGAGCATTCCCCAGCGGCGCCCAACCAACCAGGCTTGCCACCGCCGGCCCCCCAAGGAAAGCGCCATCAGCGCCAAGCCAATCACGGCAGGGACGATCACCCCTAGATGCGTGACCTTGACGGTGGCGAGGTAAATGCAATCGAGCAGCAGCAGCGCGCCAAGGCCGAACAGCACCAAGGACTTCAAAGGCATGCGCATGAAAGAGGTACGACTCAGTAGGGAGCTGGTCACAGCGGAATATTCCCGTGCTTACGCCACGGATTCTCAATTTTCTTGTCGCGCAGCATCACCAGCGAGCGGCAGATGCGCTTGCGCGTTTCGTGCGGCAGGATCACGTCGTCGATAAAACCGCGCGCGCCGGCCACAAAGGGGTTGGCAAAGCGGGCCTTGTACTCGGCCTCCCTGGCGGCCAGCTTGGCCGGGTCGCCCTTGTCTTCACGGAATATGATTTCCACCGCGCCCTTGGCGCCCATCACGGCGATTTCGGCGTTGGGCCAGGCGAAGTTGACGTCGCCGCGCAAATGCTTGGAGGCCATCACGTCGTAGGCGCCTCCATAGGCCTTGCGCGTGATCACGGTGATCTTGGGCACCGTGCATTCGGCGTACGCATACAGCAGCTTGGCGCCGTGCTTGATGATCCCGCCGTATTCCTGGCTGGTGCCGGGCATGAAGCCGGGCACGTCGACAAAGGTGATGACCGGAATGTTGAAGGCGTCGCAAAAGCGCACAAAGCGCGCGGCCTTGATGGAACTCTTGATGTCCAGGCAGCCGGCCAGCACCAACGGCTGGTTGGCGACGATGCCCACCGTCTGCCCTTCCATTCGCGCAAAACCGATGATGATGTTCTTCGCGTACTCGGGCTGGATCTCGAAGAAGTCGCCGTCGTCCACCGTCTTGACGATGAGCTCCTTCATGTCATAGGGCTTGTTCGGGTTCTCGGGCACCAGCGTGTCCAGGCTCAAGTCCATGCGGCCGGCCGGGTCGGCGCTGGGGCGCACTGGCGCTTTTTCGCGGTTGTTCAGCGGCAGGTAGTTGTACAGGCGGCGCAGCATCAACAGCGCCTCGACGTCGTTCTCAAATGCCAGGTCGGCCACGCCGCTGCGCGTGGTGTGGGTGGTGGCGCCGCCCAGTTCCTCGGCCGTCACCTCCTCATGCGTCACGGTCTTGACCACTTCCGGGCCGGTGACAAACATATAGGAGCTGTCCTTCACCATGAAGATGAAGTCGGTCATGGCCGGCGAATACACCGCGCCGCCGGCGCTGGGGCCCATGATCATGCTGATCTGCGGAATCACGCCGCTGGCCATCACGTTGCGCTGGAACACATCGGCATAACCGCCCAGCGAAGCCACACCCTCCTGGATGCGGGCGCCCCCCGAATCATTGAGGCCGATGACGGGTGCGCCCACCTTCATGGCCTGGTCCATCACCTTGCAGATCTTCTCGGCATGGGCTTCGCTCAGCGCACCGCCGAACACCGTGAAGTCCTGGCTGAAGACAAACACCAGGCGGCCATTGATCATGCCGTAGCCGGTGACCACGCCGTCGCCAGGAATCTTGTTGTCCTGCATGCCGAAGTCGGTGCAGCGGTGCTCGACAAACATATCCCATTCTTCAAACGTGCCTTCATCGAGCAGCAGCTCCAGCCGCTCGCGGGCCGTGAGCTTGCCCTTGCCGTGCTGCGCGTCTATGCGCTTCTGGCCGCCGCCCAGGCGAGCCGCGGCGCGTTTCTTTTCGAGTTGTTCAAGGATTTCTTGCATGGTGTGTTCCGCGATTTGGACGATGAAACGATGAAACGATGAAAATTTACCGGGCCGGGTCAAACAAAAGTCGCGCGGCGGCCTGGCTCATACGGCGCGAGTCGTGCCCCACGCCCGGCACGGTGACGCGCTCCCAAGCCAGGGGCGTACCCAGCTTCTGCGCTTGCGCCTGGGCTTGCGCGAAGAAATAGGTGCCGCGTTCAAACCGGTTCACGCCCTGGGCAGCGGCCTGCCTGGCCTTGGGCAGGTTGGCCGCGTCGGTCTGGATGTCGGCCTCCCCGAGCAGCACGATCAGCTTGCGCGCAAAAACCTGCTTGAGCTTGTCGGGGCTGACGATGCTTTCGTCCAGCGCGTAAGGAAACTTGTCGTCCATGACGCCGGGGTAGCGCGGCATGGTGTAGCTGCCGGCGTTGGCCGCCACGGCGACGGAAACGCGCGGCGCCTCGGCCAGCAACATGAAACGATGCACAAACTGCCCACCGGCTGAATGGCCGAACAACAGGTAGTCGGGCCTGCCCAGGCCCTCCTCGGCGCGCACAAAGTCAAAAAGGTGCTCAACGATCTGGAAGGACCACTGGCTGCGGTCGCGGGTTTCGATGCCGCCCATCTGGAAAAGCCGGGAGGGAAACCGCGCTTCGTCGAATTCCGGGGCCAGCACGATGAGCTGGTTTTTCTCGGCGAACGGCATCCAGTTGTCACGCATGCGCGGGCCCTGGCGCTCCGCGCCGTGGATCACCACCATGACCCGTGCATCGGGGCCGGCGCTGCGCGCCTTGTAGTAATACACCGTGATCGGCTTGTCCGAAAAAAAGCCTTTGTCCGTGAAAACAAAGCTGCCGGGCGCGCCGGCCGCCAAGCCGCCGGCCCAGGCCATGCAGGCCTGCAACAGCAGCACACAGAATATGGCGGCCCGCCTCATTGGTCCCTCCCCTTGGCCGCCAGGGCCAGCAGGCTGCGGGCAGCGGTGGAGGCGGCGACTTCGCCCCGCGCCACCTCGGCCAGCAAGCCTGGAAGGCGCTCGCGCACCTGCGGGTCCTGCCGGAAGGCCTGCTTGAGGCCCGCGTCGATACGCTCCCACATCCAGGCCAGCGATTGCTGCTGGCGGCGCGCGGCCAGGTGGCCGTTGGCGGCCTGCAAGGCCTTGAACCGCGTCACGGCCTTCCAGAATGCATCCACGCCCTTGTTATGCAAGGCGCTGAGCTGCAGGACCTGCGGATGCCAGTTCTTGTCGAAGCTCGCGGCCTGCTCGCTGCTCATGGCGTTGTTGACCAGGCCGAACAGGCGCATCGCCGAGGTGATCTGGACTTCGGCCCGCATGGCCGCATCGGCGTCGATATCGGCCTTGTTGATGATGACCAGATCGGCCAGTTCCATCACGCCCTTTTTGATCGCCTGCAGGTCATCGCCGGCGTTGGGCAGTTGCATCAGCACGAACATGTCGGTCATGTTGGCGACGGCGGTTTCGCTCTGGCCCACGCCCACCGTTTCGACGATGACCACGTCGTAGCCCGCGGCTTCACAGACCAGCATGGCCTCGCGGGTTTTTTCGGCCACGCCGCCCAGGTTGCCGCTGGACGGGCTGGGCCGGATGTAGGCGCGCTCGTGCACCGAGAGCTTTTCCATGCGAGTCTTGTCGCCCAGGATGGAGCCGCCGGAGACGGAGGAAGAGGGATCGACCGTGAGCACCGCAACACGGTGACCCTGCGCGATCAGGTACAGACCCAGCACCTCGATAAAGGTGGACTTGCCGACGCCGGGCACCCCGCTGATACCCAGACGCATGGCCTTGCCGGTGTGGGGCAGCAAAGCCGTGAGCAACTCATCCCCCTGGGCGCGGTGGTCGGCGCGGGTGGACTCCAGCAGCGTGATGGCCTTGGCGATCGCACGGCGTTGGGCCATCGCGTCCGGGCCCATGATGGCCTGGAGGAAATCGGGCGCGGCCATCACGCCGCGCGCTCCACGGCGGAGCATTGCCATTCATAGTGCAGGTCGACGCCTTCTTCGCCCTGCAGCACAAACCCGTGGCGCAGGTAGAAGCGGTTCGCATCGCTTTCCTTGAGCGCGGTCAGCCTTACGGCCAGGCCGCGCTCGCGCGCCTGGGCCAGCACCTGCCGCAGCACCCATGCGCCTATGCCTTGGCCGCTGGCGCCGCTGCACAGGTAAAGATGGTCAAGCCGCAGAGCTGTATCACCTTCAGGCTTGAGCGTAAAAAAACCCACGCGCTCGTCATCCAGCAAGATGTGTTGCATAAAAGGCGGCACGAAGCCGGCCGCCAGCCGCTCACGCGAACGCGCAAGGTCAAAGCGGCCGACACGCTCCAGGCTGGGCCGCATCGCGTCTATGCGCAAGGCCAGCATGTCCTCGAAGTCCCCCACCACAACCGGCTGCAAGGACAGGCGCAAACCGAGGTCCTGGATATGCGTGATGTCCGTCACCGCCAGCTCACTTCGCAAGAGCGGCGCGGATCTGTTCCAGCACGTCCTTGGCGCTGGCCGGAATCGGCGTGCCCGGGCCGTAAATGCCCTTTACGCCGGCTTCGTACAGCATGTCGTAGTCCTGCCGTGGGATCACGCCGCCCACGAACACGATGATGTCGTCGGCACCTTGCTTTTTGAGTTCGGCGATGATGGCCGGCACCAACGTTTTGTGGCCGGCGGCCAGCGTGGAAACGCCCACGGCGTGCACGTCGTTTTCAATCGCCTGGCGCGCGCATTCTTCGGGTGTCTGGAACAGCGGGCCCATGTCGACGTCAAAGCCCAGGTCGGCGAAGGCCGTGGCCACCACCTTGGCGCCGCGGTCGTGGCCGTCCTGGCCGAGTTTGGAAATCATCACGCGCGGGCGCCGGCCCTGCTCCTCGGCAAAGGCATTGATTTCAGTCTTGAGGGTTTCCCAGCCTTCGGCGGAGTCATAAGCGGCAGCGTACACACCGGTCACCTTTTGCGTATCGGCGCGATGGCGCCCGTAGACTTTCTCGAGGGCATCGCTGACCTCGCCTACCGTGGCGCGCAGGCGCACGGCCTTGATGCTGAGATCCAGCAGGTTGCCGTTGTTATTTTCGGCGGCCGCCGTCAAGGCGTCCAGCGCGGCTTGCACCGCCGCGTTGTCGCGGCTGGCCTTGATGGCCTTGAGCCTTTTGATCTGGCCCTCACGCACGGCCACGTTGTCAATGTCGCGCGCCTCGATGGCGTCTTCGGACTTGAGCTTGTACTTGTTGACGCCGACGATGACGTCCTTGCCGCTGTCGATGCGGGCCTGCTTCTCCGCCGCGGCCGCCTCGATCTTGAGCTTGGCCCAGCCGCTGTCCACGGCCTTGGTCATGCCGCCCATGGCTTCCACTTCCTCGATGATGGCCCAGGCCGCGTCGGCCATGTCCTGGGTCAGCTTTTCCATCATGTAGCTGCCGGCCCAGGGGTCGATGACATGCGGAATATGGGTTTCTTCCTGGATGATGAGCTGGGTGTTGCGGGCGATGCGTGCGCTGAACTCGGTGGGCAGGGCAATCGCCTCGTCAAAGGAATTGGTGTGCAGGCTTTGCGTGCCGCCGAAGACCGCGGCCATCGCCTCAATGGTGGTGCGCACCACGTTGTTGTAGGGGTCCTGCTCGGTCAGGCTCCATCCAGAGGTCTGGCAGTGCGTGCGGAGCATCAGGCTCTTGGGGCTTTTGGCATCGAAGCCCTTCATGATGCGGCACCACAGCAAACGGGCCGCACGCATCTTGGCGACTTCCAGGTAGAAGTTCATGCCTATGGCCCAGAAGAAGCTCAGGCGCCCGGCGAATTCATCCACGTCCAGGCCCTTGCCCAGCGCGGTTTTCACATACTCTTTCCCGTCAGCCAGGGTGAAGGCCAGCTCCAGCGCCTGGTTGGCGCCGGCTTCCTGCATGTGGTAGCCCGAGATCGAAATCGAATTGAACTTGGGCATGTTCTGCGCCGTGTATTCAATGATGTCGCCGATGATGCGTATGCTGGGCTGGGGCGGGAAGATGTAGGTGTTGCGGACCATGAACTCCTTGAGGATGTCGTTCTGTATGGTTCCGCTCAATTTGTCCTGGCTCACGCCCTGCTCTTCAGCCGCCACCACGTAACCCGCCAGCACGGGCAGCACCGCGCCGTTCATGGTCATGGAAACGCTGACCTTGTCCAGCGGAATCTGGTCGAACAGGATCTTCATGTCCTCGACCGAATCAATCGCCACACCGGCCTTGCCCACGTCGCCCGTCACGCGCGGGTGGTCGCTGTCGTAGCCGCGGTGCGTGGCCAGGTCAAACGCCACCGACACGCCCTGCCCGCCCGCGGCCAGCGCCTTGCGATAGAAGGCATTCGATTCCTCCGCCGTGGAAAAACCGGCGTATTGACGGATGGTCCATGGGCGCACCGCATACATGGTGGCCTGCGGGCCGCGGATGAAAGGCTCAAAACCCGGCAACGTGTTGGTGTGCGGAAGGCCTTTGATGTCCTCGGCGGTATAGAGCGGTTTGACGCTGATGCCGTCCGGCGTCTGCCAGTTCAGCGCGTCCACATCGCCGCCCGGCGCCGACTTGGCAGCCGCTTTGGCCCAGGCTTGCAGGCTGGCGGCGGGGAATTCAGGTTCGGAGTGAGGCTTGGACATGGAATAGTTACCGTAACAAGGTCTTCGCGCCAGGGCTGCAACTGGAGGAAAGAGAAAGCAGCATAGGCTCAAGCTGGGATGAATGCATGAATCCGGGCAAGTTTACATCATTTATAATTATTGATGCAAAATTCAGTTTCTAGTAAAATGCCCCCTAGCGCTGACAGGAAGCAGCGCTTCCTGAACTGCCTGAAGCTTCCCGCCTACCCAAAACACCTATGTCCATGGCCGCCGTGTCCCTGACTCCCCGAGCGCTTTATGAAGAAGTCGCCGAGCTTTTACGCCAGCGCATCTTCAATCGCGAACTGGCTCCGGGCAGCTGGATAGATGAACTCAAGCTGGCCGAGGAATACGGCATCAGCCGCACCCCGCTGCGCGAAGCCCTCAAAGTACTGGCCACCGAAGGCTTGGTCACCATGAAGGTGCGGCGCGGTGCTTATGTGACGGAAGTCTCCGAGCGCGACCTGGCCGACGTGTACCACCTGCTCGCCCTGCTCGAGAGCGATGCCGCCGGCGTGGTGGCCGCACAGGCAACGGCACCGCAGCTCAAGGAACTGCAGGGCCTGCACGAAGAGCTTGAGAAAGCCGCCGGCAACCGCGAGCGCTTTTTCGAGATCAACGAGGCTTTTCACATGCGCCTGCTGGAAATCGCCAACAACCGCTGGCGCGACCAGATGGTGGCCGACCTGCGCAAGGTGATGAAGCTCAACCGCCACAACTCGCTGCTCAAGAGCGGCCGCATTGAAGAGTCATTGGCCGAGCACCGCGCCATCATGCAGGCGCTGGCCGCGCGCGACGCCGAGGCCGCCACGCAGCGCATGCGCGAGCATTTCAGGAATGGGCTGGAAGCGGCAGCCTGACGGCTCCGGGATCAGGCAGGCGGCAGCGCTTCCCAGTGCTGCACCACCTTGCCGTGCTTGTCCACGCTTTCCAGCAAAACATTAAAGCCCCACAGGCGCGCGACGTGCTTGATCACTTCCTGCACGTCGTCCGTGAGCGTGCGGTCGTTGTGGCGGCTGTGGCGCAGCGTCAATGAGCGGTTCCCGCGCACATCGACGTCCCAGACCTGGATGTTGGGCTCGCGGTGGTTCAGGTCATTCTGGCGCGACAGCGCTTCACGCACATGCCGGTAGCCGTCGGCGTCATGGATGGCCGCCACTTCGAGTTCGGACTTGTTGGCATCGTCCACCACCGAGAACAGGCGGAACTCGCGTATCAGGTGGGGCGACAGGTATTGCCCGATGAAACTCTCGTCGCGGAAATGCCGCATGGCGTAATCCAGCGTCTTCCGCCAGTCTGAGCCCGCGACATCCGGCAGCCACTGCCGGTCTTCATCCGTGGGGGATTCGCAAATGCGCTTGAGGTCGCTGAACATCGCAAAGCCCAGCGCATAGGGGTTGACGCCGCTGTACGCCGGGTGCGTGACCGGCGGCTGGTACACGACATTGGTGTGGGAGCGCAGGCATTCGATCATGAAACCGTCGGTCAGCAAGCCGTCGTCGTAAAGCTTGTTGAGCAGTGTGTAGTGCCAGAAGGTCGCCCAGCCTTCATTCATGATCTGGGTCTGGCGCTGCGGGTAAAAATACTGGCCGATCTTGCGCACGATGCGGATCACCTCGCGTTGCCAGGGCTCCAGCAGCGGTGCGTTTTTCTCGATGAAATACAGGATGTTTTCCTGCGGCTCCGGAGGAAAGCGGCGATTCTGTTTTTCGGCCGGCTTGTCGGCGGACCTGGGCACCGTGCGCCAGAGGTCATTGAGCTGCTGCTGCAAATAGGCTTCGCGGTCCTTGCGGCGAATCTCTTCCTCCGCGAGCGACAGCTTCTGCGAGCGCTGGTAGCGGTCCACGCCGTGGCTCATCAGCGCATGGCAGGAGTCCAGCAACTGCTCGACCGGCTCCCAGCCGTGGCGCTCCTCGCACTCGGCGATGTAGGCCCGCGCATACACCAGGTAATCGATGATGGCGCCGGCATCGGTCCACATCTGAAACAGGTAGTTGCCCTTGAAGAAGGAGTTGTGGCCGTAGCAGGCATGGGCCATCACCAGCGCCTGCATGGGCATGGTGTTCTCTTCCATCAGGTAAGCGATGCAGGGGTTGGAATTGATCACCACCTCGTAAGCCAGGCCCATCTGGCCACGGCGGTAATTTTTCTCCGTCGAGATGAACTGCTTGCCGAAGGACCAATGCCGGTAGTTCACCGGCATGCCCACCGACGCATAGGCGTCGATCATCTGCTCGGCGGTGATGACTTCGAGTTGCACCGGGTAGGTGTCCAGCCCAAAGGACTTTGCCGTGCGCGCGATCTCGCTGTGATAAAGCTCGATCAGTTCGAAGGACCAGTCGGACGGGCTGGGCAGGCAGTCGCGCCGCCGCCCCGAAACAGCCGCACCGGGCGCCACCACTTCGGCAGTTTTTATTGCAGTCTTGGTCATGGCTTCACGCTCTTTTTGAACAGTTCCCTGAATACCGGGAAAATCTCATCTGCAGCGCCGACCTTGCGCATCGCGAAGTTCTTGTTGTCTTCTTGCACCTGGGTGTACTCCTCCCAGAGATTCTGGTCTTCCTCACCCACCTGGACATAAGCGAAGTACCGCGACACCGGCAGCAGCTTGCCGACCAGCAGCTCGCGGCAACGCGACGAATCCTGGTGCCAGTTGTCGCCGTCCGAGGCCTGGGCGCCGTAGATATTCCAGTCGCCGGGGGGATAACGCTCCTGGATGATCTGGTGCATCAGGGCCAGGGCGCTGGACACCACGGTGCCGCCGGTCTCGGTCGACTGGAAGAACTCCTCTTCGGACACCTCGCTCGCCTGGGTGTGATGGCGAATGAAGACCACATCGGTCTTTTCGTAATGCTTCCTGAGAAAGAGGTACAGCAGAATGAAAAACCGCTTGGCGATGTCCTTGCGTGTTTCGTCCATGGAACCCGAAACATCCATCAGGCAAAACATCACAGCCTTGGCGCTGGGCTGCGGCACCCTGACCCGGTTGCGGTAGCGCAGGTCAAAGGGGTCAAAAAACGGGATGGTCTTGAGCCGCCGGCGAAGCGTGTCGATCTGCGTTCGCAGGGCCAGAATTTCGCCGGGCTGACCCGGTACCTCGCGCAGGGCCAGTGCCAGTTGGGCTTCCAGCTCATGCAACTGCCGCCGTGACTCACCGCCTATGGCGATGCGCCGGCTCAGCGCGACCCTCAGCGAACGCACTACGTGCAGGTTGGTCGGCGTTCCGTCCGAGATAAAACCCGCGCGGCGCGACTTCCATTCGGGCGCATCGGGCAAAAGCTGGGTGCGAATCAGGTCGGGCAGAGCGAGGTCGTCGAAGAAATACTGCATGAACTCTTCGCGCGTGATGCGAAAGACAAAGTCGTCTTCGCCCACACCATCTGGGCTGGCCTCGCCACCCGAGCCGCCGCGCCCTCCCCCTTGCGGTTTGGCGATGCGGTCGCCGCGCACATACTCCCGGTTGCCGGGATGCACACTCTCGCGCGTGCCGCCGCTGTGCTCAAAGACCGGCTGGTAAACATCGCGCCGCGGCAGGGTGATGTCTTCGCCCTGCTCGATGTCGCGGATGCTGCGGCCCGCGACGGCACGGCGCACGGTGTCGCGTATCTGTTCGCGGAAGCGTCGCAGGAAACGCTCGCGGTTGCCGATCGACTTGTTCTTTCCCGCCAACCGCCTGTCAATGACTTGCTGGAGCACTGTGATCTCCGGTCACTTACACATGACACATACAACACAAGACGCGCCCCGCCAGGGCGCACCGCAGCTTTCACGAACTCTTGCGCACCCTCAAATACCAGTCGCACAGCAAGCGAACCTGCCGCGTGGTGTACCCCTTGGCCACCATGCGGTTGACGAAGTCCTCGTGTTTTTGCTGTTCGTCCGCGCTGGCCTTGGCGTTGAAAGAGATCACCGGCAACAGGTCTTCGGTGTTGGAAAACATTTTTTTCTCGATCACCGTCCGCAACTTTTCATAGCTGGTCCATGCCGGATTCTTGCCGGCGTTGTTGGCCCGCGCGCGCAGCACGAAATTGACGATCTCGTTGCGGAAATCTTTCGGATTGCTGATGCCGGCCGGTTTCTCGATTTTTTCCAGCTCGGCATTGAGCGCGGAGCGGTCGAAGATTTCGCCGGTATCGGTATCGCGGTACTCCTGGTCCTGGATCCAGAAATCGGCATAGGTGACGTAGCGGTCGAAAATGTTCTGGCCGTACTCGGAATAAGACTCCAGATAGGCCGTCTGGATTTCCTTGCCGATGAACTCGGCATAGCGCATGGCCAGGATTTCCTTGATATAGGCCAGATACTTCTGCTCGGTTTCGGGCGGGAACTGCTCGCGCTCGATCTGCTGCTCGAGCACATACATCAGGTGCACCGGGTTCGCGGCGATCTCCGTCGAGTCGAAGTTGAACACCTTGGACAGAATCTTGAAGGCAAAGCGCGTCGAGATACCGTTCATCCCCTCGTCGACGCCGGCATAGTCGCGGTACTCCTGGTAGCTCTTGGCTTTCGGGTCGGTGTCCTTGAGGTTTTCGCCGTCATACACCTGCAGCTTGCTGAAGATGCTGGAACTCTCGGGCTCCTTCAGACGCGTCAGCACGGCAAACTGCGCCATCATCTTCAAGGTGCCTGGCGCGCAGATGGACTCGTGCAGCGAAGAGTTGTGGATCAGCTTTTCGTAGATCCGGACTTCTTCCGACACGCGCAGGCAATACGGAATCTTGACAATGTAAATCCGGTCCAGGAAAGCTTCGTTGTTCCTGTTGTTCTTGAACGCCTTCCATTCGCTTTCGTTGGAGTGCGCCATCACGATGCCGTCGAAGGGAATGGCGCCGAAGCCCTCGGTACCCTTGAAATTGCCTTCCTGGGTGGCGGTAAGCAAAGGGTGCAGCACCTTGATGGGCGCCTTGAACATCTCGACAAACTCGAGCAGGCCCTGATTGGCCAGGCACAAGCCGCCGGAATAGCTGTAGGCGTCCGGGTCGTCCTGGGCATAGGTTTCGAGCTTGCGGATATCGATCTTGCCGACCAGCGAGGAAATGTCCTGGTTGTTCTCATCGCCGGGCTCGGTCTTGGAAATCGCGCACTGCTTCAGGATCGAAGGAAAGCGCTTGACCACGCGAAAACGCCGTATGTCACCGCCATATTCCTCAAGGCGCTTGACGGCCCAAGGCGACATCACCCGCTGCAGGTAACGCGGCGCAATGCCGTACTGCGATTCAAGCAGGGGCGCATCTTCGGCATTGTTGAACAGACTGAGCGGCGATTCATTGACCGGCGAGCCTTTCAGGGCATAAAAAGGCACCTGCTCCATCAGCTGTTTGAGCCGCTCGGCGATCGATGACTTGCCGCCCCCCACGGGACCCAGCAGATACAGGATTTGTTTTTTCTCTTCCAGTCCTTGCGCCGCGTGGCGGAAGTAGGAAACCACCTGTTCGATGGGATCCTCCAGGCCGTAGAAGTCGCGGAAGGCCGGGTAGATCTTGATGACCTTGTTGCCGAACAGGCGCGACAGGCGCTGGTCGTGCCGGGTGTCGAGCAGCTCGGGCTCACCGATGGCGGCAAGCATTCGCTCAGCTGCGGTGGCGTAGACAAGGGGGCTGCGTTTGCAGGCATCGAGGTAGTCCTCGATGGACAGTTCCTCTTCTCGCGTCTGTTCATAACGCGTCAGAAAATTACGGACGACATCCATAAATCCTCCTATTCGCGCGAGACCCGAAGAACCCCGACTCTTGCTGGAAATCTGCTCCGGATTCCGCGCTGTGCATTGAACCGTGCCTCACACCAAGTGAGTGATAGACCGCAGCTTCAATGGAAAGTTCCAACGAAAGATCCAGCGAAGTTTTCAACGATCAGTCGTCTTCATTATTTTCCAAATGCGCGAATACGTACAGCGTATTTTTTTAAAGCGTTGGAATGATGTGTGTGCGTGTGTGCCCACGCCAACAACAATGCGCATTCGGTCACATGAATCACCGGAGCCGATGGTATTGCTACTTTTTTGATAGCATTCAGTCAAAACAATCAGCCAGTCTCCGGCGAGTTTACTAAAGGCGCGGCACACGCAACACGAACGGATACCAAGACCGGACCCGCTGAAGAGGCCACACTCATACACACGCATTGGAATGAACGAGCGACAGGCTGCAAGCTGACGTCGCCAGTGCGTGTCAGGAATTTCAAGTGCCTTCTGTCAGTATCGGCCTTGAATGTTTTTTAGTCAGCCCCTTGCCGGCGCCCGTTACAAAAAATACGCCCGGCAGTATCAAAGCGGCACCCACTGCGTGGTGCCAACCCAACGGCTCGCCCAGAACACCCCAAGCCGCCAGCCCTGCGTAAAGAGGACCAAGGTAAAGCGACACTGCAACCCGGCTGGCGCCCAGGATTTTTTGCGCCCAACCGTAAATCCAGTAGGCGCCCAGCCCCGGCACAATCGCGGCCACCACAATCAACAAGAGGCCGTAACTGTTCAGCGGCAAGGCATCCGACTGCGACATTTCCCAGACAGTCAAGGGAAGCAGCACCAGGGTTCCGCCCAGGCAGATGGCGGCCAGGCGGGCTGTGGCGCTTAGCGGGCTGGTCCACTGTTTTTGCAGCAAGGCATAGGCAGCCCACGACACCGTGGCGGCCACGATCCACAAGTCTCCCGCCGAGAACTGCACGCCGGCCAGCGCGGTCCATTGGCCTTTGACCACCACGTGCACCACACCAACGATGGCCAGCACCACACCGAGGCCTTGGCGCAAGCCCAGGCGCTCGCCAAGCCAGACCACCGCACCCAGGCCGATCAGCACCGGCGAAGCAGAATAAATGAGTGCGATGTTCATCGCACCCGTGGAGCGCGCACCCTGGTAAACCCAGGCGCCGCAGATCATCATGCCCAGCGTGCCCAGCACCAGGTATTGCCACCACACCTTGGCAATGTGGGTTCGCTCGCGCCACAACTCAGTACGTGTCAGCGCCAGCAGGAACAGCGCCGCCAGGCCCCAGCGACCGAAGGCCAGCAGGTAAGGGCCGATCACGCCTGGCGCCTTGCGCGCCACGATGTAGTTGACCGTCCAGAGCGCCGGCACCAGCCAGAGCAGGGCCAGCGCCTGACGCGCCTGTTTCTGCGCGGAATCAGGCATCGGCCGTGGCAGTCACAGCGGCATCGGCGAGCGTCGATGGCGATGAGGCCGGCATCTCATGCGCCAGCGCCATCACGTTATGCGGCGGCATGTCGCGCAGGCGGTGGTCGCTCCAGACCTGGCGCCAGCGCCGCGCGCCCGGCAGGCCGTTGCGCAGGCCCAGCATGTGACGCGCAATGGCGCTTTTGGGCGTGCCGTGCTCGGCGGCTTCGCGCACCATGTAGTCGCACATCCGGGCTTCAACGGTTTCACGGGTCAACAATGATTCAGCGGCGCCGAAGAAGGCGCTGTCCCAGGAAGCCAGCCACCAGGGGTTGTGGTAGGCCTCGCGACCTATCATCACACCGTCAAGCGCCGCCAGGTGCCCGGCCACTTCTTCCTGCGTGTTGATGCCGCCGTTGATGCAGATGACCAGGTGCGGGAATTCTTTCTTGAGCCGATGCACCAGCTCGTAGCGCAGCGGCGGCACCTCACGGTTTTCTTTCGGGGAAAGGCCCTTGAGCCAGGCGTTGCGGGCGTGCACGATGAAGACCTTGCAACCGGCCTCGCTGATAGTGCCCACGAAGTCGCGCACAAATTCATAGCTTTCGGCCTTGTCGATGCCGATGCGGTGCTTGACCGTGACCGGCACATCAACCACATCGACCATGGCCTTCACGCAGTCGGCGACCAGCTGCGGCTCGGCCATCAGGCAAGCACCGAAGGCCCCGCGCTGCACACGCTCGCTGGGGCAGCCGCAGTTGAGGTTGATTTCGTCGTAGCCCCATTGCTCGCCCAGCCTGGCGCACCGCCCCAGGTCCGCCGGCTCGCTCCCGCCCAGTTGCAAGGCGACGGGATGTTCTTCGGCATTGAAGCGCAGGTGGCGTTCGACGTCGCCGTGGATCAGAGCGCCCGTCGTCACCATCTCGGTATAGAGCAAGGCATGGCGGGACAGCAAGCGGTGAAAGTGCCGGCAATGCCTGTCTGTCCAGTCCATCATGGGGGCGACGCTCAAGCGCCAGGGATGGCTGGATGAAGAAACTGGCGCAAGGCCCGAGGGGCCTGCAGGGGAAAACGGGGCGGACATGCCCCATTTTCCCAGAAAGGGCCCGGCCAGCGGCGGCGCGGGGTCTTGCGCCGGCTACAGCCGGGCTAGACCGGGCTAGGCGTGTGCGGCTTTGAACTCTTCCATCAATTCCATTTTCCGCTGGCTGAGTTCCTCTGCCATGGCCACCAGGTCGAGCTCGGACTTGCGGGCCTTGGTGAACATCTCTTCGCGTTCTTCCTTGACGTGATGGTCTATATATTCGCCCAGCACGGTGACCCGGGCGTCATACAGGTCATCCTCGGGGTCCATGCCCGAGATTTGCGCGATCAGGTCCTTGGCGGTGCTGTGCTCCACTTCGGCTTCGTCCAGCAGCGGATCGTCATTGATGGCAGCGCGAACCTGCGGATAGAAGATTTCCTCTTCGATCTGCGCGTGCACCGTCAGCTCCTGGCATATCTGCTCGGCAAGTTCGCGCTTTTCCTCCGCGGGCGCATCGCCCTCGCTCAGTTTTTTGTAGGCCGTGAAAAGCTTTTTGACGGCAATGTGGTCGGCGTCGAGGAGGTCGACGGCGTCGTTCTTTTTAGGAGGTGCTTTGCTCATGGGGGTTTCCTCTGGGGTTGGTTCGTCGTTTATGGGTTTGTCATAACAGCAAGCCGTCAAGGGCCAGCCGCTGAGTCAATTTAGGCGGAACCCTTGGGTGCTGGTGTGGGACGCGCCGGGCGCGCGATGTAGGAAAACGCGAAGCCGGCCCGCCACTGTGGCGTTGACGCAAACCGACGCGCTGCCAAGGCCGGTTACCGGGCTAAGACGGGTAACATGGGCGGCTCATCCATAGCACCGGCCAAGCTTGAGGCGCGCAAACCCATGACGACCACCCTGCCGCGAATCCTGACAACACAGTTCCCCGCTCCGCGTAGCCACCGGCGCCTGCGACCGCTCGCCCTGCTGGCGCCGCTGGCCTTCCTGGCCGCCTGCAGTTCCGTCCCGCTGCCGCCATGGACCCCGCCGTCGGCGCAGCCAGCCGCCGCACCGGCCGCGCAGCGCCCTGCCTCACCCGCAACGCCGCCTGCCGCCGTGCAGGTGTCGCCCGTCGCCCCCACCCCGCGGCTTTCCTCGCCGGCCGCCCAGGCCGATGCGCCCGCCCCTTACAGCGCCGCCGTGGCCGCCCGGTTCCCCGCACCCGCGGTGAGCTACAACACCCCCGGCCTGCAGGCCGGCCGCAGCGCCTTCACCACCCAGGGCGAAATTCAGGCCTGGCTGCGCGAGCAGGCGATGGCCGCCGCACGCACGCCGGGCGCGAGGGCCGCTGTGGTGCCGATAGGCCGGTCACAACGCGGTGAGACGCTGGAAGCGCTGGTCCTGACCCGCGCCGGCGGCACCGACCCGGCCGTCCTGCAAGCCGCGGGCAAACCCACGGTGCTGCTGGTCGGCCAGCAGCACGGCGACGAACCGGCGGGCAGCGAAGCACTGCTGGTGATCGCCCGGGAACTCGCACAGGGCCTGCTGGCGCCAGTGCTGGAGCGCATCAACGTGGTGATCGTTCCGCGCGCCAATCCCGACGGCGGCGCCATCGACCAGCGCGCCACATCAGGCGGGCTGGACATGAACCGCGACCATCTGCTGCTCAACACACCCGAAGCCCAGGCATTGGCGCGCCTGGCGCGCGACTACAAACCGACCGTAGTGGTCGACGCGCATGAATACACGGTGGTGGGCCGCTACCTGCAGAAATTCGGCACGGTGCAAAAATTTGACGCGCTCTTCCAGTACGCCACCACGGCCAATCTGCCCGAGTTTTTGACCAAGGCCGCCGAAGAGTGGTATCGCCGGCCACTGCTGGCCGCGCTCAAGGGCCAGAACCTCACCAGCGAGTGGTACTACACCACCTCCAGCGACTTGGCCGACAAAAAAATCTCCATGGGCGGCACGCAGCCCGACACCGGCCGCAACGTGAACGGGCTGAAAAACGCCGTCAGCCTGTTGATTGAAACCCGCGGCGTCGGCATAGGCCGCCTGCACATCCAGCGGCGCGTGCACACCCAGGTCACGGCGATCACCAGCGTGCTGGCCAGCACGGCCCAGCGCGCCAACGAGCTGCACCAGCTGCGCCCTTACCTCGACAAGGAAGTCGGCGCCCAGGCTTGCAAAGAGCAGGCCATCATCGAGGCCGGCCCGACTGCCGCCCAGTACGAACTGCTGATGCTGGACCCCGTCACCGGCGCCGACAAGGCCGTCAACGTGGACTGGGATTCCGCGCTGGCGCTGCGCACCCTGAAGGCGCGGGCTCGCCCTTGCGGCTACTGGCTGTCGGCCGCCTCCACCGTGGCTGTCGACCGGTTGCGCCTGCACGGCGTGCAGGTCATGCGCGTCGCCGAGCAAGGCTCCATGCTGGGCGACAGCTACCGCGAAACCGCCAGTACCTCGGGTGAACGCCAGGACGTGCGCGGCGCCATCGCCGACGGCAATGCCGTCATCAAGGTGCAGGTCAGCCTGGCGCGCGGCGTGGTCGACGCACCGCGCGGCAGCTACTACGTGCCACTCAACCAGCCCATGGCCAACCTCGTGATGGCTGCGCTGGAACCCGACACCCAAAGCAGCTTTTTCGCCAACCAGATCCTGCAAGGCCTGCAAAGCACGGTGCGCGTGATGGCCGAGCCGACGATCAAGTTAGAAGAGCTGAACTAGCAACCCAGCCCTGTAGCAGGGGCATTCTCTTGACCAGCAGGGGCCGCGGAACCGGCTCTGCCGGGCCGCAGGCGCAGCGGCCCCCTCGGGGGGCAGCGCATTACACGAAGTCGAAGACGCAGTGAAAAGCGTGGGGGCCCTTCTTCACCAGCAGGGGCCGCGGGACTGGCTTTGCCAGACCGCAGGCGCAGCGGCCCCCTCGGGGGGCAGGGAGTTACACGAAGTGAACGACCGTGGGGGCACGTCTTGACGTTCACGTCTGACAGGCGGACGATGTGATTGCTGACCGGAAAAACCCGGTTTCCGCGCCTTAATGATTCGTTGATGCAACGCAAGCATGAAAGGATTTGCCATGAAGCAGTTTGAAATGACAAAAAAAATGATCAGCATGGGCGGCACGTTTTATCCCACCGGCTATGCCTTCATCATGTTCCCGGACGTCGAGGACGCCAAACAGGTAGCGCATGAGCTGGAGGTCAGCAGCGACGGGGTCATGCTGCTGACGCCGGAAGAAATACTCACCGACATCGGCCACGCGGATGGCCATTCGGAGATGCACCTGCCGCGCGTCGGAACCGAAGGCGCCACGGTCCACAAATATGTTGACCTTGCCCGCGAGGGCCACCATGCCCTGATGATTCCCGTGCCCAACAAGGATGCGACGGAACGCATCATGGAGGTGGTGCGCAAGGTGCCGTTTTCCTACGCGCAGAAGTACCACAGCCTGGCCATCGAAGATCTCGAATAGCGCCTGTCCCGCAGGGGTCAAAGCCATACCCCTCGATTGAAAGCCGGCTCGGGTTTGAGGCACACTGCGCCTCATGCCCAGCCATTCCGCATCTCCCTCCTCCCTTCCTTCCACACCCCGCGCCTTGCAGCTGATTGAACAGCTGCAACTCCAACCCCACCCCGAAGGCGGCTGGTACCGCGAGGTGTTCCGCTCGGCGGGCGAGGTCACGCCGCAGGACGGCAGGCCTTCGCGCAGCGCCCTGACCTCAATTTACTTTTTGCTCGAAGCGGCGCAGCACTCGCGCTGGCACCGCGTGCTGTCCGACGAGGTGTGGGTCCATCTGGAGGGTGCGCCGCTGGAGCTCTGGACCTGGGACGCGGCCGACAGCCGCCTGCATGGCGAAGTCCTGGGTCCCGTGAGTGCCGCCACCCTTCCCCAGCATGTTGTGGCGGCCGGCCTCTGGCAAGCCGCCCACCCACAAGGTGGCGATGCCAGCGCAGGCTTCACGCTGGTGGCCTGCATGGTCGGGCCGGGCTTTGACTTCGCGGACTTCCAGATGATGGCGCCGGACGGCAGCGAAGCCCGCAGCATCGCCGCCGACCATCCACAGCTGGCACCCCTGATCTAAGCCCTACGCTCTCCAGAACCCCAAGGATTCCCATGATTGACCTGCACTACTGGCCCACACCCAACGGATGGAAGATCTCCATCATGCTGGAGGAATGCGGTCTGCCCTACCGCCTGCATCCCGTCAACATCGGCAAGGGCGAACAATTCACGCCGGAGTTTCTGGCCATCAGCCCCAACAACCGCATGCCGGCCATCGTCGACCATGCGCCCGCCGGTGGCGGCGCACCCGTGGCGGTATTTGAAAGCGGCGCCATCCTGCTCTACCTGGCCGAAAAAGCCGGCCGATTCCTGCCCACCACATTGCGCGAGCGCTACCAGGCCCTGCAATGGCTGATGTGGCAGATGGGCGGTCTGGGCCCCATGGCGGGCCAGAACGGCCACTTTCTTTTGTACGCGCCGGAGAAAATTCCTTACGCCATAGACCGCTACGGCAAGGAGGTGGACAGGCTTTACGGCGTGCTGGATGCGCAGCTGGCGCGCACGGGGGCGTATGTGGCCGGCCCCGACTACTCCATCGCCGACATGGCCGTCTTCCCCTGGGTGCGCACGCACAAAGCGCAGCAGGTAGACCTGCAGAAATTCCCACACGTGCAGCGCTGGTACGACGCCCTGTTTGAAAGGCCCGCTGTCAAACGCGGGCTGGACTTGGGCAAAGAATTGCGCGCGCCGGCCCTGACCGAAGAGGCACGCAAGACCTTGTTCGGGCAGACCGCGCAAAGCGTGCGCGACGGCGTGCACAAGGCTTCGTGATTCCTCCAACAAACCAATCAACGAATCAATAACCGTAGAAACCGTAGAAACCGTAGAAGCAACAGAGACAAGCCATGATTGAATTTTTCTTCGACTGCTCCAGCCCCTGGACCTACATCGCCTTTCGCAACATTCAACCGCTGGCGGTTGAGCTCAAGGAGACCATCAGCTGGAAGCCGGTGCTGGTGGGCGGCATCTTCAACAGCGTGAACAAAGGCATTTATGCGGCGCGCGAAGACATGAACACAGCCAAGAACCGCTACACGCTCAAGGACGTGCAGGACAACGCGCGCGAAGCGGGCTTGAAGATCGCCTTCCCGCCCAAGGTGTTCCCTGTCAACAGCGTCAAGGCCATGCGCGGTTGCCTCTGGATCGCGCAGGATGCCGCGGCCAGCCCGCACTACCTCGCCTTCATCGAAGCCAGCTTCGCGGCCTACTTCACGCGTGAGGAAGACATCTCGCAGGACGAGGTGTTGGCCGCGATCTGCCGGCAGGTGGGCATAGACGCGGAGGCTTTTATGGCGGGCATCGCCCGGCCCGACATCAAGGAGCAGCTAAAGGCCAACACCGATGAAGCCATACGCCGAGGCGCCTTCGGCTCGCCCACCTTTTTTGTGGGCGAGGACATGTACTTTGGCAATGACAGGCTGGCGCTGGTGCGCTCGGCAGTGTTGCGGGCCAGGGCGAAGAGCTAGCGCCGCGCAGCCGATCCAGGCCTCACCAAATCAGCACGGAGAACCCGCTCATGCATATCGCCATCCTGACCTTTGAAGGTTTTAACGAACTCGACTCGCTGATCGCGCTCGGCATTCTCAACCGCGTCAAGCAACCGGGCTGGCGAGTGTCTATCGCCAGCCCTTCCGCGCGCGTGCGGTCGATGAACGGCGTCGTGCTTGAAGCGCAGGCATCGCTTGCCGAGGCGGCCACCGCCGACGCGGTCATCGTCGGCAGCGGCATGCGCACGCGCGAGGTGGTCGCCGACGCGGCCTTGATGGCACAACTGCGGCTGGATCCCTCGCGGCAATTGCTGGGCGCGCAGTGCTCGGGCACGCTGGTGCTGGCCAAGCTGGGGCTGCTCGGCAACGTGCCGGCCTGCACGGACCTGACGACCAAGCCCTGGGTCGAGGCGGCGGGCGTTGCCGTACTCAACCAGCCTTTTGTGGCTCGGGGCAACGTGGCAACCGCGGGCGGCTGCCTGGCATCGCAATACCTGGCCGCATGGGTGATTGCCCGCCTGGTGGGTCTGGAGGAAGCGCGCAGCGCGATGCACTACGTTGCACCCGTGGGGGAAAAGGAAGACTACGTTGCGCGCGCGATGCGCAACATCACGCCTTTCATGGAGGCGATGCCGACCACTGCGTGAAACGGCGGTAGGGACTAGTGGCCTGCGCCCGGCGTTGAGGCTGCGCCCGAACGCTCCAGCACATGGCGTGTCATGGACTGCGCCAGTTCATGTTCGCCCAGGAACACCTTGCCGGCCTTCTCGCTGTCGAGCAGCCGCGCTTCGGTCTCGTTGTGGGTACGCACCACGATTTCGATGGCGGGATTGAGCGCCCGCGCCGTCGCCACCATTTGCCGCACGTCCAGCGTGTCGGGGGTCGCGATGACCAGCATGCGCGCCTGCGCGATGTGGGCCTGCACCAGCACTTCAGCCTCCACGGCATCACCAGACACGGCAGCCGTGCCTTGCGCCCGCAGCCGCTCCACCGTTTCGCGGTTTTGCTCGGCCACAACATAAGGAACGTGATGGGCCTTGAGCGCTTCGCCGATGCGCCGCCCCACCCTGCCGTAGCCCACCAGTACCACGTGGTTGGACAAGTATTTTTCATCGGTCGTGGCCGGCAGCCCGGCCGTCGGGTCGTCGCGCGCCTCGAGCTTGCGCGCCAACGGCGACTTGGCCAGTATCCATTTCTGCAGCGGCGCCACCGCCTTGAACACCAGCTCGTTCAGCGCAATCGAGATCAGCGCACCCGCCAGCACCAGGCTTTGGCCCTCGGACGGCAGCAAGCCCAGCGTGGCGCCCAGGCCGATCAGGATGAAAGAGAACTCGCCGATCTGCGCCAGGCTAGCCGAGACCGTGAGCGCCGTGTTGAGCGGATAACGAAAGGCCAGCACCAGCACACCGGCCGCCAGCGTCTTGCCGACAATGATGATGCTCACCACGGCCAGCACCTGCAACGGCCGCTCCAACAGCACCCAGGGGTCGAACAGCATGCCCACCGATACGAAGAACAACACAGCAAAAGCGTCGCGCAGGGGCAGCGACTCTTCGGCGGCGCGGTGGCTGAACTCGGACTCGCGCATCACCATGCCGGCAAAGAAAGCACCGAGTGCGAAAGACACGCCGAACAGCGCAGTGGCGCCGAAGGCAATGCTCACGGCAGCGGCCACCACGCACAGCGTAAACAGCTCGCGCGAACCGGTGCGCTGCACCTGCCACAGCACCCAGGGGAAAAAGCGGCGCCCCACCACCAGCATCAAGGCCACAAAACCGCCCACCTGCAGCAGGGTGATGCCCAGCGTTTTCCACAGCGCGTTGACATCGGCATCGACCTTGCCTGACAACCAGCCGCCCAGCGGCGGCAGCAGCACCAGCACAAGGACCATGGCCAGGTCCTCAACCACCAACCAGCCCACGGCGATGCGCCCATTGACCGAATCGAGAATGCCGCGGCTTTCAAGCGCGCGCAGCAGCACCACGGTGCTGGCCACAGAGAGGGACAGGCCGAACACCAGCGCGCCGCCCAGGTTCCAGCCCCACCAGTGCGCCAGGCCCATCCCCAGCGCGGTGGCCACCGTCATCTGCACGACGGCGCCGGGCACCGCGATCTTGCGCACCGCCAGCAGGTCGTCAAGCGAGAAATGCAGGCCTACACCGAACATCAGCAGCATCACGCCGATTTCGGCGAGCTGGCTGGCGATCTCCGCGTCGGCCACAAAGCCTGGCGTGAAGGGCCCGATGATCACACCCGCCAGCAGGTAACCCACCAGCGCGGGCAAACGCAGCCGCACGGCAAGGAAACCGAAAATGAGCGCGAGGCCCAGGCCGGCGGCGATGGTGCTGATCAGGGAGACGCTATGGGGCATGCGAGAGGGATTCCTTTTGGAAGCGGTGAAGAGCCAATCAGACTCCAAGGAAGGCCTGCGACGCAGCCCGGCAAGCGAGCTGTCCCCGTAGAACACGTGGCTTTAATTTACTACAGTCGCGTGAGCGTTCGCCTCGCAAATCCCCACGCGCTTGCGGGATGTTTGCCACTGCGGCTTCCGGCTGCCCGCGACCCAGACCGGTGATTCGCCGGCAGCAAGGGTAAAACCAGGGGAGCCGGAAACATACCCCTGCCTACAATTGCCCATGCCGAACCCCACGCCCTCCGTCAAGCGAAACAAATGGATGGGCTATTGGTGGGCGCCGTTGACGCTGATCGCCCTGGCGTTGGCGGTTGTCGCCTACCTCAATCCCTACAAGCCCCTTGAGCTTTCAGACCTTTCGCCCCAGGTGGTGGCCAGTGCCGCCGAGCTCGATTCGTCGTTCGGCAAACCCGTCACACACTCATTTAAGTACGCCACCCGGCGCAGCTATTCCTCGCCGGCCGGCTTGCTGGAGGTGGAGATTCGCGTCACCCTGCAACCCATGGGCAAGGGCTTGGTCATGCGCCAGGATGACTGGTACGACCTGGGAGGCCGCAACGTGGTCTATCAGGAGCGCTATGTGCTGTTTCGCAATTTGTTTTCGGTGCACACGCGCAGCCGGGAGGTCGCGCCGCTGGTGCACGATCTGATGGGTCGGGTCGGCTGGTACAACGACTCCGCAGAATCCATCAGCAGCACGCATGAGGGCGCTGCACCCGACGCTGACGCATGGAAGCTGGACCTGACCATGGACCGGCTGTCGGACACTGACGGCAAGAGCCTGACGCTGCAAACCACGCGCTACCAGCGCCGGCAGCACTGCGAGCGTTCCGGGCGGGTGGACGGCGCCGTGATAGGCGCCGGCTTCACCGGCAGCTACCCAAAAATCAGTTGCCGAAGCCAGGCGGACAGCCAGTTCGCCGAGCGCCGGTCGGAGTACGTCTGGTTGCCGGAGCACGGCATTTTCCTTTCGCTGGGATACCAGCAGCAGGTTGAAGGGCCCGAGAAATCCGACGCCAGGCTGGACGTGAAAGGACGCTACGTTTCTTTCGAGCCCCTGCCCTGAATTTTTCTCCATCCACCAGATGCGGCGATTGTGCCGCCATAAAAAAACCCGCCGAGGCGGGTTTTTCACTGAATGGATGCTTTCGCATCAACCCATGTGCAGGCCGCCGTTGAGCGAGAAGTCGGCGCCGGTGGCGTAGCCGCCCTCGTCGGATGCGATCCAGGAAATGATGGAGGCGATTTCTTCGGGTTGGCCCAGGCGCTTGGCCGGAACGCCCGCCACGATTTTTTCGAGCACATCGGGGCGAATGGCCTTCACCATGTCGGTGCCGATATAACCCGGGCTCACGGTGTTGACCGTCACGCCCTTGGCCGCGACTTCCTGTGCCAGCGCCATGGTGAAGCCGTGGAGGCCGGCCTTGGCGGTGGAGTAGTTCACCTGGCCGAACTGGCCCTTCTGGCCGTTGACCGACGAGATGTTGATGATGCGACCGTAGCCACCTTCGATCATGCCCTCGATGACCTGCTTGGTCACATTGAACATGCTGTTGAGGTTGGTGGAAATCACCGCGTCCCAATCGGCCTTGCTCATCTTGCGGAACTGGCCGTCACGCGTGATGCCGGCGTTGTTGACCAGCACCGACACCGGGCCGTGCTCGGCTTTGACTTTGTCGAAGGCCGCGACGGTGGAGTCCCAGTCGCCGACATTGCCCACCGAGGCGTAAAAGGTGTGGCCCAGGGCCTTCTGCTCATCGAGCCACTTGGCATAGTCGCGCGTGGGGCCGCAGCCCGCGATCACCGTGAAACCGTCTTTTGCCAGGCGCTGGCAGATGGCGGTTCCAATGCCGCCCATGCCACCTGTGACGTACGCTACTTTTTTTGCCATTGCGATCTCCTTGATTAACCTTGATTGATTTTGTGAACTGTCCGACTACCGTTGAACTGTCCCAACGCGTGCGCTGAACCGACTTACTGCATATGCACGATACATGCCGGTTGGGACTTTGTTACCTGGAGCTCAGCGCTCCAGGGTGAGGGCAACCCCCATGCCGCCGCCAATGCACAGGCTGGCGATGCCCTTTTTCGCGTCGCGGCGCGCCATCTCGTGCAGCAGCGTGACCAGAATTCGGCAACCGGATGCACCAATCGGGTGGCCGATGGCGATGGCGCCGCCGTTGACATTGACCTTGCTGGTGTCCCAGCCCATTTCCTTGTTGACCGCGCAGGCCTGGGCCGCGAAGGCCTCGTTGATCTCGAGCAGGTCCAGGTCCTGGGGCTTCCAGCCGGCGCGCTGCAAGGCCTTGGTGGAGGCCGGGACCGGGCCCATGCCCATGTAGGCCGGGTCCAGGCCGGTGGTGGCGTAGCTGGCGATGCGCGCCAGCGGCTTCAGGCCCAGCGCGGCGGCTTTTTTTGCTGTCATGACCATCACGGCGGCAGCGCCGTCGTTCAGGCCCGAGGCATTGCCCGCCGTCACGCCGCCGGCCTTGTCGAAGGCTGGGCGCAGCCCGGCCAGGCCTTCGGCGCTGGTCTTGCGGTTGATGAACTCGTCGGCGGCGAACACCACCGGGTCGCCCTTCTTTTGCGGAATGGTGATGGGGATGATTTCATCCTTGAACTTGCCGGCGTCCTGCGCGGCAGCGGCCTTGGTCTGGCTGCCCAGGGCCAGCGCATCCTGCGCCGCGCGGTCGATGTCGTACTTCTTGGCCACGTTCTCGGCGGTGATGCCCATGTGGTACTGGTTGTAGACGTCCCACAGGCCATCCACGATCATGGAGTCGACCATCTTCCAGTCACCCATGCGCTGGCCGTCGCGCGAGCCGTTAAGCACATGCGGCGCGGCGCTCATGTTTTCCTGGCCGCCGGCTATCACGATTTCGCTGTCGCCCGTGGCCACGGCCTGGGCCGCGAGCATGACGGACTTGAGGCCGGAGCCGCAGACCGCGTTGATGGTCAGGCCCGGAATGCCATTGGGAAAGCCGGCCTTGATAACCGATTGGCGTGCCGGGTTCTGGCCGACGCCGGCCGTCAGCACCTGGCCCATGATGACTTCACCCAACTGGTCGGCGCTGAGGCCGGAACGCTCCAGCACGCCTTTGATGACGGTCGCGCCGAGTTCGGTCGCGGGGATTTTGGCCAGCGAGCCGCCGAATTTGCCCACCGCGGTGCGGCCGGCTGCAACGATAACGATGTCTTCCATGGTGTGTTCCCTTTTTGAAGTGTCTGGAATGGTTTTTAAAAAATGATGACAGGCGTGCGCCGCTACGCTCTGCCCCTCAGGCCTTGGCCTTGACGTAGCGGCCCGGTGCGGGTTCTATGACGGGGTATTTGCGGCTGCCGTAAGCCTTGGGCGCGGCGACCTGCTTGCCGGCGTGGCCCTTGAGCCAATCCGACCAGTCGGTCCACCAGCTGCCGGGATGTTCGGTCGCGCCCTTGAGCCATTCGGCCTGGGTGGCGGGAAATTTGCCTTGCGGCAGTTTGTCGCGCGTCCAGTAGCTGCGTTTTTTCTTGGCCGGCGGGTTGATCACGCCGGCGATGTGGCCCGAGGCGCCCATCACAAAACGCTTGGGGCCCGGCAGGTGCTGGGTGGAAGCGTAGGCGCCGCCAATCGGCACGATGTGGTCTTCGCGCGAACCGTAGAGATAAACCGGGATGTCGACCTTGCGAAGATCGACCTTCTGCCCGCAAACCACGGCCTTGCCGGGCTTGATGAGGTTGTTCTCGAAGTAGGTGTTGCGCAGGTACCAGGCGTAAAAAGGCCCGGGCAGGTTGGTAGAGTCGCTGTTCCAGTAAAGCAGGTCGAAGGGCGGCGGCGTCTCGCCCTTGAGGTAGTTGCCCACCACGTAATTCCAGACCAGGTCGTTAGGGCGCAAAAAGCTGAAGGTGGAAGCGAGGTCCTGGCCTTTGAGCAAGCCGCCCTGCCCCATCTCGGCCTCGCGGTACTTGACCGAGGTCTCGTCGATGAAGATGTCGAGGATGCCGGTGTCGCTGAAGTCGAGGAAAGACGTGAGCAAGGTGGCGCTGGCCACTGGCTTTTTGCCCCGCGCGGCCAGCACCGACAGCGCTGTGCCCAGAATAGTGCCGCCCACGCAGAAGCCCAGGGCATTGAGCGTCTTCGCACCGGTGATCTCCTGCACCACGTCAATAGCCTTGATGGCCGCGTGCTCGATGTAGTCGTCCCAGGTCTTGCCGGCCATGGACTCGTCGGGGTTGCGCCAACTGACCACAAATGTGCGGTGGCCCTGGCTGACCGCGTAGCGGATCAGCGAGTTTTCGGGCTGCAGGTCGAGGATGTAGAACTTGTTGATGCAGGGCGGGATCAGCAGGAAAGGCTTTTCATAGACCTTGGCCGTGAGCGGCTTGTACTCAAGCAACTGGAAGAATTCATTTTCAAACACCACCGCGCCCTCAGTGGTGGCGACGTTCTTGCCGACCTCGAACACGCGCTCGTCGGTCATGGACACATGGCCCTGCTTCATGTCGTGCAGCAGGTTGGTGAGGCCCTGGGCGATGCTCTCGCCCTGGCTCTGGATGGCTTTTTGCTGTGCCTCGGCATTGAGCGCCAGGAAGTTGCTGGGCGCGGTGGCCGCCATCCATTGTTCGACGGCAAAGCGCACGCGTGCGCGCGTCTTGGCGTCGGCCTGTACAGCATCGGCCAGCGCCATCAAGGTGCGGGCGTTCAGCAAGTAGGTAGAAGCGGAAAATTTCGAGACCGGGTTGGCCTTCCAGGCCTCGCTGGAAAACCGGCGATCAGAGGCGACAAGCGTGTCGGCGCCGTCTTGCAGGCCCTGGTTCCAGAGGGCGGAGGCGTCCGCGATGTAGCGCTGCTGCAGTTCCTGGAGCTTGACCGGGTCGAACTGCAACTGCGGCAGACCTTGAAGGCCGTTCGCATCATTGGCGCCGTTGGCAAACCCAAAGCCCGCCGGCATGCCGGTGCCGGCCATTGCGCCCATGGCCTGTTGCAGGCCCGCGGCAAAGGTCTCTTGCATCTGACGGGCCGCCTGGGCCCGGTTTGCGTCAGAATTCATTTATCTCCCCGATCGTATTGAGTCTCGGTGACTCTATTGAGCACACCACCAGTATCGTAGGATTTGCTTTAAAAATTTCTGACCGCACGCACAGTTTCAAGTATTTATGTATTTGGTTGTCATCGCCTGGATTTACGTCGTGCTCATGATGAGCGTTGCCGAAGCTACTAACAGCAACGGCACGGTCCTCGGTGCACTGATTACCTTTGTACTCTATGGACTGGCCCCTGTGGCATTGGTGGTTTACCTGATGGGCGCACCTGCGCGCAGCAAGGCCCTGAAAAAGCGTGCGGAGCAGGAACGCCTGCAACAAACTGCAGCCAAGGATTCAAATCGCGAGAACGCTGTAGAAGAAGCACCGAAGGGCTGACCGCTGCAACCCTATGTGCCAGATCAGCCGCACCAAAAAGTGGCATACCCGAGCGGCTGGACCGCTTGAGAGGCAGCGCTTCAATCGCGCCAGATGCAAGCCGCCATGCGCCCTGTCGTACCAAAGCCGTTGCCGGCGGGACCGGCGTCGCGCCTGTGTGAGAAAAACCGCGAAGGATTGCGAACGGTGCACCAGGCATCGCCGCCGTCATTGCCGTAAACCTGCGCTACACCCAATGCCTTGAGGCGCAGCCGCGCCAGGCCCGGCAGGTCGGCAAGGTATTTGCCTAAGGTGGTGGGAGCAAACAGGCGGCCGGCGTCGGGCTGGAAGACGTCGAACGCGGCCTTGACCTCAGGGCCGACTTCAAAGGCCGAAGGTCCTATGCAGGGCCCGAGCCAGGCGATGACCGGAACGGTGGTGTTCATCGCGGCATGCACCGATTCAAGAACGCCCTGCCCGGTTTCTCCGCCGGCGAGTCCACGCCAACCCGCATGCGCGCCCGCCACTACGACACCATCTTCGCTGGCCAACAACACAGGCAGACAGTCGGCCACCATGATGGTGCAGGCCACACCCGGCTCCCTCGTCACACAGGCATCGGCCTGCAGGCCGTCATCTGTAGCGGCGTGCAGCGCGAGCACCTCGCTGCCATGCACCTGCTGCAGGAAGACAGCGCGGCCGCCGATAGCCTGGCCCAGCAAGGCGCGGTTGGCCGCGACCTTGGCCGGCAGGTCGCCGACGTGGTCGCCGAGGTTCATGCTGTCATAAGGCGCTGCCGAAAGCCCGCCGGCCCGGGTGGTGAACACCGCCCGCACGCCTGCCGGCGCCGGCCAGTCGGGAATTAACCAATCCGCATGCACAGGCAACTCAGGCTTCGTTGTCGGGGCAGGCAGAAGGCTGGGCCTTCTGGAAGGCCGGCAACGCCATGCAGGCCTCATACGCGGCCATGGTGCGCGGCAAGCCGTCAAAGCCCACGTTGAAGCGCCTGGCATTGAAGATCTGCGGCACCAGGCAGCAATCGGCCAGCGTTGGCGTGTTGCCGTAGCAATAAGTTGATGCGGGCATCTGGGCCAGCTGGCGCTCGAAGGCTTCCAGCCCTTCGCGGCACCAGTGGACATACCATGCGTTTTTGGCGGTCTCGTCGAGCTTGAGTTCCTTGGTCAAATACTTGAGGACGCGCAAGTTGTTGACCGGGTGAATTTCGCAGGCAATCGACTGCGCCAGCGCGCGCACCTTGGCGCGACCGATGGCGTCTGCGGGCAGCAGGGCCGGTGTGGGATGTTTTTCGTCCAGGTATTCGATGATGGCCATCGACTGCGAAAGCTTTTCGCCGTCAACTTCGAGCAACGGCACCAGGGTGTCGGCGGCCAGCGCGGCATAGGGCTGCTGTTTGTGTTCGCCCTTGGCGATGTGCACGGGGACGTAGTCGTAGTTAAGGCCCTTGAGTTCCATCGCAATGCGTACACGAAACGAGGAGGAAGAGCGAAAGTAATTGTGGAGCTTCATCTCTAAAGCATAAACCGAAACTGTGAAGCTCTCAGTCCGAATCGCCTGCGCGACTGACGCAGGGCCGGCCCGCCGCTACCATTCTTGCGCACCCCCTCAACAGATTCAGCGGAGACACCTATGAGCGCCATCACCAGCCTGAGCAACCACCAGATTCGCCTGGCCAGCCGCCCCGTCGGCCTGCCCACACGCGACAACTGGAACTTCACCACCGAAGCCGTTGCCGAACCCGGCCCGGGCGGCGTGCTGGTCAAGACCTTGTACCTGTCGCTGGACCCGGCCATGCGCGGCTGGATGAACGACGCCAAAAGCTACATCCCGCCGGTCGAAATCGGCGCCGTGATGCGCGCCGGCGGTGTGGGCAAGGTGATCGCCTCGCAGAACCCGGCTTTTGCCGTGGGCGACTATGTGAATGCCGCGCTCGATGTGCAGGAATACTGCCTGATCCCGGCCGACCAGATCAAGCGCAGCGGCATGTTCAAAATCGACCCGCGCCTGGGCCTGACCTCCTGGCTCAACGTGCTGGGCCTGCCGGGCATGACGGGCTACTTCGGCCTGCTGGAAGTCGGCCTGCCCAAGGCGGGCGAAACCGTGGTGGTGTCGGGCGCGGCCGGCGCCGTGGGCCAGACGGTCGGCCAGATCGCCAAGCTCAAGGGTTGCCGCGTGATCGGCATCGCCGGCGGCAAGGCCAAGTGCGACTGGGTGGTCAATGAGCTGGGCTTTGATGCCTGCATCGACTACAAGAACGGCGACGTGCGCGCCGGGCTCAAGGAACATTGCCCCAAGGGCATAGACATCTACTTCGACAACGTGGGCGGAGAGATCCTGGACATGGTGCTGGCGCGCCTGGCGCGCGGGGCCCGCATCATCATCTGCGGCGCGATCAGCCAGTACAACAACACCACGCCCGTGAAGGGCCCTGCAAATTACCTGTCGCTGCTGGTGAACCGCGCCCGCATGGAAGGCATCGTGGTGTTCGACTATGCCGACCGCTACCACGTCGGCGTGGCCGAGATGGCGGGCTACCTCAAGGCCGGCACCATGAAAAGCAAGGAAGACGTGGTCGTCGGCCTGGACACCTTCCCAGAGACGCTGCTCAAGCTCTTCAACGGCGAGAACTTCGGCAAGCTGGTGCTGCAGGTGGCGGAGGACTGAGTTCCGCTACGGACCCTACTTCCCGCCGCGCACCAGGCGCACCGCGGCCGTGGTGGCACGCGGGCTTTCGCCAGCGCTGCCGTCGCTGAAGCCGACAAAGGTGAAATAGCCCGGGCCGGTGCTGCTGGAGGTCCAGAAGCGGGCCACCGGCGTCGCGGGAAAGGCATTCGGGTCTATTGCCGCCTTGTTTTCTTCGGCCTCCCGCGCAGACACGATGCTGGAGAGTTCCTTGAGGATGGGCATGCGCCATTCGGCTTCGGGTGTGGAAGCCGCCTTGGCGCGCGTGGTCGCGTCGGGGTGGTTCAGGTAAAGCGCCTGCCCAGTGCAGGTTTTACCCTTGAAGACCATGCCCTCGGCGCAGCGCCGCCAGATCAGGCCGGTGCGGCTGTCGGTTACTTCCTGGCCGTCAGCGGAGAGCGTAAAGCGCTCCTGCGCCATGCTGGCGCCGGCGGATGACAGCAGCAAAAGACCCAAACCCAGGGTAAAAAACGAAACGCGATGCATAGAAATCCTCCATGGCCGGGGGCGGCCCCATACCCGGATGCTAAGCAAGTCCGGGGCCTGCAACCATAGGGAAGCTATCTAGTGACTTGTACCGAGTGAGGTATTACCTGGCCGCCAACCGTCGGGGCGATCAAGGCGGCAACAGGGTCAAGGCAGGTAATCCGGCCCGGCGCCGCCGGCATCCAGCACCTCCTGGGTGACCTGCTCGACCAGGAAATCCAGCAGCACGCGCACGCGCGCCGGCAGGCGACCGCCCCGGCCGACAAACACCGCATGGATGGGCTCGCGCTCCCCGGGGTTGAGGTCTTCGGCCACCGCCACCAGGCGGCCCGCGTCAAGGTCGCGGCGAATGTGGAACATGGACATGCGGGCAAGGCCCGCCCCCGCCAGCACCAGGTGGCGCAGCGCCTCACCGTCGCTCGCCCGCGCATAGCCGGTGATGGGCAATTGCTGGACCTGGCCGTTCACGCGCACCGGCCAGTAATGCATGTTGCGTTTGAAGGTGTGGGCCAGGCGCTGGTGCGACTCCAGTTCCTCCAGCGTGCGCGGTGTGCCGTGGCGCGCCAAGTAGGCCGGGCTGCCGACGATGAGCTGCTCCGTATCGCCCAGGTGCCGTGCCACCAGCTGGGACGACGCGAGCGCGCCCCAACGTATCGCCACATCGGTGCGTTCGTCGAGCAGGTCGACCACGCGATCGGTCAGGGTGATGTCTAGCGAGATGTCGGGAAAGCGCTCATGGAAGGCCGGCACCAGCGGCAGCAGCAGGCGGTGCGCGGTCGGCATGCTGGCATTGATGCTGACGCGCCCGCGCGGCATGGCGCCGGCGGCTGCGCCGCGCTCGGCCTCGTCCATGTCGGCCAGCACGCGGGTGCTTTGCTCGTAAAACGTGGCACCTTCTGGCGTGAGCTGCAGCTTGCGGGTGGAGCGGTTGACCAGCCGCGTGCCCAACCGGGCCTCCAGCCGGGTGACCAGTTTGCTGACCGCCGAAGGCGTCATGCACAGCTGGCGCGCGGCGGCCGAGAAGCCGCCCTTTTCGACGACCTGGACAAAGGCCTCCATTTCGCCGGAGCGGTTGATATCTATGCGGGGCATGGTGCCGGAATTTTGCCTGGATGTTGCGATCTCATTTGTGAATTGAATTCATAAATCATTGTCTTCAGGCCATTCTAGTCAAGATAAGGTTTCGTCTTCACACTAGCTACATCCTCCTTTCAACCGGCCTTTTCACCGGCAACTCACAGCAATTCACGGGCAACTTCCATGGACACGCGCAAATCACTCCCACTGGGCCTGCTGGCCCTCACCGTCGGTTCCTTCGGCATAGGCACGACCGAATTTGTCATCATGGGCCTGCTGATCCAGGTCTCCGCCGACCTCGGCGTCAGCATCGCCTCGGCCGGCTTGCTGATTTCCGGCTATGCGCTGGGCGTGGCCGTGGGCGCGCCTGTGCTGACACTGGCCACGCGCAAGCTGCCGCGCAAAACCGTGCTGCTGGCGCTGATGGCCATCTTCACGCTGGGCAACCTGGCTTGCGCGATGGCGCCGGACTATGCGAGCCTGATGGCGGCGCGCGTCATCACCTCGCTGGCGCACGGCACTTTCTTCGGCGTCGGCTCCATCGTCGCCACCGGCCTGGTCGCGCCCGAGCGCAAGGCCTCGGCCATCGCCATCATGTTCAGCGGCCTGTCTCTGGCCACGCTGCTTGGCGTGCCCGCCGGCGCCTGGCTGGGCCTGCACCACGGCTGGCGCGCTACCTTCTGGGTGGTCGCGCTGATCGGCCTGCTGGCATTCCTGGTGCTGGCCGTCTTCGTGCCGCGCAGCGCGGCGGAAAACGGCGGCGCCTCGCTGCGCCAGGAACTGGCCGGGCTGGCCCGCCCGCAAGTCATGCTGGGCTTCTTGATGACGGTGTTCGGGTTTGCCGGTGTGTTCGCGATCTTCACCTACATCCAGCCCATACTGACCCGGCTCACCGGCTTCAGCGAAGCCGCGGTGTCGCCCATCCTGCTGGTGTTCGGCGGCGGCATCTTCATCGGCAACCTGCTGGGCGGGCGCCTGGCCGACCGCGGCCTCAGGATGTCGCTGCTCGTCACCCTGGGCGCAACGGCGCTGGTGCTGGGCGCCATGGGCTTTGTGCTGCACTCGCCGGTGGCCACGGTGCTGTTCGTCGGCCTGCTGGGCGTGGCGTCTTTCGCCACGGTGGCGCCGCTGCAGATGCGCGTGCTGCAGCAGGCGCAGGGCGCAGGCCAGAACCTGGCGGCCAGCCTCAATATAGGCGCCTTCAATGTGGGCAACGCGCTGGGCGCCTGGCTGGGCGGGCTGGTGGTGAGCAGCTCTTTCGGCCTGGGCGGGCTCAGCTGGCTGGCCGCACTGATCACCGTCGCGGGCATTGCCGTCACGCTGTACAGCCTGTCGCGCGACAAGACTGACATGCCCATCAACGCCGCCACTTGCTGAGCACCATCATGAATAGCTTCTTAAAACTGCACGGCCTTAAATCCATCCTCTCCACGGCGCTGCTGTGCGCCGCTTTTCTGCCGCAGGCGCAAGCAGCGGACGGCAACTGGACGCCCATCTGGACGGCCAGCCCGCAACCCGTGTGGGCCAGTGACTTTGTGTTGCCCCTGGGCCTTCCCGCCACCCTGCGCGACCAGACAGTGCGCCAGGTTCTGCGCGCCAGCGTTGGCGGATCGCGCGTGCGCATTGTGCTGTCCAACGAATACGGCACGCAGCCGCTAAAGATAGGCGCGGCCCACATCGCGTTGGCGGGTGATGCCGCGGGCAGCACCAAGGGGCTCGGCCAGACCCTGAGCTTTGGCGGCCAGGCCACGGCCACTGTGCCGCCAGGTGCGCCCCTCGTCAGCGACCCGGTCACGATGAACATCGCGCCCTTGCAGCGCCTGGCCGTCAGTCTCTACTTTCCGAACACAACCCCGGTCACGACCATCCACTGGGACGGTCTGCAGCCCGCACAAATCGCGGCCGGCAATGCCACGAGCGCGGCCAGCCTCAAAACCGACAGCGTGGTGAACAGCCGCCTCTTCCTCAGCGCGGTACTGGTGGAAGCCGCACCCGGCGCGCGCAGCGTGGTGGCCTTTGGCGACTCCATCACCGATGGTGCGGCCTCCACACCGGGTACCGACAGCCGCTGGCCGGATTTTCTCGCGCGCCGCCTGGTCGGCCAGAACGTGGCAGTGCTTAACGCCGGAATCTCGGGCGGGCGGGTGCTCAAAAACCACATGGGGTCCAACGCGCTGGCGCGCTTCGAGCGCGACGTGCTGGGCCAGCCCGGCGTGGCCAGCGTGGTGCTGCTGATGGGCATCAACGACATTAGCTGGCCGGGCAGCAGCTTTGAACCGACGGAGCCGGCCACGCAGGCCGATGCGCTGATTGCCGGCTACCGCCAGCTGATCACCCGCGCCCGCAGCCGCGGCGTGCGCATCGTGGGCGCCACCTTAACGCCTTTCGAAGGCGCACTGACCATGCCCGGCTCGCCGATCGCGAACTATTACAGCCCCGCGAAAGACGCGCTGCGCCAACGCATCAACCAGTGGATACGCGGCAGCGGCGAGTTCGACGCGGTGCTGGATTTTGATGCGGTGGTGCGCGACCCGTCACACCCGCTACGAATATTGCCGGCCTACGATTCGGGCGACCATCTGCACCTGGGCGATGCCGGCAACAAGGCCGTCGCCGACTCGGTGGATCTGAAATTGCTGCTGGGCGAACACTAACGAACGCCCAGCAGCGGAGGCCTAACCGCCTACAACAAGGCGCAAGCCCGGCATCAGGCTTTCGGTTTCGGCACGCCGCTGCAGCGCCATGCGCATATTCATTTGTGCGACTTCGGTGTGCTCCACGGCCAGGGCCTGGGCGCGCGCTCCCTCGCCGGCCTTGAGCGCCGCGAACAGCATGTGGTGCTGGCGGTGCGCGTAATGCATCCAGTCGCGGTCCTGCTCCAGTGTGGACTGCATGGGCAGCATGGCTGAAGCCGCAGCAAAAGGCAGCTTGTCATTGAGGCCGATGGCGCGCTGCAGGGCTCGGTTGCCGCTGGCCTCCAGGATCAGCGCATGGAAACGGTCGTTCATCGCGGCATAGGCCGCATAGTTGTCATAGCCCAGCGGGTTGGCCGCCAGCACGCGGTCACCTTCGTCGAGGCAGGACTGCAGATCGAGCTGCAGCTGGCGTGACACACCATGCTCAGCCACCAGGCGCGCTGCCATGCCCTCAAGGTGGCCGCGCACCGCGATGGCGTCGGCCACTTCGCGCGGCGTGAACTGGCGCACCAGGTATTTGCCGGTGTCGTTCGCCTCCACCAGCCCCTCTTGTTCCAGCGTGACCAGCGCGGCCCGCACCGGCGTGCGCGAGGCGCCCAGGCGCTCGGCCAACTGCTGCTCGGCCAGGCGCTGGCCGGGCTCGAACTCGCCGCGCAAAATCAGGTCGCGCAACTGCATCAAAACGGTTTCTTGCAAGTTCATGGTGGTGAATGTACACTGAAATTCAAATACGGGATACCGTCTAGGTTCCCAGCTTACAAGGCCGTGCCAATGAACGCAGAACAAAACGAATTGCTGACCCGCATCACCGCCGGCACGCCCTGCGGCAAGTTGCTGCGCCAGTATTGGCAGCCCGCCGCGTTGGTCGACGAGTTCAACCCGGCGCTGGATCCGCGCATGGCGATCCGCCCAGTCAAGGCGCTGAAGCTTTTCGGGCAGGACTTGGTGCTGTTCAAGGACGCATCGGGCGCCTGGGGCCTGCTGGATCGCGACTGTGCGCACCGCGGCGCCGACCTGTCTTTCGGCCGGCGCGAAAGCCTGGATCAGGGCGGCGGCCTGCGCTGCCCGTTTCACGGCTGGAAATTCGCCACCGACGGCCGCTGCCTTGAAACACCGGCGGAGCCCGCAGGCAGCAAGCTGTGCGAGCGCGTACGCCAGCGCAGCTATCCGGTCATTGAAAAAGCCGGCGTGCTGTTCGCCTGGCTGGGCGACGAAGGCAGCACGCCGCCGCCCTTCCCCGCGTTTGACTGCTTCACCGCGCCCGCCACGCACAGCTTCGCCTTCAAGGGCTTGTGGAATGCCAACTGGCTGCAGGCTTTCGAGGTGGGCATAGACCCAGCGCATCCCTCTTTCCTGCACCGCTTCCTGCAGGACGATCCGCTGGACGACATCGGCGACAACCCGGCCGGCAAGCAGTTCCGCAGCGCCAGCGCCGGCAGCAAGGACGGCGAGCAATGGCCGATGACGCGCATCATGCGCGAGTTCGCTCAACCCAACATCAGCTTCGAAAACAAACCTTGGGGCATGCAGCTCACCGCGCTGCGCGCCATGACCGACCAGCTGACCCATGTGCGCGTGACCAACGCCATCTTCCCGGCCACCTTTGTGATCCCGCTGTCGGAAACCATGACGATCACGCAGATGCATGTGCCGGTGGACGACACCCACACCTACTGGTACACCTTCTTCACCAGTTTTGCCGGCCCGCTGGACCGTGAAAGCATGCGCGCCCAGCGCCAGCAGTTCATTGCCCTGCCCGACTACATCCCTAACGCCGGCCGCCACAACAACTGGGGCTTTAACGCTGAAGAGCAGATGAGCACCACTTATCTGGGCATGGGCGAGGAAGACATCAATGTGCACGACCAGTGGGCCGTGGAAAGCATGGGCGCGATCCAGGACCGCACGCGTGAGCACCTGGCCACCTCCGACAAGGTCATCATGGCGAACCGGCGCGTGCTGCTCAAAGCAATTGAAACCGTGCAGAACGGCGGCGTAGCGCCCGGCATCGCCGACCCCGCGCAGGCCGCAATGATCACCGGCCCCGATACGGTGGACGGCATCGCGCCGGCGGGCGAATGGGCCGAGTGGTGGCAACGCACCGCCCGCGACAAGCGCGAAGGCGCGCCTTGGCGGGACGCTAAAGCAGCCTCGGCCGATACACCCAGCCCAGCCATACAGCCATGAGCGGCTTCGCGGCGCAATGCGGCGTGCACGATGCCGCGCGGCAGGCAGCCCAGGCCGAGGCAGTGGGCCGCATTGAAGCGGACGGCCTGGAGCTGGTACGCTTTGCCTGGTGCGACCTGCACGGCATGCTGCGCGGCAAAACGCTGGTCGCAGCGGCGGTGGCGCAGGCCATGGTTGACGGCGTGGGCATGGTCAGCACGCTGCTGCTGAAAGACACGGCTGACCGCACCGCCTACAAGGTGTTCGAGGCCGGCGGTGCGGCCGGCCTGCCAGGCTTTGAGTTCGGCGGAAATGTGATGTTGCTGGCCGAGCCGGCCAGCCTCAAACAACTGCCCTGGGCCGATAAAACCGGCTGGCTGCAATGCCAACCCTGGTTTTCCGACGGCAGACCGGTCGAACTCGACACGCGCCGTGTGCTGCAAAATGCACTGGCCAAACTGGCAAAGGCCGGCTACGGCATGAAGTGCGGGCTGGAAATCGAGTTCCATATTTACCGCATCACAGAAGGCGGCCCGCAACCCCAACTTGATCCAGACCTCGCCGCCTGGCCCGGTCTGCCCCCCGAAGTCAGCATGGTGCACCCCGGCTATCACCTGCTGTCAGAGCAGTGGGCGGACATGGCCGAGGAACCGCTGCGCATCGTGCAGCGCACCGCCCAGGCGCTGGGCCTGCCGCTGCTGTCGCTGGAAATTGAACTCGGCCCCAGCCAGGTGGAGGCGGTGTTCGAAGCCACCGACGCGCTGTCGGCGGCCGACAACATGGTGTTGTTTCGCAGCGCGGTGAAGCAGGCTTTGCGCCGCGCCGGCTACCACGCGACTTTCATGTGCCGGCCACCCTTCCCGAACATCATGTCCAGCGGCTGGCATCTGCACCAGTCGCTGGTGGACCTGAAAACCGGCGCCAATCTTTTCAAACGCGCCAGTCCCGCAAGCGGTACGACGCCAGCGGATGCGCAGTACACGCTCTCGGAAACCGGCGAACACTACCTGGCCGGGCTGCTGGCGCATGCGCGCGGCATGACGGCCTTCTGCACGCCCACCATCAACGGCTTCGGGCGTTTTCGACCCAATGCGCTGGCGCCGCAGTCCATCCTGTGGGGCCGCGACAACCGGGGCGCCATGCTGCGCGTGGTCGGCCAATGCGACGATAACGGTACGCGCATCGAAAACCGCCTGGGCGAGCCTGCGGCGAATCCCTATCTCTACCTGGCCTCGCAAATCCATGCAGGGCTGGACGGCATTGCGCGCCGCATCAAGGCGCCGCCGGCCACCGACGCGCCTTATGGCGGCAACGCCGAAAAAATCCCGGCCAGCCTGAGCGAAGCGCTGCAGGCTCTGAAAGCCGATGCGACTTTGGTGGCGGCTTTCGGCGACACTTTCATTGATTACCTCACCCACGTCAAACAAGCCGAAATCAAGCGCCACGCCGACGCCGAAGACAAGGACGACTGGCAGCACCGCGAATACTTCAGCCGCATCTGACGGCATCATCCCATTTCATGATCACCCTTCATTTCATCGCGGCCGACGGTCGCAGCACCTCGGCGCAGGGCAAGCCCGGCAAAAGCCTGATGGAAGCGGCGGTTGCGGCCGGCATCGACGGCATCGCCGCCGACTGCGGCGGCCTGCTGACCTGCGCCACCTGCCATGTGCATGTCCAGGAGCCCTTCGCGTCCGCCCTGCCACCGCCCGACGGCGAAGAGCTGGGCATGCTGGAATTCACCGCCGCGCCGCGCAATCCTGCCAGCCGATTGAGCTGCCAGATCAAGCTCACGCCGGCACTGGACGGATTAACGGTAGAGTTGCCGGTCACCCAATACTGATCCATTGCTGATTCATTGATCCACAGGAGCTTTTTGAATGATTCTCGAACTCGCCGACATCCGCATCCACCCCGGCCAGCAGGCCGCTTTTGACGAAGCCATACAGCGCGGCCTGCGCGAAGTGATCTCCAAAGCCAAGGGCTTCCAGGGTTTCAAAGTCAACAAGGGCATTGAAAGCCCCGAGCGCTACATCCTGCAGATCTTCTGGGATACGCTGGAAAACCACACGGTCGACTTTCGCCAGTCGCCTGCCTTTGCCGACTGGCGCGCCATCGTGGGGCCGTTTTTCGCCGGCCCGCCCACGGTGGAGCATTTCGACCTGCTCGCCAAATCGGCCTGAGGTCTCAACACGCAAGAAAAAACGGGGCTGAAAAGCCCCGTTTTTTATTGGTATGGCCCTGGAAGCCGCTTTAATTTCCTGGCGTTTACCGGCCGTTGCTTTCGTGGCCGGTGACCAGCTTGGCCAGCAGCCGGTTCAACTGCACCCGCTCGTTCTCGTCCAGCGGGGCCAGGATGCGCTGCTGGGTCTTGCCGACGGCGCGCTTCATCTGCAGCGCGGTTTTTTCGCCTTCGGGCGTGGTCCACAGCAGTTTTCGGCGCTTATCGGAAGGATCGGCTTCGCGCTTGACCCAGCCTTTGGCTTCCAGCCGCCCAATGACCGAGCCGAAGGTGGCGGGGTCGAAAGCGACCCGACCCGACAGCGTGATCTGGTCTTCGCCCGGGTCGTCCATCAAGGCATTCAGGATGGCAAACTGCACCGGTGTGGCATCAAAACCAGCCGTTTCCTCCATGAAAATCGCCACCGCGAGCTGTTGCGCGCGGCGGATCAGGTGGCCGGGGGCTTCGCTGAAATTAAAAGTTTTTGCCATCTGCGGAGTTTACGGCCCACTTTGCAATTCAGGGTAACTACCAACCCGCTAATTAATAAGCATACTTATCATTAAGACATCAATAAGTATCAAACTCTGCCCCCCCGGTTCAGACCTCACCCATTCCGCCCATCCTCTCAGTTTCCACAATATGGCACAAACATCCGCACTTCCTCTCCTCATCTCGGGCGGCGGCATTGGCGGGCTGGCTGCGGCCATGGTGTTGGCCCAGGACGGCCACCGCGTGACCCTGTTCGAGCAGGCGGCGAGCTTCGGTGAAATCGGCGCCGGCATCCAGCTGGGGCCGAATATTTTCCGCATGTTCGACTACCTGGGCCTGACCGAAGCCATCAACCGCGTGGCTTTCTTCCCGGCCGGCCTGGGCATGAACGACGTGCGCACCGGCGAAAAAGTCGTGCGCGTGCCGCTGGGCGACCTGGCGCGCGCCACCTACGGCTTTCCCTATGGCGTGATCTATCGCGCCGACTTGCACCAGGTCTTCCTGGACGCCTGCCGCGCACAGCCCAACGTCACGCTGCGCACCAGCGCCAAGGTCGAATCGTTTGAGCAGAGCGCCGATGGCGTGACCGTGCGGCTCGAAGGCGGCGAAAACGTGGAAGGCAGCGCGCTGGTAGGCGCCGACGGCATGTGGAGCCGCATCCGTGAAGCCGTGGTCGGCGACGGCAAGCCGCGCGTGTCCGGCCACATCGCCTACCGCGCCGTCCTCAAGCGCGAGGACGTACCGGCCCATTTGTGGAGCGACGATGTGACGCTCTGGGGCGGCGAAAAAACCCACCTGGTGCACTACCCCCTGCGCCGCGGCGAGTTGTTCAACCTGGTGGCCGTGTTCCACAGCAACAAGTACGACGAAGGCTGGAACACCTTCGGCGACACCGCCGAACTCAACGAACGCTTCGCCGAAGCCTGCCCGCAGGTCAAAGAGCTGCTCGGCAAGATCGAGACCTGGAAGATGTGGGTGCTCTGCGACCGCGAACCCGTGAAGAACTGGACCGACAGGCGCGTAACCCTGCTGGGTGATGCGGCGCACCCCATGCTGCAATACCTGGCCCAGGGCGCCGGCCAGGCCATTGAAGATGCCGTGGTCATGCGCGAAGCATTGCGCCATACCCGCGGCGACCTGCCCAAGGCCTTCCAGAAATACCAGCAGGCCCGCTACCTGCGCACCGGCCGCGTGCAGTTGACCGCACGTTTTTATGGTGATATTTACCATGCGGCCGGCGTGCAGCGCGAGCTGCGCAACCAGATGTTCCAGAGCGGCGCCGAAAGCGCGGGCTTCGCGGGCCTGAAGTGGATGTACGACGGAATCGAGCCGTCAAAACTGTTCCAATGACGCTTTGACATCAAGCCTTGGGATCCTCATGAAGCCTTTCGCCTCCGTGTTTTCTGCCGCGCTGGGCGCCGTATTTTTTGCCGCCTGCGCGCATTCCGCCACAGCGGCCTCGCCCGCCGCCTGGCCGACCAGGCCGGTGCGCATCCTCGTCGGTTTTCCCGGCGGCTCCACACCCGACATGGCGGCGCGCACCCTGGCCGAACCGCTAAGCCGTGCGCTCGGCCAGCCGGTGATCATCGAGAACAAGCCCGGCGCATCGGGCAACATCGCGGCCGACCAGGTCGCCAAGGCCACGGACGACCACACGCTCGGCGTCGTCATCAACGGCAACTTGACTTCCGCCAAGCTGCTCTACCCCAAACTGCCCTACGACCCGGCCAAGGACTTTGCCCCGATCTCGCTGCTGACCACCGCGCCGCTGGTGCTGGTGGCGCCCGCGAACGAACCTGGTGGCGCCGACTTCTTCGCGGCCGCACGCCAGGGTGGGGCCAAATGGAACTACGGCTCGGTCGGCAACGGCTCGGTCGCGCACCTGGGCATGGAACTGCTCAAAAGCCGCGTGCCCGGCCTCACGCCGGTGCACGTGCCTTTTGCCGGCAACCCGCAGGTGGTCACCGCCATGCTGGGCGGCCAGATCCAGATGGCGCTGATCCCGCCCGGCGTCGCCATGCCGCATGTGCGTGCGGGCAAGCTCAAGGCCATAGGCCTGGCCGGCGGCCGCTCGTCGCTGGTGCCCGAGGTGCCGCCACTGGCCGATGCCGGTGTGACCAACGTGAATCTCGAAGTCTGGACCGCACTGATCGGCCCCGCCAGCCTCTCAAAAGCGGCGCAGGCACGCCTGGCACAAGAGGTGCCGCGCATCATCCGCGAAGCCGACACACGGCAAAAGCTGTTCAACCAGGGCTGGCAGGCCGTGGGGACGTCGCCTGACGGGCTGAAAAGCCGCGTGAAAGACGAGGCCGCCATACTGGGCAACATCATCCAGTCGCGCGGCATCAAGCTTGAATAAACGCTGAACATCGCCATGACTGCGATCACCGAACCCGCACGCACCCTCCCCGTCTACGGCGAGTTTGACGTGGTCGTGGTCGGCGGCGGGCCGGCGGGCTTGGCCGCGAGCGTGAGCGCCGCGCGGCACGGCGCGCGCACCTTGCTGGTGGAGCGCTACGGCTTTCTGGGCGGCATGGGCACGGCCGGCGGCGTCACCAATTTTGCTGGCCTGTACGGCCGCAAAAACGGCCAGATGCGACAGGTAGTGCGCGGCGTGGTCGACGAATTGCTGGAACGCATTGATGCGCTGGGCGGCCTCAACACGCCGCAGGACGGTATGCAGGGCCGCATACGCGTGCGCTCGTATGACGTGTCGGCCTACAAATGCGCGGCCGACCAGTTGCTGGTGGCCGCCGGCGTGCACATGCTCTTTCACGCCTGGGCCGCGGCCGTGATGATGGAAGGTGATCGCATCAATGCCCTGGTGGTGGAAACCAAATCCGGCCGCCAGGCGATACGCGCGACGCGTTTTATCGACTGCTCGGGCGACGCCGATGTCGCGAACTTCGCGGGCGTGCCTTTTGAACTCGGCGACGGCCGGGGCAGTGCGCTGTTTCCGTCGACCATGTTCCGTGTCGGCCATGTCGATGCGCCGCGCGCGCTGGCGGCAGTGGGCGAGTTCAAAGCCATCAACGCCCTGATGGCCGAGAGCCAGGCTAGGCATCCAGGCCGCTATAAATTCCCGCGCGAAGGCGCGATCCTGCGCCCGCAAAAGAACCCAGCCGAGTGGCGCGCCAACGTCACGCAGATCCGCAACGCCCAGGGCACGGCCATGGACGCGACCGACGCACGGCAACTGAGCGAGGGCGAGCTTGAAGGCCGGCGCCAGATCACCGAATACTTCCGCTTCCTGCGTGAGCAGGTTCCGGGCTTTGAAGGCTCGGCCATCGTCGACATCGCGCCGCAGGTCGGCATACGCGAGACGCGCCGCATCCAGGGCTTGTATGCGCTGAGCGGAGAAGACATCCTTTCCTCGGCACGCTTTGACGACACCATCGGCATCAATGCCTGGCCCATGGAGTTGCATGCCGACGGCCGCATCGACTGGCAGTTTCCGCGCAACATCGACGCGCCTGAAGGCTGCGCCTACAACGAATTGCCCTGGCGCATGCTGGTGCCGCAGCGCATCACCAACCTGCTGGTGGCCGGGCGTTGCGCTTCGATGACGCACGAAGGCCAATCGGCCGCGCGTGCCAGTGGCGGCTGTTTTGTGATGGGCCAGGCGGCTGGCACGGCGGCTGCGATGCCGGGTGCACCCCGCGCTTTTTGCGATACCAACGTGAAGCAGTTGCAGCAGTTGCTGGCGCGGGACGGCGTGTATTTCGATAACGATAACGACGGCAACGACAGCACCGGCGATCTTTAAACCCAAGAGACTGGATACCCACCATGGACATGACGCCCCCTCCCGCCCACGGCAAGAGCGCAGTGCCCAACGGCGCGGCGCGCAAGGCGTTCTATGACGCCATCGCGGCGCACAGCATGACGCCGCTTTGGGAAGTGCTGCATGCGCTGGTGCCGCAGTCGCCCAGCACACCCTGCCAGCCGGCGCTGTGGAAATACGCCGACGTGCGGCCTTTCCTGATGCAGTCGGGCGAACTGATCACTGCCGAGGAAGCAGTGCGCCGTGTGTTGATCCTGGAAAACCCCGGCCTGCGCGGGCAGTCCTGCATCACGCAGTCGCTCTACGCGGGCCTGCAGGTCATTCTGCCGGGCGAAATCGCGCCCAGCCACCGCCACACGCAAAGCGCCCTGCGCTTTGTCGTCGAAGGCCATGGCGCTTTCACCGCGGTCGACGGCGAGCGCACGCTGATGAAGCCCGGCGACTTCATCATCACCCCGAGCTGGACCTGGCACGACCATGGCCATGAAGGCCGCGTCGAAAGCGACGAGCCCGTGGTCTGGCTGGACGGCCTGGACATTCCCATGTTGCGCTTTTTCGACGCGGGCTTTGCCGAAAACGGCGGCGCCAAGCAGCAGGAAGTCACCAAGCCCCTGGGCATCAGCAGCCACCGCTACGGCGCCAACATGCTGCCGGTGCGCTACGACGCGCCCTTCGGCCAGACCTCGCCGATCTTCAGCTATCCCTACGAGCGCACCCGCGAAACCCTGCACCAGCTCGAAACACATGCCGACATCGATGCCTGGGACGGCGTCAAGCTACGCTATGTGAACCCGGCCACCGGCGGCTCGCCGATGCCGACCATGGCCACCTTCATGCAGCGCCTGCCCGCAGGCTTTGCCGGCAAACCCTGGCGCCAGACCGACGGCGCCGTGTTCAGCGTGGTTGAGGGTTCGGGTTCGGTCGACATCACTCAGGGCGGCAAGACCCAGACTTTCGAATTCGGCCTACGTGACCATTTTGTGATTCCGTCATGGCACACTGCGCAATTGCGTTCGGCGCAAGGTTGTGTGCTGTTCAGTTTTTCAGACCGCCCGGTGCACCAAGCCCTGGGCATACACAGAGAAGAAAGGTTGTCATGAGTTTTGTCGTCACCCCACCCGCCGCGGTGTCCGTCCCCGTGGTCGGCACCAAAGATCGTTTTCCCGTTCATCGCATTTACTGCGTGGGCCGCAACTATGAAGAGCACGCCAAGGAAATGGGCTTCACCGGCCGCGAGCCGCCCTTCTTTTTCCTGAAGCCCGCCGATGCCATCGTCGCGGTGGATGCCGGCAGCACCGGCACCATTCCCTACCCCAGCCTCACCAAAAACCTGCACCATGAGATCGAGCTGGTGGTGGCCATAGGCACGGGCGGCAAAAACATCAAGGCCGCCGACGCACACAAACACATCTACGGCTACGCCGTGGGCCTGGACATGACGCGCCGCGACCTGCAGGGCGAAATGAAAAAGCAGGGCCGCCCCTGGTGCATCGGCAAGGCCTACGACCACTCCGCGCCCATCGGCCCCATCACGCCCGTGGCCCAAGCCGGCGACGTGAACAACGCCGAACTGTATGTGCAAGTGAACGGCGCAGACCGCCAGCGCAGCAATGTGTCCAAGCTGATCTGGAACATCGCCGAAACCATTGAACACCTGTCGACCGCCTGGGAGCTGCAGCCTGGCGACCTGATCTACACCGGCACGCCAGAAGGCGTGGCGGCGGTGGTGTCGGGCGACACCATGGTCGGCAGCGTGGCCGGCCTGGGCACGCTGACCGTCAAGGTCGCGTAAGCGCCTGGCGTGTTCCCGCGCCCGCTCCACGGATGGCGATGATGAACCCTGAACGGCCGCTTTCGCGGCCGTTTTCCGTGGGCAGGCCGTTTGCGCGATGAACGCGCGCCTGCTTTAATCACCGCGCAAAATACCCTTGCCTCTTCGGGTAAGCCGCCTGCCCGAATACAGCCGTAATTCTGATAATCGGCCCAGGCGGTTTGGGGACCCACCCTGAACCATGTTCTGCTTTTCGGAGACCTTTCTTGAAAATCCTTGAAAACCTGTCAAAGCTGAGCGCCATCCTGGCCGGGCTGCTGATGACGGCGATCACCCTGCTGACTTGTGTCAGCATCATCGGTCGCGAGACCCTGGGCAAGACTGTTCCCGGTGATTTTGAACTGGTCGGCTTGGCCACCGGTGCGGCCGTGGGCCTGTTCATGCCCTTGTGCCAATTGCAACACGGCAACATCATCGTCGACTTTTTTACCGCGCGCGTACCGCATCGCATCAACACACAACTGGACCGGCTGGGAGCCTTGCTCCTCGGCCTGTGCTTTGTGCTGTTGGCCTGGCGTGCCGGGCTCGGCGGCCTGAACTCCTGGCAGACCAATTCCAGCACCATGCTGCTGGGTGTTCCAGAGTGGTATGCCTACGTCACCATGGTGCCGGGCTTCTTGCTAACGGCGGTGATTGCCCTGTACCAGGCGATCTTCGGCTTTAGCGCAGAGCCGGAGATTCCGGCATGAGCGGCCTTTCCATCGCGGTCTTTGTGCTTGTTCTGATGTTCGTGCTGATGGCGTTGCGCACGCCGATCGCCATCAGCATGTTCATCGCAGGCTCCGTGGGCTACGTCATGCAGACTGGCTGGGGGCCGTTTGCCAATTTCATGAACAGTATGGCGTTCGCGCGCTTTGCCAGTTATGACTTGTCGGTAATCCCCCTCTTTATCCTGATGGGCCAATTCGCCACGCAGGGCGGTATCAGCAAGTCCCTGTTCGAATTCACCGCCGCCATCACCGGCCGGCTCAAGGGCGGGCTGGCCATGGCCGCCGTGATGGCCAGCGCGGCTTTCGGCGCGATTTGCGGGTCTTCCGTCGCCACCGCAGCCACCATCACGGGTGTGGCCCTGCCTGAAATGAAACGCCATGGCTATTCGGGACGCCTGGCCACCGGCACGCTGGCCACCGCCGGGACGCTAGGCATCCTGATCCCCCCGTCCGTACCACTGGTGATCTATGCCATCCTGACCGAGCAGAACATCGCCAAGCTGTTTCTGGCCGCCACCATCCCCGGAATCCTGGCGATGCTGGGCTACATGCTGGTGATCGCCGTCTATGTGCGCGTCGTGCCGGGCCATGCGCCGGAGGCCGTGAAGAACCCGCCGAAAATGAACACACGCCTGATCCTTGGGCTGGCACCGATTGCCGCTGTGTTCATCCTGGTTTTCGGCGGCATTTACGGCGGATTTTTCTCGCCGACCGAAGGCGCGGCCGTGGGCGCGGCCACGGCCTTCCTGGCGGCATTGGCCAAGGGGGAGATGACCTGGGAAAAATTCAAGCATTGCTTTTACGGCACCGCCACCAGTTCGGCCATGATTTTCCTGATCTTCATCGGCGCCGACATCATGAATTCGACACTGGCGCTGACGCAGATACAGCACCAGCTGGTCGGGCTGATCGCCAACTGGAATCTGGCACCGATCTGGGTCATGGTCGCCATCGTGGCGCTGCACCTCCTGCTGGGCATGGTGACCGAGGAGCTGTCCATCATCCTGCTGACCATCCCGATCTTTTTCCCGGTCGTGATGGGCCTGGACTTCGGCATGCCCAAGGAGTCGCTGGCCATCTGGTTCGGCATCCTGATCCTGATGGTGGTCTCTTTTGGCCTCCTGGTTCCGCCCATGGGCTTGAATGTTTATGTCGTCAACGGTATGGCCAGGGACGTGCCGCTCGGTGAAAGCTTTCGGGGCGTGCTGCCGTTCCTCATCAGCGACCTGATCCGCATCGTGTTGATGCTCGCCTTCCCGGGTATTGCCCTCTGGCTGGTGAAGTTCATGAATTGACCACACGCCGCATTCAAGGGAATTCACCGGTTCAGCCTGTCCGGGTTTCGTATAACGTCGAATCATCTTTACCAACACCCACGGAGACTTCCATGATCCATCGCCGCACACTTTTGAAGACCGGCGCTGCCGCCGCCCTGGGCGCGCCGGCGCTGTCAGGCCTGGCGCAGCAGGCCCTCACCCTGAAGTTCCACACCTTCATGTCGCCGACCTCCAATGTCTGGCTGGCCATGCACAAGCCCTGGATGGAGAAGGTCGAAAAAGAATCCGGCGGCCGTATCAAGTTTGAAGGCTACCCGGCCATGCAACTGGGCGGCACGCCCGTGCAGCTTTACGACCAAGTCAAGGACGGCGTGGTCGACGTGGTGTGGACGCTGCCCGGCAACACGGCCGGCCGCTTCCCGCGCATCGAGGTGTTCGAACTGCCCTTCATCATGTCCAATGCCGAAGCCACCTCCAAGGCCTACTGGGAATACGTGCAGACGGTCGCGCCCGACGAGTTCAAGGACACCCAGGTGCTGGCGCTGCAGGTGCACGGCCCCGGCGTGATCCACACGGTGGACAAACCCGTCAAATCCATCGCCGACATGCGCGGCCTCAAGCTGCGCGCACCCACTCGGCAGGTCACCAAACTCATGGGCGTGCTGGGCGCAACGCCGGTCGGCATGCCGCTGCCGCAGATCCCCGACGCGCTGAGCAAGGGCACCATCACCGGCTGCGTGATTCCCTGGGAAGTCGTGCCTTCGGTCAAGGTCAACGAACTCACCAAATTCCACGCCGAGTTCGACCCGGCCGGCGGCAGCCTCTACACCACCACCTTTGTGATGGCCATGAACAAGGCCAAGTACAACTCGCTGGCGCCCGACCTCAAGAAAGTCATCGACAACAACTCGGGCATGGCCACCTCGGCCTGGCTCGGCAAGGTGCAGCAGGGCAACGACGTGCCCGGCCGCAAGACCGCCAGCGACCGCGGCAACACGATTTACACCGTGAGCGCCGCCGAGGCCCAGGAGTTCCGCCGCAAATCGCGCACGGTGGAAGTCGAGTGGGTGGAAGACATGAACAAAAAAGGCTTTGACGGCAAGAAGCTGCTCGATACGGCGCGCAACCTCATCGAAAAGCACACCAAGACGACCAAGGCCTGAACCGCGCTTTCTGCGCTTGAAAACCGGGCGAGTGCCCGGTTTTTTACGTTCGCTTGCCTGTGCGGGCAAATCGCTTGCGAGGTGAAGCCGCTACACTCATTCGATGCACCGCCATCCCCTGAAACACTGCCGCGTCTGCGGCACCGCCGTGGCCTACCGGCTGCCGGACGATGGCGACACCAAGGAGCGTGCGGTCTGCCCGGCCTGCAACACCGTCCATTATGAAAATCCGCTTAACGTGGTCGGCACTGTGCCCACATGGGGCGAAGACGGCGCGCAGGTGCTGCTGTGCAAGCGCAACATTGAGCCGCGCTGGGGCAAGTGGACGCTGCCTGCGGGCTTTATGGAACTGGGCGAAACCACGGCCGAAGGCGCGGCCCGTGAAACGGATGAAGAAGCCGGCGCGCAGTTTGAAATGCTGGGTCTCTTCACCGTCATGAACGTAGTGCGCGTCGGCCAGGTCCATCTGTTTTACCGGGCGCGGCTTTTGAGCACCGAGTTCAATCCCGGCCACGAAACCATCGAGGCCCAGTTGTTCACCGAAGCCGAGATTCCCTGGGACGAGATCGCCTTCAAGACCGTCAAGGAAACCCTCGAACATTATTTTGAGGACAGGCGCAAAGGCGCCTTTGGTATCCATACAGTCGATATCGAGTAGCGCGCGAGCGAGCGGCGCAACACTCCCCGGTAGAATTTCCCGAATACCCACCAAAGCTCTCTGTAAGCACTGGCGTGAGCCCCGGCTCCGCAACCAGTTTCTTTCTCTTTTTCGTTCTCCCAAACACTTCCCCGGAATCCATGTTCAATACCGCGATCTTTTTCCGCATTGCCGATGATTTTGTGTTGCCACCGCTGGAGGCGCTGGAAGATATTTTCCAGTCCCACCGCTTTGTTCCCTGCGGTGCGACCGAGCCCGAGTCCAGCGGCTGGGTGCCGCCGCGCGGCAACAAGAGCACGGTGTTGCTCGAAAGCGTCGGCCGCTCAGTGATCGCGCGTCTGTGCACCGAGCGCCGGCCCGTGCCCTCCTCCGCCGTCAAAGCCGCGGTGGACGAACGCATTGAAAAATACAAGGAAGAAACCGGCCGCGAGCGTGTCGGCGCCAAAATCAAAAAAGAGTTCAAGCAGGAAGTCATGCTGGACCTGCTGCCGCGCGCCTTTACCAAACGATCGACCACCACACTGTGGATAGACCCGGTGAACAAATTCCTGGTCGTCGATTCAGGCAACCTCACAGGCGCCGACAAAATCATCAGCTACCTGGTGGAGGCCCTCAGCGAAGTCCCGGGCGCCCTGCCCGGCCTCAAGGCCAGCCCCATCCAGACGCAAATGTCGGCCGCTGCCGCGATGTCGCACTGGCTGTCGACCCGTGAGGCGCCCTACAACTTCACGGTGGACCGCGACTGCGAACTCAAGACCCCCGATGACCAGAAGGCGACGGTGCGCTATTCACGCCACACCCTGGACATCGACGAGGTGGCCCAGCACATCGCCGCAGGCAAAGTGCCCACCCAGCTCGCCATGACCTGGAACGAGCGCGTGTCCTTCGTGCTCACCGAAACCGCACAACTCAAAAAACTCAAGCTGCTCGATGTGGTGCTGGACGGTGTGCAGGAAAGCGGCAAGGACGATGACGGCTTTGACACCGATGCGGCCATCATCACCGGCGAGCTGTCTTCGCTGATTCCGGACGTGCTCGATGCGCTGGGCGGTGAACTGGGAGAGAGTGAGGCCGCTTCCGGATCTGAAGTGGCGGCTCCGCCCGAACTGGCATCCGAGCCCGCCTGAGCGCTCAGGGTTTTCCGGGAGTTGAAATCCCGCGGCGCCAGCGCCAACTGAGCGGGTAGCCGCAGGGCTTTCACTGCGGCATACCCTGCACAAGGTCGTGAACACCATGGTGAAACCCCAACACATAGGCATCGTCGGCTGCTCCGCGGAAGGCGCGGCGCTTTGCTACCAGACCATTTGCACCGAAGGCGCCAAGCTGCTCGGCCCGCACGCCCATCCAGAGGTGACCCTGCACACGCCCTCGCTCGCCGACTACATGGCCTGTATTTACAAGGACGACTGGCGCGGCGTCGGGGACATCATGCTGGCCTCGGCTCACAAACTCGCGGCGGCAGGCGCAGATTTCCTGATCTGCCCCGACAACACGATTCACCAGGCTTTCGCCCATGTGGAGGCACGCTCGCCCTTGCCGTGGCTGCATATCGCCGAGGTCGTCGCGGAGGAAGCCGCGCAGCGCGGCTTTCTGCGCCTGGGCATTACCGGCACCCGCTGGCTTGTGGGCAGCGAGGTCTATCCAGAAAAACTCGGTGCACGCGGGCTGAGTTACCTGCGGCCCACAGATGCCGAACGCGATGAGATCAACCGCATCATCATGGACGAGCTGGTTTACGGCGTGTTCAAACCCGAGGGGATTGCGTACTTTCAGCAGGTGATGTCGCGCATGAAAGGCGGAGGCTGCGATGCCGTGGTGCTGGGCTGCACCGAGATTCCCTTGATCATGAACGATGCCAACTCGCCCTTACCCACCCTGGACTCGACGCGCCTGCTGGCGCGGGCCGCGCTTCGCCGCGCGGTGCAGGCTCCAACTGCTGCCGCGTAATCGTAATCGCGGTCAGAAACAAAAAAGCCGGTTAGCGTTGCTAACCGGCTTTTTGCTTTGGTTTTAATGGTCGGTGTGAAAGGATTCGAACCTTCGACCCCTTGCACCCCATGCAAGTGCGCTACCAGGCTGCGCCACACACCGACAAGCCTCAGATTATAGCCTGCCGCGAACGCTTCTCAGTGGTTGTTGCCGAGGAGATCGCGGATTTCGAACAACTCGCGGCGTACAAGCTGCAGCCTTTGCTGCGCAGCCGCCCCGCTGGGCAGGTCGGCGCCTTCAGGTTCGCTGTCTTCGAAATCGGAGTGGTCGGTCGAATCTTCGAAATCCTCGAGCAACGACTCGCCGCCTTCGAGTACTTCAACACCGTCGAGCATGACCTCGCCGTTGCGGCGTTTGTCGCGCTCGATCTGAACAATTTCCTGGAGCTTGTTGCGCGCGCCGCTGATGGTGAAACCCTGGTCATAGAGCAGGTCGCGGATGCGCCGGATCATGAGCACCTCATGGTGCTGGTAATAGCGGCGGTTACCGCGCCTTTTCATCGGGCGCAGCTGCGTAAACTCCTGCTCCCAATAACGGAGCACATGAGGTTTGACGCCGCACAAATCGCTGACCTCACCGATGGTGAAATAGCGTTTCGCCGGAATGGGTGGAAGGGTTTTCTCCAATTAAATCAATGCGCTAAAGGGGAAACCTCTAAATCTACTCTAAGTAGAAAGTTAGCGCAAAGAGTTACTTGGCTTTTTTGAAATGTGTTGTTCCGTCACACGGTTAACACATAGTTACTAAAACTACGGCACGGTGAAAATCGGGCCACGGCGAGCCCGACGCAGGAGAGTGCTATTCAGCCGGGTTTTCGCCTTGAATCTGGTCTTTGAGCTTGTGACTGGCGTGGAAAGTGACCACGCGACGGGCCTGGATCGGGATGGCTTCGCCGGTGCGGGGATTCCGTCCGGGGCGCGGAGCCTTGGTACGGATCTGGAAATTGCCAAAACCGGAAATTTTTACATCATTTCCGTCCACCAGACTGTCTGAAATCAGGTCGAAAAACGCGTCGATCATGTCTTTTGATTCGCGTTTATTGAGCCCGATCTGCTCAAACAGCAATTCGGCAAGGTGCGCCTTGGTCAATGCCGGGGTCTCCAGGCTTTCTACAGAAAATTCCATGCGGCAGTGCTCCTGGCGTTTTTATTTTGGAAGGTTCGTCGAAACCTCAGGCACGCAGACGCGCCCCGAGTTGACCCTGCAGATTCGCGAGCACCGCCTGAACGGCCGCCTCAATCCCCTCGTCGGTCAGTGTAGCGGTGTCGCTCGAAAGCACCAAGCGCACGGCCAGGCTTTTTTCACCCAGTTGCATGCTCGCGCCGGCCTGTTGCGGCCGATAGACGTCGAACAAGGTTGCGCCCTTGAGCAGACCCTGCGTGGCCGCGCCGTGAATGGCAGACATGAGAGCAGCATGCGTGACGCTTTCCGCAACGATGACGGCGATGTCGCGCTCCACGGGCTGCAGCTTGCTGACGGGTTTGAACTCGGGCACTGGGCGCTGCAAGACCGCGTCGAGCTCCAGTTCGAACAGCAATGGCGCCTGCGCCAACTCATAGCCCTGGCGCCACTGCGGATGCAGTTCGCCCACAAAGCCTATGGCCTTGCCTCCCACCGACACACTGGCGCAGCGGCCGGGATGCATGGCGGGATGCGCGGCGGGCGCGAACACCGCATCAAGCGGCGCGAGCAAAGCCTCGACGTCGCCCTTGATGTCAAAAAAATCCACCGCCTTGTCAGACTGGCTCCAGTTCAGCGCCGCCCGCGGCCCGTAGGCCAGGCCTGCCACACGCATGGGCTGGTTAAAGCCGGCCACGGTGGAGTCGGTGTTCTGGCTCTGCGCGTCGCGCAAGAAAACGCGACCCAATTCAAACACGCTCACACGTGAGGCCTTGCGGTCCAGGTTGAACTTCAGCACTTGCAGCAGCGAGCCCAGCAGCGAGCTGCGCATGACGCTCATCTGGCTGGCGATCGGATTGAGCAGCTTGATCGGGTTCGGGTTGCCGGCAAGCTCATGCTCCCAGCGATCTTCGACAAAGCTGAAGTTGATAGTTTCCTGGTAACCCAGCGAAGCCAGCGCACGGCGTACGGCGAAGGGGCTGCGCACTGATTCAGCGCGCAGTCGCGCCGTGATTGGCGCCAACGGCGGTGTGTCGGGCAATTGCTGGTAGCCCACCATACGAACCACCTCTTCAATGAGGTCTTCCTCGATCTGCAGGTCGAAGCGGTAGCTAGGAGGCGTCACAGTAAGAACGCCATCACCCTGCGCCACCGACAAGCCCAGGCGCTGGAGCGCATCCAGGCACTGCGCCTGCGTAAGCGGCATGCCGATCACCTTTGCTGCGCGTGCTACACGCAAGGTGACGGGCGCCGCCTTGGGCACATTGACCTGCTGGTCGTCCATGGGGCCGCAGACGGTTTGCGGCGTGCCGCAAATGTCGATGATCAACCGGGTGATGCGCTCGATGTGCTCCACAGTCTGGCCCGGATCGACACCGCGTTCGAAACGGTGGCCCGCGTCGGTCGAGAAGTTGTAGCGACGCGAGCGGCCCGCGATGGACTTGGGCCACCAGAAAGCGGCCTCGACATAAACATGCTTGGTGTCGTCTGACACGGCGGTGGCGTCACCACCCATGATGCCGGCCAGCGATTCGACCTGCGCGTCGTCGGCGATCACACCAACTTTTTCATCGACCGTTACGGTATTGCCGTTGAGCAGCTTGAGCGTCTCGCCCGGCTTGCCCCAGCGGACATCGAGCCCGCCATGGATTCTGTCAAGGTCAAAGATGTGCGAAGGGCGACCGAGTTCGAACATCACGTAGTTGGAAATATCCACCAACGCGGTCACGCTGCGCTGGCCGCAGCGCGCCAGGCGGTCCACCATCCACTGAGGCGTGGCCGCTTTGGTGTTGACGTTGCGAACTACCCGGCCCGAGAAACGACCGCAGAGGTCAGGCGCGCTGATCTTGATGGGCAGCTTGGTGGTATCGACCGTGGCCACGACCGGAAAAGATGGCGTATTCAGCGGCGCACCCGTAAGTGCGGCAACTTCGCGCGCGACACCATAGACGCTCAGGCAATGCGCAAGGTTGGGCGTGAGCTTGAGGGTGAACAGAGTGTCGTCGAGCCGCAGGTGCTCACGAATGTCCTGGCCCAGCGGCGCATCCGCTGACAGTTCGAGCAGGCCGCCATGGTCTTCGGAAAGCTTGAGTTCGCGCGCCGAGCACAGCATGCCCTGGCTTTCCACGCCGCGCAGTTTGCCGACCTTGATCAGGAAGGGCCTGCCGTCTTCGCCGGGCGGCAACTCGGCGCCCACAAGAGCACAGGGCACCTTGATGCCGACGCGTGCATTGGGCGCGCCGCAGACGATGTTCAGCAGGCTGCCCTGCCCCACATCCACCTTGCAGACGCGCAGGCGGTCGGCGTCAGGATGCTGGACAGCTTCCTTGATCTCGCCGACGACGATCTTGGTGAAAGGCGGCGCCACGGGCTTGAGCTCTTCGACCTCCAGCCCGGCCATGGTGAGGGTATCGGCGAGCTGCTGGGTGCTGAGCGGCGGGTTGCAAAATTCGCGCAACCAGGATTCAGGGAATTGCATGATGAGACCTTGTTCTTATTTTTGTTTATGGCTTATGACTGGAACTGGGAGAGGAAGCGGATGTCGCCGTCGAAGAACAGGCGCAGGTCGTTGACGCCATAGCGCAGCATGGTCAAGCGGTCCGGGCCCATGCCGAAAGCAAAGCCGATGTATTTCTCGGGGTCCAGGCCCATGTTGCGCACCACGTTCGGGTGCACCTGGCCGGAACCGGCCACTTCCAGCCAACGGCCGGCGAGAGGACCGGTCTGGAACTGGATGTCGATCTCGGCGCTGGGTTCGGTAAACGGAAAAAAGCTGGGCCTGAAGCGCAACACCAGATCGTCGCTTTCAAAGAAGGTGCGGCAAAAATCGGTGAAGACGAATTTAAGGTCCTTGAAGCTCACGTTCTCGCCTATCCACAGCCCTTCGCACTGGTGGAACATGGGCGAGTGGGTGGCGTCGCTGTCAACACGATAAGTTCGGCCAGGCGCAATGACGCGAATCTCGGGCATGCGGCCACCGGCATCGATCAGGCTGCGATGTTTTTTGACATGCTGGACCGCGTAGCGGATCTGCATGGGGCTGGTGTGGGTGCGCAGCAGGTTGGGGGCGGCTTCGGTGCCGCCCTCGACGTAAAAAGTGTCGTGCATGGAACGCGCCGGATGGTCTTCGGGCGTATTGAGCGCCGTGAAGTTGAACCAGTCGGTCTCAATTTCAGGGCCCTGGGCCACGTCGAAACCCATAGAGCCGAAAATGCCTTCGATGCGTTCCAGCGTCAGCGACACGGGATGCAGCCCGCCCTGCAGGCGCTGCCTGCCGGGCAGACTCACATCGAGTGCCTCAGCTTTTAATTGCTTTTGCAGTTCGGCATCGGCGAGCGCCTGGCGGCGGCCGTTCAGCGCGGCTTCAATGGCCTGCTTGGCCAGATTGATGGCGGCGCCGCGGGATTTTTTTTCCTCCACGCTGAGGCTTGCCATGCCCTTCATCAGCTCGGTCACACGACCGGTCTTGCCCAGGAACTGCGCTTTGGCATTTTCCAGGTCGGCGGGCGTGTTGGCCTGCGCAAAGCTGGCCTGGGCGCTGCTGACCAGTTCTTGGAGGGCATCAGGTTGGGTCATACGTTCTCTTGTTCTCAATACAAAACGGCAAAGGCGCTTTCGGCAGCACTCTCACCATGCCGATGGGCAGGAAGCGCTGCGGAAAAAACCATGAAAAAGGGCCAGAGCCTTTTCAAGCTCCAGCCCTTTATTTTCTTGCGTCGGCAGTGATTGATCGGAATAGCGTCAATACTGCCTGGCCTGAAAATCAGGCGGCCAGCTTGGCTTTCACCTGTTCAACGATGGCACCGAAAGCGGCGCTGTCATTGATCGCCATATCGGACAGAACCTTGCGGTCGATCTCGATGCCGGCTTTCTTCAGGCCGTTAGCAAACTGGCTGTAGGTCAAACCGAATGAGCGGCTTGCAGCATTGATACGGGCGATCCACAACTGGCGGAACACGCGCTTCTTGGTACGGCGGTCACGGTAGGCATATTGCCCGGCCTTCATTACCGCTTCTTTGGCGATACGGAAGACATTGCCGCGGCGGCCGCGGAAACCTTTTGCAAGGGTTAAAACTTTTTTGTGGCGGGCGCGAGCCGTTACACCACGTTTGACGCGAGGCATGTGTGTACTCCTTGTTCGTCGTTAATTAAATGCCCTGGCCTGGGAGCATCTGTGCCATGTGACCCATATTGGTCTCATGGACAGTCACCGCACCACGCAGATGGCGTTTGTTTTTGGTGGTCTTCTTGGTCAGGATGTGACGTTTGAAGGCTTGGCCGCGCTTGACGGTACCACCCGGACGAACGCGAAAGCGTTTCTTCGCGCTACTCTTGGTCTTCATTTTGGGCATGTAAATGCTCCTTTTCATTTGTGCTCGTGAGGCGCTGCGAACCTTCCGCAGACTTGATGGCCCCGAGCCACTTGTCAGTGGCAAGTTTTGACGCTTGCCACTGCCGGCGAATGCTTTTCAGCACCCGCTGGTCGCGACGGGTTTGACCCCGTCACTTTCGCAAGAAAGGCTGTTTGCCCATCTCACCGGAAACGCTTTGCAGCGCCCCCTCAACGGCCCGCCGGATCACTCCGGCAAACCTGTGTTCTAAATCACCCCCTCAAGCCGCAGCCGAGGGCGCTGGTGCAGCCGCAGTTTCCGCTGCCGGCTTGGTGCCGGGTTTCTTGCGGCCCGGCGCGATCATCATGACCATCTGCCTGCCCTCAAGCTTGGGGAACTGCTCCACCACAATCAAATCAGCCAACTCGTCGCGAATACGCGCCAGCAGGGCCAAGCCCAACTCCTGGTGCGTGATTTCGCGGCCGCGAAAGCGCAAGGTGATCTTGCACTTGTCGCCTTCTTCCAAAAAGCGCTTGATGTTGCGCAATTTGATGTTGTAGTCCCCATCGTCAGTGCCGGGCCGGAATTTGACTTCCTTGATCTCGATCACTTTTTGCTTGGACTTCGCTTCCGCCGCCTTCTTCTGTTCGGCGTACTTGAACTTGCCGTAATCCATCAACCTGCACACCGGCGGAACCGCCGTGGGGGAGATTTCAACAAGGTCCACGTCGGCTTCACCTGCCAGGCGCAAGGCCTCCGAGATACTGACAATGCCTAAAGGCTCATTGTCTGGCCCGCTCAGACGCACTTCGGGGGCCATGATTTCACGGTTCAAGCGGTGCTTGCGTTCTTCACGGTGACGGCGGTCACGAAATTCAGTAGCGATGGTTCTATCCTTTAACTCTTGCTATAAAAGCTATAGCGGCTTGCGCCCGCCCTGCAGGGACGAGAAGCTTTAATGCCTGCAAATTTCGGGAAATTTGCCAGCGATTCAGGCTTTTTGTGCCATGTCAGAGGCGATTTGCCGGGCAAACGCATCAAGAGGCATCGCTCCAAGGTCTTTGTTGCCTCGGGCGCGCACTGCAACGGATCCAGCTTCCTTTTCCTTGTCGCCCACGACCAGGATGTAAGGCAGCTTTTTCATCGAGTGCTCTCGTATTTTATACGTAATTTTCTCATTGCGCAGGTCCAGGTTGACCCTAAGCCCTTGATTTTGCAGCGTTTTGGCAACTTCCCGGGCATATTCGGCCTGGGAATCGGTGATATTGAGGACCGAAACCTGCTCGGGAGCCAGCCAGGTCGGCAGCGCGCCGGCGTGTTCCTCGATCAAAATCCCGATAAAGCGCTCCAGGCTGCCCACAATCGCGCGGTGCAGCATCACCGGGCGGTGGCGGTTGCCGTCTTCGCCCACATACTCGGCATCCAGGCGTTCGGGCATCGAAAAATCGACCTGCATGGTGCCGCACTGCCACTGGCGGCCTATCGCGTCTTTCAGGGTGTATTCGATCTTGGGGCCGTAAAACGCGCCGTCGCCGGGCGCGATCTCAAACTCGCAGCCGGAGGCGCGCAGGCTTTCCATCAGTGCGTGCTCGGCCTTGTCCCAGCTTTCGTCGGAGCCGATCCGCGCTTCGGGGCGCGTGGCGACTTTGTAGATGATGTTCTTGAAGCCAAAGTCGGTGTACACCTTCTGCAGCAGCGTGGTGTAGTCCACGCACTCCTTGAGAATCTGGTCTTCGGTGCAGAAAATATGGCCGTCGTCCTGCGTGAAGCCGCGCACGCGCATGATGCCGTGCAGGCCGCCCGAAGGCTCGTTGCGGTGGCACTGGCCGAATTCGCCGTAGCGCAGCGGCAGGTCGCGGTAGCTCTTGATGCCCTGCTTGAAGATCAGTATGTGACCGGGGCAGTTCATGGGCTTGAGCGCGTATTCGCGCTTTTCGCTCTCGGTGGTGAACATGTTGTCGCGGTACTTGTCCCAGTGGCCGGTTTTTTCCCACAGCGTCTTGTCGATGATCTGTGGGCCTTTGACCTCCTGGTAGCCGTTGTCCTGGTAGACCTTGCGCATGTATTGCTCAACGCCCTGCCAGACCGACCAGCCCTTGGGGTGCCAGAACACCAGGCCAGGCGCATGGTCGTCGATATGGAACAGGTCCAGTTCCTTGCCGAGCTTGCGGTGGTCGCGCTTTTCAGCCTCTTCCAGCATCGTCAGGTACTGCTGGAGCTCGTCCTTGGTGGCCCAGGCCGTGCCATACACGCGTTGCAGCATCTCGTTGCGATGGTCGCCGCGCCAGTAGGCGCCGGCCACCTTCATCAGCTTGAAGAACTTCAGCTTGCCCGTGCTGGGCACGTGAGGGCCGCGGCACAGGTCTTCGAAGGCGCCTTCGCGGTACAGCGACACGTCTTCATTGGCGGGGATGCTGGCGATGATCTCGGCTTTGTAGTGCTCACCGATGCTCTTGAAGTGCGCTACGGCCTCGTCGCGCGGCAACACGCGGCGTGTAACTGGCTCATCTTTGGCGGCGAGTTCCGTCATGCGTTTTTCAATCGCTGTCAGGTCTTCCGGCGTGAAGGGGCGCTTGTACGAAAAGTCATAGAAGAAACCGTTTTCAATCACCGGACCAATCGTGACCTGTGCGTCCGGGAACAGTTCCTTCACGGCATAGGCCAGCAAGTGGGCCGTGGAGTGGCGAATCATGTCCAGGCCGTCGGCGTCCTTGGCCGTGATGATGGAGACCACGCTGTCCTTGTCGATCAGATAGCTGGTGTCGACCACCTTGCCATCGACCTTGCCGCCCAGGGCGGCTTTGGCCAAACCGGCGCCTATCGAGGCGGCGACTTCCGCGACCGTGACAGCTTGGGGGTATTCGCGCTTGGAAGCATCGGGGAGCGTGATCTGGATCATGGGATGAGCTTTGGGAAACAAAAATTGGGGAAAACAAAAAAGCGCGGAACATGCCGCGCTTTGATGGGGGAAATTTGGATGAGAGCTATGAATTGTGTAGCTAACAATCACCAAGGGGTGCGGTCTAGCGCCCTGGATGACTCCAGAAAACGGACGAGGACGTAGTTCGCGGTGTCATAACCCGAACGATCCTTCCTGTTTCCAGTTTGATTGATTGCATGCGCATATTTTACGGCAGGTTGGCAAGGCCCTGTCCGGATCGCTCATTCACGCATTGCCAAGCGGCTATTGCGGCGAGCCCGGGGGCAAAAAACCCAGGCCGAGGCAGCGCGGGCACTCGGTGATCACGGTTTGCTTTTCGACCTCGAAATGCTCGTTGATGTTTTCGCTTTCGATGCGCAACTCGCCGGAGCCCTCGCAATCAGGACAGGCAATACGCTTGAAACCCACGGTTAGCTCCGACATGGCCGCCTCCTCCAGTTGATGTTCAAACTCGTGTCTTATGTAACAAACAGCACTCTACGCCAAAACGCAGCCGCAAAAAAGCCCGGACAGGCCCTATGTTCCTGTCCGGGCTGAAAGCTTCGCCCCTAAAGGGATAAGCGTCTGGGTAATCGTGGGTAAGGTCGGGATGAACCAGTTCAGTGGAACTGCTCTTCTTCTGTGGAGCCGGTCAGCGCGGTCACGCTGGACTTGCCGCCCTGAATAACCGTGGTGACTTCGTCGAAGTAGCCGGTGCCGACCTCCTGCTGGTGCGACACAAAGGTGTAGCCGCGGTCGCGTGCTGCGAACTCGGGTTCCTGCACCTTCTCGACATAGGCCGACATGCCGCGCTTGACGTAGTCCTGGGCCAAGTCGAACATGTTGTACCACATGGAGTGGATACCAGCGAGCGTGATGAACTGGTACTTGTAGCCCATCGCGCCCAGCTCTTTCTGGAACTTGGCAATGGTCGCGTCGTCGAGGTTTTTCTTCCAGTTGAAGGACGGCGAGCAGTTGTAGGCCAGCATCTTGCCGGGGTGCACCTTGTGCACGGCATCGGCAAACTTCTTGGCGAACTCCAGGTCGGGCGTGCCGGTTTCGCACCACACCAGGTCGGCGTAATGGGCATAGGCGATGGCGCGGCTGATGGCTTGGTCAATGCCTTTTTTCGTTTTGTAGAACCCTTCGGAAGTGCGCTCGCCGGTGATGAAGGGCTTGTCGTTTTCGTCGTAGTCACTGGTCAGCAAGTCTGCTGCTTCAGCGTCGGTGCGGGCAATCACCAGCGTGGGCACGCCGCACACGTCGGCAGCCATGCGGGCCGCCACGAGTTTTTGCACGGCTTCAGCGGTGGGCACCAGCACCTTGCCGCCCATGTGGCCGCATTTCTTGACCGAGGCGAGCTGGTCTTCCCAGTGCACACCGGCGGCGCCGGCCTTGATCATGGCCTTCATCAGTTCGAAGGCGTTGAGCACGCCGCCGAAACCGGCTTCGGCATCGGCCACGATGGGCGCGAAGTTGTCGATGTAGCCCTTGTCGCCGGCATCAATGCCCTTGGAGTGCTGGATTTCGTCGGCACGGCGGAAGGTGTTGTTGATGCGCTCAACCACGGTGGGCACGGAATCCACGGGGTACAGCGACTGGTCGGGGTACATGGACGCGTAGCTGTTGTTGTCGGCGGCGACTTGCCAGCCCGACAGGTAAATGGCTTTGACGCCGGCCTTGACCTGCTGCATGGCCTGGCCGCCCGTCAGCGCGCCCAGGCAGTTCACGTAAGGCTCGTTGTTGACCAGGTTCCAGAGCTTTTCAGCGCCGCGGCGTGCGAGCGTGTGCTCAATCGGGAAGGAGCCGCGAAGGCGAACCACATCGGCTGCGCTGTAACCACGCTTGATACCCTTCCAGCGAGGGTTGGTGGCCCATTCTTTTTCCAGGGCGGAAATCTGCTGGTCGCGGCTCAGTTGTTCTGTCAGGGTTTGTGGCATGGAGAGCTCCTTGAGTTGAAAGAATTGAAGAAGAGAAAAAGTGGTGATGCGATGGACTCACTTTAAGTCTTCTACAAGACTTTGTGAAGCTCTTATGTCTTATATAAGACAAAAATAAAACCCAATAAAATCAAATAACTATCTTATAAATATCGCAATACAAAATCATATTTCTCGGATTGAGAAATATTTCCGCAGCGCACCATTTCATATTTTTGTATAGTGAAATGAATTTATTGGATTGTGAAATATCTGCCAGTGAATGCGTGCGCAAACCTCCACTGCAGAAACAGCGTCAACAGCAATCAATAGTGAGCCCCGGGGCGCAGGCTGAAGGCATGTCCTGAAAGCTCAGGTTTTGCGAGCGGTGCGGTGCAGCACCCAATCGCCACCGCCAATCAGAGGCTTGCCCCGGGTGCGATCAGGCGCAATTTCATAAAGAAAGCACAACAGCTGGCGAGCGCCACCTGATGATGTGGTTGGCTCCGAGGTGGCCTCCAGCTGCACCACCACTTCCCGCTTGGCATACTCACCGGTTTGCTGCGGCCACACCTCTTCGATTTCATCAAGCACGCGCTCCAGCTCGGGACTCACGATGTAGACCTCACCCTGCACCATGCCCTCCCCACCCAGTTCCAGGCCTGGGTAGCTTCCGAGGTGATGCAGGGCGCCAGCCACTTGCGCGCGCCCTACCCACTGCGGGGCGGGCCGCAAGCGGTTGATGTCGCGCTCCTCCCCTTTGCGCAGGGTGCCGTAGACAAAGACATGGCGGGTGGCAGGAGGTGTCATTGATTGGAGTCCAAGGTATGGGAAGGCTGGAAATCCGTTCATACAAACTAAGGCATGATTCCGGCCTGCTGGCATCCACTGCCAGTCCACGAAAACGGGCCGCACGGTCCCGCAACAGGAACACCCAGTTTAATGAATCGCATTGTTGCCTACGCCTGCCTCGGGCTCAGCATGTCTTTGGTGGGCAGCTACGTGGCGCTCTCCAAACCGTTGGTTGCCGCCCTGCCCGTCTTTTTGTTGGCCTGGTTGCGCTTTGGCATAGGCGGCGCCGCCATGGTTCGCTGGCTCAAAAGACCCGCTGAAGAAGTTCCCATGAGCGGGCAAACCGCCCGCCTGCTGTTCCTGGAGTCCTTCCTGGGCAACTTCCTGTTTTCCATCTGCATGCTGTTCGGCGTGAGCATGACCAGCGCCGTCGCTGCCGGCGTGATCATGGCGTCCATTCCGGCCGCCGTCGCACTCATGAGCTGGCTCTTCCTGCGGGAGCGCATCAGCCTGCAGGTATGGGGCGCGGTGGCTTGCGCCGTGGTCGGCATCGCCCTGGTGTCGCTGTCCAAAAATTCACAAGCTGCGCACGCGGCCGCGGGGCCGGAGGCCGGGTCTGCGGCAAGCCACGCCTGGCTGGGCAACCTGCTGCTGGTGGGCGCGGTCTTGTGCGAGGCTGCTTACGCGGTGATCGGCAAGAAGCTGACCGGCGTGCTGAGCCCCAGGCGCATTTCCGCCCTGATCAATCTCTGGGGCTTTGTGCTCGTGACTCCGCTGGGCCTCTGGATGGCCTGGCGCTTTGACTTCGGCGGAGTTGCGCCTTCCCTCTGGCTGCTGCTGGTGTTTTATTCGCTGGCCGCCAGCGTCTGGACGGTCTGGCTCTGGATGACGGGCCTTAAGACCATCCCCGCCAACGAGGCCGGCGTGTTTGCGGTGTTGCTGCCCATCAGCGCCGCCGCCGTCGGCGTCGTCGTGCTCGGCGAAACATTGAATGCCACCCAGATCGGCGCCTTCGGCATCGCGCTGGCCGGCGTGGTACTGGCTACTTTGCCGGGGAGGGGTCGGGAAAAGCCTGCTCTGGTCGAGCCGCCGCACTGATCTCGCGGTCCAGCCGTTTTTGCCGGCGCATGACGTAGATGCTGTAGCTGATGATGCCCAGCGACACCACGGTGATCAGGATCGTCGCCGCTGCGTAGATCGACGGGTTCACGCCGCGGCGGGCATAGCTGAAGATCACCTGCGGCAGTGTTGTCACGCCAGGGCCCGACAAGAACTCTGAAATCACCACGTCATCAAACGAAAGCGTGAAGGTCAGCAGCCAAGCCGACACCAGGGCCGGCGCGATGTTGGGCAAGGTCACCAGGAAGAAGACCTGCATGGGCCGGCAGCCCAGGTCCATGGCGGCCTCTTCAAGGGTGCGGTCCATTTCGCTCAGGCGCGACTGGATCACCACAGTGGCATAGGCCATGCCCAGCAGGGTATGGCCGGTCACAATGGTGATAAAGCCGCGGTCGGGCCAACCCACGGTGCGCTGCACCGCCACCATGAGCAGCAACAATGAGAGCCCGATGATGACCTCGGGCATGACCAGCGGCGCATTGACCATTCCGTAAAACAGCGTGCGCCCGGTGAAGCGCAGGTAGCGCACCAGCACAAAGGCGGCAAAGCTTCCCAGCACCACCGACAAGGTGCCGGTAATCAACGCGACCTTGAGCGACAGGAAGAAGCCTTCAACCAGCCGTGAGTCGGCCAGCAGGGCCTCATACCAGCGAGTGGAAAAACCGGTAAAAACACCGTCCTGCCGCGTGCTGTTGAAGGAAAAAACGATGAGGAAAACCAGCGGGATGTAGAGAAAGAGGTAGACCAGCCCCATCCAGAGCCGGCCGACGTTGTTCTCCACCAAGCGCGAAAAGCCCCTCATGCCGATCTTCATCTCAGTGCCCTCCCCGCGCGTCGCGGTCACTGCTGGAGCGGTAGTAGAAAGCCAGCGGCACCAGGATCAGCAAAATCATCACCACCGCGAGGGCGGAGGCCCGCGGCCAGTTGTTGCTGCTGAACATCTCGTCCCAGACCACGCGGCCGATCATGATGTTTTCAGCGCCACCCAGCAGCGAGGGAATCACGAACTCGCCGACGCTGGGAATGAACACCAGCATGGAGCCGGCGATGATGCCCGACTTGCTGAGCGGCACCGTGATCAGCCAGAAGGCCTTCCAGGCGCTGGCCCCCAGGTCGTGCGCCGCCTCCAGCAGGCGGAAATCCATCTTCACCAGGTTGGCGTAAAGCGGCAGGATCATGAAAGGGCAATACACATAGGTCATGCCCACCAGCATGGAGACGTCGGTGTAGAGCATCACCATGGGCTCCTGGATGATGCCCAGCGACAGCAGCAGGTTGTTGAGCACGCCCTGGTCGGCCAGGATGCCCTTCCAGGCGTAGACGCGCAGCAGGAAGGAGGTCCAGAACGGCAGCATCACCAGCATCAGCAAGGCCGGGCGAATTGCCGGCCGCGAGCGGGCGATGAAGTAGGCAAAGGGGTAGCCGATGACCAGGCAGGACAGCGTGGTGAGCAAGGCGTATTTCAGCGAGGTCTTGTAGGCCTCCATGTAGATGGTGTTGCCGAAACCGCCTGCCGCGTCCTGGGCGCTGTCGATAAAGATGGACGCGTAGTTGTTGTAGCGCAGCAGGACGTGCCACGAACCCTTCACCGTCGCGATCAGCGGCGCGAAGGGGTCGACGCCATTGCCCATGTCCGTCACGCTGATGCGCAGCAGGATCAGGAAAGGCAGCACAAAAAACAGCAGCAACCAGACATAGGGCACGGCAATGACGAAGCGCCGCCCGAGGTTGAGCTGAAGCCAGGAGGGGATGTTTTTCATCGCCAGATCGAATCGTTGAGACCGCTGATCGTTGAGTCGGAGTTACTGTGTCAGCACCACCGGCGCGGAGCCATCCCACCAGAAAAAAACCTGGTCGTCCCAGGTGATGGTGTCGCTGTCGTGGCGCGTGGTGTTGGTTTCGGTGATCTTGAGGGTGCGCCCACCGGCCGCTTCCACGATGAAGGTGTTGTAGCTGCCGAAGTAAGCAATCTCGCGCACCTTGCCGGTGAACAGGTTGACGCTGACGCCGGGAGGCCGGGTCTTGGCGATATGGATCTTCTCGGGCCGCACCGCGATGGCGACCGCCATGCCCTGGGTACCGCTGATGCCGTGGCCCACGCTCATCACGCCCTGGTCGGTGGTGACCTCGCAGCGGTCGGCCTCGTCCAGCGTGAGTTCGCCTTCGAACATATTGACGTTGCCGATGAAGTCGGCCACAAAACGGCAATTGGGGTGCTCGTAGATTTCCTTGGGCGTGCCGACCTGCAGCACGCGGCCGTGGCTCATCACGGCGATGCGCGAAGCCATGGCCATGGCCTCTTCCTGGTCGTGCGTCACCATGACACAGGTCACGCCCACGGACTCAAGGATGTTGACCAGCTCGAACTGCGTGCGCTCGCGCAACTTTTTGTCCAGGGCGCCGAGGGGCTCGTCGAGCAACAGCAACTGGGGCCGCTTGGCCAGGCTGCGCGCCAGGGCCACGCGCTGCTGCTGGCCTCCGGACAGCTGGTGCGGCTTGCGTTTGGCGAAGGTTTCGAGCTGGACCAGCTTGAGCATCTCCTGCACGCGCGCTTCGATTTCGCCTTTGGGCATGCCTTCGCGCTTGAGGCCGAAGGCGATGTTGTCCCAGACCGTCAGGTGCGGAAACAGCGCATACGACTGGAACATCATGTTGATGGGCCGCTCGTACGGAGGGAAGGACGCGATGTCCACACCATCAAGAAAAACCGCGCCGGAGGTCGGCTTCTCAAAACCCGCCAGCATGCGCAGCAGGGTCGATTTTCCGCAGCCCGAGCTGCCCAGCAGCGCGAAGATTTCACCCTTGTGGATGGACAGCGAAACATCGTCGACCGCCGTCACGCTGTCAAAGCGCTTGACCAGTTGGTCGGTCCGTAAATAGCCATCGCCGGGCGATAAGGGCAGGTTCATGAACAGCGTTCCTGTCGTCACCAAGATGAAAAAAAGCTGCGCACGCAAGGCATTGCATGCACAGCCGGGTTCACACTGAGATCAGCGCTTGCCAGAAATCAGTGAAACGTCACTTGCCTTTTTTGAAGGCAGTGAACACATTGCTCATGGATTCGCGGGCTTCGTTGCTGAAGCTGGCCGGCGAGACCATTTTCTTGAGGTTGTCCGCATCAGGAAACACCGCCTTGTCCTTTGCGATTTCAGGCTTGACGTTGGCCAGGCTGGCCTTGTTGGCGGTGGCGTAGCCCAGCTCGTTGGTCAGGGAGGCGGAGACTTCCGGACGCAGCGAGTAGTTGATGAAGGCAAGGGCATTGTTGGGATGCTTGGCATCCTTGGGGATGGCCAGAGTGTCAAAAAAGATCAGGCCGCCGGTGCTGGGCAGCAGGGCCTCGACTTCATTGCCGCTCTTGTTTTCCAGCGCACGGCCGCGGGCGATGTTGATGTCGCCGGCCCAGGCCAGGGCCACGCAAGCCTTGCCGCCGGCCAGGTCGTCAATCATGGTGCTGGAGAACATGCGGATGTGCGGGCGCACCTTGGCCAGCATCTCAGCCGCCGCCTTGTGGTCGGCCGGGTCGTTGGAGTACGCGTTCTTGCCCAGGTAGTGCATGGCCGGCGGGAGCACTTCGGTGGGCGAATCGAGGTAGGCAATGCCGCAGGACTTGAGCTTGGCGGTGTAGACCGGGTTGAACACCAGTTCCCAGGCGTTTTCAGGCATGGGGGTGGAGCCCAGGGCCTTGGTGACCTTGGCCTTGTTGATGCCGACGGTGGTGAAGCTCCAGGCCCAAGGCACCAGATAGGCGTTACCGGGGTCAATGGTGCCCAGCTTTTCCATGATGGCCGGGTCCAGGTTGCCGTAATTGGCGATCTTGGTCTTGTCGAGCTTGGCGAGCAGGCCGCCATCGATCTGCGGCTTGGCGAACACGGCGCCTGGTACGACGATGTCGTAGCCCGTGTTGCCGGCCACCAGCTTGGCGTGCAGGGCTTCGTTGTTCTCGAAGGTCTGGTAGTTGACCTTGATGCCGGTTTCCTTCTCGAAGTTGGCGACCATGTCCTTGGCAACGTAGTCAGGCCAGTTGTAGACATTGAGAACCTTTTCCTCGGCGGCCACGGGCGCCGGTGCACTCGCGGCGGCGGCCGGTGCGGCAGCGGCAGGCGCTTCGTCTTTTTTACCGCAGGCAGTCAGTGCCGCCACCAGCATGGCCGAAAACGCCCAATACCCAAGATGCTTTTTCATAATGTCCTCAACTCCTCTTTTAAAACTTGGAAGTACAAACCAGGAAACACTAAAACGCTAGCAAAAATCAGACCGGAGCAATTGTATAAGAGGGCCGAAGGCACGGAAACCTTTCTTATACGGCCTTTGCATGAGGGCTTGCCGCCTGGCTCATCCGCCTACAGCAAGATGGGCTGAAGGCGCTAGGCGCCTTGTTCCTCAGGACTTAGGCTTGGGGCAAGCTTTCACTTCCCTTCCGACGAAAGAGACCCCATGGGATTTGCCCACGGGCTAGGCCAAGCCGCCATGAAGCCCTTTGCCCGCGCATTGCCCGTGATGGGCGACACAGAGCGCGCCGCGCTCGAGGCCGGTACCGTCGGCTTTGAAGGCCGGCTGTTTTCCGGCCAGCCTGATTTTGACGCCCTGCAGGCCGCCGGTCCCAATGTGCTTAACGCCACCGAACAAGCCTTCCTGGACAAGGAAGTCACCACGCTGTGCGCCATGCTGGACGATTTCGCCATCGACCAGGCAGGCGACCTGCCTCCCAAGGTCTGGGCCTATCTGCGCGAGAACCGCTTCTTCGGAATGATCATCCCCGAGGCCGATGGCGGACTGGGCTTCAGTCACTATGCCCATGCCACCGTGGTCACGCGCATCGCCACGCTCAATGTCTCCGCAGCTGTCACCGTCATGGTGCCCAACTCCCTGGGGCCCGCCGAGTTGCTGCTGCGCTATGGAACACCGGCGCAGAAGCAACACTACCTGCCCCGCCTGGCCGATGGCCGCGACCTGCCCTGCTTCGGGTTGACTTCGCCCTATGCGGGCTCCGACGCGGCCTCCATCCCCGACAGCGGCATGCTGGTCGAGCGGGAGTTTGAGGGCCGGATGGTGCGGGGTTTCAGCGTGAACTTCTCCAAACGCTACATCACGCTGGCGCCGGTGGCCACCGTCGTCGGCCTGGCTTTCAACGCCATCGACGAAACCCTGCCCGAAGGCCAGCGCAACCTGGGCATCACCTGCGCGCTGATCCCGGTGCCGCAGCCCGGCATGGAGATCGGCAGGCGGCACCGCCCCATGGACGCCGCCTTCATGAACGGCCCCATCGAAGGCCGCGAGGTCTTCATCCCCATGGACTGGGTCATAGGCGGCGAAGCCCGGGTCGGCCAGGGCTGGCGCATGCTGATGGAATGCCTGGCGGCGGGCCGCGCAATTTCGCTGCCGGCGCTGGGCTCGGCCATGCAGCAGACCGCGCTCTTTGTGGCCAACGGCTACGGCCAGGTGCGCGAGCAGTTCGGCCTTCCCATAGGCCGCTTCGACGCGATTGCCGGTGTGATCGCCGAAATGGCCTGCGAGCTGTACGCAACGGATGCCGCGCGCCGCTACACCGCCGCCGTGCTCGACCGCGGCGAGCAGCCCAGCGTGGCCAGCGCCATCCTGAAAGTGCACTTGACCGAAGCCGGCAGGCGCGCCGTCAACCACGGCATGGACATCCTGGGCGGCAAGGGCATCATCCAGGGCCCCTCCAACCTGCTGTCGGTGGCCTACCGCGGCGCGCCTATCGCCATCACCGTGGAAGGCGCCAACATCCTGACGCGCTCGCTGATTATTTTCGGCCAGGGCGCGGTCCGCTGCCATCCTTATGTCTTGCAGGAAATGCAGGCAGTGCAGGACAAGGACGCCCAGGCACTGGGCGAAGCGCTGATGGTCCATGGCAGGCATGTGCTGCGCAACTTCTGGCACAGCATCGCGGGTGCGCCGCTGCTGGGCACGCCACCCGCCGGCCTGGAAAAAGAAGCACGGCTGATCGCCCGATTGAGCAGCCAGTACGCGCTCACCTGCGACCTGGCCATGGGCTTGCTGGGCGGCAAGCTCAAACGCATGGAGTTGCTGTCGGCCCGGCTGGGCGACGTGCTGGCCCATCTGTACATGGCCAGCGCTTGCGTCTGGCGCTATGCGGTCGAGAACGATGGCGACATGCTGGCGGTGGCAAGGGCCGCGATCCGCATGCAGCTCGATGAAGCCGGCAATGCGCTGGAGGCGCTGTATGCCAACCTCCCGTCGCCGCTGCGCCGCGTGGTGGGCGCGATGGTGCTTAACCGCAGCACGCGGCTGGCGCCGCTTCGGGACGTCCAGTTGCTGGATCTCGCCAAACTGCTGCGCACCGACAACGTCCTTATGCGGCGCCTGTGCCCCGACCTGGCCACGCCGGCCGGCGGCGGCCTGCGCGATTTGATGGATGCGTTGGACCTGGCGGCCCAGCTCGGCGAAGAAACAGTGACACTCAACAAGGCGGTGCGCCGCAGCCAATCGATGGAACGTGCCGCACAGGCTTCAAGCCGCCCCGAACTGGCCCTGGCCTACCTGCGCGCGGCGGACAAGGTGATCCAGGTCGACGACTTTGCGCCTTGAGGCCTTCCGCGAGGTTCAGTCAGGCGAACAAGCCCTTGTACTGCTCGCGCAGCAAGTTCTTCTGCACCTTGCCCATAGTGTTGCGCGGCAGTTCGCCGACCACAAAACATTGCTTGGGAATCTTGAAGTTGGCGAGTTTGGACTTGAGCTCGCCGACGATCTGGCCGCCTTCCAGCGCGGCACCGGGCTTGGCGATCACCACGGCCACGCCCACTTCCCCAAAATCGGGGTGCGGCACGCCGACCAGCGCGCTTTCGGCCACGCCGGGCATGTCGTTGATATAGCCCTCGATCTCCGCCGGGTAGACGTTGTAGCCGCCGCTGATGATCAGGTCCTTGCTGCGGCCCACGATGACGATATAGCCGCGCTCGTCGATCTTGCCGACGTCGCCGGTCTTGAAGTAGCCGTCCGCCGTGAACTCTTCCTTGGTCTTTTCGGGCATGCGCCAGTAACCCTTGAAGACATTCGGCCCCTTGACCTGGATGCCGCCTATCTCGCCGGCCGGCAGGGACTTGCCGTCATCGCCCTGCACGCGCAGGCTGACGCCCGGCAACGCAAAACCCACGGTGCCGCCGCGCCGCTCGGCGCCCTGGTAAGGATTGGAAGTCAGCATCACCGTCTCGGACATGCCGTAGCGCTCCAGAATCGTATGGCCGGTGCGCTCCTTCCATTCATTGAAGGTTTCGATCAGCAAAGGCGCCGAACCCGCGACGAAAAGGCGCATGTTGCGGCAGGCCTCGCGCGTGAGCCCCGCTTCGGCCAGCAGGCGCACATAGAGCGTGGGCACGCCCATGAACACCGTGGCCTCGGGCAGCTTGCGCACCACCAGCTTGGGGTCGAACTTGGCGAGCCAGATCATCTTGCTGCCGTTGATGAGCGCACCATGGATGGCCACGAACAGGCCGTGCACGTGAAAGATCGGCAAGGCGTGGATCAGCACGTCGCCCTTCTTCCAGCCCCAGTAGTCTTTGAGCACCATCGCATTGCTCAGCATGTTGCCGTGCGTCAGCATCGCGCCCTTGCTGCGGCCCGTGGTTCCGCTGGTATAGAGGATGGCGGCCAGGTCGTCGGCTTGCCGCTGCACGGCTTCATGCCGGTCGCTGCAATGCGCGGCGCGATCAAGCAGCGATCCCGTGCGGTCATCGTCGAGCGTGAAAACGTTCTGCGTGCCGGCCTTGAAGGCGATCTTGCTGACCCAGCCGAAGTTCTTGCTGCTGCACACCATTACCGAGGGCTCGGCATTGCCGATGAAGTATTCGATCTCGGCGCTTTGGTAAGCGGTGTTGAGCGGCAAGAACACATAACCGGCGCGCAAGGTCGCCAGGTAGAGCATCATGGCTTCTACCGACTTTTCAACCTGCACCGCCACCCGAGCGCCCTCCGGCAAGCCCAGCGAGGCCAGCAAGTTGGCCATCATCGCGGTGCCGCGTTCGAGGTCGCGCCATGAATAGCTGAGGCCGTTGTCGGTTTCAACGGCGACCTCATCCAGCGAGGAAGGAAATGCGGCTCGCAGCGCCGCGAACAGGTTATGGTTTTTCATGGCTCAGGCTGTCAGTGGTAGTCAGTGGTGTGGTTCAGGGGACCGGCCGTCAAACCGGGGCTGGCGTTTTTCAATAAAAGCGGTAACGCCCTCCCGGTGTTCGGGTGACGCAGCGTAGCGGTAAGCACTCGCAGCCAAATCCGCCACGGCTTGCGCGCCGCCGGCATGGGCCAACGTTCGCAAAGCCTGCTTGTTCAGCCTGGCCGCGCCGGGGGCCAGCGCTGCGCATCGTTCCATGCATGCCATGGCCGCGGCGTCCGCCTCAGGGGCCGGCGCCACCTGGCTGAGGAAGCCGCGACGCTTCATCTCAGCGGCGTCCAGCAGGGCGGCCGACAGCAGCATCTCACGCGCGGTCAGCTCACCCGCCGCACGCATGACCAGCGCGGCTTCGCGCGGCGCCATCGGAAAGCCGAGCTTGGCGATGGGTGCGCCGAATTTCGCGGTGTCGCCTGCGATGCGGATATCGCAGCAGCTGGCGATCTCCAGGCCGGCGCCCATGCAATTGCCTTCGATCAGCGCGACCACGGGGACATCGCAATCGAGCATGGCTTGAAGCCCGCCCCACACCTCGCGTTCGTGAAAATCACGCAAGGCGGCCTCTTCAAACCGGAAGCCGGCGTATTCGGAAATGTCGCCCCCCGCGCAAAAATGCCCGCCCTCGCCCCGCACCAGCACGCAGCGCACATCGGCTGCCTGCTGGACGCGTTCGAAGGCCGCGCGCAGCTCATGCCACATGGCCCGGCTCATCGCATTGAACTTGCCCCGATGGGACAAGGTCACAAAGGCCAGGGAGCCCTTCACCTCGAATAAAACGGCTCCGGCCATCAATCGGTCATTCGAGTTTGGCGCCGGAGGTCTTCACCACCGCAGCCCAGCGCTTGACCTCACTGCTCACGAAAGCGCCGAACTGCTGGGGCGTGAGGTTCCCGAAGTCAGCGCCGTTGTTGGCCCAGATGGCTTTGAGCTCGTCGGTGGTGGCGGCTTTGCGCAGGTCCTCGACGATGCGTGCCTGCACGTCGGCCGGCGTGCCCTTGGGCGCCCACATGCCGTACCAGGTGGTCACGGTGTAGTCGGGCAAGCCCAATTCGCCGGCGCACGGAACATCCGGGAAGGCCGGGTTGCGCTTGGTGCCAGACACCATCAGGGCCTTGATGCGCCCACCCTTGATGTGGTTGGCGGATGAACCCAGGCCGTCAAACATCATGTCCACATTGCCCGAGATCAGATCCTGCAGGGCCGGGCCCGCACCGCGGTAAGGAATGTGAGTGATGAAGGTCTTGGTCTGCTGCTTGAACAGTTCCCCAGCCAGATGGTGCGAGGTGCCCGCGCCGGCCGAACCATAGTTGTACTTGCCCGGCGCGTTGCGCACGGCGGCGATATACGCCTTGAAATCGGCGAAAGGCATGTTGCGGGGATTAACCACCAGCACCTGCGGCACGTTGGCCATCAGGGCCAGCGGCACAAAGTCTTTCTCGATGTCGTAGTCGAGCTTGGGATACATCGACGGCGCGATGGTGTGGTGCACCGCGCCCATGAACAGCGTGTAGCCGTCAGGCTGGGCCTTGGCCGCAATGCTGGCGCCCAAGGTGCCCCCGGCGCCGCCGCGGTTGTCGATGATGAGCTGCTTGCCGGTCAGCTTGGCGAACTGGGCGGAAAGAGGCCGGGCGAACGCATCCGTGCCGCCGCCGGCTGGAAACGGCACGATGACCGTCACCGGTTTGGTGGGCCAGCCCGACTGGGCGTGGCTGCCGAAAGACAGTGTCGCGACACCCGCGGCTGCGGCGCGCAGGATGTCGCGCCGGGACGCCCCGGCATGAAAACTGAAAGTCATTGTTGTCTCCTGTTGTCGTTGAAATCACAAAAGCAGGCCGGAATTTCAAGCGTGGTGAACCGGCCTGCGCTACCCAAACACCGTCCTAATACATTCTGAAATTCATTCCTAAGTACACATTCAAATGTACAAATCTTCGATGTCGCCCGACACGGGGATTTCCCCCTGTGCCAGTTGCGCGCGGTGCCGGTCAAGGCGCTTGAGGTCATAGAGGTAATTCACCATGAGGCCGTAGGATTGTTTAAGTCCCTTGGGCGTCGGGTCACCGGCCCAGTTGATCCGCTCTACGCGCGCGCCGTTACCCAGATGAAAACGCGCCACCGGGTCCAGCGGCTTGCCCTCTTCCATTGTTCGCCCCAGGTAATGGGCGGCGCAGTGCAGCAGCATTTTGCGCACTGGCGATTTCTCGCCGAGCGCGAGCGGGTTTTCGGCGGCCGTGAGCAAGTGCCCTGGGCCCGGTGGCTCGAAACCCACCGCCCGCCCCAGCGCGCTGAGCTCCTTCTCGCCCAGCTTCTCCAGCATGGCCGCGGCATTCTTGGCCAACCAGCCGCGAAAACCCGGAATCGGTGAAAGCGTGGCAAAGGTCTTGAGTTTGGGGAACTCCTCCTTCAGCGTCTCGACCACGCGCTTGATCAGCGAATCGCCAAAACTCACGCCGCGCAAGCCGGCCTGGGTATTGCTGATGGAATAGAAGATGGCGGTGGTGGCGCGGCTCAGGTCCGACGGCGCGGCCAGCTCATCAAGCAGCGGCATGATGTCGCCCGCAATCCGCTCGACCATGGCGACCTCTACGAAGATCAGCGGCACCTCGGGCAAGCGCGGGTGAAAGAAGCCATAGCAGCGCCTGTCGCTGTCGAGGCGATTTTTCACGTCGGCCCAGCCCTTGATGTCGTGCACCGCTTCGTATTTGATGAGCTTTTCAATCAGCGAGGCCGGCGAATCCCAGGTGATGCGGCGCAGGTCAAGAAAGCCCACGTCGAACCAGGTGGAAAACATGTATTCCATTTCCACATCGAGCGCCAGCAGGCGTTTGTCAGCCTTCAGGCTGGGCTGCATCTCAGCCCGCATGTCGACCAGAAACTGGATGCCGCCTGGGTAGACGCTGAAGCGCTGCAGCAGCCGTCGGCGCGGCGACACGGTGGCTCGCCGGTATCGCACCTCGGCAACCGCTTCTTCGGGCGTACCCACCGCGGCCGCAAATTGCGCCTGCGCGGCCTTGACCTTTTGCGGGTTGGCGACGAACTGCTCGCTCATGAGCATCCACAGGTCGCGCCGGCGCGCTGTCGTGGCGCCTTCGTACCAGGCCGCGATGGCCATGGCGCGGCGGCCGCCTTCGACTTCGCTCACGCGCGGGTCGATGATGGCCTGCAATTCCTCCAGCGTGCGGCGCAGCACCCGCGGCGACAGCGCCTCGTCTTTCTGGCTCAGCGTTGCCTGCAGCCGCTCATGCGTGCTGCGTGTGGGAAGACTTGTGCCGGATGCCACCTTTTTCGCCGCCGGCGGCGCGGCTTGCGCCGCCGCGTTTCCCGCGGCGCTTTTATCGCCTGCGGTGAAACGCGAAACGTTGCGGGTGAGCCAGTCGGCGGCGCTCATGATGCCACCCGAGAGCGTTGGTTGCGGGCCAGGTCGCGCAAGGCTTCCCGCTGGCGCGTCAGGTGCGTGCGCATGGCGGCTTCGGCGCCTTCGCTGTCGCGGCTCTTGAGGGCGGCGAACACCGTCATGTGCTCCGACAGGCTTTGCGCCAGCCGCCCCGGCGCGTGCAGTTGCTGCAGCCGCGCGAGCTTGAGGATCTTACGCAGGTCGGCAATCGCCTGGGCCAGCCAGCGGTTGTCGGCCAGCAGGATGATGGCCTCATGGATCGCAAAGTTGGTAGCGTAGTAATCATTGATGCGGCCGGCTGCCGCATGGCTGTTGAGGCGTTCGTGCAGGGTAGTCAGTGCCGCGAGGTCGGCATCGGTCGCGTTGCGCGCCGCCTCGTAGGCGCAGCGCCCTTCCAGCAGCGCAATCACCGGGAAGATGTCGTCGAGGTCTTTTTCGGTCACCTCGTTGACGAAGCAGCCGCGCCGCGGTTCATGGCGCAGCAGTCCTTCCGAAGTCAGCACCTTGAGCGCCTCGCGCAGCGGCGTGCGTGAGATTTCCAGGCGCTCACACAGCGCGACTTCGTCCAGGAAGCTCCCGGGCGCCAGCTGGCCCGCGAAGATCTGTTCGCGCAAGGTATCGGCGACCTCCTGGTGCAGTGAACTCTGGACAAGACGCATGGCAGACCCTTTGGCTGATCCGGTCCACCGGCATGGCGGACCCCTGCAGAACACTCGTATTGCCGTTCATGGTTAGCGCTTAACCTGGCGCTTGGTTGATCGGTAATTTCAAGTAATTACGCGTAATTATGAAAAACAACCCAATTTGAAGCAAGAGGCTGTGCAGGAAAACTACAGGGGCAAACCCTGGTAAGCAAGCGAATTGCCCAGAACCATCCAAATCGCTCTGGATCGCCGTTAACCGCCTTTATTACTTATCGGAAGCGACAGGGCAACAGGAACCGGCCGCACTGAGGCTATCCCAGGCTACCGGTTTGCTAGAGCCCTCAGGCCGGCTCAGTGCGTTTTGTCGCCCACACCCAAAGCCAGGCGCCGCCGATGATCATAGGAACGCAAAGCCATTGCCCCATGCTCATGCCCAGGGCCAGGATGCCGAGGAACTCGTCCGGTTCACGGAAAAACTCGGCAACAAAGCGGAACACGCCGTAGCCCAGCAGGAAGGCGCCGGAGACCTGCCCCGTTTTGCGCGGCTTGCGCGCGTACAGCCACAGCAGCACAAACAGCAGCAAGCCTTCCAGCAAAAACTGGTAGACCTGCGATGGATGGCGCGGCTGCATGGAGCCGCTGCCGGGAAACACCATGCCCCAGGGCAAGGCCGGGTCGCTGAACCGGCCCCACAGCTCGCCATTGATGAAGTTGCCGACCCGCCCCGCCGCCAGCCCCGTAGGCACGCAAGGCGCCACAAAATCCATCACCTGCAGCCAAGGCCGCTGGCGCGAGCGCGCAAACCACCACTGGGAGGCCAGCACCCCCAACATGCCGCCATGAAAGCTCATGCCGCCCTGCCACACGAACAGGATCTCCAGCGGATGGGTGAGGTAGTGGCCCGGTTTGTAGAACAGGCAATAGCCCAGCCGCCCACCCACCACCACACCCATCACACCGAGAAACAGCATGTCCTCGATGTCTCTGCGCGACCAGGCACCCGGGCCGGTGATGGAGGCGAAAGGCTGGTGCCGCAGCCGCCGCGTCGCCAGGAAAAAAAAGAGGCCAAAGGCCGCCAGGTAGGTCAGGCCGTACCAGTGGATGCCAAGCGGGCCGAGCTGAAGCGCGACAGGATTGATTTGCGGGTGGATAAGCATGGGCGGTATTTTGCACGCAAGCCTCGTAGGAAAGGGCTTACGCGGAAGCCGCGTTGGATTAGACTGCGGCTAATACCGCCACGGACCCGTTCATGCACCACGCCCTCCGCCCTGCCCTTGTCACCTTTTCCAGCCTGCTGGGCCTCCTTTTCATGCAGCACGCCGCCGCGCAGGTCTACCAATGCCTGGATGCCAGCGGCAAAAAAGTGTTCTCGCAGACTCCATGCGCGGCGCAGGGCGGCAGCGAAAAGCTCATCGTGCAGGCCCCGGCGAAATCCACCACCCCTGTGGGCACGCTTTATGGCAACAGCGGAGCTGCCGCTCCACCAAAAGACTGGGCGGCGGAAAATGCAGCGGCCGATGCACGAGCGGCCGCGGCCGCAGCCGAAGCCGGCCGCTCACGTCAGATGCCGTCTTCGGCGCTGGGCGGACTGCGCAAAGGAGGCACTCAGTCTCAGGCTTCTGACCAGCAAATCATCGCCAATTGCGAAGCCAATCATGGGGCGCGCTGCAACAGTGCCGGCGAAATAGCCCAGCGCAGGATGGAGCAACGCGAACTCACCGCGTCGGAACGCCAACAGCAGCAAAACGCGGTGGCGACGCGCCGGCAGCGCGAACGGGACGAAGCCTTCGACCGGGCTACTCGCCGATAAAAGCCATAAAACGCGCCAGCGCCGGGTTGGCGCTGGCGCCTGGCCACACCAGGCTGGTCTCGCAACCGGGCACCGTGACTGAAGCCCCTCGCGCGCCGCCGCGACCAGCAGGCTTGCCGGGAGGCAGGCTGCGGTACACCACCCCCGGCCGCTGGAACTGCCGCACGCTCTCGGGAACCCAGGCCACGCCAAGTCCCGCAGACACCAGGTTCACAATGGTTTGCATCTGGATGGCTTCCTGCGCCACTTGCGGCAATTGCCCGGCCGCGTGATACATCGCAAAAATCGCATCGTAGAGCGAAGGAACGATGCGCCGCGGAAAGATAACCAGAGGTTGATCCAGCAAATCCGCAAGGGCTAGCGCAGCCTTGTTTGCCAGCGGATGCTGCTCAGGCAAGGCCACCACCAGCGGGTCCTGGCTGATACGCCGGCAGGCGAGCCCAGGCGGCGCGAAACCAGGGGAATGCAGTACAAAGCCCGCGTCGATCTCGCCACGCTCAAAGGCTTGCAGTTGCACGTCGCCGGTCGCCTCTAACAGTTCCAGCTGCACCTTGGGATAGTGCTCGCGAAAAGCCCGCACCCAGCGCGGCAGCAGTTCAAACCCCACGGTGGAAACAAAAGCCAGCCGCAAGCGCCCAGCTTCGCCCTCGGCGCTGGCGCGCGCATACGCCGGCAAGGCCTGGGCACGTGCCAGCAGGTCGCGTGCCTCGGGCACCAGGGCGGCCCCCGCCGCTGTGAGCTGGACGCTGCGCTTGGTGCGATCAAACAACCTGAGCCCCAACAACGACTCCAGCTGCGCGATGGCCTGCGTAAGCGGCGGCTGGGTCATGTTCAGGCGGCGCGCCGCGCGGCCGAAGTGCAACTCCTCGGCCACGGCCAGAAACTGGCGCCACAGGCGCAATTCAATCAGCGGTGGTTTGCGGGAAGCCGTTTCTGCGGTGCCGAGGACAGCATCATTCATATGCATGACATATTAATACATCACAAATAATGGATTGGAAAGAATCAATCAAAGCACGCATACTCTGGTTTTCAGATAACGGCGCCGGACATGCCCCACAAGGGGAAACCACGCAAGCCACCCACCCCACGAGACAGGCCATGACCACCAAAACCATCAATATCGTCGCCAACCCCCGCAGCAAAAACATCACCGAGGGCAAATCTCGCGCGCCCAACCGCTCGATGTACTACGCCATGGGCTACGAGGCGGACGACTTCAAAAAACCCATGGTCGGTGTGGCCAACGGCCACAGCACCATCACGCCATGCAACAGCGGCCTTCAAAAGCTCGCCGACGCGGCAATTGCCGGCATCGAGGAAGCCGGCGGCAACGCCCAGGTGTTCGGCACGCCGACCATCTCCGACGGCATGGCCATGGGCACCGAAGGCATGAAGTACTCGCTGGTGAGCCGCGAGGTGATCTCTGATTGCATCGAGACCTGCGTGCAGGGCCAATGGATGGACGGCGTGCTGGTGGTCGGCGGCTGCGACAAGAACATGCCGGGCGGCCTGATGGGCATGCTGCGCGCCAATGTGCCGGCAATCTACGTCTACGGCGGCACTATCCTGCCAGGCAGCTACAAGGGCAAGGACCTCAACATCGTCAGCGTGTTCGAAGCCGTGGGCGAAAACGCCGCCGGCCGCATGAGCGACGAAGACCTGCTGCAAATCGAGCGCCGCGCCATTCCCGGCACCGGCAGCTGCGGCGGCATGTATACGGCCAACACCATGTCCAGCGCCTTTGAAGCCCTGGGCATTTCGCTGCCCTATTCCAGCACCATGGCCAATCCGCACGACGAGAAAATGAACTCGGCCAAGGAGTCGGCCAAGGTCCTGATCGAAGCGATCAAGAAAGACATCAAGCCGCGCGACATCGTCACCAAGAAGGCGATTGAAAACGCGGTCGCCGTGATCATGGCAACCGGCGGTTCCACCAACGCCGTGCTGCACTTCCTGGCCATCGCCCACACGGCCGGCGTCGAATGGACGATTGACGACTTCGAACGCGTTCGCCAGCGCACGCCGGTGCTGTGCGACCTCAAGCCTTCAGGCAAATACCTCGCCGTGGACCTGCACCGCGCCGGCGGCATTCCCCAGGTCATGAAAACGCTGCTGGCGGCCGGCCTGCTGCATGGCGACTGCCTGACGATCTCCGGCCAGACCATCGCCGAGACACTCAAGGACGTGCCCGCCGTTCCGCGCGCCGACCAGGACGTGATCCGCCCGATCGACAAACCCATCTACGCCCAGGGCCATCTGGCCATCCTCAAAGGCAACCTCTCGCCCGAAGGCTGCGTCGCCAAGATCACGGGTCTCAAGAATCCGGTCATGACCGGCCCGGCGCGCGTGTTTGATGACGAACAGTCGGCCTTGGCCGCCATTCTGGCCGGCAAGATCAAAGCCGGTGATGTGATGGTGCTGCGTTACCTTGGCCCCAAGGGCGGGCCCGGCATGCCTGAAATGCTGGCCCCCACCGGTGCGCTGATAGGCGCCGGACTCGGCGAAAGCGTGGGCCTCATCACCGACGGCCGTTTCTCGGGCGGCACCTGGGGCATGGTGGTCGGCCACGTCGCGCCGGAAGCCGCCGCGGGCGGCAACATCGCCTTCATCAACGAAGGTGACTCCATCACCATCGATTCAAAACAACTGCTGCTGCAACTGAACATCGACGATGCCGAACTCGCCAAACGCAAGGTCGGCTGGAAGGCGCCGGCGCCGCGTTACACACGCGGCGTGCAGGCCAAATTTGCCTTCAATGCCTCCAGTGCCAGCAAAGGCGCCGTGCTCGACGACTATTGAACAATTAATAATTTAACGACCAGGGTGAGGATTCCTCTCCCCCTGAAACAACAAGAGCCCGTGAAATTACAAACTTCACGGGCTCTTTGCGTTAGCCTGCCTGGCCTTTTACGAAAGGCAACTAAATTGGCACCACACCTAAGTGAAACGCTTGGTACGGCTCAGGATTATTTTCGCTTCTTCTTCGAAAGCATGCCCATGGCATCGCGTTGCCTGTCGATGCGGTCGTCTTTGCGCTTGGCCATTTTTTCGATTTCCTTGCGCTTGGTGTAACCCGATGCATCGGCCCAGGCCCACCATGCGACGGCCATGGCAAAAGGCGACAACACAATGAACCAGTTCAAGGTGGCAACCGGCCCGATTTCCAGGTACTTGAGCGCCAGCGCTGCAATGCCAAGCAATAAAAAATACATGAGCTTTCTCCTGAATATTTCCGCAGCGCCAAGGGAAATCCCCTTGAAACAAGGGTCAACCGGCACCACTACAATCACGTTGAACGACTGTAACCGAATCCACAACTTCCCCCACGAGGACAATCCATGAAACGCATTCTTTCGGTAATCGCTTTTGTGACCGCGGGTTTTGCCGTGTCGACGCCAGCCCTGGCCGACCTGCAACTGGCTACCGCCAAGAACTGCATGGCTTGCCACGCCATCGACAAGAAGCTCGTCGGCCCCTCCTACAAGGACGTCGCCGCCAAGTACGCCGGCCAGAAAGACGCCGCAGACAAACTTGCCACCAAGATCATCAAGGGCGGTTCCGGCGTCTGGGGTCCTGTACCCATGCCCGCCAATGCACAGGTCAATCCTGAAGAAGCCAAGAAGCTGGCAGCCTGGGTCCTGACGCAGAAGTAAACCAGGCCGCACGGCCCGCAAAAAAGCCCGTCGATGACGGGCTTTTTTATGCCTGCTTTACTTATTGTTTTTGAGACAGCTGATCGAGGATGGCGGGGTTCTGTGGCCACATCACATCGCTTCTCGATATGAGTGTCCCCTTCACCCCCCACAGCTTCGCTGGCGCGGCTGCGCCGCGAACTCGATCACTGTCTTTCAGACAGCTGATCGAGAATGGCGGGGTTCTGTGGCCACATCACATCGCTTCGCGATATGAGTGTCCCCTTCACCCCCCACAGCTTCGCTGGCGCGGCTGCGCCGCGACCTCAATCACTGTCTTTCAGACAGCTGATCGAGGATGGCGGGGTTCTCCAAAGTCGACGTATCCTGTGTGATGGCCTCGCCCTTGGCGATGCCGCGCAGCAGGCGGCGCATGATCTTGCCGCTTCGTGTCTTGGGCAGGTTGTCGCCGAAGCGGATGTCCTTGGGCTTTGCGATAGGGCCGATTTCCTTGCCGACCCAGTCGCGCAACTCCTTGGCGATCGCCTTAGCCTCTTCGCCCGTGGGGCGCGAACGCTTCAGAACCACAAAGGCCACAATGGCTTCGCCTGTCAGGTCGTCAGGCCGCCCCACCACCGCGGCTTCGGCAACCAGCGCGGAGTGCGCAACCAGCGCTGATTCGATTTCCATGGTGCCCATGCGGTGGCCCGAGACGTTCAGTACGTCGTCGATGCGGCCGGTGATGCGGAAATAACCGTTGTCGGCATTGCGCACCGCGCCATCGCCGGCCAGGTAAATAGTGCCACCCATTTCTTCGGGGAAATAGCTCTTCTTGAAGCGCTCCGGGTCGTTCCAGATTGTGCGGATCATGGACGGCCAGGGGCGCTTGACGACCAGCATGCCGCCCGAGCCGTTGGGCAGGTCCTTGCCGGTTTCATCGACGATGGCGGTCATGATGCCGGGCAGCGGCAAGGTGCAGCTGCCCGGCACCAGCGGCGTGGCGCCGGGCAGCGGCGTGATCATGTGGCCGCCGGTTTCGGTTTGCCAGAAGGTGTCCACGATGGGGCAACGCTCGCTGCCCACGTTTTTGTAGTACCACATCCACGCTTCAGGATTGATAGGCTCGCCGACGGAACCCAGGACGCGCAGGCTGCTCAGATCAGAACGCGCCGGATGCACTTTCTCATCGGCTTCGGCGGCCTTGATCAGCGAACGGATCGCCGTGGGCGCCGTGTAGAAAATCGTGACTTTGTGCTTTTCGATCATCTGCCAGAAGCGCCCCGCATTCGGGAAGGTCGGGATGCCTTCGAAGATGATCTGCGTCGCGCCGGCCGCCAGCGGGCCGTAGGCCACATAGGTGTGGCCGGTAATCCAGCCAATATCGGCGGTACACCAGAACACGTCGGCCGGCTGGATGTCGAAGGTCCAGTCCATCGTGAGCTTGGCCCACAGCAGGTAGCCGCCCGTGCTGTGCTGCACACCCTTGGGCTTGCCGGTCGAGCCCGAGGTGTAAAGAATGAACAGCGGGTGCTCGGCACCGACGAATTCAGGTTCGCACACAGGCGCCGCCTTGGCTGTGATTTCATGCATCAGGCTGTCGCGCCCGGCGACCATGTTGCAGGCCGTGGCGGTGCGCTGATAGACGATCACGTTCTTGATCGACTCGCAGCCGCCCATGGCGATGCCTTCGTCGACGATGGCTTTGAGTGGCAGCTCCTTGCCGCCGCGCAGCTGGTAGTTGGCGGTGATGACGGCCACGGCGCCGGCGTCCTGGATGCGCTCCTGCAGGCTCTTGGCCGAGAAACCGCCGAACACGACGGAATGCGTCGCGCCTATGCGCGCGCAGGCCTGCATGGCCACCACGCCCTCTACCGTCATCGGCATATAGATGATGACGCGGTCCCCCTTCTTGATGCCCGCGCCCTTGAGCGCGCTGGCAAACTGGCTGACCTTGGCGTGCAGTTCCTTGTAAGTGACGTTGGTGACCTTGCCGTCGTCGCTTTCAAAAATGATGGCTTTCTTGTTCTCGACCGGCGTGCCCAGATGACGGTCCAGGCAGTTGTAGGAAGCGTTGAGTTCGCCGTCGGCAAACCATTTGTAGAAGGGTGCCGAGGATTCGTCCAGCGTCTTCGTGAAGGGCTTTTTCCAGCTGAGGTTTTCGCGCGCCAGCCGCGCCCAGAAGCCCTCAAAATCCTTTTCGGCTTCGGCGCACAGCGCCTGGTAGGCCGGCATGCCCGAAATGCGCGCGGCCTTCACGGTGGCGGCGGCAGGCGGGAAGATGCGGTTTTCAACCAGGGTCGATTCAATCGCGGAATTGGGGGCGCTCATTTGCTTGTGTCTCCTGTGTGTCACGGAATGCGGGTACTGTTATCTGCTGCACTTACAAGCCACTGACTGGCTTGAACCTTACAAATACGTCAAATCGGAGGGGGCCGGCCTCCCTCTACAATCCCGCAATTCTCCCAGCTTACGCCATCATGACTGAACCTACCCAGACCCCGAACCCCGGAAAAATCTCGCCGCTGCGGCCCCTGCCCAATCTGATTTTCGCCAGCCGCTGGCTGCAATTGCCGCTCTACCTGGGCCTGATCGCCGCACAGGCGGTGTACGTGATGCACTTCCTGGTCGAGTTGTGGCACCTGATAGAAGCCGCCTTCGGCAGCCAGACGGCCCTGCAATCGCTGATCACCAGCATCGGCTACAAGACTGCCATACCCGTCGCATCGCTCAACGAGACCGTCATCATGCTGGTCGTGCTGGCCCTGATCGACGTGGTCATGATCTCCAACCTGCTGATCATGGTCATCGTGGGCGGCTACGAAACCTTTGTGAGCCGCATGAACCTCGAAGGCCACCGCGACCAGCCCGAATGGCTGAGCCATGTGAACGCCTCCGTATTGAAAGTGAAGCTGGCCACGGCCATCATCGGCATCAGTTCCATCCACCTGCTGAAAACCTTTATCAACGCCGACAACTACACCGACAAGGTCTTGATCGCGCAGACGGTGATTCACATCACCTTCCTGCTATCGGCGATTGCAATCGCCTACACCGACAAAATCATGTCGGGCATTGCTGCGCAAAAGCACTGAGTATGCGGAACCCGAAAGCGAACGCTCAGGCGGGCGCCTTCGCAGCCTCTGCAGCCGTGCCGCTGCGCAACAGCATCAGCGCACCGAGCGCTCCTGAGAGCAGCGAGCCGCAAAGCACCCCCAGCTTGAGTTGCGTTTCATAGGCCGCGTCCTGGCCGGCAAAGGCCAGCGCGCCTATGAAAAGGCTCATGGTGAAACCCACGCCGCAGAGCAGGCAGACCCCGAGGAACTGGCTCCAGCCGGCGCCTGCCGGCAGGCGCGCGCCGGCAAAGCGGATCAGCATCCAGGAGGCGCCAAACACACCTATCGCTTTGCCCGCTAACAGGCCCAGCGTGATGCCCATGGGCACGCTTTGCAGCAAGGTGGCCGGTGTCACGCCCTGCAGCGACACGCCGGCATTGACAAAGGCGAACATGGGCAGCACGGCAAAAGCCACCCAGGGATGCAGCGCGTGCTCGGCCGCCTTGAGCGGCGAGCCGCCCTTGCCGTCCGACAGCGGAATCGCCAGCGCGGTGACCACCCCGGCCAATGTGGCGTGTATGCCCGACTTGTAGACGAAAAGCCAGATCACCAGCCCCACCGCGACATAGGGCGAGATCGCCATGACCTTGGCGCGGTTCAGGGCCAACAGCACCAGCACGCCCGCGCCGGCGGCGGTCAGCGCCGACAGCGACAAGCCGTCGGTGTAGAAAAAAGCGATGATCAGAATGGCGCCCAGGTCGTCAATGATGGCCACGGCCGTCAAAAACACTTTGAGTGACGCTGGCACCCGGCTGCCGAGCAGCACCAGAATGCCCAGCGCGAACGCGATGTCGGTAGCCGCCGGAATGGCCCAGCCGCGCAGCGCCACGGGATTGCCGGCATTGATCGCCATATAGATAAGCGCCGGCACCACCATGCCGCCCAGCGCCGCGCCCACCGGCAGCAGGGCCTGGCTGCGCGAAGCCAGCTCACCGTCCAGCATTTCGCGCTTGATCTCCAGCCCCACCAGGAAAAAGAACACCGCCATCCACAAGTCGTTGACCCAGTGCAGCAGCGACTTGGACAGCACCAGCGCATCACTGCCCAAACGCAGCTCGCCAGGCAGCTCCACAAAACGCTGATAGGCCTCACTCCACGGCGAGTTGCTCGCAATCAGCGCCAACACGGCCGCCAATGCCAGCACCACGCCCGAAAGCGACTGCGAATTGATGATCTGGTTCAGCGTGCGTTGAACAAATTTGAGCATGCCCCATTCTCCCAGACAGACGGAATGATGACCCGCCTATCTCTCACCAGCAGGGGCCGCGGAACTGGCTCCGCCAGGCCGCAGGCGCCGCCCCCTGCAAGGGGGGAAGGCGCTCACGAAGTGAGCGTCCGACGGGGGAGTACTTTCCTACCTGCCGACCATGTCGGCAGGGATCACCCACTGATCAAACTGCTCGCCCGTGACATAACCCGAAGCCAGTGCCGCATCGCGCAGGCTGCTGCCTTCCTTGTGCGCCTTTTTGGCGATGAAAGCGGCCTTGTCGTAACCGATGTGGGTGTTGAGCGCGGTCACCAGCATCAGCGAGCGATCCACCAATTCGGTGATGCGTTCGCGGTTCGGCTCTATGCCTACCGCGCACTGGTCGTTGAAGCTCACCATGCCGTCGGCCAGCAGGCGCACGCTCTGCAAAAAGTTATGCGCCACCATGGGCCTGAAGACATTGAGTTCGAAATTGCCCGAAGCTCCGCCGAAGTTGATCGCCACATCGTTGCCGAACACCTGCGCCGCCAGCATGGTGACGGCCTCGCTCTGCGTCGGGTTGACCTTGCCCGGCATGATGGACGAGCCGGGCTCGTTCTCGGGGATGCTGAGTTCGCCGATGCCGCTGCGTGGGCCGCTGGCCAGCCAGCGCACGTCGTTGGCAATTTTCATCATACTGGCGGCCAGGGTCTTGAGCGCGCCGTGCGCATGCACCAGGCCGTCCACCGAGGCCATGGCTTCGAACTTGTTGGGCGCCGTGACAAAGGGCAGGCCCGTGAGGGTGGCCAGCTCAGCGGCTACCTGCTCGGCATAACCCTTGGGTGCGTTCAGGCCGGTGCCAACGGCGGTGCCGCCCAGGGCCAGTTCGCACAAATGCGGCAAGGCGGCGCGCACATGTTTTTCGCCGTGGTCCAGCTGCGCGACATAGCCCGAAAACTCCTGGCCCAGCGTGAGCGGTGTCGCATCTTGCAAGTGGGTGCGGCCAATCTTGACGATGCCGTCGAAGTCCTGGGCCTTTTTCGCCAAGGTCGCGCGCAGCTTGGCAATGGCAGGTAGCAGCTTGTGCGTCATCGCTTCCACCGCAGCCAGGTGCATGGCGGTCGGGAACACGTCATTGGACGACTGGCTGCGGTTCACGTCGTCATTGGGGTGCACCAGCCGGCCTTCGCCACGCTCGCCGCCCAGTATCTCGCTCGCGCGATTGGCGAGGACCTCGTTGACGTTCATATTGGTCTGCGTGCCCGAGCCGGTCTGCCAGACCACCAGCGGGAACTCGCCCGCGTGTTTGCCCGCGATGACTTCGTCGGCCGCGGCCACGATGGCTTTCGTCTTCTTCTCGTCCTGCAGGCCCAGCGCATGATTGACCTTGGCCGAAGCGCGCTTCACCTGTGCCAGCGCCTTGATGATCTCGCGCGGCTGCTGCTCGCCCGAAATGTCGAAGTTCTGCAGCGAACGCTGCGTCTGCGCGCCCCAGAGTTTGTCTGCCGGCACCTCGATGGGGCCGAAGGTGTCGCGCTCGGTGCGCGTGCTGCTGCTTGTCGTCATGGAATGTCCTGCGCTGTCAAAAAAGAAGGGAGAAACAAGAAGGGAAAACGGGAGTATGACCGCAGACGAGAAGAATTCTCATCTGAAGGGTTTTGCCGGTGCTGCCAGCCGGCCCACGACGTGCCGCATTGCGAGGGCGGATAATTACGGGGTTTGCCCGGAAATCCCCAAAACGACGACCCCACCCTTCTCTATTCCCATCATGACCACGATCAAGCAAGCCGACCTCATCGAATCCGTAGCCGCCGCGCTGCAGTACATCAGCTACTACCACCCTACGGACTACATCGCCCACCTGGCGCGCGCCTACGAGCGCGAGCAAAGCCCCGCGGCCAAAGACGCGATTGCACAGATCCTGACCAACAGCAAGATGAGCGCCACCGGCCAGCGCCCCATCTGCCAGGACACCGGCATCGTCAACGTGTTCCTCAAGGTCGGTATGGACGTGCGCTGGGAAGGCTTCACCGGCAGCCTTGACGACGCCATCAACGAAGGCGTGCGCCGCGGCTACAACCACCCCGACAACACCTTGCGCGCCTCGGTGGTCGCTGACCCCCAGTTCGACCGCAAGAACACCAAGGACAACACACCGGCCGTGATCTTCACCGAGCTGGTGCCCGGCAACAAGGTAGACGTCACTGTCGCGGCCAAGGGCGGCGGCAGCGAAAACAAAAGCAAGATGGTCATGCTCAACCCCGGCGACTCGGTGGTCGACTGGGTGCTCAAGACCGTGCCCACCATGGGCGCCGGCTGGTGCCCGCCAGGCATGCTGGGCATAGGCATTGGCGGCACTGCCGAAAAAGCCGTGCTGATGGCCAAGGAAAGCCTGATGGACGACCTCGACATGTACGAGCTGCAGGCCAAGTCGTCCTCCGGCGCAAAGCTGAGCAAGACCGAAGAGCTGCGCCTCGAACTGTTCGAGAAAGTCAACGCGCTGGGCATAGGCGCGCAAGGCCTGGGCGGCCTCACCACCGTGCTCGACATCAAGATCAAGATGTACCCCACGCACGCGGCGAGCAAGCCCGTCGCGATGATCCCCAACTGCGCCGCCACTCGCCACGCCCACTTCGTGATGGACGGCAGCGGCCCGGTGTACCTGGACCCACCTTCGCTGGACCTGTGGCCCAACGTGAACTGGGCGCCCGATTACAACAAGAGCAAAAAGGTCGACCTCAACACGCTGAGCAAGGAAGAAGTCGCCAGCTGGAAACCCGGCCAGACCTTGTTGCTCAGTGGCAAGATGCTGACCGGCCGCGATGCCGCGCACAAGCGCATCAAAGACATGCTGGCCAAAGGCGAAAAGCTGCCGGTGGACTTCAGCGGCCGCGTGATCTATTACGTCGGCCCGGTCGATCCGGTGCGCGATGAAGCCGTGGGCCCGGCCGGCCCGACCACCGCCACGCGCATGGACGGCTTCACTGAAATGATGCTGGCCGAGACCGGCTTGATCTCGATGATCGGCAAATCCGAGCGCGGTCCGGTCGCCATCGAAGCCATCAAAAAACACAAGAGCGCCTACCTGATGGCCGTTGGCGGCGCCGCCTACCTGGTCAGCAAGGCCATCAAGACCGCCAAGGTGATTGGCTTTGCCGACCTGGGCATGGAAGCCATTTACGAATTCGACGTGGTGGACATGCCTGTCACCGTCGCGGTCGATGCGGGTGGCACCAGCGCCCACATCACCGGCCCGGCCGAGTGGCAAAAGAAGATCGCCACCGGCGAGTTCAAGAACATCCCCGTTGCCGCAGCGTGACCGAGGGCCATGCCGGCGCCGGCCGGCCGGTGGGCGTGTTCGACAGCGGCGTGGGCGGCCTCAGCGTCCTCAAGGCGCTGCGGGCGCAACTGCCCGCTGAGGATTTCATCTACCTGGCCGATGCGGGCTTCGCGCCCTACGGCGAGCGCGGCGATCCATTTGTCATCGAGCGCACGCTCGCCGTCGTGCGCAAATTGCGCGAAGAACATTCGATCAAGGCGCTGGTGATCGCCTGCAACACCGCGACGGCGGCAGCCGGCCACCTCGTGCGAGCCGAGCACCCAGACCTGCCGCTGGTCGGCGTGGAGCCGGCACTCAAACCGGCCGTTGCGTTGAGCAAGACACGCCGCATCGGCGTGATGGCCACGCGCGGCACGGTAGGCAGTGCCAAGCTGCGCGCACTGCACGACTCCCTGAAAGGCCAAGCCGAGTTCATCCTCCAGCCTTGCGATGGGCTGGCCGATGCGATCCAGAATCAGGATGTCGTGAAGGTCCACGCGCTGTGCGAACAATACACGCGGGCAATCGGCCTCTTCGGCAGTCGCGCCGGAGAGGTCGATACCCTGGTGCTGGGCTGCACGCACTATCCCTTTGTGTGGGACATATTGCAGTCGCTGGTAGGCCCTGATGTGCGCCTGATTGAAACCGGCGATCCGGTCGCGCGGCAGACCCGCAGGTTGCTTGAAGCCGCAGGGCAACTGCAGCCAGGCGACGTACCTGGCGGCACCACCCTGCTCACGACAGGTTCGCAAGAAGCGCTGCAGGCAGCCGCCCAGCGCTGGCTGGGCGTGTAACACCGGCGAGATTCGCCGGCGTACACAGGGGCCGCTTATTGCGGCTTCAGACCCACGTTACGGGCCAGCGTGCGCCAGCGTTCCGACTCCGTTCTGAGGAAGCCACGCAGCTGGTCTCGCGAAGTACCCTTCATTTCCACACCCAGGGCGGACATCTTCTCCACCACTTTCATATCCGACATGGCCATCAGAAGTTCCAGGCGAAGGCGTTCGGTCACTTCAAGCGGCGTGGTGGCCGGAGCGACAAGCGCCCACCATTGAGCAACGTCCATGTTCTTCAGGCCGAGTTCCGTCATCGTCGGCAGCGAACGCAGGATGGGCACGTCGGAACGCTTGCGGCCCGTCACCGCCAATGCCTTGACCTTGCCAGCGGCCATCAAGCTGGAGCCAGTCGCCAGCGTGGCGAAGTAGGACGACACCTGGCCGGCAGCCAGGTCCACCATAGCCGGCGCGCCACCGCGGTAAGGCACCATGTTGAACTTGATTTTGGTTTCCTGCGAAAACAGCTCGCCCACCAAGTGGCTGATGGAACCCGTACCGCTGTTCGCCATGGCGGGGGGGCCGCCCTTGGTGGTTGCAGAGGCTTTCAGAAAGCCCTTGAAGTCGCTGACTTCAGGGCCGGTGAACAGCACCATGGGCGAGGTGCCCACCAGCGTAACCGGCGTGAAGTCACGCAGCATGTCGTAAGGCAGGTTGGCGACAACCGCGGGCGCATACACATGCGACAGTTCGACGATCGCCAGGGTGTAGCCATCAGGCGCCGACTTCGCGGCTTGGTCAATGCCGACGTGGCCCGCGCCGCCCGGCTTGTTGTCGACTACCACAGGTTGCTTCAACCCCTCGCTCAGGCGCTGCGCCAGCACGCGGGTGATGGCATCGGTGCTGCCGCCGGCTGCCCAGGGGACGATGATCTTGATAGGTTTGTCGGGATAGGCCGCCCAAGCGGGTGTGGCGCCAAGCGCCAAAGTTGCGGCAGAACCAGCAAGCAGCGTGCGGCGCTTGATGGGGAATTTCGAAACGGACATTAACTCTCTCTCCTTGCATTGTTCTCAGATACGTCTGACAACCCCAACCCATGTCGGGCATCATCAGCGTGCGGCAAGCGTACACCGTGACGATGCAAGCGCCGCATTCGTTCGCGAGTTTGAACGCTGCATGTGGCTTGCGTCCAACATTTGGTTACGGGTTCGTTGTAGCGAAGCCTCGTGATCACTGCGGATTCGCACACACGTCCTGATGCAAGTAAGTAGAAAGTAGAAGATTCGCATTAACGACATCTCTTCTTCTCTTCTTCTCTTCTTCTCTTCTTCTCTTCTTCTCTTCTTCTCTCGATCTCTTTCTCTCGATCCCTTTCTTTCCATCTTTCTCTCTTCAATTCCAGTGCTCACCGTCCCTTGCCCGGAGGCAGCACCGGCTCCGCCGCGCTTCGGATCAAACCGAGATTGGCCTTGAGCATGTCGAACACCTTGCGCGTGACTGGATTGATGACGTTCCTGCGAATAAACAGGTAGTAATCAAGATCGGGCAGCCGCGGCAGGCCGTCGCTTTCACCGAGCACGCGCAGTTCGGGGCCTGCCGTTTCAATGCCGCGCGCCGTCACGCCCAGGCCAGCGCGCAGCGCAGCCTTGATGCCAATCAGGCTGGAAGCGGTGTAATTGGGCGACCAGGAAATGCCGGCGGCATCCAGCGCTTCGCGCGCCAGCCGGTGATACACGCTGGGTCCTTCCACCAGGATCAGCGGTACGGGCTTGGCCCGGTCATGCACATAGTTGGCCGAGCACAGCCACACAGTGGGCGAGGTGCGCAGCACCACGCCTTCTAGCCCCGGATCGTTGCGGTTGGAAATGCTCATGTCAATCTCGCCGCGCTTGAGCGACTCCATCAGGAAGGGGCTGCGCCCCACGTGAATGTCGAGCTGCAGCAAGGGCGAGACGCGGGCCACCTGCGCCAGCAGCGTCGGCAACATGTTGTCGGCCACATCATGAGGTGCGCCTATGCGCAACACGCCTTCAAGGTTGCCCTGCTGCAGGCTGCGCAGCGCATCGTCGTTGATGGCCAGCAGGTGGCGCGCGTATTCGAGCAGCTTGTGCCCGTGCGGCGTCAGGCGTTTGCTGCGTCCCTGCTTTTCAAACAGTGGGTGGCCGATCTGGTCTTCCAGCCGCTGCATTTGCTGCGTCACCGCCGACTGCGTCTTGCCCAGATGGACTGCGGCGCCGGCAAAACTATCCTGCTCGTCGATGGCGACCAGGGACCTCAGTAATTCCAGGTCAAGGGTTTTCATTCGGGGCACCTCTCGGGCGCCACGCTTTTCGCTGTCTTCATATTACGAATGCTAATGCGTTTATCTCTATTTCTTGGTTGTTCGAAAAATATGACTTGACTATATTAGGCCCATTCAAACTGTGACCTTCACTCAGGAAATCTCCCATGAACGCAGCAACGGCGACAACAGCAGCAGAGCGCAGCCAGGTGGTTGGCGACGCCATCCAAAACATTAAAGTTATTGTTGGAAGCGGTGATGCTACCCGCCAGTCGCTGGCCAAAGTGCTGGCGGTGCTGAACCAGCTGGCCGGCCGCAAGGAGCTGTGGAGCGAGGCCGATTTCAACGCCCCCGTCAGCCCCGAACTGCAGGCGCGCTACCTCATCGCCGAAGACGCCGACCAGAGCTTCGCGCTTTACCTCAACGTGATGCGGCCGGGCAAGCGCATCGTGCCGCACAACCACACCACGTGGGCCTGCATCAGCGCAGTCGAAGGCACGGAACTCAATCGCGTGTATGAACGGCAGGACGACGGATCCGTGCCAGGCAAAGCGCAGCTCAAGGAAGTCAGCTCCGTCGTGGTCGAGCCCGGCACGGGTATCGCGCTGCTGCCGGGAGACATCCACTCGGTGGAAATTCCCGCAGGCCAGGTGATACGCCACCTGCACATGTACGGCCGCGCGCTCGAGACTCTGACCTCGCGCACCAGCTACGACATGGAAAAAGGCACCTACGAAACCATGGGAATCGGCGTACAGACCCGCCGCTGAGCGCGTTTCGCATTCCACGCCCCTTCCCGAATCTCCCGATCCTCACACGCATTTATTCCATGACACGTTTTGTAGACGCGGCCACGCTGAAAACCTGGCTGCACGATGGCGAAGAAATCGCCTTGTTCGATGTGCGCGAGCACGGCCAGTACGGCCAGTCGCATTTGTTTTACGGCATCCCCATGCCCTACAGCCGGCTCGAGCTGGACGCGCCGCGCCTGGCGCCGCGCAAAAGCGTGCGGCTGGTGGCCTATGACGATGACGGCAATGGCGCAGCGCCCCTGGCCGCGCGCCGCCTGGCCGCGATCGGCTACAGCGACGTGCAGGTGCTGCAAGGCGGCACGGCCGCGTGGCAGGCGGCCGGCTTTGCGCTGTTTGCCGGCGTCAACGTGCCGTCCAAGACTTTTGGCGAGCTGGCCGAACAGGTCTACCACACGCCCCGCGTCAGCGCGAACGAACTGGCGGCCATGATCGAACGCAAGGACGATGTCGTGGTGCTCGACGGACGGCCGTTCTCGGAGTTCCGCAAGATGAACATCCCGACGGCCATCAGTTGCCCCAACGGCGAGCTCGCCCTGCGCATCCGCGACCTGGTGCCCAGCGAAAACACCCACATCGTGATCAACTGCGCCGGCCGCACGCGCAGCATCATTGGCGCGCAAACGCTGATCAACCTGGGCGTGCGCAACCCTGTGTCGGCACTCGAAAACGGCACCCAGGGCTGGTACCTGGCAGACTTCAAACTTGAGCATGGCGGCACGCGCCGTTATCCGGAAACTGCCCAACTCGCTGGCACCGACAGCATGCGCGCCGCAGCCCTGGCGCTGGCGCAGCGCTTTAATGTGCCCGTCGTCACCGCGCAGACCGTTCGCGGTTGGGCCGGCGACACGCAGCGCACGCTCTTTTTGTGCGACGTGCGCAGCCCCGAGGAATTTGCCCAGGGCAGCCTGCCCGGTGCGCAGCACACGCCAGGCGGCCAATTGATCCAGGCCACCGACCAATATGTAGGTGTACGCAGGGCCCGGCTGGTGCTGTTCGACACCGACGGTATGCGCGCGCTCACAGTGGCCAGCTGGCTGCGCCAGCTGGGCCACGATGCCAGCGTGCTCGACCAGGGCCTGGCCAGCGGTCTGGCCCTGCCCGCCGCGGAACCCGTGGCCCTGCCCGCGCTGCCCGCCACCCGCGCGCAGGCGCTGATGGACGGCCTGGCTGACGGCAGCGTGGCAGCCATCGACTTGCGCCCCAGCATGCAGTTCCGCCAGAAACACATTGCGGGCACGCGCTGGTCGATCCGCCCGCGCCTGGCGCAAGCGCTGGCCGGTGAACACCGCCCGGTGGTGCTGATCACTGACGAGCCCGGCGTGGCCGCCTGCGCGGCCGTCGACCTGCAGGCGCTGGGCCTGAAGGCCAGCCTGCTGGAAGGCGGCCTCGATGCCTGGCAGGCCGCAGGCTTGCCGCTGCAGGCATCTGAAAACATTCCGGCCGACAGCGACTGCATCGACTACCTGTTCTTTGTGCACGACCGGCACGACGGCAACAAGGAAGCCGCCCGCCAGTACCTGGCCTGGGAAGTCAACCTGATCGGCCAGCTCGACGCGCTTGAACTAAAGGCCTTCCAGCTGCCCGAAGCCGCCGCCCCGCACGCGCACACAAACGCACACGCCTGAGCCCCGCCGGTCCGGCGTCACCGTTTTCTTCTTTATTTTTGCTTTCATCCTTTCAGGAGCCCTCATGCTTGCCCAGCTGAAATTCACCGCTGCCTCACTTTGCTGCGCCCTGCTCGCCGTGCACGGCGCCGCCTCCGCGCAACCCATGCCCCAGGTCGGCGGCTTCCCCAACCAGCCCATCAAGTTCGTGTCGCCCTTCCCGGCCGGCGGCGGCAATGACGCCACCACGCGTTTTGTGACCACCCGCCTGTCCGACATCACCGGCCAGACTGCCGTCGTCGACAACCGCGGCGGCGCCGGCGGCAACATTGGCGCCAAGGCCGTGGCCGACGCCAAGCCCGACGGCTACACCGTGCTCACGGGCCAGGTCTCGCTGATGGCCGTCAACCCGACGCTTTACGCATCGCCGGGCTTCGATCCGCTGAAGAACTTTGTACCCATCACGCAGATCAACGCTGCGCCCTTGGTGCTGGTGGTGCCCAGCAACTCGCCCCTGAAAACCTTTGCCGACCTGGCCGCGCAAACCAAGGCCCCCGGCGGACGCGTCACCTATGCCACGCCCGGCAACGGCACTCTCTCGCACCTGGTCGGCGTGGTGCTGGAAAAAGACAGCGGCATCGGCATGACCCACGTGCCCTACAAGGGCGCGGCTCCGGCCATCACCGATCTGCTGGGAGGCCAGGTGGACGTGCTCATCACCTCCACCGCCTCGGTGTCCAGCTTCATCCAGAACGGCAAGATGCGCGCCCTGGCCGTCACCAGCCCGCGCCGCATCGGTGTGTTCACCAAGGTGCCCACGCTGGAAGAACTAGGCTACAAGAACACCACGTTTGAAGACTGGTACGGTTTCTTCGCGCCGGCCGGCACGCCCCCCGAGCGCGTGGCCTACCTGCATGACAGCATCGTGCGCGCCCTGAAGACGCCCGAAGTCAGCAAGCTGATCACCGACGGCGGCAGCGAAGTGGTCGGCAACACCTCGGCGGCCTTTGCCGCGCAGCTCAAGGCGGACATCGCCCGCTGGTCGCGCGTCGTCAAACTCTCGGGCGCCAAGCTAGACTGATCGCTGTCTCATCAAAGCGCCCCCAGCCATGAACAAAAAATCGCCTCCAGCCGGCTTGCACAGCCAGTCGCCCCTGACCCGCCTGGTCCACGCAGGCAAGCAGCCGGCGTATGAGGGCGGTCGGCCGGTCAACCCGCCCTTGGTGCGTGCCAGCACCGTGCTGTTCGACAACACGGCTCACCAGCGCGAGATGCGCCAGCGGCGCGGCGAGGAACGCGTGTTCACCTACGGCGCGCGCGGCAATCCGACCAACTATGCGCTGGAAGACATGGTCAGCGAACTCGAAGGCGCTTACCGCACGCGGCTCTTTCCCACGGGCCTGGCCGCCATCGCGATGACGCTGCTGGCTTATCTCAAGCCCGGCGACCATGTGCTGATGTCGGACAGCGTCTATGAGCCAGCGCGCAAGCTGGTCGACTCCTTCCTCACGCCCTACAACATCCGCTGCACTTTTTTTGCGGCCGACGGCAGCGATGTGGAAGAAAAATTCGAGGCCGGCACGCGCATGGTCTACGCCGAATGCCCGGGCTCGCTGGTGTATGAGATGTGCGACCTGCCGCGCCTGGCCGCTATCGCCCATGCACGCGGGGCACTGCTGGTGGCCGACAACACCTGGGGATCGGGCCGCCAGTACCGGCCGCTGGCGCTGGGCGCCGACGTGTCCGTCATGGCGGCCACCAAATACCTGTCGGGCCATTCCGACGTCATGATGGGCACCGTGGCCACCACGCAAGCCGCGTGGCAGGCGCTCAACGATCGCAGCGATGCCTTCGGCATGACGGTTAGCCCCGACGACGCCTGGTTGGTGCTGCGCGGCACGCGCAGCATGGCCGCGCGCCTGGCCGTACATGAAAGCAGCGCCCTGAAAGTCGCGGCCTGGCTGCAGGCGCGCAGCGAAGTGGCAACCGTGTTCTGCCCGGCACTGCTTGGCGACCCCGGCCACGCCCTCTGGAAACGCGACTGCAAAGGCACCAACGGGCTGCTGTCTTTCGAGCTTCAGCACGGCTTCGACCAGGCCGCCGCCGAACGGTTGATCGACGGCCTGCGCTTGTTCGGCCTGGGCGCATCGTGGGGCGGCTATGAAAGCCTGGTCACGCTGGCAAACCTGCGCAATGCGCGCAGCGTGACCGACTGGTCGGGCCGCGGCCAGATCATCCGGCTGCACATCGGACTCGAAGACCCAGCCGACCTGTTGGCCGATCTGCAGCAGGGCTTTGCCGCGCTGCAAGCCTGAGCATCGGGGCCCGAGCCCCTACTTCCTCGCGCCCTTCGTGGCGTTTTTTCCTTATTTTTTCATCGAGGTTGCACGACCATGCTCAGCGCTGCGCGTCCCTGGCTTCTTCGCACCCGCAGCCTGTGGCCCGGCCTGGCCTTGCCGCTGCTCATCATGCTGGGCGCGACCTTTCTCTCCGAACACTACGGCGGTCCGCAGTTGCTGTACGCCTTGCTGTTCGGCCTGGCTTTTCACTTCCTATACCAGGACGCACGTTGCCGGCCCGGCATAGAGTTTTGCGCCCGGACGCTGCTGCGCGTTGGCGTGGCCCTGCTGGGTGCACGCATCACACTGGCACAGATCGGGCAGCTCGGCATAGGCCCGCTCGCGACCGCGGTGATTGGCGTTGCCAGCGCCATTGCGCTGGGCGCCTGGCTGGCGCGGCGGCTCGGCCTGGGCACCGACTTCGGCCTGCTCTGCGGCGCGGCGGTATCCATCTGCGGTGCATCGGCGGCGCTGGCCGTGGCGGCGGTCATGCCCAAGACGCGGGACAACGAACGCCACACGCTACTGACCGTGGTCGGCGTCACCGGCCTGTCGACGCTGGCAATGGTGGTCTACCCGCTGCTGGCCAAAATTCTGCGGCTGGACGACAGCGGCGCCGGCATCTTCCTGGGCGGCACCATCCATGACGTGGCGCAAGTCGTCGGTGCGGGCCTGATGATGTCGCACGAAACCGGCGATGTCGCGGTGATCGTCAAGCTGTTTCGTGTCACTTTGCTGGTGCCCGTGGTGGCGGTGCTGGCCTGGTACTGGCGGCGGCGCAACAGCACCGGCGATGCCGGCCCGCGCACACAGCTGCTGCCTTTCTTCCTCGTCGGCTTCATGGCACTGGTGCTCGCCAACAGCCTGGGCGTGGTCACGCCGCGGCTCAATGAGGCGCTGGGCCAGGTCTCGCGCCTCTGCCTGGTGGTTGCCATCGCGGCGCTGGGCATCAAGACTTCGTTCGAGGAACTCGTCAAGCTCGGTTGGCGGCCCATGGCCTTGATGCTGATCGAGACACTATGGCTCGTCGTGATTTTTGCGGTCTATCTGTGCTTCATCCGCTGAGGCTTGGTATAGCGCCTGAAGCCTTTACGCCAGCAGGCAAGCCGCTTCCGTCTGTTCGCTCAGGCGGCGCAACGCTGGCACCTCTTCTGCGCAACGTGCAATCGCCAACGGGCATCGCGTGCGGAATACGCATCCCGAAGGCGGCGCCATCGGCGAAGGGAGATCGCCCTGCAGCAACTGGATGACTTTTTTTCGCTCCAGCACCGGATCGGGAATCGGGATGGCCGACAGCAGAGCCTGGGTGTAAGGATGGCGCGGCGAGGCGTATAGCGACTTCTTGTGCGCCACTTCCATTTCATGCCCGAGGTACATCACCAGGATACGGTCGCTGATGTGTTTGACGACAGCCAGGTCGTGGGCAATGAAGATCAAGGCCAGGCCCATGGACTTCTGCAATTCCTTGAGCAGGTTGATGATCTGCGCCTGGATGGAAACATCGAGCGCCGACACCGGCTCGTCGCAGATGATGAGCTTGGGCTCCAGGATCAGGGCACGCGCAATGCCTATGCGCTGGCACTGGCCGCCCGAGAACTCGTGCGGGTAGCGGTTGATCTGCTGCGGCATCAGGCCGACGCGGCCCATCATGGCCTTGACGCGCTGCATCACCTCGGCCTCGGGCATGGCCGGGCGGTGGGTGCGCAAGGGCTCGGCGATGATTTGCGCAATGGTCATGCGCGGGTCCAGCGAGGCCAGCGGGTCCTGGAAGATCATCTGGATGTCCGCCCTGGCCTGCTGCCAGGTGTCGCTCGAAGCCGTCGTCATCTCCCGGCCCATCCAGACAATGCTGCCGGCGGTGGCCGGGATCAGGTTGAGCACCGCGCGCGCCAACGTTGATTTTCCGCAACCCGACTCGCCCACCACGCCCAGGGTTTCGCCGGCGTGGATGTCGAAGGAAATGCCGTCCACGGCCTTGAGGATGCGGGGAGGCGACCAGGGCCAGGCGCCGCTGCCCTTGATCCTGAAGTAAACCTTGAGGTCGCGCACCGACAGAATGGGTGCGGACGTGGCCGCTTCACGCATGGAGCACTCCCTTCACCGCGAGTTCCGCCACAGCTTCGATGGGGCGATGGCAGGCCCTGAGCACGGCAGCATCATGGGCAGCAGGCAGCAACGCGGGCAACAACTCGTGGCATTGTTCGCTGACCAGCGCGCAACGCTCGCTGAACGGGCAACCCTTGGGCAGCTTCGCCATATTCGGCGGCGCGCCCGGGATGGCTACCAGCGCCTCGCCCTCCGCATCCAGCCGCGGGATGGCGCCCAGCAGGCCCACGGTATAGGGATGCGAGGCGCGGTAGAAGATGCTGTCGGCGCTGCCCTGCTCCATCACGCGGCCGCCGTACAGCACCATCACCTCGTCGCACAGACCCGCCACCACGCCCAGGTCGTGCGTGATCATGATGATGGCGGTGCCGAAGTCGCGCTGCAGTTCACGCAACAAGGCAATGATCTGCGCCTGCACCGTCACGTCCAGCGCCGTGGTGGGTTCGTCGGCGATCAGCACCTCGGGCTCGCACAGCAGGGCCATGGCAATCATCACGCGCTGGCGCATGCCGCCCGAGAACTCGTGCGGGTACATGGTGATGCGGCGCGCGGCTTCGGGAATCTTGACGGCATCGAGCAGCCGCACTGACTGGGCGCGTGCCGCCTTTCGGTCCAGGCCTTTGTGGAACTGCAGCACCTCGGTCATCTGCCGCTCCACAGTCAGGTAAGGGTTGAGCGAGGTCATAGGGTCCTGGAAAATCATGGCCACGCGGTTGCCGCGTATCTTATTGAGCTCGGCCGGCTCCATGGCCAGCAGGTCGCGGCCCTGGTACAGCGCTTGGCCGGTAGCCTTGCCGTTGCTCGCGAGCAGGCCCATCATGGCCAGCACGCTCTGGCTTTTGCCGGAGCCGCTCTCGCCGACGATTCCCAGGGTCTGGCCCCGGTCCAGCGAAAAGTTGATGCCGTTGACGGCGTAGACCAGCCCGTCCTGCGTCTGGAATTGCACGCCGAGGTTGTTGACTTCAATCAGGCTCATGGGCGGCTCAGCGTTCCTTGGGATCCAGCGCATCGCGCAGGCCGTCCCCGATGTAGTTGAAGCAATAGAGGGTGAGCGACAGCAGGCCGGCCGGGAACAGCAGCATCCATGAGGAGACTTCCATGACGGATGCACCATCGTGGATCAGCACGCCCCAGCTTGTCATCGGCTCCTGGATGCCCAGCCCCAGGAAGGACAGTACCGACTCGACCAGGATCACGGCCGGCACGGTGACCGTGGTGTAGATCACCACGATGCCCAGCAGGTTGGGAACGATGTGCTGGAAGATGATGCGCCGCGTCGGCACGCCCAGGGCGCGAGCCGCTTCAATGAACTCGCGCGAGCGCAGCGACAGGGTCTGGCCGCGCACCACGCGCGCCATGTCCATCCAGGAGAACACCGTGATGGTGATCACCACCAGATAGAAGGCGCGCCCCAGAATGGTCACCATCAAAATGGCAATCAGCAAATAAGGCACCGCGTACATCATGTCGACGACGCGCATCATGAAGGCGTCCACCTTGCCGCCCATGAAGCCCGCCGTCGCGCCCCAGACAATGCCCAGTGTGACGGCTGACAGCGTGGCCAGAAAGCCCACCAGCAGTGACACGCGCCCGCCCACCAGGCTACGTACCAGCAGGTCGCGGCCTGATTCGTCGGTGCCGAAAAAATGCGCGTTCTTGAGCGTGGGCGGCAGGCTCATGGCGTCCCAGTCGGCGGCGTCGAAGGCATGCGGCAACAGCCACGGGCCGGCGATGCAGCAGAGTGTGATAAATGCCAGCAGGCCCAGGCTGAACACCGCCGCCTTGTTGCGCAAAAAACGCGCACGCGCGTCCGCCCAGGGGCTGCGCCCCGCGATCTCGGCGGCCGGCGTTTGAAGGGTCTTGCCCACTGCGGCAGCGAGCCTGTCTTGTTTGTCTTTGTCCTTGAACAGCATGGCTTCGCTTCAATTTCGCTTTAACTTCGGATCAGTACCGGATCTTCGGGTCAAGCAAGGCATAAGCCAGGTCGACCAGAAGGTTCAGCGTCACGGCAATCACGGTCACCAGCACCACCAGGCCCAGCACCAGGGTGTAGTCGCGGTTGGCGGCGCCGTTCACGATCAGCTTGCCGATGCCGGGCAGGGAGAACACCGACTCGGTCACGATGGCCGAGGTGATCGATGAAATCGCGAGCGGCCCCATGACGGACACCACCGGCAGCAGCGCGGGCCTGAGGGCGTGGCGCAGGATGATGGTGCGCGTGGGCAGGCCCTTGGCGCGGGCGGTGCGTATGAAGTTGCTGTGCAGCACCTCGATGAGGCTGCCGCGCATCACGCGCCCTATGGTGGCCACGTTGATGAAAATCAGCAGCAGCATGGGCAGCACCATGAAGCGCGGCGAAAAATCGTCCCAGCCGCCGGCCGGCGCGACCCTGAGCCAGACCGCGAACACCAGGATCAACACCGGGCCGATCACAAAGGACGGGAACACATGACCGGCATTGCCGAGCAGCATCACGAGGTAATCGACGGCGCTGTTCTGGCGCAGGGCGGCCACGGCGCCGAGGAAGACGCCGACAAACAGGGAGATGACAATGGCGCCGCCGCCTATCGCCGCGGAAACGGGCAGTGCCTTGGCCACCAGCTCGTTGACCGACCAGTCGGCATAGCGGAAGGACGCGCCCAGGTCGCCGTGCAGCAAGCTGTTGAGGTAATGCAGGTACTGCTGCCACAGCGGCAAATCAAGGTGGTACTTGGCCTGCAGGTTGGCCAGCACGGCCGCGGACACCTTGCGCTCCTCGTCGAAAGGCCCGCCCGGTGTGCCGTGCAGCAGCAGGTAGCAAACAGTGACGACGGCCAGCAAAGTCGGTAGGGTCGCCAGGACACGCCTGAAGGTATAGGACCACATGGAATATCTCCGGGCTAATGCGGGCGCATGAATGCGCAGGCCGGGTACAGCTTAGCCCTGAACGGCCGGTATGGCATCAGAAAATTCTGGGTACGGTGAAAGCAGGTCGGGCGGGCAGGCGCGCGGCGGCGCCTGCCCGGTTGCAGCTCATCAATGTTTGATGATGTAGATGTCCTTGCCGCGGTAGCGGTCCAGCGCATTGGTGGTCGAATAACCACCCACATAAGGCTTGACCAGCCGGGGCACGGTGTACTGCAGCAGCGGGATGATGGGATAGTCTTCCATGATCATCTTCGCGGCCTCGGTCAGCATGACCTTGCGCTTGGCCGGGTCCAGTTGCTTGTTGCCCTCGTCGATCAATGCCGAAGCCTTGCGGTTGCAGCTGTTGTGGTAGTTCTGGTCGGAATCGCACTGCACCAGCGTGAGCCAGGTGGTGGCGTCGTTGTAGTCGGCGATCCAGCCATTGCGGGCGATCTGGTAGTCCTTGTCGGTGCGTTTCTTGATCAGGACCTTGAACTCCATAGCCTCGAGCTCAACGTCAAGGCCCAGCTTGGTCTTCCATTCCGAAGCCGCGAAGATCGCCATCTTCTTGTGGTAATCGCTGGTGTTGTAGGAGAACTTGAGCTTGGTGCCGGCCGGCAGGTTGGCTTCCTTCAGCAGCTTTTTGGCTTCGGCCACGCGCTTGTCGGCGGGCCATTTGGCCCAGTCGTAAGAGGTGACGTCGGCGCCCGAGGTGCCCTTGACGATCACGCCGTAGGCCGGGATCTGCCCGTCCGCAGTGACACGCTGCGCCAGGATGTCGCGATCCAGCGCCATGGACAGCGCCTTGCGCACACGGATGTCCTTCAGGGCCGGGTCTGCGTTGTTCAGCGAGTAGTAACGCAGGCCCAGCATGTCGGTATTGCGGATCTCCTTGGGGTACTGCGCCTTGTACTTGTCGAAGGTGCCGGGGGGAAGCTGGTAGACCCAGTCGTTTTCGCCCGACTCATAGAGCTTGACGTCGGCATTGCCGTCCTCGACCGAGAGGTAGGTGACCTTGGTGAGCTGGACGTTCTTCGCATCCCAGTAGTTCGGGTTCTTGGTGAGGATGATCTTGCTGTTGACCTGCCAGTCTTTCAGCGAAAAAGCGCCGTTGTTCACCATGTTGGCAGGCCGGGTCCAATCCTTGCCGAATTTCTCGATGGTGGCCTTGTGCAGCGGCGCGAGCTGCGGGTTGGAGACGACCTCGGGCAGGAAGCTGACGGGGAACGGCGTCTTGATTTCCAGCGTATAGGGGTCGACAGCCTTGACGCCCAGTTCGGTGACGGGCTTCTTGCCTTCAATGATCTCTTTGGCATTGAGCAGGAAGACGCCGTAGGTGGAAGCGTATTTCGAGGCGGTCGCCGGGTCGACGAAGCGGCGCATACTGTAGATGAAGTCGTCGGCGGTCACATTGTCGCCGTTGGACCACTTGGCGTTCTTGCGCAGCTTGAAGACCCAGGTTTGCGCATCGACCTGTTTCCAGCTTTCCGCCACGCCGGGCACGATCTTGCCGTTGTTGTCAGCAGCGCACAGCCCTTCGAACATGTCGCGGATCACGTTGTTGGCCGGAACGCCGGTCGCCAGCGCGGCGTCCAGGGTTTCGGGTTCGGAGCCGTTGTTGCGGACCAGTTCCTGGGTCTCATGCAGCTTCACGCCCGCGGGCACGTTGGCTGCCGTGGCCAGGCCGGCAGAAGCCAGCAGCACAGCGCCGGCCAGGGTTTTAATCGTCCAGTTTGAGTTCATGCTTGTTTGCACTCCCGAATAGAGCTGGCAGGCTTGTGGCCCGCCATGGTGATTGGATCATCTCGCTTCCTATAAGCTCGACGTTTGGCTTCAGTGGGCGGGAATATACCGCCGCCCCTGATGCCCCTTGGTAGGGAGTAACCCTTCAGCAATTAGCATGCCTTGTCACACAAGCGACCTCGCACTGGAAGGCCCTCGTGGATACATTCGGCACACTTGCTCACAAATAACATCGCCGGGCAACGGTGATGTTGAGCCGCGAACTGGAGATTGACAAAAAAAAGCCCGCTCCCTTGAACAGGGAACGGGCGACCGGATTTCGCGGCAGACGGTTTGACTTTAACGGCTGAGCTGAGTGTCGGACTTCAAGCTCAATGCCTGCTCAGGAGGCGGCTCTTTCCAGCCGCCGCCCAGGGTCTTGTACAGCGTGACCTGGCTTTGCAACTGCGCCAGGCGCGTCTGCACCACGGCCTGTCGCGCGGTGAAGAGCGCGCGCTGGGCGTCGAGCTGGTCCAGGTAGCTGGCTACGCCGTTCTGGTAGCGCAGGTCGGCCAGCTTGAAGCGCGTAGCCTCGGCATTGGCCTGGGCCTGCTGGGCGCGCAGCTGTTCACCCAGGGTGGCACGCCCGGCCAGCGCATCGGCGACTTCGCGGAATGCCGTCTGGATGGATTTCTCGTACTGGGCGATGGCGATGTCGCGCCCGGCGTTGGCCGAATCCAGGCCTGCGCGGTTGCGGCCCGCGTCGAACAGCGGCAGGATCAATTGCGGCGCCATGGTCCAGCCGTAAGAGCCGCTCTTGAACAGGCCGTTCAGGTGCGAACTGGCACTGCCGGCGCTGGCCGTCAATGAGATGCGCGGGAAGAATGCCGCGCGCGCCGCGCCAATGTCGGCGTTGGCGGCCAGCAGTTGCTGCTCGGCTTGGCGCACGTCGGGGCGGCGAGTCAACAGGTCGGAAGGCAGACCCGCAGGCACATCAATCATCAGAGGCGCATCGGCCAGGCCTTTGCCGGCCGGCAGGGCCACCGCCAGCTCGCCGGTGAGCGGCTGGCCCAAGAGCAGTGTGAGCGCGTTCTGGTCCAGCGCGCGCTGGCGAACCTGCTGGGCCAGCGAGACACGGGCTGCCTCAGTCAGCGACTCGGCCTGGCGGAAGTCCAGCTCGGAGCTAACGCCGTTGTCAAAGCGCAGCTTGCTGAGCTTGAAGGATTCTTCGCGCGTGACCAGGGTCTGCTGTGTGATCGCCAGCAACTCTTCATCGGCCAGCAGGCTGAGGTAGGTGTTGGCCACCGCGGCGATCAGGCTGATCTGCGTGGTCTTGCGACCTTCTTCAGTCGCCAGGTACTGCGCCAGCGCGGACTCCTTGAGGGCGGCGACGCGGCCGAAGAAGTCCAGCTCGTAGGACGTCATGATCAGGCCGCCGGTGTAGGCGCTGGTGATGCTGCCGTTGCCGTTCGCATTGGGCTGGCGTGAGCCGGTGATGCCGGCGTTGATGGTCGGGAACTGGTCGGCACGTCGGATCCCGTACTGCGCGCGTGCCTGCTCGATGTTGAGCACGGCGATACGCAGGTCGCGATTGTTGCGCAGCGCCGCGTCGATCAGCTTGCGCAGTTGCGGATCGCTGAAAAACGCCTGCCACTCGATGTCGGCCGCGGCCGGTGTGTTGGCTGCTGGCTGTGGCTGCGCCTGCGCCGACTCGGCAGTCCAGCCAGAGGCGCTGGGCCACTGGTCAGCCACCGGCGCGGCGGGCCGCTCGTACTTCGGGATCATGGAGCAGCCGGCCAGCAATGCCGCCGCGGCCACCGCCAGAAGTTGCGGGAACCTGGATGGGAATTTACTCATGGGCCTTACCTTCATTTCCTTCCTCTCCGGTGATGCCTGCCGCCTTGGCATGCTCGGAATACATCCTGTTTTGACGTTCGCTGCCCTTGAAGAGGCCGCGCACCACCACGAAGAACACGGGCACAAAGATCACCGCCAGGGCCGTGCCGGTGATCATGCCGCCAATCACGCCGGTGCCGATGGCGCGCTGGCTCGCGGAGCCCGCACCCGAGGCGATCACCAGAGGCACTACGCCCAGGCCGAAGGCTAACGAGGTCATGACGATGGGCCGGAACCGCAGGTGCGCGGCAGCCAGGGCGGACTCGATCACCCCCCTGCCCTGCGCCTGCAGGTCCTTGGCGAATTCGATGATCAGAATCGCGTTCTTCGCCGACAAGCCGATGATGGTGATCAGGCCGACCTGAAAGTACACGTCGTTCGCGTAACCTCGGAACAAGGTGGCCAGCAGCACGCCGATCACGCCCAGCGGCACGACCAGAATCACCGCCAGCGGAATGCTCCAGCTCTCGTACAGCGCGGCCAGGCAGAGGAAGACCGCCAGGATCGCGAAGCCGTAAAGCAGTGTGGCCTGAGAGCCGGCGAGCTTTTCTTCGCGCGACTGGCCCGTCCATTCAAAGCCGAAGCCCTGCGGCAGCTGGGCCGCGAGTTTTTCCATCTCGGCCATCGCGGCGCCGGTGCTGTAGCCCGGTGCGGCGCTGCCGCCTATGCGCATCGCGGGGTAACCGTTGTAGCGCACCGTCTGCATCGCGCCGGTGATCCATCGCGTGCCGGCAAAGGCCGACAGCGGCACGGGCTGGCCCTTGCTGTTGCTGGCGTTGAGCCTGAGCAGGTCGTCGGGCTGCATGCGTGAAGGTGCATCGGCCTGCACCACCACACGCTGCAGGCGGCCCTGGTTCGGGAAGTCGTTCACGTAGCTCGAGCCCAGCGAAGTTGACAGCACCGAGTTGATCGAATCGAAGGTCACGCCCAGCGCGTTGGCCTTGTCGCGGTCAATGTCGATCTGCAGCTGCGGCGCGTCTTCAAGGCCGTCGGGGCGCACCTGCGCGAGTATGGGGCTCTTGGACGCCATGCCCAGCAACTGGTTGCGTGCGTTGACGAGCGCCTGGTGGCCCGCGCCGCCACGGTCCTGCAGCCGGAAGCTGAAGCCCGAAGCCGTACCGAGTTCAGGAATCGGTGGTGGGCTTAGCGGGTAGATGAAGGCATCACGCACGCCCATGAGCGCACCGAAGGCGCGGCCCGCTACGGCGCTGGCCGAGTGCTGCTCGCCGTCGCGCTCTTTCCAGTCCTTCAGCGTGACGAAGGCAAGCGCCGCATTCTGCCCCTGGCCGGAGAAGCTGAAGCCCAGCACACCGACCATGCTTTCAACCTCGGGCTGCTTAAGCATGAAGCCCTCGACCTTCTCCATCACCGAGAGCGTGCGCTCGTAGGTCGCACCGGGCGGCAACTGCACGTTGACCAGCAGGTTGCCCTGGTCTTCATTGGGCAGGAAGGAAGTGGGCAGGCGCAGGTAGACCACCGCGACCGCACCGATGATGGCCACGTAGATGATCAGGTAGCGCGCAGCACGCTTGAGAATGCGCGCGACAACGCCTTCATAACTCTTGGCGGTGCGCGAGAAGCCGCGGTTGAACCAGCCAAAGAAACCGGTCTTGGCATGGTGGTGCCCGGCCTCAACCGGCTTGAGCAGCGTGGCGCACAAAGCCGGTGTGAGCGACAGGGCCATGAAAGCCGAGAAGGCGATGGACGACACCATCACCGCCGAGAACTGGCGGTAGATGTTGCCGGTCGAGCCCGCGAAAAAGGCCAGCGGCACGAACACCGAAATCAGCACGACGGTCACGCCGATGATGGCGCCCGAAATCTGCTGCATGGCCTTGCGTGTGGCTTCCAGCGGCGGCAGGCCCTCCTCGGTCATGATGCGCTCAACGTTCTCGACCACCACGATGGCATCGTCCACCACGATACCAATGACCAGCACCATGCCGAACATGGTGAGCACGTTGATCGAAAAACCGAGCGCCAGCAAGGTGGCGAAAGTCCCGAGCAGCGCGATGGGCACCACGATGGTCGGGATGATGGTGTAGCGCCAGTTCTGCAGGAACAGGAACATCACCAGGAACACCAGCGCCACCGCCTCAAACAAAGTTTCGGCCACTTGGGAGATCGAGATCTTGACGAAGCGCGAGCTGTCGTAGGGGATGCTCCATTTCATGCCTTGCGGGAAGAAGCGCTCGAGCTCGGTCATCTTGGCGCGCACAGCCTGGGCCGAAGCCAGGGCATTGCCGCTGGGCGCGAGCTGCACACCGATACCGATGGCCTGCTTGCCGTTCAGGCGTGCCGAGGTCGCGTAGGACTGGCCGCCCAGTTCGATGCGCGCGACGTCCTTCAGGCGCACCGACGAACCGTCGGTGTTGGCACGCAGCACGATGTTGCCGAACTGCTCGACATTGGCGAGCTGGCCGTTGACCACCACGGTGGCCGCGATGCCCTGCCCCGCGACGTTGGGGCGGTCGCCTATGCTGCCGGCGGACACCTGGGCGTTTTGCGCGCGGATCGCGGTGTTGACGTCATTCGCCGAGAGGCTGACGCCCTGCAGCTTGGCCGGGTCCAGCCAGATGCGCATGGCGCGTTCGCTGCCGAACAGCTGAGCCTGGCCAATGCCTTTGACGCGCTGCAGCTCGGGCACGATGTTGCGCGACGCATAGTCGCCCAGCGCAACCGGGTCGTGGGCCGGGTTGTCAGACGAAAGCATGGTGAACAGCAGGAAGTTGGCGCGCGATTTGTCGACGCGCACGCCTTGCTGCGTCACCGCAGCGGGCAGGCGCGGCGAAGCGCGTGAGAGCCGGTTCTGCACGTCCACCTGCGCCAGTTCGGCGTTGGTGCCGGGCTCAAAGCTCAGCGTGATGCTGCCGGTGCCGTCAGCCTGCGCGACAGACTCCATGTAAATGAGGCCGGGTGAACCGTTCATTTCGCGCTCGATCACCGACAGCACGCTGTCTTCCAGCGTCTGGGCCGAAGCGCCAGGGTAGGCGGTGCTGACGACGATGGCGGGCGGCGCCACGGGCGGGTACTGCGCGATCGGCAACTGCGTGATCGCCACGCCGCCCACCACCAGGATGAACAATGCGATCACCCAGGCAAAGATCGGCCGATCAATGAAAAACTTGGCCATGTGCTGGGCTCCTTACTTCGCTGCCGCGGATGCTGCGGAAGCGGCGGGTTGCGCGGCGGAGGCGGACGCGGACGGAGCCGATGCCGAAGCCGCCGGGGCGGAAGCCGCGCCTGCGGCGGGCTTGGCGCCAGGCGCCTGCCACGGGACGGGCTTGACCGTGGCGCCGGGCTGCAGTTTCTGGAAGCCGTCAACCATGACCTGCTCACCGGTCTTCAGGCCGCTCAGCACCACCCACTGGTTGCCCTGGGCCGAGCCGATCTTGATAGGGCGCGGGCTGACTTTGCCGTCGGCGCCCACCACCATGACCGAGTCGCCCTGTGCGGTGCGCGTGACGGCCTGTTGCGGCAAGGTGATGGCATTGCTGACCTGCGCCTGTTCAAGCCGCACGCGCACATAAAGGCCCGGAAGCAACTGGCCGCCGGGATTGGGGACTTCAGCGCGCAAGGTTATCTGCCCGGTCGTGGCGTCCACTGTCAGGTCGGAAAACAGCAGGCGGCCGGGGCGTGCGTATTCCGTGCCGTCTTCGAGCACGATACGCACGCTGGCGGCTTCGGCGCCGTTGGCGCGCTTGAACTGGCCGCTGTCCATCGCGGCGCGCAGCTTCATGATTTCAGGCGCCGACTGCGTGAAATTGACGTACATGGGATTGATCTGCTGGATCACCGCGAGCTGGGTGGCCTCGCCTTGCCCGACCAGCGCACCTTCGGTCACCAATGCGCGGCCGATGCGACCCGAGATAGGCGCCGTCACCGAGGCGTAGCCCAGGTTGATGCTGGCGGTCTGCACGCTGGCCTTGCCCACGGCGACGTCGGCTTCGGCCTGCTTCTGCGCGGCCACGGCATTGGCGTATTCCTGTTTGCTGACGGCGTTGGCCTCGACCAGCGGCTTGTAGCGCTCGGCCAGCGCGGTGGCCTGCGCCAGGTTTGCTTCGGCGCGGGCCTGGCTGGCCTTGGCGCTGGCGGCCGCGGCCGCGTAGGGTGCGGCATCGATGCTGAACAGTTGCTGGCCGGCCTTGACGTCGCTGCCTTCACGGAACAGCCGCTTTTGCAGAATGCCCGCGGCACGCGCCCGGACTTCCGCCACGCGTGAGGCCTCCAGGCGGCCGGGCAACTCGGTGATCAGGCCCACATCACCCTGGGTGACCGTGACCACACCGACTTCTGCAGGAGGGGGCGCCCCGCCTGGAGCGCCGGAGCCCTTGCCGCATCCGGCCAGAAGCAGGGCCAATGCGGCTGCGGCGGCGAGAGGCTGGTATTTCAGGAATGAGGGGAGTACAAACGAATTGGCAACGCGAGACTTGGGCATGCTATTCCTCGAATTTTTTGGGAAAAAAGCGCAAAGCAAAAATGCGTAGACGGCGATGGAGGCACAGCCCCATCCGCCGAAAACAAAAAGAATAAGGGTTTTTGCGAGTGTTATAGTTTACATACATTTGTGAATGTATAACAACAAACAAAAGATTTACACATTGGAGGCAGTCAATGGCCCGTCGAACAAAAGAAGAGGCTCTGGCCACCCGACACAAGTTGCTGGATGCCGCTGAGCACCTGTTTCAGGCGCAAGGCGTGTCACGCACCAGCTTGCAGGACATCGCAAGGCGCGCCGGCGCCACCCGCGGCGCGGTGTACTGGCATTTCAAGGACAAGGCGGACCTGTTCAACGCGATGATGGAACGGGTCACCTTGCCTATGGAAGAGTCCTTCCACCAGGAAAATGAAACGCAGGAAGCCCCGGACGAAGCCGGACTCAACGCGATAGACCGGATACGGCTGTCCACCGTCAATGCCCTGCGGCAAATCGTGACCGATGCGCAGACGCGCCGGGTATTCGAGGTCGCGACCCAGAAAGTCGAATATGTGGAGGAGCTCCAGGCGGTGCGCCTGCGCCACCTCGCAGTGCGCAACGGCTTCCTGGAACGCATAGAGCAGAGCCTGGAAACCGCTGCAAGCCAGATGAAGCTCGCCCTGCCGGTTTCGGCGTCGGTGGCGGCGCAGGGCCTGCACGCGCTTATCGATGGCCTGATCCAGAACTGGCTGCTGGACCCACAGGCGTTTGACCTGCTTGAGTTTGGCCAGTGCGCAGTTGACGTCTACCTGCGCGGCCTGGGCTTTCCGGGTGAAACGCAGAGCGCCATAGCTCCTTGCGGTGTTCCCAGACCTGCTTAATGCCGGTTTAGTGGAGATGCCTTGGCTTGCGCCCGCCGCCGTGGCCTGAGCCGCCCTGCGGCCCGCCCAATCCCCGTGGCGGCTTGCCGAGCTGCATGGAGTTGACCAGGGCATCAAAGCGCTGCTCAAACAGCTTGTCGACCGCCGCGACGACTTCACCGAGTTCGGAGCCGTCGAAGTGGCGCTCCATCAGGCCAATCATGTCTTGCACCAGCAAGTCGCGCTGGACCTGCATGATGGCGGCCGGGGTCGGCCCGACGAAGTACATCGCGAAATCATCCCGCGCCTCTTCGTCCTCGTCGCCCTCTTCCTCGTCGAAATCGGAGTCGTAGAAGGTCACTTCAATGGGGGCGCCCGCCTCGGCGAGGTCGTTGAGCCCCATGCACATTTCATCGAGCGCCTGGCGGAAATCTTCATCGCCCGGCACGGTCCAGCACATCTGCAACAGGTGCTTGTGGACGTCGAAGCGGATGCCCGGTTCTTCCTCATAGGCGCTCGCGGCGGCCGCCGCCAGGGATTTGGAGCCCGTGTACTTCCACAGCGGCTTCAGGGCCTCCTGGAGTTGCTCAAAGGTCACTTCCACACGCAAAGGCACTTCGCCGTGCACGTGGATTTCAAAAGGTGTGTTGTAGCGGGACATGATGGAATTTATCTTACCCAGTTTTCAAAGGCGCGCCCGGCGCGTGGGTGAGCCGCTGTGGTGTGGTGCCTGAGACCGGAATCGAACCGGTACGCCCGCTATTCACGAAGCGGCGGATTTTAAGTCCGCTGTGTCTACCTATTTCACCACTCAGGCCCAACGCTTTATTCAAGGCTCCGTGCAAACATGCGGCCCGGTATCCTCGCCCAGCTATTGTCAAACAAAAAAGCCCCATGGCTGGGGCTGATTGCGGGGTTTGATGGAGGCGCGGCCCGGAGTCGAACCGGGCTAGCCGGATTTGCAATCCGGTACATAACCGCTTTGTTACCGCGCCGTATTCTGTCTGCCATCGGCTGCGGCCCGATGGCCTGCCGATTACTTGCATGAAACCCCAATGAAAAAGGACAGCATTTTGAAGTGCTGCCCTTTAAATTGGAGCGGGAGAAGAGTCTCGAACTCTCGACCTCAACCTTGGCAAGGTTGCGCTCTACCAACTGAGCTACTCCCGCGATAACAGCCTCAAATTATAGCGTAGTTTTTCGGCTTTTCCAAATTGCCTGAAAAAACTTTGCCAATAACTTCATTAATGTTTGACCGAGCCTGCAGCTTCAGTAGGCGCAGCCGCAGCAGCTGGCGCTGCAACAGCAGCCTCTTCGTCCGTCAGCGGAACAGGCTGACGCTCAAGCGCAACCTGCAACACCTGGTCTATCCATTTCACCGGCACGATCTCCAGCCCGCTTTTGACGTTGTCAGGAATCTCCTGCAGATCCTTGGCGTTCTCTTCGGGGATCAGCACCGTCTTGATGCCGCCGCGCAAAGCCGCCAGCAGTTTTTCTTTCAGGCCGCCAATCGCGGTGACTTCGCCGCGCAAGGTGATCTCGCCCGTCATGGCCACGTCGCCGCGCACGGGGATGCCGGTCAACGCGGACACGAAGGCCGTCGTCATCGCGGCGCCGGCGCTTGGGCCGTCCTTGGGCGTCGCGCCGTCGGGCACGTGGATGTGGATGTCTCGCTTTTCGAACATCTCGTCCTTGATGCCGAGCACCTTGGCGCGGCTGCGCACCACGGTGCGTGCGGCTTCGACCGACTCCTTCATCACGTCGCCCAGCGACCCGGTGCGCGTGATCACGCCCTTGCCGGGCATGATGGCCGCTTCAATGGTCAGCAGGTCGCCGCCGACTTCGGTCCATGCCAGGCCCACGACCTGGCCGACCTGGTTTTGCTGCTCGGCACGGCCGTAGTTGTATTTGCGAACGCCCAGGAACTCGTTGAGGTTGTCCGGCGTAACGACGACCTTGGGCTCCATCTTCTTAAGCTGGATGCCCTTGATGACCTTGCGGCAGATCTTGGAGAGTTCGCGCTCCAGCGAACGCACGCCCGCTTCACGCGTGTAGTAGCGCACGATGTCGCGCACGGCCTGCTCCTGCACCTCGAGCTCGTTTTCCTTCACGCCGTTGTTCTTGATCTGCTTGGGCAGCAGGTAGCGCATGGCGATGCTGGTTTTTTCGTCCTCGGTGTAGCCGGACAGGCGAATGACTTCCATACGGTCCAGCAGGGCCGGCGGAATATTCATCGAGTTCGAGGTGGCCACGAACATCACATCGCTCAGGTCGAAATCAACCTCGACGTAATGGTCGCCGAAGGTGTGGTTCTGTTCCGGGTCCAGCACTTCCAGCAACGCGCTGGAAGGGTCGCCGCGGAAGTCGGTGCCCAGCTTGTCGATCTCGTCGAGCAGGAACAGTGGGTTGCGCGTGCCGGCCTTGGTCAGGCTTTGCAGAACCTTGCCCGGCAATGCGCCGATGTAGGTGCGGCGATGGCCGCGGATTTCCGCCTCATCGCGCATGCCGCCCAAGGCCATGCGCACATACTTGCGGCCCGTTGCCTTGGCGATCGACTGGCCCAACGAGGTCTTGCCCACGCCGGGAGGGCCCACCAGGCACAGGATGGGCGCTTTAAGCTTGTCCACGCGCTGCTGCACCGCGAGATATTCGACGATGCGATCCTTGACCTTCTCGAGCCCGTAGTGGTCTTCGTTGAGCACGTTCTCGGCATTGCCCAGGTCATGCTTGATCTTGGTCTTCTTGCTCCATGGCAGGCCGGTCAACACGTCAATGTAGGTGCGCACCACGGTCGCCTCAGCGGACATGGGTGACATGAGCTTGAGCTTCTTGAGCTCGCTCTCGGCCTTTTTGCGGGCTTCCTGCGGCATCTTGGCCGTCTTGATCTTCTTTTCGATCTCTTCGATGTCGGCGCCCTCTTCGCCTTCACCAAGTTCCTTCTGGATGGCCTTGACCTGCTCGTTGAGATAGAAGTCGCGCTGGTTCTTTTCCATCTGGCGCTTTACGCGGCCACGGATTTTTTTGTCGACATTGAGGATGTCGACCTCGCGCTCGAGCTGCTCGTAGAGGTTTTCAAGCCGCGCCTTGACGTTGGCCAGGTCCAGGATGACCTGCTTCGCGTCAAGCTTGAGCGGCAGGTGCGCGGCAATCGTGTCGGCCAGGCGGCCGGCATCGTCGATGCTGGAGATCGAGGTGAGGATTTCGGGCGGGATTTTTTTGTTCAGTTTGACGTAGTGATCAAACTGCTGCATGACGGCCCGGCGCAGGGCTTCGACTTCACTGGTCTTGTCGCCGGCGATCACCACCACAGTCTCGACAGGCGTGACGTTGGCCGTGAAATGCTGCTCGCCCTCTTCAATCTTGTTGACGCTGGCGCGCTGCTGGCCTTCAACCAGCACCTTCACGGTGCCGTCGGGCAGCTTGAGCAGTTGCAGGATGGTGGCCACGCAGCCTACTTCGAACATGTCCTCGACCGAGGGCTCATCCTTGGCGGCGGCTTTTTGCGCTACCAGCATGATGCGGCGCTCGGCCTCCATGGCCGACTCCAGCGCCTTGATGCTCTTGGGGCGGCCCACGAAGAGCGGGATCACCATGTGCGGAAACACCACAACGTCCCGCAGCGGCAGGAGGGGCAGGTCAATGGGGGTGGAAGGCAATGAAGTTTGTCCGGACATATAAACCTTAAACGTTGGCCGTGGCAGCCAGTTGCGTGGCCCGGCGAAACACAATCAACCCAGACATGGGGCGCGCGTGGCGCTTTTCAAGCATTCCGGCCAGCCTTTGTGGTTCTCAGGCTTTCTTGGCCGATTCTCGGTACACCAACAAGGGAGCCTTGTTTTCTTCGATTGTGGACTCGTCCACGACAACCTTATCGACGTTGCTGGCATTGGGCAGGTCAAACATCGTGTCGATCAGCGACTGTTCCAGGATGGATCGCAGACCGCGCGCACCGGTCTTGCGGGCCAGGGCCTTGCGGGCAATGGCTTTGAGCGCCGAGGGGCGAATCTCAAGATCAACACCTTCCATAGCCAGCAGCTTGCTGAACTGCTTGACGACGGCGTTCTTAGGCTCGGTCAGGATCTGCACCAGCGCGTCTTCGCTGAGCTCGGCCAGTGTGGCAACCACCGGCATACGACCGACCAGTTCGGGAATCAGCCCGAACTTGATCAGGTCTTCCGGCTCGACCTCCTTGAAGGCTTCAGTCAAAGTGCGGGTTTTCTTGCTTTTGACGGTGGCGCCGAAGCCCATGCCCGATGCTTCGGTGCGATTTTCGATGACCTTCTCGAGGCCGGCGAAAGCGCCGCCGCAGATGAACAGGATGTTGGTGGTGTCCACCTGCAGGAAATCCTGGTTCGGGTGCTTGCGGCCGCCCTGAGGCGGCACTGAGGCCATGGTGCCTTCAATCAACTTGAGCAACGCCTGCTGCACACCCTCGCCCGACACGTCGCGCGTGATGGACGGGTTGTCGGACTTGCGCGAGATCTTGTCGATTTCGTCGATGTAGACGATGCCTTGCTGGGCGCGCTCAACTTCGTAGTTGCAACTCTGCAGCAGCTTCTGGATGATGTTTTCGACGTCTTCACCCACATAGCCGGCTTCGGTCAGCGTGGTCGCGTCGGCCATCACAAAGGGCACGTTGAGCGTGCGCGCCAGCGTCTGGGCCAGCAGGGTTTTGCCCGAACCGGTGGGGCCAATCAGCAGGATATTGCTTTTGGTCAGCTCCACGTCGTCTTTTTTGGCTTTTTCCTTGTGACGCAGGCGTTTGTAGTGGTTGTAGACGGCCACGGCGAGCGTGCGCTTGGCCGGTTCCTGTCCGATCACATAGCCATCGAGCGTTCCCTTGATTTCCAGGGGAGTGGGCAAATCGGTGCGGGTTTCGCGGACATCTTCACCGGCGGGCAGTTCGTCGCGAATGATCTCGTTGCAGAGATCGATGCATTCGTCGCAGATGAATACCGAGGGGCCAGCGATCAGTTTTTTAACTTCGTGCTGACTTTTACCGCAAAAAGAGCAGTGCAAAGTCTTTTCGCTGGAGGAGCCTTTTTTCTCGGCCATTGGTGGGGATGCCTTTAAGGTGCCTGGAGGGAACTGTTACCTAATGATAACCAATAAAAAAACGGCGTTTCTGTTACAGAAAACGCCGTTGCTGCAGAGCAACTTAAGGGGGTTTCAGGCCGTTTTACCGGCTTACCTCAGTTGCCCCGCCCTGGTCGCGTTGCTCACTTATGGCCGTTTGGCGATCACCTGATCGACCAGGCCGTATTCCTTCGCGTCGTCCGCGAACATGAAGTAGTCGCGTTCCGTGTCGCGCTCGATTTTCTCGATGGGCTGGCCGGTGTTGTTCGCCAGGATGCGGTTGAGCTGATCGCGCGTCTTGAGGATGTCGCGGGCGTGGATTTCAATGTCCGTCGCCTGGCCCTGGGCGCCGCCCGAGGGTTGGTGGATCATCACGCGCGAATTCGGCAGCGAAAAGCGCTTGCCCTTGGTGCCGGCCGACAGCAGGAATGCGCCCATGCTGGCCGCCATGCCAACGCAAAGCGTGGAAACATCGGGCTTGATGAACTGCATGGTGTCGTAAATCGCCATGCCGGCCGTGACGGAACCGCCGGGCGAGTTGATGTAGAAGGAAATATCCTTGTCCGGGTTTTCGCTTTCCAGGAACAGGAGCTGGGCGACCACCAGGTTGGCGGTCTGGTCGTTGACCGGACCGACCAGGAAAATCACGCGCTCCTTGAGCAGGCGCGAGTAAATGTCGTAAGAGCGCTCGCCGCGGCCGGACTGCTCGATGACCATGGGCACCATGCCCAGGCCTTGCGCATCCTGGGCGCCAGCTTGCGGGCCGGTATAGGCGCCACCGTAAATACTGTTTCGGACCATCATGTTTTCTCCAGAGATGTTTGTACTGTACCCAAAAACTCCCCCAGGGAATTTCGGCGAGGGTTGGCAGCGGACTCGCAGGCTGCCGACACCGTAGCCCAAAGAAATTGGGGCCTGCGCCGCAAAGCGCAAGCCCCAACGTCAGGAAAGATCAGGAAAGGCTCGGAAGAATCAGTTCTGGCCCATCAGGTCGTCGAAGGAAATGGCTTTTTCAGTGACCTTGGCCTTGCCGAGCACAAAGTCGGTGACGTTGTTTTCGATCACAACGGCCTCGACTTCGGCCATGCGGCGGTTGTCGCTCAGGTACCAACGCACCACATCTTGCGGCTTCTCGTAGCTGGCGGCCAGCTCTTCGATGTGGGCCTTGAGCTGCTCGGGCTTGGCTTGCAGGTCATTGCTGCGCACCAGTTCAGCCACCACCAGGCCCAGGCGCACGCGCTTTTCAGCTTGCGGGCGGAAGATTTCTTCGGGGATCGGCGCCTTGTCGGCGTCCTTGATGCCGCGCTGCTTGAGGTCGGCGCGGGCACCTTCGATCATGCGGTCCAGTTCAGCCTGAACGCTGGACTTGGGCAGGTCGAGTTCGGCGTTGGCGACCAGCGCGTCCATCACGGCGTTCTTGTTGCGGGCCAGCAGGCGGAACTTGACTTCGCGTTCGAGGTTTTTCTTGATGTCGGCGCGCAGGCCTTCCACCGTGGCGTCGGCAATGCCCAGCGACTTGGCCAGGGCTTCGTTGACTTCGGGCAGGTGAGCTGCTTCGATCTTCTTGACTGTGACGAGGAAGTCGGCCTGTTTGCCGGCCACGTCTTTTCCATGGTAGTCAGCAGGGAAATTCAGCGGGAAGGTCTTGCTTTCGCCGGATTTCATGCCGCGCACGGCGTCTTCGAACTCCTTGAGCATCTGGCCGTCACCGATCAGGAACTGGTAGTCCTCAGCCTTGCCGCCGGCGAAAGGTTCGCCGTCGATCTTGCCTTCGAAGTCGATGGTGGCGCGGTCGCCGTCCTGGGCCGGTGCGTCGGCGGCGCGCTGGGCGAAGGTGCGGCGCTGCTTGCGCAGGATGTCCAGGGTCTTGTCGATGGCTGCGTCGCTGACGTCGGCGCTGACTTTTTCAACCTCGGCGGCCGACAGGTCGGCGATCTTGACTTCGGGGTAGACCTCAAAGACCGCGTCGAACGCGAGTTCGCCTTCAGGGGCGCCTTCTTTTTCGCTGATGCGGGGCTGGCCGGCAACGCGCAGCTTGGCTTCGTTGGCGGCCACGGCGAAGGCTTCACCGACCTTGTCGTTCATGACTTCGTAGTGCACCGAGTAGCCGTAGCGCTGGGCCACGACGTTCATGGGGACCTTGCCGGGACGGAAACCGTCCATCTTGACCGTGCGGGCCAGGCGCTTCAGGCGGGTGTCAACTTCCGACTGGATGGTGTTGACGGGCAGCGTGAGCGTCATTTTGCGCTCGAGCTTTTCAAGGGTTTCAACAGTCACGGCCATGATGGTTTCCTAAGATCAAAAATAGTCAAAACAGGTTTTCACCTGGCATGCTGCGGCGTTTGCCGCAACGGCTGAGTGCATGGCACGCGGCAGATGCCGCCCACAAGCCTCAGGGTGGTGCGCGGGGGGGGACTCGAACCCCCACACCATTGCTGGCGTCAGGACCTAAACCTGGTGCGTCTACCAATTTCGCCACCCGCGCGCCGGAAACAAAAACGGGAATCCGAAATACCTCCGAATCCCCGCTTGAAATCGGTCAACTCTCTATTTTAGCCGTTATCGGGCCCGGTTTTTTGCGCCGGGGCCGATGGCCGGAGAGAATCAGGCTGGCAATGGCTTTTCGCCCGAATGTGGCTGAACTTCCAGCCTGTCTTCACGTTTGACCCGGAACCACGCCGCATACATCGCCGGCAAGGCCAGCAAAGTCAGCACGGTCGCCACAATCAGGCCGCCCATGATGGCGACCGCCATCGGCCCCCAGAACACGCTGCGCGACAGGGGGATCATGGCCAGCACGGCGGCGGCGGCGGTCAGCACGATGGGCCGCAACCGGCGCACGGCCGATTCGACGATCGCATTCCAGGTCGGAACACCGTGGGCACGGTCCTGCTCGATCTGGTCGATCAGGATCACCGAGTTGCGGATGATCATGCCGAACAGCGCAATCACACCCAGCAGCGCGACGAACCCGAACGGCCGGTTAAGCACCAGCAGCGCTCCGGCCACGCCGGCGATGCCCATGAAGCCCGTAATAAAGGCGAGGATCGAACGGCTGAAGCTGTGCAGTTGCAGCATCAACAGGGTCAGCACGATAAACAGCGCAACCGGCAAGCCCGCCACTATGGAAGACGAGCCCTTGCTGCTTTCCTCCACCGCGCCGGCCACCTGGATACGGTAACCCTGCATGCCCTTGTCCAGCCATTTTGCTTCCAGCGCCTTGAGTTTGGGCATCAGTTCCTGCGTGACGGTCGCGCCTTGCAGGCCTTCAACGATGTCGCTCTGCACCGTAATGGCGTAGTCGCGGTTTTCGCGCCACATTACGCCCGGTTCCCAGGTGAACACCGGCTTGGCAATTTGCGTGAGCGGAATCGCTTTGCCCGAGGCCGTGGGCAAGTAGGCGTTGCCGATATCGGTGATGGCATTGCGTTCGTCCAGCGGCTGGCGCAGCACGATGTCGATCAGCTTGTCGCCTTCGCGGAACTGGCCCACGGTAGTGCCGGCCAGGATGGTGCGCGAGGACTGCGCGATCGACTGGCTGGTCACGCCCAGTGCGCGCGCCTTGGCCTGGTCGACTTCGAGGCGCAATACCTTGACCGACTCATTCCAGTTGTCGTTGACGCCGCGCGTGTTGGCGCTTTCGCGCATCACCGCCTTGACCTCGTCGGCGCGCTCGCGCAACACCAGCGGGTCTATGCCAACCACGCGGAACTGCACTGGGTACGGCACGGGCGGGCCATTGGGCAGCAGCTTGACGCGGCCGCGCACTTCAGGGAACTCAGTGGCCAGCAAGGCCGGCAGCTTGATGCGCAGCGACTCGCGCACCTTGAGGTCGGTCGGCAGCACGATCATCTGCGAGACGTTGGTCTGCGGGAAAACCTGGTCCAGCGGCAGGTAAAAGCGCGGCACACCCGAGCCCACCCAGGTGCTGACCGAACTCACGCCCGCCTCCCGCATCAGGCGCTGCTCCACACGCTTGGCGGTGGCCTCGTTGGCCGCAAAAGAGGTGCCCTCGGGGAACCAGATGTCGACCATGATCTCGGGCCGGCTGGAGTCGGGGAAGAATTGCTGCTGCACCTTGCCCATGCCCACGATGCCCAGCGCGAAGATCAGCACGGTGGCGCCTATGGTGAGCCAGCGGTGCTCCACGCACCAGTCTACCGTCTTGCGGAAGTTGCTGTAGAACGGGCTGTCAAACATCTCGTGCGGGCTGTCCTTGCCGGCCGCCACTTCCTGCACGTGCGGCGGCACCTTGAGCAGCAGCGTACCCAGGTAGGGAACAAAATATACCGATACGATCCAGCTCAGCACCAGCGCGACCACCGTCACCGCGAAAATCGCGAAGGTGTATTCACCGGTGGTGGATTTGGCCAGGCCAATGGGCAAAAAGCCGGTGGCGGTGATCAGCGTGCCCGTCAGCATAGGCATCGCGGTGATCTCATAGGCGAAGGTGGCGGCTCGCACCTTGTCGTAGCCCTCTTCCATCTTGCGCACCATCATCTCGACGGCAATGATGGCGTCGTCCACCAGCAGGCCCAGCGCGATGATCAGCGAGCCCAGCGATATCTTGTGCAGCCCTATGCCGTAGTACCACATGGCCAGGAAGGTCAGGCTCAGCACCAGCGGGATGGTGATGCCCACCACCAGGCCGGGCCGCATATCGATGTAATAGCGCTTCCAGAGCGGTAATGGGCCCGTGCCGTTGTCCGGGCGCTTGTGAAAACCCAGGCTGATGAAGCTCACCGCGAGCACGATCACCACGGCCTCGATCAGCACACGCACAAATTCATTGACCGAGGTGGACACCGCCTTGGGCTGGTTTTGCACGTTCACCAGCTTGACGCCGGCCGGCAGGGTTTTGTCGATGCGGGCCGACAGCGCCGTGAGCGACTTGCCCAGAGCGATGATGTCGCCGCCCTTGGCCATGGACACGCCCAGCGCGATCACTTCCTTGCCCTGGTAATGCACCTTCACGGAAGGCGGGTCCACATAGCCACGCTTGATCTCGGCGATGTCGCCCAGCTGCAGCTGGCCGCCCGAGCTGCCGCGTATCGGCATGGCGCGCAGTTGTTCTATGACTTCAAACTGGCCCGCCACGCGAACCTGCACCACGTCCAGCGGCGTTTGCACCGCCCCGGCCGATTCAATGGCGTTTTGCTGGCCGAGCTGGGCCAGCACCTGGTTCAGGTCAAGTCCCAGTTGCGCCAGGCGTTTTTGCGAAATCTCGATGAAGACTTTTTCGTCCTGCACGCCGAAAAGCTCGACCTTGCTCACGTCGGGCACGCGCAGCAGTTGCTGGCGCAGGTCGTCGGCAAAGGTCTTGAGCTCGGCATAGTTGAAGCCGTCGGACTCAAGCGCATAAATCACGCCGTAAACGTCGCCGAACTCGTCGTTGAAAAAAGGCCCTTGAATACCGCCCGGCAGGGTGCCGCGCATGTCGCCTATTTTTTTGCGCACCGAATACCAGACGTTGGCGACCTCGGCCGGCTTGGAAGAGTCCTTGATCTGGAAAATGATCTGCGACTCGCCCGGCTTGGAATAGCTGCGAATGCGGTCCGAATACGGCACTTCCTGCAGCGTGCGCTCAAGCTTGTCGGTCACCTGCTCGGCCACCTGCTGCGCCGTTGCGCCCGGCCAGTAGGTGCGTACCACCATGGCGCGGAAGGTAAAGGGCGGATCCTCGTCCTGCCCGAGCTGGAAGTAGGACGCGAAGCCCAGGATCATTAGCACCAGCAGCAGGTAGCGCGTGAGTGCCGGATGATCCAGCGCCCATTTGGAAAGGTTGAAGCGGGTCGAGGGCGAAGTGAGTTCGCCGGCAGGGCTGTTGCCGTCGTGGTGGGCTTGCGTCATGGCCGCCTCACTTCGCGCCGGCGGCAGCGGATGCGGGCGCCGAAGCTGCGGCCGGCGTCTGCGCCGGGGTGGCGCCGGCAAGGGCTACGCTGGGCTGATAGAAGGTGACCTTCTGGCCCGGCGACAGCACGTGCACGCCGGCGCTCACCACCAGCATGCCGGCCTGCAGCCCGGACGCCACAACCACGTCGTTGCCGTCGGCCGTGGCGACCTGGATGATTTGCGGCTTGACCGTCATGGTGGCCTTGTCGACCACCCACACAGCTGTGGCCTTGCCTTCCTGGCGCAAGGCCGTAGTCGGCAGCTTGATCACCGGCATGCCGACGGCGCCGCCCGATTCCGGCACCACATACACGGTAGCGCCGAGCGGCGGCGGCTCCTTGGCATCGATGGAAACCTTGACGGTATAGGTGCGCGTGACCGGGTCGCTGCTGGCGGCCACTTCACGGACCTTGCCGGCCAGCTCGGTGTTTTGCGCCCAGGCGCGTATCGCCACCGCCGAGCCGGTCTTGATACCGGCCACCTTGTCTTCAGGCACCGAGAACACTACATCGCGCGCACCATCCGCAGCGATGCGCACCACGGGCGAACCTGCCGTCACGACCTGGCCGGGCTCGGCTTCGATGGCCGTCACCACGCCCGACACATCGGCGACCAGCGCCGCGTAACTGGCCTGGTTGCCCTGCACCGCGAACTGTGACTGCGCCTGCTCAAGCTGCGCCTGGGCCGCCTTGAGCGTGGTTTCGCGGCGCTCCAGTTCGGCGCCGCTGATGAAGTTCTGCTCCTTGAGCTCCTTGTAGCGCTTGAAGTCGGCGGCGGCCAGGTCGCGGTTGGTGGAGGCTGCGGCCACTTGGGCGCGGGCTGCGTCGGCGGCCAGTTTGTAATCCTGTGGGTCCAGCTGGGCCAGCACCTGCCCGGCCTTCACGCGCTGGCCCAGTTCAGCCTGGCGCTTGATGATCTTGCCGCCTACCCTGAAGCCCAGCCGGGACTCAACCTGGGCTTTGACCTCGCCCGCATATTCATGGCTGGACGAAAACGCGTTGGTCCCCACGGTGACCACCTTCACGGCGCGAACCGGCTCTTCGGGTGGGGCAGGCTTGGAACAGGCGGCCAGCAAGATGGCGGCGCCCACCACGGAGAAAACGGTTTTATTCATGGTCGGATTGGTATGAAAACTCGGACGGCATGCAATCAGTAAAAGTCTGAAAAACCCCACTACTGACTGACCGGTTAGTAATCTAGGGTAAATGCCCATGCTTGTCAAGCGACAATCGCGGCATGACCCCAGGCCTCCAACAGCCCAGCGCCCCGGTTCCCCTGCAGGGGGTATCGCATTACGAAAATTTCCCGGTCGCCTCGCTGCTGTGCCCGCCGCGGCTGCGCCCACCCATCGCGGCGATTTACTGGTTTGCCCGCACGGCCGATGACATCGCCGACGAGGGCGACGCAACGCCCCAGGCTCGCCTGGAGGACCTGGCCGCCTACCGCGCCGACCTGATGGCGACCGCGTCAGGCCTGCAGCCCTCTCCGCGCTGGGCGCCAGTCTTCGAGCAGTTGCGGCCGCAACTGGCCCGGTTTGAGCTCCCCGTCAATCTGCTGGCTGACCTGCTCAGCGCCTTTGAGCAGGACGCGGTCAAGCAGCGCTATGCCGATGAAGCCGAACTGCTCGACTATTGCAAGCGCTCGGCCAACCCTGTGGGCCGGCTGCTGCTGCACCTCTACGGCCTGCATGACGCCGCTTCGCTACGTATGAGCGACGACATCTGCACAGCCCTGCAGCTGATCAATTTCTGGCAAGACCTCGGCGTGGACATTCCGCGAGGCCGCATTTACCTGCCCGCCGACGCGTGGCTCCGCCACGGCGTCAATGAAGCGCAACTGCTGGCGCTGCAGGCCAACCCCGGCACCACGGGACTGATCGCTGAGCATGTGCACGCCGCCCGCGCGATGATGCTCCGAGGCGCCCCCTTGTGCAAAAAAATACCGGGACGCGGCGGCTGGGAGTTGCGCCTGGTGGTGCAAGGCGGCCTGCGCATCCTGGACAAGATAAAAGCGCAGGGTTTCAACACCTTGCGCCAGCGCCCCAGGCTCAATCCCTGGGACCTTGTAGTGATGGGCTGGCGCGCCTTGTTCATGCACTGATCCTGTCAATCTCTGCAGGCATCCCATGTGACAATCGCCGCATGACGCCAGAGCAGTATGTCCAGCAAAAAGCCGCCGCATCCGGCAGCAGTTTTTATTACGCCTTCCTGTTTTTACCCAAAGAGCGGCGCGCCGCCATCACGGCCTTCTACGCTTTTTGCCGCGAGATCGACGACGTGGTCGACGAAGTCACCGACCCCGGCGTGGCCCGCACCAAGCTGGCCTGGTGGCAAAGCGAGGTCCTGAAGTCCTATGCCGGCGAGCCGACGCATCCGGTGATGAAAGCGCTGATGCCGCTGGCCGCCACCTATCGCATCGAGGCTCGCCACCTGCAGGCCGTGATCGAGGGCTGCCAGATGGACCTGGAGCAAAACCGCTACCTGGATTTCCCCGGCCTCAAGCAGTATTGCCACCTGGTGGCGGGTATTGTGGGTGAGGTAGCCGCGCGGATTTTCGGCCAGGTCGACGAAGCCACCACGGCTTACGCCCACAAGCTGGGCCTGGCCTTCCAACTGACCAACATCATCCGCGACGTGGGGGAAGATGCCATGCGCGGGCGTATCTACCTGCCCGTCAATGAGTTGCAGCAATTCGACGTGAAGGCGCACGAGATCTTGAAGCGCCAGTACTCCGACCGCTTCAGCGCGCTCATGAAGTTTCAGACCGAGCGCGCCCTCACGCTTTACGACGAAGCGCTGGCCATGCTGCCCGAAGCCGACCGCCGCGCGCAGAAACCCGGCCTCATGATGGCCAGCATCTACCGTACGCTGTTGCGCGAAATCGCCGCTGACGGTTATCAGGTGCTACATCAGCGTGTGAGCCTCACGCCGCTGCGCAAGTTCTGGCTCGCCTGGAAGACCCAGGCCTTCGGGCGGGTTGTTTAATGGCCCCCACGCTTTTCACTTCGCCTTCGGCTCCGTGTAATGCGCTGCCCCCCGAGGGCGCCGCTGCGCCTGCGGCCCGGCAAAGTCGGTTCCGCGGCCCTTGCTGGTCTATGGCTCCTGCTATCACTCTCCGCGCGCCCTTTTCGTTGCTGCGCGCCTGCCGGCCATGAGAGTTGCCGTCATAGGCGCAGGCTGGGCCGGTTGCGCTGCAGCCGTCGAGGCTACGCGGCTGGGCTACCAGACTACGCTGTTTGAAACCACCCGCACCGCAGGCGGGCGGGCGCGCCGCGTTGGCGGCACGGTGCGGGGCCAGCCGGTGGCGCTGGACAACGGCCAGCACATCCTGATCGGTGCGTACGCTGAAACGCTGCGCCTGATGAAAGACCTGGGCGTCAATACCGAGGCCGCGCTGCTGCGGATGCCGCTCACGCTGCAATTTCCGGATGGCAGCGGCTTGAAGTTGCCGCAGCTGCCTGCTCCACTCGATGCGCTCGCTGGCATCATCCTGGCGCGCGGCTGGTCGCTGATGGACAAGCTCTCAATGCTCAAGGTCGCGATGGGCTGGCAGCTCAAAAAATTCCAATGTGGGGCCAACGAATCGGTGGCGGATTTGTGCCGCGGCCTTTCGCCCGGCGCGATGGCCTCGTTGATCGAACCCTTGTGCGTATCGGCCCTCAACACGCCGGCCGAGCGCGCCAGCGGCCAAGTCTTCCTGCGGGTCATGCGCGACGCGCTGTTCTCGGAAAGCGGCGGCTCCAACCTGCTGCTGCCACTCACCGACCTCAGCGCATTGCTGCCCGATGCAGCACTGGCCTGGCTGGTCGCGCAAGGCGGCACGCCGCGGCTGGGGGCTCGCGTGCAGTCCTTGGCCCAGATCGGCGCTGGGTGGGTGGTAACCACTGATATCAGCACCGCGTTTGACTGCGTGGTGCTGGCTTGCCCGCCGCATGAAGCAGCCCGGCTGGTTGAAGGCAGTGGCGTGCCCGCACCGGACTGGCTCGCGCGGGCAAACGGCCTGCAGTACGAGGCCTTGACGACCGTCTACGCCTGGGCGCCGGAAGCCCGGCTGGAGCAGCCCATGCTGGCGCTGCCCGAAAGCGCCGGCGAGCCAGCCCAGTTCGTGTTTGACAGGGGGCAACTGGGCGGCCCGGCCGGCCTGCTGGCCTTTGTCATCAGCGCAAGCACCGGAGACAGCGCCACGCTGACCGCGCAGGTACTGGCGCAGGCCAAAGCGCAGTTGTGGCATTTGGGAATGGGCCCGCTGCAAGCGGTGCAAACCATTGTCGAAAAACGCGCCACCTTCGCCTGCACGCCCGGCCTGCAGCGCCCGGATGCCGATGTGGCACCGGGGCTCTGGGCTTGCGGTGACTACATCGAGGGCCCCTATCCCGCGACGCTTGAAGGCGCCGTGCGCTCAGGGCTGGAGGCCGCGCGGCGCTTGCATTGAGGACTTGGGTGGCCGGCGGCGCTCCCTCCCGAGCCCCAAGCCTTCAAGCGTTCAGGCGCTCTTCGCCATCAAACGCACCGTGCGGTAAGCCGGCCGCGACAGGCATCGTTGCAGCCACTCGTCCACACGCGGGCACTGGGCCATGAGGCTCGCAGCGCCCTGCACCCAGGCCAGGACCGAGGCCACGCAGATATCGGCCGCGGTGAAGCGCTCGCCGGCCAGGTAGGGCCGCGACTGCAGGTGCTGGTCGAGCACGCGCAGCGGCACCAGCAGGTGGCGCTCAGCATCGTCGGCCAGTTGGGGCTTGCGGCGCTCAACCGGCATCAGGATGCGATGCATCAGAAACGCCAGCGCGTCTTTCTCGCACTCGGTGACCACCCAGAAGCTCCAGCGCAGGATCTCGGCTTGCTCCGCATGGTTTTGCGCGGCCAGCAAAGGCGCGCCGGGCGTCTTGAAGCGCTCGGCCAGGTACAGCACACAGGCCATGGATTCCCAGACCAGCACGCCATCGTCATCCACCACCGGGATGCGGCCGTTCGGGTTGATGGCCAGGAACTCCGGCGTGCGCGTGGCGCCACCCGTGAAGGGAAGCGCGATGTGCTCATGAGCCAGGCCCATCTCGTGGACCAGCCACAGCGGACGCGCCGCACGCGAAGCCGCTGTTCCGTAAATCTTGAGCGTCATGAATGCCCCCTTCGCCAAAAGCCTCTAAGCGCCCGCCAGTTCCAAGCCAACGTCAACGCGGGAACAGGTCGCACAATTCGGTCAGCGTGGCCACTGTTTCGTGCGGCAGGGCCGGATGTGCCCACAACTGGTCGGAGCGGTTGACCCACACCGTCTGCATGCCGCAATTGAGCGCGCCCAGCACGTCCAGCGTGGCATCGTCGCCCACATGCAGCACCTCGCCCGGCTGCACCTCGACGGCGCCGGCGGCCGCATGAAAGATGCGCGGGTCGGGCTTGCCCACGCCGAACTGCTGGGCGCTGATGCTGGCCTTGAAGTAGCTGTCTATGCCTATGCGCTTGATGTCGGCGTTGCCGTTGGACACGGCCACCAGCGGGTAGCGGTCAGACAAAAACTCGAGCGCCAGCACCGCGTCCTCAAACAGGGTGACCTTGTTGCGTTCGTCAAAAAAAACATCGAAAGCGGGCTCGGCCAGCAAGGGATCTTCGCGCGAGCGGTACAAAGCCAGCCTTATCGCTTCCCGGCGTATGGCGCTGAGGTTGTACTTGAGTTCGGGGCGCGAGCGTGTGACGTGTTCGCGAATCTCATGCCGGGTGGCAGGGTTGGAAAACAGCGCCGCGGTCATGGGGGCATGCTGGCTGAGCCAGTCGTCCAGCGCTTTCTCGGCTCTTTCGATGACCGGCCAGATGGGCCACAAGGTGTCATCGAGGTCTAGCGTGATGGCTTTGATGGTGGTCAGGTCGAGCATTGGTAAGGAACGAGGGGATAAGCGAGAATAACCCATGTTTTTTCGCCCCCGCTTCGCTTCCGAACCTCCCTTCTCCCACGGCGCACCGCCCGTCGGCCAGGCCCCTTCTTCAGCCACTTCCACCACCGCCGTCCTGCTGTGCAACCTCGGCACGCCCGATGAAGCCACCGCGCCGGCGCTGCGCCGCTACCTGGCCGAATTCCTGAGCGACCCGCGCGTGGTCGAAATCCCGAAGCCTTTGTGGTGGCTGATTCTGCACGGCATCATCCTGCGCGTACGGCCCAAAAAATCGGCCGCCAAATACGCCAGCATCTGGATGAAGGAAGGCTCGCCGCTGCGGGTCTGGACACAGAAGCAGGCCGTCATGTTGCGCGGCTACCTGGCGGTGCGCGGCCAGAGCATCGATGTGCGCTACGCGATGCGCTACGGCAACCCCTCCATTGCCTCGCAGTTAGACCAACTCAAGGCCGACGGCATCGAGCGCGTGCTCATCCTGCCGGCCTACCCGCAGTACAGCGGCACCACCACCGCCAGCGTGTTTGACGCGGTCTACCAGTGGGCGGCACGCATACGCCGCATCCCCGAGCTCCGCTTCGTCAACCATTACCACGACCACGAGGGCTACATCAAAGCCCTGGCCGCCCGTGTGCGCGAGCACTGGCGAACGCAAGGCCGCGGCGAGCAGCTGGTCATGAGCTTTCACGGCGTTCCCGAGCGCACGCTGGCGCTGGGCGACCCCTACCACTGCGAATGCCACAAGACCGCCCGCCTGCTGGCCGCGCAACTGGGCCTGGAGCCCACACAGTACAAGGTCACCTTCCAGTCACGCTTCGGCAAGGCCAAATGGCTGGAGCCCTACACCGAGCCCACGCTGGTGGGGATGGCCCAGGCCGGTGTCAAGCGGGTCGATCTGATCTGCCCGGGATTTACCGGCGACTGCCTCGAAACACTCGAAGAGATCAACATGGAAGCCCGAGAGGCTTTCCTGCACGCGGGCGGCAAGGAGTTCGGCTACATCCCCTGCCTTAACGATAGCCATGAATGGATTGCGGGACTTGCCGAGATCGCACAGCAGCACTTGGCCGGCTGGCCGGTGCAACAGGCTGATGCCGCGAACGCACCCGAGGTGGCCAAGGCGCTGGCGGCTTCACGCGAACGGGCCCTGGCCATGGGCGCGAAGAAATAGCCGGCGCTGCAATCCCCCTGCCCTCCTCAGGCTTTGAGCTTGAGCAACTGCACCATCAGTTGCGTGGTCTTCACATCAAAGTCGATGAAGTTGCCGAGGTCGGACCCCGACATCCACGACTGTTCCCAATAGCTTTCTTTAAGGGTTTTCTTCCAGAGTTCGTAGGCCAGTGAGGCTTTCACGGCCTCCACCATCTCGGCCTGGCGCGCGGCCGGCACGCCGGCGCCGGTGAACACGGCGCGCCAGTTGGTGAGGTCCACGTCCAGGCCTTGCTCACGCATCGACTTGACGCCATAGGTGGATTTTTTGGAGGAGACACCGAGGGCGCGCAGTTTGCCGCTGGCCAGCTCCGCCCTGAAGGTGCCGTAGCTGGAAACACCGGCCGCCGCCTTGCCGCCCGTCACCGCATCCACAAGTTCGAAGTTGCGTGCAAACGGCAGGTAGACCGCGTCTTCAGGCTTGGCGCCGGCCGCCTTGGCCAGCAGGCCCGCAAAAATATGATCGGCGCCGCCGAGCGCGCCTATGGCCATAGGCGTCTGCTTGGCATTGCTGCGCAGGCGCTCCACCAATTCGTTGACGGCCTTGATGGGTGAATTGGCCGCCACCACCACAACCGGGTAATCGCTGAACAGGCGCGCCACGGGTTTGACTTTGGTCAGATCGACGGCAGGCTTTTGCAGCGCAAGCGCACCGACGAGGTTGCTGTCGCCCATGAAGAATGTGTTGGGGTCGGCGCTGTACTTCTGCACATACCAGGCCAGCCCGGTGATACCGCTGCCGCCTTCCTTGTTCTCGTACTCGATCTCGTCGGTCAGCCCCTGGCCGACCAGGGCATCGCCCAGGGCGCGGCCGGCTTCATCGAGCGCGGTGCGGGACATGGCGGGAATGACGATGCGCAACTTGGGCGCCAGCTTGCCCTTGGGCGAGGATTGGGCCCAAAGCGGTGCGGCTACTCCGAGGCCGGCGAATGCGCCCAGAACCGTGCGTCGTTGGATAGTCGGCATGTTTTCCTCCAAGGCCATGGTAGATGTACTTTCCAGGCAATGGCTAGGTGTTTGATCCAGTACCCGGGCTCTTGCCTCCGAGCACTTTTCATGCCACACGCCCCCGGCCCCGGGGCGTGTGCAGGCCAGGCCTCTCAGGCCTTGAGCTTGAGCAAATGCACCATGACCCGCGAAGTGGTCAGGTCAAAATCGATGAAGCTTGCGAGGCTGGGGCCTGAGAGCAACGATGACTCCCAGTGGTTTTGCTTCAGCGTTTTCTGCCAGGATTCATGGCCGGTGGCGGCCTTCACGGCCTCCAGCATTTCCGCCTGGCGGGCCTCGGCCACATTCTGGCCGGTGAACACACCGCGCCAGTTAGCCATGTCCACATCCACCCCCTGCTCGCGGATGGAAGGAATGCCGAACACCGTGCGCTTGGACGACACACCGATGGCGCGCAGCTTGCCGCTGGCCAGCTCGTCGGCGAATTCGCTGTAACCCGAGATGCCGGCCGCTGCCTTGCCGCCCAGCACGGCCTGCACCACTTCGGCGCCGCCGGCAAAGGGCAAGTACACCAATTCTTCGGGCTTGCTGCCGGCCGCGCGGGTGAACACACCGGCGAAGACATGGTCCACGCCGCCGGCAGAACCGCCTGCGATGGGTACATCCTTGGGGTTGGCGCGCATGCGCCCGGCCAGGTCGGCAATGGTGCGCACCGGCGAATTGGCGGCGACCACCACTACGAGGTAGTCGCTGGTCAGGCGCGCGATCGGGCGGATGCGGCTCATGTCGACTGCGGGCTTTTGCAGGGCCACCGCGCCCACCATCACCATGCCGCCCATCAGCAGGGTGTTGGGGTCACCGCTGTATTTTTCGGCGTAGTAAGACAAGCCAATGGTGCCGCCCTTGCCGCCCTTGTTTTCATACTCGATCTCATCCGTCGCACCCGCGCCGACCAACGCGGTTCCGAGGGCGCGGCCGGTCTGGTCCCAACCACCACCGGCGTTTGCCGGGATCACGATGCGCAGTTTGGGCGCCAGCTTGGCCGCCCGGGCTTTGGGCTGTGCCCCCGCCGCAGGCGGTTTGGCCGCCGTCTGCGCCCATGCGGGAATGGACCCGCCCAATGTTGCCAGTCCCAGCCCCGCGATTCCTCCCAGGGCAGCGCGTCGTTTGATGGTCAGCATGTCATCTCCTTTTATCGTTGGATCCCTCAGCTTGCAGTTTTGCTCCTCGCCCAGTATTTGGCAAGGCGCGGCAGAACCAGCACCGCCACCACGATCACGACGAGCGTGATCGACATGGGACGCTGGAAAAACACCATGGCGCTGCCCTCGCCTATCGACACGGCGTTGCGCAGTTGCGCCTCCGCCAGAGGGCCCAGGATCATGCCGACCACCACGGGTGCGGTGGGAAAGTCGAAACGGCGCATCAGCACGCCCAGCAGCCCGATGGCATAGAGCAGGAACAGGTCGAACGCGCTCTGGCGCATGCCGTAGGCGCCCACCGTCGCGAAGATCAGGATGCCGGCGTAGAGCTGCGGCTTGGGAATCTTCAGCAGCTTGACCCACAGGCCCACCATGGGCAGGTTGAGCACGAGCAGCATGACGTTGCCGATGTAGAGCGAAGCGATCAGCGCCCACACCAACGCGGCGGACGTGGTGAACAACTGCGGCCCGGGCTGGATGCCGTAGTTCTGGAAAGCGCCCAGCAGGATGGCCGTGGTGTTCGAGGTCGGGATACCCAGGGTGAGCAACGGAATCAACGCCGCCGTCACCGTGGCGTTGTTGGCCGCTTCAGGGCCGGCCACCCCTTCGATCGCGCCCTTGTTGCCGAACTCCGCCTTGATTTCAGGGCTCGCCAGTTTCTTTTCAGTGGCGTAGCTGAGAAAGGTCGGTATCTCGGTGCCGCCGGCCGGAATGCAGCCGAAAGGCGTGCCGATGGCGGTGCCGCGCAACCAGGCCGGAATCGAGCGCTTCCAGTCGGCCTTGGTCATGTGCACACGGCTGAGCTTGTTCTGGTCTTCCACCGTCTTGCCCTCATAGAGCACGGCGTAGAGCACTTCAGCGACAGCGAACAGGCCGACGGCCACCAGCACGATTTCAATGCCGTCGAGCAGTTCCGGGATGCCGCCGGTGTAACGGCCCTGGCCCGAGATCTGGTCCAGGCCGACGCAGCCGGCGGCCAGGCCGACCAGCAACGCCGTCATGCCGCGCAAAGTGCTCTTGCCCAGCACGGCGCTCACCGTGGTGAAGGCCAGCAGCATCAACAGAAAATATTCCGGCGGACCCAGTTTGACGGCGAACTCGGCCACGAAAGGCGCGAACAACGTGACGATGACGGTGGCGATGGTGCCCGCCACGAACGAACCGATGGCCGCCGTGGCGAGCGCGGCGCCTGCGCGCCCGCTCTTGGCCATCTTGTTGCCCTCCATGGCTGTGACCATGCTGGCGGTTTCGCCGGGCGTGTTCAGCAGGATGGAAGTCGTGGAGCCGCCGTACATGGCGCCGTAATAGATGCCAGAGAAGAAAATCATCGAGGCGGTGATGTCGACCTTGGCGGTGATGGGCAGCAACATGGCCACCGCCACAGCCGGGCCTATGCCGGGCAGCACGCCCACGGCCGTACCCAGGGCACAGCCCACCAGGCACCAGAGCAGATTGACCGGCGTGATCGCCGTGGCGAAACCCGCCATCAGGGCATTGAAAATTTCCATGTCAGATCCACCCTGTGCTGGTCAAGCCCGGCAAATTGATCGCCAGGAATTTGGTGAACATCCAGAACACCGGCGCGGAGATCAGGAGGCCCACGACAAAATCGGTCATCCAGGTGAGCGGCGCATTCACGCCCGCCTGGCCGCTCGCGCGGCGCAGCCCTTGCACCGCAAGCAGGTAGCACAGCGTGCAGCTCAGGATGAAGCCTATGGTGGTGATGAGTGCCGCGTTGAGCAGCAGCCCCGCCGACACCCACACCAGGCCCGGCCAATTGGCCCGCTCGGCGCCAGAGGGAGGATCGAGCTCGCGAAAGCCGCCGCTGCGCGCTTCCCAGATAATCCAGGCGCCGCAGAGTGTGAGGCCGATGGAGACCAGCCAGGGCAGGAAGTTGGGGCCGACGCCGCCGTAGCCGGCTTCGGATGAAATGCCGATCGCACCGAAGGCAAGTGCCAGGCCGGTCAGCAACACACCGGCGCCGACCAGGGTTTGCGGCCAGACGGCCGGGGAATCTGAAGTTGTCATCGTTATGGTTCCCGAAAGACGTGGGATGGACGTAAGCAGTCTGGCGGTACGCCGCCCTTTCGTCAAATTTTCATCAAATTCGATTCCGGGACGGCGCGGCGCCGCTACACGCGTACACGCTTACACGCGTGCAACAGCGCGGAGGGTCAGACCATGCCGGACTTGACCATGGTGGCACGCAGGCTGGCGAAGTCGTCGTCGACGAACTTGGCGAATGCGTCGCCCGTCAGCACGGCGGGCGTCCAGTCGTTCTTTTTAACGGCTTCGGCCCAGCTGGGCGACTTCAGCGCGGCCAGCACCAGGTCGGTCAGGGCCTTGCGCTGCTCGGCGGTGATGCCGGGGGCGCCGTAGACGCCGCGCCAGTTGCCGATTTCCACGTCGATGCCCTGCTCCTTGAGCGTGGGCACGTCCACGCCAGGCAGGCGCTTGCCGGAAGTCACGGCGATGGCCTTCATCTTGCCGGCCTTGATGTACTCGGCGAATTCGCTGTAGCCGCTGCCGCCCACCGTGACGTTGCCGCCCAGGATGGCCGCCGTGGCCTCACCGCCGCCGCGGAAGGCCACGTAGTTGATCTTGGAGGGATCGGCGCCGACCTTCTGCGCGATCATGGCCGCGGCAATATGCTCGGTGGAGCCGCGTGAACCGCCGCCCCACTTCACGCTGCCGGGGTCTTTCTTGAGCTGGTCGACCACGTCCTTCATGGTCTTGAAGGGCGAATTGGCGGGCAGCACGAACACGTTGTATTCGCTGGACAGGCGAGCGATCGGCGTGGCCTGCGACAGGCTGACCGGCGGCTTGCCGGTGATCAGGCCGCCCAGCATCACGGCGCCCATCACCATCAACGCATTGGGATCACCCTTGGAACCGTTGACGAACTGGGCCAGGCCCAGCGCGCCGGCGGCGCCGCCCTTGTTGTCGTAGGTGACCGTGTCGGCCGCCTTGGAGTCGGTCATGGCCTTGCCGAGGGCGCGGCCCGTGGTGTCCCATCCGCCGCCCGGATTGGCGGGAATCAGCATCTTGACGTTGGCGGCTGCGGAGGCCGACAGGGGCAAGGCACCGGTTGCGGCCAGGGCCGCCAGGGATTTCAGAAAGGTATCGCGACGCATGTGAATGTCTCCTGTGGAATGGGCGCCCGGGGCGCCCGGATGGCTGATAACCTGCCTATCATGCCCCCTCTGGCTGTCAAACGGCTGTCCGGCATCATTGGGGAAAGTGCTAATGTCTGGGGCCTGTTAACAGGTCCTTACTCATAGGCCTAACCCATGATGCCCACGGTGATGCCCACGGTCAAACTACTGCTGGTGGAAGACGACGCCTCCATGCAGGTGGCGCTGCAGCGCGCGCTGGGCCGCCGCGGCATGGAAGTTTTCGGCTGCACCGACGGGCGGCAGGCCCTGGCGCAGTGGAAGGCCACGCAGCCCGACGTGGTGGTGCTGGACCTGACCCTGCCGGGGCTGGATGGCCTGCAGGTGCTGGAGCAGGCGCGCGGCCAGGGGCTGACCACCCCGGTGCTGATCCTCACGGCTCGAGGCACCGTGGGTGACCGCATCGTTGGCCTGAACACCGGCGCCGACGATTACCTGCCCAAGCCCTTTGACCTCGACGAACTCGAGGCGCGGTTGCGCGCCCTGAGCCGGCGCCGCCCGGCCGCCGGCGCGGAACCCGGCGCCACGCCCCAGTTTGTGGGCCACTTGCGCTATGACAAGGAAAGCGGCGCCATCTACCACCGCGACCAGGTGCTGGAACTCACGCCGCGCGAACTGGCCCTGTTGCAGACCCTGATCGGCAAACTCGGCCATGCCGTTTCCAAGGAACGCCTCTTCGAACTGGTGTTCCCCGGCGAAACCGACGTGCAATATGAAGCCGTGGAAGTGGTGGTCTACCGCCTGCGCAAAAAACTGGCCCACACCGGCGTCACCCTGGTCACGCTACGCGGCCTGGGTTATCTGCTGAAAGTGGATGCATGAGCGGCCGCGAGCCCGAGGTACTGGAGCAAGCGGCGGCGGAAAGCGCCGCCGCGCATGAAGCCCCAGTCCAGCGAGCCATCTCACTCAGACGCTATCTGCTGACAGGCATCCTGCTTCCTGTGGGCCTGTTGATCATCGTGAACACCGCCAGCCTCTACCGCCAGGCGCTGGCCGCGGTGAACACCGCCTACGACCGCACCCTGCTGGCCTCGGCCAAATCCATCGGCGAACAGCTGGACGTGACCGGCTATGACGAACAGTCGCAGCTGCGCGTGACCGTGCCCTATGCCGCGCTGGAAGCCTTCGAGGCCGACAACCAGAGCCGCTTGTTCTACCGCGTCTCCAGCCTCAAGGGCGAGCTGGTCTCGGGCTTTGAGCAACTGCCCTTCTGGCGGGGGGAGATTCCCATCCGCCCGCCGTATTCCGCGCTGGTGGATTTTTACGACGACGTGTTCCGCGAGGACCCTGTGCGCGTGGCCGTGCTGCTGCAGCCCGTGGCTAGCGGCAAGGGCCGCGCCATGGCGGTAGTTCAGGTGGCCGAGACCCTGGAGCTGCGCAAGACGCTGGCGCGCAAAATCCTTTTTGACACCTTGTGGCGCCAGGCCATCCTGCTGGCGGTGATCGCACTGGTGGCGGTGGTGGTGGTGCAGCGCGCGACGCGCCCCGTACGCCGGCTCAGCGCTGAATTGAAGGCGCGCCCCGAGGGCGACCTGACGGCCATCGCCGCACCCGACGCGCCGCGCGAACTGCTGCCCCTGATCGAGGCGACCAACCAGGTGATGGGCCGCCTGCAACACCTTCTGGACAACCAGAAGCGCTTTGTGCGCGACGCCGCCCACCAGCTGCGCACGCCGCTGGCGGTGCTCAAGGTGCAGGTGCAGTCGGCGCTGCGCGGCGACATGGAGGCTCGCGACGCGCTCGGCGAGATCAACCAGACCGTGGACCGCGCCACCGTGCTGGCCAACCAGATGCTGGCTCTGGCCAAGGTGGAGCAGTTGCGCCAGCAGGCCGACTTGCAGGCCATCGAGCTGGCGCAGGTGGTGCGCTCGGTGGCCTTGGATCTTTCACCGCTGATTGCCGAAAAAGACATCGACTTCGAGATTGAAACAGTGCCGGCCCAGGTCAGGTCGCATGAATGGATGCTGGGCGAACTCACGCGCAACCTGCTGCACAACGCTATCAAGCACACACCGGCCGGAGGCACGCTGGCCGTGCGCATCGTGCGCGATGCCAGCTTTGTCGCGATGACCCTCAGCGACAGCGGGCCCGGGGTATCGGCCGAACTGTCGGCGCGGCTTTACGAGCCGTTTTCGGCGGGCGACGTGCGCCACGGCTCCGGTTTAGGGCTGGCGATTTGCCGCGAGATCGTTGAAACCATGCACGGCAGCATCAGCCTGGAAAACCGCGTCGTCCATGGCCAGGTCACGGGGCTGGACGCGGTGGTGCGCCTGCCCACGGCGTAAGAACCGGCTGACAATCCAAGGGCCCGCACGCCCGACAAGGGCATTTCGCATTGGTTCAAAATGGCAGCCAATGGATAAATTGCGTATCGACAAATGGCTGTGGGCGGCCCGCTTTTACAAAACCCGCGCGCTCGCGGTCGAGGAAATTGACAGGGGCCGGGTCAAGGTCAACGGCGCCGAGGCCAAGCCTGCGCGCGAAGTCAAAGCTGGCGACACCATCACCCTGCGCCAGGGCCCAGTGACGCGCACACTGATCGTGCACGGCATCAGCAAGCAACGCGGCGCGGCGCCGGTGGCTCAGCAACTCTACGAAGAAACCGAAGAAAGCCTGCGCCTGAAGGCCGAGGCGGCTGAACAGCGCCGCCTGGCGAGCGACCCTGCCGGCGCGCAGGAGCACGGCCGGCCCACCAAGCGGGACCGCCGCACGCTGGACAAGGCCTGGAACGATCGCTGGAGCGCGTCCGCGGATTAAACCGCTCAACCGGCCGCGTAGGCCCGCTGCGCCAAAGCCTGCGCCAGCAGTACGGCCGGGTCTACCAAGTCCAGCGTCTCCATGCCGGGCACCGCGCTGAGCGCCAGCGGTATCTCAGTGCAACCCAGGATGAGTGTCGAAAGCCCACGCCGCGCGGCCAGCGCTTCGGCCACACCCGTGAAGCATTCACGCGCCAGGGCCATGTTTCCTACTTTCACGCCCTCGTAAATGCCGCGCATCAATTGCTCGCGCTCGCCGGTGGCAGGGGTATGGCATTGCAGGCCGGCCTCGCGCAACGCCTGGTCGTAGAGGCCCGCGCGGTAAGTGCCTTCGGTGGCCAGCAGGCCCACTTCGCGCACGCCGCGCGCGGCCAGCGTCTGCGCCACTTCGCGGGCCACGTGCAGCACTTCAAGCTGGGGAAAACGCTCCTGCAGCTGGCCGTGCCAGGCATGGGCGGTGTTGCAGGCCACCGCGACCGTGGTGGCGCCCAGCGCCGCCAGCTTGCCCATGGCCTGCAGCATCGGGTCCAGCGGCTGGTGGCCGCCGGGGCCGGGCAACTCCAGCGCCATGCTGCGGTCGGGCACCGGCACCTGGGCCAACCAGTGCTCAGGAAAGCCCTGGTCCGAGACCGGGATGTTCAAGGCGCGCATGTGGTCCGCGCAAGCCTGGACAAACAGGCGGGCGAAATCGGCGCCTGCGGCAGGTCCCATGCCGCCCAGGATGCCGACCACGCGGGTTCTGTTCATGTCATGCCTTTCAAGATCAGTGGCCCGGAAGTCAAAATCCAGGCGAACGCCGGCCGCCGGTGCCTTGGGGCACCTGGCCGTATCGTGTTGTGTTGGATGGAAGCTTGCCGGCCTTGCGAAGCCGGGCAGTGTGATGGCCTGAAGCCATCAGCCGTCAACGGGGAGCGGCGCGCCGGCGCTCCCCGCTTGGGCTTACATCGCCGGCTTGTCGCTCAGCGCCTTGAGGTTGGCCTTGAGTTCTTCGCTCATGGGCAGGTTCAGATTCACGCCCTTGGGAGGAATCGGCGAGGTGAACCACTTGGCGTACATCTTGGTGAACTCGCCGGACTTGATCAGGCGGGTGATGGTGCCGTCGACCAGCTTCTTGAACTCAGGGTCGTCCTTGCGCAGCATGCAGGCATAGGGCTCGACCTGCAGCGAATCACCCACAACCTCCAGCGATGCCGGGTTCTTGGAGTTGGCCATCAGGCCGAACAGCAGGATGTCGTCCATGGCGAAAGCCAGTGCGCGGTCGCTTTCGACGAGCAGCAGCGAGTCGTCGTGGTCCTTGCCCAGGATCAGTTGCATGTCCAGCTTCTTGTCGGCGCTGTACTTGCGGATCACCTGTGCATTGGTCGTGCCGGTGGTGCTGGCCACAGTCTTTTTAGCCAGGTCGGCGTAGTTCTTGATGCCCGACGATTTTTTCACCAGCAGGCGCGTACCAGTGTAGAAATGGTTGATGGCAAATGCCACATCCTTGCCGCGCGCCGTGTTGTTGGTGGTCGAGCCGCACTCAAGGTCGTAGGTGCCGTTGACCAGCAGCGGGATGCGGTTCTGCGACGTCACCGGCATGTAGGCGACTTCCAGGTTGGGCTTCTTGAGCTTCTTGCGCACGTCGTCAACGATGGCTTCGGTCAGTTCCGCGGAAAAACCCACGGAGGTCTTGGAGCCGATCAGGTAGCTGAAGGGCACCGATGCCTCGCGATAGGACACGGTGATCTTGTTGCTGTCGGCGACCTTTTTCAGCGTCGAGGTCTGCGCGCCTGCGGTGGTGGCCAGGCCGGCTGCCAGCAGCGCGGCGGTCATGAGTGTCGAGAATTTCATGCGTGTCCTTTCGGGGGCGGTGGGTTGGTAGTTTCGGTAACCGGGGGAAACTGGCAGCGCTAGTGTAGGAACTGCGGCGCCCGGTGTGTCATTCATTTTCGGGGCAAACCCATGACCAAAACTCATGGTTTACCCAAGCGCTCTGTCCGTGGGCTCAAGCGCATCCGCTGGGACATACCCTAGCCCCGCGGGGCATAACCCCAAGTCATGGCCACCGCGAATTCAGCATTGTTCAAACGCGCATGCCTTGCGTACAGTCGCCCTCATTCCAGAAACAACAAGGGTTTATATGCATGTGTGCGTGCTCGGTGCGGGAATCGTGGGCCTCGCAACCGCCTACAGCTTGCGCCGCGCCGGCCATGAGGTCACGGTGGTGGATCGCGCCAGCCCCGGCAGTGGAGCCAGCGGCGGCAATGGCGCCCAGCTGAGTTATTCCTACGTCCAGCCGCTGGCCGACCCGGCCATCTGGCGGCAGTTGCCGAAGTTGCTGCTCTCGCCCTCCTCGCCGCTCAAGCTGCGTCCGCGCCTGGACGTGCGTCAATGGTTGTGGGGCCTGCGCTTTCTGGCTGCGTGCAACAGCAAGACCTCACGCGACACCACTGGCCAGCTGCTGTCGCTGGCGGCGCTGAGCCGCCAATCCTTCGACGCGATGATGGCCGAAGAAAAACTGGACTGTGACTTCTCCGCCACCGGCAAGCTGGTGCTGTATTCCGACGAGGCCGCTTTCTCGGCCGCCCAGCGGCAAATGCTGCTGCAGCGCGAATTAGGCAGCAGCCAGGAAGCCGTCAACGCTGACCGCTGCGTAGAAATCGAGCCCGCGCTCAAGAGCCGCCATGCGCAGATCGCCGGAGCCATCTACACACCGGGCGAATGCGCCGCCGACTGCCAGAAGACCTGCGACGCGCTGCTCGTGGTACTGCGCCGGCTGGGCGTGCGTTTTCTGCTGGACACGCCGGTCGAGCAACTGGTTCAACGCGGAAAATCCATCGTCGCCATCGCCACGCCGCAAGGCCATATTGAAGCCGACCGCTTTGTCATGGCGCTGGGTGCGAACTCAGCGCTGATGGCGCAAGGCCTGGGCGTGCGCCTGCCGGTCTACCCGCTCAAGGGTTACAGCATCACGGTGGACGTCACGTCCGAATCGCATGCGGCGCCGGTGGTCAGCGTGACCGACAGCGCGCGAAAGGTAGTGTTCGCGCGCATAGGTTCGCGCCTGCGCGTGGCCGGCATGGCGGAGCTCTCGGGCTACAACACGGCCATAGACCCGGCGCAGATCGACTCGTTGAAAGCCTCGACTCAGACGGTTTTTCCCGGCTGCAGCCGCTTTGAGGGCTTGAACCCGTGGGCCGGCATGCGTCCGGCCACGCCGACCGGCTTGCCGGTGATTGGCCTGCACCCCAAAGGCCCCGACAACCTGCTGTTCAACACCGGCCACGGCGCGCTGGGCTTTACCCTGGCCTTCGGTTCGGCGCAGCGCATCAGCCGGATGATGGCCAGGTAAGTTCCCCCCCTTCTCGGCTCACTTCGTGTAGCCGGATCCCCCCGCAGGGGGCAACAGCAGCGGCCCGGCAAAGCCGGTTCCGCGCTGTTACTTGCGAAGAGACGAGCAGGCCGCCCCCAGAGTTTCAGGTGCGCTGCGTCAAGGCCTGCTGGAAGCAGCGTACAAACGTCCTGACCACCACCGAGCCGGGCCTGCCGGCCGGCAGCAAAGCCTTGATCGGCACCGGAATCAACGGCTCCAGCTCCAGCACATCCACACGCGCCAGGTCGGCTGAAGCCGCGGTGCAGGTGTCGATCACGGCAATGCCCAGCCCGTGGTGGGCCAGCGCCAGAGCCGAATGGTAGGTCTGCACGGTGATGGGAAACTCCAGGCCCACGCCGGCTTCGCGGCAGGCTTGGTTGAGGCTGCGGCCCACCGGGTCCAGCGCGTCCAGGCCCACGACCGGCGACTTGACCAGGTCGGCCAGTGTGACGCTGCCGCGCTTGACCAGGCGCGAAGCCAGCATGCCCTTGGGCGCCACGCACACCATGCGGCCGTCGGCCAGATGCTCTTGCGCGAGCGCCGAATGCGCGACCGGGCTGAACAAGAAACCGACATCGGCCTCCTGCAGGGCCAGGGCCGAAACGATTTGCGGCGAATGCAGGGCCTGCAGCGTGATGGCCACGTCGGCATGCTTGACGCGAAACAGCTTGAGGGCATGCGGCAGGATTTCATAGCTCAGCGCCAGCACCGTGAGGATGCGCAGTTCGCGGGCGCTGTCCCCGGTCTTGAGATTGGCGGCAAGTCGCTGCACTTCGTCGAGCTGCGCGAACAGGCGCTCGATGTGCGGGTACAGCGTCAGCGCTTCGGAAGTCGGTATCAGCCGGCCCTTGCTGCGCTGGAACAACGAGAAGCCCAGTTGCAGTTCCGCGTGTTGCAGGATGCGGCTCACGGCCGGCTGCGTGACGTTAATCAGGCGGGCGGCGCCGCTCACGCTACCGGTCAGCATGACGGCATTGAAGACTTCGATGTGGCGCAGTCGCATGGTGGATCCGTAGTCTGTTTCGGCGAAGAACACCGCGAATTATGGCGAACCAGTCCGGAAGGATCGGCCCGGCCTGCATCACAACACACCCTTCCTCAGCTCTTCGGTGTTACAACCTGCAGTCGAAGGTCGATCCGGCCGTTAATCACCTGAAGCAAACTTCCCTGACTATTCGCTCCAAAGCAAAACGAAACAACGGTCGTACGGCACGGGAATTGTTCACGCTTTGTTTCAAAATCATAAGCTCACGTTTTTCCTGAGCCGGAAACAGGCATTCGCTCAGTAAACTGCGCCATATCGTTCTCAAATCCGACCCGCCCGTTTCCTCCTGCTTCACGCTGCATGCGCCTCAGAATCTACCTGGTTGAAGACAGCCCCGTCATCCGCGACAGCCTTTCGGAGTCGCTGGAGGAGCTGGCTCGCGCGCGCATCGTGGGTTGGGCCAGCCGCGAAACCGATGCGGTTCAATGGCTCAAGAACAACAAGGCTTCGTGGGACCTCGCCATCGTGGACCTGTTCCTGCTTGAAGGCAGCGGACTGGGTGTGGTGATGAACTGCCGCGAGAGGGACTTGAGGCAAAAAGTGATTGTGCTCACCAACTACGCCACGCCCGCCGTGCGCGAACGATGCCTCGCCATAGGCGCCGATGCGGTGTTCGACAAATCCAATGAGATTGATGAGTTCACCCGTTACGCGCTGGAAGAAGTCGAACGCGCCGCCGGCTCGACGCAGTGGTGAAGCCGGCACCCGGTTCACGAATCACACGGCCGCTGTCGCGGCCAGCAGCCAGTCCCTGAAGATACGCATGCCGGCCGTGGCCCGCCGCGATTTGAGCCGGGTCAACCAGTAAGCACCGGTTTCTATCTCCACCGCGAAGGGCCGCACCAGGCGCCCGCCCTGCAGTTCGCGTTCAAACATGTTCACCGGCAACAGCGCCACGCCAGCGCCCTGCGCAGCCGCCTCGGCCATGGTCAACGAAGAATCAAACACCACACCCCTGACCAGCGGACAGGCCACACCGGCCGTGTCAAACCAGCGCGCCCACTCATCGACCCGGTAGGAGCGCAGCAGCAACTCCCTGGCAAGGTCGGCGGGCTCGCGCAGCCCCCGGGCCATCGCGGGCGAACACATGGCCGACAGCGGCGACACCAACAGAGGCTCGGCTTCGGTGCCATGCCAGGCGCCGTCACCGAAGCGGATGGCGTAGTCCAGGCCTTCGCCCGCCAGGTCGACCCGGTTATTGTTGGTGAAAAGCCGGAAGTCGATGAAGGGATGGGCCCGCTGGAAATCCCGCAGACGCGGAATCAGCCAACCCACGGCGAAGGTGCCGACGGCGCCCACCGTCAGCACCTCGCGAAATTGCCCATCCTTGAACTGCTCCAGCACCGAGCCCATGCGGCCGAAAGACTCCGCCAGCACCGGCAGCAATGCCAAGCCCTCGTCGGTCAGCGCCAGCCCGCGCGGCAAGCGCCGGAACAACGGCACGCCCATACGGTCCTCGAGGTTCTTCACGTGCTGGCTGATGGCCGTTTGCGTGACGTTGAGCTCATCGGCCGCGCGGGTAAAACTCAGGTGCCGGGCCGACACCTCAAAAGCGCGCAAGGCATTGAGAGGAAGGTGCATTGGTTTAAGCCCCAGATTTACTTATGGATAACCTCGATTATTGCCGTTTGCTGGGTTGCCTGGCCGTTGGTATCGTCTGCGCCTTGTTAATCAATTTCATAGGAAAAACTATGCAAAGAAGGCAATTTTCAGGTGCACTGGGCGGATTGGTAGTGGCAGGCGGAATGTTCAGTTACACCCAGAAATCATTGGGCGCAGGCAAGCTGCCTGCCAACCCATCTCCGGCAGACATCACCCGCCGCCTGGCCGCCATCGAGCAGGCCAGCGGCGGCCGGCTGGGCGTATCCCTCCTCGACACCGGCAGCGGCGCAAAGTACGGCTACCGCGCAGGCGAGCGCTTTCCCATGTGCAGCACCTTCAAGCTGCTGGCGGCCGCACTCGTGCTGCACCGCGTGGACACCGGCAAGGAACAGCTCGAACGAAGAATCCCCATTGCGGCCAGCGACATCCTGCCCCACTCGCCCACCACGCAGCAGCACATAGGCCCTCAAGGCCTGCCCATGGCGGCGCTGTGCGAAGCGTCCATCATCGTCAGTGACAACGCAGCCGCGAATCTCATGCTGGCGAGCTTCGGCGGCCCGGCCGGCCTCACGGCGTACCTCCGCTCGCTAGGCGACAAGGTCACCCGCCTGGACCGCACGGAACCCGACCTCAATGAATCCCTGCCCGGCGACCCACGTGACACCACGACACCCGACGCCATGCTGGCGACGGTGCACAAGATCACGCTGGGGTCGGCGTTGTCCGACGCATCGCGCAAGTTGATCGTCCAATGGCTGCAAGCCAACAAGACCGGCGACCGCCGCCTGCGCGCGCTGCTGCCGCCGGGCTGGCGTGTGGGCGACAAGACGGGGTCCGGCGCCAACGGTTCCACCAATGATGTGGGCCTGATCTGGCCGCCTGATGGGCGTGCGCCTTTGCTGGTGGCTGCTTACCTGACCGGGACGAAGCGACCGGCGGCAGAGCGCGATGCGGCACTGGCGCAGGTGGGGCAGCTTGCGGCTTCGCTGGCATCAACGAACTGAGCCGGCATAACGCCGATCAAACGAACCACCTCACGTTGAAAAAAGCCCGATTGGCATGGCGACAACGGGGGTTTCGCAAGTCTGGTTGGCGTCGGGATCAATGCTTGCGGTCACTGTGGATCAACGCCGCCTTGTCTTTCACCAGACTGGCCGAACGCCCCGTTTCGAGAAGTACCTTCAGGTCGCACAAGACGATGCTGAATCCCTCGGTGGCGTTTACGACCTGATCCGCGCCGTCGTCGCTCTTGAATCCCCTGACCTCCACACTGATGGTCGTGACGCCTTCGCGTTCGCCGGAAAATTTCATATCGACGTCCAGCCCGCCATCAGCCCACGTAAAGGCAATGCGATGCGGCTCATTGAATGTAGTGACCCGCACGCATTCCGTGGCGCCTGGAACCATAAACCTCCACTGGACCTGAGCCGCCGGACCGAGGGGACCGGTCGTGCCCTCCAGCCAGAACTTCGTGATGAGTTCAGGCTGAACGAAAGCGTTGAAAACGTCTGTTGGGGGACGCCGAATCAGCATCTTTGCCTTCGCAATCAACTCAGTCATGGAGGCCTCCTTAGCAGCTACGCGATGCGCCGCGCGGTGTATTTGCCAAACCATGCTACCGCTCACGGCACACTGGACTGTCGGATACGCCCGATGTCTTTGTAGGGGATCAGCGCAACCAAGGATGAACCTCCAGCACGCTGGGCAGTAGAAGGCCGCCCAACGAATACCAAGGAGGTATTGGACTTACGGTTTAAACCAGTCCAAGTTTATGTCCGCCCCCTTCGGGTCAGATTTCATCGGAATTCAACAAGGATGTCATCAACGCGGTGCCGCCAGGTATGCCCAGCCAACACCGTCTGTCGCGCACGTTCGCCCGTGTCACGCAGAACTTCGGGACGTGCGAGAAGCTCAATGACTTGTTCGTTAAGCTCGGAGAGATTACGCATTGAATAAAAGCGCGTTCCGCTTTCCTCTCCCAAGGCTGGTCGCAGGTACCCTGCAGCATTGGTAAAACAAACCGCGCGATTGATGCCGTACGCGAACACTCGGTCATTCACACCGTCCAGGTAAGTTGAAGCATCCAGACATATCTTCGCCTTCCCAGCAAGGCAAAAGAACTCTTCATAATTCACCTTCGCTATGCGCTCAACATTTGGGGGCAAGTCAACCGTGTCCCATCCCTCTCCGACCACGGTCATACTCACCCCTGAATGAGCCAGTGATACGACCGCAGCGCGCCGAAAGGCCTGACGCAGAAACGACTCCATCATCTGAAAGTGAAGATGAAAATTGAAATCTGCCGGAAGCATGTCGAACTGCGCAAGTGCCGCATCAAAGCTCAATGGCAACGAACGGTCAGGATTTGCCAGCGCGGCATCGACTAGCGCATCGCAGACGTCTGGCAGGTAGGGGCGTTGATAACCAATGGGCGGCGGAACTCGCCAGAAGCGTTCTAACCCTTGGGGCGAAAAATTACCGACATATAGAACATCGAAATCGCGATCCGCCCATCTCTTCACAGAGCGATCATTGTGCAGGCGAACTGCAGGCGGGGCGAATATTTCGTCATGCAATTGAATATTTGGAAACGCCAGGCGAGTTTGCCCAGGATGAGTTAAGTCCGGGTAAATGGCATATGACTTGCGCGCACGAGTATCGCTGATCGCCTGATTAACGGGATGATCGAAGAGCATGCCAGCGTAGGCAATGTCAAATGCATCGAATATTCCTTCCACCTCATCGTCTTGCTTGACTTCAATGTGCGTCAATTGATAACCGAAGCAGGCCAGATCAAGAACTGCATCGATTTTGCAAGATTCAAGCAAAGTGCAGAGTTCGTAGCCATCCTTCTCTAACGTCGCGTCAGGCGCCGCAAATGGAAACGAAATTGGCTCATGGCCCAGTTCGTTCAACGCATCAAAAACCCCCTGGTGAAAGTCTTGGTAGAAGCAGTTTTCAGGAATATCAAGGCGGTAAGGCAGGAGAATTTGCATGTCAAAAAGACTGTCAGGCTATTGGGAAACTGAAATTTAAGCGGCGACTTGAACATCGTTTGCAACTGGTTATATCCTATGTTGCCACACTACCGTATCAGCCCAAAGACGGCTCGCCGTGTGAGGCCCAGAGTTAGAGGAAGCGTGGCGCGGCCTATGACAGTCAGTGCTGGCCCCAATGGCAAAGCACTCGTCGAGGTCGTAAACCTGTTACTTTGGCGGTAGCTGAGAAGCTGCTGGACGCAAGGCATGATTGGCTTTCGATGCCATCGGCATCAACCCAATGCTTCGGCGCCAGGATGTGGCTCTGCATGAAGCAGAAAAAAGCCGCCCGAAGGCGGCTTTTTATACTGGCGGAAACGGAGGGATTCGAACCCTCGATGAGGCTCTACACCCCATACTCCCTTAGCAGGGGAGCACCTTCGGCCACTCGGTCACGTTTCCAATAAATCGATTATCTCACGACTTTCCGGCCGTTTTCAGGCGGAAGGCTGATCCAAGTCAAAAGCCTTGTGCAGCGCGCGCACGGCGAGCTCCATGTACTTCTCGTCGATGACGACGGAGGTCTTGATTTCGCTGGTGGAGATCATCTGGATGTTGATGCCTTCTTCGCTCAGCACGCGGAACATCTTGCTGGCGATGCCCACGTGGCTGCGCATGCCGATGCCGACGATGCTGACCTTGCAGATCTTGGCGTCGCCGGTGACTTCCTGTGCGCCCAGCTTGGGCACGACCTGGGTCTTGAGCAGGTCGACGGCCTTGGAGTAGTCGTTGCGGTGGACGGTAAAGCTGAAGTCGGTCTTGCCGTCCTTGCTGATGTTCTGGATGATGACGTCGACTTCGATGTTGGCATCGGCCACGGCGCCCAGGATCTGGTAGGCGATGCCGGGGGTGTCGGGCACGCCGAGCACGGAGATTTTGGCTTCATCGCGGTTGAATGCGATGCCCGATACGATGGCTTGTTCCATGTTTTCGTCTTCCTCAAAGCTGATCAAAGTGCCGGACTTGGCTTCTTCGTTGATGTCGATGTCCCAATCGGTGAAGCTGGACAGCACGCGCAGCGGCACCTTGTACTTGCCGGCGAATTCCACCGAGCGGATCTGCAGCACCTTGGAGCCCATGGAGGCCATCTCCAGCATCTCCTCGAAGCTCACGGTGTGCAGGCGGCGCGCCTCGGGCACCACGCGCGGGTCGGTGGTGTAGACGCCGTCGACGTCGGTGTAGATCAGGCATTCGTGCGCCTTGAGCGCCGCGGCGACGGCCACGGCCGAAGTGTCGGAGCCGCCGCGGCCCAGCGTGGTGACGTTGCCGCCATCGTCCACGCCCTGGAAGCCGGTGATGATGACGACCTTGCCGGCGGCGAGGTCGGCGCGCACACGCTCGTCGTCGATGGATTCGATGCGGGCCTTGGTGTAGGCGTTGTTGGTCTTGATGGTGACCTGCCAGCCGGCGTAGCTCACGGCCTGCATGCCCTCGGCCTGCAGCGCGATGGCCAGCAGCGCGCTGGAGGCCTGTTCGCCGGTGGCGGCCAGGGCGTCGAGTTCGCGGCTGTAGGCGTCGCCGGCCTTGGCAGGCGCCAGTTCCTTGGCCAGGCCCAGCAGGCGGTTGGTTTCGCCACTCATGGCGCTGGGAACAACGACCATCTGGTGGCCGGCCCGCGCCCACTTGGCCACGCGTTTGGCCACATTGCGGATGCGCTCGGTGGAGCCCATCGAAGTGCCGCCGTATTTATGAACGATCAATGCCATTGCAGGGTGTCAATCAGAAGTTAATGCGAATTTTTTACTGGCTGTTATCGACATAACACCGGCATAACATCGTAAAAAAGACCGAAAAAAGCGCTGTTTGGCAGGCTTTTGGCAACTCTACGGCGCCAGCAAAGCCTTCAATTATACCTAGGACTACTACCTAGTTAAGCGGGCTTATCCGTCGCAGCTTCGTAGTGCAAGGTTGCGCCGGCCCGCGTCACGTGGCCGGTCGCCACCTTGAGGTGGATGCGATGGCCGCGCGTGGTGCAGGCGGCTACCTGTGACAGCAACTGTTCGAGTTGCGCGGCACTGGGCGTGGCGCCATGGAACTCCAGCAACCAGTGGCGCAGCACATTGGCCTGGCGCGGCGCGGAAAGCGCCTGCAGGGCGGTGATGGCGGGTGGCGCGCCGACCCGTGCCAGGTCCTCACGGGCTACCTCGGCCAGCAGGGCTTGCGCCTGGGCGGCGTGCTGCGCGCTGCGGGCAAAGGTTTCGCGAAACTGCGGGAAGGATTCGGCCAGCGCCGGCAACAGGCGAGCGCGTATGCGGTTGCGGGTGTAACGCTCGTCTGTGTTGGTCGGATCGTCGACAAAGGGGATTTTCTGCTCAACGAGCCAGGCACGTAGCACCGCCGCTGGCATTTGCAACAGCGGCCTAAGGAACAACACGCCACCGCGCTCAAAGCGCGCCGCCATGGAAGCCAGGCCCGGCAGGCCTGCGCCGCGGCTCAGTGCCAGCAGCAGAGTCTCGACTTGGTCGTCGGCATGTTGGCCCAGCAGCACGCCGGTCAAATTATTTTCGGCGGCGGCCCGCGCCAGCGCAGCATAACGCGCCAGCCTCGCCGCGTCCTCCGGGCTCTGACCTACCGCGTTGCCGGCCTCCACGCGCAGCACCTGAAGCGGTACATTGAGGTGCGCGCAGAGGTCTTCGCAGACTTGCGCGAATTTATCGGCGGCGGCCTGCAGGCCGTGGTGGATATGCAAAGCCCTCACCTGCCCCGGCCAGCGCTGCGCGGCCGCCAGCAGCAGCGCCGTGGAATCAGCGCCGCCGCTGTAGGCGACGCCAACAGGCAAAACGGGATCAATGGAATCCAGCGCCGCCAGCGCCGGGTTGGTGTCGCTCACGCCGGTCACGACTCGTCCGGCGTGCAAGTGACCGGCGATTTACTTGGCGTCAGCCTTGGTGTCTGTGAAACGGCCATAACTCTGCAGGCGTTCGTAGCGGCGGTCCAGCAGTTCCTTGACCTTCAAGTCACTGACCTGGCGGAAAGCGTCGTTGAGGGCGCGCTTGAGGAAGGCCGCCATCTGCTTGTGGTCGCGATGCGCGCCGCCCACGGGCTCGTTGACGATCTTGTCGATCACGCCCAGGGCCTTGAGCCGGTGCGCCGTAATGCCCAGGGCCTCGGCCGCTTCCTGGGCCTTGTCGGAAGTCTTCCAGAGGATGGAGGCGCAGCCTTCAGGGCTGATGACGGAGTAAATCGAATACTGCAGCATCACGACCTGGTCGGCCACCGAAATCGCCAACGCACCGCCGGAGCCGCCCTCGCCGATGATGGTCGTGATGATGGGCACTTCGAGCTGCGCCATTTCGAAAATGTTGCGGCCAATGGCTTCGGACTGGCCGCGCTCCTCGGCATCTATCCCGGGATAGGCGCCGGGCGTGTCGACGAAGGTGAACACCGGCAGCTTGAACTTCTCGGCGGTCTTCATCAGGCGCAGCGCCTTGCGGTAGCCTTCGGGCTTGCTCATGCCGAAATTGCGCAGGCCGCGCTCTTTGGTATCGCGGCCCTTCTGATGACCCAGCACCATACAGGCGGTGCCGTTGAAGCGAGCCAAACCGCCGACGATAGACAGGTCGTCGGAAAAATGCCGATCACCGTGCAGCTCGACGAAATCAGTGAAGATTTCGTTGATGTAGTCGAGGGTGTAGGGGCGCTCTGCGTGGCGGGCGATCTTGGTGATCTGCCAGGGCGTCAGGTCGCTGTAGATGTCTTTGGTGAGTTGCTGGCTCTTTTTGGCCAGCTGGTCGATCTCTTCGGAGATATCGACGGCGGACTCCGTCTGAACGTAGCGCAGTTCTTCAATTTTTCCTTCGAGTTCCGCGATCGGCTGCTCGAAATCAAGGAAGGTCTTCTTCGCCATGTGCTGCTCCTCAGGGCTTCTTCAAACTTAAATCTTGCTCGGTGCCGCTGGGGGCACCCAGGACCGGTAACGGGTCCAAAGAGCGCCAAATATACCAAGTTGCGACGCTGCAGTACGGCGCCCAGGCGGCGGCCACCTCGCGCGCGTCGCTGCGGCTGACCGATTCGCCGGAAAAATAGTTCTGGCTGATGCCGCTGATCAGGCCGATGTCGTCCAGCGGCAGGACATTGGGGCGCATCAGGTAGAAGATCAAAAACATCTCGGCCGTCCAGCGGCCGATACCGCGAATGGCCACCAGCTCGGCGATGATGGCCTCATCGTCCATGGACTGCCAGTCCTTCACGTGCACCGTGCCGGCGTCGAAGTTGATCGCCAGATCGACCAGGTACTCGACCTTGCGCGCGCTCAGGCCGGCGGCCCGCATATCGTCAACCTTGAGCCTGAGCACATTGGCGGGCGTCATCTTTTTGGGCAGCGCCTGAAACCGGTGCCAGACAGTCTGCGCTGCTTTGACGGAGATCTGCTGCCCCACAATGCTACGGGCCAGCGTGCTGAAAGCATCGCCGCGGGCCTGCAGGTAAGCGTTGCCGAACTGCGGGATCAGGCGCTTCATCACGCGGTCTTTTTTGACCAGGTGCTTGCAGGCTTCGGCCCAGTACGCGGGCGCCTCAGTGATCGGGCCCGGTACTTCGGCCAGCTCGGCGCTGGCGGGGCCGCTTTTGACGACCTGTTTCATGGCGCCTTGTGCAAGTTATACAAGGTCTGCAGACCCTGCGGATTCCGCAGCGGCCGGGGGCAAACGGGCCGGGCAAAGCTCACGACTGGACCTCCCAGGTCGTGCCGGCGGCGGAGTCCTTGAGCACAATGCCCTGGGCCAGCAAGTCCTGGCGGATGCGGTCGGCCTCGGCGAAGTTTTTCGCGGCCTTGGCTGCGGCGCGCTCGGCGATCAAGCCCTGGATGCTGGCTTCGTCCAGGCCCGCACCGGCCTGCAGGTAGGCGCCGGGGTCACCCTGCAACAGGCCCAGGCAAGCGCCCAGGCTTTTGAGCAGCCCCGCCAGCGCGGTCGAACGCGTCTTGTTGACTTCCCCGGCCAGGTCAAACAGCACGGCCACCGCTTCAGGCGTGCCGAAATCCTCATCCATGGCCGCCTTGAAGCGGGCCGCGAAGGGGTGCTCCCAATCGATGGCGGCTTCGTCTGGCACGACTCCGGCGAGCGCGGTGTACAGGCGTTTGAGCGCGTTGCGGGCGTCGTCCAGGTGGGCGTCGCTGTAGTTCAGGGCGCTGCGGTAATGCGTACGCACCAGGAAGAAGCGGACGGTCTCCGCATCGTACTGGGTAAGTACGTCGCGGATGGTGAAGAAATTGCCCAGCGACTTGGACATCTTCTCGTTGTCCACCCGAACGAAGCCGTTGTGCACCCAGAAGCGTGCCAGTGGCTTTCCGCTCGCGCCCTCGCTCTGGGCGATCTCGTTTTCGTGATGGGGGAATTGCAGATCGGCGCCTCCGCCGTGCAGGTCGAAAGTCTCGCCAAGAGTCTGGCAGCTCATGGCCGAGCACTCGATGTGCCAGCCTGGGCGGCCAGGGCCATAGTTGCTGTCCCACTTGGCATCGTCGGGCTCGGTGGGTTTGGCGCTTTTCCAGAGCACGAAGTCCAGCGGATCGTCCTTGCCATCCAGCACCGCCACGCGCTCGCCGGCCCGCAGCTCATCCAGGGATTTGCCCGAGAGCTTGCCGTAGCCCTTGAATTTGCGCACCGCGTAGTTCACGTCGCCACCGGTCGCCCGGTAAGCCAGGCCTTTGCCCTCAAGGGTGGCAATCATGCTCAGCATTTGCGGCACGTATTCGGTTGCACGCGGCTCCAGCGACGGCGGCTCCATGCCCAGTGCGCCGATGTCCTGGTGCATGGCCAGGATCATCTCGTCGGTCAGCGCCCGAATGGTGATGCCGCGCTCAACCGCCCGCTTGATGATCTTGTCGTCGATGTCCGTGATGTTGCGCACATAGGTCACGCGCAGGCCGCTGGCCTTGAACCACCGCTGCACCACGTCGAAAGCCATCATCATGCGCGCATGGCCGATGTGGCACAGGTCGTAAATCGTCATGCCGCAGACATACATGCGCACATGTCCGGGCTCAAGGGGGGAAAAATCTTCCACGGCACGCGACAGCGTGTTGTAAATGCGAAGGCTCATGAAATTGGGGTGACGGGGGGCCCGATGTCGGTCGGGAGGCTATCGGATGGACGGGGTCAACAGGAAGGTTTATCTCACGGACGCCACGAGTGGACAAGGGCCGATTGGCATGTGCGCAAAAACCTGGGACAAAAAGAAAAAGTGCGGAATCCGGGCGGCCATGGACTATACCCCCTCAGCTACAATTGGCCAGTATATCCAGCCCGATGGACAACGTTCAGCGGCCCTCTCTGGCGGCCTGAAAAGCCGGGCTGTTTATAAGCAATTTCCTACCCACAGCCCTCAAACGGCCTCAGGGGCTCCAAAACAATAGCGAGAAGTTCTTATGCCCACGCAAAACTTTTTTAAACGCAAATCCCTGTCAGTCGTCCTGCGCCTGCTGGTGGCTGCCGCCGCCCTGTCAATGTCCGCGGCCCATGCCGACGACTACGCCGATGTCAGCCGCCTGATGCGCGCCGGCCAATATTCTGAAGCAATGGCCAAAGTGGACCAATCCCTCGCCAGCAAGCCGCGCGATCCGCAAATGCGCTTCTTCAAAGGCGTGATCCAGACCGAAACCGGCAAGACCAACGAGGCGATCGCCACCTTCACCAAGATCACTGAAGACTATCCCGAGCTCCCCGAGCCCTATAACAACATGGCCGTGCTGTACGCCGGCCAGAGTCAATTCGACAAGGCCCGCGCCGCGCTGGAGATGGCCATACGCACCAATCCCAGCTATGCCACCGCGCATGAAAACCTCGGCGACGTCTACGCCCGCCTGGCCAGCCAGGCCTATAGCAAGGCATTGCAACTGGACGGCGGCAATGCCGCGGTTCCGCCCAAGCTGGCCTTGATTCGCAATCTGTTCTCCGCGGACGCGAAAGCCCAACCTCAAGCCGCTGCCAAACCCGCCGCCGGCGCGCAGGCTTCCGGCCAGATTACAGCCGCTGCGCCGGCTCCTGCGCCAGCTCCTGCACCAGCAGTCAAGCCTGCGCCTGCAGCCGCCCCCGCCGCGCCGCCGCCCGTCGCGACGCCGGCACCTGCCGCCCCAGCCCCCACGCCGGCCGCCTCCCCCGCCGCTGCCACCGGCGCTGAGAAGGAAGTTGAAGCCGCGGTGCGCGGCTGGGCGCAAGCTTGGTCCGACAAGGACATGAACGGCTACCTCGGCAGCTACGGCCAGAACTTCGACCCACCCGGGAAACAGGCCCGCAAAGCCTGGGAGGAAGACCGCCGCGCACGCATCGTCGGCAAGTCCAAGATCAGCGTCAAACTTTCCAACCTGGCCATCTCGGTGCAGGGTTCCAAGGCAACGGCCAGGTTCAAACAGGACTACAGCGCCGATTCGCTGAATATTTCCAGCCGCAAGACCCTGGACCTCACCAAGGTGGGCGACCGCTGGGTGATCGTCAAGGAATCTACCGGCGGCTAAGCGCCGCGGCCGACCTGCCCTAAGTGGATTGCCCTGCCCGTTTTTGCCCATCTTCGCCGGCCGGCACCCCGTCACGGACATTTGCATGAAAAAGGTACTCGCAGCCTTTTTTTTCATGGCTCCTTGCCTGGTGCCCGCGTTGGTGCCTGCGCGAGCGGAAGCCGCCACCAAGGTCGCGCCACGCGCCACCGTAGCCCCACAGCGTGAGCCGCGCGATGGAGAAGCGGAAGCCCGGCTGATTGAAATCTATAAATTGATCGGCCAGGCCAACCCGCGCGAAGCGCTGCGCAAAGCCGAAGCGCTGGTCAAGGATCACCCCAATTTCCAGCTCGCGCAGCTGGTCTACGGCGACCTGCTGGCCGGATTCACGCGCCCCTTGCGTACACCCGGCGACGTGCCCGACATTACCGCCAACAAGGCCGCAGCCCCGCTGCTGGCCGAGCTGCGCCAGGAATCGCTGCTGCGGCTGCGCGCACTGCGCGAGCGGCCGGCGCCGGGCACCGTGCCGTCGCAGTTCCTGGCGCTGTCGCCGCGCAACAAGCACGCGATCGCCGTCGACGCCTCCCGCTCGCGCCTGTACCTTTTTGAGAACGCTCCCACTGGCATGAAGCTGGTGGCGGATTACTATATTTCGGTCGGCAAGTCCGGCATTGAAAAATCCGTCGAGGGCGACCTGCGCACACCGGTCGGGGTGTATTTCATCACCAGCAACCTCAACCCCAAATCGCTGCGCGACTTCTACGGTTCCGGCGCGTTGCCCATCAACTATCCCAACCAGCTGGACGTCAAACGAGGCAAGACCGGCGGCGGCATCTGGTTGCACGGCACGCCGCCGGCGCAGTTTTCGCGCGCGCCGCTGTCGACCGACGGCTGCGTGGTGCTGGCCAACCCCGACCTGGAACGCATCATCCGCACCGTCGAGGTACGCAGCACGCCCGTCGTCATCGCGCACAACCTGAAATGGGTGGCGCCGCAATCGCTCGCGGCCGACAGCAAGTCGTTTGAAAACGTACTGCAGGGCTGGCACAACGCCAAATCCAGTGGCGACATCGCAAAACTCACCGCCTGGTACACCCCCGATTTCACCAGCTACGGCAAGACCCTGGCCGAATGGACGCCGTCCCTGCAAACCGAACTCAAGCAACTGGGCGGGCGAGACATCCAGCTCAAGGATGTGTCTTACCTGCGCTGGACCGACACCACCGATACGATGGTGGTAACCTTTGGCGAGCTGGTCAAAGGCGCCAAAACGGGCCGCACCAAGCGCCAGTACTGGATCCGCCAGGGCAGCCAGTGGAAAATATTCTTCGAAGGAACCATTTGATGGCAGTTCACCCAAGGCCGGCCCTGTCCGCAGCCTCTTTTCTCCGATCCCCCTTGCGCCGCGCGGCATTCGCACTGGCTGCCGCCGCAAGCTTGGCCCTGCTGGCCAGCCCTGCCCTTGCGCAAAACGCGCCCAAGGTGAAATTCGTCACCAGCGAAGGCGACTTCGTGGTTGAGGTCTATCCCGACAAGGCGCCCAAGACCGTTGAGAATTTCCTGCAATACGTCAAAGACAAGCACTATGACGGAACTATTTTTCACCGCGTGATCAGCAACTTCATGGTGCAGGGCGGCGGCTACGACGCCACTTACGCCGAAAAGAAGACCCGCCCGCCCGTTCCGCATGAAGGCCGTGAGGCGCTCGCCAAAGGCGGCCCGAAAAACGTGGTCGGCACCCTGGCCATGGCACGCACCAACGACCCCAATTCCGCCTCGTCGCAGTTCTTCATCAACGTGAAGGACAACGATTTCCTGAACCCGACCGTCATTCCGCCCGGTGATCCCGTGCCCAAATTCGAATACCAGGGCCGCGTCTATGAAAACACCCCGCGCGCGCAGCTTGTCAATGCGCCGCAGTTGTACGGCTACACCGTGTTCGGCAAGGTTGTCAGCGGCATGGACGTAGTTAACAAAATCAAGTCCGTGCCAACCGGTGCGGGCGGTCCCTTCCCGACCGACGTTCCCAAGACGCCCGTCCTCATCAAATCAGCAACCCTCGTCAATTAATTGATTGACCCACCCTTACAGGACACCATCATGAGCAAACCAAAAGTCGAACTCCATATCGCCGGATACGGCGTCATCACACTGGAACTGGACGACGCGAAGGCGCCCAAGACAGTTGCCAACTTCCTGAACTACGTCAACAAGGGTCACTACGCCAACACCGTGTTTCACCGCGTGATCCCCGGTTTTATGGTGCAAGGCGGTGGTTTCGAGCCCGGCATGAAACAAAAGCCCACCGACGGCGAAATCGAGAACGAAGCCAACAACGGCCTGAAGAACGACAACTACACCATCGCCATGGCACGCACCAATGCGCCGCACTCGGCCAGTTCGCAGTTTTTTATCAATGTGGCCGATAACGGCTTCCTGAACCACACCGCGCCCAACGCCTCGGGATGGGGTTATGCCGTGTTCGGCAAGGTGATTGCCGGCACCGACGTGGTCGACAAGATAAAGGCCGTCAAGACCGGCCGCAAGGGCTTTCACGACGACGTGCCGATGGAAGACGTGATCATCCAGCGCGCCATTTCGCTGGACTGAGCTCGCCCCCTCCCCGGCTCAACCGACGCCCCCGCTCACCCCGCCGGTGACCACACTTACGACCGTCCCCGAGATCGCGGAGCTTTCAGCGCCGCCATCCTGGCGCACGGTCGACTTCATTTCCGACCTGCACCTGCAGGCCGGCGAACCCGCCACCTTTGAAGCCTGGCGGCACTACCTGGAAAGCACGCCCGCCGACGCGGTGTTCATTCTGGGCGACCTGTTTGAGGCCTGGGTTGGCGACGATGCCGTTGGCACGGACTTGCACGCACCCTCCGCCGGATTTGACGCGGCCTGCGCACGCGCCATGGGTGACGCCGCCGGCCGGCTGGCCCTCTTTTTCATGCACGGCAACCGCGACTTCCTGGTGGGGCAGGCCCTGATGGACCTGTGCAACACCACTTTGCTGCACGACCCGACCGTGCTCGAGTTTCCCTCGGGTTCGGGCGGGCGCTGGCTGCTCTCGCACGGCGATGCCTTGTGCCTGGACGACACCGACTACATGGAGTTTCGCCGGCAGGTGCGCAGCGCCGACTGGCAGTGTGCCTTCCTGGCCAAGCCTCTGGCGGAGCGCCAGGAGATCGCGCGCGCACTGCGCCGGCAAAGTGAGGCGCGAAAACAATCGGGCGCGCAGTACGCCGACGTCGACGCCGGGGCTGCCCGCCAATGGCTGCAAGCGGCGAATGCCCACACGCTGATCCACGGCCACACCCACAAGCCGGCCATGCACGAGCTGGGCGATGGCCTGGCGCGCGTGGTGCTCAGCGACTGGGACCTCGCCGCACCCGTTCCGCGTGCCGACGTGCTACGCCTGTCCGTCGGCGCAGGCTTGCAGCGCATCGCACTGAGCTGAGCTTTTTTCCTTCTTTGCATCTTGCCCCCGATCAAGACACCCACCTCATGCTGAACTGGTTACGAACGCTGGGGCGCAAGAGCGCCCCCACCAAGACCATTCCCGACACTCTGTGGATGGACACCTTGTTGCAGTTCCCCTTTCTGGCACGCCGCCCGGTGGCCGAACTGCAGCAACTGCACGAGTTGGCCGGGAAATTCCTCAAACAAAAAGAGTTCACCGGCGCGCACGGGCTGAAAATCACCGACGAGATAGCTGTCGCGATCGCCGCGCAGGCCTGCTTGCCGGTGCTGCATCTGGGCCTGCGCTGGTATGACGACTTCAAGGGCATCGTGGTGCACCCCGGCGCTATGCTGGCACGCCGCGAAGTCACCGACCAGGCCGGCGTGGTGCATCGCTACAGCGAAACCCTGCTGGGCGAGGCCATGGAGGGCGGTCCCGTCACCCTGAGCTGGGAAGACGTAGCCGCTGCCGGCAGCGCGGCCGAGCATGGGCACAACGTCGTGATCCACGAATTCATACACAAGATAGATATGCGCGATGGCGCGGCCGACGGCTGCCCGCCCCTGCCCACCCGTAGCGCCCTGAGCGGATGGCATTCGGTGATGCAACCCGCCTTTGACGAATTTTGCGAGAAGGTCGCCATGGCAAAACGCTTCGGCGCCGAGCCGCCCTGGCTGGATGACTATGGGGCGGGCTCGCCGGCCGAATTTTTCGCGGTGGCCTGCGAGGCCTACTTCGTCAACCGCGAACGCTTCACCCGGGACTTCCCACAGCTGACGGTGCTGTTCGACAAATTCTTCATTCCTACCACCTGAACGACCGGAGCGACAGAGGTAGCAAGGCAAGGGCGACTTGATACCGCCTAAGCAGGGTTGAGAAGGGTTCTTTCCCGTTCCCTTAACCCTTTAACCCCTTTTCCCCGTTTGTTTCGTTTCATGGAGCTCCACCACCTTCTGGAGTCCCTCATGAAACCCTATCGCCTCCTGCCTATTTCCATCCTGCTGGCCCTGTCCGCAGCGGCCCTGCCGGCCCATGCCATCGGCCGCCTGGCCGATATCACAGTGGTCGACCGGGCGACTGGCGCTGCCCTGCCGCTCTACTACCACCGCGGCGACTATTGGGTGGCCGGCCAGTACGGCGCCAAATACGCGATCGCCGTGCGCAACAAGCTCGGTGAGCGCGTGCTGGCCGTGGCCGCCGTCGACGGCGTCAATGTGCTGAGCGGCGAAACCGCCGCCTGGGACCAGACCGGCTACGTGTTCTCGCCCTGGCAGCAGTACCAGGTGACGGGCTGGCGTAAAAGCAGCAGCGAAGTCGCGGCGTTCGAGTTTTCCGCGATCGGGGATTCTTATGCCGGCCGCACCGGGAGGCCCGCCAACGTCGGCGTGATCGGCGTGGCACTGTTCCGCGAGCAGCCGCCCGAGCCCGTGGTGCAGGCGCCTGTCTATTCCAGCCCCAGTCCCAATCCCAGTCCCCGCCGCGGCCTGCGCGAGGCCGACACATCCGCCAACTTGGGCGGCGTACCCTCGGCGCCCGCAGCGCCCGCACCGGAGCCTTCAAGCTCCGGCAAATCTGCGCTGGACCGCATAACCGGTGGGGCCGAGGCCTCAGCCTCCGCTGAGGGCATGCTCAGAAAGCCACAATCTTCTCCTCTGCCAGCCCCCAAACTGGGTACAGGCCATGGCGCGCGCGAAAGCTCGGTGGTCTCGCACACCAGCTTCGCGCGCCTGCAGGCTCAACCCAACGAGGTGATCCGCATCCGCTATGACAGCCACGAAAACCTGGTCGCCGCCGGCGTGATCCGCGAGCCTGTATCGACGATCCCCAGCCCCAATCCGTTCCCGGAATCCCGCAGCTTCTCGTATGTTCCAGATCCCTATTGACAGCGCAAGACACCGTACACCGCAGGCGACCGTAGGGCCTCTCCATACCAGCCGGGGCCGCGGAACTGGCTTTGCCAGGCCGCAGGCGCCGCGGCTCCCTCGGGGGGCAGGATGCGACACGCAGTGCGCGACCGTGGGGGCTGATAAAGTGGCGCATGCCCAGCGCCACGACCGACGACGCAGCCGAAGACAGCGACGAATCGCTGATGCTGCGCTTTGCGGCCGGCGACATCGCGGCTTTCGATGCGCTCTACGCGCGCCACGAGCTCGGCGTGTGGCGCTATGTGTTTCGCAGCGTGCGGGTGCAGGCGGTGGCCGACGACCTGCTGCAGGACGTGTGGTTCGCCGTGGCGCGCAGCGCGCCCACTTACACGGTGTCGGCGCGCTTCAAGACCTGGCTGTTCACCATGGCGCACAACCGGCTCATTGATTACTTTCGCACCGCGCGCCACCATGTGAGCATTGACGGTGATGACGGCGATAGCGAAGGCGGCGAAAGTCCCGGGCTAGCCGACACGCTGGCGGCGGACTCGGGCTTCGGCCCACTGCGCCGGCTGGAATCCAGTGAGCAGGCGGCAGCGCTGATCGCCGCGGTCGAGCGCCTGCCCCGCGAACAGCGCGAAGCCTTCTTGCTGCAGGCCGAAGCCGGCCTCAGCGTGGACGAAATCGCCGCCGCCACCGGCGTGAGTTTCGAGACCGCCAAAAGCCGTTTGCGCTATGCGCGAAACAGCCTGCGCCAGCAGCTACAGGAGTTTGCATGACAGAGCCTGACCGCAGCCCGCCCGGCGATGAACTGACGCAGCGCTACCGCGAAGCCAGCGCGCAGGACACGCGCCGCCCCGGCGCGCATGTACGGGACGCGGTGCGCGCCCATGCGCAGATGGTGATTGAGGCTCGAAAGCAGGCCGCAAGCCAGGCAGACGCGCCCAAGGTGCCCGCCGCCAACCAGCCGCGCTGGAAGATTTCCGCCCTGGCCGGCCTGGCGCTGGCCGGTTTGACGGGCCTGCTGGTGCTGCAATATGACCGCGGCACGGACGAGGAAAAAGACCTGGCGTTCGGGCAGCCCAGCGCGAGCGCACCACCGGCGCCCGTCGCTCCTGCTCCTGCTCCTGCTCCTGCTCCTGCTCCTGCTCCTGCAGCCGTGCCGCCGCAAGCCCCTTTGGCGGACAGCCGTAGCGATAAATCCAGGCCAGCTGAAAGCCCGGCACCCGACCTGAAAGCGCGAGCAGACGCGTCCGCGGCTAAACCCGTCTCCCCGCCGTCCATCACCGGCTCCACGGCAGCAAAGGCAAATACTGAAGCCGTACCACCACCTTCGGCGAGCGCTGCGCCTTCACAGGAGGCACCACCACCGTCCGCACCCGCAGCAGCCATGGCCAAGGAAAGCTCGCTGCCCGAACCATCCTCACGCCTGGGCGACGCCGCGACAGGCGGACTGGCGGCCCCTTCGGCATCTGTGCCGCAGGCAGCGCGGACCGCACCCGCACCACCCGCACTCCAGCTTCCAGCACCTGCGGTCGCGGCAGCGCCTGCCGCCCCCGCCCCCGCCACCGCGGCGCTCGAACAGAGACGGGAAAGGATGGGCGCGGCAAACACCGCCCTGCGCAAGGAGGCCCCCGGCACACCGAGGCTGGCAGGTGCTTTGCAGGATGCGGCCCGCGCAGGCAACCTGCCGCAGGTCGAGCAACTGCTCCAGCAAGGTGCGGCCCTCAATGCCGCCGATGCGCAGGGCCGCACGCCTCTGGCGCTGGCCGCCATGCAAGGACACACGGCCGTGGTCCAACGCCTGCTGGCGGCGGGCGCCAACACGGCCTTGGTCGACAACGACGGCATGAACGCCCTGCAGCATGCGCGGCGCCTGGGTTATGACGGAATTGCCCACCTGATCGAAGCCGCCCGCTAGCCGCGGGCGCGGAGTTTCAGCTCGCGTAATACAGCACGGCCACACAGTGGCAGGCAGTGCCCGCCGCCACGAACAGATGCCAGATGAAGTGCCCGTAGCGCAACCTCGAATCGGTGGCGAAAAAACCCACGCCCAAGGTGTAGAAAAGCCCACCGGCCACCAGCCAGAACAAACCCCAGCCTGGGATGAGCTCAAGCATGGGCTTGACGGCGATCACGGCAATCCAGCCCATCGCGAGGTAAAGCGCCGTGGAGATGCGCGGGTAGCGTATGCCCGCGACGGCCTTCACCGCCACGCCAGCCAGCGCCATGGCCCAGACAAGGCCGAACAGCGTCCAGCCCCAGGGCCCCCGCAGCACACCGAGCGTAAAGGGTGTATAGGTGCCGGCTATCAGCAAATAGATCGCGCCATGATCCAGGACCTGAAGCACGCTCTTGGCACGCGCGGCGCGAACCGTGGGTAACGCGTGGTACAGCATGGAGGTGAAATACAGCAGCACCATGCTGGCTGCGAACACTGAGGCGGCCGCGATGTCAATGGCATCGCCCTGGCGCACGCTGGCCGCCACGAGGAAAGGCGCAGCCACCATCGCGGCGAGCAGCGCCACGCCATGGCTCACGCTGTTGGCGATTTCCTCGCCGAGCGTCTGCGGCCGATCCTGGGGCTGGCGTACCACCGCGTCAGCGCCTCCCCCATCGCTCATCGTTTGAGCAGCGCCTTGAGCACGTTCTGCACGCGCCTGGCGTTGCCGGCGTCGAAGTCGGCCGCCAGCACCTGGGCGGTGTCTTCGCCCCAGGTTTCGGCCGGCGCGGGCGCGTTGCGCTTGGTGAGCAGTTGCAATTGCAGCATGCGGCGCGCGCTGATGTGCTCGGCGGGCGTGGGCAGGTCGGCGGCGATCTCCAGGCGCAGCAGTGCTTCGGCGGCGTCTTTGCCTGAAGGCGTGCTCACGGCCTGAACCCAGCGGTTACGCACCGATGCCGGCACGGCCTTGCCGAGTTCCTGCGCGCTGGGCAGTTGCTCCGGATCACGTTTCTCCCAGGCGGTCAGCAGGTGCGTGAGCACCTCGCCATGCGCCTGCACGGCGAGCTTCTTCAGGGCCTGGTTGGCAGCCTCAAAAGCTTCGCGCTGCGCGCGGAAGGCGGCGTCGCCCAGGCGCGGGCCGCGCTCTTCGAAAGCCGGGCGGTCGCTGCCGCGCGGGCCGCGGTCGTCACGGCCCGTGCGGCCATCACGGCTGTCGCGGTCGGGGCGGTAGGGCTCGAACTTGTTGTCAGTGCTCTGGCGCGGGCCGCCTGGTTTGCTGCCCGGGCGCGCGTCCTTGCGATCGCCGAACTTGCCGCCGCGGCCTGCCGAAGCGGGCTCGGCTTTTTTCATGCCGGGGCGGTCATCGCCACGCCGCGCCACGATGGGCTTGGGCGTGGGTTTGGGTGCGGGTGCCGGCTCGGCAGGCGCGCTGGCGGGCTCGCCGGCTTCGGCGAATTCAGCAGCAGCGGCGGCTTGCGCATCGGCAACGGGCTCGACCGCTTCAGAGGCTTGCGTTACTGTCTCGCTGCCCGCAGCGGCCAGCGTGGCCTCCACGGAAGGCGCAGTTGCAGTTGCAGCGGGCGCCGGTGCGGCAGCAGGCGCGGGCACCTGGACCTGGCCTCGCACAATGGCTTCCAACGCCTTGGCGGCAGCGTGGATCTTCTGGGCGTCGCCACTTGCGGTTGCGGCTTCCACGGCCTTGGAGGCTTCCAGCACCATGCGGTCATATTCGCCCAGGGCTGTGGCGGCTTTTTCGCGCTCAGCGGTCTTGCGCTGGAAGGCGTCGTCTATGGGCTTCCTGAAAGCGTCCCACATCTTCTGCTCCTGCTTGCGCTCGATGGGGACGGCCTGGGCCTCGTGCTGCCAGCGCTGCTGGAGCGACTTGACGGCGTCTATGCGCAGTTGCGGCTCAGCGCCCAGCACATTGGCTTCTTCAATCATGGCCTTGCGGCGCGCGATGCTTTCGGAGCGCGCGGCGGTCAGCGCCGCGTCGGCCGTCTCCATGGCGGCTTTCCACACGGGCTGAATTTCGGCAAACGCCTTTTCGCCCAGGTGGCCGGCCTCGCGCCATTTTTCGACAAAGCCGTTGAGGCTGCGAATATGGTGCTTCCAGTCGGTATTGCCCTTGTTGGCTTCGGCCCAGGCCAGCACTTCGTCGATCAGCAGCTTGCGCTCGGCCTTGACGGCCTCGCCTTGCTCCTTCACCTTCTCGAGCCAGGCCTCGACGACCTTGTGCGCCTCGTTGCAGGCATCGTCAAAACGCTTCCAGAGCGCGTGGTTTGGCGTGCCGCCCTGGTCGCTGGTCTTCCACTGCTCGCGCATGGCGCGCAGGGCTTCCTGCTGCTTGCGCCCGCCCAACGGCTTGGCGACCAGCGCCTCGGCCTTGACGACCAGCTCTTCGCGAATCTGGTCGGCGCGCCAGCGCTGCCAGCCTTCGAGTTCGCCGGCGGCGGTGAGCGCGGCATGCGCGGCGGCTTCGAGCTTGCTGTCGATGTTGCGGATGTTTTCCTTCAGTGCCTGGCGCAGTTCGGCCGCGACCTTGGGCGTGGACTTGCCGTGGCCTTCGGTCACTTCATGCTCCAGCTTGGTGAGCGCGGCCTGCACGGCGGCCGAGGATTTTTCGCGCATTTCTTTCAGCACGGCCGGATCGATCTTGGCCTTGGGCGCGCGTGCGGGCTGCTCACCTGCGACAGGCGGGAGGCCGCGCGCGGCGCGCAGTTCGTCGGCCCACACGGGCACGGCAGGCAGCGGCGCGGCGGCATCTTCAGCGGCCTTCTGGGCCTGCGCAAGCGCGCCCTGGAAGGCTTCCCACACGGCGAGCAATTGCGCGCGCGATGCCTCAAGCAATGGGGGAAATTTCGCGTCCACGCTGGCCCAGTTGGAGTCGTGCGTGATTTCATCGGCCTGCGACTGCCAGTGCGTCACATCACCGCGCAAGGATTCGAGGGCGGCCTCGGCATCGCGCCACGGCTTGAGCGACAGCACTTCCGTGCGCTGGGCCAGCAGCACGGCGGCTTCGCGCTGCACCTGGGTGCGGTGCTGCAAGTCTTCAATGGTCTTAACGCGCTCAGCCAACTGAGCCTTCAGGCCGGCCAGCGGCTCCTTCGATAAGGGCGCGCCGGCCTTGGCGGCGTCGCGCTGCCAGGCCAAGGCGTCGGCCAGGTTAAGTTTTGGCACAGCCAGCAGCGCCTGGGCTTTTTCGGCCCACTCGGCGGCCACAGCTTCCTGGCCCTTGCTGCGCTTGATCTCGTCGAGTTTTTCCTTCAGCGGCTTGGCCGCGCCCTTGTCGCGGTTGGACAGGTCCTTGTAGACCTCGGCCATCTGCTCGGCCGTGGGCTCGCTCGCCAGCCAGGTGCGGATGCGCGCGGCGCGTTCGCCAGAGGTGGGCGCGGAAAACGCGCCGCCGGTCAGGCCGTCCAGGGGATGGGCTTCGGCGGACTTCGCCGGTTTAACGGTGGGCGCCTGGGCGGTGGTGTCGGGTTTGGAAGATTTAAACATGGGAAACACTGCGTCAAAAAATAAATAGCCGTCAGCACAAATCGCCCGGGAATCGGGCGACGCGGCGGGCAGCGAGTGTTGGAATGGATGGGGGCCATGCCGTGCAACGGATGTTGAACGCCCGGTCCCTGGCCCCAAAAAAGCTCTACTAATAAAGCACTTGGGGCTATTTTCGCTGTTTTTAAGGCATCGCCAAATTCAGCTCCGCGCGGGGCGTCCATTTGGCTTCCGGCGGCACGGCTTTGGCCGCGCCCAGGAACAGCCTTTCAGGCGGCAACTCGCGCGACGCGAGGTAGTCTTTCACCGCCACGCCGCGCTGCACGGCGAGCTCGCGCATGGCGTCGTCATTGACTTTGATGTCGGCCAGCAACAGTTTTTCCATCTCGGGCGCAGGCAAGTCTTTGGCCAGGCCTATCAGGTTGCGCGGCTTGGGCATGTCGGCGCGTTTGTAGACTTCCTTGAGCAAAGCCGGATATTCGGCCGGGCTGATGCTGACGGCGGCCGAGGTGGTGCCGCCCTCCTTCACGGTGATGCGGCGTTTTTCGGCGCGCACCAGCGCGTCCAGCCGCTCACGCTTGAAGCCCTCGCGCTCGGCCTCCACACTGCTGGTGCCCACCACGGTGAGCCTGAGCGAAGGCCTGTCGGCCAATGCCTTGGCGACCTTGTCCAGTCCGGCCTTGGCTTCGGGACGCAACTCGGCGCTGCCGGGCGCGAAACCCACGATGCTGAGTTCCTCGCCGCCACCGCCAAAGGCGTTGGCCAGCAGGCTGAAAGGCGAGGTGATGGCTTTGACGATCACGTTGACGATGACCTTGACGATGATGGGGCCCAGGCTGAACTGCGGGTCGTTGAGCGAGCCGCTGATGGGCAGGTCGATGTCGATCACACCGTTGCGGTCGGCCAGCAGCGCGACGGCAAGCTTGACCGGCAGGCTGGCGGTGGAACCAGGCACTTTCTCGCCGAAGCTGAGCTGGTTCAGGATGACCTTGTTGGTGGCGGTGAGCTTGCCGTCGGGCTGCACCAGGTAGCTCACGTCGACACTGAGCTTGCCGCGATTGATGCCGTAGCCCGAGTACTTGACGGAGTACGGCGACAGCGGCGGCAGTTCCAGGTCGCGCACCTTGCCCTTGATGTCCAGCGCCAGTGGTTTAGCCAAGGGGTTGAGCTTGCCCAGGATTTCGAGCGAAGCTGTTCCTTCTGCCCGCCCACGCAGCTCCAGATCGGCCATGGCTGGGGCGGCGGCCGCGGGCGCCACGGATGAAAAGGCGCTGAGCTTGCCGGTCAGGTCGCTGAGGTCGGCCGAATAGTTCGGCTTGACGAAGCGGTCTGAGAACAGCACCTTGCCGTTGATCAGGCTGATGGGCCCAAAACTCACGATGGGTGGCGGGGTTGCCGCGCCCTGCGCGCCTTTGGCATCAGCGACCGTTTGCGGCGGGGCGGCCGGTGCGGATGCCGGTGCAGAGGCCGGTGCAGAGGCCGCTGCGGCTGTATCGCCAGATCCCGCCGGGCTGCCCGATTTGACGAGGTCCTGCAGGTTGATGCGCCCGTCGGGCATGACGATGACACGCGCGAAAAAGTCGGTCAGCACGGTTTCCTTGACTTCCACGCGCGTGGCCTTGGCCGGCTCCAGCGCCACATGAAAGCCCCGCAGGTTCAGCGCCTTCCAGGCCAGCAGGTCTTCGCTGGGGGCCAGCGTGTTGGCGCGCAGCTCTTCGAGCGATACGTCGCCCGTCACCTGGGCCTGCGGCCCGCCCGGGGTCTGGCGATAGGCCACCTTGCCCTTGAAGCTGGCGTCGGCGCGCAGCAACTCGATGTTGAGGGTGTCGGCGAAGTAAGGCTCAAAGGCCTGCACCGGCAGCCGGTCAACCAACAAGCGGCCCTGGGCCTGAAGCGGCGCCAGGCCCAGGCTGCCGTTGAAGTCCACCTTGCCGGGCTCGAAGCGGCCTGAGGCCAGTCGCAAAGAGGCGGTCAGCGGCATGGGCTTGGCGGCCTGGGCTCGGGACGCCGGCCTGTCGTCCAGCAGCAACCCGCCCAGTTGGGCCTTAGCCGCGGTGACTTCGAAAGCAACCGGCTTGGCGCCGGCCTTGTCTGAAAACGACATCGCGCCGCCCTCGAGTTGCACGTCCTGGATGGCCACAGTCCAGGAAGGCGCTGAGCTGCGGGCAGCCGCATCGATGGGTGGAGGTGGCGAGGGCGGCAAGGTAGCGGTGCCAGGTTTGGCCAGCCAGCGCTCATACATCCAGCGCTTTTCGCTGTCCCGTCCCACCTGGGCTTTGGGCTGGGTCAGGAGCAGCTTGGCGGCCTTGAAGTTCTGGCCGGCCACGTCGATGTCCACCTGCGCCAGGTCCACACGCTTGACGGACACCAGCGAAACCTTGCCCTGGGCCAGTTGGACCTCGCTCACCGCGATCTGCGGCGCACTGAGTTGCAGCACCTGCGGCTTGTCGCCGCTGGCAGCCTGCCAATTCACGCCGAGCTCGCCATCAAGCTGGCCGTTCAGCGCCGGCAGCAGGAACTGGCCCACGTATTTGGCGGCCATGCCCAGCGGCCAGGCGGACACCTTGGCAGTGAGCTGGGCGGCCTGGTCGGTGGCGCTGCCCTGGAAGCTCAGCAGCGCCGGGGCTGGGGCAGCAGCGGCTTGGGCCGGCGCGGGCCTGGCGCCGGCTTTGGCGGGCGCCGGCACAGCCAGGGCGGGAGGCTCATACCCCACAGAACCTTCGAATTGCAGCGGCGCATTGGCCGAAAAAGGCATGGCGATCGCCGTGGCATTAAAAACCAGACCGCCCAGCCGGATGTCGGCAGGCGAAGCCAGGGTTTCGTCCCGCCAATCCACACTGCCCGCGCGCACGGCCACGCGGGCAACCTGCACTTTCCAGGGCGCGGGGGTCTGCGCCTTGGCCGAAGCGGCCGGCTTTGCGGGATCGGGCGCGCCAGCTTCCGTTTTTGCCGCAGCCGTGGCCGCGGGCGGCAGCAGGTTGAGCCGCCCTGCCCGGTCGCGAACGACGGACATCGCGGGCGCCGTCAATTCGACCGCCGAAAGCTTGACGAACTGCTCCAGCGGACGGACGTCGGCCATGGTCACTTGCAGGCGATCAAACGCGAGCAGATCAGGACGGGTCGCCGGCGGGGCTTCTACGCCTGTACCGCCGCGCTTGCCGACCGGTTTGCTGCCGGTGGCCTGAGCGGGCAGGGTTGAAGGCACCTTGCCCGCCACCTGCAGGCGGACCTTTTCCGCCGTCACTGTGCCGGAGATTCGTACCAAGGTGGCCGGCGTCTGCTCAAACGCCACTTTGGTGTCGGCATGCAGCACGGCGCTTTGCAATTTGAAGGGCAGGCTCGCCGGCCAATAGGCCAGGTAGGGATTCAGGTCAAAGCCCCGCAGCGTCAAGGTGGCGTCGGTTTTATGGGTCTGGGCAAAGGGTGTCCCCTCGGCGGCGGTGTCAAAACTGCTGCCGTTGAGCTTGAACGCCAAGTGTGGCGAGGTCTTGATCTCGCGCTGGGACTTGAGATTGCTCAAAAAGGGCACGGACAGGCCCAAATCCCTCAGCTCATGGGTCTTGCCGACGGACTGGTCGGTAAAGTCCATGCGCCCGCCGCTCACCACGATGTTGTAGACGGCAAAGCGTGGCGGGCTTGCGGCGGGCTGATCTGCTGGCGCCTTCAGTCGCTCCAGGACGTCGTCGATGTCATAGCGGCCCTCCCCCTGGTGGGTCAGAAAGGCGACGGGTTCATCCACCTGCACGGCATCGGCGACCGGTGCCAGCCGCAGCAGGGATTCCAGTTCCGCATCTATATATATGCGCTTGATCGCCAGTTGAGGACTCGCCTGGAGAGAATCGGCGCTGCCGGCGGCAGGAGCCTTGGCGACGGCAAGGTCGCGCAGCGTCAGCTCCAGCGACCAGGGTTTGAACTCAACAGCACCCACCGTGACCTGGCGGCCCAGTTTTTCAGAGGCTATCTTCTCGAGCTGCGACTTCAGGATGACCGGCACGGCCGCATAGGCCAATGCCCAGACCAGCAGCAGCGCACCCAGCGCCCAGGCCGCCCGCCGTCGCCACAAGGGCGACCGGGCCACGCCCGCAGCCCGTGCCGGTAAGGTCTTTACTGTGTTTCGCCATTCGATTTCGCGCCATTTGTTTTTCAAATTCTGGATTGCCATAGGCGACGAGTTTTTAACGCCCGCGCCAATCGGTCAATGACTTATTTGAAAAAGACGGTCACCCGAAAGGACATAGAACAAGGAACAACGGCAAAAACAATGGCAAGCCCAAAAAGAAAAACCCCGGGCAGTTGGACTGACCGGGGTTGACGGCGGGCTTGATGCTCATGCCGTCGGGTTTCGCAAAAGAGAGATGAATCGTCTCCAGTGCGGTGAAAGCAAGTGATTGCTTCCAGATTTTCCGGGGTTGGTTACCCGGTTGGATACCTGAATGAACAGGCAACTGCAGGTTAAACCTCTGCTGCCCAAGCGGCAAGACCATCTTTTCAATCACAGCAACCGGAGTGATTGCCCCTGCCTTTGGCGGGCGTTCCGATGCGCGGAATCACGCCATGAGTCCCACATGAATTATCGAATTGAGCCTACAGCCGGACCGGCGATCCGCTGATCCGGTATTTTTCACGGCGAATTTAACTTAGAGCTTGGCCTCAAAAGAGGGCCGTAACTACCTTGATTCAGGCGGATTTCGCCCAGAATCAAGGTTTTTATTTGCTTATTCGGTATAAAGAATCGGTTTATTATTCTTGACAGGTTATTTAACGACCCCATAGAATCCCGCCAGTCCCACATAAACCTAGGGACAACCCGAATCTCCGCTGCCCCATTCGTCAAAGAAGCGGCAACGTCAAACAGGGGTCAACACCCACAAGGCTTGCCTTGGTTTGATGGCGACCCAATCAAAGCCTGCTTGGCCCCCAAAGGGCCTGCAAGCGTAGAAAGGAGTGCTATGACAGCGCTAGGACAATTCGGCCTTGAGGCGCACTTGAAAAGTGTACGCAACAGTGTTTGCACCGTTGCTGATGACATCGCCCAGGGCTTTTTCGAGATTACCCACAACAGCTTTGCCCTTCTGGGCCTGGCGGTTGTGTTCGCGGTGATCACCCTGACGGCCCGGCCCGACTTGCGTCAGGCCGGTGAATTCAAACTCATGACCTGGCTGCAGCAGCGCCAGGAAGCGGCCATCGGCTTTACCGAGCCGGCCGCCATTGAGCGCGCCACGGCCTCCAACCCCAAAGACCTGCCAGCCCAGCAGGCGGCGGTGGCCTACTGGCTCAGTAAAAAATACGGCGTGGCGCCAGAGCCGCTGAGCGTGCTGGTGGCCGAAGCTTTCGAGATCGGCCAGAAAGCCAAGCTCGATCCCACCCTGATCCTGGCCATCATGGCGATCGAATCCGGCTTCAACCCGTTCGCGCAAAGCCCAGTGGGCGCCCAGGGCCTGATGCAAGTCATGACCAAGGTGCACCACGACAAATACGACAACTTCGGCGGCAAGCTGGCGGCCTTCGACCCGGTAACCAACCTGCGCGTCGGCGTCAAGGTGCTGCAGGAATGCATCGCCCGCGCTGGCTCCATCGAGGGCGGCCTCAAATACTATGTGGGCGCCGCCAACATGGAAGACGACGGTGGCTACGCCGGCAAGGTGATGGGCGAACACGCCCGCCTGCTGGCGGTGGTGGCGTCCGCGTCCAAGCGCGGCAAGCCCTCGCCGTTCTTTGCCGAGCCCGGCAACTCACGCCCTGTTCCGGCCTCCCTGCCGGGTAAGGCCGACACGCCGGCTAGCGAGGGCAAGACGCCTGAAAAAGTGGCGATGCTCAGCCAGTCCTAAGTCTAGAGATATGGGCTGTAGAGCCTGACCCCTCAAGCCGCAAAGCCGGGCCCCAACAAGCGCCCGGCTTTTTGCTTTCCAGGCTACGGGTATGAAGCCGCGTGCATCGGCTTTTACGCGCCCTCAGGTACACTAGCCGGGTGCGCGACTGGCGATAGGCTCAAGGTTTTCGCGACCTTTGAAGCTGACGTGGGACACCACTGGGAAGCGCACCGCTGACGGCCGTTGGGCCTCAGTGTTCAGCCGTTCGCCTGGGCAGCCCTTGTTCTTTTATTGAATAGGGACCACGTCTTTAAGGACTGCCATGTACCACCGCAACATCCTGGTCGAACAGACCGACCCCGAAATCTTCGCCGCCATCCAGGCTGAAAACACCCGGCAGGAGCAGCACATCGAGCTGATCGCCAGCGAAAACTATGCCTCGCCCGCCGTCATGGCCGCGCAGGGCTCGCAGCTCACCAACAAATACGCCGAAGGCTATCCCGGCCGCCGCTACTACGGCGGCTGCGAGCACGTGGACGTGGCCGAGCAGTTGGCCATCGACCGCATCAAAACCATCTTCGGCGCCGAAGCCGCCAACGTGCAGCCGCACTGCGGCGCATCGGCCAACGAGGCCGTGTTCCTGGCCTTCCTCAAGCCCGGCGACACCATCATGGGCATGAGCCTGGCCGAAGGCGGCCACCTGACGCACGGCATGGCCCTGAACATGAGCGGCAAGTGGTTCAACGTTGTCTCCTACGGCCTGAACGACAAGGAAGAAATCGACTACGACGCGATGGAGCGCAAGGCCCATGAGACCAAGCCCAAGCTGATCATCGCCGGAGCCTCGGCCTATAGCCTGCGCATCGACTTCGAGCGCTTTGCCAAGGTGGCCAAGGCGGTCGGCGCCATCTTCATGGTCGACATCGCCCACTACGCCGGCCTGGTGGCCGCGGGCGTCTACCCCAACCCGGTGCCGCACGCCGACATCGTGACCTCGACCACGCACAAAAGCTTGCGCGGCCCGCGCGGCGGCATCATCCTGATGAAGGCGGAGCACGAAAAGGCCATCAACAGCGCGATCTTCCCTGGCCTGCAAGGCGGCCCGCTGATGCACGTGATCGCAGCAAAGGCCGTGGCCTTCAAGGAAGCCATGAGCCCCGAGTTCAAGAACTACCAACAGCAGGTCGTGAAGAACGCACAGATCGTTGCCGACACCCTGACCCAGCGCGGCCTGCGCATTGTCAGCGGCCGCACCGAAAGCCACGTGATGCTGGTCGACCTGCGCGCCAAGGGAATTACCGGCAAGGAAGCTGAAACCGTGCTGGGCAGCGCCCACATGACGATCAACAAGAACGCCATCCCGAACGACCCGGAAAAGCCCATGGTCACCAGCGGCGTGCGCATTGGCACCCCGGCCATGACCACCCGCGGCTTCAAGGATGAGGAAGCCCGCGCCACGGCCAACCTGATCGCCGACGTGCTCGACCATCCGCGCGACGCGGCCACTCTTGATGCGGTCCGCGCCAAGGTTCACGCGCTGACCAGCCGCTTTCCCGTGTACAAATGACCCCCACGGTCGTGCAGTTCGTGTCACCTGCGGCATCTCCCTGCCCCTTTCATCACGAAAGGGGCCGCTGCGCCTGCGGCCCGGCCCTTCGACAGGCTCAGGACAGGCCAAGGCCGGTTCCGCGGCCCCGGCTTGCAAGTACGCGTGCTTGCGCTTGCTGCATGGATGTTGCATGAAATGCCCTTTTTGCGGCCACCTTGAGACCCAGGTTGTGGAAACCCGGGTGGCGGAAGACGCTGACTTCATACGCCGCCGCCGCCAGTGCGGCGCGTGTGAAAAGCGCTTTACCACCTACGAGCGGCCCGACGTCACCTTTCCGTCCATCGTCAAGAAAGATGGCCGGCGCATCGAATACAAACGCAGCAAGATCCTGGGGTCCATGAACCTCGCGCTGCGCAAGCGCCCGGTCAGCACTGAACAGATCGACTCGGCCATCGAGCGAATCGAGGAAAAGCTTTTGAGCCTGGGTGTGCGCGAGGTCGCATCCAACCGCCTGGGAGAGTTGGTCATGCGCGAGCTCAAAAAGCTCGACAAAGTGGCCTATGTCCGCTTTGCCAGCGTCTACCGCAGTTTCGAGGATATTGACGAGTTCAAGACCCTGGTTGACGAGGTCAGGCGCTAAGCCTCTCAGCGATTCCAGCAAGTTGCGGCATTGCCCGCGCTCTGCCCCTTGACGCCAAGGTTTGTGAGCGTCAAGTTGCCACAAGCACTGTCGACCCAGCCACTGGGTGTCGCCGTCAATGTAAATTCCGTGGCGGTGACTCCAGAAAGCGCAATGTCGTAACGCTTCGTTCCCTGGGCAGGGGAAATTTGCAGTCGGCTGGGCAGCGTAGGGGCAGCGTTGGAAGCGTCAACATACTTGAAATTACTGGAGCGATAACGCTCCATGAACTGCGCCGCCTCCAGCAAAGTCGATTTCGCTGCCGCACGGTTGGAACGCGCCGTATAGCCTTGGTACGAAGGAATTGCAATCGCCGACAAGACGGCAATGACAGTCACAACGACCATAAGCTCTATCAAAGTAAAGCCGCGATTATTTTTGACGGTGAATTTCAATTTTTCTCCTTCTCGCTAAGCATTACGGAAATCGGGCGACTGTTGTGCGCAACAATCGCCCACATCCCATCGGTCACTTTAACTGCCGCCACACCTGGCGGTTCAGCGAGGCCGGGACAGTCGGATTGTTCAATCCGATGGAAATCACGCGGGTCGTACCGGCAACGCCGTTGATACTAACGGTTTGTTCGCCGCCGGTGCCGGTTGTGAACGAGGTGGTCGGTGGTACACCGTTAAAAACGGTCTGGCTGATATACAGCGTCGGAGCACCACCATCCTGCAGCACGAACACCCCGCGAGGTGACCCGCCGCGAATTCGCACCGAATTGTTGGTAAGGCTGCTGAAAACCTTTTTGTATCCTCCGGTCATCGCATCAATCCCCGTGATCCATGCATCCAGGCCGGCCTCACATTCGTCCGTACTGGGCACGATCGAGGTGAACAGGAATGCGTCCACAAGACCCGCCACCGTGTAGCGAACCGGCGGTGCAATCACGCGCTCACCCGCGACAACATTGGCGCCCGTCAACTGGACCACCCAGCCCTTTTTGCCCGCCACGGTATACCAGGCAGGCGAGTCAGCGGCTGATGTAGTTCTGACATCCGAACCGGCGGCAGCGGTAATGGTCATAGACGAAAGGCTGGCTTCCGTGACAAACGGTGTCGTATTAAGGCTATGAAGCAGGTTATCGTAGACGCCGTACAGGGCCTGCACGGTGGTGGTGGCGGGATCAGCGGCAGTCAAATAGCTACCGGTCCCGAAATAGACCATTTTCCCGCCCGTGGTGAGGCCTGTCGGAGCGGGCCCGACCTTGATCTCCGCAGTGATAGGCCGTCCCGTTGGGGTCGAATAAATCAGTGCACCTGCCGTCGCAACATTGGGGTCAAACCGCCAGATATTGCCCTTGAAGTCGGCGCCATAAACATAGTCGATGGTGTCCCGGTTGCCGGTAGTTTTACGGACCACTTCGATGGCGCCCAATCCATTGTTGGTAAAGGCTGTCGCGGTATTGGTGGGGATGACACGGACAAGAGCGCCTGTATCCAGTCGCACCACATACAAATTGGCAGTCCCCGCGGTGCTGTTATAGCCATTGCCAAAAATCGCAACCCAGGTCCCGTCGTTCAGCTTCCCGATCGCCGGCCGGCCCATGATGTTGCCGAGGGTCGTTCCGGCCCCCGCAGAAGATTGGTTGAACTCCCACAAAATGCTGTTGGCCGTAAATGTCTTGGTCGTAGCGTTGATCGCAAATATCGTCCGCGCGCCGCCCCCGCCCGTACCAAGGACAATCGTGCGCCAGCTGGTCGAGGCATCGCCCGGGACTGGAATTTTTGCGTGACTGATGGCGATGGGGCCATCGACAAAGTTTTTATGTATATAGCCTGGATCCGCCAGATCCTTGACATTGGTTCGGGCGGCCTGAGGCATGAAGCTCAGCAATTCCACACCACCGGTTGTGTCCGGCTCTGCATCAAATATATGGAAGAACCCATCGTTGGCGCCAACCGCAAGCATTTCAAAATTGATGCTCGTCAAGAAGGTGTTGTAGGTGGCGTCACTGAGTGCGTAGTCATAGTCTCTTTTGGAAATGATCTGCGGGTCGGAGTTGACGATATCGCCGAGGACAGAGCCAAACTCCGCGGCGGCAGTGGTCCCGCGATTTCGAAACGCGCCGCCCTTACGCTCTTCCTGCGATTTATCTCCCAACAGGTATAAATAGGTGGCAGCGTCACCGAAATCAGCTTGCTCCGCAGTGGTCAGCGTTGAAAATGCGGTCGACGTCAGCTGAAATGGCGTGGTCGTACCGCCCCTGCCCAAAAACAGTTTGGTACGCGAAGCAGGAGCGCCAATTTTCGAAGAAGCCTCCCAGATTGGCGTATTGGACAATGCACCGCTCGTGGCGATAGGGAAAGCGTATACACGCGAAGACCAGGTCAGCGAATCGTAGTTGGCCTGGTAAATGGCTGCGGATCCCAGGCTACGCTGCCCCACACCCACCACGCTGGTACTGGCCACAGCGGCGAGCGCGGCGGCGGAACGGAAAGCCTTGCCCATCTGGTCGGGCAGCTCAGCAGGGTTGCTGATCTTGAAGTAGTTGGTCGGATCACCCCTGGAGTCAAGCACGCCGGCGCCGCCATATTTGGCTGCGTACCAAAGCGGATCATGCGGCAGGAAGCTACCAGCGGTAGACGCGGCGCTGGACAAGGTAAACGTGCGGCTCGTGGGCCTGTCCCAGGAAGGCAGGCACGCATTGATGGCGTTCAGAAAAACCTGGTTGTATGCCCTTTGGTTCGCTCGCTGGGTAGCGTTACCACCTGTAGTCGGCAGAGCGGGATTCGGTGGATTGGCCGGATCATAAGCTGGGCAGACATTGGCCACGATAGGCGGGTTGTTGGGATATGCCGGAAAAATATTACCTGGCAAACCCGGATGCGTTATGCCGTTGCCATTCATGCGAATCGTGGGCGGAGCAGGTGCAGGATCTTGTCCGGCCAGTGTGTCAAGGTAGTACACATCACCATCAGAGATCGGCGAAGGCGTACCATTTTGATTGGTCCGCTGCTCCAGATACAAGCCGTCCTTGGTGGTACCCGAAATCACATAGCCCAAGTTCGATTGAATGCCGCCGGGGTTTTTGTCCAGCTGGGTCATATTGACCGTGACCGTCGATCCGCTGAGGGAAATGTCGTATTGGACCTGAGCATCCGTTTCATTGTCAGTACCCTGATCGCCGTCGGAAAAGTTGACGATCGCGCTGACGGAAGTAGGCGTGGAGTTTGCGTAATAAAACCCGGTAATGGCACCCGTCGCCTGATAGGAACCGGGGGTTTTATCAATGCCCGCGCCTCCAACGGCCTTGGACAAGGGAACGATCGAAACTTTTTTGCCTGTCCCGTCGACCAGTTCGATTTTGGGCGTCAAGCTACCCAAAGCCACGGCGATCGTGTCGACCTTCTGGCCACTGACAGTTGGCACCCCCGGAGGTGCGCCCACCGGAATGCCCGTGACCCGGCCAAAGCGGGCCACTGAAGCAGAATAAAAGCTACCCTGAGACTGCGTCTCATCCGGTGCATGCCCGCGAATTTTCGCAAATGAGTTGGCCGACTTGGCGGTCGGATTTCCGTCAGAAACCGTATCTGACTGCCCAATAAAAATATTACGCGTGCCCAGGCCTTCGGCAGTCCAGATGGTGTTGGCTTCAGTGACGACGTTCAGGCCCGTCAAATCGCTGGTGCCCAAAGCGCTGCCAAAGTTGGTTGTAGGCGTGAAATTCGCGCCTGGGAGCTGGTCCGAGTCGAAACTGGTCAAAGGATCGGCGATGACCATCTGAACCGGCCGGGAGCAAATGGGGCTGCCTCCACTGGCTTTAGGACGGAAAGGGTTTTGCCAGGCCGGTAGCGCAGGAAATCCCATCGTCGCATCGGCGCTTGCAGTGCTGGAATAAACATACGCACTAGTTCCAGCGCTTTTGCCTGAAAAGTATCTCAAGCCCTCGTACATCATCTCCCCAACAGGGGCGCCCCACGATTTGCATTCCCCTTCATTTCTATTGGCTGAGGTTTTGTATCCGCAGTCGTATTGCGAACCGCCCCAACCATGAATCGTGATTCTGTCGATGGTCCGGGCAATGCCATCGTTGGCAGTGTCGAACTGCCCGGTGCTTGCAACAATTTCGTCGTTGAAGCTGCGGATATTGCGGCGAAGCACTCCCCCCGAGTAGTTCTTCTCATAGGAGCCCGTGATCAAACCGAATTTCAGCTGGTCATTGACCGCGTAGTCATGAAGTGTTCCAGTCGGCTTCCACACCGTGGGGCTCGCGGCCGGATAGCCCTTGCAACCGGCTTCCCGCACACCACCGATCGGAACACAAGCCTCAACCCTGAGTATGACGTCAGTGGCGGCAACGGAACTTCTGCCACCACCTTTCGAAAAGTTGGCGGGGTTGGTACCGATACCCTGCGCAACGTCGGCCGATGCCCAAGTCCAGATTCGTTCGGTCGTCATATTTGCGTTGGTGATGTAACGCAACGCCGGTGCAGTGTTAGCGCTCAGGAAGGGGTAAGTGGTGTTGCCCCCATCCTTCACAACCACAAAGAGATGCTGCGTGCCGGCGGTCGGCGTTGCCAGCGTCGTGTATTGCGTGACGTCGTACGTATCGCGGCCGGGCCTGAATTCTTTACCCCAGACATGGCTGTCCTTAGGGATATAGGCCGCTTGCAAGACAGTTGAAGAGAAGGAAGGAGAACCCGCGGTTGTCGCACTGTCGACAACACGGTAGCCGCCATACAACACCCGCCGCAGTGCGTCCATTCGCGAAGTGGTTGCCCAATTTAGCCAGTTCCCATGCCACCGCTGGGTCGCGCCCGATTTGCAGCCAGTTGCCGTTGCAAGCGCCACCGGCCTGAACACCGGATTGTTTGTGCCGGTACTGGCGTACTCGTAACAACGGTCAGAGACAAAATTGCCGTAATACGTGATCGAAGGCTTGAACCCTACATCGACCACGCCGTCGCCATTGATGTCGCTGGTGTCGTTGTACGCCGCGTAAAAAAGCCGATGATCCCGGCTCATGGTCAACATGACAAGGCCAGGTGCGCTCTTTAACGCAAGCAGAGGGACTTGTGCAATGTCCACTGTGGTCTGTGCCATGGCTGTTGTCAGTGATGAAGCACCCAGCACTACCAGCAGGCTGGCCAGCACCGACTTCGCCGCCGTCACAAATCCCCTCGCCTTTGTGCCACCTGACACGCTCAAGGCTTCCAGAGGCGTTTCGTGTTGACGCGCCGCCCGGATCACATCCGGGCACCTGCAAGAAACAGATTGATTGATCATGATTGAAACTCCTCAATACACTGACTATGGGGTGGTGGTGACTGCTTTGGTGTAGAGGACCTGCAAGACGACCTCTGCGTTACCCGACCCCCCCGTGCTTCTTGACGTCACGCGATAATTTGTCGTCGTTGTCGTCGAGCCTCCGCTGCTTACTGTTGACTGTGACAACAACTCGATCACATACTTTGCGTTCTCGGCATTGTTCGTATATTTCGTTGTTACCGCCGCCGCACAACTGGTCCAGCTGAATGGGGTCGTGGTAGCGCAAGTCGCTGTCACAGCGCCTGCGCCCTGGTTCCAGAAATTCGTATTGCCGCCGCCTGACAATGCGGGGCTGTAATGCCCTAGCGTGGCCCCATTGAAGGATCCAGCCTCGATAACCGCCAATGCCTCCTTGCCGGCGTTCTCGGCAGACTGGAACGAAGTGTTGCGGTCCACGACATTGCCAGTCATTCTTTCGGACAAAGTGGTATTGCGAAAACCAACAACACTGATGACCATCAGCATCACAAGCAAAATAAGACCTACCAGCAAAGTCATGCCACGTTGCTGCCTGCGCCCGGACCTCAATGACAAAATCCGCGGCCTTCCCTTGCCGAATTTGGAAATACTGCCGTATTTTTTATAGAAACCAGTTGTGCAAGGCTTTTCAAGCATGATTGATCTGGCATGCGGCTTCATCGCGCTGCCACCCGGTTGCGCAAGACAACAGTCGTCGAAAATTCCTTACGGAGCCGATTGGTGGAAGCCCCGGCCGGCAATGTATAGGTTTGCCCTAGAAGTTTGGGGGTTGCCTGAGTCACCCCTGGGTTCACGTTGTCTTCAGAGCTGACCATCATCAAGCCAATCCGGACAGCAACAACTCGGGACCAATCGGTGACGGCTGCGGCGCTGGTCCGCCAGGCATCGACAGTCAGGGTAGGCGCGCCCAATGCATCCAATGCCGTGTTTTCTCCATAGTGGAGCTGCATACTTTCGACATTGGAGACCAGTTCTTCTGCGGCCTGCCGCGAATTGCCGTTATAGAACACCCGGTACAGGCTGGGCGTAGCAGCGCCGGCAGCGGTGGCCACGTAATAAAAACTCCATTCAGCCGGCATCACAACCGCGTCCGTATTAAATATCGTGCTGGACGTAAAAGTACCGGCTGAATTGCCCAACGAGGTGCTGTGATCAATGGTGGTCACGCCACCGCTGGTCGCCACTTTCCCCTTAAAAATACTGGACGATTTGCAGTCCGAAATAATGAAGTCATAGACGCCGCTATTGGCCGTGGCGTTGCGCCAGCCATAGGTGTCAGCAGCGATCGTCAGGCTCGCACTGGTGTTAGGCATCAGAACGCTTAAGGAAACGGCGTTGACACTCCCGCCAGCAAAAAGCAGACTGTCTGTTCCGCTTGACGACGGCGCCGCACCCGACGCGAACATGCCGGAAGGCACGTTATCAAATCCGCGAATGAAGTTGAATCCCGTGAAGGGCTGCTGAGTGACCTCGGCAACAGTTGGTTCAATCACGGCCAGAGGATTGGGCCCGTCGATACCCCCCGGGCTGCCGGAAGACATGACACTGCCAGGAAAGTAGGTTGTGACAGCCCCTACCGTGATTTTATTGATGCCAGGACAGCCCGCATAGCCGGCCATCCTCAGGTCTTTCGAAATGCTGTCCAGGGCAAAGGCCGCATCCTCCTGCAGCCTCCCGGAAGTCTCCTGAAACCGGAATGACTGCTTGACCGCCACATACACGGAAGACAAGCCGATCAAGACAGCAAGTCCAAGCGCAACCGCAATTAGCAGCTCGACCAGCGACATCCCCCCCTGCGCGGCTCGTCCTACAACATGCCTTGTTATTTTCATAGTCGCAACTCAAAAGTGACAGTTTTAAAAGCTGCGCCCGAATTGTCGGTACAGGTAGTCAGATCGGCATCGCTGAGCGTGCCCAGGCAATTGCTCCAGCGCACTTGAATAACAACCTTGCGGTCTGTGCCGCTGACGGAGTTTGTGATCTGGCCATCACCCTGCGGCAGTTGCGCCGCCAAGGCCTCCAGCCACACTTTTTTGTCATTTTCCGCAATGGACGAAGGACTGGCGGGGGGGTTATCCGCATAAGTGGTGAGGTATTGGCTGGTGGCGGAAAGGGCCACAGTCGGGTTGGCGCGAATGCGGTCAGCCATGTCTGCGGCCAACTGACTTGCCTTGGCCATGGACTCTGAAGCCACGGCGTTCGATACCCCATTCACCAGAAGACCCGCAACCCCCAGCAATCCAAACGAGAGGATCACCATGGTCACCATGACCTCGATAAGACTGAATCCAGCCAGGCGCCCCAAGGGCATGCGCGCAGGCTGTCGAATATGTTTGGATAGGTTTTCAGTACGTGTCATATTTGCACCATCAGCTGGTGGGGCAACTGCTGGCCGTCTCAACGCGCGTGGTCCGAACCCTGCCCGTGTTATTGATGACCAGACAGTATTTCTGGCTGGTCCCATCGAAAAACCAGAATGCCCGATTAACAACAGCCGCTCCTGAGGCATCAATCATGCGGCCTTGTCCGTTATAGGAAAAATAATTTACCGACCCGGTTTGTCCCGTGCTGACCGGCGCCGACGGAGCCGCCGCGACCTCCAGCCGCGTCACGGTGGCGCTGTCGGCAGTAGGGCCAACGGCAGCATTGGCGTTGGTAGTCTTGTCAACAAATACCGTCCACCCATTGGCCCATGCACCCGCAACACCGTTAGCTGCAACCGTGACTCGCGCATCGGCTCCGCGCTTGACGGCTTCTGATCTCGCCAGGCTAAGCGACACCTGCAATGTTGATGAGGCAGCGGCCAAACGGTTGCGCCGCATAAGGTCAGTAAAGGAAGGCGCCGCAACCGCGGCAAGAATACCGACTATTGCCACAACCACCATCAACTCAATGATTGTGAAGCCCCGCTCATGAGCGCACCGGTGCGCGTCCCGATGCGGGTATGCAAGGCAACGCGCAAAGGCAATCGCGGCAAAGGGCTGACTATTCATGCACGCATCTTACTTACGCAAGGCGACTCAGCGGTTACAGTACTGATGAGCGGTCGCGTCGGATCGCCAAGCGGCATCATGACCATCTCGACCCCCACCCCCTCACCTTCTAATGGACTTGCCCTGGCGCTCAGTCTGGCCTACGGCGCCAGAGCCATCACACCGCCCAATCCAAGTGTCGGCTGCGTCCTTATTGGTGACAAGGGCATAATCGGCCAAGGCCACACGCAGCGCGCAGGTGGGGCTCACGCTGAAATCATGGCTTTGCGCGATGCTGCGACCAACGGCCATTCCACGCAAGGCGCCACGGCCTACGTCACGCTGGAACCCTGCTCTCACCATGGGCGCACAGGCCCCTGCTGCGACGCACTGATTGCCGCGGGTATCAAAAAAGTCGTCGCCTCCATGGCGGACCCCAATCCACTGGTTTCCGGCCAGGGCTTTGAGCGCCTGCGCGCGGCTGGCATAGCGGTGGAAGTGGGTCCGGGCGCGGAAGAAGCCAGGGAATTGAACATCGGTTTCTTCAGCCGCATGGTCCGCAAGACGCCCTGGGTACGCATGAAGATCGCCGCGTCGCTGGACGGTGCCACCGCGCTGGCCAATGGCCAGAGCCAATGGATCACCTCAACCGAAGCACGCGCCGACGGCCATGCCTGGCGCGCCCGGGCTGGCGCCGTATTGACCGGCATTGGCACCGTGCTGCAGGACAACCCGCGGCTGGACGTGCGCCTGGTGGAAACGTCGCGTCAACCTTTTCGCGTGGTCATCGACAGCCTGCTCCAGACACCTGTGGATGCAAAAATTTTCGAAGCTGGCGGGCCCGTGTGGATTTACACAGCGCTTCAGGGCGCCCCCCAGGAGGCCGCCCTGGCGGCCAAGGGCGCCACGATCACCAGCCTGCCCGACGCCCGCGGAAAAGTGGATCTGGCGGCCATGATGAAAGACCTGGCGCGCCGCGAAATCAACGAATTGCACGTCGAGGCCGGCAGCAAGCTCAATGGATCCCTGATCCGCGAAGGCCTGGTCGACGAGTTTCTGGTCTACCTCGCGCCCAGGCTGCTCGGTCCGGGTATGGGCATGGCCTCCCTGGGGCCCTTGGAGCAGCTCTCCGATGCGGTGCCCCTGCAATTCCAGGGCGTTGAGAGAGTCGGACCCGACCTGCGCGTGCTGGCCCGCGGCGTGGGCCGGGATCAGTTCTAGCGTTATTTCACGCGGCTCCGGTCAGGCTTGGGCCGGTTTTACAAGGCAATAGTGGCCCTTCCTCACGCCCGGGCCGGATTCCCTGCGAAAATAGCGCATGTTTACCGGAATCATTACCGGCTTGGGGCGTATCGTCGCCATCCAAAGCCTGGGCAGCTCTTCAGACCACGGCAAGCGGCTCACCATCGAGGCCCCTGCGGGTTACCTTGACGACGTGGGCCTGGGCGACAGCATCGCCCTCAACGGCGCCTGCATGACGGCCACCACACTGGACCTGGCCCTGAACCGCTTCACCATCGACATTTCCGCCGAATCCCTGGCCAAAACCACGGGTCTGGCCGAAACCGGCCTCGTCAACCTCGAGAAAGCCCTGCGCGCGCATGACCGCCTGGGCGGCCACATCGTCTCCGGCCATGTCGACGGCATAGGCCGCGTCACGCATTTCGCCGAAGTGGGCGAAAGCTGGGAGTTGCGCATCCTTGCGCCCCGCGAGCTCGGAAAATACCTGGTTTATAAGGGCTCCATCACCGTCAACGGCGTGAGTCTCACGGTCAACCGCGTCATCGACCTGCCCGATACAACGGGTGGCGCGGGAGGCACCGAACTCAGTATCAACCTGATTCCCCACACCGTACAAAACACCGCGCTGGGCCAGCTGACCGCCGGCTCGCACGTCAACCTTGAAATCGACCTGATCGCGCGCTACGTCGAGCGCATGCTGGGCGACACCCACAACAACACCTCCAAAAAGCCCTGAACCATGAGCACTGCCATTTCCCCTGTTGAAGATATCGTCGCCGACATGCGCTCCGGCCGCATGGTCATCCTGATCGACGAAGAAGACCGCGAGAACGAAGGCGACCTGGTGCTCGCGGCCGACCACGTCACGCCCGAAGCCATCAACTTCATGGCGCGCTTCGGCCGCGGCCTGATCTGCCTGACCCTGACCCGCGAGCGCTGCGAGCTGCTGCAACTGCCGCCCATGGCAACCCGCAACGGCACCAAGCATTCCACCGCCTTTACCGTTTCGATTGAAGCCGCCGAGGGCGTGACCACCGGCATCTCCGCTGCCGACCGCGCCCGCACCGTGCAGGCCGCCGTCGCGAAGAACGCCAAGGTCAGCGACCTGGTGCAGCCCGGCCACATCTTTCCACTGCAGGCGGTGGATGGCGGTGTGCTGATGCGCGCCGGCCATACCGAAGCCGGCTGTGATCTGGCCGGCATGGCCGGCTGCTCGCCCGCCGCCGTGATCTGCGAGATCATGAAGGACGACGGCACCATGGCCCGCCTGCCCGACCTGCTGGTCTTCGCCGCGGAGCACGGCCTGAAAATCGGCACCATCGCCGACCTGATTGAACACCGCAGCCGCAACGATTCCCTGGTCGAAAAAATCGGTAGCCGCACGCTGCAAACCGCCTTTGGTGAATTCACCGCCCACGCCTTCCGCGACAAACCCAGCCAGGGCCTGCACCTGGCCCTTGTCCGGGGCGAATGGTCGCCCAGCGACGTCGTAGCCGCACGCGTGCACGAGCCTCTGTCGGTTCTCGACGTGCTGGAAACCGGCCGCCCCATGCATTCCTGGAGCCTGGACCAGAGCCTCAAGCACATCGCCGATGAAGGCCGTGGCGTGGCCGTGCTGCTCAACTGCGGCGAAAGCGCCGCGCAACTACTGGCCCAGTTTGAAGGCACGGCGCGGGCCAGCCAGGCGCCCGAGCGCGGCCGCATGGATCTGCGCACCTACGGCGTGGGCGCTCAGATTCTGCGCGAGTGCGGCGTGCACCGCATGAACCTCATGGGCAACCCGCGCCGCATGCCCAGCATGACGGGCTACGGCCTGGAAATCGTCGGCTACATCACCAGGGACTGACTTTTTCGTCACGCCCACATCTACAAATCGATCCACAGATCAATCTAAAAATCATCACAAGGGAACCCACCGTGTTCGGAGCAGAAAAAGGTACGGCCGACAAACTCGACGGCAAAAAACTTTCCATAGGCATCGTGCAGGCGCGCTTCAATGAAAGCATCACCAACGCGCTGGCCGAAGCCTGCAAGCATGAGCTCGCAGCCCTGGGCGTGCAGGAAGACAACATCAAGCACGTCAAAGTGCCCGGCGCACTGGAGGTGCCCTGCGCGCTGCAGGCACTGGCCGAGAGCGACAGGTACGACGCGCTGATCGCGCTGGGCTGCATCATCCGCGGGGAAACCTACCACTTCGAACTCGTGGCCAACGAAAGCGGCGCCGCCGTGACGCGCCTGGCGCTGGACTATCAGTTGCCCATCGCCAATGCCATCCTCACGACCGAGAACCTCGCGCAAGCCCAGGCCCGCCAGGAGGAAAAAGGACGCGACGCAGCGCGTGTCGCCGTCGAAATGGCCAACCTGATCGATGAAATTGCCTGAGCGTCCGCTTTCCAAGCGTCGTCCCTACACCCTAAACTGACTGGCATTTTCATGGCTGAACCCATCATCAAACCCAAACGCCCGCCGCAGACGCGCACCGGCCTGACCGACACCGGCGTCAAAAAAGCGGCCGACAAGTCGGCGCGCACCCGCGCCCGCGAGTTCGCCCTGCAGGCCCTCTACCAGCACCTGGTGGGCCGCAACGAAGCCGACTCGATCGACGCCTTCACCCGTGACCTCGCGGGTTTCCACAAGGCCGATTCGGCCCACTACGACGCGCTGCTGCACGGCTGCATCGCCGAAGCCAAAACGCTGGATGCCGGCATCGTTCCCCTGCTGGACCGGCCCATGGCGGAGATCTCGCCCATCGAGCATGCGGTGCTCTGGATAGGCGGCTATGAATTCACCCACTGCCTGGACGTGCCCTGGCGCGTGGTGATCAACGAATGCATCGAACTGGCCAAGGCCTTCGGCGGCACCGACGGCCACAAATACGTCAACGGCGTGCTCAACAAGATGGCGCCCGCCCTTCGCGCCGCGGAAGTCGCTGCCGACAAAGCCAGACAAACCGCCCGGTGAAAGGCCTGCCGTGAAAATCGCCCGGCGGGCTCAACGCATTGAGCCGTTTTATGTCATGGAGGTTGCCAAGGCGGCCTCGGCGCTGGCGCAGGAGTTCGCGCACAGCGACCGGCCCATGATCTTCCTGAACATCGGCGAGCCGGACTTTACCGCGCCGCCCCTGGTGCAGGAAGCCGCCGCACGCGCCATCTCCCAGGGCAACACGCAGTACACCCAAGCCACCGGCCTGCCGGCGCTGCGCGAACGCATCAGCGCCTGGTATGCCTCGCGCTTCGGCGCCGACGTGGCGCCCGGCCGCATCATCATCACGGCAGGCGCCTCGGCCGCGTTGCAGCTGGCTTGCCTGGCGCTGATCGAGGCCGGCGATGAAATCCTGATGCCCGACCCGAGCTACCCGTGCAATCGGCATTTCGTCAGCGCTGCCGAAGGCAACGCGGTGCTGGTGCCGACCACCGCGGCTGAGCGTTTCCAGCTCACCCGCGACAAGGTTGAGGCGGCGTGGAACGACCGCACGCGCGGCGTGCTGCTGGCTTCGCCCTCCAACCCGACCGGCACGTCCATCGCGCCCGAAGAACTGCAGCGCATCCACGAATTCGTGCACAGCCGCGGCGGCATCACGCTGATCGACGAAATTTACCTGGGATTGAGCTACGAAGAACATTTCGGCCACTCGGCGCTGGCCATGCCGGGCGAGCTGGGCCAGAGTGTCATCAGCATCAACAGCTTCAGCAAATACTTCAACATGACGGGTTGGCGCCTGGGCTGGCTGGTGGTGCCCGAAGCGCTGGCACCGGTGATTGAGCGCATCGCACAAAATCTTTTCATCTGCCCCAGCACCGTGGCCCAGCATGCGGCCCTGGCCTGCTTCGAGCCCGAGAGCCTGCAGGAATACGAACGCCGCCGCGCCGAATTCAAGGCGCGCCGCGACTACTTCATTCCTGAACTGAATCGCCTGGGCCTCACGGTTCCGGTGATGCCCGACGGCGCGTTTTACGCCTATGCCGACTGCACGCAGGCCGCCGCGCGCCTGTGCGTCAGCGGCAGCTGGGACTTCGCGTTCGAGCTCATGAAGCGCGCCCACCTGGCCGTCACGCCCGGTCGCGATTTCGGCCACGCGGCACCCGAGCAATTCATCCGGTTCTCCACCGCGAACTCCATGGCGCAGTTGCACGAAGCTGTGGCCCGGCTCAAGGCGGTGCTCGCATGAGCGCAAGCGCTCGGGTCTTCAGTTGGCCGGTCCGGGTGTATTGGGAAGACACCGACGCGGGCGGCATTGTCTTTTACGCCAACTACCTGAAATTTTTTGAACGTTCGCGCACCGAATGGCTCAGATCACTGGGCATTGAACAGCAGCGCCTGCGGGAAAGCACTGGCGGGATCTTTGTGGTGGCGGAAACCAGCATACGCTACCATCGGTCCGCCCGGCTGGACGATGAACTGATTGTTACGGCAAGCCTGATTGAGGCGGGCCGTGCGTCCATGATAATCAGCCAGCAGGTGCTATTAAAAACAGAGCGGGCGCCCTTGCTTTGTGAAGGCAGCATACGGATCGGCTGGGTCGATGCGATGAGCCTTCAACCACGACGCATTCCGGCTTCCATTCTTGACAGCTTAAAAAACGATACGGCCACAACATGAATCAAGACCTGTCCATCGTCAGCCTCATTCTCAACGCCAGCTGGGTCGTGCAGGCCGTCGTGGCGCTGCTGGTCGGTGTGTCCATCGCCAGCTGGGCCGCGATCTTCCGCAAGATCGTCGCGCTCAAAAAGGTGCAAAAACTCAACGACGAGTTTGACCGCGAGTTCTGGTCCGGCACCAGCCTGAACGACCTTTTCGCCGGCGCCGCGCAAAACGCCAAGCACTCGGGCCCGATGGAACGGATTTTCGCCAGCGGCATGCGTGAATACCAGAAACTGCGCGAACGCCACATCACCGACCCCGGCACATTGCTGGACGGCGCACGCCGCGCCATGCGCGCGAGCTACCAGCGCGAGCTCGATGCCATCGAAGCCAACCTGTCCTTCCTGGCCACCGTCGGTTCGGTCTCGCCTTACGTGGGACTGTTCGGCACCGTCTGGGGCATCATGCACGCCTTCACTGGCCTCGCGGCCCTCGAGCAGGTCACGCTGGCCACGGTGGCGCCGGGCATCGCCGAGGCGCTGGTCGCCACCGCCATCGGCCTGTTCGCGGCCATTCCGGCCGTCGTCGCCTACAACCGCTTTTCGCACGACATTGATCGCGTCGCCAATCGGCTGGAAACTTTCATCGAAGAATTTTCCAATATCCTGCAGCGCAACCTGGGCGCGCAATCGCCCTCCGGACACTAGACCGGCAAGGAGGAGACGCCATGCCAGCAGTCAGTTCCCGCCGCGGTCGAGGCCGGCGCACCATCAGCGAAATCAACATGGTGCCGTTTATCGACGTCATGCTGGTGCTGCTCATCATCTTCATGGTGACGGCGCCGCTGATCACGCCCAGCATGATCGCGCTGCCCAAGGTCGGCAAAGCGCCCAGCCAGCCGCAAAACCCGGTGCAAATCCAGATCAGCAAGGACGAAGCCGTGCTGGTCAAGATCAAGACCGACAGCGTGCCCAGCACTGTGCGCAACGTCGCTGCCGACATCGTGCGACTTGAGCCGGCAGTCAAGGCCGAGGCTGCGCAGGCCGTGCCCGTGGTCATCAGCGCCGACAAATCGATCAAATACGAAACCGTGGTTCAGGTCATGGACAACCTGCAAAAAGCCGGGGTGTCGCGCGTAGGCCTGTCGGTGCAGACCGGCGGCAAGTAGCCGCCAGGCCGCCGGAGTTCGCCATGCCCAGCGTCGCAGACCGCATTGAATTCGCCCCGCCCCGCGACTCGGGTTCGGTGCGCGCGTTCGGGTTGGCCGTGCTGGCCCACTTGCTGCTCATGGCCGCACTGACCTGGGGCATCAACTGGAAGCGCAGCGACAAGGCAGCTTCGTTCGAGGCCGAGATCTGGTCCAGCGTGCCGGAGGCTGCGGCGCCGAAACTGATTGAGGCGCCCCCTGCACCACCGCCGCCACCCGTGCGCCCCGCGCCGGAAGTCACACCGCCACCACCCGCCCCCAAGGTAGACATTGCGCTGGAGCAAGAGAAAAAACGCAAGCTGCTGCAACAACAGCAGGAAGCCGAGAATCAGCGGCAGGAAAGGCTCAAGGCCGAGCAGCAGGCGAAGAAGGAAAAGGAGCTGAAGGACCAAAAGGCCAAGGAGGAGCTCGCCAAACGCAAGGCTGCCGAAGACGCCAAAAAGGCCGAAGCGAAAAAACAGGACGCCAAGGAAGACGAGAAGCAAAAGCAGGCCGACGCTGCAGCGAAGAAGCAGCGGGAAGACAATCTCCGGCGGATGATGGGCCAGGCCGGGGCCACCGGAGGGGCGGCCGCCACAGGCACAGCCCAATCGTCTAAAGGCCCTTCAGCCAGCTACGGCGGCAAAGTCAGGGCCAAGGTTATCCCCAACATTGTGTTCACGGAAGACATCGCCGGCAACCCCACCGCCGAGGTCGAAGTGCGCACCACGCTGGACGGCACTGTTGTTAGCCAGCGCCTGGTCAAGTCCAGCGGCAACAAAGCTTGGGACAACGCGGTGATCAATGCCATCATCCGCACCGGCACCATGCCGCGTGACGTGGACGGGCGGGTTCCAACGCCGATGATCATTGAATTCAAGCCTAAAGACTAAAAACGGGCCAGACCCGGCCGAAAAGCCTCTGCCACCACAAAGTGACATTCCGCGCCCCGTCTTTATCAGGCCAGGGCCCCGATTTCACTCATAAACAATCTGCACCAGCCCGCGGTCGGCCTGCGCCATCCAGCTGGCCAGCGCCGCATCCGTCGGGAAGAACCTGGCGGCCTCGCCCAGATGCAGTTCCGCCGTCGCACCGCCCACGGTGTTTTGCCGCCTGAGGCTCAGGCGCACCGGAAGGCCGCGGCTGATCTCGCCCTGCTCTGACATTTCGCGGCGCGGCGGGAAATCCCTGACCATGCGCGAAATGTCGGGCGCGCTGCCGTTGACAGCCACGCGCAGGTACTTGCCGAACTTGCAACGCGCGGTTTCCAGGTCCCACACCTGCGTGACCTTGAAGCGGCGGCCGAAGCGCTCCGACGCGCCCTGCAGCGTGCCCTGCACGATCACCAGTTCGTCGTCCTTGAGCAGGTTGCGATTGGCGTTGAAGGTAGCTTCGTCCACCGAGGCCTCAAGCACGTCGGTCTTGTCGTCGAGCTTGAAGATGATCAGCTTGCCGCGGTTGCCGTTGATGACACGCAGGTCGCTCAAAATGGCGGCCAGCAGTTGCGGCTCGCGCGAGTCGATCAGGTCTTCGATCTTGCGTTTGGCAAATTGGCGCACCTCGGTCTCCACCTCGTCAAACAGGTGGCCCGAGAGGTAAAACCCGATCGCGGTTTTTTCTTGCACCAGGCGCGCCTTCACGCCGAAAGGCATCGCCTCTACCAAAGGCGGCTCCTGGGTGCTGGCGGCGTGCGAGTCGCTCATGTCGAACAAGCCGCCCTGATTGGCATTGGCTTCGGTCGCGGCGGCGAATTCAAAGGCCCGGTCCACCGAGGCCAGCAGCGAGGCGCGGTTGAGCTGCAGGTTGTCAAAAGCGCCGCCCTTGATCAGGGCTTCCACGGTGCGCTTGTTGAGGCGGCTGCGGTCCACCCGCACGCAAAAATCGTAGAGCGAGGTAAAGGGGCCGCCTTCCTTGCGCGCCGCGACGATCGCGTCGATGGCCTGCTGGCCCGTGCCCTTGATGGCGCCCAGGCCGTAGCGCACCGAGGTCGCGCTGATGGGCTCGAAGCGATAGTGGCCGCGGTTGATGTCGGGCGACTCGAACTGGATGCCCATTTTCTGCGCATCGCCGAACAGGACCTTGAGCTTGTCGGTGTCGTCCATTTCCACCGTCATGTTGGCGGCGAAGAACTCCGCCGTGTAGTGCACCTTGAGCCAGGCCGTGTGGTAGGCCAGCAGCGCATAGGCGGCGGAGTGCGACTTGTTGAAGCCGTAGCCCGCGAACTTTTCCATCAGGTCGAAAACCTCGTCGGCCTTTTCCTCGCTGAGGCCGCCCTCGCCCGCGCCCTTGCGGAAGATGGCGCGCTGCGCGTCCATCTCTTCTTTTTTCTTCTTGCCCATGGCGCGGCGCAGCAAGTCGGCGCCGCCCAGCGAGTAGCCGCCCAGGATCTGCGCAGTCTGCATCACCTGCTCCTGGTAGACCATGATGCCGTAGGTCTCTTCGAGGATGGCCTTGACGCGCGGGTCCGGGTACTCGGGCACTTCCTTGCCCTGCTTGCGCGCGATGTAGGTCGGGATCAGTTCCATCGGGCCCGGGCGATACAACGCATTCATCGCGATCAGGTCTTCCAGGCGGTCCGGCTTGGCATCTTTGAGCATGCGCTGCATGCCGATACTTTCAAACTGGAACACGGCTTCGGTCTGCCCCCGGCCGAAGAGTTCGTAGACCTTTCTGTCGTTGAGCGGCAGGTCTTCGAACTTGAAGTCTTTTTGCGCCGGGTGGCGCGCAATGATGAACTCCCGGGCGATCTCCAGGATGGTCAACGTGGCCAAGCCCAAAAAGTCGAACTTGACCAAGCCGATCGCCTCGACGTCATCCTTGTCGAACTGGCTCACGGCGGAGTCGCTGCCCGGCTGGGCATAGAGCGGGCAGAAATCGGTCAGCTTGCTGGGCGCGATCAGCACGCCCCCGGCGTGCATGCCAACGTTGCGGGTCAGGCCCTCGAGCTTTTGCGCGAGTTCCAGCAGGGTGTGCACGTCCTCTTCCTTGCGCTCGCGCTCGGCCAGGATGGGCTCCTGCTCCTTCGCTTGCTCAATCGTGATGTGCTGGCCCGGCTTGTTGGGGATGAGCTTGGAGATACCGTCGCAAAAGCCGTACGGGAAATCCAGCACGCGGCCCACGTCGCGGATGGCAGCGCGGGCGGCCATGGTTCCAAAGGTCACGATCTGGCTTACGGCGTTCTTGCCGTATTTGTCCTTCACGTAATCGATCACGCGGTCGCGGTTGCTCTGGCAGAAGTCGATGTCGAAGTCGGGCATGGACACCCGCTCCGGGTTCAGGAAGCGCTCGAACAGCAGGTTGTACTGCAGCGGATCCAGGTCGGTGATCTTGAGCGAATAAGCCACCAGCGAGCCCGCGCCTGAACCCCGGCCCGGCCCGACCGGGCAGCCGTTGTTCTTGGCCCAGTTGATGAAGTCGCCCACGATCAGGAAGTAGCCGGGGAACCCCATCTTCAGGATGGTGTTGATCTCGAATTCCAGCCGCTTCACGTACTCGGGCCGCTTCTGGTCGCGCACCGCCGCATCGCGGTACAGGTGGGCCAGCCGCTCTTCCAGGCCTTCAAACGAAGCCTGGCGGAAATACTCGTCAATGGGCATGCGCACGCCGCCCACTTCGGGCGTCGGGTAGTCGGGCAGCATGGGTTTGCCCAACTCCAGCGTGAGGTTGCAACGCTTGGCGATCTCCAGTGTGTTGGCCAAGGCCGTGGGCACGTCGGCGAACAAAGTGCTCATCTGCTCGGCCGACTTGAAGTATTGCTCCCGCGTGAACTTGCGCACGCGCCGCGTATTGCCCAGGATTTCGCCTTCCGAGATGCAGACACGCGCCTCATGCGCTTCGTAGTCGTCGTAGGTCAGGAACTGCACAGGGTGGGTGGCCACCACCGGCAGCTTGAGCCGCGCCGCCAGCTGGACGGCAGCAGCCACGTGGCGTTCATCGTCGGGCCGCTGGGCGCGCTGCAGCTCGAGGTAAAAGCGGTGGGGAAACAGGCCCGCGAAATACAGCGCGCATTCCGTGGCGCGCGCACTGTCGCCCTGCAACAGCGCCTGGCCCACGGAGCCGCCCTGCGCGCCCGACAGGGCAATCAGGCCTTCGCCCAGTTCCTGCAGCCATTCCAGCTTGACGACGGCCTGGTCGCGCACCACGTTTTTGGTCCAGGCCCGCGTGAGAATTTCGGACAGGTTCAGGTAACCCTGGCGGCTTTGCACCAGCAGCAACAGGCGAGCGGCGGGCGCACCGGCATCCTTGCCCGGCGCCTGCACCCAGATGTCGGCGCCTATCAGGGGCTTGACGCCCGCGCCACGGGCTTCCTTGTAAAACTTGACGGTGCCGAAGAGGTTGCTCAGGTCGGTGATGGCCAGCGCCGGTTGCCGGTCCGCCGCCGCGGCGGCCACGACTTCGTCGATGCGGTTGGTGCCGTCGACGACGGAAAATTCGGTGTGGAGGCGCAAATGAACAAACATAAGGGCCATTTTAGGGCCGGGTCTGTCCGCTCAGAAGCCGTGCCCCGGCGCAAGGCCATGCATGCCTGCCTACAATTGATCGCATCATGCAAATCCTGAACATTGCAGCCTACAAGTTCGTTGCGCTCGCCCAGCCCGAAGCGCTGCAAACCAGCCTGGCCGACCGGCTGCAAGGCCATGCCATCAAGGGCACGGTGCTGCTGGCGGAAGAAGGCATCAACCTCTTCCTGGCAGGGCCGGCCGGCGATATTCATGATTTTTTGGCATGGTTGAAACAGGATGCGCGTTTTGCCGACCTGGGGGCCAAGGAAAGCTGGTCCGGCGCCCAGCCTTTTCGCAAGCTGCTGGTCAAGGTCAAGCCGGAAATCATCCGCATGAACCACCCGGCCATCCAGCCCGCGGCGGGCCGCGCGCCGGCGGTGGATGCCGCCACGCTCAAGCGCTGGCTGGACGCGGGGCATGACGATACGGGCCGCCCCGTGGTGACACTGGATACACGCAACGACTTCGAAGCCGACGTCGGTACTTTTCACAATTCGATCGACTGGCGCATTAGCAAGTTCACCGAGTTTCCTGAAGCCCTGCTGGCGCACAAGCACGAACTGGCGGGCAAGACCGTTGTGAGCTTTTGCACCGGCGGCATACGCTGCGAGAAAGCCGCCATCCTGATGCGCGAAGCCGGTGTGGAAAACGTCTGGCAGCTGGAAGGCGGCATCCTCAAGTATTTCGAGGACTGCGGGCGCGCGCACTTTGACGGCGAATGCTTTGTTTTTGATGAGCGCCGGGCTGTGGACCCAGAACTGAAGCCCCAAGTCAACCCGCCCGCCAAGGCCCTGCACCCGCCCCCCACTGCCCGTGGCCGCAAGCCCGAAATTCTCGGGCTGTTGTCCGACAGCTGAGCCGGGCACACCATGCGAAGCTTTTGAGTCGCCCGCATCCAAGATCCCGCGACATCCGACTTCCGCCGGCCGTCCCTCTTTACGGTAGCCCACCATGCCCACAGACACCTCTCCCGCTCGCCGTCCCATTGCTCACGCAGCGCCTGTCGCGCAAAGCTCCGCACTGGCCAGGCGCTTCGCCATCGTGCGCCAGCAGACGGAAGCGCTGATCCAGCCGCTCAGCCCCGAAGACTGCCAGTTGCAGTCCATGCCCGACGCCAGTCCTGCCAAGTGGCACCTGGCCCACATCACCTGGTTTTTCGAGACCTTTATCCTCGAACGCTTCGAGCCGGGCTTCACGCCTTTCGATGCGGGCTTTCGCGTGCTGTTCAACAGCTACTACAACGGTGTGGGCGACAAATACCCGCGGCCCAAGCGGGGCCTGATCAGCCGGCCCTCGCTGGACGAAGTACTGGCCTACCGCGCACAGGTCAACCAGCGCATGCTGGCGGTGATCGAGAGGGTCGAAGCCGGCGCCGACAGCGCGCAACAACGCGAACTCACCGAACTGGTGACCCTGGGCCTGCACCACGAGCAGCAACACCAGGAACTGCTGCTGACTGACATCAAGCACGCGCTGTCCTTCAACCCCGCCCGGCCGGCTTATGCGAGCCGCTGGCCGCTGGCCGGCATACACCCCCAACCGGTGGAATGGCTGCGCCATGAGGCCGGCCTGGTGGAGCACGGTTTTGATGCAGCGCGCGACGGTGAATTCGCGTTCGACAATGAAACGCCGCGCCACAAGGTATACGTGGCGGCGTTTGAACTGGCCAGCCGGCCGGTGACCAACGGCGAGCTCATGGCTTTTATCGCCGACAGGGGCTACCAGCGTCCGGAGTTGTGGCTGTCCATGGGCTGGGACTGGGTGACTGAAAACAAGATCAGCCAGCCCTTTTACTGGCAGGGCGATCAGGACGGAAGGGGGCAGTACCAGCACTTCACACTGCAAGGCCTGATTGATGTAGACCCGCACACGCCGGCCTGCCACCTCAGTTATTTTGAAGCCGATGCTTTCGCACGTTGGGCAGGCGCGCGCCTGCCGACCGAGTTTGAATGGGAACTGGCCGCGCGCGGCCTGCCCAACAGCGCGACGCCGCAAGGCAACTTTGTTGAGAAGTCAGCTTTCCATCCGCTGCCGCAACAGGAAGGCAGCCATGGCCTGCCTGCGCAAATGTTTGGCGACGTGTGGGAATGGACCCAATCCAACTACAACCCCTACCCCGGCTACAAGCCCTGGGAAGGTTTGGTCGGCGAATACAACGGCAAGTTCATGTGCAACCAGTTCGTGCTGCGCGGCGGCTCCTGCGCCACGCCGCACAGCCACATACGCGCGAGCTACCGCAATTTCTTCCCCCCAGATGCACGCTGGCAGTTCAGTGGATTGCGCCTGGCGCGCGATCTTGCGTTTGGCCAAGGCCATTGACACGCAACGGCCGGTTTCGCAAGCTCATTCGAGTGGATAGACAGGATGGCAAGATTTGTTTTGGTGCCCGGCGGTTGGCATGGCGCCTGGGCATTCGACGCAGTCAGCCAGGCGCTCTCGAGTGAAGGCCATGAGGTCCAGGCGATCACTCTCTCGGGATTGGGCGACGAGCCCGCGAACGATGTCATCAATCTCGAAAGTCACATCAACGAGGTGGCCCAGGCAGTTCGTGGGCACGATACGCCTGCCGTGCTTGTCGGGCATTCGTACGGGGGAATGGTCATCACGGGTGCGGCGGACAAGGAGCCGTCGCGCGTCAATGCCATCGTTTATGTCGATGCCTATGTGCCCGACAACGGCGCCTCGGTCTGGTCCCTCGCCACGCCGGCCTACCGCGACCGGTTTATTGCGGGTGCAGCAGCGGATGGCCTGACCTGTGCGGCGCCAGCCCACCTCGACAAGCGGTGCCGACCCCATCCCATGGCCTGCTTTCTGCAGGCGATCAAATTAACAGGCAATTGGCGTGATGTCCGGCGCAAATCCTTCGTGGCAGCCAGTTGGGACGGAAGCCCCTTTGTTGATCTGTACGAACGGCTGCAGGCGGACCCTGGTTGGGACACGCATGGCCTGGCGTGCGCACACGATGTTCCGCGACTGGCCCCTGAGGCACTCACCAAGATTCTTTTGAAGTACGCGTAAGGGGGCAGACTAATCGCGCAGCACACCCAGCACGTCAGAGTTGAACTCGCGGTTGTAAAGAATCAGCACCACCACCGCCGTGGCCAGCACAAACGCGAAGGTCGAGAAAAACCAGGCCATGATGCCGAAGCTGAAGTAGTAGGCCCTGAGCCCGTCGTTAAAGGTTTCAGCCGCCAGGCCCACCATGCGGCTGGTGCGCGTGGCAAAGGCTTCACGGTCAAACTTGCCGACTTCAAACTCCTGTGGCGAGGGCATGGAGCCGATCAGCAAGGCCACAAAGGTGTATTGGCGCATAGACCAGCTGAAGCGGAAGAAGGCGTAAACAAACACCGCCACCATCAGCAACACCTTGAGGTCGAAGATCAATACCGAGGTGCGCACCGCGAACGGAATCTCGCGCACCAGTTCGGCGGCCTTGTCGGTGGTGCCCAGCAATGCGAACAGCCCACCGATGATGATGATGGTGGTGGACGAGAAAAAGGCCGGCGTGCTCGACAGGTTTTGCGTGATGATGCCGTCGATCACGCGCGGGTCGCGCGCCGTGGCCTGCAGCAGCCAGTAATGCCGGTAACGGTTGGTGGTGCCCAGCAGAGAGGAGCGCTTGACGCCATAGTGCCGCGCGAACCAGGCATAACCCATCCAACCCAGAAAAAACCAGACGATTGCCAGCCAGTCGCTCCAAGGAAGCAGGGTAAAGATTTGCATCGCCAGATCTTAAATTACCCACGAAGGGACGAACCTGTCTCAGCCCGCCGTGAATCTGCGCTCGGGCAACGGAATGAACTCAGTCTCGCCGGGCACCTGTCCCATGGCCTGTGCGGCCCAGTCCTCGCCGGCCTGCACGATGCGTTCCTTACGGCTGGAGACAAAGTTCCACCACATAAAGCGGTGCGCATCGAGTGCGTCTCCGCCTATCACCACCAGGCGCGTCGCCGTGCCCGCGCTGAGCTGAACCGCCGAACCGGGCGCCAGCGTCGCCAAAGTGTGCATGGCCAGCGGCTCGCCGTCCACCAGCAGGTCACCGTCCACCGGGTACACCGCCATCTGCTCGGCCAGCGACGGTAGCGTGAAAGGCGTTCCGGCGGCCAGGGCCACGTCGAGGTAAAGCGTTCTTGAAAAGGTCTTGACGGGCGAGGTCTTGCCGAAGGCTTCGCCGACCAGGATGCGCACCGCCGCGCCATCCACCGTGGTGGCCGGAATCGTCTCTGACGGTGTGTGTGAAAAAACCGGCGCCGTTTCTTCAAATTCTTTCGGCAAGGCCGCCCACAGCTGAAGGCCATGGTTCACATACGCGGTGCCGCGCAGGTCTTCGGGCGCGCGTTCGGAGTGCACGATGCCGCGGCCCGCCGTCATCCAGTTGATGGCGCCGGGCTCTATGCGCTGGGCAGAACCCAGGCTGTCGCGGTGCATCATGGCGCCCTCGAACAGGTAGGTCACCGTCGCCAGCCCGATGTGCGGATGCGGCCGCACGTCGTGGTTGGTGCCGGGCTGTTCGGTCACTGGGCCGAAGTGGTCAAAAAAAATGAAAGGGCCTACCGATTGCTGCTGCGCGGAAGGCAACAGGCGGCGCACCATAAAGCCGCCGCCCAGGTCTTTGTGATGGCCGCTTAGTTTCAGTTGCACGCTCACGGCAGGCGCTCCAGTTCGGTGCTGATTTCCGTCGTGACGGCAGTCATGAGTTTGTGCACCGGGCATTTCTGCGCCACGGCAAGCAACTCGCGCAACTGCGCGTCCGTCAAATCGCCCTTGACCTGGAGTCTGGCCGAGAGCTTGTAAACACCGCTACCGCTGCGCTCCTGCGAGTCGTCGCGCTCAATGCGCGTCTGCACATCCTCGACGGGAATGCCCTTCTTGCGGGCGTACCACATCACGGTCAGGGCCTTGCAGGCGCCGAGCGCTGCGTCGTAGAGATCATGCGGGCTGGGGCCGCTGTCGGCGCCGCCTTCGGCTTCGCTGACGTCGGCGGTGAAAACATGGCTGCGGACCCGCACCTGCTGGGCCATGGTGGCGCCGAGGTCCCGCTGGAGTTCAATGGTCATGGGGTTCCTGTCGATAGGGGTAACGGGTCAGGCCGAAAGCCTCGCCGCGATGGCGGCGACACGCGCGCCGAAACTGCGCGCGGTCTCCAGGTCGCCGGCGGACATCTCGCCGGCGCCGGCGTCCGATGGCGACTGCGCGATGGCGCCGCTGTAGGAGCCCAGGTAATTCGCATCGTTGCGCAGCGCGGCCTTGCTGTTGCTGGGCAGCACACCCTGGCTGACCCAGATGCCGCCGTGCTGCATGGCCAGCGTGAACAGGTAATTCAGCGTCGACAGCTTGTCGCCGTTCATCGAGGCGCTGTTGGTGAAGCCGGCGAAGAGCTTGTCTTTCCAGGCCTGGGTGTACCAGGGCTTGGAGGAAGCGTCGGCAAACTTCTTGAACTGCCAGCTCACGTTGCCCATGTAGGTGGGCGAGCCCATGATGATGGCGTCCGCGGCATTCAAGGTTTCCCAACCGCCTTCGGGCAGGTTGCCGTCGACGTCTATGGCCAGTAACTCGGCGCCTGCGCCTTCGGCCACCGACTGCGCCATGCGCTGGGTATGGCCGTAGCCGGAGTGGTAAATCACGACAACTTTGGGCATTCGGGAGCTTTCACGGGATGGAAGGAAGAGGATTGAACTCAAACAAGGCAAAGCAAAAGGGCTGCAGCCCAGGCGTGAAAGCCTTTGCAGCAGCCCTGTTTTTGGATCAGCCTTGGCGCTTGCCGTCCACACTCCAGGCGCCGCCGCCGAAAGCCGCGATGCTGAACAGGCCGCCGACGATGGCCATGTTCTTGAAGAACATCATCTGTTGGGTGGGGTCAGTCCAGAAGGCATGGAAGATGCAGGTGATGACGACCGTGAAGATGCCAATGGCCAGCGCGGCCCAGCGCGTCTGGAAGCCCACGGCCAGAAGGAGGCCCAGGCCCAGTTCCACCACGATGGCGATGGCGGCAGCGACACCAGGCAGCGGCACGCCCTTGGACGCGATGTAGCCCACCGTACCCTCGAAGCCACCGATCTTGGAAAAGCCGGCCGGCACAAACAGCAATGCCAGCAACAGGCGTCCGATCAGGGACAGAGGGTTTTGCAGGGAATTAAGCATGGTGAATCCTTATAAGTAGAGTTAAGTTGACGGGGAAATGATGGATGAAAAAAACACTCTGGGCAAGCGAATAGATGTTCAGCCTATTCGCCCACTCCCAAGTGTTACCTCGTGTTGCGGTATTCGCCCCGACTCAAGGAGCCAGGTCGAACACCAGAACTTCTGCGTCCTGGCCATTGGCCAGGGTCAGCGTGGCCTCTGATTGAAGCGCGGCCGCGTCGCCGGTCTTCAGCACCCGGCCATTGACTTCCAGCTGCCCGCGGATCAGGTGCACATAGGTCTTGCGCGCGGCGCTCAGTTCCAGAGTGGCGCTTTCCACGCCGTCAAACAGGCCCGCATAAAGCCTTGCATCGGCGTGGATCAGCACGGAACCCTTGGCGCCGTCTGGCGAAGCCACCAGGCGCAGGGCGCCGCGCTTTTCGGCGTCGGCAAAGGTCTTCTGCTCGTAGCTTGGCGGAATGCCGGTCACGTTGGGCTCGATCCAGATCTGCAGGAAATGCGTGGTCTGGCCGTCCGCATGGTTGAACTCGCTGTGCTGCACGCCCGTGCCGGCGCTCATGCGTTGAACGTCGCCGGGCGGGATGCCCTTGATGTTGCCCAGGCTGTCCTTGTGCGCAAGTTCGCCGCTCAGCACATAGCTGATGATTTCCATGTTCTGGTGGCCATGGGTGCCGAAGCCACGGCCGGCCGCGATGCGGTCTTCATTGATGACGCGCAGGTTGCCAAAGCCCATGTGGGCCGGGTCGTAGTAACCTGCGAACGAAAAGGAATGGAAAGACTTGAGCCAGCCGTGGTCAGCGTAACCGCGTTCGCTGGAGGTTCTTAAAGTCATCATGAGGTGCTCCTTTCAAGGTGCGTTGAGATTTGCTGGAAGTTCGTTTGCGATGACTCCAATGTAGGCGTGGGCCCTGCACTTTCCATTGCCGCGCTTTGATGGCATCATTCAAATTATTTGAATCATTTTTATGGCAACGATCAACAACCGGGTGCGTGACGCCCTCACGCCCGAAACCCTGAGTCTGATTGGCGCCATCCACAGCGCCGGCAGCATGGCTGCCGCTGCGCGCGAGCTGGGCCTGGTCCCCAGCGCCCTGACCTACCGCATCCGACAGGTGGAGGATGCGCTGGACGTGTTGCTGTTCGATCGCTCCTCGCGCCAGGCCAGGCTGACCGAGGCCGGAAAGGAACTGCTGCGCGAAGGCAAGCGCCTGCTGGCCGAACTCGATGCCGTGGCCAACCGCGTCAAGCGCGTGGCGACCGGCTGGGAGCCGCAGCTCACCTTGGCGGTCGACAGCGTGATCTCGCGCACCACCGTGATGGAGCTGTGCGAGGCTTTTTTCGCGCTGAACCCACCCACCCGGTTGCGCCTGCGCGAAGAGGCGCTGTCGGGCACGCTGGAGGCGCTCACTTCAGGCCAGGCCGACCTGGCCCTGGGCGTGGCCATCGAGCCAGCGGTCAACACCTCGGTGCAACACAAGACGCTGGGCAGCATCCATTTCATTTACGTGGTCGCGCCGCACCATCCGCTGGCCCAGGCGCCCGAACCCGTGACCGACGCCATGCTGATGCCGCACCGCGCCGTGGCGGTGGCTGACTCGGTGCAGCGCGGCAGCGGCGTCACGGTGGGGCTGCTGGGCGGCCAGGACATCTTCACCGTGCCCGGCATGCAGGAAAAGCTTCGGGCGCAACTGCGCGGCCTGGGCGGCGGCTTCCTGCCGGAATACCTGGCGCGGCCGCACGTCATCACCGGTCGCCTGGTGGAAAAGCGCATGCAGCGCGCGCCGCGCCAAGTACCTATGAGCTATGCCTGGCTGCGCGCGCCCGACGGCAAGGAAGGCCGCGCGCTGCAGTGGTGGCTCAAGCAGCTGGAGAGCCCGGCCACGCGAAAAGCGCTGCTGGAACGTGATTAGGAATGTCTTCCCGTGCCTTTTAACGCGCCTATGCAAATGCAAACAGGTGACAGGAGGTGACTCTAGGTGACTGTGGGTGGCAGTGTTAGCAGGACACTACCCCTGTGAAAACCCGTAGTTGATCGGCAATCCACGCGCACCGGCTGCGCCTGCGTGTAGAGTGTGCCTAGAACAACTGACGATTGACGATTTCCGTTTATGGTTGAGATGTGATGACCAAGGCTGGGGGCCATGCATTGCTGCGAAAGCGGTGAGGCGCCTCATTCATCAATTGAAAAAAGCATAAAGACACAGCACATGCCAAAAAATTCCAGCCTCCCCCTTCCTGAATCCGCGGCCCGGCGCCGCGTCGCCGTAATAGGCGCCGGCATCGCCGGTATCGCCTGCGCGCGAACGCTGGCGCAGGCCGGGCACCAGGTCACCGTGTTTGAGAAAGGCCGCGAAGCCGGCGGGCGCATGGCCACCCGCGACAGCGAATTCGGCGGCTTTGACCACGGCGCGCAGTATTTCACCGTGCGCGACGCGCGTTTCGAAAAAGCACTGTCCACGGTGCCCGGGCTGGTGCGGCCCTGGAGCGCCAACACCGTGCGCATCCTGGACGAGCTGGGCCGCGTCGTGGCTTCGGCACTGCCGCCCAAAGAGGCGCACTGGGTCCCCACGCCGGGCATGAATGCGCTGGTGCGCCAATGGGCACAGCCCCTGGCGGCTGCAGGCCGCCTGCTGCTGGAAACCGAGGTGCTTCGGCTGGAACGCGACAAGCTTCACCCAGAACAATGGCAGTTGCAGACCGAAGGCCCGGGGGCCGGCAGCCGGGTGCATTCGGGTTTTGACGACGTGGTGCTGGCCCTGCCCTCGCCGCAGGCGCATGCCCTGCTGCTCAGTTCGCAACAAGGCAAGCCGCTGATGGAAGAACTCTCCAAGGTCAGCGTGGCGCCCTGCTGGACGCTGATGCTGGCCTTCCCCCAGGCCATGCAACCCACGATGGCGCACCTGGGCCCGCACTGGAACGCGGCGCGCAGCACCCACCACCGCATCGCCTGGCTGGCGCGTGAGTCGTCCAAACCTGGACGCAGTCCCATCGAGCGCTGGACCGTGCAGGCCAGCCCCGACTGGTCGCAGCGCCATCTCGAAGACGACGCCGAGCGCGTCAAGGCCAAGCTGCTCAAGGCCTTCACCGAAGTCACCGGCATACGCGCCGCGCCGCCCCACGCCGTGGTGCACCGCTGGCGCTACGCCCAGACCCTGCAGCCCCTGGGCAGGACCTATGCCTGGGACGCCAAATCCCGCATAGGCGCCTGTGGCGACTGGTGCCTGGGGCATCGCGTCGAAGAAGGCTTTATATCGGGCCTTGAAATGGCTTTGGCCCTGGCCTGAAGACTGAGAGTGAAATCGGCGTGAGGGCCGAATACCGGGGCCGCTTCGCCCCTTCCCCAACAGGACCGCTGCATGCCGGCTCACTCGTGGCCGCGCTGGCTAGCTGGCTTGATGCGCGGGCGCACCACGGCCGCTGGCTGGTGCGCATTGAAGATGTAGACACGCCGCGCTGCGTACCCGGCGCCGACCAGGTCATCCTTCAACAACTCGCCCACTGCGGCCTGGTGCCGGATGAGCCACCGGTCTACCAATCGCAGCGCGGCGTGCTGTACCAACAGGCGCTGGATTCCCTCGCCGCGCCCGGCTTGGCCTACCCCTGCGCCTGCACCCGCCAGGACATCGCCCGGGCGCTGGCGGCCTCGGGGCAAGCCCGTGAGCGCCATAGCGAGCTGGTCTACCCCGGCACCTGCCGCGATGGCCTGCACGGCCGCCCCGCACGCGCCTGGCGGCTGGACACACGAGCGCCTGCACTGGTCATCTGGCAGGACCGCCTGCTGGGCCCACAGTCGCAAGACGTTGCCCACGAGGTCGGCGACTTCGTGCTCAAGCGCGCCGACGGCCTGTGGGCCTACCAGCTGGCCGTCGTGGTCGACGATGCGGCCCAGGGCATCACCGACATCGTGCGCGGTGAAGACCTGGCCGACAACACTGCCCGGCAAATCCTGCTGCAGCGCGCGCTCGGCCTGCCCCTGCCGCGCTATCTGCATACGCCGCTGGTGCTGGGCGCCAACGGTGAAAAACTTTCCAAGCAAAACGGTGCGCAGGCGCTGGACACCGCCCAGCCGCTTGCATTGCTGCGGCAGGCCGGCGCGGTTTTAGGCCTGCCACTGGACGCGACGGCCGCCACGCCGCAGGAGTGGCTGCGGCACGCCGTGCCCCTCTGGGCGGTGCGCCTTAAAATCGGCCGGTGACAGATATAACTTCCCCCACCCCGCCCGCCGACCTTTCTGCCCAGCCCTCCGAAGGCACCGCTACCGAATCAGGCGCGCCCCGCAACATACGCAGCTTTGTGCGGCGCACCGGCCGCACCACCATCGGCCAGGCCAAAGCCTTTGCCGACGTCGGCCCGCAGTTCCTGCTGCCCTATGCAGCCGGGCCGGCGAACTTCGAGGCGATGTTCCAGCGTTCGGCCCCCACCATCCTGGAGATAGGCTTCGGCATGGGCGAGGCCACGGCGCACATCGCCGCCCTGATGCCTGAAAAAAACTTCCTTTGCTGCGAGGTTCACACGCCCGGCGTGGGTGCGCTGCTCAAGCGCATCAGCGAACAAGGCCTGAGCAACATCCGCATCCTGCAGCACGACGCCGTTGAAGTGATAGACAACATGCTCCCGCCGGCCAGCCTGGACGGCGTGCATATTTTCTTTCCCGATCCCTGGCACAAGAAGAGGCACAACAAGCGCCGCCTGATCCAGGCGCCGCTGGTCGCCAAGCTGGCCGCGCGCCTCAAGCCCGGCGGCTACCTGCACTGCGCCACCGACTGGCAACCCTATGCCGAGCAGATCCTCGAGGTGCTAGGCGCCGAAACGCTGCTGCGCAACACGGCCGATGGATCCCAAGGCGGCTACGCGCCCAAACCCGCCTACCGGCCGTTGACCAAGTTCGAAAACCGCGGCATCAAGCTGGGGCATGGTGTCTGGGACGTGGTGTTCACCCGTGTGTGAATACCCACCGGCGCTGGCGTGAACAGGCAGCCGCTCCACGGCCTGCCGACCCGCGAGGGCGTCAGCCCGAGCTGCGTGGGCCTTCCGGCGGGCGACTGGCCCACCATCACAGACTTCCTGGTGGAGCGCTTTCCCGCGATCACGCGCGAGGTCTGGCTGCAGCGCATGCGAGACGGCCTGGTCGCCGACGAATTCGGCGCGCCCGTCACGGCTGAACGGCCTTACCGCGGCCACATGCGCGTGTACTACTACCGTGCGCTGGAGGACGAGCCCCGCGTGCCCTTCGAGGCCAGCGTGCTTTACCAGGACGAACACCTGGTCGTGGCCGACAAACCGCACTTCCTGCCGGTCACGCCTTCAGGCCACTATGTGCAGGAAACCTTGCTGGTGCGCCTTAAAAACAGCCTGGGCCTGGACGGCCTGGCGCCGCTGCACCGCATTGACCGCGAAACCGCTGGCCTGGTGCTGTTCAGCGTCAGGCCCGAGGAGCGTGACGCCTACCAAGCCCTCTTCAGGCGCCATGAGGTGGCCAAGCATTACGAGGCCATCGCCGCCTGGCGTGAAGACATCGCGTTTCCGCTGACCCGCAGCAGCCGCATCGTGCAGGGCGAGCCCTTCTTCCGGCAGCAAGAGGTGCCGGGCCCCGCCAACAGCGAGACCCACATCAACGTGCTGGAAACCGGCGGCGGCTGGGCTCGCTACGCACTAAGCCCCGTCACCGGCAAAAAACACCAGTTGCGGGTGCACATGCATGCCCTGGGCATTGCCATCCTGAACGACAGGATTTATCCACCGGTGTATCCCACCCCCGATGATGACTACAGCCGCCCTTTGCAGTTGCTGGCTAAATCCATGCACTTCAAAGACCCGGTGACGGGTGAGCGGCGGACCTTCGAGACTCGCTTGGGCTTGCTTTCAGGGCCGCTCCCGACTCGGCTCCACCCAACAAGCTACTGAACCACGAGCGGGGGCCACTCCCCCCCCGCTGAGCCGCCGTACGCGGCTGTCAGGCCTGCGCGTGGCAGGCCGCCTGAACGCCAATCGGGGGCCCCGGACCCGCCGCTGTCTCCCTATCCCAACGAATTTGTCCATCACGCAAGCCCTTTCAAAGGCTTGGCGGAGCTCTATTCGGTATTAATCCATATCTGTCACTTTTCGTGAAATGAGTCACCAAAAATATTAGTAAGCCCATGAGAAACTGATAAATAGTTACATATTGAATTACTTATTCAAGGCTTCGACGTAGAGATTGATATATCTCATCTTCATCCGAGATGTGATTTACTCCTCGAAAATCCAATCCAATCAATGCTTTACAAGAAATTCGTCAAGAATTGTTGCACGGTTTTTGGGCGCTGTATGGGACAATCCTGTGAACTAGTTACATCGGTCGCACATATTTTTACAATTAGCACTTAAGCAAACACTTCAACCAACCGAGTACTGCCTGAACCTCCCCCTGCCCTGAGCCAACCATGAATAAGTTCTACCGCACCGTCTACAGCGAGCTTCTGGGCACCTGGGTCGCCGTGTCCGAGAACTCGAGTGCGCGGGGCAAACGCAGCGGATCCAGGGTGGCGCAGGCCGGCGCCGCAAGTGCCGTGCTTGTTGCAGGGCTCTTCGCTGGCGGGGGGCTCAGTCCCTTGAGTTCGGCTTACGGGCAAACACTTCCGGAAGCCGCCTGTACCGCAGGCAACGGCGGCACTATGTACGCCGCCGCATCGACCTGCGTGAATTACGTCAACAACACGCGCATTTACCTGACTTCGCTGTCGACCTCGACATCCACCGGCATCAGCAGCCTCTCAACGGGGCTCAGCACAACCGACAGCCGCGTCACTTCACTGTCCACCTCCACGTCCACGGGCCTGAGCACCGCCACGAGCGGCATTGCGTCCCTGTCGACCTCGGCCTCCACCGGCATCACGTCGCTGTCCACTGGCCTGAGCACCGCCAACAGCAACGTCACTTCGCTATCGACCTCCACGTCCACGGGTTTGAGCACCGCCACGAGCGGCATTGCGTCCTTGTCCACCTCGGCCTCCACCGGCATCACGTCGCTGTCCACTGGCCTGAGCACCGCCAGCAGCAACGTCACATCGCTATCGACCTCCACGTCCACGGGTTTGAGCACCGCCACGAGCGGCATTGCGTCCTTGTCGACCTCGGCCTCCACCGGCATCACGTCGCTGTCCACTGGCCTGAGCACCGCCAACAGCAATGTCACATCGCTGTCCACGTCGACGTCCACCGGGCTGAGCACCGCCACAAGCCGCATCAACTCGCTATCAACAGGGCTTAGCACCACGGACAGCCGCGTCACCTCGCTATCCACCTCTGCATCGACCGGCCTGAGCACTGCCACGAGCAGCATTGCGTCCCTTTCGACCTCCGACAGTTCGCTGTCCACGGGCCTGAGCACCGCCAATAGCAGCGTGACATCGTTGTCGACCTCCGCGTCGACGGGTTTGAGTACCGCAACCAGTGGCATCACCTCCCTGTCGACCTCGGCCAGTTCGCTGTCCACCGGGCTGAGCACTTCGGCAAGCGGCGTCGTTTCGCTCTCCACGGGCCTGAGTTCGGCCAACAGCAGTGTCACCTCGCTGTCGACATCGACATCCACTGGCCTGAGCACCACCGATAGCCGGATCACGTCACTGTCGACGTCTACGTCCACCGGTATTGGCTCTCTTTCCACAGGCCTGAGCACCGCGGCTAGCGGCATCACCTCCCTGTCCACCGGGCTGAGCACAACCAACAGCAGCGTCACGTCCTTGTCGACGTCCGCTTCCACCGGCATCGGCTCGCTATCTACGGGCTTGAGCACAACAAACAGCAATGTCACTTCGCTGTCGGCCTCCACCTCGACAGGCCTGAGCACCGCCGACAGCCGGATCACGTCGCTGTCGACCTCGACATCAAGTGGCCTGAGCACCACCAACAGCAACGTTGCGTCGCTGTCGACTTCCACCTCGACGGGTTTGAGCACAGCAACCAGTGGCATCACGTCCTTGTCGACCTCCGCCAACTCGCTGTCCACCGGGCTGAGCACTGCAAACAGCAATGTCACCTCGCTGTCGACTTCGGCATCCACCGGCATCGGCTCACTCTCTACGGGCTTGAGCACAGCGACAAGCGGAATCACTTCGCTGTCCACGGGCATTAGCACGGCGAACAGCAGTGTCACCTCCCTGTCGACCTCGACATCCAGCGGTTTGAGCACCGCCGCCAGCGGCGTCGCCTCACTCTCCACAGGCTTGAGTTCGGCCAATAGCAACGTCACATCCCTATCGACGTCTACCTCAACCGGCATTGGCTCTCTTTCCACCGGCCTGAGCACGGCAAACAGCAACGTGGTTTCACTGTCGGCCTCGACCTCGACCGGGTTGAGCACCGCAGATAGCCGGGTCACCTCACTGTCGACCTCCACGTCCACGGGCATTGGCTCTCTTTCCACGGGTCTGAGCACTGCAAGCAGCGGCATCACCTCCCTGTCCACCGGGCTGAGCACCACCAATAGCAGCGTGACGTCTCTGTCGACGTCCACTTCCACCGGCATCGGCTCGCTGTCTACTGGTTTGAGCACCGCCGCCAGTGGCGTCGTCTCACTCTCCACAGGCTTGAGTTCGGCTAACAGCAGCGTCGCGTCCCTATCGACATCCACCTCAACCGGCATTGGCTCTCTTTCCACCGGGCTGAGTACGACAAACAGCAATGTCACTTCGCTGTCGACCTCGACATCCACCGGCATCGGTTCGCTGTCTACTGGCTTGAGCACCGCGAGCAGCAGCGTCACATCGTTGTCAACCTCTGCATCGACTGGCATCGGATCGCTGTCTACCGGCCTGAGCACCGCTGCTAGCGGCGTCGTTTCGCTCTCCACCGGCCTGAGCACGACCAACAGCAACGTAACTTCGCTGTCGACCTCCGCCTCGACTGGTATCGGATCGCTATCTACCGGCTTGAGCACCGCCGCCAGTGGCGTCGTCTCACTCTCCACAGGCTTGAGTTCGGCCAACAGCAGCGTAACGTCTCTGTCGACGTCCGCCTCCACGGGTTTGAGCACGGCAGGCAGCGGCATCACATCGTTGTCGACCTCCGCATCAACCGGCATCGGATCGCTGTCTACGGGCTTAAGCACTGCCGCCAGCGGCGTCGTTTCGCTCTCCACCGGCTTGAGCTCGGCAAACAGCAGCGTCACATCCCTGTCGACATCAGCATCCACCGGCATCGGCTCGCTGTCTACCGGCCTCAGCACGGCAAACAGCAATGTCACCTCACTGTCGACCTCAACGTCGACCGGGTTGAGCACTGCCACCAGCGGCATTGCGTCGCTATCAACTTCCACGTCGACGGGCCTGAGCACCGCCGACAGCCGGATCACTTCGCTGTCGACATCCACATCCACGGGTGTTGGTTCTCTCTCCACGGGCCTGAGCACCGCGACCAGCGGCATCACCTCCCTGTCCACTGGATTGAGCACAACCAACAGCAGTGTCACGTCCTTGTCGACCTCTGCTTCCACTGGCATCGGCTCACTGTCCACCGGCTTGAGCACGGCAAACAGCAACGTGGTTTCGTTGTCGGCTTCGACCTCTACCGGACTGAGCACTGCTGATAGCCGGATCACGTCGCTGTCAACGTCTGCGTCCACGGGTATTGGCTCTCTCTCCACGGGCCTGAGCACCGCGGCGAGCGGCATCACCTCCCTCTCCACTGGATTGAGCACAACCAACAGCAGTGTCACGTCGCTGTCGACGTCTGCTTCCACCGGCATCGGCTCGCTGTCTACCGGCCTAAGCACAACAAACAGCAATGTCACGTCGCTGTCGACATCAACATCGACCGGTATCGGTTCGCTCTCCACAGGCCTTAGCACAACGAATAGCAGCGTCATCTCGCTGTCGACGTCTACGTCCACAGGTGTTGGCTCCCTTTCCACCGGACTGAGCAGCGCGAACAGCAACGTCACCTCGCTGTCGGTTTCGACCTCTACCGGCTTGAGCACTGCTGATAGCCGGATCACGTCGCTGTCAACGTCTGCGTCCACGGGTATTGGCTCTCTCTCCACGGGCCTGAGCACCGCGACCAGCGGTATCACCTCCCTGTCCACTGGATTGAGCACAACCAACAGCAGTGTCACGTCCCTGTCGACATCGGCTTCAACCGGTATCGGCTCGTTGTCCACCGGCCTGAGCACCACCGACAGCACGGTCGCATCGCTGTCCACGGGCGTCAGTTCCATGTCGACCGGCGTGAGCGCCATTTCCAGCGGCCTGGCCTCGCTGTCGACCTCGACCTCCACCGGCCTCAGCACGGCGGACAGCCGCACAACCTCCCTGTCCACCTCGGCATCGACCGGGATAGCATCCCTGTCCACCTCGACTTCGACGGGCCTGAGCACCGCCACGAGCGGTATCGCTTCGCTGTCCACAGGGCTGAGCACGACCAACAGCAGCGCGGCATCACTGTCAACATCGGCATCCACCGGTATTGGTTCACTCTCCACGGGCTTGAGCACAGCGACCAGCGGCGTCGTTTCACTCTCCACTGGTTTGAGTTCAGCCAACAGCAGCGTGACGTCTTTGTCGACATCTGCTTCAACCGGTATCGGATCGCTGTCTACCGGCCTGAGCACGGCAAGCAGTGGTATTACGTCACTGTCCACGGGCTTGAGCAGCGCGAATAGCAGCGTCGTATCCCTGTCCACGTCCGCCTCCACGGGCATCAGTTCGCTCTCGACTTCCACCTCCACAGGGCTGAGCACCGCCGACAGCCGGATCACCTCCTTGTCAGCCTCGACGTCGACCGGCTTGAGCACTTCCGCCAGCGGCATCACCTCCCTATCGACCGGCCTAAGTACGACCAACAGCAGCGTCGCGTCGCTGTCGACTTCGACAAGTTCACTGTCCACCGGTCTTAGCACTACCAACAGCAATGTCACGTCGCTGTCGGCTTCGACGTCGACTGGCCTGAGTACGGCGGCAAGCGGCATTGCCTCCCTCTCCACCGGCTTGAGCACGACAGACAGCAGCGTCACCTCGCTGTCGACGTCGACTTCCACGGGATTAAGCACCGCCGCGAGCGGTCTCACTTCGCTGTCGACCTCCGCCTCGACCGGTTTGAGCACGGCCACAAGTGGCATCTCCTCACTGTCCACCGGACTGAGTAGCACCAATAGCAGCGTGGCGTCCCTGTCGAGCTCGACTTCGACCGGCCTGAGCACGACCAACAGCAATGTCACTTCGCTGTCCACCTCAACTTCCACGGGTTTGAGCACCGCCGACAGCCGTATCACCTCGCTGTCGACGTCCACCTCCACAGGACTGAGCACAGCCACAAGCGGCATCGCATCCCTGTCCACCGGCCTGAGCACCACCGACAGCACCGTCACGTCCTTGTCGACGTCGGCTTCCACAGGCCTGAGCACCGCGACCAGCGGCATTGCATCCCTGTCGACTTCAACCAATTCGCTTTCCACCGGCCTCAGCACGACGAACAGCAACGTCACATCTCTGTCGACGTCGACCTCCACGGGTCTGAGCACCGCCGATAGCAGGACCACATCGCTTTCGACTTCGACATCGACTGGACTGAGCACAGCCGACAGCCGCATTACCTCACTATCGACGTCCACTTCCACAGGCTTGAGCACCGCAACCAGCGGCATCGCATCCCTGTCCACCGGCTTGAGCACCACCGACAGCAATGTCGCGTCCCTGTCCACGTCGGCGTCCACCGGTCTTAGCACGGCCACCAGCGGCATCGCATCCCTGTCGACGTCCACCAGTTCGCTGTCTACCGGCCTGAGCACGACGAACAGCAACGTCACCTCCTTGTCCAGCTCCACCTCAACGGGCCTGAGCACCGCCGACAGCCGGATCACTTCGCTCTCGACCTCAACCTCTAGCGGAATTACTTCGCTGTCCACAGGTTTGAGCACCACCGACAGCAACGTGACCTCCTTGTCGACCTCGACGTCGACCGGCCTGAGCACGGCGGCCAGTGGCATCACATCGCTATCCACGGGCCTGAGCACGACCAATAGCAACGTCGCGTCGCTGTCAACGTCGGCATCCACCGGACTGAGCACGGCCGCCAGCGGCATCTCGTCCTTGTCAACCTCGACCAGTTCGCTCTCCACCGGCCTCAGTACGACCAACAGCAACGTGATCTCGCTGTCGACCTCCACCTCAACGGGGCTCAGCACCGCGGACAGCCGGATCACGTCTCTTTCGACATCCACGTCAACGGGCCTGAGCACGGCCACCAGCGGCATCGCGTCGCTGTCGACGTCGACCAGTTCGCTGTCTACCGGCCTCAGTACGACGAACAGCAATGTCACATCGCTGTCCACCTCGACATCGACCGGCTTGAGCACAGCTGCCAGCGGCATCAACTCTTTGTCTACCGGCCTTAGCACCACCGACAGCAATGTCGCGTCGCTGTCCACGTCGGCATCCACCGGACTGAGCACAGCTGCCAGCGGCATCTCGTCCTTGTCAACCTCGACCAGTTCGCTGTCTACCGGCCTGAGCACCACGAACAGCAACGTCGCCTCCTTGTCGACCTCCACCTCGACGGGCCTGAGCACCGCCGACAGCCGGATCACTTCGCTCTCGACCTCAACCTCCAGCGGAATTACTTCGCTGTCCACAGGCCTGAGCACCACGAACAGCAACGTCACCTCGCTGTCGGCCTCCACATCAACGGGCCTGAGCACCGCCACCAGCGGCATCAGCTCTTTGTCGACCGGCCTTAGCACTACCGACAGCAATGTGACGTCGTTGTCCACATCGGCATCCACCGGACTGAGCACGACCAACAGCAATGTGACTTCGCTGTCGACCTCCACCTCCACGGGACTCAGCACCGCGGACAGCCGGATCACGTCTCTTTCGACATCTACGTCAACAGGCTTGAGCACGGCCACCAGTGGCATCGCATCCCTGTCGACGTCCACCAGTTCGCTGTCTACCGGCCTGAGCACGACGAACAGCAACGTCACCTCCTTGTCCAGCTCCACCTCGACGGGCCTGAGCACCGCCAGCAGCGGCATCGCATCCCTGTCCACGGGCCTGAGCACCACCGACAGCAATGTTGCATCGCTGTCCACCTCTACCTCTACGGGCCTGAGCACCGCCACGAGCGGTATTGCGTCCCTGTCAACTTCGACCAGTTCGCTGTCCACCGGTCTGAGCACGACAAACAGCAACGTGACCTCGCTGTCGACATCCACGTCGACGGGCTTGAGCACAGCTACCAGCGGCATTGCATCCCTGTCCACCTCGACCAGTTCGCTGTCCACCGGTCTGAGCACGACAAACAGCAACGTCACCTCTTTGTCGACCTCCACCTCGACGGGCCTGAGCACCGCCGACAGCCGGATCACTTCGCTCTCGACCTCAACCTCCAGCGGAGTTTCTTCGCTGTCCACGGGTTTGAGCACCACCGACAGCAACGTGACATCCCTGTCGACTTCGACGTCGTCGGGCCTGAGCACGGCGGCCAGTGGCATCACATCGCTATCCACGGGCCTGAGCACGACCAATAGCAATGTCGCATCGCTCTCGACGTCTACTTCGACGGGGATCAGTTCGCTGTCGACGGGATTGAGCACGGCTGACAGCCGGATCACGTCGCTGTCCACGTCTACTTCCACCGGTTTGAGCACAGCGACCAGCGGCATCAGCTCCTTGTCGACGGGCCTAAGCACCACGGACAGCAATGTGGCCTCGCTGTCGACCTCTACCTCCACGGGCCTCAGTACCGCCGCCAGCGGTATCACGTCCCTGTCGACTTCGGCCAGTTCCCTCTCCACCGGCCTGAGCACGACCAACAGCAATGTGACCTCGCTGTCGACCTCCACCTCGACCGGCCTGAGCACTGCGACCAGTAGCATCACCTCTCTGTCTACAGGCCTGAGCACCACGGACAGCAATGTCACGTCGCTGTCTACGTCCACTTCGACCGGCATCGGCTCCCTGTCGACTTCAACCAGTTCCCTCTCCACCGGCCTGAGCACCACCAACAGCAATGTGACCTCGCTGTCGACCTCCACCTCGACCGGCCTGAGCACTGCGACCAGTAGCATCACCTCTCTGTCTACAGGCCTAAGCACCACGGACAGCAATGTCGCGTCGCTGTCTACGTCCACTTCGACCGGCATCGGCTCCCTGTCGACTTCAACCAGCTCCCTCTCCACCGGCCTGAGCACGACCAACAGCAATGTGACCTCGCTGTCGACCTCCACTTCCACGGGACTCAGCACTGCTGCCAGCGGCATCACGTCCCTGTCGACTTCAGCCAGTTCCCTCTCCACTGGCCTGAGCACCACCAACAGCAATGTCACCTCGCTGTCGACCTCCACCTCGACCGGCCTGAGCACTGCGACCAGTGGTATCGCGTCCCTGTCCACAGGCCTGAGCACCACTGACAGCAATGTGGCATCGCTGTCGACGGGCTTCAGTTCCGTCTCCACGGGTTTCAGTTCGCTCTCGACGGGGTTCAGTTCCTTGTCGACGGCCACGTCGATCGGCTTCAGCTCGCTGTCCACCGGCCTCAGCACCACCGACAGCAGCCTGGTGGCGCTGTCGACCTCGACCTCGACCGGTATCGGTTCCCTGTCCACGTCGGCCTCTACGGGCTTGAGCACCGCGGCCAGCCGGACCACCTCGCTGTCGACTTCCACCTCGACGGGCTTGAGCTCGCTGTCCACGGGACTGAGCACCACTGACAGCACCGTCGCGTCGCTGTCAACCGGCTTTGGCTCGATCTCCACGGGCTTCAGCTCGATTTCGACCGGCTTCAGTTCACTGTCGACCTCAACATCAACGGGTTTCAGCTCACTGTCCACCGGCCTGAGTACAACAGACAGTGCTGTCGCATCGCTGTCGACCGGTTTTGGGTCGGTATCCACCGGCTTCAGCTCTCTCTCGACGGGCTTCAGCTCGATCTCGACCGGATTCAGTTCGCTCTCGACAGGCTTTAACTCGCTATCGACCTCCACGTCGACCGGCTTCAGTTCGCTGTCCACCGGCCTGAGCAGCACCAACAGCAACGTGAGCTCGCTGTCGACCTCCACCTCGACCGGTGTCAGCTCGCTCTCCACGGCCATTGATTCACTGTCGACTTCGGGTTCCACCAGCACCAGTTCGCTGTCGACCGGCGTGAGTTCACTGTCGACAGGCATCGATTCCCTGTCGACCTCGACCTCCACAGGCATCAGCTCGCTGTCGACGGGCTTCGGTTCCCTCTCCACCGGGTTCGGATCGCTGTCGACGGGCTTTATTTCGCTGTCGACGAGCGTGGGCTCCCTCTCGACGGGAATCAGCACGACCAACAGCAATGTCGCGGTACTGTCCACCTCGGCCTCGACGGGCATCAGCTCGCTGTCCACTGCCATCGACGGGCTGTCCACCTCGACCTCCACCAGCGCCAGCTCGCTGTCCACGGGCCTGAGCACCACCAACAGCAACGTGAGCTCGCTGTCGACCTCCACCTCGACGGGCATCAGCTCGTTGTCGACCGGCGTGAGCTCTCTGTCGACCGGCGTCAGTTCGCTTTCGACCGGTGTCAGCTCCTTGTCCACTGGTATCAGTTCCTTGTCTACGTCAGCCTCGACCGGCATCAGTTCCCTGTCGACCGGCGTGAGTTCGCTGTCCACGGGTGTCAGTTCGCTGTCGACCTCCACCTCGACAGGCATCAGTTCGCTGTCGACCAGCATTGACTCGCTGTCGACGTCGACCTCCACAGGCCTCAGTTCGCTGTCCACCGGGGTCAGTTCCCTGTCGACGGGTGTGAGCTCGCTGTCCACGGGCCTGAGCACCACCAACAGCAATGTCGCCTCGCTGTCGACCTCGACCTCCACAGGCATCAGTTCCCTGTCGACCGGGCTCAACTCGCTGTCCACCTCGACCTCGACCGGCTTCAGCTCGCTTTCGACCGGTTTCAGTTCCGTTTCCACTGGGCTGAGCACGGTCAACAGCACCGTGACTTCGCTGTCGACCTCGGTCTCCACAGGCGCCAGTTCGCTGTCAACAGGCCTGAGCACGGCCAACAGCAACATCGCCTCGCTGTCGACTTCCGCCTCGACAGGCCTGAGTTCCCTGTCCACCTCAAGTTCCACGGGCTTGAGCACCGCCAACAGCGGCATCGTGTCCCTGTCGACGGGTCTGAGCACGGTCAGCAACGGCGTGACCTCGCTATCAACGGGCCTGAGCACCGCCAACAACGGCATTGCCTCGCTGTCCACCGGCTTGTCGAGCGCGACCTCGGGCACCGCAGCCCTCGCCTCGCTTGTCAATGCGTCGAATTCCGCGGCAGCCAACGGCGGCGCTGTCATAGGCTCCACCGCAGGCGGCGCCGCCGGCGCCGGGCTGCTCACGCAGGGCAATTCCTTCAACGGCACCGCGATGCAGACCGTGGCCACGCCTTCCGATTGCACAGTGGCCAACGGTGCGGACACCACGGCCACCGGCCTGTGCGCCAGCGCCGGCACCCGTGCCGGCGTGAACGGTGCGGCCGCGACCACAGTGGCCACCGGCGCCACCGCCTACGGCTCGCAGTCGCTGGCCCAGGACAAGAACACCACCGCCATCGGCTTCCGCGCGACGGCCACCTACGAAGGCTCCGTGGCCATAGGCTTCCAGGCCAGGGCGATTGCCGACCCGGCCACCGCGGTCGGCTCCAACTCGCTGGCTTCGGGCAACGACTCGGTGGCCCTGGGCGCCAGCGCCGAAGCCACCGCCACCCGCGCCGTGGCCTTGGGCGCCTTCTCGGTCGCCGACCAGCCCAATACGGTGTCGGTGGGCTCACCCGGCAACGAGCGCCGCATCACCAATGTGGCCCCCGGCGTCTATGCCACGGACGCGGTCAATGTCGGGCAGCTCAACGACGTCCGGCGCGTTGCCTATTCCGGCATCGCGATGAGCATGGCCATGGCCGCCACCTACATGCCGAACCTTGAAGGCGGCGAAAAAGCCCTGGGCATAGGCGTGGGCAACTACAAGGGCTACGGCGCGCTGGGCATGAACTTCAAGGCGTTGAACAGCGACGGCAAGAGCGCCTGGGGCTTCGGCATCTCCACCACCGGCAAGGAGTGGGGCATGAACTTCGGCGCCAGCTGGAAGTGGCGCTGAGAACCTTGGCACAGCCCAGGCGGCTCTCAGTAGAATGACTTAAGCGCCCTACCCGTCAAACGGAGCCCACTGGCTCCCGGTGAGCGCCGAGCAGCCCCCCCAGGGCCGCCGGCGCTCATTGCTTTGGAAGAGACAAAAAGCATGCGTATTGGTATCTCGGTCCTCACACACGCCGGCCAGAACATCTGGGAAAACGGGCTGGGGCAGAACGTCGTCTTCCTGGCCCAATCCTTCCAGAAGCTGCCTTTCGTGCAGTCCGTGGTGCTGATCAACGGCGGGGACCAGAACACCATGCCGCCGCAGGTCAACCTGGACGCGCTGGGCCTGCGCATGATGTCCGCGCATGAAGCCACCGACCACATCGACCTGGCCATCGAGATGGCCGGCGCGCTGGACGTCAAATGGCTGGACTACCTGCGGGCCCAGGGAAAAAAAGTCGTCTGGTACTGCGCCGGCCAGCCCTATGTCGGCCTGATCGAGCCCAGCGTGTTCGACCGCCCCGGGTTCTTCAGCCGGGCCGACCGCTGCGACGAAATCTGGATCCTGCCCAAAGACTTTGCCGCCTTCGCACCCATGCTGCGCGCCCTGCACCGCTGCCCGGTGCATGAGGTGCCCTACATCTGGTCGCCGCAGTTTCTGGACGCCCGCGCCCGCGAGCTGGAAAAAGAAGGCTATTCCTTCGGCTACAAGCCACGCGCGGCCGGTGCGGGCCTGCGCGTGGCGATCTTCGAGCCCAATGTGTCGGTCGTCAAATGCACCAACATCCCCATGCTGGTCTGCGACGAGGCCTTTCGCGCCGAGCCTGCGCAGGTGAGCTTCATGCACGTGCTCAACACCCTGCACCTGAAGGACCACCCCACCCTGCTTTACCTGGCCAACTCGCTGGACCTGGTCAAACAGCACAAGGCGATCTTCCAGGGCCGCCACGACTTTGCCGGCTACATGGTCCAGCATGCCGACGCCGTGGTGTCGCACCAGTGGCAAAACGACCAGAACTACAACTACCTGGACGCGCTGCACGGCAACTACCCGCTGATCCACAACTCGCCCTGGCTGCGTGATGCCGGGTATTCCGACTACTACTATCCCGACTTCAACACCGTGGAAGGCGCCGCCAAACTGCTGCTGGCCGCCAGCCAGCATGACAGCTGCCTGGACCATCACCGCAAGCAGGCCCAGCGGGTGATCGCCGGCGTCGACCCCTTCGCGCACGGCAACCTGCAAAGCCTGGCGCGAAGGCTGCAATCGCTTTTCCGTAATAGCGTGGGCGTGGGCGCGGGAGCCACGGCATGAACACCAAGGCAAAAGCAAGCGCGCCGGACCGCCTGCGGGTCGGCGTTTCCATTTATGTGCGCAAGGGCGAGCAGTCACTCTGGGAAAATGGCATTTACCAGAACTGCCTGTTCCTGGTCATGCTGCTGCTGAAGGCGCGCAACGTGGCCGAGACCTACCTGGTCAGCGGCGGCGGCGACGGCGACGCGGCCGATGCCCAACGCTTCATGGCCGATTCGCCGGTGCCCATCATCGACATGGCGGCCGCGGCCGACAAGCTCGACGTCATGATCGAGATGAGCGCACAGCTGAACCGTGACTGGGCCGTGAGCTTTCGCGAACGCGGCGGGAAAATCGTGACCATGCGCGTCGGCAACGACTACGTCATCGACATCGAGCGCATGATTTTCAACAAGCAGCACGGCCTGCTGATCGCGGGAACGCCCTACGACGAAATCTGGACACTGGCCGAGTACGAACGCAGCTGCATGCACTACTTCGGCAGCGCGATGCGCGCGCCGGTGCGGCTGATGCAGCACCTCTGGAGCCCCGGCGTGATCGACCGCGCGGCAGCGACGCTTCCCAACGGCGAGACCTTTGGCTACAAGCCGGGCCGCAGGAAGTGGCGGCTGGGCATCTTCGAGCCCAACATCTGCATGGTCAAGACCAGCCACCTGCCCATGCTGCTGATCGACATGGCCCACCGGGCCAATCCGCGCGTGATCGAGCTCATGCGGGTCTACAACAGCTTTCACATGAAGGACCACGTGACCTTCGTCGGCTTCGCCAACAGCCTGGATGTCGTGAGGCACGGCCTGGCCGTGTTCGAAGGCCGCTTCCCGGTCTACCAGTGCCTGTCCTCGCAGGTCGACGCCGTCGTCTGCCACCAGTGGGAAAACGGGCAAAACTACCTCTACTACGAAGCGCTTTACGGCGGCTACCCGTTGATCCACAACTCCACCTTTATCGGCGACTGCGGCTACTTCTATCCCGGGTTTGACTGCGAGGAAGGCGGGCTGGCCCTGCTGCAGGCTTTTTCCCAGCATGACGCCGACCTGGCGGGCTACCGGGAGCGCGCGCGCACCTTCCTGCGCACCCTGGCGCCGGAGAACGAAAACAACGTCCGTGCCTACAATGAGGCGCTGGTCAATCTGTACCGCGCAGGCCCACCGTGATGACCCAGACCTTCCACCTCGCTTCGTACCCGCGGCAGTGCATGCAGGCGCTGCTGGCCGCCGCCGTTTTATGCGTCCTGGGCCTCCCTGCCCATGCGCAGGTGACGCCGCAACGCCCGCCCGCCGCCCCGTTTGCACCGGCGCCCGCCGCCGGCGTCCCGCTGGATGCGCTCACGGCCGCCGCCACCAATGTGGGCGTGAGGCGCTGCCTGCCGGCCATCTCGCGCCTGTCCTCATTGACCGTCAGCGGCAGCACCGGCAACGACGTGCTGGTCGACTGGGACCGCAAGAATCCCGACGGCGGCCCCTTCTTCTCGCTCAGCGGCGTCGAATACAAAAACGCCTCGCTGGCGTTTTCCCTCACGGCGGTGCCCGACGCCACAGGCGGCTGCTCGATCGCGGCCGAACGCATCTCGGTCGCGCCCTTTGCCTGCCGCAGCATCGCGCAGCAGGAGCTGGGCGGCTACCAGGTCACGCAGCTGCTGGCCACCTTCACCGTGTACGTCGATCCGCGCGACCCGGGCGCCTCGGTGACCCTGATCGACTCGCCGCCCGGTTGCCTCATCATCCGCCGCCATGTCGAGTACGACTGGAAAGACCCGGCCCTCAAAGCCCCGCGGCGATGAACGGCAGGGCATCCTGACCATGGCGGCCCTGCGCATAGGCATCACCATAGGCCTGCGCTCGCCGGACGAAAGCCTCTGGGTCAACGGCATCAAGCAGAACGCGCTGAACCTGGCCTGCGTGCTGAAAGCCTCGCCGCTGGGCCACCGCGTGCAACTGGTCAACACCACCGACGTGCCCATCACCGGCCAGCTTCCCTGGGACCTCAAGGCCTTCCCCGTCGTCACGCTGGAGGCCGCCATGAACGACCTCGACGTGCTGATCGAACTCGGCGGCGGCATCAGCGAGGCGCATTCCCTGCAACTGAAGGCGGCCGGCACGCGGCTGGTGAGCTACTGCTGCGGCAGCGAGTACGTGGTGGTGCTGGAGTCCATCCTGTTCGGCCGGCCGCTTTGGCCCAACGGCGTCTACATGAACCACCACTATGACGAGATCTGGGTCATCCCCCAGGTGGCCAACAATTCGCTGTCCTTCATCGAGACCCTGAGGCGCTGCCCGGCCAAAGTCGTGCCCTTTGTCTGGGACCCGCGCTGGCTGGAATCCAGCGTGGCGGCGCTGCCCCACGGCGCGCGCTACCAGCCAGGCCGGCCGGCCAAGCGGCTGGCCGTCATGGAGCCGAATATGGACGTGGTCAAGGCCTGCATCTACCCCATCCTGATCGCCGAAGAAGCCTTCCGCGCCCGGCCCGAGCGCATCGAGTTCCTCAACGTCTGCAGCGCCAAGCACCTGGCCGAGCAAAGCCGCGAATTCCAGCTGCTGATGTTCCAGCTCGACATCGTCAATGCCGGCAAGGCCACCTTCCTGGGACGCTATGACACGGCGAATTTCCTGGGCGAACACGCCGACGTCGTGATCTCCAACCAGTGGGACAACCCGCTCAACTACTTCTACTTCGACGTCTGCTGGCTGGGCTACCCGATGGTGCACAACGCCGGCATGTGCAAGGAGCTGGGCTACTACTACGAAGGCAACGACGTCAAAGCCGGCGCGCGCCAGTTGCTGCAGGTGCTGGAGCGGCATGACGACACGGCCGACACTTATGCCGCGCGGCAACGCGAGCTGTTGCGCGTGCACACGGCCGCCAACCCGGAACTGGTGGCCCGCTACGACGAACTGCTGGCCGGGCTTTTCAGCGCCTGAGCACCCCTCCATGGCATCCACCAGCCCCGGCCTGCGCATAGGCATCACCATAGGCCTGCACCAGGAGGCCGAGACGCTGTGGAACAACGGCATCAAGCAGAACGCGGTGTTCCTGGCCGAGGCCCTCAAGCACTCGCGGCTGGTGGGCTCGGTGCGGCTGGTCAACACCACCGCCGTGCGCATCACGACCGCCCTGCCCTGGGACCAGCGGCGCTGGCCCACCGTGTCTTTTGAAGACGCCAAGGATTCGCTGGACGTTCTGATCGAGCTCGGCGGGCAGGTCAGCGCGGAGCAGACCGACTACCTCAAGCGGCGCGGCACGCGCCTGGTGTCCTACTGCTGCGGCTTCGAGTACGTGCACACCATGGAGTCCATCCTCTTCGGCCGGCCGCTGTGGGGCTTCGACCTTTTCGTCAACCAGCGCTATGACGACCTCTGGGTGATCCCGCAGGTGGCGCCCATCAGCCAGCATTATTTTTCAACGCTGCGGCGCAGGCCGGCCACCGTCGTGCCCTTTGTCTGGGACCCGGTGTTCATTGAAGAACGCAGCCTGGCCCTGCCCGACGGCGGGCGCTATCACCCCCGGCACGGCCCGCGCCGGCTCAGCGTGATGGAGCAAAACCTGGATGTGGTCAAGTTCTGCCTCTACCCCATCCTGATCGCCGAAGAAGCCTACAGGCGCAGGCCCGAGGCCATCGCCTGGCTGCACGTCACGAATGCCCAGCGCCTGGCGCACGAAAGCAAGGAGTTTGTCGCGCTCATGAACCAGCTCGACATCGTGCGCCAGCACAAGGCTTCTTTCCTGGGCATGTATGAAACACCAGCCTTCCTCAGCGAGATGAGCGACGTCGTGATCTCGCACCAATGGGAAAACGCGCTCAACTACTTTTACCTCGAAGTGTGCTGGCAGGGCTACCCGCTGGTGCACAACGCCCATCTGTGCGCCGACCTGGGTTACTACTATGAAGGCAACGACGTCGAGGCGGGCTGCGCGCGCCTGCTGGAGGTGTTCGACAAGCACGACGAGCAAGCCGCCGCCTATGCGGCGCGGCAACGCGAGCTGATCGCGCGCTACCTGCCCGCCAATGCGGAGGTGGTGGCGCGTTACGAGGCGCTGCTGCTGCGTGTGATGGCTTCGCCGCCGAGCTAAGCCGTACCATCGTCACGCTGAAATAGAAATGCCCTCGCGAGGAGGGCATTCTGCGCTTACCGAAGCTGCGAAACTCAGGCGACTTCCTTCGCCGTGATCTGGTATTTGAAGTCGTCCGGCGCGTAAGAATCAAAACGCCCCGCCGCGTTCTCGGCTATGGGGTACATAAAGAAGCCCAGCTTCTCGCCAGCCGACTTCGGCAGGGCGATGTCATGCGCCGTGTTGTAGGCCATCCAGTTGCCTTCCCAGCCGCCGAACAGCGCCTTGTTCACGGGCGCCACCACCGGGTTGTTCGTGGTCTTGATCCAGTCCGCTGTTTCCAGGCGCATGACTTTGGCCACGTCGGCCGGGTCCATCGCCACCCATCCGTGGCCCTTGAGGTAAACCTCGGAGCGGCAATGCTGGGCGCCTTTGAGGCTGGCCGGGTTGCCTGACAGCTCTTTGTAGCCGAAAGCCGAGGGCACCAGGCGGATGCCGTAGACGTCACGCGCCGGCAGGCCCACCGAGCGGCACAGGCCCACGAACAGCGCATTCAGGTCGGCGCACTTTCCGCCCAGGTTGCCGGTCTCCAACATGGTCTTGATGTCGCCCTCGCCGCAGCCGCGCACCTTGGGTTCGCGGTAGGTGTTGGCAACGATCCAGTCATAGAGCTTTTGCGCTTTTTCGACGTCGGTCTTCGCGCCTTGCGTGGCCGCCAGCGCGGTCTTGCGCACGATGCCGTCGGTGGGGATCAGCGTGGTCGGGCGCGTGAAGTAGCGCAGTGTGTCGGCGCTTTCGGCCGCAGTGGTTTTTTGCGACCAATCGATGGCGCGGCCCTGAGTCTGCACGCGGCTGGTCAGCTCTACAAAAGGTTTGGCTTCGGTGGCCGGGAATTCGACGTACAGCATCTTCGCGCCGTCGCGGCCGTCCTGCGTCAGTAGCGTGCTGCCGTTGCTTGCGAAGCTGTTGCCCAGCGAATGCTGGTAGTCGCTGTTGACCGAGGGGATCGGCAGCCAGACCTTGGTCACGCCCTGCGGCTTGAGGATGTCCACGCGGGTGGTGACGTCGAAGGTTCGCCAGGCGCCGCTCTGGGGTGCGAAGTGGCCGCGGCTGGGCGCGGCGGGGGTCTGGGCGAAATTGAGGGCGGGCAGCGAGGCGGCCATGGCGGCGGCCGCGGTGTTTTTCAGGAAAGTTCTGCGTACGGTGGTCATCAAGGGATCTCCGGATAAGGTGAGGGCGACGTGCACCGCGGCAGGTAAAGATGCCCCGGGATGTCAGCTTGCCATTATCGCTGCCGCCCTCGCCGCTTCCGCGTGGGCGGCCCAGGCACTGTCAGGGCTTGAGCAGGCCGGCGATCAGCTTTTCGGCCTCGGGCCCGGTCCAGTCGACTTCGCCTTTGACGCGCCAGCGCGGCCGGCCGGCCACGTCGACCATCAAGGTGGTCGGGAAGACCTTCACGCCCCAGCCCTGCGCAACCTTGCCGTCCTGGTCCAGCAGCACCGGCAGACTCACGCCGGTGGTTTTGGCGAACTGCAGGGCGCGCGCGGCCGGCTCCTTGAAGTTGACGGCCAGCACCAGCAGTTTCTCGGGCCCATAGAAGTCGGCGATTTGCTGCAGGGTCGGCATCTCGGCGCGGCAGGGCTCGCACCAGCTGGCCCAGAAGTTCAGCAACACGGCGCGGCCGCGCAGGTCGGCTGTGCGCCATACCTTGCCTGTGGTGTCGACCAGCGAGAAAGCGGACACCGGCGCGGCCCAGGGCGTTACTTCATAAGCCGGGCCGGTCAGAGATTGCGATTGCGATTGCGATATCGACGGAATCACGGCGGCGCCTGATGCGGTAAGCGCATGCTGCAGAAAATGGCGTCGGGAAAAGGGTTGGACAGGCATGGCAGGAACAGATACGGCCTTCATTTTAAGGAAGGGATAGCATTGCCCGATATCACCCCTGCGCCAACCGCGTCTACAACCCCATCACAGGAAGCCCATGAACATCCATATCCGCGAAGCCCACGCCGGCGACGCTGCATTGATCCACGCCTTCATCGTCGAACTGGCCGTTTATGAAAAAGCCGAGCATGAGGTCATCGCGAGCGTTGCCGATATTGAGCGCAGCCTGTTTGAGCCCGGCACACCCGCCCGGGCCCTTATTTGCGAGATAGACCGGCAGCCTGTGGGCTTTGCGGTGTACTTCCTCAGCTACTCCACCTGGCTGGGCCGCAAAGGCCTGTACCTGGAAGACTTGTACGTATCGCCCCAACACCGGGGCAGCGGCGCCGGCAAGCGGCTATTGCGCCACCTGGCCAAGCTGGCGTTTGACAGCGGCTGCGGGCGATTCGAATGGAGCGTGCTCGACTGGAACGAGCCGGCCATCCAGTTCTACCAGTCGCTGGGGGCCAGCCCGCAATCCGAGTGGGTGCGCTACCGCATGGCCGGTGAAACCCTGCAGCAGTTTGCGCAGGGAGCCACCCCCACAGGCCGGGGCCCATCGGCGCAATCATCGGCGCAATAGGTCGCCCCCACGCATCCCACGGACTTTTTTGTAAGAAACGGCAGCCCGAACAGACCAACGGCAGACCAATGAGCAAACCCGGTGTGACGGGAGGTACAGACGAGGTTGAGAGCGCGCACTGGCGCTCGGCTCGCCTTGCGAACCCTATATAGGACAGCATTTGGCCGGGTGCCGCTTGCCCCCAAAGCGATTCAGTCCTACAAAGGCGTCTGGCTAACTGCTTTTAAATCTGTCGATACAACCTAACTGGCTGATCCAACGTGAACCTGCCCCTCCAATTTCCCGGCCTGGCTGAGGCCATGCCAACGGCATCGCCGCAGTTCATCAACCTCTACGACGAGACGCAGCCGGGCCAGACCCAAAGCGTGGCGCAGGAACTGGAAGAAGGTTTGCTCGAACCCTCGGCCGTCGTCAGCCCCAAATTCTTTTACAACGAGCTGGGCTCGAGGCTTTTCGAGGCCATCACGGGCCTGCAGGAGTACTACCCGACCCGCACCGAGGCCGAAATTTTCGCGGCCTCCTACCCGCAGATCGCGGCCACCCTGCACAAGAGCGGCATCGACAACAGCTGCCTGATCGACCTGGGCGCCGGCAATTGCGCCAAGGCCGCCGCGCTCATTCCGCATCTTCAGCCGCGGCAATATGTGCCGGTCGACATCTCCGTCGATTTTTTGCGTGACGCCGCTGCACAGGTCCAAAACAGCTTCCCAGCGCTGGACATTGTCGGCCTGGGCATGGACTTCTCGTCCGGCCTGGCACTGCCCCGTGAAGTGCAACAGCAGGACCGTGTGTTCTTCTACCCCGGCTCCAGCCTGGGCAACTTCCATCCAGCGCAGGCCCTGCAGTTCTTGCAGCATATCGCCGACCCGGCACAGGGCAAGGCTCGCGGCCTGTTATTGGGTATCGACCTGGTCAAGGACGCATCGCGTCTGGAAGCCGCTTACGACGACGCACTGGGTGTGACGGCCGCCTTCAACAAAAACCTGCTGCTCAACGTCAACGAGCTCTTGCACGCGGATTTTGATGTTCGCCAGTGGCGCCATGTGGCGCTTTTTAATGCCGCCCAATCGCGCATTGAAATGCACCTCGAAGCCCTGTCGGACCTCACGGTGCGCTGGCCCGGGCATGCCCGGCGCTTCGACGCTGGCGAACGCATCCACACCGAATGTTCTTACAAGTACACGGTAGAAAGCATGACGGCGCTTCTGCGGCAGGCAGGATTCAGCCAGGTTGAACATTGGACTGACCCGAACAAGTTGTTCGCGGTGTTCTGGGCCGGCGTTTAACGAGCCCGTCCTGCAGTCCAGGCAAAGAAAAGGCCGGTGCCCTCGAGGGCACCGGCCTTGATGCTTTTTGAACTGCTGTTTTTTAAACCTGACGCTCTCAGGCGCGTTCAGCCACCCAGGCTCGCACCGACTTCAGCGCATCACCCAGCTTGGACGCATCGGTGCCACCGGCCATGGCCATGTCGGCCTTGCCGCCGCCCTTGCCGCCGACTTGCTGGGCCACAAAGTTCACCAGCTCGCCGGCCTTGACCTTGCCCACGCTGTCGGCCGTCACGCCTGCGGCGATCTGCACCTTGTCGCCGTCGGCTGCGGCCAGCACGATGACGGCGGTCTTGAGCTTGTCCTTGAGCTTGTCCATGGTGTCGCGCAGGGTCTTGGCGTCGGCGCCATCGAGCTTCGCGGCCAGCACCTTGAGGCCCTTGACGTCCACCGCCTGCGTGAGCAGCTCATCGCCTTGCGACGACGCCAGCTTGCCCTTGAGCGCGGCGATTTCTTTTTCGAGCGACTTGACCTGGTCCAGCACCTGGCCGATACGGCCCTGCAGTTCCGAAGGGCTGGCCTTGAGCGAGCCGGCTGCGGCTTCCACCGTGGATTCGAGCGACTGCAAATAGGCCAGCGCGTTCTCGCCGGTCACGGCTTCCACACGGCGCACGCCGGCAGCCACGCCGCTTTCGGCGACGATCTTGAAGAGTCCGATATCGCCGGTGCGCTTGACGTGGACACCGCCGCAGAGTTCCTTGCTGGAGCCAATCGTCAGCACGCGCACGGTCTCGCCGTACTTTTCGCCGAAGAGCATCATCGCGCCGGATTTCTGCGCATCTTCCATGGCCATCACAGTAGCGTCGGTCGCCACGTTGGAGAGGATTTCAGCATTGACACGGGCTTCAATCTCGCGGATCTGCGCATCAGTGACCGGTGCGCCGTGCGCGAAGTCGAAGCGGGTGCGTTCGGCGTTCACCAGGCTGCCCTTTTGCTGCACATGCTCGCCCAGCACTTCGCGTAGCGCCTTGTGCATCAAGTGCGTGGCGCTGTGGTTGCGCACGGTAGCGGCGCGCAAGGCGGTATTGACCTGTGCCTTCACTGCGTCGCCGATCTTGAGCGTGCCCTCTTCCTGCGTGCCGTGGTGGCCGAACACATCGGCGCGGATCTTGAGCGTGTCGTCCACGGTGAAGGTGGTGCCCGCCGCGGTGATGCGGCCCTGGTCGCCGACCTGGCCGCCGCTCTCGGCGTAAAACGGCGTCGTGCTCAGCACCACCACACCGCTTTGCCCGGCATTCAGGGCCTGCACGGCCACGCCGTCGGCATAAAGCGCCACGACCTTGGCGGGTTCTTCGAGCAGCTCGTAGCCGGTAAAGGCATGGCCTTCGCCGCTGTACTCGAGCGCGCGGTCCATCTTGAACTTGCCGGCGGCGCGCGCCTGGTTCTTCTGCTTGTCCATCGCGGCCTTGAAGCCGGCTTCATCGACCTCGACGTCGCGCTCGCGGCAAACGTCATTGGTCAAATCCAGCGGGAAGCCGTAGGTGTCATGCAGCTTGAAGGCCACGTCGCCCGGCAGCACTTTGGCGCCGCCTGCCAGGGCCGTGTCCAAAATGGTCATGCCGATTTCCAGCGTTTCAAAGAAGCGCTCTTCCTCGGCCTTGAGCACGGCCGTGATGCGGGCTTCATCGGTCCTGAGCTTGGGATAGGCGTCGCCCATCAGCCCGGCCAGGTCGGCCACCAGCTTGTGGAAAAACGGCGTCTTCTTGCCCAGCTTGTAGCCATGGCGGATCGCGCGGCGGATGATGCGGCGCTGCACATAGCCGCGGCCTTCGTTGGACGGGTTGACGCCGTCACTCACCAGAAATGCGGTGGCGCGAATGTGGTCGGCGATCACGCGCAGCGACTTGTTGCCGAGGTCCTTCTCGCCGGTTTCGCGGCTGGCGGCCTTGATCAAGGCCTCGAAGATGTCGATTTCATAGTTGCTGTGCACATGCTGCAGGATGGCCGCCAGGCGCTCCAGGCCCATGCCGGTGTCCACGCAGGGCGCGGGCAGCTTGGTGACGCTGCCGTCGGCCGCCATGTCGAACTGCATGAACACGTTGTTCCAGATTTCGATGAAGCGGTCGCCGTCTTCATCAGGGCTGCCGGGCGGGCCGCCGGGGATGTGCTCGCCGTGGTCGTAAAAGATTTCACTGCACGGGCCGCAGGGGCCGGTGTCGGCCATCATCCAGAAGTTGTCGGACTTGTAGCGGCCGCCCTTGTTGTCGCCGATGCGGATCACGCGCTCGGGCGGCAGACCGATTTCCTTGGTCCAGATGTCGTAGGCCTCGTCGTCCTCCAGGTACACCGTGGCCATCAGGCGCTCGGCCGGCAGCTTGTAGACCTCGGTCAGCAGTTCCCAGGCCCACTTGAGCGATTCGCGCTTGAAGTAGTCGCCAAAGCTCCAGTTGCCCAGCATCTCGAAGAAGGTGTGGTGGCGCGCGGTGTAACCCACGTTTTCCAGGTCGTTGTGCTTGCCGCCGGCGCGCAGGCAGGCCTGCACGGACACCGCGCGGTTGTAGGGACGTTTGTCGGTGCCCAGGAACACGTCCTTGAACTGCACCATGCCCGAGTTGGTAAACATCAGCGTCGGGTCGTTGCCCGGCACCAGCGAGCTGGAAGGCACCACGGTGTGGCCCTTGGACGCGAAGAAATCGAGGAAGGTCTTGCGGATGTCGGCGACGGTAAAAGTGGGCTGGCTCATCTTGAATTTGTGGTCTGGCAAGGTGGCCGGCCGCTGGCGTCAGGTCGTACCCACTGCGTCGAACCCACCTAAGCGCTTGATTTACTTGAACATTCGATTATAGGCGTGGGGCCTCCCGCGCCGCACCGCGTCCGGAGCAAGCCCTGTTGCCAGCTCCGGACCTCTCCCCGGCCTCTCCCCGGCCTCTTTCCTGGCCGCGTCCAAAGCCGCAGGCGCGATGCCGGCGCCCGGAAAAAAATCGCTTTGATATTTTATTAATATATTTATACTGGACGAACTTTAACCATCCGACCTCAGGAGCATTCCCTTGAAAAACCCCCGCTGGCAAGGCATTTTTCCCGCCGTCACGACCAAATTCCACGCCGACGAGAGCATTGACGCCGAAGGCACGGCCCGGCACATCGACTTCCAGATCCGCAACGGCATCCACGGCCTGGTGACCTGCGGTTCGCTGGGCGAGGCCAGCACGCTGACGCTGGAAGAAAAGCTCCAGGTCGCCAAAATCGCCATCGATGCCAGCAAGGGCCGCGTGCCGGTGCTGGCCAACGTCTCGGAGACCAGCACCCGGGAAGCTCTGCGCTATATCGACGGGGCCAACAAGCTCGGCGTGGCCGGCTACATGGTGATGCCCTCGGTGATCTACGTGGCCGACGCGCGCGAAGCCATGCTCAACGTTCGCACCATGGCAAATGCGGCCCAAAAGCCCATCATGGTCTACAACAACCCGGTGGCCTATCGCGTCGATCTGAAGCCGGAACACATGGTCGAACTCGCTGATTGCGAGCACATCGTTGCCATCAAGGAAAGCACCGACAACATCCGCCGCATTACCGACCTGCGCAACACGGTGGGCGACCGCTACCAGCTCTTCCTGGGCGTGGACGATCTGGCCTACGAAGGCCTGGCGCTGGGCTGCGACGGCCTGCTGGCCGGTGTCGGCTGCGCCTTCCCGCGCGAGACCGTGGCGCTGTACGACCTCATGAAGGCCGGCCAATTCGCCGAGGCGCTCAAGCTCTACCAGTGGATGACACCCATGCTGCACCTGGACGTCTCCACCAAGCTGGTGCAAAACCTCAAGCTCATCGACGCGCTGGTCGGCGTGGGCACCGAGCACATGCGCCGCCCTCGCCTGCCCTTGATAGGCGCCGAGCGCGAGTTCGTTGAAGGCATTGTCAAAAAGGCCCTGGCGACCCGTCCGGCCAAGTACCAGTCAGTCGCGTAATTTTTCCAACCCCGCAACCAGCATCGAGGAGACACCCATGGCACATCGCAACAGCATCGCTTCATTGATAGGCATCGCCGCCATCGCGCTGGCGTCAGCGGCCCAGGCCCAGGAACAGGTCGTGACCATCGGCCACACCGGCCCGCTGTCCGGGTCGAACGCGTTCGCCGGCAAGGACAACGAGAACGGTGTTCGCCTGGCCATCGAAGAACTCAACGCAAAAAAAATGGTGGTGGGCGGCAAGACGCTCAAGTTCGAACTGCAGTCGGAAGACGACCAGTGCGACGCCAAGACCGGCGTGGCCGCAGCGCAAAAGCTCGTGGACGCAAAGGTCAAATACGTCATGGGCCCCTATTGCTCGGGCGTTGCGATTCCCGCATCGCGGGTGTACAGCGAAGGCGGCGCCATGTTGTCGACTGTCGGCACCAACCCCAAGGTCACGCAGGGCGGCTACAAAAACCTGTTCCGTATCGTTGCCAGCGACTCGCAGATCGGCTCCAGCATGGCGGTGTACGCCGCCAAGGTCCTGAAGGTCAGCAAGGTCGGCGTGATCGACGACCGCACAGCGTTCGGCCAGGGCGTTGCGGAAGAATTCGTCAAGGAAGCCAAAAAGCAGGGCCTCACTGTGGTCGGGCAGGAGTTCACGACCGACAAGGCTGTGGATTTCCTCTCCATCCTGACCAATCTCAAGGCACAGAAGCCGGAAGCCATCTTCTTCGGCGGCTACGCACCGCAAGCTGCGCCCATGGTGCGCCAGATGAAGCAACTGGGCCTGCCCGCCAAGCTGCTGGGTGGCGATACGCTCTGCAGCCCCGAAATGGGCAAGCTCGGCGGCGACGCGGTCAACGACACGGTTTTTTGTGCACAAGGCGGCTCGATGCTGGAAAAGGCTGCGGGTGGCCCGGCGTTCAAGGCCAAGTACAAAAAGCGCTTCAACCTCGACACCGACGCCTACGGCGCTTCCTTCTATGACCAGACGATGCTGATCGGCGAGGCCATGCGCAAGGCCGACTCCATCGACGTGGCCAAGGTCGGCGCCGAAATCTACAAGGGCAGCTACAAGGGCGTCGCGGGCACCTACAGCTATGACGACAAGGGCAACATGACCCAGGCGCCCGTCACGGTGTTCACCTTCAAGAATGCCCAGCCCACGGCGCTGGCGAGTTACTGAACACGGCCATCGCGGGCGGCGCCATGAGCAAGGCAAGGCCCGGCGACCCGCTCCCTCCCGGCCGCCATCCGAGGTGCGAGGGCCTGTGGCCGGCCGCGCGGATGGGCTGTGCCACACTCGCCTTCAACACCGCGCAAGCATGAAAACACCCCACACCGTGACGCTCCACATCAACGGCCGGCCGCTGTCGGTCACGACGGGGACGTCCGTGGCCGCCGCGCTGCGCATCGCCGACGCCCCGCGCATGGGCATGGCGCGCCGCTCTGTGCAAGGCGAAGCCCGCGCGCCGTTCTGCGGCATGGGCATCTGCCAGGAATGCCGCGTCGACATCGACGGCCGGCGCCGGCTGGCCTGCCAGACGCACTGCGAAGACGGCATGGTGGTGGAGGCGGCGACGTGAACATCGAAAACCCGCCAATGGCCGCCGAGCACTGCGACGTATTGATCATCGGCGCGGGACCCGCAGGCATGGCTGCGGCACTGGCCGCGGCCCCAGGCGGCGCCCGCATCGTGGTCATCGACGACAACCCCGCACCCGGCGGCCAGATCTGGCGCGACGGCCCGGGCGCCCACCTGCCGCCGCAAGCGTTGCGTATGCGTGAGGCGATGGCGCGTTGCACGAATGTGCGCCTGCGCTGCGGCACACGCGTGGTCAGCCTGGCCGGCGCCGACGCGCTGCTGCTGGAAGATGCCGAGCAAGGCTGGGTGCAGCGCTACGGCAAACTGATTTTGTGCACGGGCGCACGCGAACTGCTGCTGCCCTTCCCCGGCTGGACGCTGCCCGGCGTCACCGGCGCCGGGGGTTTGCAGGCCCTGGTCAAGGCAGGTCTTCCGGTTGCGGGAGAACGCATCGTGATTGCCGGCAGCGGCCCCTTGCTGCTGGTGGCCGCCGCCACGGCGCGCCAGGCCGGCGCGCGGGTGCTGCGCATCGCCGAGCAGGCCGGCTTGCAAGCTGTAGCGGGCTTTGCGGCGCAACTGCTGCGCTGGCCCGGCAAAGCAACACAAGCCCTGGGCCTGGCCAGTGCGCGCTACCGCACAGGCACCCATGTGGTCTCGGCGCAGGGCGCGGGCCGCGTCGAGTCCGTACGACTGCGGCATGCCGGCCGCGAAACAGAAATCGCCTGCGACCGCGTGGCCTGCGGCTTCGGCCTGGTGCCCAACACCGAGCTGGGCCAGTTGCTGGGTTGCGCGCTCACAGCGAGCCAGGGCGGCCCGCAGGCGCTGGCTGTTGACGGCTTGCAGGCAACCAGTGTGGCCGGCGTCTACGCAGCCGGCGAATGCACCGGCGTGGGCGGCAGCGAACGCGCGCTCGCGCAGGGCCGCATCGCCGGGCTCGCAGCGGTGGAAGGCGGCGCCACCGCACAAGCCCACAAGCCGGAACGCGCGCACTGGCAGGCTTTTGCGGACCAGTTGCATCGGCACTTCGTACTGGCCCCCTCGCTCAAGGCGCTTGCAAAGCCAGACACCCTGGTCTGCCGCTGCGAAGACGTGCCGCAGGCGGCGCTTGCCGGTTGCGGCGGCTGGACCGAGGCCAAGCTGCACACGCGCTGCGGCATGGGCGCCTGCCAGGGCCGTGTCTGCGGCGCGGCGACGCAGTTTCTTTTCGGCTGGACGCCCCCCGCGCCCCGGCCGCCGCTGTCGCCCGCGCGCATCGCTACGCTGGCAAGCACCGCTTTGCGCGCGGGGCAAGACGGCTCGTCCTGATCAGGGCCCGAACTGCTAAAACCCCGTGGTAGTCTTGACGTCGGCAGCGCACTCACGCAAGCTGCTGCTGCAAGCCAGGATTCCCGACCACACCATGCCTCTGCCCACGACCGCACCGCCAAAAGCGTCTAAATCGCCGATATCGTCGATCACGCCAACAGGCCCGACCGCCCCCAAGCGCCGCGCCGCAGACGTCGCCTACGACGCGATTGAAGCGATGATCGCCACCTTGCAGCTTGAGCCCGGCGCCCCGGTGGTCGAGGCCGACCTGGCACAGCGCACCGGGCTGGGCCGCACTCCCGTGCGCGAAGCCCTGCTGCGCATGGTTTCCATAGGCCTGATCGTGCAGCAACCCCGGCGCGGCCTGCTGGTGTCCAACATCGACCTGGCCGATCACCTGGACGTGATCCAGACGCGGCGCGTGCTTGAAGGCCTGATCGCCGCCTGTTCGGCGCGCCGCGCCACGGCAGCCCAGCGCAAGGCCATCGTCGGCTGCGCGGCCAAGATGGTCAAGGCCGCCGAGCGCGCCAACCTGGAGGCCTATATGGCGGCCGACCACGAACTGGACCTCGTCAACCATGAAGCCTGCCGCAACAGCTCGGCCGTCAAGAGTGTGGTGCCGCTGATCGTGCAGTGCCGGCGCTTCTGGTACGCCTACCAGCACGAGGGCGAGATCGCCGAAGGCGCGCGCTTTCACATGGAACTGGCCCAGGGCATCGCCACGGGCGACGGAGCCGCCGCGGTGCTGGGCGCCAACAAGCTGATGGACTACCTCGAAGGCTTTGCCCGCCGCGTCATCGAGATCTGACGGCCCCCAGCCGCGGGGTCGCTACTGAGCGACTTGCTGGCCCAGTTCAATGCGCCGGGACAAAAAGCGCCATATGCGCTCGTCCTCACTGAAAGCCACGTTAAAACGCAACCAGCCGGTGGGATGGGGGTCCATCAAAAACAGCTGGCCCGGCCCCAGCATGATGCCCTCGGGCGTGGCTTCTTTGGACAAAACCGCGCCATCCGGAAGGTCCGGGTGCCGGGCCCACAGGTACATGCCGGCGCCCGGCTCATGGAACAGCTCAAACCCCAGGCTGCTCAGGTTTTTTTCGGTCTTGCGGTGCGCCAGCGCCAGTTTTTCCCGAAGCGACTTGAGGTGCTTGCGCCAGCGGCCGTCGGTGACCACGCCGAAAGTCAGCCGCTCGGCGATGTCCGAAGACGTGAGTCCCGAAATCATCTTGAGCTGGGCCAGGTCCTCGATCAGGTCGCCCCGCGCCAGCAGGTAGCCCACGCGCAGGTTGGGTGAAATGGTTTTGGAAAAGCTGCCGATGTACACCACGCGCCGCAGCTGGTCCAGGCTGGCCAGCGTGGACCGCGAGGTCGGGTCCATGTCGGCGTAGATGTCGTTCTCCACGAGCATGAAGTCATGCGCCTCGGCCAGTTGCAGCAAGCGGTGCAGGTGAGCCGCCGAGGCGATGGAGCAGGTCGGGCTTTGCAAACGCGGTTGCGTGAAAAAAGCCTTGGGCTTGTGCTCAAGCAGCAGCGCCTCCAGCGCGGCGAGGTCGTAACCCGTGGGGGTGCGCGGCACACCTACCAGGTTGGCCCCCAGAAAACGCAGCATGAACATCAGGTTGGGATAGCCGGGGTTGTCCACCAGCACCGTGTCGCCGGGCTTGAGGAGTTGCCGCGCCACCAGGTCCAGCGCCTGGCTGGAGCCCTGCGTCAGCAGCACCTGGTCGACCTCGGCCGGTATCTGGTTTTCGGCCAGGGCTTCCGCGATGACCATGCGCAGCGCCATGTGCCCATGGGGCAGTCCGTAACCTTCGAGCGAGGAGCCGTCCACCGACAGCTGCCGCATGCTGCGGCGCAGCGCGTCCCCAAACAGAAAGTCATGCGGCAACCAGCCGCAACCCGGTTTCATCGGCAGGTTGCGGTTTTCAAATATCTGCTTGAGATACCAGCGCGCGTCGAATTTCGGCTGCGGGGGCTGCGCGTACGGTGCGCCCGATGCACCCTCATCGCCCCTGCGCTTGACGAAGAAGCCGGCGTTGGCCCGGGAGACCAGCCAGCCCTGGGCCACCAGGCGGTCATAGGCCTCGACCACCGTGAAGACGCTGACGCCGTGCATGGCGGCAAAACCGCGTATGGAAGGCAGCTTGACGCCCGGTTTCAGCGCCTGCCCGGCAATCATCCCCCGAAGGCCGTCAACGATCTGGCTCACCAGGGGAGTCTGTAGTTCCGGGCGCAGTGTGAGCATCAAAAAACCAAAAAAGGCAGATTGTGCATTGCAATCCTCGTGCACCGGGTTGGGGAATCCATGTACAGGATTCTAGACCCGCACAGTGTGCTGAAAACAGCGCGGCGGTGTACATGGACGGGCCTGGAGCGGACTTCTACAGTCCACCCATCTTCTTCCACCAACCTGAAATCACCTTCCGGGATCACCTTCACCATGCAGCCAAACCAGACCTCCAGCAACGCCGCCCTGATGGCGCGCCGCCAAGCCGCCGTGACCCGCGGCGTAGGCCAGGCCCACGAGATTTTTGTCAGCCGGGCGAAAAACGCCGAACTATGGGACGTGGAAGGCCGCCGCTACATCGACTTCGCTGGCGGCATCGCCGTGCTCAACACCGGCCACTTGCACACTGAAGTCATGGCCGCGGTCAAGGCCCAGCTGGAGCTCTACACGCACACCTGTTTCCAGGTGGTTGCCTATGAGCCCTATGTCGAGCTGGCGGAAAAACTCAACGCCCTGGCGCCCGGCAATTTCGCCAAGAAGACCCTGCTGCTGAGCACCGGCGCCGAGGCGGTCGAGAACGCGGTCAAGGTGGCGCGGGCCTACACCAAGCGCCCGGGCGTCGTCGCTTTCACCGGCGGCTACCACGGCCGCACCAACATGACGCTGGGCATGACCGGCAAGGTCGCGCCCTACAAACTGGGCTTTGGCCCCTTCCCTGGCGAAGTGTTCCACGCCGAATTCCCCAACGCCTTGCACGGCGTGAGCGTGGACCAGGCGCTGCATTCGGTCGAGCAGATCCTGAAAAACGACGTCGAACCCGAGCGCGTGGCAGCCTTCATCATTGAACCGGTACAGGGCGAAGGAGGCTTTTACATCGCCCCGCCTGAATTCATCAGCCGCCTGAAGGCGCTGGCCGACCGGCACGGCATTTTGCTGATCGCCGACGAGGTACAGACCGGCGCCGGCCGCACCGGCACCTGGTATGCCAGCGAACAATGGCCTGTGGCGCCCGACCTGATCGCCATCGCCAAGTCCATGGCCGGCGGTTTTCCGATATCGGGCCTGGTCGGCCGCGCTGAAGTCATGGATGCGCCCGGTCCCGGCGGCCTGGGCGGCACCTACGCCGGCAGCCCCATCGGCTGCGCCGCGGCGTTGGCCGTGCTCAAGGTTTTCCAGGAAGAAAAGCTCCTGGAGCGCAGCAAATCCATGGGCGCATACCTGGTCAAAGGCCTGCGCGCCATCGCCGAGAAAGAAAAATCCATCGGCGACGTGCGCGGTCTCGGCGCCATGGTAGCCATTGAGCTGTTTGAAAACGGCGACCTCGCCCGCCCCGACGCGGCCTTGACCAAGCGCGTGGTGGCCGAGGCGGCCCGGCGCGGCCTGATATTGCTCTCCTGCGGCACCTACGGTAACGTGATCAGGATTTTGGTCCCCCTCACGGCGCCCGACGCCTTGCTCGACGAAGGCCTGAAGATTCTGGCCGACAGCTTCAAAGCATCTCGCTGATCTCCGCGGACAGCTCAGGAAAACCGATGACCGATAACGATGTCCTCGTGCGCTTTGCAGGCGTGCAGAAAACCTACGACGGCGAGCAGCTTGTCGTGCAGAAGCTAGACCTCGACATTTATCGCGGGGAATTCCTGAGCCTGCTGGGCCCCTCGGGCTCCGGGAAAACCACCACGCTGATGATGCTGGCCGGCTTTGAATCGCCGACCGCCGGAGAAATTTTCCTCAACGGCGCGCAGATCACCGGCACCCCGCCACACAAGCGCAACTTCGGCATGGTGTTCCAGAACTACGCGCTGTTCCCGCATCTCACCGTGGGCCAGAACGTGGCCTACCCGCTCACCGTGCGCAAGGTGTCAAAGGCCGACCAGGCCAGCCGCGTGCAGCGCGCGCTCGACATGGTCCGCCTGTCGGGCATGTCCGACCGCCTGCCCGGCCAGCTGTCGGGCGGCCAGCAGCAGCGCGTCGCCTTGGCGCGGGCGCTGGTGTTCGAGCCCCAGCTCGTGCTGATGGACGAACCGCTGGGCGCGCTCGACAAACAGTTGCGCGAGCACATGCAGATCGAGCTCAAGGAGTTGCACAAGCAGCTGGGCGTCACTTTCGTCTATGTCACGCACGACCAAGGCGAAGCGCTGACCATGAGCGACCGTGTCGCGGTCTTCAACGATGGGGTGATCCAGCAGCTGGCGCCCGTGGAGTCGCTGTACGAGACACCTTCCAATCGTTTTGTGGCCGGCTTCGTGGGCGACAGCACGGTACTCAAAGGCAAGGCAAGCACCACGGGCATCGAATTGGCGGACGGCCGCGTGCTCAACGGCATCAACGTCAACCAGGCGCCCGCTGGCGCGCAGGTGGAAGCCTATGTCCGGCCCGAGCGCATCGTGTTGCATCGCCAGGCGCCGGCTTCGGCCGCCGATACGCTGCCGGCCCGCGTAGCGCGCGTCATCTATTTCGGCGATCACCTGCGCCTGCTCTGCGAAATCGGCAGCGGCCAGGCGGAGGCCACCGTCAAGCTGCCCCTGACGCTGCTGGACGGCCTCGCGCCGCCGCAACCGGGTGAGCCTGTGCATCTTGAATTTCCGGCTGCGTTCACGCGCATCTACGCGGCGTGACTGCCCTCTCCTTTTCGTTCTTCCAACAATTTCGACGACCGCTTTCAACTTTCATCAACCCACGAGGAAACAGCACCATGAAGAAACACATCATCACCCTCGCCGCGGCTTCGTGCCTGGCCGCGCCTGCCTTCGCGCAGCAGCAGATCACCGTCATCAACTTCGGCGGCGCCAACGCCAATGCCCAGAAGAAGGCCTACTACGAGCCCTACGAGAAGACGGGCACCAAAGTCGTCGCCGGCGAATACAACGGCGAGCAGGCCAAGATCAAGGCCATGGTTGAAACGAAAAAAGTCACCTGGGACGTGGTCGAGGTCGAGGCGCCCGACGTGCAGCGCGGCTGCGACGAAGGCCTGTTCGAGAAGATCGACTTCAGCAAGATTGGCGCCAAGGCGGACTTCCTTCCCGCTGCCGTCACCGAATGCGGCGTGGGCGTTTTTGTCTGGTCCACCGTAATGGCCTGGAACGCCGACAAGGTCAAGACCGCCCCCACCAGCTGGGCCGATTTCTGGGACGTCAAAAAGATCCCCGGCAAGCGCGGCATGCGCAAGGGCGCCCGCTACAACCTGGAGTTCGCGCTGATGGCCGACGGCGTCAAGCCGGCCGAGGTCTACAAGGTGCTGGCCACCAAGGACGGCGCCGACCGCGCATTCAAGAAGCTCACCGAACTCAAGCCCAACATCCAGTGGTGGGAAGCCGGCGCCCAGCCCGCCCAGTTCCTCGTGGCGGGCGACGTTGCCCTCAGCACTGTCTACAACGGCCGCATCGACGCGGCCAACCGAGAAGGCCGCAACCTGAAGATCTACTGGCCCGGCGGCATCTACGACCTGGACTACTGGGTCATCCCCAAGGGTGCACCCAACAAGGACGCGTCGATGAAGTTCATTGCCTTTGCCAGCCAGCCCGCCACGCAGGCCGTGTACGCGCAAAACATCGCCTACGGCCCGGTCAATACCAAGGCCTTGGCCAAGCTGGACAAAAAGGTGCTGGACGACCTGCCGACCTCGCCGTCCAATGCGAAAGAGGCGATCCAGATGAACGTCGGCTTCTGGGCCGACCAGGGCGAGGCGCTGGAAAAACGTTTCGCCGCCTGGGCCACGCAGTAAACCCGGGGAGCAGGCCAGCATGAACGTTTCGACCAGCACCGCAGCCCTCCAGGGCGAAGACGCCCGCGCGCTGCGCCGGGCGCTGTCCCGGGCCAATGCCCGCCAGAAATGGCGCGCCTTCGCCCTGACGGTGCCGCTGCTGGTGTTCCTCCTGCTGACCCTGCTCATTCCCATCGCCGCCCTGCTGCAGCGCGCGATTGAAAACCCGGAGGTGGTGGGCGCCCTGCCCCGCACGGTCAAAAGCCTGGAGGGCTGGAACCCGCAGGCGCCACCGGCGGCCGCAAGCTATGCGGCGCTGGTGGAGGACCTGGGCCACCTTGCCGACAGCTCAGACGCCGGTGCGCTGGCGCGAAGACTCAACTCTGAAGTGCCCGGCGCGCGCTCTTTGGTGATGGGCGCGTTTCGCGCCTTGCCCGTCACGGGATCGCCTGAAGAAATACGGGACAGGCTGCTCCAGCTCGACCCACGCTGGGCCGAGCCGCCCTTCTGGCAGGCCATCGCCAAAAACGGTTCCCGCTGGACGCCCGACTACCTGCTGGCATCGGTGGACCTGCGGCGCGACAGCCAGGGTGACATCGAGCGCATGCCGCCCGACCTGCGCGCCTTCGGCCCCATCCTGTTGCGCACCTTCCAGATCAGCTTTGTCGTCACCCTGTTCTGCCTCGCGCTGGGATACCCGCTGGCCTGGTGGCTGGCTTCGCTGCCGGCACGCAAGGCGAACCTGCTGATGATCCTGGTGCTGGTCCCCTTCTGGACATCGATCCTGGTGCGGGTGGCCGCCTGGATCGTGCTGCTGCAATCCGAGGGCCTGGTTAATCGCGGGCTGATGGGCATAGGCCTTATAGACAGCCCGCTGCCGCTGCTGTTCAACCGCGCCGGCGTGGTGATCGCCATGGTGCACATCCTGCTGCCCTTCATGATCTTGCCGCTGTACAGCGTGATGAAGAATGTGCCGCCGACCTACATCCGCGCCGCGGTGTCGCTGGGCAGCGCACCGCTGGCCGCCTTCTTTCGCGTCTACGTGCCGCAAACCTACCCGGGTATCAGCGCCGGCGCCCTGCTGGTTTTCATCCTCTCGATCGGCTACTACGTCACGCCCGCCTTGCTCGGCGGCGCGGACGACCAGATGCTGAGCTACTACATCGCGCGCTACACCAATGTGCAGATCAACTGGGGCATGGCCTGTGCGCTAGGCGCGCTGCTGCTGACCGCCACCATGCTGCTGTACAGCGTCTATCGCCGCATCGGCAAAGCCGAACTCAGCATAGGCTGACTTTTCCCAGCGGCAATTCCCCGACGCAGAACTTTCCACCCTTCACCGACCATGCCCAAAATCTTCCACGGCCCCGCATTTCCGCGCTACGCCACCACGGCCGACAAGGCCGGCTGGTGGCTGGTGCGCGCGGCCTGCGTCGCCATCCTCATTTTTCTGCTGGCGCCCATCCTGGTCGTCATACCGCTGTCCTTTTCCGACAGCTCCTTCCTGGCCTATCCCATCCCGGGCTGGTCGCTGAAGTGGTACCACAACCTGATGGATTCACCCGAGTGGGCCCGCGCCGCGAAGAACAGCTTCATCGTGGCGCCCGCGGCCACGCTGATCGCTACATCCCTGGGCACCCTCGCCGCCGTCGGCCTGTCGCGCACCAACTTCCGCTTCAAGAGCCTGCTCATGGGCATCCTCATCGCGCCCATGGTGGTGCCCATCGTCGTGGTGGGGGTGGCCACCTACCTCTACTTTGCGCCGCTGGGGCTGGCCGACAGCTACCTGGGCCTGATCGCCGTGCATGCGGCGCTGGGCACGCCTTTTGTGCTCACCACAGTGTTGGCAACGCTCGCCGGCTTTAACCACAACCTGGTGCGCGCCTCGCTGAGCCTGGGTGAAACGCCCTTGCGGACTTTCTTCAGGATCACCCTGCCGGTCATCGCACCGGGGGTGATCTCCGGTGCGCTGTTCGCCTTTGCTACCTCGTTTGACGAAGTGGTGGTCACGCTGTTCCTGGCGGGCACCGACCAGGCCACCCTGCCGCGCCAGATGTTCAACGGCATCCGGGAAAACATCTCGCCCACCATCGCCGCCGTGGCGACCTTGCTGATCCTGTTTACCACCGCCCTGCTGCTGTTGCTGGAGTGGCTACGCGGGCGCAGGGCCTGAAGCAGCGGCCGGCACGCCGTAATGGCGCCGTTCATCGTTGAAACCCTTTGCGCGGGTCGCATACCCGCCGGCCCCTCATCCATCTCTTCGAAAACTGTCAAAATCTCCGGCAGTTGCTCTCTGCTCGCGCCCCTTCACAGCCCTTCACACCCCCTCACACCTCTCACGCATCCTCACGCTTTAAGGACTCCCCGCCATGGACATGAAAACCTCCCCCATTTCCCTGCTCAAAGACCCCAGCATTTTCAAGACCGACGCGCTGGTCAACGGCCAGTGGGTCGCGGGCAAGGCCCGTTTTGACGTGAACGACCCGGCCACCGGCCTGAAGCTGGCCGATGTGGCCAACCTGGGCCCGCAGGATGCCGAAGCCGCCATCGCCGCGGCCAATGCCGCCTGGCCGGCCTGGCGCAACAAGACCGGCAAGGAGCGCCATGCCATCCTGCTCAAGTGGTTCCAGTTGCTGATGGCCAACCAGGAAGACCTGGGCCGCATCATGACCGCCGAGCAGGGCAAGCCCTTTGCCGAAGCCAAGGGCGAGATTGCCTACGGCGCGAGCTTTGTCGAGTGGTTTGCCGAAGAAGCCAAACGCGTCAACGGCGAAACCCTGCCGCAGTTCGACAACAACCGCCGCCTGATGGTCATCAAGCAGCCCATCGGCGTGTGCGCCGCCATCACGCCCTGGAACTTCCCGCTGGCCATGATCACGCGCAAGGTCGCCCCGGCCCTGGCCGCCGGCTGCCCCGTGGTCATCAAGCCGGCCGAGCTCACGCCGCTGACCGCCCTGGCCGCCGCCGAGCTGGCCATCCGCGCCGGCATCCCGGCCGGCGTGCTCAATGTGCTGACGGCCGACAGCGCCAACAGCATCGCCGTGGGCAAGGTCTTTTGCGCCAGCGACGTGGTGCGCCACATCAGCTTCACCGGCTCCACCGAAGTCGGCCGTATCCTGATGGCGCAAAGCGCGCCTTCCATCAAGAAGCTCGCGCTGGAACTGGGCGGCAACGCGCCCTTCATCGTGTTCGACGACGCCGATGTGGATTCGGCCGTCGAAGGCGCCATGGCCAGCAAATACCGCAACGCCGGCCAGACCTGTGTCTGCGCCAACCGCATCTATGTGCAAGATGGCGTCTACGACCAGTTCGTCGAGAAATTCGCCGCCAAGGTCAAGGCGCTCAAGGTCGGCAATGGCTTTGAGGACGGCGTGGTACAAGGCCCGCTGATCGAGGACGCGGCCGTCGAGAAGGTGCAGCGCCATGTGGACGACGCGATGGCCAAGGGCGGCAAGCTGCTCGCCGGCGGCCACAAGCTCAAGGGCCAGTTCTTTGAGCCCACCGTTGTTTCCGAAGCCACCGCCGACATGCTGTGCGCCAAGGAAGAAACCTTCGGCCCCTTCGCGCCGGTGTTCCGCTTCCAGAAGGACCAGGAAGCCATCGACGCGGCCAACAACACCGAGTTCGGCCTGGCCAGCTATTTCTACAGCCGCGACATCGGCCGCATCTACCGGGTGGCCGAAGCACTGGAATACGGCATGGTGGGGATCAATGCGGGCGTGATCGCGACCGAGCACGTGCCCTTCGGCGGCGTCAAGCAGTCGGGCCTGGGCCGCGAAGGCTCGCGCCACGGCATGGACGAGTACCTCGAGATGAAGTACCTGTGCCTGGGAGACATCCAGCGCTAAACTGGCTGCCTCTCCACTCGGCCCCCGGCCCGCACCGATATGCGCTTGCTGCTTGTTGAAGACGAAGCCGAGATGGCGGCGTGGCTGCTGCGCGCCTTCAAGCAAAGCGGCTATGTTCCCGACCACGCACCCGACGCGGCCACGGCCGAGTCGCTGCTGGCCGGCAACGACTATGACGCCGTGGTGCTCGACCTGCGCCTGCCCGACAAGCACGGGCTGGCGCTGCTGGCAGAACTGCGCAAGGACGGCAACCGTACCCCCGTTCTGGTGCTGACCGCCCAGGGCTCGCTGCAGGACCGCGTCAAGGGCCTGAACGTCGGGGCCGACGACTTCCTGACCAAACCGTTTGCCCTCGAGGAACTCGAAGCCCGCCTCTCCGCGTTGGTGCGCCGCAGCCGGGGCCGCTCGCACGCGCCGCTGCAGTGCGGCTCGCTGTCATGCCCGCATGACAGCCGCGCCTTCACGCTGGGCGGCGCGCTGCTGCAACTCACCCCGCGCGAAAGCGCCGCCCTGGCTGTGCTGCTGGCGCGTAGCGGCACGCCGGTGGAAAAATCGCAGCTTTCAGGCAAGGTCTTCCCGGCCGACAGCAATGCCGGCCCTGATGCCATCGAGCTGGTGCTGCACCGGCTGCGCCGCAAGCTGGAGGGCGGCGACGTGCGCATCGTCACCGTGCGCGGCCTGGGCTATATGCTGGAGAGCATGACTCCCGAACAGACCGCGCATGAAGATATTGCGCACTGACCCTGACCGCTTCGGCATACGCGCGCGCCTCCTCACGCTGCTGCTCCCGGCCATCCTGGGTTTGCTGGCCCTGGACAGCTGGAACGACTACCGCGCCCTGGAAAGCCAGGTGCAGGATGCCTACGACCAAAGCATGCTGGAGGCCGCACACGCCTTGCAAAGCAGCGTGGCGCCCGCGCGGGACGGCTCGCTCAGGCTGAACGCGCCGGCCGGTGTGCAGGCCCTGTTCGGCGCCGAGCCGCTGCAGAAATATTTGCATGTGAGCCTGGCGCCCCTGCCGCAGGCGCACACCGGCAATAGCAATCCGGGCGAGCTCACCCTGCTGGGCGGCACCGAGTTGCCCGCCCCGCCCCCGGAGCTTTCCTCGCCGGGCGCCGATGCCACCGCCACGGGCTCTCCCGTCTGGTACGACAGTTTCCATGCGGGCCATCCGGTGCGCGTGGTGACGCTGCGCACTCAGGTGCAGGACGGCCACGGCCGGCCCTTCAGCTTGAGAGTCCAGGTCGCCGAAGGCACCGGCCCGCGCGACCGCGCGCAGGCCGCCACGCTGCGACAGGAGCTGATACGCGACGCGCGCATGGTACTGGTGATGGTGCTGCTGGTCTGGCTGGGCGTGACCTGGTCGCTGCAGCCGCTGGAACGCCTGCGCAAGTCCGTGCTGGAGAGCAAGCAGACCGACCTCAAGCCGCTGGACACCAGCGGCGTGCCGCATGAAGTGGCGCCACTGGTCGAGGCCGTGAACCAGCACCTGGCCAGCTACCGCGACCTGCTGGAGCAGCAGTCGCAGTTCCTCGCCGATGCCTCGCACCAGCTGCGCACGCCGCTGGCCATCATGCTGACCCAGGCCGGCGTGGCGCTGCGCGAAAAAGACCCGGAACAGCTGCACGCCACCCTGCGCGCCATGGTCGCCCAGATCGCGCGCAGCCGGCGCCTGTGCGAGCAGCTGCTGTCGCTGGCCCACGCAAGCGACAGCGCACCGCCCGCCGGTGCGCCTGTCCTCGTCGACCTCAACGCCGTCGCCCGCGAAGTGGTGCTGCAGCACCTGGCCCTGGCCCATGAGAAAAACCTGGACCTGGGCTGGGCCGATGCCCGTGGGGATGCGGAGGACGCAAGCACGGCACACGAGACGCCTCTACATGCAGTCCCGGTGCTGGCCCGGGAGCCCGAGCTGCATGAGGCCCTTTCCAACCTGGTGCACAACGCCATTGCCTACACACCGCCGGGCGGGCACATCACGGTGATGGCGGGAAGCCGGGACGGCATAGCCTTCGCCGAAGTTTGTGATGACGGCCCCGGCATCGCCGAGGCGCGGCGCGCGGAAGTCTTTGAACGTTTCCACTCGGGCGGCCAAGGCGCCGAAAGAGGCGCGCGCGGCGCCGGCCTGGGCCTGTCCATCGCACGCGCCTATACCAGGCGCAACGGCGGCGACATCGAACTGGCCGACGCGGCCCCCGGCGCCGGCCTGCGCGCCATACTGCGCCTGCCGCTGGCGCCCGTTTCGCAACACTGACACCCTGGGTATTGCTCCCTCTTCCAGAGGGAAAGGGGACACGAAACCCCGTTAGTGATAACACGTATTTTGGCCCCGGCCGCGCAAAACGAAAGCCGATTGGAAGCCTCGCTTCCTAACATCCCCTTCAACCCGGACACCCTGCCGGCCGCATTGTTACAGCGGCGGCGGGCCGGGACACCACTTGAAGGAGACCCGGATGAACCACCCCCCGTTTGCGACAACGCCCTCCGCGGCGCAGCCATGGAGCAATCCCGCATGAACATGAACAACCGCAACTTCGTCCGGGGCCTGTGCCTCATGGCGATCGCCCTGATCTTCGGCGGGGTGTCCTTCAACTACACCCTGGGCGAGCTAAGCCGCTCCGGTCCCGGCCTGTTCCCGCTGATGGTGAGCTCCTTCCTGTTCATCATCGGCGCGCTCACCGTGGTGCGCTCGCACTTCGTCGACCCCGTGCCGCTTGACTACAGCGTCAAGAACATCGCCATCATCCTGCTGAGCCTGATCGGCTTCTCGGTGATCTCCCAATTCGTCAACATGATCCTGGGCATCATTTTCCTGGTGTTCTGCTCCACGCTGGCCGGCACCTCGTATTCGCTGGTGCGCAACGTCAAGATCTCCATCGGCCTGATCGCCGTGGCCTTTGCCTTCAAACAATTTCTCGGCCTCGCCCTGCCGCTGTACTGATATGGAAGTCCTACACAACCTCGCGTTCGGCTTTGAACACGCGCTGACGATTCAGAACCTGCTGTATTGCGCCCTCGGCTGCACGGTGGGCACGCTCATCGGGCTGTTGCCCGGCCTGGGCCCTCTGTCCACCATCAGCCTGTTACTGCCGCTGACCTACTCCATCCCCACCGGCGGCGCGCTCATCATGCTGGCCGGCATTTACTACGGCGCGCAATACGGTGACAGCGTCAGCGCCATCACCATGAAGATCCCGCACGCCAGCAGCATCGTGGCCTGTATTGACGGCTACCAGATGACGCTCAAGGGCAAGACCGGCCTGGCGCTCTTCACCGCCGGCGTCTCCAGCTTCATCGGCGGCACCGTGGCCATCGTGGTGCTGTCGACCATGGCGCCCGCGCTGGGCGAAGTCGGCTTCCTGTTCGGCCCCGCCGACTACTGCGCACTGATGCTGCTGGGTTTCTTCTGCGTGAGCTTTGTCAGCAGCGGCAGCCTGCTCAACGGCCTGGCCATGGCCATGGTTGGCGTGCTCCTCGGCATGGTCGGCACCGACGTCAACAGCGGCGTGGCGCGCTACACCATGAACCTGCCCTTCCTGATGGACGGCATCGGCCTCATCAGCATCGCGCTGGGCTGCTTCGGCATTGCCGAGGTCGTGAAAAACCTCGACAACAAGAACGTGCTCACGCCCTTCAACGGCAAGATCAAACTCATGCCTACGTGGCCCGAGTTCAAGCGCATCATCCCCAGCGCCCTGCGCGGCAGCGTGATCGGCTCCATCCTGGGCATCCTGCCCGGCGGCGGCCCCACCATCGCCCAGTTCGCCGCCTATGCCGCCGACAAGAAGCTCAGCAAGTACAAACATGAAATCGGCACGGGTTGCATCGAGGGCGTGGCCGGCCAGGCCGCCGCCGACGAAGCCGCTGCGCGCACCAGCTTCATCCCGCTCATGGCCATCGGCATTCCCGAGAACGCCGTCATGGCGCTGATGATGGCGGCCTTTGTGGTCAAAGGCATACAGCCCGGCCCCAACATGATCGCCACCCACCCCGACCTGTTCTGGGGCCTGGTGGCCAGCATGTGGATCGGCAACTGCTTCCTGCTCGTCCTCAACGTGCCCCTGGTGCGCTACTGGCTGTCGGTGTTCAAGATCCCTTACACCGTGCTGTTCCCGGCCATCCTGTTCTTCTGCTGCATAGGCACTTACAGCATCAACAACAGCCTGGACGACATCTACACCACTGCCGTGTTCGGCCTGGTCGGTTATTTGTTCCTGCGCCTGGACATGGAGGCCGCGCCCCTGCTGCTCGGCTTCATCCTCGGCCCCATGCTGGAGGAAAACTTCCGCCGCGCCATGCTGCTGAGCCGCGGCAGCTTCAACGTCTTCGTCAACCGCCCCATCAGCGGCACCCTGCTGGGCGTCATCGGCATCCTGGTGGTGTGGCAGACCGTGGTGTTTATCCGCAAGCTGATCAAGTCGCCCGACCACGTCATCCACTCGGGCGCCAAGACCGAGGCGCCGACCACACCTGCAGCGGCTGCCACGGCCGTGCCCCTGGCTTCCGGAGAGTAGGCTCCGGCAGGCCTGCCTGGCGAAACCGTAAATCGGCAACAAGCCCCCTGAACCCATTGCGGGTTCAGGGGGCTTGTTTCATTTGGCTGTTGTGTTGAAATAAGCCACCCTTCAGGAGACTTCCCGCATGAACCGCAGACTCGTACTCCAGGCCGGCGCCACGGCCGCCCTCGCCCTCCTGCTGCCGCTCGGCTACGCACAATCTGCGGGCGCCAAACGCCAGGGCATCGTGATCCAGGTCAGCGACAACGACCCGGCCAAATGGAACCTGGCGCTCAACAACGCCAAAAACCTGCAGGACGACGTGGGCGCGGCCAACGTCGACATCGAGATCGTCGCCTACGGCCCCGGCATAAGCATGCTCAAGCTTGAATCGCCCACCGGCTCACGCATCGCCGATGCCGCCAAAACCGGCATCAAGGTCACCGCCTGCGAGAACACCATGCGCGGCCAGAAGCTCACCAAAGACGACATGCTCGCCGGCATCAGCTATGTGCCGGCCGGCGTGACCGAGATCATGAAGAAGCAGCACGAGGGCTGGGCTTACCTGCGGCCTTGAAGTGGTGAGGCGGTGAGGCAGCAGCCTGCCGCCGGCCTACGCAGGGCTTGGAGGGCGCGCAGTGTGACGGTGGTGCCGTTAAAAGCCGGCACGGGCGTGTAAAATTGCCCGAGAGCCCACACCCAGCGGGGCTCCAGCGAAAAAGGTGGCCCGTCAGCGGCCACCCAGATGCGGGTGTAGTTCAATGGCAGAACGGCAGCTTCCCAAGCTTCATACGAGGGTTCGATTCCCTTCACCCGCTCCACACTCTTGTAAGCCCTTGATTTAGAAGCGCTTACACAGCAATTGGGCATTCGTTACGTGACGCTCCTACGAAAAGAGCGCTTATGGGACGGAACAGCCACCTTACAGACGACCAATCGGGATATACCCACACATAGACTTCTCCTCAATGGTTTTTTGTCGAGACGCATTTAGAGAAACCGTGGTCATCCGAAGTGGGAATTTCTCCAGTTGCGTTTTAAAGCGGGCTTTCTAGAATGAAGGCACTAACAATATGGGGAGCGGTATGAGCGTATGGGAGACAGGCGTCAAAGAAGCCGGGAAATCTGCCGGATCATCAATTATCGAAGCAGTCACAGAGCGCTTTTCCAACCCGTTGGTTAGCAGTTTCGTAATTGCTTGGTCGCTCTGGAACTACAAATTCTTCGTCATCCTGTTTTCAAGCGCATCGATACAGAGGACATTCGCCCTTATCACTGAGACACAATTTAAAGGTTGGTTGTGGATTCTCAATGGTCTGTTGATCCCGGCAAGTCTTGCGTTGTTCTACATCTACGCTCTGCCATGGCCCTCCCGAAAAGTCTTCAAATTCTGGTCAGAATCTCAAAAGCTGCTGTTCGACATTAAACAGACTGTTGATGGTGAAAAGCTACTCGACACCAAGCAGTCGAGGCAAATTCGGGCTGAAGTAGTCGCGGTTAACGCGAAATTTCTCCAGGTTCAGGACGAGCTTGAAGCTGTAAAAGAAGACTTCCGGAAAACGCAGGTCGACTACGCCAATCAAACAAAGGAGTTTGAGGCTACTCAACGTTCACTGTCCAGTAGGACGATTGAACAGATCGGTGCCGAGAAAGCGCTGGAATTTGTGGAATCAATCCTGAACAACTCTGTTCCACCGGCGGAAATGGAAAAGCTCAGGCGAACGATTTACGCCCTGCGATCTGGCCAGATTACCCATCCTGGCGCATTCGACCTAGGTATGGAAAATGAAAGCAATCCTGACGGCGACGCCCCAGACAACCTTATTGTGAATCCGGCTCCGAAGGTGCAGGGGGACGTTAACGACCTTCAACTTCTTAGCGGCGGAATTCTCAAGAAACCCGATGACTTGAGAGCTTTTGAACGCTCGGGACAAGCCTTTCAAATTTCGAAAGAAGAGCAAGATCTGCTGTTAGCGATTGCCTCAAACGGTCCAACTTACCGTGAAAGCGTTGTGGACGGCGCACCCGATCCAGTTAAAGCGGAGTACTTTCTGGACGAGCTAGTGAGGAAAGTATTTTTAGAGAAGTTCGAAGGGGAAGAAGGAACTTTCTACACCCTCGCTCACGAAGGTCGTCGGTATTTAGTTGAAAGCGGCTTGAGCGGACAGGTGCCAAAGCGCGCTATTAGATAACTCTGGGAAAACTCTCAAAGCCGATCCGTCTTCCGGCATACCCACTTTCAGTCGCGACCAAGATTTCACTCTCACAGGGATGCAATGGGTTTAAACAAGGGCAGTCGTCGCAAGGGCGACGTATTCCTTTGCTTTTGAACAGTTTCGTAAAAACTTCCTTATATTACAGACCACGCCGAAACCCGCATGGAGTATAGAAAGTTCCTTTTTACCTATAAGTTTCGGTGTTAACTTATATTACACAGCCTCGAACGGTTCAGACGCGAGCGACAAGCACCATCCTCTTGTCTAGTTGATCTGGGCTACCTCAAAGTGCACCGCTTTTCCCATCGTGGTGTGAAAAGTACCAATCGGTATAACAGCTTCCCCACTCCTGTTATTGTCTGTCTGTGAACGCCATTCCCGTGCAACAAGAGGAGCCGACTCATGTCATTGCCCCTGGAAACCACTCTGGATGATGTCAAGGTCCGGATTCGTAACGCAACAAAGAATCCGAACATCGGACGCACCGAACAGGTTGTACTCAAGGAAGGTCCGCGAGCCTTCCGCCTGGCAACTCTCATGGAAATCATCAAGCCTGAGTCGGGAGAACTCCATCATCACGTCCTCAAGTTGGACAGCATGGATCGCACGAAAGACGGATGGTTTTATAAACCGGCGAAATCACTTTCTCTTGAGGGAGGCGACCAAAACAATGAGATAGACCGCCTGTTCACGTTCCTCAAAGCTCATCTGGATGGCAAACTCAACACCACAGGGGAGCTTCACATCCTCAGCTCCAACGACTACGACAAGCTCACCCGTCTCGTTGACCTGATCCCTAACTTGGCCTCGCCCGACATGGTTGAATTGGTGAAGTTGATTGTGCCCCGCATAAAAGAGTCGTCTGCCTACTTCGCTGAGTTTGTCGAAGTGTTTCAAGCAAGTGACGCGGAGACCGTGCTCCATCTCGCCACGGCGGCTCGTCTTGTTCAGTACACCCAGGGGTTTGAGAGGTTGAAAGCCTTGGTCGAAGCTAACGACACCCCAGAAGCGGCCTATCAGAAGCTACTAGCGGAGAACCCATGGATGTTCGGGAGCGAATACAGCGAGTTGTTAGACCGGCGAAAATGGACGCGAGACGACAGCGTCGACTTCATGCTCAGGAGAACCTCCGATAACTATGTTGAACTCATTGAAATTAAGACACCCTTTAAGGAGTCATTGTTCATCCGTGATGGGTCGCACGAGTCCTACTACCCTTCATCAAAGCTGTCTCCCGTGATCGGTCAAGTTATGAGGTACATCGGAGAGGTAGAACGGGCTCGGGATCAGATTCTTGTTAAAGACAAGGTTGATACGCTGAAGGTCAGAGGGAGGATCATCGTAGGTCGCGATGGCACCGATGAACAACAACAAGCCTTGCGCACTTTCAATGGGCATCTGCACGGCATCGAGATAATCACCTATGACCAACTGATGAGAATTGCCCAGCGCGTTTTAAACATGTTCAGCGGGCCGACGACGGAAAAGGCCGCCAAGCGTGAGGGAAACCCTTTTTAAATCCGGCTTTTGTACGGCGCTCCCGAACGGATAAATTTTCCACGACAAAAGTACACACCACACGCTCCAAGGACATCTCATGCGGATATAAGGGCCCATTGTTTGCCATCGCCCACGTGAACGGCAACAATTACCCTCCAAATGGAGGATGCGAAAATTAGCAGTGCATCCGAAAATACTCTGCAGTCAAGTCGATGAGGTGATAGTTTATTGATGAAGAGATAGATGGCAATACACACTGATGCAACAGGCTATTTACTTGATCTAAAAACCCAGTACGGTGAAGCGTGGTTTGCACTGGTGTGTGATCTTGCCATCTCAAGCGCTGGCCAATCGCCAGCGGGGGGGGAATTGGAAACCCTCTGGAGGGTGTTTCACCGTATGGAGGAATATGCGCCGACGGTCGCTAGTCCCCCACCTTTACCTACACAGTCAATCCCTCCGGCACCGCAATTTCTAGCGAAACTATCCGGATTTTCGGGATACAAGCGGTTATCACCGGCGCTTCTACTAGACCTGTCTAAGCAGGTGACTTTGATCTTTGGAAAGAACGGCTCAGGCAAAACGAGCATTTGCCAAGCAATAAAAATCCTTTCAAGCGGTGAAACGCCTGTAAGTCCAATCTACAACGCGCGAGAGTCCACAAGATCTATTCCCTCATTCACCTACAGGTTGTCAAGCGCAGGAAGTGACTTTGTATGGACTCCGCAGGTGGGTTATGGGAGTCGCGCGGACGCGTTCAAATATTTTGACTCCACAATAGCCACGCGACATGCCTCAGGCGCTTTGCCGGTTGACTCATCAGTTCAAATCGTTGTCTTCAGACTAGAAATTTTCGAATACGCAAGGGCTTATTCTCAAGCCTTCCAGACCTTTGCTACCGAGAAAGTCTCTGCCGAAAAAGCAAGTCACCAGACTGCGGTAGAGCAGATCAAGACTCAGCTTTCATCTTTCGTGGACATTAACCAACCGCCTTTTGTGGGTTGGTCGGCCACGCATTGCATTGATATCCTCAATTATGTCCAAACCCTGCCGATATTCGATGCGGCAAAGTTGGCTGAACTCACTGCTCTCCAATCACGCGTTGAGCAACTGCATGCAGCCTCAACTGAGGTCGGCCTTCAGAATGTTAGAAGTACTCATGCATTGCTCAGCGGCTACCTTCACGACGTGAGGAATCTCCAAAGCTTAGTCAAAGCTTGTGAACCTGGGGAAATTACGACAATTCGGGACTCTCTAGGTCAAAAGCAGGCGGCTATCGCGGAACTTTCAAAAAGCTCCTTCCCATCGCATGTTGACCACTCCAAGCACCACGCATTAATAACCTCCGCTTCTCAGATCGCAGACTTCTCTGCCGCAACCGAGAAGAAAACTCAGTGCCCACTGTGCTATGAGTATTTGGGCGCGCAGTCGGCATTAACGTTTCGAAACTACCACGCGTATTTGACTTCCACACTGCAACAAGAGGCTCAACAGCTTTATGGAAAGCTGGAGACCATAAAAGCAAATCTAACGAAGGCTCGCCTATACCGACATAGGGATTACCAAGCCTGTCAGCCTTATTTGCCGCCCAATTTCGTATCGGCCTTAGCCGCATTAGTGCAGATACTCGCGGAGGCTTTACCGTCAGATGCCGATGCGGCAACATCTGCATCTCTCCAGCCACTTCATCGTGTGAGTGAATTAGATGCCTACATAGCTCCGCTTGAGACTATTGCAGCTCAATACTTGGATTCGATCAACACGTCTGCTCAAGGTCAAGCAGCATTGAAGGCGGAAATATCGAGGATTACGGGGCAGATAGCCAGTCTTCACGCACATAGTGCGGTAGAGACCCATCGCGAATCCATTCGCACCGCAGCAACATCAGCCAGCCAACATCATTTAAATTGGTCACGTGTGGACAGGTACGGCTTTCCGGCGCTTCTAGCTGCGCTTACTCGTAAAGGTCGTTTGGCCCATACGGAGCTGGTAAGAAGCACGTTTGAGGCAGCATTGAGTAGAGAGTACCAACGGCTATGCGGATCTACTAGCCAAGAAATGGGTGTGCAATTGCACAGCGTAGGTGACCAACAAGATATCGTGGTGTCGCCGCGTATTGGAACTGATCCAGTGCATAGAGTATTAAGCGAAGGCGAACAAAAGATACATGCTCTTGCTGTCTTCTTTTGTGAAGCTACTATGGCAACACATCAAATACTTGTGCTGGACGATCCGGTCACAAGCTTTGACTATAACAACGTGTCGAATCTTGCCACGCGCATTAGGGATTTGACTCGGGATCAGCCAGCCACACAATTGATCATCTTCACCCACCAGTGGGACTTCTTTACAAACCTTCAAACGGTTTTTAATCGCTCAGGACTTGGCGCGCGTCTTTCGGTTCAAGTTCTTGAAGATCGTGCGACGGTAAAAGAGTACGTCGAGAAATGGCCCGAACTTTGCGGCTTAATCGATGGCATTCTTGCATCTGGAGCGGAGCCCACTCCGGATCAGAAAGAAGAAGTGTCTGGCTATCTGCGGCGCTTAATAGAACGCCTCACAAATGCTGAGGTGTTCAATGAGCAGCGACACCAGTATCGAGCTAAAGCACTGCCGGTGTCAGACTTTATGCAGTTCACTAAGCTTGTGCCGCTTCAGGTAGGGGAGGCAAACCAACTCAGGGATCTTTACGCCGATCTGAGTCCTACCGAGCACGACGACGTTCGAAATTACTATGCTACGAAATCTGGCAATCAGTTCCGGCTCTGGTATGCCCAAATTAAGGCATTGCAAGTTGCCATCAACGCGAGAAAGCCGCCATAACGTGCGCTGGAGAGAGATCAATGACAAAAGAGATTACCCAAGGGGAATGGGACGTTTTCCAGAAAGAGGCTTATCCGGAGGACGTCTCGACGGGCGGAATGGGACCTTGCACAGGCATCATCGTGTTTGACCCCCATTCTGGCGATGCTTATGGAACACACCTATCTTCCCCGCACACGCATGATCGGGATACTTTGGACAACATGCTTGCTGCTGCTCAAACCGCATTCCTAGGAAAGCCGGATATTCAGATTTGGGCTAGCGGATGCTGCAACATCGCAGACTTGGAGGATTTCCATGCTCCTACCGTTCGAAGTCATGTGGAGAGCGCGGTTCGCAGTGCATTTCCATACGCTGAAATAGACCTTAGATGGCCGGAAGATGGGGTGACCTGCGTGGAAATGTCGTTGGACCAACACGCCGGCAGCTGCTACATTGAGTTTACCGTCGACAAGCAGTGAGCTCTGATAAAACCTGACGTTCACGGTGTTATGGAGTCCAATTAGTTGACTAACAATCGAACCGAACTTGCCCTGATAGCTCGTGGATTAGATACCGACACTGCACGTCGGCTTCGTACACAACAATTAACTTTGTCCAAGTTACAGCAGTTGAGTCTTGATGAAATCAACTTACTTGGTCTGACTGAAGTTCAAATCGAATGCGTTAGAAAGTCAGCGCGGCCAGCGATTCCAAATCGACAACTGGTACGTGTTTTATTCAGGAATCGTTTTCTGTGTTGCGTCTGTAGGGAATCTAAACCTGTAGTCGTCCACCATATCAAACCCTGGGCCAAAACTCATGACCATTCGCAGGAAAATCTCGCCGTTTTGTGCACACATCATCATGGTGAGGCACATATCCGCCGTGATCTTGAAATAACATTAAATCCCAAAAAACTAAGCGAACTAAAAGCTCAATGGGAAGAGGAAGTTGAGCACCTTGATGGAAAGTCAATCTGCGTTGCAACTCAACCTAAGAGTGACTATTGGTATTACTTTAATCATCTGCGACTATTTGAGATAGCGGGGCAAGAAGGAGTAAGCCTCTCCAAGCTCGACGGTTTTACGCACGCCAAGAGACTGGGGCTGTGCGACAAAAATGGTCATGTCGTGAAGCCGAATGCCGAGAGATTTATGTACGAATCTCAACTCGGTATGCCTCTTTATTATTTTGTGAAGAATGTTTTTTATGCATGCTTAGCAGTTTTGACCATTAGAAATATCTCTGACTTACTCGATCCCGGCACTGTGGGACCTCTAATTGTCCCAAATGACGTAATTTATGTTCAAGGAGCTCATAAGTTTGCCGACTCGCCGTTAGCGACGAAGACTCACCAACTAGCTACTGGAACTCGCTCAGCCAATCATGTAGAAATTACGTATATTTTTGACCGGTTCGAATCGACCTCAAATTCGGCATGGAGCCTCTGGCTTAGAGGGAGTCAAAGCGTAGGCAGCCTTATTCACGTAAAAGCAGTTGAAAGGGTAGACCAGAAGATTTGTATTTCGGGAACTGTTCTGGCTATTGGCATGGCAGCGATGGAGCTAAAAACACGCGCGTATGAGGCCAACCTTTACAAGTCAGCGTTTCGGAAGAGAAGAAAGAACTTTCGACTTTAGTGCTTCCCATATCAAGGAGGCAATGAGCTTTTTAAAAAGCATGGCTCACTCTCTTAGGGTGATCGCCAAGATCAGAATGGAATAACTTTTCGTTTTTGCTCAATAGCAGTAACTACTCCTACGCAAACGAGCTACGACCGTTGGAGATTGCTCGGCCGATTCCTTTAAAATCAATGGGTTACGTAACGTATGGGTTTGGTGCGCGGCCCCTTCACCCGCTCCATCTTCCGGCCTTGCTTGCCAAGCGCAGTATTGAAGGTTGAAGGGCTTGCCGCCCCCTTCACTGGCCCCGGCATCGACTACGAGTTGCCGCGGCGCTTCATCCATCTCATCAGGCTGCCGACCACCGGCAGTTTTTCATAGAGCTCCTCAGCCGCGTCCCAGTAATCGCGATGCAGCGCAATGCGCCCTTCGCTGTCCAGCACCAGGTGCGAACCACCCACAATGCACTGCGCCTGCCCCCGCCTGATTCGCTTGAAGGCAAAGTGGAACTCCCAGGTCAGGAAGCACTGGGCGCCTTGCACGATGCGCCCCGTGACGAGGAAGCGCGGGTTCTCCAGGCTCGCATACATGTGGCGATAAACACGCTGGATTTCGGCCAGGCCCTGTACGTCGTTAAACGGGTCTTTGAAGCGCGCGCCGGGGGTGTAGATGTCGCCCAGGGCTTCAACGCCTGCGGGACTCAAGTTCTGAAACGTTTCCGCGATGCGGTCGACAGTGAAGTTGGCGAAGTTCATGAGGGTTTCAGGCCTGTCTGAGGCGGCGCGCCGCCGCAAAAAAAATGCGGTAGGGTAAAAGCCGGACCACTTTCATCCACCAGGTAAAACGTTTGGGAAAGTGGATTTCAAATTCTCCCCTTGCCCATCCCTTCAATATTTCCGCCGCCGCCTGTTCGGGTGTGATCAGGGCTGGCATCTTGAACTGATTCTGCCGCGTCAACGGCGTGTTCACAAAGCCGGGGTTGATCAGCGCCACGCCCACCCCGCGGGCGTGCAGGTCCAGGTACAGGGTCTCGGCAAGATTGATAAGGGCGGCCTTGGTCGGGCCGTAGGCCAGGCTGTTGGGCAGGCCGCGATAGCCGGCCACGCTGCCCATCAGGCTGATGTGGCCGCGCTGGCCGGTGCGACGATTGACCGGCCGCGCCAGCATGTGCGGCACCACCGCATCCAGCACGTGCAGTGCACCCAGGTAGTTGACCTCGTTGTGGCGCACAAGGTCGCCCAGGTCCATGTGCGCGGCATCCATGGCGTGGTAGTGCCCCGCGCAGTACACCACGCAATCGAGCGCGTCCCGCGCAGCCAGGCCCGAAGCCGCCGCCTTGACCGCCGCCGCGTCGGTCACGTCCAGCGGCAGCGCAATGGCGCCGGCATGCGCATCGACGAATGCACTGAGCGTGTCCGCACTGCGGGCCGAGACGATCACCGTCGCGCCCTGGGCGTGCAGGGCCGACGCAGTGGCCCCCCCTATGCCCGTAGACGCGCCCACCAGCCAGACCTTGCGGCCGTGCCAGTCCGCCATGCGAGTGTTCAGCGCCATATGTATTTACCGCTTGATGAATGAAAGCGTCACTTCACCCAGGCCCACGCCCCACTTGCGCATGGCGGCTTTGTTGAGCATGACCTTGTCGTTCATGAGGTACATCCAGTCGTCGAACTGCACTTCGACCACCCGGCCTTCCACCGGCAAGGCCAGCGTGTAGGCCCAATTGAACGCGTTGCCGCTTTGCCGGCCCTCGGCAGTGCCCACCACATCGTCAGCCCGGCCGCTGTAGCGGCCGTCGGCATGGCGGGTCAGGCGCCAGACCCGCCGCTGGGTGCTCCCGTCGGAGTAGCTGAAGGCTTCGTCGAGCACACCGGCATCGCCCTTCCAGGTGCATGTCATCACGACGGTAAAGCGCTTCACCACTTTGCCCGAGCGGTCGGTGAATATGCCGTAGGCGTCCAGCGTGCCGTTGAAGTAGTCGCGCAGTTCCAGCACCGGGGTTTCTTTGGCGTAGTCCTGGACTTGCGGTGTGCTGCAGGCGCCCAGCAATGCGGCCGAAACCACGGCGGCGAGGAGGAGTGAGCGGCTGAAAAAAGTGCGTTGTTTCATGGTGTCTGCGGCCGGGCCGCCGGTTGGATGATGAAAAGATGGAGCGCACCGGCCGCCAGGGCCTTGAGCCCGCAAGGCAGCAAGCAGTAGGCGATGGCAAGCACCTCGGAAGCGCCGGCATCCCGCGCGCCGGGCACATAGCCCAGCCAGCCGAGCAAAGGCAGAGCCAGACCGGCGGCCAGCGCCAGATTCAGCTTGGTGGCAAGGTTCCACCAGCCAAAGTAGGCCCCTTCGGCGAGCCCGCTGTCTCCGGCCTTGGCGATGACGCCGGCCAGCAGCGCGCCTGGAAGGACCAAATCGCTCCCCAAGGCCACGCCCGACAAGGCGCACACCAGCAAGAACCACGGTGCGTCGCCCGCGCCCAGCCAGCTCGCGCCCCCAAAAACGGCAATGGACAACAGCATCCCAAGGCGCCAGCTGCGCGCCAGCCCGCGGTGTTTGACGAGGCGCAACCAGAGCGGCATGGACAGCGCGCCGCACACAAAGTACAGCCCCAGCGCGGCGGACTGCATGGCTTCGCTGGCCTGCAAACGGTCTTGCAGAAAAAACAGCACCAGCGTCGCCGGAATGGCGCTGGCAATGCCGTTGAGCAGGTACACGCCCAGAAGGCGGCGAAAGCCGGAATTGCGCAATGGGCGCCAGAGCGCGCCCGGTGCCGTGGGCGCTTCCGCGCCAACCCGGGCCGCATTGCGCCGTGGCCGGGGCGCTGCGCGCCAGGCCCACCAGCCCGCGAGCAAACCCATGAGCAACAGCGCAAGCATGGCGGGCAAGCCCAGCAGCATGGGAGTCACCGCGGCCAGGAGCACGCCTACCAGGCCCAGCCCTTCGCGCCAGGCCACCACGCGGCTGCGGTACAGGGCGTCGCCGCCCAACATGGCGCCCCAGGACTGGTGCGCCACCGACAGGGCGCTGTAGGCGGCATAGGTCACCACCAGCCAGCATCCGGCCCACCAGAGCAACGCGGCGGGTTCACTCACCAGCGGCACGAACAAAAAAGAAAATCCTACAGCCAGCACGGCCGCCGCCACCGCACCCATCGCCAGCACCGCGCGCAGCGATGAGGCATACAAGCGGTCGCACAAGCGGCCCAGCATGGGATCAATGACGGCATCGAAGAGGCGTGCGCCCAACAGCACCGCTCCCAGCGCCGCCAGCGAAACATCCCAGCGGCGCGCATACAGGTTGGGCATGAGCACATAAAGCGGCAATGCGCAAAAAGCCAGGGGCAAGCCCAACAGGCCGTAACGCACACCGTCACCGAGGCTCCAGCCCGGGGTGGCTGCTTCCAATGGCGCCGCCGTGCTTGCATTCATGGTGCAGCGCCCCCGGGGCCTGGTGTTTTTTCCAGCGCCAGCAGCGCACTGCGCAGCTGCGGCTCGGAAGTTTGAGGGGACAGCCAGATGCCAAAAAAGAGCCTGGCAAACAGCGGGTCGCGCACCTCCCCCAGCAGGCGGCCGTTGCACCAGAACACCACGCCCATGGCGGGCTGGTGCACACCGGTGATGACGTCCCCGGCTTTTACATCCGGGAACAGCGCACGCATGCGGTTCTCCCAGTCGGCTTCTTGAGCCTGGGCCATGGGCGCCTGGCGGCGCATCTCTACTACGGAGCGCCTGGCAATGTCCGCACCTTTGAAATCGCGGAGGTAGCTTAGCTCCAGCGCAAACGCACTTTGCTCGTAGGCCCTTGCGGAAAATCCGGGCGCGACCCAGAGCGTGGCCTGGTAGACATCAAAACCCCAGAATTTCAAACGCGCCTGGCCCGACAGGCTGGCGGCGGGCAAGGCGGGGCGCAGCTCTTGCGGCAGGGGTTGGGCGCGGACCTGAAAGCCATACAGGCCACCGAGCATCGCCACCATCGCGCAAACAGCCGCGTTTTTCATACCGAAGGCGCGGCAGGTTTGCGCAAGGTGTACTGCATCAGGTTGATGTCGCCAGTGTCAAAAGCGGCTTCGCAATACACCAGGTAAAACTCCCATATGCGCATGAAGCGCTGGTCGAAACCGAGCGCCGCCACCTCGGCCTTGCGGGCCGTGAAGGCGTCGCGCCAACGGCGCAGCGTCTCGGCGTAATCCGCGCCAAAAGCGAATTCGTCCACCACTTCCAGCCCTGCGGCCTGGGCCTGGCGTCGAAACTCCCGCGGGCAAGGCAGGCAGCCCCCGGGGAAGATGTACTGCTGGATGAAGTCGGTCGCGCCCACGTAACGCTCAAACAGCGCGTCGTCGATCACGATGCTTTGCAAGCAGGCGCGCCCGCCAGGTTTAAGCAGGCGGCTCACGGTGTCGAAGTACTTGGGCCAATAGGCTTGCCCCACCGCCTCCACCATCTCGATGGAACAAATCGCGTCGAAAGGCGCATCCGGGATGTCGCGGTAGTCTTGCAGGCGCAGGTCGGCGCGCCCGTCCACGCCGGTGCTGGCGCCCAGGCGCCGCATGCGCTCATCGGCATAGGCCAATTGTTCGGTGCTCAGCGTCACACCCACCACGGACGCACCCCGGCCGACGGCCTGCTCGGCGAGCGCACCCCAGCCGCAGCCGATTTCCAGCACGCGGTCGCCGCGCTTCACGCCGGCCATGTCCAGCGCGCGGCGCACCTTGGCGTTCTGCGCGTCCGGCAAGGGGCGGGACAAGTCCCCTTCAAACCAGGCGCTGGAATAGTTCATGGTCTCGTCCAGCCACAGGCGGTAGAACGCATTGCCCAGGTCATAGTGGGCGTGAATGTTCTTGCGGCTGTTGGCGCGGCTGTTGTGGTGCAGCAGGTGCTTGACGCGGTAGAGCAGCCGACCGAACCAGGTGCCGAAGACCATGTCGCCGATTTCGCGGCGGTTGGCGCAGACCACCTTGAGCAGATCGGGCAGGTTGGGCGTATGCCAGTCGCCTGCGATGTAGCTCTCGGCAAAGCCGATGTCGCCGGCCTTGAGCGCGGCGCCGAACACGTTCCAGTTGTGTAGCGTGATGCTGGCGGCCGTGTGCCCGGGCGTGTGCAGGCTGTGTTGCTGCGGATGCTCCCCGAAGCGGCGCTGCGAGCCGTCGGGCAGGTGCACGGTCAGCGATCCGTGGCGCAGGTTTTGCAGCAGGCGCAGCGCGCTTCGGGCTGCGACCGGCGCATCCTTGGGAAAAGCCAGGACTTGGGCGGTGCGGGTGGCTGCGTTCATTGTGGGCTCCTGAAATTAGACGCGCGCGCCTCCCCTGGCGCCTGGCGCGAGACGAAGGCCTTCGGCGGGACGGGCTTGCGAAAGAAAGGCACTTTTTTCAGCCACAGGCGCAACGCCTGGGCATGGATGTGCAAGATCACGCCCAGCGTCATCGCTGGGTAGCGCCACATGGCGCGCCGCAGGACGGCGGGCGCGATGGGCTGCAGGGTGCCGCTCACACTGGTTTGCAATACGGCCGCATCGGCGACGATGTCGTCGTAGAAATCCACCCGAGCCACCGTGCGCTCCTGCCCGCCACCCGTGCTGTGCATAAAGCGAAAGCGGTAGTGGCCCCGCACCGGATTGAAAGGGGACACATGGAACACCTTGTCCGTGCGCTGTTCAACTCCATAGCGGGGTGCGTCCAACACGTAGCAATGCCGCTCGCCGAAGGTGTTGTTGACCTCCACCACGATGGCGCGCAGGCTGCCGTCCTGGTCGTCCGCGGCGCGGTGGCAGTACCAGAAGCTCACCGGCTTGAAGGTGTAGCCCAGCACGCGGGGATAGGTGTGCAGCCAGGCCTCGCCCGTCGCATCGTGAATGCCTTCGCTGCGCAGCAGTTCGTCCAGCCAGGCGATAGCCCCGCCCTTTTCAAGCGCGCGCCCGTCGCCATGGTCGGTCTCGAAAAAACTCAAGGGCCCCGCGCGGTTGATCTGCCATTGGTCGGGCTGTAGCGCCTGATTTTTCAGACTGCGCAGCGGCAGCATCAGGAAGTAGGTCGGGTAAGCAAACGCGTGGCGCTGCGGGCGCAGGCGGCTGTGGCGCACCTGGCCGAAGCCGATCAGCGGCAGGGCCGGCCGCTTCATAGGTCCGCCAGCAACTGCGCAGCCGCAGCCAGCCCGGCTTTGAGGCCGTCTTCGTGAAACCCGTAGCCCATCCATGCGCCGGCAAAGTAGCGGTGGTTCTTGCCTTGCAGTACCGGCATGCAGTGTTGCGCAGCGACAGCGACCGCATCAAACACCGGATGGTCGTAGTCGTACTCGCCGATGACCTTGTCCTGCGCGATGGGACGCACCGGATTCAGGGACACCAGCACCGGCTGATCCCAAGGCAGGGGCTGCAAGCGGTTAATCAGGTAGTGCAGGCACACGCGCGCGCCCTCCTCCTCCGGCGCCGCCGCGCGCTCATAGTTCCAGGCGGCCCAGGCCGCTTTGCGCGTGGGCAGGACCGAGGCATCCGTGTGCAGCACGGCCTTGTTGGACTGGTAGCGGATGGTGCCCAGGGTCTCGCGCTCGCGCGGCGTCGGCGCGGCCAGCATGTCCAGGGCCTGGTCGGAATGGGTGGCGATGATGACCTTGTCGAACAGCTCGATGCCAGCATCCGTGTGGATGCGCACGCCGCCTTTGCCGCCTGGCGTGTGGTCCAGGTGTTCGATACGGCGCACGGGGGTGTTCAGCCGCTTGTCCGCGATGCCCGCAGTGATTTTGTCCACGTAGGTCCTGGCCCCGCCCTGCACCGTCCACCACTGCGGGCGATTGGTGATTTGCAAGAGGCCGTGGTTATGGCAAAAGCGCAGCATGGTCGAAACCGGAAACTCCAGCATCTGCGCGGTGGGGCAGCTCCAGATGCAGGCCATCATGGGCAGGAAATACCAGTCCTGAAACGCGCTGCCGAAGCCCTTTTCACGCAAAAAGTCGCCCAGCGGCTGGCGCAGCTGCGCGCCCGTGCCGCTTTGCGCCAAGCGTGTGGCCAGGGCGTTGAAGCGCAGCAGGTCGCGCAGCATGCCCCAGAAGCGCGGATTGGCCAGATTGGCGCGCTGCGCAAACACGGTGTTCAGGCTTGAGCCGCTCCACTCCAGGGCGCGGCCGTTGGCGCCAGCGGGAGCCTGCACGGAAAACGACATGTCGGACCTGGCCTTTGCCACCTGGAGTTCCGCCAGGAGCCCGATCAGCTGCGGGTAGGTTCGCTCGTTGAGGACCAGAAACCCCGTGTCCACGCCGTGGGTGACAGCGCCGCGCGCAGTGGGAAGCGTCACGTCGACGGTGTGCGTGTGGCCACCGAAATAGCCGCCGGCCTCCAGCAGGGTGACCTGGGCTTTGCCCCTCAGGGCATGAGCGGCCGCAAGGCCTGAAATACCCGAACCCACGATGGCGACTTTGATCTGCAACCCGGCACTCCTTGAATTGGCTGGGTCAATTCTATACCAATTGGTATTTATTAAAACTACTTAGTAATAATATTTGCTCACAATTCTTTTTTAAAACTTAATTGGCTAAAATCGGGCCATGACCCCTCCCTCCACCCCCACCGCGCTTCCGACCAAGATTTCTTTCAAGGCCCAGATGCTCCTGGCGCGGGAGGACGCGATCATCCAGTCGGTGAACCGTTTGCTGGCCGAAAAAGGCTTTGAAGCCATGACGGTGGACGAGGTCGCCGCGGACGTGGGCATCGCCAAGGCCAGCCTTTACAAGCATTTCCCCAGCAAGGAAGACCTTGCGGCGGCGGCCATGGTTTCGGTCATGCGTCGGGCGCAGGGGTTTTTGGACACCCTGCCCGCCGAGCTGCCGGCCGCGGACAAGCTGCGCAAGGTGGTGGCGTGGACCATGGGTTTGAAGCTGGCGGGCGAGATGCCTTCACTGCCCAGCCAGAACTCCAGCCTTCGCACCGCGCTGATGGACAACAAAGACTACATGGACGGGCTCATGGACGTGAGCGACCGTCTGGGCGCCTGGATTGAAGCGGCGCAGGCGCAAGGCGCGCTGAACCCCAAGCTGCCGCCCGTCGTCGTGCTGTACACGCTCTACGCCCGCGCCTGCGACCCGGTTCTGGAGTTCCTGAAAATGGGCGAGCTCTACACCAACGATGAAATCATCGCCTTCGTGCTCAGCACATGCTTTGAAGGCCTTGACGCCAGGTAAAGGCAAAGGCGCCCTCACCAGGACGGGGGGTTACCTGGGGTGAGTCCGTTGAATGAGCGTTCTAGGGGCCCGGATTTCGACGAAGTTCGATCGCGAGGCTTTCTTGCAGGCAGTCCGCAGCAGCTTGCAGCCTGCCCAGGTATGGCGCCCTGATGAGCGCGATCTGCATATGCAAATCCAGGCCGTGCACGTTGATGGCGCGTAAACCGGATCGCTTCAAACTTATGGCCTTGCGCTTGGGAAGCATTCCGATACCCAAGCCTCTTTCGACCAGCGATGCCTGGAGGGCCATGTCATGAACCTCCGCCGCAATACGGAATTGCGCGCCCCCCTTCTCCACCGCGCCACGTAAAGCGGCGCGGGATCCGCACAGGGTATCGGGTGTGAGAATCCAGCCGAATCCATTCAACTCCCCAAGGGAGGGCGCTCTTCGCAGAGCCAGCTTGCGGGAGGCAAGAAAGACAAGGTCGTCGCGTGCCAATACGGGACCGGGCAACAAAGCCACGCTGTCCCTCGCTCCTGCCACCATGACAAGGGCAGCGTCCAGCTCGCCTTTGTCCACTTTTGGAATGAGTTCGTTGGTCCATCCCGCAATCAATTGCAGGTTCAGGTCCGGAAAATTTTGCTTCAAATACTGAAGGCTGTTGACAACGCCGGGCTCTGCCAGGGCATGCGCCACGCCAACCCTGAAATCCCCGGTGGGGGTTGCATCAGCAGCGGCTACATTTTTCAGCTCCTCAAAAGCGGCAAGAACCTTTTTGGCGTGCTCCAACACCGCCAGACCAGTGCCTGTAAGACGCGCCGGCTTCGCACGACGATCCAGCAGCGTGGTGCCGAGTACTTCTTCCAGGCGTTGCAACTGCCGCGTCACTGCTGGCTGCGTCAATGGAATGCGATCCGCGACCGCCTGAATGGATCCTGTCTCAGCGAGAAGAACAAGCGCTTTTAACTCAGCAAACATCATGCACTTTCAGAATAAAAATTATCAAAATAATGAATTTGATTAATGTCCTTCACTGAAGGATAGTGCATCAACCAGACAAACCAATATGAGGAACGCATGAAATCCATCGTCATCGAAAAAAACGGATTTGACGGACTGAAGTTGATCGACCGGCAAGCAACCCCACCGGGGCCTGGGCAAGTTCTTTTGGGTATCAGGGCGGTCGGGCTGAATTACCGGGACGTTGAAATAGTGCTCGGCTCGTATCACACGCCTTTCAAGCTGCCGCTCGTGCCGATGTCGGACTGCGTAGGGGAAGTGATTGAGGTTGGGAAGGACGTCACGCGGGTCAAAAAAGGCGACCGGGCCGTTGTAGCGTTTTGGGAAAGGTGGTACGACGGATCCTTTGATGCAAGTGTCGCGGGTGCGCCGCTGGGCGGACCTTCAGACGGTGTTTTGAGTGAGCAGTTTCTGACCAGCGAAGACAGGCTGGTGGTCGTGCCATCAGAAATGACCGACGCCGAAGCGGCGAGCCTTCCTTGCGCCGCATCCACGGCCTGGAATGCCCTTGTCACTTCCGGAGGAATAAAGCCAGGTGAGGTGGTACTGGTGCAGGGAACCGGTGGCGTGTCCCTGTTTGCGATGCAGTTCGCCGAAATGGCGGGTGCGCAGGTTGTGGTTACTTCCGGCAGCGATGAGAAGCTGGAGAAGTTGACCACGCCGGGCATACTGGGGAAAGTCAATTACAGGAAATACCCCAACTGGTCAGCTGAGGTTCTCAAACTGACGAACGGCCGGGGTGTTGATCACGTTATCGAGGTCGGTGGCCCCCAAAGCTTCGAACAGTCGCTGAAATCGATTCGCTCGGGGGGTCAAATTAATGTGATCGGCTATCTGGGAGGCGTTGACGGGGGGATCAATCCCCTGGATATTTTCCGCAAGCAGGCAACAGTTCGAGGAATTCCGGTCGGTTCACGCCGAATGTTGCAAGAACTGGTCCGCGCGATGGCATCGACAAAAACAAAACCGATGATTGATTCCGTCACCTACTGGACAAATGCCGCGGAAGCGCTTGAACGCCTTCATTCGGGAAAACACTTTGGCAAAGTCATTTTGTCTTTCTGAGCCATTTCGTTCAGGCGAGCCACTTTGCCAGCTTGCCGCCGGACCTCATCCCGATCACTCTCAAAATCGGGGGTAAGCGGCCCTAACGCATCACGATGATGGCGATGCCGAGCAATGTCAATCCGCTGCCCGCCAGTGTGGTGGCCTTGACGGCCTCACTGTCCTTGAACAGCAGGTGGCTCAGCGGAAACACCAGGATGGGCGTGCACAGGGTCACCAGCGTGGCCACGGACAGCGGTATGTAGCGCATGGCGGCGATCACGCAGATCTGCGCGGAGATCGTCGACACACCGATCAGCGCAAAAAGCGCCATGCCGCCGCGGTCGGCCATGCGCAGGCGTTCGGCGATCTCGCGCTTGCCGGCGCTGGACAGCAAATGCAGCGCCAGGCCGCTGACCGCGCCCACCAGTGCGCCCAGAATGGGCTCGTTCCAGCCGCGCACGGCCGAGCCCCTGAGTACGTTGCCGATGGCATAGGCCATGGAGCTGCCGACGCCCAACAAAAACACCGACTGCATCACGTACCGCATCATCCGCTGCATCACGGTGGACGTGTCGGCCGCGGGCGCGAGACCGCCCTCGGGCGCCATCACAAGGGCCGCGCTGCGGCGCGAGAAAAAACCGGGTTTGTAGCTCACCAGCATCAGGCCGGCGATGGTCATCACCATGCCCAGGGCCACCAGCACGCTCAGGCGCTCTCCCAGCAGCAACCAGGCCATCAGGGCGGTGAACAGCGGGCTGCTGATCTGGAAGATGCTGGCCTTGGCCGGACCGAAGCGCACCACGGATTCATAAAAGAAAAACCGCCCCAGGTAGGTAGCGAAAGCGCCCGCCGCGGCAAACAGCCAGAAGGCCTGTCCATTCCACAGCAGCGCATCCTCGCGCAAGCCCATTTGCACACCAAACGCCAGGCCGGAGAAAACGACATTGGCCGTGGTGGCAACCAGAAAACCCAAACCGAGATCCAGCCGATGCGAAGCAACCTTGGTGACCAGGATGGACACGGTAAACAGCAGCAAGGCGCCGCTGGCCAGCAGGTAGCCCAGGAAGGTGTCAGACATCCAATCTCATCCGGCTATGTGATCTTGTTGTGTGATCTTTGCGTGATCGCGTTGTTCGTGTGTGGGCTTGCCGTCCCGCCTATATCTTGAAGGCCTCAAGCGACTCGGGCGCAAACAGCTCCTCAGGGTTTAACAGCCGCTTGGAAAGCCCCTGCTCAAAGGAGTAGCGCAAAAAGGTCTGCAGCGTGGCCTGGTTTTTCTCGAAGCCGTAAGGCCAGAAGTCCTCGCCCATCTCGCGTCTGACCTGCTCGACATGCGAAGTCAGCCAGGGCAGCATGGCCTTCAGAGCCGCGGTTTCATAGAGGTCTTCATAGGTGCGGCGCTGCGACTCTTCAAGCGCCTTCATCATGGAGCGCGCCACCCAGCGGTTGGCCTCGTACACGTCGCGGCGTATCGCCACCGTGTGCATGATGGGGAAGATGCCGGTTTCCTTGAAGTAGTTGCGCTCGACCTGTTCGTAGTCCTCAAACAGGCGCAGCACCTTGCCACCGCCCTTGAGAAAGCTGGAGGGCATGCGCGCGGTGTAGAGCGCGTCGATCTCGCCGTCAAGCAGCATTTGCGCGAGCGTCTGCTGGGGGCCTATGCGCTCGACCTTGATGTTGGACGGCAAATCGAGTTTGATTTTTTCGGGGCGGCCGGGCTCTTCCTCGCCCCCGGTGAAATAGGTCACGCTGTCGACGGGCACGCCATAGTGGTCGGACAAAATGCCGCGTATCCACACCGGCGCCGTCATCTGGTATTCAGGGTTGCCGACACGCTTTCCTATCAAATCCTTGGCTTCACGGATGCCGGAGTCGGCATTCACATAGATGCAGGAATGGCGGAAGAAGCGCGAGGGAAACACCGGTATCGCGACAAAAGGCCGCGCCTCGTTGAACAGGGACACCGTGTACGACGAGAGCGACATTTCCGCGACGTCAAACTCCTTGTGCCGCAGCATGCGGAAGAAGGTTTCCTCCACCGGCATGTTGAGGTAGTTCAGGTCTATGCCGTCGGGCTGCACGCTCCCGTCCATCAGGGCGTGGGTGCGGTCGTAGTTCCAGCAGCCGAAGCTCAGTTTCAGTTTTGACATGTCGCGGTGTGTTCCTTGAGAGCGTGATCGATAGGGCGATTGAATAATTATTCAGGCTTGATGCCCGAAGCGACGATGGCCTTGGCCAGGCGCTCGTTCTCGCCGAGGATGGCTTTGCCGTAGTCGGCCGGGCTGCTGCCTATGGGCTCAATACCGGCGTTGTTCAGCGTGGCGATGACGTCCGGCATCCTGGCGATCAGCGCCATTTCGGCGCTGACGCGCTCAATGGCGCTGGCCGGTGTGCCGGTGGCGGCCAGCACACCGACGATGGGCGCAAAATCAAAGCCCGGAATGATTTCGGCGATGGCCGGCACATTGGGCTCCTGGCTGGAACGCTGGGCCGCATTGTTGGCCAGCAGCTTGACCTGTCCGCTCTTCACAAAGCCCGCCAGCGAAGGCAGCGCCGAAAACAGCACATCGACCTGGCCGCCTATCAGCGCGGGCACCGACTGCCCGGTCCCCTTGAAGGGCACATGCGTGATCTGCAGGCCCAGCGCGGCCTTCATGGCCTCCATGGTCAGGTGGTGGGTGCTGCCTATGCCGGACGAGCCGTAGTTCAGCGTCCCGGGCTTGGCCTTGGCCAGCGCGATGAATTCCTGCAGCGTGTTGGCCGGCACCTTGGGGTGCACCGCCAGGTACAGCGGCGCGCGCGCCGCGAGCGAAACCGGCATGAAGTCGCGCTTGTAGTCATAGCCCAGGTTTTTGTAGATGGCGGGATTGATGGAGAACATCGAGCCGTCGGTCACGAGAAAGGTATAGCCGTCCTTGGGCGCCGTGGCCAGCGCCTGCGCGGCAACCACGCCATTGGCGCCGGGCCGGTTGTCGACCACCACCGCCTGGCCCAGCTTGTCGCCCAGGCGCTGCGCGAAGATGCGCGCCACCGTGTCGGGCAGGCCGCCGGCCGCATAGGGCACGACGAACTTGATGGGCCGGTTGGGGTAGGCGCCCTGGGCGCTTGCGAACTGGGGCAGCCACATGCCGGCAGCCAGCAGGGCACTGGCCAGTAGAAGGCGGCGCGGCGTTTTGATGGAACTCATGGACTTCATGGACTTGTCTCCTGGTGGTTTTATAGGCTATCGGCTCTGCGTGGCGGGAACATGAAAGAAGGAAAGCAGCAAAAAATCATGTGGAGTAGGACGGCTCCAGCGCGGGCTCGCATCTGTCCCAGACATAGGACGCCTGGTAGGCGCGCCAGTCGGTGGTCTTGGGCACGATGGCCTGGAAGGCGACCACGCTGGACGGGATGCGCAAGTCGCCCGTGCCTATGGCGGCCCCGCCGCCCTGGAAGGCGCGCACGGCTTCGAGCATCTGCTTGCGGAACTCGACCACCGCCATGTCGCTGGCGCCCAGGCGCTCATGCGTGCGGTCGGCAATCGGCCCCATGGTCACCCACATCGCGATGTCCTGGTTCGGGAAGCCGGTGATGCCGGTGAAGTTGCCTGCCTTCATGGCCTCGCGGTCCTGCCAGAAATGGTTGGCGCGGTTGCGCAGCGGCGCGTAGTTGGCATCCAGGTCGGGGCCGAGCTGCTGGCCCAGGAATTTGCGCCAGCTGTCGGTGTCGGGCGTCTGCGATGGATGGCCCCAGGCGATGAAATAAAAAGCCGTGTTGGTGTCGTCCATCGGCACGTTGATGTTGGCGACGTTGTAAAGGTTGTTGGGCGGGATCAAGGCGGTGGCCGGTGCGACGAACACCGTCGAGCGGATGTAGTCGTTGGCGGCGGCGTTCTTGATGGGACGGCGGATCGCGGCATAACGAAAACCGTAGCCGCCGCGTTCCACCTGCATGCGCGGCGCCTTGTCGGTCGAAGGACGCAGCCAGTTGGTATCGGTGGCTTCGGCGCCGTCCACACGCGCCGGCACCATGTCGGATGAATGCAGGCTGGAGCTGTGGGCCGAGTCGATCGCGCCTTCAAGAATTTGCGCCCAGTTGCAGGGGATCAAGGCCTTGGCGATGGTGACCTTGGCATCGGCCGTGGGGGCCCAGGCCGGCGGCTGGAACTCGGGCTGGGTTTCTTTGGGGCCCATATAAGCCCAGACAAAACCGCCCCATTCTTTCACCGGATAAGCCAGGTGCTTGACCTTCTGCGCCATGCCGCTCGCGGCGGGCTCGGAGACCATCTCCAGCACATTGCCTTCGACGTCCATCTTCCAGCCGTGGTAGAGGCAGCGCAGGCCGCAGTCTTCATTGCGGCCGAAGACCAGCGAGACGCGGCGGTGCGGGCAGTATTCGTCCATCACGCCGACGCGGCCCTTGGTGTCGCGGAACACCACCAGGTCTTCCCCGAACACACGCGCCTTGACGGGCGTGCCGTCGGGTTCGCTGACCTCTTCGATCAGGCACACAGGCGTCCAGTGGCGGCGCATTAGCTGGCCCATCGGGGCCTGACCTTCAACACGGCAGAGCAGTTCATTTTCCTCGGCGGTCAGCATCGCGAATATCCTTTTATTCAGTAACGTCAGTAACGGCTGCCGCGGACGGCGGCCTTTAATCAAAACGGATTAGAAACAGCTTGCAAATCCGGGGCAAGGTGATTATTCTTAGATGACTAAGATTATCGCGATTCCGTGATTTGTCAAGAAATTTGTGGAGACAAGGATGAGCATTAACCCCAAGGACCCGGCTGCGGAGCCGGACTTCTTCGCGCTGAAGGTGGCGCGCAAGGAAGAAGTCGCGAAAGGCATTTACCTGTTCGAGCTGCGCCATCCGGAAGGCACGCCCCTGCCCGCTTTCACGGCCGGCTCGCATCTGACGGTGCAGGTGCCCAACGGCGTGCGCCGCAATTACTCGCTGTGCAGCGACCCCGCCGATACCGGCGCCTGGCAGATCGCGGTGAAACGCGACGAACGCGGCCGCGGCGGCTCCATCAGCATGGCCGACGAGGTGCAGGCCGGGCAGTTGCTGTCGGTCAGTGCGCCGCGCAACAACTTCGAGCTCGCGGAACATGCCAGCGACTTCATTTTTGTCGCGGGCGGCATAGGCATCACGCCCATCCTCTCGATGATGCGGCAGCTCAAACGTACGAATGGCGGCACGTTCAAGCTCTACTATTGCACGCGCGACGCCGCCGGCACGGCCTTCAGCAAAGAACTGCAAGCCGAGTTCCCCGGCCAGGTGAACATCCACCACGACAACGGCAATATCGACGATGCACTGGACCTGTGGCCGGTGTTTGAAAAGCCCGGCCCTGCCCACGTCTACTGCTGCGGCCCCAAAGGCCTGATGGACAGCGTGGCCGACATGTCGGGCCACTGGCCTTCGAGCGCCGTGCACTTCGAAAGCTTTGGCGTCGACGCCACGGTCTATGCCGAAAACACCCCCTTCAGCGTGCGCTTGGCCAGAAGCGGAAAGACAGTGGAGGTCAGCGCCGGGCAGACGATTCTGGAGGCCTTGCGCGGAAGCGGCCTGCGCGTGGCCAGTTCCTGCGAAAGCGGCACCTGCGGGACTTGCAAAACGGGCCTGCTGGCCGGCGAGGCCGAGCACCGCGACATGGTGCTGACCGATGAAGAAAAAGCCGGCCACATCATGGTCTGCGTCTCGCGCGCAAAATCGCCTGAATTGGTACTGGACTTATGACACAGCGGACTCTAAAACTCGGCGTCGTCGGCCTGGGCAGGGCGTTCACGCTCATGCTGCCCACCTTTGTGCACGACGGCCGCGTGAAGCTGGTGGGGGCCACCGACCCCATCGCTGCCGCCCGCGCGCAGTTTGAAAAAGACTTCGGCGCGCCCAGCTACGAATCCATTGAAGCGCTATGCGCCAACCCGGCGGTGGAGGCGCTTTACATCGCCTCGCCGCACCAGTTCCATGCCGAGCATGTGCGCCTGGCGGCCTCCTTCGGCAAGCATGTGATGGTCGAAAAGCCGATGGCGCTGACGGTGGACGAATGCAGCGCCATGATTGAGGCGGCTCGCAGCGCGGGCGTTCACCTCATCGTGGGCCACAGCCACAGCTTCAACACCCCGATACGCCGCACCCGCGAGCTGATAGACAGCGGCCGCTACGGCGCGGTGAAGATGATCCACGCGCTGAACTTCACGGATTTTTTGTACCGCCCGCGCCGGCCCGAAGAGCTGGACACGGCCGTCGGCGGCGGCGTGATCCACAGCCAGGCCACGCACCAGATGGACATCGTGCGGCTGCTGGGCGGCGGGCTGGTGCGCAGCGTGCGCGCCCACACCGGCGCCTGGGACGCCGCCCGCCCGACCGAGGGCGCCTACAGCGCCTTGCTGGGGTTTGAAGGCGGCGCTTTCGCCTCGGCCACCTACAGCGGCTACGGCCACTACGACTCGGACGAACTGCTGGGAAACATCGGCGAAATGGGCCAGGCCAAAAATCCGGCCGACTACGGCGCGGCCCGCAAGCGCTTGCAGGGGGCGGCCACCTCGGCGGAAGAAAGCGCGCTCAAAGCCGCCCGCAACTACGGCGGCAGCCTGTACACGGCCGGCAGCGCCCTGCCCCTGGGCCTGCGCCACCAGCATTTCGGCCAGCTCATCGTGAGCTGCGAAAAAGCCGACCTGCGCCCCGGCCCCTCGGAAATCGCCATCTATACCGACAGCGAAAAAACCGTCGAAACCCTGCCCGCCCCGGCCATTCCGCGCCAGGAGGTCATTGACGAGCTGTATGCCGCCCTGGTGGATGGCATCCCCCCGGTGCACAGTGGCGAATGGGCCCGCGCCACCACGGCGGTCTGCCTGGCGCTGCTCGAATCGGCCCGCAGCGGCCGGGATTGCATACCCCCGCACCAAGTCGGTCACAATGCGGGGTCATGAGCAACGACACCCAAAATATCATCCGCCACTGGCGTGAAGCCGTGCCCAATGACCGCCTCGCGCACCTGATCCGCGATGCTTCACGCGCTTTTCATCGCGCGCTGCAGGTGCGGCTGGCGCGGCATGGCGTGCCTTTCGGCCACTGGACCTTTCTGCGCATCCTCTGGGAATCCGACGGCCTGACGCAAAAAGAGCTCAGCGAGCGCGCCGGCGTGATGGAGCCCACCACCTTCACCGCCATGAAGGCCATGGAGGCGCTGGGCTACATCGAGCGCAAGCAGCTGCCCACCAACAAAAAGAATATGTATGTGCACCTGACCGACCAGGGCCGCGCACTCAAGAAGCTGCTGGTGCCCCTGGCCGAAGAAACCAACAATGTGAGCATCGAAGGCATCAAACCCGAGGACATCAAGACCACGCGCACCGTGCTGCTGGCCATGATCGAAAACCTGGCCCGGGACGAACTGCTGCAGGACAAAGGAGCGCCGCCCAGGCGCAGGGCTTCGGCCGCCGACCGCGATCCTCTGGAAAAAGCCGAAAAGGTGAAAATTACCGGAAGAAGGACTGCCGGGAACAGATAAGCGATAAGCCCGGGGAAGCCGCGAATCCGGGGATGCCAAAGCCGCCGCCTGAAAAGGCCGGCGGCTTTTTCTTTGCCTGAAGCCTAGACCAGCGTAACGCCGGTCTTGGCCTGCAGCGCTTCGCGCGTCACGCCGGGCGCCATCTCCACCACCTTGAGGCCTTCGGGCGTCACGTCCATGACGGCCAGGTCGGTGATGATGCGGTCGACCACGCCCACGCCTGTGAGCGGCAAGGTGCACTTGGGCAGGATCTTCAAGTCCTCGGTGCCGTCCTTCTTTTTGGCCACGTGTTCCATCAGGATGATGACGCGCTTGACGCCCGCCACCAGGTCCATCGCGCCGCCCATGCCCTTGACCATCTTGCCGGGGATCATCCAGTTGGCCAGGTCGCCTTTTTCGCTGACCTGCATGGCGCCAAGGATGGACAGGTTGATCTTGCCGCCGCGAATCATCGCGAAGCTGTCATGGCTGCCGAAAATCGACGAGCCCTTGATGGTGGTAACGGTCTGCTTGCCCGCGTTGATCAGGTCGGCGTCCACTTTGTCTTCGGTCGGGAACGGGCCGATGCCCAGCATGCCGTTTTCCGACTGAAGCCACACTTCCTTGTCGCCGGTGAAATTGGCCACCAGGGTCGGGATACCGATGCCGAGGTTCACATAAAAACCGTCTTCGAGTTCCTGGGCGGCGCGCGCCGCCATCTGGTCTTGGGTCCAGGGCATGTCAGACTCCTGCTTTCTCGGTGATGGTTCTTTTCTCAATGCGTTTTTCAGGATTCGCATTGAGCACGATGCGGTGCACGTAAATGCCCGGCAGGTGGATGTCGTCGGGCGCCAGTTCGCCGGTTTCGACGATCTTCTCCACCTCGACGATGCAGACCTTGCCGGCCATCGCGACGGCCGGGTTGAAGTTGCGCGCCGTGAGGTTAAAACGCAGGTTGCCGGACTTGTCGGCCACATGCGCCTTGACTAGGGCCACGTCGGGCACCAGCGAGCGCTCCATCACGTAGGTTTCGCCGTCGAATTCACGCAGCTCCTTGCCCTCGGCCACCTGCGTGCCCACACCGGTCTTGGTGAAAAAAGCCGGGATGCCGGCGCCGCCCGCACGCAGCTTTTCAGCCAGCGTGCCCTGGGGCGTGAATTCCAGCTCGAGTTCGCCGGCCAGGTACTGGCGTTCGAACTCCTTGTTCTCGCCCACGTAGCTGGAAATCATTTTTTTGATCTGCCGGGTCTCCAGCAGCTTGCCCAGGCCGAAGCCGTCGACACCCGCGTTGTTGGAGATCACCGTCAGGTTCTTTACCTGGCTGTCACGCAGCGCGTCAATCAGCGCCTCGGGAATGCCGCACAGGCCGAAGCCGCCAACGGCCAGCAGCTGGCCGTCCTTGACCACGCCTTTGAGGGCCTCCGCGGCGGAGGGAAAAAGTTTCTTCACAAATCATCTCCTTGTGTTCCTGCGATCCAGGCAATCCATTACGATACTACTTATTAAGTTACGTAGTTTTCCCTAAAGGTTAGTACCGTGGAAGTGGATTACCAGCTCGCATTCGATCTGGCGCCGGTGGGACTGGTGCTGTCCCGCAACCGCTCGATTGTGGACTGCAACCAGCATTTATGCGAGATGTTTGGCGCCACGCGCGAACAGCTCATCGGCCAGTCCTTCCTCATCCTCTACCCCAGCGTGGACGAGTACGAGCGCATAGGCGCGCGCATGCGTCCCATCCTGAATGCCAAGGGCCTGTACTCCGACGACCGCATCATGAAGCGCGTGGACGGCCGCAACAAGGGCGAGACTTTCTGGTGCCACGTCACCGGCCGCGCCCTCAACCGCAGCGCGCCGCACGAAGCCGGCATCTGGACTTTCGAAGACCTCAGCTCGCGCCGCCCCGTCACGGCCGAACTCACCGCGCGCGAGCGCGAGGTCGCCGCCCACCTGATGGACGGCCTGACCTCCAAGGAAATCGGCCGCGCCCTGGTCATCAGCCATCGCACCGTCGAGATTTACCGCGCCCGCCTGATGCGCAAATACAAGGCCTCTACCACGGCCGACCTGGTGCACAGGCTGATGGCGGGCGCTTGACCCCGGGGGTGGACGGGCAACGAAGCCTGGGCCTGCAGAATTTCCTCGACAGGGACAAAATCAATTCCGGCATTGACGCCCGGCCATTCCGCCGAACCAACCCTCTACGAGAACTCCCATGGCATTGACCCTTTACCAGGCATCGATTCCCGTCTTCACACGCGGCTTCAACAATCTTTCGGCCGTGCTTGAAAAAGCCAAGGCCCACGCCGAAGCCAACCATGTAGACCTCAGCACCTACGTCAACGCCCGCCTGGCGCCCGACATGTACCCGCTCTCAGGCCAGGTCCAGGGCGCGAGCGATGCCGCCAAGTTCGGCGCCGCGCGGCTGGCCGCTGTCACACCACCCAGCTTCGCAGACACCGAAACCACCTTTGAAGAACTGCAGGCCCGCATCGCCAAGACCGTGGACTTCCTCAAGACCGTGGACGAAGCGCAAATCAACGCACGCGCGGGCGGCACCGTGACGCTCAAGATACGCGGCAAGGAAATGAACTTTGTCTGCGAGCCCTACCTGCTGGACTTCGTGCTGCCGAATTTCTTCTTTCACCTGACCACGGCTTATGGCATCCTGCGCCACCAGGGCGTGCCGCTGGGCAAGATGGATTACCTGGGGAAGTTCTGAGCGCATGCGCATCCGGCCCTACACGGACGCGGACTTGCCCGCAGTCGCCCAGCTTTTCACCGACGCGGTCCACGGCCTTGCCGCGAGCCACTATGACTCGGCGCAACGCTTGGCCTGGGCGCCGCAGCCGCCCGACCTCGGTATCTGGGATGCGCGCCTGAAACCGTTGAAGGTGCTGGTGGCGCAGGACGCGGACAGCCGAGGCGACGCGCTGCTGGGCTTTGTCGGCTACGAAGAAAACGGCCACATCGACCTGATGTTCAGCTCACCCCTAGCTGCGCGCCGCGGCGTGGCCACGCAGCTGCTGGGCCGTGCCGAGGCCGCGCTGCGTGAACTGGGCGTGGCGCAGCTTTTCACCGAAGCCAGCCTGCTGGGCCGGCCGTTTTTTGCGCGCCATGGCTTCACGGTGAAGGAAGAGCAGCAGGTCGAACGCCGCGGTGTGCAGTTCCTGCGCTTTGCCATGGTCAAAGCACTGGACCCACTTATCACTTAGAGAAGCTTAAGTTGTTCCGCCAACTTCCGGCTCGGGTTCGTGCCGGATGGTCTCGCGATCACGGTGATGGTCGCGCAGTTTTCCAAGGGTGTGGTCCAGCACCCGCTTGAGCTTGTCACTCGCGCCGCGAAAAGCCAGGTCCTGGTTCGGCGCATCGTGGTTGACAGCCAGCGGGTCGTGGTGCGCCAGGCGCGCCTCCATCACACAGCGCTTCTGGTCCGGGCCGGCCTTCTTGTCGCTGTTCTCATCGCTCATGTGCACTTCAATCCGCGTGATGTCGCCCTTGAAGCGGCCCAGCGATTCGTGAAGCTCGTTGCGAGCCCAACGCTCAAAGGATTCGCCGGTTTGCATGGTGTGGTTGGAATTGACCTGGACTTGCATGGGAGTTTTTTCCTTTCAAGAGTTGCAGCGATTGCAGCGCTCGGGCCTGTGGGCCGGGCTGGCTTGCTGTCCGCCACGGCGCGCGATGGCGGTGGCTGGGAAATTCATTGTGCACAGGATGCACGGGGAAGTGTGTAACTTCGGATGCAACCCTGGGGTTAGGGCGGGTTTGGATTTATTTACTTGCAATAGGGCGAGTGCGGTTGCAAACTGGTCGTTGATGGGGGTCGGTCTGTTTTGGGGTTTGTGATCTGCTGAGGGTTGCTGGCCGGGGGTTGCCCGGCGGCAACTCACTTTTCTTTTGCTTCGCCAAAAGAAAAGTAAGCAAAAGAAAAGGCGACCCTGGTGTCTGCGTCCCTCCGCTTCGCTACGGGCAGCCTGCGGTGCTCGGTTCAGGCGGGGTCTCGCTAAACTCGCTTCGCTCAGACAACGCGATCCCTGATCCGCCTGAACCTCCGCTCCTCGGCGCATACACAAGGGGCCCAAAATACCAAACAGCCGAATACCAATACCGAATACCTAAAACAAAAAGGACACGCCACGGCGTGTCCTTTTTGTTTTTGTATTTGTCTTCTTGTATTTGAATTCGGACTTCCCCGTCCTGGCTGGGCCGAGGAGCGCAGAGACAAGCGGATCAGGGATCGCGTTGTTTGAGCGCAGTGAAACGGAGCGAGTTTAGCGAGACCCCGCTTGGCTCGAGCACCGCAGGTTGCCCGTAGCGAAGCGTAGGGACCCAGACTGCGGGTCGCCTTTCTTTTGCTTACTTTTCTTTGGCGAAGCAAAGAAAAGTGAGTTGCCGCCGGGCAACCCCGGCCAGCCACCCTCAGCAGAGAACCCAAAAGGAAGCAAAGGAGCAAGAGAAGGAAGGAGTAGGCGCGAGAGGCTGGCGCAAGACCCAGCCTACAAAACATCCACAGACAAAGACGGCATCTCCCCAACCCGTTCAGAAATCACCCGGCAAGCTTCCACCAGGGGCGCCACATAAGCCCGCTCAAAATCCGCCTTTTGCCGAAACATCAAAGTACTCACACTGATCGCAGCCACGGGTGCGCCGCGGCTGCCGCGAATGACGGCGCCATAACAAAAGATGCCAGCTTCGTGCTCTTCAGCATCCACAGACCACCCTCGCTCGCGCGTGAGCTGCAGCTGCCGGCGCAAGTCAGGCAACTTCACCAACGTATTGCCGGTATAGCGCGGCAACGGCAGGCCTTGCAGCAAGGGCGCAAGCACTGAAGGCTCAAGCGCCGCCATGTAAGCCTTGCCAACCGCGGTGGCGTGCAGCGCCACGCTGGTGCCTATGCGAGAGGCCATGCGCACGGCGCTGGGGCTTTCGAGTTTTTCGATGTAGACCATGGTGTTGCCGTTGGGCACTGCCAGGTGCACGGTCTCGCCGGTGAGGTCGCGCAGGCGCTTGAGTTCGTCGACGGCGGCCAGGCGCAGGTCTGAACGGCCCCAGCTGCGGCTGGCGAGTTGGATCAGGCGTGGGCCCAGCGCGAGCAATGCGCCGCGTTCGTTTTCCACCAGCAGGCGCTCGGCCACCAGGGCGGCGACGATGCGGTGCACCGTGGGCCGGGGATAGCCGCTGGCCTTGACGATCGCGCCGACGTTGAGCGGCTGCTCCGAGTCGGCCACCAGTTGCAGCACGTGCATGAATTTCGAGAACGCGGCCGTGCCGGCGACTTGTGACACGACGGGCGACGCAGCAACGGACGATGCCATCACGACACCATGTAGCCGCCGTCCACCGGCAGGATCACGCCGGTCATGAAGGCGGCCGCCGGCGTGCAGAGAAACATCGCGGCTTCGGCCACGTCTTTGGGCGTGCCCCAGCGGCCCATGGGCGTGCGCGCCAGGATGGGGCCGGCGCGCGCCGGGTCGTCCTGCAGGGGCTTGGTGAGCGGCGTGGCGATCCAGCCGGGGGCGATGGCATTGACACGTATGCCGTCGGGCGCGTAGGCGATCGCCAGCGACTTGGTGAGCTGGGCGACGCCGCCCTTGCTGGCCGCATAGCCCGGCACCAGGCCGCCACCGAAAAAGCTCAGCATGGAAGCGGTGTTGACGATGCAGCCGCGGCTGGCCTTCAAGCGCTCGCGCGTGGCGGTGCAGACACGCATGGTGCCGCTCAGGTTGACGGCCAGCACCTTTTCAAACACCTCGATGTCGTGCTCGGCGCCGCGCTGGATGATGCCCGCGCAGTTGAACACAATGTCCAGCCTGTCGATGCCGGCCAGCGCCGCGTCCAGGCTGGGCGCCGAGGTCACGTCGGCCTGGCGCACCTCGACGGCCGCTTCCAGCGAGCCATCGCCGCCGCCCAGCCCCAACGCCGTCACTTCAGCGCCCAGCGCCGCGAGGTGGTTGGCGATGACGGCGCCTATGCCTTGTGTGGCGCCGGCGACCAGCGCGCGTTTGCCTTTGAAGAGTCCGGCCTGGTAGGTCATGTGTGGTATGCCTTGTTGATGGTGGATGTCAGCGGATGAACTGCTGCGTGTAATCGGCGCCCAGGCCGACGGCTTCAAAATGCTTGTTGCACATCTCAATCTTGGTGAAGACGTCCTCGTAGCCCATGCCTTTGCCATAAGGGTCGGTGTAGTACATGACGCCGTTGACCTGGAAATAGGTGATCATTTCCTCAACATCCTCAGGCACGTAAAGCGTGTGCGTCTCGCCGGGCGGCTCGAACACATAGCTGCCCTCGGTGGCTTCCCAGTCGTGCTCCAGGTAACGCCAGCGGCCCTTGAGCACAAAGCCATGCACCGCTTGAGGGTGGCGGTGGCGGCTCAGCACACCGGACTTGCGCACGCGCAGCAGGTTCATCCAGTAGCCCTGGCTGGCATTGAGGCACAGCGGCCGGAACCACACGTTCTCCGCCTGCGGCACCCAAAGCCGCTCATCGGTCGGGATTGCATGTTGCACCACGATTTCCGGCCTCGCGTCGGGCGGGTTCGGATATTGGTAGGGCATCAGCGGCGTCTGGTCTGGGGTGTCTACGGGCATTGAATTTGTCCATATTGTGGATATGTGTCCATATTGTAGATATTGAGCGTTTTGAAGCCGCGAGGATTTACCCTTAAAAAACACAGACCTGAATACGCGACGGGCTGGCTAAACTAGCCCGACCATCCAGCGCCCCTGCCGCGCACAAGAACACGAATCTTCGAGGAGCATTTCCATGGCCCTGCCCTTCATCGTCACCCTTGCCGTGACCTTTATTGCCTGGGCCATTGCGGCCGTCGTGTCACAGAGCATGGGCGACGCCATGACGCTGAGCGCGTCGGTCTGGCTGGCCACCGGGGTGACGTTTGGGGCGCTGCTGGTGGTCAAGCCGGCCAAGCGCGCCGCCGTGCTGGCCGGCGCCGCGCTGGCAGCGGTCCTGCTGTCACTGCTGGACGGCCTCGCGCTGTTGCCGGCGCTGGCCTTCGGCGCGAATGAAGCATTGGCGGCCGGCCTGGGCGCCTGGGTGGCGCGCCTGCTGCGCGCGCCCGGGCCCGACGGCCGCAGCGAGCCGGGCAAGGCCTACGCGGGCTTTCTGGTGGGTGCGCTGCTGACTTCCGCACTGGGCGCCAGCATCGCCATCGTGCTCTGGAGCTGGGCGCTGCCCCAGCCCATTTCCCTGCTGACCGAATGGCGCGTCTGGGCCTGCACGACCTTTGTCGGCATCCTGCTGGTCGCACCGCTCATTACGTCGTTCGCGGGCTTTCGCGTCAAGCGCTCGGGCGGCATGGCGAGCAGCCAGTTCCTCGCGGGCGCCGGCACCTTTGTGTTGTTCTTTGTCGTGGCCGCGTTGATTTTCTCGAGCGACGTATCTGACCGCTTCGGCGCCTCGCTGGGCCCCACGCTCGCCTACCTGCCGCTGCCCTTTATCGTGGTCACCGCCATCCTCTGGAAGGAACGCGGCGCCACGCTGGCGACCCTGCTGGGCGCGCTGGCGCTGATCGCCTGGACCAACAGCGGCGGCGGGCCCTTCGCCGAAGTCGAGGGCTTTCCCGGCGAAGCCGTGATTGAAGTCCAGGGTTATGTGGCCGTGATGGCCCTGCTGGTGGGCGTGGTCAATGCGCTGGGCGCCACCGCCGCGCAGGCGCTCGCGCTGGCGCAGGACTGGCGCACCCGCTACCGCCAGGTGCTGGAATCCAACCGCACGGTGGTCGCCAACTTCGACGCCAAAACCGGCGCGGCTGAATGGGGCGAAGGCGCCAGCGAGCTGCTGCGCACCAACGCCGCCTTGCTGCTGAACGTGCAGGATTTCATCACCCATGCCGACCCGCAGGAGCAGCCCGCGCTGCAGGCCGACTGGCGCGACCTGGCCCAGGGCCAGCGCGAGCATGTGCTGTGGAAGAACACCCTGCGTTGGGGCGACGGCCGCGTGGCCGCCGTGAACGCCCGCCTCTCGGGCGTGCGCGGCGCCGACGGCCAGGTCGAGCAGGTCGCCGTGCTGCTGGAAGTCGAGGCCTGAAGTGGCAGCGGACACCGCCATCACTCCCTCACCATCGCCCGCGCCTGCGGCTACGGCCGCGCCGGCCGTGGACAAGAGCACGCCCGCCGTCTTCCTGATCCACGGCCTGGGCGGCACGCAGTACGACCTGGGCTCCATGCACAAGCGGCTCAAAAACGCCGGCTTCGTCACGCACTCGCTGACCCTGCCCGGCCACGGCACCACGCCCGAAGACCTGGTCCACGTCACCGCCGAGCAATGGATGGAAGCCGTCACCGCCAAGTACCACGAGGTGGCCGCGCAGCACGACAACTTCCACATCATGGGCATGTGCATGGGCGCGCTGCTGGCCACCGAGCTGGCCAAGCGCCAGAAGCACACGCGCGGCAAGCTGATCGCGCTGGCGCCGCCCATCTACATCGATGGTTGGGCCACCGCCTGGTACACGCCGGCGCGCCACCTGATGTACTACGTGCCCGGCGTGCCGGCGCGCATGAAGGTGGAAGAAGAAGACCCCTTCGGCATCAAGAACGAGCAGTTGCGCGCCATCGTCAAGGCCAAGTTCGCGCGCGGCGAAAACTTCCATTACCGCTGGGTGCCGCTGGCCTGCGTGCGCCAGGTCGACCGCCTGCGCCGCTGGGTCATGACCGACCTCAAGAGCATGGCCAGCGAAACCCTGGTCATCCACGCGCGTGAAGACGAGCTCACCAGCCTGGCCTCGGCCAACTACCTGGTCGAGCAGATCGGCGGCGCCAAGGCGCGCATGGTGGTGCTGGAAAACAGCTATCACATGATCTGCGTCGACAACGACCGAGAGCAGGTGGCGCGCAACGTGCTTGAGTTTTTCGGCGCCAGCAGCGCCGCCTCGCTGGGCATGGCGGTGGACGACCCCAAGATGAGCGCCGAAGCCCTGCAGGCTTTCGCGCAAACGCTGCGCGCGTCGCTGGAAGCCGGCGACTTCAGCAGCATTTTCGCCAAGGGCGCTTCCGACATGGGCTGGTTCCAGCCGGGCGCCAACCGCGCCAGCGGCATCTACCGCGGCAACAAGGGCCTGCAGGCCATGCTGCCCTGGGCCGCTGGCGTGAAGTTCACCGCCTTCGGCCAGCCCGTGTTCAACGCCGGCATCGCCGTGCTGCCAGCCACTCTCACGGCGGCGGGTTTGATGTCGCAAGGCGTGCTGGCCTTTGCCGTGCGCTCGGGCCGGCTGCTGGATGCGCGCTGGTTCCCCGACGACGTGGCGCTGGAAGACGCCCACTTCGGCGCGGCCGTAGCGCCCGCCGGGCCCAGTGAGGCCGAACGCGCTTTCGAGGCCGCCGGCATCGCCGTCAAGACCTTGGCCAAGCCGCCCGGCAACGATGAATTGCTGGCGCTGTATGCGCTGTTCAAACAGGCCACGGTCGGCGACGCGACGGGCGAGCGCCCCGGCATGATGGACGTGACAGGCCGCGCCAAATACGACGCCTGGGCCCAGCGCAAGGGCATGGGCCGTGAAGAAGCGATGGCAGCTTACGCGGCCTTGGTTGAAAAGCTCAAGGCGGGCTGAGCTCTGTCTCCTGATTCCTATTGGCCGGCGGCCGTGCTGCCCATGCGCCGCAGCCCTGCCGCGCCGGCGCGGGCCGCCACATCAGGCTGCCACACAACCTGGTCGTCCACGGCGTAGAGCCAGCATTTTGATTTCGCCTTCGCGCACAACTGGAAGGTCGTAGCCATGGCTTCAGGTTCACCGGCATTGAAGTACCAGCCGCCTTTTTCCGTCAGGGCAAAAGCCTTGGGAGACGGCAGGCTACGGAAATGCGCATAGCGCGCCTTACCTGCATCGCTGACCGGCACGGCGGCCAGGTCGTCGGCCGCCGCGAAACCCGAAGCCGGCGGAACCACATAGTGGTGGCCCTTGAAGCGCTGGGCATGGGACAGCAACAAAGGCTGGCCCAATTGCGCCGAGAGAAATTCAAACATGCGCGCATGCGACGCCTCCCGCGCGGCCGGGTTGCCACCCACCATGGCAGTGCCGCTCTTGGTGTTGCCCAGGCCCGTCATCTGTTTGACGGGGCCGGTGCCATCAAAGCCGTGGTAGCTGCCCGGGTAGACGACCAGGTCCACGGGTGCGTTGGCCTTGTTCTTTTGCAGACGCTCATGCAGCGTGACGCATTCACGCGCCAAGGTCCAGTCATCCAGCTCACCGATCAGGATCAGCAGCGGCATGTGGACTTCATAGTTCCACATCTTGTTGTTCCGCAGGCAGCCGGGGTAAAAAGCCACGGCGGCCCGCGGCTGCACCTTCTGCGCCTGCACATATTTATCGGTCGCGTCCACCGTGCTGAGCACGGTCTGCGCGCCGTGCGACCAGCCCATGACCACGATGCGCGAGGCATCCACGGAGGGCTGCTTCACCAGCCAGTCAATGGCCGCGAACACGTCTTCCCTGCGTTCGGCTTCGTTGACGGTGCGAAGCCTGTTCGGTATTTCACAGATCGACTTCTGGCCGCGTGGCGTGAAGCTGTCCAGCGGCAGGAAGTGGATGCGCTCGGCGTTGAAGTAGCCCGCATACCGGAAATAGCGCTCGGCGAAATTGCCTTTGCTGTCCAGCGTGCCGCCGCAGCCGTGCAGCCCGATGATGACGGGCCTGGGCTCGCTGCCCTCCACCTCAAACCAGTAGGCCGGAATCTGCAGCTTGCCGTCCACCGAAGGGATGCTTACCGGGCCTGCCGCATGTACAAGTTGGCCCGCCAGCAGAAACCCCGCCAGCAGCGCGAAGAAACGGCTCGCCAGGCGCATGGGTGCGAGCCGCCTTATTCCGCCCAGACCACCAGGCCGCTCCAGGCCGTTGCCAGCACCACGATACCGAAGGCGATGCGGTACCAGGCAAAAGGCACGAAGCTGTTGGTCGAGATATAGCGCAGCAGCCAGCGCACGCACAGCCATGCGCTCAGGAAAGAAAACACCAGGCCGACGCCGAACAGCGGCAGGTCCGCCATGGACAGCAGCGCGCGCTCCTTGTAGAGGCTGTAGACACCCGCGCCTATCAGCGTGGGCATGGCCAGGAAGAAGGAAAAATCGGTGGCCGCCTTGCGCGACAGCCCCAGCAGCATGCCGCCAATAATCGTCGCGCCGCTGCGGCTGGTGCCGGGGATCATCGCCAGGCACTGCACCAGGCCCACCTTCACCGCGTCCATCACGGTCATGGCTTCCACCTCCTGGATGCGCGCCGCGGCGGGATTGGTTTGCTGGCGCTTTTCAGCCCAGAGAATGATGAAGCCACCGATGATGAAGGTGCTGGCCACCACCACCGGCGTGAACAGGTGTGCCTTGATGGCCTTGCCGAACAGCAGGCCCAGCACCACCGCAGGCACAAAAGCCACCAGCACATTGAGCACAAACTGTTGCGCCTGTTTCTCGGTCGGCAGCGCTCCCACCGTCGCACGAATCTTTTGCCAGTACACCAGGATCACCGCGAAGATGGCGCCGGTCTGGATCGCGATGTCGAAAACTTTCGCCTTGTCGTCGTCAAAACCGAGCAGCGAGCCCGCAAGAATAAGGTGGCCCGTCGAGGAGATAGGCAGGAATTCAGTCAGGCCCTCAACGATGCCCATGATGGCGGCTTTGATTAGCAGTGCAATATCCACGCGGTCTCCAAAAAAATGTAGTCAAGATTATGGCCTCCGGAAATGTGTGCCCCCAACGCTTTTCACTACGCCTTCGGCTTCGTGTAATGCGCTGCCCCCCGAGGGGGCGCTGCGCCTGCGGCCCGGCAAAGCCGGTTCCGCGGCCCGGACTGGCCTTGGTCGGCTCGCTTCGCATCGCCCTGAATGCTCTGTCGGGCTGCCCACGCCAGTGGGGGCCGCGGAACCGGCTTTGCCGGGCCGCAGGCACCGCCCCCTTGAGGGGGAGCAAGCTACACGAAGTGAGCTTGTACAGGGGTGAGCATATTCCTACAATTCGTTACCGCCACAACCGGAGCGCCCCATGCAACTCACGCCGCTCATCGCCATCCACCTGTCGGCCGCCGCCAGCGCCATCCTTATCGGCCCCGTTGCGCTGTGGGCGCGCAAGGGCCGCATCCAGCGGCCCAAGCTGCACAGGGCTTTTGGCTATGCCTTTGTGACCATGATGCTGGTCACTGCCGCAACGGCGGTTTTCATCCGCGACTACGACTATCCCAATATCGCCGGCTATACACCTATCCATTTGCTGGTGCCCTTCACGCTGTTCAGCCTGACGGGCGCTTTCCTGCACCTGAGCCGCGGCAACATCGCGGGACACCGCGGCGCCATGCAGGCTCTCTACATTGGCGCATGCCTGATCGCGGGGGTGTTCACCTTCATGCCCGACCGCTACCTGGGCAAGCTGCTATGGGGGCAACTCGGCCTGCTCTAAGCCTGCTCTAAGCTCCTTTAAACCTTCCTGAGCCTGCTCTAATCCAGGGAGGACAAAAAAGAGGAAAGGGAGCCCATGCGCAAAAAAATCCTTAGCGGCCTGCTGCTGCCATTGCTGCTCGCCGCCACGAACGCGCAGGCCGGCATGGGCTTCACCAAACTGCCCGGCCTGCAGGACGACGAAGCCATCACGGTGTTCTACCCTTCCGCCGGCGAGGACAGCACGGTTCAGATGGGTTCCTATTCCGTCAAGCTTGATCGCGACGGCCAGCCGGTGCGCGGCAACACGCGGCTGGTGGTCATCTCGCACGGCTCGGGCGGTTCACCCTGGACTTACACCGACCTGGCGCGCCGCTTGGTCGAAGACGGCTTTGTCGTCGCGTTTCCCGTGCACCGCGGCGACAACGCCAGGGACCCATCCTCCCCCGGGCCCGACAGCTGGAAGCAAAGGCCTGCCGAGGTCTCGCGCGCCATCGACGCCGTCGCGCGTGAGCCACGCTTCGCATCGCTGCTGGCGCTCGACAAGGTCGGCATGTACGGCATGTCGGCCGGCGGCCATACGGCGCTGACACTGGCCGGTGGGCGCTGGTCGCCCGCCCTGCTCGCCAGGCATTGCGAAGCCCACATCGCCGAAGACTTCCAGACCTGCGCCGGACTGACCACACGGCTCACAGGCGGCATGCTCGACGGCCTGAAGAAGACCGTGGTGCTGGCTGTCATTCGCCAGAAATTCAGCGACGCCACCTGGCAAAGCCATAGCGACCCGCGCATACAGGCCGTGGTCGCCGGTGTGCCCCTGGCGGCTGACTTCGACATGGCCTCGCTGGCCACGCCTGCGGTGCCGCTGGGCCTGGTCACGGCCCGGCAAGACCGCTGGCTGGTGCCGCGCTTTCACAGCGACGTGGTGCTCGCGGCCTGCAAGCGCTGCGACCACCTGGCCGACCTGCCTGAGGGCGGCCACGGCGCGCTGCTGTCGCCGCCTCCGCCGGCCGATGCGATGTCCGACCTTGCCAAAGACCTGCTGCTCGACCCACCCGGTTTCGACCGCAGCCAGCTTCCGGCACTGGACCGCAAGATCAGCGCATTCCTGCGCAAACACCTGCTGCCCTGAACCCCTGGCAATCGCCTACACGCCGGCCCAACGGCTAAAGGGCCGTTAACTGCGGCCGTGCGCACGCCCGGTGCAAACGCGCGCAAGCCGCAAAAAAATAAGCCATTTCGGTGCGTTTTAGACGAAAAACGAACCAATAAGAACCATTAGTAAAACTTATCTACTCAGACATTCATTCAAAATCAGGTCAAACCCACTATCGCGGCGCGGCGGTGAAACATACATTCAGTTACACCCAATCAACCCCGAGGTTTCACGATGACCCACACCGCCACCCGCCGCCCTACCCTGGCCGCCCTCACCGCCGCTGTCATTGCAGGCGCTGCCCTGCTCTCCGGCTGCGACAACCCGCCCGACACCATCAAGATCGGCGTTGCCCAGCCGCTGTCGGGCAACCTCGCCGCGCTGGGCCAGGATTTGCACAACGGCGTGAAGATGGCCGTGGACGAGATCAACAAAGAAGGCTTCCAGATCAAGGGCAAGACGGTCAAGATCGAAATCGTCGCCATGGACGACCGCTCCGACCCCAAGGCCGGCGTTGATGTGGCCAAACAACTGGTCGATGCGGGCGTGGTCGCCGTGATCGGCAACCTCAACTCCGGCGTCAGCATCCCGGCCGCGCCGGTCTATGCTGAAAAGCACATCGCCCAGCTCGCCATCTCGACCAACCCCAAGTTCACCGAGCTCGGCCTGGACACCACCTTCCGCCTGGTCGCCAATGACAACCTGCAGGCCCAGGCCATCGGCTCCTTCGCCGCCAACCAGCTCAATGCCAACAAGTTCGCTGTCGTCGACGACGGCACCACCTACGGCAAAGGCCTGGCCACAGGCGCCGCGGCCGAGCTCAAGAAGGCCAACAAGGAAGTCGTCGTCACCTATTCGTCCGACGACAAGACCACCGCGTTTGACGAACTCGCAGCCAAGATCAAAGCCGGCAACGTCCAGGTCATCGTCTCCACCCAGGGCGACTTCCAGATCCTGGCGCTCATGGAGGCGCTCAAGAAAATCGACTACACGCAGCAGGTCAGCATCCTGGGCGGCGACACCATCAAGACCACCAACATGCTCAAGGGCAGCGACGTGGTCAAGGGCCTCTACGCCACCTCCCCCATCCTGGACGCCAAAGAGTTCGTCAACGGCAAGTCCTTCCTGACCAAGTACCAGGAGACCTTCAAGATGGAACCGGCCTACGGCGGCCACTACACCTATGACGCGATGTACATCCTGGCCGGCGCCATGAAGCGCGCCAACTCCGTCAAGCCTGCAAAGATCACCGAAACCCTGCGCACCTTCGACGGCTACGCGCCCATCACCGGCTCCATGAAATGGGATGCCGTGGGCGAGCAGCGCTACGGCGTGGTCGGTGTCTATGCTGTCCGCAAGGGCGTCTGGGATTTGCAGCTGCGCTCTGACCGCTGGTAGGCTAAGCTGGCGGGCACCATGACCAAGCCCGCCTCTTCCACCTCCTCCTCTTTTTCATCGTCGTCAACGTCAGCGTCCGCCACCACCACCCCCAGCCAGGTCCTTGAGTTCTGGCTGGGCGACGGCATTACCCAAGACTGGCCCACGCAAGACCTCGGCAAACGCTGGTTCAGCGGCGGCCCCGAGCTGGACGCCGAGATCCGCGAGCGCTTCGGCGCCGCCGTGGATGAAGCCCTGGCCGGCGGCCTGCAAAGCTGGGAGCAGCCGCCCCTGCACCGCCTGGCGCTGATCATCCTGCTCGACCAGTTCACCCGCAACATCTTTCGCGGCACGGCCCACGCCTTTGCCGGCGATGCGCGGGCCCAGCAACTGGTGCGGCAGACCATCGCCGCCGGTGAAGACCAGCAACTGCCCTGGGCGGCGCGAGTCTTCCTCTACATGCCGCTGATGCACGCCGAAAGCCCGCCGCTGCAGGACGAATGCGTGGCGCGCTTTACCCGGCTCGTCGCCGATGCGCCCGCAGACTTGAAGCAGCGCCTGCAAGGCAACCTGGACTTCGCCCACCAGCACCGCGACATCATCAAGCTGTTCGGCCGCTTCCCCTATCGCAACGCGGCGCTCGGGCGGGCCGATACGCCGGAAGAGCAAGACTTCCTGCGCAAGGGTCCGCGATTCGGGCAATGAGGCTCCCCCCTGTACAGGCTCACTTCGTGTAGCCTGCTTCCCCCCAGGGGGACGGGCGCCTGCGGTCTGGCAAAGCCAGTCCCGCGGCCCCCACTGGTGGGGTGACACTCCCCCCTGTCCAGGCTCACTGCGTGTAGCCTGTTCTCCCCTCGAGGGGACGGCGCCTCTGGCCCGGCAAAGCCGGTTCCACGGCCCCTGCTGGTGAATACCTCATCGCCGCAACGGCTTTTTTGAATCCAGCATCGCGCCCACTGCGTACTCACATCAGGACGCGCCGCGCCATACCGCCGACAACAAAGGCTGTGCGTCTTGCCAACGCCGGCCTGTCCGGGCCGGTCCACAACTTTCGAGGAGTTCAACAATGACGCTACGCCCCTTCACCGCTTTCGCCTCCCTGCTCGCCGTTTCGCTGCTCGCCGCCTGCGGCAGCATGTCGACCATGAAGCCTATGTATTCCCAGGCAGGGCTGCCCGCCGCCGTCCAGGTGCCCGCCGGCAACAAGGTCGCCATGGAAACCGTGGGGGTGGGCGAGATTACTTACCAATGCAACCCCAAGAAAGACATGGCCGGCCAGTTTGAGTGGGTCTTTGTCGGCCCCGACGCCAAGCTGAACGACCGCGACGGCAAGCAGGTCGGCAAGTACTACGGCCCGCCCGCCACCTGGGAAAGCATGGACGGCTCCAAACTGACCGCCACGCAAGTCGCCGTCGCCCCCAATGGCGCCGGCAACATCCCCACCCAGCTCGTCAAAGGCAACCCCGCCATGGGCAGCGGCGCGATGAGCGGCGTGACCTACATCCAGCGTGTGGACACCCGCGGCGGCGTCGCCCCCGCCATGCCCTGCGCCGCCGGCAATGCGGGCGCGAAGCAGGTCGTGCAATACCAGGCTGACTACATCTTCTACAAGGCGATGTAAGGCCGACATAGCCGCCGGCCCGAACGTCAGGCGGGACCGGTTTCAGGCCCGCAGGCTTGCCCTGCGGGCTTTTTTGCGCCTGCCTTCGGGCGCCTTCCACCCAACCGTCACACGCGCCGGACAAGCGCTGGCAGCAAGCCTGCGCGGCGTCCTACAGCGCTTTTTCAGCCCCCGCGTTTTACTTGCATGCACAACAGGCGAGGAAGCCAGGAAGCACAACAAGGCCAGTAAGAGGGCCATAACAGCAACAGCAGAATCGGGGGTTTCAATGAAGAGCACGCACAACATCCTTTGGGCTTACAGCAAAAGCGCAGCCGTCACCGCAGCCATGATCACCGGCACCGCCGCACTCATGGTCGCCTGCTCCGGCGTTGCGCCGCTTCCCAAGGAATACAGCCAGGACCAGCTCGATGCGCAAATCGTCGTGCCGCCCGGCCACGTCGTCGCACTTGAAACCACCGCCAGCGGCCTGCTGTACTACGAATGCCGCGCCAATGCCACCACCGCCGGCACCATAGGCTGGGCGTTGGTGCGCCCCGAAGCCGAGCTGCTCGACCGCACCGGCAAAACCGTCGCCCGCTATTCCGGCCCGCCCGACACCTTCACGCACGTCGACGGCTCCAGCGTCGTCGCTACCCAGGTCGCACTGGCCCCCCGCGTGGGCGCCACCAACCTGCCACAGCAACTCTCCACGGGCGCATCCAGCGCCACGCCCGGCGTGCTGCAAAACGTCAGCTACATCCAGCGCGTCAAAACCAAAGGCGGCCAGGATTTGAGCAAAGCCTGCACCCAGGCCGACATCGGCGACAAGCTCACCACATCCTACCAGGCCGATTACATTTTCTGGAAACCCGCCTGAGGCGGGATTCCGGCGCGCCCTGAAAGCGCGTCAGTCCATGGTTGTCCAGCAGCCATGGAAACAAAGCCCGCAGGCCACGCCTGCGGGCTTTTTCTTTTTTGCAGGGGCACTCGCGCCCGCCCTGCCGACGTTTCCCCGCAACGGGTCCCTCCGGTCACCTACAGACAAGCCTTCGTGCAGGGCATTTACTGGTTGCGACACCATGACAACGCCACCGTGACAACACCATCATGACAACGCCGCACGCAGCCATTGGAGCCCTTTTGTGAACATCCAGACCCAAGCCCCTCGCCCCTTCCCCGGCCTGCCGCGACTGCGATACGCGCTGCTGCTGGTGGCCGTGGCTGCGCTAGGCGCCTGCGGCTCACGCCCGCTCAACCTTCAGCCATCGCAGCTCAACCTGCCCGAATCCCTGCGCGTTCCCCCAGGCCACAAGGTGGTGCTCGAAGCACAAGGCCGGGGCGACCTGCTTTATGAATGCCAGGCCGTCAAACGCGCCCCTTACGAATACGCCTGGCTGCTGCTGTCCCCGGGCATCAGGCTCACGGACGGCTCAGGCGGCACCGTGACCTATTACCCCGGCGCGCGGGCGCGCTGGGTGCACAGCGACGGCTCCAAAATCAGCGCGCAGGAACTCATCGAGGTGCCCGCCGACCGCCAAAGCCTGCCCTTGCTGCGCGCCCTGGCAAGTCCGTCCGACACCCCGGGCGCGCTCGCCGACATCAGCTACATCCAGGCCCGCCGTACCGTGGGCGGCATCGTGGCGAACCCGCCCTGCACCGCCGCTACCCTGGGCATGCGCGTCTCCGTGCCCTACGAGGCCGACTACGTCTTCTGGCGGCCGGCTGCCTGAAGTTTTCCGGCGCCCATAAAAAAAGCCCGCTCGAAGCGGGCTTTTCTCTGAGCGGCTGATCGCCGGGCTTAGCGCTGGTAATAAACCGGCGCCGGGCGATAGTAGCCGGGGCCGGGCGCCTGCACATAGTAGCCACCATGGTGCCTGTGGCCGTGGCGCGGTCCGTAATAAATCGGCTGCGGCGCCACATACACGGGGGCGGGCCTTACGTACACAGGGCGGGGGTAGTAGACCGGCGCCGGCTGCACATACACGGGGGCGGGCTGCACATACACGGGCTGCTGGTACACCGGATAGGCGTTGGTGACACCTACCGCCACACCCGGAGCAGCTATGCCCACGGAAAACGACACGTTGTCGCGGGCCTGGGCGGCCCCTGCAAAGCCCATGGCGGCCACGGCCAGCGTGGCGGCGGCGCCTGCCAGCGCAAGAGAGCGATTTGCTTTGAGGCTTGTCTTCATAGAGTTCTCCTTAAAACCGGGCAGGAAATGCCCATGTGCTTATTAAACGCATGCCCCCTGTAATGGCATACCGCATGCCCCGTTAAGAGCGTAGCCAAACGTAACCCCCCAGAGCCTGTTCACGGCCTGCAGGGGGCCGCGTTGGGACGCAATCGGGATGAGTGGGTCGCCCAGGACCGCCGCATGGGCTAATGCCCATGCAAGGGCCTGGGTGGCTCAATAGCCCGATTTCGTCCCAACCCGTAGGGCAAGTGGATTTTCGGGCGGTCTGCGGCGTTGCGCCATCAGCCAAGGCATCAGCCTTGGCTTGGATGTCGCGCCTTGCAGCCCATCCCGAAAATCCACTTGCGCGACCCCCTGCAGGCCGTGAACAGGCTCTGGCCCCTAGAATCAACCAATGAACTCCCCAGCCCCCGCCTCCCCAGCATCCCCCGCGGACAAAGAAGCCCACAAGCCCAGCAACTTCCTGCGCCAGATCATTGAAAAAGACCTGGCCGAAGGCACTTATGCCAGCCGCCGCTGGGGCGGCAGCCCCGGCGACGCCGCCCACCACGCGGCCGGCCAGCCCGACCCCGCCAAGGTGCGCCTGCGCTTTCCGCCCGAGCCCAACGGTTATTTACATGTCGGCCACGCCAAAAGCATCTGCCTGAACTTCGGCCTGGCGCGCGACTACGGCGGCGTCTGCCACCTGCGCTTTGACGACACCAACCCCGAAAAAGAAGACACCGAATACGTCGACAGCATCATCGACGCCGTCAAATGGCTGGGTTACGACTGGGCACAGATCGGCAGCACCGGCAGCAAGGGCGACACCAAGCCCTACCAGGCCAGCGACTACTTCGACTTCATGTACCGCGCCGCCGAGTATTTGATTGAAAGCGGCAACGCCTACGTCGACGAACAAAGCGCCGAAGAAATGCGCCAGAACCGCGGCGACTTCGGCCACCCCGGCACCAACAGCCCATTCCGCAGCCGCACCCCCGCCGAGAACCTGGCACGCTTTCGCGAGATGAAGGGCGGCAAGCTCGCCGATGGCGCAGCCGTGCTGCGCGCCAAGATTGACATGGCCTCGCCCAACATCAACATGCGCGACCCGGCCATCTACCGCATACGCCGCGCGCACCACCACAACACCGGCGACACCTGGTGCATCTACCCCATGTACACCTTCGCCCACCCGGTCGAAGACGCGCTCGAGCAGATCACCCACAGCATCTGCACCCTCGAGTTTGAAGACCAGCGCCCCTTCTACGACTGGCTGCTCGACCGCCTGGCCGAAGGCAAGCTGATTGCCACGCCGCACCCGCGCCAGTACGAATTCGCGCGCCTCAACCTCACCTACGTGCTCACCAGCAAACGCAAGCTCGCGCAGCTCGTCAATGAAAAGCGCGTCAGCGGCTGGGACGACCCCCGCATGCCCACCATCGTCGGCCTGCGCCGCCGCGGCTACACGCCCGAGGCCTTGCAACTCTTTGCCGAACGCATAGGCGTCACCAAAAGCGACAGCTGGATCGACTACAGCACCCTCGAAGGCTCGCTGCGCGACACCCTGGACCCCATCGCCCCCCGCGCAATGGCCGTGCTAGACCCCGTCAAGCTCGTCCTCACCAACTGGGATGAAGTCATGGGCGCCGGCAAGCTCGACGATTGCAGCGCCCCCGTGCACCCGCACCACGAAGACATGGGCAAACGCCACTTCAAGATCGGCAAAGAGGTGTGGATTGAACGCACCGACTACGAAGAGACCCCACCCAAAGGCTTCTTCCGCCTGTTCCCGCCCCACGTCAACGCCAGCAAGCAGCAGATCGCCGGCAGCAAGGTCCGCCTCAAATACGGCCACGTGATTGAATGCACTGGCGCGGTGAAAGACGCCAACGGCAAAGTCACAGAAGTCCACGCCACCCTGATCCCCGACACCAAGAGCGGCACCCCCGGCTCAGACGCCATCAAAGTCAAGGGCGTCATCACCTGGGTGGGCGTCAGCGATGCGGTCGAAGCCGAAGTGCGGCTCTATGACCGCCTGTTCAGCGTCGAACACCCCGGCACCGGCGACAAGGATTTCCTGTACGAACTCAATGCCGACAGCCTCAAGACCGTGACGGCGTATGTCGAGCCCTCACTGGCCAAGGTGCCTGCCGGTACGCGCTTTCAGTTTGAGCGGCATGGGTACTTTGTGACCGACGCCAAGGATCATCCGATTGGAGGAGAGGGTAAGCCCGTATTCAATCGGGTGACGGGTATGAAAGACTCGTTCAGCAAGTAGCACCCAATCAAGTCTTCCAATAGAAATCTGATTCCGGCGCGACCATAGATATTGGTCTGTCGTGGTGCGTAGAACAAACTCAAGGGTGATCTCAATGGCAACTGGTAAAAAAGATGGTCGCGGACTTGCTGACTTACTTTTCCCTTCTACGACCACCCAAGACGATTTCGCGGAGTCGATTCTTAATATCCCTCCCGAACAAAGAAAGCTTCATACCGAAACCTATGACTTTGCGGTGCAGACAATATTTGAAAAACTGCGTGATAAATCTATCGGCATTCCTGAATTTCAACGCCGGTACGTTTGGAGCGATTCGCAGGCGTCCAGGTTAATCGAGTCGTTAATTATTCAATGCCCCATTCCAGTCGTTTATTTGAATCAAGAGAAAGATGAAACGATGTCCGTCATAGACGGGAATCAACGCTTGACGTCAATAAATCGATACTTAAATAACGAGTTCTCACTCAAAGGACTGACAGCTTATCCCGAGCTAGAGGGGAATAGATTTTTTGAACTGGATGGCAGGTTTCAAAGGCATATCTTAAACAGAACGCTTAGATGCATAGTCATTCTGAAAGATACACATCCTCAAGTGAAGTTCGATGTTTTCGAACGCCTAAACTCCGGCTCCGTAAAACTAAACCCTCAAGAACTCCGTCACGGACTGTATTTTGGCGATGCCATCCAGCTCGCGGCAAAAATAGTTCAATCAAGTAAATTTTTAGAACTTCTAGATATAAAAATTGATAAGCGTATGAAGGCCGAAGAACTCATAATGCGCTTCCTTGCCTTGAGTCAAGATTTCGACCATTACAAGAAGCCTTTGGCCGGCTTCATCAATACTTTTGTCGATGCGCGACGGTCCATGACACCCGAGCAAAGCTTGGAACTGGAAGAATTTTTTAACCGCACACTGCTGCAAGTTAGAGATTTATTTGGCGATCTTGCATTCAAGATATTTTCACGTACAAAAGTTGTTGAAAGCAAATTTAATGCCGCTCTCTATGATGCAGAAATGGTAGCTGTGGCACAGCTACAGGCGGAAAAAAAGAAATTCAATATTGCCGCGAAGACCGTGCAAGATCGCCTGGGGCACTTATTCAGTGACGACGAAGCCTTTCGTAGATCGATAAGTGTCGCCACCAGCGACGAGCAGCAGGTACGTTTACGGGTTCAGAAAATCAAGAACATTCTGGTTTGATGCGATGGCTTACAAGCAAAGTCGCGCTTTACGTGAATTCAAAGTTCACATTAAGGAGTACAGAGAAGTACTGGCCAAAGCTGATCGCCAGATCACAGAACCCATCATTCGCCAATACGTAATTTCAGCAGCGGTTTTCCTTGGTCACGGGACATTTGAAAATTTCATAAAAGATCTTTTTGACATCTTCGCGCGCTGCATCTCAACCCCAGGCATTGAGTCAGGAAAAATTCCAGTTGATTTGCGGATGTTTTTGATCTCGCAAAATCTACAACTAGAACAACATTACGCGAACTACCAAGCTTCGAGAGACGAGCGCCGCCTTTTGCAGAGCCTAGGGACTATGAGGTCTTCGCCAAAAAGAGCGCTTCTTCAGGAAACTAGTCAGACCCCTATGATCGCGGGCTCCGAAATTTTGGCAACCAAGTCCTATCCCTCAGCAGAAAATCTTGATAGGATTTTTTCGCGCATAGGGATACCAAAAATTTTTCACTCCACCAACGCGGTATTGAGAGCCGACAGTGCGCTCATACTAAAGGGATTTGCAGACAAACGAACGGAGCTAGCCCACAACGCGGTAATGCCAGGAACGAGTGCGAAAGACATTCGAGATGAGCTTGCAAAGATGGAAAAATTTGTGACCGCAATAGATCGAGTTATATACAGGCACGTAACCGATTTAATTGGCCAAGCGACATGGTATTCAACAGCAGCTTAAGCCGGCAACCATGAACACTCGCGTAGTTTGGGTTTTGACCAAACCAACGCGCAGGGGCGAAGTCGTAAGGAAGACGAGCCTGCCGTCCCGAAACTTAGGCGTCTTTGCTGCTGCGCCATGGTGGATATGGCGCCCCCACGGATGCATGCCACCCGCGCTGAACTCGATTGCTGCTTGGGTGGTCAACAAGGGTTGCCCAGTATGTACCTCCCCTATGCTCGACTTGATGGCATTCGAGTCGCTACCGAACCACTAACTAGGCCCCGTTAGAAACAAACTGAAACAGCACCCCTTTTGGTGAATTGTTCCCTGCCAACCCAGCGGCCAAACGCATGGCCGCCCGTATGATCGGCCGGTTCAAATTTAAAACACAAAAGGACGTTACCCATGGCTGCTGCGCGCACTGTCCACGCCGACCTCTGGCGGGTTTTTCTGCTGACCCTGGCGTCGCTCTTTCTGATTCCGGCGGTCACGCTGGTTTTCACGCACTATGCGCTGCAGTCTGAAGACAAGGATTTTCTTCAGCGCGTCACGACGCAAATCAATGCCGCCAAAGACCTGACGCCGGCGCAGAAGGCGGACGAGATTGCGTTTTACGACACGCACCGCCTGTCTATGGCCTGCGCCGCCAGGGGGCCTGAGGACCAGGTCTTTCATGACAAGGTTTGCAGCCCCTATTCGATGCACTGGTGGTTTCACTGGGCCGAGCGCACCGCCTTCTGGACCTTGATTCTGGGCGGGGCGATGCTGGTGGCGGCCGGGGTGCTGGGTGCGCTGGCCTTTGTGAACCGCGGCCTGCGCTATGCGAGCTTTGTGGCGGGCTGGCGGCTGATGACGTTTTCAAGCGCGGTAGAGGTCACGCTGCAAAGTGCGATGCTGGTGTGGCTGTCGTTCTGGCTGACTGCTTATTTCTGGCACAGCTACTACATCAAGCTGGTCGGGCTTGCCGGCATCATGGCGGCCCTGGCGGTGTTTTATGCCATCTACACGCTGTTCAAAAAGCTGCCTTCGGGCAACACCATTGAAGGCGAGCTGCTGTCAGAGGCCGATGCCCCGCGCCTGTGGGACCGCATTCGCCAGCTGGCGGGCCGCGTCAAGACCTCGCCGCCGGACCAGATCATTGCGGGCATCGACAACAACTTTTTCGTGACCGAGGCGCCCTGCACGGTGGCCGGCAAGGTCGTGACGGGCCGCACGCTGTTTGTGAGCATTCCGCTGCTTCGGGTGCTGGACACGGCCGAGGCCGACGCGGTGCTGGCGCACGAGCTGGCCCACCTGGGCGGCGGCGACACACGCAGCAGCGCGGCGCTGGGCCCCAAGCTCAACCAGTTTGACCTCTACACCTGGGAAATGCGCAGCGGCGGGCTGACTATCGTGGCGCACTACCTGCTGCGCCTGTACCGCATGGTGTTTGAGTTTGCGCTGGCACGCGACAGCCGCGAGCGCGAATACACCGCCGACCGCGTGGCCGCGAAGCTGACGGCGCCGCAGTCCATCGTGCAGTCGCTGATCAAGATCTCGGCGTATTCCAGCTACCGCAACACGGTGGAGCGCAAGCTGTTCCAGCAAGAGCAGCAGCACACCGGCGCGCTGGGCATTGCCGGCTTTGTGGCCGAGGGCCTGCACCCCTATGCCCGATCCGGTGAATTTGTGACGGCCATGAAAACCGCCGCCGTGCCGCACCCCTACGACACGCACCCGCCGCTGGCCGAACGCATGCGCAATGTGAAGCACAAGGTGGATGAAGCCAGCTACGGCGCCATCGTGACCACCGTGCCGCAAGCCACCTGGGCCGATGAAATATCGACCGCCGCCGACATCGAGCAGCGCCTGTGGAACGACTACGAACAGCGCTTTGCCGCCGCGCATGAGCAAAGCCTGGCCTACCGCTATGAGCCGGCCACCGAAGAAGAGCGCGCCATCGTGCTGCGCTACTTTCCGCCGGTGTCGTTTGACCTGGGCAACGGCAAGCGCATTGACATCACCTATGAAGGCCTGCATGCCACGGCCGACGACGGCGTGCCGGTGTCATGGGACGAGGTGAAGGGCATGACATTCAACAACAGCAGTTTCGGCAATACGCTGACCATCACCCACTTTGACAAGGGTGTCATTGGCGCACGCACCAGCAAGGTCAAGCTCAAGGGCCTGGCCAAGCAGGAGGAGCGCTTCAAGGCGGTGCTGGGCCACTACTGGGAGCGCCACCAGATCATGCGGGCACAGCAAAAAGCCCGCGCTGCTGAAGCCGCAACGGCCTGAAATACGCCGCATGCCCCACCAGGCCGGGCTGGCGGTTCAGGCGTCTTCAGCCTTGTTCAGCTTTTTTTAACTGCGTGGCCTTGTTCGACCCCTTGTTAGACACCAGCAAGGCCACGCCCTCCATATCCGCCGCAGTCACGGGCGTGAACACAATCATGCTGAGCCCCGGCGCACTGTCGACCGGGAAGGACTGGTATTCGAGCGTGATGGCGCCGGCCGGCGGGCGTTCAATGCGTTTGACGCCCACATAGTGGCTGCTGGTTTCCTTGTCGGCCCATAGCCGGCGAAAGTCTTTGCTGGCGGCCTGAAGCTCTTCCGCCAGCGCTGCCGCTTCAGGGCTGTCGCCGGCCCGCGCCGCATCGACGCGAAATGCCGCAAGGGCAAAACGCGCATTGGCTTCCCAGTCGGGCATGGCGCGCATGGCCGGGTCGGTGAACAAACGCCTGAGCAGGTTGCGCCCGCCGGGCGGCTGCGCGGCGTAGTCGCTCAGCACTGCTGCCGCCGCGGCATTCCACGCGACGACGTCCCAGCACTGTGTCTTGATGATCGCGGGGCTGGCCGCAAAGCCGTCAAGCACACGCTGCAGCGCGGGTGTGACGGCGGCCGATGATGTGCCCTTGATAGGCGGCGGCCGCTGCTGCGCCAGCAAAAACATGAACTCGCGGTCGGCCCGGTCCAGCGCCAGGGCGCTTGCCAGCCGTTCAAGCACCTCGTCAGACGGCGGGCCGCCGCGGCCTTGCTCCAGCCAGGTGTACCAGGTGACGCTCACATGGGCGCGCGTGGCCACTTCTTCGCGCCGCAGGCCGGGTGTGCGGCGGCGGCTGTCCGCGCCCGGTGCAGGCGCCAGGCGCGCGCGGCGGTCACGCAGAAAATCGCCCAGCGTGAGGGGCGCCGCCTGCGCGGTTTGTGCAGCTTGCATGGCGGGGGTGCTCAGGGTGTTAGTGCTCATACCTGTATACGCTCACGGCTTTTGCAAAGAGGGGTGGCGACGCAAGATGCGGGCTCATTGATTTTTTCAGGAGTTCAGTATGCGTGTTTTCTTGACCGGGGCCACCGGCTTTATCGGTTCAGCCATTGTGCAAGAGCTGCTTTCCGCAGGCCATGAGGTGCTGGGCCTGGCGCGCAGCGATGCGGCGGAAGGCGCACTGTCGCGCGTTGGCGCACAGGCCCATCGCGGTGAGCTGGCCGACACCGCCAGCCTGGCAGCCGCCGCCAGAGCCTGCGATGGCGTGATCCACACCGCCTTCATCCATGACTTTTCGGCCCACGCCGCAGCCGCCGAGACGGATCGCCAGGCCGTCACCGCTATGCTGGGCGCGCTGGTAGGTTCGGGAAAGCCGCTGGTGGCGACATCCGTCACCGTGCTGCTGGCGCATGCCCGCCCGGCGACGGAAGACATGCCCGTGCCGGAAGCCTCGCCCAACCCGCGCGCCAAAGCGGAGGCCATGGTGCTGGCCGCGGCCGGCCGCGGTGTGCGTGCCAGCGTGGTGCGGTTGCCGCCTTCGGTGCACGGCGCGGGCGACTACGGCTTTGTGCCCATGCTAGTGCGAATTGCGCGCAGCAAGGGGGTGTCTGCCTACATCGGCGAAGGCGCGAATCGCTGGCCGGCGGTGCACCGGCTGGATGCGGCGCGCCTGTACCGGCTGGCATTGGAAAGCGCCCTGCCCGGCGCACGCCTGCATGCCGTGGCCGAAGAAGGCTTGAGCTTGCGCACGATTGCCGAGGCCATCGGCCAAGGACTGGGTGTGCCAACGCGCGGCATCACGGCAGACGAGGCAGCGGCACACTTCGATTGGCTGGCGCGCTTTGTCGCGATTGACAACCCGGCTTCGAGCACCCTTACACGCAGCTCTTTGGGCTGGCAGCCACAAGGCGCGGAACTGCTGGCGGATATGCGGGACAGCGGCTACTTCAACTAAGAACCTGTTCAAGCGGTGTGCGGTCTAATCACCGCATGCCAACCCCGAACTTCAGCCCTGCGGCCGACCGCAACAAGCAGCCCATCCTCGACGTTCTGCTTGAAGTCCTTCCCACGCAAGGCAGCGCCCTCGAAATAGCCTCAGGCACGGGCCAGCACGTTGCGTGGTTTGCCGCCCGCCTGCCGCAGTGGACATGGCAGCCCACTGACTTTATGCCTGCTTCGATGGACTCCATCTCGGCCTGGGTGGCCGAGCACGGTTTGCGCAATGTGCGCCCGCCGCGAGTGCTCGATGTGATGGCGCCCGAGTGGCTGCCGGGCGATTCAAGCGACGCCAGGTTTGACCTCATCTACTGCGCCAACATGCTGCACATCTCACCCTGGACGACCTGCGCCGCTTTGATGCAGGGCAGCGCGCGCCACCTGGCTGACGGCGGCGTGCTGGTGACGTATGGGCCTTACCTTGAAGACGGCGTGCCCACCTCGGAAGGCAACTTGGCTTTCGACCAAAGCCTGCGCGCGCAAGACCCGTCCTGGGGGATTCGCCGCAGAGAAGATGTAGAGCAGGAGGCGGCGCGGGTTGGTTTGCGATTGCAGGCGCGGCATGCGATGCCGGCGAATAACTTGCTGCTGGTGTGGGGAAGAGCCTAGGGCCGCGGCCGCTTGATGTTTTCCTGGCTCAGGACACTACACCGCTCGGGCTGAGCCTGTCGAAGCCCTTCGATACCTCAGGGCGAACGGAAAACAGCGCCAGGAAAATCTTGAGACTCCCTCCGTTCGGGCTGAGACTCCCTCCGTTCGGGCTGAGAGTCCCTCCGTTCGGGCTGAGGTATCGAAGCCCTGCGCCAACCAGCCCTTCGACAAGCTCAGGGCGAACGGGTGGAGACAGCTCAGGGCGAACGGATTGTTCCGGATGAGCTCTGATCCGTTTCAATCTGGCAGGAAGTGTGAGGCTATTGCTTGCGGCCTAAAATCCACACATGACCTGCCTCATCATCTGCTCCCTGCGTCGCCAGCTGACGCCAGCACTTTCCTAAGCCCGGCGGTCCGCTCCCTCCTTTTCAGCGCAACCATCCACCGCCGGGCCCCAGCCCCGCGCGTCCGCGAACGCCATTCACAGCCGGCGTTCGCATCGATGGAGTGCAGCCATGCATGCAATGGTTCACGGCGAGCGCACGCTCACCGAAATTGATTACGCCCGTCTCAGCAAGCTGCTGAACCAGCAGCGCCCCGGCCACGCGGTCGGCCTGGTCGATTGGTTCGAAAGTGCGGAGGTGACGAGCGCGCGCTCCGCGCCCGGCGACCTGGTCACGATGAATTCGCGCGTGGAAGTCGTGGACGTGCACACGCGCCACCGCCAAGTTCTCACCCTCTGCTACCCCGGCGATGCCGAGCCCGCCGCCGGCCTCATCTCCGTACTGTCGCCCGTGGGCAGCAGCCTGCTGGGCTTGAGGACCGGTGACATCGCCAGATGGCTCACGCCGCACGGCGAGGGCTGCGCCGCGCATATCGTCGCCATCCAGTACCAGCCCGAAGCCACGGGCGACTACACCCGTTAACCCATCCGCCGTTTCTTAAAAAAGAAAGGAGTTCCCCATGTCCCCTCGTTCCATTCTTGCCGTCACCGACTTCTCGAATCAGGGAGCCCATGCGCTGGACCGGGCAGCCCTGCTCAGCGCCGAGCACGATGCCGTCCTCACCCTGGCTTACCTGGGCCACCCCGGGGAAGCGCCACCGGCCGACGCGACAAACCGGCTCGACCAGCACGCACAGCGGCTTTCGCGGGTGCACGGCATCCAGGTGCGCGCAGCGGGCCGCCTTGCACACACCGCCCGAGCGCTTCTGCCCGAGGCTGCCGCCGCCGACCTGGTGGTGTGGGGCGCCGCGCGCGTGCGCAGCCTGCGGTCCTTCTTCCTGGGCCAGCCAGTCGATGAACTGCTGCGCAGCGCCCGGCGGCCGGTTCTGCTGGCGCGCCGCCGCGCCGAGCACCCTTACCGCAAGCTGCTGGTCGCGGTCGATTTCTCTGAAGTTTCCCCTTCCCTGGCAGGCGTGGGCTTCGCGATCAGCAAGACCGCACAGGTCGAGCTCTTCCACGCGATCGACACGATCAACGAACGCAAGTTGCGGCAGGCCGAAGTCTCGGACCGCGACATCAAGATTTACCGCGCGCAGTGCCTGCGCCACGCACACGAGCGCATGGTGCGGCTGACCGACTCCTACGACGCGAGGCGCAACCGCGTGCAGTCGGCCATCGGGCGCGGAGACCCTTCCTTGCAGGCACTGGTGCAACAGCAACGCAGCGGCTCGGACTTGATCGTCGTGGGCAAGCACCCCGCCTCTGCCTTCTCGGACCTGATGTTCGAGAGCGTCTCAACCCGGATCGTGAACTTTTCGGCCGCCAAAGACGCACGCAGCGATGTCCTGATCGTGCCGCACGACTGGCAAGCCGCACTGAGCCCATCGGCCGCCTCCCGACTTGCGACTGAGCAGGCCGGCGTGCGACGGATTCGGGCTGGGGCGCCGAAGGCGCCTGCCGGGCCCAACCCGGCTGCGCTGAAGGCCGGCGCCTGACGACCCGGCCAGACAAACACCGTGGCCGCCCAAACGGCGTCATGAACGAAGAATCTTTTCCATCGCCTTTCCTTTGGCGAGCTCATCGATCAGCTTGTCCAGATAGCGAATTTTTTGCATCAGCGGGTCTTGGACCTCTTCCACGCGGATGCCGCAGACCACGCCTTTGATGAGTGAAGCATTCGGATGCATTGCGGGCGCCTGGGCGAAGAAGGTCTCGAAATCGTTCTGCTGTTCGAGTTGCCTGTCCAGCCCCTTCTGGTCATAGCCCGTCAGCCAGCGGATGATCTGGTCGACCTCTTCTTTTGTGCGGTTTTTGCGTTCGGCTTTTTTCACGTACAGGGGATAAACCTTGGCAAATGCCATCGTGAAAATCTTGTGCGCAGGCATGCTCAATCCTTTTGCAAATGCTCAGGCCATCAGGCCTCTTTCTCGAGCGAGGCCTTCAAGCGGCCCAGCGCATCGTCCCATTGCTGGGCGATCAGGTCCAGCGAGCGGCGGGCTTCATCAAGCTGCTGGGGGTCAAACTGCCACAGGCGCTCTCGCCCCACCTTCACGTGATGCACCAGCCCCGCATCGGCCAATACATGCAAATGTTTGGTGACGGCCTGGCGGGTGATGTCGGTGGTGGAGGTGAGCTGGGCGATGGACACCGCCCCGCCCACGCAGAGCACGGCGACCAGGCGAAGGCGTGTCTCGTCGCCCAAGGCGGCAAAGACACCTGCAGGGCCCGGCTGGGGCGTGCTTGTACTTGCGGCGGGTTTATGGCGTGGTGACATATTTCCGGATATTTTCCATCTGGCCTTCCCAGCCGCCGGTGTTCATGCGAATGGCTTCCGCGCGGCGCGCTGCGGGGATTTTGTCAAACCCCGATTCGACCACGCTGAGCAAGGTGCCCTTGCCTGTGTCCTTGAGCGTGAACTCGACCAGCGTGGTCGGCTCTTTCGAATAGTCGACGGCCGGGTCGACCGCATAGGGGTGCCAGCGGTAGGAGAACAAGGTCTCAGGTTCTATGCGCTCGATCAGCACATCGAACACCACATGCTCATAACCCGGAATGGTGATGTGACCCTGCACCTGCTGGCCGGCGACGAAGTGTTTGCCTTTGAGCGCCACACCGAACCAGCCGCCGAATTCTTCAGCATGGGTAAGCGCCTTCCAGACTCGGGAAGGCGCCGCGTTGATGAGAACGCTGCGTTCGACGCGATCGGTGGATGAAGTCATATGCAATCTCCTGGTTGCATTTATTCTGCATCACCTCAATTCTTTATGCAACAAATAAGTTGCATGTTTTCTTTTGTTTGAAGCTGAATTTGCAAGCAATTGCAGCCGCCGGGGCGCATAAAAGTGGCTGTTCGCCTACACAGGCGTGAAGCAATCGCAGCTTAAATAGCAGGGCACGGGCTCGTTTGTTTGTTGCCCGCTTTACGCCCCTTATCACCCCATCCCTATCGAGGAGACAGCCATGCCCCAGTTCGCCATGATTACCGGTGACGTGACTTACACACCGGGTGACGGTGCCCCGATTCAAATCCCACGCGTGCGCGTGGAAGTCGCGCTGCAACCCGACAGCGCCACACTGAGCTGGGACGCCGGCGACGGCGTCGCCGCGGTGACGGCGATCCCGCGCATCCAGTTTGACGACTACGTGAACGAGGGAAAAATCACCATGACGCAATAATGGCGCCATGGATTCCCGCACTTTTTCACCCACCTCGCCTGCTTCTTGTTTTTCGACTTTCCTGACTCGCCGCTCTGTGCTGATGGCCGCCGCGGCCGGGTGTGCGCTGCCGGCGTCCCTTTGGGCGGCAACGCCCTCAGCGACCAGCGCCTGGCCACGCGCCTCGCAGGTGCCCGGCGGCGTGGCCTTGCTGTCGCTGGGCCCTGCGGCGCAGCGGCCCCTCGCCTACGCGGGCGAGGTGCCCCTGCTGGTGCTGGGCAATGCGAATGAATGGACCGCACTGGTAGGCATTGCGCTGTCAGCCGCGCCGGGCGAGGCAAGCATCACGGTGCAGGCCGCGGACGGCAACCGGCGCGACATCGCCTACACCATCGCGCCCAAGCGCTACAGCGAGCAGCAGCTCAAGGTGGAACCCCGCACGGTGGATTTGTCACCCGAAGACCTGGCGCGCTACGAACGCGAACGCAAGCACCAGGAAGGCGTGATGGCCACCTTCACCCAGCCCCTGCCGCAGGGCCTACTGCGCATGAAGCAACCCACACCGGGACGCCGATCAAGCTCCTTCGGCCTGCGCCGCGTCTTCAACGGCCAGCCCCGCAACCCGCACAGCGGCATGGACATCGCGGCCGCCACCGGCACGCCGGTGCTGGCACCGCTGCCCGCGCGAGTGATCGACACCGGCGATTATTTCTTCAACGGCAATACGGTGTGGCTGGACCATGGGGGCGGCTTGCTGTGCATGATGTGCCACCTGAGTGCAATTGATGTGAAAGTGGGGGATGAGCTTAAAGCCGGTGAGCGGCTTGGGGCGGTGGGGGCGACTGGCCGGGTTACCGGGCCCCATTTGCATTGGGGTGTGATGCTGAACCGTTGCATGGTTGATCCGGCTTTGTTTTTGGTTTAGTCGGGTCTTGCGCCGACTTGCGCGCTTTCCCCTTCTTCCCTCTTCTTCTTTGCTTCCTCGGTTTTCTCTGCTGAGGGTGGTTGGCCGGGGGTAGCCCGGCGGCTACTCACTTTTCTTTTGCTTCGCCAAAAGAAAAGTAAGCAAAAGAAAAGGCGACCCGCAGTCTGGGTCCCTCCGCTCCGCTGCGGGCAACCTGCGGTGCTCGAGCCAAGCGGGGTCTCGCTAAACTCGCTCCGTTTCACTACGCTCAAACAACGCGATCCCTGATCCGCTTGTCTCTGCGCTCCTCGGCCCAGCCAGGACGGGGAAGTCCGTAATACCAAAGACAAGAAAACCAAATACAGAACTCCAAATGCAAACAAGGACACGCCATGGCGTGTCCTTGCGGTTTTAGGTATTCGTTTTTTTGTCTTCGGCAGTTTGGTATTTCGGGCCCCTTGTGGATGCGCCGAGGAGCGCAGGGCCAGACGGATCAGGGCTGGCGTTGTCTGAGCCGAAGGCGAGTTTAGCCAGACCCCGGCTGGACCGAGCACCGCAGGTTGCCCGCAGCGAAGCGAAGGGACGCAGCAACCAGGGTCGCCTTTTCTTTTGCTTACTTTTCTTTTGGCGAAGCAAAAGAAAAGTGAGTTGCCGCCGGGCAACCCCCGGCCAGCTACCCTTCAAAGAGGGCAGAGAAGGAGCATTCGGAAGCAGAGGTAGAGAGGAAGCGCGCGCCCGCCGGCGCAAGACCCGGCCCAATCTGGATACCCCTCTCTAATCCACTAGGTCGCCCTCACTAGCCAAACCCGGCAAGATTCACCTAATCAAATCCCAAAAAAAGGAAATTCCATGAGCGCCAAAAACCTCTCCACCGTCGCCAACGACTTGATCGAGTCCTACGGCAATACCGCCCTCAACGTCATCAATGCCTACCGCGCAGGCGGTGAGCGTGTGGTCAGCCTGCTGGAGCAGCGCTGGAACCAGGCCCTGAAGCAGTCGCGCAGCGAACTGACGGCTGAAACCGCCAAGAACGCTTCGGCCGCGCAAGCCGCCTTCAGCGCCTACTACACCAAGGGCCTGCTGCTGACCTCCAGCGGCGCCGAGCAAGTGGTGAGCCAGCTGGTGAAAGTGGCTGAAGCCGGTGTGGAACGCGCCGCCGCCAATGCCAGCCTGTTTGAAGAAAAAACCGGCGTGACCACGCTGAACACCCTGGCCCAGGCCACCGCCCCTGGCGCACTGGCTTTGAGCAAGCTGGCCGCGCAGATCGAACAAAAATCGGCCGAACTGGCCGGCAAGATCGCTGGCGACAACAAGGCGGCAACCAAGCGCAGCTCGGCTTTCCGCCGCGCCAAGGCAGCCTGACAGCTTCTGTCCCTGAATAAAAAAAACCCGGCCGGCGCCATGCGCTGACCGGGTTTTTTTTATTGGCCTTGCGGCCCTGCGCTTAACCGCGTGGGTTGATCAAGCGTTCCACCTCGTCGCGCAAAGCCGTGAGCTGGGCCCGCAGGTCACGGCGCTCTTGCGGCGTCACCACGCCGTCTGAGCGATACGCCGCTTCGCGGTTTTCAATGGCCTGCTCGCGCGCCTGCAAACGGCCGGCTTCACGCAGGCTCAGGCGATGGCTGCGCACGCCTTCGTCAATGCGTTGGCGGATATTGAACTCCTGGCTGTCGATGGCGCCCAGCCTGTCGGAGGGATAACCGACGGCAACGGTGCGGTTGTTGGCAATGGCGCGTTCGACCTCGGCGCTCAGCTGGGCCATGTCGGCGCGCAGTTGCTGGCGCTCTTGCGGCGTGACGCGGCCGTCGGACTTGTAGGCGGCTTCACGGTTCTGGATTTCGCTGTCGCGGCGATACAGCATGCGCGCTTCCGAGGGCGTGATGCGTCCGGACTGCAGGCCCTCGCGTATGCGCTCGCTGACGGCCCGCTGCGCATTGTCTATGCCAGGCGTCTGCGGCGCCGGTGCGTACACCACCTGGGGTGGGTAAGACGGCGCATAAGGGCCTGGCTGGGCCATGGCCGGTGCGGCGGCCAGGCCCGCGGCCAGCGCTGTGGCCAGAAGGGATGCGGTTACGAGTTTCGTTTTCATGGGGGCTCCTTTGCTCAATGAGTGAACCTGCAAGCCCATGAAGGCTTGCTTCCGAAGCACCGGCCCCTGCAAGAGAAGGCTTTGGTGCTTCAGTGCTTTCATCGTGGAGCCGCAACGTCAACGCTGTGTAATGCGGACGTAGGGCGAATGTAATGAGGCGGGCGTTTTACCCTTGGTTTACCTCACAGCAAGCCGAGGTATCAGGATGTAGCGGCGCTTACAGATCTTTCAGCCGCGAGGGCAATCGCCCAGCTTACTGCGCAGTGAGCGGTAAATCATCCACGGTCGCAAGGTAACGGCTGACCAGCTCAAAGAAGCTGTCGTAAAACGCGTCCGACGAAATCGTGACGCTGCCGACTTTCACCATCGAATCATTGCCCGAGGTGAAAGGCAATGAAACCGAACCTATGGCGCCCACGCCCAGGCTGGCGGAGTTGTTGCTCTTCTTGAGCTGATAGCTGTCTTGCAGCGCCGTGACAAAACCCAGGCTGATTTTGCCGTCGGCGCTTTCGGGCGCGCAGACCACGCGTATCGCCATCTGCAGATGCGATTCTGCCTCGGGCTGGAAACTCTTCTGGCCCTCGACCAGGTCGACCCTGGCCGTGTTGATGATGTAACCCTGGCTCAGCAGCGCTCGGCGCGCGGCCTCGCAGGTCTGTTCGGGCCTGGCGTCGAAAAGGCGCGAATAGGTGGCGGTGGAGCCGAACTTTTCCTGCAGCGGAAACGACTTCACGGTGCTGACGCAGCCGGCGAGCAGAAAAATCCCGAGCACGCCGGAAATGATGGCTGCGGCGTGTGCCAGACGGCGATGTTTTCCATTCAGGTTCAAACCGGTACCCTTTCACAATCTGGAAATCTCATGCGCGGCACCTGCCAGGCGCAAACCGTATTTGTACACCTTGCACCAGCTTGAAAAGCCCGCCTTGGCGCCCCAGTTACAAACAATGACCGACTCGTTGCACATCGTCTGCCCCCATTGCCACACCACCAACCGCATGCGCACGGACCAGCTCGGCAGCGAGCCCAGCTGCGGCAGTTGCAAGAAAGCGCTGTTTGTAGCCCATTCCACCGCGCTGGACGAAGCGGCCTTTGACAAGCACGTCAGCCGCAACCAGATCCCGGTGCTGGTCGATTTCTGGGCGCCCTGGTGCGGCCCCTGCCGGCAGATGGCGCCGGCCTATGAGCAAGCCGCCGCGCAGCTGGAACCCCAGGTGCGCGTGGCCAAGGTCGACACCGAGGCAATGCCCAGCCTGGGCGCGCGTTTCAATATCCGCAGCATCCCCACCCTGGCGCTGTTCCAGAACGGCCGCGAGGTGGCTCGCCAGGCCGGCGCCATGGGCACGGCGGACATTGTGCGCTGGACTCGGGCGAATTTTCGCTGAGCCCGAGGCTGCCGGCGCGGCTCCCTAGGCCGCGCTCACCGCCCGCTCCGGCAGCGGGATCGCGGCGGTAGGCAACTGGTAATGCCTGTCGTCGAACAGGTCTATGCCGCACGTCAGGGACTCGGCCCAATCAAAAAACTGGCCTATGGCCGGCCCCACGAGCGGCGCGCCGTGCTGCGGCACCAGCATGTGGATGTCAAGCTGGCGCGCCATGCGAACCCACAGGCGCAACACCTTGTTGGACACCATGTAGCGGCGGTGAAAGCCTTCCATCAAACGCAGGTGGCCGGCGTTAAGGTCGGTCACCGGCACCTGGGCGTCACGGCCCGAAGTCATCGAAACCCCCAGATCTCCGGTGAAAAGGATGCGGCTGACGGGGTCATAAAAATGGAAGTTGCCTTCGGAGTGCAGGAAGTGGGCGGGCAGCAGCCACAGCTCGTTGCGGCCCAGCGGCAGGCGCCCACCACCATCGGCCACGCCGATCACACGCTGGTCGGTCTTGCCGACCTTGGTGAAGTGCGGCACAAAGCGCTCCCACACGCGCGAAATCACCAGTTGCGCCGGGGTCGACGTGAGCCACCTGTCCAGGGAGGCAATGATGTCCGGGTCGGCGTGCGAGGCGATGATGTAGGAAAGCTTTTGCGGGCTGAAGTGGCGCGACATGCCGAGGAAAAGCTCGTTGAAGGCCAGGTTGCCGCCCGGATCGATCACGGCGCCAGTGCCGTTGTCGACGATGAGGAACTGGTTGGCCTGCACGGCCTGGTTGTCCTCCTCGACGAGGTCGGTGAACATCAGGCAGGCATGGCGGCTGTCGCGGTAGAGTTCTATAGGCATGGTGAAGGAAAAAGGGCCGGCGCAGCGCCGCATTGAAAACCCTCGAACTTTAGAAGGCCTGCACGCGCCAGCGCTTGATGCAAGTCAAGCGCTGGCAGAATCCCTGAAACATCGTCGCGCCCGGGAACCACCATGCAGCCTGCTGACCGCTCTTACCCTTCTTTCATGCACCAACGCCGGCTGCTGCTTGGCGGCGCCGCTGCTGCTCTGCTGCTGGCCGCCGGCTGCTCCAAAAAAGCCAAGCCCCAGGGCAAGACCCTGCCCAAGGAAGCCGTGCTGCTGTGCCTGGGCGATTCGCTGACTTTTGGCTACGGCGCCGTGGCGGGCTCAGGCTACCCCCAGCAACTCGAGCGATTGACCGGCTACGTGACCAAGAACGCGGGCCTCAACGGCGACACGGCCGAGGGCGCGCTAGAGCGGCTGCCCGGCCTGCTGCAGGAGAACACGCCGGGCCTGGTGCTTGTGTCCATAGGCGGCAACGATTTTCTGCGCGGCCTGCCGCTGGAGCGCACACGCGCCGCGCTCAAAAGCATTGTGCAAACCGCGGCGGCGAGCGCACAGGTGGTGCTGATCGCACAGCCCAAGCCGGTCTTCATCGCGGCCGCCACCAACTCGCTGAGCGACCATGAGGTGTATGCGGAAGTGGCCAGGGAAACCGGCACACCCTTGTTTGCCGGCGGCTGGTCTTATGTGCTGTCGCGCAGCGAACTGCGCTCGGACCAGATCCATGCCAATGCCGAAGGCTACAAGGTGTTTGCCGAACGTCTGGCCGCCTGGCTTCGGGAGATGAAGTTTCTGGCTTAGAGCCGCCAACAAAACCCAGCGAAGCGGTCCTGGCCAGGCGCGTCGCCGCACACAGTGCACCAGCAACCAGCACGGCAAGGCGGCGCAACAACGCCAGGAGGGTTTTGTTGGCGGCTCTTAATAGGCCTCGCCCAGCCCTATAGGCGCAGGCGCTTCCCTCACGATGCGCGAGAACAGCCTGTCATACGGAGGCTCAATCTCATACCGGCCGGCAAGCGGGTCGCGGTTCTGCGCAAAGGCCGCGTCGAGTTCTTTCCAGTCGGCCTCGCTCAGCACTTTTTTTGCTTCGGGCAGGATGACCGACTCTTCCAGCCGCATGTGCTCGAGGTAAAAATCCACATAGCGTTTGCAGTGCAGTTCGAAAGCGGATTTGCGCGGCTCGCCCAGCAATTCCCAAGCCAGCAGCAGGTGCTGCAGTTCGCGCACAGCCTTCTCGCCGTTCATGTGGTCGCGCTCCAGGCGCTCCACGACGGGCATGACGGCCGGCACCAGGCGCACGACACGCGGAAACAGCAGGTCCGATTCTTTGGGGTGATGCAGGCGCTCGGGGAATTCGTCGATATAAAAGAGCATGGCCCGCAGCACGTCAAAAAACTTCTGCGGATGGTCGCCCGGCCCACGCGCCACCATCAGCGGCAGGGAGCGCAGCATGGCGGAAAGGGATGCGTGTTCATCGAGGATGATTTGTACGCAGGCAGGTTGTTGAATGGCAGTCTCCGGTGGTGATGGGTCGTACACCAAGAATGCCAGCTGGCGCAGGCGCCGGCCTTGATGAAGATCAAGGTGCGCTCATAAACCGGCAAGCCTGATGGTCAAGCTCACCGAGTTGCCCGACGTCGCAAACACCGCCGCATCCATACCCAGCCGCCGGCCAGCATGGCGGCGCCCCAGATCAGGAAGCCGAGGTCCCAGTAAACCCATTGGCCCCGGGGCGCGGTCTCGTTGACGTGATGAATGCCGAGCAGGTGATGGTCGACCACTCCTTCGACGACGTTGAAGATGCCAAAGCCCATGAGCACGGTGGCGAACAACACAGGCGCAGACCAGAGGAAATGCGGCCGGCGTGCCGCGCGCCACAGCCAGCACAGCCCCCACACCACAAAGATATAAGTGCTCGCATGAAACAGCCCGTCCGCCAGGGTGTTGATTTTGAGGTCGTGCACGTCATCGGCGGAGAACCCGGCGCTGGACAACATGTGGTGCCACTGCAAAATCTGGTGCAGCACGATGCCATCAAAAAATCCGCCCAGCCCCAGTCCCAGCAAGATTCCTGCGCCCACAGGGAATCGCGGTGAAGGCCCTTGCGCTGCCGGATTTTCAGCGGTGACAGTGGAAACAAAACTCATAAGGTGCTCCAGCTTGAGGGCTTGCCTGCAGTGCGCAGTGAAATGGTCGAAGATGGTCGAAGGACGCCTCGGAACAAGGCGAAAGCTCACCGTAAAAGCGAAGCCTGCGCGCACGTGCAAAGCGGTGCGCTGCTTACGCGTAAGACAATTCGCACGTTGCCAAACATGCGTCCACCTCGACGCCGAATCCGACGTAGACGCCGCCTTTAACTTCTCCTACATCCGCCGGATTTGGAAGCCGACAGCGAGGCTCCGTGCGCCGTTCCATCATGAATTCGTGGCAGCAATCGGGCTCGCCACAAATTCAAAAAGCTTTTCCATTTGCGTGAAAGTTTTTTTATCCAAGGAGAAACCAGATGGCTTCAAACAACCAAGGCGGAAATCAAGGCAGCAACCAGGGTGGCAACCAAGGGGGCAATCAGGGCGGTGGCCAGGGCGGTGGCCAGGGCGGCAACCAGGGCGACACCTCCAACCGCGGATTCGCTTCGATGGACAAGGACCGCCAGCGTGAAATTGCCAGCGAAGGCGGCAAGGCAGCGCATGAGAGCGGCAACGCCAACGAGTTCACCTCGGAAGAAGCCCGTGAAGCCGGACGCAAGGGCGGCCAGGCCAGCGGCGGCAATCAAGGTGGAAACCAGGGTGGAAACCAGGGCGGTGGCTCCAGCGGCAACCAGGGTGGCTCAGGCGGAAGCCAAGGCGGCTCAGGCGGCAACCGCTAACTTTCGCATTAGCTCCGCATTGGAGGGCAGGCTTTGGGCCTGCCCTTTTTCATGGCTGCCCTTCCTGCCCTTCCTGCCCTTCCCGCCCTTCCCGCCCTTCCCGCCCTTCCCGCCCTTCCCGCCCTTCCCGCCCTTCCCGCCGCATGATCGCTGCGGCTATTTCTACCCTCTTAGGGAAGCAGCAGCTCAAGTCAGGAAATGGTTGTCCAGCGCGTAACGTGTCAGGTGGGAGTTGCTGCTGAGCTTGAGTTTTTCCAGCACCCGCGCGCGATGCGAACTGATGGTGACGTCGGTCAGCGAAAGTGCTTTGGCGATTTCCGTGACGGTCTGGCCGCTCGCCAGGCGCAGGAACACCTGGAACTCTCTGGCGGTCAGGCCTGCGATGCCGGATGCCGCACTGCTCTGGTCGACGTTGGCCCACAGCAAGGCCTGAACCCGCTGTGAAAAATAGGTCGACCCGCCGGCCACGACCCGGACGGCCTCGATGAGTTCAGCCACAGGCGCAGCTTTGTCGACGTAGGCACGGGCGCCCAGGCGAATCAGGGGCAAGGCAAATTGCTGTTCGGGGTAGCCGCTATAAATGACGGTCGCCGTGCCGGGAGCCATGACGGCTGCGCGCTCGAGCACATCCATGGCGCTTTCCTGGCCCAGCACGATGTCCAGCACCATGACGTCCAGCTTGCCAGACCTCGCCAGCGCCAGCGCATCGCGGGCATTGGCTGCCGTGGCCACGACGGAAAACCCGGGATGGAGCAGGAAAAGGCGCTCCAGCCCCGCGCGCACCACGCTGTGATCATCGACGATGCCGACCCGGATGCCGCCCGGCGTGTCGGCGGGCGCCGCTTCGTCAGTTTGCGACCATGGACTCCGGGATGTCGGCATGGTGCGAGCCAGAATGTTGTATCTGAGGTCCCATGCCTGCATTGTTGGCGCGTGGCCGGAGCGCTTTCATCAGCAGCGTGCGCACGCTGACGTAGGACGCATCCGGGGTGGGCAGCGGTGGTATCGGCAGCGTGAACCGGCGGCGCGGATCAGCGCTGTGTATCGTCGCGCGAGGGCCGTGGAATTTTCTTGAGCTTGATGAGCCTGGCGGTTTCTATCTTGTCTTTTTTCACCTGCCGCTCAGCATCCAGCAGCCGGCCGGCAGCCAGCCATCCGGCGAATTCTTCGGGCGTTTCCAGCGTGATGCGGCCCAGGGTGGCGGAACGGAATTCGTGGATCACGATCTCGGCGGCCTTTTGCAGGTTGACGCGGCCCTTGGTGAGCACCGCGCCGCGTTTGCGGCCTATCTCTTCGAGCAGTTGCTCATCAGTGATGCCGGGCGGCACCTCAACCTTGTAGCGCGCCTGAAGCAGGCCGGGGTAATGCCGGATCAGGTAGTCGAGCAACTCCAGCCCGACCTCTTCCTCGTCGAAGGCATTGCGGCCGATCGCGCCACTGGCGGCCAGGTTGTAGCCGCTCTTGGCGACGATGATGCGCGGCCACAGCATGCCGGGCGTGTCCCACAAATAGAAGCCGTCGGCCAGCACCAGGCGTTGCTCGACCTTGGTGATGCCGGCCTCGTCGCCGGTCTTGGTGGCGCGCTTGCCGGTCAGGGTGTTGATGAGTGTGGACTTGCCGACGTTGGGAATGCCGCAGATGAGCACGCGCATGGGCTTGACCATGCTGCCGCGTGTGGGCGCGAGCACATGGCAGGCGTCGATGAGGCGGCGCGCTGGCGCGGTCTCGCTGGCGTCGAGTTCGATGGCGCGGGTGGCGGGCAGGCTGTTGTAGTGGTCCAGCCACAGCGGCGTGCGCGCGGGGTCGGCCAGGTCGCGCTTGTTGAGCACCTTGAGCGCGGGCTTGCCGCTGGTGAGTTCGGCCAGCATGGGGTTGGCGCTGGAGCCGGGCAGACGCGCGTCCAGCAGTTCAATGACCACATCAATTTCCTTGATGCGCTCTTGAATGGCTTTTTTGGTCAGGTGCATGTGACCGGGAAACCACTGGATGGCCATCGGGGAATCTTTCTTGCTTGCTTGGGTTCGGGATCGGGGCGCACGGGCCCCGTGACCCCCCGATTGTCGCCGCTGTGGCTTCAGGCGGTTCGGGCGGGGACAGGGCCAGGGTTTTTGGGGCGCCATGCCAGGCCCGTGCCGCAAAATACGAGGCGCCGGGTCCGCTCCGGCTGTTACCCCGTTACCTTTAATAACTGCTTAATCAAGCCCAGGCACGATGGCTGCATGGGACAAGCGGGCAAGCGGCGCCAGGGAAGGCGGCCGGCCCCGCCACAACAACATCGCCACCGAGAGAGATTGAATCCTGTGCACCTGCTGCTGGTAGAAGACGACACGATGCTGGCTGAAGCGGTGTGCGACGCCGCGCGGCAGATCGCCTGGACGGTGGACCATGTGGGCGACGCCCAGTCCGCCAGGCTGGCGCTGGTCGACCACGTGTACGAAGCGGTGTTGCTGGACCTGGGCCTGCCGGGCGATTCGGGGCTGACGGTGCTGCGGGCCCTGCGCGGCCGCTATGACGTGACGCCGGTGCTGATCCTGACGGCGCGCGGCCAGCTCAGCGAGCGCATCCTGGGGTTGGACGCGGGTGCGGACGACTACCTCGTGAAGCCCTTCCAGGTCGATGAACTCTGGGCGCGGGTGCGCGCCGTGATGCGCCGCAGCCAGGGCAAGGTGGTGCCGGTGCACACCTATGGCGACATCAGCCTGGACCGCAGCAAACGCGCGGTGACGCGAGGCGGCGTGCGCGTGGCGTTGAGCGCGCATGAATACCGCACGCTGCTGGCCTTGCTGGAGCGGCCCGGCCACGTGGTCACGCGCGACCACCTGGAGGACGTGGTCTACGGCAACACGACGGCGATCGAGAGCAACACGATTGCGGTGTTCGTGCACCAGCTGCGCCGCAAGCTGGGCGAGCACCTGATCACCACGGTGCACGGCCAGGGTTACATGATCGGCGAGGCACAGCCTTGAAACCCTCAAAATGCCAGGCCATCCGCTCGCTCAAGGGCCGCGTGCTGCTGGTATTGGGCCTGGCCATCACGCTGTGCTGGGTGGCCGCATTCAGCGTGCTGCTGGCCTACACCCTGCGCGGCCAGAGCGACCGCTGGGACAGCAAGCTGCAGGCCATAGGCACCAAGATCCTGACATCCATCCCCAGCAACGCGAAGCTCAAACCCTCGTTTGACCAAGGCCTGCAATTGCGCGACGAGAATATTCCGCGCGATGTCAGCCTGACCTTCCAGGTATGGACGAACCGCAAGAACCTGCTCGTGCGGGCATCCGATTCGCCGCGGAACCCGCTGCTGCCGTCCTTTAAGGACGGCTTCACCAGTTCCACCGTGAACGGCGAGCGCTGGCGCGTCTTCTCGGTATCCGACAGCACCGGCGACGTCAGCGTGCAGGTGGCGGTGCGGCACAGCGTGCTCGACCAGGAAATACGGCACAAGATTTTCGCGATGATGGGCCTGACGACGCTGCTGCTGACAGGGGCGGGCTTGCTCATGTGGTTCGCGGTGAGCAAGTCGCTGCGCCCCCTGACCACGCTGGAGGCGGCGGTGCGCAGCCGCCGCAAGTTCGATCTCACGCCGTTGCCGGTGGCGCAGTTGCCCACCGAGATCCGGCCGCTGGTGCAGTCTTTCAACCACCTGCTGGACCAACTGGACCAGGCCATGCAGGGCGAGCGCCGCTTTATCGGCGACGCCGCCCACGAGTTGCGCACGCCCTTGGCCGCCCTGCAGGCCCAGGCCCAGGTGGCCCTGCGCGCCACGACGGCGGCCGACAAGGACGCCGCCCTCGTGAAGCTGCTGGCTGTGGCCGAACGCAGCACGCGCCTGTCGGACCAGTTGCTGGACCTGGCGCGCATGGACGCAGGCGTGCACGCGCCGCAAAAAAGCCTGGCCGACCTCAGCGAACTGATCATGCATGTGAGCCAGGAGTTCGACATGCAGGCGCAGCAGCAGCGCCGCACCATCATCCTCGCGCTCACGCCCTGCCCCATTGAATGCGATGTCGACGAAATAGGCATCCTGCTGCGCAACCTGCTGGACAACGCGCTGCGCTACACCGCGGAAGGTGGGCGCGTAAGGCTCAGCTGCGGTTACCGCAATGAGGAAAGCAACGGCAGCGACGGCAACAATGCCGGCCGCGATCGGATTTGCCTGGAAGTGGCCGACGACGGCCCGGGCGTGCCCGAGGCCGAACATGAAGCGATCTTTCGCCGCTTTCACCGCGTGGCGGGCAACGGTGGGCGCGGCAGCGGCATAGGTTTGTCGCTGGTGGCCGGTATCGCGCAATTGCACGAGGCCACCATTGAGACCGGCGCCGGACTGGATGGCAGGGGTTTCAGCGTGCGTGTACTGTTCCCACTGCCCCACGCGGCGTCCGGTTCAGGCGCGCAGGGTGCGCAGGACGTGGTCCCTGCGCCAGATTAAAAACCGCACCCAACCGCGCCAGATGGGTTTCTTCAGAAAATACAAGGGATCGGTCCGCATGCGTTGGCTCCTTGAATTGCGGGGCCTCTGACGCTTTAACCGCAGGGCTGCGGCCCGGCGCAGGCCCTGCAGTGCTTGTGGTTTGTTGCGGCCTGGTTGCGGCTTGATCGCTGCGAATGTCCCGCTCAGAAGCGGTAGAGATAACCCACACGCACGCTGCTCTGGCTGGAACGGTCGACCAGCGGGCTGTCCTTGATGCTGGAGCCGAGCCTGGTGGTGCTCAGGTCCAGGAAGACGCTCTGGCGCGGCGCGATGGCATAGCCCATACGCAGGCCGGCTTCCAGGTTGACGGCCGAGCTACCCTGGTAGAAGGGCCGGCCGGCGCGCACCTCGGCGGCGTTCACACCGTAGTAGTACGAAACATATTTGTCGTCGAGCCGGGTCGCGGCCAGGCGCGGCGTGATGTCGAAGCTGCCCGCCTGGAAGCGGCGGTCCACCATGAGCTTGAATTTTGTGCCCTTGCTGTTGCCCGAGGCATCGCCCAGCAGTTCGGCCGAAAGGTTGGCAATGTCGTTGCGCCAGATGGCGGCGCCGCCCAGCCAGATGCCGTCTTTGCGCTCTTCCATGCCGGCGAGGAAAGGCGAGTCGGAGGCTTCGTAGCCATCCATCGAATAGCGCGCACGCAAGCGAAAGGACACCGGGCCGGCGGAAGGCAGCTTGAGGTCCGCGCCGAGGCCGAGGACGCTGATCCATTTGTTCTCATAGGTCAGCAGCGGAAGAAGCCGGGTCTTGTTGTCAAAGTCGCGGTAGGGTGCGCGCTCTGTGCCGACGCCCAGGCCCAGGCCCCAGGAAGGTGCACCTTCGGCTTGCGCGGGCTGCGCAGATTGTTGCTGGGCGGCGGCCGGCTGCTGCGCGAAGGCTGCCATCAGGAACAGCGAGAACAGCGGCAGCGAGGTTTTGGCGGCTGTGCCGGCTGGGTGGCCGGCCTGCTTCGCGGCGGGGTTGTTGCGTGTTGTTGCGGTTTTGTCGGGTAGGGCGGCGTTGGCGTTGGCGGTGGTGAGTGATGGGCGTGATCGGCGTGATGGGCGTGATGTCATCTTCAGGTTCTCCAGGTGGTTAAGCTGAGCGGATGATGCCGAGGCGAATTTAAGGACTTCTTAGCGGTATTAAGAAATCATTAAGGGCATTGAGACCGTTCAGAGCCTCCGGCCACGCCCCGCGCGAGCTTGCGCCGCAATGAGGGACAATCGGGGTATCGCGGTTGCAGGCCAGCCGCAATGCGCGAACGCACAAACGTGCATCGGGGCCGCCAGCAAACCGCCCCGCAACCCCACCCCACCCCACTTTTCGAGCCCCTTATGCCCCTGCCCTCCGCCCCCGACCAGAAACCCATCGTTCCTGCCCGCCGCCAGGCCGCTTCCGACCTCAAGGCCAACAATGAGTTGTTGATCAAGGGCGTGCTCTGCGTATTGATAGGGCTGGCCGTGCTGGTCTCGCCCTACTTCATCACTTCGCCGGGCATGCAGGGCATCGTCGCCAAGTCATCGCTGGTGGGCTGGTTCGCGCTGGTGCTGGGCTGTGCTTTTGTCGGCGTTTATGTCCGCAAGCGCATGGCGGCAAACACCAAGGCCTGATCTCTTTCCTGGCCATGCCGGACACGGACCGCGACGCCGCTCTGGCGATGTTTGCCGACTTGCAGCGGCGTGCAACGGCCGCCGGCATTGCCCTACGCTCACCGCCCGCCGAGCCCGACAGCTGCTGCGGCCGCGGCTGCAACGGCTGCGTGTGGGAAGGCTGGTATGCCGCGGTGGCGTACTGGCGTGAAGAGGCTTTGCTGAAGCTGCCGGATTAGCTGAGTCTTGCCGGCCCCTGCGCCGGACCTTCGCCGGCCTTCGAAGCGGTCTCACGTCTCCTTGCATAGGAGATTCCAATACCCCCATCAAATCTTCCTTCTTGAGGCGAATGCGTATCGCCCGCAACATCGCCTTCCTGTTCAACCAGCATTTACAGGATCAAAGTGGATACATCATTGAAGGACAGCCATGTCGTGGTCGTCGGGGGCAACTCGGGGATGGGCCTGGCCCTAGCGCAAGAGCTCCTGGCCCGGGGCGCATCGGTCACGATTGTCGGGAGATCGCTTGCCAAGCTGGAAGCGGCGCGCGAGCAATTGCAGGCCAGCGGTACACCGCGGCTGGAACAGGTCGACGTGAGCTCCGACCAGGAAGTGCGAGGCCTGTTTGAGCGGATCGGCCCTCTGGATCATCTGGTCTGCACTGCCGCCGATATCAGCGGCGCCTACGTCACGCTGCAGGCTCTGGAGGCGAGTGCGCTGGAACGCGCGATGAACTCAAAAATCGTGGCGCCGATTTTGCTGGCCAAGTACGCCTCGCCGCGGTTGCGGGCCGGGGGGTCCATGACCTTTGTGTCGGGGATCGCGGCGTATCGCCCCAGACCCAAAGGCATTGCGGTGGCGGCCATCAACGCCGCCCTTGAGGGTGTTGTGCGCGCGATGGCGGTTGAACTTGCGCCCATCCGGGTCAATGCTGTGTCGCCGGGATGGGTGCGCACGCCGATCTGGAAAGACGTTGCCGGCGCGGATGCCGATCAGATGCTGGAGGCAATGGCCCAGCGCCTACCCGTGGGCCGTGTCGGCACGCCGCAGGACATCGCCCACGCCATGGTCTTTCTGCTCGGCAATGGCTACACCACGGGCACCGTGTTGCATGTCGACGGTGGGCATCGCCTGGTGTAGCGCCGATGTCCGGCTCCGCAACATCGCGACAAAGGCCGACACGTGAGGCGGCTCGCGCAGGCGCGTCCCGGCGGGGGTGACCATACAGACCGTCAGGGCCTGTACCGCGCCCTCCAGGCGCACCGCCTTCACGCCGGGGCCCGGCAAGGCGCTTCTGAAGGCCAGGCGCGGCAGCACGCAGACGCCGAGCCCGGCGGCCACCATGGCAATCAGGCTACGAACGCTTTCCGCTTCAAAGCTGATCCCCGGCAGATCATGGCCGGGTTGCAAAAGCGCCTCCAGGTATGAACGGTAGCTGCAGCCGGGCGCGGTCGCGCCCAGCCGCTGTCCAGCGAGGTCGTTGATGGAGACGCTTTCGCGCTCACACAAAAGATGTCCTGAGGGCAGGACCAGAACGGGTTCATCACTGCCGAGAACGTCGACGGCCAATGACGCGTCATGCCCAGGCAGGCCATGCAACAGGCCGAGGTCCGCGGAGCCCTCCTTGACCGCCGCCAGGGTGCAGGCCGAATTGCGGGTCAGCAGCGTCAAGCCGACATCCGGGTAGCGCTGCGCGTAATCGGCCATGACCGGCGTAAAAATCGTGAGGCTGAGTGTTTCCGGCGCGACCAGCGTGAGGCTGGCCGCAGTGGGCGCCGCATCGCCCTTGACCGCATGAAGGGCGTCATCCGCCATCGCCAGCAACTCGCGCGCCCGCACCAGCAGCTCCGCGCCGGCCTTGGTCAGCGCAAGCGTGTTCCCTTGCCTGGCAAACAGGGGCCGCCCGACAGTGTCTTCAAGTGTGCGGATCTGCTCAGTCACGCTGGGCTGCGTCAGGTGAACGCGCTGCGCCGCGCGTGTGAAGCTCAGCGTTTCGGCTGCGGCGACGAATGTCCTCAGCTGTCTAAGCTGGAACATGACAGCCTCTCTCGCAATGGCGGTTTTCCAGATTCATCATCGACGCCATCAGCTGTGCCGCGCCGAAGCGCAATCAGATCGCGACAGCCTCGCGCCCAGGCATGCCCAGGCGTTCAGCCGACACATACTGCTGGCGGTATTCCTCGAACGGCATGGTGTCCGAGGCTTCGATCTTCTTTTGTTCCTCGATGGACGTCTTCGTCAACGCGGCGAAATGCGCGAGTTCGTCGGCGCCCAAGGGCTTGGCTTGCAGCAGAGCCTGGGTTTTCAGGGACTGCGCGCGCGCGAACCTGACGAAGGAATTGCCATGCTCGCCGGCCATGGCGGCCAGTACACGGGCAGACGGCAAGGTGGACGGGTCGAGCAAGGCGGCGCTGGCGGCCGTGAGGGTGTCGCTGTACTGGGTGCCGCCGTGCGCCGCATCCAGCGCGGCGGCGATGGGCGCGCACTGCGCCAGCACCTCGGCGCCCCAAGCGGTGAGCGTGACTTCATGCCCGCCGCGCTTGAGCTTGAGGCCCGGCTCGCGGCCGCGCGCCGCGGTCTGGTGCTGGTTGTGCTTGAGCTCGGCGATTTCCTGCGGCGTGTCGTTGGGGCTGTCGCTGAGCAGGCAGTGCAGCAGGAACACATCGAGGAAACGCATGGTCTGCGCATTGATGCCGACCGGCTCGAAAGGGTCCAGGTCCATCAGTCGCACCTCGATGTACTCGACGCCGCGCTCGCGCAGCGCGTGCAGCGGGCGCTCGCCGGAGTGGATGACGCGCTTGGGGCGAATCGTGCCGTAGAACTCGTTTTCAATCTGCAGCAGCGTGGTGGCCAGCTGGTTGTAGTCGCCGCCGGGGTTGCGGATGCCGACCTTTTCGTAGGCCGGGTAGGGCCGGGTCAGCGCGTCCTCCAGCGAGGCGCCGTAACCGTCCAGGCTGTTGTAGCTCACGGCCAGCGAGGCCTGCGCATCGCTCTGGTAGCCCAGGCGCCCCATGCGCAGCGAGGTGCCGTACGGCATGTACATGGTGCTGTCGCTCAGCGTTTGCAGCTCGTGCTGGCGGCCTTCGACAAAGGTCGAACAGACGGCGGGCGATGCGCCGAACAGGTAGAGCAGCAGGAACGCCTGGCGGCGGAAGTTGCGGATCAGCGCGAAATACTGCTCGCTGGTCACGTCGGGGAAAGACCAGTTGTAGTGAATGCCCGAAATCGTCTGCATGCGCCGGCCGTAGCGGTGCGACAGGCCCATGCGATAAACGCTTTTGGCGCGCCCGACGTTGGACGAGCCGAAACGGGCAATAGGGATGGTTTCGTCGGTCGGCAGGCCGCAGGGCATGCTGGAGACCCACAGCATTTCGTCACCCAGCGCCTTCATGGTGCTGTAGGTGAACTGGTGCAGCTGCGTAAGCTCCTGCAGCGTGGTTTCGGGGCTTTTGTGCGCGCCCGTGACCAGTTCCACCTGCGACTCGCTGAAGTCGGTGGTGATGGTCGGGTGCGTAAGGGCCGAGCCCAGGGCAGCGGGATGCGGCGTAAGGGCCAGGCCGCCGCCGGGCTGGGCGCGCAGGCTTTCCTTCTCGATGCCGCGGCGCATGCCCTTGAGCCGGTCCGGGGTCAGCGCTTTCAGGCGGGCCTGTAGCGCGCCCGCGGGCGCCTGCAACTTGGTCATATCGTCATTCCCCCAGATTCTTGAAACTGGCTGGAAGGTATCACAGGCCACCGCTTTGCGCTGGCGCAGGCGGGCTTGCCAGCACAGGGCGGGTGGGGTCTGGCGGCCAGGCCGGCAGGCCGCCCGGATTTCGGCCAGGCATCCCGGTTCAGGCACAAATGCACACTTTAGCCATTTGAATGTGGAAAGCGAGCGACGCGGCTTCGACGCCCTGGCGAAACTTCCTTGACTTGCCGGGCAAGCTGAACGACGATAAAAAACATTCAGTAACACCTTGATTTCGCCTGGCAATCTTCCAAAAACCGCTGGTTTTTCAAGGGGGAAATTGCTGCGAAACTGCGATGGGCACGCACAAAAATGAAAAAATTGATAAATTCGCTGTTCGGCAGGTCGGCTCACGGGGCCGCAGCCCAACGCATGCCCGCCTCTAACCGGGACAACCCGCTCACCATTGAAGACGGATCCGACAACGCCACGCGCCGACAGCTGGTGCAGGTGCTGCTGCGCGATGCGCTGCGCAAGTACGGCATACCGCCGCGCTGGATTGACTGCCAGATGTTGCTGGTCAACAGCCGCAGCAAAGGCCAGGGCATGTATGTGCGCCTCGTCGTGCGCGAATGGGACGACCGCCTGATGGACTACGCTTTCGCCTTCCAGAATGCACTGATGGTGGAGATCACCCGCTTTGAACCGCAGGCCACCCATTGGCTGCACGGCATTTCATGGCAGCTGGACCTGGCGGACACCTGCCCTTACCGCAACATGCCGGACAAATCCTATTGGGCCGATCCGGTCGCCAAAGCAGTCCCGCGCGTGGGGCCGCCGCGTGCCGGCCAGCCTCTTCATTCCCCACAGCCGATGGTCCAGGCAATTGCCGCATCGGGTGCGCCTATGAGCGCTGCCGCCGCGGCGGCCGCCGCAGCACCCATACTCGCATCGCTGAGCCAAGCCCACGCGCCTCATTCACCACAAGCCGTCCAGGCCGCCCCCGCCGCCGCTGTTGCCGAAGCACCCGTCGCGCACACGCACGCAGCGGTCGACGGCGACGCGATGAAAGACCTCGAACGCCTCTTCCGTATCCGAGACCAGGAACTGGGCATACGGGGAGAAGGCCACTCCGCGCCCGTCGGCTACGAAGCCACCCGGCCTTCACCGCTGTAAGCGGCGCTCGGCCGACATGGCCGCCCCAAACCCTGAGATAAGCCCGCGCGACTACGCCCTCGCTTCGCGCCGGATAACATCGCGCGCTATTTTCAGCAATCAAAGTCCATCGGCAGACAATTGATTCGCGCCGACGCGGCGGCCTCCAGTACGGTCCGGATGTCCCTCCCAAACATCTGGATCAGCCGCCATGAATTTGCAGTACCAGGCCGCGGCCGCCTCTGCCGCGACCAGGCCCAAAAGCCACGACAACCCCGCTTCACGCAACACGCCACCGGGCGCCGGCGCCCCCCAAAATCCGGCCCGCCTGCAGATACGCGGCGTCACACTGATTGAACTGCTGGTGGTCCTTGCCATCATCGCGATCGTTGCGGGCTTTGCGATTCCTTCCTTCCTGGGGTTGGTGGCCGGCACCCATATCTCCACAACCGTCAACGCTTTTTTGGCGGACAACCGTTATGCCCGCGGCGAGGCCATCCGGCGCGGAAAAACCGTCACCATCTGCAGAAGCGCCAATCCGGCGACCCACCCACCCAAATGCTCCAACGGCACCGGCATGACCGTTGGAGGCTGGAAGGAAGGCTGGTTTGTTTTTGCGGATGAAGATGGCGACGGCACTTTCGACAGCGGCGCCGACACCGTGCTGCTCATCCAGGAGGGCTTCGCGAATGTCGGCCATTTCCTGGCGGTGAACAACGCAGGCAGCCCGGTCAACAACCGCAACTACATCACCTATGACGCCAGCGGCCGCGCCGTGGGCCTGCAAAGCCGCTGGCTGGTGAATGCGACGGGCTCTCTGGGCAACAACGGCAGCTACACCCGCACCTTGTGCATGAATTTTGTGGGCCGGCTGCGCATCCAGGCGGGGGACGTGCAGTGCGCTTAGGCGCCTAGAGCCTCGGGCCTCAGGGCGCGGGCCCTGGGTGCTCTTGCGTTTCTCCCGCCTGCAGCGCATCGGTGCCTGGTGTACCCTTGCGCCAATGAGCCCCCTCCCCCCTTCCGCCACAACCCCCTCGACCACCCCCTCGAGCGCAGCTTCCGGGGGCGCTTCCGCCCTTGTCGATTCCCGCTACGCCGTGATGCGGCTCATGGTCACACTGGCCCTGATGACCGTGGGCGCCGCCGGCATGTATGTGGTGGCCGTGGTGTTGCCGGCGGTGCAGGCCGAGTTCGGCGTCTCGCGCGCCGACGCGTCCATTCCCTACACCTTGCTGATGATCGGCTTCGGCGTGGGCGGCGTGATGATGGGCCGGCTGGCCGACCGCTTTGGCGTGATGGTGCCGCTGCTGATCGGCGCGGCAGGCCTGGGCCTGGGCTTTGCGCTCGCGGCCATGGCCGGCAACATCTGGATGTTTTCCCTGGCGCACGGCTTGCTGATCGGTTTCCTGGGTTCGGCCGCCACTTTCGCGCCGCTGCTGGCCGACACCTCCCTGTGGTTTGTGCGCCGTCGCGGTTTTGCCGTGGCGGTGTGCGCCAGCGGCAACTACGTGGGCGGCGCGATCTGGCCGCCCATCGTGCAGCACTTTGTCGAAAGCGTGGGCTGGCGGCAGACCTATCTGGGCCTGGGCCTGTTCAGCTTTGTGGCCATGACCGCGCTGGCCCTGCTGATGCGCAAGCGCCCGCCGGTGGCCGTGGCGTCCGCCGTGGGCAACAGCGGGCTGGCGGCCACCACCAGCAGCATGCCTTTCGGCCTGACGCCGGGCGCCGCGCAAACGCTGCTGTGCGTGGCGGCCGTGGCCTGCTGTGTGGCCATGGCCATGCCGCAGGTGCACATCGTGTCTTATTGCACCGACCTGGGCTACGGCGCGGCGCGCGGCGCCGAGATGCTGTCGCTGATGCTGGCCTGCGGCGTGGTGAGCCGCCTGGTGTCGGGCGCAATTTGTGACCGCATAGGCGGGCTGCGCACGCTGATGCTGGGCTCGGTGCTGCAGGGCATCGCGCTGCTGCTGTTTTTGCCGTTTGACGGGCTGGTGTCGCTCTACGTGATCGCGGCGCTGTTCGGCCTGTTCCAGGGCGGCCTCGTGCCGGCTTACGCCATCATCGTGCGCGAGTACTTCGAGCCCGCCGAGGCCGGCGCGCGCGTGGGCACGGTGATCATGGCGTCCCTGCTGGGCATGGCGCTGGGCGGCTGGATGTCGGGCAAGGTCTTCGACCTGACCGGCTCCTACCAGGCGGCTTTCGTCAACGGCGTGGCCTGGAACCTGCTGAACTTCAGCATCGCGTTTTTCCTGCTGTGGCGCGTGCGGCGCATGGCGCGCAACACACGTACGGCCCAGCCGGCCTGAGGGCTTCGTTCCGGCTCAGGCCAGGACTTTCAGCAGCCATTTCTCGAGATCGACGATCTCCTGCGGGCACACCGAGTGCTCCATCGGGTACTCATGCCACTCGACGGGATAGCCCATGGCCGTGAGCGCGTCGCGCGTGGCCGTGGCGCGCGGCAGCACGACCACGCCGTCGCGCACGCCGTGGGCCAGGAAGATGGGCACATCCCGGTTGGCGGCGCTGCGCTCGGCGGCGGTCTTGTCGGCCAGCGGCAGGTAACCCGAAAGCCCCGCAATGCCGGCCAGCCGCTCGCCGTGGCGCAGGCCCGTCATCAAAGCCATGGCACAGCCCTGCGAGAAGCCCGCGACCACGATGCGGTTTGCGGGAATGCCGCGCGATATTTCATGGGCGATCAGCGCCTCAATGTCGGCCTGCGACTTGCGCAGCCCGGCCTCGTCCTGCCGGGTCACCAGATCGGCGCCCAGCAGGTCGTACCAGGCCGGCATGACGTAGCCGCCGTTGATGGTGACGGGAATCGACGGCGCGCTCGGAAACAGGAAGCGCACGTCACCTACGCTGGAGAGATTGAGCTGCTCGGCCACCGGCAGGAAGTCGCGCCCGTCCGCCCCGAGTCCGTGCATGATGATGATGGTGGCGGCTGGCTTGTCGCCTGTCTGGGCTTCAATGACTTCGAGGGGCATGCGAGGACCTGATGAGTTGAAGAAGTAAAAGGGAATGGAGGATGGAGGATGGGGAATGACCGAGGCCGCCGGAGGCAGAGGATCCTGCGGACACAGACCGGGATTCTAGGCCAGCCCTAGAGGCGCAAGCCGGCCAGCCGCCTGGACAAATCAGCCTGCGCGTTGAGTTCGTCATACCAGAGACGGTAGCCCGCGTCGCTGGGGTGCAATCCGTCCTTGGCATTGAGTTCATCGGGCCGCTGCGCGAACGGGTCGTCCGCCTTGTCTTTGTAAAGGTTCACGTACAGGGCGCTGTCGTCGTGCGCCGCCTCGCGCACAAAGCCGTGCAGGACCTGCGAGCGCTTTGTCATCCACCACGACCACGGTGGGAAGAAAAACGGCGCGCTGCCCACATTGCCGCACGGCATGACGACGACCAGGCTGGAGCGCGTTCGCGCAAGCCAGGTGACGCGCGCGATGTCTTGCTCCAGCACCGCATAGCGCGTGAAGCGGATCACGTCGTTGCCGCCGCCCAGCACCAGGATGACGTCAAAACGCTGCTCGCCCACGGCCTCGAGTTGCCGGGCAATATCGGCGAACCTGGCGCCGTCCTGGGCGCGGTTGATGATTTTCAAACGCGGATGGTCGCGTGCAATAAGCCCGGCCACGCTGTGCGCCGGTGACGAAGCACCGGTGCCCACAGCGGTGCTGTCACCCACCACCAGCAGGGTAGCCACTGCGCCGGCGGGCGTGGCTTCAAAAGGCTCGCTCTGACGGGCCAACTCCACCGACTGCCGGATGCGCCAGGCGGCGCACCCCGACGTGGCCAGTACCACCGCGGCGGCAACCAGCGACAAGGTCAGGGCAATGGAAGGCCGTCGCACGTGCACCTACCGGTTCAGCCAGGTGATGCTGAGCTGCAACACAGTGGCAAATGAGACCCAGAGCAGGTATGGAATGTTCACCAGCGCCACCCATCGCGCACGCGGCCAGGCGGCCAGCAGCGCCCACACCAGCGTACCCAGCACCAGCAGGATGTCCACGCTGGCCAACGCATTGTTTTTCAGGCCGAACTGGATAGGGGTGTAGGCCAGGTTGAACACCAGATTCAATACAAAAGGCAACAGCATGCTGAAAGGAAGGCGGCGCTTGAGGGTGTGCAGCAGCACGTAACCGAAGCTGACAGCGATGATGAGGTAAAGCACCGTCCACACCGGCCCGAACACGGAGGCCGGCGGGGCAAAAAAAGGTTTGGCAAGTTGCGCATACCAGGCTGCGCTGCCGGTGCTGTCCATGCGATATGACTCTCGACGCTCGAATCTCGAAATAGGGAAGAGCCTGTTTTACCATCGGCCTTCTGCACGCCACGGCCCTTGTGGCTCATCGCCGGGTAGGACGCCACCGCGATAATCCTCGCAGGAGCCCATCCATGACCCAATCGCCATCCTTGCAAGGCCTTAGCTACTACCAGGTCGACGTCTTCACCCATGAAGCGCTGGCCGGCAACGGGCTGTCGGTCTTCCTGCCTGAAAGCCCGCTGCCGGCGCGCGTGATGCAGCGCCTCACGGTAGAGATGCGGCAATTCGAAAGCATTTTCCTCACACCCGACGGCCCTGGGAACCGCTTTGAAGCGCGCATCTTCACCATGGAGGAAGAACTCGACTTCGCGGGCCATCCCTTGCTGGGCGCGGCAGGCCTGCTGCACCACCTGCACGCCGCCGGGCAGCCATCCGCCGACTGGACCCTGATGCTGGGCACGCGCGCCGTCGCGCTGAACACCACACGGCTCGAAGGCGCGGTGGCCACCCACGACGCCCGCATGAACCAGGGCAAGGCCGTACTGCAGGCGCCGCTGGGCCGCGCCGAAAGCCAGCCCTTCCTGGAGGCGCTCAACCTCGACGCTTCGCAACTGGACATCCGCTTTCCGCTGCAAGTCGTTTCAACCGGCCTGCCCTATCTGCTGGTGCCCGCGGCCGGCGGGCTGGACCGTGCGCGCATCGTGCACCCGGCCTTCGAAGCCCTGCTGGCCACCGTGGGCGCCAAGTTTGCCTATGTGCTGGACGTCGCCGCGCGCGAGGGCCGCACCTGGGACAACGCCGGGCTGGTGGAAGACATCGCCACCGGCAGCGCGGCAGGCCCCGTAGGCGCCTACCTGCTGCAACAGGGCGCCGCCAAGGCCGGCGAGGTCATCACCCTGAAGCAGGGGCGTTTCCTGGGCCGCCCCAGCAAGATCACGGTGCAGGTTGATGCGAACGGCGACATCATGGTGAGTGGCGGCGTCGTGGTGCTGGCGCGCGGGCAGCTGCTTTAAGAACCTGTTCCCGGTCTAAGAGCCGTTCCGCATCCACCGCAGCGCAGCCTGCGTACTTTCAGGCAAGTTGCGGCATGATGGCGCTGCAGGTCCCGCAACAAACCGCGACGCGGCCCGCCAGCCCGCATAAAGGAGGAAAGCCATGAACACCCGCCCACACCCGGCTCTCGCGCATTTGCACCGGCTGCTCGTCGCCGCAGCCGCGGCGCTGGCGCTGCTGCTGGTCGCCGCACCGGCACAAGCAGCGCCCTTTACCGCAGCCGACGAAAAAAGCGTGCGCAGCGTGGTTGAAAGCCAGCTGGCGGCCTTTGCCAAGGACGACGCGGCCAAAGCGTTCTCCTTCGCCGCGCCCAATGTGCGTGAAGCCGTCGGCAGCGCCACGGGCTTTATGGCGATGGTGCGCAAAGACTACCCGGTGGTGTACCGACCGGCATCGGTCGCCTTCCTCAAACCCGACGGCAAGGACGACCAGGCGGTGCAGCGTGTGCAGATGGCCGACAGCAGCGGCGCTTCGTGGCTCGCGGTCTACAGCCTGGAACGGCAACGAAACAAAGCGTGGCGCATCACGGGCTGTGTGGTGGTCGAAAACCGGGGCCGCATGACCTGAGGCCTTGGCGCCGCTTTGGTTCGGCCCCCGTTGGGGGAAGCGCCATTCGATAAGGTGCATAAAGGGCCCAGGCAACCCCGCCGCGCACCTGAAAACCACGGCTACAGGCAAGGCATCCAGGCAAGGGCCCGATACACGGTTTACAGCGGGTTACCGCGCGCCCTTCCCCGGCGGCTAAGGTGGTCGGTACTGCTGCGTTGCGGCGGTTCGGAACCTTCCTATGAACATGCCTGCCAGCTCACTTGAATTCCCACGCCTGCCGATCGAGGAGGCCTCGCCGCAGCGCAGGGAGAGCCTGCCAACGCCACGCCAGGCGCGGGCACTCCAGGGCGCTACGCTGCCACGCGAATCAGCGCTGAAAACCCGCACGAACTGTCCGGCCTGCCGTTCAAGCTCCTTGAGCGTGGTGTACCAGGAGCCGTACACCGGCCCCGCCATGCAGGCTTACCTCGAGCGGCAGTATGAAGGCCATGCCTCCAGAACAGCCGATGCAGGTGTCTACACCCTCGCTCGCTGCGATCACTGCGGCCTGGTCTTTCAGCAACAGGTGCCCGACGATGCCTTGCTGGGCGAGATCTACAACGACTGGGTTCCGGGCACCGAGCTGGAGCGCGAACACCGCAATTACAGCCTGAGCGACTACCGCTATCTTGCCGAACAGGTCCAGTTCATGATCCAGTACTTCGGGCTGCCGCCCGGTGAGCTAGACGCGCTGGACTTCGGCTTCGGCTGGGCGCATTGGTCCAAGATGGCCATGGGCTTCGGCTGCAATGTATGGGGCGTGGAGCTTTCCGAGGAACGCGCCGAGTATGGAAGATCCGTGGGCCTGCGGGTCGTGGGCCTGGCCGACCTGCCGCCCAGGCGCTTTCGTTTCATCAACACCGAGCAGGTCTTCGAACACCTGACGGAGCCCAGGCAGGTGCTTGAAAAACTGCGCGACGCGCTTTCCGGTGACGGCGTCATCAAGATCAGCGTGCCCGATGCGGCGGCGGCGCTGAAAAAAATCGCCCAGAGAAAAAACTTCGGCGCGCTTTCAGCAGGCGAGCAGATGCCGATCGCCCCGCTGGAACACATCAACGCGTTTGACCACGATTCGCTGGTGGCCTTCGCCAAAGAGCTGGGCCTCAAACCGCTGCGGCCCAGCCTTTACCGGCTGTACAACAGCGCCTCGGGCCTGCTTCAGCCCAAAAACCTGGCGCGCGCGATTGCCCGGCCCGTGTACCGGCATGTGTTTCCGCGCACCACCTTTGTGTATTTCGTGCGGGCCTAGTTCCAGGTCGCAACCAACCACATTTGTTAGGGGACGTCGTTTCAAATTCAATTTACAAGTATTTACATTTAGGCCGCATAAACCTAAAAAGCCCCGCACTCAGGTCTGGCACCTCGCCGATTTCCACGCGACAAATGCATTCTTTTTCATTGTAAAAATCCATTTACCTTCTTTATTTCTTGATGAATTTCATGAAAAAGTACCGCTTTTTCAGCGACCACTGTCTTGACTTACCCACGCCAGAAGAGGAGCATACATACACTTTGTAACATTTGCCAATCCCGTGGGTAAATGAAGCAACACAACTGATTTGGTCCATGCGGGATGAGGGGAAACAACATGAATCTACGGCGCCTATTCGGCCTGAACGGCCACGCACAGCCCACCCCTGTCAGCACCCGCCCTCCTCACGAGGGCCCGTCCACGATTGAGGATGGTTCGGCCAACGCATTGCGCCGCCAGCTGATCCAGGTCTTGCTGCACGACTCGATGCGCCGGCACGGCATCCCGGCCGGCTGGCTGGACTGCCAGATGCTGCTGGTCTCCAGCCGCAGCCGCGGCGAAGGCATGTACCTGCGCATCATCATCAAGCACTGGGACATACGCCTGCTGACTTACGCGCTGGCCTTCCAGAAATCATTGATGCTGGACATCACCCGCTTTGAGCCCCATGCCGACCAGTGGTTGTACGGCATCTCGTGGCAAATGGACTGCAGCGACAGCTGCCCCTACACCTCGCTGCCTGATCGCCATGTGTGGGAAAGCCCCACGGCGCATGCCATGGCGGCGGGCGGCGATATCAAACAGGACGTTGCGCACATCTTCGCGATTCGCGACGCCGACATGCTGGTGCGCGGCGCGGACGCCGCCTACCCCGCCGGCACGTACGACAAGACGCAGCCGCAGAACCTGCGCAAGCACTGAGCCGCAACGGCTCGTGCTCCGGCCGCGCGGTACTCAATAGCTGCCGATGTAGTCTTTCTTGCCCACATCCACGCCGTTGTGGCGCAGGATGGCGTACGCCGTGGTGGTGTGGAAGAAAAAGTGCGGCAGGCCGTAGTTGAGCAGGTAAGACTGGCCGGTGAAGCGCTTTTCCTTGGGCGTGCCGGCCTGCGTGACGATCTCGCGGATGGCGGCATCGTCGAACTTCGCGGCGCCCAGGCCTTCAATGAAAGCCAGGATGGTGTCTATGCGCGCCTGCAGCTCGGCAAACGTGGTTTCCTTGTCTTCGATCTTGGGCACTTCAACGCCAGCCAGACGGGCCGACACGCTTTTGGCGAAGTCGCTGGCGACCTGCACCTGGCGCAGCAGCGGGAACATGTCGGGGTAGAGGCGCGCCTGCAGCAGTGCGTTGGGGTCGATGTTCTTGGCGGCTGCGTGGGCTTCAGCCTTGGCCAGGACGCCCTTCAGGCCGCCCAGCATCTGCTTGAAAACGGGAATGGAGGTGGTGTAGATGCTGCTGGTCATGGAATGCTTTCGGTAGGGAAGTTGGGAATGGCCGGCCGCGCCGCGCGCGGCCGAGTGCATTCTCGCCGGATTAGGGCTGGCGTGCGCGGTGCAGCGCCAATGGCCCGCCGCGGCTGCGCCGGCGGCCGCAAAATAGTATGCTGTCATACAATTTTTCGCCGCCCCGCCGCGCCCACCACCTTCCGCAAAGGTCCCGCCATGAACGCCCCCCTCCCCACCGCCGCCCACCAGTCCGTCCAGGCCGCCGACCTGGCCGCCCTGCCGCTGATTGAAAAATGGGTGTCCTTCGCCTCCGTCTCGCGCGACAGCAACCTGCCCCTGCTCGACTGGACCCAGGCGCGGCTCGAGGCCCTCGGTGTCGAATGCCGGCGCACCTATGACGACAGCGGCAAGAAGGCCAACCTCTGGGCCACCCTTCCCGCGGAAAACGGCGAAACCAAAGTAGGCGGCCTGGTGCTGTCAGGCCACACCGATGTGGTGCCGGTAGACGGCCAACCCTGGGATACCGACCCCTTCAAGGCACAGGTCATAGGCGACAAGCTCTACGGCCGCGGCGTGACCGACATGAAAAGCTACGGCGCGACAGCGCTCATGATGGTGCCCGAGCTGCTCAAACGCAAACTCAAGCGCCCGGTGCACCTGGCCTTCAGCTATGACGAAGAGGTCGGCTGTATAGGCGTGCGCCGCCTGATCGCCGACATGGTGGAGCAGGGTTACAAGCCCGCCGGCTGCATCGTGGGCGAACCCACGGGCATGCAGGTGGTGATCGCGCACAAAGGCAAGCATGCGTACAAGACCTCGGTGCGCGGCTTCGAGGCGCATTCCTCGCTCACGCCGCTGGGCGTCAACGCAGTGGAGATCGCCTGCGAGTTCGTCGCCCACCTGAAGTCCATGCACCGCCGCCTGGTGGCCGAAGGCCCGTTCGATGCGATTTACGACGTGCCGCACACCACCATCCACACCGGCGTGATTGCCGGCGGCACCGCGCTCAACATCATTCCGCGCGACTGCGACGTGACCTGGGAAATCCGCCACCACCACATGAACTCGCCGGTCGAGCTGTTCAACGAGGCCAAGGCTTTCGCCGACAGCCTGGTCCCGGCCATGCAGGCCGTGGCCGCCGAAACCGGCATCACGCACAAACTCAATTCGGTGCTGCCCGGTTTCGCGACGGAGGCGGGCAGCGAGATTGCCCAGCTGTGCTTCAAATGCGCGGATGTGGATGCGGCCTCGGGCGCGGGCAAGGTTTCCTTTGGCACGGAAGCTGCATTGTTTCACCAGGCCGGTGTGCCGACCATCGTGTGCGGCCCCGGCCACATTGCGCAGGCGCACCAGCCCAACGAATGGGTCACGCTGGACCAACTCGCCTGGTGCGAGCGCTTCATGCGCCGCCTGGCCGACGAGATCTGCGTGAACTGAAAACCAGAACAGCAAGAACCCCGTCACCGCCCACAGCAACCCATCACAACAGCCCGAAAGAAAACACCCCATGATGCAACGCCGAAATTTCCTGGGCACCGGCCTGGCCCTTGCCGCAGGCAGCACCCTCGCCCAGTCCAACCCCAAGATCGCGCGCATCGTGGTGCCTTTCGCGGCGGGCGGCGTGCAGGACTTGCTGGCGCGCGCCATGTCCACCGAGCTCGGCGCGGCCCTGGGCCAGACCGTCATCATCGAGAACCGGCCCGGCGCGGGCGGCACCGTGGGTACCGGCTATGTCGCCAAGTCGGCGCCCGACAGCGGCGCCATGGTGCTGGCCGCGGCCAGCCACAACATCGCCGGCTCGCTCTACACCAAACTGAGCTACGACCCGCAAAAAGACTTTGCGCCCATGGCGCATATCGGCACGGCCGACTACGTGCTGATGGTCCACCCCGACGTGCCGGCCAAAACCGCCGCCGAGTACATCCGCTACGCCAAGGCCAACCCGGGCAAGCTCAATTACGCCACCGCCGGCGTGGGCAGCGCTACGCACCTTTCCATGGCCTACTTCAACGGCTTGGCCGGCATCGATGTGGTGCACGTGCCGCTCAAGGCAACGGGCGAAGCGATCAATGAAGTGATCTCGGGCCGCGCACAGGCCGTGATCGCCGCCAGCATAGGCGCGCTTGCTTTCGCGAAGGACAGCCGCATACGCCTGGTCGGCGTGACCTCGCCCAAGCGCTCCAAATACCTGCCCGACATTCCGACCATCGCCGAAAGCGGCCTGCCCGGCTACCAGTTCGACTCCTGGTTCGGCCTGCTGGGCCCCGCCGCCACACCTGCGGCCGAAATCAACCGCGTCAACGCAGCCATGGCGAAAGTCCTCAAAGACCCGGTGGTGCTTGAACGCCTGGACAAGCAGGGCATCGAACCGCTGGCCATGAGCAACGCCGACTTCGCCAAGCTGCTGGCGGTTGACTACAAGCGCATGGCGGAGGTCGTGAGGGCCTCGGGCGCCAAGGTCGAGTAAACGCCCCGCTCGCCTTCCCTTGGCTGATCAGCTGAGCGTCACACCGGCCGTACTGGCCAGGTAGCGCTCCAACACGGCCAGCTCGGCCAAGGTGGGCGCTCCTTTTCCGGCGATGACCGCATACAGATTGCCGCGAAAACCTTCACGCGGGTAATAGCTGATGTAGCCGCAGCCCATCAGCATCTGGGTGAAAGCGCTGGGCGCGAAGGTCGCGGCGGCGCTGCCGACTTCGGCGGAATTAAGGCGCAGCTTTTGCGCGCCGGCCACTGATGCGAGCGACAGCACCGCCGGCGTGTTGACGGCCAGCTTGGCCGGGGCCAGCAGTTGCACTGTCAAGCCTTTTGAATCAATCCACCTGGCGCGCGGCTGGCCGTTGAGAAAGCCGATCTCCGAGAGCTGCGGGTCTTCCGTCTTGGAGGCCTGGAACACCACGCCGGTGTTGGTGGACGCGGGAACGCTGAGTGCCGCAATAGCGAAATGCGCGTCCTCGAGGTTATAGGGCACGCGGTTGCGCGGATTCGGCTGCACGCCGGCCATGCGGCTGGATTTTTTGCACCAGAAACCAAAGGACTCGGGCACGCTGTGGTCGGAATTTTTCTTGCCGTTGGTCACGCGCATCACCGGCACCGACATCGGCCCCGAGGCGCCGCCGTCCTTGTTCATCCAGTTGATCATCTCCATGGCATTGCCCGGGCTGGAGCCGTAGCCTGAATCCGCCACGGCGCGCACCACCTGGCCGGCCGCGGCCGGCGCGCCCAGCAGGTAGTCGGTGTAGCCGTCGGCCAGCTCCCATTTGCAGGCGCCGTATTTGGCGACGATGGCCAGCGCGGCATCGGCAAGATTGGTCGCGGCGTAGCCCGCCGGGTCGGTCAGCGAAAACACTTTTCGCGGCGGCGGCACCTGGCCGCCCAGTTGCCCATCGCTGGTGTAGCTGAGCGTGGCGATCTGGTTCGCTGCCGGCGTGTAGGTGAAGCTGTCCTGCCCGTTGGCGCCGGCGGGGATGGTCAGGCGCGACTTGCTCAACGTGCCGCCCTTGTTGGAGGCCACCGTGAGCACCACCGGCTGGGCCAGGTTGCCGCGCGCATACACCGTGATGGTCAGGGGTGTGCCTGCCGGCGCATAGCCCGGCGCATCGTCGTACAGCGTCGCCTGCACAATACCAATCGCACTTTTGAGCACACCCGAAACCACCGGCTCTAGCGTCTTGTTCTGGTGCCAGCCGGGCACGTGGTTGATGGCGTAGTTGCGGATCGGCCAGTGGGCGCCGCCCATCCAGGTATAGACCTCGCAGCCCGACTGCGCGGCAAACACCACGGCCTGCGAAAACATCGCCTCCCAGCGCGGGTCGTCGATGGGCATGCCGACCTCGGTGAGCGCCAGCTTCACGCCCTTGGCCTTCGCCCAGTCAACCGCGATCTTGAGGCGGTCCGCGCCGGTGGAGACCTGGATAGGACCGGTGCCGAAGCCGGCGCTGTAATTCTTGGCGACCTCGGTGTCGTAGTCAAAAAACGCGCCGTTGCTGAAAGCATCGAGGTACATATGGACCTCGTAAATCAGGTTGCTGCCCGACAGCGGGAAACCGGGGTTCTTGGTGCCTATGTACATGGCCGAGTCATACAGGTTGCCCGACACGTAGATGGGGTTGACCGTATCGACCGCGCGTATGGCCTGGATGGCCGCCTGCGCGAAGGTGGGCCATATCGTCAAATCCTCGCCCCCCTTCACCGCTTCTTCATTCGACGCGATGACGCCGCCCGGCTTGGGCATGTCGTGCGGCTCGTTCATGAGGCCGTAGCCGCCGAAGCCCGGGTGGTTCTTCCACTTGGTTGCCGCGCGCGTCCAGAAATCGGTGAAGTTGGCGACCTTGAGCGTCGCGCCCGGCGCCAGCGAAAAAATCCGCGACTGGATCTGCACCCCGTCCGTGGTGTAAGGCCGCAAGGGACTGGGCGGCACGGTCAGCCCGATCACCGAGCCGTCGGCCTGGAAGCGGAAATCCTGGTAGCGGCCGTAGTTGTGGTTGTCGATGATGCAGCGCGTGCCGGCGGCGGCATGGGCATCGAGCACGCCGGTGATGAAAGCCTCATAGCCCGCATGGAAGGCGCCCGGATTGCCGATGGCCGCCTTGGCGGCTGCATTGGCTACCGTGTCATGCAACATGGGTTGCAGCAGTTCCCACTGGATGGGCAGCCGGTTCTTGATAAAGCCGCAGTTCGCCAGGTAGGCCACATCGGCCTTGCGCGGGACGGTGAAATGGTAGTTGGGCGCCGAACTGGTATTGGCCCGCAGGCCGGGCTTGGCCCACTCCATGCCCGAGAGGTTGGTGCCCATGGCGGGCATGCCGGCCGCGGCGCGCGCGGCGGCGGCCTGCGCCAGCCGGCTCACGGCAAAGGGGCCCAGGGCCGCCAGGGCGCCGGCCAGCAGGGTTGTCTGGGAGAATTCGCGTCTTTGCATGAGAAACCTTTCCCGAAGAATTCAGGTGAAGCGTTCAGGTTAAGGCCCACTCCGGCAGCTTCATTACAGTTTGACGCACCGCTGAGCGCTGCTTACATTTCAGGTCCATTCGGCCCTGTCATTTCTGACAGCGGTGCCGGGTTTGGGGCGACATACCCTGGCAAGCGGCGATGCCATTGGCGCCAAGCGCGATACCGCGAGGTCGGCGACAATAGCGCCTCAGTTTTTCGCCGTCACCGCGCGTGCGGCGATGGCTCTTTCGCCATTCTTTCGCCGCTGCGTGCCGCGCCTCTGCTGTCGCCGCGCCTCGGCCTTCCGAAACACCTGTTCATGACCAAAAATTTCTTCCGGGCAGCCCTGGTGCTGGGTTTGCTGTCCGCCATCGGCCCCTTCGCCATCGACATGTACCTGCCCGCCCTGCCCTCCATCGGGCAGACACTGGGCGCGTCCATGGGCGCGGTGCAGGCCAGCCTGATGGCCTTCTTCATTTCGCTGGGCATAGGCCAGATCATTTACGGCCCGGTGTCCGACATGGTGGGCCGCAAGGCGCCGCTGTATTTCGGCCTGCTGCTGTTTGCCGCGGGCAGCATAGGCTGCGCGCTGGCGCCTGACATTCACACGCTGGTCGTGCTGCGCTTCATCCAGGGCTTGGGCGCCTGCGCCGGCATGGTGGTGCCGCGGGCCGTGGTGCGCGACCTGCACACCGGCCATGACGCGGCACGGCTGATGTCGCTGCTGATGCTGGTCTTCAGCGTCTCGCCCATCCTGGCGCCACTGGCCGGCAGCCTGCTGATCGAATCCTTCGGCTGGCGCAGCGTGTTCTGGGCCGTCACGGTCGCGGCCGGCGCCGGGCTGCTGCTGGTCGGCTTCACCCTGCCCGAGACACGCCCGCCCGAGCAGCGCGTGGACAGCAGCTTCGGCAGCGCCATCAAGGCTTATGGCGTACTGCTGCGCGACCGCCATTTCATGGGACTGGTCTTTATCGGCGCCTTCGGCATCTCGAGCTTTTTTGCCTACCTGGCCAATTCATCGTTCGTGCTGATAGACCACTACGGCCTCACGCCTCGCCAGTACAGCATTGCCTTCGCGGTCAACGCGGCTTCCTTCATCGGCGTCTCGCAATTCACCGGCAAGCTTGCGGCTCGCTTCGGCCTGGTGCCCATCGTGAAGGTGGCGGTAACGTGCTACGCAGCCGTGATGGCGCTGCTGCTGGTGGTCAACCTCGCCGGCATTGAACGGCTGGATGTGATGATCGCCTTGCTGCTCGTAGGCTACGGTTTCCTGGGCCTGGTGGTGCCCACCACCGCCGTACTCGCGCTGGAAGAACACGGCGCCATCGCCGGTACCGCCTCGGCCTTGATGGGTACGCTGCAGTTCGTGACCGGCGCCGTGGTGATGGCAACCGTCGGCGTGTTTGCCGACGGCACCGCCCTGCCCATGGTGGCGGGTATCGCGGGCTGCGCGCTGATGGCTTATGCGATGACGCGCGGCACGCTGGGCGGTGTGCGCAGCGTGCCCCTGCCCACGCGTTAAGCCTGCATGCGCAGGCGCCTGGCCGCCTCCTCGGCGCGCGCATCGTCAATTTCGCCCATCACCGCGCCCAGGTTCACCGGGCCGGTCTTGTGCGCGAAGCGGCCCGTCAGCACGGCCTCCGGCTGCAGTACACCGCGCTGGTAGAGGTCCCAGATCTCGTTGCCGTAATCCGTTTGCAGCAACTCCGGCGCGAAGCGGCCGAAAAAGCCGCGCAAGTTGGCCACGTCGCGCAGCAACATCCGCCCCGCGTGGTTGTTGCCGGCGGCATCCACCGCCTGCGGAAGGTCGATGATGACCGGGCCGGGCCGGCCATCCGTCACACCGAGCAAGATGTTGAATTCCGACAAATCACCGTGCACCACGCCAGCGCACAGCATGCGCACTACTTCCGTGAGCAAGGTGGCGTGGTGCAGGCGCGCATCTTCGGGCGTGAACGCCACGTCATTCAAACGCGGCGCGGCATCGCCGTGCTCATCGGTCACCAGCTCCATCAGCAGCACGCCATCGCAAAAATTATGGGGCTTGGGTACACGCACGCCGGCCGCGGCCAGCCGGTAAAGCGCGTCGACCTCGGCGCTTTGCCAGGCCGCCTCAGTCGCCTGCCGGCCGAAGCGCGTGCCCTTGGCCATGGCGCGCGCCTGGCGCGTGTTTTTGACTTTGCGGTTTTCGGTGTAGTCCACCGCCTGGCGAAAGCTGCGCTCGGTCGCGTCTTTGTAGACCTTGGCGCAGCGCGTGTCGTCGCCGCAACGCACGACGTAGACCATTGCCTCCTTGCCGCTCATGAGCTGGCGCACGACTGTGTCGATCAGCCCCTCTTCCAGCAAGGACTGCAATCTCTTTGGTGTTTTCATGGGGCCCATTTTGCGCCCGCCGGCCGCATGGCCCATTGAGCGCGCCACGCGGCCGGAAAAAAGCCCGCCCGTTTTACCGGGCAGGCTTGTATGGATGGTGTCGTGGTCAGTTGTTCAAGACCAATTGCGCGATCACACCCGTGGCGATGGCGACCAGCGCATAGTCGGCGCCGACCTGCACCCATTGCTGGCCGCGTGGCGGCGCATGCAGGTGATGGCCGCGCCAGTCGTTGACCACATACTGCCGGCTGCGGTACTCATTCGGGATATGGCCGCCGCGGTAAAACTGCCGGCCATGTCCGTTGAAATGGCGGTCGTTGCGGGCATCGCGATGTTCGAAGCCGCGGCGATCCACCGGACGATAACCAGGCCCACCAGGGCCGTAGCCGGGGCCGCCCGGGCCGCGGTGCTCAACACGCGGCGGCTCGCCCCGCGGGCCGCGTCCGTCGTAGCCTTGCGCAAATGACAGCGAGGCAAAGCCCAGCGATGCGGCGGCAATGGCACACACAATGGCTGTTGATTTCATGGTCGACTCCTTGGGGTTTGTGAGTCTTCATGGTGTTCTCTCGCCGTGTAGGCGGCGCAAAGCCGCAGAGGTGTTTTGTAAAGACGGGTTGCAAACTGTGCAGCGTTTGCCGGCAGCGGTTCAGGCCACTTCAAGCAAAGGCTGCCGCGCGGCGACCTGCTCGAGCGCCTCACCCCGCAACGCACCGGCCAACCAGGCCTCCACCAGCACCGGGTCATTGACCGTCTTGATCGCCTGGTAAGCCGTCTCCGCTTCCGGGAAACGCCGGCGCAAAAAATTCAGCCATTGCTTGAGTCGGCCTGCCCGCGCGCGCGGTTCAATCCGTGAGCAGACGATGCGCCAGAAATCGGCGATTAGCGGCAGCAAATCAGGCCAATCCACGGCAGCCTGCATGCCCAGCCGGTCGGCCTTGATCGCCAGGCCCAGGCCCGGATCACGCACCGCGCCGCGGCCTATCATCAAGGTGTCGCAACCCGAGAGCTCGCGGCAGCGCCGCGCATCGTCAACCGTCCATATTTCGCCGTTGGCCACGACGGGGATTTTCACGGCCGCACGTATGTCGGCAATGCGCTCCCAGTACGCCGGCGGCCGGTAGGCCTGGGCCTTGGTGCGGCCGTGCACGACGAGTTCGCCGGCGCCGCCCGCTTCAATCGCCAGCGCACATTCGACGGCACGCGTGTCGTCCTCATAACCCAGCCGCATCTTGGCCGACACCGGCATGTGGGCGGGAACCGCGCGGCGCACCGCACCCACCACAGCCGTCAGGGTTTCGGGCTCCCTGAGCAGCGAAGCGCCGCCGCCATGGCGGTTGACGACAGCCGCCGGGCAGCCGAAGTTGAGGTCTATGCCGTCCGGTCCCAGGCCCGCGAGCCGTGCGGCGTTCTCGGCCATGCAGCCCGGGTCCGAGCCCAGCAGCTGCGCGCGCACCGGCACGCCGGCCAAGGTGCGCCCGCCATGGTGCAGTTCGGGCACGATGCGGTAAAACACGCGCTCGGGCAGCAGCTGGTCGGTGATGCGGATGAATTCAGAAACGCAGCGGTCTATGCCGCCCACCCGCGTGAGGATGTCGCGCAGCACAAAATCCAGCAGGCCCTCCATGGGGGCCAGCAGGACGGTGGCGTGTGCTTCAGCCTTCATCGCACCGCAGGATTATTTAGCGGCCAGCCGCCACAGGGACGTCACTTCCGCCGCGCGCGCCGCATGCAATGCATCGCTCGCGTCAGAGGCTTTGGGGTGCTGCGGCTGCGCATCAAGGCGGTCCACCACCTTGAGGCCCGCGGTATCAATCGCCTCCATCAGCCAGGCACGTGTGCGCAGACCCAGGTGTTCGGCCAGGTCGGACAGAATGAGCCAGCCCTCGCCCCGCGGCTCCAGGTGTGCGGCCAGGCCATTCAGAAAGCCCAGCAGCATGCGACTGTCTTCGTCGTACACCGCATGCTCGACCGGCGAGCCGGGACGCGCGGGCAGCCAAGGCGGGTTGCAGACGATGATGTGGGCCCGGCCTTCGGGGAACAGGTTGGCCTCGCGCACCTCGATTTGCGGAAAACCCAGGCGCTTGAGGTTCTCGCGCGCGCAGGCCAGTGCGCGCGGGTCCTGGTCGGTGGCCACCACACGCTGCACGCCGCTGCGCAGCGCCAGCACGGCGGCCAGCACGCCGGTGCCCGTGCCTATGTCAAAGCCCAGCAGGTCGGCCGTGCCCTCGGGCACCGGCGCCTGGGCCACCAGGTCTATGTACTCGCCGCGCACCGGCGAAAAAACACCGTAGTGCGGATGGATGCGGTTGTGCGGCCCGTCTTCGCCGAGCGCGGGAATCGGCACACCCTTGCGGCGCCATTCGTGGGCGCTGATAAAGCCCATCAGTTCGCGCAAAGATGCAACTGAAGGACCGCCGTCCGCTTTCGCAGGCCCCCAGGCCTCGGCGCATGCTCTTTTCGCATCCGGCGCGCGGCGCAAAGGGATGCTGTAGTCCGCATCGAACGGAACCAACACCATGCCCAGCACGCGGGCGCGCTGCGCCTGGGCCTGGCGGTGCAAATGAAAAGCCTGCGGGAACACCGGCGCCGGTGCTTCAACCGGGGCGCCGGCCTTTGCGGCCTCCCCTGCCTTTTCGGCTTTGACCCGCTTGTCGCGCTTGGGCTTGGCCGGTTTGTCAACACGGCGCGCCAGCGCCTGCACCAGCATGCGGGCGTTCTGGAAATCGCCGCGCCACAGCAGTCCCGTACCTTCACAGGCCAGTCGGTAGGCCGTGTCGGCACTCATGCTGTCGTCGGCCAGCACCACACGTTTGGGCGGCGCGGCACCACGCTCGGAGCGCCAGCGCGCGGACCGGGTTTCGCCGTTCTCCGTCCAGTGGATCAGGGGCAAAAGGCTGTCGGTGTTGGCGGAGGTAGTCGGCAAGTTGTTGGGCATCAGGAGTTTCAGGAATATCAGGGAGCGTTCCCTGTTTTAACAGATGAGCGCCTGAGATCCGTAAAAAACCGCGAAACCCCAAAAAGCCCGGTTTCAACGCGGCCGCCGTGCAAAACATCCACGCCCACATTCTCGATTTTCAAAAACCCAACATTAATATTCCGCACGCGGACATTCAGCGCACCTGACAGCCACCAAAGCTCCTAAGGTGCGGCTTCTGGAGGGGGCGCGCCACTATCAGGCCTGTCCAAAACACCATGACGTTGAAGATCAAGCGCATTGACGAGCGAACCTTTGACGCGGTTTATCCGCCGAAGCTTGCGAACCAGCTGAGGGGATTCATCCATTCCCCAAGGGACTGGTTTGACCTGAGCCGCCGCTACTGGGTGGTGGACCCGGCACAGGGCACCTATTTCCTGCAAGTCTGCCTTAGCAACCCCATGGACTGGGCTTTCAGCTATCTGCTGATCCAGGACGGGGAGTTTGCATTGATCCGCACTGAAGACCATCGCCGCTATACCTTCACAACGATCTCTCCGGGTTTTGCCCTCCGGCTCGATGAGATCAAGTGCCTCGCCATGGCCGCGCTGCGCGTGGGCGGGGTTTTTCTGGACGGCTGCTACAACCCGCCTTCCGGGTTCGGCATGGACCTTCCCAATATCAATGCGGTGACCCAGACGGAGTTCATCGGGCGCAAGGGGAGATGAAGCTAGCATCCACAAGCTACGCTCACCTCATTGAGGAAGGAAGATCATCTAGCAGTACCTACGCATCCTCAAACCCGCAGGATAGCCTCTCCAGTCCGCGGGTTGGTAAGAGTCACATTCTCGAGCGCTTGAATGCGCCAGGCCTCGTTCTGCCTCGTCAGCACGGCAAGAATCAATGTATCGACCTCATGCGGCCCTGCCGGATGCGCCGCGCCTGCCGCCAGGCGGCTCCAGAAGTGAATGACCGCCACGCCTTCCGCAACCTGGGTGATGTCGATCAGCTCATTGTTGAGCGTGGAGTCGCGGTAGATGGTCTCGTGAATGGGCGTGTGCAGCGCCACAATTTCGCCAATGCCGCGGACATAGTGCCCGAAGCGATTGACGAAAGTCGCGGCTTCATGAAACAGCGCGCCCAGGGCCACCATGTCGTGGGCGTTCCAGGCGGCCTGGAATGCGCCGGGCGCATCTTCGGGCCGGCTGATATGGGTGATGGGTGTTGCGGTCATGACTCTCTCCGCGGGGTCCGGGTCAGGGAGGGGGGGCTCGATCTGTGCACTATAGCCCCACAGGGGCAAGCCCTCCCCTCCCAGCGGGGGCCGCGGAACCGGCTTTGCCGGGCCGCCGGCGCCCGTCCCCTGCAAGGGGAGAAGGCGTTACACGAAGTGAACGCCGACAGGGGTGTTCAAACGTTCCAGCCACCACCCAGCGCCCGTATCAAACCCACAGTCGCCAGGTACTGCGCGGTCTTGACCTGCAGCGCCTGCCGCCGGTTGCGCAGTTCACTGCGTTGCGCGTCCAGCAATTCAAGCTGGCTGACAAAGCCGTTGCGGTAACGCGAATCAGACAGCACCGTGGCACGCGTAGCCGAGGCCACCGAACGCGCCTGCGCTTCGGACTGTTCGGCCAGCAGGCGTATGGCCGAGAGCTGGTCTTCCACGTCCTTGAAGGCGACGAGGATCTGTTCGCGGTAGTTGGCCAGCGCGATGTCGAGTTCGGCATTGGCGTTCTGCACACCGGCCTGGCGGCGGCCGCCGTCGAAGATCGGCAGCGACAGCAAGGCGCCCACACCCCAGGCCTGGCTCGAGACCTTGAACAGGTCCTTGATCTCAGGCGCGGCGTAGCCAGCGTTGCCTGTCAACGAGAAGGTCGGGAACCAGGCGGCCTTGGCCACGCCCACGCGGGCCTGCGCGGCCTGCATGCTGCTTTGTGCGGCGGAAACGTCAGGGCGGCGCTCCAGCACCGTGCTGGGCACACCGGCCGGAATCACAGGCAGCGTGGTCGACCACTCGGTGGGCGCAACGGCGAAGTTGGACGCCACCTCGCCGACCAGCACGGCCAGCGCGTGTTCGATCTCAGCGCGGCGGCGGTCCAGCGCCAGCGCTTCCGATTCAGTCGCGGCCACTTCGGTGCGCACGCGGGCCACGTCCAGCTCGGCCACGTCGCCTTCCTTGAAGCGCACTTCCGTCAGGCGCAAAGTGTTGCGATAGGCCTGCAAGGTGTCGCGCACCAGCGTGCGTTCGGTGTCGAGTGCGCGCAGGTTGAGGTAGGCCTGCGCCACGTCGGCCTGCACCAGCAGCTGGGTGCTGCGCAGCAGCGCTTCGCGCGACTGCGCGTCCAGCGAGGCCGCGTCCGAATTCAGCGAGAGCTTGCCGATCAGGTCGACTTCATACGAAAAATTGGCGGCGGCCGTGACCGTGGTCTGCGCGACGCGATTGGTGGTGATGTTGCTCTGGCGCACCGCGCCGCCGCTCAAGCCCACCTGCGGCAGGCGGTCTGCATCGGTGTTGCGCAAGATCGCGCGGGCCTGGGCCAGCCGGCCCGCGGCCACCTTGACGCTGTTGTTGTTGCGACCGGCCTGCTCGACCAGCTGGTCGAGCACCGGGTCGCCAAACACCTTCCACCAGGTGCCTTGTGTTTGCGGAGCGGTTGCCGTGGCAACCGCGGTGGCGCCGGCGTTTTCCTTGTAGGCCGTGGGTGCGGCCGGGATGCTGGCCGGGTCGACCGACGCGCTGGTGGCGCAACCGGCCAGCACCAGGGCGGCCAGCAGGGGCAGCAGCGCGGTGCGCAGTTTTGACGATGTGTGGTTCATGATGAACTCCTGTACTTGATGCTTGTTGTTATTCGTGAAGCTTGAGGGGTGCCGCCGGTTGGGCATGCGTGCCCGCACCACCGCTGCCCGCGAATCCTTCGATGTGCGGCACTTCGCCGTGCAGCTTGAGCGGACGGTTGCCCGTGAGGCGGCGCAGGGTCACGTAGAACACCGGCGTGAGGAACAGGCCGAAAGCCGTCACGCCAATCATTCCCGAGAACACCGCCACACCCATGGCATGGCGCATTTCGGCGCCGGCGCCGGTCGACAGCACCAGGGGCAGCACGCCCATGATGAAAGCCAACGAGGTCATCAGGATGGGGCGCAGGCGCAGGCGGCTGGCTTCAATCGCAGCCTGCAGCGGCGTGCGCCCGGCAAACTCCAGCTCGCGCGCGAACTCCACGATCAGGATGGCGTTCTTCGCCGACAGTCCCACCAGCACGATCAAACCGATCTGCGTGAAGATGTTGTTGTCGCCGCCGGTCAGCTTCACGCCCAGCATGGCGGCCAGCAGGCCCATGGGCACGATCAGCACGATGGCGATCGGCAGGGTCAGGCTTTCATACTGCGCGGCCAGCACCAGGAAGACCAGCAGCAGCGCCAGCGGGAACACCCACATGGCCGAGTTGCCGGCGATGATTTCCTGGTAGGTCAAGTCGGTCCACTCGTAGCTGATGCCGGGCGGCAGGGTTTCGGCCGCGATGCGGGCGACCGCGTCCTGCGCCTGGCCCGACGAATAGCCGGGTGCGGCGCCGCCGTTGATGTCGGCCGACAGGAAGCCGTTGTAGCGCATCGCGCGTTCGGGGCCGAAGCTGGGCGTGACTTTCATCAGCGCCGACAGCGGCACCATTTCGCCAGTAGCGGAGCGCACCTTCAACAGGCCGATGTCTTCGGCACGGGCGCGGTAAGGCGCGTCGGCCTGGACACGCACCGAGTAAGTGCGGCCGAACTTGTTGAAGTCGTTGGCGTACAGGCTGCCCAGGTAGATCTGCATGGTGTCGAACACGTCGGTCACCGGCACGCCGAGCTGGCGCGCCTTGGTGCGGTCGATGTCGGCGTACAGCTGCGGCACGTTGACCTGGAAGCTCGAGAACATCCCGGCCAGTTCAGGCGTCTGGTAGGCCTTGCCCATGAAGTCCTTGGTGGCCTTGTCGAGCGCGGCATAACCGAGCGAGCCGCGGTCTTCCAGCTGCAGCTTGAAGCCGCCGGTGGTGCCCAGGCCCTGCACAGGCGGCGGCGGGAACATCGCGATGAACGCTTCCTGGATGCCGCTGAATTTGCCGTTGAGCTGGCCGGCGATGGCGCCCGCGCTCAGGTCCGCGCTCTTGCGCTGGTCAAAAGGCTTGAGCGACAGGAACACGATGCCGGAGTTGGAGCTGTTGGTAAAGCCGTTGATCGACAGGCCCGGGAAGGCAATCGCGTGCTCCACGCCGGGTTGCTTCATCGCGATGTCGCTGATGCGGCGGATCACGTCTTCGGTGCGGTCCAGCGTGGCGCCGTCAGGCAGCTGCGCGAAGCCGATCAGGTACTGCTTGTCCTGGCCGGGCACAAAGCCGCTGGGCACGGCCTTGAACAGGCCCGTGGTGGCCAGCACCAGCACCAGGTAGATGCCCAGCATCACGGCCTTGCGCGAGATCGCGCCCTTGACACCGCGGCTGTAGTTCTCAGAACCGCGGCTGAAGGCCTTGTTGAAGGCGCCGAAGAAGCGGCCGAAGACCTTGTCCATGCCGCGGGTCAGCGCGTCCTTGGGCGCGTCGTGGCCCTTGAGCAGCATCGCGGCCAGCGCGGGCGACAGGGTCAGCGAGTTGACGGCCGAGATCACGGTGGAGATGGCGATTGTCAGCGCGAACTGCTTGTAGAACTGGCCCGACAGGCCGGTGATGAAGGCCAGCGGCACGAACACGGCGATCAGCACCAGGGCGATCGCGATGATGGGCCCGGAGACCTCGCGCATGGCGCGGTAGGTGGCGTCGCGCGGGCTTAAGCCCGCTTCGATGTTGCGCTCGACGTTCTCCACCACCACGATGGCGTCATCCACCACGATGCCGATGGCCAGCACCAGCCCGAACAGGCTGAGCGCGTTGATCGAAAAACCGAAAAGGTGCATCACCGCGAAGGTGCCGATGACGGAAATAGGCACGGCCAGCAACGGGATGACGGAAGCGCGCCAGGTTTGCAGGAAGATGATCACGACCAGCACCACCAGGGCCACGGCCTCGAGCAGCGTGTGCACCACGGCTTCAATGGACGAACGCACGAACTGGGTGGTGTCGTAAACGATCTCGTAGTCCACGCCTTCGGGCATGTTCTTCTTGAGCTCTTTCATCACGGCCTGCACGTCGTCCGAAATCTGGATGGCGTTGGAGCCCGGCGCGGCGAACACCGGCACGGCCACGGCCTGCTTGTTGTCCAGCAGCGAACGCAGCGCGTAGTCCGACGCGCCCAGTTCCAGGCGGGAAATGTCACGCAGGCGCGTCACGGCGCCGTTCCTGTCGGTCTTGACGATGATGTCGCCGAACTCTTCTTCGCTCTGCAGGCGGCCCTGGGCGTTGATGGACAGTTGCATGTCCACGCCGGGCAGGCCGGGCGAAGCGCCCACCACGCCGGCAGCGGCCTGGATGTTCTGCTCGCGGATGGCGCGCACCACGTCGCCGGCGGAAAGGCCGCGCTCGGCCACCTTCTGCGGGTCGAGCCAGACGCGCATCGAATAATCGCCCGAACCGAACAGCTGCACCTGGCCCACGCCGTTGATGCGCGCCAGGCGGTCCTTGACATTGAGCACCGCGTAGTTGCGCAGGTAGGTCATGTCGTAGCGGTCATTGGGCGACAGCAAGTGCACCACCATGGTGAGGTCGGGTGAGCTCTTGATGGTGGTGATGCCCAGGCGGCGCACTTCCTCGGGCAGCCGCGGCTCGGCTTGCGAGACACGGTTCTGCACCAGTTGCTGCGCCTTGTCGGGGTCGGTGCCCAGCTTGAAGGTGACGTTGAGCGTCATCAGGCCGTCGGTGGTCGCCTGGCTGCTCATGTAGAGCATGCCGTCGACGCCGTTGATGGATTCCTCCAGCGGCGTGGCCACGGTCTCGGCGATCACCTTGGGATTGGCGCCGGGATAGTTGGCGCGCACCACCACCGTGGGCGGCACGACGTCGGGGTACTCGGCGATCGGCAGCGAGCGCAGCGCGATCAGTCCGGCGATGAACATCAGCAGCGAGAGCACGCCGGCGAAGATGGGCCGGTCAATAAAAAACTTGGATAAATTCATGGCGATTCTTCTTGTTCAGGTGTCAGGTGCGGCTCAGGACTTGGCCGCGACCTTCACGGCTTTTTCGGTGAGCTCGGCCTTGGCGGACATTTCCACCACTTGCGGCGCAACCAGCGCGCCGGGACGTATGCGCTGCAGGCCGTTGACGACGATGCGTTCGTTGGCGGCCAGCCCCTCCTTGACCACGCGCAGGCCGTTGACGGCGGCGCCGAGCGTGACTTCGCGGTACACGGCTTTGTTGTCGGCGCCGACCACCAGCACGAACTTCTTGTTCTGGTCCGTGCCGACGGCGCGTTCATTGATCAGCAAAGCCGAGCCTTTGGTGGCCTGGCCCATGCGGATGCGCGCGAACTGGCCGGGCATCAGCTGGCCGTCCTTGTTATCGAATACGGCGCGGGCGCGCACGGTGCCGCTGCGGGCGTCGACCTGGTTGTCGACCAGCTGCAGCTTGCCTTCAAACGGCGTGTCGGTGCTGGCGGCGGTTCCCATCTGCACGGGAATGCGCTCCAGGTTGCGGCTGGCCGGGCCGCCATTGCCGCCCACGTCTTTCAGGGCCTTGGTGACGACCTGTTCGTCGGCGTCAAAGCTCGCGTAGATCGGGCTCACCGACACCAGCGTGGTCAGCACGGGTGCGCCGGGGCCGGCGGCCACCAGGTTGCCCACGGTCACTTCAAGCTTGCCGACGCGGCCGGCCACCGGCGCGCGCACCTGGGTGTAGCCCAGGCTCAGTTGCGCCGATTGCAGTGCGGCCTGCGCGGCGCGCAGGTTGGCCTCAGCCTCGCCTTTGCCATTGGTGCGTTCGTCGAATTCACGTTTGGAAATCGCCTGCTCGCTCCACAATCGCTGCGAACGCTCTTGCTCGCCCTTGGCCTGGGTGACCCGAGCTTGCGCGGCGGCGACCTGCGCGTCAGCGCGTTCCACCTCGGCGGCGTACGGCGCCGGGTCTATGGTCAGCAGCAGGTCACCCTTCTTGACGAGGGCGCCTTCACGGAAATGCACGGACTGGATGGTGCCCGCCACGCGCGAGCGGACGTCCACGCGCTCGACGGCTTCCAGGCGTCCCGAGAACTCGTCCCAGGCGGAAACGTCGCTCTGCACCACGGTGGCGACCGAGACAGGCGTGGCTTGCGGTTGGGCGGGGCCCGACTGGGCGCTGGTGCTGGAGACGCCGAACACGGCGGCGGAGATGCCGGTCACGGCCAGCACGGCGAAGGCCACGGCCAGCAGGCGGCGTTTGGGGGTATGGAGTGGGATGGTTGGCATGTCAATTCTCTCGAAGATTGGATGGATGAAACTGAAAACGAATAAGCGGATAAACGAAAGCGGATAGGCGGATAGGCGGATGGCGAATCGGTGGTGGGCAAAGCCGCGACTGTAAAACCTGAACTTAAGTTGAGGTCAAGCCGCGGCGCGCAAACACGGTACGTGCGCAAGGGCATCAACCCGCCGCGGCTTTGCCGCGCGGCGCTGATCGGTATCCGGATGAATGAATGTCAATTGCATGGTGAACTCCCTCAAAGAAAATCAAAAAAACTAAAAATAAAACAGTGAAATTCAGGCGGCCGCACTCTGCGCGGCGGTCCGCGCATCCAGCGCGGTGGCAAAGAAGCGGCTGAAGCGCTCATGCAGCAGCGGCGCCCAGGCTTTTTGGGGATCGGCCGGCTCCTGGTAGCTGCAGGGCCATCCGGTGGCAACGGGCAACACCGTGTCGAGCGCGACCAGGCCGGCGGCGCGCAGGCGCGCGGCATAGGCCAGCGTCTCGTCGCGCAGCGGGTCGTCCTGCGCGGTGATCAGCAGCGTGGGCGGCAGGCCGACCAGGCGAAAGGCCGAGCCGGGCGCGGCATACGGGTGGCTTGCGTCTTCCAGGCGCGGCAGGTAGTTGTGCCAGCCGTCGGCCCAGGTGCAGCCCACCGGGCCGGCTTCGGCATCACGCAGCGAAGCGGTGGCCAGGCAGGGGTCCAGCATGGGCGACAGCAGGATCTGCCCGGCCAGGGGCGGCTCCTGCTGGTCGCGCGCCATCAGCGCAACAGCTGCCGCGATATTGCCGCCGGCTTCCTCGCCGGCCACAAACACAGGTGCGCCCGCGCCAGCCAGCTTGTGGCGGGCCTTGAAGGCCCACTCGAGGGCGGCATAGCCCATTTCAACGGCGCTCGGAAACGGGTGCTCGGGGGCCAGCGGATAGTCCAGCGACATCACCACCGCACCGGCATCGGCCAGCAACCCGGCCACGCACGAGCCGCCCTCGAGCGAGCCGCCGACAAAGGCGCCCGCATGGAAATGCACCACCAGCGGCGACACGCCCGTGCCGTTGCGACGGCCGTAGAAACGCACATCCAGCGGCTTTTTAAGCGCAAGCTGGATCTGCTTTTCGACCCACGGGGGGCTGGTTTTGTCGGCGCCGTTCAGGGCGGGCTGTTGGCTTTTCATCATCGTGACCGCAAAGGGTCTCCGGTTTGTTGCAATGCAGCAGAAGATACGCGCGGGGAATCACTTAATAAATAGCTGTTCTATTTATTCTTTATTTCACCAATGCAACAATCGGGGGTATGGGCCCACTCAACAAGCCTTGCCACCGCGCCATCCGCCGCGCGAGCCCCTGCCCGCCTTGCCGGCGCGGCCTGGGTATCCCGGCGCGAAGTGTTGGGCTTCCCACCATGGCAGGGTCAACCGCCCAAGGGAAAACCCGCATACAAGCAAGGGCTATTTGGCGGCGGTCACGGGAAGCAGCCAGGATGGTCACAATCGCCCCTCGCAGCTCCCCTGCAAGCCTGCGTTTGCGAATCTCCCCGACTTTCCCCGGAACCCTCGCGGCCACCCGCCGCCAGGGGACGAGGCAGCTGGCCCACCCGCCTGCGACGCCTCAGGTTCTCAGCATTGACAGACCTCTACCAGGACAGGACTTTTCATGGACAAGTTTTCCGCAATGCAGGCCTTTGTGAGGGTCGTGGAAGCCGGCACTTTCACCAAAGCCGCCGATTCCATGGGCATGCCCAAGCCGACCGTGACGCGCCTGATCCAGACGCTGGAGCAGTCGCTTGACACCAAGCTGCTCAACCGCACCACGCGCAAGGTCACGGTCACGGCCGACGGCGCGGCGTATTACGAGCGCGCCGGCCGCCTGCTCGGCGAAATGGAAGAGCTCGAATCGAGCATGTCGCGCGCCAAAGCCAGCCCGCGCGGCAAGCTCAAGGTGGATATCCCCTCTTCCCTGGGCATGGCGGTGGTGATTCCGGCCTTGCCGGATTTTTATGCGCGCTACCCCGACATCCAGTTGGAGCTGGGCGTGAGCGACCGGCCCATCGACATCCTGGCCGAGAACGTTGACTGCGTGATCCGCGGCGGCGAGATCACCGACCAGTCGCTGGTGGCGCGCCGCATCGGCGAGTTCTATTTGATGTCCTGCGCCTCGCCGGCTTACCTCAAACGCCACGGCGTGCCCCAGCATCCGCAGGAACTGGCCCATGGGCACAGGCTGATCCGCTACTTTTCACCGCGCGACGGCAAGCTCTACAACGTGACCTTGCACAAAGACGGCCAGGCGGTGGAGCTCGAGGGCTACCACCAGCTCTCGGTCAACGACTCCAATGCGGGCGTGGCGGCGGCGCTGGCGGGCCTGGGCGTGCTGCAGACGCTCAGCTTCCTGGTCCAGCACCACATCAGCAGCGGCGCGCTGGAGCCGCTGTTCAACGGCTGGTGCTCCGAAGCCAAGCCGATTCACGTGGTCTACCCGCCCAATCGCCACCTGAGCAACAAGGTGCGTGTGTTTGTCGACTGGGTCGCCGACCTGTTCGCCAGGCACGACCTGATCCAGCGCAAGAGCTCCCTGCCGGCGCGCATCATGCGCGCACAGGCCGCCGACGAAGCGCTGGTCGAGTAGCCGTCGCCGGCCCGGCGTCTCCTACATACGGCGTCATTGACAACCTACAGGGCGCGCAGCATTCGCCCCTTAAGGTTGAGGTCTGTTCGATCCGCCCTCCGGATCCATCTTTTTTCCGCTTGCGAAAGACCTCAAATGCCAAGACTGAAAGCACCCGCGCCTGATGCCGAAAGCCGCAAGGCACTGGAGCAACGCGCACGCGAAGCCGTGCTGCCCACACCGCCCCAGCAAAAAGGGCGCTGGCCTTTTCCCGTGACCGACGACCAGCCCGCGGGCGATGCCGGGGAGCGCAAGCGCGAATCGCCGGACGACAAACCGGCCGACTCGAACAAGCCCTGAGCCTTACGCCGGGCCGTGGGTTTTAAACGCGTGGCCGCAGGCGCCTGGCCAGGCTGACCAGCAGCAGCACCAGCGCGCCCGCCACCAGGCCGACCAGCGCATCCATCAGCAGCGGCGTGAGCGCGGCGAGAAAAGCCCCCGCACCGGCAGCCACGCGCTGCGTCAGCGATTCAATGAAGTGGTGCAAGGGCCCGAAGCCGTGCGTGAGGATGCCGCCGCCCACCAGGAACATCGCGGCGGTTCCCGCCAGCGACAGCCCCTTCATGAGCCAGGGCGCAACCCACAAGACAGCCCCGCCCAGGCTTCGCTGCAGGCGCGGCCAGGCGCCCTCACCCGTACGCCGGCTCAGGTAAAGCCCGCCGTCGTCAAGCTTGACGATACCCGCCACCAAGCCGTAAACCCCCACCGTCATGAGCACGGCGATGCCGCAGAGCACCACAACCTGTGTCACGAAAGGGCTGGCCTGCACCGTGCCCAGCGTGATCGCGATGATCTCGGCCGACAAGATGAAGTCGGTGCGCACCGCACCCTTGATTTTGTCTTTTTCCAACGCCACCAGGTCCACCGCGGGATTGGCCAGCGCGGCGGCCAGCGCCTCGTGCTCGGCCGCCTGCTCGTGCGCGCTGTGCATGAACTTGTGCGCGAGCTTTTCAAAACCCTCGTAGCAAAGAAAGGCGCCGCCCACCATCAGCAGCGGCGTCACCGCCCAAGGCGCAAAGGCGCTGATCGCCAGCGCTGCCGGCACCAGGATGGCCTTGTTGATGAAAGAGCCCTTGGCGACAGCCCAGACCACCGGCAGTTCACGCTCGGCCTTGACGCCGGAGACCTGCTGGGCATTGAGTGCAAGGTCGTCACCCAGCACACCCGCGGTTTTTTTGGCGGCGACTTTGGAAAGCAGCGCCACGTCGTCGAGCACGGTGGCGATGTCATCAATCAATGCAAGCAGGCTGCTGGCCATAGATATTCTTTTTCGTGATTGCCGCGGCAATGCGCCATGGCGTGAGAACAAGGCATCCGGCGCATGGAGTTGTAGTGATGGCGCGGCCAGGAAGAGCGCCTAATGTACCCAAGTTTGGTGACGGCCACAAAGGGAACAGAGAACCAGGAAACAAGCAAACAAGCAAACAAAGAAAAGCCGCCCGCAGGCGGCTTTGTTCGAGCACGTGAAGCAGGTTCAGCGCGCGGTCAGCCGCCCAAGGATAAAACCGATGGCCAGGGCTGCGCCCACAGCTTCCAGCGGCCTTTCCTGCACCCAGGACTTGGAGACATCCAGCGCGTGCGCCGGCGCTTCGCTGATGCGGCGCGTCTGGTCCGCAAAACGGTCCGCCACACTGCTGGCCGTGCCCGCGAGCTTGTCGACGCCCTGGTGCGCCGCCGAGGAAGCGCGGTCCACCGCGCTGCGCGCCGGCTCTGCCACCTTGTCGATGCTGCTGTGAAGCGCCGCGCCGGCCGACTCGACGCCACGCTGGATGGGGTTGGCGCCGGCGGGCGATGCTGTAGTTTTGTCCATGATGTTTCTTTCAAAAATTCCACAAATACGCAAAGGGCGCCGTCGTGGAAGGGGTGGGATCGGAATTGGAGTTGAGGGCCACGCGCCTCGGCCATCGCTCTACCCGTTGACTGTAGGCAGGCACGAAGCGGTGGCCTGTGCGCCGCAAGACAGGCCGGATGTAGGACAAGAGAGTGTTAGAAAATTTAATCGCTTGTCAGCCTGCACTGACAGCAAATCAGCCGCTTGGCTTGGCCGGTCCGCGCCGCCGCCTCACGCATCATCGGATTTCGGCCCAAACGTCTCGATCTCGACGTCCCGACTGCCATCCGAACAGAACCCAAGGAGAAGCGACCATGCCCCCGATAGCCAGACCCGCCCTCAGAATCGGCGACCCCGACAACGGCCAGCCGCGCGACGGCCCGCCCGAAGAAGCGCTGGACGACGACGATGCACTGGAGTTGCCGGTAGAGCCGGATGAGGGGACGCCGCTCATTCCGGACGATGAGCGAGTAGTGAATGTGCCTTCTTGAGGCCGGGTCTTGCGCCGGCCGCGCGCTGTCCCTCTCGATCTCTATTCCTTCTCCGCCCTCTTCTTAGGACTGGTGGCCGGGGGTTGCCCGGCGGCAACTCACTTTTCTTTTGCTTCGCCAAAAGAAAAGTAAGCAAAAGAAAAGGCGACCCTGGTGTCTGCGTCCCTTCGCTTCGCTACGGGCAGCCTGCGGTGCTCGGTTCAGGCGGGGTCTCGCTAAACTCGCTCCGTTTCACTGCGCTCAAACAACGCGATCCCTGATCCGCCTGAACCTCCGCTCCTCGGCGCATACACAAGGGGACCCGAACTACCAAACAGCCGAATACCAATACCGAACATCGGAAGAAAAAAGGACACGCCACGGCGTGTCCTTTTTGGTTTTTGTATTTGTCTTCTGAATTTGAATTCGGACTTCCCCGTCCTGGCTGGGCCGAGGAGCGCAGAGACAAGCGGATCAGGGCTGGCGTTGTTTGAGCGCAGTGAAACGCAGCGAGTTTAGCCAGACCCCGCTTGGCTCGAGCACCGCAGGTTGCCCGTAGCGAAGCGCAGGGACCCAGACTGCGGGTCGCCTTTTCTTTGGTGACTTTCTTTTGGCGAAGCAAAAGAAAGTTACTGGCCGCCGGGCCACTCCCGGCCAGCCGCCCTCAGCAGAAAAAAAGAGCAAAGAGAGATAGAGAGGAGAGCGCGAAAGGCCGGCGCAAGACCCGGCCTCAGTCAACCGAGCGTTTGAGGCGAATCTCCTCAAGCTTCGCACTCCCAAACGCCACCGTCTTGAGGGAAGGCATCTCCCTCTTGAACCCGGCCGCATGTTCATAAAACGCCAGCGCCTGCTCATTGCGCAACAGCACCCACAGCGTGACCTGGGTGCAGCCTTCATCTTTCAGGCCTTCGCGTACGCCGTCCCAGAGGGCCAGGCCGGCGCCTTTGCGCCAATGGTCGGGGTGGACATACAGGGCCCAGATCTCGCCGACGGTGGATTTGGTGCCGGCGTCGCGCGAACGGTCGAAGCCGACAAAACCGACAACCTGTTCGCCCTCGGTGGCGACCAGCAGTTGCGGTTCGCTGAATTCGATGGCTTCGCGCCAGTAGGACAAACGTTTTTCGACCGTGATCTTGCCGAGGAAGTCTGCGGGGATGAGGTCTTTGTAGGCGGCCTGCCAGGTGGCGACATGGATTTCGGCGATGGCTTTGGCATCGCGGGGCGTGGCAGGACGAATGGAATAGCTGGACATTGAAAAAAATCGGGGGTTTGTTCTTGGAGTCGGAAAAAATCCGGCGGAGCGGAATTGTCGCCCAAATTGCACCCAAACCGGCGATACATCCAGCCGTATCCGCCAAACGGCGGGCCAACCACCGGCTCGACACCGGCGTCGGGTACATTCGGCGCACCATAACCCTAACAAGCGCTGCACATCATGGCCCAACGCCTTCAGTTTCCCCTGCAGATGTCCTTCAAGCTCATGGCGTTTGCGCCGCAGTTCCTGGTCAAAGACGCACGCGACCAGCCGGTGGCCTATGTCAAGCAGAAACTCTTCAAGCTCAAGGAAGCGATCTCGGTTTTCACCAACGAGAAGCAGGACCAGTTGCTGCACCAGATCAAGGCCGACCGGATCATCGATTTTTCGGCGCTGTACCACTTCACCGACGTTCACGGCGTGGCGCTGGGGGGCGTCAAGCGGCGCGGCATGCGCTCCATGTGGCGGGCCGGTTTTGAGGTGCTGGACAACGGCGTCACCCGTTTCAGCATCAATGAAAAAAGCGTGATGACGCGTTTCCTCGACGGCCTCTTCAGCCAGATTCCCCTGATCGGGATTTTTTCGGGCTACGTGTTCCACCCCGCCTACCAGGTCACCCGGCCTGACGGTACGCTGGTGGCCGAGCTGACCAAGCAGCCCGCCCTGTTTGAGGGCCGGTTCGCTGCCACGCAGCTGGCGCCCTTCAATGAGCGTGAAGAGCAGCAGTTGCTGCTTTCCCTGATGACCGTGCTGCTGCTGGAGCGCATGCGCGGTTAAAGGCGGCAAGGCGACCAGCACGAACACCACCGCGACAACGGCCATGGACGACGAAACCCAACCCAGCAAGCCCGCCGCAGCGCCTGTGTTCAGCGCCCGGCTGGAGCCGGAGGGCGCGCTCTTCAGCGCCCCGCCGTCCCTGCCCCTTCTTCAGTCGGCGCTGCTGGCCGGCGTGGTGATGGACAGCTCGTGCCGCAACGGCACCTGCCGCACCTGCATACGCCGCCTTACCAGTGGGCAGGTCACCTACCGCATCGAATGGCCGGGCCTGAGCGCCGAGGAAAAAACCACGGGCTACATCCTGCCCTGCGTGGCCTACCCGCTGTCGGATGTGGTGATCGCGCCAGCGGACTAAGGCAAGGGCAACATCCCGGGCGACGCCGCGCCGTCACCGAGCTCGCGCTGCATCAGCACCGTATCCACCCACTGGCCGAATTTGTAGCCGACGCAGCCCAGCGTGCCGATGCGCGCAAAGCCCTGCGCCTCATGCACCCGCAGCGAACCGGTGTTGGCGCTGTTGCCGACCACGGCCAGCATCTGCCGGAAGCCGCGCTGCTCGCACTCGCGAATCAGCTCGCGCAGCAAGGCGCCGCCGACACCGGCTTGGCGCATGCCGGGCGCGACATAAATCGAATCCTCCACGGTATGCCGATAGGCCGGCCGCGCACGCCACGCGCTGCCATAGGCGTAGCCCGCCACCTCGCCGTTACGCTGGGCCACCAGGTAGGGATAACCGCCGCGCAGGATGGCGTCGCGGCGCTCGTGCATCTGGGCCGCGGTGGGCGGCTCGAGTTCGAAGGTGGCCAGGTTGGTCTCCACGTAGTGGGCGTAAATGGCCTGGATCGCCCCAATGTCGCCCTCGACGCAGGGGCGAATTAACAGGTCGCCGGCCGCGGGGCGGGCGCCAGGCGCATAAGGAGAGGGAGGAGTGTGAGGAGCGTGTGAAGAAAGAAGCTGCATGCCGCCATGGTTGCGCAAGACCATGCATAAGTAAATATGTCAAAACTTATGATTTTCATTAGAATTTCTTTGCATGCCAAAGCTCAGCCTTAACAACCCCAGCAGCCCCAATACCCTCAACCTGGACCACCTGCGCACCTACGCGCTCATTGTTGAGACCGGCAGCTTCTCGGGCGCCGCCGAACGGCTGGGACTGTCGCAGCCGGCCATCAGCCTGCAGATGCGGCAGCTCGAGCAGCGGCTGGGGGTTCGCCTGGTCGAGCGCGTGGCGCGCCGCGCTACGCCCACCCCGGCGGGGCTGGACCTGCTGGCCGGCATACAGCAGGTCAACACGGCGGTGGACGGCGTGATGGCCGCCATGGCGTCGCACTCGTCCAATGTCGAAGGCCGCGTGACGCTGGGCACCGGCGCCACCGCCTGCCTTTACCTTCTGCCGCAAATCCTGCGCTCGCTGCGCATCCGCTTTCCTAAACTCAGCGTGGTGGTCAGCACCGGCAACACCGCCGACTTCGTCAAGGCGGTGGAAGGCAACACGCTGGACCTGGCACTGGTGACCCTGCCGGTCAAGCGCCGCGCGCTGGTCACGACGCCGCTGCTCAATGACGAGTTCGTGGCGATTGCTTCCAAGCGCGAAGCGCCCTTGCCCGCCAAAATCACGCCGGCCTTCCTCGCCAGGCGCGAGCTGGTGCTGTTCGAGCCCGCGGCCAACACCCGCGTGATCATCGACCAGTGGTTCCGCGATGCGGGCCAAGCGCCCAAGCCCGTGATGGAGCTGGGCAGCGTGGAAGCCATCAAGGAAATGGTGGCCGCCGGCCTGGGTTGCAGCATCCTGCCGGCCATGGCCGTCACCGGCCCGGGCCAGCACCCTGAGCTGGTGGTGCATCCGCTCTACCCGCGGCTGCAAAGAACGCTGGCGCTGGTGGTGCGCGGCGACAAGCCCGTGAACAAGGCCATGCGCCAGGTGATTTCCGCGATCGAGCAACGCACGGGGAACTGAAGGGCCGGGAAGGGGTGGAAAGGCATTCGATACAAAAAACCGGCTGGGCATGTAACGCGCTGTCAAACAACTGTGCCAGCATGTCAGGATGGAAATCCTGCCGCCGACCGCCGCCGTGGAAAGTCCCCGCAGCCTGCACAGCCCCTACAGCCTAACGCCGGCGCGCGACGCGGCCGCGAGTTTCGCGGAGCTCGAAGAGCTCAAGGCCATCCTGCTGGCGGGCAGTTCCCATTTTGAGGTTGCGGTCGTGGCCGAGGCACACACCGCCGGCCCCTCGTTTCCGCTTTACACGGCCAGCATAGGCTCGACCGACCCGCAGGCGCCAGCCGTTGGATTTTTCGGCGGCATCCACGGGCTGGAGCGCATCGGCACGCAGCTGATCCTGCACTACCTGCGCGCGCTGCTGTTTCGCCTGGAGTGGGATGAGCTGCTACACCGCCAGCTCGAAAAAATCCGGCTGGTCTTCATGCCCATCGTGAACCCAGGCGGCATGTGGGCGCACAAGCGCGCCAACCCGCAAGGCGTGGACCTGATGCGCAATGCGCCGCAGCGGGCCGAAAGCCATGTGCCCTTTCTCGCAGGCGGACAGACCATCAGCCCCTCGCTGCCCTGGTACTGCGGCCGGCCGGGCGCGCCCATGGAGGCCGAAAGCGCGGCCTTGCTGCGGGTGGTGAGCGAGCAGCTCGCCAGCCGCCCCTTCAGCCTGGCGCTGGACTGCCATTCGGGTTACGGCTTCGACGACAGCCTGTGGTTTCCGTATGCCAAGACGCGCCGGCTGATGGCGAACCTGCCCGAGATGTTCGCGCTGCGGACCATGCTGGAGCAATCACACCCGCACCATGCCTACAGCTTCGAGCCGCAGAGCAACCAGTACCTGTTGCACGGCGACCTCTGGGATCATGCCTATGACCACGCGCCTCCCCGTCATGTATTCCTGCCCATGACGCTGGAACTCGGCTCCTGGCTGTGGATACGCAAGAACCCGCGCCAGCTGTTTTCGCGGCACGGCATCTTCAATCCCATAAAGGCGCACCGCACCAAGCGCGTGCTGCGCCGCCATGCGGATTTGCTGGACTTCCTCACGCGTGCCGCCTTCGCCGCGCCGAACTGGCTGCCCTCGGAGGAGCGCCGCGCGCAGCTCATGCGGCTGGCCACGGCCTACTGGCGGCCCAGGCGGGTGCTCAAATGACCTGGGTGCTGCTCAGGGGCCTGACGCGTGAGGCGCGGCACTGGGGCGACTTCGCGGAGCGGCTTGCGCGCGCCTTGCCGGGCTCGGCCAACGAAACGACCCGCGTGCTGGCGCTGGACCTGCCGGGCAACGGCGTGTTCTGCCGCGAAGCCTCGCCGGTCACGGTGGGCGCCATGGCCGAGTTCGCGCGCGAACAACTGCGCGCCCGCGGCCTTGCACCACCCTACAGCCTGGTGGCGATGTCGCTGGGCGCCATGGCCGCCGCCGACTGGGCACTGCGGCACCCGCAGGAAATAGAGCGGCTGGTGCTCATCAACACCAGCATGCGGCCGCTGGGCCGCGCCGGCGAACGCCTGCGCCCCGGCAACTGGCTGCCGCTGGCGCTGGTGGCCGCGCGCTGGAGCGATGCGGACCACGCCGAACGTGTGATCCACCGCATCACCTGCAACCGCACGGCGTCGCTCGAGCAGGACATCGCCGCGTGGACTCGCATCCGTAAGGAGGCTCCCGTGAGCCTTGCCAATGCCTGGCGCCAGCTCAAGGCCGCCGCGGCCTTCACCATGGCCGCACCGCCCGCCTGCCCGGCCCTGGTGCTGTCGTCGGCGGCCGACCACCTGGTGAACCCGCGCTGCTCGGCCCGGCTGGCCCAGGCCTGGCAAGCCGCCTATCACGAGCACCCCTGGGCCGGGCACGACCTGCCGCATGACGATGCGGACTGGGTCTGCAGGCGGATTGGCGATTGGGTTGATGGTGTCTGAATTCGCGCGCTCTGCACCAGGCTGTCAACGGTTTCCCTGGCGCAAAACCGGTTTTTGGCCACGCGGGCCGGCCCGGCAAGCCGACTCGGGCAGAATATTGCCTTGTCTATACAAGACACGCCTGCATGAAGAACCCCGCCCCTCCCGAATCCCCGTCCGCCAACCAGCAACCGGCTGAGGCTGCCGTGCCAACGCGCAACAAACGCATGTGGGCGCTGGCATTGGGCACGGCGGCGCTGTGGAACATGGATCCGGCCTTCGGTGAGATGGCCGAGATGATCGGCATGATCGCCTGCGCCGGCAACAAGACGCTGGCCAAGGACGCCATCGCCCAGATGCGCAGCAAGGCCGACAGCCTGCGCGCGCAGATCCCGCCGCTACCGGCCAGCGCCCTGACCAAGGTCGTGCGGCGCGCCGAAGCGGCTTGCGGCGCGGTGCTCGACAAAGGTGTGCGCGTCAAGGAAGTACAGGCCAGCTGGGACCACTTCGTGGCCTGCGTGCGCGCCTTGCCGGAAAAGCACCGATAGGCGCGAATGCCGCTCAGCGCGAAGCCTGGGCGTAGGGTGTTTGCTGCCGCACCAGTTTTCCCAAGACCTCCATCGCGGCTTCAAACCGCTCGTTCCACGGATGCCCATAGTTAAGCCGCAGGCAGTGCCGGAAGTTGCGCCGCGCTGAAAACACCGGGCCCGGCGCCACGCCTATGCCGTGCTCCAGCGCCGCCTGGTGCAGGGCCAGCGCGTCAAAACCCTCGGCGAACTCCACCCACACAAAGTAGCCGCCCGCGGGGCGCGACACGCGCACGTCCGGCGGGAAATGGCGGGCCATGGCGGCGAGCAGGCTGGACAGCTGCGACTCCATCGCATGCCGCAGCTTGCGAAGGTGCTTGTCATAGCCGCCGTGCTGCAGGTAGTCGGCGATCGCCAGTTGCGCAGGCAGGCTGGCCGACAGCGTGGTCATAAGCCTCAGGCGTTCAATCTGCTCGCCGAAGCGCCCCGGCGACACCCAGCCCACACGGTAACCGGGCGCCAGCGTCTTGCTGAAAGAACTGCAGTGCATCACCAGGCCCCGGCGGTCAAAGGCCTTGGCCGGCAGGAAGCCGCGGTGGCCGAAATAAAGCTCGGCATACACGTCGTCTTCGATCAGCGGAATCTCGCGTGCCGCCAGCAGCGCAACCAGCGCCTTCTTTTTCTCCAGCGAAAGGCTGGCGCCCGTGGGGTTCTGAAAGGACGTCATGAACCAGCAGGCCTTGACCGGGTGGCGCTGCAGCGCGTCAGCCAGCGCGGCCAGGTCCAGGCCGTCCTGCGGATGCACCGGGATTTCCAGCGCTTTCATCTTCAGCCGCTCCAGCGCCTGCAGGCTGGCGTAAAACCCGGGCGACTCCACCGCGACCAGATCGCCGGGCTGGGCCACGGCGGTCAGGCACAGGTTCAGCGCCTCCAGCGCGCCGTGCGTGACGATCAACTCTTCGGCCGGCTGCGCCATGCCCATGCCGAGATAACGCAGCGCGATCTGCCGCCGCAGGCCTTCGTCGCCGCGCGGCAGGCTGGCCACGGTGTCCGGACCCTGGAGAAAGCGCGCACTGCGGGCCAGCGACTTGCCGAGTCGCTGCAGCGGGAACAGGCCCGGCGCCGGGAAGGCCGAACCGAGCGGAACTATGGCCGGGTCTTGCGCCGCGCCCAGCACCGAAAACACCAGCTCGCTGACATCCGGCCGCGGCGCCACGCGGGCCGCCTTGCCGGCCCGGCCTTCCGCCCCGCCGCGTGCCGGCGAGGCGAGCTGCTGCATGGACGAAGCCGTCACGTAGTAACCCGAACGCGGCTGCGCGCGCACCAGGCCTTTTTCCTCAAGCCGGTAATAGGCCTTGAAGGCAGTGGAAGCGCTCAAGCCGTGCTGCGCAGTGATCGTGCGTATCGAGGGCAGGCGCGTGCCCGGAGCCAGGCGCCCATTGCGGATGTCCGCAGCCAGCAGTTCGACCAATTGTTCGTAGCGTTTCATGAAGGTTGCGAAATGAAGGCCGTGCAATCTAAGGTAAGGCCGTGCTATCTGATATTGCAATTTTGCGCCGTTTTCCATCTGATACGCTTTTTTCATCGGCAACTGATGCTTACGCGGCAAGCCCATGTGGGGCATGATGGCCGCATGCAACAGACCCGTTTTGGACACTCCTGGCTGCGCGCACTGGCCCGCTGCGCAGGGCCGGCCGCCCTGGCCTGGGCGGCGGCCGCTCCCGCAGCGGCGGCGCCGCCCCCCTTTGAAGACAGCATCGCCCAGCGCGCCATCGCCTGCACCGCCTGCCATGGGCCACAGGGCCGCGCCGCGCCCGACGGCTATTACCCCCGCCTGGCGGGCAAGCCGGCCGGCTACCTCTACAACCAGTTGCTCAACTTTCGCGATGGGCGCCGCCACTATGGACTCATGACTCAGCTGATCGAGCCATTGAGCGACGCGTATCTGATGGAGATCGCGACTTACTTCTCGCAGCTGGAAGTGCCCTATCCGTCGCCCCTGCCCGTAGCCGCATCACCTGAGGTGCTAAGCCATGGACGCCAACTCGTGCTCGAAGGCGATGCCGCGCGCCAGCTGCCGGCCTGCGTGCAATGCCACGGCCAGGCCATGACCGGCGTGGCGCCTGGAATCCCGGGCTTGCTGGGTCTGCCGCGTGACTACCTCAATGCGCAGCTGGGCGCCTGGAAGGCCGGTCAGCGCCGCGCCCATGCGCCCGATTGCATGAAAGAGGTGGTGGCCCGACTAACCGTGGAAGACATCAATGCCGTGGCCAGCTGGGCGGCCGCGCAGCCCCTGCCCGCCAGCACCAAACCGGCCACCAGCCTGCCGGCGCTGAAGCCGGGGGCGGTCGCCATCACTTGCGGTAGCGCGCCTGCGCCAGCGGCAACAGCCGCCGTCCCTGCGAAGGCGCAAAAATGAGGAAAGCCCTGAAATTCGCACTTGCCCTGACGGTGCTCGCCGTGGGCGCCGCCGCTCTGGTCTGGGCCCTCAACGTCCGCGACGAGATTGACGTCAAAGCACCAGTGGCGGCCGCGGCCCCCAGCGAGAGCCTGGTCGCGCGCGGCGCCTACCTGGCGCGGGCCGGCAGTTGCCAGACCTGCCACACCGCGCAAGGCGGGCAAGCCTACGCAGGCGGGCGCGGCATCGCCACGCCCTTCGGCACCGTCTTCACCTCCAACCTCACGCCCGACGACAAGACCGGCATAGGCAGCTGGTCAGCCTCCCATTTCTGGCGCGCCATGCACAACGGCCGTTCCAAGGACGGCCGGCTGCTCTATCCGGCCTTCCCCTACACCAGCTACACCCAGGTCACACGCGAGGACTCCGACGCGCTGTACGCCTACCTGCGCACCCTGCCCGCGGCAACCGCGCCCAACCTGCCGCACGCGCTGCGCTTTCCTTACCAGTCGCAAGCGGCGCTGGCGGTATGGCGTGCACTCTTCTTCAGCCCCGGCGTGTATGAGGCCGACACCGCGCGCAGCGCCGAATGGAACCGCGGCGCCTACCTGGTCAAGGGACTGGGTCACTGCGCGGCCTGCCACACCGCGCGCAACGCACTGGGCGGCAGCGAGCAGAGCCTGGACCTGGCCGGCGGCTTGATCCCCATGCAGAACTGGTACGCGCCCTCATTGGCCTCACCCTATGAAGCGGGCGTGGCCGACTGGGACAAGCAGCACATCGTGAGCCTCCTGAAAAACGGCGTCTCGCCGCGCGCCTCAGTCACCGGCCCCATGGCCGAAGTCGTGCAGCGCAGCACGCAGTATTTGAGCGAAGCCGACCTCGGCGCCATGGCGCAGTTCCTCAAAGAGCTGCCGGCCTCGCAAGCCGCACCGCCCGAGCCGGCCCCCATCAGGACGCAAGGCGAATCCGTCGAACGCGCCGCCAAACTGTATGAACAGCACTGCGCCCAATGCCACGGCGCCAAGGGCGAAGGCATCGCCAATGCCTACCCGGCACTGGCGGGCAACCGCGCAGTCACCATGGACCAGGCCGCCAACCTTGTGCAGATCGTGCTCAACGGCGGCTACGCACCGGCCACCGCCGGTAACCCCCGCCCCTTCGGCATGCCGCCCTTTGTGCTGGTGCTCAATGACACCGACATGGCGCTGGTGCTCACGCACATCCGCCAGTCCTGGGGCAATCGCGCGAGTGAGATCACGCCGCTGGAGGTGAACCGGATTCGGGCGAGTACGGGGCGGTAGGCAGGGATTCTCTCCCGTTCGGGCTGAGGTATCGAAGCCTCTTCCTGTTGCGGGTGGCCCTTCGATACCTCAGGGCGAACGGAAGGGATCTCCACACCAGCAGGGGTCGCGGAACCGGCTTTGCCGGGCCGCAGGCGCAGCGCCCACTAGGGGCTGGAGCCTACGGCTCCAAAGCTGCCTGCGCAGCTATGGACAGGCGACAGAGGCGAAGCGTCTCGGGAGCCGCGGCCTGCAAGGCCTCGCGCATTACACGAAGTGAAAAGCGTGGGGGCTATTTACCCACCATGCGGTCCCGCCGCGACAACGACGGAAACATCCTGAACCACGCAGCCGCCACCAGCAGCGTGCCCGCACCACCCGCCACCACCGAGCCCACCGGCCCCAGCAGCGCGGCGGTGGCGCCCGATTCAAACTCGCCGAGCTGGTTGGAAGCGCCTATGAACACCGAGTTGACGGCGCTGACGCGGCCGCGCATCTCGTTGGGGGTTTCGATCTGCACCAGGGTCTGGCGCACCACCACGCTGACCATGTCGGCCCCGCCCGAGATGGCGAGCACGGCCAGGGACAGCGCAAAGCTGGTCGACAGGCCGAACACCACCATGCACAGGCCGTAGACGGCGACGGCCGACAGCATGGTGGGCCCGACGCGGCGCTCCAGCGGCCAGCGCGTGAGTACGCCCGACATCAGCAGAGCGCCGGCAGCGGGCGCACCGCGCAGCAAGCCCAGGCCCCAGGGCCCGACGTGGAGAATGTCTTTGGCGAACATGGGCAGCAGCGCCGTGGCGCCGCCCAGCAGCACGGCGAACAGGTCCAGCGATACGGCGCCCAGCAAGGCCTTGCGCTGCCAGACAAATTCGACACCGGCCAGCAAGGTGCGCAGCGTCACCGGCTCGCGCGGCGGCGGCGCGTGGTCGTAACGCAGCACCGCGATCAGGCCGCAGCCGGTGGCGAACAGGCCGGCGCAGGTGGCGTAGACCGCCGTGGCGCCGGCCACAAAAATCACGCCGCCCAGCGCCGGCCCGCCTATGATCGCCGCCTGCATGCCGGCCGAGCTGAAGGCCATGGCGCGCGGCAGCATGGCGGGGGGCACCAGCACAGGGGTAAGCGCCTGCTGCGCCGGCATCTGGAAGGCACGGGCCACGCCCAGCAGGACCGAGACCGCCAGCAGCAACTCACGCGAAACCCAGGCGTGGTGTCCTCCATCGATTTGCCAGCCCTGGGTGGCGGCCACCAGGATCATCGCCACCGCGGCCTGCGTGATCAGGCAACCGGCAATGATGCGGCCGCGGTGCACCCGGTCAGCTACATGGCCCGCCACCAGGGTGAGCAGCAGCGCCGGCATGAACTGGTACAGGCCGACCAGGCCCAGGTCCCAGGCGCTGCCTGTCAGGTCATACATCTGCCAGCCCACGGCCACCATCAGCATCTGGCTGCCCATGGCGCCGAAGATTCGCGCGAACCACATGCGCATATAGGCGCGCTGACGGGTCAGTTCTTTGAAGGTGTGTGTCGGCATGCGGGCGTGAAGCTTAACAGCGCCATGTGAACGCGGCGCTCTTGGGGATATTGGTGCCGCCGGCAATGAATGGTCATCAAAAAAGCCCGCCGTTAACATGGCAGCTGCCACGGCAAACGCCCTGGACAAAAAGACTGAGGAGTTGCCCATGACACCGTTTTCTTCGCTGGCTGTTTGCCTCAGCGCCGTTTTCACCCTGCTCGGCCTGGTCCACATGTACTGGGCGGTGGGAGGGCGCGTGGGCCTGCAGGCCGCGCTACCGCAACTGCCCGTGCCGCCGGAGCGGCAGCGCGCCGGCGAGCCAGCGCAGCGCAACGCGTTCACCCCTTCCCCCGCATCCACACTGGCGGTGGCAGCGGCTTTGCTGGGCGTGGCCTTGGCCGTCGCCCTGCGCGGTGGCCTCTTCGGTGAACCGCTGCAGCATGCCGCCCAGCGTTGTGTGCTGGGCGCCGTGGCCCTGGCCCTTTTGGCGCGCGCTGTCGGTGACTTCCGGCTGGTCGGATTTTTCAAGCGGGTCAAGGACTCGACCTTCGCGCGCATGGACAGCCGGGTGTACGCGCCGCTGTGCGTGGTGCTGGGCACGGGCGTGGGATGGATGGCCCTGGCCTGAAACCGCCGGGGCGCCCTTCGCCCGGCAGTTAACATGGCGGGATAACTACAGCACACCCCAGGAGGTTGTTTTATGCATCGCATCGTCATCGTTGGAGGGGGCGCCGGAGGACTGGCGCTGGCTACGCAGCTGGGCAAGCGCCTGGGCAAAAAAGGCCTGGCCGAAATCACCCTGGTGGACGCCGCCCGCACCCATGTCTGGAAGCCGCTGCTGCACCAGCTGGCCGCCGGCAGCTTTGACACCCACGCCGAAGAAATCGAATACCTGGCGCAGGCGCGCTGGAACCACTTCAAGTTCCGTCTGGGCAGCCTCACCGGCGTGGACCGCCAGAACAAAACCCTGCAACTGGCCGCCAGCCACGACGAGGCCGGCCGTGAGATCACGCCGGCCCAGCAGCTTGCCTACGACACCCTGGTGATCGCCGTGGGCAGCCAGACCAATGACTTCGGCACCCCCGGCGCGGCCGAACACACCATCAAGCTGGACAGCCCGCAGGCGGCCAAACGTTTTAACGACCGGCTGATCAACGCCTGCATACGCGCGCAGACCGTGCCGCGCGTGGCCGGCAGCGGGCGCCTGACGGTGGCCATCGTGGGCGGCGGCGCCACCGGCGTCGAGCTGGCGGCCGAGCTGCACGCCGCGGCCCGCGTGCTCGCCAACTACGGTTTTGACCATATCCACCCCGAAAAAGACCTGCAGATCGTGTTGGTGGAAGCCTCGGCGCGCCTGCTGGCCCAGTTGCCCGAACGCCTCAGCGAGTCGGCCATGCGCGAGTTGCGCAAGCTCTCCATCGAGGTGCACACCAACGAAAAGGTCGTTGAAGTCACCGCCGACAGCCTGAAGATGGCCAGCGGCAAGGTGGTGCCCGCCAGCATCACGGTATGGGCCGCCGGCGTGAAAGCGGCCGACTTCCTGCGCACCCTGGGCGGCACACCCGAAGGCGGCGAGGCGCTGGAGACCAGCAAGCTCAACCAGCTGGTGGTCAACGGCAACCTGCAGACCACACGTGACGCGAGCATTTACGCCTTTGGCGACTGCGCCGCCTGCCAGCAGCCCGACGGCACCTGGGTGCCGCCGCGCGCACAGGCCGCCTACCAGCAGGCCATGTACCTGGCGCGCTCGCTGCCCGACCTGATGGCCGGCAAGCCGGTCGCGCCCTTTGTGTTCAAGGACCAGGGCTCGCTGGTGTCGCTGTCTGAATATTCCTCAGTGGGCAGCCTGATGGGCAGCCTCACCAAGGGCAGCTTTTTTATCGAGGGGCAGCTCGCCAAGTTCATGTACTGGGGCCTGCACAAGCAGCACCAGTTGGCCCTGGGCGGCTTCAAGAAGACGGCCTTGATCACGCTGTCGGAAATGCTGGACCGGACGCACCGTCCGCGCATCAAGTTGCATTGATAATCGGGACTTACGCCTCGTTATTCACACTCGTCTTATCAACTCACCGGAGGGAACCATGGCAAAAGGACAGCAAAACAGCAACAAGATGGTTAAAAAGCCCAAGAAGGACACCTCGCCGCCCAAGCCGGTGTCGCCCGACGCGGTGCGCCCGACCATCGTCACGCAGATTCCGCTGCGCGGCAAGCTGAAAAACAAATAAGGCTTTGATGGCCGGCACTGGCGACCTGCCTGCGAAAACCCCGGCTGCCGCTACGGCGCAGCCGGGTAATACTTTGCATGGCGTGACGCTTGAGGCCATCGTCACCGCCCTGGCCGATCATTACGGCTGGGAAGAACTGGGGCAACGCATCAACATCCGCTGCTTCACCAGCGACCCCAGCGTGGCCTCCAGCCTGAAGTTTTTGCGCAAGACCCCCTGGGCGCGCGAGAAGGTGGAAGGCCTCTACCTCTTCATGCTGCGGGACATCAAACGCAGCGGCCCCACGGTTCATAACTTCCCGCCGCCCAAACCCAAGGCCTGAGCATTTATCCGGCTCGCGGGGCCTAAAGCGGGTTCGCAAACAGCAGCATCATGGCGATCCCCACCCCGATCAGGAAGTTCGCATCGATCAGCCCGGCCAGCAAAAACATTTTGACCTGCAGCGGCTCCATCATCTCGGGCTGGCGCACGGCGCCCTCCAGGAAGCGCCCGCCCATCGCGCCTATGCCCAGGCAGGCGCCTATGGCACCCAGGCCTATGATCAATCCACATGCAATGGCAATGGCACCTGCGTCAGTCATGATGTTTCTCCTTTGGTTTAAAAACTGTTTCGATGACTGAATCATGAAGGCCGACCCGCCGCGGAACAATGACGTCCCAGGTAATGGCGCCGCAACCGCGGGCTTCGGTTTGCTGCATGCCGACGACAGCCTCCTGGTGCTGGACAAGCCCGCCGGGTTGCTCGCGGTGCCGGGACGCGGCGAAGACAAACAGGACTGCCTGAGCGCGCGCGTGCAGGCGGCCTGGCCCGACGCGCTGGTCGTGCATCGGCTGGACCAGGCCACCTCGGGCCTGATGCTGATGGCGCGTGGCGCGGACATGCAGCGCGCGCTGAGCCAGGCCTTTGAAAACCGCGAGGTCCACAAGCGTTATGTGGCGGTGGTAGAGGGCTGCCTTCCTTCACCTGTTGTTGTTGGTGGTGATGGTGATGGTGATGGTGATGGTGATGGTGATGGTGATGGTGATGGCAGCTGGGGTTTGATAGACCTGCCCATCATCGTGGACTGGCCCAACCGGCCGCTGCGCATCATCGACGCCGAACGCGGCAAGCCCAGCCAGACCCGCTGGCGTGTCCTGGCCTTTGACGCGGCAGCCAACACCACGCGCGTGGAACTCGAACCGGTCACCGGCCGTTCGCACCAGTTGCGGGTGCATCTGAAAGCACTGGGTCATTCCATCCTGGGCGATGCGCTGTATGCCCCGGCCGAAGTGCAGGCGAAGGCGCAGCGCCTCTTGCTGCATGCCACGGCGCTGCAGTTCAAGCACCCGGCCAGCGGTTTGCCGCTGTCGTTTGAAAGCGCGCCGGCATTTTAGGGCCGCAAGCGCGCCGGCCGCACCAGCGCTAACATGCAGCCATGAACCCACTCTCCCACCTTACCCTGATCACAGGCGCATCGCGCGGCATGGGCCTTTCCATGGCGCGCCAGTTGCTCAGCGCCGGCCACACGGTGCTTTGCATCTCCCGCACTTCGGCGCCCGAACTGGACGCGCATGCCCGGCATGTGGACGCCACGGTGCTGCAATGGGAGCACGACCTGGCCGACAGCGGCTCCCTGGCCGGCAAACTTGAAAGCTGGCTCCAGGATTCGCAAGCGGAACAAGCCTGGGCCAGCGCCACGCTGATCAACAACGCAGGCGTCATCCCGCAGATCGCACCGCTGAGCGGGATAGGCGCCGACGACCTGGCCCGCGCCTTGCGCGTCGGGCTGGAGGCGCCCATGCAGATCACCGCCGCCTTCCTGCGTGCCACCGATGGCTGGCAAGCGCCGCGCAAGGTGCTCAATATTTCATCGGGGCTGGGGCGCAGAGCCATGGCCTCCCAGGCCGCCTACTGCGCCGCCAAGGCCGGCATGGACCACTTCACGCGCAGCCTGGCGCTGGACGAAGCGCTGAAGCCGACGGGCGCCAAGGTCTGCTCGCTCGCGCCCGGCGTGATAGACACCGGCATGCAGGAACAACTGCGCGCGGCAGCACCCGAGGCGTTTCCCGACAGGGCCTCGTTTGTGGGCCTGAAGACCGGCGGCTCGCTGACCTCGCCCGACGACGCGGCGGCACGCATCATTGCTTATCTGGCAAGGCCGGACTTCGGAACGAACCCGGTAGCCGACGTAAGGGAATGAGCGCCACCCTGGCATGAAGCCAGCACACCACAAGAGAAAAGGACCACCATGCCGCTCGTTCACATCTCATTGCGCGCCGGAAAACCTGAAGCCTATCGGCAGGCCATCTTCGACAGCCTCTACCGCGCAATGCGAGAGACCTTCAACGTGCCCGAAGACGACCAGTTCATGACCATCACCGAGCATGAGGCCGCGAACTTCCGCTACAACCCCAACTATCTCGGCATCGCCCGAAGCGACGATCTGGTGTACATCCAGATCACCGCGAACAACACCCGCAGCGTCGAGCAGAAAAAAGCACTGTACCAACGGACCGCCGAGCTGCTAGGTGAGAGCCCTGGCATCCGGCCCGAGGATGTGTTCGTGAACATCGTCGAGGTCGCGAAAGAGAACTGGTCTTTCGGCCACGGTCTCGCACAGTATTCTTAGCCCCCACGCTCCCCCACTTCGTGCGGGTCGCTGCCCCCCGAGGGGCCGCCCGCCTGCGGTCTGGCAAAGCCAGTCCCGCGGCTCATGCTGGTGAAGATAGAGCCCCCACGTTCGCCCACTTCGCGTGGCTCTCCGCCCCCCGAGGGGGCGTTGCGCCTGCGGCCCGGCAAAGCCGATTCCGCGGCCCCGGCTGGGTTAAGAATTCAGGGAGTACAGAAGGTATTTACCAGTGGGGGCCGAGGGTCCGGCTTCGCCGGCCCCAGGCGCCGCCCCCTGCAAGGGGGGAACGGGCTACACGAAGTGAGCCCGGACGGGGGTGTTCAATACACCTCGGGTACGACGATATCCTGCGGCACCGGGTTGCGCACGTAGTCCTCGTGGCGCACGCGTTCCGGCAACACGATGGCGGGGTGCTCGGTCTCCTGGTAAGGCATTTGCTGCAGCAGGTGGTGTATGCAGTTCAGGCGCGCTTTTTTCTTGTCGACAGCCTGCACCACCCACCAGGGGGCCTCGGGAATGTGGGTGCGTTCCAGCATGATTTCCTTGGCCTTGGTGTACTCCTCCCAGCGCCTGCGCGACTCGAGGTCCATGGGGCTGAGCTTCCACTGCTTGAGCGGGTCGTGGATGCGGCCGAGGAAGCGCAGGTGCTGCTCTTCGTCGGAGATGGAGAACCAGTATTTGATGAGCTGTATGCCGGAGCGGCCCAGCATCTTTTCAAATTCGGGCACGGTGCGGAAAAACTCCTCGTACTGCTCGTCGGTGCAAAAGCCCATGACGCGCTCCACACCCGCGCGGTTGTACCAGCTGCGGTCGAACAGCACGATCTCGCCGGCCGCGGGCAGGTGCGACACATAACGCTGGAAGTACCACTGCGTGCGTTCGCGGTCGTTGGGGGCCGGCAAGGCCGCCACGCGGCAGACGCGCGGGTTGAGCCGCTGGGTGATGCGTTTGATGACGCCGCCCTTGCCGGCGGCATCGCGGCCTTCAAACAGAATGACCACCTTGTGGCCCGTGGCGACCACCCAGTCCTGCAGCTTCACAAGTTCGGCCTGCAGGCGAAACAGTTCGCGGAAATACTGGCGGCGGTACTCCTTGTCCTTCGCAGCGTCCTGTGGGCTGCGGCCATGGTCTTCGCCGATCAGTTCGTCCACCGTGCGGTCTTCGATCTCCATCTCCAGCTCTTCGTCGAGGCTGTCGATGAGGTCATTGCGGATACGCCGCATTAAATCTTCGTCGCTTGAAATCAAGGTCTTCTCCCGCAAAAAGCCAAAAAGCCAAAAAGCCGAAAACCGGCAACACGCCAGCGTAAGGGCCTTCCGTGGCAATTTGATGAAAAGCCCCGGGGCTGGCCCGGCGAACGGGTGGCTCAGGATTTCTTGAGGATCTCGTAAATCTCGTCCTTGACCTTGAGACGCCTTTTCTTGAGGTCTTCCAGCCCCTCGTCGGTGATGGCGCCCACGCCCTGCTCGTAGCGGGCAATGGCGTGGTTGTCGGTGTCGTACTGGGTGAAGAGGCTGGCAAAGTGCGGATCGGACACCTTGAGGCTGCGCATTTTGGGCAGGTATTCCGGAAACTCGTGCGCCAGGTCGTGATTCAGCAAGTCCATGGGAAGCTCCTTGTAGGGTCGGTAAACAGCTTAGTCCCGAACCACCAGCACCGGCAAGTGGGCGTGCGACAGCACCTGGGCCGTGACGCTGCCCAGCACCAGCTTTTCCAGCCCGCGTCGGCCGTGCGAGCCCATGACGACGAGGTCGGCGTTGACGGATTCAGCGGTGTCCAGGATGCCGCGGTAAATCGCATGGCCTTCCACCACCGAGCCGGTGGCCGTGATGCCCACACCCGCGAAAGCCTGTTTGGCGGCATTGATGGCCTCGTTGGCCTCGGCCGTGGCGGCGCTCAGGTATTCGGCCTGGCCGTAGGCGAAGTCGGTGCCCACCCCGGTGAAGGCATAGGGATCAATGACATAGACGACCGTCACCTCGGTCTTGAAAGCCTGCGCAATCGCCAATGCGTTGCCCAGTGCTTTCTGTGAGGTGGCCGAGCCATCCACGGGAACCAGAATGTGCTTGTACATGATGGAATCTCCTTAGCCCTGGATAGATTCTCAGGCACCGGCGCCCGCGCGGTCAATGCCCGCCGGCGGGATCGCGCCTGCTATGGCGGCACCCGTAAAGGGCCTGCCTTGCATCATTTATAAGTCAGGGAGATTCCGGGCGCCGTCAGACAAAGCGCCGAAAGCGGCCTGCCGCGGCAAGGCGTGCAGGCGGCCCGGGGAAGACGGCTTTATTCAGCCTTGATGTTGGCCGACTTGGCCAGTTGCGCGTAGCGCGCCAGATCGGCCTTGATGAGTTTGGACAGCGCCGCGCCATTGCCGGACAGCGGCTCGACGCCAGCGCCCGAAAGGTTTTCTTTTACGGCGGGTTCGGCCAGCACTTTTTGCACGTCGGCATATATCCTGGCAACCACTTCAGGCTTCATGTTGGCCGGACCCATCAGCGCGTACCAGATGGAAAAATCCAGCGGCTTGAGGCCCTGCTCCTCAAACGTGGGGACTTGGGGCATCAGTTGGTAACGCGCGGCGGTCGATACGCCGATGGCATTGAGTTTGCCGGTCTTGAGATGGGGTGCGGCGAGGTTGGCGCTCAGGATGGCCAGTTGCACCTGGCCGCCCAACACGTCGGTCAGCGCCGGGGCGCAGCCCTTGTAGCCCACGTTGGTGGCGGCGACGCCTGATTTCTGCTTGACCAGTTCCATCACGAAATGCTGGGGCGTGCCGACGCCGCAGGAGCCGTAGCTCAACGCGGTCGGGTTGGCCTTGGAATAGGCAACCAGTTCGTTGAGGTTCTTGATGTTGGTGCTCTGGTGCGACACCAGCGCGATCGGCGTGAGACCCAGGAGCATGATGGGCGTCAGGTCTTTTTCCGGATCGTAGTTGAGCTTGCCGTTGACGGCCGGGTTGACCACCATAGTGCTGTTCTGCAGCAGCAGCGTGTAGCCGTCCGGCGGCGCGTGCACGACGGCCTCTGTGCCGATGTTGCCCGAGGCGCCCGCGCGGTTGTCCACCGCCACACCCTGGCCCCACATGGCTTGCAGGCGCGCGCCTATCTGGCGCGCCAGGATGTCGGAGCCGCCGCCTGTGCCGTAAGGGACGATGATGCGCACCGCGCGGGACGGGTAGTCTTGCGCCAGCGCCTGGGTGGCGCCCAGGCAGCTCAGGGACATCACGGCGGCCAGCGCCAGCAGTCTGGGGAATTTCATGGTGTGCCTTTTCGTTGCAGTGTCGTTACGGTGAAGAAAGGGTGGCTCGATGATTACTCAACGGCCCCGACGGCCCGGCTCCACAACTCCCAGGGCCGCATGACCTGGCCTTCGTTGGTGTTCATGGCTTTCTCGGCTTCTTCGGGCGTCAGGAATTCAATCGGGCCCAGCGCGTTGGCGGTTAGTTGTAGCTTGGCGTTTTCTTCGGCATAAACAGCGCGATAGACCGCCCGCTCCAGCGAAGGCGCCACCACCGTGGAACCGTGTCCGCGCATCAGCACGCAGCTGTGCTGGCCCAGGGCTTTGGCCAGGTCCTTGCCCAGGCCCATGTCGCGGATCAGCAAGTCGGTGTTGCCGTTGGACTCGCGGATTTCATACAGCGATGAGCCGCTGCCCAGGAAGCCGCTCATGTGAAAGATGGGTCGCAGGCGCTGGCCGGTCACGCCGAAAGGAATCACGCTGGGGGAATGGCTGTGCACCACCGCAATGACGTCGGGCCGCGCGCGATAAATCTCGCCGTGGATGAAACGCTCGAGGTAAGAGCGAAGCGTGGACGGGACCACCAGGTCGCCGTTGAGGTCGTAAGCCAGGATGTCGGCTTTTTTGACCAGGCCCGGCGCGCGGTTGCAGGAAAGCAGGAAGTGATCGGGTGACTTGTCATGGCGCACGCTCACATGGCCGAAGCCGTCGACTACCCCCTGGTTGTAGAGGATGCGGTTGGCGACGACCAGCTTTTCGACGAGCGCGGGATCGGGTGCGGGAAGCGTCATGCAGTCTCCTTATCAAGCCGGCCAGTAATGCCATTTTTAATAAGCATACATATTACATCTGGAATTTTCCAGATGAAAGACGCAGAACAAGGGGTAAACCCGCCCTGCTCCCTCAATCACCGCCTCCCGGCTGTGGCTGCGCCGAGCCTGCCGTCAGGACTCGATCTTTACGCCCTTCCAGAAGGCGATGTGGCCCTTGATGTTCTCGGCTTCGGGCTTAGGGTCGGGGTAATACCAGGCGGCGTCGGTGTTCATTTCGCCGTTAACCAGCAGCGAGTAATAGCTGGCCTGCCCTTTCCAGGAGCACATGGTGTGGTGGTTGCTGAAGGTGACGTAATCGCGGTTGAGCGAGCTCTCGGGGAAGTAATGGTTGCCTTCCACCACCACGGTGTCGTCGCTTTGCGCAATCACTGCGCCGTTCCAGATGGCTTTCATGGGAATGTCTTTCTGCGGATGCGGATACGGATACGGATCGAATGCGGATCAGGGTGAACAGGCCCCAATGCTACGCCCCGACAGGAGGGCTTGACGGACCCGGGGTTTATTTTCGCCGCACGCGCCTGCCGCGACAGCAAGGCGGGCAGAAAAAAGCCGGTGACAGGCACCGGCTTTTCGCGGAGGGTTAAGGGCGGCCCGGTTGTCAGTCGTGGCCTTTGCCGTGCTTTTCGCCCCGGCCCTGGTCATCGCCGTGCCCGCCCTTATGTTTATGTTTCTTGTGCTTGCCGCGTTCATAGTCCTCATCGCCCTGCACTTTCACAAAATACACCGGCTGCCCGCAGGCGTTGTACTTCGCGCAGTGCTTGGACCATTTCTTCGCGTGGCCGGGCGGCACATGCAGGTAAAGCGGCGGCTGCTGTAACACCGCCGGGCGCTGGATGATGACAGGCTGCGCATACACCAGAGGAGGCGGCGGCGCACTGCCAATTTCAATACGGCCGTAAACGCCGGGCGACAACGCGCCTTCAACCGTAGCGTTCGCGTAAGGGCCAGCGGCCACGGCCGCACCGCCCGAAAGGGCGGAGGCCGCAACAAAGCCTGCGAGCAGGCATGTTTTGAGGGTTTTCATAAGGGGTCTTCTTTCGTCTTTGGTATGAGCAAGCCATAAGCAATGGCACTCTTAACCAAGCAGGGGCCGCGGGACTGGCTTTGCCAGACCGCAGGCGCAGCGCCCCCTCGGGGGGCAGCGAACCACACGAAGTGGGGAGCGTGGGGGCCTTATCTTCAGGCCAGACGAAGGTTCTTGCCCTCAACAATCACCTTGGAGCCCACAGCCACAGCGCTGGACAGCTCCATATTGCGCACCGATCCGTCGTCCATGCGCACGCGCACTTCATACACGGTGACCTTCTTCATGTTCTTTTCGATCTGGTTGCCGGCAAAGGCGCCGCCGGCCACACCCAACACGGTCATGGCCGTTTTGCCGTTGCCGCCACCCACCTGGTTGCCCAGCAGGCCGCCGACCACGCCGCCGGCGACAGTGCCAAGGCCTATGGTGGTGTTGCCGACGTCGACGCCGTTGACCTTGCCTTGGCGCTGCACCGGCGTCACGGCTTCCACCGTACCGCAGGTGGCGCAGACATTGGCCCGCGGTGAAGCCTGGGCGACCACGGTCGGGTTGGTGTGCGGCTTGGTGGCTTGGGGTTTGGAAGTATCCGCCGCGAGCTTGGCGGTCTTCGCGGGTTCATTGGCGGGGGCATACGCCGACACGCCGTCCTGGGCGTCGGAGCGGTTGACAACCAGCGCGGCGGCAAGCGCCATGACGGTCACGCCGAGTACGGCGATGATGGCGACGAGCGCCTTGCTGTGCTGCATGCGTTGGGCAAAGCCAGGCGCGGGGGAAACCGGCGAAGCGGACGAATTGGGAACGACTTGATTCTGGGTATCCATGATGGAACTCCTCTTTCTTTGTAGGGGAGTCCCAGTTGTAACCACGCCCTCGGATACATCCTGTAGGACGAAGTGACATTCGTAAGGAAAGCTTTCCGCCAGATGCTGAAAGCGTGCACTTTTCCGCAAACCCGGCGGTCTTTATGCCGCACTCACGCGGCCTTCATCTATGTTTACACGCCTCCATGAGGGTGCGTAGGGTCCACCCAAAGCACGGTATCGGGCTTTTCGACAGGCTCTATTTCCAGGTTGACAGCCACCGCCTCGCCGTCGCTGCGGCACAGCACGCACTCCAGTACTTCGGTCGGGCTGGCATTGATTTCCTGGTGCGGCACATAGGGCGGCACGTAGATGAAATCGCCCGGGCCCGCTTCGGCGGTGAACTCCAGGCGCTCGCCCCAGCGCATGCGGGCTTTTCCGCGTATCACGTAGATCACGCTCTCGAGGTGGCCGTGGTGGTGGGCGCCCGTCTTGGCATCGGCATGGATGGTCACGGTGCCGGCCCACAGCTTTTGCGCGCCGACGCGTGCGAAGTTGATGGCGGCGCGCCTGTCCATGCCGGGCGTCTGCGCAGTGTTGGCGTCGAGCTGGTTGCCTGCGATCACACGCACGCCGTCATGCTTCCATGGCGGGTCGGCCTGCCCTCCGGCGTGCGGATGCGTGTGGCCGGGGCCGTGGGAATGATCGTGGTCGTGATCGTGGGGATGGTGAGGAAGCGTGGGATCTGTGCTCATGCCGCCAGCGTACACCACCGGCACATCCTCAGTCCATCGCCCTCATTTATCACCCTCACCCCCTCACACTCAGTACAGCTGAAGCGCGCAACTACTTGTAGCGCTCGCGCGCCAGCGCCGCGCCCTGGGCCAGGGCCTGCAGTTTTTTGAGCGCCACTTCGCGGTCCATGGGCGCCAGGCCGCAGTTGGTGCAGGGCAGCAGGCGGTTCTTGGGCACGTACTGCAGCGCCTTGCCTATGGTGTCGGCCACCTGCTCGGGCGTTTCAATCTCTTCGCTGGCCACGTCGATCACGCCGACCATCACGTCCTTGCCTTCAAGCAGCGCCATCAGGTGCGGCGGCACATGCGAGTGGTAGCACTCCAGGCTCACCTGCTGGATGCTGCTTTTGGCCAGCGCCGGGAACACGGTCTCGTACTGCCGCCACTCTTCGCCCAGCGAAGCTTTCCAGTCGGTGTTGGCCTTGATGCCGTAGCCGTAGCAGATGTGCACGGCTGTTGTGCAGGTCAGGCCACGGGCGGCGACTTCCAGCGCCTTCACGCCCCAGTCGGCCGCGTCCTTCATGTAGACATTGAAGGCCGGCTCATCGAACTGGATGATGTCCACGCCGTCGGCCTGCAGGGCCAGCGCTTCCTGGTTCAGCAGTTCGGCAAAGGCCATGGCCATCTTGACCTTGTCGCCGTAAAAGCGGTCGGCCACGGTGTCGACAATCGTCATGGGGCCGGGCAAGGTGAACTTGATTTTTTTGCCGGTGTGCGCCCGCAGGAGTTGTGCCTCCGCCGCATGCACGCGGCCCTTAAGCTTCAACGCCGAAACCACCTGCGGCACCATGGCGTCGTAGCGGTTGTCGCGTATGCCCATCTTGACCTTGTGCTCGAAATCGATGCCCTCGACCTGCTCGAGAAAGCCGTGCACAAAGTGCTGGCGCGATTGCTCGCCGTCGCCGATCACGTCCAGGCCCGCGTCTTCCTGCGCCTTGATCCACAGCAGCGTGGCATCGGCTTTGGCCTGTTTGAGTTCCTCGCCCTCGGCCTTCCACTGCGGCCAGAGTTTGTTGGTTTCGGAGAGCCAGGCGGGTTTGGGCAGGCTGCCGGCGATGGTGGCGCTGAAAAGTGGCGTTGCGGAGGGCATGGTCATGGGTTTGTTGTTCCTGTTCCTGTTCTTGTCTCAATCATTGTCGTTCGCGGCCCGTACCTCAAAAGAATTCGCGGGCCAGCAGTTCGTAAGAGCGGCGGCGGGCAGCCGGGTCGTGCGCCCAGGTAATCACCACCAGTTCTTCCACCCCCAGTGTATTAGCCAGCGCCCGAAGTTTGGCGGCGACTTGCGGGCCGCTGCCGACCAGCGCGTTGGCCCTGAGCTTGCCGGCCTCGACCTGCTCGGCCGGCGTATAAGGGCGCCGCGCCACCTCCTCGGGCGACGGCAGCGCCGCCAGCGCGCCGCGGTTGCGGTCTATCTTCCAGCGCTCGCGGCCTGAAAAATGGTGCCAGGCCTGTTCTTCCGTATCTGCCGCCAGCGCCCAGACGCAGAGCACGGCCTGCGGCGCGGGATGGCGCGGGCTGGGCCGGTAGTTGGCGCGGTAGAGTTCAAGCGCCTGCTCGGCGCCCTGCCCGTCGGTGATGAAGTAAGCGAACGCATATGGCAGGCCGTAGTGCGCAGCCAGCTGCGCGCCGTAGTCAGAGCTGCCCAGCATCCACATCTCGGGCGCGGACGGGCCCATGGGGTTGGCCGTCACGCCGCGGCCCGGGTGGCCCTCAGGTAAATCAATGCCGGCCAGCCAGGCCTGCAGCTCGCGCACCTGGATTGGGAAATTCTCGGCTGACTGGCGCGGGTCGCTGCTTAAGAGCCGCGCCGTTCGCATGTCCGAGCCCGGCGCCCGCCCCACGCCCAGGTCTATCCGGCCCGGCGCGATAGCCTCCAGCACGCGGAACTGCTCGGCCACCTTGAGCGCCGCGTAGTGCGGCAGCATGACGCCAGCGCTGCCCACGCGTATGCGGCTGGTGGTCGCGGCAATCGCGGCCATCAGCACTTCGGGCGCCGAGCCGACGATGGTGGGGTGGCTGTGGTGTTCGCTGACCCAGAAGCGCTTGTAGCCCAGCGCCTCGCAGTGGCGCGCCAGTTGCAGGGTTTCACGGATGGAGGCGTCTTCCGTGCGGCCGCTGACGGCGACGGACTGGTCGAGGACGGAGAGGCTGATCATGGGCAAAACTATAGCCAGACCCCTTAAATCTCGCTCGGCTGGGGTTACCCCTGCGCGGCTCTGTTCCAATAGAGGGTTCGTTCCCGCCCAGACCCGAATAAAGAAGTACACCTTATGGCACTCAAAGCCACCATCTACAAAGCCCAGCTGGCCCTGTCCGACATGGACCGCAATATCTACGCCGACCACAGCGTGACCATCGCGCGCCACCCGTCCGAGGCCGACGAGCGCATGATGATCCGCCTGCTGGCCTTCGCGCTCAACGTGCCGGCCGACGACAAGAACGGCAACCTCGAATTCGCCAAGGACTTGTGGGACGTGGACGAGGCTGCGCTCTGGCACAAGGACTACACCGAGCAGATCCTGCACTGGATAGACGTGGGCCAGCCCGACGACAAGCGCCTGATGAAGGCGGCAGGCCGCGCCGAGAAGGTCAGCGTCTACAGCTTTGCCAGCAGCACGCCGGTCTGGTGGAAGAACATCGAAACCAAACTCACGCGCGCCGCCAACCTGACCGTCTGGCAGATCGACGCGGCTGAAAGCCAGGCGCTGGCCAAGCTCGCCGAACGCAGCATGCAGTTGCAGGTGACGGTGCAGGACGGCACGGTGTGGATGAGCACGGCGCTGGGCTCGGTGGAAATCACACCGCGCCGGCTGACGGCCGGCGAATGATCGACTGATTCCAACGCGAGGATTCGGGGCTCAATGTCATTTTCAGATCACCTCAAACCTGTGCCCGGGCAAGGGCTGGCGAAACGGGAAAAGCTCGGTGTCGCAGGCTGGCTTTCGTGGCTGGCCTGTGTTGCCGCCAATGGCTTTGTGACCTTCCTGTGGACCGTGTTCGGCGCTGCCGCGGCCGGCAATGCGCAGGTGGACGCCATGCGCTTCATCAAGGGGTCCATCACCATGGCGCTGATCGCCCTGCTGGCGTCGGTCTTGTTGATGTCCCGCCGCCGCCTGGCGCTCGCCCTGGTGGCAAGCTGCTGCACGCTGCCGCTGCAGGTCGCCTGGATGATGCTTCAGTAAGCGGGAAACCGCAGCGGTCGGGCCCCATGCCGAATCACGATGCTGACGGGGAAGATCCGCCGTGGGTATCCTGGCGTGAATCCGGCGAGCCTTGGTGCTGGTAAGCCGGCAGCTTCACACCGCAGTGAAAGCAGAAATCCGCCTCGGGCAGGTGGCCTTCGGTCAAGCACTCGTGGCAGGTGCGTGTGGTCGGCAGGGGTAACCGATGCAGGCGCCGCTCCGCCGCCATCTCGGCCGTCACGATGCCGGTGGGCACGGCCAGGATGCCCCAGCCCAGCAGCATCATGAAAGACGAGATCAACCGGCCCAGGTCGGTTTTGGGTGTGATGTCGCCAAAGCCGACGGTAGTAACGGTGCTGATGGCCCAGTAGACCGAAGTCGGAATGCTGGTGAAGCCGTTAGACGGCCCTTCGACCACATACATCACCGTGCCCATCACCAGCACCATCATCACCACGGCCGACAGGAACACCAGAATCTTGCGCCCGCTGGCGGCCAGCGCCCGGCCCAATGACTGGTATTCGGCGACATAGGCCGCGAGCTTGAAGATGCGGAACACGCGCAGCAGCCGCAGCACGCGCACGTCGATGAGCGCGTGCAGCTCGGGAAAGAACAGCGCGAGGTAGGTCGGCAGCACGGCGATCAAATCGATGATGCCGAAAAAACTGGTGGCGTACTGCAGCGGCTTGCGCACACAGAGCAGCCGCGCCACATATTCGGCGGTGAACAGCAGCGTGAAAATCCATTCGACCAACGCAAACGTCCGTCCATGGGAGACATGAATGGCCTGCACGCTGTCGGCCATCACCACGGCGATGCTGACCAGGATGAGGACGATCAGCGCTTTGTCGAACAGTCGCCCCGCGCGGGTGTCGGCCTCAAAGATGATGGTGTACAGGCGCAGCCGCCAGCCGGCCAGCGGCTTGTCATCAAAGTCTTGCAATGGGGGCGGGGCGGGTTTGGCCATGAGCAGAGAAGGAGGCTAAAGCGGTGCCATGCTCAGGCCGTCGCCTGGCGATAGCGCTCCCACGCGTCCGGCGTGGGCGTGGTGCTGGCGCCGGGCTGCTGCGGCAGGCTGAAGTGGCCGTCCACCACCTGGGCGGGCTCCAGGAAGCAGTCCTTGATCCATGGAATGTATTCGAGCACCGCGCAGGCCGGGTGCGCATGGTTCAGGTGCACATGCACCTGGCTCATGTCGCCCGCGTGCGGCGCCACCGGCAAGCGGAAGGAATGCGCGGTGTCGCAGACCCGCAGCACCTCGGTGATGCCGCCCATGCGTGTCACGTCGGGCTGCACCCAGTGGATGGCTTCCTGGTGGAAGAACTCGGCGAAGGCATCGTGGGTATAGAGCTGTTCACCCAGCGCGACGGGAATGCTGGTGCTGCGCGCAAGCTGCGCATGGCCCTTCACGTCGTCATACCAGAGCGGCTCTTCAATCCAGTACAGGTCAAAGGCTTCGGCGGCGCGGCAAAAGCGCTGGCAGGTGGGCAAGTCCCATTTGCCGTTGCCGTCGGTGGCCAGGGTGATGGAGGGGCCTATGGCGCGGCGCACGGCTTCCAGGCGTTTGAGGTCGCGGTCCACACTGGAGCCGATCTTGACCTTGATGCCGGTAAAGCCTTCGTCCACCGCGCGTTTCGCGCCGGCCACGAGTTGTTCATCGGGAATGCTGAGCCAGCCGATGTCGGTGTTGTAGGCCCGAACCTTGTCGCGCACCTGCCCGCCCAGCAGCTTCCACAGCGGCACGCCCGCGGCCTTGGCTTTCAAGTCCCACAGCGCGATGTCGATGGCGGCCTGCGACAGCGTGGTGATGCCGGCGCGCCCCACCCATTGCAGAGCGGGGTTGCGCGCGAGCTTGAGCCACAGGCGGTTGGTATCCAGCGCATCCTCGCCGATCAAAAGCGGCGCGTGGCAGGTTTCAATGCAGCGCGTGATCAGCTGGTCACTGGGCAAATGCGCATGGGTGCCGGTGAAACCGTAGCCGCTCAGGCCCTTGTCGGTGTCTATCTGCGCGCCGACCACGCCCCAGTGCGAGATGGTGTGTGTGCTGTCGGCGATCTGGGAGCCCGTCACGGGCACATGCAGGATGAAGGGCTTGACCGAAGTGATTTTCAAACGGGCTCTCCGAAAAACAGGGCGCACCGGCCCGGGTGTTCAAGACCCGCCTTGCTCGGCCTCCTGCAGCGCGCGCCACATGACCTTGCCCGAGCCGCTCTTGGGCAGCGCATCGACAAACTGCACCACGCGCGGGTATTTGTAAGCCGCCATGTTATCCCGGCACCAGCTGATGATGTCTTCCTCGCTGGTATTTCCCCTGGCGGCGGGCCGCAGCACCACCACGGCCTTGACGGTTTCGCCGCGGTAGGCATCCTTGGTGCTGATGATGCAGGCCTCCTGGATGGCTGGGTGCTTGAACATCAAGGCCTCCACCTCCGCCGGCCAGACCTTGAAGCCCGAGGCGTTGATCATGCGCTTGAGCCGGTCGGTGATGAAGAAGTAGCCCTGCTCGTCCATGCGGCCCAGGTCGCCGGAGCGAAAAAAACGCTTGCCGTCGAGTTCGATGAAAGCCTGCTCCGTCGCGTCCGGGCGCTTCCAGTAGCCCTGGAATATTTGCGGCCCGCTCATGATGATTTCGCCCTGCTCGCCTTGCGGCACTTCCTGGAGCGTGATCGGGTCGATCACGCGCGAGTCGCAACTCATGAAGGGCACACCCAGGCATTGCTGCTTGGTGGCGTCATAGGGGTTGCTGTGCGAGGGCGCGGCGGTTTCCGTGAGACCGTAGCCTTCGGCAAAACGCAGGCCGTATTGCTCCCACAGACGCTGGGCCACAGCCTGCGGCATGGCCGCGCCGCCACCGCCTATGTAGACCAGGCTGCTCAGGTCAAAGTCAGCGAAGTTAGGGCTGGCCAACAGGTCTATCACCATGGTCGGAATGTTGGTCCAGTGCGTCACGCGCCAGCGCGAGATCAAACGCCCGGCCAGCTCACGGTCCCAGCGCGGCATGATGACCAGCGTCGCGCTGCCGTAGATGGCCGCATGCATCACCGACACCATGCCGGTGATGTGGAACATGGGCACCACCGACAGCGTCACGTTCTCGAAGGTGCTGCCGCCCCACAGGCAGCTGGCCACCGCGTTATGCATGATGCTGGCGTGCGTGTGCATGCAGCCCTTGGGCAGGCCGGTGGTGCCACTGGTGTAGGGCAGCACGGCCAGGTCTTGCGGCGTGGCGGTGTGTGGGGGCAGTTCACCCGCCTCCAGCGCCTTTGCCGAAGTTGCGTCCGTCCAATCCATCACACTGCCGCCTTCCAGCGCCGGCAACGCGTGGCGCGTGCCCAGCCACTCGCGCCAGGCTGGTGGCAGAGCCGCATCGCCCTCGCCTTCCGCAGTCAAGTCGAAAGCGTCGCTGTAATGCGTGACCACCATGTGCGACAGCCGCTCGCCGGGCGCCAGCTGCGCGTTGGCCCTGGCGAGTTCGGCCGCCAGGTCAGCCGCCGTGATGGCGACCTTGGCATCGGGGTCGGTGATGTAGTGCTTGAGCTCTTCGGCCCGGTTCATGGGATTGACCGGCACCACCACCGCGTTGGCGCGCAGGATGGCAAAGTGCGCGATCACCCACTGCGGGCAGTTCTGCATGTCGAGCAACACACGGTCGCCGCTGCGCACGCCCAGGCCGTGCAGCGTCGCGGCCAGGCGTTCGGCCTGGCGCATGACTTCCGCGTAGCTGAACACGCGGTTGAAGAACACCAGTGCGGGCTTGTCCGGAAACCGCAGCGCGCTGACCGCGAGGTTGTGCCACAGCGAGGTGGCCGGCGGCGTAATGCTGTGCGGCAGGCGCTTGGGCCAGACCTGGTGGTGCAGCGTGTGCGAGGTCGCGGCGGGAGCGGCCTGGCCGGTATCGGAATCGAGGATCAAGAAAAGGCTCCAGGCAGTGCTGATTTTGCTCACAGCCTAACCCGAGTCCGCACAGCCCACATCCGGGAAGCTCCCGATAAAACGCTGTCACTTGAGCGACCGGCGCTCACTATGATGAAACGGCGCCGCGTGTTTTCGCCCGAGGCGGCGGCGTTCCGCCGCACTTGCTCGCTCGCCGGACAACAAGCTTCACTTACACGCGGAAACAAACCCACCAGGAGACTTCATGAATCGCTTTCTCTTTCGCGCCTTGCCCCGAAAAATTCTCGCCATGCTGGCCATCGCAGCGCTGGCATCTTCCTCGGCCATGGCGGCCTTTCCCGACAAACCGATCCGCATCGTCATCGGTTTCCCCGCAGGCGGCCCGCTGGACCAACATGCACGTTTGCTGACCGAACGGCTACAGGCCGTGCTGGGCCAGCCTATCGTGATCGACTACAAGTCCGGCGCCGGCGGCACCGTGGGCGCGCAAGACGTGATGAAGGCCGCGCCCGACGGCTACACCCTGATGCTGGCCAATACCGGCGTGATGGTCATCAACCCGGCGCTGTACAGCAAGCTGCCCTACAGCACGCTCAAAGACTTCACACCAATCGCGCGCACCGCCATGCAGCCACTGGCTCTGCTGGTCAACCCCAAACTGCCGGTGACGAACCTGCAGGAGTTTGTCGCCTACGCCAAGGCCAGGCCGGGCCAGGTCAATTACGGCTCGGCCGGCAACGGCGGTATCAGCCACCTTGTTCCCGAGATGTTCAAGAACGCCACCGGGCTTTTTATGGTCCACATTCCCTACCGCGGCAGCGCACCGGCATTCACCGACCTGATGGCCGGCCAGGTGCAGTTCATGGGTGAATCGATTCCGCAGGCGGCGAACTATCACAAGCAAGGCAAGGTGCGCGCACTGGCCGTCACCAGCAAAGAGCGCAACCCGGCGCTGCCGGATATCCCGACCGTCATCGAATCGGGCATCAAGGGATTTGAGGTCGTAGGCTTTTACGGCTTCCTCGCGCCGGCCGGCCTGCCCAAGGACGTGACCGCCAAACTCAGCGACGCCTTCAAGCAGGTGATGAGCAACCCCGACATTCGCAACCGCATGGTGACGCAGGGCGCCGACCCGGCCTTTATGGGCAGCGAAGAGTTCACGCAGTTCCTGGCCGCTGAGATGCCGCGCTGGGCCCAGGCCGTCAAGGCGTCCGGTGCCAAGATGGACTGAAGAATCCCGGCGGAGAAATCCCCATTCTGGTGCAGCGGCCGCCAAAAAAGCCGCACGCCGGTGCGCAAGCACGCCAGCCAGGTGCACCTATCTTGCATACCAAATTACCATAAACACAACAAAAATCACGCTGAGCGGGGTAAGTTCTAGGTACAAAAATAAGTGGAAAGATTAGGCTGACAACGTCGATGGCGTAGCCGGACAGACCCCTCAGGAAACCGTGCAGGCCCTCTTGACTGCTTCTTTTTGCAGCAAAAAACGGCCTCCCAATTTTTCGGCCAAAGAATGGCCCAGGATTGGCACAAGACTTGCACGCAAGATTTCGCATTGGGTCTCATCGACGCAGATCGGTATGACTTTTTCAACTCAAGGACAGTGCCATGACTTCACGTAAATTCCTGCTTTCGCTGAGCCTGACGGCTCTTTCACTCTTGTCGAGCTTCGGTGTCCATGCGCAAAGCGCCTTGGACACCATCCTGAAAAGCAAAAAGATCACCATCGCGGTTCCACCCGACTTTCCGCCCTATGGCTCCATGGGCGCGGACTTCAAGATCCAGGGCCTGGACGCCGACGTGGCCAACTACATTGGCGCCAAGCTTGGCGTGGCTGTCGACCTGATTCCGGTCACCAGCGCCAACCGCATTCCTTATCTGCAGACAAAGAAGGCCTCTCTCGTGATCGCCACCCTGGGCAAGAACCCGGATCGCGAAAAACAGATTGATTTCGCCGCCGCCTATTCACCCTTCTTCCAGGCGGTCTTCGGCCCCCGGACACTCAATATCAAGAGCTTTACCGACCTGGCAGGGAAAACCGTCGGTGTGACGCGCGGTTCGGTCGAGGACGAGGAACTCAACAAGCTGGCCCCCGCGGGCACCGACATCCGCCGCTTTGACGACAACTTCAAGACGGTGAACGCCTTCACCGCCGGCCAGGTGCAGCTCATCGCCACGGGCGCCTCCGTTGCCGGCAACATCATGAGCAAGAGCCCGCAGCTGCGCACCGAGTACAAGCTGCTGCTCAAGGAAAGCCCCAACTACATTGGCGTGGCCAAAGGGGAAGACACACTTCGCATGACCGTCAACGGCATCATTGCCGAGGCCAAGAAAAACGGGGACCTGGACAAGATCGCCCTCAAATGGCTGGGCCGCCCCGCAGGCGATCTGCCGCAATAAATTTATAAAACAGGGAGGGGTGAACATTCACCTCACCCCCGAGTAAACCCCGATTTTGATATACCAATCTTGTATACAAATATTGAGTTAACTCATCTACATTTATTCCATGGCCACCGCCCCCGACATCAGCAACCGCATCATCGAAGCCGTCATGGCGCAAAAGCTCGCGCCCGGCTCACGCCTGGGCGAGCAGCAGCTGGCCATGCTGTTCGATTGCAGCCGCACCATCGTCCGCGAGGCTTTGACCCGGCTGGCGGTGCGCGGCATCGTCACCGTCAGCAGTCGGCGCGGCTGGTATGTGATCGAGCCGTCGCAGGAGGAAGCGCGCGAGGCTTTTGAGGCGCGCCGCGTCATCGAGATGGGCCTGATCCGGTGCACCACCGACGTCAGCAAGACCGCCATCAAGCAACTCAAGAGCCACCTCACCCGCGAGAAAGCCGCCATCAAGGGTGACGACGTGGGCCTGCGCAGCTTTTTGCTGGGCGACTTCCATGTGTGCCTGGCCGAATGCCTGGGCAACAGCCTGCTGGCAGACACCCTGCGCGACTTCACCGCGCGCACCACCTTGATCGCCATGCTTTACCAGTCGTCGCACGATGCGGAGCAATCCTGCGACGAGCATGTACTTATCGTGCAAGCGCTCGAAAAAGGCGACCTGGCGAAAGCCGAAAAGCTTATGCAGGCCCACATCGGCAGCGTGCAGGCCGCGCTCAAGCTGCAGACCGGCGGCGGCGACCCGCTGGCTCAATTGCGCAGCGCGTTGAGCCCCCTCGACGCGCAAGCCCTGGACAACAAGCCGGCGTCTTCCCCCTCTTCCCGTGTTCGAAAAACCGGCCGCGCCGCGGCCAAACCCGCTGACGATTCCTCAACCTACCTCGGAGCCCTGCTATGAAGCCCAGCAAACGCGTTTTCTCTTTCGCCCTCGCCGCAGCCGCCGTGCTGGTCGCCTCCGGCGCCCATGCACAAAACGCGCTGGACGACATCATGAAGGCCAAGGAAATCAAGATCGCCATTCCCACCGACTTCCCGCCTTACGGCATGGTCGGCGTCGACCTCAAACCCCAGGGCCTGGACGTGGACATGGCCGGCTATATCGCGCAAAAGCTCGGCGTGAAGATTGAACTGGTTCCCGTCACCAGCGCCAACCGCATCGCTTACCTGCAAACCAAGAAGGCCGACCTGGTGATCTCTACGCTGGGCAAAACCCCGGATCGCGAAAAAGTCATCGACTTCACCGCCGCCTACACCCCCTTCTTCCAGGCCGTGTTCGGCCCCAAGAGCATGAGCATCAAATCGTTTGCCGACCTCAACGGCAAGACCATCAGCGTCACGCGCGCCGCCATCGAAGACCAGGAACTGAGCAAGGTCGCACCTGCCGGCACGGACATCAAGCGCTTTGAAGACAACAACACCACGGTCTCGGCCTACACCGCCGGCCAGGTGCAGCTGATCGCCACGGGCGCGTCGGTCGCAGGCAACATGATTGCCAAGAACCCGCAACTCAACACCGAATACAAGCTGCTGTTGAAAGACTCCCCCAACTTCATCGGTGTCGCCAAGGGCGAAGACAAGCTGCGCATGAAAGTCAACGAAATCATTGCCGACGGCAAGAAATCGGGCGACCTCGACAAACTGGCTATGAAGTGGCTGGGCCGTCCTGCTGGCGATCTGCCCCAATAACTGTTGCACACCCCCGTTGCGGTTCGCTTCGCGTAACCGCCTCCCCCCTTGCAGGGGGCGCCGCTTGCGGCCCGGCAAAGCCGGTTCCGCGGCGGCCGCTGGTAGAGGAGACAAACGACGGTGATCTTTCAACAGGATGTGATCCATGCGTGTAGAGCTTGATTTCATGGCGGTGCTATCGCAGTGGCCCTTGCTGGCCACGGGTGTCGTCTGGACGCTGGGGCTGACGGCTATTTCGTCGGTGGCTGGCGTGCTGGTGGGCGTGGCGTTTGCCTGGGCACGCGCCAGCGGGCCGACATGGCTGCGCTGGGTGGTGGGCACTTACGTCGAGCTGATACGCAACACGCCCTTCATCGTCCAGCTGTTTTTCATTTTTTTCGGGTTGCCGGCCCTGGGGTTCAAGCTCTCGCCCGAGGTCGCCTCGGTGCTGGCCATGGTGATCAACCTGGCGGCCTATGCCACCGAGATCATCCGCGCCGGCGTTGAGGCTACCCCGCGCGGCCAGATCGAGGCGGCTGAAAGCCTGGCGCTCAACCGTGTACAAATCTACACCCGCGTGGTGCTGCCGCCCGCGCTCAAAAAGGTCTGGCCCGCCATGGTGAGCCAGATCATCATCGTGATGCTGGGCTCGGCCGTCTGCGGGCAGATCTCGACGCAGGAACTCTCATACGCCGCCAACCTGATCCAGGGGCGCAACTTCCGCGCGTTTGAGGCTTTCATCATTGCCACCGCGATTTACCTGGCCTTGTCGGTCGCGGTTCGCAAGCTGCTCAATTGGGCCGGTCCAAAGTTCCTGTTCGGACGATGAATATGCCCCCACGTTCGCTCACTTCGTGTAGCTTTCTGCCCCCCGAGGGGGCGCTGCGCCTGCGGCCCGGCAAAGCCGGTTCCGCGGCCCCTGCTTATATGAAGAATTCAGCTCACACAAGGAATTGCCATGATTGAGTTTTCAATCTGGGACATCTTCCGCAACCTGCTGCTCGCGGCGCGCTGGACGGTTGTGCTTTCGCTGGTCGCCTTTGTCGGCGGCGGCCTGGTCGGTGCGCTGCTGCTGGTGGGCCGCTTGTCGGCCACACGTGCGGCGCCGGGCGCGCAGAAGGCGGCGAGCATCGTGCGCCGTGCACTGGACACCTATGTGCTGGTGTTCCAGGGCACGCCGCTGCTGATGCAGCTCTTCCTCGCCTATTTCGGCTTGGCGCTCTTCGGCCTCAATGTGCCGGCCTGGGTCGCGGCCGCGGTGGCGCTCACGCTTTACACCAGCGCCTACCTGGCCGAGATCTGGCGCGGCTGCGTCGACGCGATTCCCAAGGGCCAGTGGGAGGCCGCGCAAAGCCTGGCGCTGAACTTCGGCGAGCAGCTGCGTTACATCGTGCTGCCGCAGGCCGTGCGCATCGCCGTGCCGCCCACCGTGGGCTTCCTGGTGCAGGTCATCAAGGGCACGGCGCTGGCCTCGGTGATCGGTTTTATCGAACTGACCAAGGCCGGCACCATGATCACCAACGCCACCTTCAAACCCTTTGTGGTGTACAGCTGCGTCGCGCTGATGTACTTCGCGCTGTGTTTCCCCGTATCCCTGTATGCCCGCAAGCTTGAGAGGAAAGCCCGAAATGGACGCTAACGTCACTAAGGTCGCACCATCCCCCGCAACCACAGTGTCTGACCGGACCCTGGTCGAGATCAATCAACTGCGCAAAAGCTTCGGGACCAACGAAGTCCTCAAAGGCATAGACCTGGACGTCAAGGCCGGCGAAGTGATCGCCATCATCGGTAAAAGCGGCTCGGGCAAAAGCACGCTGCTGCGCTGTATCAACGGGCTGGAGGTCTTCCAGAGCGGCACGCTGCGCGTGGACGGCAAGCACCTGCTGCACGACAACCCACAAGTCATGCGCGAACTGCGCCAGCACGTGGGCATGATCTTCCAGAGCTTCAACCTGTTTCCGCACCTGACCGTCGGCAAGAACATCATGCTGGCGCCCACCCTGGTCAAGAAGACCGCCGGCGCGACCGCGACCGAGCATGCCCACGCGCTGCTACAACGCGTGGGCCTGGCCGAAAAGTTCGACTCCTGGCCCGACCAGCTGTCAGGCGGGCAGCAGCAACGCGTGGCCATCGCGCGCGCGCTGGCGATGCAGCCTTCGGTGCTGCTCTGCGATGAAATCACCTCGGCGCTGGACCCGGAGCTCGTGGGCGAGGTGTTGCAAGTGGTGGAAAGCCTGGCCGCCGAGGGCATGACGTTGCTCATGGTGACGCACGAAATGAACTTCGCCCGCAAGGTCTGCGACCGCGTGGTCTTCATGCACCAGGGCCGCGTGCATGAAATCGGCCCGCCCGATGAAGTGTTTTCCAATCCGCAAACCGCCGAGCTCAAGCAGTTCCTCGGCATGATTCAGTAGGCGGCGCCTGTCACATGGCCCGCCAGCGCCCGGCGTCGCCGCGCCATCCTGGCTCTGTTCAACATCTGCATGAACATCCAGGCCGCTTAAGGTCGCTTAAGGCCATTTAAGGCCGCCCGGCCCCAGCTTTCCCCCGGCCCTGCAGGGTCGAGCGGCTTCCCGCACAATGGCGGGAAATATCCCACTGAATAGCTGTGTTTACGCAGGCCGCCACCCCTTGGCGGCTTGCGCTGCTCTCGCCTACCCGACGCCGCCGCCATGACCGCCATGCCCCCCATCCTGTATTTCTTCGCCCTGTGCAATCTCGTCATCGGCAGCGGCGCTTTTGTGCTGGGCGGCATCCTCCAACCCATGAGCGCCTCGCTCGGCATCAGCGTGGCGGCCGCCGGCCAGGCGATGACGGCCTATGCCGTAGCCACCGCCGTGTTGGCGCCACTGCTCATCATCCTCACCGCCCGTTGGCCGCGCAAGCGCGCCGTACAACTGGCGCTCACGCTGTTCACCGCGGGTTGCATGGTCTGCGCCCTCGCGCCCAACCTGCCCATGCTGTTGCTGGGCCGCGTGCTGATGGGTGCGGGCGCGATGTTCACCGCCGCGGCCTCTGCGCTGGCCGTCAGTATGGTCGTGCCTGCGCTGCGGGGCCGCGCGCTGTCCATCACCTTTCTGGGCATGAGCATCAGCTATGCCGTGGGCCTGCCCATAGGCGCATGGCTGGGCTTTGAGTTCGGCTGGCGCGTGCCGGTGTGGCTGTCGGCCGCCGCAAGCGCCGCGGCCCTGGTCGCCGCCAGCTGGCTGATTCCGGCCAACATGGCCAGCGCCGGCACCAGCTTCGCGGGCTTTCAGGCGGCCGCGCGCCAAGGCGCGGTGCTGCGCGTCTGGGGACGCACCCTGCTGTACTTCATCGCCATCTTCAGTGTCTTCGCCTATATCGGGCCGGTGCTGCATGCGCTCAACCCCATGAACTCCGCGCAGCTCTCGGCCACGCTGGCCGTCTTCGGCCTGGCCGGCGTAGGCGGCACCCTGATGGGAGGCTGGGCCACAGACCGCTTCGGTGCGCTGCGCACCATGCGCCTGCAGCTCACGGTGCTGGTCGCCATGATGTGCCTGTTGCCGCTGACGCGTGGCAGCGTGCCGGCCACCATGGCCGTGCTGGTGGCCTGGGGCATCGCCGGTTTCGGCCTCATGGCGCCGCAGCAAAGCCGGCTCGCCAGCCTGTCACCGGCACAGGCGCCGCTGCTGCTTAGCCTCAACGGCTCCATGCTTTACGTCGGCACTGCGCTGGGCTCGGTCATCAGCGGCACGCTGCTCGACCAGGTCGGCTTTGCGCGACTGGGCTGGGTGGGCGTGCCTTTCGGCCTACTTGCCATGCTGACCCTGGTGTTTGACCGCATGCCCGCGCGCGCGCCGGCTTCGGCCACCGCCTGATCCGAAAGCCGTTCTTAAAATCGCGCCATGACTGCTCAAGACCAACTCGAAACTTTGCAAACCGCGCTGCAACAGCTGCGCGACGATGGGCTCAGCGTGGCGGCCTTTTCGCAAGTCGCGATGCAGCAGTCCAGCCTGGCGGCTGCCCTGCCCGACCGTTTCGGCGAAGTGCTGTCGCAGTTGCTGAACCGGCTGGAGTCCAGCGCGCTGTTCACCGAGGAAAGCTGCTCCTTCAGCCAGAAGGAATTGCTGGACAGCTTGCAGCTTTGGCTGGACAAGGCGCGGTTGCAGTTGAAAAAAAGCTGAGCCCGCAGGAACTTACCCGGCCCATCTTTTATCATTCCCTCATGCGCCATTTCCTGTTCGCCTTGATGATCGTCCTGCTGCCTTTGCGCGGCTGGGTGGGCGACGCGATGGCGACGCAGATGGCGGCCGGCCAACTTCAGCATCGCGAGGCGCAAGCCGCTGTCCAGGCTGCCCATGTGCATGAAGCCATGGATGCGACGTATGCAGGCCACCATGCGCAAGCTCCCGTCGTGCATGACTGCGCTGACCAGACCACGAATGATGGCGGCAACGATTCGGCTGACGGCCACTGCGAAACCTGCGCCGCCTGCCAGGCGTGCCATACAGTGGCACTGTCACCCGCAGCCATTGACTCAATGCCTGTTTTCAGCGCACCCATCCTGCCCCACCCGGCGGCAGACCAATTCGCCAGTGCCGATGCCGCACTGCGCCAAAAACCACCCATTTCCTGATCTCCAGGCCCGAACTGGGTCTGTACTTGCCCTCCGGCGCAGCCTTTGACGGCTGACACGCCGGAGCACGCGATGCCTGCCATCGCACCCGCTGGTATCTCAGGAGATTTTTGTGAACATCCGCGTTCTTTTTTCAAACCCGCGCGCATGGCTGCCGGCCGTGCTGCTGCCCCTGGGGTTTGCCGCCCATGCGCAGGCTCCCACACCCTATCCCCGGCTCGACCCCAAGCCCATAGAGCAAGCCGCCGACCCTTCCACGCCGGTGCCAGCCGCCCAGTATTCATCGGCCTTTGCGGGCTTGCCCACCGGCGTGGAGCCAGCCAGCGATGACTGGAAAAAAGCCAATGCCGCCGTGGGCCGGTTCCCGCGAGGCCATGCCGACCTGCTGAAGTGGGAGCAGGCCCAGCAGGCAAAACCCGCGGCGCCGGCCGCTCCAAAACCATGAGGCCCGGCATGAACCCCCTCCTCATCGGCCATGGAACCGGCCCACGGCAAGCGGGCGCAATGGCCTTGCTGTTGCTGGCACTCACGGCACTCTCAGCGCATGCGGCCGTGCCGCGCGACGGCGGCGTCAGCGGCCTGGAAGCGCAGGCTGGCAGCCAGGCCTCTGGCCCAGTCACTCTCGCGCGGCCGGGCATGGATTCCGGCGCGGCCATCGCACCCTTGCTGGCGGCGGGCCCGCTGAGCGCCGACACGGCGATGCGCATCGCGCTGCTCAACAACCCCGGCCTGCAACTTTCGCTGGCGTCGGAAGGCGTGAACATCTCGGATGCCGTACCGGCCGACAGCCCGGCCAGGCGCAAGGCCAGCCAGGAAATCACCCTGCTGTCGGCTCAGGCACGCAAAGCCTGGGTACGCGCCGTGGCGGCGGAGCAGCTCGTTCGCCTGGCGGCGCAAGCGAAGGAAAGCACCGAAGCCGGCGGCGAGCTGGCCCGCCGCATGGCACGGGCCGGCAACTGGAGCAGGCTGCAACAGGCACGCGAACAGCTGCTGCTGGCCGATGCGGCGGCGCAACTGGCGCGCGCACGGCAGGCGGCTTTCAGTGAGCGTGAAAAGCTCATCGTGATGCTGGGCCTGTGGGGCGCGCAGACCGGCTTTGCGCTGCCGGACCGGCTGCCCGAGCTGCCGGCGCAAGCCCAGGAACTGCCCGACATGGAAAGCCGCGTGCTACAGCAGCGCCTGGACCTGCAACTGGCGAAGCTGGAGTGGGCGCGGCAACGCGCGGCCAGGCGCGAGCCCGGCGCCGATGCATTGTGGGAAGCGATGGGCAACGCGGCCCGCGTGCGCGAACTGGCGGTGAAAGCCCGCAGCGAAGCGCGCGAGGCCTACCATGCTTACCGCACAGCCTGGGACCTGGCGAAGCACTATGAAAAAGAAGTGTTGCCGCTGTCGCGCTTCATCAACGACGAGACCCTGCTGCGCTACAACGGCATGCTGGCCAGCGTCTTCGAGTTGCTGGCCGAGGCGCGCGCGCAAGCGCAGGCTGCGGGCGAGGCGGTCCAGGCGCAGCGCGATTTCTGGCTGGCTGATACCGACCTGCGCACAGTGCTCTCCGGCGCGCCCTACGCGGCTTCCGAAGCATCCGCGGAAAGCCCCTCCACTCCCGCCGCCACGGCCGCGCATTGAGGCCAGGCCTCATCACCGAATCCCAAGGACTATTCAATGAACCGAAGACACTTCTTCAACCGCGCGGCTACGGCGGGCATGGGCACCGTGGCCGCCGCCTCCGTCAGCAGGGTGGCCATGGCCGCGCTGCCCGAGCCGGCCACCATGGCGCATGCCAGCACGGCGGCGCCACTGGCGCCGCCCAACGGCCGACCCTACAACCCGGTGGTCACCCTCAACGGCTGGACCCTGCCCTGGCGCATGAACAACGGCGTCAAGGAGTTCCACCTGGTGGCCGAACCCGTGGTGCGCGAAATGGCGCCCGGCTTCAAGGCCAATATGTGGGGCTACAACGGGCAAAGCCCGGGCCCGACCATCGAGGTGGTAGAAGGCGACCGCGTGCGCATCTTCGTGACCAACAGGCTGCCCGAACACACCACCATCCACTGGCATGGCCAGCGCCTGCCCAACGGCATGGACGGCGTCGCCGGCCTGAACCAGCCGGCGATTCCGGTGGGCAAGACTTTTGTGTACGAGTTCGTCGCGCGGCGGCCCGGCACCTTTATGTACCACCCGCATGCCGACGAGATGACGCAGATGGCCATGGGCATGATGGGCTTCTGGGTCACCCACCCCAGGGAGAAGCACCCGCTGATCGACGCGGTGGACCGCGACTTCGTGTTCCTGCTCAACGCCTACGACATCGAACCCGGCAGCATGACGCCCAAGATCATGACCATGCTGGACTTCAACCTGTGGAGCTGGAACAGCCGCATCTTCCCGGGCATAGACCCGCTGGTGGTGCGCAGGAATGACAAGGTGCGCATACGCGTGGGCAACCTCACCATGACCAACCACCCGATACACCTGCACGGCCACGAGTTCACCGTCACGGGCACCGATGGCGGGCCCACGCCTCGGGCAGCCCGTTGGCCCGAGGTGACAACCGACGTGGCCGTGGGCCAGATGCGGCAGCTGGAGTTTGTGGCCGACGAGGAAGGCGACTGGGCTTTTCATTGCCACAAGAGCCACCACACCATGAACGCCATGGGCCACAACGTGCCCACCATGGTGGGTGTGGACCACCGCGGCCTGGTTCAAAAAATCCAGAAGTCGGCGCCCGACTACATGGTGATGGGCGAGCGCGGCATGGCCGACATGGGCAGCATGGAAATGCCGATTCCCGACAACACCGCAGCCATGATGACGGGCACGGGCCCCTATGGCGGCGTGCAAATGGGCGGCATGTTCAGCATGCTCAAGGTGCGCGGCGACCAGAAACCCGGCGACTACAAAGACCGGGGCTGGTACCGCCAGCCGCCCGGTACCCAGGCCTATGAATGGAAGGGCACGCTGCCCGATGCCGCGCGCGCCCAGGGCGGCAACGCGGCCGCGCCTGCATCCGGCCCAGGCACCGAAGTCAACATCCGCAAACCCTCAGGCCATAGCGACCATAGCGGCCATTGAACAGGACACACCATCATGAAACACCTGAACGTTTTTCAATCCATCGTTGCTTGCACCTTGTTCGCGAACGCAGGAGCTGCATTCGCCCAGCATTCAGGGCACACACCCCCAAGCCCCTATGCGGGAGAGCAAACGCGTGAGATCAAGGCGCTGTCGGCCACGCAGACGGCCGACCTGCTCGCCGGCAAAGGCATGGAGCAGGCCAAAGCGGCGGAACTGAATGGCTACCCAGGGCCCATGCACGTGCTGGAGCTGGCAGGCCCCCTGGCGCTGAGCGAGGCACAAAGACAGGATAGCGAAGCACTGCTGGCCGGCCACAAGGCGGAGGCTCGCGCTTTGGGCGCCAGGCTGGTGGAAGCGGAGCGCGACCTGGATGCGGCTTTCGCCGAAAAGCGGATTGACACGGCGCAGCTCGAACAGCTGACGCGGCAGATCGGCCAGCTTCAGGCCGAATTGCGCGCTTCGCACCTGCGCACTCACCTGCAACAGACCCGCCTGTTGACGGCGCCGCAAGCGGCCCTTTATGCGGAGTTGCGCGGCTACACCGGCGCGCCCAGGGCCGCTGTGCCCGCACAGCATCCAAGCCATTCAAGCCATTAAGGCGTTCTCCAATCCCTGAACAATCACATCATGAAAAACTTCATTTCTTCGCTCGCACTCATCACTTTGACCTTCGCCCCGGCCCTTGCCTTCGCGCACGGAGACGCTGCGCACGGCGCCGACAAAACCGCCGCGGTAGCAAAAGAGCAAAAGCCCTGGGGCATTGCCGGCGACCCCAAATCGGTCACGCGGACTATCACGCTGACCATGGACGACAACATGCGCTTCACGCCCGACAAGCTGGCCTTCAAGCAGGACGAGACCGTGCGCTTTGTGATCCGCAACCAGGGGAAACTTTTGCACGAACTCGTGATAGGCACCAAGCCGGAGCTCGACGCGCATGCCACGATGATGGTGAAGTTTCCCGGCATGGAGCACGACGAGCCCTACATGGCGCATGTGCCCGCCGGCAAATCGGGCGAGCTGGTCTGGACCTTTAACCGTAGCGGCGAATTCGACTTCGCCTGCCTGATTGCCGGCCACTACCAGGCCGGCATGGTCGGCAAGATCCACGTGACGCGCTGAGTGGCAACGCATTGTTGAAGAACACAAGGAGCACACCATGCAAAGACGAGAACTGATGCGCGCCATGGCGGTTATTGCGAGCCCGGCCATGGCCTCCGGGCTTCTGGCGCAAACACGTCCCCAGGTAGAAGTCTGGAAAGACCCCGAGTGCGGCTGTTGCAAGGATTGGGTGGCGCACCTGCAGGCCAATGGCTTCGCGGTGCGCGTACACGACAGCGGCAACGACGCCCCGCGAAAACGCCTGGGCATGCCCGACAAGCTGGGCTCCTGCCATACGGCGGAAGTCAGCGCACAAGGCAAACGCTACGCGCTGGAAGGTCATGTGCCGGCCCGCGAGGTGCACCGCCTGCTCAAGGAAGCGCCGCAAGCCATTGGGCTGGCCGTTCCCGGCATGCCGGTGGGCTCGCCGGGCATGGATGCGCCGCTCTACGGCGGGCGCAAAGACCCTTATGACGTGCTGCTGGTCTTCCAGGACGGCAGCAGCCGGGTTTACCAAAGCTATCACCGCAGTTGAAAGGAATCGCCATGAAACATTTGAAACAGACACTCGCCGCCCTCTTCACCACGACCATCGCTGCGCTCGCGGCTTCGGCGGCCCTGGCGCAAGCCGCCACGCCGCTGACCGAAGGCGAAATCCGCAAGGTCGACAAGGAAGCCGGCAAACTCACCATCAAGCACGGTGAGATCAAAAACCTGGAGATGCCCCCCATGACCATGGTGTTCCGCGCCAGCGACCCCAAGCTGCTGGAGTCGCTGAGCGCGGGGGACAAAGTCGGCTTCCACGCCGAAAAGATGGACGGCCAATTCATCGTGACCGTGATCGAGAAAAGGTAAAACAAGAACCTGTTCACGGGGATGCGGCAGCGGCATGCTAAGGTTGGCGCATGCCAAAAGCCATACGCTACACCCTGCTGTCGCTGCGCGACCTGGCCGCCTCGGCCGGGCCCTTCATTGTGCTGGCCGTTGCCCTGCTGGCGCTGGCCTACTGGTGGCTGGACCCGAACCCGCCCAAACGCGTGACGCTGGCCACCGGGCCGGCGCAAAGCGCGTACGAGGAGTTCGGCAAACGTTATGCCAAGGCGCTGGCGGTCGAAGGCATCACGGTGGTTCTGCAGCCCTCTGAAGGCTCGGCCGCCAACCTGCAACTGCTGCGCGAAGGCAAGGTCGACGTGGGCTTTGTCCAGGGCGGCACCAGCGACTACACCGAGCAGGACGAGGAAGACCTGGCCTCGCTCGGCAGCCTTTTTGTGGAACCGCTCTGGCTGTTCTACCGGGAAGACGCCGCGCGTAAAGTGGCTGCGACGGCGCGGGCCGCCAAAAACCCGGGCGGCCGCACGACCGGCAAGGCCGACCCTGCCGAAGACGCCAGCCTGAGCTCGCTCACACAATTGCAGGGCCTGCGCGTCAACACCGGCACGCCCGGCAGCGGCGTCCCCAGCCTGATGGCCAAACTGCTGGAGAGCAACCACATCGACCCGGCGACACTGAAAATATCCCGACTGGAGCAGACACCCGCCACCGTGGCCTTTCTGGGCGGCGAGCTGGACGCGATCGTGTTCGCATCCGCGCCCGAGTCGCTGATGGTGCAGATGCTGCTGCAGACACCCGGCGTGAAACTCATGAACTTCGCGCAGAGCGAAGCCTATTCCAGGCGCTTCGCCTTCCTGACGCCCACGCGCCTGCCGCGCGGCGTGGTGGATCTGGCTGCCAACATCCCGCCCGACGACGTGCAACTGGTGGCGTCCACCACCTCGCTGATCACACGCACCACCACCCACCCCGCCTTGCAGCAACTATTGGCCCAGGCCGGCAACGACATCCACGGCGGAGCCGGCTGGTTCAAGGGCGCGCGCGAATACCCCAACCGTGACAACAGCGAGCTGCCCATCGCCAAGGAGGCCGAGCGCGCCATCAAGAACGGCACGCCGGTGCTGCAACGCTACCTGCGTTTCTGGGTGGCCAACCTGGTCGAGCGCATGTGGCTGGTGATGGGCATCATCATCGCCATCATGCTGCCGCTGTCACGCATCATTCCGCCGCTTTACGCTTTTCGCGTACGTTCGCGCATCTTCCGCTGGTATGGCCGGCTGCGCGACATCGAGAACCGGGTGGACAGCAGCGAAGGCAGCGACCGCAACAGCGACAAGAACAAGGCCCTGCTGGAAGAACTCAACGGCCTGGAGCGCCGGGCTGAAAAAATCACCGTGCCGCTGTCGTACACCGACGAGTTGTACGCGCTGCGCAGCAATATTCACCTGGTGCGCAAAAAGCTGCTGCGGCTTTAGTCCGTGAGCAGGTGCCAAGGCCTGCGCGCCCTCGGACTGGGCCAGCGACACCTTGGCAACGCTGGGGCGCATACCGAGCCTTGTTGAGCGCCCATGAAGCTTACGCAAAGCTTTTTCAGGGCTTCGGACGGGCCTGATCAGGGCTTTTTAGGGCGGCATTGTTTCTTTAACCTTAAAGTAAAACCCTGTGTCGGCATATCATTTGCTCTGCTAGTATCGCCCGATACTTTTTCTTTGGCCGATGCTTGCTTTTATTCTGCGCCGCCTGATTCAGGCCGTGATCGTGATGGTCGTGGTCGCACTGATTGCCTTCATGCTGTTCCAGTATGTCGGCGACCCGGTGGTGTTCCTGCTGGGGCAGGACGCCTCGCCCGCGCAGATCACACAGCTGCGCACCGACCTGGGCCTGGACCGGCCCTTTATCGTGCAGTTCTGGCACTTCCTGGTGAATGCCGCGCAGGGTGAATTCGGCCTGAGCCTGCGCCAGGGCGCCAAAGTCTCGCGTTTGATCTCCGAGCGTTTTCCGGCCACGCTGGAACTGGCGCTGGTGGCGGCCGTGATGGCGCTGCTGATCGGCATTCCCATGGGCGTGTATTCGGCGCTGCGCCGCGGCACCTTCATGAGCCAGGTGTTCATGACGGTCTCGCTGCTGGGCGTGTCGCTGCCGACCTTCCTGATAGGTATCCTGCTGATCCTGGTGTTCGCGGTGGGCCTGGGCTGGTTCCCGAGCTTCGGCCGCGGCGAGACCGTGCAGATCGGCTGGTGGAACAGCGGCCTGTTCAAGGCCGACGGCTGGCACCACATCGTGCTGCCGGCCGTAACGCTGGCGGTGTTCCAGCTCACGCTGATCATGCGGCTGGTGCGCGCGGAAATGCTGGAAGTGCTGCGTACCGACTACATCAAGTTTGCGCGTGCCCGCGGCCTGCCGGACCGCGTCATCCATTTCGGCCACGCGCTCAAGAACACGCTGGTGCCGGTGATGACGATTACCGGACTGCAGCTGGGCGGGCTGATCGCCTTCGCCATCATCACTGAAACCGTGTTCCAGTGGCCCGGCATGGGCCTGCTGTTCATCCAGGCCGTGACCTTCGCCGACATCCCGGTGATGGCGGCCTACCTGTGCCTGATCGCCCTGATTTTCGTGATCATCAACCTGGTCGTCGACCTGCTGTACTTCGCGGTCGATCCCAGGTTGCGGGTCGGCAACGCGGCGGGCCACTGAGGCTGCCGCCGCACCTTTTTTGTTTTACCCAGCCAGTCCATCCCGTTCCTTTTATCGTTTCTTTTTTCTTCCCACCAGGAGTCCTCGATGAAATTCAAGTCCAACCTGCTCTCGGCCAGTGTCTTGTGCGCCTTCGCGGCCACCAGTTTTGTGGCGTCCGCACAAACACTCAGGATCGCCAACCAGGGCGATTCCCTGTCGATGGACCCGCACTCGCTCAATGAATCGCTGCAGCTCAGCGTGACCGGCAATGCCTACGAGGGCCTGGTCATCCGCAACAAGGACCTGAGCCTGGCGCCAGGCCTGGCAACCTCGTGGAAGCAGACTTCGCCGACCGTGTGGCGCTTCGAGTTGCGCAAGGGCGTGCAGTTCCATGACGGCACGCCGTTCACGGCCGACGATGTGGTCTTCAGCTTCCAGCGCACGCAGGCTGAGGGCTCGGACATGAAGAGCTACACCAACGACTTCAAGGAAGTGCGCAAGATCAACGACCATGTGGTCGAGATCGAAACCAAGACGCCCTTCCCCATCCTGCCCGACGTGATTTCGCTGGTCTACATGATGAGCAAGAAGTGGTGCGAAACCAACCAGGCCACCCGCCCTGTGGACCGCCGCAAGGGCATTGAAAACGCGGCCTCCTTCCGCGCCAACGGCACCGGCCCTTACCGCGTTCGCGAGCGCCAGCCCAATGTGCGCACCACCTTTGTCCGCAACGGCAATTACTGGGGCAAGATCGACGGCAACGTCCAGGAAGTGGTCTTCACGCCCATCGGCAATGACGCGACCCGGGTGGCGGCCCTGCTGTCGGGCGAGGTTGACGTGATGGAGCCCGTGCCGGTACAGGACATCGAGCGCGTCAACGGCAACGCCGGCACCAAGGTGCTGGTCGGCCCCGAAATGCGCACCATCTTCCTGGGCATGGACCAAAAGCGCGACGAACTGCTGTACTCCAACATCAAAGGCAAGAACCCCTTCAAGGACAAACGCGTGCGCCAGGCCTTCTACCAGGCCATCGACATCGACGGCATCAAGAAGACCGTGATGCGCGGCGCCTCGAGCCCGACGGCGCTGCTGATCGGTCCCGGCATCAATGGCTTCCAGCCGGAGCAGAACAAACGCCTGCCCTACGACCCTGAAGCCGCGAAAAAATTGATGGTGGAAGCCGGCTACCCGAACGGCTTTGAAGTGTCCATGAACTGCCCGAACGACCGCTACGTGAACGACGGCCGCATCTGCCAGGCGGTGGCGGCCAACCTGTCGCGCATCAACGTCAAGATCAACCTGCAGGCCGAGACCAAGGGCACCTATTTCCCCAAGGTGCTGCGCCGCGACACCAGCTTCTACATGCTGGGCTGGACCCCAGCTACCTATGACGCCCACAACGCACTCAATGCGCTGGTCGCCTGCGTGGACGACAAGGGCGCCGGCCAGTTCAACTTGGGCGCGTATTGCAACCCCAAGGTCGACGAACTGACCAAGAAGATCCAGTCCGAGACCGACAAGACCAAGCGCAACGCGATGATCAAGGAAGCCTTTGACATCCACAACGCCGACATCGGCCACCTGCCGCTGCACCAGCAGTCGCTGGCCTGGGGCACGAGCAAGAAGGTCGAGCTGGTCCAGCTGGCAGACAACTTCATGTTCTTTAAGTGGATGACTGTCAAGAAATAAGCACCCCCCTGCTGCCGCCTCGCTTCGCGTGGCGGCCCCTCCCCTACAGGGGACAACACCTGCGGCCCGGCGAAGCCGGTTCCGCGATGTTGCTGGCACAGGACTCGCTTTACTCGTCCCTAGTTAATACGGATTGCGCTTTCTCTTGATAAAAAAAACTCTTGCGCGCTGGCTTGACAGTGATGTGGGCCATAGCTTTCGCACTTCACCGGTGGCGATGGTGGCGGCTGCCATCGCCCTGGTCTGCATTTTCTGTTCGGTGTTTGCCGGCTGGGTGGCGCCGCATGACCCGTTCAACCTGAGCACGCTGGAGCTCGGTGATGCGCGCCTGCCGCCGGCCTGGTACTCGCAGGGCAGCGCCAAATACCTGCTGGGCACGGACGACCAGGGGCGTGACATCTTGTCGGCGCTGATGTACGGCGCGCGCATCTCCTTGGTTGTGGGCGCGGCTTCGGTCGTCCTTTCGATGTTTGCGGGTGTGTCGCTGGGGCTGCTGGCGGGGTTCAAGGGGGGCTGGATTGATTCGGCCCTGATGCGGGTCTGCGACGTGATGTCTTCGTTCCCACCCATCCTGGTCGCGCTGCTGATCGCGGGTGTGGGCCGCGCGGTGTTTCCCGATGCCAGCCAGTTGCTGGCCATGGGCGTGCTGATCCTGTCGATCTCTATGGGGCAATCGGGCTGGGTGCAGTATGCGCGCACGGTGCGCGGCTCAACCATGGTGGAGCGCGGCAAGGAGTATGTGCAGGCGGCCCGCGTGACCGGCGTGGCGCCGCTGCGCATCATGCGCCGCCACGTGCTGCCCAATGTGATGGGACCGGTGCTGGTGCTGGCGACCATCCAGGTGGCGACCGCCATCATCACCGAAGCCACCTTGTCTTTTCTGGGCGTGGGCGTACCGCCGACCTCTCCCTCGCTGGGCACGCTGATCCGCGTGGGCAACGATTATCTGTTCTCGGGCGAATGGTGGATCACCGTATTCCCGGGCCTGATGCTGGTGCTGATCGCGCTGAGCGTGAATTTGCTGGGCGACTGGCTACGTGACGCATTGAACCCCCGACTCCGGTAAAAAGCGAATCCCACAATGAGCCTTTTACAAATCAAGAATCTGGTGGTCGAGTTCCCCGGCCGGCGCGGCACGTTGCGCGCGCTGGACGACATCTCTTTTGACATCGCACCCGGCGAAATCCTGGGTGTGGTGGGTGAGTCGGGCGCGGGCAAGTCGCTGACGGGCGCCGCCATCATCGGCCTGCTGGAGCCGCCCGGGCGTGTGGCCGGCGGCCAGATCCTGCTCGAAGGCGAGCGCATCGACAACCTGCCCCATGAACGCATGCGCCATATCCGCGGGCGCAAGATAGGCGCGATCTTCCAGGACCCGCTGACCTCGCTGAACCCGCTCTACACCATAGGCCGGCAACTGGTGGAAACCATCCAGGCCCACCTGCCGGTGACGGCGCGGGAAGCCAGGGCGCGCGCCATCGAGCTGCTCAACGACACCGGCATACCTGCGGCTGCGCAGCGCATAGACCACTACCCGCATCAGTTCTCGGGCGGCATGCGCCAGCGCGTGGTGATTGCCTTGGCGCTGGCGGCCGAGCCCAAGCTGATCGTGGCCGACGAGCCGACGACCGCGCTCGACGTGTCCATCCAGGCGCAGATCATCACGCTGCTCAAAAACATCTGCAAGCAGCGCGGCGCCGCCGTCATGCTGATCACCCACGACATGGGTGTTATCGCAGAGACCTGCGACCGCGTGGCCGTGTTGTACGCCGGGCGCATTGCTGAAATCGGCCCGGTGCACCAGGTGATCAACCAGCCATCGCACCCCTATACCGCGGGCCTGATGGCTGCGATCCCCGACATCGCGGTGGAGCGCGAGCGGCTCTACCAGATCGACGGCGCCATGCCGCGCCTGAATGCCATTCCGCAAGGCTGCGCCTTCAACCCGCGTTGCCCCAAAGCCTTTGACCGCTGCCGGCAAGACAGGCCGGACCTGATGCCGGCCGGCGCCACGCGCGCTGCTTGCTGGCTGCATGATGCGCATGCGGGGATGGCGGCATGAGCGAGGTCATGAAGACAGAACCGCTGGTCCAAGCCCGCGACCTCGCGAAAACCTTTGACGTATCGCCGCCATGGTTGAACCGCGTTCTGGAACGCAAGCCCCGGCTGCTGCTGAAAGCCGTCGACGGCGTGAGCTTCGAAATCGAAAAAGGCAAGACACTGGCGCTGGTCGGCGAATCGGGTTGCGGCAAGAGCACTGTGGCGCGGCTGCTGGTGGGCCTGTATGAACCCACGCGCGGTGGCTTGAACTTTGACGGTCAGGACGCGCATGCGGTATTCAAGACGCCTGCCGGCCGGCAGTTGCGCAGCCGCATCCAGATGATCTTCCAGGATCCTTATGCCAGCCTGAACCCGCGCTGGACGATTGAAGAGATCATTGCCGAGCCGCTGCGCGAGCACGGCATCCTGGCTGACGGCGCCGCGCTTAAGGAGCGCGTGGGCGAGCTGCTCAAGTCGGTGGGCCTGTCGCCGCTGGACATGCCCAAATACCCCCATCAGTTCTCGGGTGGGCAGCGCCAGCGCATCTCCATCGCGCGGGCGCTGGCCACCGAGCCAGAATTCCTGGTCTGCGACGAGCCAACCTCGGCGCTCGATGTGAGCGTGCAGGCACAGGTGCTCAACATCATGAAGGACCTGCAGCGCACGCGGGGCCTGACCTACCTCTTCATCTCGCACAACCTCGCGGTAGTGCGCCACGTCAGCGACCAGGTCGGTGTGATGTACCTGGGCCGCCTGGTGGAACTGGCCGACAAGCACAGCCTGTTCGACAGGCCGCGCCATCCCTACACACGCATGCTGCTGGACGCCATTCCCAAGATGCACGACACCGGCCGCGCCCGCACGCCGGTGTCGGGCGAGGTGCCCAATCCGCTGAACCCGCCCGGCGGCTGCACCTTCCACCCGCGCTGCCCGCACGCCAATGAGCGCTGCCGGGCGGAACGGCCGGAGTTCCTGCAACTGCAAGGCGTGCGCGTGGCCTGCCACGCGGTTGAAGAAGGCCGCATCTGAAATGGTGAATATTTGGGAATTTGAAAAGCAAGCGGCGCCTGCAAACCCGGGCGAGCTTGGGTAACATGAACCTTTAACGGAGAACGCCGTGAAAATCATTGACTCCATCCTGGCCGGCGCGGCCGACATCGCGGCCGTGCGACGCGACATCCACGCCCACCCCGAACTGTGTTTCCACGAAGTGCGCACCGCCGATGTGGTCGCGAAAAAGCTGGAGTCCTGGGGCATCCCGATTCACCGCGGCATGGGCACCACCGGCGTGGTGGGCATCGTGCACGGACGCGATGGCGGCGCCTGCGGGCGCGCCGTGGGCCTTCGCGCCGACATGGACGCGCTGCCCATGCAGGAGTTCAACACCTTCGCCCACGCCAGCACGCAGCCGGGCAAGATGCACGCCTGCGGCCATGACGGACACACCGCCATGCTGCTGGCCGCGGCGCGCCACTTCTCGGAGAACCGCGACTTCGACGGCACGGTCTACCTGATCTTCCAGCCGGCCGAGGAAGGCGGCGGCGGTGCGCGCGAGATGATCAAGGACGGCCTCTTTGAGAAGTTTCCGGTGGAAGCCGTCTTCGGCATGCACAACTGGCCGGGCGCGCATGTGGGCACCTTCGCGGTCAGCGCGGGGCCGGTGATGGCGTCGAGCAATGAATTCAAGATCACCATACGCGGCAAGGGCGGTCACGCCGCGATGCCGCACACCGGCATAGACCCGGTGCCGGTGGCCTGCCAGATGGTGCAGGGCTTCCAGTCCATCATCAGCCGCAACAAGAAGCCCGTGGACGCAGGTGTTATCTCGGTCACCATGATCCACGCCGGCGAAGCCACCAACGTGGTGCCCGACTCCTGCGAACTACAGGGCACGGTGCGCACCTTCAGCATCGAGGTGCTGGACCTGATTGAAAGGCGCATGAAAGAAGTCGCCGAGCACACCTGTGCGGCCTTTGAGGCGCGCTGCGAGTTCGAATTCATCCGCAACTACCCGCCCACTATCAACAGCGCCGCCGAAGCCGAGTTCGCGCGCCAGGTGATGAGCGACATCGTCGGGCCGGCTAACGTACTGGCGCAGGAGCCCACCATGGGCGCCGAAGACTTCGCCTACATGCTGCAGGCCAAGCCCGGCGCCTATTGCTTTATCTCCAACGGCGACGGCGCGCACCGTGAGATGGGCCACGGCGGGGGCCCCTGCACGCTGCACAACCCGAGCTACGATTTCAACGACGACCTCATTCCTCTGGGCGGCACTTACTGGGTCCAGCTGGCCACGCGCTGGCTGGGCACGCCGGCCAAGGCCTGAATCCTGACCACGCCAGCAACACCAAAAATAACAGCATGAACACACACGCGGCTTTTTCGGCCAGCTATGCGACAGCGCGCGCCAAATTCCTTGAAGCGGCCGGCGCCGCGGGCATGACGCTTCGCTCCTACGAACACCCGCTCAAAGGTCGGGACGGCGAAACCCTGGCTATGGACGTGGTGCTGGACGGCTCGCCGGATGCCGAGCACCTCTTCGTGATCAGCAGCGCCTGCCACGGCGTGGAAGGCTATTGCGGTTCAGGCGTGCAGGTGTATGCCGCGCACGACGCCGAATGGCGCGCCAAGGCCCGCGCCAGCGGCGTGGCGGTGCTTTACATCCACGCGCTCAATCCCCACGGTTTTTCTTACGCACGGCGCACCACGCACGAGAACGTGGACCTGAACCGTAACTTCCACGATTTCAGCCAGCCGCTGCCCGTGAACGAGGCTTACCGCGAGGTTCACGACCTGCTGCTGCCGGCGCAGTGGCCGCCCACCGATGAGAACGAGGCCGCTATTGCGACCTATCTCGACACCCACGGCGTGACGCGCTACCAGGCGGCGGTATCGCAAGGGCAGCATGAATACGCCGACGGCATGTTCTTCGGCGGTATCGCACCGACCTGGAGCAACCAGACCCTGCGCGAAGTGTTGCGCACTTTCGGGCGAAAGGCCAGGCGCATCGCCTGGATGGACCTGCACACGGGCCTCGGGCCCAGCGGCGTGGGTGAGCGCATTTTTGCCAGCGACGACGACGCCAGGGTCCTGGCCCGTGCGCGCGCCTGGTGGGATGGCGGCGGCGCCACGCCGGTCACCTCGATTTATGACGGCTCGTCCACTTCAGCGCACCTGACGGGCCTGATGTGGACTGCGGTGTACGACGAATGCCCACAGGCCGAGTACACCGGCATGGCCATGGAGTACGGCACGCTGCCCATCCTGGACATCATCGCCGCCCTGCGCGCCGACCACTGGCTGCACAAACACCCCGATACGCCAACCGAAGTGCGGGCGGCGATCAAGCGCCAGATGATGAACGCCTTCTATATCGACACCGACGAATGGCGCACACAGATCGTGGCGCAAGCGCGAGAGGCCATGTTCCAGACGGTGGATGGGTTGAGCGCAGCTTGAACGCGCCTTGAACACGGGCAAGCAAACCCGGCACCAAGGGAAAACCGCAACAGTCCAGGCCCCCGGCAGCCTGGCCAAGGCCGCATAATAAAACTCAGGCGCAGCCATTGCGGCAGCCACTTCCCCACCCGAGCACGAAAGCCGCGCCATGCCGTCCGACGCCGACCTGCAATCCCAGCCCCCGCATATGCAGGAGATGCAGGAGATGCAGCAGTTGCAAAAGCTGCAACAGCAATACCAGGCATTGCAGGCCAGCTATGCGGAATTGCAGCTCGAAAAGCAAAAGCAGGAAACTTCGGCTGCCCAGTGGCTTGAACAACGCACCCGCGAGCTGCAAGCCGAAGCGCGCGAGCAGAAAAAAGCCGAAACCCTGCAACGGGTGTTTTACCGCATCGCCGAGCGGGCTGCGGCCGACCTCTCCTTCTACGATTTCCTGCAATCGGTGCATGGTCTGCTGGGCGAGCTGCTGTACGCGAAGAATTGTTATGTGTGCCTTTACGACGCGCAAAAGCAGCGCAAGGATTTCCCCTATTACGTGGACGAGCGCGACGGCGACACGCTGCAGCGCAGCAATGTTCCCTACCGGCGCGGCCTGACCGAGTTCGTGCTGAGCACCGGCCGGCCGCAGATCATCGACGCCGCGCGGCTCAAGCTGCTGGAAGCCGGCGGCGAGGTGACCGAAGGCAGCGGCGACATGACCTTCAGCTCCTGGCTGGGCGTGCCCATGCACATACGCGGCGCCATAGGCGGTGTGCTGGCGGTGCAGGGTTATGAGCCGGGCGTGGCCTACACCGATTCCGACGCCGGCATCCTGTCGTTCGTCGCCAACCACGTCAGCAGCGCGATCGAGCGCTACCAGGCGCTGGACGAACTGCGCAAATCCGAGGAGCGCTACCGCACGGTGATTGAAAACGTCGGCGTCGGCGTGGTGGTGGTGCAGGACGGCCGCATGGTGTTCGCCAACCCCAGCCTGGAGCGCATCGTGGGCCACCCGCGGGAATACCTGCTGTCACAACCTTACACGGCGACGGTGCACCCCGACGACCTGCCGGTGATGCGCGAGCGCCATGAGCGCCGCCTGCGCGGCGACGAAGTGGATTCAATGTACGGCTTTCGCGTGATCACCCAGGCCGGCGAGGTACGCTCGCTGGAGCTTTCCGCCGTGCGGATCGAATGGGGCAAACGCGAGGCGACGCTGATCTTCGTGGTGGACGCCACGGCCCGGCTGCAGGCCGAACTTACGCAGCGCCAGACCCTGCAGCGGCAGACCGAACTTAACGACATGAAGTCGCGCTTCATCTCGGTGGCCTCGCATGAATTCCGCACGCCGCTGGCCTTCATCCTGTCGTCGGCCGAACTGCTCAAGCACTACGGCGACCGCCTGCCGGAGACCGAAAAAGCCGAAGTGATCGCCACCATAGAAACCGGCGTGCAGCGCATGACCCAGATGCTGGACCGCGTACTGCTGCTGGGCAAGGTGGAAGCGCAGATGCTGGAGTTCCAGCCCACGGAAGTCGACCTGCAGACACTTTGCCAGGACCTGGTGGAAGACGCCCGCATCCAGCACTCGGAGGCAGGCTGCGAACTGGCCCTGGAATTTGAGGCCCGGCCGGCGACCGGGCTTTTTGATGAAAAGCTGTTGCGCCATATCTTCGGCAACCTGCTGTCCAACGCCATCAAATATTCGCCGCAGGGCGGGAAAGTGCTGTTTCGCGTTTTTTCGTCAGGAAGCCATGTGGTTTTCGAGGTGTCGGACCAGGGCATAGGCATTCCGGCTGAAGAGCTCCCCCACCTGTTCGAATGGTTTCACCGCGCCAGCAATGTCGGCGAGATCCAGGGCACGGGCCTGGGGCTGGCCATCGTCAAAAACTCCGTCGACCTGCACGGCGGCCGCATCGAGGTCGACAGCGTCGTGGGCCAGGGTACACGCTTCACCGTCACGATTTGAGCCCGCGAGAACCCGGCCCGCGACCGGCCGCACCGGATGAACCGGATGAACCAGATGAACCGGGAAACAACGTCGGCAGGAAGCTTTTCACTGTCTGGGCGAGGCCATCGCCATTCAGCAGTAAAAAAGTTCTAAGATGGGCAACAAGCCAGCGCGGCGGCACAGCCTCGGCCTGGCGGTCAGGGAATTCCGCCCTACAACAATGACAGCAGGGCCTTTGATGCGAAAAAACCATGGCGCGCATTCTGGTGATTGAGGATGAGTCCCACATACGGGACAACCTGCTGCGCTTCGTCCGGCTCGAAGGCCACGAAGGCCTGGGCGCGGCGGACGGCGATGCGGGCCTGCAGCTGGCCAGGGAGCAGCGGCCGGACCTGATTTTCTGCGACGTGATGATGCCGCAGTTGAGCGGCATGGAAGTGCTGGCCGCGCTGCAGGCGGAACCCGCGCTCAGGCAGGTGCCTTTGGTGTTCCTGTCGGCCAGCGCCGAATCGGAGCGGCTCGAAGAAGCCCTTCGCCTGGGCGCCAGTGCCTATGTGACCAAACCTTTTAACTTCGCGCAGCTGCAGGCGGTGCTCAAGCAGTATCTGCCCAGGTAGCGGCGAACCCCGCACCCTGACAGGCTCCAAAGTCTAAAGACCCAGCGCTTTCCAGCCCGTGTGGCCCAGCTTTTCGAGCGTTGCGATGTTTTGCTCGAAGATGGCTTCGGCCTCGGGGAAGGCCTCTACAGCCCGCTCCACGCTTTCTTCGCGCAACAGATGCAGGATCGCAAAAGGCGCACGGTTGGTGTAGTTGCCGATGTCGTCGGGCTCGGTGCCCTCAAACTGGAATTGCGGGTGAAAGCTGGCCAGCTGGATCACGCCTTCGAGGCCGTGCTCGTCCACAACGCCATCGGCAATCTCCAGGAAATCGTTGAAATCCAGGAAGTCTTCGAACAGCGTGGCGTGAATCAGCAGCGTGGTGTCGACCTCTTCGGCCGGCGTGGCGACCAGCAGATCCAGTTCACGGTCCAGCTCTTCCAGCAGGTCATCCGCGTGCCGTGCATGGCTGACCACCAGGCGCACCTGGTTCTTGACATAGACCGCCTTGGCAAACGGGCACAGGTTGAGCCCGATCACGGCTTTTTCGAGCCAGTGGCGGGTTCGGGTCAGGACTTCGTCGTCGGTCATTGCCTATCTCCGGGGAACTGCACAAGCGAACGCAAGTGACTCTTAAACCAAGCAGGGGGCCGCGGGACTGGCTTTGCCAGACCACAGGCGCAGCGGCCCCTTTCGTGATGAAAGGGGCAGGGAGAAGCCGCAGGCTACACGAAGTGAGCGACCGTGGGGGCTCAGTGCAATGCCTTGAAACGGACGCGTTTCGGCTTGGCACCCTCTTCACCCAGACGTTTCTTCTTGTCAGCTTCGTATTCCTGGTAGTTGCCGTTGAAGAAAGTCCACTGGCTGTCGCCTTCGGCGGCCAGGATGTGGGTGGCGATGCGGTCCAGGAACCAGCGGTCATGGCTGATCACCAGTACGGAGCCGGCGAATTCCAGCAGCGCGTCTTCGAGCGCGCGCAGGGTTTCCACGTCAAGGTCGTTGGAAGGTTCGTCAAGCATCAGCACGTTGCCGCCCGCGATCAGGGTCTTGGCCAGGTGCAGGCGCCCGCGCTCGCCGCCCGACAGCATGCCGACGCGTTTTTGCTGGTCGGCGCCGTTGAAGTTGAAGCGGCCGGCATAGGCGCGGCTGGGCATGGTGAACTTGCCGACGGTCAGCATGTCCAGGCCGCCGGAAATGTCTTCCCAGACGGTCTTGTCATTGGCCAGGTCGTCGCGGTGCTGGTCGACAAAGGCCATGCGCGCGGTCTTGCCGATGGCGACTTCGCCGCTGTCGGGCGTTTCCTTGCCGGCGATCAGCTTGAACAGCGTGGACTTGCCCGCGCCGTTGGGGCCGATGATGCCGACGATGGCGCCGGCGGGCACCTGGAAGCTCAGGTTGTCGATCAGCAGGCGATCGCCGAAGGACTTGCTGACGTTCTTGAACTCGATGACCTCATTGCCCAGGCGCTCGGCCACGGGGATGAAGATTTCCTGGGTTTCGTTGCGCTGCTGGTATTCGTAGTCGGAGAGTTCCTCGAAACGGGCCAGGCGCGATTTGCTCTTGGCCTGGCGCGCCTTGGGGTTCTGGCGCGACCATTCGAGCTCCTTCTTCAGGGCCTTGGCACGGGCTTCCTCGCCCTTTTGCTCCTGTGCCAGGCGCTCGCCCTTCTGGTCCAGCCAGCTGCTGTAGTTGCCCTTCCAGGGGATGCCGTGGCCGCGGTCCAGTTCCAGGATCCACTCGGCGGCGTTGTCCAGGAAGTAGCGGTCGTGGGTGATGGCCACCACGGTGCCCGAAAAGCGCTGCAGGAACTGCTCCAGCCAGTCGACCGATTCGGCGTCCAGGTGGTTGGTCGGCTCGTCGAGCAGCAGCATGTCGGGCTTGGACAGCAGCAGGCTGCACAGGGCTACGCGGCGTTTTTCACCGCCCGACAGCACGCCGATCTTGGCGTCCCAGGGCGGCAGGCGCAGCGCGTCGGCGGCGATTTCAAGCTGGTGCTCGGAATCGGTGCCGGCGGTGGCGATGATGGCTTCCAGGCGGGCCTGCTCGGCGGCCAGCGCGTCGAAATCGGCATCGGGTTCGCCGTAGGCCGTGTACACGGCTTCGAGTTGGGCCTTGGCGGCAAACACCGCGCCCATGCCGGCTTCCACGCTTTCGCGCACCGTGTGTTCGGGGTCCAGCTTGGGTTCCTGCGGCAGGTAGCCGATGTTCAGGCCGGGCATGGGAGTGGCTTCACCCTCGATTTCCGTGTCCAGGCCGGCCATGATCTTGAGCAGCGTGGACTTGCCGGAGCCGTTGGTGCCCAGCACGCCGATCTTGGCGCCCGGGAAAAAGCTGAGCGACACCTCCTTGAGGATATGGCGCTTGGGCGGCACGATTTTGCCGACCTTGTTCATGGTAAAGACGTACTGGGCCATCGGGATTTACTTTGGTAAAGATGAAAAAACAATGCCGGAAAACGGGCTGCCGGCGGTCCGTAAACGCTATTGTTACGGGCTTTCGGCAGGCATTTTTGCGGGCTGGAACGACACGCCGCACCTGGGGCGCCAACGCTTTTTGGCAAAGCGTGTTTTATGCGTGAATCCCCCATTATCGTTGCTGTGCGACAATACGGGGGTTGCTGGCTCCAGTTGCCTTCAACATTTGGGCACATCCGGGCACCGCTTCAAGCGATTCCTGCGATGTAAAACGTAACGTTTTAGGGCCCGACTTCTCTGACCCCATCTGCCTTTGACTGGCGGGTTGCCCTCACACAAGGCGCCCACAGGCCGATCTAAAGCGCCCGAACGGCGCAACATCATGACATTTGAAGAATTGAACCTGGCCCCGGCCATTTTGAAGGCCGTGCTTGAGCAGGGCTACGACTCCCCTACCCCCATCCAGGCCCAGGCCATCCCCGCCGTCCTCAAAGGCGTGGACCTGCTGGGCGGCGCCCAGACCGGCACCGGCAAGACCGCGGCGTTCACGCTGCCCTTGCTGCAGCGCCTGTCCACCGAAGCGCGCCTGACCAACCGCCGCGGCGTCAACGCCGTGCGCGCCCTGATCATGACCCCCACCCGCGAACTCGCGGCGCAGGTCGAGGAAAGCGTGCGCACCTACGGCAAATACACCGATCTCACCTCCATGGTGATGTTCGGCGGCGTCGGCATGGGCGCCCAGATTGAAAAACTGCGCCGCGGCGTCGACATCCTGGTCGCCACCCCGGGCCGCCTGCTGGACCACGCGAGCCAAGGCACGCTGGACCTGAGCCAGGTGCAGATCCTGGTGCTCGACGAGGCCGACCGCATGCTGGACATGGGCTTCATCCACGACATCAAGAAAGTGCTGGCCCTGGTGCCCAAACAAAAGCAGTCGCTGCTGTTCAGCGCGACCTTCAGCGATGAAATCCGCGAACTGGCCAACGGCCTGCTCAAGAACCCCGAATCCATCCAGGTCACCCCGCGCAACACCACGGTGCAGCGCATCACCCAGACCATCCACCCCGTCGGCCGTTCCAAGAAAAAAGCACTGCTGACCCACATCATCAACGAGCACAACTGGAGCCAGGTGCTGGTATTCACCCGCACCAAGTTCGGCGCCAACAACGTGGCCGAGCACCTGACCAAAAACGGCATCCCCGCGATGGCGCTCCACGGCAACAAGAGCCAGACCGCCCGCACTCAGGCGCTGGCCGATTTCAAGAGCGGCACGATACGCGCGCTGGTCGCCACCGACATCGCCGCCCGCGGCATCGACATCGACGAGTTGCCGCACGTGGTGAACTACGAAATCCCGAATGTGAGCGAAGACTACGTGCACCGCATCGGCCGCACCGGTCGCGCTGGCAACAGCGGCGAAGCCGTCAGCCTGGTCTGCCTCGATGAAGAAGGCTTCATGCAGGACATCGAGCGCTTCACCAAGCAGAACATCGAAAAAATCATCGTCCCCGGCTTTGAAGCCGAACCAGGCGAGCGCGCCGAGCCGCTGGCCATGGGCCGCCAGACCATCTGGGGCGGCCTGGGCAAGCCGCCCAGCCGCGAAGTGATGCAGGCTGCCGCCAAGGCCGCCCGCAGCGAAATGATGCAGCGCATCCGCGACACCAAGGGCGCCCAGCCTTCGCGTGGCGGCAACGGCGGCGGCAATAACGGTGGCGGCCGCGGTCGTGGCCCTGCCGGCGGCGGCAATGGTGGTGGTGGCAATGGTGGTGGTGGCAATGGCGGCGGACGCGGCCCGCGCACGCCCAACCCGGGCCAGCCGCGCCAGACTTCCGGTTATTCGCAGAACGGCCAGCCCCCGCAGCAGCAGGCACAACGCCAACGCGGCGACCAGCAGCCGCGCGCGCCCCGCAACGAAGCGCGCGAGCCGCGCAACGACTTCGACGATCGCCAACCGGCAAGCCACGCTTCGTCGGGCTTCCCGTCTTCCGGCCAGCCCACGGGCGGTAACCGCGGCAACTACCGTGGCAACCGCTCTGGCGGCGGTGGCGGTGGTGGCGGCGGTGGTGGCCGGGGCAACGGCCCGCGCCGGCCGGGTGGTTCCGGCTCGTTTACCGGCCGATAAGCGCCCTTCGGCGGTCCATCACGGGACCGCCGGGTTCAGGCCGCCTTGAGCTGCTTGGCCGGGTGGCTCAATTTGGGCAAACGGCGCCGCGAGCCGAGCACCAGCTCGATATCCTCGTGCGCGCCATCAATCAGCACCAGAATCGCTTTTTCGGCCTTGGCCGGGTTGCGGGCGATCACCGCGTCCAGCACTGCCCTGTGCAGCGGCAATGACCGCTTGGGGCCGTCCTTGCGAATGGTGGAAATTTCAAAACTGGTGCGCAGCAAAGCGCTCAGTGCCTTGCTCATCTGGATCAGCATACGGTTGTGCGCAGCGCGCAGCAGGCCCTGGTGAAAGCGCAGGTCGTAGGTGACGTAGTCGCCGCCGCCTTCAACAGCCCGCTTCATGCCGGCATAGGCGTCTTCGATGCCGGCGATCTCTTCCGCAGTCGCGCGCTCCGCAGCCATGCGCACGGCGGCGGGCTCCACCAGGCGCCGCAATTCCAGCAGGTCGCGCAAAAACTCCGGCGTGATGCCAGCCTTGGCCTTCCAGGCGATGACGTCGGGGTCAAACCAGTTCCAGTGCTCCTCGGTCAGCACGCGCGTGCCGACCTTGGGCCCGGTGGTGACCAAGCCCTTGGCGATCAACGACTTGACTGCCTCGCGCACCACCGTGCGGCTTACGCCCAGCTCCTCGCAGAGCACCGGCTCCGGCGGCATGGACATGCCGGCGGCATAACGGCCCGCGACGATGGCTTCCCCGATATGATCTACCGTGTTGCCGTGGACGTTTTTCATCGTGGCCATGGCGCCCCTTCAGCCTCGCACAAACAAGGTGACCAGCGGATCGGGCCCCAACTGCGCGCTCCAGTGACCGTGCAGCGTCGGGTCAAAAGTCGCGCCGGGCGGCAGCACGTCGGCCGAATAAAAATGCTGGCCCGGCTTGAAGATGCGAGAGACGTCGCCCTGCAGGCCGATTTCCATCTCGCCGCCCAGGATGAACACCCACTGCGGATTCGGCGTGCAATGAAACTGGCTGCGAAACCCCAAAGGGCTGTGGCGCAACTGGTAACCGCTTGAGGCAAACACTTCCGACAACATAGCCTGCGGTGAGCCTTCGCCCAGGGGGACGGCCTCTTCCCGGAACCTGGCGCGGCCGTCGGTATCGGTGTAAAGAATGACTTTGGAGAAAGCGGTCACAGAGGACTCCGGTAAACAGACATGGAAAGCAGGCGCCTCATGAAGCCTCACCGCCAAAGGCGATCTGTACTTTCATGGATTGGCGCTTGTCGCCGGCGAGTGTAAAGGCATGCGTGGCCTGGTCGAACGCAACGATGTCGGTAATGACAGGCCGGCCGTCGATGAGCCGCTGGTTCAGGAAAGCCACGGCCACGGCAAATTCGGGGTGAAAACGGAAGGTGCCGCGCAACTCCAGCTCCTTGGCGACCAGGGTGTTGAGCGGCAGTGACACATTGCCGCCCAGGCCCACCGTCACGATGACGCCGCGCGGCGCCACCACGTCCAGGCCGGCGACCAGGGCTTTTTCATTGCCGGACGCCTCGAACATCACGTCGAATTGCCCCTTGCCGGCGGCAAAGGCTGCCAGGCCGTCCGGCTCCTGGGCCAGGTTGATGGTCTGGTCTGCACCCATTTTCTTGGCGCAGGCCAGGGGAAGCTCGGCGATATCCGCCGCGACGATGCGGGCCGCGCCCGCGCGGCGCAAGCCGGCGATCAGCAAGGCGCCTATCGGGCCGCAGCCGGTGACCAGCACTTGCTTGCCGAACACGGAACCGGCGCGGGAGATCGCATGCAAACCCACCGACAAAGGCTCGGCCAGCGCGGCTTCGGACAAGGGCAGGTCGTCAGCGATGGGATGCGCCTGCGCGGCCTCGATCACCAGGGTTTCGCGGAAAGCGCCCTGGATGTGCGGAAAGCGCATGGCGCTGCCATAAAACCGCATGTCCATGCAGTGGTTGTGCAGGCCTTGCTGGCAGAAGCGGCATACGCCGCAAGGCCGCGAAGGCGAGATTGCGATGCGCTGGCCGGCGCGCAGGCCGGTGACCTCGCTGCCCACGGCCTCAACCACACCCGACACCTCGTGGCCCAGCACCATGGGCTCCTTGATGCGCACAGTGCCGAAGCCGCCGTGCTGGAAGTAATGCAGATCGGAGCCGCAAATGCCGCCGTAGGCCACCCGCACCCGCAGCTGCTGCGGGCCCAGGTGCTCGGTATCCAGCGCATCAAGGCGCAGGTCCAGGGGCGCATGACAGACAAGTCCACGCATGATGTTTCTCCGTGTTGCGTGCGCCGGCGGCTTCACAGCGTCGCCGTCACCCCGCCGTCGACATATAAGACGTGGCCGTTGACAAAGCTAGAGGCATCGCTGGCCAGGAACACGGCCGCGCCGGCAAGCTCGGCTACGTCGCCCCAGCGCCGGCTGGGCGTGCGCCCCGTGAGCCAGGCGCTGAACTGTTCATCGGCCACCAATTTTTCCGTCAGCTCGGTTTTGAAGTAGCCGGGGCCCAGGCCGTTGACCTGGATGCCGTGCGGCCCCCAATCAATCGCCATGCCCTTGGTCAGCATCTTGACCGCGCCCTTGCTGGCCATATAGGGCGCGATATTGGGCCGTCCCAGTTCGCTCTGCACCGAGCAGATGTTGATGATCTTGCCCCTGCCACGTGTAATCATCTTGCGGGCCACGGCCTGTCCGACAAAAAAGACGCTGTCGACATTGGTGCGCATCAGCTCATGCCAATCCTGCGCGGGAAAATCCTGCAGCGGCATGCGCCTTTGCATGCCGGCGTTGTTGACGAGAATGTCTATGCCGCCCAGCGTGCCTTCGATGTTCTCCACCGCCGCCTGCACGGCCGCGCCGTCGGTAACGTCAAAGCCGCGCGTGTGAACGGTAAGACCTTCCTCGCGCAGCACAGCGGCCGCTTTCTCCAGCCTGGCGCCATCACGCCCATTGAGCACCAGGGCCGCCCCCGCCTGCCCCAGGCCGCGCGCCAGCGCGAAGCCGATGCCGCCCGAAGAGCCGGTCACCAGCGCAAGGCGCCCGTCAAGCCTGAAGGTATTCAGAACCATGGGCGGTCTCAATCCAGGCGGGCGCCGCTGGCATCGTCAAACACGTGGGTCTTGCCGGCCGCGATGTCGAGGTACACGGTTTCGTCGGGGCGCACCGCCGTGCGGCCGTGCATCACCAGGATGATCTGCGCGCCGCCCACATCCAGCAAAAGCTCTGTCTCGGCGCCGGTGGGCTCGACCACAATGACCTTGGCCGGGATGCCCTGGCCGGTCGTGGACAGCGACAGGTCGCCAGGCCGCACGCCGTAGTGCACAGACTGCCCGTCCTGCGCCTGTGCAATCGCGCCTATGGGCCACCGGTGGCCCTGGGCTTCAACCCAGGCCTGGCCGCCCTCCTTGCGCAAAACGCCCTTGATGACGTTCATGGCGGGCGAACCAATGAATTGCGCGACAAACAGGTTGCCGGGCCGGTCGAACAGCTCAAGCGGCGTGCCGATCTGCTCGATGATGCCGTCGTGCATGACCACGATGCGGTCGGCCATGGTCATGGCCTCGATCTGGTCGTGCGTGACATACACCGTGGTGGTTTTCAGGCGCTGGTGCAGGGCCTTGATTTCGGCGCGCATGGCCACGCGCAGCTTGGCGTCCAGGTTGGACAGCGGCTCGTCGAACAGAAAGACCTTGGGGTCGCGCACGATGGCGCGGCCCATGGCCACGCGCTGCCGCTGCCCGCCCGAGAGCTCGCGCGGGAAGCGGTCCAGCAGCGGATCCAGGTTCAAGATGCGGGCGGCGTCGCCCACGCGCTTGTTGGTGAGCTCGGCATCGGCCTTGCGCAGCTTCAGGCTGAAGGCCATGTTGTCGCGCACCGTCATATGCGGGTAAAGCGCGTAGCTCTGGAACACCATGGCGATGTCGCGGTCCTTGGAGTCGAGTTCGTTGATGACCTTGCCGTCAATCGACATCTCGCCGCCGCTGATTTCCTCCAGCCCGGCCAGCATGCGCAGCAGCGTGGACTTGCCGCAGCCCGATGGCCCCACGAGCACGACGAACTCCCCGTCAGAGATATCAAAGCTGATGCCGTGGATGATCTTGACCTTGCCGAAGGCCTTTTCAATATTGCGAAACGATACAGAAGCCATGTTTGGTATTTCCCGGAATCAGCTCTTGACGGCGCCGGCCGTCAGGCCCGACACCATATAGCGTTTGAAAGCGTAATAAATTGCCGCCGGCGGCAGCGCGTAAATCAGGCCGGTGGCCATCAGCAGCTCCCACGGCGAGTCGTCGGCGGCGAGGAAGTTGCCCAGAGCCACGGCCAGCGTCACGCTGGTGTCCCTGGACAGCAGCAGGAAGGCATAGAGGTATTCGTTCCAGGCCAGCAGCAGCGCATAAGTGCCGACCGCCACCAGTGAAGGCACCATGAGCGGCAGGTAAACCAGGCGGAACAGCTGCATGGCCGTGGCGCCGTCCATGCGGGCCGCCTCGTCGAGTTCATAAGGCAGCTTGTCGGAGGCCTGCTTGAGCACCCAGATGCAATACGGTGAAGCGATGGTCACCATGGCCAGGATCAGCGACCACTGGTGGTTTAGCATGCCGTAGTTGCCCATGGTCTTGTACATGGGCACGGCAAGGAAGGCGGCGGGAATGAAGTAGGTGAAGAGCGCCATGTTCATCACCGTGCGGCCGCCGCGGACCTTCAGGCGGCTGATGGCAAAAGCCGCGGTGGTGGCGACCACCAGCGTCAGCACCCCCACAGACAACGCGATCACCAGTGAGTTGCCCAACTGCTCCCAGAAGTGGTCGAGGTAGAAATGCTTTTGCCAGAACACGGTCTCGAAATTACTGAGCGTCGGGCTCTTGGGCCAGAGCCGCCCGGTGGTGGCTTCGTTGCGCGGCGAGATCGCGAACAGCACCATGTGGTAGATCGGGATCAGCGTCCATAGCAGGACCGGGATGCCGACCAGCAGCAGCCGGGCCTCCCGGGTTACGGAACGCATGGTGATGCGGCTCATTTGGACAACCTTTTCATCATGAAATACACCAGAGGCAGCACCAGGGGCAGGGCCACGACGATGGAGGCCAGCGACAGGTCGACCTGGTCGAGCCGCAGGTAGCGGATGCCCAGCGTGGCCAGCACGTGCGTGAGGTCGGCCGGCCCGCCGCCCGTAAGCAGGTAGACGCTGTTGAAGTCGCCCAGCGTCCAGATCATGGACAGGATGGTCGAGGTGAGGTACAGCGAGCGCATGGACGGCCAGGTGATGAAGCGGAACTTCTGCCAGACCGAAGCGCCGTCCACCGACGCGGCTTCGTATTGCTCGGCGGGAATCGCCATGCGCCCAGCCAGCAGGATCAGCGTCCAGAACGGCAGGGACTTCCAGATGTGCGCCAGCATGGAGAACGACAGCGCCAGCGTCGGGTCATTGAGCCAGTTGGGCCCATCTATGCCCGTCATCTTGAAAATCAGGGTGTTGATGACGCCCCACTCAGGATTGAGCATGAAGCGCATCGACAAAATCGTCGGAATCGAGGGCACCGCCCAGGGCAGGATGAAAATCACCGACAGCGCTTTGATCCACCAGCGCGTGTTCAGGAAAAAGCCCGACAGAAAGAGCGCGACCACCATCTTGACGTTCACCGCTACGACGATAAACACCACTGTGTTGATCAGCGAACGGAAAAAGATCGGGTCCGCGAACAACCTGACATAGCTGTCCGGATGCCGAGCCAGCCATAGGCCGTAGCCCACGGGATAGATCACGAAGACCAGAAAGATCAGCAGGTAGGGAACGACCAGCGCGAGCCCCCACTTCTCCCACGAAGTCATGGCGGCGCGCTCGGCCCGCACGGAAGGGGCGGCCTGTTGGATGGTTGCAGTGCTCATGCTTTGCTTTGTTGATGCGCGCCGCCTGCCTGGATATTTCAGGCAGGCGGCGCGGCTTTCTTCAGTCGGCAGGCGCTCAGTTCGCCACGGTCTTGATGCGGGCGATCATTTCATCGACGGCCTTGTCCACCGGCATCTTTTCATTGATCACGCGATTGGCCGCCTTGGCCCACACGTTCTCGTTGTTCAAGATGGTGAACTTGTAGTTCTTGGTGAACTCGAAGTTGACCGTACCGTTCATGAACTGGTTGTACACGGCGGTGCGATGGGAGTCGGCCTTCCAGAAAGGACGCTGCTGCGCGGTCTTGGTCACGGGGAACCAGCGGCCCAGCGAGCCTTCCACATACGGCGTCAGGTTCTCTTCCTGCATCAGGAAAGACACAAACTCCTTGGCGCGGGCCTTGTTCTTGGCCTGGTTGAACACCACACCCACCTTGACGGCGGCGCGGTAAACCATCTTGCTGCCGTCAGGCTTGTTCGGGAAGCCCGCCGTACGGATGCGCTCGGTGTAGTTCTTCTTCGCGGTCTCGCGCTCTTCGGGCTTGAGGGACGCGTTGTTCATGTCGTCCAGCCATTTCGCGGCGATGGAGATCGTGGCGTTGTGGGTCAGGATGGTGGTCTTGTTGTGGAAAGCGACGTTGTTGTCCGGGTCCTTCCAGCTGGTGGACGACGGCGGTGTGCAGCCCTTGGCGTAAGGCTGGGTGTAATCCGTCAGCGCACCGATCAAACCGGCGCGGACCTTGGGATCATCGACCAGCAGCTTGCCGCTGTCATTGACCAGGGTCACGTTGTAGGCGTCCATGAAGGTCAGGAAGGAATAGAACGAGTCGCTCGAATCCACGCCCAGCGGCTGGCCGATGCCGAAAGTGCGGTTGCCGGTTTTCTGGCGATGGGCGGGCTGCACCTTGTCGCACCAGAAAGACCAGTAGTCCTTCCAGCCGGTGGGGATGTCGGATTCCTTGAAACCGGCCTCATTGAGCATGTCCACCCAGTACTCGATGTGCATGGTCTGCTGCTTCATCGGGAAGGCGTAATAGGCCCGCGTCTTGGTGACGTCGTTATAGAGGAAGGCTGTCTCCGCCGTATTGGGCGCGAAGCGCGCGCGCATGGGGTTGATCACGCTGCTGATGTCTTCGAGCTTGCCGTCGAAAGCCCACTTGCCGGCGACCTGGAAGTCATAGACGTCGGCATAGGCCACGTCGGGCGGATTGCCGGAGTCCAGCGCCGCAACCGTCTTCGGGATCATGTCCTGCACGGGGTACTGCGAGAGCTCGACCTTCACGCCCTTGTGTTTCTCCTCGTACTTCTTGATCGCGGCGAACAGCGCGTCGTCTTCGGCTTTGTAAAAGCCCTTGACCCACCAGACGGTGAGCTTTTCCTGGGCGGCGGCCTGCCCCGCCGTGATGAGGCCGGCCGCGACCATCGCGGCGGCCAGAATTGTCTTGAGTCTCATTGTGCTTGTCTCCTCTGCGGGTGGGTTGTTGAACGGCAAAAAAACGGAGGGTGTTCCTTGACGCGTTGTTATCATATGATGATTAACTCCCTGACTTTCTATGGAAAACCCGAAGCGCGCCGGGCCCGCCAAGCCTGCACCGACAGGTCCCGGCCCCGATTCAATGCCATTCCGGCACCGGGGTAAAGAGGGCTTGCCCGGCAAAATGGGCGTGCAGATTGTCGACCGCCAGTTTCGCCATGGCGTGGCGTGTCTGCACCGTGCCGCTGGCCATGTGCGGCGTCAGCACCGCGTTGTCCATGGACCAGAGCGCTTCGGTGGGATGCGGCTCTTTTTCGAACACATCCAGCGCCGCGCCGGCGATCACGCCTTGTTGCAGCGCATCAACCAAGGCCGCCTCATCGACCACGGAACCGCGCGCCACGTTGATCAGGTAACCCTCGGGCCCCAGCGCCTTGAGCACTTCAGCATTGATCAGGTGGCGCGTACCGGCGCCGCCCGGCGTGATCACGATGAGGAAATCGACCTGCGCGGCCAGCGCCTGAGCCGTGGGGTAAAAGGTGTAAGCGAGTTCAGCCTTGGCGCTGCGGCCCGTGTACGCGATCGACATGCCGAAGGCTTCGGCGCGGCTTGCAATGGCTTGGCCTATGCGGCCGAGGCCGACAATGCCCAGGCGCGCACCCGAGACCTTGCGTGCCAGCGGCATGGGCCCTTCCTTGGCCCAGCGCCCGGCGCGCACATAGCGGTCGGCCAGTGGAATGCGGCGCGCGACCGAGAGCATGAGCCCTATCGCGAGATCCGCCACCTCGTCGTTGAGCACGCCCGGGGTGTGAGTGACCGGGACGCGGCGCTCCAGCGCGGCGGCGACGTCCACCCCGTCATAACCCACGCCCATGATCGAAACAATCTCCAGCGCAGGCAGTTGGTCCATCAACGAACGCGGCACCTTGGATTCCCCGCCGCCGGCAATGCCACGTATGAGCGGCGCCACCCTGGCAAACGCCGCCGGGTCGGTTTCATGCAACCTGTCATGGACTTCATAAGCTGCCTGCAGCGGCTCCATCAGGAAGGACGGAAGCTTGGCGACGGTGAGGATGTGCGGGCGGTTGGAGGGGGCGGACAAGGGCGAACTCCTGCGGTCATGGTTTTCACTAAGATAGTGGTTTCAATGGTATGACGATAATATGTTTGACGATTTAAGGACTTTCCCGCATGAGCACACCACCTAACACCCCCAAGAAGAAACCCGCCCACGAACTCCGCAGCCAGCAATGGTTCGGCCGCCAGGACCGAGACGGCTTTGCCTACCGCAGCTGGGTCAAGGGCAAGGGCGTCCCGCACGACCAGTTCGACGGCCGCCCCGTCATCGGCATCTGCAACACCTTCAGCGAGCTGACACCCTGCAACTCTCACTTCCGTACGATTGCCGAGCAGGTGAAGATTGGCGTCTACGAGGCCGGCGGCTTTCCGCTCGAATTCCCGGTGATGTCGCTGGGCGAAACCCTGCTGCGCCCCACCGCCATGCTGTACCGCAACCTGGCCAGCATGGATGTGGAAGAAAGCATTCGCGGCAACCCCATCGACGGCGTGGTGCTGCTGATGGGCTGCGACAAGACCACACCTTCGCTGGTCATGGGCGCATCCAGCGTCGACCTGCCCACTGTGGGCGTCAGCGGTGGCCCCATGCTGAGCGGCAAATGGCGCGGCCAGGAGCTGGGCTCCGGCACGGGCGTGTGGAGCATGAGCGAGCAGGTGCGCGCCGGCACCTTGAAGCTGCAGGAGTTTTTCGAGGCCGAGAGCTGCATGCACCGCAGCCACGGCCACTGCATGACCATGGGCACGGCCTCGACCATGGCCAGCATGGTCGAAGCGCTGGGTATAGGCCTGCCGGGCAACGCCGCTTACCCAGCAGTGGACGGCCGGCGCAATGTGCTGGCCCGCCTGGCTGGCCGCCGCGCCGTCGAGATGGTGCACGAAGACCTCACGCTGTCGAAAATCCTCACGCGGGAAGCGTTTGAAAACGCCATCAAGACCCTGGCCGCGATTGGTGGTTCGACCAACGCCGTGATTCACCTGATCGCCATCGCGCGCCGCATAGGCGTGGAACTCACGGTGGACGACTTCGACCGGCTGGCCAGCGAGCTGCCCTGCCTGGTCAACCTGCAGCCTTCCGGCAAATACCTGATGGAAGATTTCTGCTACGCCGGCGGCCTGCCGGTGGTCATGAAGGAAATCCAGCAGCATCTGCACACCGGTGCCATCACCGCCAACGGCAAGACCATCGGTGAAAACATCGCAGACGCCGAAAACTTCAACGCCGATGTCATCATGCCACTGTCTGCGCCCTTCAAGGACAAGGCCGGTATCGCCGTGTTGCGCGGCAACCTCTCGCCGCGCGGCGCCGTCATCAAGCCCAGCGCGGCCACCCCAGCGCTCATGGTGCACAAAGGTCGTGCCGTGGTGTTTGAAACCATTGAAGACTTCCATGCGCGCATCGACGATGAAAACCTGGACATCGACGAGAACTGCGTGATGGTGCTCAAGAACTGCGGGCCCAAGGGTTACCCCGGCATGGCCGAGGTGGGCAACATGCCGCTGCCGCCCAAGGTGCTGCGCAAAGGCATCACCGACATGGTGCGCATCAGCGACGCGCGCATGAGCGGCACGGCCTACGGCACCGTGATATTGCACACCGCGCCTGAAGCCGCCGCCGGCGGCCCGCTGGCCCTGGTGCAGAACGGCGACATCATCGAGCTCGACGTGCCGAACCGCCGCCTGCACCTGCACGTGAGCGACGAGGAACTGGCAAAGCGCATGGCCGGCTGGAAGGCGCCCGAGCCTCCGCTGGGCTCAGGCTACTGGAAGCTCTATGTCGACCACGTGCTGCAGGCCGACGAAGGCGTGGACCTGGATTTCCTGGTGGGCAAACGCGGCGCATTCGTGCCGCGCGACAACCACTGAGCCGGCAAGATGCGGGCATAGCGCAGGTACGGCGCGGGTACCAAGCTGCAAGCGAGCGGCGGGTACCATAGTGGTTTGAGGCGCGGTGCCCGGGTTTTCTTCCCCCTGAAAAGGCCCGCGCCGGGATGCCGGTAGAGGCCAGCAACAGCCAGAAGAATCCAGGAAACTAATGCAAGCCAGAAAATTCGATGTCGTCGCGCTCGGCGAAGCCATGGTGGAGTTCAACCAGACCACCGCCGGCCAACCCAACTACCTGCAGGGCTTTGGCGGCGACACCAGCAATGCCGTGATCGCGGCCGCGCGCGCCGGCGCCAGCACCGCGTATTTGACCCGCCTGGGGGGCGACACCTTCGGCCAGTCGCTGATGGCTTTGTGGGCCGCCGAAAACGTCTCCACCGCCGCTGTCCAGCAAGACGCCGAAGCCAGCACCGGCCTTTACTTCGTCACCCACGGCCCCAAGGGCCACGAGTTCAGCTACCTGCGCGCGGGCTCCGCGGCCAGCCGCATGACACCGGCCTGGTTGCAGCAGGCCGGCGCGGCCGATGCCGTGCGCCAGGCAAAAGTGTTGCACGTCTCGGGCATCTCGCTGGCGATTTCCGCGAGTGCCTGCGACACGGCCTTTGCCGCGATGAAACTGGCCAAAGAGGCCGGTACGCTCGTCTCGTTTGATTCCAATCTGCGGCTCAAACTCTGGCCGCTGGACCGGGCGCTGGCCTGCACCCGCCATGCGATCTCGCTGTGCGATATTTTTCTACCCAGCCTGGAAGACATCACCGCCCTTAACGGCATGACCGATCCGGACGCAGTAGTGGACTGGGGCCACGCGCTAGGGGCCAAGACCGTGGTGCTCAAGTTGGGCGGCGACGGCGCACTGGTGAGCGACGGCACGCGGCGCGAACGCGTGCCGGTGCATCGCGTGAAGCTGGTGGACGCCACTGGTGCGGGCGACTGCTTTTGCGGCAACCTGCTGGCACGTATCGCCCAGGGCGACACGGTGTTTGACGCCACACGCTACGCCAATGCGGCCGCTGCTCTCACGGTGCAAGGCTATGGCGCCGTGGCGCCGCTGCCGCGCCCCGAACAAGTCAGGGCACTGCTGTGAGCCGCCTGCTGGCTGTCGACTGGGGCAGTTCGTCGCTGCGCGGCACGCTGCTCGATGAGCATGGCGCCGCGATTGAAGAACGCGCTTTCCCGCGCGGCATCCTGACAGTGGAAGCCGGCGCATTCCCCGGTATTTTTGAAAGCTGCTTCGGCGATTGGATGACGGCCGGCACGCTGTGCCTGATCTCCGGCATGGCCGGCAGCAAACAAGGCTGGCGCGAAGCGCCCTACTGCGCCTGCCCGGCGGGTTTTGACGCGATTGCCGCCGCGCTCGAATGGGTGGAACCCGGCCGCATCGCCATCGTGCCCGGCCTGAGCATCGACAAGAACGGCGTACCCGATGTGATGCGTGGTGAAGAAACGCAAATCTTCGGCGCCCTGCAACTGCTGGGCCTGAACCATGCCCGGCTGGTGCTGCCCGGCACACACAGCAAATGGGTGAGCGTGACGGAGCGCAAGGTGACGGATTTTTCAACCTGGATGACCGGCGAGTTCTATGCGCTGCTGCGCCGCCATTCCATCCTCGCGCGCATGCTGCCGGAGGACGAACCCGCGCTGGACGCCGCCGCCTTCGACCAGGGCGTTGCCCATGCACTGGCGGGCGCCGGTTTGCTGAATACCTCCTTCAGCACACGCACACTGTCGCTGTTCAATCGCATGGGCAGTGAGGCCCTGCCCAGCTACCTGTCGGGCCTGGTGATTGGCGAAGAGCTGAAATTCCAGACGCTGCCGCGTGGCGAGCCCGTGGTGGTCATGGGCGCCGAAGCACTCACAGCCCGCTACGAGCAGGCGCTGGCCCAGCTCGGCGTGCCAGTCCAGCGCGTGGGTGCGGGCGCAACCTGGCGCGGCCTGCGCACGATTGCCGACACGCTTGCTTGACCCCGCGCATTTCATCGATAGAACACCATGAACACCGCACACCAGAAATTTTCCCAGGCACTCAGCACCCTCCCCCTGGTCGCCATCCTGCGCGGGCTCACACCGGCCGAAGCCCCGGCTGTCGGCCAGGCGCTGGTCGCTGCGGGCTGGACGCTGATCGAGATCCCGCTCAACTCGCCGCAGCCGCTGGAGAGCATCGCCGCGATGGCCAGCGCCTACCCGCAAGCCTTGATAGGTGCGGGCACCGTGTTGACCCCCGAGGACGTGCGCAATGTGCAGGCCGCCGGCGGCGAACTCATCGTCTCGCCCAACTTCAACCCGGCCGTGGTGCGCGAAGCGGCACGCCTGGGCATGGTGTGCCTGCCCGGCGTGATGACAGCCAGCGAGGCCTTTGGCGCGCTTGAAGCCGGGGCCACAGGTTTGAAAATTTTCCCGGCCGAGATGATCACACCCGCCGTGGTGAAAGCCCTGCGCGCCGTGTTGCCCAAGCAAACACCGGTGATGCCCGTGGGCGGCGTCACGCCCGACAACATGGGCGCTTACCTGGCCGCTGGCGCCAACGGCTTCGGCATAGGCTCGGCGCTGTACAAACCCGGCATGACGGCAGCCCAGGTGGCAGACAGCGCGAAGAACTTCATCGCAGCGTACACAGGTACCATGCGGGCATGAACACCCCCTCTTCCGCGCCAGCGTCCACCATCTCTTTTGGCCTTGCCGGCCGCGTCTGCGTCGTCACCGGTGGAGCGCAAGGCATAGGCGAAGCCTGCGCGCGCCGCTTCGCGCGCGAACAAGCCCACGTGGTGATTGCCGACATCGACGACGCGCGCGGCGCAGCGCTCGCCAGGGAGCTGGGGGGCCTCTATGTGTATTGCGACGTCGGTGACAAGGGCCAGGTCGACGCACTGGTCGCGCAAGCCGTGGCCGCACATGGCCGCATCGACGTGCTGGTCAACAACGCAGGCATCTTCAAAGCCGCCGAATTCCTCGAGGTGACGGAAGCCGACTTCGACGCCGTCCTGCGCATCAACCTCAAAGGCTCCTTCCTGGTGGGGCAGGCCGTGGCCCGCGTGATGGCCGCCGCCGGCAAAGGCAGCATCATCAACATGAGTTCGGTCAACGGCGTGCTCACCATTCCCACGATTGCCAGCTACAACGTCAGCAAGGGCGGCATCAACCAGCTCACGCGCGTGATGGCACTGTCGCTGGCCGCCCAAGGGGTGCGCGTCAACGCCGTCGCACCCGGCACCATTGCCACCGAGCTGGCCGCCAAGGCTGTGCTGACCAGTGACGACGCGAAAGCCAAGATCATGAGCCGCACTCCCATGAAGCGCCTGGGAGAGCCTTCAGAGATTGCTGACACCGTTGCCTACCTTGCCAGTGATGCGGCGAGCTATATCACGGGGGAGATTGTGGTGGTGGATGGGGGGAGGATGACTTTGAATTACACGGTTCCGGTGTAGGGCCGGGTCTTGCGCCGGCCTTGCGCGCTCTTCCCCTCTTCTGCCTCTCTTGCTTCTGATATTTCCGCTGAGACCTGCTGGCCGGGGTTGCCCGGCGGCAAGTAACTTTTCTTTGCTTCGCCAAAAGAAAAGTCACCAAAAGAAAGGCGACCCGCAGTCTGGGTCCCTCCGCTTCGCTGCGGGCAACCTGCGGTGCTCGAGCCAAGCGGGGTCTGGCTAAACTCGCTACGCTGCGCTTCGCTCAAACAACGCCAGCCCTGATCCGCTTGTCTCTGCGCTCCTCGGCCCAGCCAGAACGGGGCAATCGGGAACGGGGACAAAAGACAAAAGAAACCAATACAAACAAGGACTCGCCACGGCGAGTCCTTGTTTCTTCAGGTATTCGGTTTTCTGTCTTCGGCTGTTTGGTATTCCTTCTCCCACCCCTTCTGGATGCGCCGAGGAGCGGAGGTTCAGGCGGATCAGGGCTCGCGTTGTTTGAGCGAAGCGAGTTTAGCGAGACCCCGCCTGAACCGAGCACCGCAGGTTGCCCGTAGCGAAGCGGAGGGACGCAGCAAGTAGGGTCGCCTTTTCTTTTGCTTACTTTTCTTTTGGCGAAGCAAAAGAAAAGTGAGTTGCCGCCGGGCAACCCCCGGCCAGCCGCCCTCAGCAGAGAAACCCAAAACCCCAGATCAGAAACAAACCGAAATCAGGCTAGCCCCCGCCCTCTTTGAGTGCTAGCCTGCAATGGCAAAGGCGCCGCCCGACGCCACAAGGAGTACCACCATGGCCACCATCTACAAAGAATTCACAGTCGACGCAAACATAGCAAGCGTCTGGGACGCCCTGCGCGACTTCAACGCCGTGCACCAGCGGCTGGCGCCGGGCTTTGTGGTCGACTGCAAGCCCGGCGAAGGCAGCCGCACCGTGACCTTTGCCAACGGCGCGGAGGCACATGAACTGTTGGTGGGCATTGATGAGGCGGTGCATCGCCTCAGCTACACGGTCACCGGCGGCAAGGCCAGCCACCACATGGCTTCAGCGCAATTGTTTGCCGATGGAGAAAACCGCACTCGTTTTGTCTGGATCACCGATGTGCTGCCGAACGCGCTGGAAGGCTACATCGACGCGATGATGACCCAGGGCGCCGCGGTGATGCAGCGAACACTCAGCGGGCGACCCGCCTGATAGCGCGTAACTTCAAACGGGTCGTTTGGCCAGCAAGGCCCAGATGCCGGCGGCCGACAGCAGCGAGCCGCCCGCGAGGTTGAAGCGCCGCTGCGCGCGCGGCGACGCCAGCACGCTGCGGGCCGAGGCGGCAAACACCGCATAGAGTGTGGCGTTGAGGCCGGCCATCACCACAAAGGTGGAGGCCAATATCCAGAGCTGGCGCGTGACGTCGGCGCCTGGGCTGATGAACTGCGGCAGGAAGGCCACAAAAAACACAATGCCCTTGGGGTTGAGCGCGGTGACGAGATAGGTGTTGCCAAAGAGCTTCCACAGCGAGCCCGGCGCCTCGGGCGCGGCGGCCTGCATGGGCGAAATACCGGCGCGCAAAAGTTTGATGCCCAGGTAAAGCAGGTACAGGCCGCCGGCCAACTTGACGACCGTGAACCAGAACGCCGATGCCGCGAGCAAGGCGCCAAGGCCGAACAGCGAGACGACCAGCGCCGTCGAATCGCCGAGGGCCACCGCGGCAACCAGTGGAACGTTCGCTCGTTTTCCGTGCGCCATGGAGTAGCTGATAACGGTCAGTATGGTGGGGCCGGGGATGATGAGCAGGACGGCGGTTGCGGCGACGAAAGCGAGCCAGAGTTGTAGCGACATGGTGCGGTTTCCCGAAGTTGCAGACGATGAGGACTGTGGTCTTCATGATAACGCCGGCCTTCCAAAAAAAAACCCACGGCAAACCAATGGGGCCATACAGGCCGGCCCGCCTCTGCCTAAAATCCGCCCATGCCTTCCACCATCGCACCTCCTCCCCAAAAAGTCGCCGCTTCGCCCGCCGCCGGCCTTTTCACCGACGACAGCCGCACCACGCGCTGCGCCTGGTGCCAGGCGACGCCGCTTTACCGCAACTACCACGACAGCGAATGGGGTTTCCCGGTGGACGACGAACGCCGGCTGTTTGAAAAAATCTGCCTTGAAGGCTTCCAGGCCGGGCTGAGCTGGCTGACGATTCTGAACAAGCGCGAAGCCTTTCGCAGCGCGTTCGCCAACTTTGATGCCGAACAGGTGGCGCGCTTCGGTGCGCGCGATATCAAGCGCCTCGTCAATGACGCCGGCATTGTGCGCCACGCCGGCAAGATCGCCTCTACCATCAACAATGCGCAGCGCGTGATCGAGCTGCGAAAAGAGTTCGGCTCGCTGGGCGCGTTTGTCTGGCGGCTGGAGCCCGAGGCCAAAAGCCGGCCCACGCGCATCACGCACGAGGCGGTCAGGGCCATGCCGACCTCGCCCGCGTCCACCATCCTGTCCAAGGACCTCAAAAAACGCGGCTGGACTTTTGTCGGGCCGACCACGATGTACGCGTTTATGCAGGCCATGGGCCTGGTCAACGACCACCTTGAGGGTTGCGCCAGCCGCAAGGCGGCGTTGGCGGCGCGCAAGGCGTTCACACCACCGCGCGTATCCTGAGTTTTAAGAACCTGTCACGGCCTAAAGCCATTTGGCGCGCCTGAAGCGCCAGTAAAGAAGCGAGCATGCCACCACAATCATGCTGAGCGCCATGACGTAGCCATAACGCCACTTAAGCTCGGGCATCGCTTCAAAGTTCATGCCCCATATGCCGGCGAAAGCGGTGCACACCGCAAAAATACTGGCCCACGCCGCGAGCTTCTTGGTCACTTCGCTTTCCTCGATGGTGACCATCGCCAGGTTGACCTGGATGGCGGTGCCAATCGTGTCGCGCATGTTTTCGATCAGCGCGTTGATGCGTGTCAAATGGTCGACGACGTCGCGAAAATAATCCTGCACACCGGCGCAGATCTGCGGCACACGGCCGCCATAAAGCTTGCTCGCACCTTCCAGCAGCGGTGCGACCGCGTGCTTGAGGATCATCACGCTGCCCTTCAATTCGTAAAGCCGCTCGATGTTCTTGCGCGCGGCGCCGGGGGTAAAAATTTCCTTCTCGATCAACTCAAGCTCGGTTTCGAGCTCGTCAAGGATGGGAAAGTAGCGGTCGACTACCGCATCCATCAGGGCATACAGCACAAAACCTGATCCGTGTCGCAGGAGCTCGGGCTCACGTTCACAGCGTTCGCGCACACCCAGGAATCCTTTTTTGCTGCGGTTGCGCACCGAGAGCACATAATTTTTACCGGTGAACACGTCGACCTCGCCGACATGGAGTTCGCCCGGCTTGTCGGTGGATGGCTCCACCAGATGCAGCACCGAAAACAGCGAGGAGCCATATTCCTCGATTTTGGGCCGCTGGTGGCCGTGCCGCGCGTCTTCGACCGCCAATTCATGCAGGCCGAACTCCTCGCGCATTTCCTCAAGTTCTTCAGGCGTGGCATCTTGCAGGGCCACCCAGACAAAGGCATCGGGCCGGCAGATGTAGTCGCTGATCTCACTGACCGGGATATCGGCGAGCTTGCTGCCGTTCTGGTAAACCACGCAATTGATAAGCATCTTATGTATCCCGCAAGTTGGCTGCCTTCGCTGATTCTGGCACAGCGGCTTGCGGACACAAGGCCCCGCCTCAGCCCGCTTTGCGCGGCACCACCAGCTTGTAAGTCGATTGCTGCAGCACATCGCCGTGCTGGTTGCGCGTTTCGCTGCGCACCACCACCATGCCGCGGTCGGGCCGCGAGCGCGAGGGCGTGACGCTGACGACTTCGGTCTCCACATGCAGCACGTCGCCGGGGCGTGTCGGCTTGGGCCAGGCGATCTCGCCGCCTGCGCCTATGATGCCGCCGGCCAGCGGCAGGCCGTCACCCACCAAGAGGCGCATGGTGATGGCCGCCGTGTGCCAGCCGCTGGCAGCCAAACCACCGAACAGCGTGGCCTTGGCAGCCTCGTGGTCAAGGTGGAAAGGCTGGGGATCGAACTGCGCGGCAAACGCGGTGATTTGCGCCGCATCGAGCGTGTACTCACCACTCACAAACCGGTCGCCGGGCTGTAGGTCGTCGAGGTAGCGCGGCGTGGCGGCGGCGGTTTCAGGGCTTGCTTGCATCTTCTGTTTTCCTTGCGTTCAAAGCCATAGGTTCAGGCGGCGGCCTTGGCCGAGCCGGCCCGCGGCGGCAGCAAGGCTTCACGTATCGGCAGATTCACCAGAGCTGCGCCCGCCGCCAGCACGATGTCCATGTACCAGACCCAGTCATAGCTGCCCGTGACCTGGAACACATAGCCCCCCAGGTAGGCGCCCAGGAAGCCGCCCACCTGGTGCGACAGCATGACCACGCCGAACAGCATGGCCATATTGGCTGTGCCGAACATCTTGGCGACCAGCCCCACCGTGGGCGGCACCGTCGAGAGAAAGGTCACGCCCATCACGGCGGCGAACACCAGCATCACGGCCGGCGTCTTGGGCGCCAGCAAAAAGGCCAGCACCGCAATGCCGCGCGTCGCATACAGCAGGGCCAGCAGCGACTTCATGCGCCAGCGGCCCACGGCCCAGCCCATGCCCAGGCTGCCGACGATGTTGAAAAGGCCGATCATCGCAAGCGACCAACCGCCAACTTCAGGGGGCAGCCCACAAGCCGCCACCACACCAGGCAGGTGGGTGGCCAGAAACGCCACGTGAAAACCGCAAACAAGAAATCCCGCAGCAAGGTAACGGTAGCTGGGTGTGGCCAGCGCCTGGCTGATGGCCTGGCGCGCGCTGAGCGCTTTGACGCCCGATGCCGCTGCGGCTTGCGCCGCCAGCGCTTTTGAATTGCCTTTGAGCACCAGCACCGCGGGCAGCGCCAACAGCACCAATGCGCCTAGCCACTGCATGGCGCTGGCCCAGCCGACGGCGGCCGTCAAGCCGATGGCAATCGGCGCCATCGCGAACTGGCCGAAGGAGCCGCCCGCGTTGACAATGCCCGTGGCCAGGCCGCGCTTTTCCGGCGGCACAAGTCGCGTGCTTGCGGCCATCAACACCGAGGGGCCGGCCATGCCGGCGCCGCCTGCGGCCAGAACGCCGATGGCAAAAATCAGCCCGGCCGTGCTGGTCATCAGCGGCGTGATGAGGGTGCCCACAGCGACCAGCACCACACCAAGGAAGATCACGCGGCCCGTGCCTATGCGGTCTGCCACCGCACCGGCAAAGGGCTGCGTCAGCCCCCACCAGAGCTGGCCGAAGGCAAAAGCCAGACTGATGCTGCCTATGCCCAGCGCGGTCGAGGTGTTGAGCGCCGAGAGGAACAGGCCCATGGTCTGCCGCACGCCCATGGTGAGGGCAAAGGTTCCCCCGGCGGCCAGCAGCACCAGCCACATGGCGATGCGTTTGGCGGTGGGAGGCATAGCGGGGTTGAAAGACGTGGGTTTATTCATCATCGGCTCCGGATTCGACAGGGGACAAAAGCTCCAGGGATTCATTGACCAGGGTGTGCAGGGCCAGCACGCGTTCGATGCCCAGCAGCGCGTTGAGCTGCTCTTGCGCCGCCTTCCAACGCGCGCGGGCATCTTCGCGCTTGGCGCGGCCCGCGGCGGTTAGCACCACGGTGCGGCTGCGTGCATCGCTGCCCGCGGTGAGTTCTATCCAGCCAGCGTCTATCAGCGGCTTGAGGTTGCGCGTGAGCGTGGATGCACTCATCTTCATGCCGCGCGCCAGCTCGCCCGGGCGCATGGGGCCCAGCTTGAGCACATAGGTCAGAAGGGAATACTGGGTAGTCTTCAGCCCCGCTTTGGCCATTTCCAGGTCGTAATGGTGCGCCACCCGGCGCATCAGCTGGCGCAGCTTCAGGTTGGTGCAACCCTGTACCTTGAGTTCGGCCTGGGTTGACAGGCGGGATTTCTCATTCATAATTTAATTGTAGCTACAACTATTGCATATGCAATACTTATGAACATTTTTATGAACACCATGACCCCACAAGAAACATTGGCTCAGTGGATGGAACAAAGCGCCGCGGTGCGTGCCCGCATGGAATCAGGCGGTGGCAAGCCCGGCTTGGCGCGGCCGGAAGACGTCGCGGGCAAAACCGGCATGGAAGTCATGAGCGCCATGCTGGCCGGCCAACTGCCCTACCCCCACATCGCCGAAACGCTGGACTTCGCGCTGATCGAGGTCGAACCCGGCAAAGCCATCTTCCAGGGCACGCCGCAGCTCAAGCACTACAACCCCTTGGGCACCGTGCACGGTGGCTGGTACGCCACGCTGCTCGACTCCGCCGTGGGCTGCGCCGTGCACACCATGATGCCCGCTGGCCGGGCTTACACCACGGCGGAACTGAGCGTCAACATCGTGCGCGCCGCCTCACACAAGACCGGGCCGCTGCGCGCCATCGGCACCGTCATCCATTGCGGCCGCCAGATGGCCACCGCCGAAGGCCGCATCGTCGGGCCGGACGGCAAGCTGTATGCACATGCAACCACCACCTGCCTGGTGTTTGAGGTGCCTCCGCGCGCTTAGGCTCCACGCAAAGCGTTGACAGGAATCTTCAGGTAGCTGACGCCGTTGTCTTCGGGCGGCGGCAGGTTTCCCGCGCGGATATTGACCTGGATGGAGGGAAGCATCAGCGTGGGCATTTCGAGTGTTGCGTCCCTTGCCTCGCGCATCGCGACAAAAGCAGCTTCAGTGATCTCATCGCGCACGTGGATGTTGTTCTCGCGCTGCTCACTCACGGTGGTTTCCCATTGGGGCGCGCGCCCGCCCGGCGGGTAATCGTGGCAAACGAACATCCGGGTCTCGCCCGGCAACAGCAGCAACTTGCGAATTGACCGGTACAACTCACGCGCGTCCCCTCCCGGAAAATCCGCGCGGGCCGTGCCGACATCGGGCATGAAGAGCGTGTCACCCACAAACACCGCGCCCTCTGCGATATAGGCCACGTCCGCGGGCGTGTGACCCGGCACATGCAGGGCCGTCATCTCCATTTCACCAATCCTGAATGTTTCGCCATCCTTGAACAGATGATCGAACTGCTTGCCATCCGGTGCGAATGAATTCTCCAGATTGAAGAGAGTCTTGAAGGTGGACTGCACGGCGCGGATATGTTCACCAATGGCGATCCTGCCGCCGGCACGCGCCTTCAGGTAATGGGAACCCGACAGATGGTCGGCATGCGCGTGGGTCTCCAGGATCCAGTCGACACCAAGGCCTTGTTCCGCCAGATAGGCCAACACCCGGCCGAGCAGCTCGGGGCTGGTTTGCCCCGACTTGAAGTCATACCCCAGCACCGGGTCGATCACAGCTGCGCGCCCGGTGCCTGGGTCCGCGACCACATAGGTGACGGTCCCGGTCTCGGGGTCAAAGAAGGCCTGGGGGTTCAGATGGATTGGCATGGACCTGACTCATTCGTTAAAACTTGCATCTCATACATTATATATTTATATATAATGACGTATTCCCTTCTTTTGCGTTACTTCGTTTGCGCTTACTTTCGCCATTGCCTCGAACATGGTCAAGAAATCATCGGCTACCCCCACCGCCATCAATCCAGAACATCTTCGCCATGCGGCGACGCAGGCCGTCGGCGCGCTCAAAGCGCTGGCCAACGAAGACCGGCTGTTGCTGCTCTGCCAGCTCTCGCAGGGCGAGCGTTGCGTGAGCGAACTGGAAGAAGACCTGGGCATACGGCAGCCCACCTTGTCCCAGCAACTCGGCGTGCTGCGCAATGAAGGCCTAGTCACGCCCCGTCGTGAGGGAAAGAATATTTACTACAGCGTGGCGGACCCGCAGACGCTGGAAATCCTGGCACTGCTCTACCGCCTGTATTGCCCTGAAGGAGACCCACGATGACACTCGACTGGAACGCCTTCACACCCTGGCCCGCGCTGGCGGGCGGCCTGCTCATCGGCCTGGCCGCGGCGATGTTCGTATTGCTCAACGGCCGCATCGCCGGCATCAGCGGGATTTTGGGCGGCCTGCTCAGGCCGGTGCGCGGCGACGCCGGCTGGCGGGTGGCTTTCATCGCCGGCCTGGTGGCTGCGCCCTTGGCTTACCGCATGTTCTCAGCATTGCCTCCCCTCCAGGTGGCCGCCGGTTATGACCTCCTGGTCGTTGCCGGCTTGCTGGTGGGTTTCGGCACCCGCTACGGCTCGGGTTGCACCAGCGGCCATGGCGTGTGCGGCATTTCAAGGCTCTCCGCGCGTTCTCTCATCGCAACGATCACCTTCATGGGCGCCGGCTTTGCTGCGGTCTTCGTGATGCGCCATATCGTCGGGCTCTAAGGGGGGCAACCGTGATCGTTCTTTCTGCTCTCCTTGCAGGCTTGGTATTCGGACTCGGCCTGATCATCTCGGGCATGGCCAACCCCGCCAAAGTCCTCGGTTTTCTGGACCTTGCCGGTCCATGGGACCCTTCGCTGGCGTTTGTGATGGCCGGCGCCATTGGCGTGGGTTTCTTCGCCTTCCTGATCGCCAGGAAAAGGCAGCGCTCCCTGCTGGACGCTGAAATGAAACTGCCAGCCGCAGGCCGCGTGGACCGCAGGTTGGTGATCGGCAGCGTGCTTTTTGGCATGGGCTGGGGCCTTGCCGGTTTTTGTCCCGGCCCGGGCCTGGTCGCGCTGGGCATGGGTGAGGCCAAGGCCGTAGTGTTTGTGCTTGCCATGCTGGCGGGCATGGCGGTCTTCGAAGTGCTCGAAAGGCGGCGGCTTTAGCCAGAGATTCTCAGCCCGCTTCAGCCGAAGAACCACATCATTCTTTAGAGCACTCCTCCCAGTTCGAACTCTGGATCCGAATCACACCGTCATGGAGGCACTACATTGACCACCGCAATCTATGTTCGCCACCCCGTCCTCGCCGACGAGCGCGCATTCCTTTCCGCTGTGCGCACAAGCCGCCGGCTGCATCATCCGTGGACGTCCCCGCCCGACACACCGGCCCTGTTTCGCACCTACATCGAGCGCATGGCACTGCCGGCCAACAGCGCCTATCTGGTCTGCCGCCGCGACACTCACGCATTCGTGGGCGTTATCAACGTCACAAATATCATCTTGGGTCCGTTTCGCAGCGGCTATCTGGGCTACTACGCTTTTGCAGGGCATGAGCAGCAAGGACTCATGGGTCAGGGCTTGCGGGTCGTCCTGAGGCAAGCGTTCAACTCACTCAAACTCCACCGCCTGGAAGCGAATATCCAGCCGGCGAACGCGACATCTATCGCCCTGGTCGCATCCTGCGGGTTTACGCAGGAAGGGTATTCACCGCGGTACCTCAAGATCGGCGGGCGCTGGCGCGATCACGAACGCTGGGCCATTCTGGCCTCCTAGCGCAGAAGTCTCCAATGAGGCTTCCGCTCTTCATCCAGGTGCTTCTTCTTGCCAGGCAGGGAACTGCTTGGTCAGTTCTTCTGCTTCAGCGCAATGTGCCTGGGTGGAGCGTCCGTCCACGGACAATCAACGGCATTTTTTGGCTCAAATCCTCATTCCGACGAACGGTTGTCGAATCTCCTGTCATATCTGACAGGGTAAAGCTTGATTCGGACTTGTACGGCGCATAGACTTCGTGAATACAAAAACACTGGGATCAGCCGACCTGGAAACAGGACGAAGCATTTGCTAAAGATAAACGCCCAACCTGGAGGTGCAACCCAATGATTACCAGCCTGAACGACCCCGCCCCCTCCGCATTTCAACTTCTGCGCCACCCGCTTCATGCGCCGGCGCAGTTTTTCTCGAACGAAGAAAAACGGGTGCTTTCGCCCGGTCCGGGAAATTTCATGGAGGACCTCACGCTCCGCCATCTGGACACCCCCTCCAAGATGGAGAAAGTTCAGGGCCTGCGCGACCACATCAACCTGCCGTCCGGATGCCGCGACGCGCGGTTCTTCGAACAAGAAAAAAAAGAGACGAGTTGGGCTTTGTCTTTGCGTTCGAGGTGCACAGCGTCGTGATTGGCACTTTAAGGTTCGTTCCAATGCACAGAGGGCTGACATCACTGGAAAAGCTATTGCCACAAGAGCGACTGACGGACCCGGCAACCTGCCAAGGAAGCTGGGAGATCGGGCGCCTTGTGCTGAATCCCGATTACAGGGGTGGTGCCGACCTCGTGAAGCGGTGCATATTCCTTGGTGTTTCGTACTTCGCCCAGCATAGCGATGGGCAAGACCTCTTTGCGTCCTGCACACCGGCGCTGAGCCGGCTGTATCGACGATTTGGCTTTAACAGCATCGCCAGCAATATACGCGTGGAGGGGGCGGACGAATCGTATGCCTTGATTCATGGGCGTGTGCCAGACATCCTGGAAAAAACCGCGTACTGAGCTGACACACATATGGTTTGGTTGAAAAAACTCTTTGGCCACTATGAGGCCTACCACGCGCATGGCAGGCCCTTGCTCAAGTACATCGGCATCATCGGGGCGCTGACCTATGTGGTCTTTTACCTGATCCGCTTTACGAAACCCAATCCCCGTCCTTTTGACGACGTGGGAATGCGCGCGCTGGTGGTCGTTCTGTTTACCGTGCTGGCCATGAAAAACCAGTGGCCCGAGAAACTCAAAAAATACTACTTTCCCTACTCGTATTGGGCATTGATTTATTGCCTGCCGTTTTTCAATATTTTCCTGTCGCTGCAACGGCATGGGGGCGTCCCGGCGATTTCGAACTGTTTTATCGCGCTGAGTTTCCTCGTCATGTTGACCGACTGGCGCAATACCATTGCCATGCTTTTGATCGGCGGCGGTGCCGCGACGCTGCTTTACGTGGCCATCACGCCCAATCCCTCGGTTCCCATGGATATGGTGGCCCAGCTTCCCGCGTATTTGCTGGTCCTGATTGGCGGCGCCGCATTCAAGCTCTCGGAAAAGCAAATAGATGCGGAGAAATTACGCATTGCCAACTCCGTCGCCGGCTCCATTGCCCATGAAATGCGTAACCCGCTGGGGCAAACCAGGATGAGCCTGAAACGCATTGGGGAGATGCTGCCCGCCAACAGTACAACCATCCCCGCCGAAAACATTTCCCGCATGCGCCAGCTCGTCAACATTGGGGAAGTCGCGGCGCATCGGGGTTACCAGGTGATTGACCTCATCCTGGGCTCCCTGAAGCCCAGCGCGATGGACAAAAGCAAGTTTGGCTATGTGTCCGCGGCAAAAGCCACCCAGAAGGCCGTGGATGAATACAGCTTTGCCGACCGGCACGTGCGCCACGCCGGCGACAATTCACCTGATCGCATCACAGTGATTGTCGTGAAAGACTTCATTTTTTATGGGGACGAAACCGCCTACGTTTTTGTGCTGTTCAACCTGATCAAGAACGCGCTCTATTACCTCGACCAGAAGCCGGGCGCGACCATTGAGCTGACGGTGGACGACGGCAAGGTGACCGTCAGGGACACGGGACCCGGCATCGACAAGAAAGTTCTGGCGCATCTGTTCGAATCTTTCATGACTTCCGGGAAAGCTGACGGAACCGGCCTTGGACTGTCTTATTGCAAATGGGCCATGCAAAGCTTTGGCGGCGACATCCAGTGCAACTCGGTGGTGGGTGAATTCACGCAATTCACCTTGACCTTTCCGGCAAGACCGGAAACCGACACTCCCCAGGCGACGGTACCGTTGCAAACGCCGGCGCATGCGACGACGCATGCGACGACGCAAGCGCAGTCCGCCAAGCCTGTCATCCCCGGCAATGTACTGGTGGGGAGAACAGTCATATTGGCCGAAGACGACGAGCTCAATCGCATGATGGTCGGAGATTGTTTGAAGGATTGGGGTTTGACTGTACTGGAGGCCGAAGGGGGGCGCCAGGTGCTGTCTCACCTGCATACCACCTCCCATGTTGACTTGATCCTGATGGACATGAACATGCCCGGCTTAAACGGCGTTCAAACCACCAAAGCCATCCGTTCACAGGATTGGGGGCACCAGGACATTTCCATTCTTGCGCTGAGCGGTAACTCAGATGAGCTTGATGTCAGAACCGCCATGAGAGCCGGCATGAACGGCTACATCCTGAAGTCCGGCGACATGAAGCTGCTTCAAAGCAAGATGCTTGAAGTTCTTGCGGCAGCGGGACAACACGACAAAAACCCGCCGCAGTGAAACCCGTCCTGGCAACAGGCCGGCATGCCGGGCGAAGATTGGCGACAATGGTTCCCCCACGACTTCATACCGCCCACCACGATGCGACTCCTACACACCATGCTGCGCGTTGGCAATCTCCAGCGCTCCATCGATTTCTATACCCAGGTGCTCGGCATGAAACTGCTGCGCACTTCCGAAAACCCTGAGTACAAATACAGCCTGGCGTTTGTCGGCTACGGCAACAATCCTGAGCATGCCGAGATCGAGCTGACCTACAACTGGGGCACCGAGAGCTACGACATGGGCACGGCCTTCGGCCATATCGCATTGGGCGTGCCGGACGCGTATGCGGCCTGCGAAAAAATCAAGGCCGCGGGCGGCAATGTCACGCGCGAGGCCGGCCCAGTCAAGGGCGGCACCACCGTGATTGCTTTTGTGACAGACCCGGACGGCTACAAGATAGAGCTGATCCAGCGCGCCGAAACCGCCGCGGGCGCAGGCTTGCGCTAAGCACCGCCCAGCAACTCAGCCGTTCAGCCGGCGCGGCGCTGCAACTGGCAAGCCTGCTGCGCCAGCGCCGTCACTTGCGCCCAGTCGCCGCGCGCCAGCACGTCGGCCGGGGTGAGCCACGAGCCGCCCACGCAAACCACATTCGGCAGGCTCAAAAACTCGGCGGCGTTGGCCGTTGAGACACCGCCCGTGGGGCAGAAGCGCACATCGCCAAAAGGGCCGCTCCAGGCCTTGAGCATGGCCGGGCCGCCTGCCTGCATGGCGGGGAAAAACTTCAGTTCGGTCAGGCCGTCTTCCTGGGCCATCATGATTTCGCTGCCGGTGGCGACGCCGGGCAACAGGGGCAGGCCCGCGTCGCGGCAGGCCTGGCCTACCGCGTGGGTGTAACCCGGGCTCACGGCGAAACGTGCACCGGCCATGGCGCAGGCTTGGGCGTCGGCGGCGCTGCGCACCGTGCCCGCGCCTACAACCGCCTCAGGCACCTCACGCGCAATGGCCTCTATGCAGGCCAGCGCCTGCGGCGTGCGCAGCGTGACTTCCAGCATGCGTATCCCGCCCGCCACCAGTGCGCGCGCCAACAGCACGGCTTGTTTGGCATCGGTCAGCACGATGACCGGAATGACGGGCGCATCCTGCATGACCTGCAGGGCGGTCAGCTTGGCGCCGGCCTTGATGTTCACATTCACATCCACGATAGAGCTCCTTCTTCAGCCGTCAGCGCGTGGCGGCGCATGCCGGTAAACAATTCACGGCCCATGCCGACGGCGTTGCTTGCACGCAATTCGGCGGGCATGGTTTCCACAGGCCTGGCGGCCCATTCAGCCTCAGCCACCAGCACGTTCAACTCGCCGGTGACGGCATCCACGCGGATCACGTCACCGTCACGCACCTTGGCCAACGGGCCGCCGGCTGCGGCTTCGGGCGAAACATGGATGGCGGCCGGCACTTTTCCCGAAGCACCGCTCATGCGGCCGTCGGTAACCAAGGCAACCTTGAAGCCCTTGCCCTGCAACACGGCCAGCGGCGGCGTGAGCTTGTGCAGCTCGGGCATGCCGTTGGCCTGCGGGCCCTGCCAGCGCACGACGCAAACCACGTCGCGGTCGAGTTCACCGGCGTTGAAGGCTGAGTGCAGGGCTTCCTGCGAATCAAACACACGGGCCGGCGCCTCGATGATGTGGCGGTCGTCGGGCACGGCCGAAACCTTGATCACGCTGCGGCCCAGGTTGCCCGTCAGCAGCTTGAGGCCACCGGTGGGGCTGAAGGGCTTGGCGGCGGGTCGCACGATGGCCTCGTCTTTGGAATCGCCAAGCTCATGCCAGGCTAGTGCGGCACCGGCCAAGGCTGGTTCACGCGTGTATTCGCGCAGACCGCCTTCGCGCACGGTGAGCACGTCGTCATGCATGAAACCCGCGTCCAGCAGTTCACGAATGATGTATCCCGGGCCGCCTGCTGCCTGGAACTGGTTCACGTCGGCGCTGCCGTTGGGGTAGACATGCGCCAGAGTGGGCACCACGTCGGAGAGGTCGGAGAAATCGTTCCAGTCGATCACGATGCCGGCCGAATGCGCCACGGCCACCCAGTGGATCAAATGGTTGGTAGAGCCGCCCGTGGCGAGCAAAGCAACCATCGCGTTGACGATGGCTTTTTCATCGACGACGCGGCCGATAGGTGCAAACCGTTTTGCCTTGACGATGCCCAGCACGGTGCGCGCGGCCTCACGCGTAAGCTCCTCGCGCAAGGCATTGCCGGGGTTTACAAACGCGGTGCCGGGCACATGCAGGCCCATGGCCTCGAGCAGCAGCTGGTTGCTGTTGGCCGTGCCGTAGAAGGTGCAGGTGCCGGGGCTGTGATACGACTTGAACTCGGAATCGAGCAGCGCATCGCGGCCGACCAGGCCCTGCGCGGCCTGCTCGCGCACCATGGCTTTTTCCTTGTTGGGGATGCCCGAGGGCATGGGCCCCGCAGGCACAAACACCGTGGGCAGATGCCCGAACTGCAAGGCGCCTATCAGCAGGCCGGGCACGATCTTGTCGCATACGCCCAGCATCAGCGCCGCATCGAACATGTCGTGCGACAGCGCGACGGCGGTGGCCATGGCGATCACGTCGCGGCTGAACAGGCTGAGCTCCATGCCGCTGGTGCCCTGCGTCACACCGTCGCACATGGCGGGCACGCCGCCGGCCACTTGCGCCGTGGCGCCCTGCTTGCGGGCCTCGTCCTTGATGAAGGCCGGATAAGCCTGCAGCGGCGTGTGCGCCGACAACATGTCGTTGTAGGCGGTGACGATGCCGATATTGGGTTTGCGCTCGGTCACCACCTTAAAGCGGTCGTCCAGCGGCATGCCTGCGAAGGCGTGCGCGACATTGGCGCAGCCCATGCGGTCCAGGCCGGGGTCACGTGTGGAAGCGGCCTGTAGCTGGGCGAGGTAAGCCTCGCGTGTAGGGCGGCTGCGCTTGGCGATGCGGGCCGTGATGTTTGAGACTTTGGGATGAAGAGCCATGGTGGAGCTTTATGAAGTCTGGTGCGGACAAGGTGCCGCAGTGGGAAAACGCAAACGCAACGAAGGAACAGCAAACTGTTACAGCAAACGGTTACAGCAAACAGCCAGGCGACGAAGGCGTTTCTGTAACTTTATTACTGACCCTATGGTAGCGGGTTACCGATGCATTTGTTGCGTTTGTGGTTACGGTACGGTTACCAAACCCAGTCTGCCCGCAAGGCGGCGCGGCTGGCGTCGGCGCTGCGCTTCCGCCTTTGTCAGCCACCCACCTTACTGCAGAGAGATCTCGACGCGCCGCGCCTCGGCGTCGTTGCCGCCGGACAGTTGCTCCGGCTTCTTCAACTCGATCTGCCTCTCCGGAACACCCGCAGCCTTGAGCGCATCACGCACGGCCACGGCGCGCTGCCTGGCCAGGGCCGCGTTTTTGGCGGCGTCGCCCGTCGCGTCATGAAAGCCCGAGATCACCAGCGTGCGCCCCCCTTTGGCAGCCTTGACCAGGTCGGTCATGGCATCTACCGCGCCGGCGGCAAGGTCGGCGCTGCCCGACGGGAAATAAAAGCGCACCACGCCCTGCTCTACCTTCACGCTGGCGGCATCGGCGGCGGCTTGCGAAGCTTGTGAAGCCTGGATGGCCTGGCTGACCTCGGGAATGATGGATGCTGCTGGTACTGGCGCTTCGGCGGGTGCGGGTGTTGAAGCAGCCGGGGCAGGCACCGGCGCGGCGACGGCTGTGGCAGCAACAGGTGGCGAAAGCGGCGGCTGGGCGCGATGCAAGCGGTGCAGGCTGATGCCTATGACCAGCGTGATGACAAAAACAACCAGGCCCAGAACGAGCGCCAACACAAAGCCCTGCTGGCCTTCATCATCCTGAGAAAACATTGCTCCACTCCCGTCACATAAGCCGTCAAAAAAGCCGTCAAAAAAACTCGGCCCATTGTAAAGTGCGGCTGTGGAAAATTCAGCCAAGCAACCCGCCCCAAGCCGCCTTTCCGTTTCGCGCAACCCCGACCACATGCTGGAAACCGTCATGCGTGAATGGGGCGGCAAAACCGACCTCTGGATATTCGCTTACGCCTCGCTGATCTGGCGGCCGGAGTTCGAACATGCGGAAGAGCGCTTTGCCACCATCCACGGCTACCATCGCGCGCTCAAGATGTGGAGCCGCGTGAACCGCGGCACGCCGGAATGCCCCGGCCTGGTCTTCGGCCTGCTGCACGGCGGCAGTTGCAAGGGCATGGTCTTTCGCATCCCGCGCGCGCAGGTGGCCGGTGCCCTGCCCGCCCTATGGGCGCGTGAGATGCCCAACGGCGTCTACGACCCCAAGTGGCTGCAATGCCAGACTACACAAGGCGAAGTGCGCGCGCTGGCTTTCACGCTGTCCAAGCGCAGTCCCAGCCATACCGGTGTGCTCAGCGATGATGTTTACCGGCAGATTTTTTCGGATTCCTGCGGGCGCTACGGCACCACGCGCGAATACGCGCAGCTCACCTATGACAAGCTCAAGACCCTGGGTATTCACGACCACGCGCTGGGCAAGCTGCTGGCCCTGGTGAACACGCCCTGACTTGCCATCGCGCGCCATGCGCCCTACAGTGAGCCCTTCACATTCAGCGCCACAACCTTTCAGGAGAACGCATCATGAACCACCTTCTCGCACCGCTTGCCGCCGCCCTTGTGCTCAGCGCCTGCGCATCCAAGATGAGCGGCCCGCAAGCCGTGGCCCAGTTGCAGAGCACCACCGGCAACACTACTACGGGCACGGTGACCTTCACCCAGAGCGGCGACAAGGTAATGGTTTCGGGCGAGATTCGCGGCCTCAAGCCCAACGCCGAACACGGCTTTCATGTGCATGAAAAAGGCGATTGCTCCAGCGGCGACGGCATGAGCGCGGGCGGGCATTTCAACCCTACAGGCCAGCCGCACGGCAACCATTCGGACATGGCCCACCACACCGGCGACCTGCCCAGCCTGAAGGCCGATGCGGGCGGTGTGGCGAAATTCAGCTTTGAATCAAAAACCCTCTCGGTGGGCAACGGCGCAACCGACATCGTGGGCAGAGGCCTGATCGTTCACCGCGACCCTGACGACTACAAGACCCAGCCCACCGGCAATTCCGGGCCCAGGCTGGCGTGCGCGGTGATCAAGCTGGACTCCTCACGTTCGCTCGCTTCGCTCTCGTAGATCCCTGTCGCCCCGAGGGGGTTGCGTTTGCGCAATCAACGCGCCGCGAGCAGCGCTTCAGCGCGCTGCAGGTCCTGCAGCGTGTCGATGTCGATGACGATGCCTTCATCTGCGGCATCGACAAAGCCGACGGCGTTCAGCACGGTATGTGCCTTGACCACAGCCGCCGCGCCAGGGGCCCCCGTCAATGCCAGCAGCGCCTCACGGCACGCTGGCGAAAAACCGACCGGGTGGCCACGCGTGCCTTTGAACACGGGCACCACCACGGCGTGACGCGCCAGTGCATCAGCTACCGCACGCAGGGTGGCCACTTGCACGAGCGGCAAATCTCCCGGCAGCACCAACCAGCCCGAAGCTTCAGGCGTAGCCCGCACCGCGGCTGCGATGCAGTCGCCCATCCCGGGATGGCCCACATCTTCAAGGTGCCACGGCAGGCCGCTGGCGGCCACGGCGTCCAGCGTGTGCTGGAGCACCGGCTTGCCCGCCAGCAAGGCCTGCAGCTTGTGCGTGCCGCCGCCGGAGGCGGCAAAGCGCTCGCCCCGGCCGGAGGCCAGCACCAGCACCGTGGGCTTGCCGCCTTCCATCATCACGCCAGCTTGAAGGGCAGCTCGCGCGGCGCCGGTTTGCCCGTGAGCTTGGCAATCGCATTGGCAAAGGCCGGAGCCAGCGGCGGCAGGCCCGGCTCGCCCAGGCCCGTGGGCGCATCGGCGCTGGGCACGATGAACACGGCCACCGTGGGCGTGTCGGTAATGCGCGGTACAGGGAAGTCGCCGAAATTGCTTTGCTCCACCACGCCGTCTTTCAGCGTGATGGCGGCGCCCGGCAGGCACATCGACAAGCCCATCAAGGCCGCCCCCTGGATCTGCGCCTCGACGCTGGTCGGGTTGATCGCCAGGTTGCAATGCACACCCGCGGTGATGCCGTGCAGCACCGGTGTGTTGTCCTTGACCGAGGCTTCGACCACATAGGCCACCACGGTGTTGAAGGACTCGTGCACCGCCACGCCCCAGGCGCGGCCCGGTACCAGCGTGCGTTTGCCGTAGCCGGATTTATCGACCGCCAGCTGCAGCGCAGCCGCATGGCGCGGGTGCTTGCTGCCGAACTGCTTGAGGCGGTAGGCCACAGGGTCTTGCCCGCTGCCGCGCGCGACCTCGTCGATCAAGGTTTCCATCACGTAAGCCGTGTGGGTGGAGCCCACGCTGCGCCACCAGAGCACCGGCACATTGAGCTTGGGATGATGCACCGACAAACGCATGGGGATCTCGTAAGGCTCTTTCATGCCTTCGACCATGGTGCCGTCCACGCCGTCCTTGACCATAAAGCTTTCGAAAGGCGTACCGCCCAGGATGGACTGGCCGACGATGACGTGGTCCCAGCCCAGGATTTCGCCCTTCTCGTCAAAGCCGATCTCGGCGCGGTGCACATGCATGGGACGGTAGTAGCCGCCCTTGATGTCGTCCTCGCGGCTCCACAGCGTGCGCACCGCAGCCGTGAGCCCGGCGCCGCGCGCGGCTTTGGCGACATTGCAGGCTTCCACCACGTAGTCGCTGGTCGCGATGGCGCGGCGCCCGAAACCACCGCCGGCCATCTGCACATTCATCTTGACGTTCTGCGGCGCCACGCCGAGGGCCTTGGAGGCAGCCAGCGTGTCCAGGCCCGGCATCTGCGTGCCCAGCCAGAGTTCGGCTTTTGCATCGGCGCCCTGGCCGCTCAGCTGGACCGTGCAGTTGAGCGGTTCCATGGGCGCATGGGCCAGGTAGGGGAAGACAAACTCGGCGCTGATCTTCTTCGGAGCCGTTGCCAGCTTTCCGATGTCGTCCTTGTACTTGAGCGTGCCGGTTTTCTGCGCGAGCGCGCGATAGCTGGCAATCTGCTGCGCGGTGTCGACCTTCTCGACGCCACTCGTGTCCCACTCGACCTTGAGCGCATCGCGGCCCTGCTTGGCGGCCCAGTAGCCCTCGGCCACCACGGCCACACCTTCACCGCCGCGGTCCAGCGGCACGCGCAGCACGGCCTTCACGCCGGGAACAGCCTTGGCCGCCGTGTCGTCGAGCGACTTGAGCTTGCCGGCAAACACCGGTGGATGGGCTACCACCGCCGTCAGCATGCCGGGCAGGCGCACGTCGATGCCGTAGCTTTGCCCGCCGCTGGATTTGGCGCGCGCGTCGAGCCGCCCCGTGGGCTTGCCGATGATGCGGAATTGTTTTGGGTCCTTGAGCGTGACGGTCTCGGGCACGGGCAGCTTCATCGCCGCCTCAGCCAGTTCCCCGTAGCTCAGGCGCTTGCCGCCCGGGCCAATCACCACGCCCTGCTGGGTGCGCAGGCTGCCTGCGTCCACGCCCCACTGCGCGGCGGCGGCCGACACCAGCATGGCGCGGGTGCGCGCGCCGAGTTCGCGGTACTGCGTGTAGGAGTTCTTGATGGAGCCCGAACCACCCGTGATGTGCATGCCGAAAGCCGGGTCCACATAGGCCGGGTCGGCATTGCCGTGCTGGCTTTTGACCTTGGCCCAGTCGGCGTCAAGCTCCTCGGCCAGGATCATGGGCAGGCCGGTCTGCACGCCTTGCCCGAAATCGAGCCGGTTGATGGTGACGGTCACCGTGCCGTCCTTGTCGATGCGCACAAAGGCCGAGGGCTGCTGAGTCGGCTTGAGGCTGGACGCGGCAGGCGTGCCGGCCGTTGCCATGGTTTGCGCCTGCGTGAGCAGTGGAAACGCCCCCAGCGCAAAACCGCTGGTGGTCGCGACCTTGAGGAAGCTGCGGCGCTGCAGTGCGGCGTCGGCGATGCTTTGCGCGGCGTCCTGCGCCTTGTGCATCAGGGCTTGCAGGCCTTTGGGCAGCTGGCTGGCGATGTCGAGGCTGTTTGTGGAATCTATGGAGTCTTTGGAATTGGAATACATGGTGTTCTCCTTCAAGCCGGGTTAAGCCAGGGTTTGCGCGGCGTCTTTGATGGCGGCGCGGATGCGCACGTAGGTACCGCAGCGGCAGATGTTGCCGGCCATGGCGCCATCGATGTCGGCGTCGGTCGGTTTGGCATTGGACTTGAGCAAGGCGGTGGCGCTCATGACCTGGCCGCTCTGGCAATAGCCGCATTGCGCTACGTCGTGCTTGACCCAGGCATCCTGCACCGCCTTGCCCACACGGTCGCTGGCCACGGCTTCAATCGTGGTGATTTTCTGGCCGGCGGCGGCCGAGATCGGCGTGATGCAGGAGCGTATGGGCGCGCCGTTGAGGTGCACGGTGCAGGCGCCGCAAAGCGCCGCGCCGCAACCGAACTTGGTGCCGGTCATGCCCAGCGTGTCGCGCAGGGCCCAGAGTATGGGGGTGGAATCGTCGGCGTTGACGGCGGTGTCCTTGCCGTTGATGTTGAGGGTGGGCATCGTGGAACTCCTTGCGGTTGTTGTTAGTTGGGAAAGGTGGGAAAACAGTCAGCGAGACAATCTGGAGCGCTACTTGTCGAATATATATTCGCTTAAATTCCGGTTTTTATCAAAATAACTTGGCCTACCAATTTCAGGGGGTATTGTGTTTTGAGACGCTTCAGGCGATCACGAAGTGATCAGGCCTTGATGGCGTCCCAGCACAGGGTAAAGGCCGCCTGGTGCACGGCCTCGTCGTCGGGCAGCGTCCCGGCGCGTATCAAGCTGGCGGTTTCGCGCACCGAGCCCACGACACTGGCCGTCAACAGCGGCAGCGGCACGGGCTTGAAGATTTCCTGCTGCTGGCCTTCTTCGATCAACGCGAGAAAGCCCGCCGCCAGCCGCGCCGACAGCTCACGGTTGCCCTGCGTGAACCAAGGCGAGTTGTAATACTGCTCCTGGAAAATCACCTCGGCGTAACGCTCCAGACGGTGCCGCAGCAGGTTGCCCCAGAGGCGGCGCACCCGGCCACGCAAGGGGGTGCCGGGCAGTACGCCATCCATCAGCCGCTGCATGGTCGCGGTCTTGGCTTCTTCATAGAGCTGGCTGATCAGCTCGTCCTTGGACGGGTAGTAGACGTAAAGCGTGCTGGTGGCGATGCCGGCCGTGCGCGCAATGTCGGCCATGGTCAGCCCGCTCAGCCCCGTCTGGGCCACCAGGTTAAAGGTGGCCTCGGCGATCGCACGCTGCTTTTCGTCGTCTTTGGGCTTCATGGAAAGGTGGAAATATAAGCGAATATTAATTCGGCATCAAGCCTGCGCCCAGAATGCGGATCCCAAGCGTATGGCAACGACCAGGCGCGGGCAAGGGCATGGCGCCAGCGGGCACAATCAAGGCATGAGCCAGCCCACCTCCTCCATCGCCGACCTGCGCAAAAGCTACGAACGCGCCGAACTCAACGAAGACGCCTCGCAGGCGGACCCGCTCAAGCAGTTCGAGCAGTGGCTGCAGGAGGCCATCGCCGCCGAAGTGCCCGAACCCAACGCCATGACGCTGGCCACCGTAGCCAGCAACCTGCGTCCCTCCACCCGCATCGTGCTGATCAAAGGCTATGACGAGCGCGGCATCACCTGGTTCACCAACTACGACAGCCGAAAAGGTCAGGAACTGGCCGGCAACCCCTATGCCGCATTGCAGTTCCATTGGGTGGAGCTCGAGCGCGTGGTGCGCATCGAAGGCGTGGTCGAGAAAGTCTCCGCCGAAGAAAGCGACGCCTACTTCAACAGCCGGCCGCTCGATTCACGCATAGGCGCCTGGGCCAGCCCGCAAAGCGAAGTCATTACCGGGCGCAGCGTGCTGGTGGCCAACGCTGCCAAGTACGGCGCGAAGTTTTTGCTGCAGCCCCCGCGTCCGCCGCACTGGGGCGGCTATCGTTTGAAGCCGGACAACTGGCAGTTCTGGCAGGGGCGCAAGAGCCGCTTGCATGACCGGCTGCGCTATACGCTGCAGGGTGATGGGGGTTGGCTGCGGGAGCGGCTGGCGCCTTAGTGGTGCAAAGCCTTAAAGAGGTCGCGTAATTTGACATTTCCATTGACAGATCGGTTACCTGCCGGCCCATCAATGGAGCTAGGCCTACCGCGAGGCTGAACGGCAGGTGCTTAACGCCGGAACTCGAGTGGCAACCCGCTGCACGCCAGCGGGGCTCTCCTTGTAGACGGAAACTCCACAGCTTTGGCGGGCGGCGCCAGTCCACAGCATCGATACACCTTTGCCCCCGAAGACCTCGTTGACGACGATGTACTTGGCGCCTGGCTCTGGAGTGAACGCAACAAACGGGCCGCAGATTACGCGAAAACCCGTATTCGTCCACTCGATGACTGACGTAACAGCAATTTCCTCGTCACCATTGATGGCAACTTTGTCTGTCCGTGAGGGGCCGTCGTTGACTCGAAATGTGCCGTCGCTACTGCAGATAAGCGGATCGCCGTCCCGGGGGACTCCATTCGAGGATTCGTACTTTTTGTCAGCGCTAAATACGACTTGGGCAGCCCCATCCAATGTAGAGCTCTTAGCCACTGGGAACTCTTGTCCCGTCAACTGCCGAGAAAGCGGAGCAGCGCAGCCGGCGAGCGTTGCAAGAGCGCACATGGGCACGATGAACATGATGATTTTTTTCACAAAGAGTCTTTCGGTTAAGGTGGCGTATGCGCATTGGATGCACTGGAGGGAGGCTATCCCCTTCTCGACCACAAGTTGGACAGGTTGCACTTCAACGTTGATATTCCACTAGACATTAGCACCCAGCGCTTGCTCCAGGCGTTTCACATACCGCTCAGCCCAACCTTGAAGCATCTCATCTTAGTCTTCGCTTTTGAATATGCGGATGACTCGTGGAAGAGTTCATAACCTGCGACAGGAAAGTGTTGGTCATATACCGGAGGTGACCGGGGTGCAGTTTCCACGGCGGAACCGCAGTCTGCATGAGTGTCCGTGCAGGCGATTTATCGAGCCTCCACAGCCCGACAAACGAATTGATGACCTTGATTGCAGGCCGCCTCGGTGACGGCCGCTGCAATGGCCTCTGCCCTGTCCAATCCGGCTGTCGGCACCAGAGCGCCACCATTTTTGTGGATGTTAAACATCAAGACGACTGCCTCTTCCCTGCCAAGCTCCAGGTGTTGCATGAGGGTCGCGACGACAAATTCCATCGGCGTCTTGCTGTCATTCAGTATCTCGACACCCGTGGTAAAGCCAGGCGTCGGGAAATTCTCCAACGACAACAAGCTCGTTTCTGCGGGGAAGACACGGGTTACCGCAAGAGGATCCGGGAACGGATGAGGTGCGCCCTTTGTGGCATGCAAGATCACCTGCCAAATAATATTTCCATCGGTTGAGAGACCGCTAAAACTTTTTCCCGGAATGAGATTGACCACAAACAGGAACACGTTGTAGGCGGTAAATGTATAGACCACGCATTTCCCAAACGCACCGGTTGGCCAACCAAAAATTGCGATGCCGAGCAGTGTCAGCAAAAACAAAGCGCATTGAGCCAACAGGCCCGCTGAAAAAACAAACAGCGTGTTTCGAATTCCGTGTGGAGTCTGGACATTGCATTGACCACCCAAGCCAGAAATATCGACAGAGAACACTTTGAGGCCCAGGTATCGCGCAGCGGCGAAATGCCCTAGCTCGTGAATTGAAATGAGGACAAAAAACGCCAGGCAGTAGTAGATCCACTCGGTCAGCCTGAATCCTGAAAAGATTGAAAGCATCAAACCACCCACCGGCAAGGACCAGTGGATGCGTAACGGGGCACCTTGAACTGTTGCAACCTTTAAGGACCAGGAATTCGGGCTCACGACACTCGCTGGCGTCGCGTTGTCCGCTATCCAGGTGCCTCGCGCTGTCCGTGTGCCGATCACCGCGGAAGCTAGGCCAAAAAGTACCACGAGGACAGCGTAGCCAACACTTTCATACTGCTTTCCCGAAACCAGCAAGAACGCCAGCCATGAGCCTGCAGCGACCAGGAGAATCGCGATCGCCCACCATGCGACGGGGTGCAGCAATGATTTGTACTTGTTTGGTCGGTTGAGCAACAGGCGCCAACCGACCGACAGCAAGAACGCCGCGATTAACCCAGGTACAGCCAGCACTGCCACGACAAAAACCGGCTCAACCAGAACCCTAGCGCTCAATTGGGTAGCAGCAAAACCGAACAGGGCTACGAACGGCAGACCTCCCACGAGTGCAATCGCGCCAATGACGCGTAGCAACCATGAATCGACTCCGCGTTTGAACGAATCGTTGATTGAATTTCCCATAAGCGATGACCTTGGTCGGATTGAGTGCGCTACAGGCCTGAAAGCCTTTCAATCCGTTGATCTTTAACCGCCTCAAGTTGCGGTTCACTGACCAGGCCAGGCTCGATTTCCGCTAGTGGCACCAGCACAAAAGCCCGCTGCAACATGCTCGGATGCGGTAGCGTGAGGCGTTTTGATTCCATGCGGGCGCTGCCGTACAGCAACAAGTCCAGATCCAACGTGCGCGGTGCATTGCGGTACGGCCTTTCGCGGCCGGCTTGCTGTTCGATCTGCTGGAGGTGATCGAGCAAGGCGGGAGCCGTGAGGCCGGTTTCGATTTCCACTACGGCGTTGAGGTAGTCGTCGCCCGGCGCGGGAGACGCCTCGCCTGCGTCGGTATCCAGTGGCGCGGTCTTGTAAATGCTAGAGGTCTTCAGCAGCTCCGTATGCGGCAACTGCGCAATCGCTTTGGCAGCTTGCCGCAAGGCGGCTGCCGCATCCCCCAGATTGGCGCCCAGCGCAATATAGGCGCTGACGGTCGCCATGACTCAGGACTGTGCGTCGCCGCTGGGGGCGCCATCGGTAGACGGGGCGCCGGCTCCGCCGGAGCGGGGTTTGCGGCGGCGGCGGCGTTTTTTGGCGGGAGGCACATCGTCCTGCACGCCTGTACCCGTACGCCCATCATCCCCGCCTTCATCATCCGAGTCGTGACCGTCCTGGTTGCGGGGAGCAATAGGTGCCTGAGCATCCGGACGCTTGACACGAACCCGCGGCGCCTGCGGCTTGCTCTGCTGCTCGCGGCGCGCCTCTTCAATCATGGCGTGGCGTTCGTCGTCATAGGCGGTGCTGAATTTCTCCCACCACTCGGCGAGTTCCATATCGATCTCGCCCGTTTGCGCGCGCAGGCGCAAAAAGTCGAAGCCAGCGCGAAAGCGCGGCTGCTCCAGCAGCGAATAAGGTGCACTGCCCACGCGTTTTTCAAAGCGCGGCTGCATGGTCCAGATCTCGCGCATGTCGGTGCCCAGCTTGCCGCGGCCCGAGACGTCGCCAATCTTGGCGTTGAAGGCGTCGTCAATCGCATCTTGCAGCGCGGGCATGAGGTGCTCGCCGCGCTTCTGGCGCCGCTCCCAGCCTTCGCGCACATCGGCCCACAGCACGCAGGACAGCAAGAAACTGGGCGCCACCGGCTTTCCTTCGCCGACGCGGCGGTCGGTGTCTTGCAAAGCGAGCTTGAGGAAGGGTTCGTCGGCGTTTTCAACTACTACGTCTAGCAGCGGGTAGATGCCGGTGCCCAGGCCCAGGAATTTGAGCTGCGCGATGCTGGCCAGCGCATGGCCGGTCTGCAGCAGCTTGAGCATTTCGTCGAAGAGGCGCGACTGCGGCACGTCGGCCAGCAGGCCCTTCATCTCGCGCAGCGGGGCCACGGTCTTGTCTTCAAACTTGAAGCCGAGCGCGTTGAGCTTGGCAGAAAACCGCACGGCGCGAATGATGCGCACCGGGTCTTCGCGATAGCGAACGGCGGGGTTGCCGATCATGCGGATGATCCGCTTCTTCGCGTCCTTGATGCCGTTGTGGTAGTCGACCACGACCTGCGTTTCCGGGTCGTAGTACATCGCGTTGATGGTGAAGTCGCGGCGTGCGGCGTCCTGTTCGATGGGGCCCCAGACGTTGTCGCGCAGCACGCGGCCGGAGGCATCGACCGCGTGTTTCATGCCGGCGAGTTCGCTCTTGCTGGTGCGCTCGTTGCCGCCGACCTGCTCGGCAAGGCTGCTGTCTAGATGGGCGCGGAAGGTGGAGACCTCGATAACTTCATGCTCGCGGCCGCGGCCGTAGATGACGTGGACGATGCGAAAGCGACGGCCGATGATGAAAGCGCGTCGGAACAGCGACTTCACCTGTTCGGGCGTGGCGTCGGTGGCGACGTCGAAGTCCTTGGGGCGCAAGCCCACCAGCAGGTCGCGCACCGCGCCGCCGACGATGTAGGCCTCATAACCGGCGTCCTTGAGCGTGTGCACCACGTCCATGGCGCGGTCGTCGACCAGTTTGACGTCGATGCCGTGCTCTTTGACGGTTACATCCTGGCGCTGACCGAAAGGTGATTTTTTGACCCGCTTGGCGCCGGGCTCGGTGCTGTCCGATTTTCCGAACAGCTTGTCGATGAATTTTTTGATCATGAAAATGGGGTCAGGAACCCTGGGTAAACAGCTCAAGTATGCGCCATCCGCGCTCTGCCGCCAGCGCCCGCAGGCGCTCGTCGGGGTTGGTGGCGACGGGTTGCGTCGCCTTCTCCATCAGGGCCAGGTCGTTCATGGAATCGGTATAAAACGTGGTTTCCACGTCATCCCAACCCAGCCCGCGGGCGGACAGCCATTGTTCCATGCGCGTGACCTTGCCTTCGCGGGCCGAAGGCGTGCCCAGGATTTCACCGGTCACCCAACCCTGGGCGTCGCGCGCCAGCTCGACCGCGATCAGCTCTTTGACGCCGAAAGCCTCGGCAATCGGCCGCGTCACGAATTCGTTGGTGGCGGTGACGATGACCAGTTCATCGCCGGCCGCGCGGTGGCTGTCCACCAACGCCAGCGCCTGCGGGGTGATGGCTTTTTGCACGACCTCACGCATGAAACGGGCATGGGCTGCGGCAGAGTGTTCGGCGCCTTGCTCGCGGATGGCCTGGGTGGCGAAACGCACATAGTCGTGGATATCCAGCGTGCCGGCGCGGTAGTGCTCGAAGAACTCGGCATTGCGGCGTTTGAACTCGGTGCTGTCGCACCAGCCCAGCGCGATGGTGAATTCACCCCATTCGTAATCGGAGTCGATGGGGATCAGCGTGTGATCCAGGTCAAACAGCGCAATCTTTTTCTTGCCCGTCATTCACTCTCCAGCATGGATTTGATCAGCGGAATCGTGATGGCCCGCTTGGTCTGCAGCGCGTAGCCGTCGAGTTGGTCCAGCAACTGCATCAGACTGCCGAGGTCGCGCGAAAAACGGGTCAGCATGAAGTCCATGGCGTCATCACTCAGGAACACGCCGCGTGCATCGGCCTCGCGGCGCAGCACGGCGCGCCGCTCGGGCTCCGTCAGGGCTTGCAGGGCGAACACATGGCCCCAGCCCAAGCGGGTGCGCAAATCCTCGCGCAGCGCCAGGTCGGCGGGCGGCACATTGCCGGCGGCCAGCACCCAGCGCGGCCGGCCGTCGGGGGCGCTGAGCGCATTGACGAACCAGTTGAAGGCCGCCTGCTGCTGCACCGCGGTATAGAGATGGCAGTCGTCCAGGATCACGGCGGCCCAGGCCTCATTGAATTCGGGCGGCTCCAGCAGGGAGGCGTCCATCCAGCCGCAGGAGGCGCCCTGCTCCCGCAGTGCCTCGCGCACGGCTTTGAGCAAATGGGTCTTGCCGCTGGCCGCGTCGCCCCAGAGGTAAGTGGGTACGGGCGAGCGCAGCGTGTTGCCGGCCCACAGCTCCAGGTGTTTGAGCGCGGCCTCGTTCGGCCCGCCGAAAAAATTGGCGAAGGAAGGAGCCGAAGCCAGCCCGATGTCCAGCGCAATCTGTTTCATGCCCGCCATTCGCGTGTTCCTGCCTCACCCAGCCTTGTACAGGCGACTGGCCATGTAGCTGGCCTTGAGGCGGCGTATGCCCACCAGCAGCACGGCGCTGGCGGGCAAGGCCACCAGCACGCCGACAAAGCCGAACATCTGGCCGAAAGCCAGCAGGGCAAAAATCACCGCCAGCGGGTGCAGGCCTATGCGCTCGCCCACCAGGCGCGGCGTGAAATACAGGCTTTCCACCAGTTGCCCCACGCCGTAGACCACGGCCACCATGACCAGCGCCTTGAGCGAGGCGAATTCGAGCACGCCGGCCAGCACGGCCAGCATCAGGCCCAGGCCGAAGCCCAGGTAGGGGATGAACATCGCCAGGCCGGTGAAAACGCCGATCGGCACGGCCAGGTCCAGCCCGAACAGGGCCAGGCCCACGGCGTAGAACACCGCCATGATCAGCATGACCAGCAGCTGGCCGCGCAGGTACTGGCCGAGCACCGCATCGGCCTCTTCGGTGAAGCTGTCGAAGCCGCCGCGCAAATGGGGTGGCACCAATTCGAGCACCCGGGCGACAAACTTGTCCCAGTCCATGAGCAGGTAAAACAGCGCCACCGGAATCAGCACGGCATTGCCGATGACGGCCAGCGCCACGCTGCCACCCATCTTGAGCGATGACATCAGCGAGCTGAACAGGTCTTCGAAATTGGCGTTCAGATACTTGAGCACAAAGGCCTTGATGCTGCCGACGTCCAGCGCCACATGAATGCCGAACTGCGCCAGCCAGGGAGCCAGGCTGGTATTGAGCCGGTCCGCCAGCAGCGGAACCTGCTCGCGCAGCACCGGCAATTCCTTGGCCATGATGGGCACGATCAGCAAGAACAGGCTCAGCAGCACCACGATGAAAAGGAATTCGACCAGGATCACCGCCACGACGCGCGGCATACGGCCCTTGCCCAGGGCGTCCAGCCGGTTGACCAGTGGCGTCAGCGCATAGGCCAGCACGGCTGCCACCACAAAGGGCGTGAGCACCGGCCCGAGCAGCCACAACGCGAGGACGACCAAGGCGGCGATCAGGAACCAGGCGGCGGCGCGTTTTTGGGCGGTGGTGAATTGCATAAAGCCTTGTAAAGCCTTGAAAGGCCTTGGGTTGAGCTTGCCGGAACAAGGGCCGAAGGGGCCTGGAAGCTCCCGGATGGGTAGCCTTTAGAATCTCAGGCTGAATTCTATCGGGCTTGCAGGCCCTCCCAGCGCCGCAAACCCGCCTTCCAGACCCTCATCCGCCTTCCGTAGCAAAGCCGACAACACCATGACCACCTCTTCCCCCACCCCCCTGAGCTACAAAGACGCGGGCGTTGACATCGACGCGGGCGACGCACTGGTCGAGCGCATCAAGCCGCTGGCCAAGAAAACCATGCGCGAAGGCGTTCTGGCGGGCATTGGCGGCTTCGGCGCGCTGTTCGAGGTGCCCAAGCGCTACAAGGAACCCGTGCTGGTCAGCGGCACCGACGGCGTGGGCACCAAGCTCAAACTGGCCTTTGAGTGGAACATGCACGACACCGTGGGCATAGACCTTGTGGCCATGAGCGTCAACGACGTGCTGGTGCAAGGCGCCGAGCCGCTGTTTTTCCTCGACTATTTCGCCTGCGGCAAGCTGGACGTGGACACCGCCGCAGCCGTGGTCGGCGGCATCGCCAAAGGCTGCGAACTGAGCGGCTGCGCCCTGATCGGCGGCGAAACCGCAGAAATGCCCGGCATGTACCCGGCCGGCGAATACGACCTCGCCGGCTTTGCCGTCGGCGCGGTCGAAAAATCAAAAATCCTCACCGGCAAGGATGTGAAGCCCGGCGACGTGGTGCTGGGCCTGGCCAGCAGCGGCGTGCACTCCAACGGCTTCAGCCTGGTGCGCAAGTGCATCGAACGCGCCGGCAGCCGGGCGCCCGCCACGCTGGACGGCAAGCCCTTCAAGCAGGCCCTGATGGAGCCCACCCGCCTCTACGTCAAGAACGTGCTGGCCGCGCTGGCCGCCCACCCGATCAAGGCCCTGGCCCACATCACCGGCGGCGGCCTGCTCGAAAACATCCCACGTGTGCTGCCCGAAGGCACGGCCGCCCACCTCAAAAAGGGCAGCTGGCCGCAAACCGAACTCTTTGCCTGGCTGCAAAAAACCGCCGGCATCGATGACTTCGAGATGAACCGCACCTTCAACAACGGCATCGGCATGGTGGTGGTGGTAGACGCCGCCAACGCCCAAGCCACGGCCAAGACCCTGGGTGAAGCGGGTGAACAGGTGTATGAGATCGGCGTGATCGCCGCCAAGGGCGACGGCGCCGCCGTCACCGTGAGCTAAGCGGCCGCCACCAAACCGGGCGGCATACCCTCAGCCCATGCCTGCGCCCACACATCCCTCTCTTCCCGCGACCGCACCCCGCCGTATTCCCGCGGCCATCTGGGCGCTGGGTTTTGTCAGCCTCCTGATGGACATCTCCTCCGAGATGATCCACAGCCTGCTGCCCGTTTTTATGGTCACGGTGCTGGGCACCAGCGTCTGGGCCGTCGGCCTGATTGAAGGATTTGCCGAGGCGACCGCCCTCATCGTCAAGGTGTTTTCGGGCACTCTCAGCGACTACTGGGGCAAGCGCAAACCGCTGGCGCTGTTGGGCTACGGCATGGGCGCCGCCTCCAAACCGCTGTTCGCGCTGGCAAGCACGACGGGGCTGGTGCTCACCGCGCGCCTGGTTGACCGCGTGGGCAAAGGCATACGCGGCGCCCCGCGCGACGCACTGGTGGCCGACCTGGCGCCGCCCGGCCTGCGCGGCGCGGCTTTCGGATTGCGCCAGTCGCTGGACACCGTCGGCGCCTTTGTCGGGCCGCTGCTGGCCATGGGCCTGATGCTGCTCTGGGCCAATGATTTTCGCGCTGTGTTCTGGGTCGCCGTCATCCCCGGTTTGCTGGCCGTAGCGCTGTTGCTGTTCGGCGTGCGCGAACCCGAACGCGAGCGCGCGCCGGATACCCAGCGCGTGAATCCCCTCACCCGCGCCAACCTCGCGCGCCTGGAGGCGCCCTACTGGCGCGTCGTGGCGCTGGGCGCGGTGTTCATGCTGGCGCGTTTCAGCGAGGCTTTTTTGCTACTGCGCGCCATGCAGGGCGGCTTGCCAGTGGCCTACACGCCGCTGGTGCTGATCGCCATGAACGGGGTTTATGCACTGGGCGCCTACCCTTTCGGCAAGCTGGCAGATCGTATGAGCCACGCCGCCTTGCTGGCTTGGGGGCTGGCGGTGCTCGTGGCCGCCGACCTGCTGCTGGCCGCCGGCAGCCACTGGGCCGTCTTCGCGGCAGGCATCGCGCTGTGGGGCTTGCACATGGCCATGACCCAGGGCCTGCTGGCCACCATGGTCGCCGACACGGCGCCCGAGGACCTGCGCGGCACCGCCTTCGGCTTCTTCAATCTCGCCAGCGGCCTGTCGCTGCTGCTGGCCAGCACGCTGGCCGGGGTGCTCTGGGACCAACTGGGCGCGCCCGCTACCTTCACGGCCGGCGCCGGTTTCAGCGCCGCGGCGCTGTTGCTGCTCCGGGCATGGCGCAAGTCTTTGCGATTGCGAGCGGGCGCCGCCGCGGCCTGAATATTTTCGTCTCAGGCCAGCGCCAGCCCCGCCACGCCCAACAACATCAGCGCCGCACCCAGCACCTGCGAAGGCCTGAGGGATTCCTTGAGCAGCCGCGCGCCCACCAACGTGCCTATCAGCATGGACATCTCGCGCACCGGCGCCACATAGCTGAGCGGCGCGGATTGCACCGCGAACAACACCAGGCAATAGGCCAGCGGCGACAGCGCACCGACCAGCATGATGGCCGTGCGCTGCTGCCGCCACTGCCCGCCCAACGCGTGGCGCTGGTGCAGTGCCCAAGGCGCGAGCAGCACCGTGCGAAACACCAGGCTCGTGGCGTAAAACAACAGCGGCGCCATGCCCAGCGACTTCACTGCCCAGCCGTCGATCACGGTATAGCCGGCAATGCAAAGGCCAGTCAGCGCACCCCAGAGCACGCCGCGACGGCGCCGAAGCGCATCGCCGCCGGCAGGAAAGACGATGCCGCCGCCGGCCGTCATGAAGACACCGGCCAGCACCAGGGCCACACCCAGCCAGCCCAGCGCACTGGGCAGCTCGCCCAGCAAGACCACAGCCCCCAGCACGGCGAGCAGCGGCCCGGTGCCCCTGGCCATGGGATAAACCACGGCGAAGTCGCCCGCCCGGTAGCCCTTTTGCAGCACGAGCAAATAGACCACATGCACCAGCGCGCTGGCCAACACCGCCAGCCACATCCAGCCGCCAAAAGCCTGCGGGTGCAGGTGCCAGGCCACGAAGGCGACAGGTGCCGCAAGCGCCACGCTGACACAGCCGAACAGCCAGACAAACAGCGTGCCGCCCGCCGCGCGCTTGGCCACGATGTTCCAGAGCGCGTGGCAGATCGCGCCCGCGAGCACCAGTGCCAGCGTCTGGGCGCTCATGCCTGTGCGCCGGGCTCGGGCAGTCGGAACGGGCCGTCCAACAAGTCCTTGACGCGCGCGGCTACGGCTTCGCACTCCGCCGGAGTCAGCGGCGCGAATCCCGATGCCCAGGTGGCCATGTTCTCCCAGCGCGGAAATTTGGGCGACTCGCCCCAGCGCCAGTCAGGGTGCGCGGCCCGTCGGTTGCGCCCCAGCACATGCAGATGCACCCGCCGGTGCGCCTGCACGTTCTTGGGCCCTGCGGGCGGGGCCTCGTCGTTGAGCGCCCAGTTGCCCGCCTCCCAGTAATTGAGACAGCCGTCGCTCAGGGCGGGCAGCTCGTCCAGCATGGCGCGGCCCGTGGCGGCGACCAGGCAGGACCAGTGCGCCAGTTCCATCGGCGCGAGTTCGCTGCGCTCCCAGACCGGGCGCGGCGGGTTGACCACCAGGTGGCCGCCATCGCGGCGGTCGCACAACAAGGCGTCGGGGAGGAGCAGCGTGCCACCGGGGCAGGTGTGCAAAACAAGGGGCATGGGGAGAAGCCTTCAACAAAAAAATCAACAAACGACCAAGAACAAATAAATGATCAATGAGTAGATGTCATTAAATGACGATCCGACCAGCCGCCATAATCGACTAACTCTCTCGATTCAGGAACAGAACCTATGAGGGAAATGGCCGCCCATGATGAGTAAAACAGATACCCTAGGCGCTCAGGCGCTGCCGCTCAACGCCGTGCGGGTCTTCGTGGAAGCCGCCCGCCAACTCAATTTCAGCCGCGCCGGCCGTGTGCTGGGCATGAGCCAAGGCGGCGTCAGCCGCCATGTCGCTACGCTGGAACGCTATTTCGGCCAGCGTTTATTCGCACGCAGCGGCACGTCGGTGCACCTGACCGACGCGGGGCGCCTGTATTTCGACACAGTACAGGAAGCCCTGTCCACCATAGAACTGGCCACCCGCCAGCTGGCGCAAAGCCAGCCCGGCGCCCGGCTCATCGTGCGCACCTCGCTGCCCACCTTTGCAATGAGCACGCTGATCCCCGCCCTGCCCGGCTTCCAGCCCGCAAGCCCCGTGGCGGTGGACCTGGTGACCTCGCTGTCGCCGCCGGGCCCGGGCGACGGCTATGACGTGCTGGTCACGCGCGACCTGGCCGTCGCCGGCGCCGAGCACTGGTTGCTGGCCGCCGAAAACCTGGTGTGTGTCGCGTCTCCCGCACGTTGCCGTGAGTTCGCGAACCGGTCCATGACCCAGTGGCAGTTTCTCGCGGCCCAGTCCCGGCCCGACGTGCTGGCCGCATGGTCCGCGCAGCTGGGCCTGCAGGCGGGCGGCATCCAGGTCTGCGCCAGCTTCGACCACTACTTCCTCGCGATAGCCGCCGCGACGGGCGGTATGGGCCACCTGGTGGTGCCTGAGTTGCTGGTGGCCGAGCCCCTGCGCCAGGGCCACCTGTTGCGCGCCGGGCCGGTGATTCGCGGCAACGCCAGCTACTCGGCCTACATCAACCCTCGCAGCAGCGCGCCCGAGACAAGTCGTGCTTTCTGCCGGTGGCTCAAGGGATGGCTCAGGGAGATGATTGAGCCCGAGGCTACTGCGCTACAAAAACCCTAGCTGCGAAGACCGGCGCCTACTGGCTTCACTGGACTTTTTGTTAGTTCTGTATCAAACTGTTCCACTGGTCCATCTTTGGAGCGCGCATGCCGGTCATCGCAGTCGTCAACCGCAAGGGGGGCAGTGGCAAAAGCACACTGGCCGCGCACATCGCCGCATGGTGCGCGCGCAACGGCAGTTCGGTCATGCTGGGCGACGTGGACCGGCAGCAGTCGGCACGCAGCTGGCTCAAGCGCCGCGACGCCGCGCTCCCCGCCATCGCCCCCTGGGCCGTGGACCAGAAGAACATGCTTCGCGTGCCCACAGGCATCACGCACGTGGTGCTCGACACCCCCGGTGGCCTGCACGGCTTTGAGCTTGCGCGCGTTGTGATGTTCGCTGACGCCATCATCATGCCCGTGTGCAATTCCATGTTCGACCGCGAATCCGCAGCGCAATGCCACGCCGACCTCATGGCCCTGCCGCGCGTGGCCAGCGGCCGCTGCCGCCTGGCCACCGTGGGCATGCGCATCGACGGGCGCACCAGCGCCGCAAAAACCCTGGAAGAATGGTCCGAAGGCCTGGGCATGCCCTTCCTGGGCGCGCTGCGCGAAACCCAGCTGTATGTGCGTAGCCTGGAGCGCGGCATGACCATGTTCGACCTGCCCCCCAGCGCCGCCACACAAGACCTGCAGCAGTGGCAGCCCATACTGCAATGGCTGCGGCCCACGCTGTATCCGCCACAGGCCGCCAACGACGCACCCGACCAGGCGCAAGCCAGGACAGTGGTGAAGGCTTCGGCTCGCATGATCGCGCCCCGGCCTTCGGTCGCCGCGACGCTGGGCGCCAGGCCCCTCAACCCAAACCCCGCCCCGGCGCCCGCGCCAAAAGCCGACTCATCGCGCCCCGGCAGTTCCCTGTCCAGCAGCCTCATGCCTGCGCAGGAATCGATGCTGCATGGCGCGCGCATGTCGGCGCAAAGCACGGCACGCGCCGTCGGCCGGCCCGTGCAGGTCAGCACCGCACCCGCCCTGTCGCGCAATGTGAACTCGCCCGACGGCATGCAGATCCCGCAATTCCTCAAGCGCGGCGCCTGAGAGCCTGAGAACCTTCAGGCAGCCAGCGTCTGCCGCACTTCGCGCGCGGCCCGAACCATATTGCCCAGCGCCGCTTCGGTCTCTGGCCAGCCGCGGGTTTTCAAACCACAGTCAGGGTTGATCCACAGGTTTTGCGCCGGAATCACCGCCGCCGCCTTGCGCAGCAGCCGCACCATCTCGACTACCGTGGGCACGCGCGGCGAATGGATGTCGTACACACCGGGGCCGATCTCATTCGGGTACTTGAAGCCGCCCGTGCCCGCATGGGCGCCACCACCGAACGCGCGCAGCAGTTCCATGTCGGAGCGGCTGGTTTCAATCGTGATCACGTCGGCGTCCATGGCCGCGATATCGGGCAGGATGTCGTTGAACTCCGAATAGCACATGTGAGTGTGGATCTGCGTCTCGTCCGCCACGCCGCTGGCGCTGATGCGGAAGGCGCGTGTGGCCCATTGAAGATAAGGTTTCCAGCCGGCGCGGCGCAGCGGCAGGCCTTCGCGTATGGCCGGCTCGTCGATCTGGATGATGCCTATGCCCGCGCCTTCAAGGTCCATCACCTCGTCGCGTATCGCCCAGGCGATCTGCTCGGCCGTCAGGCTGCGCGGCTGGTCGTCGCGCACAAACGACCATTGCAGGATGGTGATGGGGCCGGTCAGCATGCCCTTCATGGGCCGCTTCGTGAGGCTTTGCGCATAAACCGTCCAGGCCACCGTCATGGCCGCGGGGCGCGCCACGTCGCCGTAAATCACCGGCGGCTTCACGCAGCGTGAACCATAGGACTGCACCCAGCCGTTGGCGGTGAAGGCAAAGCCGTCGAGCTGCTCGCCGAAGTACTCGACCATGTCATTTCGCTCGGCCTCGCCGTGCACCAGTACGTCCAGGCCCAGCACCTCCTGCTTGCGGACTGCCAGCATGATCTCGGCCTGCATTTTTTCGGCGTACCGTGTCTTGCCGATCTCGCCGCGCTTGAAGGCCGCGCGCGCCGCGCGTATGTCGGCCGTCTGCGGGAACGAGCCTATCGAGGTGGTGGGGAACAAGGGCAGTGCAAAGCGTTTGCGCTGCACTTGCTGGCGTTGGCTGAAAGGCGACGGCCGCTGGTCGGCGCCGGCGGCGGCTTGTGCCAGCCGCGCCGCCACAGTGGCGCGGTGCACACGCGGGCTGCTGCGGCGCGCATGGGCGGCCAGGCGGGCGGCCGCGAGTTCGGCCTGCACAGGCTTTTCATCGCCGGCCAGCGCCGCCTTCAGCATGCGCAGCTCCCCCAATTTTTCCACCGCGAAGGCGAGCCACGATTTGAGTTCGGCATCGAGCTGGTCCTCGCCCTGCAGGCTGTAAGGCACATGCAGCAGCGAACACGAAGGCGCCAACCACAGCTCTCCCTGGTGTTTCTCTGCCACAGGCCGTAGCCGCGCCAGCGCCGCATCAGGGTCGGTGCGCCAGATGTTGCGGCCGTCGACAATGCCCACCGACAACACCTTGTGGCTGGGCAGCCAGTCGGCCACACCCACCAGCTCTTCGGGTGCGCGCACCGCGTCCACATGCAGGCCGGCCACCGGCAACTGGCAGGCCATGCGAAGGTTCTCTTGCAGCGGCGAAAAGTAAGTGGCCACCAGCAGTTGCACACCTTTTCGCGCAAGCCGCCAATAGCTGGGCTCGAACGCCTGGCTCCATGCGGCCGGCAGGTCCACTCCCAGGATGGGTTCATCCATCTGCACCCATTCCACGCCCTGCGCCTTCAACGCCTCCAGGATTTTCTGATACACCGGCAGCAATTTTTCGAGCAAGCTGAAGCGGTCAAAGCCTGGTGATTTCTCTTTGCCCAGCCACAGAAAACTCAGCGGCCCCAGCAGCACCACCTTGACCTTGTGGCCAGCGCGCTGCGCCTGCGCCACCTCGTCAAACAGGCGCGTGGAAGTCAGCTCGAACTCCGTGGCCGCGCTGAACTCGGGCACCAGGTAGTGGTAGTTGGTGTCAAACCATTTCGTCATCTCCAGCGCAAAAGTGCCGCTCTCCGCCTGTTCGCCGGTGCAGCCGCATGCAACGCTGTGTGTATGTTCGGACTGCTGCACATTGACACCGCGTGCCATCGCGAAGTAGCGGCCCAGTTCGGACTCATCCCCAGTAAAACCATACCGCGCCGGCTCGCAGCCCAGCATCTGGATGTGGTTGGCCACGTGGTCGTAAAACGCGAAGTCGCCCACGGTCACAAAATCCAGCCCGGCTTCGGCCTGCACCGCCCAATGGCGCTCGCGCAGTTCCGCGCCCACGGCCTCCAGCGCCGCCGCATCCATCTCGCCACGCCAGTGTTTTTCGAGTGCGAATTTCAATTCACGCCGCGCGCCCATGCGCGGAAAACCCAGGGCGTGGGTCTGGACCGTGCGTGTCGTTTCAAGCCCTGTTGCCATCCGTATCGCCATTTGTTTCTCCCTTGCAATTCAACAAAAAAAGCGATGGTCGGCCAGATCGACGTATTATTCAAACGAAAGATTTTGCCGTTTAACGTGAAAATTAATAAACACTAGGTTTTGGCATGACATCCTCCATTCTGGAAATCCGCCACCTGCGCACCCTGACGGCACTGCGCGACAGCGGCAGCCTGGTGCGCGCCGCGCAACTGCTCAACCTCACGCAGTCGGCGCTTTCGCACCAAGTCAAGCTGCTTGAAGACCGCTACGGCGCCGCGCTGTTCGAACGAAAATCCGTGCCACCGCAGTTCAGCACCACCGGCCAGCGCCTGCTGGCCCTGGCCGACGCCGTGATCCCGCAGATCGAAGAAGCCGAGCGCGACGTGGCCCGCCTGGCCACCGGCCGCACCGGCCAGCTGCGCATCGCGGTTGAATGCCACACTTGCTTTGACTGGTTGATGCCCGCGATGGACGCCTTTCGCACACGTTGGCCCGAGGTCGAACTAGACATCGTCTCGGGCTTTCACCCCGACCCGATCGCCCTGGTGCTGCAAGCCCGCGCCGACATCGCCATCGTGGCCGAAGCCGACGCCAGCGAAGCGGTGGAATTTCATCCGCTGTTCCGCTTCGAAATCATGGCCCTGCTCGCCAACGGCCATCCGTTGACGGCCAAGACGCATCTCACCGCCAAAGACTTCGCCAACCAGACTTTAATCACCTACCCCGTGCCTGACGAAATGCTCGACATCGTGCGCCAGGTGCTGGAGCCCGCGGGCATCAAGCCCACCCGCCGCACCACCGAACTCACGATCGCCATGCTACAACTCGTCGCCAGCGGCCGCGGCATCGCCACCCTGCCTAAGTGGGCGGTACAAAGTTATCTGGACCGGGGGTATGTGACGGCGCGGCCTGTGGGCAAAAAAGGCCTCACGGGGCGGCTTTATGTAGCGTGCACCGAGGCGACGTCAGCAAGGCCCTGGCTCGCGGATTTCGTGGCGATTACTCGGGAGAGCTGCTTTCTCACGCTTAGCGAGATTGAGTTGCTTTAGAAGAATGAAGCCGGCATGAGCAATAAAGCTTAGTACCGCCCCTGCCGCAACTGCGCCAGCCGCTCAGCCATCGCATCGATGTCGAGCGCGTCCTCGGCATTGGCCAGATAGATTTCCAGGTCGATCACCGCGCGCTCGGGTTCGCCATGCGCGGCCCAAGCCAGGCCGCGGTCGCGGTATTCGGTCCAGGCTTCGGGTTGCAGCACGATGAGGCGGTCCTGCACGGGGATCAGGCGCTGCCAGTCCTCTTGCGTCTTATGAATTTCCTTGAGATTACGCAGCATGCGGCTGATGATTTCACGCGGCGGGGCTGACTGCAGGTACAGCCCCATGGGTACCTCAAAATCTTCACCGGTGGCGCCGCCGTGCTGCCTGAAGGGTTCGAGCCGTTCAGACAACTCTTCGCGGCTCAGTGACTGGCCGCTGAAAGGGTCAATGACAACCTGGCCTTTGGGCAGGTTGACCTTGACCATGAAGTGGCCGGGGAAAGCTACACCACGCGCATTGAGGCCCAGGCCCAGGGCCAGCTCAAGCCAGAGTACGGCCAAGGTGATGGGGATACCGCGGCGCGTGCGCAGCACAGCGTTGAGATAGCTGTTGTCGGGGTCGTAATAGTCGTTGACGTTGCCGCCGAAGTTCAGGTCGTGAAAGAAGAACTGGTTGAGCGCGCGCAGGCGCTGCAGGGCGGGGGCATCGGCAGGCAGGCGGCGTTTGAGTCGGGCGAGAAGCTGGTCCACATCGCCCAGCACCTGCTGCACATCGAGATCGGGGTATTCGTCCTGGGCCAGGCTGATGGCGGCTTCCAGCAGGGGGAAGTGTTCGTCGCTTTCCACCAGGCTGGTGAAGTATTGCAAGGGGGACGGTACAGCCAGATTTAATTGCATGGCCCCTACTTTCGCATAAACCGGCGCAAAAAGGCATCCCGAAAACCGCCGCTCAGAGCCTGAAGCGCGCCGCCCGTCAATGCCTCAGGAGCTTTGTGACTTTGAGGCCTGACAGCCACAACGCAGTGAAATACAGCACAGCCGAAGCCAGCATCACCAACGCCAGCCACCCGATACGCTCGAGGTTATGGCCTTTCAGGCCGACCCAGTTGACCGCTCCGGTAGCCCACAGCAAAAAGGCCGCCAGCAAGGCGCTGGCGCCGCCCACCTGCAAAGCAAACTTGCCCCATCCGGGAACCGGTTTGTAACTTCCGCGCTTCAGCAAGCCCAGCAACAGCCACAAGGCGTTGACCAAGGCGCCGATGGCGATGGACAGCGTCAGGGCCGCATGCTGCAACCGGGGCACCAGGAAGAAATTCAGCACCTGCGTGAGCACCAGCACACACACGGCGATCTGCATCGGCGTACGCATGTCGTGCCTGGCATAAAACCCCGGGGCCAGCACCTTGATGGCGACGATGCCCATCAACCCCACGCCATAGCTGCTCAAGGCCGCGGTTGTCCGCTGCACGTCCAGGTCGCTGAACGCGCCATAGTGGTACAACACCGCAACGAGCGGCTGCGAGAAAGCCAGCAAGGCCACGGCGCAAGGCACCGACAGCAGGACCACCAGGCGCAAACCCCAGTCGAGCATGGCAGAGTAGCGCTCTTCATCCTGGCTGCCGCGCGCGGCGGCCAGTTGCGGCATCAACACCACCCCCAAGGCGACACCCAGCATGGCGGTGGGAAACTCCATCAGGCGGTCGGCATAGGTGATCCAGCTCACGCTGCCGGTGGCCAGGTGCGAGGCGATCTGGGTGTTGATGAGCAGCGAAATCTGCGCGACGCTGACGCCCAGCAGGGCCGGCAGCATCAGGGACAGCACCTTGCGCGTCCCCGGGTCATTCCAGGCTTGTCGCAGGGCGGTGAGGCTCGCGCCAATGCGCGGCAGCAAGCCCAGCTTGCGCAGGGCGGGCAGCTGCAGGCCCAATTGCAGGATGCCGCCGACCATCACACCCACGCACTGGGCGTAAATGGGCTCGATGCCATGCTTCGCGAACCAAGGGGCGCCCAGGGTGATGGAACCGATCAGTGCCACATTCAGCAGCACAGGCGAAGCGGCGGGCACGGCAAACCGCCGCCAGGTGTTGAGAATGCCGCCGGCCAGCGCAACCAGCGACATGAAGCCGATGTAAGGGAACATCCACCGGGTCATCACCACGGCGGCGTTGTAGCCCTGCGGCTTCAGGCCACTGGCCATGGCCCACACCATCAGCGGAGCGGCCAGCACGCCCGCCACGCACAACAAAACCAGAGTCCAGATCAGCAAAGTCGCGACGTGATCAATCAGCTGCTTGGCGCCCTCTTCTCCCTGCTCCGCCTTGCAGGCCGCCAGCACCGGCACAAAAGCCTGGCTGAAAGCGCCCTCGCCGAGTACCCGCCGAAACAGGTTGGGTATTCGGAAGGCGACATTGAAGGCATCGGTCAGGGCGCTGACGCCAAATACCGAGGCCATCAACAGATCCCGGACAAGACCCGTGACGCGCGAAGCCAGGGTCAGCAAGGAAACGGTAGAGGCGGCTTTGAATAAGGACACCGCTGGAGTTTAGCCCCAGGTATTACCCCGACGGTCGCTGGAGCCCTTCCCAAACCAGCAGGGGCCGCGGAACCGGCTCTGCCGGGCCGCAGGCGCAGCGGCACCCATTCGTGATGAAAGGGGCAGGGAGAAAGGCCGCAGGCCACACGCAGTGAGCGACCGTGGGGGTATATAATGCTAGGTTTGCTGCAACATCCACAGACTCCTTCCCAGGATTAAAGGAATACTTATATGGCTACCGCCAAACCCAAGAAAAAGAACCCGCGCCTTGCGTCGGGCCGCAAACGCGTCCGCCAGGACGTCAAACTCAACGCCGCGAACACCTCGCTGCGCTCCAAATACCGCACCGCTGTGAAAAACGTCGAAAAAGCCGTTGCAGCCGGTGACAAAGACAAAGCCAAGGACCTGTTCGCCAAGGCCCAAAGCATTGTGGACACGGTTGCCGACAAGGGCATCTTCCACAAGAACAAGGCAGCGCGCGACAAGAGCCGCCTGTCCGCCAAGGTGAAAGCCCTGGCACTGGCCCCCGCAAAGGCCGCCTAAGCAATTAGGCAAATCGCCCGGACGGCATCTTTCTCACGAAAATACCGTCCGCCGTTTTGTAGGGTGCGCTGCAGCAAAGCAAAAAAGCCGTCGAAAGACGGCTTTTTTGTTGGCGCTTCAAAAACCTCAGTCCTTGCGCGGCGGCTCAGGAATCAGGCAAGCTTCGGCCATCTGCAGATCGTTGTCCTTGGCGAAGTTGATGGCGAAATCCCAGGCCATGGGTTCGGCCTCACGCAGCTCGGAATTGACGACCACGCATTTCACGCCGTTGATCACCGTAGGTACGCACCAGGGGGAATAGGTCAGGTGGCTGCCGGGCTGCGGGCCGCCCGGGCGGAAATGGCTCATCACGCCGCATAACCTGTCGGCCCAGTCGCTGGGCCTGAAGGTTTTGCCGTCGCGGGTAATACCCTGGATGAAGACTTCTTTGGCGGTGTTGGAGACCATCGGGTGGAAGGTTTTTTGCGGTGCCCGGCACGGGAAAAGGGTGGGATCGCACCCCATGCTGCAGCGCACAACAATTCTAGCTTAACTCAGGACTCTTATATAAGACTTGGGCACAAATTTTCAATCGAGGCGATAGGGGCGCGGGCCGGGTGCTTGCATTGCAGTGATGCAGGAACGTCACAAAAGCCCGCAAAGTCTGAGCCTAAAATCAATCCCAGGCCTGCACCAACTGTTGCGGGCCTCACCTTTTCAGCCTGTTTCACACCTGTTCCGGAGTTCTCCATGACCGCTGCCCTTCCCAAGCACATCGAAGCCGCCTCTCCCCACGTGATGAACACCTACGGCCGCCTGCCCATCGCGCTGGACCACGGCCAAGGTTGCCGTGTCTGGGACGTCAACGGCAAAGCCTACCTCGATGCACTGGGCGGCATCGCCGTCAACACCCTGGGCCACAACCACCCCAAGCTGGTGCCCGCGCTGCAAGACCAGATCGCGAAGCTCATCCACAGCTCCAATTACTACCATGTGCCGCTGCAGGAAACCCTGGCCGCGAAACTGGTGGAGCTGTCGGGCCTGGAAAACGTGTTTTTCTGCTCCACCGGGCTGGAAGCCAACGAGGCCGCGCTCAAGCTGGCGCGCAAGTTCGGCCATGACAAAGGCATTGAACGCCCGGAAATCGTGGTTTACGAAAAAGCCTTCCATGGCCGCAGCATTGCCACGCTGAGCGCTACGGGCAATCCGAAAGTGCAGGCCGGTTTCGGCCCGCTGGTCGAAGGCTTTATCCGCGTGCCGCTCAACAACATCGACGCCCTCAAAGCCGCCACCGCCAACAACCCCAATGTGGTCGCCGTGTTCTTTGAAGCCATCCAGGGCGAAGGCGGCATCAACAGCATGAAGGACGAGTACCTGCGCGAAGTCCGCGCGCTGTGCGACGAGCGCGACTGGCTGCTGATGATTGACGAAGTGCAATGCGGCATGGGCCGCACCGGCAAGTGGTTTGCCCACCAGTGGGCGGGCATCAAGCCTGACGTGATGCCGCTGGCCAAGGGCCTGGGCTCGGGCGTGCCGATAGGCGCCGTCGTGGCGGGCCCCAAGGCCGCCCACATCTTCGGCCCCGGCAACCACGGCACCACGTTCGGCGGCAACCCGCTGGCCATGCGGGCGGGTGTTGAAACCCTGCGCATCATGGAAGAAGAAGGCCTGCTGGCCAATGCCGTCAAGGTGGGCGAGCACCTGCGCGCCGCGCTGGCGCGCGAACTGGCCGGCGAAAAAGGCGTGAAGGAAATCCGCGGCCGCGGCCTGATGCTGGGCATTGAACTGACGGTGCCCTGCGGCGAGCTGCTGGGCCGCGCTGCCGAAAATGGGCTGCTGCTGAGCGTGACCGCCGACACGGTGATCCGCATGGTGCCCTCGCTCATCATGACCACGGCCGAGGCCGACGAGGCGGTGGCCATCCTGGTGCCGCTGATCAAGCAATTGCTGAAAGAGAAAAAAGCGTGACCACTGCGATCTCCTCCACGCCCGCTCCGGTGCGGCACTACCTGCAGTTCAACGACCTGAGCGCGGCCGAATACGCCTACCTGTTCGAACGCGCCGCGCTGATCAAGAAAAAATTCAAAACCTACGAGAAGCACCAGCCGCTGGCCGACCGCACGCTGGCCATGATTTTCGAGAAAGCCTCGACCCGCACGCGCGTGAGTTTCGAGGCCGGCATGTACCAGCTGGGCGGCAGCGTGGTGCACCTGACCACCGGCGACAGCCAGCTGGGCCGCGCCGAGCCGATCGAAGACAGCGCCAAGGTCATCAGCCGCATGGTTGACCTGGTGATGATCCGCACCTTCGAGCAAACCAAGATAGACCGCTTCGCCGAGCATTCGCGCGTGCCGGTCATCAACGGCCTGACCAACGAATTCCACCCCTGCCAGATCCTGGCCGACATCTTCACCTACATCGAGCACCGCGGCTCCATCAAGGGAAAGACGGTGGCCTGGGTAGGCGACGGCAACAACATGGCCAACACCTGGCTACAGGCCAGCGAGATCCTGGGCTTCAAGGTGCACCTGAGCACGCCGGGCGGCTATGAAGTGGACCAGTCCATCGCCGGCATACGTTCGGCCGAGAGCTATAAAGTCTTCAAAGACCCGATGCAGGCTTGCGCCGGCGCCGACCTGGTCACCACCGACGTGTGGACCAGCATGGGCTATGAGGCCGAGAACGAAGCGCGCAAAAAGGCCTTTGCCGATTGGTGCGTGGACACCGAAATGATGCGCGCGGCCAAACCCGACGCACTCTTCATGCACTGCCTGCCCGCCCACCGCGGCGAGGAAGTTGAAGCCGAAGTGATCGACGGCCCGCAATCGGTGGTCTGGGACGAGGCTGAAAACAGGATGCACGCGCAGAAGGCACTCATGGAGTTCCTTCTGCTCGGGCAGATCGCGTAACACGCGAGCTGGCGGCGCGCAGCGCCGACATCCTGTTTCGGTGCAGGCTCATGTGCGCGAAGCGCACGTGAAGCGGCCACCGCCGCGTGCCGAAACCAAAACAGGATGCACGCGCAGAAGGCACTCATGGAGTTCCTTCTGCTCGGGCAGATCGCGTAACACGCGAGCTGGCGGCGCGCAGCGCCGACATCCTGTTTCGGTGCAGGCTCATGTGCGCGAAGCGCACGTGAAGCGGCCACCGCCGCGTGCCGAAACCAAAACAGGATGCACGCGCAGAAGGCACTCATGGAGTTCCTTCTGCTCGGGCAGATCGCGTAACACGCGAGCTGGCGGCGCGCAGCGCCGACATCCTGTTTCGGTGCAGGCTCATGTGCGCGAAGCGCACGTGAAGCGGCCACCGGCCGCGTGCCGAAACCAAAACAGGATGCACGCGCAGAAGGCACTCATGGAGTTCCTTTTGCTCGGGCAGCTGAGTTAAGCCTTGCCATCCCTGGCGCCCTGACATCTCCAGCGGCGCCTCAAAACGACTTCCCACCTTCCCGCCGGCTTGCCACGCATCCGGCGGCGCGAGCCTGCGCGCCGGCGAATGGCACGGAACCTGCAACCCCTGGCTCAACTGTGCCCAGCCCCAAGCCGAAAAACCGATGACCACGGGTAAACCCGTAAATCGAAGTGCAAAGTGCTGAGTACAGTTCTGTATACAAAACTGAACACCTCAATCTGGGAAGCGCTACCAGCCTCCGGATTGAGCCTTGCCAGGGGCCTTGAGCCCAATGCACCGGAGATCACATGGACATTCGCAACCCATCGCCCGATCTGTACAACGAAGACCTCGCGCCGGCCAAAGAACGCAACTGGGGCACCTTCAGCATCTTCAACGTCTGGACTTCCGACGTGCACAGCCTGTGGGGCTATTACCTCGCCGCCAGCCTCTTCCTGTTGTGCGGCAGCTTCACCAACTTCCTGATCGCCATCGGGCTCAGTTCGCTGGTGATCTTTTTCCTGATGAACCTGGTCGGCTACGCCGGCGTCAAAACCGGCGTGCCCTACCCCGTGCTGGCGCGCGCCTCATTCGGCATCTGGGGCGCCAACCTGCCCGCGCTCGTGCGCGCGGTGGTGGCCTGCTTCTGGTATGGCGCGCAGACGGCGGCGGCCTCGGGCGCCATCGTGGCGCTGCTCACACGTTCCGACGCCATCATGGCTTTCCACAAATCCACGCACCTGCTCGGCCACTCGGGCCTGGAAGTAATCTGCTTTGTCGTGGTGTGGGCGCTGCAACTGCTCATCATCCAGAACGGCATGGAAACGGTGCGCAAGTTCCAGGACTGGGCCGGCCCTGCCGTCTGGATCGCCATGCTGGTGCTGGCCGTGGGCCTGTGCGTGAAGGCCGGCGGCTTCTCGTTCGACCACGGCATCCCGCAGGACGTGCTGCTGGCCAAAACCAAGGATGCCGGCGTACCCGGTGAGCCCGGCTCGTTCTGGGCCTTGATGGCCGTGGGTGCGACCTGGATCACCTACTTCGCGGCCCTGTACCTCAACTTCTGCGATTTCTCGCGCTACGCCAAGGACAAGTCCACGGTCAAGAAAGGCAACCTCTGGGGCCTGCCCATCAACCTGGTGCTGTTCTCGCTGGTGGCCGGTGTCACCACCATCGCCGCCTTCAAGGTCTATGGCGAAGTGCTGCTGCACCCCGAGCAGATCTCCGCCAAGTTCGACAGCTGGTTCCTCGCGCTGCTGGCCGCGCTGACCTTTGCCGTGGCCACGCTGGGCATCAACGTGGTGGCCAATTTTGTTTCGCCCGCGTTTGACTTCGCCAATGTGTTCCCGCGCAAAGTCAGCTTCAAGACCGGCGGCTACATCGCGGCCGGCATCGCACTGGTGCTCTACCCTTTCGCGCCCTGGGAAGGCAACGCCGCCACGTTTGTGGGCGCCATAGGCGCGACCATGGGGCCGCTGCTGGGCATCATCCTGGTCGACTACTACCTGATCGCCAAGGGCGAGGTCAATGTGCAGGCGCTCTACCACGAGGACGGCGAGTACCGCTACCAGGGCGGCTGGAACACCAACGCACTGGTCGCCACCGCCGCGGGCGCGCTGTTCTCCAGCATCTTGCCCAACTTCACCAGCCTGCTGCCCTCCTGGTGGGGTATTTACGGCTGGTTCTTCGGCGTCGCCATCGGCGGCGCCGTCTACTATGCGCTGGCGATGGTGATGCCGCGCAAGGCCGGGGCGATGCAGGCGGGCTGAAGCGTCCGCGGCCGGTTACAAGGCCTTAGCCACGCCCCACAAACGGCATCTTCGTGGCCATGATGGTCATGAACTGCACATTGGTCGACAGCGGCAGCGATGCCATGTGCACCACCGCGTCGGCCACTTCTTTCGCATCCATCATCGGTTCAATGGCGATCTCGCCGTTGGCCTGCGGTACGCCCTTGGCCATGCGGGCCGCGAGTTCCGTCATGGCGTTGCCGATATCGATCTGGCCGCAGGCGATGTTGTACTTGCGCCCGTCCAGCGAGATGGACTTGGTCAGGCCCGTGATCGCGTGTTTGGTCGAGGTATAGGGCGCTGAATTGGGGCGAGGCGCATGGGCCGAGATCGAGCCGTTGTTGATGATGCGGCCGCCCTGGGGCAGCTGGTCCTTCATCAGCTTGATGGCGGCTTGCGCGCAGAGGAAGGAGCCCGTGAGGTTGATGTTCACCACATTGGTCCACTGCTCAAACGTGATGTCTTCCAGATTGACGGGCGGCGCGCCCACGCCGGCGTTGTTGAACAGCAGGTCCAGCCGGCCGAACTTTTCCTTGACCTTGGCGAAGGCCGCCGCCACGGATTCGGGCTGGCTTACATCGGTGGGCAGCGCCAGTGCGCGGTCCGTGCCCGACTCCTTCGCGACCTCGTTGAGCGGCTCCGCACGGCGCCCCACCAGCGCGACGCTGTAGCCTTCACGCAGCAAAGCCAGCGCCACGGCCTTGCCGATGCCTGTGCCCGCGCCGGTGACGAGTGCGACTTTGCCGTTGGACTTGTTCTCGGAATTCATGGTGTGCCTTGTCTCTCTTGAAGGGAATGGGTTGAGGGAGGGTGGGAAAGAGGTGACGTAAAAGGTTCTGGTAAATCGATGCAGCACCCAGCGCCACAGGTTCGGATTGTGCCCCAGCCAGCGGAACCACACAGAGCGTACACGGCTCCCCGGGAAGCCCTCCTTGTCGCCCAAAATACTTTAGGTTTCAACTATTTTTGGCATTGTTGGAAATAACCGACACCACGCCTTTTTTGCCGGTGCTACCTTTGCACCCATGACTGCCAGCCCTCGCGCCTCAAGCCATTCAAGCACCTCACCCACTCGGAAAATCTGGGACATCTCACCGCCCGTCGATGAAAACGCGGCGGTGTTTCCCGGTGATACAGCCTATTCCCAGACGCTGCATTTCTCGCTGGCGCCGGGTTGCCCCGTCAACGTCAACAGCATCACGCTGTCCCCACACACCGGCGCGCATGCCGATGCGCCGCTGCACTACGCCACGGGCGAGGCCAGCGCAGGCGAACTGGACCTGGCCCCCTACCTTGGGCCCTGCCGCGTGATCCACTGCCTGGACAGCGGCCCGCTGGTGCAGCCCCACCACATCACCCATGCGCTGCAAGACCTGCCGCCGCGCGTGCTGCTGCGCACCGCGCGCAAGGCCAGCCAAGCGTGGGATGCCTTCACCGCCATCGCGCCCGAGACGCTGGCGCTGCTCGCCACCCACAACATCGCGCTGATCGGCATAGACACGCCCAGCGTGGACCCCGCCACCAGCCAGAACCTGCCCAGCCACCACCAGTTGCTCGCCCATGGGCTGCGTGTGCTGGAAAACCTGGTGCTCGACGATGTGGCCGAAGGCGATTACGAACTGATTGCCCTGCCGCTCAAGCTCACGCGTGCCGACGCTTCCCCCGTGCGCGCCATCCTGCGCGAACTTCCCTGAAACCTCAAAACCCTATGACAACACTCCAGGACTGCCGCGCGCTCGACGCGCAAGACCCGCTGCGTACGCTGCGCCAGCAATTCACGCTGTCCGAAGGCGTGATCTACCTTGACGGCAACTCGCTCGGCGTGCTGCCCACCACGGCGGCCGCGCGCGTCGCCGAGGCCGTGACGGCCGAATGGGGCCAGGGCCTGATCCGCTCGTGGAACAGCGCCGGCTGGTTCGAGTTGCCGCAGCGCCTGGGCAACAAGATCGCACGGCTGATAGGCGCGGCCCCTGGCGAGGTGGTGGCCACCGACAGCACCTCCATCAACCTCTACAAGGTGCTGAGCGCCGCGCTGCACATCACCGCCCAGGATGCGCCCGAACGCAAGCTCATCGTGAGCGAGCGCAGCAACTTCCCGACCGACCTCTATATCGCCGAAGCCCTGTGTCGCGAACGCGGTTATCGCCTGCAACTCGTCGAGCCCGAAGAGATCACCGCAGCACTCACGAGCGAAGTCGCCGTGCTGATGCTGACCCATGTGAACTACCGCACCGGCGCCATGCACGACATGGCCGCCGTCACCGCCGCGGCCCACGCAGCCGGCGCGCTCACTGTCTGGGACCTGGCGCACAGCGCGGGCGCCGTGCCGGTGGACCTGAACGCGGCCAAGGCTGACTTCTCGATTGGCTGCGGCTACAAATACCTCAACGGCGGCCCGGGTGCGCCGGCCTTTGTCTGGGTCAACCCCAAGCACGCCGACCGCTTCTGGCAACCGCTCGCCGGCTGGTGGGGCCACGCCGCGCCGTTTGAATTCACGCCCGACTACCGGCCTGCGGCGGGCATCTCGCGCTACCTCTGCGGCACCCAGCCCATCCTGAGCATGACCGCGCTGGAGTGCGGCCTCAACACCGTGCTGGCCTCTGAACCCCTGGGCGGCATGCAGGCCCTGCGCAAAAAATCGCTGGCCCTCACCGACCTGTTTATCCAGCTCACCGAGGAACGCTGCGCGGGTCACGGCCTGGGACTGGCCACGCCGCGCGAACATACGCAGCGTGGCTCGCAGGTGTGCCTCACACGAACCCAGGGCGCCTACGCTATCGTGCAGGCGCTGATAGCACGCGGCGTGATCGGCGACTTCCGCGCCGGCGATGGAGAGGTGGGCAAGCATCTCGACATCCTGCGTTTCGGCTTCACGCCGCTCTACATCGGCTTTGAAGACGTATGGAACGCCGTCGAACACCTCAAGCAGGTGCTCGAAAGCGCCGAATGGCAAAAAGCCGAGTTCAACCAGAAGCACGCGGTCACCTGATGAACAACAACAGCAAACCCCAAGCCCCCGAAGACATCGTGCGCGATGAAAAAGCGCAGCTCGACTTCAGCAAGTCGATGAGCTACGGCGACTACCTGCAGCTGGACGCCATCCTGGGCGCGCAAAAGCCGCTCTCGCCCGACCACAACGAAATGCTGTTCATCATCCAGCACCAGACCAGCGAACTCTGGATGAAGCTGATGCTGCATGAGTTGCGCGCGGCGATTGCCAACGTCGCCAAGGACGAGCTCGGCGGCGCCTTCAAGATGCTGGCGCGCGTGAGCCGCATCATGGAGCAATTGGTGCACGCCTGGGACGTGCTGGCCACCATGACGCCGCCCGAGTACAGCGCGATACGCCCCTACCTCGCCAACTCCAGCGGCTTTCAAAGCGCGCAGTATCGCTGCATTGAATTCGCGCTCGGCAACAAAAACGCCGCCATGCTCAAGCCCCATGCGCACAGGCCCGACCTGCTCGCGCAGGTGCAAGCCGCGTACGAGGCGCCATCGCTCTACGACGAAGCCCTGCGCCTGCTGGCCCGCCGCGGCCTGCCCGTGCCCGCCAGCCACACGCAACGCGACTGGACCCAAGGCTATACAGAAAGCGAGGCCGTCGAGCAAGCCTGGCTGGTGGTGTACCGCGACCCGAAAAAGTACTGGGACCTCTACCAGCTCGGTGAAGAACTTACCGACCTCGAAGACGCCTTCCGGCTCTGGCGCTTCCGCCATGTGACCACGGTGGAACGGGTGATCGGCTTCAAGCGCGGCACAGGGGGGACAGGCGGCGTGAGCTACCTGCGCAAGATGCTGGATGTGGTCTTGTTTCCGGAGATCTGGAAGCTGCGCACCGATCTGTGAAGCACGTCCCCTTTATCTCAAAGAATGATCGCGCTTCAGAACTGCCGGCCGGGTAGCCCGGCCTCTACATCTCACTTCCCCGCATTGGGAAAGAACAACTGCTCACCGTTGATCTTGTAGCCGGCAATCACGTTCTGCCCCGCGGGAGAAATCACCCAGTCCACAAACTTCTGCGCCTCCACCACCTTGGTCTGCGGGTGTTTGGCGGGGTTCACCACCATCACGCCGTACTGGTTGAAGAGTTTTGTGTCGCCCTCAACCAGCACGGCCAGATCACCGCGATTCTTGAAGGACAACCAGGTGCCGCGGTCGGCCAGCACATAGCCGCCGCTGCTGGCGGCGATGTTGAGGGCCGGGCCCATGCCGCAGCCGCAGGCCTTGTAGTTGGCAAAAGCCGGTTTGTCGGCGGGTGTGTCTATGCCGGCGGTTTTCCAATAGCGAAGTTCGGCGGCGTGCGTGCCGCTCTTGTCGCCGCGGGAGACAAAATTCGCATTCGCCGCGCTGAGTTTTTTCAGGGCTTCGACAATGTCCTTGCCCTTGGCCCTGGCCGGATCGCTGGCAGGGCCGATCAGCACGAAGTCGTTGTACATGACCGGAAAGCGCTTGATCGCAAAGCCTTCGGCAACCACCTTCTCTTCCGCGACCTGGTCATGCACGAACAACACGTCGGCGTCGCCGCGACGGCCCATGTCGATGGCCTGGCCGGTGCCGACCGCCACCACTTTCACGTCTACGCCCGTGGCCTTCTTGAACTCGGGCAGCAGATAGGAAAACAGCCCCGACTGCTCAGTCGAAGTGGTGGACGCCATCACGATGCTGTTTTGCGCCATGGCCAACGTGGCCGACAGGGCCAAGGGGATGAGGGCCAGTGCCCTGAGGGTCTTCAAAGTGATCATGCAAGTTCTCCTTTTAAAAATGCTTCCGCCGCGGCCGGAACCGGGCCGCTGAAAAAATCCGCAGTCGGCAGGTCGGCGACCAGCCGGCCCTGCTCCAGGTAAATCACGCGATGCGCCAGGCGCTTGACCTGGCCCAGGTTGTGGCTGCTGAAGACCAGCGTCATGCCGGCGTCGGCAAACTCGGCCATGAGGCGCTCCACCTCTCGCTTGGCAGAGGGGTCAAGACTGGCCGTGGGCTCGTCGAGCAGCAGGACCTGCGGCTTGAGCGCCCAGGCCCGCGCCAGCGCCACGCGCTGCTGCTGGCCGCCGGACAAAGCCTTGGCGTTGCGCGTAGCAAGGCCTTCCAGCCCCACACGTTCGAGCGCGGAAAGCGCCTGCGTTTTGGCGTCGGCCCAGGGCACACCGCCCAGCCACAGGCCCAGCGCCACGTTGCGCAGCACACTGGCGCGCAACATATAGGGCCGCTGGAACAGCAGGGCCTGGCGCGCCGCTTTGTCATGCCGCAGGCTGCCGGCCGCGGGACTGACCAGGCCGTTGAGAGTTCGCAGCAAGGTGCTTTTGCCGCTGCCGTTGGAGCCCACCAGCGCCAGCCTTTCGCCGGCCTGGATGCGCAGCGTGCAGTTGCTAAGCGCCTGCACCCGGCCGAAGCGCACGTCGACGGCGTCCAGATTGAAGAGTTCGGTCATGGCGCCCCTCCACGCGTGGCCAGGCTCGCGGCCGCATCGGGCAAGCGGTCGTCCAGCTGTTCACGCCAGCGCCGCACGCCGGCAATCAGGATATTGAGCAGCAGCACCACGCCCAGCAGCACGATACCCAGGGCCAGAGCCAGCGGCAGGTCGCCCTTGCTGGTTTCCAGCGCGATCGCCGTGGTCATCACGCGCGTGAAGCCGTCGATGTTGCCGCCCACCACCATCACGGCGCCGACTTCCGAGACGGCGCGGCCGAAAGCGGCGATCAGCACCGTGAGCAGGGCATAACGCTCGTCCCACAGCAAGATCAGGCCGCGCACGAAGCGGCCCGCTCCCAGCGACTGGAACTGCTCACCATGGCTACGGTCGGCATCTTCAATCGTCTGGCGCACCAGTGCGGTGACCACCGGAAGCACCAGCACGGCCTGCGCCAGCACCATGGCCTTGAAGGAAAACAGCCAACCCAGGAAACCCAAGGGCCCGGTGCGCGACAGCAACAGGTAAACCACCAGCCCCACCACCACCGAGGGCAGCGCCAGCGCGGTGTTGAGCACGGCCAGCACCGCGCCGCGGCCGCGAAAGCGCGACACGCCCAGCCAGGCGCCCAGCAGCAGGCCGCCGCTGCAGGCGATCACGCAGGCCGACGCGCTCACGGCCAGCGAGCGGGCGACGATGCCGGCCAGCATGGGATCAAGCGAGGTGATGAGGGATAAGGCCGTGGCGGCGCTGTCGGAGAAGGTGTTCATTAGCGGTTCGGAAGGGACTCTAGCCTAGGGCCTAAGTCCTTGATTCACATCAGGAATCATCGCTATGAACAAATTTGCATAGGTTCACGGATGCCAAGGCGGATCGCGCTTTCACCTCCCTGCCCTGCCGGCCCATGCACTCATAATCAAGCCACTTCCGCCCCGCCATGCACAAAGTCGAACTTTCCTACCTGCTCACGCCGCAACGCGGCAAAAGCGCGCTGATACGCAACCCGTTGATGGACTTGCTCCATGCGGTGCGCGAACAGGGATCGATCTCCAAGGCCGCCAAGGCGCTGGACCTGTCTTACCGCCATGTATGGGGCGCGCTCAAGGACTGGGAGCAGACACTGGGGCGCGCTCTCATCGTCTGGGACAAGGGCCAGCGCGCGCGGCTCACCGAATTCGGCGAAAAACTGCTGTGGGCCGAGCGCCAGGCGCAGGCGCGGCTGGCGCCGCAGATCGAGGCGCTGACCAGCGACATCGAACGCGCGTTTTCCACGGCCTTCGACGACGACGCCCACGTGCTCACGCTTTACGCCAGCCACGATGCGGCGCTGTCGGCGCTGCGCGAGCAGGCGGGCCCACGCGGGCTGCACCTGGACATCCGCTTCATGGGCAGCGTAGACGCCATCGCGGCGCTGAACGCGGGGCGCTGCATGATGGCCGGCTTCCACACGCTGGAGCAGCCGGGCAGCCAGTCAGTCACGGCGCAAAGCTACCGCAACCTGCTCAAGCCCGGGCTGCACAAGCTGATCGGCTTCGCCCACCGCACCCAGGGCCTGATCGTGGCCAAAAACAACCCGCTGCGCATCACCGGCATTGCCGATCTGGGACGTCCCGGTCTGCGTTACGTCAACCGCGCCGAAGGCACGGGCACGCGCGTGCTGCTCGATGAGTTGCTGGCGACAGCCGGCGTGGCACCTTCCGCGCTTGAGGGCTACCAGAGCCAGGAGCCTTCGCACGCGGCCGTGGCTCAAGCCATCGCCAGCCATGCCGCCGACGCGGGCCTGGGCATTGAGGCGGCGGCGCGCGAAAAAGGCCTGGGCTTTGTGCCCCTGGCCGAAGAGCGCTACCACCTGGTCTGCCTCAAGTCCGAGCTGCCCACACCGCAGGTACAGGCGCTGCTCAAGGAATTGCAAAGCCGCGACTGGCAAGCCACACTGGAAGAGTTGCCCGGCTACAGCGGCGAGCTGGCACAAAGCGGCAAGGTGCTGTCCTTGCGCGCCACCCTGCCCTGGTGGACTTACCGCAAGGAAAAGTTCAGCAAGGCCAAGGCGTAGCCGGCAAACTTTTCTTTGAGCGCTTCAAAGTGCGCAGGATCGAAAACCGCAGAACACGTCGTCCCGGCCCGGCAGGGCAAACCCGCGATGCTTCAGATTCTTCATGCGTGCGCGCGTGGCGAACGAAGCGCCGCGCAGCACCTTGTGCGTGCCAAAGCGCGGCTGCGAATACGCCAGCCAGGGGCCGGGCACAAAACCAGGATAAGGCCGAAAGCTGCTGCCCACCCACTCCCAGACATCACCCCATTTAAAACCGCGCCGCGCCGCCGTGTGCGCGGCGAGTTCCCATTCAACCTCTGCCGGCAAGCGTCTCCCGGCCCAGCGGCACCAGGCGTCGGCCTCCCACCAGCTCATATGCATGGCGGGCTGGTTGCCTTGCATGCGGCGCGGCACACCGAAACGGTTCTGAATCACCGCGCCGCTGGAAACGCCGATCTGGTCCACATAACGCGGGCCGCGCCGGCCCTCGGCTGCGGCCTGGCCCTGCAGCCAGCGCCAGCCTTCCGGGTGCCAGAGCTCCTCGCGGTCGTAGCCGCCATCGCCGACGAACTCCACATACTGGGCCCAGCTGACGGGTTGGGCATCGATCTCGAACTCCGGCACGCTTACGGCTTGCACCGCCTGTTCATTGTCAAAGGCAAAACCCGCGCCAGGTGCGCTGCCCATCCGCCACACCGTAGCCGGTACCAGCAGGGGCTCGCGAAGCGCCATGGGCGACGGCGTGAAAGCATCCTCCAGGCTTCTATCCAACGCCAGACCCAGGGCCTGCGCACTGCGCACCAACGCCTCGCCGCGCATGTCCTCGAAGAAGAGGCAAAGGCGATAGAAGTACAAAGCGTCGTCGCTGCCTTCAGTCCCCTCCGCGCCTTGGCCGGCGCGGCCGGCAGGCGCGGTTTTTTCAAGCAGGTCCAGCGTGCTTTCCAGCGTGTCGAGCAGATAGGCGCGGCAGTGGGCCATGTCGGGCAGGTCCAGCGTCCAGCGCGCGCTGTGCGGCACGGACTGTGCATTCCACCAGCGGTCGGCGTTCGGCTCGATAGAGGCGAGCCGGGTGCGCGCGGCGTCGCAGCGCGTGCCCAGCGCGCGTTGCGTGTTGCGGGCGATCCACCACTCCTGGAACCAGCCGACGTGGCCGAGCTCCCACAACGGGGGATTGACATTGGGCAGCCGCTGCACAGCGAAGCGGCCGCCCTCCATAGCTTTTTGGTATTGAGCGAACAGGTTCAGGGTATGGTTGCGCGCATCCATCAAGGCCAGTGACAGCCGGCCACGGCCCGCACCGCGCATCGCGTCTGAATCCGCCAACACAATGCCTGCCGCAGCGGGCGATGGAGAGGGTAATGAATTAGGTGTAGCGTCTGAAGCCAAGGCTGCCGTCCCCGTATACCCGGCCTAGATGGACACCAACAAGGCGCCATCACATCCGCGCACGCGTTGAAGCCAGAATAGCAGAGAAGAGGTACAGGCAGGGGCGGTCGGCGGCTATAAGTCAATAGCGTGCACGGCACATTTTTACCTGCCTATCGCCCCCGCACCACCGCCGGTCGGCCCGAGTCGCCTATGCGTATTTCCCCCTTTTGATTCGGCAAAGACGCGGATAGACTCCGCCCACCCCTCCTGCAATTGGAGGGCGTAAGGGGAGTCGTGAGGCGCAGCGTTCGCCTCGGACCTATGACTAGAACCTCGGCCCTTTGTCGACCAGCTGCCACATGCAATTACACGACCTCAATTCATCGCCCGCCGAACTCGACATGACCCTGCTGGATCTCGGGCCGCTGGCCTGGGTTCTGGAAGAACTGCGCAAATCGCTGGAAGGCTCGACCAAGGCTCTTAAACGTTTCATCCGCGAGACGGAGTCCGGGCGCGATTCGGACATCGGCGCCCTGGACGCGGGCCAGTTGCGCATCGCCCGCCAGCAGCTGCACCAGGCCGTAGGCGCGCTGGAGATGGTGGGCATGAGCGCCCCGGCGCTGGTGCTGCGGGCGATGGAAACCGCGGTGCAGAAATTCATACAGTCGCCGGCTCAGTGCAAGCAGGACGCCGTGGGCAAGATCGAGCTGGCGGGTTTTTCCATCGTCCACTACCTCGAAGAGGTGCTGGCGGGCAAGCCGGCTTCGGCGGTCTCCCTGTTTCCGCAGTATCGCGACATTCAGGCCATGGTCGGGGCCGACCGCGTCCACCCCGCGGACCTCTGGGTGTTCGAGTGGCGATGGATAGAGCCGGTGATGGACATCACCGCACCGGCCCGCGAGTACGGCGACGAAACCCGGCAACTGCTCGACCGGTTGATGCTGACCCTGATACGCACCGGCGACCCCGTGGCCGCGCGTAGCCTCAGCGATACCTGCCTGGGTTTTGCACACACGCAAACCGCCATTGAGTCGCGCACCTTCTGGAAAATCGCCGCGGGCTTTTTTGAGGCGCTGGCGCAGGGCCTGCTGAACGTCGACCTCTACGTGAAGCGGGCGACCCTGCGCGTGCTGCTGCAATACGTATGGCTGGCCAAGGGCACGGACGCCTCGGCCAGGCTCGCGGAAGACCTGCTCTTCCTATGCTCCCAGGCGAAGGTGCAGCGCGCCGGCGACTCGCCGGTGCTGTCGGCGGTGCGCTCAGCCTACGGCCTGAAACGTTTCAAGCCGGTTGACTACGAGTCGGTCCAGTTCGGCCGCTTCGCGCCCGCCTTGATCGCCCAGGCCCGCAAGCGCATCTCCTCGGCCAAGGAAACCTGGTCGGCGGCAACCGCGGGCGACCTCAGCAAATTCAAGGTGCTGACCGACCAGTTCAGCCTGGTGTCGGACTCGCTCGTCAAGTTGCACCCACCCAGCGAGGTGCTGGCGCGCGCCATGGGGCGCGTGATCGAAAGCACGGTGAGCTCCGGCCAGGCGCCCAGCCCCGAACTGGCGCTGGAATTCGCCACCGCCGTGCTCTTCCTGGAGGCCGTGTTCGACGACTTCGATCCCAACGACCCCCAGCTGTGGGCGCGCACGGCGCGCCTCGCGGAGCGGCTGCAGAGCGCGCGCGACGGCAAGCCGGCGCAGCCCCTGGAATCGTGGATGGAACAGCTCTACCAGCGCGTCAACGACAAGCAGACCATGGGAAGCGTGGTGGGCGAGTTGCAGGCCTCGCTGGCCGCGCTGGAAAAATCCTTGGACATGTTCTTCCGCACGCCGGAAGACACCCAGCTGCTGGCCGTGGTGCCGGGGCAGCTGGCGCAGATGCAGGGCGTGCTGTCCGTGCTGGACCTGGACCAGGCCGCACTCGCGGTGACGCACATGCGCGAACTTGTGGAGCGCATGCTCAAGCCAGGCGGCGACAAGCAGAAGGCCCATACGGACGGAAGCTTCGACAGGCTGGGCAACAACCTTGGCGCCCTGAGCTTCCTGATCGACATGCTCAACTACCAGCCCGCGCTGGCCAAGCGGCTGTTTGTCTACGATGCTGCCAAAGGCGAACTCAAGGCGGACAAGGACCAGGAAGTCGGCTAGCCGCGCGCCCGCCGCAATGGCACCCTGCGTCGGGCCATTGTTTTAAACTGGCTCGACAAGCTGCGGACACCCACCACATCGCGTGGGGCCGCTGCAACCCGGAAAGCCTGCCATGAACGCGCCCCAAACACCGTCCTCTACTATGCCCCGCCTTACCAGCCTCTCCCACGGCGGCGGCTGCGGCTGCAAGATCGCGCCCGGCGTGCTCAGCGAAATCCTGAAAAACTCGGGCAACCTGCCGGGCCTGAACATCCCCCCGCAATTGCTGGTGGGCATAGAAACCGCCGACGACGCGGCCGTGTACCAGCTCAACGACGAGCAGGCGCTGATCGCCACCACCGATTTCTTCATGCCCATCGTGGACGACCCCTACGACTTCGGCCGTATCGCCGCGACCAACGCGATCAGCGACGTCTACGCCATGGGCGGCACACCCATCATGGCCCTGGGGTTGGTGGGCATGCCCGTCAACGTGCTGCCGCTGGAAACCATAGGCGCCATCCTGCGCGGCGGGCAGGACGTGTGCCGCGATGCCGGCATTCCGATCGCGGGCGGCCACACCATTGATTCGGTGGAACCGATTTACGGCCTGGTCGTGATGGGCCTGGTGCACCCGTCGCGTGTCAAGAAAAATTCAGGTGCGCGCGCGGGCGACGTGCTGGTCCTCGGCAAGCCGCTGGGCGTGGGCATACTCTCGGCCGCGCTGAAAAAAGAAAAGCTCGATGCCCAGGGGTATGCCCGCATGGTCGCGCTCACCACGCAACTCAACAAACCCGGCATTGAACTGGCGCGCATGGACGGTGTGCATGCGCTGACCGACGTCACCGGCTTCGGCCTGGCCGGCCACGGCCTGGAACTGGCGCGCGGAGCAAAACTCAAAATGCAGTTGCAGCTTTCCCAGATCCCGCTGGTGCCCGGTGTGCTGGAGCTGGCCGCCGCGGGCATGGTGACTGGGGCCTCGGGACGCAACTGGGCCAGCTACGGCCACGAAGTCATCCTGTCCGCGGGCATTTCCGCATCCCACCAGGCCTTGCTGTCCGATCCCCAGACCAGCGGCGGACTGCTGGTGTCCTGCGCCCCCGGCATTGAGGCCGAGGTGCTGGACTGCTTTCACCGCCAGGGTTTCGCCGAGGCTCGCACCATTGGCCGCATGCTCGAAGGCAGCGGTCTTGAGATCATCTCCGGTTGAACATCAAAAGCAGCCGGCGCACGCGCCGCCAGCCCGAAATGGCCCCAAAACAGGGCGACACACGTGTTTACCCCTAGGTTTCGCGGGGCCTATCGTCAAAATGCTGTCAGCTTGCCTTCTATAGTTCTTTATAAAATTTCAATGCCGAAAAAGTCATCCGGACTCACCGCCCAAAGCGGGGACTCCGGATGAATTTTTATGCGGATTCCCTTTACCCCGGAGACAAAAATGCGCGCATTACTGAAGTTTTCCAATGCGGTGGACTGGCTCAATACACAGATAGGCAAACATGTCATCTGGTTGATATTGGCCTCTACCGTGATCAGCGGCCTCAATGCCATCGTCCGAAAAGTGTTCAACGTGAGTTCGAACGCCTACCTGGAAGTTCAGTGGTACCTGTTTGCCGCATCATTCCTGATCGCGGCAGGCTACACCCTGCTGCAAAACGAGCACGTCAAGATTGACGTGGTCTCAAGCCGGCTCTCCAAGCGCGGCCAGATCTGGGTGGACATCATTGGCTTTACTGTCTTCCTGACACCCGTGTGCGTTGCCCTTCTCTACTACGGCATCCCGTTTTTCGTGCGCGGCTTCCAGTCTGGTGAAGTCTCCGGTAACGCCGGCGGCCTGGTCCGCTGGCCCGTCTACGCGATGATCCCGCTCGGCTTCACACTGCTGTTGCTGCAGGGCTGGTCGGAACTGATCAAGCGCATCGCATTCCTCAAGGGGCTGATCGAGGACCCGACCGTCAAGAAGGTGGAAAAAACCGCGGAGGAAGAGCTTGCCGAAGCTATCCGCAGGCTTGCTGAAACAAAAAACAACGCCGCGTGATCGGGAGACACATTCATGGACTTTTTTATTCAAAACCTCGCCCCGATCATGTTTTTGGGGCTGATCGTCTTCCTGCTGATGGGCTTTCCGGTTGCTTTCAGCCTGGGTGCCTGCGGCCTGTTTTTCGGGTTTATCGGCGTGGAACTGGGCGTGCTTCCGGAAGCGCTGCTGCAGGCGCTTCCGCTGCGCGTTTTCGGCATCATGCAGAACGACACGCTGCTGGCCATCCCGTTCTTTACCTTGATGGGATTGATTCTTGAGCGAAGCGGCATGGCGGAGGATTTGCTGGACACCATAGGCCAGCTGTTCGGCCCGGTCCGCGGCGGCTTGGCGCTTGCCGTGATCTTTGTCGGCGCTCTGCTGGCCGCGACGACCGGTGTCGTGGCGGCGTCCGTCATCTCCATGGGCCTGATCTCGCTGCCCATCATGCTGCGCTACGGCTACGACAGGCGCATTGCCGCCGGCGTGATCGCCGCCTCAGGAACCCTGGCGCAAATCATCCCGCCGTCCCTGGTGCTCATCGTGCTGGCCGACCAGATGGGCCGCAGCGTAGGGGAAATGTATAAGGGTGCGTTCATCCCGGGTTTCATGCTCACCGGCATGTATGTCATGTATGTCGTGGGCTTGGCTATTTTCAAGCCGCATTGGGTGCCCGCCCTGCCGGCCGAAGCCCGCACCATCCGCGAAGACAACGGCAAGAACGGCTTGTTGTCGCTGCTGATCCTGACGGTTGTCTCGACCGGCATCGCTTTTTACTTCGGCGAGCACTATGCCGCCGTGCAAAGCTGGGTGACAGGCGTGGCGGTCACCACGGTGGCGACGGATGAAACCATTGTGGTCTCCATGTGCGCGGGTGTCATGCTGGCTTTCGTCATCGCCGTGATCAACAAGGTCACGGGCCTGAAACTGCTCTCGCGCATGGCCGAGCGTGTCACCTTCGTGCTGATCCCGCCATTGCTGCTGATTTTCCTGGTGCTGGGCACCATCTTCCTGGGCATCGCCACACCGACGGAAGGCGGCGCCATGGGTGCACTGGGCGCCTTCATCATGGCCATGGTGCGGCGCAGGCTCAGCTTCTCGCTGCTCAAGCAGGCGCTGGCAACCACGACCAAGCTTTCCTGCTTCGTGGTGTTCATTCTGATCGGCTCCACGATGTTCAGCCTGACCTTCCAGGGCGTGGACGGCCCGAAATGGGTGGAGCACCTGCTCACCGGCCTGCCCGGCGGCCAGACCGGCTTCCTGATCGTGGTCAATCTGTTGATCTTCTTCCTGGCCTTCTTCCTGGATTTTTTCGAGCTGTCCTTCATCGTGGTGCCCTTGCTGGCGCCCGTTGCCGAAAAGCTCGGCATCGACCTGATCTGGTTCGGCGTGCTGCTCGCCGTGAACATGCAGACCTCGTTCATGCATCCGCCGTTCGGATTCGCCCTCTTCTATCTGCGCAGTGTGGCGCCCGTCAAGGCCTATACCGACAGGATCAGTAAAAAACTGATCGAGCCGGTGACGACCATGCAGATTTACTGGGGGGCCGTGCCCTTCGTGCTGATCCAGATCATCATGGTCGGCCTGATCATTGCCTTCCCCGGCATTGTCTCCAGCGGTCTGGACAAGAAACAGGTCTATGACATGGACAAGGTCCGCATCGAGATGGAAAACAGCATGCCCGCCGCGGAGCCGGCAACGGACCCGTTCGCGACCACGCCCGAGTCGCCGGCTTCGGAGCCCACGAGCGGCATGCCCGCGCCGGAGGCCGCGCCCGCCGCCGAGACCGATCCCATGAAGGCGCTTGAAGAAGCCGTGAAAAAGAAATAGGCGATTTCCGCCTCCCCAAGCCCCGTTGATACGGGGCTTTTTTTTGCCTTCTCAAAAGAGCTGCATGCGCCGCGATTCGCTCGCCGAGGCTGCGAGCCTCGCCCGCGAAACGCCCGTACCCAATGCGAAAACCGTCATGTGGAAGCGGCGAAACCGCGTGAGAGGAAGGCCGGGCAAAAAAAAGCCCCGCAATGCGGGGCTTTTTGAGCGACGCGATTGCGACGCTTACATCTTGCGGGACTGCATGAAGGTGTCGAAGCGCGACTCGGCAAAGCGGAACCAAAGGATCTGGTCACGCTGGAAAGCACGGTAGTCGCCGTAGATCTTCTTCCAGTCGGGGTTCTTGGCCGCGATTTCCTCGTACAGCTCCATGGAGGCCTTGAAAGAGGCTTCCAGCACCGTGGTGGGGAAAGGCAGTACCTTGGTGCCGGAGGCCACCAGTTGTTTCAGGGCGCCAGGGTTGCGGGCATCGTACTTGGCCTGCATGTCGATGTGCGCGTGCGAGGCGGCCATTTCAACAATCGCCTTGTATTCCGCGGGCAGGGCTTCGAGGGCCTTGTTGTTGATGAAGAAGTCCACTTCCGGACCGCCTTCCCACCAGCCGGGGTAGTAATAGAACGGCGCCACCTTGGCAAAACCGAGCTTTTGGTCGTCATAGGGGCCGACCCACTCGGCGGCGTCCAGGGTGCCCTTTTCCAGGGCCTGGTAAATCTCGCCGCCCGGCAGGTTTTGCGGGACGACGCCCAGCTTCTCGACCACCTTGCCGGCGAAGCCGCCGATGCGGAACTTCAGGCCCTTCAGGTCAGCCACGGTCTTGATTTCCTTGCGGAACCAGCCACCCATCTGGGTGCCTGTGTTGCCGCCGGCAAAGCTCACGATGTTGTACTTGGCGTAGAACTCGTTCATGAGCTTGCGGCCGTTCCCCTCGAACATCCACGAGGACATCTGGCGCGAATTCATGCCGAAGGGAATCGCGGCGCCGATGGCGAAGGCCTCGTTCTTGCCGAAGTAGTAGTAAGGCACGGTATGGCACATTTCCACCGTTCCTTGCTGGACGCCATCGACCACGCCGAAGGCGGGCATCAGTTCACCGGCTGCGTGCACGCTGATCTGGAACTTGCCGCCGGTCATCTCGCCGACCTTCTTGGCAAACACTTCGGCGCCGCCGTAAATTGTGTCGAGCGGCTTGGGGAAGCTGGAAGCCAGGCGCCAGCGGATGGTGGCTTGCGCGTGAACCGCGGGGGCGATGCCGGCAGCGAGAACGCCGGCAATGCCGGCGTTTTTGATAAGGGAGCGACGATCCAAAATGCTATCTCCTGAAAGGTTGTCGAACATGCGGAGCCTGAATGGGGCCCGCCGGACCTCTCGAGCCGCACGGCCCGTAAAGGCTGCTTCCTCAAGCGAAGGTCAACCTGGGATTCTGTCAGCTTTTGCTATGACGTCACACCGTTTTTACCCCTAGTGTTTCAACAAAAAAAAGCCGCCTGCGAGAGGCGGCTTGCAAATTCCTGACGAGGTTCGAAGACCTCGAGGAATCAACGCCATCAGAGCTTCTGGGCTTGCATGAATCGGTCGAAAGTGGCTTCGGTGAAACGGAACCACAGGTTCTGCTCGGCGCGGAATTTGGAGTAGTCAGCGTAGATTTTTTTCCAGTTTTCGTTCTTGGCGCTGAGCTCGTCGTACAGGGCCATGGACTCCTTGAACGCCGCGTTCATCACGTCGGTCGGGAAGGGGCGCAACTTGGTGCCCGCGCCTACCAGTTGCTTGAGGGCCGCAGGATTCTTCGCGTCGTACTTGGCCTGCATCTCGCCGTGGGCCTGGGCCGCTGCGGCCTCGACGATGGCCTTGTATTCGGGCGTGAGCGCTTCGAAAGCCTTGTTGTTGATGAAGAAGTCCAGCTCAGGGCCGCCCTCCCACCAGCCGGGGTAGTAGTAAAAGGGCGCGACCTTGTTGAAGCCCAGCTTCTGGTCGTCGTACGGGCCCACCCATTCGGCGGCGTCGATGGTGCCCTTTTCGAGCGCCTGGTAGATCTCGCCGCCGGGGATGTTCTGCGGCACGCCGCCTATGCGCTCGAGCACCTTGCCGGCGAAGCCGCCGATGCGCATCTTCAGGCCCTTGATGTCCTTGACGGACTTGATTTCCTTGCGATACCAGCCGCCCATCTGGGCGCCGGTATTGCCGCCTGGGAAGTTGACGATGTTGTATTTGGCATAGAACTCGCGCATCAGCTTCAGGCCATTGCCCTCGTACATCCAGGCGCTCATTTGCCGGCTGTTCAGGCCGAAGGGAATGGCGCAGCCCAGCGCAAAGCATTCGTCCTTGCCGAAGAAGTAGTACGGCGCCGTGTGGGCCGCCTCGACCGTACCCTGCTGCACGCCGTCGACCACGCCAAAAGCGGGCATCAGTTCGCCGGCCGAGTGAACCGAGATTTCAAACTTGCCGCCGGACATGGCTTTGACGGCCTTGGCGAACACCTCGGCAGCACCGAAGATGGTGTCCAGCGATTTCGGAAAGCTCGATGCCAGGCGCCATCGGACAGCGGCTTGGGCATGAACGGCAGGCGCCACACCGGCGGCCAGCACACCGGCGATACCGGCATTCTTGATAAGTGAGCGACGATCCATAAACTCTCTCCTGAAGTTATTGAAATTTTCCGTAGGGGTCCGCAACACGGCCGGTACTGCAATAGTTGCAGCGTCCCGGCCGCGTCGGCGGAGCATGGACACTTTGTCACTCTTTTTCGGAAAGCTACCCAGTTCTTACCCGTAGATCGCCACGAATTTCGCCAAAAAAAAGCCGCCCCAAGGGCGGCTTTTTCCGGCACGGGCCTGCGAGCAGGCGTGCTCTGGCTGGCACCCCCGCTCAATCAGTCCGGGGGGCAACCGTGCTTACAGTTTCTGGCTTTGCATGAAGCGGTCGAAAGTGGCTTCGGTGAAACGGAACCACAGGTTCTGGTCGCCGCGGAATTTCGAGTAGTCCGCGTAGACCTTGCGCCAATTTTCGTTCTTGGCCGACAGCTCTTCGTAGAGCTTCATGGACTCCTTGAAGGCCGCGCTCATGACGTCCGCGGGGAAGGGACGCAGCTTGGCGCCGGCGCCCACCAGCTGTTTGAGGGCCGTGGGGTTCTTCGCGTCGTATTTGGCCTGCATGTCGACGTGGGCGGCCGCGCTGGCGACTTCCACGATGCCCTTGTACTCGGGCGTGAGCGCATCGTAGGCCTTCTGGTTGATGTAGAGGTCCAGCTGCAGGCCGCCTTCCCACCAGCCGGGGTAGTAGTAGTTGGGCGCTACTTTGTTGAAGCCCAGCTTCTGGTCGTCGTAGGGGCCTATCCATTCGGCTGCGTCAATCGTGCCTTTTTCCAGGGCTTGGTAAATTTCGCCGCCGGGAATGTTTTGCGGCACGCCGCCCAGGCGCTCGATGACCTTGCCGGCAAAGCCGCCGACGCGGAATTTCAGGCCCTTCATGTCGGCCAGCGACTTGATTTCCTTGCGGAACCAGCCGCCCATCTGCGCGCCGGTGTTGCCGCAGGGGAAACTGATGATGTTGTACTTGGCGTAGAACTCGCGCATCAGCTTCAGGCCGTTGCCCTCAAAGGTCCAGGCGCTCATCTGGCGGCTATTGAGGCCGAAGGGAATCGCACCGCCGATGGCGAAGGTCTCGTCCTTGCCGAAGAAGTAGTACGGCGCCGTGTGGGCCGCTTCGATCGTGCCCTGCTGCACGGCATCGACCACCCCGAAGGCGGGCATCAGCTCACCTGCAGAATGCACGGAGATTTCGAACTTGCCGCCCGAGATCACCCTGACGTGTTTGGCGAAGGTTTCCGCGCCGCCGTAAATCGTGTCCAGCGACTTGGGGAAGCTGGAAGCCAGGCGCCAGCGAACGGCGGCCTGCGCATGAACGGCGGGCGCGACGCCCGCGGCCAGAACACCGGCAACGCCCGCGTGTTTGATGAGTGAACGACGATCCATCAGGTGACTCCAAAGTGTGAAAAATAGAAATTCCTTGGGGCTGGCTCATGGCCGGCCGACCTGCTGGTGTTTATGCTTTTGCAGGTCCTGGGGAATTCTAAAAATCAGGGGAGTGGCACCCGGGCGGGTTTACCCTTGAAGAGCTTACAGCTAGCTGAACATGGCCCCCACGCTCCCCCACTTCGTGTGGTTCGCTGCCCCCCGAGGGGGCGCTGCGCCTGCGGCCCGGCAAAGCCGGTTCCGCGGCCCTTGCTGGGTTAAAGCGGGCGCCGCAGAATCCTGTGAATCAAGCAACGGACTTGAGTGTGGGCTTGCTGGATTTGCCGGAGTCCAGCAACGTGGCGAAGCGCGCGGTGACGGCCGCTTCGATACCCACGGCATCGAGGCCTTGCAGTGTCAGCAGTTTGGCGGGATCGCCGTGTTCGATGAATTCGTCTTTGAGGCCCAGGTGCAGCACCGGTTTGTTGATGCCGGCGGCTTGCAGGGCTTCGCTGACGGCGCTGCCGGCGCCGCCCATGATGGCGCCTTCTTCGACCGTGACCAGGGCTTCATGCGTGGCCGCGACTTTGAGCAGCAGTTCGGTGTCCAGCGGCTTGGCCCAGCGCATGTTGACCACGGTGGCGCCGAGTTTTTCGGCGGCCTGCAGGGCGGGGTAGAGCAAGGTGCCGAAGGCCAGGATGGCGATGTGCGCGCCTTCGCGGCGGACCTCGCCTTTGCCGAAGGGCAAGGCCTCAAGCCCCGCTTCGGGTTCAACGCCGGCGCCGGCGCCGCGCGGATAGCGCACGGCCACGGGGTGGTTCTGCTCGAAAGCGGACGACAGCAACTTGCGGCATTCGCGTTCATCGGCGGGGCAGGCCACGCCCATGTTGGGAATGCAACGCAGGTACGGAATGTCGTAGGCGCCCGCATGCGTGGCGCCGTCGGCGCCGACGAGGCCGGCGCGGTCCAGCGCGAACACCACGGGCAGGTTCTGCAAGGCCACGTCGTGGATCAACTGGTCGTAGCCGCGTTGCAGAAAGGTCGAGTAAATCGCGACTACCGGCTTGAGCCCTTCGCAGGCCATGCCGGCGGCAAAGGTCACCGCATGCTGCTCGGCGATGCCGACGTCGTGGTAGCGCCCGGGAAAACGTTTGTGGAACTCCACCATGCCCGAGCCTTCGCGCATGGCCGGCGTGATCCCGACCAGGCGGGCGTCGTGTTCGGCCATGTCGCACAGCCATTGGCCGAAGACCTGGGTGAAGGTCTGCTTGGCCGGCGCGGTTGATTTTTGCAAGCCCATGGCGGGGTCGAACTTGCCGGGGCCGTGGTAGGCGATGGGGTCGGCCTCGGCGAGCTTGTAGCCCTGGCCCTTTTTGGTGACCACATGCAGAAATTGCGGGCCGCCGTTGTTGTCCATCAAATGCTTGATGTTTTCCAGCGTGGGCACCAGCGACTCGAGGTCGTGGCCGTCGATGGGGCCGATGTAGTTGAAGCCGAAGTTTTCAAACAGCGTGGCCGGCACCACCATGCCCTTGGCGTGCGCCTCCAGGCGCTTGGCCAACTCGAGCAGTGGCGGCGCCACGCGCAGCACCTGCTTGCCCACATGCTTGGCCGACGCATAAAAGCGGCCGCTCATGAGCTGTGCCAGGTAACGGTTGAGCGCGCCCACGGGCGGGCTGATGCTCATGTCGTTGTCGTTGAGCACCACCAGCAGCTTGCAGTGGTCGTGCACACCCGCGTTGTTCAAAGCCTCGAAGGCCATGCCGGCGCTCATGGCGCCGTCGCCGATGATGGCCACCGCGTGGCGGTCTTCGCCTTTTTGCTGCGCGCCCAACGCCATGCCCAGGGCGGCGGAGATCGAGGTCGACGAATGCGCGGTTCCGAAGGTGTCGTACTCGCTTTCGTCGCGGCGCGGAAAACCCGACAGCCCGCCGAACTGGCGCAGGCTGGCCATGCGATCACGCCGGCCGGTCAATATCTTGTGCGGGTAGGTCTGGTGGCCCACATCCCACACCAGGCGATCTTCGGGCGTGTTGAAGACGTAATGCAACGCCACCGTGAGCTCCACGGTGCCGAGGTTGGAACTGAGGTGCCCGCCGGTCTTGGAGACACTGTCGAGCACGAAGGCGCGCAATTCGTCGGCCAGAGGTTTCAAGCCGGTGCGCGGCAGCTTGCGCAGGTCGGCAGGGCTTTGGATGGTTTCGAGCAATGGGTACATCGTGGTGTCGTTGTTATGGCGAGGCCGGTTCCTCTTCCCTGTTTTCCTGATTCCTGGGTTCCTGGTTTTAGTGGTGGCGATTGACCAGCATGTCGGCCAATGCGCGCAAGGCTTCGGTGCGAGCCAGGCCGCTGGCGTCAAGGCCGGCCAGCGCCTTGGCCAGCAGTTGCTGCGCATAGGCCTTGGAGGCCCCCAGCCCCATCAGCGAAACAAAGGTGGGCTTGTCCTGTGCGGCATCCTTGCCGGCGGTCTTGCCGAGCGTGGCGGAGTCTGCGGTTACGTCGAGGATATCGTCGACCACCTGGAAGGCCAGGCCGACCGCCGCGCCGTAATCACGCAGGGCCTGCAGCGCCGTGGGCGTGGGTGCGCCGCAAGCCGCGCCCATCATGACGCTGGCCTCCAGCAGCGCGCCTGTTTTGAGGCGGTGCATTTCGTGCAACTGCTGCGAGTTCAAAGGCATGCCCACGCTGGCCAAATCTATAGCTTGACCGCCGGCCATGCCCTGAAAGCCCGCCGCCTGAGCCAGCATGCGGCACAGCCGCGCCTGCGTGGCGGCATCGATGGCGCCGCCCTCGGGCGTGAGAAATTCAAAGGCCAGGGCCTGCAGCGCGTCGCCGGCCAGCAGCGCCTGGGCCTGGCCGAACTTGACGTGCACCGTGGGCTTGCCGCGGCGCAGCACATCGTTGTCCATGCAAGGCATGTCGTCATGCACCAGCGAATAAGCGTGTATTAGTTCCACCGCGCAGGCGGCGCGCAAGGCGGCTTCAGCATTGCCTGCCACGGCCTCGCAAGCCGCCATGACCAGCAGCGGGCGCAGGCGCTTGCCGCCGTCGAGCACGGCATAGCGCATGGCGTCGCCCAGGCCGGCGGGCGCGGGCGCGTCGGTGGGGCAGGCCACCCAGCGGGACAGGGCTTGTTCGACAGTGGCAAGCTGTTTTGCGCTCCAGTCGTTCAGCGTGAACAGGGGCAGTTTGTCAGGGGCGTTCAATCGAGGGTCTCTGGTTGTGTCTGGGTCATCGCGTGCTTGGAGGCAGCCTTGGCGCCGCTACTCCTGCACCCATGGTTTGAGTTCCGTGCCTTCCAGCACCTTGATCTGGGTTTCGACGGCTTCAAGCTTGTCGCGGCAGAACTTCAGCAGTTGCGCGCCGCGCTGGTAGCCTGTCAGCAACTGGTCCAACGGCAACTGGCCGGACTCCAGGCTGTCCACCAGTTCCTCGAGTTCCTGCAGGGCTGCCTCATAGCTGGCGGGCAGCGCGGCAGCAGCGGGCGTGAAGGATGCTGAAGAAGCAGAGGGTGAAGCGCTTTTAGCCATGGTTCTTTGGATGAAGGCCCGATTTTAGGCCGTTGCGGAGAGATTGCAGCAACCGGCGCCGGGCTGCAAACCGAATGCCTATTATCCGGCGGCCCACTGAGAAGACACTCAATCCGGCTCGCGCCGGAACAATTAATAACAGTTCTTGGTGATAGCCGGACAGGGACACCGGAGAGAGTCCAGCGCCCTGGCCGCGGCGGACCAGTCAATTCATTTTTTGCTGCCGTCCAGAACCCGCTGCGCTTCGGCAGTCAGCTCAAATGAAGGCGTACCGAACATGCGGTGCTCAGGCGGCTTCATTCTGCGTTTTTCTATCACCAGAATGCTGTCGTAGTAATGCAGGGAAAAGGCGTTGAGTGTGAACGCATCGACCGCAAAACCCGCCTCTTGCGTGTACCAGGCGTTCAACTGGTCAATAAGGCGCTTCGAGTGCTCAACGAAGCTGCCCGGCTTGCGCGCTCCCCCACCCCAGCCTGACCAGTAACTTGTATGCAGGTCTTCACAGAGGTAAATCCCGCCTTCCTTGAGATGGTCGAACATTTCCTCGAAAGTGTTGATCTGCTGGGACATGGTGTGGCCGCCGTCGTCGATGATGATGTCGAGCTTCGGGAGCGAATCCCGTATGGAGCGTATCGACTCTCGGTCATCCTGATCCCCCAGGAAGACCATGACATTCTCTTCACCAAGAGAGGCGCATCGCGGATCGATGTCGACTCCGTAAATTTTGGCCTCCGGCCCGAAATAGTGCTTCCACATTTGCAGCGATCCGCCATGGGAAACCCCGAATTCCATCAATGACAGGGGTTTGTTGCGGAACTTTGAAAAATGACGATCATAGATTTCAAAGTAATGGTTCCACTTGTGAATCAATCTGTGCTCATGATTCTCAAAAAAATCAATCAAGCTGCTCCCATCGGCGGTCATGTCCATTTTCTCTCCGGTTGTTGTTCACCTATCGCCGCGAGTCCGCTCACACAGCTTCGCGTTTTCATGCAACCATATCATTTCACATTTGGTGAGGCGATATCTGGGCTTTTGGTGATTCGGGGAAGGCCTGCCCCGTCCGTCAACTCACCCGCTTCTTCGGTTTTCCAGGTTCCCGGCAAAGCCCCCGAATTCACACTGCGCGGGTACAATTGATAACAGTTCTCGATAACAGCGGTATCCCGTTGCGAGATACCCGGTCTTGTTTGTCCGTGGGCTGCCCTCCAGCCTGCTTCCTGGTTTGTCAACTGCCTCCAAAGCCCCGCGCGGTGGTATGTTCACCCGAAATTTGCATGTCTGATCTCAGCCTTCGTCTCCTGCAGGCCACCAGCCAGCTCCCTATTTCCAGCTACTTTGATGCGGGCCTGTACCAGCGGGAGCAGCAAAAGCTGTTCGCGCGCGGGCCTCGCTACCTGGGCCATGAACTGGCGGTGCCCAACCTGGGCGACTACTACGCCTTGCCGCATGAGGGCGAGGGCCGGGCGCTGGTGCGCAATGTTGCAGGTATAGAACTGATCTCCAATGTCTGCCGGCACCGGCAATCGACCATGCTGCAGGGCCGCGGCAACACCGGCAGCAACATCGTCTGCCCGCTGCACCGCTGGACCTACAACACCTCGGGCGAGCTCATAGGCGCGCCGCACTTCGAGATCGACCCCTGCCTGAACCTCAATCGCTACAAAACCACGACCTGGAACGGCTTGGTGTTTGAAGACAACGGCCGCGACGTCGCGGCCGAGATGGCGCAGCTGGCCACTCACACCGACCTGGATTTTTCCGGCTACCAGCTCGACAAGGTGCACCTGCACGAGTGCAACTACAACTGGAAGACTTTTATCGAGGTCTATCTTGAGGACTACCACGTCGGCCCCTTCCACCCCGGCTTGGGCGGCTTCGTCACCACCGACGACCTGCGCTGGCAGCTCGAGGCCGACTATTCGGTGCAGACCGTGGGCGTGTCGGACAAACTCGGCAAGCCGGGCACCGACACCTACAAGAAATGGCACGACGTGGTGTTGCAGTACCGCAAGGGCGTGCCGCCCAAATACGGCGCGATCTGGCTCACCTATTACCCGCACGTGATGGTCGAGTGGTACCCGCACGTGCTGGTGGTCAGCACGCTGCATCCACAGGGGCCCGACAGGACGCTCAACGTGGTGGAGTTCTTCTACCCCGAGGAAATCTGCGCCTTCGAGCGCGAGTTCATCGAGGCGCAGCAGGCCGCCTACATGGAGACCTGCGTGGAAGACGACGAAATCGCCCTGCGCATGGACGCCGGACGCAAGGCCCTGCTGCAACGCGGCGACAACGAATTCGGCCCCTACCAAAGCCCCATGGAAGACGGCATGCAGCACTTTCACGAATGGTACCGCCGCGAGATGGGCGCCAGCAAAACCACGCAGATGATCTGAGAACCGGTTCCCGGCATGCAAGCTGCCTTGCCCGGCTATACGATGGCTGCAGTTCCGCATAGTGGCGGGCCCGCAGCCATTTTTCATTCTCCCCTTCCCTCCCCTTAAGCGCGCCGCACACCATGCAAGCCCTCTGGATGATTTTTTCCTCGTTCATGTTTGCGACCATGGGGGTCTGCGTCAAATACGCCTCCGAACACTTCAACAGCGCCGAGCTGGTGTTCTACCGCGGTGTGCTGGGCGTTCTTTTCATGGCGGCCTATGCACGCGCCCAGGGCATCACGCTGCGCACGCGCTACCCGGCCATGCACGCCTGGCGCAGCGTGATCGGCGTGATGTCGCTGTCGGCCTGGTTTTATGCCATTGCCCATTTGCCGCTGGCCACCGCCATGACGCTCAACTACATGAGCAGCGTCTGGATCGCCGCATTTCTGGTCGGCGGCACGCTGATGCTGGGCAAGGCCGGCCAAAAGGGACCGAGCCAGGGGCCTCTCGTCATGGCCATCCTCGCAAGTTTTGCCGGTGTGGTCATGCTGCTGCGCCCCGCCATAGACCAGAACCAGACGTTTGCCGGGCTGGTGGGTTTGATGTCGGGCCTGGGCGCCGCCTTTGCCTACATGCAGGTCATGGCGATTGCGCGCATGGGCGAGCCCGAGACGCGCACCGTGTTTTACTTCGCGGTCGGCACCGTCATTGCCGGGGCCCTGGGCATGCTGTTCATGGGCTTGTCGCCCTGGAACTGGCGGCATGCGATATGGCTGCTTCCGATAGGCCTGCTGGCGTCACTGGGCCAGCTGAGCATGACCAAGGCCTACTCCATGTCGGAAAACCATGGCGGCACATTGATGGTGGCCAACCTGCAGTATTCGGGCATTGTGTTCGCGGCCCTCTACAGCCTGATCCTGTTTGGCGACAATGTCCCCCTGATCGGCTGGGCCGGCATGGTGCTCATCATCGTGAGCGCGATCGCCGCCACCGTGCTGAGGGCGCGCGCCGCGCCCAATGCCCCCGCTGAAGAGCATTAAGGAGTTCCCATGAGCTACACCACCCTGATTTCCGCAGAACAACTTCAAGCCCTGGTCGCTTCGGCCAAGCCGCTGCGCATCTTCGATTGCAGCTTCGACCTGATGAAGCCGGGCGCGGGGCATGAGCAGTACCTCGCCTCGCATATCCCCGGCGCCGTGTACGCCAACCTGGACACCGCGCTGAGCGCCAAGCACGGCGTGCCAGGCGCCCATGGAGTGATCACCGCCGGCGGCGCCGACGCACCCGCATCCGGCGGTCGCCACCCGCTGCCCAACCGCGAGAAGTTCGCCACCTGGCTGTCCAGCGTCGGTTTCGCCAACGACATGCAGGCCGTCGTTTACGACCGCAACGGCGCCAATTACTGCGGGCGCCTCTGGTGGATGCTCAAGTGGGCCGGCCACGAAAACGTCGCCATGCTCGACGGCGGGCTGCAGGCCTGGCAGGCGGCGGGCGGCGCGGTGAACAGCGGCGAGGAGCCCGCGCACTTCCAGGCCAGCTTTCAGCTTTCGCCGGCGAGGGCAGTGCTGGTGTCGGCCGACGCTGTGGCAAGCCAGTTGGGCCGCCCGGCCCAGACCTTGATCGATGCACGCGCCACACCGCGCTTCAAGGGCGAGGTCGAGCCGCTGGACCCGGTAGCCGGTCACATCCCGGGCGCGCTGAACCGGCCCTTCAGCCAGAACATCGGACCCGACGGCAAATTCAAGCCGGCCGCGCAGCTCAAGGCCGAGTTTGAGACCTTGCTGGCCGGGCGCGACCCGGCAACCGTGGTGCACCACTGCGGCAGCGGCGTCAGTGCCGTGCCCAATCTGGTCGCGATGGAAGTCGCCGGCCTGGGCAGGACCGGCCTTTACGCCGGCAGCTGGAGCGACTGGTGCAGCGACCCGAAGCGCCCGGTGGCCCAGGGCTAGGCCTTTTCACTCCCCGTCACCCTGCGGCCTGCGTCCTCCACACCTCCATAAAAAAACGCCACCGGCAGATGCCTGGTGGCGTTTTTGTTTTGCTCGCGAGGAGCGAATGCTGCTTTTTTATTTGGTGCCGCCGCTGGCCGGAACACCAGGTGCAGTCGATCCGGAGTTCGAAACGGCCGCGCTCGACTCCGGCGTCGGCATGGGGCTTGTGCCGCTCGTGCTGCTTGTGCCGCTAGGAGAACTCGACGAACCCGTGGAACTGCTGGTGGAAGGCGTCGAAGGTGTCGAGGAAGTGGACGGCGTAGAAGAACTGGAGGAGCTCGAGGAGCTACCCGGCGTGGAATTCGTGGCGCCGGTGTCTTCCACTTTTTTTCCGCAGGCGCCCAGCGCCAACAGTGCGCTCAAGGCCAGGGCCGTTGCGGCAGCGGGTTTGAATTTGGATGCGTGCATATGTGTTTCCTTGTTGAAGAGATGAAAGTCAATCTGTCGATCGGCGGGAGTTGGCTGAACGGCAGCCAGACATCAATTTAGTCGCGCCCTGCGGGTATGCCCCATGAGACTGTGTCCCACGGGCCTGTAGGGATTTTTCGCTGAGTGCGCGTCGCACGCGGGACGCTTAATGGGCGCGGGCGTGGCCCGTCAGGCGTATGCGCTTGTGCGGGTTGTCGCGCCGCGCACCTGAACTGGGGCCGGCGCCGCGGCTGCTTCTGGATCCGTTGTCCGGCCTGTCCATTACCTGCCCCTTGGAAGGGCTGGGCTCGGGTTGGTGGGCGTGAAGGGTGTCGCTGCTGCTTTTCATGAAGGTCTCCTTGGCTTGCAGGCTCCAGTTTGGAAAAACCGGGCGCCTGCCGTGATGAACCGCTCCAGGCGGCATCCACATGGGGTGTTTATCCTCACTCTAAAAGCCCAGCAACGGCACGGCTGTAGGCCATGCCTGCCCCTCATGTAGGAAAAAACCTACAAACCTAGTGAGGCGGCTTTGCGGGGGAGCGCACATGCTCAGGGCGCACGCCCACACCCACCGCGTAAGCCGGCAGTGCCTGCAGCAACGGCCACCGGCGCATCAGCCGCAGCGGCCATGGTAACGTCATAGGCGGCGCTTCGGTGCCGCGCGCCGCCAGCACCGGGCTCAGCAGGCGGTTCTGGATGGCCACCTGCGCCGCCTGGGTCAGGCGGGTGGGCAACAGGCGCCGCCTTTCCACCTGCGCCAGAAAAGGCGTCAAGGCCGCCGCACCCACGCGCGCATCCGCCAGCGGCACTGCCAGCACGTTGGCCGCCGCCACGGCGTCCTGCACCGCGAGGTTGATGCCGACGCCGCCCACCGGCGACATGGCATGCGCCGCGTCGCCTATGCACAGCAGGCCGGGCTTGTACCAGCGCTCCAGCCTGTCCACCGTCACGCTGAGCAGCTTGATGTCGTCCCAGCTGGACAACGCGCCCATACGGTCCGCGAACAGCGGCGCCACTTTCACCAGGTCGGCCTTGAACGCGTCCAGCCCCCGGGCGCGCACGGCCTCAATGCCGCCTTTGGGAATCACGTAGGCACACTGCCAGTAGCTGCCGCGGTCTATCATGGCCAGGAAAATGCCGGTGGTGATACGCCCGCCCGTGGTGGAAGGGTCACCCGGCAGCTTGGGTAGCCGCATCCACAGCACGTCGATGGGCGCGCCCAGGTCGCGTACCACCAGCCCGGCCGCGGCGCGCACCGTGGAGCGCCGGCCGTCAGCGCCTATGACCAGCTCCGCCCTCACCTCCAGAGGGCCATCCGGCGTCGCGACCTGTACACCGGCAACACACCCGCCCTCCTCGATCACATCGGTGACTTCAGCGTTCTGGAGCAAATTGAAGTTGGGAAAAAGCTCGGCTTCGTCGCGCACAAAATCCAGAAACTCCCACTGCGGCATCATCGCGATGAACTGGCAGCGTATGCGCAGGCGTTTGAAGCTGGCCAACACCAGCTCGGTGTCACCGACCACCGCGCGCAGTTCGCTGACCTCGTCGTGCGGGCGTGCCAGGAATTTGTCGAGCAGGCCCAGTTCGTGGATCACCTGCAGTGTGGAGGGGTGCACCGTGTCGCCGCGAAAGTCACGCAGGAAATCGGCATGCTTTTCCAGCACCAGCACGTCGACGCCGGCCCGCGCTAGCAGCAAGCCCAGCATCATGCCGGCCGGGCCGCCGCCGGCAATGCAGCAGCGCACGTTGAGTACTTCGGCCGTGCTTGTCATCGTGATGTCTCCCGCAAAGAACAGTCCCCCACATTAGCGAAGCTTGATTTGCCGTGCAAGCCGCCCCTCGCAGCGCGACAGCAGGCAGTGGGAGCGCTCAGCCCAACAGCTAGCGCGAAGCGTTGCCAGTGCTGTTGTTCGACGTGCTGTTGGTGCTGCCTCCGGGCCCGGCGATGCTGCCCGTCTGGCTGGCCGGCAGGCCGCCGTTATTCGTGGCGCCCGATGCCCCGGCGGCCGGAGGAGTTGATGCAGTGCCCTGGCTGGACGTTGCCCCGCCGGCGCCTGCACCTGGCGCGTTTGTTCCACCCGTCGAAGGGCCCCCCGACGCATCGGGCGACGGCGCACTACCCTTGAAGCCACTGCTTCCGCCCGCCGGGCTGTCGCCAGCCGAAGGTGTGCGGGCCGCGTCGGTGCCGGTTGCCGTAGCCGGCGCGGCGCCAGATCCGGTGCTGCCGGGCGTACTTCCGGCGTCGTTGCTCCCTTGCTTGCCGCAGGCGCTCAAAGCCAGGATAAGCGCCAGCGGGACCACAGCAGCCAGAGGGAAAAGGCTGCGGCTGCGGCGGGGAGAATTGGCAAGTGAATGCATGGTTGTGGGCCTGGTTGTTTGCAGTGGAAGAGCTGAAGCGGAGGTGAGACTGCACCGCATCGCAGCAGGACAGGGACACTCAGTTTCCCAACGGAGGCTTGGCTACAGCCTGCTCCTCGAGAGCGCCATGGACAAGCCCCTGCTTGCCGTCTTGTGCTTCAGTTTGCAGGTCGCGCTGCTCGCCTTCGTGGTTGTGACCGTCCTCCTTTGCATTCGCAGGAACGTGATGCTTGCGGTCAGCTGATTCGGGAAAGGGTTTCACCACGGGCTGGTGCATAAGTTCGGCCCCTTCGGGACTTGGGTCGATGGGCATGCGGTTCTCCATGCGTATCTTGCGAGGTTGAAATGCCCAAAGCACCGGTCGCGCCCCTACTCCATGGGCATGGGCGTGGTCTGCACTTCGCCCGGCTCCGGCGGGCTCTGCAAAGGCGGCACCGGCTCGGGCGGCGGGACATTGGGGCTGGTGGCCATGGCTATTTGTCTTTCTTCCCGGGCTTGCCCGGCAGCTCGCGAATCATGGCCTCGCCTTTTTTGTCGCGCCCGTCAGAAGGCAAGTCGTCTTCCAGCGTGGGCTCGGGCTCCTCATTGCCCGGGCGTTTCTGGGCTCCAGGGCGTGTCCGCGTTGCGTCGGCTTTTGCGGATTGGGCCTTGGTGATCTGGGCCGGCTCGGCTGGCAGTGTGTGCGCCGGCTCGTCGGAAGAACCCGCGCCCAACGGGACGCCGCCGTCAGGCGAATGGTTGGACTTGGGGGTCATCACAGGCTCCCCACCACAAACGGCAGCTCATAGGTGGCCAGCGCAGCGGCGGCCGCCATGCTGGCAAAAACCGTGATGAAAAATGCGATGTAAGCAACCGCGCGGGGGCGACGGACAATGCGCGGCTTGTGCTGCGATGCCTGGCGAAACGGCATGCCGAAAGCAATGGACGGACGGAAGGCGCTGGAAACCGAGGTGGGTTCTGAATGGAAGTTCATGGCGGGCCTGCCTTGCACAATGGAATGGGAGGGATTGGGGGAGTGTTTTCCTCATCTTCCCGCTGTGCCCTGTTCCGGCCTATAGGTCGCCAACACCTGTGGCTGTAAGGCGCCGTCTGACAGCGCCACCCCCAGCCTCAGCTCAATGGTGATGCGCCATCCCGCTGATCAGCGTGACCAAGCCTATGCCTATGGCCAGCCAGGCGATCTGCGCAACGGTTTCCCGCGCCGTCACGCGCTTTTGCAGTTGCGGGATCAAATCGGCCAGCGCGACGTAGATAAAGCTGCTTGAGGCCATGATCAGGAAGAACGGCAGGTAGTCATACAGCTGGTCGACCAGCGCATAACCAACCACGCCGCCCAGCGCCGTCACCGCGCCGGCCAACGACACCTTGACGAGGGCCGCACGGCGGTTGTTTGAGGTCTGGCGCAGCACTACCAGGTCACCCATATGGTGGGGCACCTCGTGCACCAGCACCGCCAGTGAGGCGACGACGCCCAGCCGCAGGTCCGCCATGAAAGCCGAGGCGATCAGGATGCCGTCGCCGAAAGCGTGGACGCTGTCGCCGGCCAGCACGGCCCAGCCGCCTGTCCTGGCCTCGCCATGGCCGTGCCCGTGCGCGTGGCCGGTATGGCTGTGCGCGGCATGCACATGCCCGGTGTGGTCATGCAGCGCATGCGCCGCTGCTTCGGGGCCGTGGTGTTCGCCGCCATGGTGCTCATGGCCGTGGTGCCAGAGCTCGGCCTTGTCGAGCAGGAAAAAGAACACCAGCCCCACCAGCAAGGTGGCGAACAGCTCCTTGGCGCCGGCCTGGCTTTCAAAAGCCTCGGGCAGCAAATGCATAAAGGCCGTGGCCAGCAGCGCCCCGGCGGCCAGGCTCAGCATGTGTTGGGTGTAGCGGGCCAGCACGCCAAAACTCAGCAAGGCCGCCAGCCACACGCTGCCGATGCCGGCGGCCAGGGTTCCCATCAAGATTGCTAGCAAAGTCATAGCTACAAATGCCCGTATTGACTGGACAAAACGCCCAAATTTTCTCTCAAACACCTGTAAAGGAAGCCCGAAGACTACACCACAGACGAAAAACCCCGGGCGTGGCATCCAAATGCCTGTGGCCGGGGTAGCTTTTATCTTATCAAGCGTGTCAAGTGGCAGCGCAAAAAGGCATTTCCAAAGTCCTAAGCACGCTGAAAGTTCGCGCTAGGACGCAGATCTCATCATCTTGAATCAGGAGTCGTGGGTGATCGATGGGGGCTCAAATGACTGGGGTCAATGCTCTATAAAAGGTTTGCATTTTCGCCAGCTTAACTGGTCGGCGCACATGGACCCGCAGCGTCAGGTTGCCGCTGCGCGGCTCATGCGGCGTGCCAGTGGCCTGCGACGTTAGCGCGCATGGGTAAGATCGCAGGCTCGCACAGTTCCACAGCCACGCAGTGGCGAACATTTCTGCTCGGGTGCACACTATTTGCGGCGGCGGGCCGCTTAAATCAAACGTAAGGCGCCACAAATGCGGTCCGTAGTCCTTATCCTTTTCCTTCTTATTGCTGGGTGCGATCACATAGGCGGCGTTGTTCGCTATACCGGCGAAATGTCGGCAGCCCCATCGCCACAGTGTGTCAGAGACGCAGTTTTTTCAGTTGAGGGCGTGACGAATGTGACCTACAGCTTGGAGCAAGGCAGTCGACCGCTCACGCTTCACGGAATCGCGAAGCCAGATCAAGTGCATCGAGTCCGATATACATATCGAGGTGTGAATAGCGACCTCCATTTTGTGGTGCGCTATGACGGATTTGCTACGTACTATCACAGCTATATCTCCATAAATCGCACGCCCCCGCAGAGCATCATTGACTCCATCTATCCAGGCATGCGAGCTATTGATGAAGCTGTTTGGTCCCAGTGCAGTGTTGCGGCGCCAATCTACGAGTCTTGTCGTGGCGTGAGGTGCGGTGGCACCTGAGGCTCCTCTTGTCAAACGTTGTGGCTGTAAAAAACCTCTGGCACGCTTGCAGCCACCGGCAATAGCAAGCTGTTACGGTCTTGGGGTTATAGCGGGCCATGCTTGCGATCTCCTTGAGGAAGATGCCGCGAAGGGAAAAGCCATTCAGACCATCAGGTCCGTATCGCAATAACGTCCAGCGAGCTCGCGCGGTCAGCGAGTACCCGATTGACGTGAAACCCGAGTCAATACCGACTCGAAATACCCGGCCGCTGTAAGAGATTTGCTCAACGTGGCGATTTTTGGCGTGAATCTCACCGGCGGAGCACATACTGTTCACACAGTCACCCACGACTGGGCTTACATACGAAGGAGCTCATCATGAAATCGACCACATTTCTTGCCTTGCTCGGCATACTGACGGCGGCCATCAGCACGCCCCTCGTAGCCTGTGATCATGAGCACGGCTCTCAGCGCGAGCGCCGGCACGTCGCGGATAAGCGCACCGCAGGCGGGTTCGACTACGGCATGCAGGAGGTACGCCATAGTGCGTCTCCCGACACGCCGGGCAATGGATGGCGTTACTTCACGGACCCTGCAACACAGCGCGCGGTCGTGATCAGTCCGCAAGGGGATTATTACTACAGCCGCGGCAAGGGGCTGACCTGGATCGCTGCAGAACCGACGTAGGGGTGGCTCTGGGCGCTGTGGGGTGGGCTTCGATACCTCAGCCCGACGGAGAAGATTTCAGTGTGCACATCCGGTCGGGGCTGCAATAAAAAAAGCCGCCGGCCCTTTCGGGCTTGGCGGCTTGCTGGCTGCTGGCGGGGAGTTAAGCGACGCCGTGGGTTTTGAACCACTCCAGCGCTCGCTTGAAGCCGTCTTCGGCAGCGTCCTTGCGGTAGCTGGGGCGGTAATCGGCATGGAAGGCATGGGGGGCCTGCGGGTAGACCACGAACTCAGAAGCGGCGGCCGCCTTGTTGCCTTTGGCGCCGGCTTCGGCGAGTGCGTCCTTCATCTGGTTGACGGTGGTCAGGGGGATGCCGCCGTCCTGCCCGCCGTACAAACCGAGCACGGGCGCCTTGAGCTTGGCGGCGAGCTCCAGCGGGTGCTTGGGCGTGAGGGCCGATGGCTGGCCGACCAGGCGGCCGTACCAGGCCACGCCGGCTTTGACGTTTTTGCTTTGCTCGGCATACAGCCAGACGATGCGGCCGCCCCAGCAAAAGCCGGTGATGCCGACCTTTTTAGTGTTTCCGCCGTTCGCGCCGGCCCACTTCACCGCGCCGTCCAGGTCGGCCATGACCTGCTCGTCGGGCACCTTGGAGACGACCTCGGCCATGAGCTTGGCCATTTCGTTGTACGTGCTGGGATCGCCCTGCCGTGCGTATAGCTCGGGGGCGATGGCCAGGTAGCCGGCCTTGGCGAAACGCCGCGCGGTGTCGGCGATGTATTCGTGCACGCCGAAAATTTCCTGGATCACCAGCACCACGGGCAGATTGGTCTTGCCGGCAGGCGCCGCGAAGAACGCCGGCACCTTGAAGCCGTTGACCTCATAGGTGGTCTCGCCGGTCTTCAGCCCTTCCGACGAGGTTTTGATCGCAGTCTGCGCCATGATGGGCATGGCGGTGGCGGCATAACCGACCCCCAGGGCCGTTTTGAGCGCGGTGCGGCGGCTGGCGCCGGCTTCGGTGGAGCGCCCGGGCAACAGCGCATCGAAGTCTTTTTTCTGGTCGTGTTCAAGCATGGCGGTTTCCTCAGTGAGTTGTTGGAAGTAAGAAAGGCGAAAGGAGGCAAGCTGTCGGAGTCTATGCGGCCCCGTAAGTTCTTGCCACCGCGGGGCGATGACACGGTGTTTTCCCTTGCCTGCCCTTCCCCCCACGCCGCGGTGCCGCCGATCAAACGATCTTGACGCTGAGCTCCGGCAGGCCGTCGATATGGCATTCAATGACGTCGCCCTTGACCACTGGGCCGACGTTTTCGGGCGTGCCCGAATAAATGATGTCGCCGGGGAAAAGCTCAAAGGCCTCGGACAGCTTGGAAATCTGCTCGGCCACCGACCAGATCATGTGGTTGAGCGTGGCCTGCTGCTTGACCTGGCCGTTGACCTTGAGCCAGATCGCGCCCTTGGTGTAGTGGCCGGTCTGCGCCACCTTGTGGATGGGGCCAATCGGCGCCGAGCGGTCAAAGCTCTTGCCGATTTCCCAAGGCTTTTTCTGGTCGCCCATGCCGCGCTGCAGGTCGCGCCGCGTCATGTCCAGGCCCAGCGCGTAGCCGTAAACACAGTCCAGCGCCTGGTTGATCGGGATGTTGCGCCCGCCCTTGGCAAGCGCCGCCACCAGCTCGACTTCGTAGTGGTAGTTCTTGGTCAGCGTGGGATAGGGATGGTCGGCGACCGTACCGGGCGCCACCACCTGGATGGCGTCGGTCGGCTTCTGGAAAAAGAAGGGCGGCTCGCGGCTCGGGTCGGAGCCCATCTCAATTGCATGGGCCGCATAGTTGCGTCCTATGCAATAGATGCGGCGCACCGGGAACATCTCGGCCGTGCCCGCGATGGGGATGTAGGTCCCGGCCACCGCGAAGGGGGTGGCCGGCGCATTGGCCGCCGTGCCGGGCGTGGCGCAGCCGACGACCGCGCCTGTCGCCATCAGGGCGCCTGTTTGCAGAATTCCGCGTTTGCTCATGTCGGGTGTTGTCATGTGTGTCTCCTGGGATTGATGAAGCTGAATCTCTAAAACTGGAGCTTGTCGTTAGCGTGTTTTTTCTCCAACCATTGAGCTTAGGACGCCCATGCTGCCCGCAGGCGGACGCAATTACGCATTTACCGGACGATTCAATGCAGCGCCGCAGCTACAGCCGCCGCCGCGCGGCGCAGCTCCGCAAAAGATCCTCAGGCCGCGCCGGAAATCCGGGCGCGCACGCTGTCGCGGTAGGCCTTGGGCGTCTGGCCGAAGCGCTGGCGGAAGCGCCGCGCGAAATAGGCCTCGTCGGCAAAGCCCGAGGCGTGGGCGATGCTGGCGATGCGCTGGCTGCTGTGCGCCAGTTGCTCCTGGGCATATTCGAGGCGCCGCTCGGTCACCAGGTCGGTGAAGGTCTTGCCGGTTTCCTTTTTCAAAAGATGGGCAAGGTAATTGGGCGAGAGGAAAGCGGCGGCCGCCGCGTCGGCCAGCGTGACCTCGCCGGCCAGGTGCTCGCGGATGTAGCGCACCGCACGCTGCAGGCTGGCGCGCCGGCTGCCCTGCTGCGCCTGGCTGGCCGAAAAGCGCAGCAGGTCGGCTTCGTACTTGCGGCACACCAGGCCTATCAATTGCAGCATCAGGCCGCGGATCATCTCGATGGAGCCGAAGCGGCGGTGCGCATTTTCAAATGCGAGCTTTTCAAGCAGCGCCTCGATTTCGGGAAACTCGTCCTCGGAGAAATAAAAATCGGCGTATTCCTGGAACAAGAAAGGCGCCAGTTCCGGCGCACGGCTCAAGGGCACGTCCTCCAGGTCCAGCGGGTCCACATCCAGGCCGGGCCGCAGGAACTGCTGCGACATATTGATGATGACGTAGCGCGAGCCCTCGGGGTGCGGGATCACATGCACGCGGTAGGGCAGGATAAAACTCAGGTAGCCGCGCCGGAAAGGCCGCACGGTACCGGCGACGTTTTGCTCGGTATCGCCCTGCAGGCTGATCTGAATCTGGAAGTACTCATGCCGGTGCGGGCGCACTAGCGGCGGCCGCACCAGCTGGGACCGGATGTCAAAGTCGAGGTGGTCGGCCCGCTCGGACATGCCATAGGTCTTGATATCTGTCATCCGCCGTATTTTGGCCGCCGGCTAACGCCTCGCCTTGTTGTTTCTTTGGGCAATCTTTATTTCTGTGTTGACAGAAATTTCAGACACCGTATAGTCAGGGCCATGGAACTCAGCCCCGTCGCCCGCAAATTCGTCGTCCATTGGGGAGAAATGGGCACTGCCTGGGGCGTAAACCGCACCGTCTCGCAAATCCATGCCCTGCTCTTCTTTCACGGCCGCCCGCTGCATGCCGAGGACATCGCCGACACGCTGGCCGTGGCGCGCTCCAATGTCAGCACCAGCCTCAAAGAATTGCTGAACTGGAACCTGATACGCGCCACCCACGTGCTGGGCGACCGGCGCGACTATTACGAAACCTCGCTCGACGTCTGGGAGCTGTTCCGCACCGTGGTGCGGGAGCGCAAGGAGCGCGAATACGACCCGACGGTGCGCATGCTGCGAGAGCTCGTGAAAGACCAAGGTTTTGAAGCCGAAGCCGCCGATGCCCAGGACCGCGTGCGTGAAACCCTGAGGCTGATGGAATCACTGGGCCTGTGGGCCGACGAGATGCTGCGCCTCTCGCCGACCACACTTGAAAAAGTGCTGCGCATGGGGGCAAGCGTGCAGAAATTTGTGCGCGGCGACAGCGACGCCAAACCCATGGACCCTTCGGAGTTGTTGCCACCCACCTTCTAAAGGTAAAAGGCCGGGTGGCTTTTTTTTGATCAAATATTTCTGTTTGTACTGAAATTTCTAAAGGAGAGAAATATGACCGCAATCCGTTCAGTAAACACCATGGGCAACCCAGGCAACCCAGGCAATACGGGAAACACCCGCTACGACAGCCTCAAAGCCAGCATGGACCCGGCCATCTACCCGCTGACGCTGTATTACGAATCGGCCTGCCCTCTTTGCAATGCGGAAATGAGCAACCTGATGCTGCGCAACACCGAAGGCCACCTTCGCTTTGTCGATGTCTCGGCGCCGGATTTTGCCGACTTGCCCGCAGGCGCAACGATGCAGGACTTGCTGGAACTGATCCACGCACGCAGGGCTGATGGCCGCGTGCTCAAGGGGGTGGAGGTGTTCCGCCTCGCTTACGAGGCCGTCGGCCTGGGCTGGGTCAGCACCGCGATGCGCTGGCCCTTGCTGCGCTCGCTGGCAGAACGGGGCTATCCGGTGCTGGCGCGCAATCGCCACCGCATTCCACGCCGGCTGGTGCGCCTGATGTTTGAAGGCGCCGTGCGGCGCGCCGCAGAGCGCTCGGCAGCCGCCCGTTGCGATGCCGCCAGTTGCTCACGTTAATCCCACATCAACCAAGAAGGAAACACACCATGGAAGCTCATCTGGATGCCACCCTGTTTTTTGTCTCGCTATGGATCGCCTTGGTCGGACCGATTGTTGCCATCACCTACCTCAAGCCCATCCTGTACAAGGTGCTGCGCATGTTGTGCGACGCGGAGGGTGGCGCGGAATTCTGGATACGCTGCGCCTACCTGCTGGCGGTCTCGGGCACGCTGCTGCTGATGCTGAGTTTCGGCGAGTTCAGCGACCGCAGCAGCGCCATCGACGCGATGCGGCGCTCGCTGTGGCTGGTGATGGCGGGCGTGTTTGCCACCGTAGCCATCATCTCGCGCAATGTCTGGACGCAGGTGCGGCAATGGCTCGCCGCGAAGGAGTTGGCCGCCCACGTCCGGAACGTCCCTGCCGCTAAACCGACGGCTGTGGTGGAGCAGACGCCCGCCACCGGCCCGGCTTGAAGACATTCATGAACGGAGAAACACCATGACCAGCGCAACGCCTGTCATTCATCGCACCGTCATTCCATCAGCCACCGGAGCTGAAGCCCGGCTGACGGACATCAGGTCCTACTACAACGCCGTGGCCGACGACTACCGGGCCTGGAGCCCGGGCATGAACATGCACTTCGGCTACTGGTCCTGGAAGGTCAATCCCTTCGCCCGCGAAGCGATGCTGGAGCGCATGAACCTGGAGGTGCTGCACCGGCTGGCCCTGCCCGCCAGCGGCGCCGCCCGCCTCGCCGACCTCGGCTGCGGCGCCGGCGCCACGGCAAGGTCCATCGCGAAAAGCCGCAGGCACACCACGGTGGACGCCGTCACGCTGGTGGCGCGGCAAATCATTCAGGGGGCCGAGCTCAACCAGGCGGCGGCTTTGCCCAACCAGGTTCGTTTTCATCTGGCCGACTATGTGGAAACCGGCCTGCGTACAGGCGCTTATGACGGCGTCTACGCCCTGGAAAGCGCCTGCCATGCATCAGGGGCCGACAAGCGTGCACTGGTCCGCGAGGCGGCTCGCCTGCTGCGGCCTGGCGGCACGCTGGTGATTGCCGATGCCCTGCGGCGCAACAACCAGGCCCTGCCGGCATTCATGGAGCGTGTCTACAAGCTTTGGTGCCGGAACTGGGCCGTCAATGAGCTGGCTGAAAAGCAGGCGCTGCATGCGGCCCTGGCCGGCCAGGGATTCACCGACATCCGCTTTCAGGACATCAGCCTGCACCTGGCGCCCAGCGCCCTGCAGATCCCGCTGTTCGCCACACGTTTTGCGTTGCGGGAACTATGGCGGGCCCGGTTCCGTCTTTCACCGCTGCGCCGCGGCCACATCGTGGCATCCTATGCAGCTTTTCTGCTGGGCTTGTGGCTGCCCGGCTTTGGCTACTACATGGTCACCGCCCGCAAACCAACACGCGACGACCTATCGCACTAAAAGCTTCCAACATGACCCTAGAGAACAAACCTCCTCCTTCCAGCCCTAGCGTACAGGCTGGCATCCCCACAGAAAAAGGCGACCCCGCGTCTGCGCAAGGCATGCCGTTTTCAGGCTGGACGCCGTTTTTTGCCGGAGCGCTGGGCGGACTGTTCATGCGCCTGATATTTTCCGGGGCGGCCGGGAGTGCGCTGTCAGCCATGGCGGGGAGTTTTGTCTGGTTTGCGCCATTTGCAGTAGGGGCTATCACGGTGTATGTGGCCGAACGGCAAAAGCGCAGAAGCTATTCCTACTATCTCTTCGCGCCAGCGCTTGCGACGCTCCTGTTTGTGTGCGGCAGCCTGCTCATCCTGATCGAAGGGCTGATTTGCGCCATCGTCATCCTGCCAATGTTCACGCTTCTCGGTATGTTCGGCGGCCTGGTCATGGGAGTCATCTGCCGACTGACAAACTGGCCAAAGCAGGCGGTCTACAGCATTGCCGCGTTGCCGCTGCTGCTGGCCATGGCATTCCCCCAAAACCAGGTGCAGCGCATAGGCGGTGTGGAGCGGAGCGTTCTCATACAGGCAACGTCTGCTGAAGTGTGGCAGCAGATCAACAACGCACGGAACATTGCGCCCAATGAGGTGCAGCACGCTTGGGCCTACCGTATTGGCGTTCCACTTCCCGTCAGCGGCATTACGGTTGACAGCGCGGAGGGGCCCATCCGCAAAAGCACCTGGGGTAAAGGCGTTCACTTTGACGAAGTGATACGCGAGTGGGAGCCCCTGCGGCATGTGCGCTGGACTTACCTTTTTGCGGAAGATTCATTTCCCCCTGGCGCACTGGACGATCACGTGAAAGTGGGCGGCGCCTATTTCGATCTGCGCGACACTTCCTACACATTAACCCCCGAAGCCGGCGGCACGCGCCTGCATATTCGCGTGAGCTACCGCATCAGCACGGATTTTGACGCGTATGCGAACTGGGTGGCCCAACGCCTGCTGGGTAATTTTTCAGAAGTGATCCTGGATATGTACAAGGCGCGCAGCGAACATGTCGATAACGCCGCACTGTCTTGACAAATGTCCCGGGGCGGGATGGATGGCCCGGGATCAGGTAATCGGCGAGCCTCAGCGCCTGCGAGGCGCACTACGGCGCGACCAATGCGCAGCGGCAAACGCCGTTCCCACGCCCACGGCAAAGAGCACAAAACCCCAGAACAAATACTTGCTCGCTTCGTCCGCGGCCTGCCGCCGCACCCAAACCTCGTAATAGTCGCCCTGCTTCCCCGCGCTGACAGGCAGCAGAAGGTAGTAGGTTTTGCCATCCTGCAGATCGTACAAACCCTGCTGCACATAGTTGCCGCCCAGCCCCTGCAGGTTGAGGCTTGGGTCGGCGGGCCCACCTTTTTTGGTGCGCCACAGGCGCTCCCGCTTCCACATGGCATAGGTGAAGCGCTCCGGAGTGAACTCCATCAGGCCCGGGCCGAAACGGTTGTCGAACTGCCAGGACCAGTCGCGGGTCACGACGGCAATCGGCCCGTCGCCGGGGCGGATGTCCAGCGGCAGCACCAAGGGAACCTCACCAGCCTTGCTTTTCTGGTGATGGGCGAACTGCTCACCGCCAGGCAGGCTGGTCACCGGCACCGCGCGCGGGTCCCGGGGGCCCGAGTGAGCCACAAGCTCACCGCCCCAGAGCGGCAAATACACAAAGTCGGCGAACACCAGCGCCAGGCCTAGCAGGGCCACGGCCCCGCCGGCCCGGGCAAAACGCCTGGCCGTCACAAAGGACAGCACCGTCAGTGCGCCTTGTCCCAGTTCGGCCCGACACCGATCTCCGCGAGCAGGGGCACCTTCAAATCCGCAACGCCGGCCATCAGGCGCGGGATCTCGCTGCGCACCCATTCGACTTCAGCCTCAGGCACTTCGAACACCAGTTCATCGTGCACCTGCATGATCATTTTGGTGGCGCGCTTTTCTTCGTCGAGCACCTGCTGCACCTTGTTCATGCTCAGCTTGATCAGGTCGGCCGCCGTGCCCTGCATGGGCGCGTTGATGGCCTGGCGTTCAGCGGCTTTTTTGCGCGGCCCGTTGCCGCCGTTGATTTCAGACAGGTACAAGCGCCGGCCGAACACGGTTTCAACATAGCGGTTTTCCTGGGCGAACACTACCGTCTGGTCCATGTAGTTCTTGACGCCCGGGTAGCGCTGGAAGTATTTGTCGATGTAGGCGGCCGCGGCCTTGGTTTCTATGCCGAGGTTGCGCGCCAGCCCGAAACTGCTCATGCCGTAGATCAGGCCGAAGTTGATGACCTTGGCATAGCGGCGCTGTTCGCTGCTGACCTGATCGAGTGCCACCCCGAAGACCTCGGCGGCGGTAGCGCGGTGCACGTCCAGGCCATTGGTAAAGGCGCTGAGCAGCGCTTCGTCGCCGCTGATGTGCGCCATGATTCGCAGCTCGATCTGCGAGTAATCGGCGCTGGCGATCACGCAGCCGGCGGGCGCCACAAAGGCCTCGCGCACGCGCCGGCCCTCGACCGTGCGAATCGGGATGTTCTGCAGGTTGGGGTCGTTGCTCGAAAGTCGCCCCGTGACCGCGACGGCCTGCGCATAGTGGGTGTGCACGCGGCCGGTGCGGGGCAGCGCCAGTTGCGCGAGCTTGTCGGTGTAAGTGCCCTTGAGCTTGCTCAGCGAGCGGTGCTCCAGCAGCTTGGCGGGCAGCGGGTAGTCTTCAGCCAGCTTTTCGAGCACCTCTTCATCGGTGCTGCGCGCGCCGCTGGGGGTTTTCTTGATGACCGGCATGCCGAGTTTGTCGAAGAAAATCTCGCCAAGCTGCTTGGGGCTGCCCAGGTTGAAGGGCTGGCCGGCGATCTCATAGGCTTCGGCTTCAAGCTGAATGATTCGCTGGCCCAGCTCATGGCTTTGCGCGGCCAGCGTGGGCGCGTCGATCAGCACGCCGTTGCGTTCGATGCGGTACAGCGTTTCGCTGCTCTGCATTTCCAGTTCATAGACGAAGCGCAGCTTCTCGTCGGCCTGCAGCTGCGGCCACAACACTCGGTGTACGTCCAATGTCTGGTCGGAGTCTTCACACGAATACTCAGCGGCTTTGGCGATGTCGACCTGGCTGAACTTGATCTGGTGCGCACCCTTGCCGCACAGGTCTTCGTAGTTGATGCCGCTACGGCCTACGTGGCGTTCGGCCAGGCTGGCCAGGCCGTGCGGCTTGGTCACTTCGAGCACATAGCTTTGCAGCATGGTGTCGTGCGCATAGCCCTGGACCTCGATGCCGTGGTTGGCGAACACATGGCGGTCGTATTTGACGTGCTGACCCAGCTTGGGTTTGGCCGGGTTCTCCAGCCAGGGCTTTAGGCGGGCCAGCACCTCGTCGCGCGGCAACTGCGCGGGCGCATCGGGGTAGTCGTGCGTGAGTGGAATGTACGCCGCTTCGCCGGGTTTGACGCTGAAGCTCAGGCCGACAATTTCGGCCAGCATTTCGTCGAGCGAGGTGGTTTCAGTGTCCAGCGCTACGAGTTCGGCCGCTTCAATTTTGGCCAGCCAGCGGTCAAACGCCTCCCAGGTCAGCACCGTGTCGTAATTCAGGTTGCTGGTGCGTTCGGCCGGCGGCGTATCGGTCAGGGGTGCTTCGTCAAACAGACCCGGCGAATCCGAACGGCCGCCAGAGCCGCCAGCCGGCGCGGGTTTATGCCGGCCTTCGGGCCCGCCTATGAGTTCGGGCGGCGTGCTCTCGATTTCGATCTGCTTGACCAGCCCCTTGAAGCCGTACTGTTCGTAAAACGCTTTCAGGGCCTCGGTCTGCTGCGCGCCCATGGCGATCTCGTCCAGCGCAGGCAGGCCGGCGATGTACGCGTCCAGTTCACAGTCTTTCTTGATGGTCAGCAGTTCCCGGCCCTTGGGCAGCCAATCGAGCGACTGGCGCAGGTTCTCGCCGACCACGCCCTTGATCTCGCCGGCGCGGGCCACCAGCGCATCGAGCGAGCCGTATTCGAGCAACCATTTCACGGCGGTCTTGGGGCCGACCTTGGGCACGCCGGGCACGTTGTCGACCGCGTCGCCGACCAGGGCCTGGTAATCGATCATCAGCCGCGGCGGCACGCCGAATTCCGCCTCGACGCCGGCCACGTCGCGCCGGCGATCGTTCATGGTGTCGATGACGGTGATGTTTTCATCAACCAGCTGGCTCAAGTCCTTGTCGCCGCTGGAGATGATGACCTCAATGCCCTGGCTGGACGCCAAGCAGGCCAGCGTGCCGATCACGTCGTCGGCCTCCACGCCAGGAACGTCCAGCACCTTCCAGCCCAGCAGGCGCACCACCTCATGGATGGGCTCGACCTGGCTGCGCAGATCGTCGGGCATAGGCGAGCGCTGGGCCTTGTAGTCGGGATAGAGCGCATCACGGAAAGTCGGCCCCTTGGCATCGAACACGCAGGCGGCGAAGTCGGCGCGTACATCCTTGCGCAGCTTCTGCATCATGTTGACCATGCCGCGTATGGCGCCTGTGGCCGGGCTGGTCGGGTCGCCCGGGTTGGCGCGCAGGTCGGGCATGGCGTGGAAGGCGCGATACAGGTAGCTGGAGCCGTCCACCAGCAGCAGCGTTTTTTTGTCGGTACTCATGGGGCCTGATTGTCGGGGAAATCGGCCCGGCTCCGCCGGCGACGCCACAAGCGCCCTGAACCCGTCTTTCCAGGTGGTTTTCGCCTACAAGGGCAGCCTCGTTATTACGACAGTCCGGGGCTTTGTCGCCCAGGCGCCGCAGGCCTACAATGCAAGCATGAAACACGCTCTTCGCCTCTTTGCCGCTGCTGCCGCAGCGTTGCCGCTGGCTGCGGCCATGGCCCAGGCGCCCGCCCAGAACGCGGCGGCACCCGCCACGGTAGAGGCGGCGCCCGCGCCAATGCCCTCGGGGCGCCCCGACCAGGTCATCAAGCGCATACGCACCGAAGATGCCGGCACCCGCATCGACGAACTGCGTGTAGGCGGCGAAACCCAGCAGATCACCGTGCAACCCAAGACCGGCGGCGCGGCGTATGAAGTCAAGCCTGCCGAAGGCGCCCGGGGCAGCGCACCGGGGTCGACCAGCAACGACACCAACGGTTCGCGCGTCTGGAACGTGCTGAAGTTCTGACCTTCCCGCTTCCACCCAGTTCCAAACACTCCAAGAATTTCAGGGTTCAGTTTCAGGCATGGCCGTATACACCGAAGTCTCGTTTGACGAGGCTGCAGCGTTCTTGAACGCCCTGAATCTGGGGCAGCTGCAAAACATCAAGGGTGCCGCGGGCGGCATCGAAAACACCAACTACTTCGTGGACACCGACCAGGGCCAGTATGTGCTGACCCTGTTCGAGCGCCTGAGCTTCGAGCAACTGCCGTTTTACCTGCACCTGATGCAACACCTGGCGGCGCACGGCATCCCGGTGCCCGACCCGGCCGGCGACACCAAAGGCAACATCCTCCACGAGCTCAAGGGCAAGCCCGCGTCGGTGGTCAGCAAGCTGCGCGGCCACAGCGAACTTGAACCCACTGCGGCGCACTGCGCCGGCGTGGGCGAAGCGCTTGCACGCATGCACCTTGCCGGCCTGGACTACCCGCGGCGCCAACCCAACCTGCGCGGCCTGCAGTGGTGGAACGAAACCGTGCCCGTGGTGCTGCCTCACCTCACGCCCGAGCAAAGCAGCCTGATCCTGGGCGAGCTGGCCTACCAGAACCATGTAGCCGCCTCCTCGGCCTGCCGCACCCTGCCCAGCGGCGTCGTGCATGCCGACCTGTTCCGCGACAACGTGATGTTCGAGGACGGCAAGCTCACCGGCTTTTTTGATTTTTATTTCGCGGGCTGCGACACCTTTTTGTTCGACATCGCGGTTTGCCTCAACGACTGGTGCATAGACCTGGCCACGGGCGCAAAAGATGAGGAGCGTTCCGCGGCCTTTATGGCGGCCTACCAGGCGGTTCGGCCGCTGACCGCGCAGGAGCGCCAGCTGCTGCCGGCCATGCAGCGCGCCGGCGCACTGCGCTTCTGGCTGTCCCGGCTGTGGGATTTGCACCTGCCGCGCGAGGCCTCTGTGCTCAAAGCGCACGACCCCAGCCACTTCGAGCGTGTGCTGCGCGAGCGGCTTGCGAGCCCTTATATTCTCTAAGGCGCGTGATCCCGGCCGGCCGCACGGCAAGGCCGGATTCACCGTCCAGCCGCAACGCCCGCCGGTTTAAGGCACACTGCCTGCACGTCCCTGGTCGGTTCATTCCCGGCCGCATTTTCGCCAAACCCCAAGACCATGAAACTCAACATCGTTCCCGCGAGCACCGGCATCACCTGGGTCAAGCTGGGCGTCAAAACTTTTTTGCAGCAACCACTGGCCATGTCGGGCCTGTTCTTCCTCTATATGGCGGTGGGAACGCTGCTGTCGCTCTTGCCGGGGCTGGGGCTGATCCTCGCGTTCATGATCGTGCCGGCCGCCACGCTGGGCCTGATGGCCGCCACGCAGGAAGCCCTCAAAGGCAAATTTCCCATGCCCACGGTGCTGGTCAGTGCGTTCCGCGCCGGCCGCCAGCGCATGCGCGCCATGCTGGTGCTGGGCGGACTGTACGCCGCAGCCTGCCTGCTGATCGTGATGATTGTTCCCTTTTTAGTCGACGCGCCACCTGCACCGGCCGTTGCGCCTGCGACGGCCGAAGCCGGCCGCGAAGCCATGCTGGCGCCGCAGTTCCAGCTGACCATGGTGGTCACCATGCTGCTGTACCTGCCGATATCGCTGCTGTTCTGGCATGCGCCGGCGCTGGTCCACTGGCACGGCATTTCACCGGTCAAGAGCCTGTTTTTCAGTTTTGTCGCCTGCATACGCAACGCCGGCGCCTTCCTGATGTACGCCTTGGGGTGGTTCGGCGTGTTCCTGGGCATGGGCATTGTGCTGAGCATCATCACCGGCCTCACGGGCAGCGGCACCCTCATGGCCGCGGCCATGATGCCGCTGGCACTGATCATGGCAGCCATGTTTTCCACCTCGATTTACTTCACGTTTCGTGATAGCTTCGTGGCCACGCCACCCGACGATTCGGCGGGGAGCGCTGAGGACGCCCATAACACCGACGATAAACCCTGACGACCCCACCGTTACCCGGAGATTTTTATGACCCAGCACCAGTTGCAAGGCCGTAGCGAAAAAGAGATTTTGTGGTTTCAAAGGCGTGACACCCTCAAAGCCGCCGCGGCCTGGGTGGCCATGGGCGGCCTGCCCGCCGCCATGGCCCAGCAGCGCAGCAATATTGTCGAACTCCGGGGCGACGCCCTGCTCAATGGCAGCCGGCTGCAAAACGGCCAGACCATCATGACCGGCGACCAGATCCAGACCGGACCTGGCTCCAACCTGATGTTCGTCATCGGCAACTCAGCCTTCCAGGTGCGCGAGAACTCGATGATGACGGTGGAGCGCGGCAGCTCGCTGAACACCGTGAGCCTGCTGCGCATGATCACCGGCGCTGTGGTCAGCGTCTGGGGCAAGGGCAGCAGCCGCTCCATCGTCATGCCCACGCTGACGGCCGGCATACGCGGCACGGGCGTGTATGCCGAGGTGTTCGCCAACCAGGGCAATCGCAGCTACTTCTGCAACTGCTACGGCACGGTCGACATGGAGTCGAACGGTGAAAAAATCCTCTCGCAGTCCAACTACCACCAGGCCTTCTGGGGTGAAGTGGCGCCCAGGGACGGCCGCCAGCTGACGCGGGCGAATGCGATCAACCACAGCGACGAAGAACTGGAGTTCCTGGCCGGGCTGGTGAACCAGCAGACCGCCTGGCAGATCGCAGGCAAAAAAGGCATCAAGGACGGCCGGGGCTATATGGACCCGCAGCCCGGCCAGATGCACCCGGCGCAGATGCCAGCCGTCCCCCCTGCACGATAAGCGCCTGAACGCCAGGGCCGTCGGGCCCTGGCAAGAGGCTCTACACCACCGTCAGTTTGGCAACGCTCAGCGCCAGCCACTTCACGCCGTGGCGCGTGAAATTGATCTGCGCACGGGCATCGTCGCCGCTGCCTTCGAGCATCATCACCTTGCCTTCGCCGAACTTGGCGTGGAACACTTCCATGCCGGCCCTGAGGCCGTGCGAAGGGGCACTCTTTTGCGGCGGCACCGGCGGGTTGGCGAAACGTTCCGAAGCGCCCGCCTTGGACGAAAACACGCTGCTGGCCCAGTCCTTGCGCCCGCCGCCCGCATTCCCACCACCCCATGCGCCTGAGCCCATGCCCGAGGAAAAACCCTGGTTCTTGGGCGTGATCCATTTGAGCGCGGATTCCGGCAGCTCGTCGAAAAAGCGGCTCTTGAGGTTGTAGCGCGTCTGGCCGTGCAGCATGCGGGTCTGCGAGTGGCTGAGGTAAAGCCGCTTGCGCGCGCGCGTGATGGCAACGTACATGAGGCGGCGCTCTTCTTCCAGGCCGTCGCGGTCGCTCATGGAGTTTTCGTGCGGAAAAATGCCGTCTTCCAGGCCGGTGATAAAGACGCAATCAAACTCCAGCCCCTTGGAGGAATGCACGGTCATAAGCTGCACCGCGTCTTGGCCGGCCTGCGCCTGGTTGTCACCCGATTCAAGCGCCGCATGCGTGAGGAAGGCGGCCAGCGGCGACAGCGTTTCACCAGTTTCGGTGTCGGGCGCCAAAGCCTCGGGCAAGGGCTCGTTGAGTTGCGGCGCGGACGCGTCCAGTCCCTGGCTGGCCGGCGACTGCGTGAGCCGCCCGCCCAGTTCGTCGACCGGCAGCGCCACCGCATCGCGGCCGAAACCTTCCTGGCTGACAAAAGACTCGGCGGCGTTGACCAGTTCGGCCAGATTCTCTAGCCGGTCCTGGCCTTCTTTTTCGGTTTTGTAGTGTTCTTCAAGGCCGCTGTGCTGCAGCACCAGCTCGATGATCTCGCGCAGGCTCAGGCCGGCCGTCTGCTCGCGCAACACATCGATCTTGGCGGCGAAGGCGCCCAGGTTGGCGCCGGCTTTTCCCGGCACGGCGCTGACGCCGTCATACAGCGAACAGCCTGCGGCGCGCGCGGTGTCCTGCAGTTGCTCGATGCTGCGCGCGCCTATGCCGCGCGGCGGAAAGTTGACGACACGCATAAAGCTGGTGTCGTCGTGCGGGTTCTCGAGCAGGCGCAGGTAGGCGAGCGCATGCTTGATTTCGGCGCGCTCGAAAAAGCGCAGGCCGCCGTAAACGCGGTAAGGAACGCCGGCATTAAAGAGCGCCGTTTCCATCACCCGGCTTTGCGCATTGCTGCGGTAGAGCAGCGCGATCTCCTTGCGCTCCACGCCGTCCTTCACCAGTTGCTTGACCTCCTCGACAAACCACTGCGCTTCGGCAAAATCGGTGGCCGACTCGTAGACGCGCACCGGCTCGCCGGGGCCGGCCTCGGTGCGCAGGTTTTTCCCCAGGCGCTTGCTGTTATGGCTGATCAGTTCATTGGCCGAATCAAGAATGTTGCCGAAGCTGCGGTAGTTGCGCTCCAGCTTGATCTGGTTCTGCACCTCGAACTCGCGCACGAAGTCGGCCATGTTGCCTACGCGCGCGCCGCGAAAGGCGTAAATACTCTGGTCGTCGTCACCCACCGCGATCACCGAACCGCCGGGCATGGCATCGGCCCCCTGGCTCGCATCCGGTCCCTGCCCGGCCAGCATCTTGATCCATGCGTACTGCAGCTTGTTGGTGTCCTGGAACTCGTCAATCAGGATGTGGCGAAAGCGCCGCTGGTAGTGCTCACGCACCGGCGCGTTGTCGCGCAGCAGTTCGTAGCTGCGCAACATGAGCTCGCCGAAATCGACCACGCCTTCACGCTGGCACTGCTCTTCATACAGCGCGTAGATTTCGACCTTCTTGCGGCCCTCTTCGTCGCGCACCTGCACGTCTTTGGCGCGCAGGCCGTCTTCCTTGTTGCCGGCGATGAACCACATCAGCTGCTTGGGCGGAAAACGCTCGTCGTCGACGTTGAACTGCTTGCACAGGCGCTTGATGGCCGAGAGCTGGTCCTGCGTGTCCAGGATCTGGAAGCTTTGGGGCAGGTTGGCCAGCTTGTAGTGGGCGCGCAAAAACCGGTTGCACAGGCCGTGGAAGGTGCCAATCCACATGCCGCGCACATTGACCGGCAGCATGGCCGACAGGCGCGCCAGCATTTCCTTGGCGGCCTTGTTGGTAAAGGTTACGGCCAGGATGCCGCCCGGCGAGACCTGGCCGGTCTGCAGCAGCCAGGCGATGCGCGTGGTCAGCACCCGGGTCTTGCCGGAGCCAGCCCCCGCCAGAATCAGGGCGTGTGTGGGGGGCAGCGTCACCGCTGCCAGTTGCTCCGGGTTAAGATTTTGTAAGAGTGGGGATGTTGGCGCGACTTCTGAGAACATCCCTCATTGTAGAAAGCCCCGATGAAACCGTTTGTTTACCGCACTTCAGCCCTGCCGCGCATGGCCTCATTCATGGCTTCTTTCGCCGCCTTGGTGTTGGCGCTGGCCGCCGGCCAGGCCGGGGCCCAGTCTTTTTGTGCCAGCGACGGCCAGCCCAAGCCCGCGCAGCTCATGGAGCGCTTCATCAACGCCAACTGCGACAGCTGCTGGGCCGACCCGGCCACACCCAAAACCGGTGCCGGCCAGCTCGCGCTGGACTGGGTTTTGCCCGGCGACAAGGGCGAAGACGCGCCCCTGTCGGCCGTAGCCGCCCGCGAGGCGCTGGACCGGCTGGAAGCGCTGCGCCAGAGCCCGCCGGCGCAAACCCTGTCCAGCACCTTGCCGGTGCGCGGGCTCAAGGGCGCCACGCTGCGGGTGGCCCACGGCCTGCCGCTCAGCGGCTACCTGGGTACCTCGATTGAACTCAAACCCATCCCGGCTGCCGCCAAAAGCCGGCAATGGACGGCCTGGCTGGCCCTGGTCGAAACCCTGCCGGCCGGCACCGAGGGCTCGCCGGTGGAGCGCAACCTGGTGAGAAATGTGATCCAGGTCCCCTGGGACGGCCGCAAGCCTTTGGCCAAAGGCGCGCCGAATCGTTTCTTCGACGCACGCTCCATGAGCATTGCGCCGGGCGCCAACCCCGAACGCATGCGCGTGCTGGGCTGGGTGGAAGACGACAAAGGCCGGGTGCTGGCCGCCGCGCAGTCCCGCTGCGAAAAATAATTCTCAGCGTTTAACCCCTTTTGGCCGTATGCCCCGTTTCAGGGTGCATCACCAACAACAAGGGGATTTCATGCCACACGGCTTACACGGCTACACCGCGCGTAGCGTCACCCGTTTCTTCCTGGGCTTGGCTGCGGCCTGTTTCAGCCTTCATGCGCTGGCTCTCACCCAAGCTGCGCAGTTTCCGCAAAATGGCAAATTCCTGCCACCGCCCGACTGGCGGCCGCCGGCCATCGCCGTCAATCACAACATCGGCCAGCCCATACAACTACGGGCAGCCAACGTGGAGGTCGACCTTTTCGGCGACCAGGCCCGCACCAGCGTCGAACTGCGTCTTTTTAATCCCAATCCCCGCGTGCTCGAAGGCGAACTGCAGCTCCCGCTCCAGGAAGGCCAGGTGGTGACGGGCTTCGCGCTGGACATCAACGGCCAGCTGCGTGACGCGGTGCCCGTGCCCAAAGCCAAGGGGCAGGAAATATTCGAGGACATACGCCGCCGGCGCGTGGACCCGGGCTTGCTGGAAGCCGCGGCCGGCAACCAGTACAAGCTGCGCGTCTACCCGATCCCGGCCATGGGGGAACGCCGCGTTGTCATCACCTACACCGAAACCCTGGCGCGCCAGCGCGATGCCGGCGTGCTCAGGATGCCGCTGGCGTTCGCATCCACCGTGGGCCAACTGCAGGTCGAGGTGCGCGCCCATGGCGCCGGCCGCCAGGATGTGCAAGTGCTGCAGGCGCCCGCGGGCACCGAACTGGAGGCCAGCGCCACCGGCACGGAGCTGTCGCTGCAAAAGAACCAGTGGCAGGCGCCGCAAGGCCCCACCGGCTGGCTGCAACTCGCGCTGCGGCGCACGGGCAAGCCGCAGATCATGGTGGGCGAGACCGGCGGCAAGACTTTTTTCGCCGGGCAGCTCGACCTGCGTGACGAAGCTGTGAAACGGCCCACGCCTTCGCACATCGCACTGGTCTGGGACGCCTCGGCTTCGGCCGCCGCGCAGGCCCGTGTGCTGCCGGTGCTGGAGGCTTACTTTCGCAAGCTGGACAAGCCGGTGAAACTCAGCCTGCTGGTGGTGCGCAACAAGGCTGAAGCCGCACGCAGCTTCACCCTGGCGCCGGGCCGCTTTGCTGAACTGGCCGATGTATTGCGCGCAGAACCTTTCGATGGTTCCAGCAATTTCGACGAGCTGCCGATCCCCGCCGACGTGGACACCACCCTGATGGTGACCGACGGCCTGATGACGGACGGCAAAAAGACGATTCGCTACACGCACACGGCGCCGGTGATGGTGATCAATGGTGCCGCTTCCGCAGACATGGCGCGGCTCGCCCGGCTGGCCGACCGCACCGGCGGCGCGCTGGTGGACGCCACGCTGCTGTCTCCCGACGAAGGCGCGCAGGCCATGCTGATGCACGGCTGGCGCATCGCGAAGCTGGACAGCCTGTCGGCACGGCAACTCGTCGCGCCGACAACCCGTGTTAACCAGGGCCGCATCTCGGTGGCCGGTGAGCTGCTGGACAGCGCAGCCCGCATCGACATCACCCTCGTGCACCCGGACGGCCGCAAGCGCGTACTGCCGCTGCAAGTCAACACCAAACCGGTCAGCGGACGCTGGCCCGGCCAGCAGTGGGCCCAATGGCGCAGTGCCGAACTGGCCGAAAACGCCGGCCTTCACAGCGGCGAGCTCCAGCGCATCGCGGCAACGCACGGCATCGTGGGGCCCAACAGCTCGCTGATCGTGCTCGAACTGGCGTCCGACTATGCGCGTTACAACCTTCCCGCGCCGCCCGAGCTGGCCGACGAAGTGGCGCGGCTTGGCCAGCAACAACTTGCGCAAGCGGCGCAGGCCCGGCAGGCATACATCGAAGCCATGGTCAAACAATTCGACCAGAAGCAGCACTGGTGGGAAAAAGATTTCCCCAAGAGCTCGCCCAAACGTGCGGAGCCAAAGGCCGAGATACAAATCAGCCAGGGCGCGGTAGGCAGCCTGGACCGCACAAAGCGATTGCGTGAACAAGCCCTGGTCGCACCGGTGGCGGCGCCAGCTTTCGCACCCTCCGCTCCTGCTCCTGCCGCTACTGCAGCCGCCGCGCCCGCCATGGCCGAAGCGCGTGGCGACGCCATGGCAAAACGCGCTGACAAGCCCACCGGCGCGCCGCCACCCGCCACCATCGCGCTGCAAGCCTGGGCGCCTGACGCGCCCTACATGAAGCGCCTGCAGAATGCGGGCAAGGACGATCTCTACCGCGTCTACCTGGACGAGCGCGCTGCCTACCTGAGCAGCAGCTCCTTCTACATGGATGCCGCCGGCGTGTTCTTTGAACGCGGCCTGCCCGAGCTGGGATTGCGCGTGCTCTCCAACCTGGCGGAATTGAACCTGGAAAACCGCCAGTTGCTGCGCCTTTACGCTTACCGCCTGGTGCAGGCACGCCGCAACGACCTGGCCGTGCCGGTGTTCGAGCGCATCAGCGAGCTGGCGCCCAACGAGCCGCAATCGTGGCGCGACCTGGGCTTGGCGCTGGCAGAGAGCGGCCAGCCGCAGCAGGCCGTCAACGCCCTGTGGGAAGTCGTGTCGCAACCGTGGAACGGCCGCTTCGCCGGTATCAACATGATCGCGCTGGCCGAACTCAACGCGATCGCCGCCCAGGTGAGCGCCAGCGGCCAGCCGGCGCTGGACCTGGGCCGGGTCGACACACGCCTGCGCCGCAACCTGCCGTTGGCCTTGCGTGTGGTCATGGCCTGGGACACCGACGACACGGACATCGACATGTGGGTGACCGACCCCAACGGCGAAAAAGCCAGCTACGCCAACCGCCTGACCTGGCAGGGCGGCGCCATGAGCCCCGACGCCACAGGCGGCTACGGTCCCGAGGAGTTTTCGCTCAAAGCGGCCAAACCCGGCAAGTACAGCGTGGAGGCGCAGTTTTTCGGCCATCGCCAGCAGGTGCTGTCGGCCGGCACCACGGTGATGGTGCGCGTGACCACTGGCTTCGGAACGCCGCAGGCACGCGACGAGTGGACGACCTTGCGGCTCACGAGCGGCCGGGAGACGGTGCGGGTGGCCGAGGTTGAGGTGCGCTGACACCGTCCGCCCCCTCTTGGTACCAAACCATCGAGATGCCACTATGCATATAAAGGCTATACCGCTTTGGCGGGTGCCGCCGACATGAGAGGCGCATAGAATCAATCACCGGGCCCAAGCAATTGCGCCCGGTTTTTTGTTTCAGCCTTGCCTTTGTGCCAGTGCCCGCAAACAAAAGCCGGTCCAGTCCAAGCGCCTTCTGTTTCTTCAACAGTTTTTCAAAGGCTTGGGAATCATGGAAATCTTCGACTACGACAACATCCTGCTGCTGCCGCGCAAATGCCGCGTGGAGAGCCGCTCCGAATGCGACGCCAGCGCGACGCTGGGAGGACGCAGCTTCCGCATCCCAGTGGTGCCGGCTAATATGAAAACGGTAGTCAACGAGGACATCTGCGCCTGGATGGCGAAGAACGGCTACTTCTACGTGATGCACCGCTTCGACCTGGACAACGTCCAGTTCGTCAAAGACATGAAGGCCCGCGGTGCCTACGCCTCCATCTCGTTGGGCGTGAAAAAACCTGACTACGACACCGTGGACCGCCTGGCCGCCGAGGGCCTGGTGCCTGAATACATCACCATCGACATCGCGCACGGCCATGCCGACACGGTGCAAAAGATGATCGGCTACCTCAAGCAGAAGCTGCCGGCCTCGTTTGTGATCGCCGGCAACGTGGGCACGCCCGAGGCCGTGATCGACCTGGAGAACTGGGGCGCCGACGCGACCAAGGTGGGCATAGGCCCGGGCAAGGTCTGCATCACCAAGATGAAGACCGGTTTCGGCACCGGCGGCTGGCAGCTGTCGGCGCTCAAGTGGTGTGCGCGCGTGGCGACCAAGCCCATCATTGCCGACGGCGGCATACGCGAGCACGGCGATATCGCGAAATCGGTGCGCTTTGGCGCGACCATGGTGATGATCGGCTCCATGCTGGCGGGCCTGGAAGAAAGCCCGGGCAAGACCGTCGAGGTCGACGGCAAGCGCTTCAAGGAGTACTACGGCAGTGCGTCTGACTTCAACAAGGGCGAATACAAACACGTCGAAGGCAAGCGCATCCTGGAGCCCGTCAAAGGCACGCTGGCCGACACGCTGCGCGAAATGGAAGAAGACATCCAGAGCTCCATCAGCTACGCGGGCGGCACCAAATTGCTGGACATCCGCAAGGTCAATTACGTGACGCTGGGCGGCGACAATGCCGGCGAGCACCTGCTGATGTAAGCACCTACGGACGGTTGGCGGCAAGCCCCAGCAGATCCAACGCCAGGCCGTGCAGCCTGTGTTCGGCTTCCGTCAACGCATCCAGCGCGCTGAAATGGTTGCGGCGCAGATGCGATTCACACACCGGCACCACACCCTCGCCCCAGGCCTGCTGGATCAGCAGGTTCTGGCGCAGGAACTCGGCACTTTCGTCGGCACCCGCCACGCTGTAAAGCTTGCCGCGGCGCGGCGCCGGCAGCAGCGCCGGGCTGGCCTTTGCGACCTGCTCGGGCGTGAGCTTGAGCGAGTCCTTGAGGAAGGGCGTATGACGCATCGGCTCAAGGTCATAAAGGCCTGAAATCGACAGCGCACTCTTCACAAGATCTGCCGGCAAATCGCCGGCATAAGCCTTCCAGTCACACAGCAGCAGCATGGCCGCGAGATGGCCGCCAGCCGAATGCCCCGCCACCGTGATGCGGCCGGGGTCGCCACCGTAGCGGGCAATGTGGCGCCAGGTCCAGGCCAGGGCCTTGACCATCTGCATCGTGATGTCGGGAATCGTCACCGCGGGGCACAGGGCGTAGTTGGGCACCACCACGCAAGCACCCGCTTCGGTGAACTGTGGCGCTACGAAGGAATGGTCGGATTTGTCGAGAGACCGCCAGTAACCGCCGTGGATGAACAGCAGCACCGGTGCGCCTTTGCCGGGCTTCGCGCCTTGCGTGCCGAAGCCGCCGGCCGGAAACACATCCAGCATTTCACCCGCATGGTTGCCGTAGGGCACGTCGATCTGGCAGGGCTGCCGCTTGCGCACGGCTTGTGAGTCATCCGCCCAGCGGGCGAAATACGCTGGGTGGTCGGGCACCAGCGCGCGGTTGTTGTACATGCGGTCCAGCCAGGCGGGATCGAAGGGGTTCATTGTTGTTCTCCTGAAAAAGGCAAAAACATCCGTGGCCGCCATCTTGGCACAGCCGCGTGGGCTTGGTTCGGACTCGGGAAAACCCGCAATCACTGGTTTTCCGAATAGTCGTATTCTGTATACAGAGTACAAATTCCCCTCCCTCCCTACCCTCAGATGCCATCCCAGCTGATCAAAATCGAATCCACCCCTGACCTGGTCGACCAGGTTTATCGCAGCCTGCTGGACGCGATCAGTGAAGGCTCGCTGGCGCCGGGCGCGCGCATCACGCAGGAGGAAATCGCTGCGCAACTCGCGGTCTCGCGCCAGCCTGTGCTGCAGGCCCTGCGCCTGCTCAAGAAAGACGGCTTTGTGCTGGACGCGCCGGGCCGTGGCGTGCTGGTCGCGCCGCTTGACGTGGCTGAGCTGGTGCAGATTTACCAGGTGCGCAGCGCGCTCGATGCCCTGGCCGCCCGGCTCGCCGCGCAGGCCCGTGCACGGCTGGACCCGCAATTGCTCAGCCAGGGCCGACAGGCCGCGCGCGGCGGCGACGTCAAGGCCATGATGGCGGCCGACGTGCGCTTTCACGCGGCGATTTACGCCGCCTCGGGCAATCCGCTGATCGCCCAGAGCGCGCAGCTGCACTGGCAGCACATACGCCGCGCCATGGGCGCGGTGCTGCAGGTATCGACCATGCGCGAATCGATCTGGGACGAACACACGGCCATCGCCGAGGCCATCGCCGCCGGCGACGCGGGCAAGGCCGAAGCGCTGATACGCGAGCACGGCGAGGAAGCCGGTCACAACCTGGCAACACTGCTGTCCAGCGCTCTGGCACAGCCCGCCGCGTCAATGACTGCCACAGCCCCCTGAGCATCCCGAACAACCCTCGAAGGAGACACGCCATGAGACTGAGCCCCGAACAACTTGCGCAATTCGACCGCGACGGCTACCTGTTTTTCCCCGGCCTGTTCACGCCGGAAGAAACAAGCGTGCTCAATGAGGCGGTGCCCGATCTCTACAGCCGGCGCGAAGGCTACAACGTCCGCGAAAAAGGCAAAGACGCGGTGCGCACCAACTTCGCGGCCCATATGTACAGCGAGCCCTTTGCGCGCCTTGCACGGCACCCTCGCATGGTTGAGCCGGTGGAAGACCTGCTGGGCGAAAAGCTGTATATGCACCAGTTCAAGATCAACGGCAAGATGGCGTTTGAGGGCGACGTCTGGCAATGGCACCAGGATTACGGCACTTGGCTGAACGACGACATGATGCCGACCGAGCGCGCGATGAACGTGGCCATCTTCCTGGACGAGGTGACCGAGCACAACGGCCCGCTGATGTTCATCCCCGGCAGCCACAAAAAAGGCGTGGTCGACGCGAAGCACGACCTCACCACCACCAGCTACCCGCTGTGGACGGTGGACAACGACCTGATACGCCAGCTGGTGCAACGCGCCGGCGGCAAAGACGGCGGCATCGTGAGCCCCAAAGGCCCCGCCGGCTCCATGATCCTGTTCCACTCCTGCCTGGTGCATGCCTCGGGCAGCAACCTCTCTCCCTTCAACCGGGTCAGCGTCTACCTGAGCCTGTGCGCGGTCAGCAACCACATCCGCCGCCACAAGCGCCCCGAATACATCGCGCACCGCGACTTCACGCCCATCAGTTGCCTGCCCGACGACTGCCTGCTCAAGGACTACCCGGTGGACCTGCCGTGGAAAGACGGCGTGCCTGCTTCGGCGCTGCAGACCTCAATGGAAGAAATCGCGCCTGAGCGCAAGGCAGCATAAATGTCGCTCCCCCCGTTGCTCGCTCACTTCGTGTAGCAGCCTCCCCCTCAAGGGGCATCACCAGCGACCTGGCAAAGCCAGTTCCACGGTGATCCCTCGAAAAGATGCACGCTCCGCCCCAAAAATCTCAGGTTGCGCCGAGCCCAACAGAGAAGCGATATGAATCTTTATTCCAAACTCCAGCAACGCGCAGCCGACAACAAGCCGGTGCGCATAGGCCTCATAGGCGCCGGCAAATTCGGCTCCATGTACCTCGCGCAGATTCCGCGCACGCCGGGCGTGCACCTGGTGGCAATTGCCGACCTCTCGCCCGACGCGGCGCGCACCAACCTCGCGCGCGTGGGCTGGAAACCCGAAATGGCCCAGGCCGATTCGGCGCAGGCGGCGCTCAATGCCGGCACGACCTGGATCACCGACGACTGGCAGGCGGTGGCCACGCATCCGCAGATCGACATCGTCGTGGAGTGCACCGGCAACCCGATCGCAGCAGTGGAGCACTGCCTGAAGGCCTTTGCGCACGGCAAGCACGTGGTCAACGTCACGGTGGAAGCGGACGCTTTTTGCGGGCCGCTGCTGGCGCGCAAGGCGGCCGAGGCCGGCGTCGTGTATTCACTGGCCTTTGGCGACCAGCCGGCATTGATCTGCGACCTGGTGGATTGGGCGCGCACCTGCGGTTTTCCGGTGGTGGCTGCGGGCCGCGGCCATAAGTGGTTGCCGCATTTTTGCGAATCCACGCCGGAGACGGTCTGGGGCAACTACGGTCTCACACCCGAGCAAGCCGCACGCGGCGGGCTCAATCCGAAGATGTTCAACAGCTTTCTGGACGGCTCCAAGCCCTCCATCGAATCGACCGCCGTGGCCAATGCCACGGGCCTCACGGTGCCCGGCAACGGCCTGCTCTATCCGCCGGCCAGCGTCGAAGACATTCCCTATGTGACGCGGCCCATCAGCGAAGGCGGCGTGCTGGAGCGCAAGGGCATGGTCGAAGTGATTTCTTCGCTGGAAGCCAACGGTCGCAAAATTCCTTACGACATCCGCATGGGCGTCTGGGTCACGGTCGAGGCCGAAACCGACTACATCAAAAACTGCTTTGAGGAATACAACGCGCACACCGACCCCAGCGGGCGTTACTTCACCCTCTACAAACGCTGGCACCTGATAGGCCTGGAGGTCGGCGTCTCGGTCGCCAGCGTTGCAATGCGCGGCGAACCGACCGGCGTGGCGACCTGCTGGAACGCCGACGTGGTGGCCACAGCCAAGCGCGACCTGCAGCCCGGCGACATGCTGGACGGCGAAGGCGGCTACACCGTCTGGGGCAAGCTGCTGCCGGCCGATACCTCCATGAAGATGGGCGGCCTGCCGCTGGGACTTGCGCACCAGGTCAAGGTGGTGCGTGCGGTCAAAAAGGGCCAAAGCCTGAGCTGGAGCGACGTGGCCATGGACACATCCACGCCCGCCTACACCGTGCGCCGCGAAATGGAAGCCATGTTCGCCCCTGCCCTGAAAAAAGCCGCGTAAAAACACATTCGGAAACGCTGCCTAGAAAGCTCGATGACAGCCTTCTCGCGCGGCGTAGCCTCATGATGGCTGAAAGCCATTTTGAGGACACGAATGACCACCGCCAGCGACACGCCCTTTCCCCGCATTGCCTTCCTGGGCACGGGCACCATGGGGCTTCGTATGGCCACGCGACTGTGCGAGGCCGGCTATGCACCGCAGGTGTGGAACCGAACGCCGGCCAAGGCGGGCCCGCTGGCCGCGCTGGGTGCGGTGGTGCATGCGCGCGCCGCAGCCGCGGTGGCGGCCGCCGACATCGTCATCAGCCTGCTGGAAAGCGGCCCGGTGGTCGAAGAGGTGCTGTTCGCGCAGGGTGTGGCCGCCGCGATGAAGCCGGGCGCGCTCTTTCTGGACATGGCATCCATTCAGCCGCGCGAGGCGCGCGACCATGCGGCGCGCCTGGGCGCATTGGGCATTGCCCATCTTGATGCGCCGGTGTCGGGCGGCCCGGGTGGCGCGGAAACCGGCACGCTGGCCATCATGGCCGGTGGCAAGGCGGAAGATTTTGCGAGGGCCCTGCCCGTGCTCAATCACTTCGGCCGCGCGACCCATGTGGGCCCCCACGGTAGCGGCCAGCTCACCAAGCTGGCCAATCAGATGATTGTGGGCATCACCATAGGCGCGGTGGCCGAAGCGCTGCTGTTCACCTCGCGCGGCGGGGCCGACATGGCGAAGGTGAAGGAGGCCATTACGGGCGGCTTTGCCGACAGCCGCGTGCTGCAGCTGCACGGCCAGCGCATGCTGGAGCGCGACTTCGCGCCGCGCGCGCGCATGGACATCCAGCTGAAAGACATGCGCAACGCGCTGGCGACCGCGCAGGAAATCGGCTTTGAAGCGCCCATCACCGCGCAGTTCGAGCGGCTCTATGCCGAAGGCGTGGAAAACGGCCTGACGGAGCTGGACCAGTCCGCGCTGTTTGTCGAACTGGCCAGCCGCAACGGCATGAGCTGACTTCATCAGCAGCTCAGCGGCTCAGCAGGGCTCGCAACAAATAGCCCGCGATGCGCGGATTCTCCCGGATGCGCCGCATGCTGTAGCCGTACCAGTTCTTGCCATAGGGCACGTAGATGCGGACGGCGTAACCCTGGGCGAGCAGCCGGTCGCGCAGGCTTTCCCTCACGCCTAACAGCATCTGGAACTCAAATGCCGTCCGGCCCACCTGCCGGCTGCGCGCCAGTGCGATCACCTGGTCGATCAGGGCTTCGTCGTGCGTCGCAACGCCGACGAAGGTTCCGCTGTCGAAGCAGCGCGCGACGTGCCGCAAAAAATGCGGATTGATTGCACTGCGGTCGTCCGAGGCGCCCTCCACGAGATGCTCGCGCTCCTCGACATAAATGCCTTTGCAGATGCGCAGGTTTTCATCTGTGCCAAGCAAAGGGCCGATGTCGTCGTCGGTGCGTTTGAGATAGGCCTGCAGCACAAGGCCAACATTGCTGTATCCGCGGTTCTTCAAGCGCAGCAGCAGGTCGATCTCGCGCTGCGTGCAACTCACATCCTCCATATCGATGCGCACAAAGATCGAGTGCGCCTTGGCCGCGTCCAGCAGGCGCACCAGGTTGCGCTCGCAATGGCCCGCGTCGAGCAGCAAGCCGAGGGCGGTCGGCTTGACTGAGATATTCGCGCGTAACCCCTCGCTCGCGATCGCTCCGAGCACCTGGAGGTATTCGGCAGTCGTATGGCCGGCTTGAGACAGGGATTCGATGCTTTCGCCAAGAACATCGACGGTCGCGGAAAAACCGGCGGCATTGAGTGCAGCAACGCGCTCAGTGGCATCGGCCACGGTATCGCCTGCGATATAGCGCCGCGAGACCTTATGGATCAGCGCACGCGGCGCCAGCGAAATGGCCGAAGCCACCAAGGTATTGAATTGGGACATGACAGTTTCCAGACAAAGAAAAGAAAAATGAAATGAGCAGACCGCGAGCACGTGCACGGCGTGGATCGCAATGAATCGCCGTGAATCGAAAGTGCGGTCGTGATCAGGCACACCGGCCGGAATCGATCCAGCGGGGTGCGGGCAGTACCTCTGCCGTGCGTCAGGACGGATGTCCAGGCGCGCGGCAGCAGCAAGATTTCAGTTCTTTGAAAGAGGAGGCCAGGCGGCTGCGTGCATGTCGATGGTTTTTTTATGCGGTGCCGGAGTGCGGCGCCGTCATCGCATCATACGTCCGGGCGGCGTTGCGATGGCGCGTTGGCGGCGGGGCATGCAGGCCTGCAGGCCGGCTCGATGCGCGACACGGAAAAGAAAAAGCCGCTGCGGACAGGGTGTCCGCAACGGCTTTAGCCGGTTAGCGATGACTGAAATTTAGTCGCGAACGGGCTTGGAGAACTTGCCGGCCTTCTTGGCCGCATCGCGGGGTACAAACACCTTGCCGGCAGGCTTGGCAAAACCAGGCTTGCGGTTGGCAAAGTCGGGACGCGGTGCGAAGCCTTCGTTGCGTGCGCCGAAATTGCGGTCACCGAAGTTACGGTCACCGCCACGGTCATCACGCTGGCCGAAGCCGGTGTTGTTGCCGCCGCCGAAGCCGCGGTCGTCCTGGCGGCGCGGGCCACGGTCATTGAAGCCGGAGCGGTCGGCATAGCCGTTGCCTTGCGCGGGAGGACGGCCCTGAAAGGAGCCACGGTCGTCACGGTTGTTGCCAAAGCCGGCAAAGCCGCCATTGCTAAAACCGCCTGCCGGCTTGCGGCCCGCAAAACCACCGCGATCACCACCGCCACCGAAGCTGCGGCCGCCGCGATCACCACCGAAGTTGCCGCGTGGGCGGTCGGAAGTGGGGGCGAAACGCTGCTGCGGCTCCAGGCCGGCGATCACGCTGGGCTTGAGGTTTTGCTGCATGTAGTGCTCGATGTCCTGGATCTTGCGGCGATCGCGGAACTCGGCAATCGTGACCGCCTTGCCTTCACGGCCGGCACGGCCGGTGCGGCCGATACGGTGGACGTAGTCTTCGGCTTTCATGGGCAGGCCGTAGTTGATCACGTGGGTGATGGTGGGCACGTCGAGGCCGCGAGCGGCTACATCGGTCGCAACCAGCACCTGCACGCGGCCGTCGCGGAAAGCCATCAGGCGGCGGTTGCGCAGGCCCTGGCTCAGGGCGCCGTGCAGCGCCACGGCGCTGAAGCCTTCCTGGACCAGATCATTGGCCAGGCCGTCGCATTCAACCTGGGTGCTCGCAAACACGATGGCCTGGTTGATGGTGGTGTCGCGCAGCAGATGATCCAGCAGCTTGCGCTTGTGGGTCATGTTGTCGGCCCACAGCAGCGATTGCGTGATGGACGTGTGCTTTTCGTGCGGCGAATCGATCTGCACGCGCTGCGGCTCGCGCATGACGCGGGTCGCCAATTGCATGATGCGGGGCGCGAAGGTGGCGCTGAACATCATGGTCTGCTTGCGTTCAATCGTGAGCTGGTTGACTTCCGTCAGATCGTCGGCAAAGCCGAGGTCGAGCATGCGATCGGCTTCGTCCACGACAAGGAACTGCACTTGGTCCAGCTTGATCTGCATGCTGCGCTGCAGGTCGAGCAGGCGGCCGGGCGTGGCAACCACGAGATTGGCGTTCTGCAGTTTGGCGATTTGCAACTGGTAAGGAATGCCACCCACGACGTTGGCGATACGCAGGCCGCGGCAATGGCGCACCAGGTCGATCGCGTCGGCGCAGACCTGCTGGGCCAATTCGCGCGTGGGGCACAGAATCAGCGCACCGGGCGTGGCGGCCTTGAAGTTGCGGGGGTTGGTCGGGTCTTTGCGCTTGGACTTTTTCAGGGGCGCTTCGCCGCGAGCCAGGGCCTCGGCGCTCAGTCGCTCAAACTCGGCGCGCTCAAAGCGCTCGGCTTCTTCCTGTTGCTTGAGCAGGGTGTGCAGCACGGGCAGCAGGAAAGCGGCGGTCTTGCCGCTGCCGGTCTGGCTGGAAACCAGCAGATCGGTGAACTTGGCCTTGGTGTCGCTTTTCGCGTCCAGGTCCAGGGCCTGCATGGCCTTGGGGATGGTGGCCATCTGCACGGCGGTGGGCTTGGTGAAGCCCATGTCGGCGACGGCCTGCAGCAGCTCCTTGGCGAGGCCAAGCGCTACAAAACCGTTGGGCTCTGCGACGATCGCGTCGAGCGAAGTGGTGGCTTCTGGCGCATCGGAAAAATCCGGAGCTGCGTCGAAAGCGGCGTCGTTGTTATCGGCGGCAATAGCTTCGGGCAAAAAGTCGCCACGAGCCTCAAAAGAGTCAGTCATGTGTTTTCTCACTAATCACCTGTTCGCGGCGCTTTTGGCGAAGGAACAGGAAACTTCACCTCCTGCAATGCAGAAGGCTTCGTTCATGGTTAATAAAACATCAACCATCAAACGAATATGCGGCTCGGACAGCTGGCAGTGAAGCCGTGTGCGAAGCGGTGACTCCGTTGTGGAGTCCAAAAGTGTGAGGTAGATGTACAAATGCAGCGCACCCTGTGCAACTGCAAGCCCACGATTATAGCGTGCTTTACGGGTTTCTACCAGTCCCCCTGTCGCCCGGCAGTGTTTGCGCTTGTTTTTGCTCTCATTTCAGGAGCGGCACACCCAGACCCAATCTCAAGAAACCGCAATTCCCCAGAAAACTACTTCAGGAAGTGTTCCCGATAATGCTCCAGCTCATCGATGGATTCATGCACATCGGCCAGGGCCGTATGGCTCTGCCGCTTCTTGAAGGCACCGTAGACCTCGGGCCGCCAGCGTTTTGCCAGTTCCTTGAAGGTACTGACGTCGACGTTGCGGTAATGCAGAAACGCTTCCAGCTTGGGCATGTACTTGACCAGAAAGCGCCTGTCCTGGCTGATGGTGTTGCCGCACAAGGGCGACGTCCCCTTGGGCACGTACTGGGCCAGGAAGGCCAGGATCTGCGCTTCGGCGTCCGCCTCGGTCACGGTGCTGGCCTTGACCTTGTCGATCAAGCCGCTGCGGCCGTGCGTGCCCTTGTTCCAGTTGTCCATCTGGTCGAGCAGTTCGTCGGACTGGTGGATCGCCAAAACCGGACCTTCGATACGTGGCGTGAGCTCCGGGCCGGTCACGATCACGGCAATTTCGATGAGGCGCTCTTTTTCCGGGTCCAGCCCGGTCATTTCGCAGTCCAGCCAGACGAGGTTCTGGTCTGATTTTTTGAGTGTGGTTTCAATTTCGGGCATGCTCCGATTCTCGCTGATCGCCTAAACTGCCCGCTATGACCGACTATTCGCTTGTTTTCACCGGGGTGTTCTCGACTTTGCTGGTGCTGGGCCTGCTGGCCAAGTTCTACCTGGCTTCGCGGCAGATCCGCCATGTGGCGCGCCACCGCGATGCCGTGCCCGCGGCATTTGCCGGCACCATCTCGCTGGAAGCTCACCAGAAGGCGGCCGACTACACCATCGCCAAGGCGCGCTTCGGCATGCTGGAGACAGCCTTCGCCGCCGCCGTGTTGCTGGGCTGGACCCTGCTGGGCGGGATCGATACGCTGAACCAGGCGCTGGCCGGGTCCAGCCTAGCCGCCTGGGGGGCGCTGGCGCCGCAACTGGGGTTGCTGGCCGCCTTCGGCCTCATCAGCGGCGTGCTGGATCTGCCCTTTACCCTGTACAGCACCTTCCGCATCGAAGAGCGCTTCGGCTTCAACAAGATGAGCTTCAAGTTGTGGCTGGCCGACCTCATGAAGTCGACACTGGTGGGTCTGGTCATCGGCCTGCCCATCGTGGCGCTGATCCTGTGGCTGATGGGCAGCGCCGGTCGGCTGTGGTGGCTCTGGGCCTGGGGCGCCTGGATGGGCTTTAACCTGCTGGTGCTGGTGCTCTACCCCACCGTCATCGCGCCGCTGTTCAACAAGTTCAAGCCGCTGGAAGACGAAACGCTGAAGGCGCGCGTGACGGCCCTGATGCAGCGCTGCGGCTTCGCGGCCAAGGGCCTGTTCGTCATGGACGGCAGCAAGCGCTCGGCCCATGCCAACGCTTACTTCACCGGCTTCGGCGCGGCCAAGCGCGTGGTGTTTTACGACACCCTGCTCAAGCAACTGAGCCCCGGCGAGGTCGACGCGGTGCTGGCGCACGAGCTGGGCCATTTCAAGCACAAACACATCATCAAACGCATCGTCTCAATGTTTGCCATGAGCCTGGCAGGCTTCGCGCTGCTGGGCTGGGTATCGCAGCAAGTGTGGTTTTACACGGGCCTGGGCGTGCGCCCCAACCTTGCAGGCGCCAACGACGCATTGGCGCTGCTGCTGTTCCTGCTGGTGGTGCCGCTTTTCAGCTTCTTTATCTCGCCGCTGTTCGCCCAGTTCTCGCGCAAGCATGAGTTCGAGGCCGACGCCTATGCCGTGGCCCAGACCGACGGCAAGGACTTGCAGAGTGCGCTGCTCAAGCTCTACAAGGACAACGCCAGCACACTGACACCCGACCCGGTGTTCGTGAAGTTTTATTACTCGCATCCGCCTGCTTCCGAGCGGCTGGGCCGCATGACCCCTTCCCTAGAAAACGCCGCAACATCATGAACCCCATTCACCAGAACCGCCGGGCCCTGAGCGCCACCGAAATCGTTACGCAGCTGAGCAAACTCAACGGTGAGCAGGCCCTGGGCTGGCGACTGATCGACGGTTCGCTGGAAAAAACCTATACCTTCAAAAACTACTACGAGACCATCGCTTTCGTGAACGCGCTGGCCTTCATCGCCAACGCCGAAGACCACCATCCCGACCTGGCGGTGAGCTACGGCAAATGCACGGTGCGCTTCAACACGCACGATGTCGACGGTGTCTCCATCAGCGACTTCTTCTGCGCGTCCAAGGCAGACGCCCTGTTCGCTTGAGCAAACCGCAACGCCCAGCCGCAGCCCCCGTGGCGGGAACGCAACCAGGGCTGGTGGTGGCAGGTTTCGGCCGCCATGTGCTTGTGGAAACCGACACCGGCGAGCGCCTGATCTGCCACCCCCGCGGCAAGAAAAGCCAGGCCGTGGTCGGCGACCGCATCCGTTGGCTGCCCTCGGAAGACGAGGGCACCATCGAAAAAATCGAGGAGCGCCGCAACCTGTTTTACCGGCAGGACGAGATGCGCACCAAGTCCTTCGCGGCCAACCTGGACCAGGTGCTGATCCTGATCGCCGCCGAGCCCGAATTCTCCGAAAGCCAGCTGACGCGCGCCCTGATCGCCGCCGAAGCCGAAGGCATCACGCCAGTCATCGCACTGAACAAAAGCGACCTGGGCGAGCCCTTCAGCCGCGCATGGGCGAAGCTGGGACCCTACCGCGCCATGGGCTATCGCATGCTCTCGCTCGCGATCAAACCAAAAATTGAAGGTCTCGCAAGCGAGGGACAGATCACTGAACTGCTGGACCTGTTGCGCGGCAAGAAGACTCTGGTGCTGGGCCCTTCGGGCGCCGGCAAGAGCAGCCTCACCAACCTCCTGGTGCCGCAGGCCAAGGTGTTGACGGCCGAGATTTCGCAGGCGCTCAACTCGGGCAAGCACACGACGACGAGCACCACGCTTTACTGGATCGACGAAGAAAGAACCAGCGCGTTGATCGACTCGCCGGGTTTTCAGGAATTCGGCCTCAATCATATCGAGCCCACGCAGTTGCCCAAGCTGATGCCCGACCTCAAAGCCTACGCCCAGGATTGCAAGTTCTACAACTGCACCCACCTGCATGAGCCGGGTTGTGGCGTGATCGCGGAAGTCAACGCGACCGACCACCCGAGCAGCATCAGTGCCAGCCGCTATCGCTTGTACGGTGAATTGTTCGCCGAGCTGTCGCAGACCCGCTACTGAGGCAGCTCAACCCAGCAGGCGCGCCAACGTCAGCAGCGCCAGCAACACCATCCAGAGCACCACGGAGCGCCATACGAGGCCCACGATGCTGCGCAGGTGCGCGATTTCGGGTTCGCGGCCGGGTGTGGTTTCGGTGGCGATGCTTTCTTCCGAGTCGAGCCCGCCGGCCTGAAAACCCTGGGACGTGTTCGGCGAGAACGTGGTCTTGAGCGCCTCGCCGCCCAGGCGCACGTTCACGGCGCCGGAGGTGGCGGCCAGGATGATGCCGTCGTTGCGGTTCTCGGCGGCCGCCGGGGCGTTGGCCGCAAAGCGCTGCGTGTAATTGCGCCAGGCGTCGATCGCATCCTCAAAGCTGCCGACCACCGCAAAGCCCAGCGAAGTCACGCGTGCAGGCACAAAATCAATCACACCCCAGGCACGGCTGGCGGCAAGCTGCAGCGCCATGCTGGCACCCTCGCCCGCCGCGGCGGCAGTTTTGCGCTTGTAGGCCCAGTAGCGCGAGACGAATTCGCTCATGCGGTAAAGCACGGCGCCGGCGGGACCCAGGCCCAGTGCAGCCAGCACCGAAAACCAGCCCAGCACGCCGAACACATGGCGGTGCGCTGCCAACACGGAATACTCAATCACGTGGCGGACGATTTCGCTGCGCGGCAGTTCGCTGGCGTCTACCTGGCGCCACTGCGCAAGCAGCTCGCGCGCCGTGGCTTCATCGCCGTCGTCCAGCGCGTCGCGTATGTCGGTGAAGTAGTGGCTGAACTGCCGAAAACCCAGCGTGACGTAGAGAATCGCCACGCTCCAGGCAAAGGCCAGCACGACGTTGATGCTCCAGAGCAGCCAGTGGATCAGCATGGTGGCCAGCGCCGGCACGATCACGGCGACCGTCCAGGCGATCCAGCCGTGGTGCGGTTTGCCGGCGTCCAGGCTGCGGTTGGTCCAGCGCGCCCACCCGCGAAAGCCTGCATGGATCCAGTTGCCACGGGCCAGGGGCCGGGCCTGTTCGATGATGAGTGCAAACAAAACGGCGAGAAAGCTCATGCAAGAATCATACTGCCCCCACGCTCCCCCACTGCGTGTGGGTCGCTGCCCCCCGAGGGGGCCGCCCGCCTGTGGCCCGGCAAAGCCGGTTCCACGGCTCAGACTGAAGCCCCCACGCTTTTCACTTCGCCTTCGGCTACGTGTACTGCGCTGCCCCCCGAGGGGGCCGCCCGCCTGCGGCCCGGCAAAGCCGGTTCCGCGGCTCATGCCGGTAGAAGAGTTCAGGGAGTTCGAGGGATATTTACCAGTGGGGGCCGCGGGTCCGGCTTTGCCGGCCCCAGGCGCCGCCCCCTTGAGGGGGAAACGGACTACACGGAGTGAGTCCGGACGGGGGTGTCACGCCACTAGGAATCGATAGAGATTGCGTAGCATGCCGGCGGTTGCGCCCCAGATGTAGCGCTCGCGGGCTTCGCTGTTGTTGCCTTCGACCAAAGGCTCGGCGTAGGGCATTGAGAGCCACTGCCGGATCACGCCGTCGAACTCGAACTCGTGGCGGCGGTGGTGAGCGGGGTTCATCAGGTAACCCAGCGGCACTTCGAACACATCGGCGACCTCGCCGGGGTTAGGCTGCAACGCGAAGCCGGGCTTCACCAGCGCCACCACGGGCGTGATGATGAAGGCCGTGCCTGTGACGTAGGTGGGCAAGGTTCCCAATACCTCTACGTGGTCACGCGGCAGGCCGATTTCCTCGTGGGCTTCACGCAAGGCGGTGTCGACCGCATCCCGGTCGGTGTCGTCGGTGCGGCCGCCCGGCAAGGCCACCTGGCCGGAATGTGTGGAGAGGTTGGTGGTGCGCTCGGTCAGCAGCAGCGTCACTTCGTCCCGCATGACCAGAGGCACCATCACGGCCGCCAGCGCCGGTGTGCGGTCGGTAAATTTTTTTTCGACGCTGTGCTCGGGCGTCCAGACCGGCGGATGCCGGAAGCGCTCGCGCAGGGCCTGCGGCGACAAGCGCTCCAGCGGCACGCCCGCCAGGTGGTCATCAATACCCAGCACGGGAATGCTGCGTGGATCGAACTTGGGCAGCGGCTTGGAGGAGTTCATGGGCGCGTGAACATGAGATGGCAATGAGATGGTGTGCGTGGACTGGCCGCAGGCATAAAAAAAGCCGCTCAGTGAGCGGCTTTTTCAAGGGACTGTTGGGTCTGCCCTGCTTCCGGCCATGCCGGACCGGCAGATCAGGCGCCCAGCTTTTCCTTGATACGTGCGGATTTGCCGCTGCGGCTACGCAGGTAGTACAGCTTGGCGCGGCGCACATCACCGCGGCGCTTGACTTCAATCTTGGCGATCAGCGGGCTGTACACCTGGAAGGTGCGCTCGACGCCTTCGCCATTGGAGATCTTGCGAACGATGAAGCTGGAGTTGAGGCCGCGATTGCGCTTGGCAATCACCACGCCTTCAAAAGCCTGCACGCGCTTGCGGGTGCCTTCAACCACGTTGACGCTGACAATGACGGTGTCGCCAGGTGCGTAAGCGGGAATGGTCTTGTTGAGGCGGGAAATTTCTTCCTGCTCGAGGGTCTGGATCAGATTCATGATTTTTCCATCTAACTTTTTCGTTCATGCACGCGCTACGCTAAAGACCGCAAATCCATGGATTCATCCGGGGATGATTCAGATGGTTGCAGTGGCCGCCAGAGGATCGAAAAGCCTTTGATTATAGCAAGCCGGGGGGTTCTCAAGCATCCTTGTCCGGGTTTTCGAACAAATCGGCCAGAAAAGCCTCGTCGCTTTCGCTCAAATGGCCACTTTCACGCGCTTTTTGCACCAATTCAGGGCGTTCATGTTGCGTCAAAGCCAGCCGCTGCTCGCGCCGCCAGCGCTCGATATGGGCGTGGTTGCCCGACATCAGGGTGGCCGGCACGGGCTGGCCGCGCCAGCTTTCGGGCCGCGTGTAATGCGGGCAATCAAGCAGCCCGTCGAGCGCCGGATTGAAGCTGTCCAACTGGTGGCTGCCCTCGTCGTTGAGCACACCGGGCTGCAGCCGGGCCACCGCGTCCAGCAGGGCCATGGCGGCGATTTCACCACCCGATAGCACAAAATCGCCCAGGCTGATCTGCAGGTCTACGTGGGCCTGGATAAAGCGCTGGTCCAACCCTTCGTAGCGGCCGCACACCAGCACGGCGCCGGCGCTGGCCGACCAGCTTTCAACGCCGGCATGGTCCAGTGTCTTGCCTATGGGCGAAAACAGCACCGTAGGCACCTTGGGGGCGCCGGCGGCGGCACGGTCGGTGTGGATAGCTTCGAGGCACAGCGTGAGCGGTTCGGCCATCATCACCATGCCTGGCCCGCCGCCAAAAGGCCGGTCGTCTACCCGGCGGTAATTGCCGTCGGCAAAATCACGGGGGTTCCAGAGCTTGACCTCAACCAGGCCCGATTCATAGGCCCGGCGGGTCACGCCGCTGGCCATGAAAGGCGCGAAGAGTTCCGGAAACAGGGTGATGAGGTCGAAGCGCATGGAAAAGCTATTTTGCGCGAGCCGGGCGATGAGGAGAACCGGGTCCCGAAAAGGCCCCGAGAACGACAAGCCTCAGTAGTCGGGCTGCCAGTCCACGGTGATGCACTTGCCGGCGATGTCGACGGTGTCGACATAGACCGAGACAAAGGGAATCAAGCGTTCGGCCGTGGCCTCGCTGCCGTCTTCCTGCTGGGCGGTGTATTCCACGCACAGCACGGACTGCGGGCCAGTGGCCATCAGGTCACGCACCAGCCCGAGGTCGACACCTTCACGATTGACGACCTTCAGGCCGATCAGGTCAACCCAGTAGTACTCGTCCTTGGAAGCGGCAGGAAAGCTGCTGCGCGGCAAGAAAATGCGGGCGCCGCGCAAAGCCTCAGCGGCATTGCGATCGTCCAGGCCGGCGAACTTGGCGACAACGGAATCGGAATGGACTTTGGCCTCATCGACGCTCAGCGTGACTGTGCCGGAGAACACGGTGAAACCCGGGCGAAATTTGGCGTCAGGCGCCTGCAAAAACCAGGATTTGGCCGTGAAAAGCGCTTCTGGATCGGTGCTGTGCGGCAGGATTTTCACCCAGCCCTTGACGCCCCAGGCATCCAGGATGCGCCCGACTTCGATGGCGTCGTCCGGAAGGCTTGAGGGTGTCAGGCCTGCGGACGGCGAAAAGCCGGGCTGCATCGAAACTTGGTTAAAAGTTTCTGGGAGATCAGGCGGCCTTAGCGGCGCCTTGCTTGACCAGGCGCAGCACGGTCGGGGACGGCTGGGCGCCCACGCCGATCCAATGGGTCAGGCGGTCTTGCGCAATGCGCAGACCTTCTTCGCCACCGGTGGCGATCGGGTTGTAAAAACCGATGCGCTCGATGAAACGGCCGTCGCGGCGGACACGCTTGTCAGCCACAACAATGTTGAAAAAAGGACGGTGCTTGGAACCGCCGCGTGCAAGTCGAATGACGACCATGATTTATCCTTCGGGTGGTGGGGCTTACCGGTAAAGTAGATACCCCAATGTTCTGCAGCGCTTGAGACACACGACATGGCCACCCGGCCAGCGAATTGCTGCAAAGCCTGAGATTATAGCCTGCCGGACGGTTTTGCCGGAAATTCCCCCTTCCCGCCGACTTTCACCCCGTCCAGCTCCCAGCCGCCTCAATCGTCCATCCCCATCCCATGCTCCTCATACGCCCCAGTCGCGACGAAGACATTCCCGCCATCACCGCCATTTACGGCCACCACGTGCTGCACGGCACGGGAACCTTTGAAACCGAGCCGCCCAGCGCGGCCGACATGGCGGCTCGCCGGGCCGACGTGCTGGCCAAAGGCCTGCCCTACCTGGTCGCCGAGCAGGATGGCGGGATCGCCGGCTTCGCCTACGGCAACTGGTTCAAGCCGCGCCCGGCCTACCGTTTCTCGGTGGAAGACTCGATTTACCTGGCGCCCGACCAGCACCGCAAGGGCCTGGGCCGCGCCTTGCTGGCCGAGCTGCTGGCCCGATTTGAAGCCGCAGGCATACGCAAGGCCATGGCCGTTATCGGCGACTCGGCCAATGCCGGCTCGGTGGGCGTGCACCGCTCGCTCGGCTTCACCGAAGTCGGTATCGTGCGTTCCTGCGGCTGGAAGTTCGGCGCCTGGCGCGACATCGTCATCATGGAAAAAACCCTGGGCGCGGGCGACACGCAGCCGCCGCCGGATCAGCCCGCCGCATAATCGCCGCATGCAAACCATCGCCCCCAAAGCCGCCAAAAACAAAACCCTCGCCGCCTGGCTAGCCTTCATAGGCGGCCAGCTCGGTATCCACCGCCTATACCTGTTCGGCCTGGGTGATGTCTGGGCCTGGCTGCACCCCATCGCCGCCGCCCTGGGTTGGTGGGGCGTGGAGCGCGTGCGGCTGTACGGCCAGGACGACCACCTCGCCTGGGTGCTGATTCCGCTGCTAGGCTTCACACTGGCCGGCACGGCGTTGACCGCGATTTATTACGGCCTGATGGCGACGGAAAAGTGGAATGCGCTGCACAACGCCAGTACGCCATCCACCCAGGCCGGCAACACCAACTGGCTCACCATAGGCGCCGTGGTGTTTGCGCTGCTGTTCGGCACGATTTCACTGATGTCCAGCATCGTCTTCAGCTTCCAGCGCTACTTCGAGTACCAAGTCGAAGAGGCTAAAAAAATCAGCCAGTGAATAAGGCCCCCACGGTTGCTCACTTCGTGTAGCGCCCTGCCCCCCGAGGGGGCCGCTGCGCCTGCGGCCCGGCAAAGCCGGTTCCGCGGCCCCGGCTGGGTTAAGAACTCAGGGAGTACGGAAGGTATTTACCAATTGGGGCCGAGGGTCCGGCTTTGCCGGCCCCAGGCGCCGTCCCCTCAAGGGGAGAACAGGCTACACGCAGTGAGCCTGGACAGGGGTGACCTTAGAAAACCTGCAGGCTGACCCAATACGCGATTGCGGCCACGAACGCTGAAGCCGGGATCGTAAAAATCCAGGCCCAGACGATGTTGCCGGCCACGCCCCATCGCACGGCGGAGGCGCGCTGTGTGGAACCCACGCCCACGATGGCGCCGGTGATGGTGTGGGTGGTGGAAACGGGGATGCCGAGTGCCGTTGCCAGGAACAGCGTCAGGGCGCCGCCGGTTTCGGCGCAAAAGCCGCCCACGGGCTTGAGCTTGGTGATCTTCTGGCCCATGGTTTTCACGATGCGCCAGCCGCCGAACATGGTGCCGAAACCGATGGCGATGTAGCAGACGATAACCACCCAGATCGGCAGGTGCTCGGTGGTGGCCATCATCCAGACCGGCAGGCCTTGCACGTTGCTGCTGGTCGCGGCGATCAACAGCAGCCAGATGATGCCGGCCGTTTTCTGCGCGTCATTGCCGCCATGGCCCAGGCTGTAGGCGCCTGCCGAGACCAGCTGAAGACGGCGAAACCACCGGTCAGCTCGCGATGGCGTTGACCGGCGGAACAACCACGCCACCGCCACCATCATCAGCGAACCCAGCAAAAACCCCAGCAGGGGCGATACGAAAATAAAGGCAACCACCTTGAACACGCCCGAGGCGATCAGGGCGCTGGCGCCGGCCTTGGCGATCACGGCCCCCACGATGCCGCCTATCAAGGCATGCGAAGAACTGCTCGGAATGCCGTAAAACCAGGTGACGATGTTCCAGGTAATCGCTCCCGCCAAGGCGCCAAACACCACATGGGTGTCGACCACCCCGGGCGCGACGATGCCCTTGCCGATGGTCGCCGCCACGCTCAGGTGGAAGATGAAATATGCGAGGAAGTTGAAGAAGGCGGCAAACAGCACCGCCTGGCCCGGCTTGAGCACGCCCGTCGAGACCACGGTGGCGATCGAGTTGGCCGCATCATGAAAGCCATTCATGAAATCGAAAGCGATGGCCAGGAAGACCAGCAGGAACACCACCCACAGGGCGGCCTGTACGGTTTGCATGGTTCAGTCGCCCGCGATCAAGAGTTCTCGAGGACGATGCCCTCGATCAGGTTGGCCACGTCCTCGCACTTGTCGGTGATGGTCTCGAGCAACTCGTACACCGCCTTGAGCTTGATGACTTCACGCACGTCGGGCTCCTCGCGAAATAGCTTGCTCATGGCCGAGCGCATCACACGGTCGGCGTCGGACTCAAGCTTGTCGATTTCCTCGCAAGTCTTGAGCGCGGCTTCGGCCGTCGCGGCGTCGCTGACTTTTTCGATCAGTGCCACGGCATCCTGCAGGCGTTCGCAGCATTTGACGCTGAGATCGGTCAGCCGGACGATGTCTTCCGTCATGTGGCGCACGTCATACAGCGCCATGGTTTCGGCCGAGTCCTGGATCAGGTCGGCGACGTCGTCCATGGTGTTGATGAGCTTGTGGATCTGCTCACGGTCTATCGGCGTGATGAAGGTCTTGTGCAGCGCACGGTTGACTTCATGCGTGATGCGGTCGGCCGCGCGCTCGGCGTGGTCGACTTCGCGGTTGAAAGCTTCACGCTTTTCCACGTCGCTGTAGTTGGCGACCAGCTTCGAAAACGCATGCGCCGCCTCCACGATGCGTTCGGCATGCTGGTTGAACATCTCGAAAAAATTGCCTTCGCGCGGCAGCAATTTGCCAAACAGCATGTCGATTCCTCAGGAAGTAAGTCAAAAATATGACGTTTTTGTGACAACCCGGAAGTTTAACCGCCCAGGATATCGCACCCACGGTCGTGCACTGCGTGTCACTTCCTGCCCCCGAGGGGGCCGCCCGCCTGCGGCCCGGCAAAGCCGGTTCCGCGGCTCATACTGGCTCTGATCGGCTCGCTTCGCCTCTCGCCCGACCAGAACTTTCAGGCACTGCGGAAGATGAAATAGACGGCGCCGACCATACAGAGCGCTGCCCAAAGGTAATCCAGCTTCAAGGGCTCATTCAGGTAAAACACCGCAAAGGGCACAAATACGCTCAGCGTGATCACCTCCTGCATGATCTTGAGCTGGCCGACGCTGAACTGGGTGAAGCCGATGCGGTTGCCGGGCACCTGCAGCAGGTATTCAAACAGGGCGATGCCCCAGCTGATCAGGGCCGCGACGTACCAGGGCGAGGTCGCGAGGTTCTTCAGGTGCCCATACCAGGCGAAGGTCATGAACACATTGGACAGCAGCAGCAGGCCTATGGTCTGCGCCGACACCGGCAATGATTGAAGGAACTGCATCAACTCACCTCATTTCTGTGTTTAGGCAAATCGCCCGACCAGCAACAACACCACCGTCAGCGTCACCAGCGCGAGCGCGGTGGAGACCACCACGCTGGCGGTGATCAGCTCTTCGGCGACCTTGTAGCGCTGGGAAAACAAAAACACATTGGCGCCAATCGGCAGGGCCGAGGCCACCACCATCACCGACATGGGCACGCCGCTCACGCCCAGCAGCCGGCACAGGCCGAACACCAGCAGCGGATGGAGCAGATTCTTCACGCCCGCCAATGCCAGCGCTTGGCGCCAATGATCGCCCACGCGGGTGTTGGCCAGGGTCACACCAACCAGCACCAGCGCCAGCGGGCCGAAGGCGCCGGCCATCAGCTCCAGCGGTTTGTCGACGACGGCGGGAATCGTGAAACCGGTCTGTGCGAACAGCAGGCCTGCCATGATGGGCAAGGGCACGGGATGCAACAGCGCGTTTTTCACGGCCATCATCACGGTGGCTACCGGGTGCCGCGGCGCACTGGTCACTTCGTCGGTGGTGCCTCGTTTTTGCTCATGCGCCACCGCAAGCTCCAGCACCACCGTGGCGCTGGTCAACAGCACCAGCGAGTGCACCGAGACCAGCGTGAAAAGCGTGACCAGCCCCTGCGGCCCGTACATCAGGCCAATCAGCGCGATGCCGATCATGACGGTATTGGAAAAAGTGTTGGCCAGCGCCAGCACCGCCGCGCGGCGGTTAAAACCCTGCATCAGCAGGGTACCGCCGAAGAGCACGATGACGGCCAGGAAATAGGCCAGCACCGGCTTGAAGTCGAGCTGCTCGACACGCACCTTGCTCATGGTGCGAAACAGCAGCGCCGGCGTGAGCAGCAGGAAGATCAGGTTGGACAAGTCCTTGATGGCGTTCGCCCTGATCCACTGCGCCCGGCCGGCGAAAAAACCCGCGGCAATCAACAGCACCACCGGGAACAGGGACTCAAAGACAAGCTGATTCATTGGCGCAATCTTAGCTTGCCAGTCTGGACTTCCCGCTCCCGGCGCCCTCTTAAAACGCGAGCTGCATCCCCACTTTCAGGCTACGCCCCGGCAGCGGCGCCTTGGGGAAAGCCGTGGTCGTCAGCACCGAGGCGGCGCTATAGGCCAGCTGGTTGGTCAGGTTGTCCACCTTGGCGTACCAGAGGATGTTGCTGGCGCCCGCCTTCATGCGGTAGGTGGCCGCCAGGTTCCACAGCGTGTACGCCGAGGTGGCGCGCTGGCCAGCGGCCACGCGGTTTTGCGCCATCAAATGGTCGAAGCCGATGCTGCTGCCCCAGGGCCCGCTGGCCCAGATCAGGCTGGCGCCCAGGCGCGCTGGCGCGATGCGCGGCAACGGCTGGCCATTGCTGAGATTGGTGGCGCGCACGACATCGCCGCGCAGCGCCAGGTCCACGCTGGACGCACCTTCGACCAGGCGTACGTTGCCGCTCGCTTCCAGACCCACAAAGCGGGCGCGCACGCCGGTGTAGGCGAACTCCGGCAGCAGCTTGTTGTCCGGGTCGTTGTCATCCACGCCGTCGCCGTCCAGGTCGGCCGGGTTGAGTGCGCCGTCTTCCTGCCCGTAGTTGTTGCCCGTTGCCAGCAGCCCGATGTAGTTCTTGAAACGGTGCACATAGGCATTGGCGCTGAAGCTGTTGGCGCCCGACTTCCAGTTGGCGCCCACGTCCAGGCTGGTGGACTTTTCCGTGCCCAAGGTCGGGTCGCCGGTTTCCCAGGCCTTGGTCGCCACGTGGGGGCCCTGGGCGAAGAGTTCGTAGTCCTTGGGCGCGCGCTCGGTGTACGCCAGGTTGCTGGTGAGCTGCCAGCCCGGCGCCGCATTCCACAAGGCGCCCAGCGCATAGCTGTGCGGCGTGAAATCACGCGTCAAAGGCCCGAAGCGCGCCACCAGCGGGTTGCCCAGCGACTCGACCTTGACCGACTCCAGCCGCCCGCCAAAACTCAGTTTGCCCCAGCTCGTGGCGTATTCCTCATAAGCGAACACCGCGGTTTGCGAAGTCTTGCTGTAGGGTGCGAAGGCTTCGGCGCCGTCCGCCGAAAAACGATTGTTTTCGGCCTGAAAGCCGACCAGGCCCTCCAGCTTGCCGATGCGCGCATGGCGTGCCTCCAGGCGCAGGTCGCGGCCCTTGTTCTTGAACACGGTGCCGGGATTGGGGCCTTCGAACTCGGTGTGCTGGTAGTCTGTGTGGCTCAGCTGGCCTTTCACGCTTTGAAGGAAACCACCCAGGTCGCGCACTTCGCCTTGCAGTGCTACACGGTTGGACTTCATGTCAATCGTCACATCGTCTTCAGCCACCGTGCCGTAGTTGTTGCGATAGGTGCTCACCGACGCGCCCAGATAGCCCTGGTCAAAAAACACCGAGCCCCCGGCAGCGCCGCCGTGCACCTTGCTGTCTGAATTGCAGATGCGATTCGTGATGGTATTGACGCCGCCCTTGGTGCAGGCCAGGTCGGTGGGCACTTTCACATCACCCGTCTCGCGATTGAACACATCCACATGCAGCGCATAGCGGTTGTTGCCGCCTTCCAGCAGCACGCCGCTGCTCTTTTCGCGGTTGCCGCTGGCAAGGCCCAGGTCTACCTTGCCACCCAGGCCGCCTCTTTCATCGAACAGCGCTTCGCGCGGAATACGGTTATCGATCACGTTGACTACGCCGCCCACGGCGCTTCCGCCGTAGAGCAAGGCTCCCGGACCGCGCAACACCTCGACGCGCTCGATGCTGATGGGGTCGGCCGTCACGGCGTGGTCGTAGCTCAGGCTGGAGGCATCCAGCGTCGCGCCGCCATTGCCCAGGATGCGGATGCGGTCGCCATCCAGGCCGCGGATGATGGGCCGGCTGGCATTGGGCCCGAAGTAGGTGCTGCTTACACCGGGCACGCCATCCAGCGTCTCGCCCAGTGTGGGCTTGGCGCGCAGCAGCAAGCCGGTGCCCGAATATTGCGCGGCCGGCCCGATCAGGTCCGTCGCGCCCAGCGGATTGCCGGTGACGGTGACTTCCTTAAGCTCGGGTGCCGGTGCGGCGGTTTGCGCATGCACAAGGCCGCAGGAAAGCGTCAGCAGCAATACGGCCTGCGGGACCGCGTGCGGCAGGGATGGGATGGCGAAAACCGCAGCAAAAGGAGCGGTACGCAGCTCGCTGTTCAAAAGAGGTGGTTTCATGGTGACTCGCTGAATCGGGAAAATCAAAAAGACAAAGCTACGCCCAGCCTGGCGGCAGGCGCGAAGCAAAACGGGAAGGGATTCAGCGAATGGAAGGCGGGCCGCGCGCGTCGAACAGCGCCGCCCAGCGGGCGAGTGCTTCGCCGCGCGAGATGTCAAAGGCCGCGCTGGAGAGCACCAGCGGCAGGCTCAGCATGGGAAACGTGGGCGCCGCATGGCCGTGGCTGGCCTGGTCGAACAGGCGGCAATCCGAATCGCCGTCGTGCGAGGCAAACAGCGCATTCAGCCAGCCGCCTTCTCCTTCTACCTGCTCTTCAGCATGCGTGAGGGAGATGTGTTCATGGTGCTGGGTGTCGTCGTGGTGAACGTCATGATGCGCGTGCGAGTGGGCAGGCGAGTGAGTATGCGTGTGGAAGTGCGACTGCGGACCATGCACCACCCCGTGCATCAGCCCCAGCAGTTGCGCGAGCAAGAGCGCGGCAACCAGCAACCACGCCAGCCTGTCTGCCGAAAAACAGGCGCGAGCCCTCACGGGTTCGCACCCTGGCGCTTACTTGACGCTGGTGGCATCCGTGATGCGGTAGTAAAGGCCGTAGGCGTCGTCGTTCAGGACGAGGAAGCGCCCCTCCACCACCACCGGTTCCATGCTGTATTTCACCGGCGTCTTGGTCTTGACCTCGACCATGCTCTCGGGGCCGCCGGGCAGGCAGAAAGCGCATGTCAGCGGCACCGACGACAGCAGGAAGTGCTTTTGTTTTTCGCCCGGGTCCAGCGGCATCATGAAGCCCTGGATGCGCTGGGTCTTCTGGTTCAGCGCCATCTGGTCCAGGGTGAAGACCGGCAGGATGCGGTTTTTCTCGTTTTTGGTTTTCACCGCCGTCAGCACCGACCAGGGCACCACATCACCACGGGACGCGAGCGGCGGAAACGGGCTGTTGGCGCCATGCACACCCGGCCCCTGGCCCACCGGCAGGTCAAAACCCGGCGCGGCAGCAGCCGGCTTGGCGCCGCCCGCCACCGGTGAAGACAGTGTCTGCGCCTGCAGGCCCGCGGCCACGGCAACCAGGCCGCAGGCCAGCGCGCAGGCACGGCCCAGAGGGTTGCGAAAGATGTGTTTCATGCGGGACTCCTGGAGGTGTGACACCGGCTCAAGCCTGGATTATCGGCCGGGCTCAGTGAACGTGCTTCATGCCGCAGTATTTGCCGACGGCCAGCCCTTTGCAAGCGGCCTGCAGTTCTTTTTCGCACACCTCGTCTTTTTTACCCGATTCCAGGCACTTCGCCGCGCCTTCGTGGGCGGCGGCCATGGCGCGATGGCGCTGGATGTCTTCCTTGGTTTCCTTGCTGTCCTTGTCGTTGTGTTGCGCGTAGGCCATCGAAAAGCTGGCGCTCAGCGCCACAGCGGCGATGGCGGCCAGCACGGGCGATACGGTCAGAAATGTCTTGAGGGAGCGAAGGCTGGTCATAAAAATTACCTTGATTGGAGAAGTTCGAACACATTGACCCGGTAGGCCTCCCAGGCGGGCAGCAGCGCGGACGCCAGCGCCACCCCCAGGGCCAATACCGGCACGCTTACCAGTTCGACCGGCCACGCCACCGCGCCGATCAACACGGATTTTTCAAGCTGCAGCGCCCAGCCCAGCAGCGCCGTCAGGCCCTGCCCCACCAGCACGCCCAGCACGGTGGCCAGCAAGGCGAGCCACAGCGCCTCGCACAGCAGCAGGCCGGCCACCTTGCCCGGCGACGCGCCCAGCATGCGCAGCAGCGCCAAGTCGGCCCGGCGCTCACGCACCGCGCTCCAGAGCGCGATAAACACGCTGAGGCCGGCCGTCAGCAGCAGCACGCCGGCCAGCGCGCGCAGCACGTCGGTACCCACGCCCACCATGCTGAGCAGGCGCGTGATTTCCAGCGCCGGCGCGGCGGCCTGCATCTCGGTGCTGCTGTTGATGTAGCGCGGGAAGGTCACCGCCGCCAGCGGCGTCTTGTACTGGATCAGCGCCAGTGTGATTTCGCGGTCTTCTTCCAGCACCTTGCGGTCGTCGTCGTCCAGCGCGGTGTCGGTCTCATGCACCTGCCACACCGATTCAGTCGCCGTCAGCACCAGGCGGTCAAGCACCGTACGGCTGGGCGCGAGCACGCCCGACACCACATAGGGACTGAGCTTGTGCTCCTCGCCCCCGCCGCCCAGGCCGTGCGTGCCAACGAAGCTGTCACCCATTTTGAGGCCGGTCTGCTGCGCGACCTGCGCGCCGATGACGGCCTGCATGGGCTTGGCCCACAAACTGCCCTGGGCCAGTTTCGCGTCGTAGTGGCTGATGTAATCAGGCGTGGTGCCCACAATGCGGAAACCGCGAAAGCTGTCGCCCAGGCTGATGGGAATGATCTTGGCGACCTGCGGATGTTTTTCGAGTTCCTTCACCGCGGCCAGCGGCACATTGCCGGTCGGCACGTCGAGGTGGAACACGCCCGAAAGGATCAACTGCATAGGGCTGCCCTTGGCGCCGACCACCACGTCGATGCCGGCCAGGTCGCGGTCAAAGGCCTGGTTGATCTGATGGCCGACCAGCAACAGGAATGTGATGGAAGCCAGCCCCAGCGTGAGCAGCAGCAGGTTGAGCGCCGCGGCCAGCGGGCGCGACCACAGGTAACGCCAGGCGAATGCAATGGTCTTCATGGCTGGCGCCGCCCCAACAGCAAGGCCTTCAGGCCTTTTTCGTCTTTGAAAAATTCCGCCACCCGGGCATCGTGCGTGGCAATCACCAGCGTAGCGCCCTGCTGCCGCGCCGTGGCCCGCAGCAGGTCCAGCGAAGCGGCGGCAGCCTCATCGTCCAGGCTGGCCGTGGGCTCATCCGCCAGGATCACCCGCGGCTTGAGCAGCACCGCGCGCGCCAGCGCCACGCGCTGCGCCTGCCCGCCCGAGAGCTGCGACGGCTTGCGTTGCGCCAGCGCCTCCACACCGAGAGCTACCAACGCCTCACTGATGCGGCCTTCATCGGCCGGCGCGCCCGCGGCCCACTGCGCCATGGCCAGGTTGCCGTGCACCGTGAGTGCCGCGCTCAAATGCAGCTTTTGCGGCAGAAAGCCAATGGCGGCTGCCCGCCAGGCATCGCCGGCGACCTTGCCCAGCGCCTTCATGGCTTGTCCCGCCACCGCGATCTCGCCATCGGCGGGCGACAGCAAAGCGGCGGCCAGCGCCAGCCAGGTCGACTTGCCCGAACCCGATGCGCCGCGCAGCAGCAGCACGCCGCCCTGCGCCACGTCCACATCCTCGAAGCTCAGTTCGGGGCCTCCGCTGTAGCGGTAAACAAGCCCGCGCGTGCTGATCATGAAGAAGCCGTGCCAGGTGCGGCCGTCGCGCAGTCGGCGCATACGCCGCGCACGGCGAAATCCATGCTCATGCCCTGGTAACCCAGGGCCTTGAGCGCCTCCAGCGCGGTTTGCGCGGCGCGCTCCAGGTCTTTGGCGCTTGCCTTCAGCGCGCCCGACGACGTGCCGGCAAGCGCCCCCGCCAGTGGGCTGTCGCGGTGGCAGCTCTGGCATTCAAAGTGCGGAATCGCATGCACGCTGCTGGGCATGGCCTGGTAGCGCCGCACGCGCTTGGCATCGACCCGGCACAGCAACAGCCCCACCTGCGTGAGCCGGTCGATCAGGCGATACAGCGTGACCCGATCCAAGGCCACCTCCGCATCACCGGCCAGCGCCGTCTGCAGCTGTGCGTGGGTGTAGCTGGTGTCGGGGTGCGCCAGCAGCCAGCCCAGCACCAGGCGTGCCGCCGCCGTGCGGCGCAGTCCGTGGGCGGAGAGCAGCGTGTCTATGGGGTCGGGCGAATGGTCGGCCATTGGGAAAAGAAGCCTGGGGCGCTGTAAGTGCTGGGTTTGCAGTGTTTCAATAACGCAATCGAGTTGCATTATTACCGCAATTGCGCCCGATTCGGGGGCCGGCTTTGTAAAGTCAGTCCTCGTAAGGCTTGCGGCTCCTCGGGGCTCGCGGCAATTGCTCATCGAGCGACTCGCGATAGCGCAGGCAGCCCCGCAAAAACTGCGGCCACTCGGGCACCACGGGCAGCGGGTCCGACCTCTCCGGCAGCAGCGACCACAGCGCGGGGTGATGCCAGCACAGCTCATGGCCCGTGCTGTCGCGATGCTCGCGAATGCCCTGCCGCAATTTCTTCACTTCAGCGATCAGTTGTTCACGCGACAAGCCTTCAAGGTCTGCGTCCACGGTGCCTCCATGATGAACATGAAATTTTCAAGGTGTGCGAACACCCATCATAGGCACGCCAGACTAAAGGCCGGCAACAAAGCCGCAGTCCATCGGCCATTGGCGAGAAGCCATGAACCCGGCGACCCTCACGTGAACTTTCGCCGGAAGCGGCGGTTCAAGCCGCCCCGCTAAAGGCGCAAACGAGGCATCCGGCGACGCAGATCGCCGAAAGCCCCGACATCGCGGCGTCTTATGGGCGATAGATCAAACCCGACAGCTGCCATGCCAGGCGCCTGCGCACCTGGGGCAGGCGCGACAGCGCCGACATCGCCAGATTGCGCAGCCCACGCAGTGCGGGCCGAACCGTGGCCAGCCGCGTCAAGCGGTCAGCCAAAGCGACGATCTGGTGCGCCACAGGTCGCCGCTGCGCGGCATAGGCGTCGAGCGAAGTCGTACTGCCGGCCAAGGCTTGCTCCAGTGCCTTGGCAAGACTGATCGCGTCGAGAATCCCCGCGTTCATGCCCTGGCCGCCGGCCGGGCTGTGCACGTGGGCCGCGTCGCCCGCCAGCAGGATACGGCCGGCGCGGTAGCACTCGGCCACACGGTGGTGCACACGAAAGCGCGAGCCCCACACCACCTCTTGCACCCGCGCGCGCTCGCGCTGCGGTCCGCGTGCATCCAGCAGCGCCTGGACATACGCGGCATCGGCTTGCTCCGGGGCGTCGTCGACGGTGGCGACGATGCGGTGCACACCGCCGGGCAGCGGGGCTACGACCACCATGCCGGCGGGCGAGAAGTACAGGATCACTTCGTCGGACGGCACGCCGCCACTCAAGCGCACATCGGCCAGCACGAACGATTCACCGTAGCTGCCGCCGTTGAACGCAATGCCGGCGCTCTCGCGCACGGCGCTGTGCATGCCATCGGCGCCCACGACAAAACGCGCCCGCAGGCGGCTACCGTCGTCCAGCGTGGCCGTTGCCCCTGACGGATCTTGCGCAAGGGCAGCCAAGGTGCGCGGGCGCAGCACCTGCCCGCCGAGCTCCATCAGGCGCTGCAGCAACACGCTCTCGGTGACGGCTTGTGAAACCATCAGCGTGTAGGGGTATTGCGTGGGCAGGTTTTCAAAACCGATGGGCATCAGCACCCGGTCGCGGTCGCGGATGGTGAACCGGCGGGCCGGTATGCCGCGTGCCACCAGGCGCTCGCTGACGCCCAACGGCTCCAGCACTTCCAGCGTGCGCGCGTGGACAACGGCCGCGCGCGAGGTGTTGGCGCCTTCGGCCTGGCGGTCGATGACCACGGTGCGAACGCCGCGTGCCAGCAAAGAGGCCGCCAGCGTGAGCCCGGTGGGGCCGGCGCCGACCACCAGGACGTCGGTATCGAAACCGGAGGAAGACGGGGAGGAGGAGAAAGAAGAGGCAGGGGAATCAAGAGAGTTCGAGGGAAAAGTCATGGTGGGCTCCAAAAAAGTCAACGCTTGTTGGTCAACAAGTGTTGGCATCATAAATTGAATTTCCATGAGTTGTCAACACTTGTTGGCCTATACTTGTTGACATGACCGAAACAACCCCCGAATCTCCCCTTCCCCGGCGCTCCGACGCCACCAAATCCGCCATCCTCGCGGCCGCGAGGGAGCAGTTCGCCGCCAGCGGCTACCAGGCGGCGACCATCCGCGCCATTGCCACGGCGGCCGACATCGATCCCGCCATGGTCATGCGCTATTTCGGCAACAAGGAAAAGTTGTTTGCGGCGGCCGCCGAGTTCGACCTGCGCCTGCCCGACTTGAGCGACATGCCGCGAGAAGGCGTGGGCGCCGCATTGGTGGCGCATTTCCTCGATCGCTGGGAAGAAGACGAAACACTGATGGCCCTGCTGCGTACTGCCGTTACCAACGAAGCGGCCGCTGCACGCCTGCAGGAGATCTTTGCCACACAGATGGCTCCGTTGATTGCCAAACTGTGCGGCGAACCACGCGCCGCAGCCGCCGCGCGCGCAGGGCTGATCGCCTCCCAGATCCTCGGACTGGCCTTGTGCCGCTATGTGCTCAAGCTGCCGCCCGTGGTCGCGCTCAAGCGCGCGGAGATCGTGGGCCGCGTCGGCCCTACCGTGCAGGCCTATCTTTACGCCAACTGACTCCACATGCCCACGCACTTTGCGCCATCTCATCGGACGTGCCGCAGCCGTTATCGTTTTTCTTTGTCCGGTTGACGGCGCAGGTGCCGCTGCCCGATGCTTCAGCGTCACCGCAGCTTCAGCCGGCCCGCACGACGCTTCAAGCGCCACACAAACCGCTGTATAACCAAGCCATCAACGTCACGACCGACAGCGGCTCACACCCATGACCTCACCCTACCCCACCCACTTGCGCAGCCACACTTACCACGGCCTGGCACCCGGCCCACGCCTGCTGGTCACCGGCGCCGTGCACGGCAACGAGACCTGCGGCACGCGGGCCATCACGCAATTGCTTGAAGAAATCGACGGCGGCGCCCTGGCCATCGAGCGCGGCACCGTGACCTTTGTGCCGGTAACCAACCCGTTGGCCTACCGCCTCAAGCAGCGCATGGGCGAACGCAACCTCAACCGCAACATGGCGCCCAGCGCGATACCGCAGGATTTCGAGGACCGCATCGCCAATGTGCTGTGCCCGCTGCTCGACGCGCACGACGTGCTGCTGGATTTGCACTCCTTCCACACGGGCGGCGCGCCTTTCGTGATGATCGGCCCGCAGAACAACCACGGCGCGCTAGAGCCCTTTTCGCACGCTGCCGAGGAAATGCAACTCGCGCTGCACACCGGGCCGCACCGCATCGTCGAAGGCTGGCTGGAGACCTATGCGCGCGGCGTGAAGCGGCGCACGGCGGTGGCTGAAACCAGCGCGGCCGGCCGCGCCCAAAGCCTGGTGACAGACCCCAATTACGGCGTGGGCACCACCGAGTACATGCGCTCGCGCGGCGGCTACGGCGTGACACTGGAATGCGGTCAGCACGATGACCCGCAGGCGGTGCAGGTGGCTCGCTATGCGATCCTGCAGACGCTGGGTTTGCTGGGCCTGATCCCGCAGCCCGCCGCGCCGGTGCCCATGGAACGCGAAATCCTGCGCCTGGTCGATGTGGTGGACCGCGAGCATGCAGGTGACAGCTTTACCCGCGAATGGCGCAGCTTTGACGCGGTGAAAGCCGGCGAGGCCATAGGCACGCGCCATGGCGGCGAGGCCATCACCGCGCCGGCCGACGGCTTTGTAGTGTTTCCGAATCCGCGTGGCGAGGTCGGCCATGAGTGGTTTTACTTCGCGCAGCGGCGGGTGTGAGGCGCCTCGCGCAGGCCCCCGCCCCTGCAGAAATTAGCCTCCTCAGTCTTTCACCCGCGAGGCAAAGGTCTTGCGGAATTTTTCGACCTTGGGGCCGACCACAAAAGCGCAGTAACCCTGGTTGGGGTTGTTCTCGAAATAGTCCTGGTGGTAGGACTCGGCCGGCCAGTAGTTTTCCACCGGCAACACCTCGGTGACGATGGGCTTGCCGAAGGTCTTGTCCTGGCTGACGTCGCGGATGAAGCCGTCAATCACTTCTTTCTGCTCGGGCGTCGAGTAATAAATGCCGCTGCGGTACTGCGTGCCGGCATCGTTGCCCTGGCGGTTCAGGCTGGTCGGGTCGTGGATCACGAAAAAGATTTCCAGGATTTCCTTGAGCGTGATCTCGGCCGGGTCGTAGGTCAGCTTGACGACCTCGTTGCTGCCGGTGCGGCCGGTGCAGACCTCTTCATAGCTGGGCCGTGCGGCCTGGCCGTTGCCGTAGCCGGACTCGACGTCGGTGACGCCGCGCACCTTGACGTAGACCGCCTCGGTGCACCAGAAGCAGCCGCCGCCCAAGGTGATGGTTTGAAGGGATGAGGACATGGCAATCTCCGCTGAAAACCGTTGGTCGTGAAATGAGCGGAAATCTTACGCCGCGGCTTAGGCACCTGCCCCGGCCGTCCCGCTTGCCCTTGCGGGACGGGGGCTCAATCGCGGCGGCGCGCGCCTTTGCTGCGGTGCATGGGACCGACTGTGCGACGCATCAGCCGTAGCAGAACCAGGGCAACGACAGCACCGCCGACTGCCAGGCCGAGCGAACCCATGCTGAACACCGTGTCGTTGGTCTTCCCACGGCTGAGGATAGCGGCCACGAAGTCGCCGCCTATGTAGGCGCCAAATACGCCGACACCGAGATTTTCGAGGATGAGGATTTTTTCGCGGGTGCCTGCGAGCAGGCAGGCGGCGCCGCCGAGGAGAACACCCACCACACACCAGATATACGGGTTGATGCCGTTCTCCTGAAGACTATGAACAACCCATAGTCGCAGCTTTAGGCTCCCAGCGGTGGACATATTTTTCACAAGGTCTTCACCGGCGGCCGACGTTTGGTTCTTCAGCCCTTTGCCGCCGGCGCCATCGCGCGCACCGCCTGCACAAACGCCGACAGCGCCGCATGGCCGCCGCGCGCGGTCTTCCACAGGCAGTGCGTGTCGTAGGGCGCGGTGGCCGCATCCAGCGGCACAAAGGCTGCGCCGGCCAAAGCCGATTGCCGCAACGCGGCCGGCACCAGGGCGACGCCCATGCCTTGCGACACCAGCGAGACCACGCTGAGCCAATGCCGCAGTTCATAGCGCATTTCCGGGTAAAAGCCGGCTTCGGTGCAGATCGCCAGGATGCGCTCGTGATAGTCGGGCGAAACCGCGCGCGACACCACGGCAAAGGGCTGGCCCTGCAGGGCTGAAAGCGACACCGAACGCTTGCGCGCCAGCGCGTGGCCTGCGGGCAGGCAGCAGACAAAGGCCTGGCTGGACACCAGAATTTGCGACAGCTCGGGCGGCACGCGCGTGGTGTGCACAAAGCCCAGGTCCAGCCGGTCGTGCGCCAGCTCCACCAGTTGCTCGCTCGAACTGAGCTCCTTCAGCGTGAGCCGTAGCAAAGGGTGTTCGGCCTGAAATCTCTCCAGGATCGCCGGCAGGCCGCTGTAAAGCATGGTGCCCGAAAAGCCGATGGCCAGGCTGCCGGCCATGCCCTGGCCCACGTCGCGCGCATGGCCGGCCGCCTGGGCGGCCTGGTCCAGCAGAGCACGCGCGGCGGACACAAAAGCCTGGCCCGCAGCCGTCAGCGCGACCTGCTTGCTGCTGCGGGTAAACAGCTTCGCGCCTATGGAGGCCTCGAGTTGTTGGATGTTCAGCGACAGCGGCGGCTGCGAAATCGACAGCCGCCGCGCGGCGCGGCCGAAGTGCAGCTCTTCAGCCAGGACCAGGAAGTAGCGGAGGTGGCGAAATTCCATGAATATGAAAAATATATCGTTGAATCGTTATTTGATATTAGACAACTATTCATGCTTGTCAAACAATCCTGTGCAGCCGGCCGGCATTTCAAGCCACGCCCCTACACTGCAAGCAAGCGCCCCCCCACCTTTTCGGAGACACAGACCATGAAAACCACCTTCAACTGGCAAGACCCGTTTTTCCTGATGGAGCAACTGAGCGAAGAAGAGCGTGCCATCGTGGATGCGGCCCACACCTTCTGCCAGGAAAAGCTGCAGCCGCGCGTACTGATGGCCGCCCGCCATGAGAAATTCGACCGCGAAATCATGAATGAAGCCGGCGCCATGGGCTTTCTCGGCTCGACCATTGAAGGCTACGGCTGCGCGGGCCTGAGCTATGTGGCCTACGGCCTGATCGCCCGCGAAGTCGAGCGTGTGGACAGCGGCTACCGCAGTGCCATCAGCGTGCAGAGCTCACTGGTCATGCACCCCATCAACGCCTACGGCAGCGAGGCGCAAAAACAAAAATACCTGCCCAAGCTGGCCACCGGCGAATGGGTGGGCTGCTTCGGCCTGACCGAGCCCAACCACGGCTCCGACCCGGCCAGCATGCTGACGCGCGCCAAGCCGGTCGACGGCGGCTTCATCCTCAAGGGCGCCAAGATGTGGATCACCAACAGCCCCATCGCCGACGTCTTCGTCGTCTGGGCCAAGCTGCAAGACCCGGACGGCAAGGTCGGCGGCCAGGAAAGCATCCGCGGATTCGTGCTGGAAAAAGGCATGAAGGGCCTGAGCGCCCCCAAGATCGAAGGCAAGATGAGCTTGCGCGCCTCCATCACCGGTGAGATCGTGATGGACGACGTGTTTGTGCCCGAAGCCAACCTGTTGCCCAATGTGAGCGGCCTGAAGGGCCCCTTCGGCTGCCTCAACAAGGCGCGCTACGGCATCGCCTGGGGGGCCTTGGGCGCGGCCGAGGACTGCTGGTTCCGCGCACGCCAGTACACGCTGGACCGCCAGCAGTTCGGCCGCCCGCTGGCGCAGAACCAGTTGATCCAGAAAAAACTGGCCGACATGCAGACCGAAATCACGCTGGGCCTGCAAGCCTGCCTGCGCGTAGGCCGGCTCATGGATGAAGACAAGGCCGTGCCCGAAATGATTTCGCTGATCAAGCGCAACAGCTGCGGCAAGTCGCTGGACATCGCCCGCATGGCGCGCGACATGCACGGCGGCAACGGCATCCATGACGAATACCACGTGATCCGCCACATGATCAACCTGGAAACCGTCAACACCTATGAAGGCACGCACGACGTGCATGCGCTGATCCTGGGCCGCGCACAGACCGGCCTGCAAGCCTTCTATTAAGAGCGCTATCAAGAGGAATCCGCCCGGCCATGGAGTTAGGCGCCCTCAAGCCCGTGCTGGCCGCCCTGGTGTTGCCGCCGGTCTCCTTGCTGCTGCTGGCCTTGCTGGGCCTGGTGCTGGCCTGGCGCAACAAAAAGAAAAGCGGGCTCACGCTGGCGACGGTCTCCGTGCTGCTGCTGGCGCTGCTCAGCTGCCACGGCAGTGCGGTCTGGCTGGCCCGCACCCTGCTGCCGCAATTCGCTCCGCTCAACCTTGCCAGCCTGAAGGCGCAAAACGTCCAGGCCATCGTCATCCTGGGCGGCGACGTGCTGCCCGTGGCACCCGAATACGGCCGCAGCCAGCCGAGCGCGGCCACTGCGGCGCGGCTGCGTTACGGCGCCTGGCTGGCCCGGCAGTCGGGCCTGCCGCTGGCCTTTACGGGCGGATTGGGCTGGGCCGCCCACAGCACGCAAACCGAACCGGAGGCCGAGGTCGCCGCCCGCGCGCTGCAGCAGGATTACGGCCTGGCGCTGCGCTGGAGCGAGTCCCAGTCGCGCGACACGGCGGGCAATGCGCGCCTGATGGCGCCGCTGCTGCGCCAGGCCGGCGTGCAGCGCATCGCACTGGTGACCCATGCCTGGCACATGCCGCGCGCCGTCCTGGCCTTTGAGCAGGCAGGCCTCACCGTCACGCCGGCCCCCATGGGCTATGTGCTGCCGGCCCAGGGGGAGGTGCTGGAGTGGTTGCCCTCGGCGCCAGGCCTGCAGGCTTCGCGGCAGCTGCTGCGCGAATGGCTGGCACTGGCCGTCGGACGCTTGCGGCCCGCCTGACCGGACGGCGGCCCGTGTGGCGCCGCAGCAGCGCCCTCAAAGGCTTTACCGTGGGTTTACCTTGTGGGGCCGGGCTCGGTGTAGCCTAGGCGGTTTGGGTTGACGGTAGGAAAGTAAGCAGATATATTACTAACCAGTCAGTCAGTAACTATGTCTCTTTCCAAACTTTTTAACGCCGACACCACTGTGGCCGCCAAGCGCGAGCGCCGCAAGGAAGCACGCCCGGGCGAACTCCTGGATGCCGCGCTGGACCTTTTTGTGGAAAAGGGCTTTGCCGCGACCCGCGCCGAGGAAGTCGCCGCGCGCGCCGGCGTCTCCAAGGGCACGTTGTTCCTCTACTTCCAGAGCAAGGAAGAGCTGTTCAAGGCCGTGGTGCGCGAAAACATCTCGGGCCGCTTCACCGAATGGCGCGCCGAACTTGAGACCTTTGAGGGCACCAGCTCCGAGTTGCTCGCTTATTGCATGAACGTCTGGTGGGAACGCGTGGGCCTCACGCGCGCCTCGGGACTGACCAAGCTGATGATGAGCGAGGCCAAGAACTTCCCCGATATCGCGGCCTTCTATCAGCAGGAAGTGATCCAGCCCGGCCAGGCCTTGATCCGCAGCATTCTGCAGCGCGGCATGGATCGCGGCGAGTTCCGCGACATGGACCTGGACTACGCTGTCTATGTCGTGATCGCGCCCATGATTTTCCTGATCCTGTCCCGGCACTCCGGCGGCGTGTGTTTAAACAGCGACAAGGACCTGGACCCGAAAAAATTCATCGCCTTCCAGGTCGAAACCATCCTGAACGGCATCACCGCGGACGCAGCCAGCGCGGCGCAACCCGCCAGAAAGGCGCGGGCATGAAGCGCTGGGCGAAGTGGGTGATCGCCGCGCTCATCGTGGTGCTCATCGCGGGCGGCGTGCTGCGCGCGCTGTCGGCGCGCAAGGCCCAGCAGCAGGCGCTGGCTGCTAGCAGCGCGGCCAAGGACATGGGCCTGGTGGAACTGGCCGCCACCGATGTGGTCAAGGCCCAGGTGCGCGAACTCGTGCAGGGCCTGCCCGTCTCGGGCTCGCTCAAAGCCGTCAACTCCGCCGTTATCAAAGCCCGCGTCGCCGGCGAACTGCAGGGGCTGGCGGTGCGCGAGGGCGACGTGGTCAAGGCCGGCCAGGTGATCGCGCGCATAGACGCGGCCGAATACCAGTCACGTGTGCGCCAGGCCCGCGAACAGGCTGAATCGGCCAAGGCGCAGGTCGACGTGGTGCAGCGCCAGTACGACAACAACAAGGCGCTGGTCGACCAGGGCTTTATTTCAAAAACCGCACTCGACACCTCGCTGGCCAACCTCAACGCCGCGCAGTCCACCTACAAGGCTGCGCTGGCCGCGACCGACGTGGCCGCCAAGTCGCTGGACGACACCGTGCTCAAGGCGCCGATTTCCGGCCAGGTGTCGCAGCGCCTGGCGCAACCCGGCGAGCGCGTGGGCATAGACAGCAAGATCGTCGAAATCGTGGACCTGAGCCGGCTCGAACTCGAGGCCACGCTGAGCGCCACCGACTCCATGGAAGTGCGCGTGGGCCAGAGCGCCCAGTTGCAGATTGAAGGCAGCCGCCAGCCTGTGACGGCCGTGGTCGCACGCATCAACCCCAGCGCACAGGCCGGCAGCCGCAGTGTGCTGGCTTATCTCAGCATAGACAACCCCGGCGCTTCCGGCGAAGGCAGCGCCCCACCGCTGCGCCAAGGCCTGTTTGCCCAGGGCACCTTGGGTACGGCGCGGGCCTCGCTGCTGTCGCTGCCTGTCAGCGCCGTGCGCACCGACAAGCCCGCGCCCTATGTGCAGGCCGTTGAGAACGGTGCGGTGGTGCACAAGAGCGTCGAGCTGGGCACACGCGGCACTTCCGGCAGCGACACCGTGGTAGCAGTCAAAGGCCTGGAAGACGGCGCACTCGTCGTCCGCGGCGAAATCGGCGCGCTGCGCGAAGGCACGAAGGTGCGCTTCACGCAGTTTTCGGCCACGCAAGCACCCGGCACGCAGCCGCCGGCCAGCGCGCCCGCCAAACCGGCGCCCTGAGGTTTCACGCGCATGTGGTTTACGCAGGTCAGCCTCAAGAATCCCGTGTTCGCCACCATGGTCATGCTGGCCATCGTGGTGCTGGGGCTGTTCTCCTACCAGCGCATGCAGGTCGACCAGTTCCCCAACATCGACTTCCCGGTGGTGGTGATCACAGCCGAGTACCCCGGCGCGTCTCCCGAAATCGTCGAAAGTGAAGTCACCAAAAAGATCGAGGAAGGCGTCAATTCGATTGCCGGCATCAACGCGCTGACCTCGCGCAGCTATGAAGGCCAGTCCGTCGTCATCATGGAGTTCCAGCTCTATATCGACGGGCGCCGCGCCGCCGAGGACGTGCGAGAAAAAATCGCCGCCATCAGGCCCAGCTTCCGCGATGAAGTGAAAGAGCCACGCGTGCTGCGCTTTGACCCGGCCAGCCGGGCGATCTGGTCGGTGGCTGTGCTGCCCCAGTCCGGCAAGGGCAAGGCTATGGATGCGGTGGAGCTGACCAACTGGGCCGACCAGGTGCTCAAGAAGCGGTTGGAGAACGTGCGTGGCGCAGGCTCGGTCACGCTGGTGGGCGGCACCAAACGCGAGATCAACGTCTACCTGAACCCGCAGGCCATGGAGTCGCTGGGCATCACGGCCGACCAGGTGGTCAACGCGGTGCGCAACGAAAACCAGGACTTGCCGGTGGGCGCCATCCGTTCGCTGCAACAAGAGCGCGTCGTCAAGATCGATGCGCGCATGAAGCGGCCTGAAGATTTCGGCAAGATCATTGTTGCGCGCAAGACCATGGCGTCGGGCACAGGGGCGGCCATCACCGTCGACCAGGTGGCCCGCATCGCCGACGGTGCGCAGGAACTCGACAGCCTGGCGCTCTACAACGGCCAGCGCACCCTGCTGCTGACGGTGCAAAAAGCCCAGGACGAAAACACCATTGCCGTGGTCGATGGCCTGAACAAGGCCGTGGCCGAACTGCAGCCGCTGCTGCCCCCGGGCGCCCGGCTGGAACTGATCACCGATGGCGCGCGCCCGATACGCGTGGCGGTTGAAAACGTGCGGCGCACGCTCATCGAAGGTGCGCTGCTGACAGTGCTCATCGTCTTTCTGTTCCTGAACTCCTGGCGTTCCACCGTGATCACCGGGCTGACGCTGCCGATCTCCATCATCGGCACCTTCCTGTTCATGAACCTGTTCGGCTTCACTATCAACATGATCACCTTGATGGCGCTGTCGCTGTGCGTGGGCCTGTTGATCGACGACGCCATCGTGGTCCGCGAAAACATCGTGCGCCACGTGCAGATGGGCAAGGATCCGTATCGCGCATCCATGGACGGCACGCAGGAAATCGGCCTGGCCGTGCTGGCCACCACCTTCTCGATCGTGGCCGTGTTCCTGCCCATCGGTTTTATGGGCGGCATCATCGGCAAGTTTTTCCATGAGTTCGGCGTGACCATCGTGGCGGCGGTGCTGATCTCGATGTTTGTGAGCTTCACGCTGGACCCCATGCTCTCCAGCGTCTGGCACGACCCGTCCATAGAGTCACATGACAAGCACGGTGCGCCCGTCACCTTCTACGACAAGACCATAGGCCGCGTCACCGGCTGGTTTGACCGCGCCACCGAATCGCTGAGCGACAGCTACCAGGGCATCCTGCGCTGGTCGTTGGGCCACAAGCTGGCCACGCTGGCGTTGGCACTGGTGATTTTTGTGACCAGCATCTTCATGGTGCCCCTGCTGGGCACGGAGTTCGTGCCCAAGGCCGACTTCTCGGAAACCACGCTGAATTTCTACACGCCGGTGGGTTCATCGCTCGAAAACACCGAAGCCAAGGCCCGTCAGGTCGAGGCCATCGTGCGCGAATTTCCGGAAGTGAAATACACCCTGGCCACACTCAACACCGGCAATGCCCAGGGCAAGATGTACGCCAACATTTATGTACGCCTCGTGGACCGCAAGGCGCGCACGCGCAGCGTTGATGAGATGTCGGGTGTGCTGCGCGAGCGGCTCAAGCAGGTGCCGGGCATTACCGTCACGCACGTAGGCCTGCTTGATGGCGTGGGCGGCAACAAGCAGGTGGAGTTTTCGTTGCAGGGCCCCGACCTCAAAGAGCTCGAGCGGCTCACGCGCACCATCAGCGACAAGATACGCGACATCCCCGGCCTGGTGGACCTGGACTCCAGCGTCAAGGCTGACAAGCCGGTGATCGAGATCGACGTGCGGCGCGACGCCGCCTCCGACCTGGGCCTGTCGGTGTCGCAGATCGCCGCCTCGCTGCGCACCTTGGTGGCGGGCCAGACGGTGGGCAACTGGCGCGCGCCCGACGACCAGACCTATGACGTGAACGTGCGCCTGGCCCCCGGCGCCCGCACCGCCCCACAAGACCTGGAACGCCTGCCCTTCATGAGCAGCACCATGGGCAGCAACGCCGATGGCTCCTCGCGCATCGTGCGGCTCAACCAGGTGGCGACCGTGAAGGAAAGCACCGGGCCCAACCAGATCAATCGCCGCGACATGGCGCGCGAGGTCGCCATCAACGCCAACGTCTACCAGCGCTCGGCCGGCGAGGTCTCCAACGACATCAAGGCGGTGCTCGACGACTTCAAGCTCCCGCCCGGCTACCGCTACCAGTTCAGCGGCTCCACGAAAAACATGGCCGAGTCCTTCGGCTATGCAGTGTCCGCGCTGGTCATGGCCATCCTGTTCATCTACATGATCCTGGCCAGCCAGTTCAAGAGCTTTCTGCAGCCCATGGCGCTGATGACTTCGCTGCCGCTGACCCTGATCGGCGTGGTGCTGGCGCTGCTGATGTTCCGCTCCACGCTGTCGATGTTCTCCATCATTGGCGTAGTAATGCTGATGGGCCTGGTCACCAAGAACGCCATCCTGCTGGTCGACTTCGCCATCCGCATGCGCGCCGACCGGCTGGACGTGGACGGCCACCGCGTGCCCGGCATGGAGCGCGCCGAAGCCCTGCTGCATGCCGCCAAGGTTCGCCTGCGCCCCATCCTGATGACCACGCTGGCGATGATCTTCGGCATGGTGCCGCTGGCCTTTGCCCTGAGCGAAGGCTCCGAGCAACGCGCGCCCATGGGCCAGGCCGTCATAGGCGGCGTGATCACCTCCTCGCTGCTGACTCTGGTGGTGGTGCCAGTGACTTACTGCTACCTGGACGACCTGGGCCAGTGGTTCAAGCGCAAATTCGGCCCCAAAACCCGGCCCGCCAGCCACCCTGAAACACCGCCCGCCCCACCCGCGGCTGTCATGGCCGACCGCTAAAATCAAGGGTTTATCTCGTGTACACCGCTTCCCTTTTCCCATCCCCCTCCATTTCGCCCAACTTGCCCACTTACAGGTCCGCCATGAACTACGAACAAGCCCGCTTCAACATGATTGAACAGCAAATCCGCCCCTGGGAAGTGCTGGACAACCAGGTCCTTTCCCTGCTCGCCGTGGTCAAGCGCGAAGACTTCGTGCCGGCGGCCCACAAGGCCCTGGCCTTTGTCGACATGGAAATCCCGTTGCCGCCGCAGGCCAACCCCAGCCAGTGCATGCTGGCGCCCAAGGTTGAAGCCCGCATCCTGCAAGAGCTGGCCGTGCAGAAACACGAAAAAGTGCTGGAAATCGGCGCCGGCTCCGGCTACATGGCCGCCCTGCTGGCGCACCGCGCGCAGCAGGTGATCACACTCGAAATCGACCCTACGCTGGCACAGACCGCCCGTGACAACCTGCAGCGTGCCGGTGTCTACAACGCCGAAGTGCGCACCGGCGACGGCAACGCCCCCCAGAGCGGCCCCTTTGACGTGATCGTGCTGAGCGGCTCAGTCGCCGAGGTTCCGGCCTCGCTGCTGTCCCTGCTCAAGGTCGGCGGGCGCCTGAGCGCCATCGTGGGCTTTGACCCTGTGATGCGCGCCACCCTGGTCACACGCGTGGCCGAAGAAGCCTGGCGCACCACCCAGGCATGGGACACCGTTGCGCCGCGCCTGCTGAACTTCCCCGAACCCTCCGCCTTCAGCTTCTGAAAAAAAAACAAGAAACCAGGTAAGCAGGAAAGCCGCCACCCATGATTCCCCAACTCAATCCCGCCGATTTCAGCGCATGGCGCGACAACGCCGGCGCGGGCGCGCCCACCCTGCCGGTGGTGCTCGACGTGCGCGAGCCCTGGGAGCTGCAAACCGCCTCGGTCAAGGAAGACGGCTTCAGGCTGGTCCATATCCCGATGCGTGAGATCCCGGTGCGCCTGGCCGAGCTGCAGGAGGCCGGCGCCGGCCAGCCGATTGCCTGCCTGTGCCACCACGGCATGCGCAGCCTGCAGGTAGCCAATTATTTGATGCAAAGCGGCTTCACCGAAGTCGTCAACCTGCAGGGCGGCATCAACGCCTGGTCGCAACAGGTGGACCGCTCCGTGCCGCTTTACTGAGCCAGGTTTTTTCATTCGCCGATTTATTCTTTTCTTCAGGACTCTTATGACCACGCCCCAGAAACCGCCGGCCCGCCCGGCGATGTTGCCCCTGTCGATTGCGGCCGCCGTGGCAATGCTGGCCATGGCGCCGCTGGCGCAAGCCCAGAGTCTCGTCGAACTGTATGACTCGGCCCGCGCCTTCGACGCCTCCTACCAGTCAGCCAAATTGCAATACGAGGCCAACCTCGCCCGGGCCGACCAGGCCAAGGCCGGCATCCTGCCCACGGCGGGCATTTCGGCCGGCGCGTCGCGCACCTCGTTTGAAAACACTACGCCGGTGATAGACCGCAGCTTCAACACACAAAACGCCGCGCTCAACCTCTCGCAGCCGCTGTACCGCCCGGCCAACTGGGCCACCTACCAGCAGGCTTCCCGGCAGGTCGACCTGGCCAAGGCCCAACTCGAAAGCGCCGACCAGGACCTCATCGTGCGCACCAGCCAGGCCTATTTCGACGTGCTGGCTGCGCAGGACACCCTGACCTTTGTGCGCGCCCAGAAAGCCGCGGTGGGGGAGCAGCTCGCTTCGGCCAAACGCAACTTCGAAGTCGGCACCTCCACCATCACCGACACCCGTGAAGCACAGGCCCGCTACGACCTCGTGATCGCCCAGGAGCTCGCCGCAGAGAACGACCTGCGCGTGAAAAAACTCGCGCTCGACACGCTGGTTGGCAAAACCGAAACCCAACCCAAGCCCCTGGCCACACCCGTCGGCCTGCCGGTCATCGCGCCCGCCGACGTCAACACCTGGGTGGAGCAATCCGAGTTGGTGCACCCCAGCATCCGCCAGGCGCAAAGCAATGTGGAGATCGCCGAGCTTGAAGTCGACAAAGCGGAAGCCGGCCACAAGCCCACGCTGGACGCACAGGCCAGCTACAACGTCACGCGCAACCCCTCGGGCACGGCGACCACCATCCCTCCCTTTGCCTTTCGCACCAACACCACCACCGTCGGCGTGGTGCTGAACGTGCCGCTGTTCGCAGGCTTTTCCACGCAGAACCGCGTGCGCGAAACCCTCTCGCTGCGCGACAAGGCCAAAAGCGACCTCGAAGGCGCGCGGCGCAACGTGGCGCAAGCCACGCGCACCGCCTACTTCGGCGTGCAGTCGGGCCAGGGCCAGGTCAAAGCGCTGGAAGCGGCCGAGCTGTCCAGCCAGAGCGCGCTGGACGCCAACAAGCTGGGCTACCAGGTCGGCGTACGCATCAACATCGACGTGCTCAATTCGCAAAGCCAGCTGTTCCAGACCAAGCGCGACCTGGCCAAGGCGCGTTACGACGTGCTGCTGGGCGACCTGAAACTGCGCCAGGCCAACGGCACGCTGACGCCGGAAGACCTGCAGAAAATCAACGCACTGCTGGCAAAATAACGCGGGTGCGCTGCAGACACGCAGCGAACCCGCATACAAGGCCAGGCCCACCACTGGCCGTACACGACAACAACATGCTGATGCCCGTCGACAACGCGATCCCCCTGCCCATCGAAGCCGAGCGCGTGCACGGCGCGCCGGTACACGCTCTCAAAGGCCCCAGCTTCGAGTTGATCGAGGAGACCACCTGGGAAGAACTCAAGCGCTCAGGCCGCCGGCAACCCTTTGACAAGCCCGTGCTGGTCAAGGGCGGCATCCACCACTGGCCGGCCTGGAAAAAATGGTCGTTTGAATTCCTCGCCGACGTCTGCGCCGGCAAGGGCGCCGAGGCGCCGGTCAAGTTCACCGACGGCCTGGTAGAGCAAGGCGTGACCAAGGGCCGCCCCTTCCTGCCCGTTGCGCCCTACCTGCGCGAACTAGGCAAGGCCGCGCAGCGCGCGCCCGACCCCATGGCCGGCCTGCTGCCCAAGCCGGTGCGCGACGGCTACAAACCCGGCGAGCGCTTTCACCTCAACTGGGCCCACATGCAGTCGTTCAAGCCGACGACCTTGTACCTCGCGCAGTGGGACATCCTCGAGAAATACCCCGAGTTGCGCCGTGACCTGCTCATCAAGAGCCTGTGGCCCGGCCGCATGACCTGGGAGTATGTGTTCATGGGCCCGGCCAACACCGTGACCGGCCTGCACAACGACTTTCCGCACAACTGGTTTGTGCAGCTGCAGGGCGTCAAGGAGTTCATCCTTTTTTCGCCCGACCAGCGCCAGCACATGTGCCCGGCCGCCAAGTACGACTGGGGCGCCACGCTCAGCGACATCAATGTCTCGCGCCTGCCCGAACAGGTCCGCGAGCTTGCGTCCTTCGAAAAAGCCCACGGCTACCACGCCCGCGTGGAAGCCGGCGACGCGCTGTTCATTCCCAAGCGCACCTGGCATTCGGTGGTCTCGGTAGAGCCCTCCATCAGCCTGGGTATGTTCGGGCTCACGCCCTGGGAAGTCGCCACTGGCGGCGCCTGGGCGACGCTGCGTGACTGGGCGCACCATCTGGGCCTCTACGCGCACAATAACTGCACCTGCCATCAGAAGCGTTAGCCCCCACGCTGGGATGTGGCCCCCACGGTCGCTCACTTCGTGTAGCTCCCTGCCCCCCGAGGGGGCCGCTGCGCCTGCGGTCTGGCAAAGCCAGTCCCGCGGCCCCTGCTGCTATGAGCACCTCAGACGCTCGCGGTGGGGCTTATTCTCCGGCGGCTTTCACGAAGGCACCTAACGCGTCCAGGGTCTTGGCCGTGGCGCCGCGGTTGCGGTCGGCGAAGGCCAGACCTGCCGCTACTGCGGCTGCGTGTGCGTCTGGCCTGTCCATCCACTTTCGCGCGGCGCGCACGCCCTCCTCCATGTCCACCACGCGCTTGGCCGCGCCGGCTTCTACGGCGAGTTCGGCGGCTTCGGTGAAATTGAAGGTGTGTGGGCCCATGACTACGGGACAACCGCTGGCGGCCGCCTCGATGAGGTTCTGGCCGCCCAGGGGTGCGAAGCTGCCGCCCAGCAAGGCGACGTCGCTCATCGCGTAATACAGCGCCATCTCGCCGAGTGAGTCGCCCAGCCAGACGTCGGCCTCCAGTGCATCGCCGGTCGGCCCGCCCGCAGCATCAACCCAACCGGAGCGCCGCGACACGCGCAGGCCGTGCTGCCGCACCAGCGCCTCCACTTCGTTGAAGCGCTGCGGATGGCGCGGCACCAGCAAGATCCTGAAGCGGCTTCCTGTCTCTAGCGGCGGGGCCTCCGCGGGCGTGTGTTCCGACTGGGCCATGGCCTTGAGCTGCAGCAGGAACTGTTCCTCTTCGCCCTCGCGAGAGCTGGCGAACATCATCACCGGCAGCGCCAGCGCGCGACGCCAGGCCTTGCCTTTTTCCTGCTGGGCATCGTCGAGCGAGGCATCAAATTTGAGGTTGCCGAAGACGCCGCTGACGGCCGCACCGGCCTGGCGAAAGCGGCGCGCGTCATCGTCTGTTTGCGCATAGACCGCCGACAGCGCGGCATAGGCCGGGATCGAGAGCGGCGAAACCCTGAGCGCCTGTTGCAGCGATTTTTCAGACAGCCTGCCGTTGACCAGCACCAGCGGCATGCCGCGCGCTTTCGCGGCAGCCACGAGGTTGGGCCAGATCTCGGTTTCCATCAACAGTCCCAGGCGCGGCTTGAAGTGGTCGAAAAAACGCGCCACCGCGCTCGGGCTGTCCCAGGGCTGCCACACCTGCACATCGCCGGGCTGCAGCAGGGCAACGCCTTCAGCGCGCCCGGTGGCCGTGCCGTGCGTGAGCAAAATGCGGAGGCCGGGGTGGCGCTCTCGCAAGGCCTTGAGCAGCACGGACGCCGTGCGGGTTTCGCCCAGCGAGACCGCATGCACCCAGAGCAGTTCGGAAGCAGCTTCTGCCGGCTGCGTGTAGCGGCCGAAACGTTCCTCCACCGCTTCGAGGTAACCCGGCTCCTGCTTGGCGCGGCGCGCCAGTTTGCGGCGCAGCAGCGGCTGCGCGAGCCACATCAGCAGCGAATAGAGCTTGAGAATCAGCGCGCTCATGCAGCGGCCTCTGCCGTGCAAGCCAGCCAGGCCTGCCAGACGTCTTCCACGCCTGGCGCCGGCTGCGCGAACACGCTGAGCTGCCGACCGCCGTGGCCTGTTGCCGCAGCGGCTTCAGGCCCGGTGCGCCAGGCGGTGTCGAAGTTGTAGATCTGCACGTGCGGCAAATCCAGGGCGACGGCGATGTGGCTCACACCGCTGTCCACGCCGATCACGCCGGCGCATTGCGCGAGCTCTTCGGCCAGCCCATCCAGCGCCAGCGTGGGTGGCACCACGGCCGAGCCTGCCGTGGCGCCGTTCAGCGCTTTGGCAATCGCCTCGCTGGTGGCCAGCTCCGCCGCACTGCCGTGTGGCAGCCATATCTGGTAGCCGGCAGAGTTCAGGCGCTGGCCCAACGCAATCCAGTGGCTGGCCGGCCATTCCTTGTCGGCGCGTGATGTGCCGTGGACAAAAGCGATGCGGCCTGCGGGAAAATGGTCATCGATTCTTGCGGGCGCTGCAGGCACCTTCAGCCCAAAGCGCACTGCAGCTGCGTGGCTGTAGCCCAGCGCGCGCGCCGCAAGTTCGCGCGAACGCCGCACCGCATGGATGTGCGGCTCCACGGCAATCGCCACATCAGCCACCCAGCGCGTAGGCGCCTCATAGCCCGAGCCGTCCGTCTGGTTGGCCAGTGCATAACGTTTGCCGCCAGGCGCCAGCCGGGCCAGCCGCGCCACCAGGGCGGATTTGGTCAAGCCCTGCAGGTCGATAACGGCGTCATAGGCTTCTTGTTGCAAGTCCTGCTTGAAGGCGCGCCAGGCCTGGCGGGTAGACGCGGCCCAGAACGATTTGCGCCAGCGCCGGATCTCGCAGGGAATCACACGGTGCAGGCCTTCGCTGTGCGCCAGCACAGGGGCGAAAGACTTCTCCACCACCCAGTCAATCTGCGCATCCGGCAACGCGGCGCGTATGTCCTGCACCACGGGCAGGGTATGCACCACGTCACCTAAGGACGACAACTTGACCAGGAGAATTTTCATGAACGCAGTGAAAGCGGAAAACGTCGATTTTCACCGCAGAACGCCCTCAGGCCGGGGAAACCGCAAAAAAGGCGATTTCAGTGCGCCGACGCAGCAAGAGTGGCGTCCGGCTTCACGCTGCGCAGCAAGGCCAGCATGTCGCTCTCTATGCGCTCCATCGCCTGCTGGGTATGCCCCTCAAAGCGCAGCACCAGCACTGGTGTGGTGTTGGACGCGCGGATCAGGCCGAAGCCATCGGGCCAATCGACGCGCACGCCGTCAATGGTGGAGATCTTGGCCGGCGCCGCAAACTTTGCCGATTTGATCAGCGCCTCCACCACCGCATGCGGCTCGCCCTCTTTGCAGGCCACGTTGAGCTCTGGCGTGCTGAAGCTGGTAGGCAGGGCATTGAGAACGATGCCGGCATCCGGCACGCGGCTCAGGATTTCAAGCAGGCGGGCGCCGGCATAGGTGCCGTCATCAAAGCCGTACCAGCGCTCCTTGAAGAAGATGTGGCCGCTCATCTCGCCGCCCAGCGGCGAATCGACTTCCTTCATTCGGGCCTTGATCAGCGAATGGCCGGTCTTGTACATCTCGGGCACGCCGCCGGCAGCCTCGATCTCGGGCGCCAGGCGCTGCGAGCATTTCACGTCGAACAGAATCTTGGCGCCCGGCACGCGAGAGAGTACGTCGCGGGCGAACAGCATCATCTGCCGGTCGGGGTAAATGTTCTGCCCGTCCTTGGTGACGATGCCCAGCCTGTCGCCGTCGCCGTCAAAGGCCAGGCCCAGCTCGGCGTCGCCGCTTTGCAGGGCCTTGATCAGGTCCTTCAGGTTTTCGGGCTTGCTCGGGTCGGGATGGTGGTTGGGAAAGTTGCCGTCCACTTCGCTGAAGAGTTCTGTGACTTCGCAACCCAGCGCACGGAAGATGGCAGGCGCCGATGCACCAGCGATACCGTTGCCGGAATCAACGACGATTTTCATGGGGCGTTCGAGCTTGATGCCCGAGACAATGCGCTCGCGGTAAGCCGTGCCCACATCGACCTGCCGAATCGTGCCGGCCTGTTGGGGCAGCACCCAGTCCTGGCCATCAATGACGCGGCGCAAGGCCTGGATTTCCTCGCCGTAAATTGCGCGCCCGGCCAGCACCATCTTGAAGCCGTTGTAATCCTTGGGGTTGTGGCTGCCCGTGACCTGTATGCCCGAGCCAGCCAGCGTGCTGGCGGCAAAGTAGAGCATGGGCGTGGTCACCATGCCCACATCGATCACCTCTATGCCGGTGGCGGCCAGGCCGCGCATCAGCGCCGCGCTGAGCGATGGCCCACTGAGCCGGCCGTCGCGGCCCACGGCCACGGCTTTTTCGCCTTCGGCCAGCGCCGCCATGCCAAAGGCCTTGCCCAGGGCCTCCGCCATCTCTTCATGGATGGTGGACGGCACAACGCCGCGTATGTCGTAGGCCTTGAAAATGGACGGGTTGATTTGCATCGGAGGCGGTTCCTGGAAGGTGCGAACAGTACTGAAAGGAGCCGCTTTATTGTAGGTGGCGCCCTTACCACCCCCTGTAGGCGGCAACCGTTTTCGGCCAGTCCATTCAGACTATTGCGGGGGCCGCCTAGAAGCCCAAAAGCCGCTAAAAAGAGGCATTAATGGGGGAAAGGGACATGTCCGAAAACGGCCAGTCAAAACCGGCCCGCGGCGTATCATTTCTTCCATGGACCGCGACAACACCCCTCTTGCCGACAACGACTGCTACCTCGCCCTGAAGGCGCGGGACGCGCGTTTTGACGGTAGTTTTTTCACCGGCGTGACCTCCACCGGCATTTACTGCCGGCCGGTCTGCAGCGTGAAAACGCCCAAGCGCGAAAACTGCCGTTTCTTCCACCATGCGGCCCAGGCCGAGAACGCCGGCTTTCGCCCCTGCCTGCGCTGCAGGCCCGAGCTGGCGCCGCATTCGGTGGTGTGGTCCATCCAGGATGCCTCGTACATCCTGGCGCACCAGGCGGCGCGCCTGCTGGACGAACCCGAAATGTGGGCCGGCGAGGCGCCTTCGGTTGAAAAGCTCGCGGCGCGGCTGGGCGTGAGCGACCGCCACGTGCGGCGCATCTTCGAGGCGCAGTTCGGCGTCTCGCCCATGCAATATTTGCAGACCCACAGGCTGCACACCGCCAAGCAGCTGCTGGCCGACACCGACCTGCCCATCACGCAGATCGCGCTGATCAGCGGCTTTGCCAGCGTGCGCCGCTTCAACGCCGCCTTTGTCGAGCATTACAAGCTCAACCCCACGCAGCTGCGGCGCCAGGGGCCGGCTCGCAGCGGTGATGTCGGCGAAGGCGCGACCATACGGCTGGGCTACCGCCCGCCTTACGACGTGCAGGCCATGCTGGCCTTCTTCAGCAAGCGCTGCATCAGCGCCATCGAGTTCATCAATACGGAAGCCGCGCAGCCCTGCCTGGGCCGAACCTTGCGCATCGAATCCGGCGGCAGGCAGCACACCGGCTGGCTGCTGGCGAGTTTTGAGGAAGAGCGCTCACGCCTGGTGCTGCGCGTGAGCGACTCGCTGCGCGAAGTGCTGCCCCTGGTGATACGCCGCGTGCGCACCACCTTCGACCTGGACGCCGACCCGACGACCATCAACAGCGTGCTGCATGCCACCTTCCCTGAAGGCGACGGCCTGCGCGTGCCGGGCGCGCTGGACGGCTATGAGCTCGCGGTGCGCGCCGTGCTGGGCCAGCAGATCACCGTGGCTGCTGCGCGCACCTTGGCCCAGCGCATGGTCGACCGCTTCGGTGAGCCGGTGGAAACACCCTGGCCCCAGCTCACGCGGCTGTTTCCCACACCGGCCGTGCTGGCGGCCGCCAGCGGCGACGCGCTGGGACAACTGGGCATCGTCAAACAGCGCCAGGCCGCGATTGTGGGCATCGCCCAGGCGGTGGCCGACAAGCGCCTGCAGTTGCACAGCGGCGCCGACGTGAACGCCACGCTGGCGACCTTGAAGGAATTGCCCGGCATAGGCGACTGGACCGCGCAGTACATCGCCATGCGCGCGCTGCGTTGGCCCGACGCCTTTCCGGCGGGCGACGTGGCGCTGCACAAGGCCCTGGGCGTGCAAGGCCTGAAGAATCCGGCGCGCGAGGCCGAACTGGCCTCGGCGGCCTGGAAACCCTGGCGCAGCTATGCCGTGATACGCGCCTGGAGCGGCACGCTGGAGCGCCCCGGCTGAGGCGTGACGACAGGCGCATGGCAGCGATTCATGCGCAAGCGGAATGAATGCAAGGCTTCGATTTCATTGGACGGTAAAGCGCCCAGGCGCGAACATCGCCGGTGAATGATCGAGCCGGCCTTCGCCCCGCGAAAAGAGACAAGCCAGCCAAGCGCCTTTTAGGACTCAAAAAGACCTGATAAGGCAGAAACTCGAAACCAGTTCGAAACCAACTCGACCATTCAAAAGGTGAACAAGATGAAATTCGACAACTCCATCGTCCAGACAACTTTTCACAGCCCCCTCGGGGAAATGATCATCGCCGCCACCGACAAAGGCCTGGCCGGCGTCTGGTTTGCCGGCCAGCGGCACCTGCCGCCCCAGCTCGTCAAACCTTATGTGTGGCGCGAAGACCTGGAGCACCCGGTGCTCAGGCAAGCCATCACACAATTGAGCGAATACTATGCCGGCACCCGCACGGTGTTTGACCTGCCGCTGGACCTGGGCCACGGCACGGCTTTCCAGCAATCCGTATGGCAGGCGCTGCTGGCCATCCCGCAAGGCGGCACCTTGAGCTACGGCCAAGTGAGCCAGCGCATCGGCAAACCCGAGGCGGTGCGCGCCGTGGGCGCCGCGGTCGGCCGCAACCCGCTCAGTGTCATCGTGCCCTGCCACCGCGTACTGGGCTCAGACGGCTCGCTCACCGGTTATGCCGGCGGGCTGCACCGCAAGACGGCTTTGCTTAAACTCGAAGGCGCACTTCAGGAGAGCATGTTATGAGTTCCAATTCTTCCGGCATCGCCGCGCCATTGGGCGCAATCGCCACCAAGCCCAAAAGCTGGGTCGCCGATTTTGTGATGCTGGCCGCCATCTGGGGCTCGTCCTTTTTGTTCATGCGCATCAGCACGGTGGAGTTCGGCCCGCTGCCGACCGCCGCCCTGCGCGTGGCCATCGCCGCACTGTTCCTGCTGCCCATCGTGTGGCTGCGCGGCCTGCTGCCCGAGCTCAAGGCGCACTGGAAAAAAATCTTCTTCATCGGCGTGCTCAACTCGGGCATTCCGTTTGCGTGTTTTTCGTTCGCGCTGCTGTCCATCACCACGGGCCTGTCGGCCATCCTCAACGCCACCGTTCCCATGTTCGGCGCACTGATCGCCTGGCTGTGGCTCAAGGACAAGCCCAACGGCTCGCGCGTGCTGGGCCTCATCGTCGGCTTTGCCGGCGTTGCCATGCTGGCCTGGGACAAGGCCACCTTCAAGCCCGACGCCTCCGGCGTGGCGCCTGGCTGGGCCGTGCTGGCCTGCCTGCTCGCCTGCCTGTGCTACGGCATCTCGGCCAGCTACACCAAGCGCTACCTTTCGGGCATGCCGCCCCTGGTGACCGCAGCCGGTAGCCAGATAGGCGCCACCCTGGGCCTGGCCCTGCCCGCCGCCTGGCTGTGGCCGGCACAGATGCCGGGCGCGCACGCCTGGCTGGCGCTGCTGGCCGTGGGTGTGGTCTGCACCGGGGTAGCCTACATCCTGTTTTTTCGCCTGATTGAAAACGCCGGCCCCCCGCGCGCGCTGTCGGTCACCTTCATGGTGCCCGTGTTCGCAGTGATCTATGGCGTGATCTTCCTCGGCGAGCATGTGACGGCCTGGATGGTGATCTGCGCCGCGGTGATTGTGTGCGGCACGGCGCTGTCGACCGGGCTGCTCAAGCTCGGACGTAAAGCCTGAGGCGGCGGTTTCAGCTGTAATACGGGTGTCGCCCCGTCGAGAAGGAATCAGGGTTCTCAACCACGATTCACCTCAGCCTGCCGCAAGCGGCGGGGCGAAGTCCCGAGCTAAATACTTGGTCGGGGTGTAACCAGCCAGCCCTACTGCAACGCCCCCGCTACCACATTAATGCTGAGCGCCAATATCAGCATATTGAACCCAAACGACAGCACGCTATGCACGAGCGTAAGCCGGCGCATCTCGCGCGAGGTGACCTGCACGTCAGAGACCTGTGAGGTCATGCCGACCACGTGGGCGTAGTAGAGAAAGTCAAAGTAATCCGGGTCCAGCCCGCCGGGGAAACACAGGCCGGGCCCGTCGGGTTCGTTGCGCTTTTCCTCGTGGTAATAGCGGTGTGCATAACGGAAGGCATAAATCGTCTGCATGAACAGCCACGAAGCGGCCAGGGCGGCGATGGCCAGGGTAATGTGCAGCGTGCGCTCAAGGCCTGACAGGCTTCTGGATTGCAGCATCACCATCGTGATGGCGGCCACACAGGCCCCGGTCGCCAGCAGCAACAACAAAAACAGCACCACGCTGGGTTCGTCCTGCGCCTGGGCCCTTTCGCGCGTGCGTTTGGCGTCAAAACGCACACACAGCCACCAGGCCAGCAGCAGATAAACACCCACCCCCACGATCCAGCCCAGCAGGCCGCAAAACGGCAAGCTCATCGGAAGCGGCAGCGCTGCGGCGGCGACGCCGGCTACCAGGCCGTAAGTCAGCCGCTGCGGGCCCGTGGTTTCGGAGAAGTGTTTGCGCATGGCGCCATTGTGCCGCCAGCGCCCGGGAAAAGGCCAGTGCCTGTTAACCGCCCTAGGCGACAACCCCGTCGACGATGACGTGAGGGTCTCCCCTGGAGCAGCGCTCAATGCGGGCGTCTATGCGGTACACCTCGCGCAGCATGTCCACCGTAATGACCTCGCCCGAGCGGCCGCAGCCGCGCAGGCTGCCGTCGGCGATCACCATGGCTTGGTTCGAAAACCGCAAGGCCTGGTTGAGGTCGTGCATGGCGATGAAGACGATCAGGCCGCGCCGGCGGGCCAGTGAGCGCATGAAGTCGAGCACCTGTACCTGCCGGTGCAGATCGAGGGCGCTGGTCGGCTCATCCATGAGCAGCACCTCCGGCTCTCGGGCCAGCGTCTGTGCAATCGACACCAGCTGGCGCTGGCCTCCGCTGAGCTCGCTCAGGTAGCGAAAGGCAATGCCGCTGATGCCCAGCGAGTCCATGATCTCGTCAATCAGCGCGAGGTCCGTATCGTGAACAACCCAGGACGGCGCCCGCTGCTTGTGCGCCAGCAGCACCGACTCATACACGGTAAGCCGCGCACTCGCGCTGGCATCCTGGGGCATGTAGCAAATGCCCTCATGCCCTTTCGCCGAGCCCTCGATCGCGACCGTACCCGCGCCCTTGAGAAGGCCGGCCACACGCTTGAACAGCGTGGACTTTCCCGCCGCATTGGGGCCGACCACGGCCACCAGCTCGCCGCCATGGAAAGCCGGCGTCGTGATGCCCGAAACAATCTGGCGCGCCCCGTATCCGGCGGCGACGCCTTCCAGCCTTAATGTCACCATGCGTTTTTCTTGCTGCCGAGAATGAGGGAGATGAAAAAGGGCACACCGATCAGCGAGGTCACCACGCCGATGGGAAAGATGGCCCCGGGAATCAGGGTTTTGCTCACCACCGAACTGAGCGAGAGCACCAACGCGCCGGTCAACATCGACGCCGGCAGGAAGAAGCGCTGGTCTTCCCCGATCAGCATGCGCGCGATGTGCGGCCCCACCAGCCCGATGAAACCGATGGTGCCGACAAAGGCCACCGGAAAGGCGGCAAGCAGACTCACCAGCACCAGCGTCTGGAAGCGCAAGCGCGGCACATTGACACCGAAGCTGGCGGCCTTGTCGTCGCCCAGCCGCAGTGCGGTAAGCGCCCAGGCTCGCCGCATGAAGATGGGCAGCGTGATGACAATGATGAGGCAGGTGATTCCCAGCTTGGGCCAGGTCGCTTTGGTGAGGCTGCCCATGGTCCAGAACACCACGGCGGCCACCGCCTGTTCGGATGCAAAGTACTGCACCAGCGCCAGCAGGGCATTGAAGGTGAACACCAGCGCGATACCCAGCAGCACGATGGTTTCAGCCGTGACGCCGCGCCGCATGCTGAGCAAATGGATCAGGAAGGCGCACAGCATGGCCATGACAAACGCGTTGAGTGGCACCACGTATTCCGCCATGACCGGCAACACGCGCAGTCCGAACGCCAGGCCCAGTGCGGCGCCAAAGCTGGCCGCCGCCGAGATACCCAAGGTGAACGGGCTGGCCAGGGAGTTGTTGAGGATGGTCTGCATCTGCGCGCCCGCCAACGACAAGGCGGCCCCCACCGCCACCGCCATCAGGGCGATGGGCAGGCGGATGTCCCAGATCACCACGCGCGCCTGCAAGGGCGAATCGGCCGGGGAAAACAAGGCGCGAACCACCTCTTCAAGCGTGAAGCGCGCAGGGCCGAGCGCAAGGTCCAGTAGCAGGCTGAGCAGCAGCAAAATGCAAAGCCCCGCCAGCACCAGGCGCCTGCGCCGCACCAATGCGCGGTAGGTCTCGCGCTGGCCTGGCTGCGGTTGCGGTAGCGGGACGGCGCTCATGGCCGCACCTCGGCGCCTGCCTGCAGGCTCACAAAATAGCCTGGGTGGTATTCAACCGGTAAAAAGCGCTCGTGCAACTCACGGAAGGTCGCGTCCGGATCCAGGTCGGCAAACAGCTCGGGATGAAACCATTTCGCGAGCTGCTGGATGGCGACAAATTCGTAAGGGCTGTTGTAGAACTGGTGCCAGATCGCATGAAAGGCCTGGGTCTGGCTGGCGGCAACCCCGGTATAGGCGGCGCGCCGCGGATAGGCTTGCAGCTTGCGCCTGGCCTCGGCAAGGTCGGCGCCGGGGCCGACACCAATCCACGTGCCACCGGGGGCATACGCCTCCCAGTTGGCGCTGGTGACGACAACGTGCGCCGGGTTGGCCGCCACCACCTGCTCGGGGTTCAACTGGCCGAAGGTGCCGGGAATGATGGCCTTGGCCACGTTGTTGCCGCCCGCCATTTCAACAAATTTTCCGAAGTTTTCATTGCCGAAGCTCAGGCAGCAATCCTGGCTATAGCCTCCTATGCGCTCGATGAACACATTGGGCCGCGGCGGTTGCCTTGCCTCGACGACATCGGTGACGCGGCGGATTTGCCTTGCACGAAAAGCAATGAAGTCTTCGGCCCGCTGCTCTTTGCCGAAGAGCTTGCCGAAAAGGCGCATGGTCGGCTCAGTGTTTTCGACAGGGTGATGGCGAAAGTCGATATACACCACGGGAATGCCGAGCGCGCCCAGCTTTTCCACATAACGCGCGTCTTCAGTAGCGCGTTGCGCTTCGATGTTCAGGAAAATGACATCGGGTTTTTGGGCGATGGCCTGCTCGATGTCGAAGCTGCCTTCTTCAAAACCGCCGAAAGTCGGAATGTGCGCAATCTGCGGGAATTTTTTCAGGTAGGCCGCGTAGGTGTCCGGGTCGGCCTGGATCAGGTCCCTGCGCCACCCGACCAGACGCTGCAGGGGATTGTCGGTGTCGAGCGCCGCCACGAGGTAGAGCTGCCTGCCTTCCCCCAGGATGACCCGCTGCACGGGCACGCGCACCTGAACCTGGCGTCCGAGGAGGTCGGTGACCGTGATCGTGCCGGCCGGGGCGGCCGCAGCCGCGCGTTGCTCTGAAGGCTTGCCGGCCAAAAAGAACCAGCCTGCCGCCAGGCTGACTATCACCAGAAAAATAGCAAGCCCGCCGGCCCACCGTCGTTGATTTGTCATCGTGTTGAACTCTTGTAAAAATGAACGAAACAATGCGGCTGCGAGCGAAAACGCTAGGGCCCGCCCGCTGCTGTGGCATGCGCGGCGGCAACGGAGTTCCTGCGAAGCATCGCCACAATCAGCAGGAAAGCCAGCACATACGAAACCGCCACGTAGAAGTAGGTGTATTGCAGGCGCAGGCCCAGGCTCAACCAGCCGCCTATGGCGATACCGGCAATGGAAGAAAACTGGGCGGTGCTTTGCGCGATGCCGAGGATGTAGCCCTGGCGCTGGCTGCCGGCCGCTTTGGACACCAGCGCCATCAGCACCGGCGTGGTGGCGCCCAGCAACAGGCCCCAGGCAAAGTGAATGGCGATGAACAGGTTGATGTTTCGTGTCAGGCCGGCGACGACGGTGAGCATGGCGCAACCGGCGGCCACATAAGCAATTTTCTGCAGGGAGGCGGCCACCGTTTTGTGTTCAAAATACCGGGCCCACAAAGAAGCGGATACAACAAACCCCAGGGCCAGCAGGCCGTAACACAGCCCCACCACCCAGTTGTTGGCTTCAAACACCGAGCGCACATACAGGGCGAAAGGTGTTTGCGTCAGCATGCGGCTGACCAGCAGCATGCCCGTGATGCCGAGCAGGCCCAGGATGGGCGCAGACCGCCAGGTCGGCGCCGCGCCTGCGGCCGTAGCTGGCTTAGGCATAGGCGAAACTTCCATGGCAGTGTGTTGGGGCGCCGGCCTGTCAGGAAGAATCAGGACCACCGCGATGGCGCACACCGCGCAGAGCACCGATGCCGCCGTATTGATCCAGAAGAAACTCGCGTGGTCGAGAATCAGGCCGCCGGCTACCGCCCCGCCCAGCGAGCCCACGTTGGTGGATACCTGCAGGTAGGCAAACAGGCGCGCCCGGCGCTGCGCCGATTCAATGCTGACGCTGTAGGCCTGTGCGGGTGCGATGTAACCCGCGCAAGCACCCTGCACAAAACGCAGTACCAGAATGGTCCAGATATCGTTGGAAAAGGCCAGCGCCAGCTGGGTCAGGGCCAAGCCCAGCAAGGCCCTGACCATCATGAGCTTGTGGCCGAAGCGGTCGCCAATGCGCCCCCAGAACGCGCTCGTCAGGACGATGCCCAGCATGGGACCCACATACACCGCAATACCGGCGAAGCTCAGCCACTGGCCGGAAGCGCCGAGTTCTTGCAAATGAACCGGCCAGAATGGTCCGCTCATTTCCATGGCACCCATGGAAACGAGCTGGATCACAAACAGCGTGTGAATCAGATAAGCGCTGCGCGCGGGGGCGGATGCTGCCTTCGTCACTGCGCAGGTCCACCCTTCGCGAGCGGATTGGACAATTGGTGCTGCAAGCGGTAGTCGGAATACCGCAGCAGGTGCATGCGCAGCACCGAGCGCGTAGGCCACGGGCGCTCAAGGAATTCCGTCCGCTCGGCCTGCCAGAACTCCGGCGACACGCGGTCGGCCACTGCGTCGAATGCGCCTTGCGTTTCCTCACGCAGGATGTCCCAGAGACGCGTAGGCGCCAGTTCGTATTCACGGGTCAGCATCAAGGCGATTTCGTGGAGGTGGCAGACAAAACACGCGTCCAGGACAAAGGTGCGGACGGGCTCGACGTCGCCGGAGAAAACCGTGGGAAGAATGCCGGGGTGCACATAGGGCTGAAGTTCATACCCACGCGCCGAGAGCAGCGGCGCGTAGGTGCGGCCGTCGCCGAAATCCCGTATCAACAGGCTTGTGGGCAATCCGTCCGCTGAAAACAGCACCGAGGTATTTTGCTGGTGCGCCTCCAGCCCGATGCCGTACAGCAGGTAAATGCCGACCACGGGCCGGGTCACGACGCGCGCGTACTGGCGAAAGTAAGCTTCCACTGCCAAGGCATCGGCCTTGGCGCCATTGCGCTCGATAAGCTCGGTCAGCAGAGGCCTGCCGGTGGCCGGCGAATCGGTGAACAAGGCGGCCACGGTGATGGGCAGCAGACCGTCCGAGCGCTCAAAGGCCTCTTTGCCGGCCCTGAAAGCCACCGACAGATGACGCCCCGGCCTGTCTTCCTGTTTGACGGCGTGGCGATAGTGAAAGGCCACTTCCTCGGGAAAGATCGACAGCGTCTGGTCGAAGCCGTTTTCCTCGGCCAGTATCTTCTGCATGACAGTGCTGATACGCGGCCCCATGTGGATGGACTTAGCCTGCAGGCTGCGCTGCTCGCTGGTCAGCCACAGCGCCACCGGCAACTTGATGAAAGGGGCGGGCACGCTGGGCATCATGGTGCGGAAAGACATGGTCGGCAGGGTCTCGACTTCGGGGCCGTCGGTGATCAACACGCCTTCGGCAATCTCGGCGGCGTATTCTTTTTTGACGTAGTGCTCAAGATGCCAGGGATGTAGAGGCAAAGGCAGCCAGTCGGCTTCGTTGATCGCCTTCGCGTTCAACTGCGCCTTCCAGCTCGCCCACAGGTCGGGAAAGCTGGAGGCGAACCACTCATGGTAAGAATGCACATGCGGCATGCGTTCCATATAGGCCATGTCTTTGCGCAGCGCAGCGATGCGCACCATGACCCTCGCGTCGAACTCGGGCGACAGCAAGGCCACTTCCTCAGGGCTGAGGTCAGGCTTGGATTTCCATGTGGGGTAGAAGGGGTGACCTTCGAGTGAGCCCCATTGGTCCAGCAGAGCCGCTGCATCGCGGGTGCTGGCGTGGCCGCGCAGGTAGTCGACCAGGCCGTGGGAACCGGTCGAATCCGCCAGTTGCTTCAGGCGTTTGTTCCAGCTTTGCCGGTGGCCCCGCGCCAGTGCATCGTTCTGGATGCTGTTGGCCATGTCGGCCTTCAAACCTTCCACGCCTTCGTCGCTGGGTGAAAAGTCAAAGCAGCTGCGCAAGCATTCAATCAGCTGGCCGGGTGTTTCGATGGCTGTCCTGGAACCGCCGGCGGCGATCAGGGTGATGGCTCCGCGATTGACAAAGGTATCAGCGGGGGCCGCCCACAGGTTCTCAAAAAACACCAGCGCATGTTGATCCCAGAGCGGAAACCAGGCCGAGGGGCCATGCGGTGCGAAGACCAGCAGGTTCTTGTCCAGGATTTTTTCAGCAAACAGGCATCGAACCACCCGGCGCAAGGCGTTAGCGCTGGAAAATTCCATTTCGGCGCTCTTTCGCACAGAGTCGGCCGAGGACTTCACAGGTGAAACAGCGGGAGAGGGGTTCATAAGGTTTCGCATGGGCGGCGGTTCGGATAAGGGGTAAAGAGGGCAAGAGGGCAAGAGGGCAAGAGGGTCAGGCGGGCCAACGCTCAGGGAAATAGTCCAGTGCGGAGCCGCGCAAGCCGTTCATATAGGAAACATTCCAGTTGAATATCTCGCTGATGTGCGGCACCGGCACCTTCAGGCGCCCGGCCATGGCCACGAGCAGCGAGAGGCCGTAAGCCACGTCTTCATGGAATACACGGCTTTGCGTGTCGATGGCGTAACCGGCGCCACCGGGCGCGGGCACCAGCGGCGCCTCGATCGCGTCATAGGCCTGGTTGGTGCGCAGCACCGACAGCATGGAAGCGGAGTCCCGTATCTGCTCGCCATACGCTTCGATGATTTCCTGCTTCAAGGGTTTGACCGACGACAGGTCGAGGCCCAGGCGCTGCTCGATGGCCTTGCAGAGCACCTGGCTTTCTTCGTCGCTGCGCTCCAGGAAATAGGCGCCCAGTTCGGTGCAATCCGTCCACCAGCAGATGGGCGCGTCGAAGGTCTTGCCATGCCACTGCCCATACGGGCCCACGAGGCCGTACACCACGGAACTGTGCATGATCGGGTTTCCCGGTGTCAGCGTGATCTCGAGGTAGTGGCCCAGCAACTCGACGGGGGCCTCGTACAGCCGATTCAGGTGCGCCAGCAATTCATCGCGCGCGGCGGCGCTTTCGCGCGCATGCGTTCCGATGTAAAGCGTGCTTTTGGGCCCGCCCATCTTGACCGACACCCCCGGCTTGAGGTCGTAGGCGGTGTGGGGCACATCCTTCATGCCCCAGATGACCACGTTGGGCCGCCCTTGCAGGGCTTTTTCAGCCAGCCAGTCGAAACCGCAAAAACCGGGGATGGCTCCCACGTAGACAGGCCCACTTTTCCGCAGATGCGGCGCGATGGCGTGCAGCAGGGCCGGCCTGGCGTGGGCGGGCACGGTGATGAGGACGACATCCGCATCGCCGAGCAGCTCGGCCGGGTCCTCAGACACCGCATCGAGACGGGCCGACAGGAGGCTTTGGTCCGGCAGGATTGCGGTCAGTGCCTGTCCTTCACGATGGCGCGCAATCACCTCGGCTCGGCGGGTCAGCAGCGACACCTTGACGCCGGCCATCTGCTTGAACAGCACGGCGTTCAGATGGCCCGTGCGGCCACCGCCGCAGATGACCACATGAAGCGACCGGCCGGCCGGCTCGCTACGCGCCTTCATTCCTGTCGCTCCTGTCATGCGATGCTCAACCGCGGGATGGTCTTGGGCGCATCTTCCGTGCTTTCCTGGGCCAGCCAATCGTCGAGTTGCGCCCAGATCTTCTGGTCCAGCAAATCGCGCTCTTTCAGCCAGGCTTCACTGAACACCGTGTGCAGGTACTTCTCTCCGCCATCGGCCACCACCGCAACCACGTTGCCCTTGATCTGGCCGCTATGGATCAGCTCAAGCGCCTTGTAGATGACGCCGCCGGTGGAGCCACCCACCAGCAAGCCGGTCTGGCGGGCAATATAGCGGGCCGTCTCAAAGGCTTGCGAATCGGTGACCTGTACGCCGAGGTCGATGCAGCTGTAGTCAAGCACCAGCCCCACGGTATCGCCCTGGGGTGTGCCTGTGCCGGACTGGTAATAAGGACGGCCGGGCTGGCCGAAAATGATGGAACCCGCGGGCTCGACCGCGATGGTTTTGGTGTTCGGGTTGTGAAGCTTCAAACCGCTGGCAATGCCCGTCATTGAGCCGCCCGTTCCGACACAACCGACGTAAGCGCCCACCGGCCCCTCGACCTGCTCGACGACTTCGCGCACAAAATCGAAATAACCACCCGCGTTCGCGACGTTGTCGGACTGGTTCATGAAGACAGCGTTCGGGATCTGGCCGGCCAGCTCGGCCGCCAGGCGCTGGCGCTCAACAACGGCTACCTCGTCTTCCTTGTAGTTGCCGTCGACATAGCGGATCTCCGCGCCGAGCGCGCGCATCACGGCGATCTTGTCGGGGGCCGCGTGGTGATCTACCACCGCGATAAACCGCAGGCCGAACTCTATGGCGGCGATGGCCAGCCCGATGCCGGTGTTGCCCGATGAGGACTCCACCACCACCCCGCCGGGCTTGAGGCGGCCGGACTTGAGGGCCGCCACCACCATGTTGCGGGCCATGCGGTCTTTGATACTGCCGCCCGGGTTGTTCTTCTCGATCTTGAGCAACAGCCTGGAATTTTTCCGGGCGATCGGAAATCCGAGAATCGGCGTGTTGCCGATGAGGTCAGTCACTTTGTTCAATATCATCCAGTTGCTCCCTTGGGTCATCAGGTGAAACATCGAATCCGCCGGCCGCATTGCAATGCACGGCGATCCGGCGGGGCATGGGGTGACGGTGAAACTCGTTCTCCAGCAAATCCATCTGGTATCCGCCCGTGTTGCCGTAAACCAGCAGGTCTCCAGCACGGGGAACGCGGTCGAAACCGATCAGGCGGTTGGTGAGAACGTCGTCGTCCAGGCAGCTATGCCCGGCGATATAGGCGCGAAAGATGGAAGGCAGGCCGACGCCGCCAGCTTCTTCGGTCGATGCGGTAGTTGCGGTCGCGCCAGTTAATTCAGTTGGCGCAGTTGACGCAGTTGACGCACGAACGAGGATGGGGTCCTGCAGGAATTCAGAACTGAACCAGGTCTCGCAGGCACTGAAGCTGCTGCCTTCGACAAATACCACGTGGCCTTCCGCCAAGGCCTTGACCCGCGTCACCCTGAAAACCGAAATCGCCGCCTGGTCCGCAAGGCTGCGCCCCGGCTCGATGGCGAGCGCGATACCTTCCGCCCTGAAGTAGGCGGCGATCGACAGGTCCTTGTGGCCGCTGGAACTTTCAAGAAAGCGGTTCAGCCACTGGAAGGCATCAAGCCTGCCGCCGTAGGGATAAAACGCCTCGGGTACCCGTGCGTTGCGGTAGTGGCTGCCGTGCTGCGTGCGCAGGAATGCTTCGTAGTCATCGCTGTCCACGTAACGGATCGGCATGCCTCCGCCAATATCGATGATCATCGGCTGCAGCCCCAGCGCCCAGGCCGCCTCCACATGCGGAATGAGCTCGCGCAAAGCCTGCGCGCGCGTTTCGTGCGCATAGCCGCCGAGGTGAAAATGAAAACCTTCAAAGGCCAGTTGGGCACTGTCCTGCGAAAGCTGCCGCAGGCAACGCAGCAGCTCGTCCGCCCCCATGCCGAAACGGCTCGTGCGCGACAGAGAGGGCCTGAAGCGAAGAAGAATCCGAGCCTTCTGTGTCTTGTGTGCCTTCTGCGAGTGCCCGCTTTCACGCAGGCACGCTTTCAGATTTTGCAGCTCTTCGGAAGAATCGATAGAGATCAAGGCATTACTGGCAATCAACTCGGCATGGAAGTCTCGGGTTTTTGCAGGGCCCGTGGCACACACATGCTGTGGATCGGCGCCGGCGCTTATCGCATCCCGCCATTCATGAATGCTGGAGACATCGACACCCGCGCCCGCTTCTACGGCGGCGCGAACCAGCGCCTGCGATTTGTTGACTTTGGCGCCGTAAAAAATCAGGTGACGCAAACCGTGCGCATTCAGCACCGCACGGAATGACTCGACATTGCGCTCAAGGTTTTGCGGCCACACCAAATGCAGCGGCGAGCCAAAGCGCGCCACCATTTGCGCAAGAAGATCCGGAGACTCTTCGACCAGCCGGGCAATCGCCGCATCGAGCATGGGCTTGAGCGGCGCGGCAGGCCGCTCCGGCCGATGCGTGCGGTGCTCAACACCGGCCTGGGCGAACAGAAGCTGGTTTTGCACAGTCAGTCTCGCGCTTGAGCTGGTCCGCCGATCAGAAATCCACCGCCGCCGACACGACCAGCGTGCGCGGCGCGCCCTGCGCAAACGCGCCGTAGGAAGCGACGCCGGACCAATAAGCTTTGTTGAAGGCGTTCTGCAGGCTGGCACGGAACACCGTCTGTTTTGCGGCGACCTTGGTGGTGTAGCGCGCGCCAAGGTCAAATCGCGTCCATGCCGGGAGTTCCTGCGTGTTGGCCTGGTTGACGTTCTGCTCGCTGGTGTAGAACGCGCCTGCGGTCAGCGTCAGGCCACCGATCCAGGAGGTATCCCATTCCGCACCCAGGTTGGCCTGCACCGAAGGCACCCCGACCGGCGTTTTTCCTAGGGTGGCGGCATTGTTGGTTTTGGTCAGCTTGGCATCCATCAGCGTGAGGCCGCCAAGCAGCCTCAGGCCGGGCTGGATCTGGCCGAACACATTGAACTCCATGCCGCGATTGCGCTGCTCGGCATCGACCGCAAAGACGTTCCCGGTCAACTGGCCGCTGGGCTTGTCGATCTGAAACAGGCTTGCCGTGGTGATCAGCGAACCATGGTCGAACTTGACGCCCACCTCGGTCTGCTTGGACTTGTAGGGCGCGAAAATCTCACCGGCATTGGCAGCCGTCAGAGGCGCCACATCGCCTTTGCTGAGGCCTTCAATGTAGTTGGCGTAGAGCGAGACGTTTTGCCAGGGCTTGACGACAAGGCCCAGCAAGGGCGTGACCGCACTCTTGTCGTAGGACGATGTGAGCGCGGTGGTGACAGGGTCGAAGTTATCCGACTTGACCCGCTGCTGGCGCGCGCCGAGGGTAAGCAGCACGCGTTCATCGAGCATTGACAGGGTGTCGGTCAAGGCGGCTCCGCTCAAAGTTGTTTCGGAAATTTTGGAGACCTGCGCCGGCGCCGCGACAGACTGCTCGGCGCGCGCGACCGGCGAGTAGATGTTCGAGAGCACCGCCGCGCCGTTGGTGGAGCCGCGCTTGAGGCTGTCCCGGTAGCTGCTGACCTGGAATGTCACCGCGTGCCGGATAGAGGCCGTGTCGAAGCGGGTACGCATCCCGGTGTCGGCCGTCACCCGGTCGATATCAAACTTGAAGTAGGCCGGCAACGTACTGGTGTCGCCGGCGGCATTGAGGATGGTGGGCGTTCCGAACAGGCGCGACGCGGTCGTGTGCGCGCCACCGACGTTCGCGAACAGCGACAGCTTGTTAAGCTCGTATTCCGCGCGGAGCAGCGCCGACTGGTCTTCGACCTTGGACCACTCCCAGGCCTGCGTGACACTGCGCTTGCCGTCGGGCGCGGTGGGCACCACGCCCGCGGCAGGCAACAGGAAAGGGCGGGACGGCGCATCGAAACGTTCCACCTGGCTGATGAGGTCGAGCGAGGCGGAAAGCCGCTCACCCTGGAAATCAAGCGCCGCCGCACCCACCGTCGCTTTTCGCGACTGCTTATCCACCGCGGTATCCCCCTCCTGATGGCCGGCGTTGACGCGCAGGCCGAACTGGCGGTCCACACCAAAGCGGCGGCTTACATCCAGATGCCCGCCCACCTGCGAGTCGGAGCCATAGTCGGCCGTGAAACGGGTCAAGTCCGTGTTGAGAGCGCGCTTCGGCACCACATTGATCACGCCTCCGATGCCGCTGTTGGGAGACATGCCATACAGAAGGGCCGCCGGCCCCTTCACGACTTCCACGCGCTCTATGTAGTCAGTGAAGAGCCGGTAGTTAGGCGCAACGCCGTACTGGCCGTCGAATGCGATCTCGCCCAGGTTGCCCTCGCCGATCGGAAAGCCCCGAATAAAAAATGCATCGAAAAGGCCGCCGCCCTGCCCCGTTGAGCGCACCGACGAATCGGAAGCCAGGACATCCGCCACCGTCGCAGCCTGGCGATCCTGGATCATTTGCGCGGTGTAGCTGCTGACACTGAACGGCGTTTTCATGGTGTCGGTGTTGCCCAGCACGCCGAGCCGCGCACCCCGCGCGGCTTGGCCGCCGGCATAAGGCTTGGGAAGCCCGGTGCCAGCCTCCCCGCTGACGGTGACCTCGGAAAGCGTTCGACTGCTCTCGGCCTTCACGTTCTCTGCAGGCGCCGCAGGCGTTTGCGCATAGGCCTTGCCCAGCAAACTGACCCCGATGAGCCCCATCGCCGTCATGACCCTGACGGAAGCCAGCGGATAAACCAGGCGAGCCGGCGGGGTTCGCAAAAAATGGCCGGCAAAACTGAGGAGACGAGGGGAAGACCCGGTGAGCATGATGCGCATGTCCTTTTTATTGTTCGAAGGAGGAAAAGAGTGAAAGAGTGAGAAAGAGGAAAGTGAGATAGGCCAACAAATGCAAAGCAACTGATCCCGTTTATCTTAATTTAAATGAGAATGATTTGCACTACGATTCCAACAAAAAAGAATGTTGTTACTTTTCGCGCTCTTGGGATTACGGAGCTAGCGAGTTGGCAAGTTCGCTGGCGAGTTAAGAACGAAACATGATTTGCCTGTGCGGCACGTGCTGCCTCACGACATGCGCGCCAACCAGTTGAGGCCAAGATTGAGAGCTCTGCCCATACGCGCCCGGGCGCCAAGGTCCACCAACGTTAGAAGCCAAGGCCTTAGGCGTGACAGCCTGCGCGCGGACCTCACAGTGCCTGGCAACGGTTGGCCCGTTGAACGCAAGAACGGAACGGATGGGGATAGGAATGAGGGCCAGAAATGAAAAAGGGTTAGCAGATCGTTATCTGCTAACCCTTATCAATTTTGGCGGAGTGGACGGGACTCGAACCCGCGACCCCCGGCGTGACAGGCCGGTATTCTAACCAACTGAACTACCACTCCTGGTAGTGACAACATTCGCTCTTTCGAGCCAAGTCGCCTGCCCTTGCGGGACGGCGGTTGTCAACTTGCGCCTTGGGCATCACGCGCGTGGCGTGATGAATGCTGGCGACCCCACGGGGATTCGAACCCCGGTACTCACCGTGAAAGGGTGATGTCCTAGGCCTCTAGACGATGGGGTCAAAACCTTGGAACTTCCGGACGGGTTTTTGAAAACCCGACAAAAACTCACTAACAATTCTTCGCGACAAACTTTGGTGGAGGTAAGCGGGATCGAACCGCTGACCTCTTGCATGCCATGCAAGCGCTCTCCCAGCTGAGCTATACCCCCTCAAGGTATTGCAAGTTACCCTGCAATTGTGTCGAGCCTTGAATTATAGCCCGAAAATTTGGGCTTTTTCAAATCCTTCAAACAAGCTTCAGTCGCGACACCACATCTTCGCGTTTCATGAGCTCCAGGATCGCGTCCAGCGACGGGGTTTGCGGCGTGCCCAGCACGAGCACGCGCACCGGCATGGCGAGTTGCGGCATCTTGAGGCCGGTGTCGGCGAGCACCTGTTTGATCGCGGCGGAAATCGCGGCCTTGCTCCACTCGGCGCTGCCCAGGGCGTCAGCGAGTTTCGCGAGCGCGGGGCGCACGGCGTCGGTGACGTGCGTGGCCAGGTCTTCAGCGCTGGGCTGGCCACCCGTGACAAGGCGCTGCAGCCAGCCGGCCAGTTCCACCAGCGTGCTGCAACGGTCTTTGAAGAGGCCGCAACCGCGGGCGATCCAGGCCGTGTCCAGCCCCATGAAGCCTTGCGCCGCGAGGAAGAGCACGACCGTTTCGGCGAGCTCGTCGTCAGCCATGGCCTTGAGGTGCTGGGCATTGACCCAGCGCAGCTTGGCTTCGTCAAACTGCGCGGCGCTCTTGCCCAGGTGATCCAGGTTGAACCATTCGATGAACTGCTCGCGGCTGAAGATTTCATCGTCACCGTGGCTCCAGCCCAGGCGCGCCAAATAGTTGACCATGGCGTCGGGCAGATAACCTTCGGCGGCGTACTGCGTCACCGGTTTGGCGCCGTTGCGTTTGCTGAGTTTTTCGCCTTGTTCATTGAGCACGGTCGGCAAGTGGGCATACACCGGCGGCTCTTTGCCCAGGGCCTTGAAGATGTTGATCTGGCGCGGCGTGTTGTTGACGTGGTCGTCGCCACGAATCACGTGGGTCATGCCCATGTCGATGTCGTCGACCACCACGCAGAAGTTGTAGGTCGGCGTGCCGTCGGGGCGCGCGATGACCAGGTCGTCGAGTTCGTCGTTGCTGATCTCGATACGGCCCTTGACCTTGTCGTCCCAGACCACGCTGCCGCCTTGCGGGTTCATGAAGCGCAGCACGGGCTGCACGCCTTCGGGCACGGGCGGCAGGGTCTTGCCAGGTGCGGGGCGCCAAGTGCCGTCGTAACGCGGCTTTTCCTTGGCGGCCATCTGCTTTTCGCGCAGGGCGTCAAGTTCGGCCACGCTCATGTAGCAGGGGTAGACCAGGCCGTCGGCGCGCATCTGCGCGAGCACGGCCTTGTAGCGGTCCATGCGCTGCATCTGGAAGAACGGGCCTTCGTCGTGGTTCAGGCCCAGCCAGCGCATGCCCTCGATGATCACATCGACGGCCTCCTGGCTGGAACGCTCGACGTCGGTGTCTTCGATGCGCAGGATGAAGTCGCCGCCGGTGGCGCGGGCAAAGGCCCACGGGTAGAGGGCGGAACGAATGTTGCCGAGGTGGATGAAGCCGGTCGGGGACGGGGCGAAACGGGTTCTTGTTTTTTGGGTCATTGGGGCGTTATGCAATGAGGCTGAGGCCCCGGGAAAGGTCGGCCTTGATGTCGTCCACGTGGTCCAGCCCGACGGCAACACGGACCAGGCCCTGGCCGATGCCTGCGGCCTGGCGCTGCTCTTCGCTGAGGCGCCCGTGCGAGGTGGTGGCCGAGTGGCTGATGATGGTCTTGGTGTCGCCCAGGTTGGTGGCTATGCTGAGCACCTGCGTGCTGTTGATCACCTGGAAGGCATTGGCGCGCGCCGCTTCAGGTGTGTCGCCGCGCACGTCGAAGGACAGCACGGCGCCGCCCAGCCCCGACTGCTGGCGCATGGCCAGTTCGTGCTGCGGATGCGAGGCCAAGCCGGGGTAGTACACGCGCTTCACCGCGGGCTGGGTTTCCAGCCACTTCGCGACGGCCAGCGCGTTGGCGCTCTGGGCCTGCATGCGTATGCCCAGCGTCTCCAGCCCCTTGAGCACAACCCAGGCATTGAAGGGCGCCAGCGTCATGCCGGCGGTGCGCACGATGGGGCCGAACACATCGACGATCAGTTTGGAGGGGCCGCACAGGGCGCCGGCCATGACGCGGCCCTGGCCGTCGAGGTATTTGGTGCCCGAGTGCATGATCAGGTCGGCGCCGAACTCCGCCGGGCGCTGCAAGGCGGGCGAGCAGAAGCAGTTGTCGACCGCGAGCAAGGCGCCCACGCTGTGCGCCAGGTCGGCCAACGCGCGGATGTCGCAGACCTCTGTCAGCGGGTTGGTCGGCGTTTCGGCAAACAACAGCTTGGTGCCGGGGCGCAAGGCGGCCTTCCACTCGCTGAGGTCGGTCTGCGAGACGAAGGTGGTTTCCACGCCGAACTTGCCGAACTCGCGGCCGATCAGCGCGATGGTGGAGCCGAACATCGAGCGCGAGCAGATCACGTGGTCGCCGGCCTTGAGCAGGCCCATGCACATCATGAGGATGGCGCCCATGCCGGTCGAGGCGCCTATGGCCGCTTCCGTGCCTTCAAGCGCGGCAAGGCGGCGCTCAAAACTCGTGACCGTGGGGTTGGAAGTGCGTCCGTAGGTATAGCCTTCCGTCGGGTCGGCAAAGCGTCGCGCCGAGGTCTCGGCGTCGGGCTGCACAAAGCCGCTGGTGAGGTACAGCGCCTCGGAGTTTTCGCCATGCTGGCTGGGCTCCAGCGCCACGCGCACGGCCAGCGTGTCGCGGTGCAGGTTGTCGGGCAGTTTTCTTTTTGTCATGCTCAGGCTCAGGCTTCTTGCGGGTTCGGCAGCGCCAGGCGCGAGACATCGACATCGCTGTCCTCGCCGATCTTCTCGGCGGTGTCGGCGCGCTGCGAGTTCATCGCGGCGATGGTTTCGGCTGTGACGTCGCCCGTGATGTAGACGCCGTCAAAGCAGGAGGCGTCAAAGCCGTCGAGCTTGGCGTTGAGCGAACCGATGGCTCGTTTCATGCCGTCCACGTCCTGGTAGATCAGCGCGTCGCAGCCGATCACTTCGCGGATTTCTTCAACCGTGCGGCCGTGGGCCACCAGTTCACCCGGTGTAGGCATGTCGATGCCGTAAACGTTGGGATAGCGCACGGGCGGCGCCGCGCTGGCCAGGTAGACCTTGCGCGCGCCGGCGTCGCGCGCCATCTGCACGATCTCGCGGCTGGTGGTGCCGCGCACGATGGAGTCGTCGACCAGCAGCACGTTGCGGCCCTTGAACTCGCTGGCGATCACGTTGAGCTTCTGGCGCACGGATTTCTTGCGCACGCCCTGCCCCGGCATGATGAAGGTGCGGCCCACGTAGCGGTTCTTGACGAAGCCTTCGCGGTAGGGAATGCCCAGCAGGTGCGCCAGCTGCGTGGCGCTGGGGCGGCTGGATTCGGGGATCGGGATGATCACGTCGATCTCGCTGGGCGGCACGGTGGAGACCACGCGCTTGGCCAGCGTCTCGCCGAGGTTCAGGCGCGCCTGGTAGACCGAGATGCCGTCCAGCACTGAGTCGGGCCGTGCCAGGTAGACGAATTCAAAAATGCAGGGATTGAGCTTGGCGCTGGGCGCGCATTGCTCGGCGTGCACCACGCCGTCCATGTCGACATACACCGCCTCGCCCGGCGCGATGTCGCGCTCGAACTGGTGCGAGGTGCCTTCCAGCGCCACCGATTCGCTGGCCACCATGACGGTGTCGCCGCCTTCGTTCTGGCCGCGGCCAATGCACAGCGGGCGAATGCCGAAGGGATCGCGAAACGCCAGCAGGCCGTGGCCGGCGATGAGCGCGACGACGGCGTAGGAGCCCTTCACGCGCTTGTGCACGCCGCGCACCGCGGCAAACACGTCAATGGGTTTGAGCGGCAGGCCGCGCGTGGTTTTTTCAAGCTCATGCGCCAGCACGTTGAGCAGCACTTCGGAGTCGCTGTCGGTGTTGATATGGCGATGGTCGGTGTTGAAAAGCTCGGCCTTGAGCTCGGCCGCGTTGGTCAGGTTGCCGTTGTGCGACAGCACCAGGCCGAAGGGCGCGTTGACGTAAAACGGCTGGGCTTCGTCCTCGCTATAGGCGTTGCCGGCCGTGGGGTAGCGCACCTGGCCCAGGCCCACCGTGCCCGGCAGCGCGCGCATGTTGCGGGTGCGGAACACGTCGCGCACCATGCCCTTGGCCTTGTGCATGTAGAACTTGCGCCCCTGCTGCGTGACGATGCCCGCCGCATCCTGGCCGCGATGCTGCAGCAGCAGCAGGCCGTCATAGATGAGCTGGTTGACGGGGGCTTTGCTGACGACGCCGACTATCCCGCACATGGTGTTCCGATCATGATGAGTGAATCTTCAAGGTTAGGTTAAATACTTGGCAAACTGTTCGGGCAACACCGGCTTGATGGCTTTAAGCGTGGCCGCCAACACCGGCGCGCCTTTCGACTCCTGCCACCAGCCGCTGGATTTCAGCGCCGTCATGTCGATCACGACGGTCGCGGCCAGCAACAAAATCACGCCGCGCAACACGCCGAAGGCTGCGCCCAGTACACGGTCCACGGGCGCCAGGCCGACCGCGGCCACCAGCTTCTTGAGCAAAAACGCCAACAGCCCCGCCGCGAACACCGAGGCGATAAAGATCAGGACAAACGCCGCCGCATAACGCACTGGGTCGGCGGCCGACTGCACCGGCAAGCGGGTGGCCAGCTCGGGCGCAAACCATTGCGCCACAAAAAACGACACGACCCAGCCCAGCACCGACAACACCTCGTACACCAACCCGCGCCATGCGCCCAGCAGCATGGAGAAAACCAGCACCCCCAACAAAATCCAGTCAACAGCCGCCACGGATCATTACAAGGTCAGGATGGCGGCTGGCAAATCAAGGCCCTTGATTTTCACAGCGGCTTTTTCAGCGTCGGCCTTGGTGGCGAACGGCCCCACACGGACCCGAATGCGCTTGCCGTCCTTGGTTTCAGCGACCTGGGTATAGGTCTTCAGCCCGGCTTTTTCAAGCTTCTGGCGTGCCTCGCGCGCCTTGGCGACGTCGGCGAAAGCGCCTACCTGCACCACCAGCCGGCCTTCGGCCTCGGCGGCGGCCGGTTTGGCGGCAGGCGGCGTGGTGCCGTTGAGCAGCGCACTGGCGCGGGCGGCGTCGGCATTGGCAACCGGCTTGGGCTCGGGCTTGGCAGCCGGTTTGGGCTCAGGCTTGGCCACTGGCTTGGGTTCGGGCTTTACTTCAGGTTTTGGCTCAGGCTTGGCTTCTGGCTTGACGGAAGCCGGTGCAGACGCTGCGGCAGCGGGCTTGGACGGCAGGATTTCTTCCTTGGGCGCGAGGCTGGCATTGGCGGCCACTCTCTCGGCGGGCGCGGGGGTAGCAGGGGCAACTGCGGCCGCCGGCGCAGCCGGCACGGCCAGCGGCTTGACCGTGCCCTTGCCGGGAATTTCGATGGGGATGTCGACCGGAATCGGCCGGGGCTGGGTGTCGAACAACAGCGGAAAACCCACCACACCGATCAGCACCAGCACGGCCGAGCCGATCAGCCGGTGCTTGGCGCGCTTGCGCATCACTTCCACGCTTTCCGGTTGGGCGGCTGGCCCCGCATTGGGGGCAGGGTTGGAGCCGTTCCGGCGGAAATTGAAAAACGGCATGGTGTGGCTTGAATCCGATTAGGGTGACGTCAACGCTGAACCTGGGCTCCAGGCCCTCCAGAACACGGGGCCGGGCCGAGGTGCGTCCGGCTCAGCTGGCCAGGTGCGGGGCCGAAAGACGCGGCACGCCGTCCTTCAAAATACCGCCCACCGTGTAGAACGAGCCGAACACGACAATTCTATCAGCGGGGGTCGCGGCCCTGACCGCCGCCTGCAGCGCCGCTTCGGGGGATTTATAAGTCCCGGCGCTTGCGTCAGGCCGGGTATTTGCCGCTGTCCACTTAGCCTGCAAATCTTCAGCGGAAGCCGCGCGCGGCGTCGGCAAATCGGTGAAATACCACTTGTCGATGAGCGGCCCCACCCGCGCCAGCATGGGGGCCAGGTCCTTGTCGGCCATGGCGCCAAACACCGCGTGGGTGCAGGGGTAAAAGCCCATGGCGTCGAGGTTTTCGGCCAGCGCGGCCACCGAATGCGGGTTGTGCGCCACATCCAGCACCAGCGTGGGCTGGCCGGGCACGATCTGGAAGCGTCCCGGCAGCTCAACCATGGACAAGCCGTTGCGCACGGCCTGGGCCGTCACCGGCAGGCTGGTGCGCAAGGCCGTCAGCGCGGCCAGCACGCCCGAGGCATTGACCAGCTGGTTGGCGCCGCGCAGCGCCGGGTAGGCCAGGCCCGCGTACCTGCGCCCGCGGCCGGCCCAGCCCCATTGCTGCTTGTCGCCCGAGAAATTGAAATCCGTGCCGAAACGCCACAAGTCGGCGCCCACCGCGGCGGCGTGGTCAACAATGCTTTGCGGCGGCATGGGGTCGCTCACGATGACAGGCTTGCCGGCGCGCATGATGCCGGCTTTTTCGCGGCCTATGCTTTCGCGGTCCGGCCCCAGGTATTCCATGTGGTCCAGGTCTATGCTGGTGATCACCGCGCAGTCGGCATCCAGCATGTTGACGGCGTCCAGCCGGCCGCCCAGCCCCACTTCGAGGATGACCACGTCCAGCTTCGCGTCGGCCAGCAATTGCAGGATGGCCAGGGTGGTGAATTCAAAATAGGTCAGCGAGATCACTTCGCCGCCCTGCGTGCGGGCCGCCTCGACGCGCGCGAACTGCGGCACCAGGTCGGCCGCTTTCACGATGTCGCCGCGCACGCGGCAACGCTCTTCAAAATGCACCAGGTGCGGCGAGGTGAACACCCCGGTGCGGTAGCCGGCCTGCAGCAGGATGGCTTCGAGCATGGCGCAGGTCGAGCCCTTGCCGTTGGTGCCGGCCACCGTGATGATGGGGCAGTCGAAAGCCAGTCCCATGCGTTTGGCGACGGCGCTGATGCGCGTCAGGCCCATGTCTATGCCCACGGGATGCAGGTGCTCGCAGTAGGCCAGCCAGTCGTCTAGGGTTTTGAGTTTTTCCATACAGCCCAGCATTGTCGCCCAGGGGTTAAAACCCCTTCGCTAGACGGACTCAGCGTGCGAAGCGATCTGTCGCTGCGATCAGCCGTTGCAGGATGCCGGGCTCGCTAAAAGCATGGCCGGCATCGGCAACCAGCTGGAAGTCCGCCTCGGGCCAGGCGCGGTGCAAATCCCAGGCGGTTTTGGCCGGCGTGGCCACGTCGTAGCGGCCCTGCACGATCACGCCGGGGATCCCGGCCAGCTTGTGCGCGTCGCGGATCAGTTGGCCCTCTTCCAGCCAGCCGGCGTGCACGAAGTAGTGGTTTTCAATGCGTGCAAAGGCCAGCGCGAAATCGTCGCCGCCATGCAGTTCGGTGAAAGCCGGGTCAGGAAGCAGCGTGATGGTCTGGCCTTCCCAGAGGCTCCAGGCACGGGCGGCTTCGAGTTGCGCGGCCCGGTCGGTGCCGACCAGGCGCTTGCGGTAAGCGGCCATCAAGTCGCCGCGTTCAGACTCGGGAATCGGCGCGAGAAATGCCTCCCACAAATCAGGGAACAGCCAGGAAGCGCCTTCCTGGTAGTACCACAGCACTTCGGCGCGCCGCAGCGCAAAGACGCCGCGCAAAACAAGTTCAGACACCCGGGCCGGATGCGCCTGCGCATAGGCCAGCGCCAGCGTGCTGCCCCAGGAGCCGCCGAACACCAGCCAGCGCTCAGCGCCCAGCAGCATCCGCAGCCGCTCGATGTCGGCCACCAGGTGCCAGGTCGTGTTGTTGTCCAGCGATGCACTGGGGCGTGAACGGCCGCAGCCGCGCTGGTCGAACAGCAGCACGCAATAGCGCTCGGGATCGAACAGCCGGCGATGCTCGGGCGAGCAGCCCGCACCCGGGCCGCCATGCAGGAACACGGCCGGTTTGCCTTTGGGGTTGCCGCACAGTTCCCAATAGATCGAATGGCCGTCGCCGGTTTCGAGGACGCCGGTGCGAAAGGGCTCTATGGGCGGATACAACACAGAGGACGCAGAGGACGAAGGGGAAGCGGATGCGGTGGGCTTGGCCGAAGCAGCGGTCATGAATGAGGTCCGTGAGGGTGGGTGCGAACGGCGCGCCGGATAACCCAGCGCCGCTTGATCGATTGATTATTCCAGCCTTGCAGTTTCCTTGGTTCCCCCGCGGCATCTGCCAGAATCACTGCATGATCATCCTCTACGGCATCCCCAATTGCGACACGGTCAAAAAAGCCCGTGGCTGGCTCACCGAGCACGGCGTCGAGCACCAGTTCCATGACTTCAAAAAGCAAGGCGTGCCGCCCGAACAACTGGCACGCTGGGCCCAGGCGGCCGGCTGGGAAACCTTGCTCAACCGCAAGGGCACGACCTGGCGCAAGCTGGACGCGGCGGCCCAGGCCGGCGCGGCTGACAGCGCCGGCGCGCAGGCCTTGATGCTGGCCAACCCCAGCGTGATCAAGCGCCCCGTGGTGGACTGGGGCAAGGGCATCACGGTGGGTTTTGATGCGGCGGCCTGGGCAGAACGGGTTTAGGGTTTGGGTGGGTTTGTTGGTCTGGTTTTAGGCGCGTTGCGCGGCTTCCCACTAAACAGGTGTTTTTTCACGTTTTTCGATCCCCTTAGGCACGCTTTACGTTCCCAAGAGAGCTTTACAGCCGATTTACCGAACTCTGCGCCCCAAAATGACTCTGACTTACTAAAATCGCAGTAGCCGCCAAGCCGCCGCCCGCACCACGGGCAGCACCGCCAGACGGCGCAACTTCAGCCAATTGCTGAAAAGGGTTTAACCATGAAAAAAGCACTCATTCTTTCCACAGTCGCCGCGGCCGCAGGCCTTGCCGCCGTACCCGCCTCCGCCATGGACATCCTGGCCCGGGTGATTTCCAGCACGCCGGTAGTGCAGCAGGTGGCCGTGCCGCGCCAGGTGTGCAGCAACCAGCCTGTCATCACACAAAGCCCCAACTCTGGTGCAGGCGCCTTGATGGGCGCCCTCGCCGGCGGCGCAGCCGGCAATGCCATCGGCAACGGCGGCGGTCGCGCGGTGGCCACGGTGATCGGCCTGGTCGGCGGCGCCATGATCGGCGACCGTATCGAGGGCAACAACCAGCAGGTCCAGAACATGCAGCAATGCACGACGCAGACCTACTATGAGAACCGCCCCAGCCACTACAACGTGGTGTATGAATACCAGGGCACGCAGTACAGCACCCAGATGGCCACCGACCCCGGCCAGTATGTGCGCCTGCAGGTCACGCCCGTAGGCGCCATGCAGCCCGCGCCCCAGACCTTCCAGTCCGCGCCCGAACCCCAGACCTATGTACAGCCGGCGCCGCAGCCTGTCTACGTGCAGCCTGCCGTGGTCGCGCCCGTGGTCTACCCCGCCTACTACGCACCCACCTACTACCGCCCCTACTACCCGCCCATCGGCCTGTCGCTGAATTTCGGCTATAGCCGCGGCTACGGCCACCACCACTGGCGTTAAGGCGCGCCGGGCCAACGGCCAAAGCCGAATCAAAAAAGGGGCGTTGTCAACGCCCCTTTTTGCTGCCCGCTCGTCGTTTGTCGTTTGTCGTTTGTCGTTTGTCGCTCGTACTTGTACGTTGTAATGCCGCCTACTTCGGCGTCTCAATCAGCGCACCCTTGAACAGCACCGGCCCGGTAGGCCCGCTGCCCGGCGGCACACCGCCCTTGGGCTCCAGCGTGATCGCCAGCGTCGGCACCTGCCGCATGTCGGTGCCCGCCGCAGTCAGGCGAACCACCGGATCCGCGTTGAGCACCCCCAGTGACTTGGGCGCCACACCGGGCGGCAAGGCCCAAAGCTCAAGCGACTTGTCGGCTTGCTCCCGGAAGCCGCCTACGCGCTTGAGCACCAGGGTCTTGTTCTTCGGGTCAAAGGTCACCAGCAGCGACGCCGCGGCCTTGTCGTCGGTCAGCACCGCCACGTACTCGATTTCCGGCGTGGCAGTCAGTTTGGCCGACAGCTCGCTGACCTGACCGCTGAGCCGCGAGTTCACATTCAGCCCGACCACGACAGCCACCACGGCGGCCAGGGCACCCGCAGCGCTGGCGCCGCGCCACAGGCCCAGGCTGGCCCACCAGCTACCCGCCGCCGGCGCAGCGTTGCGCGCGGCCAGCATGGCGCGGGCCTCCTTGTCGGCCCTGATGAGGTTTTCAATACGCGTCCAGACCGCCGGGCTGGGCGCCGCCTGCGGCTGCAATTCAGCGACGGACGCCAGCCGGCTTTGCCACACCAGCGCCGCGGCACGCAGGGTGGCGTTGTCGCGCGCCAGCGTCTCGAAACGGCGGCGTGCACCGCCACGCAAAGTGCCCAGCGCATAGCTGGCTGCGAGTTGTTCCATCAGGGCGGGGTTGTTCTGGATGTTCATTATGCGAACCTCGCCATGCAACCGCGCAGTTGTTCGAGGCCGCGCCTTATCCAGGTCTTGACCGTGCCCAGCGGCAGCTTCAATTGTTCAGCCAGCTCGCTGTGGCTCAGGTCGCGCAGGTAAGCCAGGCTCACCACCTCACGCTGCTTTTGCTCCAGCCGGCCCAGACATTGGTGCAGGGCCCAGGCCTGCTCGCTCGCCTGCGTGGTGTCCATGGGGTTGGGCGAATCGCCCGCCACGGTGTCTGACAGCACATCGTCCAGTTCCTGCATCAGGTCCGCCCGGTCGGAGGCGCGGCGGCGCAGAAAGTCCAGGCCGCGGCTGCGCACGATCAGGCCCATCCAGGCCATGGGCGGCGAAAGGGTCGCCTTGTAGTCCCCGGCGATGCGCCAGATCGTTAAAAACGCCTCCTGCAGCACGTCTTCAGCCCATTCGCGCTTTCCCACCACGCGCAGCGCCACGCCGTAAAGCTTGGACGAGCTCAGGTCGTACAGCTGCCGCAAGGCCAATTCATCGGCCCGGGCCACGCGGTCGATCAGCGCAATCAATTGAAGATCGGGGCTTTCTGCTTTCATAGGCAACATTCTCAGTGATTAAAGGGGGTACGCACCAAACGGCGCAGTGGATTCATGCCGGCCCGGAACCAGGGCCCGGGGTAACCTAAAATCAGTGGTTTTTGGCGGCGGACTGCGATGCGCAGTGTTTTCCTCGCCTTTCAGCCTCCTTTTCAGCCCTTTTCCATCCTTTTCCATGCCCACCGAAAAAATCGACAACGTCAGTGTCAGCACCCAGGCCAATGTGTACTTTGACGGCAAGTGCGTGAGCCACGGCATCACCTTTGCCGACGGCAGCAAAAAATCGGTGGGCGTAATCCTGCCCGCCACCCTCACCTTCAACACCGGCGCGCCCGAGATCATGGAATGCGTGGCCGGCGCCTGCGAATACAAGCTGGCCGGCAGCGACAGCTGGGTCAGGTCTTCGGCCGGCGAGAAATTCAGCGTCCCCGGCAATGCCAAGTTCGAAATCCGCGTCGCCGCCGGTGAAGCGGCTTACCACTACATCTGCCACTTCGGCTGATCCTTCCCTCGCCCTTTCAGTCTTCAGTCTCCAAGCCTTCCAGGAACCCCCATGGCCACCATACTCCAGAACCTTCCCGCCGGCCAGAAAGTCGGCATCGCCTTTTCCGGCGGACTCGACACCAGCGCCGCCTTGCACTGGATGAAGCTCAAGGGCGCGATTCCCTACGCTTACACCGCCAACCTGGGCCAGCCCGACGAGCCCGACTACGACGAGATCCCGCGCAAGGCCATGCAGTACGGCGCCGAAAAAGCCCGCCTCATCGACTGCCGCAGCCAGCTGGCCGCCGAAGGCATTGCCGCCCTGCAAAGCGGCGCCTTCCACATCACCACCGCAGGCGTCACCTACTTCAACACCACGCCATTGGGCCGCGCCGTCACCGGCACCATGCTGGTGTCGGCCATGAAAGACGACGACGTCAACATCTGGGGCGACGGCAGCACCTTCAAGGGCAACGACATCGAGCGGTTTTACCGCTACGGCCTGCTGACCAACCCCGGCCTGAAGATCTACAAGCCCTGGCTGGACCAGCTCTTCATCGACGAACTCGGCGGCCGCGCCGAGATGTCGGCCTTCATGACCAAGGCCGGCTTCGGCTACAAGATGTCGGCCGAAAAAGCCTATTCGACCGACTCCAACATGCTGGGCGCCACGCATGAAGCGAAAGACCTGGAAGAGCTCTCCACCGGCATGAAGATCGTCAACCCCATCATGGGCGTGGCCTTCTGGAAAGACGAAGTCGAAGTCAAGCGCGAGGAAGTCACCGTGCGCTTTGAAGAAGGCCGGCCCGTCGCGCTGAACGGCAAGACCTTCAGCAGCATGGTCGAGCTGATCCTCGAGGCCAACCGCATCGGCGGCCGCCACGGCCTGGGCATGAGCGACCAGATCGAAAACCGCATCATCGAAGCCAAGAGCCGCGGCATCTACGAAGCCCCCGGCCTGGCCCTGCTCTTTATCGCCTACGAGCGCCTGGTCACCGGCATCCACAACGAAGACACCATTGAGCAATACCGCGACAACGGCCGCAAGCTCGGCCGCCTGCTCTACCAGGGCCGCTGGTTCGACCCGCAAGCCATCATGCTGCGCGAAACCGCCCAACGCTGGGTAGCCAGCGCCGTCACCGGCGAAGTCACGGTGGAACTGCGCCGCGGCAACGACTATTCCATCCTTAACACCGTCTCAAGCAATCTGACCTATGCGCCTGAGCGCCTGAGCATGGAAAAGGTGGAAGACGCGCCTTTCTCGCCGGCTGATCGCATTGGGCAGCTGACGATGCGCAATCTGGACATCACGGATACGCGGGCCAAGCTGGGGATTTATTCTGGTGCTGGGTTGCTGGAGTTGGGTAAGGGGGATGATTTTTTGAAGTTGGGGAAGTGAGTCAGGCTGACTTTGAAAAGCAAAGCCCGCTTCTGCGGGTTTTCTACTTCTGACGCAGCCCAATCACTACAACAGTCGCTCTCGATGCCACACCAAGTAAGCGCGATGCGCATCGCTGAGCCAACGCAGCGCCATATCTAATTGCAGCCCCAATCGACTCCGTACCTCAACTGACAACACTGGTGACATCAAGACCCGTCCCGCGTCGTCAAAGCTGATCAGAAATCGGTCAAACAGTGCATCCAAATTGGCAACCAGCAAAAAACCGTTGAATACGTCCAGTCGCTCAGCATCGCTGGAGCACTCTGCCCATGGCTTTGCGTGACTGGCACGAAGTACCTCGGGCAATGCCACCCCGGTCACAGCGCACGCTCCGCCCCAGTAGTCAAGCATAGCTTCACGGAATTTCTGCTGTCCCACTCGCTGACGGACTAGGCGCTCCACCTCTGTTCCTCTGAGGTCCACAGGCAGTTGCGCCAACTGACTGGCCACCGAGGCTTCATAGTCGTTTGCAGCTTGGCTGGGCAAGGCACGCGCCAAGCTAGAGGCGCGCCGAAGCAACCTTGCCAAGCTCGCCACCGTGTCGGCAGCAAAGCTATCGACTTGAGCCTGCTGGGCAAACGAACGGCGCATCTCGGATAGCAAAGCCGGCGTTTCGGCGCGCAAGTGCAGGAGATACCCACCTGCGGACTGTTCGACTACCTGTGCGCTTGCGGCATGCCTCGCTGAAGCCAGCACGACACCATCGGGGCCGCTGATGACCACGTGTTCGAAGCCGTGATCGTGTCCCGCCTTTTCGGCAAGGGCACGCTGCAGTGGGTTCATCAAAGCAATCCCGTCCGTATTGAGAATGGAAGTCGACATAGGCGCCTACTGCAGTGCCTTCTGTCGGTCTCCGAGGAATCTGCAACAGAACAACAGACCTTCATCTGAGCTGGGGTCAAGGGTCAAGCGGACAACCTCACCCTGCAAATCGGCAGGCGGGGGCGTGGTCGTTGTGACGATGTATTGAAACGGTAGTTGTCCGTTTGAGTACTGCTCCTTTTGCAGGGTATCGATAAGCGACAGGAAGTTCTCGTAGAGCCCCGTGCTCATGTCTGCCTCGCGAGGGCAGTCGTGGATGAGAAGTCCAGGAAGCGCACTTTCTGATCGTGGGCTGTCCAGCAAGCAGGCTATGTCGCCGAGCAGCACCTCCAAGACTCGGAAGGCCTCGCCCCCATGCATGGAAAACCGAAATGGCCGCTGTTCATCGCGCGGATCAAAGGTACCAAACGCACCGTCGGGAAACAACTGTTGTGTCAGGCCGTCGGTGATCGAGGCCAGGGATTTCTCGCGGTGGGATTTTTTCTGCTGCAAGACGGCAAGCTGGGTGTGGACGCGTCCTAGTTCCTGCTCGGCTTGATGGCTTTGCACACGGGAAGCCTCAATATCAGCCTGAGCCTGGACGGACCCCGCGGAGATCTCCCAGCGAACCAATTCGTCCAGCAGGGCCGGCCACTTGTTGGCCTCGATTTCCGCCGTCCGCTTGCCCAGCCGAGTCCGGCTCTGCGTGGTGACTAGCGCTTGCTGGTTCCGCTGCATCGTGTCAATTCGCTGCTGCAGATCGTTCTTTCGCGACAGTACTCTACCCGCGCGGGCAACGGAGTCGTCCATTGCGCGCTGCAGATTCTTCTTGTCACGGGCATCGCGGATGCTGGCTTGCTCCAGTAGACGTATTTCTGCATTCACATGCTGGCATCCAGAGAAAGGCACATTGCCCTCTTCGCAATGTCCTGTCAGCTGCCGCAGCTTGAGCAATTGCGTCCCAAGGGAACGAAATGCTGCCTCATCACCCCGCCTTGCGGCATCTGCAAGGTCGTACTCTGTTTTGGCCTTGTCGTAGTCAGTCTGCACCAACTTAAGTTCGGCTCGCAGATCGGCTAGGGCCTGATCGTCGGCTTCCTGCTTGGCGTTCCAATGATCCAAACTTTTTTCGGCCTCCTCGCTCGCCGCCTGGATGCGGCGCTCCACGGAGTCCCCGAAGAAGTCGTCAACGCGGATGGGCAAATCGTCCGGCAATTGACCTCGGGCTCTCAGGCTCGACTCGATGCGGCGTCGGATCAGAGTTGGCTCCTTCAGGAGTTCCTCGGACTTCTCCCTGGTTTTCTTGACGGCATCCTCCAACTCAGCTGCCTTGGTCAACAGAGCGGACTCGCTTTTGTCCAGGAGACCAAGCACGGCCCGCATAACGATGGGAGGATCCTGACGACGACGCTGCAGCAAGTTTCCTTCACCGTCGCGCCAAGCAAAGAACGACTTAAATCGGGCTCCCTGGTCCCGGCTGATCCAGGCCAGCAGATGCCGCCATTCGATAGCTTGGCCCGTCTCGGGAATGCTGTTGGGCGCGACCCGGCTCATCATGTCGTCCGCAAGCTTCTTCAGAAAAGCACGGTCATTGCCCTCGGCTTGGCGAGCCCAGATGCCGGTCATGTCCGTACCCGGGCAGGCCACGCCCTCCTTGTGCGCGTTGAAGTACCGGCACAAAGTGAAAGGTTGTCCGTCTACATGTATCACGGCAATGACGCCACCTTGCGAAAACTCGCCAACCAGTTCGTCGCGCAATTCGGCCACTGCTTCGGACGCATCCCCCATGCACAAGCGAAGCAAAAGACACAGCGAAGTCTTGCCCACCCCATGCCCAGCCGCGCGAGTACCCTGGGCGCGGCCAGCAGTCGGCTCCTTGGCCCAGACGATGTTCAGACCGCGTTGGAACGAGATCGTACGTAGCAAATGATCATCACCTGGTTCGTCAAAGAATGCTAAGCGCTCGAACCAAAGGCGTGGTGCGTTCCGCTCGGTTGGCAGGTGCTGAGTCAGTTGCTCCATCGTTCTATCCTCCCAATCAGGCTTGTTTCTGCGAGCGGGATGCAGCCAAGTCTTCCCCGTCCGATGCCATTCCGACGAAGGCCTGAGTTGCGGCCTGGACAAGCACGGCCGCAACCTGTGCGGTTTCGCCAGCCACCAGCGCTTCGGCAGGCAGAGCAGCAGACGTGACGTGTTCGACTGAGTCCTCGGCGGCGTCCAGCCGGATCACGCCGGTCGATTCAAAATGGCGAAGCCACTGATGGAGGCGATCACCTGCCAATCTGGCGCTGTCAAACATTCCCGGATGCGACTGTGTAAAAGAGCGCAGCAGTGCCGCCCCCTGCGCATCGACAAAGCTCGCCTGCAAGTCAGGCAGGCTCGCCAACGTCAGCGCCTGGGTCAGCGTACGGCGAGGCAGGTGTGGCACTTGCTGGATCATGGTCAGCATCAGGCCGGCGAGGTGGGCGTCAGCCTCATCGCGGATGATGCCGTGCGTCGAATACCTGGATGCCGCGTGCGCTCCAGGGGATGGGTTGAGCAAGCTGACGTAGGGCTCGCCATTGACCCGGGCAAGGGCGATGCGCTTGAACTCGCGCATTACCAAGTTTCGGGTTCGGTACTCGCCAAACTCCTTCATCTCCCGGTTTTTGAGCACGCGAAAGGTTTCGCTCGGATAATTCTCACCCAACACCTCGGCGGGGTCGAGGATGTATAGAAGCCCGTCCTCAGACAGGTCGTAGAGGTAAGCGTAGTAGGCATCTAGCTCTGCGCGTATATCGGCGCGACGCTGTGGGTTGAAGACGAAGGGTGGGCCGTCAAAGCCCAGATCTTGCGCCCAAGCTTGCATGTCGTGGGCGGTGTAGGTGAGTTCCAGCACACGCGGTGCGATGAAGGCGAGGTCGGCGTCTGAGTAACGCTCGGGTGGCAGCACCGGGAACTGCTTGAGATAGAAGTAACTGAGTGTCGTCCCACCAATTTTTTGACGAGCAGCGAAGTCAAGCACGAGGGAGTTCAGGTTGGCAAGCAAGGCCGCTGCCTGCAGAGGGCTTGTCGTACCTCCAAGCATGAAAAGTGGCATCTTGTGTCCGACTCCACCCTTTGGAACCACGCTTGCAATGACCGTCCGCTCCACAGAACGGAGAGCAATATCGCGCCAGCCCATCAGCCAGTCCCGTGCCCACCCTTTGGCTTCCAATCGTTGCTCCACTTCGGTTTGACTCACCCAGTGCCGAGCTGTCGTCGTGAGGTTTCGATCAAGCTTCTCAATATCCGTCAAGTCACGTGTGCTGCCATCCGGCATGTAAGTGGCCCAGCGGTGGTCAAACTGATGGATGAGTTTGGCCTCATAAAGAGGCAGCAATCCTGTTCCAGGCGCATCAGCAAACAAGCCGCTGTCGCTGGTCATGTTGAACAAGCCCTGCGAAAAGCTGATGTCCCAGGGATTCCCGTCAGGCCGGTTCTCGTCGATGAGTATGGGGGCAGTTCGGTACAGCTGCTTGGTCAACTCTGCATCGCGCTCACTGCGGAAAACCGGGCAGGTGAGCGTGTTGGGATTCAGGAGGAGAAAATCGTCGTGGGTCAAGTTAAACCACTTGGCTGGCTTGTCAAAGTCCTCTACTGATCCTGCGTCGAAAAGAAAGTCAGCGACATCCGCGCTTCCCACTGTCAAGAGACAAAAGGACTTGCGATCATCAGTTGCCTTAAACCACGCTCGAACCTCATACAAGCTCAACAGTCGCACTAGCTTTTTGGCGCGGACTAGCGAAGAAAAGAAGGCCTTGGTGCTGTCATCCGTGGCGATGCCGGTTGGCACAATAAAGCCAGCTCGGCCTTGATCTCGCGTGATTTGGCTGATGCTTTCAGCAAACAACGCATAGGTGTTGAGTTTTCCAACGGCCGTGAGCGGGAAGCGCCCTGACTCTCTAAAAAAGTTGTTAGAGGCTGCGATGCGCTGACTCTCCGCAACATAGCTTAGCCACAGCCGTGGGTCGTTTATCTCCAGCGATGCAATGGCACGCTTGCGTTTTTCCCCAACCAACTCTGCTATGAGTGGCGCGCGCGTGGCGAAGAACTCTTCCTCACTCAACTGCGAGACTTCCCACGGCGGATTGCCAAGGACGCAGTCAAAGCCTCCCTGCGCAAACACTTGTGGAAAGGCCAGCGGCCAATGCAGCACGCGGGCTTCATCGCACGCGATCTGTGCTGCAGCTAGCGCACCCTGTTGGTCAGCGGGTAGCGTCACGCCCTGCAGCGTGAGGTAAAGCGTGGCGGTGGTGGGGATGTGGGCGACTGTGTCGGTGCGCTTGGGGAGCAGGTACGCCCCCAATAGTAGGTGGGCGGCCTGGGCGAGGCGCCCGGTCCGAGCTTGCCGCAGATAGGTACCGTAGGCCTCGGCCTTGGCAGCGATTTGCACTGTACTGTCTTCGGGCAAGGCTTCCAGGGCTTGCAGTTCGCTCAGGCCGCTGCCGCTTTGACTGGCAACGTCCATCTGGCCGAAGGCGTGGGCATCGCGCTTCTTATCCAGGTCTTTCAGTGCGGCGGCGTTGGCCTTGGCGAGGTGCTTGCAGACCTCCTTGTTGTCGCCGCTCAAGGGCTTGAAGGCGTCTTTCGCGATACCCAGCTCCAAGGCTTTGAGGTCAGTCAAGCCCAGCAGTGCGTCTCCTACTTGCAAATGGTGATCCAGGAAACTCAATGGACGGCCTTCTTCAAAGCCTTCCAACCACAGCGCGGTGCGGGCCAGCTCGATGGCCATGGGGTTGCGATCCACGCCGTAGATGCAGCGGGCCACCACGTCGCGTAGGGCGTGCCGGTAGTCCTGCGGTTTGACGGCGCCTTGCCCACCTCGCAGACTGCGAAGTTGAGCGAGCTTTTCGGCTAGACGGCGCGCTGCGGCGAGCAGGAAGTGGCCGCTGCCGCAAGCCGGGTCGATGACGCGGATGGAAAGCAGGGCCTCGACCGGCTGCTCGGGCTGCTCGGCCAGGCGCTGTTCGATTACAGGATCAAGCGCGCTCTTGATTAGCTCTTGCACCAGGCTGTCGGGCGTGTAGTAGCTGCCTGAGGTCTTGCGTGCATTGCCTGCGGTACTGCCTTCTTCGGTGATGCCGACAAAACCAAAGCTGCGTGCGGGCAGGTCGATGGAAGGCACTAGCTCCAGCAAGCTTTCGTATACGCTACCCAGCTCTTCCGGCCCCATGTTTCGGTAGTCCACCGGGGTGAAGCTGCTGGTCTTGCCTTGGGCAATGACGGCCCAGCGCAGGTGTTGCAGGGCGGTCAGCATGTGGGCGTTCTGCAGGCTTGCCGCGTCCAGTTGCGGGCATTGGTCTTGCGCGAACAGGCCACCCAGGGCGGGCAGAGCGAGCCGCGCCTGGCCGTGTGCCAAACCGCGCCAGACGATGCGGATGGCCTGCCAGTGGTCGTCATGGCGGTTGCGGATGCGGCGCTTCAGGCACAGCTCGCGCAAACGGCTCAGTGCATAGCCGGCGGCATACGCTTTGCGGGCAGCCAAGGCCTCGGCGCTGTCATCAACCGGATGCAACACACCGCGCTCTTCCACGGTGAAGATAAAGATCAGTCGATAAATGAGGCGCAGCAGCTGCTGGAAGTAGGCGTCTTTGCTGAGGCTGCCGTCATATAACGCTGTCCGCAACGCATCGTTGGCAGGGTGCTGCAGGAAGCCTTCGCCAAAGGTGAGCAGGGCTTTCTCGACCCCGTTGCGCAGACCATCCCGCACACGCGTGCCTTCTGCTTTACCTGCTTCGCGCCATTGTTCCCAGACGCACGCCGCGCCGCCAGACTGCGGGGCGCGGCTGGTGTGCAGCAGGCGCCACACATTGGCAAACTCCGCATAACGCTGGCCGCCCAGCAGATCGGCCAGATCGAATTCCAGATAAGTGGGCCGGGTGAGCGAGGCCGCATCGCGCAACAGGCGGAGTTGTTTACCGTTGCTGACGATGCCCCAGGTGTGCTCGGGGCTGGCATTGAGCAGCTCTTGCATGGCCTGGAAGGCGGACTTCTTGCGGTTGCCGCTGCCCGCCACCGCAAAACGTGAGTCGGCGTCGTCCAAAGCCAGGTTGTGCGGGGCAACCAGTACTGCCATGTTGCCTGCGATCACGTTGACGGGGTAGGCCATGGCGCCTACTTGTACCGAAGTGGTGGGCTGCACAGTGGTATAGCCCAAGGCGTCGCGGAGCAGTTCGGTCACGAAGCCGATGGTGAGCCGCTGGACATCTACGTCAGCACGGTCCAACTGAGCGGCGAAGTGTTGCCACTGCGCGCAGGCAATCTGGAAGGAACGGCTGTATTCGTCTTTGATCTTGACGCCCTTGGGTACACCGTAGTCCACCTCGGTCTGGCCTTGGGCCCGGCCTTGCGCGGCTTTCTCCAACTGGTCCGGCAGGAACAGACTGCCTTCCAGTTGAATGGTGGGCAGGTCGAGCGTGGGCTGGTGCTTGCTGTTGCGTATGCGTTTCATATTGTTGTCGATTCAGGCTTACAGCGAATCAGGCAGAAGCACGTACACGCCCATCACATCGACCGGCAGGCAGGGTTTGACGTTGTATTGGCCTACGTCGCGAGCGGCTTCGCGCACGCGCTTGTGGTCATTCAGCAAGGCGTCGGCACGTTGCTGCGCCAAGGTTTGCAATTGCCGTGGGTGGGCGGCCAGAAATTCGAGGGCTTGACGCACCTCGCGTTGGACGGCATCCGGAGGGAGGTTGCCACTGGGAGTGCATTCGATGAGCCGGGCCGCCTGGTCATCTGCTAGCCACTCTGGGTTTGCCCGCCCGCGCACAGCCAAGGCCACGGTTTCTTCGGCCATCATCTGGAACGGTTCGCGGCGACGCACGTAGCTGAGCTGGTGGCGCACGCGCAGCAGATACAAGGTGGTGGCCACATCCACGTCGTTGGTCAATGTGGCTGCGCAGCGGGCTGCAACGGGCTGAGCGTTGCCCAGTGCGTCCTCCAGCAGGTGCTGGGCCAGCAGGCCGACCAGCGGATGGCTGCGGTGAAGCTCGTCAAAGTCGATCAGCTGGGCGGCCTCCATCCCATCGTCGGCCAAGCGCAGGCGCAAGGCCTCGGGCAGGTGTTGAGGCGTGAAGCGAACCTGATTGGCGCGTCGCGTGGTCTCCAGTGGAGAACCCAGGCGCACGCAGGCACTTTGCAGAAAGCGCTTCACATCGGCTTGGGCGCCCAGGGCCTGTTGCTGTTTGTGCCATTCAGGCAGTACCTCGTCAGGGCGAATGCGGCGCTGCGCAAACACGGTGCGATTGGCCTTAGCCTTTTCCAATGCATCTTGCCATTGGGCCTGCAAGGGCGCGAGCAGACGCTCCGGTTCGCCAAAGTCGAAGAAATCCTGCAGCATGATGGCCGGTGCCCTGCGCTCGCGGCGCATCAGTGCGGCCTTGACCAGGGCCTGGTTGATACGGGCATCGTCTTCGGGCAGCGGAACCATCACCCCCAGCTCCTTCTGGATGGCCTCGCCTTTGCGCAAGATGACCTTCAACACAAAGCCATCGATCGGGTTGTCTTGCCCGTAGAGCATGGTGCAGCGCACCTCAGGGGCTTGTTGGCCAAAACGGTCCACCCGGCCTTCGCGTTGTTCGTGGCGTGTGGGGTTCCAAGCCAAGTCGTAATGGACAACTGCGGTGAACAGGTGCTGCAAGTTGATGCCTTCTGACAGGCAATCGGTCGCCACCAGGATGCGGCTCTCGGCTTCGCCCATGTCCTCCACACGCTCGCGCCGCTCCTCCGGCGTGAATTCGCCCGTGATGGCGTCGATGGTGGCATGGGGAAACTTCGCCTTGAGGTGGTCGGCCACGTAGTGCGCGGTGGCGATGTAGCGGCAGAACACCACTGGGTGGTAGCCATCTTTGAGCAGTTGGCCGACGTGCTGAATCAATGCGGCTAGTTTGGGGTCACCGGATTGGCCGGAAAGGCGCTGGGCCGTGGTGATGAGCGCTTGCAGGCGAGACGCGTCTTGCACCTGAGCCGGCGGCTCCAGGTCGCTGGCCGACAGGTCGTCAGCCCCTCCATCGTGCAAACGCTCGTCGGTCAGCAGGTCTTCTTCGGTCTGGGAGCCTTCAAGGCGAGTGGTCAAGGCTTTGACCGCCGCGGCGGGCGAGGACGCCACACAACGCAGCAAGGCAAGGGTGGCGTACCACATGAGGCCGGAGCCTCCGGTCGCACCCTCTCGTTCGGCAGTTTCCGCCAGTTCGCGGCAGTAGTCCTGCACGGCGTCGAAAAAGTTGCCCCAGTCGCCGCTGAGTTGGTAGGTCAGCTCAGTTTTCATGCGCCGGGCAAAGCCACGACCGTCTTCCGTCTCGGCCTGCCACTCGGCGATGTCCTTGCGACGACGTTGAACGAAGTGGCGTGCCAGTTCCTGGCGCAATGGATCGCTGGCCGACATGCGGCCTTGCAACCCCAGGAAGCGCGGGTCGAGCAACGACAGCAGGTTATAGAACGCGACTTCATCGCCGGAGTGTGGTGTGGCGGTGAGCAGGATCAGATGCCGGTGCTCGTTCCTGCCCAGTCGCTGCAACAGTTCAAAGCGAAGTTGCTTGCCGGCACCACTGCTGGCGCAGGTGTGGGCCTCGTCCACGATGATGCACTCGGGCGCGGTGGCGATGAACTGTTCGCGGTTGCGCTCGCTCTTGATGTAGTCCAGGCTCACTACCACCACCGGGTGGTGATCGAACAGGGCCACGCCGTGGGGCAGTTCGCGCTCGACCCTGGCGGCCGAGGACGCTGTGAGCGCCACGGCATGGAGATTGAAGCGGGTTTCGAGCTCGGATTGCCACTGCTCCACCAAGTGCGGTGGGCACAGCACGGCCAGACGAGCAATCTCGCCTCGGTCCATTAACTCACGGGCAATCAACCCGGCTTCGATGGTTTTTCCGATACCCACGTCGTCTGCAATCAACAGGCGAATCGTGGACAGGCGCAAGGCCATCAGCAAGGGCACCAGTTGGTAGCCACGCGGCTCTACCGCGATGTTGCCGAAGGACCGGAAGGGGCCTGCACCGGCACGCAAGGTGAGGCGCAAAGCATCGCGCAACAGGACGGCCGCCGCATGGTTGCCTGCCAGGGTTGGATCCGGCAGATCAAAAGTAGCGTGTTCAACCGGTGCCAGCTCGAGCTCGGGGATCAGGGAAATGGTTTCGTCTTCTGCGCCACCCAAAGGACGCAAGCGCAACCAGTCGCGGTGCGAATCGGTCTGCACCACCCATTCGCGACCGCGGGCGCGAACCAGGTTGCCAGGCTGAAAGTCGTGTTCAAGGGTTGTCATGGAATGCGTTCGGGGAGATCAACTGGCCGGGCCGAACACGGCGGGGTGTTCGGCGAAGCGCCTGGACCAAAGTTCGGGTTCAGAGAAGTCCAGCACCTGCCAGCCCTTGTCTTGCAGCGAGGCGGCTGTAGCGGCATCCACAACGTTGAGGAACACAAGGGCACGTGCGGCCCTGTACTGGGCCACGGCAGTGGCGGCGCCCTGGTTGACGGGGATGCTCAGGGCATCTGGTGGAGTCAGTCCTGCCTGATGCAGTGCAGCCAGCCATCGCGCCTGAGGCGTGTCGTCTGTTGAGTCCGAGTCGGCGCCGGATTGGGTGACCGTCGGGCTTTCATCTAATGGGCGCAGCTTCACCTGGGCGTTGGCCATGGCAACCAGCAGCTTGAGCACCTCAGCGTTGCGTCGGTTGATGTGCTCATGGTCAGGCTGGTTGAAGTACGAGAGCAGGCACTGGTAGCAGCCGGCCTCACAGATGTGGTTGCCAAGATCATCTGTTTCTTCCAGTGAGGGAAGGTCTTCCATCCGCCAAATGCCATCGGCGGGAACTCGGTGATGCAGAAGTCTCAGCGCGTTCTGTGCAACCAGAGCCAAACTGGCAGAGTCATTGGCCAAACGAGTAAGCACGCCCGCACCGCCTTCTGCAGCCTCGTAAAACAGCAGGGCGCGACGCTCGTCGAACTTTGGCAATGGCTCTGCCACCAGTTCAGACTCTTCGATCTGAAACGTCATCTCGACACCGCGCTTGAGCGCGGCCTGCAGCGTGGCCATGGCCTCCTGCGGCAGCGCATGCACCGGCGCCAAAATCAGCAAGTTGCGATGGTCTTCAACGAAGGGAACGATGCGCTGGTTGGGCACCTTGTCCATGAGCGCGTCGTCGTTGCCGTTGTCATCACCTGCATCCGGTGCATCCTGCTTGCTCCAAGTGCCCGTGATGGGGTTGATGTAGAAGCCCAACTGTTCTTTGTCTTTCCGGCGGCGCCACCCCCGATTGATGCGCCAGATGCGTGCGGCAGGCGCGTAGCTGAGCTCAGCCAGGGCCTCATCACTCTGCAAAACATCGGCCTTTTGTTTTTGGATCTTTCCATCGGGTCCGGGCAGAAAACGGTATGTGGTTTGCAGCTCAAAGCCTTGCCGCTGGCGATCTTCGTCATTGATGGAGATGCGTTCAACCGGCACGGTTTCGACCGTCTCGATGCGGTAGAGCTCGCGCACCCAATCGGCTTCAGTCAGCAGGGCATCGCAGTTTTCGCAGCGATTGACCAGTGGCTGCCCACCGCCCGGCTCGCCCAGATGGCCGTAGCCGCATTGGCTGCACACCAAGGAGGTGATCGTTGAGAGCTGGCTGTTGCCCGAGATGTGGTCGGCGTTGCCCACATTGAGCTTGGCACGCACAACGCGGTACATGCGGCCTTGGTGGTAAATGAGGCTGCGCGGCCCGAACTCGGACAGCGCCAGGAATCGGGGGCGGCTGACCATGCTGCCCTCGTCGTCCTTGCCGTTGGTGGTCTGCCCGCCGCGAGCGGGAATCCAGGCCATGAGGGGCAGGCGGGGGAAGTTGTAGCCCGGCAGGAAGCCTTGGCTGGCCAGGTAGCGGTAGGTGTAGAAGTCGGTGTTCTGGCTGTTGCCCGACTTGAGCAGCACGGCGTACTGGCGTGCAGCGTCGCCGTAACGGCGCTGAGCGTTTTGGCGCTCCGCGTGCGACGCTGTATGGCTTTTGACGATTTGGTCGGCCATGTTCATCTGCTGCCGAGTGGCGTCGAATAAGACACGCCAACGTTCCAGGGCACCAGAGAACTGTTGGGGAGCGCGCTCGATGACCTGCTCTACGTATTCAGGCGTGAACCAGTGGCTGCCGTTCAACTCAGTCAGAAGCTGGTCCACAACGCGCTGGGCGCTGCCCAGGGCTCGCTCACGCACACCAGATGCATTGAAGGCGTCCTGATAACTCTGTTTAAGCGGCTTGCCGGGGTGGTCCAGATCCAACATCGGAGCGATGCTGGCGTCGAGCGGGGTTTGCGTGCTGGCCAGCCACACGGCTTGCAGGTGGCTGTCCACAAGGTCGCGGTTGGCCAAATCCAGTGTGGGCGCTCGGACCACGCCATGCACCATGTCGTTGGCATGGTGGAAGAACCATTGGTCGTGCGGACTGAGGGCAGCGCAATAGGTGACGACCAACGCCTGTTGGCCGGAGCGGCCCGCCCGGCCGCTGCGCTGCGCATAATTGGCTGGCGTGGGCGGCATATTCCGCAGATACACGGTGTTGAGCGCGGAGATGTCCACGCCCAGTTCCATAGTGGGTGAGCAGAACATGACAGGCAGCCGCTCCAGCGGAGCCTCGTGCGCGGGGTTTTGCGACCAGTCGTTGCGGTCTTTATCGGTGTAGCGGAAGCGCTGTTCCAGCAACTGCCGGCGCGGGGCGTCAACCTGCGCGGTGTGCTCTTGTGCTTCGAACTCGAAGAGAGGGTGAGCCGGCAGGCGCAGCAGATCAGCCACGCTGAGGTAGAGCTCACGGAAGAAGGTATTGACCCGGCTGTCCTCGCCGAGCGCTTGATCGCTGGTCAAGCACCAGTCCAGAGCGGCCGCGTTCAGGCGCCAGCCTGCCAATTGCGCGTCGATGGCATGCTTCTGAACATAGCCGTAATTGCCTGCAGCGCGCAGCAGCGCCTCGATGAGTTCAACCCATTCAGGGTCTTTCCAGCCTTTGACCTCGCCTGCAAAGACGGTGTCTTGCCAGAAACTGGATGTCTTGATCAGCCGCAGCAAACGCGAGCGTGCACCGCCAGTGACAAGATCGGCTCGTGGCTTGCCTTTGTACTCTGGACGTTTGCCCAGAATCAGATAGCGGCCCGTCTCGAGCTTCTCATCGGGAGCGAAGGCCCAACGCTCGGTGAGGTAGGTGTGGCCACTCGTGCGTGCTTTGTCGTGCTCGACGGGATCGAGGTATCGGGTTTCAAGACACAGATGGCGCCGGAGAGTGTCAAACAGCAGCTCGCACAATCTGGTGCGATGCGCTGGGCCGATTTGAGACAGCACCTTGCTGTCCGTGAATGCACCTGAATCCGCAGAAAACTCGTCCAGGCCGCGATAGCGAATGGCCAACAGTCCGAGCTGGTCGAGGTTGGGATTGTTGTAGCGCCAGCCCCTGCGCAGATCGCGCAACAGGCGATAAGCAATGATGAAGCGCAGAGTGCGCTGAGCCTCCTGCCGTGCCAAGCCCATTAGCTTGGGCGAGCGCAGGTACTCTACCAGGATGCTTTGCTCAACCTGTTGGAAGCCGAGGGCTTTGAATACGGCGTCAGCAAGTTGCTCTTCATTGAGCACGCCAGCGTTGTCCTGTAGGGCTCCAATCAGGCCCGCGCGCAGGGTCAACAAGAAGATGAAGTCGTTGAAGTGACCCGCTTGCAATGCTGCGTCTTGTCGGTTGTCAGTGAACCCGAGAAGCTTGCGTGGATCGGGTTGGCCCGGAGACGGATCTGGCAACGCGAAGAGTTGCTGCAGGGCGCTCAGCGCGATCATCGTGGTGGCCGAGGAACGGCCTTCGCCTGACAGGCTGGATAAGCGGTTGGCATCTTTGCCGTGTGCCTCATGAACCGCACTACAACTCAGGCAGAAGCGAAATTTACCCGGAATAAACCAGAAGTTCTCACCCGATCCATTGTGCCCTTGAGGGTTTGCGGCGACCCGATAGGGGATGGCCTTTTTGTAGGCGGGTTTGACTTTCGGCTCTTCGCGGCTCAGGTCCAGCCATGCCTCGGGCAGATCGTCGATCTGACCACCATACTGCTGCCCGTCTTTCGTTGGGCAGAGAAACCCATAGCTGGCGTTTTCGTTGTCGTCTGCGCTGACATCGTCGATCTCCCGGGGCAAATAGCATTTTCCGGTCTGCCACACAGGCATGTATTCCTGCCCACAATCCCGGCAAAAGTGAGCCGGATAAAGATGAACACCTTCATCTTGTCGGCCGGGGGCGAATCTTTGCGCATCAAGGGTAATGTGACGCTGGCCTTCTGCTTCCAGCGTCGTGAGCACTTTGCCAGGGCCGCTGATGAATTGGTGCAGCTTGAAGGCAAAGGGCGGGCGCCCTTGAGGCGTTTGCACCTCGTGCGCGGCCACCAGAAAGCTTTGCAACGCTGAGCGAGCCTGCTGGACATCACATTTAGCATCCAGCGCCAAATTTTCACTGGCGACCTGGATCGTCTTGGGCTTGGCTCGTCGCGGAGGTTCGTGATCAGGCAGCTCGATGCCAAGATTGAGCTCAACCCAAATGGAGAGCGGATCGCGCTGAAAAGCTTCAAAGTCTGACCATGCGAAGTGCTCACGCTGCATGGCTGCAGGCAATTCAGCGGCAATCGCCGCGACATCCTTCAGCGGGTTCGTGACGCGTTCTAGTGTTTCGCCAATCACATCGTGCTCACTGATGTGAGTGCCGAACAATTTGGCAGCCACCTCGGCCACGGTGCGGTTGCGATCTACCTGAGTGCCCGCACTCGACATGGTGGCGGATGTCCCGATACAAACCAGCTTGTCGGCCTTGAGCCGTTCGCGCAGGCGGCGAACGAGCAGGGCCACATCGGCTCCCTGCCGACCTCGGTAGGTGTGGAGTTCATCCAGCACCAAGAACTCCAATCCTTCGCAGTGGTCCACCACCCTTCGATCCACATCATCGAATCTGGTGAGGATGTACTCCAACATCATGAAGTTGGTGAGCAGGATGTCTGGCGGGTTGTCCGCCATCGCATCGCGCTCAGGCTTCTTTTCCTGGCCGGTGTAGCGCGCTACAGTGAATGGGCGCTCATCGGGCTCGTAGCCATGGAGGAACTTGTCGAGTTCTTCCAGTTGGCTGTTCGCCAACGCGTTCATCGGGTAGATGACGATGGCCCGTGTACGTGGCTTACCCCCTTCAGCTTTGGCTTTGATGATGCGATCAATGATGGGGATGAAGAAGGACAGCGACTTACCGGATCCCGTCCCGGTTGTAACGACATAACTTTGGCCAGCCTGGCCCTTGGCGAGAGCCTGCAACTGGTGGGCGTAGAGGTGCAGCGGTTGTGGATGGCCTTCGGGCTTACCCACCTGAAAGACTTCCGCGCACACGGGATGCAGCACACCTTGCGCTGCCAGCGACTGAACAGTGCCTTTGCGCTGGTAGTTGGGATTGATCTGAACCAGCGGCTCCGGCCAGTAGCGACCGTCTTGGTATTGGCGCTCAACTTCCTCTTGGATGTCACTTGCAGCAATGTGAACGAAGCTGCGAGAGAAGTTGCTGTAGCGATCAACCAGTTGGTTGCGAAACTGAAAAACGTCATCCACGTTGCACTTCCCCTATTTTCTCTGACGGGGCGTCTAGCAGGCTGGACTTTTGCAGATCTCGCAGCAATGCCAGGCGTTTGTTCTTGTCGTCGGCTAATTTGATCAACATGTGTTCTCCCCCTATTGGCAATGACTATATCCCGCAGCATCGGAGCTTACGCCTGTGTGACCTCAGCCTCCATAAGCAGCTTCACCAAGGGCTCATTGATAAAGTACACCGCCTTGCCCACACTGTGCTCGCGTACCAGGCCTGCCGCGGCCAATTGACGCAGGTATTTGGCAGCCGTCTGGCGGGTCACGCCCAAATCGTTCTGCACAAATTCGATGCGCGTATAGGGGTGCCGAAACAGGTTGTTCAGCAGGTCCTGGGAATACAGCTTGGGCAGTCCTTCGCGCATGCGCTGCTTGGCCTGGGTCATTTGCTCGCGCATGCCCTCTACCAGCCCAATGGTGCTTTTGGCTGTGTGGGCCACCGCTTGAAGCATGAAGACAAGCCAGTCCTCCCAATGGCCCTGGTCGCGCACTGCTTGCAGCAGGCGGTAATAGTCGGCTTTGTGCTGGTTGATGTAGCGCGACAGGTACAACACGGGCGTATCCAGCAAGCCTGTGCGAGTGAGATACAGCACACACAGGATGCGGCCTATGCGCCCATTGCCATCGCTGAAAGGGTGGATGCTTTCAAACTGGTGATGGATCAGCGCCATACGTACCAACGGGTCCAGGTCAGCGCTCACTGCGTCATCGTTGGTGAATTTCTCCAGCCCCCGCATATGATGCTCAATGTCTGCCGCCTGCTGGGGCGGTACAAACACGGTGGCACCCGTGCGTTCATTCTTGAGCACGGTACCGCCCTGGGTACGAAACCCTTCGGTGCTGTTTTTGAGCATCTGGAACAGCTCAATGAGCATGCCATTCGTCAGCAGGCCCTGCTGCTTGCGCATGCGCTCAAACCCCTTGGTGAGCGCCTCACGATAACGCGCCACCTCTTTGGCTGCAGGTGACACGGCTTCGGTCAGGTGAAGGTCGGCCTGGAACAGCTCGTCTTGTGTGGTGACGTAGCTTTCAATTTCAGAACTGGCCTTGGCCTCCTGCAATGCGAGCGTGTTGACCAAAATGGCCTGGTTGGGGATGCTCTTGGCGCTGCCCTTGAGCTCTGCCAGATACCGATGCGCAGGGGCCAGGGCTCGCAATATGTTGGCGGAGTCCAGCGAGATGCCGGGCGGGGGTAACTCCGGGATTTGGTAGGTGGGCGTTAACACATGCGTCTTTTCATGTTAAATATTTTGATTATTTTTAACATAAAAATAGCTTGTGTTAAAGAAATCTTTCTTTTTAATCCTTGGATGCGGCAGTTCCCCGGCGCTCAATCGCCCCCGCCACCGCAACCCGAGCCGCAACCCGAGCTGCACCCGCTGCTGCTGTCCGAACTCCCGCTGCTGGAATCGTCGCTGTTCGAGGACGAAGAGTCGCTGCCGCCAAACCCGTCGGCATCGCCGCTGTAGCTTCCGTCTGAAAAGCTTTCGCCACAGTAGGTATGCGCCCCGCCATCGTCACGGCGCACGCCCTTGCAGTCGGCCTGGTAGACAAACCCGCCAGGGATCGCAAACTTGGCGTCGAGCGCGAACAGCAGCGGCAAGCGGCTGGGTTGCTTGGGGTTGATGGACTCGTCGCGGCAGGCCCAGAACCAGGCGCGGCGCAGGCCGTCGTTGGTGGAGGCCTTGCGGCCCAGCACTTCGGCCGGCACGTGGTCGATGAAGCGCCCTATCACCAAGTCGCACCATTCGCGGTAGGCCGAGGTGTGCAAAATGAATTCATGCCACATGCTGTCGACCACCTGCGAGGGCATGGCGACAAAGCGCTTGTTGCTGCGCTGGCAGGCGATGAAGAACTGGCGCAGGCCGCGCTCCACGAGTTCGGTGTCCCTGAGGCTCAGGTGCGGATAGGCGTCCATCAGCTTGCGCCTGAGGAATCGGGGCAGCGGCGCTTCGCGGACCAGCCGGCCGCGCTCGCGGGCCGCCCAGATACCGCCGGCCAGCATGAACGCGAACATCACGGAGATCGTGGTCATGGTCCAGCCCGGCGGCCGCCAGCCGGCGACCAAGGCAACGACCAGCAGGCAAACCCAGGCGAAGGCCAGGAGAGCAGCGGTGGAACGCGAATGCCGCAGTACCAGGCGGCGCCAAAGCGAAACCTGCGGGCCCCGATAAACCTTGCTGCCCAAACGCGCCATCGTCAAACCACCACCGGTTCGGGCTCCAGCATGATGCCGAAGCGTTCATACACACTGGTCTGAATGGCTTTTGCCAGTGTCATGACTTCGCCGCCCGTCACGGGGTCGGCTGTGCCGCCGCGGTTGACCAGCACCAGCGCCTGCTTTTCATAGACGCCGGCATTGCCCACGGATTTGCCTTTCCAGCCGCAGGCGTCTATGAGCCAGCCCGCGGCCAGCTTCACCGAGCCGTCAGCCAGGTGGTAGTGAACGATCTTGGGTTCGCGCTGGATGATGTCGGCGCACTGTTCGGGCGAGACCGTGGGGTTTTTGAAAAAGCTGCCGGCATTGCCGATCACCTTCGGGTCGGGCAGCTTGGCCTGGCGAATCTCGCAAATCCATTCGTAAATCTGCTGCGCCCCGGGCGCGGCTATGCCGGTCTGCTGCATCTTTTTCTCGATGTCGGCATAGCCCAGCACGGGCTTCCAGGCCTTGGGCAGGGCAAAACGCACGCGAGTGATCAGCGCCTTGCCTTCCAGGCCGAAGCCATGGCCACCGGGGCCGGGCAGCGAGCTGCTGTGCTTGAACACCGAATCGCGGTAACCGAAAGCGCATTGCGCGGCATGCAGGGTGAAAGGCTGGCCCGTCGTCAGGTCCACGGCGTCCAGGGATTCAAAACGATCTTGCAGCTCCACGCCGTAAGCGCCTATGTTCTGCACCGGCGAGGCGCCCACGGTGCCCGGGATCAGCGCCAGGTTTTCCAGCCCGGGGTAGCCGTTTTGCAGCGTCCAGCCGACGAGTTCATGCCAGTTCTCGCCGGCGCCCGCCTCGACGATCCAGGCTTTGGCGGTCTCACCCACCAGGCGCTTGCCCATGATTTCGGCCTTGAGCACCAGCGGCTTGACGTCGCCGGTCAGCACGATGTTGCTGCCGCCGCCCAGCACGAACTTGGGCATGGCCTTCAGGGCCGGGTCTTGCAGCACGGCGGCAATATCAGCCTCATCGGCCACACGGACGAGGCTCAGGGCCTTGGCGACGATGCCAAAGCTGTTGGAATGCTGGAGCGGAACGTTTTTCTCGACTAACATCCGGGGGATTGTCTCACCCCGACACCCACCTTCCGCTTTCGTCCCCCTCACAAAGACCTGCACCATGCCCTCTTTCGACACCGTACTTGAAGCCGACCTGGTCAAGGTCAAAAACGCCGTGGAAAACACCGCCAAGGAAATCGCCACGCGCTTTGACTTCAAGGGCACTTCTGCCTCTATTGAGCTCAAGGACAAGGACATCACGCTGATCGGCGACAGCGACTTCCAGCTCGACCAGATCAACGACATCCTGCGCAACAAGCTCACCAAGGCCGGCGTCGACATCCGCTTCCTCGATATCGGCAAGGCCGAAAAAATCGGTGGCGACAAGGTCAAGCAGGTGTCCAAGGTGCGCAACGGCATCGAGGCCGAACAGGCCAAGAAAATCCAGCAGCTCATCAAGGGCAGCAAGGTCAAGGTGCAGGCGTCCATCCAGGGCGACGCGGTGCGCGTGACCGGCGCCAAGCGAGACGACCTGCAGGCCGCCATGGCCATGATCCGCGCGGAGATCAGCGATTTCCCGCTGAGCTTCAACAATTTCAGAGACTAGAACATGGCCCCCACGCTTGCCACTGTGTGTGCGGCACCGCTGCTGGCTTTCGCATTGCTGCATGGCGCGGCACAAGCCCAGACCGTGGGCCTGGCTGGGATGCTGGGCAACAAGGCCCTGCTGATCGTGGACGGAAGCCCGCCCAAGACAGTTGCCCCGGGGGAAACATACCAGGGCGTCAAGGTCGTCTCTACCGCGGGCGACCAGGCGGTGGTGGAGCTGTCGGGCAAGCGCCATGCGCTGCGGATCGGGGATGCCCCGATGAGCGTGGGCGCCAATGGCGGCCCTGGCACGCAGGCCGGGCAGGGTAGCCGCATCGTATTGATGGCGGGCAGCGGCGGACACTTCATGACGCAGGGCCAGATCAACGGCAAGATGGCCCAGTTCCTGGTGGACACCGGCGCCAGCGCCGTGTCGATGTCGCTGGCGGATGCCGAGCGCATGGGCATTGACTACAAATCGGGCCGGCCCGTGCAGCTGAGCACAGCCAACGGCACCATCATGGGATGGCAGACTTCGCTCGCGTCGGTGCGCGTAGGTGATGTCGAGGTTTTTAATGTGCCGGCGGTGGTGGCCGCACGCGACATGCCTTTTATCCTGCTGGGCAACAGCTTTCTCACGCGCTTCCAGATGAACCGCACCAACGAAGAAATGGTTTTAACCCGGCGGTTCTAACGCGGAGGTTTTAACGCGCGTAGCTTGGGCGCTGCTCAGGCCTTTTTGCCGCTTCCCAGTTTCGATTCCGTCCCTTTCAGCAGCTTGCTGATGTTCTCGCGGTGGCGATACACCAGCAGCGCGCTCATGACGAACATCGCGACCAGGATGGCCTTGTCGACATACCAGGCTTCCCGGTCGCCGAAGAGGTAATACAGCGGCGAGAAGACCGCTGAAACCAGCGACGCCAGCGAAGAGTAGCGCGAGAAAAAGGCGATGATCACCCAGGTGGCCAGCGTCGCCAGGCCCAGCACCCAGCTCACGCCCAGCAGCACGCCCGCCGCCGTCGCCACACCCTTTCCGCCCTTGAAGCGGAAGAACACCGGGTACAGATGCCCCAGGAAAGCAGCGAGGCCAACGGCGGCCACCGTGCCGTCGCCCAGGCCGTAGTCGGCGCCAAACCATTTCACCAGCACCACCGGCAGCCAGCCCTTGAGGGCATCCAGCAACAGGGTCGCAATGGCGGCCGGCTTGCTGCCCGAGCGCAGCACGTTGGTGGCGCCGGGGTTCTTGCTGCCGTAGCTTCGGGGGTCGCTCAGGCCCATGAGCCTGCTGACGATCACCGCGAAGGACAGCGAGCCGAGCAGGTAGGCCAGCAGCGTGGCGCCAATTGAATATGCGTAAACCATGTGTCCCTCTTTATGTTTGTTGGCGACCGCCCCTGGTCTTTAAACCCGAGGTCGGCATTCAGCCGTGGCCTGCGGCATTGTCAAGACTCAGCGCACAGTTGACCGATTTTGCACCGAGCAACGTGACGCACACCTGCGGGTCGATCCCGACCAGGTAGCCGCGCCGTCCGCCGTTGATGGCGATTCTAGGCAAAGCCAGGATGCTTTCCTCAATGTAGACCGGCATGGCCTTGCGCGTGCCGAAGGGCGAGGTGCCGCCCACCAGGTAGCCGCTGTGCCGGTTGGCGACTTCGGGCTTGCAGGGTTCAACTGACTTGGCGCCAATCTGCCGCGCCAGGTTCTTGGTCGAAACCTTGCGGTTGCCGTGCATCAGCACCAGCAGGGGTTTGGCATCCTGGTCCTGCATGACCAGGGTCTTGACGACGGTGAAAGGGTCAAAGCCCAACACCTCGGCACTGTGCTGGGCGCCGCCGTGCTCCAGGTATTCGTAGGGGTACTCGGTGAATTCCACCTTGCTGGCCTTCAATAATTGCGTAGCCGGTGTTTCGCTGACGTGGTCTTTCTTGCTCATTGATCCGTCTCCGTTCGCGAGCCACCGCGGAACCGGCTTTGCCGGGCCGCTGGTGGCGCCCCCTGGGGGGCAGCGCCGCAGGCGCTTCGGGGGAGAGCCATCTCTAGAGCGCGGGGTCCCGCAGCTCCCAGCGGATTTTGTCGATCTCGGCCAGAACTTCGGGCGACAGCTTGGTGCCCCATGCGTCCAGGTCCTCGTCGAGCTGCGCGACCGAGGTCACGCCGATGATGGTGCTCGCGACCTGCCACTTGGTGTAGCAAAAGGCCAGCGCCATCTGGGTGGGCGTGAGGCCGTTGTCGCGTGCCAATGCGTTGTAGCGCCGCGCGGCGGCCAGGGCCTCGGGGCGGCCCCAGCGCTGCTTGCGTGTGGATTCAAATTTGGCGATGCGCGCCTCCTTGGGCGCGTTCGGGCCTTCAAAGCCCGACTCGTCGTACTTGCCGGTCAGCAGGCCGAAGCCCAGCGGCGAATAGGCCAGCAGCGAGACACCCAGGCGATGCATGGTTTCATCGAGGCCGTTTTCCACGGTGCGGTTGACCAGGCAATACGGGTTTTGCACCGAGGCCACGCGCGGCAGGCCGTGCTGCTCGGCCAGGCGCACGAACTCGTGCACACCGTAAGGCGTTTCGTTCGACAGGCCAATGGCGCGCACCTTGCCCGCCTTGACCAGGCCGGCCAGCGCCTCCAGCTGCTCATGCAGGGAGGTCGCGGAGCGTTCCTGCGCCGGGTTGTAATACAGCGCGCCGAAGGCCGGCACATGGCGCTAGGGCCAGTGGATCTGGTAGAGGTCTATCACCTCGGTCTGCAGGCGCTTGAGGCTGGCCTCGCACGAAGCCACGATGTCTTTGGCCGTCATGCCGCTGCCTTCACGCACCCAGGGCATGCCGCGCGAGGGGCCGGCCACCTTGCTGGCCAGCACCACCTTGGCGCGCACCGACGGGTTTTTGGCGAACCAGTTGCCGATGATGGTTTCGGTGGAGCCGCAGGTTTCGGCCCTCGCCGGCACCGAATACATCTCGGCCGTGTCGAGGAAGTTGACGCCGCGCGCCAGCGAGTGATCCAGGATGGCATGCGAGGTTTTTTCATCCACCTGTTCGCCAAAGGTCATGGTGCCCAGGCAGATGGGCGTCACCTGCAGGTCGCTGGAGCCGAGTTGGACTTTATTCATGGGGTTACAGTTTTGCGGTTAATGCGGTTAATGCGGTTGATGCGGTTGATACGGGTCTGGGATGGAAAAACAGAAAAAAGGGCTTGAGGCCTTGTCGTGTCCAGGAGAAGTCGGGGTGAAAGTTCACGAAGCGGCTAGTTTACGGTCTTCGCCTGCGGCGCGCTGGAGGTCCCCAACTCGCGTGTTTGTCTTACAACTGCTCACCAATTGCCTGCCTACCATTCACACACCAACGATTTAATCCCCCGTGGCTGAATCTTGAACCCATCAAAACAGCTTCATAACGACATCAACGACATTTACGCCGTCAACGACATCATCCAATCTTTCCCGAGGAGAATTTCCATGAACAAACTGAGCATCACTTCCATCACCAGCGCGGCACTGATCGCGGTGGCCCTTTCCGGCTGCGCCAACATGAGCGAAACCCAGTCCGACACGGCCAAGGGCGCCGGCATTGGCGCTGTGGCGGGTGCCCTGCTGGGCGCGGCCACCGGCGGCTCCAAGGGTGCGGCAACGGGCGCGGTGCTGGGCGGCGCGGTCGGCGCGGGCGGCGGCTACATCTGGTCCAAGAAAATGCAGGACCAGAAAGCCGCGATGGAACGCGCCACCGTCGGCACCGGCGTGGCCGTGAGCCAGACCACCGACAACCGCCTGAAGCTGGACATCCCCAGCGACGTATCGTTTGACGTGGGCCGCTCGGCCATCAAGCCCAACTTCGCCCCCATCCTGAACCAGTTCGCGACCAGCCTGAACCAGAACCCGGTCACGACGGTCACCATCATCGGCCACACCGACAACACCGGCTCCGATGCCATCAACAACCCGCTGTCGGTGGACCGCGCCGACGCGGCCCGCGACTACCTGGTCAGCCGCGGCGTGGCCCGCACCCGCATCATGACGGACGGCCGCGGCTCGCGCGAGCCAGTTGCCGACAACAGCACGCAGCAAGGGCGCGATAAAAACCGCCGCGTTGAAATCTACGTCGCCGAGCAGGTAGCGAACCGTTAAACACCGGGTCTCGCCGCTCAATAAAAAAGCACCTTCGGGTGCTTTTTTTATGGCCGCATCAGGTTGCCGACTGCGCCCTGAACCGCTCTTCCTCCTGCAAGCGCAGTACCCGCCGCTGCACCTTGCCCGTGGTCGTCATGGGCAGCGCGTCTATGAATTCAATCTCCTTGGGGTACTCATAAGGCGCCAGCATGTTTTTCACATGCGCCTGCAGTTTCGCGGTGAGTTCTTCGTCAAACCTGGCCGCGCCGCCCGCGTGTGCTGCACGGGCCGCGACCTGGTCGGGTGCGATCACGACATAGGCTTTGACGACGGCGCCGCGCTCGCGGTCGGGCTTGGGCACCACGGCCGCGTTGGCGACGGCCGCGTGCTTGACAAGGCAGTTCTCGATCTCGCCGGGGCCTATACGGTAGCCCGCAGCCTTGAACACATCGTCGGCGCGGCCTTCGTACCAGAGGTAGCCCTCCGCATCGCGGCGCGCCAGGTCGCCGGTGCGGCACCAGTCGCCGGTGAACTTGTTGCGCGTGGCTTCGTCCTTCTTCCAGTAGCCCAGGAAGAAAATCGGGTCGGGGTCGCCGTGCACGTCGTAGCGGTTCACCGAGACATCGCCCGGCACACCGACCGGGCATTCATTGCCCTCATCATCGATCACCGCCACGCGATGGCCCGGGTAGGCCTTGCCCATGCTGCCGGCACGCGCAGGCCACAGGCGGCTGCAATTGCCGACCACGTAATTCATCTCAGTCTGGCCGAACATCTCATTCACGGTCACGCCCAGCTGCTCGCGGCAATAGGCAAACACCGCGTCGCCCACCGCCTCGCCGGCGCTCATCATGGCCTGCAGCGTCAGCTTGAAATGTTGCTTCGGCTTGGGATAGGCCTTCATCATGGCCTTGAGCGCCGTGGGGAACAAAAAGGTGTGCGTCACACCCTGCTCCGCCATCAGCTTGAAGGCCAGCTCAGGGCTGAAACGGCCATTGAAGGCGACGATGGGCCGGCCGAAGTAGAGGCTGGGCAGCAAGGCATCCATCAGCCCGCCCGTCCACGCCCAGTCGGCCGGGGACCAGAACACCGCGTCGGATTTTTTGTTGGCTTTGCCGTCAAAGCCAAACCAGTTGTGGCTGCAGACAAAGCCCGGCAGGTTGCCGATCAGCGCGCGGTGCGGCAACAGCGCGCCCTTGGGCGGGCCGGTTGTGCCGCTGGTGTAGATCAGGATGGCGCCTTCTTCGGCCTTGGTCCTGACGGCTGTGAAAGCGCCCTTGTGGGCCGCCAGCGCGGTTTCGTAGTCAAGGTCGCCCTGGCCCCGCGCGTTGCCGGCGGCGATCAGCGTGCGCAGCGCCGGGCAATGGCCGCGAATCGCCTTGAGGCTGTCAATCGAACTTTCGTCGCAAACGGCCACCACGGCATCGCTGTCCTGCAGCCGGTACTCGAGCGCCTCCGGGCCGAACAGCATGGACAGCGGCATGGCCACCGCCCCCATCTGGAACACCGCCATATAGGCCACCGCGGTTTCCAGGCGCTGCGGCATCACGATGGCGACGCGGTCGCCGCGCTTCACGCCCAGGCCCGTCAGCACCTGGCTTAGCGCATCGGCGGCCTTCTGCAGTTCCTGGAAGCCGTGCGAAACGGTTTTGGCGCCGGGCTTGTGGATGCGTATGGCGGTGCGTGCCTCCGCACGCGCCCAGCGGCCACAGCAAGCCTCGGCGATATTGAAGTGTTCATCCACCTGCCAGCGAAAGCCGGCGTGCAGCGCCGCGTAGTGGTCAGGGAGCTCTTTGCCCGATGATTTGCTGCTGCGGGCGGGTTTGTCTCTGTGTTGACTGCGCTTCAAGTCGTGTCTCCTTATCATTGCGCCCAATGTACAAAGAAAAACGTTCCTCCCGCAGCGAGTTTGTCCCTATTCGTGGACTCAACTACCACGTCCGCATCTGGGAAAGCCCATCAGGCGCCGACCCCGCGCTGCCCCCACTTGTTCTTGTCCACGGCTGGATGGACGTGGCCGCGTCCTACCAGTTCATGGTCGATGCCCTATCCGACGCCTTCACGCAGGGCCGAACCATCATCGCGCCCGACTGGCGCGGCTTTGGGCTCACGGGCTCGGGCCCGGAAGGCAGCCCTGCCGACAATTATTGGTTTGCCGACTACCTCGCCGACCTGGATTTTCTGCTCGACCATTACGTGGGCGACAAAGCCGTGGACCTGGTCGGCCACAGCATGGGCGGCAATGTCGCCATGCTGTACGCCGGTGTGCGGCCCGCGCGCATACGCCGGCTGGTGAACCTCGAAGGCTTCGGCCTGCCGCCCAGCAAGCCCGAACAGGCGCCGGGCCGCTATGCCAAATGGATGGACGAGCTCAAAAGCCTGCAACGCGGCGAACTCGCGCTCAAGGCCTATGACAACGTCGATGGCGTGGCACGCCGCCTGATGAAAACCAACCCGCGCCTGTCGGCCGACAAAGCGGGCTGGCTGGCCAGCCACTGGGCGCGCCCGGATGCGGCCGGAAAGTGGCAAATCCTGGGTGAGGCCGCGCACAAGATCACCAGCGCGCAGCTCTACCGCGTCGACGAGGCGCTGGCGATTTACCGCTGCATCACCGCGCCCACGCTGGCCGTCGAGGCTTCCGACGATTCCCTGGCCACCTGGTGGCAGGGCAAATACAGCCTGGCCGAGTACCACGAACGCCTGAAACAGGTGGCCCAGGCCCGGGTCGCCGTGATCCAGGACGCCGGCCATATGCTGCACCACGACCAGCCGGAACAGCTGGCAACACTGATTGAGGGCTTTCTGGGCTGAAAGCCACCGGGACATGAGAAAATGACCGGTTCAGCCGCGCCTCCCCTTTTCCCCTCGCGGCAACCACCTTATCAGGACAGAAGAACCATGGAAGCAGAACGCATCAACCTCATCAGCAACCAGCTCGTAGACCTCAGCAACCGGGTCAACGAGCTTCGGGGGTATCTTTGACTACCCTGCCAAAGAACGCAAGCTGAACGAAGTCAACGCCGCGCTGGAAGACCCGAAAGTCTGGGACAACCCCAAGCGCGCGCAGGAACTCGGCCGGGAGAAGAAATCGCTGGAAGACGTGGTCCACGTCATTGACCGCCTGAGCTCCGAGCTGGCCGACAACACCGAGCTCTTCGAGATGTCCAAGGCCGAAGGCGACGACGCCGGCATGGCCTCGATTGAAGGCGATGCCGCCAAGATCGCCGCCGAAGTCGAAAAAATGGAATTCCGCCGGATGTTCAACAACCCGGCCGATCCTCTGCCCTGCTTCCTGGACATCCAGGCCGGCGCCGGCGGAACCGAAGCCTGCGACTGGGCCAGCATGCTGCTGCGCCAGTACCTCAAGTACGCCGAGCGCAAGGGTTTCAAGACCACGGTTGAAGACGAATCCCCCGGCGACACCGCCGGCATCAAGGGCGCGACCATCAAGATCGAGGGCGAATACGCCTTCGGCCTGCTGCGCACCGAAACCGGCGTGCACCGCCTGGTGCGCAAGTCGCCCTTCGACTCCTCGGGCGGGCGCCACACCTCGTTTGCCTCGGTGTTCGTCTACCCCGAGATCGACGACTCCATCGAGATCGAGATCAACCCGGCCGACGTGCGCACCGACACCTTCCGCGCCAGCGGCGCCGGCGGCCAGCACATCAACAAGACCGACTCGGCCGTGCGCCTGACGCACATCCCGACTGGCATCGTGGTGCAGTGCCAGGACGGCCGCAGCCAGCACAGCAACCGCGACGTGGCCTGGAAGCGCCTGCGCTCGCGGCTGTATGACTTCGAGCTGCGCAAGCAGCAGGAAGCCCAGCAAAAGCTGGAAGACACCAAGACCGACGTGGGCTGGGGCCACCAGATCCGCAGCTATGTGCTGGACAACAGCCGCATCAAGGACCTGCGCACCAACGTCGAGGTCTCGGCCACGCAGAAGGTGTTGGACGGGGACCTGGACGTGTTTATCGAAGCTTCACTGAAGCAGGGCGTTTGATGCCCATGCCCGGCGCCCGATACCCGGGCGGCCGGCGCAGTGATTGTTTGAGTTCCAGATTGTTTTTTTGAGATTGTTTTGAGGAAGTAGCCATGTTGCAAATGCCCGATGACCGTGGATCCGGACCCGCACCCACGGTGGTCAACCGCGCCGACTACATCGCCCCCGCCTACTGGATCGACACCGTCGACCTGTGCTTCGACCTGGACCCGGCCAAGACCCGCGTGCTCAACAAGATGCGCCTGCGCCGCAATCCCGACGTGCCGGCCCAGCCGCTCAAGCTCGACGGCGAAGAGCTCAACCTGTCGCGCGTGCTGGTCAACGGCCAGGGCACTTCCTTCAAGATGGAAGGCAACCGCCTGGTGCTGGAAAACCTGCCCGAAGGCAACGAGCCCTTCGACCTGGAAATCTTCACCACCACCTGCCCCGCCAAGAACACCAAGCTGATGGGCCTGTACGTCAGCAACGACTCTTTCTTCACGCAGTGCGAGGCCGAGGGCTTTCGCCGCATCACCTACTTCCTGGACCGCCCCGACGTGATGGCCAGCTACACCGTGACCCTGCGCGCCGACAAGGCCCAGTACCCGGTGCTGCTGTCCAACGGCAACCTGGTGGACCAGGGCCCGCTGGAGCCCGGCCCGAACGGCGCGCGGCATTTCGCCAAGTGGGTGGACCCGCACAAAAAGCCCAGCTACCTGTTCGCCCTGGTGGCCGGCCAGTTGGTCTCTAGAGAGCAGCGCATCACCTCGCGCGCCGGCAAGCAGCACACGCTGCAGGTTTATGTGCGCCCCGGCGACCTCGACAAGACCGAGCACGCCATGACCTCGCTGATGCATTCGGTCGCCTGGGACGAAGCCCGCTTCGGCCTGCCGCTGGACCTGGAGCGCTTCATGATCGTCGCCACCAGCGACTTCAACATGGGCGCCATGGAAAACAAGGGGCTGAATATCTTCAACACCAAGTACGTGCTCGCCAACCAGGCCACCGCCACCGACGTTGATTTCGCCAACATCGAAAGCGTGGTCGGCCACGAGTACTTCCACAACTGGACGGGCAACCGCGTCACCTGCCGCGACTGGTTCCAGCTGAGCCTCAAGGAAGGCCTCACGGTGTTCCGCGACCAGGAGTTCAGCCAGGATCTGTGTGGTGAGGCCTCGGCCCGCGCCGTCAAACGCATCGAGGACGTGCGCGTGCTGCGCACCGCCCAGTTCCCCGAAGACGCCGGCCCCATGGCCCACCCGGTGCGGCCCGACAGCTACGTCGAGATCAGCAACTTCTACACCGTCACCATTTACGAAAAAGGCGCCGAGGTCGTGCGCATGATGCAGACCCTGGTGGGGCGCGACGGTTTTGCCCGCGGCATGACGCTGTACTTCGAGCGCCACGACGGCCACGCCGTGACCTGCGACGATTTCGCGCAGGCGATTGCCGACGCCAACCCCATGTCGGACCTGGCGCGCCTGCTGCCCCAGTTCAAACGCTGGTACAGCCAGGCCGGCACGCCGCGCGTGCACGCGCAAGGCACGTATGACGCGGCCGCCCGCACTTACACCCTCACGCTGTCGCAAAGCTGCGCGCCCACCGTGGGCCAGCCTGTGAAGCAGCCCTTTGTCATCCCGGTCGGCCTGGGCCTGCTGGGCGCGGACGGCCAGGATTTGCCGTTGCAGCTTGCCGGTGAAAGCCATGAAGGCAAAGCGCCCGTCACCACCCGCACCGTGGTGCTCACGCAGCCCACCGAGACGCTGACTTTCGTCAACATCGATGCCGAGCCCGTACCCTCCATCCTGCGCGGCTTCACCGCCCCCGTGGTGCTGGAGTTCGACTACACCGACGCCCAGCTGCTGCACCTGCTGGCGCATGACAGCGACCCCTTCAACCGCTGGGAAGCCGGCCAGCGCCTGGCCGTCAACCGCGCCATCGCGGCCATCACCGCGGACGCCACGCCCGCCGCCGTGCTCGACGAGGCCTACCTGGACGCCATGCGCCAGGTGCTGCGCCACCCCACGCTCGATGCGGCCTTCAAAGAGCTGGTGCTCACATTGCCGTCCGAGACCTATCTGGCCGAGCAGCTCGACGTCGTCGACCCGCAGCGTATCCACGCGGTGCGCGAAGCCATGCGCCTGCAGCTGGCCACGGCTCTGGCGGCCGACTGGGAGGCCGTCTACCAGGCCAACCACGACACCGGCGCCTACACGCCCGATCCCGCCTCCAGCGGCCGCCGCGCGCTCGCTGGCATGGCCCTCACGCACCTGTGCCTGGCCGCGCGTACTACCAACGACGCGACCTGGCCCCACAAGACCCTGCAGCGCTTCAAGGACGCCGGCAACATGACCGACCGCTTCAACGCGCTGGCCGCCCTGGTCTCCAGCGGCCATGCCCTGGCCGGCGAGGCGCTGCCGCTGTTCCATGCCATGTTCAAGGACGAAGCCCTGGTCATCGACAAATGGTTCGGCCTGCAGGCCGGCGCGCCCGACCGCGGCGGCAACGTGCTGCCTGCCGTCAAGCAGCTCATGAAGCACGCCGACTTCAGCCTGCGCAACCCGAATCGCGCGCGCAGCGTGGTCAGCACCTTCTGCCAGGGCAACCCCGCCGCCTTCCACCGCGCCGACGCCGCCGGCTATGTGTTCTGGAGCGACCGCGTGATGGAACTCGACGCCATCAACCCCCAGGTCGCCGCCCGCCTGGCCCGCGCGCTCGACCGCTGGAGCAAGCTGGCCGAGCCCTACCGCAGCGCGGCCCGCGAGGCGATTGCCCGCGTCGCCGCCAAAACCGATTTGAGCAAGGACACGCATGAAGTGGTCACCCGCGCGCTGGCTGACTGAACGAGGACGACACCGCCATGGCATTCTTTTCATTCGGTACCCCCGCACAGCGGTTTGCGAAGAAGTTCAACCGGCTGCGCGACACCGTGTACGACGCCAGCGGCAGGTTCAGCGGTTCACGCATGTCGGCTAACCTGGCCGCGCTTGAGCCGCTGGCCCAGGCCCTGGGCGCCGACTCCACCGAGTTGGCAGACTTGCTGTGGTTGCAGTTCGTGGTGTTCCGCAAACGCCAGCAGGACACCGAGGGCCTGCCTCTGGGCCTGCGCGCCCTGGCCATGCGCTCCGCCAAAGGCAAGCTGACCCCCACCGAGCGTTATGAACAACACTACGCCGTCGGTGAGTCGGCCCAGGAGGCCAAGGAATACGACATCGCCATCGAACACCTTCAGCAGGCGGCCCACTGGGCCGCGCACGAAGGCGTCACGCTGAGCGTCGAGCAGAAGCTGGGTATGCGCGAAGAAATCGGCTACGCCCTGCACGAGGCCGGCCGCTTCGCCGAAGCGCTGGCGCACAACCGGCAATTGCTCACCGATGCGCAAGCCGCCTTCGGCTTCGGCACGGACAGGCGCCAGTCCGGCGTCATCAACAACCTGGCGCAAAATGCCTACAAGCTGGGCAAACATGCCGAGGCAAAAACCTGGCTGCAACAGCGCCTGGCGCTGGGCAAGGCCCTGGAGGACACCGACATCGTGCTGGACGCCTTGTTCCAGCTCGGGGTGCTCGCGCACGAAGCACGTCGGACTGCCGAAGCACGCGCCTTCTTCCAGCAACGCGTGGACATTGCGCGCGCCGCGGACGACGAGTACCTGCTGGAAAGCGCCCAGGCTACGCTGGCCGAATTTGAAGAGCGCAAGCCCCGCTGATCGCCTCGCCCGGCCATACCCGACAACAATATCGCCGCCCAACCGATCCAACCTTTCATCGAACGGAGCCCCCATGTCCCAAAAAATCTCCCTTACCCGCTACCTGGTCGAACAGCAGCGCATGGACGGCCACATCCCCTCGCAGCTTCGTCTGCTGCTCGAAGTGGTGGCCCGCGCCTGCAAAAGCATCAGCCAGGCCGTCAATAAAGGCGCGCTGGGTGGCGTGCTGGGCACCGCCACCAGCGAAAACGTGCAGGGCGAAGTCCAGAAAAAGCTCGACATCATCGCCAACGAAGTGCTGATCGAAGCCAACGAATGGGGCGGCCACCTGGCGGCCATGGCCTCCGAAGAAATGGACAGCATTTACGTGGTGCCCAACCGCTACCCGCAGGGTGAATACCTGCTGCTGTTCGATCCCCTCGACGGCTCCAGCAACATTGATGTCAACGTCAGCATCGGCACCATCTTCAGCGTGCTCAAAAAGCCCGAAGGCCATGCCGGCGTCGAAGAAAAAGACTTTTTGCAGGCCGGCAGCAAGCAGGTCGCGGCCGGCTACTGCATCTACGGCCCGCAAACCACGCTGGTGCTGACCGTGGGCGACGGCGTGGCCATGTTCACCCTGGACCGCGAGCAGGGCTCTTTTGTGCTGACCGAAGAAAACGTCAAAATTCCGGCCGACACCAAAGAGTTCGCCATCAACATGAGCAACATGCGCCACTGGGACGCTCCCATGAAGCGCTACATCGACGAATGCCTGCAGGGCAAGGACGGCCCCCGCGGCAAGGACTTCAACATGCGCTGGATCGCCTCCATGGTGGCCGACGTGCACCGCATCCTGACCCGCGGCGGCATCTTTATGTACCCCTGGGACAAACGCGAGCCAGAAAAGGCCGGAAAACTGCGCCTGATGTACGAAGCCAACCCCATGAGCTGGCTGATCGAGCAGGCCGGCGGCGCCGCCACCAACGGCAAACAGCGCATCCTGGATTTGCAGCCCAGCAAGCTCCACGAGCGGGTCAGCGTCATGCTCGGCTCCAAAAATGAGGTCGAACGGGTGACCGGCTACCACTCCGGGCTATAATCCAGGGCTGTATTTCAGAATAAGCCGGTGTAGCTCAGTCGGTAGAGCAGCTCATTCGTAATGAGAAGGTCGGGTGTTCGATTCATCTCTCCGGCACCAACTAAAGCCCCTGTTTCGCAAGGAACGGGGGCTTTTTTCATAATCAAAGCGTAGGCGACAACAGATTTGGGCGGGCAGCGGCAAGACTGCAAGCCTTCGAGAGCGACATGAAGGCGCTTACCGGCCATTGGTAAGTTCTCCAACCCATAGACGCCGTGATCCGTGCATCGGTGCATCGGTGCATCGGTGCATCGGTGCGCCAGCCTCTATCCGCCACATGGCAAAGATATGACGGATATCCCGCCACCGAAAATTCGCAATCCCCGTCCCGGCCAGCATTCCGCCAGGCCTTAATGCGGCCAAGGATGCGGCCGAGCCAGATTATCAATAGCACAGCCAAGTACAACAACCGCCTCAGCTGTGTTTTCTCATCCAAACTGAGGAGGCAGTTGGCAGACTGTCTGCCTAGAATCGTTGTGCTGGGTTTTGGTTTTTTGAGCCTGATAAAACTTCCAGCGACTATGCGATACCCCAGGCCTTGCCATATACATTGATAACCAGCATAGGAGAGGCATATGGCATTCGAAGAGGACATTCTCAACGCGATCAAAGCTGTCATGCCGATCGACGCGACCATTCAGGTAGTTCCTGGTGTTGGCTGCCTCAATGTGGGCGTGTCATGGAAGCTCAACGACGATCCCGAGCGTCCAAACAAGATGTCAAAAACGATTGCGATAACTGTGTCGCATGAGGCAGCGGCGGATTTCGCAAATGCTTCAGCTGCGGACAAGACAAAGGCATTTAATCGAATTAATCTATTTCTGAAGCAGAACCTCGCGCAGTTCGATCCATCCCACAATGCGCCGAAGTACGATCCACCACCGACAGAAAAGTGGATCATCAACACTGCCCTAGTGAATGGCTAGGCGCCCGACGCAATTGAGGTCTACCGTGATCTAAAGATATCTTTCGCCCCACTCGATGCAATCCTTTCGCAAGAGGACTACACAAATATCTCGCGTCTATTCAGAAATGCGACGTTTCACTATCAAGAGAATCCTTTAAGCGAAAGCTAATTGGATTTCTTCATAAGTCACACAGCGAGGTATGGATCCGGGGTTTAAACAAGCAGCTCCAGGAGTTTTTCGTTCACGTACTTCCAATCGAACAAATTCTCAAGAAGATTGAGGAGGCTGCGACGTCTCAGCGACCACTCAAACCGACGTCTCTCGGCAAAAATGTGTGTGGCTCATCCTCAGTATTAGGTCACACCAAAGATGTCTCTGTGCACACTTCCTATTGAAGATATTCTTCACCTCACGCTCTTCGAGGTAGAGAAGGCAATATTAGCGGCCGAACGCGTTTGTGCGGGTTCCCTAACGTTGCGTGACCTCGCTGCACACTCAACTCATCCGAATGGGGTCTATATCTTCTTCCAAAAAGGTGACGTCAAACCCTTTTATATTGGGCGTGCGTCCAGCCGCTCCTTCATAGGTAGACTACCTTCTCACTTTGAGCCACACGTGGATTTTTGGATGAATGGTCTCTCAAAGGGGATACAAGGCATAGATGGATGCTCTTACCAAGAAGGCCTTGAAAAGGCACTATGCTGTGACCTGCTGCTTATAGGTTTTCAGTATCCAGAACAGGAAGAAGATTTCCTACTGCGCAGACAGCGGATAAATGCACTGGAACTGGTTCTTCAACGCTACCTGCAACCTACGATAACTTCGCGTTGCTCTTCATTTACCGGGCAAGAAGTCCTCGCTTCATTGCTACCGACAAAAGTTCGACCTAGCCGCACCATCAAAAGAGGAGGTCCCGGTAAGCCGGACGGACCTTCTCATATCAACCGTTAGATTCCAAGGGACCTTCGGTGCAATACGAGCAGTTATTTGCTGCTCGTCAACCGACGTAATTGCTGCGGATGAAAAATCTGCCGGTGGCTACTCTCTTCAAGCAGATCTCCTAACTGGCGAATTCGTCATCCCCTCCTCCATTTAGAGGAGAAATTGCGATTTAACTTTGCCTAGCAACAGGCATTGAATTACATTCGGAAACGTTCCTATATCGGGATGCTCTTAAGAGCAAACTCGATCTGCTTACCAAATACTCTGGAAGACTCAGATGGACAACGCTACAAAGCGAATGCGTGTCGAGAACATAGATAGCGAAGTCAATGGCCTTCACCCATTGCTCGAAGAAATTTTTCGCCAGCTAGACAATGTCGGCTATGTGGAATACACCCACGGCCCCCAGGAAAAAGGCGCCGACTTTGTCATTGAGCGTCATGACCAAGCACTTGATACAACAGATTTTATTGGCGTGGTCGCCAAGTGCGACAAGATTTTGCAGTCGTTCGCAGATGTTGAACGGCAAATTGATGAATGTGGCCACAGTCGGATGATCCGCAATGGACAACAAAGAGTGCGCCTACCCGAAGTATGGGTGGTGACCTCAAAAACCATTAGTCATAACGCAAAAGAGAAAATTGAAGAGAAATTCGCCACGAAGAAAGTGCGATTTTTTGACTGTGATTGGTTAGTAAAACAAATTGACCAGCACGCGCCTCACTTCTGGGAGGAAATTGATGGAGCAACAGGAAAGTACCTGGCCAGGCTGGATAAACGATTAAGCGTCATCAGCACTCAAACGTCAGTCGCAATAACACCACAGGTAGGATCCATTCAAATTGACTTAGACGTAGAAGAGCTTGAGGCAGATCGATATGTCCAGAAGCGACGCCCGATGAAGACGCGACTCGTAAACATGAACGATGAAGTCTTGGGTAACAAGATTTCCATAATTGAAGCGGAAATGGGATTTGGGAAATCTCACCTAGCTCGGCGGCTAGCTGCAAATTTCACAGATGTTGTTACATACAAAGAAACCAACATTCTGCCGGTGTACTCCTCCTTTAAAAATTTTGTCGATGCAAATTTATCAATCGAAGACTTCGTCAAAGAGGTGATAGGTACTGAGTGCTTCCAAGGATTGATTGATCACCAAGGAAAGCTGCTATTAATTCTTGACGGCATAGATGAAGCGCTTGCAAACCAAAGCGACTGTAAAAGCAAGGTTGATGAACTTCTATCTCAAATCAAAACACATGACACTTGGTCATTAGTCTTGACCAGCAGACCATGGAAAACACTGGACGAGTTTGCTTCTCACCATAACGGTATAAAACGCTACCGAATTAGGCCTCTGAGCATCGGGAAAATTATTTCCTATCTCAGACAGGTTTTTGAAACAATGGAGATTCCAAATAAGCTTGTCGACGATCTAGCAAGATCTGCACTCTTCAAGCAGCTCCCACACAATCCCATTGCAGCGTCATTGCTCGCAAATATTGTGAGGCAAGAGAAATTCGAGCTTCCCTCCAGTCTTACTGAGCTCTACGCAAAAACGGTAGAGCTCATGCTAGGAAGATGGGACGAACGAAGGCAAATATCTACTGAGAAGCAATACAAGGCCTCCGAAAGGCTTGCGCGACTACTAGCGCGTCACATGATTGACAACCAACTCGTCTATATGTCTAAAGACGAAATCAAAGGGATGTTTAGGTCTTTTCTCGCAGACCGACAGACGGGTGTTTCTCTTGAAGAGACCTTCGACTACGTGATCAATCGGTCTAGCATGTTTGGTGTATTTGAGGACACCGACGCAGTTTTTTTTAAGCACAGATCATTTGCAGAATACCTATACGCCAAGGATGCTTACGAGGCAAGAAATCTCGAAATTACCAATCGCGCGTTTGAAGTTTATTGGAAAAACACGTACTTCTTCTTCATTGGCACCCGATCTGAATGCCCAGACTTAATCGATGCCTTAGTGAGAGTCCAACCGGTCGAAGTTATGCACAGGGTGCACCGCGTTTTGGACATGGGGAGCTACATGCTAGCGGGGTACGAAACACCCTACGTCAATATTCAGGCAGCATTGGACATCGTCGTGATAGAAGCCGCCAACCTGTACCTAGACATTAAATATGGAAGGATTCCGAGTGGGCTTGGCGGATTAACTGAAATGCAACTTCTGTGGTGTTTCATGGAGGCCATTCGGCACAACTACGGCTATGAATTCTTTAGAAAAGCGCTGCCGTTAACCATGGCAAAAATTGACGACGATTTGGCCGCCGATGATGAAACCCGAGCCTATGCACTATTTTTTGCAGCATGCTCTCTCGCAAACATCGGTGATACGTGCGGCTTCAATTTTCTGCTGGAGAAGAACTCCGCTACAACACTACCGATTCAAATATCATTTGCACTCCAATATGAGATGAGCCAGTCCGGAAAATCGTTTGCGAACAGTAAATCCGTCAAAGATTTTGAACGCAAGTTGAAGAAAGTCATGCAGACAAAAATTGGCGGTCGCCTGGATCAAGATTCGCGTCTTAAGCTGCTGTTTACCGAGCCGTTAACAGCCAAGAATTCCAAAGCGTCTGTAGGTGACGTTAGAAGAACGCCGGCTAAGTCAAACGGCTAAATACGGTCGCCTGTGATGTTCCCGTGACGCACCCGCCAGTGCATCGCACGCAGTGCTAGCCACACGACCGTCGCTGGTTCAATACCTGATGGTCGCAACCGAACGCAAAACCTCCGGCGTCGTGGTGGGCAGGCCGAAAAATTCCAGGTAGGCCGGGATCTGCTCAAACAACATATCGGTGCCTACCTGAACCTGGCAGCCGCGCGCGATGGCTGCTTTCAGGAAGGCCGTGGTTTCGCTGCGCATGACGACTTCGCCGACAAAAGCACCGGGCGCGATGCGTGAGACGTCCATGGGCAAGGGGTCGCCCTCTTCCATGCCCATGGGCGTCGCGTTGACGACCAGGTCGTGGCCGGCGGGGTCGTTGGAGCCGGTGTTCACGCTCAGCTTTGGGTAGTGTTTCTTGAGCCGGCCGGCCAGTGCTTCGGCGGACGCGGTGTTGACGTCAAACAGGCTGATCGCGCCAATGCCGGCCGCTGCCAGTGAGGCCGCGATGGCCGAGCCGACACCGCCGCTGCCCACCACCAGCACCCGCTTGCCGGGCAGGCTCAGGCCCTTGCGCTGGATGCCGCGCACAAATCCTTCACCGTCGAACATGTCGCCCTGCAGGCGGCCGTCGGCGCCGCGGCGCACGGCGTTGCATGAACCGGCGATCAGGGCTGTGGGCGAAACCTCGTCGAGCAAGGCGACCGTGCTGATCTTGTGGGGCATGGTGATCAGCGCACCGCCTATGTTTTCCAGAGTAAAGACGGCCTTGAGGAAAGCCCCATAGTTTTCGGCGCGGCATCCCATAGGGACGACGACCGCGTCAATGCCCGCCTTCTCGAAATACGGGTTGTAGATCATCGGCGCCTTGAAGGAATGCGTGGGAAATCCGATGTGGGCGATGAGGGTGGTGTTGCCGCTGATCATGAAAGCCTTTTTGGGGAAACGATGGGGTATTGAGACGGCCGGGGACCTCGCGGCCGTCGGGTTCAGGCCGCCAGCCGGGCGGCCTGCACGGCCGACACCGCCGCGCGCAAGCCCAGGGTATAGCTGTCAACGCCGAACCCGCAGATCTGGCCCTTGACGATTTCGGCGAAGACCGAATGGTGCCTGAACTGCTCACGGGCATGGATGTTGGACATATGGATTTCAACGACGGGCACGGTGAGGATGGCCAGCGCATCTCGGATGCCATAGCTGTAGTGGGTCCAGGCGCCGGCGTTGATCAGGACGGCATCGACGCCATCGGTGAAGCCACGGTGGATGCGCTCGCACATGGCGGCCTCGCTGTTGGTCTGGAAATGCTCGATGCTGGCGCCCAGCTCCCGGCCCAGCGTCATGAGGGTGGTGTTGATCTCATCCAGCGTGATGGTGCCGTACTGGACGGGGTCGCGCTTGCCGAACATGTTGTGGTTGATGCCGTGCAGCATGAGTATTTTCATCGGGTTCTTTCTTCTGCTAAAAATCAGGGTCTGCCGCACAGAGCAGGCCTTGCTCCAGCTCTATCCGACTTCATCCGGCCTCAGTGCCCGGCCAGGATATCGCCGAGGAAGGCCCGGGTGCGCTCATGTTTCGGGTTCGCGAAGAACTCCTTGGGCGGGCCCTCTTCGACGATCTGTCCGCTGGCCATAAAGATCACGCGGTCCGCCACGGCGCGGGCAAAGCCCATTTCGTGCGTGACGCAAATCATGGTCATGCCGTCGTTGGCCAGCGCGACCATGGTGTCCAGCACCTCCTTCACCATCTCGGGGTCGAGTGCCGAGGTCGGCTCGTCGAAGAGCATGACCTTGGGCTCCATGCACAGCGCGCGCGCAATCGCCACCCGCTGCTGCTGACCGCCGGAGAGTTGCGCCGGATACTTTTCAGCCTGCTCCCCGATGCGGACCCGCTCGAGCAGGCGCCGCGCCGTGGCTTCCGCCTGGGCCTTGGAGAGCTTGCGCGTGTTGATGGGCGCGAGCGTGCAGTTTTCAAGAACCGTGAGGTGCGGGAAAAGATTGAACTGCTGGAACACCATGCCGACCTCGGCGCGCACGGCGTTGATCGCCTTGGCATCATTGGTCAGCGCGATGCCGTCGACGAGAATCCGCCCCTTGGAATAACCCTCAAGGTGGTTGATGCAGCGGATCAGGGTGGACTTGCCCGAACCCGAGGGCCCGCACAGGACGATTTTTTCTCCCGCGCGGACCGACAGGTTGATGCCCGTCAGGGCCTGGAAGGAGCCGTACCATTTATCAACGTCTTCCATCACGATCATCGGGGTGCCCGCGCCGGCAGGCTGGCTCTGGGTTTGGTTCATGGCTCTGGCTCTTTCCTGGCGACGGGATTACTTGGCGACGAAGGGAACGCCTTCGATGCTGGCCGGGAAGTTGGTCATCGACGACCCGGTCCACTTCTGCTGGATCTTGGCAAGTTCGCCGTTGGCCTTGATCTTGTCGATGAAGGCATTCAGCACGGTGTTGAGCTCCTTGTCTTCCAGCCTGGTGCAGGCGCCGTTGAACAGCTGCGTGAACTCGAGCTTGTTCTCGTAGGTGTTGGGCGCGGCTTCATTGAGGCGGCGCGCATAGAACACATTGCCGCCGACGGCCTGCACCTGGCCGGACAGCATGGCCTGTATCGTGGCGGCGTCGTTGTCGAAGCGGCGGATGGTGGTGCCGGCGGGGGCGTTCTTGGTCACGTCGCTGTCCTGGGTGCTGGAGCGCGGCACGCCGATCACCAGCTTGCCCATGTCGGCATTGGTCTTGACGACCACGGACTTGGCCGCCACCAGGTAGATCGAGTTGGCGATATAGGGCTTGCTGTACTGCACGGCTTTGGCGCGGTCGGGCAGCATGGCCATGGTCGCGAACAGCACGTCGACACGCCCGGACGTCAGCGCCGGGATGCGGTTGGCGACCTCCAGGCCGGCGAACTCGACCGGCACGCCGAGCTCTTTCGCAAAGGCTTTCGCCATGTCGGCGTCAATGCCGTCGGCCTGGCCGGTCGTCGAATCGACAAAGCCCCAGGGCGGATTGGCGGCCTGGATGCCGACCACCAGCTTGCCTTTGGCCTTGATCTCGGCCGAGGTGATGGCGCGGGCCGGGCCGGCGAGCAGCGTGGACGCGGCGATCAGGCCCGCGACGGCGAGCATCAGCTGGCGGCGTTTGGATGAAGTGGTTTTGAAAGTCATGTCATGGTCTCCGGTTTAGGTTTTTTGGGAAGCGGGTGACTGAGAATTTGTCAGGAGCGGTCACCGGGCGCCCGTGGCAAGCCTGCGTTCCAGCCGCGACCCATAAAGGGAGAGCGGCCAGCACATCGAGAAGTAAAGAAGGGCGACGACGGCATAGACCAGCAGCGGCTTGAAGTTCTGGTTCGAGACGATGCTGCCGCTGCGGGCCAGTTCGTTGAACCCGACGATGGCCGCGAGCGAGGTGCCCTTGATCAGCTGGACCAGGAAACCGATGGTCGCCGGAAGCGAAATGCGAAAGGCCTGGGGCAGCACGATCTTGCGCATCCGCGTGAGGTAGTTGACGCCCAGGGCATTGGCCGCCTCGGTCTGGCCGCGCGGAATCGCTTCGATGGAGCCGCGCCAGATTTCACCGAGGAAAGCGCTGGCATGCAGCGTGAAACCGATGGCGACCGAAGCCCACGGGTCAAGCTTCAGCCCGATCAGCGCCAGGCCGTAGTAGGTCACGAACAGCTGCATCAGCAAGGGCGTGCCCTGGAACAGCATGATGTAGCCGCCGGTGATGCGCCTGAGCGCCTTGAAGCCCGAGGTGCGCGCGAGCGCGATGAACAACCCGGCCACGGCGCCCAGCGACAGGCCGATCAGCGACAAGGCAGCCGTCCACTGCAGGCCTTTGAGCAGGAACAGGAATTGGGGAAGGGTGAAGGCGTCCATCATTTCACCGGGTAGCTGAACATGCGCTGGGCCAGGGCGCTCATACCCATGAGCAGCGCCGTCGACATCGCAAGGTATAGAAAGGTCACCGTGCCGTAGACCTCGAAGCTGCGGAAGGAGTCCGATTCGATGCGCTGCGCGACCGAGGTCAATTCATAGGCCGAGATCGCGGAGGCGATGCTGGTGGTCAGCGTCAGCAGGATGAACTGGCTGGCCAGGGACGGAAACACCGCGCGCAGGGCGGGCTTGAAAACAATCAGGCGGAACACCTGGAGCCTGCTCAGGCCCAGGGCGTGGCCCGCTTCGATCTGCCCTTTGTCGATGGCCTGCACGCCGCCGCGCAAAATTTCGATGGCATAGGCGCCACCGTTCACGCCCAGGGCGATGATGGCCGTCGGTGTCGGGTCCAGCCGTATGCCGACCAGCGGCAGAGCAAAAAACACAAAATAGATCTGGACCAGGAAGGGCGTGTTGCGGATGAGCTCAACGAAGGCGATGACCGTCCAGCGCACCGGGGCGATGTGGGACCCTCTGAGCGCGACGCCGACGGCGCCTATCACCGAAGACAGCAGCAGGCCTGCGAAGGCCAGGCCGAGGGTGCCGGCACAGCCCATCAGCAGGTCCGGGAATCCGTTGATGACCGGGTTGAAGTCGAATTTGTAGTCCATCGGATTCCCCGCTCAGCCCAGGGGCACGGTCAGTTTTTCGATCACGAGGCGGGTCTCGGGCCTCATGCCGCGCCACCACGCAAAGGCTTCGGCGGCCTGCTCGGCGAGCATGCCGACGCCGTCGGCAATGCGTTTGACGCCGGCGTTGCGGGCCAGGCGAAGAAAGGGCGTCAGGCCTTTTCCGTAGGCCAGTTCATAGGCCAGCTCGCAGTTGGCGAAAACGGTTGCGGGAACCGGCGGAAGCTCACCGCTCAGGCTCGCCGAGGTGGCGTTGAAGACGAGGTCGAAATGCCGGCCGGCCAGGTCTCCGTAGCCGCTCGCCGTGAGCGGTATATCGCTGGCGACCTCGCTGACCAGTTGCGAGGCCTTGAAAAGCGTCCGGTTGGCGATCACCAGCGAGGCCGGCTTTTCGGCCAGAAACGGCAGCAGCGCACCACGGGCGGCGCCGCCCGCGCCCAGCACCAGGATGCGCTTGCCCTTGAGCGCGCAGCCCAGGTTGTGGGTGACGTCACGGACAAGGCCCACGCCATCGAAGTTCTCGGCATGCACCACGCCGTCCTCGAACTTGAGTGCGTTCGCCGCCCCCGCGAGCTCGGCCCGCTCGGAACGCTTCCCCGCATAGGCGAAGGCATCGAGCTTGAAGGGCGCGGTGATGTTCATGCCCCGGCCGCCGGCAGCGCGAAACTGATCCAGCTGGGCGCGAAAGCTTTCGGGCGCCCCCTCGATCGCCTGGTAGGCCATGTCCTGCCCGGTAGCCTGCGCGAACATGCCGTGTATCAGCGGTGATTTGCTGTGCCCGATCGGCCGGCCGATCACGGCGTATTGGTCAGTCATTTCTTTGTCTCCGATTGCGATGCGATTGCCGTTGCGATTGCTGCCAGTGAACTGGCTTTTGTTGTTGCGGACGCGGGCCTTTATGTCGCGGCCGCCTCCGCGTAGAGCACGCCGTCCGCGACCATGCGGTCAATCTCCGCGGCCGAATAGCCAAGGCCTGCGGCAATGCTGCGGTTGTGCTGGCCCATCAGCGGGGCCGGCATGGTGATCGTGGTATCGCATCCCGAGAAATGGAAAGGCAGATTCGGCAATTTGACTTTGCCGAGGACCGGATGCTCCTGCTCGATCAGCATGCCGCGTGCGAGCACCTGCGGGTCGGCGACGACCTCGTCGATGCCCTGCACCTTGGCGCTGGGCACTTCGATGGCATCGAGTTGCGCGAGGCAGTCCGCGACCGTGCGGGTCGACACCCAGGTTCTCACGACGGGCAGGATTTCGAGACGGTTGGCGTTGCGCCCGCTGGCACTGTGAAAGCGCGCGTCGGCGGCGAAGGCCGGGCCGCCCACCAGGGCCGCGAGCCGTTTCCAGGCATCGTCGACCTGGGCGGCGATCACGATGTAGCCGTCGGTGGCGCTGAACACGCCGTACAGGGTCGATTGCGGAAGGTCGTGGCCGGTCTGCACCGGGATCTCGGTGCCGCCGGAGAAGGTGTAGCACTGCACCGCGTATTCGTGCATGGAGACGAGGCAGTCGTAGAGCGCCATGTCGATGTGCTGGCCCAGGCCGGAACTCACGCGGCCCAACAAGGCCGCGCAGACCGCGGCAACGCCGTGGATGCCGGTGTACATGTCGCCCAGCGCGATTCGCAGCAGCGGCGGCGCCTCGCCCGGGTTGCCGACCATGGCCATGATGCCGCTTTTGGCCTCGGCGATCAGGCCGAAGCCCGCGCGATGCGAATCAGGGCCGGTGTGGCCGTAGGCCGAGACGGAGCAGTAAACGAGTTTGGGGTTCCGCTTCGAAAGCTCGGCATAGCCGAGCCCGAGCCGGTCCAGCGCGCCGGGACGGTAGTTCTCGAGGAACACGTCGGCGGTGTCGGTGAGCTTGTGCATCATCTCGAGGCCGCGCGGATCCTTGAGGTTGATGCAAAGCCCCTGCTTGCCCATGTTTTGCTGAAGGAAATAACCGCTCTGCCCGTTCACGAAGAAGGGATGCGCGCGGCCCGCGTCGCCCATGGTGGGGCGCTCCACCTTGATGACCTCGGCGCCGAGCGCCGCGAGGCAGCGGCCCATATAGGGACCCGCGAGGAAGTGCGAGTAGTCGATGACACGGATGCCTTTGAGCGGCAGGGATTGGAGAGTCATGCTGCTGCTTCCGCGGAAGGGTTTTGCGCGCCGGGACGGCGCGGGATCATGAGGCGGTGCTCGCCCTGCTGCAAGACCTGGCCTTTCTGGTTGAACAGGCGGGTGGGCAATACGACGATGCCCCAGTCCGGCTTGCTTTTGGACGCGCGCATGCTGCCGACGCTGAACTCGATGTGCAGCACGTCCCCGATGTAGATGGGCAGTGCGAAATCCCAGGTCCAGCCCAGTGACATGCCCGGCAGGAAACGGTATTCGCATTGGGTCTTCAGCCCGTCGGCGACCGAGAGGCCCATGAGGCCGTGCGCCACGCGCTGGCCGAAATGGCTGTTGCGCGCGTATTCCTCATCGACATGCACGGGGGTGAAATCGCCGGTGAGTTCAGCGTAGGCGTCGATGCGCTCCGCCGTCACGGTGTAGGTCGGGCTCTTGCAGCTGTCGCCGACGGCTGCATCGTCCCAGTATTTTTCCGGTGTGGTGAATTGGGGCATCACTGGGCCCTCGGGTTGACGGCCAGGACTTCGACTACGGAATTGCCGCTTGCCTGGATCAGCTCGATGGCCAGCCCGTCGGGCAGCTGCAGCCAGTTGCGCCCCTGGGGCAGTTGCTTCACCTTCCACTTGTGCGCCTCGGCAATCGCGGCGTCGAGGTCTTCGACCATGATGCCGAGATGGGCGAGCCAGCCGGCGTCGTTGCTCGGCGGCGCCTCAAAGCCCGGCGTGGACATCAGCTGCATGCCGCCTATCGTCCAGCATTGGTTCGGTGCATCGATCGGGCCGTCGACCTCGCGCACGTCCATGCCCAGTACCTGGTAGAAAAAGTCGATATGCCAGTGGATGTCGCGAACGCGTACCGCGACATGCTCGACATAGGATTTCTGGGAATAGCTCATGTCTCTGCTTCTCTTTATGTTTTGTTGATGTCTTGTTGATGTCTTGTTGATGCTTATCTGGCGGTGGCCGGCAGCGGAAGGCCTCGCTCTATGCCCTTGATGCAGGCGACCAATGCGGAATTGACCGGTGTCGCGACGCCGTAGCGCGCGCCCCAGCGCACGACGGCGCCGTTGACATAGTCGATCTCGGTGACCGAGCCCTTCTCAAGGCTCTGCAACATGGAGGCTTTGAACTCAGGGGGCAGTCCCTCGGCGGCTTTCAGCCAGGGTTGCCGCGGGTCGGAGGTGGTGAGCGCGATATCACCGGCGCGCGCGACCGCGATGGCTTCGGCGACGGCCGCCATGGCGCAGGTTTCGACTTCCGGAATGGCATAGAGCTCGCCGTAGCTCAGCCGGGTGATGCCGCTGAGCGCGCCTGTGGCCACGTTGACCAGCAGCTTGTCCCACATGGTGCCCATGATGTCGCGGCTCACGGTGGTGGCCAGGCCCGCGCGGGTGAAGGTCTCGGCGATGCGCGTCGCACGCTCGCTGACCCGGCCGTCCAGCTCGCCGACGATGGTCTCCTTGCCGCGTGTGCCCGAGATGATGTGGCCCACACCGAGCGTCACGCCGCCCGCATAGGTCTTGCCAGCGAGGACACGGTCGCGCCCAACGACATCGGCCAGCACGTCCTCATGGCCCAGGCCGTTCTGCAGCGAGAGCACCACCGTTTCGGCTCCCATCACGGCGTGGGCCGACTCGATCGCTTCGCGGGTATGGAAGGATTTGACGAGCACCACGACGAGGTCCGCCGGCCCCGTGGCGGCATCCACCTGGTCGCAGTGCGTCGCGGCATGCACGGCAACCAGCCGTTCGCCGCGCTCGTCGCGCACCTTCAGGCCGTCACGACTCAGGGTTTCTACCAAGGCCTGGCCGCGATTGATCAACCAGACCTCATGGCCGGCTTCGGTCAACACGCCACCGATCGCACAACCCAGCGCACCGGCCCCCAATATGCAAATTTTCATAGGGTTGGATGCTAGGCAGGCACCCAACTCTCGTCTATCCAATGCCTAGAATAGATAACATTGCGTTTTTCAATACAGCTCACTGCAACTCAATGCAACTCAATGCAACCCAATGCAACCCAATGCAGCTAGGCGCAGGTATGAGCACTCCAGGCATGACCACCCCCATTCGATCAAGCTCATCCGACATGGTGGATACGAATCTGCTGCGCCTGTTTGACCTGCTCTACAGCACCAACAGCGTCACCCGGTCGGCGGAACTGCTGGGACTGAGCCAGCCGACCGTGAGCATCTGGCTGGTGAAGCTGCGCAAGCAGTTCAATGACCCGCTGTTTGTGCGAACCACCGAGGGCATGCAGCCGACGCCTCGCGCCGAGGCGCTGGTGAGCATAGTCCGTGCGACGCTGGACTCGCTGCGCCAGCTCTCGGAAAGCGAGCCCGTCTTCCATCCAGCGTCCGCGCAACGGACCTTCCGCATCTGCATGACGGATGCGAGCCACATCACCCTGCTGCCCCAGCTGCTCTCGCATGTGCGTGCGCTGGCGCCGGGCGTGCGGCTGGACGCCGCGCGCATCGACGCCGACATGCCGCGTGCCCTGCAGGCCGGCGATGCCGACATCGCGATCGGGCTGATACCGCAACTGGAGGCCGGCTTCTACCAGCAAACCTTGTTCACGCAGGATTGGGTCTGCCTGGCCAACGCCGGCCATCCGCGCATCGGCGACTCATTGAGCCTTGAGCAATATGCCGGCGAGTCGCACATCCTGATCGGCTCGGGCACGGGTTCGATATTGCTGGGCGACGCGTTGAAACGGCAAAAAATCGAACGCAAGGTTTTGCTCGAGCTGCCGGGCTTCCTGGGCCTGAGCGCCATCCTGTCTTCCACCGACCTCCTCGCGACCTTACCCCGGCAGATCGGGGAAACGCTCGCACGGATGGCCGGTCTCAAGGTGCTGGCCTGCCCCGTGGCGATCCCCTCGTTCACCGTCAAGCAGCACTGGCACGCCCGCTATCACCATGATGCCGCCAACCGATGGCTGCGCGGAGTTTGTGCAAATCTGTTCTTGAGGTCTTGAGCTCCGTCTCTTCATGCCTGGTGCATGAAAAGCCCCGCGCAAACGCCTCTCAGCCATCTGTTGGCACTGTCTTGCTGATACCGCGCGTGCCAGTATTGCTTCACGGTAAAGCCGGAAATCTCAAACGGGCATGGCAGCACCCGCAGGTGGCCCGGGCTCGCCAGAGTCTCGCCGATCATGCGCGGCAACGTGGCGATCAGGTTGCTGCTGCCCAGGATCGATGAGAGCCCCAGAAAGCCCGGCAATTCCAGGCCCACCTTGCGCCGGATCTGCAGCGATTCAACGGCCTTATCGAGCAGTTGATAGCCGGTCCCGGAGCTGATGCTGATATGCCTTTCCGCCTGGTAGGCCTCCAGGCTCCAGCACTGCGCCAGGTTGCCGGTAATGCGGGAATGGTTGGCGTTGGCCAGGCAGATCCAGTCCTGCTTGTAAAACGTCTGCTGGTAAAAGCCGGCATCGAGCCAGGGCAAATAGCCAAGGGCGATATCGGCCTCACCGGACTCCAGCTTGTCCGCCAGGTCCGGGCCAATGACGCTGGCTCCCAGGGAGATCCCCGGTGCGACCGCATGGACATGGTCGAGGATGCTCGGGAGCAAGGTGATGTGGCTGGCATCCGTCATGCAGATCGAAAAGTGTTTCTCGGCGGTCGCCGGGTCAAACGGTTTTTCGGGTTGCGACAGGCGCGACATGCCAGCCAATATCTCCCGCACCGTTCCGATCAAGGCTTCGGTGCGCGGGGTCGGGAGCATGCCCTTGGACGTCCTGATGAACAAGGGGTCATCGAGCTGCAGGCGCAGTTGTGAGAGCCAGGTGCTGATGGTGGACTGGCTTTGGCCCAGCGCATCCGCCGATCGGGTCACGCTGCCTGTGGCGCATAGCAGGTCCAGCAGCCGGAGGAACTTGACGTCGAGAAGCGGGGGATCGAGGTCCATCAGGGCATTCTCCACCAATATCGAATTTCACGATGATGCACATCGAATTCATCGGATGGACGGACGATGGTGTGGCCCCTAGGATTTCCTGCAGTTCCAGGACTGCGAGCCATGGAACGCCGAACCCCGGGCACATAACTATTCGTCAGGAGACAAAAAAATGCTTCACCCACTGCGCCTCGCCGCTGCAGGCATGGCCTTTGCCGCCATGCACACCTTCACCGCTGCACAGCCTGTTCCCATCGTCGGGCTGGTCGAGCTGTCGGGAACCGGTGCCACCGCCGGCACCAACTACAACAACGGCGTGAAGCTGGCCGTTTCGGAAATCAATGCCGCCGGCGGCGTGCTGGGCCGCAAGATCAGCTACAGCGCCTGGGACACACAATCGAATCCCGGCATCGCCAAGTCACTGGCCACCAAGGCGATCGACCAGGGCGCGCCGCTGGTGATGGGGCCGGTTTTTTCAGGCTCTATCCTCGTCAGCATGACCGAAACCCGCAGGGCGGAAGTCCCCAATGTCATAGGCGGCGAGGCCGCCGCGATCACGCAACAGGGCAACCCCTATGTGTTCCGCAGTTCCTTCACCCAGGCCGCCGCCATGCCCAAGGTGGTCCGCTACATCAAGGACAGTGTCAAGGCCAAAAGCGTGGCCATCATTTACGTGAACAACGATTTCGGCAAGGGCGGCAGGGACATGGTCCTCAAGGAACTCCAGGCCGCCGGCATCAAGGTGCTGGCCGATATCTCGACGGAGGCCGGCCAGCTCGATTTCTCCAGTGCCGTGCTGAGGGCCAAGCAGTCCGGCGCGGATGCCCTTTTTGTCTACAGCAACGAAGAGGAATCGGCCCGAGTCCTCAAAGAGGTGCGCAAACAAGGCTATGACAAACCGGTGATCGGCGAAACCACTCTGGCAAACGACAAGGTCATCGAACTTGCGGGGGACGCGGCCAACGGTGTGGTGGCGCACGTAGGCCTGACCCCGGATGCACCGAACCCGACGGTGCAGGCTTTTGCCAAACGCTACCTTGACGAGTACAAGTCAAAGGCGGACCACAACGCCATGAAGGGCTACACCGGGATGCACGCAGCCAAGGCCATCTTCGACAAGATAGGAAAGATCGATTCCAAGGCCTTCGCCATCGCGATGCACGGCGCCAGCATCTCGGCCACCCAATACCCCGGCGTGCTGTTCGACGTCAAATACGACGACAAGGGCGACCTTGATCGCGAGAGCTTTATCGTCAAAATCGTCAACGGCAAGGCGCAGGTCGTCGAGACACTCAAGCCGGCCAGATAACAGCGGCCGCCCAGATGGCCGAGCCCTCCTTCGAGCACTGCAGGTATGAGCGGCACGGCCGTGTTCTTGCCCTCACGATCAACCGCCCTCACGTTCTGAATGCATTGAACCCGGCTGCCCATTTCGAGATGGCGCAGGCCTTCGACCTCTACGCCGCCGACCCTGAGTTGCACGTCGCCATCGTGACCGGAAGCGGAGACCGCGCATTTTGCGTAGGCACCGACCTGAAGGAACTCGCAAGAACAGGCGAGCACCGCAAGCCGCCCAGCGGCTTCGGCGGCATCACCACGCGCTTTGATCTCTTCAAACCGGTGATCGCTGCGGTCAACGGCCTCTGCCTCGGAGGCGGCGCCGAGATGGTGGCCGCCTGCGACCTGGCGGTCGCCTCGGACAGCGCCAGCTTCGGCATGCCGGAACCGCTGGTGGGCCTTGCCGCCCTGGGCGGGGGAGCCTTGCAGAGACTGGCGCGCGAGATGCCTATGAAGGACGCGATGATGCTGGTCCTGACCGGCGGGCGCATTGACGCGCAGGAAGCCAGGCGCATCAGCCTGATCAATGAGGTGGTGTCGCACCAGGAATTGATGCCTGCGGCCTTCGCGCTGGCCGAACGCGTGCTCGCCTGTGCGCCTTTGGCGGTGCAGGCTTCCAAACAGGTGATGCTGCAAAGTCTCGACATGCCCGATCTGCAAACCGCCATGAACGCCCGCTATACGATGGCGGAGAAAATGCTGGCCAGCCAGGACGCGATCGAAGGTCCGCTTGCCTTTGCTGAAAAGCGTAAACCCGTGTGGACCGGCCGATAGCCAACACAAGCTCAAGACAAGCTGGAGAAGACATGGATTTCGCACTCAACGAGCAGCAAAAGATGTTGATCGCGACGGTACGTCGCTTCATCGACGAAGAACTGCGTCCGCTTGAGGACGAGGTTGAGCAGCAGGGTTTTCTGGATCCAGGCAAGGCGCGCACGCTTCATGAAAAATCCAGGGCGCTCGGGCTGTACGCCACGAATATGCCTGTCCGGTTCGGGGGCGGTGGACTCGGTGCTGTGGACACCATGCTTCTGGAGGAGCAGTTCGGCCATACAACCGACATCCTGATTCGCCGCGCGTTCGGCAATGTCTACGAGGTGCTGCTTGCCGCCCAGGGAGAGCAGATCGGCCGCTGGCTCGAACCAGCGGTGCGCGGAGAACGCGTCTGCTCCATCGCCATCACCGAGGCTGGCGCCGGTTCGGACGCCGGCAGCATTACGACGCGCGCCGTCAAGACGGCCGACGGCTGGCGCCTTTCGGGCAGCAAGCATTTCATCAGTGACGGTGAGGTCTCAGACTTCTTTATCGTGTCCGCCCTGACTGAGACTCCCGACGCCAGGGAGGGAAAGAAAAACATATCGCTGTTCCTCGTCGACAAGGGCCTGCCCGGCTTTACGCTCGGCAAGGACCAGAAAATGATGGGACTGCGAGGTACGAGCCATCTTGAGTTGTGGTTCGACAACGTGCCTCTCGAGCCGGTGGCGCTGCTTGGTGACGAAGGCAAAGGCCTGCAACAGGCGTTGGGCGTGTTGGGCCGCGTCAGGCTGGCGCAGGTGGGAGCGCGGGCCGTCGGCAAAGCCAGCCACGTGCTCCGGATGATGACCGACTATGCCGCACAGCGAAAACAGTTTGGCAAGCCGATCGCGGACTTCCAGCTGGTGCAGCAAATGCTTGCCGATAGCGTGATTGAAATCAATTCGGCCCGCCTGATGGTTTTGCATGCCGCCTGGATGATCGATCAGGGCCTGGATGCCCGCGACTGGATCTCCATGGTCAAGGTTCAGGCTGCGGAAATGCTGGGCCGCGTGACCGATCGAGCCGTCCAGGTATTTGGAGGGATGGGGTATTGCAAGGAACTCCCGATCGAGCGCTACTACCGCGACGCCCGGATCTACCGGATTTTTGACGGCACGTCCGAAATTCATCGTACGGTGGTCGCACGCAGCCTGATGCGGCATGGGGTGGCGCTATTCGATATCAACGCCTGAAGCGCGACCCGGCCGAAACCCGGCCGGTGCCGTTGGGCTGCACCAGGGTCTGGGCGACTTGATGGCATCTCTGCGATGCCCTTAAAACCCTGTTTCCTATGACTCAGAGGCTTTCTCATGCATCTCTCAGAAATAAACGCACCCTCGTTTGCGGCAACTGCGGCGGCGTGACAACAAAGCGGCCCACGGTGAATAAAAACAGGAATTCGAGGGCATGCATTTCGTTACGTACTGTTACGATCGGGAGGTCCTGAGCAAAGCGCCTTCCGGGAGCTTTTTTCCAAGTCATTTGTTCAGCCCGCCAGCCCCTTTGTGGATAGGAACAAATGCATCGCAGCCGCTTGATCAATTACCTGGCCCGTTGCGGCCTGACCGGCGCGCTCGCAATGGCTGCCGCCACATCGGCCTTGGCCGCCAGTGAGCATTTCAACATCACGCGTTTCCAGGTCGAAGGCAATACGCTGCTGCCGCCGGCGGAAGTCGAGCGCCTTGTGGGCCCTCTGGCGGGCCCTGACCGCAGCTTTGCCGATATCCAGCTCGCGATTGAAGCCTTGCAGCAGGCCTATCGCAAAGCGGGCTACAGCACGGTGCTGGTATCGGTGCCTGAGCAGGAACTGACCGGCGGCGCGGTGAAGCTGCTGGTGCGGGAGAGCGTGATCTCTTCGATCACCATCAGCGGCAACCAGCATTTCGACGAGGCCAATATCCGCGCCAGCCTGGTGCGGCTGCAGGTGGGCCGCACGCCCAGCCTGGGCGCGATTTCCGAATCGATCCAGCTGGCCAACGAAAGCCCGGCCAAGCAGGTGGCCGTCACCCTGGCTGAGGGCGACAAGCCCGGCGCCATTGACGCGAAGGTGTTGGTCACTGATAACAAGCCGCTGCGCATCATCACCACACTGGACAACACGGGCTCGCCGTCCAGCGGGCGCTGGCGCACCGGCGTGGCCGTGCAGCATGCCAACCTCTTTAACCGCGACCATGTGGGCACGCTGGCCTACACCACCTCGCCCGACAGCCCTTCGGGCGTGCACCTGAATGTCTATTCAGCGGGCTATCGCATCCCGCTGTACGCCTATGGCGACAGCCTTGACTTTATTTACGGCAAGTCCAGCGTCAACTCACCGTCGACCTCGCCCGTGCTGGGCGGCCTGCTGGGCTTTACGGGCAAGGGCGACATCTACAGCCTGCGCTGGAACCACTTCCTGGGCCGCAGCGGCGAAAGCACTTCCAAGGTGGTGCTGGGCGTGGATCACAAACTCGTCGACTCACGTTGCGAAGTGGGCGGTGTCACGGTCAGCATCGCGCCGCCTACGCCACCCATCGCTTCCTGCGTGCCTTACAAGACCACGCCGCTGAGCATCACCTACAGCAGCCAGCAAGAGGGTGCGGACCAGGTGTCGGGCTACAGCGTGGGCTTGTCGCGCAACCTGCCGAGCGGCGAGCGCTACACCAATCTTGACGGCCGCACGGATCGCTACTCCTACCTGACACCGGGCAACCGCGCCAGCCGTGACGGCTTCATGGCCGCGCGCGCCAGCGCCTCGCTGTACAAGGCTTTGGCCGGCGGCTGGCAGGTCCGCGTGGCCGGCAGCGCGCAATACACCGACACGCCCCTGCTCGCGGGCGAGCAATTCGGGCTGACCGGTTCGACCTTGGTGCGCGGCTTCCAGGAGCGGGCGGTGACGGCCGACAGCGGCATCGTGGCCAATGCCGAGCTGTATACGCCGGAGCTCTCGGGCAGGGTCGGGCTGCCCGGCCAGCTGCGCGGGGTGTTTTTTGTGGACGCGGGCCACGGCAGGAACAACAATGTGGGCGGCACCACGGTGCCCGGCAGCGTGACAGTGTCCAGCCTGGGCGCGGGGCTGCGTTATGTGCTCAGCCGCGATTTCAGCCTGAATGTGGACCTGGCGCGGGTCAACAACGCGGGTACATCCACGACGGAAAAACGGGGCGACTGGAATGCCCACCTGAGCGCCTCGCTGGCGTTCTGAAGAACACAAGGTCCATCACCATGCATTCGAACCTGCATTCCGGCCCGCTTCGCCTCTCGCTGCTGGCCAGCGCCCTGCTGGTGGCCTGCGCCACGCAGTCCTTTGCCCAGGGCCTGCCGGCCGGCGCCCTGCCGACGGGCTGGAACGTCATATCCGGCAGCGCGGCCATCACGCAAAACGGCAACACGCTGAACATCAACCAGACCAGCCAGCAGGCCATCGCCAATTTTGCGAGCTTCAATGTCGGCTCGGCCGCGATGGTCGACGTCCACCAGATCAACAGCTCCGCCGCGCTGCTGGCGCGCGTGACCGGCAGCGATCCCTCGCTTATCCAGGGGCAGATCCGTGCCGACGGCGCCTTGTGGCTGATCAACCAGGCCGGCATCATGGTGGGCCCGGGCGCACGCATTGACGTGGCGCGATTCATCGCCAGTACCCTGAATGTGAGCGACGGCGATTTCCTGGCCGGCCGCATGAACTTCAAGGGCACAGGCACGCCAGGCGATGTACGCAACGCCGGCGCCATCAACGCGGCCAGCGGCGGCAGCATCTACCTGATCGGCGCCAATGTCAGCAACACCGGCAGCCTGAACGCGCCCCAGGGCGAGGTGCTGCTTGCGGCAGGGCAAACCGTGCAACTGGTGGACACCGCAACACCCGGTGTTTCCGTGGCCATCACCGGCACGCCGGGCGAAGCCAGAAACCTGGGCCAGATCACGGCCGAAGCCGGGCGCATAGGCCTGGCCGCGGGCCTGGTGAGCAACAGCGGAACGATCAACGCGTCGAGCGTGGTGCGGGAAGGCGGCCGGATTTTCCTGCGCGCTTCGAGCGACCTCAACACCTCGGCCAGTTCCAGCATCAGCGCCAACGGCACAAGCGGCGGCAACGTCGTGCTGGTGGCCGAGAACGCGGCGTCCATAGACGGCCAGGTGTCGGCCACCGGCAGCGTGGGCCGCGGCGGCTATGTCGATACCTCGGGCCATCGTTCACTCGATGTAGTCAAGGTCCCGACAGTCGGCCCGGGCGGCGAATGGCACATCGACCCCTTCAGCATCGAGATCGTGGACAGCGGGCCCACCGCCGGCGTCATGGGCACCAATGCCATCACGTCCAATGAGACCGGCGCCCATATCAACGTGGCGACCATCGTCGCCCAGCTCGATGCCGGCACCAACGTGAGCATCACCACGGGCACGGGCAACCCCGCCATGGACTTCGTGCACGGCGACATCACCGTGTCGGCCGCCATCAACAAAACCGGCGCCGTCGATTCGGCGTTGACCCTGAACGCCAACAACAACATCGTCATCAACGCGCCCATCACCAGCGCGGCCAGCAAGCTCGACCTGAACCTGAACAGCAATTACCTGAACGACTACCCGGCGGATGCCCACGCCGTGCAGCTCAATGCCAACCTCGCGCTGAACGGCGGCACGCTCACGGTGTCGCAGGGCGGCGGCAATGCCAACGGCACGCTCAACATCACAGCCGGCACGACCTCGCTGGCGGGCGCCTCAATCATCAATGCCGCGGGTGTCAATGTGCTGGCGGGCGCCACCCTCGCCGGCGCCGGCACGCTGGCATTGGGCGGCACCGGAACGCTGCTGAACAACGGCACGGTGTCACCGGGCACGGCAGGATCCACCGGCACGCTGTCCGTCCAGGGCAATTACACGCAAGGCAGCACCGGGGTGCTCAATATCAAGCTGGCGGGAGCCGACAGCTTTGACAAGCTCGCTGTCAGCGGCGCGGCCAACCTGAACGGCACGCTCACCGTTCGCGGGCTCAACAGCTTTGTGCCGGCTTCCGGGTCGACCTACAACTTTCTGGCGGCGCCGGGTTCGGGCAGCGGCAGTTTCAGCACGGTCGATGCGCCCACCATCTCTTCCGGCGGCAACACGGCAAGCCTGGCCGTCAGCTACCCGCGCACGGGCAATACCGTTGCCAGCGTCACCGCTTCCGCGGCTTCCTCCATAGACATCTGCGTGATTGCGCCGAATTCACCGCTTTGCCAGGCGCTGGCACCGCCTATCGTGGCCGCGGCCACGCCCATCCAACAGGCGCTGAACAACACCGTCAACCTGCTGCTCCCTATGCGTGCGGTGTTTATCAGCCCGAATGAGCTCACCCCCGAGCAAGTCGCCGCCATGCCGGTCTCCATACCGGCGGCCGGCAGCACGGGCGATTCAGCGACCCCCGGCGATGACAAGAAAAAGAGCGAGTCCAAGGACGACAAGGCGGGGCTTAAATCCGACGTAAAGAGCGCTGCGCCGCCGCCCCCCAAGATGTACTGCAACTGAGGCGAATGACATGAAGCTGCCCATACTTTTCATCCCTCTGCGCCCCGCCTGTGCACTGGCCTTTGCGCTGCTGATGCTGGCCCCCCTTGCGCACGCCCAGGTGGTGGGCACCGTGACCAAGGTGTCCGGCCTGATGGTGGCCAAAAGCACCGAAGGCCGCAGCCGGGTGCTGGCCGAAAACTCTCCGCTGCGCCAGGGCGACACCGTCAGCACCGAGCGCAATACCTTCGGCCGCCTGGAGTTTGTGGACGGCGCCGCGATCATCCTGCAGCCCCAATCGCTGCTGGTGCTGACGCGCTACAGCTACGACGCCGGCAAGCCCGAACTCGACAAGGTCGAGCTGGAACTGACACAGGGCGGCTTCAGCAGCACGGTCGGCGACCTGGGCAAACGCAGCCGCGACGCCACAGTGATCATCACCCCCGCGGGCAACCTGCAGGGCAGCGCCAGCATGGAGGTTTCGCTCAGGCAGCCTTGAGCCCGCCTGAGCAACCAACCGATACCAACATCGCAGGAAACGCCATGAAAAAACTCACTTCGATCTCCTTGGCCTCACTGGCCTTGCTGGCCGTGCTGGCCTCCACGACAGCTGCTGCGCAGCCCGCCCCACTCGGCGGCATCCTTCCGCGCGCCACTCCCCCCGCCCCGCCAGGGCTGTATGTGACCGTGGTTGACGGCCTGGTCAACCTCAGCAACAAGGGCGGCTCGACGAGTTTCTCGGCGGGCCAGTTTGGTTACACAGCCTCGTTGACGCAACCACCTGTGATAGTGCCGAAAGCCCCCGCCGTCCAATTCCTGCCTCCGCCGACGTTCACCATCGCCAAGCCCTCCGGCAACGGAAACATCGGCGCTAAAGCCACCGTTGACTGCGAAGTGCGCTGAGCTACAAGCGATGCGGCGCCAGTAAAAAAGCCCTGTGCCGAAAGGAACAGGGCTTTTTTTCATGCCTTTGCGGGCCATGGCCACGGCCCATCCATGCCTTGGACATGACTTCCTGGACCACGGACACCTCGGGCACGAATCCCTTGGTAATGAGTACCTTGGTCTACACGGGAAAGCCCTCGCTCCCAGCGTTTGCGTATTTCATCCTTTTCCCCAAGAATCAAGGCACACAACGAGGGGACTCCCGATGGGAACATTCGCGCTTCGCCGTTCTGGGCAACTTTTGTTGCCGGCTGCCCTGACCTTTCTGCTGGCGCCGCAGTGGGCCCAAGCCCAGGCCACGCTTGAGAAGATCAAGAGCCGCGGCCAGATCAATGTGGGTTACCGCTCGCTCGCAGCCCCCTTCTCGTTTCACCAGACGGCGGAAAAGCCGATGGGCTACAGCATCGAGTTCTGCAAGCCCATCATTGAGCAGCTGCGCCAGGCTGCGGGCAACAAAAACCTGCCGGTGCGTTATATCGAAACCGAGGTGGACGCCCGCGTGCGCCTGCTGGCGGAAGGCAGCGTGGACCTGCTGTGCGAAAACGTGACGGACACACCGGAGCGCCGCGCGCGCATGGATTTCTCGACGCCGATTTTTGTCGACGCCGTGCAGGTGGCGGTGCGCAACCGGGACATGATCAGCACGCTGGAGCAGCTCAAGGGCAAAAGCATCGTCGGCATTGACGGCAGCACGGCGGCCTCGGCGCTGGATCGCTATGCCCAGCCGCGCGGCCTGCAGTGGCAGACGGCCAAGGCGGTGAACCCCGACGCGGCGCTGGGGCAGCTGCAACTGGGCTGGGCTGCGGGTTATGCGCGTGACGGCGTGATGCTGGCGGCGCAGATCGCGAGCCTGTCCGACGCGGGCAACTACACCATCCTGCCGGAGCGCCTGTCGGTGGAGACGATTGCCATCGGCTACCGCAAGGGCGACGCCGCCATGGGCACGCTGGTGAACGCCTCGATCAAGGAGTCGATGCGCAGCGGCGCGGCGCAGCGCTGGTACGAGCAGTGGTTTTTAAAGCCGGCCAAGCCGGGCGGCAAGCCGCTGTTCACGGCCATGCCGGCGGAAATGAAAACGCTGTTTGACACCGCCAAGGCGAACTGAAGCTCGCGAGCCGCTTGCAGCCTGGGTTCAGGAGGTCCGGTGTCGCGCAGTTTCAGCAAAAAACGCCAGGGTTTCCTGGCTGCGTCTTTGATCGAAACAGTGATGTAATAGCGCCCAAATCGCGCCATGGCCCCCTCCACAGGGTGTCCCCCACTGCCGACAAGAGCGCGGATAAAGAGCAGAACGAAGAACGAAGAGCAAAACGAAGAGCAAAAAAAGCAGAAAAAATGCCGATGCTGACGTCCCGTTGGATTCATCCTGCCACCGCGCGCTAGGTCAACGACCCCATGCCGCTTTCAACAATCCCCGACTCCGAATCCCTGGCGTTGCTGCGCCAGGACCCGCTTTTCGCCGACCTGTCCGGCAGCCAGCTGGCGCGCCTGCTGGCAAGTCTGCACTGGGTGGAATTCGCCGCCGGCGAGGCCCTGTATGAAAAAGACACGCCGGCGCAATTTTTGTATGTGCTGCAGGCCGGCGCGCTGCAACTGACAACGCCGGGCGGGCGCACATTGGCCCTGGCCGGCATGCGCTGCGGCGAGGAGGCGGCCGGCGACGCAGCAAACTATCTGTGCAGCGTGAGCGCAACCGCACCAGTCAGGGCCTTGCGGCTCACGCGTGAAGCCCTGGCGGAACTCAGCGCGAAGTCGCCATCCCTGCGCAGCCGGGCGATGCTGGCACTGACCGGTTACCTCGCCGGTGAAAACCTGCTCAAACCGGTCAAGCCCGCCGCAAAAAAAACGCCCAAGCCGATTTCAGCGCGGGAGCTGGTCGGCTGGCTGGCGGTCATCGGGGTTCCGCCCGCGATCTATTTCCTCTCCGGCCTGGCGGGGCTGGTGGTAGAGGCCTCGCTGTTCCTGGCCATTCTGTCGGCCACGGTATTGATGTGGCTGTTCAACCTGGCTGACGAATTCGTGCCGCCGCTGGTGGCGATCACCGCGGTGCTGATCGTGGGGCTGGTGCCTTCCGAGGTCGCGCTGGCAGGGTTTTCCTCGCGCACGCTGATGACGCTGGTCGGCGTGTATGCGCTGGCGGCGGTGATCTCGGCCTCAGGCCTGAGCTACCGCTTCATGCTGTGGCTGCTGATCAAGCTGCCCGACACGCCGTTCTGGCATCAGGCGGCGCTGCTGCTGTCGGGCTACCTGCTCTCGCCCATCATGCCTTCGGGCAACGCCCGCCTGTCGCTGCTGCTGCCTTTTTACCGCGACATGATCGACGGCCTGAACCTGCCGGCGCAGGGCAAATCGGCCACCGCGCTGATGGCCGCGACCTTCTCGGGCGCCATGCTGTTTTCGCCCATGCTGCTGACCAGCAAGTCGTCCAACCTGACCGCCTTCAGCATGCTGCCCCCGCAGCTGCAGGACCAGTTTCAGGGGCTGTTCTGGTTTGCCGCCGCCGGCGTGGCCGCACTCACCGTCACCGCCGCGCACCCGCTGGTGGTGCGCCTGTGCTTCGGCCGCACCGCGCAGGGTGCCCTGCCCAAGGAGAGGCTGCGGCGCCAGCTGGATTTGCTGGGCCCCATCACCAAGCCCGAAAAAGCCGCCCTGACGGGTTTCCTGTTTTTCCTGGTGGGAGCGGGCACCGCCGACTGGCACCAGATATCGCCCGCCTGGCTGGCCGCGTTTTTGCTGGCAGGGCTGTTGCTGATGGGACTGCTGAGCAAGAAAGACTTCCAGCAAAAAATCGACTGGCCCATGATTTTCTTCTTGCTGAGCCTGGACGGCTTGAGCCGCGCCATCAGCTACCTGGGGCTGGACACCGCGCTGGCCCACTCCGCCGGCAACCTGTTTGATTTTGTCGGCGGCAGGATGGCCTTGTTCATTCCGGTGGCGCTGATCGTGACCTTGCTGCTGCGCCTGGTGCTGCCCATCACGGCAGGCATGATCGTGGCTGCGGTCATCCTCATCCCCATCGGGCAGGCGCAGTTCATCAACCCCTGGGTGGTGGTCTTCCTGACCGCCATGTTCAGCGACATCTGGTTCCTGCCCTACCAAAGCTCGCAGTACCTGCAGGTTCAGGGCAGCGGGCTGGAGCGCTATTACCGACACTCGGATTTCCTGCGCTATAACCACTGGATGAATCTCGCGCGCCTGCTGGCGGCCTATCTTTCGATTCCCTACTGGGAATGGCTGGGGCTGGTATGAAGACCGGAACGCTTGCCGCCCTCACGGCCGCGGCCCTGCTTGTGGCCCTGCTGCTCCTGGGCATGTTCAACCTGTCCAAGCCGCGCATCCTGGTGCTGCACAGTTCGGAGCGCGCTTCCACCACCGTGGGCAAGATGGACGCGGGCATACGCCAGACGCTGGACAGGAACCGGCAGCCGATGACGGTGCGCTGGCACTACCTGGGCATGGATGCGCTGCCTGACGAGGACCACCGCCAGGACGCGGCCAAGGAAGGCCTGCGCACCCTGGAGCAGTTCAAGCCCGACGTTGTCATCGCCGTAGACGACGAGGCCCAGGAATACGTGATGCGCCGTTTTGCCGGCCAGGCGCGGCCCAGGGTAGTGTTTGCGGCCATAGACCACGAACCCGCGGAGTACGGCTACGTGGGCGCGACGAACGTCACAGGCGTGGCCGAAAGGATGCCGCTGGCGGCCATCCACGACCTGCTGCAATACATCAAAAAAGGCCAGCCCGTGCGGCTGGCGGTGCTGAGCGACGCAAGCCCCACGGGCATGGGGCGGGTCAAGCAGTTGCAAGCCTTCGACTGGGCCCCGCACAGCGTGACGAGTGTGCATACGCCCGCCGACTTTGCCGCCTGGCAGGCGGCCGTCAAGGGCATGGACGGCAAGGCCGATGTGGTGCTGATGCTGTCCCACGGCCGTCTGCCGGCCGGGCCCGGCGCGGCCGGCGCCGTGCCCGAAGCCGAACTGATCCAATGGATGGAAGCCCATTCGGCGCCGCTGCCGATGGGCACCGACATCGAGTATGTTCAGCAAGGCGGGGGGCTCAGCGTGGCGCCGTCCGCCAAGTCCATAGGGGAAACCGCCGCGGCCGCCGCGCTGAGTTGGCTCAAGGCCAAACCTGCCGGCCAGCCGCCGCCGGCAAGCCAGGACACGCGCTACAGCATCGCCGCGCGCGCCGCCGCCCTGCGCGTGCGCAACATCACCTTGCCGTCGATCTATCTGGAAACGGCGCGGCTGGAGCAGCTTTACTACCCCTGAGCCCAAGGCCCTGGGAAACAGGTCCGTTCAGCCTGTCCGGCCCGTCAGGCCTGTCAGGCCTGTCAGGAATTGACGCCGGCGTGCGGCGGGGCGTCTTCCGGCGTGATGAAGGAGTCTTCCCACTGCACCGCGAACTGGTGGTCGGCGTTGTCGTGAACAATGCCGGAGCCGGTGCTGAGCGGGTCGAAGTTGGTGAAACGAATCTTGCGGTTGCGCTCGAGCTTGGCCCGCAGGCTGCTGCGGGCGGCGGCCACGGCGGCGAGGTCCACTTGGGCGGCCTGCTCCGCACGCACTGGCACTTCCACGGGGGGCGCATCGGCGACCAGGGCGCTACCGTCGGCGGCGCGCATGGTGTCGGGCACGGTGGCGAGGGCGTCGTATTCGGCATCCGCCGGCAAGGCCATGGGCGGTTCGCCAAGCACGGCCGGCGACGATGGCTCGTCGTCAGACAAATCGATTTCACCGAGGAAGGCGGCGCGCACGTCTTCCAGCGTGGGCAGGTTGCCGGCGCGCACCACGGCGTAGGCAACGCCGCATTCGGCGAACAGTTTTCGCTTGAGGTCGCGGTTGCTGGCCCTCAAGCCGTGCGGCCCGGGGACATCCAGGCAGCCGATGACGGTGCCGTCGGCGGCGCAGACGGTGAAGCTGCAGTACACGTTTTTGAGCAGTTCGAAGGCGCGCTGGCCTTCGGTTTCATTGCGGGGTGAGACAAAACGGATGACGGGGACTTTGACGACCACGTGGTGGTCAAAAAAAGCGCGCTGCAGCCAGTGCCAGACCTCCTGCTCGGCATCGAGCAGCAAAGGCCTGGGCTGCAGGTGCCAATGCGTGGGAATTCGCCTTTTTTTGCGGGCGGCACGGGCCAGCCAGCCATGATGGCAAGCCGCCCCCGTTGCCATCCCTGACAGTGCCGTCGCCGTGAGCGCCAACACAAAAACATCAAACATGTGTGCCTTAACTTTTTTTTGAGTTTAAACACACCACCCTTTAAGTTACAACCATTTACGTACTCAGGTGTTGTTGTCGCGTCTCATTTTGAGACATGTCCACAAAAATGAGAACTTAATTCGGATAGGCCACTGTAAGGCTGCCGAAAGCCCCGGTGCAAAAGTTACAAATCGGGCGATTCAGACTCTGGCATGGCGCTGGCCAGAACCTTGTCGATGCGCTTGCCGTCCAGGTCCAGCACCTCAAAGCGCCAGCCCGCGCATTCGACGACCTCGGCCGTTTTGAGCAGCCGGCCGGACACGCTTTGCAGCAGGCCGGCGACGGTGTTGTAGCGGCCCTTGCCCTCTTCGGGCAGTTCCTTGATGTCCAGCCTGGCCTTGAGCTCGGCCACGGGCATGACGCCGTCGATCAGCCAACTGCCGTCCTCACGCTCGGTGGCCCAGGCGTCGACCTGGGCGCCGGGCTGCAGTTCGCCAGTGATGGCCTCCAGCATGTCCATGGGCGTCATCAGGCCCTGCACCACACCGTATTCGTCGACCACAAACACGATGCGGGTAGAACGAGCCCGGAACTGCTCGAGCAGTTCCATGCCGGTGAGCGTTTCCGGCACGAAGACCGCCGGCACCGCGTAGGCGCCTATGCGATCGGCCACGGAAGGCACGGCGCCTGGGTTTTTGCTCTGCGCTTGCCCCTCGCCGGAAGGAGCAGCCTGGATCTGCCCGCGTAGCGCGAGCAGCTTGGCCACATTGACCACGCCCACCACGTCGTCCAGGCCGCCTCGGCACACCGGGTACCAGGAATGGCCGGTGACGCCGGCCTTGGCGATGGCCTCGGCCACGGTGTCGGACGCGTCCAGCCATTCGATGTCGGAGCGCGGCAGCATCAGCGAGGTGAGCAGCCGGTCGTCGAGCAGGAACACGTTCTGCACCATCTGGTGCTCGTGTTCTTCAATCAGGCCGGCGTCCACGCCCTCTTCCAGGCTGGCGGCGATTTCTTCCTCGGTCACGGCGCGGCCGGCGCTGTTGTCGATGCGCAGCAGCTTGAGCACCGCCAGCGTGCTGATGGACAGCAGCTTCACGAAGGGCTTGAAGCCGGTGGCCACCCACATCATGGGCCGTGACACCAGGCGGGCGACGGTTTCGGGGTAAAGCTGGCCTATGCGTTTGGGAACCAGCTCGCCGAAGACGATGGTGATGAAGGTGATGACCGTCACCACCAGCGCGGTGGCGGTGATCTGCGAGGCGCGCTGCGGCGCACCGAAGGTCTGTATCCAGGCGGCCAGGTTCTCGCTGAAGGCGGCCTCGCCAATGATGCCGTTGAGCATGCCGATGGAAGTAATGCCCACCTGCACCGATGAAAGAAACTGCGTGGGGTTGTCCAGCAGGCCAAGCGCCGCCTGGGCGCCCTTGTCACCCGATTCCCCCATGGCCGTGAGCCTGGCTTTGCGGCTGGAGGCGAGCGCCATTTCCGACATGGCGAATACGCCGTTGAGCAGCGTCAAAAAAGCAATCAGCAAAAAGTCCATGGGGCCTGGCGCAAAATAAACACATGTCAATGTACTGTATCGGCGACCTGCAGGGTTGCGACACCCCCCTGGGCAGCCTGCTCGACAAGATCGATTTCTCTCCCAGCCGCGACACCCTCTACATCCTCGGCGACCTGGTGAATCGCGGCCCTGAGTCGCTCAAGGTGCTGCGCCGCCTGGCCGCGCTGGGCGACGCCGCGCAATGCCTGCTGGGCAACCACGACCTGCACCTGCTCGCGCTGTGGCAGGGCGCGCGCAAGCCGGGCCGCAATGACACCGTGCAGGACATCCTGCAAGCCGCCGACAGCGAAGCGCTGATGGACTGGCTGCGCCACCGCGCCATGGCGCTGCACCGCCACGGCTGGCTGATGGTGCACGCGGGCGTGCTGCCGCAGTGGACGGTGGCGCAAACCATGGCGCTGGCGGGCGAGGTGGAACAGGTGCTGCGCGGCGGCGAACTCAAGGATTTTTTCGGGACGATGTACGGCAACTCGCCGGACCAGTGGCGCGACGACCTGAAGGGCGCGGACCGGCTGCGCGTGGTGGTGAACGCGCTGACGCGCCTGCGCTTTTGCACGCCCGAAGGGGTGATGGAATTCGGCAGCACGGAGAGCGCCGACGGTGCACCTGCCGGCTACATGCCGTGGTTTGAGGTGCCGGGTCGGAAAACCGCTGGCACGCCGCTGGCTTTCGGCCATTGGTCCACCCTGGCCAAGGACAACAAGACGCCGCGCCTGCACAACAACACCCTTCCGCTGGACACCGGCTGCGTCTGGGGCGGTTGCCTCACGGCAGCGAAACTGGGCGCGCAGGCCGGAAGCTTTGAATTGATTGCCGTGGACTGCGAGCAGGCGCAGAAACCAGGCAAGCCAGATAAACCGGGCAAAACCGGCAAGGCAGGCGAGTCAGGCTGAGGCCGGCCGCCGCGCCTCGTCAGCCCAGGCGCGCGCCACACTGGCGGACAGCAGCAACACGGCCGACGAAAAGTAGATCCACATCAGGATCACCACCAGCGAGCCGGCCGCGCCATAGGCCGACACCACGGCCGCGGTGGAAAGGTAAAAAGCCATCAGGTGCTTGCCTACCGCAAACAGGATGGCCCCCGCGGCGGCACCCATCACCAGATAGCGCAAAGGAGGCTTGGGGCCCACGCTCATTTTCATGAGGGCCACAAACAATGCGACGCAAAATCCGAAAGACACCAACTCGTTGAGCACCCAGGCGATTTTTTCGACGGGCAGGTAGCTGCCCGCCCAGCCCGACAGCAGGCTTAAAACGGTTGAAATCGCGAGGGACACCAGCAGCAGAAAACCGAAGGCCAGGATATAGGCCACGCCACGCAGGCGCAGCGAGGCGCCGTGCCACCACTTTTGCTGCAGCGCTTCGCCGCTGCCCTGCCGCCACAGGCGCTCAAATGCGTCCTGCAGCTCGGCGAAGACGCCTGTGGCGCCCGACAGCAACAGGGCAAAGGCCAGCAGCGATGCGGTGATGCCCTCTGAAGGCGCCTGCGCGCTGGACAGCGCCTGTTGCACCACCTGGGCGCCCTGCGCGCCGACAACGCTGCGGATCTGGTCGACGAGGCTGGTCTCCAGGTACGCGCGGTCCAGCCACCAGCCCAGCACGGCGACCAGCAATATCAACAGCGGGGCCAGGCTCAGGATGCCGTAGAAGGACATGGCCGCGCTCATGCGCATGCCGCCGGCGTCTATCCAGTGGTCGACGGCGCTCCGCAAGGGGCGGATGATTCCAGAAACCTTGCGGGAAATACTGCGGAGCCCGGTAAGCGCACCAAACCCGATCCCGAGAGCCGGGGAAGGCGGTCTCTTCAGATAGGGGTCGGATTTCGCCATCATCACGACAGCGTAAAAGACGGGCCGCGCGGCCCGAACCGGACAGCCGCGCAATCAGCCGTAGGTGTGAACCGACGGCTGCTTCGGTTTTTTAACCGGCGGTCTTGAACAGCGCCGCGACTTTTTTCTTGGGCTTGATGTTGGCCGACACACCGCTGCGCGCGGGCGCGGCCTTGGCGGCGGCTTCCCAGGCGGGTTGGGCGTCGGGCGCGGCCGTCGGCTCATAAGGCTGGTCGAAGAAAGGATCGCGCGGGGCGGCCGGCTGGCGGTGCGGCGTGTATTCGCGGCGCTCACGTGGCTGGCGTGCTTCGCGCGGACTGTCGCCGTCTTCAGCTTCGCGGTACATGCGGCGGCCGTCGTTGATGCGGCCCTGCTCCTTGATGCGCGGGCGGTCTTCCTCAAACTCGATGGGTTCCAGCTCGATCTTGGTCTTGATCAGCTTCTCGATGTCGGCTACCAGGCGCTGGTCGCTGCTGGCCACGAAGCTGACGGCCAGGCCGGATGCGCCGGCGCGGCCGGTGCGGCCGATGCGGTGCACATAGTCTTCAGCGTTGAAGGGCACGTCGAAGTTAAACACGGCCGGCACGTCCTTGATGTCGAGGCCGCGGGCAGCCACGTCGGTGCAGACCAGCAAATCGACTTCGCCCTTCTTGAAGGCTTCGAGCGCTTTCAGGCGCTCGTCCTGGCTCTTGTCGCCGTGCAGCGCGGCGGTTTTGAGGCCCTCACGCTCCAGCGAGCGGGCCAGGCGCGCGCAACCCAGCTTGCTGTTGACGAACACGAAGGCCTGCTTCATGCCGCGTTCTTTCAGGATCTGGTGCAGCGCGCGGCGCTTGTCGTCGGCGCCCACGCTGTAGAAATGCTGCTCGACCGTGGAAGCGGTGGCATTGGAGCGCGCCACCTCGATGGTGACCGGGTCCTGCAGGTAGCTGGAGGCCAGGCGCTTGATTTCGGGAGAGAAGGTGGCCGAGAACAGCAAGGTGATGCGCTGCTTGGGCAGGTAGCTCAGGATGCGCTGCAGGTCGGGCAGGAAACCGATGTCCAGCATGCGGTCTGCTTCGTCTAGCACCACGTACTCAACCTGGTTGAGCACCGCGTTCTTGGCTTCGATGTGGTCCAGCAGGCGGCCCGGGGTGGCGACCAGCACTTCGACGCCTTTTTTGAGCTCGGCCGTCTGCGGCTTCATGTCCATGCCGCCGAACACCACGGTGCTGCGCAGGTTGGTGTACTTGGCGTACAGCTCCACCTGTTCGGCCACCTGCACCGCGAGCTCCCGCGTGGGCAGCAGCACCAGCGCGCGCACCGGGTGGCGCGCGGGCGAGGTCGAGGGGTTTTCGTGCTTCATCATGCGCTGCAGCAGCGGCAAGGCGAAGGCTGCCGTCTTGCCGGTGCCGGTCTGCGCGGCGCCCATGACGTCCTTGCCCTGCAGGACGACCGGAATGGCCTGTTCCTGGATGGGGGTCATGGTCTCGTAGCCCATTTCGGCGACGGCGCGGGCCAGCGGTTCAGCCAGCGAAAGATTCGAAAAAGAGGATGTCATAAGAAAGCTCTGCGTAACGCTTGCGGGTATCTCTGTCGGTAGCGCGCTGCTTGGGGGATGGGTTTGCCTTGGCGCGCGTGAGGCCAACAGCACAGCCGCTGGCGGGAAAGGGAACACCGCAGACCGCCCGAGCGCGCGCGGTCTGGACCGCGGGGGCAGGGCTTGTGCAGGGCTTCCTTAGCCTCCTATTGTCGCACTTTGGGGAATCGGCCGGTTTTGCCGGCCATTTGGCGCCTGGGGGCTACCGCGGGGCCGGCGCCCGGCCCGTGGCCGGCAGTCATTTGCTATTGATTTAATAGCTCACAAACCATGCCAGACAGTGCATACGGAAGCAAACCTACAAACTCCGGGCGCTGAAGGTGTCGCAGGCCTTGACGCTGCCGGTTTTAAACCCGGTGTCAAACCAGCGCTGGCGCTGGGCGCTGGTGCCATGGGTAAAGCTTTCAGGCACCACCGCACCGCCGCCAGCGCGCTGCAGGGCGTCGTCGCCGATTTTGGCGGCCGCGTTCATGGCTTCCTCAACGTCGCCCTGTTCCAGGATCTGCCGGGCATTCTGGGCGTTGTGCGCCCACACGCCGGCAAAGCAGTCGGCCTGCAGTTCCAGCCGCACGCTCAGGGCGTTGTATTCGGTCTTGCTGACGCGGCCGCGCATCTGGTCCATCTTGGCGCTGATGCCCAGCAGGTTCTGCACATGGTGGCCGACCTCGTGCGCGATCACGTAAGCCTGGGCAAAGTCGCCGGGTGCGCCCAGCCGGTTCTTGAGGGTTTCATAAAAACCGAGGTCGATGTAGACCTTCTGGTCGCCCGGGCAGTAAAACGGCCCCATGGCGGCCTGGCCCTGGCCGCACGCGGTTGGCGTGGCACCCCTGAACAGCACCAGCCGGGGTTTTTGGTAGGTGGCGCCGCCCTTGGCGAAAACGTCGGTCCAGACGTCTTCGGTGTCGGCCAGCACGGTAGAAACAAATTTGGCCATGCGGTCATCGGCCGGCGGCTTGTGGGCCGGCCCCTGCTGCTGCACCTGGGCGGGCGGGCCGCCACCGCTAAGCAGCCCCAGGATGGTCAGCGGGTTGACGCCGAAAATCCAGCCGCCGACCAGCGCCACCACGATGGTGCCTATGCCTATGCTGCGGCCGCCGAAGCCAAAGCCGCCACCCCCGCCGCCGCCATCATCCCGGCGGTCTTCGACGTTGTCGGATTCGCGATTGCCTTCCCATCTCATGGTGTTCCCCTTGTACAGTGCAATACTGCCCTGAGCCCGGCCGGCGCGATGCGCCTTGAAGCCCGGGCGCGTGTCAGCGCATGCGCCGACTTTACTTGAGCGGCATACCCGCCGCGGAACAAAATTGAACTCGGGTGTATCCATTTCTCATGAACACTTTTGCCCTTTCCTCGCCCACCGGCCCCGGCCCGCAGCGCAGCGCCGGCGGCGTGTTGTCCACCTTGCTCTTCTCGCCGCGCCTGGCGCTTGCGCTGCTGCTGGCCATGCTGCTCGCCGCCTGTGCCAGCCCCATCACCACGCGGGTGACCAGCTTTAACCAGTGGCCCGCCGACGCGGCGGGCAGCACCTTCAGCTACATCACGCCGGTAGACACCACGCGGCAGCTGGAGCAAGCCACCTACGAAGGCTATGTGCAGGCCGAGCTTGAAAAACGCGGCCTCAAACGCGCGGGCGACGGCCAGGTCGGGCGCCTGCAGGTCGACGTGGCGACCAGCAGCCGCAGCGAAGAAAAAACCTGGCTGCAGCCGGTCTACCAGGACAACATGGTGTTCATGCCGCCCTACCGCGATGCCGCGGGGCGGCTCTACGGCGGCGGCTGGGTGCCCGATCCCTTCGGTCCGCGCTACGTGGGCGACCGGCCGGTCAACGTGACCGTGTACACCAACAGCCTGCGCGTGCGGCTGCTCGACACCAAGGGCACGCCGCCCGGCAAGCCGCCGCGCACGGTGTTTGAATCGCGTGCCGTCTATGAAGGCGGCAGCGGCGACCTGCCGCTGGTCGTGCCCTACCTGGTGCGGGCGGTGTTCGACGACTTCCCAGGCCAGAACGGCCAGGTGCGCGTGGTGAAGTTCGACAGCGAAACCGGCGCGGTGATCAAGAAGTAAGGACAAAGGCCGGGCGGCCGAGGGCCCGACCCTATTCGAAGTTATTCGAACCGGACTTTGAGGCCTTTGAGCGCGCCGGCCACCGGGCCGGTCGCCTCTATCGCCGTATGCCAGCTCTGCCCGGCCTGCACCGGCCAGGCGTCGGTCAGCGTGCCCGTCGTGATGATGTCGCCGGCCCGCAAAGCCGGCGCCCCCGGCGTGGCGCGCAGTTCCCGCACAAAATGCAGCAAGGCCTGCACCGGGCCGTCCAGCACGTTGGCGCCCACGCCTTGGTCCTTGAGCACGCCGCCCTCGTAAAGCGTGAGCCGCAGGCCGGCAAGCGACTCGATCAGCGCTTCGGGCGACGTTCCCACAGGCAGCTTCACCGCATGGCCCACCAGCAGCCGGCCGTGCAGCCCGCCGTCGGCCACCGCCTGCGCGGCGCTGAACTTCCAGCCCGGGAAATGCGTGTGCACGATTTCATAGCCGTGCGCCACCCAGTCAAGGGCCGCCACCAGTTGCGCAGCGGTGCAGTCGGGCGGCGGCGCCTCGCGCAGGCCGAACACTACCTCGGGTTCTATGCGCGGCTCGCACAAGCCCTCGAGCGAAATCACGCCTTCGTTCGGGACGGAGGCGTCGATGCGCGTCAGGCTGCTGTCCCACACCGTGCCCCAGATGGGCCCGTAGACGCCGTAGCGCGGCCAGATACTACGGTTGGTAAAGCCGACCTTGTAGCCCACGGGAGAATCCCCTTGAATACTTCGTGTCGCGCGCACGGCCAGCGCGGTGGCATAGGCCAAGGGTACATCGGCCGGTACCGTGGCGGGCCAAGGCAGCGGCGTGGCTTCAAGGCGGGCGCGGGTCAGCTCTGCGACCAGTGCGGGGATGTCCGGAAGGGAGGAGGTGTTCATGGTGGGCCATGGTAGCCAAAAAGCCACCTTCCTTCACAATGGCGGCATGCCCTCCGCCTCCCCTGCTTCATCGACCGCCTCCCGGCCCCGCGTGCTGCTGACCGGCTTCGACCCCTTTGGCGACACCGGGCACAGCAGCCAGCCCCTCAACCCCAGCTGGCTGGCGGTGAAAGCGCTGCACGGCAAGCGCATAGGCGGCCACCTCGTGGTGGCGGCGCAGTTGCCCACCGTGTTCCAGCACTCCGCGGATGAACTGCTGCGGCTGCTTCAACTGCACAAGCCGGCGCTGGTGATGTGCGTCGGCCAGGCCGGCGGGCGCGGCGCGATTTCGCTGGAGCGCATCGCCATCAACGTCAATGATGCGCGTATCCCAGACAACATCGGCGCGCAGCCCGTTGACACGCCTGTGGTGGCGAGCGGGCCGACGGCCTATTTCAGCAGCCTGCCCATCAAGGCCATGCTGCAGGCGCTACAAGGTGCGGGTGTGCCGGCCGAGGTGTCACAGACGGCCGGCACCTTTGTCTGCAATCACGTGTTTTATGCGCTGATGCATGCGCTGGCCACCAAGCGCGGCTTCAAACGCACGCGCGGCGGCTTTATCCATGTGCCTTATGTGCCCGAGCAGGGCGCGCCCAGCATGATGCTTGAGGAGATGGTGCGCGGGCTGCGGCTGGCCGTGGCCACGGCGCTGGCTACACCGCAGGACATCGCCAAGGGCGGGGGCGCCCTCAGCTAGCGTCTTTTGGGGCGTCGCCGTCTGGCACAAGCACGGCGGGAGCCGCAGGCTCATCGCGCAGCAAGCGCCACAGTAAAAAAGTGCCGAGGACGGCATTGCCAAGCGCGAAGCCCGTGAGCAGCAGCGTGGCCCAGGCATTCAGCGGGCGGTTGTGCACCACCCAGGCCAGCATGGGCGACAGGCTGTTGAGCGTAATCATCAGCCAGAACAGCGGGTTGCGCGGCTGGTAAAGCCGTGAAAGCGGGCGTGAAAGGGAGCCTGAAGAAGGGCGCGACGGTTGCATCGCGCCATGCTAACCGCGCCGTCCCTACGCGGGCCTGACAGGTATCAGAAACTAACGAATCGAAAAAGAGGCGGCCATAAAGCCCTGCGGCGGATTGGCCGGGCGGGATGGCATCGCGCCGCCGGCGGAAGCAGAGGCCTCCGCAAAAACCGGCGCCTTGGCTGTCGCATCGGCCGCCGGCGGGGGCGGAGCGGTGGCAACGACGCGGGCCTGTTGGATACAGCTGTTACGCATGGCGCCCGCGAGCTCTTCCATGCAATGTGCGATCGCCGTCAGTTCGGCGCGGCGCTGCTCGTCGCGCTGCTTGGCTTTGGCAACCTGCGAATCCGCCACAAAGGCCATCGCGGCCAGCTGGCACAAAATCACCAGCCCCGCCGCCACCATCAGCAGCGTCTTGTAGGGCAGTTCATCGAATTTCCTCAAATGCTCAGAGAACATGGCAATCTCCCTTGGGTTACACCATGCTAGGCGCGCCGTGCGATAGCCCATTCGGCGCGTTGCTCGTCCCCATGTAGGATAAAAACCTCTTGTGACATTCGTTTCGAAGGCAGGCTTGGCCCCCACTTCACAACCATCCCGCTTACCATCACAGGCATGACGCTCCACCCGTATCCCACCTCGCTGGACGCCGGACAGACCGCCGCGCGGCTACCCTACCCGCTGCTGGTCACCGAACTCACCCGCCTCCTCAAAGACGAGTCGGTGCAGGTGCCTCAGCGGGTGGTGCAGCCCCTTCCGGGCGGCGGCAGCCTGTTTGTGATGCCGGCGCTGGACGCCCGCACCGCGATCGCCAAGCTCATCACCCTGACGCCCGCCAACGCTGGAACCGGACTGCCCGCCATCCAGGGCGACGTAGTAGTGTTTGACGTGGCCAGCGGCAAACGCCGGCTGATGCTGGACGGCCCCACCGTCACCGCCAGGCGCACCGCAGCCGTCTCGCTATTGGCCGCGCAGCGGCTGGCGCCCAACACGCGTGGGCCCATGCTGATCGTCGGCGCCGGTGTGCAGGGCGTGGCCCACCTCGAAGCCTTTGCCCAGGGCCTGGGCGTGCGCGAATTCCGCATCAGCTCGCGCAGCCACGCCAGCGCACAGGCGCTGGCGCAGCATGCGCAGTCGCTGGGGTTGAACGGCCGCGTCGTGCCCGACGCCGACGCCGCGCTGGCCGACTGCCCGCTGGCCGCCACCTGCACGCCCGCCGGCGGCGTGGTGCTCAGCGCCCTGCCGCGCGATGATGGTTTCATCAGCGCCGTCGGCGCCTACACCCCCACCATGGTGGAGCTCAGCGCCGCGCTGTGCCAGTACGTCGCGGCGCAAGGCAGCGTGCTGGTCGACACCCCCGACGCCGTGCACGAAGCCGGCGACCTGCTGCAAGCCGGCCTGGACGTCGCCCGCTTTGCCAGCCTGGGCGAAGTGATACGCCAGGACATGAAAAAACCCGCCGGGCCGGTGCTTTTTAAAAGCTGCGGCTGGGCGGGCTGGGATCTGGCCGCGGCGCGCACAGCGCTGGCCTGAGCGGTTTTACGCCTTGGGCAGCGTCACCCCAACCTGCCCCTGGTACTTGCCACCGCGATCCTTGTACGAGACTTCGCAGACGTCGTCCTTGTCGCTCTCGAAGAACAGCACCTGGGCGCAGCCTTCACCTGCGTAGATTTTGGCGGGCAGCGGCGTGGTGTTGGAGAACTCCAGCGTCACGTAGCCTTCCCATTCGGGTTCAAACGGCGTGACGTTGACGATGATGCCGCAGCGCGCGTAGGTGCTTTTGCCCAGGCAGATGGTCAGCACGTTGCGCGGGATGCGGAAGTACTCGACGGTGCGGGCCAGCGCGAAGCTGTTGGGCGGGATGATGCAGCTGTCGCCGTGGAAGTCGACAAAGCTTTTTTCGTCGAAGTTCTTCGGGTCGACCACGGTGCTGTGGATGTTGGTGAAGACCTTGAACTCGGGCGCGCAGCGGATGTCGTAGCCGTAGCTGCTGGTGCCGTAGCTGATGATCTTGTGGCCGTCGCGCTGGCGGATCTGGCCGGGCTCGAAAGGCTCGATCATGCCGTGCTGCTCGGACATGCGGCGTATCCATTTGTCGCTCTTGATGCTCATTCGGGGGAACTCCTCACTGTGCCCTCAATTGTAGGCATGCTTTTGCCCCCTCTCCCCGTGCAGAAAGCCCGTCAGCCACCGTCGGCTTGCGAAATCACCGTGCGCTCAATCACCCGGTCATCCCCCAGCACAATCAGCGCGAACAGCAACTCGCCCAGGTTGGCCGCCAGCGCAGTCTTGCGCGCCAGCAGCGGCGTGGCCTGCGGGTTGAGCACCACGAAGTCGGCTTCGCAGCCGGGCTGCAGGTTGCCCACCACGCCTTCCAGGCCCAGCGCGCGCGCCGCGCCCGCCGTGTGCTGCCACCACAGCTGCTGGGGCGAGAGCGACAGGCCCGGCTTGGTCTGCCCTTCGCGGCCCACGTAGTAAGCGGCCAGCATGGTGTGAAAAGGGCTGAAGGAGGTGCCGCCGCCCACGTCGCTGGCCAGGCCGTAAGGAAAGCCGATGCGCTCGGCCCCTTCGTAATCAAAAAATCCGCTGCCCAGGAACAGGTTGCTGGTCGGGCTGACGGCCGCCGCCGTGCCGGTGGCGCGCATCAAGGCCCGGTCTTCGTCGTCGATGTGGATGCAGTGGGCATAGATGGCACGCGGGCGCAACAGGCCGAACTGCTCATAGACGCTCAGGTAGCTGCGGGCATCCGGGTACAGGGCTTTCACCCAGGCGATTTCGTCCTTGTTTTCGGCCACGTGCGACTGGATCCAGACGTCCGGGTACTTCGCGGCTAGCTCGCCGGCGCCGCGCAGCTGGGCTTCGCTGCAGCTGGGCACAAAGCGCGGCGTGATGGCATAGCCCAGCCGGTCCACACCGTGCCAGCGCTGGATCAGCGCCTCGGTATCGGCCAGGCTTTGCGCCGTGTCGTCGCGCACGCCCTCGGGCGAGTTCTGGTCCATCAGGCATTTGCCGGTCATCAGGCGCAGGCTGCGCTTTTGCGCCTCGGTGAACAGCGCGTTGACGGATTCGGGGTGCGATGTGGCAAAGGCCAGCGCGGTGGTGACGCCGTGGCGCAGCAGCTCGTCAATGAAAAAGACCGCCGCCTGCGCGCTGTGCCCGGCGGCCGAGAAGCGGCTCTCTTCGGGAAAGGTGTAGTTTTCCAGCCAGGGCAGCAGGCCTTCGGCGGGCGAGCCGATCACGTCGAGCTGCGGATAGTGGATGTGCATGTCCACAAAACCCGGCGCGATGATGCGGCCCGGCAGGTGCTCGGTGGGCACATCGGCAAAGCGCGACTGCAGCGCTTGGTAGCTGCCTATGGCTCGCACCACCTGGCGGTTCTGCGCATCCGGGCCCACGACGAGCAGGCCGTCGGCCTCATAGGCGGCCTGGGCGGGGCCGATGAAATACAGGAGGGCGGCGCGGTAGGCTTTCATGGGTGTGAGGTTACTCCAGGCGCTGCACGCTGCGATATGCAAAAGACGATAAGGGGTATCGCAGGCCGCCGGCTCTCACCTTTACCATCCCGGGTGAAAGAGACAGGTGCCAGCTCAGCGGCTCACGCGGCAGCCATCGCCCAGCGAAGCGCGCCAGACGCGCACCGATGTCAGCCCCGGCAAGCGCGCATCGAGCTTGCGGAAGATGAACTGGCAGAGGTTTTCCAGCGTCGGCGGGCCCAGGTCTTTCACGTCGTCGAGCAGGTGGTGGTCCAGCTCCTCGCGCAGCACGGCGATTTCGCGCCGCACCAGGCCCAGGTCCATCACCATGCCGGTGGCCGCGTCGGGCTCGCCGGCGACAAACACCTCGGCGTTGTAGGTATGGCCGTGCACGCGCTTGCTGCCTTCGGCCTCGATGGCGCGTTTGAGCGTGTGAGCCGCGTCGAAGTAAAAAGTCTGGCTGATCTCGCAGCGCATGGGGCGCACGGATTCGGGCGTGGGGAGTTTTGTCGCGTTCATCGGATGCCCGTGATCTTGTGGGTCTGCAGGCTGAGCCGCCAAGCAGGGCGCTCCATGCATAGCTGGATGCAGGTTTCGGTGTTGCGCTGCCGCTCGGGGTTGTCCATAGGCTGCAGGTAGCGATGCGTGAAGTCGGCGGCTTCGAGTTCGCCCAAATTCAAACTTGGCTGCGGCCACACCACCTTGAGTTCCTGGCCTGCGCGCTGCACCCAGGGCGCGCCGGCCTTGGGGCTCACGCAAATCCAGTCAATCCCCTCGGGTGCGGCGATGCTGCCGTTGGTCTCGACCGCGATCTGGAAACCACGTGCATGCAGGGCAGCGATCAATTCAACATCCACCTGCAGCAGCGGCTCGCCGCCCGTCATCACTACAAAGCGATGCGCGCTGTCGCCGGCCGGCCACTGCGCCGCGATTTTGTCCGCAAGCGCATCGGCATCGGCGAACTTGCCGCCCAGTGTGCCGTTGGTGCCCACAAAGTCGGTGTCGCAGAACTGGCAGACGGCCGTCGCGCGGTCCTGCTCGCGGCCGGACCACAGGTTGCAGCCGGCAAAGCGGCAAAACACCGCGGGCCGGCCCGCATTGGCGCCCTCGCCCTGCAGCGTGTAAAAAATTTCCTTGACCTGGTAGCTCATGGCGCGACTTTCGCACGGCCACGGCCGCAGCCCGCCGCGCAGAGCAGTCGGGACGAAACAGGAAGGCGATCGTGAGAAATAAAACAGGCGCCCACACAAGCCGAAAGACCGGGGGTCGCGAGGTTTTTGTACATGGTGGTCCTCTACATGGCCCCGGGAATAAGCAGAGATGCAAGCGCGCCGGGACAGCACGCAAGCCCCAATTTTAACGGTTTGAAGGCGATGCGGCCTTTTTGAGGATTTAGACCCTGTTCGCGGTCTGAACGAACCTCAAGGCACCGGCGTCTCGCGGGCCCTCTGCTCAAGCCAGTCGCAGAAGGCGTCAAGCCGCGCATTGGCATCGCCGCGCCGCCGCGCCACGTACTGGTAGGCGCTCTCCTCAAAGCCCAGCGGCGCCACCAGCCGGCCGGCGCGAATGTCGTCCATCACCAGGTGCCAGGGCGCGATGGCGATGCCCAGGCCGGCCACCGCCGCCTCCAGCGTGAAGTAGTAGTGCTCGAACTGCGGACCGCCGTGCAGCGGCAAGGCGCAGCTGCGGGATTCGCACCACGTCTTCCAGGCATCCGGGCGGGTGCGGGTATGCAGCAGCGGCTGGCCGGCCAGGTCGCCCGGCTCGCGCACCTTCGCCGCGGCCGCCAGCGCGGGGGTCATGACGGGCCCCAGGCGTTCGACAAACAGCGGCAGCACCATGGCGGACTTTGAAACACCCCGTCCGTCGACTGTGATGACGAGATCGTAGTGATCGGTGTCCGGGTGGGCCACTTGGTCGGTGGCGCTGAGGCGAACATCAATGTCGGGGTGGCGCGCATGGAAGTCGTAGAGGCGCGGGATCAGCCACTTGACGGTGAAGGTGCTGAAACAGGAAACGTCCAGCGTCCTGGCTTTTTCACCGCTGACTTCACGCACCGCGGCCTCCATCTGGTTCAGCGCGGAGGTCAGCGCCGGCAACAGCGAAGCGCCGGCCGCCGTGAGTTGCGGCTTGTTCTTGGTGCCTTCAAAGAGGGGAACACCCAGCACCTCCTCCAGTTGCCCGACCTGCCGGCTGATGGCGCCGGGCGTGACCGACAGCTCTTCGGCGGCGGCCGTCATGCGGCCCAGGCGGGCGGCGGCTTCAAAGGCGCGCAGGGCATTCAAGGGCGGGAGGCGGCGCTTCATATTGTGAGCTTAACGCACATACAAGCTGCCAGGAAATCGTTTTCCGAAAATCGGCCGATTGGCCAGAATTCATACCCAAGTCGTTCCATGCCGTTGCAGGAATCCCAGGCCAAAGCGACTTTTTGAACGAAGCCATCAATTTGAGGAAAAACCACATGCCCTTCATCCACACACACGTCCATCAAGACACCTCGCAGGCTCATCGCAAGGGCATCGTCAACGGCATCCACCAGGCGCTGATAGACGCCATCGGCATGCCCGAAGACGAGCTTTTCAACCTCGTGACCGGCTATGCGCCGGATCAGTTTTTCTACAGCCGCAGCTTCAACGGCATGGCGCGCTCAGACAAGCTGGTGGTGGTGGAGATCACGATGCGCCGGGGCCGCAGCGACGCGATGAAACGCGAGCTGTATGGGCGCATCGCCCACAACCTGAAAGCCAACGCAGGCGTCGCGCCGGACGACGTGTTTATCTTCACCCACGAAAACGACTACTCGGACTGGTCGGTGGGCGGCGGCAAATTCGCCATGGCACTGGTGCAACAGCCCGGCTCCGCCTGATGGCTGAAGCGCCGGCTGCTTAGCGCTGGACCGCCGTCCCGCCAGCCGGCAAGGCGGGCCGCACCGGATAGGCTTTCGCCATCCACAGGTACATCACGGCGCCCACCAGCAGCGTGGCGGCGGCGATCTCCAGCGACAGCGTGAAGCCCGCACCCGCATTGGGCGTGTGGCGCAGCAGCACGGCCACCAGCGGCGGGCCGAGGATCTGCCCCACGCCGTAGGTGGCGGTCAGCAAACCTATAAAGCTTGCGGCCGTGGCGGGCTTCAGGCGACGTACTTCCTGCATCGCAAAAAACGTGATGGCGGTAAACGGCACACCCAGCATCAGGCTGCCGATGGCAAAGCCCGCGAGGCTGGGGCTCCAGAGGCTGGCCGCGATGCCCAGGGCCTGCAAAAAATAGCAGCCCGCCAGCAGCAGGCGAAAGTCCTTTCCCGGCGGCAGGCGCGTGGCCAGCAGCGCGCCCACCATCACGCCCAGGCCGAAGATGGGCCAGAACATGTCCAGCCAGGCCGAGCCCGGCAGGGCCGCGCGCGCGATCACCGGCAGAAAAGTGGCGGTGATGATGTAGCCGAAACCGGCCAGGCCGTAGGCCAGCGTGAGCAAGGTCATTTCGGCATGGCCATGGTGCTGCATCGCACTGCCCGGCTGCACAGCCGCGCGCGGCGCCAGCGGAATGAGGCGCTCGTCGCCACCGCGCAAGACATGCCACACGGCCGCGGTCAGCACAAAAGCCAGCCCGCCAAAAATCACCCAGCCCGTGGCGGCCGTCCAGTGCCAGGCCACCATGGCGGTGGCAAAGAGGCCGCTCACCACAATGCCCGCGCCGGGGCCGACATAGATGATGCCGCCCATCGCGGGCACGCCGCGCTTGGCGAGTTGCGAGAGGCACCAGCCCGAAGTGAACACAAACACCACCCCGCTGGTCACACCCGCGGCAAAACGCAGAAACGGCCACGCCGCCGGAACATGCCAGCCCATGGCCAGCGTGAGCACGCCCGTGGCAACCAGCCCCGCGCGCACCAGCGACGAATAGGCCAGCGATGGCAACCCGGGAAAGCGCGCCCACAGCCAGGGCTGCAAGGTGCAGAGAATGGCGCCCAGCATGTAGCCGAAGTAGTTGGCGCTGGCCAGCCAGCTGGCCGTGGGCAGGTCGACCACGCCGTCGCTCAGCATCATGGGCAGCAGCGGCGTGAAGGCAAAGCGCCCTATGCCCATGGCCACGGCCAGGGCCACCAGCCCGGCCAGCGCGATGGGCCAGGGGCTATGCGATGCGGTGGAGGGCGTTTGGTGTTGCTGCGGCGTCGATGCCATGCCGAGGTCCTTGCTTGATGGTCCAGCAGGGATCATACGTTTGCCCCACGCCCGAGGCAGGCGATGGCCGAATAACCCCCGGTAAGCCCTCGCGAAGGCGGCTTTAGCGGTGAACGGCAGCCGTGCTCTTTGCCCTCACCGCCCGTGCAGCCCGCACCGCAGGCGGCGCCATCGGCTGCCGCTGCACGGCCTGGCGCAACAGCGCCGCAAGCTGCGCCACCGGCGCTTCGGGCTCGGCCGCCGCGCGGTACAGCGAGAGCGTGATGCGCGGCAATTTCGGCAGGCCATGCACTGCCGGCTCGAGCGCGCGCAGCGTGGCCGGCACGCCTATCGTGGTGCGCAGCGTCAGCCCCAGACCGGCGGCAGCCGCGGCCCACAGCGCTGCCAGGCTGGCGCTGGTGAAGGCATGCCGCCACGGGATGCCGGCCTGCTCGAGCGCGCCGGTGGCGATGTCACGCAGCGGGCACGGTGCATCGAGCAGCACCAGCGGCAAGGCCTCGCCGCGCCAGGCGCCACCCTTGCCGCCCTGCCCGGTCTGCAGCGTTCGCGCCCAACCGGGAAGGTCCTCACCTTGCACTGCCGCGCCCAACCATTGCAGCGGCAAGTTCAGCAGCTCCTCGCCATGCGGCAGCGGTGAGCGCTCGCCCGCGTCCCACACCAGCGCCAGGTCCAGCTGGCGCAAGGCCAGCCGCTCGCGCAGCTCGGCGCTGCGCGCCACACAAGCCTCAATGCGCACCTTGGGATGGGCGCGCGCGAAGCGGCCCAACACGCCGGGCAGCAAGGTCTCGCCGAAATCCTCCTGCAGGCCCAGGCGCACCCAGCCTTGCAGGTCGGCGCCGCGCAAGGCGGCGGCGGCTTCTTCGTTGAGGTCCAGCAAGCGATGCGCGTAGGCCAGCAGGGTTTCGCCCGCATCGGTCAGGGCCAGGCCGCGGCCGGCTTTGCGAAACAGCGGCGTGTCGGCCTGCGCTTCGAGCTTCTTGAGCTGCGCGCTCACGGCCGAGGTGGATCGCCCCAGCCGGTCGGCGGCCTTGGCATAGCTGCCCAGCGCGATGCCGGTGGCGAAGGTGCGCAGCACATCGGGTTCGAACAGGGGCTGGGTCATTGCACCATCCTTATTAAACCATCCCATTTATCAGGACGATTGATTCAATATTTTCTGATTTTCAGAATGATTCTAGCTTTCTAAACTGGCGCCGTCTTTTCTCTTTTTTCACCATTTTTCCGCACTTCGCGCCCAGGAAATCCCTCCATGTCCACCTCCTCATACCCCGCCCCCGGCTCGCAGCACCGCTGGAAAGTGCTGGGCGTCGGCGTGGCCGCCAATGCCAGCTTTTCGGTGGCTTTCAGCGGCCTGCCCATGACCGCCGTCTTCATGCGTTCGGGCTACCAGCTCGACAACACCTCGCTGGGCTTGGTGCTGGGCCTCATGGGCCTGGGCATCGCGATCAGCGAACTGCCCTGGGGCCTGCTGGCCGACCGCTGGGGCGACCGGCCCGTGCTGTTACTGGGCTTGGGCGCCACAGCTGCTGCGCTGGCCGCGATGGCTTTGTTCGCCGCACCCACGCCCGGCCACATACCGGGCCTGCCGCTGCTGGCTGCCGGTTTATTGCTGGTGGGCCTGCTGGGCGGCAGCGTCAACGGCGCGAGCGGGCGCGCCATCATGTCCTGGTTCCAAAGCCACGAGCGCGGCCTGGCCATGAGCATCCGCCAGACCGCCGTGCCGCTGGGCGGCGGCCTGGGCGCGCTGCTGCTGCCTGCGCTGGCGCTGCATGCAGGCTTCGCGGTGATCTACGGCTTGCTCGCGCTGCTGTGCGCGGCCACGGCCGCCCTCGCCTGGCTGTGGCTGCATGAGCCGCCTCCCACCGCCGCGCCGCCAGCAGCCACATCGATGCCCACAACGCAGTCGGCCGACGGCGGACCGCTGCGCGACCCTCGTGTCTGGCGCATCGTGGCGGGCATTGGCATTCTGTGCGCACCGCAGTTCGCGATGCTGTCCTTCGGCACGGTGTTTTTGCACGACTTCGCGCACTGGGGCGTGGCCGCCATCACCACCGCCATGGTCAGCGTGCAGGTGGGTGCGATGGGCATGCGCGTGTGGAGCGGCCACTGGACCGACAGGCACCAGAACCGCCGTGCCTACCTGCGCGCCTGCACCGTGCTCAGCATCGCACTGTTCGGCGCGCTCGCAGCTTTGGTGGCCTGGGCGGGAATGCTGCCGACGGTGCCCGCGGCCATGGGCATCGCGCTGGTGGCGCTGCTCGCGGCCTGCGGTATCTGCGTATCGGCCTGGCACGGCGTGGCCTATACCGAACTAGCGACGCTGGCCGGCGCACGGCGTGCCGGCACGGCTTTGGGCATGGCCAACACCAGCGTGTTCGCGGTGTGTTTTGTCACGCCGCTGGGCATTCCTTATTTACTGGCCTGGCAAGGCTGGGGCGTGGTGTGGGGCGTTGCAGGCCTCTGCGCGCTGGTGGCTTTGCCGCTGCTGACGGCTGCCGCGCCGCGGGTAACCAACAATCAACTAACCAACACAGAGCTGTTGCGAAGCACCACGTAATCTTGTTTTCAATCTGCGTTCATCTGCGTAATCTGCGGAAAAATTTATATCCACAGATTTCGCAGATTTACGCAGATAAGAAAATTGCAGCGCTCAATTGAACTGCTCAAAACTTTCGTTAAGACGATCCACATAACGCGCCTTGGCCGTCGCATCGACAAAGCTTGCTTCAAAGCTGTTGCGCGCCAAGGTGTAGGCATGGCCCGCGTCCATGCCGGTGGCCGCGAAGGTCTGCATGAAGTTCTCGTTCATGTAGCCGCCGAAGTAGGCCGGGTCGTCGGAGTTGACGGTGGCGACCAGGCCGGCGTCAAGCAGCTCGCGCAGGTTGTGGCTGGCCAGGTCGGGGAACACGCAGAGCTTGAGATTGGACAGCGGGCACACCGTCAGCGGAATGCGGTCCTGCGCCAGGCGCCGCATCAGCGATGCGTCGCGGCTGGAGCGCACGCCGTGGTCCACGCGCTCGACCTTGAGCACGTCGAGCGCCGTCCAGACATATTCGGGCGGGCCCTCCTCGCCGGCATGCGCGACCAGATGAAAGCCCAGCTCGCGGCAGCGCGCGAACACGCGCGCGAATTTCTCGGGCGGGTTGCCGACCTCGCCCGAATCAAGCCCGATGCCGATGAACTTGCCCCGAAACGGCAGGGCCTGCTCCAGCGTTTCAAACGCGTCTTCCTCGCTGAGGTGGCGCAGGAAGCACAGGATCAGCGAGGCGCTGACGCCGAGTTCCACCTGCGCATCCACGCAGGCCCTGTGCAGGCCATTGACCACAGTTTCCATGCTGACGCCGCGTGCGGTATGCGTCTGCGGGTCAAAGAACATTTCTGTATGCACGACATTGTCGGCCGCGGCCCTGCGCAAATAGGCCTGCGCCATGTCGTAGAAGTCCTGCTCGGTGATCAGCACGCTGGCGCCGGCGTAGTAGATGTCGAGAAAGCTCTGCAGGTTGGTGAAGGCGTAGGCGCTGCGCAGCTCTTCGACGCTCGCATAAGGAATGCTCACCTGGTTGCGGCCGGCCAGCGCGAAGATCAACTCGGGCTCCAGCGAGCCTTCGATGTGCATGTGCAGCTCGGCTTTGGGCATCTGCCTGAGCAGTTCGGGCAGGCGATTTGCAGCCACGGGTTTGACGGAAAAACTCATATTGACCCCCTGAAAACAAAAAGCTGCCCGAAGGCAGCTGAATCTGAATTAACCACCTCTCCGGACAGAGAGGGAGAACCCATCAGTTGCCAGGCACCTTGCCTTCAACACCCTTCACATAGGTCTTCAGGCCACCCAGGAATTTGTCATCCGCCACCACGTCCTTGGCCAGCAATTCCTTGCCGGTGTTGTCCATGATCGGGCCTTTCCAGATCGAGAAGCTGCCGTCCTTCAGGCCGGCCTTGACTTCGTCGATGCGCTTTTTGGTGTCGTCGGGCACGTCGGCGGCAATCGAGACAATGTCGATCGCGCCTTCCTTGACGCCCCACCACGAAGCGGTGTTGCCGGTCCACTTGCCTTCCAGCGCCTCACCGACGGACTTCACGTAGTAAGGGCCCCAGTTGATCACGGCCGAAGCCAGGTGGGCCTTGGGGCCGTAGGCGGTCATGTCGGAATCCCAGCCGAAGGCGCGCTTGCCCATTTTTTCGGCGGTCTGCAGCACGGCGGAGGAATCGGTGTTCTGGAACAGCACGTCGGCGCCGCCGTTGATCAGCGCGGTGGCGGCTTCGGTTTCCTTGGGTGGGTTGAACCACTCATTGACCCACACCACCTTGGTCTTGACCTTGGGGTTGACCGACTGCGCGCCCAGCGTGAAGCTGTTGATGTTGCGCACCACTTCGGGAATCGGCACCGAGCCGACCACGCCCAGCGTGCCGGACTTGCTCATCTTGCCCGCGATCACGCCGGCCATGTAGGCGCCTTCGTAAGTGCGGCTGTCATAGGTGCGCATGTTGTCGGCCTGCTTGTAGCCGGTGGCGTGCTCGAACTTCACGTCCTTGGTGTCGCCGGCCACCTTGAGCATGGGCTCCATGTAGCCGAAGGTGGTGCCGAAGATCAGCTTGTTGCCCTGGGCCGCCATGTCGCGGATCACACGTTCGGCGTCGGCCGACTCGGGCACTTTCTCGACGAAGCTCGTGATGACCTTGTCGCCGTAGGCCTGCTGCACCGCCTTGCGGCCGTTGTCGTGCGCATAGGTCCAGCCGCCGTCGCCCACCGGGCCGACATAGGCAAACGCCACCTTCAGGGGCTCGGCCTTGGCGGCGGGCGCCGAAGCCGCGGGAGCAGCCGCCGGGGCCGCGGGTGCGGCTTCTTCCTTTTTGCCGCAACCCACCAGGGCCACCGCAGCCACCGCGGACAGGGCCGCCAGCTTGAGCAGGGAACGTTTTTGCAGGTCAGTCATGTCATCTCGCTTTCGTGGAAGGAAGGTGAAGGAAAGGAAAAAAGTAAAAGAAGCGTGTCGGAAAAAAAGCAATTATGGGCGGAAACCTCAAGCGCCGGGGTAAAACGGCTTGCCGATGGAGCTGGGCATGTTCACGCGTATCCACAGCGGGTTGCGCGAGATCAGCACCAGCACCACGATGGTGGCCAGGTAGGGCAGCATGCTCAGGAATTGCGTCGGCACATTCACGCCCAGGCTTTGCAGGTGAAACTGCAGCATGGTCACGCCGCCGAACAAGTAAGCGCCAAGCAACACCCGTGCCGGGCGCCAGGTGGCGAAGGTGGTCAGCGCCAGCGCGATCCAGCCCTTGCCGGCGATCATGCCCTCGACCCACAGCGGCGTATACGCCACCGACACATAAGCCCCCGCCAGCCCGCACAGCGCGCCGCCGGCCACCACGGCGGCCAGCCGTATACGCCGCACCGGGTAGCCCAACGCATGCGCCGATTCGGGGCTTTCGCCGACCGAGCGCAGCACCAGGCCGGCGCGCGTGCGGTACAAAAACCAGATCAGCCCGGCCGTCAGCGCCATCGCGATATAGACCATGGGATGCTGGCGGAACAGCGCCGGGCCCACCAGCGGAATATCGGCCAGGAAGGGAATCGGGTACTTCGGCTGCTCGGGCAGCTTTTCCTGCACGTACTTGATGCCGGCGAAGGCCGAGAAGCCCGCGCCGAACAGGCTCAGCGCCAGGCCGGTCGCGTACTGGTTGGTGTTGAGCCAGATCACCAGCACGCCGAACACCGCCGCGAGGAAAGCCCCCGCCGCCATGCCGGCCGCAAAACCGAGCCAGCTGTTGCCGGTGTGCACCACGGTGGCAAAGCCGGCGATGGCAGCGCACAGCATCATGCCCTCGGCGCCCAGGTTCACGATGCCGGCTTTTTCATTGATCAAGAGGCCCAGGGCCGCGATGGCCAGCACGGTGCCGGCGCTCAGCGTCGCGGCGATCAGCAGCGCGGTTGAATCCATCACTCGGCTCCTTTCAAGACGTCGCTCGACGGCGGTGTGGCCACCGGCATGGTGATGGGTTTGGCCAGCCGCAGGCGGTAGGCGATCAGGGTGTCGCACGCCAGCAGGCTGAACAGCAGCAGGCCCTGGAACACGCCGGTGATGGACTTGGGCAAGCCCAGGCGCGACTGCGCGAGCTCGCCGCCTATATAAAACATGCTCATCAAAACCGCCGAGAACACCACGCCTACCGGGTGCAGCCGCCCCACAAAGGCGACGATGATGGCGGCGAAGCCGTAACCCGCCGGCACATAGGGCGTGAGCTGGCCTATGGGCCCGGCCACTTCCAGCGCACCGGCCAGGCCGGCTGCGCCGCCCGAAGTCAGCAAGGCCAGCCACAGCGCGCGGCGCGATGAAAAGCCGGCATAGCGCGCGGCCGCCGGCGCCAGGCCGCTGACCTCATGCCTGAAGCCCGCATAGGTGCGGAACAAGAACAGCCACAGCCCCGCCACGCCCAGCAGCGCGAGGATGATGCCGATATTCACACGCGAGCCCTGCATGAGCCGCGGGATCTGCGTCACCGCCTCAAAGGTCTTGGTCTGCGGGAAGTTGTAGCCGTTCGGGTCTTTCCAGGGGCCGAAGACCAGGAAGTTGAGCACCATGTCGGCCACATAGACCAGCATCAGGCTGACCAGGATTTCGTTGGCGTTGAAGCGGTCGCGCAGCAGCGCCGTGACGCCGGCCCAGGCCATGCCACCCGCCACACCCGCCAGCAGCACGGCGGGAACAATCCAGGGGCCGGTGGTTTTTTCGGCCAGCAGCGCAATGCCGCCGGCCGCGACCGCACCCATCACGAACTGGCCCTCGGCGCCGATGTTCCACACATTGGAGCGAAAGCACACAGCCAGCCCCAGCGCGATGATGAGCAGCGGCGTGGCCTTGACCAGCAGTTCGCCAATGGCATAAGGCGACTTAATCGGTTCCCAGAAAAACACCTGCAGGCCCTTGACCGGGTCCTTGCCCAGCGCCACGAACAGCGCCACGCCGATCAGCACGGTGATCAGCAGCGCCAGCAAGGGCGAGGCGTAGCTCCAGAAGGAAGACGGTTGCGGGCGGACTTCAAGCTGCGGCATGCGAGGCCTCCGTCTGCGTCCACAGCCCGCTCATCCACTGCCCCACCAGCTCCACCGTCGCTTCCGCGCGCGGCAGCGAGGGCGAGAGCCGGCCCTTGGCCATCACATACAGCCGGTCGCAGATCTCGAACAGCTCTTCCAGCTCTTCGCTGACCACCAGCACCGCGCAGCCGGCATCGCGCAGCTTGAGCAGCTCGCCGCGTATCTGCGTGGCCGCGCCCACGTCCACGCCCCAGGTGGGCTGCGAGACGATGAGCAGTGTGGGCCTCGCGTCGATCTCGCGGCCCATGATGAATTTCTGCAGGTTGCCGCCCGACAGCGACTTGGCCGCCGCCTGCGGTCCGCCTGATTTGACCTTGTAGGCCGCGATGATGCGCTCGGCCTGCGCCTGCAACGTGCCGCGGTTCAGCCAGCCGTTGCCGGCGACGGACTCCTTGCGCGTGAGCAGCAGGTTGCGCGCCAGCGAGAGCGAAGGCACGGCGCCGCGGCCCAGGCGCTCTTCCGGCACAAAATGCAGGCCCAGCGCGCGGCGGCGGTGCGGCCCCAGCTTGCCTACAGCCTGGCCCTTGACCACCACCGCCTCGCCGGCGGCCCGCGTGTCTTCGCCCGACAACGCGTACAGCAACTCCTTCTGGCCGTTGCCTGAGACGCCGGCAATGCCGACCACCTCACCCGCGCGCACCTGCAAAGCCACCTGGTGCAGGTCGACGCCGAACTGTTCTTCCTTCGCCAGATCAAGCTGCTTCACCTCCAGCACCACGGCGCCGGCGTGCAGCGCGCGGTGCTCCAGCGCGGGCGGCTCGGCGCCAATCATGAGGCGGCTCAGCGAAGCGTTGGACTCCTGGCGCGGATCGCATTCGCCCGACACCCTGCCGCCGCGCAGCACCGTGCAGGCCGTGCACAGCGCGCGGATTTCATGCAGCTTGTGGCTGATGTAGAGAATGCTGCAGCCCTGCGCGGCCAGCTGGCGCAGTGTCACAAAAAGGTTTTCGACCGCCTGCGGTGTCAGCACCGAGGTCGGCTCATCAAGAATCAGCAACCTGGGCTTGGTGAGCAGCGCGCGCACGATCTCCACGCGCTGGCGCTCGCCCACGCTGAGCGTGTGCACAGGCCGCGCCGGGTCCAGCTGCAGGCCGTAAGCCTGGGTGGTCTCCACGATGCGGGCCGAAACTTCGGCCAGGCTCAAATGTTTGTCCAGGCCCAGCCAGACGTTTTCAGCCACCGTCAGCGTGTCAAACAGGCTGAAATGCTGGAACACCATGCTGATGCCCAGCGCCCGCGCCTCGTGCGGGTTGCGCACCGTCACCGTCTGGCCGTCCATGGCCACCGTGCCGGTGTCGGGCCTGACGGCGCCGTAAATGACTTTCATCAAGGTGGACTTGCCGGCGCCGTTCTCGCCGAGCACCGCATGGATCTCGCCCGGCTGCACCGTCAGCGAAACGTCGCTGTTGGCCAGCACGCCGGGGTAGCTTTTGCTGATGCCGTCCAGCCGCAGCCGCGGAGGCTGCCCTGTGGGGCTGTCGGTGGTGGGCGGTGCTGCGCTCATTTGTCTCGTGGTGTCCGTTTTTCTTAGGGTCGTCGGTATTCTAGGTATCTGTTTGACCAGCTCCGGGCAGCCGCCACAGGACGCTATTCTTTTCGCAGCGCAGCCGCCACGGACTTGACCCGCTCGCGCAACCATTTCGCGGCATTCGAGGCATGCGTGCGTTCGTGCCAGAGCTGGTAATACATCATGCGGGGAAAGGCCACCGGGCTGGGCAGTATTGTGACCGGCAGGATGCCCGCGAAGCGCTCGCAATACTGGCGGCCCGTGGTCATCACCAGCAAGCTTGATGCCACCATGGACGGCATCAGCCCGAAATGCGGGCAGCGCACCGTGATGTTGCGCACCAGACCCAGGGTGTCCAGGTGCTCGTCGATCACGCCCTTGGCGCCCGGGTGCAGCGCCGAGGGCGCGATATGCTCGGCCTCCAGCCAGGCCGCGGTGTCCCATTGGCGACGCACCGCCGGGTGGTCTTTGGCCACCAGGCACACCACCTCGTCGCCGAAGAGGCGCGCCATGTGCAGGTCGTCCGGCGGCGCGGCCCAGTTGCCGATCACGATGTCGGCCTGGCCTTGGGCCAGTTGTGCGCGGTAGTCGGAGTCGGCCGACAGCGGTTGGATTTCAATGCGGCAGCGCGGCGCTTGTGCCTTCACCTGCGCCACCAGCTGCGGCAAAAACAAGGGGTCCAGGTAGTCGCTGGCCGCCAGCCGAAAAGTGATGTCGGCCGTGGCCGGGTCAAAGCCCCGGGCGTCGCTGAAGAGCATGCCCGCCGCGCGCAGGATACTGGCCGAAGGCTCGATCATGCGCAGGCCCGCATCGGTGGGCACCATGCCCGCGCCGGAGCGCACCAGGATGGGGTCACCCGCCAGCGCGCGCAGGCGCTTGAGCGCCGCGCTGACGGCGGGCTGGTACATACCCAGACGGATGGCGGCGCGTGATACGCTGCGTTCAACAAGCACGGTGTTCAAGACCCTGATGAGATGGAGGTCTATCTTGTCGAAAAGCGCATCGTCTTTCATACCTTTTCACCCATGCGCCTGATATGGGCTTTGATATGCCGGGCGCGGCACGAGTGTTTAACCTGAAGCATGGCTGTCCCACCTTTTTCCAGACCCATCCGCTTCATCAGGCGGGGCGAAGTTGTTTCCGTCAGCAATGTACCACCCAGCCGCACCCTGCTGGAGCTGCTGCGCGAGGACCTGGCCTGCACCGGCACCAAGGAAGGCTGCGGCGAAGGCGACTGCGGGGCCTGCACCGTGGTGCTGGGTGAAGAGGAGCATGGCGAGCTGCGCTACCGCGCCATCAACAGTTGTATACGGCTGGCTCATTCCATAGACGGCATGGCGTTATGGACAGTAGAGGACTTGGCCGCAAAGGACGACGGGGCCCTGCACCCGGCGCAGCAGGCCGTGGTCGACAAGCATGGCTCCCAATGCGGCTTCTGCACCCCAGGCTTCGTGATGAGCCTGTTCGGCATGTACCAAAACCATGTCTGCAGAGGCGAGACGGTCACACGCGAGCTGGCGCAAGAAGAACTCTCAGGCAACCTCTGCCGCTGCACCGGCTACCGCCCCATCCTGGACGCCGCGCAGGTCATGGCCGCGCTGCCGCCCGTGAAGGTCGACGAGGCCGGCCTGCTGCACCGGCTCCAGGCCCTTCGCACCGAACCGGGCGTGAGCGAATCGGCCTACCTGGCCCCGCGCACGCTGGCCGGCCTGCTACAGGCCCGCGCCGGGCAGCCGCAGGCGCAACTCGTCGCCGGCTGCACCGACGTGGGCCTTTGGGTGACCAAGCAGCACCAACAGTTCGGCCAGGTGCTCGATGTCACCCGTGTCGAAGAGCTGCGCCGGGTGGAAGACTATCCCCACCACATCGCCATAGGCGCGGCCGTCACATTGGCCGACGCCTACGCCGCGCTGGTCAAGGACCGGCCGCAGCTGCACAACTTCGCGGCCCGCTTTGCCGGCCTGCCGGTGCGCAACTCCGGCACGCTGGGCGGCAATGTGGCCAATGGCTCGCCGATTGGGGATTCAATGCCGCTGCTGATTGCACTGGGCGCGAATGTGGTGCTGATGAGCGAAAGACACGGAAAGATCGGGCATCGCGAGATGCCACTCGAAAAGCTCTATACCGGCTATCGCCAGAATGTGATGGCGGCGGATGAGGTGTTGGCTTGGGTGAAGGTGCCTAAGCCGGCGAAAGAAGGTATGGCTCCCTCGCCCCGCTGGGGAGAGGGCTGGGGTGAGGGGCCGGAGCGCCTGCGTGTCTACAAAATCTCCAAACGCTACGACGACGACATCTCCGCCGTCTGCCTGGCGATCAAGCTGCAAATCGACAACAACACCGTCACCAGTGCCTCCATAGGCGCAGGCGGCGTCGCAGCCACCCCCGTGCGCGCCAGCCAGATCGAAGCAGCGTTGAAAGGCCAGCCCTGGACGCAAGCCACCGTCCAGCAAGCCATCGCCACCCTGCGCGCCGAGTTCTCGCCGATTTCCGACATGCGGGCCTCCGCCGCCTACCGCAGCCAGGTGCTGGGCAACTTGCTGCAACGCTACTGGCTAGAAAGCCAGGGCCTGCAACAGATCAATCTGGCCACCCTGACGAGCGCCAGGCTCGAGGAGGCCGCATGACCGCCGCCAAAGACATCAGCCAGGACATCTCCGTCAGCCGCGACGCCGTGGCCGACCCCGTCGCCCTGCGCGCCGACGCACGCGCCGACAGCACCCCGCCCGCCAGCCCGGCCGAACAATCGTCACTGCAGAGCCGCCCCGCCGCCACGCGCGCGGCCGGCCGCTCCACGCCGCATGAAAGCGCCCGCGCCCAGGTCGCCGGCGCCGCCACTTACGTCGACGACATCCCCGAAGTGCGCGGCACCCTGCATGCCGCGCCCATCCTCTCCACCGTCGCCCACGGCAGGCTGCTGGGCGTGGACACCGCCGCAGCCCTGGCCATGCCCGGCGTGCGCGACGTCATCCTGGCGCAAGACATCCCGGGCGACCCGGTGCTCGGCAATTTCTCGCACGACGAGCCGGTGTTCGCGCAAGGCACGGTACAGCACATCGGCCAGGTCATAGGCGTGGTGGTGGCCGACAGCGTGATGCAGGCGCGCCGCGCCGCGCGCAAGGTGGTGTGCAAGATAGAGCCGCTGCCGGCGCTGCTCACGGTGCACGAGGCGCTCAAGGCCGAAAGCTATGTGCTGCCGCCGGTTTTCGTCAAACGCGGCGATGCCGCAGCGGCGCTGAAGCAAGCCGCACACACCGTGAGCGGGACGCTCGAAGTCGGCGGCCAGGAGCACTTCTACCTCGAAGGTCAGGTCGCCTATGTGCTGCCGCAAGAACAAAACCAGTGGCTGGTGTATTCCAGCACCCAGCACCCCGGCGAGATCCAGCATTGGGTCTCCCACGCGCTGGGCATCGACAACCATGCCGTGCGCGTCGAATGCCGGCGCATGGGCGGCGGCTTTGGCGGCAAAGAAACACAATCAGGCCAGATGGCCGTCTGGGCCGCCATCGCCGCCCACAAGCTCAAGAAACCCGTCAAGCTGCGGCTGGACCGCGACGACGACTTCATGGTCACCGGCAAGCGCCACCCCTTTGCCTACGACTACACCGTGGGCTTTGACGATACCGGCCGCCTGCACGGCCTCAAGCTCACCATGGCTGTCAACTGCGGTTTCAGCGCCGACCTCAGCGGCCCCGTGGCCGACCGCGCCGTCTTCCATGCCGACAACGCCTACTTCCTCGAAGACGTAGACATCGCCTCGTACCGCTGCAAGACGAACACGCAAAGCAACACCGCCTTCCGCGGCTTCGGCGGCCCGCAAGGCATGATCGTCATCGAAACCATCATGGGCGACATCGCCCGCACCCTGGGCCTGGACCCGCTGGATGTGCGCAGCCGCAACCTCTACGGCATCGGCGAGCGCGATACCACGCACTACCAAATGAAGGTCGAGGACAACATTCTCGAACCGCTGCTGAAGCGGCTGGAGGCAAGCTCACAGTACCGCCAACGCCGCAAAGCAATCGCCGCCTGGAACCAGCAAAGCCCAGTCATCAAACGCGGCATCGCCCTCACCCCCGTCAAGTTCGGCATCTCCTTCACCGCCACCCTGTTCAACCAGGCCGGCGCGCTGGTGCATGTGTACACCGACGGCAGCGTGCAGGTGAACCACGGCGGCACCGAGATGGGCCAGGGCCTCAACACCAAGGTCGCGCAGATCGTCGCGGACGAGTTAGGTGTGCCGCTGCAGCAGGTGCTGGCCACCGCCAGCGACACCAGCAAAATCCCCAACGCATCCGCCACCGCCGCTTCGGCCGGCACAGACCTCAATGCCCGCGCCGCGCAATACGCCGCCCGCAATGTGCGCGACAACCTGGCCCAGTTCGTCGCCGGCCTGGACCGCTGCGGCGCCGGCGCCGTCCAGTTTGAAGCCGGCCACATCATCACGCCCGAAAGCACCAGGCCGTTTACCGAAGTCGTGAAGCTCGCCTATGCCAACCGCATCCAGCTGTGGAGCGACGGCTTTTACCGCACACCCAAAATCCACTACGACAAAACCACCCTCACCGGCCGGCCGTTTTATTACTTCGCCTACGGCGCCGCCTGCACCGAAGTCGCCATCGACACGCTCACCGGTGAAAACCGCGTGCTGAAGGTAGACATCCTCCACGACGTAGGCACGTCCATCAACCCCGCCATCGACATAGGCCAGATCGAAGGCGGATTTATCCAGGGCATGGGCTGGCTCACCACAGAACAACTCGTGTGGAACGACAGAGGCCTGCTCACCACCCACGCCCCCAGCACCTACAAGATTCCCACCACCGGCGACGTGCCCGAGCATTTCAAGATTGATCTGTGGCCAGAACCAAATCGCGAAGACAACGTGTTCGGCAGCAAGGCCGTGGGCGAGCCGCCGTTGATGCTGGCGATCAGTGTGTATGAGGCGTTGCGGGATGCGGTGGGGGCGGTGAAGGCGGGGGATGAACTGGTGGTGATGGTTGCGCCGGCTACTGCGGAGAATGTGTTGAGGGCTGTTGGGCACCTATAACTATCTATTGCCGCTAGTCAGCATGACTGATTTCAACGGAGGATTCAATCGGGCGCAGCGCGGACTTTCAATCCGTTTGGTTCGAATTCGGCTTACAGGCTGTTCGGACAGTTCCGAACTACAAAGGCAAGGGCGGACGCCACCCGCCGCCAAGATACCAATTGGACTGAGCAAGCGTTTTGTATAAAGCCGCTTTCCACGTGTTCTTCCACCTTAAGCGTTCTGTGCCTGCGATTTGCTGCAGGTGCGTCCCAATCAAGTCGCTGGTCGCAAGCAGTGGTAGATAGTCGGAAAGAGAAATCAGCTCGCTTGCGGCTTCGACGGCAAATCTCGATGCGAGATCCAGATCGCGAAAATAGTTCTTTACGCGAGTCGCTAATGCATCTGGCCACTCGTTCGGAGTATCCACAAAGTAGCGGATGCTAGCTGGCGAAGTTTCTTCAACGGACGCGAAGAGCCATTCATCAGTCTCGATAGACGCAATCTCATAGTAAGGATGCGGAATCTGGTTGCCCACGTCTAGAACTCCGGAACCCTTTCCATAGTTGCAGTCCGAGCAAGACGGGACCAAATTAATTGGCAATACTGAGAAGGACGGGTAGCGAGCTTTCGATAGGAAGTGATCGAGCGTCGAAACATGTCCAAAACCACAATATGGGCACTTGCCAAGAGGGGCACGAAGCATCAAACGGTCATAGTAGTACCGTGCAGGCTGCTTCCTTCCGGCCATGTGACCGGTGTACAGATTGGTCAGATCGCCTTTTGTCACTGTCCCGACAACGATCTGCGCGTTCTGACCCCATTCGGCTGCAGGGAATTGGTAAAGCTGGTTCACCGCTGCGCGATCATCATAGAGTTGGGCTAGTTGATGCATTGACTGGGCCGCAGACTGATAGCGCGCCACTGCGGCCGCATCAGTTACACCGCCGACGCAACTCACATAGACCTCACCAGCGTCGAAGTCAGGCTTGGCAAGTCTCCTCATAGGTTAGTCGCTTGAAAGGAATCGCGCTTAGCGATCATTGCAAGGAGGATCGCCCTAGCTTCAGCGCCTAGCTGGTTTTTATATTTCGCGACTATGTGCTCGTACGTGCCACCGGCATCCACGGACTGCTGCATCATTTCATGAAATCCCGACTTAGACACCTCTAGCCCAAAAACCTCTCGAGTCAAAATGCCTACGTTTTCACCGAATGTCTCGCGCTCGGGCCGATCAGAGCGGCCCTCGGATCTAATCCGGGTTAGCTTCCACGCGCACGACTTTGGAACCTCCTGAAGAACTACAGGGGAATGCGTGGCGACGATTGCCACGCCGTTGCGGTTGTGCAGTAGGTCCGACAAAGCCCGAGTGAACGCGGAGAGAAGGGGCGGATGCAGATGGCTTTCCGGCTCGTCCAACAGCACCAGAGTCTTTTCCTCGACGGTGTCTACCAGCTTCGTAATCGTCAATAACACGATTGAGTGGCCGGAACTGGCGCGACCCGCCAATGTACCTGCACCTTTGATGGCGGTCTTATCGTCAAGGTCGAGTAGACGGGTTAGGTCCATCTCAGCGAAGTTGATGTCGGACTCCAGCCGTTTAACAGCGCTCCGCCAGCGGTCTCGTTTTGCCGGTTGACTCAGGCAAGAGCGGAAGCTCGCTACAAAGTCGTTGACCAATTCTGCATCGGTCTTAGGGGGTTGAGGCTTGGCATCATTGTGTCCAAATCGCGCGTTCTTCATCCCAACGTAGAAGTACGCCGGACCCGACGTCCTGTCCGGTCGATCAATCGGTGGCAGAAATGGATCGAACGCACTGAATGAAACAGAGACAACGCTACTAAAGTAGTCTTTTGACAGTGGACTTGTGTAACCGAAGACGCCGTTCTCTAGGAAGGCAAACGGTGGCTGATCTTGACGCTGTACGCCGACAAGGGCATCGACCATGTTATTCAGCAGTGTGGTCTTGCCGACGCCGTTTCTACCAATGAGTACATGAACGTTTGTTGAAGGCGTAGTCCCAGAGGTAACCTCGAAGTCCAAGGCGACTTCCGCGTGCTTTTCATCCCCTTCCTGGCGATACGAGAAGTGGAAATCCGATAACGCCACTTGACCGTTCAGTACGCGCTTGAATTGACCGTGAATAACCGTGAGACTTACGCCTCGCATTAAAGAGTCTGTGAACACCTTTTCATTCTCTGCGATCGCCAACCGCGCATCATCCGCCACGACGTCTCGTAGGGCGTTGAGGATGCTGTCGCGCTCTGTTGCATTGAGCTTGTCCGCAGCAGTCTTGTAATAGTCAACGTCCTGTCCCAGGGAGAACCACTCCTCCGGGAGTGTGGTGAAAGTGGACGGTAGCTTCTCCTTAGTCCAGCCTTTAGGTTGCCCCTTGTAGCCGATTTTTACGGCTCCCAGATCGACGCGCCTGCCCCGAACGTCGAAATAGACAACGGTAAACGACGTCTTGAAGGAGTAGTCGTCCCAATCTCCCGGCATGAGCTGAACAAGGCCGCTTGTGGAGCTGGGACTCTCGCGCAGATTAAGCAATTTGAACGAAATTTGCACGGAAACTCCTAAAGTGCGGAAACAAGGCATTCTGCAGGAAAGCACTCCGCCTTGAGATTCCCGTTCGTCGCGCCATCCGGTCTGAAGCAGTCAGCTTAAATAGTGCGCTGACCCACTGTTACTTCGGTGTCGTATCGTCAGCCATCAATAATGCAATATTGTCGATGGTCAGCTACCAGTTCATGTCAGTGAAGTCGTGTGGCGGGCAGCAGTTGAACAGCAGGCGGTGCATCAATAGCGCAGGACTTGAAGCGGAGGTCATCGGGCAGCGGGATCTTGCGGCCTTAGTTGTATACGTGCTGGAGCCGCCAGAACCCTCAGCCACTTGGCTGCTAAGGGCGGTACTTCTCATAATCGTCCAAAAAGAGTCGTGCTGACTCGTCAACAAACTCTTGCTTGCGCTTCCCGAGATCCGAAAGCTTTTGATAGATGCTTTTGTAGATCACCTGGTGGGCCTGGTTTTTGATTGTCTGGTCGTCGTAGGGGTCCAGCTCGACCTCACCTTCTCCGAGCGTGGCGTCCACCAATCGCAACAGATCGTCCTTGTTGATCTTGTCGATGGAGATGTAGTCGCCGTTAGCGGCCAGGAACTGGCCAAGGTTCTCACTGATCTTTAATAGCTTCATAACCCTGCCTTCTTTTTTCGTAGGTGTCCGTGCCTGCCTCCAGCGAGTTCAACAGCGTCTCATGACTGTTGATGAAATCGCCTTCCACGGAAGTCATTTGCTTGTCGGTGGGGTAGCCCGAGTAGATGCGATATCTCGGTGCGCCACCCTCAACCTCTTTCATGGTGAACAACAGGTAGTCCGCACCGACCGAGGCCCCAACTGTGTTGTTGTGGGTGACGACCACTACGGGCATGGTCTCCGAAATGGTTTTTAGAATCTGGTTGACCTCTCCCTTCAGGAAAAGGTTGTCGAAGGATGACTCTGGCTCGTCGATCAACAGGAGGTCGTAGTTTTGCGCATCGGCGATTTCCTGAAGAAGCCTGAACTCGGACCTCTCCCCGCCTGAGACCTCGTATCCATCCTTGTTGAGCACTCGGTAGCTAATCTTCACGAACAGCTTATAGATGTCGGCTCTCGGCAGGTTGTCGTTCTTCATCAACTCACAAAGGTAGGCGTGGGCGTCGTCGTATTTGCGAAAGGCGTCACCGAAGGCCAACCGGGTTCCGCTAGTCGCCTTGACTTCGCCGGAAGTCGTATAGCGGTGTTTCTTTGCTTCGATCTTGAAACCCTGCAGCGTCTCCTGGAAGATCACTGCATCTGTTTTGAGAAAAGCGATGATTTCCGAGAATCTTGCAATGCACTTGAAGTCCATTGCCATTGCGTAGAGATCGACGTCCTGAACCTGAACCGCCGAGGTGCGGAATGCCAGGCCGTGCTTGATCTCCTTGACAAGCTCGTTGACGACTTTTTTCTTCTGCCCGTCCAAAACCTTGGTGCGCAATACATCGATCAATTCGAGGGCCAGTCGCTTGAGCGCGTCCAGATCGACATGCCTTTCGATGATCGCCCGGTATTCGACGTTTTCGATCAATTGGCGAACTGACCCGATCAGAGCCTGAAGGGTTGCCGCGTTCTCAATAGGGAACTCGACCTCATCGAACAAGGCCGCGTTTGAAAAGGCATCCCGTCGATCAGCCTCTTCGGCCGATCTCAGAAGCGAGTCTAAGTAGGACGTAACTGCACGGTCACGCGTAGGCAAATCTACCTTCATCACATCGTCAAGTACGCGCTTCAATCCGGCCAGATACTGATCGACGAAGGCGCTGCGTCGGCGTTCGATATTGTTCTTGAACTCGCCAGCTTCGTCCTGCTGGACCAGTGAGAACTGCTTTATGTATTTGACGCTCTTGATCGTCTCGCTGATCAGGTCGAGTGTGTGCGTCTTTCCAGTCGAGCGCGTGCCCAATACCACGTTCAGGCCGGTGGAGAGCATCTGCCCGTTGTCGAAAACTTGCCACAGCTTGTTCCCATCTTGCTCCGACAGGGCTACCTTAGCCTTGTCTTGAAGGCAAGTTTTTAGGGCTTCAAGCGTCAGGGCGCCGCAATCGACGAATGTTTGCCTGGTTGGCAACGTCGTCATGTCCATCCTCATCCGCGAATCACTGAAGAGAACAGGCGTCAGCTTGCCGGGGTCCTTGATGTTGCGCACAAACTTCTTGGGGCTGTCCACTTCCCCCGCGCTGACGTAGGGTCTTAGTTTTTCCAGCGTTCCGCCTGTAATCGGTGGTCCCTTGTCGTAGTGCGGGATGAGAAGGTAATTTTTCAGGTCACCGAATATCTTGGTCAGCTCCTCAACGGACATGCTGTCGCCGATCTTGGAAATCCGCTGCGTCACGAGCGCCGTCTTGGACACGAAGTCGTCAAGGTCAGAGGGCTTGGCGATCACCAGAAGATGTCCGCTATCGACATTGATTTCAATGCCTGGAAACACCGTGGCAGTCATTGCCTGTTGTATCTGGCGGAACTGAGAGCCATCGAAGACGTCGTGGTTGGTAACCGCTACTGCATCCAGCTTCGCATCGGTGACATACCGCTTAAAGGCATCCAGACTGAAGGTGAATGGCCTGTCGCTGATAGTTGAGACAGTGTGGATGTGCAGGTCGATTTTTTTCACGGCGCCCTCCGGTAAATATTTTTTATTTGAGCTTAGTCTCGCTGGGAAGTGTTCCGCTATTTGCGGACCCGCAGGATTATGGAAATCTCATTGCGGAAACTGCCATGTTGAAAAGGTTGTATCGTGGACGCTCCACTCTGTCAATTGTTAAAAATGCCGGGGCGCTGCACTTGCTCTGTGCGGATTGACTGCTCACTCATTGGGGCGCGCTCACTACCGCGTTAAATTCATTGGCGCCAACTAAGATAGATCTCCGCTCGCTGAAATGACGCTCGCATTGCGGCAACAGGCCTTTCCACGGATTGCGAGGCGCATTCCTATGATTAGATGGTCTCTACGACGCCCCCCCGAGGATCGGTTTCCAGCCGCGAATCTCGAAAAGCAGGTCGCTGGCGCCAATACGGCTGACTATCGACAACCGAACATTGTCGATAGACAACCGAGTTAACGGGCATCCTTGAAGCTTCCATCGTCATAAGTCCCAGAAGTGCCTCCTGTCTAACTATTGTTCAGACCCTCTGAGCCTTTCCGCCCCTCCGCCCTTCCGCCCTGAATGCCTATGGCAACTTGGCAATCACCTTGATCTCAAACTGGAACCCATAGAGCCAGGTCACGCCGATCCCGGTCAAGGTCGGGTGCGGCGCGTCGCCCCAGTACTCGGGCACGATCTTCCAGGCTTTCTCGAAGTTCTTTTCAGGGTCGACGATAAAGACAGTCACATCGACCACGTCGTCAAAGGTGCAGCCCGCGGCCTTCAGGACGGCATTCAGGTTGTCAAACGCCAGCCGCACCTGGGCTTCGAGGTCGGGCTCGGGGGAGCCGTCTTCGCGGCTGCCGACCTGGCCTGATACGAACAGAAAGCCGTTGGAGCGGATGGCGGGCGAATAGCGGTTGCGTTCATACAGGGCCTGGCGGCCGGGAGGGAATACTACGTCGCGTTGGGTCATGGTGAATCCTTGATCTGGGCCTGAACCGGCCCGGTTAGCCGTGGTGGCTGGTTGTGGTGGTTGGTGATGAATCAACTTTAGGACGCAGGGGCTTGCGGATAAACAGGCAAGGCTGTCCATCACTGTTCGTAAAATCCAAACAATCTTTGACCCATGGACCTCATGGGCCCCATGGACCTTATGGGCGTAAACCGGGAGCTGACGATGGACCGTTTCGATGCGATGCAGGCCTTTGCCCGTGTGGTGGAAACAGGCAGCTTCACCAAGGCGGCAGAGACGCTGCACATGAGCAAGACCAGCGTGACGCAGCTGGTGCAGCAGCTTGAGGCGCGCCTGCGCGTGCGGCTGCTGAACCGCACCACGCGCAAGGTCAATGTCACGGCCGACGGCGCGGCGTATTACGAACGCGTGCTGCGCGTGCTGGCCGACGTGGACGACGCGGAGACCAGCCTGTCGGACGCCTCGGCGTCACCGCGCGGGCGGCTGCGGGTGGATGTGCCCAGCCCGCTGGCCACGCTGATCCTGGCGCCGGCCTTGCCGGCCTTCCATGCGAAGTATCCCGACATCCAGCTCGACATGGGTGTGAGCGACCGCATGGTCGACATCATTGGCGAGAACGTGGATTGCGTGGTGCGCGGCGGCGAGCTGACAGACCAATCACTGATGGCGCGCCACGTGGGCGACCTGCGGCTGGGGGTGTATGCGGCGCCCAGCTACCTGAAGCGATACGGAACGCCTTTGCACCCCAAGGAGCTGGAAGACACGCACCACCGCACCGTGGGCTTTCATTGGGCGCGCAGCGGCAGGACCTTTCCCTATGCCATGCACAAGGGCGATGAAAGCATCAAGGTGCAAGGCCGCTACAGGGTCGCGATGGACGACGGCAATGCCTGCCTCGCGGCCGGCCTGGCCGGTGCGGGTGTGCTCTGGCTGCCCGACTACATGGCCAGGGCGCCGTTGATACGCGGTGAGCTGGTGCCGCTGTTCAAAGGCTGGCGGCTGGACCCCATGCCTTTGTACCTGGCGTTTCCGCCGAACCGGCATGTGAGCGCCAAGCTGCGCGTGTTCATCGACTGGATTGTTGAGCTGATGGCGGTGCATGCGCCTGTGATACGACCGTGATGGGCCGGTAGCCGGGCTGGCCCGATCAGGCCTCGCGGTACATCCCCGAGTCCCCCCGAACGCCCAGCTTCTTGCGAAAAGCCTGAATGTCAAAGCCCTCGCTGGCGAGCCGCTTCTGCATGGCGGCCTGGGCGGCCGCAACAGCATCGGCGCTGGCCCACTCCACCACGGTCACAACATCGAACTCGCTGCTGTCGCCCGTCTGGGTCAGCACGTGCTTTTGCAGGCAGCCGGGTTGCTCGCCCAGCATGCGCTGGACCTGACGGATGCGTTCGACAAAAGCCGATATCGACTGCGAGGGCACGACGAATTTGTCGATGCGGAAAACCGAGGCGGATGAAGACGCGCGAGGGGATGGATCAGCGGACATTTGCAGTTCCTTGTTTGAAATGGGCCGGCCGGATCGGCCGGGGAAACAGCAGCGTAAAACCTCAAGTAAAGTTGAGGTCAAGCACTATTTGCGAGGAGGACTCAGCCCATGGGCACAGAACTGGAACAAGCCGGCATCTTCCCCACCCTCTCGGTGGGCGACATGGCGCGCCGCAGCGGCGTGGCGGTGTCAACGCTGCACTTTTACGAGAAGAAGGGGCTGATCAGCAGCAGCCGCACCGAGGGCAACCAGCGCCGCTATGCGCGCGAGATGCTGCGGCGCGTGGCCTTTGTGCGGGTGGCGCAGCGGGTCGGCATCGCGCTGGCCGACATTGAAGCCGCGCTGGCCACCCTGCCCGCCCGGGCCGCACCCAGCCGCGCGGACTGGGAACGCCTGTCGGCCGCCTGGCGCGCCGACCTGGACGAGCGCATGGCGCAGCTCAAGAAACTGCGCGACACATTGGACGACTGCATAGGCTGCGGCTGCCTGTCGATCGACAAATGCCGGCTGCGCAACCCTTATGACAGGCTGGGTGAACAGGGTGCGGGGCCGCAGCGTTTGTGGATTGCGCGCCGGGAGGGCGCCTAGGGGCAGAATTTATCCGCAGATTTCGCAGATTTACGCAGATAAGACAAATACAAACCTCTTGTTTTTAATCTGCGTAAATCTGCGAAATCTGCGGATATGAATCTGCTCCCCCTAACCCAGCGGCCGAAACAAATCCAGCAACATCATCAACACTGCAAAGCCCATCACCACCACGCCGCCCCAGCCGAACCAGGTGGTCTTGAAGCCCGAGGTGAATTTACCCATGACCGACTTGCGGCCGGCCAACAGCATCAGGCCGGCCATGATGGGTACGGCCACCACGCCGTTGATGACGGCGCTCCAGTAGAGCGCTTTCATCGGGTCGATGGCGGTGAAGTCCATGCCGGTGCCGACAATGGTGGCGATGACGATGATGGCGTAAAAGCGCTTGGCTTCGTACCAGTGGCGCTCCAGGCCTTCGGGCCAGCCAAAGGCCTCGGCCACCGCATAGGCGGCCGACGAGGCCAGCACGGGCACGGCCAGCAGGCCGGTGGCGATGATGCCGCCGGCAAACAGCGCAAAGGCAAAATCCCCGGCCAGCGGGCGCAGGGCCTGGGCCGCCTGCGCGGCCGAGGTCACATCGTGGATGCCGGCCGTATAGAGCACCGCGCCGCCCAGCACCATGATGAAGAAGGCAATCGCGTTGGAGAAAAACATGCCGATATAGGTGTCGCGCTTGACGCGGCGCAGGTCGCGGCGCACTTCTTTCTCGGACCCCCGGCCGGCGCCCTTGAGGCGCAGCTCTTCCACTTCCTGCGAGGCCTGCCAGAAAAACAGGTAGGGCGAGATGGTGGTGCCCAGCAGCGCGACGATCATCATCCAGTAGCCGGAGGTCCATTGCAGCTTGGGGATTACCAGGTCGTGCAGCACCTGGGCCCACTGCACCTGCACCAGGAACACGGCGATCACATAGGCGAACAGGAACAGCGTGAGCCACTTGAGGATGGGCGCGAGCTTGCGATAGGGCACAAAGACCTGCAGCAGCACGGTGATGACACCAAAGGCCACGGCATGGAAGTGCTCGCCGCCGCCCACGGCGAGCTGCAGTGCCTCGCCCATGGCGGCGATGTCGGCCGCGATATTGATGGTGTTGGCGACCACTAGCAGGAACACCATGGCCATCAGGAAGGCGCGCGGCGTGTGCTCGCGCAGGTTGGCGGCCACGCCCTTGCCCGTGACGCGGCCTATGCGAGCGCTCACCAACTGGATGGCGATCATGAAGGGCAGCGACAAAAACACCGTCCAGAGCAGGCCGGTGCCGAACTGCGCCCCAGCCTGCGTGTAGGTGGCGATGCCGGATGGGTCGTCGTCGGCGGCGCCGGTGACAACGCCTGGACCGACATGGCGCAGGAAGGAGGGGATGCGGTTCAACATGGCCGCGAGCCTAGCACGGCCTTATGAGGCCAGTCTTAAGAACCTGTTCTACGGCTTACGAGTGACTCGCATATCCTACTCACTCATCACCACCAGTATCTGCGCATCCGTGCGGCCCAGGGAAAGATAGATGTGCCCGACGCCGCTGTTGAAATAGGCCGATTCATGGCGGCCGACTTCAATGATTTCGCCGGTTTCAAATTCAATGCGCACCCGGCCTGACAGCACGGTCACAAATTCCTGCCCCGGATGGCGGACGAAGTCAGGGAACTCTTCTCGCTGGCGCACCATGATCCTGCCGAGCATGGGCGTCATGCGCTTGCCCGGAAACCCGTTGGCCAGCACGCGGTAGTCGTACTGGCCCGAGCTGTAGGTGGCTTCGCCGCCCGCTTCCGACCACACCACGACGGGCGCCGCGGCGCCGGGCGGGGCGGCGCCGCGTGCATCCATCAGCTGGCCCACGTCGAGCGCCAGCGCGCGGGCCACGGCGGCCAGTTTTTCATAGCTGACGGAGATCTGGCCCAGCTCCATCTTGGACAGCGTGGACAGGGCCACGCCGGAGCGGCCCGACAGGGCTTTAAGCGTCAACCCGCGCGCCTTGCGGTGTTCGCGCAGGCTCAGGCCCAACTGCCCGCGATTGGCCTGCGGGGCGTTGGCTGTGGTGCGGGCTGGGCGTGCGGGCATGGTGTTTTCCCTTTGTTGGGGCCAAATCAGCCAAACGGGCTGGACAGGCATGATTCTCGCATGTGAGAATTCTCAAATGCGAGAATTTGACATCCTGATCGTCGGCGCCGGCATTGCGGGCGCATCCCTGGCCTGGCGCCTGGCCGGGCAGCGCAGCGTGGCGCTGCTGGAACGCGAGTCCCAGCCGGGCTACCACTCCACGGGCCGCTCCGCCGCCATGTTCATGGAAACCTACGGCCCACCCATGGTGCGTGCGCTGACGCGCGCCAGCCGCGCCTTCTACGAGCGGCCGCCCGAAGGCTTCGCGCCTGACTTGATGCAGCCGCGCGGCGTGCTCTACCTCGCCACGCACGGCCAGGAACAGGAACTGGCGAACACCCGCAAGGAACTGGCGCCGGGCTGCCCCGGCCTGCTGTCGCTGGACGCAGCCGCCACGCTGGCCCATGTGCCCTGCCTGCGGCCCGAACTGGTGCACGGCGCGCTGTATGACGCGGGTGCGCAGGACATGGACGTGCATGCCCTGCACCAGGGTTTTCTGCGCGGCTTCCGCCAGGCGGCGGGCACAGACGGCGAGTTGCGCAACAGCGCCGGCGTAACCAAGGCCACGCATGACGGCCGCTGCTGGACGGTGGAGCTGGCCGACGGCCAGTCGCTGCGCGCCCGCACCGTGGTGAATGCCGCGGGCGCCTGGGCTGACGAACTCGCAGCCATCTTCGGCGCGCGGCCCATAGGCCTGGTGCCCCACCGGCGCAGCGCCTTCACCTTCAAGGCGCCCGAGGGCGTGGACGCTTCGCACTGGCCCGCCGTAGTGGGTGTGGATGAAAGCTATTACTTCAAGCCCGATGCGGGCCAGTTACTGGGCTCACCCGCGAATGCCGACCCGACCGTGCCGCACGACGTGGTGCCGGAGGAACTCGACATCGCCATGGGCATTCACCAGATTGAAAGCGTCTCGACCCTCACCATTCGCCGGCCCGCGAGCACCTGGGCCGGCCTGCGCTCTTTTGTGCCCGACGGCGAAATGGTGATAGGCCATGACGACGGCAGCCCTGGCTTCTTCTGGCTCGCGGCGCAAGGCGGCTACGGCATCCAGAGCGCGGCGGGCGCGAGCGCGCTGGCCGATGCGCTGCTGCGCGAGACCGCGCTGCCCGAAGAACTGCTGCGGCAGGGCGTGGATGCGCGCGCGCTGTCACCTGCCCGCTTGCGATGAAGCGGCAAGCATCCATACGTTTACCCGCCCCCCGATCGAACGAAACCTTAAAGAGGCCTACCATGCAACACATGTCATTCAATGCACTGCGCCGCACGCTGATCACCGGCGGCATCATCTTTAGCGGACTGGCAGCCATGGGCGGGCCGGTGCAAGCTGCCGATTTCCCCGAACGGCCGATTACGCTGGTGGCGCCCTACCCGGCCGGCGGCGCAGCCGACGTGCTGTCGCGCATCCTGGGAAAGGCCCTTGGCGACAACCTGGGCCAGGCCGTGGTGGTCGAGAACAAACCGGGCGCGGGCACCGCCATAGGCGCGGCTGCGGTGGCCGGCGCCAAGCCCGACGGCTACACGCTGCTGGTGAGTTCCAACTCCACCTTCACGCTGAATCCGGCGCTGCAACTCAAGCTGTCTTACGACCCGGTCAAGGGTTTTGAGCCGATCGGCATGGTCGGCTCGGTGGCGCTGGCGATGCTGGTGAACCAATCGGTCACCGCCACCGACGTGCACCAGTTTGTGGCCGCCGCCAAGGCCAACCCCGACAAATACGTGTACGGCAGCTTCGGCAACGGCACCAGTTCCAACTTTGCCGGCGCGATGTTCAACACGGCCACGGGGCTGAAGATGACGCACGTGCCTTACAAGGGCTCCGGCCCGCTGATGACCGACCTGATGGGCGGGCAGATCCCGGTGTCGTTTGACACCGTGGTCGCCGCGTCGCAGCAGCTCAAGTCTGGCAAGGTCCGCGTGCTGGCCGTGGCCATGTCCAAGCGCTCAGCCCTGCTGCCGAATGTGCCGACCATGGCCGAAGCTGGCTATCCCGCCGTCGACATGAACGCCTGGCTGGCAGTGGTGGTGCCCAAGGGCGTGCCGGCGCCGGTCAAGGCGCGGCTCGAAAAGGCGCTGATGATCGTGATGGCCAATCCCGAAGTCCTGGACAAGCTCAAGGGCGCTGGCTTTGAGCCCGGCTATACCGCGATTCCCGACTGGTCCGGCATGGTGACGGCCGAGATCGCGCGCATGAAGACGCTGGCCGAACGCTCGCAGATCAAGACTGATTAAACATGACAGCTTCCACGCTCCCCGACATCTCCGCCGTTGAACTCCGCCGCCTGATCGCCAGCCGCCAGGTGTCGCCGGTGGAGTTGATGGATGCCTGCATCAGCCGCATCGAAGACCTCAACCCGGCCGTCAACGCGATCTGCGCGACCGACTTCACGCGGGCGCGCGAGGCCGCGCGCGAAGCCGAGGCGCAGGTGATGCGCGGCGGCGCGCTGGGGCCGCTGCACGGGCTGCCGCTGGGCGTGAAGGACCTGCAAGATACGGCGGGCCTGCTGACCACCTACGGCAACGTCGGGCTGCGCGGCAACGTGCCGGCCAAAGACAACGCGCTGGTGGCAAAGCTGCGCGCGGCCGGCGCTATCGTCACAGCCAAGACCAATGTGCCCGACATGGGCGCGGGCGCCAACACGCGCAACCCGGTCTGGGGCGCGACGGGCAACCCCTTCAACCCCGCGCTCAATGCGGGCGGCTCATCGGGCGGCTCGGCCGCAGCGCTGGCGGCCGGCATGCTGCCGATCTGCACCGGCTCCGACACCGGCGGCTCGCTGCGCATCCCGGCGTCGCTATGCGGCGTGGTGGGCCTGCGGCCCTCGCCCGGGCTGGTGGCCAATGATGCGCGGCCGCTGGGCTGGTCTGTCATTTCGGTGCTGGGCCCCATGGGCCGCAATGTGGCCGACACGGCGCTGCTGATGTCCGCGAGCGTGGGTGCGAATGCGCATGACCCGCTGTCTTACCCGGTGGACGCCTCGGCCTTCTGGCCGCTCAAGGCGGTGGACCTGTCTACGCTGCGCGTCGGCACCACGGAAGATTTCGGCGTCTGCATCGTGGACCCGGAGATACGCCGCGTGTTCCGCCAGCGTGTGGAAGCGATCCGGCCGCTGGTCGCCAGCTGCGAGCCGGTGGACCTGAAGCTGGACGAGGCCGACCGCGCCTTTGACACGCTGCGCGCCGAGAGTTTTGTGGCGGCCTTTGCCGACACCTACCGCAAAGCCCCCGAAACGCTGGGCCCGAATGTGCGCGACAACATGGAAATCGCCGCCGCCATCACGCTGGCCGACCGCGCCTGGGCGCACCTGGAGCAGACGCGCATCTCGCGCCGCTTCGCCAAGGCCTTCGAGCAGTACGACCTGATCCTCGCGCCGGTCACACCGGTCACGCCCTTCCCCTGGACTGAGCTTTTCGCCGGCAACATCGACGGCCAGGCCATGCGCAACTACTACCACTGGCTGGGCCTGACTTATGTGGTGACGCTGGCGACCAACCCGGCGCTGGCCCTGCCCTGCGGCAAGGACGAGCACGGCATGCCTTTCGGCCTGCAGGTCATAGGGCGGCTGCATGGTGACGCGCAGTTGTTGGCCGCAAGCCAGGCGCTGGAGCAGGTGTTTGCGCGCGATGAGCAACTGCGCCGGCCGGTGCCCGACCTCAAGGTTTTGAAGACGGCCAGGCCGGAGCTCAAGTCCATCGTCACGCATCCGCCGGAACTGGCTGCGAGCGCAGGCAGCGGTGGCATCACGGCGGTCTGAACTGTGCCAGCGCTGCTGGCGCAGCGTTTAAACGGCGCGGTTCAAGTCCACATCCAGGCCCGCACGCTTCATCTCGCGCGCCAGCAGCAACTGCCACAAGCCCGAATCGTCGACCGTGATGCTGGTCGCGCCCTTGAGGACATCCGGCAGGGTGTCGTTTTCGGACAGCAAGCAGGCAATGCGGCTGCGGCCTAGCGCGGCAAGCATGAACCCGATGGCCAGCATGGCCGCCGGCGAGTCGGGTTTGTTCCCTGGCAAGAGCAACAAAAACCCGACGCTGCGCAGCCCCTCAAGCTTGTCGATGGAGACAGCGTCGAGTATGGCCGCCTGCAGGCCCAGCCGCTCCACGAACTCGCACGCATCGCCCACGGCATCGCCGCCCAGGCCCAGGATGGCGACGCCGCCAGTTACCGCTTGCGGCGTGGAGGCAGAAGAGGACGAAGAAGAATCAGTCTGTGACATAGGCATCCTCTTTGGAGTGGGAGGTGAAGGCAGTGGGGCCGATGCTGGTGCTGGTGCTGCTGGCGACGGCGATGCTGGTGGCGGCGGTGGCGCCGATTCCGCCTCCGTCACCGGCGCGGCTGATTCGATCGGCATGGCTGGTGCGGGTGGTGCAGCTGGTTCGGGCGGCGGCGGGGCTGGCGCGGCTGCGGCCGTGCCGTTGAGGCGATCCGTCAGCAATTGTTTGGCGGCCGTCACGCGCGTGGTGGCCAGGTCAATGCCTTCCTTGACCTTTTGCTGGCGCTCCTCGTCCGTGAAGCGGTCACCGAAAGTGGTGTCCAGCAGAAAGTCCTGTAGCGCGACGGCGTACTGCCGGTACTCGGGCGTGCCGGCGCCAAAGCTGTCGGCCAAAGTGGTATTGACCTTCTTCTGCAGGGACTCGACGCTCGAGTCCCAGCCGGTTTGCGTCACCGATACCTTGAAGGCCCGCAGTATCTTGATCTGCCGGTTGACCTTTTCGATTGCGCCCTCGATCACCGCTTTATCGCGGGGGCCAAGGGATGGCGGCGAATTTTTGCCGTTGGACATGCAGGCTCCTGATCCTCATGCGAACAGCCCACACTGTAACTGCAACGTTCCCGGTTAAAGCACCAGCAATGCCCTGAAATCGTTAACGTTGGTGTGTGTAGGGCCGGTAACGACCAGGCCGCCCAGCGGATCGAAGTAACCATAGGCGTCGTTGCGGTCCAGGTACTGGTCCAGCTTCATGCCTTTGGCCAGCGCGCGCTGCAAGGTGTCAGGCGCCACGAAAGCGCCGGCATTGTCTTCCACACCGTCAATGCCGTCGGTGTCGGCCGCTAGCGCATAGACGCCGGGCTGGCCCTGCAGCGCCAGCGCCAGGCCCATACAGAACTCGCCGGCGCGCCCGCCACGGCCGCGCGGCGTACCTTCAGGCTGCTTCTTGATGGTGACGGTGGTTTCGCCGCCGCTCAAAATCACGCAGGGCTTGCTGAAGGGCTGGCCCTTGTGCGCCACGGCGCGCGCCAGCGCCGCATGCACCTTGCCGACTTCGCGCGATTCGCCTTCCATCTCGTCGCTCAGGATGTAGGCCTGCATGCCGGCCGCGCGCGCCACGGCGGCGGCGGCTTCCAGCGACTGCTGGGGCGTGGCGATCATATGTACTTCGTGGCCCTTGAAGACCGCGTCGCCGGGCTTGGGGGTTTCCAGCGCGCCTTGCTCAAGCAGGCTCATGATGGCGCCCGGCACTTCAATGCCGTAGCGCTGCAAAATCGCCACCGCGTCGGCGCAGCTGGTCGCGTCGGGCACGGTGGGGCCGCTGGCGATGATGGACGGGTCGTCGCCCGGCACGTCGCTGATGGTGAGGGTCACCACGCGCGCCGGCGCGCAGGCTGCGGCCAGCCGACCGCCCTTGATGCGCGAGAGGTGCTTGCGCACGCAGTTCATTTCGGAAATATTCGCGCCGCTGTTGAGCAGCGCCTTGTTGATGCGCTGCTTGTCTTCCAGCGTCAGGCCTTCGGCCGGCAGCGTGAGCAGGGCCGAGCCGCCGCCCGAGATCAGGCACAGCACCAGGTCGTTTTCGGTCAGCCCCTGCACCATGGCCAGGATGCGCTGGGCGGCCGCCAGCCCGGCGGCGTCGGGCACGGGGTGCGCGGCCTCGACGATCTCAATGCGTTGTTTCAGGCCCTCTGGCCGCGGCGGAATGTGGTGGTAGCGCGTGACGACCAGGCCTTCGAGCGGCGCATCGGCCGGCCACAGGGCTTCGACCGCCTGCGCCATGGAGCCGCCGGCCTTGCCCGCGCCAATCACGATGGTGCGGCCGCCGCTTTCGGGCGTGGGCGGTTTGGGCAGGTAGCGCGCGGTGTTTTCCAGCGGCAGCGCGCGCACGACGGCGGCGCGGTACAGGTGCTCGAGGAATTCGCGCGGCTGGGTGGCGGCGTCGGGGGTGGGTGTCTTGGCTGCGGTCATTGAAAAGTCTCCACCCCTGATTGTGCCGTGGTAACCGGGCAGTAACCGAGCGGGCTGAAAAGCTTTGGGAATAACGAAAAACCCATATCGGCCTCGGGTACAAACGCCCCGTCTTCAATCTGCGTCAATCTGCGAAATCTGTGGATGATTTTTATCCGCAGATTACGCAGATTTACACAGATGAAGATAGACAAATCATGGAGCAAGGTCGTTCGCCCAGCATGGGCTCGTTGCCTAGAATGGTTCTTCCTTCTTCAAAGCAGAAAGCAAACACCGCATGAACGCCTACGTCGCCCTGGGCATTGCCATCGTTGCCGAAGTCATCGCCACCACGGCGCTCAAGTCCAGCGAGAGCTTTACCCGGCTGGTGCCTTCACTGATCAGCATCGCGGGCTACGGCACGGCGCTGTACCTGCTCACCGTGACCATGAAATCCATTCCCACCGGCGTGACCTACGCGATCTGGTCTGGCCTGGGCATCGTGCTGATCAGCATCACCAGCTTCTTTGTTCACCAGCAGAAGATAGACCTCTGGGGCATGGTGGGGATGGCGCTGATCATCGCGGGTGTGGTGGTGCTGAACCTGTTCTCGAATTCGACCACGCACTGAGCAGCGTAAAGCCGGCAGGCGCTACTTCTTGCCCAGCCCCAGCCGCCGTGCGCCTTCGGTGTAGATGCGGATGCGCTCCTTCATGAAGGCGTCCATCTGGTCCGTGCCGACGTTGATGAGCTCAAAGCCGTTCCTGGCGGCAAGCTCCTTCATCTCGGGGTCGCTGTTGAGCAAGGCCCACAAGTCCGACAGGCGCTTGCGCGCTTCGGGCGGTGTGGACTTGGGCACGCCTATGCCGCGGTAGGCGCCGTCCACCCAGTCCACGCCGAGCTCGCGGAAGGTGGGCACGTCGGGCATCAGCGGGTGGCGTTTTTCCATGGCCACCGCGAGCGGGCGCACCTTGCCCTTGTTGGCGATGGCAAACGGCGTATAGGTCACCGCGCCGTCGACCTGCGCGCCGACCACGGCCAGAGACATGTCGCCGGTTCCCTTGTAAGGCACATAGGTGCTCTTGATGCCGAAAGCCGCGTTGAGCCGCTCATGCGCCGCATGGTTGGCCGAGTTCAGGCCCGAGCCGCCAAGGTTGAGCTTGCCGGGCTCCTTCTTCGCGGCGGCAATGAATTCCGCGAAGGTCTTGAAGGGGCTTTTTTCGGGCACCACCAAAACATCGGGCGTGTAGTGGAACCAGAACACCGGCACGACGTCGGCGGTCTTGTACTGCACCTCGCCTTCGATGGGCTGGAACACGATGTGCGGCAGGTTGATGCCCACCACATTGAAGCCGTCGCCCGGCAGGCTGTTCATCTGGCTCCACATGAGGCCGCCGCCCGCGCCGGCCTTGTACTGGATGATGGTGTCCACCGCCGGGCATTTTTTCTTGAGCACGACCTGCTGGTGGCGCGCCGACAGGTCGGACTCGCCGCCCGGCGGAAAGGCCTGCCAGTACCACAGGTTCTTGTCGGGGCAGGCCGGGGCGGGCTGGGCCATGGCGACAGGCGCCGCGGCCATGCAGAAGATACCTATCCACTTCCTGAGTCCACGGTTCATGCTGTGTCTCCCGGGTATTTTCAAGCTGGAATCCACCGGCGTGCTGACACGCTCAGGCAACTCAAACCACTCAGGCGGCCTGCAGCAGGCGCCGGCTGCCAACCGCCGCGCAGACCGCCTCGGTGACCTGCGCCGTGGTGGCTTGCCCGCCCAGGTCGCGCGTGTGCAAGGCGGTGTCGGCGGTCACCTTCTCAATCGCGTCCATCAGCACCGCGGCGGCCCCGGCCTCGCCCAGGTGCTCCAGCAGCATCACGCAGCTCCAGAAGGTGCCGACCGGGTTGGCCAGGCCCTTGCCCATGATATCGAAGGCCGAGCCGTGGATGGGCTCGAACATGCTGGGGTAGCGGCGCTCGGGGTCGATGTTGCCGGTGGGCGCGATGCCCAGGCTGCCGGCCAGCGCGGCGGCCAGGTCGCTCAGGATGTCGGCATGCAGGTTGGTGGCGACCACAGTGTCCAGCGAGGCCGGGCGGTTCACCATGCGGGCGGTGCAGGCGTCGACCAGTTCCTTGTCCCAGCTGACGTCCGGAAACTCCTTGCTGACCTGCAGCGCGATTTCGTCCCACATCACCATGGCGTGGCGCTGGGCGTTGGACTTGGTGACCACGGTGAGCAGCTTGCGCGGGCGCGACTGCGCCAGCCTGAAGGCGTAGCGCATGATGCGCTCGACGCCGGCGCGCGTCATCATGGAGACATCGGTCGCCACTTCAATCGGGTGGCCCTGGTGGGCGCGGCCGCCCACGCCCGCATATTCGCCTTCGGAGTTCTCGCGCACGATGACCCAGTTGAGGTCTTGCGGCTTGCAGCGCTTGAGCGGCGCGTCTATGCCGGGCAGGATGCGCGTGGGCCGCACGTTGGCGTACTGGTCGAAACCCTGGCAGATCTTGAGGCGCAAGCCCCACAGCGTGATGTGGTCCGGGATGTGCGGGTCGCCGGCCGAGCCGAACAAAATGGCGTCCTTGCCGCGCAACTCATCAAGCCCCTTGTCAGGCATCATGACGCCATGCTCGCGGTACCAGTCGCCACCCCAGCCATAGGACGTGAACTCGAAGCGGAAATTCTTTTGCGTGGCGGCGAGCGCTTCAAGCACGGCCTGGCCGGCGGGAACGACTTCCTTGCCGATGCCGTCGCCGGGGATGCAGGCGATTTTGTAGGTCTTCATGGGATTCCTCGGGTGGTAATGCCTCCAATGTAGCGATTGGCGGCAACAACAAAGTCCCGTAAAGTGTGTCCATTGTTAACCTCAAGTTACGAATGTAGCGATGAAGACACCCCAGCCCGCCCCCTCGGAAATGGCTTTTTTCAGCCTGCTGGCGCGCTACGGCAGCCTGTCGGCCACGGCGCGCGAGCTGGGCGTGAGCACGGCGGCCGTCAGCAAGCGGCTGGCGCAGATGGAAACCCGGCTGGGCGTGCAGCTGCTCAACCGCACGACGCGGCGTGCCAGCCTCACGCAGGAAGGCGAGATCTACCTGACGCATGCGCGCCGCATCCTGGCCGACATCGACGACATGGAGCAGCAGGTCTCCAGCGCGGTGGCGGCGCCCAAGGGCTTGCTGCGCGTGAACGCCACCCAGGGCTTCGGCCGCAGCCATGTGGCGCCGCTGGTCTCGCGTTTCGTGAAAACCTACGCCGAGGTGGAGGTGCAGTTGCAGCTCACCGTCAACCCGCCGCCGCTGACCGAGGATGCCTTCGATGTCTGCATCCGCTTTGGCGAGCCACCCGACGCCCGCGTGGTCGCGCGCATGATCGCACCGAATCGCCGACTTCTCTGCGCCTCACCGGCCTACCTGGCGCGCCACGGCACGCCCAAGGTGCCGCACGACCTGGCCCAGCACCACTGCATAGGTATACGCCAGGGCGACGAAGCCTATGGCATCTGGCGGCTGGCTTCGGGCAAGCATACGCAGGCCGTCAAGGTGCACGGCAAGCTCAGCACCAGCGACGGCGAGATCGCGGTGAACTGGGCGCTGGACGGCCACGGCATCCTGATGCGCGCAGAATGGGACATCGCCAAATACCTGCGCAGCGGCCGGCTGGTGCAGGTGCTCGAAAACTACCGCACGCCGGCGGCCGACATCCACGCGGTCTACCCGGCGCGCCATCAGCATTCGGCGCGGGTCAAGGCTTTTGTGGATTTCCTGGCGCGGCATTTCGAGAAGCCCTCGACGCGCGCCGCCGGACTGGCGAGCAGTTGGTAAGCGCCGTTTCGCTTATTCCGTTTTGGCGCCCGCGTCGAACCATTGCCTGATCACCTGTCGCTCCGCCTCGGTGATGCCGGTGGCGTTGTTCATGGGCATGAGGCGCGTGACCACGGCCTGCTGGTAGACCTGCGGCGCATGAAGCTTGAGGGCCGCGGGCGAGTCCAGGCGCACATTCTTCATCTGCACCTGCTCACCATGGCACTGGTAGCAGCGCTGGGCCAGGATGGCTTGCACCTGGCCGTAGCCTGCTGTAGATGGCGCGGCAGGCGAGGCGCTCACACTGGCCGGCGCCGGTTTCATCCAGGCGATGACACCCAGGATGACGGCCACACCCACCAGCGCATAGCCCAGCGGGTGCCGGTTGCGGCCCAGCTTGTAGCCGTGGCGCAGCACAAAGAACTGGCGTATCGCCGCGCCGGCCAGCATCATCAGGATGAGCACCAGCCAGTTCTGCGGATGGCTCCAGGTGAAGCTGTAGTGGTTGCTGAGCATGGCAAACAACACCGGCAGCGTGAAATAGGTGTTGTGCACGCTGCGCTGCTTGCCGCGCTGGCCGTGCACCGGGTCCACAGGTTCGCCGGCCTGGATGGCGGCGACCACCTTGCGCTGGCCGGGGATGATCCAGAAAAACACATTGGCGCTCATGGCGGTGGCCATCATGGCGCCCACCAGCAAAAAGGCTGCGCGCCCGGCAAACCAGTGGCAGGCCAGCCAGGATGCGATGCAGACCAGCACGGCAACCAAAGCGCCGACGATGGCATCTCCATTTTTCTTTTTACCGAACAGCTGGCAGATGCCGTCATAGAGCATCCAGAACACCACGAAAAAAGACAGCGCAACGCCGGCGGCAGCGCCAGGCGACCAGTTCATCAGCGACTTGTCGACGAGGTAGGTGCCCGCATTCCACAGATAAGACACGGTGAACAGCGCGAAGCCCGACAGCCAGGTGCTGTAGCTTTCCCAGTAAAACCAGTGCAGATGGGCCGGCAGCTGCGGCGGCCTGACGGCGAACTTGACGGGGTGGTAAAAACCGCCGCCGTGCACGGCCCAGAGCTCGCCGCTGACACCCTGCTTTTTCAGGTCTTCATCGACAGGCGGCGTGAGGCTGCTGTCCAGAAAAACGAAGTAGAACGAGGAGCCGACCCAGGCGATGGCGGTGATGACGTGGACCCAGCGCAGCAGCAGGTTGGCCCAGTCCAGGAGGTAGCTTTCCATATCTCTCTCAACCCTTGCGGCGCCGACGAAGGCATCGCGATTTCAGCCTGCTCACCACTGCGGGCGCTGTAAGCAGAAATGGGTCACGAACAAGAGAAGTGGGCTTCATCTTTGACGCCCCTTTCCCGGCTCCGCTGCGACCTGGTGGTGGAAGTTTATAGGCTTTGCCTGGAGACGCAAAGCAGCTCAGTTCGCATCGACGCTTTGAAGCAACTGAGCCGCCACGGCCACCGCAATCACCTCGGGCTCCTTGCCACTGATACCCGGCACACCGATGGGACAGGTGACGTGCGCGAGTTCATCCGGCGTGAAGCCCCTGGCCTCCAGCCGATGGCGAAAGGCGGCCCATTTGCTCTTGCTGCCTATCAGGCCTATGTAGGGCAGGTCGCCCCGCTCGCGCTGGCGCTGCAGGCAGGCGGCCAGCACGTCAAGGTCTTCGGCATGGCTGAAGCTCATGATCAGCACGCGCGACTGCGGCGCCAGGCCCGGCACGGCCCCCTGCACCGGGTCGGAATGCTCGCAACCCACACGCGGCGGCACACTGGCCGGGAACACGCCATCGCGGCTGTCTATCCAGCTCAGCACAAACGGCAGGGGCGCTAGCACCTTCACCAGCGCATGGCCGACGTGGCCGCCGCCGAACAGCGCCACCGGCGTGAGTTGCGGCGCATCCAGCCGCTGCGCCAGCGCTGCCGCATCGCCGGCCTGCACACGTTCAAAGCGCAGTTGCACCACGCCGCCGCAGCACTGGCCCAGCGACGGGCCCAGCGCCACGCGCAGCAGCGCACCGGCATCCACGGGGGTATCGCCGCCGAGCATCGCGCGGGCCCGTGCGATGGCGTCGTACTCCAGGTGGCCGCCGCCTATGGTGCCCACCACGGCGTCGGCGAACACGGCCATCCAGGTGCCGGCCTCGCGCGGGACAGAGCCCCGGGTTTCAGCCACCTGCACCAGCACCGCGGGCGATGCGGCCAGGCGGGCCAGCAGGGACTCAAGTAACAAACCGGTGTTGCGGGAAACCATTGGTGACGTGTTGGAAGGCGTAAGCGGATGAAATAGTCGGCAAAATGGGACCATAGCACCACCCGCCCGGCGCGCTGTTTTCAGGCGCGCATGGTGGGTATATGCAAGACCCCATGAACCGGCCCCAGAGCCTGAAAGGCAAACCATGACAACCCCAGAAATGCCTTCCTCTTCATCTGCTTCATCTTCCGCTGCTTCTTCCAACGCCCCGCGTCGTTTCTGGCTGATGGCCTTGCTGTCCGCCGCCGCGGCGGCCGTGGTGAGCGCCTGCAAGACCGCACCTGAAACGCCCCCCGCGCCCGCCGCGACCCCGACACCTGAGTCACCCGTGATCGGGCCTGTCGCGGGCCCGCAAGGCTCGGCCCGCAGCTCAAGCGCAACCACGCCGCGCGCCTACCGCGAAGACGGCGCCACGCACATCTACGGCCTCAATTCAGACCGCATCTACAAGGGCAAGATGCCGCCGCTGCTGTACGCCGTCGGCGTCTTGAATGTGGAAATCGACCGCACCGGCCGCGTGACCCGCCTGGACTGGATGCGCGCACCGAAACATGCACCCGAGGTGATGGCGGAGATCGCCAAAATGATCCAGGAAGCTTCGCCCTTCCCGGCCCCAACACGCATGGGCAAAGTGGTCTACACCGACACCTGGCTGTGGCACGTGAGCGGAAAGTTCCAGCTGGATACGCTCACGGAAGGGCAGAACTAGAGCCCCCACGCTCCCCACTTCGTGTGGTTCGCTGCCCCCCGAGGGGGCGCTGCGCCTGCGGCCCGGCAAAGCCGGTTCCGCGGCCCCGACTGGATTGAAGAACCCCCACGGTCGCGCACTGCGTGTCGCACCCTGCCCCCGAGGGGGCCGCTGCGCCTGCTGTCTGGCAAAGCCAGTCCCGCGGTGAAATGAGTCCACCCCTGTCCAGGCTCACTACGTGTAGCCTGTTCTCCCCTCAAGGGGACGGCGCCTGCGGTCTGGCAAAGCCAGTCCCGCGGCCCCTGCTGATCTTGATCGGCTCGCTTCGCATCGCGCCTGGGTACCACTCCTCGCACCCCCTGAATTCTTCAACCCAGCATGAGCCGTGGAACCGGCTTTGCCGGGCCACAGGCGGGCGGCCCCCACGGGGGCAGGGAGCTACACGCAGTGAGCGACCGTGGGGGCCTTATTCATTCGATTTGCAGGTTTTGGGTTTTCACGACGTTGCGCCAGGCGCGGTAGTCGGCTTCGATGAAATGCCCGAGCAGCGCGGGCGAGCCGGGTGCGGCTTCTACGGCGTCGGCTTTGAAGCGGGCCACCACCTCGGGCATGGCCACGACCTTGTTGATGGCGGCGTTGAGTGTGTTGACGATGGCTGGCGGGGTGCCTGCGGGGGCCATGAGGGCGAAGTAGTTGACCACGTCGATGCTGGGCAGGCCGGCTTCGGCCATGCTGGGAACGTCGGGCAAGGCGCTGGAGCGTTTTGCGCTGGTGACGGCCAGCGGCTTGACGCTGCCGTTCTTGATGAAGGGCAGCAGCGCGGGAATCGTGCCGGTGACGAGGTGGATCTGCCCACCGATCATGTCCATGGTGGCGGGCGCGACGCCGCGGTAGGGAATGTGGGTGATAAAGGTGCCGGTGCGGGACTTGAGCAGCTCCAGCACCAAATGGTTGACGCCGCCGGCGCCGGCGGAGCCGTAATTGAGCGCGCCGGGTTTTTGTCGGGCCAGGGTCACCAGTTCCTTCATGTTGTTGGCCGGCAGCTTGTTGTTGGCGACCCAGACCAGCGGGCCGCTGGCGATCATGCCGACCGGTGTGAACTGGCGCAGCGGATCATAGTTGGCGCTGGGCAACGAGGCGGCCACCGTGGTGAAAGGCGATGCCACCAGCAGCAGCGTGTAGCCGTCGGCCGGCGACTGCGCCACAAACTGCGTGCCGATGGCGCCCGAGGCGCCGGCGCGGTTGTCGACCACAAACGAGGCGTTCAGGACCTCGCCCATTTTTTGCGCGACCAGCCGCGCCATCGCGTCGGTGCCGGCGCCCGGCGCAAAGGGCACCACGATCTTGACAGGGCGGTCCGGGTAGGCGCCCGACGGGCCTTGCGCCATGGCGGCGGGAAGCGCGAAGCTGGCGGCAGTGCCTGCGGACAGCAGCAGGGCTTGGCGGCGGTTCAAAGGGCTTAGGGCGCCTGTTGGCTTGACATTCATGGGAGGCGAGAGAGTGATCAAAACAATCGATTGTCGCCTCGCCTCATGACGCGGGGATGACACGGGAGCGACCGTGTTTTCCCTTAGGAGCTGCTTGCTGGCCCTAGCTGCCGCGGTAGGTGGAATAGCTCCAGGGGCTGACCAGCAGCGGCACGTGGTAGTGCGCGCCGGTATCGGCCACGCCGAAATCCAGGCTGACCTGGTCCAGGAAGGCCGGCTCGGGCAAGGCCACGCCGCGGGCCTTGAAATAAGCCGCGACCTCAAAAACCAAGCGGTAAGTGCCGGCCTTCAGGCTGGCATTGTCGTAGAGCGGCCCGTCCGGGTTGCGGCCGTCGCCGTTCAAGGTGAAGGCCTTGACCAGCGTGGCCTGCCCCGCCTGCGTGGTGAACAGTGACACCTTCATGCCGCCTGCGGGCACGCCGTGCATGGTATCCAGTACATGTGTGCTCAAGCCCATGGCGGTCCTTTGTTGCTAGGGGTTTCCGAGAATGGTTTACCAAAAGTGTATACAGTTTTTGACTTTGGGGCTATCATGGCCCGATGGAAGCATCAACCACCCACGCCATTGTCGAGGCGCTGACCAAGGCCATTGTGGAGCACAGGCTGCACCCGGGCACCAAGCTGGCCGAACAAAAACTCGCCGACCATTTCGGCGTTTCGCGCACGCTGGTGCGGCAGGCGCTGTTCCAGCTCTCGCAAAACCGGCTGATCCGCCTGGAGCCGGCGCGCGGCGCCTTTGTGGCCGCGCCTTCGGTGATGGAAGCGCGCCAGGTGTTCGCGGTGCGCCGCATGCTGGAAGCCGAAATGACGCGCGCCTTCGTGCGCGAGGTCACGCCCGCGAAGATCAAGGCGCTGAAAGAACATGTGGCCCAGGAAAAATCCGCACTCAACGACGCGCCCGGCCGCACCGAGCTGCTCGGCGACTTCCATGTGCGCATGGCCGAGCTTATGGGCAATGAGGTGCTGGCGCAGCTGCTGGGCGAGCTGATTTCGCGCTGCGCCCTCATCACGCTGATGTACCAGACGGCCAGCGCCGCCGAACATTCCAACGACGAACACGCCGAAATCGTCAAGGCCCTGGCCGCCAAGGACGAGGCCCTGGCCGTGCGCCTCATGACCGAACACCTGCTGCACGTCGAGGAAAACCTGGCCTTCGACCGCAAGGTGCCGACCAACGATATTTCGATGGCGCTGTCATGAACGCCGGCTACCCTAGAGATCTGGTCGGCTACGGCCGCAACCCGCCGCATGCGCAGTGGCCCGGAAAGGCACGCATCGCCGTGCAGTTCGTGCTCAATTACGAAGAAGGCGGCGAGAACTGCGTGCTGCATGGCGACGCCGGCTCCGAGCAGTTCCTGTCCGAAATGGCCAACCCGCCCAGCTTTGCCGACCGGCACCTGAGCATGGAAGGCATTTACGAATACGGCTCGCGCGTGGGCGTATGGCGCATCCTGCGCGAGTTTGAAAAACGCGGGCTGCCACTGACGGTCTTCGGCGTGGGCATGGCGCTGCAGCGCCACCCTGAAGTGGCCGCGGCCTTCACCGAACTCGGCCACGAAATCGCCTGCCACGGCTGGCGCTGGATCAACTACCAGCAGGTCGACGAAGCCACAGAACGCGAGCACATGCGCCTGGGCCTGGATGCGATTGAAAAGCTCACCGGCACGCGGCCGCTGGGCTGGTACACCGGCCGCGACAGCCCCAACACGCGCCGGCTGGTGGCCGACGACGGCCGGCTTGAATACGACAGCGACTACTACGGCGACGACCTGCCTTTCTGGACCGAGGTGGCGCGCACCGACGGCGCCGTCGTGCCGCGCCTGGTCGTGCCCTACACGCTGGACACCAACGACATGCGTTTCGCCCTGCCCCAGGGCTTTTCGCAGGCGAAAGACTTCTTCGTCTACCTGCGCGACAGCTTTGACGCGCTGTACGACGAAGGCGATGCGTCACCCAAAATGCTCAGCATAGGCATGCACTGCCGCCTGCTGGGCCGGCCCGGCCGCATCGTGGCGCTTCAGCGGTTCCTCGACCACGTGCAAAAGCACGACCGCGTCTGGGTCTGCCGCCGCATCGACATCGCCCGCCACTGGCAGGCCACCCACCCCTACATGCCCCGGCAGGAAAGCTGAACATGGCCATCACCCTTGAACAGGTCAACACCGCGCCGCGCGAACAGGCGCTGCAACTGCTGGACGGGCTTTACGAGCACTCCCCCTGGGTGGCCGAAAAAGCGCTGGATGCCCGCCCCTTCCGTTCGCTGGCGCATCTGAAGCACGCGATGGCCCAGGTGCTGCGCGCTGCCGGCAGGGACGCGCAGGTCCGGCTCATTCAGGCCCACCCGGAGCTGGCCGGCAAGGCCATGGTCAGCAAAAGCCTCACGACTGAATCCACCCATGAACAGGGCAAGGCCGGCCTGACCGACTGCACGCCCGAAGAATTTGAAACCCTGCAGCAACTCAACCGCGACTACAACGCGAAGTTCGGCTTTCCCTTCATCCTCGCGGTGCGCGGCCCGCGCGGCACCGGCCTGGGCCGCAAGCAGATCATCGAGACCTTCGCGCGCCGCCTGCTGAACCACCCCGATTTCGAGCTGCAGGAAAACCTGCGCAACATCCACCGCATTGTTGAACTGAGGCTTAACGACAAATTCGGCGCCGCGCCTGCGCTGGGCAACGACGTGTGGGACTGGCATGAGGCCATGTCGCAATACAGCGATCCGGGCTACCTCGAAAAGGGCCAGCTCACAGTGACCTACCTCACCGACGCGCACCGCGCCTGCGCGGCCTACATCAGCAGCACCATGCGCGAGTGTGGTTTTGACGAGGTGGGCATAGACGCCGTCGGCAATGTGGTGGGTGTCTACAAAGCCTCGGCGCCGGGCGCCAAAACCCTGCTCACCGGCAGCCACTACGACACCGTGCGCAACGGCGGCAAATACGACGGCCGGCTTGGCATTTTTGTGCCCATGGCCTGCGTGCGCGAACTGCACCGCCAGGGCAAGCGCCTGCCCTTCAACATAGAAGTAGTGGGCTTTGCCGAAGAAGAAGGACAGCGCTACAAGGCCACCTTCCTCGGCTCGGGCGCGCTGATCGGCGACTTCAAGCCCGAGTGGCTGGAGCAGAAAGACGCCGACGGCATCACCATGCGCGAGGCCATGCACAAGGCCGGCCTGAAGCCCGAAGACATCACCAGCATCAAACGAGATGCCGGCAGCTACCTGGGTTTTGTCGAGGTGCATATCGAACAGGGCCCGGTGCTCAACGAGCTTGACCTGCCGCTGGGCATCGTGACCTCGATCAACGGCAATGTGCGCTACCTCTGCGAAGTCACCGGCATGGCCAGCCATGCCGGCACCACACCCATGAACCGCCGCCGCGACGCGGCCGCCGCGGTCGCCGAGCTGGTGCTGTATGTAGAGCGCCGCGCCGCGCAAGACGGCGACTCGGTCGGCACCGTGGGCATGCTGCAGGTGCCCAACGGCTCCATCAACGTGGTGCCGGGTCGCTGCCTGTTTTCGCTCGACTTGCGGGCGCCCGTCGATGCGCAGCGCGACGCGCTGGTGGCCGACGTGCTGGCCGAACTCAAAACCATTTGCGAACGCCGCGGTGTGCACTACACGACAGAGCTGACCGAACGCGCCGCCGCCGCGCCCAGCGCACCGGCCTGGCAGCAGCGCTGGGAGCGCGCGGTCGATTCGCTGGGCGTGCCGCTGCATGCCATGCCCAGCGGCGCCGGCCACGACGCCATGAAACTGCACAAGGTGATGCCGCAGGCCATGCTCTTTGTGCGCGGCCAGAACTCCGGCATCAGCCACAACCCGCTGGAAAGCAGCACCAGCGACGACATCGAGCTTTCCATCCAGGCTTTCACCCATCTGCTTACCCATCTCGCTCCTTGAACACAATGACCCATTCCACCGACTACGCCCGGCTCGACAGCTGGATTGACGCCCACTTCGACGAAGAAACCGCATTCCTGCAGCAACTCATACGCGTGCCCACCGACACGCCGCCGGGCAACAACGCGCCGCACGCCGAGCGCACCGCCGAGCTGATCAAGGCTTTCGGCTTTGAAGCAGAAAAGCATCCAGTGCCCGAAGACGAGGTACGCGGCTACGGCATGGAGTCCATCACCAACCTGATCGTGCGCCGCCATTACGGCAACAAGGGTGAAGGCAAGACCATCGCCCTCAACGCCCACGGCGACGTGGTGCCGCCCGGCGAAGGCTGGACACAAGACCCCTACGGCGGCAAGATCGTGGAAGGCAAGATCTACGGCCGCGCCGCCGCCGTCAGCAAATGCGATTTCGCAAGCTTCACCTTCGCGGTGCGCGCGCTCGAAGCGCTGGGCGCGCCGCTCAAGGGCGCGGTCGAACTGCACTTCACCTATGACGAAGAATTCGGCGGCGAGATGGGCCCAGGCTGGCTGCTCAAGAAAGGCCTGACCAAACCAGACCTGCTGATCGCGGCGGGTTTCTCTTACGAAGTCGTCACCGCCCACAACGGCTGCCTGCAAATGGAAGTGACGGTGCACGGCAAGATGGCGCACGCCGCGATTCCCGACACCGGTGTCGATGCGCTGCAGGGCGCGGTGCAAATCCTCAATGCCCTCTATGCGCAAAACGCGCTCTACCAACAGGTTACGTCCAAAGTCGAGGGCATCAAACACCCCTACCTCAATGTGGGCCGCATCGAGGGCGGCACCAACACCAACGTGGTGCCCGGCAAGGTGGCGTTCAAGCTGGACCGCCGCATGATCCCCGAAGAGAACCCGGCCGAGGTCGAGGCCAATATCCGCCAGGTGATTGCCGACGCGGCGGCGCAATGCAAGGGCATCACGGTCGAGATCAAGCGCCTGCTGCTGGCCAACGCCATGCGGCCGCTGCCGGGCAACAAGCCGCTGGTCGAGGCCATCCAGAAGCACGGCGAGGCCATGTTCGGCCAGAAGATCCCGGCCATGGGCACGCCGCTGTACACCGACGTGCGCCTGTACGCCGAGGCCGGCATCCCCGGCGTGATTTACGGCGCCGGGCCGCGCACCGTGCTTGAGTCGCATGCCAAGCGCGCCGACGAGCGGCTGGAGCTGGAAGACTTGCGGCGCGCGACCAAGGTCATTGCGCGTACGCTGCGCGACCTGCTGGCCTGAGCAAGCCGCCGCCTCCCTCCTCCAAAAAAAACACCCGCCACGGCGGGTGTTTTGCTTTGCGCATCCCGTGCGGCGCGGGTGCGTCAGTTCTGCTGGTTCCGCTTGCCCTGCCTACTCGTGGGTGTAATCCAGCAACGCAAGGTATTCCTTGCGGTCGGCCTTCACCCATTGCTTGACGCCGATCTCGGACATGATGCCCGCCGACTGGCTGTTCATGGCCAGCAGGGATTCCGTCAGGCGGCTGACCATGTCCGCCGGCACGCCGGGTGCGGCCAGCACCGACCAGTTCACCACCGGCTGGGTTTCACCAATGACGCGGCCGCCGCTTTCCTGCCACTTCTTGGCGATGGTTGGGTTCACCGCACCCACCTCGGCAAGGCCTGCCGCAACCTGGCCCGAGACGGAATCCTGGTAGCGGGTATAGGAAATGTAGGGCTCGCGCACGTTCAGGCGGCGCATCTCGGCACGCGCGACCGCGACCGTGGCGGATGACTCGTCGGGCATCAGGATTTTTTTGCCGCTCAGCTGCCCGATGTCATTGATGGGCGAGTCTTTTTTCACGATGAAGGCCGCCTTGTAGGGCTCCGGCCGCCGCACCAGGGGTTGATAGCCTCCGTCGCGAACCAGCTTGGACAGCTGGTTGACGGATTTTCCGAACACCATCAGCGGCTTCTGGTCCGACGACGCCTGCCGCACGAAGTTCTGGATGTCGATGACAGGATCGACCACCACCTGCTTGCTGCGGATCTGCCCGCCCAGGTAATCGGCCAGGCCCTTGTAACGCAAGGCCAGCATGGAGATGCTGAGGTCGGCCGTGACGGCCTCATTGATCAGCAGCCGCCAACGCTCCGCGCCCGCCGCAGCCACCGGCTGCTGCTGGCCCCAGCTCAGCATGGGAGCGGCCTGCCAGGCCACGGCCACCGCGGCGGTGCCCACTACGCCGCGAAGAACCGCGCGGCGACCGGTAACGTGTGACAGCGTATTCATTTGATCACCTTCAAAGGGTTAATTGCAGATTGCACACTCGTCTTCGCTGCCTCGTCTTCCCATTGCCTGGCAGCTGTCAGGCTTGCCTTGAATGCCAGCGCACTCTCAAGCAGCCATTTTTTGTTGTCTTCCGACAGGGCGTAGCTCAACCTGAACTCGTCCATCGGCATACGGTCCTCCTTCACGGCCTTGATCAGCCGGTCCACTTCGGCCGCGGCGTGCGCGGGCGTCGACAGCAGCACCAGGCGGCTCATCTTGTCGGGGTTGTTGGGCACATGGCAGTTCACGCACTGCGACTCGCGCATCTGCAGCGCCAGGTCGCGGTAGCGTTTGTCCACATTGCGCAGATACGGGTTTTCCGGCCGGTACAAGCCGTCGAACAGGGTCACCGCCGGCTGGGTCTGCCCTTTTTCGTCGGTCCACAGCCAGGGGCCCTGGTATTTTTCATGCTGCACCGCCACCACGGGCTGCAGCATCGGTGTGGGCGACACGTCGGTGAACTGCGCCACCTTGATGGTGGCCGTCTCCGGGCTCATCCACAGCATCATGGTGCGGGCGTTTTCGTACATATTCCATTTGGCTTCGTCGTGCCAGAACGGATAGGGAAACTGGCCCGGCGGCAGGCGATTGCGAAAGGCCGCTTCGAGCCGCACCAGGAACATCTTCTCGTCGGCCACCCATTCCACGGTGTGCCGGCCGTTGAACATGAAGAGCGGTGCGTACATGCCGGTCCACGCGTCCGGAGCAAACTGCGTCAGGTTGGTCTGGCGCAGCGTGGCGTTGTCCTTCTTGTTCTGCCGGCCCCACAGCACGATGGGCGCCACATGCGCGCGCAGCTGGCTGGGGCCGAACAAGGCCTGCCGGCACTGGGTGTAGGCGCCGACGTCCCCGGCCGGCGCCAGCGGGCAGTTGGTGGCGAGTTCAGCCGCTATTTCCGCCGCAGCCTGCTGGATATTGGGCGGCACGGGTTTCTTTTCCTGGGCTTGCACGCCGCAGGACAAGGCCAGCGCGGCCGCCAGCAGCCCGGCCCGCCATGGGGACCGCGACATTGATGTTGACATTGATACCGGTAGCAGGCCCCTTTGAATCAACGTATTCATTTTTTCTACTCCCTTGTGTAGTCCAACAAATCCAGGTATTCCTTCTTTTCGGGTTTGGCCCAGGCCTTCACGCCCATCGACGCCATCACGGCGGCGCTTTCAGGGTTGGCCGCCATCAGCGCGTCGCGCAGCTGCTGCACCATGTCCGGCGCCACGTTAGGGCCGGCAAGAATCGACCAGTTCACCACCGGCTGCGTTTCAGCCACGACGCGCCCCCCGTCTTCCACCCACTTTTTGGCGATGGTGGGATTGACCACGCCGATCTGTCCCATGCCGGACTTCACGAACTGCGCGACTTCCTCCTGGAAGCGCACATGCGTCACACGGACCTGGCCGAGTTTTTGCCGCCGCAATTCCGCCAGCGCCACGGCACTGGTGGCCGCGAACTCGTCGGGCATGATGATCTTGGCGTCGGCCGCATCGGCCAGGGTTTTCATCGGGGACTCCTTGGCTACGATAAAGGCCGCCTTGTACGGGTCGGCGCGCCGCACCACCGGCTGGTAGCCGTTGTCGCGCACCAGCTTGGCCAGCTGGTTGACGGATTTTCCGAAGACGAACTCGGGCTTGCTGGCGCCTTGAGCGGCCGCCATGAAGCGCTTGATGTCGACCACGGGCTCCACAACGATAGGCCGCCCCTTGAGCTGGGCTGTGATGAAGTCGGCAATCTGACGGTAGCGGTTGGTCAACACAAATGAATTGGTATCACCCCCCACCGCTTCATTGACCAGCAGGCGCCAGCTCGCACCCCCTCCCGTCGCTGGTTTCTTGCTGCCTGCCGCAGCTGCCGCAGCCTGGGCCCAGGCACTGCCCGGCCCGCCCATACCCCCTGCGAGGGCGCCCAGGCCCAGAATTGACAATAGCTGCCGGCGAGGCTGCGAGTAAGTTGTTCTCATGAAATCCCAGTCCCTGTTTTTGATCTGCTACATCGTGGCGAGACAACTTCGGCTGATGCCTGGTCATCGCACGCAATGCACTCTATGGACGGGCCGTCGAAATAGTCAAAGGCTGCGTGAGGGGCTTGTCCTGTCAGGAATGACAGGTAAAACCTGGAAAACGGCGCAGAGGTTCCGCAAGGCCCGCGCTTTGCCTTCGCCTGCCGGATCCAGACGTAATCAGCTGTAACATCGGGCTTGTTTTCAAGCCCCCGACTGATTGGGAATGACTCTTATCTGGTTGAAAAAAAAGAAGCTTCCGATCTCTGAGCTTCTTCGCAGCAAGCGGTGTAGGCACCCGGAATACCAGGCGCCATTTGGTGTGATCCCTAAGTAACACGCAAAGCATGCAGGGAGTAATTCCCAAGTGTGAACACTGACAGCAGCTGGCCGTGATATCTGTTGCTCTTCAGCCAATCCCGTGCCGCCGCTTGTTGAGCCTGGTTCGCCTTGGCAACTCGAGCGGGCTGTTTCGCCGGCATGGCAGGCATTGTTTTTGCTGTATCGTTTTGGCTTTTCGCCGCGTCCGTAGCCAGAGGCGCCATCAGTGTTTTCTGCCGATTCCGCCTGCCCTCTCCTTCGCAACCCTCAAGAACTGTCCGATATGAAAAACCGCGCACCTGCCCTCCCCTACCTCGCAGCCCGGATGGCCGCAGCGGCCGTCGCCCTGCTGGCTTTGACCGCGCATGCGCAGAACACGCCCATCAAGTTTCAGCTCGATTGGCGCTTTGAAGGCCCTTCCGCCCTTTTCCTCACGCCGGTGGCCAAGGGTTATTTCAAGGCCAACAAGCTGGATGTCACGGTGGACGCCGGCAACGGCTCGGGCGGTGCGGTCACGCGCGTGGCTTCGGGCACTTACGACATGGGCTTTGCCGACCTGGCTTCGGTCATGGAGTTTCACGCCAACAACCCCGACGCACCCAACAAGCCGGTGGCCGTGATGATGGTCTACAACAACACACCGGCTTCGGTCATGGCGCTCAAGAAATCCGGCATCAAGACACCCGCCGACCTGAACGGCAAAAAAATGGGCGCGCCGGTGTTCGACGCCGGCCGCCGCGCCTTCCCGATTTTTGCCAAGGCCAACAAGGTCACGGGTTTCCAGTGGACCTCCATGGACCCGCCATTGCGCGAAACCATGCTGGCGCGCGGCGACGTGGACGCCATCACCGGCTTCACCTTCACCTCGCTGCTCAACCTCGAGGCGCGCGGCGTCAAGGCCGAGGACGTGGTGGTGCTGCCCTATGCCGACTTCGGCGTGAAGCACTACGGCAACGTGGTGATCGCCTCGCCGAAATTCATCAAGGAGAACCCGGCCGCCGTGAAGGCCTTCCTGCAGGCCTTCACCAAAGGCGTGAAGGACGTGGTGGCCGACCCCGCCGCCGCGATTGAATTCGTCAAGGCGCGCGACGGCATCATCAACGTGCCGCTGGAAGTGCGCCGCCTGCGCCTGGCAATCGATACCGTCATCAACAGCCCCGACGCGCGCGCCGAAGGTTTCGGCCAGGTCAAAGCACCGCGCCTCACGCTCATGGCCTCGCAGGTGTCGGACGCCTTCGGCACCAAGACCCGCGTGAACCCTGATGTGGTGTGGAACGACAGCTTCCTGCCGACCGCGGCTGAGCTCAATGTGCTGCCTGTTCCGAAGAAATAAGAACACATCAACCAACAAGAACAAGCATGTCCCTGGCGACCGCTGATAGCACTCATTTCGTTGATTTCCGGGATGTCTGGCTTGCCTACAACGACGAACTGCTCGCACGCAAACAGTTTTCCGTCGAGGCCATAGACCTGCAGGTGCGGCAGGGCGAGTTCATCGCCATCGTCGGGCCTTCGGGCTGCGGCAAGTCCACCTTCATGAAACTGGCCACCGGGCTCAAGATGCCTTCGGCCGGCCAGATTCTGATTGACGGCCGGCCCGTGACCGGGCCACTCAAGATTTCAGGCATGGCTTTCCAGGCGCCCTCGCTGCTGCCCTGGCGCACCACGGTCGGCAATGTGTTGCTGCCGCTGGAAATCGTCGAACCCTACCGCAGCCAGTTCAAGGCTAAGCGAAAAGAGTTTGAAGAACGCGCACGCCGGCTGCTGCAAAAGGTCGGCCTGGCCGGCTATGAAGACAAATTCCCCTGGCAGCTCTCGGGCGGTATGCAGCAGCGCGCGAGCATTTGCCGCGCGTTGATCCACGAGCCCAAGATGCTGCTGCTCGACGAGCCCTTCGGCGCGCTCGATGCTTTCACACGCGAAGAACTCTGGTGCATCCTGCGCGACCTCTGGACCGAGCAGCGCTTCAACGTGATCCTGGTCACGCATGACTTGCGCGAATCGGTGTTCCTGGCCGACACGGTGTATGTGATGAGCAAAAGCCCCGGCCGCTTCGTGGTGCGGCGCGAGATCGACCTGCCGCGCCCGCGCGACCTGGAAGTGACCTACACCCGCGAATTCAGCGACATCGTGCACGAGTTGCGCGGCCACATCGGCGCGACGCGCGGCGGGGCAACGCCATGAACATGAACAACAAGCAACTCGAACGCTGGGCGCCCTGGGTGCTGCTGGCGGCCGTGGTCGCGCTATGGCAAGTGGCGTGCAGCGCCTTTTCGGTGGCCGAGTTCATTTTCCCTTCGCCGCTGGCGATTGCCCAAGCCATGGCCGAGTTCGCCGGCCCGATCGCTGAAGCAGCCTGGAAAACTTTCTGGGTCACGATGGTGGGCTTCGCGCTTTCCATCATCGTCGGCGTGCTGCTGGGCTTTCTGGTCGGCTCGTCGCGCCTGGCCTATGCGGCGGTGTACCCGCTGCTCGTGGCCTTCAACGCCGTGCCCAAGGCGGCCATCGTGCCCATCCTCATCGTCTGGTTCGGCATAGGCATAGGCCCCGGCATCCTGACGGCTTTCCTGATCTCGTTCTTCCCCATCACCGTCAACATGGCCACCGGCCTGGCCACATTGGAGCCCGAACTCGAAGACGTGCTGCGCGTGCTGGGCGCCAAACGCTGGGACGTTCTCGTCAAGGTCGGCCTGCCGCGCTCTATGCCTTACTTCTTTGCCTCACTCAAGGTCTCCATCACCCTGGCCTTCGTCGGCACCGTGCTGGCCGAAATGACAGCAGGCGATTCGGGGATTGGCTACCTCATGCAAAGCGCCGGTTCGCAGCAGCGGCTGGCCTTGGCCTTTGCCGGGTTGGTGGTGATTGGCGCCATGGCGATGGCGATGTATGAGTTGTTCAGTTATGTTGAGAAACATACGACGGGGTGGGCTCATAGGGGGTCGCGTTAGGCCGGGTCTTGCTCCGGCCTGCGCGCGCTCTTCCTCTCTCCTTATCTCCCTTGCTCTTTGCTGAAGGTGGCTGGCCGGGAGTGGCCCGGCGGCCAGTAACTTTCTTTTGCTTCGCCAAAAGAAAGTCACCAAAGAAAAGGCGACCCGCAGTCTGGGTCCCTACGCTTCGCTTCGGGCAACCTGCGGTGCTCGACTACGGCGGGGTCTCGCGCAAACTCGCCTTCGGCTCAAACAAGCGCGATCCCTGATCCGCCTACGTCTGCGCTCCTCGGCCCAGCCAGGACGGGGCAATCGGGATCGGGAACCAATACCAACAAGGACTCGCCGTGGCGAGTCCTTGTTTCTTCAGGTATTCGGTTTCTGTCTTCGGCTGTTTGGCATTTCGGGTCCCTTGTGGATGCGCCGAGGAGCGCAGGGCCAGGCGGATCAGGGATCGCGTTGTTTGAGCGTAGCGAGTTTAGCGAGACCCCGGCTGGACCGAGCACCGCAGGTTGCCCGCAGCGAAGCGGAGGGACGCAGACACCAGGGTCGCCTTTTCTTTTGCTTACTTTTCTTTTGGCGAAGCAAAAGAAAAGTGAGTTGCCGCCGGGCAACCCCCGGCCAACAACCCTTAAAAGAGGGCGACGAAGAATCAGAGGTAGAGAAGAAAAGCGCGCAAGACCGGCACAAGACCCGGCTAAAGAAACCTCTCCAACAACCTCCGGGAAGCCCGATCCAAAGCCGTCATATCCCGAACACTGTACTGCACCCCCTGGCTACCAGCGATCAACAAACCGGTCCGCGCCAGCCGCCGGATATCCTCCTCACCCTTGAGGATGAAAGAAGTCTCACCCCGATCAGTCTCCACCGTCCAGACGCTCGGCGTACCAAAGCTCGAGACGCTTTTGAGGCGCGTAATCTCGGGCACGAAATCGCGCAGGGCGAGTTCTTCCTCGAGCAGCGCGCGCGCGGCGGGCGCCACGGCCTGCAAATTTTCCACCCAGGCTACCTCGTGCCCCTCGGCATTGACCAGTGAAATGCCTTCGTCGGGCGCGGCAATCGGAAAGGCGCGCACCGGCACCACGCCGGCGTGCGATTGCCCGTCGGCGTCGGTGAACACCAGCCGGCCCGACGGCGTGCGCTGCAAGGAAAAGGAAACTTCGTTTGTCGCTTCGTTTGTCGTCATGTGCAGTCCTTGACTCATGCGTTGCCGGTGTGCTGCGCCGTGTGGGCGATCTGCGAGGTCGCCACCGCGATGCGGCGCTCTTCGCCTTCCTGGCCGCCCTCTTCGCTGTCGACCTGGCGGGCCTGGGCTTCGTACAGCCGCCAGTAAGCGCCCTGCTTGGCCATCAGCTCGTCGTGCGGGCCGACTTCAACGACCTGGCCGCGGTCCATCACGACCAGGCGGTCGGCCTTGCGCAACGTCGAGAGGCGGTGGGCAATCGCGATGGTGGTGCGGCCTTGCACCAGGTTGTCGAGCGCGCGCTGGATTTCTTTTTCGGTCTCGGTGTCCACCGAAGAAGTCGCTTCGTCAAGAATCAGGATGCGCGGGTCGATCAGCAGCGCGCGCGCTATCGAGATGCGCTGGCGCTCGCCGCCCGACAGGCCCTGGCCACGCTCGCCGACCAGCGAGTCGTAACCCTGCGGCAGGCGCAAAATAAATTCGTGTGCATGGGCTGCACGCGCTGCCGCCACGATCTCGGCACGCGTGGCGCCGGGCTTGCCGTAGGCGATGTTTTCGGCGATCGTGCCGAAGAACAGAAAAGGCTCCTGCAGCACCAGGCCGATGTGGCGGCGGTAGTCGGCCACGCCAAAGCGGCGTATGTCGGTGCCGTCCACGCTGATGGAGCCGTCGCTCACGTCGTAAAAACGGCAGATCAGGTTGACCAGCGTGCTTTTGCCCGATCCGCTGTGGCCGACCAGGCCGATCATCTCGCCGGGCCGTATCTGCAGGTCCAGCCCACGGATGACCGAGCGGTTGCCGTAGCGAAAGCCCAGGTTCTTCATGTCGATGCGGCCTTCAAGCTGGCCTATCTTCACCGGGTTGGCGGTTTCGGGCACGTTGGAGACGTGGTCGAGGATGTCGAAGATGCGCTTGGCGCCGGCTGCGGCTTTTTGCGTGACCGAGACGATGCGGCTCATGGAGTCAAGCCGGCCGTAAAAGCGGCCTATGTAGGCGATAAAAGCCGTCAGCACACCCACCGTGATCTGCTGCCGTGACACCAGCCAGATGCCAAATGCCCAGACCACCAAAAGCCCCACCTCGGTCAGCAGCGAAACGGTGGGTGTGAACAGCGACCAGGTCTTGTTGAGCTTGTCGTTGACAGCCAGGTTGTGCTGGTTGACTTCGCGAAAGCGCTGGGCTTCGCGCTTTTCCTGGGCAAAGGCTTTCACCACACGAATGCCGGGAATCGTGTCGGCCAGCACATTGGTCACGTCCGACCAGACGCGGTCGATTTTTTCAAAGCCGGTGCGCAGCTTGTCGCGCACCACGTGGATCATCCAGCCGATGAAGGGCAGCGGCAGCAGCGTCACCACCGCCAGCCAGGGGTTGATGGAAAACAGGATGACCGCGGTCATCACGATCATCAGCACGTCGGTGGCGAAATCCAGCGCGTGCAGCGACAAAAACACGCAGATGCGATCGGTTTCCGAGCCGATGCGCGACATCAGGTCGCCGGTGCGCTTGCCGCCGAAGTAGTCCAGCGACAGTTCCAGCAGGTGGTCAAAGGTGGTGGTGCGCAGGTCGGCGCCTATGCGCTCGGACACCAGCGCCAGCAGGTAGGTGCGCGCCCAGTTCAGCGCCCAGCCCAGCACGGCCGCGGCCAGCAGGCCGCCCAGCAGCGCGCCGACCTTCCAGGGCTCGATCTGCTGGCCGTTCTGGAAAGGGATCAGCACGTCGTCCATCAGCGGGATGGTCAGGTAGGGCGGCACCAGCGTCGCCGCCGTGGAGGCCAGCGTCAGCAGAAACCCGGCCAGCAGCTGGTGACGGTAGGGGTGGGCAAAACGCCAGAGGCGCAGCAGCACCCAGGTGGACGGCGGCGTATGCAGCTCGCGGGCGCAGGCCGGGCATTCCTCGCTGTCGGGCGGCAGCGGCAGGTCGCATTCGGGGCATAGGGCCGCCTCGTCGGCGGGCGGCGCCTCGGCCAGGCCCTGGGCGGCCTGTTGCTGAGCGAAGAGGCGCACCAGACGCAGCGCCTGAACGTTGACTCCCAGGGTAAAACGCCAGCTGGCCAGGCGTTTTTCGCCCTGGTGCAGCTCCAGCGTGCCCACGCCGGCATGGTCGAAATGGCGCAGCGAGAGGCCCGCCAGGCCTTTGCCGGCTGCGTCCACCAGGGGCCAGGCGGCCCATTCGCCGTCCGGGCCGCCGGGGCTGCGGGCCAGCAGGCGGCGGTCGGTCAGGGCCAGCAGGCCCTGGGCAAAGCGAAGTTGGCCGTCAAGGTCAACCGTAAGCGTACATAAAACGTTTTCGTGGGTTGCAAGTTGTGAGCGAAGCCCTGCCAAGGCGGGGTCGGTAAGGCTGGAATCGTCTGCCGGGTGTTTGTGTTGCATTGTGTTGGTGAAATCTTGGCGTCCCGCATCTGGCGCGGCTGGGTTTTCGCAGGTCTTGTCTTCGCGCGTGGGGAACCCGAACAGGGGATTTTCGCCGAATGCGGCCGGTAACGACAGAATTTGACCCTCATTCCCCGAAAATGGCGCAACGGCGGTATCGACCCTCACCCCCGGCGCCCGGCCCGTTCGCAATAAGAACAAATACATAACGCACAAAACGAGACATACGGGGATCCACCGGGGCCGTCACAGGCCCCACACTGAAATTCATCGGCCGGGCGCCAAGCCTTGCACCGACGGGTGCAAAAGCCTGCCCTGCCGACCATGTTGACACCAATGAGCCCTCAGGACGACATCAAGCTGCTGCGCATCAACTACCTGCGCGGTCCCAACATCTGGACTTACCGGGCCGTGCTTGAGGTCTGGCTGGATCTCGGCAAACTCGAAGACTTCCCCTCCAACGAACTCCCGGGCTTCAACGACCGCCTGGTCGCGCTGCTGCCGGCCCTGCTCGAGCACCACTGCGGCGTGGGCGAGCGCGGCGGCTTCATCCAGCGCCTGCGCGAAGGCACTTGGTCCGGCCATGTGCTCGAACATGTGGTGATCGAGCTGCTCAACCTGGCCGACATGCCCACCGGCTTCGGCCAGACGCGCAGCACCTCGCAGCGCGGCGTCTACCGCATGGTGTTCCGGGCGCGCGACGAGCAGGTCGCCCGCACCGCGCTGGCCGAGGGTCACCGCCTGCTGATGGCGGCCATCAACAACACGCCCTACGGCCAGGCCGACGTGCAGGCAGCCGTCGAAAAAATCCGCGACAAGGTCGACGACTGCTACCTCGGGCCCAGCACCGCCTCCATCGTGGCCGCCGCCACCGACCGCCGCATTCCCCACATCCGCCTGAACGACGGCAACCTGGTGCAGCTGGGCTACGGCGCCAGCCAGCGCCGCATCTGGACGGCCGAAACCGACCTCACCAGCGCCATCGCCGAAGGCATCGCCCACGACAAGGACCTCACCAAAAGCCTGCTCGCCACCTGCGGCGTGCCCGTGCCTGAGGGCCAGATCGTCGCCACGGCCGAGGAGGCCTGGGAAGCGGCCGAAGACATCGGCCTGCCGGTGGTCGTCAAGCCCTCCGACGGCAACCACGGCCGCGGCGTCTCGCTCGACCTGAAAACCCGCGCCGAAGTCGAAGCCGCCTTCGTAGTGGCCGCGCGCCATGGCAGTGAAGTGATGGTCGAGCGCTTTGTGCGCGGCGATGAGCACCGCCTGCTGGTCGTCGGCGGCCGTGTGGTCGCCGCCGCGCGCGGCGAAACCGCCCGCGTGACGGGCGACGGCGCCTCCACCGTCATCCAGCTGGTCGACGCCCAGCTCAACACCGACCCGCGCCGCGGCCAGGGCGAGGATTTTCCGCTGGGCCTCATCAACGCCGCCGAAGACGGCGCCGTCATCCTCGACCTGCAGCGCCAGGGCCTCACGCCGGAATCTGTACCTGCCGCCGGCCGCGAAGTGCTGATCCAGCGCAACGGCAATGTGGCACTCGACTGCACCGACGCCGTCCACCCCGAGGTCGACCACATCGTCTCGCTGGCCGCACGCGTGGTGGGCCTGGACATCGCCGGCGTCGACGTGGTCGCGCAGGACATCTCGCGCCCGCTGCACGAACAGGGAGGCGCCATCGTTGAAGTCAACGCCGGCCCCGGCCTGCTGATGCACCTCAAGCCCGCCGAGGGCGCGCCCCGCCCCGTGGGCCGCGCCATTTGCGACCACCTGTTCCCGCACTCGTCCGACAGCGAGAACCCCAACGACGGCCGCATCCCCATCGTCGGTATCGCCGGCTCAGGCGGCAACTATCGCGTTGCGCGGCTGGTGGCCTGGCTGCTGCACCTGTCGGGCCGCCACACCGGGCTGGCCTGCCAGGCGGGCCTCTTCCTGGACCAGCGCTGCGTCGACGCCTCCGACTGCGCCAACTGGGAAGCCGGCCAGCGCCTCTTGATCAACCGCGCCGTGCAGGCCGCCGTTTTTGAAAACGGCGCCGAGACGATTCTGCGCACCGGCCTGCCTTACGACAAATGCCAGGTCGGCGTGGTCACCGACCTGGGCGGCTCGCAGGCTTTGGCCGAATTCGACATCACCGAAGACGACCAGATGTTCAAGGTCATGCGCTCCCAGGTCGACGTGGTGTTGCCCAGCGGCGCCGCCGTGCTCAATGCTGGTGACCCGCGCATCGCCGAAATGGCCGAGCTGTGCGACGGCGAAGTGATTTTCTACAGCGTCGATCCCAAGGCCCCGGCCATCGCCTCGCATTGCGCCCAGGGCGGCCGCGCCCTTTATGTGCGGCAAGACCAGGTGGTGCTGGCCACCGGCGCCAGCGAAGCCTTCCTGCCCGGCCTGGGCAAGCTGGGCGCCTGGCGTGAACGCCGCGGCCTCACCGAAGACGCGCTGCTGGCCGCCGTGGGCGCCGCCTGGGCGCTCGGCATTCCGCTCAACCTGATAGGCGCCGGCATGGAAGCCTTTGAAACCACCCCTAAAACCGCCGGGAGTGCCGAATAATGGAAGTGTCCCGCATCCGTGCCCTGCGCGGCCCCAACCTCTGGAGCCGCCACACCGCGCTCGAAGCCATCGTCGCTTGCAGCGCCGTCGAATGCAATATCTCCGGGCTGGCCGGCTTCGAACCTCGCGTGCGTTCGCTGTTCCCCGAGATGGGCGCTTTCCGGCAAACCGGCCACGCCGGGCCTGTCTCATTGGCCCACGTGCTTGAAGCCGCCGCGCTCGCGCTGCAAACCGCCGCCGGCTGCCCCATCACCTTCAGCCACACGGCCGCCACCGTCGAAGCCGGCACCTACCAGGTCGTCGTCGAATACAGCGAAGAAGCCGTCGGCCGCCTGGCCTTTGAACTGGCCCAAGCCCTGATCCACGCCACCCTGCGCGACACCGCCTTCGACCTCGAAGCTGCCATCGCCCAGTTGCGCGACCTCGACGAAGACGAGCGCCTGGGGCCCAGCACCGGCGCGATCGTCGATGCCGCCGTCTCGCGCGGCATCCCGTACCGCCGCCTCACCAAGGGCAGCATGGTGCAATTCGGCTGGGGCGCGAAGCAGCGCCGCATCCAGGCCGCCGAAATCGACGCCACCAGCGCGGTCGCCGAATCCATCGCGCAAGACAAAGACCTCACCAAAAAGCTGCTGCGCGCCGCAGGCGTGCCCGTGCCGCTGGGCCGCCCCGTGACCGATGTCGACGACGCCTGGGCCGCGGCCCGGCAGGTCGGCCTGCCCGTGGTCGTCAAGCCGCAGGACGGCAACCAGGGCAAGGGCGTGACCGTCAACATCAGCACCCGCGAGCACCTCGAAGTCGCCTACAAAGCCGCCGCCGAACACGGCGAGGTCATGGTCGAGAAATTTTTGCCCGGCAGCGACTTCCGCCTGCTGGTCGTCGGCAACAAGCTGGTCGCCGCTTCGCGGCGCGAGCCGCCGCAGGTGGTGGGCGACGGCCTGCACACCGTGCGCGAGCTGGTCGACATCGTCAACCAGGACCCGCGGCGCGGCGAAGGCCACGCCACCTCGCTCACCAAGATCCGCTTTGACGACATCGCCGTCGCGCGCCTCGAGGTGCAGGAACTCACGCCCGAATCGATTCCCGCCAAGGGCCGGCGCGTCATCCTGCGCAACAACGCCAACCTCAGCACCGGCGGCACCGCCACCGACGTGACCGACGACGTGCATCCCTCGGTCGCCGCGCGCGCCGTGGCCGCCGCGCAGATGGTCGGCCTGCACATCTGCGGCGTCGACGTGGTCTGCGAAAGCATGCTGCGCCCGCTCGAATCGCAAAACGGCGGCGTCGTCGAAGTCAACGCGGCCCCCGGACTGCGCATGCACCTGTCGCCCTCTTACGGCAAGGGCCGCGCCGTCGGTGTAGCCATGATCGACGAGCTGTTCCCCTCGGGCGACAACGGCCGCATCCCCGTCATCGCCGTCACCGGCACCAACGGCAAGACCACCACCACGCGCCTCATCGCCCACCTGATGGCCGCCGAAGGCCTGCGCACCGGCATGACGAACACCGACGGCGTCTACATCAACGGCCGGCAGACCGACAGCGGCGACTGCAGCGGCCCCAAGAGCGCGCGCAACGTGCTCATGCACCCCGACGTCGATGCGGCCGTGTTCGAGATCGCCCGCGGCGGCGTGCTGCGCGAAGGCCTGGGCTTTGACCGCTGCCAGGTCGCCGTCGTCACCAACATCGGCAGCGGCGACCACCTCGGCCTGAACTACATCACCACCGTCGAAGACCTGGCCGTGCTCAAGCGCGTGATCGTGCAGAACGTCGCGACCACCGGGTATGCCGTCCTCAATGCCGCCGACCCCATCGTCGCCGACATGGCCGCCACCTGCCCCGGCAAGATCATCTTCTTCGCCGCAGACCGCCACCACCCGCTCATGGCCACGCACCGCGCCCAGGGCAAACGCACCGTGTATGTCGACGGCCCCATGCTGGTGGCCGCTGAAGGCGCCTGGATCGAACGCATCCCGCTGCAGGGCGTGCCCCTCACCCGCGGCGGCAGCATCAGCTTCCAGGTCGAAAACGTCATGGCCGCCGTCGCCGCCGCCTGGGGCGCCGGCCTGAACTGGGACACCATCAAGAGCGGCCTCGCCAGCTTCGTCAACGACGCCCACAACGCGCCCGGCCGCTTCAACGTCATGGACTACAAGGGCGCCACCGTGATTGCCGACTACGGCCACAACCCCGACGCCATGCGCGCCCTGGTCGCCGCCGTCGACGCCATGCCCGCCACACCCGGCCAGCGCCGCAGCGTCGTCATCAGCGGCGCCGGCGACCGCCGCGACAGCGACATCCGCGACCAGACCATCATCCTCGGCGGCGCGTTCGACGACGTCATCCTCTACCAGGACGCCGCCCAGCGCGGCCGTGCCGACGGCGAGGTCATGGCCCTGCTGCGCCAGGGCCTCGAAGGCGAACACAAAGCACGACGCACCCAACGCATCGACGAGATACGCGGCGAGTTCCTCGCCATCGATACCGCGCTGGAGCGGTTGTCACCCGGCGATCTTTGCCTGGTGTTGGTGGATCAAGTGCAGGAGGCGCTTGAGCATCTGGCTGCTCGGGTCAAGGAAGCGAAAGTTACGCAGTAAGGCCGGGTCTTGCGCCGGCCTTCGCGCTCTCCCTCTTTACCTCTGCTTCTTCTCTGCCCTCTTCTGAGTACTGCTGGCCGGGGGTAGCCCGGCGGCTACTCACTTTTCTTTTGCTTCGCCAAAAGAAAAGTAAGCAAAAGAAAAGGCGACCCTGGTTGCTGCGTCCCTTCGCTTCGCTACGGGCAACCTGCGGTGCTCGGTCCAGCCGGGGTCTGGCTAAACTCGCCTTCGGCTCAGACAACGCCAGCCCTGATCCGTCTGGCCCTGCGCTCCTCGGCGCATCCACAAGGGGACCCGAACTACCAAACAGCCGAATACCAATACCGAACATCGGAAGAAAAAAGGACACGCCACGGCGTGTCCTTTTTGGTTTTTGTATTTGTCTTCTGTATTTGAATTCGGACTTCCCCGTCCTGGCTGGGCCGAGGAGCGCAGAGACAAGCGGATCAGGGCCGGCGTTGTCTGAGCGAAGCGAGTTTAGCCGGACCCCGCTTGGCTCGAGCACCGCAGGTTGCCCGTAGCGAAGCGTAGGGACCCAGACTGCGGGTCGCCTTTTCTTTGGTGACTTTCTTTTGGCGAAGCAAAAGAAAGTTACTTGCCGCCGGGCAACCCCCGGCCAACCACCCTGAGCAGAGAAAAAGAAAGAATAAAGAGAGATAGGGAGGAGAGCGCGCGCAAGACCGGCGCAAGACCCGGCGAAAAACCCTAACTCTCGTTATGCTCCAAACTAACCCGCTGGCGCGTGCCAGCCGAAACATCATAGGTATTAAAGCTGCTCATCATGCGCCCATACAAATGCAGGCTGACGGCGCGGGGCCGCTCAGCCGGCACTCCCGTCACGTGGATGTGGTCGGGATTGGGAACAAAGCTGGTGACTGCGCCGCGCCCCAAAAGGATGACGCCGCCGCGCACCAGATTGATGCCGTCGTCGGTGTTGCGGTCTGCCGAGAGGCGCACGTAGTTCCGTTCTTCCAACACGCCTTCCACCACGCCGACCACACCCCAGCTGCCGTGGTCGTGCACCGGCGTCCATTGGCCGGGGGACCAGACCAGGGTGTACAGCGACAGGCTGGCGTCGGGCGCGCTGTAGACGAGGTTGCGGGCGTAGTGCTCGGGGTCGCTGCGGTAGTGCTGCGGCTCCAGGAAGGTCTCGGCCTGGTCTATCAGCTCCAGCATCAGCGGCGCGAGTGCCAGCACGCAGTCAGCGGGATCGAGGCGGCGCTGCGTTTGCTGCACGGCGCTGGCGATGAAATGTTCAAGAGCGGATGTGGCCATGTTGTTGTGCTTCTTCGCGAACGCGTTCTAAAGAATGTTGTTTGATGGCTGAGCCCGCGGCCAGGCTTGCCCCTCCCCCTGATCAGCACGAAATATACCAGCGAGGCCGCGCACGTTAAACTTCCTTCCCATGACCTGGAACGCGACGCTCGCACTCGACTACACGCACCAGGCCGGCAAGACCCTTGCCCACTTCCGCCACAGCGGGCCGCTGCGCATCCTGCAAAGCCTGTACCCCGAAGGCGACGCCGTCTGCCACAACGTCATCGTGCACCCGCCTGGCGGCCTAGTGGGCGGCGACACCCTCGACCTGGCCTTCAGTGCCGCGACCGGCTCGCACGGCCTTGTCACCACGCCGGGCGCCACCCGCTTTTACCGCTCCACCGGCGAGCCCGCACTGCAAAACACCCGGCTCACGCTGCAAGCCGGTGCGCGCATGGAATGGCTGCCGCTGGAAGCGATTTGCTACAGCGGCTGCCTGGCCGAGAACCGCCTCACGATGCAGCTCGCACCCGGCGCCGAGCTGATGGGCTGGGACGTCACCGCGCTGGGCCTGCCCGCCGCGGGACAGCCCTTTGAAGGCGGCAGCTTTCGCCAGCATATTGAATTGCCCGGCGTCTGGCTGGAGCGCGCGCGCCTGGACGCGAACGACAAGCTGCTGATGGACAGCCCCGTGGGCCTGGCCGGCCGTCGCTGCATGGCCTCGTTGTTTTTTGTGGCGGGCAGCAAGCTCGAGCGCCAGCGCCGCGAACGGGCGCTCGACTGCGCGCGTGAGGCCCTGGACGTCCACGCCCTGGCTTCCAGCGCCGGCGCCACCAGCCCTGACGCACAGGTCGTCATCGTGCGTGTGCTCTCGCCCGTGGTCGAGCCCGCCATGGCCTTGCTCAGGCAGGTATGGCAGGCCTGGCGCAAAGAACTCTGGCAACTCGCGCCTTCCACACCGCGAATCTGGTCCATGTAAGGCGTGGTGAGCGTGGCGCCGTGCATAGGCGTCTGCTTACAAACGCATCATCCCGCTCCTGCAAGCCCGGGCCTGGTGATGGGTAGGATGGGAGCTGGTTCTTTCCAGGCTTGTTATTTTCAAGCTTGCTTGTTCCGACGCTTGATCATCTACACATCAGGAGACACGCCATGATTCCCAAAAACACGATTTGCCTGTGGTACGACGGCGCCGCGCTTGAGGCCGCGACCTTCTATGCCAAAACCTTCCCCGACAGCAAAGTCGGCGCCACCATGCGCGCACCGGGCGACTACCCCGACGGCCAGCAGGGTGACATCCTGACGGTCGAATTCACCGTCGCGGGCATCCCCTGCATGGGGCTTAACGGCGGCCCGCATTTCAAGCACAACGAGTCCTTCTCCTTCGTGATCGCCACCGACGACCAGGCCGAGACCGACCGCCTGTGGAATGCGGTCGTCGGCAACGGCGGCCAGGAAAGCGAGTGCGGCTGGTGCAAGGATCGCTGGGGCGTTTCATGGCAGATCACCCCGCGCATCCTGCTCGAAGCTGTCTCCGGCCCGGACCGCACGGCGGCCAAACGCGCCTTCGACGCGATGATGACCATGAAAAAAATCGACATTGCCAAGATAGAGGCGGCGCTGCGCGGCTGAGGCTGGAAAGTAAAAAAGCGCGGTTATCTGTATGTGAATCCAGTGGTTTGGCGGCAAAATTCCGCTTTGGCAGGTAGGCCGACACACATGAAAGCCCCGTCCTACATCCCAATGGGCATAGGGCACGGACGGCCCGCAGCTTTTCCTTTCAAGCCGGATTGCGGGGCCGGGCCAGACTCCATTCATCGACATCCGTCGAGTTCGAACAAGGAGTTTGACTATGACTGCATCCCCATATTTCCGCCTGGCCCGAAGCGCTGCGGCCTTCGGCGCCGCCGCCCTGCTCTCGCTGGGCGCTTCGGCGCAAATGGCTTCCGGCACCACCGGCATCGACGCTTCCGGCAACGCCCGCAGTGAAATGAACGCCTGCCTCACAGGCCGCACACAGCAGGACCGTGAAACCTGCATGACCGAAGTCCGCAACGCCAACGCCGCCAAACGCGCCGGCAAGGTCGACAACGCAAGTACCGACTTCCAGGCCAACGCCCTCAAACGTTGCGACATCTTCCAGGGTGAAGATCTGGTGGCCTGCCAGGCCCGTATCGTGGGCTACGGCAAAACCGACGGCAGCGTTGCCGGCGGCGGTGCGATCCGCCAGATAGAAACCGTCGTCGTGCCGGCCGGCGCCACCAACGTGCGCGTACAGCCGCAGACCTCATCCGACAACATTGTGGTGATCCCGGGACCCGCCGTTCCATCGCAATAACAGTTGCCACTCGCTCCGCCGCGGTTTGATGAAAACCGGGATGGAGCAGAAGCAAAGGTGGGCCGCTTGCGGCCCACTTCTTTTGTGGGCCGCCAAAGCCGGGGGCCGGGTCTTGCTCCGGTCTTGCGCGCTGTCCTATCTCTAACTTTCTTTATTCTTTCTTTTTCTCTGCTGAGGGTTGTTGGCCGGGGGTTGCCCGGCGGCAACTCACTTTCTTTTGCTTCGCCAAAAGAAAGTAAGCAAAGAAAAGGCGACCCGCAGTCTGGGTCCCTTCGCTTCGCTACGGGCAACCTGCGGTGCTCGAGACAAGCGGGGTCTCGCTAAACTCGCTCCGTTTCACTGCGCTCAAACAACGCGATCCCTGATCCGCTTGTCTCTGCGCTCCTCGGCCCAGCCAGGACGGGGAAGTCCGGAATACAAGAAAACCAATACAAAGACAAACAAGGACTCGCCGTGGCGTGTCCTTGTTTCTTCAGGTATTCGGTTTCTGTCTTCGGCTGTTTGGTATTTCGGGCCCCTTGTGGATGCGCCGAGGAGCGGAGGTTCAGGCGGATCAGGGATCGCGTTGTTTGAGCCGAAGGCGAGTTTAGCGAGACCCCGCCTGAACCGAGCACCGCAGGTTGCCCGTAGCGCAGCGGAGGGACGCAACAACCAGGGTCGCCTTTTCTTTTGCTTACTTTTCTTTTGGCGAAGCAAAAGAAAAGTGAGTAGCCGCCGGGCTACCCCCGGCCAGCAGTCCTAAGAAGAGCACACCCCGGTTGGAGCAAAAACCAACGAAGAGAAGTTCTCTCAACAGCGGGGGTGGGGAGGGGGTCACTTAACCCCATCAGCCTTAAACATAGCTTTAATCCCCCTCACCGCCTGCCGAATCCGCGCTTCATTCTCAATAAGCGCAAACCGGACATAGTCATCCCCGTGGTCGCCAAAACCAATGCCGGGCGACACACACACCTTGGCTTTGTCGAGCAATTGCTTGGCGAACTCCAGCGAGCCGAGTTTGCGGTACGCCTCTGGGATGCGCGCCCAGATGTACATCGACGCTTTGGGGCAGTCCACGGGCCAACCTACTTCGGTCAGGCCCTTGTAGAGCACGTCGCGCCTGGCCTGGTATTGCGCGGCGATGTCTTTCACGCATTGCTGGTCGCCTTCGAGTGCGGCGATCGCGGCCACCTGCAGCGGGGTGAAGGTGCCGTAGTCGTGGTAGCTCTTGATGCGGGCCAGCGCCGCCACCAGGTCGGGGTTGCCGACCATAAAGCCCACGCGCCAGCCGGCCATGTTGTAGCTCTTGGAGAGCGTGAAGAACTCGACCGCGATGTCTTTGGCGCCCGGCACCTGCATGATGGACGGCGCTTTCCAGCCATCGAACACGATGTCGGCATAGGCCAGGTCGTGCACGACGAAGATGTCGTGCTTGCGTGCCAGCGCGATCACTTTCTCAAAAAACTCCAGCTCCACGCATTGCGCCGTCGGGTTGGACGGGAAACCCAGCACCATCATCTTGGGCTTGGGGTAGCTGCCGCGTATGGCTTTTTCGAGCTCGGCAAAAAAATCGGTGTCGGGTGTCAGCGGCACCGAGCGTATGTCGGCACCCGCGATCACCGCGCCGTAGATATGGATGGGGTAGCTCGGGTCCGGCACCAGCACGGTGTCGCCGCGGTCCAGCGTGGCCAGCATCAGGTGGGCCAGGCCTTCCTTGGAGCCTATGGTCACGATGGCTTCGCTGTCGGGATCAATGGCTACCTGGTAGCGGCTCTGGTACCAGTGCGCGATGGCGCGCCGCAGCCGCGGAATGCCTTTACTGGCCGAGTAGCCGTGGGTGTCGGGCCGCTGCGCGACTTCGGTGAGCTTGGACACGATGTGCGCCGGTGTGGCGCCGTCGGGGTTGCCCATGCTCATGTCGATGATGTCTTCGCCGCGCCGGCGCGCCGCGAGTTTCAGCTCGGCCGTGATGTTGAAGACGTAGGGGGGAAGGCGGTCAATGCGCGCAAAGCGGCGCTTGCCTGGGGAAGCGGACATAGGAAGAACTTTCACGTAAGCGCCCGGAACCGTCCGAGCGACGTGGCCGGCGATGTGGCCGGCCCGAAAGCATCCTAACCGAAAAGCTGCTCAAAAACTCTCCTGGCGTTGTTGCGCCGCCTTGCCGTGCTGGAGCACTGTCTGCAGCGACGCGCCTAGCCAGGACCGCTTCGCTGAGTTTTTGAGCAGCTTTTCGCCGCCGGCCCTCACCCCTGCCCTCTCCCCGAGGGAGAGGGAGGAACTCGCGCAAGAAGATATTCCAGCGCCAGCACCATCACGAACCCACAGGCATAGGCCAGCACATCCATCCAGTCGGCCACCGAGCCCAGCACAATCCGCAGCACCCGGTTCTCGACATGCCAGCCGTTCACCGCCGCCACATACTGGGCCAGCTCGACCAGGCAGCCCACCGCAAACGCGGCCAGCGCCAGACTGACAGTGTTGGCCTTGATGACCGTCTTGAGCAAAAAGTACACCCACACCACCGCCAGCACGTCGCCGACAAAACCCCGCAGCCAGGGGTGGTGCGACCACACGGTAGCGATCAGCACCTCCACAATAAAAACCAGCACGGCCCACAGCGCCGCCTCGCGGTCAAAACGCAGCTTCATGCGGAGAGCCCCGGCTCACTCACCTCACTCACCTCACTCACCTCACTCACCTCGCGCGCGTCATTCAGGCACATGGATACGCGCCTTCACATGCTTCAAATTAGCCACGATGGTGAAAGTCATCACCACCAGCAGCGACCAGGAACTCCATTTGCCCACATGCACGATGGACCACGCGCCGAGCTGGTTCGGGTAGTGCCAGAGGCTGAAGAAGGTGCTGATATTCTCGGCAATCCAGATAAAAAACCCGATCAGCAAAAAGCCCAGCAGCAAGGGCATGCTGCGGTCACGGTCATAAGGGCGAAAGATCACCGAAGACCTCGCATACAAGCCGCCCAGGCAGGCCGCGATGTACCAGCGGTAGTCGCCCAAATAATGGTGGGTGAAAAAGTTGACGTAAATCAACACCGCGATCACCACGGCCATCCAGTAAGGCGGGTGGTGGCGGATACGCAAATCAAACAAGCGCCAAGCCTGGATGATGTAGCTGCCCACCGCCGCATACATAAAGCCCGAAAACAGCGGCACCCCGAACAACTTGGTGTAGGCAAAGTCCGGGTAGCTCCAGGATTGGATGGCCCCCGAGGTCTTGAAAACCTCCAGGCCGAAACCCACCACGTGAAAGAGGCAGATGGCTTTGAGCTCATCCAAAGTTTCCAGCTTGGCCAGCACCATCCAGCCCTGGATCAGCAACGCAATCACCAACAGCAGGTCATAACGCGGAATCCCCACCACCCCGGCCCGCGGTACCAGAAACACCGCCGCAAAAAACAGCCCGGCAAAGAGGCATGCCCTCGCCTCCTTCAGGCCGAAGCAGCCAAACTCCACCAGGAAACGGCGAAAGCCCGTCAGGCCTTCATGCGTTTTCTCGCGGATCAGCCAGTTGTCCAATGCAAGCAATGCCATTGGGGTTTCCCTTTTTGTTGATTGTTTTTCACGGCCGTCCTATTTGTGCCCTGCAGCAGTGGACTCTCCCTGCGGCAAGCCATTCGGCGACCGCTGCGATTCTACGTTCGCTGCCGGAGAAACCATTTTTATCCGCAGATTTCGCAGATTTACGCAGATAAAGATTCATGAAGGACGTGAAGCCATTGATCAGCGTATGGACTGGGCTCACCACCAAACATAAAAATCGTGTTCTTAATCTGTGTAAATCTGCGAAATCTGCGGATAAATATCCCCGCATCGCCCGCACAAAAAAGCCCGGACGAACCGGGCTTTGGGCCAGAGTAGCGGGCTGAGTTAAATCGCCACCAGCTGCCGCACACCGTTGGCTTCCATGTCCTTGCCCTGCCCGCGCGCGATGAACTCGCCGCGTTCCATCACCAGGTAGTCATCGGCCAGCTCCTGCGCGAAGTCGTAGTACTGCTCCACCAGCAGGATGGCCATGTCGCCCCTGTCCGCCAGCATGCGGATCACCCGGCCGATGTCCTTGATGATGCTGGGCTGTATGCCCTCCGTCGGCTCGTCCAAAATCAGCAGCTTGGGCTTGGCCGCCAGCGCCCGCGCGATCGCGAGTTGCTGCTGCTGCCCGCCCGACAAGTCGCCACCGCGGCGCCCCAGCATTTGCTTGAGCACCGGGAACAGTTCGTACAGCTCGGCCGGGATCGGCGTCGATGCACTCTTGTACGCCAGGCCCATGCGCAGGTTTTCTTCTACCGTCAGGCGCGCGAAGATCTCGCGGCCCTGGGGCACAAAGCCTATGCCTGCTCTGGCGCGCTCGTAAGGCGTGCTGGACTGAATCTGTTTGCCGTCGAATTCGATGGTGCCGGTTTTGATGGGGACCAGGCCCATCAGGGATTTGAGCAAGGTCGTTTTGCCTACGCCGTTGCGGCCCAGGAGGACGGTTACCTTGCCTAGATGGGACTCTAGGCTCACGTCCCTGAGGATGTGGGAGCCGCCGTAGTATTGGTTGATGTTTTTTGCGATCAGCATATGAATTCCTGACTCTGCCGAGGGCTGGGACTTAGGGGCTTTGCTGAGGCTCGCTGGCCGGGGGTTGCCCGGCGGCAACTCACTTTTCTTTGCTTCGCCAAAGAAAAGTAAGCAAAAGAAAGGCGACCCGCAGTCTGGGTCCCTACGCTTCGCTTCGGGCAACCTGCGGTGCTCGAGCCAAGCGGGGTCTCGCTAAACTCGCTCCGTTTCACTGCGCTCAAACAACGCGATCCCTGATCCGCTTGGCTCTGCGCTCCTCGGCCCAGCCAGGACGGGGCAATCGGGATCGGGAGCGGGGACAAAGACAAACAAGGGCACGCGATGGCGTGTCCTTGTAGTTTTCGGTATTCGGATTTCTGTCTTCGGCTGTTGGCTGCTTGGTATTCCGGGTCCCCTTGTGGATGCGCCGAGGAGCGCAGGGCCAGACGGATCAGGGCTGGCGTTGTCTGAGCCGAAGGCGAGTTTAGCCAGACCCCGGCTGGACCGAGCACCGCAGGTTGCCCGTAGCGAAGCGGAGGGACGCAGCAACCAGGGTCGCCTTTTCTTTTGCTTACTTTTCTTTTGGCGAAGCAAAAGAAAAGTGAGTTGCCGCCGGGCAACCCCCGGCCAGCCGCCCTCAGCAAGAGACCTGGAGAGCGCAGGGCCGGCGCAAGACCCGGCCATAAACCCTCACCGGCCAAGATACACCTCTATAACCCTCTCATCCGCCTGCACCTGGTCCAAGGTGCCCTGGGCCAACACGGCCCCATCACACAACACCGTGACGATTTCAGAAATCGTCTTGATAAAACTCATATCGTGCTCCACCACCATCAGCGAGTGCTGGCCCTTGAGCGTCAAGAACAACTCAGCAGTGCGGGCGGTTTCCTCGTCGGTCATGCCGGCGACGGGTTCGTCGAGCAGCAGCAGCTTGGGGTCCTGCATCAGCAGCATGCCGATTTCGAGCCATTGCTTTTGCCCGTGGCTCAGGTTGCCGGCCAGGCGGCCTACGCTGTCGGCCAGGTGAATCGTCACCAGCACCTCGGCCAGGCGGTCGCTCTGGGCGGAATCGAGCCTGAAGAACATCGAGTGCTTCACGCCCTTGTTGGTCTTCAAAGCCAGTTCCAGGTTTTCAAACACGGTGAGCTGCTCGAACACCGTGGGTTTCTGGAACTTGCGGCCTATGCCCAGCTGGGCGATCTCGGCTTCCTTGTGGCGCAGCAAATCTATCGTGCTGCCGAAAAACACCGTGCCTTCATCGGGCCGGGTCTTGCCGGTGATGATGTCCATCATCGTCGTCTTGCCGGCGCCGTTGGGGCCGATGATGCAGCGCAGCTCGCCGGGCGCGATGTCCAGGCTCAGCTTGTTGATGGCCTTGAAGCCGTCAAAGCTCACGCTCACGTCTTCAAGGTAGAGGATGCGCCCGTGGGTGACGTCTACCTCGCCGGTGGCATGGGCCACGCGGCTGCCGCTGGCGCTGCGGCCGCCGGATTCGGTGTTCGCCTTGCCGGCTTCGAGTGCCGCCTTGCGCTCTTCAATGCGGCGTGCGCCTTGTTCAAGAAGATCGGGGGTCATTTCGCACCTCCCTTGCGCAGCTTCTTCACCAGGCCCACCACGCCATCGGGCAAGAACAGCGTGACGCTGATAAACAGCAGGCCCAAAAAGTACAGCCAGAATTCCGGGTACGCCACGGTCAGCCAGCTCTTGGCGCCGTTGACGATAAACGCGCCCACTATCGGACCAATGAGACTCGCACGGCCGCCCACTGCCGCCCAGATGGCGATCTCGATCGAATTGGCCGGGCTCATTTCGCTGGGGTTGATGATGCCGACCTGCGGCACATACAGCGCGCCGGCCACGCCGCACATCACGGCCGAGATCACCCAGATCGTGAGCTTGTAGCCCAGCGGGTTGTAGCCCGAGAACATCACGCGCGTCTCCGCGTCGCGTATGGCCTGCAGCACGCGGCCGAACTTGCTGCCCACCAGCCATTTGGCGAACAAAAAGAAACCCAGCAGCGTGAGGCCCGTCATCACAAACAGTGTCATGCGCATCGAAGGTGTGGCCAGCGGAATGTTCAAAATGCGCTTGAAGTCAGTAAACCCGTTGTTGCCGCCAAAACCCGTCTCGTTGCGAAAGAACAGCAGCATGGCCGCGAAGGTCATGGCCTGGGTGATGATGGAAAAGTAAACGCCCTTGATGCGCGAGCGGAAGGCAAAGAAGCCGAACACAAAAGCCACAATGCCCGGCACCGCAACGATCAAAAACAAGGTCGCCACAAAGCTGTCGCTCAAGGCCCAGTGCCAGGGCAGCGCCTTCCAGTCGAGGAAGACCATGAAGTCCGGCAAGTCGCTTTTGTAGTTGCCGTCGCGGCCGATCTGGCGCATCAAATACATGCCCATGGTGTAGCCGCCCAGCGCGAAGAACACGCCGTGCCCCAGCGAGAGGATGCCGGTGTAACCCCAGATCAAATCCATGGCCAGCGCGCAGATCGCGTAGCACATGATTTTGCCCAACAGCGCCACCGCGTAGGTGCTCATGTGGAACATGCTGCCCTCGGGCACCCAGAGGTTGAGTACGGGCGCGACGGCGCAGACGGCGATCAAGGCCATCATGAAGGCGCTCCAGCCGCCGCGCGTGAGCAGCGGGCCTTTGGCGGGGAGGTGCACGCGAGACGTTGCGGTATTCGGAGTTGCCATGGGGGTCGTGATGGGGGTGCTCATGCTTCCGCACTCCGGCCCTTCATCGCAAAGATGCCCTGCGGCCGCTTCTGGATGAAGATGATGATGAAGACCAGCACGGCGATCTTGGCCAGTACGGCGCCCGTCCAGCCTTCGAGGAATTTGTTGAGGATGCCCAGGCCCAGCGCGGCATACACCGTGCCGGCCAGCTGGCCCACGCCACCCAGCACCACCACCATGAAGGAGTCGACGATATAACCCTGGCCCAGGTCGGGCCCCACATTGCCCACCTGGCTCAGCGCGCAGCCGGCCAGGCCCGCGATGCCCGAGCCCAGCGCGAAGGCATAGGTGTCGACACGCGCGGTGTTCACGCCCATGCAAGCGGCGATAGGCCGGTTCTGCGTCACGCCGCGCACAAACAGGCCCAGGCGCGTGCGGCTGATCAGCCAGGCCACGCCCAGCAGCACCGCAACGGCAAACACAATGATCACCAGCCGGTTGTAGGGCAGCGAGAGGTTGCCCAGCACCTGCACGCCGCCGCTCATCCACACCGGGTTTTCCACCCCGACGTTCTGCGCGCCGAAGATGGAGCGCACCAGTTGCTGCAGCATCAGGCTGATGCCCCAGGTGGCCAGCAAAGTCTCCAGCGGCCGGCCGTAAAGGAAGCGGATCACCCCGCGCTCCAGCGCCGCGCCCATCAGCGCCGACGCCATAAAGGCCACAGGCACGGCCGCCAGCAAATACCAGTCAAACGCGACCGGAAAGTACTTCTGGAACACGCCCTGCACCACATAGGTGGCGTAGGCGCCAATCATCATGAGCTCGCCGTGCGCCATGTTGATCACGCCCATCAAGCCGTAAGTGATCGCCAACCCCAGCGCCACCAGCAGCAAAATGCTGCCCAGGCTGATGCCGCTGAAAATCGCGCCCAGCCGGTTGCCCCATTCGAGCGAAGCCTCTACCTTGGCCAGCGCGGCCTGCAAAGCCACCTTCACATCGGCGTCGGCCTCGGTGCCCAGACGCTCTATCAGCACCGTCTTGGTCGCGGGGTTCTTGCTGCCGGCCAGCTGCGCGGCGGCGGCCAGGCGCTTGGCCTTGTCGCTGCTGCCCAGCAGGATGGCCGAGCGCATCAGCTCCAGCTGGTTCTTGAGTTCGGGCACCGTCTCGGCCGCATAGGCTTTCTCGATCAGCGGCAGGCGCGCCTCGTCGTTGTCGCTGCCCAATGTCTTGATCGCGTCGCGCCGCTGCTTTTCGTCTTTGGACAGCAGCTTGAGCGCCGCCAGCGCGTTGTCGATCTCGCTGCGCATCAGGTTGGGGTTGATCACGTCCTCGGCATCGGCCGGCAGCGGTGTCTCTGCGCCCGTGACCGGGTCGTAGGCCTTGTCGTCCTTTACCACAAAGACCTTGTCGCCTTTGGTTTTGACCGCATCGTCAGACAGCGCCTGGATAAACGCCGTCGTCTTGTCGTCCGCTACCGCGGCCGCCTTGGCCAGCGCCTCCACCCGCGCCTCCGTCTCGCCAATGGCCATGCCCTTGACCTCGTCAACGGTCAAGGCATGGGCGTGGGCTGCCGTGAGGAGCGCGAAGAAAGAGAAAAGTAGGTGGCGTGGCAGCATGGATAAAAGAACCTGTAGCTTGGGCGCGTAGACCGACGAATCGGGTTGGCGCCCAGGCTGCAACTTCCTTGAAGGGGACCGGCCCCGCCGAAAAGGGGCGAGGCCTATAACACCCAACGGATGTCAAGATTGGAAGAAGCGTAGCGAGCGGATCAAGGTGGATTCTGCGGCGCGGGACCGTACACCAGCACGGTGAGCACCGCAGGGCCCAGATTGGCCCGCGCAGTAGCTTCTTACTTCTTGACAGGCTCGTCGGGCTTGGAAGCATTACCCTCGATGTAGGGGCTCCATGGCTTGGCCTTCACAGGGCCAGGCGTCTTCCACACCACGTTGAACTGGCCGTCCGCCTTGATCTCGCCGATAAACACCGACTTGTGCAGGTGGTGGTTCTTCTCGTCCATCTTGCTCACGATGCCCGAGGGTGCGTTGAAGGTCTGGCCGGCCATGGCGGCGATCACCTTGTCGGTGTCGGTGGACTTGGCCTTTTCAACAGCCTGCTTCCACATATTGATGCCGATGTAGGTGGCTTCCATCGGGTCGTTGGTCAGAGGCTTGTCGGAGCCAGGGAGCTTCTTGGCCTTGGCATAAGCAGACCATTTCTTGATGAACTCGGTGTTGGCTGGGCTCTTGATCGACTGGAAGTAGTTCCAGGCGGCCAGGTGGCCGACCAGCGGCTTGGTGTCCACGCCGCGCAGCTCTTCTTCACCGACCGAGAAGGCCACCACGGGCACGTCCTTGGCCTTGAGGCCGGCATTGCCCAGCTCTTTGTAGAAAGGCACGTTGGAATCGCCGTTGATGGTCGACACCACGGCCGTCTTGCCGCCTTGCGAGAACTTCTTCACGTCAGCCACGATGGTCTGGTAATCGCTGTGGCCGAAGGGGGTGTATTTCTCGTCGATGTCCTTGTCGGCCACGCCCTTGCTCTTCAGGTAAGCGCGCAGGATCTTGTTGGTGGTGCGTGGGTAGACATAGTCGGTGCCCAGCAGCACCCAGCGCTTGGCGCCGCCGCCGGCCTTGCTCATCAAATAGTCGACAGCAGGAATGGCCTGCTGGTTAGGCGCCGCACCCGTGTAGAACACGTTCTTGGACAGCTCTTCACCCTCGTACTGCACGGGGTAGAACAGCAGGCCGTTCATTTCTTCAACCACAGGCAGCACCGACTTGCGCGACACAGACGTCCAGCAGCCGAAAATCACGGCGACCTTGTCCTGGCCCAGCAGTTGTTTGGTTTTTTCGGCAAAGAGGGGCCAGTTGGAGGCAGGGTCCACCACCACAGGCTCCAGCTTCTTGCCCATCACGCCACCCTTGGCGTTGATTTCTTCAATCGCCATCAGGACGGTGTCCTTCAGCGTGGTTTCAGAGATGGCCATGGTGCCCGACAGGCTGTGCAGCACGCCGACCTTGATGGTGTCTTGCGCAAAGGCAGGGAAAGCGCCCAGGCCGGCCAGCGCGACGGCGGCGGTCATGGCCTTGAGGGTGAAGCGACGTTGTTGTGTCATGGTGAATCCTCTCTCCGGTAGATAGGTATAGGGGGACGTAGGGACTGAAAGAATCGCGGCTCGCTGCGGAAAAGCCATGAAAAACAAGGCTTTGGCACAACGATGAGTGGATTCTGGGGACCGGAGAGGGATTGGGGAATACGCCGGGTGGCGTATGTGGGGGAGAAGCCAAGGCGCAAGATCAGACATCTCCTGCTTCTCCGCCGCACTCACTTGGCCATCTAGCAACTTGGCTGCAACAATACCTATGAGAAATGGCGAGCTTGATGGGGCCTAAGCGTCCGGAAGGAGGACGCACGGATCCTTGTCGGGCGTGAGAATCGTAGTTGTCCTCTTGCCTCGTGTGATGCTCACACGCATGTTCTGTCTTGACTGACTATCGGCGTTCTGGCGGTCGTTCCCGCGCACAATGCGGTCTCTGTTGGCAACAATCTTCTTCTTGACGTACTGGGGCCAGCCTTCAAAAATAATGACCTCATCAAACTGTTTTCCCTTTGCCTTGTGCATATTCATTACGACAACGCCCTCTTCGGGCTTGGATTGCGTTGAGAAGTGCTCCCGCACGAATGCGCGCTGCGTGATGGATAAGGCATCTTTGTAGGACCCAAAGTCACGCCAATTCTGAGACAACTCTTGTCTGAGCTGCGTTCCGCGCTCAAGAAGTCTAATATTTCTGACTTCACTCGCTATGCCCTTGAGACGGGTGCATGGGCCGTTATCAAGCGTTTTCCTGACCGCGATCCAGTCTTTTTCAGGATCACCTGTAAAAAGAATGCCACGAGCGGCGTCGTAGCTGGCTACCAACGCCACCATGATGCTATTGGCAGGAATCGCCTGATCAGCCGACCTTTTCTCACGGTACTTCGCGAATGCCTTCCTGATAGAGTCGGCTTGCGCGAGGTCAGTCTTTGATGGATCATCACCGCCCTTGCCATGGAAGTAGTTGCACATCAAGTCAATGAAGCCGTCCAAATGGAAGAGACTAGGTGGCTGAAAGAGATAAGAAACAATCTCCGCAGCGAGGATCGCCGCGTCGAGGTCTACTGAAGCCGAATGCTGAATTGGCGTCAGTTTTTTCGAGGGTTCCCTGAAAGCTTCAGAGACAAGCCGTGTCATCCTTTTCGTGGGGACCAAGACTGCGAGCGACCATCCTTTCTTCTTCGACTCAACAAGACGCCTTCTAATTGCGTACGTCGTCGTCATGAGCGTGGTGTAAGCCTGGTTCTCATTCGCTGGGTATGGTTTGACTTCGATGCCAGCATATTCCTTTTTGGTGAACTTTCCGTCGAGAACTTCATTGCCAAAGAGAAGGATGTCCGTGCCTGTGCTCCTGTGGTTGTCGCCCTGCATGTCGACCTCAGTGTGCTCAAACTCCGCCCGAAATTGGTCAAGCCGCGCAGGGTCCGCACCAATCCAGTCGTAAATTCTTTGCTCTGGGTCAGCAAGGGCCATCAAGGTCGCTTCTTTGCCGAGTTGCCGAACCACGCGCCATTGGTCGGCATTCGTGTCCTGAAACTCGTCCAACACGATCAGCGGGTAGCGTGTGGCAATAAGCTTACGGAGTCTGTCGCTACGCTCTAGAAGATCGGCGACATAGCGCGCGAAGAGATCGAAGCAGACCCGACCATCTGTTCGAGCTTGACGCTCGCGTTCCTGCTGCTCTTGAAACCGTTTATCAGCCTTTCTCTCAGGAGTCATCTTCTTTTCAGCCTCGAATGAGTTTCGGATAGTCGAAAGGGCGATGGCCTCAGCAGAGGGCGTCAGTATGGTCAGCTGGCGCGGCAAGCCGAGCAGGTAGCCATGTGCATTCAACACGCGCCAGAAGAACGAATGGTAAGTTTCGACATGAATTCGCCGCTTGATGGAGGGCGCTATGTCATGCTCGTTTTCGATAGCTTCCATCACCCGGCTGATCGTCGCGCGCGCGAAACTCAAGAACAAAATTTCCCGGCTGGGTCGCAGCCCGTTCTCTGCAATCTGCGCGGCTTTGAGAATTGAAATAGTCGTCTTGCCGGAACCAGGCCCACCTATTACTAGAAGGTGACCGTCAGCAGCAAGAATTATCTGTTGCTTCTCAGAAAGCTTCATTGCCACCCTCAAGCGCCCGCTGGCGGCACGTCCGCTGCTGGAGGGACGCAAAGTCCCTTCAAGTGAATGCACGCGTCGCGAATCCACTGAGGAATCTCGTCCTCACTGCATTGAGCCAAGTATTCTGCAATTCCAAAATCCCCTTTCTTCTTAGCGAAGTAGTCCTTCAGGGCATCAGCAATGTTTTCCTTTGGATCCGGGTACTTTTGAAGAAGGTCCTGCGGCCAATGGATCAAGTCAGAAAACCTTTCCATTGCGGCTTGGGGCGTGTTCTTGAGAACGAGATTTTCAATGCCTTTTTCCCCGTGCATGTACAAATGCTCGACTTGGGCCTCAATTAAGGCCTTGGCGGCGACATCCTGCTGGTCGCAAAGGGCGAATGTCCGCTTGCCGATGGCCTTGTACAGCTTAGCCATGTCGGGGATGCTGCCTTCTCCACCGGCATCCACGATACAAACACCAAGCGCTTCAATGGAAGAATAGGTCTCGGGCTTCAATTCCGCCAGCCTGCGGCAGGCAACCGGAAACGAGGTGAGTTCCGTCGCTCCTTCAGCAATCAGCACACGGCGCGCGAGCAGCCCCTCGCAAAACCTCTGTCGAAATTCTTGCCGATACCGCTTCAGCTTCACACCATCTGGCAGCGATACCTCTGCCTGTTGAAGCTTCCCAGCCCCATCGCGCGACAGGACAATTGTCTCGGATAGCGAAAACTCCTCAAGCACATAGGGAGAGTGAGAGGTGAACAGCGTTTGTGAGGCCAGCTTGCGGACCTCATGGATGATTGTCTTCTGTGCGTAAGGAGGGATTGCTGTCTCCGGCTCCTCCATAGCGAAGATAACGTTCTGCTTGTCTTCGGCAATCTGCGACAGCATTGCAAGGACAAGCATGTTAATTGTTCCCGTTCCCTGTCGATAAAAGGGGGCGGCATGGTCGCCGTCTCCAGTCGCTATGAACGCCGTGATGACTTTCCGCAAATGCTCACGGGTCAGGTTTGACACCTTAAGGTGAGGCTCCACGCCCCATTCTTTCGGAACATATTTCTTTAGCGCTGTATTGATGCTCTTCAGAACGCCCGAGATGCCGAGGGCAGGGTCCTCTGCTACGGAGAAAGACGCTAAATGTCCAATTGCACCTTCCCACATCTGTGGACGAACTTCTTTGAGGCGCAAAATGATGTCAAGCAGACTTCCTCGCTCAAGACTCAGTGCCCGCGAACCAGTCCGTACCGAGCGCAGGTAGAGAAATCCACAAACCTGCTTGTCTTTCTTGCTGAATGGCACCGGCGGTCCGCCAGCCATCGTTCTGGTGTAGTAAGTCTTCCCCTCAAAGTCATCCTCTTCAGGATCATAGTGACCCATAAAAGTGACGCGCAGAGCATGCGTTACATCAGCCGCGTCCACGCCCTCAGGCACGGCATCTGTGTAGAGTTCTTTTTTCTTTGAGTCCCAAAACTCCACATAGTCGCCGAAGCGCGCCTGCTGCTCCTCCGTCAGGTCACTGATCGTCACTTCAATCTTTATCTTTGCTGCCTCTTTTTCAGCCACGGCCTCGGCGGCGGCGACTTGTGCTCCTTCGGCACCAGGGGCAGCGTCAGCAAGCACTTCAGGTGCAGCGACACGTGCAACAGGATGGGCCACATCTTCTTTGGTCGAGCGGTACTGCCCACGATAGAAGTCGTGCTCGTCAACTGGGGGCGTACGATTCAGCCTATCCGGACCGAGCGCCAGATCCATAGCCTCCAAGACGGTCGTTTTCCCGGTATTGTTGTCCCCAAGCAGAACTGCGTGCTTAGGAAGAAAAATGGAAGCCTCCTTAACACCGCGAAAGTTCTCAATATGAATGTGAGCGACTTGCATAACCCTCCCTCTCCTTATATTGCGGACGCGAATCTCTCTCCGCCTATTCTGAGTAGCCCCGCTTACTTATGCAAGCCGCGTCAGAGGGGAACGAACCAAGCACTTCCTACTGGATGTTTTTTGGTCTTCTTCCAAGATCGTAGCTTGAGTGCGTGGCTAGAGAGACGTAGGTACTAACCCTTCCTCTAGTTAGGGGATGCTCCAGTCACAAGTCGAAGATAAGCTCAGTGCAACTTCGAGCGCTGGGACGCGAAGCGCAGACTCAAATCAGTCTTCTCATCAGGCGAATCCGTTGTCCGCACATCATGGATAGGTCCGACCGCTTTCAGAAGATCACTCAGCTCATTCGTAGCCGGGGCTTTGTCTCGTCCGAAACACTACGGATGAAGCTGGAAGTCTCGCCCGCAACCCTCAAGCGAGATATTGAGTACCTGCGCTCTCGTATGCACTGCCCAATCATTTGGGATACAAAGCAGCGTGGGTACGTCATCAAAGAAGACCTCAATGCTGAAGATGGACCATTCGAAATTCCAGGCTTGTGGTTCAACGCATCCGAAATATATGCACTTCTCACAATGCAGCATCTGCTCAAGGATGTGCAGCCAGGCCTTTTGGATACGCATATACGCCCCCTACAGGAACGCCTACGTCAACTGATGGATCAGGGGAAGCATCCGGCGGATGTGATTGAACGAAGAGTAAAAATAATTCATCTGGGAACACGACGCGTTGAAGCGTCTCATTTTGAGCAGGTTGCTAGGGCATTGCTTGACCGTAAGCGGCTTCAGATTACGTATTTGAACCGCGACCTCATAGAGACAACCGTCCGAGAAGTTTCTCCACTGCAGTTAGTCCACTATCGTGAGAACTGGCTTCTTGACGCTTGGTGCCATAAACGCGAAGCAATTCGATCCTTTTCATTGGATGCCATCCAAGAAGCGATCACCCGGGATACATTGGCCGTTGAAGTTTCAACCAAAGAAATGGCAAAACACTTCGAAAGCGGGTACGGAATCTTTGCCGGTCAGGCGATACACAAGGCAAGACTGAAGTTCACTCCACTACGCGCCCAATGGGTCTGCTTGGAAACCTGGCATTCCGACCAACGCAGTAAATTCCTGAAAGACGGTAGCTACGTGTTGGAGCTTCCTTACTCCAACGACCAGGAACTTCTGATGGACCTGTTGAGGCATGGCACGGAAGTCGAAGTCTTGGGGCCGCCTCAGTTGCGACTGAAATTGGCCACCACATTAAAGCAGGCTGCAAAAATATATTCGTAGTTACTCAGGTAGCTCACGCCATGAGCTACTGACCACATCAAACTACCTCACAAGCCTGCCGTCTTGGCGTGCAGGTGAAGAGTGCCGCAAGATGGTCACACGTAGCCTTCCTCGCTAACGTGCACTCTGCTGGCGGCAATGAGCGAGTAAATGCATTTCTGAGAAAGAAAAGTCATGGCTTACTACGATCTGAAGAGAAGTGGCACGCAATTTATGTTCAATCTTCGCGGCGAAAACCACGAAACCGTTTTGACCAGCGAACGGTATGTATCTAAGCAAGGCGCGGAGGGCGGCATAGCCTCGGTGCGAGTGAACTCGCCCATAGATGCTCGGTATAACCGGCTCACGGCCAGCAATGGACTTCCCTACTTCACCCTTAAAGGTGCGAATGGCGAGGTCATTGGCACCAGCGAAACCTACTCATCGACTACGGCGCGAGACACCGGAATTGACTGGGTGAAGCGCAATGGTCCCGGAGCCATAACCAAAGACAACACTTAACACGACGAGAGTGAGTGCTGCGAACCATAAGGAACCAACATGTCTAAAAATACCAAACAAACTTCGCCGAGCGTAGCTTCAGTAGCCGGAAGAACTTTGCAATCCGATAACGCAAGTGCAACGCAGCGCTCATTGGCGGGCTCAGCACTTCGGCAAGCTGGTAATTCAGCACAGACCGGAAGCCGAACAGAGACCATCGCTTCCAAAGCGCTGGACAACCAACGATCCTCTCCACTCACGCGCACTCTCGCCGGAAGCGTTGTATCTCAATCCAATCGCAAGCGGTGATGTTTTCATTCAACCGGACTCGCTACTGACGATCAACTCGGAGTAAATCGTGCCTCCACACGCACAGTTCGCACGCATCTCTCGACCCAAACTGCAGGGTCCTGGGCGCCATGAGGCCGTGTTGCTACCCAATGGCCTTGTGGCGCATACGACACGAGGCAAGTGGCCACATTTGACGAGCTACGAGGATTTTCGTCAGGGAAAAGATGTTCTGGTTGAAGACTCGTTGGTTCCCGCTGAACACTCAGCTGCGGCCGCTAGACTGACCGAACTTCTGAAGAAACGAGAGCCGTACGATCCTCTCTTTAGCAACTGCGAAACCTTTGCTCGAACCGTGATTCGAGGGGAACGGATAAGCCGGCAAGCCATCGTGCTGCTGGGATTGGCAGGCCTCGGTATTTATTGGTTTGCCAAAGGTGGCAATCCTGGCGGCTAATGAATCAGTGCTGGCGAGATGTGCAGGACTTACATATGTAGGCAAACGCACCTCACGCCCGCAACTCCGCCACCAACCACTCCTCAAACAACCGAATACTCCGCTGCCCCTGCCGTTGAGCCGGATAGGTCAAAAAGTAGGCATTCCCGCTGTCCACTTCCAACTCAAAGGGCTTCACCACCTTGCCCGAAGCAATCAGGTCGGTGAACAAGGCGGCATCGGCAATTGCAACGCCCTGACCGCGCTCTGCGCTTTGGACGCACATGTCCAGTGTGTCAAACAGCTGTTCACCTGTGCCCTGCAACCCTGGCAGGCCGGCGCCGCGCAGCCAGGTCTGCCATTCGTGCCTGTTGGCTCTGGCGTGCAAGAGCGTCACGCGGGCCAGGTCGGCGGGCTCGCGCAGCCCGGCGGCCATCTGCGGTGTGCACAAGGGAACGAGGCGCTCACGCATCAGCGGCACTTCAACCACATTGGGCCAGCCGCCCTTGCCGTGGGCCACGATGGCATCGGCATCGGTGTCGCTGAAGTCGGGCGCGTCCGTCCAGTGGGTGGCGACGCGAATCTCAAGCCCGGGCAGTGCAGCCTGCAAGGCCGGCAGGCGCGGCAAAAACCACCTGACGGCCATGGTGGGCGGGAACTGGACTCTCAAGACATCGCTGCCGCGCCGTACGCGGGCGCTGGCTTGGGCCAGGGTTTCCATGGCCTGTCGCACGGGCACCAGCAGTTGCTGGCCTTCGGCGGTGAGCGTCAGGCCGCGGGCCACGCGCACGAACAGCGGGCAGCCGTAATACTCTTCAAGCAGCTGAACCTGCCGGCTGACAGCGCCCTGCGTCAGGTTGAGCCGGGTGGCGGCGCCGGTGAAGCTGCCGCAATCGGCTGCGGCTAAAAAAGCCTGCAGGGCATAGAGGGGCGGCAGGGCCGGCATGGTTTTGCCGGTCAGGCGCGCAAGGCGGCGCCGCCAAAAGCGTGGTGGTAGCTGTCGTTCATGGGCGCAGTTTATCGTGGCGGCACGTCGGCACCCACCCATGCGCGGCACACATGGCTGCCCCCAAAAACTTTCGATGGTGCGCCCGCGCGGACGCTCCTACGATGGCACCCTGTTCAACCACCCCAGCACGCCGCACGCCACCATGGTCATCAGCTCGAACGCATTGGCATACATCGCCGCCATCAACAATTACCTGGCCCTGCTCGCCGCGGGGGACGTGCGCGGCATCGTGTCGCTGTTCAGCCCCCGGGGCACGGTGCACTCGCCCTTTCTGGGTGCGCAGCCGGCGGGCCGGTTCTTTGACTTGCTGAAGGCGGCCACGCGGCGCAGCGTGCTGGAGGATGCCGAAGTGTTTGTGAGCGGCACCGGCTCGCGCCGGGCGTCGGTCTGCTTCAAGTACCTGTGGGAGCTGGCCGACGGCGCGCAGGTCCGCTTTGAGTGTGTGGACCTGTTTGATTTTGACGAGCAAGGCCTGATTGAGGCGATGACCATCGTCTACGACACGGCGCCGATTCGTGAGGCCGTGGGCGACAAATACCGCAACGCGCTGGCCGGCTGATTCATTCACCCCCACCCTGAGCAAAGGAGCACCACCATGTCACTTGTTCGCGTACAGCACATCTCGATCTCGCTCGACGGTTTCGGCACCGGCGAAGGCCAAAGCCTTGAAACCCCCTTCGGCCATGCCGGCGAACGGCTGCACGAGTGGATGTTCAACACCCAATGGGGCCGGCGGATGATGGGCCAGCCCGGCGGCACGTCGGGCGTTGACGACACCTTTCTGCGGCTTTTTGACCAGGGCATTGGCGCCGAGATCATGGGCGCCCACAAATACGGCTACCCCGGCTGGCACACAAACCCTGAGTGGAAGGGCTGGTGGGGGCCGAACCCTGTGTTTCACACGCCGGTGTTTGTGCTGACCCACCACACCCGCCCGCCCATCGAGATGGAAGGGGGCACCACCTTCCACTTCATCAACGCGTCGCCGGCAGAGGCCGTTGAAGCGGCCCGCAAGGCGGCGGGCGGCAAGGACATACGCCTGGGCGGAGGCCCGGCCATGCTGCGCGAGTTCATCCAGGCCGGGGTGGTCGACCACATGCACATCGTGGTGGTGCCCATCCTGCTCGGCCGCGGTGTGCGGCTTTGGGACGGCCTGGAGGGACTTGAGAAGAACTACCACATGGAGTCCATCGCGTCACCCAGCGGCGTCACGCACATGATGTTTACCCGTGCGCCGCGCCACTAAGTCATCAAGCCATTGATCGCTACGTCCACTGCTTTCGCTGACCCACTCCCTCACTGATTCAACCAACCCAAGGAGATAAGCATGCCCAAGATGATTTTTGTGAACCTGCCCGTGAAGAACCTCGCCGCCGCCATACGCTTTTACAAGGCGATAGGCTGCGAGCAGAACCTGCAGTTCAGCAACGACCAGGCCGCGATGATGGCCTGGTCGGAGACGATCAGCTTCATGCTGCTGACGCACGAGTACTACGGCACTTTCACCACCAAGCGCATCGCCGATGCGCACGAGACCAGCGAAGTGCTGCTGGCCCTGTCGCGGGACAGCCGCGAAGAGGTGGACAGCATTTCGCAGGCTGCAGCGGCGGCCGGCGGCAAGGCGGACGTTCGCCCGCCGCAGGACATGGGCTTTATGTATTCACGCGCCTTTCAGGACCCGGACGGCCATGTGTTTGAGCCGGTGTGGATGGATATGGCGGCGGTGCAGGCTACTGCGTAAGGGCATACGTAGCCCCACCGGGGGCGGCGGCTAAAGGACGCGGGCCGGGGGACCGGCACCATCGCCACAGGCCGGAACGCTCCGCTCGCGCGCGTCGGCTGGCTTGGTGGCGCTTCTGGGTGTTCTCTTTTTTCTTCCGATTGTTTTTTCCAGCCCTGCATTATTTGCAAAAGCACCTACTGTTTGCTCGCAGGTGATTTAAGGGCGTCAGGTATTGCGAATGCAACTCCCACTACCAGACCAATGAAAAAGGACAGAAAAAGAGAGGACTGGAATGAGTCAGATCTCCAGCCCTGAATCAGTTCTGAATCGGACCGGGCGTAAAGAAGATTCGAACCTTCCCTTAGTTCGGCAATAACAAACTGATCGTCCAAAAAACTCGGCATTGGCACCAGAGTTGCCGTCACCTGCCTTCCTTCGTATGTTTTGGAACAGTCGGTTTTTCCACCGTATGCATTTCCGAAACAGACAACATATTTATCGCCAATTTTCGTTGCCCAGCTATTTCGGCGTCCCAGATTCGAGTCACTGACATACTTTCCTGAAACTTGCCACCCTCTGGCGAGCTTGGCATCATCCGGCAGATCTATGCTCTTTACCGCCATCAGGAGCCCGAACAGTGACAAAAAGCCAAATCCAAAGCCAAAAGCGAGCGGTTTTTTGTACGCTGGATTCCAGAATGGTTGCTTCATATTGGGAACATTCGATTAGACGGAGTCAAAAACAGGATAGACGATCCTGTCATGGGTGCAGAAAAATCCATAAGCAAACCGAATCTCACACCGCCGCGTAAGCCCCCGTGCCGCCCGGCCAGGCCGTGAGCACCTCATACCCCTCAGCCGTCACCGCCACCATGTGCTCCCACTGGGCGGACAAAGACCGGTCTTTGGTCACCACCGTCCAGCCGTCGGCGAGTTGCCGGGTTTCGCGTTGGCCTGCGTTGAGCATGGGCTCGATGGTGAAGACCATGCCGGGCTCCAGCCTGACGCCTTCGCCGCGCCGGCCGTAGTGCAGCACCTGCAAATCCTCGTGGTAGACCTGGCCTATGCCGTGGCCGCAGTATTCGCGCACCACGCTGAAGTTCTCTCGGTGGGCGACGGACTGGATGGCATGGCCGACATCGCCCAGGGTTGCGCCGGGCTTGACTTGGTGGATGCCGGCCAGCATGGCTTCGTAAGTGGTCTCTACCAAGCGCCGGGCCAGCACGCTGGGCTCTCCCACAAAAAACATGCGGCTGGTGTCGCCGAACCAGCCGTCTTTGATGACGGCAACGTCGATGTTGACGATGTCGCCCTGCTTCAAAATCTTGTCGGGCGATGGGATGCCGTGGCACACCACGTTGTTGACGGAAGTCAGAATGGTTTTGGGGTAGCCGAGGTAGCCCACGTTGGCCGGTATCGTGCCCTGCACGTCCACGATGTACTTGTGGCAAATGGCGTCGAGCGCGGCTGTGCTCACGCCGGGCACCACGTGCGGCTCAATCATGCTGAGCACCTCGGCGGCCAGCTGCCCGGCGCGCCGCGCCAGGGCGATCTGCTCGGGGGATTTGATGACAACGCCGCGGGCCATCAGCGTTTACCGTTTTGCTGCGGCCGATGGCCGGGCCTTGGCGGCCGGGGGCGTGACGGCCGCGACGATGTGCAGGCCGCCCGCGAGTTCAGCGCGCACCAGCAACTGGCAGATTTCGCGGTGGTCCAGCTCGGGGTGCATCTCGGTCAGCATGCCGACGCGCATCCAGTGCTCGGCCTGCGCATTGATGGAGCGGCTCAGCGCGTTGCCGGCCACGCGCAGGTTCTCGTGCATCAGGTCTGAAATTTTGACAATACCCATGGTTGGCCTTTGCTTGAAAGATATATGAAGTATATATGTTTCGTGTAATCTTGATCTTGTGAGGGTCTGATGGGTCTGATGGGTTTGATAAGGCGCTGAAGGCAGCTTTGAGCCGTTTCTAGCCCGGGTTTGGTGACAGGGAGCTAATCTGCGATGAGAAGCATGAAAAACTTGTGGAAGCATGTCGATTTGGGCCCATCCCGAACGTCGTCAGGTAGATGGCCGGCATTGCGTAGCCGGCATCCAGACCAACCCGCCCAGCGAAACCCGCAAAAGGAGAACCCACCATGGCCCATGCCACCCTCCCCACCATCACCGCCTTTGAACACTCCCCCGACCGCGGCAAGGGCCTGGCGCGCGACATGCGCGTTCGCTGGGCGCTGGAAGAAGTGGGCCAGGCTTACGAGGTTCGCCTGGTGTCCTTCGCGGCGATGAAGCAGCCCGCGCACCTGGCGCTTCATCCTTTCGGGCAGATCCCGACCTATGAGGAAGGCGGGCTGGCGCTGTTCGAGTCCGGGGCCATCATCTTCCACCTCGCCGAGCGGCACACAGGCCTGCTGCCCGCGGACGCGAATGCCCGCGCCCGCGCGATCGCGTGGATGTTTGCCGCGCTCAACACGGTGGAGCCGCCCATCGTGGAGCGCTCCATGGCCGTGGTCTTTGAGCAAGGCAAGCCCTGGTATGCGGACCGCCTGCCCATGCTGGACCAGCGCGTCCACACACGGCTGGGCGAACTCTCGGCCCGGCTGGGCGACGCCGAGTGGCTGGACGGTGATTTCAGCGCTGGGGACTTGCTGATGGTGACAGTGCTGCGCAGGCTGGAGAGCTCGGGTTTTCTGAAGGAGTATCCGAACCTTCTGGCTTATGTCGCGCGCGGGGAGGCGCGGCCGGCTTACCGGCGGGCTTTTGCGGCTCAACTGGCGGTGTTTAGTGCTACGTCGGGATCTGGTTAATAGACTCACGCTGCGGTGACATAAGTTTGATGCGGGGCAGTGCACTACAAGCTCGGCTCCGATGCAAGCAGCTACTGCGCGTTACCATCACCGGGAAGGAGATAAATATGTCAAGACAATTCTGGATAACCATCATCGTCATTGGATGGCTTGTTGGATTTGCGCTGGCTTTTGTTTATTCAAATTCTGGTGGCCACCCCTTCCTTGAATACGTGCAGTTCTCTGTTGTGGGTGTGGTCGTGGTTGCGGTGCTCTACGTCCTCTCCATGTTCGCCACGAAGCAGGCGCCGGGCGATCCAGAAGATGATGGCAAGTGACTCAAAACCTGCGCATCTGGCATGCTCTTCGCTCACCCAAGATCTTCTCCCTTGCTTCCGTCTCCAGTTCTTGCCATTACAGCGCTAGACTTCAGCTTCCAACTCACCCGCCACAAAATCAAATGGGATTTAAACGTCAAGGAATCGCCAAACTGACGATTCATCCGGATGTGTTGTCAGAGATTGTCTACCGGGTTGGCGCCCTCTATCCCGGCGAGCATATTGGTGAGGGTGTTACGTTTCATCCAGAATATTTGGATGATGCCGCTCGCGACGCTGCACTTGTGACGATTTCCAATCATCCTGCGCACGAGGTATCGACCGGGTATTTGCTCCGCTGGGGAAGCGATTTCATCTACGTCATACCGCTTAGCTCAAAGCCCTATAGAACCTTCAGAATCGCCAAAGCATCAATGGGCGCCAGAACACGTCGACTGGAGTTTCAGTTGCTTTTCGACGAAGCGATGAGCGGAGAGACTCCGTCGTCGCATGTTGTGTTCGTCTAAGGACAGCAATCTGGGATAGCAGCTATACGGTGTGAAGCGTGGATCGCCGGCTGGCTGACGCGCGTGGAGCCCGAACCACTTGACCCGGCATCCAACGGCGCCTCCGCCCCCAACCCCAGCATCAAATCAAGGTTCTGCACCGCCGCCCCCGCGGCGCCCTTGCCCAGGTTGTCGAACACCGCGGCCAGCAAGACCTGGCCCGTACGTTCCTGCCCGAACACGGCGAGCCGCAAGCGGTTGCTGCCGTTGAGCGCCCGGGGGTCAAGCCGCTGCGCATCGGCGTCTTCGGCAAGGGGTTGCAGCTCGATGAATGGCTGCCCCGCGTAGCGCGCCTGGAGCGCGGCATGCAGGCGCGCAGCTGTCACGCCGGCGGGCAGCAGGCGCAGGTGCAGCGCTATCGTCAGCACAATGCCCTGCCGATAGTGGCCGTACGCGGGCACAAACACGGGCGCGTGCGACAGGCCGGCATGCTGCTGGATCTCGGGCACGTGCTTGTGGTGCAGGCCCAGGCCGTAGACCTGGAAGGGCACCGCCGTGGCGGCGCCTGCGCCTTCGTGGTCTTCAAGGCCGGGCCGGCCGCGCCCTGAATAGCCCGACACCGCGTTAATGACCAGCGGATAGTCGGCTGGCAGCAAGCCGCCGTCGACCAGGGGCTTGAGCAAGGCGAGCGCCCCCGTGGGATAGCAGCCGGGGTTGCTGACGCGCGCGGCGCTGGCGATGCGCCCTGGCTGCGCGGCCTCCAGCTCCGGTAGGCCGTAGACCCAGCCGGGCGCGGTGCGATGGGCCGAGCTGGCGTCAATCACCCGCACACCGGGGCGGCGCACCAGCGCCACGGCTTCGCGGGCGGCGTCGTCGGGCAGGCACAGCAGGGCGATGTCGCAGTCATTCAGCGCCTCGGCACGGTGGGCCGCGCTCTTGCGATGCTCGGCTGGCAATTGCAGCAGGCGCAGATCGGTCCGCCCCGCCAGCCATTGCTGCACTTGCAGGCCGGTGGTGCCTTGGTCGCCATCGATAAAAACAAGAGGGGTCATGAAGCGCTCCGAGTGGGTTCGAAGCGAATGGTGCACGCCCCAGCGTGTGCAGGCAAGTTGAATCTGGCAAACTTGTCATTCAGAATTCCTGAATCCGCTCACCCCCCTTCAACCTCACCCAACCACGAAAGCTGCACCATGCGTGAAATCAACCTGGACCGCCTGCGCACACTGCTGACGGTGGCTGACCTGGGCTCTTTCGCCGCGGCGGCGAAGGCGCTTCACCTGGCGCCGCCGACGGTGACGCTGCACGTGGCGCAGCTCGAAGCCCGCGTCGGGATGCGCCTGCTGCATCGTGCGCCGGCCGGCGTTACCGCGACTTCCGCCGGCGGCTTGCTGATCGGCAAGGCACGCAGCCTGCTGGCCGAAGCCGACGACCTGCTGGAGACCGTGCAACGGCAGATCGCCGCGCGCGGCGGCCGGGTACGGCTGGGCGCCTCGACCGGCGCGCTGGCCCACCTGCTGCCGCAGGCGCTGGAGGCCCTGGCCGCCAGGCACCCGGAGATCGACGTGCAGGTCGCGGTGATGACCAGCGAGGAAGCCCTGGTGCGGCTGGCGGCCGGCAGCCTGGACATCGGCATCGTCGCGCTGCCGCAGCCGGTGCGCCGGGGCCTGCGTGTGCAGGCCTGGCGCCAGGATCCGGTGCTGGCCTTCATCCCGGCCAGCTGGGAGCCGCCGCGGCACGTAACGCCCGCCTGGCTCGCGGCGCGGCCGCTGATTGCCAATGACCGCGGCACCCGGCTCTCACGCCAGACCGCCGAATGGTTCGCCGCGGCCGGTGAGCGGCCGCAGGCGCGCATCGAGTTGAACTACAACGACGCGATGAAGAGCCTGGTGGCGGCAGGCTACGGCGCCGCGCTGCTGCCGCACGAAGCCGGCGCGCCGCCGCCTGACAGCCGCATCACCACGCGGCCGCTGCGGCCGGCGCTGTCGCGGGCGCTCGGCATCGCGCACCGGACCCGACCTGATGACGAGGCGACGGAAGTGACGCTTGGTGCGCTGTTGGGGATGAAGGGGCGTTGAAACGGGGTGCCGGGTGGCTCCCCGGGCAGTTGTAGCGAAGCGGCTCCAAGCGGGGATTTTTTGCCGGCTACAACACACGACTTCAGCGCGGCCAATCTTCGCGGTCTCCTACGGCCGATCGCGTGTTTTTCCCGTCCGCCCAGAAAGCAGGCGCAGGCAGGATGAGCTTGTCAGCTCACCACCTCCACGGGACGAAACATGAAACACAGCAGCGATTTGATTTTTCCGGCCCTCATAGGCGCGGTTGCCAGTGCGCGCTCGATGACGCCCATGGCCGGCATCGCAGCAGCGCGGCTTTTACACCGTGACACACCGGGGCGGCTTGTGCTGCTGGACCGCCCGCTGTTCAAGTATGGCGCCCTGGCCATGGGTGTGGGCGAACTGTTCGGCGACAAGATGAAGACCGCGCCTGACCGCACGGTATTTTTGGGACTGCTGGCACGCGTGATGAGCGCAGGCATCGCAGGCGCTGCACTGGCGCCCCGCGGCCGCGAGAAGGCCGGCGCTTTAACGGCGGTGGCAAGCGCCGTACCGCTTGCCTACCTCACGCTGGCAGGCCGCAAGCGCGCCATGGCACGTATTGGCCAGACCCGAAGCGGTTTGGTTGAGGACGCGCTGATCGTTGCCGCTGGGGCGGCGATTGTGGCGTTGGCGGTCAGGTCGTCGTCAAACAGTCTGTGATCGCATCGCCCACGGGCCCCGCGCTCACGGACGCCAAATCCCAAGCTCGCCGTTGGGCTCAACAGAGCTAAGAACCATCTGACCACGCCAGTCAACCAACACGACCTTGTATTGCTTGTACAGGCGGATGAAAGCGTCAGTCAGCACACGCTCGTCGCCGCCGCGTTCGACCATAGCCCCAAGTAAATTGACGGTAGCCCCCTCAGCGATGCCGTAGAGAAACACGGAGCCTGCCAGCCGGATGGTGAAGCCGCCCTTGACCTGGCCCAAGGAGGCCGAGCTCGTGGTGAGGATAGGCGCCGGCGCAATGTTGCCTTGCAGCACCGAAGCGATTTCTTGGGGGCCGGATGCGCCGGCAAGGGGAGAGCCAGCAATACGCCGGGCATAGATGTCCTTCCAGCCATGCCGAACCCGGTTTTGCTGCTCGAATGCCTTGAAATCTTTCATCCGCTTTTGCAGTTCCGGCAGACGGGAGGCGGGGAAGAACTCAATCTGCCGCCATTCGTCTTCGTGGAATTGCGGTGCGCCTGCGGAGGAGTTTTCCGTGGGCGTTTCAAACCTCAGATCGTCTGCCGCGATGGTGGACATGGTGAAACCGATGTTCTGCGGATTCGCTGTGGTCACCGGCGGCGCAGCCATTGCGGCGTTGCCGAGGTTGAGCACCGTGACGCCGGCGAGAATTAAATGTTTAAGTTTCATGATTGGGATCGATTCTGTCTCACGGCAATGTCCGCATTTGAAACAAGTCGCGATGGCTTGATGTCAGAGCCGTCGCAAAGTGCTAAGCAAGCGGTTCAAGCATCAGCTTCGCTCTCTCGGCGTCGTTTAAAAACCCACCGATTCCAATTGATTGCCGCGCCGCCGATCAAAAAGACAAGGCTGACAGGAAGGGTGAGCATGACCAACCAAGAAAAACCCGTTGCGGCATTGACCATGGACACAACCCATACTGGGCCGTCGCACACGGTCTGCCATGAAAGCTTGCAATTGAAATGATTAAACAATGGCAGGCACGCCATCAACAAGCCGTACGGCGCGATACCGCTAAACGCACAGAGCGCGAAGAAGCGCCATCCAATCATCTTTTCAGCAGACTCCGATGTAATGTCCGATGTCATCGGAGCCACCACATCATCCGAGTTGCCTTAATACGGAGAACTGTTTTTTTGGTTTCCATACCTGCCAATGTTGCTTTTGACTGAAGATAGTAGCCCCTCAGCCGAACCAGGCGGCGAGATTTTTTCTGCGCTCGTGAATAAAAAGGTATGCGTTCTCACCAGATACCCAAGGCCGAACGACAACCAAAGACGACTCGCCCAAGCGCGCCAACACTGGCAAGATCACCCCCAAGCCCAGCGGGCAACAGCGGACAACAACACGGGACAATACCAAAACAACATTTCCATCCCCCGACTGCCGTTAAGCCTGTGGACCAGCGCATCGGCAAGGGCGGCGGCAGGATCAATTCCCCGAACCCCGCAAAGAATGTCCGCATACAGACCTTCTTGCGCGGAGGCAGTGTGGATTTCCGTAAGCTGGATAAGTAAAACCCCTATCCGGCCGCGCTCTGTGGGCCCGGTGCCGAGGGGAAAATCATTGCTATTGTTGTTGCCCGCCACGCTTAGCCACGCTTCATCTCGTTCACGGAAGAATTTGCCTTTAATGACGCCCGTCCCGCCAGCCGCCACCGAAAGCGCGCCTCTTTGATGATGACGAGGATGACGACGAGTCCGCGCGAAGCCTGGGTCGACACGCAGCTGGCGCACGCTTTTATGCGGAACGCACGGCCGACGCTGCATGCGGCGGTGCTGGTGATCATCGTGGTGGTGATGATGCTGTACCCCCATGTGGACACCTGGGACCTCTGGGTATGGGCGGTGGCGGCGGGCTCAATGACCTTGTTGCGTTACGCCATTTTGCATGCCTACCGCGCGCGCCTGTCGGAGGCCGACGGCGTGGCGCTGCGGGAATTCATTTCGCTGCACGGCTGGGCCTGGCCCCTGAGCGCGATGGTGTGGGGTTCGCTGATGTTTGTGGTCTACCACCGCGCGCCCGTCACGGAGCAACTGCTGTGCATGCTGGTGCTGTCGTCCATCGCGGCGGCGGCGGTGTCTTCTTCGCCGCCGTCCGTGCGCACGTTTACGGCTTACTGCAACGGCCTGGGCGCGTCGGTGCTGGCGGCACTGGCCTGGCGCATGAACTTCAGCGGCGGCGTGCCTTCGGTGCTGGACACGGGCGAGGAGATGGCGGTGGTGCTGGTTTTCCTGTGGGTGGCGCACGTGACGGGCCGGCGCATGTACCGGGCCCGGCACATCAGCCTGCAGCTGCAGTTCGACCGCCAGGAACTGATCAAGGCGCTGGAGGAGCGCAAACGCGCGGTGGCGGATGCGGAAGCCGTGCGCACGCGCTTTATCGCAAGCGCCGCGCACGACCTGCGCCGCCCGGTGCACTCGCTGGGCCTGTATGCCGACTGGCTGACGATGGAGCCGGAGTTCGCGACGCGGATCGCGCGCAAGATTGCCGATTCCACGCACGAGATCGACGACCTGTTTGATTCTCTGTTCAGTCTTGCGGGGCTGGACCCTGCCACGCTGACGGTGCACACGCAGCCGGTGGATTTGACGGCGCTGGTCCATACGGTGGCCGAGGCGCACATGCCGCTGGCGCGCGAAAAAGGCTTGCGCCTTCGCACGCGGGCGGCCGCGGGACGGGCGATGTCAGACCCGGTGCTGCTGGCGCGGCTGGTGGGCAGCTTGCTGTCGAACGCCCTGCGCAACACGCATGGCGGCGGTGTGCTGCTGGCGGCGCGGCAGCGTCGCGGCCAGTGGCGCATAGAGCTTTGGGACACGGGCGCGGGCATCGCGCACGAGCGCCACCAGGTTTTTTCGCAAGGGATTCCGCGGCAGGGCACGGCCGAGGGCTTCGGGCTGGAGCTGGCGGGCATTTACCGCCTGAGCCAGTTGCTGGGCCACCCCGTGGGCATGGCCGACCGGCAGGGGCGCGGCAGCGTGTTCTGGGTGGAGCTGGCGCGCTATGAGGAAGGCGGCCCCTGAGACCGTGAACAGGTTCTAAGTCGGTCTGCGCCTACAAAAAGCAGCGCCGCCTGCTCTGGCGCCGGGCACGCGCCCCGGGCGAAGATGCAGCCATCATGGCCAGCACCGCGGCGCCCGTTTCCGCCGACACCCCATCCTCGAGCCCCCCTTCGTCCACCGCGGCAACGCTCTGGCCGCGCGTGCGGCGCTGGGTGTTCCCTGCACTGGGGATTGTGGTGCTGGGCCTGCTGGTGTCGCATGCGCACAAGGTGGACTGGGCCGGCGCCTGGCAATCGCTGTGGCGCTATTCACCGTGGCTGCTGCTGGGCGTTCTGGGCCTGGCCACGGCCAGCCATGCGCTGTACGGCTGCTTTGACCTGATAGGCCGGCGCCATACACGCCACCCGCTGCCGCGCCTGCAGACCTGGGCCATCGCGGTGACGAGTTATGCCTTCAACCTGAACCTTGGATCGCTGGTGGGCGGCGTGGCGCTGCGTGCGCGCCTGTACACCCGCGCCGGGCTGGACGAAGCCACCATCGCGCAGATCGTAGGCCTGAGCCTGGCCACCAACTGGCTGGGCTACGGCCTGGTGGCGGGCAGCCTGTTTGCCAGCGGTTTTATCTCCCTGCCCGACGAGGCCCACATAGGCGCGACGGCGCTGCGCGCACTGGGCGTGGCCATGGTGCTGCTGGCGCTGGCCTATGTGGCGGCCTGCGCGTTTGCACACGGGCGGCAGTGGCGCGTTCGCGGCAAGCAACTGACGCTGCCTTCGCCCGGCCTGGCACTGGTGCAACTGGGGCTGTCGTCCGTCAACTGGGCGCTGATGGGCGCGGCGATGTACGCGCTGCTGGGCGGCCAGGTGGAGTACGGCAAGGTGCTGGGGGTGCTGATGGCCGCCTCCATCGTGGGGGTGATCATGCCGATTCCCGGTGGGCTGGGGGTGCTGGAGGCGGTGTACCTGGCGCTGCTGTCGGGGAGTGTGCGGCAAGGGGCGTTGATGGGGGCTGTGTTGGCGTACAGGGCGCTTTATTACTTCTTGCCTTTGGCGGGGGGGATGGTGATGTATGTTTTGTTGGAGAAATATGCGGCTAGGCATTTGGAGGGTGGTACGCCACCGGGCTGAAGAGGCGGGTCTTGTTGCGGCCTGGCCCGCACCGCCCTCTGCTTGGGCTTGCTGGCCGGGGTCGCCCGGCGGCGACTCACTTTTCTTTGCTTCGCCAAAGAAAAGTAAGCAAAAGAAAGGCGACCCGCAGTCTGGGTCCCTACGCTTCGCTTCGGGCAACCTGCGGTGCTCGAGCCAAGCGGGGTCTCGCTAAACTCGCTCCGTTTCACTGCGCTCAAACAACGCGATCCCTGATCCGCTTGGCTCTGCGCTCCTCGGCCCAGCCAGGACGGGGCAAGCGGGAGCGGGGACAAATACCAACAAGGACTCGCCGTGTCGAGTCCTTGTTTCTTCAGGTATTCGGTATTGGTTTTCGGCTGTTTGATATTCGGGTCCCCTTGTGGATGCGCCGAGGAGCGCAGGGCCAGACGGATCAGGGCTGGCGTTGTCTGAGCCGAAGGCGAGTTTAGCCAGACCCCGGCTGGACCGAGCACCGCAGGTTGCCCGTAGCGAAGCGAAGGGACGCATACACCAGGGTCGCCTTTTCTTTTGCTTACTTTTCTTTTGGCGAAGCAAAAGAAAAGTGAGTTGCCGCCGGGCAACCCCCGGCCAGCAGAACCAAGAAAAGGGCGGAGTAGGAATATAGGTAGAGAGAGAGACAGAGAGAACAGAGCACGCGCAAGACCGGCGCAAGACCCGGCAAACCCTCACTCACTTCTTATCAACAACTCCAGTTCCCCCGGATCCACCGGCTTGGTCAAATGCAAACTAAACCCCGCATCCACCGCCCGTTGTTTATCTTCGGGCTGGCCCCAGCCGGTGAGGGCAATGATGGTGGCGCGGGCCGCTTCGGTCTCTAACCGGCGTATGTTGCGGCAGGCTTCGTAGCCATCCATGCGGGGCATGCCGATGTCGAGGATGACGAGGTCGGGAGTGAAGTCGGCGGCGAGTTCTACGGCTTCGACGCCGTCGCCTGCGGTGCGTACCTCGTGGCCCATGAGGGTGAGCAGTTGGGCCAGGGTGGCGGCGGCGTCGGTGTTGTCGTCGGCGACCAGGATGCGGCGGGTGCGGAAGGCGGTGGGTGCTGCGGCGGCAGGGGCCACAGGGGCCATAGGGGCTGCAACCGGCGCGGTGACGCTGCCGCTCGCCTGGCCGGCGCGCGGCAGGCGCACGATGAAGCGGCTGCCGCGGCCTGCGCTGCCGGGCTCTACGCGGATACTGCCGCCGTGCATGTCGATGATCTTGCGCACCAGCGTAAGGCCTATGCCGAGGCCGCCCTGGGCTTTGGGGGTGTAGGGGCTGGCCTCGCCCTGGACGAACATGTCGAAGATGCGCGCCTGCAGGTGCTCGGGTATGCCTATGCCGGTGTCTTCGACGCTGATGGTGGCGCCAACATCGTCAACGCTGGCCTGGAGTTCGACGACGCCGCCATCTGGCGTGTATTTGGCGGCGTTGTTGAGCAGGTTGGTGAAAGCCTGCGACAGGCGCACCGCATCGGCGTTCACGATCACGTCGTCGCCGGGCAGGTGCACGCGCAGCTGGTGCCGCCGCTCGGCCAGCACGGGGCGGCTGGTTTCAACGGCGCTGCGCAGGGCGTCGGCGAGCTTGCCGCGCTCGAGCCGCAACTCCAGCTTGCCGCGGCTGATGCGGCTGACGTCGAGCAAGTCGTCAACCAGGCGCGTCATGTGCGCGAGCTGGCGTTCCATGATGGCGCGAGTGCCTTCGAGTGCGACCTCGCTGGTGCCGGCGCGGCGCAACACTTCGAGGCTGTTGCGCAGGGGCGCCAGGGGGTTGCGCAGCTCATGGGCCAGCATGGCGAGGAACTCGTCTTTCATGCGGCTCATCTGCTCGGCTTCGCCGCGGGCGGCGCGTTCCTTCTCCAGCAGTTGCTCCCGCTCTTCGGCGGCCTGCTGGGCGCGTTCATACAGCCGGGCGTTGTCGACGGCCACGCCGGCCTGGGCGGCGATGCTGCTGACCAGCCTTTCGGCGCGCTCGTTGAACACGCCGGGATCGGGGTGGCCGAAAAAGAGGCCGCCTATGACCTCTCCTGAGGCGGACGCGACGGGCACGGCCAGGTAGCTGCGCACCGGCAGGTGCCCGGGCGGCATGCCGTAATGCGGTGCGAATTGGCCGTATCGCGGGTCTTTGTACAGGTCGTCAATACGCACGGCCGGTGCGCCGGCAAAGGTGGGCCCGAATATGGCGGTAGCGCGTGGGTTGCCGAATTTTTCAAAGTCCTCACGCCGCGCGCCCGACAGGGTGTAGAGCATGAAAGCCTTGCCCTTGCTGTCGACGGTGTTGTAGAAAAAAGCGCCGTAGCGTGCGCCGCTGATTTCGGTGGCGGCGTCGGTGACGGTCTGCACCAGGGCCTTGACCTGCAGCTTGGAGGCCAGGGCGGCGCCGGTGCGGTTGAGAAGTTCGAGCACGCGGGTTTCTTCGCGCAGGGCTTCTTCGGTGCGCCGCTGCGCGGTGATGTCGCGAAAGACCCAGACGCGCCCGACGTTGCGGCCGTCGGCGAACTGGATCTGCGAGCTGCGCTCATAGATGCGGCCGTCGCGCATGCACAGCAGGTCAAAACTTTCAGCCGGCGCATCGTGGTAAATCTCGTCGACCCGGTCCATGAAGGCGCGGGCATTGTCGAACTGCGTGCTGATGGTTTCGAGCACGCGGCCGTGGTCGCGCGCGTCCAGCAGCTTCGATTCCAGCCGCCACATGCGCAGGTACTGCTGGTTGAAGCCGGTGATGCGGCCGGTGTCGTCGGTGGCAAGTATGCCGTCGCGGCTGGCTTCCAGCGTGGCGTGCACCATGGACAGCGAGAGCGCCAGTTCTTCGGTCTTGCGCTCCAGGTCGAACTTGGCGGCGTATAGCGCATCTTCCGCGCGCTGCCGCGCGGCCAGGATGCTCTGGGCGTTGCGTATCGCGACCGACCGAAGAAGGGTGTCTTCGTCGTCGGGCGCCTGCATCAGTCCACTCCCAGCGCGGCGGCGGCGAGGGCCGTGCCCTCCACGCGGGCGCGGATTTTGGCGAAGGCGGTCTCGCGGCTGGTGGAGGTGTCGTCGCAAAAAGGCGAGAAGCCGCAGTCGTCGGTGGTGCCGAGCTGGGGCAGCGGGATATACCGGGCGGCCAGCAGCACGCGCTCGCACACCTCTTGCGGCGTCTCGATGACGGGGGCGATGGGGGCCACCACACCGACAAACACGCGCTGCTCGGGCTTGAGGTACTGGCGGATGATTTTGAGCACGCGCTCGGGCTCGGGCTCTCCGGCCAGGGCGACGTAGAAGTTGCCGGCCTTGAGCTCGAACAGGGCGGGCAGCAGTTCGGCGTAGCCCACGTCGGCGCTGTGGGTGGAGTCGCGGTCGCCGCCCGGGCAGGTGTGCACGCCGATGCGCTGGCGCTCCTCGGCGGAAAAGCGCGCAAGCGCAAGGTTGTTGAGGTCGATGAAGCTGCTCAGCAGCTGGCCCGACGGGTCTATCTTCATCGCCAGCCGGCCTTCGGTGAAATCAATCTGCACCTTGTGCGCGCCTTTGTCGAGGCAGCGGCGCACTTCGGTTTCGTGCTCGCGCAGCAGGTCTTCGATGAACTGTTCGCGCGTGTAGCCGGCTATGCCTTCGGCCGGGTACATCAAGCTCAGGGCCGAAGGGGAGATCACAGCCTGCTTGAGCGGCATGCGGGTATGGCGCCTGGCGACGTCAAGGTAGCTGTCAGCGTAACGCTTGTAGTGAAACGGCCCTTTGGTCAGGCGCGGCATGCGGCGCACGTGGCCGGCCGCGAACGGAATCTTGAAACCCTCGGGCGAGGTGTTGGGCAGGCCATGCACGCAATACGTCCAGAAGTTGTGGTACTTGCGCTGCTCGCCGTCGGTGATGACGGGCGAGCCGGTGGCCTCGAATTGCGCCACGGTGTCGCGCACGGCTTCGTCGTACAACGCGTCCAGTTCGGGGGCTTCGGCGCCGCTGCGCTCTATGGCGTCCAGCAGGCTCAGGGGGCGCGGAATGCTGCCTATGGGTTCGGTCGGGATGGGCATGGCCCTCGACTATAAGGAGGCCATCCGGTGGATCATGTCGGAGAAAGCCGACAGTGGGGGTGGCTGGACCCATGGCATGGCGGGCCGTGGCCGCAAAGAAACGACGAAACAGGGGTTTTCCCTGTGATGACGGGCGCCCGGGGTGCTGGGGGAGTGCCGGTCGGCCTGCCGCCCTCAGTCAGTCAAGCCTTCTTAAAAACCCCATCCAGGCGCTTGTCCCACTTCGCCCCCGGCAACACATCGGCCAGTTGCGAATCGCCCAACGCAAACGTCCCGCGAAGCACCTGCGCCAGCACCGCGCGATAGTCATGGTGGGCAGGCAGGTCACGGCCTTCGTTGAGCTGCGACAAGCCCGTCCACTGCCCATGCCAGCGCCCGCCGGCAACGCGGCTGCCCATGAGCCACATGGCGTTGCCGAAACCGTGGTCGGTGCCGCGTGTGCCGTTTTCGGCGCTGGTGCGGCCGAACTCGCTCATGACCACGACCACGTCGCCGGGCTCGGAGAAATCCTGGCGCAGCTGTGTGATGCCGCGCGCGAGGTTGCCCAGGTTGTTGGCCAGCTGGCCTGTGGCCGCGCCCTGGTTGGCGTGGGTGTCCCAGCCGCCGGCGGATAAAAAGCCCAGGCGCAGTTTGCGGTCGTTGCGCATCAAGGTGCCCAGGTGCTGCGCGTCTAACTGCAGGCCGACGGGGTCGGCGGCGCCGTTGCTGGCCGCCAGCATTTGTGCATTGAGTGCCTGGGCATTGGCGGGTGCGCCGTCGCGGTCGAGCTTTTTGTCGGCCATGCGCCTGGTGTCCTGCGCCATCTTTTCGGCCCTGGCGGTTTTTTGTTCGGTCAGCTCTTGCGCGCTTTGCATGCGGCTACCCGCGCCCTGGCGGAAAGCCTCGCTGAGCTTGTCGTCGCCGGCATACAAGTCCATCAGCGCCTGGCGGGTTTTGTCGTTGGCAAGCACGCCGGTGCGCTCAGCGGACTGGCCGCGCGGGATCAGGCGCACGGCGGCGGCCTGGCCGGCCAGGATGGCGGGGTTGGCCTCGCCCACGCCGAGCGCGACCGCGCCGTTGGTGCCGTTCGCGCCGGTATTGCCTATGCCTGCCGTGGTGTTGAGCCAGCCGGGCGCGCCGCTGGTCTTGCCGCCCTGGGCGATTTCCATCTGGTATTGCGCATCGAAGTGCGAGCGGTTCGGTGCGGGCAGGCCGGCCGCGGGCACAAAGCTGAGCACGCCTTGCTGCCACAGGGGCAGCAGCGGCGCCAGCGCGGGGTGCAGGGCAAAGGCCTTGTCGAGCTTGACGGCGGTTTGCGTAGTGCCGTCGGGTGCGGCGATGGCGATGTTGGGGCGAAGAGCGTAATAGTCTTTGTCGGCATAGGGCACAAAGGCCGACAGGCCGTCATACGCGCCGCGCAGGAAAACGACAACCAGGCGCCCGTTGCCCAGCCCGCCGGGCACGGCTTGCGCCCACACGCCGGGCACCGCCAGCTGCAGCGCCGACAGCGCGCCCAGGCCGAGCATGTGGCGGCGTTGCAATGCATAGGGCCATGAAGAATGGTTTGAGTTCATGAAAATCCCCGGAGAGTTTTTATTGGATGTTTATTGAGGTGTGTTTACTTGCGCATGAAATCAGGGCTGGACAGCATCAGGCCGGTGCGCATCTGCGCGGGCTCCTGGGCGATGCGATCACGTGTCGCGGCGCTGAAAAATGCATTGAGGTATGCCGGCTCGGCCGTGCGCTGGGCCAGGCCCATGGCGTAGTCGGCGCGCCGCGTGAGCGCTTCGGGTGCGAGCCAGGTGTTGGCGTCGGTCTTGTAGCCGTCGGGCGTTTGCCAGCCGTGCATGGGCTGGCCGGCCTGCGCGAGAAAGCCCAGGGTCTGGCCGATGTCGCGGCGCTCCTTCACGCCGCCGGCCGCGGTGAGCGCGGAGCAGGCAAAGTCCAGCGGGGTCTTGAACAGCTGGTTGCCGCCGGCCCAGAACTCGGGTGATTCGATCAGGCTGCGCATGACCGCGCGCAGGTCACCCTGGGTGTCGGTGAAAACGGCGGCGAGCCGATTCACCAGCGCGGGCGGCGGTTTGTCGGCCACAAAAAAACTCGCCAGCCGGGTGGCCACGCGGCGCGCGGTCTCGGGCCGGCGGGCCAGGTAGCGAATGGCCTCCTCGCCCTCGGCCACGCTTTCGTTGCCGAAGGTGCGGCCCAGCAGGACCTTGCTGTCCTTGTCGTGCAGGCGCTCGGCAAAGCGGAAACCTTCGCCGTCCTTGAGGTTGACCGTCCAGCCGGTCAGGATGCGGGCCAGCTCGCGCACGTCTTTCTGGGTGTAGCCGCTGTTGACGCCCAGCGTGTGCAGCTCCATCAACTCGCGGGCATAGTTTTCATTCAGGCCGCGGCTATTGCTTTGCGCCTGATCGAGGTAGAAGAGCATGGCCGGGTGTTTGGCGCTGGCCAGCAGCAGATCTTCAAAGCGGCCCAGAGCATTGGCGCGTATGACGTTGATCTCATAGTGGCCGACAAAGGGGCGCACCGGGCCCTTGCCGACAAACACATTCAAATGGTTGAACCAGAACTCGGTCATGCGCGCAAGCAAGGGGTTTTCGAGTGCCGGGTCGCTGCAGGACATCAGCCGCCACGCGGCCGCACCCTGGGCCATCTCGCGGCTGAATTTTTCACCGCCCGCATCCGCATTGGGGGTGGCGGGCATGCCGGGCTTGGACGCTGCGCGCGCGGTGCGGCGCATCTCGCGCTCGGCCTGGAAACTGCGGGCGATGTCGCCGATCGGCGCGTTGATGCCCGCGAGTTCAGCCGGAAGATTGGGCGGGCGCTTGCTGGCGGCATAGGCCGCATCAAGCTGCCGAAGCGCCCAGGCGCGTGGCGAGGCCGCAGCGGCCTGCGCCGAGTCGGGGGTGGGCGCATAACCCAGGCGGGAAGCCGCGCGCCAGGTGGCGGCCAGGTTGGCCGGTGGGGACGCGGCGGGCATGGCCGGGCTTAGGGGCACGGCATCGACCGGTCCCTCGGCCTGCGCCGCCGGGCCGGCCAGGCCAGCCAACAAGACGGCCAGCAGGCCGGCCAGGGGTTTCGCTGTGGGCATTGTTGTTCTCCTCAGCCCTTTGTAACGCACACGCCACGCGTTACGTTGAATGCACCCTTCGGCTTTACACAGGTTTACGCCCAGGGGCCCCCGACCCCTGGTATTTACCTACAAGGTCAGGATGGTGCAGCCCGTGGTCTTGCGGGCTTCAAGGGCGCGGTGGGCCTCGGCCACATCGGCCAGGGCAAAGCGCTGGTCGATGGGGATGTTGACCTTGCCGCTGGTCACCATGGCGAACAGGTCGTCGGCCATTTCCTGGGTGATTTCGCGCGTGGCGATGTGGGTGAACAGCGTGGGCCTTGAAACGTAGAGCGATCCCTTGGCGGCCAGCAGGCCGATGTCCAGCGGCGGCGTCTTGCCCGAAGCATTGCCGAAGTTGGCGAGCAGGCCGAAGGGGCGCAGGCAATCCAGCGACTTCATGAAAGTGTCCTGGCCCACCGAGTCGTAGACCACCTTGACGCCCTTGCCGCCGGTAATCTCCTTGACGCGGGCCACGAAGTCTTCTTTCGAGTAGTTGATGGCGAAGGCCGCGCCCTGCGACAGGGCCAGCGCGCATTTTTCGTCGGAGCCGGCCGTGCCTATGAGCTGCAAGCCCATGGCCTTGGCCCACTGGCAGGCGATCAGGCCGACACCGCCGGCCGCGGCGTGAAACAGCACGTAGTCGCCGGCCTGCAGGCCGCCCTGGGGTTGCGTGCGGCGCAACAGGTACTGCGTGGTCAGGCCCTTGAGCATCATGGCCGCGCCGGTTTCAAACGAGATCGCGTCGGGCAGCTTGCAGACGCATTTGGCGGGCATCACACGCAGCTCGCAATAGCTGCCGGGCGGCTGGCTGGCGTAGGCCGCGCGGTCGCCGGCCTTGAGGTGGGTGACGCCTTCGCCGACGGCCTCGATGACCCCGGAGGCCTCCATGCCCAGTTGCAGCGGCATGGCAAAGGGGTAGGCGCCGCTGCGCTGGTAAACATCGATGTAGTTGAGACCCACGGCCTTGTGGCGAATGCGGATTTCGCCCGGGCCGGGCTCGCCCACCTCCACGTCCACCAGCTTGAGTTCTTCGGGGCCGCCGTGCTGGTTGATGCGTACGGCTTTGGAGGGGTATGAGGCCATGGGGGTGTTCCTTGCAGATGGGATGTAAAAGCTGGCCGCCATGGTGCCATGAATCGCAATGAGCCGCAGGGGCCGAGGGTTGTAGCCCGGACGCCGGAGGGAAAACCGCAACGCTTGGTAAAGTCGCCCGCATGACGCAACGCCTGACGCCCGCCACCGCCACGCTGCTGGTGATCCCTCCCATGCTGTGGGCCGGCAATGCCGTGGTCGGCCGCCTCGTGACCGGCCTGGTGCCGCCCATGACGCTCAATTTTCTGCGCTGGGCCCTGGCCTTCGTGATTTTGCTGCCGCTGGCCTGGCGCCTGCTCAAACCCGCCAGCGGCCTCTGGCCCCACTGGCGGCGCTTCGCGGTACTGGGCTTGCTGGGGGTTGGCTGCTACAACGCGCTGCAATACCTGGCGCTCAAAACCTCGACCCCGCTCAACGTCACGCTGGTGGCCTCGAGCGTGCCGATCTGGATGTTGATCGTAGGGGCGCTGTTCTTCGGCCAGGCGGTTTCGAAGCGCCAGCTTGTCGGCGCCGTGCTGTCAATCGCCGGTGTGCTGGTGGTGCTCTCGCGCGGCCAGTGGGAGCTGCTGATGCAGGTGCAGCTGGTGCCCGGCGACCTGTATGTGCTGCTGGCCACGCTGGCCTGGGCGTTTTACAGCTGGCTGCTGTCGCAGCCCAGGGAGCCCGCCGAAATTCGCGGCGACTGGGCCGCCTTCCTGATGGCGCAAATCGTGTTCGGCCTGGGCTGGTCGGGCGCCTTCGCCGCCGGTGAATGGGCGCTGACCGACGCGCACATCACCTGGGGCTGGCCGCTGGCCGCGGCCCTGCTGTATGTGGCCGTCGGCCCGGCGGTGATCGCCTACCGCTGCTGGGGCATGGGCGTACAGCGCGTGGGGCCGGCCATCGCGGGCTTCTTTTCCAACCTCACGCCGCTGTTCGCCGCCCTGCTCTCGGCGGCCTTCCTGGGCGAGCTGCCGCACCTGTACCACGCGCTGGCTTTTGTGCTGATCGTGGGCGGGATTGTGGTGTCGTCTCGGCGTTGAGCTGGGTGATGATTGCCAAACCGAACTACTGCGCGGTGGTTTGATTTTCGCAACACTTCGCCAAAAATCGTCCGCAAAAACTTGCCAAGCCCGCGCGCCGTCTTCAGAATCCGTTCCTTGCTTTGAGCCGCTGCACAACGAGCAACCTTGTGCGGCCAACCCTTGAAGCTCCTCAAACACCTATGACTTTCACTCACACCTGACGCACCCTCCACTGCCCCCGGCTGGAGATGGTGCCAACCATACCCAGCCCTGCGGGCAGTCGGTGCCGTGCCTTCACGTGTGAAGCGCGCTCCGCAAACGCCAGGCTGATTTTTTCGCCGGGGTTTTGCTTTTTCGGAGCGTGCACATGAGTGCCAAAACTTTTTCCCGTGACTTTGCCGGCGGCAAGGTCAAGCATTTGCGGCGCATGAAGCAGCCGCTTGCCTTGACCGTGCAGCTGCCTGCCCCGCGCAATCCCATCGTGCGGGCGCTCGCCCAACGCGCCGCCACGTCCGGCGCGGGCAAACACATCCGCAGCACCGGCGCCAACCGCCGGGCTGAAACCGTGGCTTTGCAAAAGGCCCTCAAAAAATTGATTGATTGACTGACATGAAGAACGATATGACCAACGAGACGGCGGCCGCAGCCCGCGTGCCGCCCGAGCTTATGCGCGAACGCAGCGCCCAACTGGCACGGGTCGCGGCCGAGCTGAAGACCGAGCTGTTCGGCATTGACGAGATCATCGACCGGGTGATCGAATCGATACGCGCCTGGTATGTGTTGCCGCACATCATCCGCCGCCCGGTGATCGTTTGCCTGTGGGGCCTGACCGGCACCGGCAAGACCCAGCTCACGCGCAGCCTGGCGCAGAAGCTGGGCTTTTACGACCGCTTTGTCGAGGTGCAGATGGACGGCTTCAGCAACGGCAGCAGCTGGCGCAGCGCAGACTCCATCAGTGCCATGCTGTCGGAGTCGGGCGTGGCCGAGGGCGAGCCCGGCATGCTGGTGCTCGATGAGTTCCAGCGCTTTCGCACTGTCAATGACAAGGGCGAGGACATGCCCGTCAAACGCTATCAGGACGTGTGGCAACTGCTGTCCGACGGGCGCCTGCCGCCTTCGCTGTCTTTCCTGCAGGAGCTTGACGAGTCACTGGCTTTCTCGCAGTACGAGCTTGAACGCGAGGAGCAGGCTGATGAAACGCCGGCAAAGGATGGCACGCCACCTAAAAAACTGAAATTCAAACTCAAGCCCTACCAGGCCCAGGAGTTCAAGCAAAGCCTCAAGATCAGCGAGACGCTGCAGGAAGTAATGACCTGGTCACCTCAGCAACTGCAGGAGCGCATGCTGGCGTTCAAGGCATCCACCGAGGCCTGGGAAACGGACTACAGCCGCCTGCTGATCATCGTCTCGGGCAACCTCGACGAGATGTACGAGGGCATGGCCCAGCGCGTGGAAGACTGCGACACCGATGCCGACATCTTTCACGCGATGACAAAAAAACTGTCGATGATCGACGTGAAGAAGGCGCTGGGCGAGCGCTTCAAGCCCGAGCAGATCGCCCGGCTGGGCAACAACCACGTGATCTACCCTTCACTGAGCCAGGCCACGTATGAGCGGCTGATTCGCAGCACCTGCGCCCGATATGTCAGTGAAATGCAGGCGAGCGCCGGACTGGCCTTTGACCTGCATGAATCGGTGTACCAGGGGATTTATGCCAATGCGGTTTTCCCCGCCCAGGGCACGCGTCCGTTGTTCTCGTCGATCCACGCGATCCTGAGTGCGCCGCTAGTCAACGCCGTTTTGTGGGCGCTTGAACACGATGTCCCGGCGGGCGCCACGCTGCACGTGAGGCTGGACGCCGCCATGCAATCCCTGCACGTCAGCCATGACGAGAAAGGCGGCGGGAGCATCACCTACCCCGTACCTCTGGACCTCAACCAGCTCAAGCAGCGTGCCAGCCTCGACTTCCGGGCCTTGCTGGCCGTGCATGAGGCGGGCCACGGCCTGGTCTACGGCCGCCTGTTCCGCCACGCACCGCAGGAGGTCAAGATCAATGTGGCGTCATTTGAAGGTGGCTACAACAGCTACGTGCGCATGAAGGCCGAGTCGCGCCAGAGCTGCCTGGACCGCATCTGCGTCGGGCTGGCCGGTCGGGCGGCCGAGGCCCTGGTGTTCGGCAACGAAGCCTGCACCACCGGCAGCGAAAGCGATTTCAAGAATGCCACGGCCCTTGCCGCCCGCTTTGTGCGCCACTTCGGTTTCGGCAGCCGGCTGAGCCGCACCGACGTGACCAGCGATACCAATGAGCACCTCAACACCGACGTGGAGCCGACCAATGCCGAGATCGAAGCCCTGCTGGCGCAAGCCTACGCGCGAGCCCGCGAACTGCTCGCGGCAGACTCGGCGCTGCTGCTGCAGATCGTGGAGGAGCTGCTGGCGAACGGCCAGCTGAGCAAGGAAAAAATGGCCGACCTGCTGGGTGTGGGCATCGCGAACGAAGAGCGCATGCTGATGCCGTATGCCGAACAGCTCCAGGTATTCAGCCTGCAGCACGAGCTGATGCGGCGGGTGCGTGGTGAAGATGGCGAAGAGCAGGCAGCGCTTGAGGCATCCATTGAGGCGTCGCTTGAGCCGTCACTTGAATAAGCCGCCGGGGTAAAAAAAAAGCACGGAGAACCGCCCATGCGGCTTTCCGTGCCCAATTTCCACCAACGGAAATTTTTGCAGGCGGCTGTACAGCCTATCAAGCCTTGACCGGATGTTCCTTCACGCGGCTGACCAGTTGCGTCGGGTTGACAAAGCGCAGCGCGATCAGCAGCCACAGCACCGTGATCGCCATATAGATCATGGCCATGGCATCCACCGACTGTCCGGCGCGCACGCCTGCGGCAAACACGGCGTAATACAGCGCGACCACCAGCGTCTGGGTGTCGGGGCCGGCGACCAGGAAGGTCAGCTCGAACATCGCCACCGTACGCACCAGCACCAGCAGGCCGGCGGCCAGCACGCCGGGCGCCAGCAGCGGCACCAGGGTGTAGATGAACATCTGCCGCGTGTTGGCGCCGAAGACGCGCGCGGCCGATTCGATGTTGGTGTCCACCTGCTCGACAAAAGGCGTCATGACCAGAATCACAAACGGCAGCGCCGGGATCATGTTGGCGATGATCACGCCCGGCAGCGTACCTGCCAGGTGCAGCTGGTACATCACGGTGGCCAGCGGGATGCCGTAGGTAATCGGCGGCACCATCAGCGGCAGCAGGAAGAGCAGCGTGAGCAGCTTCTTGCCGCGGAAGTCCTTGCGCGCCAGTGTGTAAGCGGCGGGCACGCCTATCAGCAGCGACAAAAAAACCACGGAAAACACCACCACCACGGTGACCACCAGCACATGGCTGAGCTGGAACTCTTTCCAGGCCGACACATACCAGCCCACGGTGTAGGCCTCGGGCAGCCAGGTACCCAGCCAGCGCGTGGCGACCGAGTTGGTGGCGACCGCAAGAATCAGCAGGCCGACGTTGATCAGGAAAAAACCGATGACGCCCCAGACCAGCGCGCGCCAGGCGCGGTCGCGCAGCGGATGGGGATCGTGTGTTGCGGCAGCGCTCATCCCTTGCCTCCGGTGACGGGGCCGCGGTAGAACAGGCGGCGCAGGCCCAGCGCGGCGGCAACGATGGCCAGTTGGGCCAGGCCCATGATCATGGCGACGGCCGAGGCCAGCGAGTAGTCGTACTGCTCAAAGGCCGCTTCGTAGGCTGCGATGGCGATCACGCGCGTGGTGCCGGCCGGCGAGCCCAGCAGCACAGCCGATGGGAAGACCGAGAAGGCCTGCACAAAACTCAGACAGAAAGCCATGACCAGTCCCGGCGTGAGCAGCGGCAGGTAGATGTAGCGAAAGCGGTTCCAGCCGTCGGCCCCCAGCGTGGCGGCGGCGCGCGGCAGCGCCGGGTCTATGCCGGTGATGTAAGAAAGGATCAGCAGGTAGGCAAACGGAAAGCCGGTGATGACCAGCGAAATCAGCACGCCCCAATAGTTGTGCGTAAGGCGTATCGAGCCCTCGTACAAATGCAGCCACTGCAGCGCCTGCGCCAGCCAACCGCGGGGGCCGAAATAAGTCAGCATGCCTTCGGCGATGAGCACCGTGCCCAGTGTGAGCGGCACCACCAGCAGGGTAGACAGCAGGCGCTGGTAAGGACTTTTGGTTCGCGTGGCATAGGCAATGGCAAGCGCGAAGCCGACATTGATCAGCGTGGCCGGCAAGGCCAGCTGCATGGTGTTGCCTATGGTCTTCCACAGATCCTGCGTCTGGAAGAAGTGGATGTAGTTCTCGAATACCCCGCCCTGCGCCGGCTGGAAGGACAGCAGCAGGCCGTAGGCGAAGGGATAGACAAAAAACATGATCATCACCACGGCGGCCGGCGCGACCAGCATCACGGCCGGGTCGAACGGCGGCTTGCTGTGGGCGGCGCCTTGCGGTGGCAGCGTCATAGCGCTCATCAGGCCTCTCCCGCGTAGACCAGCACGCGCTCGGGCGGGGCCGACAGCATGACCTGGTCGCCCGGCGTGACGGCGCGCGAGGTGCGCACGTAGAGCAGGTCGTCAAATGCCGTCTTGACCTGCAGCAGCCATTCGCGGCCGCCGTATTCGGCGGTCTCCACGGTGCCGGCGAAGGCGTGCGGGCCGTCGCCGATTTCGATTTCGTCGGGCCTGATCGCGGCCACGGCCTGGCCGGCCTGGAACAGCGGCGCCGCTTCCATCCCAGTGCCGGCAAAGCGGATGTCGCCTGGCCCCTGCAGCGTGAGGCCAAAGCCGTTGGCCTCAGCCACCTGAACCGGCAGCACATTGCGGTAGCCCATGAAGCGTGCAACGTCCAGCGTGGCCGGCCGCGCAAACACCTCTTGCGGCGTGCCGACCTGCTGCACCACGCCGAGCTTCATCACTACCACGCGGTCGGCCATGGCCAGCGCTTCGTCCTGGTCGTGCGTCACATACACCGTAGAGCAACCCTGGGCGCGGTGGATGCGGCGGATTTCGGAGCGCATTTCAATGCGCAGCTTGGCGTCGAGGTTGGACAGCGGCTCGTCCATCAGGATCAGCGGCGGCTCGATGACGATGGCGCGCGCGATGGCCACGCGCTGCTGCTGGCCGCCCGAGAGCTGGCCGGGCAGCTTGTCGGCATGGCCTTGCAGCTGCACCGTATCCAGCGCCGCAGCCACGCGTTTGTCGATTTCGGCCGAGGGCACGCCGCGCATCTTGAGGCCGAAGCCCACGTTGCGGCTGACCGAGAGGTGCGGGAACAGCGCGTAGTTCTGGAACACCATGCCGAAGCCGCGTTTTTCGGGGGGCAATGTATCGATGCGTTGCTGGTCCAGCCAGATGCTGCCGCCCGACAGCGGCAGCAGGCCGGCCATGCAGTTGAGCGCGGTCGACTTGCCGCAGCCCGAGGGGCCGAGCAGCGCGATGAATTCCCCGCGCTCTATGGTGAGGGACAACTGGTCCAGCGCATTGGCCCCGCCGAACTGGCGGCTCACGCCTTCCAGGCGCAATTGCTTGAACTCGTTTTTTCCCGCGGGCCGTTCCGCGGTGTTGGGGATCGCCATGTCGAAAACTTTCTTTTATGACTGATTACCCCCTCTCCCACTGGGAGAGGGTTCGGGTGAGGGCCAGCGGCGGTAGTTACGCCGGCCGTTCGTGCACAGGCCATGCTCCCTCACCCCTGCCCTCTCCCAGAGGGAGAGGGAGTTAAACCTTATTTGCCTTTACCTGACCCGATCTCTTGATCCCACTTCTTGAACGCGGCGACCATGGCCTTGTCATCCAGCGGCTGGGCGTGCGGCTGTTTGGCGATCCAGTCGGCGTATTCGGGGCGGCCGTATTCCTTGATGATGTCCTGGCTCTTTTGCGGTGCGGCGGTCAGCGGCACGTTCTTCACGGCGGGGCCGGGGTAGAAATAGCCGGAGTCATAAGTGAGCGCCTGCTGCTCGGGCTTGAGCAGGTAGGCCATCAGTTCCATCACGGCTGCCTGGCGGGCGGCGGGCAGGCCTTTGGGCATGGCCATGTAGTGCGCGTCGTTGACCCAGGTGAAGCCATTCAGCGCCGCCACCTTGAACTGCTTGGGCACCACACCCAGCGCGCGCGGGTTGATGTCCCAGCCGGTCACCGTGACGGTCATGTCGCGCGAGCCTTCGCCGAGTTCCTTCATGACGGCGCCCGTGCCCGTAGGGTAGTACTCGATGCAGCTGTTGAGTTCTTTCAGGTAGGCCCAGGTCTTGTCCCAGCCGGCCAGGGGCTCCTTGGGGTCCTTGTCGCCGAGCAGGTAAGGCAGGCCCATCAGGAAGGTGCGGCCGGGGCCCGAGTTGGCGGGGCGCGCGTAAATCAATTTGTTGGGGTTGGCCTTGCACCAGGCCAGCAACTCGGCCGGCGATTTGGGCGGCGCCTTGACCTTGTCGGGGTTGTACTCAAGCAGCGGGCCTGCGGGCATGTAGGTCACCATGACGGCCTGGCCGTTGGCGAGGTCCTGCATCTTGCGGGCGCTGGGCAGGTAGTTGTCCATCAGGTTGGGAAACTTGGCGGCGTGCGCGGGCAGCATGGGCTCCCACAAATTGAGCGCCATGCCAGCGGCCAGCGCGTCGGTGCCGGTCAGCACCAGGTCGATGTCGGTGCGGCCTGCCGCCTGCATGGCGCGGATTTTTCCGGGCAGCTCGGGCGCGGGCGCCTTGGTGAAGGTGATGCGCGAGACCAGGGTCGGGTTCTTGGCCGCAAAGCTTTCGAGCGCCTCCTGCGTCAGCGCCAGGTTGCCGGCCACGTCGACGACGTTGAGCGTCACGGGCTCCGCATGGGCCATACCGGTCATGAACAGCGGCACGCCCGCAAGCGTTGCCAGCACGCCGGCGGCCCGCAGGCTGCGGCCCAGGCGGGACATCAAATGGTGGAACTTCGTCATGGTCTTGTCTCCTTCGTTGTTGCTGTGGACTCAAAATTCGAGGCTCGTTACGGCCTCTTAAAAACGCGGGCTCACGCCGGAAAACCCCGGCTGGTACTTGCGCATCTGCGCCAGGTCATTGCGGTTGCGTATGCCGCAATCCAGGTATTGCTGGTGCAGTTGGAGCAGTTTGGCAGGGTCAAGTTCCACGCCAAGGCCGGGTGCTGTCGGCACCCTGACAGCGCCCTGCTCGAATTTGACGCGCCCGCCCTTGATGACTTCTTCTTCCTGCCACGGATAGTGCGTGTCGCAGGCATAGGTCAGGTTGGGAATGGCGGCGGCCGCATGCGTCATGGCCATCAGGCTGATGCCCAGGTGGGAATTGGAGTGCATGGACATGCCCATGCCGAACACCTCGCACATGCGCGCAAGCGAGGCCGTGGCGCGCAGGCCGCCCCAGTAGTGGTGGTCGGACAGCAATATCTTGACCGCGTTCAGCGAGGCATTGCGGCGGAACTCGTCCATGGTGGTGACCACCATGTTGGTGGCCAGCGGGCTGCGGCAATGCTTGGCAAGCTCGGCCATGCCTTCGAGGCCCGGCGTCGGGTCTTCGTAATATTCAAGCAGGTCGTCGAGCTCGGGCGCGGCGTCTATGCTGGTCTGCAGCGACCAGTTGGCGTTCGGGTCCAGCCGCAGCGGGTGCGTGGGAAAGGCTTTGCGCAAGGCCTTGATGCCGGCGATTTCTTCAGCCGGCGTGAACACGCCTCCCTTGAGTTTGATGCTCTTGAAGCCGTACTGGTCCACCATGGCCTGGGCCTGCTTGACGAGCTGCGCGGGCGTCACCGCCTCGCCCCAGGCGTCGGGCGCGTAGGGCTTGTCCACGTGCTCGGCGTATTTGTAGAACAGGTAAGCGCTGTAGGGAACGGTATCGCGCACCGCGCCGCCCAGCAAATCGCAGATGGGCAGGTTCAGCAACTGGCCCTGCAGATCGAGCATCGCAACTTCGAGCGCGCTGATGACTTTCTCGGCGTTCTTGGCGGTGTGGGATCCCGGCGCCAGTTCAAACTGCACGCCACCGCCCTGCCCCGGCTTGATGCTGGCGCGCACACGCTGCTCCATCACATTGAGGTCGAAGGGTGAGAGGCCGACGGCCAGGGCGCGCGCCTGTTCGAGCGCCACCAGCATGGGCGCGTCGCCGTAGGTTTCAGCGATGCCGAGCCGGCCGTCGGAGGTTTCAAGCTCGATGATGCTGCGCAGCGCCCAGGGCTCGTGGATGCCGCTGGCGTTGAGCAGCGGCCCGTCGCGAAACGCGATGGGCGTGACGCGGGCGTGTGTGATGCGGATGTCTTGGTTTCTCATGGGGGTTGTCAGCTTGCCGTGGCTCCGGATTTTTTGACGAGCTCGGCCCAGCGCGCGATTTCGGTTTTCATGTGGGCGGCCAGCTCGTCGGGCGAGCTTGCGATGATTTCCATGCCGAGCTGGTCGTGCAGCTTGGCGATCACGTCGGGGCTCTTCAAAATTTTGGTGATCTCGGCATTGAGGCGCTGCACGATGGGCTTGGGCGTGCCCTTGGGCGCATAGACCGCCTGCCAGGACGACATTTCGAATTTGGGGATGCCCGACTCCATCATGGTGGGCAGCTCGGGCGCCAGCGCGATGCGCTTGGCCGTGGTGACGGCCAGCAGCTTGAGCTTGCCGGCCTGCACCAGCGAGACGGCGGCGGTCATCTGGTCGAACATGAAAGGCACCTGGCCGGCCGTCACGTCCATCATCGCGGGCGGCGTGCCCTTGTAAGCCACGTGGGAAAGCGGCACGCCGATCAGCTCTGCGAACATCTCGCCGGCCAGGTGCGTGGACGTGCCCGCGCCCGACGAAGCAAAGTAGCGCTTGCTGGGGTCGCGCTTGAGCAACGCCACCAGGTCGGCCACCGAGTTGAGGCCCAGCGCCGGGTTGACGATGAGCACATTGGGCAGCATGGCCACCAGCGAGACCGGCTCGAAATCCTTCACCGGGTCGTAGGGCAGGTTCTTGTAGAGGCTGGCGTTGATGGCGTGGGTGCTGATGGTGCCGCCCAGCAGCGTGTAGCCGTCGGGCTTGGCTTTGGCAACATAGGTGGCGCCCACGGCGCCGGCCGCGCCGGGCTTGTTGTCGACCACCATGGGCTGGCCCAGCACGTCGGAGAGTTTTTGCGACAGGGTGCGGCCGATCACGTCGGTGGAACCACCCGGCGTGAAGGGCACGATGTAGGAAATCGGTTTGGTGGGCCAGCCGGGTGTGGCGATGTCGGCGGCCAGCGCGCGCAGCGGCAAAGCGGCGGAAACGGCCGACAGGCCCAGGCCGCCAAGGCCGCCCAGCGCCTTGCGGCGTGTGAAGTGAGTGCTCATCTGTTGTCTCCTGATGTTGATCGTTTGCCGCGCCCTCTGCTGGCCCTCTACTCTGTGAGAGATTTAAGAGCTTTGATTTGTTATTTATGTTAGCGCTAACAAATCAGGATGTTAAAGAGCAAAACCAGGCCCGTCAAGTCAGGCGCTGGCTCTTTCGATAATGGAAAACCCGAGGTCACGAACCTTGGGGCCCGGGTCCAGGCCCTCGACGCGGTCCAGGATGAAACGCGCGGCCTGGCGGCCTATGGAAGTTCCGTCTATGCGCACGGTGCTGAGCGCAGGATGGGTGTGCGCGGCAAACGGCATGTCGCCAAAACCCATAACCGCCACGTCGCCCGGCACGTCCAGTCCCAGGGCCTGCATTTCAGTGATGACGCCCTGCGCGATCACGTCGGAGCCGCAGAACACCACGTCGGTTTGCCCATGCTCGGTCCACAGCTGCGCGAAGCCGGATCGCCCGTTGGCCAGCGACGAAGGCGCGGGCACCATGCAGGCCGGAATCACGGGCACGCCCAGCGCCGCGAAGCGCTGCTCGAAACCCGAACGCCGCAGCATGGCGCGCTGGTCATCTGCAGTGATGAGCGCCGGCCTGCGGTAGCCCTTGCGGTAGAGGTAGTCGGCCACTTCGGCGCCGGCTTTCTCCTGTGAAAACCCCACGATCATGTCGATGGGCGTGGGCGTGATGTCCCAGGTCTCGACGATGGGAATGCCCGAGGCCAACAGGCGCTTGCGCCCTTCCGGCGAATGCATGATGCCGGTCAGCACGATGCCGTCGGGGCGGCGGCCCACGATGGCGTCGATCAGCGCATCTTCGCGCGCGCCGCTGTAGCCGCTTTGCCCCAGGATCAGCTGGCAGCCGGCTTCGGCCAGCGCGTCGGTCAGGGCCTGTATGGTTTCGAGGAACACCGGGCCGGCGATGGTGGGCACCAGGGCCGCGACCAGCCGGCTGCGGTTGGAGGCCAGGCCGCCTGCGACAAGATTGGGCACGTAGCCGCTGCGCGAAATCGCGCTGCGCACGCGCTCCAGGGTTTCGGGCGACACTGCCGCAGGCGTGTTGAGCGCGCGCGACACCGTGATGGCCGACACGCCGGCCAGGCTGGCCACGTCGCTGAGGGTGATGCCGCCGGTTCCGGGGCGCGGAGCGCGCTTGGCTTTGCGCAGCGTCTCAGAGGGTGATTTCATGCCCGGATGTTAACGCTAACTTGGCATGTGCATCGCAAAGAGTTGATGAGGCGCCCACGAACTATGCTTCATTCCGCGTCCAGCCCGAACTCCCGCTGAAACGCCTCGCAAAACTCCGCGGTTCCGCTGAGCGAGAGGGTCAAGGTGTGCCGGGCTTTGCCGGGCGGGCCGGGCTGCACCGCGAGGCGCCCCGTAGCTTCGTCATAAAGCAAAGCCTCGGGCGAGGTCAGCTCGCGCATGCCGTGCAGGTCGTAGTCCCAGTCAAAGCCCTCGTCGAGCGGGCCGCGCCGCCCGGCGAACTCCGCATGGGCCCAGGCCAACACCCGAACGACTTCGGCATGAACGGCGGGCACCTGCTCAGGCCAGGTGGATGCCATGGCTTCCCATGTGCCCGCGCCCTCGCTGCCTTCCGCGTAATCGAAGTGGAGGTAATCCAGGCTCAAGAAAACAGGCTCGGCAAGAGGCGTTCGGTATTCAGTAGGTGCCCGGGTAGGCGCCGCCGTCGGCCAGCACGTTCTGACCCGTCATGTAGGCGGCATGCGTGCTGCACAGGAAGGCGCAGATGCCGCCGAATTCTTCGGGCGTGCCGAAGCGCTGGGCCGGAATGTTTTTGCGGCGCGCGTCCATGACGGCTTCGAGCGGCTGGCCACTTTTCTGCGCCGCGCCGCTCATGGTGCCGCGCAGGCGGTCGGTGTCGAAGGCGCCGGGCAGCAGGTTGTTGATGGTGACGCCCTGGCCCGCGAGCTTGCTGCGCGCCACGCCGGCCACAAAACCGGTCAGGCCGCTGCGCGCGCCGTTGGACAGGCCCAGGATGTCGATGGGCGACTTGACCGAGCTGGAAGTGATGTTGACGATGCGGCCGAAGCCGCGCGCGGCCATGCCGTCGACCGTCGCCTTGATCAGTTCGATGGGGGTCAGCATGTTGGCGTCCACCGCCTTGATCCAGGCGTCGCGGTCCCAGTCGCGGAAATCGCCGGGGGGCGGGCCGCCGGCGTTGGTCACCACGATGTCGAAATCCTTGCGCACGGCGAAGACAGCGGCGCGGCCTTCCACGGTGGTGATGTCGGCTGCGACGTATTGCACAGTGGTGCCTGCGGGTTTGCCCTTATCCGCCGACAGCTTTTCAGCGGCGGCCTGCAGCGCTTGCTCGCCGCGCGCCACGATCAGCACATGCACGCCCTCGCGCACCAGCGCTTGCGCACATCCCAGACCCAAGCCCTTGCTGGCGCCGCACACCAGCGCCCATTTGCCTGCAATACCCAAATCCATAATAATTCCTCATTACAACTACGGGGGAGAGCGGACCATGATACTGAGTAAATCCAACATGCAGGCAGGGCTGGTTATTGCCTTCGCCATGGCTTTCGGCGCCGCGGCGCAGGCCCAACCCCAGGGCGAAGCGGTGATCATCAAACGCGAGTCGCAACTGCGCGACGCTCCCGGCGATTCGGCCCGCAGCCTGGCGCCGCTGCCGGTCCAGACTTCGGTTACACGGCTCACTGAGCGCCAGGGCGCCTGGATCAAGGTACGCACGGCCGACGGCACCAGCGGCTGGGTGCACATGTTCGACATCACCTCGGCCACTGCGCCTTCGGGCGGTGCGGCCGGCGGCGCGCTGCGCAGCCTCTCGAGCTTTTTCAACAAGGGCAGCGCGCAGGCGCCTTCCAGCACGGTGTCCACCTCCACCGTCGGCATACGCGGCCTGGGCGCTGAAGACCTGGCCAACGCGACGCCCAACCTGGCGGCCGTGGCGCAGGCCGACGCCAACCGCGTAAGCGCCGCGCAGGCCCGTCAGTTCGCCAGTGGCGCTTCGCTGAACAGCCGGCAAGTCGAGCCGCTGCCCACACCCGCGCCGCCACCGAACGCTTCGCCAAGCGGCGCCGCGCCCGAACAGTACGGCCGCTAAAGCAAGTACAAGAACAATACCCAAGAGGCCAAGCCATGAACTTTCACCTATTCCTCAAGCCCGCAACACCGGCCATGCCGGCACGCCACGCGGCCTGCGTCCTGGCCCTGCTGGCCGCCCTGCTCCCCTTCAGCGTCCAGGCCCAGGATGCCGGCAAGGCGCTGGGCGGCCTGTTCCAGACGCTGATACGCCCCACCCAGCCCGCACAGCCGGCGCCCGCGCAACCCAACACCGCCTCCGGCCTCGCAGGCGCGCTGTTGGGGGCAAGCCTCACGCCGGGTGGGCAAAAAGCGGCCCAGGGCGGCGACCTGTTCCAGTTGCTGTCACAGTCGCTGGACCAGATCGACGAGCCGCGCGAAGTCCAGATCGGCCAGCAACTGGCCGCCGTGCTGCTGGGCAGCAAGCCACTCTATCCCGACGTCGCGCTGCAGCGTTATGTGAACCAGCTGGGCCGATGGATCGCCCTGCAGTCGTCTCGCCCCGACCTGCCCTGGACCTTCGCCATCCTCGACGATCCCGGCTTCAACGCCTTCGCCACGCCGGGCGGTTATGTCTTCGTCACCAAGGGCCTGATAGACCGCGTGGCCGATGAGGGCGAGCTGGCCGGCATCCTGGCCCACGAAATCACACACGTGACCGCCAAGCACCATCTGATCGCGATGAACAAGACCGCGCGCGCCGGCCTGCTGACCCAGGTGATCAGCTCGCAACTCAAGAACGACCTGGGTGGCATGGTGTCCTCGCAGTTGCTGGCGTTGGGCCGCAACATGTACACCAAGGGCCTGGACCAGCAGGATGAATTCGACGCCGACCGCACCGGTGTGGCCCTGGCTACGCGCGCCGGCTTCGACCCCTACGGCCTGGTCGCGGTGCTGCAACAGCTGCGCACCGCCGCCCCCGACGACGCGCTGTTCGCGCTGTCGCTGAGTACGCACCCTCCCGCACAAACCCGTTTGAACCAGCTCGAGCAAGCCATGGGCACGCGGCTTGACGCCTATGCGGGCCAGCCGGCCGTTACCGTGGCACAGCGCTTGAACACCGGCAACCGCCGACCGACCGCCCAGGCGCCGGCAGGAAAAGCGCCGGCCAAAAAATAGCGCAACAATCCTGGCTCTGGCTCACAGGCGGGCCGCAGCAGGATGGTCGACAGCATAAAGGGCGGTATGGGATTCTGGAGTTGGCTCGGCAAACCACAACAGCAGGCAAAAGAGCGGCCCGTTCCGGCTGCACCGACACAGCCCCCGGTATCGCCCCCGGCAAGCTCGGTGGGATCGGCCGAACTGAAAAAACAGGGCAATGCCCTGCTGGCCCAGGGCGATCTTCACGGGGCCGGCATGCGTTACCGCGCTGCCACCCTGGCGAATCCGCAAGATGCCACCGCCTTCGTCAATCTTGGCTACGTGCTCTGCCAGCAAAGGCAAGGCCGGAAGGCACAGCAGGCGCTGGAACAGGCGCTGGCGCTGGACCCGGCCCAGTTCGACGCCCACTTCATGCTGGCCACCCTGGCGCAGGACCAGGGCGACATGGGCCTGGCGACCTCGCACCTGCGCGAGGTCCTGCGGCTTCAGCCAGGCTTCGATTTCATGACCGATGTGTCCTTTGAGGGCCAATACGACAAATCGATTGCGCGCTACCAGGCGATCCTGGAAATCGACCCCCTCAATGCCCCGGCGCACTGGGGCCTGGGTTTCACAAGCCTGCTGCTGGGCGACTATGAAACAGGCTGGACTGAATGGGAGTGGCGCGCCAAGGTAAGCCACGGCAGCTACGAGCGCCACTTTGCCCAGCCGCGATGGCGTGGGGATGAGTCCATCGCGGGAAAGACAGTGTTGCTCCATGCCGAATACGGTTTGGGTGACACCCTGCAGTTTTCCCGCTACGCGGCCGACGTCGCCGCCCGGGGCGCACGCGTGGTGCTGCTGGTGCAACGCGGCCTCGGCGGCGTGCTGTCGGGCCTGGCCGCCAACGCGCTCATCGTTGAAGAAGGCGAGCCGCTGCCGGCGTTCGACCTCCATTGCCCGATGATGAGCCTTCCGCTGGCGCTGGGCCTGCACACCCGCGAAATCTTGACAGCGCCCACCCCGTATCTGAAAGCCGCACCGGATCGTGCAGCGCATTGGCGCAAACGGATGGACGATCTCGGTATGCCCGCCCCGCGCATAGGCATCGTATGCTCCGGCAACCCGGCGCACAAACGCGACCAGCAGCGATCGATTGCGCTGAGCCTTTTTTTGCAAGCCCTGCCCGATGACATGAAGGCAGTGTGCCTTCAGCCCGAGCTGCGCGAAGCCGATGAGGCAGCGCTCAAGGCCGACGGCCGCATCACCTTCCTCGGGCGGGAACTGGCGGACTTTGCGGACACCGCCGCCCTGGTTTCCACGCTGGACCTGGTCATCACGGTAGACACCAGCACCGCCCATCTGGCGGGGGCCCTGGGCAAACCGGTGTGGATTTTGCTGCCCTACGCGCCGGACTGGCGCTGGCTGCTCAAACGCGAAGACAGCCCCTGGTATCCCAGCGCTCGCCTGTTCAGGCAAGCGCAAACCGACGACTGGAGCGTGCCGCTCAACAGGGTGAGGGAAGCACTGACCCGCATGGGCCCCTGCCCGTGAGGGATTCCTCCCTTACGTCCGGCCTTTGGTGAAGACGAAGATGCCGGCGATGACTAAAACCGTCCCCGCCGCAACCCAGGCCGTGAACGGCTCACCCAAAATCAACACACCCATCAGGATGGTGGACATGGGGCCGACCATGCCGGTCTGCGCGGCAATGCCTGCGCCTATGCGCTCGATGGCCATCATCACCATGAGCACCGGCACTGCCGTGCACAGCGTGGCATTGAGCAGCGACAGCCAGATCACCTCGGGCGCCACCACGGCGGCGCTCATGGGACGCAGCAGCACGAACTGCAGCAGGCAGCAGAGGCACGCCACCGTTGTGGCCAGCCCCACCAGGCGCAGCGAGCCCAGGCGCCTGACCATCTCGCCGCTGTAGACCAGGTAGAGCGCGTAGCTGACCGCACTCAGGAACACCAGCAGTGCACCCAAGGCAGCATCGGAGCCCTGCAGCGTGATCTCGTGGCCGAACACCAGCACCACGCCGCAATAGCTGATGGCCATGCCGATGATTTGCGGCGCGCTGACGCGGCGCTTGTACATCACCAGGCCCAGCAGCAGCACCAGCGTGGGGTTGAGGTAAAGGATCAGGCGTTCGAGCGAGGCGCTGATGTAGGCCAGCCCGGCGAAGTCGAGAAAGCTCGCGAGGTAGTAGCCGGTGAAGCCCAGCCACAGCACGCCCAGCCAGTCCTTGCGCGTGAGCGGCGGCTTGCCGCGGCTGGCCCACCAGGCCATCACCGCGAAGATCGGCAATGCAAACAGCATGCGGTACATGATCAGCGTGACCGCGTCCACGCCGTAGCGGTAAGCCAGCTTGACGATGATGGCCTTGCCGCTGAAGGCAATGGCCCCGAAGGTGGCCAGCAGCAGGCCGGGCGCGAGGCTTTTGGCCGCTGCGTTTGGCTTCGCCGTATCGATGGTGTCGGTGGTGTTGCTCAAAATCGCCGCTTAAAAACCCACGGCCTGGCCGTCGCGCCGCGCGTCGCTGGCCGCCACATAACCTTCGGTCTTGGGGTTGCCGGCGCGCCAGATGAACTGGCCGGCGCCGAAGTCCTGGTAGGAGTCGTTGATGACTTCCACGCGGTGGCCGCGCTCGGTCAGCGCCTGCACGGTGCCTGCGTCCATGGCGGCCTCGACGTTGATTTCCATGCCGGCGTTGTAGCGCCAGCGCGGCGCATCGCAGGCGGCCTGCGGGTTCTGCCCGTAGTCCAGCATGCGCACCAGGGTTTGCATATGGCCTTGCGGCTGCATGTTGGCGCCCATCACGCCGTAGCTCATCACGGGCTGGCCGTCTTTGCTCAGGAAGGCGGGGATGATGGTGTGGAAGGGCCGCTTGCCCGGCGCCACCTGGTTGGCGCCCGGCTGCAGGCTGAAGCCGTGGCCGCGGTTTTGCAGGCTGATGCCGAATTCGGGCTCCACGCAACCCGAACCGAAGCCCATGTAGTTGCTCTGGATGAAGCTCACCATCATGCCGTCTTCGTCGGCCGCCGTGAGGTAAATCGTGCCGCCCTTGACGGGGTTGCCCGCGCCGAAGTCCTGTGCCTTTTTCATGTCGATGAGTTTGGCACGGGATGCGAGGTAGGCGTCATCGAGCATTTGCTCGGCCGTCACCTCCATTGACGAAGGCTCGGCCACATATTTGTACACGTCGGCGAAGGCCAGCTTCATGGCCTCGATCTGCAGGTGCTGCGAATCCACGCCATCCACCGGCAGGTTCGCCACGTCGAACTTGTCCAGGATGCCCAGCGCGATCAGCGCGGCAATGCCCTGGCCGTTGGGCGGGATCTCATGCAGGGTGTAGCCGCGGTAGTCCTTGCCAATCGGCTTGACCCATTCCGGCTTGTAGCTTTCAAAATCTTTGGCCGTGATGCTGCCGCCGTGTTGCGAAGAGAAATTTTCAATCGCGCTGGCAATTACGCCGCCGTAATAGGCCGCACCTTTCGTTTCAGCGATGGCGCGCAGTGCTTTGGCCGCGGCCTTGAACTTGAACAGCTCGCCCACATTCGGCGCACGGCCCCAGGGCAGAAAGGACTGCGCAAAACCGGGTTGTGACTTCAACTCGCCCGTAGCGGCCGCCCACTTCTGCTGCACCACCGTGGGCAGCAGGTAGCCGCGCTCGGCAATCTCCACCGCCGGCTCCATGAGGTCGGCAAACGGCAGCTTGCCGAAACGCTCGCTCATGGCCACCCAGCTGCCGACCGCGCCCGGCACGGTGACGGCATCCATGCCGCGCTTGGGCGGCGTGGCCGCATCCGCGCCGTATTTGCGCTTGAAGTAGTCGGGCGTCCAGCTCTGCGGCGCGCGGCCCGAACCATTCAGGCCGTGCATTTCCTTGCCGTCCCACAGGATGCAGAAAGCGTCACTGCCCAGGCCGTTGCTTACGGGCTCGACGATGGTCATGGCGGCCGCGGCCGCGATGGCCGCGTCCACCGCGTTACCGCCCTTGAGCAGCATGCGCAGGCCGGCCTGCGCGCCCAGCGGGTGCGAGGTTGAAACAACGTTGCGCGCGAAGAGCGGCAGGCGGGTGGAGGTGTAGGGGTTGCTGAAATTGAAGTTCATGGAATCGATGGCCTGTTGACGGTGAGACTAAGCAGCGGAGCGGTTGCTTGCGCAGTTGCGGAGAAATTCATATCCGCAGATTTCGCAGATTTACGCAGATTGAAAACAAGTTGCCTGCATTCAAAACGCCGGCTCTATCAATCGCGTTTGTCTTTATCTGCGTAAATCTGCGAAATCTGCGGATGAGTCAATCTGCAGATGAACCAGAATCAATCCGCGGTGATTTTCCGCTCGGCAATGATTTTCTTCCACTTGGCGGTATCCGCCCTGACCATGGCCGCGAAGGCCGCAGGGGTTCCGCCTGTGGGCTCCGCGCCCAGCCTTGCGAAGCGGTCCTTCACATCGGCATCGGCCAGCGCGGCATTGATGGCCTGGTTGACCTTGCCGGCCAGGTCTTGCGGCAGGCCCTTGGGGCCGTACACGCCGAACCAGGTGACAGACTCGAAGCCCGGCAGGGTCTCCGCCACCGTGGGCATGTCGGGCGCGAGCGAGGTGCGCTTGAGCGTGGTGACCGCCAGGGCGCGCAGCTTGCCGTCCCTCACGTGGGGCATGCCGGTGACGAACGAATCGAAGAGCACGTCGACCTTGCCGCTGATCAGGTCCGGCATGGCCAACGCCGTGCCGCGGTAGGGAATGTGCAGGATGAAGGTGCCCGACTGGGCCTTGAAATACTCGCTCGTCAGGTGAACGATGGTGCCGTTGCCGCTGGAGGCGTAGTTCAGCCGACCCGGGTTCTTGCGTGCATGCTCGATGAACTCGCGCATGGTTTTCGATGGCGAGGAATTGGGCACCAGCACCACATTGGGCGAACTCGCTACATAGGCGATGGGCGTGAAGTCGGTGTCGGCGTTGTAGGGAATCTTCGGGTTGATGGCCGGGCCTATGCTGTGCGTGCTCGAGGTGGCCAGCAGCAGTGTGTAGCCGTCCGCCGGCGACTTGGAGGCGGCGTCGGCGCCTATGGTGCCGCCCGCGCCGGGGCGGTTGTCGACGACCACCGGCTGGCCGATTTTTTCGCCCAGCTTTTGCGACAGCGCGCGCGCCAGGATGTCGGTCGCGCCGCCCGCCGGGAAGGGCACGATCATGCGGATCGGCTTGGAGGGATAGCTTTGCGCCAGTGCCGGCCCTACAAACGCTGAGGCCAGAACCGAGCCAAAAACTGCCGCGAGGTGAATGATATGTTTACGTTTCATTTCACCATTGTGCAACGATTCGGCGTATCCACTACATCTGAAACAGGCAAAACAAAAGGCACCCGAAGGTGCCTTTTGTTTTTTTGTCTTTGTGTCGAACGGGGCCCGAAGGCCCGTGTTGTCGATCACCCTTCGTCATTCCTCGACGAAGGCTTCCTCGCGCTTGTTCTTGACCGAGGGCAGCAGCACGATGATCAGCAGCAGCAAGGCCGCGCCCAGCAGGCCGGCTGACAGCGGACGGGTAACGAACACACTCCAGTCACCGCGCGACAGCAACAGGGCACGGCGCAGGTTTTCTTCCATCATGGGGCCCAGGATGAAGCCCAGCAGCAAGGGTGCGGGTTCGCAGCCCAGCTTGACGAAGAGGTAGCCGATCACACCGAAGATACCGACCATCCAGATGTCGAAGGTGTTGTTGTTGGTCGAGTACACGCCGATCGCGCAGAACAGCACGATGGCCGGGAACAGGTAGCGGTAAGGCACGGTCAGCAGCTTGATCCACATACCGATCAGCGGCAGGTTCAGGATGATCAGCATCGCATTGCCGATCCACATCGAGGCGATCAGGCCCCAGAACAGTTCGGGATTGCTAGTCATGACCTGCGGGCCGGGCTGGATGTTGTGGATCGTCATCGCGCCCACCATCAGAGCCATCACGGCGTTGGGTGGAATGCCCAGTGTCAGCAGCGGGATGAAGGAGGTTTGCGCGCCGGCGTTGTTGGCCGACTCGGGCGCGGCCACGCCGCGAATGTTGCCCTGGCCGAAAGGCACTTCGCCCTTCTTCATCTTGATCTTCTTTTCCAGCGCGTAGGCCGCGAAGGCCGCCAGCAAGGCGCCGCCGCCGGGCAAAATGCCGAGCGACGAACCCAGGAAGGTGCCACGCAGCACGGCGGGCGTCATGTCCTTGAAATCCTGCTTCGTGGGGAACAGGCCCGACACCTTGGCGGTGAACACTTCGCGTTCATGCTCGGGTTGCGCCAGGTTGCTGATGATTTCACCGTAGCCGAACACACCCATGGCGATGGTCACGAAGCCGATGCCGTCGGTCAGCTCAGGAATGTCGAAGCTGAAGCGCGCGACGCCGGAGTTCACGTCGGTGCCCACCAGGCCGAGCAGCAGTCCCATCACGATCATCGCGATGGCCTTGAGCAGCGAACCCGAGGCCAGCACCACGGCGCCGATCAGGCCCAGCACCATCAGTGCGAAGTATTCGGCCGGGCCGAACTTGAAAGCCAGTTCGGTCAGCGGCGGCGCGAAGGCAGCCAGGATCAGGGTGCCCACGCAACCGGCGAAGAAAGAACCCAGGCCGGCCGCGGCCAGCGCAGGCCCGGCCCGCCCCTTTCGCGCCATCTGGTAGCCGTCAATACAGGTCACCACGGACGAAGACTCGCCCGGCAGGTTCACCAGGATGGCGGTGGTGGAGCCGCCGTACTGGGCGCCGTAGTAAATACCGGCCAGCATGATCAGCGCCGAAACAGGCGGCAGCGCATAAGTGGCTGGCAGCAGCATGGCGATGGTGGCGACCGGGCCGATGCCGGGCAACACGCCGATCAGGGTGCCCAGCAGACAGCCGATAAAGGCATACACCAGGTTGATGGGCGTGAACGCCACGCCAAAACCCAGCGAGAGATTGGTAATCAGATCCATTTTTTATATCTCCTTAGCCGATGAAGAAAGGCCACACCGGGAATTGCAGCTTGAGCAGGACGACAAAGGCGAGGTAACTGCCGATGGCCAATACAGTCGCAAGGATGAAGGTGTTTTTGACCTTCCAGCCGGCTTCGGCCATGCTGGAGATGAAAGTCAAAGCGTAAATGGCGACAATCATGCCCATGGGGGGCAGGCCGATGCTGGGCAGGCCGCCCAGCAGCACGCCGAAAATCAGGTTGGCCAGAATGATGAAGGCCAGTGGCTTCCAGGCCCATTTTCCGATCTTGTCGCCGCCCTCGGCTTCCACGACCAGCGATTTGAAAGTGATGCCTACCCCGAGGAGGGCCATCAGAATGCCCAGCATGAGCGGGAAATAGCCGGGGCCCATACGGGCGCCCTCGCCTACGTTGTAGGTGGTCGCCCCCCATGCGAACGCCACGCCGACGCCCATGAACATGAGACCGGAGAAAAAGTCTTTTTGACTCTTGATATTCACGGCTGTCTCCTCAATACATATATAAAAGAAAGATTCGCTGGATTGTGCATTCAATCCCCCGGGCCCGACATGTGGCTTTCACTTACCTTTCGTTATCAATCTCTTACCCCTCCCTTACACGAGGCACGGGCATGGTGCAAAGCAGTGAAAACCCTCGGTATCAGAAACTGTTGACGGCCGAAGCGGCCACCGTGTTGAGCCCGCGAACGGGTTTTCAGGACAAAGGCGGGGTCGAGGCCAGTATTTCCTCGATGGTGGTGAGGCCCTCGGCCACTTTCAGCGCGCCGGCCAGCCGAAGCGGGCGCATGCCTTCGCTGATCGCCTGGCGGCGCAGCGCGTCGATATTCGGCTCCTTGGACACCTTTTCCTTGAAGCCTTCGGTAACCGTGAGCAATTCATACAAGCCCATGCGCCCGCGGAAACCCGTCATGCGGCAATCCACGCAGCCCACCGGTTTGTAGGGACGGTAGCCACCGTTGATCTGCCAGGGCTTGACCATCTCGGCCAGGGTTTCGCGTGCGGCGTTCTCGTCGGGTTCGCGGCAGCTCGGGCACATGGTGCGCACCAGCCTCTGTGCCAACACGCCCAGCAGAGTGGCGTTGATCAGGTAGGACGGGATGCCCAGCTCCATCATGCGCGAGACCGCCGACGGCGCATCGTTGGTGTGCAGCGTGCTGAACACCAGGTGGCCTGTGAGCGCGGCCTGCACCGCCATTTCGGCCGTCTGCAGGTCGCGGATTTCGCCCACCATGATGATGTCCGGGTCCTGCCGCATCAGCGCGCGCAGGCCTTCGGGGAAATCAAAGTCCAGGTGCGCCTGCACCTGTGTCTGGTTGAAGGAAGCTTCAATCATTTCGATCGGGTCTTCGATCGTGCTGACGTTGACCTCCTCTGTGGCCAGGCGCTTGAGCGTGGAGTACAGCGTAGTGGTCTTGCCCGAGCCGGTCGGCCCGGTGACCAGGACGATGCCGTGGGGGCGTTTGACCAGGGCTTCCCAGCGATCCGCGTCGTGCTGCGAAAAGCCCAGCGCATCAAGGTTCTTCACCGTGGTGTCCGGGTCGAAAATCCGCATCACCATTTTTTCGCCGAAGGCCGTGGGCAGCGTCGACAGGCGCATTTCGATTTCATCGCCGCGCGGGTTGCGGGTCTTGATGCGGCCGTCCTGCGGGCGGCGCTTTTCCACCACGTCCATGCGGCCCAGCAGCTTGATGCGCGCCGTCATCGCGTTGTGCACGCCCATGGGCAACTGGTACACCGGGTGCAGCACGCCGTCGATGCGAAAACGGATCACGCCCTGCTCGCGGCGCGGCTCCAGGTGGATGTCGCTGGCGCGCTGGTCGAAGGCGTACTGCCAGAGCCAGTCCACCACCTGCACCACGCCCTGGTCGTTGGCATCCAGCTGCTTGTTGCTCTTGTTGAGCTCCACCAGCTGCTCGAAACTCGCCGAACCCGAAGATCCGCCGGACTTGATCGCAGCCTTGACCGACTTGGCCAGCGCGAAAAACTCGGCCGTGAACTTGGTGATGTCCTGCGGGCTGGACACCACCAGCCGCACGCTGCGCTTGGCCTGGCGCTCGACTTCCTGCACCCAGTCGGTGATGAAAGGCTCGGAGGTGGCAATCACCACCTCGCTCGGCGTGACCTGCACCGGCAGCACCTTGTGGCGCTCGGCATACATCGCCGACATGGTGTCGGCCACCTTGCCCACGTCGACCTTGAGCGGGTCTATGCGCAGGTAGGACAGGCCCGCTCGGCCCGCCAGCCACTGCGACATGGTTTCGATGTCAAGCGGCTTGCCGTCGGCCACGCGCGTCATGCCCACATTGGCCAGCCGCATCAGCGGCGGCTGCGCGCTTTGCACCTGCGAGCAGCGCGCAATGGTGCGCTGCGCTTCGGTGGCGCTGATCACGCCGTCCTCGCCCAGCCACTCCACCAGGGTGCGCCAGTCGAGCGGGCCGACGTGGCCCTTTTTCGCATGCTCCCTGTGGGACTTGGTATGGGTGACAGCGTTCATGGGTCGCACTGTACCCCATTCAGGGGAATAAAAATCATCCGCAGATTACGCAGATTTCCGCAGATTAAAGACACGCAGATTAAAGACAAAGTATTTGTTCAAGACTTTGAAATCGATCTTCACCACCATCCCTGTGCACTGAACACAACACAAGGCTTCGCCTCATGGTTGTCTAATCTGCGGAAATCCGCGTAATCTGCGGATAAAAATCTGAGTTCCGGCGGCTTTTCAGGCCGCCGGCTTGAACAGCCGCAGCCACTTTTTGGCCGGCAAATCCCAGCGCGATTCGATCACGCCAGCCTGTTGCAGCAGCTCGGCGCGTTCGGGCCGTGTGGGCTCCTGTTGGGCCAGCACCACGGTGTTGCCCTCACGCGTCGGCGTAAAGGCCCACACCGCCTCGGGGCCGAAGGCTTCGGCGATCTTGGTGAACGACTGCAAATAGCTGGAGTCGCGGCCGAAGAGATTCACCGTCATCACGCCGTTCTCGGCCAGCAGCTTGCGGCAGTCTTCATAAAACTCAGCGCTGTCCAGCACCGGCGCGGCGGCCTCATGGTCGTAAAGGTCGACGTGCAGCAAGTCCACCGTGCCCTGGTGGGCCGGCTTTTTGATTTCCGCCGCGGCATCGGCCTCGATCACATGCAGCCGCAGGTCGTCCCGCGGCAGCTTGAACCAGACCCGGCAGGCCGTGACCACCTGTGGATTGATCTCGATCGCCGTGGTCTTCATGCGCAGCTTTTTGTAACAGAACTTGGTCAGCGCGGCCGAGCCCAGGCCCAACTGCATGGCGTGCTTTTTGGGCATGGACGCGGCGTCCATGAACAGCAGCCCGGCCATCATGCGCTGCACATATTCAAGCTCGATGTCGTAGGGTGCGTCGCGCAGCATGGAGCCCTGCACCCATTCGGTGCCCAGGTGCAGAAAGCGCACATCGCCGAGGTCGGAAAAATTGACCTCGGGCAGTTCGCGTGCGGGGTTTTCTTTTGTCATTTCTTTAGTCATTCTTCAGCCGTATTTTTGACCGTATTTTTTTGGCCTATTTATTTGGCCGTATTTCTTTGGCCATATTTCCTGGGCATCAAACCAGCCCGTGTTTCTCAAAAACTTCCCGCCAGGCCGCGAGTTTGCGCTCAAAACTCCAGGAGGCATTTGCCGGACTCGTTGAGGGAAGTTTATAAACCGGCAAGCCCAGCGCCAATGTGTGCTTCGAATGCTTGAAGCTTTCGCCGCCATTGTGGGCAATCGCCTCCAGCGCCGGGCACAGACGCCGCAGGCCGGCAAGGTCGTTGACCTCGGCATTGCGGATCGCGCTGTCCAGGCTGCCCTCACGCTCGCAGGCCGCGTACACGTCCCACAGGCCCAGGCCCTTGGACAGCAGCCACTCGCTGCGGGCGCGGTACGCATCCAGCCCCGTGTCCGCGGGGCCGGGCGGCCAGAGCGCCTTGAGGATTTTCCAGAAATGGTTTTGCGGGTGGCCGTAATACTGCTGCGCCGCCAGCGAGGCCGCGCCGGGGAAGCTGCCCAGGATCAGCAAACGCGTGCGGCCTGATACCAGCGGCGCCAAGCCGGTCAACGCTGCGGCCTTCATGCGAGCAGCGCCTTGAGGCCCGGCAAGGCCTGCATGGCGTTGGCCGTGGTAGCGGCTGCCAGTGCGTCTTCACTGATGCCGCGCAACTGGGCCACCTGCTGCGCGATACGCGGCAGCTCGCCCGGCTCATTGCGGCCCTGCGGCTTGCCGGCCTCGCGTTCGGCCGCCGTGGTGTAAACCCATTGCGGCGGAATGTCGGGCGAATCGGTTTCCATCACCATCGACGCCAGCGGCAGCTCTGTCGCCAGGCGCCTGATCTGCCGCGCCGAATCAAAGGTCACCGTGCCGCCAAAGCCCAGCTTGAAACCCAGCTTGAGGAACTCGGCGGCCTGCTGCTCGCTGCCGTTGAACGCATGGCCTATGCCGTGCCAGCCGCCCTCGGGCGCCAGCTCGCGCAAATGTTTGAGCAACTTGTCGGCCGAACGCCGCACATGCAGGATCACCGGCAGGCCATGCTTGCGCGCCAGCTTGAGCTGCTCGCGGTAAAAATGCTCCTGGCGCTCGCGCATCGGGCTTTGCGTGAGCGCCGGCACAAAATAATCCAGCCCGATTTCGCCGACGGCCACCAGCCGCGGGTCGCCGCGCCTGAGCGCAAGCTCCGCGTCCAGCGCCTGCAGGTCTTCATCGCGCGCCTGGGGCACGCACAGCGGGTGTATGCCCAGCGCGTAGCTGTCCGAGAAACGATGCGCCATCAGACGCACCGCCTCAAAATTAAAAACACCGACGGCCGGGATCACGATATGCGCCACGCCGTTCGCGGCGGCGCGCGCGCGCACCTCGGCGACATCGGCGGCCAGTTCAGCGGCGTCGAGGTGGCAATGCGTGTCTATCCAGAAAGTCATGCGCTAAAGAGGAGTGGTTTCCAAGGAAGGAGGGCGAAAGAGGCCGTGAGGGAGCACCGGCAAGGTGCACGGAAAAAGAACAACGCGGGGCAGACCCTGACTGATGAAGATGTTGACACAGAAATGAAATCGGGACACCCTATGCTTTTTTCAGGCGGAACACCCCCTTCTTTCGTTCAGGGGTTCGCCATGGTTTCTTTCAGCTGATACCCCTTCGTCAACCCGTGCCTCTCGACATAACAAAGGAAAGCCAAATGAAATTATCCCGCCTGATGAGCCATATTCTCGGCGTCGGCCTTGTTGCTTCCAGCCTCGGCGGCGCCGCCTGGGCGCAAGACCAGAAGCTGCGGCTGATCACCTGGGCCGACTACGTGCCCGCCGACGTTGTGGCCCAGTTCAAGAAGGAAACCGGCATCGACGTGGAGCTGACCCTCTCGAACAACGAAGAGATGATTTCCAAGCTGCGCGCCACCGGCGGCGCCGGCTTCGACCTGGCCCAGCCCTCGCAGGACCGCATCACCGGCCCGCAGCAGGAGTTCGGCATCTACAAGCCCATGGATTTGAGCAAGATCAAGTCCGAGCTCTTCATCCCCTCCATGCTCGAGGCCACCAAGAAGAACACCACGCTGGACGGCAAGGTCTACGGCCTGCCGCACATCTGGGGCACCGACGGCTTGGTCGTGAACACCAAGCTGGCCAAGATGGCCGACTACCCGGACCTCTGCAAGGCCGAGTTCAAGGGCAAGACCGCCGTGCGCCTGAAGCGCCCCACGCTGCTGGCCTTCGCCTTCGCTTCGGGCAAAGATCCTTTCGCACTCTATAAAGATCCCAAAGCCTACGGCGCGTTGATGGACGAAGTCGGCAAGACCATGGTCGCCTGCAAGGGCAACATCAAGTTCTACTGGGACAACAAAGACCAGTTGCTCAACGGCATGCGCGCCGGCGAAGTGGTGGGCGCCATGATGTGGGACACCGGCGGCTGGAAGCTCAACGCCGAGAAGCCCGAGATCCAGTTCATCGCGCCCAAATCCGGCGCACTCGGCTGGATAGACACCTTCGCCATCCCCGCCAAGGGCCGCAACGATGCCGCCGCCTATGCCTGGATCAACTTCAACATGCGCCCTGAAATCGCCGCCAAGGTGGCAGGCTCGGCCGGTAACTTCACTGCCTCCAAGGGCGCCGACCAACTGGCCGACCCCAAGCTCAAGGCCCAGTTCGCCGCCAGCTTCCCCGAAGCCGCGCTGAAGAACGTCAAGTGGTACCCGGCCGTTCCCGCCGGTATTGAAGACATAGAAGGCCGCGTCCTGGACCGCATCAAGGCAGCCCAGTAAACCGCACGGCCGCGCCCACGGTGCACGCAGACCTGCAAGCCGAGCACGTCGGTAAAACCTACGCCGGCCAGCCTGCCGTGAAGGACCTTTCCTTCACGGTGGAGCGCGGCAGCTTCTTCTCCATCCTCGGCCCTTCGGGCTGCGGCAAGACCACGCTGCTGCGCATGATCGCCGGTTTTTTGTCGCCCGATGCGGGCCAGATCCACATAGGCGGCAAGCCCATGAACGGCGTGCCGCCCAACCAGCGGCCCGTCAACATGGTGTTCCAGCACCTGGCGCTGTTCCCCATGATGTCGGTCGGCGAGAACGTCGGCTACGGGCTGGCGCGGCGCGGCCTCTCGCGCGCCGACATCGCCACCAAGGTCGGCGCCATGCTGGAGCGCGTGAGCCTGCCCGGGATGCAGGACAAGCGCGTCGACCAGCTCTCGGGCGGGCAGCGCCAGCGCGTGGCCATCGCGCGCAGCCTGGTGCTCGAGCCCACGCTGCTGCTGCTTGACGAACCTTTGGGTGCGCTCGATTTGAAGCTGCGCGAGCACATGAAGGTCGAGCTCAAGCAGCTGCAGGCCGCCTTCGGCACCACCTTTGTCTACATCACGCACGACCAGTCCGAAGCCCTGGTGCTGTCCGACCACGTCGCCGTGATGAACGCCGGCAGCTTCGAGCAGTTGGGTACACCGCAGCAGCTCTATTACCAGCCGCAAACGCCTTTTGTGGCGGGCTTTGTAGGCGCCAACAACAAGCTCGCCGCCAGCACCGACGCCTCGGGCACAGAAGCCGGCGGCGTGGTCGCGCTGACCACCGCCGAGGGCCTGGCCCTGCGCGCGCGCGCCGCGGGCCGGCTGCAAGCCAACCAGGCGGTGCAGGCCTTTGTGCGGCCCGAGGCCATCAACCTGGCGCGCGACGCGACCGAGCTGCCGTCCAACCACACGGTCTACGCCGGCCAGGTTGAAAGCCTGCTGTTTGACGGCGCCAACTCGGCCGTGCTGCTGCGCGAAACCGCCAGCCGCACCGAGTTCCGCATCGCCCTGCCGCAGACCGGCCGCTTCGCCGACCTCCGCATCGGCGAGACCGTCGCCTTCAGCTTCGACCCCGAGCAGGCCGTCTGCTTCGGCAACCCCTGAGGGCGCCATCATGCAAGCCACGGCCGCCCTGCCTTCCGCCTCCCCTGGTTCAGGGTCAGGCTCAAGCCGGGCGCAGGCCAGGCTGATCCTGTTTCTGCTGCTGGCGCCGGCCCTGGTCTGGCTGGTGGGGTTGATCGTGCTGCCGCATGTGGACCTGGCCGTGCTCTCGCTGCGCGAGCGCATCGCGCCGCGCCAGTACGCGCCCAGCATCGCGCAATACCGCACCTTTATCGACGAGCCGCTGTACTGGCACACCTTTGTGCGCACCGCGATCATGTCCATTCTGGCCACCGGCATCACGCTGCTGCTGGCCTTCCCGATTGCCTGGACGATTGCCAAGCTGGTGCGCGGCCGCGCCAAATCGCTGATGCTGGTGATGTGCCTGATCCCCTTCTGGGTCAGCGAAACCGTGCGCACCCTGGGCTGGATGATTTTGCTGCGCGAATCCGGCGTGCTGCCCGCCGTGCTGGTGCAACTGGGCATCACCGCCGCGCCGGTGGAGCTGCTGTACCGCGACGCCACCATCCTGGTCGGCCTGGTCTATACCTCCATGCTCTTTATGGTGGTGCCGCTGATCAGCGCGCTCGAAAGCCTGGACGACACGCTGATCGAAGCCGCCTACGACCTGGGCGGCAACGGCCCCTCCATCCTGCGCCAGATCGTCATCCCACATGCCGCGCCCGGCATCCTGGCCGGCTGCATCGTGGTCTTTATGCTGACCCTGGGCAACTACCTCACGCCTACCTTGCTGGGCGGCAAGAATTCGCTGTGGTTTACCGAGCAGATTTACACCCAGTTCATCACGCGCTTTAACTGGGAGCAGGGTGCGGCGTTTGGCTTTTTGCTGCTGGGGCTTTCGACCGCCATCGTGTGGCTAGGGTTAAAACTCACTGGCCAAAAATTCGGCGAAGTCATGCGCCGTTCATGACCATGAAGGACGCCGCATGATCGCCTCCCTGCCCCGCCCGGCCTGGCTGCGCGCCGGCACGGTGGCCTATGCGCTGGCTTTTTTTGCGTTCCTGTTTTTGCCGCTGGTGGTGGTGGCGGTGTTCGCCTTCAACGATGCGCCCTACCCGGCGCCGCCCTGGCGCGGCTTCACGCTCGACTGGTTCTTCGGCAGCAAGGCCGGCCGCAGCGGGCTGTTTGCCGACGGGCCGCTGCTGGCCAGCCTCTGGACCAGCGTGGTCGTGGCGGCCTGGGTCACCGTGCTGGCGGTGCTGGTCGGCACTACCAATGCGTTTTTGATCGAGCGCGCCCGCTTCCCGGGCAAGCAGGCGCTCTCCATGTTGATGCTGGCGCCGCTGGTGATTCCGGGCGTGATCCTGGGTATCTCGGTGCTGGCTTTCGCCAGCCGGCTGGCGCAGTTCGCCGACGACGCCTGGGGCCTGGAGCTGGACTTTCTGCGCCCCGGCCTGCCGCTGGTGGTGATAGGCCAGTTTTCGTACATCGTCTCCATCGCCACCCTGATCATCACCGCGCGCCTGAAACGTTTTGACATCACGCTGGAAGAAGCGGCCTACAACCTGGGCGCCTCGCGCGCGGCGGTCTTTGGCACCATCACCCTGCCTTATTTGAAACCCGCATTGATAGGCGCTGGTGCTATCTCCTTCTTGATGTCGTTTGAGAATTTCAACACCACGCTGATGCTGGTCGGCTCCGACGCGCCGCTGACCGTCATGATGTACGGCCGCATGCGCGAAGGCGCCACGCCGGTGCTCAACGCCGTGAGCCTGTTCCTGATGCTGGCTTCGGCCGCGCTGGCGCTTACGCTGCTGCGCAAGCCGGTGGACGCGCCTGGGCGCTGAGGCGCTTGCGCCCCCAAAAGCGGGGATTTTTATCCGCAGATTTCCGCAGATTGAAGAAGAGGCATTCAGGCGGTGCTTGGCTCCATCCCATACGCCGGCCAAACGATCTCTCATCGGGATTGCCTTTAATCTGTGGAAATCTGCGTAATCTGTGGATTAAAGCTCTTTACAAAGCCCCACGCGCCCATACCCAAATCGCGTGCATGGATGCACAAATCGTGATACGGTGCAACTGTAAATACAGGGCCTGAACCCAGTTTTGGGCGCGCCCGTACCAGCCCGGTTTTGAGACCACAGCCCCAAAGGTGAACGGATGCGCAGGCCAGCCCTTTACAGCAGTTCAAACCGTCCGGCAAAGGGCGCGGCCGGTGCCGACGCGCAGCCGCTTAACGAGGACGCCGCGGCCGACGCCGCCCCGCCCTCCCGCTTTCCCCGCGCCGCCCGCCTGGCCAAACGCCTGGCGCGCCACCAGCTTTACCTGCTGTGGTCCGTCGTCGGCCTGCTGGCCCTGCTGCTGGCCATCAGCTTTTCGTCGCCGCTGCGCAACCCGGCGCGCAAGCTCACGCAGGAAGACATCAACGCCGCCGTGCTGAAAACGCTGGAGACCACGGTGCTGCCTTCGCCCGGCACCAAGGCTTACGAGACCATCATTCCCTCGGTCGTGCGCATTGTCGGCCTGGGCAAAGACAAAGACGGCAAGGAAGACGCCGAGCGCAGCGTGGGCACCGGTGTGGTCATTGTCGACAAGGGCATCATCCTGACCAACCTGCACGTGGTGCAGAATGCCCAGACCATCAAGGTCACCTTTGCCGATGGGCTGGAATCCACCGCCAGCATCACCGGGGTGCAGCCCGAGAACGACCTCGCCGTACTGCAGGCCCACAAGATTCCCGACGACCTGATCGCCGCCACCATGCGCTCCACCGCCGACCTGGCCCCCGGCGACCAGGTCATGGCCGTCGGCTACCCCTTCGGCATTGGCCCCTCGGCCTCGGCCGGCGTGGTCTCCGGGCTCAAGCGCAACTTCCGCTCGCCCGAAGGCAAGCAGATGATGAGCAACCTTATCCAGTTCGACGCCGCCGCCAACCCCGGCAACTCCGGCGGCCCGCTGGTCACCATGGACGGCGAAGTCGTCGGCATCGTCACCGCCATCTTCAACCCCAACCAGCAGCGCACCTTTGTCGGCATAGGCTTTGCCGTGCCGATCGAAAACGCCGCTTCGGCCGCCGGCATGCCGCCGTTCTGAGCGCATCTGCCCTACACCCACACATCCCTTCGCACATTCGCCCAAGGACACCCCGCATGGACCACCCGACCGTTGAAACCGCCCACCACGACACCGCCCAGCTCATGGAGCAGATTCTTTACGAGGTCAAGCGCGTGGTCGTCGGGCAGGACCGCTTTCTTGAGCGCGTGATGGTCGCCATCCTGGCGCAAGGCCATCTGCTGGTCGAGGGTGTGCCGGGCCTGGCCAAGACCCTGACCATCAAGACCCTGGCCAACACCGTGCAGGGCCAGTTCAAGCGCATCCAGTTCACGCCCGACCTGGTGCCGGCCGACCTGGTGGGCACGCGCATCTACAACCAGAAAACCGGCGAGTTCAGCACTTCGCTGGGGCCCGTCTTCACCAACCTGCTGCTGGCCGATGAAATCAACCGCGCGCCCGCCAAGGTGCAAAGCGCGCTGCTGGAAGTGATGCAGGAGCGCCAGGTCACGATTGCCGGCGCCACCCACAAGGTGCCCGAGCCCTTCCTCGTCATGGCCACGCAGAACCCCATCGAAACCGAAGGCACCTACCCGCTGCCCGAGGCGCAGGTGGACCGTTTCATGATGAAGGTGCTGGTCGACTACCCGACCGACGAGGAAGAGTTTGTCATCGTCCAGCGCGTCACCGGCCCCGCCGTCGCCGTGACGGCTGTCGCCACCACCGAACAGCTCGCCGCCTTGCAGGCCGAATGCCGCCGCATTTATGTCGACCCCTCTCTCGTGCAATACGCCGTGCGCCTGGTCTCGGCCACGCGCACGCCCACCAAGCATGGGCTCAAGGATTTGCAGCGCTTCATCACCTTCGGCGCCAGCCCGCGCGCCACCATCAATCTGGTCGAAGGCGCGCGCGCCCTGGCCATGCTGCGCGGCCGCAGCTACGCGCTGCCCGAAGACATGACCGACTTGGTGCCCGATGTGCTGCGGCATCGGCTGGTGCTGTCGTATGAGGCGCTATCGGAAGGCCTCTCTGCCGACGGGCTGATTGCCAAGGTCATGACGAAAATTCCGCCCCCGCCCAAGCCGCTGGAACATGAAAAACTCGCAGCCTGAAGATGTGAGCCCCCACGCTCCGCCGCTACGCGGGTCGCTGCCCCCCGGGGGGGCCGCTGCGCCTGCGGCCCGGCAAAGTCGGTTCCGCGGCCCCTGCTTGAATAAAGAGCCTTTGGCGGTTCTGCATTCAGGAGCATGCTCATGAGCACGCCTTCATCCGCCGAGCAGCTGCTGCGCCGGCTCGAGTGGACCGTGCTGCGCCGGCTTGACGGCCTGCTGCAGGGCGACTATCGCACCCTGCTGCGCGGCACCGGCATGGACCTGGCCGACCTGCGCGAATACCAGCACCATGACGACGTGCGCCACATCGACTGGAACGTCACCGCGCGGCTCGAACTTCCCCATGTGCGCGTTTTCACCGAAGACCGCGAGATGAGCGCCTGGTTTCTGCTGGACCTGAGCCCTTCGATGGATTTCGGCTCCAGCGAACAGCGCAAGCGCAATGTATCGGCCGAGTTTGTCGCCGTGCTGGCCCGCATGCTCACGCGCCACGGCAATCGCGTGGGCGCCATGCTCTATGGCTCAGGCGTCGACGCCGTCATCCCCGCGCGCGGCGGCCGCCACCATGTGCTGCATTTGCTGCACACCCTGCAGATCAGGCCCGAAGTCACCGACAGCCACACGCCCACGCGACTGCACGAGCTGCTCGAATCCGCCGCCAACCTGGTGCGCCGGCGCTCCACCGTGTTTGTCGTGTCCGACTTCATCAGCGAACCCGGCTGGGAAAAGCCCCTGGGCCAGCTCGCCCGGCGCCACGAAGTCGTCGCCGTGCGCCTGCTCGACCCGCTGGAGCTGGACCTTCCCGACCTGGGCCTGATCCCGATACGCGACGCTGAGACCGGCGAGCAGTTGCTGGTCGATACCCACGACCCGGGCTTTCGCAAGCGCTTCGCGCAAATCGCCGCCCAACGCGAGGCAGAGTTGAGGCAATCGCTCGCGCGCGCCGGCGTCGACACGCTCGAGCTTTCCACCGACGACGACCTGGTCGACGCCATCCTGCGCTTTACCGAACTGCGCAAGCGCCGCAGCCGGCTGTCCGGCGGTGGCGCGCTGCCAGCCCACCTGAAGCACGCCGCCTGAGCTGCCAAGGACATCCATCATGAACTTCAGCGGGTTCAACACCTTCATGGCCAAACTGCCTTTTCCGACGTTTTTGTGGCCCGAATTTTTATGGCTGCTGCTCGCCATTCCGCTGCTGGTGCTCATCTACATCTGGCTGCTGCGCCGCAAGAAAAAAATGGCGCTGCGTTATGCCAGCCTTTCCATCGTGCGCGAAGCCATGGGCCGAGGCCAGGGTTTTCGCCGCCATGTGCCGCCCATACTGTTTTTGCTGTCCCTCGCGGCCATGCTGGTGGCGGCATCCCGCCCCTTCGCCGTCATCAGCCTGCCCTCGCAACGCGAAACCATCATCCTGGCCATGGACGTCTCCGGCAGCATGCGCGCCGCCGACGTGCAGCCCAACCGCCTGGTCGCCGCGCAGAACGCCGCCAAAGCCTTTCTTGCTGATTTGCCTCGCAATGTGCGTGTGGGCGTCGTCGCCTTTGCCGGCACGGCCTCCGTCGTGCAGCAACCCACGCTAAGCCGCGAAGACCTGGTCGTGGCGATCGACAAATTCCAGCTGCAGCGCGGCACCGCCATCGGCAACGGCATCGTCGTCTCGCTGGCCGAACTCTTCCCCGACGCCGGCATTGATCTGGCTTCCATGCAATACGGCCGCGAAAAACCCCGAGGCACCTCCATAGACCAAGCCCTGAACCCCGACAAGAATGCAAACAAAAAAGAATTCGTCCCCGTCGCCCCCGGCTCCTACACCTCCGGCGCCATCATTTTGCTGACCGACGGCCAGCGCACCACCGGCGTCGATTCACTGGACGCCGCCAAAGCCGCCGCCGACCGCGGCGTGCGCGTCTACACCGTCGGCGTCGGTACGGTGGACGGCGAAACCATCGGCTTTGAAGGCTGGTCCATGCGCGTCAAGCTCGACGAAGAAACCCTGAAAGGCATTGCCCGCACCACGCAGGCCGAGTACTTTTATGCGGGCACCGCGGCGGACTTGAAGAAGGTGTACGAGACCCTGAGTTCGCGGCTCGCGATTGAGAAGAAAGAGACCGAGATTTCCGGGCTGCTGGCGCTGCTGGCGGCTGCGCTGGCGCTGGTGTCGGCCGGCTTGTCGCTGCTTTGGTTTAATCGGATTCTTTGAGGGACTTGCAACAAGCCACGCGCAGGGGGCAAAGGCCTAGCGCTCCAGCCCCGTCTCGACCACAAAGGCCTGCAGCTCCGCCATCTTGCCTTCCCGAAACCGCCAGACATCGCAATAGGCATTGCGCACCGCCTTGCCCGCTTCGTTTTTGAGGGTGATCTCGCCGAGCGCCATGACAAAGTCGCCCTCGGCGACCATGCGGTGCAGTTCAAACTTGGGTGGCTCCTTGTAGGTATTGGCCATCCATTGGCGAACGGCGCTCTTGCCCTTGAGCGTCCTGTCGCCGATAAAAGTCCATTGCGTGTCTTCGGTGCAGAACTTGAGGAAACCTTCATAGTCTCCCTGGGCAATCGCCGAGTTGGCTTTTTGCAAAACTTGTTTATTGCTGTCTGGCATCAGGAATTCTCCTGTATTAATGGCTACACCTAAGTCTGCTTGAAGGTACACACCGTGGATCGTCAGTCGGGGGCCGCACAGCCTGTAGGCAACAAACTTCCCCGTTTGCAATCTGCGTAATCTGCGAAATCTGCGGATAAAGATTCATCCGCAGATTTCGCAGATTCAAGACAAGACTGATGTGCCAGCCAAGCGCGGTTGCTGCCGGGACCATGCTTGTGCAAGCTTTACCTACATCAGGTATGATGCACATCATGCGAAACACCAAAGTCAACGCCAGAGCCGCCGCCAAGGAGGCTTCGCACGAGCGCATCGTGTCCGTGGCCGCCCGGGCCATACGCCGCAGCGGCTATGGCGGCACCGGCGTGGCCGACATCATGAAGGAGGCCGGCCTGACCCATGGTGCGTTTTACGCGCACTTCGAGTCGCGCGAAGCCATGCTGGCGGAAGCGGCGACGCGGGCCTGCGCCGAATCGGCTGCGGTGGTGGCGGATTTTGTCGCCGCCGCGCCGCCTGACCAGGCGCTGGCGGCCATGCTGCGCGCTTACCTCTCGCGCGGGCACCTGGAGCAGGTTGAACTGGGTTGCCCTCTCGCGGCATTGGGCTCAGAGACGGCGCGCCAGGCACCCGAGGTGCGCCGCGCAACCACGCGGCATGTCAAGGAAATGATTGACCTTGTCGCTCGCCAGTCACCGGACTGGGGGCAGCCCGGCGCCCATGAGCGCGCACTGGTGACGGTGGCCGCCATGGTGGGCGCCTTGTTGCTGGCCCGCGTGGTGGACGAACCCGCGCTGGCCGACAGCCTGTGCGAGGCTACGGCGCAGCACTTCGCCCCCCTTCCCACTCCCGCTTCCTGAAACCCACCGGAATACCTCCTGCCTTTTTGCTCGCTCTTATATATTACGATCATCATGCGAAATACCATTAACACCCCCACATCGACAAGCCTTCCACAAAAAATCGCCCTGGTGACAGGCGCCTCCTCAGGCATAGGCGAAGCGACCGCGCTGCGGCTGGCCAAAGCCGGCTACAAGGTCTACGGCACCAGCCGGCGCGGCACACGGGCAGGCCTGCAGCCCTACGAGATGCTGCCGCTGGACGTGACGCAAGACGAATCAGTGCAGGCCGCAGTGCACGCGCTGATAGCGCGCGAAGGCCGCATCGACCTGCTGGTCAACAACGCAGGCTTTGGCGTGGCTCCGGCCGGCGCGGAGGAAAGCTCCATCACGCAGGCCCAGGCGATTTTTGACACCAACTTCTTTGGGCTGGTGCGTATGACGCGGGCCGTCTTGCCGCAGATGCGGCGCCAAGGCAGCGGCCGCATCATCAACATAGGCTCGGTGTTTGGTTTCGTGCCCATGCCTTACATGGCGCTGTATGCCGCGACCAAACATGCGGTCGAAGGCTATTCGGAATCGCTGGACCATGAACTGCGCACCCGCGGCATACGGGTTTCGGTGATCGAGCCGGCGAACACCAACACGCAGTTCGACGCCAACCTGCTGCAGCCCGACGCGAAGCTCGATGCCTACCGCCCGGCTCGCACGGCCGTGGCCCAGAAGATGAAAGAAATGGTGGCGTCGGGCGACAGCCCGGCCGTGGTGGCCGACGCCGTGCTCAAAGCCGCCCTGGCCACCCGCCCCAGGCTGCGCTACACGGCAGGCGCTCGCGCAGGCGGCCTGCAATGGCTTCGCCGCTTCGCGCCCGCCTCTCTGTTGGATGCGGGCATCCGGAAGAACCTCGCACTTGACGCGCCTCTTGCATCGCCTGTGCCTGCGCCGGTTCCCGGCCAATAACCAAGCCAACAGGAAAAACATGAAAGCGCTCACCTTCAAACGCTATGGCAAATCGCCCGGCACAGGCTTCTCCGAGCTTCCCCGCCCCACGCTCAAGCCCTATGAGATGCTGGTCGAGGTCCACGCCGCGGGCCTGAACCCGATCGACAACATGATCCCGTCCGGAACCTTCAAAGCGGTCTTGCGCTTCGAACTGCCGGCCACGATGGGCAGCGACCTGGCCGGTGTGGTGGCCGAGGTCGGCAGCGGCGTGACGCGCTTCAAGCCTGGCGATGAAGTTTTCGCCAGCCTGTTTGACCTGGGCACGGGCTCCCTCGCGGAATTCGCGGTGGTGCCTGAGAGCGCCGCGGCGCTGAAGCCCGCCAACCTGGACTTCGTGCAGGCAGCCTCTATCCCCATGGTCGGGCTCACCTCGTGGCAGGCATTGAAGGAGCGCGCCGATCTTCGGGTCGGCCAGAAGGTGTTTATCCCCGCAGGGTCCGGCGGTATCGGCACCTTCGCGATCCAGCTGGCCAAGCAGTTGGGCGCCAAGGTGGCAACCACCACCAGCACGGGCAACGTCGAGCTGGTACGGGGCCTGGGCGCTGACGAGGTGGTCGACTACAAGAAGCAGGAATTCGAGAAGGTGCTGCGCGGCTACGACTTGGTGCTTGGCACCGTCAGGGGCGACACGATTGAGAAATCCGTAAACATCCTCAAGCCTGGGGGTCGGATTATTTCCCTCATCGGCCCGCTGGACGCGGCCTTTGCCCGCGCGCGGCGCCTGAACTTTTTCCTGGCGTGGGTGTTCGGGCTGATGAGCCGCAAGATCAAGCGCCTCGCGAAACAGCGGGAAGCCAGCTACTCATTTCTCTTTGTGCGCCCCGACGGCGCCCAGCTTGCTCACATCAGCGAACTGCTCAAGACGGAACGCATCCGGCCGGTGATCGACAAGGTGTTTCCGTTCGAGCAGGCCAAGGATGCCTTGGCCTATCTCGCCCAAGGCCGCGCCAAGGGCAAGGTTGTCGTCAGGGTGCGTTGAGCCTGTTTGCTCCTTTTCCTTTCCTTTTTCTGTTCCTGTTGTTGTTTTTACTTTTTGGAGATGGTTATGAAGATTGAAAACTCTGTGGTCCTGGTCACTGGCGCCAATCGCGGCATAGGCCTGGCATTCGCGCGGGAGCTGCTGGCTCGCGGCGCCCGCAAGGTGTATGCCGGCGCGCGCGACCCCGCCAGCGTGAGCCTGCCCGGTGTGCAGGCGCTGAAGCTGGACGTCAACAATCCTGAAGACGTGGCGGCTGCCGCGGCCAAGGCTTCGGATGTGACACTGGTGATCAACAACGCCGGCATCGCCCAGCCCGGCGGGTTTCTGGCGGCCGACAGCGAAGACCTGGCGCGGCGCATTTTTGAAACCAACTTTTTTGCGGTGCTGCGCATGAGCAAGGCCTTTGCGCCCGTACTCAAAGGCAACGGCGGCGGCGCGCTGCTCAATGTGCTGTCGGTGGCCTCGTGGCTCAACGGCGGCGAGCTCGCGGCTTACTCGGCCAGCAAATCGGCAGCCTGGTCGCTTACCAATTCGCTGCGCCATGAACTGGCCGCGCAGAAAACCCAGGTGCTGGGCCTGCACATGGGCTATGTCGATACCGACCTGACACGCGGCTTTGAGGTGCCCAAGGCCAGCCCCGAGGACATCGTGAAGCGCGCGCTCGATGGGCTGGAAGCCGGCCTCGACGAAGTGCTGGCCGATGAAGTCACTCAGCAAGTCAAGGCCGGGATGACAGCGGCGCGGCCGAGCTACCTGCCGCAGCAGGCCTGAACGTCAACGGGCCTGGCAGGCCTTGGCGAAAGAGGCCATGGCCCGCGTGAAGGCCTCAGGCACTTCCAGCGGCGCGAACTCGCCGCTGCCGCGCAGCACCTCGCCCTTGATCTGTTGTGCGCCTGCGGCCTTCAAGGCGGGAAGGTAGTCGTCCGGCGAACGGCCGTCGGCGTCGCCACGCAAATAAAGCATGGGCGTGTCGATTTCCTTGTGCCGGCTGTTGTGCTTCGCATCGGCCTGCAGGGCGCGGTACCAGTCAAAGCCGGCCTTGAGGGCTTCGGGGCGCTCATAGGCGCGCGCGAACACGGCGCGATGCTGTTCCGTCACGGCCTCTTTGTTGCCGGCCAGGAAGTCGGTGAAAAAATCAAAATAGGGGCGCTGGTGCCCCGTCACCAACAGCTCGGGCAAATCAGGCAAGGCATGGAAAGCGAAGTGCCAGATGCGCGGATCGGCCAGCACCTTGTCCCAAGGGTCTATGCCGGGAATCACGGTGTTCATGACCACGGCCCCGGCGATGCGCCGCCCGTGGTCGCGCGCGGCTGCATACGCAATCATGCCGCCCACATCAAGGCCGGCGATGAGTATGGAGCGGGCGCCAGCGCGCTCCGCCGCACCGATGACGATGTCGGCCAGGATGGTTTTCTCGGCGGAGGGCGGTGCGCCGCGCGAGTCGCCTATGGCCGGCAAATCAAAGGCCAGCACATGGTGATGGGCGGCAAGCGCTTCCATCACCGGCGCATAAAGTTCTTTGGAATGGGGCCAGCCGTGCAGCAGCACGATGGCCGGCTTGGCGGGGTCGCCGGCAAGCAGGACCCCCAGCGTGAGGCCCTCGTGGGATACGGTATCTGTGCGCATACAGCGTGCAGGCCCCCTGTGAATGAAGCCTTCTTGGCGCTTCACGCACAGGCGGGCCGGCCTGTTGGCGGCGCCGGTTTACCGTTTCGGCTTGCTGACTTCGTGGCCCACCACGCCGCCGACGGCAGCGCCGCCGACCGTGCCCAGGGCACTGCCGCCAGTGAGGGCCGCACCTGCCACACCGCCTACGCCGGCGCCGATGGCGGTGTTTCTGTCCTGCGTCGTCATGCCGCTGCAGCCCATCAGGCTGGCTACTGCCACTGCACAAGCTGCGCTGTATTTGATGCTGTTCATTTTCAATCTCCTTGGAAAGTGGACGAAGTTTGAAGAGCGATAAATGCCGCTTGTTCGATCTGCTTTGATCACGCCATCGATCCGCCTTCACCTGAATGAACCGGCCATCGTTGTACATGCATGAAAGCAAACTACAGCGACAGACTTTTCATTGCTGGTGTGTTCATGCTAGGAGGCTGGCTTCTGGGGGGTGTAGGACGAAATGCCGTATCGGTGAGAACCGCGTCCGATGCAGTTAGTGGGTGAATTTGCCACGGGAATGGCCAACAACGCCACCGGGCACCGCGACAGCCGGGACTTCTTGATACAGTCCTTGTCAAACAGAGGAGTGCTCATGGGACCAGTAAAAACAAATCAAGCCGGAGAACCCGTCACACCAGACAATATCCGTAGCATGAGCGCGCACATTGGGCTGTGCGTGTTCTACGCTGCAGTCGCCGCCCTGCTCTTCGCTCTTCTCGGCGGGAGATCAGCGGATACGGCCGTCATTGGAACGGCCCTGTTTACCTTGATGCTTGGCATCGGTCACGGTGTTATCGCGTTTGGTGCGGCACGCGCAGCCCCTTGGTCCAAAGTAGCCTCCATGGCAGTGGGCTGTTTGCTATTGCTCGCATTTCCCATCGGAACGGCTATCGGCGTGTATCTGCTTGTCAACCTCAAGTGGCCCCCTCAGAACGAGCAATGATCCCTCCTGCGGATGGCAACGTGACAGTACATCCAGCCACCGCCGAACCAAGAAGCTTAAGTGGTGCCCATCAACATTCACCTCGTTTGGACTCAATAGCTCATGGCAGTTTTAGACACCGGCCCTTTTTTCCACGGCACAAAAGCCGAGTTGCAACCAGGCGATCTGCTGACGGCAGGCTTTAAATCGAATTACCACGAAAGCGTGGTGATGAACCACATCTACTTCACAGCCCTCTCCAAAGGAGCCGGGCTTGCCGCGGAAATCGCCAAGGGCAGCGGCAGGCCTCGCGTCTACATCGTCGAGCCGACGGGAGAATTTGAGAACGACCCCAACGTCACCGACAAGAAATTCCCCGGTAACCCGACGCGATCGTATCGCAGCAGGCAGCCTTTGAAAGTGGTGGGCGAACTCGAAAGCTGGGAACTCTACGACCCGGAGTTCATTCGGCAACTGAGGGCCCGCGTGGAAGAGGGCATGGGCGAGATCATCAATTGATGTGGGTGCCCTGTGAACGGGGCATGCTGGTGACGCAAGACAGCGCTGGAGGCGCACAATCCCATGGCGCAGCAGCCAACCACAGCTGGATGAACCACCCCGGAGCCTGAACTTGAACACACCCAAAAAACTTCGCATCCGGATCAGCCTCATCCAGGTCCTGGCCTGTTTCACCCTGGCGTTTTCGGCGTCGACCAAAGCGCAAAGCCTCCCCACTCCGTTCACCGGAACATGGTCAATGGACTTCAGGACGCCGGCCGAAAGAAGGGACAAAGCCGAGTGCGGCACCGCAATTTTTGAACTTTCGCAAACAGGCACCAGGATCGTTGGAAGTCACTCCATGACAACGCCCGGATGCGGGCGCATGAATGAAGGGGGCCAAGGCTCGGTTAAAGGCGTTGTAGCTGGCCGGATCGCTGTGCTCACCGTAACCAGCGCGAGAAACGGCCAAATCGTACTTGGATCGGCAGAAATTCGCGCCGGCGCCTTACATTGGCAAGTGAGCGAGGTCGTCAAGGCTGGTGAGCCGGAGGGAGACTCAGGTTTGATTCTCCAGCGCGGAGTTTTGCGCAGAGAACACTAGACGATTGCTGCCTGGAATCATTTCCAAGGTTTACGCCACTGAGTGCGGCTCGCACGCAAGCAAGCAAACGGGATCTAAAACGGATTGATGCGATTCACCTTATGAAAATGCGAATACCCGGGTTTGTTATCACCACCGCGCTTGTGCTGGGGGCGTTTGGCGCCGGCGTCATGACAGGCGTTCCCTTGGGAATCCGGCAGTTTGCGCTCCAGGAAGGCTCTGTGAAAGCAGCCTTGCTCACCGGCGAATTGCGGACGCTCCGCGCCGGCGAAGCGCAAAAACTCATTGGATCAAAGGAGGTGGAGTTGGACGGGGAGATCGTCAAGGCGCTGGCGTTTCGTGACCACGGATACGCTGCGTTGTTGTTGCCCCTCCACGGCTCTTACGAACACGAGCGGTATCTGCGGATTGCTGCGCGGTACCGCACCGAGCACCCTGCGGCCGCCCTTCAACTTCCCGTTCAGCAGAACACCCCGATGACCGATGAGATGAAGGCCTATGCCCAAGAGGTTCGGGAGCAGACCCATGTTCTTCTGCGGGACTACGCCAAATGAGTCCAACTGAGGCCGATACCCGCCACACCGCAATGAAAGCCGAGCCTCCCCGCGGAAAGAATGCGAAAGAATCCACCTCTGCCATAAAGGCCATGGCGTCAGGCGTGGTGCGCGATTCAATGGAATGGATTCTTCTTGCCCTCTGCTTTGGTCTTATTGCGTGGGAAATTTACCTGCGCCTCAGTGGAGGAAGTTTTTCGCTGGAACCACTTTATTGGTACCTGTTCGTCGAGCATCGCGCGATCGCCATGCCGGTGATCGCCGTGGTTATGGTCGTTGCGCTGCTTTTCGACCACCAGCGAGCCAAGCGCCATCGAAGTTCGGAGCCAAGGCTGAGGACTTTTTGGAAAGTCGTGGCTTTCTTTGCCATCGCATTCGCAACGTACATTGCAATAAATGGCATTCGAGGATGATGCGCCACCCCCAGTGCCATCGCCCTGGCTTGTAAGCTTTGTCCTACACCCATAGGTGGCTTCCCGGGGTGTCTTTTGACATAGCGACGCCTATGCTTGATACCCATGGATTCCAAAGACAAGGGAGAAAAGGGCAAAACCGGGCTCGATCAGATTCGGGCTTCGCTGAGGCATTTTTTGCGGATCCGCGATCTGCAGCAGAAGCTGGACCCCCGCACCGGCGAGCCCGGCCGCCCACTCGCCAATGACGAGTTAAAACACTGGCGCGACTCGCTCAGTGAGGACGAGCCCAAGCGATCAAGGGTTGCAGCGCGTAGCAGGAAGAAAGATTAAGCCAGGCAGCCGACGGTCGCGAGCATCTCTGCGCGCGTTCCCACCACCGCAGGTACAGCAGGCACAGCAGGCCTATTGCACATGGCATTCCCGCCGCAGCAAGGCCATTGCGTCGTGGAGCGCGTGAACGCCATCGCTTCGCAGCGTGGCCTGTGCCTCTTCCACAAAGTCATCCCACAAGCTGGCGTAGGCGTCCTGGTGCTGCACCGGCGCGTGGTCGAGCAGATACTGGTGGGCCAGCGCGGGCTCGAAACCGGATTTTCGGATCTTGCGCAGCAGGGTCGCGGCGCTTTTCTCGGTCAGCACGGTCTTGGGCGCGGAACCGGCGGCCACGCACAGGAACAGGGTCAACAGCGAACCATCGTCGGCATTGCCGCCGGTCACCTTGCTCCACACGGCGGACGCCTGACGGTCATGGTGATCGACCTCGTTCAGGCCGTCTTCGACCCAGAAATACCGGCCCATGAAAGCCGGGCTACGGTCAAACAGCTGGCGCGGCGGCAAGGCCGGATCGAGTATTTTGGGCGCGTCGGCCATCACGGACTGCCGCACCGCCTCCACCACATCCCACAGGTGGGCTGGTAGCTTTTTCGGGACGACGAGCGAAAGGGCAGCTGCATCTGCATCTGCATTCGCAGACGTAGCGGCCCCGTGTTTTTTTCGCAAGGCGGCGATCATCTTCTCGAAGGCGACCCAGTCAGGCATCTCGGTGCGGCGTGTCGCCATCACCAGCAAGGCGGTGCGAATCACCGCTTCGGCATCCTTGCCCGCGTCTTCGAGTTCGGCCGCGTCCATGCCCAGCTCGCCGGCAAGCCAGACGGCCGCATCCATCACCTGCGCCACCTGGCTGCGCCTGGCTAGTTCGGCCTGGTAGTCGGCCAGGTTGCGCAGCGACCATTTGGCCAGCAGCGGAATGTGCCCGTCGGTGAAGCCGCCGCGTTCATTCATGCCGAAGTGGCTGTTTTGCGGCATGGCGATCAGGGCCTTGAGCATGTCCGAGCCGCCCTTGGAGCGCGACAGCAGCGAGAAATCGCGCAGCGATTCAGCCGCCTGGTGAAGATCGCCGCGGCAGGAATATTCGAGGTACAGGCTGATCAGGTTCACCATGCGATCGCGGGCTTTTTCAAGGTCCGGACGCAAAAACTCATTGCCGAAATAACGCGCGATCTGCACCATGCCCTTGGGGCCTTCGACCCGCATGGTTTCGATTTTTTCGGCGCCGATGATGCCGTGCTGCACGCCGTACTGCAGCGCCTTCTCAAAAAAGGGGCGCGTATCGTAGAGCGAGATGGAAGGCGACGACATGGGTACGAGACTGGTCGGGGTAAGAGGAAGAAGAGGATAAAGAGGACGAAGAGGATGACTGAAGGCTCAGATCGCCCTCAGATCGCAGACTCCTCGTCGGACTCGCGCGTCGCCGGTGTGGCCTTGCCGCGATCCGTGTCGCCAGTCTCGACCTTGCCGTCGTCCTGCACATCGTCGTCGTTCTCGTCCTCTTCATCGTCTTCGGAAGTTATCGCCTTGTGGGCGCTGCCCTTGGCACGCAGCACCATCAGCATTTCAATGAACAGGTCCGGCAGTTCGTAACGCAGCAGCCAGGCGAGCTGCATCCAGTCCTGGTCGGCGATCTCATCCTGCTGGACACGGGGCCTTTCGTAGGCCGATGCCAGCAGGGCGGACTGGGACAGCATCTTGCCGTACTCGTCGGCCGGCTCAAAGCCGCCGCTGCGCGCAAAGCCCTCGACACGGCTCCACTGGTCGGAAAAATAATCGGCGAGGGCTTCGCTGCCGCCTTCCAGGTCGCCGATCGCGGTGAGAAATTCCACCGGGTCCGCGTCTTCCCGGAAGATCACCGCATTGACCATGCCGCGCAGGTGCGTGCGGGTCAGGTCCTTGTAGAGCTTTTCAATCACCACGGCACGGGCAAACTGCGCGGGCGTGACCAGCAGGCCGACCACCGACTCCTTGGAGTTGTCGTACTCGCGAATGACGGCCAGGACGTCCTTGGGCGGCAACTGCTCCAGCACCACCATCAGCGCGGCATCGCCTTCGGCGTCGGCCAGCCCGACCAGCGCAGCCTCGGCGCCGACGATGTCGCCGGCCGCAATCAGGCTTTGGGTTTTCTCGATCAGGGCGAGATGCTTCGTCATCAGGGTCTTACCTTCCAGTTCACGCTTGCTGTTTGTTTGCTTGTTTGCTTGTTTGCTTGCCTGCATCACTCTTTGGCATCAAAGCCCTGCTGGACCAGCCAGTCAGAACCTGCCTCGTGGCGCGCCCGGGCATCGCCGCTCAGTTCACGGTCGTCATCACCCTCAAACATCACCGGGGTGTTGTCGCCGTTCTCGTCGCTGTCTTCGTCCTCGTCGCCGTCGTTCTCTTCGGCGCTTACAGCGGACGCAGCCACCGGCAGGCCCGCCATGTATTCCAGCCCCGCCGTCAACGTCAGGAATTTGTCCCCGCCGGGCGCCTGCAAGACGATGTGCGCCAGGTCCTGGGCCCAGGGCGCCAACACAAAGCCACCTGCCAGGCTGCTCCAGGCCGGAAAGCCATCGACATCGTGACTTTCGTGGCTGAGCAGGTGTTCCATCACGGCTTTTTCGGTGAAGTCAAAACCCTGGTGAAACACCACCGCCACCATCTCGGGGCTGGTGTCCATCATCTGGACCAGAAAGGCCATTTCCTGGCGTTTGCCCGCCAAGCGCTGCTGCAGCACGTCGCGCCCCTCGGAGTCGAATCGCAGGTCATCCATCTCGGACTGGTAGGCCGAGCCGAGGTCGAGGAAATAAGGGGAGACGCTCATGCTGCCGGGTTTTTCATGGGGTGTTCTTCTTTCGGTCAGCAAGGGTCAGAGGAGCGGGTTGAAATAATCGGCCCAGATGGCACGCGCCGTGTCTATCGGGCTGTCGAGCAGGCTGCGGCGGCGGTTGTCGTCATAGGCCTGCCGCTTGTCCGCATCCGACAACACCTCATAGGCCTGCTGCACGGCCCTGAAACGCTCAGGCGCCTCGGGGCTGGCATTTTTGTCCGGGTGCCAGAAAGAGGCCTTCAGGCGAAAGGCTTTTTTGATATCGGCCAGCGTTGCGGCGCTGTCGAGCCCGAGGGCAGTGTAGTGATCGGTCATGCGAAGCTGGCTGTGTCCTGGACCGCAGGCAGGGAGCTGCACGGCATGTTGAACGACTCACGAAGTGAGGGGATACACCTGCGCGCGTGGCGGAGGGATCAAGGATTATGCCTGTCTGGGGCTATTCAGCTTGGCGGCCGGCTATTGTCCTTGTTTTTGCACTTGCCGCCCGCAGGTCGGGCTGCAGGTGGCCCGAGATGACGGTGGTGCACGAAGGGGCCGGCAAGCCGGTGTCGCCCATCATCACCTTCAACAACGCAAGCGAAACATCGGTTACGCAATACGTTTGTCACTGCAAATACATCGACTCAGCGCGTAAAAAGCGCTCCTCTAAACTTGGAACCCATCCAACGACGCCCTCAACAAGCCCCTTAAGAGCAGTTTCAGAATAAGCGCCATCAACCGCGTAGCTTTTAATCCTAGTAAGAGCACTTTGAGTCTGAGCGTTCGCCAGAGCAACAAGGTGCGTGGCATCAGGCCAGACCTCCGCAAGGCACAGCAATTGACTTTCCGTGGGAAACGTCAAATTCTCCAATTTTCCCGCTAACTGTCTAGCAATGAAGGAAGGGTGACACTCATCCTTCTGTTGGTCCCAAATTTCTCTGACATGCATCAATGCAGTACTCACATCCCAGAGAAAAATAATCATCGCCCCCCTCGCGACGTGAGCCGCCGCTACTCTCGACTGTTTCAGTGCCCGATGCGCGTGTTGGTTTTGGAAATAGGCAATGAGAATGGCCGCCAGAATTGCAACAACAGAAAAGATTGCTTGAGCCCAGCCTGACCATTCAGCCTTCGTCATGCAGAAGAACCAATGGTTAACGTTCAAAAAACAGTATTCAGGTGCCAAAGCAACGTCACGTTCGGAGTATGGGCGTCAGCGTTTTAAGGACGAGGCTCACCAGTTGGATGTGCCCATATAGCAATGGCTGAAACGCATAGTTGGCATTTAGCAGTGGGTCGCGAAGACCAAATGCCAGGCTCGTCAGTCGAGGTGAGGCGCCATCAGCGATACCTTGCGGGGGTATTGCTCCTTCGCAGAAGACTGTGCCATCTGCAATCTCACCCACGCTTATAAGCGCAGGTTGACGGAGGTCAAGGTCTTGGGTGATACCGCTGCTGTGCGTGAGAAAGATGCTTGGAACTTTGTGTTTGTCTGCGTTCCAGAGACGATGAAGCACTTCTAGGTTCGGGCCGTCCGGAAGGCGCTTGAATGATTGCGCATCAGCAATGGCCGATCGCGCCGCCACTGGGAAGTCAAGGATACCCACGTAGTTTGGCTCTGTCAGCATTTTCTCAAACGTTTGCTCGGTGGCCGCTACAGGAAAAGCTAGTCTCTCATTCTTCGCCTTGCTATTCGGCGATGGATAGACCTGACCTAGCGCCCAAACCAAGTTATCCAGGGTCGCGCGGAGCTGATGAACCACCTCTCCCGCCAACAGACCAACCCTTTGCGGGGGATGGGCAGAAACACGAAACCGGAAGCGCACACAGGGCAAATCATCGAGATCAAACATCTCGCGCTCGATGTGAATTGGTTCCGATTCCAGATACTGGTTGCACGTCAGCATCAACTCATTCATGCGGTTGCAGGCGTGGCTTAGCCGCTCATTTGCCATGTCGATGTAGTTGACAGGGATCATTCCTCAAGCCTAGTCTGTTTCAGGAGCCAAGTCGAGTCTCGCCGACGAACTTCTGATTCCTCCGTCAGTTGACCGTTTAAATCATGCTCAACACCGAGTCATCCCACTTCGGTGGCTCAGGTTCCTTGGCTTGAAAGTCCGAAAATTACTATGACCTTGCAGAAGTCGATATCGCAACAAACCGCTAAGAGACGGCGACAGACTTCAGCAGAATTCAACACTACAACGATACGCTGGAGGTGACGAAGGCAAAGTTGCCGGGTTCGTCGCAGCGCAAAAGAAATTGTGAGACGCTCAGCTACGTCGACCTTATCGACGCAGCCGCTCAACCCCACTCCGACAACCGTCCCGACACCAATCTAAAACGCCGCCCGCAACGCGAGGCCAGCGTTTCGTCATGCGTGACCAGCACAAAGGCCGTTCCGAAGTCGCGCGCGAGTTTCAGCATCAGTTCAAACACGCCGTCGGCCGTGCTGCGGTCCAGATTGCCGGTGGGCTCGTCGGCGAGCACGCAAGCGGGCTGCGTGACCAGGGCGCGCGCGATGGCGACGCGCTGGCGTTCGCCGCCTGACAACTCCGCGGGCCGGTGGTGGATGCGCTCCTTGAGGCCGACGGCGGCCAGCATGTCGGTCGCGATGCGCGTCGATTCGGCCGGGGCCATGCGGCGTATCCACAGCGGCATGGCGACGTTGTCTAGCGCGCTGAACTCGGGCAGCAGGTGGTGGAACTGGTACACAAAACCCAGGTGTTTGTTGCGCAGGTCGCCTTGTTGTTGGGGTGAAAGAGCCGACAGCGTCTGGCCCTTAAGTTCCACCTGGCCGCTGGTGGGCGCATCGAGGCCGCCCATCAAATGCAGCAGCGTGCTTTTGCCGGAGCCGGAAGCGCCGACGATGGCCAGGGTTTCACCGGCGTGGACCTGCAAATCGACGCCGTGCAGGACCGTGAGGTCGATCAGGCCTTCGTGGAAGCGTTTGGTTAAGCCGCTGGCTTTTAACACCACTTCGGTGTTGGTTTGAGGCTGCCGGCCCTCACCCCTGCCCTCTCCCAGGGGGAGAGGGAGTGAAGACGCGGGGACTGAGGTCATGGCTTGATCATTCATAACGTAAGGCCTCTGCCGGGTTCACGCGGCTTGCCCGCCAGCTTGGGTAAATGGTGGCCAGGAAGGACAGCACCAGCGAGATGACGACGATGGGCATGATGTCGGCGTATTGCGGTTCGCTGGGCATGCGGCTGATGAGGTAGATGTCTTTGGGCAAAAAGCTGGCGTTGAGTGCGCGTTCGATGGCGGGCACGATGACGTCTATGTTGTAGGCGATGCCCAGGCCCAGCAGCAGGCCGGAGAGTGTGCCGATCACGCCGACCAAGGCGCCCTGCACCATGAAGACTTTCATGATGCTTTTGGGGCTGGAACCCAGGGTGCGCAAGATCGCGATGTCGGCGCGCTTGTCGGTCACCGTCATGACCAAGGTGCTCACGAGGTTGAACGCGGCCACGGCGACGATGAGCGTGAGGATGATGAACATCATGCGTTTTTCGAGCTGCACGGCGGCGAACCAGGTTTTGTTCTGGCGCGTCCAGTCGCGGATCAAGAGGTCGCCGCTCAGGGTTCTTGAAAGCTCAAAAGCCACTTCGCGCGCCTGGTGCAAGTCCTTCAGGCGTATGCGTATGCCGGTGGGGCCTTCGAGCCGGAAGATTTTCGCAGCGTCGTCCTGGTGCATCATGACCAGGGCCGAGTCGTATTCATAGTGGCCGGAGTCAAAGGTGCCGACCACGGTCATCTGCTTGAGGCGCGGCACCACGCCGGCCGGGGTGACCTGGCCGCTGGGCGCGATCAGGGTGACGGTGTCGCCTTCGCGCACGCCCATGGCGCGGGCCAGCTCGCCGCCCAGCACCACGCCGAAGTTGCCGGGCACCAGCTTGGCCAGGGTGGGCGCCGATGTGACGGCGAGGTCGGTGACCTGGCCTTCAAGTGCCGGGTCTATGCCGCGCACCAGGGTGCCTTTCATGTCTTCGCCGCGCGCGAGCAAGGCCTGGGCGGCGATAAAGGTGGCGGCGCCGGTGACATTGGGGTTGGCCTTGATCTCGGCAAGCGTTTTGGCCGGGTCAGGCAACGCGAGGCCGCCCGGGGCGAAGACTTCGATGTGCGAGATCACGCCCAGCATGCGGTCGCGCACCTCTTTCTGGAAGCCGTTCATGACACTGAGCACGATGATGAGGGCCGCGACGCCGAGCGCGATGCCCAGCATGGACACACCCGAGATGAAAGAGATAAAACCATTGCGCCGGGTGGCGCGGCCGGCGCGGGTGTAGCGCCAGCCGACGATCAGCTCATAAGGAATTTGCATGCGGGTATTGTTGCATCCCGGACAATAGCCCCATGTCAGCCAATTCCCCCACCCTTTTCACAGGGCCGCAACTGCTGTTGCCCTTCGCGGCCTGCGGCGCGGAGGCCTGGTTGCCTACGATGAAGGCGCTGCCGGCCGACAGCACGCGCAACCTGGCCCAATTGCTCAAGGGCATGAAGTCAGTACACACTGATGAAGCCGATGCCCACACGCTGTCGCCTCCGCATGAACGGGCCTTGGGCCGGGCACTGGGTCTTGCGGATGCCGGCACGCCTGACGGACTGATCCCCTGGGCGGCGCGTGATGCGGCGCTGCACCTGCCGGCGGGCGATGGCGGCAAGGCCTGGGCCTGGATCACGCCTTGCCACTGGGCCATGGGCCGTGAGCATGCGACGCTGACGGACCCGGCCGCGCTGGGCCTGCAAGAGGACGAATCGCGCGCCCTGCTGGCGGCGATGCGGCCCTACTTTGACGGCATCACGCTGCATTACGTTCCCGCCCTGGGGCCGGCACGCTGGCTGGCCGAAGGCGAGCTGTTCAGGCAACTGCCGACCGCCTCGCTGGACCGGGTGCTGGGCCGCAATGTGGACCCGTGGCTACCCAAACAGGACAAGAACGATGCCGGCGGCACGGCCCGCAAGATCAAGCTCTTGCAGAACGAGATGCAGATGCTGCTCTACACCCATGCGCTGAACGACGAGCGCGCGGCGCGGCGCCAGTTGCCGGTCAATTCATTCTGGCCCAGCGGCACGGGCGCGTTGGCGGTGGGCCATGTGGCCAAAGAAGCGCCTGCGGTGCCGCGCAGCCTGGCCCAGGCCGTCTTCGCCGATGACTGGGCCGCCTATGCCCAGGCCTGGGCCGCGCTGGATGCAAATGAAATCGCCGCCTTGCTGGCACGTCAGCGCGCGGGCGAGACCGTGCGACTGACGCTGTGCGGCGAGCGCGGCGCCACCACCTTTGAAACCAGCCGCCAGGGCTTTTTTGCCAAAATCGCCGGCAGCCTGGTTTCCACGCCTTTGCTGACGGTGCTGGAGCCGCTGTAAACCCCGCGGCCGCCACGCACTCATAGATACAGAGAGTTTAAAAACCCCTTCATGAAAATTCAGGTACGCGAAGTCCCGCCGCGCAGCGTCTGGGCGCTGCAGCAGGCCGGCATCCACCCGCTGCTGGCGCAGCTTTATGCGGCGCGGGGCGTGCATTCGGTTGATGAACTTGATGACGGCCTGGGCCGGCTGTTGCCGCCGGCGTCGTTGCGCGGCGCAACGGAAGCCGCGAAGCTGCTGGCCGACGTGATGGCCGCCGGCAAAAAGATCTGCGTGGTGGCCGACTACGACTGCGACGGGGCGACGGCCTGCGCCGTGGCCCTGCGCGGTTTGAAGCTGCTGGGCGCGCCGCATGTGGGCTACCTGGTGCCGGACCGCGTGACCGACGGCTACGGCCTGACGCCGCCGATTGCCGAGCGCGTGAAAGCGGGCGGCGCCGACCTGCTGGTCACGGTGGACAACGGCATCGCGAGCATGGACGGCGTAGCGCGCGCGCGCGAACTCGGCATGCAGGTGCTGGTGACCGACCACCACCTGCCTGCGCTCAAGGATGGGCAAGTGGTGCTGCCCGCGGCCGACGTGATCGTGAACCCGAACCAGCCGGGGTGCGGCTTCGAAAGCAAGTCGATTGCCGGTGTGGGTGTGATGTTTTATGTGCTGCTGGCGCTGCGGGCCGAGTTGCGGGCGCGGGGTGTGTTTGACGCGGCCAACCAGCCCAAGCTTGATGCCTTGCTGCCCCTGGTGGCCCTGGGCACCGTGGCCGACGTGGTGAAGCTGGACGCCAACAACCGCCGCCTGGTGGCGCAAGGCCTCAAGCGCATACGCGCCGGCCATTTGCCCGCGGGCCTGGCGGGTTTGTTCAGCGCGGCGGGCCGGCAGGCGTTGGTGGCCACGACTTTTGACTTTGCGTTTGCCTTGGGCCCGCGCATCAATGCGGCGGGCCGGCTCAGCGACATGACTTTAGGCATTGAATGCCTGCTGACCGACGAGGCGGCGCGCGGTGAAGAACTCGCCAAGATGCTGGATGGCATCAACCGTGAGCGCCGCGACATCGAGGCCGGCATGCGCGAGCAGGCCCAGCTCGCGGCCGACGCAATGATTGACGACGACGAAGAGCCGCCGCCGGCGATTGCGATCTTCGATCCGGAGTTCCACGAAGGCGTGGTCGGCATCGTGGCCTCGCGCGTGAAGGACAAACTGCACAGGCCGACCTTTGTGTTTGCCGCCAGCCAGGCGCCGGGCAAGGAGCATGAGCTCAAGGGTTCGGGCCGGTCGATTCCGGGTTTTCATTTGCGCGATGCGCTGGACCTGGTGACCAAGCGGCACCCGGGTGTGCTGCTGCGTTTTGGCGGCCACGCCATGGCGGCGGGCTGCACCATCGCCGAAGAAAATTTCGAGCTTTTTGAGCAGGCGCTGCAGCAGGTGGCGCATGAATGGCTGGACGCGGCCACGCTGACGCGCCGCATGGACACCGACGGCCCGCTGGCGCCCGAATACCGGCGCGCCGACCTGGTCGACACGCTGCACAAAGAGGTCTGGGGCCAGGGTTTTGCCGCGCCCACCTTCAGCGAAGAGGTGGAAGTGGTCTCGCAGCGCCTGGTCGGTGAAAAACACCTGGCGCTGAAGCTCAAGCACCAGGGCCAGCCGGTGGACGGCATCTGGTTCGGCCACACGGAGGCGCTGCCGGCACGGGTCAAGCTGGCCTTCCGGCTGGATGCCGACGAATGGCAGGGCGTGAAGCGCGTGCGTTTCCTGGTCGAGGGCGCGGAACTCTGAGTTTTGCCGTCTCGCCCGCCTTGCCGGGTTTGCGAGGTTGCCGGGGCGCTACATAACTTTACGCCAAATGAGAGCAATTCTCATTTAAGATGGATTGGCCCTCGTGTTTTCGAGGAGCCATGTCCAACTTTCGGAGCTTGAGATGCAAGGTCTCCATTCCCCGTCCAGTCCGCCACCCAACCCACCACCTGGTGAATTACCCGGCCTGGACCGCGAGCACCGCGCCCTGCTCGCCCAGTACGGCGAAATCCAGAAACGCTGCAGCACCGTGATCGCCGCGCAGGCCGCTGAAATCAGGCGCCTGCAAGCCCAAGTCGTGCGCCTGCGCGCGCAGGCGCTGTTGCGCGAAACGGCGCTGGCCTGGGAGCGCGAAGACAGGCAGGCCGTGGAGGCCGCCATCCCGGGTTTGCCCAAACGCCTGACCCTGGCGCGCCGCGTCGAATGGCTGGCCGGCCGTGTGCATGATTTGCAGCAGGCGCTGCGCGAGCGCCTGGGCCGGCCCAAGGCTCCGGCCCTGCCGGCGGCGGAGACAGCCACGGCTGCCGCACCCGGCCTTCGCGAAAAGTCAGTGCTCTGCGTGGGTGAGCCCGGCGCAGGCGCCAACGTGGCCAGGCGCGTGGTGGAAATGGCGGGGGGCCGCTTTTTGCACCACGGCGGCGAGGACGGCCAGGACGGCTCCGCCCTGGAAGCCAGCCTGGTGGCGGCCGACCTGGTGATCTGCCAGACCGGCTGCGTAAGCCACGACGCCTACTGGCGCGTGCAGGACCACTGCCGGCGCACCGGCAAACAATGCGTGCTGGTGGAACAGCCGCAGGCCCTGCAGTTTGTGCGGAGCCGGGAAACCGCGGCGCCCTGACTGGAAAATTTTGGAGGCTTATTGCAGCGCAAACTCGCCGCCCGCCGCAATCGCGCGCTGGTAGGCGGGCCGGGCGTGGATGCGCGCGAGAAAGTCCATGAGGCGCGGCCGGCTTTCGTTGAGCCCGCCACGTGCGGCTGCGGCCTCCAGCGGGAAGCTCATCTGGATGTCGGCGCCGCTGAAGTCGGGGCCGGCAAACCAGCCGCCCTGGGGCAGCGACATTTCTAGAAAGTCCAGGTGCTGGCGCAGTTGCGGCTCGATGAAGGTTTTCTTGACCTTGCCGGCAATGCCGCGGGCTATTGGTTTGACGAAAAACGGCATGGGCGAATTTTCGATCTTGTCAAAAATCAGCTTGAGCAGCAAAGGCGGCATGGCCGAGCCTTCGGCGTAGTGCAGCCAGTAGGTGTAGCGCAGGTGCTCGGGCGTGCCGGCTGCGGGCGCCAGCCGCCCTGCGCCGTAGCGCGCCACCAGGTAGTCGATGATGGCGCCCGACTCGGCCAGCGTCAGCTCGCCATCGGTGATGACAGGGGACTTGCCCAGCGGGTGCACCGCGCGCAGCGAAGGCGGCGCCAGCATGGTCTGGGGGTCGCGCTGGTAGCGCTGGATTTCATAGGGCAGGCCCAACTCTTCCATGAGCCAGAGAATGCGCTGCGAGCGGGAGTTGTTGAGGTGGTGCAGGGTGATCAAGGGCGGCTCCAAGGGGCGAATGAGGGAATCGGCGAACCGGGCGAGGAGCCGATAGTAGGTCATGGCAGGCCCTGTTAAGCGCACCACCGTGACAGGATATGTGAGTACGCACTGCAGGCTCAAGGCATAAAGCCTAAAATCACCTCGTGACTGCCCATAACATCCTGAATGCCGACCTGCATTGCCACTCTGTGGTGTCCGACGGCACGCTGACGCCGGAGGCGCTGGCTGAACGGGCCAAGGCCAACGGGGTGGAACTCTGGGCCCTGACCGACCACGACGAGATCGGCGGCCAGCAACGCGCCGCCGCAGCCGCCAAAGCGCTGGACATGCATTACCTGACGGGCACCGAAGTTTCCGTCACCTTTGCCGGGCAAACCGTCCACATCGTGGGCCTGGGCTTTGACGCCGGCAACCCCGAGATACAGCAGGGCCTGCGCAACACCCGCGGCGGGCGTGAACAGCGCGCCATGGAAATGTCGGACTCGCTGGCCAAGGTCGGCATCAAGGGCGCGTATGAAGGCGCGCTGAAGTTTGTCGGCAACCCCGAGTTGATATCGCGCACGCATTTCGCGCGCTTTCTGGTGGAATCGGGCGTCTGCCGCGAGACGAATGAGGTCTTTCGCAAATACCTGACCGAAGGCAAACCCGGCTATGTGCCGCACCGCTGGGCCACGCTGCGCGACGCCGTGACCTGGATCGCCCAGGCCCAGGGCGTCGCGGTGATCGCCCACCCGGGCCGCTACAAGTTCACCCCCAACGAGGAATACGCCTTGTTCACCGAGTTCAAGTCCCATGGCGGGCGCGGCGTGGAGGTCGTCACCGGCAGCCACACACCGCAGGAATACATCAAATACGCCGAAACGGCAAAAGAGTTCGGCCTGGCCGCCTCGCGCGGCAGCGATTTCCACAGCCCCGACGAAAGCCACACCGACCTGGGCACCCTGCCTTTCCTGCCGGGCGAATTGACGCCGGTGTGGGAACTGCTGGCGGACCGCATCCAGTGATGGCCGGGCCCGCAAAAAACACCTCCCACGCCCCGACCGGCATCGCACTCCTGATAGGCGCGGTCGGCTGTTTCGCGGTGCTGGACACCACCACCAAGGTCATCTCCAACAGCGTGCCGCTGCTGATGGCGCTCTGGTTCCGTTATGCCTTCCAGGCGGTGGCCACCACCCTGGCCGTGCTGCCTACGCGCGGCCTTTCGGTGCTGCGCACGGCGCACCCAAAATACCAGTTGCTGCGTGGCCTGCTGCTGCTGTTCACCAGCCTTTTTGCGTTCTACAGCCTGCGGCACATGCCGGTGGGCGAGTTCACCGCCATTGTGATGATCACACCGCTGGTCATCACCCTGCTGGCTTCGCTGACGCTGGGCGAGCGCGTGTCCTGGCTGCGCTGGGCGCTGGTGGTGGGCGGCTTCGCGGGCACCATCATCATCATCCGGCCCGACGGCGACGACTTCAACTGGGCAATGCTGCTGCCGCTGGGCCTGGTGATCTGCAATGCCTGGTTCCAGATCCTGACCAGCCGGCTGGCGCGCACCGAAGACCCTCTCACCATGCATTTCTACACCGGCTGGGTGGGCACGCTGGCGGCCTCGCTGGCCCTGCCCTTTGTCTGGACGGCGCTGGATTCCTGGACGCTGTGGGCCAGCTTGGCACTGATGGGCCTGATGGGCACGGTCGGCCATTTCATGATGATCCTGGCCTACGGCCGCGCGCCGGTGTCCACGCTCACGCCTTTTCTGTATGCGCAGATCGGCTTTGCCATGCTGGGCGGCTGGATCGCGTTTTCGCACGTGCCCGACCGCTGGTCCATGCTGGGCATGGGAATGGTCGCCGTCTGCGGCGCGGTGGGCGCCTGGCTGGCGGTGCGCCAGAGCCGCGTGCCGATAGAGCCCGTCGAGTCTTGAATCCACCGCTTTGAAAACCATCTGATGCTATGGCCCAGTTTTTTGAAGTCCACCCAGAAAACCCGCACACCCGGCTGCTCAAGCAGGCAGTGGCGCTGCTGGAGCGCGGCGGCATCGCGGCGGTGCCCACCGATTCAAGTTATGCGCTGGTGTGCCACCTTGACGACAAGGCCGCGGCCGACAGCCTGCGCCGCATACGCGGGGTGGACGACAAGCACCACCTGACCCTGCTGTGCCGCGACCTCAGCGAGCTGGCCAATTACGCGCGTGTCGACAACAAGCAGTTCCGCCTGCTCAAGGCCGCGACGCCCGGGCCCTACACCTTCATCCTCGAAGCCAGCAAGGAAGTGCCGCGCCGCGTAAGCCACCCTTCGCGCAAGACCATAGGCCTGCGCGTGCCCGAGCACAAGGTGCTGCAGGCGCTGCTGGAACTGCACGGCGCGCCGCTGCTGGCCACCACCCTGATCCCGCGCGGCGGCGGCGAGCCCCTCAACGACGCGCACGAGATACGCGAACTGCTCGAGCACGAACTCGCCGCCGTGATCGACGCCGGCGCCTGCCACCAGGAAGCCACCACGGTGATAGACCTTACGCCAATGGGTGAAGGCGGCGAACCGGTGGTGGTGCGCCAGGGCCGGGGTGACCTCGCCGTCCTGGGCCTTTAACGGTCGAACGGGAATCCGATCAACGCCCCGAATTCTTAAATCCAGCAGGGGCCGCGGAACCGGCTTTGCCGGGCCGCAGGCGCAGCGGCCCCCTAGGGGGGCAGCGCATTACACGGAGCCGAAGGCGAAGTGAAAAGCGTGGGGGCGATAATCCCAATATGGATATCGCCAACCTGATTCAAACCGTCGCCATCTATGCGCTGCCGGTTATTTTCGCCATTACCGTGCATGAGGCCGCACATGGCTACGTGGCCCGTTATTTCGGCGACAACACGGCCTGGATGCTGGGGCGCGTGACGCTCAACCCCGTCAAGCACATAGACCCTGTGGGCACCATCCTGATGCCGCTGCTGCTGTACTTCGCGACTTCGGGCACCTTCCTGTTTGGCTACGCCAAGCCGGTGCCGGTGCAGTTCGGCAACCTGCGCAATCCCAAACGCGACATGATCTGGGTGGCGTTGGCCGGCCCGGGTGCCAACCTGATCCAGGCTTTGCTGTGGGGCATCCTGTTTTATGTCCTTGTGGGCGCCGGCGTGAGCGAGCCCTTCTTCATCAAGATGTGCCAGGGAGGCATCCTGGTCAACGTGGTGATGTTCGTCTTCAACCTCTTCCCGCTGCCGCCGCTGGACGGCGGCCGCGTGCTTGTCGGGCTGCTGCCCTACAAACAGGCGCTGCTGGTCTCGCGCGTCGAGCCCTGGGGCTTTTTTATCGTGATGGCGCTGGTAATTTCGGGCGTCATCAGCAATCTCTGGATGCGCCCCCTGATGGACGCAACCTATTCCGTGATCCAAACCGTTTTGACGCCGCTGGCGATGCTGGTGAAATGATGACCCAAGAACTCAAACCCGGCGCTGGCGCCAAGTCCCCTACCCGCTTCCTCACCGGCATCACCACCACCGGCACGCCCCATCTGGGCAACTTTGTCGGTTCCATCCGGCCGTCGGTGCAGGCCAGCTTTCGGGCTGACGTACGCAGCTTTTATTTCCTGGCCGACTACCACGCGCTGATCAAATGCGACGAGCCCGCGCGTATCCAGCAGTCCACGCTCGAAATCGCCGCAAGCTGGCTGGCCGCCGGGCTGGACCCGGAGCGCGTAACCTTTTACCGCCAGTCCGACATCCCCGAGATCCCAGAGCTGACCTGGCTGCTGACCTGCGTGACCGGCAAGGGCGTGCTCAACCGCGCCCACGCCTACAAGGCCTCGGTCGACAAGAACGAGGCCGCCGGAAACGACCCGGACGCCGACGTGACGGCCGGGCTCTTCATGTACCCGGTGCTCATGGGCGCCGACATCCTGCTGTTCAAGACGCACAAGGTGCCGGTGGGGCGCGACCAGATCCAGCACATCGAGATGGCGCGCGACATGGCCCAGCGCTACAACCACCTCTACGGCGAGCACCTGGTGCTGCCCGAGGCGGTGATCGAGGAATCGGTCGCCCTGCTGCCCGGCCTGGACGGGCGCAAGATGAGCAAGAGCTACGACAACACCATCCCCCTGTTCACGCCGCGCGAACAGATGCGCAAGCTGATTGCCGGCATCGTCACCGATTCACGCGCGCCCGGGGAGCCCAAGGACGTCGAAGGCTCGGCGCTGTTCCAGATCTACCAGGCTTTTGCCAGCGCCGAGGAAACCGAGGCGTTACGCAAGGCTTACGCCGAGGGCATTGCCTGGGGCGACGCCAAGCAGACGCTGTTTGAGCGCATAGACCGCGAAGTTGCCCCCATGCGCGAGCGCTACCACGCGCTGATGGCCGACCCAGGCAAGATCGAGGACATCCTGCAGGCCGGCGCACGCAAGGCCCGCGCCGAGGCCACGCCCTTCATGGCCGAACTGCGCCAGGCTGTGGGTCTGCGCAAACTTGACACCCGCCCGGCCGCGCCAGCCAAGGCCAAGGCGGCCAAAAGCGCCGCCCCGGCCTTCAAGCAATACCGCGAAAAAGACGGCCTCTTCTATTTCAAGCTGCAGGACACCGAAGCGCGGGTGCTGCTGCAAAGCCGTGGTTTTGAGTCGCCCCGGGACGCCGCGCAGGCAATTGCTGCGCTGCAAAAGGATGGCCTGCCGGCACTGCAGCAGGCCCAGGCCCAAGCCCTGCCAGGCATCACTGAAGACGAATTGGGGACAGTTTTGCGCTTTTTTGCCGACTAAACTTGTTGTTTTTTTGGACCATCGTTCTGAAAAAATACCGCAATTGCCCGTTTATTTATGCACTAAAGTTGACACACAACAGTTATGCTCGATGGCTAATAGGTCAAATTCTTCAGATTTAATTAATGAGTATTTTCGTAATAGATGACCATCCGCTCATGCGGGAAGCGGTTGTTATGTTGATCCGCCGCCTGAGCAGCAAGGCCACAGTGACCGAGCTGGACCGGCTCGCCGCCGTAACAGCCGCCGTCCAGGAACAAGGCGTTCCCGAACTCATCTGCCTGGATTTGCGCCTGCCCGACACCAATGGTGTCTCGGGCGTGCGCGAACTCAAGCAGCAATTCCCCAGCGTTCCCCTGGTGGTGCTGTCGGCTGCCCCAGCCCAGGACTACGAGGACCTCTCCATCGAGGCGGGCGCGGATGCCTACATCCAGAAGTCCGCAGGCGCCACCGAGATTTCCAACGTATTGCGCGTCTTCCTCAGCGAAGACCTGGACCCCGAACCCTCGACCCCCACCGAAAAGCTCTCCAAGCGGCAAAAGCAGCTGCTGGTGATGCTGGACAAGGGCATGAGCAACCGCGACATCGCCGAAGAACTGCAGATCAGCGAGCACACCGTCAAGGTTCATTTGTGGCGCTTGTTCCGGCGCCTTAACGTGAAGAGCCGGTCGCAGGCGAGCCACCTGGCGCGCACTCAAGGTTTACTCTAGCAGGCCCTGGCGTCTGCTCCTCCTTCCCTCACTCTGCTGAGGACTGCTGGCCGGGGGTAGCCCGGCAGCTACTCACTTTTCTTTTGCTTCGCCAAAAGAAAAGTAAGCAAAAGAAAAGGCGACCCTGGTGTCTGCGTCCCTTCGCTTCGCTACGGGCAACCTGCGGTGCTCGGTCCAGCCGGGGTCTGGCTAAACTCGCCTTCGGCTCAGACAACGCCAGCCCTGATCCGTCTGGACCTCCGCTCCTCGGCGCATACACAAGGGGACCCGAACCAAACAGCCGAAGACAAAAACCGAATACCTAAAACAAAAAGGACACGCGATGCGTGTCCTTTTTGTATTTGTCTTCTGTATTCGAATTCGGACTTCCCCGTTCTGGCTGGGCCGAGGAGCGCAGAGACAAGCGGATCAGGGCCGGCGTTGTCTGAGCGAAGCGAGTTTAGCCGGACCCCGCTTGGCTTGAGCACCGCAGGTTGCCCGTAGCGAAGCGTAGGGACCCAGACTGCGGGTCGCCTTTTCTTTGGTGACTTTCTTTTGGCGAAGCAAAAGAAAGTTACTGGCCGCCGGGCCACTCCCGGCCAGCTACCCTCAGCAGAAAAACCAAGGGGTAGCAAAGGAAGAAAGAAGAGAAGGGGACAGCGCGGCAACCGGCGCAAGACCCGGCCTACCCCCGAAGCTCAACCCAAAAAACACTCCCCCGCCCCGCCCGGGAAGCCACCCCCACCGGATGCCCCAGCGCGGCGCTGAGCCGCGAGACGATGGCCAGCCCCAGGCCGAAGCCTTCTTCGGTGCCTTGCAGCGGGATCCGGTAGAACTCCTGGAAGATCGCCTGCTGGTGCTCTTTGGCGATGCCAACGCCGGTGTCCCATATCTCAATGCGGGGCACGCCGCCGCGCTGGCGCACGGCCATCAGCACGCCGCCGCGGTGCGTGTTGCGCAGCGCGTTGGACAGCAGGTTGCCGACCAGCCGCTGCAACAGCACCGGGTCGGACTTGACCCTGCCGGGCACCGCGCGCATCCTGAGCCGCAGGCCGCGCTCGCGGGCGAACGGCGCGTACTGCGCCTCCAGATCCTGCAGCAGCCCTGCCAGGTCCACATCCTGCAGGTTGACCCTGAGCGGGTCAGTTTCCAGCCCGGCCAGGTCGAACAGGGAGTTGAACAAATCATTGACGGCTTTGGTGGAACGCACAATCTTGGGGGTGATCTGCTCGACGAATTCGGGCTCGGCGGCCAGCCAGCCGGCGTAGAGGTCCAGGGCATGCACGGGTTGGCGCAGGTCATGGGCGGCGCTGGCGATGAAGCGGTTCTTGATTTCCACCGCCTCCAGGGCAGCGCGGCTCTGTTCGGTGAGCGATCTGATCAGCATGGAGTTGTCGTACTGCAGCTCGAGGTTGATGCGCTGCACCTCGTGAAAGCGCTGGCCCGAGATGCGGATCACGGCCCAGTAAATCAACACCAGCGCCAGCATGGCGTAGGTGTTGAAGGTCGAAGGAAGCCCCTGCTCCACCACCAGCTCGTAGAGCAGTGCGGCCACGACCGAGACGCCCAGGCCGTTCACATAGTTCTTGAAGCAGGGCAGCCAGGACGAAAACGTGCCGACCGCAAAGCCGGCCATGCCCACCAGCACAACCATGCAGAGGAACTGGTCGTACACCGGCGCCCGCAGGAAATAGACAAACATGGACGAGCCCCAGACCAGGGCGCTGGCCGGCCAGGTCCATCCGTAGCGCGCCATGAAGGCGCGCAGAGGCGGCCCGCTGACGCCCGCCAGGCGCCGCTGGTAGATGCTGATGACGCTGTAGCGCAGCGCGGTCACGGCCGCGGTGGCCGCCGCCCAGATGGCCAGGGCCATGGTGTCGACGTGGTGATAAAGAACGGCCACCATGACCACGATCAGCACCAGCGCGGAATGCAGCGCGGGCCGGGCATAGCGCATGACGGTGTGGATCAGCCGCATTTCCACCCACTCCTCGCGCGAGAGGTCGGCAACGCTCTGGGCCGGCCGTATCGTTGGGGAGGAGTCCATGCCGCCGAGTTTAGGGCCAGTTAACAGGCGCGGGTAGCCCGTGCAGCCGTATGGCCCGGGGGCATCTCCCAAATGTTGCGCCGGGTGGACGGAAAAGGATGGTCCCCGGTCCTGCTACGCCAAGGGGACAAGCCGATGATGGAGGCGGCCATTAATAGCTGCCGGCGCATAGCGCGGCAAAGCTGCAACACCGCCAACGCAGCGCGCTACGCCTGTCAGTTGAAGGTGACCCCAGCCCAGCGCACCCGGCCCAGCACCGCGAAGTCGCGGTCGGCCGACTCGTGGCCCTGGATGTCGAAAGGCTCGTAGGCCGGGTTGTAACTGCTGACCCTGAGGGTTTTTCCGGGCAGCCGTTGCAGCTTTTTCATCAGCAGCGCGCCATCCAGGCGTATCAGGTGTACGCCCTCGGTCAGCGCATCGCGGTCGCGCAGGTCCGCCAGCACGGCATCCCTGGCATGCAGCCAGGGCTCCATGGACGCACCCACCACGCCGAACATCGCCAGGTCATCATGGGCGATGCCCAGGTCGTAGCGGATGAACTGCGCGTCGAAAGGCCGCATGGCCAGCACAGAGTCGGCGTCGGTGAAGGCTGCGCCCTCCGCCTGGTCGCGCAGGTCGAAGAGCGGAACGTAGATCAACTCATCGACCTGCACAGCGCGCACGCCATGAGGCGGTGTGACAGATCGGGCCGCCGCCTGCGCTTCGCCGCCCAGCAGCTGTGTCGGTGTGGTGTCGTATTCGCGGGCCAGCACTTCGAGCTCGAACGCGTCCGGCAGGCTGTCGCCGCGCTCGACATTCCAGATGGTGTTGCGGTGAACGCCGACCGCAGCCGCCACATCGTTGATTTCGCGGGCCCCGCGCGCTGCCCTGCATCGCTGGCCGAACTGCTGCATAAAAACGTTGCGCGCTTCGGTCCTGACAGTTTTGACTTCCGCTTTGTCCGTCGCCGCTGCGGCGTGGTAGCGATACCAGGCCACCGGTTCATTCACCTTGGAGGGCGAGACCGAAGCGACCGGGTATGGATGGTTGGGGTCCTGATCCGCAGGCGCCTGGTGCACGGGCGCCTCTGCGGGCGCCGCCGGTTGGTTTGTGCTCATGAACACTATTTTGTGTCAATGAACACAGAAACGCAAACTCAGGCCCTGGCGCTTTCGTTGAAACTCATAGGAATATAAGCAATACTCATATTTATGGGCACTTCAAAGCTTGACTTCAGGGTTTGCAAGCTCAAAATAGTGGTCATGAGCACAAATAAACCAACAATCTCACAAGAAGATATGCATCCTGCCGATGTCATTGCTGCACTGCGCAAACGCGGCACCAGCCTTCGCAAAATCGCACAGGAAAACGGCTACAGCCACATCCAGCGGGTGCTCACCAGCCCATGGCTCGCAGCCGAGCAACTGGTGGCAAAAGCATTGGGCACCAGTCCCGAGACACTATGGCCTTCGCGCTACCGGAGCCCCCGCACGCTTGCCTTCAGGCAAACCCGAAAGATCGCAGTGGCATTGCCAAACCCCGGTGATGGTGCGGCATCTTCGCCCGCAGCTGATGTACTGCCCGGCGCCGAACACCGTTCCACCAAACTACAGCATTCTGAATCGGGCTAGCCGAGCGCCGGTCCCGTAGCGGGTGAGTACCCCCGAAAAAGCACCAAAATACACCGGCCAGCGAACCTCTCCGCCGCGGATCGAAGGCCCGCAGTTTCCCGGTCTCGGTAGACTATTGCAAAGCCCCAACTCCGGTGGCCCCTCTATCCAGCGGGTCGACGACCACGTCGTAGATCTCGTTGATGCGCCAGAGGGGGCTCTCGTAGCCGGCCTGGCCCCGCACTTTGACTAAAAAAGAGCTGCCGCGCTGCGGGGCTTCCAAGGTCAACTCGCATGAAAAATCGATGCGCCCCGCGTCCGTCGAGATCGCGCTGATCAATTCGTGGTTAGCCAGCGAAAGCCGTTCTTCGATGTCGCGCGGCAACAACTGCTCCACTTCATAGGTGCGCATCACGATCGCCGTAATACGGCCTATCAGTTCGTCCACGACCAAATTGGGGTTGGAAACCATGGGAGGGTGCATTTTCGGCATTCTCCTACAAGCCCCAAAGAATTGAGAAGCTATATTCATATCGCGGCTTGTCATGAGCCGCTCCCTCCCTCGCTGGCCCTGCCAGCTTCCACGCCCGGTTTGTCCCGGGCTTTTTTTTGGATGGATGGATGGATTGGCGAAGCGGCAGCACCGCCGGGGCTCCAGGCCATAGGGAAACGACCGGAAACGAAAAAGCCCCGATGAGCGGGGCTTCTAAGGCATTTCTCAGATCAATCTAAATTGCTCTGGATGCAATGTTGGCGGAGAGGGTGGGATTCGAACCCACGGTACCTTGCGGTACGCCTGATTTCGAGTCAGGTACATTCGGCCACTCTGCCACCTCTCCAGTGTGGAGCCGTGATTCTAGCAGGCCTGAATAGGCCCCCACGGTCGCTCACTTCGTGTAGCTCCCTGCCCCCCGAGGGGGCCGCTGCGCCTGCGGCCCGGCAAAGCCGGTTCCGCGGCCCCTGCTTGGTTGGGAGCTCACTTACTTCCCCACGGGGGTCAACACCTTGATGCCGCCCATGTAAGGTTGCAGCACTTCAGGCACGTTGACGGAGCCGTCGGCCAGTTGGTAATTCTCGAGCACGGCTACCAGCGTGCGGCCGACGGCCAGGCCGGAGCCGTTGAGGGTGTGGACGAATTCGTTCTTGCCTTGGGCGTTCTTGAAGCGGGCCTGCAGGCGGCGCGCCTGGAATGCTTCGCAGTTGGAGACCGAGCTGATCTCGCGGTAGGTGTTCTGCGCGGGCAGCCACACTTCGAGGTCGTAGGTCTTGGTGGCGCCGAAACCCATGTCGCCGGTGCACAGCAGCATGACGCGGTACGGCAAGCCCAGCTTTTGCAGAATGGCTTCGGCGTGGCCCGTCATGGCTTCGAGCGCTTCGTAGCTTTTGTCTGGGTGGGTGATCTGCACCATCTCGACCTTGTCGAACTGGTGCTGGCGAATCATGCCGCGCGTGTCGCGGCCGTAGCTGCCCGCCTCGGAGCGAAAGCAAGGCGTGTGCGCGGTGAACTGCAGGGGCAGGTCCGCTTCGGCGACGATTTCATCGCGCACGAAATTGGTCAGTGAGACCTCAGACGTGGGGATCAAATACAGCGAGACGCTCTCTGCTTCGGCTGCGCCTTCCTGCCCGCCCTTTTTGACGGCGAACAAATCTTCTTCAAACTTGGGCAACTGGCCGGTGCCGCGCAGCGAATCGCCATTGACGATGTAGGGCGTGTAGCACTCGGTGTAGCCGTGTTCCTGGGTCTGCACGTCGAGCATGAACTGCGCGAGCGCACGGTGCAAGCGCGCCAGCTGACCCTTCATGACGGTAAAACGCGCGCCCGTCAGCTTGGTGCCGAGTTCAAAGTCCAGGCCAAGCGGCTGGCCGACGTCGACGTGGTCTTTCACTTCAAAAGCGAACGCGGCCGGCTCGCCGCCCGGGCCTTCGATGGGGCTCCATTTGCGCACTTCCACATTGCCGGCCTCACCGGCGCCCTGGGGCACGCTCTCGTGCGGCAGGTTGGGCACGGCCAGCAGCAGGGCCTGCATGTCGGCCTGGATCTGGTCCAGGCGCGTGGCGGAAGATTCGAGTTCGGCCTTGGAAGCGCTCACCTGGGCCATGACGGCGCTGGCGTCTTCGCCTTTGGATTTGAGCTGGCCGATCTGCTTGGACAGCGTGTTGCGCTGGTTTTGCAGCTCTTCGGTGCGGATCTGCAAGGCCTTGCGTTCGGCCTCCAGGGCCTGGAAGGCTTCCACATTGAGGAAGGTTTGCGGAGTCTTGCGGGTTTCCAGCCTGGCGATGGCCGAAGGCAGGTCTTTGCGGAGCAGGTTGATGTCTAGCATGGGGCCATTGTATTTTGTGCGGGGCTCAGGGGCATGGCCCGTTCGGCTCAGTTCAGGCTGGCCGGATCCAGGTTGGCGCCGCAGATGATGAGGCAGGTTTTTTCGTCGGCGCGCGGTACATAACGGCCGCTTTGCAGCGCGGCCAGCGGCAGGGCGGCGGCGGGCTCGACGGCGAGTTTGAGCTCTTTCCAGAGCCAGAGCTGCGCGCTGCGTATGGATTCATCGGTCAGCAGCAGCGCGTCGCGCACATGGGCCTGCGTCACTTCCCATGACAGGCCGCCTATGCGTTTGGCGCCCAGCGAATCGGCGGCGATGCCGCTGACCGCGACATCGACCGGCTCGCCGGCTTCGCGGGCCTTGTAGAGGGTGGGTGCCAGCTCGGGCTCCAGCGCGACCACGCGGCTGCGCTGCTCGAACCAACCGGCGACGCCGCCTATCAGGCCGCCGCCGCCCACGCTGACCAGCACCGAATCGGGCACACCGCCCTGCTGCTCGATTTCAGCGGCCATGGTGCCGGCGCCGGCCAGCACTTCGGGCTGGTCATAGGCATGGGTGAGCAACGCGCCGGTTTCCTGCTGGCGGGCCAGGCAGGCTTTGAGTGCGTCGGCATAGGCCGCGCCAGTCACCACCACCTCGGCGCCCAGTGCTGCCAGCTTGGCGCGCTTGGCGGGCGTGGAGACCTCGGGCACAAACACCTCGCAGCGCACGCCCAGTTCACGGGCCGCGGCAGCAGTGGCGATGCCGGCATTGCCGCCCGAGGCGACGATGACGCCGCTGGCCGGGATGGGATTGGACAGCAGGCGATTGAGCATGCCGCGGGCCTTGAAGCTTCCGCCGGTCTGCAGGTGTTCGAGCTTGAGCCAGACCTCGCTGCATTCCACGCCCAGCGCCTTGCCGGGCAAGCGCCACAGCGGGGTCTTGCGGATGAAATGGCTATAGCCCGCATCAAATGCGCGCAGGCAACTCTCGATCCGGTCACGATCTGTCATGCGAAACCCAGGTAATTTCAGGTTAATTGATGAAGCTGGCTGTCACTGACTTCCAGCATGTGGCCTTGCGCGTCGAGCTTCAGGCCCTTGGGCAGCGGGAACTTGATGGTTTCCTCGATGCCGTCCATTTTGCGCACCGACACCGCGCCCAGCGCCTTGATGCGGTCTATCACCTGCTTCACGAGAATCTCGGGCGCCGAGGCGCCAGCCGTCAAGCCGACCCGGCCCTTGCCTTCGAACCACGACTCCTGGAGCTCGCTGGCGTCGTCGACCATATAGGCCTCGGTGCCCAGCTTGGCGGCGAGTTCGCGCAGGCGATTGCTGTTGGAGCTGGTCGGGCTGCCGACGACGATGAGGATGTCAACCTGCGGGCTCAGCACCTTGACGGCGTCCTGGCGGTTTTGCGTGGCGTAGCAGATGTCTTGCTGTTTGGGTTCACGCACCTGCGGAAAGCGCTGCTTCACGGCGGCGCTGATCTCGGCCGCATCGTCCACGCTCAGCGTGGTCTGCGTGACCACAGCCAGGCGCTCGGTCTGGCCCGGGCTGATGCGCCACACGTCAGCTACATCCTCCACCAGGTGGATGCCGCTGTCGAGCTGGCCCATGGTGCCTTCGACCTCGGGATGGCCCTTGTGGCCGATCATGATGAACTCGTAGCCTTCCTTGTTCAGCTTGGCGACTTCCACGTGCACCTTGGTCACCAGCGGGCAGGTGGCATCGAAGATCTGGAAGCCGCGGCGCTCGGCCTCTTTCTGGATGGCCTGGCTCACGCCGTGGGCGCTGAACACCAGCGTGGCGCCCGGCGGCACGTCGTCCAGCTCCTCAATGAAGATCGCGCCTTTTTGCTTGAGGTCGTTGACGACATAGGTGTTGTGCACGATCTCGTGGCGCACATAAATCGGTGCGCCGAATTTGGTCAACGCGCGCTCGACGATTTCAATCGCGCGGTCAACACCGGCGCAGAAGCCGCGCGGCTCCGCCAGCAAAATTTCTTGAGGCAACTTGTTCACTTCGCTCATAGGACACCTATCACTTGCACTTCAAACACCACCGGCTGTCCGGCCAGCGGATGGTTGAAGTCGAACTGCACGGCATCGCCGCCCTCTTTGACCTGCTGCACCGCGCCGGCGTACTGGCCCATACCATCGGGTGTGGGGAACTGCACCACGTCGCCGACCTTGTACTGCTCATCCGGGTCGCCCAGTTCATTGAGCAGCTTGCGCGCGACCCATTGCACCAGCTCCGGGTTGCGCTCGCCAAAGGCCTCGCCGGCGGGCAGCTCAAAGGTGGTGCGCGTGCCCTCGGGCAGGCCCAGCAGGCGTTGCTCGATGGCCGGCGATAGCTCGCCCGTACCCAGGCTCAGCGTGGCCGGTTTGCCTTCAAAGGTGTTGATGATGTCGGCGCCCGGTTTCCCGCCCACCGAAGGCCCGGCCATGCGGTAATGCAGGGTCAAAAATGAACCCTGCTGAATCAGCGGGGCGGCAGGGAGTTCCACGGTGGACATAAAAGCTTTCGAGGCGGCCGGAAAGGCGAGCCGATGTTTGTAAACTGCCTCTATTGTAGAAACTACGGCCAGACCGGGCCAAACCCGGTTTTTTGGCCTTTTTTGCACGGTGGCCCCTCGGCCCGTGCCTTGCCAACCTAAAAGAAGAGATCGATCCCAATGATCCTGAAAGACCTGCCTGCAGACAGCCGCCCCCGTGAAAAACTGCTGGCGCACGGCCCCGGCGCCCTCAGCAATGCCGAACTGCTGGCCCTTTTGTTGCGCACCGGCATGCCCGGCAAAAACGTCCTGCAGATGGGCCAGGAGTTGCTGGACACCTTTGGCGGCGTAGCGGGGCTGCTACACACCACTGCCGCTGACCTGCAGCGCGTCAAGGGCCTGGGCGGCGGCGCCAAGCGGTCGCAACTTGTCGCCGTGCTGGAACTGGCCCGCCGCGCGCTGGCCGAAAACCTCAAGCAAAAAACCGTGTTCGAGACACCCCAGGCGGTGCGTGACTATCTGCAGTTGCAACTAGGCAGCCGGCCGCACGAGGTGTTCGCCATTCTTTTCCTGGACAGCCAGAACCGGCTGATCGCGCTTGAGGAACTCTTTCGCGGCACACTCACGCAAACCTCCGTCTACCCGCGCGAGGTCGTCATTCGCGCCCTGGCGCTGAACGCCGCCAGCGTGGTGCTGGCCCACAACCACCCCAGCGGCTCGGCCCAGCCTTCACGCGCCGACGAGGCGCTTACGCACAACCTCAAATCGGCGCTCGCTCTGGTGGACATCCGCGTGTTGGACCATTTTGTGGTGACGAGTACGCAGGCGGTGTCGATGGCGGAGTTGGGAATGCTGTAAGGTGTGTGCATGAAATCGCCCGCCCTCAAAAGCCTTCAAGACCTCAAGGCCGTCAAGCGCGAAATCGAAACCCGCGCCCGGCTTGAACAAGAAGCCGCAGCCGCCAAGGCCGCCGTAGCCGCGAAAGCCAAAGCAGAAAAAGAGCTGTTCGCTCGCGCCGTTGGCGCCGTCAAGGCATTGCCCGCCAAGCACCTGCCCGGCCACAAGGCTTCTCTGCCCGCCCAGCAAGCGGCGCCCATTCCCGTGCAACAGCAGCGCGACGAACTCGCCGTGATGCGTGAAGCCATCTCCGATGAGTTCGATGTCGAAAGCCTGCTGGACACCGACGAGGCGCTGAGCTTCAGGCGGCCCGGCATGGGGCCCGACGTGGTGCGCAAGCTGCGCCGCGGCGGCTGGAGCATACAGGGCCAGCTCGACCTGCACGGCCTGCGCCGCGAAGATGCACGCGAAGCATTGGCGGACTTCATCAAGGACGCCCACAAGGTGGGCTGGCGCTGCGTGCGCGTGGTGCACGGCAAAGGCCTGGGTTCACCCGGTAAGACACCGGTGCTCAAGGGCAAAGTGCAAAGCTGGCTGATCCAGAAGCAGGAAGTGCTGGCCTTTGTGCAGGCCAAGCCGGCCGAGGGCGGCGCCGGCGCGCTGGTGGTGCTGCTAGCGCCGGGCTGAAGCCAGGGCGCCCGCAAGCTGTTACCTACTCGCCCCGGTTGCGCATCCAGTCCGCCGTCTGGAAAAAAGACGCATTAAGCCGCGTGCGCAGCCCTTCGTCCACCCCGGTCTCCCGCATGGCCTGGTCCATGCAGGCCAGCCACTGGTCACGCTCGGCAATGCCGATAGAGCCGCCGCCGGTTTGCTGCGGCATGTGGCGCATGCGCAGGCGCGGGTGGCCGAAGCGGTCGGTGTAGTACTGCGGCCCGCCCAGCCAGCCACACAAAAACCAGAACAGTCGCTGGCGGGCGTTGTCCAGCGTACTGCCGTGCGCGGCGCGCAGGGCAGTGTAGGCCGGCTCCAGGTCCATCAAGTCGTAGAAGCGCTCAACCAGGGCCTTGACGCGTTCTTCGCCGCCTATCCAGGCGTAGGGGGTTTCGAAGGGGGGATTTCCGGGAGGGCGTTCTTCTATCTGCATGGGGGGATTATCGAATGATGGGGATTGTCGTTGTTGAGGTTGGTGTTATTTCAGCGGCGTGCGCTCCGCTGGGGTCTGCTGGCCGGGGGTTGCCCGGCAGCAAGTAACTTTCTTTTGCTTCGCCAAAAGAAAGTCACCAAAGAAAAGGCGACCCGCAGTCTGGGTCCCCTACGCTGCGCTACGGGGCAACCTGCGGTGCTCGACTACGGCGGGGTCTCGCTAAACTCGCTACGCTGCGCTTCGCTCAAACAACGCGATCCCTGATCCGCCTACGTCTGCGCTCCTCGGCCCAGCCAGAACGGGGCAAGCGGGATCGGGAACGGAATACCAAAGACAAAACCAATGCAAACAAGGACTCGCCGTGGCGAGTCCTTGTTTCTTCAGATATTCGGTATTGGTATTTGGCCGTTTGGTATTTCGGGTCCCCTTGTGTATGCGCCGAGGAGCGCAGGTTCAGGCGGATCAGGGATCGCGTTGTTTGAGCGAAGCGAGTTTAGCGAGACCCCGCCTGAACCGAGCACCGCAGGTTGCCCGTAGCGAAGCGAAGGGACGCAGACACCAGGGTCGCCTTTTCTTTTGCTTACTTTTCTTTTGGCGAAGCAAAAGAAAAGTGAGTTGCCGCCGGGCAACCCCCGGCCAGCAAGCCTAAGCAAAGACCCCACCGCCGGAGCAAACACAAACTCATCACTGAGCCTTCCGCAAAGTCTCCACCACCGGTGTATTCAAAACCGACCTCAAGCCCCACCACCCCGCAGCCAAGGCCAGCACAGCTCCGGCAAGACTACCGAAAAGCGGCACCGTCCATGACCCGGTCCAGCTGAAATCGAACACAAACCGCGCCAAGCCCCATCCCACGGCCAGTGCGACGACGGAGGCGAGGAAGCCGGCCAGCAGGCCGACGCCGGCCAGTTCGGCGCGCTGCACCTGCCGCAGCAAGGAAGCTCGCGCGCCCACCGCGCGCATGATGGCGAACTCGCGGGCGCGTTCTTCGCGGGTGGCGGTGATGGCGGCGAACAGCACGACCAAGCCCGCTGCAAGCGTGAAGCCGAACAAAAACTCCACCGCGCGTATCACCTGGTCGAGCACGCGCTGCACCTGGGCCAGCGTGGTGCTCATGTCGACGTTGGTGATGTTGGGAAAGGCCTTGACCAGGCTGTTGTCAAAGCTCTGCGGGCGCGGCTGGCCCGCGGGGGCAACGGCCGGCTCGGGCGCGCGGAAGGCGCTGATGAAGGACACGGGTACGTCGGCCGGCAATTTGGCGACCGGGTACATCACAAAGAAGTTGACGCGCATCGAACCCCAGTCGACCTTGCGCAGGCTGGTGATTTTCGCTTCGCTGGCCTGGCCGCCTATGTCAAAACGCAGTGTGTCACCTAGCTTGAGGCCCAGGGTCTTGGCCAGGCCGTCCTCGACACTGATAGCGTCTTTCTCGCCGGGCGTCCAGCGTCCGCCGCTGGTCTGGTTGTGCAAGGGCATGTCGGCGCTGTTGGAAAGGTTGAATTCGCGGTCGACCAGGCGCTTGGCGCGGTCGTCCTCGTAATCGTCGGGTGTGACGGGCTTGCCGTTGACCGCGACCAGGCGGCCGCGGATCATGGGGTACCAGTCGAATTTCTTCACGCCGCCGTCACGCAAGGCCTGCTGGAAAGCCTCGCCCTGCTCGGGCTGCACGTTGATGACAAAGCGGTTGGGTGCATCGGGCGGCGTGGCCCTGCGCCAGCTGCTGATGAGGTCGGTGCGCAGCAGCACCAGCAGCATCAACGCCAGCAGGCCGACGGCCAGCGCACTGGTCTGCACCACGGCGTACACCGGCCGCGCCGACAGCTGGCGCGTGGCCAGCACCAGCCAGCGCGGCGCGGTCGCCTCGTGGACGCTGGCGCGCAGCAGCTTGACGGCCGCGAAACTGGCAACGGCAAACACCAGCACCGCGCCGGCAAAGCCGCCCACGGCGATCAGGCCCAGCTTCAGGTCGCTGCTGGCAGCCACCAGCAAGGCGGCGAAACCGGCCATGCCCACACCCAGCACGGCGAGCGAGGCGGGCTTCAGGTTGCCGACGTCGCGGCGAATCACGCGTAGCGGCGGCACCTGGGCCAGTTGCAGCACGGGCGGCAGGCCGAAAGCCAGCAGCAGCGTGAGGCCCATCCCCATGCCGAACAGCACGGGCCAGAAGGTGGCGGCCGGCAACACGGTTTCGACCAGGCCGGCCAGCAACAGCACAAAGCCGTAATGCACGGCGAAACCCAGGGCCACGCCCAGCGCGCTGGCGAACAGCCCCGCGAGCACGAACTCAAATGCATAGGCCAACGCAATGGTCCGCTGCGGCTGGCCCAGCACCCGCAGCATGGCGCAGTCGTCCAGGTGCTTGGCCGCGAAGCCGCGCGCCACGATGGCCACCGCGACCGCGCTAAGCAAGGCCGCGAGCAGCGCGACGAGGTTGAGGAATTTTTCGGCGCGGTCCAGCGTCTGGCGCATCTCGGGGCTGCCCGATTCAAGCGACTCCAGGCGCACACCGCGAACACCCGATTGTTCGAACGGTTTCTTGATTTCGGCGTCGGCCCATTTCACATACGCCTTCACCGCCTTGTCGTCACCGGCGACGGCAAAACGGTAATTGGTGCGGCTGGCCGGCTGGATCAGGTTGGTGGCCTTCACGTCGGCTTGGTTGACCATCACGCGCGGTGAAAAGCTGATGAAGCCCGCGCCGCGGTCCGGTTCCTGCACGATGATGCGCGTGAGCTTGAAGCCGGCATCACCCAGCAGCAGCGTCTGGCCCAGCTTGAGGCCCAGGGCATCGAGCAGCGAGGCGTCGGCCCAGGCCGTGCCGGGCGCTGGCACCTCGCGCGTGTCGGCGCCGGGCTCGTCCGCATTGCCGGCCACTTTCATGCTGCCGCGCAAGGGATAGCCTTCAGGCACGGCCTTGAAAGCCACCAGCTTGCTGGCGCCGCCGTCGGCATCAGTAGCGCGGCCCATGGTGGGAAAGGTAACCGTGGAGATGCCCTGCAGGCCCAGGGCCTGTGCTTTGGCGATAAAGGCCTCCGGCGTCAGGCCGTCACTCCGGATCACGGCGTCGCCGCCCAGCAGCTGGCGCGCATCGCGTTGCAGCCCGCCCTTGAGGCGATCGGCAAAAAAGCCGACGGCGGTGAGCGCCGCGACGGCCAGGGTGACGGCCACGATCAGCAGGCGCAGCTCACCGGCGCGCAGGTCGCGCAACATGGTTTTCCAGCCGAGCTTGAGGAAAAGGGTGTTCATGCGCAGACCATAACGCAAACTCTGAAGCCCTGGACGATGGCCGGGTTCGTGGCCGGGGTATAGAGGCCGGCTACGGCCGGGCGGCGCTGGCGGCGGCCACAGGTGCGGCGGCGTTGGCAGCCGGCGGCAGCGCATCGAGGCGTTTTTCGAGTGAGCGCAACACGGGCACGATGCCGGCGCCCACGCGAATCTGCGGGTTGGAAAAACCGTCCTCCTTGCCGGCGTCGATCTCTCGCTGTTTGATCAACGGGACGGCCCGGGCAAAAGCCTGCTCGAAGGAATGCGTCTTGCGCAATTGCTCGTCAAACATGGCGCGGCCGAAGAAGGTCAGCTCGGAGCGGCGGCCGCAGCCGTAGGAAGTGTGAGTGGCGTCGGCCGCTGTCATGACCAGAGTAGTGTCGCCAGCCAGCGCGTCGGCCCAGCCGCCCGAAAAGCAGGCCGAAATCGCGATGACGCGGTGGCGTATGCCGGATCTGTCCAGCGCCTGGCGCAGTTCATCGGGGCTCACCGGCGGCACTTCCAACGGCCAATGGGAGGCGGCCAGCTTGAAGTTGCTGGCGCCGTGCGAAGTCATGTAGACCACCAGCACGTCGTTGTTGCGGTCCATGCGCTGGGCCAGCGCATCGATGGCGCGCTCCATGTTGAGCGCGGTGGCCCAGGGGTGGGTTTGGGTGGTAGAGGTATGGTTGACGAGGTGCACCACCCGGCCTTCAGCGTCAAAGCGCTCGGCCAGCACGCGGCTGACCATGGTGCTTTCGCGCAGGAACACGTCTTCCCCGGCATAGGGGGCGAACACCAGGGCGTACACATCGATCACGCCGGGCCGCTCGTGCGCGATAGCAGCCATGGTTTTTTCCCACAGTGCCTGTTGTTCTTCGAAGGTCTGCTGGCTCAGGTGCAGCCGGGGCCGGTCATCGGCGTCGCCGCGCGCGGCGTAGTCCTCTTGCCAGCTGCGGGCCTGGAACTGCCAGGCCATCAGGCCGGTCGAGGCCACCAGGGCGAGCATGAACACCGCCGTGCGCCAGGTCCGGCCGGCAAAGCGCCAGACCAGCATGACCGCCGTGCCCACTCCCCAGATGATGAACAGCCCGTAAAAACCCCAGTACAACCAGGCCGAGGAAAACAACGAACCCTTGACCCAGCCCTGGGCGACCGCGGCGATGATTCCCTGGTAGGCCAGCGTGGCGGGAAGGGATGAGACCACCCACAGGACAAAGCAGGCGGCGACTCCCATGGCGCGTTCACCGGCCGGCGCGTCCGGGCTGCTGTCCGGCGCGGGAAGCGCCCACCAGGCCAGGCCCAGAAAGAGGCCGGCGGTCCACCAGGCCGACAACCATGCCTGCACGTCCAGGCGCGCGGGGCCAGCTATTTCCAGGCGGGACAGCGCCAGTTCAAGGGCCAGAACCAGCGCGGTCAAGACCAGTATCTGCAACGGCGCGGGCGTATGCCCCGCCACGCGAGGCTTCAAAAACACACCGGTGCGCAAGCCCTCCACCAGCCAGCGCCACAGCGTCAAGCTCGGTCCCTCCTCCCGGAAGTCAGCGAATTCGGGAGTATCCGCAAGCGCGGGCTGGAGCTCGGTATCTGTCATGTGGGTGTGGTTGAAAAGGAGGCAGGCTTGGTGCCGGCCAGTTCGGGCTGCAGCACAAGCCGCTGCGGATTGGCATAGCAGACAAAGCGCTTGTTGGTGGCACGGCCGATCGCACACAAGCCCACCGACTGCGCAACCTGGTGGCCCATCTGCGTGATGCCGCTGCGCGAGACCACGATGGGCACACCCATCTGCGCGGACTTGATGACCATTTCGCTGGTGAGGCGTCCGGTGGTGTAGAAGACCAGGCCAAGCGCACCCGCCGGTTGCTGTCCCATTGAGAGAGGGAGCGAACCAGGAACAGGCGCGGAACCGGTCTCTTCACCAGCAGGGGCCGCGGAACCGGCTTCGCCGGGCCGCAGGCGCAGCGCCCCCCCGGGGGGCAGCGCAGTACGCGAAGCGACAAGCGTGGGGGCATTCATCGCCATCCAGCCAGCGATGGTGTCTATGGCGTTATGACGGCCCACGTCCTCCACAAACAACAGCATCTCGGGATCGCCCTCCGTCATCGCAAACAGTGCGCAAGCATGGACCGAGCCGGCGGATTTGTAAGTCGTTTCCTTGAGCCGTATGGTGTTGACCAGGGAGTACAGCTGGCCCTGGCTGATGCGCGCATCGGCGGGCAACTCAATGCCGTCCACCTCGTCCATCAGGCCGCCGAACACGCTGCCCTGGCCGCAGCCCGTGGTGACGACGCGGCGCGCGGTTTTTTCTTCGATGTCCTCAATGCCGCGGCGGGTCTTGACGGCAGCGGCGCCTACGTACCAGTCCACGGTGATGGAATCAATCTCGGCCACATCGCTGACCAATCGCTGGTTGCGCAGGTAACCGAGCACCAGCAGCTCCGGGTTCGCACCCAGCGTCATCAGCGTGACCAGCTCGCGCTTGTCGACATACACGGTAAGCGCGCGCTCAGCCGGGATGGAGACCTGCTGCGTTTCGCCGTATTCGTTGACGGTGGCGATCTCGCAGGTCAGGGGCGCCTGGGCGGTGGTCAGCCGGGGCAAGCGGGATGTCGAGTGAGAGGAAGAAGGCGACGGCGCAGGCATGCGGCAAGACTACAACAAAAAAGCCGGCCCGTCGGGTCGGCTTCTGCTTCGGCTTCTGGAGAGGAGGGGCTCAGGACTTCTTGGCAGGGTTGCCGACCGCATCAGGCTGCTTGGTGCTGGGCGGGCTGGTGGCGTTGCCGGCGGGCGAATGTGCGCCTGAGGCTTCCAGTGGCTTGGCTTCGGGCGGGGTGTAGGCGAAGGGGCCGGGGTCGGCGCAGGCCGGTGCGGCAGCGGGCGGCTTGGTCTCCTTGCCGGCTGCCTTGGCCGATTTGTAATACGCGGCAGCCACTTTGTCCTGCGCCTTGCACAACTGGTAGGCCTCGACCTTGCCGGTCCAGGCGGTCTTGGCCGCGGCTTCGGCGGCCTTGGCCTTGGCTTCGTCGCTCAGCGGTGGCAGCTTGGCCAGAACCGTGGCCGAGGCGGCGGCCAGCAGGCCCAGGATCAGGAGTTTTTTCATGGCGTCCTCTTTTCGCTCTTTGCTCTTTATGCCTGTGCGATCTGCCCGGGCGGATCAACCGGCGTGGTGCTGCGCTGGGCCGGAATGTTGCCGGCCTTGACGTCGTCGTACCAGTATTCGTGGTGCTCCCGAGCCCAGGTCTCGTCGACGTAGCCGGTTCGCATGGCCTTGTAGGCGCCCTGCATGCCGATGGTGCCCAGGTAAATGTGGCCCAGGAACATGCACATCATGAGCACGGTGGCCACGGCATGCACCATGTGCGCGACCTGCATGGTGGCGCGTTCGTAGACCAGGCCGGGCAGCAGCTTGTCGAGCACGAAGCCCGAGGACACGACCACGATGCCAAGGAAGAACACCCCGCCCCAGAAGATCAATTTTTCGCCCGCGTTGAAACGGTTCGAAGGCGGCTCGCCGCCGGTGATCAGCCCGCCACCCTTGGCCAGCCAGTGCAGGTCGCCTTTTTGCGGCCAGTTGTCGCGCAGGAAGGTAAAGAACACGATCACCAGCGAGACCGCGAACAGCGGGCCGGCAAAGTTGTGCATGGTTTTGAGCACCCAGGTCAGCCAGCCGAAGAGCATGCCGCCGATGACGGGCTGCAGGAAAAACTTGCCGAAGGCCATGACCAGTCCGGAGATTGCCAGAATTGAAAACGCGATGGCATTGGACCAATGCGCGGCGCGCTCAAAGGGCGTGAAGCGCTCTATCTTGCGGCCGGTGTCGGCGCCGTGGGTCTTGATGGAGCCCTTGCTGAAGTAAAAAATCGCAATCGCGAGCAACACGATCAGAAACAGCGAGCCGCCGTAGGGAATGATCCAGTTATTGCGCACCTGGCGCCAGGCTTCGCCGGCGTTGGTCAGGCGCGAGCCGGGGTATTGCACAAAGGGCTGGATCAGGTTGCCGGCTTCGGGTGCTTCGCTTTTGGGCAGGCTGCTGTAGCCGGTGACGCCCTCGCCCACCTGGCGCCACATGGGCGCGTTGTTGCCGGGCTGGACCTTGGCACGTTCGCCGTTGCTTTGTTTGGCGTAGTTGGGGTCTGCGCTGGCGTCGGGTTTGACTTCAAAGATATTCTGGCCCTGGATGCCATTGGCCGCCGCAGGTGCGGCAGCGGGCGCAACAAGGCCCTGGGCCTGCGGCGCTGCGGTGGGGGCAGTTGCCGGCGCGGGAGCCTGCGCAGCCGCCAGCCCGGCCAGGCCGGCTGCCAGCAGAAAGAGAGCGGGTCGCGCAAAAAACATAAGGCCTCCGGTCGCTATTTCGAGGGCGAACCCGTCTTGGTGTACTCGTTCTGGCTGTTCTGCATGCGGGCCTTGAGGCCCTGCTCCCAGCTGGCCTTGTCGCCCTTGGTCCAGCCGGACGCGGCGAAGGCGTTGTCGGTGCCCTGGAAAGGAGCGGCATCGGTTCTTGCAGCGCCCAGGGTCTGCGGTTTTTCACCGCACGCGGCCAGGATGGTCATGGCGGCCAGCGCGGCCGCGGTGGAAACCAGCATACCGAGGCGCTTCATGATTTGGCTCCCGCGGGCGGCTGGCCCGCTTGCTTGGACCCATACGCCGTGCCCCAGCCCCAGACCTCGGCGCCCTTGCCGCGCTGCACCACGCGGTTGCGGAAGATGTCGGCGACCACATCGCCGTCGCCGGCCAGCAGAGCTTTGGTTGAACACATCTCGGCGCAGGCCGGCAGCTTGCCTTCGGCCAGGCGGTTGCGGCCGTATTTTTCAAACTCGGCCTGGCTGCCGTTGGCCTCAGGGCCGCCGGCGCAGAAGGTGCACTTGTCCATCTTGCCGCGCACACCGAACGTGCCCGCCGCCGGGAACTGCGGCGCGCCGAAGGGGCAGGCATAGGAGCAATAGCCGCAACCAATGCAGATGTCCTTGTCGTGCAGCACCACGCCTTCGTCGGTGCGGTAAAAGCAGTTGACGGGGCAGACGGCCATGCAGGGCGCATCGCTGCAATGCATGCAGGCCACAGAGATGGATTTCTCGCCGGGCACACCGTCATTGAGCGTTACCACGCGGCGGCGGTTGACGCCCCAGGGCACCTCGTTCTCGTTCTTGCAGGCAGTGACGCAGCCGTTGCATTCGATGCAGCGCTCGGCGTCACAGACAAATTTCATTCTTGCCATGGCGTCGTCTCCAGAAAAACCCGGTCTATCGGAAGCTTGCGAAGGGCTCTGCCCAAGCAGGGGCCGCGGAACCGGCTTAGCCGGGCCGCAGGCGCAGCGGCCCCCCCGGGGGGCAGCGCATTACACGAAGTGAAAAGCGTGGGGGCCATATTTATGCTCTCTCGATGTTGCAGATGGTGGTCTTGGTCTCTTGCATCATCGTGACGCTGTCGTAGCCGTAAGTCGTTGCCGTGTTCACGGCCTCGCCGCGCACCACCGGCGCCGCGCCGTTGGGGTAGTAGGCCAGCATGTCGGCGCCCTGCCAGCGGCCCGAGAAGTGGAAGGGCATCCACACCGTATCGGGGCCGACGCGCTCGGTCACCATGGCCTGCACATTGAGGCGCGCGCCGGTCGGGCCGGACAGCCAGACACGCTCGCCGTTGCGTATGCCGCGATCCGATGCGGTTTTGGGATTGATCTCGACAAAGGCTTCCTGCTGCAGTTCGGCCAGCCAGGGGTTGGAGCGGGTTTCTTCCCCGCCGCCTTCGTATTCGACCAGGCGGCCTGAGGTCAGGATCAGCGGATACTTCTCGCCGACCTTGTCCTCAATGTTCTTTTGCTGCAGCGTCTTGTAGAGGGTGGGCATGCGCCAGAACGCCTTCTTGTCGTCATGCGTCGGGTACTTGGCCACCAGGTCGGGGCGCGTGCTGTAGATGGGCTCGCGGTGCTGGGGAATCGCGTCGGGGAAATTCCACACCACCGCGCGCGCCTTGGCGTTGCCGAAGGGATAGCAGCCATGGTTCTTCATTACGACGCGGATGATGCCGCCCGAGGAATCGGTTTTCCAGTTCTTGCCTTCGGCGGCGGCTTTCTCGGGCTCCGTCAGCTCGTCCCACCAGCCCAGCTTCTTGACCAGCAGGTGATCGAATTCCGGATAGCCGGTGGTGATGTCGGCGCCTTTGGAGTGCGAGCCGTCTTCCGCCAGCAGGTTGACGCCGCCGCGTTCAACGCCGAAGTTGGCGCGGAAGTTCCCGCCGCCGTCCATCACGTGTTTGGAGGTGTCGTACAGGTTGGGCGAGCCAGGGTGCTTCATCTCCGGCGTGCCCCAGCAAGGCCATGGCAGGCCGAAATAGTCGCCCGTCGTGTCGTAGCCGGTTTCCTTGTCTTTCCCGCCTTTGGACCTGAGCGTCCTGACGTCGAACAGGTGCATGTTGCGCATGTGCGCTTTGAGACGCTCCGGGCTTTGGCCGGTGTAGCCAATGGTCCAGCAGGTCTTGTTGACTTCGCGCAGGATGTCTTCGGGCACGGGCTCGTCCATGCCCTTGACCTTTTGCATCTTGAAGTTCTTGGAGAGCTCCTTGGCGAAGCCCAGCTTTTCGGCCAGCTGGTGCATGATCATGTGGTCGCTGCGGCTTTCCCACAGCGGCTCTATGACTTTTTCGCGCCACTGGATGGAACGGTTCGACGCCGTGACGGAGCCGCTGGTCTCGAACTGCGTCGCGGCGGGTAGCAGATACACCGCACGATTGGGGTTCAGGTCTTCGGCCCTGCCCGGCATGGCAGCCATGGCCGCGGTGGCCGACGGGTACGGATCCACCACCACCAGCAGGTCCAGCTTGTCCATGGCCCGTTTCATCTCGAGGCCGCGCGTCTGCGAGTTGGGCGCATGGCCCCAGAAGAACACGCCACGCAGGTTGGAATCCTGGTCTATCAGCTCGTTTTTCTCGAGCACGCCGTCTATCCAGCGCGACACCGTGATGCCGGGCTTGCCCATCATCGCGGTCGAGGCGTATCGGCCCTTGATCCAGTCGAAATCGACACCCCAGATCTTGGCGAAGTGTTTCCAGGAGCCTTCGGCCAAGCCGTAGTAGCCGGGCAGCGAATCTGGGTTGGGGCCGATGTCGGTGGCGCCCTGCACGTTGTCATGGCCGCGGAAAATGTTGGCCCCGCCGCCGGACACGCCCACATTGCCCAGCGCAAGCTGCACGATGCACGAGGCGCGGACCATGGCGTTGCCGATGGAGTGCTGCGTCTGCCCCATGCACCACACCAGCGTGGACGGCCGGTTCATGGCCATCATCTGGGCGATCTTGAACATCTGGGCTTCGCCCACGCCGCAGGCTTCTTCGACCTTGTCGGGCGTCCATTTGGCGAGCACGTCTTTCTTGACGTCTTCCATGCCGTAGACACGGTCATTGAGGTACTTCTTGTCCTCCCAGCCGTTCTTGAAGATGTGGTGCAGCAGGCCGAACAGGAAAGGAATGTCCGAACCCGAGCGGATGCGGACGTATTCGTCGGCCTTGGCCGCCGTGCGCGTGAAGCGTGGGTCCACCACGATGAGCTTGCAGCCGGTTTCCTTGGCGTGCAGCATGTGCAGCATGCTGACCGGATGGGCCTCCGCCGCATTGGAGCCTATGTACAACGCGCACTTGCTGTTCTGCATGTCGTTGTACGAATTGGTCATGGCGCCGTAGCCCCAGGTGTTGGCAACGCCGGCGACCGTGGTCGAGTGGCAGATGCGGGCCTGGTGGTCGCAGTTGTTGCTGCCCCAAAAGCTCATCCACTTGCGCAGCAGGTAGGACTGCTCGTTGTTGTGCTTGGACGAACCCACCACGTAGACCGAATCGGCCCCGCTGGCCTTGCGCAGTTCCAGCATTTTGGCGCTGATCTCGTTGAGTGCGGTGTCCCAGCTGATGCGCTCGTACTTGCCATTGACCAGCTTCATCGGGTAGCGCAGGCGGTACTCGCCGTGGCCGTGCTCGCGCAGCGCGGCGCCCTTGGCGCAGTGCGCACCCAGGTTGATGGGTGAATCAAATACCGGCTCCTGGCGCACCCAGACGCCGTTTTCAACAACGGCATCGACCGCGCAGCCGACCGAGCAATGGCCGCACACCGTGCGCTTGACCTCGATCTTGCCCTTGCCATCGGCCGTGGCGCCGGGCGCGGCGGCCTCGGCTTTTTTGACCAGCGTCAGCTGCGTCGCGGCCAGGCCCACGCCGACACCCATGCCGGAGCGGCGCAAAAAGGCGCGGCGGTCCATGGTGGGCAGCGCATTGGACAGGCCCCGCGACAGGCTCTGCACAAAGCGTGCGGAGCCCGCGCGGTGCGCGGGATGGACTTCGGAAGATTTTTTCGTGAGCAGCATGAAGCTCTCCGTGGAAAGTGAAACCGGGGCTGGGCGCGAATACGGGGACGCGTGGAACGTGTGAACGTACGGGCTAGACGCGGGTGGTCTTGTAGTAGCGCTGGACGTGTTCCGAGAGGCTGTAGCCGCCGCCTTTTTCAGGGGCCGGCTTGGGCGCCGGGAGTTCGGCCTGCAGGGCCGGTGCGCCAGGCAGGGCCACCACGGCCGCTGCGGCCGCGCCCGTGGCGGCGGCACCGAAAAAGAATCCCCGTCGAGAGGGTTTTGGCTGGCTGTCCTGCATGGTGTTCTCCAAGGGAAGGCTTGCTCGGTATGCAACCGTTTGCATAGTACTGTACGTCAGAGGGCCGCGCACGACAATGGCTTGGCCGGGTCAATGCGCGAGGCTAGGGAAAACGATAGGCCATCATATGATCGCCGGGCGACACGCCGTCTCAAACTGAGAAAACATTTGCCCATGCGAACGAATGTGCGCTCAGGCCAGCATGTCGAAGCCCTGCGCCTCGACGCTGGCGAAGACCTGTGTGAAAGCCGCCAGCGCCGCGTAAAAGCGCGCCTTGGGGTGTTGCGTGATGGCCTCGCACATCAAAGGCAGCCAGGGCTGCAGGTGGCGCGAGAAGAACTCGCGCTGCCGAGTGAGGTTGGCCACGGCCGCGTCGTCTCCGGCGATGAGGTAGCGCATGACTTCGCAAAGGTAGGCCACATGGTCTTCGGTCTCCGGCATGGCCTCGTCGCGTGCCAGGCCCAGCGCCGCGATGTCGGTGCGCAGGGCCGCCAAGGGCTTTTCGTTGAGGAAGCCGCTGAGGTAATGAGAACCAAAGAGGTACACCTCGGGTTTACCCACACCGCCGAACAGCGCATCGTGCTCCTGCATGACGGCCTCCAGGCTTTGCGCGCGCGCCGCCGCCACCAGCTCGCCCCACGAAGCTTCGAGCAATGCGCCCTCAGCGGGCGCAGCCGTCACGGCGACGCGCAGATTTTCGTAGAGCTCGGTGCTTGGTGCGGCGTAGTACAGCGCGGCCAGCAGGCCATAGATTTCGGCGCGCGCGGTTTCTTCATCGAGGGTGGAAGCGGTGAGGGAGGCTGGCGTCATGCGGCTTGTGTCTGGTGAGGAGTACTCAACGGATGTCGGTGATCCGGACTTCGTTGTCGGCGGAATACAGGTCAATGACGCGGCAGTCGCCGCACATCTTGAGCCGGTCGGCCGCGGCGCCCTGGAACATCGCGTGGCCCGCCAGCTTGCCCAGCATGGACTCGATGGCCTTGAGCGTACCGAAAGGCTTGGCGCAGCGTATGCAGTGGTAAGGCGCGCTTTCGTTGAGCACCCTCGCCTCCTTGCGCAGCGGCGTGAGCAGCAGGCGCGGCTGCAGCGTGATGGCGTCCTCGGGGCAGGTGGTGGCGCACAGGCCGCACTGCACGCAATTTTTCTCGATGAACTTGAGCTGAGGGCGCTCGGGGTTGTCCTGCAACGCGCTGGCGGGGCAAGCGCTCACACAACTCAGGCACAGCGTGCAGCTGTCGACGTTAACCGCCAGGCTGCCGAAGGGCGAGCCTTTGGCCGGCAAGGCGATGGCTTCGGGCAAAGCGGCAGGCGCCTGGCTCATGAGGTGGTCCAGCGCCATGTCGAGTGTGCTGCGCTTTTCCTGGGCGACCGCAAAGCGCGCCGCAACAGCGGGCACGTTGGGGCGGTTGCGGGCCAGGGCCTGCAGGCTGCCATCCAGACCGGCGATATCGGCAGTTTGTGTGCGAAGCAAATGAAAGTGAACGCCCGCATAGCCCAGGCCGTTCATGATGGCCTGCGCCACGCGCATCTGCTCGGCCAGCCCTTCAAGATACGCCGGTGCTTCTTCGTCCGTCACCAGCACGGCGACCTGCGAGGCGCCGAAGGCGACGGCGCTGAGCCACAAATCCAGGCCCAGGCTGGCCGTGTGCCACAGCGCCTGCGGGATCACATTGGCCGGAACGCCGCGCACGGTCTTCTGCAGGCGCGCGGCGCGGCCCAAAGCTTCGACGGCCTGCTGGCCGGCGCCCTGGCTGTGGAACAACAGCGCGGCCTGCGCGCCGCCGGCCTTGGCATAAGCCGATAACAAGGTCTTGATGCGAACGCCCTGCTCGCTCGCGCGCGGATAGGCGTAAGTGAGCGCACCCGTCGGGCACACCGTGGTGCAGGCGCCGCAACCCACACAAAGGTTGGGATTGACGACGATCTGCTGGCGTTTCTTTTCACTGCTGATAGCGCCCGCCGAGCAGATGTCCACGCAGGCATTACAGCCCACGCTATCGTTGCGGCTGTGGGCGCAGAGCTTTTGTTTGTAGGCAAAAAACCTGGGCTTCTCAAACTCACCCACCATGTCGCGCAGCTTGACCACGGTGGCCAGCAGGCCGGGCGAGGCCAGGCCTGCCGAGGCGTCCTGCACAAAATAGCCTTGCGGCGGTGCATGCAACGCGACCAGCGGCTTTGCGCCCAGGTCCAGCACCAGGTCGAAGGCTTCTGTGAGCGCTTGCGGCTCGCGGTTGAAATCGATCGCGCCCGCCACCTTGCAGACGGCCACGCAGTCGCGGTGCGAAGTGCACTTGGCGCTGTCGACCTGGTAGCTCAGGTCTATGGCCCCTTCAGGGCACACGGCCACGCAGGCATTGCAGCGTGTGCACAGGTCCAGGTCTATGGGGTTGGTCTTGTCCCAACGCGCCTCGAAAGCGCCCAGCCAGCCCGTAAGCGCGAGCCGCTCGCCGCTGATCACGGGGTATTTGCGTTCCTGCGCGGGAAGGCTGGCGGGAGAGCCGGCTTGCGCGGCGGCGGAAACTCCCTGCGCGAAGATCGTGACTTCCAGCGTGTCGGCCACAAGCGCCGCCACCTGCTCGGCCTGGTCCAGCGGGCCGACGATGAGCAAACGGCCGGCGCTTTTGTAAGTGACGGTGGCCACGGGTTCGGGATCAGGCAACTGGGCGGCGGCCAGCAGCGCTGCAATTTTGGGGCCGGCGGCTGCGGCGTCTTTGCTCCAGCCGCCGGTCTCGCGGATATTGACGAACTTCACGACGGAAGTGGCGCCTTGGGTTTGCGCGCCAACTTCGGCGAACAGGCGCTTTTCCTGGGTGCATGCCACCACCACGTCATCGCCCGATTGCACGGCCTTCTGGAAAGCCCCGGCCTCGCGACGGCACAGCGCCGAATGCAGCGTCAGGTTTTCATTGAGTGCCACGCCCAGCGCCTGGGGCTGGAGCGGCATGGTCTGGTTGCAATCGCAAATCAGTGTGGACATGGTCTTCTTGGCTACCGGCCACGGGGGGCACGGGTTGGCTGGTCTCTGGCCCGGCTAGGCCTGCGGGGGCTATGTCCGGGTTTTCATAGGAGGACTGTGCCACGGTTTCATCCGTGGGGTTATTGGCGCTTTCCCGTGAAGCGGGTGAAACAGCTGTGGCGCCTTTGGCCTTGTCCGTCTCGTCTTCATCCTCGTCGCCGAACAGTTTCAAAAACTTCACGCTGGCCATCTGCCGCAACATCGACTCCGGAATCGGATCGGACTTGGAATAGTCGTCGATGTAGGTGTCCAGCCCGTCCATCACATTGAAGTGCGGATCGGCGAACAGCTTTTTCATGGCCGCGTTGCGCACCTCGGGGCTCACGTTGCCGGCCATAAAGGGCTTGAAGTCGGAATCCTTGGTCAGCGCCCTGGCATCGTCGAGTGTCAGGACTTTGGGGGGCGCAGCATCCGCAGGGGAGGGTTCAACACCCGGCTCAGCCGCCGACTGCGGTTGCACAGCCGCAGCAGGCGGCACAGGCGCGGCCGGAACGGGGGCAAGGGCGGCGGCCGGTTCATCCAGGGGTTTGCCCTGGCGTGCCTCTTCTTTGCGGCGCGCCCAGCGGCCCAGGAAACCGGTGGGCTCGTCAGCCATGGTTGCCTCCACCCATTTTTTTCCCGGTGCTGACGCTGGCGGGGTTGCCGAAGCGATCGCTCAGCGACTTGAAACTTTGCGGGCGTTGGCGGCGCTTGGGCTCGGGCACATGGTGCTTTTCAACGAACTCGCGCAACCATGCCACAACCTCGGGCGGCGCGGGCACCTGCTCTACGGTTTCCTGCGCGTCCAGCCAGCGGCCGGCATCGTGGTAGCTCAAGGTCACGGTCTGCGGCACGGCCACCGGCTCATCGGCCAGCACGGCTTCTTCTTCCATGCGCCACACCACCCAGAAGCAGGGCTGCTCAATGCTGGCGTTGAGGTAATAGCCCTCGGCATCGTCGGTGAACAATTCAACCAGAAAACCCGGGTGCAACCAGCGCTCTTCGCGCTCGTCTTTCAGCAGCAGGCGGGGCGCGGCGCCAAAGCCGTCTTCCTGGGGCACGACGTCGGCCAGTACCCAGCGCCAGGGTTGCCAGCGGTTGTCGATGCGCTCGCGGCGCATGACAACGGCAACCTCCGTGCGGGGCCGATGTATGGCGGCGTCTGTGTCGGGGGAGCGCAGCTGGAAGTCAGGCATGCCCGCAGTGTACGGCGGGCATCCTCGCGAAGCGGCAAAGACCCTGGGGCCTGCTAGCGCACGGCCACGCCTTCGCCATAGCCCTGCACGGCCGAGGCCTGGCCGCCGCGGCGTATCGCCACAGCGCAGTACTTGAACTCCGGGATCTTGCCGAAGGGGTCCAGCGCGGCATTGGTCATCAGGTTGGCGGCCGCTTCGTAATAAGCGAAGGGAATGAAGACCGCACCGTGCGGCGTGCCGTCGTCGCGCCGTACATGGATGGCAACCTGGCCGCGGCGCGATTGCACCGTGATCACGTCGCCGGCCTGCAATCCCAGCTGCGCGAGGTCGTCGCCGCACAGCGAAGCCGTGGCCATGGGTTCGATCGCGTCGAGCACCGTGGCGCGCCGCGTCATGCTGCCGGTGTGCCAGTGCTCAAGTTGCCGCCCTGTGATCAACACAAAGGGGAAGTCGGCATCGGGCCGTTCATTGGCCGGGATGATGTCAGCGGGCACCAGGTGCACACGGCCGTCATTGGTGGCAAAACGGTCGATGAAGACGGTGGGCGCACCGGGGTCGTCTTCGGTGAGGCAGGGATAGGTCACGCTGGACTCGCGCTGCAGGCGCTCCCAGCTGATGCCCGAGATAGCCGCATGCATGGCTTGCCGCATTTCCTCATACACCGCCGCCACGCCCGAATGCTCGCCGGCATAGTTCCAGTTGAGCCCCATGCGCTGCGCGATCTGCTGGATGATCCAGAGGTCGGGCTTGGCCTCGCCGGGCGGCGTGATCGCCTGCTTGCCCAGTTGCACCATGCGGTCGGTGTTGCTGACGGTGCCGGTTTTTTCGGGCCAGGCAGTAGCCGGAAGCACCACGTCGGCGAGCCAGGCAGTTTCGGTCATGAAGATGTCCTGAACCACCAGGTGTTCCAGGCTGGCCAGTGCGTGGCGCGCGTGGTTCAGGTCGGGGTCGCTCATGGCCGGGTTCTCGCCCATGATGTACATGCCGCGAATCTTGTGCGGGTCGCTGTCGGGCGCGAGCGCCTTGTGCATGATCTCGACCACGGTGTAGCCGGGTTTTTCGTCCAGCGGGGTGTCCCAGAATTTTTCAAACCAGGCGTGCGCACCGGCGTTGTCCACACGCTGGTAGTTGGGGAACATCATGGGGATCAGGCCCGCGTCACTGGCGCCTTGCACATTGTTCTGGCCGCGCAGCGGGTGCAGGCCGGAGCCGGGCTTGCCGATCTGGCCGGTCACTGTGACCAGCGCGATCAGGCAGCGTGCGTTGTCGGTGCCGTGCACGTGCTGGCTGATGCCCATGCCCCACAGAATCATCGCGCCCTTGGCCTTGGCGAATTCGCGCGCCACTTCGCGCAGGGTTTGCGCCGGGATGCCGCAGATCGGCTCCATGGCCTCGGGGCTGTAGCCCTTGACGTTTTCCTTCAGCGCCTCGTAGTTGCTGGCGCGGCGCGCGATGAACTCCTGGTCGGCCAGGCCCTCGTCAATCACGGTGTGGATCAGCGCATTGAGCATGGCCACATCGGTGTCGGCCTTGAACTGCAGCGTGCGCCAGGCGTGCTTGCCGATGTCGGTGACGCGCGGGTCGGCCAGCACGATCCTGGCGCCGTTCTTCGCCGCGTTCTTCATCCAGGTGGCGGCCACCGGGTGGTTGGCGGTGGGGTTGGAGCCGATCACGAAGATCAGGTCCGAGTGCTCCACGTCGTTGACCTGGTTGCTCACCGCGCCCGAGCCCACGCCTTCAAGCAGGGCTGCGACGCTGGAGGCATGGCACAGGCGCGTGCAGTGGTCCACATTGTTGGAGCCGAAGCCGGTGCGCACCAGCTTCTGGAACAGATAGGCTTCTTCGTTGCTGCCCTTGGCCGAGCCGAAACCGGCCAGCGCCTTTTTGCCGTGCGTGTCGCGCAGGCCCTTGAGGCTGCCGGCGGAGAGTGCCAGCGCCTCTTCCCAGGTCGCTTCACGGAACACCTCGGACCAGTCGGCGCTGTCGCGATTGAGGTTCTGCAAGGCCTCAGGATCTTTGCCCACGCCGGCCTTGCGGATCAGCGGCACCGTCAGGCGCTGGGGGCTGTGCGCGTAGTCAAAGCCGAAACGGCCCTTGACGCACAGGCGCGAATGATTGGCCGGGCCGTCGCGTCCATCCACGCTGACGATTTTGTTGTCCTTGACGTTGTAGGTCAGCAGGCAGCCGACGCCGCAGAAGGGGCAGACCGAGTCGACCTTTTTGTCGACCACCTGCGAGCCGACCTGCGATTTGGGCATGAGCGCGCCCGTAGGGCAGGCCTGAACACATTCGCCGCAGGCCACGCAGGTGCTGTCGCCCATGGGGTCGTTGAGGTCAAACACGATTTCGCTGTGCGAGCCGCGCATGGCGTAGCCGATCACGTCGTTGACCTGCTCCTCGCGGCAGGCGCGCACGCAGCGGTTGCACTGGATGCAGGCGTCAAGGTTGACCGCCATGGCGGGATGGGAGATGTCGGGCGCGGGCTGCTCGCGGCGCAGGGTTTTAAGTTCGGGGCGCACCTGCACGTCCATGCGGGCTGCCCATTCGCTGAGCTCTCCGTGCTGCAGCGACTCGTCTTTTTCACTCCACTTGTAGCCGGCATCCGGCATGTCGGACAGCAGCATCTCCAGCACCATCTTCTGGCTCTTGAGCGCGCGCTCGCTCTGCGCTTGCACCTCCATACCGGCCGTGGCGCTGCGGCAGCAGCTCGGGGCCAGCGTGCGCTCGCCCTTGACCTCGACCACGCAGGCGCGGCAGTTGCCGTCGGGCCGCAGGCCGTCCTTGTAGCAAAGATGGGGAATGTCGACACCGTGGCGCGCGGCGGCCTTGAAGATGGTTTCGCCTTCGTAGGCGTGGATGGCCCGGCCGTCGAGCTTGAACTCGACGGTTTGCGGCAGCACCTCGGCAAGTTTGGCGGGAGCGTTCATGCCGTGGCTCCAATCTCATGCGGGAAATATTTCTGGATGCTGCGCACCGGATTGGGCGCGGCCTGGCCCAGGCCGCAAATGGAGGCGTCCGTCATCACGATGTTGAGGTCTTCCAGCGTGGCGCTGTCCCAGTGTTCGGCCTGCATGAGCTTGGCGGCCTTGGCCGTGCCAACGCGGCACGGCGTGCACTGGCCGCAGCTTTCATGCTCGAAAAATTTCATCATGTTGAGGGCGGCATCGCGCGCGCGGTCTTGGTGGCCCAGCACCATGACGGCAGCCGAGCCTATGAAGCAACCATAGGGCTGCAGGGTGTCGAAGTCCAGCGGAATATCGCCGAGCGAGGCCGGCAGGATGCCGCCCGAGGCGCCGCCTGGCAGGTAGGCGTAGAAGTCGTGGCCATCGGCCATACCGCCGCAGTATTCGGCAATCAGCTCGCGCACGCTGATGCCGGCCGGCGCGAGCTTGACGCCGGGCTGCTTCACGCGCCCGCTCACGCTGAAGCTGCGCAGGCCCTTGCGGCCATTGCGGCCGAAACCGCTGAACCACTGCGGTCCTTTTTCGACGATGTCGCGCACCCAGTACAGGGTCTCGAAATTGTGTTCCAGCGTAGGCCGGCCGAACAGGCCCACCTGTGCGATGTAGGGCGGACGCATGCGCGGCTCGCCGCGCTTGCCTTCTATGCTTTCGATCATGGCGGACTCTTCGCCGCAGATGTAGGCGCCCGCACCGCGCCGAAGTTCGATCAGCGGCAGTTCGCAGGGCGGGTCGGCGCGCAGCTTGTCGAGCTCGGCCTGAAGAATGGCGCGGCAGTCGTGGTATTCATCGCGAAGGTAGATGTAGCAGGCTTCCACGCCCACCACTTGGGCGGCGATCAGCAGGCCTTCGAGGAAGCGGTGCGGGTCGCGCTCAAGATAGGTGCGGTCCTTGAAGGTGCCGGGCTCGCCTTCGTCGATGTTGACGGCCATCAGGCGCGGCGCCGGCTGCTCGCGCACGATGCGCCATTTGCGGCCGGCCGGAAAGCCGGCGCCGCCCAGGCCGCGCAGGCCGGAGTCTTCCATAGCCTTGATGATGCGTTCAGCGTCTTCCTCGCCGTTGACCACCGCGGCGGCCAGCGCGTAGCCGCCGTTCGCGCGGTACAGGGCGTAGCCTGTGTAGGCGGGCGTTGTGTCCGACCCTGCATGGATGTCCGCACCGGTCACGCTTTGCCCGGCGAAATCGGCTGCCACAAAGGGCGCGGCGGCCTGCGCCATGGCTGCGGGGGCCTGCGCCCGGCCGACGGCGGAGACCACGGATTCCAGCGTGGCGTGAGGCACAGCATGCTGGTGCACCGCGACGGCGGGCGCCTGCTCGCAGCGGCCTATGCAGGGCGCGGCGACCACACGCACGTCCTGCGCGCCCAGCAGCGCCGGCAGGCGCGCCAGTAAATCCTGCGCGCCGGCCAGCTCACAAGCCAGGCCGTCGCAGACGCGAACCGTGAGGCCGGGGGCCGCATCGTCGCCGCGCACCACTTCGAAGTGGTGGTAGAAGGTGGCGACCTCGTAGACCTCGGCCATGGGGATGTTCATCTCTTTTGCCAGCGCCACCAAATGCCTGTCGTGCAGGCAGCGATAGGCGTCGTTGAGCGCATGCAGGTGCTCGATCAGCAGATCGCGCCTGTGGCCCGCCGCGGGCGGCGGGCCTATCAGTGCGCGCACCTCGTCCAGCGATGCATCATCGGCCTGGCGGCCCTTGAGCTTGCTCTTGCGGCGTATGCGCTCGCGCATTTCGTCGACCGTGGCGACGGCTACGGCTTTGACTTCAGGACTGCGACCAGGGTGGTTCATGAGTGGCTGGGCCGGCGTTCCCGCGCGAGGCGCGGGAACGGCTTGGCTTCAAACGAAAAGATCTGTCAATCAATACACAAGGGTTCAGGCAAAAAACTTGGCCACGCTTTGCAGCGTGCGGTAGATGCCCCAGGCCAGGGGAATGCCCACCGCGAGCCAGGCCAGCACCACCAGCGCGGGGCTCACCGTGCCGCCATTCGCCCCATTGGCGCCATTGGCACGGTGCAGTTCGGAGGCCGCGGCTTTTTCGTGGGCCAGGCGTTTTTCTTCCGCGATTTCGCTGTCGGTCATGAACCACTTGGGGTTCAGCGGGCGCACCAGCAGGTTGCAGATGAGGCCGATCACCAGCATGCCCACCAGGATGTACATGGTCTGGTTATAGACCTGCTCACGCGGAATGCCAAGGCCGAGTTGGTATTCGCGCATGTAGTTCACCACGACAGGGCCCAGGATGCCGGCCGTGGCCCAGGCCGTCAGCAGGCGACCGTGGATGGCGCCCACCATCTGGGTACCGAAGATGTCGGCCAGGTAAGCGGGCACGGTGGCGAAGCCGCCGCCGTACATGCTCAGGATCACGCAGAAGGCGCCGACGAAGAGCAAAATGCTGCCGGCCGCCGCGCTGCCGGGCACGCTGAAATACAGCACGCCGCCCAGCACGAAGAACACCACATAGGTCATCTTGCGGCCCAGCTTGTCGGAGAGGCTCGCCCAGAAGAAACGTCCGCCGATGTTGAAAAGGCTCAGCAGCGCGGTAAAGCCCGCTGCCACGGTGGCGATGGCGGCCAGTTGCGCCTTGTCGAGTTCGCCGAACTTCTGGCTCACGCCGATCAGGTGGCCGCCAAACACTTCCTGCAGCATGGGCGAGGCCATGCCGATCACACCGATGCCGGCGCTCACGTTCATGGTCAGCACCATCCAGATCAGCCAGAACTGGGGAATGCCCCAGACTTTTTTCACGTGCACATGGCGCTGCGTGATCATGGTGTTGTTGGATGCGGGCGGTGGCGTCCAGCCTTCGGGCTTCCAGCCGGTTTCAGGCACGCGGTAGCCGAAGGCGCCGGCCATCATGAAGACGAAGTACACGACGGCCATGACCACAAAGGTCTGCATCACGCCCACGCTGGTGGGCGAGGCGAAGTATTTCATCAGGTCAGCGGCGAGGGGCGACCCTATCATCGCGCCGCCGCCAAAGCCCATGATGGCCATGCCGGTGGCCATGCCGCGGCGGTCCGGGAACCACTTGATCAACGTGGAGACCGGCGAGATGTAGCCCAGGCCCAGGCCTATGCCGCCTATCACCCCTGAACCCAAAATCATGAGCCAGAACTGGTGCAAATAAATGCCCAGCGCCGAGATCAGCATGCCGCCGCACCAGCAGACGGCCGACACCACACCGGCCTTGCGAGGGCCGGCGCGTTCCAGCCAGCCGCCCCAGGTGGCTGCGGAAATACCGAGCAACACGAAGAACAGGGTGTACATCCAGCCCAGCGTGGAGATCTTCCAGTCGCAGGTGGTGGTGAACAGTTCGGCGAAAAAGCCGACTTCAGGGCCGCACTTGATGGACTCTTTGATGCCCAGCGCCTTGGACAGCGGCAACCAGAACACCGAAAACCCATAGGCCATGCCGATGCACAGGTGAATCGCCAGCGCGGCAGGGGGCACCAGCCAGCGGTTGAAGCCCGGGCCGGCAATGATGCGCTCTTTATCGAGAAATCCTGACATGTCTTTTGTCTCCGTGTTATTGCTTATTGGTCTTCCGCCCTGAACGAGTGCGCGAAGTGTCGCGGCCACAGGGAGGCACGGTCAAATTGAATCGAGACATGCATCGATTCAAAAACTAAATCAAAAAATGGAGCCCCCACGCTTTTCACTTCGTGTAATGCGCTGCCCCCCGAGGGGGCGCTGCGCCTGCGGTCTGGCAAAGCCAGTCCCGCGGCCCCTGCTGGCTTGGGGAGCCCTGTGGACAGATTGGTAGTGCGGCTAAACGCTCAACAGACCGCTGTGGGCTGCGGCGTGACGCAGCCAGCCTGCATCTTCGGCCAGGGCCAGGGCGGCTTCGAGGGTACGGGACGGGTCGCCGCCCTGGGCCATGAAGCCTATGGTGGTGCGCACTTCGGGGCTGACCAGGGGCAGCGCTTCGAGCTCGCGGTAGCCGCGCACCGCGCCGACCAAGGCGCCGGGCATCACCGTGCAGACCTGGCCTTCCACCACGGACAGCGCCAGCGTGAGAATGGAATTGGTCTGGATGACAGGTTCGCAGGCCTCGCCGGCTTCCTGGAAAGCCTTGTCGACGATGGTGCGGTTGTGCATGTCGCGTGTGAGGAGGCACAAGGGGTGTCTGGCGGCTTCGGCCCAGGTGATCTTGGGGCCTATCCGCATCAGGTCCTTGCTGGGCCTGACAGCGCGGCGCACGAAGAAATAGTGCTCGGTGTACTGCTTGATCTGGCGCAGGCTGGGCCCGTTGGCGCGCAGACGGTCGGTGTAGCCCAGACCCATGTCCAGCGCCAGGCTTTCCAGGCCGGCCTCCAGCTCGTTGGAGCTCATGGAACGCACCGTCGGCGAGATGCCCGGGTAACGCGCCTGCAGCAGCGCGCAAAAGCGCGCGGCGACCGGCATCGCCGTGGGCACCGCACCTATGCTGAGGCTGCCCTGCGGCTTGCCGATGCCGCTGTCGAGTTCCTGCTGCAGCATCTCGCGTTCATGCAGCATGCGCTGGGCGCTGAGCAGCACACGCTCGCCTTCAGGTGTGAAGCCCTCAAAGTTGCGCCCGCGCCGCACGATGACGGTGCCGAATTCCCGCTCCAGCGCGCGCAGCGCATTGGACAGCGCCGGCTGCGTGATGTGGCAGGCCTGCGCCGCCCGGCCGAAGTGTTTGTGCTCGTCGAGCGCCGCCAGGTAGCGCAGGGAAGCCAGAAGATTCATGGGGTGCGGGGTAAGCCTGTGACGTCTCTGTGCCCCAGGGCCTCAGGTGTTTTTGCTGATGGTGATGGTCGGGAACTTGGCGGAAAAATCCTTGGACTTGGCCGCCACGGTGACGGCCATCTTGCGCGCCACGGCCTTGTAGATGCCGGCGACCTCGCCGTCCGGGTCGGCCACCACGGTGGGCCGGCCGTTGTCGGCCTGCAGGCGGATCTGCATGTCCAGCGGCAGCGCGCCCAGGTAGTCCATCTTGTAGTCGGCCGCCATCTTCTTGCCGCCGCCCTCGCCGAAGATGTGCTCGGCATGGCCGCAGTTGCTGCAGATGTGCACCGCCATGTTCTCGACGATGCCCAGGATGGGCACGCCGACTTTCTCGAACATCTTGATGCCCTTCTTCGCATCGAGCAGCGCGATGTCCTGCGGCGTGGTGACGATGACGGCGCCCGTCATGGGCACACGCTGTGACAGCGTGAGCTGGATGTCGCCGGTGCCGGGCGGCATGTCGACGATCAGGTAATCAAGGTCTTTCCAGTTGGTCTGGCGCAGCAATTGTTCCAGCGCCTGGGTGGCCATGGGGCCGCGCCAGATCATGGCTTCGTCCTGCGCGACCAGGAAACCGATGGACATGACCTGCAGGCCGTAGTTCTCCATCGGCTCCATGTTCTTGCCGTCCACGCTCTCGGGCCGGCCTTCTATGCCCATCATCATGGGCTGGCTGGGGCCGTAGATGTCGGCGTCGAGCAGGCCCACGCTGGCGCCTTCGGCGGCCAGGGCCAGCGCCAGGTTGACGGCGGTGGTGCTTTTGCCGACACCGCCCTTGCCGGAAGCGACCGCAATGATGTTCTTGACGTTGGGCAGCAACTGCACGCCGCGCTGCACGGCATGACTGGCGATCTTGACCGTGACATTGACCGAGACATTGCCCACGCCGGGCACGGCCTTGACGGCGGCGATCAGGCTTTTGCGCAGGCCGGCGACCTGGCTTTTGGCCGGATAGCCGAGCTCGATGTCAAAGGACACGTCGCTGCCGCTGATCTGCAGGTTTTTCAAGGCCTTGGTGCTGACGAAGTCTTTGCCGGTGTTGGGGTCCAGCACGGTCTGCGCGGCGTTCAAGACGGCCTGTTGGTCCAGGGACATGGGGAAATACTCCGTTGAATCTGACATGGCGGGCCGGGCTCGCTGGGGGTGTAGCCGGCTTGGGGTTGGCCTGAAGTCTAACGCCGTGGCGGCGTCCCTGGGGTCTTGGGGGCTTGGCGGGCCGCATCCCCGCTGGGCGACTTAAAATCGCGGGTTAGCCCTTCCGAAGCCAATAAAGCCCCCTATGTCCCAGCGCCAACTGTTTGTCACCACCGCCCTGCCCTATGCCAACGGCAATTTCCATATCGGCCACATCATGGAATACATCCAGGCCGACATCTGGGTGCGTTTCCAGCGCATGCAGGGCAACGCGGTGAACTTCGTGGGCGCTGACGACACACACGGCGCTCCCATCATGATCGCCGCCGAGAAGGCCGGCAAGACGCCCGAGCAGTTCGTGGCCGACATCGCCGGCGGGCGCCGGCAGTACCTGGACGGCTTTCACATCAGCTTTGACAACTGGCACAGCACCCACTCGCCCGAAAACACCGAGCTGGCCCGCCAGATCTATCGCGACCTGCGTGACCGCGCGGACGGCAGCCTGATCGAGGTGCGCACCATCGAGCAGTTCTTCGACCCCGAGAAGAACATGTTCCTGCCCGACCGCTATATCAAGGGCGAATGCCCTAAGTGCCACGCCAAAGACCAGTACGGCGACAACTGCGAAGTGTGCGGCTCGGTCTATGCGCCCACAGATCTGATCAATCCCTACTCGGCCCTGTCCGGCGCCAAGCCTGAACTGAAGAACTCCGAGCACTTCTTCTTCAAGCTCTCCGACCCGCGTTGCGTGGAATTTCTGGAGAACTGGACGCAGGACGGCAAGCTGCAGCCCGAGGTGGCCAACAAGATCAAGGAGTGGTTTACCGTTCGCACCAACCCGGACGGCACGCAGAGCGAAGGCTTGGGCGACTGGGACATCAGCCGCGATGCGCCCTACTTCGGCATTGAAATTCCCGACGCGCCGGGCAAGTATTTCTATGTCTGGCTCGACGCGCCCGTGGGCTACCTGGCATCGCTGAAAAACTGGTTCGACAAGGGCGGCCCCAAGGCCAAGCACGGCGACACCCGCAGCTTTGACGAGTACATCGCCGCACCCGACACCGAGCAGTACCACTTCATCGGCAAAGACATCGTCACCTTCCACACCCTGTTCTGGCCCGCGATGCTGAAGTTCAGCGGCCGCAAGACGCCGAACAACGTGTTTGTGCACGGCTTCCTCACGGTGAACAACGGCGAGAAGATGAGCAAGAGCCGCGGCACCGGCCTGGACCCGCTCAAGTACCTGAGCCTGGGCATGAACCCCGAATGGCTGCGCTACTACCTGGCCGCCAAGCTGTCAGCGCGCAACGAAGACATTGACTTCAACGCTGATGACTTCATGGCGCGGGTGAACTCGGATTTGATCGGCAAGTACGTGAACATTGCCAGCCGGGTCGCACCAATTTTGCACAAAAATTTTGCGGGAAAGGTCCGTGACCATAAGCTCGGCGGCGCTGGCGCGCATCCCGTTATTCAAGCAGTTGAGGCAGTTGAAACCGAGATTGCGGAGTACTATCAGAATAGAGAATTGGGAAAAGTCGTTAAGACTGTCATGGCTCTGGCTGACGTCGTAAACAAATACGTGCATGAGAGTGCCCCGTGGGATTTGATCAAGAAGACTCCAGGCAATATCACGGCCCACGAAGTTTGTAGCGTTGCTTTGGAAGCGTTCCGGACACTAACGATCTACCTCCAGCCCATCCTTCCAGACACGGCAGAACGTGCGCTTAAATTCTTAAATGCTCCAACCACTAGGTGGGGGGCGATTCATAGGCAGTTGGTCTCTTCGCGTCCTATAGACGATGCGGAGCATGTGATTGAGCCCTATCAACACCTCATGCAACGCGTCACCCCCGAGCAGCTCGACGCATTGTTCGAGCCCCCAGCCCAGGCCGAACCCGCACCGCCCCTACCCACCGATTTACCCGGCGGCGAAGCCCTGGCCCCCACCATCACCAAAGACGATTTCGACAAGGTCGACCTGCGCATTGCAAAAATCGTCAATTGCGAAGCGGTGGAAGGCTCGACCAAACTGCTGCGACTGACGCTGGATGCCGGCGAAGGCCGCATGCGCAATGTGTTCAGCGGCATCGCTTCGGCCTACAAGCCCGAGGACTTGGTCGGCAAGCTCACGGTGCTGGTGGCCAACCTGGCGCCACGCAAGATGAAGTTCGGCATCAGCGAAGGCATGGTGCTGGCCGCCAGCCACGCCGATGAAAAAGCCCAGCCCGGCATCTATGTGCTGGAGCCTCTGCCGGGCGCAACGCCGGGCATGCGCATCCACTGATGGGCTGACCCCCTGGCGCCCTGAAACGCTGGTGGCGGCGTTTTCGCCGCCCGGCCTCAGTTGGTGGCCGTGTTGATAAACCGCAAGCCGGTGCCGGAACGGCCCGAGAGCTCTCTCAGCACATTGCCCATGGCGTGCAGCAACTGCTCGGCATCGGCATGGTCAAAAGGCGCCTCGGCCACGGCGATCCTGAACTGCAGCATGGTGTTGGGCGGCAGGCTGGGGCTCTCTGCCAAGCCCCGGGCGATCAGGCGCTGCGCCATCTGCGAGAGCTCGTCGCGCGTCAGGTGGCCCTGCAGGATCAGCAGAAAATCGCCGTCGCGGTGGCGCGCGACGGTGTCGCCATCACTGGCCACTGCCGCCACGCAGGCCCCTGCCTGCACCACCGCACTTTGCGCCGCTTCCATGCCGGAGTCCTGCCGGATGTCGATGGCGTTGCCCAGCCGCACGCGCATCACCGCACCCGCGCCGGGGTCGCGCCGCTGGCGCGCGAGCAGGGCGTCCAGCCGCTGCAGCAACACGCGGTGATTGCCCAGCCCGGTTAAAGGGTCCACGCGCGTGAGCGCGCCGACGCGGGTCTGGTTGTCGCGCTTTTCGCGGCTGCGCAGGTACAGGGCCACCACCAACAGCAGGATCTCGAAGGCCGCGCCGATCTGTGCACCGTACTGCGTGGCCGTGCCCAACGGCAGCATGCCCTGCGTGCGCAGGATGGGAAACACGGAGCCTACCGACAGGCAAACCATGGCGGCCAGCACCCACATCCCGACCAGGGGGCGGCGCCACACATACCAGCCGGCCACGCTGAGGTAGACAGCCATGCTGCCCAGGTAATAGGGGGTGGCCAGGTTGAAAGAGGCTTTGTTGCCTATCACCAGGAAGGCCGTCAGAATGCCCGCGCCGAGCAGCGTCATTAGCAGCAGGCCGCGCGACAGCCAGGGGGCGTCGCGGTCGACCACCATCTGGCGCAAAAAGAGGTGCAACAGCGCGGCGGTGCTCATCGACATGGCCACTGGCGCGCTGTCATTCCACCAGGCGTTGTCCGGCCAGAGAAACTCGCCGGCCAGCCCGGTCAGCGCCAGCTGGCCCGTGGCCACCACGAGCACGTAGCCGGCGAAAAAAAGATGGATGCTGTCGCGCCAGGACACGGCGTGCAGCGCGCTCATCATCGCGACCAGCAGGACCAGCCCGATATACACCCCGAGCAGCAAATGCGTCTCCTTGGACTGTTCATGAAAGCTCGCCGGGTCGGAAAGCTGCCAGGGCACGCTGATCGGGTAGTTGTGCGCCACCCGCATATAGCTAGGCCGGGTTTCACCGGGATGCAGCAGGAGTTCGAAGGCAGGGGTCAGATGCCGCACCGGCCATGCCGCAACAGGCACCGAGTCGCCCGAACGCACCAGTTGCCAGGCGTTGAGGCCTGATGGCGTGCCTGCAGGTGCAGGACGGTACAAGTCCACACTGTCCATGTTGGGGTGGGGAATGGTGAGCATGAGCGGCGTGGGAACACCGACCGCTGGCAAAGCGAGGCGATACCACAGGGCCGCTCCACCGCCGGTGGGCATGATGTCGTTAGGCTGGACGTCACGCCCTTCACCGGCATCAAACTTGCTGCGTACCTGGTCAAGCGTGAGGGCGCCGGTGCTGTCGACCAGCACCTGGCCTTCGCCCACGACGCCGCGCCCGGCTTTGAACGGGCCCGGCACCACGGCCACAGGGTTTGCGGCGGGAATTTCGATAGGAGCGGTCTCTCCTGCCGGAGTAGCGGGGGCTTCTTGCGCCGTGCCCATGCCGTGGGTCAGCAACAACGCCGCCAGCAGGGCCAGCAGCCGCGGCACTCGCCATTCACGCATCCACGAAAAACCGAAAAAACCGGGCAATCACTTCTCCAGGAAAAGCACGCTGGGGGACAGTCCGGACCCGGCGCCGTGAAGCCCCAAAGCTTATCCAGTCCGCAAAAGCCTGAAACGATCCAAAAAAGTAAGTATTTAGACCTAACACGCCCTATTACTGTAACCAGCCTTTACATTGCCGGCAACGGAAAAATGCACGCCGAGGACTTTTCGCCGGCACATGCCTGAGGCCACAATCAAAAAACCATGCAACTGCCCGCCTACCTCGCGCCGTTTCGCCCTCGGCTGTTTTCAGCACTCGCCGGCTACACGCGGGAGCGATTTTTAAAAGATGCGGGCGCAGGCGTCACCGTCGGCATCGTGGCCTTGCCGCTGGCCATGGCCTTTGCGATTGCCTCGGGCCTCAAGCCCGAGGCCGGCATCTGGACGGCCATCATCGCCGGCGCGCTGATTTCGGCGCTGGGTGGCTCGGCGGTGCAGATCGGCGGCCCCGCGGGCGCCTTCATCGTGATTGTTTACGGCATCCTGGAGCGCTACGGCCTGGCCAACCTGCTGATCGCCACCGCCTGCGCCGGCGTGCTGCTGTTCCTGCTGGGCCTGCTCAAGCTGGGTACGCTGGTGCGCTATGTGCCGGTCAGCATCGTGGTGGGCTTTACCAACGGCATCGCGGTGCTGATCGCGCTGTCGCAGGCCAAGGACTTGCTGGGCCTGGTCGTGCCCAAGATGCCGGCCGATTTTTTTTCGCAGATCAAGGTCCTGGGCAGCCACCTGGACAGCTTCAACCCCTATGCCTTGGGCCTGGGCCTGGCCTGCCTGCTGGGCCTGTTTATCTGGCCCCGGCTGTTCGACACGCAATCGCGCAGCGCGGGCGGCTTCACCATGCGGCTGATCCGGCTGATGCAGGCAGTCGAGGGCGTGCAGCTCAAGCGCGCCACGCGCATGGCCTCGCGCATGCCGGGGCCCATCGTGGCGCTGGTCACGCTGACGGCCTTTGCCTATGTCCTGTCGTTGCCGGTGGAAACCATTGGCACGCGCTTTAACGGCATCCCGCGCGCCCTGCCCGCGTTTGCACTGCCTGATTTTTCGTGGGAGACGGTGCGGCTGCTGGTAGCGCCCACCATCACCATCGCGATGCTGGGCGCGGTGGAGTCGCTGCTGTGCGCACGCGTGGCCGACCAGGTCTCGGGTCTGCCGCGCCATGATCCCAACCAGGAGTTGATGGCCCAGGGCGTGGCCAACTTCGTCGTGCCCTTTTTTGGGGGCATGCCGGCCACCGGCACCATCGCCCGCACCGTGACCAATGTGCGATCCGGCGCCAGTTCACCGGTCTCGGGCCTGGTGCATGCGCTCACGCTGGCCGTCATCGTGCTGGCGGCGGCGCCGCTGGCGGTGCACGTGCCGCTGGCCGTGCTCTCGGGCATCCTGCTTTACGTGGCCTGGAACATGGGCGAATGGCGCGAGTTCGCCCGCCTGCCACAGGCCAGCAGCCACTACCGGCTCATCATGCTGGGCACGTTTTTCCTGACTGTCGTGTTCGACCTCACGGTAGCCCTGCAGGTGGGTCTGATGCTGGCCTGCGTGCTCTTCGTCAGGCGTATGAGCAGCCTGTTTCAGGTGGTCGAGGTTTCGCGCGACGCGGACTCGGCCAGCTTCCGGCTTTACGGCTCCTTGTTCTTCGGCGCGGTGGCCAAGCTCGACCCCATCCTGAGCGTGGTGGAGAGCGCGCCCAAGGGCCTGGTGGTGCGGCTGGACGTGCAGTCGCTGCAGTCGCTCGACACCTCCGGCCTGGACGTGCTGGAGCAGCTGCACAAGGCCATCGTGCTGCGCGGCGGCCGGCTGGTGCTGGCCGGGCTCAATGCCCAGCCGCTGGCGGTGATGGAGCGCTCGGGCTTTTTGGAAAAAGTCGAGACGGTCTAGGGCTGCTAGCGGGTTCCGCCGCTGGGATTGACACTTTCTTCGTCAACCGACGCCGTGCCCTTGACCTTCAAATCAGCGTCGAACACCACCGTGAAAATGCGCGCCGTGCTGGGCGGGTTCAGGTAGCGCCAGTCGTAATGGGTTTCCTGCTTGAGCGCGTAGGGCGTGACCTTCATGGGCTTGCCGAGCATTTTTCGCACTTGCTCCATGCGCATGCCGGGCAGCACTTGCTCGAAATTGCGCGGCGTGAGCACCTGCCGGAGCGCGCTCATCTTTCCGTCGGCGCCTATCGTAATCATGTAATTCACATTGCCCTGCGGCTGGCGGCTGTACTCAAAAGTGCGGGCGCCCGGTGCCGCGGCCGCGCCGGGCTGGGGTATCTCGGCCATATCGGCCGCGTCCCAGATTTTTTCGGGCTCACCGAAACGGGCGCGCACGTCGGCTTCGGTCGCCACGCCTTCTTCAAGTTCGGTGATGCGCTGCGGGTCGCAGCCCACCAGGCCCAGGAAAAATGACAGCAGACTCATACAGGCAAGCATCCTTCGGAATGAAAAAGCGGTTGGGGCCGGCAAAGAAGGCAAAGAAGCTAAAAAGGGCGGAAACAAGGAAGGCATGGCGGACCCCGGTAAAATCAGCCAACTATACGTTTCAGGCAGTTTAGACCCCATGGCCCTCCTCAATATCTTCCGCCGCTCCGACTACACCTCCGACACGACGCAGTTCATCGACCAGCTCAAGGCCAAAAAGCCCACGCTGGAGGCCGAGCAGCGCGCCGGGCGCGCCTTGCTGTGGGACAAGAACCTGAACCGCAGCGAACAGGCCGAATACGGCGAAGCCCGTGTGCCACAGCAGCCCTACGTTTACGGCACCAGCAACCACCCCAACGGCAAATAAAGGGCTGACGCCCCCACGGTTGCACTCGCTGTTTCATGTCCCAGCCCCATTTCCCGCCCTCCCCCCAGGAACTGCCGCCGGCCGCCGCCCAGGCGCAGCCTGACGCGCCGGGCACGGACATGCCCGAAGTGATTGACCAGGTCGCGCTGGCACGCCTGTATGGCGAACCGCTGTTCGCGATGCCGCAGGACCTGTACATCCCGCCCGATGCGCTGCAGGTTTTCCTTGAGGCCTTCGAGGGTCCGCTGGACTTGCTGCTCTACCTGATCCGCAAGCAGAACTTCAACATCCTCGACATCCCGATGGCGGCGGTCACACGCCAGTACCTGACCTATGTCGATGAAATTCGCAGCACCAACCTGGAACTGGCGGCCGAATATCTCTTGATGGCAGCCATGCTGATCGAGATCAAGTCGCGCATGCTGCTGCCGCCCAAGAAAGTCGCGGAAGGCCAGGAGCCCGAAGACCCGCGCGCCGAACTGGTGCGCCGCCTGCTCGAGTACGAACAGATCAAGCTGGCCGCCCACAAGCTCAACGAAGTGCCGCAATTCGGCCGCGACTTCCTGCGCGCGCAGGTCTATGTCGAGCAATCGCTGCAGCCGCGCTTTCCCGACGTGAACGTGGTCGACCTGCAGGAGGCCTGGCGCGACATCGTCAAACGCGCCCGACTGGTGCAGCACCACGTCATCAGCCGCGAAGAACTCTCGGTGCGCGAGCACATGAGCATCGTGCTGCGCAAGCTGCAGGGCCGCAAGTTCCTGGAGTTCGAAGAACTGTTCGACGCCGCGCGCGGTATGCCCGTACTGGTCGTGACCTTTATCGCGCTGCTGGAGCTTTCCAAGGAAGGCCTGCTCGAAGTCACGCAGGCCGAGGCCTTCGCGCCCATCTACGTGCGCCTCGCGTACACCCCAGCCTAGAACATTGCCCCCACGCTTTTCACTTCGTGTAATGCGCTGCCCCCCGAGGGGGCCGCTGCGCCTGCGGTCTGGCAAAGCCAGTCCCGCGGCCCCTGCTGGTGGAGAAGACCTCCCCTGTTCAATGTGAGTGATTGATCCATGACGTCTGACAGCTCGGGTTTGCATCAATTCGACGTCCTCATCATCGGCAGCGGGCTGGCGGGCCTGGCCTCGGCGCTGCTGCTGGCGCCGACCCGGCGCGTGGCGGTGGTCACCAAACGCGAACTCAATGACGGCTCCAGCGCCTGGGCCCAGGGCGGCATGGCTGCCGTGCTGGCCGAGGGCGACACGCTGGCGCAGCACGTGGAGGACACCCTTATCGCCGGCGCCGGGCTGTGTGACCTGCCGGCCACGCAGGCCGTGGTGCAGGGCGCGCCCGAGGCCATCGCCTGGCTGCGCGCACTGGGCGTGGCGTTTTCGGAAGACGGCGAACACCCCGGTGAGTTGCACCTGACCCGCGAAGGCGGCCACAGCCAGCGCCGCATCGTGCACGCGGCCGACGCCACGGGCGCGGCCGTGCAGCGCACGCTGATGGAAAAGGTGCGCGCTACGCCGGGCATCACGCTGTTCGAGCACCACATGCTGGTCGACCTCATCACCGACCGGCAGCTCAAGCGGCCCGGCAAGCGCTGCCACGGCGCTTATGTGCTGGACACCCTGAGCGGCCAGGTGCTGACTTTCAGCGCCGGGCAGACCATCCTGGCGACCGGCGGTGCCGGCAAGGTTTACCTGTATTCGACCAACCCCGACACCGCCACCGGCGACGGCATTGCCGCCGCTTGGCGCGCGGGTTGCCGCGTGGGCAACATGGAGTTCATCCAGTTCCACCCGACCTGCCTCTACCACCCCGACGCCAAATCGTTTCTGATCACCGAGGCCGTGCGCGGCGAAGGCGGCAAGCTGCTGCTGCCGCCCTCGGCCGGCGGCGGGCGCTTCATGCCGGCGCACGACGAACGCGCCGAGCTCGCGCCGCGCGACGTGGTGGCGCGCGCCATCGACTTTGAAATGAAAAAGCACGGGCTGGACTGCGTCTACCTGGACATCTCGCACCAGAGCCCGGCGTTTTTGCAGGAGCACTTTCCCAACATCCTCCAGCGCTGCATCGAGCTGGGCATAGACATCACGCGCCAGCCTATCCCGGTGGTGCCGGCCGCGCACTACACGTGCGGCGGCGTGCTTACAGACCTGCAGGGCCGCAGCGATGTGGCAGGCCTGTATGCGATCGGCGAGACCGCCTGCACCGGCCTGCACGGCGCCAACCGCCTGGCCAGCAATTCGCTGGTTGAATGTGTGGTGCTGGCGCGCGCCGCAGCGAACGCCATCGAGGCCGAAGCCGCCACCGAAACGCCGGCCTTGCCGGCCTGGGACGAGAGCCAGGTCACCGATGCCGACGAGACCGTGGTGATCTCGCACAACTGGGACGAGCTGCGCCGCTTCATGTGGAACTACGTGGGCATTGTTCGCACTACCAAGCGGCTGGAGCGCGCGGCGCACCGCATCGCGCTGCTCGATGCCGAAATCCAGGAGTTTTATGCCAACTTCCGCGTGACACGCGACCTGCTGGAGCTGCGCAACCTGGTGCAGGTGGCCGACCTGATCGTGCGCTCGGCCCACGGCCGGCACGAAAGCCGCGGCCTGCATTTCAGCCGCGACTACCCAGGCACCGCCGGGCAGGCCGTTCCCACCGTACTGGTACCGCCTGCGAACTGATCTTTACCCACCCTTTTTGCCAACTTTTTATCTGGAATCCACATGCCTCATTTGATCGTTGAATATTCCGACAACCTGTCCGGCTTTCCCAAGGCTGAAATGCTCAAGGCACTGAATCAGGCGGTTGCCGCCAGCCCTGAAATCCAGGATGAATCCGACCTGAAAACCCGGTTGATCGCGCTGGACAGTTATGAAAGCGGGACGGCACCAGCCTCACGCGCCTTTGTGCACGCCCAGTTGCGCCTGCTGTCGGGACGCACGCCTGACGCCAAGAAGGACCTGGGCGAACGCATCATCGGCGTGCTGCGCCGCCTGACGCCACGCCCAGCGGGCCTGGCAGTGCAACTGAGCGTGGAGATGGTGGATATGGACCGCTCGACCTACGTGAAAGAAAAGTTTTAACGCACTTTGACGCCGGCCTTCAGACGAGGGCCGCATCTATCCAGCCCCTGAGGCTGTTCACAAACGCCCAGGCTTCTACCGTTGCCAGTTCGTCCACCCGTACGACGCGTTCAATCAACCGGCCCTCGCGCGAGGCCAGCGTACGGCCCACGCCCGGCAACAGCCCGCAGGTCAGCGGTGGTGTGACCCAGCGGCCATCCACCCGCATGGCGATGTTGCCGCGTGTGCATTCGGTGATCTCGCCCTTCGCATTCCACAGCACGGTGTCAAACACGTCCGGCGCGGTAGGCGTGAAGGCGTCGTAGTGGGCACGGCGTGTGGTTTTAAAACGCACAAACTCACTGCGAGCCTCGTCCAGCGGGCGGTCCGCAAGTTGCAGGCGCACACGGGGCGGTGAGGCTTCCATGGCATAAGCCTGGGCGCTGATTTTTCCGCCGGCGCTGAGCAACAGGCGCACGCGCCAAAGGCCTTGCGGGTGCGCTTCTCGCAAAGCCTGCAGGCAGACGGCGACCTGCGCCTCGTCCAATGGGTAGCCAAAGTGGGCAGCGGAAACCGCCATGCGCGTCAGGTGCTCATCGAGATTGCGTAGCTTGCCTGCTTCCAGCGCCAGCGTTTCAAGAATGTCGAACTGCATGCTCGCGCGCTCCAGAAAAGCCCGCTTGTGGCGCCATTCCTGCCACTCGGCTTCCGCCACCGATCCCGAGGTGATGCCGCTTCCGATGCCGCAGCGAGCTTCCTTGCCGCGCAGGCTCACGGTGCGTATCGGCACGTTGAAAGTCGCCGCGCCGCCGGGCTGCAGCACACCGATGGCGCCGCAATACACGCCGCGCGACCCGGCTTCCAGTTCACGGATCGCCCGCATGGCGCGCACCTTGGGCGCGCCGGTCACCGAGCCGCAAGGGAACAGCGCGGCAAACACATCGGCCAGGCTGCAACCGTCGCGCGTGCGCGCCTCCACGTCCGAGGTCATCTGCCACACCGCCGGCAGCGCCTCGGTATGGAACAGGCGCGGCACACGGACGCTGAAAGGCTGAGCGATGCGCGACAGGTCGTTGCGCAGCAGGTCCACGATCATCACGTTTTCGGCGCGCTCCTTGGGGGAACTGCGCAGCGCCTCAGCTTGCGCGGCATCGTCCTGCGGGTTCAGGCCGCGCGGCGCCGTGCCTTTCATGGGCCGCGTCAGCAAGCTCTCTTCGCGCCAGTCGAAAAACAGCTCAGGCGCAACCGACAGCAGTTGCTCATCGCCCGTGTCCATAAAGGCCGCATAACCGCCCGGCTGGGCGTGCTGCAAGGCCTGGAACAGGGCCAGGGCGCTGCCGCTACCGCTATCGCCATCCAGCACGCCCCGCATCTGCGCCGTGAAATTGACCTGGTAATACTCGCCGGCGGCAATCGCGTTCTGCAGCTGGGCCAGCGCCGCATCAAAAGCAGGGCGCGCCATCGGCTCCTGCCATTGCAGTTGCGGCGATGTCTCTTGTGTGGGCTGCGGCCAGGGCAGCGCGGTGTCATGCACAGCGAACCAGGCCAGCGGTCCCTCAGCCGGATGCACGGCCAGCGCGGCATCAAAAGCGCTGGCGGCCTCGTAACGCAGGTAACCCACGCACCAGGCACCGCGCAGCGCCGCGGCTTGCGCGGCATCCAGCACCGCACCCACGTCCTGGGGACTGTGCGCCACCAGCACTTCGCGGGGCGCACCGAAAGCCCGGCGCAGGCGCTGTCCGTCGGATTGCCGTGGATCGGCGAAGTCGATCAGGGCGGAGAGCTTGCCCGTCAAGCCGCGCCCTTCAAGCCGCGCCGATATGCGGCACCAGGCCGGCCACTGGCTTGCCCGCCTTGAGGGCTGCGGTAAACGCCAGCATGCGGTCAATCGGCAAACGGGCGCGCAGGCCGAGGGCCGCATCGACGGTGATTTCATTGGCGCCGCTCTCCAGCACCTGCGCCAGCCCGGCCAGGCCGTTCATGGCCATCCACGGGCAGTGCGCGCAGCTTTTGCAGGTAGCGCTGTTGCCGGCGGTCGGTGCCTCGATAAACACCTTGCCCGGGTTGAGCGTGCGCAGCTTATGCATCATGCCGTTGTCGGTGGCAACGATGAATTCTTTCGCGTCCATCTCGCGTGCGGCCTTGAGGATGCCGGAGGTGGACCCCACGGCATCGGCCAGCGCGACAACGTCGGCGGGTGACTCGGGATGCACCAGCACACGCGCGCCGGGGTGTTCCGCTTTCAGCGCCTGCAGCTCGAAGGCCTTGAACTCGTCGTGCACGATGCAGGCGCCATTCCAGAACACCATGTCGGCGCCGGTCTCGCGCTGGATGTAGGCGCCCAGGTGCCGGTCCGGTGCCCAGAGAATCTTCTGGCCCTGGTTTTTCAGCGCGCGCACGATGTCGAGCGCACAGCTGGAAGTGACCACCCAGTCGGCGCGCGCCTTCACGGCGGCGCTGGTGTTGGCGTAGACCACCACAGTGCGGTCCGGATGGGCGTCGCAGAACGCGCTGAATTCATCGACTGGGCAGCCCAGATCCAGCGAGCAGGTTGCGTCGAGGTCGGGCATGAGCACGCGCTTTTCGGGCGACAGGATTTTGGCGGTCTCGCCCATGAAGCGCACGCCGGAAACCACCAGGGTCTGCGCCGCATGGTCGCGGCCGAAGCGGGCCATTTCCAGCGAGTCCGACACCAGGCCGCCGGTTTCTTCGGCCAGGTCCTGCAGGTCGGGGTGCACGTAATAGTGCGACACCATGACGGCGTTGCGCGCCTTGAGCAACTCGCGGATGCGGGTTTTGAGCGCCGCACGCTCAGCCTGCGTGGGCTCGGCCGGCACCCGGGCCCAGGCCTGGTGCGTGCTGCAAACACCTGCAGCTTCAGGCTGCTCGTAGTCAACGCGAATCGGCACGGCCGCCTGCATGTTCACGCCTCCTGCGCGTCAAAGCGCATGGAAAAATCAATGGCCCGCACGTCCTTGGTCAGCGTGCCTATGGAAATCCGGTCCACGCCGGTTTCGGCCAGGGTACGCAGGCCGTCCAGGGTGACGCCGCCGGAAATCTCCAGCACGGCGCGCCCGGCGTTGAGGCGCACGGCTTCTTTTAAATCGGGCAGGCTCATGTTGTCCAGCAGCACCATGCGCGCGCCGGCGTCCAGGGCCTGGGCCAGTTCATCCAGGTTTTCAACCTCGATCTCCACAAAATCGGCTTGCGCTGCGACTTCGGCCGCGCGCGCCAGCACCTGCTTGATGCCGCCGGCCGCTGCGATGTGGTTTTCCTTGATCAGCACCGCGTCGTACAAACCGACCCGGTGGTTGGTGCCACCGCCGGCCGTCACCGCGTATTTCTGTGCGAGCCGCAGGCCGGGCAGCGTCTTGCGCGTGTCCACGATCTGCGCAGGCGTGCCTTTCACGATATCGACATAGATTGCCGTCTTGGTCGCCACCGCGCTGAGCAGTTGCAGAAAGTTGAGCGCCGTGCGTTCGCCCGACAACAGAGCGCGGGCTTGGCCGCGCACCTCAAACACCACCTGATCGGCTTTGCAGCGCTCACCGTCCTTCACATGCCAGATGAACTGGGCCTGCGGGTCCAGCTGCCGCATCGTGGCTTCGACCCAGGCGCTGCCGCAGATGACAGCGCTTTCGCGTGCCAGCACTTGGGCCCGGGCCTGGCGGGCCGAGTCGATCAGGCCGGCCGTCAGGTCGCCGGCGCCTATGTCTTCGGTGAGCGCGCGCGCCGCGTCGGCTTGGGCCAGGGCGGCCAAGGCCTCTGCGGAGAAATCAAATGACTTTTTCATGAGTAATCTAAGAAAGAAGCGACGGCATACCGTGCACTAAACTATTAAATAGAGCCTAAAACTGTCGCGAATGTTACAGCGACCGGCCGGCGGCCTGATGCCGCGGCCCTACCCGCCGTCCCGGCGCTTCCTTGTTGCCCCATTTTCCTCCACGCCCACCATGTTCAGAACCCTGCTCAAATCCAAAATCCACCGCGCCGCGGTGACGCATTGCGAACTCAACTATGAAGGCTCCTGCGCCATCGACGAGGACCTCCTGGACGCCGCCAACCTGGCCGAGAACGAGCAGGTGCACATCTGGAACATCAACAACGGCGAGCGCTTCATCACCTACGCGATACGCGCTGAGCGCGGCAGCCGCATCATCTCGGTCAACGGCTCGGCCGCGCGCCGCGCCGCCGTGGGCGACCTGGTCATCATTGCCGCCTTCGCGCAGGTGCATGAGGACCATGTCGCGGGCTTCAGCCCCAAGCTGGTGTTCGTGAATCCGGACAACCGCATCAAGGAAGAGCGCTCCACCATCCCGGTGCAGCAGCCCTGAACTGTTCGGCTCGCATGGACAACGCTTCGATGATCCGGCACAGCCTGCGCCATGTGTGGCACCCCTGCACGCAGATGAAGCTGCACGAGGCCCAGCCGCCCGTGCCGATTGCGCGCGCCGAAGGCGTCTGGCTTTACGACTTTGAGGGCCGGCGCTACCTGGACGGCATCAGCTCCTGGTGGGTCAACCTGTTCGGCCACGGCCACCCGCACATCAAGGCGGCGCTGCGCGAGCAGCTCGACACGCTGGACCACGTGATGCTGGCCGGCTTCACGCACCAGCCGGTGGTGGAGCTTTCCGAGCGCCTGGGCGCGCTGACCGGCCTGGGCCATGCCTTTTACGGCAGCGACGGCGCCAGCGCCACCGAGATCGCGCTCAAGATGAGCGCGCATTACTGGCGCAACAGCGGCCGGCCCGAAAAAAGCCGTTTCATAGGCCTGGCCGGCGGCTACCACGGCGAGACCGTGGGCGCGCTGGCTGTGACCGACATCGCCATCTTTCGCGAAGCCTATGCGCCGCTGGTGCGTCTGGCCGCCACCGTGCCCAGCCCCGACGCGCGCAGCGCCGAGGATGGCGAAAGCGCAGCGGACGCAGCACGCCGCGCCGCTGCCGGCCTGCAGGCCTGGCTGGAGCAACACCATGCGGAAACTGCCGCGCTCATCGTCGAGCCCCTGGTGCAGTGCGCCGCCGGCATGGCCATGTACGACGCAACCTACCTGCGCGAAGCACGCGCGCTGTGCGACCGCTACGAGGTGCACCTGATCGCCGACGAAATCGCCACCGGTTTCGGCCGCACGGGCAGTATGTTCGCGCACCAGCAGGCCGGCATACGGCCCGACTTCATCTGCCTTTCGAAAGGGCTGACAGGCGGCACGCTGCCGCTGTCGGCCGTGCTGACCACCGATGCGGTCTACGACGCCTTTTACGACGACGAAGTGGCGCGCGGATTTTTGCATTCACACTCCTACACCGGCAATCCACTGGCCTGCCGCGCCGCGCTGGCCACGCTGGAGCTGTTCGAACAAACCGATGCGCTCGCGCGCAACGCCGAGATAGCCCAGGTGCTGGATGCTGCTTTCGCGCCGCTGACTGCCCATCCTGCCGTGGGACATGCGCGCCGGCTGGGCATGATCTGGGCCTGGGATATTGAACCCGGCAAGGCACCCCACTTCGCCCGCCGCTACACGCAGCATGCCATGGCCAACGGCGTGCTGCTGCGCCCCATAGGCCAGACGATTTACGCCATGCCGCCTTATGTGATGGATGCGGAGTCTGCCCGGCACCTGGCGAGTGGCGCGCTGGCGGCGCTGAAGGCCACGCTGGCCGAAGAAGAGGGAAACGGACATGGCTGAGTCCACACGCAAGCTCTCCGTGTTTGTCACCGGCACCGACACCGGCGTGGGCAAGACCCTGGCCAGCGCCGGGCTGCTGTACGCGCTGGCCCGCCACCACGTTCGCGTGGCCGGCATGAAACCCGTGGCTGCGGGCACGGTGCAAGTCGATGGCCAGGATGTCAATGAAGACGTGATCGTGCTGCGCGCCGCCTCCAACTGCCGCGTGCCGCCTGAACTCGACAACCCGGTCTTGCTGCCCGACCCGGTCTCGCCGCACATCGCCGCGGCACGCGCCGGTACCCGCATTGATATTGCCCACCTGGTGGCCTGCCAGCGCCAGCTCGAGCAACTGGCTGACGCCGTGGTGGTTGAAGGCGCGGGCGGCTTCGAGGTGCCGCTGTCCGACAGTGAAACCGGCGCCGACCTGGCCCAGGCCCTGGGCCTGCCGGTGGTGCTGGTGGTGGGCCTGCGATTGGGCTGCCTCAACCATGCACTGCTGACCGCCAATGCGGTACGCACGCGCGGGCTCACGCTGGCGGGCTGGGTGGCCAACCACGTGGACGCCGCCATGCTCGCGCAAACGGACAACATCGCCTTCCTGCGGCAAAAACTGCAGGCGCCGCTGCTGGCCACCATCCCGCACCAGGCCGTGCCCGATCCACGCGTGGTCCACTTCGACTTACCTTCCGAATGGCAATGACAACCACTTCCTGGCTCGACGAATTTCCGGCGCGCCTGGTCGAACTGGACAGCACGCACCTGCGCCGCCAGCGCCGCGCGGTGCGGCCCGAAAGCGGCGCGCGCCTCACGGTGGACGGCCGGAGCATGCTGGCCTTTTGCAGCAACGACTACCTGGGCCTGGCCATCCACCCGGCCCTCGTGCAAGCGGCCTGCGAAGGCGCGCAAACCTATGGCGTGGGGGCCGGCGCCTCCCCACTCGTCAGCGGCCACAGCGAAGCCAACGCTGAACTGGAGCGCGAACTTGCGACCTTTGTAGGCCTGCCGCGCGCGCTGTATTTTTATGCGGGCTATGCGACCAACATCGGCATCGTGCCGGCACTGGTGGGCGCGGGCGACGCGGTTTTTTCGGACGCGCTCAACCATGCCTGCCTGATCGACGGCGCGCGGCTGTCGCGCGCGCAGATACACCGCTACGCGCATGTGGACCTGGGCGCACTGGAAAATGAACTCGCGCGCAGCGAGGCGCCGCGCAAACTCGTGATAAGCGACGCGGTCTTCAGCATGGACGGCAACAGCGCCGACATCCCCGCGCTGCTGGCGCTGTGCGAGCGCTACGACGCCCTGCTGCTGCTGGACGACGCCCACGGTTTCGGCGTGCTGGGCCCCCAGGGCCGCGGCAGCCTGGCCGCCGCCGGGCTGCATGGCGCACAGGCCTCGCGCCGCGTGCTTTACATGGCCACGCTGGGCAAGGCCGCCGGTGCCGCCGGCGCCTTTGTGGCGGGCGACGACGCGCTGGTCGAATGGCTGCTGCAAAAAACCCGCAGCTATATTTTTGCCACGGCCGCACCCGCGCTGCTCGCAAGCGCGCTGCGCGCCAGCCTGCGCGTGATGGAAGAAGACGAGTGGCGGCGCGCACATTTGCAGCGCCTGATCGTGCGCCTGCGTGATGGCCTCACGCCGGGCCTCAAGGGCAGCGGCTGGCAGCTGCCGGTTTCACAGACCGCCATCCAGCCACTGCTGATAGGCTCCAACGACCGCGCCTTGGCCGTCATGGAAGGCCTGCGCGAGCGCGGCATCTGGGTGCCGGCCATACGGCCGCCCACAGTTCCCGAAGGTACGGCCCGCCTGCGCATCGCGCTGTCGGCCGCACACAGCGAAGCCGACGTCGACCAACTGGTTGAAGCCTTGACCATCCTGGCGCGACAGGCCGCTTAACCATCTCCAATCTCTTCAAAAATCTCTTCAGCTAGACTCCAAAACCCCATCCCATGGAAGGAAGAACAATGTCCCACGTTGCAGAACAAACCGTCACCTTGCACCGCCCGCGCGCCAAGGCTACGCCGGCACCCACCGCCGGCGAACAGCGCTGGAGCGTGGACGACATCGAGGCGCTGTTCAACCTGCCCTTTCCTGAATTGATGCACCGCGCGCAAACCGTGCACCGTGAAAACTTCGACCCCACGCGCGTCGAGTTCGCCACCCTGCTGTCGGTCAAGACCGGCGGCTGCGCCGAAGACTGCGGCTATTGCCCGCAAGCCGCGCGCTACGACACCGGCGTGGAAGCCAGCAAGCTCATGGAGCCGGCCGAGGTGCTGGCCGCCGCGCAGCGCGCACAGGCGGCGGGCGCCACGCGTTTTTGCATGGGCGCGGCCTGGCGCTCGCCCAAGGACCGCGACATCGAAAAAGTCGCCGAGCTGGTGCGCACCGTGAAGGCCCTGGGCCTGGAAACCTGCGCCACACTGGGCATGCTGGAAGACGGCCACGCACAAACCCTGCAAAGCGCCGGCCTGGACTACTACAACCACAACCTCGACAGCGCGCCTGATTTTTACGGCGACATCATCACCACGCGCGATTACCAGGACCGCCTGGACACGCTGGCGCGCGTGCGCAGCGCAGGCGTCAAGGTCTGCTGCGGCGGCATCGTCGGCATGGGCGAGACGCGCCGCCAGCGCGCCGGCCTGGTGGCCGAGCTCGCCAACCTCACGCCCTACCCCGAGTCGGTGCCCATCAACAACCTGGTGAAGATTGAAGGCACGCCGCTGGCCAACCAAGCCGACCTGGACCCGTTCGAGTTCGTGCGCACCATCGCCGTGGCACGCATCACCATGCCGACCGCGCGCGTGCGCCTGTCGGCCGGCCGCCAGCAAATGGGCGACGGCGTGCAGGCCCTGTGCTTCCTGGCCGGCGCCAATTCGATTTTTTACGGCGACAAGCTGCTGACCACCGGCAACCCCGACACCGAGGCAGACGTCAAGCTGCTGGAGCGCCTGGGCATGAGCCGGTCGGCACCCGAAACGCGTTAAGACGCACAGCTTGTCTGGGCTCTCTAAACCGCACGCCAAAAAGTACGGTCAAGCTGGTTAGACTCTCGCTAAATTCCGGATCGGGCCCACCATGACGACCCCTGCCAATACCGCCACCGCTGCCACCCCCTACGGCACGCTGCCGCCTTCTTCCACGCCGTCGGCACGCAAGCCGCTGAGCCTGCCGCGCCTGCGCGAAATGCATGCGCACGGCGAAAAAATCACCATGCTGACAGCCTACGACGCGACCTTCGCGGCGGTGGCCGACGCGGCCGGCGTGGAATGCATCCTGGTCGGCGATTCGCTGGGCATGGTCTGCCAGGGCCTGACCAGCACCGTCGGCGTCAGCCTGGAGACCATGCGCCACCACACCGAATGCGTGGCCAACGGCCTGCGCCGCTCGCAGGCCACGGCCTGGCTGATCGGCGATCTGCCCTTCGGCAGTTACCACGAATCGAAAGAGCAGGCCCTGCGCAGCGCCGTGGTGCTGATGCAGGCCGGCGCCCACATGGTCAAGCTTGAAGGCGGCGGCTGGACCGCCGAGACCGTGCGCTTCCTGGTCGAACGCGGTATTCCGGTCTGCGCCCACCTGGGCCTGACGCCGCAGACGGTGCATGCGCTGGGCGGCTACCGCGTGCAGGGCAAAGGCGATGAAGCCGCCGCCACGCTCAAGCGCCAAGCCCGCGAGCTGCAGGACGCCGGCGCCGCCATGATGGTGCTCGAGATGGTGCCCGCGGTCCTGTCGGCCGAACTGACAAAAGAACTCACCCACTGCGCCACCATAGGCATAGGCGCCGGCCAGGGCACGGCCGGCCAGGTGCTGGTGCTGCACGACATGCTGGGCATGAACCTGGGCAAGATGCCGAAGTTCGTGCGCAACTTCATGGAAGGCCCTGACAACAAGTCCGCCAGCGTGCGCGGCGCCATGGAAGCTTATGTGCGCGCCGTGAAGGACGGCAGCTTTCCGGTGAACGCCACGCACGCGTGGTAAGCCCTCCCCTTGCGCCACCCATTCCTGGAGACATGATGCAGATCGTCCACACCATCCCCGAATTGCGCGAGGCCCTTAGCCCCTACAAGCGCCCGGCTTTTGTACCCACCATGGGCAACCTGCACGACGGTCATATCGCCCTTGTGAAGCAGGCCAAGCCGCTGGGCGACGTGAGCGTCTCCAGCATCTTCGTGAACCGCCTGCAGTTCGCACCGCATGAGGACTTCGACAGCTACCCGCGCACGCTGGACGCTGACGCCGAGCGCCTGAAGGCCGCCGGCTGCAACGTGCTGTTCGCGCCGCTCGAAAAGCACCTTTACCCCGAACCGCAGACCTACAAGGTGCACCCGGCCACGGATTTGAGCGACATTCTTGAAGGCCACTTCCGGCCCGGCTTTTTCATCGGCGTGAGCACGGTGGTGCTCAAGCTGTTTTCCTGCGTGTTCGCCGGTATGCCTTCAGGCGTTGCGGCTTTCGGCAAGAAGGACTACCAGCAGGTCATGGTGGTGCGCCGCATGGTGCAGCAGTTCGCGCTGCCCATCGAGATCCTGGCCGGTGAAACCCAGCGTGCCGAGGACGGCCTGGCCTTGTCATCGCGCAACGGCTACCTGAGCGCCGCCGAGCGTGCCGAGGCCGTGGAACTGTCCAAAGCCATACGCGCGTTGGGCGAAGCCGCCCGCGCCGCCGGCACGCCAGACCTGCCCGCGCTCGAAGCCCAGGCCATGCAGGCGCTGGCCCGCCGCGGCTGGAAGCCCGACTACCTGACGGTGCGGCGCCGCACCGACCTGCTGGCGCCGCAAGGCCCGCTGGCCGGTGAGCCGCTGGTGGTGCTGGGCGCCGCCAAGCTGGGCAGCACGCGGTTGATCGACAACCTGGAAATCTAGATACCAAGCCGTGCACATCAAACCCGTTGACCCTCTCTCGCCCGAAGCGCAATCACTGATCGCCCAATCCGACGCCTATATGGCGGCGCTTTATCCGGCCGAAAGCAATCACCTGGAAAGTGTGGAGGCCCTGCGCCAATCCCATGTGCTGTTCGTGGGCGCCCACGTCGATGGTGCGCTCGTGGGCTGCGGTGCGGTCAAGACCATGGACGATGACGGAAGGTACGGCGAAATCAAGCGCGTCTTTGTGCTGGACGCGCATCGCGGCAAAGGTTTGTCCAAAGCCATCATGCAAACGCTGGAGACGCACCTCGCGGCCAGCGGCGTGGGCCTGGCAAGGCTCGAAACCGGCATCCACCAGCCCGAAGCGTTGGGCCTTTATGCAAAGCTCGGTTATGTGGCGCGGGAGCCGTTTGGCGGGTATGCACCCGATCCCTTGAGCGTCTTCATGGAAAAGTCGCTGGCATGAGTGCAGTCACCATACGCCTGGCCGCCCTGCCAGATCTGACGGCGGTGGCCGCGCTGTTTGACGCCTACCGGCAGTTTTACGAGCAGCCCGCCGATGCCGCGCTGGCGCTGCAGTTTATTGGCGAGCGCATGCGCAGGCAGGAGTCGGTGATCCTGGTCGCGCAAGCGGCGGAGTCCATCGTGGGGTTTTGCCAGCTCTACCCCAGCTTCTGTTCGGTGATCGCCCAGCCGATTTACACGCTTTACGATCTCTATGTGGCGCCCGCGGCCCGCAAGACCGGCGCCGGCCGCGCGCTGATGCAGGCGGCCCACGACCATGCCCGGCAACACGGATTCGCCCGGCTGGACCTCAGCACCGCCAGGACCAACCACCAGGCCCAGGCCCTGTATGAATCGCTGGGCTGGGTGCGCGACGAAGTTTTCCTGTACTACAACAAGGCGATTCCCGGGACGACTGGGCCGGCTTGACCAGGCCAGGCACGCGGACAGGCGCCGCAGCCTTGGGGTGTAAAGTTCACGGAGAGGTATTTACCGTCGCGGTATATCGCCGCGTCTGCAGGAGTTCCACCATGGCCATTCCCCACGCTGCCTCCGGGCAACTCATCAACGTCCTGCCGCTGGCGGGCGAGATTTCGGAAGCCAGAACCGTCGCGCTGTTCAAAAGCGACGAACTGGAAGTCATGCGCCTCATCGTGCCGGCCGGCAAGACTGTGCCTTCGCACCAGGTCAAGGGCGAAATTACCGTGCAGTGCCTGGAAGGCGAGGTGGCCTTCACCGCGGGCGGGCAGACCCAGGCCATGAAGGCGGGCCAATTGTTATGGCTGGCTGGTGGGGTGCCGCATGGGCTCACGGCCGTGCGGGATGCATCGCTGCTGGTGACGCTGCATTTGTGCAAATAGGACTGCGATGGGGTGTGCTGGGAGTCCCAGCGTGAGCCCGAGGATCAGGCCAGCTCGGCCGTAGGGCCGCGGCCCATCAGCATGGCTACCGCCTCGGCCGGCTGGAGCTTGCCGTCCAGCAAGGCCACCACGCTTTGGGCGATCGGCATCTCCACACCCAGGCCGGCCGCGCGCTGGACCACGGTGCGTGCGCAGTACACACCCTCGGCGACGTGGCCCAGCGAAGCCACCGCTTGCTCAAGTGTCTGACCCTGGGCCAGCAGCAAGCCCACCTTGCGGTTGCGGCTCAGGTCGCCGGTGGCTGTCAGCACCAGGTCGCCCAGGCCCGAAAGGCCGGTGAAGGTTTCCGCGCGAGCGCCCAGAGCCACCCCCAGACGCGTCATTTCGGTCAGACCGCGCGTGATGAGGGCTGCGCGCGCATTCAAGCCCAATTGCAGGCCGTCGCACAGGCCGGTGGCGATGGCCAACACGTTCTTGACGGCGCCACCCACCTCCACGCCTACCACGTCGTCATTGGCGTAAACGCGCAGCGTAGCGCTGTGGAATGCGTCGACCAGCGCGTCGCGGACTTCGGCATGTTCGCTGGCCGCGACCAGCGCCGTCGGCTGGCCGCGCGCGACTTCCAGCGCGAAGCTCGGGCCGCTGAGCACGCCGGCCCTCAAGCCGGGTGCGGCTTGGGCGCGTATTTCGTGGACCATCAGCCCGAAAGGCGAAGCAGCGGCCTCCACCGGAGCCTCGAAGCCCTTGCTGAGCCAGGCCACGGGCGCCTTGGCATCCCGCAGGCTGTGCAGCATGCCGCGAGCCGCCGAGACCGGCGTCGCCAGGACGATGAGATCTTGGCCCGCCACCGCCTGGGCCAGCGGGACATCGCCGCCTTGCAACGCCAGCGCGGCAGGCAAAGCAATGCCGGGCAGGTAGCGGGCATTGGCACGCGAGGCCTGCAGGCCGGCAAGCTGCGCGGCATCACGCGCCCACAGGGTGACCTGGTGGCGCGAGGCGCTGCTGACGGCCAGCGCCGTGCCCCAGGCACCCGCGCCGATGACCAGTATTTTCATGAGGGCGTCACGCGGACATCGCCAGGCGCCCGGGGCTTCACCCCGGCGGCCATCAGACGATGATTTGGGACGGGGCGGGCTCGGCGGCCGCGGCTTCAGCCTGCTGCTGCTCGTACATGGCCTGGAAGTTGATTTCAGCCATGTGCACGGGCGGGAAGCCGCCGCGCTGGATCACGTCAGCCACATTGCCGCGCAGGTAGGGGTACACAATTTGCGGGCAGGCGATGCCCAGAATGGCGCCCATCTGCTCGGGCGGCACGTTGCGGATTTCAAAAATGCCGGCCTGTTTGGCCTCCACCAGGAACACCGTCTTGTCGGCGATCTTGGTCTGCACGGTGGCCGTCACCGCAACTTCGAACAGGCCTTCGGCGATGGGCGTGGCTCCCACCCCCAGCTGGATGTCCACGCTGGGCTGTTCCTGGTTCAGCAGGATTTCAGGCGAATTGGGCTGCTCCAGCGACACGTCCTTGAGGTAAACGCGCTGGATCTGGAATACGGGGTCAAGATTGGCTTCAGCCATGGTGCTCTTTCGGGTACGGGAAAGTTGAGGTTCAGATGCGCGGCAAGCCGGCGACCAACAAATGATTATAGGGAGCCCCCACGGTCGCTCACTTCGTGTAGCTCCCTGCCCCCCGAGGGGGCCGCTGTGCCTGCGGTCTGGCAAAGCCAGTCCCGCGGCCCCGGCTGGTGAGGTCGGGGAACTTTAGAGATTTTTCTTGAGAAGTGGCATGAGGCCACCGCGGCCGTCGAGGGCCATCAGGTCGTCGCAGCCGCCTACGTGGGTTTCGCCAATGAAGATTTGCGGCACGGTGCGCCGTCCGGTGATGTCCATCATCTTCTGGCGTTCGCCAGGCACCATGTCGACGCGGATTTCATCGAGTTCGGTGACGCCGCGCTGCTTGAGCAACTGCTTGGCCTGAATGCAGTAAGGGCAGGTGCCGGTGGTATAGATCTTGACGGTTTGCATGATGTCTCCGGGGCGCGCCAGCAGGGATGCGGCGCGGTAAGGTCCATGAAGCAGGACTTGACGGGTCAGGCAGGTTTCGTGCCTGCTTTGACCCGACCAAGCCTTATTCAGGCCTTTTCAAGGGGAAGGTTAGCCTCTTTCCAGGCTTTGAGCCCGCCGCCCAGCGATTGGGCCTGCTCGTAACCAAGCTTTTTGGCCACGGCGACGGCGCGGCCGGCGCGCGCACCGGTGGCGCAAACCAAAATCAGGGGGAGGCCCTTGTTCTTGACCGTGGTGGGCAATTTGTCTTCCAGCTCGCTGAAAGGCACGTTCTTGGCGCCCGTGACGTGGCCGGCGGCGAATTCATCGGCTTCGCTGACGTCCACCACCACCGCTTTTTCGCGGTTGATCAGTTGCACCGCGCCACTGGCGGTCAGCGCGCCCGCGTTCAGGCCGCTGGAGATCATGGGCCAAACCAGCATGCCGCCCGAGGCGATCGCTATCGAAATCAGCATCCAGTTGTCGATCAGAAATTTCACGGTATACCCTTTGTGTATTTTTCAGCTAACCCGTGATTTTAGAATGGAGGGAACAAACGCCCTGCCGGCCACCCTCTCTAATCCCTTATTTCCCCTTTTTTTCACTCTTCACCCTTCCAACCATGTACAAACTCGTGCTCATACGCCACGGCGAATCCAGCTGGAACCTCGAAAACCGCTTTACCGGCTGGACCGACGTGGACCTCACGGAAACCGGCATTGAACAGGCCAAAAACGCCGGCAAGCTGCTTAAAAGCGAAGGCTATGAGTTCGACCTGGCCTACACCAGCGTGCTCAAGCGCGCGACCCGCACGCTCTGGCACACGCTGGACGAAATGGACCGCACCTGGTTGCCCGTGGTACACAGCTGGCGCCTCAACGAACGCCATTACGGCGCACTGCAGGGGCTGAACAAGGCCGAAACCGCCAAGAAATTCGGCGACGAACAGGTGCTGGTCTGGCGCCGCAGCTACGACACGCCACCGCCGCCGCTCGAGGCAAACGACCCGCGCAGCGAACGCGACGATCCGCGCTACGCCAGGCTTCAGCCCGGCCAGGTGCCGCTGACCGAATGCCTCAAAGACACCGTGGAACGCGTGCTGCCCTTCTGGAATGAGTCGATGGCGCCCGCCATCAAGGCCGGCAAGCGCATCGTGGTCGCGGCGCACGGCAATTCCATACGCGCGCTGGTGAAATACCTGGACAACATCTCCGACAGTGACATCGTCGGGCTCAACATCCCCAACGGCATACCGCTGGTCTATGAGCTGGATGCCAAGCTCAAACCCCTGCGGCATTACTACCTGGGCGACAGCGAGGCTGCGGCCAAGGCGGCGGCTGCCGTGGGCGCCCAAGGGAAAGCCTGATTTCCCGCCTCGCGCCGCCTTCGCACGGATTTTTGTAAAAGTCCTGTAAATAGCCACCCGTTTTGCCTCTTTTTTCGCGCCGCGCCTTGACGGGAGCGGAACTGGGGGCTCCAGCCTTTCTCCAAGGTGTATATTGCTTCCCACGGGGGGAACAAGGGTTTCCCAACGGCTTACGAAGGTATTTTTTTATGGGTCAAAAGCTCAAGATAGCAGGCTGGATTTCAATCGGCGCCGTGGCGGGCGCCCTCACCACCGTGCAACTGCAGGCAGTGGCCCGCGCGGGCGTCGCGCCCCTTCCACTCGAAGAGCTGCAGCAACTCGCAGCGGTTTTTGGCATGGTCAAGACCGATTACGTCGAACCGGTTGACGAGAAAAAGCTCATCACCGACGCCATTTCGGGCATGGTGGCCAGCCTGGACCCCCATTCGGTTTATTTCGATAAAAAGTCCTTCAAGGAATTCCGCGAGGGCACGACGGGCCGCTTTGTCGGTGTCGGCATCGAGATCAGCCAGGAAGACGGCCTTGTCAAGGTGGTCTCGCCGATCGAAGGCTCGCCCGCCGACCGCGCCGGCCTCAAACCCAATGACCTGATCACTCGCATCGACGACACCGCGGTCAAGGGCCTCACACTCAATGAGGCCGTCAAAAAGATGCGCGGCGAACCCCGGACCAAGGTGTTGCTGACCATCTTCCGCAAGGATGAAAACCGCACTTTCCCCGTCACCATCACGCGGGAAGAAATCCGCACCCAGTCCGTTCGCAGCAAGGTAGTGGAGCCTGGCTACGCCTGGGTGCGCCTGAGCCAGTTCCAGGAGCGTACGGTCGAAGACTTCGTGACCAAGCTCGAGCAGATTTACAAGCAGGAACCCAACCTCAAGGGCCTGGTGCTCGATTTGCGCAACGACCCCGGCGGCCTGCTGGATGCCGCCGTCGCGGTGTCGGCTGTCTTCCTGCCTGAAAACGTCACCGTGGTGTCCACCAACGGCCAACTGGCCGAAAGCAAGTTCACCTACAAGGCCGCGCCCGAGTTCTACCAGCGCCGCAACGGAGGCGACCCGCTCAAGCGCCTGCCCGCAGCCCTCAAGAACGTGCCGCTGGTGGTGCTGGTCAACGAAGGTTCGGCCTCGGCCAGCGAGATCGTGGCCGGTGCGCTGCAAGACTACAAGCGCGCCACCATCATGGGCACGCAAACCTTCGGCAAGGGCTCGGTGCAAACCGTGCGGCCCCTGGGCCCCGATACCGGCCTGAAGCTCACCACGGCGCGCTACTACACCCCCAGCGGCAAATCCATCCAGGCGCGAGGCATCGTGCCCGACGTGATGGTCGACGAAACCGCCGAAGGCAGCCCGTTTGCCGCCCTGCGTACCCGCGAAGCCGATCTGGAGAAACACCTCAACAGCGGCCAGGGCGCCGAGGTCAAGGATGCCAACCGCGAAAAAGCCCGAGAAGTCGCGCTGAAACGCCTTGAGGAAGAGGCCAAGAAGACGCCGGAACAACGCCGCCCGCCCGAACTGGGCAGCGACAAGGATTTCCAGCTGGCCCAGGCAATCAACCAGCTCAAAGGCCGCCCTGTGCTGGTCAGCAAGACCGCCGTCGTCGAGCCCAAGAACGAGAAAAAAGAAAATTAAGACCGTGACGGGATAGCGCCGTAATGCCGGCCCTCCCTCAGCCTTCTTATTTTCATTATTCTCAGGTTCCCGGGCTGGTTTCTCCCGCCCTCTCTTTACCGAGGCCGCCCTGTCCAGCGCGGCCTCCTTTCCTTCCATGAACGACGACCAGCTGCTTCGCTACTCCCGGCACATCCTGCTCGACGAAATCGGCATTGAAGGCCAGGACAAGCTGCTGAACGCGCATGTGCTGATTGTTGGGGCCGGCGGCCTGGGCTCGCCGGTTGCGCTCTACCTGGGCAGCGCCGGCGTCGGCCACATCACCATCGCCGACCATGACCGCGTCGACGCCACCAACCTGCAGCGTCAGGTCGCCCACACGCTGGGCCGCATCGGTGAATTCAAGGCCGAATCCGCCCGGCAGGCCATCGCGGCGATCAATCCCGACGTGACAGTCACGCCCGTCACGCAGCGGGCTGAGGGTGCGCTGCTGGATGAATTGGTGGCCAAGGCCGACTTGGTGCTCGACTGCACCGACAACTTCGCGACCCGCCATGCGATCAACCGCGCCTGTGTAAAGCATCGCAAGCCACTGGTCTCAGGCGCGGCCATCCGCTTTGACGGCCAGGTCGCCGTGTTTGATGCACGCAATGCGCAGTCTCCCTGTTACGCCTGCGTGTTTCCCGAGTCGGAGTTGTTGGAAGAAACCCTCTGCGCCACCATGGGCGTGTTCGCCCCATTGGTCGGCATCATCGGCAGCACGCAGGCCGCCGAGGCGCTGAAGCTGATTTGCGGCGTGGGCGAGGCGCTCACCGGGCGCCTGTTGATGCTCGAAGGCAAGCGCATGGAGTGGAGCGAGATGAAGCTCGCGCGCAATACCGCTTGCGCGGTCTGTGGCGGCGTTCACGGCTGAGCCCCACCTTACTTGACGGCCGGCACGGGGATACGCGATCCGTTGCTCGGCGTGGCGGCCTGCTTCAGGATGGCCGCGCAATTTTCGTCCTGGCCTGGGCCGGTTTCGATGGTCGCGGCCAGCGCCAGCAAAGGATTGACCACGCCCAACGCCAGCGCGATGCCAGCCCGCCCTGCCAGCGCGCTCTTGTCGGGCCCGGCCGATGGGGCCGCAAACGTGCCGCCGATTTTTAGCGGCGACCTCAAGCTCAGGATGCTGCGGTCCTTGGGTGCGGGCTCCAGGATCAGGTCCAGCGTTTCATCGGCGAGATTGATGGTTCCGCGTCCATTGATCACGGTGTCCGAGGTGTCCAGCACGATGGTCTTGGTGCTCATCAATCCCTGCTTGACCTCAAACGCGGCGGCCGCGCAGCGCAGCTGCACGTTGCGGTCGCCGCGCACCAGGAATTTGATGATCTCGCCGCCGTCAAGGCCCATGAATTCGAGAAGGATGTTGCTGATCTGGCCCTTGCCCATAAGGACAGCCACATCGCCGGAAGAAGTGCCCAGCATTTGCGCGAGCGAATTGCCGCGGCCTTTGAGATCGAGCTGGCCGCTCAGTTTTCCCAGGCTGCTCTTGGTGGTTTCCACCGCCGGGAAAAGCTGGTTGAGCTGCACCGCGCGAAGGTCCAGCCGCGTCTCCAGGGCCGCCGGCACCACATTGGAATCGACACGTATGCTGCCTGCCACCGTGCCGCCCGCGATACCCATCGATATCGGCTCCAGCTGAAGGACGCCGCTTGTCAGTTTAACGTGAACGCTGCCTTTGTCGAGCGGCAGTACTTCCACATGCCGGATGTCGGCTGCGGAATACACGACGTCGGCATTCATGGCCTTGAGACGGGTGACGTCCAATGTTGCCACGGGCAGCACCTTGCGAGCGGAGTTCGCCCTGCCGGTTTTTGCCGGTGCGGGCTCATCCTGTGCCTTGGCGGCAGCTGCCTTCACGGGCGTGGGCCCGGCAGGCGGTGGCAACCCGATCACGGGCGCCAGGTCGGCGAAATCAAGCAGCCTGGATTGCACTTTGCCGGTCAGCAGCGGCACCTTCGCGGACTGGTCAAAACTGAGCGCGCCGTTGAGGTCCGAACTGCCCAAGGTACCCTGGATCTGTGTAGCCGCCCAAACCTTGCCGTGCTTGGAGAGCTTGCCGCGCAACTTGTAGGGCGGCGTGGCCGGCAGCACCACACCCAGCAGCTTGTAGAGTTCTTCCAGGTTACGGCCTTGCAGGTCAAAGCTGGCGTCCACCCCCGCAAGCTCCGCCAGGTTGGCGATACTGCCCTTGGCTTTGAGGCTGGTCTTGCCGGCCACTGCACTCACTTCGATAGGGAAAGGCGCTTCGATGTCCTTGCTCAGCTGTAACACGCCGCCGGTGCGCCCATTGGCGCTGAAGGCTTCGTTCTGCCACTTGCCCGTCGCCTTGTAGGCCAGGGGCAACTGGCCGGTGACCTCCCGGGCGAGCGAAAAGTCCACATGGATGTTTGCGCCTTGCGCCGCCGCCTGGTAGTCAACGCTTCCGCCATCGATCAACAGCGCGTCGATGCGCGGGGTGGAGCCTTCATCGGAGGTGTCGCGCGATAGCGCCCAGGTCCGGCGCCCATCGGGCTCCATCTGCAGTCCTATCTCGGGCGCCGTCAGCGCAATGCGGGGCAAGACGACCTTGCCGACCAGTAAAGGTAGCAATTTGATGTCGAATTCGGCCGCTTGCGCCTTGACCAGGTACGGTTTGCTCGCCCAATCGGGGTTGGCAAACTCCACGCCGTCAGCCCTGACCGTGATGGTCCGCCCCAGATGCACCGACAGATGTTGGGTTATTTCAAAACGCCTGCCCAGCTGGTCGGAAACATGGCGGTTGATGGGCCCGCGCAGCACGTCCCAGGGAAAAAACACCAGAATCAATACCAAGGCAAGCAGAACGGCACCAATGCCGATAAGCCATTTCCGCCAGAGAGCGGGCCGGGGCTGGGGAGGCTGGACAGTGCTCGTAGTTTCCATGAGAGATCAAACCCGAATCGCAAAGTGACGCGGAAGGTCAGCGCGGCACACAGCGATCAGGAAGCTGCAAAAAAAGGTGGGAAGAGGCGTGGAAAGCATGTCGGACATGCATTTGTCTCCCTGCTTGGGGTGCCGGTATGAGGGCAAAAATGCCTGCGCTGGTGAGGACGCTTGGACACGCAGCGCAAGCTTGGTTTTGAGGTTTCGATTCAGTATCAGCGTGGGTTCACTATGTGCTGAATCACAACAGGAAGGCAGTCGGCAGCGGCCATGACACATTGTGGGCAAGTGCCTACAGCCCTGCGGCGCAGGATGGGCGAAACAAGCGTAGGAGTCTTCCTACAGCCCGCCGCATCGGTCGCTGGCAGAATGGGCTACAAGGGAAAGATACATTAGGAAACAAGCCCTTCGCATCTTTGGCCTTTCGTAATACTTTGAAAGCATGCGGCCTCCTACCTGGACCTGAGCAGTGAGACTGAAAACTTACATCGTAGAAGACAATCCCACCATTCGTGAAAATCTGATCGGGACGCTTGAAGAATTGGCGCAGATTGATGCCGTAGGAACCGCAGATACCGAAAACGAAGGCAAAGCATGGCTGGCGCAGAACAGCGACGACTGGGATCTGGCGATTGTTGACCTGTTCCTCAAGCAAGGCAGCGGCCTGGGCGTACTAGCCGCCTGCAGGGACCGCCCTTCCCGGCAGAAAGTCGTGGTGTTGAGCAATTACGCTACCGCCGACATCCGCCAGCGTTGCACGCAGCTTGGCGTCGATGCGGTTTTTGACAAATCAAACGAGATCGACGCCCTGGTGGACTATTGCATCCAGCAGAGCGCCGCCGCCGATTGACTTCAGTCAATCAGCTTGTTCTTGAGAGCGTAGTAGGTCAGGTCGCTGTTCGAGGAAAGACTCATCTTTTCCATCACGCGGGTGCGGTAGGTGCTCACAGTCTTCACGCTGAGGGACAGGGCCTTGGCAATGTCGCCTGCCGTCTCGCCCTTGGCCAGCTTGAGGAAGACCTGGAATTCCCGCTCCGACAACTGCTCATGCGAAGCGACGTCGTTGGGCCTGTTCAGCTGCTGCGCCAGCAGCTCAGCCACTGCCGGCGTGATGTAGCGCTTGCCCAGCGAGATCACGCGGATTGCGTCGACAATCTCGGAAGGGTCGCACTCCTTGTTGAGGTATCCACTGGCTCCCTGGCGGATCAGGTTGACCGCGTAATGCTCCTCAGGATAGCCGCTCAGGATGAGAATACCGACATCGGGAGCCTTCGCGCGGATCATGGCGAGCGCATCAATACCGCTTTGGCCAGGCATGGACAAGTCCATGACGAGAATATCGAGTTCAACATTGCGAACCAGGTCAATGGCCTCGCGGCCGCTGCCGGCCTCGCCGACGACGCGCAAATCGACCTGGTCCGAGAAAAACTGTTTGAGGCCCGAACGCACAATGGCATGGTCGTCCACAATTCCGATTTTGATCATGTCGCTGTTTTCCTATAAAGCTGCAAGCCGGCAATGCCGTGAAACGAAAAGCCCTTGAACGGGCACCTGCTTTAATTTTCAGCATCCATTATTGACGAATTCTTTACCGAAGTACCAAACGGAGTTTGCCGTGAAACCATTTGCGATTCCCAGAATGGCCATCAGCCTGCCTTTGGCAGTGCTGGCTGCCGCCTTCCTCATCTTCATCAATGAGGCGAGTTTCCGCAAGTCTACCGAAGCGGCGGCCAGCATTGAAGAGGCCCAGCAAACCCGCGGCGCCATCAATAAACTGCTGCAGCACATGCTGGACGCGGAAACCGGCCAGCGAGGCTACCTGCTGACGGGCGACGCACGCTACCTGGAGCCCTACAACGCCGCGCTGGCCGATATCGACCACAACCTGGACACGCTGCGCCAGTTGTTCACGCCCTACCGGGAGCAGCTCGCGGAGTTCGGCCTGATGTCGCGCCACGTCTCGCGCAAGCTGGCGGAGATGGACCTCAGCGTTCGCATGCGCAAAGAGGGAAATGAAGACGCCTGGAAATTCGTGCTGACCACGGACGTGGGCAAGGAACATATGGAAGCCATTCGCGAGCAGTCCGCCAAGCTTGCCGCCGGCAGCGTCAGCAAAATGGAACAGGGCCAGGACCAGATCAGGCGTTCGCTGCAGCTGTCGCGCATCGGGGTGGCCACAGTAGCGCTCGCGGGTTTGCTGGCCTTCTACATGTATCTGCTGCAGACCAAGGCCTTGCTGGCTTCGGGGCGGCGCGAACAGGAGTCCCTGCAGCGCGAGCGCGACTTCCTCGAGGTACAGGTACGTGAGCGAACCGCCAATCTGGCCGAGCTGGCAACCCACCTGCAAAACGTGCGCGAAGACGAGCGCGGCCATCTGGCGCGCGAACTGCACGACGAACTGGGCGCGCTGCTGACCGCGGCCAAGCTCGACGTGGCACGGTTGAAGTCGCGCCTGTCGGCCAGCATGCCGGAAGCGGCCGAGCGGCTCACGCATCTGACCAACACGCTCAACAGCGGCATCGCACTCAAGCGTCGCATCGTGGAAGACTTGCGGCCGTCCTCGCTGTCGCACCTGGGCCTGGTAGCCTCGCTGGAAATCCTGGGGCGCGAGTTCGAGGAACGCTCGGGCTTGTCCATCACCACCGACCTGGAGCCCGTTGAAATCGGCGGCTCTGCGCAGCTGACGGTTTACCGCCTGGTGCAGGAGTCGCTGACCAACATCGGCAAATACGCCGAAGCCAAGCAGGCCGAGATCAGTCTGCACAATTTCGACAGCTACATCACTGTCGAGGTCAGGGACAACGGCAAGGGCTTTAAGGTCGGCAGCGTAGGCGCAGGCAGCCATGGACTGGCAGGCATGCGGCATCGGGTGGAAGCCGCCGGTGGCCGCCTCACCGTGACCAGCGGCGAAGGCGAAGGCACCCGGATTTCCGCGGTGCTGCCAAAGACACGCTGACGCGCACCGGCACTTCGACGTAAGACCTGAAACCTCACGACACTTCTGTACTCGGTGTACCGGCCCTCATCGGCCTTGGCAAGGCGCGCGCCGCTGGCGTAGCGGCGTAACAAAATGTCGGCCCCCTCCTACAGGGCATGGCCATCCGAACTGACACAGGCACACGCCTGCTGCCGATGAGGCAACTGCAGGGTGCTCACTAAGCTTGGCTCAAAGGCCGCTTCAATCGAGCAAGCGCCATCACCTGAAGCAAAAGGAGCCCGAGATGTTGCACTATTCCGTTGTCTTTCTCGTCATTGCGTTGATCGCCGCCGTGTTCGGTTTCGGCGGCATTGCGGCCGGCGCCGTCGAGATCGCCAAGATTCTTTTCTTCATCTTCGCCGTGATGGCCGTCGTAAGTTTTGTCATCAGCCTGCTGCGAAAGAACTGACGGCCCTCGCATTCCCGCGAGGCCTTCCCAAAAAAGCCGCGTCACCCGGTGACCCGGCTTTTGTTTTCCCCTCTTCTTTCCATTCCATTTTTTCACCTCAACCACTAGGACTGCCATGAACACCCAGACTGCCGCCAATACCGCACGACAAACCTCCGATGAACTGCTGCAGACCGCAGAGAAAACCGTGGCCAGCACACGCAGCTACGCTAACGAAGCCCTCGACAAAGCTGAAAGCAAGGTGCGCGACCTGCGCGGCAGCGTCGACCCCATGGTCGACATGCTGGCCTCCAAGGCCCAGCAGCTGGCACGCCAGAGCCTGGATCTCGCCGCCGAAGCCAAGGACCGCGCACAGCGTTCCCTGTCCAACGCTGCGGGCGCCACCTCGCGTTATGTCGCCGACCAGCCCCTGCGTTCTGTGTTGATTGCCGCGGCAGTGGGTGCGGGCGTCGCACTGCTGATTTCTTCAGCACGCCAGCGCCAGCAGAACCGCTATTGATACCAGTACAGATAGACACGGCACCGCCCACCTGATCACCTGTCATGCTCCATCCCCTTTTCTCCACCATCGTGCAGCGGCCTGACTTGGTCGCGGACCATCTGTCGGCCTATGCGGCGCTGTTTCAGGAAGAAGCTTCCGAGGCCGGCTCCGAGGTGCTGGCACGTGTGGTGGCCTGGGCGGTGGCGGTCGTGGCGGCCGCCGTCTTTCTGGGCTTGGCGGGCACGGCGGTGATGCTGGGGATGCTGCACAACCAGTTCCACTGGGCACTTGTGGTGGTTCCGGGCGTTGCACTGGCTATCCTGGTGATTGCCATACTGCGGGCGCGAAAGCCGATGGCCGCCGAGCGCTTTCCCGAGTTGAAGGCCCAGATCGACAGCGACGCCCGCGCGCTGCGCATGGCCGCCTGAACAGCGTACTGAAAGCAGCGCCATGACATCCCTTACCCAGCCCACGCCGCAGGAGAGACTCGCCAGCAGCCGCAGGGCGATCGTGAGGCACATGAGCCGCGACAACTCTTCCGATGACGAACCGGAGCAGCCTCAGCGCTACGGCGAAGGAGATGCACCGCAGGCCGAGGGCGGAACCTGGGCCTTTGCCAAACACGCGCTGGGCGCCTGGTGGCAGCACCACCCCGTGAACGCCACCTTCAGCCTGGCGCGACCGGTCATCGACCAATACGCGCGGGAAAAACCGCTGCAGTTGCTGGGCATTGCCGCCGTGGCGGGCGCCGCCGCCGTGGTGCTCAAGCCCTGGCGTCTGGTGTCCATGGGCAGCCTGCTTCTGGCGGCGCTCAAGTCGTCGGAGATCTCCGCAACCCTGCTGTCCCTGATCTCCCGTCCCCACGACTCCGAACAAACACAAAGAACACGATGAACAGCCCCGTTATTTCCAAACTTCCCACAGCCGCTCCCCGCGAGCTGGTGCTCGACGAAACCGGACTGGACGCGGCCCGCAACAGCCTGGCCGACGGCGCCATCACACCGGCCTATGGGCCGCATCGCGACGCCATCGTCAAATTGCTCAACGATGCCCTCGCGACGGAGCTGGTTTGCGTGCTGCGTTACAAGCGCCACTACTTCACGGCCAGCGGCATGTCCTCCCCGGCCATCGCCGACGAATTTCTGGTGCATGCCAATGAAGAATCCGCCCACGCGGATCGCATCGCGCGGCGCATCGTGCAACTGGGTGGTGAGCCCGATTTTTCACCGAATACGCTGCTGCAGCGCAGCCATGCGGAATACGACGAATCCACCGACCTGAAGACCATGGTGCGCGTCAACCTGGTCGCCGAGCGCGTGGCGGTGGAGGCCTACCGCCAGATGATCGCGCTGATCGGCGACAAGGATCCCACGACTCGGCGCATGCTCGAAGACGTGCTTGCCGATGAGGAAGAACACGCCGACGAACTCAAGGATTGGCTGGAGAAATAGAGACACAAGCAAATGACCGCAGGCCTGTGGACGTGGTGCCGCTCACAGGCAGGCTTTTTCAACCCCGCACCAAAACCATGAAATCAACACAAGAGGAAAACAATATGAAATACGCTCGCGCAATTGCATTCGCCGCTCTGGCAGGCATCACCATCATTGGCAGCGGCTGCGCTGTCGGGCGTGGTCAATCCACCGCTGGGGAGTACGTTGACGATGCCGCCATCACCACGTCGGTGAAGGCGAAATTTGTCGAAGACAAAACCGTGGCAGCCACCTCCATCAAGGTGGAAACGCTCAACGGCACTGTCCAGCTGTCCGGCTTCGCCAAATCCGCCGCGGAAAAAGCCCAGGCTGAAAACATTGCCCGCAATACGAAGAACGTCAAGGCCGTTCGCAACGACATCGTCGTTCGTCCGTAAGGTTTTTTGCAAGGCCCCTGCCACCGCGAGGTGGCTGGAGAAGGCAGCCACGGTTTTCCGTGGCTGCTTTTTTTTGCGCTCGAGACGGCCAGGCCGGCCGTCAGTACGAGCGCGCCAGCAGGACTAACCTGCAGCCTTCACCACGAGTTGGTTGTCCACCGAGTTGACGCCGTTGACCGTCTTGGCCAGGCTGGCGGCCTTGTCTCGAGCAGCCGCCGTGGGTGCGGAGCCTTTGAGCGTGACGGCGCCATTGCGGGTGTCGACATTGATCTTGAGCACACTCAAGTCGGGGTCTTTTGCAAATCCCGCTGTAACGGTGGTGGTGATCGTGAGGTCATCAATTTGCGCGCCGGCTTTGGCGGCCGCGTCCTTGCCGGAAGACTCGGCGTTCTGGGTCATGTTTTTCACGGCGGCGCCAGCACTGGCCATTTCGCTTTCGGCCTTGGCCTTGGCCCTGGCGGCGGCGTCTTCGGTCTTTGCAATGGCCGAGTCCAGCTGCTGGCCGGCGGTTTTACCTTCGTCCTGCTTGTTGCAGGCCGACAGCGCCAAGACCAGGGAAACCGTGCCTATGACGGCTAGTGGACGGACGGCGCGGATTGAATGGGAGTATTCGAAAAGGCTGGGGATCATGGTGGCTCCTTGTGGATGTAGGCAAGCCCGGCCTGTGCGGGCGGACGCAAGGGAGTGGCGAAGCAAAGTTCGCGCAGCTTCACTCTAGCCAGAGGGCACGCTGCAGCCCGTAGCCGCCGGCTGAAACAGCCGTAGGACAAAGGCAGCAGCAGCGCGGCTCAGTAGCAGCTGCCGTGCCGCTTGCGAAATTGCGCGGGATACACCGCGGGCGCGCCCTGCGAAGGCGAGAAAACCCCGATCCCGGTGGCCCTGGCACGCCGTTGCTGCGCGGCATAAGGGCCGGCGCTGGCACGGTATCGGTAAGACCACGCCAAGCCCTGCGCCACCATCCACCGCCCGGTGTCTTCGCCTTTGAAGGTGATCTTCGCCAGCAGGCGGCCATAGTCGTCATGCTGCCGGCCGTGCACCCCCACACGCTGGCCCAGCACCTTGCGCATCAGCGCATCACGGGAAGCCGGGCCGCCCGCCTGGCAGATTTCCGGCGCGTCAATACCGCTGATGCGAACGCTAATGGGCTTGCCGCCGCCGGGCGGCCGTACCCGGATCGTGTCGCCGTCCACCACATAGGTCACCACACCGGACCAGGCGGGCGGCGAGGGCTTGGCCCGTGAAGAAGCCGCGGCAGGAAGGAAGGCGCCGAGCAGCGCGGCGATGACGAGGACACGGAAAAGGGGAGGCATTGTCCGGAGAAATTCTGCAGTTCGGAAAGAAAGACCCTCAATATACTGGATAAATAACCAGTACTCTTTCAATCTTCTGGCGCCCCTTTCCTCTTTCGCACAGATTCAAGCGGTGACGATCCAGCCTTCCAGCGGATCCATCTCCAGTGGCAACCCATAACGCGGCGCTCCCTGCCGCTGTGCCCACGCCGCTTGCATCAGGCACAGAACGGCATCCAGGCTGTCGCCGCTGGCGTCGTCGGCCAGCGTGTCGCGCTGGGCATGGCTGACTTTCAACCGAAGCCCGAGACGGGTCTGCCCGTTTTCCAGCGCGGTGATCAAGTCCTTGCGCGCGATCAACCGTTCCGGGGTCTGTTTGGCCTTGTCGTCGCTTTTGTACGATCGGCTGCCGAGCACCTCGCGGGCGAGCAGCCCGGGGTAGCCTTCGAGCGCCACGCGGCACGTGTCGCCGTCGTGCAGGCCGGGCAGGTGCGCGCCGGCCGCCAGCAGCCGCGGCACGCCGGCATGCAGCATATAGGCCACCGGCGGGTTGACCCATTTCATGGAGGGGCTGGAGCCAGCGGGCCCATCGGCCGCACGGTGAGCGAATTTCTGTCCGGCGGGGCGGGCGTCGCAGAAGGCGGCAAAGGCGCTGCGGATGTCGGGCCGGCTCAACGCCGCGTAGTGCAGCATCAAATCAGGCCAGTGGCCGGGCCAGCCGAGCTGCTCCACCAGTTCGCGCGGCAGGCCGAAGGGAAAATCAAACGCACCCAGCCAAGCGGGGTTTTGGCGCAGCCATTGTTCAAAGCCGTCCAGCGACTCGATGCGTTCCAGGCTCGCGAGCAGCACTCGCCCTCCGGCTGCGGTGCCAGTGGCCATGAGGATGGGCTTGCGGCGGCTGGGGCTGCTGGAGAAATCGCAACCCAGAAGCAATTCAGACACTTGCGCCATGCACGCCCCCACACGCTGGGGCTGACGCCGGACTCAAACGCGCCCGCAGATGGAGGCGGTGGCCATCAGGTCTTCGAGCAGCGCGTACGACACCTTGCCGGAGACCGAATAGGGGTCGAGCTCGGCTTTCTCGGAATACTTCAGCAGGATGGAATGGTTGAGCTTGGAGAGATTGACCTGACCCATGGTCCAGCCGCCGAAGCGCCGCTCGGAGATTTCCTCGAAATGCAGCAGCACCACGTCCTTGTGGCGCGCATCCTGCTGGATGTGGCCGAACAGGTCGCTGACCGCCATGCGCCCGCCTTCGATGGCCTGCAGGAAGATGCCGCCGCCGTAGCAGAGGATGCCGGTGATGCCGGTCGCCGGGTTGTGCTGGCGCGACTGCGACAGGATGCCTTCGATGGCTTCCGGGCTGGTGTCGACCGCGCGGCTTGCATAGAGTAAACGAACCAACATCTTCAGCCCTTCTGCGGAATGAGTGCGAGGAATTCACGGCGCAAGGTCGAGTCCTTCAAGAACACACCGCGCATTACCGAATTGATCATCTTGCTGTCCATGTCTTTCACGCCGCGCCAGGCCATGCAATAGTGGCTGGCTTCCATCACGATGGCCAGGCCATCGGGCTGGGTTTTTTCCATGATGAGGTCGGCCAGTTGCACCACGGCTTCTTCCTGGATTTGCGGGCGGCCCATGACCCATTCGGCCAGGCGCGCGTATTTGGACAGGCCGATCACATTGGTGTGCTCGTTGGGCAGCACGCCTATCCAGATCTTGCCGATGACCGGGCAGAAGTGATGGGAGCAGGCGCTGCGCACTGTGATCGGGCCGACGATCATCAACTCATTGAGGTGCTCGGCGTTGGGAAATTCGGTAATGGTGGGGGGCGTCACGTAGCGGCCCTTGAACACCTCGTTGAGGTACATCTTGGCCACGCGGCGCGCCGTGTTGTTGGTGTTGTGGTCGCCGGCGGTGTCTATCACCAGGCTGTCGAGCACGCCCTGCATCTTGCCTTCGACTTCGTCGAGCAGTTTTTCAAGCTCTCCAGGCTGGATGAACTGGGCAATGTTGTCGTTGGCGTGAAAACGCTTGCGCGCCAGGGCCAGGCGTTCGCGGATCTTGACGGAGACGGGCGTACCCTCGCCGGTCGCATCCTGGGGGGGCGTGTCGGATTTCATAAGCATGCCAGATATTACCAGCCCGCCCCCCGCGCCGTCTTGTCCGGGATTTGACAGGGTCTTTGGCCTCTCGCCCTTGCCCGATGGGCGCAAGCAGCTATCAATTTGGTAGCGTGTTTATCAGGTGCAGCTTCGGGGTTCAATAGCGCTGGCCCGCCACCAGCAAGGCCAGCCGCACCAGTGCATAAGCCACCCAGCCGCGCAGGCGCTGGCCCAGGGGCCGGTGGCTGTGGGCGGTCGGCTCCATGCGCCGCCCCTGAGTCACCATGGCTTCCCGCAAAATGCCTGCCAGGCCTTCGGCAAAGGCCTTGTCCTCGACCACCACATTGGCTTCGCGGGCGAGCAACAGGCTCAGGGGATCCAGGTTGGACGAACCCACGGTGGCCCAGCGCCCATCCACCACAGCCACCTTGGCATGCAGAAAGCCGGCCTTGTATTCGTGGATTTCCACGCCGGCCTCCAGCAGTGCGCCATAAACGGGCCGGGACGCGTGGTACTGCATGAAATATTCGTACCGCCCTTGCAAGAGCAGTGTCACGCGCACGCCGCGCCGTGCCGCCCCGATCAGAGCGCGCCGCAGCTTGCCGCCCGGCAGGAAGTAGGCATTGGCGATGATGATGTCATGGTGCGCCCTGCCGATGGCCTTGCGGTAGGCGCGCTCAATGCTGCTGCGATTGCGCAGGTTGTCGCGCAGTATCAGTGCCGCCCTGGGGCCGGCCGCGCCGGCGCTATTGCCCAAGATTGATGGCGCCACGGCGGTACGGCCGCCATAACCCGCCGCCTTGAATTTCTCCCACGCCGCGTTCATGTGCCGCTGCCGCGCGCTGTAACCCGCCTGCACGCGCCACCACAGCAGCGCCATGGCGTCGGCGGCCTGCATCGCCAGAGGCCCGGTGGCGGCCACGGCGAAATCGACGCGCGGCGCCTGGAGCTCGCCATGGTTGGGATCGTAAAAATCGTCAAGCAAATTGATGCCGCCGCAAAACACCATGTGCTGGTCGACCACGCAAAGCTTGCGGTGCAGCCGCCGCCAGCGCTCTGGCACCAGCAGGCCCAGGCCGCTCAGGCCCGTCCCCAGGGGCGAGTACACGCACCAGTCGACTTTGGCTTCCGCGAATTTTTCACGCCACTGCGGCGGCAGGGGTGCGGTGCCTATGCCGTCGACCAGCACCTGCACCGTCACGCCACGCTTGGCCGCGCGCACCAGCGCCTCGGCCACTTCCGCCCCGGCGCCATGAAAATCGAAAATATAAGTTTCCAGCTGTACCCAGCTCTGCGCCGCATCCAGCGCCCGGATCAAGGCGGGAAAAAAGTCCCGTCCGCCCCGGAGCAGTTGCAGCTCGCCGGTCTTGTGAAGTGGATACGACATGGCCGGTGGCGTTCGTCCCTGTGCGGATGAAGAGATGGGGATGGGTCCATCCCATTTAAACCGAGCGGCCGGTGTTTGCCAATCCTGTGAAACGCCGACTCACAAGTGGTGCGCCTGCGCCTCCCCCGCCCCTCGCAGCTCAGGCCATAAATTGCGGCAGCAGGAGCACCGCCTCAGCATTGGAAGGTGAAAAGCACAGATCGGCGGCCGCGTGGTGGGGCATCCATTGCCAGGCAGTGTGCTCCGCTGGATTTAGTCTCACGTCGCAGGCCTGCGGCAGGCACAGGCTGAATACATGCTCGGTGTTGTGGGTCACGCCGGGTGCATACCGGCTGCGCCAGACGGGGTAAATCTCATACACGTTGGACAGATTCCAATCGCGGAACTGCGCAGGTCCGGCCGCGATGCCGGTTTCCTCCATCACCTCGCGCATGGCGGTCTCGAGCAAGCGCTCATCCAACGTATCTTTGGACCCGGTGACGCTTTGCCAGAAGCCTGGGTTGTCGGCGCGCTCTATCAGCAGCACCTCGCGCCGAGGTGTATGGATGACGACCAATACCGATTCGGGGATCTTGAAGGCTTTCAAGGCATCCCCTCTCCGGCGACAGTGTCTAATGAAACGTCAGACGGGCTGTGGATTACGCAAGCGGATATGCAATTCGCGAAGCTGCTTCTCGTCCACCGGGCTGGGCGCATGCGTGAGCAGGTCCTGCGCGCGCTGGGTTTTCGGGAAGGCGATCACGTCGCGGATAGATTCAGCGCCCGTCATCATAGTGACGATGCGATCCAGGCCGAAAGCCAGGCCACCGTGCGGAGGTGCGCCGTACTGCAGCGCATCCAGCAGGAAGCCGAACTTCTGCTGCGCTTCTTCAGGGCCGATTTTCAGCGCGCTGAACACCTTGCTCTGCACCTCGGCGCGGTGGATACGGACCGAGCCGCCGCCCAATTCCCAGCCGTTGAGCACCATGTCGTAGGCCTTGGCGATGCAACGGCCCGGATCGGTGTCCATCCAGTCTTCGTGCCCGTCTTTCGGCGCGGTGAAGGGGTGATGCACAGCGCTCCAGCGCTGGCCGTCTTCGTCGAACTCGAACATCGGGAAGTCCACCACCCACAGCGGCTTCCAACCCTTGGCGAAGAGGCCGGTCTTCTTGCCGAAATCGCTGTGGCCGACTTTGAGGCGCAGCGCGCCTATGCTGTCGTTGACGATCTTGGCCTTGTCGGCGCCGAAGAAAATGATGTCGCCGTTCTGCGCGCCGGTGCGCTTGAGGATCTCGGCAATGGCGGCATCGTGAATGTTCTTGACGATGGGGCTTTGCAGGCCCTCGCGGCCCTTGCCGGCGTCGTTGACCTTGATCCAGGCCAGGCCCTTGGCGCCGTAAATCTTGACGAACTCGGTGTAGCCGTCGATCTCGCCGCGGCTCATCTCGGAGCCGCCGGGCACGCGCAGGGCCACCACGCGGCCGCCTGCCGTCGTGGCCGGTGCGCTGAAGACCTTGAAGTCCACGTCGGCCATGATGTCGGTCAGCTCGGTGAATTCGAGGTTCACGCGCAGGTCGGGCTTGTCGGAGCCGAAGCGGTGCATCGCGTCGGCGTAGGCCATGACGGGGAACTCGCCCAGGTCGGTGTTCAGCACGGTCTTGAAGATGTTGCTGATCATGCCCTGAAACAGGTCGCGGATGTCCTGTTCGCCCAGAAAGGAGGTCTCAATATCGATCTGGGTAAATTCGGGCTGGCGGTCGGCGCGCAGGTCTTCGTCGCGGAAGCACTTGGTGATCTGGTAGTAGCGGTCGAAGCCGGACACCATGAGCAACTGCTTGAACAGCTGCGGGCTTTGCGGCAGCGCGAAGAACATGCCTTCGTTGACGCGGCTGGGCACCAGGTAGTCGCGCGCGCCTTCGGGCGTGCTCTTGGTGAGCATGGGCGTTTCAATGTCGATAAAGCCGTTGGCGTCGAGGAACTTGCGCGTTTCCATGGCCACGCGGTAGCGCAGCATCAGGTTGTTCTGCATGTAGGGGCGGCGCAGGTCCAGCACGCGGTGCGTGAGGCGCGTCGTCTCCGACAGGTTGTCGTCATCGAGCTGGAACGGGGGCGTCACGCTGGGGTTCAGCACGATCAGTTCGTGGCACAGCACTTCAATCTTGCCGCTCTTGAGGTTGTCGTTGGTCGTGCCTTCGGGGCGGGCACGCACCACGCCTTTGACCTGAACACAGAACTCGTTACGCACGCCTTCGGCGGTCTTGAACATGTCGGCGCGGTCAGGATCGCAGACCACCTGCACATAACCTTCGCGGTCGCGCAGGTCGATGAAAATTACGCCGCCATGGTCGCGCCGGCGGTTGACCCAGCCGCACAGGCTCACGGTCTGGCCCATGAGGCTCTCGGTCACCAGACCGCAATAGTTGGAACGCATTTGGGAAGCAATGGCCATAAAAATACTCGAACTTTCAGCGCCTCACGCGCGGGGTTTGCAGTTTCGCCGTTTAAAGGGGAGGAGTCAGGGGCGGGGTCGCGGGCAGCGGCACAGGCTTTGAGGGCACCACGACACCCATGGAAATCACGTAGGTCAGGGCTTCATCGACACTCATCTTGAGCTCGATGCAGTCGCTTTTTTTCAGCATCACAAAGTATCCGCCGGTGGGGTTGGGCGTGGTCGGGACGTAGACGCTGAGGTAGTCGCCCTGCAGGTGGTTGACCACGTCGCCGCCAGGCGTGCCGGTGAGAAAGCCTATGGTCCAGACGCCTTCACGCGGCCACTGCACCAGCAAGGCCTTGCGAAACGCGTTGCCGTTTTCCGAGAACACCGTGTCGGAGACCTGCTTCACGCTCGAATAGATGGAACGGACGATAGGAATGCGGCTCAGAAAGGAGTTGCCCCAGCGGACGAGCTTCTTGCCGAAGAAGTTGCTGGCGAGGGCGCCCATCAGCAACACGATCACCAGCGTGAGCAGCACGCCGAAGCCGGGAATGTGAAAGCCCAGCAGTTTGTCCGGGTGCCAGGAACCCGGCAGGATCAACAGCGTCTGGTCCAGCGTGCCGACGATCCAGTCGAGCACCCACAGCGTGATCGCCAGGGGCACCAGCACCAGCAGTCCGGACAGAAGCCATCGGCGAATGGAAGCCATCACGAAGAGGTCTTGGTGGAGCTGTCGCCGCCGGAGGCTTTGGCCGGCGCGGGAGCAGCAGCCGGGGCGGCGGCAGGCGCCGCAGCCGCGCTGGCCGGCGCAGCCGTACCCGCGTCAGCGGCTTTACCGGCGCCAGCTTCGCCGCCGTCGGCCTTGGGTGCAGTTGCGGGTGCACCCGTGTTGTTGCCGCCGCGAAAATCCGTCACGTACCAGCCGGAGCCCTTGAGCTGGAAACCCGCGGCCGTGACCTGCTTTTTGAACGCGGGCGCGCCGCATTGCGGGCACACCGTGAGCGGCGCATCGGAGATTTTTTGCAGAACGTCCTTGGCATGCCCACAGGACTCGCATTTATAAGCGTAGATTGGCATAGTGCTAAAGGCTTTGAGGGGGCTTTGAAGCGGTTCTCCCCAGGTATACCCGGGGAATTTTCCTGGGAAAGTCTTGGGAAAGACATCCCAGGTGCAAAGCCTTCAATTATAGGCCGTTAGGGCCCCCGCCTGGCTCAGAACAGGCGGAACCGCAGCACCTGCACCAGTTGCATGGTGATCAGCGCCAAAACAAAACCCAGACCGCCGTAAATCACACTCTGTAGCAGTTTGTTGGTACGTTTTTGTTCCAGCAGCAGTTCTTCGATCTCCCGGCGCTGCAGGCCGGGCGACGACTTGAGGTACTGCGCCAAGAGGCGCGGCAAGACCGGCAGCAGCTTGGCATAGGCGGGCGCTTCGGCCTTGAGCTGGGCCAGCAGCTTCTCCGGGCCCACCTGCTCCAGCATCCATTTCTCGAGAAAAGGCTTGGCGGTGCTCCACAGGTCCAGGTCGGGGTCCAGTTCCCGCCCCAGGCCTTCGATGTTGAGCAAGGTTTTTTGCAGCAGCACCAGCTGGGGCTGGATTTCGACGTGAAAGCGCCGCGATGTCTGGAACAGACGCATCAGCACCAGCCCCAGGGAGATCTCTCGCAGCGGCCTGTCGAAATAAGGTTCGCAGCAGGCGCGAATGGCAGCCTCCAGTTCGTCAACCCGCGTTTCCGGGGGCACCCAGCCGGATTCGAGGTGCAGCTCGGCCACCCGCTTGTAGTCGCGCTGGAAGAAGGCGCTGAAGTTCTGCGCCAGGTATTCCTTGTCGACCTCGGTCAGCGTGCCCACGATCCCGAAATCCAGCGAGATATAGCGGCCGAAAGTCTCGGGCGCCAAGCTCACCTGGATATTGCCCGGGTGCATGTCGGCGTGGAAAAAGCCGTCGCGAAAGACCTGGGTAAAGAAAATGGTGACGCCGTCTCGCGCCAGTTTTTTCATGTCCACGCCGGCATCGAGCAGGCGCTGCACCTGGCTGATGGGAACGCCTTTCATGCGCTCCATCACCATCACGTCTGGCATGCAGAAGTCCCACACCATCTCGGGGATCATGACCAGGTCGAGGTCCTGCATGTTGCGGCGCAGCTGGGCCGCATTGGCGGCCTCGCGCAGCAGGTCGAGTTCGTCGTGCAGGTACTTGTCGAACTCGGCTACGACCTCGCGTGGTTTGAGGCGCTTGCCGTCGGCCGAAGCTCCTTCCACCCAGCCGGCCATCATGTGCATGAGCGCCAAGTCTTTCTCGATGGCGGGCAGCATGTTGGGCCGCAGCACCTTGACGGCCACCTCGCGCCCGTTCGGCAAGGTAGCGAAATGCACCTGTGCGATCGAGGCGCTGGCGACCGGTGTCTGGTCGAAACTCGCAAAAATGCGATCAAGCGGCCGGCCGAAGGCTTTTTCGATGATGGCCACGGCGATGGCGGAGTCAAACGGTGGCACCCGGTCCTGCAGGCGGGCCAGCTCGTCGGCGATGTCGGGCGGCAGCAGGTCGCGCCGGGTGGACATCACCTGGCCGAACTTGACAAAGATGGGTCCCAGGCTTTCGAGGGCTTCGCGCAGCCGCTCGCCGCGCGGCGCTTTCAGGTTGCGGCCCACCGAGACAATGCGCGTCAGCAAGCGTATCCAGGGGCGCTCGAAGCTGGAGAGCACCAGCTCGTCCAGCCCGAACCGCAACACGGTCCAGACGATGAAAATGCCCCGGAAAAGCCGGGTCATGCAGACGCCTTGGCGGTCGGGGCGCCCTCGCCTGCCGCGGGGCCTGCTGAAGTCGTCTGCGTAGCAACCCCGGAGGCAGCGGAAGTCGGCGACAACGGCGTCCTGGCGAGGAATTGCTTGAGTCCTTCAAACAGCTTGCGCCCGGCATCGGCCACCGCGTGGGCGGGTGCATCGCCGATCAGGCGCGACAGGTCTTCCTCGGCATCCCAGCGCAGGTTTTCCGCCAGCCAGCCCAGTTCGGCGGCGAGTTGCACGTCGCCTTCGATCTTGACCGGCGGCGGCTTGCCGGCCAGAACCGATTGCACGACGGTGAGGGGCGACTCGGTGGCAACGGCCAGCGTGAGGTCCGGCGCGGCGCCAGGCGCCGCGCGGTCCACCAGGCCCGCGGGCGTAACCACCAGGTCAATCGAGAACAGGCCCCAGCGCAAGTGGACCACGCGCCCCTTTTGCCGCAGCAGGCGCTCCTGCGCCTGCTTTTCCTGCATCAGGACATGGTTCAGGAACAGCACCAGCCGTTGCTGCCCCTCATCCACCACCCAGGCGGGAGGCTGAAAGCGGGTGGCAATGGATTCCAGAAATGAAAAAGGGGACGTGGTGGTATTCATACGCCCCTGATTTTGCAGGATAAACCGCCCGACAAGGTAAGCCGCGTATTTATCCGTCAATTAAGGCTGCAGAACCTGCGGCCCCTGCGGATTGCACCCCCTGAATTCTTAAGCCCAGCCGGGGCCGCGGAACCGGCTTTGCCGGGCCGCAGGCGCAGCGCCCCCTCGGGGGGCAGCGCATTACACGTAGCCGAAGGCGAAGTGAAAAGCGTGGGGGCTTATTGAAGTGCTTGTACGCCGGCGACGAGCCAGCCGCTGCCGCCGCTGCGGGGCTTGGTCATGTTCCACACTTCGCGGAAGGGGCTGGCGCCGGCGGAGGCGTCTTCGCGGATCATGCCGGAGAACTCCACGCTGGCCATGTAGACGTCGCTCAGTTCCTCGATGCCGAGCAATTGGGCGTCGAGCATCACGACTTCGGTCTTGTTAACCTGGCCGCCGGTGTGCGATTCGCGGTCGGCGAGCTGGGTCTTGATCTGCTCAAGCATGTCGTCCGTCATCATGGCGCGCAGGCTCTGGATGTCGGAGCGGTCCCAGGCATCCTGCAGCGTGACGAAGTTGGCCTTGCTGGCCTTGAGGAAGCCTTCGGCGTCAAACCCGGCCGGTACACCCCAGGACTGCGAACCCAGCAGGGCCGAACCGATCATGGAGCCGCCCGTGGCGGGTGCGGCCGCGTCGTATTTGTTGGCGTCGAAAGCCATGCTGCTGCGCTCCCAGGGGCGTGCGGAGGCGTCGTTGCCGACGTTCTCGGGGCTGTAGTTCTTGGGGGTGGTGGCATTGCCCGCGCCCTGGAAGGCGAACGGCGCCTGCCCGGAAGCTGCGCCGGGCGCAGCAGTCGCCCCACCCTTGAGCCTGCGCATGACAAAGCCGATCACCAGCATGACCACCAGCGCCAGCAGGGCGAACATGATGATCTGGCCGAAGGCTCCGCCCAGGCCGAGCGACGAAGCCAGCCAGGCCAAGCCCAGGCCGGCGGCCAGGCCGCCCAGCATCGCGCCCCAGGGGCGCTTAGGTGCCTGCGCGGGCGCCGCTGCGGGGGTGGACGGCTTGGCGGCTGAATTGGTTGCGGAGTTGGCGCCGCCGGGCGCGGCCTCGCGTTGCGTGACGTTGGACGACTGTTTGCCGAACGACTTGCCGCCGCCCAGGCGCTTGGCCTCGGCCGACGTGCCGGCCAGAGCCATGGCTGTGACCAGCACGGTGGAAAGAATCGCGGACCAGATCTTCATATCGTCTCCTTAATCACACTCAACACTTCAATTCGACAGTTCAGTACTTCGGTACGTCAGCACTTGATTCCAACATGCAATGCCACTACGCCGCCGGTCATGTTGTGATAGTCCACATGGCCGAAACCACCTTTGCGCATCAGGGCTTTAAGTTCTTCCTGCCCCGGATGCATGCGGATGGACTCCGCGAGGTACTGGTAGCTTGAGTCGTCATTGGCCACCAGCTTGCCCAGCCGGGGCAGGACTTTGAAGGAATACCAGTCGTAAACTTTTTCGAGCGGCCTGGCCACTTTGGAGAATTCGAGCACCAGCAGCTTGCCGCCGGGCCTGAGTACGCGGTTCATTTCGCGCAGCGCGTCTTCCTTGTGCGTCATGTTGCGCAGGCCGAAGGCCACGGTCACCAGGTCGAAGCTTGCGTCGGGAAAGGGAAGGTGTTCGGCATCGCAGACCAGCGTCGGCAGGCTCACGCCGGCATCCAGCAGGCGGTTGCGGCCCTCGCGCAGCATGGCCTCGTTGATGTCGGTGTGCACCACGCGCCCGGTGCTGCCCACCTTGGGGGCAAAAGCCAGCGCCAGGTCGCCCGTGCCGCCGGCGATGTCCAGCACCTGGTGACCCTCTTTGACGTTGGCCACCAGCACCGTGTACGCCTTCCAGGCGCGGTGCAGACCCATGGACATCAGGTCGTTCATCACGTCGTATTTGGTGGCCACGGAATCGAACACGCCACGCACGCGGCGCGCCTTGTCCTGCTCATCGACGGATTCAAAACCGAAATGGGTACTGCTCATACGTCAATGCTAGAGGGCAAAGCAAGGAATGCTTGCGACAACCCTGGACCGACGCGGGACATTGCGGGCTTATTGCAGACTTCTATGCTGGAAAAACAACAGTGCCTCGATACCGGCGTTGATCGCCCGGCGCAGCAAGTGACGGGCTTGGGGCAGTCGCCCCATCAGTGGTTAGCGCAGCCGTGGCCATGGCCACCGCCGCCGGCCTGGGGCATGGGCGCATCGCGGTCCACGCCGGCGGCCTGCAAGCGCTGCTGGTACTCGTCCCAAAGCAGGGCCTGGTCGGCGCCCAGCTTGTAGAGGTAGTCCCAAGAGAAGATCCCGCTCTCGTGGCCGTCGGAAAACACCGGCTTGACCGCGTAATTGCCAATGGGCTCGAGCTCGACGACGTTGACCTCGCGCTTGCCGGTCTGCAGAATTTCCTGGCCCGGGCCGTGCCCTTGCACCTCGGCGGACGGTGAGTAAATGCGCATGAGCTCGAACGGGATCCGGAACTCGGCGCCGTCGGAAAAAGCAACTTCCAGCACACGCGACTGGGTATGGACCGTCAGCGCCGTGGGCGTCGGGGAGCCGGGTTGAAGGCCTGCCATGGGGAATCGCTTTCTGAAAAGAAAAGGCCGGACACGTCAGGCCATCTGGGTTTGGCAATATCTCTGTTGACATCCGGCCGGGGCCGACCTAAACCAGCACCCGCTCGATACCGCCGTGGTTGGCGGCCTCGACATAAGCCGGCAGCCACTCTTTGCCCAGGATCTGGTTGGCCATTTCCACGACGATGTAATCCGCCTCGAGCAGGCCGTTCTGCAGGTCGCCACCGTAGCGCGAAAGCCCTTGCAGGCAGCTCGGGCAGCTGGTGAGAATCTTGACGTTGCCGCTTTCAGCCACGGCGCCAGACGCGCGCAAGGCGGCTTCCCCCTTGCGCAGTTCTTCTTCCTTGCGAAAGCGGATCTGCGTCGAGATGTCAGGGCGGGTGACGCCCAAGGTGCCCGACTCGCCGCAGCAGCGGTCATTCTTGAGCACGTTGTCGCCCATGAGCGCCTTGACCGTCTTCATCGGCTCCTGCAGCTTCATGGGGCTGTGGCAGGGGTCGTGATAGAGGTAGCCCCCGCCCTGCTGATTGGGCTGGTCGGTGCGCAGGGTGATGCCTTTTTCCAGCAGGTACTCGTGGATATCGATGATGCGGCAGCCCGGGAAAATTTTCTCGAACTCGTAGCCTTGCAACTGGTCATAGCAGGTGCCGCAGCTGACCACCACGGTCTTGATGTCCAGGTAGTTCAGCGTGTTGGCCACGCGGTGGAACAGCACCCGGTTGTCGGTGATGATTTTTTCGGCTTTGTCGAACTGGCCGCTGCCGCGCTGCGGGTAGCCGCAGCACAAATAACCCGGCGGCAGCACGGTCTGCACGCCCGCGTGCCAGAGCATGGCCTGCGTCGCGAGACCCACCTGGCTGAACAGGCGTTCGGAGCCGCAACCCGGGAAATAGAACACGGCTTCGGTTTCCGAGGTCGTGCTCTTGGGGTTGCGGATGATGGGGACGTAATCCTTGTCCTCGATGTCCAGTAACGCGCGCGCGGTTTTCTTGGGCAGGCCGCCCGGCATTTTCTTGTTGATGAAGTGGATCACCTGCTCTTTCACGGGTGCCTTGCCGACCGTGGCCGGCGGTAGCGCCGTCTGCTTGCGCGCGAGCCGGCGTAACAGGTCGTTGGCCAGGCGCTGCGCCTTGAAGCCTACGTCCACCATGGCGCCGCGCATGAGCTTGATGGTCTGCGGGCTGGTCGCGTTCAGGAAAATCATCGCGGCGGCATTGCCGGGCCGGAAGGACTTCTGCCCCATCTTGCGCAGCAGGTTGCGCATGTTCATCGAGACTTCGCCGAAATCGATGTCCACCGGGCAGGGCGTCAGGCATTTATGGCAGACCGTGCAATGGTCGGCCACATCCTCGAACTCTTCCCAGTGCTTGATGCTGACGCCGCGCCGGGTCTGCTCTTCGTAGAGGAAAGCCTCCACCAGCAGCGAGGTCGCCAGGATCTTGTTGCGCGGGCTGTACAGCAGGTTGGCGCGCGGCACGTGGGTGGCGCACACCGGCTTGCACTTGCCGCAGCGCAGGCAGTCCTTCACGCTGTCGGCGATGGCGCCTATGTCGGACTGCTGCATGATCAGCGACTCGTGCCCCATCAGGCCGAAGCTGGGCGTGTAGGCATTGGTCAGGTCGGCGTGCAGCCCCTGCCCTTCAGCGCCCAGGTGTCCCTGGTTGCGCAGCAGCTTGCCCTTGTTGAAGCGCCCATCAGGGTCGACCTTCTGTTTGTACTCCGTGAAGGGGCGCAGCTCCTCATCGGTCAGGAACTCGAGCTTGGTGATGCCTATGCCATGCTCGCCGGAAATGACACCGTCGAGCGAGCGGGCCAACACCATGATGCGCGCCACGGCTTCGTGCGCGGTCTGCAGCATCTCGTAGTCATCACTGTTGACAGGCAGGTTGGTGTGCACGTTGCCGTCGCCGGCATGCATGTGCAGCGCCGCCCAGACACGGCCCTTGAGCACGCGTTTGTGGATGGCATTGCATTCCTCGAGGATGGGCAGGAAAGCGCCGCCCGAGAAAATCGCCTGCAGCGGTGCGCGGAGCTGGGTCTTCCAGCTGGCGCGCAGCGAATGGTCCTGCAGCTGTGGGAACAGCGTGGCAACGCCTTCCAGCCAACCCGTCCAGAGCGTGCGCACTTCGGCCACCAGGGCCAGCGCCTGGGCAACGCGGTCTTCGAGCAGTTCGGCCGAGGGAATGTCGTTGGCGTCGTCTGATTTGCCCAAGGGCAGGCTGCCCTTGAGGAAGAAGGCCTCGAGTTCGTTGCACAGCTTGATCTTGTTGCGCAGGCTCAGTTCGATGTTGATCTGCTCGATGCCGTCGGTGTACTCGGCCATACGCGGCAACGGGATGACCACATCTTCATTGATCTTGAAGGCGTTGGTGTGTTTGGAGATCGCCGCCGTGCGCTTGCGGTCCAGCCAGAATTTCTTGCGGGCTTCGGCGCTGATCGCAATAAAACCCTCACCGCTGCGTGAATTGGCGATGCGCACGATTTCACTGGTGGCGCGGGCCACCGCGTCGGCGTCGTCACCGGCGATATCGCCGATCAACACCATCTTTGGCAAGCCGCCGCGTTTGGACTTGGTGGCGTAGCCGACGGCGCGCAGATAGCGGTCGTCCAGGTGCTCCAGGCCGGCCAGGATGGCGCCGCCGCGCTTGTGCTCGGCGAACATGAAGTCCTTGATCTCGACGATGCTGGGCACCGCGTCCTTGGCATTGCCGAAGAACTCCATGCAGACGGTGCGTGTGTGCGCCGGCATGCGATGCACGATCCAGCGCGCGCTGGTGATCAGGCCGTCACAGCCTTCTTTCTGGATGCCCGGCAGGCCGCTGAGGAATTTGTCGGTGACATCCTTGCCCAGGCCTTCCTTGCGGAAGGATTTTCCGGGGATGTCGAGCCGCTCACGGCGCAATGGCGTCTTGCCGTCGGCCTCGAAATATTGCAGCTCAAAGCTGGCCATGTCGGCGTCGTGGATCTTGCCCAGGTTATGGCCCACGCGCGTGACTTCCAGCCAGGTGGCTTCAGGCGTGACCATACGCCAGGAGGCCAGGTTGTCCAGCGCGGTGCCCCAGAGGACGGCCTTCTTGCCGCCCGCGTTCATGGCGATGTTGCCGCCAATGCAGGAGGCTTCGGCGGAAGTCGGGTCGACGGCGAACACAAAGCCGCCGCGCTCGGCGGCGTCGGCCACGCGCTGGGTGACCACGCCGGCTTCTGTCCAGATGGTGGCGACTGGTTTTTCGAGACCGGGCAGCGAGACCATTTCGACCTCGGTCATGGCCTCGAGTTTTTCGGTGTTGATGACAGCCGACTTCCAGGTGAGCGGAATCGCACCGCCGGTGTAGCCGGTGCCGCCGCCGCGCGGAACTATGTTCAGGCCCAATTCGATGCAGGCCTTGACCAGCCCGGCCATCTCCACCTCGGTGTCGGGCGTGAGGACCACAAAGGGATATTCGACGCGCCAGTCGGTCGCGTCGGTAACGTGCGAGACCCGCGAGAGACCGTCAAACTTGATGTTATCTTTGAGAGTCAGCTTGCCCAGTTTGCGTGCGGCCAGGCGGCGCAGGTCGTACATCTCGCTGAAGGAGGTGTAAAAGCGGACAACGGCGCCACGCGCGGCTTCCAGCAGTTCGCCCACGATGGTGTCGCGCTGCGGGTCGGCGTCCGGCGTGCGGCGCTTTTCCACTTCGGCCAGCCGGTGCTGCAGGGCGTCGGTCAACAGCTTGCGCCGCTTGGGGTTGTCCAGCAGGTCGTCCTGCAGATACGGGTTGCGCTGCACCACCCAGATGTCACCCAGCACCTCATACAGCATGCGCGCGGAACGGCCGGTGCGGCGCTCGTCGCGGAGCCGGTTCAGGAGGTCCCAGGCGCGCTCGCCGAGCAGGCGTATGACGACCTCGCGATCGGAAAACGAGGTGTAGTTATAGGGAATTTCGCGAATGCGGGCTTCGCCGGCCTTTGCATCGCCGGCAAAGACATGGAGTTCTTGGAGTGTGGTAGGGGCGTTCATCGTGAAGAGCAGCGGCTTCAGACCCTTGTCCAGCGCTGTTGCCCTATATTACCGCAGCGCAACATTTAGAGCGCCGTCCCCAAAGTCATACGTGACCTTATGGAAATCCCGCTTGTCGGACGTCTGCCAAATCGCTTAAATCCGTGTGTCACAAACAGTTCCTAGACTGTCCCGTTTAACTTGGCGCGGCCTTTTCGCGCCCAATCCCAGGAGTTTTGATGAAAAAGCGTCTTTCCGCGTTTGCGTTTGCGGCCCTAGGCCTTTGCCTGCCGTTGGCCAGCCAGGCGCAGACCGAGATCCAGTGGTGGCACTCCATGACCGCCGTCAACGGCGAGTGGGTCAACGACCTGGCCAAGCAGTTCAATGAAAGCCAGAAGGAATACAAGGTGGTGCCTATCTACAAAGGCAGCTACGACGAATCGATGACCGCGTCGATTGCCGCTTTCCGCGCCGGCAACGCGCCGCACATCCTGCAGGTGTTTGAAGTGGGCACCGCCACGATGCAGGCCAGCAAGGGAGCCATCATCCCGGTCGGCAAGGTCATGCAGGACGCGGGAGAAAAATTCGATCCGAAAGCCTACATCCCCGCTGTGGCCGGCTACTACACCGCGCCAAACGGCCAGATGCTGAGCTTCCCGTTCAACAGCTCTACCACCATCTTCTATTTCAACAAGGACGCGTTCAAGGCTGCCGGACTGCCGACCGACAAGGCGCCCGTCACCTGGCCTGAAGTCGTCAACGCCGCCGCCAAACTCAAGGCATCCGGCCACAAGTGCCCCTTCACGACCGCGTGGCAGAACTGGACACAGGTAGAAAGCTTCTCGGCCTGGCATAACGTCGAATTCGCCACCAAATCCAACGGCCTGCAAGGCATGGATGCACGCCTGAAGGTGGATTCGCCGCTGCACCAGCGCCACATCGAGAATCTGGCCAATATGGCCAAGCAGGGCCTCTTCGTCTACAAGGGCCGCGGGAACGTGCCCGAAGCCAGCTTTGTGTCGGGCGAGTGCGCCATGATCAATACCTCGTCGGGGTTCTACGGCAACGTAGCCAAGAATGCCAAGTTCGCCTACGGCCTGGCGCCCCTGCCTTATTACCAGGACGTGCCCGGCGCACCGCAGAACACGGTGATCGGCGGCGCCAGCCTCTGGGTCATGGCGGGCAAAAAACCTGCCGAATACAAAGGTGTCGCCAAGTTCTTCAGCTTTATTTCGACCCCTGAAGTGCAGTCGGCCAGCCACAAGCGCACCGGTTACCTGCCCGTCACGATGGCTTCGTACGACCTGACTGAAAAATCCGGTTTCTACAAACAGAACCCGGGCACCGACGTCGCCGTCACGCAGATGATCCGCAAGGTCACGGACAAGAGCCGTGGCATCCGCCTGGGCAACTATGTGCAGATACGTGCGATCGAGGACGAAGAACTCGAACAGGTCTGGAACGGCAAGAAAACGGCCAAGGAAGCCCTGGAAGCCATCGTCAAGCGCGGCAACGAGCAGCTTGAGCGTTTCCAGAAAGCCAACAAGGGGGGCTGATCGCCCAAGAGACAGTGCCAGCCCGCCCGCCGGGCTACACTCGGCCCGCCTGATCCTCCTCCTGTCAAAGGGAAGGCCAGGCGGGTTTTATGTTTAAGCGCTCCCAAGTTTCTGCCCACTAGAAGGCCTTATGGAAAAACGCGTTGTCTTTCGATCCAGCTGGCTGCCCTGGCTGCTGCTGCTGCCGCAAATGGCAGTCATCCTGGTGTTCTTCTTCTGGCCTGCCGGGCAGGCCCTGCTGCAGTCGCTGCAGCAGCAAGACCCCTTCGGCACCTCCATCGAGTTCGTGGGCCTGGCCAATTTTCGCCAGTTGCTGGACGACCCGAGCTACGTGGAGTCGTTCAAGACGACCGCATTTTTCTCGGTGATGGTCGCTGGCCTGGGCATCAGCCTGTCGCTGCTGCTGGCCGTTTTTGCCGACCGCATCACGCGCGGCGGCGTGTTCTACAAGACCATGCTGATCCTGCCTTATGCCGTGGCGCCTGCCGTGGCGGCCGTGCTGTGGGTCTTCATGTTTTCGCCGTCGCTCGGTGTCGTCGCCTATGCGCTCAGCAAGATCGGCATCGACTGGAACCACCTCCTCAACTCGCGGCAGGCGATGGCGCTCATCGTGATGGCCGCCGTGTGGAAGCAGATTTCCTATAACTTCCTGTTCTTCCTGGCCGGCCTGCAGTCGATTCCCAAATCGTTGATCGAAGCCGCGGCCATCGATGGTGCACGCCCCTGGCGCCGGTTCTGGACGGTGCAGTTCCCGCTGCTGTCGCCGACCACATTCTTCCTGCTGGTCATGAACGTGGTCTACGCCTTCTTCGACACCTTCGCGATCATCCACGCCGCCACCGAGGGCGGCCCCGGCAAGGACACCGAAATCCTTGTCTACAAGGTCTATCACGACGGGTTCAAAGCACTGGACCTGGGCGGCTCGGCCGCGCAGTCGGTGGTGCTGATGGTGATCGTCGTCGCACTCACTATCGTGCAATTCCGCTACGTTGAGAAGAAAGTGCAGTACTGATATGGTCGAAAAAAGAAGCACTCAAGGCATTCTGGCCCACGTCGTGGTGATCCTCGGGGTCATCATCGTTGCCTTCCCCATCTACCTCGCCTTCGTGGCGTCCACCCACACGGCACAGGAAATCGTGCAGCGCCCCATGCCGATGCTGCCGGGCGCGAACACGCTCGACAGCTACAAGGCTGCACTGTTCGGGCGCGAGTCCGCGGCCGGCTCCAATGCGCCGGTGGCGCACATGATGTGGGTCAGCTTCGTCACGGCCATGGTAATCGCCGTCGGCAAGATCGCCATCTCGCTGCTGTCGGCGTTCGCCATCGTGTACTTTCGCTTCCCCTTCAAGAAGACCTGCTTCTGGGCCATCTTCATCACACTGATGCTGCCGGTCGAGGTGCGCATCCTGCCCACCTACAAGGTGTTGTCGGACCTGAACATGCTCAACACCTATGCGGGCCTCACAGTGCCGCTGATCGCCTCGGCCACCGCGACGTTTTTGTTCCGCCAGTTCTTCCTGACGGTGCCTGAAGAGCTGACCGAGGCCTCGCGCATGGACGGCGCCAGCCCCATGCGTTTTTTCTTCGACGTGCTGCTGCCGCTGTCCAAAACCTCAATCGCGGCGCTGTTTGTCATCCAGTTCATCTACGGCTGGAACCAGTATCTCTGGCCGCTGCTGGCCACGACCAGCGAAGACATGTACCCGGTGGTCGTGGGCATCAAGCGCATGATCGCCGGCGGCGACGGCCAGAACGAATGGAACGTGGTCATGGCGACCGCCATCCTGGCAATGCTGCCGCCCGCCCTGGTGGTGGTGCTGATGCAGAAATGGTTCGTCAAGGGCCTGGTCGACACCGAGAAATGATCCTCCCCCGAAGCGCCTTCGGCGCCTCCCCCAGGGGGCGCCACCAGCGGCTCGGCAAAGCCGGTTCCGCGGCGTCCGCTTGAATTAAATCCAACACAGGTTATCCCAAATGGCTTCACTTCAATTCAACAATGTCATCAAGCGCTACGGCTCCGGCAAGGACGCACTGCAGGTCCTGCACGGCGTGAACGCCGACATCAACGACCACGAGTTCATCGTCATCGTTGGCCCCTCGGGCTGCGGCAAATCCACCCTGCTGCGCATGGTGGCTGGGCTCGAGGAAGTCAGCGACGGACAGATTTCCATAGGCGGCAAGGTCGTCAACGAGCTGGAGCCTTCCGAGCGCGACATCGCCATGGTGTTCCAGAACTATGCGCTTTACCCGCACATGAGCGTCTTCGACAACATGGCCTATGGCCTGAAGATCGCCAAGGTGCCCAAAGACGAGATCAAGACGCGCGTCGACAAGGCTGCCAAGATTCTGGAACTGGGCCACCTGCTGGATCGCAAGCCGCGCGCGCTTTCGGGCGGGCAGCGCCAGCGCGTGGCTATGGGCCGCGCCATCGTACGCCAGCCGCAGGTGTTCCTGTTCGACGAGCCGCTGTCCAACCTGGACGCCAAACTTCGCGTGCAGACGCGCCTGGAAATCCAGAAGCTGCACCGCGAACTTGGCATCACCTCGCTGTTCGTCACCCACGACCAGGTCGAAGCCATGACGCTGGCGCAGCGCATGATGGTGATGAACGCGGGCCGCATGGAGCAATTCGGCACGCCTGAAGAGGTCTACAACCGCCCCGCCACCACGTTTGTCGCGAGTTTCATGGGCTCCCCGCCCATGAATTTGCTCAAGCAGGCGCCGAACGCCGACTTCGGGGGCAAGCCGGGCGCCATCCTGGGCATACGGCCCGAGCACCTGACGGTGGGCGCCACCGGCTGGGCGGTGCAGGTCGAGACGATTGAAATGCTGGGTGCGGAGCGGCTGGTGTACTGCCGCATGGGCGGCGAAGCCATCATCGTGCGCACCGACGAGAGCCTGTCGACGGCGCCCGAAATCGGCGCCACCATCCACGTCACGCCGCGCGCGGACCGGCTGCACTGGTTTGACGCGGACACCGGAAAACGCCTGTAATTCCCACTTCCCGCAGTTTGCGCAGTTCCCGAGAAGCCCATGACGAATCCCGTGACCGCCTCCAACTGGCCTTATCCCCGCTGGGTGGCGCACCGCGGCGCCGGCAAGCTGGCGCCTGAAAACACCCTGGCCTCCTTCAAGCTGGGCGCCAGCCACGGCTACCGCATGTTCGAGTGCGATGTGAAGCTCAGTGCCGACGGCATCCCATTCTTGCTGCACGACGCCACGCTGGAGCGCACCAGCAACGGCAAGGGCGTGGCCGGCGAGTTGGCTTGGGAGGCGCTGGCCAGGTTCGATGCGGGTAGCTGGCATTCGCCGGTCTTTGCCGCCGAAGGTCTGGCCAGCTTTGAGCGCATCGCCCGCTTTTGCCTGGACAACGCTTATTTCCTGAATATCGAGATCAAGCCCACACCCGGCGCGGAAACCCGCACCGGCACGGTCGTGGCCAATGAGGCGGCACGGCTGTGGCAGGGAACGACCATCCCACCGCTGCTGACCTCGTTCCAGCCGCTGTCGCTGGAATCGGCCCGTGCCGCCCAGCCGCAACTGCCGCGTGGCTTACTGCTCGATGAACTTCCCGCCGGCTGGCTGGAAATGGCGGTGGGCCTGGGCTGCGTGGCCATCGTCTGCAACCACAAGCTGTGGAACGCCGATACCGTGGCCCAAGCTAAAAAAGCCGGGTTCAAGCTGCTGAGCTACACGGTGAACGACAAGGCGAATGTTGAGCGGCTGCTGGCCTTGGGCACCGACGGCATCATCACCGACGCGGTGAACGTGTTCAAGCCCGATTAGACCGTGAACGTTTAGGCTTTCAGGCCCGCCAGGCGCCTAGCAATATCCACTGGCAGCCGGCGGCGCCAGCCACCATCGCGGCATAGGTCAGCATCTTCCCGTCGCGGCCGAAAAACACCAGGCCCACGACCAGCACCGCCACATTCGCGGCGAAAACAATCGCCGTCTGTGCCCACCAGGTGGCGGCGACAGGCCGGCTTGAGCGGAATACGCCGCCAAAAACACGGCTGAACAGTGCCAGCAGCAGCGCGACAGCGGCGGCCGGCAGGACAAAATTGAGCAGGTGGTTGGCCAGCAGGTAAAAGGTCATTCGCTTAAGGACGGGGTTGGAGAATCGTCGTAAGGTCAAGCCAAAGAAGACCCCAAAAAGGGCTATCAGGGCGATTGTCAGGGCTTCCCGCCGGCCCGGCCGCTTCAATTTTATAATTGGGGGATGTCAGTCTGGGCCCTTGGGCTAAACCATAACACCGCACCGCTCGATTTGCGCGGGCGGTTTGCCTACGCCCTGGACCAGATCGAGCCGACTTTGCGCGGCCTGCGCGCCTCGCTGGCGCGCCAGCCGGAGGCGACGCTGCTCTCCACCTGCAACCGCACTGAAATCTATTGCGCTGGAGACAACACCGACCTGGACCACACGCTGGAGTGGCTGGCGCACAACGGTGGCGTCTCGCCCGCCCTGCTGCGCTCGCATGCCTACACGCTGCAGGGCGACCAGGTCGCCCGCCACGCCTTCCGGGTGGCCAGCGGCCTGGACTCCATGGTGCTGGGCGAACCGCAAATCCTGGGGCAGATGAAAGACGCCGTGCGCGCCGCCGAAGACGCCGGCGCCATGGGCACCACGCTGCACCAGCTGTTCCAGCGCTCTTTCGCCGTGGCCAAGGAAGTACGCAGCAGCACCGAAATCGGCGCGCACAGCATCAGCATGGCGGCGGCCAGCGTGCGCCTGGCCGGCCAGCTGTTTGAAAACCTGAGCGACATCAGGGTGCTGTTTGTCGGCGCGGGCGAAATGATAGACCTCGCGGCCACCCATTTCGCCGCCAAGAATCCCAAAGCCATGGTGATTGCCAACCGCACGCTGGAGCGCGGCGAAAAGCTGGCCGGCCGCTTCGGCGCCGAAGTCATGCGCCTGGCCGACCTGCCCAGTCGCCTGCACGAGTTCGATGCGGTGATCAGTTGCACCGCCAGTACGCTGCCCATCATCGGCCTGGGCGCGGTCGAGCGCGCCGTCAAGCTGCGCAAGCACCGCCCCATGTTCATGGTCGACCTGGCCGTACCGCGCGACATCGAGCCAGAAGTCAAAGCCCTGCCCGACATCTATCTCTACACGGTAGACGACCTGGCGCACGTGGTGCAGACCGGCAAGGACAACCGCAAGGCCGCCGTGGCGCAGGCCGAGGTCATCATCGACGCCGGCGTGCAGAACTTCATGCACTGGCTGGGCCAGCGCCGCAGCGTGCCGCTGATCCAGCAGCTCAATGCGCAGGCAGACGAATGGCGTGCCGCTGAGATCGTGCGGGCCAAAAAGCTGCTGGCCAAAGGCGAGCCCATAGACATCGTATTGGATGCGCTGAGTCGGGGCCTGACCCAGAAAATGCTGCACGGCACCTTGGCCGAGCTGCATGCCGGCGATGCCAGCAGCCGCGAAGCCACGGCGCAGGCCGTCTCCAGGCTGTTCTTGCGCGGCCAGTTGCCCAAAATCCGGCCCGACGACAAAGAGCGTTAGCGCCGCCGCGGCACTGATCCCTCGCGCCGGCGCCTGCCGGCGGCTTTGTTGATGGCCTTGCGGCCCCTTTTCCGGCTTTCCCGCCCCACATTCAATGAAACCCTTTCTCCGCCAAACCCTGGACCGTCAGCTTCTGCGCTTGCACGAGCTGGATGCGCTGCTGTCCGCCAGCGACGTGGTCAGCGACCTGGCCCGCTTCCGCGCCCTGACCCGCGAACATGCGGAAGCCAGCGTGATCGCCGAGCAATACATGCGGCTGACCGGCCGCGAGGCCGACCTGGCCAGCGCCCAAAGCATGCTGGCCGAGGCCAAGGACGACCCCGAGATGGCCGCCATGGCTGAAGAGGAGATCACCGCGGCCAAGGCCGACATCGCGCAGATCGACGAAGCCCTGCAGTTGATGCTGATTCCCAAGGACCCGGACGACGTGCGGCCGGCCTTTGTGGAGATCCGCGCGGGCACGGGCGGCGACGAATCGGCGCTGTTCGCCGGCGACCTGTGCCGCATGTACACCCGTTTTGCCGAGCGAAACCGCTGGCAGGTCGAGATCATCAGCGAGTCGCCGAGCGAGCTGGGCGGCTACAAGGAGGTGGTGCTGCGCATCGAGGGCGCCGCCGACGCCATGGGTGTGGGCGTTTACGGCAAGCTGCGGTTTGAATCAGGCGGCCACCGCGTGCAACGCGTGCCGGCCACCGAAACCCAGGGCCGCATCCACACCAGCGCCTGCACCGTGGCCGTGATGCCCGAGCCCGACGAGGCCGTGGCCATCCAGATCAATCCGGCCGACCTGCGCATAGACACCTACCGCGCCAGCGGCGCCGGCGGTCAGCACATCAACAAGACCGACTCGGCCGTGCGCATCACGCACCTCCCGACCGGCATCGTCGCCGAGTGCCAGGACGGCCGCAGCCAGCACAGCAACAAGGCCCAGGCGCTCAAGGTACTGACGGCCCGCATCCATGAAAAAGACCGGGCCGAGCGCGCCGCCAAGGACGCGGCCCTGCGCAAAGGCCTGGTCGGCACGGGTGACCGCAGCGACCGCATCCGTACCTACAACTTCCCGCAGGGCCGCCTGACCGACCACCGCATCAACCTGACGCTGTACAAGCTGCTGGCCATCATGGAAGGCGACCTGGGCGACGTGGTCACGGCGCTGCAGGTGGCGCGCGGCGCCGAGCAACTCGCCGAACTCGAAACCGCCAACAGCGGGCTCTGAGGACGTCTGGGCCATGAATTCCCCAAACTGCGCCCAAGCCCTGGCCGCAGCCCAAACCCTGGGGCTGGATCGGCTGGACGCCCAGTTGCTGCTGCTGCACGCCCTGGGCAAGCCCGGAGACGCGCGAGCCTGGCTGCTGGCACACGACACCGATGTCTTGCCGGACCAGGCGGCTGAGGATTTTCGTGCCATGTGCGCGCGCCGGGCGGCCGGGGAGCCCCTGGCCTACATCGTCGGCTACAAGGAATTTTTCGGGCTGGCACTCCAGGTAGACGCCCGGGTTCTGGTGCCGCGCCCGGACACCGAAACGTTGGTGGAATGGTCACTTGAGCGCTTGCAGGCCCCGGGGCTGCCGCCGGCCCCCGCAGTGCTGGACTTGGGCACGGGAAGCGGTGCGATTGCGCTGGCTATCGCACACACCCTGAAAACCACCGGGCGCCAGGGCAAGGTCGTGGCCTTGGACGCGAGCGCGGATGCGCTGGAGGTCGCCCGTGGCAACGCCGCCCGGCTGGGGCTGAGCCTGGATTTCATCCAAAGCCACTGGCTTGAAAAAGTTAGCGAACACTTTCACCTGATTGCAAGCAATCCGCCTTACATCGCCAACAGGGATCCACACCTGGAGGTCTTGGCCTATGAACCCCTGTCGGCCCTGGCCGCCGGCACGGACGGACTGGGCGACATCCGGGAGATCGTCAAGCAGGCGCCTGCTCACCTGCTGGCGGGCGGCTGGCTGCTACTCGAACATGGTTACAACCAGGCCGAGGCGGTATGCGCCCTGCTGGACCGGCAAGGCTTCACCCAAGTCCAGAGCCGACTGGACTTGGCCGGCATCGCGCGCTGCTCCGGCGGGCTTTGGCCGGGCGGGTGAGCAGCCCACGCGGGTTTCCAAACGGCGGGATAATCGGGCTGTTGAATTCCGCTTCCGGGATTCCATCTAACTGATATCGCCCATCCCCGACTCGGGGCCAGGCAGGGGCTTCCGCCCTACCCCACGGATTTGCAAAGGATTTTCGCCATGAGCACCACAGACCCCACCCAGCAACGTATCGCCGACATCGTCAAATCCAGCGATGTGGTCCTGTTCATGAAAGGCACTGCCCAGTTCCCCATGTGCGGCTTTTCCGGCCGCGCCATCCAGGTTCTTAAGGCATGCGGCGTGAACAAGCCCGCCACCGTGAACGTCCTTGAAGACGAAGAAATCCGCCAGGGCATCAAGGAATTCAGCAACTGGCCCACCATCCCCCAGCTGTATGTGAAGGGTGAGTTCATCGGCGGTTCGGACATCATGATGGAGATGTACCAAAGCGGCGAACTGCAGCAGGTGCTGGGTACGCCCGCCGCCTGAGGCCTGGCAGCTTCGGAAAGGCGCGGTGCCTGCAACATGCAGGCACCGCGCCTTTTCTCTTTCGGGTACCGGTCAGCGCGTGTAGCCGGAGCAGGCACCCGCGTCCACGCCACCTTTGCATTCACGCTTGAGGCGCGCGGTGCGCTGGGCGGGCGTTTCGCCTGTTCCCGAAATGAATTTGACTTTGCCGCCCGAACCGGATTTGGCAGCTTTTTTTGATTTGGATTTAGATTTGGCGGGCTTGTCGCCCTCCTGAACCGGCTGTGTCTGCGCCTGGGCATGGCTCGCCGCCAAAGCGGCCACCATAAATACGGCCAGCATCGACGCCATCAAAGACTTTTTCCTCATTTTTCGCTCCCTCTCTTTTTTGCTTTTTTTACTAAACCGCGGGTGATACCGCGCGCCTCGGCAATTTTATTGCAGCTTGGGATCGCCGAAATTTTCCTCATCGGGCGGTGTGTCCGCAGGCAGACGGAAACCTTCACTGGCCCAGGCGCCCAGGTCAATGTTTTTGCAGCGCTCGCTGCAGAAGGGGCGAAATGGATTGCTGGGCGCGTAAACGCTTTCACCGCCGCAGCCTGGGCAGACGACCAATTTGACGGGTGGGGAGGCTTTTTTCATCGCAGGCATGTTTTTAAACAAGTCTGGGCTATTCAGAACAAGGGGCCTGTGGCTGGCAATCCCAAGGTCAGGAACAGAGCGTCAATTCAAATGCCGAATCTTCGGTGCTGGCATGCAAGCGGTCGTCGTCGCCGTGGCGCATGAGGCGAACGGACACGATCAGGCGATTGCCGCTGATTTCAGGGATCAGCCCCAGGGCAGGGTCTATCCGCAGGCGCAAGAGCTGGAAGCTACGTCCCTGCGGCAACGTCTGCTGGTATTGGCCGCCGGGCGCCACGACCTTTTGCGGTGCCCCGGAATCACGCAGCAGCGTCAGCAGCACACGGATGGATTCCGCCAGCGGTACCAGTGGGGTGATCCAGCGTTGCAGGTCTTGCTTGCGCACATCGGTATGCAGGTGCTGCCAGGCGTAGTAGGCCGGCAGGTCAAATTCGCAAGTGCCACCCGGAATGCCGACGCGGCTGCGGATGCTCATCAGCCAGTCGTTTTCGGTCAGGGATTGGCCGGCCTTGCCGGGCAGGCCGTTCAGGGAGGAAAAGCAGCTTTCAAGCTGCCCGGTCACCTCGTCGAGAACAGCCTCTGAAATGGCCGGGTTGCCGCGGTAACCATTGAGGACGTGTTTTTGCTTCTCAAGGTCCTTGAGGACATCGGTCTTGAGGTCGGCCCGCGCCCCCACGTCCATGATCTCAAAGATGGTCGTGATGGCGTAGTGGTGATCCGTCGGGCTCTCCCGCTCCACCAGTTCACCGAGGCGGCGGAACAGGTGTTCAAGTCGCAAATACGTGCGTATTCGTTCGTGAAAAGGGTACTCGTAAAGGATCACAGCGCTATGTTTTCGTCGGCTTGAATGAGGAGGTTTGTTTGCGCATCATAGCCCGAAGCGCGCGGCCAGTTGCCGCACCTCCGTGTCCAGCGCTTCCAGCGGCAAACCATCATTGTGCAGGCATATGTCGGCAGCCGACAGGCGCTGCGTGCGGCTGGCCTGCCCGGCAATGACTTTCTCCACAGACTCCCGGGGCCAGCCGTTGCGGGCCATGACCCGGCTGATCTGCGTGGCTTCTTCGCAATCCACGACCAGCACCCGGTCCAGCTGTTGTCGCCAGCGGCCGGACTCAACCAGCAAGGGTACATCAAATACCACGCAGGCGCTGCCGGCCGCAGCGGCTTGCGTGTACTGTCGCAAGGTCTCCTGGCTGACCAGGGGGTGGACGATGGACTCCAGCCGCCGCCTGGCGGTCGGATCGTCAAAGGCCAACTGGCGCATCCGGTCCCGGTCCATGGCGCCTTCGGCCGTGAGCATCGTGCCGCCGAACTGCACGGCGATCTCCTTGATCGCAGCACCTCCGGCAGCCGTGACCGCGCGGGAAATCGCGTCAGCATCGACCAACACCGCGCCGCAAGCGACCAGCGTGCGGGCAACCGTGCTTTTTCCGCTGCCGATGCCGCCAGTCAATCCGATACGCAGGGCTGCATGGCGCATGGCATCACAGACCGATAAAGCGCAGGATGGATTGAGGCCCAAAGAACATGGCCGTGAAACCCGCTCCAGCCAGGAAAGGGCCGAAGGGCACGTAGCCGCCTTCACGTAATCCGGTGGAAAACTTCATCGCGATGCCAACAACGGCGCCGATGACCGAGGCCATCAGGATCATGGGCACCAGCGCCGGCCATCCGAACCAGGCACCGAGCGCGGCGAAAAGCTTGAAGTCGCCGTAGCCCATGCCTTCCTTGCCAGTTGCCAGCTTGAAAGCCCAATACACCAGCCAGAGACAGAGATACCCGGCCACCGCACCCCACAAGGCCGTCGGCAAGTTGACCAGCGGATTCCATTTCAGGGCGGCGACGATCAAGCCGGCCCAGAGCAAGGGCAAAGTGATGTCATCCGGCAATAGCGTCGTATCCCAGTCGATCATGGCCAAAGCCAGCAGCGCGGCGGAAAAGCCGCACCAAGCCAGCGCGGTCGGCGACCAACCCCAACGCGACACGCAAAAGAAAAACAAGGCACCCGTCACCGCCTCCACGATGGGGTACCGTGCGCCGTAGGGCGTACCGCATACTGAACATTTTCCCCGGAGGAACAGGTAGCTGGCCACTGGAATATTTTCATACCAGCGTATGACATGGCCGCAGCTGGAACAGCGCGAACGGGGGACCACCAAGTTGAATTTCTCGGCGGGCTCCTCGGGAGTTTCGGCCAGCTGGGCGCATTCCACTGCCCACTGCCGCTCCATGATTTTGGGTAGCCGGTAAATGACGACGTTGAGGAAACTGCCAATCAGAAGACCGAATAAACCCGCCAGTGATGCGTCGAACGCCGGCCCCAGACCGATCTCCATCAAACGACTTGACCCAGCTTGAAGATAGGCAGGTACATGGAAACCACGATTCCGCCGATGAGAGTGCCCAGAAACACGATGATGACGGGCTCCATCAGGCTGGAAAGGCCAGCCACCATTTCATCGACTTCCGCTTCATAAAAGTCGGCCGCCTTGCCCAGCATGTGGTCGATGGAGCCAGATTCCTCGCCGATCGCGCACATCTGCAATACCATGGACGGGAACAGGTTGGCATTGGTCATGGCCGCAGTCAGGCTGGTACCCGTGGAAACTTCCTGCTGGATTTTCTCGGTGGCATCAGCGTACAGAGAATTGCCGGAAGCGCCACCGACGGAGTCCAGCGCTTCGACCAACGGCACCCCTGCAGCGAACATGGTCGCAAGCGTGCGTGTCCAGCGGGCGATACAGGATTTTTCGATCAGAGCGCCGAATACGGGCACCTTGAGCAAGGCCCGATCCATGAATTTCTGCATTTTCTCGTTGCGCTTCCAGGCCTGGAAGAAGAAATAGAGGCCCCCACCGATCCCGCCGAAGATCAGCCACCAATACGCTACAAAAAACTCGCTGATCGCAATGACGACCATCGTGGGGGCTGGCAAGTCCGCACCGAACGACGAGAAAACGGTTTTGAATGCCGGGATCACGAAGATCATGATCACAGCGACCACGACGAAGGCCACCACCACCACAGAGATAGGGTACATCAGGGCCGATTTGATTTTGGATTTAATGGCCTCAGTCTTCTCCATGTAGGTCGCAAGGCGGTCCAGCAAGGATTCCAAGATACCCGCCGCCTCGCCGGCCTCGACCAAGTTGCAATAGAGTGCATTGAAATACATTGGATACTTGCGGAACGCGGCGCTCAGTGAAGTACCAGTCTCCACGTCGGTGCGCACATCATTAAGCAGCTTGGTGACGCTGGCATTGGGATTGCCGCGGCCCACGATGTCAAATGCCTGAAGCAAAGGCACACCGGCCTTCATCATGGTCGCCAACTGGCGCGTGAAGATGGCAATATCCTTGGGCTTGATGGACTTGCCCGCGCGCATCTTGCGCTTTTTGATTTTGGTGGGCAGGACGCCTTGGCGGCGCAACGAGGATTTGACCTGGTTTTCGCCAGCAGCCCGGATTTCACCCCGGACCTGCTTGCCGCCGCGGTCCTTGCCCTCCCACTCGAAAACAAATTCCTTGACGCCCTTGGATATTGCTGCAGTTGCCATGATGCTTTCTCGTTGTATGGACAGTCTCAGACCGTTCTGTGACCACGGCCACACGGCCAAGTAGCGGCCAGTGAACGCAGTTGCTTAAACATTGGTGCAGCCCAAAATCTCTTCCAGTGAAGTCATGCCGAGCTTGACTTTGGACAACCCCGACACGCGCAGGCTTTTTACGCCCTCCGCCTCCGCCTGGGCCGCAATTTCCAGGGCGCTGCCGTCGCGAAGGACGATACGCTGAATCTCTTCGGAAATAGGCATAACCTGATAAACACCGACCCGCCCTTTGTAACCATTCGTACACATGGAACAGCCGACCGGGCGGTAAGGCGTCCAGGAGCCGTCTACATCGTCCTCGGTGAAACCGGCATCCAGCAGGGTCTCACGCGGGATGTCCGCAGGGGCCTTGCAGTTGGGGCACAGGCGCCGCGCCAGCCGCTGGGCGGTGATCAAAATGACGCTGGAAGCAATGTTGAACGGCGCGATCCCCATGTTGCGCATACGCGTCAGTGTGGTCGGCGCATCATTGGTGTGCAGCGTTGACATGACCATGTGGCCGGTCTGAGCGGCCTTGATGGCGATATCGGCGGTTTCGAGATCCCGGATCTCACCGACCATGATGATGTCGGGATCCTGCCGCAAAAACGCCTTGAGCGCGACCGAAAAGGTCATGCCTGCTTTGTCGTTCATGCTGACCTGATTGACGCCCGGCAAGGTAATTTCAGCGGGGTCTTCGGCCGTCGCGATGTTGACGCCGGGTTTGTTGAGGATGTTCAGGCAGGTGTACAGCGATACGGTCTTACCCGAACCGGTCGGTCCGGTCACGAGCACCATGCCGTAAGGCCTCTGAATGGCGTGCAGCAAGCGCTCCTTTTCCGCAGGCTCGTAGCCCAGGGCATCAATACCCAGCTTGGCGCTGCTCGGATCCAGGATACGGATGACGATTTTTTCGCCATACATGGTGGGCAAAGTGCTGACCCGAAAATCAATGACCCGATCCGGGCCGATCTTGAGCTTCATCTTGCCGTCTTGCGGCACGCGTTTTTCGGAGATGTCGAGCTTGGAAATAACCTTGATGCGAGCGGCCAGTTTTTCCTTGATGGCTACAGGCGGCGAAGCGATTTCGCGCAACTCGCCGTCCACGCGAAAGCGTACGCGGTAGGTGTGCTCGAATGGCTCAAAGTGAAGGTCGGAGGCCCGCATGCTGAAGGCATCGAGCAGCATTTTCTGCAGAAATTTGACAACCGGTGCATCTTCAACTTCCGAAACGCTGGCTTCACTATCCTCGGTCGAGGCCTCGGCGCTGGCTTCATCAAATTCGAAATCGTCGCCGATGATGCTTTCCATCGCCTCGGCGGCAGAGGTGTTGGAGGCCTCCACCAGCTTGGAAAGCTTGTCGTATTCGGCAATCACCCAGTCCACCCCCATCTGGGTGGAGAACTTGATTTTTTCCGCTGCTTCCTGGTCTGAAGGGTCGGCCGTCGCAACGATCAGACGATTGTTGCGCTTGCTGAGAACAACAATGCGGTAAGTTGTACAAATCTTGGGATCCAGCAGACCCTTGGGCAACCGCTGGGCGTCAATGGCTTCCAGGTCCAGGAGCGGTGCAGCAAACGCCGTGGACATGGTATGGGCCAGATCAAACGCAGAAACCGCGCCGGATCCGGTCAACTCGGCGATAAAGCTGGTGCGCCCGCTTTGCGCCTTACGAAAAATGTCCTCAGCGGCCTTTTGACCTAGTTTCCCCGCCACCACCAAGGCCCGGCCCAAGCCGGGCAAGGCCATGGAGGGCGGTTGGTTGATTGCGGTGTCGACAGCGGCCATGGTTCTCGGATCTTTAGCTCAAATAGGTATCATCGCCTATAGATTACCGGGTGTAAATCGAAAACACCCCCACCGCCCCAGACAGCGTTGGAACTGTGCGAAGAAACGCACATTTAAGAGGAAAACGGCCCTGGTCGGGGTGAGAGGATTCGAACCTCCGGCCTCTACGTCCCGAACGTAGCGCTCTACCAGGCTAAGCTACACCCCGCCGTTGCGCAAGCTTTCAGGAACGCCTCTCCAGCAATTGGGAGGCCAGCTGCGTCAAGGCATTACTGTAAATGTTTTGCGGCAACATCTGCAAGGCATTCAGCGCACGCTGGGCCTCCAGGGCGGCGGCATCCCGGGTTGCCGTCAGCGCGCCCGTGTGCTGCACGATCGCAATGATCTGCGCCATCTGGTCGGTGCCGCCGGTTTCAATGGCCTGCCGGATAGTGGCGCGCTCCGCCTCGCTGCCGCGCTGCATGGCGATGATCAACGGCAGGGTTGCCTTGCCTTCCCGCAGGTCATCCCCCAGATTTTTCCCCATTTCCGACACGTCCCCATCGTAATCAAGCACATCGTCAATCACCTGGAACGCAGTACCGAGCGCCTGTCCATAATCAGCGCAGCTTTGCTCGATAGTGGGCGGTGACTGCGCAAGCAAAGCCGCCAGGCGGGCACTTGCCTCAAACAACTTGGCCGTTTTGGAACGAATTACCCTGAGGTAGCCCTCCTCGGATAACGCCGCATCATGCATATTCATGAGCTGCAACACCTCCCCTTCGGCAATCACATTGGTGGCCTCGGCCAGGGTTTGCATGATGCGCATGTCCCCGGCCTCCACCATCATCTGAAAAGCCCGGGAATACAGAAAATCGCCAACCAGCACGCTCGCCGGATTACCGAAAGCTTCGTTGGCGGTCGCACGGCCACGGCGCAAGGTGGACTCGTCCACGACGTCGTCATGCAGCAGGGTGGCCGTGTGAATGAACTCCACCACCGCCGCGAGGTTGTAGCGCTGATCACCCCGGTAGCCCAGTGCCCCGCACATCAGCAGCAAAAGAGCAGGACGCAGCCGTTTTCCGCCGGCCGCCACGATGTAGCTGGAAACCTGGCTGACCAGAGGCACCTCGGATTGCAGACGGCGTTCGATCACTGCATCCATCCCGCGCATATCGTCGGCTATCAGGGCAAGGGCGGCGGCGGTGCTTGAAGAGTTGGCGGACAAAGGCGATCCAGACGTTAAATGTGGGCCGATTATAGGAAGCCGCCCCTCCCCAAAAGCCTCAAAATCGCGCTACTGGCCAATTTCGGCATGCCGTGCTAGAATCTAGCGCTCTGCGGAAATCCGTCTGCAGAACTCAATTTACGAGGTCTTACATGTACGCGGTCATAAAAACCGGTGGCAAACAATACAAGGTTGCTACTGGAGAAAAAATTAAAGTAGAACAGATTGCTGCGGACGTAGGCCAAGAGATCGTTATTGACCAGGTATTGGCTGTCGGCACCGGCAGTTCGATCACGGTTGGTACGCCCTTGGTGTCCGGCGCCACTGTTACAGTCACTGTCCTTTCGCAAGGTAGGCACGACAAGGTTCGCATTTTCAAAATGCGCCGTCGCAAGCACTATCAAAAGCGCCAGGGCCACCGTCAGAACTACACGGAACTGCAAATCGGCGCTATCGCCGGCTGAGCAGAGACGTACCAGGAGTAACGAAAAATGGCACAGAAAAAAGGCGGCGGCTCTACGCGAAACGGGCGTGATTCACAGCCCAAAATGCTGGGCGTCAAGAAGTTTGGCGGCGAAGTCATCAACGCAGGCAGCATCATCGTGCGCCAGCGCGGCACCAAGTTCCATCCAGGCGTCAATGTCGGCATCGGCAAGGACCACACCCTGTTTGCGCTGGTTGACGGCTCGGTCTCGTTTTCCGTCAAGGGCGCGCTGAACAAGCACACCGTGGACGTGACCCCGGCGTAAGCTGATCACTTCGATAAGTCACTTCGACTGAAACGAAGCCCCGACCTGTCGGGGCTTTTTTGTTTGTAAACTTGGTCTTCGACCCTACGCCACTGTTTTAAGCGCGGCAATCCATCATGAAATTTGTTGACGAAGCCTTTATTGACATTGCCGCGGGTGATGGCGGGAGTGGCTGCGTCTCGTTCAGCCACGAGAAATACAAGGAATTCGGCGGCCCCAACGGCGGCGACGGCGGGCGCGGCGGTCATGTGTACGCGGTGGCCGACATCAACCTGAATACACTGGTTGACTTCCGCTTTTCACGCCGTCATGAGGCCCGCAACGGCCAGCACGGCATGGGCTCGGACATGTTCGGCGCCAAGGGCGACGACGTTATTCTCAAGATGCCGGTGGGCACCATCCTGACCGACGCGGAGACCGGCGAGGTTCTTTTCGAGCTGCTGGTGCCCGGCGAACAGGTCCTGATTGCCAAGGGCGGTGACGGTGGTTTCGGCAACCTGCGCTTCAAAAGTTCGACCAACCGCGCGCCCCGCAGCAAGACGCCGGGCTGGCCGGGCGAGCGCAAAAGTCTCAAGCTGGAACTGAAAGTTCTGGCTGACGTCGGCCTGCTCGGCATGCCCAACGCTGGCAAGTCCACCTTCATTTCGGCGGTCTCCAATGCCCGCCCCCGCATCGCCGACTACCCCTTCACGACGCTTCACCCCAACCTGGGCGTTGTGCGGGTGGGTCCCGAACAGAGTTTCGTCGTGGCCGACCTGCCAGGCCTGATCGAAGGGGCGTCCGAAGGCGCGGGCCTGGGCCATCTTTTCCTGCGGCACCTGCAACGTACCCGCTTGCTGCTGCATATCGTGGATCTGGCGCCGTTCGATGAAGGCGTAGACCCGGTGGCGCAAGCCAAGGCCATCGTGGGCGAGCTCAAGAAATACGACGAAGCGCTTTATGAAAAGCCGCGATGGCTGGTTCTCAACAAACTGGATATGGTGGACAGCGACAAGCGGGCAGCCATCGTCAAGGATTTCGTCAAGCGCTTCAAGTTCAAGGGCCCGGTGTTTGAAATATCGGCACTGACGCGCGAAGGCTGCGAACACCTGATCAAGACGATCTACCAGCACGTCAAGCAGGTGCAGAAAAGCGAGCAACCGGTGGAAGAAATCGACCCTCGCTTTGCCCCCTTGCCCCCTGAATCGCCGGAATCGCTCTGACCTTCGTTTCCGGCGCCCCGGCCGCAGGCAGGTGCAGGGCTGCACTTGCCCACATCAACAACCATCGCAGCCCTTGCCCGTGTTGACGGGACCGTAACCCGAGAAGTACCGAACATGCAAGACAAACCAGGCTCCACCGTCCTGCGCAACGCCAGACGCATTGTGGTCAAGGTTGGTTCCAGCCTGGTCACCAATGAAGGGCGCGGGCTGGATGCAACGGCCATAGGCCAATGGTGCGAACAGCTGGCTGCCTTGGTCAAGGACGGGCGCGAGGTGATCATGGTGAGCAGCGGCGCCATTGCCGAGGGCATGAAACGCCTGAACTGGACCACCCGCCCCAAGGCTATCCATGAACTGCAGGCCGCCGCCGCGGTGGGACAGATGGGTCTGGTCCAGGTCTATGAGACCAAGCTGCGTGAAAGCGGCATAGGCAGTGCCCAGGTTTTGCTCACACATGCCGATCTGGCCGACCGCGAGCGCTACATCAACGCGCGCTCCACACTGCTGGCTTTGTTGCAGCTGGGTGTCGTGCCCGTCATCAACGAAAACGACACGGTGGTCAACGACGAGATCAAGTTCGGCGACAACGACACATTGGGCGCGTTGGTCGCCAACCTTGTGGAGGCCGACGCGCTGGTCATCCTCACGGACCAGAAAGGCCTGTACACCGCCGATCCGCGCAAGGACCCGGCGGCGCGGTTTGTGCACGAAGCCAAGGCCGGCGACCCGGCACTGGAAGCCATGGCGGGAGGCGCGGGCTCCAGCATCGGCCGGGGCGGCATGATCACCAAAATACTGGCGGCCAAGCGTGCCGCGGGATCGGGAGCTTCCACCGTGATCGCCTGGGGCCGCGAGCCACAGGCACTAATCCGATTGGTGCAGGGGGAGCCTATAGGCACGCTGCTGGTGGCGCAGACCCAGAAGCTGCAGGCGCGTAAACAGTGGATGGCTGATCACCTGCAGATGCGCGGCTCGGTCACTGTGGATGCGGGCGCGGTGGTCAAGGTGCAGGGCGAAGGCAAGAGCCTCTTGCCCATCGGCATGACGGCAGTTCAAGGCGATTTTTCGCGCGGTGACGTTATCGCCATCCGGAGCCCTGAAGGCACGGAGATCGCGCGCGGACTGGCCAACTACTCCAGCGCAGAAGCCCGGCTGATCTGCCGCAAGGCGTCTTCGGAATTCGAGAGGCTATTGGGCTATACGGGGGAACCGGAAATGGTCCACCGTACCAACCTTGTACTGACCCGCTAGGCCCTCCGCGAGAGCCAAACAAGCCAGCCGGCGCTAATCGACCATCCTGTAGTTCGGATTTTTCAGCCGCCTGACCAGCACGTCGACCGAAGTCGCCGGAGCCGCGCTGTCGCAGGCGCCGGCCCGGGCAAAACGCAGCGCATGTTTGGAAGGCATGTTCTCAAACAGCGAACGCCACTCCGGCTTGCTCACGTTTGTCCACTTCCCATCCGATGAATACCGGGCATAGGTTTTGAACTCGCCGGTTGTGCACCGTATGCCTTCGTACATTACGTTGCTGGCGCCGCTGGCATTCGACGCCACCATGACATAGCGCACAATCCCATCTTTCGGGGAGATGCTGATGGATGCCGGGTCTACCCCATACACCAACTGGGAATTGAGTGAAACCTCTAAGGTGATCAGTTTCTTGACGTCGAACGCCGGCGGTGGCGGCGTCTCGATTTCCTTCCAGTCGGCAGGGTCCTCCAGTGCGTATACCTGGGCTTGTGCCGGATCCGAGGCGTGAAGCGCCATCAGGAATAGCGAGGCCAGAAAGGCCGATTTGAGTTTCATGATTTGGTGTTGGTGGGATCCGCACCCAGACTGGTTTGCGGATCAGGTTCAAAGGTAGCGCCCGGCGGCAATTCAAAAGAGGCTCCCGGCCTGATCTGGGCGTGAAAAGTCTCGCCTGGCGCATGGAATCCGCCGGCGTCACCCGGCGGATTCGCGTGGTCGCGCTGGTGCAAGCCGCCGCGCAGATAGCGGTTGCGATGGTCGGGACGCGGTTCAGCCCGGTTGTCCACGCGCGGAACAAACCTTGCGAGTTCGGTCAACGCCATTTCATAGACGCCGCGCTTGAATTCGACCACGACATCCAGCGGCACCCAGTAATCGTTCCAGCGCCAGGCATCGAATTCAGGGTGGTCGGTGGCGCGCAGGTTCAGGTCCCAGTCGTGGCCGACCAGTTGAAGGAGAAACCAGATTTGCTTCTGGCCTTTGTAATGTCCGCGCGCATCGCGGCGGATGAACCGGTCAGGCACCTCATAGCGCAACCAGTCTCGGGTTCGGGCCAGCACACTGACATGCTGCGGCAACAGCCCCACTTCTTCATGCAACTCGCGGTACATGGCCTGCTCGGGATTTTCGCCCCGATCAATGCCACCCTGCGGAAACTGCCACGAGTGGGTACGGATACGTTTGCCCCAAAATACCTGACTTCTCTGGTTGAGCAAGATGATGCCGACGTTGGGCCTAAAGCCGTCCCGGTCAAGCATAATCAAACCTCAAATTTTTTAAACTGAGTCCATTATGCACAGCGAAGGCCCCAGCGCCAAGCGCACGGCGGGCTGCAGCACCTTTTCCCCCATTTCCAACCCCGGAATCCCCGAAAACCGCCCATGAAAGCCTCCCAGTTCTTCATTTCCACCCTCAAGGAAGCCCCTGCCGACGCGGAAGTCGTCAGCCACCAGCTCATGATGCGGGCCGGCATGATCAAGAAACTGGGTGCCGGCGTGTACAACTACATGCCCATGGGCCTGCGTGTGATCCGCAAGGTCGAAGCCATCGTGCGTGAGGAAATGAACCGCGCCGGTGCCGTGGAGATGACCATGCCGGTGATCCAGCCGGCCGAACTCTGGCAGGAGACCGGCCGCTTTGACAAGATGGGCCCCGAGCTGCTGCGCATCAAGGACCGCCACGGCCGTGACTTCGTGGTCCAGCCGACCAGCGAAGAAGTCGTCACCGACGTGATGCGCCAGGACATCAAGAGCTACAAGCAGCTGCCGAAGAATCTGTACCAGATCCAGACCAAATTCCGCGACGAACGCCGGCCGCGTTTCGGCCTGATGCGCGGGCGCGAGTTCATCATGAAGGACGCCTACAGCTTCGACCGCGACCAGGCCGGCGCCAAGGCGAGCTACCAGGTCATGGCAGCGGCCTACCGCAAGATTTTTGACCGCTTCGGCCTGAGTTACCGTGCGGTGGCCGCCGACAGCGGCGCTATAGGCGGCGACCTCAGCGAGGAATTTCAGGTGATCGCCGCCACCGGTGAAGACGCCATCGTCTACTGCCCTGGTAGCGACTACGCCGCCAACATGGAAAAAGCAGAGGCACTACCGCCCCAGGGCGCGCGCAAGCCGGCGTCGCAGGCCATGGCCAAAACGCTCACGCCCGGCAAATCCACCTGTGCCGATGTGGCCGAATTTCTGGGCATGCCGCTGAATGCCACGGTGAAGTCGCTGGTGCTGGCCACCGACGAACTGGATGAAACGGGCAAGGTCGTCAAATCACAGGTCTGGCTGCTGCTGCTGCGTGGCGACCACGACATGAACGAAATCAAAGTCGGCAAAGTGCCCGGCCTCGCGGGCTTTCGCTTCGCGACCCTACCGGAGATTGAAGACCACTTCGGCGGCAAGCCGGGCTACCTCGGCCCGCTGAACCTCAAAAAACCCGTCAAGCTGGTGGTGGACCGCGAAGCCGCCGTGATGGCTGACTGGGTGTGCGGCGCCAATGAGCCGGACTACCACCTTACCGGCGTCAACTGGGGCCGCGACCTGCCCGAACCCGAACTCGTGGCCGACCTGCGCAACGTGGTGGCGGGCGACCCGTCGCCGGACGGCAAGGGCCCGTTGGCGATTGAGCGCGGGATCGAAATCGGCCATGTCTTCTACCTCGGCACCAAATACAGCCGGGCCATGAACGCCACCTTCCTGGGTGAGAACGGCAAACCCCAATTCATGGAAATGGGCTGCTACGGCATAGGCATCACACGCCTGCCGGCCGCGGCCATCGAGCAAAACCACGACGAGCGCGGCATCATCTGGCCCGACGCTATCGCCCCTTTCACCGTGGTGCTGTGCCCCATCAGCCCGGACCGCTTCCCCGAGGTCGAAGCGGCCGCCAACAAACTTTACGGCGAACTGCTTGCAGCCGGCGTGGACGTGATCCTGGACGACCGGGGTGAGCGTCCCGGCGCCATGTTCGCCGACTGGGAACTGATAGGCGTGCCACACCGTGTCACCATCGGCGACCGCGGCCTCAAAGACGGCCAGCTCGAATACCAGCACCGCCGGGATGCGGCTTCCAGCAAGATCGACGCGGCAACGGCCTTCGACTTCCTCAAGGGAAAGCTGGCGCTTTGAGCTTTCCATGGTTTCCGTGCGTTCATTGACCATGTCCGCATCCGGCACCGCCCCGGCAAAGGCGCAAGGGCTGTCCAGACGAAGCTGCCTGCAGGCGTTGCCAATTGCGCTCAGCCCGCTACTGATGGCGGAGCAGGTGCACGCCGGTGCGCAGGTTGAAGAGCCGTTGATTGATTCAGTGCGCACCGCGCTGAGTTCAGCAATCGCAAATCAGGCGCCGCCCGTGCCCGAATTTAAGGACACGGAAAGCCGCCTGACTTACCTGCGCTGGCTGGGCACCATGAGCGAGCGGCTCAAGAAGAAAAAGCCCGAATTTCAAATTCGCAAGGAATTCCTGCAAACCGTCTGGTACGAAAGCAAACGAGCCGGGCTGGACACTACGCTGGTGCTGGGCCTCATCCAGGTCGAGAGCAACTTCCGCAAATTCGCGGTCAGCAACGTCGGGGCGCGCGGCTACATGCAGGTTATGCCCTTCTGGACGCGCGTGATCGGAGACGGCGACCCGGGCAAGCTGTTCCACATGCAGACCAACCTGCGCTTTGGCTGCGTGATCCTGCGCCATTACCTGGACCGGGAGCGCGGCGACCTCTTCATGGGTCTGGGGCGCTACAACGGATCACGCGGCAAATCGCCCTATCCCGATGCGGTGCTGGGCGCGAGCAAGAACTGGACTTTCTGAAAACCCCTATCGAGGCTCGCTGCGTGTAGCCTCTTTCCCCCTTGCAGGGGGCGGCGCTTGCTGGCCGGCAAGCCGGATCTGCGGCCCCTCCTGATTAAGCCAGTTGCAGCTAGCTGGTCGCGCCGGCAAAACCGCGCTCTTCGGCGAACCAGGCCAGCACCGGCATCGTGCCCGGCAAGACGGGTTGAACGCTGACGGGCAACGATTGCCAGGCAAACGATTGGCCCTCATGCATTTGCAGTTCACCGGCCCACTCGAACACCTTGCAGAAATTCAGACGCACCAGCGCATGCGGGTAATCGACCATCTCGACTTTCCAGGGATGGATCGCGCCTATGGTCACGCCGATTTCCTCCTGAAGCTCACGGCGCAGCGCGGCTTCAACGCTCTCGCCCTCCTCCAGCTTGCCACCTGGAAACTCCCAGTAGCCTTCGTAGACCTTGCCGGGCGGGCGGGATGTCAGCAGGAAATCGCCGTCGGAGCGAATCAGCACGCCCACGGCAACATCGACCACCTTGCGATCCACGCCGCCCTCGCGCGGCCGTTCACCGTCGGCGACCAGCACGCTCATGTCGAGTGGTCTGGCGCCTGATCGGTCTGCTCAGGCGATGCGGCGGCGGAAGCGCCTGGCCGCTCGTAGGCCGCAATGGCCGGGGCCGACACAGGCCGGCTGGCGGTATCGCGGCCGGCGTAGTCGCGCGCAAACTGGTAGGCCACGCGGCCACTGCGCGAGCCGCGCTCCAACGCCCAGACCAGGGACGCCGGTTTTGCCGCGGCAATCGCGTCCTGGCCTACGCCAAACGAGGACAGCCACTGCGCGACGATAGTCAAGTATTCGTCCTGGCTGAATGGGTAAAAACTGACCCAGAGGCCGAAGCGCTCGGACAGCGAAATCTTTTCTTCAACCACCTCGCCAGGATGCACCTCACCGTCTTCGCTGCGGGTATAGGTGAGGTTCTCCGTCATGTACTCGGGCAGCAGGTGGCGCCGGTTGCTGGTCGCGTAGATCAGCACATTGGGCGTAGCCGCCGCGACCGAGCCATCAAGGATGGATTTAAGCGCCTTGTAACCCGGCTCGCCTTCTTCAAAACTCAGGTCGTCGCAAAAGACAATGAATTTCTCAGACAGACCGGACACCACGTCCACAATGTCGGGCAGGTCGGTCAAGTCGGCCTTGTCGACTTCAATCAGGCGCAGGCCACGCGATGCGTATTCATTGAGGCAGGCCTTGATCAACGAGGACTTGCCGGTGCCCCGTGCGCCGGTCAGCAGCACGTTGTTGGCGGGCTTGCCCAACACGAACTGCTCGGTGTTGCGTTTGATTTTTTCCTTCTGGTCCTCGATTTCCTTGAGGTCACCCAAGCTCATATTGCCGATGTGCCGAACCGGTTCCAGCGAGCCGTGGCCGGAGCTGCGTTTGCGGTAGCGGTAGGCGATGGAAGCGCTCCAGTCCGGCGCGGCCAAAGGCTGGGGCAGCACGGATTCGATCCGCGCCATCAGGGACTCGACGCGGGCGATCAGACGCTCAAACTGCTCGTTCATGCAAAGACTCAGCTTCTGTAGTCGGCGTTGATCTTGACGTACTCGTAGGAAAAATCGCAAGTCCAGACGGTGTCGGTGACCACGCCGCGGCCCAGCACCACACGCACCGTGATTTCGCTTTGCTTCATCACGCGCTGGCCGTCGGCCTCGACATAACCGGGGTGCCGGCCCCCATTCTTGGCCACCAGCACTTCATCAAGGTACAGATCGATTTTTGTCTGGTCCAGGTCGTCAATACCGGCATAGCCGACGGCCGCGAGAATCCGGCCGAGATTCGGATCGCTGGCAAAGAACGCCGTTTTCACCAATGGCGAATGGGCGATGGCGTACGCCACCTTGCGGCACTCCTCGCCGGTCTTGCCGCCTTCAACCTGGATGGTCATGAACTTGGTGGCGCCTTCGCCGTCGCGCACGATGGCCTGCGCCAGTTGTCTGGCGATGTCCAGCATAGCGGCGAGCAAGGCCTGGCCCTCCGCGCTGTCCAACGAAGTCACGGGTGCGTGGCCGGCCTTGTTGGTGGCGACCACCACAAAGGAGTCGTTGGTCGAAGTGTCGCCATCCACGGTGACGCGGTTGAACGAACCCTCCGCCAGTTCCCTGGCCAGTTGCGCCATAAGCGGCTGGGCCACGCAGGCGTCGGTCGCCAGGAAGCCCAGCATGGTGGCCATATTGGGCCGAATCATGCCCGCGCCCTTGCTGATGCCGGTGATCGTGACTTCAGTGCCCGCGATCTTGATGCGTTTGGAAAACGCCTTGGCCACTGTGTCGGTGGTCATGATGGCTTCGGCCGCGTTGCCCCAGTTGTTTTCCTTCGCGTCGGCCAGCGCGGCCGGCAAACCCGCCGCGATGCGGTCATTGGGCAGGGGCTCCATGATGACGCCAGTGGAAAATGGCAGCACCTGCTCAGGTGCGATATCCAGCAGGCGCGCCAAGGCGATGCAGCTGGCGTGCGCACGGCTCAGGCCGTCGTCGCCCGTGCCAGCGTTGGCATTGCCGGTGTTGATCAGCATCGCGCGAATGCCCGCCGTCCGCCCGCCGTTTTTCGCGAGGTGCTCACGGCAAATCTGCACGGGCGCCGCGCAAAAGCGGTTTTGCGTGAAGACGGCTCCTACCGACGCCCCTTCGTCGAGCAGCAGCAAAGAAAGGTCTTTGCGGTTGGCCTTACGTATGCCCGCTTCGGTGATGCCCCAGCGTACGCCGGGCACGGGGTAAAGGTCCGCAGCGGGCGTGGCGACCAGATTGACGGGCATGTTTGACTCCGGGAAACCAATGAAACGGGGAAGACGTTCAGCGAGCGTCGGCTTACAGTTCAGCTCAATTCAATTGGCCGTGGCAATTCTTGTATTTCTTGCCTGAGCCACAAGGACAGGGGTCGTTGCGGCCCACACGAGGCATGTCACCGACCGGCACGGCCGGCGTGCGGCGCTGCGATTCTTCGTCCACCGTGGTTTCCACTCCGCCGGTTTCGGTGGGCGCGGTGTAAGTCACGTTGCTGATGTTTTCAGCGCGGCTTTCCATTTCCTCGGCCGCCTGTTCGAGCTGTTCGCCCGACTGAATCTTGACCGTCATGAGGACCTTGGTCACCTCGTTCTTCACGCTGTCGAGTAGCTGGCCGAACAGTTCAAACGCTTCGCGCTTGTATTCCTGCTTGGGTTGCTTCTGGGCATACCCGCGCAGATGAATGCCTTGGCGCAGGTAATCGAGGGCGCTCAGGTGTTCACGCCAGTGGCTGTCTATGCTCTGCAGCAGGACCACACGCTCGAACTGCGTGAAGTTTTCTTCGCCGATTTTCTCGACCTTGTCGGCAAAGGCGGCGTTGGCCGCCGCGATGACTTTTTCGACGACCTCTTCATCGGTGATGGCAGTGGCAGCTTCCAGTTCCTGGCGCAGGGGCAACTCGATCTGCCACTCCTCGCGCAACACACTCTCAAGACCCGCGATGTCCCATTGTTCCTCGACGCTTTCCGCCGGTACATACTGCCGCGCCAGATCGGTGAAGCAACCTTCGCGCAACGAGGCGATCTGCGCCTGCAGGCTAGCCGCATCCATGATGTCGTTCCGCTGCTGGTAGATCACCTTGCGCTGGTCGTTGGCGACGTCGTCGTACTCGAGCAGCTGCTTGCGGATGTCGAAATTGCGCGCCTCGACTTTGCGCTGGGCCGACTCGATGCTGCGGGTAACAATGCCCGCCTCAATCGCTTCGCCGTCAGGCATCTTCAGGCGCTCCATGATCGCCTTGACGCGATCACCCGCGAAGATGCGCATCAGCGGATCGTCGAGGCTCAGATAAAAGCGCGACGAGCCGGGGTCGCCCTGGCGGCCGGAGCGGCCGCGCAGCTGGTTGTCGATGCGGCGCGATTCATGGCGCTCAGTCGCGATGATGCGCAAACCGCCCAGCGCGGTGACCTGGTCATGCTCCTGCTTCCATACGGCGCGCAAGCGGGCGATTTCCGCCTCTTTCGCGGCAGCATCCAGCGCCTCATCCGCTTCAACCGCTTCGATCAGCTTTTCAACGTTGCCGCCCAGCACGATATCGGTGCCGCGGCCCGCCATGTTGGTGGCGATAGTGATCATCTTCGGCCGACCTGCCTGGGCGATGATGTCCGCTTCGCGGGCATGCTGCTTGGCATTGAGCACCTGGTGCGGCAGGTTTTCCTTTACCAGCAGCTGGTCGATGATCTCGGAGTTCTCAATCGATGTCGTGCCGACCAGCACGGGCTGGCCGCGCTCGTAGCACTCGCGGATATCCTTGATGGCGGCTTCATACTTCTCGCGTGTCGTTTTATAGACGCGGTCCAATTGGTCGTCACGGCGGCTCACACGGTTGGGCGGGATCACCGTGGTTTCGAGCCCGTAGATTTCCTGGAACTCGTAGGCTTCGGTGTCTGCGGTTCCGGTCATGCCGGACAGCTTGGTGTAGAGGCGGAAATAGTTCTGGAAGGTGATGGAGGCCAGCGTCTGGTTCTCGGCCTGGATCTGAACGCCTTCCTTGGCTTCAACGGCTTGGTGCAGGCCGTCGCTCCAGCGGCGGCCCGACATCAGGCGACCGGTGAACTCGTCGACGATCACGACTTCGCCGTCCTGCACCACGTAGTGCTGGTCGCGGTGGTACAGCAGGTTGGCTCGCAAAGCCGCGTACAGGTGATGCATCAGCGAGATATTCGCCGGGTCATACAGCGTGGCGCCTTCGGGGATCAGCCCCAGATTGAACAGGAGGCGCTCGGCGCTCTCATGGCCTTGTTCGGTCAGGAAGACCTGGTGGCTTTTTTCGTCGATGGTGAAATCGCCGGGCTTGGTCACGCCTTCGCCGGTGCGCGGGTCGGCTTCGCCTTCCTGCCGCGTCAGCATGGGGACGACCTTGTTCATCGCCAGGTACATCTCGGTGTGGTCTTCGGCCTGGCCGCTGATGATGAGCGGCGTGCGCGCCTCGTCGATCAGGATGGAGTCCACCTCGTCGACGATGGCGTAGTTCAGGCCGCGTTGCACGCGGTCCGCCACTTCATAGACCATGTTGTCGCGCAGGTAGTCAAAGCCGTATTCGTTGTTGGTGCCGTAGGTGATGTCGGAGCCGTAAGCGGCCTGCTTTTCCTCGCGCGACATATTGGGCAGGTTGATGCCCACAGTGAGGCCAAGGAAGTTGTAAAGCTTGCCCATCCAGCGCGCGTCGCGGCTGGCCAGGTAATCATTGACCGTCACCACGTGCACGCCTTTGCCGGTCAAGGCATTGAGGTAGACCGGGAGCGTGGCTGTCAGGGTCTTGCCTTCACCGGTGCGCATTTCGGAGATCTTGCCGTTGTGCAGCGACATGCCACCCAACATCTGCACATCGAAGTGACGCATCTTCATGACGCGCTTGCTGCCTTCCCGCACCACCGCGAAAGCCTCGGGAAGAATGGCATCGAGCTCTTCGCCTGCGGCTACCCGGTCTTTGAACTCCTGGGTTTTGGCGCGCAGCTGATCGTCGTCAAGCTTTTCGTACTGGGTTTCCAGCGCATTGATGCGTTCTACGGTTTTGCGGTAGGTTTTGAGCAGCCTGTCGTTGCGGCTGCCGAAAATTTTGGTCAGGATGTTGGAAGCCATAAATGCGGGGCCGCCTTGACCGCTCCCCATGAGCTGGCAATGCGGCCGAAATCCCTTATTGAGTACGGAACCTAGGTGTGGGCGCCATCAGTGAGTTCAACTGGGCCCAAACCTCTGATTTTAGCGCTGTCAAGAGAGTCGCACGGCTGTCCGAGATAAAACCGTCACCAAGTGCCAAAAGCCATGCATCCAAGCATGGCCGATGCCCACCGTCTAGTGGGGGCGCGGCAGTTGCGCAGGCTGCGCGGGAGCGGGGACTGGAGGGCGCGCGCCTACCGAGGCCACCATGGGCCCAGGCAGCTTCTGTCCCGCAGTCAGGAACTTCTGCGGGTCCTGAAACACGCCCTGGACCAGCACCTCGAAATGCAGATGCGGGCCAGTGGACCGGCCGGTGGTGCCCACCTCAGCGATCTTCTGGCCACGCTTGACCAGGTCGCCCTTTTTGACCAGCACGCGTGAGGCGTGGGCATAACGCGTAATGAGTTCATTGCCGTGGTCGATTTCCACCATATTGCCGTAGGCGGGGTGGTATTCCTGGGTCACAACGACGCCCCCCGCGGCAGCCAGGATGGCAGTGCCCGGTTCGGACGGGAAGTCAAGCCCGGTGTGCAGCGCCGATCGGCCGTTCAAGGGGTCTATGCGCCAGCCAAAAGGAGAGCCAAGATTGCCACCCGCAACAGGTTCCTGGGTGGGAACCATCATTTTTTTGATCTTTTGGTCGAACAGGCGCGACTCCATTACGGTCATCAAGTCGACCCGCTGGTCAGTGAGTTTGTCCAGATCCGCCAAAGTGGCCTGCAGCTCTTGCATCGTAAGCGAAGGGCCCGCCACCAGCGCGCCGCCGCGGCCGGGCGTGACCTTAATGTCGTTGGGATTGACGCCGGCCAGGCCCGATACCCGCTCACCGAGCGCTTCAAGCTGCATCATCTTGGCCTGCATTTCGCCGACCCGCTTGGCCATCACGTCGAGGTTTTCGCGCATGAAGCGGTCGCGTTGGTCGAATTCATCCTTGACCATGAGCTTGACCAGCGAGCCTACAACCGGCCAGCCTTCACGGGCGCCCTTGAGAAACACCCAGTGGTAGAGGCCTGCTGCCACAAGCATGAGTGCCAGCGCGGCGACAAAGCCAGCGAGGACAAGTTTTGTCCCGCTTAAATAGATGGCCCGGCTTTTCGCCAGCCACGCATCCGTGATAATCAAATGCACTTGTCTACCTCTTTAAAAGCTTGCGCTCACCAGGCCGCGCACCGTACATCATGACTTCCGACCGGCGCCTTCCGCAGGCGCTCTCTGTTTATCAAGCCGCGGGGAATTCTCCCTCGCTGGCGCGGCTGACTGAACTCGTCCGGGAGTCCAGCGACAGACTCAAGGCCATTGAGTCCTTACTGCCTGAAGCCCTGCGCCCCGCAGTTCAGGCCGGGCCGATTGACGGCGAAACCTGGTGCCTGCTGGTCAGCGGCAACGCGGCCGCCGCCAAGATACGCCAATTGCTCCCCTTGATCCAAGCCCGCCTTATAGGCAGGGGTTGGAAGGTTACCTCAATCCGCCTGAAAATCCTAATAAACAAAAAGTAGTAGGCCGTTACTTCACTAACGGCAACGACGGCATGAAAGATAAAGCCCTGCCTGACGGTTCGCTACAAAATTGGTAGCGTATGGTACCCATGTTGCATGGGGAAGGCAAGAATGACGGGGAAATGGTGCCGCTTGTCGGAATCGAACTGACGACCTACCGCTTACAAGGCGGTTGCTCTACCAACTGAGCTAAAGCGGCACAAAGGTATTTTACTTGACCCGTTTCAGCGAAGGCCGCGCACGCGGTGGCTTGGGCGGCTCGGGGGCGTCGGGGCCGCCATCTTCCGCATCGGAAGCACTGTCGGGCACCAGCTGCATGATCTTGCCTTCGGGCCCATCCACCGGTCCGTGCGGCGCCGCCGCGGGAGCCACCGACGCTGCGGGGGCTGTCAGGCCGGCATTGCTTGCCGCCTCGGCAGCGGAAACCGGGCCGCCAGCGGCAGGCGCCGCCATCGGGAAAGCCATGCCCTGCCCGTTTTCACGCGCATAGATGGCGATCACATGGCTGATAGGTACCATGATTTCCCGGGCACTGCCGGCAAAACGGGCCTTGAACTCGATGAAATCGTTGCCCAACTTCAAAGACGAAGTCGCATCAAAGCTGATGTTGAGCACAATCTCATTGTTTTTGACGTACTCGCGCGGCACCTGCACGGTGTCATCCACCGACACGGCCACATAGGGCGTGAAGCCGTTGTCGGTGCACCACTCATAGAGCGCCCTGATCAGGTAAGGCCGCGTAGAGGTAGCGTCCAGGGCATTCATGAATTCAGCCAAGTTGAATCCGAACACGCCCGCGCGCACGCTCTTCACCAGCCAGGGCCGCGGAACCGGCTTCGCCGGGCCGCAGGCGCAGCACCCCCTCGGGGGGCAGCGCATTACACGCAGCCGAAGGCGAAGTGAAAAGCGTGGGGGCCATCACTTCCGCATAACCTTTTCAGAAGGCGTCAGCGCCTCGATATAGGCCGGACGCGAAAAGATCCGTTCAGCGTACTTGAGCAGCGGCGCGGCATTCTTCGACAGGTCGATGTCGTAGTAATCCAGGCGCCACAGCAGGGGGGCGATGGCCACGTCCAGCATGGAGAAGTTGTCGCCCAGCATGAACTTGTTCTTCAGGAAGATGGGCGCGAGCTGCGTCAGGCGATCACGGATATGCGAACGGGCCTTTTCCAGCGCCTTTTCGTTGCCCTTGGATGCGCGCGATTCCAGCGTGCTGACATGGACGAACAGCTCTTTTTCGAAGTTCAGCAAAAACAGGCGAACGCGCGCGCGATCGACTGGGTCGCCGGGCATCAGCTGTGGATGCGGAAAGCGCTCATCGATGTACTCGTTGATGATGTTCGACTCGTACAGGATCAGGTCGCGCTCGACCAGGATGGGCACCTGGCCGTAGGGATTCATCACATTGATGTCTTCGGGCTTGTTGTACAGGTCGACGTCGCGGATTTCGAAGTCCATGCCTTTTTCAAACAGCACAAAGCGGCAGCGGTGCGAGAAGGGGCAGGTCGTGCCTGAATAAAGGACCATCATGGTGCGGAACTCCTAAATGCAAAGGAGTGGATACATATGAAAAGCATCCACTCCAGAAGGTGCCGGGGGCGAGGCCCCGGCGAAAAAATTACTTGACGTCTTTCCAGAACGCCGCATTCAGGCGCCAGGCGACAAAGGTCAAGCCGAGAAGGAAAATCAGCACCCAGACACCGACGCGGATGCGGGTGTTCTGGGCCGGCTCGCCCATCCACTGCAGGTAACCCACGAGGTCACCCATGGCTTGGTCATATTGCAGCGGAGTCATGGTGCCGGGCGTAACCTGGTTCCAGCCTTTGAAGACCGCGACCTTGTGGCCGTGTTCTTCTTTTTCCTCGTACACCGGGGTGCGCACGCCCTGCAACTCCCACAGCACGTGCGGCATGGCAACGCTGGGGAAAGCCATGTTGTTCCAGCCCGTGGCCTTTGTTTCGTCGCGGTAGTAGGTGCGCAGGTAGGTGTAAAGGTAGTCGGCACCGGTGCCGCCGTGGCCGGCGCGTGAACGCGCGATCACGGTCAGGTCGGGCGGGTTGCCGCCGAACCATTCCTTGGCCTGTTTGGGGTCGATCGCGGCTTTCATGGTGTCGCCCACTTTTTCAGTGGTGAACAACAGGTTGTCCTTGATTTCCTTGTCGGTCAGGCCGATGTCTTTCAGGCGATTGAAACGCATGAAAGCAGCGGAATGGCAGTTCAGGCAATAGTTGACGAACAGCCTGGCGCCGTTTTGCAGGGAACCCAGGTCGTTGGTCCGGTCAGGCGCCTTGTCCCAGACAATGCCGCCTTCCGAGGCCTGTGCGCCGGCCGCGAGGCCGAGGGCGGTGATCAGGGCAAGAATAATTTTTTTCATCGTTTTTATCTCCAACTCTCAGTGACCGTGGAAAACAGGACGGTCCGGCGGTGTTTTGGGGGTGCCGACACGGCTCCACCACGGCATCAGGATGAAGAAGCCAAAGTAAAACAGCGTGCCGACCTGGGAGACGCGTTCACCGATGGGTGACGGCGGCTGGACGCCGAGGTAGCCCAGCACCAGGAAGTTGACGACAAAAATGCCGTAGAGGTATTTGTGCCAGTCGGGGCGATAGCGGATCGACTTGACCGGGCTGTGATCGAGCCACGGCAGGAAGAACAGGATCACCACCGCACCGCCCATCACGACCACACCCCAGAATTTCGCGTCGATGGACAGCAGCAGAGCCGAACCGACGACGGCGGCGCCGACGATGACAGCCTTGAACAGCACCGGCATGCGGAATTTCACGACGCTGAAGCCTGCGGCAGCCACTACGCAGACGATCAGCGCATAGAGCATCTCGCTGGTGATAGCGCGCAGCATCGAGTAGTAAGGCGTGAAATACCAGACCGGGGCGATGTGCGCCGGCGTCTTCAGCGGATCGGCGGGGATGAAGTTGTTGTATTCGAGGAAGTAGCCGCCGAACTCGGGAGCGAAGAAGATGATCGCCGAGAAGATCATCAGGAAGACGCTCACGCCGAAAATGTCGTGCACCGTGTAGTACGGGTGGAAAGGGATGCCGTCCAATGGGTGTCCTTGCGCATCCTTGGGCGCGTTCGGGCCCTTGATCTCGACGCCGTCGGGGTTGTTGGAGCCGACTTCATGCAGCGCGATGATGTGCGCGGCCACCAGGCCCAGCAACACCAGCGGCACGGCGATCACGTGGAACGCGAAGAAGCGGTTCAGCGTAGCGTCACCCACCACGTAGTCGCCGCGGATCAGCAGCGCCAGGTCGGGGCCGATGAAGGGAATCGCGGCGAACAGGTTCACGATCACCTGGGCGCCCCAGTAGCTCATCTGGCCCCATGGCAGCAGGTAGCCCATGAAGGCCTCGGCCATCAGGCACAGGAAAATCGCGCAGCCGAAAATCCAGACCAGCTCGCGCGGCTTGCGGTAGCTGCCATAGAGCAGGCCACGGAACATGTGCAGGTAAACCACCACGAAGAAGGCCGAAGCGCCTGTCGAGTGCATGTAGCGGATCAACCAGCCCCAGGGCACGTCGCGCATGATGTATTCGACCGAGCCAAAAGCCAGTGCGGCGTCGGGCTTGTAGTTCATCGTCAGGAAGATGCCTGTCACGATCTGGATGACCAGCACCAGCATGGCCAGCGAGCCGAAGATATACCAGAAGTTGAAGTTCTTCGGTGCGTAGTACTCGCTCATGTGCTCTTTGTAGAGCTTGCTGGCGGGAAACCGGTTGTCGACCCAGTTCATCGCCTTGGCGGCGAGCGGGGCATCGGGGGAAATTTCTTTGAATTCAGCCATAACTGATCCTGGTTCGGTGGGGTTCTTTGGCAAGCGCCGGATACGGGCTTCTGGGTGTCGGCGTGTATCGGGCGCTGGCTACAGGGTCTTGTGAAGGAGCTCGGGGAATGAAGCGCCTTCAGGCCTTCTTGTCTTCACCAATCAGCAACCGGGTGTCTGACAGGTACATGTGCGGGGGAACTTCGAGGTTGTCCGGCGCGGGCTTGTTCTTGTAGACGCGGCCTGCCATGTCGAAGGTCGAACCGTGGCAGGGGCACAGGAAGCCGCCGGCCCAGTTGTCGGGCAGCGAAGGCTGTGCGCCGGGCTGGAACTTGTCGGAAGGCGAGCAGCCCAGGTGCGAACAGATACCGACCACCACCAGCGTTTCAGGCTTGATGGAGCGGTTTTCGTTGCGGGCGTAAACAGGGGTCAGTTCGTCGGGCTTGCGCTCGGACTTCGGGTCGGCCAGCAGGGCATCGACCTTGGGCAGCTCGGCGAGCTGCGCGGGCGTGCGCTTGATGATCCAGACCGGCTTGCCGCGCCATTCCACCGTGATTTTTTCACCGGGCTTGACATCGGAAATATCGACTTCGACGGCGGCGCCGGCGGCTTTGGCTTTTTCGGAGGGCTGGAACGTGCTGACAAAGGGAACAGCGGTGGCGATGGCGCCTACGCCGCCCACCGCGCAGGTGGTCACCAGCCAGTTTCTTTTATCTTTGTCTACGGGAGCGCCGTGGGGCGCACCATTCACGCTTGCTTCGCTTGCTTGGGTCATGAGAGTCCTTCAAGAACTGGCTTGAAATAGGCATAGTGGGGTCAACCCGCAATTGTAGCGGAGCGCGATATCGCTTTTCAAGGCAAGGGGGCCCATTCCGGAGGCCCCAACCCGCGTCGCGGCGTGTCGGCTGCCTGTTTTTTCAGCACCATCCAGACTGCACATACTTTGTTGCAAGCCGGCTGCGCACAGCGGCACCACTGGCAGTCTCAACCTTGATAATGTTTTTCCGGGCATCGCCAGGCATAGCCGGCAATGACCAGCACAATAGCCGGCAACAAGAGGAGAAATTTCATGGGAATGATGCAGGAATTCAAGGAATTTGCCGTCAAGGGCAATGTGATCGACCTTGCAGTGGGCGTGATCATAGGCGCGGCCTTCGGCAAGATTGTCGATGCCGTGGTGAGCGACCTGATCATGCCGGTAGTGGGGCTCGTGTTCGGCAAGCTGGATTTTTCCAGCATGTATGTGTTGCTCGGCAATGTGCCGCCCGGCACCGACATGTCGCTGGAGGCACTGCGCAAAGCCGGCGTGCCGGTGTTCGCTTACGGCCACTTCCTGACCGTGACGGTCAACTTCATCATCCTGGCTTTCATTATTTTCCTGATGGTCAAGCAGATCAACCGGCTCAAGCGGCATCACGAGGCCGCACCGCCGCCCGCGGCACCCTCTGAAGACATCGTGTTGCTGCGCGAAATCCGCGACAGCCTCAACAAGAGGTAGCCCCCTGAATCGCTTCGCTCCTTCCCCCTCAAGGGGACGCCGCCAGCGCGGCGAGGCGGCCCTTGCGCGGCGGCCGCTGGCTTTGGACGCGCCAGTTTCCATGGCTGCGCCTGGCTCAGTGAAAAAAGAAGGGCGCGGCGCTCGCTAAGCGGATAGTTGCCGCGCCATGCGAACGGCCGCCAGCAGGCTGGAAGCATCAGCGCGCCCGCTGCCTGCAATGTCGAAGGCTGTCCCGTGATCGGGACTGGTGCGCACCAGCGGCAGTCCTAGCGTGACGTTGACGCCCTGCTCCACCCCCAGGTACTTGACCGGGATCAGGCCCTGGTCGTGGTACATCGCGACCACCACGTCGAATTCACCGAGCTTGCCGGCGGCATGGCGCGCCCGCATGAACACCGTGTCAGGCGCGAAGGGGCCGCTCACATCCAGGCCCTCCGCGCGAGCCGCGGCGATGGCCGGGGCGATGATGGCCTGCTCTTCGCTGCCGAACAGCCCGCCTTCCCCGGCATGAGGATTGAGTCCCGCCACCGCGATGCGGGGCGCGCGCCCCAGGCTGGCGCCCACAGCGCCATGCGTGATACGCAGGGTTTGCAGCACGTTGTCCAGGGTCACCGCCTCGATGGCATGCCTGAGCGACATGTGGATGCTGACCAGCACGGTGCGCAGTTCGTCGTTGGCCAGCATCATGCGCACCGGAACTTCACCCACGGGTTTGCCTAAAAATGCGGCGGCTTCAGCCTGCAGCATTTCCGTATGGCCCGGAAACTCCGCCGCCCAGCCGCCGGCGGCGGACAGGGCTTCCTTATGGATGGGCGCAGTCACCAGCGCAGCGGCTTCCCCGGCCAGCACGCGGCGGGCCGCCCAGACGATGCAGTCGGCCGCGGCCTGGCCCGCCACGCCGCTAATCTGCCCATAAGGCACAAGACCGGGCAGCGCACACTGTTGCATCACCGGGATGCAGCGTGGTGGCACACCTGCCAGTCCGGCCAGGCTGTCCAGCTGCGCCACCGGTAGCGTCAGAGGGGAAGCCACCAGCACGGCGGCGCGGCGCAGCGTGGCCACATCACCCACCACGGTGCAGCCTGCCATGTCGGCCGGTGCCTCGCAAAAAGCCCTGGCAATAATTTCCGGGCCTATGCCGGCCGCATCGCCCATGGTGATGAGCAGCGGCTTAGCCACGGCGCGTCTCTCGCCGAGAAAGGGCAAATTTCACCGGCACAGTGCATTTCGCAGCGGGACGGACCATAATCGCGAAAAAATGGGCAGGCCTGCAACTGGCATGACACCAGGACAGGAAAAAAAACACGAGGGGTTCGGGCAGATGCATTCTTGGGGTATTTTGGCGCAAACCATGGCGCGGCGGCCAGCAGGCCTTTGCGCAGCGCTGGGCCGGCCATGAATGCGGTTACCCTCCCCCTGATGTCCAGCGCCGAGATGATGCTGTGGAGCGCATCGGCTGGTGCGCTCGGCCTGGTCGTCCTGTTGGCCCTGGCCGACGCCTTTTACAGCCGCACCCGCGCAGCCTCGCAAACACTGGCTTACCTGGCCCTCTGCTGGGCTGTGGTGCTGCTGCTGAGCGGGTTGCCCACTGCCCTCTGGCCGGCCGCACACGACGAGTTGGTCACGGCGCAGCTCCTGGTTGGGCCGCTGTGCGCGGCCATGGGCAGCTATGGCGCCAGCAAATGGCTGTCGGCCCATCAGCGCGACCACCTGATGAAAGTCAGCCTGCTGGCGATGACCGTGGTGTGCCTGGCGGGTGCGCCGGTATGCCTGCTGCTTGCCCCTGAGTGGCGCCTGCCGGTTTCCGGGGCGCTGGCGATCACCAACCTCTCCGTGGTGCTGTGGCTTTCGGTGCGCGCCACGCAACTGGGCGACAGGATGGCCTGGGGCTTGGCCCTGGGCTGCCTGCTGACCCTGCCCGCACAGATCGGCCTCTATGGCTTGGCGCTGAACACCAGCCGGCCGCCGCTGTTGCTGCAGGCCGGCGTGGCGTTGGCCGCACTGCTGAGCGTGGTCATCACCGCCGCGATGCTGTGGCTGCGCAACCACCAGACCCGGCAAATGATGGATGGCGAGACTTCGCGCCGCGACCCCATCACCCAGCTCTACGACGGCGTCACCATGGTGCAGAAAATCATACGGGCGCAGCACCGCCGCCAGCGCACCCGGCGCGACGGCGCCCTGATGGCGGTGCTGCTGTTCGAGCCCGAGCGCCTGCTGCCGCTGATCGGCCAGGCTGGCCTCAACGACCTCTATATCCACCTGGCGCGCCGAATGCAGCGCCACACCGGGACCGTCAACCCGGCCGGCCGCTATTACGACCGCTGTTTTGTGGTGCTTCTGGAAACCATGCATTCGCCCCGCTGGATACGCACACTGGGCCTGCGTGTGGCCTCCAGCCTGCGCCGGCCGCTGGAATTGCCTTCACTGGACGGGCGGCGCATACGCATCGCCCCCGACATCGCGGTGGGCATCGTCCATCTCTCGGCCGCTGGCAAGAACGTGGACCAGCTGCTGCATGAGGCCCAGTCGGTGGCGCAGGCCGCGCGCACAATGCGCTCCCGCGCGGCGTTGCTGGACCCGGAGAGCCGCACCGCCGTGCCGGTCGAGCATGCGGAGCTGGGCTCCAACTGGGGCGCGCTACGCAGCGCCGTGCCGGCAACACCGCCGCGGCCCAAAAATCCGAAGCCCCCAAAAAGCGCCAGCAAAGCCCCCCGCACGGGCCGACCGCGCCACAGGCCGGCCTGAACCGGTCGCGGCGTACCAGGCCCGGCCTCTTCAAGCCGGGTTGTCGATATCGATGAATTCGTGGGCCAAACCCAGCTGGGCTGCAACCCGTCCCGCCACCGCGGGCGCTCCGTAACGCTCGGAGGCATGATGGCCGCAGGCGATAAAGGCCACGCCCATCTCCCGCGCATAGTGGGTTTGCGGTTCGGAAATTTCGCCCGTGATGAAGGCATCAGCGCCGGCGGCGATCGCGGCCTCGAAGTAGCCTTGCGCGCCACCGGTGCACCAGGCGATGTTGTGGACGGCTTTTTGCGCCGGCCCGGCCTGCACCACGGGCCGCTTCAGCACCTGCTGCACATGCGCGGCCAGCGCGCCGGCGTCAGCGAAACGGCTGCCGTCGCTTCGCCCGCTGATAAAGCCCAGATCCTGCTCACCGAAGCGCGCGTTCGCAGCCAGGCCCAGTTGCAGGCCCAGTTGCGCGTTGTTGCCCAGTTCGGGATGCGCATCCAGCGGCAGGTGGTAGGCAAACAGGTTGATGTCGTGCGCCAGCAGCAAGGCCAGCCGCTGCTTCATCCAGCCTGTCACGCGGCCGTCCTGGCCGCGCCAGAACAGGCCGTGGTGAACAAAAATGGCGTCGGCCTGCACGGCAATGGCCGCCTCTATCAGTGCCAGGCTGGCGGTGACACCGGACACAACTTTGCGAACCTCGGCCCGGCCCTCCACCTGCAGGCCGTTGGGGCCGTAGTCCTTGAAGCGCGCGGGCTGCAAAAGCGTGTCAAAAGCCTGCAGCAAGTCCTGTCGTGTGGTGCTCATGGCCTGATTGTCTCAGGACGGCCGGGGGTGCTTAGGTTTTCTCCAGACCCAGCAGCGCGTCCTTCAGCATGAAGTCGGCCGGCACGGAGCCCAGCCAGATGCCCAACACCATGCGAAAGAATTCCGCGTCACCGACCGGTGCACCCTGCGGCTGCTCCGCAATGAAAAAGCTGGTGCCCTTGCCCGGTACGAACTCCATCGCGAACGAGTCGCCGGGCATTAGCTTGCTGCGGCCCGAAAAGATATCGATCAGCCGGTTGCTCGACACCGAATGGCGGCTGACGGCATCGCGGCTGGCGTTGTCGGCCATGCCGCGCAGGAAGAGCCGGCCGAGGTCGGTGCCGGACACCTCGCGAAGCGCCACGAATGCCAGGCGGATGGGCGTGCCCAGCTTCATCGCCTCGTCGGCCGACGCCACCTTGCGACTGGTGTACATGGCCATGTCATAGACCTGGAAGACGGCCTTGAAGCGCGTGCCGGCGCCGTTGAGCTGCAGCGCGGTGCCCTGCACCACGATGCTGGCCGGGAATTTCGTCGTGGTGGGTGCAGCCAGGGCTGGCGACGCCAGCCCCACCGAACCCGCCGCCATGGCGGCCGCGCTGCGCGCGAGCCATGTCCGCCTTGAATATTGATTCATCTTGTCGCCTCCGTTATGGTTGTTGATCCCGGGGTGGCTGTTCCGGCCTGCCCCACCGGCTCGGCCTTGCAGTCACCCGGAAATATGGTACCGGAGCAAAGCGGCATGCTTCCTTACAGCGGCCGGGGACCCAAAGCGATAAACTTCAGCACCCGGCCGCGCCCTCGGCGCCTCAGCCCTACCGGCTCTTTGCATACCCGCACCGCATACCGTCACCCTTCGCTTCATGAAACGTACCTGGCTTCTTTTTTCCCAAACGGTGACCGTCCTGCTGGCGGCGTACTTCGTGGTGGCCACGCTCAAACCGCAGTGGCTGGACCGCGGCAACACACCCGGCGTTTCGGTGATCGAGGCTCCGGCCGGCAGTGCGCCGCGCAGCCCGGGTGCCGCCGGCGGTTTTGCCTCGGCCGCCAAAACGGCATCCGCGGCTGTTGTCAGCATCAACACCAGCAAGGCCGCCGCGAGGAACCCGCACGCCGAAGACCCGTGGTTCAAGTTTTTCTTTGGCGACCAGAGCCCCAACGAACCGCAGGGCGGGCTGGGCAGCGGCGTCATCATCAGCGCCAGCGGCTACATCCTGACCAACAACCACGTGGTCGAGGGCGCCGACGACATCGAGGTCATCCTCAACGACACGCGCAAGGCCAAGGCCCAGGTGATAGGCACCGACCCCGACACCGACCTGGCCATCCTCAAGATCGACCTGGACAAGCTGCCGGTCATCGTCCTGGGCAATTCCGATGCGCTGCAGGTGGGCGACCCGGTGTTGGCCATCGGCAATCCCTTCGGTGTCGGCCAGACCGTCACCGGCGGCATCGTCAGCGCGCTGGGACGCAACCAGCTCGGCATCAACACCTTTGAAAACTTCATCCAGACCGACGCGGCCATCAACCCAGGCAACTCGGGCGGCGCTCTGGTCGACGTGAACGGCCACCTGATGGGTATCAACACCGCGATCTACTCGCGCTCGGGCGGCTCCATGGGCATAGGCTTCGCCATTCCGGTGTCCACCGCCAAGCAGGTGCTGGACGGCATCGTGAAGGACGGCCAGGTCACGCGCGGCTGGATAGGCGTGGAGCCGCAGGATCTGAACCCGGAACTGGCCGAGACCTTCGGCCTGAAGCCCGCGGCGGCCAGGGACGGCGGCGTCATCATCACCGGCGTGCTGCAAAACGGCCCGGCCGCACAGGCCGGCATACAGCCGGGCGATGTGATCACGGCAGTGGACGGCAAGGCCGTGCGAAATGTCAGCCAGTTGCTGACCGCCGTGGCGACCCTCAAGCCGGGTACGCCGGCGCCGCTAACGGTGCTACGCAAGGACAAGGAGACCGAAATCGCCGTCACGCCGGGCAAGCGCCAGCGGCCCAAGCCGCAGCAGCAGCGCTAGGCCGGGGCACGCTTCGGCGTGGTTTCAGTGAACGAGGGAGCGGAGGAGCGAGGACGGGCCGATAAAACCGTGAGCGATTTCAAGGCGCAGGGTCAGGCCGCTTCGGTATCGCCGTCGCTTTCGGGCGGCTTGGTGTGTTTGACGAAGAGCAGGGCGGCAACGATGCCGACTTCATAAAGCCCGCCCACCACCATCAACAGCATGATCATGGAACCCGCGTCAGGCGGCGTGACCAGCGCGGTGCCGATGGCGGCGGCGACCCAGAAATAGCCACGATACTGGCGCAATTGAGCCACGGTGAGCACACCCATGCGCACCAGCAGAATCACCGCAATGGGCACTTCAAAGGCCAGGCCGAATGCCAGGAACATGCCCAGCACAAAGCTCAGGTATTCCTCGATGTCGGGCGTGGCCATGATGGACTTGGGCGCAAAACTCTGGATGAAGGCAAACACCTGGCCGAACACGAAGTAGTAGCAAAAAGCCACGCCGACAAAAAACAGCAGCGTGCTGGAGATCACCAGCGGCATGACCAGTTTTTTCTCATGGGAATACAGGCCCGGCGCGACGAAGGCCCACACCTGGTAAAGCACCACCGGCAGCGCGACCATGAAGGCTGCCATGAAGAGTATCTTGATGGGCACCACAAAAGGCGTGATCACACTGATGGCGATCAGCGTGGAGCCCTTGGGCAGGGATGCCACCAGCGGCGCGGCCAGCAGGTCGTAGAGGGCGCTGGCGCCCGGGTACACCGCCAACGCAGCGGCGGCGATGCCGATGGCGATCACCGCCTTGATCATCCGGTCGCGCAGCTCCATGAGGTGCTGCACAAAGGGCTGCTCGGTGCCCGCCAGTTCGTCGGGCTTGTCGGTATTGGGATCGCTCATGAAGGAAATTTGCGCAGGGTGGGTGGCGCCGGGAAATGCGCAAGGAAAAGATCAGCGGGAAGACTCAAGACAGGCGGCCCGATTGCGGACGGAAGCGCGCCACGCGAGCCGCGCCCGACTGTGCGCGTGTCCGCACACCGTTGCGGGCCTTGTACCACTGCGGCGTCGCGCCCTGCTTGAGGCGCCACTTCTTTTTCGGGTGCTTGTATTCAGGGAAGATTTCCATGCCGGGCAGGCTGGACGAAGAAGACGAATCCCCGGTGGCCTCGGCCCAGGATTTCTCGAAATCGCTGGCGTTGGTCTGGATGGAGTTCTCGACGTCACGGGCCGCGCCCTCGACGGTTTCCTTCATCTTCTTGAGTTCATCCAGCTCCATGGAGCGGTTGACCTCATTTTTGACGTCGGCGACGTAGCGCTGCGCCTTACCCAGCAACGTACCCACGGTGCGCGCCACGCGCGGCAGCTTTTCCGGACCGATGACGATCAGCGCCACGGCACCTATCAGCGCCATTTTCGAGATGCCGAGGTCAATCACTGGATGTCAGACAAAAAGTATGGAAGCGAAGCGGAAACCGAATCAGGATTTCTGGCGGGCTTCGACGTCGATCGTCGTTTTGTCGGAAGCCTGTGCGTTGGTGACGCTGGCAGGCGGCACGGGAACGTCGGCGGGGGCCTGGGTTCCATCCTTCATTCCGTCTTTAAAGCCCTTGACGGCGCCGCCCAGGTCGCTGCCCATGTTTTTGAGCTTTTTGGTGCCGAACACCATGACCACGATCAACAGCACGATCAACCAGTGCCAAATGGAAAATGAACCCATGATTTGCTCCTAATCTGTAAATGCGGATGTAAATGCAAGATTGCCGGTTTGGGCCAGTTTGCACGCAATTGCCTTGATTCTAAAGGCCCCGCCTGCCCAACTGCCGATTACACACATTGCCCTACCGGGTTAGTGTGGCTGCGGCCGCCCGGGTTCCCTGGGCTTGCAGCCTATTAACCTTTCAACCACGGGCGGGGGCCGCCTATGACGTGAAAATGCAGATGGTGCACTTCCTGCCCGCCTTCGGCTCCCGTGTTGGTCACGATGCGGTAACCACCCTCGGGATAGGGGTTGCAGCCCTGCTCTAGCGCCAGTTTGGGCGCCAGCACCATCATGCGGCCAATCAACGCCGCGTGTTCGGGGCCCACCTGCGCCATGGACGGAATGTGCTCCTTGGGGATGATCAGGAAGTGCACCGGCGCCCAGGGATTGATGTCGTGGAAGGCGAACAGTTCGTCGTCCTCATACACCTTGCGGCTCGGAATGGCGCCGGAAGCGATCTTGCAGAAAATGCAGTTGTCTAAGTGGCTCATGATGAAAGTCGGTTTGAAAGAGCTTAAGTGGGTCGATGGCTGTTAAAGCGCATCCAGCCCCGCACGCAGCGGTACAGGTACCAGAGCCACACGATGCCATAGGCAACAAAGCCCGGGAACACAAACAGCAGCCACAGCGGCGACAGCAGCACCAGCCAGCCCAGAGTCCACCAGAAGGTGCGGATCATGTAGTTGTGGTGGTCGATGTAGAGCGCGTCGGATTCGTCGGCGCGGCGTATGTAGTTAACGATCACGGCGATCACCGCAAACACGCCACCGCTGAACCAGGCCAGAGTGTGCAAGCCGTACAACACGTGCATGACAAGGCGGTCGTTAGGGTTCTTGACCTCGAATTCGGCCAGATCAGTTTCCATGGGTGCTCAGGTTCCTGTCACAGTGAAGTCAAAATGAAATCGGCTGGGTGGTGCGTTCAGGGTTTCTCGGCCGCGTCGCGGTGCTGGGCTTTGCGCAGCGCTTTTTCCTCGATGCCGCTGGTGCCTTCGCGGCGCTCCAGTTCGGCGATCACATCGGCTGGGCTCAGCCCGTAATGCGCCAGTGCGATCAGGCTGTGGAACCACAGGTCGGCCACCTCGCCGACCAGCTTGCCCTTGAGCTCTACAGTGGGGCCGCCGTGGTCGATGTCCTTGGCGGCCATCACCGTCTCGGTGGCTTCTTCGCCGATCTTTTTCAGGAATGAGTCGGGGCCCTTGTGCAGCAGCCGCGCGACATAGCTTTTTTCCGGGTCGCCGCCGTTGGCCGCCTTGCGGCTTTCGATGATCTGCGCCAGGCGCTGGAGGGAATCATTCGTGGTCATGTTTGCCCGGAGTTTGTTTGTACATGGTTGTCGGGTCCTTCAGGACCGGCTCGGTCACCACCCACTGACCGTCTTTGTACACGCTGAAAAAACAGCTGTGACGGCCCGTGTGGCAGGCGATGCCCGGCGTGTGGCCAAGCTGCGTCACCTTGAGCAGGATCACGTCGTTGTCGCAGTCAAGGCGGATTTCATGCACTGTTTGCTGATTGCCGGACTCCTCGCCCTTGTGCCAGAGGCGCCCGCGCGAGCGGCTGTAATACACCGCCTGGCCCAGCTCGGCGGTTTTCTGCAGCGCCTCGCGGTTCATCCAGGCAAACATCAGCACGTCGCCGCTAGAGGCTTCTTGTGCAATGACAGGGATCAGGCCCTTGTCGTCCCAACTGACTTCATCTAACCAGTTCATTTTTGTATTGTCCCGGATTTAGAAAAGCTAAAAGACGTTAGAGCCGAGGATATCGCGGGACCGGCTTTGCCGGACCGCAGATATCGCCCCAGCAGGGGGGAAGGCGCTACACGCAGTGAGCGTCCGACGGGGGTTACAACCTTACTGGAATTCCACGTGCCGCCATATGCTGCTTGGCCTGCAGCACCGTGTATTCGCCGTAGTGGAAGATGCTGGCAGCCAGCACCGCGTCGGCGCCGCCCGTCTGCACGCCATCGGCCAGGTGTTCCAGGTTGCCGACACCGCCCGAGGCGATCACCGGCACGCTGACGGCGTCGCTCACCGCACGGGTCAAGGCCAGGTCAAAGCCCGACTTGGTGCCATCGCGATCCATGCTGGTCAGCAAAATCTCGCCGGCGCCACGCCGCGCCATCTCGGTGGCCCAGGCCACGGCGTCCATGCCAGTGTTTTTTCGCCCGCCGTGGCTGTAGACGTCCCAGCCCGGGCCAAGGGTCTTGGCATCTTCCTCGCTGCGGCGCTTGGCATCAATCGCCACCACGATGCACTGCGCGCCGTATTTGGCGGAGGCATCCGTGATCACCTGCGGGTTGGCGATGGCAGCCGAGTTGAAACTGGTCTTGTCCGCCCCGGAGTTCAGCAGGCGGCGCACGTCTTCGACGGTGCGCACACCGCCGCCCACGGTGAGGGGAATGAAAACCTGTGAGGCCACGGCTTCAATGATGGGCAAGATCAGGTCGCGCCCATCGCTGGTGGCGGTGATGTCGAGAAAGGTGAGCTCGTCGGCGCCCTGCTCGTTGTAGCGCGCGGCAATTTCCACCGGGTCGCCGGCATCACGCAACTGGGTGAAGTTGACGCCCTTGACGACACGGCCGCCGGTGACGTCGAGGCAGGGAATGATTCGTTTGGCGAGCATTGAGAATTTTTAAGGGAACGTCGGAGAGTTCGAGAAGGCGTAGGAGATTGGCTAAAAGTCTCTGTAGAGGTAACTCAGCAACAGATAGATCGCCGCGGGCAGGGTCAGCACGGTGTAAACAGCTTGCCTGTAAATCTCGGACTTTTGCCAGTAGCGGTCAATGTGCGTATGAATATGCCAGTAAATGAATATGCACCCGGCTAATACCGCGAAGCCGCTCAACGCCACTAGAAAAGACTCAGTATCAAGTCCAAACCAAATCGTAAAAAAGGCTCCCAACATGATGGGCAGGGCCGACAACAAAGACGCGCCCCAGATGGCCCAGAACCACCCAGGGGCGACAGGCTTTTCCAATGGGAGGAGCCCTGTATCAGCCGTTGAGTTCGTCAGCACGAGCCTGTGCTTTTTCAAAATCCAGATCACCGCTGTAAATCGAACGGCCGCAGATCACGCCTTCCACGCCCTCTTCCTCGACTTCGCAGAGCTTTTCGATGTCGGCCATGTTCGAAAGGCCGCCGGAGGCGATCACGGGAATCGTCAGCGCCTGGGCCAGCTTGACGGTGGCGTCGATGTTGATGCCGGTGAGCATGCCATCGCGGCCGATGTCGGTGTAGATGATGGACTCGACGCCGTAGTCCTGGAATTTCTTGCCAAGGTCGATGACCTCATGGCCTGTCATCTTGCTCCAGCCGTCGGTGGCGACCTTGCCGTCCTTGGCGTCCAGGCCGACGATGATGTGGCCGCCGAAGGCCGTGCAGGCGTCCTGCAAAAAGCCGGGGTTCTTCACGGCGGCCGTGCCGATGATGACGTAGCGCAGGCCGGCGTCCAGGTAGCGCTCAATGGTGTCCAGGTCGCGGATGCCGCCGCCCAGTTGCACGTCGATTTCACTGCCGACTTCGGCCAGGATCTGCTTGATGGCCTGCTCGTTCTTGGGCTTGCCCGCGAAGGCGCCGTTCAGGTCCACCAAGTGCAGGCGGCGCGCGCCCTTGTCAACCCAGCTGCGCGCCATGGCTGCCGGGTCTTCGCTGAAGATGGTGGATTGATCCATGTCGCCCTGTTTGAGGCGAACGCAGTGACCGTCTTTCAGGTCAATCGCGGGGATGAGTAGCATGTGGCGGTAAAAAAGACGGTAAAAAAAGAAAACGGGTGCTCAGGGTAACAAAAAGTCCGGTGTCCCGGTACCGGGTCTGACCCAAGCGGCCCAATTGCCTAGGGATTCCAGTGCAGGAAGTTGCGGTACAGGGCGAGGCCATGGTCCGCGCTTTTCTCAGGGTGGAACTGGGTGGCAAAAATATTATCGCGTGCAATCGCCGCGGCGAAACGCCCGCCGTAATCGGCTTCGCCGGCAATGTGGCGCGCGTCCGACGGATGGGCATAAAAGCTGTGCACGAAGTAAAAGTACGCACCGTCCGGCACGCCGGCCCAGATCGCGTGAGCCCCTGCCGTGCCCGCGCCGTTCTGATAGACCTGGTTCCAGCCCATCTGCGGGACCTTGTAACGGCTGCCGTCGGGCTGCGTCTGGCCCACCAGTTCAAACTTTGTGACCTCGCCCGGGATCAGGTTCAGGCCTTGGGTGCCGGCGCCACCGTCGCCGGGCTGGCCTTCGTCGCTATGGCTGAGCAGCATCTGCATGCCCACACAGACGCCGAACAGCGGCTTGTGGGCCGCAGCGTGCAGCACCGACTCCAGCATGCCGGAATCGGCCAGCTCGCGCATGCAATCGGCAATCGCGCCCTGGCCGGGCAACACGATGCGCTCGGCGTTCATGACGTCTTCGGCCTTCGAAGTAACGAACACTTCAAAGCCGCTGCCCGCCGCCACGTGGCGGACCGCCTGCGATACGGAGTGCAGGTTGCCCATGCCGTAGTCGACCACGGCCACTGTTTTGGGTTTTGCCATCAGGGGTTCAAACAAGGGGTTGACTGTGAATTTAAGGGCTGCTCGCCCCCATTTGTAGGGGGCAAAGCCAAATCAGGTTCGATCAGGTGCCCAGACTTGGTAAAGGCGGCTTAGAGCGAGCCTTTGGTCGAAGGAATCATGCCGGCTGAGCGCGGGTCTATCTCCAGCGCCATGCGCAGCGCGCGGGCGAAGGCCTTGAACACGGTCTCGGCCTGGTGGTGGGCGTTTTCGCCTTTGAGATTGTCGATGTGCAGGGTCACGAAAGCGTGATTCACAAAGCCCTGGAAGAACTCGTAGGCCAGCTGGCTGTCGAAAGTGCCGATCATGCCGCTCTTGAACGGTACATGCATCTCCAGGCCTGGGCGGCCCGAGAAATCAATCACCACGCGGGACAGCGCCTCATCGAGCGGCACATAGGCGTGGCCGTAGCGGCGCAAGCCCTTTTTGTCGCCGACGGCCTTGGCCACGGCTTGGCCCAGCGTGATGCCCACGTCTTCCACCGTGTGATGGCCGTCGATATGCAGGTCGCCCTTGGCCTGGATGTCCAGGTCGATCAGCCCGTGGCGGGCGATCTGGTCCAGCATGTGGTCGAAAAAGCCTATGCCCGTGGACAGGCTGGCCTTGCCGGTGCCGTCCAGGTTGAGCTTGACGGTGATCTGGGTTTCGGCGGTGTTGCGCGAAACCTCAGCCATTCGTGGTGCAGGGAAAGCGAGGGTGGGGGTAGTCATAGGGATTTTTCAAGCGCCGTCAGCATTTGCGCGTTCTGCTCCGCGGTGCCGACCGTCAGGCGCAAACAATCGGCCAGCAATGGATGCATTTTAGAAACGTTTTTGACCAGCACCTTGTGCGATTTCATACCCTCAAAGGTTTTGGCTGCATCGGGCACCCGCACCAGGATCATGTTGGCGTCGCTTTTCCAGGCTTTGACACCCTTGTCCGCCATGGCAGCCAGGGCATTCATCAACATCTGGCGCTGGGCCACCAGTTCGCCGGCCTGGGCGGCGAATTCTTCCTGGTGCTCCAGCGCGAACAACGCGCACTCGTAGTTAAGCACACTGATGTTGTAGGGCGGGCGCACCTTATCGACCTCGGCGATCAGGGCTTTGGGCCCCATCATGTAACCAATGCGGACACCGGCCAGGCCAAACTTGCTCAGGGTGCGCATCAGCAGTACATTGCCGTGCCCGGCGATCCGGTCGATATAACTTTTGCTCGAAAACGGCTGGTAGGCCTCGTCCATCACCACCAGCCCGGGCGCCGCGTCGACGATCTTTTCGATCACCGCGTCGTCCCACAGATTGGCCGTGGGGTTGTTGGGATAAGCCAGGTAAATGATGGAGGGCTGGTGCTGCGCGATGGCGGCCAGCATGGCGGCTTCGTCGAGTTCAAAGTCGGCCGTCAACGGAACGCCGATAAATTTAAGGCCCTGCAGCTGCGCGCTCATGCCGTACATCACAAAGCCCGGCAGTGGAGCCAGGATGGAGCCGCCCTCGACGTCGCAGGCCATGGCCAGCAGCGAAATCAACTCGTCCGAGCCATTGCCCAGCATGATGTCAAAGCCCTCGGGCATTTGCGCATAGCTCGCCAGCGCGCGGCGCAGGTCATTCACCCGGCCGTCGGGATAGCGGTTCAACGCAAGTGCGCCCAGGCGCTGGCCCAGCTTGGCCTGCAGGGTCGCGGGCAGGCGGTGCGGGTTCTCCATGGCGTCCAGCTTGATCATGCCAGCCGAATCCTGGATCGCATAGGCGTGCATGGACTGCACGTCCTGGCGGATCAGCTTTTTGAATTTAGGGTCGAGTGAAGAGGCGGGAGTCGTCATTTGAGGGATTCCAGCAGTTCAATGCCAGCTTTAAAAGGGTTGATCACCTGGACACCGCCGTAGTGCTGTTCATGCGCCAGGTCTTCGCTGAGCAGGTAACGACATGCCAGGTGCTGGGCCGCCGCGACGACAAGGCAGTCCCGGTAATGCAAGCCGTAGCGGCTTTCCACGGCCCAGGCGGACTCCACGGTGGCGTGGTCGGTTTGCCAAGGCTCCCACAGTTCATAACGGCGCACTTCAGCGCGGGCATCGCCTGCCGGCATGGGCGGCTGGATTTTGCGCGTGGCCAGCAGGTAAAACTCGTTGAGCACCTGTGTGCTGGTGCGGCCCAGCCCGCGCCGCCAAAGCACCGTCAACCACGCCAAAGCGGCCTGCTGTTTGGCCGGGTCAGCGCCGTCTTCGCTGTAGATCAGGATGCTGGCGTCCACAAAGACGCCGCTGGAAGATGCCTCGCTCATACGCCGCGCTCGTCCAGGTCAAGGCGTGTGGGATAAGGTTGCCCGTTGGACACCCAGAGCCGTTCCTTGTTTTGCCAATCATGCAGGGCGCGCTGGTAAGCGTCAGTCCGCTGCATCTTCTCGGCCAGCATCTCGCCTACGAGGCGTGAGACGCTGGTATTGCGCCGCGCCGCCTCGATGCGCACCCATTCCAGGGCGGCATCGTCCACGGTGATGGTGACGTTTTTCATAGTCCAAAGTTTACACGAATTTCGTGTCACACGAAATTCGTGTAATTAGGGTCTTATTTCAGCCGCATCTCCGCAGCCCGCGCATGCGCCTGCAAGCCTTCGCCATAGGCCAGTTCGGCGGCGATCTTGCCCAGCACCTGGGCGCCGGCTTCGCTGACCTCAATCAGGCTGGAGCGTTTCTGGAAGTCGTAGACGCCCAGGGGCGAGCTGAAACGCGCCGTGCCGCTGGTGGGCAGCACGTGGTTGGGGCCGGCGCAGTAGTCGCCCAGCGATTCGCTGGTGTAGGCGCCCAAAAAGATGGCGCCCGCGTGCTTGAGCAGGGGTTCCCACTTGTGCGGATCGCGGCTGGAGACTTCCAGGTGCTCGGGCGCGATGCGGTTGCTGATCTCGCAAGCCTCTTGCATGCTGCGCGTAAGGATCAGCGCACCGCGGCCGTTCAGCGACTTGGCGATGATCTCCGCGCGCGGCATGGCGGGCAACAGGCGGTCAATGGCGGCCTGCACGTCGTCGAGGTAGGCGGCGTCTGGGCACAGCAAAATGCTTTGCGCGAGTTCGTCGTGCTCGGCTTGGCTGAACAAATCCATGGCGACCCAGTCGGCCGGAGTGCTGCCGTCGGCCAGCACCAGAATTTCCGACGGCCCGGCGATCATGTCGATGCCTACCGTGCCGAAGACGCGCTTCTTGGCGCTGGCGACGTAGGCGTTGCCGGGGCCGGTGATCTTGTCGACCTTGGGCACGGTCTGCGTGCCGTAGGCCAGCGCGGCCACGGCCTGCGCGCCGCCTATCGTGAAGGCGCGGGTGACGCCGGCCACATAGGCGGCGGCCAGCACCAGGGCATTTTTCTCGCCCTTGGGCGTTGGCACGACCATGATGATTTCGCCGACGCCGGCCACGTGGGCGGGGATGGCATTCATCAACACCGACGAGGGGTAAGCCGCCTTGCCGCCGGGTACATAGATGCCGACACGGTCCAGCGGCGTGACCTTCTGGCCCAGCAGGGTGCCGTCTTGGTCGCGGTAGCTCCAGCTTTCGCCGCTGGCCTTCTTCTGGGCCTCGTGGTAGCTGCGCACGCGGCGCGCGGCGGCTTCGAGTGCATCGCGCTGGGCCGCCGGAATGGCGTCGAACGCGGCCTTCAGTTCGGCCTGCGTAAGTTCAAGCTGGCCCATACCAGCGGCATCAAGCCCGTCAAAGCGCGCGGTGTATTCAAGCACTGCCGCATCGCCGCGCTGCTGCACGTCGGCCAGGATGTCGGCCACACGCTGCTCGATGGCCGCGTCGGTGTCGGCGGACCAATGCAGGCGCGCCTTGAATTCAGCCTCAAAAGTGGCGGAAACCGTGGAAAGGCGGGCGGGCGCGGCGGTCAGTTTCATGGGTCAGGATTTTCGCGAGGAAGCCGTGGCGGCCGAAAGAGCATCTATCAATTGGCGTATGGGCGCGTGCTTGAGCTTGAGCGCGGTCTGGTTCACCACCAGGTGCGAGCTGATGTCCATGATGCGCTCGACCTCGACCAGGTGGTTGGCCCTGAGCGTACTGCCGGTGGACACCAGGTCAACGATGGCGTCGGCCAGGCCCGTAAGCGGGGCCAGTTCCATGCTGCCGTAGAGCTTGATCAGGTCCACGTGCACGCCCTTTGTGGCGAAGAAGTCGCGCGCAATCGCCACGTATTTGGTGGCAACCTTGAGGCGCGAGCCCTGGCGCACGGCGGCGGCGTAGTCAAAGCCCTCGCGCACGGCCACGCTGATGCGGCACTTGGCGATCTGCAAATCGAGCGGCTGGTACAGGCCCTGGCTGCTGGATTCCAGCAAGGTGTCCTTGCCGACCACGCCGATATCGGCGCCGCCGTACTGCACATAGGTGGGCACGTCGGTGGCGCGCACCAGCACCACGCGCACGCCGGGCTGGTTGGTGTCCAGGATCAGCTTGCGGGATTTTTCCGGGTCGTCGAGCACCTCGATGCCGGCGCTTTTGAGCAGCGGCAGGATGTCGTCGAAGATGCGGCCCTTGGAGAGTGCGAGCGTGATCATGCTTTTACCCGTTCAATGTCTGCACCGATTCCGCGCAACTTTGCTTCCATCTGGTCGTAGCCGCGGTCCAGGTGGTAGATGCGGTCCACCAGGGTTTCGCCCTCGGCCACCAAGCCAGCGATCACCAGGCTGGCGGAAGCGCGCAGGTCGGTCGCCATGACGGTGGCGCCGGAGAGCTTTTCGACGCCTTCCATCACCGCGACCTTGCCCTCGATCTGGATCTTGGCGCCCAGGCGCACCATCTCGTTGACGTGCATGAAGCGGTTCTCAAAAATCGTCTCCGTCACCGTGCTGCCGCCCAGGGCGATGGCATTGAGCGCCATGAACTGGGCCTGCATGTCAGTCGGGAAACCCGGGTACTCCGTCGTGCGGAAGGATTGCGCCTTCATGCGGCCGCTGGCCTGGATGCGGATAAAGCCCTCGCCCGCCGTCACGACAGCGCCGGCTTCGCGCAGCTTGTCGATCACGGCGTCGAGGTGGTCGGCGCGGCCGTGCTTCAGGACGACGTCGCCACCGGCGGCCGCCACGGCGCACAGAAAGGTGCCGGTTTCAATGCGGTCGGCCACCACCTGGTGGGTGCAACCGTGCAGGCGCTCCACGCCCTGGATGCGGATGCGGCGCGTGCCGTGGCCTTCGATCTTCGCGCCCATCTTGATGAGCATTTCGGCCAGGTCGCCGATCTCCGGTTCCTGGGCGGCATTTTCCAGGATGGTCTCACCCTCGGCGAGGCTGGCAGCCATCAGGAAGTTTTCGGTGCCGGTGACGGTCACCATGTCGGTGGTGATGCTGGCGCCCTTGAGCCGCCCACGCTCCCCATTAGGGCCGGTGGGCAGCTTGGCGATCATGTAGCCGTGCTCGACCACGATCTCGGCGCCCATGGCCTGCAGGCCCTTGATGTGCTGGTCCACCGGGCGCGAACCAATGGCGCAGCCGCCCGGCAGCGACACGGTGGCTTCGCCGAAGCGCGCCAGCAGCGGGCCCAAGGCCAGCACGGAAGCGCGCATGGTCTTGACCAGTTCATACGGCGCCTCGGGCGAGCTGAGCTTGCCGGCATTGAGGCGCACCGTGCCGTCGTCGCTGCGTTCGGCCTCCACGCCCATGTTGCGCACCAGCTTGAGCATGGTGGCCACGTCCTGCAGGCGCGGCACGTTGCGCAGCACCACCTCGTCGGCCGTCAGCAGCGCGGCGCAAAGCTCGGGCAGCGCGGCATTCTTGGCGCCTGAAATCTCGACGGTGCCGGCCAGCGGTTTTCCGCCCTTGATGAGTAATTTGTCCATGTCGTTCTTCGTTCTTTTAGTTCGCGTTGTTGTTGCTGTTGTTGGCCCATTCGGCCGGCGTGTAGGTTTTCATCGACAACGCATGTACTTCGTCGGTCTGCATGCGGCCGCCCAGCGTGGCGTAGACCTTCTGGTGGCGCTGGATCAGACGCTGGCCTTCAAAGGCGCTGGACACCACGGTGGCATACCAGTGCCGGCCGTCGCCGGACAGCTCGATGTGCTCGCAGGGCAGGCCCGCGGCGATGATGGACTGAAGTTCTTCGCTGGTCATGTCTAGTGTCTTATTTTGTAGCCGGTGCGTAGAAGGTTCACGGCCACTGTGCTGACAACCAGCAAGGCGGTCGCGACAATGCTCAAGCTGAGCCAGGGGGAGACGTCGCTGACGCCGAAAAAGCCGTAGCGGAAACCGTCGATCATGTAAAAGAAAGGGTTCAGGTGGCTGACCTTCTGCCAGAAGGGCGGCAGCGAGTGGATCGAGTAAAACACGCCGCTCAGGAAAGTCATGGGCATGATGACGAAGTTCTGGAAGGCCGCCATCTGGTCGAATTTCTCGGACCACAAGCCGGCAATCACACCCAGCGCGCCCAGCATGGCGGCGCCCAGCACCGCGAAGAGCACGATCCACAACGGCGCCACAAAACCCGGCTGGCCGAAAAACACCGTCACGGCGAACACGCCCGCCCCGACCAGCAGGCCGCGCGCAACCGAGGAACCCACATAGGCAAAGAACCAATGCCAGTGCGACAGCGGCGTGAGCAGCACAAACACCAGGCTGCCCATGATCTTGCTCTGGATCAACGAAGAGGAGCTGTTGGCGAATGCGTTTTGCAGCACGCTCATCATCACCAGGCCGGGCACCAGGAAGGCGGTATAGCTGACCTGGTCATACACCCTGACCTGGCCCTGCAGCACATGGCCAAAGATCAGCATGTAGAGCACGGCGGTCAGCACCGGGGCGCCCACGGTCTGGAAGCCCACTTTCCAGAAGCGCAGGGTTTCCTTGTAGAGCAATGTTTGCCAGCCAGTCATGCCGCTACTTTCGAAAAGTCGATGGCCACGTCCTTGGCCGCTTTGTCGTTCATGACGTCGAGGAAGACATCTTCGAGGTCGGCCTTGCGTATTTCAACGTCTTCGGCCACCAGGCCCGCTTCGCGGATGGCCGCGAGGTATTGCTCGATCTCCTGGGCATTGTGCGCAGGAAACTGCACGATGCGCCCGGTGATGCGAGCCTGCGCGGCCAGTTGCGGGGGCAGGTCGCTGTCGATCTTGAAGCGCAGCACATTCGAAGACGCGGCCTTGAGCAGCTCCGAGGTTTGCGCCAGCGCCACCACCCTGCCCTGCTTGAGCATGGCGATGCGGCTGCACAGCGCCTCGGCTTCTTCAAGGTAATGGGTGGTGAGCAGCACGGTACTACCCTGCTTGTTGAGTCTGGCGATGAACTGCCAGAGGGTCTGGCGCAGTTCCACGTCGACACCGGCGGTGGGCTCATCCAGCACGATGACCTGAGGTTTGTGCACCAGGGCTTGCGCCACCAGCACACGTCGCTTCATGCCGCCCGAGAGCTGCCGCATGTTGGCGTTGGCCTTGTCGGCCAGGCCCAGGCTGACCAGCAGCTCGTCGATCCAGTCGTCGTTGTGCTTGATGCCGAAATAGCCGGACTGGATGCGCAGCGCCTCGCGCACCGAGAAGAAGGGGTCGAACACCAGCTCTTGTGGCACCACGCCGAGCTTGCGCCGGGCGTTGGCATAGTCGGCCAACACGTCGCTGCCATGCACTTTGACCGTGCCGCTGCTGGCGCGCGACAGGCCTGCCAGTATGCTGATGAGGGAGGTTTTTCCAGCACCGTTGGGGCCCAGCAGACCGAAAAATTCGCCCTGCTGGATATCGAAACTGACATCGTCAAGTGCCTTGACGACCGGACCCGTTTGATTTCGCGCGGAGGAGTAGGTTTTGGAAACGGACTGGAATGAGATCGCTGGCATGAGCCCGCCATTTTAAGGGCGGATGCCGCTTTTCAGCCGGTGAGGCCGTGGAATGCCCTTGGGAACACAGCTCGGCGAAAACCGGCTACTGAAGGGGCTCAGCCCGCGGCGGCGGGAATCAATTCCGCCACGCCGTACAGGCCGGCCAGCTGGCGCAGGCGCGGCGGCAAGCCGGCCACGGCGAAATCCTTGCCGGCGGCCAGCGCTTCGCGGCGGCACTCCAGCAGCACGGCCAAGGCGGACGAGTCAAACTCCTTCAGCGCGGCTGCGTCCGCCACCACCCCGGCAGGCTGGGACAGCACGGCCTGCTTCAGGCCGAGAGTAAAACCTGCGGCCTCGGCATGCGTGAGAACGGGGGGAAGCGTCAGCACCGGTAGTTCGCTTGCTCAGGACTTCTTGGCGGCAGCGCCGTTGTTACCGCCGGTGTTGGACTGGTTGCGCTGCACCAGCGAAGCGATCAGCCCGTCCACACCCTTGGTGCTGATTTCCTGTGCGAACTGGGTGCGGTAGGTTTCCACCAGCCAAACGCCCAGCACATTGAGGTCATAGATTTTCCAGCCCGTGGCGGTTTTTTCCATGCGGTAGTCGAGCTGGACGGGCTCGCCCCGGCCCAGGACTTCAGTACGCACCACGACTTCGGTATCTGCAGGGGCCGCGCGCAGTGGCTTGACGTTGACAGTCTGATCGCTGACCTGCGCCAGGGCGCCGGAATAGGTGCGAATCAACAGCGTCTTGAACTCGTCCTGCAGCTTCTTTTGCTGCTCGGGCGTGGCCTGGCGCCAGTTGCGGCCCACGGCGGCGGCCGTCATACGCGTGAAGTTCACGTTGGGCATGATCTTGCTGTCGACCAGGGCCAGCACTTTGGTGAGGTCGCCGGCCTTGACGGCCTTGTCGGTCTTGATGTTGTCCAGCACTTCGGCCGAGACGCGTTTGATCAAGGCGTCGGGAGCCTCATCAGCGGCGCGTACAAAAGGCGTAGCGCCCAGCAAAGCGAGGCTGAGGGTGGCGGTCAACAAGTGGCCAAGGGTTCTGCGTTTCATGATGCTCCTTCGTATCGAAACATAAGATTGCCAGTGCCGCGCGCACCAGGTTGATGCTTGACGCGCTGAAATCCGATGTTTCGAGGGTATTTTGCGGGATTGTTTCCGGACCGGGGATGAAGTTATTCGACAGTCTTGTAAATATTGGCGCTGCAAGCGTTCACAAGGCCGGGCGTGGCTCCGTGAAAGCCTGTTTCACCTGCTTACTTGGCCGCGGGGGCGGCGGCGGGAGTGGTCTGCTGCGCGCCTTCTGGCAAATCGTAGCGTTCTTCCTTTTCCGCCGGCGTATTGCCGATCAGGCTGTTGCGGCGCTGCTGGTAGATCTCGCGGGTGAAGCTGTATTTGTCCAGCGCCGCCTGGTCCAGCACGTCGCCGGCGCCCAGCAGGTTGGCGCGAACATTGACCGCGCGCAAGGTCGTCAGGGAATTGCGGACACGGACATTACTGGCCTGGCTGACTGCATCCAGCTGGTAATCCACCACCAGGCCGGCGGTGTCGCGCACTGAAGAAGGACCCAGTACGGGCAGCACCAGGTAGGGCCCGGAGCCCACGCCCCACACGCCCAGCGTCTGGCCGAAGTCTTCCGAGTGCTTCTGGATCTTCATTTCAGTGGCCACGTCAAAAATGCCGCCCAAGCCCCACAGGGTGTTGGTGGTGACGCGAAACAGGCTGTCGGCGGCCGCTTCGCCCTTGCCCTGCAGCAGGTTGTTGACCATGGACCAGACATCGGAAATGTTGCCGAAGAAGCTGGTGACACCGGTTCGTACGGGCTGGGGCGTGACATCGCGGTAGGCGGTGGCCACGGGTTTGAGGACGGTGCGGTCCAAGCCCTCGTTAAAACCGAACATGGCCCGGTTGAAGGGCTCCAGCGGGTCGCCCGGATTGGCCCCCGGGCCGGTTGCGCATCCCTGAAGCAGCGCCACTGCAAGAATAGCGCCGGCCCACCCTGTTGATTTTTTCATCGTATTGCTCGTCATTTTTTTTCTGTGGTCGCTGGTGGCGGTGCAGATCCCGATCCGGAACTGCTGTCCGCCGCTTTACTGTATAAAAACTGGCTGATCAGATTCTCAAGCACCACGGCGGACTGCGTGTTTTTGATCACGTCCCCTGCGGCGAAATTTTTCTCGTCCCCGCCGGCCTCCACGCCGATGTACTGCTCGCCGAGCAGGCCGCTGGTCAAAATCTTGAGCGAGCTGTCCTTGGGAAACACATAACGGCTTTCCATGGCCAGGCTCACACTGGCCTGGTAGGACTTGTCGTCGAAAGTGATATTTTCAACCCGCCCGACCACCACGCCGGCGCTTTTGACCGCGGCACGCGGCTTCAGGCCGCCAATATTGTCGAATTTCGCCGTGATCTTGTAAGAAGTGTCGAAATTCAGTGAGAGAAGGTTGGCGGACTTCAGTGCCAGGAACAGGATGGCCGCGCCCCCAATCAGGACAAACAGGCCAACCCAGAGATCATTTTTGGAGCGTTGCATTTTTTTCTTTCAGTGGCCCGGCTAGGCGGCCCGGCTTTGTGCCCAAGGCTTCAACCTCGCGCCATCCCTTCAAGGCAGACACTGGAATGGTGGATTTTCTCATGGACAAATTAAAAGCGTTTGAAGGTGGTTATACGGTTACAGGCTGAACATGGACGCGGTCAACAGAAAGTCCAACCCCAGCACGGCCAGCGAGGCCACCACCACGGTGCGCGTGGTGGCGCGCGAAACACCCTCGGGCGTGGGCTGGGCTTCAAAACCCTGGTAGAGGGCGACAAAGGTGACGGTCACGCCAAACACAAAACTCTTGATGATGCCGTTGCCCACGTCGCGCCAGACGTCCACACCGGACTGCATCTGGCTCCAGAAGGAACCGGCGTCTATGCCAATCATGACCACGCCGACCAGCCAGCCGCCTATGATGCCCACGGCGCTGAACACCGCAGCCAGCAGGGGCATGGCAATGATGCCGCCCCAAAAACGCGGCGCCAGGATGCGGCGCACCGGGTCCACCGCCATCATTTCCATGGCCGACAGCTGCTCGCCAGCTTTCATCAGGCCGATTTCGGCGGTGAGAGCCGTACCGGCGCGGCCGGCAAACAACAGCGCCGTGACCACCGGCCCGAGTTCACGCACAAGGCTGAGCGCTACCAGCAGGCCCAGCGCCTCCGCCGAGCCATAACGCTGCAGCGTGTAATAACCTTGCAGCCCCAGCACAAAGCCCACAAAAAGACCGGACACCGCGATGATGGCCAGCGAATAGTTGCCCAAAAAGAAGATCTGGTCGCGCACCAGGCCGAAACGGGCCAGTGCCGGCCCCGTAAGGGCGACCAGCCGCGACATCAGCCGCGCGGCATAGCCCATGTCGGCCAGTTGCCTGCGCACCGCAAAACCGAGATCAGACACCAGGCTGACGGGGCTGTAGCGGCTCATGCGCGCTCCTTTTTGGCGGCGTCCGCATTGCCGAAGTCGGCATTCACGCTGGGTCCGGGGTAATGGAATTTCACGGGTCCTTCGCTTTCGGCGTTGACGAACTGGTGCACCAGCGGGTCGGTGGAACGCCTGACTTCATCGGGTGTGCCCTGGGCCGCGATGCCGCCATTGGCCAGGATGATGACTTTGTCGGCAATGCGGAAAGTCTCTTCCAGGTCGTGTGAAACGATGATGCTGGTGATACCCAGCGTGTCATTGAGCTGACGTATGAGCTGAGCGGCCGTACCGAGCGAGATCGGGTCCAGCCCCGAGAAGGGCTCGTCGTACATGATGAGCTCGGGGTCCAGCACGATGGCACGTGCCAGCGCCACACGCCTGGCCATGCCGCCGGAGATTTCGCTGGGCATCAGGTCGCGCGCGCCGCGCAGGCCGACGGCGTTGAGCTTCATCAGCACGATGTCGCGAATCAGGCGCTCATTCAACGGGGTGTGCTCACGCAGCGGGAAGGCCACATTGTCAAACACGCTCAAATCGGTAAACAGCGCGCCGAACTGGAACAACATGCCCATGCGCCGGCGGGCCGCATAGAGTTCTTCCTGCACCAGCTTGCCGACGTCCTTGCCGTCAAACAACACGGCGCCGCTGGTGGCCTTCTGCTGCCCGCCTATGAGCCGCAGCACGGTTGTCTTGCCGCCGCCCGAAGCGCCCATCAGCGCCGTGACCTTGCCCCGGGGCACCGACAGCGTGACCCCGCCCAGAATCACGCGGTCACCCGCGGAACCCGGATAAGAGAAGGTCACATCCTTGAATTCAACCAGTGATGAAGCGGAGATGTCGGCCATGGAGAAAAGAAAAGGCCGGCGAGCGCACCGGCGAGCTAGGGAATCCCCTAATGATAAGGGGTTTGGCCCGGCCCATCCCGGGAAGTAATACCAGCCGGTAGTACTGTGGGGTCTCCGTTACTTCACCTTGCGCCGCAGGGCGTCGCACCCCGAGCTCAAGCCCGGGGTTGCGGAACCACCCTCCTGGGCGATTCGGGGCCGGATGTGGCGCCGGCCGGGGCGTTCAGCGAGGCAGGTCGCTAAAGCCCATCAGGAATTCGTCGACGGCGCGCGCGGCCTGGCGGCCTACGCGCACCCCAAGCGCGAGCTTGGGGTTTACTTAACCGCCCCTTGGGGCGATTTGCGAAGGCCGGGCGCGGCGTTCAGCGAGGCAGGTCGCTAAAGCCCATCAGGAACTCGTCGACGGCGCGCGCGGCCTGGCGGCCTTCGCGAATCGCCCATACGACCAGGCTCTGGCCGCGGCGGATATCACCCGCGGCGAACACCTTGGGCACATTGGTGGCGTAGCCGCCGGTGAAGTCGGTGCTCGCCTTGGCGTTGCCGCGGTTGTCTTTTTCAACGCCGAAAGCTTCCAGCACGGACGCCACCGGCGAGACAAAGCCCATGGCCAGCAGCACCAGGTCGGCCTTGAGGGTCTGCTCGGAGCCGGGCACCTCGACCATCTTGCCGTCTTTCCACTCGACGCGAACCGTCTTGAGACCCGTGACCTTGCCTTTTTCGCCGATCAGTTCCTTGGTGGAGATAGCGAACTCGCGTTCACAGCCTTCTTCGTGCGAGGAAGAGGTGCGCAGCTTGATGGGCCAGTAAGGCCAGGTCAGCGGGCGGTTTTCCTCTTCGGGGGGCTGGGGCATCAGTTCGAACTGCGTGACGCTCGCGGCGCCGTGGCGGTTGCTGGTGCCCACACAGTCGGAGCCGGTGTCGCCGCCGCCTATCACGATGACGTGCTTGCCATCGGCGCGCAATTGGCCTTTGACCTTGTCGCCGGCGTTGACCTTGTTCTGCTGGGGCAGGAATTCCATCGCGAAATGCACACCGTCCAGGTCGCGGCCGGGCACAGGCAGGTCGCGCGACTGCTCGGCGCCGCCGGTCAGCATCACGGCGTCAAAGTCTTTTTGCAGTTGCTCGGGGCTGATGCTTTCCTTGGCCCAGTTGGTGACTTTGGAATCCTTGGGCAAAGCGCCGACCATCACACCGGTGCGGAAGGTCACACCTTCGGCCTTCATCTGCTCGACGCGGCGGTCGATGTGGCCCTTTTCCATCTTGAAGTCGGGGATACCGTAGCGCAGCAAGCCGCCTATGCGGTCGTTCTTCTCGAACAGGGTCACCTCGTGGCCGGCGCGCGCCAGTTGCTGGGCCGCGGCCATACCGGCGGGGCCGGAGCCGACGATGGCGACCTTCTTGCCGGTCTTGTGTTTGGGCATCACGGGCTTGACCCAGCCCTCGGACCAGGCGCGGTCGATGATGGCGTGCTCGATGGACTTGATGCCGACAGCGTCGTCGTTCACGTTCAGCGTGCAGGCGGCCTCACAGGGCGCCGGGCAGATGCGGCCGGTGAACTCGGGGAAGTTGTTGGTGCTGTGCAGCGTGTCGATCGCGTTTTTCCAGTCGGCGCGAAACACCATGTCGTTGAAGTCGGGAATGATGTTGTTGACCGGGCAGCCGTTGTTGCAAAACGGCGTGCCGCAGTCCATGCAGCGCGCAGCCTGCTTGTTGGCCTGCGCGTCGTCCAGCCCGATGACAAATTCGCGGTAGTGCTTCAGGCGCTCCGGCACGGGCTTGTAGCCCTCCTCGATGCGCTCGTATTCCATGAAGCCGGTGATTTTTCCCATGATGAGGTCCTGTGCGATTCTTTTTTAAGCTTCCGGCTGCCGCCCATGTCCACACAAGGTGAGGGGCACGGGCAGCTCCGGTTTATTGCATGCGTGGGGTGTAGCAGCCTACTTGGCAGCCACGGCTTCCTGGTTGGTGGCGACCTGGGCGCGCGTGGTCTCGGTCGCGGCCTCCAGCCGGCGCTCCTTGCGCTCGATCAGGGCGCGCTTGTACTCGTTGGGGAAGACCTTCACGAACTTCAGGCGCGACTCGCTCCAGGTGTCAAGCAGTTCACGCGCGCGCTTGCTGCCGGTCCAGCGGTGGTGGTCCTGCAGCAGGCGCTTGAGCAGTTCCTCATCACTTTCGCCCGCATGCCAGTCAGACTTGTCATGGGTGTGCTGTTCCGCCGTGGTGACGATGCGGTCCATGGAGACCATGGAGGTGTTGCAGCGAGTGGCAAACAACCCATCTTCGTCGTACACATAGGCCACGCCGCCGCTCATGCCGGCGGCGAAGTTGCGGCCGGTCTTGCCCAGCACCGCGACGGTGCCGCCCGTCATGTATTCGCAGCCATGGTCGCCCGTGCCTTCGACCACCGCGGTGGCGCCCGACAGGCGCACCGCAAAGCGTTCACCGGCCACACCGCTGAAGAAGGCTTCACCGGTGGTCGCGCCATAGAGCACGGTGTTGCCGACGATGGTGTTCTTCACCGCGTCGCCGCGGAAGTCAATGCTGGGTCGCACCACGATGCGGCCGCCCGACAGGCCCTTGCCGGTGTAGTCGTTGGCGTCGCCGATGAGGTACATGGTGATGCCCTTGGCCAGGAAGGCGCCGAAGGACTGGCCGCCCGTGCCTTCAAGCTGGATACGCAGCGTGTCGTCAGGCAGGCCTTGCGGGTGGTGGCGCGTCAGTTCGCCCGACAGCATGGCGCCGACCGTGCGGTTGACGTTGCGCGCCACTTCGATGAACTGGACCTTTTCGCCCTTTTCAATCGCAGCCTTCGACTTTTCGATCAAACGCATGTCCAGCGCTTTTTCGAGCGCGTGGTCCTGCTCCATCACGTGCAGGCGCGACACATCGGCGGGCACGTTGGGTTGGTAGAACAGGCGGCTGAAATCCAGCCCGCGGGCCTTCCAGTGCTCGATGCCCTTTTGTGTGTCGAGCAGGTCGGCGCGGCCGATTAGTTCGTCAAACTTGCGCACGCCGAGCTGCGCCATCAACTGGCGGGCCTCTTCGGCGACGAAGAAGAAGTAGTTGACCACGTGCTCGGGCTTGCCGCTGAACTTCTGGCGCAGCACCGGGTCTTGCGTAGCCACGCCGACGGGGCAGGTGTTGAGGTGGCACTTGCGCATCATGATGCAGCCCTCGACCACCAGCGGCGCGGTGGCGAAGCCGAACTCGTCGGCGCCCAGCAGCGCGCCGATGATGACGTCGCGGCCGGTTTTCATCTGGCCGTCGGCCTGCACGCGGATGCGGCCGCGCAGGCGGTTGAGCACCAGCGTCTGCTGGGTTTCGGCCAGGCCGATTTCCCAGGGCGATCCGGCATGCTTGATGGACGACCAGGGCGAAGCGCCCGTGCCGCCGTCGTGGCCGGCAATCACCACGTGGTCGGACTTGGCCTTGGCCACGCCGGCAGCGATGGTGCCGACACCGACTTCGCTGACCAGCTTGACGCTGATGCTGGCGCGCGGGTTCACGTTCTTCAGGTCGTGGATCAGTTGGGCCAGGTCCTCGATCGAATAGATGTCGTGGTGCGGCGGCGGCGAGATCAGGCCGACGCCCGGCACCGAGTAGCGCAGCTGGCCGATGTATTCGCTGACCTTGCCGCCGGGCAGCTGGCCGCCCTCGCCTGGCTTGGCGCCCTGCGCCATCTTGATCTGGATCTGGTCGGCCGACACCAGGTATTCAGCCGTGACGCCGAAGCGCCCGGAAGCGACCTGCTTGATGCGCGAGCGCAACGAGTCGCCGTCCTGCAGCGGCAGGTCGACCTCAACCTGTTTAGGGCCGATCACGCTCTTGAGCGTCTCACCTTTCTTGATCGGAATGCCCTTGAGCTCTTGCCGGTAACGGTTCGGGTCTTCGCCACCCTCGCCCGTGTTGCTCTTGCCGCCTATGCGGTTCATGGCCACAGCCAGCGTGGCGTGGGCCTCGGTGCTGATGGAGCCCAGCGACATGGCGCCAGTGGCAAAGCGCTTGACGATTTCCTTGGCCGGCTCGACTTCATCAATCGGAATCGCCTTGGACGGATCGATCTTGAATTCGAACAGCCCGCGCAAAGTCATGTGGCGGCGGTTCTGGTCATTGATCAGCTGGGCGTATTCCTTGTAGGTGTTCCAGTTGTTGGAACGCGTGGAATGCTGCAGCTTGGCGATGGCGTCGGGCGTCCACATGTGGTCTTCGCCGCGCACGCGCCAAGCGTATTCGCCGCCGGCGTCCAGCATGTTGGCCAGCACCGGATCATTGCCGAAGGCGGCGCGGTGCATGCGCAGCGCTTCTTCGGCGATCTCGAACACGCCCATGCCTTCGACCTGGCTGGCCGTGCCAGTGAAGAACTTGGCCACGGTGTCGCGGTTCAGGCCTATGGCCTCGAACAGCTGGGCGCCGCAGTAGCTCATATAGGTGGACACGCCCATCTTGGACATGATCTTGGACAGGCCCTTGCCGATGGCCTTGGTGTAGTTGTACACGGCCTTGTCGGTGCTGAGTTCGCCCGGCAGGCCTTTGGACAACTCGGCCAGGGTTTCCATGGCGAGGTAGGGATGGACGGCTTCAGCCCCGTAGCCGGCCAGCACGGCGAAGTGGTGCACCTCGCGCGCGGATCCGGTTTCGACCACCAGGCCGGCCGTGGTGCGCAAGCCTTCTTTGACCAGGTGCTGATGGATGGCCGACAGGGCCAGCAGGGCCGGGATGGCGACCTGCGTGGCGCTGACGCCGCGGTCGCTGACGATCAGGATGTTCTTGCCGTCCTTGATCGCGTCAACCGCCTCGGCGCACAGCGACGCCAGTTTGGCTTCGACGCCTTCGTGGCCCCAGGCCAGCGGGTAGGTGATGTCCAGGGTGTAGCTCTTGAACTTGCCTTGGGTGTGCGCTTCGATGTCGCGCAGCTTTTGCATGTCGGCCACATTGAGCACAGGCTGGCTGACTTCCAGCCGCATAGGCGGATTGACCTGGTTGATGTCCAGCAGGTTGGGCTTGGGGCCGATGAAGGACACCAGCGACATCACGATGGCTTCGCGGATCGGGTCGATGGGCGGGTTGGTCACCTGCGCGAACAACTGCTTGAAGTAGTTGTAGAGCGGCTTGTCCTTGTTGGAGAGCACGGCCAGCGGGCTGTCGTTGCCCATGGAGCCGGTGGCCTCCTCGCCGTTGGCGGCCATGGGAGACATCAGGAACTTGATGTCTTCCTGGGTGTAGCCGAAGGCTTGCTGGCGGTCGAGCAGCGGAATGTCGGAAGCGGCAGGTGCGGTGGCCGCAGCAGCCTTGCTTGCCTTGCCTGCCACGTCGTCGAGCTTGATGCGCAGGTTTTCGATCCACTGCTTGTAGGGCTTGCTGTGCGCCAGCGTGGCCTTGATTTCCTCGTCGTCCACCATGCGGCCTTGTTCCAGGTCGATGAGGAACATCTTGCCGGGTTGCAGGCGCCACTTGCGCACGATTTTGTGCTCGGGGATGGGCAGCACGCCCGATTCAGAGGCCATGATGACCAGGTCGTCGTCAGTCACGCAGTAGCGCGAAGGGCGAAGGCCGTTGCGGTCCAGCGTGGCGCCAATCTGGCGGCCGTCGGTGAACACGATGGAGGCCGGGCCGTCCCAGGGTTCCAGCATGGCGGCGTGGTATTCATAGAAGGCCTTGCGGCGCTCGTCCATGGTGGTGTGCTGTTCCCAGGGCTCGGGAATCATCATCATCACGGCCTGGCTGATGGGATAGCCGGCCATGGTCAGCAGTTCAAGGCAATTGTCGAAAGTAGCCGTGTCGGACTGGCTGGCAAAGCTGATCGGGTAAAGCTTTTGCAGGTCGGCACCCAGCACCGGCGAGGACATCACGCCTTCGCGCGCCTTCATCCAGTTGTAGTTGCCCTTGACGGTGTTGATCTCACCGTTGTGCGCAACGTAGCGATAAGGGTGGGCCAGCGGCCACTCGGGGAAGGTGTTGGTGGAAAAGCGCTGGTGCACCAGGCCCAATGCCGAGACGCAGCGCGTGTCGGTCAGGTCACGGTAGTAGGTGCCCACCTGGTCGGCCAGCAGCAGGCCTTTGTAGACCACGGTGCGGCTGGACATACTGGGAACGTAGTATTCCTTGCTGTGCGTCAGGCGCAGGTTCTGGATGGCGGCGCTGGCAGTCTTGCGAATGACGTACAGCTTGCGTTCCAGCGCGTCCTGCACGATCACGTCGTTGCCGCGGCCGATGAAGATCTGCCGCAGGATGGGCTCTTTTTCGCGCACCGTGGGCGACATGGGCATGTCACGGTTGACCGGCACGTCGCGCCAGCCCAGCAGCACCTGGCCTTCGGCCTTGACGGCGCGCTCCAGTGCCTGCTCGCAAGCCAGGCGCGAGGCGTGCTCTTTGGGCAGGAACACCATGCCGACGCCGTATTCGCCGGGCGGCGGCAACTGAACGCCCTGCGCCGCCATCTCTTCGCGGTACAGCGCATCGGGCAGCTGAATCAGGATGCCGGCGCCGTCACCCATGAGCTTGTCAGCGCCCACTGCGCCCCGATGATCGAGGTTTTCGAGGATTTTCAGGCCTTGCTGGACGATTGCGTGGCTTTTGTGCCCCTTGATATGCGCCACAAAACCGACGCCGCAGGCATCGTGCTCGTTGGCTCCGGCGTACAAACCGTTTTCTTCAAAATGCTTGATTTCAGCAGCCGTGGTCATGGCAATTCCTCATCGGGGTGGAATGGCGGCGCGAAATGCAGCCTGCTTAACAGGTCGCAGCGCATCCATCCGCAGTTTCATAATTTTTCGCGGCGAATCGGGAGCATAGTGCAGTGCAACAACAATGCCAAGAAGATTAAATAGGGTCAGATTCCAATTAAATATCGATAATTTTGATCAACATTTAATTAGGGACATATTAAATATGGACGAAATAGCGCTGCGGAGGAGTGGCTCAAGCGACGGGCAATTCCTGCCTGGGCGTCGCCGGTCGTCCTGCCTGGTTTTTGGTCAAGCGGCGTTGTGTCTGCTTTTGCAGTTCAGCGAGAAAATCCGCCCCACCCAACGCCCAGCCACTCAAGGCAGACCGGGTCAGCAAGTCCTGCTGCTCCAGCGTAATGCCGGCATGCACCAATCCGGCATAAGCCGCTTCGCGGGCAAAGGGCGTATTGCCCAGCGCCCAGACCAGGGGATGCGGCGTCAGCAGGCTGTCGACCCGCAGGCCCGCATAGTGGCCGTGGCTGGACCATGGATAGTCCCTCGCCTCCGTCGCCAGCCCCGCGCGAACCGGGTTCAGGTCCATATAGGCCATGCAGGGCAGCAAATAGCGCTCCGCCTCGATCACAGTGGCGCGGTAACGCCCTTCCCACAAGGTGCCGGAGCGACCCTGGCTGTCATTGAAATACCGCACATACCGCCGCCCCGCAGCCTGCATCATCTGCGGCAGGCCATCCGCCGTACTGGGCGTGGCCAGCAGGTGGAAGTGGTTGTCCATCAGCACATAAGCGTGCAAGGCGACGCCGGATTTACGGGCGCTTTCGTCTAACAAGCGCAGCAGCGTCTGATAATCAGCAGCAGAAGAAAAGACAGCCTGCCGGTTATTGCCCCGCTGGATGATGTGATGGGGGTAGCCGGGAAGCGTCAGACGGGGAAGACGGGCCATGGAGTGCAATGCCTGGAATTTGCACCATGATATGGGAACCTGACCCTGATTCTTCAGGCATCTTCTTCTCTTTCAAGAGGCCCGGCCCTGCGACTCACAGGAGCCGGCCCGGGATCAGCGGACGACTTTGCCGTCGGGCGTGATGGTGACCAGATCAATCGCGCGCACCGATTCGTATTTTTTCGGCCGCAGGTTGACGCGAAAACCGCCCACGTCGTAGTCCGTCATCGCTTCAAACGCTTTTTGCAGGCCGGCCCGGTCAGGCTTGCCGCCGCCTGCCGCGCTGCGGCGCACGCCTTCGGCGAAAGTCTTGGCGGCGATATAACCTTCCACGCTTTCATAGCTGGGCGTCTGGTCGGTCTGGTTCAACACATCGAGGTATTCCTTGATGAGCGGTGTACCGGTGCTGCGCGGCGAAGGCACGACCTGCGAGATCACGACGCCGCCGATTTCCTTGCCGAGGGCGCTGAAGAGCGGATCGATGCCGACCACGGAAAAATTAAGGAACTGCCCGCCATAGCCAGCCTGGCGCATCTTGCGAATGAAGGCGGCCGATGAATTGAACAGGCTGACCTGGATAACGGCCTGGGGCTGCGCCTTCATCAACGAAGCCACGGCGGCATCGACTTTGTCGCTGTTGACCGGCGACAGGGCGCTACCGACGATGGCCGGCCGCTTCAGATCAATCAGCGCCTGGTTGACGGCCGCCAGGCCGCCGCGTCCCATGGCGTCGTCTTCGGCGAACACCGCGATGCGGTCCTGGTTCAGCGTGGCGCAATGGCGCGCGATTTTGTAGGCCTCGTCGGCCAGCGCGGGGCGCACATGGAACACATTGCTGAGCGAGGGGTCATGCAGCGCATCGGAGGCGGCAAAGGGCGCGAAAAACAGGGTGCCGGAAGCTTTTGCCGCGGCAAAGGCGGCATCGCAGCTGGCAGTGCCGGTGAAGCCAAAAAGCGCATCCACGTCTTCTTCAATCAGGTGCTTGGCATTGGCGGCGGCCTTGGCCGGGGTATAGCCGTCATCCAGGGCCTTGACCTCGATCTTGTACCCGCCCGCACCGTTCTTGGCGTTGATCGCGTCAAAGTAGATCTTGGCGCCGTTGAGATACGCCAAGCCAATCTGGTCGGCCGCGCCAGTGAGCGGCACCGATTGCCCAACGACGATCTTTCGCGCGGCCTTGCCTTGCGCCCACAAGGCGGGACTCGCCAACACGGCCCCTGCCGATACACCACCGATAACGAATTGACGCCGATTGAAGCTCATGACAACACCTTTGGAAACTGAAATAGCCAAAGCAGGTTTGATGCCTGCAACTGCAGCATGCGCTCACCGTTCCGGAAAACTGTCACAAAGTGTGCGCAAAGGACAAGCGTAAACCGTACGGCCCTGAAAAGACACAGGGGAAAATGCCGACACGTCATAAGCCTATGCGCCGTCTGCGCCCAGCCCAGACATTCGCCTGTTTTGAGCGTTTACCGCTCCTGCTCGATCCTGCGCAAAGCCAGCAAACGGTGCAGCTGAACTGCCAGAAGCAAGCCCAGGGCGGAACTGGCCGCTGTAACCCAGCCCGTCCATTGCCAGCCCCCTGCCACGGCCGCCACCCACGCCACAAGCGGTGGGCCCGCGAATTGCCCTAGTGCCGACCATTGCTGCATCCAACCCACCGTGGTGGATACAGTTTCGGCGCTCGGCGCCAGGCGGACGGCCAGGCTGAACAGTGTGGCGGGAACCAGGCCGCCCACCATGGAAAAACCGAGGACGGCGGCATACTGCAGAGCGGGCGGTATCGGCGCTGAAAATGCCAGCAGAGCGCCGCCTGCCATCACCAGGAAACCGGCGCCCAGCAAAGCGAGTGGCGACAGGCCCCGGCCCAACAGACGTCCGGCGGTGATGTTGCCAATGATGTTGACGGCGGCCGCCAACGCCGTCAGCGGCCCCGCCCAGCCGCCGGCCACGCCGGCCTGCGCATAGATGGACGGCAGAAAACCCACCACCGCGAGCCACTGCCCCGAATACATTGCAAAGGCCATGGCCATAAGCCAGACGGCGCGTGAACGCAGGGTCGCCGCGATAAGCTGGCCGTATCGAGGCCGGCTTGGGCTTGTTAAAGCGGCCGACACGGACGGCTCCGCCGGCACGCGCCACGCGAGCAGCAAGGCCAGCGCCGCCGCCAGCGCGGCCAGCAGCCACCACAAAATGCGCCAACCCCACTGCGGGGCCGCCCAAGCGATGATGAAGGACCCAAACAACAAGGCGAGCGACGCGCCCAGGGGCATGTAGGCACCCCACATGCCGAGCATGCCGCTAAGCTTTTCCGGCGGCACCAGCCGACGCACCAGGGCCGGCGCCGGCAGCACGACCCACAAAAATCCCAGGCCTTCCAGCACGCGCGTCGCCAGCAAGCCATAAACGCCGGGCGCCATGGCGCCCAAGGCACTGGCCGATGCCAGCAGCCCCAGGCCGGCCACCATGCTGCGTTTGAGCCCTACGCGCTGCACGGCTAAGCCGGTCACAAGGCCGAGCGTCATGCCGGCCAATTGCACCAGGGACAACAGGAAACCGGCCTGCACCAGGGAGACATCCAGCACCTGGCCCAGGATGGGCAAGGCGGGGGGCAGTTTGCCCACATGCAAGGCAGCCACCACCCCGGCTGCGATCACGACCCAGGCGGCGTGCGCGCTGGCGGCTGTATCAGGCTTGGACTCGGTCACACAGTGTGAGCCCCAGGCAAGCTCAGGCCGCGAAGGCGGACCGTCCCTTGAGGCGTTCATGCTCTTTGGCGGCAAAGCGGTCGGTCATGCCGGCGATGTAATCGGCCACGACGCGCTCGGGCTTCGCACCGGCGGCGTGCGGCGCATCGACGCCATCGAAGCGGTCTATGTGGGCCTGCGGCATCTGCGCGGGGTCGGCCATATAGGCCTCGAACAGGTCGCGCACCACCAGCTTGGCGGCCTGCGTGGTTTCCACTACCTTGGGGTGGCGGTAGAGGTTTTTCAGCAGAAAGCGCTTGAGCGAGGCGGACTGCCGTGCCATCTCCGGCGTGAAGCAGACCAGCGCCGAGTGTTGGCGAACCTCGTCGGCGCTCGCGGGCCCCGCCTTGTGGAGGGCCGCCCATGTCGCGTCCATCACGTTGTAAACCTGGGCGCTGAGCATGCGGCGTATGGTTTCAAACAACAGCCGGCGGCCCTGCAGGCCGGGATGGGCCAACCGCGTTTCGCGGCAGTACTGGCTGAAAAGTTCCACGTCATCAAGTTGCTCCAGCGTCAGCAGGCCCGAGCGCACGCCGTCGTCGATGTCATGCGCGTTGTAGGCAATTTCATCGGCCAGGTTGGCGAGCTGGGCCTCCAGGCTAGGCTGCTGCCAGCGCGGGCCATCGGCAGGTTGGTCCACAAATCGGCACGCTACGCCCCCCGGTTCGCGAGACTCGATGCGGCGTGCATTGCGCTTGGAGCAATGCTTGAGGATGCCCTCGCGCGTCTCGAAGCTGAGGTTCAGGCCGTTGTAGGCCGGGTAGCGTTCTTCCAGCGTATCGACGACGCGCAGGCTTTGCAGGTTGTGTTCGAAGCCCGCGCTTTCGGGGTAGCCGTCCTTGAGGCAGGCGTTCAGGGCATCCTGCCCGGCATGGCCAAAAGGCGTATGGCCCAGGTCGTGCGCCAGGGCAATGGCCTCCACAAGATCTTCATTGAGCTGAAGCGTGCGGGCGATAGAGCGCCCCAGTTGCGCAACTTCCAGCGAATGGGTCAATCGAGTGCGGAACAGGTCGCCTTCGTGGTTGAGGAAAACCTGGGTTTTGTAGACCAGCCGGCGAAAAGCCGTGGAATGCACGATACGGTCGCGGTCGCGCTGGAAGTCGGAGCGCGTAGGCGCGGCCGGCTCGGTGTAGCGGCGGCCGCGCGACAGCGCGGGATCACAGGCATAGGGCGCGAAGGTCATGGTTTCGCTCTCCAGGCGTTACGCGCAGCAGCGGTCGATCACGCCCCGCACCAGCGCGTCGGGTGCACTGCGAAGCGCCGCCTTGCCCGGACCGTCGATCACGATAAAACGTATTTCGCCCGCCTCGGATTTTTTGTCCACGCGCATCAGCTCCAGGTAACGCCCGGCATTGTCATCGGCGGACAGCACCGGCGCCTTGACCGGCAACCCGGCCCGTCGCACCAGCAGGGTCAGGCGCTCCACAAAGGCCATGTCAACCAGGCCCAGGCGCTCGGACAGATGAGCGGCCATCACCATGCCGCAGCCCACGCCCTCCCCGTGCAGCCACTCGCCGTAGCCCAGGCCGGATTCAATCGCGTGGCCGAAGGTGTGGCCGAAATTCAGGATGGCTCGCAAGCCGGCTTCGCGCTCATCCTGGCCCACCACCCAGGCCTTGATCTCGCAGCTGCGCTTGATCGCGTGGGCCATGGCCTTGGGCTCGCTGGCCAGCAGGCTCTCAAGGTTGGCTTCTATCCATTCCAGGAAGGCCATGTCGGCAATCGGACCGTACTTGATGATCTCGGCCAGCCCCGCGCTCAGTTCACGCCGCGGCAGCGTCGCCAGGGCATCGAGGTCACAGACCACGAGCAAGGGCTGGTAAAACGCGCCGATCATGTTCTTTCCGAGCGGGTGGTTGATCGCCGTCTTGCCGCCCACCGAAGAGTCCACCTGCGCCAGCAAGGTCGTGGGCACCTGCACGAAGGGCACGCCGCGCATGTAGCTGGCGGCGGCAAAACCGGTCATGTCACCCACCACGCCGCCGCCCAGGGCGAACATCACCGTCTTGCGATCACAGCCGTTCTCCAGCAAGGCGTCAAAAATCAGCTGCAGCGTAGGCCAGTCCTTGTGGGCTTCGCCATCGGGCAAGGTAACCAGCAGCACCTTGTCATAGCGCTGGCGCAATGCCTGGCTCAGTTGCTCGGCATACAGCGGGGCCACCGTGGTGTTCGACACCACCAGCGCGGTCGCGGCTTTGGGAAGATCCTGGTAAGCCAGTGCATTGCCGAGAAGGCCGTCGCCGATGATGATCGGGTAGCTGCGCTCGCCCAGGTCTATCAGGACCCGCGCTACCGCGGAAGAGGAATTTGCGTGCATACGTGGGAGTGTAGAGGTACTCGCTTACCCCGGGGTGCGGCGGCTTGCACCCCAAACGGAGCCGATCACGGCACGGGCAACAATCCGGCCAGCTCCAATTGCATGAAGATCATGTTGACCAGGGTCGACACAGAAGGACGCCCGGTCTCGATAACAAAGTGGGCAGTTTCCCGGTACAGGGGGTCGCGGGCAGCATAGAGATCCCTGAGCCTGGCCAGCGGGTCGGCCACCTGGAGCAACGGCCGGTTCTGATCGTGGCGCAGGCGGCGAAACACCTCCTCGGGAATGGAGTGCAAATAGACCACCTGCGCGCGCTCGCGAAGGTGCTGGCGGTTGGCGGGACGCAGCACGGTCCCACCGCCGCTGGACAGCACGCACGACTGGCCCTGGGTCAGTTCGTCAATGACCTGCTGCTCGATATCGCGGAAGGCGTTCTCGCCCTCCCGCTCGAAAAATTCGCGGATGGAGCAGCCGATACGCTGCTCGATCACCTGGTCGGAATCAATAAAGCGCAAGCCCATCTTGCGGGCCAAATGTCGGCCGACAGTGGATTTCCCTGAACCCGGCAGGCCCACGCAGGCGATTCTCAACGGGTTTGCATTCAATGGAGTCTGGAGGCGTTCGCCCCGGGATGCGTGATAGAGGAAGGGTGGAATGGGCCGGTTCACAAACGCGACAGGCCCCAAAGGGCCCGCCGTTACCTGCATTTTCCCACCAAACCGGCCTCGCCTCGCGGCGCCGCCGGCCCCGCCGGTTCAGCGCAGCGCCGCTCCGTTGGTCAGCATCTTGGGGGTGATAAACACCAGCAATTCAGATTTCGTGGCCGAGCGCGTCTTCTGTTTGAAGAGATTGCCGACGCCAGGCAGGTCGCCGAGCAGCGGAACCTTGGTTTCATTGTCGCGGTCGTTTTGCTCAAAAATACCGCCGATCACCACGGTCCCGCCGTTTTCCACCAGCACCTGCGTCTGGATGTGCTTGGTATCGATCGCAAAGCCGTTTGAGGTTTCGCGGCCCACGCTGTCCTTGTTCACGTCGACGTTCAGGATGATGTTGCCCTCCGGCGTGATCTGCGGCGTGACCTCAAGCTTCAAATTGGCTTTGCGGAAGCTGATGGACGTGGCGCCGCTGGAAGTTGCCTGCTGATACGGGAGTTCAGTGCCCTGCTCAATCAGCGCTTTCACCTGGTCGGCCGTGACAATACGTGGACTGGAAACAATCTTGGACTTGCCGTCGGCTTCAGATGCCGAAATTTCAAGATTCAACAGACGCGTCATTGATGAGTTAAAAAGCGACAAGGCAAAAGTGGACGCAGGGAAGCCATTTTGGCCGACAGCTGGCATATTCAGAAAATCGCCTGCGTTGGTGCCCACATTGATGCCAAGCGTCGGCACCGAGCCCACCGGAACATTGGGCGCTATATAACTATTGCCAAACATGACATTGTTGGTGGTATTAAATGGACGACCGCCCAGCCGGACGCCAAGGGATTTCCCGAACGAATCCGACGCCTCCACAATTCGCGCCTCGATCAGCACTTGGCGAACAGCAACGTCGAGTTTGGCAATCAAGGCCTGAACCTGCTCGAGCCTGGAAGGAATATCTGTCACGAACAGCTGATTGGTGCGTGCCTCAGCAATGACGCTGCCACGCTGGGACAGAATACGAGCGCTAGCCGGTCCGCCGCCGCCTGCGGTAATCTGCGTCGCGATATCAGCTGCCTTTGCATAGTTGAGCTTGAAGTCCTGGGTGCGCACCGACTCGAGACTCTGGACCGAATTTTTCGCCTCCAGCTCCAGCTTGTCTTTTGCTGCCAATTCATCCTTGGGCGCAATAACCAGCACGTTGCCGTTTTTGCGCATGCCCAGACCTTTGGACTGAAGAATGATGTCAAGTGCTTGGTCCCAAGGCACGTCTTTCAGCCGCAGCGTGACGCTGCCCGTGACGGAATCGGACGTGACGATATTGAAGTTCGTGAAATCAGCAATCACTTGCAGCAAAGAGCGGATCTCAATATTCTGGAAATTCAGGGACAGCTTTTCGCCTGTGTAGCCCGGACCCTGCGTCAACTTGGTCGGGTCGACCTTCAGGGGGCGGACCTCCAGCACGAACTGGTTGTCGCTCTGGTAGGCGCTGTGCTCCCAAGCACCTTTGGGCTCCACCACCATACGAACCTTGTCACCGGTCTGGAAGGTGGTGACGGTTTGCACCGGCGTACCGAAGTCAGCCACGTCCAGGCGACGACGCAAACCCTCAGGCAAGGTTGTCTTCAGGAATTCCACCACCAGGGTCTGGCCCTGCTGGCGTATATCAACACCCACCTCATTGTTGGACAAGCCGACAACCACACGTCCTGCGCTGTCGTTTCCGCGGCGGAAATCGACATCCTTGAGGGGGAGGACATCACGGTTACGGCTTTCCGCAAACGCCTGAACCGGTGCCGGAGACGCTGCCGCGCTGGCAACGCCCGAGGAGTCCAGGGTGATCACCAGTGATTTGCCCTGGATTTCAGCCTTGTAGGTCGATGGCGCCTTGAGATTGAGCACCACGCGGGTACGTTCGCCGGCCTGCACCACGTTCGCCGAACGCAGATTTCCCAGGTTCATATCCACTGCGGACCGTCCCATGGCATTGCTGACGCCAGGAAAGTCCAGAGCAATGCGAGCAGGCGCCTGAATGCTAAAGCCGGTGGGAACCGCGGCCAAGGGCTCAGCCAAGTCGATACGGATGACCTCCGTGCCGCCTTGGACCGAACCGGTCACTGACTGGATCGCGTTTTGCGCCTGCGCGGTCGCCGGCAGCGTTGCCACCAGCAGCGACAAGGCCATGCCGAACGAAGCGCCGCGCAACACACGTTCAAGCAAACGCTTCAGGCCGCCTCCTGTACCTTCTGCCTCTAATGCCCATGTTTGCTTGTTCATTTTGATCCCTCTAATAGCTGTAAAGTCGCCGTCCGCTCAATCCATTCGCCCGCAGCGTCCTGCACGATCTCACGAAGGGACAGGCTTGTTTCACCCACCTGAGTGATACGGCCGTAATTCTGCCCAAGGTAGTTGCCGACCCGAACTTGGTAAATCAGGTTGTCGACTTTGACCAAGGCCACCGGCTGACCTACCTTGATCAAGCTTCCGACCATGAAGGTTGCATCCAGAGGGTAGGCCTCCAGGGGTTCTTTACGCCGGCTCAACTCCGGTGCAATCAGGCCTGCGTTGGCCGTCGCCTGACTGGACTCGCGCTTGAGCGCTTGCGTCAATTTCTGGTTGCTGAAGGGCTCGATCGCACCTTCCTGGTTATAGGCCTGTGGCGAAAATTTGGTCGGCTCGGGTAGCGGGTCAACCTTGGGCCGGGTCGCGTTGCGCTGCTCGGTCATCCATTGCTGCAGTTCTTCCTGTTCGGACGAACCGCAACCGGCCAGCGTCAGCAGCGCCAACGCCACGCTGCCTGTCAGCAGATAGCTGTTAAGTCTCATTTTTTGGCTCCCGGGGCGCTCTTGCGCTGCAGGGCCACTTCCTCGGGATCAAGGTAGCGGAATGTCTTGGCCGTAGTGTCCATGACGAGATTGCCGTCCTTGGCCGGCACCAGGTTCAGGTTGTTCAAAGTCACGATGCGGGAGAGGTTGGCGATGTCCGCGGCGAAGGCGCCAATATCGTGATAGCGGCCCGTGACGCGCACCGCGATGGGCAGTTCTGCGTAGTATTCCTTGACGCTTACCTGCCCTGGCCTGAACAGTTCGAACTGCAGGCTGCGGCCCAGGCCGGCCTGGTTGATGTCGGACAGCAAGGCATCCATTTCAGCTTTGCTGGGAAGCTGCTTCTCCAATTGGGTCACATACTGCTGCACCTGTTCACGCTGCTTTTTCAGCGCATCAAGGTTCACCGCCTGCACCAGCTTCTTCTTGTAATCTTCTCTCAGTTGAACTTCCTTGGCCTGCTCGGCCGTCAGTTCCTCGTCCGAGGAACTCAGCCAGACAAACCACAGGGCGACCACCACGAAAATCGTGACGGCGACGCAAAGTAGGTAGCGCGGCAACGCCGGCCACGAGGGCGGGTCGTTGGGATCAAGCCCGGAGAACTGGGCCTTCAGGCTGTTTTGGATCGCCGAAAAATCGACGTTGATTTTGGGAGTTTTTGCCATGATCTTCAACCTGCCTCAGACCTTGGGCGGGATCGCCGCTGCTGCCGGGGCGGCACCGGGCGCACCAGCTGGCGCGGAACCGGGCGCCTTGGGCGCAGTGGCGCGCTTGAGCCCGACACGCATGGAAAAATTGGACACACGCCGCTGGTCGCGAGGACTCAGCGCCACCGTGCCGGCGGTGATTTCAACCAGTTCCGGCCGGGTCAGCCAGGGGCTGTTGTTGGCGAGGTTGCGCAGCAGTTCCGAAACTCGTTCGTTGGACTGGGCCACACCGGTGATAAACACAGTCTGGTTGTCCTGCTTCATGCTGTTGACGTAGACGCCGTCAGGCAATTGCTTGACCAACTCGCTAAGCAGGTAGACAGGCAGGTTGCGGTTGCCCTGCAAGTCTTCCACCGCATTCTGGCGCGCCCTCAATGCAGCGATTTCCGCCTGCAAAGTGGAAATCTCCTTGATCTGGTTTTCCAGGCGCGTGATCTCGGTTTTCAGGAAATTGTTCTTGCTGCGCTGGCTTTCGATCTGGGCCAGGTACCAGGAGTACACGGCGCCGCAAATCAGGCCGCCGACCAAAGCGGCTACGCCAAGCGTTGCAAAAAAGGTTTCGCGCCGGCGCTTGCGGGCGGCTTCCCGGTGCGGGAGCAGATTGACCAGAATCACTGCAGGAACCTCCGCAAAGCCAGACCGCAGGAGGTCAGGTAAGACGATGCCTCACGGCGCATTTTCTTTTCCCGCACGCTGTCACCCAGCTCCATACCCTCGAAGGGATTGGCCAGCAGGCAAGCAAACGAGGTCTGCTGCGTAACGGAGTCGGTCAACCCCGGCAAAGCGGACGAGCCGCCGGCAAGCATGACGTAGTCCACCTTGTTGTGCGGGGTGCTGGTAAAGAAGAACTGCAGGGCACGGCCGATTTCCTGGGCCATGCTTTCCACAAAGGGCTTGAGCACGCCGGAGCCGTAGTCTTCCGGTAAATCGCCGCTTCGCTTCTTGCTCTCGGCTTCTTCGGGAGAAAACCCGTATTGGCGCACGATCAGCTGTGTCAGCTGCGCGCCGCCAAAGGCCTGGTCGCGTTCGTACAGGACTTCGTCGTTCCTGATGACCTGCATGCTGGTGGTCAGCGCGCCGACCTCAAACAGGGCAACCATGGTATCCACCCCTTTGTTGGGCAGATTCTCGATCAGGCGGGCGGTTGCCAGGCGTGAGGCGTAGGACTCTACGTCGACCACAATGGGTTTAAGCCCCGCAGCTTCCGCCAGCCCTTCGCGGTCCTGGACCTTTTCCTTGCGCGAAGCGGCAATCAGCACCTCTACGTCGCCGCTGGAGGTGGCGCTGGGGCCAACCACACAGAAGTCAAGGCTGACTTCGTCCAGCGAGAAGGGAATATATTGATTGGCTTCCGACTCGACCTGGGTCTCGAGCTCGGCGTCCGTCATACCGCCTGGGAGGATGATCTTTTTGGTGATGACCGCGGAAGCGGGCAGTGCCATGGCGACGTTTTTGGTGCGGGTTCCGCTCTTTTTGACCAGGCGGCGCACGGCGTCGGCGACTTCGTCGAATTTCTCGACGTTGCCGTCCGTGATCCAGCCGCGCTCCAGGGGCTCGATCGCACAGCGATCCAGCACCAGGTTCCCGGCCTTGTCACGGCTCAACTCCACCAGCTTGACGCTGGACGAACTGATATCCAAACCCAGCAAAGCGGGTTGTTGGCGGTTGAATAACGATCCCAGAGAGATCAAGGCAGTCCCCAAATGACGGCTAATATGTAGCCCTGCATACTTAAGAAATCACTTGAATAGTAGCAGTAAGCTCTTTGTGCAGTAAGGATTTTTCCTGTTCTGCGCATCCAGAACGTTGTCAAAAGCCGACGCTTGTAACCGAATGCAAGTGATCCCATTGGGCCAAAACGATGTCTGCAAACGTAAAAGTGTGACGTTTCGCAACCAGCCTGATATGCCCCGGTTTCCAGGATTTTTATAATAGTGACGCGACTTTACGATTGCCTACATGCCCTCCACGCCCACCCCTGATTCAAACTCCAGCCTCGCCAAGTCAAGCCCAGCGAAGTCAAGCACCGGCAAGTCCTGGCTGCCGCGCTGGCTGGTCAAGTTCCTCTTGTGGAGCACTGGCCTGTTGCTGGCAGGCGTCGTCAGTGTCCTGTTGTTCGCGGCCGTTGCCCTTTCCGTTGCCTACCCCAACCTGCCCGACATTTCAGACCTGGTGGACTATCGGCCCAAGCTGCCGCTTCGCGTTTATTCCGCCGACGGGGTGGTGATCGGCGAATTCGGCGAGGAAAGGCGTAGCCTGACCCCGATCAAAGACATACCCCAGGTGATGAAAGACGCCGTGCTGGCCATCGAGGATGCGCGCTTTTTCTCACACGGCGGTGTGGACTACCTGGGCGTGATCCGCGCCGGCTTCGCCAACGTGGGCCGTGCCAAGAGCCAGGGCGCCTCCACCATCACCATGCAGGTCGCCCGCAACGTGTACCTCTCGGCAGAAAAAAGCTACACCCGCAAGATCTATGAAATCTTGCTGACCTTCAAGCTGGAACATCTGATGACCAAGGACCAGATCCTTGAGATTTATATGAACCAGATCTTCCTGGGCAACCGGGCCTACGGCTTTGCCGCGGCGTCGGAGGCTTATTTCGGCAAGCCGCTCAAAAACATCTCCATTTCCGAAGCGGCCATGTTGGCCGGCCTGCCCAAGGCGCCGTCGGCCTACAACCCCATCATCAACCCCAAGCGCGCCCGGGCCCGTCAGCTCTACATCATTGAGCGCATGGAGGAAAACGGCTTCATCACGGCAGAACAGGCCAAAGCCGCCAAGGAAGAGCCTCTCAAGGTCAAAATCGGCCCCGACGCCGGCCGGGTGCACGCTGAGTACGTGGCCGAGACGGTGCGCCAGCTGGTCTACAACCAATACGGCGACGAAACCTACACCCGCGGTCTGAACGTCTATACCACCCTGCGCGCCACAGACCAGACCGTGGCCTACAAAGCGCTGCGCAAAGGCATCATGGATTACGAGCGCCGCCAGATCTACCGCGGCCCCGAAAAATTCATTGACCTGCCCGTCAACCCCCAGGAAACCGAGGATGCCATTGACGACGCGCTGACCGACAACCCCGACAACGGCGACGTGATGTCGGCCGTGGTGCTGGAGGCCAACCCCAAACGCATCCTGGCCATGCGCCAGAACAGTGAAACCGTCGAAATCACGGGCGACGGCCTGAAACCCGCACAATCCGGCCTGGCCGACAAGGCGGGCCCGAACATCAAGATCCGCCGCGGCGCCCTGATCCGCGTGGCCAAGACACCGAAAAACACCTGGGAAATCACCCAGTTGCCCGAGGTTGAGGGCGCTTTCGTGGCACTGGACCCGCGCGACGGCTCCATACGCGCGCTGGTGGGCGGCTTTGACTTCGAGAAAAACAAGTTCAACCACGTGACGCAGGCCTGGCGCCAGCCCGGCTCCAGCTTCAAGCCCTTCATCTACTCGGCCGCGCTGGAAAAAGGCTTCACCCCGGCTACGGTGGTCAACGACGCGCCCCTGTTCTTCGACGCCGGCGTGACCGGCGGCCAGCCCTGGGAGCCGAAGAACTACGACGGCAACTTCGAAGGCCCTATGAGCCTGCGGACGGGCTTGAAGAAATCCAAGAACATGATTTCCATCCGCATCCTGCAGGCCATAGGCGCGCCCTACGCCCAGGACTGGATCACCCATTTCGGCTTTGAAGCGGAAAAACATCCGGCTTACCTCACCATGGCGCTGGGCGCCGGCTCGGTCACGCCGATGCAGATGGCGACCGCCTATTCAGTGTTCGCCAACGGCGGTTACCGCGTCAACCCCTACCTGGTCACCAAAATCACGGACCAGCGCGGCAAGGTCCTGCTGGAGACCAAGCCGCCCGCGCTGGACGAGTCGACCCGGGGTATAGAAGCACGCAATGCCTTCATCATGGACAGTCTGCTGCAGGAGGTCGCCCGCTCAGGCACGGCGGCCAAGGCGCAGGCCACACTCAAGCGGCCCGACCTCTACGGCAAGACCGGCACCACCAACGACTCCATTGACACCTGGTTCGTCGGTTTCCAGCCCACATTGGCGGCGGCGGTCTGGATGGGCTACGACACGCCCAAGAAGCTCGGCGACCGGGAAACCGGTGGCGGCCTGAGCCTGCCGATCTGGATCAACTACATGGAATACGCCCTCAAGGGCGTGCCGGTCGCCGAATACCCACCGCCCGAAGGCGTCGTCAATGTAGGCGGCGAGTGGTATTACAGCGAGTATGCGAAGGGCTCGGGCGTCAGCACCGTGGGCATCCAGCAGGACCCGGCGGCCGCCAATCCCGCTCAAGCAGCCAGCGCATCGGGCGGCGCGATCCAGGTCCTTCCGCCTTCGGACGAGAAAAAGCGCATCCTGGACCTGTTCAAGAATTGAGCGGGCAACGCACCCGACCATAAAAACGGCCCTCACGGGCCGTTTTTTTATTTCCGGGCGGAGTCCCGCGCCATCAGTCCTTAGCCTTGAACACCAGCGGCTGGCCAGCCTGCTCGCTGGCATAACGCGACAGGCTGGCGAAGAATTCACTGGAATCCTTGGTGTCACCCCAGCGGCCATCATGGTATTTGTAGTGAAAGCCGCCAGCCTTGGCGGCCATCCAGATTTCCTGCAGAGGCTTTTGCAGGTTGATGATGATCTGGCTGCGATTCGCGAAGGTCAGCGTGACCATGCCGCCAGTGCGCTGGTTGTCGATGTCCGCATCGGTTTCATCGTTGATCCGGTCACAGCCCGCTTCTACCGCTTGGAGCGCGCGTTCGGCCAGATCCTGGTATTCAAGGTCCGTCATTACAATCCCGTCATGGTTTCTTCAGTTCAAATTTTAGGTCGCCGCCGCAATCCCGCCTTTCGGCATGGCCTTGCCGCGGTTGTGGTCGGTGCCGTCCTGCTGGCCGGCTGCGGTCAAAAAGGCCCGCTGTATCTGCCGGTGCCACCCAAAGTTCCGGCTCCGCCTGCACTGTCCACGCAACCCGCGACTAGCTTGCCCGAAGCGCCAGCTGCCGCGACCGCACCGGCCGTGCCGGCTTCCGCCGCCCGTTAAAGGGGTCGCAGACTCGCCGGCCTTCTGGCCAAGCTTCAGGCCATTCCCGGCTTGAACCTTGAAATCCAAGGCGGCGGCCAAGTGGCACCTTGAATCGGCCATGGCTTGCAAGCCGCGCGCTCCTTAAGATACCCCAAACCTTCACCGCCCCTTACCACCATGACCCGCCCCTCCCTTCCCGGCCATCCGCATTTCGCCTACCGCGAGGGCGAGCTCTTTGTTGAAAACCTCAGCCTGCGCGATCTCGCCGCAGCACACGGCACGCCGCTCTTTGTCTATTCCAAGGCCGCCATGCTGTCGGCACTGGCCGCCTACCAACGCGGTTTTGCCGGCCGCGATGCGCAGATTTGCTACGCCATGAAGGCCAACTCCTCTTTGGGCGTGCTGCAGGTGTTTGCCCGCGCCGGCTGCGGTTTTGACATCGTCTCGGGCGGAGAACTGGACCGTGTACTGGCCGCCGGCGGCGAGGCCGGCAAGATCATCTTCTCGGGCGTAGGCAAGACCCGCGCCGAAATGCGCAAGGCGCTGGCCGCCGGCATAGGCTGCTTCAACGTCGAAAGCGAAGCCGAACTGGACGTGCTGTGCGAGGTGGCACTGGCCCAGGGCCAGCGCGCCCCGGTCAGCATCCGAGTCAACCCCAACGTGGACCCCAAGACGCACCCCTATATTTCTACCGGCCTGAAGGACAACAAATTCGGCGTGGCGCACGAAGACGCGCTGCGCATCTACCGGCATGCGGCTTCGCTCAAAGGACTGCGGGTGGTCGGCATCGACTGCCACATTGGCTCGCAAATCACCGAGGCAACGCCCTACCTCGACGCCATGGACCGCGTGCTGGACCTGGTGGCCTCTATCGAAGCCGCCGGCATCACGCTGGCGCATATCGACTTCGGCGGCGGCCTGGGCATCAACTACAACAACGACACCCCGCCTGAGGCTGACGCGCTGTGGCAGCAGTTGCTGGCCCGGCTGGACGCGCGCGGCTACGGCGGCAAGAAACTCATGATTGAACCCGGCCGTTCGCTGGTCGGCAATGCCGGTGTGTGCCTGACGGAAGTGCTCTATACCAAGCCCGGTGAACACAAGAACTTCTGCATCATCGACGCGGCCATGAACGACCTGCCACGCCCCGCGATGTATCAGGCTTTTCATGCCATCGTGCCGCTGTCGGCCGCCGCCACCCAAGGCGCGACCGAAATGACTTACGACGTGGTCGGGCCGGTCTGCGAAAGCGGCGACTGGATAGGCCGCGACCGCGCACTCAGCGTAGTGGCGGGCGACCGGCTGGCCGTAATGTCGGCGGGCGCCTACTGCATGAGCATGGCCAGCAACTACAACACGCGCGGCCGTGCCGCCGAAGTGCTGGTGGACGGTGACAAGGCGCACCTAGTACGCCGCCGCGAAAGTGCTGAAGACCAGATGCGGCAGGAACAGCTGGTGGCCGGCTGAAAGCCAGGCACTGGCCAGCGGCTACGACAGCTTGCCGCGAACGCCGTAGGCAGGCTGCGGCTTCTTTTTCTTGAGGTATTGCTGAACGCGCCAACCCAGCAGCACAGCGATGATCGCGGCGTAGACAAACACCTCGGCGAAATTGTTTTTGCCTGCCCGCATCCAGAAGAAATGCAGGAGCCCCAGGCCGGCGATCAGGTAGACCAGCTTATGCAGCCACTGCCAGCGTTTGGCGCCCATGGCCTTGATAGCGGCATTGAACGACGTGGCTGCCAACGGCGTCAGCAGCACAAAGGCCGAGAATCCCACCAGGATGAAAGGCCGCTTGGCGATGTCCTTGGCGATATCGGCAAAGTCAAAGCCCATGTCGAACCAGCTGTAGCTCAGCAGGTGGACGACGACATAAAAATACGCGAACAGCCCCAGCATGCGCCGAAAGCGCGCCAGCGCCGGTGTGCCGCTGATGACCCGAAGCGGCGTGACCGCCAGCACGATGCAGATAAAGCGCAGCGTCCAGTCGCCGGTGGCGCGTATCAGAGCTTCAGCCGGGTTGGCGCCCAGCTGGTTGGTAAAGGCGCCGTAAAACAGCCAGGCGAAGGGAAGCAGGCAGACGATGAACAGCACCGGCTTGGCTGCCGGGTGCAGCAAGCACTTCTGCGCCGCCACCTTAAACGTAGCCATCAGTAGTTCTTCTTGAGATCCATGCCGGCGTAGAGCTGGCCTACTTGCGCTTCGTAGCCGTTAAACATCAACGTCTTGCGCTTCTTGGCAAAGAGCCCGTCCTCACCGATGCGGCGTTCAGTGGCCTGGCTCCATCGCGGATGGTCGACGTCGGGATTCACGTTGGAATAAAAACCGTATTCCTGTGCGGCAGCCTTGTTCCAGGCGGTGCGCGGTTCTTTGTCGGTGAAGCGGATCTTGACGATGCTCTTGCCGCTTTTAAAACCGTACTTCCAGGGCAACACCATGCGCACGGGCGCGCCGTTCTGGTTGGGCAGAACTTCGCCGTACATGCCGAAGGCCAGCAGCGCCAGCGGGTGCATGGCTTCATCCATGCGCAGAGCCTCCACATAAGGCCAATCTAGCACGCGCGAACCCACAAAAGGCATGGTCTTGGGATCGGCCAGGGTGATGAACTCGACATACTTGGCATTGCCCAGGGGCTCAGCCTTTTTGATGAGCTCGGAGAGCGAATAGCCGACCCAGGGAATCACCATGGACCAGCCTTCCACACAGCGCAGACGGTAAATGCGCTCTTCCTGCGGTGCCAGCTTGATCAGGTCTTCCAGCGTAAAGGTCTTGGGTTGCTTGACCAGGCCCTCGACGGCCACCGACCAGGGTTTGGTCACCAGCGTGTGAGCGTTTTTGGCGGGGTCGGCTTTGTCGGTGCCGAACTCGTAGTAATTGTTGTAGCTGGTGGCGTCTTTGTAATCGGTGATTTTTTCCATGGTCACCGCGCCCGCCACCGCCGATTTGCTACCGGGCAAGGCTGCGAGCTTGCCGGGCCTTTGCACAGTTTGCGCCATGGCCTGGCGCCCTGCCCAACTGGCCATGGCAGCGCCCGCGGCACCGGTGGCCATCAGCTTGATCAGGTCGCGGCGACCGTGGTAAATGCCCTGCGGCGTGATCTCGCTGGGAACAGGATGGTCGAAGCCACTGGCGTGGGTTTTGATGAGCATGGAACGTCCTTGAAAAATCCGTTAAGGCTTAGTCTGAATACGCGGCGGTTTCTTACACGGATTCAGCGGGGTAGAACCTGTTTACGCTCTAAGCGGGGCCGCTACAAGGTTCCGTAGCTGTGCAGGCCCGAGAGGAACATATTGACGCCGAGGAAGGCAAACGAAGTGACTGCCAGCCCCACCAGCGCCCACCACGCCGCGACCGTGCCGCGCAGGCCCTTCATAAGCCGCATGTGCAGCCAGGCCGCGTAATTCAGCCACACGATCAACGCCCAGGTTTCCTTGGGGTCCCAGCTCCAGTAGCCGCCCCAGGCCTCGGCCGCCCACAGGGCGCCCAGCACCGTGGCGATAGTGAAGAAGGCAAAGCCGACGGCAATCGCCTTGTACATCACGTCGTCGAGCACCTCAAAACTGGGCAGGCGCGCCGCGATGCGCTTGCGGCCCAGCAAGATGCCGGCGGCGATCAGCCCCGACACCGCCAGATAGCCAACCCAGTAATAGCTGCCGCCTACTTCGGCCGGTGACTTGCTGCGAAACACGATGGGCACAAAGCACAGCACCACGCCCAGCAACCACAGGGGCGTGAGCCGGTGCCAACGGGTTTCGTCCGCCTGCTGCTTGATCAGATAAGAGAGCGACACCATGGCGGCCAGCGAGAACATGCCGTAGCCGATGAAGTTGGCCGGCACGTGCAGCTTCATCCACCAGCTTTTCAGAGCGGGCACCAATGGCTGGATTTCATGGGCTTCGCGCACCACGGTGTACCAAAGCAGAAAGCCGACCGCGGCACTGACAACCAGCATCACGAAGGCGCCCAACGCACGGGTGTTGTACTGTGATTCAAAGTAGAGGTAGAAGGCCGCCGTCATCCAGCAGAACAACACGAAAACCTCGTACAGGTTGCTCACAGGGATGTGTCCGACATCGGCCCCAATCAGGTAGCTTTCATACCAGCGCACCAACGTACCGATCAGCGCCATGCCGACGGCGACCCAGGCGATTTTGGAGCCCAGCGACTCCAGCGTGCTGCTCTGGCCTTTGGCAAACATCCCCAGCCAGTAAAAAATCGTGCTCATGAAAAACAGCACGCTCATCCACAAAATCGCCGACTGGCTGGAGAGGAAGTACTTGAGCCAAAACACCTGCTCGGCCCGCGCGAGATCGCCCTGGTAGGACGCGATGCCCAGCAGCGCGAAGGCGCTCACCACCACCATCAGCACGCGCAGCGGCCGCCAGAACCAGCCCATCGCGATGGCGGCCGGAATGGCGGCCAGCAGAATGCCCTTTTCATAGACATCCATGAAAGCGCCGTAGCGCACGAAGGCATACAGAAAGCCGCCGGCGACCAGCGCGGCGAACACCCAGTCCAGCACATTGCGCCGCGCGAAATAGCCTTCGTTAAGGCTCAGCGTTGTGTCGCCGCCGGCCTTGAGCGTGGTGGTGTTCACCGCCGTGGTGTTGATGGTGGAGGTATTCATAAAGGCGCCTGCAACAGTTTCGTTTTCAACATCTCGAACTCCTTGTCGCCATCCAGGGTCTTGCGATTGGTGGACAAGGCCATGGTGGCCTGGCTGCTCGAAGCCGATTCTGGCACCGAACCCTCGGCATTGCCACTCTCGCCCTCACGCGGTGCCACCCAGACCCATACGCGGCGCTCGCGCACGTACAACATGGCGAACACGCCCAGGATGAGGAAGGCGCAGCCCAGGTAGACAATGGTTTTGCCGGGCGCGCGCGCCACCTGGAACACGCTGGCCTGGACCTGGGTGAAATCCTTGAGCTCAAACGCCATGGGCGCGGGGTAGAAATGCGCGTCCGACAGGCTCAGCACCATCTGCGACATGAAGGCCAGGGTTTTCTCGTCCTGCGCCATGGGCTTGAGCCCGGCCTGCTCGCGCGTCATCTGGGCCAGCTCGAACAGCGCGCCATTGAGGATGCGGACCAGCACCTCGCCGGCCCGATTGCGCTCGGCCTCGGGCACATTGGCTTCCATGAAATCAGAAATGGCTTGCAACCCCGCCGCGGTTTTGCCATTGCCGTTGGCGGCGTCGGGACCGCTGCCGGCAAACAAGGCCAGCGCGCGCGACGCAGAGGCCGCCAGCTGCTGCGCCAGTTCGGGCCTGTCGCGGCCTATGGCTTGGCTGGCATAGCGCTTCACGGCCAGCTCGCGCTGGGCCGGGTCGGCCAGCGCGGCGCGCAGCCGCAAAAAGGTTTCCATGCCGCCTTCAGCATCAACCGGAATACGCAAATACTGGAAGGGGGCCGAGGGCGTTTCGCGCACGCCCATCAGGTATACGGCCGGGCTGTTTTCGCCGGGGTCGGTCTTGACCGGCAGCATGTAGTTGTGAAACTCGCGGGCCTGGCCCGATGAATCGCGAAGTTTGTAGCTCACGCTGGGGCCCACGTTGCGCAATTCTTTCTGCGTGACCGTCTTGTTGGCCGCGCCCAGGCGCGAATCAATGGCCTGGTGCAGGTCGACCTTGCGCACGTCGGCGCCCGAGCCCATGCTGCCGCCCGAGGCGAAGTTTTCCACGTTGATGACGCGCAGCGCGGTGTACTCGAGCGTCAGTTTTTCAGCGCCCTCGCCCCGGCCGTTGCTCAGGCTGCTGGTGCCGCCAATCGTGCCCTGGATCTCAAACGGCTTGGTGGCCGCCGCCATGGGAATGGCCTTGAGGGTGACGCTGGAACCACCATCGTCAAAACTGGATTGATAAATTTCGATGCCACGGTGGCTGGCTGGATGATTGACTTCAACACGGGCCGGAATCTTCTCGCCGGTCTCCTTGTCGTGGATGATGATGTCGCTGGCAAACAGCTTGGGCATGCCGGTCGAGTAGTACTCGACGATGAATTTTTTCAGCTCGATGGAAAACGGCAGTTCCTGCAAGAGCACGCCGCCGGGCTGGTTCAGGATGGCGGTGCTGGACTGCGTGCCTTCGGCCACCAGCAGGTTGGCGCGAAAGGTCGGGTTGCTGTCGCTCAGGCGGTATTGCGCCGGCACGTCGGCGATCAGGCCCCCGCCGGTGTAAATGGATTTTCCATTGAGCCACATCTGCGCGCGCACGATCATGTCGCCGTCCAGCAGGCCGCCCACGCACACCAGCACGATGGCGCTGTGCGCCGCGATGTAACCCAGCTTGTTGGCCGCGCCCTTCTTGGCCGCCACCATCCAGCCGCCGCCTTGTGGCGTCTGGCGCTGCTGCAGCTTGACCTTCCAGCCGCTTTGCACCAGGGTCTGGCCGATGCGGCGCGCGGCCGCTTCGGGCGCTTCGGCCAATGCGGCCTCGGCGCGGTGGCCGAAGGCCTTGAGGCTTTGCTCGCGGACGTTTTCCTTAAGCTGGCTCAGGTCCGCCAGGATTTTCGGCGCGTTGCGTGCGATGCACAGCGAAGTGGAGATGACCAGGAAAGCCAGGATCAACAGGAACCACCACGCGCTGTAAACGGTGTTAAGGCTCAACAGGCTGAAGGCCTGCGCCCAGAACGGGCCGAACTGGTTCACGTAATTGACCAGCGGCTCCGCCTGCTTGAGCACTGTGCCGATGATGGAAGCGATGCAAATGACTGTCAGCAGCGAGATGGAAAACCGCATCGACGACAGCAGTTCCACCGACGCCCGCAAGCTGCGGGAGCCCCAATTGACTTTCATACCTTGGGTGGAAACTGTCATGCTTTGAGTGAAATCGGGAGTGGGCTGGGACTAATGGCAGCCGGCAAGGGGAAAAAGAAAAAAGGCGGGCTTTCATCAGAAAGACCCGCCTTGGTGTGATTGGTTTTAGCGGCTTGGGTTCAATACGGCAGCGACTCTGCGTGTATTTTCGGCAAAAAAGCCCGCTTCGCCGCGGGCTTGGGCTTAACGCAGGCCGGCAATGTAGTCGGCCAGCGCGCGGATTTCACGGTCGTTGAGTTTTGCGGCGACCTGGGTCATGGGGACACTGTTCTTGCGGCCGCCATCGCGGAAGGCCGTCAATTGCGTCACGGTGTAGTCGGCATGCTGCCCGCTCAGGCGCGGGTACTGGGAAGGAATGCCGGCGCCGGTTGGGCTGTGGCAGCCCGCGCATGCGGCAATCTGGCGGTCCTGCACGCCACCGCGGTAAATACGTTCACCCAGGGCGACCAGTTCCTTGTCCTTGGCAAAGCCGGCCTTGGCTTTTTTCGAGGTGGCCCAGTAGGCGATATTTTTCATGTCGTCATCGGACAGCGCCGAAGCGAAACCCTGCATGATGGGGTTTTTGCGCTTGCCGGATTTGAACTCCTGCAGTTGCTTGACGAGGTATTCAGGGTGCTGTTGTGCCAGCTTGGGATTGGCGGGGACGCCGGAATTGCCATCGGCGCCGTGGCAGCTCGCGCACACCGCGGTAAAGCTGGCCTCGCCCTTGACCAGATCAGGCTTGGCAACCTTTGCCGGCGCCGCTGCGGCGGCCGGGGCGGCAGCATCGTGCGCGGGTGCGGCTTCGCCGGCGGCGAACGATACGGCGGGCACGGCCAGCAAAGCGGCCAGGAGGGAAGTAACGAACAGCTTCATATCGGGGTTTTTAATTGGTTGGCGCACAAAACGTATAACTTTCTGATTTTACAATGGCTTCAGGGCACCCCCGATTATTCGGGGTCTTGCCGCGGCAACTGCCGGGGGGCTCCGTGCCGGTTCACGGCCTCCCAGGCCCCGCCCACTGGGGCTTTGGCCCCTTTCACGCATGCCGCCGGCACGCAAACGACCTTCAGGGACCGCCCGACCATGACCTCCGCAACGCCGCCCAAACAAGCTCCCGCCGCAGCCGGCGTCCCCGATTCCAAGATCGCCATGGGCTGGCTGCACACGGCCAAATTCCTGACGACCGCGCCCGAACTCAAACACCTGCCGCGCGTCGACGTGCCGGAAATCGCTTTCGTGGGCCGCTCCAACGCAGGCAAATCCACCTGCATCAACACCCTGACGCAGCAGCATCGGCTGGCCTTTGCCTCCAAGACGCCCGGCCGCACGCAAAGCATCAACCTTTTCAGCCTGGGCAAGCAGGGCGTGATGGATGCGGTGTTGGCTGACCTGCCGGGCTACGGCTACGCGGCGGTGCCCAAGGAAGCCAAGTACCGCTGGCAGCAGGTGATGGGCAACTATTTGCAGACGCGGGACAACCTCAAGGCCGTGGTGCTGCTGTGCGACCCGCGCCTGGGTCTGACCGAACTCGATGAAATCCTGCTCGACGTGATCCGGCCGCGCGTCGAGGAAGGCCTGAAATTCCTGGTGTTACTGACCAAATCCGACAAGCTCAACAAGGCCGAGGCGGCCAGGGCGCTGTCCATTGTGCGACTGCAGGCCGGCGGCGGAGACGTCAAACTCTTTTCTTCCCTGAAGCGCCGCGGCGTCGAGGAAGTTGCCCAGCATTTGTGGGACTGGGCGCATCCAGCTGAAAACCCGGCCAAAGCCGGCAAAGCCGCACCTGAAGACTTGCCTGAAATCAACGACTAGGCCGGCCGGCGCTTTCCGCATCCACAAAAAAAGCGAAGCGCCCATGATTGAAACCAGTTTGCAGGCCCTGCCGCACAGCATCACCCTGTCTTGCCGCACCAGCGGCGCCAAAGGCCGTCCTGTGCTGATGTTCCTGCACGGTTTTCCCGAGGCCGCTTTTGTCTGGGACGGCCTGCTCGAACACTTTGCCGAGCCTGAAAACGGCGGCTTTCGGTGTATCGCGCCCAACCTGCGAGGCTTTGAGGAATCCAGCGCCCCTTCCGAACCCGCAGCCTACCGGCCCAAGCACCTGGTACAGGACATCGAGGCGCTGATCGCACTGGAGGGCGGCGAGCTCGAATGCCTGGTGGCCCACGACTGGGGCGGCGCCGTGGCCTGGAACCTGGCGGCCGGCCGTCCGTCGCTGACGAAAAAACTGGCCATCATCAACTCGCCGCACCCCGGCACTTTTTTGCGCGAGCTGCAACAATCGCCAGCGCAGCAGGCTGCCAGCGCCTATATGAACTTCCTGATCCGCCCCGATGCCGAGGCGCTGCTGGCCGAGGACGACTTTCGCCGTCTCTGGGACTTTTTTACCAACATGGGCGCTGTCGACGGACCGCATGCCTGGCTTACCGATGCGCTGCGCGAGCAATACCGCGGCATCTGGCGCCAGGGCCTGACTGGGCCCTGCAACTACTATCGCGCCTCGCCGCTACGCCCTCCCCGGCCCGGTCCGCCGCACAACGACCCGGCCGCGGCGGCCGTGACGATGCCGCGCGAGATGCTGGAAGTGCGGTTGCCCACTCTCGTGCTCTGGGCCATGGACGACTTCGCCCTGCCGCCGGCCCTGCTCGATGGCCTGCAGGACTATGTGCCGCGCATGGAACTGCATCGCATCACAGGCGCGACCCACTGGATAGTCCACGAACAACCTTCGCTGGTGGCGGCGTATCTGCGGGATTTTTTGCGCTAGCGGTGGCGTGACCGCCGCAATCAATGCAAGGTCAGTACAACGAGGGATCGCCTTCAGGACGGGTCTTGAAGCGCTTGTGCACCCAGTAGTACTGCGCCGGCATGGTGTCGATGTACTCGCGCAGCCGTGCGTTCATGAGCGCGGTGTCGGCCACCACGTCTTCGCTGGGGTAATCCGCCCAGGCCGGCAGCACCTGCACCTCGTAGCCGGTGGCCGTAATGCGCGGCAGCAACGGCAACACCTTGGCGCGGCCCAGCCTGGCAAAACGCGACAGGGAAGGAACGGTGGCGGTCGGCACGCCGAAAAAGGGCACGAACACAGAATCGTCGGGGCCGAAGTCCATGTCCGGCAGCAAATACAGCGGCTGGCCCTCACGCAGTGCTGCGACGATGGGCTTGACGCCGGCCGCGCGGCCGAACAGCCTCAGATTGCCGAAGCGCCGGCGCCCGCGCAGTATCCAGCGGTCCACCAGCTTGTTGGACTGGTCGGTGTAAATCGTGGTGGATGGCCGCGGCATCTGCAGCGCCACTGCAGTCCAGGCCGCGTCCAGACCCACGAAGTGCGGCAGAAAAATCACCGTGGGCGCATTGCCCGCGAGTTCTTCGACGGCGCCCGTCAGATGCACTCGCCGCTGCACCCAGGCCTTGGGTGCATGCCACAGCCAGGCGCGGTCCAGCCAGGCCTGGGCGAAGTACACGAAGGTCTGCACGTTCAACCGGCGACGCTCTTCGGCGGAAAGGCCCGGGTAACACAGGGCAAGATTGGCATTCACCACACGCCGGCGCGCGCCCACCACAGCGTAAAGCACCCAGCCGAGCAGCACCCCCAGGGCACGAGTCCAAGAAAGCGGCACCAGAGCCAGCAATTGCATAAACAGGATGCCACCGCGGGTTACGAGCCGGCTGGCCATCTGGCGGGCAGTCTTCAAAGCGGTGCTTCCTTGCGTGGTGTCTTATAGCGCGCATAGCCCCACAGGTACTGGCCTGGCTGGCTCAGCACGATGGCTTCAATGGCGCGGTTGATTTGTGTCACGGCCTGCAGCAATTCGGCACGCGGCTTGCCCGAATCGTCCGGCTCAACCCCCTCCACCGCCGGCCATATCTTGAGGAAGTAGCCACTGCCATGCGGCAGGCGCTCGCAGCTTACCGGCAGCAGCACCGCCCCGCTTTGAAGCGCCAGCCGCGCCGCCAGGGTCATGGTGTACGCCGGCTTGCCGAAGAACGGCGCCCAGACACCTAGCCCCTCCGGCGGCACCTGGTCGGTCAGCAGCGCCACGGCCTGGTTTGCTTTCAGAGTTTTGTGCATCAGGCGGATGCCACTCAGCGATGCCGGAACCACGGTGAGATTGGGACGGTCGCGTGCCAGGCGCTCCAGCCGCGCCAACCAGGCCTTGCGCGCAGGCCGGTAGATGGCGGTGATGGGCCCGTAAAGCTCGGCCAGCGCCTGCGGGCCCAGTTCAAAGCTTCCGCAATGCGGACCGAAAAAAATCACGCCACGTCCTTGCGCGAACGCCTGTTCCGCATGGGCCTGGCCCTCGATGCGTACATTGCCCAGGCAGGATTCAGCAGCGGGCCGCATCCACAACTTGGGCAGTTCGGCGATAAACCGCCCAGCCTCGGCGATCGCCGGGCGCGCCACCTCAAACGGCAGGCCGGCCTGCGCCACGTGGGCCCTGAACTGTGCGCGGTAGCGCGGGCTCAGCGCCCAGACCAGCCAGCCCAGGCCAGCGCCCAAGGCATGCAGGGCGGCCAACGGCCAGAGGGCAAAGAAGCGGAACAACCAGGGCATTGATCGGGCAAAAGGGGTATTGAAACCTGTTCACGGTCTAAACGGGGCCGTCATATAATTGGCGCTGTCGCCGAGTTACTGAACAACTTGCAGGGCGACATTAAACCAAACTGCTAAAGCGTTCGCCGAAGCACCCCAGCCGGCAACGCGCCGACAAACTTTATGGAGTGTACGCAATGGCGAACGATTTTCTCTTTACTTCCGAATCCGTCTCTGAAGGTCATCCCGACAAGGTCGCCGACCAGATTTCCGACGCGATTCTCGATGCGATCTTCAAACAGGACCCGCGCAGCCGCGTCGCCGCCGAAACCCTGACCAACACCGGTTTGGTCGTGCTGGCCGGCGAGATCACCACCAACGCTCACGTCGACTACATCCAGGTCGCGCGCGACACCATCAAGCGCATCGGCTACGACAACACCGAATACGGCATCGACTACAAAGGTTGCGCCGTCATGGTCTGCTACGACAAGCAGTCCAATGACATCGCCCAGGGCGTGGACCACGCTTCCGACGATCACCTGAACATCGGCGCCGGCGACCAGGGCCTGATGTTCGGTTACGCCTGCGACGAAACGCCCGAACTGATGCCAGCGCCGATTTACTACGCGCACCGCTTGGTCGAGCGCCAGGCCCAACTGCGCAAAGACGGCCGCCTGCCTTTCCTGCGCCCCGACGCAAAAAGCCAGGTCACCATGCGCTACGTGGACGGCAAGCCGCACAGCATAGACACCGTGGTGCTGTCCACCCAGCATAGCCCCGACCAAAGCGAAACCGCGCACAAGATGAAGGCATCCTTCAACGAAGCCATCATTGAGGAAATCATCAAGCCGGTGCTGCCCAAGGGCATGCTGACCAAGGATACCCGCTACCTGATCAACCCGACCGGCCGCTTCGTCATCGGCGGCCCGCAGGGCGATTGCGGCCTGACCGGCCGCAAGATCATCGTCGACACCTATGGCGGCGCCTGCCCGCACGGCGGCGGCGCTTTCAGCGGCAAGGACCCCAGCAAGGTGGACCGCTCGGCCGCTTACGCCGCTCGCTACGTTGCCAAGAACATCGTCGCGGCCGGCCTGGCCCGCCAGTGCCAGATCCAGGTGGCTTATGCCATCGGTGTGGCCAAGCCCATGAACGTCACGGTTTATACCGAAGGCACCGGCGTGATCTCCGACGAAAAGCTCTCGGCCCTGGTCAACGAGCACTTCGACCTGCGCCCCAAGGGCATCATCCAGATGCTGGACCTGCTGCGCCCCATCTACGAAAAGACGGCAGCCTACGGCCACTTCGGCCGCGACGAACCCGAATTCACGTGGGAGCGTACCGATAAAGCTCAAGCGCTGCGTGCAGCGGCGGGCCTGTAAGGACCGCGGAGCGAAAGCTCCTCTTGAGCTTTGGGGACCGCTCATATTGCGCAGCAATGTGATGCGGTCACCATAAAGCTGCGGCCCTGCGGGCTGCAGCCGGCCTGTAAGGCCGCCGGGCGATAGCCCGGTATCGGTTCTTCAGCGCAGGCTAACTTCGCGCAGCGAAGTTAAGGGCCAAGGGCCCGTGCCGAAGCTAAACGGCGGACAAGGCCCAGAGCGGACCGCTGCCAAGCGCAACGTCCTACGCGGCGGCCCGCCAAATACCGGCAACATAAAGCCACCTTCGGGTGGCTTTTTTTTTGCCTCGCCGAAAAGGTGGCGTCTACAATTTTCAGCAGGTCTGCGTCCGGCCGGCAACACCATTTCGAGAACTTCACGAAAGCGCCCATGCGAAGCACCCTCCACAAAATGGCCGTCAACGTCGCCTGCGCCTTGCTGGCCGTGCTCACCCTGATCGGCATCAGTGAACTGTCGTATGACAGGTCCATGGAGGCGATGGACGAGCTGGCGCAGGCCCACCTCACGCGTAGCCATGTCCAGCGGCTGCTGCGCGACGTACTCGACGCCGAGACAGGGCAGCGCGGCTACCTGTTGACGGGCGACACCATGTACCTGGAGCCCTACAAAACCGCCATCGCGGACATCGGCCAGACACAGGACCAGTTGCGCGAACTGCTCGCCGAGCGCGAAGACCAGATCAGCACATTGACGTTGCTGGGGCGCACCGTTCAGCGCAAGCTGGCCGAAATGGACTTGTCCATCCGCATGAAGAACGAGGGCAAGGACGAGGCCTGGCGTTTTGTGCTGACCACGGAGGTGGGCAAGGAGCAGATGGACGTCATCCGCGATAGCGCCAACCGGCTCATCGATGACACCAACCGGGACACAGCCCACGGCTACGACGAGGTCCGGCGCTCGCTGCTGCTGGCGCGCATCGGCATCACGCTGGTGGCAACGGTCGCTTTTGCGGCTTTCTGGCTGTACCTGCGGCAGACCGCTGCCCTGGGCGAGGCCGGGCAGCGACAGCAGGCGGCATTGCAAGCCGAGCGCGACCTGCTGAACGGCCAGGTCAAGGAGCGCACCAGCCGCCTGGCCGAACTGGCCACGCACCTGCAGCAGGTGCGGGAACAGGAAAGAGACCACCTGGCGCGCGAACTCCACGACGAACTCGGCGCGTTGCTGACGGCGGCAAAGCTGGACATCACGCGCATCAAAGCCAAGCTATCCGGCGACAACGGCGACCTGCCCGCCCGCATCGAACACCTGATCGAAACGCTCAACAGCGGTATCGCCCTGAAGCGCCGCATCATTGAGGACCTGAGGCCATCTTCGCTGTCCAATCTCGGGCTTTTGCCGGCCCTGGAAATCCTGACACGCGAATTCGGGCAGCGTTCAGGCTTGGGCGTCGTCACCAACTTTGAGCCGGCGGAACTGGACGAAACCATACAGCTGACGGTCTACAGGCTGGTCCAGGAGGCGCTGACCAATATTGCCCGGTATGCCGAAGCGCAAAACGTGGAGATCAACCTGCTGAGTTACAAGGACTACGTCATCGTGACTGTCCATGACGACGGCCGCGGCTTCGATCCCCTGGCCGTTGACGCTTCAAGCCATGGTCTGCAAGGCATGCGGCACCGGGTAGAAGCCTGCGGTGGCCGCCTGGACATCAACACCGGCAAAGGCACGACGGTGTCGGCGACCCTGCCGCTGGCAGTGCTACGCAAGGGAGCCGTGCAGACGCCAACCACGCGTGAAGGCTTGCCTCAGCCGCGCGTATAAGGCGTTTTTTCGATATGGGGGGTGTTGCCCAGTTCCTCTGAAGGCGCGTTGTCCGGCTTCGGCTCTGGAATGGTTTTGTTGGTTCCCTCCCGGCCGAATTCGCCCGCGGAGCCCTTTCCCGGCCCCGTCGTAGGCGTTTTCGCGCCAGTATCCCCGGAGCCTGCCGGTTCACCGTTGGTTTTCTGGGTCATGGTCTCTCCTTGTCCTTCAGGCTGCCGCAATCCGCAGACGACCGGCAAAAACTGTCAGGTCACGAAACTGCTGGATGACGTGAATGAAGTCGAAGATGCTGCGGAGGTTGCCACATGGGGCCGGGACGCATCCGGGACGCTAAAACCATTGCCCGCCACGATAAAGGGCCAGGCGCTACGCGACTTTGCTGTTTCCGTAGCAGGCTCACGCAAGGGCCGTGCGGTACGGCTTTGCGGCACATACAGAGGAAAACTGTCTAGAAACATGGTGATGCCGATGGTCTCGGTCTTGAGTGGCTGGATTTTGAATTTAGAGTCCCGGCAGGTCCCACGGCGTCAGTGGTGGAGGAAATCCGTGTAGGACAAGCCCTATCAGCCGCAGGTTTTTCGCGTTTGCCCCCGGGTTTCTCCTTAGTCGACAAGGCAGGATACGAGGCTGTCGTAATCAACCGGTTTGACCAGATGGTGGTTGAACCCCGCCAGGCTGGCCCGGGTTTTGTCCGTCGACTGCCCCCAGCCGGTCAGCGCGATCAGCACGACTTTTTCGTTGCCCGGCTGCTGGCGGATCAGACGTGCCGCCTCATACCCGTTCAGGCCGGGCATTCCGATGTCTAAAACGACGACGTCCGGCCTCTGGGCCAAGGCAGCGCCGACAGCGGCAACACCGTCGTACACCGTTGTCACTGTGAACCCGTCCATGCCCAGCAAACCACCCAGCGTATTGGCCGCGTCCACGTTGTCGTCCACGACGAGAATTTTTCTGGCCTTTGCGGATCGTGCGGGACCGGCCACCGGCACAGGCGAGGCAGGCTGCTCACCCTCCAGAACAACCGGCAGCGCCAACACGAACTCGCTCCCGCGGCCCAGGCCCTCGCTGCTGGCATGAAGCGTGCCGCCATGCATCTCGGCAAATTGCCTGGCCAGGCTCAAGCCTATGCCCAGGCCTGTCGGCGCCTCGCCAGGTACGGGCGTCTGCGCGAACAGGTCAAAGATTCTTGCCAGTGAGGACGGCTCCAGGCCGATGCCGTTGTCGGCGACACTGAAAGTCACCACGCGCCGCTCAACCTCAGCCCGCAGCACGATGCGCCCGCCGGCCGGCGTGAACTTGGCGGCGTTAACCAAAAGGTTGGCAACGCTTTGCACCAGGCGCGCATGGTCGGCCTCCAGCAGATACAGCGAATCGGGTGCGTGCACGTCCAGGCGATGCTGCTTGCTTTCCATCGCGGAACCCGAAATCTCCACTGCATGGTTGATCACCGACTCCAGCGTGATCTTTTCCTTTTTCAGGGTGACCTTGCCGCTGGTGATACGCGCTACGTCCAGCAGGTCATCCACCAATCGCGTCAAGTGAGCCACCTGGCGGTCCACCACGTTGCGCAGTTGCGTGATCTGGCTGGAATCCGGGTAAAGGTGCTTGAGGATGCCCATGGACGTGCGAATCGGCGCCAGCGGGTTGCGCAACTCATGCGCCAGGGTGGCGAGGAACTCGTCCTTGCGTTTGTCGGCATCGCGAACCTGGTACTGCCTCTCTCGCGCCCGCACAGCTGAACGGGTGGCGCTGATCAAGGCAATCGTGCGCACGGGTCGCTCAACCAGCGTCACGTTGCCCAGGTGCTCCACCGCGCGCTGCACATCCAGCGAATCCGCACCGCTGCGCGTCAGCAGCAGGATGGGGAGATCCGACCACGTGGGTTGGGCGGCCACATAGTCAGCCAGCGGGCGCATGGCCGCGCCGCTGACAACCTCCTCCACCAGCAGCAGGGCGCCGGCGCCCAGCGGCAGTTGCCTCATGAGCTCATCGCTGTTGGCGCACACAATGCTGTGGATGCCTACGGACTGCAGCACGCGGGCGGTCAGGCTCGCGTCCCGGCCGGTGGGCGCGCAAATGACGATCCTGCGCTCCACCTACTTGGCTCCGGAAGTAGCGCCTATTTCGGAACGATTACCGTCGTAGACCGGTACTCCCGTCAAGATGCCGCGGAAGCCGCGCAGGGGCGCTCCCACATGGACACCCTCGCGGGACATGGAGAATTCCCGGATGGTGCGCTCGTGCAGGCTGCCGCGTTTCTTGAATACCGACACAGCCTGCCGGACCTCGCCGTCGTATTCGAAGTAGCGCAGCATGAGCACATTGTCGGCCAGGTAACTGGCATCCACCGCCGTGGACATATGGGATCCCAGCATGCCCTGCTGGACGCCCACCAGGATGGTCACCACGCCGCGCTGTCCCAGGTAGGTGAGCAACTCATGCAGATGCGTCACCAGAAAACGTTCGTCCGGCATGGCATTGAGATAGCCGTTGATACTGTCGATCACCACGACCTTGCAGCCGCGGTCGGCGGCCCGGCAAACGGCGGACGCAAATTCTCCAGGTGACAACTCGGCGGGATCGATCTGCTGGATGCTCAAGGTGCCGCGTTCGTAAGGCTCGCGGATTTTCATGCCCAGGCCGTCCGCGCGGTTCAGCAGATTGCTGGCGGACTCTTCAAACAGGAACATGGCGCTGGCCTGCCCGCGCTGCGCCGCGGCGCTGACGAACTGCGCCGCCAGCGATGACTTGCCGGTACCCGGAGGCCCGGCGATAAGGGTGCTGGTGCCCTCTTCCAGGCCACCGCCCAGAAGCGTGTCGAGTTCGGCCAGGCCGCTTTTGAGTTGAGTCCGATCTCCTATCACGCGTGATTCGGACGCCACCAGGCGCGGGTACACGCACAGGCCGCCGCGCTGGATATCGTAGTCATGCATGCCGCCGCGAAAGGCGATGCCGCGGTACTTCACCACGCGCACGCGCCGCCGTTCGGCGCCGTAGTCCTTCACCGACTGGTCCAGCGTGATCACGCCGTGGGCAATGCTGCGCACCTGAAGGTCCACGCCGGCGGCCGTGCGATCGTCCAGCAGCATCACGGTGCAGGAACGGCTGGCGAAAAACTGCTTGAGCGCAAGCACCTGCCGGCGGTAGCGCAGCGGCGTGTCGGCGAGCAGTTGCAGTTCGGACAGGGAATCGACCACCACCCGGGTCGGTTTTCGCGCCTCGATGACGGAGAGAATCATTTGCGTGGTGGTGCCCATCTCCACCTCCGAGGGGTGAAACATGGTGTATTCAGCCTCCGGCATCAGCAGGTTTTCAGAAGGCAGCACCTCATGGACGTGGATTTCCGCCATGTCCCAGCCATGGGAGCGGGCCACGCCGGCCAGCTCCGCGGCCGTTTCAGCCAGCGTGATGTAGACCACGGACTCGCCTTGCCGCACGCCTTCCAGCAGGAATTGCAGGCCCGTGGTGGTCTTGCCGGTGCCGGGCTCTCCTTCCACCAGGTAGATGCGGTCTTTGACGAGGCCGCCCCCCAGGATGTTGTCGAGGCCGGGGATGCCGGTTGAAAGAAATTCGATATCGGATGCTTGTTTTGCAGTCATGGTTACAGCGAAATGCGGGGTGAGCCAGCACGGCAACAGGAAACAGTCCGCAACACTCCGTCAAAGAACGAAGCGGCTTGTAACGCCTGGAGAAATGGTAGCCAAGGAGTTTCAAACTGCGGGTTTGCGGCGCCTGAGTTATTTGTAGGACAACACGCCGTCCCTTCTGTCGATATTTGCTCTAGATAGTTTCTGGGGCAGCAGCCGTGAGCCGGTAACATTCATATTGCCGGTCGCCGAGCTGACCCGGCTACGCAGCCAATTCAGCCCGCCCACTGCGGCGGAATTGACCCCAACCCGGAAGTGACTCAATGTTTGTTGTGTGTGGCGAAGCCTTGATGGATGTGTTTTCCGCCGGCGAGACGGTTTCGGGCATGGCGCTGGATGCGCGGGTCGGCGGCTCACCGTTCAATACGGCCGTCGGCCTGGCCCGGCTGGCGCAGCCGGTGGCTTTTTTTTCGGCCGTTTCGCGCGGCTTCCTCGGCGAGCGCCTGATGCGCGCGCTCGAGGTCGAGGGCGTGGACACCTCGGCGGTGCAACGTAGCGACGCGCCCACCACGCTCAGCCTCATCGGCCTGGACGCCAATCGCGTTCCCTCCTACTCGTTCTATGGGGAAGGCTGCGCCGACCGGCAACTCACCATCGATGCACTCGCCTCATTGCCCAAGAGCGTCCGGGCGATTCACCTCGGCTCCTACGCCACGGTCGTGGAACCCATCGCATCCACGCTGCGCGCCCTGGTCGAAGGCGAACATGCGAATACGCTTATCGCCTACGACCCCAATATCCGGCTGAATGTCGAGCCTGACCTGGCGCACTGGCGCGACATGCTGAGCTGGATGCTGACCCGCACCCATTTGCTGAAAATCAGCGAGGAAGACCTGCAATTGCTGTTGCCCGGCGTGAGTTCGGAAGCGTTTGCGGCCGACGCGCTGCGCCATGGCGTGAAGCTGGTGGTGGTGACTCGCGGCGCCGACGGCGCCACCGCGTGGACGCCGCAGGCACACGCCCACGTACCGACGGTTGAGGTCGAGGTCGTGGATACAGTCGGGGCAGGTGACACCTTCCAGGCGGCCCTTCTGACCTGGCTGGCCGAGCATGAGGCGCTGTCGGCGCGGGCGCTGCAAGCGCTATCCAGCGCTGACCTGAAACTCGCACTGGGTTTCGCGGCCGGCGCCGCCGCCATCACCTGTTCACGCCGCGGCGCGGACATGCCCAGGCGCAGCGAGCTGGCCGCATATTCACCTGATTAGCACCCCGACGGACGCTAAACCCGTCGGAAACCGCACTTTTAGGGGGTGCGCCTTGAAAACCGCCCGAATTGCCCCTATGATTAGCACTCGATGGCATGGAGTGCTAACAAGCCTCTCAATTCCACCAAAGTTAACAAGCACCCACTTCTGGTCGGGTGCTTTTTGATTCCCAAAACCAGTGTTCTCAAACAAGGAGCTCTCATGAAACTTCGTCCTTTGCACGACCGCGTGATCGTCAAACGCGTGGAAAACGAAACCAAAACCGCTTCCGGCATCGTCATCCCTGACAGCGCCGCTGAAAAGCCTGATCAAGGCGAAGTGCTGGCCGTTGGCCCAGGCAAAAAGAACGACAAGGGCGACCTGAGCCCCGTGGGTGTCAAAGTGGGCGACCGCGTGCTGTTCGGCAAATACAGCGGCCAGACCGTCAAGGTCGACGGCGACGAACTGCTCGTCATGAAAGAAGAAGATTTGTTTGCAGTGGTCGAGAAGTAATTCTCCACCGCCCCGAACCCCTCATTAACTGAATCCGGAGAATTAAACATGGCAGCAAAAGACGTCATTTTCGGCGGCGAAGCCCGCGCACGCATGGTCGAGGGTGTGAACATCCTGGCCAACGCCGTCAAGGTAACCCTGGGCCCCAAAGGCCGTAACGTGGTTCTGGAGCGCTCGTTCGGCGCCCCCACGGTGACCAAGGACGGTGTGTCCGTCGCCAAGGAAATCGAACTGAAGGACAAACTGCAGAACATGGGCGCGCAGATGGTCAAGGAAGTCGCTTCCAAGACCTCCGACAACGCCGGCGACGGCACGACCACCGCCACCGTTCTGGCCCAGGCTATCGTCCGCGAAGGCATGAAGTACGTTGCCGCCGGCATGAACCCCATGGACCTGAAGCGCGGTATCGACAAGGCCGTGCTGGCCCTGACCGAAGAACTCAAGAAGGCTTCCAAGCCCACCACCACCTCGAAAGAAATCGCCCAGGTCGGCTCGATTTCCGCCAACTCCGACGAATCCATCGGCAAGATCATTGCCGACGCGATGGACAAGGTTGGCAAGGAAGGCGTGATCACCGTTGAAGACGGCAAGTCCCTGCAAAACGAACTCGACGTCGTCGAAGGCATGCAGTTCGACCGCGGCTACCTCTCCCCTTACTTCATCAACAACCCTGAAAAGCAGTCCGCACTGCTGGACAACCCCTTCGTTCTGCTCTACGACAAGAAGATCAGCAACATCCGTGACCTGCTGCCCACCCTGGAGCAAGTCGCCAAGGCCGGCCGTCCGCTGCTGATCATTGCCGAAGAAGTCGAGGGCGAAGCCCTGGCTACGCTGGTGGTCAACACCCTGCGCGGCATCCTGAAGGTTGTGGCAGTGAAGGCCCCCGGCTTCGGCGACCGCCGCAAAGCCATGCTGGAAGACATCGCCGTCCTGACCGGCGGCAAGGTCATCGCTGAAGAAGTCGGCATGTCGCTCGAAAAAGTGACGCTGGCCGACCTCGGCCAAGCCAAGCGCATCGAAGTGGGCAAAGAAAACACCATCATCATCGACGGCGCCGGCGCCGCTGCCGACATCGAAGCACGCGTCAAGCAAGTGCGCGTCCAGATCGAAGAAGCGACCAGCGACTACGACCGTGAAAAACTGCAAGAACGCGTGGCCAAGCTGGCCGGCGGTGTTGCCGTGATCAAGGTCGGCGCAGCCACCGAAGTCGAAATGAAGGAAAAGAAGGCTCGCGTGGAAGACGCACTGCACGCCACCCGCGCTGCCGTGGAAGAAGGCATTGTGGCCGGCGGCGGCGTGGCTCTGCTGCGCGCCAAGCAAGCTGCTGGCGCCATCAAGGGCGACAACGCCGACCAGGACGCCGGTATCAAGCTGGTGCTGCGCGCCATTGAAGCCCCCCTGCGCGAAATCGTTTACAACGCAGGCGGCGAAGCCTCTGTGGTGGTCAACGCGGTTCTCGGCGGCAAGGGCAACTACGGCTTCAACGCAGCCAACGACACCTACGGCGACATGATCGAAATGGGTATTCTGGATCCCACGAAGGTTACCCGCACCGCACTGCAAAACGCAGCCTCCGTCGCATCCCTGATGCTGACGACCGAAGCCATGGTGGCCGAGTCTCCAAAGGACGACGCACCTGCCGGCGGCGGTATGCCTGGCGGCATGGGCGGTATGGGTGGCATGGGCGACATGGGCATGTAATGCTCGCCTGAGCATTCGCTCCATCAAAAAGGGCCGCTTTCGCGGCCCTTTTTTTATGCTTGTTTCTTATTGCTCGACCGCGGGGGCGGCGCCTTCGTCGTATTGATTGGGGCCTTCCGAAGGCTGTACGCACCAGTACAGCAGCAACAGGTTGACCAGCGGAATCAGACCGATCAGCAGCAGCCAGCCGGTCTTGCCGATGTCATGCAGGCGCCGTACACCCACCGCAATTCCGGGCAACAGCATCGCCAGCGCGGCGATGCCGTAGAGGATGTTGCTGATCATGCCGGCGACGATCAGGACAATGATCTGGAACAGGAAAAACCACCAGAACTCCGGCCGCGATGCACGGCCGGTAAACGTGACGTACTTGGAAAAGCAGGTGGAAATGGCTTGGCCAAAATTCATGACAGTAGTCCTCCTCACAAGGTGTAAACAGGGTGAATTCCCTGCCGCATGATAATGCGGCGCGCCTGCCGGGGCTACCGCGTCGGGCCCAAGGCCGGTGCACGGCTGATTTGCGGTCCCCCACCCCCTGTAGCGCATCCCTTGACGACGCCTGCGGGCGCATCCGTACAAAACTTGTACGAAGAATGTTTTCAATAAAGAAAAGTCGTTGCGTCTGCGCTTCACCACTCTTCCTAAAACCCTCGGCAAGCCACCACGCGCCGGCGCTTGCCGCTACCATGACATGGACACCGATCCCCTGGATGAACCCCCAAACCCTATAACGGTCGCCCAGCCACATCACCGGACCCGCCCATGACGCTTTCCAGACACCACCTGATTGCCGCGGTCATCATGGCCGCGTCCACCCTCCCCGTTTTTGCGCAGCAGGCCGGCACCTGGTCGCTGTCGGCCGGCGTCACGCGAATCAAGCCCTCCGTGGACAGCGGAACCCTCACCGGCAGCATCCCGAACGTGCGTGTGGGCGTCAGCGACGATACCCGGGTGACGGGCGCGGTGAACTACATGGTCACCGACCACCTCAACCTGCATCTGCCGCTGGGCTTGGGTTTCCGGCATGACGTCACCGGCGACGGCGTACTCGCGGGCTTCGGCAAGGTGGCCGACACCCGGGCCCTGCCGATCACGCTGATAGGCCAGTACCGCTTTTTCGAGGCCGAGTCCCGGTTTCGGCCCTACCTGGGGGCCGGCCTGTCGTATGTGCGGTTTTATAAGGAGCAGGGGAGTGCCCTGCTGACCGCGCTGACCAACCCCGGCGGCCCGCCCACCGGCGTGTCCTTCAAGTCCAAGCTCGCGCCGTCTTTCCAGATGGGCGCCGTCTACAACCTCAATGACAAGTGGTTTGTGGAAGGCGCCTACACCAAGACCTTGCTCAAAACCCGCGGCACCTTGAGCACGGGCCAGACGATTGATGTGGTGCTGGATCCCAACTGCTTTACCCTGCAGGTGGGCTACAAGTTCTGATCTGGCCGCCCACAGTGAAATGGCCAGAAGCCGGCGTTACTTGCGTGCGACAGGCGACGCCGAAGCCGAAGCAGGCACCAGCTTGAGCGGCCCGTAGAAGGCCTGCAACTGGCCTTCATTCTTTTCGCCTTCGGTAAAGACCGCGAAGCTCAGCAAAGCGCCCGGCTCTTCGCCAAAAGCGCGGCGGTAGTCGGCGCGGATGTCGCGCTCATAGCTGAGCCATTCGTTGTACCCGTGGTCGCCCGAGTCGACGACGATTTTGCGGATGCGGTCCGTGCGTTCGTTGACAACGACCTCGCCGGGCTGATTGACCCGCGACCACGAATAGACCAGTGTCGCGAACGGCATTTCTTCGCCGGTCAACAAGCGGCTCAGCTCTGACAGCAGGGAGTTTTTCATCGACAGCCGCGAGCGGTCGCCTTCGAACGCGAGCACCACCCGCACCGGCACATCATCGAGTTTCGGTAGTGAGAGGTTGGCGCCCGCCCCCGCGTTGGGCACATTCCAGGAAAAGCGCACGAGGCCTAACTGCTCGGGCTCAATGCGGTGACGGTGCCGCAGGATGCTGCCAGAGGCCTCGACTTTCGCGAGCACCGCGTCGCGGCCTTCATGACGCACATAGCTGTAACTGGCAGACTGCTTGCCAGGCACGCGGAAGATTTCCCACTTGAGGTCGTCGGGCTTGAGTTCTCCGGCTTTGGGCGGTGCCGACATCTCCGCCCAGGCTGTTCCGGTCACCCCTTCGGCCAGGCCCACGGTACCGCCCTGGCTGACCGGCTCATCGGTGTCGGTGTCCTCTTCAGGAGCCCCGCGCGTCGCGCAACCGGCGACAAGGGCCAGCGCCAGCAGCGCTGCGGCGAAGGCCGGAAAACGAGAGGAAACTCGGAAAGGTGGAGCGGGAAAAGACATGATGCGGGTCATCGGAAAAATCGGGGAAGCGGCAAGTTGACCATGGAAGCGCACGGCCCCGCAATGGAAAAACGCACGGTTTTTGCGCAAATCAGCCGGTAATTTTGCGCAGCAGGCCGGCCGTCGACCCGTCAAGGCCGGAGACGTTCCCGTTTTGCAGGCGCGGCTCTATGTCTTTGGCCAGCACCTTGCCGAGCTCGACACCCCACTGGTCGAAGCTGTTGATGCCCCAGATCGCACCGCTGACGAACACCCGGTGCTCCTGCAGCGCGACCAGGGCACCCAGGCTGGCGGGGGTAAGCCGCTCCAGCAGCAAAAAGGTGCTGGGCCGGTTGCCCGGAAAATGTTTGTGGCCGCCGAGGTCCTCTTTGCCCTGCATCAGCGCCTGTGCCTGCGCCAGCACATTGGCCAACAAGGTGGCATGGTGGCCCGGCAGGCTGTGGCCCGCCTGCTTGACGGCAACAAATTCCACCGGCACCACTGAGCTGCCCTGGTGCAGCATCTGGAAGTAGGCGTGCTGGCCGTTGGTACCGGGCTCGCCCCACAGCACGGGCGAAGTGGCAAAAGACAAGGCCTGGCCGTCGGCATCGACGCGCTTGCCGTTGCTCTCCATTTCAAGCTGCTGCAGATAAGCCGGCAGGCGCCGCAGGGCACTGCTGTAGGGCGCGATGCTGCGGCTGCTGAAGCCGTAAAAATTGCGGTACCAGACATCGAGCAGCCCCAGGCGCACTGGCAGGTTGCGCGCCAGCGGTGCCGTACGAAAGTGCTCGTCCATGGCATGCGCACCCGCTAGCAGCTCACGGAAACCGTCCGCGCCTATGGCGATGGCAATCGGCAAGCCTATGGCCGACCACAGCGAGTAGCGCCCGCCCACCCAGTCCCAGAAGCCGAAGGTGGTCTTGATGCCGAAGGCATTCGCCGTCGCGACATTGGTCGTGAGCGCCGCGAAGTGCCGTGCGACGTCCGTGCCGCCTTGCGCTTCAAACCAGCGCCTGGCCGAATGCGCGTTGGTCATGGTCTCGGTGGTGGTGAAAGTCTTGGACGCGACCAGGAAGAGCGTGCTCTGTGGCTTGAGCCCCTGCAGCACACCGGCCAGTTCGCCGCCGTCGACATTGGAGACAAAGTGAAAGCGCTTGCCGGGAATGGCAAATTCAGCCAGCGCCAGCACCGCCATCTGCGGGCCGAGGTCGGAGCCGCCAATCCCAATGTTGACGATGTCGGTGATGGCGGTGTCGGCGCGCAGCTGCTCGGCATAAGCCAGCATGGCGTCCAGGGTTTCATGCACACGCGCGAGGTCGCCGTTCATCCCACCATCGGCCGGGCTTCTCAGCAAAAAATGCATCACGGCGCGCTGCTCGGTGCCGTTGATCAGCTCGCCGGCGAACATCGCGTCGCGGTGCTGTTCGAGCCGGCATTGCGCGGCCAGCTCCAGAAGCAACGCTTCGCTGGGTACATCGATCAGGTTTTTGGACAGGTCGGCGAAGACATGCGGCGCCTCCTGGCTGAAATGCGCGAAGCGTCCGGCATCGGCCGCGAAGGCCTGGCGCAGGTCAAAGGACTTTCCGTACGCGTCAAAGCGGGCCTGCAGCGCGGCCCAGGCCGGCGTGCGATCGCAGCGGGGTCGGGACTGTACTGCCATGCCTCAGGCCGCCAGCATCAGTTGCTCAAGCTTCACGGCATCAGCCGCGAATGCACGTATGCCTTCGGCCAGCTTTTCGGTGGCCATGGCGTCTTCGTTGAGCGCGTAACGGAAACCGGCTTCGTCGTAATTGACGGCGGGCAGGTCCAGTGCGGCTGCAGCCTTGTCGTCAAGTGCGCGCGACAGCGGTGCATCCGACGCCGCCAGTTGCGCCAGCAGTTCGGGGCTGATGGTCAGCAGGTCGCAACCAGCCAGCGCTGTGATCTGCCCCACATTGCGAAAGCTCGCGCCCATCACCTCGGTAGCGATGCCGAAATGCTTGTAGTGGTTGTAGATCTCGCGCACCGATTTCACGCCGGGATCGTTGGCGCCGGCCATCGCGGCTTCGTCCCAGGCGGCGCCGGCGGATTTTTTGTACCAGTCGTAAATGCGGCCGACGAAGGGCGAGATCAATTGGACTTTAGCCTGGCCGCAGGCCACGGCCTGGGCGAATGAGAACAGCAAGGTGAGGTTGGTGTGGATGCCACGCTGCTCGAGTTTTTCCGCCGCCTGAATGCCTTCCCAGGTGGCGGCCACCTTGATCAGCACGCGGTCGATGTGGATGCCTTCGGCCTGGTAGAGCTCGACGATGCGTTCACCGCGCGTGTAGGTGGCGTTGGCGTCAAAGCTCAGGCGGGCGTCGACCTCGGTCGAGACGCGGCCCGGGATGATGGAGAGGATCTCACAGCCAAAGCGCACCAGCAGGCGATCCATGGTCTCGTCGAGGGCACGGCCCTTGAAGCGGCCCACGGTGTCTTTGAGCAAAGGCTGATAGTCGGCCTTTTGCACCGCCTTGAGGATCAGCGAGGGATTGGTGGTGGCGTCCTGCGGCTTGAACTGCCCCAGTTGCTTGAAATCGCCGGTGTCGGCGACTACGGTGGTGAACTGTTTGAGGGCGTCAAGTTGAGTCATGGCTGGGGTGTTGCGCAAACGCGGAAGTGGTCTGGATGAAACACCGCGGAACGCTTGCCAGCGTGGATCGCGCGGGTTCGAGGTCGAGTTACCATTATGCCCATAGAATGTGAAACTTAATTACCAAGACACTTTTTTACCATGAGCTTTGACCTGATTCTCTTCGGCGGCACCGGCGACCTGGTGTGGCGCAAGATCATGCCGGCCCTGTTCCAGGCCTTTCGCCACGGCTCGCTGCCGGCCGGCGGACGCATCGTGGGTGTTGCGCGCGACGATTTGTCCGACGACCAGTACCGCGCGCTGATCAAGTCCCGGTTTGACAACGTCGAACTGGCCAAACGCCCCAGTGAAGAAGAGTTCTCACGCTTTGCCGCCATGCTGGGCTACCTGCGCATGGATTTGTCCAACCCGGCCGACTACGCTGCGCTGGCAGCCAAGCTGCAGCAGCGGCCCGCCGAGGTGGTGGTGATGTATGTGGCCACCGCGCCCAGCCTCTTCACCACCGTGTGCGAACAGATCGCCGCCGCCGGCCTCAACGGCCCGCAGACGCGCGTGGTGCTGGAAAAACCGCTGGGCCACGACCTGGCCTCCAACCGCGCGATCAACAACACAGTGCGCAGCGTACTCAGTGAGCAACAGATTTTTCGCATCGACCACTACCTGGGCAAGCCCTCGGTGCAAAATCTGTTCGCGCTGCGCTTCGGCAATTCGCTGTTTGAGCCGCTGTGGCGCCGCGAGACGATTGCCAACATCCAGATCACCATCGCTGAAGATCTTGGCGTGGAAAAGCGCGGCGCCTTCTACGACAGTACCGGCGCACTGCGCGACATGGTGCAGAACCACGCGTTGCAGCTGCTGTGCGCCATCGGCATGGAGCCACCCATCAACTCGCATGCCGACGCCATCCGCGACGAAAAACTCAAGGTGCTGCGATCGCTCAAAGCCTGGACGCCTGAAACGCTGAGCCAGCACGTGGTGCGCGGCCAGTACGCGGCCGGCAACATCGATGGCGAAGCCGTGCCCGGCTACCGCGACGAAAAAGGCGTGCCGCCCGACAGCCGGACCGAAACCTTTGTGGCCCTGCGCACCGAGATCGCCAACTGGCGCTGGGCTGGCGTGCCGTTTTACATCCGCACCGGCAAGCGCCTGGCCGGCCGTGATGCGCACATTGAAGTCAACTTCCGGCCGGCGCCGCACGCAATCTTCAAGACCTCCATGGCCGACTCCAGCGTGGCCAACCGGCTGGTCATCAACCTGCAGCCCAAGGACGGCCTGGAGCTGCACTTGCTGGCTCAGGGCGCGGACCAGCGCTCCAGCAACGGCCATGGCCGAGGGACACCCTCGCTGGCGCCGGTCCAGCTGGACCTGGATTTCGACAAGCGCTTTGGCTCCGAACGCGTGGGCGCGTACGAACGGCTGCTGCTGGACGTGATCGACGGGCGACTCAATTTATTTGTGCGCAGCGATGAACAGGAAGAAGCCTGGCGCTGGGTCGAGCCCATCCTGGACAGCTGGAGCAATGACTCCGGCGCGCCGCGGCCTTATGCTGCCGGCAGTTGGGGCCCGAGCGCATCCAGCGCGATGATTGCCAGGGATGGATATTGTTGGTCTGAGGAGTGCTGAGATGCTCGACAGGATCAAGGCCTCCCTCTCGTCTCTTGCGCCCGCCGAACAGCGCGTGGGCCGCCTTGTGCTGGCCGATCCGCGATCCTTTGCCAACCTTCCGATCACCGAGCTGGCGGGGCGGTCCCATGTGAGCAAGCCAACCGTGGTGCGCTTTTGCCGCAGCATGGGCTATGACGGCCTGTCGGATTTCAAGCTCAAGCTGGCGGGAAGCGTGAGTGAGGGCGTACCTTTCATCCACCGAAGCGTAGACGCCGACGACAAGACGGCCGACGTGATGGTCAAGGTGATAGACAACACCGTGGCCGCTTTCCTGAAATACCGCAACGATGCGAGTTCCGTGGCCGTCGAACGGGCCGCCGACGCGCTGCTGGCGACCTACAACACCGGAAGGCGTATCGAGTTTTTCGGGGTGGGCAACTCAGGCATCGTGGCGCAGGATGCGCAGCACAAATTCTTTCGCCTGGGCATCACCAGCATTGCCTACAGCGACGGACACATGCAGGTGATGAGCGCCTCGCTGCTGGGCCCGGGCGATTGCGTGGTGGTGATCTCGAACTCGGGCCGCACGCGCGACCTGATGGACGCCTGCGACATCGCGCGAAAAAATGGCGCCACCACCATCGTCATTACCGTGACTGGCTCGCCGCTGGCCGCGGCAGGCAACATTCACCTGGCAGCCGACCACCCCGAGGGGTATGACCGCTACAGCCCCATGGTGTCACGCCTGATGCACCTGATGATCGTCGACATCCTGGCAACCTGCGTGGCGCTGCGCATAGGCAGCAAGCTGCAACCGTTGCTCAAGGAAATGAAGAACAACCTGCGCAACAAGCGCTACGCCTGAAGGGTGGCTTGCGGCAGCGCCGCAGCAGCCTCAGGCCAGCGGCAGCGAACGCTCCACAATGCCCGCAAACAGCGCCGAGCCCAAGGGCAGCACGCTGTCATTGAAGTCGTAGCAGCTGTTGTGCAGAAAGCGGCTGCCCACGCCGCCGGTGACACCCCCCTTGCCGTCGGGCAATTGCTCTCCCTGGCCCAGGCGCAGGTAAGCGCCCGGCTTGACGCGCAGCATGAAGGAAAAATCTTCCGAGCCCATGCTGGGTTCGAGGTTGCGGACCACGTTTTCCGCACCGACAAGTTGATCCGCTACTGCAGTTGCCAGCGAGTATTCGGCCGGCGAATTGATTGTGGCCGGGTAGATTCGTTCGTACTTCACGGTGGCGGTGGCGCCGAAACCCTGGGCTACGGCCGCGCACAACTCCTTGAGGCGACGCTCGACCAAGTCCTGCACTTCGGGTTTGAAGGTGCGCACAGTGCCCACCAGCGTGGCGGTTTCCGGAACCACGCTCATGGCGCCCAGGTCGCCCGCCCGGACGGCGCAAATGCTGATCACCGCGTTGTCCATGGCCTTGACATTGCGCGACACGATGCTTTGCACTGCCGTAATGATGTGAGCGGCCACCAGCACCGGATCCACCGTCAGGTAAGCATGCGCGCCATGGCCGCCCTTGCCGGTGACCTCGATGGTGATGCGGTCGGCCGCGGCCATCATGGGACCGGGGTTGATGCCTATGGTGCCGGGCTGCATCGCGGGCCAGTTGTGCATGGCGTAGATCGCCTGCACGGGAAAGCGTTCGAACAGGCCGTCCTTGATCATCGCGTCGGCCCCGCCGCGGCCTTCTTCCGCAGGTTGGAACACCAGCACGGCGTCACCGGCGAAGTTGCGTGTCTCGGCCAGATAGCGGGCGGCGCCCACCAGCATGGTGGTGTGGCCGTCGTGGCCGCAGCCGTGCATCAACCCGGTTTTGGACGACTTCCAGCCGAACTCATTGTGTTCGGTCATGGGCAGTGCGTCCATGTCGGCGCGCAGGCCTACCATGGGCCTCACGCTGGACTTGCTGGTCTGTTGTCCCTTGATGACGGCCACCACGCCGGTCTTGCCGATGCCGGTATGCACCTCGTCAACTCCGCACAGCTTGAGTGCGTGCACGACCCGGCTGGAGGTGTAGACCTCTTCAAAGCCGAGCTCGGGATGGGCGTGAAGGTCGCGCCGGAAGGCGGTCAGCTCGGGATGATATTGCACGATTTGCGCAAAAGCCCGGCCGCTGGCACGAAGCTGGGGTGCGCGATCAGAACTGTCTGTCGCGGTAGATGGGAGGGATGAGACGGGAAGACTTGGAAGGGTTGCCGGAGCGCGCATGTCAGTGAGGTCCGAGTTCAGCAGTTTAGATACTAGTCTTGAAGGGATGACGGTGCAAACACAGGGCTTTGCGAAAGCCCGGCTGATGCAGCGGTCACGCCGGGAATGTCGGGAGTGTTCACAGGTTTGTTCACAAGGCTGACGGGGCCATACCACGCGCTGGTTTTTTGCCGCGTGTTGTCGCTGTCCGTCATGATGGCAATGCCGACCAGCGCGCCCGGTGCTTCGCCAAAGGCTTTTTCATAGTCGGCCCGAATATCACGCTCGTAATCAAGCCAGCGACCCAATCGTTCGGGCCCGGATTCAATCACCACCTTGCGGATGCGGTCCGTGCGGGTATTGATCAGCACGCTTTCGGGCGCGCTGTGACTGCCCCACACATACATGAGGGTGGCATACGGAAGTGGTTCACCCGTCAAAGCCAACGCCAGTTCAGACAACATGGAGTTTTTGGCGGAAAACTTCGAGCGGTCACCTTCGAAAGCAAGCACCACACGCACCGGGGAGTCGTCACCATCGCGCTGCGTCATGTCGGCGCCGGCGATCATCTTGGGCACCTTCCAGGAAAAGCCCAATCTGCCCAGCTCTGAAGCTTCAACTCGAAGATGCTGCCGCAGCATGCTGGCGGCGCTATCAGATTCACCGAGGACCGCATCGCGCCCGTCCAGTCGCACAGCGCGATAGCGTGTGGATTTTTTACCCGGGAACGCACAGTGTTCCCATTTGACGGTATCCCGGATCAGCCGGGGGTATGAATTTGAATTTGAAACGACGGGGGACGCGGAAGTCCATTGCACATCCTGGTTGGCGGCGGGTGCATTTGCTTCCATGTCCGCGCAGGCCGCCAGCAAAGACAGGCAGCTGACGATCACAAGAGTACGCAATGCGCTCAAGAATGAAGGGTGCGGCAACGTGGTCATGAAAAGGACGACAAGAATTCAACGGCAGCAGGCTTGCGAGCTTGGTGCACACGGCAAAAACAAGGAAACAGATAACTCAACGCAACGCGCACGAAAAAGTTTCAGCAACTGCAGGTTTTTTTCCATAAAAAAAGCCACTTCGGGTTACCCCGAAGCGGCTTTTGGATTCTCATAAGAAACTGGCGTTAAGCCAGCTTCAAATTAGAACGTGTGGCGAATGCCCAGACCGTAGGTGGTCACGCGGCCAATGTTGCTCTGGGTTGCTGGGGTTGCAGCGTTGAACAGGTTGATCGTGTTGACCAGGTTGTCATAGCCCTTGGTGCTCTGTGCGCCTGCGTACAGAGTCGTACGCTTGCTCAGAGAGTACAGAGCCTGGATACCGTAGCCGGTGGACTTGCCCAGATCGTCACCCTTGGACTGTGCGTAGCCTGCGCTCAGAGTCGTAGCACCCAGGGGCACTGCAACGCTCAGGTTCCATTCCTTTTGAGCAGCGAGAGACGTACCTGGCAGAACGTCCTTGTACTTTGCACGGTTGAAGCCGGCGCCGACTTTGGCAACGCCGAAGTCATAGGCAACGCTGATCAAGGAGTTTTCCAGTGCTGGCGTACCGCCTGCAGCGCGGCTGAAGCCTTCAGACTGGTAACCACCGGACACCAGCAATGGGCCGTTAGCATACTTCAGGTATGCAGAAACGGTCTTGCTAGCATTCACGCCAGGAGCTGCGCCCACGCCTGGGGTCTTGTCTTCACCCAGAGCGTACATCACCGAACCGGAGAAGCCACCGAAGTTAGGGGAAATGTACTTGACGCTGTTGTTGAAACGCGTGTTGTAGCCAATCCAGGTCGTGTTGCGGCTCAGGAATGCTGCACCAACGTTCACGACTGCGCCGCGGAAAGCAGCAGCGTTAGCGGGGGTAGGAGCGGCAGCGGCAGCGAGGGTTGCGTTGCCCATAGCGGTCAGCGTGCTGATGCTGTTACCGTTGTTGGTATTCGAAGGATCGAAAATGGTAGCGCCCATCATGGCGTGATCGCCGGCCACATCGTCGTACGAGCTGCTGTTGCGACCAATGGTCACGGTACCGAAGCCGCTGGAGATACCCACGTTGGCGCGACGGCCGAACAGCAGGCCGCCTTGAGCGGAAGAGCCGGCGTCGATGTTGAAGCCGCTTTCGAGGTTACCGATGACAGCCATGCCGCCGCCGATGTCTTCGCTGACGCGAATGCCCCAACGCGAACCGTTCAGGCCGCCGGAGTCAATCTTGGTCTGGGTCATGCTTTGCAGCGTTGCAGTTGCACCAGCACCTGCTGCGACGTTCGTTTTGAAGCTTTGAACGTTGGCGTCGAGCAGACCGTAGATGGTCACGGTCGACTGAGCTTGTGCTGCACCAGCCATCGCGCCGAGTGCGGCCAAAGCGATAAGGGTCTTTTTCATTGAGAGTTTCTCCAAGGTTAAACATAGGGCTCCGGCACGGGGACCATTTCAGACTTGCGTCTTCGTGGCTCCACCAGAGACCCGGGCCAACCCCCTTTCGGGAAGTTGGCTCTATTGCACCAGACTGAGCCTCAATTCGCAAAGGAATGCCCGAAAAAACACCCAACCCGTTGTGCTCAAACCACAAATAAAGGGCGAGCAGTGGAAAAGAAACAACGCTCGCCCCAGCGGGAATTCCGGCTTGCCCGAACCTTGTTTCAGGCCTATTTGACCCATGCGATGAAAAAAGCCGCTTCACTGAAGCGGCTTTCCACGAAACCCGCCAAAGGCGGGTTGACGATCAGGCTGCCTGGATCAGAACGTGTGGCGAATACCAACACCGTAGGTGCTGGTCTTGCGCTCAGTCGCGCCGCCGGTTTCCTTGCCGGTCTGAATGCCAGCGTACAGGTTCGAACGCTTGGACAGCGCGTACAGGGCAGCCACACCGTAGCCAGTGCGCTTCAGGTCGGGAGCGCCGGCCAGCAGGGTGCTCTTGGAACGGGCATAGCCGCCGGACAGCGTCAGTGCGCTGCTGACAGGAAAGTCCAGTCCGATCTGGTATTCCTTCGTCTTGTCTGCCGCCACGCCGGTGATCGGGGTGGTGCCGTTCTTCACGTTACCGTAAGCGCCCAACAGCTTGACCACGCCGAAGTCATAGGAACCGTTCAACTGCGTGTACTTGATTGCGGTAGCGGCGGAAGTGGCTTTTTCGCTCTGATAAGCCAAAGAAGCACCGATGGGGCCGTTGGCATAAGCGACGTTCATGCTGATGATTTTGCCGGCGCCGACAGCGGCGGTTTTGTTCTCACCGAAGCTGTACATACCCGCAGCGGAAAAGCCGCCCATGTTGGGGGTCTCGTAGTAGATCGAGTTGCCGGGACGGTCTTGATAGCTGTTGCTGGCCCAGACGCTGGTGGAAGGCGCGAACAGCAGCGAGTCAAAGCCAGCGGCGCCAGAACCCTTGACCATGTCGTAAGGGGTCCACATCTTGCCGAGCTTTACTTCACCGAAGCCGCCGGACATGCCAACCCATGCCTGACGGCCGAAGACGGCGGTGGAGACAGCGCCGGTGTAGGGGTTGGTGTAGTTGTTGGCGGCGCCGGTGCTGGGGTCAAAGCCAGCTTCCAGCAGGAAGTTGGCTTTCAGGCCGCCACCAAGGTCTTCGGAGCCTTTCAGGCCGAAACGGCTGGTCTGAAGACCACCACCGCTACCGGAAAAAGGATGCGGAACGTTCACACCAGACTGGGTGAGATTGTTGTCTTTTACGGTACCAACCCAGGCGTCAATGAGGCCATAGATGGTCACGGTGGACTGGGCGGAAGCTACGCCGGAAACGGCCAGCACTGCCAGCGCAACTAGGCTTTTCTTCATCATTAGAAATCTCCAATTAAGGGGGAACACATAAAAATTGCGGACATTCAAAGGGCTTTCTGATAACCCCAGGCCGATTTAATCGACCTGTCACAAATCAGACAAAGCCCTTGTCGCTCCATTAGCAACTTTCACGCCCGATTGTTGGCGTCCTGCGACACACAGGATCTTGTATCCAATCGAATGTCCCAGACCTCACGGTTGAGGGGATCCCTTTTGACTGGGCACCCAGGCTTTTTGACGTAGCTCGAGACACCAAAATGGCGCACTTTTCGCTTGAACGCATCGTTTTGGGGAAAACGCGGCAGTCCTCCCTTTTTTTGTTCCTCAATGCGAATTCAGCGGCAGCCCGGCAGGCGGCACCGCTAAGGCCAGCCAGGCAATCTGCACAAATGTGGCTCACTTACCACGTGTCGACAAAAATAGAGCCCAAGCCCTAAGCAGCGCCCTCGCCCCTTCCAGAAGGCTCCCCACCCAGTACCGGGCAAAGGGCGAGAGCCGCCGCTCCAGAGGGGACTGAGAGGAAAAGCCGGATTTGCCCGCGGCTTTTTTGAGTTTTGCCCCATTGGAGAAAACCTCGGGTTTTCCCCTGTCGCGAAAGTGATACCCCCCGTAACGGCACTCTTTACGGCTACCTGCATCACCATTAATCTTGCATTCACAAAGACGGCCTGCAGGGTAAGGACGGGCGTCAAAATTTCCGCCAGCACCACTTTTCTTCTTAATACAAACTCCTGGAGACTCCATGAAAAAACTGACCCTCGTTGCAACTGCGATCATGGGACTTCTGTCCACCACGGCCGCCATGGCGCAAAGCACCGTGACTGTCTACGGCATTCTTGACGCGGGCTACAACCACGTTAGCGGTCTGCGCCAAGGCTCTGTCAGCACCATCGCCAGCGGCATCATGGAAGGTTCGCGTTTCGGCCTTCGCGGTTCGGAAGACATCGGTGGCGGCTACAAGGCCATCTTCACCCTTGAAAACCGCCTGGAACTTGACACCGGTTCCGTCACGAACCGCCCGAATTCCGGCACCCAGATGCCTGACCGCGTGGCGACCTCGGTGGCCGCCAGCGTGGCTGGGCTCCCGCTTCCAGTCGCAACCCGCGACGCGCTGATCGCCGGCGTGAACACCACGCTCGCTACCGGCGGCTTCGGCGTGAATCTGGCCGGCAATCTGTTTGACCGTCAAGCCTATGTAGGCCTGGTCACCCCCTTCGGCGCCTTCACGGCTGGCCGCCAGTACACGCCCGGCTACCTGGTGGCCGCGCAGTTTGACGCTTCGCAGACCCAGTCCAGCCTGGCTGCTGGTCAAGTTGCCAGCCTGCCCGCCGCATTCGACATTCGCCTGAGCAACACCCTGCAGTACGCGATTCAGACCAGCGGCGTCACCGCGTTGCTGATGTACGGTGCAGGTGAAGTCGCGGGCAGCACCTCCGCAAGCCGGTTCTGGGGTGGCATGGTCACCTACAAGGGCGATGGTTTCTCGGTGGGTTATGGCCACAATGGCAAGAACAATGAGCTGGGTCAAAAATCCCTGACCAACGACCTCATCGGCGCCACGGTCGATGTCGGCCCTGGCACCTTGTATGGCCAGTACGCCACCATCAAGGACGACAACCCAAGCGGCATTTCCACGATTGCCTCTTCGGTCACCACCACCACGGGTAGTGCTGCCGTCGGCGCGGCGTTCCAGAACGCCTACAACGCCGCTTTCCGCCAGGATGCCCGTCTGATGCACATCGGCTACCGCCTCACCACCGGCCCACACACCTGGGTGGTGGCGTTCAACCGCCTGGACGACAAGCGCACGGTCAATGCTGATACCGATTCCTACGGTTTCACCTACACCTACGCGCTGTCCAAGCGCACCAACCTGAATGCCGTGCTGACCCGCTTCAACAACAAGGGCCAGGGCCAGGTTGCCCCAGGCGGCAATGGCTTCCTTGGCGGTGTGACCTCCGCGGCGGGCGTCAGCTCCACCAACATCGCCTTTGGTATCCGTCACACGTTCTAAGCTGAACATCCGCCCGAATTCAAACCGGGCCGTTCTTGCAAAAGCCCCCGCATGGGGGCTTTTTTCATGGGCGTTTCCCAAGGCGCAGGCCCGGCGCTAACATGGGGCCATGACCACCGCACTCGACACCGCACTGAATGCCGCCGACGGCGCATTACGGACGCTTTTCGCCACCCCCCGCGCCAGCCGCGCCTGCCCTACGGTGCCGGGTGAAAAAACCGAACTGGCATTGCAGGACAAGGCCCTGTCAGGCGCGCTGATGCGGGTCAACCACGTCGGAGAAGTCTGCGCACAGGCGCTGTACGCCGCGCAGGCGCTGGGCACGCGCGACCCGGCACTGCGCGAGCACTTTCTCGAGGCCAGCCGCGAGGAAGGCGATCATCTCGCCTGGACCAAAGCCCGGCTGGACGAACTGGGTGCCCGCCCCTCGCTGCTCAATCCACTCTGGTACGCCGGCGCCTTCGGCCTGGGGCTGGTGGCGAGTCGGTTGGGAGACCGGCTGAGCCTGGGTTTTGTCGTCGAGACGGAGCGCCAGGTCGAAGCCCACCTGGCCGGCCACCTGGAACGCCTGCCGCAAGGCGACCACGAATCGCGCGCCATCGTGGCGCAAATGAAAGACGACGAGGCCCTGCATGCGCGCGAGGCCGAACAGGCCGGCGCCTTGCAGTTGCCGGAGCCGGTCAAGGCTTTGATGCGCTCGGCGGCGCGCGTCATGACAACGACGGCGCACTACCTCTAAGCCTCTAAGCCAGGCCGTCGAGGCCAAGCCGCTTATCCGGCGTTAAACCTCCAGCACCTCGTAGCTGGTGGTGATGTCTGCGGTCTTGGCCAGCATGATGGTGGCCGAGCAGTATTTGTCGTGGCTCATGGCGACGGCGCGCTCCACAGCGCTGGCAGCCAAGCCTTTGCCCGTCACCACAAAATGCATGTGGATCTTGGTGAACACCTTGGGATCCACGGGCGCTCTTTCGGCGCTGAGCTTGACCGAGCAGCCGCGCACGTCCTGGCGGCCGCGCTTGAGGATCAGCACCACGTCATAAGCCGTGCAACCGCCAGTGCCCGCCAGCACGGTTTCCATGGGCCGGGGCGCCAGGTTGGCGCCGCCGTTTTCAGGCTTGTCCGCGTCGGGCGCACCGTCCATCACCAGAGTGTGGCCGCTGCCGGTTTCGGCGAGGAAACTCATGTTCGAGCGCGATCCCGTGTTGGCGCTGTTTCCCGTCCAGCTCACCGTGCATTCCATAAACTCCGCTCCTTATGCATAAAATTTATAACTGAAACCGTGAAATATGTGGAGTTTGTGCCACAAGATATTGTGCAGCGCAACATCGCTCCGCTATACTGAAATCATCGCACCAATACCGATGGCCCCAGCCGCCGAAGGTATTTGTATTTGGTGCCACTGGTTGTCTCCTCCACCTCCTCTAAGGGTGGATTTACAGGCCCAGACCGCAAGGTCTGGGCCTTTTTTCTTGGCGGCACGGTTCCGCTACCGGCTCCCCCCAGCGCGTTTTCCCGCACCACTATGATGTCAGGCTGCGAGAAAAACATGCCTACCCCGAAAAAATCCGCCACCTCCGCCTCCAAAACAGCCACGCCGGCCAAGCCCGGCAAGCCGCTCAGCCCCGCTGATTACCTCAAAAAGATTCTCACGGCGCGGGTCTATGACGTGGCCGTGGAGTCAAATCTCGAACCCGCCAAAAACCTGGGGCTGCGCCTGAAAAACACCGTGCTGCTCAAGCGCGAAGACCAGCAACCCGTGTTCAGCTTCAAGCTGCGCGGCGCCTACAACAAGATGGCCCATCTAAGCCCGGCGCAGCTCAAGAAAGGTGTGATCTGCGCCTCCGCCGGCAACCACGCGCAGGGCGTCGCCCTCAGCGCGCAGAAGCTCGGCACCCGCGCCGTCATCGTCATGCCCACCACCACGCCGCAACTCAAGGTCGACGCGGTCAGGGCCTGGGGCGGCGAGGTGGTGCTGCACGGCGACAGCTATTCGGACGCCTACGGCCACGCCGTCGTGCTCGAGAAAAAACACGGCCTGACCTTTGTGCATCCCTTCGACGACCCCGACGTCATCGCCGGCCAGGGCACGATCGCGATGGAAATCCTGATGCAGCTGCAAAGCCTGGGCTCCAGCCGGCTGGACGCCGTCTTCGTGGCGATCGGCGGCGGCGGCTTGATCTCCGGCGTGGCCAACTACATCAAGGCAGTGCGGCCCGAGATCAAGGTCATAGGCGTGCAGACCAACGACTCCGACGCCATGCTGCAGTCGGTCGATGCGAAAAAACGCGTCACCCTGAGCGACGTTGGCCTGTTCGCCGACGGCACGGCCGTCAAGCTGGTGGGCGAGGAAACCTTCCGCATCAGCCGCGAGCTGGTCGATGAATTCATCACCGTCGACACCGACGCGGTCTGCGCCGCCATCAAGGACGTGTTTGTCGACACGCGCAGCATCGTCGAGCCTTCGGGCGCGATGGCCGTGGCTGCCGTCAAGCAATACGTGGCCACCCACAAGACCAAGGGTGAAACCTACGCAGCGATTTTGTGCGGCGCCAACATGAACTTCGACCGCCTGCGCTTTGTCGCCGAGCGTGCCGAGGTCGGCGAAGAGCGCGAAGCCCTGTTCGCCGTGACGATCCCCGAAGAGCGCGGCAGCTTTCGGCGCTTTTGCGAAGTGATTGGCGAGCTGCCCGGCGGGCCGCGCAGCGTGACCGAGTTCAACTACCGCATCAACGACGACGCCAAAGCCCATGTCTTCGTGGGCCTGACCACCTCGGCCAAGGGCGAGAGCAGCAAGATCGCCGCCAACTTCTCACGCCATGGCTTCAAGACCCTGGACCTCACCCACGACGAGCTCGCCAAGGAGCACATCCGCCACATGGTGGGCGGGCACAGCGCGCTCTCCAAAGACGAGCGCCTGCTGCGCTTCATCTTCCCCGAGCGTCCCGGGGCGCTGATGAAGTTCCTCTCCAGCATGCGTCCGGGCTGGAACATCAGCCTCTTTCACTATCGCAACCAGGGCGCAGACTACGGCCGCATCCTCGTGGGCCTGCAGGTGCCCAAGGCCGACAACAAGGCCTTCAAGGATTTCCTCGATACGCTGGGCTACCCCCACGTTGAGGAAACCGCCAATCCGGTTTACCGGCTCTTCCTGCAGAGCTGAAACAAAACCGCCGCCATGAACCCACAAGGCGCACCGTCGGAAAGGCCTGTACTGGCCGACACCTCGGTGTGCCCCCGCTGCGGCGCCGGCCTGCGCTGCGGCATGGTGGCCGGCGACGCCGAATGCTGGTGCGTGCAACTGCCGCACGTCATGCCGGTTCCCGCCGAACGCCCCCCGCAAGCGGAGGGCAACGCGCCATCCTGCTTCTGCCCCGCCTGCCTCAAGTTGATCACCGATGAACGCTCCCGAATTTCCACCCTTCATCCCGCCCGCGATTGAGCCCATTGCCGACGCCTCGCTCGAGGCCAGGCTGCGGCACAAGATCGACCACAAGACCAAGCCGCCGGGCGCGCTAGGCCGGCTTGAAGGCCTGGCGCTGCAGCTGGGCCTGATCCAGCGCAACGAAACCATCACGCTGCGCGAGCCGCAAATGGTGGTGTTCGCGGCCGACCATGGCATCGCCGCCGAAGGCGTCTCCGCCTACCCGCAGGCCGTCACCGTGCAAATGGTCGGCAACATGCTGGCCGGCGGCGCCGCCATCAATGTCTTCGCGCGCCAGCATGGCTTTGCGCTGCAAGTGGTGGACGCAGGCGTCGCGGCCGAGTTCACGCCGCATCCGCAATTACTGCAACGAAAAATCGCGCACGGCACGCGCAACATCTGCAAAGAGGCCGCCATGAGCGCCGCGCAGGCGCAGGCCGCCTTGCAGGCCGGCATGGACATCGTGGGCAGCCTGCCCGGCAACGTCGTCGCGTTTGGCGAAATGGGCATTGCCAACACCTCCGCCGCCGCCCTGCTGTTTGCGCGACTGGCCGGAGTCAGCATCGAAGACGCCACAGGCCGCGGCACCGGGCTTGACGACGCCCAGCTCGCGCACAAACGCCAGGTGCTGGCGGATGCGCTGGCCCATCACGCCGGCACCGTCCAGCCTCTCGATGCACTGGCCGCCCTGGGCGGCTTTGAAATCGCCATGATGGCCGGCGCCATGCTGCGGGCTGCGAGCGAGCGCCGCGTCGTGCTGGTCGACGGCTTTATCGCCGGCGCCGCCGCGCTGGTGGCCCGCTCCCTGGCGCCAGCCGCACAGGACTACATGGTGTTTTGCCACCGCTCCGATGAACAAGGCCACCGCCTGCTGCTGGCCCACCTTGAAGCCCAGCCGCTGCTGGACCTGGGCCTGCGCCTGGGTGAAGGCACAGGCGCACTGCTGGCCTGGCCGCTGCTGCAGTCGGCCGCCAACTTTCTGGGCGAGATGGCCAGCTTTGAATCTGCCGGCGTGAGCGGCCGGGACGGCGCATAAAAACCGCAAGGGGCACCGCATGACCGCCATCGCCCAATTTATCCGCGAGTACCTGCTCGCCGTCCAATTCTTCACCCGCATCCCCGTGACCGGGCGGCTGGCCGAATGGGTGGGCTACAGCCCTGAACTGCTGCGCGCCAGCGCGGGACACTTCCCGGGCGTCGGCATCCTCGCCGGCGCTTTCGCCGCCGGCATGTATGCCCTGGTGCAGGCCATGCTGCCCGACACCACCTTCACGCCGCTGGTGGCCGCCGCGCTGTCCACCGCCGCCACCGTGCTGCTGACCGGGGGCTTTCATGAAGACGGCCTGGCCGACACGGCCGACGGCCTGGGCGGCGGCCATGACAGGGAACACGCGCTGCAAATCATGAAGGATTCGCGCGTCGGCGCCTTCGGCGCCATGGCACTGGTACTGGCCCTGCTCGCCAAGGTTTCCTTGCTGGCCATACTCGGCTCGGTCGAAGGCCCGCCCACCGGCTGGGAAGAAGCCCCCTTCTCGAGCTGGTACATCTGCACCGCACTGTGGACGGGCCATGTGGTCTCACGCGGCCTGCCGCTGCTGCTGATTCACCTGCTGCCGCATGTGGGCGACACGGCCGCTTCCAAATCCAAGCCGCTGGCCGACCAGATTGCGCCTGGAGCCCTGCTGGTCGGCTTTGCCTGGTGTTTTGTCGCCCTGGCCCTGGCAGCCCTCGCGCTGGACCCGTTGAACCTGGTCATCGCCTGCAGTTTTGCCGTTCTTGCCCTGCTTTGGATGGGCCGGCTCTTCAAGCGCCGGCTGCAAGGTTTTACCGGCGATTGCCTGGGCGCAACCCAGCAGGTCTGCGAGATTGCGTTTTATTTCGGCCTCGCCATCAGCTTATGAGCACGACCAGGGCATTTCTCAAACCATGAAACTCTGGCTGGCCCGCCACGCAACACCGCTGGTTGAAGCCGGCATTTGCTACGGCCGCCAGAATGTCGCGGCCGATGCGGCCGCTACCGCCGCATGCGCACAGTCGTTGGCCAAGCTGCTCCCCATTGATACCCAGGTCATCCACTCTCCGCTGCAGCGCTGCACGCAGCTGGCGCAAGCTCTGCATGGGTTGCGACCCGACCTGCCCTGCGCCAGCGACCCACGGCTGCAGGAAATGGACTTCGGCGCCTGGGAAGGCCGCGCCTGGAGCGACATTGACCCCGCCGAACTGCAAGCCTGGACCGACGGCTTTGCCGACTACGTAGTAGGTTCCAGCGGTGAAAGCACAAGCCAGGTCATAGCGCGCGTCGCCTCGGCTTTCGACGAACTGCAAGGCGAAACCGACATGCTGTGGATCACCCATGCCGGTGTCATACGCGCCGTGGAACTGATTGCGCGTGGCGTGCGTCAGATCAGCGAGGCAGTCGACTGGCCCATCCAGGCACCAGCCTACGGGCAATGGTGCACACTTGAACTGCAACCCCACCGATAAAACCCAGACAAGGCAAAAAAATGGCAGCAACCCTGGATGGTCAGCTCGTGGTGGCGATCTCCTCACGCGCATTGTTTGATTTTGAGGAAGAAAACCAGATCTTCGAAACCGGCATGACGGCCGAGCCGCCGCCCGGCGTCAAAAAAGACGCGGCCTACATGAAGCTGCAGCTCGAACGCCTGGACGTGCCGGCCAAGCCCGGCGTGGCTTTCTCGCTGGTCAAAAAACTCCTGGCCTTCAACGACGCGCCCGAAAGCGCCGGCGAGGCGGCCAGCCCGGCCGCGCCCGCGCAGCGCGTGGAAGTCGTGATCCTCTCGCGCAACGACCCGGTGTCGGGCATGCGCGTGTTCCGCTCGGCCCAGCACTACGGCCTCAAGATAGAGCGCGGCACCTTCAACCGCGGCGAAGCTCCCTGGCGCTACCTCAAGCCACTGCACGCCAACCTGTTCCTCTCGGCCCACCTCAGCGACGTGCGCGACGCGCTGGCCGCGGGCGTGCCGGCCGCGCAGGTCTACCCTCACTCGGTGCGAGCCAGCGACGCCCATCCCCACGAAGTGCGCATTGCCTTCGACGGCGACGCGGTGCTGTTCTCCGACGAAGCCGAACGCGTCTTCCAGGCCCAGGGCCTCAGCGCCTTCCAGCAGCACGAGCGCGACAAGGCCTCGCAGCCGCTGCTGGCCGGCCCCTTCAAGCCTTTGCTCGAAGCGCTGCACCGGCTGCAGCAGGTCGGCACGTCGCGCATGCGCATACGGACCGCGCTGGTCACCGCGCGCAGCGCACCGGCACACGAGCGCGCCATCCGCACGCTGATGGAATGGAACATCGAGGTCGACGAAGCCATGTTCCTGGGCGGCCTGGCTAAAGGCGAGTTCTTGCGTGAGTTCGAGCCCGACTTCTTTTTTGACGACCAGACCGGCCACGTCCACTCCGCCGCACAGCACGTGCCCTCGGGCCATGTGGCCAGCGGCGTTTCCAATCAGCTGCCCTGAATTTAAAAAATAAATGACCACCATGAACCAGACGCCTCCTTCCGGCCTGCTCGCCAAGTTCGGCACTTTCAAGCAATTCAGCGCAAGGGTCTGGACGCTCTCGGCACCCTACTTCCGGTCTGAAGAAAAGTGGAAGGCACGCTTGCTGTTGCTGGCCATCGTGCTGCTTAACCTGGGCACGGTTTACATGGCGGTGCAGTTCAATGACTGGTACCGCGTTTTTTACGACGCGCTTGAGAAACGCGACCAGGCCGTCTTCTGGCAGCAACTGGGACGTTTCACCTATCTTGCCTTCGGCGCGATCATCGTCGCCGTCTACAAGTTCTACCTGACCCAGCTGCTGCAAATGCGCTGGCGCGGCTGGATGACACGGGACTACCTGCGCCGCTGGCTGTCGCACCATGCCTTCTACAAGATGGAGCTGGCGCGTTATTCCGCTGCCACCGATATCAACGCCAGCCCCGACAACCCGGACCAGCGGATCCAGGAAGACGTGCACTCCTTCACCACATCCACGATCTCTTTGACCATGGGCGTGCTGAACGCGGTCGTGACGTTGGTCAGCTTTGTTGGCATCCTCTGGGTTCTTTCGGGCCCGTTTGCCTTCACGCTGGGCGGCAGCAGCTACGCCATCCCAGGTTACATGGTCTGGGCCGCGGTCGCCTATTGCGTCGTCGGCAGCGTTCTCGCCCATTACATCGGCAGGCCGCTGATCAAACTCAACTTCATGCAGCAGCGCTACGAGGCCAACCTTCGCCACCACCTGGTACGAGTGCGGGAATACAGCGAATCCATCGCGCTGGACCAAGGCGAGGCCGTGGAACGCGGCCAACTTGACGGGCGCTTCACGACGGTCCTTGCAAACTACCTCAACCTCATACGCGCCAATAAAAAGCTGATCTGGTTCCAGAGCTTCTTCGGCCAGGCCGCCGTGATCTTTCCTTTCCTTGTCGCGGCACCCCGCTTCTTCAGCGGCGCAATCCAGCTGGGCCAGCTCATCCAGATTTCCTCAGCCTTCGGCAAGGTGCAGGATTCGCTCAGCTGGTTTGTGGACAACTATGACGCTCTCGCCAGCTGGCGCGCCACCACCGATCGACTGACCAGTTTTGAAGACAGCATGGTTGCCCAGACAAAAGACAACAAAGGGCTTGTCACCACGACATCAATTGCACTTGAGTCCGCGGACCTCAACCTGGCGCTGCCCACGGGCGCCGTGCTGCTGGCGGATATGTCCTTGAAGGCCAACGCCGGCGACCACATCCTCCTCAAGGGCCCATCGGGCAGCGGCAAGTCGACACTGTTCCGCGCCTTCGCGGGTATCTGGCCGTTTGCCAGCGGCCGCATCGCAAAACCCGACAACGCGATGTTCATCCCCCAGCGGCCGTATTTCCCCAATGGCTCGCTGCGCGATGCGCTGGCCTATCCGGAACCCGCCACGAGCTACAGCGACGATGCGCTCAGACAGGCGCTTGATGAGGCGCTGCTGCCCGACCTGGTAACCCGGCTTGACGAGGAAGACGCCTGGAGCCAGAAACTCTCGGGAGGCGAACAGCAACGCCTCGCAATCGCGCGTGTGCTGCTGAAAAAACCCAAGTGGATTTTTGCCGACGAAGCCACCAGCGCACTCGACGAAACCGCCGAAAAGACACTGTACGAGCGCCTGCTTGCTCTCGTGCAATCGTCAGGGGGTTCCATCATCTCCATTGCCCACCGGCCCAATGTGGCAGCCTTCCACGACCGGCAGTGGACGCTGGAAAAGCAGCCTCCGGGCTCTGCCACCCTGTATCGTCTGACGACCAGCCAGCTGCCAGGAGGAAGTACCGCGAATGCTTGAAGAAATGTCCAGGCCCGCCGCGCCGGAAACCGCCGACCTCTCCGCCTGGGCGCCCATCAAGCGCCCGGTGTTCCGCATGCTGTGGAGCACCTGGCTGGTCGCCAACATCTGCATGTGGATGAACGACGTGGCGGCCGCCTGGATGATGACCTCCATGACCACCTCGCCGATATGGGTGGCGCTGGTGCAGTCGGCCTCCACCCTGCCGGTGTTCCTGCTGGGCTTGCCCAGCGGCGCGCTGGCCGACATCCTGGACCGGCGGCGCTACTTCATCATGACGCAGTTCTGGGTGGCCGTGGTGGCCACGCTGCTGTCCATCACCGTGATCTCCGGCGTGATGACGCCGCCGCTGCTGCTGGCCCTGACATTCGCCAACGGCGTGGGCCTGGCGATGCGCTGGCCGGTGTTCGCCGCCATCGTGCCCGAGCTGGTGCCGCGCGTGCAGCTGCCCGCCGCGCTGGCGCTCAACGGCGTGTCCATGAACGCCTCGCGCATCGTCGGCCCGCTGGTGGCCGGTGCACTGATCGCCGGCGCCGGCACCGAGTACGTGTTTGTGCTCAACGCCGTGCTGTCGGTGATCTCGGGCTTTGTCATCATGCGCTGGCGCCGCGACCACGCGCCCAGTCCGCTGGGGCGTGAGCGCCTGGTGAGCGCCATGCGCGTGGGCCTGCAGTTCGTCGGCCAGTCGGCGCGCCTGCGCGTGGTGCTGCTGCGCGTTGCCATCTTCTTTTTCCATTCCACCGCCCTGCTGGCGCTGCTGCCGCTGGTGGCGCGCGGCCTGCACGGCGGCGATGCCGGCACCTTCACGCTGCTGCTGGCCTCCATGGGCTCGGGCGCCATCGTGGCCGCACTCAACCTGCCGCGGCTGCGCCAGATGATGCCGCGCGACGTGCTGGTGATGCGTTCCACCCTGCTGCAGTCGGTCTCGATGGCGGTCATGGCCTTCGCACCCAACGCCTGGGTCGCGGTGCCGGCCATGGTGCTCAACGGCATGGCCTGGATCACCTGCGCCAATTCGCTCAGCGTGTCGGCCCAGCTCGCGCTGCCCGACTGGGTGCGCGCGCGCGGCATGTCGATGTACCAGATGGCCATCATGGGCGCCAGCGCCGCGGGCGCCGCGCTGTGGGGCCATGTGTCCACGCTCAGCAGCGTCTCCACCGGGCTGCTGATCGCCGCCGCCAGCGGCAGCATCGTGATGCTGGTGGCGCAATACCTGGTGTCCGACCTCAGCATCGAGGAAGACATGACGCCCTCGCGCCAGTTCAAGGCGCCCGTGGCCGAGGAACCGCCTGGTGTGGGCAATGTCGTGGTGACGATTGAATACCTGATAGACCCGGCGCGCGCCGACGACTTCCGCGCGCTGATGCAGGAGAGCCGCCGCAGCCGTTTGCGCCAAGGCGCGCTGCAGTGGGAGCTGCTGCGCGACGTGAACCGCCCCGGCCGCTTTGTGGAGCAGATCGTCGATGAATCATGGACCGAGCACCTGCGCCGCTTTGACCGCGTCACCGCCAGCGACGTGGCGCTGCGCGAGCGCAAGCTGGCGTTTCATATCGGCGAGGAGCCGCCGGTTGTCTCGCGCTGCGTCATAGACAGCTTGGTGCGAGCCTGATGACGCCTTCCCCGCTCGGGTAAGGAAGAAGAAATTCAGCTGCCGGCCGCGTAACGCTGAAAACCTCGAGCGCGCAATTCACACGCCGGGCAGGTCCCACAGCCATAGCCCCAGGCGTGCCGATGCACACGGTCGCCCAGGTAGCAGGTGTGGGTGTGCTCGACGATCAGGTTTACCAGGGTGTCGCCGCCCTGCGGTTCGCCCGACCTGTCGCCGATGTCATGCGCGAGCCGCCAGGTGTCGGCCTTGTCTATCCACATCAGCGGCGTCTCGATCAGGAAGCGCTTGTCCATGCCCAGCGACAGTGCCAACTGCATGGCCTTGATGGTGTCGTCGCGGCAATCGGGGTAGCCCGAAAAATCGGTTTCGCAGACGCCCGTGACCAGCACCTGAAGGTCGCGCCGGTAAGCCAGTGCCGCCGCCAGCGTAAGAAACAGCAGGTTGCGCCCCGGCACAAAGGTGTTGGGCAAGCCCGAGCTTTCCATCTTGAAGGCCACGTCGCGGGTCAGCGAGGTGTCGCTGACCTGGCCCAGCACCGCAAGGTCCAGCAAATGGTCTTCGCCGAGCTTGTGGGCCCACTGCGGAAACTGCGCCTTGATTTCGCGCAGCACGTTCAGGCGCGCTTCCAGCTCCACCTTGTGGCGCTGGCCGTAGTCGAAGGCCACGGTCTCGGCGCGTTCGTATTTGGACAGCGCCAGAGCCAGGCAGGTGGTGGAATCCTGCCCGCCGGAAAACAGCACGAGTGCGGATGTATGCATGCCGGTCGCCTCCTTTGCGTCCTTACAGCAGCTTTCGCTTCGCCAGGCTCTGCATCAGCGCCGAGATGCCGAAGGTCCACGGCGCGGCCTTGTCGGAAGTGGTGACGCGGTTCACCAGGCTGCCCAGCTGCGGCGTGGCCACCGTGACCACATCGCCCACCACGTGGGTAAAGCCCTGGCCGGGGCCGTGGCGGTCCTGCGTGGGCGCGAACATGGTGCCCAAAAAGAGCATGAAGCCGTCGGGGTACTGGTGGTTGGCGCCTATGGCCTGGGCCACCAAATCAAGCGGGTCGCGGCTGATCTTGCTCAGCGAGCTGCCGCCCTTCATTTCAAAACCTTCGGTCCCGGTGACCGTCATGTTCAGGTCGCTGCGGCGCACGTGGTTGATGTTGAACTTGTCGTCGAAGAGGCGGATGAAGGGGCCGATGGCGCAGGAGGCATTGTTGTCCTTGGCCTTGCCCAGCAGCAGCGCGCTGCGGCCTTCGAAGTCGCGCAGGTTGACGTCGTTGCCCAGCGCCGCGCCCACCGTCTCGCCGCGCGAATTGACGGCCAGCACGATCTCGGGCTCGGGATTGTTCCAGTGGCTGTGCGGGTGTATGCCCACTTCGGCGCCCGTGCCCACCGCGCTCAGCGGCTGGCTCTTGGTAAAAATTTCAGCGTCGGGGCCAATGCCCACTTCGAGGTACTGCGACCACACGCCCTGGGCGATCAGCACTTCCTTGAGCTTGTCGGCCTCGGGCGAGCCGGGCTTGATGCTGCTGAGGTTGTCGCCGATGACGCCGACCACGGCCTTGCGCACCGCCTCGGCCTTGCTCGCATCGCCGCGCGCCTGCTCTTCAATCACACGCTCCAGCATGGAGGCCACAAAGGTCACGCCGGCCGCCTTGAGGGCCTGGAGGTCGCAGGGCGCCAGCAGCCAGGGCAAACTGGGCTTGCGCGCATCGGCTGCGGAATTGGCCAACACCTCGGCCGTGCCCGCCAGACGCGGCAGCGAGGGCGCGGCCGCGCGGACGGCCTTGGCCACACCGGGCAGTTCCAGCAACTGGCTGGACGTGGCGGCCACGCTGGACAGGTCGAACACGCTCTCGGGGGTGACCAGCGCCAGCACCGGACCGCTGCCCTCCACCCATAAGCGCCCTATCAGCAAGGCATCAGCGGCATCAACAGGCAGGGCGGAAGCAAGGCTCAGGGCATTTTTCATGATGGTGAGAAATAGGGTTGCGGAAGGAAAACAAAGTGCCCTAAACCGGGCTCAGGCCGCAATACTACAGGGGACGGACACCCCCTGCGCCGCTACACTGAAATGCCCACCGCCGCCTGCTCAACTCCCACCCGACAACGATGCCCCTCACCCCTGACCAGATCACACAAGCGGCCACGGAACTGGCCGCCCGGCGAAACAGCGGCCAGCCCGGTCCGCGCCTGCCCGAAAGCTTGCAACCGTTAGAACTCGAAGACGCCTGGCAGGTTCAGCTTGCCGTCACCCGCGGCCTCGGGCAGGCGGTGGGTGGCTGGAAGGCATCACCGCCCAGCCCCGGCAAGCTGGTGGTGGCGCCGATTTACCAGCCCGCCATCAGCCGCGCCGCGATTTGCACCGTGGCTTTTCCGGTGGACAGGGACATGGGCAGCGTGAAGGTCGAGCCGGAACTGGCCTTTGTGCTGGCCAGGGACTTGCCCGCCCGCGAGCAGCCTTATACCGAGGCCGACATCGACGCGGCCGTGGGCGGCGTGCATGCCGCGCTCGAAATCTGCGCGAGCCGCTACGCCGACCCAACGGGTTTTTCCTTCCCCGAAATGCTGGCCGATGGCCTGGTCAACAACGGCCTGTGGCTGGGGCCTGCGCTGACGGCGCCCGAGGCTGCGGCCTTTGAGTTGAACTGGCAGGCCGGCGAGGAGCCCGCACAGACCGCGCAAGCCCGGCACCCCAACGGCCACCCGCGCGCGCCGCTGTATTGGCTCGCGAATTTTTTGCGTGGGCGTGGCCTGGGGCTGAAAGCCGGCCAGGCCGTCATCACCGGCTCCTATGCCGGCGTGCTGACAGTGCCGGCCGACCAGACCCTGAAATTCGAATACGCCGGGCTGGCCCGCTTTGAAGTGCAATTCCGCAGGCACTGAGCAGTCTTCCCCGAGGCCTAAGGCGGCCGTTATATAGGGCAAGAAATGGCTGGCAACGATACGGCACCTTGCTAAGCTGCTGGCTTCGTCTTTTTCCAGCGGAGATCCCCATGCAAGCCCTGCACCACGCGCAATTCCTGAAGCTGCACCAAGCCCCCAGCGGCATCCTGCTCCTGCCCAATGCCTGGGACGCGGCCAGCGCCAGAATCTTTGAAGCCTCCGGCGCCGTGGCCGTGGCAACCAGCAGCGCCTCCCTGGCCTGGGCCTGTGGTTATGCCGACGGCGGCGCGCTGCCGCCGCATGAATTACTGGACGCGGTCGCACGCATCACCCGTGTCCTGAAAGTGCCGTTGACGGTGGACATGGAAGACGGCTACAGCCAGGACCCCGCCGAAGTGGGCCGCCTGGCCGCCGAGCTGGTCGATGTAGGCGCCGTGGGCATCAACCTCGAAGACGGCGGCGATGCCCCGGCCTTGCTGGCCGACAAGATCCGCGCCATCCGGGCGGCACTCAAGGGCAAGCCGCTCTTCATCAACGCCCGCACCGATGTCTACCTGCGCAAGCTGAAGGTCGAAGGCACACCGGCGCAGGTCAGCATCACCCGCCTGAAGCTGTACCAGGAGGCCGGCGCCGACGGCGCGTTTGTGCCAGGGCTCACAGCCCTGCCCGAAGTGAAGGAAATCAGCGCCGCGATCACGATGCCGCTGAACGTGATGGCAATGCCCGGGCTGCCGGCCATTACCGCATTGCAAGAGGCCGGGGCACGCCGGATCAGCGTGGGGCCCTGCCCTTTCCAGGTGGCGTATGAACATGCCAGAACCAGTGTCGAGGCCTTGCTCAAGCAAGACTTGTCGCCCTTGCTCGGACCCAAGCTGGACTACTCGGCCATGAATGCCTTGCTGGTGGCCGGCCGCTGAGTCCTTCGTCCCAAGCGCTTTCTCCGCCGTCGCCTGAACCCTTCCTGGGGTCCAGGCGATTTTTCTTTTATTTGTTCCTTTTTTGAAAAAGGGCGCCACAACGTCACAAACGGCAAAGCTGGATCGTCAATACGGTGTGACACCCAACTTTTAAAGGAAAACACCATGTCCGCCACCGCCGCTACCGCCACCAACACCGCCCCCGTCCGCCTGGACCTCGTCGTACCCGACGTCTTTCCTGCCCTGCTCAAGGTGCATGAAGCTGTCGGCGGCCACGGCCTGGACAAAAAACTCCACCACCTGGTGCACCTGCGCGCCTCGCAGATCAACGGCTGCGCCTTCTGCGTCAAGATGCACATTCGCGAAGCGCGCGAAGACGGTGAAAGCAACGACAGGCTTGACCGCCTCGTCGTCTGGGCGCACGTCAACGATTTCAGCGAAGCCGAGAAAGCCGCGCTGGCCTGGACGGAAGCCCTGACCCTGCTCGACCACAAGACGGATTACGCCAGCCTGCGCGGCCGCCTGCGCGCCTCCTTCACCGATGAACAAATCGGCGCACTGACCGCTACCATTGGCATGATCAACCTGTGGAATCGCATCCAGGTTTCGGCTCATTGAAAACCTGTTTAAAGACTGAGGCAGGCACACCATGGCAAACATCGACCCGACCGCCGTATTTGAAGAAAGGCGCAGGCATTTGTTCGGCCTGGCCTACCGCATCCTCGGTTCGCGGGCCGATGCCGAAGACGCCGTGCAGGACGTGTTCATCAAATGGCTGGCCGCCGACCACGCGGGCATCGCGACGCCGGCCGCCTGGCTCACCACCTTGTGCACGCGGCATTGCATAGACATGCTGCGCGACGCCCAGCGCAGCCGGGTCGATTATGTCGGCACCTGGCTGCCCGAACCGATACAGACCAGCACCGACGAAACACCCGAAACCCACGCGCTGCTGGCTTCGTCCCTGAGCATGGCTTTTTTGCTGCTGCTGGAGCGGCTCACGCCCAAAGAGCGCGCCGCCTACCTGCTCTACGAGATTTTCGACACACCCTACCCGCAGATCGCCGAGATGCTGGACATGGAAGAGGCCGCTTGCCGCAAGCTGGTCTCGCGCGCCAGCGTCAACATCGCCCAGGGCAAGGTGCGGCACGTGACGCCACCCCAGGTGCAGGACGGGTTGCTCAACGCCTTTCGCGAAGCCATCACCGCCGGCAGCACTGACGCCCTCGCCAGCCTGCTTTCCGACGACATCGCCGTCTGCGCCGACAGCGGTGGCAAGGTCAGCTCCATCGAAGGCGTGATCCAGGGCAAGGGCAGCGTGCTCACCCTCATCGCCACCCAGCTGGCGCAATACTGGGCCGCCTACGAATGGCTGCCCTGCGAGATCAACGGCGGCCGCGCGATTCAACTGCGCCAGAACGGCGAGATCGCCGCAGCCATCACCTTCGCCTACAACGACGAAGGCAAGGCCACCAACATCTACATCATGCGCAACCCCGACAAGCTCGACGGCCTGGCCTTCGGGCCCGAGGCGCTGGCCTGAGCCGGTCAATCGCGCGTCAAACGATATTTACTTGCGGGCGGAACGCAGCGCGTCAATGCCCCAGGCGCCACCGCCCGCCGCGGCCAGGAACAGGAAGACAAAGCAGAACAGCACGGCCGACTCGCCGTTGTTGAGCATGGGCGCCAGCACAAAGCCCTTGGACGCATGGCCGATGAAATAGGCGAATGCCAACAGCCCCGACAACACAAAAGCCACCGGACGCGTGAACAAGCCGACCAACAGCAGCGCGCCGCCAAAAAGTTCCAGGATGCCGGCAAAGCCGATCAGCGACATGACCTGCAGCCCATCGAAGTAAGGCACATGGGGAAAGCCCAGCAACTTGGCCGAGCCATGCTGAATAAGCAAATAAGCAGAAACAATGCGCAGGACCGACAGGGCGCGTGAAGTGAGTTGTGGGTTGTTGGCAAACGCCATGGGAATCCTCCGTTGAAAGAGGGGTGTGACGGAGGCGGCGCCAAAAAGTTCAGCGGGCACGGCAGAAAGTTGCCGCAGCGCCTCAGCGTAATTTCAGCGCGCTGCCGGCGCCGAGTTCTTTTCAGCCAGCAGCTGGACCAGGTGCTGGCGTATCGCCGAGGTGATGTGTTCGCGCTTGCCCTGCTCCAGCATGCCGATCAGCCGCGTCGGCGGCCGGCCCGGCAGCGGCAGCACCCGCAGCAACGCGTCATTGGCCCAGTCGGCGTTCTTCACGTGCGGCACGATGGTGATGCCGACGTTCTGGCGCACCAGCTCGATGATGGCCGAGAGCGAGCTGAGCTCCAGGAAATCCTGCGGTGCCAGGCCCAGCTTTCGCAAGGTCTGCTCTATGCGTATGCCGCTGGGCGTGCGCCTGTCGAAACGCAGGAAGGGCTGCTCGCGCAGCAGCTTCCTGAAGTCACTGCCCGGCGGCGCGACCTGCGAACTCGCGACCACCGTCAGCGGCTCGGTGTACAGGGGCGTCCATCGCATGCCCTTGCGCTCCTGCGGCGAGTCGTCGACAAAGATGGCCGCGTCAAGCTCGCCGCTTTGAACGCTGCGCGCCAGGCCGCTGGACTCCTGCATCACCAGCCGCACGTTGAGGCGCGGGTACAGCGGCTTCATCCTGACCACGGTATTCGACAGCAGCCCCATGGCGGTCACGATGGAGCCCACCGTCACGGTGCCGGCGATCTCGCCCTCGCCTTCCAGGCCCCCGCGCATCTCCTCGTAGCAGCCGATGATTTTTTCGGCATGGGCGATCAGCGCGCGGCCGGCGTCCGAGAGCACGATGCCGCGCCCGGAGCGTTCAAACAGCACGGTCTTGAGTTCGCTTTCCAGCGCGCGCATCTGCACCCCGACTGCGGCCTGCGTCAGCGCGACACGATCGGCCGCCGCGGCGAAGGAGCCGCCCTCCGCTACAACGAGAAAGGTCTTCAGGAAGCGTATGGTGCTCAAGCGGGACGGCCTCAATACAAAAGAATAACTTTAGCATCTCACAACATAATCTAGATATATTTTTTAAACTGGATGGAGAACAATCCGCCCTAACGGGGTTGTGTGACGGACATGTGTAACGGAACTCATGTCTCCCACCCACCCCTGCAGCGCGGCAGGAAACAGGCCGCATCCGAGTCCTATTTGTGTGGGTGATGACGTGTATGCCTGAAGTGCTTCCAGCCAATGCCGCAACGGCGCCGACCCTCTCTTCCGCCAGCTCTTTCGGTGAAAAGCGGGCGGCCGCGATCTACGACTTGGGCCACAGCACGATTTTTGCGTCGCGCACCGACCCGCGCTTTTCCTATTGCACCTATGCCCCGCCGCACCTGGGCGAATCGAAGCAGCCCATGCAGCTGGTGGTGGTGGTGCACGGCACGGGCCGCGCCTTCACTGAATACCGCGACGCCTTCGCAGCCTTCGCCAAATGGAACGACTGCATCGTGCTGTGCCCCCTGTTTCCGGCCGGGCCGCAGGGCGACGGCAACCGCGACGGCTTCAAGCACCTGCGCGAAGCCGACATCCGCTACGACCAGATCCTGCTCAGCATGGTCGACGAGGTGGCCGTCAAGTTCGGCTGCGACTTTTCCAAGTTCGCGCTCTTCGGTTATTCCGGCGGCGGCCAGTTCGTCAACCGCTTCGGCCTGCTGCATCCCGAGCGCCTGTGGGCTCTGTCCATAGGCGCGCCGGGCTCGGTCACGCTGATCGACTTCGAGCAGGACTGGTGGGTGGGCGTGCGCGACTTTGAAAAACGCTTCGGCAAAGCCCTGAACCTGGCCGCGCTCAAGGCACTGCCGGTGCACATGGTGGTCGGCAAGGCCGACATGGAAACCTGGGAGATCACCCACCGCGAAGGCGGCAAGTTCTACATGGCCGGCGCCAATGATGCGGGCCGCACCCGGCCCGAGCGGCTGGAGACCCTGCGCCAGTCCTTTGCGAAGGCCGGCGTACAGGTCACCCTGGACCTGGTCGACAACGTTCCCCACGACGGCCTGGCCTGCGTCGACACGGTGCAGGACTTCCTCGCGGCGGTGCTGGGCGCCATGCGCCGCAAAACCACGGCCAAGGCCCAGTGATGCCCCGCCAGCCCTCCAGCCTCCCGACCTGAAGGCACACCATGCTACGTTTCGCACTGGCCCGCCTGGTGATGGCGATACCGACCCTGCTGATTGTGGCGGTCGCGGTGTTTGTGCTGATACGGCTGATTCCGGGCGATCCGGCCCAGCTGCTGCTGGGCGACCTCGCCGACCCGGTACGCCTGGCCGACCTGCGAGCCCAGCTCGGCCTGGACAAAAGCTGGCCGGTGCAGTTCGGCATCTGGAGCCGCCACGTGCTGGGCGGCGACCTGGGCGTGTCCATCACCACGGGCGAGCCGGTGCTGCAACTGGTGATGAGCCGCTTTGCGGTGAGCGCGCAAATCGTGCTGGTCGCGGTGTTTTTCGCCGCACTGGTCGCGGTGCCCGCCGGCATGATCGCCGCCTGGAAGCAAAACCGCCTGCCCGACCTGATGCTGGTCGGCACCGCCACCCTGCTGGTGTCCATTCCCACCTTCTGGCTGGGCCTGTTGCTGCTGCTCTTCTTCGGGCTCAAGCTCGAATGGCTGCCGGTGGTCGGTTATGTCTCGGTCATGAACGACTGGAAATCCGGCCTGCTCTATTTGCTGATGCCCATCCTCACGCTGTTCCTGCATGAGATCGGCGTGCTGATCCGCATGGCCAGGGCCAGCACGCTGGAGGTGCTGCGGCTGGATTACATCACCCACGCGCGCGCCAAGGGCCTGTCCGAGCGCGCCGTGCTGGTGCACCACGCCTTTCGCAACTCCTTCGGCCCGACCTGGACCCTGATCGGCCTGGTGCTGGGCAACCTGCTGGGCGGCGTGGCCGTGGTCGAGACCGTCTTCACCATCCCGGGCCTGGGCCGCCTGCTGGTCGACGCGATCTTCGCGCGCGACTACCCGGTGATCCAGGGCTGCCTGCTGCTGGTCGCCGTGATCTATGTCGTCACCAACCTGGTGATCGACCTCTGCTATCCGATCTTCGACCCCAGGGTGCTCGCGGAATGAAAAAGTTTCTCACCCCGCAGGCCCTGATCGGCCTGGCCATCGTGGGATTGATCCTCCTGGCGGCCGTCCTGGCTTTCTTCTGGACGCCGCATGAGCCGCTCAAGATCAACTTCATGGCGCGCCTGAAGCCGCCCAGCGCGACCTACTGGCTGGGCACCGACGAGTTCGGCCGCGACGAACTGTCGCGACTGATGGCGGGCGCCTCCAACAGCGTGTGGATCAGCTTCCTCACGGTGCTGTTCTCCATCACCATAGGCACCGCCATCGGCGTGCTGACCGGTTTTGTGCGCGGCTGGACCGACCGCATCATCATGGCCTTCATCAATGCCCTGCTGGCCTTCCCCGGCCTGCTGCTGGCGCTGGCGCTGCTGGCGGTCTTCGGCGCCAACAAGTACGGCATCATCCTGGCGCTGGGCCTGGCCTACACACCCTCGGTCACGCGCATCGTGCGCGGCACGGTGATGTCGCTGCGCGAAAAAGAGTTCATCGAATCCTCGCGCGTGCTCGGCAACTCGGAGCTGTACACCATGTTCCGCCACGTGCTGCCCAACTGCGTGGCGCCGCTCACGGTGCTCGCCACTTCCATGTTCGGCTGGGTCATCCTGGCGGAAAGCGCGCTGTCCTTCCTGGGCCTGGGCGTGCCGCCGCCCGCGCCGACCTGGGGCAATATGCTGGCCGCGGCCCGGCCCTTCATGGCGCAGGCGACCTACCTTTCCATCTTCCCGGGCCTGTGCATCGCGCTCACGCTGCTGGGCATCAACTTCCTGGGCGACGCGGTGCGCGACCTGCTGGACCCGCGCATGAGGGGCATCGAATGACACAGCTGGTGGATGTCTCCGGGCTCAGCCTCTCGATAGGCCGGGGCGGCCGCGAAATCGTGCGCAACGTGTCCTTCACCGTGGCGCCCGGGGAAATCGTCGGCATCGTCGGCGAATCGGGCAGCGGCAAGACACAGGCGGCGCGCGCCATCATGGGCCTCACGCCGCCGCCGCTGGTGCGCAGCGCGGGCCGCATTCTGTTCGAGGGCGAAGACATGGCGGTGGCCGGCGATGCGCGCTTGCGCCAGCTGCGCGGCGCGCGCATCGGCATGGTGTTCCAGGAGCCCATGACCTCGCTCAACCCTTCCATGACGATCGGCCGCCAGCTCGACGAAGGCCTGGCGCTGCACCGGCCCGAACTTTCTCCGGCCGCGCGCCGCGAGAAGGCCCTGGCCATGCTGGCGCGTGTCGGCATCGCCGACCCCCAGGCCGCGCTGGCCGCCTGGCCGCACGAGTTTTCCGGCGGCATGCGCCAGCGCATGATGCTGGCCTCGGTCATGCTGCTGGAGCCCGCACTGCTGATCGCCGACGAGCCGACCACGGCGCTGGACGCGCTGGTGCAGCGCGACGTGCTCGAGCTGATGGTCGGCCTCACGCGTGAACACAACACCGCCGTGCTGCTGATCAGCCACGACCTGCCCATGGTGGCGCGCTACACCCGGCGCATGATCGTCATGAAGCAAGGCGAGGTCGTCGAAGCCGGCGACACGGCCGCCTTGCTGGCAGGCCCCCAGCAGGACTACACCCGCAAGCTGCTCGAAGCCATCCCGCGCCGGCAGGCCGCGCGCACGATTGCCGACGATCAACCCGTCATCGAGGTACGCAACCTCGTCTTCGACTACCCCGGCAAGCGCCGCCTCTTTGCCAAGTCCGCCGCCAAGCGCGTGCTGCACGGCATAGACTTGGTGGTGCGCCCACGCGAGATTGTCGCGGTGGTGGGCGGCTCGGGTTCGGGCAAGACCACGCTGGGCCGCGCGATTGCGGGCCTGATCAAACCCACCGAAGGCGACATCCGCTTTCGCGGGCGCCCGATTGCGCGCAGCGACGCGGGCTGGCTCGACTACCGGCTCAACTGCCAGATGGTGTTCCAGGACCCGTATTCGTCCTTGAACCCGCGCATGAGCATCGGCCAGCTGGTCGGCGAAGGGCTGCGCCTGGTGCCCGGCCTGACTTCGGCCGAGCGGCAATCACGCGTGGCAAAGATGCTGGACGAAGTCGGGCTGCAGCCCCAGCATGCCCAGCGCTATGCGCATGAACTCTCGGGCGGCCAGCGCCAGCGGGTGGCGATTGCCCGCGCGCTGATACGCCAGCCGGCCTTTGTGATCGCCGACGAGCCGGTGTCGGCCCTGGACGTCACGGTGCGCGCCCAGGTGCTTGCGCTGCTGGCCGAGCTGCAGGAGCGCCACGGCTTTGCCTGCCTGTTCATCAGCCACGACCTCGGCGTGGTCGAGCAGGTGGCCGACCGCGTGGTTGTGATGCAGGCCGGCCGCATCATCGAACAGGGCAGCCGCGACGAGGTCTTTGACAAGCCGCAACACGCCTACACACGCAAGCTGCTCTCGGCGATTCCCGCGTTGACACCCACCGGCCAGGGCGGCATGCAGCTCAAGTGGCGTTTTGACGAAGCCGATGCGCCGCCAGGCGCCATGAACCCCATCCCGGTCTGATCCGGCCTGATTTTTAAGGAGCTTTTTTATGCCTTCCATGCTTTCGATACGACTGGGATTTGCAGGCGCCGCCGTGCTGGCGGCCTGCGGCGCAGCCCAGGCCCAGGCGCCCGCACAGATCGTGGTCGCCCAGCCGGCCGACATCCGCTCCACCAACCCCGGCGTGAACCGCGACAACACCACCGACGGCGTGGTGCTCAACATCGTCGAAGGCCTGGTGGCCTACCACGAGAACGGCACGGTCGGCCCGCTGCTGGCGCGCTCCATCGTCACCAGCCCCGACGGCCTGACCTACATCTTCAAGCTGCGAACCAACGTTAAGTTCCACAACGGCGAGCCCATGACCTCGGCCGATGTGCTGTGGAGCTGGAAGCGCTACACCGACCCCAAGACCGATTGGCGCTGCCTCAGCGAATTCGACGGCCGCTCCGGTGTCAAGGTGACGTCGGTCACCGCGCCCGACGCCCAGACCGTGGTCATGCAGCTGGACAAACCCTCGGCCGTCTTCCTGGACAACCTGGCCCGCACCGACTGCGGCATGACGGCCATCCTGAACAAAAAGTCCGTCAAGGACGACGGCAGTTGGGACAAGCCCATAGGCACCGGCCCCTTCAAGTTCGAAGAATGGAAGCGCGGCGAATACGTCACGCTGAGCGCCTTCGCCGACTACCAGTCGCCGCCCGGCACCAAGGCTGATGGTTACCTGGGCCTCAAGAAACCGCTGGTCCAGCAGGTCAAATTCCTGACCGTGCCCGACATGTCGACCTCCAAGGCCGGCCTGCAGTCCGGCGCCATCGACGCCGGCCAGATCACCTCGTCCGACGTGCAGGAGCTCAAGGCCAACAAAAACCTCAACGTGGTCGCCGCCGTCGATGCCGGCAAGAACACGCTGCTGATGCAGACCAACGACCCGCTGCTGAAAGACGAACGCATCCGCCAGGCCATTGCGCTGTCGCTGGACATGAACCAGCTCGTCGCGGCCTCGTCCGAAGGCCTGGCCCGCGTCAACAACTCGGCGATCCAGGACACCTCGGCCTTCTATTCCGCCGCCCAGAAAAAAGGCTACAGCTACAACCCGGCCAAGGCCAAACAATTGCTGAAAGAAGCCGGCTACAAGGGCCAGCCCATCGTGATCCAGGCCAACAAGCGCGCCCATGTGCCGAGCTTCTCGGTGGCAGTGATGAGCCAGGCCATGATGCAGGCGGTAGGCATCAATGCGCAGATCGAGGTGCTCGAATGGGCGACCCAGCTGGACCGCTACAACAGCGGCAACTACCAGATGAGTTCCTTCACCTATTCCTCGCGCCTGGACCCGGCCCTGAGCTATGAGCAGTTCTCCGGCAACAAAGCCAAGCAGCCGCGCAAGGTGTGGGACGACCCGGCCGCGCAAAAGCTGATCGACCAGAGCTTTGCCGAGGCCGACCCCAAGAAGCGCCAGGCCCTGTTCGACCAGTTGCACGCCATGATGATCGCGAAGACGCCGCTGGTCATCCTCTACAACGTGACCGATTCCTGGGCCGTGCGCAAGCGCGTGTCGGGCTTCACGGTGTGGGAAGGCAAACCCCTGCTCTGGAACACGAAGCTCGCCGCCAAGTAAAGCGTCCGGGCGTCTTTCTTCTCACTGGCCTTGATGCGCTGCCCGCGCGCAAGGCAGGCGCAGCCGCGCCTTTGCAGCGGCTGTCATCTCCCTCTTCGTACTTTTTTACGGCGGCACAGCACATGGCAAGCATCGAACAATTCCCCTTTATCTCGGTTTCCGGCAGCCCGCGTGAGCGCGGCCTGCAATACGGCCGCCAAGCCGCCGACCGGGTGCGCGGCAGCGCGCGCCTGTACGGGCAGACCCTGGTCAACCTCGGCTACAGCGAGCAGGCGCGGGCGCGCCTGATTGATTTCTTCGCCAAGGAGATCGGCGACTTCGCGCCGCACTACATCGACGAGATGCGCGGCATCGCCGAAGGCGCGGGCGTGGACTTCCAGGACATCGTGATGATCAACGCCCGCACCGAGGTGCTGGCCAAGGCGCGCGCCGAAAAGGTCAAGCAGGTCGACAAGGAGCCCGGCGATGGCTGCACAGGGGCGCTGATACTGCCCGAGCGCTCGGCCAGCGGTAACCTGTTGCATGGGCAAAACTGGGACTGGCGCGCCGAATGCGCCGACACCGCCGTCGTGCTGCGTGTGCGCAACGACAACGGCCCCGATTTCCTGACCTTTGTCGAAGCCGGCGGGCTGGCCCGCAGCGGTTTCAACAGCGCGGGGGTGTCCATCACCGCCAACTACCTGGAATCGGACCGGGACTTCAAGCAGCTGGGCGTTCCGCTGTCGCTGATACGCCGCAAGGTGCTGGAGCAGGAAATTTTCTCGCTGGCCATGAAGGCTGTGGCAGCCACGCCGAAATCGTGCTCGAACAACATCATGCTGGGCATGGCGCAGGGCTTCGGCATCGACTTCGAATGCACCACCAATGAATCCTTCCCGATCTACCCCGGCGCCGACAACCTGATCGTGCACGCCAACCACTGGATGAGCCAGGTCGCGCTCAGCAAGCTGGTGGACCTGGGCATTTCCCAGTCGCCCGACAGCCACTACCGCGACTGGCGTGTGCGCAAGCTGCTGAATGCCCGGGACAAGCTGAGCCGCCAGGATTTGAAGGACGCTTTCTTCGACGACTTCGGCCTGCCCTATTCCGTCTGCCGCCCGCCGCGACTGGGCAGCCACGACAACCTCTCGGCCTCGGTGGCCATGGTCATCATGGAGCCCGCCGCCGGCGAGATGGAAGTCGCGCCCCTGCCGGCGCTGAACCGCGTATTCACCTGCTACAGCCTGACGCAGGAGCCGCGGCTGTCGGCCTGACCCTGCCAGGCAGGCGCTACTGGAGTTCCGGCTGGATGTGGTCCAGGTCCAGCGAAGGCACGAACTTGGGATTGACGTAGCGCTTGCGGATCTCGGCTTCAGAGAACTCCACCATCTCCGCGCTCTTGGCGCTTGCGCCGCCGCCCGCGATCCAGGCGCTTTCCCAGATGTGGGCCAGGTTGCGTATGCCCAAGGCCATGACTTTGGCCGTGCTGGGTCCGAACTGCTCCCACAGACCGTCTATCACCGCGCGCGAAGCGCCCTCGCCGAGCTCGACGTAGGCATCGCAAATCTCTGACGGCGGAATCAGCCTGGCGACGTCGTCCATGAGCTTGACGGTGGCGACCGCTGCCTTGCGGCCCTCGTCGATGGCCGCCAGCGCCGCTGCCGGCTTGGCCAGCACCTTGTCGATGGCCTCGAACAGTTCGGCAGCCTTGGCGTCGATCATCTTGGTTTCGTAAATCGAATGCACCCCCTTGGCCGGCCATTCTTTTTTGGGCTTGCCGGTGCTGGTAACGCCTTCCGTCACCTGGTCCTGGTAGCCGTCGGCCAGGAAAGAGCCGTGCAGCGGCTGGCAGGCGTCGCCCACGTAATGCGCCAGCAGCCCGGCCGCGGCCACATAGCTTGCGTAGTCCTTCTTCTCGACATAGCCCACCATGGCGTCGTAGAACTGCCATACCCGGAAGGGCAGGCAGCCGCGCGATTTGGAGGCGGTGGAACCCACGCTGTCATAAAAGCCTTGCCAGTACGCCACCGTCACCCTGTCGGTGTCCTGCATGCACAGCTCGCGCAAGCTGGGCCCGTCGTCGGGGCCGGGCACGTCGATGTCGGCATAGTGCGTGGGGTGTTCCGGCCCGCTGTTAAAGCCAGTGTCGCGCCCGCCCTTGACCTTGCCGGGCTGCTTTTTCCAGATGACGTCGGGCACGTCCGCCAGCGCGATGAAGCCGCTCGTGTTTTTCAGCGCCTCATTGATCTTGCCGGGTGCGATGTCGGCGCGGTCAAAGCTGATGCGCAGCGCATTGGCCGCCAGCAGCTTGGCGAGTTCTTTGTCCTTGACCTGATCCACCGCGACATTGCCGATGCTGTAGTGGCCGGTCGCGCCCCAATACGGCTGCACCGCCGTGTTATGGGCCGACACCAGTTCCACGTCCAGCAGCTTGCAGACATTGCTGAGGTTGGTCGCCAGCGCGAAGTTGTAGGCCCCGCCATCGACGCTGAAGGTTTGTGCGCCCCATTCCACGGCAAGCGGCCGGTAGGAAACCTCGCCCTGGCCGCCTTTGCTGCCCTTCTCTTCCCCCGCCTTAAGGTGCCAGACCGTACCCGAATCGCCCGGTTGCGTCTGGTGATTGATATCCTGCGGTGCGATCAACAGGTCGGCCACGTAGTCGTAGCCGCCCACGGATTTGTAGCGATAGAACAGCGCCTTGATGCGCCCCTCGAGGTGGCCCGAGGCCGCACCGAAGGCCGACACCGGGTGGTCTATCAGCTGCAGGCCCAGGTTCTGTTCGTTGAGGTCCGCGAGCGCACCGACCTCTCCGATGCCGTAGACGCTGCTGGTCCAGTCCCGGGCGTCGTCGACTTCGACCAGACCGACATCCAGGTTCAGGTAGGTCTGCTTGCCGGCAAAAGACGGATACACCTCGGTGAAGGGCAAGCGCGTGAGCTGGCGCTCGGACGCATGGCCGATCTCGACCTCCTCACCGCGCAGCCGGGCATGGACGGGTTCACCGGGCTCGCCGCAGACATGGCGGTTGGTCAATGCGTAAATCGTGTGCCCGTCACTGACCAGGCAGCCGGCGCTGGCGCTGCGCAGCAGGCCCTGGTTGCGGATGAGCAGCGGAAAGCCGCCGCCGATGCCTGACTCGGGCCAGATCCAGGATGGCAGCGATTTGCGTGCCGGCGCTTGCGGCTCAACCTTGACGACGCAGACCGGAACGACGCGGCCGTCGGGCAAATAGAGAACCTTGGGCACCATGTCCTGCGGATGGAGCTTGCTGCTGGCGAAGGATTTTTCCTCCACCCATTCATCGACCATCACCAGCATGCAGGGCCAGGAATAGGGCCGCACTTCAGAGTTGGCGAAGGTGCGCTCCACCTTTTTCTTTCCCGTGGTTTTCTTGATCGGGTTCTTCGCGTCCGGCCAAGGGTCGGTGTGCCGAATCAGGTACAAACCCACCGCCGTGCCCACAACATTGCGCTTGTTGAGCATGTGCACGTGGAACTGGTTGCGCGCGTCCAGCAGGTCGCGCACCGAAAGGCTGGCGTAGTTGTTCTGGCTGCTCAGGATGTCCATGGAATTCCTCCGTTGGGTAAAGCCCCGATGCAGCCCCTTTGCTTTTCTTGTCGGCACGCGAATGCGCGGCTACGTCAGGCCAACAGGCATTGTGCGCAGCGGGATTTGCCTCGGCATCCTCCAATAGGAGGAGAAAACCAGCTTGACCGGGGTTTATGACGTGAATATTTCCGTGCCGACACCACGGCGGATCACTGCGCTTGAAGGCCTGCCGGCCGACGCTTGCGAAGCGATGCAAGCAACAAGACAAGCGATGCAAAAAAAGCATGATCAAACAATGTCTTTTTGACGACATTGCGAGATCATTCAAACCTACAGCGAGTCACGGCTAAACACGCAAAACTCAAGTTCGATAAAAACAGTTGGAAGTCAGTCGAAAGTCAAATCCCGCCGTCGCCAACCATGGTGGCGCCGGGTAGAAATATCACAGGGGTGAACGACATGGAACCCATCAACGCCGGAAATGGAATGTCTATTTATCTGCCTCTCGTGCTGTATCTTGTCGTGGCCATCGTCGGCTGGCGGCTGATGAAGAGGCGGCGCAGGTCCAAGGCCGAACGTGCCACTTACTGGCAGACCTGCTACATCAAGCTGAACAGCCTCGCCAAATCCCACCGGCGACAGGCCGCCGAGTTTGAGATCCAGGCGGAAAAATTCCGCCTGCGTTGGCAACAGGAGCAGCACGCGATGCACAAGAGACGGTTTGACGAAATGTTTTTCAAAAAATGAATCTGGGATTTTCATTCGATTCATTGCGTCCCAGATCCGGCAGCAGCGATCCGCATGTTGGAAGCTTTCAGTAGCGCCCAAAGCGGCCAAACAATTTCCTGATCAGGTAACCCAGCGCCGCAATACCCAAAAGAACACCCCACTTCGCATACCAGGTGCCCCACCACGGCAGCATTTCCTCGCGGACCAGGAACGAGGGCAGGTCTTTGACGGCCCAAAAATCCAGGGCGGGCCACCAGCACAACCACAGCAGCGACAGCAGAAGGGGCCACACAGCCCGCGGGCTCAGTGGTGGGTATTCATCTGCCACCTTCCAGGAAAGCCCCGTAACCACCACCAGCACGGCCAGCCGCGCAAGCACCAGGCCGCCGGTGACCATGTCCAGTCCGAGATGGGTGGCAAATTTCCACGCAATGAATGCGCCCAGTGCCACTGCAATCACAAAGAGAATCCAGCTGTCTTCGCTGTCGACCTTGCTCACACCTGCTCCTTTGTCTGTTGCCAAGTTTTCATCGAATCCCATCAAGCACGCGCTTGGGGGAGCGGGCGCGTCGCGGGATCGGCAGCCATGAATGTCGATGACGATGGCGGTGGAAATCACCGGGAGGGATCGATCAAGCATAGGGCGCCCAAGAAAAATGGGGCGCGACATTGTCCGCGGGCAGGCGATCTCCCTGTCTTTTTGAGAAATGGCGAACCGTATTGCGAGGAGTGGATAGCGGCTTGCAGCTTGTCTTGAACAAGCCAGCCGCGGCACTCATGCAGTCGTCAGAAAGCGCTGCATGCCATAGGGCGCGGCCTCGAAGGGCAGCGCCGCACCCGTGAGCTGCGCGGCCAGCAGGCGGGCCGTGGCCGGAGCCGTGGTCACGCCCAGTCCTTCATGGCCGACCGCCAGCCACAGGCCTGGCTGCCGCGGATGGCGGCCGATGATGGGCAGGCTGTCCGGCGTGGCGGCGCGAAATCCCGTCCAGCTGCGCACGGTATTGAGGCCAGCCAGCCCCGGCAAATAGTCCAGCGCACGGCCCAACATGCGCGCGAGCATAGGCGCCTCCACCGCCGGGTCCGTGGTATCGAATTGGCGCGAGGAACCTATCAGCAGCTGGCCGGTCGGGCGCGGCTGCACATTGAAGGCCACGGAAGCGCCGTCGCTGTGGTGCGCGCTGCTGATGTAGCCGAGCTCAACCAGTTGATGGTGCACCGTGCCCGGATAGCGGTCTGTAATTGCAAGGTGGCCTTTCTTCGGGCGTATCGGCAGGTCGGGGCAAAGGCGGGTCGCCTCAATGCCCGCGGCCAGCAGCACGGCGCCGGCGCTGCGCCAGCTACCGTCCGCCAGGCGCACGCGGGAGCCTTCGACGGCCGTGACTTCCGCTTTCTCGAAAGCGATGGCGCGCGGGGCTTTCGCCAGCAGCCAGCGCGCGGCATTGGGCGCATAGACAACGCTGTCACCGCTGACCTTGAGCGCCCCGGCCAGGCCTGGGCGCAGCGCAGGCTCCGCTGCGGCCAGCGCGCCGGCGCCCATCAGTTCGCAAGCGACACCGCGGGCCTGCAGGGAGCGCCGCTTGTCTTCGGCGGCGGCCATTTCGGCGTCGTTGGCGGCCAGCCACAGCGTGCCGCAGGTGGCAAAGGCGCAATCGGCATGCATGCGCGGCGCCCAGTCATGCCAGAGCTGCAGCGATTCATGGCTGAGCGTCAGCTCCGCCGGGTTGTCGTCCATCACCACCAGGTGGCCCATGCCGGCCTGGGTTGCGCCGCCCAGGCCCGCGTCAAGCATCAGCACGTCGAGGCCCGCGCGCGCGAGTTCATGCGCGCAGGCCGCGCCCACAATGCCGGCGCCGACCACGATCACATCGGCATTCAAAGGCGTATGCCCCAGGCGAAGGGATCATCTTCTTCGATCAGCAAAGTCGCCTCGGCGCTCATATGGGCGCGCCCGCGCAAGGTCGGGATGACCTGGCCGCCTTCCACCGAATAGCTGGCCTCAAAGCGGCTGCCGATGATGCTGGCCTGGCGCCAAACCTCGCCGGGCGCAAGCTTGCCGTCGGCGGCCAGGCAGGCGATTTTGGCGCTGGTGCCGGTGCCGCAGGGCGAGCGGTCGTAAGCCTTGCCGGGGCACAGGACGAAGTTGCGGCTGTCGGCGTCGCCCTCGTCATCGCCGAACAACTCGATGTGATCGATCTCCGCGCCGCCCGCGCCCGTGATGCCCTGGGCCGCCAATGCTTCACCCAGCGATACGCTGAAGGCGGTGAGGGCCTGCAGGTTGTCGCTGGCCACGCGCTGGCCGTGTTCGCTCGCCAGGAAAAACCAGTTGCCGCCCCAGGCCACATCGCCGCGCACCACGCCGTGGCCCGGCACGTCGACAGCCACCTGGTGCAGGTGCCGCCAGGCGGGCACATTCCGCACACTCACCGAACCATCGCCATGCAAGGTGGCCGTGACCTCACCGACGGGCGTTTCAATGCGATGCACGCCCGGACTTATCAGCCCCATATGGGCCAGCGAAGCGACCAGCCCTATCGTGCCGTGGCCGCACATGCCCAGGTAACCACTGTTGTTGAAAAAAATGACGCCCGCAGCGCAAGCCGGGTCCACGGGTTTGCACAGCAGCGCGCCCACAATCACATCGCTGCCGCGCGGCTCCAGCACGGTGGCGGCCCGCCAGTCGTCATGCAACTGCGCCATCAAGGCACGCCGCTCGGCCATGCTGCCCTCGCCCAGGTCGGGAAACCCTTCAACGACCAGGCGCGTCGGTTCGCCGCCGGTGTGGGAGTCAATTATCTTGATTCGTTTCATTTGCAGGCCTGTAGGTGATCTTTGACGAGCTTACTTGTTCAAGACAAGGCCCAAAAGGCCAGACAAGGGCTCACATCTCACTGAATATTAATATATTAATGAGATATTAATATCGACTTTACAGGCTATCGGGAAAGTTGCCAAGCCGCGCCTGGCTTTTGGCGTCTTTTGCGTTTTTACGCCGTACGTTTGAAGGCTGCCAGCGAACCTGAACGCCGGCTCAGGCCTCGGCGTGGCTCAATTCTCTGACAAGGCTTGCCAGAGGAGTCTTGCGCCGGGCTTTGACGAAAGCACAGGCGCCCAGAATATTCAGGAGGTCTTCCTGCACAAAAGCATTGCCCAGGTAGATCGGGCTGACGCTGGAGAGATGACGGCGGAAATGCTCAATCACCGCTCGCCTGTGCGTGATGGGCACGACCGTGACCGACGGAGACGTCGCCAACTGCGCCAGGAAGGCTTCCACGTCGGGGCTGCGGTCGGGGTGCATGTGCTGCTCACGCAGGCGGATAAAAACCACGCAATGCCGCAAGCTTTCAAACGCCCACGGCGCGCCCGCCAACGGCGTGCTGTCCACCCGTGCGATCAGCGAAGCGGAGAGCGCCCTCAGGCGGTGATGAAAATCCTGGACGGCGAGTTCGTGAAACTCCACCAGCAGCACACGAACACCGCTTGCGTTGTGCGAGGTATTGAACTCAAAAAAATCTCGGGCACTCATAGGTCCTCCGCTTCGCCGAGGCCGGTAGGGGTGCGATTGACGAGGATAGGAGAGGCACCACCCGGACAGCGTCGCCGCAGTGTGTGCGAGAACGCCGGGGCGTCTACGGGACTTTGTCTGTGCGCAGGCAAAGCTTGCCGGAAACCGTAATTATTTATGCCTCACTGTGCAGGCGTTCACGATCCGCCTGCCCGCAGCGATTGCCCGCCGATCAACAGATCAACAACAAATGTCCGCAGAAAAACATTGCTGGCCTTTTCATACAGACATGATTTTTAGAATCGCCTGGACGCTTCGGCGTTCCTTGTTCTCATCCCAGACAAGGCTGCTCACGCAGTTCACGCCCCTGCAGTGCCCTCTGCTGCAGGGGCTTTTTTTGGCCGGTAAGCAGGGCTCCGGACCGGTCTAGGCCCTGTCCTTCCAGCGCCCTATTTCCCAGGAAGGCAGGCCCCGCAGATCGCCGACCTTGGCGCTCTGGAATTCCGCGATCGCGGGTTTCGCGCCCATCCTGTCATAGGCCTGCTTGACCACCGGTGCGGTTTTAACGAACACGCTTTTCACCTGCGTCCAGCTGAGCGGCTCCGGGATGATCTTCGCGCCCGCAATCATCTTGGAGGTCGCCAGCAGCGACAGCGCGTCGCCCTCCGTCGACCAGGCCCAGCCGCGGCGAAACACCACCTCATCGCGAACCACCTTGGCGCCGTCCGCCGGCGACAGGCCCCAGTAGGACTTGACCAGCTGCGACACGGAAGCCGGGTCGGACTCGCTCAACACATCCACCGCCTCTTGCTGCGCCAGCAAGAACGCCAGCACCAGGTTCGGGTGCTTTTCCAGCAGGTTGTTGTGCACGATGCGGAAGGACCGGTGCAGGTAATAGCCGTCGGGATAAAAAGCCGAGTGCTTCACCGAAGGCAACAGAATGCCCGCGCCCTTGCCTTCCGGCCCGTCGTAATGCGACTCCGTATAGCCGTAGGAATTCATGATTGCCACCGTGCCCGTCGCTTGCGCCTTCAGGAAGGCCGGATAGATGGCCAGCGTGGCGTCCACACCGGCCGGCACCTGCGCCGCCTCGGGCAGGGTCGCCAGATGCACCATGCGAATCCCGTGCGCAGCCGGGTCCGGGTTGCCCAGCTCGTAGCGCAATATCTGCGTGAACGCGTTGTACGGGTCCGCACCCAGCAGCGTGCCCACCGTCTTTCCCTTGAGGTCCTGCACATTGCGGATCGGCGAATCCTTACGCGTGCACAGCAAAAACCGCAGCCGCCCCTCCGCCACCGACACCAGGCTGAAAGGATGGCGCGCCACGATGGCCCGTATCGTCGGCGTGTTGCCCCACATCGCCATGTCGAGCTGGCCCGCGGCCAGCGCCTCCACCTGCGGCGCGGCCGCCGGGTAGGTGCGGTAATCCATCGTCAGGTCGTAGCCGAATTCCGCCGCGTGCTTTTCAAGCAGCCGCTTGTTTATCATGTGTTGCGTCACCGGCGAATTGCCCGCCGCCCATGGCACCCAGCCGTAAGACAGCGTGAACGGCTTGCCGGCCTGGGCACGCGCTATGCGCCCCACCCCCAGCGCGGCGGCCAGGCCCACGCCCTGGCTCAGGCAGCGCCTGCGCGTCAACATCCATCCGCTGTTCATGCCAACCTCTCTTTCCACCCCTGCATCAAAGCAATCCAGGCCTAGGCCGCCAACGCGCCCGCCCGGCTGTGTTTCGCATCGGGTTCATGTTCAATCCGCTCTATCAGTTCATACACTTCATGCAGCTCGCCCTTAGTGCCCAGCGGCACCGTCGCAGCCAGCCGGAAACGGAAATAGCGCGACGCCGCCAGCGCTACCGAGCGGCTGGCCGCGATGTTCAGGCCCAGCGCGTTCGCCTGCCGTGCCAGCGCCCGCGCGTTGTCCAGCGGCGCGCCCACCGCGGTAAAGGTCAGGTGGTCCCAGGTGCCGAAGTTGCCCACCGTGGCGCTGCCGAAATCCAGCCCGAAGCACGGCGGCTTCACGGAAGTGCCAAGCCCTTCGGCCAGCGCCCGCATTGCGTCTACCGCGCGCAAGGCCGCCTCGCAGGCATAACCCGCGGGGTTGGAGACATTCAGCGGCGTGTTCCACAGCGCCACCGCCGTGCAGCTTTCATAGCGGTCCATCATCCCCTTGCCCTGCGCCACCTCCACCGCCAGGATCTGCAGATAGTGGTCGGCATGCGGTGACCAGCTCACCGCCGTCGCGTGCTGCTCATCCAGCGCCGCGCACAGCACCGCCAGCTCACGCTGCTCCACACCCGCCTGCGGCGTCAGACGGTTGGCGATGAAATGCTTCACCAGCGGCCGCGGCACATAGCGCGAGAAACCCTGCAGCGCGATGCGCGCCATCGCCAGCGACTCTTGCAGGCGCCGCACTTCAGAGATATCGCTGTCCTGCGGGATGTCGCTGTCGAACTCGAACTCGCGAATATGCTTGGCCGAACGCACCAGGTTCTTCAAAGGCGTCGCCAGCCGGTTCGCCATCCAGAACAGCATCGGCATCAGCATCAGCAAGCCCGCCACGCCCACTGCCAGCAGCATCCAGCGCATACGCCGCACCTGCGCCAGCAGCAGGTTCTGGTCCGACACCAGCGCCACGTAAGCGCGGTGGTTGAAGACGCCCTCCACCGGCATTACCACCGCCGCAAAGCGCTGGCCCCCCGCGCCTTCCAGCGAATGGATGGGCGTGTCCTCCGGCGCGCCCTCCGCCACCAGTTTTTGCAGCGAGGCGTACAAAGGATCGCCCAGGCTCGCCAGGCTGACCGGCGTGCCCGGCCCCAGCAGTCGGCGCAGCCTGTCCGCCTGCGACCATCCCCAGACACGGCCCAGCCCGTCAAACACCATCAGCTCGGCATGGCTCTCCTCGCCACGCGCATGCAAAAAATCCGACAAACCCGCCACCGTGAACATCGCCGCCGCCACTCCGCCCCGCTGGCCGCTCAGCGGCCGCGACAGCGCCATTCCGTACTCCTCCGGCACCTTCAGCACAAAAGGATCCGTCGCCTGAAAGGTGCCCAGGTTGAGCTCACTCGCGCTCTGATACCAGGGGCGCACGCGCGGGTCATAACGCTCACCCCAGGGCCGCCGCTGGCTCGCGATCGCCGTCATCTGCTGGTCGTAAAACACCCACTCCTCGGTGCGCTTTTGCCGCTCGTCCACCCGGATGATCTGCAGCGCGTAACGCGCCTCCGGCAACGACTTGGCCCAGGCCCGGTCGCGCGCCGTGCGCAGCGCCATGCTCTGCTGGAAACTGCCGTCAGGGTAGCCGAACACCAACGAGCCGATCTGCGGATAGCGCTGCTGCATGGACATCTGCATGCGCAGCACCGAAATATCGTTCTCGCCCTCCAGCCCCGCATGCGGGTCGTTGGCGGTCGCCTCCAGCCAGGCCCGCGCAGGTTCCTGGAAGCGCAGCAACTGCTCCTGCGTGCGCCGGCCCAGCTGCTCCAGCTCACGCTGCGCGCCGTCAAACACAATGCGGCTGGCCGCCATCTCCGCCAGCGCCATGAGCGCCACCACCAGCACCGTCACCAGCGCAGCGTATGTCCAGAACAGGTGGGCTCGAATCGACCTGGCATGAAAGCTCGGTATCTTCATCACCGTTGTCTCCCTGCGGTGCGTATTTGCAATGCAAGATACGCCGCGCTAATGGCTTTGACAAGGTGATTGATACCGCCTTTAGAGGGCGATGAAGGCTTCGCACACTTTGTGACGTTTGCGGGTCGGCCGGCGTACCGTGAGGCCTCCTGCAAATGGAGGAGGCGGAGGCGCGAAGAAGGGCTTAATGTCACGTACGGCTTACGCGGGGCGTGCGATTCGGGGCAGAGCCTTACCGAAAGGGATTAATCGGCGCGTCACCTTGGATTGGTGCGTTAACTCAATGTCACAAATCCCTGTGGCGTTTGATCCCGTAATGCTCGTTAACAGGCATCTGCTTGATCGTGAAAGTGATGCCCAGGCACATTGCCGCTGCCATGACGCATCCCATGAAACCTGGCAGGTCAAAGCGGCAGGCTGGCCGCTTGATGCTGATCTCTGTCGCTGGTGTTGTCCAGATTTTTGTCCGCATCCCCTAGCTAAAACGCTGTCGGCCACCCTACAGAATTCAGACTTTGTAGACGAGGTATTTGGCGCCGAAATAATTGAACCCCATGGCGATACAAGAAGCCACGGCCACAGCCAGCAGCGGCAACGCGCTGGCTACCGGTACGAATCTCACCAGAGCATAGAACGCCGCAAAATTTAGGGCGCTGCCTATGATCTGGATCGACACATATTGGAAATATTCGCGCTGCACCGACCGGGTAATACGGATATTGAAGGTCAGGGTCCGATTGAGCAGCCACGTGACGACCGTAGCCGGTAAAAATGCCAGCAGGCGGGATGTCAACAGATCAAGCTGCCAAAAACGGTAGCACCACCAGAACAAGCCGGCATCAACTGCGAACCCGGCCGCTCCAACGCAGGCAAAAACCAGCACCTGGACACTAGGGCATGGAGGACGAAGACGGATCACGGCTCAATTCCGGCGCGCCAGCAACGCCAACTCAAAGTTCATCTTGTGCTGGTGCGCGATGCTGTCCATGGTTAGAGCGACCGAAAACATTACCACCGCCACGATTTCGAGCGCAGCTGCCAGCACTGCCAACGGCAGGTGATAGATGTGGCGGAAGAGCAGCCAGTCGTGAAACACCGGGATGCTCGCCACCAGACCGAGCGCCATCAGGAGGATGGCGATGATTCCAAAAAAAGTAAATGGCTTGTAATAGCGCAGGATTTGAAAGATGGCGAAGAGTACCTTGGCGCCGTCGGCCAGCGTGTTGAGCTTGGAAAAACTTCCCGCAGGTCTGTCCACGTATTCGATCGGTAGCTCGACGATGCGAAATCGCTTGTCCAGCGCATGCAGTGTCATGTCGGTTTCGACCTGAAAGCCATCGACCATAACCGGGTAGGTCTTGACGAAGGTTTTGCTGAACGCCCGGTAGCCACTCATGATGTCGCGCAGACCCGAGTCAAAAAAGAAGTTGATGAGGCGTCTGACCAAATCATTGCCAAAATTGTGGAACCGGCGTTTGTTCTGGCCGGCGTAGTGGCCGCCGGAATGTCGGTCGCCTACTACCATATCCGCGCAGTTTTGCATCACGGGGGCCAGCAAGTCGGCGGCTCGTGCCGCCGGGTAGGTCAAGTCAGCGTCGGCGAGCAGGTAGATATCGGCGTCAATGTCCGTGAATGCGCGGCGCAAGGCATTGCCTTTGCCTTGTCGTTGCTCGGCGATCACTGCCCCCGAATTCCCCAGAGTGAGGAGTGTCTGACAGGCGATGGCGGCCGTGTTATCGCCGGAATTGTTGTCGATGACAAAAATTCTGGCATCCGGCAATGCTCTATGGAACTCGCGGATGACTGCTTCGATCGTCAGCGCCTCGTTATAGGCCGGCAGGATAACGGCGATCGTCTTGTGCGTGGGCAGCATGACTTTTTCATGCATGAGGTGGGAAATCAAGGTTGGGACTCGATACGACAGAATTGATAATGGTCCTGACGGGTGCCGACCCAGGAGGCGCGGCGGACACAAGACGCGGTGTTGACGTGAAGCGCGTAGTTTTTCATGGCAAAGTTGGCTTTTTGTGCAGCGATATCGCGGTCCTCGGCGGCCAGGTCGCGCCGGCGGGCGGGGTCCAGTTCAAGCTGGCAAGGCGACGGGGAATCCGCGCCGGCGGTCATGAGCGCGTTCAGACGCGAATTGCGCCCGACGGCCCAACGCACGGTTTGGCAGCCCCAGCCGTTACTGCGAAGCCCGAATGATTCGAGCAGCCCGTTGAGGCGCGCAATGCGCTCTGGGCGATTGTCCTTGCTGGCCTCGAAGATCGCATAGGTGTTGTCGCTGCGCGCCTGAATGATCGCCTTCGCTTTTGCGATGTAAGCCGGTGATTCAGGGAAGGATGAGGCCAGCGACAGGGCGCGTACCCCAGGGGGGAAAAAGGGTAGCAACCAGGCGTGCTGGCCTGACTGCAGGATGACGATGGCGGTGCGTTCAGGCGCGGGCAAGGTCGGCACCTCCACCCGAAAGGCCCGTTCGGCCAGACCCACGTTGCCCCAAGTGGTGTGAGTCAGCACGACGACCACGCCCCCGCCGACGAGCACGAACTTGATGAAGGTACGCGCGAAGACGGGCTTGAACAGGTGATAAGCCAGAAGCCAGATGACCAACGGCGCCAGCATCTCCATCGGGACAAGGTAGCGGTGAATGCTGAAAATCAGCATCCAGAGGAGATAGCTAACGCTCGTAAAGACCAAGAGAAATTTCGCGCTGGACGACAAGGGTAAGCCTGCCGGCACACAGGCCAGCGGTGAACCCGCCCAGCGCCGCCAGCTAGCCAGTGCGGCCCAAGCCAGAACCAGCACATAAAGAACCGGGAGGGCGATCTGGTGGAGTGGTGACTCACCCACTCGCCCGGGACGCCAGGCAAACACGAAGGGGAAGGCCATCGCCTCAGCGACGCTGGTGGGCCTCCAACGCATGTCCCCCACACTGATACCGGTGGCCATGTCCGATCCGAACAGGTTGTTGAACTGTGGGAACAGTGGGTTGCCGAACACTGACCACATCTTCAGGAACCAATAGCCACCGGTAAGCGTGAGGCCTAGAACCACGCCGACGCTCAACCACGCGGTAACTCGATAGCGATGCACGCCCGGCGTTGGAAATGCAAACAACAATGCGATGGATGCAGCCAGGGCATACACCGCGTTGGTTAGCTTCAGGCCGGCCGCCGCACCGAGCAAACATCCCGCCAGCAGCAATGTCAATCGGCAACGGCGGTCACCTGGCGCCAGCCGCCCCCATCTGCGTACCAGCAAGGCGATGGCAGCCAACACCAGCACGGAGGTGACGTTGTCGCCCATGGTGTTGCCGAGTTCGGACAGAAACACGGCACTGCAGCAACCACAGAGGGCGAGGAGTACCGCAGCCACCCGGCGGTAAGTGCCGATCTGGACCACGGTGCCCGTGATGAGCAGCAGACACACAAAATTGAGGCCATGGATCCAGCCCATCAGGCCCGCCACCACCCACGCGGGCCAGTGTGTCGCCATTAAGTAATATGGGACGTCCAACAAGGGGTTGAAGTAGCTCTGGAAACCTGCGGGTGCCAGGTCTTGGCCGACCAGGCCGTTTAACCAAGCATAGGGGTTATAGAGGTGGTAATTGAGCAGGTCCCAGTTGGCGTCCTGCCCGATCAATAGGGATAGCAAGCCAAACATCGTGGGAACAACAACCATGGCCTGTTTAAACAGGCCAGACGTTTCCAGCCTCTCCATCGCACGTACATACCAACCTGGCAACAATCGCATTTCACCAATCTCATGGTTCGCCTGTACATCGTCAGGCATTGAAGGACAGTGGCTCCATCGGCCACGGAATAGTCTTAGGGCTACGCTGAATAAGCCCCGTCAAAGCACCCACTCGGGTTGATGACGGAGCGACTCCGACTCACCACGTCGCCGAGCGACTTGGCTTGTGGCCCCTGGGCCTCCGGTTGTCGTAGCTGAGGGTCACGTCGCATTGGCATTTGCCCGTGCCCTTGGCGCCGTTTTTGTCGGCTGACAAGGACGGCCGGAACGGAAAGCCCTGCTTGTAATTGATGACTATGTCGTTCTGGTCCGGCTCCGTGCCGCTAACTGAGAAGCGCGTGACAAGGTCAGCACTCGACTTTCTTTGGGACTCATTCATTGACATGTCGGAACTATTAACGAATTTTTGGTGGCCGCGCTCTTTCACTTCCTGGTGCATTCCGGCACCCGGGTCACCGGTGCCGGCCTTCCGTCTCTGAAGGTGATGACGATCTTGCAAGACTTCGGACCATCGGCAAGCAACTTCACCAGGTATTTTTCACCCGCCTTTGGCACGACGGCTTGCGCGGCGACCTCGCAGCGCGAGCCCGGGTAATACACAGACGTAGCCATTGCACCGACACCCGTAGGCATCGTCTGCGGGCGTATGTGCCATCCACCAAATATTACAAACTTCTGGTCGGCCGGCGCCGAGACCTTCCAGACCGCCTTGCTGTCTTCGCTGCGCAGATAGGAGTCAGGCTGCTGAAGGTAAGGCACCGTGTCGTAGTCAGTGCAGCGGTTGCTGTCAGGGTTACGGTACTTCGCGATGAAGCCCGTGTTGACACCGAACTCCGACTGAAATTCAAATTCCGGATCTGTCGGCGACGCGGCTACATATTTGTAGCTTGGCTTGGGGTAGGTGGTACAGGCTGCGAGCAAGACTGTGGCGGCTAGCAACACGATATTGCAGAAGCTGGTGGTTTTCATCTTGATTTTCTCCGGGACGCTATGTGACATTAGTCCCTCACTACCGGCTATCGAATGCATAGCAGATCACGAGATCTCTAACATGGGAATCGGGCGTGGAATTTCATTCGCAACGGCTGAAAGCTAAAAGCAGGGCCTCACCGACAACAATGGGCGAGCTATCAGCTGGAATGAAAACATCTTCAATTCCGTCGTCTTTTTCTCGACCCCAGCTTTCGAGTTTTTCGTGGCGCATGGGCGAAATTTCCATACACCGTCCGCCACACGAACACCGCAATTAGCCATGCTTTTGAATAAAGCTCGTTTGGATTTGTAGCCGTGTCGCTCAATAAGAGCCTGAATCCATGCTTCGTACTCTCGCTGCCCTTTGTTGTAGTCAAAAAATTTATCCAGCTCGTCTAACTCTAGAAAACGACTGTGCGATAACGCATCCAATAGGGCTACCCCCAACTCGTCTGCGCTAGCTTCGGGGCCGAGAGTGTGCTGCTTACCGCTTAAATCTCGACCGCTACCCCGGTATCCCGACCAAGTTTCAATGAGATAAAAGTCTCCGTTCCAGTAGGTTGAGGCCCATCTTTGTTCCTTGACCTCGTTCATTTCATTCACACCGACTGAAAGCCAGTAGTAAGGCCTCGCCTACGACAGCGGGTGAGCTGGCAGCCGGAATGAAAACGTTTTCAATTCCGTCGTCTTTTTCTCGGATCCAGCCTTCTAATTTGCTATGGCGCATGGGAGTAATTTCCATCACACCATCTACTACACGAACGCCACAGTTCGCCATGTTTTTGAACAGGACTCGCTTGGACTTGTATCCGTGTCGCGTAATAAGCGATTGAATCCAATCTTGATAACCCTGCCGCATTTTCTCGGGGTCAAAGAATTCATCAAGCTCTTCAACCGACAGTTGACGACTATGCGACAGCGCATCTAAAAGTACGGTACCTAGTTCTTCCGTGCTCGCATCAAGCTTGAGGACGTGTTGCTTTCCCCTCAAATCTCGACCGCTCCTTCTATAACCAGACCAAGTCTCGATAAGATAAAAATCATCATTCCAATATGCCGATGCCCATTTTGTTTTCTTGACTTCATTCATACTATTTCACCGCCGTTATTACTACCTTGACACCTTGGCTCTGCCCATATTGAATAGCCCTTTGGATCTCTTGCCACTGTGCCGGCGTTGTGCTGGCTGGCACTGCGACCTGCAGTTCGCGCGAGGCAATATCCTTACCAAGCAACTCCACAGAACCCAGTCGGGCATCCGTAAATTTGGCAGCTTTGTCTATATCCCCCTTAAGCGATGTGTAGATTTGCGTCGGCTTAGAGAGCTTAGCGGCAGTCATCGTATCTAGGGTTTTAGCGCTGATTGCAACGCCTGTTACGTCATTATAAAAATCGAATGTCTCAAATCCAGCAGGAAGCCTATTTTTTGCAGGCATTTGCGACGCAAGGAAGTCCTCCCAAGGCATGCCTTGCGCCTGGAGACCCTTGCTCCACATAACTTTGATGGCGGTGTTGTCCGCAGCCGTTGTCCATGTGGGCAAAGGGTTGGCCGGGAGATCAATGATCTTGCCCGCGCTGTTCAGCAGCTTCACTTCACCCGTCGCGGCATCAACGATTGCCTTGGTTTGCGCCGGTATGCCGGGCATCTCAAAGGGCGCATACCCTTCCGGTGCCCAGCGCGTCACGCCGCCAGTGGGGCGCGGCATGCCATTGACGTATTCCATAGATGCGAGAAATACCGTGGCATCCCGATAGGCAGAGAACGCCTGCGTGTTCTGGCTCTGGACAAACTGATAGCACTTGGCATCGCCAGAAGAGCAGAAGTCCGCAGGATTAACGCCCAAAGCACCCGCGACGCCTGCAATGAATTGCCCTAAATTTGAGGCGTCACCGCTTGAAGCCCACTCAGCAACGGCGTTTTTTGCGCCCGCCTGTTGCGAGGCGCTGATTTCACTCCAATATGCGTAGACACCATCTACATTGCAACCTGCTGTGGCCTTGCAACGCGCAAGATCTTCGGAAAAACCGCGAAGCTGGCTGCTCCGTGCATTAGCTGGATTATGTTTTAGGTAGTTATTGACCGTGGCGTTGTTGGCAATCACCGCACCTAAGCCTGCTCCACTAGTTCCACCCGTTGCCGCGCCAATTGCAGCGCCCGCCAGAGTTGAACTTGCACTCAGTAGAGTATTGAAATCCTGATTCGGCGTTCCATCCTGGTTGTAGCGGGGGATTCCCTGTTCTTTTAGATAAGCCTCGATGACCGGCAGCAGCTGCTCGTTGAGCGCTCCGACCGCAGCCCCCGACAAAGCACTGGTCCCTGCCACCTTGGCCTGTATCACACCAGCCAAACCGTGCAAGGCCGTTTTCTGCCAGCTGCCTTCTGGCCAGTTGTTCTTCTGCGCCAAGTCGCCAATGGCATTCGTGATGACGGCACCGATGTACTGCGCGGCCTGGGCGTTCTCTTTGGCTTTCTGCTGCTGGGCTTGCAACTCCTGTGCCTGTTGCAGGGTCAGGGTGTTCTTCAGCGCGCCGTTGGCTGTTGACGCGTCGCGGCTTGTCAAGGTGGCGACGTTCTCTTCACTTTGCTTGTCTCCTCCCGTGATGGTCACTTGCGCCGGGCTGATCACGCTTTGGGTTACGCCACTCTGACTGCCGGTTTCTGGCAGGCCGGTGTTGCCCATGGCGTTGGCGAGCACGTTGTTGGTGAGGTTGCTCGCCAGGTTGCCGGCCATGCTGGCGCCGCTGCTGAAGCTCAGGCTGGTGCTTTCACTTTTGGCGCTGGTGTCTTGCTGATTCTTCAGGTCGCTGAAGGTCAAGGCCGAGGTTGTCAGCTTGTTCTTGCTGCTGTCGGCCTCACTCGTGATGGCGGCGCCCTTGAGGTCGGTTGCGCCGGCCACCTTGATGTCGAAGCCGCCGGTGCCCGCAGCGATGCCGCTTTGGCCGACCGCGCTCAGGTAGTTGTGGTCAACTTCCTGTTTGCTGGCGCTGAGGTTGCCGCTGACGGTGGTGCCGTAGCAGAACGGGGGAATACACAGGCTGAGCCCGAAGCCTCCGGTGGTCTGCTTGCTTTCGTAACTGCTGCTGTCCTGCAGCGTCTCGACCTTGAGCTTGCCGCCTACATCCATCTCTACGGTCTTGCCGGCCAGCTGCGCGCCTATCAGATTGGTGTCGCTGCCACTCTTGACGCTGAGCTTGTTGGTGGCCGCGACCTGGGTGTTGTCATAGGTGGTCTCGCTGCCGTCAGCATGGCCTTTGGCGTTGTTCGCGCCGATCTGGAAGCTGATGCCGTTTTGTTCACCGAAGCCGAAGGTTACGCCAATGCCGGCCGAGCTTGAGTTGTTCTTGCTCTTGAGCTCGGCGGTGTTCTGCGCGGCGATGAGGTTCACATCCTTCGCGGCGTCAAGCGCGATGTTCTGCGCCTGCAGCTTGGCGCCGACCATGTTGATGTCGCTCTCGGTGGCCTTGATGTCTATGCTCTGGCCCTGAATGTTGGTGCCGCGCTGCTGGGTGGTGCTCTGGCGGCTGTCCTGGCTGCTGCTGCTCGTACCCAGGCTCACGCTCACCCCGAAGGCGCTGTTGGCGGGATCGCTGGCGCCGCCGGCCTGGATTTTGTCGGCAGCCGCTTTGGCGTTCGCGTTGATCGCTCCCACACTCGCGCCCGATGTGCCCGATGCCAGCTTGTAAGCGTCGTAGCCGGCCTTGAGTGCCGCAGCGCCCTGCAGCCGGCTGTTATCGCCTTGCTGGGCCTGTGTGATGAGGTCGCCAACCTGTGTAATCTTGCTGCCGATCACGCCGGTGAGCTGGCTGCCCACGGTCAGGCTCTTGCTCTCAGCATGAAACTGGCTGCTGCTGCTGTTGGCGGCGGCCTGCAGATCGACCTTGTTGGCGCTCAGCTTGACCGTGTCGCCGGCCAGCAGGTCGGCGCCCTGCGTCGTGAGGTTGCCCTGGCCCGTACCCTTGTACTGGGCATCGGTGCCGGCCGTCAAAGTGAGGTTGCCGGTGTTCGCGCTTAGCAGGCTGGTTGCCGAGGTTTTGCTGTTGCCGTTGCCGTCCTGTTCAGCGTCGGTTTTGCCGAACATGGTGAAGCGCCCGCTAAGGCCGGGCGAGATGCCAATACTCGTTGAGCTGCTGTGCGAATCGTTTTGCGTGTTCTCGATGTTGGTGGCGGCCAGCACGTTGATGTTGCGGCCGGCGCTGACCGTGACATCGCGATCGGCGACGACAGCACTGGCATTGATGCTGGCGTCGCGGCCGGCCACCACATTGACGTTGCCGCCGCTGACAGTGCTGCCGGTCTGGGTGACGATTTGCTGGTTCTGGTTCTGGTCTTGAGAGCTCTTGCCGTAGCTGATACCGGACATCAGGCTTCCAGAGAAGCCGCTCTTCTTTTCTTCACGGAAACTGTTGCGGGTGGCGGTGCTGGTTGCCGCTTCAATCGTCACGTCGTTGACGGCCGCCAATGTGGTCTGGCCATTACCGACCACCGAGCTGCCTCGTACTGTGAGGTTATTTCCGGCGCTGATGTTGACGGCGTTGCCGCTCAGACTGCTGCCTACAGCAATATCGGAGCGTCCGGTGTCATGCCCCGTCTGGCTCTTGCTGCTGAGGAAGCCGCTGCTCTTGGTCTGGTTAAAGAGGTCGAACTCGCCTTTCTCGCGAGCCTCAACAATGTTGACATTGTTGGCGGCCACCACGTTGAGCTGGCCGGTGACGGCGTTGACGCTGGAGCCCTGTACGGTGATGTTGCCTTTGCTGCCGTCTGGTGCGGTCTGCAAGGCTGCCAATGTGACGTTGCCGCCGGCCAGCAGGTTGCTACCGACTACGCGTTCTTGCGCGGTGTGGTCGTTGCGCACATAGCCCTTGGCACGCATGTTTTCGTCTAGCTGCGTGGTATCGGTGGCAGCGACGATGTTGAGATTGCCGCCGCTGATGATGCTCAGGTCCTGACCGACCCCAAGCTGTGCCCCTCTGAGGGTGGTGTCTGCGCCGGACGACAAGGCCAGGTTGCCGCCGGCCTGCAAGGTGCTGCCCAGGTTGGTTGTGCCCTGTGTGCGGCGCACGCCCATGGAACTCGCGTCTAGCGTGCTCTGCTGGGTCTGCACGGTGTCCACTACCAGGTTGGCGCCGGCAGCGAGGCTGGCACTACCCTGCGCAGACACCAGCGCGCCGGCGAGCTTGATGTCGCGGCCGGCGTTGATGAGCACGTCACCTCTTGAGACGACACTGCCTTGCGGCCCGACTTCGGTGTTGCTGCCGCTGACATTGCCAGCAATGGTCTGGCGGCTGGCGCTGAATTGGCGTGTGACGGCATCAATCTGGATGTCGCGGGCAGCGGCAAGCTGCACGCTGTTTCCGCTGATCATGCCGGAGCGGTTGATGATGTCGGTGTCCGATACGACTGTGGTTGCGCCGCGGCTGGCGTCGATCAGGCCCAGCTCATTGGTGATTTTGTTGGCGGCGAGCAGGATGCTGTCCTGGGCCTGCAGGGCGCCGCGGTTGGTCAGGTCGCCCTGGGCGGTGATGCTGACGCTCTTGCCAGAGATGAGGGCCCCGGTGGGGTGCAGGTCGGCCGCGTGCACCCGGCTCAGATAGACCACGGGCACCAAAGCCTTGGTGGTCCGGCCATCGGTGAAGGTGACATCCTGCTCGACCAGCCAGACCATGTCGCTGGTGAGGCTGGCGATCTGCTCGGCCGTGAGAGCAATGCCGGGCCGCAAATTCCATTGCTGTGCCACGGTGACAGCGCTGGCCATCAGGGCCTGGTATTGCGCTTCTTCGCTGGCGTAGCCGTCCAGGAAGCGACGTCCGGTGAGCTGGCCGACCTGGTCGCGGATCAGCTTTTGTTCAAAGAAACCATCGCCCAGCCGCTTCTGGAGGGTGGCCGGGTCATAGCTCAGGGCGCTGAGCATGTAGTCGCTGGAAAGCCAGTTTTTGTAATTGGCGAAGCGTGGATCGCTTTCAATCAGGTAAGTCAGACTTGGGTTGCGCGGCGGGGGAATCGTCAAAGCGCCCGGGAGGCCGGGGACCACCCCCGCTGCAGCCGAGAGTGAAGCCAGGGACGGCAAGACAAAGGCTGTTCCTGCCGGCCCCGGTGTGGCCGCGCCGCTCGCATTCGACTGTCCTGGCAAAGCGTTGGTGTTGACCACCGAACCGGCGTAGATGGCGAAGGTTCCGCCCGCGCTCATCGTGCCGCCGACCCGCCCTATCACAGCGGTGCTGGACTGAGGCGCCAGGCTCTGAGTGGTGGCGGCCCCAAAGTTGCGGTTCCAGCGAAAGACGGAATACTCGTCGACCAGGGTGTCACGATTGAGCACGGCGCCGGTATTGGTGACGCTGGCCGTCTGGTAGCTGCCCAGCGGGTCAGCATTGCCTATCGTCACATTGCCGCCGGCCATGATGCTGCCGTATTCATTGCGCAGGTTGCCGACGTTGCGCAAGATGAGGTCGCCGCCGACCAGCACCTTGGGCTCGGGCTGCAGCACGCCTTGAAGCTGTGTGTCCGTCACAGTCGTGGTGGTGGTGCGTTCGGTTTCCACCATCCAGCCGCCTATGAACATCCCGGGCTTTTCGGCCAAGGGGTTGATGTGGATGGCGGGGTCGTACCAGCTGAGGTCGGCATAACCGGCCGCGCAGAAACCGGCGAAGTTGTCGATGTAGTTTCCGTATTCGCACATCCAGTAGCCGTTGCGCTTGACCAGGGTCTTGGTGCTGCTGCTGGTGGTTGTGGTGACTTGCGGGGCTGCGCGGGTGTTGACAAGGGTTCCCGCGGCGATCTGCATGTTGCCGTCGGCCTGCAACAGGGAGGCGTCGTTGTTGACCAGCGTCGTCCGGTTAAGCAAGGTGCCGTCGGCGTCTTTGCTGCTGTTGGCCGCAATGTCCATGTCGCCCAGGCTGTACACGCTGGCGCCGCCGGTGTTGTTCAGGGTGTTGGTGACATACAGGTTGATCTTGCTGGTGCCGCCGATCAAGGCGCTGGCGCCCTGGTTGTTCAGCGTGGCGGCGTTGACCGTTACGGTGTCGCCCACGAGCCCGCCGCCGTTGTTGTTGACAGTGGTTGCGGTGACAGTCAGCGCATTGCCCTCGATGCGGCCGCTAGCCTGGTTATTCAGCGTGGTGGCCTGCACCGTGGTTTGCGCACCGGCAATCTGGCCGGTGTTGTCCAGGGTGCCGGCGGCGGCGACGTCCAGCAGGCTGGTGGCGACGATGTTGCTGCTGTTGGTGAGATTTTGCGTAGCGCTCACGCTGGCGGTGCCGCCTTCAATGCGGCCGGTCCCCAGGTTGTTGATGCTGCCGCCCGCCACCGTCAAATTCTGGCCTGCAGCGACCACACCGTCGGTGTTGTTCAACTGGGTGGCGGCAGTAACGCCGGCGTTCTGCACGGCCGTGATCTGGCCCCGGGTGTTGGTGAGCACGGGGGCGCTGAGGGCAATGCTGCCGTTGCTGGTGATTTTGCCGTCGGTGTTGTTAAGAGAGGCGCTGGCGTTGATGCTGCCATTGCCCGCACCGGTCTGGAGGATCAGGCCGCTGATGTTGGAGACGTCGCGTGCCGTGAGGTTGAGCTGGCCGGCGGATACCTGGGCGCCATCGGTGCGCAGCGTTTGCGAAGTATTAGCCGTCAGGGTTCCGGTCGCGGACACCGTGGCCCGGCTGGCGTCGATATTGCCTGCGGTGGCGGCAAGATTGAGGTTTTGCGATTGAAGCTTTCCATCCGTCAGGTCAATCTGGCTGGCCGAGATGCTGGCGTTGCCGCCCGCTGCGCTCTGCCCGTTCAGCGCCACCGCACCTTGCGCCGCCACATTCAGGTCACCGGCGGTACTGAGGCTGCCATCGGGGTTCAGGCCAGCAGCCAGCACGGACCCTGCGGCCGAGGTGATTTGCGCGGCCGCACCAGTGGCCTGCAAAGTCGTGTTGCCTTGCGCGGCAAGGGTTCCCGTGTTGCTGATATCACCTTGGGCGTTGATGGCGGTGTTGCCGTTCGCATAAATCGTCGCGCTGTTGGTGACCGCGCCTGTCGTCGTGATCTGCGCATTGCCTGCCGCTTGCAGAACGCCCTGGTTGGTCAACCAGCCGTTGGACTGCATCACGAAGTCACCGCCCGTGGCTTTCACGATACCGGCATTGCGCGTGCCCAGCCCGGCTTCGGTGCCGACCAGGTAAATTTTCCCGGCATACATGCCGCCCAGTGCGGCGATGTCCAGCATGAAGGTGGGCGCTGCTTCGGTGCTGGCAATCGGCGTGGCGGCGTTGGGGTTGGCGGCGCTGACCTCGTTGGCGCCCGTGGTGACATTAAGCTGCTGGGCCCAGATGCCGGCGTTGACCTTCACGGCGCGCGCCAGGATGTCGGTGTAGCTGGCCGTGCGGGTGTCCAGGCCGAGGCCTTCAACCACCACAGTGCCGCGCTGCACGCGGAAGCTGTCCAGGCTGCCGCCATTGGCGTTGTTGATGACGGGCACGCCTGTGGTCAGAGTCACCCTGTCCGCGTTGATGAAACCACCGCCATTGACGCTGATACCGGCCGGGTTGGAAATGACAACGTCGGCGCGCTGTCCGGCCACTTCGACATAGCCGCGCAACTGGCTCGGATTGACGGAATTGACCTCGTTAAGAATGACGCGGGCGCTGCCGCCGGCCAGCGCTGCATTGGCCGGCACCCAGCCGCCCAACTGGGTTTGCACATTGGTGCGGCTGTTGTTGAGGATGGCGCCCTGAGGGTTGACATCAAACTGGGTGTAATTGTTGCGGCTGACACCGGCGGCCGAGGGCGCCGCGATATTTACAAGGGGCACGCCGTTGGGGGCAGCCTGCAGAGTGGGTCGCTGACTGCCTGGAGCACTGGGGTTGGCAATGATCTGGGCCTCAGCCGCCGTGAAGAACGCCATGGCCGCTAGCGCGCAGGCGGTCAACACCGTAGTCGCCATCGAACGCTGAAGCGGTGAACTTCTTCCGCCATCGCCGCCCCTGCCCTGCGCTGCCGCCGTTTCCGCGACGGCCATCAGCTGGCCACGGCTGGCGTTGAAGACAATACGATAAAGATTTTTATTCATGTGGCTGCTCGATGGGGAAACTGGGGAAACAGGGGAACTGTCGTTGCCCGGTTAAAAGCTGTAATTCAGGTTGAAACCGACCGTGGTGCTGGCCGTGCGATAAAACTCGGGTTTGCGCACGGGTGCGCCGGCAAATAGCTCGTACTGCAGGTTTTTGACGCTGCCGCGCAGCCCTATCACCATGCCGGTGAGCCGCTTGCCCACCAGAAGCTCGCTGCTGGGACCGCTGACTTCACCGTGGTCCAGCCCAAGATAGATTTCCTGGCCGGAACCGCCCAGCGCCGCGCTGACTTCGTTGCGGATCAACCAGCCGCGCTCGGCGGAAAGGCTGCTTTCGCCGTCAAAGCCACGCACGGTGTAGCGCCCACCAATGGCAAAGCGATCTTGCGGCGTCAAGGGCGTGCGGTTTTGCTGCCAGCGCCAGCTGCCGGTGTAGCGCAGCTTCTGGTCGGCGATCTTGAAGGGCCAGCTGAGGTTGGCATCGGCAGTGACCAGCGCAAAGCGGGAAGTTCCGTCGCCGAAGGGCTCCTCCGGGGCCGGCTGGGACCCAAAAGCGCCCGTGCCGCGTTTGTAGGCCAGGTTGCCTTCCAGCGTGGCATTGCCGATGAACTCTTTGTGGCCCACGCCAGACTCCCAGCCGCCAACCGCGCGGCGCTGGTTGAGAATTTCGGTATCGTCAACGAAGTTGCTGGATTTGCGCTGCCAGCCTTTGAAACTGATGGTGGTTTTGCGGCTGGCATCTCGGTAGACCAGGCGCGACAACTTCACCTCGGCGTTGTCGCTGGTGCCCCGGTACACGATGTCACCATTCAGGCCAGCCACAGTCTGGAAGTAGCGGCTCTTGCTGGCGGTGAGGCCGAGCGTCCAGTAACCCCAGGGCAGCGAATAGTGCACGACCCCGCCGTGTGTTCCGCGCTCGCCGGCTTCGCCGCCGCCCATGTCATGGTTGAAGGTGGCATAGAACAGGTCGTTGAGCGTCCACCAGTTGTCGTAGCTGAGAGTCACGCCGCCCTGGTACTTGCCAGTGCCTTTGGTGCCACTGTCGTCGGCCGACAGGGAGAGCCGGAACGGAAAGCCCTGCCTGTAGTTGATGACTACGTCGTTCTGGTCCGGCTGTGCGTTGTCGCCTGAGGCAGGTGCGATCTTGAAATCGGCTTGGGCAGTGGGTACGCGCTGGAAGTTTTCGAGCGCCTGTTCGATGTCGCGCACGTTCAGGATGTCGCCAGGCTTGGCCGGAACGGCGTTCCAGGCTGTCGCTCTCGGGTCAACGGGCTCGGCAAAACGGATGGCATGGATGCGTCCGGGCAGAACCGTGAGCACCAATGTCCCCGCGCTCAGGTCTTGCGGGGCTATCAGCACCCGGCTGGTCACAAACCCCTTGGCAATCACGGCGTCGTTGGCACGCTTGAGCACCACGTCCATCGCTCTTGCGCCCAGGCATTTGCCGACGGGCTCATCGTCCCCCGCGCCGCCGGCCAAAGCCGGGGTCAGCCAGGTAAACCGGGCAAGGTCTTTTGCGGCAGGACTTTGCAGCTGGATGCGGTTGATCCGAAAGCAGGGAGACTCGCCGTCGGGCAAGCGCGCGGGCGCCAGGCTGGCTGGAGCCGGTAGCCGGACATCCCGGCCACGCTCTTGCTGCTCGCGGATTTGCGTTTCCCTCTCCTGGGCGCGGCGCTGTTCCTGGTCGGCGCTGCTGCGCGGTGCGGGCTGGGCCCAGGCATGGCCGGTCAGGACGGCCATGGCCACGGCGGCGCAGAGATTGCGCGTGCCGCCGTGGGGTCTTGTGACAGATTGTTTGGTGCGCTGCCGCACCTGCTTGAGTGGTTTACCCAAGTCCTCGTGTGGCTTTGCCAATCACGCTCTCCCTGAATTGCTTTTTTTGTGATGCCGCGCCGTGCGCCCGACAACTGCAACCAAGTGTAATTTTTAAGAGCGCGGAAAGTTGTAACTTCGTCTTGTTGCGGGCAATTGCTGTTGGTTTTTTAGCCAAATCCACGGCAAATTATTAGAGCCCTATGCTTTATCCGGTGCAGCGAGTCTTTGCACCCGCTTTTATGAATGCCTTTGCAAGTTCAAGCTCGCGGCAAACCACCCAGGGCATAAGTTCGGATTTTCTGGCTGAGATCTTCAAGCGCTAAGACCATGGGAATGTCATACCGCTCACACACGGCATCCACATTTCCTTTTCGCCAATAGCCCGAAGGGCAACAGACGACGGCCTTTTGTTCACGGGCCGCGAGCCCGAGTTCCAGCAAGGTGACGGGGGCTTGCGATTGCGGCGCAAAGTAAAACGCAATCAGTCCCGCCGCCTCCATGGCGTCCAGCTCCCATTCCACCTGCTCCCGGAACGGCGGGAAGGAGGCCTCTGGCAACCAGGTCGAATCCCATTGAGTCCGGCGTGGATTGAGCAATATCCCGGGGCAGTCGGCAAGAGACAGATTCAGTTCAGCTTGCCAGTCAACACTCTTCCCGAGGTCGATGGAGCCTGCCAGGAACACCGCGCGGTCAAGCGACAGGGTAGAAAGACTGGCAGGTGGCTGGACAAGTTGCATGTGTGATCAGAATCAAAAAACCCAAAAGCACAGACCCAAAGCACAGACTCAAATCAAATTCAAATTCAAATTCGACTCAAATTCGATTCGTCAGCGAAAAGAAAAAATCCAGCATGTGGAAGTGATCGTCGTGGAAGCGCTCTTCCATCGCGGCCAGGTTTTCAATCGGCACCCACTCCGCCATCGCCGCATCGTCGGCCGCCTGCACTTCCGGCAAGCGGCGCGCACCCAGGTCAAAGAAATGGGCATGGGTGATCACGCGGCCGCGCAGGCTGCGGTCCGGGTGGTCGAAGACATGGACGGCCTTCAAGGCGTTTTTCATGTCGCCTTCCAGCAGGCGCATCTGCGTTTCTTCTTCGAGTTCGCGCAGGGCTGACTGGTAGGCGGTTTCGCGTTGCTCGATGAACCCACCGGGCACGGCAAACAAGCCCTTGCCCGGGGAACGACCCCGCTGGATCAGCAGCACACGATCGCCGCATTTCACGACCGCATCCACCGTGACAAATACCGGCGCATAGGGCGAGCCGGCCCACTTGGCTTTTTCCTGCCTGAGGCTTTCCCATTCCTGCGCGAGTTCCCGGAAGTAAGGCAGGGCCGCCCAGGTGCGAAGGAATGCGATGGTGCTGGCCGGCGCCTGACTCACCAAGGCGGAAAGCGCCGGTTCCAGCGCCGCGCCGGCATTGCCGAAGTAGGCGTCGCGCAAGGCGCTGGCGTCGATCCTGCCCTGCGACTCGACCGCATCCAGCGTCCAGCCCGGGAAGTGTTTCAGGTAGTCGCTGGTCGCGTCCTTGAAGTGGCCGACGAGCACAAAAGACGCCGCGGCTTTTTCGCCGGCCAGTTCCGCCACGCCGTGCTTGACGGCCGACACCCAGCGCTCCTGGTCGTAGTAGTCGCGCACGGGCAGAAAACGGATCCTGCCACGGTCGGCCTCGGGCAGCGCCAGACGGATCATTTCCGCGCGCTCCTGCCAGGTGAAGGGGTTCTTGGGCGTGCGCGCCTGGTAGGCCGAGCCGAGCACGACGATGCACAGCGGCGCCGCATCCAGCGCCCTGCGCAGCAAGGCCAGCTGTCCGTTGTGGAAGATCTGGAAGCGGCCGATGTAGACCGAGACTTCGTGTTTGGGGGTGCTTGATGTCATGGGGAGCCTATTCAAATTTGGCGGCAATCGGCATCTGGCGGCCGGAACCGAAAGCGCGGGCGCGCAGGCGGATGATGGGCGGCGCCTGCCGGCGTTTGTATTCGTTGCGGGCGATCATGCGCTTGACGCGTTCGATCAGGGCAAGGCCTTCGGGTTGGCGGCGCAACTGCTCTACGAAGGCGGAGGCTTTTTCATACTCCCAACCCGCCAGGCGCCGGCCTTCGATCAGCAGCTTGAGCAACTCGTCGAGCACCGGGTAAGGCGGCAGGCTGTCCACGTCCTTCTGGTCGGGCGCAAGTTCGGCCGAAGGGGCTTTGTCGATGATGGCCCGGGGAATGATCTCTTTGCCCGCGGCTTCGTTGATGTAGCTCGACAAGGCGAACACCTCGGTTTTGTAGAGGTCGCCGATCAGGCCCAGGCCGCCGTTGGTGTCGCCGTACAGCGTGCAGTAGCCCACCGAGATTTCCGACTTGTTGCCCGTGGTCAGCAGCAGGTGGCCGAAGCTGTTCGAGTATTCCATCAGGATGGTGCCGCGCGCACGCGCCTGCAGGTTCTCCAGCGCGATGCCCTTCAGCGGCTGGCCGAAAGCGGTTTCAAAGCCGCCAGAGAATTCGTTCACGATCTCGGCGATCGGGTGGCGAAGCAGTTCCACCCCGAGGTTGCGGCAAAGGATTTCAGAATCGTCGACCGAGCCCGCCGACGAGAAGCGCGACGGCATGGTGATGGCGGTCACATTCGACGGGCCCAAGGCTTCGGCGGCCAGCGCGAGCGTCAGCGCTGAATCAATGCCACCGGATGAGCCGATGACCGCCTGGCTGAAGCCGCAGCGGCGCGCATAGTCCCGCAGGCCGAGCACGATCTGGCGCCGGTAAAAGGCCATGGTCGGCAGCCCCTCTTCGGGGACGGGCGCGGGCTCTTCCCCAGCCAGCGTCAGGAAGCGGCCGTTCTCAAAGCGCAGCGTGGTCACGTCTTCGGCGAAACGTTCGGCCTCAAACACCACGCCGGTCTGCGGCTCCACCGCGAAGGAGGCGCCGTCATACACCAGCTGGTCGTGGCCGCCGACCTGGTTGACGTAGAGAATCGGCAGCTGGTTGCGTTTGCTCGCGGCGCCGAAGATCTGGTGGCGCTGCTCGCGCTTGCCGATATTCGACGGGCTGGCATTGATGGAGATCACCAGGTCGGGCGCGGCGTCGCGCATGCGGTCGAAGGGGTTGATGGTGTAGTCCAGGCCCTCATCGTTCCAGCCGTCTTCGCAGATCAGCACGCCCACCTGGGCATCGCGTATGCGCAAGACCTTGGCCACGTCCTGGCCGGGCTCGAAATGCCGGCGTTCGTCGAAGATGTTGTAGGTGGGCAGCAATTGCTTGGCGTATTCCAGCACCACCTCGCCGCCCTTGATCACGCACAAGGTGTTGCGCAGCTTCTTGCCCGGCGCTTCGCGGCGCGCGGGCAAGCCTATCACCCAGTAAAGATTGGGAATCTGGCGCGAGGCCAGCAGCAGGTCCTGCAAGGCCGCGTCGACGCGGTCCATAAAGCCTTCTTCCTCGAGCATGTCGCCCGGGTAATAGGCCGTGAGCGACATTTCGGAAAACACCACGATGTCGGACTGGTCGGTCCAGGCCTTGCTGGCGGCCGCGACCATTTTGGCTACGTTGCCGGAGAGATCGCCTATCGTGAAGTTCAACTGGGCGGCGGTGATTTTGAGCATGGTGTCTTTAAACCTTCAAGCTTCGAACTTCAAACTTCAAACTGAAGCAGGGAAACGAAAGACCTGGCGCAGGTAAGCCAGGAAGGTCTGGTCGTTGCACAGCGTCTTGCCCGGGCTGTCCGACAGCTTGGCCACCGGCCGGCCGTTGGCGCCGGTCAGCTTCATCACGATGTTCAGCGGCGTCAGGCCGACGTCGTTGCTGAGGTTGGTGCCTATGCCGAAGCCGGTCTGCGTGCGCGCGGCAAACGTGCGGTAGAGCTTGATCGCGGTCGGCACGTCAAGACCATCCGAGAACACCAGGCGCTTGTTCTGCGGGTCCACACGCAGCTTGGCGTAGTGGGCCAGGGCCTTCTCGCCCCAGACAAACGGGTCGCCCGAATCATGGCGCAGGCCGTCGAACAGCTTGGCGAAGTAGAGATCGAAGTCCGCCAGGAAGGCATCCATGCCGACCACGTCGGTCAGCGCCACGCCGAGGTCGCCGCGGTACTCCTGCACCCAGTCTTCCAGCGCGGCGCGCTGGAAGTCGCGCAGCGTCATGCCCAGCGCCTGGTAGGTCTGCAGGTATTCATGGGCCATGGTGCCGATCGGCACCAGGCTGAGTTCCTTGGCCAACAGCACATTGGAAGTGCCCTTGAAGTACTGCGGGACTTCGCGCTTGAGCGTGGTGACCACCTCGGTCTGCCAGTCGCGCGAAAAGCGGCGGCGCACACCGAAATCGAAGAACTCGAAGGGGTTGCGCAGCGCGGGCTCTTTTTCGAAATCGCGCAGGATGGCGATCTTGCCTTGCAGGCGCTTGCGGCCTTCCACCAGAGCCGCGGCCTGGTCGAAGCGGCGGAAGTACAGCTCGTTGACGATGGCCAGCACAAAGATCTCGAAGGCCATGGTGTGCACCTGCGGGCCCACGGCCTTGATCACCAGCGTGGGGCCTTCGGCCGTGGCGGTGATGAACTCGCGCTGGAATTCAAAGATGCGCAGGAAGTCCACGAAGTCGCTTTTGATAAAGCGAAGGCTGCGCAGGTAGGCCAGCTCTTCAGGCTGAAAGCGCAGGGTGCAGAGATGGTCGAGCTGCGCATTGACTTCGGCCAGCAGCTCGCTCAAAGGGTAGCCGGACTGGTTGCGGCAGACAAAGGTGTATTCAGCTTCTGTCTGCGGGTGCCGATGCAGCATGGTTTGCCACATCGTGAACTTGTAGAGGTCGGTATCCAGCAGGCTTTGAATGATGGGTTGCATAAATGGCTCTGTGAGGGAAGGATGACGCTCAGCTGCTGGCCTGCAAAGTAGCCAGCATGGCCGCGCTGGTTGACAGCACCACGCCGCGGCCGGCCATGTCGTCCAGGAAGGCTTGGTGCTGCGCCTCAAAGCCGCCGACCGGGCTCATGCAGTCGGTCAGCAGCACCACTTTGCCCGGCTTGCCCGACGGCAGGTTGGCCACGATGTGTTCGGTGGTGGCTTTCACGCAGTGGCTGCTGGCTTCACCGGCGATGATGAGCATGTCCGCCTTGTCCAGCGAAGCGATCAGGGCTGTGTTGAGCTGCGTGGCCGGGTCTTCCTCATCGGGCACCTCGGCCTGCATGGCGCTGTAGTGCTCGGTCCAGGGGTTGCTGCCCTTGTTGATCTTTTGCACCATGGCCAGGCGGCTGTCTTCCCAGTTGTTATAAGCGGCTTTCACGGCGGGGTGCACGTTGTGGCCCCAGCTGCCGATTTCGCAGTGCACCGGCCAGACCATCAAGGTGTAGCGGCCGCGCCGCTCCAACTCGTCGATGTAGGCCAAGGCCCGGGGCAGCATGGCCGCGTCCCGGGGCGCGTAGTCGCCCTTGCGCACCTGCGCGGCCGTGATCGGCGTGAACGGCCCCACGGCGGCGCCCGCGCCGGTTTTCCAGAAGGTCGGATGGGCGATGTCAAACCTGTGGTGCGAATCCAGCGTCACGGCGATGCCGGAAAGGCCCGATGCGCCTTCGCGAATCAGGTGGGCCAGGCGCAGCATGTCGGCATGGGCGCCCGCCACCGGCAGCGCCGGCGCGGTGGTTTGCCCCGTCACCGGGTCGACGGGCAGCCAGTTGGCCGGCAGGTCGCAAAAGTCGTTTTGCGGGTCGATGATCAAAAGCTGGATGTTTTTCTTCACGATGTCCTCCGTTGAGAGTTCTGTTGAGTTTGATTGGCGCAATGCCGATGATTCTCGCAGCAGCGGGGGCCCTTGGAGCGGCCCTTATTCCACCAGGACGCCCCGGGTGGCACACACCCCGATACGGGCTTCCATGCCTGCGGTAAACCGCAGGAAGTCCGACTCCATGCCGTCCGAGAAGATCACCCCGTTGTCCGGCATGCGCGAGCGCAGCGTCAGCACCTCTGACTCTTCGATCTCGCCATACAGCAGCGACGTCTGCGAGGCCCGGCTGGCAAACGGCTCGCGCACCGCGAAGACCAGGTGGTCGGTATCGCGTGGCATGGGCTCGTAGCCCTCGCCTTGCCCGTGCCCTACGGCGTTGGCAATGCCGATGGAACCGGTGACGATGCTTCTGAGCCACGCCGTGGAGCCCAGCCCGGTCGAAACAATCAATCCCGAAGACGACTGCGCTTCCTTCGTGCCGCGGTACTCGATGTCGTACAGCGCCGAGGTATGGCTTTTCGGGCCTATGAACAGGTCGTTGACGCCGCGCAGCACCTGCCCGTCCGAAAGCGTCGCCTCGGCCATGGTGACCAGCGAGGTGGCGCGCCTGTCTTTGGCCACGCCGGGCAGCACCGAGGCGAGCTGCGAAGGCTCAAACGGAAGCAGCACGCCATCCCAGCGCCTGGGTTCGGGGTTGACGCCGACCAGCGGCTGGCCGTTCAGGTACTTCAGGGTGTTGGCCACCATGCCGTCCTGCCCCAGCGTCACCACGATGTCGTCGGCCGCGAAGATGTAGTTGGTCAAGTGCGCGCGGTCGATGATCTGGTAGCGGCCCCAAGCCTGCAGTGCTTCCGCGACCACCCGCAGGCTGGAGGCGTAAGCCTCGTTCTCGCGCAGGTAGTCGGTGAAGTCGGCGCCCAGGTGCTCCAGGTAGAACTGGGCCTGGCCCAGGGTCTGGTAGCGCGCCACCAGCTCTTCGAGCCGGGTCTGGCGCGTGACCAATACCACCTTGCGGTTCTCGGCTGCGGACATGAGAGTTTCCTTTCGGCTTTCGCTTATTTGCGGGCAGCGGCTGCCTGCACCGGCCTGCCGGCGTGGCCGGTGTTGGCACCGGCCAGCAGCGAGTTCAGCAACTCGGGCGACATATTGAGCTGGCCGATCTTCTCGGCCTTGTCGGCAATGCCGCCAAAGGCCTGGGCGATCAATTGGGCCGGGTCCATGCCGGCGGAAGCCAGCGCCTGGATGGTGCGGGGGTCCACTGCCTGGAAGGTCTTCATGATCGCGTCCAGCCGTGCGGCTTCCGCCTCGGCCAGGGTGCGCGAGTTGGCGGCCTGGCCGTTCACGTAGAGCTTGCGCTTTTCCTCGAGCGCCACGTCCGAATCCATCTGCTCGGTGCGCAGCGCGTTTTCCTTGCGCATCACCGAGGCCTTGGCTGCCATCTTGGCGTCTTCGATCTGGCTGCGCTTGTCTTCCACGGCAACCTCGGTGTCGAGTTCGTTCTCGCGGATGGCGCGTTCGTTCTGCACTGCGGCCATACGGCGCAGGTAGATGGCGTCGTCGGCGGCCTTGAGGTTGGCCTCGCGCGATTCGGCTTCCAGCGCGCGGGCGATGTCCGGCGTCGGCTTGATGGCCAGGATGGAAACACCCAGGACCTGCAGGCCCAGCGCGGCAATTTCGGGCTGGGCGCCCAGGCTGGCTTCGGCATGGCGGGCAATCTCGGCGGAGGACAGCAAGGCTTCCTTGAGCGCGAGCGCCTGCACCTTCTGCTGGATGATGACCTGCACCTGCATGCCCACGCGGTCGCCGAGCTTGAGGGGATCGTCCGAGGCATAACCCTGGCCGTTGGCCTTGAGCGAAAAGTCCATCAGCCGGGCCGTGAGCTGCGGCGTTTTGACCTGGTAGGTGACCTGGCCCTGCACCGTGACGTTCTGGAAGTCTGCCGTCACCAGGGTCAGCATGAAGGGGTGGTGGGCGCTGGCCACGGGCACCGCCACCACGGTAGACGTGGGGGCGTAGTAATAAAAAGACTGGCCCGCGCCTTCCCTGACCACTTTGCCTCTTTTGAACTGGATCAAATGAACCGTGGGCTGTGACTTGATGAACCGGATACCGAACATGGTGCTTTCTCCTTCTGGTTAACTGCTTTGCTTGTTTGCTTGTTACTTGTTTGCTTGCTTTGTCGTCTTTAGGTTGTACTGAACAACCTATTTATAAGTTGCATAATACAACTTAATTGGAGTTTGTCAAACAGGAACGCAAACATGGCCGCCAAAAAAACCTCCCTGAGCTTTGAACGCCCCCTGACCACCGTGGACATCGTGATCTTCACGGTGCTTGATGAGCAGTTGCAGGTACTGCTGGTCCAGCGCCCGGGCGGCCCTGAAGAGCCCTACCCGAATGCCTGGGCCCTGCCCGGCGGTTTTGTGGATGTCGACAAGGACGACTCGCTGCTGGCCTGCGCCAGGCGCAAGCTGCTCGACAAGACAGGCGTGAAGAGCCCCTACCTGGAGCAACTGGGCAGTTGGGGAGGCAAAACACGCGACCCGCGCGGCTGGTCGGCCACGCACGCCTACTTCGCGCTGCTGGCCGCAGATTCGGTCAAGCTGGTGCAAGACGAGGCCAAGCCGGCCAGATGGCACCCCGTGGCCGAACTGTCGCCGCGCAAGCGCCTGGCCTTCGACCACGGCGACATCCTGCAGGCGGCGCTGGAGCGGCTGCGCAACAAGGTCGAGTACACCTCGCTGCCGGCCTTCCTTTTGCCGGAGCCCTTCACGCTGCCGCAGTTGCAGAAGATGTACGAGGTGGTGCTGGGCCGGCCCATCGACAAGAGCGGCTTTCGCACCCGCGCCCTGGCTGCGGATTTTTTGAAGGAAGACGGGTTTCTGGACGTCGGCTCACCCCGGCCCGCCATGGGTTACCGGCTGAAGGACCGCAGCGCGGTGATGTATTTCCCGAGGACTTTCAGTCCGCGCAGTTAACGCAAAGACGCGCAATCCGTTTCACTCAGGCTCTCGGGCTTCGACGAGCTGGCTTCTGGCCGACGACCTCTTAGGCGTCACGCAGCATGTGAGCGCAGCAGGGTTAGCTGGGTTAGCTGGGGCCGGGCTTTTTGTACCCTACTGTATCCACCCAGTTCCCCGATACCCGGCCATACGCACCGGCCCGCCCAGGACACACAGGGGATACCTCACGGCAGTCCAATGCCTTGGTACACAGAAACAGTAGAGACGGGCCGCTGGCTTCTTCAGCGCTGCGTTTCATTCCACTTACCAAAAGGACCCGACCATGACCGCTCGCCGCGAATTTCTGGCCACCGCTGCCGCCGCGACTGCCGCCGCCTTCGCAACCCCTTACGCCTCGGCCTTCCCTTCGCTGGGCAGTGCGCCGGCCGCGGCGCCGGAGTTCACCGGCATAGAGACCTGGCTCAACTCGTCGCCGCTGCGCATGGCCGACCTGCGGGGCAAGGTGGTGCTGATCGACTTCTGGACCTACACCTGCATCAACTGCCTGAACCACCTGCCGGCCGTGAAGTCCTGGCATGAGAAATACAAAGACAAGGGCCTGGTCACGGTCGGCGTGCACACGCCGGAGTTCGCCTACGAAAAGTCGACGAAGAACGTCAAGGCCGCGATGGAGCGCCTGGGCATACAGCATGCCGTGGCGCAGGACAACAGCTACGCCACCTGGCGCGCCTTCAGCAACAACTACTGGCCCGCGATTTACCTGGTCGATAAAAAAGGAATGATCGTCTACAGCCACTTCGGCGAGGGCCGCTACGCCGAGACGGAGAAAACCATCCAGGCCCTGCTGGCCTAGCAAGAGCGAATCCGAGGCCGGCAGGGCCTGGGGGCACAATGCCGGAATTGGGAATTCTTCCAGGACGCGAGCCATGCAGCAGCCAGACCACATCCTCATTGTTGACGACGACCGCGAAATCCGGGAACTGCTGGGCAGCTACCTCGAGAAGAGCGGCCTGCGCGTCACCAAGGTGGAGTCGGGCCGGCACATGCGCGCCGCACTGGAGAACACGGCCGTGGACCTGATCGTGCTCGACCTCATGCTGCCCGGCGAGGACGGCCTGACCCTGTGCCGCGACCTGCGCGCCGGCAAGTTCAAGGCCCTTCCCATCCTGATGCTGACCGCGCGCAACGAAGAGGCCGACCGCATCCTGGGCCTGGAGATGGGCGCCGACGACTACCTGTCCAAGCCTTTTGCGGCGCGCGAACTACTGGCGCGCATACGCTCGGTGCTGCGCCGCACGCGCATGCTGCCGCCCAACCTGCAGGTAGAAGAACCTTCCCACCTGCTGAGCTTTGGCGACTGGCAGCTCGACACCACGGGCCGCCACCTGCTGGACGCCACCGGCACGCTGGTGCCGCTCAGCGGCGCCGAATACCGCTTGCTGCGCGTCTTCCTGGACCACCCGCAGCGCGTGCTCAACCGCGACCAGCTGCTCAACCTGACGCAGGGGCGCGATGCCGAATTGTTCGAGCGCTCCATCGACCTGCTGGTGAGCCGGCTGCGCCAGCGCCTGGGTGATGGAGCGCGCGAGCCGCGCTACATCAAGACGGTGCGCAGCGAGGGTTATGTGTTCAGCGCCTCGGTGCAGGGCAACCCGGAGGCCGCATGAGCATGGCGGCGGCCCGGCCGCGCTGGCCGCACAGCCTGTTCGCGCGGCTCATGCTGATCCTGCTGCTGGGCATCCTGGCGGCCCAGGCCATGTCTTACCTGCTGGTGATGTATGAGCGCGGCCTGGTGGGCCGCGACCTGATGCTGGACAACCTCGAGAAAGACATCACCAGCTCTGTCGCCATCCTGGACCGCGTGCCGGCCGCCGAGCGCGCCGCCTGGCTGCCGCTGATAGACCGCAAGAACTACCGCTACCAGCTGGACGGCGGCATCACCGAACAGGGCGGCGACAACGAGATCGCCGCGCGCGTCAGCGCATCGATCGCCAATGCGGTGGACAAGCGCTACCAGGTCACCGTCAATGCCATTCCCGGCGACGCCAAGCGCGTGCACATCCACCTGCGGCTCAGCGACGGCGCGCCGGTCACCATCAACCTGTGGGCCGCGGCCACGCCGATCTCGCCCTGGCTGCCGGCGCTGCTGCTGCTGCAGCTTTCGCTGCTGGCCGTCTGCGCCTTCTTCGCGGTGCGCATCGCCACGCAGCCGCTGCGTCGCCTGGCCCAGGCCGCCGACGCGCTGGGCCCCGACCTCAAGGGCACCGCCCTGCCCGAGGGCGGGCCGACCGAGGTGGCGCGCGCTTCCAGCGCCTTCAACGCGATGCAGCGGCGCATCGGCGGCTACCTGGCCGAGCGCACGCAGATCCTGGCCGCGATCTCGCACGACCTGCAGACGCCCATCACGCGCATGCGCCTGCGCACCGACCTGATGGATGACGAGGAACAGCGCGGCAAGCTGCAGCACGACCTCGATGAAATGGTGGCCCTGGTGCGCGAGGCGCTGACCTATGCGCGCAGCCTGCACGGCGCCGACGAGGCGCCGCGCAAGGTGGACCTTGATGCCCTGCTGGACACCCTGCGCTGCGACTACGAAGACGCCGGCAAAACGGTCAGCCTGAGCGGGCGCGTGGGCCGCCCCGTCATGAGCCGGCCGCTGGCGCTGCGCCGCATCCTGACCAACCTGGCCGACAACGCGCTCAAGTTCGGCCGCGAGGTGGAACTGGCCGTGCAGCTCAACGCGGACCAGGGCATAGAGATCTCGGTGCTGGACCGCGGCCCCGGCATTCCCGACGCCGAACTCGAGGCGGTGCTGCAGCCTTTTTACCGGGTGGAGGGCTCGCGCAACCGCGACACCGGCGGCACCGGCCTGGGCCTGGCCATCGCGCAGCAATTGGCCGCCGCCATTGGCGCGCAACTGAGCCTGGCGAACCGGCCCGGCGGTGGCCTGGCGGCGCGGCTGGTGATGCCGGCTTCTTCGCTCGCCGAACAGTGACATGCAGTGAGGTAGCAGTGACGTAAAAAAGCCGGCCTGCCCGGGCGATCGGGCAGGCCGGCTTTGCCTTTTGTCGGCCCTTGCATCGGCCTTTTTTCGGCTTTAGACGAGGTTGATCTCCACATCGATATTGCCTCGCGTGGCCTTGGAATAAGGGCAGATCTGGTGGGCGGCATCCACGATGCCGCGCGCCGTCGCGCTGTCCAGGCCCGGCAGGCTCACGTTCAGGCGCGCCTGCAAAAAGAAAGCCTCGCCGGCGGTGCCCAGGTCCACTTCGGCATCAACGGCCACGCCGGCCGGCAGGGTCACCTTCTGCGCAGCGGCGGCGCGGCCCATCGCACCTATGAAGCAGGCCGACCAGCCGGCGGCAAACAGCTGCTCGGGGTTGGTGCCCTGGCCGGCGCTGCCGGGCGGGGAGAGCTTGATATCCAGCCGGCCGTCGGCGCTGCGGGCTTCGCCGTTGCGCCCGCCCGTGGTGTGGGTCTTGCCGGTGTAGAGGACTTTGTCGAGGAGGTTGATGGTGGTCATGGTGTTTTCCTTTTGGAGGGTTGAAGAAATATTTATCCGCAGATTTCGCAGATTTACGCAGATGAATTCAAGTCAATAAATTCGTGATGCGGCCAGATAGCGCTCAGCTTTGCTCGCGGCCGGAGCGCCACACGGCAGCAGGGCGGGAACTGATGCACTGGCAGACAAGCGGATTGCGCAACTCATGCGCGAAGCCGCCCGCCAAAAAGGTCAAGGCAAACCAGATTTTTTTCATGGCGTGTTTTCCTCAAAGGTATTGAATGTGTTGAACCGGCTCAGCCAAACGTGAAGGCATACACCTGCGCGCCAGGCTCCAGGAACTCGATCTCGAACAGGTGGTCGCCCGCCGATGCCGGGAACCTGACCAGCTGGTACAGCCGGTGCGCATCGATCACGCCGCTGCCATCCGCCGCGATGTCGGTGCCGTGGCCGTTGGCCGGCGGCCGGCCGTCAACCAGCACACGAAAACGCACGGGCGCCGCGCCGGCTTCACGCCCTAGCACCAGGTGCAGGTCGCGCGCCCTGAAACGGTAGACCAGCCGTGCACCGGCCTGCGTCGCGACGGCACGCTCGGCTTCCACCCGCCACTGCCCGCCCAGCGTCCAGTGGTTCAGCGCGACACTCGCGGCCGGCTCGTAGCGCTGCACGCTGTCGGGCTGAAGGCTGCCGGCCGGCACAAAGTTGGCGGCGCGCTCGTGGCCCACGTAGGTCTCGGCGGACATCACCCTGTCACCGGGCGCGGCCTGCACGCCCTCGCCTTGCACGGCGACCAGCCCGGCATCACCGCTGCTTTTGCCATCGCCCTTGCCATTCCTTTCGGCCAGTAGCTTCTGGATCAGGCGCTCAGAGGCCTCGTACTGCCCTTCGCCAAACACCTGCTGGCGCACCTTGCCTTCGGCATCGACAAAGTACAGCGCCGGCCAGGCCTGGTTCTCAAAGCCGCGCCAGATCGCATGCTGGCTGTCGATGGCGACGGGATAGGTGATACCCAGTTCCTTGACGGCCCGGCTCACATGGTCCTCGTTCTTTTCAAACGCGAACTCCGGCGAATGCACGCCGACCACGACCAGGCCGGCCTCGCGGTACTTGTCGGCCCAGGCGCGGATATAGGGCAGCGTGCGGAGGCAGTTGATGCATGAATAAGTCCAGAAATCGACCAGCACCACCTTGCCGCGCAGGTCCGCACTCGCCAGCGGAGCCGTGTTGACCCAGCCCGTCGCGCCGGCCAGTGGTGCGAAGGTTTTGTCGTTCCAGGCTTTGGGCGTCGGCGCAGCTCCGGTTTTCTCGACGGCCGCGGTGCTCACGGCGGCTGCAGCAGCGGCTGCCGGGATGGCCTCCAGCGAAGTCATGGATAGCACCGGGGCCGCCTTCGGCTGCAAGGCATCGACCAGCGTTTGCTCAATCCTTGATGAAGTGCTGCTCAGCGAAAGCTGGCTCAGTAGCCCGGTGTCCAGCCCCGTGGCGATCAACGCCACACCGGCCAACACTGCGGCGCCCATGCCGCGACGCGCCCACTGGCTCACACCCAGCGAGCGCCGCAGCAGCGCATACACCCGCCCGCCCACCAGCAGCGACAACGCCAGTGAAGTCGCCGCGCCGCCCGCATACGCCAGCAGCAACAAGGAGGTGCCCGCGTTCGCGCCCTGGATGGCCGCGCCCGTGAGGATCAGCCCCAGCACCGGCCCCGCGCACGGCGCCCACAGCAGGCCCGTGGCCGCACCGAGCACCAACGATGAAACAAAAGACCCGCCCTTGCGTCCCTTGCCATCACTGGATTCAGCGATGCGCGCCCCCAGCGCCACCAGGGGCCGGGCCAGGCGGTCGGCCACTTGCGGAAACATCAGCGTCAAGGCAAAAGCCGCGAGCAACCCCAGTGCCGCGAGTCGGCCGTATTCGTTGGCCTGCACAGCCCAGCCCCCGCCCACGGCGGCCAGGCTGGCCACGGCGGTGAAGGCCAGGGCCATGCCCAGCAACATGGGCAAACCGTTTTTAAGAAAGGGCCGGTCGGCACGCGCCAGCACAAAGGGCAACACCGGAAGAATGCAGGGGCTGACGATGGTCAGCACGCCGGCGGCAAAGGCAAGGATGAGGAAGGTCATGGTCTGGCGGGTTCGGGAGTGGGCACTCCGTGATTGAACCGCCATCGCGTATCCCCGCTGTGTCGTCCCGCCGCCTTATGGCATGCGGCTGTATCGGCGGGCCCGCCGGATACACAGGCATACAAAACTCCGGCCGGAAATGTCGCGCGTCACGCGGAGAGAGCAGGTGAAGCGGATGCGGCGACCCCGAAACTGATCCGGTAGCAGCTTGTGAAACCGGCCGGAGCGGCGACCTTCGCGAAGCTGGCGCCGTGGATGGCCGAGATCTTCTCCACCACCCGATGGCCCAGGCCGAGGCCCAGCGGTCCGTTTGACGGCGTGTTGCCGGCTGCGCTGTCGGGACGGTTATCGCCCAAAGGGGGTGAATCGTCACAGACCTGCAGCCAGCGCGCCCGGGCGTCAATCTGCACTTCGACCCGGCTGCCCGGGGCGGTGTGCGTCAAGGCGTTTTCAAGCAGGTTGCGCAGGACCAGTCCCAGCAGCACCTCGTGGCCACACACCTCGAAAACGTCGGGCGCGTTGAGCGAAAGCTCGTGGCCGCTGTCATGCGCAGCCTGCGCGAATTCGGCCAGGGTCCGGCGCGCAAGTTCCGTGAGGTCCAGCGGCCGGGCGACCTCGGCCAGCTCGGTGCGTTCGGCGCGCGCCAGTGCCAGCAGGTCCGACAAAACCTGGCCGGCGCGCAAGGCATCGGCCTCGAGCTGGGCGAGCAACTCGTCGTGTTGCGCGGATCCCCGCATCTGCCGCAGGGCATGCGACTGCAAGGCAATCGCGGCCAGCGGCGTGCGCAGTTCGTGCGCGAGTTCGCTGGCCAGTTCGCGCTCACGCACAACCGATGCGTGGTAGCGGCCGGCCAGGGTATTGATCGAATCGACGACGGCGCGAAACTCCTTTTGCTGGTAGACATCGGGCAAGCGCGCGGGATCGTGGATATCGAGCCTGTCGACGTCGCGTGCGAGTTCGTAAAGCGGACGCAGGCCCCGGCGTATCGCCAGGCCGAGCACCAGCGCCACGACGGGCAGCAACCAGAATCCCGGTTCGGCAACCTGCCCGCCGATATCGTTGGCCAGGTCGTCGCGTTCTTCGAGGCTCAGCAGCACCGCCACCTTGCGTTGGTGCGCGGGGCCGTCCCACCGCGAGAAAACCCGCCATTCGGTGGCCGGCGAACCCAGCTCCAGCGTTTCAAAGCCTTCGCTGTCGGTAAAACCGAGCGGCGGGGCGTCACCCGTACGCATCAGCACCCTGCCGGCCGGGTCCCAGACCACCACACTCAGCGAGCGCTGGTAGTCGTGGCTTTTGAGATCGGCAAGCCCGGGCAGGGACCCGATGTTCGGGTGCGCATCGGTCTGCCCGGGGTTCTCGATGAGCTGCAGGCTCGCCACGCCCGCGAGGTGCCCGTCGGTCAGCTCGTCCGCCTCATGGATGCCGGTGCGATAGCCCATAAAAATAAACCCGGCCCAGACCACCAGCAGCGCGCTGAAAGCCCACGCCATCAGGTGCAGCGTGAGGGACTTCCGGGTGATCATGCGGCCTCCTCGGGCACAAAATATCCGACACCGCGCATCGTGCGTATCACGCCCTCGCCGAGCTTTTTGCGCAGGTTGTGCACATGCACCTCAACCGCATTGCTGTCGAGCGCCTGGTCCCAGCTGTAGAGCTTGGCTTCGATCTGCGGCCGCGACAGCACGCGCGGCCGCACCTCGACCAGCGCCAGCAGCACGCCAAACTGCCTGGCCGAAAGCTCGACGGGTTCACCGGCCCGCATCACGGTCCGGTTCGCCGGGTTGATTTCAAGCTCGCCGCATCGCAGCAAGGGCGCGGCGCGGCCCACCGAGCGCCGGCGCAGGGCGCGCATGCGCGCCGTCAGCTCGTTCGGATCGAACGGTTTGGTCACGTAGTCGTCGGCGCCCATGTCGAGGAACTCGATGCGCGAGGTGACATGGTCGCGCGCCGTCATGACCAACACCGGCGTCGTCGGATCGGGCAGGCCGCCGGGCGGGGCGCGGCGCAGCTTGCCGAGCACCTCGGAGCCGTCGCCGCCCTTCAGCCCCAGATCCAGCAGCACGATATCGAAAGGCTCCGCGCGCAGCGCGCCCCAGGCCAGGTCGACATGATCGGCGATATCAACGGCCCAGCCGAGCTGGCGCAGCTGAACCTCAAGGCCGGCGGCGATCCCCTTGTCGTCTTCTACTACCAGTACGCGCATGCCGCATTGTGCTCGGGTTGGAAATTCATTGCAGTGATTGGACGACGGTTTCGTTAAGGAATACTTAAGCCCGCGCCGTGAAACTGCGCCGATGCAAAGTTTCCAAAGATGGCGCCTGCCTCTCGCCACAGGCTTCGTCCTGCTGATTCTCCTGTTTTGGGACGCTTCGGGGCTGGACCTCCCGTTCGAACTCGAATTCGGGGGATCCGGCGGGTTCCCGCTGCGCGACAACTGGTTTTTGACCGATGTGCTTCACGACGGCGCGCGCTCCGCGGCCTGGCTGCTGGCCTTGTGCCTGTGTCTGCTGGTGTGGTGGCCGCTCGGCGATTTCAAACGCATAGAGACGGTGCGCAGGCTGCAGTTCGCACTGACCACTCTGGCGGCCGTCGCGGTCGTCAGCACGCTGAAGTCCTTCAGCGGCGCGAGCTGCCCCTGGAACCTGGCCGACTTTGGCGGCGTGGCGCAGCATATTCCCCACTGGAGCCGGTTTTTCCAACCCGACGGCGGCAGCGGCCGCTGCTTCCCGGCAGGCCATGCCTCGGCCGGCTTTGCCTTCATTGGCGGCTATTTCGCGTTTCGTGAAGAAGCACCCGGGATCGCGCGCTTCTGGCTGGGCTTTGCCATCCTTGCCGGATTGCTGCTCGGGATGGCGCAGCAAATCCGCGGCGAACATTTCATGAGCCACACCTTGTGGAGCGGCTGGATCTGCTGGTTGGTGGCCTGGGCGCTGGACAGCGGCTTTGCGCGCCTCGCGAGGCCCCCACTACCGCTGGAGCTGGAAAGCCAGCCACGGCTGGACGCCGCGTTATTGCCGGATGGGCGTTGACATAAATTTCATCCGCAGATTACGCAGATTTCCACAGATTGAAGACAAGGCGTTGGGCCCTGCTTTCACACTTATCCAGAGACGGCATCCAAACAACCACTCCATGATGGTTTTTAATCTGCGCAAATCTGCGTAATCTGTGGATATAAATTGACCCGCACCCGCCTCAACTCACCTCCAGGATCATGGTCAGCCCGCCGCCGCCCTGGTGCTCCACGTTGTTGTTGGTGGTGTGGTGCGGGATATGGCAATGCACCAGCCATTTGCCGGGTTTGCGGGCTTTCCAGATCACGTCGTAGCGCTGCCCCGGGCCCACGTTGACAGTATCGGCCTCGAAGCGCGCCGCTTCGGTCAGCACGTAGCCGTCGCGGGCCACGACAGTGAACGGCCCGCCGTGCACATGCATCGGATGCACAAAGTTATTGTTCGTGCCTATGAAGCGCAGCTTGATGCTTTCCCCTACCCGCATGCGTATGGTTTCAGTCTCGGGGTAGGCCTTGCCGTTGATGGTGAAGTAGTTGGGCAGTGCGCCCTCCATCAGCATGGCCGGGTAGGTCAGCCCTTCGCGCTTGAGCCATTCCTGCAGCTGGATCACGTACTCCTTGTCGGCCGACGGCTCCTTCGCGGGGTCCTTGGGATCGATGATGAGCGCGCCGTACAAACCCAGGGCTTGCTGGCGGTCCGCATGGTCATGGGTGTGGTAGAAAAATGTCCCGGCCTGTCCCGTCGTGAACTCATAGGTATAGCTGCCGCCCGGGGGTATGGGCGCCTGGGTGATCTTCGCGGGCCCGTCCATTTCGTTCGGAACAATCAGCCCGTGCCAGTGCACGGTAGTGGATTCGGGAAGCCGGTTTGTCACCTTGATACGAACCCTGTCACCCTCGGTGACGCGCAGGCGCGGGCCCGGCACCTGGCCGTTGAAGGCGTAGCCCTCCACTTTCACGTCGGGCAGGATGTTCCAGCGCACCACGCCGGTTTCCAGCTCAAAGACCTTGACGTCCCCATCCAGCTTGGGCTCCAGCGCCATGTCTCCGCGCGCCTGCGGTTGCGCCCGCGTGGCCACCAGGCGCGGATGCACCGCGGCCATGTCCCGCATCGCTTCACCGGGCGTATCCCAGCCCATGATCATGCCCGGCGGCATGATGGCGCCGCCCACGTCGCGCGCGGACAGCGTCATGTTCACAAAAAGCGCGGGCACGGTCAGCCCGCCCAGCAGCATCAGCAAAGTGCTCATGCAGACCGCCGCCAGCTGGGGCCTTGTGACATCGGGGCGCATGGCGTGGCCGTGCGTGTCGCCGTGGCTGTGGCCGTGGGCCTGCTCATGCCCAGGGCCGTGGCCTATCGCCGCCTCGGCCGGGCCGGATGATTCTTTCTCTTTCGCATCGCGCTGGGTCATCAGCCCATGCTTCATTTTCCGGGACACCATCCACACATTGACCGGATAGGCGATCGCGAAACCGGCGATCACCCCCAGCGACATCACGCCCCAGAAAATCAGCTCGGTCGGGTCCATCGCCCGCATGTCCCGGCCCATCATCAGCAGCGACATGACAGGCGCCATCCCGGCCATCATGGCGTTCATGCTGATGAACTCCGGCATGAAGGACTTCTTCACGTTCTCCAGGTAGGTGCCGCCCATCATGTTTTTCATGAACAGCGACTGGAAAATAAACAGGCCGAACGCGAACCCCGCCAGGTATTCCACGATCAGGTCCAGCCACATCGGCAGGCCCAGCGCGGCGGTGATCACCGCCGCCAGGATGATGCCCGTCGCATCGCCCGCGACACAGTGGATGGTGGAGCCCACGCCCTGCTTCCACAGGGGCTTGATGAACTCCTCATGCCCGCCGGGATGCGGCTCCTTGTCGGCCATCACATACAGCAGCAACCCGATAGGCCCCATATACAGCGTGACCAGGATGAAGCCCCACTTCATCACCATCGGTTCGGGGTTGTTGCGCAACTGGTCCCAGGCGACGTAGGCCGTAGAGCCCAAAGCCAGGGCAAACCAGACGATCAAAAAATAGTCGATGGGTTGGGCAATCATGGGCATCTCCCGGTGGTGATGAGGCCCGGAAGATCGCTTTGATCATTTGCTCTTTGGCGCTTCCGCGGCATCCGCCACTATGGACCTTGCCACTGTGGGAAGGTCAAGCGAACCGCGCTCTCTAGCTTGTAAGGAGTTGAAAATGTCTGGCTCTCGGCCGCTGTGGATGCCGTGGCGGGCCGGCCCATCACGATCAATGCGACCGGAACTGTCGCGGCGTGGCCGGGGGAGATTGGGTGCCTATCGCCGCGATGCTTGGTTTTGCCGTGATCTCGCGTGCGGCCGGGCTGGTGGCGCACATTGTGGAGGAGCAGAACAGTCCGTCTGGGCGGTTTATTTGGGAGACGGTGGAGGGGCGGTGCCGTTTTGTGGGATAGATCAGAGGAATTTTCGCCTCCTTCTCTGGCATTAAGTTCCTCACCCCCATCCTAGAGACACCTCAGCGCTTCCATTGTTTACATACTGTTGCCAACCCGATACGCTACAGGTGTTCGACGCGCTTAGCCCATCAGTTTCGGCCTCCTGCCAAGGATGGATACAACCTGACAAGAACAATGACCTCAAATCGGTTTGGCGGATTCTGGACACAAGATAAGCTCGATGTACTGCGCCAGTACCTCGGCTTCTACGCCCTCGCTATGTCCAAACAAGCATGGTGCAAGCGTATCTACATCGACGCGTTTGCGGGAACCGGCCGATGCATGATCAAAAACACCGGCGGCGGTGAATCAGTCATCGACGGATCGGCCAAGATAGCGCTCGACTGTACGCCCGGATTTCACATGTACCGCTTCATCGAAGCAAAGAAAAAGCACCGGGATGAACTCGAACAACTAATCGCAAGTCATCCTAACGGAGCTCAAGCCAAAATCTCGAAGCACACCGCTGAAGACATGCTGCCCATGATTCTTTTGGGTCATGACTGGAAAAAGACTAGAGGTGTGTTGTTCCTCGACCCATTTGGGCTGCAGTGCAGTTATCAGCTTTTGCAACAGATCTCGGCAACTCAAGCACTTGATGTGTTCTTTCTTGTGAGCCTCAGCGGTCTTTACAGACAGGCGGCGGTTAACGAGAGAGGTATCGATGCAGGAAAGGCAGCCAAACTCACTACGTTTCTTGGCACTGACGAGTGGCGATCAGCGATATACCAACGTGCATTACAGGATGATTTTTTTAACGAACCGGAAGTTACTAGGGAGCGGGGCAGCGATGCAATTCTGCAGTTCACAACTGAAAGATTGAGAAAGGTTTTCCCCTACGTCGGTGATCCAACCATCATGTACGGCAATACCAACGCTCCGATGTTTGCACTTTACTTTGCCGTATCGAATCCAAGCGACAACGCGGTCCAGCTAGCTCGGCGCGTAAGCAAAGAAATCCTGAGCAAACTCCAAGCTTAAGCGGCCGCAGCAGGCATCTGGCGCACACGAAGCGCCTTAGGCCACTCAATCATGTGCTTCCCTTTCACATCACTCACGGCGTAGTCTCCGCCTGACGCATCCACCGGCCTGCGACCAAGTTGCTTCATAAACACCCTGACACCTGCAGCCCGACATTGCGCCACCACGCTTTCGGCCCACTCAATCCTCATCGGCCTAGCTTTAAATCCGCTCTCGCCGCCGACAATAACCCAATCCATACCGCGTAGATCAAGCTTTCCGACGTTCTCAAGCAACGGCTCTACCGATAAAAACCTTACTGCTGCCGTTTTCACTTTACGTAGTTGTGCGATCCGAGGAACGCCGTATTTCTTGTCTTCAACCGATACACCCAACCACATATTGGGCGGGCATGCGCGAGCAGCAAAGAAGACCGGCAATCTTTCTGCGCGCTTTGTTAGTACCTGATAGGTGTGCTGCGGCGTTCGCCGGCAAACATCAAGAACCTTCTCTATGAATTCGTCCGGCACGTCTTCGTGAAATAAGTCGCTCATAGAATTCACGAAAAAAGTTGTTGCTGATTTGCGCCGAAGGGGATGCTCAAGTCGGTCGGGGTGCAGTGTTAACTCAAATCCATTTTCATATCCACTGGCCCCCATTGCGACCAATCGCTTGGTCATGGTCTCGGCGTAACAGTGTTTGCAGCCTGGCGACAGCTTGGTGCATCCGGTGACAGGATTCCAGGTGTGCTCGGTCCACTCGATGGTTGATTCGGCCATGGCAGCTCCCGGGAGTATGTGCAGACATCTACATTCGGAGATTATGCCATCCGCCCTACGAGACGCCCCACCAATAGAGGAGGCACTCATCCCCATCATTACCTCAAACCTCATTGCCCGCAGTGTCGATCTTTAGGTTGCAGTGAAGCGTCAACAATGTTCGCCACGAACCCTCGGTTGAATTAAAACCGCAGCTTAAACAGGATGGCTAAGACGCGCTCAATCGTCTTGCGATAGTTCGTGATATCGGAGTCGCCGACGTTTACCGTCGCACGTTCGTGAATGAGTTTGTTTCTTAACTCATAGTAATGGTTTGCCTTCGCTAGCAAGCGTGCATCAATAGCGATATGTTTGGTGACTTCCGAGATCACCAACTGCCTCCTCGCAAACAGATCTGGTATTTTTATTTTATTTGGAGGAAAGAGATCAGGCCTATGAACAATGAACTCCTTCAGCGCAATTTCGAAGTTGCTATCGAGCAAGATTAGAGCAATACGATTTTTTGTTTCAAGATTTTGTCGGCTAATCACATCCACGGCCGCCATGGCCTCCACAAGACCCAAAGTCCATGGTTCATCTCGAAGGTGCGCCTTGTTGTATGCCTTCAATATCTCTATATACTTTTTATTCACGCGCGGCAACGGAGGCAGGACCAATTTATTTCCCGGTCTGATCTCTACGGGATCCATTGCCAGAACAACACCGTCGTGGTATCTAAAAACCTGACCGTCCCAGTCATTTTTGAGTCGCCTTGAGAGTGAGCTGAAATGGCTGACCAATTGAATCAACGCCGAGCGTATAGCAAGAAAAACCGGATGCTCGAAATTAACATCCGACTTGCTACTGTTCCACGGCATCAGTTTTGCTCCGCCCCGGATCTTCACGATAGCCCGGCAAAGTGACGCATCTGGATGAGGAACCCCCGCTTCTGACGTGACGAAATAGCCAACGTCTCGTGATCTGACTTCTTTTGTTATCAATCTATCGTTGCAGTAGACATAGACACCATAGTTCTCTCGAACAGGATCTCGATCAAGAATTAACCCTGCAGTTATTTCTACTTGAACGGTTGGAGCTCCAGGCCAATCCACTGATAGAGCTATTTTTTTTGGCTCAAACCCTACCGGATAGGCCCATGTTCAAACAGTTTTGCCGAAAGCAAATTTCCATTTATCCGGATGGAAAAATTAGCGGCGAGCAAATAGGAGGCGTATGTCTCTGAAAAATGCGCAACTAGGATCTCTTCATCTTCCTGAGAGATGGACTTCCTGAGGGCGGACAGTTCTATTGATGTCGCGCCGGCAGCAATATCAGGAATCTTGAAATGAGGAATATGCCAATCGTCAGATTCAAGCCAGTCCTTAGTCAGATCGATTTGGAAGCTATCTTGCCGACTAAACCTTGTTTTTATAGAGACCGTCTCGGCCAATGCAACGACCGCTCGCTTACTCCCGACACCAAACACGCCAATTGACGCTGCATTCGGATCATTGCTACTCGCACCGGGAGCTACGAGAAGTCTTAAATCAGCCTCTTTCACACCACCGGCCGTGTCATCTATAAGAAGTATTTGTCTTTGAAAATCGAGCGTGAGATTTATCGTTAACGCCTTCTTTTTTCCGCCAGCAACCCACATGTCGATCGCATTGTCGACTAGCTCGCACATCCCGGTTTTCAGGTCATAGTCGCTAATGATGGACCAGTACATGCGCTTCCCTGGCGTCGCATCAAGCAAGCCCGCTTCGCGCTTCAATGTGGCATTTTTCATATAGATCCTTGCTTAGGTATCCAATTAGTCCCATATCGAAAGCACCGAATTTCACGAGTCGCAAGCTCAGGAAAACAACAACCACGACGGGTGGTTCACATTGAATCGCCTCTTACGGCTGAACTTACCTTGTCGTAGTGACTTCAGCGATGCAAGCGCCAATATGTCGAAATGCGGATCACAGTCCGCCGCAACCATTGCACGCACTGCTTAGCGGTTGCAAGTTCATTGCCAATTAGGCTATAGCAACATTGATTAAAAAGCTACGTTATTAATAGCGTATAGACCCTGACTTTGAACTCACGACTGCTTAACGATCGAGCTATCGTTAGCTCGTGCGGCTCCCCTAAGCCCTCTTCTTAAACATCCCGGAAGCCCCACTAGCCGCCCGAATCTCATCGGCCGTGGCCCGCAAGGCTTCTGACAACTCCTCCATCCGCGCCTCGGTCAGGCGCACCAGCGGCCCGGCGATGGTGACCACGCCTATCGCGCCGTTGGGGGAGAGCACTGGGGCGGCCATGGCGGACATGGAGGGGGCAAACACTTCGCTGATGGTGCTAAAGCCGCGTTTGCGGGCGGTTTGTATGTATGTCAGCAGTGCCTTGACGGTGGTGGGGGCCTTGGGGCCGAAGTCTTTGGGCTGGCCGAAGCCTTGTTTGGCGACGCGGCTCAAAGCCTCTTCATCGCTCATGGTCGATAGCCAGGCATGGCCGGCTGCGCTGCAGGACAGGCGCACCGAAAGGCCCATGTCGGGGTCGTAGCGCAGGCCGCGGCGGGCGCCCTGGGCTTTGGCGACGAAGGTTAAATCGTCGCCGTCGACCACAGCCAGGCGCACGAGTTCGCCGGATTCTTCGGCCAGGTGGTCGAGCAGCGGCTGGGCCACGTCGACCACGCCGGATGCACTCAAGAAACCCAGGCCCATCGACACCAGCTTCATGGTGAGCACGTACTCACCCTGCTCGCGCACCTGGCGCACATAGCCTGTGCGGCACAGCTCGGCGAGCAGGCGGTGCGTGGCGCTGAGCGGCATGTGAAGGGTGTTGGCAATGGCGGAGACGGTCTGGCCTTCGGGGTGGGCGGCCAGTTGCTCTAGGGTGTTGAAGCTTCTTTCCAAAAGGGTGCTCATGGGTGGGCGCTGCCTGGTTGTGGCTTGTGGGTTGGTGGGCGTGTTGGGCGGGTGGCGAAGGTGGTTTACCGGCCTGGATGCTGCCATTGGGCCATGGCTGGGGGCCGGGTTTTTCGGGAAATGATAGTGGTTTTCCATTATGGAAAGACTTTCCACTTTTTGTGATGATTCGCCGGGCCCGGGGTTTGATCCCTGTTTTGAATCCTCCTTTTCCTCTTTCCTCTTCCTCTGTTTCCCTTTCCCCTCCTCCCCCAACACAAGGACACCCCATGAAGTTCCATCGCAGGTCACTGACCCTGGCAGCCGTGCTGCTGGCGCTTTCATCGCCTTCGGCCTTTGCCCAGGACATCCAGGAGCGCACCATCAAGTTCGGCCACCTGAACAACCCCGACCACCCGACCAGCCTGGGCGTGCGCAAGTTCGCCGAGATCGTCGCCGCCAAGAGCGGCGGCAAGATCAAGGTGCAGGAATTCGCGGCCTCCCAGCTCGGCAACGAGTTGCAGCAGCAATCCGCACTGCAGGGCGGCGTGCAGGAAATGCTGGTGGCCTCGACGACGTCGCTGAACGGCATCGTCAAGGAATTCGGCCTGCTCGACTTTCCCTTCCTCTTTGCCAATGCCAAGCAGGCAGACGCGCTGGTCGACGGCCCGCTGGGCAAGATGCTTGCCGCCAAACTGCCTGAAAAGGGCGTGATCGTGCTGGGCTTCTTCGACCTGGGCTTTCGCAACGTCACCAACAGCAAGCGCCCCATCATGAAGGGCGCCGACCTGGAAGGCCTGAAACTGCGCGTGATCCCGAACCCGGTGTTCCTGGAAACCTTCAAGACCTTCAAGGCCAACCCGGTGCCTATGCCCTTTGCCGAGCTGTACGGCGCGCTCGAGAGCAAGGCGGTGGACGGCGAGGAAAACCCCTTCGCGGTGATTGCCTCGAGCAAGTTCTATGAAGTGCAGAAGTACGTGAGCGGCACCAACCACGTCTACGCGACCAACCCGATCCAGATCAGCAAGCGCTTCTGGGACAAGCTCTCGGCAACGGAGCACAAGATCCTGCAGGACGCAGCCATCGAAGCGCAAAACTGGCAGCGCGTGGTCAGCCGCGAAGTCTCGGCCAAGGCCCTGGGTGAACTCACGGCCAAGGGCATGCTCTACAACGACGTTCCGCCCGCCGAGCTGGCCAAGATGCGCGCCGAAGTGCGTCCTGTCTACGACAAGTTCTCCGCCGCGTACGACCCGGCCATCGTGACTCTGTTCAAGTCCGAGCTGGAACGTGTATCCAAGTTCTGATGGTGAAGTTCTGAACGCCATGAAAATACTTGTCCTCCACGGGCCGAACCTGAACCTGTTCGGGCGACGCGAACCCCACATCTACGGCACCACGACGCTCGCACAGATCGACGCCATGCTGGAACAACTGGCCGGGGAGCTGGGCGTGACGCTGGCAACCCTCCAGTCGAACCACGAAGGGGCGCTGATTGATTTCCTGCACCAGCACATCGACGCGGCGCAGGGCGCGCTGGTCAACCCCGCCGGGCTCACGCAGCATGGCGTACCGCTGCACGACGCGATCAAGGCCATGCCTTTCCCGGTGGTCGAGGTGCACATGTCGAACCTCGCGACACGTGAGCCGTGGCGCCACCACTCGATCATCTCGCCGGCCGTGAAGGGCACGATCCAGGGGTTCGGTCCGCGCTCGTACCTGCAGGGCCTTCGGGTCGTGACCGACATCGCGCGCGAAGCGCAGGCCCCTTCGCAGGCCGTTATCGCGCAAAACTGACATGGACAAGTTCGTCGACAAGGCCTGCAAAGGCATCGAGTTCCTGATCGCCTTCGGCCTGGCACTCATGGTCGTGCTGGTGTTCGGCAACGTGGTGTTGCGCTACGGTTTCAATTCGGGCATTACGGTGTCCGAAGAGCTGTCACGCTGGCTGTTCATCTGGGGCACCTTTCTTGGCGCGCTGGTCGCATTGCGTGAACACGGCCACCTCGGCATGGACATGGTGGTGGGGCGGCTGCCGGTCATCGGCAAAAAGATCTGTCTCATCATCGGCCACGCGCTGATGATCTTCATCGTGGTGCTGCTGGCCATGGGCAGCTGGGAGCAGGTCAGGATCAACTGGGACGTCACGGCGCCGACCACCGGCTGGTCCATGTCCATCGTCTACCTCTCGGGTCTCGTGTTCGGCGTGCTTGCGTGCGGCCTGCTGCTGCTGGATTTGTGGAAGGCCGTCACCGGCCGGCTGTCGGAGGATGAACTGGTCATGGTGCAGGAGTCGGAAGAGGCCGTGCAGCTCAAGCAGGTGCTGGAAGACGCGAAAGACGCGCGGGAGTCAGATAACACCGCGGGAGCACGGCCATGACCATCTTCATTTTCATCGGCTCGCTGCTGGCCGCCATGGCCCTGGGCATTCCCATCGCGTTCGCGCTGCTGGCCAGCGGTGTCGCCCTGATGTGGCACCTGCAACTTTTCGACGCCCAGATCCTGGCGCAGAACCTGGTCGGCGGCGCCGACAGCTTTCCGTTGCTGGCGGTGCCCTTCTTCATGCTGGCCGGCGAGATCATGAACGTCGGAGGCCTGTCCCGCCGCATCGTCGACCTGGCGCTGGCGCTGGTCGGCCACGTCAAGGGCGGGCTGGGCTACGTGACCATCATGGCGGGCTGCCTGCTGTCGGCACTGTCGGGCTCGGCCGTGGCCGACGCGGCCGCGCTCACCGCGCTGCTGCTTCCGATGATGGTCAAGGCAGGGCACAACAAGGTGCGCGCAGGCGGCCTGATCGCCTCCGTGGGCGTGATCGGTCCGGTGATCCCGCCCAGCATCGGGCTGGTGATCTTCGGTGTGGCGGCCAACGTGTCGATCTCCAGGCTGTTCCTCGCGGCTGTCGTTCCGGGCCTGCTGATAGGCGGCGCGCTCTGGATTACCTGGGCCTGGCTGGTACGGCGCGAAGACATCGTGCCGCCGCCGCGCAAGTCGGCCGCGGAGATCATGAAGGCGTTCCGTGATGCCACCTGGGCGCTGGTCCTGCCGGTCATCATCCTGGTCGGCCTGCGCATGGGCGTGTTCACGCCCACCGAGGCGGCCGTGGTGGCGGCCGTCTATGCCTTGTTCGTCTCGACCGTGATCTACCGCGAACTCAAGCTCCCGCAGCTGTACGGTGTGTTCGTCGCCTCGGCCAAGACCAGCGCTGTTGTGATGTTCCTGATCGCCGCGGCCATGGTCAGCGCCTGGCTGATCACCGTCGCCAACCTGCCGGGCATGGTGGTGAGCCTGCTGAAGCCTTTCATGGACAGCCCGATTTTGTTGATGGCCGCCATCATGGTGCTGGTCATGGCCGTCGGCACGGCGATGGACATGACGCCCACCATCCTGATCCTGACGCCCGTGCTGATGCCCGTGGTCAAGGCCGCAGGGATCGATCCGGTCTACTTCGGCGTGCTGTTCATCATCAACAACTCGATCGGGCTGGTGACGCCGCCGGTGGGCACGGTGCTCAATGTGGTGGCGGGTGTCGGCAAGATCAGCATGGACGACGTCACCAAGGGTGTCGTCCCCTTCATGATCGCCGAGTTCGCGGTGATGTTTTTGATGGTGGTTTTCCCCAAACTGGTGACCGTTCCGGCCGGCTGGTTCTACTGAGGTTCGACGACATGGCACTTTTAGGCAAGGCCGCAGTGGCCATGTGGTGGGACATTCTTCCCGCGCAACGCGAGGAGTTCCAGGAGTGGCACTCCCGCGAACACTTTCCGGAACGCATGGGCATTGAAGGTTTTCTGCGCGGCTCACGCTGGTCCAACATTGACGGAGGAACGGGATTCTTTGTGTTGTACGAGCTGGCCTCGTATGAAACCCTCACCTCTGCCGGCTACCTGCGGAGCCTGAACAACCCGACGCCGTGGTCGGCGAAGATGATGCCGCACCACCTGAACATGGTGCGCAGCCAGTGCAAGCTGCTGAGTAGTTTTGGCGCCGGACTGGGCAAGGCCGCGCTGACGATTCGCCTGTCGCCTGCGGATGGCCAGGCAGGGCCTTTGCTTGCCAAACTGGAAAGCCTGCTGTCCCGCCAGGCAGAAAGCAGAGGCATCGTCGGGGCACATCTGCTGCAAACCCGAACGCCGGAGGCAGCCATGACACAGGAGCAAAAAATCCGCGGCGGGGATGCCGTCGCCGACTGGATTGTCCTGCTGTCGTCGTATGAGACGGAGGTCTTGCAGCTCGCCTTGGCAAACGAGCTGTCACCGCAGCGGCTCAAGGCCGCAGGCGCCGTCGCGGCCATGACATCCGGCATCTACGCCCTGTCATTTTCATTGGGGACGCATGACTTGAAGCCCCAGTCCGCCCGTTCGGGTTGAGCTTGGCCTGTCCTGAGCCTGTCGAAGGGTCGAAGCCGTCGCCGCTCACCGGTCGGGTTGAGATATCGAGGGCTCTCTGCCGTTTTTGCGCTGATTTTTTTTAGGTTCCGGAGCCGGGAATCGCCCGGCAGCGACTCACTTTTCTTTTGCTTCGCCAAAAGCAAAGTAAGCAAAAGAAAAGGCGACCCGCAGTCTGGGTCCCTACGCTTCGCTACGGGCAACCTGCGGTGCTCGAGCCAAGCGGGGTCTGGCTAAACTCGCTTCGCTCAGACAACGCCAGCCCTGATCCGCTTGGCTCTGCGCTCCTCGGCCCAGCCAGGACGGGGCAATCGGGATCGGGAACCAATACCAACAAGGACTCGCCGTGGCGAGTCCTTGTTTTTTCAGGTATTCGGGGTTTTGTCTTCGGCTATCTGGCTGTTTGGTATTCCGGGTCCCCTTGTGTATGCGCCGAGGAGCGGAGGTTCAGGCGGATCAGGGCTCGCGTTGTCTGAGCGAAGCGAGTTTAGCGAGACCCCGCCTGAACCGAGCACCGCAGGTTGCCCGCAGCGAAGCGAAGGGACGCAGACACCAGGGTCGCCTTTTCTTTTGCTTACTTTTCTTTTGGCGAAGCAAAAGAAAAGTGAGTTGCCGCCGGGCAACCCCCGGCCAGCAGAACTAAGAAAAGGGCGGAGAAGGAGCAGAGATAGAGAGGGAGAGGGAGAGCGCGAGAGGCCAGCGCAAGACCCGGCCCTTCACACCACAGCAGGCAATCGATCCAACAACTTATCCAAAGTAACCGGATACTCCCTCACCCGCACCCCAGTCGCGTTATAGACCGCATTCGCCACCGCAGCAGCAATCCCACAAATCCCAAGCTCCCCCACACCCTTGGCCTTCAGGGGCGACGAGACCGGATCGGTCTCGGGCAGGAAGATGACGTCCTGGTGCGGGATGTCGGCGTGCACAGGCACTTCGTAGCTGGCGAGGTCGTGATTGACGAAGAAGCCGTGGCGTTTGTCGACGGCGAGTTCTTCCATCAGTGCGGCCCCCACGCCCATGGTCATGGCGCCTATGACCTGGCTACGCGCGGCCGTGGGATTCAGGATGCGGCCGGCCGCGCAGACGGCGAGCATGCGGCGCACGCGGATTTCGCCGGTGGCGGCGTCGACACCGACTTCGACGAAATGCGCGCCGAAGGTGGACTGCTGGTATTTTTTGTCGAGGTCGCCGTATTCCATGAAGTCTTCGGCGACGAGGCCTTTGTCGCCGGCAAGCTGCGCGAGGGGCACGGTGCGGCCGCCGGCGTGCAGCATGCCGCCTTCGAAGACCGCATCGGGCGCGGCGACACCTGCAGCTTGGGCGATGACTTCGCGCAGCTTCATGCAGGCCGCATACACGCCGGAGGTGGAGCTGTTGCCGCCCCACTGCCCGCCTGAGCCGCACGAAACGGGGAAGGCCGAATCGCCGAGGCGCACCAGCACTTTATCGAGCGGCACGCCCATGGTTTCTGCGGCGGTCTGGGCAATGATGGTGTAGGTGCCGGTGCCGATGTCGGTCATGTCGGTCTCGACGGTGACCACGCCGTCTTTGCCCAGCCGCACACGCGCGGCGGACTTCATGAGCAGGTTGTTGCGAAAGGCCGCGGCCACGCCCATGCCGACCAGCCAGCGGCCGTCGCGCACTTGCGCGGGCTGGGCCTTGCGCCGGCTCCAGCCGAACTGCTCCGCGCCCAGGCGCAGGCATTCAACCAGCTGCCGCTGCGAGAAGGGTCGGCCGGCCTGCTCGGGGTCGACCTGCGTGTCGTTGCGCACGCGGAACTCGATCGGGTCCATGCCGAGTTTTTCGGCCATCTCGTCCATGGCGATTTCGAGGGCCATCATGCCGGGCGCCTCGCCGGGCGCGCGCATGGCGTTGCCCTCGGGCAGGTCGAGCACGGCCAGGCGCGTGGCGGTGAAGCGGTTGGGGCTGGCGTAGAGCAGGCGCGACTGGTTCGCCGCGGTTTCGGGCTGGCCTTCGGGCAGGTCGCCGGACCAGCTCTCATGCGCCATGGCGCTGAGCTTGCCGTCGCGGCCGGCGCCCAGGCGTATGCGCTGGATGGTGGCGGGCCGGTGCGTGGTGTTGTTGATCATGAGCGGGCGCTGCAGCGCGACCTTGACAGGCCGCCCCACCGCGCGCGCGCCGAGCGCGGCCAGCAGCGCATCGGCCCGCACCCAGAGCTTGCCGCCGAAACCGCCGCCGATAAAGGGCGAGACCAGCCGCACGTTCTCTTTGGGGATACCCAGGGTCTTGGCCATGTCGCCCACGCTCCAGTCGATCATCTGGTTGGCCGTCCACACGGTGAGCTTGTCGCCCTGCCAGGCGGCGATGGAGGCGTGCGGCTCCATCATGGCGTGCGACTGGTCGGGTGTGGTGTAGGTGGCGTCGATCTGCACGGGCGCGGCGGTGAAGGCGCCCGCGAAGTCGCCGATTCTTGACTCGGGCGTGCCGCCGAAATCAGAGGGCTTGGCCAGCGGCGCCGAATCTTTCGCGGCGGCGAGGTCGAACCTGCCGGGCGTGCGCTCGTACTCGATGCGCACCAGCTGCGCGGCGGCGCGTGCCTGCTCGAACGTGGTGGCGACCACCAGCGCGACGGCCTGGTGGTAGTGGTCTATCTCGGGCCCGCCCAGCAGCTTGGCGGTGTTGAATTTTCCTTTGCCGAGCTTGCCGGCGTTGCGCGCGGTGACGACGGCCAGCACGCCGGGCGAGGCCTGCGCGGCCGCCAAGTCCATGGCGGCGATGCGGCCCTTGGCGATGCCGGCGCCGACGATGTAGCCGTAAGCCGGGTCGGGCACGGCATCGTGGCGCTCATAGGCATAGGGCGCGGCGCCGCTGGTCTTGAGGGGGCCGTCGATGCGGTCGGTGGGCTTGCCGATGACCTTGAGCTGGTCGATGGGGTTGGTCGTGGCGGGGGTGTCGAACTTCATGCGGCGCTCCTGGCCTGGGCCAGCACGGCGGCGAGCGTGCGCTCCACCAGCGGCAGTTTGAAGGCGTTGTCGTGTGTGGGTTGGGCGCCGGCCAGCAGCCGGCCTGCGGCAGCCGCCGCGCCTTGCGGCAAGGCGGAATCGGCGCTGTCGTCGCGCCAGGGTTTGTGCGCTACGCCGCCCAGCGCGACACGGCCCGAGCCGTCGCGCTGCACAACGGCAGCGACCGAGACCAAGGCGAAGGCGTAAGACGCGCGGTCGCGCACCTTGCGGTAGATGTGGGTGCCGCCCAGCGGCTTGGGAAGGCTGACCGAGGTGATGAGTTCGCCGGGCTCCAGCGCGGTCTCGATGTGCGGTGTGCTGCCGGGCAGGCGGTGGAAGTCGGCAATCGGAATGACGCGTTTGGCGCCGTCGGGCCGCACGGTTTCGACTGCAGCATCAAGCGCGCGCATGGCGACGGCCATGTCGCTGGGGTGGGTGGCGATGCAGGCCTGGCTGGCGCCCAGCACCGCGTGCTGGCGCGTGTAGCCGCCAATGGCGCTGCAGCCGCTGCCGGGCTGGCGCTTGTTGCAGGGCTGGTAGGTGTCGTAAAAATAGGGGCAGCGCGTGCGCTGCAGCAGGTTGCCGGCGGTGGTGGCCTTGTTGCGCAGCTGGGCCGAGGCCCCGGCCAGCAGGGCGCGCGCGAGCACACCGTAGTCGCGCCGCACACGCTCGTCGGCGGCCAGCGCGGTGTTGCGCACCAGCGCGCCTATACGCAGCCCGCCTTCGGGGGTGGCTTCTATCTTGTCGAGCGCCAGGCCGTTCACGTCGACCAGGTGGGCGGGCGCCTCGATCTGCAGCTTCATCAGGTCCAGCAGGTTGGTGCCGCCGGCGATGAATTTGGCATTGGGGTTGCGCGCAACAGCTGCCGCGGCCTCGGCCGGGGTTCGGGCACGTTCGTAGGTGAAGGGCTTCATGCTGCGGCCCCTCCCGCGACTTCGGTGATGGCCTCGACGATATTGGAATAGGCGCCGCAGCGGCAGAGGTTGCCGCTCATGCGTTCGCACAGTTCGTCGGGCGAGAGCAAGGGGCGCGTGTTGAGGTCGGCGCTGACGTGGCTGGGGATGCCGCGGCGCATCTCATCAAGCATGCCGACGGCCGAACAGATCTGCCCCGGCGTGCAGTAGCCGCACTGGTAGCCGTCGTGTTTGACGAAGGCGGCCTGCAGGGGGTGCAGCTTGCGCGGCGTGCCCAGGCCTTCGATGGTGGTGACCTTGGCGCCGGGGTGCATCACCGCCAGCGTGAGGCACGAATTGATGCGCACGCCATCGACCAGCACGGTGCACGCGCCGCACTGGCCGTGGTCGCAGCCTTTTTTGGTGCCGGTCAGGTGCAGGTGCTCGCGAAGGGTGTCGAGCAGCGTGGTGCGGGTATCGAGGTTGAGGGTGTGCGGCTTGCCGTTCACTTCGAGGGTGACATTGGCGGTGGGCACGGCATTGCTGTGGGTGTTGCTGGGTGTTTCAGGTGCGGCCATGGTGGGGGGGTGCAGCGAGCCGGCGGCCGCAGAGGCGGCCCCAGCAATGAGCACGCCTCGCCGGGATACGGTGAGACGGTCGGGATTGTTCATCGGGGATCACCTTTTCATTAGACCAGCAAGGGAGCGGACCGGCAAGGCAAACCATGAGCATCGATGTGGGAGAAAAATCAGCTTGTAGGACAGCGACTCGCGGGGTCGTCGGCGGATAAATCCGTATGAATGCATATCCACAGATTTCGCAGATTTACGCAGATGAAGACAGAGATGCGGAATTCCTGCGATACCCGAATTGCAATCAAAGCAGTGCGGTTTTTTAAAGTTGCGAATTCAGCAGCGAAGCCAGCTTCTCATTGAACTTCTCGCTGAGCGGCCGGTTCACCCACTCTTCAAGGCTCACGCGGCGGGACTGCTTGATGTCCTGCTCGAACACCGCCGTCTGCCGCGCGGCAAAGCCGGCGTCGTAGATATTGAGGTTGGCCTCGTCGTTGAGCCTGAAGGAGCGGTTGTCGAAATTGGTGGAGCCGACCGACACCATGAGGCCGTCGACGATCATGACCTTGCAGTGGTACATGCTGGGCTGGAACTCATAAATCTCGGCGCCGGCCGCCAGCAGTGCGCCCCAGGTCGCGCGCGAGGCGGCGCGGACGGTTTCGGTATCAGTGATTTCGCCCGGCATGATGATGCGAAGCCGCACGCCGCGCCGCATGGCGTCGAGCAAGATGCCAAGGCTTACCTCGTCGGGCACAAAGTAGGCCATCGAAAGGTCTATGGTTTTGGCCGAAGCCGTCAGGGCCATGTGGTACATCAGCTCCACGTTTTCGCTGCCGCTGGTGGGCGAGCTGGAAAACATCTGGGCAGGCATGTTGCCCACGGCTTGAAGGTCCGGAAAGTAAGCCTGCCCATGCAGCACCTGGCCGCTCACCTTGAGCCAGTTGTCCAGAAAAGTGGATTGCATCTGCGCGACCACCGGCCCTTCAACGCGGTAGTGCGAGTCACGCCAGTGCTCGGCGTCCTGGCCGTTGCCCGTCCATTTGGGGGCGATGCCCACGCCGCCGGTGAAGCCCACCTTGCCGTCGGTGACCAGCAGCTTGCGGTGCGTGCGGTTGTTGAGTTTGGCGAAGGTGTACCAGGCGGGTTTGTGGAACTTGCGGATGTCGACGCCGGCATCCTTCATCTCATTGAGCAGGACCTCATCCATCTTGGCGCTGCCCACCCAGTCGAGCAGGATATGAACCTTGACACCAGCCTTGGCGCGCTCAGACAAGGCATCTGCAAACCGCTTGCCGATGTCGCCCGACCAGTAGATATAGGTTTCAAAGGTGATGGTTTTGGTGGCGGCCTTGATCGCACCCAGCATGGCGGGGAAGATCTGGTCGCCGTTGAGCAGTTCCACCGCCTGGTTGCCGCCGACGATGCCGGGGCCCAACAAGCTGCCCATGGCGCGGTGAAACTGCGGGTCGGCCACGCTGTATTCACGCACCAGCTGCTGCCGGACTTTTTTTTCGCCGGCCGAAAAATTCAGGGCCAGCAGGACGGCGGCCAGCGCCGCGATAAAGGCCATAAGGCCTGTGAGCCAGGGGGAAAGACGGGTTCGCATGGCGTGCCATTGTGGACACGGGAAACCGCCCGTCGGGTAGGAGCGGACGCCAAAAGCGTGAGGCCGGGAGGCTTTTTCTGCGCCGCCGCTGGCACGGCAGGCGCCGGCGCTGTCACCGAACCGTCACGAACAGCCCGCACACTGTGGGACCTCTTTCCGGAAGTTCTTTCCCTCCCTACCCTTCCTCGGCCTGCCTGACGCTTCACGCCCTCCCCTGAATGGACATTACCTACGGCGCCGGCAAGACCGGCCTGCTCTGCGGCTACCGGTTTGAAAACGGTGCACCCGGCGTGCCGGTGGACCTTATGGAGGCGGCGGCCTGGCTGGATAACGGAGTGCCCAAGGGAAAATCCGACTTCGTCTGGCTGCACTTCAACCTGAGCGACGCGGCGGCCGAGGCCAGCATACGCAAGCACCTGAACCCGGTGCCGGAGTTTTTTGAGGCCCTGCACGAGGGCTCGCGCTCCACGCGCATTGAGGATGCCCACGACACGCTGATCGCCGTGGTCAACGACGTGGCCTACGAATTCGCTTTCGACCCCGCCGAGATGGCCAGCCTGTGGCTCAACGTGGGGCCGCACATGGCGCTGAGCGCGCGCTCGCACCCCCTGCGCTCCATAGACCGGCTGCGCGATGCCGTGAAGAACGGCAAGAAGCCGCTGGCGTCGTCCGTCTCATTCCTCAACCACCTGCTGCGTGAGCAGGGCGACGTGCTGGTGCGCATCGTGCGCGACGCGACCGTGCAGGTCGATGTGGTGGAGGACAAATTCCTCGTGGGCCGGCTGCACAACCGCCGCGCCGACCTGGGCAAGCTGCGCCGTGTGCTGGTGCGGCTGCAACGCCTGCTAGCGCCCGAGCCCGGCGCGCTGTTTCGCCTGCTGCGCCTGCCACCGCCCTGGGTCAGCGAGGGCGACCTTGAAGAGCTACGCCAGGCCACCGAAGAGTTCTCGCTGACCATACGCGACCTGTCGGAGCTCAAGGAGCGCATCAAGCTGCTGCAGGAAGAAATCGCCGCACAGGTCAGCGAAGAAACCAATCGCAGCGTCTTTACCCTGACCATGGTGACGGTGCTGGCGCTGCCCATCAACATCGTGGCCGGCCTGCTGGGCATGAATGTAGGCGGCATCCCGCTGGCGCAGCACCCACACGGCTTCATGGTGATCGTCGCCATCATCGGCGTGTTTACCGCCTTTGCGGCATGGTACGTTTACCGGCAGAAGCAGTAGCGAGCAGCGAGCAGCGACAGCGGCGTGTCTGACGCATTTCGTTCTTGGCCTATGCCCCGAGCGCGAATTTCTTGAGCCCTTCGAGCTCCATCACCTCTATGGATCCGTACTGCACCCTGATCAAGCCGGCGCTCTCGAGTTCGTGCAGGGCGCGATAGGCAGTCTGCCTCACCATGCCGGTCAGCCGGCCTATCTCCTCCTGCGAGATGTCTATGCGCAGCTGCGTGTTCGGGTAGAGCTGCGGGTTGAACAGCTCGGCCAGGCAGTAGGCCACCCGCGTCGTGACATCGCCCAGCCGCAGGCCTTCAACCAGCGCCACGTAATAGCCCAGGCGGGCGTTGAGCTGGTCTATCAACCATCGGCTGAACGAATGGCTGTTCTCCAGCAACCACAGGAAAGTAGCCCGCGGCACAAAGGCCACCGTGCTGTCGCGTATCGCCACCACGGCGTAGGGGCGCGGCTCGCCTTTGAGCACCGCGCCCTCGCCAAACCAGGCGCCGCCGGGAACGCCGGCAAAGGTCGTGGCGCGGCCGTCGGCCGACACCGTGTCGACCTTGACCAGCCCGTCCACGACGGCCAGCCAGTGTTCGGACGGTGATTCGCGCAGGCACACGGTCGCCCCGGCCGTGAAGCCGCGGCTCACGGTGTCGCTGCAGACGCGGTCGAACTGGTCCTGGGTCAAGCCCTTGCGCCAGGGCGAAGACGCGAGAAATTCGAGCAGCTTGCCGCGCTGGTCTGCCTGGTGAGCATTCATGTCGTGGGGCCCTGCCAAGTTTGGCGAGTAAAGGATGGCAATCCTAACCAGCAATGGGCGCGCCGCCAAATGTCATCCCAAGAACATTCATATCGCCTGGCTTCTTCGACAATTTTCTTTTTGCCTGGAAGCCGAAATGAGTATGAGCAGCCGGATCGCCTCACCCCCCAGCATCCCGACGGAGGTGCTTCGAAGTTCCGTGGACTGGGCGATTGCAAGCCGCCGCTCCACGCGCGCCTTTCTTGCGACACCGGTGCCGCGCGCGGAGGTGGAGGCCATCCTCGATGTGGCGCGGTATTGCGCTTCGGGCGTCAACACCCAGCCCTGGCATGTGCACGTGCTGATGGGGGAGGCAAAGCAGCGCCTCAGTGAGGCTGTCTTGCGCGTCCACGACGATCCGTCGCTGTCGGCCCAGCTCGACGAGCCCTATGACTATTACCCGCGCGAGTGGGTTTCGCCTTATATCGACAGACGGCGCAAGGTCGGCTGGGACCTGTACGGCCTGCTCGGCATCGAGAAAAACAACAAGCAAGCCATGCACGCCCAGCACGGCCGCAACTACGATTTTTTTGGCGCGCCAGTCGGCCTGATGTTCACTGTGGACAAGGGCATGGGGCGTGGCAGCCTGATCGACTACGGCATGTTTTTACAAAGCATCATGATCGCCGCGCGGGCACGCGGGCTTGACACCTGCCCGCAGGCGGCATTTACCGCGTTCCACCGCGTCATTGCCAGGGAGCTGGCGATCCCGGAGCAGCAGATGCTTGTCTGCGGCATGAGCCTGGGCTATGCCGACCCCAGCCGCATCGAGAACTCGCTGGTGACCGAGCGCGAGCATGTGGCGCGTTTCACCACTTTTCACGAGGCCACCACCACGAGGACAGCGCCATGAGTGCATCAGCCTACGAACAAGGCCTGGGCCGGAACACGACCATCCGCGTGCCCCTGACACCGCTCAATTTTCTGGGCCGCACGGCGGATGTCTCAAGCACCGGGATCATGCATCGGGCTTGCGCGTGCGCCATGGCAAGCGGCAGGGGACGGGGAAAGCCCTAGGCCGTGTAGCCCTTTTTCAGGGCGGGCCATGCCGGCCCCCAGCCCTCGCGCCGCGCCGAAAACCCCGAAAATACCAAGGTGTCCCAGCACCCCCCGCTCCCCTTCCACCCGGCGGTTTCCGTCTGGCTGAAAAGCCGATTCGGCCGCCCGACCGAGGTCCAGGCCCAGGCATGGGCGGTGACCTCGCAGCGCCGCCATGCGCTGATCGCCGCGCCCACGGGCTCGGGCAAGACGCTGGCGGCCTTTCTGTCGGCGATTGACGAGCTGGTGCGCGAAGGCCTGGCCGGCGGCGGTCTCAGCGACGAAGTCCATGTGCTGTATGTCTCGCCGTTGAAGGCACTGTCCAACGACATCCGCAAGAACTTGCAGGAGCCGCTGGCCGGCATTGAAGCCGGGCTGGCCGCGATGGGCCTGCCCGACCCCGGCATACGCGCGGCGGTGCGCACCGGCGACACACCGACGGCAGAGCGCGAACGCATGCGCCGCGCGCCGCCGCACATCCTGGTGACCACGCCGGAGTCCCTCTACATATTGCTGAGTTCCGATTCGGGCCGCGCCATGCTCAAGTCGGTGAAGAGCGTGATCATCGACGAGCTGCATGCGGTGGCCGGCAGCAAGCGCGGTTCGCACCTGATGCTGTCGCTGGAACGGCTGGAGGGGCTGTGCGACAAGCCGCCGGTGCGCATAGGCCTCTCGGCCACCGTCAAGCCGCTGGACGAGATGGCGCGTTTTCTCACGGGTGAACGCGAAACAGCCGCCATCATCGACGCGGGCCATGTGCGCGAGCGCGACCTGGCGATCGAGATGCCGCGTTCGCCGCTCACCGCGGTGATGCCCATCGAAGTCTGGGATGAGCTCTACGACCGGCTCACCGAACTCGTGGCACAACACCGCACCACGCTGATCTTCGTCAACCAGCGCCGCATCGCGGAGCGCATGGCGCGCCACCTGGCCGAGCGGCTGGGCGAGGAGCACGTCACCGCCCACCACGGCAGCCTGGCGCGCGAGCACCGCCTGCAAGCCGAACAGCGGCTCAAGCAGGGCGAGCTCAAAGCGCTGGTGGCCACGAGTTCGCTCGAACTGGGCATAGACATCGGCGACATCGACCTGGTGTGCCAGATCGGCTCGTCGCGCGCCATCAATGCGCTGCTGCAGCGCGTGGGCCGCGCCGGCCATGCCATAGGCGCCATTCCCAAGGGCCGGCTGTTCCCGCTGGCGCTGGACGACCTGCTCGAATGCACCGCCCTGCTGGCCGCGGTGAACCGCGGCGAACTGGACCGCATCCGCGTGCCGGACAAGCCGCTGGACGCGCTGGCGCAGCACATCGTCGCCGAAGCCGCCTGCCGCGAATGGCCGCTGGACGCGCTGTATGAATGCCTGCGGCGCGCCCTGCCCTACCGCGGGCTGGCGCTGCGCGAGTTCGAGCAGGTGGTGCAGATGCTGGCCGACGGCTACAGCACGCGGCGGGGCCGGCGCGGCGCCTACCTGCACTACGACGCCGTCAACCGCGTGCTGCGCGCGCGCCGCGGTGCGCGGCTGGCCGCCGTCACCAATGCAGGCGTGATCCCCGACCAGTTCGACTACGAGGTGGTGTTGCAGCCCGACGGGCACCGCGTGGGCACGCTCAACGAGGACTTCGCCTTCGAAAGCCTGCCGGGCGACATCTTCCAGCTCGGCAATGCGTCCTACCGCATCGCCAAGATAGAGACCGGCAAGGTCATGGTGGAAGACGCCAAAGGGCAGCCGCCCTCCATGCCCTTCTGGCTCGGCGAGAGCCTGGGCCGCACCGATGAACTCAGCGAAGCGGTGTCGCGCCTCTGCGAGACGGCCGACACCTTGCTGGACGATGGCGTGCCGGCCTGCGAGCGCTGGCTGCGCGAAGACCTGAATCTGCCCGCCGCCGCGGCGCAACAGCTCGCGCTCTACCTGGCCGCCTCCAAAGCCGCGCTGGGCGTGCTGCCCAGCCGCCGCCACATCGTGTTCGAGCGTTTCTTCGACGAGGTGGGCGACACCCACCTGGTGATCCATTCGCCCTACGGCTCGCGCATCAACCGGGCCTGGGGCCTGGCGCTGCGCAAGCGCATGTGCCGCAAGTTCAACTTCGAACTGCAGGCCAGTGCGCTGGAAGACAGCATCGTGCTGTCGCTGGGGCCCACGCACAGCTTCGCGCTCGAAGAGGTGCGGCACTACCTGAAGTCGGCCAGCGCGCGCGAGGTGCTGGTGCAGGCGCTGCTGGACGCGCCCATGTTCGGCACGCGCTGGCGCTGGAACGCCACCGCCTCGCTCGCGGTGCGCCGCATGAACGGCGGGCGCAAGGTGCCGCCGCAGTTCCAGCGCTCCGACGCGGAAGACCTGCTGACGGTGATCTTCCCCGACCAGCTGGCCTGCGCCGAGAACCTGGCGGGCGAGCGCGAGATCCCGGAACATCCGCTGGTGGCGCAGACGCTGCACGACTGCCTGCACGAGACCATGGACGCCGACGGCTTTGTGCGCCTGCTGGCCGGCCTGGAGGCCGGCGAGGTGCGCATCAGCACGCGCGACCTGGCCTCGCCCTCCCCGCTCGCGCATGCCATCCTGAACGCCAAGCCCTATGCCTTCCTCGACGGCGGCGCTGCCGAGGAGCGCCGCACCAAAGCGGTCAGCACCCGGCCGCTGATGGACCTGCAGACGGCCGAGGACATCGGCAAGCTGGACCCGCAGGTGATCGCGCAGGTGCGCGAGGACGCCCGGCCCGACATTCGCAGCGCCGACGAGCTGCACGATGCGCTGGTTGTGCACGGCTTTCTCACCGCCGAAGAAGCGCCCTTTCCCGACTTCATCGAGGCGCTGGTGCAGCAGCGCCGCATCAGCCTTCTTACGCTGCCGGGCGGCGCGCGCCCACACCCGCTCTCGCTCTATGTCGCGGCGGAGCGATTGCATGAATTCTTGGCGGTCTTCCCGGATGCAACGCTGTCACCCGCGATAAAGCCCACCTCGGCAGAGCGGCCCGAGGCCGACCAGGCCTTGCGTGAAATCCTGCGCGGCCGCCTGGAGCTGCTGGGCCCGGTCAATGCGCAAACGCTGGGCGAGCCCCTGGGTATGGGCGGGGACGCCGTGCTGACGGCCCTGCTGCAACTGGAAGCCGAGGGCGCGCTGATGCGCGGCGCCTTCACCGCCCCCGGCGCGCAGGAGTGGTGCGACCGGCGCCTGCTCGCGCGCATACACCGCGGCACGCGCGAGAAGCTGCGCGCCGAGTTCCAGCCGGTGCCGCCGGCGCAGTTCATGCGCTTCCTGTTCCGCTGGCACCAGCTGAACACCGGCGATACCCTCGATGCCAACGGCGATGAACGCCGCGAAGGCGAAGGCGGGCTGGCCGACGTGCTGCGCCAGCTCGAAGGCTATGCGGCGCCGGCCGCGGCCTGGGAGGAAGACCTGCTGGCGGCGCGCGTGAAAGATTACAGCCCCGCCATGCTCGACAAGCTCTGCACCGTGGGTCGCGTGGCCTGGTGGCGGCCGGTCGAGGCCGGCGATGCGGCAGGCCGCAAGACCGGGCCGATACGCGGCACACCCATCCTGCTGTGCGAGCGCGACGCCCTGCCCCACTGGCAGCAGGCGGCCGGCGCGGCAACGACACACGATGACGCGCCGCTCTCCAGCGCCGCGCGCCAGGTGCTGGACGCGCTGCGCGCGCACGGCGCCAGTTTTTTTGCCGACCTGCGGCATGACGCCCGGCTGCTGGGCACGCAGGTCGAGCAGGCCCTGGCCGAGCTGGTCGCGCACGGCATCGCCACCTGCGACTCCTTCGCCGGCTTGCGCACCCTGGTGATGCCGGAAGACAAGCGCAACAAGCTGCGCCGCAAGCGGGGCGCGCTGGATCCCATGGAAGATGCCGGCCGCTGGTCGCTCACGCGGCGGCCGAGACCGCAGGAGCCGGTTCCCGGCGCGCTGGCCGAGCCGCATGTGGAGCACATCGCGCGCGTGCTGCTGCGGCGCTACGGCGTGGTGTTCCGCAAGCTGCTGGAACGCGAGGACGGCCTGCCGCCCTGGCGCGAGCTGTTCTATGTGCTGCGCCGGCTCGAGGCGCGCGGCGAGGTGCGCGGCGGCCGATTCGTCAGTGGTTTTTCGGGCGAGCAGTTCGCCCTGCCCGAAGCCGCCACGGCCCTGCGCAAGATCGCCAAGGCGCCGGGCAACGAGCGCGTCGCCATCTCGGCCGTCGACCCCTTGAACCTGGCCGGCATCCTCACGCCGGGCGACAAGGTAGCCCGCCTGCCGGGCAACCGCCTGCTTTTTGAAGCCGGGGTGCCGGTCGCCGTCCAGTCCAGCGGGGAGATCCGTTACCTGCGCGAACTCGATGCGGCGACGCAGTGGGAGATGAAGAAGCTGCTGGTGCGGCGCTAACCAGCACCGTGCTTACTGGGGCAGCGAGGCCTCAAAGCGCGCCAGCTCTTCATCGACCGTGCCGCGGTTCTGGAAGTCGCGCTTGGCCCGGCCGTACCAGTAGGCGGCGTTATCAAGATCGCCTTCCTGGATATGCAGGATGCCGTGCAGCCAGGCGGCCGGCTGCGATTCATCGCTTTGCACCAGGGTATGTGCTTCGTCCCAGCGGCCCGCGCGCGCGCACAGCAGGGCCTCTCGAAGAATGTCCATCGGAAGCTCCTTGAATTGAATGGGTGATCGCTACGATAACCGGGCGTGGATGCCCCGTGATTCAACCCGGGAATCCGCTTGGGGACCGGGTGGGACCGGGCGCTCTCTCAAGTCAAGGAACTGGTTTGCCGCAGCGCACGCCAAGGGCGCGCGCCACGGCTTCAAGGGCGGCTGCGGCTGCAGGCCGTCAGAAATGGATCCCGCGCATCATCTGCTGCATGGCCACGGCCTCGGCGGACAGCTGCGGTTTGGCGCCCTTCTCGCCCTTGGCGGCGGACGAGTCGGGGAACATGCGGAAGCTGGTGTTCATGGCGATCTGCGCCACGCGCGGCACCAGCGCGTGCATCAACTGGCCGGTGATGCCCAGGCGGGTGGCGACGCGCACCGGCTTGAAGATGCAGGCCTGGGCGATCATGTCGGCGGCCTCTTCGGGCGACAGCGTGGGCACGTTGTTGTAGAGGTTGGTGGGCGCGATCATGGGCGTGCGCACCAGCGGCATGTTGATGGTGGTGAAGCTGATGCCGACGTCAGCGAACTCGCTGGAGGCGCAGCGCGTCCAGGCGTCGAGCGCGGCCTTGGAGGCCACATAGGCCGAAAAGCGCGGCGCGTTGGTCAGCACGCCGATGGAGCTGATATTGACCACATGGCCTTTGCGCTTGGCCGCCATGCCGGGCAGCAAGCCCATGGTGACGCGCAGGCAGCCGAAGTAGTTGAGCTGCATGGTGCGTTCGTAGTCGTGGAAGCGGTCGTAGCTGGCCTCGATGGCACGGCGTATGGAGCGGCCGGCGTTGTTGATCAGGAAGTCGACGCCGCCGTGGTTGGCGATCAGCAGCTTGAGGAAGCGGTCGCAGTCGGCCATGTCGGCGATGTCGGCCGGGTAGGCGACGAACTGGTAGCCCTTGGCCTTGGCTTCCTTGCAGGCTTCGTCGAGCTTGTCCTGGTCGCGGCCGCAGATGATGGTGGTCGCGCCGGCTTCGGCGAACTTGTGCGCCGCGGCCAGGCCGATGCCGGAAGAACCGCCGGTGACCAGCACCACCTTGCCGCCCACGGTGCCGCGCAGCGAGCGGTCGATGTGCAGGTCCGGGTCCAGGTGGCGCTCCCAGTAATCCCACAGGCGCCAGGCGTAGTCCTTGAGGTTGGGGCATTCAATGCTCGCGCCCTTGAGCGCGGCCACGGTCTCGCGGCAGTCAAAACGCGTGGGGTAGTTGACGAAGGTCAGCATGTCCTCGGGCAGGCCCAGGTCGGCCATGACCGCGTTGCGCACGCGGCGCACCGGCGCCAGCGCCATCAGGCTCTTTTTGACGCCGCGTGGAATAAAGCCCAGCAAGGCGGCGTTGATGAAGAGGTTCATCTTGGGCGCGTGGGCCGCGCGGCTGAAGATGTCCAGCACGTCGCCGACGCGGTAGCCCACCGGGTCCACCAGGTGGAAGCACTTCTTGGCGATGCCGGTCTTGTGGCTGATGTGGTCCAGCGCGTTGACGACGAAGTCGACCGGCACGATGTTGATGCGCCCGCCCTCCAGGCCCACGGCCGGCATCCAGGGCGGAAGCAACTGGCGCATGCGCTGGATCAGCTTGAAGAAATAGTAAGGGCCGTCGATCTTGTCCATCTCGCCGGTGGTGCTGTCGCCGACCACCATGGCGGGGCGAAACACCGTCCAGGGCACCTTGCATTCCTTGCGCACGATCTTTTCGCTCTCGTGCTTGGTCATGAAGTAGGGGTGGTCGTAGTTCTCGGCTTCCTCGAACATGTCTTCGCGGAACACGCCTTCATAGAGGCCGGCTGCGGCGATGGAGCTCACGTGGTGGAAGTGCCCGGCATCGATGGCTTTGGCAAATTCCACTGCGCTGCGTGTGCCCTCGATGTTGACGGCGATCTGGCTCTGCTCGTCAGCGCCCAGGTCATACACGGCGGCCAGATGGTAAAAATGCCCAACCTGGCCCTTGAGCTTTTTGATGTCCTCGCTGCTGACGCCCAGCTTTTTGCTTGTCAGGTCGCCGTGGATGGCGACAGCCCGCGCGGCGCCCACGCCCCAGTACTCCCTCAGTGCCGCGACCTTGCCGGCGCTTTCCTTGCGGATCAGGAAATGAACGGTCGTGCCTTTTCGTTCGAGAAGTTTCTTGACCAGGCGTTTGCCGATGAAGCCTGTGGCCCCCGTGACGAAATAATGCATGTTGTGTTTTCTCCGCTGAACTGTCGATCAAAAAAACTGATTCTTGCTTAAAGCGCATCACTCCCTATTCAGCAGAAACCCGCGCTCAGCGGCGCGGGACGGGCTTTTCCATAGAGCGGGGCACCTAAACACCGCCGGGGGGAAGGCTTATATTTTGCTGTCCATGCGGCATACTGTCCGCGCACCATCCACAACCATCATCGTCTGGAGTCCACCATGGTCAAGAAACTGCAAAAAATGAGCGCCGACAAAAAATCGGGCCCCCAGCTGTCGGGCGCCGTCAAAGAATCCGCACAACAAATCTGGCTGGCCGGCCTGGGCGCGTTCTCCAAGGCACAGGAAGAAGGCGGCAAGGTCTTTGAGACCCTGGTCAAGGAAGGCGTCGCCATCCAGCGCAAGACCCAGGCTGTCGCCGAGGAAAAAATCTCCGAAGCCACCAACAAGATGGCCAGCATGGCCACCGACATCCAGTCCAAGGCCGGCCACCAGTGGGACAAGCTGGAAAACATTTTTGAAGACCGCGTGGCCAAGGCCCTGAACAAGCTCGGCGTGCCTTCCGCCAAGGACGTGGACGCCCTGATCGCGCGCATCGACGAACTCAACCGCAATGTGCAAAAGCTCAGCGGCAAGGCCCCGGCGGCTAAGACCGCTGCAAAGCCAGCCGCCAAAAAGGCCCCGGCCGCCAAGCGGCCCGCCGCACGCAAGTCGGCTTAAGCCACAACAAGGCCTCACACGAAAAGGGACGCATCGTCCCTTTTTTTACGCCTATGCGCTTTGCTGCAAAGCAGCATTTATGGGTGAGTCCGCCGTCTACACTTTCTTCTCATGACTTCTGCCAAGCGTTCAAAAAGCAAGCCATCCAACAAGCAGCCGCGCATTGCCCTCGCCCTTGCCGGTGGCGGACCCCTGGGGGCGATTTACGAAATCGGCGCTCTTTGCGCACTCGATGAATCCCTGCAAGGCATCTCCTTCACCGAACTGGACCATTACGTCGGCGTCTCGGCCGGCGGCTTTATCGCTGCGGGACTGGCCAACGGCATGACGCCGCGCGAACTCTGCGCGGCCTTTATTGAAAACGACGACCAGGCTTCGGAGGTGTTTGACCCGGCCTGGCTGATGGTGCCGGCGTACGGCGAATTCCTGCGGCGCGGCATCGCCCTGCCCGGCCTGGCCGCGTCGGCCGCCTGGCGCGCCACCTTCGGGCGCAAGTCGCTGGTCCATGCGCTGGAAGCACTGGGGCCCGCCCTGCCTACCGGCATTTTCGCGAACGACGAAGTCGATACGCAGCTCCAGAAACTGTTTTCCAAACCCGGGCGCACCAACGACTTCCGCGAGCTCCGCACCCGCCTGACGCTGGTGGCGACCAACCTGGACAGCGGCGACGCTGCGCCTTTCGGCCGCCCAGGCTGGGACCACGTGCCGATTTCCAGGGCCGTCCAGGCCAGTTCGGCTCTGCCGGGCCTCTTCCCGCCCGTGGAGATCGACAACCACTACTACGTGGACGGCGCCCTCAAGAAGACCATGCACGCCGGTGTGGCCATGGACGAGGGCGTGGACCTGATGTTCTGCCTGAACCCGCTGGTGCCCTTCAATTCCACGCGCGCGCCCCGGTTGGCCATGGACCAGCGCGTCATGCGCCGGGGCCTGCCGGCCGAAAAGCAGGCCATTCCGCGCATCGTCAGCGGCGGCCTGCCCGCGGTGATGAGCCAGACTTTCCGCTCCATGATCCACTCTCGACTGGAGCTGGGCATGAAGCACTATGAGCACGCCTACCCCGATACCGACATCGTTTTGCTGGAGCCCGACCACCGCGATGCCGAGATGTTCCTGGCCAACACCTTCAGCTACCGGCAGCGCCGCGAGATCGCCGAGCACGCTTACCAGAAGACGCGGCAGATGCTGCGCTCGCGCAAAACCACGCTGACCGCCAAGCTGGCGCGGCACGGCGTGAGCCTGAACCTGGAAATTCTGGAGGACCCGAGGCGCCACCTGGTGGCCGCAAGGCCGGCCGCCACCCGCGTGGGCCGCGCGATTGCTTCGCTGGAAGATGTGATGGAGGATTTGAGCCACGCGCTGCAGTCGCCCTCCCGCGTGGCGCTTGCGGCGTAACCCAAAGGTTCTCCAGGGGTGGCCGAGGTTTTGTGGACTTCCCTAGTTTCGCGCCGGCAGGCGCTGGGTTAGAGTTAAGCAAAGAACAATACAAGGTAGACAACTATGGCGAAAAAAGCGCCGCGCCGTACAGCAGAGCGGATCCTGGAGGTCACCCTGGACCTCTTCAACCGCTTTGGCGAGCCCAATGTGTCGACCACGCTGATCTCCGCCGAGCTCAACATCAGCCCCGGCAATCTTTACTACCACTACCCCGCCAAAGACGAGCTCATCAACTCGCTGTTCGACCGTTATGAAAAATCCCTGAGCGAGCTGCTCAACGCGAGCGACGGCGTGCGCGACGTGGAAGACGCATGGTTTTTCATGCACACGCTGTTCGAACTGATCTGGCAATACCGCTTCCTGTACCGCGACCTCAACGACCTGCTGAGCAAGAACCGCCGGCTGGAAACCCACTTCCAGTGGGTGCTCAAGAACAAGACACGCGCCGTCAAGGGCCTGCTCGACGGCATGAGCCGCGCCGGCGCCGTGACGATTGATTCGCGCGAGGTCGAGGCCACGGCCACCAGCATGGTGGTGGTGCTGACTTACTGGCTCAGCTTCGAATACGTGCGCGACCCGCGCAACGCGCTGGAGCCCGCCAACGCCCAGGCCGCGCTGCTGCGCGGCGCGCACCATGTGCTCAACCTGCTGATCCCCTACCTCGAGCAAAGCCAGCGCGCGCACCTGCAGGCGCTGGTCGGCGCATACAGCAACCCCGCTTGAGTTTCTTCAACGAGCCTTCATTGATCGATCATTGACTGACAACATCGATTCACAACATTGATTCGCAACGTCGATTGACGACATCGATTGAGAACAGCACCACAACAATTTTTACCAGGAGACAAGAAAAATGGCCAAATGGACTGCCTTTCCCCATGCCGGCGATTACGCATTCGATGCAGCCAGCTTGAAAAAGAGCTGGGCCCGCCTGCACCAGGGCGACTGCGAACCCCTGCCCAAGGACGCCAATGTGCTGCAGGCCTGGGTGCTGTTCCACAACGGCGAATTCCAGAAAGCCTATGACGCGGGCCTCAAGGCCGGCGGCGACGGCATCACGGTCGCCAACAAGGCCGCGAGCATGTACGCCACCTATCTGGAAACCAAAGAAAAAGCCAAGCTCGACCTCTTCATGGAAGTCGCCAGCCGCGCCGAAGCCCAGCAAAAAGAAGACCCGAAAAACGCCAACGCCTGGTACTGGCAGGCTTACGCACTAGGCCGCTACAGCCAGGGCATCAGCGTCGCCAAAGCCCTGGCCCAAGGCCTGGGCACCAAGGTGAAAAACTCCCTGGAACAGGCCATCAAGCTCTCACCCAAACACGCCGACGCCCACATCGCGCTGGCGGCCTTCCATGCCGAGGTCATCGACAAGGTCGGCTCGCTGATAGGCGGCATGACCTACGGCGCCAAAAAAGACGTGGGCCTGTCCCTCTACAAAGACGCCCTGAAACTGCACCCCGCCTCCGCCATCGGCATGATCGAATACGCCAACGGCATGGTCATGCTCGAAGGCGACAAGAAAATGAAAGAAGCCACCAAGCTTTATGAGCAGGCGGCTGGGAGCAAGCCGCTTGATGCCACCGAGAGGCTGGATGTGGAGATGGCCAAGGCGGAATTAGAGGATTGATTTTTTTGCCGGGTCTTGTGCCGGTCTTGCGCGCTTTTCCCTCTCTACCTCTGCTCCTTCTGCGCCCTATTCTTAGTTCTGCTGGCCGGGGGTAGCCCGGCGGCTACTCACTTTTCTTTTGCTTCGCCAAAAGAAAAGTAAGCAAAAGAAAAGGCGACCCTGGTGTCTGCGTCCCTTCGCTTCGCTACGGGCAACCTGCGGTGCTCGGTTCAGGCGGGGTCTCGCTAAACTCGCCTTCGGCTCAAACAACGCGATCCCTGATCCGCCTGAACCTGCGCTCCTCGGCGCATACACAAGGGGACCCGAAATATCAAACAGCCGAATACGAATACCGAACACCGGAAGAAAAAAGGACACGCCACGGCGTGTCCTTTTTGGTTTTTGTATTTGTCTTCTGTATTGAATTCGGACTTCCCCGTCCTGGCTGGGCCGAGGAGCGCAGAGACAAGCGGATCAGGGATCGCGTTGTTTGAGCGTAGTGAAACGGAGCGAGTTTAGCGAGACCCCGCTTGGCTCGAGCACCGCAGGTTGCCCGTAGCGAAGCGTAGGGACCCAGACTGCGGGTCGCCTTTCTTTTGCTTACTTTTCTTTGGCGAAGCAAAGAAAAGTGAGTTGCCGCCGGGCAACCCCGGCCAGCAGACCTCAGCAGAGAACACAAGGGAAGCAAGGGAACGGGGCAGAAGGGGAGCGGCGGGAAAGACCGGCGCAAGACCCGGTCACTCAACCCACGGCTCTCCCCGATACCAAGCGCATCGAGCCAACCGAAGCATAGGCTTATCCCCCGAAGTATCCCCATAAGCATACAAATCCACCCCCTCCAGCCCGGCCGCGCCAAATCGCCCAACCGCCCACTCCCGGAGTCGGACAACCTTCTGCTCGCCGTGGCAGTTGGGTGTCCGCATGCGGCCAGTGAGGCGGCGGGCGGCACCTTCGCCCGCCATTTCCATTTCGGTGCAGAGCAAGGCGTCAAAGCCCAGTTGTTGCGCGACCTTCACCAGATAGATGTCGGGCGAAGCGCTGACCATGACGCAGCAGTGACCGGCTTCGCGGTGCCAGGCCAGGCGGGCCATGGCGTCTTCGCGCAGTTGGCCGGGGAAATCCTTGGCCAGCCATTGCGCGGTCCAGTCTTCCATCTCGGCAAGGCTGCGGCCGGCCAGGGTGGCCTGCATCAGTTTGCCTTTGGCGACGTTGTTGGGCACCAGGCGCATCGCATAGCCCGCCAGCCAGGGTGAGCAGCGCAGCAGGGCCCACACAAAGCGCGGCCAGCCGAGACCGCGCGCGAGGAAGACGGTGAAGGTGTCGCGCCGGGTGAGTGTGCCATCGAAGTCAAAGGCGGCGACCACCGGGCCGGCGTCGGACGTGCTTACCTCGGGCATCGCACCTGGCCGCAGTAGCGTTCGCAGAAGGGGCAGCCTGTCATGGGCAGCCACGTGGGAATGTTGAAGTAGCGCTTGAAGATCGTGCCCAGCACGACTTCGCGGTAGGCCTGGTAGTTAAAGCCCGTACCTTCCACGGCGTAAAACGGCACGCCGCTCTGCTCGAAACTCAGCATGCGCACCGAGGCGAAGTAGGGCTCGAACTCCTCCAGCTTCGGCTTGTCGGCGAGGATGATGCGGATGGTCTTGCCCTGGTAGAGCGAAAAATCGACCAGCATGTCGTCCTGTCGCGCATGGAATTTGCCGACGCCGAAGACCGGCATGTACTGGCGGCGCTCAAACCCGAAAATCGAGGCGGGCGTATAGGCCTCGCCCATCAGCACCACACCTGGCGCCTCAACCTGCTTGAGCATCTCGGCGGTCTTGTAGCTGCGGACGATTTGCGGATACAGCTTGGTGCTGCGCCAGGTGTCCAGCGAGGTCATGTACAGCCCGGCCACCACCAGCACATGCAGGGCGGCGAACACGGCCAGGCCTTTGGCGCAGGCCTTGAGTTTGTCAGCAGGCAGGGCAAAGGCCAGGAAGGCAAAACCGAAGGGGTAGAACGACAGCACCCAATGCAGGCCGATCACCTTCTTGGCCGACAGCAAGGCAAAGAACAGTAGCGGCACGACCACCAGGCAGGCCAACAGGCGCTGAGAGCGCGCCGCGGCCAGCAGCGCCTGGCGATAGCGCACGGCCATCCATACGGCGGCCGGCGTGATCAGGTAGACCATCATGCCGATGTAGGTCAGCGGCTTGCGCCATTCAAACGTCGCGTCTTCATTGCGGTTGTAGACGTTGAACATGATGTTGGACCAGCCGTGCGACATGTTGTAGGCGATGTTGATCGCCGGGCCGGGCAAGGCGCACAACACCAGCAAGGCAAAACCGGCCAGCCGCTCGCGGCGGTACAGCACGAAGTACACGAGGTAGCTGAAGCCCAGCACCACCGAGAAATACTTGGACAAAAAGGCGCAGCCCAGGAATACGCCGGACAGCGCATACAAACCCCAGGCGGCGCGGTCGAGCTGTGCGCGGCGCTCGGCGCGCATCAGCGCGGCGACCGACAGCACCGACCAGAAGATCAGCGGCGTGTCGGTGGTGATCAGGGTGTTGAGCCAGTTCAGCGGCGCGAGCCAGAAAAACAGCACGGCCCAGGCGGCGCGCACCCGGTCGGCACCTTTCAGCGCCCACCACAGCGCCGCGCCCAGCGCCAGCGGCAGCAGCACGATGGGCAGGCGTATGGACCAGAGGCTGTCGCCCAGCGTGGCGCGCATCAGTGCGATCAGCCAGCCCACCATGGGCGGGTGGTCTGAATAGCCCCAGTCGGGGTACACGCCCCACCAATAGAAGAAGGCCTCGTCGCCGGTGACGGGAAAGCTCACGGAAATCCACAGGCGCAGCAGCAGAGAGAGCAGGCCGGCGGCCAGCAGCCAGCGGCTCAGCGTGACGGGGAATGCGGCGGGATCGTGGTTCTGGGACATGAAGGCTTGAAATGGGAAGCGGGGCCGGCAACAACGCGCACGCCGCACCGGGACGCACGGGAGGCAAGGCTGGAACAGGCTAGCGAAAGCTGATTTCCTTGCGGATGGCCGCACTATAAAGCAAGGCCAGCACGCCGAGGGCCACGGCCAGCCACAGCGTGAGCAGCCGCGCCAGCACGGTAATGGCCAGCGCCGCCGCGGGCACGGCGCCCTGGGCTACCAGCAGGCCCGTCAGCACGGCCTCGGTGCCGCCCAGGCCGGCGGGCAGCGCGGACAAGGCGCCGGCCACCATGGCGACGGCGTAAAAGCCCGCGGCCGTCAGCAGCTCCAGCCGGACACCCATGGCATTGCAGATCAGCCAGACCGCGACGCCCTGCGCCGCCCAGGCCGCGAGCGTCAGCCCCAGCCAGCGCCAGGGGCGCAGCGCCAGGCAATGCCAGGCCTCCTGCAGCCAGGGCAGGCGCTCAAAAAGCCGGGCCCGGTGTTTAACGAGCAGGCCCAGGACGGCAAGCAGCACCAGCACAGCGATCGTCAGCAGAACTGCCAACAACGTGGATACCGCCTGGACTGCAGGATGCCGCAGCACCCAGCCGGCGGCGGGCAGGCACAGCAGCAGCAGGCACAGCAGGTCGGCCAGCCGTTCGGCGCCGAAGATGGCCAGGCTTTGCCCGGCGCCCAGCGGCTCGCGCGCCAGCATCAGGCCCCTTGCCGCTTCGCCGACATTGCCGGGCGTGGGCGTGAAGGCATAACCCGCGAGGTAGAGGCGCAAGCCCTGCAGCGGGCCGAAATGGCGGCCGTAGTGCGCCATCCAGAGCCGCCAGCGCAGGCCGCGCAGCAGGTAGTTGAGCAGGCACAGGCCCGCGGCCTGCGCCCCCGTCCAGGACCACAGCAGTGCCAGCGAGGCCCGGGGGCTGTCACCCCAGACCAGCAGCGCGGCCGCGTAAGCCGTGGCCACCACGCCAAGCACCAGCAACAGCCGCTTGAAGGGCAGGCCGCCCGCCGCAGCCGGTGTGGGAACAGGGGTCACAGCCAGCGGCTCAGGAAGATGGCCAGCCACAGCGCGCCGGCCGCCAGTATCCAGGGGTCGCGCAGCATGTCGCGCGCCACGTCTTCGCCGCGGCCGCGGTGCACCTGGTAGGTGTAGCGCAGCATGCCGAAAATCACCACCGGTATGGTGTAGAGCAGGCGCTCGCCGTGCTGCAGCTGCGCCTCGGGGCTGGTGGCGAACAGGCTGTAGGTGGTCAGCGTGGCGGTCATGGTCACGGCCATGAAGGTGTCCAGCAGGGCTGAGGGGTAGTGGGCCATCACAGCGCGCTGGCTGGCTTCTTCATGAAAGCTTTCGGCCTTGCGTTTGGCAAAACCGAGGAACAGGGCCACAAAAATGCCGGTCAGCAGCAGCCAGCGGGAAGGCGGGATGCCGACGGCCACGGTGCCGGCCAGCAGGCGCAGCATGAAACCCGAGGCGATGATGGACACGTCAACCACCGGCACCTGCTTGAGCCGCCACGAATACGCCAGGTTGAGCACGACATAGGCCGCCAGCAGGGCCAGCAAGGTGCGGTTGCCCGCCGCCAGCAGCAGGCCCGCCACCAGCAGCAGCGCAGCGAGGACCAGCGCCACAGGCACCGCCACCGCACCGCTGGCCAGGGGCCGCAAGCGCTTGGTGGGGTGCAGCGCGTCGCTGGCGCGGTCATGCCAGTCATTGATGATGTAGACCATGCTGGAGAGGCAGCAGAACGCGGCAAAGGCATGGAGGACGCGCCAGTCCAGCGCCATGTCCTGCCAGTTCTGGCTGAACACCAGGCCGGCGAACACAAAAACGTTTTTCAGCCACTGGTGCGGCCGCATGAGGCGGATTGCGGCCAGCGGGGAGAAAGACGAAGAGGATGAAGAGGAAGAAGAAGGCATCAAAAGGGCGGGCAGAAAGGGCGGGAACACCCCGTGGGCAAGCGGGCTTCAAGCATAACTGAGCTCTGCGGGCTCTGAATACAGCCAAAATAGGGCCATGGCTCTCGCATCCCCCCCCACCCTCGCTCCTTCCAATCCCTCAACGCCTGCCGCCTTGCCCGCCGTCTCGCCCCGCACCCTGGAATTGATCCAGGCCCTGGTGCGCATGAACACGGTCAGCGACAACAGCAACCTGGAACTCATCCACTTCGTGCGCGACGAACTCGCCAGGCTGGGAGTGGCCAGCCGCATCACCTTCAATGCGGGCAAGACCAAGGCCAACCTGTTCGCCACGCTGGGTGAAGGCAAGCCGGCCGGCGTCATCCTCTCGGGCCATACCGACACCGTGCCCTGGGACGGCCAGGACTGGACGCTGGACCCGCTGTCGGCCGCCATCAAGGACGGCAAGCTCTACGGCCGCGGCAGCTGCGACATGAAGGGTTTTATCGGCATGGCCCTGGCCCACGCCGGGGACTTCCTGAACAGCCAGGCGCCTTTCGCGGTGCACCTGGCATTGAGCTACGACGAAGAAGTCGGCTGCCTGGGCGTGCGCGGGCTGATCGCCGACATGAAGGACGCCGGCATCGCGCCGCTGGCCTGCATCGTCGGTGAGCCCACCAACATGGTGCCGGCCACCGCGCACAAAGGCGTTTACCGCTACAAATGCTGCGTGCGCGGCAAGGAGGCCCATTCCTCGCTCACGCCGCAGTCGGTCAATGCGATTGAGATGGCGGCGCGAGTGGTCGGCAAGCTGCGCGACATGGCCGAGGGCTTTGAAGCGAATGAACCGCGCTATGAAGGCTTCGACGTGCCCTTCAGCACCGCCAGTGTCGGGCAGTTCCACGGCGGCATCGCCGACAACGTGGTGCCGCGCGACGCCGAATTCCGCTACGAGTTCCGCAACCTGCCCACGGCCGATGCGTTGGCCATGCAGCAGGAAATACGCACCTACGCCGAACGCACACAACCGGCGATGAAAAAAGTCGCACCCGATGCGGGCTTCAGCTTTGAAACGATTTGCGAAGTGCCGGCTTTCCTGGGCTCGGCCGGCGACGACGTGACCCGGCTGGCGCAGCGCCTGGCCGGTACGCGGGACACCACGCTGGTGGCCTTCGGCACCGAGGCGGGCATCTTCAAGGGCGCGGGTATTCCCACCGTGGTGTGCGGGCCCGGCAGCATCACCCAGGCGCACCAGCCCGACGAATTCGTGAGCCTGGAGCAACTCGCGCGCAGCCAGGCTTTCATGAAAGGCCTGATGAACACGAGCGAGCTTCGCTAGGAGCTTCCTCCCGGATCGGTGCTCAAGGCTTGGCGGCAACAGGCTCCATGCCCGTGCCGCGCACAATGGGCGCCGCCGCCGGTGAAGCCAGAAACCGGATCAGGTGCCGGGCCGCTTCGGGTTCCCTGGCGCCCGTCATGAGGCCGGCTGAAAAGAAGATGGTCTGCTGGACTTCATCGGGCAAAGGCCCCACAAAGTCCAGTTCCTTGAAGGGCAGCAATTCGCTGACCTGCTGGAATCCGATCTCTGCGTCGCCGCGCGCCACCACCGTCCCGACCCGTTCACTGAAGATCTTGCGGGCCTTGTCCTTGACCTGGTCGGCTACGCCCAGGCGCTGAAAAAGCTCGGTCGAGAGGTAGGTGCCGCTGGCGCTCGCGGAATAGGCAATCGACTTGGCGTTCAACAAAGTCTGGCGCAAGGCATCGACCGTGCTGATGTCCGGCCTGGGTGTGCCCTTGCGCACCGACATGCCGATGACGGAACGCGCCAGGTCGACCCGGCTGTTGGGCGCGACCTTGCCCTCTTTGGCCAGCGTCTCGAGTCCGGCATCGGCCAGGATCACGATGTCGAAAGTTTCGCCGCGTGCCAGCCGACTGGGAATGGAATCCGGCGCGTTGCCAATCGAAGCGCCGTAGCTCGTGATGACCTTGTTCTGGCTCGCCTGTTCATAAAGCGGTATCAATTGCTGGTAGGCGGCCGTGAAGCCGCCCGAACTGATGACCCGGATATCGGCGGCCAGGGCATTGCCGGCAAGCAGCACGAGGCTGAGCGCGGCCAGGAACACGTGGCGCACCCGCTGGAATATGAGTGTCATGGCAAGAGTCTCCTTCTGTAGTTTGTTGTGAGTGTGCGCGCCAAATGGCGCGGCTTGGGAATGGCGCGGCCTGGACTTTGGCTGGCGCCGCGAATTCAGTCTTGAATCAGTCTTCCCTCATGTTCGCCGCCTTGGCGACAGGACCGAGCCGGGCCTTTTCGCCCGCCAGGAATTTGCTGAAGTCGGCGCGGCTTCCGCCCACCGGGTCGATGCCCTGGGGAATCAGGCGGGCGCGCAGTTCCGGGGACTTGAGGGCCGCATTGATGGCTGCGTTCATTTTTTCCAGGGTGTCTTCCGGCGTGCCACGGGGTGCAAACACACCGGACCAGTGGCCGATGAACACATTGGGGTAGCCCTGCTCTTCGGCGGTCGGCAGGTCGGGCAGCGCCGCGATGCGGCGGTTCCAGGTCGAGGCGATGGCGCGCAGCTTGCCGCCCTTGATTTGCGGCAAGACCACCACGCTGGCTTCAGAGGTGGCGTCGACCTGCTTGCCAATGACGGCCACCATGCCCTCCGAGCCACTCTTGTAGGGAATCACCTCCAGCTTCGCGCCCGACTTGAGTTTGAGCATCTCCACGACGAAGTGCGGCGTGCTGCCGGTGCCGGCGGTTGAAAAGTTCAAGCCGCGGCCCGTTTTGGCCGCGGCCACCAGGCCCTTGAGGTCCTTGATCGGCGAGTCGGCGGACACCACGATGACCGAGGGGCTGACCGCCATCATGGCCGCGGGCACCAGGTCTTCCTCCTTGTAGGGCATTTTGGTTTTGATCAGCGCATTGGTGATCACACCGCCGGCAGGCGCCAGGAAGGTGTAGCCGTCGGGGGCGGCCTTGGCGACCATGTCAGCGCCCAGCACCGAGCCGGCGCCCGGCTTGTTTTCCACAATGATGGGTTGGCCCAGTTGCCTGGACGCCGCCTCCGCCACGGCGCGAGCCACCAGGTCGTTGGCGCCGCCGGGGCCGAAGGGCACGACGAAGCGAATTGGCTTGGAGGGCCAGGCATCGGCCTGTGCCGACAGTGCGGCTGCGCCCAGTGCAAGGGCGACGGCAAAACGGGGGAGTATGTGTTTCATGGCGCGTCGATTGAAGAAAAAAGCGATGCTAGATGGCGCACAATCATTTGTATATTGCAACTTTCTGATTGATTAGTGCATGAAACGGATCAATTTCGGGTTGGACGAGCTTCAGGCCTTTGTGGCGGTCGCGGAAAAGGCCAGCTTCAGGGCGGCGGCTGAAGACCTGTCCATTTCCCCGCCGGCCCTCAGCCGCCGCATCGACAAACTGGAGGCGGCGCTGGGCAGCCGCCTGCTCGATCGCACCACACGGCGCGTGTCCCTGACCAATGTGGGTCGCCAGTTTCTGGAGGAAGCGCGCGCCGCCCTGAACGGCCTCGAAGATGCCGTGCTCAGGCTGGCGGACAACGCCAGCTTGCGGCGCGGCCAGGTGACGGTTGCCTGCCTGCCGTCGGTGGCGCACCACCTGTTGCCACGCGTGCTTAAAAGTTTTGCCGACCAGTTTCCCAGCGTCCGGATCAAGGTGGTCGATGAGAGCGCCAATGCGGTGCTGACCAGCGTGCTGTCCGGCGACGCGGACTTCGGTGTGAACTTCGTGGGCGTGCAAGAACCCGAAATCCGTTTCGAGGCCCTCCGCCAGGAGGACTATGTGCTGGTCATGCCGCGCGACCACCCTTGGGCGCATCGTGCGTCGATTGCCTGGGACGAGCTGGCCGATGAAAAGATGGTGGCCGTGTCGCGCCAGAGCGGCAACCGGCTGTTGCTGGACAGCGCCCTGTCAAGCCTGAGCCGGCCCCCCAGCGCTTTTTATGAAGTGAACCACGTGACGGGTGCGCTCGCGCTGGTCGAAGCCGGACTGGGACTGGCGGCATTGCCGGACCTGTCACTGTCACAAACGCACCCCTCGCTCAAAGGCATTCCGCTCGTCGAACCCGGCATCCAACGCCTGCTCGGGCTGATTGTGCGCAAAGACCGGCCTTTGCAGCCGGCCGCTGCCATGCTCTACGGGATGCTGAAAGACCTGGCGAACACAAGCGCGCTTCGTTAGGCGGAGGTGTTCACGCGAGCCAGCGCGGAACCGGCTTTGCCGGGCCGCAGGTGGCGCCCCCTTGAGGGGGTAGCGGCCACAGGCCGCTTCGGGGGGGAGTCAAGTTCTCACGCGGCCGTCGCCCGTCAGCATGGACAGTTCCACAAAGCTGGAGGCCACGTGGTCCGTCGGCGAGAAGGACACCGAGAAACCGCCCAACGACTGGCTGCCCATGCCCTCCAGGCCGGCGATCAGCGAGTCACGGCTGACCTTGGCGGCCCCGCCGCGCTTGAGCCCATCCACCAGCACCTTGGCGGCCACATAGCCTTCCATGCTGGAGAAGTTGACCTGGGCATTGCCCGCCTTGGCCGCCTCGACAAACTCGCGTGTGATGGGGCGGGCCGCGTTGTAGGGCGAGGGCATGACCTGCGAGACCACCACGCCGGCGCCGTCCTTGCCGAGTTCGTCGGCCAGCGCCTGCGTGCCGACAAAGGACACGTTGTAAAACGTGCCGCCGTAGCCGGCCTTGCGGGCTTCGCGGATAAAGGCGGCGCAGGCTTTGTAAGCGCCGATCTGCACCACCGCGTCGGGCCCGGCCGCGACCAGGGTCTTGACTGCGGCGGCCACGTTGACGGTGTTGCGTTCGAATGTTCCCAGCGCCACTGGCTTGAGGTTTTGCGCCCCAAGGGCCAGGTTGACGCCGTCCAGGCCGGCTTTGCCATACGCATCGTTCTGGTAGAAGACCGCGATTTTTTTCAGGCCCAGGCCTGTCAGCTGTTTGACGATGAGGCCGGTTTCGTCGTTGTAAGAGGCACGCACGTGAAAAGCATATTTGTTGAACGGGTCACGCAGCGCCATGGCACCCGTGAAGGGGGCGATGAAAGGGACCTTGTCCTTGGTCGCCAGCGGCAACGCGACGACGCTGGTGGGCGTGCCGATGTAGCCGAACAGCGCGAACACGTCGTCGGCGATCAGCTTGCGGGTGTTTTCGGCACAGCGGTCGGGCTCGTAGCCGTCATCGAGGTTGCGGATCTCGATCAGGCGCTTGCCGATGCCGCCCTGGGCGTTGACCTGGTCGAAGTAGACCTTCGCGCCCTGGTGGAACTGAATGCCCAGCTGCGCTGCCGGGCCGGTGAAGGCGGCCGATTGGCCCAGGATGATTTTGTCGGCCTGGGCATGGGCAAGGTTGAAGCCAGCCAGCATTGATGCGCCGGCGGCCATGGAAAATTTTCTGCGAGTGAGGTTCATGCCTTCATTCTCGCAACACAACTTACAGCGCGGTTACCTCGATTCGTAACAGGAGGAAAGGCCGTGCGATAGGTCACTACTTTGGTCTTACTCGGCACCCCATTTGTCAGTAATTTGCCAGCCTTCTAGGGGTTTGTCCGGATTTGTCCGGTTGTTTGGTCGGGGCTTGGCCGAGTCGACCTCCTACTCCCTGACCCGTCCTGTCGCGTCGATCAGGCTGAGCTCGACCAGCTTGGAGCCCACGCGATCACCGTCGAAGTGGACGCGAAAGCCGCCCAGGTCCAGGTCCTGCAGGCTGTCCAGCGCCTTGCGCAGCTTGGCCCGCGTCGGGTCCTTGCCGGCCTTGCGCAAGGCCTCGGTGTACGTCCAGGCGGCGATGTAGCCCTCGAGCATGTAGACGTTTGACTTGCCGAGCTTGGCCGCCTGCGCGTCGGCCTGCAGGTCGCGCACCAACACGCTTCTGGCGTTGTCGGACTTGGGCGTCACGCGCACCACCACCACGCCGGCGCCGGCCGCGCCCAGCTGCTCGGCCAGCAGGCTTTCGCCGGTGCTGGAAAAGCCGTAAATGGGCCCGCGAAAGCCTTTGGCGCGCAGGTCGCGTATGGCACTGGCCGCGCCCGCCGCATCGCTGATCACCAGCACCGATTCGGGCTTTTTGGCCAACACCTGGTCCACGCTGGTGGCGACACTGCCGCCCGAAAGCGCCGACTTGGCCACCAGGTTGGCGCCCAGGCCGCCCATGGTGCGCTCGGCCGAATCCAGCGCCGCGAGCGACTCGGGGTCCTTGCCGTGAAGGATGGCCAGCTTGCGCATGCCCAGGGTTTCGGCGTGGCGCGTGATCACCGCGGCCTCTTCCGAATAGCCGGGCCGCACCGAATAGACATTCGGGTAGAGCGAGCCGCGCAGTTCGTCGGCGCCGGCCATGGGCGCGAACAACAGGATGTCCGTGTCCTTGAGCAGCGCATTGACGGCCGTGACCTGCGGCGAGCCGTAGTAGCCGAAGAGCGAGAACACCTTCTGGTCCAGCAGCTTTTTAGTATTGGCCACCGTGGTGTCGGGGTTGCCCATGTCGTCCAGCGTGGTGAGCTCTATCTTGCGGCCGTTGACGCCGCCGCCCGCGTTGACCCGTTCGAAGTAAAGCCGCGCGCCCTGTGCGAAGGGCACGGCCAGCGTGGCGCCGGGCCCGGTCATGGCCAGCGACTGGCCCAGGCTGACGGCGGTCTTGCTGACGCCGTCTTCGGCATTGGCCCCTGCCGTGAGCAGGCCGGCCAAGGCCGCTACCATGGCGATTCTGGCGGCGGCGCGAAATGCGCGCAAGCCGTTCGTTGTTGTTGTCAAGGTGTGTCTCCCCCGGGATGCGACGATGACTGTCAATATAGAGTTGAACCATGAGCAATACCATCCGCATCTCCCCTAGGAACGAGGCCAAGCCTGACAGCGGGCTGAAGACAGCCGCCCTGCAAGTGCTGGGCGCTTGCCCGCACGACTGCCCCGACACCTGCTCGCTGCTGACGACGGTGGAGGACGGCGTCGCCACCCGCGTGCAAGGAAACCCCGACCACCCGCATACCGGCGGCGTGCTGTGCAACAAAGTCTCGCGCTACACCGAGCGCACCTACCACCCCGAGCGCCTGCTGAGTCCGCTCAAGCGCAGCGGCCCCAAAGGCAGCGGGCAGTTCGAGCCGGTGAGCTGGGAGGCTGCGCTGGCCGACATCGCGGCGCGCCTCAAATCCATCGCTGCGCGCGACCCCGAGGCCATCGTTCCCTACAGCTACGCGGGCACCATGGGCCAGGTGCAGGGTGAAAGCATGGCCGGGCGCTTTTTCAACCGGCTGGGCGCGTCCCTGCTGGACCGCACCATCTGCTCTTCGGCCGGGGGCGAAGCGCTGACACAGACATTGGGCGGCAAGGTCGGCATGCGGGTGGAGTTTTTCGCCGAGTCCAAACTCATCATCATCTGGGGCAGCAACTCCATCGGCAGCAACCTGCATTTCTGGCGCTATGCGCAGCAAGCCAAGCGCGATGGCGCCAGGCTGGTCTGCATAGATCCGCGCCGCAGCGAAACCGCCGAGAAATGCCATGAGCACATCGCGCTGCTGCCAGGCACCGACGCCGCACTGGCGCTCGCGTTGATGCATGAACTCATCACGCACGACTGGCTGGACCACGACTACATCGCGCGCCACACCCTGGGCTGGCAAGGCCCGGAAGGCGGGCTGCGCGAACGCGCGTTGCAGTGGAGCCCCGAGCGCGCCGCCGCCGTCTGCGGCGTGCCGGCCGAACAGATACGCGCACTGGCCCGCGATTACGGCGAATGCATGCTCAACAAGCAACCCGCGGCCATACGCCTGAACTATGGCATGCAGCGCGTGCACGGCGGCGGCAACGCGGCCCGCGCCATCGCCTGCCTGCCCGCGCTCACGGGCGCCTGGCGGCACCGCGCCGGCGGTGTGCTGCTGAGCAGTTCGGGCCTGTTCCCGGTGGACAGGGCCGCGTTGCAGCGTCCCGATCTGCTCAAGGGCCGGCAACCGCGCACCATCAACATGAGCACCATAGGCAACGCGCTGCTGGCCCCGGCCTCAGCGCAGTTCGGCCCGAAGATCGAAGCGCTCATCGTCTACAACAGCAACCCGGTGGCGGTCGCCCCCGAGTCCAGCAAGGTGGTTGAGGGCTTTGCGCGTGAAGACCTCTTCACCGTCGTGCTCGAGCACTTCCAGACCGACACCGCCGACTACGCCGACTACGTCCTGCCGGCCACCACGCAGCTGGAGCACTGGGACGTGCATGGCGCTTACGGCCACACCGACGCGTTGCTGAACCGCCCGGCCATCGCGCCGCTGGGCCTGGCCAAGCCCAACACCCAGATTTTTCGCGAGCTGGCCGCGCACATGGGCCTGACGGAGCCCTGCTTTTCAGACAGCGACGAGCAGCTGAGCCGCGCGGTGTTCGGCGACAAGGTTGACTTCCAGCAGCTGCTGGACAAAGGCTTTGCCACGTTGGACCTGCCCGACGCGCCCTTTGCCGAGGGCAACTTCCCCACGGCCTCGGGTCGCTGCGAATTTTTCAGCGCGCGGCTGGCGGCCGAGGGCGCGGATGGTTTGCCCAACCATGTGCCCAACCATGAAACCGCAGGCTCCTCCGCGCAGTTCCCGCTGGCCATGATCTCGCCGCCGGCGCGCAACTTCCTGAACTCCACCTTCGTCAACGTCAAAAGCCTGCGCGACATCGAGGCCGAGCCGGTGCTGGAAATCCACGCCGACGATGCCGCCGCGCGCGGCATCACCACGGGCGCCATCGTCAAGGTGTTCAACCAGCGCGGCGAGTACCGGGTCAAGGCCGAGGTCTCCACACGAGCCCGGCCCGGCGTGGTCAACGGCCTGGGCATCTGGTGGCGAAAGCTGGGCCTGGACGGCACCAACGTCAACCAGCTCACCAGCCAGCAATTGACGGACATGGGCCGCGGCCCGGTTTTTTACGACTGCCTGGTGCAGGTGCAGCGCGAGCCGCAGGCCGCCTGAGCAAGTGGGTTGCAGGTGAAGCGCCGCACGCTCAAACGCACGCTGGCTGTGGCGCTGCTCGGGGGCCTGGGCCTGGCGGGCTGCGCCGACCTGGGCTACTACTGGCAGTCCGTCAGCGGCCATCTGCAAATGCTCAACGCGGCCCGGCCGGTGGACGACTGGCTGGGCGATGCGCAGGCTTCGGGGCAGCTCAAAAGCCGGCTGGCCCTGTCACAGCGCATACGCAGCTTTGCCGTGAGCGAGCTCAAGCTGCCCGACAACCCGAGCTACCGACGCTATGCCGACCTGCACCGCAGCGCCGTGGTCTGGAACGTGGTGGCCGCGCCCGAGTTCTCGTTGACGCTCAAGACCTGGTGCTTTCCCGTCACGGGCTGCGTGGGCTACCGCGGCTACTTCAACGAGGCCGAGGCGCGCGCCGAAGCCGAGCGGCTCAAAGCCGAAGGCCTGGAGACCAGCGTCTACGGCGTGCCCGCCTATTCCACGCTAGGCTGGATGAACTGGGCAGGCGGCGACCCGTTGCTCAACACCTTCATCGGCTACCCCGAGGGCGAACTGGCGCGGCTGATCTTTCACGAGCTCGCACACCAGGTGGTCTACGCCAAAGACGACACCATGTTCAACGAATCCTTCGCCACCGCCGTCGAGCGCATGGGCAGCCAGCGCTGGCTGGACAGCGAGGCGCTCAAGGGCAATGAAAAGGCGCGGCAGGATTACGCCCAGTTCGACGGGCGGCGCCGGCAGTTCCGCGCGCTGGCGCTGGCTACGCGGCTTGAACTCGCCGCCATCTACGACAAGAAACCAGCGACGGAGGCCGACAAAGCCGCGCAGGCGGCCCTCAAGGCCCAGGCGATCCAGCGTTTTCGCGACGACTACGCCGCACTCAAAACCTCCTGGGGCGGCTTCGCAGGCTACGACCCCTGGGTGGCGCGCGCCAACAACGCGGCTTTCGGCGCGCAGGCCGCCTATGACGAACTGGTGCCCGGCTTCGAGGCGCTGTTTGAACGCGAAGGCCGGGACTGGCAACGGTTCTATGATGCCGTCAAAGGGCTGGCCAGGCTGCCCAAGGACGAACGCCGCAAGGCTCTTATTCACAATAATCACAACACCGACAACAACAAGGAGACTTCTCATGGCTGACATCCAGATCCAGCGCGACCACACCCTGGGCCTTGCGCAGGCGCGCAAGATCGCCTTCAAGTGGGCCGAGCAGGCCGAAGAAAAATTCGACATGGAGTGCACCTACGAAGAGGGCAAGACCGAAGACCTGGTCACCTTCACACGCTCGGGCGTCAACGGCACGCTGGCGGTCACCAAGGACAGCTTTGAGCTCAACGCCAAACTCGGTTTTCTGCTCGGCGCCTTCAAGGACAAGATAGAAACCGAGATTGTGAAAAACCTCGACGCGCTGATCGCCAAAGAGCCCGGCGCCGCCAAGCCCGCAGCCAAAAAAGCCCCGGCCAAAAAGAAAAGCGCCTGAGCGCTTGCGGCCCTGCCGTGAACTACAACCTTGCCCGCTTTGACCTGGTGTCGGTGCGCCTGGCCGTGGCCTGCGCCCAGACGGGCAGCCTGACCGCGGCGGCGCGCGATTCGCACCTGGCCCTTGCAGCGGCCAGCCGGCGCATACGCGAGCTTGAAGACGCCCTGGGCGAGGCCTTGTTCGAGCGCCATGCGCGCGGCCTGTTGCCCACCGCAGCCGGGCGCGTCTTCGTCAAGCACGGCCTGACCCTGCTGCAAACCATGGAACAGCTGGGCGGCGAACTGACGGACTTGCGGCGCGGCATCGCGCGCCATATACGCCTGTGCGCCAGCAGCGCCGCCATCAGCCAATTCCTCCCTCCCTTGCTCGCGCGCTACGGCGAGTTGCACCCGCAAATACACATAGACCTCGAAGAGCAGGTGTCCGAAGCGGTGGTGGCCACCTTGCGCGAAGGCCGGGCCGACGCGGCGGTGTTTGTCGAAGGGCCGGACACCACGGGGCTGGACACGCGCCTTTTTCGCGAAGACGAACTGGTATTGATCCTGCCGGCCGGCCATCCGCTGGCGCGCAGCAAGGCCCCGCTGGCTTTTGTCGATGCGCTCGACGAAGAATGGATCAGCCTGACCGCCGGCGCCGCCATGCTGCAAAAGCAGCAGCAGGCCGCGCTGGCCGCGAACCGGCCGCTGAAATTACGCATGCAGGTGCGCAGCTTTGACGCCGTGTGCCACATGGTGGCCTCAGGCCTGGGCGTGGCCATACTGCCCAAGGGCGCCACGCTGCCCATCATCAAAAGCATGAAGCTGGGTTGGCGGCCTCTGGCCGACGCCTGGGCCAGGCGCCGACTGCTCACGGCCACCATGGCGGGCCAGCCCGATGCGGCGATTGACGCGCTGGTGGAGTTTCTGGTGACGCCTCCCGGATCCGGAAAGTCGAAAGCGAAAGGCGCCCACCCTTCGCAAAACGCGAAAGCCAGGACCCCAAAGCGGTAATGGACGGGGCAGGCACCGCGCGGCACACTGCCGGCCATGGCCTCCACTGAACCCTCTGAATCCACTCTTCCCATCTCTGCCGTCGCCGGGCCGCTAGCCGGGCTCAAGGTGCTGGAACTGGGCCAGCTGATCGCCGGGCCCTTTGCTGCCAAGACGCTGGCGGACTTCGGCGCCGACATCATCAAGATCGAAACCCCGGGCGCGGGCGACCCGCTGCGCAAATGGCGTTTGCTCAAGGACGGCACCTCGGTGTGGTGGCAGGTGCAGTCGCGCAACAAGCGCTCGGTTGCGCTGGACCTTAAAAGCCCCGAGGCGCAGGACATCGTGCGCCGGCTGGCGCTTGACGCCGACGTGCTGATCGAGAATTTCCGCCCCGGCGCCATGGAGGGCTGGGGCCTGGGGCCCGATGAATTGCTCGCGCTGAACCCGCGCCTCATCATGCTGCGCATCAGCGGCTACGGCCAGACCGGCCCCTACCGCGACAAGCCGGGCTTCGGCGTGGTGGCCGAGGCCATGAGCGGCCTGCGCCACCTGACGGCCGAGCCGGGCCGCGTGCCGGTGCGGGTGGGCGTGAGCATAGGCGACACGCTGGCCGCGCTGCACGGCGTGATCGGCATCCTGTTGGCCATGCAGGAGCGCCAGCGCTCGGGCAAGGGCCAGGTGATCGATGTCGCGCTCTACGAAGCGGTGTTCAACTGCATGGAAAGCCTGCTGCCCGAATACAGTGCCTTCGGTGCGGTGCGCGGCGCGGCCGGCAGCGCCCTGCCCGGCATTGCGCCCAGCAATGCCTATCTCTGCAAGGACGGCGGCTACGCACTGGTCGCGGGCAATGGCGACAGCATCTTCAAGCGCCTTATGGCCACCATAGGCCGCGGCGATCTTGGAGCCGACCCCGCCCTGGCCGACAACGCCGGCCGTGTGGCGCGCGTGGAAGAAATCGACGCGGCCATAGGCCAATGGACCCTGGGCCTCACAGTGGACGAGGTGCTCGCGGCGCTCGACAAAGTCTCGGTGCCTGCCGGCCGCATCTACACCGTGGCCGACATCGCGGCCGACCCGCATTACCGCGCGCGCGGCATGCTCGACGAGGTGCGCATGGACGACGGCAGCCTGCTGGCCGTGCCCGGCATTGTTCCCAAACTTTCGCGCACGCCGGGTGGTCACCGGCGAAATGCACCACAGGTGGGGCAGGACACCGATGCCGTGCTCACCGAAATGGGGCTGACGCCCGCGCAGATCCAGGCACTCAAGGACAAAGGCATTGTGGCCGGCAAGGATGCGGGAAACCCATGAAACAAACCGTGCGCCGCGCCGGGCCGCCCCAAGCAAGCACAGCCCCCTCGGGGGGCAGCGTATTACACGCAGTGAAAAGTGTGGGGGCCAGGATCTACTTTAATGAGGTCGCGACGCGCGACGGCTTCCAGATCGAGCCGAATTTCATCGCCACCGACGACAAGGTCGCACTGGTCGATGCGCTCAGCGACTGCGGCTACGCCAAGATCGAGGTGACCTCCTTCACCTCGCCCAAGGCCATTCCCATGCTGCGCGACGCCGAGGAAGTCATGGGCCGCATACGCCGCGCGCCTGGCATGGAGTACACGGTGCTGGTGCCCAATCTGCGCGGGGCAGAGCGCGCGCTGGAGTCGCGCGCCGACGAGCTCAACCTGGTGATGTCGGTCTCGGAAACCCACAACCTGGCCAACCTGCGCATGCCGCGCGAGAAAAGTTTTGCCGCGCTGTCCGACGTGGTTCGCCATGTGGGCGGCCGCACACCCATCAATGTCTCGCTGTCTTGCTGCTTCGGTTGCCCGATGGAGGGCGAGGTCGCCGAGGAAGAAGTGCTGCGCTGGGGCGATCGTTTTGCCGCCTTCGGTGCGGACCGCGTGCGCGGCCTCACGATTTGCGACACCACGGGCATGGCACACCCGGCCCAGGTCGCGCGCCTGGTGCAACTGCTGCAGCAGCGTTTTGAAGGCCTGCAGCTCACGCTGCACTTCCACAACACCCGCGGCATGGGCCTGGCCAATGTGCTGGCGGCCGTGCAAGGCGGCATCACGCGCTTTGACGGCTCACTCGGCGGCCTGGGCGGCTGCCCCTACGCGCCCGGCGCCAGCGGCAACATCAGCAGCGAGGACGCGATTCACATGCTGGACGCCATGGGTTACGACACCGGCATGGACATCACCAGGCTGCTGGAGGTGGCACGGCAGATGCCGACCATCGTCGGCCACGAAGTGCCCGGACAGGTCGCCAAGGCCGGCCGCATCACCGACCTGCATGCGCCGCCACCTTATGTGGCTGAACTAAGAGGGGCATGAATCTCGTCGAGATTTCCGAACCCGCCTGAAGAGACGCCTGCCTACAGGCATTCAAAAACAAGCATCCCAAAGCAAGCAACCCTAAAACTACGACTGGAGACAAACGCATGACTTTCATTTCCCGCAGAACACTGCTAACCGTTGCCGGACTCAGCACCGCTGCCTGGCTCAACCCGGTGCGCGCACAGATCGCCGGCAAACCCATCACGCTAGTCGTGCCCACGGCGGCCGGCGGCACCACCGACATCGCGGCGCGCATGCTGGCCGAGCCACTGGGCAAGATTTTGCAAACGTCGGTCATCGTCGACAACCGCGGCGGCGGCAACGGCAATATCGCCGGCCAGCTGGTGGCGCGCGGTCCGGCCGACGGAACCAGCCTGTTGGTGCAGTATTCGGGTTATCAATGCATCACGCCATTGATTCAGCCGGTGCAGGGATTTGACCCCGCAACCAACCTCAAGCCCCTGGGCCACTTGATCGATGCGCCGCAACTGCTGGTGGTGCGCGGCAACTTCCCCGCCGACAACTTCGCGGACTTCCTCAAGTACGTGAAAGCCAACCCGGGCAAGGTGAACTACGCATCAAGCGGCAACGGCTCCCTGCAGCACGTGACCACCGAGCTGCTCAAAGACCTGACCAAGACCTTCATGGTGCACATCCCCTACCGCGGCACAGGCCCGGCCCTCACCGACCTGCTGGCCGGCACCGTGGACTTCACTATCACCACACCGCCGCCGCTGCTGCCGCACATACGCGCCGGCAAACTCAAGGCCCTGATGGTGACCGGCCGCGCGCGCCTGGCCGCCCAACCCAACGTACCCACCGCCACCGAAGCCGGCGTGCCGCTGGTCGCCTCGTCCTGGTTCGCCGTCTACGGCCCGACCGGCTTGTCCGCCGACCTGCAAAGCCGGCTCTCGCTGGCAATCAAGCAGGTGGTGGAGTCGGAGAACTTCAAGAAACGCGCCGAAGAGCAAGGCGCCAAGGCCGTCGTGATGAGCGGCGCCGAGCTGGGCACGCTTGGGGACAACGAGCGGAAGATGTGGGGGCGGATTGTGAAGCTTGCCAATATCAAAGCGGATTGAGTAGAGATTCATCTTCCTTTGCTTCGAACTTGCCTGTCTTCACTTGAGTGGTCTTTGCTTGGGCTTGCTGGCCGGGGGTTGCCCGGCAGCAACTCACTTTTCTTTTGCTTCGCCAAAAGAAAAGTAAGCAAAAGAAAAGGCGACCCTGGTGTCTGCGTCCCCTCCGCTTCGCTGCGGGGCAGCCTGCGGTGCTCGGTTCAGGCGGGGTCTCGCTAAACTCGCTACGCTGCGCTTCGCTCAAACAACGCGATCCCTTATCCGCCTGAACCTCCGCTCCTCGGCGCATACACAAGGGGACCCGGAATACCGAACAGCCGAAGCCAAAGACAAACCCGAATACCTAAAACAAAAAGGACACGCATCGCGTGTCCTTTTTGAATTTGTATTGGTCTTCTTGTATTTGAATTCGGACTTCCCCGTCCTGGCTGGGCCGAGGAGCGCAGAGACAAGCGGATCAGGGATCGCGTTGTTTGAGCGCAGTGAAACGGAGCGAGTTTTGCGAGACCCCGCTTGGCTCGAGCACCGCAGGTTGCCCGTAGCGAAGCGTAGGGACCCAGACTGCGGGTCGCCTTTCTTTTGCTTACTTTTCTTTGGCGAAGCAAAGAAAAGTGAGTCGCCGCCGGGCTACCCCCGGCCAGCAAGCCTCAGTAAAAAGCACCCCGCCAGGACAAACAAGGCTTCGACAAACTCAGCCCGAACGGTCCAAGGTCATAGACCTTGAGAAAGATCAGCTAAGGTCAGCAATCAGATCAATGTACTGCTGCATCGCATCCTCCTGCGACGTACCCTTCAAGCTATTCCACGCATCCCACTTGGCGCGCGCGACCATGTCGCCGAAGCCGGGCTTCTTGTCGTTGTTGTCGCCGCTGCTGCCCTGTTTGTAGAGCGCGTAGATTTTCAGCAGCGTGGCGTTGTCAGGTCGCTCGCTGAGGTTTTTCGAATCGGCCATGGCTTTGTCGAAGGCGGCTTTCAAGTCTGACATGAAGGATCTCCGTTTTTAGAAGTGGGTCACCAATGATGGTGCTTGGGGTAACTGCCCGGTATCTTAGCCACCCTCTTCCCTGCAAAATAGGGAACTTACCTCATCCGGGGTGGATTCGCAGCAGTTTTGCATCGGGAGTGCTCATGGTTACACGCGTTACCGCCCAGGCCGCCGGCCGGAAAGTGGCAAAAAACGTCCAGAAGAACGTCAAGCGGGCCGTCTCGGGAACCCTGGGTCTTTCGGGGGAGCGCATGAGCAAGGTCGACACGGCCTGGCTGCGCATGGACAACGATGCCAACCTCATGATGATCGTGGGCGTGTGGCAGTTGGCGCCGGGCGTCAAGCACGCGGCGGTGTGCGAACGCATTGAGGGCAGCCTGCTCAAGTACGACCGCTTCAAACAACGCGTGGTGGAAGACGCGGCCGGCGCCACCTGGGTGATGGACCGCAACTTCGACCTGGCCAACCATGTGGTGGCCGAGAAATTGCCCAAATCGGCCAACCAGGAACAAGCCCTGCAGGACCGCGTGGCCGGGCTGGCCACCGAGCGCCTGGATCCGAAACGTCCGCTGTGGCAGATCCACCTGGTCGAGGACTACACCGGACCCGACGGCGTTAAAGGCAGTGCCATGATCGTGCGCATCCACCATTGCATTGCCGATGGCATCGCGCTGATTTCGGTGACCATGTCGCTTGTCGACGGGGGCGCTCCGCCGCCGGAGCGGCGCAAGAAGGCGGCCGCCGCGGGCCCGGAGGATTGGTTTACCGACACGCTGCTCAAACCTTTCACCGACATCACCGTCAAGGCGCTGGGCGCGGTGGGCGAAGGCGCGGCGCGCTCGCTGGGCATGCTGGGCGATCCGAAAAAAGGCGTGGAGCAAGGCGTGAGCGGCTCTTTCGACATGGCCAAGGTGCTGTTTCAGCTGCTGTCCGATTCGGCCGCGCTGGCCCTGATGCCCGACGATTCAAAAACCCGGCTCAAGGGCAAGCCCGGCGGCGCCAAGAAGGTGGCCTGGTGCCAGCCGATACCGCTGGACGAAGTCAAGGCCGTGGGCAAGGCGCTCAACTGCTCGATCAACGATGTACTGCTCAGCTGCGTGGCCGGCGCCCTGGGCGAGTACCTGAAGACCTTTGGCGACGATGTAGCAGGCCAGGAAATCCGCGCCATGGTGCCGGTCAACCTGCGGCCCATGGACCAGGCGCACAAGCTGGGCAACCGCTTCGGCCTGGTGCCGCTGGTGCTGCCGATCGGCATCGAAAACCCGATCGAGCGTGTGTACGAAGTGCGCCGCCGCATGGCCGCGCTCAAAGGCAGCTACCAGCCGCTGCTGGCGTTCAGCCTGCTGGCGGTGGCGGGCCTGTTGATCAAACCAGCGCAGGACATGATGCTCAACCTGTTTGCCAAGAAGACCACGGCAGTCATGACCAACGTGCCGGGTCCGCGCGAAAAGCTCAAATTCTGCGGCTCCACGCTCGAGCAAAGCATGTTCTGGGTGCCGCAATCGGGCGACATGGGCCTGGGCGTCTCCATCCTGAGCTACGGCGGCGGCGTGCAGTTTGGCGTGATCACCGACAGCACGCTGTGCCCCGAGCCTCAGCGCATCATTGACGAATTTGTGCCCGAGTTCGCCAAACTTTCGATCGTGACACTGATGCTCCCCTGGGGAGAGTAAACGGCACACCCCTGTTGAGGCTCACTTCGTGTAGCCTCCTCTCCCCTTGCAGGGGACGGCGCCTGCGGCCTGGCAAAGCCAGTTCCGCGGCCCCTACTGGAAGGGGACGGGCGTTACCTTGGTTAGTGACCGATGTCAGGCTGCAAAACGGCGGGAGGCGATCTCGAGCAAGCCGTCAAAAATCAGGCTGTCGACCAGTTCGAACTTCACCGACATGCTGGGCGCCATCTTCCAGCCCGCGCCGCCGGTCATGATGCATTCGGGCGTCTCGCCGCAGTGGCGGGTGATGTTTTCCACCATGCGCTGCACGGCGCCGGCAATCGCGAAGGTGCCGCCGCTGGTGAGCGCGTCGCTGGTGTTGGTGGGGAAGTCGCGCACGTCGCCGGTTGGCACATGCAGGCCGGCCGTGCCGGACTCGAGCGCGCGCAGCATGATGCCGTGGCCCGGCAGGATGATGCCGCCTAAAAACTTTCCGGAGGCATCTATGGCCTCGACGGTGACCGCGGTGCCCACCATGACCACCACGCAGGGCTTTTGGATGCCGCGCGCCAGCAGGCGGTGGCGAGCCCCGATGATGGCGACCCAGCGGTCGGCGCCCAGGCGGGCCGGATGCTCGTAGCCGTTGCTCACGCCCGCCTCCTGCGGGCTGGAGACGACCCAGCGCGGCGCCACGTCCCAGAGCTCCATCTGCTCGGCCACGCGCCGCTTGATGGCGTCGCCGGCGACGATGCAGCCCAGGATGCGCGAAGGCACGGGCAGGCCGTTCCACTCTTCTTCCGCGAGCCGGTCGATGTTTTCCAGGAACACCGCCCCCTGCGCCAGCAGCTTGGACCCGGCCGCGGGCGCCTCGTACTGGGCCCATTTCAGGCGGGTATTGCCCACATCAAGCGCTAGGAAGGTCATTTGGCGGATTATGAACAGGTTTGGCGCCGGCCCCCGGCTGGGCACCTAAAGGTTTTCCAGTAGAGCCGGGCGAGCATTACACGTTCAAATGAGTCCAAACCAGCAGGCGCGCTGGATGGCGGCGAGCTTGTTGTCGACCCTGAGCTTGGTCATGGCATTGGAGAGGTGGAAGTTCACGGTGCGCTCGCTGCAGGCCAGCAGTTCGCCGCTTTCACGCGCCGTCATGCCCTGGAAGGCCAGGCTCAGGCACTCGAGTTCACGCGGGCTCAGCGGGCTGCGGGCTTCCGCCAGCGCTCGCTTGAGCAGCGGCCAGATGTTCAGGGCCGACCAGGCCAGCAAGGCTGCCTCGCTGCGGTCGTGCCACTGGCGCGGGCTGAAGAGGTAACACTCGAAGGCGCGGCCGACGGTGAGCGGAAAGGCGATGCGGACCACGCTCTGGTAGCCGTGGGCCAGCCAGAGGCGGCGCCAGCGGCCCAGGCTCTCGAAGGCGGATTTGGAGATATCCTGCCAGGCCACCAGGGGCGCGTCGGAGTCGCGCCAGGGTGCGCCGAAGTCGCGGCTTTCGGCCAGGGCCTCGGCGGCCTCCAGCAGGCGCGGTGGATGGATGGCCAGCACCAGCCGGTCTTCCTGGCCCCCAAAAGGGTCGGGGCCCAGGACCATGAGGGCCTCGACCGAGAACTCGCGCAGGGCGCACAGCCAGTCGCTGATGACGCCATCCAGGCTCACGCTGTCAAAGTTGGCAGGTAATAGCATTAGCTTGACGGAAAAAGAACCAGGACAATACAGTTACATGTCATATGCATCATCAGTCAGGTCCCCTGTTGTGCTGGAGAGATACTTAAAGTGAGGAGCGCCCGCTTCCATGCGTGGCTGGCGCAGCGCCCCTTGCTCCAATGGCTGCGCGAGGAGCTGGTACTTGCCCCGCTTGAGCCCATTTTGCATCCATCGCCGCGGCGACTGTGGTGGCTGGGTCTTTCTTTTTTCTCGGGCAACGCACTCTTCGCCTGGATCTGGTCGGTTTGGCTGCCCCAGCCGTATGAGAACCTGCCGCTGCGTGTGGCGGCCAGCGTGCTGGGCTACAGCCTGATGACCAAACGCGTCAACCACGACCCGGGGAGCCGCCTGACACAAAGGGTGTTCGGCGTGGTGTTCTGGCTGGAACTGCCGGTGCTTTTCAGCTGGATGTACCTGTGCAATGCCAGCAATACCGTATGGCTGGCCACGCTTGCGGCCATGGTGTTGATTTACTACCACGTCACGGACTGGCGCCTGGCCACGCTGGGCACCATTACCGGCGGCGGCTTGGCCTTGATCCTGTTCCATTACGCCGGCCCGCCGGTTCCCCTGCTGCCGGAAGACCAGTGGACGGTGCATGCCGTGGTGTTCGCCTTCGCCTGGTCGATCGCGCTGGTGCTCAGCCTCTCCTCGGCCAACCTGCGGCGGGAGCAGCTCTCCAGCACCCTGACCACCATCGGCATCATGGCGCACGAACTTCGCACGCCGCTGTCGACGGCCGCGCTGCTGGGTGATGCCATCCAGCTGGAGGTGCAGCGCCAGCCCGACAATCCCCGCGCAGCGCAGCTGGACAAACTGGCGCTGCGCCTGCATGCCCTGGTGCGCAACATGAACCACCAGATCGACACGCAGATCGCCAATGCCAAGCTGCTGCAGCTGCCGCGCTACACCGAACGGGTCTGGGCGAGCAAGGTGGTGCAGGAGGTGGTAGTGGCCTACCCCTACCAGTCGAGCCGCCAGCGTGAGTGCGTCAAGGTCATCATTCATGAAGATTTCTGCTTTCGGTCTTCGTCCACCCAGTTTTCCCAGGTACTGGACAACCTGATCAAGAACGCCCTGCACTCCCTGATGGCGGCCGACTCGAAATACCCGGCCGGCGCGCTGCGCATCGAGGTGACGCAGGCGCGCCAGCGCGGCCGCATCATCGTGGCGGACGAGGGCATGGGCATAGACCCTGCCTTGCTGCCGCAGATTTTCAAGCCTTTTTTCTCCAGCAACCGCGGCACCGGCCACGGCCTGGGTTTGGCGTTTTGCCAGCAAGTGGTACAAAGTGCAGGCGGCAACATTCATGTGAAATCCGAATTTGCCGTGGGCGCCGTTTTTACCATTGAGCTGCCCATAGCGCTCTGAGGTGGCTGATACGCCTGATAACCTGATAGTTGATAGCCTGTTGACGATTGTGTAAGACTGTTTCTGACTACTCTCCATAAAACGACAAACATGTCCTTTGCACTCTACCGCCGCCCGGGAGGCGTGGTCTTTCTGGACGACGACCCGGACTACCTCGAAATGCTGGCCGAGGTCATGCCGCTGGACTGGTATGTGCGCCTGTTCCTGCGGCCGGTCGCCTGTATAGACCTGCTGCTGAAGGAGCCGGCGCGCTGGGAAGCGGACGCCTGGCGACAGCAGGAGATCATCAACCGCTGGCGCGAAGGCGCGGCGCTGATCCCGCAAATCCTGCAGTACTGGCGCGACGACGGCACAGCGCGTTTTGCACTCACGCAGGTCTGCGTGGTCGACTACTCGATGCCGGCGATGAGCGGGCTGCGGGTGCTCAGCGAACTGACGGGCTGGTCCGGCGCGCGAGTATTGCTGACCGGACGCGCCGACGAGCAGCTCGCCGTTTCGGCTTTCAACCGCGGGCTGATCGAGCAGTTCATCCCCAAGCAGTCCCCCGAGATCCGTTTGCGCCTGACCGACGCGATCCAGGCGCTGCTGCGCCAGCCGGACGGGCGGCACCAGCAGACCTGGCGTGCCACGCTGTCGCGCGAGCAGCATGCACTGCTTTGCGAGCCCACAATCTCGCAGGAGCTGGAAAACCTGGCGCTGCGCCAGGGCTGGATAGAACATGTGGTCATAGGCGCGCCTTTCGGTGTGCTGGCGCTGGACCGCAAGGGCAGCGCGAGCTGGCTGCAGCTGGAGCCGGGGGCCAATCTGCGCGAGCTCGCTGAGATCGCCGAGTCCCAGGGCTGGGATGCGGCTACCGTGCAGGACGTCGCCGCGGGCCGCAAGCTCATAGACCTCGAACTGCAGCTGGCGCTGGGCGCCGGCCAGAAGCCGCAACCGCGCCAGGCCTTCGCGATCGCCTCGGGCGAGGCCGTGCTGCACGCGGCCCTCTTCAGCGTCGGCGAGGCCTTCAGCCCGGGCTTCATGACCAGCCACGAGCGCTTTATCGCCACCTCCGGCGAACGGCAACTGCAAGACTAGCCCCCAACCGCTCTGGCCACAGCCCTCATGCGTCGGTCTGGCCGGCGCGGGCGCGGCGCGCGATCGGCCAGTCCCAGGGCTTGACGATAGGCGCGATCTCGCGGGCCACGGCTTCCACGTGGTCCAGTTCCGAATCCATCAGGCCGGCGTTCAAGGTCATGCGCATCATGGCGCGCTTGGCGCTGGTGGCCGGCGCGCAGAACATCGAAGAAAACACATTGCGCTCCTCCAGCCGGTCGCGCAGCACCATGGTGTCGCTTTCCGAGCCGACTTCCAGCGCGATGATCTGCTGGCTGCCCTGGTGGATGGGGTAGCCGAGTTCGCTCAGCGAGGCGCGCAGCCGGCGCGTGTTTGCGTGCAGGCGCGTGCGCGCGTCGTCACTGCCGCGGATCAACTCCAGCGTGGCGGCCAGGCCGGCGATCTCATGCGGCAGCAAGCTGGAGCTGAAGATGTTGGGAAAGCTCGAGCACAGGATGTAGTAACGCATGTGGGCCGGCGCGGTGAAGAAGCCGGCGCGGCCGGCGAAGGCCTTGGCCAGGCTGGCGGTGATGAAGTGCACCCGGTCCGTCAGGCCCAGCTCGGCGCACAGGCCCGCGCCCTGGGGGCCGTGCGTGCCCAGCGAGTGCGACTCGTCGACCAGCATCATGCAGCCGTTGGCCTCGGCCACATCCACGATCTCCACCAGCGGGCACACGGCGCCCGTGGTGCTGTAGACCGAATCCACCACCACGATGCCGGGGCCGTTACGGGCAATCATGCGCGCCAGGTGGGCCGGGTCGTTGTGGCGAAACGCAAAGGCCGGTGCGCGCGCGGCGTGGGCGCCTTCCCACAGCGAGGCATGGGCCAGCGTGTCCAGGTAGATCGGTGTCTGCGGGTCGGCAATCGCCTGCAGCAGGCCCACGTTGGCCGCATAGCCCGACTGGCAGATGAAGCCGTCGTCCTTGCCGACCCAATCAGCCAACGCCGTCTCAAGGGTGTGCGTCGGGTGCTGGTTCAGGTGGAAGACGCCGGATTGCACCACGAATTCCTGCGCCTTGCGCAGGGACTCGACCTGCGCATGCACGATCTGTGGGTGGCCTGTAATGCTCAGGTAGTCGTTGCCGTCCAGGCGTATGGCGTTGGAGTCGGGCGTGCGGCCATGGAGCATGAATTTGCCGCCCCACTGCTGGTCCCAGCGCGGCTTGAAGTCACGCGCAATGCGCTGGCTGAGTTGAGCCCCGAGGGCTGGGTTGGAAGGCGCTTTGGCGGCAGGTGAAAGTTCGCGTTCGAGTACTTGCATGGGAGCTCCGTTAGAAAGAGGAACCCCCATTGAATGCGCTCAAACAAATTGATACGTGTTACCCCCTGTCAGAACTAACAGGGGTCACCTACATACACTAAATTTCAGCCGCTGTGATGTGAACTATTCACTTCATTTTCATGAACCTGACACGCTATTTCCTTATAGATGAAGGTTACCAAAGGTACGGGGCAGGCCCTGGTTTTGTGCTCAATTCCGCGCGCATTTGACCCCGTCAACCCTGCTTCCACGGCAGGCCCTGAAAGCGCCAGCCACCCTTGCGGCCGCGCTGCCCGTGTTCGTCGGCATCGCCTTCAAAACCCTCGAGGATGTTGTAAGCCTCAAGGCCTAATTCCGCCGCGCGTTTGGCGGCCGCCACCGAACGCACACCGCTGCGGCACAGCAGCACGGCTTTCTTGCCGGCGGGCACCGCGGCCTTCAGCCCCTCGTCAAAGCCCGCGTTCATCGCCATGCCCGGCCATTGCTTCCAGGCCAAGGGCACGGCGCCGGGTACATACCCCACCCATTCACGCTCGGCATCCGTGCGCACATCCACCAGCACCGCCTCGCCCGACTGTATCCACTGAAATGCCAGCCGCGCGGGGATGTCCCCGGCGTAACCGGCGGCTGGGCGGACCTGGAGTGGGGAGTTGGCGTTCACTGGAGTAGAGCTTGTCATGGCAGCGCCTGTATATAAAAGAAAAAAATGGAAACAAATGGGGGCAGCGCAATGCCGCTGCTGACTCACACTTCAGCCAAGTTTATTCCCGTACCGCAAAATGCGTGCGGCATGCACAATGACAACGACAAACCCTTCCAATGTTCATCGCCCACCGCCGGGCATTTGAGGCATTTGAGGCACTTGAGACACTTCAAACACCAGAGACCCAAAACACCGGAGACCTCAATGCCGACCAAGCGCACAGACCCGCCTCTTTTCGCCGATACCGCGGCCGGCAAGGCCGACCTCAAGGCCCTGGCCAAGATGTTGGCCCGCTGGCAACCGCCGCAAACCGGCACGGAAGGCCTGCCGCCCTCCGGTAAAAACTCCGGCAGGCCCTGGACGCTGGCCGACCTGGACCCTGCCGCCAAACCTTTTTCCAGCGGTGACAAGCAACACGACAAATCTCTGGTCGAGACCCTGGCGGCGGAGCTCGACGAACTGCAGAACCTGTTTTACGCCGACAAGCGCTTCAAGCTGCTCGTCATCCTGCAAGGCACCGACACCGCCGGCAAGGACGGCACGCTGCGCGGGGTGTTCGGCCGCATCAGCCCGCTGGGCGTGCACACCGTGAGCTGGCGGGCGCCCAACGAAGCCGAGCGCGCGCACGACTACCTGTGGCGCATCCACCAGCAGGTGCCCGCTGCCGGTGAAATCACCCTCTTCAACCGCAGCCACTATGAAGACGTGCTGGTTCCGCCCGTCAAGGGCTGGATCACGCCGGCCCAGACGGCCGAGCGCTATCGGCACATCAACGACTTCGAGCGCCTGCTCGCGCAGACCGGCACCGTGGTCCTCAAGTTCATGCTGCACATCAGCCAGGAAGAGCAGCGTGAACGTCTGCAGGCGCGGCTGGACGACCCCACCAAGCAGTGGAAATTCAACCCCGACGACCTGGAAGCGCGCAAGCAATGGAAACAGTACCAGCAGGCCTACGAAGACCTGCTGCGCGCCACCAGCACGCCCTGGGCGCCCTGGACGGTGGTGCCCGCAGACTCCAAGACCCATCGCAACCTGATGATTGCAACTGTGGTGCGTGCGACGCTGGTGCAACTGGGCCTGCGCTTTCCGCCCGGCGATCCGGCACTGAAGGGACTGAAGGTCCACTGAGTTGAAAGCCGCCGCGCGATTCCCGCCCAAGCGGCAAAAACAGTTTCACCCGCATCAGGGGTAATCGAAGGGCAATCAGTTGCCTGCGTTGGTGGAAACCCTCTTTGTAAGCCTTGGGCAAGGCTAAATGATCTGTGTTCTTAGTGTTCTTATGTTTTCCCAACAACAGGAGACAGACATGACCGAGAGCAAAAGCCCTCGCAGGCGCGGCCTGCTGAAAGGCGCCGCGATCGCAGCGGGCGCCCTGTCCGCACCCATGGTCGCCATGGCGCAGACCACATCCTTTCGCTTCCAGAGCACCTGGCCGGCCAAAGACATCTTCCATGAATTCGCCAACGACTTCGCCAAGAAGGTCAACGACATGGCCGGCGGCCGGCTGAAGATCGAGGTGTTGCCTGCCGGCGCGGTCGTGCCCGCCTTCCAGTTGCTGGAAGCCGTGAACAAGGGCACGCTGGACGGCGGCCACGGCGTGGTGGCCTACCACTACGGCAAAAATTCGGCGCTGGCCTTGTGGGGCTCGGGGCCCGGCTACGGCATGGACTCCAACATGGTCCTGGCCTGGCACAACTACGGCGGCGGCAAGGCCCTGCTCGAGGAGATCTACAAAGCCATCAACATGGACGTGGTGTCCTACCTCTACGGCCCCATGACCACCCAGCCGCTGGGCTGGTTCAAGAAACCTATCGCCAAGGCCGATGACCTCAAGGGCCTGAAATATCGCACGGTGGGCCTGGCCGTCGACATGTTCACGTTGATGGGCGCCGCGGTGAATCCCCTGCCCGGCGGCGAAATCGTGCCGGCGCTGGACCGCGGCCTGATCGACGCGGCCGAGTTCAACAACGCCTCCTCCGACCGGGTTCTGGGCTTCCCGGACGTGGTCAAAAACTGCATGCTGCAAAGCTTCCACCAGAGCGGCGAGCAGTTCGAAATTCTGTTCAACAAGACCAAATACAACGCATTGCCGGCCGAGCTCAAGTCCATCATCGACTACGCGGTGCAGGCCGCCAGCGCCGACATGAGCTGGAAGATGATAGACCGCAACTCCAGCGACTACATCGAGATGAAGAAGCAGGGGATCAAGTTCTACAAGACCTCGGACGCCGTGCTGAGGGCCCAGCTGGACGCCTGGGACAAGACGATTGCCAAGAAGGCCGGCGAGAACCCGCTGTTCAAAAAGGTGCTCGATTCGCAGAAGGCTTTCGCCCAGCGGGCCGTGTCCTGGCACAACGACTATTCGGTCGACTTCAAGATGGCCTACAACCATTATTTCTCCGGCAAGAAAGCCTGACCGCCGGCGCCCCGAGTTTGAGTTAGAGCCAGAAGTAAAGCAGCCATCCGGTTCCGCCTGGATGGCTGCTTTTTTTGTCGCAGCCCGCCATCGGAACCACCATGAACGTTCAACGTCTCCTCCACACCGCTGACGCCATCAGCACCTGGGTGGGCAAGGCCTTTGCCTGGCTCATCGTGGCGCTGATGCTGCTGGTCTGCGCCGAAGTCTTCAAGCGCTATGCGCTCAATGCACCGACGGCCTGGATCTTCGACGCCAACAACATGCTTTACGGCACCTTGTTCATGATGGGCGGCGCCTACACCCTGGCGCAGGACGGCCACGTGCGCGGAGACTTTCTGTACGGCAGCATGAAGCCGCGCACCCAGGCCCTGCTGGACCTGGTGCTCTACTTCCTGTTCTTCCTGCCCGGCATCGCTGCGCTGACATGGGCCGGCTGGACTTATTTCAATGACTCGTGGGCCATCCACGAGCAAACCTTCAACGCCGACCCGATTCCGCTGTACCCCTTCAAGTTCGTGATCCCGCTGGCCGGCGCCATCGTGCTGATGCAGGGCATCGCCGAGATGATCCGCTGCATGGTCTGCATCAGGACCGGCGCATGGACGCCGCGGCTCAAGGACGCCGAGGAAGCCGACGTGGTGGCCCAGCAGCTGGCCGGCAGCGAATACGTCGACGAGGAGGCCAAGCGGCTGGCCATTGAAAAATCCAAAGGGATGAAGGGGTAAAAATGATCGCAGCGCAGAACCGCTTCAAGCAAGATCGCACCCCCTCGGGGGGCAGTGCAGCCGCCTTGGCGGCAAACGTGGGGGCCCCATGAGCAACGCTGCACTCGGTATGACCATGCTCTGCCTGATCGTCGTCGTGATCATGCTGGGATTTCCCACCGCCTTCACCCTGATGGGGCTGGGCATCATGTTCGGCTTCGTGGCCTTCTACGACCCCTCGGCGCATTGGCTCGACAACAAGATCTTCGACCTGATGGTGCAGCGCGCCTTCGGGGCCATGACCAATGAAACGCTGTTGTCCATCCCGCTCTTTGTGCTGATGGGCTACGTGATGGAGCGCGGCGCGCTGGTGGACAAGATGTTCCACAGCGTGCAGCTCGCATTTCGCAGCGTGCCCGGCTCGCTGGCCGTCACCACGCTGATCATCTGCACCTTCTGGGGTATCGCCAGCGGCCTGGTGGGCGCCGTCGTGGTGCTGATGGGCGTGATCGCCATGCGGCCCATGCTCAACGCCGGCTACGACACCCGCCTGGCCGCGGGTGTGATCACCGCCGGCGGCACGCTGGGCATCCTGATCCCGCCCTCGGTGATGATCATCGTCTACGCCGCCGTCGCCGGCCAGTCGGTGGTCAAGCTCTACGCGGCGGCCATGTTTCCCGGCTTCTTCCTGGCCCTGTTGTACCTCGTCTACATCATCGGCTGGGTGCTGATCAACCCGAAGATCGCACCCAGGCTACCGCCCGAGCAGCAGCAGGTCGCGGTGCCGCCCTGGCTGCACGCCATCGGCAGCGCCTATTCGCGCCGCATGCTGCCCGCGCTGCTGGCCGCGACCGCGTCACCCGGCCGCGCCCTGAAGGCCGGTGTGGACGGCATCAAGATCACGCGGGGCCTGCTGGCCCGCAGCCTCGGCCTGGCGCTGGTGCCGCTGGCGTTGTCGGCCGTGACCCTCGGTGCGGTGTGGTGGTATGTGGTGATCCACTCGCAGGAAGACAACGTGGTGAGCGCCGCGGCGCAGGCCACCCAGCGGGCCCAGGCGCCTGCTCCCGCCGCGGCCGGCACCGGCCTGCAGGAAGCCCCCGGTGCGGCGGCGGTCCAGGCCCCGCCCGCTACCGGCGGTCTCCAGGAACCACCGGCCGAAACCAGCGGCCTGCAAGAGCTGTCGGCCCCGCCAGGCGCGGTTGAGGAGCCGGTTGCCGGCACCGCCAAAGACGAACCCATGCAGCAGTTCGGCGACCCGGCGGCGGAAGGTCCGCATGCCGAGGCGGTCCCCGCCGTGTTCTTCACCGGCTTCTGGATCGCCTGCGCCATCACGCTGGCGCTGCTGCTCTGGTACTACTGGAAGTTCGACGCGGAGCAGTTCGAAATCCTGCGCCTGCTGGTGTCTTCCGTCATGCCCCTGGCCATCCTCACCTTCGTCGTGCTGGCGGTGATCCTGTTCGGCATCACCACCGCCACCGAATCCGCGGCGGTCGGCGCGGCGGGCGCTTTCCTGATGGCCTGGCATGCCAAAACCCTGAACTTCCAGCGCATCAAGGAAGCGGTCTTCCTGACCGCCAAAACCACCTCCATGGTGTGCTGGCTGTTTGTCGGCTCGGCGCTGTTCTCGGCCGTGTTCGCCCTGCTGGGCGGGCAGGCCGTGATCGAAAGATGGGTGTTGTCGATGGAACTCACGCCGCTGCAGTTCCTGCTGGTGTCGCAGGCCATCATCTTCATCCTGGGCTGGCCGCTCGAGTGGACCGAAATCATCGTGATCTTTGTGCCCATCTTCCTGCCGCTGCTGCAGCACTTCCAGATCGACCCCATCCTGTGGGGTGTGCTGGTCTTCGTCAACCTGCAGGCGGCCTTCCTGTCGCCGCCGGTCGCGATGAGCGCCTTCTACCTTAAGGGCGTTTCGCCGCCGCACGTCACGCTGAACCAGATCTTCGCCGGAATGATGCCCTACATGCTGATCGTGATCCTGTGCATGGTCTTCATGTACGTCTGGCCGGGCATGACGCTCTGGTTGCCCAAATTCCTGTACGGCGGCGGCTGACCGGCCTTCCGGCCTTGGAAGGGGAAGGTGGAGCCCGCCTCTCCCCCAGGTTTCCCTCGAATGCCCCGTCCCGGGCCATGCGCTTGAACAGCGCCGGCTTACGGAGTAAGATTGACGTTTACGTAAACGTCAATTCAACAGATCACAGATCAACGGCAGCCGCCGCCCGCCCCTCCCGGAGACACGCATGACCGACATGTCCGCTGAATACAAAGCGCTCGCCAGCTACCGCCCCACGCACAAGGTGCGCTTCATCACGGCAGCCAGCCTGTTCGACGGCCACGACGCGGCCATCAACATCATGCGGCGCATTTTGCAGAGCATGGGCGCCGAGGTCATCCACCTGGGCCACAACCGCAGCGTCGACGAAGTCGTGACCGCCGCCCTGCAGGAAGACGCGCAGGGCATCGCCATCAGCTCCTACCAGGGCGGGCATGTCGAGTACTTCAAGTACATGGTCGACCTGCTCAAAAGCCGCGGCGGCGAGCACATCCAGGTTTTCGGCGGCGGCGGCGGCGTCATCGTGCCGCCCGAGATCCGTGAGCTGCATGCCTACGGCGTCACCCGCATCTACAGCCCCGAAGACGGCCAGAAGATGGGCCTGGCCGGCATGATCGGCGAGATGGTCATGCGCTGCGACAAGGACCTGACCGGCTTCGCGCCCACCAGCGTCAAGGCCATTGAAGGCCATGGCGAGATGAACTGGCGGGCCCTGGCCCAGCTGATCACCGCATTGGAAAACGGAAAAGCGGACGCAGCCTTGGTCGACCAGGTTCGCTCCCAGGCCGCCGGCCGCAAGATCCCCGTGCTCGGCATCACCGGCACTGGCGGCGCCGGCAAGTCATCGCTCACGGACGAATTGATCCGCCGCCTGCGGCTGGACCAGAACGACAAGTTACGCGTGGCCGTCATCAGCATTGACCCCTCACGCCGCAAGAGCGGCGGCGCCCTGCTCGGCGACCGCATCCGCATGAACGCGATCAACCCCTGGACGGTTCCACTCGCAGGGCAAAAGAATACCGACAGCGGCCAGCGCGTGTTCATGCGCAGCCTGGCCACGCGCGACTTCGGATCCGAAATCAGCCAAGCATTGCCCGACGTGATCGCCGCCTGCAAATGCGCGGGCTTTGATTTGATCGTCGTCGAAACCTCCGGCATAGGCCAGGGCGACGCGGCCATCGTGCCGCATGTGGACGTGCCCATGTACGTGATGACACCCGAATTCGGCGCGGCCAGCCAGCTCGAAAAAATCGACATGCTGGATTTCGCCGAGTTCATCGCCATCAACAAGTTCGACCGCAAGGGCTCGCTCGACGCGCTGCGCGACGTCTCCAAGCAGGTGCAGCGCAACAAGGAGGCCTGGGGCACACCGGCCGACCAGATGCCGGTCTTCGGCACCATGGCCGCGCGCTTCAACGACGATGGCGTGACCGCGCTCTACCAGGCGCTCAAGCCGCGCCTCACCGCGCTGGGCCTGGCCCTCGAAGGCGGCACGCTGCCCGCCGCCGGCGTGCGCCACAGCACCAACCAGACACCCGTGGTGCCGGCCGCGCGCACGCGCTACCTGGCCGAGATCAGCGACACCGTGCGCGGCTACAAGAAACGCGCGCGCGCCCAGGCCCAGCTCGCGCGCGAAGTGCAGCAGCTCAAGGCGGCCGCCGCCATGCTCAAGATCGACAAGCCCGACCGCGCCCCGGCCGCCGAAGCGGCGCTGGACCTGGCCGGCCACCGCAAGGCCCGCATGGACGCCGACGCCCGCGCCCTGCTCGCCCAATGGCCCGACATGCAGGCAGCCTATGCCGGCGATGAATACGTCGTCAAAATCCGCGACAAGGAAATCCGCACCGCGCTGACCACCAAGTCGCTGTCGGGCACCACCATACGCAAGGTGGCGCTGCCGCAATACGAAGACCACGGCGAAATCCTCAAATGGCTGATGCTGGACAACGTGCCCGGCAGCTACCCCTACACCGCCGGCACCTTCGCCTTCAAGCGCGAAGGCGAAGACCCGACCCGCATGTTCGCCGGCGAGGGCGACCCCTTCCGCACCAACACGCGCTTCAAGCTGCTCAGCGAAGGCATGGCCGCCAAGCGCCTGTCCACCGCATTCGACTCGGTCACGCTCTACGGCAACGACCCGGCCCTGCGACCCGACATCTACGGCAAGGTCGGCAATTCGGGCGTGTCCATCGCCACGCTGGACGACATGAAGGTGCTGTACGACGGCTTTGACCTGTGCAACCCCTCGACCTCGGTCTCCATGACCATCAACGGCCCGGCGCCCACCATCCTCGCGATGTTCATGAACACGGCCATCGACCAGAACATCGACAAGTTCAAGAAAGACAACGGCCGCGACCCCACCGCCACCGAAGCCGCGAAGATTCGCGAATGGGTGCAAGAGAACGTTCGCGGCACGGTGCAGGCCGACATCCTCAAAGAAGACCAGGGCCAGAACACCTGCATCTTCTCCACCGAATTCAGCCTGAAAGTCATGGGCGACATCGCCCAGTACTTTGTACACAACCGGGTGCGCAACTTCTACAGCGTCTCTATCAGCGGTTACCACATCGCCGAAGCCGGCGCCAACCCCATCAGCCAGCTGGCCTTCACGCTCTCCAACGGCTTCACCTTTGTCGAGGCCTACCTGGCGCGCGGCATGCACATCGACGACTTCGCGCCCAACCTGAGCTTTTTCTTCAGCAACGGCATGGACCCTGAGTACACAGTCATGGGCCGCGTCGCGCGCCGCATCTGGGCCGTGGCCATGAAAGAAAAGTACGGCGCCAACGAACGCAGCCAGAAACTCAAATACCACATCCAGACTTCCGGCCGCAGCCTGCATGCGCAGGAAATCCAGTTCAACGACATACGCACCACGCTGCAGGCGCTGATCGCCATTTACGACAACTGCAACTCGCTGCACACCAACGCGTTCGACGAGGCCATCACCACGCCCACCGAAGAGTCGGTGCGCCGCGCCATGGCCATCCAGCTCATCATCAACCGCGAATGGGGCCTGGCCAAGAACGAGAACCCTTCACAGGGTGCCTTCATCATCGAAGAGCTCACCGAGCTGCTCGAAGAAGCCGTGCTGCTGGAGTTTGAACGCATCGCCGAGCGCGGCGGCGTGCTCGGCGCCATGGAGACCGGCTACCAGCGCGGCCGCATCCAGGACGAGTCCATGCACTACGAGATGCTCAAGCACACCGGCGAGCTGCCCATCATCGGCGTCAACACCTTCCGCAACCCGCACGGCGACGCGGTGCAGGACAAGCTCGAACTGGCCCGCTCCACCGAAGAAGAAAAGCAAAGCCAGCTCAAGCGCCTGGAAGACTTCCACCAGCGCCACGCCGCCGAATCACCGGTCATGCTCAAACGCCTGCAACAGGCCGTGATCGAGAACCTCAACGTCTTCGAAGTGCTGATGGACGCCGTGCGCGTCTGCTCGCTGGGGCAGATCACCAATGCGCTGTTCGAGGTGGGGGGGCAGTACCGGCGGAATATGTAGGAGGCCGGCAGATCCGGTGGCCATGGAATGACCATGCGCAAAACCACGATGTCCGTCATCGCCGTGTCCCTCGCCGGCACGGCTCTTTTTGCCTTCTGGGCCAAGCGCGAGCACATCCCGGCAGAAGCCATCGCCGCAACCCGGACCTACATCGAAACCGTGGACGCTGAAGCCGGCTGGAAAGCCCGCCTGCGCAGCTGTGTCACACCGACGGCGTTCACGCCCTACCAGACCTATGGCAATCGCCTTCGCCGCCTGGCCGGGAGCCTGGACCCGGACCCGGCAGAGGTCAGCGTGGATTTTTTTGATTGCTCGGTTCGCTTCTACTTGCGCAAACAGAAGACAAGGGCTTGGCAGGTCTACAAAGTCCAGAGCCATGCGGGCTAGGGCTTGATGTCCCTGCCCCGTTATTGCCGCGCTACAACGTCAGAGTCAGCCGCCGCCAGGCGCCTTCCTGCTGGTCCTGGACTAGCGCTCCGCGTGCAAAACTGAGCTTGCGTTGCTCAGCGGCCGGCAGCAGCACAACCAGCGTGCCTTGCACCGGTGGCCGCGCACCTTCGCGGAAGATCGCAATGTGAAGGCCCTGCCCCGTCGACTCCACGCGCAAGCGCCACTGCCCATAAGCCCCGTTGCGCCAGGCCTGCGTGTGGCCGTCATCTTCAAAACAGCTGGCCTCGAAACTGCCCTCGCCGCGATGCGGAAAGACCTGGAAGCCGCGCACGTCTTCAACCTTGGCGAAATGGATGTCGCCGACATTCAGCGGCACGGCGCAGCCTTCACGCGCAAGCAAAGGCGGCGGGCCGTTGAGCGGCGCATCCAGCGTCACCCACTGTCCGGCATCGAAGCGCCGGGCCGTGTGCACTTCATACCAGCCTTCGCTGCCGGGCAGCCAGACGCGGCGTTCGGCCTGGCCGGGCTCGACTACTGATGCCACCAGCAAGTTGGCGCCCAGCAGCATGTCGTCGTTCTCTTCCAGGCAGCGCGCGTCTTCGGGGAAGTCGTGGTAGGTAGGCCGGATGATGGGCTCGTACGCGCTGTGGTAGCGCCACACCAGGTCGTACAGGTAAGGCATGAGGCGGTAGCGCAGGCGGATCAGCTCGCGAATCTGCGGCGTGGCCTCGGGGTACATCCAGGGTTCGTTGACGGTCTTGTCGTCGTTCCAGGAATGGATGCTGAAGCGCGGCAAAAAGATGCCGTGCTGCACCCAGCGCAGCAGCAGCTCGGGCCCCGGCGCGGGGCCGGAGAAACCGCCGATGTCATGCCCGGTGTTGGAGACGCCCGACATCGCCAGGCCCAGGCCCATGCGGATGTTGTAGCGCAGCGTTTCCCAGGCCGTGTAGTTGTCGCCCGACCAGGTCTGGACATAACGCTGCATGCCGGCGGCGCCGGAGCGCGACACCAGGTAAGGCCGTTCGGCGGGCGCGAACTCGGCCTGCGCGGCGTGCGAAGCCTGCATCATCAACAAGGTCTGCAGCGGGCGCACCTCGCGCGCGGGCCGCGGCGCGCCGAAGCCGTGGGCGATGGCTTTGTCGCTCCAGATCTCGTATTCGTTGTTGTCGTTCCAGGTGGCGGGGATGCCGTACTCAAGCAGTTGTTCGGTGACCTGCTTCTTCCACCAGGCGATGGTTTTGGGGTTGGTGAAATCGAGGTAGGCGCCGGTGCCGTCCCAGAACTGGATGGCGGTGGGCTGGCCGTCCGGGTCCTGCACCAGCAGGCTGGCCTGCCGGGCTTCCTCAAACCGCGGGTGGTTGCTGAGCAGCGCGGGCTTGATGTTGGGCACCAGGCGCACGCCGCGATCGAGGTAGCTTTGCACGAAGGCCGCCGGGTCGGGGAATTTCTCGCGGTTCCAGTTGAACACGTAGCGGCCCGGGCCTATGGAGGTGTAGCCCGACGACAGGTGGAAGGAGTCGCAGGGAATGTCGTGCTCTTCGCAGCGCTCAAGGAACTCGCCCATGCGCTCCTGCGCATTCGGCGCGTCGGTGTAGCTCATGGTCGAGCCCGAATAGCCCAGCGCGTAGCGCGGCGGGAAGATGGGCCGGCCGGTGAGCCAGGTATAGCGGCGCGTGATGGCGGCCGGGTTGTCGCCGGCGATGTAATACAGGTCAAGGTCGCCATGGTCGGCCACGAAGTAGCGGTAGTGGCCGTGGTAGTTGTCCATCTCGCGGCCCATGTCGAAGCTGCAGTCGGACAGGGTGTCGTAGAACAGGCCGTAGCTCAGGCCCGCGTCATGTTGACCACCCTTGCGTGTGATGTAGAAAGGGATGTGCTTGTACAGCGGGTCGGTGCTGCGCGCGCTGTAGCCCATGGGGTCGAGGTTGCACATGCGGTAGCGCTGGCCGGCGCGGTTGGCGTCGCCGGCGCGCTCGCCCAGGCCGAAGTAGGCTTCGCCGCGATCACGCTGCAGGTAGTGGTAGACCTTTTCGTCCCACCAGCCGAAGTTGTAGCTCTGCGTGGGGCGGTCGGCGGCGCTGGCCCGCCAGCGGCCCTGGTGCAGGCCTTCCCAGCGGCAGAAGAAACCTTCCAGCGCGATGCTCAGGCGTATCGCGCTTGTACTGATGCGCAGCTGCGCGCCGCCCTGCCCCGTCTCCTGCGCAAGCTCAAACGCCGGCAGTGAAAATCCGCTCACATCAAAACGGTCGCGGCCCTCAACAGGCAGGTTTTCCAGCCCGGGCGCCACCGTCCAGCTGCGCGGCATCTGCAGCCGGCCCTGCGGCAGCAGCATCACGCGGATGATGTCTTCTTCCAGCACCCAGATGTGGGCTACGGCGGCGCCATCGCTGCCCAGGACAAGGTGGTTGCCGCTGCGGGATTGCAGGCTGAATACGGGAGGATGGTCCAGGCGCATGTCGGATGGGATCGAAGAGAACGGGAAGGTTCGGTGCGGAAGATCAGGCTGGCTGGGCGCTCACAGGCGCAGGCCGTTCTGGTCGAAGTAGTGCAGTTGCTGGGCGGGCGCGCTCACGCGCACGGTGTCGCCGCGCTTGATGCTTGTCTGGCCGTTCAGGATCAGCTCGAAAGGCGCGTCGGCCACCACCTTGCCGTGCAGGATGCTGGTGCTGCCGAGCTGCTCGACTTGCGACACCACCAATTGCAGCGGGCCGTCGTCCGCCAGCCGCGCGTGCTCGGGCCGTATGCCCACGATCTGGGCGCCGGCTTTGGCGCCGGGTATCTCGGCCGCGGGGACGAAGTTCATGCGCGGGCTGCCGATGAAGCCGGCCACAAACTGGTTGCAAGGCTTGTTGTACAGCTCCAGCGGCGAGCCGACCTGCTCGATGCGGCCGGCGCGCAGAACCACGATCTTGTCGGCCATGGTCATGGCCTCGACCTGGTCGTGGGTGACGTAAATCATGGTCGCGCCCAGGCGGGCGTGCAGGTCGCGGATTTCGGCGCGCATGGAGACGCGCAGCTCGGCATCGAGGTTGGACAGCGGCTCGTCGAACAGGAACAGCTTGGGCTCGCGCACGATGGATCGGCCGATGGCCACGCGCTGGCGCTGGCCGCCGGAAAGCTGGGTGGGCTTGCGCTGCAGCAGCGGCTCGAGCTGCAGCATCGTGGCGGCGGCTTTGACCTTGCTTTCGATCACGGTTTTGGCCACGCCCAGATTCTCCAGGCCGAAAGCCATGTTGTCGTAAACGCTCATGTGCGGGTACAGCGCATACGACTGGAACACCATGGAGCAGCCGCGGTGCGCGGCGCTGACCTCGTTGACGCGTTGGCCGTCGATACGGATGTCGCCGCTGCTGGCGGGCTCCAGCCCGGAGATGATGCGCAGCAGCGTGGATTTGCCGCAGCCCGAGGGACCGACGAAGACCACAAATTCACCGTCGGAAACGGTGAGGTCCACGCCGTGGATGATGGGGGTTTTGTCGAAAGTCTTGACGACGTTGGCGAGTTCAAGAGTGGCCACGGGAGAGTCCTCGGTTTTATTTGACGCCGGCGCTGGCGATGCCAGTGGCGATGTATTTCTGCAGGAAGGCGAAGACCAGGGTGATGGGGATCAGGGTGATCACGGTCATCGCCAGCAGGTAGTGCCACTGCGTGTTGAGTTCGCCCTGGAAGGCGTTGAGCGCGAGCTGCAGGGTGAAGTGCTCGGACTTGGACAGCACGATCAGCGGCCAGAGGAAATCGTTCCAGCGCCACATGAAGGAGAAGATGGCCAGCACCGCCATGGCCGGCGCGGCCAGCGGCAGGATGATCTTCCAGTAGATGCGCCACTCGCTGGCGTTGTCCATGCGCGCGGCCTCGAGCAGCTCGTCGGGGATGGTCAGCATGTACTGGCGCAGCAGGAACACGCCGGTGGGCGTGGCCACCGCCGGCAGGATCACGCCCCAGAGGTTGTTCAGCAGGTTGAGCTCGGAGATCACCAGGAAGGTCGGCACCAGGATGATGGTGGGCGGGATCATCAGCGTCGCGATGATCAGCACGAACACCGTCTTCTGCCCGGTGAACTGGTACTTGGACAGCGCGAAGGCCGCCATCGAATTGAACAGCAGCGTGAGCAGGGTGGCCACCACGGTGATGAACACACTGTTCCACAGATAGCTGCCGAAGGCGAACTTGCCGAAGATCTCGGTGTAGTTGCCGCTGGCGAACTTGAGTTCATTGACTGGCTTGCGGTCGTTGATATTGACCTTGATCTCGGTCTGCGGCGCCGCCGGGTCGACCATGGTGGCGACCAAGCCTATGCGGCGCACCTGGGCCAGCTCGCGGGTCTTGCCCTGCTCGTCCCTGGCGCGAAACAGCGGCAGCGGCTTGTCGTAACCGGCCACCACCACTTCCTTCTGGGTGTAGGGCAGAAAGGTCGGCGGGAACTGGCTCAGTGCGCTTTCAGTCTTGAAGGACGACATCACGAGCCAGAGCACCGGGCCGAACATCACGATGAGGCCGGCCAGCAGGTAGGCGTAAGAAACCCAATCGGTCCAATGCAAACTGGTGCCACCGTATTTGTGGCCCTTGGTGCGGGTGAGGAAATTGGCCATGGCTTTTTCCTTACTTCTTGATTTTTCCGGCCTCGCCGGCCTTGGACAGCCGCAGTTGCGCGAGCGTGAGAGCCATCAGGCCGGCGGCCAGGATCAGCGAGGCCGCGGCGGCCAGGCCGTAGAGATGGATCTGTTCGGCGAAACCGGTCTGATAGATGTATTGCACGATGAAGGTGGTGGCCGAGCCCGGTCCGCCGCCGGTGAGCACGAACACTTCGTCAAAACTTTGCACCGCGCGGATCATCACCAGCACCAGCACCACGATCAAATTGGGCATGAGCAGCGGCAGCGTGATGCGCCTGAGCACGCGCCACGGCGGCGCGGCGTCCATCTCGGCGGCTTCGTACACGTCTTTCGGGATGGCCTGCAGGCCGGCCAGCAGGATGAGCGTGTAAAAGCCCATGTGGGCCCAGATCGATACCACCACCACCCAGAAAAATGCCCAGTGCCTGTCCAGCAGCCAGTCCATCGGCGATCCGCCCATGGACACCAGCGCGGCATTGAACACGCCCTGGCTTTGCAGCAGCCACTTCCAAATCAGTGCCACCACCACCGGTGACAGCAGCACCGGGTAGAAAAACACGCCGCGCCAGAAACCGCGGCCGATGATCTTGCGGTTCAACACCAGCGCCGTGACCAGCGAGAAGAACACCATCAAGGCCACCTGGACCAGGCTGAACTTGACCGTGTTGGCGATGGAGCGCCAGAAGATGTCGGTGCGGCAAGTCTGCAGGTCCGCATAGTCGCGGCATTCAAGCAGGATGGCGAAATTCTCCAGCCCCGTGAAAGGCCGCTGCGTCGGCAGCAGATTCACCCCGCCGGTCACCGCATACACCAGGTTCACCACGATGGGCAAAAAGGTGAAGAGACTGATCACCACCAGGTTGGGCGCGACAAAAAGCCAGCCTATGCGCGAAGCCCCCAGCCACTTCTGGCCCAGCCGGAAGACCGGTTCAAAGAGGTTGAACAAAAAGCCCAGAAAGGCCGAAAAGACTGACATACCGACTCCGATCTACTTCCCCAAGAGCGCACAGTTCGCGCCAAGGTCTTAAGCCAGGGATGCCGCGGAACTGGCTCCGCCAGGCCGCAGGCATCGCCCCCTGCAAGGGGGGAGGCGCGCACGCAGTGCGCGCCACGGGGGTGCGCCTATTTCTCAGCTTGCTTGACCGCCTCAGCCATGTCGGTGCCGATCTTGGTCACCGCCTCGTCCACGCTGATTTCACCGACGATGGCCTGGGTCACGCGGGTCACGGTCGGCAGCATCAGGGCGCGGTTGTATTTGTAGCCTTGCAGCGCGTAGGCTGGTGCCGCAATGGTGCCGGTGCCGCTGGTGAACACACCCAGCGCGGCCTGCGCCGCGGGGCCGGCGCTCGGATAGCTCACGCCTTTTTTGGCCACGCCGGCATGGGCCGGGATGTTGTTGGTGCGGGACGCGAATTCGGCGACATTGGCTTCCTGCGCCATGAAGTCCAGGAAGCGGCCCACTTCCTTGGGCGACTTGGTGGTCTTGAGCGCCACCCAGGCCGCGCCGCCGGGCATGCCCGAGCAGGCCGCGGGGCCGCAGGGGTTGGGCACGGCGACCCAGTCAAACGCATTGCCGATTTCCTTTTGCATGCGGTTGATCTGCCAGGAGCCCGACAGGATCATCACCACGCGGCCGTTCTTGAACTCGCCCACGGCGTCGGCATAGCTGGAGCCGCCCGAGCCGCCCCAGACGTCCTTGAGCATGGTGCCGTCCTTGTGCCAGCCCACGAACTTGTTCACTGCGGTCTTGTAGCCCGCGTCGACCGTGAGGTTGCCCTTGGCGTCGAAAATCTTCGCGCCGTAGCTCACCGCGGGGCCGGCAAAGCGGTGGCCCGAACGGTCCCAGGCCATGGCGGCCGGCGTCTGCGTGGCCTTGGCCACCTTGCGCGCCGCATCGGCCCACTCTTCCCAGGTGGCCTTGGGGCCGGGCATGGGCACCTTGGCCTGCTCGAACAAGGTCTTGTTGACGAAGGGTCCCGTCATGGTCATCTGCGACAGGAAGCCGTAGATGCCCTTGTCGCCCGCCTTGTTGCGCATCCAGGGCAAGGTGCTGCCGAAGTTGTCTTCCCAGTACTTGCGGTCTTTCACATAGGCGCTGATGTCGATGTAGTTCTTCGACAGGCCGCCGATTTCGGCGACACGCGCGATGTCGGGCCCCTGGCCGGCCGCGAGCTGCACGGGCAGCTGCTCGACCACCGTCTTGTAGGGCACGGTGTCGAGGATCACCTTGGCGCCGGGATTCTGGGCTTCATAACGCTTGATGAGGTCGGCCGTGACATCGCACTCATTGCCGTCCTGGTAGCACATGACGCGGATGTCGGCGAAGGCGCTGGTGGCCAGCATGGCGGCGGCGCCCAGGAGGCCGGCGCGCGTGGCGTGCCTGGCGAGGGAACGAAGCTGGTATTTCATGGTTGTCTCTTTCTGGAAAAAGGAAGGAGGGGCCGATCGGTCGCCGGCTTCAGAAATGCGCGCCGGCCGCCGGCGCAAGGAACGCCCAGCCCGCATGGCCGGAATGGGTGGCTGCGGCGCTGCGAATCGCCGCGATCACGCGCAGGCGCATCGGCAGGGGCCTGCCGTCGCTGTGCGTGCTGCTGAAGGTGGAAACCATGGCGTCTTGTGCCGTTATTTGTGCAATCGTTGCTGGCTTTGGGCTATTATGGCAAACGTTTGCCTAGTCTTGGCAATCGTTTGCCATACTTGTTAGCTGCGGTTTTCTCGGCTATATGTTGTCTTGGCACGCACCGATCGCGCTGCCGGTCGGCCACCCGCCGTCGCCCCTTGTTTTCCAACAATACGACCCATCGATGCTTCGCTTTCCACTCGCCGGACGCCCCCCTCGTCCGCCTCGCCATCCGCATGACCGGCCTTCGCGCCAACCCGGCACCCGCTGCGGCGCCCAAACCCGGCAGGCCTGCCGCCCGCACCGATGACCGACGATACCCCGCGCAGGCGCAAGGGCGTCGGCCCGGTTTCGCTGAGCGAAGTCGCCGTGCAGGCCGGCGTCTCCATCTCCACCGTCTCGCGCATCGTGAACGGCGAGACCCGGCGGGCTTCGCCGGAAACGCTGGCGCGCGTGCGCGAGGCGATCAAAACCGTGGGCTACCACCCGAACCAGCTGGGGCGTGCGCTACGCAGCCGTGAGAGCCGCCTGGTCGCCATGCTGGCCGCCAACCTCGACAACCCGGTGATGGCCACGCTGGCCGCTTCCACCGAGGCCGCACTGCGCAAGGCCGGCTACACGATGATCCTGTGCGACACGCACGACCGGCCGGAGCTGCAGGACGACTATCTCAATGCCATGCGTTCGCAGGTCGTGCAGGGCTACGTGATGGTCGCGGCGCAGCCCAGTGACGGCCTGCGCGACTTCGTGGAGCGCGGTGCGCCCATGGTCTTCGTGAGCCGGCGCAGCCCGTTCGGCACCTGCGCCTTCGTGGGGCCGGACAACCTGGCGGCCGGCGCCGCCGCCGCGGACTACCTGATCGACCGCGGCATCGACGCGCCGGCCGTGGTATTTCCGTCGCGCGGATCGTCCACGACCCGGGAACGCGTGCAGGGCTTCTGCGAGCGGGCCGCCGCCAGAGGCTTGTCAGCCGACCGGATCCGCCGGGTGGAGGCCCCGGGCATCTCGCACCTGGAAATCGGCTACGCCGCCGCGGCCCAGTTCGCGGCGCCCGGTGGCTGGCCGCGTGGCGCGATGTGCATCAGCGACCAGATCGCCTATGGGCTGCACCGCGTGGCCCGCGAGAACGGGATCCGGGTGCCCGGCGACTGCGAGCTGGTCGGCATCGACGGCAACCCGATCAATGCCTGGCTCGCCCCATGGCTCACCTCGGTGGAAATTCCACATCAGGATTTCGGGCCGGTCATCGTGGACCTGATGCTGAGCCTGTGGAGCGGCGAGGCACCACGCGAACGCCTCATGCCGCACCGCATGGCGGCTGCGCTCGAGACCTGAAACCGGCCAGGCCAGAGCCGCCGTGTCCATCCCGTTCATTCAGGTGCTACGGCTTGAGCCGGGTGTGCGTGAAATCGGAGTGAAGCACCCGAAGCCGTGACTCGCTAAACTTTCAGCCATCAGTGAATCAGCCACCCTGAAGGGATCCCCGCATGAGCACACAACACCTCACCTACCGCGGCACGGTCTACCCCTGGCACTGCGACCATGTGGGCCACATGAACGTGATGTGGTACGTCGGAAAATTCGACGAAGCCACCTGGAACCTGTTTCACCAGATCGGCATCACGCCCGCTTACCTGCGCGAACAGCAGCGCGGCATGGCGGCGGTAGACCAGCACATCGAATACAAGCGGGAACTCAAGGCGGGGGACGTGGTGACGGTGTACACCGAGATTCTTGAACTGCACGACAAAAAAATCCGCTTTCGCCACGAGATGCGAAGCGGCGACGGCGGCGGGCAATCAGGGGAAATTGCCGCGGTGACCACCCTGCTGGGCGTTCACATGGACACGCAGGTGCGCAAGTCCTGCGCATTCCCGCCGGCGCTGAGCGAGCAGATGAAGGGGTTCATGCAGGCTCAGGGCGGGTAGCCTGTAAGCACCATGCCTGGGCTGGGGCAGGAAAGCCGGTACGCCGGCCATTAAAAAAGCGCCTGAAGAGGCGCTTTTTTAATGGATGCGACCTGGGGCCGCATCGGCAGAACCGGCTCAACCCTGGTGGGGGCGCTTGCCTGGGTTCTTTTTGCTGCGGGTGTGCGAACCGCGCTCGAGGCTGATCTTCTGGCCGCGGCCGGTGGTGATGGTGTAGCCCTTGGGAGGGACTGGCTTGGGGGCGCAGATGTCGGCTTCGACTCTGATTTTCTTGGACATGGAGGACTCCGGGTTAAAAATGGGCGTAGCCCGTGATTTTAAGCCACTCCGGGCCGGGGGCCCCGGCGGCGCCTGATCAGGCATAAAGGGCGGCCGGCGCCTGCTCCCGGGCGCATTGCTGCTGGGCCGCCGCCAGCGCGCGCGCCACGGGCTCCCAGGTGCTAGCGTAAGCCGGCAGCGCATCGGGCGCGAAAGCGGTGTGCGGCCAGTCGGAGCCCCAGACCATTCGCCGCCCAAACAGCCCCGCCACCTTGCGGATGGCCTCATCGAGCGCCGCATAGGGCGCCTGCGCCCCCAGGCGGTACCAGCCCGAGAGCTTGACCCAGGCGCCCTGGCCAGCGAGCTGCTCCAGCGCCTGCCAGGCCGGGTGCCCGGATGCAACACCTGCCTGCATGCCCGCGAGGTGGTCCAGCACCGCCGGCACCGGGCTGGCGGCATGCAGGGCTGCGATCACGGGCAGGTCTTCGGGCGAGGCATACCACTGCACATGCCAGCCCAGCACGCGCAAACGTGGCGCCAAGGCCTGGAAGCTGTCCAGCGCACCTGGGCCGTCCGCGGCCTTCAGGCTGTCGCCGACGGGCGAAACCAGGTTAAAGCGCACACCGCGCACGCCCAGCGCATGCATGTCGTGCAGCGCCGCATCATCAATGGAGGGCGGCAGCACCACCACGCCGCGGTGCCGGCCCTGGCCGGCGCGCAACGCCTCCAGCAGCACGCTGTTGTCGGTGCCGTAAACACTGGGCTGCACCAGCACCAGATGGCCGAAGCCGTGGGCCTGGGCCAGTTGCTCGATATCCGCCAGCGGCCGGTGCGCGGGGCGGTAGTGGCCGCCGGCCACCGGCGCCTGTGCATCGAACACATGGACATGGCTGTCCCAACCGGGCGCCACCGGGACTCTCGCAGAATCCTGCACAGCTTAGCCCGCGGTGATCTTGCGGTCTTTGATGATGCGGCCCCATTTGGTCTGCTGGGCCTTGAGGAAAGCCGAGGTCAGCGCTTCGGGGCCGTCGGGGAACACTTCACCGCTCAGGCTGCGGATGCGGCCCAGCACTTCGGGATCACCCATGGTCTTGCGGATGGCCGCGATCAGCGCCGCCTTGGACTTGGCATCTATGCCGGCAGGGGCCAGCACCGGGTTCCATTCGAGCACTTCGTAAGCCGGCACGCCGGCTTCTTCCATGGTGGGCATTTCGGGCAGCGAGCGCGAGCGGCGGCGGCTGGTCACCGCCAGCGGGCGCAGCCGGCCCGACTGGATCTGCCCCAGCGACGAAGCCACATTGGCGAAGAACAGCGGCACCTGGCCGGCCATCACGTCGTTCATGGCCGGGCCGCCGCCGCGGTAGGGCACGTGCACCAGCTTGACGCCGGCCAGGTCTTCAAACAGCGCGCCGGCCAGGTGCTGGGCCGAGCCGTTGCCCGACGAGGCATAGGCGATCTGCCCGGGCCTGGCCTTGGCCATGCGTATCAGGTCCTTCACGCTTTTGGCTTCAAAGCCGGGCGTGCAGACCAGCACATTGGGAAACTGCGCCAGCACCGCCAGCGGCGCGAAAGCCGTATCGATGTCATAAGGCAGCTTGGGGTAAAGCGCCGGATTGACCGCGAAAGACGAGGCATCGACCAGCAGTTGCGTGCCGTCGGGCGTGGCGCGCGCCACCTGCGTCGCGGCGATCTGGCCGCCGGCGCCGGGCTTGTTGTCTACCAGCACGGGCTGGCCCAGGTATTCCGCCATGCGCGGCGCGATCAGGCGCGCCATCAGGTCGGCGCCGCCGCCCGCGGCATAGGACACGACCAGCGTGATGGGCTTGCCGCCGGCGATCTGGCCCGCAGCGTTCGCGGCAAAAGCCCAGGGTGCGGCGACGGCCGCGCCGGTGGCCTGCAGCATCAGTCGGCGTGAGGGGTTGTTGTTGGGTGCATGTGACATGGGTGCTCCGGTTTCGGTGGGGTTTGCTGGGAGGGTCAGGTGATGGTGACGGTGTAGTGAAAGGCATGGGCATCGCCGCGCGTGAAGCGGACCTCCACGCACTGGCCGGCCAAGTCGTAGGCGCAGCGCGTGACCAGCGCGCAGGGGTGGCCGGCCGACAAGGCCAGATGTTTGGCTTGCGCCACCGTCAGCGCGCCAAAGCCGATTTCATCGACCGCGCGCGCCACATGCACGCCGCAACGCTCGGCAAACATCGGGTAAAGCAAATCGCCCCAGCTGCCGGCATCGCCTTCCGCGAGCCCGCTGAACAAGGCCAGCGGCAGCCAGATTTCCTCATAAACACAGGGCTGGCCAGAGAGCGAGCGCACGCGTTGCAGGCGCAGCGCCGCGTCGCCGCGCGCCAGGCCCAGGCGGCGCGCCACCTCGGCGGGCGCGACCAGCAGCTGGCGCGAGACGATGCGCGAAGCCGGCACTTCGCCCGTACCCTCGCCGAAGCGGAAGAAGCGCATCATGGTGGCGCCTGTCATGCCGGCGCGCACAAAAGTGCCGCGGCCGTGGACGCGTTCAATCAGCCCCTGCTCGGCCAGCAGTTCCAGCGCGCGGCGCAGCGTGCCCAGCGCCACGCCGTGCTCGGCGGCCAGAGTCTGCTCGGCCGGCAGCGCGCTGCCCGGCGGCCATTCACCCGCCACCACCCGGGCGCGCAAGGCGGCGGCCAGCGCGGCATAACGGCTTTGGCCCGGCTCGGCGGGCACCACGGTAAGGAAGGGCTTGCTCATGATTGATCTAGTCCTATAGATGACTAGATCATGTCACGCATCCCGATTTGGTTTCCTAGGGTTTTCACGGAGCGCGCCGGGCCTGTGATGAGGTTTCGCACTCAAGACCTACGAAGCCCAGGGTGCCAGCCCTTCGATACCTCAGGGCGAAGGAGGAGAGGATTCCTTCTGTACCAGCAGGGGCCGCGGAACCGGCTTTGCCGGGCCGCAGGCGCAGCGCCCCCTCGGGGGGAAGCGCATTACATGGAGTGAAAAGCGTGGGGGCTATTCAATCGTCGCGCCGGAGGCCTGCACGATGGCCTTCCATTTCACGTAGTCGGTCTTGAGCAAGGTGGAGAACTGCTCGGGCGTCATGTTCTGCACCTCGGCGCCCTGGGCGTGGATGGCGGCCTTCATGTCGGCCGTGGCCAGCAGCTTGTTGACCTCGGCGTTGACGGTGGCCACGATGTCCTTGGGCGTGCCGGCCGGCATGAAGAGGCCGTACCAGGTGCTGACGTCAAAGTCCTTGTAGCCGAGTTCGGCCACGGTGGGCACCTCGGGCAGCGAGGTGCTGCGGCGAGCCGAGGTGACGGCCAGCGGGCGCAGCTTGCCCGACTTGATCTGGGCGATGGCCGAGGGCAGCGAAGACACCATGAGGTCCACATTGCCGGCCAGCACATCCATCATGGCCGGGTTGGAACCCTTGTAAGGCACATGGCGCAGCTTGATGTTGGCGGCGCCGTTGAAGATTTCGCCGGCCAGGTGAATGGTCGTGCCGTTGCCGGGCGAGCCGTAGGTGATGCTGTCAGGCGCAGCCTTGGCGGCGGCCACCACATCGGCCAGGGTCTTGAAGCGCGACTGCACGCCCGTGACGATGACCACCGGCGTGTAGGCCACGTGGGCCACGGCCACCAAGTCCTTGGTCGGGTCGTAGCTCAGGTTTTTGTACAGCCACGGCGCGACGACCAGATTGTCTTTCTGGCCCATGACCATGTCGTAGCCCGTGGGCGCGGCGCGCACGGCCTCGGCAATGCCGATGGTGCCGCCGGCGCCGCCGCGGTTGTCGGGCACCACGGTCCACTTGCTCGATTCCGTCAATTTGGTGGCCACCAGGCGCGACAGGATGTCGGTGCCGCCGCCGGGCGGGAACGGAACGATCAGGCGAATCGGTTTGGCCGGGAAAGGCTGGGCCTGCGCGGCGCAAAGCACGAACGCGAGGGCGGCGAAAGACAGAATTTTGCGAAGCATGGGGGAAGGTCTCCTGATAGGGCTTGCAAAGCATAAGCGGATGAAGGACACCGCGCATGCAGCCGGTTTTTGGCCCTCAATTTTATTCGCCGCCTTGTCTATACAAGGGCTGAGCCACGCGTGATCCGCGGGGGCCGGCTTCGCGTCCGGCGATGGGCCGGCGGCAATTCGCCGTTTCCGGTGTCACAGCGGCCCCGTGTCACGCATGGCGTCCCGGGAGCAGGTATGAGCGGATCATTACCACGAGTTCGCGCTTGAGCTCCGGCGATGCCAAAGTTCCTCTGCGGGTAGCGCCATGGATCACCCCTTCCACCGCGGAAGAAAGCACCTGCACCATGACCTCGGCAGCCAGGCCTTTCCCGCGACCGGACATCGCAACAATCGCCCGATAGCGCTCCAGGTACTCGGATTCGAACGCGCGATGCGCGGAGCGAGCTCCGGCGTCGCCCGGCACCTCGTCAAGCAGCACACGGTGGAGCGCGGGATGAAGACTGTGCACCGCAACCATGCCGTCAACAAGACCATCAATCAGCTGGTCGAGCGGCCCGCCCTGCCCGGCCTTTCGCAGCACTGCCAGCACATCATCCAGGTGATGGCGCCGGATGGCGTCCGTCAGCACCAGTTTGTCGGGGAAATACTGATAAATGGACCCGACACTGACGCCGGCGACTTCGGCAACCTCGTTGGTCGTGAAGCCGGCCCAGCCCCGGTCGGCCAGAACGCGAGCCCCGGCGCGGACGATGACCTCCACCGTAGCCCGGGAACGCGCTTGGCGCGGCTCTTTGCGCATCGACAGGCGCGCCGCTGAAATGCGAGTAGACACGTGGCCCCTATCCCATGAATATATGTACATGGTACTCACATTTCCAAAACGAAAAAGGACACCCTGACCATGAGCGCTATCGCGTTGCTGCGGACCCTCTTTAGCTACCGTGCCTGGGCCAATGCCGAGTTCCTGGACAAGATGGAAGGCTTCGATGCCGACCTGCACGCCCAGGACAAGCAGGCCGCCCTGCGACTGCTCAACCACAACTACATCGTCGACCAGATATTCGCGGCGCATCTCGTCGGTGCCCCGCACAGCTTTGCCGCAGACAACACATCGGACACGCCCACATTGGAGGATCTGCGCCAAGCGCTGACGGCATCCGACCACTGGTACCTGGACTACCTGGAGACTGTCACGCCGGAGCAGTTGTCCGAGCCCATGTCCTTTGTGTTCACCGACGGGGACCAGGGGTGCATGTCGCGCGAGGAAATCCTGACCCACCTTGTGATCCACAGTGGCTATCACCGCGGTGAGATCGGGCGCATCATGTCGCGGCTCGCCATCAGCATCCCATGGGATACCTTCGCGGTGTACCTGCACCAGGCTGACCCGTCGCGCCGGCTGAAGATGCAGGACGAGCCGACCAAATGCATCAATAGCGTTAACAGGCCCTAGATCATCTCCAGCGGAACCGGTCTGGTCGGTGGTTGGAACAGCTCGTCCAGTTCGGCCAGTTGTCCCGCGCTGAGCTGAATGCCGGCCGCCGCGACGTTCTCGCGCAAACGGTCCGGATGGCTGGTTTTGGGAATCGCGATCACGCCCTCCTGCGCCAGCAGCCAGGCCAGTGCGGCCTGCGCCGGTGGCATGCCATGGCGCTCGGCAAAACGGACCAGGCCCGCATGGCGCAAGAGGCGCGCCTGCTCTATCGGTGAATAGGCCATCACCGGCGCGCGCCGTTCGCGCAACCAGGGCAGCAGGTCCCACTCGATGCCGCGCCGCGTGAGGTTGTACAGCAGCTGGTTGGCCTGCACATCCTTGCCGCCGGGCAAGGCCCACAACTCTTTCATGTCGGCCAGGTCCAGGTTGCTGATGCCGTAGTGCCGTATCTTGCCGGCCTTCTGCAACGCGATGAAAGCCTGCAGGGTTTCGGCCAGCGGCACCGAGCCGCGCCAGTGCAGCAGATAAAGATCTATGCGGTCGGTGCCCAAGCGGCGCAGGCTGCGTTCGCACGCGGCCACCATGCCGGCCTTCGATGCATTATGTGGATACACCTTGCTCACGACGAAGGCTTCATCGCGCCGGCCCTGCAGCGCTTCGCCGACCAGTTCCTCGGACAGGCCCTCGCCATACATTTCCGCAGTGTCGACCAGCGTGCAGCCCAGGTCCAGACCCAGCCGCAAGGTGGCGAGTTCATCGGCGCGGCGCCGCGGCGCGTCGCCCACGTTCCAGGTGCCCATGCCCAGGGCGGGGACGGCTTCGCCGCAGGGAAGCGATACGGTTTTCATGAGAGCCATCTTAGCCCGCTGAAGGCCGACCCGGGCATTTCAGTGATGCGTGTAGGGAATCAATGCAGGCCGAAGAATTCATGTTTCCGGCGGCCCCGCGACGTAGCATGGCGTAGCTTTCATTGCGCCGAGGCGCCCACACGATGGAGACAGACATGAAGATCATTCGCAGCAAGGATTTCACCGCGGCACGCGCCTGGGGCGCGCTGACGGTGGCCAATATGCAGGGCATCACCACCCGGCTGCACTGGACCGACAAGCCCTACAAATGGCACATCAACGAGGGCGAAGAAGTGTTCGCCGTGCTCGACGGCCGCGTCGAGATGCGATACCGCGACAACTGCGGCCAATGCTCGGTGATGCTGGAGACCGGCGACATTTTTTTCGCGAGCGCGGGCACCGAGCACCTGGCCTCGCCAGTGGGTGAGGCCCGTGTACTTGTGGTCGAAGTAGAAGGGAGTGACTGAGAGCCGTTCACGAAGCCGCGAGCGGCAGCGGCAGGTTGACCAGCAGGTTTTGCGGCTTGAGCCTGAGCACACCGCCGGCGTCCATCATGAGCCCGAGGTACACCGGCTTGCCCGCCACGTCGGCGCGCATCTCGCGCGGGTCGGCAAAGTCCAGCCGGAACAGGCTGACCAGGCGCTGCAAGCGCGCCGGCTCCACTTCACGGCCTTCATACAGATCATTGAGCAGGGCCGTGGCCCCGGCGTCCAGGCCCACGTGCCAGCGCCAGGCTTCGTCATCGACCTTCTGCACCGGGCGTATGGCGACGGCCACGCCCAGCAGGTGCGCCACCCATTTTTGCAACACACCCGCCAGCGCCTTGAGGCCCGAATGCGCGCGCACCAGGGTCAATACCAGGCCGTGGCTCAGGTCATTGTTGACCTCGTGCGTGAGGTCCAGCAGAAAGCGGTGGCCGCCGGCCTGCTGCCAATAAGCGGCCGCGTTGTCCTCACTCAGCACTTGCAGTTCGATGGCCGGCACAGGCGCCCCGGCTTCTGCCAGGAAGCGGCCGAAGTCGCCCACGCCGCCGGTTTCATGCAGCATGTCCAGCACCGCCAGGTCGCCGCTGAGCACCCGGCCGCCTTCGATGCTGATGCGCTGCGGACGAAAAAGCATTTCGGCCGCGCGCAGCTCATACGCATCGGCCGAGTCGTCAAGCACGTTGCGCAGCATGGCCTGCACCACCAGGTCGATGAAGAGCGGCGGTATGTCCACGCGGCCCGAGCCGTCGCGCGGGAACAGGCCCAGGTAATACGCCTCCAGCGAACCCGCGGCCAGAAGGCCGTCGCGAAAGCGCAGGAAATGCGCATAGTTGTCCCGCGCATCCGCGTCCTGCAGCCCTTGCAATTCACCGGGCGCCACCGGCCTGGAAGGTGAAACCGCGAGCGCGCCATGCAGCGCTCGCTCGGCATCGCAGGACTCGGGCACCAGAGCCAATTCAGGCCGTGCCAGGACCAGGCGCAGGTAATCGTCGGTGGGCTGCAGCCAGCCGCGTGCGTTGCGGCGCAGTTGCTGGAAGCCGCTGGAAGGCCAGAAATCTTGCATGGGCGACATCGTCTCACATCGTTTCGCGCCATTTCGGAAGAAGGCATTACATCCTGTTTCATCGCCCTCGTGAATCACGCAATCTTTACCGCTTGTTAGCAGTCCGTCCATCTTCAGGCACGTTGTCATGGGTATGGTGGTCTTCATAGGCCAGCCTCCCTCGGACACATCGACGATGAGCCCGCAACAACCGGAAGAGAGCGTGCACCATGACCCATATCGATACCGACACCGAACTATCCCGCAGCGATCCCGGCCAAGCCTTCCGGGGGTTTCGCCTTTCCGACTTTTACTGGTACCTCGTACTGCTCGCGGTCGCGTTTGTACTGGCGCTGCTGCAGCCCGTTGTCTGGGCACAGCAGCCCGCGCCGCAGGCTGATGCGTTGGACCCGCCCGGGCGCGTGGCCCGGCTCAACCTGGCCGAAGGCGCCGTGAGTTTCGCGCCCGGCGATGCCGCCGATGCCTGGACGCCCGCCGCACTGAACCGCCCGCTGACCGCCGGCGACAGGCTGTGGACGGGCCCGCAGGCCCGCGCAGAACTCCATGCCGGCTCCACCGCCGTGCGAATGAACGGCCAGACCAGCCTGGACCTGCTTGCGCTCGACGACAACACCACCCAGCTGCGCCTGGCCCAGGGCACGCTCAAGCTGCGCGTGCGCCAGCTGTTTGACGGCCAGCGCCTGGAAATCGACACGCCCAACCTGGCTTTTGTGGTGTCCCAGCCCGGCGACTACCGCCTCGACGTCGACCCGGCCGGCAACACCACGCGCGTGATCGCGCAGAGTGGCGGCGGCGTAATTTATGGCGACAACTCGGCCTCGGTCAACCTGGCCGCCGGCCAGCAGGCCAATTTCAGCGGCACGCAACTGGTGCCGGCGGGGCCGGGCGCCTCGCGCCAGGATGCTTTTGACCAATGGGCCGCCAACCGCGACCGTCTGGAAGACCAGTCGGTGTCGGCGCGTTATGTGCCGCGCGAAACTGTGGGCTACCAGCAGCTCGACAGCTACGGCAGCTGGAGCCAGGACCCGAGCTACGGCGCGGTCTGGATTCCGCGCGCCGTGCCTGTCAACTGGGCGCCCTACCGCATGGGCCACTGGGCCTGGGTCTCGCCCTGGGGCTGGACCTGGGTGGATGACGCGCCTTGGGGTTTCGCGCCCTTTCACTACGGCCGCTGGGCGCAGATAGGCCCGCGCTGGGCCTGGGTGCCCGGGCGGCTCGCGCCGCGCCCGGTGTATGCCCCCGCGCTGGTGGCCTTTGTGGGCGGCAGCAGCGGCGGCGTGAACTGGAGCATCTCCATAGGCGGTGCGCCGCGCCCCAGCGTGGGCTGGTTCCCGCTGGCACCCGGCGAGGCCTTCCGCCCCGCCTACCGCGTGAGCCCGCGCTACGTGACCCAGGTAAATAACAACATCGTGGTCAATAAAACCGTCAACGTGACCAACAATGTGACCAATATTTACCGCTACCAGCGCCAGCCCGCCGCCGTGACGGCCGTCAGCCGCGAAGACTTTGAGCGCGGCCGCCCAGTGCGCGCCAGCCAGCACGCCCTGAGCCGTGCCGACCTGGGCCGCGCGCAGCTCGTAGCGGACCGCGCCGCGCTGCCGCAACGCCCGAACCCGGCGGAGCTTCGCCAGCAGCAACGCCCTGTTGCCGCAGCCGCCTTGCCGCCACCCGCCGTGGCCACGCGGCCTGTGGTCAGCAGCCGCAACGACCGGCACGATGAACGCCGAGACGGCAGGGATGGCCGCCGCGATGACAACAGGGATGAGCGGCGCGCCGGCCCCACCGCACCCGCTGTCCCCGCCGCACCCAATGTCGCGCAAGGCGCACGCCCCACGCCCGCACCCGACCGAACCGCCCTCGAAGCCAGCCAACGCGCGCAGCGCGAGCAGCAACGCCAGCAAACCGCGCAGCGCGAACAACTGCAAGCCCCTCAACTCGAACAGCAACGCCGTCAGGGCGAAGAGCCCATAGGCCAGCGCGCACTGCGCGAACAGGCCCAACGCGACGCGAAGGCGCGCAATGAAGCGCAGGAACGCGCCCAGGCCGCCAATGCCGAAGCCCGTGCGAATGCTGATCGCGACCGCCACGCGGCAGAACAAGCCCAGCGCAGCCAGCAGCAAGCACAGCGCGAGCAACAGCGCCAGCAAAGAGAGCAAAGGGAAAAACTGCAAGGCCCTCAACTCGAACAGCAGCGCCGCCAGGGTGAAGAAGCCATAGGCCAGCGCGCCCTGCGCGAGCAGGCCCAGCGCGACCAGGAAAACGCACGCCAGCAGCAGGCCGCGCAAAGGCAGCAGCAGTTGCAGCAACAACATTTGCAACAACAGCAACAACGCGCGCAGCAAGAACAGCAGCATGTGCAGCAACAGCAACGCGCCCAGCAGGAGCAACAGCGCCAGGCCCAAGTCCAGGAGCAACAACAAAGGCGGCAACAGCAGCAACAGCAACAAGAACAACAGCACCGGGCACAGGCACAGGCACAAGAGCAGCAACAGCGACGGCAACAGCAGGCTCAACAACAAGCCCAACGCGAGGCCGCCCAGGCCAGAGACACCACGCCCGACAGGCCGAATCGCCAGGCCAATGCCGCCAACCCACGCGGCGAAGGCGGCCCCAACCGTAACCGTGAACAGTAGCAAGCTCACCCCTGTCCAGGCTCACCGCGTGTAGCCTGTTCTCCCCTCAAGGGGACGGCGCCTGCGGTCTGGCAAAGCCAGTCCCGCGGCGCCCACTGATAAATACCTTCTTTACTCCCTGAATCTTCAAGCCAGCAGGGGCCGCGGAACCGGCTTCGCCGGGCCGCAGGCGCAGCGCCCCCTCGGGGGGCAGCGCATTACACGCAGCCGAAGGCGAAGTGAAAAGCGTGGGGGCGTTGCCCCACGCAAAACTACCTAAGGGTCTGCCCGGTATCGCCTGCGGAGGTGGATAGCTAGGATGACCACCTGTGTTTCACGGGCCTATGCCCGCGGCTGCATACCTTCCGCGGCCGCCTCGCGCCGTGATGTCATCCCCCTTACCTGCCGGAGAGCGATTTGTCCGTGGAGTTCATTCTCGAAACACGAGGGCTGACCAAGGAATTCAAGGGATTCGTGGCCGTCAACAATGTCGACCTCAAGGTCCAGCGCGGGCACATCCACGCACTGATAGGGCCCAACGGCGCCGGCAAGACCACCTTCTTCAACCTGCTCACAAAATTCCTCACGCCGACGCGCGGCAGCATCGTTTACAACGGCGCCGACATTACGTTTGAGAAACCGGCGCAAACCGCCAGGCGCGGCATCGTGCGCTCCTTCCAGATCTCGGCCGTGTTCCCACACATGACGGTGCTCGAAAACGTGCGCGCGGCGCTGCAGCGCAACCTGGGCACTTCTTTCCATTTCTGGAAAGCCGAAGACACTTTGTTTCATCTGCACGGCCGCGCCCGCGAGCTGCTGGCCGAGGTCGACCTCAGCGCTTTCGCCGACGAACTCACCGTGAACCTGCCCTACGGCCGCAAGCGCGCGCTGGAACTCGCCACCACGCTGGCGCTGGAGCCCGAGCTGATGCTGCTGGACGAGCCCACCCAGGGCATGGGCCACGAAGACGTGGACCGCGTGACGCAGCTGATCAAAAAAGTGTCCGCCGGCCGCACCATCCTGATGGTCGAGCACAACATGAACGTGGTGTCATCCATCGCCGACCGCATCACCGTGCTGCAACGCGGCGCCATCATCGCCGACGGCCCCTACGGTGAAGTCTCGAAAAATCCGCTCGTCATTGAAGCCTATATGGGCACGGCAAATACCGAGCTGCAGGGAGCGCATTGAATGACCAAAGAGCTCCTCAAGATAGAAGACCTGCACGCCTGGTACGGCGAGTCGCACATCCTGCACGGCGTGAACCTCAGCGTCAACGAAGGCGAAGTCGTGACCCTGCTGGGCCGCAACGGCGCGGGCCGCACCACCACCATGCGCGCCATCGTCGGCATGACGGGTGCGCGCAAGGGCTCCATCCGCATCAACGGCGAGGAAGCCATCAAGCTCGCGCCGCACAAGGTGGCGCGGCTGGGCGTGGGCTACTGCCCCGAAGAGCGCGGCATTTTCGCCAGCCTCACGGCCGAAGAGAACTTGATGCTGCCGCCCACCATAGGCCCGGGCGGCATGAGCCTGGACGAGATCTACGCAATGTTCCCCAACTTGAAGGAACGCGCCGGCAGCCCCGGCACACGCCTGTCGGGCGGCGAGCAGCAGATGCTGGCCGTCGCGCGCATTTTGCGCACCGGCGCGCGCCTGTTGCTGCTCGATGAAATCTCCGAAGGCCTGGCGCCCGTCATCGTGCAAAAGCTCGCCGAGATGATCCTCACGCTCAAGGCCAAGGGCTACACCATCGTGCTGGTGGAGCAGAACTTCCGCTTTGCCGCGCCGCTGGCCGACCGCTTTTACGTCATGGAGCACGGCCGCATCGTCAAGCAGTTTGCGCAAAGCGAGCTGGCCGGCAACATGGGCATGCTGCAGGAATACCTCGGCGTCTGACGCCGGCCGCGCTGAACTTTTTTCCTGATTTTTTCTGATTTCCTTTTTTTCGTTCCCCCCATCCATAACAGGAGACACCATGAAACTCAAAACACTTGTTGCCGCACTCACCGTCGGCCTCACCGGCGCCGCCTTCGCACAGAACACCGGCCCGATCAAGATCGGCATCATCACCGACATGTCCAGCCTCTACGCCGACATCGACGGCCCCGCGGGCGCGGAAATGCTGAAGTGGGCGGTGCAGGATTTCGGCGGCAAGGTGCTGAACCGCCCTATCGAAGTGCTGAGCGCAGACCACCAGAACAAGGCCGACGTCGCATCGTCCAAGGCCCGTGAGTGGATCGACAAGGACGGCCTGCAGATGCTGATCGGCGGCACCAACTCCGGCACGGCTTTGGCCATGTCCAAGGTCACCAACGAAAAGAAGAAACCCTTCATCGCCATCGGCGCCGGTTCCGCCCGCCTGACCAATGAAGACTGCTCACCCTACACCGTTCACTATGCCTACGACACCGTGTCGCTGGCCAAGGTGGCCGGCTCGGCCCTCGTCAAGGCCGGTAACAAGAGCTGGTACTTCCTGACCGCCGACTATGCCTTCGGTTATTCGCTGGAAGGCGATGCCTCCAAGGTCGTGAAGGACAACGGCGGCACCGTCGCCGGCGCCGTGCGCCACCCGCTGAACGCTTCGGACTTCTCGTCCTTCCTGCTGCAGGCGCAGTCTTCCAAAGCGCAGATCCTGGCCCTGGCCAACGCCGGCGGCGACTTCACCAACGCCATGAAGGCCGCCAAGGAATTCGGCATCGGCAAGACCATGAAGGTCGCCGGCCTGCTGGTGTTCATCAACGACGTGCACTCCCTGGGCCTGGCCAACACCGAAGGCCTGCAGCTGGCCGACAGCTGGTACTGGAACCAGGACGATGCCTCGCGCAAATTCGCCAAGCGCTTCTTTGACAAATACAAACGCATGCCTTCCAGCCTGCAGGCCGCCGACTACTCGGCCACCATGAACTACCTCAAGGCCGTGCAGACCGCCGGCACGACCGATACCGACAAGGTCATGAGCACGCTCAAGGGCATGAAGATCGACGACTTCTACAACAAGGGCCAGATCCGCGCCGACGGCCGCATGATCCACGACATGTATCTGTTCCAGGTCAAGAGCTCCAAGGAGTCCAGCACCCCATGGGACTATTACAAGACCGTGGCCAAGGTGCCAGGCGAGCAGGCCTTCACCTCGGTGGCCGAATCCAAGTGCGCGGCTGTGAAGAAGTAACGAAGAACTGACGAGAGAAAAAACGGAGAAGAACGAGGGGTTTGGTCCAGCCGGTCATTTCACAGCAATGCGGAAATGACCGGCTGCTTCCTTATAAATCTCTCGCTCCCGCCACAAGCAACGGTATTGGTGTCCTGACAGGTTCCCATGGAAATTTTCGGTATTCCCCTGCAAGCGTTTATGGGCCAGCTGATGCTGGGCCTGGTCAATGGCGCTTTCTACGCCATGCTGAGCCTGGGGCTCGCGGTGATTTTCGGCCTGCTGGGCATCGTCAACTTCGCGCACGGCGCGTTGTACATGCTGGGCGCGTTCGCCGCCTGGATCATGCTGGACCAGTTCGGCATGAATTACTGGTTCGCGCTGGTGTTGGCGCCGCTGACGGTCGGCATCCTCGGCGTGGTCATCGAGCGGCTTTTCCTCAAGCATTTGTACAAGCTGGACCCGCTCTACGGCCTGCTGCTGACCTTTGGCCTGGCACTGGTGCTGGAAGGCGTGTTCCGCGAAATTTACGGCGTTTCGGGCCAGAACTACAACGTGCCCGACCTGCTGGCCGGCGCCATGGACCTCGGCTTCATGCGCCTGCCCATCTACCGTGCCTGGGTGGTCGTGGTGTCGCTGGTGGTCTGCCTGAGCACCTGGTTCCTGATCGAGCGCACGCGGCTGGGCGCCTACCTGCGCGCCGGCACTGAAAACGCGCCGCTGGTGCAGGCCTTCGGCGTCAACGTGCCCATGATGGTGATGCTGACCTACGGCGCCGGCGCCGCGCTGGCGGCTCTCGCCGGCGTGCTGGCCGCGCCCATCATCCAGGTCAACCCGCTGATGGGCTCCAACCTGATCATCGTGGTGTTCGCCGTCGTCGTGATCGGCGGCATGGGCTCCATCCTCGGCTCGGTCGTCACCGGCCTGGGCCTGGGCATTGTGGAAGGCCTGACTCGCGTGTTTTACCCCGAAGCTTCCAACATCGTGGTGTTCGTCATCATGGTTATCGTGCTGATGTTCCGGCCCGCCGGCCTCTTTGGCAAAGAGGTTTGACCATGAGCGCCCTCTCCACCAAAGCCGCCAACATGCTGCGCATCACCTATCTTGTCCTGCTGGCATTCGCGCTGGCCGCGCCCTTCCTGGGTCTCTACCCGGTGTTTGTGATGAAGCTGCTGTGCTTCGCCCTCTTTGCCTGCGCCTTCAACCTCCTGCTGGGTTTTACCGGCCTGCTGTCTTTCGGCCATGCGGCCTTCTTCGGCTCGGCGGCTTATGTCACCGGCTGGTTCATCAAGTCGCAGAACTGGACGCCAGAGCTGGCCCTGCTGGCCGGCGCGGTGGCAGCCGGGCTGATCGGCCTGCTGGTCGGCATCGTGGCCATACGCCGCCAGGGCATTTATTTCGCCATGATCACGCTGGCGATTGCGCAGATGGTCTACTTCGTCTGCCTGCAGGCGAGCTTTACCGGCGGGGAAGACGGCCTGCAGGGTGTGCCGCGCGGCAAGCTCTTCGGTTTGCTGCCGCTCGAATCCGACATCTCGCTGTATTACGTGGTCGTGGTGATATTCGTGGCCTGCTTTCTGTTCATCTCGCGCATCGTGCATTCGCCCTTCGGCCAGGTGCTCAAGATGATCCGCGAGAACGAGCCCCGCGCCATCTCGCTGGGCTACAAAGTGGACCGCTACAAGCTGCTGGCTTTCGTGCTGTCGGCCGTACTGGCGGGCCTGGCCGGCTCGATGAAGACGCTGGTCATGGGCTTTGCCACACTGTCTGACGTGCACTGGTCCATGTCGGGTGAGGTCATCCTCATGACGCTGCTGGGCGGCGTCGGCACCTTCTTCGGCCCGGTCATGGGTTCGGGCATCGTGATTGCGCTGCAGAACCTGCTGGCCGACAAGGTCGGCTCCTGGGTCACCGTGATCATCGGCGCGATCTTTGTGCTGTGCGTGCTGGCCTTCCGCAAGGGCGTGATCGGAGAGCTGCAGGCTTTCCTCGACCGTCGCCGCAATGCCGCCAAAGCGGCATCGCAGCAGGCCTGAGCGGCCGCACCGTCCACAGCGCATTCAAGCCAACACATCAAAGCGCGCAGGCTGCATGCCTTGCGCGCTTTTTTCATGCCGCGCCGAGCGCGCCCGGCCGGTCAGGGTCCGTCCGTCGACAGCGCGTAGTCCACATGCTGCGGCAGCTCCAGTTGCCCCAGGCTGTTGGGCACGGCATTGATCTGTATTTGCGGCTGCGCCGGAATCACGCTGCCGAAAATCGTCGCAAACGCGATGTCGGCCGCATCGCGTCCTGTGGCGAAGCGCACAAAGCCCATCGGGATCGCCGTGCCTGAAGGATCAAAAAGGTACCAGCGATCGCCCAGGTAGACCTCGACGTAGGCGTGGAAATCCGGCGGGCCCAGCGCGGGGTCGGCGCCGTAGTCCATACCGCTGGCCATGCGCGCCGGCAGGCTGGCCGCGCGGCACAGCGCGATCATCAAATGCGCGAAGTCGCGGCACACGCCGACACGCTCGACCAGGGTGTCTATCGCAGAGGTCGTGCTGTTGCTGGTGTTGCCCAGAAAGCTCACATGCCGCTGGACCCAGTCGCAGATCGCCTGGGCGCGACCGTAGCCCGGCGCCAGATGGCCGAACTCCTTGTCGGCCAACGCCAGCAGGCGGTCCGACTGGCAATAACGGCTGGGGTAAAGATAGGGCAGCACCTCACCCGGCAAGTCCAGCGGGCTTGCTTCGGCCAGCGAGGCCGGCTGCGCCTCAAAGTGGATCAGGTCCACTACCGCGGTATAGCTCAACGTGAGGTTGCCGGGCTCGGCATGCAGGCGCAAGAGCCGGTTGTGCGTGACAGGGTCGGTGTAGCTGGTGGTGGCCACCGGTTGGCTCAGCCCCAGTGATTCATGCGTGACCAGCTGGCGCGGTGTGTAGGCGGCCTGCACGCTGAAAATGAAATCGCAGCCCGGTGCCATCACCTCGTAGCCCAGCACCGTGGAAAACTCAAGCCTGACCATAGCGTGCCTTCATGGGTGTCCTCATGGATGTCTTCATGGATGTCTTCATGTCTTGGGGGTTGGCCCCGCAAAGGGGCCGGTATGTCTGCGGCGACGGGAACCCGTTCGCCATTGCCCCCCATTAGGCGCGCAAACAAACCCTGCAATTGCGCTTGGCGACATTTGCCGGGAAACCTTGGCCTTCAAGGCCGACAGGCCGGCGACGCGGGCGCCTACAAGGGCGGGCCAATCAAGCCGAGCGGAACTCGCGGCGGTACGCGGAAGGTGAGGTCCCCAGCGTTGCCGCGAAATGCTGGCGCAGCGAGACCGCCGAGCCAAAACCCGCATCCACCGCGATCTGCTCCATGGAGCGGTCCGTCGACTCGAGCTGGCGCTGTGCCAGGCCCAGCCGCTGGCTGGTGAGCCACTGGCCGACCGTGGTGCCCGTGACCTGGCGGAAGTGGCGCGTAAAACTGCGCCGGCTCATCAGCGCCCGCGCCGCCAGCGCATCCAGGCTGTGCGGCTGGTCCAGGTTCTTTTGCACCCAGGCCAGGATGGCCGACAACCGGTGGCCCGCGCCCGTGGCGGGCAGCGGCTGCTCGACATACTGCGCCTGCCCGCCCTGGCGCTGCGGCGCCACCACCATGCGGCGCGCCACACGGTTGGCCACCTCGGCGCCGTAATCCAGGCGCAATACATGCAGGCAGCAGTCGATGCCGGCCGCCGTGCCGGCCGAGGTCAGCACATCGCCATCGTCCACGTACAGCACATCGGGCTGCAGCCGCACCTCGGGATAGCGTTCGGCAAACGCCGGAACCAGCGCCCAGTGCGTGGTCGCCGGCCGGCCATTGAGCAAGCCGGCCTCGGCCAGCACAAACGCGCCCAGGCACAGACCCACAATGCGCGCGCCGCGTTTGTGCGCGGCCTTCAAGGCCTTAAGCAAAGCTTCGGGCGGGCGCTCCATCGCGTCGCGCCAGGATGGCACCACGATGGTCTGCGCCCTGGCGAGCGCGCCCAGGCCCTGTTGCACGCTGATGCCGAAGCCCGAGGTGGTGCGCAGCATGCCGGGCTTTTCGGCGCACACCACCAGCTTGAAGCGCGGCTGGTCGGTCGCCGAAAAATCGCTGCCGAACACCATGCAGGGCACCGACAGGTGAAAAGGGCTGATGCCGTCAAACGCGACCACCGCCACGCTGCCGTCCGGGCGCGCGGCTTTGGCCGGTTTGACTGGCTTGGCTTGTTTGAGGGCTTTTCGGGCTGAAAGCAGGGTACGCGGCGGCATGGCCCAATTCTATCGGATGTTGGCATTCGGGCCACTGTCGCCAAAACACATGCCGGCGAACAATCCGTACATCAACAAGCCCTTTCAACAACCCGCCTTCTTTTTTCCTCAGGAGTTCTCATGGCCCAAAGCAACACCCCACAACAAACCCCGCGCCGTGCCCTCGTCGTCATCGATGTGCAGATGGAGTACTTCAACGGCGGCCTGCTGATCGAGCACCCGCCCGTGGCGCAGACACTTCCCAACATCGCCCGCGCCATGGATGCGGCCCGTGCAGCCGGCATTCCGGTCGTCGTGGTGCAGCACAGCGAATCCCCCGCCGCCCCGCTCTTCGCCAAGGGCTCGGCCTCCTGGGCGCTGCATGAAGCCGTGGCCAGCCGCCCACGCGACCACTACATTGAAAAAGCCTGGCCCAGCGTCTTCACGGGCACCGACTTTTCGGCCTGGCTGGAGCAGCGCGGCATCGATACCCTCACGGTGATCGGCTACATGACGCACAACTGCGACGCCTCCACCATCTTCGAAGCCACGCACCGCGGCCTGCATGTGGAGTTTTTGCAGGACGCCACCGGCGCCCTGCCCTATGCCAACGAAGCCGGCAGCGCCACCGCTGAAGAAATCCACCGCGTGTTCAGCGTCGTCTTCCACGCGCGCTTTGCCGCCGCAGGTTCCACCGATGCGTGGATCAACGCCATCCAGGCCGGCGGCCGGCTCGAGAAAAGCAATATCCTGGTGTCGAACCGTGCGGCGTTAGCCGGGCGCTAAACCCGTTCGCGGTTTAAACGGGGGCTCAATGCCAGGCGGCCCCTAGCACCGGCGCCAGCGCGGCTGCATAAGCTGCTGACAAATCCGCTTGGCCCGTGGCCGGCGGCGCATACGACGCCATGGCCAGCACCAGGGTTTCAAGCTGGGTGTCGAGCAGCACCTTGCCGCCATCCGCCCTGATCTGCTCGACATGGTGCTGGCTGCCCAGGTACCAGTTCTGCACAGTGACCTTGTCGCTGGTGCCGACGACGCTGATCTCCAGGTCATTGCCCAGCTGGCGCATCCACAGCTGGTCGGCGCGGATGCCATCCACGAACTGCAGAACATCCACATTGCCGGACGCGCTGTCGTCTTCCTGCACGGTATCCGCGCCATCGCCATGGCCGAATGAGTAGGTGTCGTTGCCCGCGCCACCGCTCAGGACGTCGTTTCCCCGGCCACCGTCAAGCGCATTGTTGGCGATGTTCCCGATGATGATGTTGTCCAGTGCATTGCCGCCGCCATTGAGCGTCGCCGTACCGATCAAGGTCAGGTTCTCCACATTGGCGGCCAGGGTGTAGCTGATGCCGGCCTGCACCGTGTCCGTGCCTTCCCCCGCGCTCTCCACCACGGCATCGCCCGCATCATCCACAAAGTAGCTGTCATCGCCCAGGCCGCCCACCAGTTGGTCGGCGCCCTGGCTCAAAAGTGCAAGGTCGTCGGGCCAGGCTTGTGCGCCGCCTGTAAGCCAATCCTGCTGGATCGGATGAAACACAAAGGTGTCCATGTCCACCAGGCGCGCATCGGCGGCGCCGTTGAGCCCTATCAGGCCATCAGCGAAGTACAGATAGACGTCCGCGTCAGACACCAGAACCAGGGCGCTTTCGCTTTGCCCCACCGGCAGGCCTGAGATGCGGGTGAATGTGTAGACACCTGTATCCTGGTCAATGGCCTGGCCGTAGTCAGAAAATTTCCCACTCAGATGGACGCTGGTCCCGTTCGCTATCAATTCACTGCCGTCCATGCTGCTGCCGGGCGTGACATACACCTTGACCGGGTTGCCACCACCCATAACCTTCAAGGACTGCCCTGCCGATACAGCCGGAACCGCGCCGTCGCCGAACGCAAACACCGCGACGAAGCCATCGTCCACGGCATATTTTCCCGCGGTGGTGCTTGTCATATACAACCTTGCCGAGGCACCGGCAGCCGGAGCCGGGCCGTCGATCACGTCATCGCCCTCCCCGCCCAACAGGGTGTCCGCGCCGAAGCCGCCCACCAGCACATTGTTCCCACTGTTGCCTGTCAGGATGTTGTTCAAGGCATTGCCGGCGCCGTTCAAATCCGCAGCGCCCGTCAACGTCAGGTTCTCCACATTCGCCGCAAGGATGCAATCCACACTGCTGTTGACGGTATCGACTCCTCCGTTGGCGTTCTCGATCACCACATCGCCCGCCTTGTTGACGATGTAGGTGTCGTCGCCGGCCAGGCCTTCGAGCCGGTCAATATCGACGGTGCCGGTCAGCACATCAGCGCCGGCAGTGCCCGCATAAGTCCGAAACGATCCGGCCTGAGGGTCCGGCGCAGGCACGGGCGGCGCCATGGCGATCAGGTCCTGCAGCCACGCCACCGAGCCGTCCGGGAATTCGAACCTCTGCACCGCGGCATCGAGTACGTCATCCGCGCGGGGAATCATCACCTGAACCCCTTGGTCAGGCCCCCATTGAAGCTTGAGTGTGGCGCGCGAGGCGCCGTCCAGTGGAGAAACCGCAACGCCCCAGGAAAAGTCGATGTCGGCAAGCGACAGTCCAGGGCCGAAAACCACTGTCTTTGTCGGCAGCAGCCCAGCTTCCAGATACGGCTTCAGCGCCGAGAAATTATTGGCCGTGAGCAAAACGGTTTGAAGCGGATGCGCGTCATAGTAGTCGCTGGCCGGCCCCCAAGCCCCCACCGCGTCGTCGAAATCCGGATTCCTCAGCAGCACGGAAAGAGGCTTGATGTAGTCCGCCAGATCATCGCGCCAGATTTCGCCCCCTGCGTCGTGGAAAGCGTTTTGCGCCTCCGCCGCGCTATTGAAAAATTGCCCCGCCCACAAAAATTTCCCACCGTGGAGGTAGCTGTTCTGGAGCTGCCATACATCGTTGAAACCTTGTGCCCGGTAAATACACTCAATGACATCATCGAATCCCGCCCACATCGACTTGTCATGGCCAGCCTGGTAGTCGCTGAGCAGCAGATCAATGCCGCTGTTGTTCGGATCCACCAAAATCTGCGTGGCCTCCGGTTCATCCATGAATGGCCCGCCCGAGCCCCAGCCCCAATGCCAGCGAGCTTTTGCCAGCACGGTGTCATGGCCATCTCCAACGACCATGGCCTGACCGCCCTCCAGATACTGGTCGCCCGCTCCCGCCATCAGGATGCCGCCCCCAACCAGGCGTGCATTACCCGTGCCGCCATAGGCAAAGCCCGCACCGAAGATGGTGTTGTCACCCACGCCACCGATGACAACCGAATACTCGTCAGCCAGCACGGTATGGTTGCCGGCGGAAAGCGTCACCGGCCCCAGCTGGTAATTACGCCGGAAATGAGAGAACACACCGGAAACATAGCGGGGCAAGCTCCCAGCCGTGCCGGGCGCCCCCGGGTCTTCAAGCGTCATGCCGGTATCAAGACCTGTATAGAAGCGAGTAAGGTAGGTCGAACTTGACTCCTCGGTGATGATTTCCGGCGGTGAACCCGGCTCCGACCGCACATACTGAATCCGGGTACTGCCAGTAACGCCCGCCTCCGAACTCCGCACCGACCACGCCACACCGCGCCATACCTGCTGGTAGGACACGGAATCAGACCTTGAAACCGGCGACACGAATTCATCCGAAACCGCCTGCGATTGATAACTGATAGCGACCACTGTCTCGCTGCGGGATCCGTAAGTTTCCCAATCGCCGTCATTGCTTGCCCATTGAACACCCGCCGCGCTGGTGGGCGGTGTTTCCCACGTCGTGCTTGAGTCACTCATCAGCTGATGCGTGTAAGTCGTGGTGGTGAGGTATTCATAGCTGTTGTTGTCGAGCAGGCGGGGGGCGTCGGCGATGTACCAGCTACCATCGACCTGCCGGGCGAACCCCAGCGAAGCGTACTGCGCGCCAATCCGGCTGCGCATATCGGACTGGGCCGCTTCAACAAGGCTGCTTTGCAGGTCGGTCCAGCGGGGAACGGAGGAATCGGCCAATACCAATGCCGACAGCGCATTGCCTTGCGCATCCTTGAACAGCCAGGCCGCGTGACTGGCGCCGTAGTAATCCTTGACCAGCATACGGGTGTCCGTACCGCGAACCTCGACCACCAGGTCATCGTGCGCCCGCCTGGCCGTAAGGGCATCCAGCTGAAGGCCCGACGCGTCAAGCTGGATCACCGAGCCCTCCGGCGAGCTGTCCTCCACAGTGACCTGGTTCATGCCATAACCCAGCACATAGGTGTCCAGCCCGGCCCCGCCCCGCAAGGTGTCCAGGCCGCTGCCGGCATAGATCAGATCATCGCCATCGCCGCCGTCAATCACGTCATCGCCCGCGCCGCCGCGCAGCGTGTCCTTGCCCGCGCCACCCGACAGGGTGTCGTTTCCGCTCCCGCCATCCAGCGCGTCGTCTCCCGCAGTGGCCGTCAAGCGGTCGTCGCCTTCGTTTCCTTCCAGAAAATTGGCCGCGCCAAACACCTGCAGCACATCGTCGCCATCGCCGCCGCTCAGCCGGGCGTCACTGCCCCACGCTGTCAGCAAGTCATTGCCGTACCCGCCCCGCAACACAGCACCGCTGTGGTACGCGGTCAGTTGGTCATCACCCCTGCCGCCGCTCAGCGTCTGGCCGGCATCGGTGCTCTGCACGCTTGTCGCTTCGTTCAAGTAGCCTTGCAGCCAATCGCCCAGCATCACGCCATCTATTGAAGCAATACTTCCTGTCAGCGCCTCTTCAACGTGCAGGGTGCCGCGGGTGCCATAGTCAAGCAGCAGATCAGCGCCATCGACACTGACGCTGTAGGGGCCATCCTCCGCCAGCTTCAGGGTATTGATACCGCCACCGTCCACAATGGTGTCGCCCGCGCCGGCCTCATAGCTGTCGTCGCCCTCGCCGCCGTCCATATAGTCGGCCCCGCTGCCACCGACGAGAAGGTCATTGCCTTTTCCGCCATAAAGGACATCGTCGCCGCCATTGCCGTAGAGCTTGTCGTCGCCGTCCTCGCCGTCCAGGTAATCGTCGCCATGAAATTCGGCGGCCAGCTTGTCGGGTGTTTCGTCGCCATACAGGATGTCCTTGCCAGACCCACCGAAAAGCGTATCTGAGCCGCCGTCACCGCTCATCTGGTCGTCGCCATCCCCTCCATCGAGGTAATCGTTGCCATGGTATTGGCCTGCCAGGTAACCGGCCTCACCCGGCATGGCGCCTGAGGAGTCACCGCGTAGCCGGTCATTGCCCGCGCCGCCATAAAGCGTATCGTCCGCACCGCCGCCCACGACGTCGTCATCGCCATCTCCGGCGTCGATGTAGTCGTCGCCGTGGAACTCACCGCTCAGGATGTCGGCGGCCGCATCACCCCACAGGATGTCCGCCCCGGCTCCGCCATAGAGGGTGTCGGCGCCGCCATTGCCTTCCACGTAGTCGTCACCGTCCCCCCCGTCGAGATAGTCGTCACCATGGTATTGGGCGGCCAGGTAGGTTGAACGGGTGGTTTGCGCCCCCGCGTAGCCGTCTCCATACATCAAGTCGTTACCGGCCCCGCCATACAGCACATCGTTTTTTCCGAAACCGATCAGCCTGTCATTTCCTTCCCCGCCGTCGAGAAAATCGCTACCGTGCATTTCCCCGGGTGAACTGGCGTACGAGCCCGCCGCATTGATGCCATCGCCTATCAACTGGTCTTCGCCCGCACCGCCTTCGATGATGTCGTTTCCCGCAAGCCCCCAGAGCTCATCGTTGCCCGCACCACCCTGGATGCTGTCGCTGCCGCTGCCGGCATACACGATGTCATCGCCGTCACCGCCATCTATCACGTCGGGCGCGTCGTCCATCACCACGCCGCCGCCGTTCCCGGCCAGGCTTGGACTCCAGGCGTCATCGGGCCCGCCGCGCTGGTACACGTTCAGGCCCGTGGCGCTGAGAACAGTGTCCGCGCCGGCGCCGCCCTGGATGGTGTCGCTACCAGAGCCACCGCCAATCAGGTCGTCGCCCGCCCCGCCATCGATCTGGTCGTCGCCGCCTCCTCCATACAAGGCATCGTTGCCGCCCAGGCCGCTGATCCTGTCATCATCGTTGCTGCCCAGGATGACGTCCTTGTAGTCTTCTTCCACCACTCCGCCTGCCAGCGAGCCATCGGCGCCCCAGTGGGTGGACAGCCAGTCGTACCTGCCGTCCACCAGCTGGCCATGCTGGTCCCCGATATAGATATGCTCCGCGACAAGCGGCGGCGGGGAAGCGCTGTCCATCGTCAAGCCGAGCTGGCCGTCTTGCCAGCCTTTGATACGGATGGCGTCAAGGCCGTTGTCCTTCACGATGAGAAGGCTACGATCTGCGCCGCTGCCCGCCAGCGTGAAGGTGTAACCCTGTTCCTGGTTTCGCCAGACGCCCTCCAGCCCTTCGATCTTCTTGCCGCCTTGCAGTGCGCTGCCGTCCACCTGGATGCTACCCAGGCCGTCGCTGTCGAGAACGGTGTCGGACCCGAACGCGCCGGTGAATTGGTAGATGTCGTTACCATTGCCCCCGACGAGCACGTCGGTGCCGGCGCCGCCGTTCAGGGTGTCGTCGCCATCGCCGCCGATCAAAAGATCGGCTCCACCGCCGCCACTCAGCGCATCAGCCTGTATGCCACCCACGGCCACATCGCACACAAAGTCTGAACCACCGCTCCAGACCATGCCGCTGGTGCCGCTTTGAATGTGCCAGCTGGTTTGGCCCTGCAGAATGCCGATGGACAACAGGTCGCTGGTGTTGCTATCGAAGCAGGTTTTGATGGCCCGATCCAAGAAATCGGGACTCTTGAGCGGAGCGCTGTGCGCACCCAGGTCGCTGTAATTGAAGTGAATGCCGTTGCCACTGACGGTGAATAGTCCACTCACGGCTGCGGCGTCCTTGAAGTAGTAGTACTCCATCGCGACAACAATCAGAGCCTTCTGAAAGCCCTCTTGTGCGGCCATGCCACCCTCCGACCCGGCCAGCTTGTTCAAATCAGCCGTGAACTTTGTGAGCAGCCCGGTGGGCGCGATCACTTGACCGCCCGTCAATTCATCGTACATCCCGACCTCGCCGCGCAGCAGCTTGGTCAAAAGGTTTTGCCGTGTACCCAACGCAATCGGTCCGTAAAGGCTGTGCTCAAACAGCAGCGGCAACGCATTGGGCAGGGCGGTGACGACTTTCTCGAACGGAGTACTCAGCAGAACAGCGGCCAGAAGATCAATGCTGTGCTTGTCGCCGCCGGACAGGTCCGGGGCCGCACCGACCAGCTTGGGCGTGCGGCTTGCCTCGATACGCGGAAAAAGAAAATAGTCCAGCAGCTCCAATATCTCGCCTTGGATCGCGTAACTGACGACACGGGACTCGCGCGTCGAGAAGTCAAGCAACGGACGGTAGTTGTCAAACTTCGCATCGTGGTAGCCCTGCACTGCCAGAGCGGCCATCACAACCGCATAGGCTGGCGTCATGACCAAAGGCGGTGGCAGCTCCCATCCGGCCAACTCGAAAGGCGCCGGATCAAACACGGTTGCCGGACGATCAAACCAGACCGCCATCAAGCCCGCGAGGCCTCCGCCAAGAGAGTGGCCCGTAAAACTGATGTTGGCGCTAGCGCCAAATCGGGCCTGAACCTTTTGATAAACGAGCGCGGCGTCATAGGCCTGTTTGCCATACGACCCCCCGGCCAGGGGAAAATTTCCGCTGATGAAGTCATTCGTCAATCCCGCGGTAATGCTCTCGGGAAATTCGGTACCAGCATAAGAGATAACAATCTCGCCATTGGGTCCCTGAAAGGTTCGGGAACTGAACGCGCTGCCAAAATTGGTGGCCTTGCTGCCCGACGTGGCAACATCGAACTCGGTTAAAACTTTCCAGCCCGGAGGAATGGGGGCCTGATTTTCCTTGAATGGCCGAATATCCTGATAAGCATCCGCGGCGAGCAGCGCGTAGATTGTGGGTTGGTCCATGGCGGCGTCCTTATTTGATTGGATTCAAGACAATCTGAGGGCGTTGGATCCTCCAGCGTGGGGGATCCAAAGGATATTTCTGCGCGTACAAAGCTTTTTGCTTCAGAGTTACGAGGGTGTTGGCAAAACCGGCGATTTCATGAGCATCCGCGTAGTCCATAAGGACATTGACCTTCAAAGCATCGTCCGGCAGGTCATTGATAGAGGCCCGTACAAGTCCGGTCTCACCCAGGCTCCAACACTTATGGCCTGATGAGTTCTCAGACGACCCCCATTCCTCCCGATACCCGCCATCGGTTTTCAGAATTTGCGGGGCACCTCGTGTCTCCAGCAACAAATACCACTTGCCATTGACGTTTTCGACAATATCGACACGGTGCTTCTGAAAGACCTGACTGAAACGGCCGATTGGGGCGCCGGCGTCAAATGAGATTTCCGTGGTGCGGAGAATGGACGGCTTAAATCGGTTAAATGACAAGCCGAGCCGCTCATAGGTGTATTTCAGCTTTACCACGATCACCCGCCCATCGTGCAGTTGCACTTCCTCATCCCACTGAATATCAAAGAAGCGCGGATAAACCCCAAAGGCCGCGACGTAAGCCACGGATGCCGCAACGGCGATAAGCAGTGCAACCGCGATACGCTTGAATGTCTTCACGCGAAAACTCCTGGCTCGCCAAGGGAACAGGCCAGCGTCAACGGCACCGCAACCAACAAAACGAACACCAATTGCAACAGCTCAGCGAAGCAATTCATTGCGACCCCTTGCGAGGTGTGGCGTAAGCGCTCATGGCAATCGCGCACCACTCCGCTTTCTGCTCGCTCCACTTCCCGGACGCACAAAGTTCGGCAGCTTTTGCCATCACGTTGAGCAAAGGTGTAGTGCTGATGATCACAAACAGCAGAAACTTGGTCAGCAAGCGCATGGAGCGGTCGGGTATCAGGTTGCCGGTTTTCTCGACGGCCCATCCGCACAGGGCGATCCATGCCGCTATCGCGATGAAAAGAGAAGCTCCTTTCATCGACTGCTTTTGTTTTGATAAAGATCAGGCATGTCTTTCCATGCTGTCGTCTGTTGATTCAACATACGATCACCTCCCTTTTTTTTGCTTTAGTCGCCGGACTGTAAAGAGATGTCGCCAAAGGCGCCAATAGTGTTTAAACATTCGTGCATACCCATCTCTCATAGGGTGAATGGACACAAACCCAGGCGTGAACACAGACCCAAACAGGGCTTCGATACCTCAGCCCGAACGGTGAGATGTCCTGCATGGAGTTCAAGGCGGTCTTGTCCGGCCAGGCGGTGGACGGCCTGGGTTATCGCATCGCATGAATCATGGCCAATCTCCACCACCGTTCGCCCTGAGGTATCGAAGGGCCGGTGCAAACGCGCACGCTTCAGCCTGCGCGTATTACGCGCGCAGGTGGCAAGTTGAATTCAAAAGATGCGAAGGGCTTTGATATCCCTCGCAGGATGAGGCGAGGTCGAAGGAGAAAAGTAGCGCCACGGTGTTGTGGCGCGGGCCGGATGTGGCGGCCTTTTTCCAATCGAGGGCAGGCTGAGCGAAGCCTCACGGACCTCACAAACCGCAGGAAGCGTCAGCCTTGCTGCACCGGCCTCAGGTGCTCAGCTCAGGCTCCGTCCACGGGCCGGCCCATTGCCGTGGATCCTGCCGTTCATAGCGCCGCACGGAAAGATCGTCGGCGCGGATCTCGGGGGCGCGGCCGCTCATGACGTCGGCCAGCACGCGGGCCGAGCCGCAGGCCATGGTCCAGCCCAGTGTGCCGTGGCCGGTGTTCAGGTACAGGTTGGGTATCGGCGTGCGGCCCACCAGCGGCGTGCCGTCCGGTGTCATGGGCCGCAGGCCGGTCCAGAAGCTTCCCGCTTCGGTGTGGCCGGCGCCGGGGAAGAGACTGTTCAGGCACAGCTCCAGCGTTTCGCGGCGGCGCGGGTTCAGGCGCAGGTCGAAGCCGCGCAACTCGGCCATGCCGCCCACGCGGATGCGGCGGTCAAAACGTGTGATCGCAATCTTGTAGCTTTCGTCCAGCACGGTCGACACCGGCGCGCGGCCCGCATCGGCAATGGGCACGGTGATCGAATAGCCTTTGACCGGGTAGACGGGAATCTTCACCGCCCCGGCCAGCATGGCCGTGGAATACGAACCCAGCGCCATCACATAAGCGTCGGCCTTTCGCAGGCGGCGACCCTGCAGCAAGCCGGCCACGCGGCCGTTGCAAACTTCGACGCGGTCCACGGCCTCGCCAAACTCAAAGCGCACGCCCAGGGACTGGGCCAGGTGGCCTATGCGCGTGGTGAACAAATGGCAGTCGCCCGTCTCGTCGCCGGGCAGGCGCAGGCCGCCGACCAGCGGGCCCGCGGCGATGGCGGGCTCGGCGCGCGCCAGTTCTTCGGGCCCCAGCAATTCATAGGGCACGCCCGCGGCGCGCAGCACGGCCACGTCCTTGCCCACGGCATCGAGCTGGGCCTGGGTGCGGAACACCTGCAGCGTGCCGCCTTCGCGGCCTTCGTAGCGCAGGCCGGTGTCATCGCGGAGCTGTGCCAGGCAATCGCGGCTGTATTCGGCGAGGCGCACCATGCGCTCCTTGTTCACCGCATAGCGCCGCGGGCTGCAGTTGCGCAGCATGTGCCACATCCAGCGCAACTGGTCCATGCTGCCGTCCAGGCCTATGGCCAGCGGCGCGTGTTTCTGGAACATCCAGCGCATCGCCTTCAGCGGCACGCCGGGCGCGGCCCAAGGCGCCGCGTAGCCGGGCGACACCTGGCCGGCATTGGCAAAGCTTGTCTCCTGCGCCGGGCCGGTCTGGCGGTCGACCACCGTCACCTCATGGCCTGCGCGGGCCAGGTAGTAGGCCGTGGTGGTGCCGATCACGCCGGCGCCCAGGACCAGGACTTTCACGCGAGACCACCCTGGCACAGGTATTTCGTGTGAAGGTAGTCGTCCAGGCCCCAATGCGAGCCTTCGCGACCGTAGCCCGATTCCTTCACGCCGCCAAAGGGTGCGGCCTGCGCGGCGATGGCGCCTTCGTTGATGCCGACCATGCCGGTCTCCAGCGCCGAAGCCACGCGCCAGATGCGCTTGACGTCGTTCGAATAGAAGTAGCCTGCCAAGCCATAGGGCGTGTCGTTGGCTTGCGCGATGACCTCTTCTTCGCTCTCGAATCGGAAGACGGCCGCTACGGGGCCGAAGGTTTCCTCGCAGGACAAAGCCATTTCTTTGCTCGCGTTGGTCAGCACCGTGGGTGCGTAGTAATTGGGTCCGGTGGCGACGTCGTTGCGCATGCGATACCCGCCGACGACCGCTTTGGCGCCTTTGGCCACCGCGTCGTTGACATGGCGCTCTATCTTGTCCAGCGCGCGGGCGTTGATCATGGGTCCGATCTCGGCCTGCGGCCAGGTCGCCGGGCCGACCCGCAACGCGCCCACACGGGCAGCCAGCTTGTCGACGAAGCGATCGTGCACCGCCTGGTGAACATACACGCGGTTGGGGCTCACACAGGTCTGGCCGCCGTTGCGGAACTTGGCCGCCATCAACCCTTCCACGGCCGCATCGAGATCGGCATCCTCGAACACGATGAAGGGGGCATTGCCGCCCAGTTCCAGCGAAAGCTTTTTGAGCGTGGCCGCGGATTCGCGTGCCAGCAGCTTGCCCACCGGCGTGCTGCCGGTAAAACTGATCTTGCGCACGCGGCCATCGGCCAGCCACTCACCCACCACTTCGGGTGTGCGGTCACGCGAGGCCGCCACGATGTTCAGCACGCCGGGAGGCAATCCAGCTTCCTCAGCCAGCTTGACGAGCGCGAGCGACGTGAGCGGCGTGTCTTCGGCCGGCTTGGCGACCACGGTGCAACCGGCCGCCAGTGCGGGCGCAATCTTGCGCGCGATCATCGCGGCCGGAAAGTTCCACGGCGTGACCACGGCCACCACGCCCACGGCTTCCCGCAGCACGATGTAGCGCTTTGAAGTCACGGGCGCGGCAATCACCTCGCCGTGGGCACGAACGCCCTCTTCCGCAAAGCACTCCACATAACCCGCTGCATAGGCGATCTCGCCGCACGCCTCGGCCAGCGGCTTGCCCTGCTCGCGCGAGATCAGCGCGGCCAGCGGCTCCACGTCGCGCTCGATCAGCGCCTGCCATTTCTTGAGGATCAGGCAACGGTCACGCGGCGGGCGCGCTTTCCAGGCGGCCAGCGCGTTTGCGGCTGCATCGGCGGCCAGGCGCGCGTCGGCCGCGCCGCCGTCGGGAATGGTGGCGATCAGGCTCTCGTCGGCCGGGTTGCGGACCTCGAATTGGCGGCCGTCCTGGGCCGCTTGCCAGCGGCCGGCTATGCAGTTCAGTGTTTCCATGTCAGTTCAATTCAGTTGATTCAATTCAGTTGGTTCAATTCGGTTTGATGCAATTCAGCCTGCTCGAAACAAGCTGATCCCGTTGGCAGCCATGCCATCGATCTACCTGCACACGGCGCCTGCCCACAGGCCAGATCCTCGGACCAAGCCGGGATCAGGCCGTGCATTCCTGCGCCGGCGCCTTGGTTTTCTGCAACTGCAGCAGCTCGGCGGCGCTGCGGTGGCAGAACACCTCCACGCCACCTTCAAGCTGGTGCCGCGGCGGCGTCTTGGTGTCGCACACACCGGCCACACGCAAGGGGCAGCGGTCCAGGAAGCTGCAGATGCCCGCGCGGTCCGTGGGCGCCTGCACCAGCGGCAGGGCCGCGCGCTGCGCCGCGCCGACCTCTTCCAGCCAGCCCTGGCGCAGTTCGGGAACCGAATTGGCCAGCAAGTGGAAATACGGGTGGCGCGGCGCCTGCGCAAACGCCGCGCGGTTCAGCGATTCGACCTTCTGGCCTGAGTACAGCACCACGATCTCGTCACACACGGCGCGCACGGTGTTCATGTCGTGGCTGATGAACATGTACGAGACGCCCAGCTCTTTACGCAGCTGCGCCAGCAAGTCCAGGATGGCCGCGCCCACCACGGTGTCGAGTGCGGAAGTGACTTCATCGCACAAAATCAGGTCAGGGTCGGCGGCCAGCGCGCGCGCCAGGTTCACGCGCTGTTTCTGCCCACCCGAGAGCCCCACCGGCAAACGCCGGGCACAGGCCTGCGGCAGCTGCACCAGGTCCAGCAACTGGGCAATGCGCTTGTCCAGCGCCGCGCCTTTCAGGCCACGGTAGAGCTGCAGCGGCCGCGCCAGAATGTCAGAGATCGTGTGCGCCGGGTTGAGCGCGGTATCCGCCATCTGGAACACGATCTGGACGCGGCGCAATTCCTCGCGCGTGCGTTGCTCCACCAGGCGCGGCAGCGGTTTGCCGTCAAACAGTATCTGCCCGCCGGCGGGGCCGAGCAGCCCGGCAACGACACGGGCCAGCGTGGTCTTGCCCGAGCCCGATTCGCCGATCACGCCTATGGCCTGGCCGCGGTACAGCTTCAGGCTCACGTCGTCGAGCACCGGCGAGGCGGGCCGGCCGTGTTTGTCCAGCGCGCCGTAGCCGGCGACCAGGTTGCGCACTTCCAGCAGCGGCGTCGCGTCGTCGGCGTGCGTCTCGCCGGTGCGCGCCTTGGGATTGGCGGCGGCGATCAGGCTGCGGGTGTAGTCGTCTTTGGGCGTGTTGATGATCTGCTGCGTGGGGCCGACCTCGCGCTGGGCGCCGTCGCGCAACACCAGGATGCGGCCGGCCATCTGGGCCACCACCGCTAGGTCGTGCGTGACGTAGACCGCCGTGGTCTTGCGCTCACGCACCACGCGGCGAAAGGCGTGCAGCACCTCGATCTGGGTGGTCACGTCCAGCGCGGTGGTCGGCTCGTCGAAGATCACCAGGTCGGGGTCGCTCATCAGCGCCATTGCGGCCATCAACCGCTGCAGCTGCCCGCCCGAAACCTGGTGCGGGTAACGCTGGCCTATGGTGTCGGGCTGCGGCAGTGCGAGCTCGCGGAACAGCGATACGGCTTTTTTCTCGGCCTCGGCGCGTGACATCAGCGAATGGATGTGCGAGGTCTCGACCACCTGGTCCATGATGGTGCGCGAGGGATTGAAAGAAGCGGCGGCACTCTGCGCGATGTAAGAGATGCGGCGGCCGCGCAGGCGGCGGCGCTCGGACTCGGACAGCTCCAGCACGTCGGTGTCGCCGATACGCACGCTGCCTCCGGCGATGCTGCAACCGCGCCGCGCATAACCCATGAGCGCCAGGCCTATGGTCGTCTTGCCCGAACCGGACTCGCCGATCAGCGCCAGCACTTCGCCGGGCTCGATGCGGAAGGACACGCCTTTGACGATCTCGGTCTCACCGCCGGAGGCGGCCTGCGCCACGATGCGCAAATCATTCACGATGACAGTAGCACCCATGTCAGTTACCCATGCTGCGGAATACCCGCGATGTATGAAGGCCAAAGATTCGTTCGAGGGCACTCGCGGAACCGGCTTTGCCGGGCCGCAGGGTGCGCCCCTTGGGGGGAGGCGCCGAAGGCGCTTCGGGGGGTCACTTTTTCTCCCGATCGGCGTCGGTGTGGCCTGGCAGGTTGTCGATGACCAGGTTGACCGCGATGGTCAGCGCGGCAATGGCGAACGCCGGCGCCAGCACCGAGACACCGCCCACCGGCAATGCGCCCAGGTTCTCGCGCACCAACGATCCCCAGTCGGCCATGGGCGGTTGCACGCCCAGGCCCAGGAAGCTGAGGCTGGCAAGCAGGCGCAAGGCGTAGACAAAGCGCAGCCCCATGTCGGCCAGCAACGGGCCTGTGATATTGGGCAGGATTTCGCGGCGCATGATGTAGGCGCTGCGTTCACCGCGGGCGCGCGCCACCAGCACGTAGTCCATGGCGTTGATGTTCACCGCGAGCGAACGGATGATGCGGTAGCAGCCCGGCGTGTAGACGATGGCGGCCACGACGACCAGCAGCGTGACGGAAGAACCGAAGCCCGCGATGATCACCAGCGCGAACATCTTGCTCGGGATGGAAACCAGGGTGTCGAGCAGCCGGCTCAGGGCCGAATCCACCCAGCCGCCCGTGACCGCGGCCAGCAAGCCCAGCACCGAGCCCAGGCCGCAGGCCAGCAGCGTGGCCACCAACGCGACGCCTATGGTGTAGGGCGTGCCCGCGATGATGCGCACCAGCATGTCGCGGCCCAGATAGTCGGTGCCCAGCCAGTGCTGCGCGCTCATCGCCTGGAACACACCCGCGTCGGACATCTCCCCCAGCGCATTGTCGGACAGGAAGGGCGCGAACAAAGCCACGGCGATCCAGAAGGCCAGCACCGCCAGGCCCAACTTGCCGGTGCGCGACCAGCCGGACAGCCAGCCACGCTTGCGGGCGGGGGCAACGGAAGGAAGAATGGTTGCAACAGTCATTTCAAAATCTCCGGCGCTCATTGGTGCCGCAACCGTGGGTTGGCGACGATGCCGCACACGTCGGCCAGCATCACCAGGATCAGGTAGCCCGAGCAAAAAATCATGGCGCAGGCCTGCACCAGCGGCATGTCGCGCTGGACCACGCCGTCGACCATGAGCTTGGCGATACCTGGGTAGTTGAAGATCACCTCGATGATGATCACGCCGCCCAGCAGGTAAGACAGGCTCAGCGCCACTGCATTGGCAATCGGCCCGATGGCGTTGGGCAGCGCGTGAAAGAGCACGGCGCGAGCGGCCGACGCACCCTTGAGGCGCACCATCTCGATATAGGCGGCAGCCAGCTGGTCGATCACGGCGGCGCGCGTCATGCGCATCATCTGCGCCATGATCACGCTGCCCAGGCTCAGCACCGGCAGCGCGAAAGAGCGCAGCATCTCGCCGGGTGAAGACACCTGGACTTCGTACGACAGCGCCGGCAGCCATTTGAGCTGGACGGCGAACACCAGCACGGCCAGCGTGGCGACCAGGAATTCCGGCACCGACACCACCGCCACCGAGGTCATGCTGGTGAAACGGTCGAAAGCCGAGCCGCGCCACAGCGCGCAGAGTATGCCCAGGCCCAGGGCCAGCGGCACCGAGAAGGCCGTCGTGACCGCCGCCAGCAGCAGCGAATTGGGCAGGCGGCTGGCGACGGCTTCGCCCACCGGCATGCCGGAGACCACCGACTTGCCCGCATCGCCCCTGGCCATGCCGCCCAGCCAGTCGAAATAGCGCAGCACCGCACTGCGGTCCAGGCCCATCTCGTGGCGCAAAGCCTTCACGGCTTCAGGCGTGGCGTCCTGCCCCAGCTTTTCTTCCGCCGCGTCGCCCGGCAGCACGGCGGTGATGGCAAACACCACCGCAGACACCGCCAGCAACGAGGCCAAGCCGGCCAGTATCCGGCCGCCCACCAATCGCAAGATCGTCATATTCATACGAGGCTCTTCCATTCAAGTGCCCGCGCGGAACCGGCTTTGCCGGGCCGCAGAGGGCGCCCCCTTGAGGGGGAGGCGCCGAAGGCGCCTCGGGGGGGAATCATCCCTGCACTTCGGGGGTGCTTCAAGTGTCCAGCCATACGTGTTCGGCGAAGCTGGAGCCCATCATCCCGCCCAGCGGGTTTGGCTGCAAGCCCTTGAGCTTCTTGCTGTGGCCGTCCAGGCTGGAAAGGAACATCGGAATGCCGATGCCGCCTTCCTGGTTGATCAGGACCTGCATGTCCGCGTACATCTGGGTGCGCTTGGCCTGGTCGGTTTCGGCGCGCGCGGCCACCAGCAGCTGGTCGAACTTCTCGTTCTTCCAGCCGGACTCGTTGGTGGGGGAGTCGGACTTGAAGAACAGGGTCAGGGCCAGGTCGGCCGTGGGGCGCGTGTTGATGTTGCCGAAATTGATCGGGTGCTTCATCCAGTGCTGCGACCAGTAGCCGTCGGCCGGCATGTTGCGCACGTCCAGGTTCAGGCCGGCCTGCCGCGCCGCATGCTGCAGCACCAGGGCCATCTCCACCGAGCTGGTGGCGGCCGTCGAGGCCACCACGGGGATGGCGGCGCTGCCCAGATTGGCCTTTTGCAAGTGCCACTTCGCCTTTTCGGGATCGTAGGGGCGCTGCTTCAGGCCCTTGAAGAAGAAGCGGTCGCCCGGATTGATGGGCTGGTCGTTCGCCACGACGCCGCGGCCCAGCTGGATGGACTTGAGCATCTGCTCGCGGTTGAACAGCAGCTTCATGGCCATCACGAAGTCGGGGTTGCTGCCCGGGCCGCTGTCGCGCCGCATGATCAGGTCGGTATACGAGACGCCCTTGGTCTCGAAGATGGTCGCCTTGCCGCTGGCGTTGACGCGATCGATCGAGCGCGGGTTGACCCGGCCGATCAGATCAAGTTCGCCCGCCAGCAGCGCGTTCACGCGCGCCGTTTCGTCGCTGATGCCCACGTGCTCGATCTCGTCCAGGTAAGGCCGGTTGGGCTTCCAGTAATTTTCGTTGCGCACGGCGAGCGCGCGCACGCCAGGCCTGAACTCCTTGACCTTGTAGGGGCCGGTGCCTATGCCCGCGTTGAAGTCGGTCGTGCCATCCTTGACGATGTGGAAGTGGTAGGTGCCCAGGATGGCCGGCAGGTCGGCGTTGGGCGCCGCCAGGCGGATGGTGACTTCATTGGGGCCGGTGGCCGTCACATCTTCGATCTGGTCGGCCAGCACCTTGGCCTTGGAGCCGGTGGCCGGGTTCTTGTGACGCATGATGGAGAACACCACGTCGGCCGGCGTGAGTGGTTTGCCGTCGTGGAAGGTGACGCCCTTGCGCAGCTTGAACACCCAGACCTTGGCGTCCTTGGTGCTGAACTCCTCGGCCAGCTGGGGCTGCGGTGTCAGGCTCCCGTCCAGGTAGGTCAATCCGTTGTAGAACATGAAGCCGCGGGAATAGTCGGTCGCGTTGCCCTGCTTGGCCGGGTCCAGGGTGTCACTTACCGCGGAAGAGGCTTCAGCGACCCTGATGCGACCGCCCTTGCGCGGCGTTTGCGCATGCGCGCTGGTAGCGACGCCCGCGATGCCGCCGGCCAACGCCGCCTGCATGCCGCCGGCCGCCAGCATGGCCAATACGTCACGCCGGCTCGCGCCGCGTTGCAACGCACCAAGAATGCGCGTGCTCTCTTCAGGGCCGATCAGGCCATCCAGCTGCTTGTGCTTGTTGTCTGCCATGCTTTTCTCCTGGTTATCTCGTGAGGGGGTAAATGCATTGGAGCACCCGGCGGCCGGGGATATGCCTCGATCAGGCGGGGGTGCTTGGTTAAAACTGCGGTTTTGCGGATGGCGGGCGGCATGGTGTGCGGTGCGCCAGCCGGCTGCCTTGGAACCTGCCTTTACAACCCGACCAGCCCCGGCAGGCCGTTGATGTCGCGGATCTCGGCGAAGTTCCAGGCGTCGTTGGGGCGCGGTTCATGGCCGCGGTTGACGAACACCTTGTTCACGATGCCCAGGTTCTGCGCCGGGAAGATGTCGTAGCGCGGGTTGGCCGAGACATGCAGCACGTCTTCCGGCGCGCAGCCCAGCTGGTCCAGCATGTATTCGAAAGCCTTCAGCCGCGGCTTGTAGGCGCCGGCGTCCTGCGCGGTATAGATCTTGTGGAAAGGCGCCTGCAGCTTGTCCACGTTGTGGTGGATCTGCTCGTTCATGGCGTTCGACAAAATCACCAGCGGGATCTTCTTGCCCACGCGCGTGAGGGCGTGCGGCACGTCGGCGTGCGGGCCCCAGGTCGGCACGGCGTCGTAAACCTTGCGCGCGTGCTCGTCCTTGAAGGCCAGGCCGTGGCGCTTGCAGGCGCGCTTGAGCGCCGAGTTCAGCACCTGCTCGTAAGGCTTCCAGTCGCCCATCACCTCGTCGAAGCGGTAGTCGGCGAATTCCTTGAGGAAGACCTGCATGCGCTCGGGCGGCAGCTGGCCTTCGTAGAGGTCGTAGGCAACCTGGTGCATGGGGAAATAGGTCAGCGTGCCGTAGCAGTCGAAGGTGATGTACTTGGGGCGGAAGGTCATGGAAGCGTCTCCTTGGAGGTCATCTGGAACGTCAGTAAAAAGCCATGAATGGCCAGAAAAAAGGGCGGCGGCGAAACCTCCGCCGCCATGCCATGAATGCTATTGAAGCGCCGCCGCAGATGCTGCGGTTGTGCACCGCGTGCGCATCGTTCATGCCGAATGCCCGCGGCTAAACGGCACATCAATTCCAGGCCAAGTCGGTACCATGGCTTCGATTCCTGAGCAGACATTGAGCGCGTATCCAGCAGGCATTCATAGAGGGCAACCATGGACAACAACGACACCACCACCACAACCTCTGGCCGGCCGCTGCGCAGTGCACGCTGGTTCCGCAAGGACGACCTTCCCGGCTTTGTGCACCGTTCCACCCTGGCCGCGACCGGCTGGAGCCGCGAAGACCTGATGACACGCCCCGTCGTGGGCATCCTCAACACCTGGTCCGACATCAACCCCTGCAATTCCAACCTGCGCGTGCTGGCGCAGGAGGTGCGCACCGGCATCCTCGAAGCCGGCGGCATCCCGTTCGAGGCGCCCTTGATGTCGCTCAGCGAGAACATCATCAAGCCCACCTCCTTCCCCTTTCGCAACCTGCTGGCCATGGAGACGGAGGAATGCATACGCGCCCACCCCTTCGATGCGGTGGTGCTGCTGGGCGGCTGCGACAAGACGCAGCCCGCCCTCATGATGGGCGCGGCCAGCGCCGGCGTGTCCTTTATCTTCCTGGCCAGCGGCCCGGCGACGCCGCGCTCCATGACGGGCGGCGACCTGGCCAACGCCACCGGCGTCTGGCGCATCGTCGACAGCCTGCGCGCCGGCAAGGTGTCGCAGTGCGAGTTCGCCGCTTTCGAGCGCAACGTGATGGGCACACCGGGCCACTGCGCCGAGATGGGCACGGCTTCCACCATGGCCGCCATCGGCGAGGCCCTGGGTGTGGCCCTGCCCGGCAGCAGCATGGTGCCGGCGGTCGACGGCCGGCGCACCCAGATCGCGCGCGAAGTGGGCCGGCGCAGCGCCCGCATGGCCGGCGAAGGGGCGCCCTGCCCGAAAGAAATCCTCGACGCGCGCGCCTTCGACAACGCCATCACCCTGCTGTGCGCGGTGGGCGGCTCGACCAACACCATCATCCACCTGCTGGCCCTGGCCGGCCGCGTGGGCGTGCCGCTCACGCTGGCCCGCTTCGACGAGATCGCGCGACGCGTGCCGCTGATTTCCAACGTGCAGCCGGCCGGCGAACACCTGACCGAGCGCCTCATGGCGGCCGGCGGCGTGCCGGCCCTGCTCAAGACCCTGGCGCCGCTGCTGCACCTGGACGCGCGCACCGTTGACGGTCGCACCATGGGCGACATCACCGCGGCCGCCGAGGTGACCGACACCGAGGTGATACGCCCGCTGGACAAACCCGTGAAGCCCGGCGCGCCGCTGGTTGTCGTCAAAGGCAACCTCGCGCCCGACGGCGCCGTGATGAAGACCTGCGCCGCCGACCCCAAATTGCTGCGCCACCGCGGCCGCGCCGTGGTGTTCGAAGACGTGCAGACCATTGCCGACCGCATTGACGACCCGGCCTTGGGCATTGACGAGAACAGCGTGCTGATTTTGCGCAACGCCGGCCCCGTGGGCGCGGCCATGCCCGAATGGGGCATGTTGCCCATCCCGCGCAAACTGATGGAGCGCGGCGTGCGCGACATGCTGCGCATCTCGGACGCGCGCATGAGCGGCACCGGCTACGGCGCCGCCGTGCTGCACGTCTCGCCCGAAGCCGCCGTCGGCGGGCCGCTGGCCCTGGTGCGCGACGGCGACATCATCGAGCTGGACGTGGCCGAACGCCGGCTGGAACTGTGCGTGGCCCCCGAAGAACTGGAACGCCGCCGCAAGGAATGGCAAGCGCCGCCGCGCACCCACCAGCGCGGCTACCGCAAGCTCTATGACGAGCACATCGAGCAGGCCCACCTGGGCTGCGACTTCGATTTTTTGCGCGGCGCCGACGAAGAGACCTTGCCCGAAGGCCTCTTCACCGGCTGGGTCGGAGGCTGGTAAACCCATGAGCATCCTCTACCGATCCGACGCCGCGCGCGCCGCAGCCTGGGCCAAGTACTTCGCCGAACACGCACCCGACCTGGACTTCCGCGTCTGGCCCGATGCCGGCGACCTCAAAAAAGTCGAGTACCTGATCGCCTGGCAGGCGCCCGCGGGCTTCCTGGGCGAGCTGCCGAACCTGAAAGTCCTGTTCTCATCCGGCGCCGGCGTTGACCATGTGGATTTTTCAGCGGTGCCGGCCCACATCCCGCTGGTGCGCATGGTCGAGCCCGGCATCATCAAGGGCATGGTCGAATACGTGAGCCTGGCCGTGCTGGCCCTGCACCGCGACTTTTTTGACTATGTGGCGCACAAGGCGGCACGCGAATGGAACCCGCTCGAAGTGCCACCGGCCTCGGCCCGCACCATAGGCGTCATGGGCCTGGGCAGCCTGGGCTGCGCGGTGCTGGAGCGGCTGGCAACCTTCGGCTTCACGCTGCGCGGCTGGAACCGCTCGCCACGCAGCATCGAAGGCGTGGAAACCTTTGCCGGCGCCGACCAACTGCAGCCCTTCCTGGCGGGCTGCGATGTCTTGATTTGCCTGCTGCCGCTGACCCCGGCCACCAAAGGCATTTTGAACCGCGAGCTGTTTGCCGCGCTGCCCAGGGGCGCGTCTTTGGTCAATGTCGGCCGCGGGCCGCACCTGGTGGATGCCGACCTGCTCGAAGCGCTGGACTCCGGCCAGCTGTCGCGCGCCATTCTCGACGTGACCGATCCCGAACCGCTGCCGCCCGGGCATCCCTTCTGGGCGCATCCACGGGTGTTTGTGACGCCGCATGTGGCAAGCATGACGCAGCCCGAGACGGCCGCGCCGGTCTTGCTGGAGAACATCCGGAGGCATCAGCGCGGGGAGGCGTTGAGGGATGTGATTGATCGGGGGCGGGGGTATTGAGTGCTTGCGGGAAACCAGTCTCTCCCAAGACTCTGTCTGAAACTTTTCTCGTAGGCGCCAATTGGGCCATTTATGCCGCTCTCCATAGCCGCGGCAGTCGCGAAGTTCCGCATCAAACGCGCGAGTACGCTGCCTGAATGAATGCCAAGCCTCTGCGGCTGGCCTTCCCTTGCCTTCGCGCTTACACTCACTTCAATGGCAAAGCGTGTGTTCGCATCGGTAAAGCCCGAGCTGCTCGTGTGGGCGCGGCAGTCGGCTGGCTATTCAATTGACGCCGCGGCTACCACCCTTAAGCTAGCCCCCGACACAATCAATGCGTGGGAAACGGGCGCTGATGCCCCCAGCGTTCCCCAGCTCCGGAATCTCGCAGGCCTCTACCGCCGTCCGCTAGCTGTGTTTTATCTACAAGAAGTTCCAAGGCAATTTCAAGTCCTAAGCGACTTCCGGATGAGCTCGGGAGCCCCGCGTGAGTACTCGCCTGCGCTAACTCAAGAGATTGAACAAGCGCATAGTCGTCGGGAGCTGATGCTAGAGCTTGCCGAAGATTTGAATGATCCAGTTCCGGAATTTCAGTTTCGACTTTCCACCCAAGACCCGGAAAAGGCAGGTGAAGAGATTCGTAGATTTCTCGAAGTCCCTGTTGACTCTACAGTTCATTTTGGTGGGGATGCTACAGGCCGCCTCGGCCTCAACACATGGCGCATGGCGATCGAGCGCAAAGGCGTTCTGGTGTTCCAGAGTTCGCGGATCGCAACGGAAGAGGCCTCCGGCTTTGCGCTCGCGTACGATCATGCACCCGTCATAGTTATTAATCGGAAAGACGTTCCTCAGCGGCGGCTCTTTTCGTTGTTGCACGAATTTGCTCATGTGAGTCTGCGCGAGAGCGGTGTGTCTGATCTTGAAATTGTGCGAGATGCCCCAGCCGGGCGCAACATCGAATTGATCTGCAATAGCATCGCAGCATCGGCCCTAATGCCCGAGGGAGCACTACTCACAAGTTGGCAGGAAGCTATAGGCCTCCAAAAAAGAATCAGTGATGATGCAATTGCCCGGGTATCAAAGCGATTCGGTGTAAGCCGTCCCGCCCTTCTATTGCGCCTAGTGAATGCCAAATGGCTCTCGTGGGATTTTTACTTTGAAACTGTTGCGCGATTTCATGCTGAGTATGAGCAACAGAAGGGTGCGAATCAGTTACCTGCGCGTAGCATGAAGCGCAACATACCCCAGGAGTCGTTGAGCGACTTGGGCAGGCCTTTTGTTGGCATAGTCCTCGACAACTACCATCAGCGTAATTTGACATTGGCGGATGTTGCCGGGTACCTTGGCATTCGAGTGAAACACGTTCAGGCCCTTGAACGTCGTCTTGAGGGCTAAGTGCGATGGCTTTCAGCGATCAAGCGCTATTCAGCTTCGACTCTAGCTCGCTGATTCACGCATGGAATCGCGCGTACCGTCCGAAGAATTTTCCCTCGTTCTGGACTCAGCTTGAGATGACAATTCAGAACGGAATTGCGGTTTCCTCGATCGAAGTGCTACACGAACTTTCCAAGAAAGACGATGGCGTTCACGAGTGGTGTAAGGGAGTAGCCAACAACTTCTGTGTTGACCTTGACGAGGAGCAGCAACGACACCTTGCCCACATCATGGGCACGTACCCTCGACTCGTAGACACGGTCAAAGGACGGTCCACTGGAGATCCCTTTGTTATTTCTCTCGCTCGCATGAGGCAGGGAAAGATCATCGTGGTCAGTGAAGAGGATCGAGGCAAAGAACGTAGCCCGCGCATCCCTGACGTCTGCCGTTCCGAAGGTATCCCGTGCTTCAAGCTAGCGGACTTCATCGAGGATCGCGGTTGGACGTTCTAGTTTCTGATCGATGCTGTGTTCGTCACCGGGCCAACCCATGTCCGCGCCGACCTGACCCAGACGCCACTTAGCTCAACTGCTAGCGAAAACGTCTTATGCCAAAGGACTTCAAAACTCGGACGTCGGTATCATTTCGGTGAGAGGGAGCAATGGCAATTTCATTCGATCTTCACGTTCTCGGCTGGAAGGCGTTCGAAGACTTGGCGGGATGCATTTTTGGAGATGTGCTCGGTCAAACTCTAGAAGTCTTTGCAGCTGGCGTCGACGGCGGCCGTGACGCAGCGTTCGTTGGTACGTGGCTAGAAACCGAGACCGGTGAGACCTATACCGGGAGCTTCTGCATCCAGTGCAAGCACACGAGCAAGGCGACTCGAGCTATTTCGCTTGCCGCAATTCGCGATGAGCTGGAAAAAGTGACCCGACTCGCGGAAGCGGGATTGGCAGACAATTATTTTTTGGTCACAAATTATTCCGTGCCAGCGGGTTTAGCCGCTGATATCGAGATGTCGATAATTGAGTCCGGAGCAAAGACTGCACGAGTTTTCGGCGCGGAATGGATTTCGTCCAAGATCTGCGAAAACCCAAAACTTCGACGACTCGTCCCACGCCTGTACGGCCTGGGTGATCTCACGCAAATCGTGACGCATCAGGCCTATCGACAAGCGATAGGAGTTTTGGAGTCTATCGCTCCTGATCTCGCCACGTTTGTTCCGACAGAGGCATACAGACGTTCTGCGCACGCTCTGCAGGAACATGGCTTTGTACTACTAATAGGTGAACCTGCCAGCGGGAAAACGACGATTGCGAATCTACTCGCAATTTCAGCGGCTGATGAATGGGATCTTCAAACCTTAATGATTTCCAGGCCTGAAGACTTTTCTAATTTATGGAATCCAGATGACCCTGGGCAATTTCTCTGGGTAGATGACGCCTTTGGCTCTACACAGTACGATCCCAATCGCGTTGCCGAGTGGAATCAACTCCTACCGAAACTGAAGGCTGCAATAAAAGGCGGGGCGCGGGTAGTCTTTACCTCGCGAGACTACATCTTCGCCTCGGCAAGGAGAGATTTGGAGCTTAGTGCTTTCGAGCTGCTTAGCGACAGTCGAGTCCTGATCGAAGTTGAGAAGCTTGTTGAGATCGAGCGGCAAATGATTCTTTACAACCATTTGAAATCAGGTGCCCAGCCTAAGACGTTCAAGACCGCCATCAAGCCGTACCTGCAGGACGCGGTCGGGGTAACAAAATTCCTCCCTGAGATTGCTCGTAGGCTTGCGAATCCAAAATTCACATCGCGCATGAGGGTCTCGCGCGAAGGTCTGATTACGTTTTTTGAAAAACCTGTCGATGTACTTCTAGACGTCGTAAGCTCGATCGCACAAGGTGAAAAGGCAGCGATCGGTCTTGTCTTTATTTCCGGCGGACGACTCCCGATTCCCGTTGCCAGTAGCCCCTCAACGCTAAATACGCTCGAGTTGCTCGGCGCGACCCTGGGTGAAGTAAAAGCTGCACTATCAAGTCTCGACGATTCCCTGTTGCGGAGAGTTCGAGATAGCGATCAGGAATTTTGGGTGTTTCGTCATCCAACAATCCGCGATGCGTACGCCACTCTCGTCGGGACAAACCCTGAGCTGATTGACATTTATCTTGCCGGCGTAACCGCTGAGCAAATGATGACTGAGATCACTTGCGGCGCATCGGGGGTTGAAGGTGCAAAAATTGTGGTGCCACCGGACCGATATGACCTTGTCATCGGAAAGTTAAGGGATTCCGATCTGCCGAAGACCTTTTGGGGCAGTCCAGTGAAAACTTTCTTAAGCACCAGGTGCTCGCCGAAATTCATCACGAAGTATTTTCAGTCAGGGGAAGTTTCGGAGTGTATTCCAACAGGTGGTGCTTGGGCAATCAGTTCCGCACATAGCGGGCTGCGTATTCTCTCAACCCTCTCTGCTTCGGGGATGCTGCCGGAGCCTATCCGCAAAGAGACTGCAGACACCATTCTTCGCATATGTGAGCAGGAGCATTCTTGTAGATTTGCTGATTCACCGTGGGTAACAACGATCCTTACGAAGAACGAAATCGACGACACGCTGAGACGTGTCGGCGAGCAGTTATTCACCACAGGAGAAGAGGTGATTTCCAACCTCGAAGCCGACTGGGACAAGGAAAGCGATCCCGAGGACCTCTTCTACGAAATCACCCGGACACTTCGAATGATCGAATCGGACAATCGCTTTACTGCCGAAGAGCAAGGCAAAGCGGGGAACCTTCAGCAGCGCATAGCTGATAGTGTGATGAAGATGTCTGAAAAGCGAGAAGAGAAGACGTACGACAAGCTCGACACAGAGGCTGCAAAGGAAGCTGCCGCTCAGCCGCAAGGAAGGAGTGTCTTCGAAGACGTGGATGAATAAAGCCAAATGAGGGACGCGCTCCGTTTGCGAATGCTGCCACCGAACACGATGTTGCCGCGTTTGGCCGGCTAAAGTGAATTCCCTCCACGGCAACAGGACTCGAGATATCGAAGGTCGGAGCTATGCCGAAAATGCCGTGGCCCCAACCGCAGATGCTGCGGTTGCAAGCCGCTTGCGCATCATTCATGCCGAATCCCCGCACCGAAACGGCACATCAATTTCGCCCCTCGGGGATACCATGATTCGATTCTTTCTAGAGGGACATCATGGAAAAAGACGACGCAACTCGCCTCGTTGAGCAGCTCAAAAGCACGGGACACCTGGACCGCCTTTTCATTGACGGTGAGTGGGTGCTGCCCGCGGGGCGCAACCGGGCCGGCGTCATCAACCCGTCGACTGAAGAAGAAATCGCGGAGATCGCGCTGGGCAATGCGCAGGATGTCGGCGCCGCGGTCGAGGCGGCGCGCCGGGCCTTCGCGGCCTGGTCCGTGAGTTCGCCGCAAAGCCGGGCCGCGCTTCTTGATCGCGTGCACAGCCTGATCCTGGAGCGGGCGGAGCTGTTTGCCCAGGTGATCTCGCTCGAGATGGGCGCCGCTATCGCCACGGCGCGCAGCGCCCAGGTGCCGAACGCGGCGGAGCACATCCGCGTGGCGCGCGACAGCGTGGGCAGCTATCCCTTCCTCACCCATCGCGGCGATACCGCCATCCTGCGCGAAGCCATCGGCGTGTGCGCGCTGATCACGCCCTGGAACTGGCCGCTCTACCAGATCACCGCCAAGGTCGGCCCTGCGCTGGCGGCGGGCTGCACCGTCGTGCTGAAGCCCAGCGAGCTCTCGCCGTTGAGCGCCCTGCTTTTCGCCGAGGTGGTGCATGACGCGGGCATTCCCGCGGGTGTTTTCAACCTGGTGAACGGCAGCGGCCCCGAGGTGGGCGCCGCCATGGCCACGCACCCCGACGTGGACATGGTGTCCATCACCGGCTCGACGCGGGCCGGCGTGCTGGTGGCGCAGGCCGCGGCCCCCACGGTCAAGCGCGTGGCGCAGGAGCTGGGCGGCAAGTCGCCCAACCTGATCCTGCCCGACGCGGATATGGCGCGTGCCGTTGCGGCCGGCGTGGCTTCGGGTTTTCGCAACGTAGGCCAGTCCTGCAGCGCACCGACGCGCATGATCGTGCCGCGCCAGCGCCTGGCGGAGGTGGAGCGCATCGCGAGCGAGGCAGCGGCCGCGCTGGTTGTGGGCGACCCGCGTTCACCGCAAACCACGCACGGCCCGGTCGCCAACCGCGCGCAGTTCAACCGTGTGCAGGAAATGATTGAGGCCGGTATCGCGGAAGGCGCGCGGCTCGTCTGCGGCGGCCCGGGCCGGCCGGAGGGCTTGAGTCGAGGCTTCTACTGCCGGCCGACGATTTTCTCCAACGTGCATACGCGGATGCGGATCGCGCAGGAAGAGATCTTCGGGCCGGTGCTGGCCATCATTCCTTATGACAGCGTGGACGAAGCGGTGGAGATTGCCAACGACACGGTGTACGGCCTGGGCGCCCACGTGCAGGGCCAGGATCTGGTAGCGGCGCGCGCGGTGGCGGCGCGCATCCGTTCCGGCCAGGTGCACATCAACAACCCGCCCTGGAGCCCGCATGCCCCCTTTGGCGGCTACAAGCGCTCGGGCAACGGGCGCGAGTATGGTGTGGAGGGCCTGCAGGAATACCTGGAGACCAAGGCCATCCTGGGCTGGCAGAGTGCAGCGGTCGTGCCGGGCTGAAGCAACGTTCGAAAATGACCAACAACATGCGCAACTACCCAACCCTCGAAGACATCCGGCAAGCCCGGGAGCGGCTGAAACCGCACATCCGGCACACGCCTTTGCTGCGCGCGGAAAAAATCGAGAAAGCCATTGGCTGCCAGCTCTACCTCAAACCTGAAACCCTGCAGATCACGGGCGCCTTCAAGATCCGGGGCGCGCTGAACAAGGCGCTGTCGCTCCCGAGGGAGGCGATCGCCAATGGCCTGATCGCAACGTCTTCGGGCAACCATGCCCAGGGGATCGCCTATGCCGCCAGGATGCTGGGCGTCAAGGCGATCATCGTGGTTCCGGTGACCACGCCCAAAATCAAGATCGAGAACACCCGGGCCATGGGCGCGGAAGTCATTCTTTTCGACGGCGACACAGCCGCCCGATGGAAAAGAGTGTGCGAGATGGCCGAAGAGAACAAGTACACGGCCGTTCATGGCTTCGAAGACCCCATGGTCATGGCCGGCCAGGGAACCATAGGCTGCGAGATCCTGGAAGACCTGGAGGATGTGGACACGGTCATCGTTCCGCTGGGCGGCGGCGGCCTGATTTCGGGCATCGCCACCGCCATCAAGGAAACCAAGCCGTCGGTGCGCGTCATAGGCGCGGAACCTGCCTTGACGCCCAAGTACTTTCAGAGCCGCATCAACCACGAACGCACGACGCTTCCCCTGAAAAACACCATCGCGGATGGCTTGCGGATCAGCGTTCCGGGTCAGAACCCCTTTCCCATCATCGAGAAGTATGTGGACGAGATCGTTCTGGTCGAAGACGAGCACATCGTCGCGGGCATGCGTGCACTGGCCAGGGACGCCAAGCTGATCGCCGAGCCCGCCGCTTCCATCGGCGTCGGGGCCTTGCTGGCCGGCGCCATCAAGCTCAGGCCGGGTGAGAAGGTCTGCACGGTGTTGACCGGCGGAAACTGGGACCTGTGCGACCTGGCCGAGGTCTACAAGGGCGGCGACTGAGCAAAGTCCGCAAAGGGCCGCGCAGCGGCCTTTTTCTCATGGGGTGCGGCAAACCGGAAGAACCCGAAGAAATTCAGAGGAACTCAGAGGAATTCGAAGAAGGTGCCGACCTTGCCCTCTATCGCATTGCGATAGATCTTCGCTGCTGTCGTGTTGTCCTGGATGGCCATGCCGGTGGAGTCGAAGATCGTGATTTCCTGGTCATTTTCTCGCCCCGGTTTCTTGCCCAGGAGGATCTCGCCGATTTCCGCATGGATGTCGCCCGGGGTCAGGATCTTCGCTTTGATGGGGTGCTGTGTTTCACCCTTCTCGACGCATTGCGCAATGGAGTCGACGACCACCTTCGCGCCCCTGAAGATCTCTGGCTCAAACTCCTGCTTGCCCGGCGCGTCGGCGCCTATGGCCACGATGTGGGTGCCGGGCTTCACCCAGGCGGCCTCCACCAGCGCCCCCTTGCCGCGCGTCGTGGTGACCAGGATATCGGCCTGTTCGACGGCCTCCTGCTTGGAGTTCGCAGCGATGACCGGGATGCCGAACTCGCTTTCAATGTCGGCCTTGTACCTGGCCAGCGTCTCGGGATGATGGTCCCATGCATGGATCTCTTCGATCTTCATCACCTCGCTGATGGCGCGTATCTGCATCCTGGCCTGGTTGCCGGTGCCGATGGAGGTGACCTTCCTCGCGTTTTTTCTCGCGAGCGCCTTGACGGAAACAGCGCCGCACGCGCCGGTCCGCAGGCCCGTGAGCAGGCTACCGTCCATCACACAGGCCAAAGCGCCGTTCCTGCCGTCGAACAGCAGCACAGTCCCCATGCCGTTGGGCACGCCGTATTGCTCCGGGTTGCCGGTGAAGCCGCCCGAGGACGCCTTCATGGAAATCATTTCATTGCCCTGGTTGTAGCCCAGCTTGAAATCAATCTCCCCTCGGTGGAAAGGCAGATCGATGCCGATATAAGGAGGCTGCATCACCTGGCCGCCGTTGAAGGCCTTGTAGGCCTCCTCCACCGTAGCAATGACTTCCTTCATGCGGATCAATTCGCCGACTTCTTTTTTGTTGAGCAACAGTGTTTTCATGGTGATCTTTCTTTCTCATTCTCTTTCTCTATTTCTGGTGACAAGTACAACATGAAGGGCCTGCACAAAGTCTTGTTTTCACACGGCCGCGGAACAGAAATCCCGGTATTCGGGGCGCCGCGCAGCACAGGCAGCCGGCCAGGCCGCCGAGGCCGGCCTTTGCGGGCAGGCGGACAGGCAGGCAGCGGCACGGCATGGCGGCCCCGGAGCAGAATCTCCTTCCCATCCACCCAGAACAGCATGGTCAATTGCAAGAGGGCTGCAATCCGGCAGCACCGGTTGCCCGCCCACCCCTACCATGGCAGCATGAACCTGCCGCTGACCCTGCACCGCGCCCAAGGCGCGGCAACGACCATGCCACCTACCCTGCCGCAACCCCTGCGCCTCCTGGAGACCTCACCCACCCCGCCGGCCAGCGCCGACGTGGTGGTGATAGGCGGCGGCATCATCGGCGCCTTTACCGCTTATTACTTGGCCCAGCGCGGGCTGAAGGTCGCCCTGATCGAAAAAGGCCGCATAGGCGCCGAGCAATCGAGCCGCAACTGGGGCTGGTGCCGCCAGCAGAACCGCGACGCCCGCGAACTGCCCATGGCCACCCGTAGCCTGGAACTCTGGGACCAGTTTGCCGCCGAGAGCGGCGAAGACACGGGCTTCAAGCGCTGCGGCCTGCTTTACCTTAGCGACGACGAGGCCCAGATTTCCACCTGGGCCAAGTGGCGCGAGTTTGCGATCACCACAGGCGTGACCACCCACATGCTGAGCGGCCGCGAAGCCTCCGAACGCGGGCAGGCGACGGGCCGCGCGTGGAAGGGCGGCGTCTTCTCGCCCAGCGACGGCACGGCCGACCCGGCCAAGGCGGCGCCCGCGGTGGCGGCAGCGATCATGAAACTCGGCGGCAGCGTCCACCAGAACTGCGCCGCGCGCGGCGTCGAGATGGAAGGCGGCCGGCTCAGCGGCGTCGTCACTGAAGCCGGCACAATCAAGACCCGCATCGCGGTGCTCGCGGGCGGCGCCTGGGCATCGTCCTTTTGCAACCAGCTCGGCGTGCAGTTTCCGGTCGCCACGATACGCCAGTCCATCGTGCGCCTGTCACCGGTTGCACAGGAACTGCCGGCAGCGCTGACCAGCCCGCGCGTCGCCATCACCCGGCGCCCCGACGGCCATTACGTGCTGGCCATCAGCGGCCGCGGACGCGCCGACCCCACGCCGCAGCTGCTGCGCTTCGCGCCGCACTTCATCCCCATGTTCGCCAAGCGCTGGCGCAACGTGTTTCCGGGCGGCCTGGAAGGCATACGCTGGGGCCACGAAACGCGCGCGCGATGGAAGCTGGACGCGCCCACCCCCATGGAGCGGGCACGCATCCTCGACCCCAAGCCGGACCCTGCCGGCGTGCGCGAAATCCACCGCCGCGCCGTCGACCTGTTGCCCGTGCTGCGTGAAGCCCGCATCGCCAACACCTGGGCGGGCTACATCGACAGCACGCCCGATGGCGTGCCGGGCATCGGAGAGCTGCCGCAGGTCCCCGGACTGATCCTGGCCGCGGGCTTCTCAGGACACGGCTTCGGCATAGGCCCCGGCGCGGGCCACCTGATCGCCGACCTGGTGTCCGGCGCCACGCCGATCTTTGATCCGGCGCCTTTTGACCCCGGGCGGTTCGACAAGTCGTCCTGGGGCAAGGTGGCGGAGTTCTAACACTGCGCCGCTGCCGCGGCGGCTGAAAGCGTGACCATGCAAAATTCCGGCAAGCCCCCGGATTGAAACGGATTCCACTTGCACCGCGGGCGAATGCGGCATTTCGAAAGGCGGCGAATTCATAGACTTGTATCCACCCCAACAGCGTGGATCTTCTATGACATTCAAACCCAAATTCATCAGCTTCGACTGCTACGGCACGCTCATCAACTTCGAGATGGGCCCCACCGCCCAGCGCCTGTTCAAGGACCGCGTGCCGGCCGGCCGCATGCCGGCCTTCCTCGACAGCTTCAGGGCCTACCGCCTCGACGAAGTATTGGGCGAGTGGAAGCCCTTCTTCAACGTGGTGGAGAACTCCATCTATCGTGCATGCAAGGCGCACGGCGTCGACTACCAACCGTCAGACGCCGTCGCGCTGTACGACGCCATTCCGACCTGGCAACCGCATTCCAATGTGGTCGAGGTGCTGGAAGCGATCGCGCCGCACGTACCGCTGGTGATCCTCTCGAACTCCATGGTCGACCTGATTCCGGCTAGCGTCGCGCATCTGAAGGCGAAGTTCCACGCGGTCTATACCGCCGAGGAAGCGCGTGCGTACAAGCCGCGCTTTCAGACCTTCGAATACATGTTCGACCAGCTCGGGTGCGCGCCTGACCAGATGATGCATGTCTCGTCAAGCTTTCGCTACGACCTGATGACGGCGTCCGACCTGGGCTTTATGGCCAAGGCCTTTATTGATCGCGGCCACGAGCCAACATCCGAAAGCTATGGCGTCAACCGGTTGACCGACGTCCGCCAGCTTCCCGGACTGCTCGGCTTATGACCCAGCTGAGCACCACCGCGCCCGACCTCGCGCCGGCGGAAGTGCAGGCCTTGCTGCGCCGCATCTACGGCGTCGAGGGCTCCATCCGGCCGCTGGCGGGCGAACGTGACCAGAACTGCCTGATGGAGACGCCGGAAGGCCGCCGCTACGTCTTCAAGATCAGCAACCCCTCCGAGCCGGCCTCGGTGGTCGATTTCCAGATCGCGGCGCTGGACCACATTGCCCGCGTTTCGCCGGAGCAGCCGGTGCCGCGCGTCGTGCGGACACTGCAAGGGCACACGCACGACACCATCGCGCTCGCTGAGGGTGTCCAGACACGCGTGCGCATGCTGAGCTACCTGGACGGCATCCAGATCCGCGAGACCGAACGCAGCGCCGCGCAGCGGCGCGCCATGGGCGCCGGGCTCGCGGGCTTGAACCGCGCCCTGCACGGTTTCGCGCATCCGGGCGCGGCGCACGACCTGCTGTGGAACGTCGCCACGGCACATCGCCTGACCGAACAGCTGGGCAGCCTCGTGAACGGCAAGCAGCGTGCGCTGGCCCAGACCTTCATGACGCGCTTCACGACACACGTGCTGCCGCGCCTGGCATCGCTGCGCTCCCAGGTGATCCACAACGACTACCACCTCTACAACGTGCTGGTCGCCCCCGACGACCAGGCGCGCATCGTGGGCATCATCGACTTCGGCGACATGGTGCACGCACCGCTGGTCGGCGAGGTGGCGACAGCCGCCGCCTTCCACATGGCCGGCTGCCCCGATCCCTTTGAGGGGCCGGCCCAGTTCGTGGCCGCCTATCACGCGGTGCTGCCGCTGAACGGCGCCGAACAGGAGGTTGTTGCCGATCTGCTGGCCACACGCCACCTCATCACGGCGCTGATCTCGGAATGGCGCGCCGCACGCTACCCCGAAAACCGCGCCTACATCATGCGGCACAACCCTGCGGCCTGGGAAGGCTTGTCCCAGATGGCCGATCTTTCCCGCAATACCGCACGCGACCGGCTGCTGGCCGGCATACACCTTGGAGCCACTCAATGAAAAGCATGAAAAGCACGATAGACCTCAACATGGTCAATGCCTATGTCCCCGGCCGCGCCGATGTGGACCCAGCCACCGCAGCGATGATTGAGCGCCGCGACGCCTTGCTCGGCCCGGCCTACCGCCTGATGTACGAGCGCCCGCTGCACATCGTGCGGGGCGAAGGCGCCTGGCTGATCGACCCGCAGGGGCGCCGCTACCTCGACGCCTACAACAACGTCACGTCGCTGGGGCATTGCCACCCTGCGGTGACTGAAGCGATCTGCCGGCAGGTGCAGACGCTGGCCACCAACACGCGCTACCTGCACGACACAATTCTTGAGCTGGCCGAACGCCTGCTGGCAAGCGTACCGGGGACCGAACTCGCCCACCTGATGCTGACCTGCACCGGCAGCGAGGCCAACGACCTCGCCTATCGCATCGCGAAGGTGCACACTGGCGGCACCGGCGTGATCGTGACCGACACCGCGTACCACGGCATCACCGATGCGGTGTCGAAGTTTTCGCCGTCGCTCGGTGTGAGTGTGGACCTCGGCGCGCATGTGCGCCTGGTGCCGGCTCCGCGCCTGTACCACGCCGAAGGCGCCGACCTTGCCGAACGCTTCACCCGCGATGTCGAGGCGGCGATCGCCGACCTGCGGCGCCATGGCATCAAACCGGCTGCGCTGATTGTCGATTCGCTGTTCACCAGCGACGGCATACTGCCCGGGCCGGCGGGCTTCCTGAAGGGCGCGGCGGATGCGATCAAGCGCGCGGGCGGCCTCTTCATTGCCGATGAAGTCCAGCCCGGCTTCGGCCGTACGGGCGAACACTTGTGGGGCTTCCAGCGCCATGGCCTGGTGCCAGACATCGTCACCATGGGCAAACCCATGGGTAACGGCCAGCCGATCGCGGGGCTGCTGGCCACCGCCGAGGTGCTGTCGGAATTCGGCAAGCACTCGCGTTACTTCAACACCTTCGCGGGCAATACCGTCTCCTGCGCGGCGGCGCTGGCGGTGCTGGACACGATAGAGAGGGATGGGTTGGTCCAGCATGCCGGCAAGGTGGGAAAGATCCTGCACGAGGGCATCGCCGCCCTGGCAAGCCGGCACGAGGCCATCGGTGACGTGCGCGGGGCCGGCCTGTTTGTCGGAGTCGAGCTCGTCTCTAACCGGGCATCGCGCGCGCCGGACCGCGAGCTGACGAGCCAGGTGGTCAACCGCATGCGCGACAAGGGCGTGCTGATCAGCGCCTGCGCGATGGGGCACAACGTACTCAAGATCCGCCCGCCCCTGGTGCTGTCGGCGGAGCAGGCCGGCCTGGTGATTCAGGCGCTGGACGAATCCCTGGCCGAAGCGCGCACGGCCTAGCGGCCGTCAGCATCCGGCGCTACCATCCGGGCATGTCCGACGCAATGTCTCTCGACCGCTTCGACCTCAAGATCCTCGCGCACCTGGAGCGCGAGGGGCGCTGCTCGAATGTCGAGCTGGCTGAAGCCGTCGGCCTCAGCCAGAGCCCCTGCCTGGTGCGCACAAAACGGCTGCAGCAGATCGGCGTGATTCGCGGCTACGGCGCCGACATCGCGCTGGAGAAGCTGGGCAATTGTGTGGTGGTTTTTTCCGAGGTGACGATCAGCAGCCACCGCCCTTCGGACTTTCGCAAGTTCGAGCAGGCCGTGGACCGGCACAGCGAAATCGTCGAGTGGTACAACGTGAGCGGCGGCTACGACTACCTGCTGAAAATCGTGGCGCCGAATGTCGCCCATTTCCAGGCGCTGATGGAGCGCCTGCTGCAGGACGATATCGGCATCGGGAAATTCACGAGCCGCATCGTGCTGCGCCAGTCATCGCGCAAGCGAACGCATCCGCTCAATCTCATCGCGGCGCAGCTGGAAAGAAGCTGAGGCGGCGCCCTCAAGCCTTCGGCCTGAACCCCAGCGCCAGCCGCGCACCCGCCCCGACCATCACCCCCGCAGCCCAGAAGACACCCGCCGCGCCTATGAGCGAGCCGGCCAGGCCCGACACCATCGGGATCCCCACGCTGGACATATTGATCACGATCACCCGCAGCGCGACCGCTTCACCGTAGCGGTGCTCGGGCGACAGCTGGTGCAGCAGGCTCAGCACCATGGGAAGCGTACTGCCCAGGCTGAAACCCAGCAGCGCCGAGCACACGCCCATGGCAAGCGGCGCCTGCACCAGCGGATACACACCGAACAGGAGGGCCGTCACAAGCATCGCGCCGAACAGGATTGCCCATTCGCGCAGTTGCGCCGCCACCAGCGGCGTCAGCAGGCGCACGGCCGCGGCAGCGATGCCGAAGGCGCCGAGGATGCTGCCGATGACGGATGCCGACAAGCCCCGTTCGTGCCCCAGCACCGGCACCAGGAAGGTGTGAACGTCCCAGCACGCCGACAGCAGGCCGGTGACGATGAGCAGCCTGCGCAGCCCCGGCTCACACCACAGGCTCCAGGCGCCGGCCCCGCGGCCGGCCACTGCAGGCGCGGCAGGCACGGGATCGGCCGCGCCTCGCAGCGACAGCCAGCTGACCAGCGGCAGCGCGGCCATTGCCAGGAAGGCTGCACGAAAACCAGCGCTGTCTATCATCACGCCGGCCAGGACCGGGCCCAGGAAATTGGACAAGGCCAGGCCGATCGCCAGGCATGAGAACGCCTGCCTCAGTGCGGCGGGCTCGCTCACGACACGCGCCATGTGGCGCTGCATCGCGATGATCGCGACCCCGCCCGCGCCGCCGGTGAGGAAAGCGCCCACGCACAGCACGGGGAACACCGGCCACGCGGCCGCCAGCCCGCCGCCCCCCACGGCCACCACCACCGCGGCCGTGACCGGCCGCTTCAGCCCATGGCGCTCGCAGTAGCGGCCCGCGGGCAGCGCGAGGAAGACCTGGGCCAGGGCGAAGAGGGCGATCAGCAAGCCTACCGCCGCCTCGCCATAACCCAGGCGCAGCGCCTGCAGCGGCGCGGCCATGCGGGTGCCTGTGAAACAGGCATTGAGGAAAAGCTGGGCCAGCACCAGCCGGGCCAGCTCGCCGCCCTGGCCCTGGAACCGGGCTCGCAAGGACTCAGGCATCAGATGGAAAGGTCGTGAGCGCGGCCGTCAGGCCTGTTTGCTGGCAATGGCACTCACGCCTCAAGCCAGACGTTCTCGGCAAAGTTGTAGCCCATCAAGCCGCCCAGCGGAATCGGCGACAGGCCCTTGAGCTTTTTGCTGTGCCCGTCGATGCTGGACATGAAGAAGGGGATGCCGATGCCGCTGTCTTCGCGGATCATGACCTGCATGTCGGCGTACATCTTTGCGCGCTTGGCCTGGTCGGGTTGGGCCCGCGCGGCCAGCAGCAACTGGTCGAATTTCGGGTTCTTCCAGGCCGACTCATTCCACGGCGCATCGGACTTGAAGAACTGCGTGAACAGCAGGTCGGCCGAGGGCCGGGGGTTGATGTTGCCGAAGCCCACCGGGTGCTTCATCCAGTGCTGCGACCAGTAGCCGTCGGCGGGCATGCGGCGCACGTCCAGGTTCAGGCCGATCTGGCGCGCCTCGTGCTGCATCACCAGCGCCATCTCCGCCGAGTTGCTGGCCGCGGGAGACACCACCACCGGGATGGCGGCGCTGCCGAGGTTGGCCTTTTGCAAATGCCATTTGGCTTTTTCGGGGTCGTAGGCCCGCTGCTTGAGCCCTTTGAAGTAGAACCGGTCGCTGGGGTGTATGGGCTGGTCGTTGGCCACCTCGCCGTAGCCCAGCAGGATGGATTTGACCATCTGCTCGCGGTTGACCAGGTGCTTCATGGCCAGCACGAAGTCAGGGTTGGCGCCGGGCGCGCTGTCGCGGCGCATGATGAGATCGGTGTACAGGCCGGCCTTGGTCTCGAAGATTGCGTGCTTGGCGCTGCCCTTGATGCGCTCCACCGAACGCGGGTTGATGGCCATGGTCAGGTCGATCTCGCCGGTCAGCAGCGCGTTCACGCGCGCGGCCTCGTCGCCTATGCCTACATACTCGATCTCGTCCAGGTAGGGGCGGTTGGGCTTCCAGTAGTTTTCGTTGCGCACGGCCAGCGAGCGCACGCCCGGCTTGAAATCCTTGAGCTTGTAGGGGCCCGTGCCGACGCCGGCCATGTGCGCGTTCACGTCGGAGACGCCGTCGCGCAGGATATGGAAGTGCCAGGTGCCGAGGATGGCCGGCAGGTCGGCATTGGGCGCCGCCAGGCGGAAGGTCACTTCGTGCGGGCCGGTGGCCTTGACCTCTTCGATCTGTTCGGCCAGCACCTTGGCCTTGGAGCCGGTCCCCGGCTCCTTGTGGCGCATGATGGAGAACACCACGTCGGCCGGAGTGAAAGGCTTGCCGTCATGGAAAGTCACATCCTTGCGCAGCTTGAACACCCAGGTCTTGGCATCCTTGGTGCTGAACTCCTCGGCCAGCGCAGGCTGGGGCGTGAGGCTGCCGTCCAGCGAGGTCAGCCCGTTGTAGAACATGCAACTGCGGATGTAGTCAGTGTGGTTGGAACACTTGGCCGGGTCCAGCGTGTCGCTGAGCGCGACGGTGGCGCCGGCCACCTTGATGCGCCCGCCCCTGCGCGGGGTCTGTGCTTGCGGCTTGGCCGCGGTGGCCAGCGGGGCGATGCCGCCGGCGGCCAGCAGGGCCAGCACGTCCCGGCGGCTGGCATTGAGTTCGTGGAAATGGCTCATTGTTTGTCTCTTGTCTCTTTCGTTTCTTTTGTTTCTTTTGTTTCTGGGTTGTGATTGACAGGTCGCTTGAGGAAAACCCAGGCGAACCTGCCCCGGGGCGAAGTTGCCCAGGTGAAATTGCCGCAGGCGAGTTGCCTTAGGCGAACTTGTTTTTGACCGTGTAGTACAGGCCCACGGCGGGCAGGAACCACGGTGTGCCGAAGTGGCCGGGGATGGCCGGCCAGGGGTTGTCGCGCCAGGGGTTGGCCGCCACGTCGCCGGCCATCACGCGCGCCATGCATTCGCCCATGTGCACCGACATCTGCGTGCCGTGGCCGCTGTAGCCCATGGAGTAATACAGGCCTTCGGTTTCGCCGGCATGCGGCAGGCGGTCTTGCGTCATGTCGACGATGCCGCCCCAGCAGTAGTCGACGCGTGTATTGCGCAGCTGCGGGAACATCGCCACCATCTGCTCGCGCAAGATGTGGCCGCTCTTGGCGTCAGAACGCGGGCTGGACAGCGCGAAGCGCGCGCGCCCGCCGAACACCAGCCGGTTGTCGGGCGTGAGGCGAAAGTAGTTGTGCAGCGTGTCGGTGGTGGTGTAGGTGCGCCGCCGCGGCAGCAAGGCCTGCACCACGGAAGCCTCCAGCGGCTCGGTCACGATGATGAAGCTGCCGATGGGCACGATGCGGCGCCGCCAGTAAGAGAAACTGGAGAACGCGCCGTGGCGTGTAGCACCGGTGGCCACCAGCACCTGGTCGGCGTCTATGCTGCCGCGCGCCGTGTGCACGCGGTGCGCGTGGCCGTGCAGGCGCTGCAGCCGCTGCACCGGCGCGTGGTCGTAAATCTGCGCACCGCGCCTGGCCGCTGCTTCGGCCAGGCCGCGGCCGAACTGGCCCATGTGCATCTGCGCGCTTTTCTTGAACAGCAGGCCGCCCGCAAAACGGTCGCAGCCGACTTCTTCACGGATGCGCTGCGGCGGCACCAGTTCCACTTCTGAATCCGCTTCGCGGCGCAGGCGCTCGAAGCTCTGCGCCAGGGCCTCGTAGTGTGCTGGCTTCCCGGCAATCTTGAGCTTGCCGCGGCGATGGAAGTCGCAGGCAATCTCCTCTTCGCGCACGATGCGCTCCACGGTGTCCACCGCGTCGTCATACGCGCGGTACCAGGCGGCGGCGCGCTCAACACCCACGCGCGCGGCGACGGTGGCGTAGTCCACGGCCAGGCCGTTGTTCACGTGGCCGCCGTTGCGGCCGGAGGCTTCGGCCGCAACGCCCGCGGCCTCCAGCACCACCACCTGGGCGCCGCGCATGGCCAGCGTGCGGGCCGCCGACAGGCCGGTGAAACCACCGCCCACCACGACCACATCGGCCTTGGCAGGCAGCGGATCGCTGCGGCCTTCGAAAGGGGCCGCGCTGTCGGTCCAGAAAGATTCGAGCTTCATGATGCTTGAGGGAGAGGTAAAGGGTGCGAAGGCGCGCTCATGCGCTGCCGTAAATGATCCAGATTTTGCGCGTGGTCTCGATGCAGCGCCACTGGCCGACCCAGTCCGGCTTCATGACGAAGGCGTCGCCCGCTTGCACGCGGTAGGTCTTGCCGCCGTCCTCGGTCAGCTCCGACACGCCCGAGAGGATGTAGCAAAACTCCCATACGCCACCTTTAATGGAGCGCAGCGTGCCGGGCGTGGTCTGCCACACGCCGGTGCGCACCTTGGCATCGGGCGACTGGTCCACGTCCCAATTGGTGAAGCGCGGGTCGCCGGCCAGGAGCTTCTCGGGCAGCGGCAGGCTCTCGCGGCCTTCGCCCAGTTCATCCAGTTTGAAGAAAGTCAGGTTGCTCACTTTGTCTTTTCCTTTCAGGTTACAGGCCAACCAGCGCCGGCAGGCCGCTGATGTCGCGGATTTCGGCGTGGGTGTAGAGCTCGTTGGGCTTGGGCTCATGGCCGCGGTTGACGAACACCTTGTTCTTGATGCCCATGTCCTGGGCCGACATCAGGTCGTAGCGCGGGCTGGAGGACACATGCAAAATGTCGTCCGGCGAGCAGCCGAGCTGGTCGAACATGTACTCAAAGGCCTGCAGGCGCGGCTTGTAGGCGCCGGCGTCCTGCGCCGTGTAGACCTTGTGAAAGGGCGCTTCAAGCTTGCGCACATTGCTGTGGATCTGCTCGTTCATGGCGTTGGACAGGATCACCAGCGGGATCTTGTTGCCCACGCGCGTGAGGGGCTCGGGCACGTCGGCATGCGGGCCCCAGGTGGGAACGGCGTCGTAGAACTTCTGGCCGTCCTCGTCGCGGTAGGGAACGCCGTGGCGCTTGCACACGCGCTGCCATGCGGACTTCAGCACCTGGTCATAGGGCTTCCAGTCGCCCATCACCTCGTCGAACCGGTAGGCGCTGAAGTCCTTGATGAATTGCGGCATGCGCTCGGCGGGCAACTGGTGGCCGACGATGCCGTACGCCACCTCGTGCATGCGAAAGTTGGTGAGCGTGCCGTAGCAGTCGAAAGTGATGTACTTGGGACGAAAGATCATGGTTTGCCTCGTTGGATGGTTGTGACGGTTGTGACGGTTGTGACGGTTGCGACAGTGGTGAAGAAGAAAGGATTAAGGCGGCGGTTCAATACAGGAGCAATCGTAGGCAGCATTCGCCGCAGTTGTTGCGGTTCTGCGCGGCGCGGCCGCAGTATTCATCCGCAGTGCCGCGGGCCCAAGGCGCTTTGTGCCGTTGTTCGGGTGGCTGTGCCCGGCGCCAAGATCGTACAAGCCGCAAGCCGTGGCGCCGAGCATCATCGTCCCCAAAACCGCTATTGACGTCTTGAAGGGAAGCCCTATGTCCGATCACATGTTCAATCCACAGGCCGCGCTTGCGGCGGTGGGCCGCCCCCTGCCCGACGGTGTGTCTCTGCGCCGCCTGACGGCGGACGACCTGGAGGCGGCGCAGGCGCTGTCACGCGAGTTCCAGTGGCCGCACCGGCTGGAGGACTGGCAGTTCGGACTGGCGCACGGCCAGGGCGTGGCCGCGGTGCGCGACGGTGAACTGGTAGGCACGGCCGTGCATTGGGCCTGGGGCAAGCAGTGCGCGAGCGTGGGCCTGGTGGTGGTTGCGCCGCGCATGCAGGGGCAGCGCGTGGGCCAGCACCTGATGCATGCGGTGACGGCCGGGCTGGAGGGGCGCACCGTGCTGCTGCACGCCACGCCCGAAGGCCGTGGTTTGTACGAACGCATGGGCTTTGCCATCACGGGTGAGATCCGGCAGCACCAGGGCCTGGCCGCGCCGGCCCAGCTGGTGGCCTTGCCGCAGGGCATGCGGCTGCGCCCCCTGGGTCGCAACGATGCGAAGGCACTGATCGCGCTCGACGCGCGGGCCGCCGGCATGCCGCGCGAAGCGATGCTGCGCCAGCTGCTGTCCGACGCCGAGGCCGTGGTGCTGGCGCGCGACGGCGAAGCCGTGGGCTTTTCCATCGTGCGGCGCTTTGGGCGCGGCCATGCCATAGGCCCCGTGGTGGCGCCCGATATCACGGGGGCGCAGGCCCTCATAGGCCACTGGTGCAGCCACTACGCCGGCAAGTTCCTGCGCATCGACGTCGATGCCGCCAGCGGGCTGCCCGAATGGCTGGAAGCGCAGGGCCTGCCCCGCGTGGACACAGTGACGACCATGGTGCGCGGCGGGCCGCTGGAGCGAGGGCCGGCCCTGGGCGGCTGGGCACTCGTCAATCAGGCGATGGGCTAGGGGAAATGGTTCCCCCCCGTTCAGGCTCACTTCGTGTAGCCTGCTCCCCCCTCAGGGGGCGCACTCTGCGGCCCGGCAAAGCCGGTTCCGCGCGTGCACTTGCATTACACATTGGCCATCACGCATCGCGGGCGATGTGCCGCCTCCTGGAAAACTAAAAGATGGCGTTTTTGTACAAAGGCCCCGCGCAGCGCGGGGCGGTGTGGGCTGAGGAATTTGCGCGCAGGATGCCGCAGCTGCCGTTTCTGACCTGGCCCGAGATCGGGGATCCGGCGCAAGTGCGCTTTCTCGCGGCCTGGGAGCCGCCGCCGCGCATCAACGAAACGCTTCCCAGCCTGGAGATTCTGTTCTCGGTAGGGGCTGGCGTGGACCAGTTCGATTTTTCGACGCTGCCGCCCGAGCTCACTGTTGTGCGCATGGTGGAGCCGGGCCTGACAGCCTGCATGTGCGAATACGTCAGTTGGGCCGCGCTCTCGCTGCACCGCGAGATGCCGCTGTACCTGGACCAGCAACGGCGCAGCCAATGGAAAGATCACCCTGTGCGGCCGGCTTCCACGCGGCGCGTGGGCGTGATGGGCATGGGCATGCTGGGACGCGCGGCGCTTGCGCAGCTGCGCATGCTGGGCTTTGACTGCGCGGGCTGGAACCGCTCTCGCCGCAGCGAGCCGGGCGTGCGCTGCTATGCCGGCGAAGCAGAGTTGGACGAGTTCCTGGCGCGCACCGACATTTTGGTGTGCATGCTGCCGCTGACGCCTGAGACACGCGGCATCCTCGGCCGGCGTGTGTTCGACGCGCTGCCGCAAGGCGCCTGCCTGGTCAACGCCGCGCGCGGCGGCCACCTGGTGGAGGCCGACCTGCTGGCCGCGCTGGGCAGCGGGCAACTCTCGGCAGCGGTCCTCGATGTCTGCGAGCCCGAGCCGCCAGTAGAGGGCCATCCCTTCTGGGCCCATCCGCGCATCTGGCTCACGCCCCACATCGCCAGCGCGACGCAGGCCCAGACCGCGGCAGAAGCGCTGCTGGACAACCTGCGGCGCTACGAGGCCGGCCTGCCACTTGAAGGGCTGGTGGACCGCTCGCGCGGGTACTAAAGCGGCGATCTCCGGCCTTGAGCTCTGGCCCTGGGGGGCCGCAGAATCTTCTACCGTCCGCGTGCGAACAACAGCATGGTCGTGCGCACCAACGGGGGGCAAGCCGCAGCACCCGCTGCGCACTCGGGCCTAAGCTTGTCCCCATGATGTCCACCAAAACCCTTACCCTCGATTCCTCGCTGGTGGCGCTTGACCGCGCTCACCTGATCCACCCCGTGGCCAACTGGCGCGGCCATGAGCAGCGCGGCGCCACGGTGCTGCGCTCCGGCAAAGGCGCGTGGCTGCGCGACGCCGACGGCCGCGAACTGCTCGATGCATTCGCGGGCCTGTGGTGCGTCAACATCGGCTACGGCCACGAGAGCGTCGTGGAAGCCGCCGCGCGCCAGATGCGCGAGCTGCCTTACGCAACCGGCTATTTCAGCTACGCGAGCGAGCCGGCGATTCGCCTGGCCGCCAAGCTGGTGGAGATCGCACCGCCCGGGCTGCAGCATGTGTACCTCACACTCGGCGGCTCCGAGGCGGTCGATGCGGCCGTGCGCCTCATCGTGCAGTACTACAACAGCACGGGCCGGCCGAGCAAGAAACACTTCATCGCGCTGGAGCGCGGCTACCATGGCTCGTCGTCCACTGGCGCGGGCCTGACGGCGCTGCCTGCCTTCCACCGCGGCTTTGACCTGCCGCGCCCTGAGCAACACTACATCCCCTCGCCCTACCCTTACCGCAGCCCCGTGGGCAACGATCCGCAAGCGCTGATCGCGGCGTCGGTGGCCGCCTTGCGCGAGAAGGTGAACACGCTGGGCGCGGAGAATGTCGCGGCTTTCTTCTGCGAACCCATCCAGGGATCGGGCGGCGTGATCGTGCCGCCTGTGGGCTGGCTCAAGGCCATGCACCAGGCCTGCCGCGAACTGGACATCCTCTTCGTGGCCGACGAGGTGATCACCGGCTTCGGCCGCACCGGCCCGATGTTCGCCTGCGATGCCGAGGGCGTGTCGCCGGACCTGATGACGGTGGCCAAGGGGCTGACCTCGGGCTACGCGCCCATGGGTGCGCTGCTGATGTCCGAGCGCGTGTACGCCGGCATCGCCGACGGCACGCCGGCCGGCGCCCTGGTGGGCCACGGCGCCACTTATTCCGCCCACCCCGTGAGCGCCGCCGTGGCGCTGGAAGTCATACGGCTTTATGAGGAAGGCGGCATCCTCGCCAACGGCCAGCGCGTCGCGACCCATTTCGAGGCGGGATTGCGCGCCATGCTGCGCCATCCGCTGGTGGGCGATGCACGCTCGCGCGGGCTGCTGGGCGCACTGGAACTGGTGAGCGACAAATACACCAAGGCCAGTTTCGACCCGGCGCTGAAACTGCCCGACCGCATCGCCAAGGCGGCGTATGAGAACGGCCTGATCTTCCGCGCTTTCGGCGACAACATCCTGGGTTTTGCGCCGGCCTTGTGCTTCACGCCCCTGGAATTTGAGGAAATGTTCGACCGGCTGAACCGCACGCTGGACACCGTGCTGGAGCAGCCCGACGTGCGGCGCGCACTGGCTTGACCCGATTGACTTGGGCGCGGAACTTGCATAAAAGGGGTTAACGATGAACACCTCCACCGGCAACCCCAAACTAGACCGCCTCGACCTGCGAATCCTCTGCCATTTGCAGAAAAACGGCCGCGCCTCCAACGTTGAAATCGCCGACGCCGTCGGCCTCTCGCCCAGCCCCTGCCTGGTGCGCGTGAAGCGGCTGGAGCAGGCCGGTTATATCGGCGGCTACGGCGCGCAGATCCGGCTCGAAAAGCTGGGCGACACGCTGCTGGTGTTCACCGAAGTCACGCTGCAAGACCACAAGCGCGAAGACTTCGTCAAGTTCGAGATGAGCATACGCCCCATCGACGAGATCGTGGAATGCCACCTGGTCAGCGGCGGCTACGACTATTTGCTGAAGTTCGTCACGCGCGGCGTGAACCACTACCAGGAGATCGTCGAGGGCCTGCTCGAGGCCAACATCGGCATCGAAAAATACTTCAGCTACATCGTGATCAAGACGCCCTTCGTCAAGAACTACTACCCGATCGAGCAGCTGATGCAGCCGCACGCCTGAGCGGCTGCGGGCGGCTGCGCGAGGCGGCAGCCAGTTTTTCTGGGCCGCAGCTTTTGCTGAAGCCCGCCCTGATTCAACATTTGCTGCTGCGCCGGCGCCCGTATCCGGTGCCATCTCCGGTGGGGCCGGCCTACGCTTGGTAGCATGAACCCACCTCCCCGCATTCCGGCGCCAGCCCGTTCGGCGGCAGCGATCCAGCGTGTGCAGCGGCACATCAACGAGAACCTGAACCAGGCGCTGTCGCTGTCGGAGCTGGCCGATCTTGCCGGGCTCAGCATCTGGCGTTTTGCCACCGTGTTCCGCGAACAGGTGGGTGTTTCCCCGCACCGCTACATCTGCCGGCTGCGCCTGGCGCGCGCACAGGCGCTGATGCGGCAGGGCATGCCGGTCGCCAGCGCGGCCAGCGAGGCGGGTTTTTATGACCAGAGCCATCTCTCGCGCCACTTCAAGACCGTGTTCGGCATGACGCCGGGGCAATACCTCATGGCCGCGGGCCAGCCGCGCACGGCATGCTGAGCCCTGCCACGACGCAGGAGATCGCGGACCTGCTGCCCGACCTCGTCGCGCTGCGGCAAGACCTGCACGCGCACCCCGAGCTGGCCTTCAAGGAACACCGCACGGCCGGCATCGTCGCCGCGGCCCTGCGCGAGCTCGGGCTGGAGGTGCATGAAGGTATAGGCGGCACCGGCGTCGTCGGCGTGCTGCGCGCCGGCAACGGGCAGCGCAGCGTGGGGCTGCGCGCCGACATGGATGCGCTGCCGATGCTTGAACAAGGCGAGCGGCCCTACGTCAGCCGCTTCCCCGGCGTGCACCACGGCTGCGGGCACGACGGGCACACCGCCATGCTGCTGGGCGCCGCACGCCACCTGGCGCGCACGCGGCGCTTTAACGGAACTATCAACTTCATCTTCCAGCCGGCCGAAGAAGGCCGCGGCGGCGCACGCGTGATGGTCGATGAAGGACTCTTTGATCGCTTCCCCTGCGACAGCGTCTACGCCCTGCACAACTGGCCCGAGCTGCCGGCCGGCACGGCCCAGACGCGGCCGGGCGCCATCATGGCGGCGGCGGACCGCTTCGACATCGTCGTTCGCGGCAAGGGCGGCCACGCGGCCCAGCCTCACCGCACGCCCGACGCGGTGCTGGCGGCCAGCGAACTGGTCTGCCAGCTGCACACCATCACCTCGCGCCGCATTCCACCGACCGAGAACGCCGTGCTCTCGGTCACCCGCATCAGCGGCGGCCAGTCGCACAACGTGTTGCCCTCCGCCGTCGAACTCACCGGCACCGTGCGCAGCTTTGACGCAGGCGTGCAGGACACGATAGAGGCCGCCATCCGGCAGATCGCCCAGGGCGTGGCCCAGGCCACCGGCACCCGCATCGACGTGGAGTACGTGCGCTACTACCCGGCCACCATCAACACGCCGATCGAAGCGGCACTGGCCCTGCGCGCCGCCGAAGCCGCAGGCCTGCAGGCGTCGATGGCGCCCTCGGCGGCGTTCACGTCGGAAGATTTCGCCTTCATGCTCAAGGCCAGGCCCGGCGCCTACCTCTGGCTGGGCCAGGGCGCCGCCTCGCGGCCCGAAAGCAGCGCGCCGCCCTTGCATCACCCCAGCTATGACTTCAATGATGCGGTGCTGCCGCTGGGCATCGCGTGGTTTGCCCAGGTGGCCAGCCTTGCGCTTGCGGGTTGAGGGCTGAGAGCTGAGGGTTGGTCCGCGGAGTCGTTCGGCTGCGGACGACAACCCACGCACGGCGACTTGTACCGACCGTCCCAGGAACCGATCAGCTTCGCCGGAACCTGATTAATTCCAGCCGCTGGGTCTGAAAGGCACGGCGGCCGCAGTGGCCAGCAACACTTCACTGGCTTCCCCATCCAGGGCCACCGGGCAGTGTTCAACGCCGTGCGGCACGACGATGAACTCGCCCTGCTCGACAAGCTCTTCCCGGTCGCGAAACTTCATGAGAAGGCGTCCTCGATGCACAAAGAACAGCTCATCGTCGTGCTGATGAAACGACCAGCCGGAGGGCCCATTCAACTTTGCGACCTTGAGCTGCATGGTGTTGACCTGTCCTTCCCCTTTGGGCGCCTCAGCCGCGTGAGGCCCCCCAAATGTGGTTAAGAGATTCTGCTTGTGGATCGGCGAAAGGTGCTTGTTCAGGGCAGCGACGTCGCGAATGATCGCCGTGAGCTGGCTTGAGACGTCAGTCCCATCGGCAGGGTATTTGCCATCCAGCGCCGCGGTCCCAATCGTGAAGCCGGCAGCCCCGGCACCCTGGACGATGGCAATTCGTTCGGGGGTAGCGATTGAGCCCGCAACGTAGACAGGTTTGGAGACTGCCGTGCAGACGGCCCTCATCAACTCGGGCACGTTCTCCGCCGAACGGTACGCCAGCAGGTCCAGGCCATGAACGCCATCGCGCCCTGCGATCGCCTTGGCACTTTCGACAATTTCCTCGATGGTGCCTTCCAGCACGCTCGGGTGGCCGGTGATGCGGCCGGCAAACGGGAAGTACCGGATGCCGGTTTTTTGGATGATCGGCAGCACATCGTCAACCCGCGTGCCTCCAAGAAGAATGTCGACGCCGATCTCGACCGCCGCCTTTGCAGACACGATTTCACTTTCGCGGTCCAGCGATACGACCTCCAGGTAAGAGGTCGCACCGCCCGCCTTGATGGCCGAATTGAGGCCTTTGAGCTGCTCGATCGGCAGGCCAATGTCCTTGAACCCGATGTGGCGCACGCCAAGGCTCAGCGCCGTCTGGAGTTGCTGGGATGCGTCCGAGACCGTACGGTCATTGCGCGTGAGCATAAAGATGAAACGAAGTCCCATGATGGTTTTCTTTCAAAGTTGGTTGGTCGTGGTTTGCGCGGCTACAAGGCGCTTTGCGTAGGCAAGCGCTGTTTCCAGGCTGGCGTGGTCTGCGACCCCAAGGCCTGCGATGTCGAATGCCGTGCCGTGATCCGGGCTGGTGCGCACGAACGGCAGGCCCAGTGTGATGTTCACCCCTTTTTCAAGGCCGAGATACTTCACCGGGATCAGGCCTTGATCGTGGTACTGAGCCACCACGACGTCGAACCGGCCCTTGCGCGCCTGCATATACACGGTGTCGCCCGGATGGGGGCCGCTGGCATCGATGCCCTCTTCTCTGGCCGCCTCAATGGCGGGCCGAATGATCCTGATCTCCTCATCTCCGAAGAGACCACCTTCACCGGCATGCGGGTTGAGGCCCGCAACGGCAATACGCGGGGTCGCTATGCCCAGCGCCTTGCCGCCCTCGTGTGCAAGCCGGATGGCGGACATCTGAGCGGCGAAATCAGCTTGCTCGATCGCTTTGCGCAATGACGTGTGGATCGTGACAAGCACTGTACGAATGTCGTCGTTGGCCAGCATCATCGCGACACGCGTAGCACCACCGTATTCGGCCAGGATTTCCGTATGGCCGGGATAGCGAATTCCGGCCGTGCCCATCGCCTCCTTGTTGATCGGCGCGGTGACGATACCGCTTACTTCTCCGGACCTGGCTGCCCTGATCGCTGAAACGATCGCATCGAAGGCCGCCTGTCCGGAAATCGCGCTGATTTTTCCGATCGGTGGAGGCTCAATGATCCGGGTGGCTTCAATGACTTCAATCGTCCCCGGCTGGAATTGAGCGGCACCGGGTGCGTCGATGCGCCGCACCTCGATGTTCAAGCTCAGCCGGCGCACGGCATCCAGCATGACCACATGGCTGCCGAACACGACGACGCGCTCGCCGCCCTTCGCAAGTACCTTGGCCACGATCTCCGGCCCAATACCGGAGGCGTCGCCCATCGTGAGCGCAAGCGGGGGAGAAATGTTCTTCATCGTCATTCTTTCTGCAAGGGTTGATCGGCTCCACGCAGGCGCGCGACAGCGCGCTCCAGTGCGTCGTCACCGCCAAAGCCACCGGCCTTCATGGCGAGCAGGAGCGGGCGTCCATCGCCCAGCCTGGCGTGACCGATTGGAAATCCGGGATCGAGCTCTTCCAGAATCTCGAACTCGCGGACATTGAGGAGGTCGAGGATCGCTTCCATCGTGTCGCCACCCGTGGCGATCAATGCGCCGAAGCGTGGGTTTTGAAACGCTCGCACTGCGTCTTCTGCGATGCGGCGCAACACGACGGCCGGGTCGCGCTCGCGGGTTCCCGGTCCGCGCAGCAGCGTGACGCCCCGCGCCTCCTGAAGCTGATCGGCCTGCCGGTGACTGCGCGGATTCGCGCTTCCAATAACGACCAGGACATCGTTGCTGATGCCGCCCCTCAACGGCGGCAGGGTCTTCGCCGGCACAAAGCGCCGCGCCAGGGCAGCGGCCATCCCAGGAGAGCCCACCCACAGAACCGACTCTGGATCCTGGATGGAGGCAATCTGCGAATCGAGTTCCTCCTGCGTCATCGCGTCGAGCAGCGTGACATTTATGATGGAGTCCGGGATCAAATCGGCCAGTGCGGAATGCCGTGCGGGATGCACAGGATCGTTGCCGTACACACTCTCCGAGACCGGGATGCCGTCAACGTACTGGATGCCCTTCACCGTCGTGCGCCCCGCTTGAGGGAAGGCCGGCGCAAACACCAGTGATTTGCGGCCGCTGGCCGCAAAGCATGCGTCAAGCTCCTGCGTGATGTGGCCGCGCAGGGTGGAATCCACCGTTTTGTAAAGCACGGCCTGGCTGGAAAGCTGGGCGGTCAATTGAGCCACCCTCTCGGATGCTTGCGACGCAGTCGCAGAGCGTGAACCGCTGTCGACAGCGACGACCGCCGCGGCTTGGCGCGGAAGCTGGCCCCGTCCAATCGATGCGCTTAAACCCCGGGCGACAAAAGGTGCAGCGCCATCTGCCGCACTGGTGAGGTCATCGGCGAGAACTGCAATACGTGGCGGATCATTGGTGCGCATATATCAATTATCAGAAGCTTGCCGATCTACGAAAAGCGATAGTTTTTGACGTAAACCGGTGATACATTGTCACCAATGAATCGATCTGACATCCCTTCGCTCGATGACCTGCGGGCTTTCGAAGCCACGGCGCGGCTGGGCTCGGTCCGGCTTGCGGCTGACTCGCTTGCGCTGACGCACGGCGCCGTCAGTCGCCGTATCACCAAGCTTGCCAATGACATCGGGGTCAGCCTGTTTGAAAAAAGCGGGCGAGGCCTGCGGCTGACACCGGCCGGCGAGACGCTCAACCTCACCCTCGGCCGGTTCTTCGGCGAGTTGGCCGCCACGGTGCAAAGCCTGCGTGTTGCCAGCGCCGAGAAGACGGCCCTCGTGCTCTCCTGCGAGCCTTCAGTTGCCATGCGTTGGCTCATCCCGCGCCTGGAGGGTTTCCAGATAGCGCATCCGGACATTGCCCTGCACCTCTCCGTAGGCGGGGGTCCCGTGGACTTTCGCAGGAACCAGGTCAATCTCGCTGTCCGGCGACTGGACTTCGCTGTGCCCGAGACCTGGAACGTACTGAACCTGTTCCCCGAAAAGGTGGGGCCCGTCATGAGGCCGGACCAGGTGCCGGGGTTCGAACACGGTGACTATCTCGCCCTCGGGTCCAAGACCCGGCCTGACGCATGGGCGCAATGGCTGAAGGCCCATCCGTCGGCGCGTCGGCCCAAAGAGATCCGGTACTACGACCATCACTCGCTGATTGTCGAAGCCGCGTCCGCAGGCCTGGGTGTAGCCCTCAGTCCGCTGGTACTTGCCATCGATGATGTGGAACGCGGAAGCCTTGCAGCACCGGCCGGGTTTGACCCTGACGGTAGCCACTATGGGTTGATATGGATGGGGCCAAGTGAACTGCAAGGCGCGGAGTTTGAGCTCGCAAAGTGGCTTCAGGCGCAGTTCAGCCGCCTGAGCTGACTCTCTGAAGCCCAAGCCCTTCGAAAAAGCGGCCTCAGGCGACCTGCGCCGCGCGTGGTTTCACCCTCGGAGACAGGTTTCGCAGCATGTCACGGGCAATCGCCGCAAGGTCATAACTCGGGGCCCATCCCCAATCGCGCCGCGCACAGCTGTCATCAATTGAATCGGGCCACCCGCTGGCGATCGCCTGGCGGAAGTCTGGCGCATAGTCAATCTCGAAATCCGGCAGGTGCTTGCGTATCTCCTGCGCGATCTCGCGGGGTGTAAAGCTCACGCCGGCGAGGTTGTAACTGCCGCGTTCGGTGATGGCCGAACTGGGCGCCTCCATCAGCTCCAGGGTCCCGCGAACCGCATCATCCATGTAGAGCATGGGCAGGGGTTCGTCCTCGGCGAGGAAGCAGGTATAGCGTTCCCCTTTGAGGGCTGCGTGAAAGATGTCGATCGCGTAGTCGGTCGTACCGCCGCCGGGGCTGGCCTTGTAGGAAATAAGTCCCGGGTAGCGCAGGCCGCGAACGTCCACGCCGTGGTTCTCAAAGTACCAGCGGCACCAACCCTCACCGGCCAGCTTCGAAATGCCGTAGACGGTGCTGGGCTCCATGACGGTGCGCTGAGGCGTGGCATCGGCGGGGGTCGTCGGGCCGAAGGCCGCGATGGAACTCGGCCAAAAGACCTTCTCGAGCTTGTGTTCCCGCGCGACTTCGAGCACGTTCAACAGGCTGCCCATGTTGAGTTTCCAGGCCCACTCGGGCGCTGTCTCACCCGTGGCCGACAAGGCCGCCGCGAGATGGTAGACCTGGGTGATGCGATGCTTCTCAACCACCCGCGTGAGTTGGCCGAGGTCCGTGGCGTCCAGCATCTCGTAGCAAAGATCAGCATGCCGGCCCACCTCCAGGCGGTCGCTGCCCACCACGCTGTCCGCGCCGTAGCGCTCCGCCAGGGCAAGCGAAAGTTCGGTGCCCAATTGGCCATTGGCGCCTATCACCAGAATGCGAGGCGATCCGTTCACTGGACTACCCTCCGCGCCGCGCGCTGCGGAGCTATGAGCCTTGGGAGCGGCCCGGCGGCTCATGCCAGCACCCCCAGCTCTTTTCCAGCCTGCGCGAAAGCACCCAATGCAGCGTCCAGCTGCGCGCGGGTGTGCTGCGCACTGATCTGCACGCGGATACGCGCCTGGCCTTTGGGCACGACCGGGTAGAAGAACCCGGTCACGTAGACACCCAGCTCCAGGAGGCGACGAGCCAGCCTTTGGGAAAGCTCGGCGTCATGGAGCATCACCGGGATGATCGGGTGCTTGCCTGGCTTCAGCCTGAAACCGCAGGCCTCAAGTCCAGCACGGAAGTAACGCGCGTTGCCCTCCAGGGTGTCGCGCAGGTTGGTATTGGCTTCAAGCAGGTCCAGCACCTTCAAGGTCGCACCGACGATCACCGGCGCCAGGCTGTTCGAGAACAGGTAAGGCCGCGAACGCTGGCGCAGCAACTCAACGACGTCCGCTCTGGCGCTTGTGAATCCACCAGAGGCGCCGCCCAGCGCCTTGCCGAGAGTCCCGGTGATGATGTCGACCTTGCCGAAAACGCCCCTGTATTCGTGGGTACCGCGGCCCCGCTTGCCGAGAAAACCGGTGGCATGTGAGTCATCGACGCCCAGCAACGCCCCGAACTCGTCGCAGACGTCCCGGATTTCGTCCAGGCGCGCGATGGTCCCGTCCATCGAGAAAACGCCGTCGGTGAACACCAGCTTGTACCGGGCCCCCGCTTCATCCGCCGATAGCAGTTGCTTTCGCAGATCCATCATGTCGTTATGCCCATAGCGCAAGCGCTTGGCCTTGCACAAGCGGATCCCGTCGATGATGGACGCATGGTTGAGTTCATCGCTGATCACAGCATCCTCGGGGCCTAGCAAGGTTTCAAACAGCCCGCCATTGGCATCGAATGCCGACCCATAGAGGATGGTGTCCTCCGTGCCGAGAAATTGCGATAGCCGCGCTTCAAGCGTTTTGTGCAAGTCCTGCGTCCCGCAGATGAACCGGACGGAACTCAGGCCGAATCCGCGCGAAGCCAATGCGGCATGGGCGGCCTCAATGACGCTGGGGTGGGATGACAAGCCCAAATAGTTGTTGGCGCAGAGATTGATTACCTCCCGCCCGCCGGCGGTCGCGATCTGGCTCCCTTGGGGAGACTGGATAGGGCGTTCGAGCTTGAGCAGGCCGGCAACCTGTATTTCCTCGAGTTCGTTTCTCAGCGAGGCGTAGAAGTCCGCAGTGGTTCTCATGGTTGGTGATCAGGGCCGGCTTGGCCCGAAGTCCTTTCTGCAAAATAAAAGATACCTGCACAGGCCGCATCGCTGATGCGCTGGCGCAGGACGCGTTCGAAGTGGGTGGGGTCATGAACCTCTAGGACAGCGGCTTCACGGGGCAGGCAGCAGTCCTTGAGCCGCGATATCCAGAATCTCAAAGCAGCGGCCCGCTCCAGAGACGGCAGCAGGCGCTGCTCTTCAGGCACAAGCGGGCGCACCGACTGGTAAGCCGTCAGGAATGCCGCCCTTCGCAGGGGGTCGATGCGGCCGCTCTCCATATCTACGCACCAGTCGTTGAGGCAAACCCCCAGGTCGAACAGCAAGGTGTCCCAACCCGCGAAGTAAAAGTCAAGGACGCCGCTCAGGCGACCGCGCTCGAACAGGACGTTGTCGCGGAACAGGTCGGCATGTATCGGCCCGCGTGGCAGGGCCGCGTAGTCTGGCAATGCGGCGATGCTTTCCTGGAATGCCAGTTCGCCCACCAGCAGAGCGCGCTGGTCCTTGCCGAGGTGGGGCAGCAGAACCGGCACAGTCTCCTTCCACCACGGCAGCCCGCGCAGGTTGGGTTGGTGGCGGGCATAGTCGCCGCCGGCCAGGTGCATGCGCGCCAGCATCGCCCCAACGGCGCTGCAGTGCCGCACGCTGGGCACCAGTTCGCTCTTGCCGCGCAGCCTGCCGACCACCGCGGCCGGTTTCCCCTTTAGCAAATGAAGGATGCGACCTGCGGCATCCGGCACCGGCCCGGGTACCGGAAGCCCGTGCCCGGCCAGGTGCTGCATCAGGTGCAGATAAAAGGGCAATTGTTCCCATGCCAGGCGCTCAAACAGCGTGAGCACGTAGTCGCCGCCATCCGTGTCAACAAAGTAGTTGGTGTTCTCGATGCCGCCGCTGCAGGCAGCCATGCCCTGCAGCTTGCCAAGGCCCAGCTGCCGCAGGAAGTCGGCAGCCTCGCCGAACGAGACTTCGGTAAAGACAGCCACGGCGCGGTCAGGACAGCTGCGAAACGACGAATGCCTTGACCTGCTCCACATCGGCGGGGAGCACCGTCACGCGTTTGGGCAACGCTTCTATGCCCTCGAACTTCGCGGGCCGTTCGGGTGCGTGGCCCAGCGCCTCTTCAATCGTCGCGGCGAACTTGATGGGCAGCGCGGTTTCCAGCACGACCATGGGCACGCCGGCTTGCACTTGCTCGCGCGCCACCTTCACGCCGTCGGCGGTGTGCGTGTCTATCGTGGTGCCGAAGCGCTTGTAGGTGTCGCGGATCGTCGCTAGGCGATCGGCATGGGTGCTCTTGCCGCTCGTAAAGCCGTAACGCTGCGCAGCCTCCTTGAAAGCCGCCTCGCCGCTGAGGTCGAAGCGGCCCTGGCTGCCCAGTTGGTCGTGGAACAAGGCTCGGGTCCTGGCGCCGTCGCGGCCCAGCAGGTCGAACACAAAGCGCTCGAAATTCGAGGCCTTGGAAATGTCCATGGAAGGGCTGGAGGTCTCATGCGTGTCGGCGCTGCCGCGCACGCGGTAGACGCCGGTGCGGAAGAACTCGTCGAGCACGTCGTTCTCGTTCGTGGCCACCACCAGCTTGCCGATGGGCAGGCCCATCATGCGGGCGACGTGGCCGGCGCAGACATTGCCGAAGTTGCCGGAGGGAACGGTGAAGTCGACTTTTTCTGTGTTCTTGCTCGTGGCCTGAAAGTAGCCCGCGAAGTAATAAACCACCTGCGCCATCAGGCGCGCCCAGTTGATGGAGTTGACCGTGCCTATCTTGTACTGGCGCTTGAAGGCCAGGTCGTTGGATACGGCCTTGACGATGTCCTGGCAGTCGTCAAACACGCCTTCGACCGCGATGTTGTGGATGTTCTCGTCCTGCAGGCTGAACATCTGCGCCTGCTGGAAGGGGCTCATACGGCCACTGGGCGAAGTCATGAAGACGCGCACGCCCTTTTTGCCCCGCATGGCGTATTCGGCAGCACTGCCGGTGTCACCGCTGGTGGCGCCGAGGATATTCAACTCTTCGCCGCGGCGCGCCAGCTCGTATTCGAACAGGTTGCCCAGCAGCTGCATGGCCATATCCTTGAAGGCCAGCGTCGGGCCGTTGGACAGTGCCTCAAGGTACAAATCCGTTCGTGCTGAGCTTGTCGAAGCATCTTCAAGTTTTTTCAGCGGGACGATCTCGCGGTTGCCGAACACCTCTTCGGTGTAGGTCTTGCCGCAGATCGCCTTCAGGTCGGCGGCGGGAATGTCGTCCACATAGAGCGAGAGGATTTCGAAGGCCAGGTCGGCATAAGCCAGGCCGCGCCATTCGGCGAGCGTGGCTTCGTTCACCTGGGGATAGCGCTCGGGCAGGTACAGGCCGCCGTCCGGCGCCAGGCCTTCGAGCAGGATTTCGCAAAAGCGCTTGCGATCGGCATGGCCGCGGGTGGAGAGGTACTGCATGGTGGTTTCCTGGTTTCAGCAAAGTGCCCGCTGCGCGACCGCAACGAACCAGCGCACGCCGCATGCCAGAACGTCGTCATTGAAGTCGTACGAAGGGTTGTGCAAAGCTGCCGCGTGGTGTGTGCCGCGCTGGCCGAGCCACAGATAAGCTCCGGGCCGTTGCTGGAGCATGAAGGCAAAGTCTTCCGAGGTGAACGCCGGTGCGGCGGCCATTTGCGCATCCAGGCCGGCGCTGTGCGCAGCCTCGAGGGCGAGCTGCGCATGTTCGGGACTGTTAACCGTCGCCGGGTAGTAACGCGTGTACTCCACGTCTATCGTGGTGCCGCTGCCGCGCGCAACACCCGCGGCGAGGTCGCGGATCGCCTGCTCGATCACGTCCTGGACGGCGGTGTCGAAACTGCGCACGGTACCGGTCAACTCCACCGCCGCCGGCAGGACGTTGTGCGACTGGCCGCCGCTGATGCGCGTCACCGACAGGACGGCATTCTGCGTGGGCGGAACCCGCCGTGACACGATGGTGTGCATCTGGGCCACCAGCTCGCTCGCGGCCAGCACCACATCGGGTGTGTGGTGCGGCTGGGCTGCATGGCCGCCCCGGCCGCGCACGACGATGTCAAAGCGGTCCGCTGCCGCCATGATGGGGCCCGGCCTCGTGGCGGCCGAGCCCGCGGGCAGGTCGGGCCAGTTGTGCAGGGCAAACACGGATTCGCACGGAAAGCGGTCGAACAAGCCTTCCCGCACCATCTCGCGCGCGCCTCCCCGCCCCTCTTCGGCGGGCTGAAAAATAAAGGCGATGCTTCCGTCAAAACGCCCGGCTCTCGCAAGTTGCCGGGCTGCCCCCAACAGCATGGCCGTGTGGCCGTCGTGGCCGCAGCCGTGGTGAACGCCGGGGTGGCGGCTGACGTGCAGGCGCCCGCCGTCCTCCCGCATCGGAAGTGCGTCCATGTCCGCGCGCAAGCCCACCATGCGCGCCGAGTTGCCCCGGCGCAGAACACCCACCACACCAGTCCCGCAGATGCCCTCGTGCACCTCCAGGCCGCAATCGCGCAGCGCGGCCGCCACCAGGCCGGAAGTGCGGCGCTCCTCGAACGCGAGTTCAGGGTGTGCATGCAGGTCGCGGCGGAATGCGACCAGCGCCGGCAGCAGGTCCTCGATGTCTTTGTTCATGGGTGCGCGAAAGACATGGGGTTCAGTTGTAGACGACCCAGATCTTGCGGGTGGTTTCAATGCAGCGCCAGATGCCCACGTAATCAGGCTTCATCACGAAAGCGTCACCCGCCTGTACGCGAATCGGCTCCTTGCCGTCCTCAATGAGTTCGGACACACCCGAGAGGATGTAGCAGAACTCCCAGGTACCGCCCTTGATGGAGCGAATCGTGCCGGGCGTGGTCTCCCAGACGCCGGAACCGACCTTCCCGTCGGGCGAGCTGTTCACGGCCCAGCTCTTGAACTGTGGATTGCCTTCGATCAGCCGCTCGGGCAGCGGAACGCTTTCGCGCGCGGCGCCAAGGTTGTCGAATTTGAAGAATGCGAGATTGCTCACGGTAAAAGTCCTGTGGATAGGTGGATGAAATTTCAGGTGGCGGTCGAAAAGTCGATGAGAGTGCTCTTCACCCGCAGGTTCGCCTCGAAGGCTTGCCGGCCGAGGTCCTTGCCGATGCCGGAGCCCTTGAAACCGCCGGTGGGAATCACGTGGTCGGCCGTGCGGCCGTAGCGGTTGACCCACACGGTTCCCGCCTTGATCTCGCGCACGGCCCGCATGGCGCGCCGCAAGCTACCGGTGTGCACGCCCGAAGCCAGTCCGTACACAGGGTGATCGGCCAGTGCAAGCCCTTCGTCGTCATCCTCGAAGCTCTGCACGGTCAGCACGGGGCCGAAAACCTCGTCGCGGACGGCTTCAGTCTGTGACGTGACGCCCATCAGGAGCGTGGGCTCGTAATAGGCGCCGTCGCCGTCGCAGTGCATCCGGCGGCCGCCGGTCAGCGCCTCGGCTCCCGATTCGATCGAGCGGCGGACGATGCCGTCGATGCGGTCGGCCTGCAGCGCGCTGATGATGGGCGGCAGCTTGGTGGTTGACGCCCAGGTGGGACCCACCTTGGCCTGTTTCATCAAGGCGCACAAGCGGTCCACGAGTTCGGCTTGTACGCTCCGCTCGACGATAAGCCGCGTGCCCGCGACGCAGGTCTGGCCGGCGTTGAAGATGATGCTCCTGGCGATGCAGTCCGCCACGCGCTGCATGTCGGGAACGTCGGAAAACACCAGCTGCGGCGACTTGCCGCCCAGCTCCAGCGTCACAGGCTTGAGGCCGGACTCGGCCGCCATGGCCATGACCGCGATACCCGTGCGCGTGGAACCGGTGAACGAGATCTTGCTGATCCCCGGATGGCGGCAGATCGCCTCACCGACCACGGGGCCGGTACCTTGCACCACATTAAAAATACCCGCAGGCACGCCGGCGGCAACGGCGAGTTCGGCCATGCGCACGGCGGTAAACGGCGTGAGCTCGGAAGGCTTGAGCACGATGGCATTGCCGGCAGCGAGCGCCGGCCCTACCTTCCAGGCCGCCATCTGGATGGGATAGTTCCAGGGGGCGATGGCGCCTACCACGCCGTAGGGCTCGGTGATCATCATGCCCAGGTGGTCCGACCGGGTGGCCGCGATTTCGCCGCCAGCCTTGTCGGCATATTCGGCGAAAAAGCGGATGCAGTCGGCGGCGTAGGGTACATCCCAGCTGATCGCTTCGGCAATCGGCCGCGTGGAGCCCAGCGCCTCCAGCCGGGCGAGGTCCTCTACATGCGCCACCATCAGATCGGCCCAGCGCCGCAGGATGGCGGCGCGCTCGCGGGGAGCGCAGCGCGACCAGTTGCTGCTTAGCAGCGCGCGCTGCGCGGCACAGACAGCCTCGTCCACCAGGTCGGCATCGCCGAGCGGAAGTTCGGCATAGACCTGCCCGTCCGAAGGGCGTCGCACGGCGAGCATCTGGGCGGCTGTCTCCCGCCGCGTGCCGTTCACGAAATGGCCGGCGGGGACCGGAGTAGTTGCGGGGTCGAAGTCATGCATGGCAGATTCCTTGGATGTCCGTTTTTTGGATGGCGCCGACAGTCGCCTTCGAGCCGTCCTCGAGGATGGCGACGGACAGGCCGCGTTTGGCCAGGGAACAGGCCGTGGAAACACCGACGATGCCGCAGCCTATGACCACGGCGTCGGCACGTTCGGGCAGCTTGTCGTCACTGCGGATGCGAAGAATGGATGGAGACATGGAACTGTTTTCTAAGCTGCTGACCTCTCGGCCGCCGTCATGCGTGCTGATGAAGCAACTCGGCAAGCGCATCAACTTCAGAACGCGTCGTCGACCACGAGGTCACGAAGCGAACCGGCAGTTCGTCATCGGACATGCTGGTTGACCGGGGCACACTGCGGTGGTACCAGCCGCTGCAACGAACACCACCGGCTTTGAGCCTGGCCAGGAGATCCCGCTTCATGACCACGAATACCTCGTTCGCTTCCACAGGCCATGTCGGCTTGACTTCGTCATGGGTTTTGAGGGTTGCCGAGAGGTATTGAGCCGTCTGGTTTGCGTTTCTCGCCATCTCGATCCAGTGATCGTCCTGGAGCCACGAAACAAATTGCGCGCCAAAGAGGCGCCCCTTAGAGACCAACTGGCCGGCTCGCTTACGGCGCAAGTCGAAGTCCTTCGCCAGTTCCTCATTGAAGATAATCACCGCCTCCGCCGCGAGCGCACCGTTCTTGGATGCCCCCAGGGAAAGCACATCGACACCCGCCTTCCACGCGATATCAGCCGGCTCGCATGCCAGCGCGGCGACCGCATTGGCGAATCGCGCGCCATCCATATGAACGTGAATGCCTCGCTGGTGCGCGGCATCTGCGAGTTGCGTCAACTCTGCCTGGCTGTAGATGAGGCCGTTTTCAGTCGCCTGGCTGATACTGAGTGCCGACACCTTCACGTTGTGTGGTCGCTGGGCGGGAAGTGTGTCGAGACTGCCGTTCAGGTCTTTCGCGGTGATCTTCCCGCTATCGGTTTGCAGGGGTAGCAATCGCGCCCCCCCGGTGAAGAACTCCGGAGCGCTAAGCTCGTCTACCGCGATGTGAGCCTGGCGATGGCAAAGAATCGCGTCCGAAGGATTCGCCACGGTGGAGAGGGCCAGACAATTTGCCGCCGTACCCGTCGCCACAAAAAAGGCTCGAACGTCCCGGCCGAATAACCGGCCGAGAGCGTTCTCCGCGCGCTTGGTCCAATCGTCGTTCCCGTACGAAGGGGCGCTACCGGAGCAGGCACTCACCAGGGACTCAAGAATCCTCGGCGAAACGCCGGACTGATTGTCGCTGTCAAAATTCATCACACACTCTCTCTGGGAATACGATCCGGATGGGTACGCAAATAGCGGCAAGTGCACTGCGGCATAACGATCCACCGGTGATCGCCGGCCGCTTCCGAAAACTTGTTCACCGACTCCTTAGATGTCGTCACGGATGCAGGCTTTCGCGTGGTTACGCTCGACCAGCCGAAGTTCGGGTACGGCGTTCGCGCACGCCGGCTGGGCGTGGGGGCAGCGTGTGCGGAACGCGCAGCCCGACGGGGGCGCCAGCGGGCTGGGAATGTCACCCTTGAGCAGCTCGCGCGCGCGCCGCTGCCGCGGGTCGATATTCGGCACGGCGGCCATCAGGGCACGCGTGTAGGGGTGGCGCGGGTTGTTCAGCAGGGATTCGGCGTCGGCGATTTCCACGAGGCGGCCCAGGTACATCACGGCGATGCGGTCCGAAATATGGCCCACTACCGCAAGGTCGTGGCTGATGAACAGCATGGTGAGGCCCAGCCTCTGCTTCAGCTCGAGCAGCAGGTTGATCACCTGCGCCTGCACGGACACGTCGAGGGACGACACCGGTTCATCGGCCACCAGCAGTTCCGGCTGGGTCATGAGCGCACGGGCGATGCCGATGCGCTGGCGCTGCCCGCCTGAGAATTCGTGCGGATAGCGTGAACGGTGCGCCGGGTTCAGCCCGACCGTCTTCAGCACAGCATCGATGCGGTCCCGCCGTTGCTGCAGCGTCAGCTCGGGCATGTGGATTTCCAGCGGCGCCGAAAGCAGCTCCTCAACCGTGTGCTTGGGGTTCAACGACGAATACGGGTCCTGGAACACCATCTGCATCGCGCGCCGCAACGGCCGCATCTGGCGCCGCGTGAGGCCCACAAGGGGTTTTCCGCCGAAATGCACCTGTCCCGCGGTCGGCGCGTCCAGGTTCAGGATGGCGCGGCCTATCGTGCTCTTGCCCGAGCCGCTTTCGCCCACCAGGCTTAACACCTCGCCCCGCCGGATCTCAAAGCTGACCCCGTTGACGGCCTTGACGTTCTGCGCCGGCTTGCCAAACCATCCGCCACCCAGCGTGTACCACTTGTGCAAGTCCTCGACTTGCAGCAGGGCGGGAGTAGATTGCTGCTGTTGCTGCATCATGCGGCTCCTTCAATTTCCGGCCAACGGACGCATCGCACCAGATGGCCCGGCTTTGCGCTCTCCAGTTTCGGCACTGCGGCGTCGCAGCGGCCCGGCTCGAAGTGGCCGCAACGCGGTCCGAACGTGCAACCCGGCGGGTGCGCGGCCGGATCGGGCACATTGCCTGGAATCGCGAACAGCGGGCTTTTGCGGGCAAGGTTCGAATGAAGCCGCGGAACGGAGTGGATCAGGCCGCGGCTATAGGGATGCCGCGGCTGCGTGAACAGCGGCACAACGTCGGACTGCTCGACGATGCGGCCCGCATACATCACCATCACGCGGTCGGCGATCTCGGCCACCGTGCCGAGGTTGTGCGTGACGAAGATCATGGACATCCGGTTTTGCGACTGCAGCTTCTGCAGCAGTTCGAGAATCTGCGCCTGGATGGTCACGTCCAGCGCCGTGGTGGGCTCATCGGCGATCAGCAGCGACGGCTCGCAGGCAATCGCTATGGCAATCATCACGCGTTGCCGCATGCCGCCGGACAGCTCGTGCGGGTAGTTCGCCAGCCGGCGCTTCGGATCCGAGATGCCGACCTGGTTCAGGAGGTCGGCAGCGCGGTCGGTGGCGGCACGCGCGCCCATTCCGAGGTGGATTCGCAGGCTTTCACAGATCTGGGCACCGACGGTATGCACCGGATTCAGCGACGTCATCGGCTCCTGGAAGATCACCGAGGCAACGCCCCCTCGCACCTGGCGCATCATGCGCTCGGGCATTCCAACCAGCTCGTGCGTCTTGCCATCGCGCGCCGCAAGCCGGGCCGATCCGCTGATGGTGCAGTATGGCGGCGGCGGCGTGAGTCCCAGCAGTCCCAGGCAAGTCACGCTCTTGCCGGAACTGGTTTCTCCCACCAGCGCCAGCGTCTCGCCGCGCCGTACCGAGAAACTGACGTCGCGCACGGCATGCACGGTTCCTGCCGCCGTACGAAACGCCACGTTGAGGTCGCGCACGTCCAGGATATTCTCCGCCTCCACGGCAGCGTGGGATTTGCGCACGGGGATCGGGTCAAAACGGTTCATGTCAAACATCCTCAGCGATCCAGTTTTGCGTCCAGCGCGTCGCGCAGGCCATCACCAATAAAGTTGAAACTCGTGACGGTCAGCGTGATAGCCAGCCCCGGCACGATAGCCAGCCAGGGCGCGTTGGTCAGGTAGCTTTGCGCGTTCTCCAGCATGTTTCCCCAGCTCGGCGTGGGCGGCTGGATACCGAAACCAAGAAAACTGATGTAGGACTCGGCAAGGATGGCGTGCGCGATGTTCAGTGTGGCGGCGACCACGATGGGCGCGACGGCATTCGGCAGGAGCTCGCGGAACATGATGCGGCTGTCGCTGGCGCCGAGTGATTCTGCGGCAAGCGCGAAATCGCGTTCACGCAGCGACCGGACCTGCCCCTCCACCACGCGCGCCACTTCCATCCAGCTCGCCAGGGCGATCAGCACCACGATGGAGGCGACCGACGGCTCGATCAGGGCCGCGACGGCCAGCAGCAGGAAGATGGTCGGGAAGCAGAGCATGGCATCGACGAATCGCATGAGCGCGGCGCCGATCGCACCGCGGTAGAAGCCCGCCACGAGACCGACCAGGACGCCCACCACCACCGACAGCGCGGTGGCCGCGAAGCCGACCGACAGGGAGATGCGGCCGGCATACATCAGGCGGGACAGAATGTCGCGGCCCAGCGGATCGGTTCCGAGCAAGTGAGGCCCCACAAACGGCTCCGTCAGCCGCGCCCGGATATCCGTGTCGGTGGCATTGAAGGGGATCAACCAAGGCCCCAGAAAGCTGGCGAGTGTCATGAACAACACGATGCCCAGGCCCAGCAGGGCCGGCTTGTGGCGCAGGAAGCGCCTCAGGGCCGGGTAGCGCTCGGCGAATGTGCGACGTGGCGGGGCCAGCGAAGCGGCTTGAACAGCGCTCATTTCGACGCTCCTTTGATGCGTGGGTCCGCGACGGAGTAAAGAAGGTCCGCGAGCAGGCTGCCCAGGAGAACCATGCAGGCGGTGAACATCAGCATCCCCATCACCACGGGGTAGTCGCGGTTGCTGACGCTGTCGAGAAAGAGCCGGCCCATGCCCGGCCAGGTGAAGACGGTTTCCGTCACGAGCGCGCCGCTCAGCAGCGTCGATACGTGCAGCCCGGTGATCGTGATCATGGGCAGCAGCGCATTGCGCAGCGCGTGATGAAACAGTATCCGCACGGCCGGCACGCCCTTGGACTTGGCGGTGCGGATGTAGTCCTGGTTCACCACGTCAAGCATCGACGAGCGCATGTAGCGGCTCCACACGGCAGTGGAGACAAGCGCCAGCACGATGCACGGAAGCACCAAGTGCCTCAACCGGTCAAGGAAAGCGCCGTCCCCGATGTTTTCCCGGTTGCCCGCCGGCAGCCAGCCGAGGTTCACCGAGAACACATAGATGATTGCCAGCCCGAACCAGAACGTGGGAATGGACAAGGCGACCATTGCCCCTATCGTTGCCAGGTGATCGAAGAACGAATGGCGGCGCACCGCACCCAGGATGCCGATCAGGCCGCCGATGAACATCGCCAGCAGGGTCGAGGTCACCATGAGTTCGAGCGTCGGCCCGACGTGCATGCCGATTTTTTTCAACACTGGCAACTGGTCCCGGTACGAAACTCCCCAGTCTCCCGTAATCAGATTCCCCGCCCATTCGAGGTACTGGATCGGCAGGGGCCGGTTCAGGCCGTACTGCGCCATCAGCCGATCGACGTCTTCCTGCCCCATATTTCCGGTGGCGACAAATTGCGCCAATGGCCCCCCGGGCGCGAGATGCAGGATCGCAAAAGCGATCATCGAGACCAGCGCAAGCAGCAGCAGCGACTGCAGCAAACGGCGCAAAAGGTAGCGGCCCATGGCGCGTCAAGCCGTCCAGCGCCAGCTGGACGCGTTCCAGGTGTTTGCCCGCACGTTCACATTGTTCGCGTAGCCGTCCAGTCCGGCCTTCGTGCCCTCGATATTCACCTCGCTGAAGAGCGGCAGGAATGGCAGGTCATCCATGACCAACTCCTGGACCTTGGTGTAGATTTCCTTGCGCTTGGCAATGTTGTATTCCTGGCGGCCTCGGGCGAGCAGCGTATCCACGCCGACGTTTTTGTACCGGCCCACGTTCGCACCCGATCCGGTTTCTCTCGGAATGCTGCCGGAGCCGAGGCGATTCGTGACATCCGGGTCAGAAGCGATGGTGTAGGTCACCGCGGTCATGAGGCTGTCGAATTCGGAGTTCTTCCAGAAATCAGCCCAGAGCACCGCCGCCACCAGGTTCTTGATCAGCATTTCAACGCCGATCTTCTTGAAATCATCGGCAATGAGCTGCTGCGTCTGTGCGCGCAGCTGGTTGCCGGTGGTCGTCGAATTGCTGAAGGACAACCGCACGCCGTTCTTGACGCGAATGCCGTCAGGACCCTTCACCCATCCGGCCTGCTCCAGCATCGCGGCGGCCTTCTTCAGGTCGTACTCGGGTTTCGGCAGGTTGGGATGGGCGGCCCAGTGTGTCGGAGCCATGAAGTTGTTCGCCGGCTTGGGTACACCGTAATACACGAGGTTGCAGATCGCCTGCCGGTCGATCGCGATGTTCAGCGCCTTGCGCACCGCCTTTTCCGAAAGAACCGGATGCGCGAGATTGAGCGTCAGGTTCTCCACCCCGGAGCGGGTCGCGACCTGGACGCGGCGGCCGGCCAGCGCGGTCGCTTCCTTGTAGAAGTTGGCGGGGATGCCCTGCAGCCCGATGTAGTCGATCTCCCCGGTCTTGAACTGCGTATACATCGCGTTCAGGTCCGGCACGTACTTGAAGATAAGCCGGTTCAGGGACGGGCCCTTGCCGAAGTAGTCCGGATTGGCTTCGAGGAGTACATGGTCGCCGGTCTTGCGGCTGACGAAGCGGAACGGCCCCGTGCCGATGGGCGCGGCGGCGAACTGCGGCGAGTTCGGGTCGGTGTTCTTCGAAAGGACATGCTCGGGAACGATAAAGGCCCAGCTCAGCATGGAAGTCAGCGGCGAAAACGGCTCCTTCAGCTTCCAGGTGATCACGTGGTCACCCTCGACGCCCACTGAGGTGATGAGGTTGAAGCCGTTGCGGTTGGCGGCGCGAAAGCCCGGGTTCTTCACCAGGTTGATCGTGTACCGGACGTCTTCCGCCGTCATCGGCTTGCCGTCATGCCACTTCACGTCACGTCGCAGCTCGACACGCCAGGTCAGGCCGTCGGCCGAAATGCCGCCGTTCTCGACGGTGGGAACCGCCTTGGCCAGAACCGGAACGAATTTCCCCTCCGCATCGAGCATCCACAGCGGGCTGAAGAGATTCCACCAGACGCCCTGGTCCACCTCGCTGGCGGCCATCAGCGGATGCAGGACGGTCACTTCCTGCGAGGAGCCGATGATGGCCTGGCCGGTCGGCTTCGCGGAAGGCGTGGCGGCGTGGGCACCCGCCACGAGGCCCAGGGAGCCGAAGGCAAAGGAGGCTGCCCCGGCAAATAGGGCGTCGCGACGCGTCAGGCCGTCCGCCAGGTTTTTCTCGAGCGTGCCGGTCGTGATCGTTCCTGCACCTTTGTGTTCGCTGCTGTGCTTGTTCATGATTGTCTCCAATTGAGGGTTGCGGGTTGTGTGAAAGGGACTGAAAGTTCAAATCTCTGTACGTTGTGGAAATGGCCTAGAACTCTGCGACCTTGCCCCAGGCGGACTGGCGGAAGCGCTGAGGGCTGAGCGAGGTGGGATCGATGAAAGGTCGGGCGCCCGTGATCAGGTCGGCGACCAGGTAGCCCGCACCGGGACCGATGCCGAAGCCATGGCCGGAAAAGCCTGCAGCCAGCACGAACCCCGGCACCTCCGGCACTTCACCGATGGCAGGCACGCCGTCGTAAGTGCAATCCACGTAGCCCGCCCAGGCGTTGACGATGCGGGCATCGCGCAGCGCGGGCAGCAACTGGGTGGCACGTTCGTATGTCTTGCGGATGGTTCTCGCATCGGGCTGGGGGTTCAGGATGCGCATACGTTCCATCGGAGTGGGTTGGTCCAGGCGCCACTTCTTGAGCGTTTCGTGTCCGCTACGCAGGCCTTCCAGGCCGCCGGGGGCAACGTTGCGCCAGCGCTTGGCGAACATGGGCACGAACTTCGGGGCATAGCGCAAAAATTGCGGCGTCGGATCTACGCGTCCGCGCCCGCTGATCGCCAAACCGTAACTGCCGTCGCTGCGGCGGGTTACGGATACGCGCGACGTCGTCAGGGCGCGCGGCAACTGCTGCGCCTCCGATGACACGCGAAGAATGGACTGCCGCAGGGTAGCCAGCGGAAAGCTGATGCCAAGCTGGCGGCAGAACGACGACGCCCAAGCGCCGCCTGCCAGCACAGCGGTACGGGTCTTGATGATGCCGGCTTCAGTCACCACACCGCTTACACGACCACCTGCAAGCTCGATTCCACGCGCAGCGCAGTGCTGCAGCACCGTACCACCGAGCTTCATGAGAGCCGAAGCCACGGCCGGCGCTGCCTTGGAAGGATCGGCGGTTCCGTCGGTGGGCGAGAAGATGCCGCCCTTCCATGTACGGGCGGTCGCCTGCCCCCGCTCGCTTGCCTCGCGACTGCTTAGAACCTGGGTGGGCACGCCGGCTGCCTTGCCGAACTCGTGCCAGCGCTCCCATTGCGCAATCTGCGCTTCGTCGTCACTGAGATAGAGCAAGCCGCAACGATTGAAGCCTGTGTCTTCCCCCGTATCGGCAGCAAACTGCTCCCAGAGTTCGAGGGCCTTGGTGGCCATGGGCAGCTCGCGCTCGTCGCGATTGAGTTGCCTGCACCAGCCCCAATTGCGGCTCGATTGTTCAGCGCCGATTCTTCCCTTTTCGACCACGACAACGGAGAGCCCGCGCTGGGCCAGGTAATAGGCCGTGAAGATGCCGATGATGCCGCCGCCGATGACGACGACGTCGGCAGAGGCCGGCGCCTTGGGCGAGGTGTTGATGAGATTCAGTGGAGGGCTCATGATGGATGCTGCTCGCCCGTTCAAGACTGGACGCTCTGGACTACATAGAACTTCGCCACGCGGTCTGTGCTTTCCCATCCGACCGATGCGCCCTGCGGCACAAAAAGCGTATCGCCGGCGCTGGCCGACAGCACGCTGCCATCGGGCGCGGCGAAGCGCACGCTCCCGGCCACCAGGTGCATGAACTCGTTCTGGCGGTGTGGGCGGATGATCCGGTTATAGGGCGTTGAATCCCAGGTGCCCGCACGGTACCCGGCGGCGTCCTCCGTGAAGAGGTTGTCGCTGCGGCATTCCGGGGCCGGGCCCAGCAAGGCCTCGGGTGGCAGCGAAGCGGAGGGTTTGAAGTCGGCGTCGACGCGCAGAGGGATCAGGCCGCGCCTGGTTGGCTTTTCACAAGCGGCCGCGCAGAACGAAAACTGCGCACGCGATGAAGCATGGATGCGAATCGAGGTGCCGCATGCAATGACAGCCCCTGCCTGGGGGCCGAGCACCACAGGAGCGGCACCGGCCTCCGTCAGCGTCAGCTCGCCTTGCGAAACGACAATGGTTTCGAGATGGGGATAACTTGCGACTTCGAGCTCACCAATGAAGCTGGTCCGGCCCGCGGCCATGGAATTGGGACCTTCCCACGCGATTTCGCGATTACGTGCAAAAGGGTCGTCCTTGCCGAACGCCGCGCGGCGGAAGGAAGTTGTAAGAGGTGAGCCGTCAATACGGTTCAGCATCAGGGCCACGGTCATGATTGCTCCTGCGCATTGCGCGGTAAGTCGGGTGAAAAAGCCTGGGAAGCTGTACTTGCGGTACTTGCTGTAGTTGCATTGGTTGTGCTGGCGGTCGGAGCATCCTGGAACCCAAGCACTGCTTTGGTTTCCAGATACTCCTCAAGACCTTCTATTCCGTATTCGCGGCCGTTTCCCGAGCGCTTGTATCCGCCAAAAGGCGCATGCGGACTCCAGGCCGGGTAATTGATGTGCACCTGTCCGGAGCGGATGCGTGCCGCAACAGCGCGCGCCGCGCCGAGGTCTTTCCCCTGCACATGAGCGCCCAGGCCGTAGACCGTGCCGTTGGCGATCTCCACGGCCTCGTCAACGCTGTCATAAGGAATGATGGCGAGCACCGGCCCGAAGATCTCTTCCTGGGCGATCTGCATCTGGGGATGCACCGAGGAGAAGATGGTCGGGCGGCAGTAGAAGCCTCGGCTCAAGCCTTCCGGCCGGCCGGGACCGCCGCAGAGGAGTTGCGCGCCTTCGGCGATTCCGGCCGCGATCATTTCCTGCACCCGATTGAACTGGGCGCGGTTCGCCACCGGACCGTGCGTAGTCTGGGGCGAGCGCGGCTCGCCCACCACGAAGCCGGATGCCGCTTCAAGCGCTATTCGCTCGACCTCCTGGAGGCGCTCGCGCGGAACAATCATGCGGGTCGGAGCGCTGCAAGACTGGCCGACATTGCGAAAAGCGGCCGCCACGCCTGGCGGCACGGCACGCGCCAAGTCGGCGTCCGGCAGGATCACATTGGGCGATTTCCCGCCCAGTTCCTGGGCCACGCGCTTGACCGTCGGGGCGGCTGCCTGGGCAACCAGCACGCCGGCCCTCGTGGAACCGGTGATCGAGATCATGTCCACATCAGGGTGCGCCGACAGCGCGGCGCCCACCTCGGGCCCATTGCCGCTCACCAGGTTAAACACACCCGGCGGGATGCCGGCGTCATGCATCACCTCCGCGAAGAGCAAGGCGCTCAGGGGTGACAGCTCGCTGGGCTTCAGCACGACGGTGCATCCCGCCGCCAGGGCCGGGCCGACCTTGGCCGTTATTTGGTAAAGCGGCCAGTTCCACGGGGTGATCAGGCCGCACACGCCGATGGCCTCGCGCATGATGGCCACATCCCCGCGGTGGGTGAGGAAGGGGTAGCCGGCAAGATTGTCCCGGGCCACGCGAATGTGCTCCGCCGCGACTGGCACCTGGGTGCTGCGCGCAAAGCCGATGGCAGCGCCCATTTCCTGAGAGATCGCCTGGGCGAACAGTTCCGCCCGCTCAAGGATCAGGCTGTGCACACGGCCCAGCAGCGCGGCGCGGCTCCCAACGGAGCTAGTGGACCAAGCCCCGAAGGCGCGCCGGGCGGCATCCACTGCCATAGCAACATCCTGCGCGCTTCCCAGGGCGATCTGCGCGACCGGTTCTTCAGTCGATGGATCGATGACGCTGGCATGGGATGGCCCCGCAGGCAGCACCCACTCGCCATCAATGAAAAGGCGATCCAGGCGGCCATCGGCCCTGAGGCGCGCAATGATGGGATTGCTCATACAGCAAGGACGGCGTCACCCCGTGTGAGTTTGCTGATGAAGGCGCCGCCAATACGCTTCGTCTGCTCCATATATACCTTCCGATTCACTTCTGGGCCCTTTTTGGATACCGCCGGCTAGACGCCATGCGATGAATAATGAACGAAATATGCATTAAAGTGAAGATTCATTCATTATAGTAAACCCTAATACCGACAACAAAGCAGAAGATTTAAGCAACTCTTCAGGCGGTAAAGCGTAAAATCCCCGTTAGCGCACCTCACAAGTTCGTTCATCCAAATTTATGAGATATTCAAAAAAATGAATAAAAAGCAACTCGAAAATGAAGACTCACCGCTAGAAGTCGATGCACTTCACGTGAACGCCGCAGTCCTCGGAGAGCGTTTGCGCAAGCTACGGAACGAGCGCAACCTCACGATCGCGGAACTTGCCGACAAGTCGGGACTGTCGTCCGGGTTGATCAGCCAGATCGAACGCGGTCGGTCCAACCCGTCCGTGCGCACACTGCAGCGGCTGAGTTCCGCCTTGGGCGTCAACCTGTGGGCCTTCCTGCAGCCCAGCGAGTCGAATCCGGCCTCCGCCGCCGGCGGCGCAACTTCCGGTTCGCCCTACTTCATCCGCCGCAAGGCGGACCGCCTGAAGCTGGTGAAGGGTAAAAGCGGCATCCTGGAGGAGCTGCTCTCGCCGCGCAGCGACGACCAGATGCGCTTCATGATGATCACGATCCCGGCTTTCGGTGAAAGCAAGGATGTGCTGCTAGGCCAGGGACGCAAGGGCGGGTGTGTATTTTCCGGCCGCGCCCGCCTGACCGTCGACGGGGAAACCGGCGACCTTGAGCCGGGCGACGCGTTCCAGTTTCCTGCAGACGTGCCGCACAAGATATCCAATCCCTACGGAGAGCCGGTGGTGCTGATCTGGATCATGAGTTTCCTGGACCCACACCTATGACATTGACCGAAACCACCCATTCCACTGTTCCCACCATCGCCATCGATCCCGCAATCGCCGCCGCCTCCGACGGCATACGCCTGCGCCCCTTCGAGCCGGGCGACTTGCCCGCAGCACACGCCTTGTCCAGTGCCTTGAACTGGCCCCACCGGCTCGAAGACTGGGAGTTCGCGCTCTCGCTCGGGCACGGCGTCGTTGCCGAACGCGACGGGAAGGTGCTGGGCACCGCACTGTCATGGCAATGGGGCACCGACTACGCGACCCTCGGCCTTGTGATCGTGTCGACCGAACTGCAGGGGCGACGCATCGGCAACCGCATGATGCAAACCTTGCTCGATCACTCGGCTACGCGAAATGTGCTGTTGCACGCGACGGTGGCGGGGCAAGGCCTGTATGAGCGCCTGGGATTTGTCACCACAGGCGAGGTTGCGCAGCACCAGGGAGTGCTTGCCGCCTTGCCGGCGGCGGCCGGACGCGAGGGCGACCGCCTGAGGCCGCTCGAGAACAGTGACGACATCGAATCCCTGATCGCGATGGACGCCCGCGGTGCGGGCATGCTGCGCGGCGAACTGCTTCGGCGCTCATTCGCCCAGGGGAGGGCCGTCATCCTCGAGCGTGGCGGCCAGGTCGCCGGCTTCGCCTTGCTTCGCCGTTATGGCCGCGGCCATGCCATCGGACCGGTGGTGGCGCCCGATGTCGATGCCGCACGCCTGCTGATCGCCGATTGCCTGCGCAACACCCAAGGGTTTGTGCGCGTAGATGTGGACATCACGAGTGGCTTGTCGCAGTGGCTGGAGAGCCTGGGGCTGCCATGCGTCGGCGGCGTGACCATCATGGTCCGCGGCCGTGTACCCGAGCGCGGGCCCGCACTCGGCGGCTGGGCCTTGTTCAGCCACGCGATCGGCTGATCTTCTTGCGCTCAGCACGCCCGGCGCCGCGCCGCCACGCCACAGAGCGTGGTGGCAAGGCCGCGCTCGCAATCGCCGGGTGACACCTGCAGTCAGCGCTCGATGTAGGCGGCCAACTCGTCCGGGGTCCCTTCAGGGAAGGCTTCTTTAAGGAAATCCAGGAAAGCGGACACCCGGGCGTTCAACAGCCGGCGCGAGGGATAGAGCGCCCACAGCGCCACCTCTCCCGCCACATCGCCCCAATGCACGAGCGTTCCGGCGGCCAGGTCGTTGGCGACCAGCGACAAGGGAAGGCAGGCCGCGCCGACATTTGCGCGCACGGCATCGCGGACCATGAACAGCGATGACAGGCGCAGGACGGGCTGGACCGTCAGCCGCTTCTTCGCTCCCTTCTTCGTCAACTCCCAGACGGCCGCCTGGCCGCGGCCTCCCCGCACCACGGCCGGGACAGGTGCACCGCCCCTGGGTTGTGCAAGTGCGGGGCTGGCCACCACCACGATCCGGTCTCTCAGGAAGATCCGGCCCACCAGGCTGGCGTCCGGATCGGGGTTGACGCGGATCACCAGGTCGTAACCCTCCTCCACCATGTCGACGGGGCGATCTTCGGTGGTGACCTCGAGCCGGACCTCTCGGTGCTTCATGGCGAATTGGGCCGCAAGCTTTCCCATCGCGGCTTGCGAGAAGAGCAGTGGCGCACTCACCTTCAACAGTCCCCGGGGCTCCTGCCCGCCGGAGGCGATCGCCGCGGTCGTCTCATCAAGTTCGCTGAGCAGCGCGGAAGTCCTCTCGAACAGCGCCCGGCCTTCTTCGGTGAGCTTGAGCGCGCGCGCTCCGCGCTCGAAGAGCCGCAGGTTGAGGCCGCTTTCCAGGTCGGCCACCCGGCGCGACAGCGTGGCCTTGGGGCGGCCCGATTCGCGTGATGCCCGCCCGAAGCCGCCATGCCGGGCGACAAGGTTGAAGTCGGCAAGCGCCAATAAGTCCATGTGTTCCACCAGTGAGACAGATGGTCCAAATATAACGTCTATCGGACTTTCTGTGAAACGTTGAAGATCAAGGCTCTTTCAAACCAAACGGAGTAATTTTCATGACCATCCTGATCACCGGCGCCTCTGGCGCCATCGGCCGCCAAGTCGTCCAGCAACTCGTCGACCGCGGCGCTTCGGTACGAGCACTTGTCCGCGACCCGGCAAAGACCAGCTTCCCGGCGGGGGTCGAAGTCGTTCAGGGCGACCTGCTGGACGTCGAGTCCGTGCGCCGGGCCCTGGCCGGCGCGTCCACGCTGTTCCTTCTGAACGGGGTCGTCCCGGACGAGTTCACGCAGGCCCTGATGACCCTCAACCTGGCGCGCGATGCCGGTATCGACCGCATCGTCTACCTGTCGGTGATCCACAGCGACAAATACCTGAACGTTCCCCACTTCGCGGGCAAGTTCGGTGTGGAGCGCATGCTCGAGCAGATGGGCTTCGGCGCCACCATCCTGCGGCCGGCGTACTTCATGCAGAACGACCTCACCGTCAAAGACGTCGTGACCGGCTACGGCGTCTACCCGATGCCCATCGGCAGCAAGGGCCTCGCCATGATCGACACACGCGACATCGCGGAGATTGCCGCCATCGAGCTGCTCCGCCGCGAACAGGCGCCCGCATCGCTTCCCCTGAGCCGGATCAACCTGGTGGGTCCCGACGCGTTGACCGGGACCGACGTCGCCACCATCTGGTCGCAAGCCTTGGGCCGCACTATCAACTACGGCGGCGACGACACCGCAGGATTCGAGAAGAACCTGCTGAATTTCATGCCGGGCTGGATGGCCTACGACATGCGCCTCATGAGCGAGCGCTTCCTCACCGAGGGCATGAACCCGGAAGCGGGTGACGTAGAGCGCCTGACGGCACTGCTGGGCCGCCCGCTGCGCTCGTACCGCGAGTTTGCCGCCGAGGCCACGGCGTCGGCCTGAGCTGAGCGCCCCTTCAACCCACACAAGGAGTTCCATCATGATTTATTCAACAGCGACCGTTCCGGTCAACCCTGCAGGCGAAGCCCCTCTCACCCGCGCCCAGGCATGGGCCGGCCTGGTCCTCAAGGCGCGTGACGCGCGCGAGTTCCTGCCGACTAACCTGTGCACGAAGTGCGACGTGGTCGAGGAAAGCGCAACGCACATCGTGCGCGAAGCCACCATTGCCGGCAGCGACCTTCGTGAAATCATCACTTTCGAGCCGCAGAGCAAGGTGACCTTCTTCCAGGCCACCGGCCCCCGCGAAGGCGCGATCGTCAACGAGCTGTTTGAAGACGCAGCCGGCCAGCTTCAGCTTCGTTTCTATTGCTACATCGGCCTGCGCGGCAAAGAGCCGAATGGTCCTGAAGAGCAGGCCGAACAGGCGCAATTCGACGGCGACAAGGGTTACAAGGCAGCCCTGCTGTCAACGCTCAAACGCACGCGCGAACTGCTCTCTCAAGGCAAATTGCCAGGAGGTGCGCAATGAACCCGGTCCCGTCCGGGCAAGCCGGCCTGGCACGCCCAAAACTTCTGGTGCTCGGTGCGACAGGCGGCACCGGCCGGCTGATCGTAAGGGAAGCCGTGGCGCGCGGCTACCAGGTGCGCGCGATGGTGCGCTCTCCCGAAAAGGCGAAAGGCCTGGAAGGCGCAGACATCCTTATCGGCGATGCCCGCAATGAAGCTTCCTTGCGCGAGGCGCTGAAAGGCATGGACGCCGTCGTGAGCGCCCTGGGCACACCGGCCAGCCCGTTTCGCGAGGTGACCCTCCTGTCCTCGGCAACGAAAGCGCTTGTCGGCGCCATGAAGGCTGCCGGAGTTTCGCGCCTGGTGTGCATCACCGGCATGGGCGCAGGCGACAGCGCCGGCCATGGAGGGTTTGCCTTCGACAGGTTGATCTTCCCTGCGCTCCTGCGCAAGGTGTACGCCGACAAAAATCGGCAGGAAGCGATCGTCAGGGACAGCGGGTTGGACTGGGTGCTGGTGCGTCCCTCGGTCCTGAACGACAAAGCCGCGCGGCATGAAATCCGGACGCTGACAGACCTCTCCGGTTTCCACGGCGGGACCATCGCCAGGGCGGACGTTGCGGGCTTCGTCCTGGATCAGGTGCAAACCGACACCTGGCTGGGCCGTTCACCGCTCATTTCCTGGTGAAGCGCGGGGCCCTTTCTCCGGGGGTGCTGTTTTTCAAGGTGCTTATTCAGGTACCGCAGCCTCCAGCGCCCGCACAATGGTTTGCCTGAGCGCCAGCAATACCGGCGCCAGTTCCCCGACCAGCAGCTCGAAGGGCTGCTCGGATGACAGGCTCACATTGAGGGCGTAGTGCGCCCCGTCAAAAACCAGCGGAGCCGCCACAGCAACAACCTCGGCTTGCCAGGATGCGGCGCAGTAACCTTTTTCCGTAACGGCTTGCCCGGCGCTTTCAATTTCCGCACGGAGGGCAGGCCATTGCTGCGGCTTCGCTTGCCGGAAATGCGCCATCAATGCTTTTCGTTTCGCCTCAGGGGCGCTCGCCAGGTAAGCGCGTCCCAGCGAGGTGATTTCCATAGGCACGCGCTGGCCGGACACGACCGAACGCAAGGAAGGCCTTCGGTTGTAGCGGATGGATTCCAGGTAGACCATCTCGTCGCGGTCGGGGGCGGCAAGGCCGACGTTGATCTTGTTGGCCTCGGCGGTTTGCTTCATGTGCGGCGCGGCAATCGCCAACAGCGAAGAGCCGGTGCGCATCGCGTGCGAGAAGCTCAGCACCGCCGGCGCGAGCCGGAAGGACCGGCTGCGCCTGTCGACCTGCAGCATGCCGCTGGCCACCAGGGTCTGGGTCAATCGGCTCACGGTGGAGCGCGACAAACCGGTGCGCTCGGCAAGGTCGGCATTTCCCAGCAATTCAGAGCCCGGGCGGAACGAGCGCAGCAACTCTATGCCGCGCTCCAGGGAGCGGTTAGCGGGCGATATGCCGGGTTTTTCTTCGCGCAGGGTGGTGAGCTTCATGGTGGTGCCAGTCATAAAACCAGTTCCATGCATTGGAACCCAGGACCTTTGCCCTGCCTATCGGTAATTCCACTCCTTGGAATTGGCAGCGTGCCTGAAATCCTTGCGAGGAATAAGCTGGAGGCACTAAATCAAAGGAGACAGACAACATGCGTCATCACATTCAACCCGGCCTTGCGCGGCTCGGCCTCGCTGTCGCCACCGCGGCTTTTGCGACCTTTACGGCATGCGCGGCGCTTGCCGCCACCAACGCGCAGGCGGCATTTCCCGAGCGCCCCGTGAAACTAGTCGTGCCTTTCGCGCCCGGGGGCGGCACGGACGCCGTCGCGCGCGGCGTAGGCACGGGGATGGCACAGGTGCTGGGCCAGCCGGTGATCATCGACAACAAGCCGGGCGCCGGAACCATCATCGGCAGCGACGCGGTGGCCAAGAGCGCGCCTGACGGCTACTCACTGGTCGTGGCCACCTTTGCCCACGCGGTGAACCCCACGCTGATGCCCAAGATGCCTTTCAACACGCAGAAGGCGTTTGCACCCGTAATCCTGCTGGCCCGGGGGCCCAACATCCTGGTGGTTCGTGCCGACAGCCCCTTGAAAACGACGGCGGACGTGGTGGCCGCCGCCCGCGCCAATCCCAACAAGCTGACCTATGCCTCGCAGGGCAATGGAACCTCCGCGCACCTGGCCGGCGAAATGTTCGCGAACCTCGCGAAGGTGCAGATGGCGCACATCCCCTACCGCGGCGCCGGCCCGGCCCTGACCGACCTGCTGGGCGGCCAGGTGGACATGATGTTCGCCACGGCCGCGGCAGCCATGCCGCAGATCGCCGGCGGCAAGCTGCGCGCGATCGCCGTCACGACGCCGCAGCGCGCGGCGACCCTGAAGAACGTCCCGACCATCGCCGAGACGGTTCCCGGCTATTCGGTCGAAAGCTGGTACGGGCTTTTTGCCCCGGCCGGCACGCCCGCGGCGGTGATCGCGAAGTTGAATGCGGCCGCGCGCAAGGCGACGGACTCGGCGGAATTCCGCAAGCTGATAGAGCCCGAAGGCCTGGCCGTCAGCGGCGGCACCCCGGCGGAACTGGACACCTTCGTGCGCGCGGAAACCGCCCGCTGGATAAAGATCATCAAGGAAAACAACGTAAAGATCGACTGACATGAACTACGCTTACCTACAACTCCAGGTCGAGGGCGGGATCGCCACGCTCACGCTGAACCGCCCCGACAAACGCAACGCGATGAGCGACGACATGCGCGGCGAATTCATCCACGCGCTCGAGCGGGTCCACGCCGACAAGGGCATCCGGGCGCTGGTGCTCACCGGCGCGGGCAAAGGCTTCTGCGCGGGCGGCGACATCTCGGGCATGGAGCGCCGCATGAATGCGCCCCCGGGGGAAGTCGGCTTCAACGGCTGGCACCGCCAGCAACGCGTGCACCACACGCAGGCCCTGCTGCACACCATGCCCAAACCCGTGATCGCGGCGGTCAACGGCGCCGCGTCGGGCCTGGGGGCCGACACCGCGCTGGCCTGCGACTTCATCATCGCCAGCGAATGGGCCAGCTTCAGCTGGTCGTATATCCACCGCGGCATCATTCCCGACGGCGGCGGTATGTACTTTCTTCCGCGCCGCGTCGGGCTGCCCAGGGCGAAGGAGCTGATCTTCACCGGCCGCAAGGTGGACGCCGACGAGGCGCTGGCGCTCGGCATTGCCGACCGCAAGACCACGGCGGATCGCCTGCTGCCCGACGCGCAGGCCTGGGCGGCCGAGTTAACGAAAGGCTCCGCGACAGCCCTTGCCCTGGGCAAGACCATCCTCAACCAGAGCTTCGAGCTTTCCGCGCAGCAGGTGTTTGCCCAAGGCAGCCAGGCGCAAGGCATCTGCTACACCAGCACCGAACACCGCGAGTCGGTGATGGCTTTCCTGGCCAAATCTTCTGCCTCCTCCGAAAAACAATAAGCCCCATGGACTCCATCACCCGCCTCCTCAAGCCTCGCAGCGTTGCCGTCATCGGCGCCTCGGGCGATCCCTCCAAGACGGCCGGCCGGCCGGTGTCCTACCTGCTCAAGCACAACTTCCCCGGGCAGATCTATCCCGTCAACCCGAAGCTGGAGCGCATCGGCGACCTGCCTTGCTACCCGGATGTGGCTTCGCTGCCCGCGGTGCCGGACGTGGGCATCGTGCTGCTGGGCGCCGAGCGCGCGCACCTGGCCGTTCGCGACCTCGCGGCGCGCGGCTGCGCCGCCTCCATCGTGCTGGCAAGCGGCTACACGGAAACCGGCGAGGAAGGCGCGCGCCGCCAAAAGCAACTGCTGGAAGCTGCTGGCTCTATGCGCATCCTGGGCCCCAACACCATCGGCCTGGTCAACCTGAGCGACGACATCGTTCTGTCGGCCACCGGCGCGCTGGAGATGGATCACTTCGTCAAAGGCGGCATCGGTGTTGTCTCGCAAAGCGGCGGCATCCTGGGCGCGCTGTTGTCGCGCTCGGCCGCGCGAGGCATAGGCCTCTCAAAGCTGATCTCCACCAGCAACGAAGTGGACCTGGAACTCGCCGATTTCATCGACGCGCTGGTGGACGACGAGGCCACGAAGGTGATCGCGCTCTACGTGGAAGCCGTGCGCAATCCCGAAAAATTCCGCGAGGCGGCGCTCAAGGCGGCGCGTGCGGGCAAGCCCATCGTCGCATTCAAGATAGGCCGCTCGGAAGCGGGCGCCCAGGCCGCCGTGTCGCACACCGGCGCACTGGCCGGCGCGGACCGCATGTATGACGCGCTGTTCCGCCGCTGCGGCGTGATCCGGGCGCAGACCTTTTCCGAACTGCTGGACATCCCGGCAGCGCTCGCCACCGGCCGCACCCTGAAAGGCAAGCGGGTCGCCATCCTGACCTCAACCGGCGGCGCCGGCACGCTGGTGTCCGACAGCCTGGGCGTGTCCGGGTTCGAGACGCCGGCGCCCGACGCGCAGACGGGCGCCACCCTGCGCGCGCTGCAAACCGGCGACCATGCCGCGCTGGACCGCAACCCCATCGACGTGACGCTGGCCGGGCTGCAGCCCGACCTGCTGCGCGGCGCCATCAAGGCGCTGCTCGCCAGCCCCAGCTACGACGCGCTGGCCATCATCGTCGGCTCTTCCAGCCTGGCCATGCCGGAGCTCATGGCCGGCGCGATCCAGGACTGCCTGCCGCTGTCGGACAAACCGGTGATTGCCTACGTCAGCCCGCACGCACCTGAAGTGGCCGCGCTGTTGACGAAACGGGGCGTTCCCGCGTTCGCGGCCGCGGAAAGCTGCACGGCGGCGCTCCAGGGTATGCTGCAATGGGACGGCTGGAAAGCGCCCGAACCGGTTGATGAGCTGCCTCCCGTCTCGCTCAAAGACCTGCCTGCGGGTTCGCTGGACGAAGCCGAGGCCAAACAGCTCTTCGCAAAATTCGGCGTGCCTTGCGCCCGCGAGTGTGTTGTTGAAACCGGCGACCAGGCCGAACGCGCCGCGCGGGAGTTTGGCGACAAGGTGGTGCTGAAAATCCTGTCGCGCGAGATCACGCACAAAAGCGACGTCGGCGGTGTGGCCGTGAATGTCTCGCCGCAGCAGGTCGGCGAACGGCTGCGTGCCATGGCGGACGAAGTGGAAACCAAAGCCCGCGTGCGGCCGCGCCGCTTCCTAGTCCAGGAGATGGTTTCCGGCGGCACGGAGCTGATCCTCGGCATGCACAGGGACCCTTTGGGCACGGCAATCCTGCTGGGCATGGGCGGCGTGACGGCCGAATTGTTCAAGGACACCACGATGCGGCTGTTGCCGGCACGCGGCGGTTTGTCGCGGGCCGAGGCGCTTGCCATGGCGCGGGAGCTCAAGACCTGGCCGCTGCTCGACGGCTTTCGCGGCCGACCCAAAGCCGACGTCGAGGCCTTGGTGGATGCGATTGTGGCGTTCTCGCGCATGGCGGCGCAGCTTGGCGACCGGTTGCTGGAAGCCGAGATCAACCCGGTGTTCGTGCTGCCGCAAGGATCGGGCGTGCGCGCCGCCGACGGCGTGGTCGTCCTGCGTTGAGGCCGATGGCTCAAACAGCCGCGGCCGCGGCCAACCCACGCCTGCTGCAGTGGCCGCCTACTTCTTTCTTGAACGACCATGACTGAACCCGTGCACCTTGAACGCGACGGCGACGTCGCCGTCATCCTCATCAACAACCCGCCCGTCAATGCGGGATCGGCCGAAGTTCGCGCCGGCTTGCTTGCAGCGATCCGCGCCGTGCAGGCTGATCCGCAGTGCCGCGCCGCCGTGCTGATGGGCGCCGGCACGACATTCATCGCCGGATCCGACCTGCGCGAATTCGGCAAGCCGCTGCAAGAGCCACAACTCCCCGCCGTGATCGAGGCAATCGAAGCCTGCGGCAAACCGGTGATCGCGGCCCTGCATGGTGCGGCGCTGGGCGGCGGCTTCGAGCTGGCATTGGCCTGCGACGCGCGCATCGCGAAAATCGGAACGGTGGTCGGGCTGCCCGAAGTAACGCTAGGCATCATCCCCGGTGCCGGCGGCACACAGCGGCTGCCTCGTGCGGTCGGCATACCGCAGGCGATCCGCATGATCTGCGCGGGAGAAAGAATCCACAGCGAAGAAGCGCTCGAAGCGGGCCTGCTCGATGCCATCGTCACCGGCGGCCTGCGAGAGGCGGCGCTCACCCATGCCCGCCAGGCCGCCGGCAAGGCCTTGCTGCGCGAACGCCCGCTGCCTTTTTCCGGCGAAGCTGAGATCGAAGCGGCCGCCGCGCAAGCCCGCAAGGCGGGCCGCAAGCGCCCCGCCGTGCTCGCCGCCATTGAAGCCGTCCGCGCCGCCGCGACGTTGCCTTTCGAGGATGCGCTGGCGCTGGAGCGCGGCGCCTTCCAGGCCCTGCGACTGTCCCGCGAGGCGCGTGCCCTGCGGCACCTGTTCTTCGCGGAGCGCGAAGCGGGCAAGCTGCCGGCAGGCGTTGAGAGCCGCCCGCGTACGCTACGGCACGTGGGTGTCATAGGCGCGGGAACCATGGGCTCGGGCATTGCCATCGCGGCGCTCGATGCAGGCCTGGAAGTGATTCTGCTGGAGCAGGATGCCACCGCGCTGGAGCGCGGTGCGACGCGCATCCAGGACCACTATGACTCCCGCGTTGCCGCGGCCAAGCTGAGCAGCGAGGCGGCAGACGACTGCCTGGCCCGGTTGCAGACCTCGACCGACTGGGACACGCTGGGCGCATGCGACCTCGTCATCGAAGCCGTGTTTGAAGACCTGGCCGTCAAGCGGGAGGTGTTTGCCCAGCTTGACCAGGTCGCGCGGCCCGGCGCCATCCTCGCATCGAATACGTCTTACCTCGACCTCGACGCCATCGCGGGCGCCACATCCAGGCCGCAGGACGTGATCGGTCTGCACTTCTTCAGCCCAGCCAACCTCATGCGGCTGCTGGAGGTGGTGCGCGGCCGCTCAACCGCGCCTGACGTGCTCCACACCGGGGTGGAACTGGCCAGGCGCCTGCGCAAGCAGGCGGTGGTGACGGGCAACGCATTCGGCTTCGTCGGCAACCGGGTGTTCTCGGCATATCGCCGCCAGTGCGAGTTCATGCTGGAAGAAGGCGCGTTGCCCGAGGAAGTCGATGCCGCGCTTGAGGCTTTCGGCTTTGCCATGGGGCCTTTCGCTGTCGCCGACCTGTCCGGCCTGGACATCGCCTGGCGCATGCGCAAGAGCCAGGCCGCCATGCGCGACCCGAAAGCACGCTACGTGCGCATCCCTGACATGCTCTGCGAGGCGGGTCGCCTGGGCCGCAAAACCGGGGCGGGCTACTACCGGTATGAAACCGCCGGCGGCAACTCACGCGGGCGGCCGGATCCAGAGGTGCGCGCACTGATCGAATCCGCACGGACCGCCGGCGAAGGAGAACGTAGCACACTGTCGGCAGAGGAAATCCAGCGCCGGGCCCTTCTTGCCATGGTGAACGAAGCGGCCCTGCTGCTGGCCGAGGGCGTGGCCCAAAGGCCCGGTGATGTGGACGTGGCTCTCGCCAATGGTTACGGCTTCCCGCGCTGGGAAGGGGGCCCGGTTTTTTGGGCCCGCGAACGGGGACTCGAGGCGCTGCAGGCGGACCTTCAATGGCTCGCGCAACTCAGCGGGTCCGGCTTCGTGCAAGGCGATCCCCGCTATGTGATTCAGGAGGAAATCTGAAAATGCTTGCAACACAAGTTTTCGCCAAATACGCGGCGCAGTACAAGGCTCAGTCGCTCAGCGCTGAGGTCACACACCACGCCAAGCGCGCGGTGATCGACTGGTATGCCTCGATCTATCCCGGCTTGTCGGCGGAACCGGTGCCGCGCCTGGAGCAAGTGCTGGCCGACGACTTGGACCACGGACCCGCGCGCCTGATCCAGGGCCGCCCGGCAACACCGCGCGCCGCGGCCTTGATCAACGGCGCGGCCGCCCACGCCGCCGAAGTCGACGACAGCTTCCGTGAGGCGATGTACCACCCTGGCGCCGCGACGATTGCCGCGGCCCTCGCGGCGGCGCAAGCGGCCGGTGCGACAGGCAGTGACTTCCTGCGCGGTATCGTGCTCGGCTACGAGGTGTCGACCCGCATCGGCATGGTTCTGGGACGCGGGCACTACAAATATTGGCACAACACGGGTACGGTAGGCACCTTTGGCGCCACGGCCGCCGCCGGAGCATTGCTTGGCCTGAACGAAGCGCAGTTTGCCCATGCGCTCGCCACGGCAGCGACCTTCGCGGCCGGTCTGCAACAGGCCTTTCGTATGGACTCGATGTCCAAGCCGCTCCATGCCGGGCGGGCGGCAGAGGCCGGCCTGCTCGCGGCGCAACTGGCTGCCCGCGGCGTCACGGGCTCGCTTGACGTGCTCGACGGCGAAGCTGGACTGGGCGCCGCCATGAGTTCCGGGCCCGACTGGTCGCAAGCCGGCGCGACGCTGGGACACGACTTTCACATCACGCGCATCACCTTCAAGAACCACATTGGCTGCGGCCACAGTTTCCCCTCCATCGACGGCGCGCTTGAGCTGCAGCGCCTCCACGGCTTTCGCGCCGAAGAGATAGCGAGCGTTCGCATCGGTACCTACAAGCCGGCCCTGGACATCGCGTGCTACACGCGGCCCGCGTCGGCGAACGAGGCACGCTTCAGCATTCCCTACGTGGTCGCAACGGCGCTGGTGCATGGAAGCGTGCGCATGGCAGCCTATGAACCGCAGCGCCTGCAGGAGGCCGCCACGCTTGACCTGCTGGAGCGGATCCAGGTGGACGTCGATCCCAAGCTGGATGCGGCCTTCCCCGGCCAGCGCTCGGCGCGGGTGGAAGTCGTGCTGCACGACGGCCGCCGGTTCATGCACCTGCAGCCCAACCGCAAGGGCGACCCCGAACTCCCGCTGACCGACGCCGATCTCGAGGGCAAACTCGTGGAACTTGCCTCGCCCGTGATTGGCCCGGACGCATCGCGGTCTCTCGCGGCCCGCCTCTGGAAACTCGAAACCAGCCCTACAGCACCATGAACCGACACGCTTTTATCTGCGATGCCATTCGCACGCCCTTCGGCCGCTACGGCGGCGCCCTTTCATCCGTGCGCGCCGACGACCTCGGCGCCATTCCCATCGCCGCCTTGATGGCCCGGAACGCGCACGTCGACTGGCAGGCCGTCACCGACGTGATCTACGGCTGCGCCAACCAGGCCGGTGAGGACAACCGCAACGTGGCGCGCATGAGCGCACTGCTGGCCGGCCTGCCCATGGATGTGCCGGGGTCTACCGTCAACCGCCTGTGCGGCTCCGGCCTGGACGCGTTGGGCACGGCCGCGCGCGCCATCAAGGCGGGCGAGGCCGCCTTGATGATTACCGGCGGTGTGGAAAGCATGAGCCGCGCGCCCTTTGTGATGCCCAAGGCGGAAGCAGCGTTTTCCCGCGCGAACGCGGTGCAGGACACGACCATAGGCTGGCGCTTCATCAACAAGCTGATGAAGGAAAAGTACGGCGTGGATGCCATGCCCGAGACCGCCGAAAACGTGGCCACCGACTACAAGATCAGCCGCGAAGACCAGGACAAGATGGCGCTGGCCAGCCAGCTCAAGGCCGTGGCCGCGCAAAAGGCCGGCTACTTTGATGCCGAAATCACGCCGGTGACGATTGCCCAGAAAAAGGGCGACCCGATTGTGGTGAGCAAGGACGAGCACCCGCGCGAAACCTCGCTCGAGGCGCTGGCCAAACTCAAAGGCGTGGTGCGTCCCGACGGCACGGTGACCGCCGGCAATGCCAGCGGCGTGAACGACGGCGCCTGCGCACTGCTGCTTGCGGATGAAGCCACTGCCGCCCGGCATGGCCTCACGCCACGGGCTCGCATCGTCGGCATGGCAACCGCCGGTATCGCGCCACGCATCATGGGCATTGGCCCGGCGCCGGCCACGCAGAAAGTGTTGGCGCTGACCGGCCTCACGATGGCGCAGATGGACGTGATCGAACTCAACGAAGCCTTCGCCGCGCAAGGCCTGGCCGTGCTGCGCATGCTAGGCGTGCAAGACGACGATCCACGCGTCAACCCGAATGGCGGCGCCATCGCGCTGGGCCATCCCTTGGGGGCTTCAGGGGGACGCCTGGCCACCACCGCGGTGAACCAGTTGCACCGCACAGGCGGGCGCTATGCGCTGTGCACCATGTGTATCGGGGTGGGACAAGGTATTGCCGTCATCCTGGAGCGGGTCTGAGGCAAAGGCAGAGTTGAGCGCCAGGGCACCGCGACATGAGCGCCGCGTGCCTCTGGCCGGTAACTCAGGCGAGGGGAAGGAATAGCGAGGACGGATTGAAAATGGAGTGAAGACGGCGTATTGGCAGGCGCTAGTCCATTCGGATGCCCTGCTCTTTCACCACTTTGCGCCATTTTTGAATTTCCGAACGAACGACACGAGCCGCCTCTTCCGGGCTGTCCAGTGTCAAAGTCAGGCCCTCGGCAACGGCACGGCCCTCGAACTTTTCACCCCTGGCGGACTTCTGCAAGGCCGCGTACAGCTGCTGAACGATGGAGGGCGCCGTACCTGCGGGAACGAAGATTCCGTACCACACCTCTGCCTCATAGCCGCTTGCACCTGCTTCGGCAAAAGTCGGTACGTTGGCAAGCAGGGGCGACCTGGATGCGCTGGTCTGGGCCAGGGGTCGCAGCTTGCCGCTCGCAATAAACGGGGCAAGGCTTGGCAGCGTACCGAATGCGAGATCGATCTGTCCCGCCAGAAGGTCGGTCACCACCGGGTTGGCGCCCCGGTAAGGGACGTGCGTGACAAAGATGCGAGAGTGCGCCTTCAACAGCTCCGCAGCCAGGTGAGTGGACGTTCCGTTACCTGCGGATCCGTAGCTGAGACGACCGGGCCTGGCGCGCGCTTGCGCAAGGAAATCCGCCGCTGACTTCAAGGGACTGTCAGGGCGGACCACTGCCACGTTCGGCGCTCGCCCCAGAAGCATCACAGGAGCGAGCGACTCGACAGCGTAGGGCAACCGGGCATACAGACTCGGCACGATAGCAATCGCGCTTGTATTCAGAAGAATCGTATGCCCGTCCGGGTTGCTTTTGGCGACCGCATCATTGCCTATGACAGTGCCCGCGCCAGGCTTGTTGTCGACGATGACGGGTTGCCCGAACTCTTTCGATAAACCGTCCCCTAAAGCGCGCGCGATGGCATCCGTGCCACCGCCCGCTGGAAACGGAACAATCAGCCGGATTGGTTTTGTTGGAAACGCTTGCGCTGTTGCCACGGGCACCGCAAGTGCCCACACGGCCGTCGCGAGACACTGTCTGCGGACAAGTTGGTGAAAGTTCATGATTGGCTTACTTGAATAAGCCTCAGAAGCTGTGGCGCAGACCGACGTCCCATCCCGAAGAACCCTGATTGGCGCCCGTGACCGCGCTGTTAAGCGCCGTCGTGGCGCCGCCGCTGTTACCCACGCGTGCAAAGGTGGCGTACAGCGCCGAACGCTTGGAAAGGTTGTGCACGTAACCCAGTGAAAGCTTCTTCGTCTTCGGACTGATACCCGCGTCGCTACCGTAATACGACCATGCGGCTCGGATCTCCCCCGAGCCCATAGGCACGATGGTTCCGATGGAGGCGCCCTTGCCGGTCACTGCGGTCAGCGAATCGACCTTGTCGACAAAGTAGCCGAACAGCAGACGCGCATCCCCCAGCGCGTACTGAATGCCTATGTTCGACGAACGGACGTCACCCGTGGTCGCCGTCCTTGCATACAGGGTTCTCCCCGTCGCGACGGACACGTTAAACGGGCCTGTAGCGTAGCCAAGACGAACACTTGCACCGCTTCCGTCGTCTTTCGTGGCGCCGCCGTTGGCGTTCTCGCCCAGATAGTATTGGGCAAACCCATAGAAGCCGCCGAGTTTTGGCGGCAGGTAGTAACCAACGAAGTTGGACACGCGCGTCGAGGTGTTGCCCCCCAGCGTACCAACGTGCGGCTGGATCGCGCCCACTCCTACATTAGCGAAAGGATCCACCTCCAGGCGAGTGCGGTAGTGGGCCACATGGTCGCGGCCGGCTCGCACTTCGCCCCAAGGCGCTTCCAGACTCAGCGTGGATCTCCGATTGAACGCCAGCCCGCCAGGCGTGGTGTTGCCGCTCGTCTGGTTGTTGGTATTGGTCGCCTGCCCAAGCCCGTTATCTGCGGTGAAGCCGGCTTCCAGCCAGAAGCTCGCGGAAAGCCCGTCTCCCAGGTCTTCAACCCCGCGCAAGCCTATGCGTGACGTTGAGTTGCTGCCGGAGTTTATCTGCGAGCGATCGATAACGCTCCCCGTTCCACGCGAATAAGAAAGATCGACGACACCGAACATCGTCACGGAAGATTGCGCGTGCGCGCCGGCGGTTAAAGCGAGTAGCGCGGCAGCAATAGCACTGTGTTTCATGAGTTGTCTCCTCAGAGTTATAGATTGTTCGAGATCACATCGGATGCGAAACGGAAGGCTCGTTTCGAAGCCGTTTCGCAATCCGCGTCCGAGCTTAAAGATTCGAATGGTGTCCCGCACCCCCATACTTCCAAGAGATGGAACTGGCAACTGCCCTGCGTGACGAGGAACATTGGCGCGAAGAGTCCGGCCGTAAAAACGTGGCGCTTACCGGGAAGCCGGCGATTGAAGCGGCGCAAAGCAATGAGGGAGCGGAAGCTTCATTCGTTCTGACGCACGGGGGCGTGGCGACGCCCACGCGAAATGCGCGCATCTCATCAATCACATTGCGCTACGCTGCGCCGCGAAATCTAGATGACACCTTCGGACTTGAAGCGTCGCAGGTCACCGTCCGAGTAGCCCAGGCCGCCCAGGATGCTTTCGTTCTGGGCGCCTGCGGCCTGCGGAAGCGCGCCGACGCCGACTTCGCAGGCGGAAAGACGGAATGCCGCTGTGGGGACAATCAATCCCTTCAGCGGCCCCGGCTCGTTGGAGAAGCGATGCAGCACGCCGCGGCTATTGACATGCTCGTCTTCCAGCATGGACTCCATGCGCTGCACACGGGAGACCGGCACGCCGGCGGCGCGAAGGGCCTGTTCCCAGTGCGCCGCCGTCCTGGTAGCGATGATGGCTTCCAACGCCTCGAACTCGGCGGCATAGCCACGCAGCCGCTCACGGTTGTTGGCCTTCACCAGATCACCGCGGCCCAGCGCCTCCCAGAGTCTTTTTTGCTGGCGCAGGTTTGAGGCCGAGATCACCAGCGGCGCATCCTCTGCGTGGTAGCACCCTATGGTGGCGAAGGGATAGCGGTTGCCCTTCTGCTCAGGGTGCGAGCCATTCCACAGATAACCCGTCACGTGGGAGCTGCAAAGGATCAGGGCCACGTCGGACATCGCCACTTCCACGAACTGACCCCGGCCGCTGTTCTTGCGGTAAAAGAGCGCGGCAAGAATGGCCGCGGCCGCTGTTGTGCCAGTCGCGTAGTCCACAACCGGTGCGCCGCATTTGACGGGGTCAGAGCCCGCCTCGCCCGTCATGGCCATCATGCCCGAGTAGGCCTGGATCACGCCGTCGTAGGCCGTGAGTTCCCGCTTCGGCCCGGTGCTGCCGAAGGCGGAGATGGAGCAGTAAACCAGCTCGGGCTTGAGCGCCGACAGCTCGGCGTATCCCAGGCCCAGGGCATCGAGCGCGCCCGGCCGGTAGTTCTCAATCAACACGTCCGCCGTCATCACGAGTTCGCGAAGCACCTCGCGCCCGGCTTCGGTTTTCAAATTCAAGGTGAGCGACTGCTTGTTGGCCGCCTGGGCGAGAAAGGCGGTCCCCATTCCCTCGTCGTTCAGGCCGTGGTCAGATCCCTGGAACCTGGCCTGGTCGGGCTCGTCCGGCGCTTCAATCTTGATGACTTCCGCGCCCATCACCGCGAGTTGGTATCCCGCGAACGGGCCAGCCAGTACGTGGGTCAGGTCAAGGACGCGGATTCCCTCCAGCGCCTTCGGCATTGCGGAGGCCTTATTTGGTGATGACATGGCTCTTGACGAGTTTTGACCAGCGGGCAATTTCGGCGCGCACATAGCCCTCGTATTCCGCCGGCGTTCCTGTCTGGACGACCATGCCTTCGTGCACCAGCTTGGATTTGAAGAATTCCGTGGCGACCGCTTTACGAACGGCAGCGTTCAGCTTGTCAATCACGACCTTGGGCGTGCCCGCGGGCGCGTGGATTCCGTACCAGCCTTCGGTCACGTAGCCCGCAACGCCGGCCTCCTGCATGGTAGGGACGCTGGGATAGGCGGTCGAGCGGACGGCAGAAGTGACGGCCAGCGCCCTGAGCTTGCCGGCGTCGATAAAGCTGCCCACGGAACCCGAAGTTCCGAACAGGATGTCGGTCTGACCTCCCAGCAGGTCGGTGAGCGCAGGCGCGGACCCTTTGTAGGCCACATGCTGCAGCCGGATCTTGCCCAGGTCCTCAAGCAACGCACCCGCTAGGTGCGAGGAGGTTCCGTTTCCAGGCGACGCGTAGCTCAGCTTACCGGGGTTCGCCCTGGCCGCGTCAATCACATCCTTGACGGTCTTGTATGGGCTCTCGGCTCGCACCACCAGCACATTGGGCGAGCGCACAAGCATGGCCACCGGCGTGAAGTCTTTCTCGGTGGCGTAGGGTAACTTTTCCGCCAGGCTGGGGTTGACGGCGTGCGCGATCGACGACAGCAACAGGGTGTAGCCGTCCGGCGCGCTCTTGGCAGCAAGGTCCGACCCAATGACGGTGCCGGCGCCGGGCCTGTTGTCCACGATGACAGGCTGGCCCAGGTCCTTGGCCAGCTCCACGGACAGGGTCCGGGCGATGAGGTCGGCACCGCCGCCGGGCGAGAACGGAACGACGATCCTGATGGGCTTGTCGGGATAGGCGGCCTGTGCGGTCGCGAGGCCTGCCAGCAAGGCGACGCCTGCCAACAATGGGACGAGCGGCCGCAGGCCGCGGTAGATGGAAATGCGCATGTTTGTCTCCGATGTAGTTCTTCGCCGCACAAGGGCTTGCGGCGTGTCAGGAGACTCTACGGGCGGAGACCGGTTTACGCAGCCGGGAAGTTCCAAGCAGTGGAACATGGTGCGGCTCGAGGCAGGGCAGCATGGAAAGCGGGCATCTTCCCCGCTTCAACGTTCGGCACCTCCTGGCACCACACCTTGATGGCATCAGGCGCGCATGCCCTTACCTCAACACCACGGTGCGCAGCCCATTGATGAAAACGCGGTGCTCCAGCACATAACGCAAGGCGCGCCCCAGCGCCAGGCATTCGACGTCGCGCCCGGTGCGCAGCAACTGCTCGGGGCTGAAGGCGTGGTCCACGCGCTCCAGGGCCTGTTCGATGATGGGGCCTTCGTCGAGGTCGCTGGTCGCGAAATGCGCCGTGGCGCCTATCAGTTTCACGCCGCGCGCATGGGCCTGCTCGTAAGGGCGGGCGCCCTTGAAGCCGGGCAGGAAGGAATGGTGGATGTTGATGACGCGCCCGGCCAGGGTTTGGCACATGCCTTCTGACAGCACCTGCATGTAGCGCGCCAGCACCACCAGCTCGGCTCCGTGCTGCTCTATGCATTGCAGCAAGGCCGCCTCCTGCTGCGGCTTGGTGTCCGCCGTGATGGGCAGGTGGTGGAAGGGCAAGCCTTCGGCCTGCGCGATCGGCGCGAGGTCGGCGTGGTTGGAGACCACGGCGACGACATCCATGTTCAGCTCGCGGCGGCGCCACTGGTCCAGCAGGTTGCGCAGGCAGTGGTCGGCTTTGGAGACCATGATGAGCACACGGGTCGGGCGGCTCATTTCGTGGATGCTTCCCTCGGCTTGCTCAAAGCGGGTGATGAGCTTGGCGTAGGCGCCCTGCAGGATGCCGAGGTCGGCGCTGCCCGCCTTGTCCAGGCGAAACACGCAGCGCACGTAAAAGCGGGAGACCAGCGCATCGTCGAAGACCGCGAACTCTTCGATGTAGGCCTTGTGCTGTTCCAACATGGCGCTCAGCGCCGCGACCTGCCCGCGCGCGCTGGCTGCGGCAAGGGTCAAGACGTATCGAACGGCCTCAGGCTGCGATGCTGGCATGGTGGTTTCTCTCATTCTTCTGTTGGGCGGCGGCTGGCCGTGCCGTCGCCGGATCGACAGCCGCCTGCTGGGCGCCAAACTCGGCCCGGGTCATGCTGCGCTCTATGCCCACTGCGACAGCCTGGCGGCTCATGCGCTGTTTGTAAAGGCCGACCCACGCTGTTTCCACGCGCGGGTCCAGGCTGAACACGCGGTCAAGCAACTGGTTGATGCGCGTTTCGAGCAAAGGGGTATGCGGTGTGTGCGGCCATACATCGGCCAGCCAATGGCACAGCGGCTCGTAATCGAGGCATTGCTCGATGGACTGCGGCGATGCCTTGGCGGCGCCGGTGGCCGTGAGGCTCACCCAGACCGTCTGGGGTTCCAGCTCGTCGGGGTAGATGCCGACGGGCAGGCGGATCTCCATCCGCTCTATCTTGATGGTCCAGTGGGTGTTCACAGGAAACGTCGTGTGACGAGGCCACACTCTTGCGTGCAGCGCTCCAGCATCAACCAGAAGTAGCCCATGAAGCTGCTGCGCACCAGCAATTCATAAGTGGGTGCCTCGTCCGTCTGCCACAGCCAGATGGAGGCCTTGAAGAACAGGGAGCCGGCGCTTGAATCCGGTTTGAAATTGCGCGGATGCAAATCGAGCGGGCAGCCTTGTGCCAGCACCTCGCGCACGGGCCGGCCGCTCAGGTGCAACACGGTATAGCCGCCGCTGACGTCGGTCACCGCGTGGTGCAGGCCGGCCAGTTCCGCGCGCAGCTTTGTCTCGATGGCGCCGGCCTGGCCCTTGGGGCCGATGACAAACCAGTCGTCAGGCCCGACCCAGACCAGGCGGTGCAGCTTGTCGGCCACGCTTGAACACGGCTGGACGGGCAGCTCCAGGTTGAGGGCGCGCGAGACCGCGGCGCGAAAGGCCGGGTCTTCGGGGTTGCCGCGCAGGTTGACGACGGCCAGCCCGGTGCGCCAGCCGGCCAACAGGGCCTGGTCGGAAAGCGCGCTGGAGGCCATGGGTGCGCGGCCGTTGGGCAGCATGGTGCGCTGGAGGGGTTCAAGCATTTTGGCGCTCCGCTTTGGGGTCGAAGAAGACTGGGCTGGCAATGGTGGCGGTGGCGGTGCGGCCGTCGCGCATCGAAACATGGACGCGTTCGCCCATGCGATTCGCGCCGCCCTTGACCAGCGCCATCGCGATGGATCGGCCCAGCGTCGGGCTCATATAGCTGGAGGTGACGTGTCCCGACATGGGCGCCGGAATCGTGACCGGTGCTTCATAGAGGATTTGTGACCCTTCGGGCAGCACGAACTGCGGGTCGTCGGGCAGCAGGCCGACCAGCTGCTTGCGGTCGGGCCGCATCGTGTCGGCGCGGCTCAGCGAGCGCTTGCCCAGGCAGTCCTTGGTCTTGGTGACCAGTCCGCCCATGCCGAGGTCGCCGGGGCTGACCGAACCGTCGGTGTCCTGGCCGATGATGATGTAGCCCTTCTCGGCGCGCAGCACGTGCATGGTCTCGGTGCCGTAGGGCGTGATGTTGAACTCCGCACCGGCGGCGTGGATGGCCGTCCACACGCGCAGGCCTTCGCCGGAGGCCACATTGACTTCATAGCAGCGTTCGCCCGAAAAGCTGATGCGCATGATGCGGGCCGGCATGCCGGCCACCGTGCCTTCGCGGTAGGACATGAAGGGGAAGGCCGTATCGTCGAAGTCCACGTCGCTGCAGATCTTCTTCAGCACATCGCGGCTCTTGGGACCGGCCACGATGGAGGTCGACCAGTGGTCGGTGGCGCTGGTCAGGTAGACCTTGAGGTGCGGCCACTCGGTCTGCAGCCAGCGTTCCATCCAGGCCAGCACGCGCGCCGCGCCGCCGCTGGTGGTGTGCATCAGGTAGTGGTTCTCGGCCAGGCGCACGGTCACGCCGTCGTCGAACACCATGCCGTTCTCATCGAGCATCAGGCCGTAGCGGCACTTGCCGATCTCGAGCTTGGACCAGGCGTTGCTGTACATCCAGTTCAGCAGCGTGGAGGCATCGGGGCCCTGGATGTCGATCTTGCCCAGGGTGGAACCGTCCAGCGTGCCGACGCCGTTGCGCACCGCCAGCGTTTCGCGCGCCACTGCCGCGTGCAAGTCTTCGCCATTGCGCGGGTAGTACCAGGGCCGCTTCCATTGGCCGACGTCCTCGAACAGCACGCCTTGCTTGACATGCCAGTCGTGCATGGCCGTGGTGCGTATCGGGTCGAAGGCGTCGCCAAGCTCCAGCCCCGCCATCGCGCCGAAAGTCACCGGCGTGTAGTTGGGCCGGAAGGTGGTGGTGCCCACTTGCGGAATGGCCTTGCCGAGCGCTTGCGCCGCGATGCCCATGCCGTTGATGTTGCCGGTCTTGCCCTGGTCGGTGCCGAAGCCCATGGCCGTGTAACGCTTGACGTGCTCGATGGACTCGAAGCCTTCGCGGATGGCGAGGTGGATATCGGAGGCCGCGACGTCGTTCTGCAGGTCGACGAATTGCTTGGGCGCGCGGCTCACCGCTTTCGCATGCGGCACCAGCCACAGCGGCCGCAGGTCGCCGGCATCGCTGGCCGCCACACCAGGCGCCGCCATCGCGGGCGCAGTGAATCCCAAGGCTTGGACCGCCGCCGTGCCGGCGGACACACCGCTGCGGGCGCATTCGTCCAGGGTTTGCAGGCCTATGCAGGCGCCCGCCGAGCGCTCGGCCTGCGCCGGTTTGCCCGGCAGGAAGGCGGCACGCTGGTCGTCCCAGACGGCTTTGCTGCCGGCCTGGGATTGCAGGTGGATCACGGGGCTGAAGCCGCCAGACACCGCCACGAGGTCGCAGGCCAGCGTGCGTGTGCTGCCCGTGAGCCTGTCCTGCGCATCGATGCCTTGGACCAGCACCGACGCGACGCGTCTGCCTCCGCGGGCTTCGGTGATGACATGTCCGGGAAGGATGTCAATACCGGCGCTGCCGGCGCGCTGGCTCAGCGTGCCGCGGGGGGCCGGGCGCGCGTCAACCACCTTGACCGAGGCGCCGGCCTCCTTGAGGGCCAGGGCCGCGTCGTAACCGGCGTCGTTGTTGGTGAACACCACCACGTTGCGCCCCGGCAGGACGGCGTAGCGGCGCACATAGGTGGAAACGGCGCCGGCCAGCATCACGCCGGGCAGGTCGTTGTTGCCGAAGACCAGCGGCCGCTCGTGCGCGCCGGTGGCCAGCACCACCTGCTTGGCGCGTACGCGCCACAGGCGCTCGCGGAACACCGGCGCCTGGCGGGCAGGCAGGTGGTCGCCGCGGCGCTCGGCCAGCGTGACCAGGTTGTGGTCCTGGTAGCCAAAGGCGGTGGTGCGCGGCAGCAAGGTCACTTCCGGCATGGTGGCCAGTTCCGTCAGCGCTTTGGCCACCCATTGCGCGGCGGGCATCCCGTCGATGTTTTCATCGCTGGCGAGCAGCCAACCGCCGGGCTCGGCCTGTTCGTCGCACAGCAGCACACGCGCACCGGAGCGGCCCGCAGCGAGCGCGGCCGTCAGGCCGGCGATGCCGGCGCCGACCACCAGCACGTCGCAATGCGCATAGCGCTTGTCATAGCGGTCGGGGTCGCGCTCGGTAGGCGAGGAGCCCAGGCCGCTAGAGGCGCGGATGTGCTTCTCGAAGAAGTGCCACGCGGCCTGCGAAGCCATGAAGGTCTTGTAGTAGAAACCGGCTGGGATCAGCCGGGAGAACCAGCCGTTGATGGCCTTGACATCGAACTCGATGCTGGGGCTGGCATGGATGGAGCGCGCGCTCAGGCCTTCGACCAGCGCGACTTCAGTCATGCGCGCATTGGGTACGGTGCGCGCACCGTCGAACAGCTGGACCAGCGCGTTGGGCTCTTCAACGCCGGCCGACAGGATGCCGCGCGGGCGGTGGTACTTCCAGCTGCGCGCCACCAGCGACACGCCATTGGCCAGCAATGCCGAGGCCAGCGTGTCGCCGGCCAGGCCCTGGTAGGCGCGGCCGTTGAAGCTGAAGTTCACGACCTGCGTGCGGTCTATCCGACCGCCTGAGGAAAGGCGCGCGCTCATGGGGTTTCTCCGGTGTGAACATAGGGGGCGGCGACCGCGGGCGGCTGCTCGCCGACTTTCCAGGTGGCTTCGAACTTGTAGCTCACGGTGTCGCGCAGCGCGTTGAACCAGCGGCCGCAGCCGCTCGAGTGGCGCCATTGCTCGTAATGCAGGCCCTTGGGGTTTTTGCGCATGAAGACGTAGTCGCCCCATTGCGCGTCGCTCATGGAGTCGGTGGCGATAGGGCGGACGATGCCGCCCTCGCCGCCGCAGCTGAATTCGCTCTCGGCGCGGGCGCCGCACCAGGGACAGTTGATTTGCAACATGGTCTCTTCCTTAATGTGCGACGCCGGCGGCACCGTGTTCGTCGATCAGGTGGCCGCTGTGGAAGCGGTCCAGCGACAGCGCTTCGTTGAGCGCGTGCGGCCTGTCCTGCGCCACGGTGTGGGCCATGACCCAGCCCGAACCCGGCGTGGCCTTGAAGCCGCCCGTGCCCCAGCCGCAGTTGATGTACAGGCCCTTGACCGGCGTCAGGCCGATGATGGGGCAGGCGTCGGGCGTAACGTCGACGATGCCGCCCCACTGCCGGTTCATGCGCACGCGCGAGAAGATGGGGAACATCTCGACGATGGCCTGCAGCGTGTGCTCGATGGTGTGGAAGCTGCCGCGCTGGCCGTAACCGTTGTACTGGTCGATGCCGGCGCCTATGACCAGGTCGCCCTTGTCGGACTGGCTGATGTAGGCATGGATGGCGTTGCTCATCAGCACGTTCGGGAAGATGGGCTTGAGCGGCTCGGACACCAGCGCCTGCAGCGGGTGGCTTTCCACCGGCAGCCGGATGTCGGCCATGCTGGCGATCACGCTGGAATGTCCGGCGGCCACGATGGCCACCTTCTTCGCCTTGATGAAGCCCTTGGCGGTTTCGACGCCGGTGATGGCGCCGTCCTGGCGGCGCAGGCCGGTGACCTCGCAGTTCTGGATCATGTGCACGCCCAGCGCGTCGGCCGCGCGCGCAAAGCCCCAGGCCACCGCATCGTGGCGTGCCACCCCGCCGCGCCGCTGCAGCGAGGCGCCCAGCACCGGGTAGCGCGTGTTCAGGTTGATGAAGGGAATCATCTCCTTGATCTGCTCGGGCGTGACGACTTCGCCGTCGACGCCGTTCAGGCGGTTGGCGTTGACGCGCCGCTCGATGTCGCGCATCTCCTGCAGCGTGTGGCCCAGGTTCAGCACGCCGCGCTGGCTGAACATCACGTTGTAGTTGATGTCCTGCGACAGGCCTTCCCACAGCTTCATCGATTTTTCATACAGCGCGGTGGACTCGTCCCACAGGTAGTTGGAGCGCACGATGGTGGTGTTGCGCGCGGTGTTGCCGCCGCCCAGGTAGCCGCGCTCGACGACCGCGATGTTGCGCAGGCCGTGTTCCTTGGCCAGGTAGTAGGCGGTCGCCAGGCCGTGGCCGCCGCCGCCCACCACCACCACGTCGTATTCACGCTGGGGTTCGGGCGATTTCCACTGCTTCTCCCAGCCCTCGTGGTAGGACATGGCGTTGCGAAGCAGCGACCAGATTGAAAAATTCTGCATAGCGGGGTTCCTTCTCTCGATCTATTCTGTTTTCACGGTGCCGGAACGTGAGCCTCTCCGAATGGAGGAGCCCAACCAAGGGCACCGCCGGGCCGGCTTCGCCGGACGGCCAGTGCCGCCCCCTTGAGGGGGTGACGCGAAGCGGCGCAGGGGGGAGCTCATTCAACACTCGACGATGTTTACGGCCAACCCACCCCGCGAGGTTTCCTTGTATTTCGTCATCATGTCGGCGCCGGTTTCGCGCATGGTCTTGATGACCTTGTCCAGGCTGACGAAATGCGTGCCGTCGCCGTGCAGTGCCATGCGCGCGGCGTTGATGGCCTTGACCGAGGCGATGGCGTTGCGTTCTATGCAGGGGATTTGCACCAGCCCGCCCACCGGGTCGCAGGTCAGGCCCAGGTGGTGTTCCATGCCGATCTCGGCGGCGTTCTCCACCTGCTCGGGCGAGCCGCCCATGACCTGGGCCAGCGCGCCGGCCGCCATGGAGCAGGCGACGCCAACCTCGCCCTGGCAGCCGACTTCGGCGCCGGAGATGGAGGCGTTTTCTTTATAGAGAATGCCGATGGCTGCGGCGGTCAGCAGGAAGTCGATGACGCCCTGCTCGTTGGCGCCGGGCACGAAGCGTGTGTAGTAGTGCAGCACCGCCGGCACGATGCCGGCCGCGCCGTTGGTCGGTGCGGTGACAACGCGGCCGCCGCCGGCGTTTTCTTCGTTGACGGCCAGCGCGTACAGGTTGACCCAGTCAAGCACCTGCAGCGGGTCGCGCAGCGCCGCCTCCGGGTGGGCCGTGAGGTCGCGGTACAGCTCGGCCGCGCGCCGCTTGACGTTGAAGCCGCCGCGCAAGGTGCCCTCGGTGGCGATGCCGCGCTTGACGCAGGCCTGCATCACGTCCCAGATGCGCAGCAAGCCGCTGCGAATGGCCTCGCCGTCGCGCCAGACCAGTTCGTTGCGCCACATCAGCTGGGCGATGCTCAGGCCGCTTTCATTGCAGCGCTGCAGCAGCTCGTCGCCGGTGGTGAAGGGAAAGGGGAGCGGCGTGGATTCCGGCACCAGCGCGGGCTGGCCTTCGGCATCGTGGCTGACGACAAAGCCGCCGCCCACCGAGTAATAAGTCTTCTCCAGCAGCGCCTGGCCGTCGCCGTCAAACGCGGCCAGCATCATGCCGTTGGCATGAAAGGGCAAGGCCTTGCGTTTGAACAGCAGGTCTTCGCGCTCCTGGAAAGCGACGGCATGGCTGCCGGCCAGGCGCAGGGACTGTTCGGCGCGGATCTGTTCCAGGCGCGGCGCGATGGCGGCCGGGTCTATGAGATCCGGTTGCTCGCCTTCCAGGCCCAGGATCACGGCCTTGTCGCTGCCATGGCCCTTGCCGGTCGCGCCCAGGGAGCCGTAGAGCTCGCAGCGGATGCGCCGCACGGCGTCCAGTTGCCCGCCGTCTTTCAGGGCATTGGCGAACAAGGCGGCGGCGCGCATGGGCCCGACGGTGTGCGAGCTGCTGGGCCCGATGCCGATCTTGAACAGATCGAAGGTGCTGAGTGGCATGGGTGTGGCCCGGCGTTCAGCGGTAGACCGGGAAATCGCGCGTCAGCGTCGCCACCTTGGCGCGCACCGCGGCGGTGTTGGCTTCATCGCTCGGCTTGTCCAGCAGGTCGGCGATCAGGTTGCCGACCATGCGGGCTTCGTTCTCTTTGAAGCCGCGCGTCGTCATGGCGGGCGAGCCCAGGCGAACGCCACTGGTCACCATGGGTTTTTCGGGGTCGTTGGGGATGGCGTTCTTGTTGACCGTGATGTGCGCGTCGCCGAGCAGGGCTTCGGCGGCCTTTCCCGTCATGCCCTTGGCGCGCAGGTCGACCAGCATCACGTGGCTTTCCGTGCGGCCGCTGACGATGCGCAGGCCGCGTTGCACCAGCGTCTCGGCCAGTGCCGCGGCGTTCTTGACCACCTGTTGCTGGTAGATCTTGAACTCGGGGGACAGGGCCTCCTTGAAGGCTGCAGCCTTGGCGGCAATCACATGCATGAGCGGGCCGCCCTGCAGGCCCGGGAAGATGGCGCTGTTGATGGCCTTTTCGAGCTCGGGCTTCATCAGGATGATGCCGCCGCGCGGGCCGCGCAGGCTTTTGTGCGTGGTGGAGGTGACGATGTCGGCATGCGGAATCGGGTTCGGGTATTCGCCCGCCGCGATCAGCCCGGCGTAATGCGCCATGTCGACCATCAGCAGCGCGCCCACGTCCTTGGCGACCCTGGCGAAGCGCTCGAAATCAATGCGCAGCGCATAGGCAGAGGCGCCGGCGATGATGATCTTGGGGCGGCACTCGTGGGCCTTGCGCTCCATCGCGTCGTAGTCGATCTCTTCCTTGTCGTTCAGGCCGTAGCTCACCACGTTGAACCACTTGCCGCTCATGTTGAGCGCCATGCCGTGCGAGAGGTGGCCGCCTTCGGCCAGGCTCATGCCCATGAAGGTGTCGCCCGGCTTCATCGTGGCCATGAACACTGCCTCGTTGGCCTGCGCGCCCGAGTGCGGCTGCACATTGGCGGCCCAGCCATGCTTGTCGGCGCCGAAGAGCTGGCGCACCCGGTCCAGCGCGAGCTGCTCGGCCTGGTCTACATATTCACAGCCGCCGTAATAGCGGCGGCCGGGGTAGCCCTCGGCGTACTTGTTGGTCAGCTGGCTGCCCTGCGCGGCCATCACGGCCGGCGAGGTGTAGTTCTCGCTGGCGATCAGCTCGATGTGCTGCTCCTGGCGCTTGTGTTCCTTCTGGATGATGGCCCACAGGTCGGGATCGACGTTGCTGAGGGACTGCTCGGTGTAGCTGAACATGGGGTAGCTCCTGGGTGGATCAGAGGATTCGCGATGGGCCAATCTTCGTGTCCAACCGCAGGCGCCACAGTGCCAATTACGTCAGGCAATATGCAAATTACGACATGCAAGGCGCTTTCAAGATCTTTCCCACTTTCCCCTTTTCCCCTTTCCCCGAGTAAAGGGAGCGGAGACCTTGAAGAAGGAGTGACTTCAAGCGCCGATGGCGCTCTCGATCACGAGTTTCTCCCTCTCCCGCTGGGAGAGGCTTGGGGTGAGGGCCGCGGCGTCAAGTTTGGTGCAGCGTCCGGATCAATCGCCCGGAGCCCTCACCCCCGCCCTCTCTCAAAGGAGAGGGCGTAAAGCGAAGCCCTTAAAACGGCTGCGGCTTGGAACAGGTTCTAAGGCTTGCGCGCAGCCCCGGCAAAGATCTGGAAGTATTCCGTTTCCAGCGCCACCGGGTCGTTGCTCTTGAGCGCCAGGTCAAACGCATCACGCATGGCCAGCGCCGCCGGGTTGCGCTTGAAGCACACGTGCAGCGGCAACAGCCCTATGGGGCGCGCGCTGATCTGCACCTGCGGCGCGCCGCCCATGCGCATCAAGGTATAGGCGAGTACGTTCCTGTCGATCACGATGCCGCGCACCTTGCCGTCCAGCAGCTTGCGCAGGTTCAAGGCATCGCTGGCCACGGCTTCCACGGGCTGGCTTTTGTCCTTGACGGCCGCGTCAAACTCCGCGCCGTTGGCATAGCCCTCGACCACGCCGAGGCGGTAGGCGGTCAGCTCAGAGAGTTGCGTCCAGTTGATGGGTGCGCTCTTGAGTGTGGCCAGGCCCAGGAAGCTGCTGCCTATGGGCTGGGACAGGTGGCAGTTCTTTTCGCGCTGGCTGCTGTAATAGACCGGAAAGTAGCCGTCGTAGCTCGGGTCCTTCTCGCCTTTTTCCACCGTTTCCGACCAGGGGAAAGTGGCCGACAGCAAGCGGTAGCCGGCCGCCTTGGCCAGCACCGAGGTCACGCGCGTGGACAGGCCGTCCTGCGGCAGCAGCAGGCCGGTGTAGGGCGGCCACTCGAGCGTGGCCAGCCGCATGTATTTCGACGGCCCCTGGGTGGGGGTTGGGGTTTGGGCCTGGCTGGGTAGCAGCGCCTGGGCCAGCAGCAAGGCTGCGGCAAATAGCATCCGTTTCATCACATACTCCAAAAAAAACTGGCAAGCCCCCGGCCCGGTTTATCCCGGGCTTGAGGGCTTGGGCCTTGTGGCCCCGAGCTCCCTTTTTTTAGGCCTTTTTTTCAAGCCCTCTTCCTCAAGCAGCCTGCAGCATGCGATGCGGATCGATGACGAATTTCTTGGGCGCGCCGGCATCGAACTGGGCGTAGCCTGAAGGCGCGTCGTCCAGCGTGATCACCTGCACGCCGACGATCTCGGCGATCTTGATGCGGTCCCACAGGATGGCCTGCATCAGCTGGCGGTTGTATTTCATGACCGGCGTCTGGCCGGTGACGAAGCTGTGCGACTTGGCCCAGCCCAGGCCCAGGCGGATGCTCAGGCTGCCCCGCTTGGCCGCGCTGTCGACCGCACCCGGGTCATCGGTCACATAGAGGCCGGGCACGCCGATGCGGCCCGCCGCGCGCGTGATCTCCATCAGCGAATTGAGCACCGTGGCGGGCGCCTCTTCGCGCGAGCCGTCATGGCCGTGGCCGCGCGCTTCAAAGCCCACGCAGTCGATGGCGCAGTCGACTTCCGCCTCGCCCAGGATGGCGGCGATCTGGTCGGCCAGCGTGGCGTCGGCGGACAGGTCCACCGTCTCGAAGCCGACCTGGCGCGCATGCACCAGGCGCGCCGGGTTGACGTCGCCGACGATGATCACGGCGGCGCCCAGCAGCCGTGCCGATGCGGCGGCAGCCAGCCCGACCGGGCCGGCGCCCGCGACATACACCGTGGTGCCCGGCCCCACGCCGGCGGAGACCGCGCCGTGGTAGCCGGTGGGCAGGATGTCGGACAGGCATGTGAGGTCACGTATCTTGGCCATGGCGCGGTCCTTGTCGGGAAAGCGCAGCAGGTTGAAGTCGGCATAGGGCACCATGACGTACTCGGCCTGGCCGCCTATCCAGCCGCCCATATCCACATAGCCGTAGGCGCCGCCCGCGCGCGCGGGATTGACGCTGAGGCAGACGCCGGTGTGCTGCTCCTTGCAGGTTCGGCAGCGGCCGCAGGCGACGTTGAAAGGCACCGAGACGAGGTCGCCCTTCTTGAGGGTCTCCACGTCAGCGCCGATCTCGATCACCTCGCCGGTGATTTCATGGCCCAGCACCAGGCCGGCCTGGGCGGTGGTGCGACCCCTGACCATGTGCTGGTCGGAGCCGCAAATATTGGTCGAGAGAACCCTCAGGATCACGCCATGGCCGATCTTCTTTCCGTTGGGGTTCTCCAGTTTGGGAAAGGGGATGGACCGAACTTCGACCTTTCCCTGTTCGACGTAAACGACGCCGCGGTTTCCTTGCATATGTGTCTCCGGTGTAGGTGTTGATGCAGTCCCCGCCGCGCGGGGATCGCGGGCCGGGTCTACCTGCGCAGTGTTGTGGCTTGGCAGGCCCGGCACTTGCGGACGCACGACACGCTTGCGCTGAAATGCGCCATCCATCCTCCGCCAGAATCGGCCAGAAGAGGGGCGACCGCAGCTCCCTTTCAACCAGCTTCCACACGCACCGACTACGGGAAAACCCACCCTTTCACGCACCGCGCTGGCGCGCGAGCCCGCACCGAAAAAGCCTTTGCGGTGCGCATGTCGCATTTGAACAAGTCTGCGTCCGCGCAACACAAGGTAAGGGGTCGGCGATGCAAAACAATCCGGCAAACCAAGCCACTCACGACGATCCATTCCCTCCCCCTATCCTCGAAGGATTTCTCCATGAGCTCCCTGCACCAAGACTCCCTCATCATCGACGGCCTGATCATCTCCAAGTGGAGCCGCTCGGTGTTCGAAGACATGAAAAAAGGCGGCCTGAGCGCCGCCAACTGCACGGTCTCGGTCTGGGACGACTTCAAGAGCACGGTGCACAACATCAGCGAGATGAAGAACCTGATCCGCGCCAACAGCGACCTGCTGTCGCTGGTGCGCACCACGGCCGACATCGAGCAGGCCAAGAAGGACGGCAAGACCGGCATCATCCTGGGCTTCCAGAACGCGCATGCCTTTGAAGACCAGCTCGGCTACGTCGAAGCCTTCGCCGACATGGGCGTGCGTGTGGTGCAGCTCTGCTACAACACGCAGAACCTGATCGGCACCGGTTGCTATGAGCGCGACGGCGGCCTGTCGGGTTACGGCCGTGAAGTCATCGGCGAGATGAACCGCGTCGGCATCATGGTGGACCTCTCGCACGTGGGCGCCAAGACCTCCGAGGAGGCCATCCTCGAATCGAAAAAACCGGTCACCTACAGCCACTGCCTGCCCGCCGGCCTGAAGGAGCATCCGCGCAACAAGAGCGACGAGCAGCTCAAGTTCATCGCCGACCGCGGCGGCTTCATCGGCGTGACCATGTTCCCGCCTTTCCTCAAGCGCGGCCCCGACGCGACGGTCGACGACTATGTGGAAGCCCTGGACTATGTGATCAACCTGGTGGGCGAAGACTGCGTGGGAGTGGGCACCGACCACACCCAGGGCTACGGCAAGGAGTTCTTCGACATGCTCACCCACGACAAGGGGCAGTTCCGCCGCCTCACCAATTTCGGCACCGTGCAGAACCCGCTGGGTATCCGCACCATCGGCGAGATGCCCAATCTCACCGCCGCCATGGAACGCGCAGGCTGGCCCGCCAGCAAGATCACCAAAGTGATGGGCCGTAACTGGCTGCGTGTATTCGGCGAAGTCTGGAACGTCTAAGCCTCGTCTTCAACCTCAACCTGTCTCTTTCTTTTTTCTGTCAACCTACCTTTCTGTCCGTTCTTTCAACCTGGAGTATTTCGCGATGAGCTTCAATAACACCCCACGCCGCCAGTTCCTGGTCCAGTCCCTGAGCCTGTCGGCGGTCGCCCTTGCCGGCACCGGCGCACTGGCGCAAGCCAAGCCCACCATCAAGATCGGCTTTGTCGACGGCTGGTCGGACAGCGTCGCCACCACCAACCTGGCGGCCGCCATCATCCGCAACAAGCTGGGCATGAACGTGGAGCTGGTGCCTCTGGCCGCCGGCATCATGTGGCAGGGCGTGGCGCGCGGCGACATCGACGCCACGCTGTCGGCCTGGCTGCCGGTCACGCACGAGGCTTACCTGGCCAACTTCAAGGACAAGGTGCAGATCCTCGGCGCCAACTACCCCGGCGCCAAGATCGGCCTGATCGTTCCGGACTACGTCAAGGCCACCAGCCTGGCCGACCTGAACACCTACCGCGCCGACTTCGACAACCGCATCGTCGGCATCGACGCCGGCGCCGGCGTGATGAAGAAGACCGAAGAAGCCATCAAGGCCTACGGCCTGGACATGCGCCTGCAGCCGAGCTCCGGCCCGGCCATGGCAGCCGAACTGGACCGCGCCTACCGCGCCAACAAGTCCATCGCCGTGACCGGATGGATCCCGCACTGGATGTTCGCCAAGTACAAGCTGCGCTTCCTGGCCGACCCCAAGACCATCTACGGCGCCGAAGAGCACGTGGACAGCGTGATCAACCCCGCGCTCAACACCAAGGCCCCAACAGTGGTGGCTTTCCTGAAGAAATTGTCCTGGAAGCCTGAAGAGATCGGCGCCGTGATGCTGGCGGTGGAAGGCGGCGCCAAGCCGGCCGATGCCGCAGAAAAGTGGATCAACGACAACCCTGCCCGCGTCGCGGGCTGGCTCGCCTGAGCTTTTTAGACGAGACAAGGAACAGCACAGATGCAACCCCAGCTCCCCATTGACGTCAACGCCGACACCGGCGTGTGGACCACCGACGGCTTGCCGATGATTTACGTGCCCCGGCACTTCTTCGTCAACAACCATGTCGAAACCGAAGCCGTGGTGGGGCGCGAGGTGTATGCACCTGCGCTGTACAAGGCCGGCTACCGCTCGGCGTATTTCTGGTGCCAGAAGGAAGCAGCCACGCACGGCCTGGCCGGCATGGCGGTGTACGAGCACTACCTCAAGCGCCTGTCGCAGCGCGGCTGGGGCTTGTTCAAGTTCATCAGCGCCGACGCCGCCACCGGCCATGCGCGCATCCAGCTGGACCATTCGGTCTTCGTGTTGGCGCAGGGTATCGCCGGCGTGCCGGTGGACCGCAGCAAGGTCTGCTACCTGTTCGCGGGCTGGTTCTCGGGCGCCATGGACTGGGTGCTGGAGACCGGCGGCTCGGCGGTACGCACCACCAGCAGCGAGACCCAGTGCGCCGCGGAAGGACATGAGCACTGCGTGTTCACCGTCAGCCCCCTTTAAGACCCGATTCGAGATCCGAAAGAAAAACAGAGCCCACCATGCGCTACCCGCATTTGTTTGAACCGATACGCCTGAACCAGGTGCTGCTGCGCAACCGCATCGTCAGCACGGCGCACGCCGAGGTGTATGCCGAGGGCGGCCACCCGAACGAGCGCTACATCCGCTACTACGAAGAAAAAGCCAAGGGCGGCGTGGGTCTTGCCATCTGCGGGGGCTCCAGCCCGGTGTCGCGCGACAGCCCCTGGTCGTGGTGGAGTTCGATCAACCTGGCCAAGGGCTCGGTGATCGAACCCCTGGCCAAGCTGGCCGAGACCATGCACAAGCATGGCGCCAAGATCATGATCCAGGCCACCCACATGGGCCGGCGCAATGCCTGGCACGGCTTTGACTGGCCGCACCTGGTCAGCCCCTCGGGCATACGCGAGCCGGTGCACCGCGGCAACGCCAAGACCATGGAGATCGAGGAACTGCGCCGCATCGTGGCCGACTACGGCCGCGCCGCCAAACGCGTGAAGGACGCGGGCCTGGACGGCATTGAAATTTCCGCGGCCCACCAGCAACTGATCGACCAGTTCTGGAGCCCGCGCGTCAACCACCGCACCGACGAATACGGCGGCAGCCTGGAAAACCGCCTGCGCTTCGGCATGGAAGTGCTCGAAGCCGTGCGCGAACAGGTGGGCGCCGATTTTTGCGTCGGCATGCGCATGTGCGGCGATGAATTCCATGAGGACGGCATCAGCCACGAGATGGCCAAGGAAATCGCCCAGGCCATGTCCGAAAGCGGGCTGATCGATTTCCTCAGCGTGGTCGGCTCCGGCGCCGACACGCACAACACGCTGGTGAACTGCATGCCGCCCATGGCGCTGCCACCCGAACCCTTTGTGCACCTGGCCGCCGGCATCAAGTCGGTGTCCAAAGTGCCCGTCATGCACGCGCAATCCATCCGCGACGCCTCGCAGGCCGAACGCATCCTGGCCACCGGCATGGTGGACATGGTGGGCATGACACGCGCGCAGATCGCCGACCCGCACATGGTCATCAAGATCCGCGACGGCCGCGAAGACCAGATCAAGCAGTGCGTGGGCGCCAACTACTGCATTGACCGCCAGTACAACGGCCTGGATGTGCTGTGCATCCAGAACGCGGCCACCAGCCGCGAAGAGACCATGCCGCACGTGATCGCCAAGACCACGGGCGCGCGGCGCAAGGTGGTGGTGGTCGGCGCCGGGCCCGCCGGCCTGGAAGCCGCCCGTGTGGCGCGCGAGCGCGGCCACGACGTGGTGTTGTTCGAGAAAAACAGCGCCGTGGGCGGCCAGGTCAACCTCGCCGCCAAGCCGCCCAAACGCGAGCAGATGGCCGGCATCATCCGCTGGTTCGACATGGAAACCCAGCGCGTGGGCGTGGACCGCCGCCTGGGCGTGGCCGCCACCCAGGAAATGATCCTGGCCGAAAAACCCGACATCGTGGTGCTGGCCACCGGCGGCGTGCCGCACACCGGCCAGACGCCGGCCTGGGGCGCGGCCGAGGGCCTGTGCGTCAGCAGCTGGGACATCCTCTCCGGTGCCGTGGCGCCGGGCGAGAACGTGTTGGTCTACGACAGCATCAGCACCCATGCCGGCACCGGCGTGGCCGACTTCATCGCCGCGCGCGGCAAGCTGGTGGAGATCGTCACGCCCGACGTGAAAGTCGCCGACGACGTGGGCGGTACCACCTTCCCCATCTTCTACCGCCAGCTCTACGCCAACAACGTGATCCAGACCCCCAACCACTGGCTGGAAAAGGTCTACAAAGAAACGACTCCCGAAGGCGACAAGCTGATCGCCGTGCTGAAGAACGAATACACCGAAGCACTGGAAGAACGCGCAGTGGACCAGGTCGTAGTCGAGAACGGCATCCTGCCCAACGACGGCCTCTACTGGCAGCTCAAGCCCCTGTCACTGAACAAGGGCCAGACCGACATCGACGCCCTCTACGACGCGCTGCCGCAGCCGGGCTTAAGTCAATTGGGCCAGGCTACCGGCAACGGCGACTTCCTGCTCTACCGAGTGGGTGACTGCATCTCCATGCACAACATCCACGCCGCGATCTACGACTCGCTACGGCTGTGCAAGGACTTCTAGAATATGAGTTCCCCCCGAAGCGCCTTCGGCGCCTCCCCCCAAGGGGGCGACCGCTGCGGCCCGGCAAAGCCGGTTCCGCGCCGTCCCTGGTCTGGTGTGTCCTGCAAACTGCGGTGCATCGTGATGACGCCATACGTCCGGGAGGCATGAGATGACATTGCCTTTCCTGGTCAGCCTGATCTTCTGGCTCGCCGTTCTGGGTCTGGCCTGGGGCATGGCCCGCCGCGCCCTCATCTGGAAAACCGGCCGCGCCGCGGCGGTGGACTTCGGCGGGCTGCTGCAGATCCCGAAGCGCTACTTCGTCGACCTGCACGATGTGGTGGCGCGTGAACCCTTTGTGGCGCGGGCCCACGTCGGTGTGGCCGGCGGCGCCATCCTGGCGCTGGCGCTGGTGGCATTGAACTACGGCCTGGGCCTGTACCTGCGCGCGCTGGATGCCGTGCTGCTGCTGGCCGGCCTGATGATGCTGGCCGGTGCAAGCGCGATGGCCTGGCGCCGCCGCAATGCGCCGGCTCGCTTGTCCAAAGGGCCGTGGAGCCGCCTGCCTTATTCGCTGGCGCTGTTCGCCGCGGCTTCGGCCTTCGCCGGTGCGGTGGCCTTCACCGGCACCGCGCTGGCCCCCTGGCTGGCGGCTGTGGTCGCGCTGGCCTTTGCCGCCGGCGCCGCCGAACTTGCCTTGGGCGTGGGCCTGGCCGGGCCGATGAAACATGCCGTGGCCGGCCTGCTGCATCTGGGCCTGCACCCGCGGCCCGAACGTTTCGGCAGCGCCAGCGAAAAACGTTTTGCCACCGCGCTCAAGCCGCTGCGCCTGACCGCCGACGACATGGGCGTGGGCAAGCCGGCCGACTTCGCCTGGAACAAGCTGTTGTCCTTCGACGCCTGCGTGCAATGCGGCAAGTGTGAAGCCGCCTGCCCGGCCTTTGCCGCCGGCCAGCCGCTGAACCCCAAGAAGCTGATCCAGGACCTGGTGGTCGGCATGAGCAGCAAGAGCGACGCCAACTATGCCGGCAGCCCCTACCCCGGCCAGAAGGTCGGCGAGCATGCGGGTGCGCCGCAGCTGCCCATCGTGAACGGCCTGATCAACAGCGACACGCTGTGGTCCTGCACCACCTGCCGCGCCTGCGTGCAGGAATGCCCCATGCTGATCGAGCACGTGGACGCCATCGTCGACATGCGCCGCCACATGACCCTGGTCGGCGGCGTGGTGCCCAACAAGGGCATGGAAGCGCTGGAGCAGCTGCGCGACACCGACACCGTGGGCGGCTTTCCGCTGGCGGCGCGCCACCACTGGGCGGCCGACCTGAACGTGCCGGTGCTGGAAGCCGGCGCCGAGACCGACTGGCTGGTGCTGGTGGGCGAAGGCGCTTTCGACATGCGCTACCAGCGCACGCTGCGCGCCTTCATCAAGACACTGCAAAAAGCCGGCCTGAAGATCGCGATGCTGGGTGCGGCGGAAACCGATTGCGGCGACCTGGCGCGCCGCCTGGGCGACGAAGCGGGCTTCCAGCGCCTGGCCGCGCAACTGATGGACACGCTGAAGGCGCGCAGGTTCGCCCACATCGTCACGCCCGACCCGCACATCTTCCATTCGCTGAAGAACGAATACCCCGCACTCGGCGGCAGCTTTGACGTGTGGCACCACACGCAGCTGATGGCCGACCTGCTGGCCCAAGGCCAACTCAAGCCGACCCGCGCCGGCAGCCTGGAAACCGTGACCTACCACGACCCCTGCTACCTGGGCCGCTACGGCCGCGAGGTGGATGCCCCGCGCTCGGTGCTCAAAGGCATAGGCATCAAGGTGGTAGAGATGGACCGCAACCGTGAACGCGGCCGCTGCTGCGGCGGCGGTGGCGGCGCGCCTTTCACCGACATTCCCGGCAGCACCCGGATTCCGGACATCCGCATCGGCGACGCCAAAGCAACCGGCGCCGGCATTGTGGCCGTGGCCTGCCCCAACTGCACCGCCATGCTCGAAGGCGTGGTCGGCCCGCGCCCTGAAGTACTCGACGTGGCCGAGCTGATGGCCCACGCATTGGAGCTCGCATGAACGCCGCTCTGCATCACGCCGTACCGCGCATAGACCCGCGCCGACCGGCCGTCATCACGCCCGCCGGCCTGCGCCGCATCGTATTGGGCAGCAGCCAGGGTGAACGACTGGCCGGCGCGCGCGCGTCCCAGCACAACGCGCCCAAGCCCGTGCGCAGCACCGGCCCGTTCAGCCAGGTCACCCTGGTGGTGAGCCATGCCGAACGCGGCGCCCTGAGCGACGGCGCTCGCCAGGCGATTGCCGCCGCCGCCATCCTGGCATCGCCCCAGGTGGAAGTGGTGGTGGCCGTGCTGGGCGCCTGCAAGGACGATGCCGCCGCATTGGGCGTGGACCGCTTGCTGGCACTGGACGACTTCGACAGCGGCCGCTACCAGCCGGGCGCCACCGTGGCATGGCTGCAAGAGTTGCAGGCAACACTCAAGCCCGCGCAGTGGCTGTTTGCCGATGGCGGCGCCGACGGCCAGTTGGGCCGCCGCTTTGCGGTGAGCGCCGGCCTGGGCCTGGCCTGCGCTGTGGCCGAACTGGGCGCCGAGCACCTGCGTGTGCCGGCCGGCACCGGCGAAGACTGGATGCGGCGGCACGCCCCCGTGATGCTGCTGGCCAAAAATGTGGCCAGCACCAAGCTGCCCTTTGTCGGCCTGGGCGTTCAGGAAGCGGCGCCGCCCTTGCCCTCGTTGTCCACGGCGGATACCGGCATCGAAGACCTGGGCGTGCAAGCCGGTGACCCGCAAACCCTGGCGCTGGAAGAAGCCGACTTCATCCTGGCCGCCGGCAACGGCGTGACCGAACTGGCGCTGTTCCATTCGCTGGCACGCGAGCTGGGCGCCGCCGTGGGCGCCTCGCGCGTCGCGGTGGACGACGGCCGATTCACCCGCGCGCAGCAGGTGGGCGCGACCGGCAAGACGGTGTCGGCGTCGGCTTACCTGGCCCTGGGGATTTCCGGCGCGGTCCAGCACCTGCAGGGCATCAAGGACTGCCGCCATGTGATCGCGATAAACCTGGACGCTTCGGCGCCCATTGCCCGCCGCGCCGACCTCACGGTGGTGGAAGACAGCGCCGCGCTGATGACAGCCCTGCTGGACCTGGTGCGGCAACAGAAAGAGAAGGAGGCGGCATGAGCGATATCACCGTTCTGGTGGGCGCAAGCACTCACGCCATCAGCGGCCGGCCCACTCGCAGCCGCGCCGACGCCACCGCGGTGGCACTGGCGCTGGGCCTGCCCGCGGAGCTGCGTTTGCTGAGCGCCGGCGCCATGCCTGATGCCGTGGCCCGTGATTACCTGGCGCTGGGCGCCAGGCGGATCGAGGTGCTGGAAACCGCTCAGGGTGCGGACGTATGTGCATCGCTGCTGCCGGCCCTGCGCAACACTCCCTGGATCATGACCGGTACACGCGGCGAATCTGAACACGGCAGCGGTGTACTGCCGTTTGCCCTGGGTGCGGCCTTGGGCCGGCCGGTGGTCATCGATGTCGTGGCTGTGCAGCCCGACGGGAACAGCTGGATCGTGACACAGGCACTGCCCAAGGGCGCACGCCGCCGGCTGCGCGTCAGCGCACCCGCCGTGCTGGCGGTCAGTGCCGCCGCACCGGTGACGCTGCGCCATTCACTGGCCGATGCGATGGCGGGAACCGTCGTGCGCAGCGCCGCACCCTCCGCCGTGCCAGCCGACCTTTCCGCCATGGGCCAGCGCGTGCCGCGTGGCAAACGCCGCAAGCTGCTAGAAGCCCGCGTCGTGCAGAGCGGCCATGCGCGCATGCTGGGCGCCATCGACTCCCCCTCCACCGGCGGCGCCGTGCTGCAAGCCGGCAGCCCCCAAACCAAGGCGCAGGCGGTACTCGACTACCTGCAAGCCCATTCACTCGTGCAATTTTAGAAAAACCACGCCATGACCAAAACCATCTCCGCGCAGTCCCTGCTCACCCGCGAGTTGCTGGCACGCCGCCGGCCCGGTTACAGCCTGGAGGCACCGTTCTACCTGAGTGACACCGTTCTTAAAGCCGATATGGAGCACATCTTCGGCAAGCATTGGATCTTCGTCGCCGTGGAGCCGCAGATTCCCGAAGCCGGGGACTACATCACCGTGGACTTCGGCACCAACTCCATCCTGATCGTGCGCGACGACGACAACAACGTGCAGGCCTTCCACAACGTCTGCCGCCACCGCGGCTCGCGGCTGTGCGCCAGCCAGCAGGGGGTGGTCGGCAACATCGTCTGTCCTTACCACCAATGGACTTACGACCTGACAGGCAAGCTGATCCATGCCAAGCACATGGGCGAGGACTTCGACCCCAGCCACCTGAGCCTCAAGAAGGTGCACGTGCGCAACATGGCCGGGCTGATCTTCATCTGCCTGGCCGAGAACCCGCCCGAGGACTTCGAACAGATGGCGGCGGACATGACGCCCTACATCGCGCCGCACCAGCTCAGCCAGTGCAAGGTGGCGGCGCAGATCGACATCGTAGAAGATTGCAACTGGAAGCTCACGATGGAGAACAACCGCGAGTGCTACCACTGCGTGAGCAACCATCCGGAGCTGACCATCTCGCTGTATGAGTACGGCTTCGGCTACCAGCCTGACGAGCACAACAAGGAAGGCCTGCAGCGCTTCCAGGAGATCATGGACGCCAGCCACAAGCGCTGGGAAGCCATGGGCCTGCCCTCGCGCGAGATCGACACCCTGGATGACCGCATCACGGGCTTTCGCACCCAGCGCCTGCCGATAGACCGCTCGGGCCAGTCGCAGACGATGAACGCCGAGGTGGCCTCCAAAAAACTGCTGGCCGACTTTGTGGACCCGGCGCTCGGCGGCCTCTCGTTCTGGACCCAGCCCAATTCCTGGCACCACTTCATGAGCGACCACATCGTCAGCTTCACCGTGCTGCCGATCTCCGCCACCAAGACCCTGGTGCGCACCACCTGGTGCGTGCACAAGGATGCCGTCGAAGGCAAGGACTACACCAAGGAAAACCTGACGGCCGTGTGGAACGCCACCAACGACCAGGACCGCCGCCTGGTGGAAGAGTCGCAGGTCGGCATCTCCACCGGCGCCTACGAACCCGGCCCGTATTCGCCCTTTACCGAAGGCCTGGTCGAGAAGTTCTGCAACTGGTACGTGAAGCGGCTCAGCACGCTGATTTCCTGAAGCAGGACAGCCACAGGCATTTCTCCATTTCCCATGAGCACCTCCCCCGCCATCTCTTTTGCCATTGCCGCGCACGCACCTGATTTTTCGGGTGCGGTGTCGCCATCCTGGTCATCGGACACCGATGAGTTCCTGCGCTGCGTGCACGTTCGCCAGGAGACGCATGACGTCAAGACCTTTGTGCTGGCGGCCGATGCACCGCGCAACTTCCGCTACCTGCCCGGCCAGTTCATCACGCTGGAACTGGAGATAGGCGGCGAAAAAATCAACCGCTGCTACACCCTGTCGAGCACACCGACGCGCCCCGACCTGGTCAGCATCACGGTCAAGCGCGTGCCGGGCGGCGTTGTGTCCAACTGGCTGCACGACCATCTCCAGCCCGGCATGGCGCTGGGCGCGATGGGCCCTTCGGGGGAATTCAGCTGCTTCAAGGAACCGGCGCAGCGCTACCTGTTTATCTCGGGCGGCAGCGGCATCACGCCGTTGATGTCGATGACGCGCGCGCTGCACGACCTGGGCAGCGACGCCGACGTCGTGTTCGTGCACTGCGCGCGCACGCCGGCCGACCTGCTGTTTCCCGAAGAGCTCGCCATGATGGCGCGCAACATGCCCAAACTGCGGCTGGCCATGGTCTGCGACCACCACACGCCGGGCGGCGCCTACGCCGGCCACTTGGGCCGCATGGATGCGGCGCGCCTGGCGCACATCGCGCCCGACTTCCTCACGCGCGACATCTACACCTGCGGCCCGGCGCCCTTCATGGCTGTGGTGCGCGGGCTGGCGGCCGGGGCCGGCTATGCGATGGAGCGCTACCGCGAAGAGAGCTTCTCATTTGAATCGCTTCCCGCCCAGGTGGTGCAGGAAATTCCCGGGCCCCGGGACAATCCCGAGCTGTTTCAGGCAGCTGCCGCGCCCACCTTCCAGATCAGCCTGGAAAAAATGGGCACCTCATTCTCTTGCCAGGGCGGCCAGACGATTTTGCAGGCCGCTGCGGCAGCCGGCGTGCGGCTTCCTTCGTCCTGCAGCAGCGGCGCGTGCGGCACCTGCAAGACCAAAAAAATATCCGGCCAGGTGGAAATGAAACATGCGGGCGGCATTCGCCAGCGCGAAATAGACCAGGGCTGGATCCTGCCCTGCTGCAGCCGGCCCTCCAGCGATATCGTGCTTGAAAGATAAGTTCAAGCCAGCTCATCAAGTTCAAAAGTGTGCATGCAACCATTTCAACAAGGCGATTAAAGACCCGGCCGTCATTCCATCAACCAATTTTGGTGCGGCATCCACAGGGTGTGGCCGCCGCATGCGGCCAATGTGATATTTTGTTGATGCATTGGCCTGTAAAAAGTGGCGCGTCGTTTGCTTATAAAAAATATCGCGGCCTTTGATCCGCTGCAGTCAATTTCAGGAGACCTCACGATGTCGAACCCAAAAATCAGCGTCAAAAATCTGTACAAGATCTTTGGCAACAACATCTCGGAAGCGCAAAAGCTATTGGACGAGGGGCGCACCAAAGACGAGGTGTTCGCCAAGACAGGCCATGTCGTCGGCGTCAACAAGGTCAGCTTCAACGTGATGCCCGGCGAGATCTATGTGCTGATGGGTCTGTCCGGCTCCGGCAAGTCCACGCTGATCCGGCTCATCAACCGCCTGGTGGAACCCTCTTCCGGGTCCATCAACATCGACGGGATGGACATCGCCAAGCTGCCCCAGGCCGAGCTGGTGAAATGGCGGCGCAAGCGGGTGGCCATGGTGTTCCAGTCCTTTGCCCTGATGCCGCACAAGAACGTGCTCGACAACGCCGCCTTCGGCCTCGAGATGGCGGGCACGCCGCGCAAGGTTCGCGAAGAGCGCGCCATGCAGGTGCTCAGCCAGGTCGGCTTGCAGACCTATGCGGCCAAGTACCCGTCACAACTGTCCGGCGGCATGCAACAGCGGGTGGGGCTGGCCCGCGCACTGGCGGTGGACCCGGCCATCCTGCTGATGGACGAAGCTTTCTCGGCGCTGGACCCGCTTAAACGCGTCGAGATGCAAAGCCTGATGCTGGACCTGCAGCGCGAACAGCAGCGCACTGTGCTGTTTGTCTCGCACGACCTGGAAGAAGCCCTGCGCATCGGCACCCGCATCGCCATCATGGAAGGCGGCAACCTGGTGCAGGAGGGCACGGCCCACGAGATCATCACCAAGCCCGCCAACGACTACGTGCGCCAGTTCTTCAAGGGCGTGGACACCTCGCGCTACCTGACGGCGGCCGACCTGCTGGATCCCTGCCTCAACGGCCACTCCTACACCGGCGGCCCCCGCCTGCCCTCATCCACCACGCTGTCCGAGGCGATGAAGATCGTGCTCGGCGGTGACCAGCCCGTGGGCGTATTTGACGCGACCGACCAATTGCTGGGATGCATTTCCGCCCGAAGCCTGCTTGTCAAAATGTCCGAGGAAGCCCGCCATGTCTGATTTACTTACCCAAGTTACCGAAGCCTCGCGCAACATGTTGCCCCTGGGCAAGTGGGTCAACGCGAGCGTTCGCCACCTGCTGGACCATGGCGACAAGCTGTTCGACTCTATCGGCGTCGTGGTCGAGGGTTTTGCCAAGTCCATCGAGCAGGGCCTGCTGGCCATCCCGTTCTGGCTGGTGATCCTGGTGGCCACCGTGGTCGGAATCCGGCGCCTGGGCTGGGGCTTCGGCACCTTTGTAGCCCTAGCGTTAATCCTGATAGTGGTGACCGGCTTCTGGCCGCAGACTATCGTGACGCTGGCGCTCACGCTGTCGGCCACCATCATCAGCCTGATATTTGGAATTCCCCTGGGCATCTGGTGTGCCCGCAACAACCACGTCAATGCCTGCGTGCGCCCCGTGCTCGACTTCATGCAAACCATGCCGGCCTTTGTGTACCTGATCCCCGCAGCCATGCTGTTCGGCCTGGGCCGCGTGCCGGGCACCATCGCGACCGTGATCTTCGCCATGCCGCCCGTGGTGCGCCTGACCAGCCTGGGCATCCGCCAGGTCAACCCCGAACAGGTCGAGGCCGGCAACGCCTTCGGCTGCACCTCCACGCAGCTGCTCTTCAAGGTGCAGTTGCCGATCGCCCTGCCGACCATCATGGCCGGCGTCAACCAGACCATCATGATGGCGCTGTCCATGGTCATCATCGCCTCCATGGTGGGGGCGGGCGGCCTGGGCAACGACGTGCTGGCCAGCATCCAGCGCCTGGACGTGGGCCTGGGCTTCGAAAGCGGCCTGGCCGTCGTGCTGCTCGCCATCATCCTGGACCGCCTGACCGAAAGCTTCGGCGTGGCCCGAAAGCCCCGAGAAACCTGACCCGGACGCCTTCCCCGTGCCACCCTCTACAGCCAAAAGCGCAGCAGTCGCTGCCATCAGCCAGGAGCCGGTCACTGCCACCGCGACGACCCATGTCGGCTTCATCCTGATGCCCGACTATTCGATGATCGCTTTTGCCAATGCGGTGGAAACCCTGCGCATGGCGAACTACATCAGCCGCCGCACGCTGTACCGGTGGACGGTGGTCGCCAGCTCCGAGTCCTCCATATCGGCCAGCAACGGGCTGAGCGTGGCGGCTACCGGGGACATGGCCGCGCTCAGCGACTGCGACATGCTCTTCGTCTGCGGCGGCGTCAACGTGCGCACCCACACCGAAGAAACGCTGCGCCACACCCTGCGACAGCTGGCGGGACGCGGCATCACCATAGGCGCCCTGTGCACGGGCTCTTTCGCATTGGCCAGCGCCGGCCTGCTCGATGGCTACCGCTGCGCCATCCACTGGGAGAACCTGGCGGCCATCAGCGAGGAGTTCCCCAAGATCAAGTTCTGCACCGAGGTGTTCATCGTCGACGGCAAGCGCATCACCTGCTCGGGCGGCACCGCGCCGTTGCACATGATGCTGCACATCGTGCGCAGCCAGCACGGGACCCAGCTGGTGATGGACATCTCCGAACAATTCATCGTCGAGCGCATACGCGCCAGCAGCGACCGCCAGCGCATCCCGCAGCCCGAATGCATAGGCCCGGGCTACCAGCACCTGACCGAAGTGGCGCAAATCATGGCGGCCAATATTGAAGAGCCGCTGTCCCTGCTGGAACTGGCGGACGCCACCGCGCTGTCGCTTCGCCAGCTCGAGCGCCTGTTTCACCGCTACTTCAGCATCACCCCCGCGCAGTACTACCTGAACCTGCGCCTGCGCCGCGCGCAGGAACTGCTGACGCACACCACCATGCCCGTCATGGAAGTGACCGTGGCCTGCGGCTTCCAGTCCTCTTCGCATTTCAGCAAGGCCTACCGGGGCCTGTTCGGCTATGCGCCAAGCCAGGAAAGGCTGGTCCATGCCGGCCAGGCCGACCAAACCGCACGGCGCGGACAACGCCCGGCGCCAAAACGCGCCGCGCCCCACGCCGCGGCCAGAAAAGTTCCCAGCGTGGCCTAGTTCCGCTTCGTCACGTCGTCACGTCGAGGCGCGACGGAAGGCGCAGGCGGTTCGGAACCTGTTTTTAGCCTTCCTGATTGCGCACCGGAATATCATTGCCGGCCGCACGTATCTGCCGCGGGCTGGCGCCCAGCGATTGCCGGATCACGCGGGCAAAGTGCGTGCTGTCCTGAAACCCGCATTCAAAGCCAACCTCGGTGACTTCCAGATCGGTGTTCTGCAAAAGCCAGCGCGCACGTTCTACGCGAAGGCGTTGGCGATACTCCGCCGGGCTCAAACCGATGTCGCGCTGAAACCGCCGTTCAAGTTGCCGCCGGCCTATGCCCAAGGGCTCGCACAGCTGCTCGATGGGTTGGGAGGTTTGCAGTTGCTGCTCCAGCAGCAGCATGACCTTGCGGACCACCGTGTCCGTGGAACGTTCCGATACCACCTCTTCCGGCTGCAAAGTACGCGAAGGCAATGGCTGCTCCTCGAGCATGATGCGCAGCGCTTTCACGGCGCTGGCGCGCCCGATTTTCTTTTCGATGATGTAGGCCGCCAGGTGGACCACGCTGGTGCCGCCGGCGCAGGTGAGCCGGTCGCGGTCGACGACAAACATCTGGTCGGAGGCGATGCGCAGCTTCGGGAACTCGGCCGCGAAGGCCTCACGGTGGAACCAGCTGACGCAGGTCAGATGCCCGTCCAGCAGGCCGGCACGCGCCAGCACAAAGGAGCCGGTGCACAGCCCGACGAGCTTCACCTGTTTCGCGGCGGCCTCCCGCAGAAAATCGTAGGCGGCCTCCGGCACCCGCTGCCCGCCGTGCAGCAGGCCGCCGACCACGACCAGGTAGTCATAAGCCTCGGGCGACTCCATCCTGGCGGTGGCGAGAATGCTCGCCCCGCAGCTGGACACACAAGCCTCGCCGGACGCACTGAGGATGTCCCAGCGGCACAGCCTGGGGCGGCTGCGGTCGCCCTCATCCGCGGCCAGCCGCAAGGCATCCACAAAGCCCGCAAAGGCGGTGAGCGTGAAACGCGGCGTGAGCAGCAGGCCGACGCGCACCAGGGGCGCGTCTTGTTCCGCCAGGCACGTATCGGCGCTGTGTGCCCGCAACTTGGCTGGCTGTTTTCCCATGGTTGAACAAGGCCTGACGTAGAGGGGATCGCGGAACGGGGATTCCGCAGTGAGGAACATCTTCGCCGCCACGCGCTGTTCAAACGGTGCTGAATGCGTCAATGAGTATCCAGATTGCGACATCCCGGCATCCTGGCTTCCGGCATCACAGCCGCCTTATCCCAAGCTGCCAAAGCAGAGGGTCACTTCGCCTGCGCGCGAGCCGCTTCGGCCTTGCGCTTGGCTTCGTCGGCCTTGAGCTGAAGCTCGTGGGCTTCTTTTTCCGCCTCTTTGGCCTTGGCTTCCTTGTCGGACGCCGGGCTGCCAGCCAGTGCACTGCCGGCCATGGTGCCGGCAACGGCGCCCACGGCAGCTGCGCCCATGGTGCCCATCATGCCGGGGCCACGGGCGGCAGGTGCGGCGGCTGCAGCCGGCGCTGCCGGAGTTGCGGTGGCGGCGGGTGTCGGGGCCTTGGCCGCTGCCGGAGCGGCTGGCGGGTTGCCGATCCGGGCGCTGGGCATGGACCTGCCCCCGCTGCCCATGCGTTTGGCGTGCGCCAGTGAAGGTGCGGCCAGCGAGGCGATGGTCAGGGCGATCACGGCAGCGGAGTTTTGTGAAAAAGTGCGCACAGTTTTCCTAAGGTAAAAATGAATAAAAGTGGATGGGTGAATTTCTGCCTCAGTCGAATATTTCGCTGAGCCAGGACTTTTGCTTGCGCCTGCCGTAGCCCGTGTTGTGGTGGCGGTAGTCCGAATCCTCGAAATCGGGACGGCGGGCATGTTGCTGGTACACCGGCTGCGCTGCTGGTTGTGGCGCGGGCTGTTGCGCCGGCGCGGCGGCCGCGTCGCGTGCGATGAGCTTGTCCAGCTCGCCCCGGTCCAGCCACACGCCGCGGCATTGCGGGCAGTAATCGATTTCAACGCCTTGGCGTTCCGACATGACCAGGGTGACGTCGTTGCAATGAGGGCATTTCATGGCTTGCTCCTGACTTGACTTAGTCGTTGTTGCCGAAGCCGAAGAGGCTCAGCAGGCTGGTGAAAAGGTTGAACAGCGAAACAAACAGGCTCACTGTGGCCAGCACGCAGTTGGTCTCGCCGCCGTTCACGATGCGGCTGGTTTCAAACAGAATCAATCCCGCCGAAAGCAGGGCCACCATGGCCGACACGGCCAGTGCCAGCGCGGGCATCTGCAGGAACATCGCGGCCAGGCCGGCCAGAATCGCGATCACCATGCCGGCGAACAGGAAGCCGCCCATAAAACTGAAGTCGCGCCGCGTGGCTAGCACCCAGCCGGACAGAGCCACAAAAGTCACGCCTGTCGTGCCGAGCGCCAGCATGATGGCCTGCGCTCCGCCGGGCAGGGCCAGGTGCATGGCCAGCAAGGGGCCCAAGGTGTAGCCCATAAAGCCGGTCAGGCCGAACACCGCCGGGACGGCCCAGCCACTGTTCTGCACCTTGTGGACGAGGAACAGCAAGCCGAAGTACCCGACCAGCGTGATGACCAGCCCCGGGGCCGGCAGCTTGAAGACGACACCCAGCGCGGCCATGGCGGCGCTGAACAGCAGCGTCATGGACAGCAGGGCATAGGTATTGCGAAGCACCTTGTGTTTCGCGATGGCGCCGCCCCAGCCGGCGCCGGCGGTTTGGGAGGGGAAAGCTAAAGGTTGGTTCATGGTTTTCCTTTCGTGATGCAGAAAATCTGCGGGAGTGCCAACAGAATAGGTGTGTCATGCACAAAGAAAAAGCAGACAATAGATGAATAAACATCCCGTAAAACCTGACTATGAGCCTCGCATTCAACTACCGGCACCTCTACTATTTCTGGGTTGTCGCGAAGGAAGGCGGCATGTCGCGCGCCGCGGCGCGGCTGGACATGGCGGTGCAGACCGTCAGCGCGCAAGTGCGCGAACTGGAGCGCGACCTGGGATGCCAGTTGCTCAAACCGGCGGGGCGAGGCCTGGTGCTGACCGAGGCCGGGGACCTTGCATTGCGGCAAGCCGAGCAGATATTCCAGCTGGGCGAAGCGCTCCCTGAGCTGGCGCGAAACGCTGCCAAGGCCAAGTCAATCCGGCTGACGGTCGGCATCGCGGACGGCCTGCCCAAACTGGTGGTCCAGCGCCTGCTTCAGCCGGTGCTGGGCACACCAGACCTGCGGCTGGTGTGCCACGAGGGTGAAATGGCGGACCTGCTGGCCGACCTGGCCAGGCATCGGCTGGATGTTGTGCTGTCCGACCACCCCGCCCCGTTCAACCGGCACCTCAAGGTGCACAACCATCCCCTGGGTGCTTCGGGCATGGGCTGGTATGCGTCGCCGCAATGGTGGGCTGCGGCGCGCAAAGGTTTCCCCGCCTCACTGGACAAGGTGCCGGTGCTGCTGCCCACCACACACTCCACGGTTCGCGGGCCTCTCGATCAGTGGTTCATTCAGCACGGCCTGCGCCCGCGGGTGGTCGGCGAATTCGAAGACAGCGCCTTGCTCGAAACCTTCGGCGGCAATGGTTTAGGTGTTTTTCCGGCCGCGCTGTCGGTGCAGGACGACCTCCTGAAACGCCACCAAGCCAGGCTGCTGGGGCCTTGCGAAGGCGTGGACGAGCATTACTACGCCATCAGCACCGAGCGCAAGGTCAAACATGTGGTGGTGCAACATCTGTTGGCTCAAGGCTGACTCTTTTTTATGATGAATATCCGTGAAGCGCGCCCCTCAGACGCACCGATGATCGCCTCAGTCCTGCAGGAGGCCGCCCGCTGGCTCGCGAAAGGCGGCAGAGCACTTTGGTCAGGCGCTGAGATCAGCCACGAACGCGTCCTTCAAGACACTAGCGCAGGGCTCTTCCACGTCGCCCGTGATGGCGAACAGATCGTTGGCGTCATGAAGTTCGAACTCGAGGATGCCTATTTCTGGCCCGAGATTCCACGGGGCAGCTCGGCCTTCATCCACAAGCTCGCCATTCGCCGCGCGTGGGCAAAGAAGGGGGTCTCGATTGAACTCCTGACGTACGCACGAGCTCGCGCCCAACGGCTCGGATGCGTCTGCCTTCGACTTGACTGTGTCGCGGACAGACATGGGCTGCGGAACCTCTATGAAAACTTCGGCTTCGCGCTGCACAGTGTTGTTCAAAAAGGGACCACCTCCTTTGCGAGGTACGAGCTCCCGACGGATCAATAGCGACAACAATCAGCCAAAAGCGAGAAGTGAACTCCCATGAAAACCAGACTCTTCCAGCACGCCGACGCCGCTGACGTGTATCGACTTTTAGTTGCCAACGGTTGGCAACATCGAATTCCTTCAGTGGACTATTTACAGGAACTGGTCGCTGCGTCCCAGCGGGTGATAGTCGCTGTGGATGAAAACCGGATCGTCGGATTTGCCCGAGCCATAACGGACGGCTTGTCCAATGGATATCTTTCAATGGTTGTGGTGGAAGAGTCCTGCCGGGGTCAAGGCATAGGAACCCAATTGGTGGAGCGAATCACCGATGGTGAACCGCAGGTGACTTGGATGCTTCGCGCGGGACGCGAAGGAGCGCACGAATTTTTTTCCAAATCAGGCTTCACCAGCTCCACGCAAGCGATGGAACGCGTACGTCGGCCGCCTGCCGATGGCCGCTAGAGTCCGTCGAAGTATTCTGCTGCAACGGTCGATCGGCCGCCCCTCAAATCTGCACCCGGGTCCCGAGTTCAATCACGCAGTTGTTCGGCAGCCGGAAGAAATCGGCCACGCTGCCCGCGTTGCGGGACATGACCGCAAACAGGGCTTCGCGCCAGTGCGCCATGCCGGTGCCGCGGGTTGGCACCACGATCTCGCGGCTGAGGAAGTAAGAGGTCTCAAACAGGTTGACGGGCAAACCCTGCGCGCGGCACAGCTCCAGTGCTTGCGGGATGTCCGGGCTGTTGATGAAACCGTAATTGACCTGCACGCGCCAGAAGCCCGGCACCAACGGGGTGACCTGTACGCGTTCCTCGAACGGAATCCACGGCACATCATGGAACACGACGGTGAGGATCAGGTTGCGCTCGTGCAGCACCTGGTTGTGCTTGAGGTTGTGCATCAGGGCTTGCGGCACGGTGTCGGGGTTGGCGACCGCATACACGGCGGTGCGGGCAATACGGTGTCCGCCGTCCGCCGACAGTGCGGTGATGAAAGGCAGCAGTTCCGGGTCGTCGCGGCGCATGCTGCCCACCAGCAGCTCACGGCCCCGGCGCCAGGTTGCCATCGCCACAAAGATGAAGGCGCCCATCACCAGCGGGAACCAGCCGCCTTGCCAGAACTTCAGTGAGCACGAAATCACCAGCAGCAGGTCCAGCACCAGGAAAACGCCCGTGGCCGCCAGCGCCACCGGCAGCGGGTACTTCCAGGCATGGCGCACCACAAAAAATGTCAGCACCGTCGTGACCAGCATGGTCACGGTCACGGCGATGCCATAGGCCGAGGCCAGCGCCGAAGAATTTCCGAAACCCAGAACCGCCAAGAGCACCGCTGCCAGCAGCAGCCAGTTGACACCGGGCATGTAGATCTGGCCGGCCTCGCGCGCGGAGGTGTGCAGCACCTGCATGCGCGGCAGCAGGCCGAGTTGCATCGCCTGCTTGGTCATGGAATAGGCGCCGGAAATGACGGCCTGCGAAGCGACCACCGTGGCCAGCGTGGCCAACACCACGGCAGGCAGCAACCAGCTTGGGGAGAACAGGCTGTAAAACGGATTGGCAATGGCGGCCGGGTCACGCATCAACAACGCGCCCTGCCCCATGTAGTTCAGCGCCAGCGAAGGCAGCACCAGCCCCATCCACGCAAACTGGATAGGCCGCTTGCCGAAGTGCCCCATGTCAGCGTAAAGCGCCTCCGCCCCCGTGAAAGCGAGGACGATGGCGCCAAAGGCCACGAACATGTGCCAGCCCTGCGCCCGTAAAAACTCAAAAGCGCTCAGCGGGTTGAGCGCCGCCAGGATGGCCGGCTGCTGGATGACCTGGAGCACGCCGGTAAAAGCCAGCACACCAAACCAGAGCCCGATCACCGGCCCGAACAGCTTGCCGACTGTTCCGGTTCCATAGCGCTGCATCGCAAACAGGCTGACCAGCACCGTCACAGAGGCCGGCAGCACATAAGGCTTGAGCACCGGCGTGACAACTTCCAGCCCTTCCACCGCGCTCAGCACCGAGATCGCCGGCGTGATCACGCTGTCGCCGTAAAACATGGCGGCGCCGAACACACCCGCCAGCAGCAACAGCAGGCGCCGGCGAGGCGTACTGCCTGCCGCCTTGGCCGCCAAGGCCGTCAGGGCCATGATGCCGCCTTCGCCGCGGTTGTCTGCACGCAAAATCAGCAGCACGTACTTCAGCGTCACCACCATCATCAGGCCCCAGAAGATCACGGAGGTGGCCCCGACCAGGTGCACCGCGTCCAGCGGGATTCCCGTGGCCGGGCTGAATACTTCCTTCATCGTGTACAGCGGGCTGGTGCCGATGTCGCCATACACCACGCCCATCGCACCGAGGGTCAAGGCCGCCGCACTTTCGCGGCTGGAAAATTGAGTCATTGCAATCCATCAACGTTGAACAGGCTCCCACTGTCGCGGCAGCCGTATCAGGATCGCATAAGGGTCGGGTGGGGGTCAGGCGGCGGCCAGGCGATAGCCGACACCGGTTTCGGTCAGCAAGTGCCGCGGCTCGGCGGGGTCGCGCTCAATCTTGGCGCGCAGCTGGCCCATGTAGAGCCTGAGGTAATGCGTGTGGTCCGTGAATTCCGCACCCCACACATCGCCCAGCAGTTGCCGGTGCGTCACCACCCGGCCGGCGCTGCGCACCAGCCGCGCCAGCAGCTTGTATTCGGTCGGTGTCAGGTGCACCGGCTCGCCGCCCCGCTGCACCTGCCGCGTTTCCAGGTCGACGCGCAGGTCGTCCACGGCATGCACGGTGACGGCGGGAGAAAGTGCGGTGCCGCGGTGGCGCAGCGCCACGCGGATGCGCGCCAGCAACTCACCGACGCTGAAAGGCTTGGTCAGGTAGTCGTCGGCCCCGGCATCGAGCAGGCTGATCTTTTGCGCTTCCTGGTGCCGGGCAGACACGACGATGATGGGCGTGGCCTGCGTCCTGCGCACCTCTTGCACCAGCGCCACACCGTCGCCGTCGGGCAGGCCCAGGTCCAGCACGATGACATCCGGCTGGCTGTGGCGCAGCATGGCGCCGGCTTCGCTCAGCGACACCGCCGTCTGCACCTCGAAGCCTTCGACCGACAGCGAGCCCTGGATCAGCGCACGAATCTCGCGGTCGTCTTCGACCACCAGCACACGCAGCGTCATGGCGCATCTCCTTGCACCGGCTGCGCCTCGACCGGCATGCTCAAGACAAAACTGCTTCCGCCGCCCCGGCGCCGGCGCACCACCAGCCGCCCGCCATGCGCCTGGGCTATCGCCCGGCACACCGCCAGCCCCAGGCCCGCACCGCGCTGCCCGGCGCGGTCGCCACGTGCATAAGGCTCAAAAATGCGCGCGTGTTCGGACTCCGGAATGCCTTCACCACGGTCTTTCACCGCCACCTGCAACTCCGGCGACGTGGAGGCAGAGCCGGAGCCGGACTGCATCTGCACCACCAGCTCCACCGCACCCTCGCTGTATTTCAAAGCGTTTTCCAGCAGGTTGGCGATCAGCTGGGCCAGCAGCACCGGATCGGCCTTCACCAGCGGCAGCCCATCGGGCACGCTGGAGCGGATGCGACGGCCCGGGTCACGCTGGCGCACACGCGCCAGCACGGCGCCGACAATTTCTTCCATGGACTCCCAGTCGCGCCGCAGTTCTTGCGCCGAGCTCGACAGGCGCAGCAGCTGCAAGGTGTTTTCCGTCACGCTCGACAGGTAGGCCGCCTCGCCCACGATGCTGCCCAGCAGGCGGTCTTGTTCGGCCAGCGCCAGCTTGTCGCGCTGGGTTTGCAGCGACGAGGCCGCCCCCACAATCGCCGCCAGCGGCGTGCGAAGGTCATGTGAGATGGCCGCCAGGAAGGTGCTTTGCAATTGCTGCTGCTGCGCTTCGTTTTGCGCCGCCACAAGTGAGCGGCCCAGGCGCAAGCGCCACAACGATTGGGCCAGCAGCGCGCACAGGGCCTGGGCGTGTTGCCGCCCGGCCTCGTCGCCTGACAGGGCGGGCTGCACCAGCACAGCGCCGGTGACGTTGCCTTTTTCACCCAGGGGCAGGTACCAGGCGTTCAGCCCCGGCCAGCGGCCGGTGCCCGGGCCCAGCACCGCGGCTTCGGCCATGCAGCAGCGCATGCCGTCCTGCACGGCCGCGTCCAGCGTGCCCGCGTCCTGCAAGACCTGGCTGTCATCGGCCAGCGCCAGCGCGCAGGGTCCGGCAAACGCGGCCTCCAGCGCGGAGCGCCCGAAAGCGACGACCTGCGTGTCAGCCCTGGCATCGGCCAGCTGGGTTGCCAGCGCCTGCAACTGGCGGGCGCGGCTTTCATTCAGGCGCGCCAGCTCGGTCTCGCGGCGCAGGCCCGAAGCCAGCCGGCTGACCACCAGCGCCACCGCCAGCATGGTGGCCAGCGCAATCAGGTTCTCATGGGTGTCCACCTCAAAGGTCCAGCGAGGCGGCACGAAGAAAAAATTCAGCGCCGTCACCGCACCCACGGCGCACACACTGGATTCAATCCACCCCAGCCGATAAGCCGCCACCACGACCGTCAGCACATACAGCATGGCCAGGCTGGTCAGCGACACATAAGGATCCAGCAGCGCGCCGGCCACCGTGGCTGCGCCCAGCAGCAAAGCCACCGTGCCCCAGCTTCTGGCGGAAGGGGAAGTGCTGGCGGCAGGCAGGAGGGTGTTCATGATGGCAGCCAGCGTACCACCGCGCGTATCAGGATTGCATCAGGATCGCATTCGGATCGCATTCGGATGCAACGAGTGCACTCGCTTTACTCCTCTGCCTCCACGCGCACCACGACCTTGCCGCGATGCCGGCCCTGCAGCAGGTCCGACAAAGCGGCCGGTGCGTTCAGCAGGCCGTCTACAACGTGCTCCGGGGCCTTGACCTGCCCGCTGCTGATCCATGGCTCCATCTCACGGCGGAACACATCAAAGCGCGGGCCGTAATGATCGAGGATGATGAAGCCCTGGACGCGCACACGCTTTTGCAAAATGGCGGCCAGCAACTGCGGCAGCTGGTTGGCGCCTGGTGCGCCCGCCGAATCGTTGTAATGGGCGATGAAGCCGCACACCGGCATGCGGGCGCCAATGTTGAGCAGGGGAAGGACCGCCAGCAAGACCTCACCGCCAACGTTTTCAAAATAGACGTCAATGCCGGCCGGGCAGGCAGCGGCAAGCGCGTCCGCAAACAAGGGCGCGTTCCTGTCGATGCAGGCATCAAAGCCCAGCTCGTCGACGGCCTGGCGGCACTTGTCGCCGCCACCGGCGATGCCGACCACGCGCGCGCCCTTGAGCTTCGCGATCTGCCCGACCATGGCGCCCACCGCGCCCGTTGCCGCAGCGACAACGACCGTCTCACCAGGCTGGGGCTGGCCGATATCGAGCAGGCCGACGTGCGCGGTGAAACCCGGCATCCCGAGCGCGCCCAGCGCCAGCGATGGCCTGGCCATGCCGCCCATGGGTTGCAAGTCTTTTCCATCGCTCACGGCGTAGTCTTGCCAGCCGCTGTTGGCGAGCACGAGATCACCGGCGCGATAGTCAGGATGCCTGGAGTCGACGACGCGGCTCACCGTGCCGCCCGGCATGGCGCCGCCCAGCGGAACGGGTGGCGCGTAGCCGGGGCCAACCGGGTCCATCAGGTTGCGCATGTACGGGTCCAGCGAGAGAAATTCCGTTCGCAACAGCAGCTCACCTTCGCCCGGGATGGGCACGGGTTCGCTCACAAGATGGAAGTCGGACGCGACCGGCAGGCCGCATGGGTGCGCGGCCAGTGTGATGCGCCGGTTCATGTTTGTTTTTGCATTCGTGTTTGTGTTGGGTTGTGCTTGCGGATTTGTCATGACGGCCTTCAAGCTTTAGCTACGGCGGGACGGGGGCCGTGCCGCCATGCCAGCAGGCCGCCCAGCGTCACGGCCACCATGGCGAATGCGGGCGCGCCCAGCGCGCCATTCCAGTCCACAACCAGGCCGCCCGCGATGGCGCCGGTGGCAATGGCGATCTGGAAGGCCGCCACCAGCAGGCCGCCCGCGGCCTCTGCCTGGTCGGGCGCGGCGCGGACTATCCAGGTCTGGAAGCCGACCGGGAATGCGCCGAATGCGAAGCCCCACAGCGCCACCGCCACGGCAGTGACCACGGCGGAGCTGCCGCCAATAAGAAGCGCCGCCGCAAGCAGGGCAATCATCGCGCTGCCGGCGACGATGGCGTGGCGTTCACTGCGGCCGGCCAACCAGCCTCCCGCGAAGTTGCCGAAGAAGCCGCCAATGCCGTAGCCCAGCAGCACGGCAGACACCGCCGCCACAGACAGTTTCGTCACGTCTTCCAGCACGGGGCGTATATAGGTGAAGCCCGCGAAGTGTCCGGATATGACGAGCAGAACGGCCAGCAACGCAATGCGCACCGGCCCGCGCGTGAGCAAATCCCGCAGGCCTTTCAAGCTGGCCCGGTCGCGCGGCGGCAGGGCGGGCAAGGCCGCCAGTTGCACCACGAAAGCCAGCAAGCCGACGGCGCCTGCCGCGACAAAAGCGCTGCGCCATCCCCAGAGGCTGCCCATCCAGGCGCCGACCGGGGCCGCGCAGACGGTGGCGATCGACACGCCGGTCAACACCAGCGACATCGCACGCGGGAAGAGCCGATCAGGCACCAGGCGCATGGCCAGTGCCGCCGCCATAGACCAGAAGCCACCGAGGGCGATGCCCAGCACCACCCGTGCGAACAGCAGCACCGCAAGCGTGCCGGCCGTCGCGGCGACCACATTGGACACCAGCAACAGTGCGGTGAGCGTCAGTAGCACCCGCTTGCGGTCGAAGCGCGCCGTCAGCAAGGGGATGGTCGGCGCGGCCACCGCACCGACCAGGGCCGTGGCTGTGACGGCCTGGCCCGCAGCCCCCGCCGTGACATGGAGATCGGCCGCCATGGCGGTCAGCAGGCTGGCCGGCAGAAACTCCGCGGTGACCAGGCCAAACACGCCGAGGGACAGTGACGCGACCGCCGGCCAGAGCGCGGCGGCCTCGCCCGGGGGATCGCCGGCAGGGCTGGCACCGGCGGCCAGCGGATCGAGGGAAGCAGAGGAAGAAGTTGATGACATGAATGTGAAGCCTTGTGAGGAGCTTTGTGGGGAGCCCCTTTTTGGGGAGCCCTTGTTGGGAAGCCTTGTTTAAGACAGGGTTGCCAGCTTAGGCCTAGCATCGACACCTTTCCATGGCGAAAGAGCCGAAATGCTTGACGATTCCTCCAGAACTTTCACGCCTGTCGTTCAACCCCCTCATGAAGACGGCGGCCTGCCCGCCGCCGGGCCCGATCCGCTGACCCAGGTCCTGCTGGGCCTTCGCCTGGACGGCGTCGAGTACGGCCGCTGCCTGATGCATGCCCCCTGGGCTATTTCCTTTGCCGCGCATGCCGCCGCGCGTTTTCATTTCGTCGTCAACGGGGATTGCTGGCTGCACACACCGCAGTCAGGGTGGATGGAATTGAAGGCCGGTGATGCGGTGCTGCTGCCGCGCGGCACGGCCCACATCCTGGCCAGTTCACCCGAGGTGCCGCCGGTAGACCTTGCGACCTTCGAGCGCGAACGGGTCGCCGACGACATCTACCTGCTGCGCGACGCGGCGCCCGTGACGCAAACGCCCTCGCACGCCATGTTCTGCGGCAGCATGAAGTTCAACCTCGACCCCCTGCACCCCTTGCTGGCCATGATGCCCGAGGTGATCCGCGCCAGTGAGTTAGCCCAGCGAGACCCGGGCGTGCCCATGCTGCTGGAGGCCATGGAGCGGGAAGCCTCGCTCAACCGCATAGGCGCCTGCGCCATCCTGGCGCGCATGGCGGATGTGCTGGCTGCCAGCATCATCCGCGCATGGGTGGAATGCGCCTGCAGCAACTCGACAGGCTGGATCGCGGCGCTGCGCTCGCCCGGCGTCGGCAAAGTGCTCGCCGCCATTCACGCGTCGCCGGAGCAGGACTGGAGCGTGCCGGAGATGGCCAACATCATGGGCGCATCGCGCTCGCGTTTTGCGCAGGCATTCAAGGACTCGGTGGGCGAGAGCCCTGCCCGCTACGTCGCCCGCATCCGCATGTTCCAGGCCCGCAGCTGGATCGCGCAGCACGGTATGCGCGTCACCACGGCCGCCGACCGGCTGGGCTACGACTCAGAGGCTTCGTTCAGCCGGGCATTCAAGCGGGTGATTGGGCATGCGCCTAGCAAGGCGCGCAGCGCCGTGTGACTCCCGGCAAGAAGCGGCTTGAGAAACGGCCTGAAAGCGATTTAAAGCCTCTGGGTGCTTCGGCCCAATCGCAAGGTGCGAAATGTGCGACCCTACTTTTGAAGGTTGCCGCTGGAATTGATGATGGAAAGATCCACACCACCCCAACCGGTCCGCTGGTTGGCTGTGTAGTTGACGAAGACACCGCCAAGGTTGTATTCGCCCAGATTGGACAGCGCCTGCAGAACACTGGCCCGGGTGGGCGCCTTGCCCGCACGCCGTACAGCTTCCGCAGCGATCTTGGCCCCCATGTAGCCTTCCAGGCTTGAGAAGGACAGCGCCTCGCCGGGCGCGTACTTCTTCATGTCAGCTTGGTATTCGGTGATGACCGGCTTGGAAGGAACGAAGGGGAAAGGCACCGCCTGGCTCAACACGATGCCGCGAGCTTTGTCCTTGCCGGTGGCGCTGACCAGGCCGTCGTGCAGCAGCACCGACAGGCCGTAGATCTGCACCGAGCCCCCGGGCGCGTCGCGGACAGCTTTGACGAATTCAAATGCGGGCTTTCCTGCGGCCAGCAAAATGATGCCCTTGGGGCGGTGTTCTGTGATGGCGGCGACGGCCGCGCGCACGCTGGCATCGAGCTTGTCGGGTGAGGCGTCAAGCACCTGCTGTGTCACGATTTTGACGCCCTGTGGACCGCTGAGCTGGGTCGTCAGCTGCGCCAGGGGTGGGCCGAAGGCGACGCTCATGTTGACGATGGCCAGCGAGTCCTTGCCCCAGGCCTTGGCTTCCTTGAGCAGGCTGCCGACTTCATCCGCATAGCCGCTGCGCAGCGGAAACACATTGGCGGCGGAAATCACGTTTTTATCACCCTGCAGCGGCGCGATCAGCGCGATGCCGTTCTTGCCCGGCAAGTCCTGCTTGGCGATTTCAGCGAGCCCGGCGCTGTTGAGAAAACCCAACAGCCCCACCACCGCCGGGTCGCCGACAAGCTGCTGGGTCAGCTCGATCATCTTGGGACCTTGCAGGCTGTCGTCCAGCGTGACCAGCTTGAGCTTGTTCCCCTGCAATGTGTTGCCCGCATTGACTTTGTCGAAATAGGCCTGGATGCCCGCAGCCATGCCTTTGGCATTGGCGGCCGAGGTCGGGTTGGTCTGTGAAGCGACCTGCCCGAAGACCAGGTCGATGGCGTGGCCGGATACCGGCAAAGCCAGAATCGCCAGTGCAGCCACGGTGGTCTTGAGGCATGTGAAGTTGAGGGCCATATAGCCTCCTTAAATTAACTTAAAAACGAACTTACCTAGTACATCATCAAAACAAAGTAATTCAAATGGGTTAAACCCGAGATTGCCGGTATTGACGCTGACGAACGTGGTCCTCAAGCAATAACTTCGAGCGCCGAACTTACGGCAGGACGGCAAGACGGCAAACGCCATCAGACTCCGAGGTATTGGTGAACGATTTCAGGCTGTCCGCGCAATTCATCCGAGCTGCCCTGCCAGACCACGCGGCCTTTTTCAATCACGAAGTGGCGGTCGGCCAGGCCCATCAGCGCTTTCACGTTTTTATCGATAACGATCTGCGACAGGCCCTCCTTCTTCAGATCAGCAAGCGCACGCCAGATTTCGTTTCGGATCACGGGGGCCAGGCCCTCTGTGGCTTCGTCGAGCACCAAGAGCCGCGGGTTGGTCATCAGCGCGCGGCCTATGGCCAGCATCTGCTGCTCACCCCCCGACAGTTGCGATCCCAGGTTGCCGCGACGCTCTTTCAAGCGTGGAAAAAAAGCGTAGACACGGCCCAGGTCCCAGGGCTTTCCATGGCTCTCGTTGTTCTCGCGGGCGGTCGCCACCAGGTTCTCCTCGACCGTCAGATTGGGAAACACCTGCCGGCCTTCGGGCACCAGCGCCAGGCCGTGGCGCGCAATGCGGTGCGAGGGCAAATGGTCTACGCGGACACCGGCGACCGACACGCTGCCGCGGGCCACCGGGAGCATGCCGAACAGACATTTGACGGTGGTGGAGCGACCCATGCCGTTGCGCCCCAGCAGGGTGACCACCTCACCCGGGCCGACGTCGAACGAGATGTCAAACAACACCTGCGCGTGGCCGTAGGAAGCCTGCAGGCCCTGGACGGATAAAAATGGCGTCATGACTTGCTCCTTGCCCGCTTCATGCTTCGGCTTCTTCACCGAGGTACACCGCCCGGACTTCCGGGTGCTTGCGGATTTCCTCGGGTGTGCCGGTGAATAAAATCTTGCCGTAGACCAGCACGCTGATGCGGTCCGCCAGCGCGAACACCGCATCCATGTCGTGCTCGACCAGCAGGATGGTGTACAGCCGCTTGAGGCTTTTCAGCAGCGAAATGACGGCGGTGGATTCCTGCACGCTCATGCCGGCCATGGGTTCGTCCAGCAGCAAAAACTTCGGACCTGAGGCCAGGCTCATGGCCAGCTCCAGCTGCCTGCGCTCGCCATAGCCCAGGTCGGCCGCCGCCACATGGAGGCGATGGGTGAGGCCGGTGGCCTCAAGCGCTTCTTCGGCGAACTTGCGTGCCTTCCTGTCCGCCAGCATCGGCGTCCAGAACCTGAAGGCATGCCGGCGCGAACCGAGCGCCGAGAACGTGGCGTTCTCCAGCACGCTGAAGTCCTCGAAGATCGAGGTGATCTGGTAGGAGCGCAACAGGCCGCGCCTGGCGCGTTCATGGATGGGCAACGCGGAAACATCCGCGCCGTTGAACCAGACGCTGCCGCTGTTCGGTTCGAGCTCGCCTGACAGCTGGTTGATCAGCGTGGTCTTGCCGGCGCCGTTGGGCCCGATGATGGCGTGCAGTTCGCCTTCGCGAATATCCAGCGATACCGCGTCGGTGACCAGCAGCGCGCCGTAGCGTTTGGTGAGTGATTCCGTACGAAGCACGCTGGTCATGACAGGGCTCCTTGTGCGGCATCCGTCGCCGCAACGGCCGGTGGCGTGGATCTGGGCGCCGGCTTTTCCCGGGAATCAAAGCGCTGCAGCAAGCCGATGATGCCGCGGTTGCCCAGGAGCGTGACGATGACGATGAAGGGGCCGAAGACGACCATCCAGTGCTCGGTAAAGCCCTTGAGGATTTCTTCCAGGCCAAGAAAAACCAGCGCACCCATCAAGGGGCCGAACACCGTGCCCAGCCCCCCGATCACCACGATCACAATCAACTCGCCCGAGATGGACCAGGCCAGCGTGCTGGGCGAGGCGAAGGCATTGAGGTTGGCCAGCAGCAGCCCGGCCACGCCGCACAACATGCCCGACATCACATAGGCCAGCAACTGGTAGCGCAGCACCGGGATGCCGGCGGCATTGACGCGGCGTGCGTTCTGCCTGGCGCCGCGGATCACCATGCCGAAGGGCGCGGCGCGCAGCCTGGCCAGCCACCAGATCGACAGGACCAGAACGACGAAAGCCACGACGTAGACGCTGGTCGCGGACGACAGGTCGAGCGGGCCGAAACGGCTGGGCTGGGCGATGGACATGCCGTCATCGCCGCCATAGTTCTTCAAGCTCACGAACAGGAAGTAGCCCATCTGGGCGAAGGCCAGCGTGATCATGATGAAGGCGATGCCGGTGGTGCGCAGGCTGATGGCGCCCGTCACCAGTGCGACCAGGCCGCACAGGCCCAGACACAGCGCCAGGTGCATCCAGCCGTTACCCACCCCGTGAAATGAGGCCAGGCCGACGGCATAGGCGCCCAGCCCGAGAAAGAGCGAATGGCCGAAGCTCACAAGCCCGCCGTAACCCAACGCCATGTTCAGCGCGCAGGCGGCAATCGCGTAGATGATGATGCGCGCGAAGAAGGCGACGTAAAACGGCTGGCCGGTGGCTTGCGCGACGAAGGGCACGGTCGCCAGCAACAGCAGGACCAGCAAGGGAACCCAGGCGCTGGGGCGTGAAAGAAGTGGGGTCATGGTTTCACCTGTTATTGGCAGGAAAGAGGCCTTGCGGGCGCCAGGCCAGAACCACCGCCATCAGCAGGTAGACCAGCATGGAGGCCAGCGCCGGTCCGGCCGCGTCGGCGAGCGAGCGCTCGGTGACCTGCCGCAGCATGAAGGGTAAAAATGCGCGGCCCAGGGTGTCGACGATGCCGACAATCAGCGCGGCATAGAAAGCGCCGGTGACCGAGCCGATGCCGCCAATCACGATAACAACCAGCGTCGTGATCAGCACCGACTCGCCCATGCCCGACTGCACCGACAGGATGGGCCCCGCCATCGCGCCGGCAAGGCCTGCGAGCATGGCGCCGACCGCAAACAGCATGGCGTTGAGCAGGCGGATATTGACGCCGAGCGCGGCAACCATCGCGGGATTCACCGCGCCGGCCCGGATCAGCATGCCCACGCGGGTCTTGTTGATCAGCAACCAGGAACCCACCGCGACCACCAGCCCGACGACGATGATGGCGAAGCGGTAGGCCGGGTAGCTGAAGCCGGCGACAGGGATGGCGCCGCTCAGAAACTCCGGCACTTGCAAAAACACCGGCTGCGGGCCCCAGATGATGCGCACCAGCTCATTGAAGAACAAGACCAGGCCGAAGGTGGCCAGCACGTGGTCCAGATGGTCGCGCCGGTAGAGGCGCGCGACTGCGACGAACTCCAGCGCCAGTCCCAGCAGCAGCGAGCCCAGCATGGCCGCCAGCAAAGCCAGCCCGAAGGATCCGGTGTACTGGAAGGCCGTGGCCGCGAAGTACGCCCCCATCATGTACAGCGAGCCGTGCGCCAGGTTGACGAAGCTCATGATGCCGAAGACCAGCGTCAGGCCTGCCGCCAGCAAAAACAGCAGGACGCCGTATTGCAGGCCGTTGAGCAGCTGCGCGAAAACAATCGTGCCGTTCATGTCACTTGAGCGCGCATTGCGCGTGGTAGGCATCGGCCTGCTTCGTCAGCGGGGTTGCGATGAGCTTTCCGGCAACGTTGCCGCCGCTCTTGACGGCTTCGAACGCATAGTAGTTCTGCACCGGCAGGTTGTTGTTGTTGAACGCGAAGGGGCCGCGCACCGACTTGAACTCGCTGCCGGCCGCCTTGACCGCCGCGGCGAGCGCCTTGGCATCGCCGGCCCTGGCCTTGCCCAGGGCGATGTTGAGAATATTCGCCGCGTCGTAGGCCGTCGCCGCGTAAGCGCTGGGGGTGCGTTTGTATTTGCGTTCGAAGTCGGCAACGAATTTCTTGTTCTCCGGCGTATCAAGCGCCGCGTCCCACATCGCGCCGCTGATGCTGCCGACGGCCGCGTCGCGCAGGCCCGGCAGGGTTGTGCCATCGACGGTGAAGACCGAATACAGCGGCACTTTGGCCATCAGGCCGGCCTGGCTCATCTGCTTGATGAAGTTGACGCCCATGCCGCCTGGGTAAAACACAAACACCGCATCGGGTGCGGCAGCCTGCAGCTGCGCAAGTTCGGCTGAATAGTCAGGCTGGTTCACCTGCGTGTACACCTCGTCCACGACCTGGCCCTTGAAGTAGCGCTTGAAGCCGGCCAGCATGTCTTTGCCGGCCTGGTAGTTGGGCGCCATCAGGTAGACTTTTTTCAGGCCCTTGTCCTGGGCCAGCTTGCCCATGGCTTCGGCGGCGCCGTCGTTTTGCCACGCGGCGGAAAACACATTGGCCTTGCAACCCGCGCCGGCCAGCGGCGACGGGCCTGCATTCGTGGCGATGGCCACGGTGCCCGACTCGGCGATGCGCGGCAGGCTGGCCATCAGCACATTGGAAAAACTGAGACCCACGATGGCATCGACCTTGTCCTTGTCGATGAATTTGCGCACGATCTGGCTGCCGATTTCAGGCTTGAGCTGGTCGTCTTCCTTCAGCACCGTGGCGGCCTGGCCGCCGAGCTTGCCGCCCAACTGCTCGATCGCCAGCATGAAGCCGTCGACCTGGTCCTGGCCGACGATGGCCTGCGGGCCGGACAAGGGCGCCATGAAGCCGATGGTGGCGGCGGCGCTGAACTGGCTGGCGCCGGCCAGCGCGAGCCCGGCCGCTGTGATCAAGGCGCTGCGGCGAAAAGGCGTCTTGGAAGATGTCTTGGAGGGCGTCTTGCGCGTTGTGTTCATGGTGGTTGTCTCCTCTGTAGGGGGTAATAAAAAGGGTGAAGGGCTGCGGGTTCAGTCAGAAATCTGCACAAAGACACGGCCGCCCTCGATGCGCACGGGATAGCTGCGAACGTCCTGCGTGATCGGCGCGCAGGTGCCGCGGCCATTGCGCACGTCGAACTTGCCCTGGTGCAGCGGGCATTCAATTTCATAGCCGTCCAGAAATCCGTCGCACAGGCGGGCATGGCCGTGGGTGCAGATGTTGTCGGTGGCGAAAACGCTGCCCTCGACCTTGTAGAGCGCAATGTCGCGGCCGCCGACCTCCAGGCCGATCACGTCGTCTTCAGGAACACCGGCTTCTTCGGTGGCGTTGATCCAGTTTGAATTGCTCATGGTTTAGACCGGGTAGATGATGGAATTGGGGATCATTTCGCTGTCGTATACGCACAGCCGCGAAGCGAACTTCAGGCCTTCGGGCGAGCGCACGATCACGTCGATGTAGCGGCCGACATTGAAGACCGTCGACTCCTGTGACAACTTGGTGCGAAAGACCGCGTAGTTGGCTTCCGCCTCAAAGCGGTTGCCATCGGCCGCTCGAATCAGCGGCGCACCGACGACGTGGCGCTGGTAGTAGGGGTCATGGAACAAGGTCTCGCGGATGCCGTAGACGCGGTCTTTCAGCATGCCCTTGCTTTCAAAGAGCAGGGTCGCCAGCGGAAATCCACGTTCATGGTTTTCGCGCGGGATCAGCTTGTAGAGGCAGTCCTCGGTGAAGAACTCGGGCCACAAATCCCAGTTGCCCGAATCGACCGCCTGGGCGTAATCGGCATACAGCTGAGAGATCTGCAGGTAGTCTTCGAAGCTGAGGTTGACAACGGCGCTCATACATCGGCCTCCATCACTTCGCGCCAGTACTGGTACATGCCGCGTATCAATGTCTCGGTGACCATGTGGTCGGTGTCCTCGACCGTGCGCCCGCCAAGTTCGGCCAGAGTGCGGTGATAGGGCTTTTGCTCGAAACCCTGCTGCGAGAACTCAATCACCTCGCCGTCATCGGCCGACACAAAGCCGGCCGGGCCGAACAGGTTGGCCTGGCGCAGCCGGCGCTGCGTCATCTCCTCCGTGTCGTCCTCAAAGCCGAAGTGCGTCCAGACGAAATCGAAGGAACCGTGCCCGTCGGGCTGGATGTGGCGTGTTGATACGCTGTTGACCTGCTGCTGCAGGATGACGCTGGGAAAGAGCGTCATCATGACTGCTGTCGGGCCGCCCCACCAGGGCTCGGGCACGATGTCCAGAAAGCGAGGATCGTTGAGTTCCATGCTCTCTTTGAAGCTGGACACCTGGGTGACCTGGTCGGCCTTGCCGGATTGCCCGCGTGTGGAGATCATGGCGGCGTGGCGATGCCGCGCATCCATTTTGAGTTCGGACTTGTTGTCTGCGCGCCAGAGGCCGAAGGTGACAAACCAGGTGTGCAGCAGGCCGGGGTGGTAAGGGTCCTTGATGTTCTCCTGCATCAGCTTCCAGTTGCCCGGGATGCGCTGGCGGTTGTAGCCCAGGATCTTCAGCTTGCGGCCGTCAAAGAGACGGTCGAAATAGCCGAGGATCACCGGCCCCAGGAAGTCCTCAAGGGATTCGATGCCGTGGTCGAAGCTGGCAAACACCACACCACCGCGCGTTGCGACCTTCAGCTTGTTGAGGCCGTGGTCGGTGGTCTTGAAGTCCGCCGGCATGCCGCCGTTGACCTTGCCGTCCTGCTTGACGCCGCGCCGGAACGGCACGCCCTGCAGGTCGCCCTTCAAGGTGTAGCTCCACTGGTGGTAGGGGCACACAAACTCCTTTTTGTTGCCATGGCGTTCGCGGCAGAACTGCATGCCGCGGTGGGCGCAAACGTTTTCGACCACACTGACGCCGCCGTCGGTGTCGCGCACCATGATCACCGAGCGCTCTCCGATCACCGTGCGCTTGAAGTCGCCCGCGTTGGGGATCTCGGCGTCAAGGCCGACGTAGTTCCAGTGCTTGTTGTAAAAAAAACGCTCCAGCTCTTTCTTGTGCTGGTCCGGGTCGGTGTAAGCCATGAAGGGAATCCGGCTTGTGCCTTCGGATTCCCAATGGATCTTGACGGGGAAGGTGCCGGTGGATGCGGCGGCGGCGGTCGATGCAGTCATCGCTGTCTCCTTTTTGCTTCGGTTAGTCAGCGCCTGCGTTCAGGCTGTCACCGTGACCGTGATGCCCGCCAGGCCCGCGATGTCGCCTTGCATCACGTCGCCCGCAAGCACGGCGTTCACGCCTTCGGGGGTGCCGGTCATGATGACGTCGCCGGGCTCCAGCGTTTCATATTCGGAAAGATAGGCAATGCATTCCGGGACCGACCAGATCAGCTTGGCGACGTCTGACGATTGGCGGGCGCCGCCGTTGACGGTGACGCTGATGGCGCCTTGCGCGACGTGGCCGGCGTCGGCCACGCGCGACAGCGCCCCGACGGGGGCCGACAGCGAGAATGACTTGCCGAATTCCCACGGGCGGCCCTTGTCGCGCGCATCGAGTTGCAGGTCACGGCGCGTCATGTCCAGGCCCACGCCGTAGCCGTAGACATGGTCCAGCGCATCGGCCACGGCGATGTCGCGGCCGCCCTTGCCGATGGCGACGACAAGTTCGATCTCGTGGTGGAAGTTGTTCGTTTTCGGTGGATAAGGAATGCTGACCGGCGACGACGCATCGACGGCCGCGTTGGCCGGCTTCATGAAGAAGAACGGCGGATCGCGATCGGGGTCTTTGCCCATCTCGCGCGCATGCGCGGCGTAGTTGCGGCCCACACAAAAAATGCGGTTGACGGGGAATCGTTCGTTGATGCCGGCGACGGCAAGCGTGGGGGTGGCGGCGGGTTCGATGGCGTAGTTCATGGGTTCGTGTCCTGTGGCGAAGTTAAAAGATTCAAGAAATTTCAAGCGCGGTGTTCACGCCAGAGGCCGAGGGCCTGCTGCACCGGACGATCTGAGTAGCTGAAGAGCACGGTATCGGGACCGGCGCGGAACTGGTGGCTGTGCCAGGACGGCACCACCAGCACGTCGTTTTCATCGAGGCGAACGGCCCTGCCTTCCACGGTCGCCTCGGCGTTGCCGCTCAGGCACACATACACCGTGCCATCGGTGCAGCGGTAGGGCCGTGTCTCAAAGCCCCCTGGCAACAGCTGGGAGAACGCCGCGATCGTCGGCATGGGCGAGCGGCCGGTGGCCGGGTTGACGTAGCGCTGCTTGTGGCCGAAGTGCGCGTCAGGCTCGCTGCCTGCGGCGACGGCCTTCAACGATGCCAGCGTGCGCTCCCAGGGATAGACAAACACCTTGGTCGGCTCGGCGGGCTGCTGGTAAAAATCGACCGGCACCATGTTGGCGCCGTAGCGCGCCAACGCATCGCCCTCCGGCCGGGCGACGGCCTGGTAATCGGTGTCGCTTTTCTCGGCGAATCCCGCATCGAGGAAGCGCACGATGGGAATGTCCAGCCCGTCCAGCCATACCACCGGCTGGTTACCCAGGTTGCCGTGGTCGTGCCAGGTCCAGGCCGGTGTGATGATGAAGTCGCCGCGGCGCATCGTCGTGCGTTCGCCATCGACCGCCGTATAGGCGCCCTCGCCGTCCAGCACCAGCCGCAGCGCAGACTGGGTGTGGCGATGGGCAGGCGCCACTTCGCCCGGCATGATGAGCTGCAGGCCGGCATACAGCGACTGCGTGATGCAGGACTGGCCGCGCAGCGTGGGGTTTTCAAGAATCAGCACGCGGCGTTCAGCCTCGGCCGCACTGATCAGCGTGCCCGCCTCCATGACCCGTTGGCGCACGTCGGCGTATTTCCACAGATGCGAGACCGCCGGCGACTTCGGCGAGTGCGGCACCAGTGCGCCCAGCACTTCCCACAAGGGCGTCATGTTGTCGGCGCCGATGCGGTCGTAATAGGCTTTGCGGCTCAGCTGGGAATCAAGGTCGATATTTCTGCTGTTCATGGGGCTTCCTGTTGATCGATTTGGTCGGTCTGTTCGCTCAAGTGCCGCTGGCATAAAACGCGTCGGCATAGATTTGTTCGGGTTGCACGCCCATCTGGCGCACCAGCAGGCTGGTGGCCTCCACCATGGGGGGCGCACCGCAGAGATAGGCACGAAAGCCCTCAAGGCCAGCCCAGTCCTGGGCAATGGCTTCGGTGACCAGGCCGGTGCGGCAGCCAGGCGCCTGGCCGGACGCAAGCACCACGTGCACCTTCAGTTGCGGATGCAGGCGCTGCAGCTCAGCCAGCCATTCGCGGCCATAGACGTCGCGTTCGGAGCGAACGCCGAAATACAGGTGGATGCTGTTGCGCATGCCTTCGGCAATGACGCCGCGGATGATCGAAAGAATCGGCGCCAGACCAGTACCACCGGCCACGCAGAGCATCGGCCCTTCATGCTTGCGGCGCAGGTAGGCCGAACCCAGCGGGCCGCTGACGCGCACCGCGTCGCCCACCTTCAGCGTATTGGCGATGTAGCCGGTGACGCGGCCCTCCGCGACCAGGCGCACGTGGAACTCCAGCTCGCCGTCGCCGCAAAGGCCCGCCATCGAATAGGGCCGGATGTGCTCGGGCGTGAACTGCAGCTGGGCGTACTGCCCCGGTGAAAACTCGATAGGTTTGGCCGGTTTCAGCCGCAGGCGCTTGATATCGTGGGTTTGGTCCTCTACCGCAACGACGGTGGCCTTGACGATTTTTGCCGTATGGACAACGACCTCGTCGGGCTCGGGGATCTCAACAGTGCAGGATTCCGTCAGAAAGGTCTGGCAGGCCAATACGTACTGATCGCCATCTGCCACCGGCCGCTGCGCTTCGCCGCCCGAGTCGATCACCATCCCTTCGACGAGCTTGCAGCGGCAGGTGCCGCAGCGCCCGGCCAGGCAGCTGTAGGACACCGGCACGTCGTTGGCGCGCAGGGCTTCCAGCAAATTCACCCCGGCGCTAACGCTGAGCGAACGCTGGAGAGGGCGGACAAAAATTTCCATCGTGGTTGATCTGGTGTGTCTCGTGGGCAAGTCGCCTTGCCGCATGTTTGCCGGCAAACATCAGCGGCAATCGGGGCACTCGGCGGCAATGGGGTCATGATCAAAGACCCACCAAAATCAGTCAATACAATGGTGTCAATGTTCTATATCATTTGAATCAATAGTTCAAACCCATCAATAGTCAGTACCACTACCACCAAGGGCCGCAGATGGAACTCAAGGACATAGACCTGAACCTGCTGGTGATCTTTAACCAGCTGTTGACCGAAAGAAAAGTCTCCAAGGTGGCCGAGAACCTCGGCCTGGGACAGCCCGCCGTCAGCAACGCCCTGGCGCGCCTGCGCAAGCTGTTTGGTGACGAACTTTTTCTGCGCACGTCAAGCGGCATGCAGCCCACGCCCTTTGCGGACCAATTGGCCGAATCGATAGGCTATGCGCTAGGCATGATCCACGGCGCGATCAACGTCAAGAACTCCTTCGACCCCGCCAGCAGCAACCGGCGCTTTACGGTTGGGATGACCGATATCGGCGAAATCTACTTCCTGCCGCTCTTGATGGAGAAGATCCAGAAAGTGGCGCCCGGAGTTTCCATCAGCACCGTGCGCAATACCGCCGTCAACCTGAAAGACGCCATGGAGGCAGGCCACGTCGACCTGGCTATCGGGCTGTTGCCCCAATTGAAGGCCGGGTTCTTCCAGCAGCGCCTGTTCTCGCAGCAATACGTCTGTGTGTTTCGCAAAAATCATTCACTCGACAAGCGAAAGATTTCTCCGGCCGATTTTTTTTCAGCGGATCACGTCGTGATCGCATCTGCCGGAACCGGACACGGGAAAGTCGACGAAATTCTGGACAGTGGTTCACAGAAAAGACGCATACGCCTGACCGTTCCGCACTTCGTCGCAATCGGCCATATTCTTCAATCCACCGACATGGTGGCCACAGTCCCCGAGCGCCTGGCAGAAAAAATGGCGACGCCATTCAACCTCCGGTACGTCAACCATCCCGTCAAGCTGCCGCAAATCGCCATCAATCTTTTTTGGCATGCCAAGTACCACAAGGACCCCGCCAATCAGTGGCTGAGATCGCTGGTCTTTGATACGCACTCGGATAGGTAACTAAAGTCGTAAACACGCTCACAGACGCCCACCGATCCAACCCTTTATTAACCAACCAGGCGCCCTCACACCGGAACGCGCGGCATGGGTGGTTCAGCAATAGGACGCTTGCGGGTCCCGACCTTCACCACTATTGGCGAATCCTGCCGGCGCTGCTCACGATGGAAAGTTCGACAAAACTAGAGCCCGCGTGTTTGCCGGCCTTGTAGCTGATGAGGTAGCCACCCAGATCGAAGTTTTCCATGCTGTCGAGTGCCGGCGCCATGCCCTCACGGCTGGGGTTGCGCCCTTGGCGGCGCACCGCTTCGGCAATGACGCGGGCGGCGATGTAGCCCTCCATCATCGCAAAGCTCAGGGGAACCTCCAGATTGGGCGCCCCGGCTGCGGCTTCTATGAATTCCTTGGCCAGCCGGCCGGAGAGCTTGTAGGGACTTGGCGTGACCTGGGCGATCGCAACAGCCTTCATCTGCTCCTCGGCCAGTCGCTTGGATAACTGCTCAATATCGGCACCCGAATGCGCCAACAGCTGGGCCGTGCCTCCTCCCGCGCGGTATTTCTCTATAAAGCCGGCCGCTGCGGCGCCGCTGGAGATCATGATGATGGCCTGCGGCGGCTCGGCGAGAAAGCTATCCACCGCGCTGGTAACGCTGGCTGTGTTGGCTGCATAGGAAGCTCGCACGGTGATCGTGGCCTTTCCCTTCCTGGCCGCATCCTCGGCCGCGGCGATCAGCGCAGCCGAACCCGGCCCGGCTTCATGGAAGAGGCCCAGGCGCGTGATGCCAACGGTGGCAAGGTGCTCGGTGAGCTTGTTGATCTCCTCTCGCAGGCCGGCGCGCACGTTGTAAAGGTAAGGAAGGTCCGGCCGGATTTCCGAAACACGGTAGCCCACCAGCGCGATCTTGTTGCTCGCCAGGAGGTTCGAAGCGATGAGGTCGGCGATGTTCTTGTTGCCAAAATAGCCGGCCAGTACCAGAGGCTTGTCCTCTGCAATCATCTGCCGGGTCATCAGTAAGGTGTCCTCCGGTCTCCCGCCATCGTCCTTGCGCAGCAGCACGAAGCTATGGCCGTTGACCCCGCCAGCCTTGTTCAACCTATCGAAATACAACTGCATGCCGGACGCATAGGCGCGCCCCTGGCTGGCCTCCAGCCCCGACATCGGGCCGACCTGGCCCACGACGATCTCCGCGGCGAGTATCGGGCGGGCTGCCGCCAAAAAGCCCCCCAGGGTCAGCGCCATCAATACCCTGGCGAAAGCCAAGGACAAACAACGGTTGCGCATGGTGAGGATTTCCTTCAGGAAAGGGCACCCGGCCCGCCTCGCTGACGACCAAAGCGCGTGCCGTCATCGATCTGGGCTTCGAACTGGAGCAGTGCCAGCAGTTGACGGACCTTGACGCCTTGCGGGCTAGCCAGGCAGTCGCGAAGTGGTGGCAAGCGGTCTTGCGGAAGGATGCCCGTTGTGCATTGTTCGAATTTGGCTTGCCGCTCCACCGCCGACAACGGATTCAGGAACGACCCCTTGGCGTGCTGAACTACGCGCTCCAGGCGTCGTCCGTCCTTCAAGGTCACGGCGGTGGTGTGAGGAAGCAGCTGTGTTGCGGTTTCTGCTCGTGTCGAGTTCAGGCGCATTTCAACGCGTGGCATGAGGCGTCGCGTCGCTTCGTCCTGCACCGCTTGCGGCGTGAAGTCGGCCAACGTGACCGTGCCGTAACGCAGCATCGTGGCCACCGCGTAAGGCATGGAGAACATAGCCTCGCGGGGATTTCCGGGCTCCGGGTATTTGAGGTTCACCAGGTTAACGCGCCCTACCCCTGTTTCGACACGCTCAACCTCCTCCATGCCGAATCGGTGTTCGGTGGCGAGGGCTTGTAACGCGTCCAGGCAGCGGTGCGTGGACGCGCAGTTGGGATACAGCTTGAACGCCAGGCCATGGCTGTCGATTGCCAGCGGGCCGTCACCGACCGCAGCCACGGACTGCCAGTCGGCCGCCGAGCCCCCGGCGTAGAGTGCGCCAAACCCGTGTGGGCCCTCCAGGGCTTTGTCGCTGCCCGTGACGCCGGACGCTGCCAGCGATGCGGCCAACACACCACCTTGCGCCGCCAGTCCGGCATGCACGGGTTTCGTGTCGGTGCCGAACTGGACCTTGGGTCCGGCCGCCATGGATACGGCCAGGCTGATGGCGTGTGTCATCCTGCCGGCGTCCAGTCCCAGCAACCTGGCGCAGGCGGCTGCGGCGGCAATCACACCAATGGTTTGGGTGCCGTGCCAGCCCTTCTCGGCATGAGACCGGTCCATTGCCATCCCGACGCGGGCCATCACCTCGCTCCCGACGATCAGCGCGTCCAGCACGGCGTCCAGTGTGGCATCCATCTCGTGGGCTTGCGCCAGGATGGCTGGGACTACAGCGCAGCCAAAATGACCGCCGGCGACGAAAAACATCTCATCCAGTTCCCGCGCGTGGGCGGCCGTGCCGTTGGCCAGCGCACTGAAGGCGGCACAAGTCCCGGTGTTGCTGCCCACCACCGGGACTGGGCCCGCGACACGCAATCCCGCCCGTACCGAGGCGCAAACCGGGTCCCCGGCGCCTGCCACCATGGCGGCGATGGTGTCCTCCAGGGAGTGCTCCGCCGTGCGCAAGGTGGATTCGCCCCAATGATGGGGAACCGTGGCGGCCCAGTGCGCGAGAACCTGGGTAGCCGGGATAGGGGAACTGGGCATGCTTGTCATTGAGGCGTGATGAGGTGTGTATGGGTATGTAGTTGCGCCTGTCAGCGCACAGCGCAGCCGGGTGTGGAACGAATGGCAGGCACGCAGCCGCGGGCCTGCGCGAGAAGGCAAGGCACGCTCAGTCGAGCTTCACCCCGACCCTGCGGATCAGGTCGCCCCACTTCTTCGCTTCGCTGTCGATGTGTGTCTTGAAAAACTCAGGCGTCCCGCCCAGCACCACCTGTCCCACTTGCGCGAATTCGGCTTTGGACGCAGGCGCCTGCAACCAGTTGTTGATCTCGCGGTTCAGGCGCAGGACTACAGGCCGAGGCGTACCGGCAGGCGCCACAATGCCCCCCCAGGCCTCCACCTCGAACCCGGCAATGCCCGCCTCCTCCATCGTCGGTACATCGGGCAGCAGCGCAGAGCGCCGCTTGCTGGTAACTGCAAGCGCGCGCACCTTGTTGGACTGGATGGCCGCCACCATGGATGGCAGGTTGTCGAACATGAAATCGATCTGCCCGCCAACCAGGTCGGTCTGCGCCTGCGGGGCGCCGCGGTAGGGGATGTGGTTGAAGCGGATGCCGGCCTTCTCCTTGAGGATTTCGCCGCTGAGGTGACTGGTCGTACCGTTGCCGCCCGAGCCCATGTTCACGCCGTCCGGGTGGCTCTTGGCATAGGTGACCAGCTCGCGCACGGAGGTCGCTGGAAAACCCTGGCGGACCACCAGCACATTGGGCACCTGCGTAAGCACGGCCACCGGCGCCAGGTCCTTGTCGGGGTCGTAGGGCATCTTGCGGATCAAGCCGCGGTTGATCGCCATGGTCACGATGTTGCCGAAGCCCAGCGTGTAACCGTCGGGCTTCGCGGTGGCCACCGCCTGCATGGCGATGGTGCCTGCCGCGCCCGGGCGGTTCTCGACGATCACCGATTGCTTGAGTTTGTCCTGCAGGTAGTAGGCCAGTTTGCGGCTGGTCTGGTCGGGTGTGCCGCCTGCGGACGAAGGCACGATCAATTTGATAGGCTGGGTGGCGGGCCAATCCGCCGCCAAGGCGGTGCCGGCCAGCGTGGCCGCAGCCAGCAGCAGTACAAGGCGTGCTTGAAATTTCGACATCTATAACTCCAACTTCTGTTCTTGAGGGCCCCCTACTGGGCGCCCTGAATATCTGCCATGCGCGCTGGCCTGTCCAACGGAATAAACGCATGCCCCCCTGCATTTATTTCATGGCCACACAGGTTTTTTCGTTGCGGAGTAATGGATGCCATGCCAATATTGGCCGTAACCGCCATGAAATATCCGACGCAGCGCCACTTGCCCTCCATCGTCAACCTCAACACATTCGAGGTGATAGCCCGGCGCCTGAGCATTACTGCCGCAGCCGATGAACTGGGCCTGACGCAAAGCGCGGTGAGCCGCCAGCTGTCGGACCTGGAGGGCTTTGTCGGCGTTGCACTGTGCCGGCGCACAACCAGCGGGATGGAGCTGACGGTTGACGGTGCCGGCTACCTGCGGCGGGTGCGCACCCTGCTGGACGAGCTGGAATCAGCGACCATCGCCGCGTCCATGGGCTCCATGCCCGGCAAGATATTGCGGCTGTCTGTGCCCACCACCTTTGGCACGCTGTGGGCCATGCCACGGCTGTGCACTTTTGCCGCCGCGCACCGGCATATCCAGCTGGACGTGGCAACACATACCGGGCCCATCAGCATGCGCGACTCAGGGCTGGACGCGGCCATCGTCCACTGCGAAGGGCCCGAGCCTGGCTGCGTGGCCGACCTGCTGCATCCCCTGCACTCCTTTCCTCTTGCGGCGCCCACACTGAGCCGGCTGGTGGCGCCGCTGACGGGCGCGCAAATGGCCGCGCTGCCCTTGCTGCACCAGAGCATGGCGCCCAACTCCTGGGCAGCCTACCTGCGGCAGCTGGGCGCGTCAGTAGAAGTCCCGATCCCAGGCCCCCACTACGGCCTGCTGTCGCTTGGGTTGATGGCCGCAGAGGCCGGCCTGGGCGTCGCATTGGCGCCGGACTATGCGAGCGCCTCGGCGCTGCAGGCCGGGCGACTGGTCAAACTGAATGACAAACCCTTCATCTCGCCGCGCAATTACTTTCTGGTGACTACCAATGAGCGTGCCAAGGCACCGGTGATCCAGTCGCTGCGCCAGTGGCTGGCGGGACAATCGCCACCTGTCCCTTGAGGCTCCGGCACTGTGTTGCGGAGAAGGGAGGCGTGTGGTGATCACGTCACATCGCTTCGCGATAGGAGTGATCCCCCAAACTCCGCAGTGCGCTAACGCGCACCTCTGATCGTCATTCGACGGTCACAGACTTTGCCGAGTTGCGAGGCTTGTGGTGATCACATCACATCGCTTCGCGATATGAGTGCTCCCCAAACCAATAAACCTGCCGGCTACGCCGGGCGGCATTGCATGCCGCCCAAATCCGTCACTCTACGGTGACGGATTTGGCCAGGTTGTGGGGGAGAGGTTTGTGTGGCCGCATAACTTCGCTGCGCGAAGTGAGCGTCCACCAAACCCCGCAGTGCGCTGCCGCGCACCTGTGACCGTCATTCGACGGTCACAGACTTTGCCAAGTTGCGGGGCTTGTCAACATCCGTCCCTCGCGCCACAGCGGTGTGATACGCCAGCAACTGCAAAGGCACCACATGCAGCAGCGGGCTCAGCGCGCCGTAGTGCTCGGGCATGCGAATCACATGCAGACCTTCGCCGCTTTCGATGTGACTGTCGGCGTCGGCCAGCACGTAGAGGACGCCGCCGCGGGCGCGAACTTCCTGCATATTGCTTTTGAGTTTTTCGAGCAGGGTGTCGTTGGGTGCGACCGTGACCACGGGCATCTCGCTGGTGACCAGGGCCAGGGGGCCGTGTTTGAGTTCACCGGCGGGGTAGGCCTCTGCGTGGATGTAGCTGATCTCTTTGAGTTTGAGTGCGCCTTCAAGGGCGATGGGGTAGTGCAGGCCGCGGCCGAGGAAGAGCGCGTTTTCCATCTTGGCGAAGTCTTCGGCCCAGCTGATGACTTGCGGCTCTAGCGCGAGCACGGCTTGCAGGGCGGCAGGCAGGTGGCGCATGGCTTTGAGGTGGCCGGCTTCTTCTTCGTCGCTGAGCTTGCCTTTGCTTTGGGCCAGGGCCAGGGTGAGCAGGAAGAGCCCGGCCAATTGCGTGGTGAAGGCCTTGGTCGATGCCACGCCGATCTCGACGCCGGCGCGCGTGATGTAGGCGAGCTTGCATTCACGCACCATGGCTGACGTCGACACGTTGCAGATGGTGAGGGTCTGCGTCATGCCCAGGCTTTGCGCGTGGCGCAGGGCGGCAAGTGTGTCTGCCGTTTCACCGCTCTGGGTGATGGTGACGACCAGCGTTTTGGGGTTGGGCACCGACGTGCGGTAGCGGTATTCACTGGCCACCTCGACTTGCGTGGGAATACCGGCAATCGACTCGAGCCAGTACTTGGCGGCGCAGCCGCTGTAGTAGCTGGTGCCACAGGCGAGGATGAGGACGGAATCGATGTCTTTGAACACGCGGAAGGCCTGGTCGCCGAAGAGTTCGGGGACTATGCCTTCGACGCCTTCAAGCGTGTCGGCGATGGCGCGCGGCTGCTCGAAGATTTCTTTCTGCATGTAGTGGCGGTAGGGGCCCAACTCTGCGGCGCCGCTGTGGGCCTGCACGGTCTTGACTTCGCGCTGGGCGGGCTTGCCGTCTTTGCCGACGATCCAGTATTTGCCGAGCTGGATGTCGACCATGTCGCCTTCTTCAAGGTAGACGATCTGATCGGTGACGCCGGCCAGGGCCATGGCGTCGCTGGCGAGGAAGTTCTCGCTCTTGTCTTTGCCGACGCCGAGGATCAGCGGCGAGCCGGCGCGCGCGCCGACGACGCGGTGGGGTTCGTCCTTGCAGAAGGCGGCAATGGCGTAAGCGCCGTGCAGTTGCGCGACGGTGGCCTTGAGGGCTTCGAACAAGTCGCCGTCATACAGGCTGTCCATCAGGTGCACGATGACTTCAGTGTCGGTCTGGCTTTCGAACTCATATCCCTTGGCCTTGAGGCCGGTGCGCAGCTCTTCGTAGTTTTCGATGATGCCGTTGTGCACGAGGGCGACCTTGCCCGGCTTGGATTGCACTGCGGCGCCGCTGCCGTGGCTGAAGTGCGGGTGGGCGTTGTGCACGGCGGGCGCGCCGTGGGTGGCCCAGCGGGTGTGGGCGATGCCGGTTCCGCCTTCGAGTTTGTCAGCACTGACTTGCTCTTGCAGCTCGGCCACGCGTGAGGTGCTGCGCGCGCGCTTGAGGCCGCCGGCGTAAACAGCGACGCCGCAGGAGTCATAACCGCGGTATTCGAGGCGCTGCAAACCCTGCACCAGGATGGGAACGATATTTCGGGTCGAAACGGAAGCAACGATGCCGCACATGGGGGTCTCCTGAAAAACTATGAGCTGATGCTACGTGCTTGGTATTTTGTTATGTGATTGATTTATCGTTATTTATGGAATTTAATTTCATAACTTATCGTTAATTGAATTTAATTTCATTTAAAGTTATTTTATGGAACAAATATCTCTCGACGAGACAGACCTCAAGCTGCTCGACCGCCTGCAAACCGATGCTTCGCTGAGCAACCAAGCGCTGGCGGACCAAGTGCACATCTCTCCGCCGACCTGTTTGCGCCGCGTCAAGCGCCTGCGCGATGCGGGGCTGGTGGAGCGTGACGTCGCACTGCTCAATGTCGACAAGCTGGCCGCCATCACGGGCCACGGGCTCACCGCCTTGGTCGAGATCACACTGGAGCGGCAAGGCGCCGAGCAGCAAGAGGCCTTTGAAGCGCGCGTGATCACCGACGAGGCGGTGCAGCAGTGCTACCGCGTGTCGCCGGGGCCGGACTTCATGCTGGTGGTTCACGTGGCCGACATGCCGCGCTACCTCGCGCTGGCGCAGCGGCTGTTTACCAGCGATGCGAATGTGCGCAATGTGAAGGCCTTCTTCAGCACGCGGCGCGCGAAGTTTGAGCCGCGGGTGTTGCTGGCGCCCTAGAGCAGGTTCTCAAGCGCTGACCGGCACGGCGCGCGACCTGGCTTGAGATTTTCCGGCCGATGCGGACCTGGGCCTGGCTTGCTCGCGCGCTGTTTCCCAAAAGGCCCGCGCCAGCGGCGAGAGCTTGGCCACGTCGAGGCAGGCCAGGCCGACGGTGCGCGGCTGCGCGGGCAGCAGCGGCCGGTAGACCACACCCTCGGGCGCATCGGGCAAGGCCAGGCGCGCGGCGACGGAAACCGCCAGGCCGCGCTGCACAAACTGCAGGATGGAGATGATCTGCGTGAAGTGGTACAGCACCTTGGGCTGGGTGATGTTTTTCTGGAGGATGGGCACGATGACGGGGCCGCAGCCGGCTTCGGTCAGCACGAAGTCCAGGCCGGTGAGCGCGCTGACAGGCACGGCCTTGTGTGCGGCGAGCGCATGGCCGGCAGGCAGGATGGCGACAAACTCGTCCTGCACCAGCGGCAGCACCTCGAAGCGTTCGTCGGGCACCACGACGAAGCCAAGCTCCACGCGTTTTTGCAGCAGCCACTCGTCGACGACCTCATCACTTTCCTCTTCGATGCGCACCTGCGCGCCGGGGTGGGCTCGCTTGAAGGCGGCCAGCAGCGGCGGCAGCAGATTGACGGTGGAGGTGGGGCCGAAGGAGCCTATGCGCAGCGTGCCGGTCTTGAGCTCTTTCGCGTCGCCAAGCTCTTGCGTCATGGTGGCGGCCAGGGCTGTCATCTCGCGGGCCCGCAGCAGCAGGCGCTCGCCGGCGTCGGTCATGGACACGCCCGAGGCATCGCGCAGCGCGAGCTTGACGCCGAATTCGGTCTCGAGCGCGCGCAACGCGTGGCTGACAGCCGACTGGGTTGTGCCCAGGCGCATGGCCGCACGCGAGAAACTGCGGCATTCGTCCAAGGTGATCAGAACTTCAAGTTGGGCCAGGGTCATGATGGAAAAGTCCTAGGGGCCTGAGGGGTCGGCATTATGAGTGAATGCTCATTTGATAGTGAACGATTTAACAATTAATCTCATGCATCCAATTTAGCCAATTCACCGCTTTCCACCAAGTAGCTGTTTTCCCAACCACGCACCCATGACCACTGCCTCCCCATCCGCCACCCTGGCCTCAACCGCCGCCGCGACGGTTTCGCACGCGCCCACACCCGCCAGCGGCAAGCTCTGGAGCCTTTATCTGCGGCTGACCTGCGTGCCCATCCTGTGGGGCGGCACCTTTATCGCGGGGCGCGTGATCTCGGCTCACCTGCCACCGGCCACGGCCGGCTTTGTGCGTTTTGTGTTTGCCACGCTGGCCCTGCTGGCGGCGCTGCATTTCACCGAAGGCCTGCGTGCCATCACACGCATCACGCGGCGCCAGCTGCTGGGCACCATGGTGCTGGGCGCGAGCGGCATCTTTGCCTACAACCTGCTGTTCTTCACGGCGCTGTCGGTGCTGCCGGCGGGCCGCACCTCGCTGATCATCGCCCTCAACCCGGTGGTCACACTGCTGATCGCCGCCGCGCTGCTGGGCGACCGGCTGTCGGCCACGCGCTGGCTGGGTATGGCGCTGGCCCTGCTGGGCGTGTGGGTGGTGGTCACGCACGGCGATCTGTCGCAGATCGTGCAGTCGCTGGGCAAGGGCGAACTCGCGATGTTCGGCGCGGTCTGCGCCTGGGCCGTCTACACCCTGGTGGGCCGCAAGTTGCTGCAAGGCCTGTCGCCCGTGCTCGCCACACTGTGGGCAGCGATCTGGGGCACGCTGTTTTTAGGGCTGCTGGCCCTGCGCGACATCCAGCATGTGCATGCCGCATCGTTCACACCCGAAGTCTGGGCCGGCCTGGCATTCCTCGGCGTGCTCGGCACGGCCGTGGCTTTTGTCTGGTACTACGAAGGCCTGCGCCAGCTGGGCGCTGCGCGGACTGTGGTGTTCAACAACCTGGTGCCGGTGTTTGGGGTGTTGTTGGGGTGGCTTATTCTGGGTGAGCCCTTGAGTGCCAGTCTCTTGGCTGGTGGGGGGTTGGCGATTTTTGGGGTGTTCCTGGTTAATCGCGTTAAGTAACGCGACCAAGTATTTGGCCGGTCTTTGTTCGGCCTTTGCGCTTGCGACCTGACTGCCCTCTTCCTGGTCCTGCTGGCCGGGGGTTGCCCGGTGGCAACTCACTTTTCTTTGCTTCGCCAAAGAAAAGTAAGCAAAAGAAAGGCGACCCGCAGTCTGGGTCCCCTACGCTTCGCTCCGGGGCAACCTGCGGTGCTCGAGCCAAGCGGGGTCTCGCTAAACTCGCTCCGTTTCACTGCGCTCAAACAACGCGATCCCCGATCCGCTTGGCTCTGCGCTCCTCGGCCCAGCCAGAACTGGGCAATCGGGATCGGGAACCGAATACCAAATACCAATACCGAACCCCAATACAAACAAGGACACGCCATGGCGTGTCCTTGTGGTTTTAGGCATTCGGTTTTTGTCTTTGGCTGTTTGGTATTCGGGCCCCTTGTGTATGCGCCGAGGAGCGGAGGTTCTGGCGGATCAGGGCTGGCGTTGTCTGAGCCGAAGGCGAGTTTAGCCAGACCCCGCCTGAACCGAGCACCGCAGGCTGCCCGTAGCGAAGCGAAGGGACGCATACACCGGGGTCGCCTTTTCTTTTGCTTACTTTTCTTTTGGCGAAGCAAAAGAAAAGTGAGTAGCTGCCGGGCTACCCCCGGCCAGCTGTCCTCAAAAAAGGGCGGAGAAGGAGCAGAGGTAGAGAGGGTGAGCGCGCGCAAGCCGGCGCAAGACCCGGCTACACCTTCTTCACTGGCCGCTTCCAGTTGGGCAAACTCACCTGCTTGCCGCGCGCCACGCTAAGCGCCTCGGGCGGCGTGCTCTTGGTGATGGTGGAGCCGCCGCCCACGGTGCCGCCCGCGCCTATGGTGACAGGCGCAACGAGCACACAGTTGCTGCCGATGTGCACGTCGGCCTCGATCACGGTGCGGTGCTTGTTGGCGCCGTCGTAGTTGGCCGTGATGCTTCCGGCGCCGTAGTTGACGCGTTCGCCGACGGTGGCGTCGCCCAGGTAGGCCAGGTGGTTGGCCTTGGCGCCTTTGGCCAGGGTGGAGTTCTTGACTTCGACAAAATTGCCGATGTGCACTTCGGCGCCCAACTGCGCGCCGGGGCGCAGGCGTGCGAAGGGGCCTATGAGGGCGCCCTCGCCCACTTGCACGCCGAGCTTTTCGCCGTCGATGTGGGTGAAGGGATGGATCACGGCGCCGGCAGCGATGGCGCAGTTGGCGATGACGCAGTTGGCGCCTACGCGCACACCGTCGCCCAGGGTGACGGCGCCTTCAAAGACGCAGTTCACGTCGATCTCGACGTCGCGGCCGCAGCCCAGGCTGCCGCGCAGGTCCAGCCGCGCCGGGTCGGCCAGGCGCACGCCCTGCTCCATCAGCGCAACCGCCAGGCGGCTTTGGTGAACGCGCTCGAGCTCGGCCAGTTGCACCGGGCTGTTGACGCCTGCCACCTGGGCGGCGTCGGTGATCTGGTGGGCCACGACGGCCACGCCGTCTTCCACGGCGAACTTCACGATGTCGGTGAGGTAGTACTCGCCTTGGGCATTTTTGTTGTCGAGCCGGGCCAGCCAGGCGCGCAAGAGGCGGGTGGGCACGGCCATGATGCCGCTGTAGATTTCGCGGATCTCGCGCTGGGCGGCGCTGGCGTCCTTGTGCTCGACAATGGCGCGCACCTGCGAAGAGGCCTCGGGGCCGGCGCGCACGATGCGGCCGTAGCCGGTGGGGTCGGCCATGCTGAGCGTGAGCAGGGCCAGGCGCTGGCCGTCGCACTGGGCGATCAGCGCCTGCAGGGTGGCGGCCTGGGTCAAGGGCACGTCACCCGAGAGCACCAGCGTGACGCCGTCATCAACCAGCAGGGGAAGCGCCTGCTGCACCGCGTGTCCGGTGCCCAGTTGAGGCTCCTGGCGCGCGACTTGAAGCGCCACCCGGGCGTCCGCCGCGGCGGCTTGGGTAAAACGAGCACAGGCGGCCTCCACCTCGGCGGCGCCGTGCCCGGTGATGACCACTGCCTGGCGCGCCGACACGGAAGCGGCGCATTCGATGACATGGGCGAGCAGGGCTTTCCCGCCCAAACGGTGCAGGACTTTGGGTAAGCTGCTCTTCATCCGCGTGCCTTTGCCCGCGGCCATGATGACGACATCGATTGGGGTTGCCATGAAATTTCCTCTGGATCTTGGGGTGATGACGCGCCCCCGGGCCGCCGGGGCGGGCACGGGGCGCTGCACAAGGATTATCGGCGGGCTGGCCGTGCTGGCGCTGGCGGGGTTGTTGCAGAGCTGCAGCCTCATGAAAGTCGCCTACAACCAGGCGCCGGAACTGACCTACTGGCAGCTGGACCGCCATTTCGACTTCACGGATGCGCAAAGCCTGCAGGTCAAGGCCGACCTGGAAAAACTGCAGGCCTGGCACCGAGAGACCCAGCTGCCCGGCTACATCGAGACCTTGCAAAAACTGCAGCGGCAAATGCCTTCGGACATGGACGCGGCTGCGGCTTGCGCGATCTACGACGACGTGCGCGCCAAGCTGGTGGTGCTGTCGCGCCAGGCGGAGCCGCCCATGGCGACCCTGGTGGGCTCGCTGCAGGCCGGCCAGCTGAAGAACCTGGAACGCCGCTTCGCCAAGGGCAATGAGGAATACCGCGAAGACTTCCTGGAGGCCTCGCCCAAAGCCCAGCGCGACAAGCGCTACAAGGAGGCGGTCAAGCGGGCTGAAATGCTTTACGGCCGGCTGGACAAAAAACAGCTGGCCGTGATCGAGCGGCGCATAGACACTTCGCACTTCGACGGACCGCGCAGCTACGCCGAAAAAATCCGGCGCCAGCAAGATGCCTTGCACACCCTGCGGCCGCTGGTGGCGGGCCAGGGTACGCCCGAGAAAACCCGGGCCGCGATGCGGGGGCTGTTTGAGCGCACTCTCATCTCACCCGACGCGGCCTACCGCGACTACATGGACAAGCTCACGCAGGACGCGTGTGTGACACTGGCCGAACTGCACAACAGCACCACGCCGGCGCAACGCCAGAAGGCGGTGGAAAACCTGCACCGCTATGAGCAGGACTTCAGGACGCTGCACGCGCAGAAATCCTGAGGGGTTTGAGCGTCTTCAGCGTCTAGCCTTTGAACTCATCCACGTGCTTGTCCTGGTAGGGCCTTATGCCCTCATCGCGGTCCCCGCCGAACTGGGCGGAGGGGCCTTCGGCCGTGGACCGGCGCGGCTGGAACTCGCGCGAACCGCTGCTTTGCTGTTGTTGCCGATTGGCGGTGCGGCGCGGTTGCTGCTGCAACCGTGCGCCTGGGGCTTGTGCGTGGTACATGACTGCGTCCTTCCGGGTGGGTGCCTGGCCGCCGCATCCTGCCTTGCCTGAATAGGCTTGGCCAGGTAAATCGCGGAGGAGGAGCCACGATAAAACTGCGGACGTATCGCGACTGTCATCCGCCCCAGGGCCTTGTTGTCAGCGCCTGCCTACAGGCCCCCGAGCCCGGATCAGAGCAAGGGAACCTGCGGAGGCGGCGTGTCGTAGTAATCCGCGATGCGCTCAAGCGCCCGGGGGTTGAGCAGGCGCAGCTTGCCATCCTGGATTTCGTGCAGGCCCAACTGGCGCAAACGCCTCAGGGTCTTGTTGGTGTGCACCAGCGACAGGCCCAGCGTGTCGGCGATGTGCTGCTGGTTGATGGGGAATTCGATCATGCCGCCCTCGGCCATGCCCACGCGCTCCAGCCGGCGGAACAAATGCATGAGCAGCATGGCCACGCGCTCGGTGGCGTTGCGCCGCCCGGTTGTGAGCAGGTGGTCGTCCACCATGCCCTCTTCGCGCGCGGCGAGCCAGGTGATGTCATAACCGAGGTTGGGGAAATTGCGGAACAGCTCCCACAGGCCTTCGCGCGGGAACACGCAGAGGCTGGTGTCGGTGACGGCTTCGATGCCGTGCATGGGCCCGTCGGCGAATTTCTGCTGCAGGCCGATGAAGTCGCCGGGCAGCAGGAAGTTGAGGATTTGCCGGCGGCCGTCGCTCAGGGTTTTGTAACGGAAGGCCCAGCCCGAATACAGCGTGAAGAGTTTGCCGTTGGGCTTTTGCTCATGGAGTATGGTGCCGCCGGCCTTCACCGCCGTGGTGCTCGTGCGAAAAGCTTCAATGAATTCCAGTTCTTGCGCATTCACCGGCATGAAGGCCCCGGTTCGTCGCAAACCGCAGGCGTTACAGCGTGGCGGGCAGATGGCGGAAGTTGGCGTGGGTATCTTCATAGAAGGCTTATCTTAGGTCCACATCCCTGTGTCTTTTGACATTGTGCGCTGCAAGGTGGGCCGCTACATTGCTCCGTAATGAGCCGCATTAGCACCACACTGTATGAAATTCTTTACGTCAGCACCCTCTCCCCTGAAGCACCGCTCAGTGTGGTGGGCGATATCGCCGCCAGGGCCCGCCTGGCCAACGCGGAGCGCAACATCACCGGCCTGCTGATTTTCGACGGCATGCGGTTTTGCCAGCAGTTCGAGGGCGGCCAGAAGCAGGTGCTGGCCCTGCTGGAGCGCATACGCCAGGACAGCCGCCACTTCAACCTGCAGGTCCTGCATCACGGCGAGCTGGCCGTCCGGCGTTTCCGGCAGTTCAGCCTGGGCTACTGCCTGGTCGAGGATGACGACGTGCTGGAAGCCATGGAGCGTATGGACGGCCAGGCCGCGCTGGACGCTTTTACCGGACTGCTCTCCAAGCTGGATCTGCAAAACTGAGCCGCGGCGTCCTTGCTTTCAACCCTGTAGCGCCGACCACATTTCCTGGTCGCGCTCGGCGGTCCAGATGCGCGGGTTCTTGATGCCGCTGGCTTCGTCAAACGCGCGGCTCACATCAAAGGGCAGGCAGTGCTCATAAATAAACACATGGCCGAAGACCGGATCCATGCTTTTGCGGGTGTGGGCCATGGCGGCCTTGAGGTCCATGCCGGCGGCGGCGGCTTCCTTGCCGGCCTGGTACAGGGTTTCGACCCAGCGCTTGGTGTAATCGAGCGCCTTGTTGACATTGGCCGCGCCCTTCATGGCTTCGCCGCGGCCGGGCACGATGGCCTCGGCCTTGAGCGCGCGCAGGGCCTCCAGCGTGGCGGGCCACTCCTCGAGTTGCGCGTCGCCGGTGTAGACGCCGGCCTCGTATTCCACCAGGTCGCCTGAGAACAGCACTTTTTCTTCTTCAATCCAGGCAATGGTGTCGCCGCGCGTGTGGCCGGGGCCGGGGTGCCAGACCTGCACCTTCACGCCGCCCAGGTCCAGCATCAGCTTGCCGGGCACTTCACCCTTGACGGGGTCGCCGCCGGCTATCACCAGCGTGGGCCAGGTCAGGCCGGGCACGCTTTCGGCATTGCGAAACAGCCGCGGGAAGCGCTCCATCTCGCTTTGCATGTCCTGCGCGCCGCGCTCGACGATGAGCTCGTAGGTGCCCTGGCTGGCAATGATTTCGGTCGCACCTTCGGCCGCGTAGGCGCTGGCGCCCAGGACGCGCACCGCGTGGTAGTGCGTGAGCAGCACGTACTTGATGGGCTTGTCGCTCACGCTGCGTATGCGCGCGATCAGGTCCTGCGCCATCGCGGGCGTGGCCGTGGCGTCGCTCACCATGATGAACTTGTCACCGATGATGACGCCGGAGTTGGGGTCGCCCTCTGCCGTGTAGGCCCAGCAATGCGCGCTGAGCTGCTCGAAGGTGATGGTCTTGTCGGTCAGGTCGGACTGGGAGGCGAAGGCTTTGGACATGGGTTTCCTGGTGGGACGCGACGAGCGACGGCTCGCCGGCAATACAGCGAATTTTACTTAAACGTAATGCATTACGAATAGTTGAATCCCACCCTCCCCGCCCACGCGATGGCGCTTACTCAGGCTCTATGCCTGCCGCCTTGATGATTTTTCCCCATTTGAGGGTCTCGTCCGCCTGGAACTTGCGCAACTCTTCAGGGTTGCTGGTGAAGATTTCAGTGCCGGTGGACTGGTAGAAGGGCGCGGCAGATGCACTGCGCGCCGCGCGAGAAAGCATGTCGGCGAGTTTGGCCACCACGTCGGCCGGTGTGCCGGCGGGCGCATAGGCGGCAAACCAGTAGGTCATCTCATAACCCTTCACGCCGGCCTCGGCGATGGTGGGCACATCGGGCGCCAGCGGCGAGCGCTGCCGTGTGGACACGCCCAGGGCCTTGAGCTTGCCGGCCTTGACCTGCGGCAGGCCGGTGGCCATGTCGGTGATCATCATGTCGATCTGGCCGCCCAGCAGGTCGGTCACGGCCGGCGGGTTGCTCTTGTAGGGGATGTTCAGGATGTAGGTGCCCGTCATCTGCTTGAACTGCTCGCCCGCGACGCGGCTGGAAGAGCTGCCGCTGCCAAAGGACAACTTGCCCGGTTTGGACTTGGCCAGCTTGATGAAGTCGGCGACGCTGTTCACCCCCAAAGCGGGGTTGACGACCATGATCTGGCCGCCGCGCCCCAAGGCCGTGAGCGGCGCGAAATCCTTGACCGGGTCGTAGGGCAGCTTCTTGAACAGGTGCTCGTTGGCCGACTGCGTGGTGTTGGTGGTGATGAAGACGGTGTAGCCGTCGGGCCTGGCCTTGGCGGCCGCCTGGGCACCGATGAAGCTGTTGGCCCCGGGCTTGTTGTCCACCACCACGCTGGCCTTGCTGTCGTTGGTCACGGCCTGGCCTATGGCACGCGCCAGCTGGTCGGTGGCGCTGCCGGCGGCAAAGGGCACGATGAAGGTGATGGGCTTGTCGGGAAAGCCCTGGGCCCGCACCAGCCCGGGCGCCAGCGCGCAGAACGCGGCGGCGGCGAGCATGAGGGGGCGTATGCGCGGGCTTGTGAAATTCGGTGTCGATGTTGAGGGAGTCATGTTGTCTCCTTTTTTAATTGAAAAACCAGTGGCAATCAGTGGCAATGGGTATGCCTTAGTCAGGGCCCGCGAGCAGGGCGGCGAGGCCGGCGGGAATCTCTACCGGCACATCCAGCAACCAGAAGGACAGCGCCTTGCCGTGGGTGTCCAGGTTCAGCGCGTCGTTGACGCCGCCGTCCAGCACTTCGTCGAGCACAAAATTCAGCGCCGCCAGCCCCGGCAGTTCAAAGCGCTGCACGCGGCTGGGCCGCCTGTGGGCAAAGTGTTGCGCCACCACGGCCTCGGTCAGCTGCGACAGCAGCACGGGATAAAGATCGGGGTGCCAGGCAATCACGCTGATGTTGGAGCGGTTGCCTTTGTCGCCGGTGCGGCCGTGGGCGACACGGTACAAGGGCACTGTGATGCATGCAGCGCTCACCGTGTTCCCTCCAACATCTCAAAGCGCAAGGGCACCGCCTCGCGCGGCACCAGGCAAGACAGCGTATTGAGCCGCGGCGTCAGCGAGGTGCGCACCCCGCCGCCACCGGCCGGGCCGCAGCAGTACAGCGCCGTGACTTCGCGCGGCAGGCGCTCGGCCTGCGCGCGCTCGGCATGCGTCGCGGCGACGCGCAGGCGCACGTCGCGCGCATCGCCCGCAGGGGTCGCTTCCAGCAAACGGCCCGCGTCGTCGCCCATGATGCTAAGCGCGCCTATCAGGTCCACGCGCAAGGCCAGATCCGGCAGACGCCGACACAGCACATCGGCGGCCAGGCGGGCGCGCGCCTCGGCGCGCGGGCCGGCATAAGAAATTTCACCCTCGGCCAGCCAACCGCCTTCATGGCAGACATTGACCTTGAGGCTGGCCGGCCGCTCATGGCCGCGCACGCCGGTCAAGGCGACCCGATCGGGCCCGGCCTGGCTGAGCTGCGCGGCGCTGATGTCTGCGACCACGTCGGGTGTCAGGTAAGCGGCAGGGTCGTGCACCTCATACAGCAGTTGCTCCTTGACGCCGGCCAGGCTGACGATACCGCCGGTGCCCGCCGCCTTGCCGATGACGCAGTGGCCGTCGCTGTCGATCTCGGCAATCGGGTAACCCACGGCGTGAAGATCCGGTACATCCTTGTAGCCGGGGTCGGCGAAGTAGCCGCCGCAGACCTGGGCGCCGCATTCGAGCAGGTGGCCGGCCATGGTCGCGCGCGCCAGCCGGTCCCAGTCGTCGGCGCGCCAGCCGAAATGCGACATCGCCGGCCCCACCGTGAGCGAGGGGTCGGCCACGCGACCGGCCACCACGATCTGCGCGCCGGCATCCAGCGCGGCGGCGATGGCTTCGGCGCCTATGTAGGCGTTGGCGCTCACCTTGCGGATGCCGTCCATGGCGGCCCCCAGTTGCGCCCGCAGCAACGGCTCGTGCGATGTGCCCGATAGGTCGTCGCCCGACACCACGGCGATGCGCGGCGCGGGCAGGCCCATGCCGGCGGCCATGGCCTGGATATGGCGCGCGGCGGCCAGCGGGTTGGCGGCGCCGAAGTTGCTCACGATGCGAATGTTGTGCGCCAGGCAACGTGCCAGCACCGGGCGCAGCATGTCGTCCAGCAATGGCTCAAAGCCTGCATTGGGATCGGCACGGCGGCGCAGTTGCGCAAGCGCCAGCGTGCGTTCGGCAAGGGTTTCAAAAATCAGGAAAGCCGGCCCGCCGCGCGCGATCAGTGTGTCGACCACCGGCCCGGCAGCATCGACGCGGTCGCAGGAAAATCCGGCGGCGCAGCCTATCAACAAAGGGGAAGGGGATGGACTCATGGCGAGGACGGTGGCAAGCCCTGAATCTAGGCCTTGCGCATTTATTTGTAAAATTGAAAATACTGATTCATTGATTTGAATGGCAAATAAATGGCCCAACCCAACCTCTCGCTGCGGCAACTACGCGCCTTCCTGGCTCTGGCCGACCAGCGCAGCTTCACGCAGGCGGCGGCCACCTGCCATCTCTCGCAGCCGGCCTTCAGCGCGCTGATCCGCACGCTGGAGGCGGAGCTCAACACGCGGCTGTTTGACCGCGACACGCGCAGCGTGGAGTTGACGGCGGAGGGACGGTTGTTTGCCGAATCCGCGCGCCGCCTGGTCGGCGATTTCGGCGCGGCCCTCAGCGACCTGAGCGACCACGTCGAGCGCCGCAAGGGCCGGGTGCACATCGCGGCCCTGCCCTCGTTGGCGGCGGGCTGGTTGCCTGGGGTGTTCGCTGAATTCCGCAAGGCCTGGCCGGGCATAGAACTCAACCTCAGCGACCTGCTGTCAGACGCCTGCGTCGACCTGGTGAGAAGCGGCAAGGCCGACTTCGCGCTGGCCTCCACCGGTGTGAGCCACGCGGGCCTGAGCACCCGGCTGGTCTGCACCGACCGCTTTTACCTGGTGTGCCGCAAGGACCACCCACTGGCAACTGAAGCATCGCCTACGCTCAAGAAATTGGCGCCCTACCCGTTTATCCACATGTCGCGCAACAGCAGCGTGCGGCAGGCGCTGGAGGCGGCGCTGCATCCGCAGCAGGCCAATACCATGCTGGAAGTCGACCAGCTTGCCACCGCCGCGGGCATGGTGGAGGCCGGGCTGGGCATCAGCGTGGTGCCCGCGCTGACGCTGTTTCACTTTGAGCGCAAGACTCTGGTCACGCGCCCCTTGGCTGCCAGCGGCCTGACGCGCAAGATCTACCTGGTGCGGCGGCAGGAAGGCAGCCTGTCGGCTGCCGCGCAGGCTTTGCATGACCTGGTGATAGACACCATGAAGGCCCGCACGCCCTGATTGGGCGAGGGAGGACTCAGCTTGAACGGCCCGCGCCGGCCAGCCAATCCACCGCGCTTTGCGCCAATGATTCCAGCGGCGCATCACCAGCCAGCGTCAGCACGCCGGGCTCGGCCGAGGGATCCTGCAAGGCCTCGAACTGGCTGGCCACCAGGCTGGGCGGGTAGAAGTGCCCGGCGCGCTGGCCCACACGGCGCAGCGACTCGGCCTGGCTGATGGCCAGGTGCACAAACAGCAAGCCGGGAGCGGCGGCGCGCAGGCTGTCGCGGTAGCCGGCCTTGAGGGCCGAGCAGGTCAGCACCACGCCTTCAGGATACCGCGCCAGTTCGGCGCCGAGTTGCCGCAGCCAGCCCTCGCGGTCCTCGTCAGCCAGCGCAATGCCCTGTTGCATCTTGCGGATGTTGCCCGGCGGGTGGAAGTCGTCGCCCTCGACCAGGGGCAAGGCCAGCTGCTGCGCCACCAGGCGCCCGACCGCCGACTTGCCGCAACCGGCCACACCCATGACCACCACGCGTACAGGCGGCCCGGCCTGGGGCGTGCAGGAGGCGGAAAGGAAACGGGTCTGGGAAGCGGCGGTCATGCGCAAATTATCGCGGCCCGTGGCCGCTTCGCGCGCCCCTGGGTGACAGCGGCGCAAAAGCAGGTTTGAGAGAAGCACTGCGCTTTGTTATCGTTGCGGCATGGCATCACTTAAAAATGATTTTGCGATGTATTGCTGCGAGCTGCTGTCGGGCGTGGGCCCCTGCATCGCCAAACGCATGTTCGGCGGCTTCGGCATCAGCACCGATGGCCTGACCTTCGCGCTGGTGGCCGACCTGGGCAGCGGCGAGACCTTGTGGCTGAAGGCCGACGACGAAACGCGCGGCCTGTTCGAAGCCGAGGGCTGCGGCCGCTTCACCTATGAAATGACCCGCAACGGCGTCAGCGCCCCGCACAGCCTCGGCTACTACAGCGCGCCCGAAGAGGCCATGGAATCACCGGCCTTGATGCTGCCCTGGGCACGCCTGGCGCTGGAATGCGCGCTCAAGGCGCGCGCGGCCAAACCCGCCAAAAAACCAAAAGCAAAGCCGAAACCGAAAACCACTCAGCAAGCAGGCGCCGCAGCCAAAACCAAAACCAAAACCAAAGCCAAGCCCAAGGCGGCGCCGGCCAAAAAAAGCCGCGCATAAAAAAACCCGCAGCCTTGCGGCCGCGGGTTCAAAGCTCCCTTGCGGAAGGAGCCACTGACTAGAACGGTATCAATCGGGACTCATCGAAGCTCGGAACTAGACGAGGTTGGACATCGCCAGCACGTTGTAGTTATGCGGGTGCCGGCGCTGGTCATTCCTGTAGGCGTCAAAATCGTGGCCGGCCGCCATGGGGCGGGCGCGGTTGGCGAGAAAAACCATGGCGAAGGGGGTCAGCACGGCTTCAACCGCGGCTGCAGCACCCAGCACCAGGCCGCGGGCCAGGCGCCCCAGGGCGCCAGTGGCCAGGCCGAAGGCGGCGCGCAAGTCGCTCAGGGGCTCCAGCACGCCGGCGCGCCAGCCGGCCAGCTCTGCGGCAGGCTGCCTGACTGCGGCGCAAGCCACCACGGGCTCCCAGCTGAAATAGGCCGAGGCGGCATGGCCCGCGCTGAAGGACTCCATCACGAGCGACTCACCGGCCTTGAGCGTGAGGCTCTCGCCCCGGCCCAGGAAATGGTCGCCGGCGCGCACCTGGATGTCCTGGCTGGCGGCGTCGAAGGTGGCCCATACCCGGCCATGCGCAATTCGCAACACACCGGCATGGGTGGCATGCAAGGTCAGGGCCCGTCCCGCACCCAGCTTCCAGAAGCCCGCCAACCCGTCAACCTGGCCGGTGGTGGCATCGGTAGCCTGTTGCAAAAAGCGGTCGCCTGCGTGGGAAGCTGAGTGTTCCATGATGTTCTCCAAAAAAGGCACAAAGTGAGTGATGAGGGTTGAATCATCTCGCTGCCGGCTTGCGCGGTCCAATGAAATCGCGGTAAGCTATTCATTCCATAATCGCATCAATCAAATAGGCCAAAATTGCCCTAATACCCTTGAACTGTCATGCTCCATTCACAAACACACCTGCGTTCCAGGCCGATTTCCGCCGGCCAGCTGAGGGCTTTCGAGGCCGTGGCGCGCCACCTCAATTTCCGCGCCGCCTCGGAAGAACTGGCCCTGACGCAGTCGGCCGTGAGCCGCCAGATCCAGGGCCTGGAGGAGGACGTGGGCGTGAGCCTTTTTCACCGCCACACCCGCGCCGTGGAGCTGACCAACGCTGGCGGCATCCTGCTGCGGGCAGTCACGCCCTCGCTGGAGCGCATCGACAACGCGGTGCGGCAGATTCGCCAGAGCGCCGGGCGCAAGAGCGTGTCGCTGACCACGTTTGCCTCTTTCGCGTCGATGTGGCTGATCCCGCGGCTCGAGGGATTCCAGCGCGACAACCCCGATATCGACATCCGGATTGATGCTTCGGACGTCGCAGTGGACCTGGACATTTCAGACCTGGACCTGGCCCTGCGCTATGCGCCGGCCAGCGCCATGCCGCCGGGCGCGATACGGCTTTTCGGCGAGCAGATCACGCCGGTGATCAGCCCGTGGCTGCTCAAAAGCGGGCCGCGCCTGAAGAAACCCGACGACCTCGCGCAGTTCACCCTGATCGAGGCGGGCGACGCCCACCATACCCACCTGGAATGGTTGACCTGGCGGCGCTGGCTGGAGGTGCATGCCAGCCCCAAGCTGGAGGCCAAGCGTTGGCTGTACTTCAACTACGCCTACCAGATGGTGCAGGCCACGCTGACGGGCCAGGGCGTGGTGCTGGCCCGCCTGCCGCTGATCGCCGAGAGCCTGGCCTCAGGCGACCTGGTCGAGCCGCTGACGCAGATGCGCATGGAGTCGCCCATGAGCTACTGGCTGATCATCGGCCCCCGCAACGTAGCCCGGCCCGAGGTACAGGCTTTTTGCGACTGGCTCAAAAGCCAGGCAGCGCTGACGAGGGAAGCCATCGGCGACGTGCCGGATCCGGATACGGTGGATTCTTTGGATTGAACCGTTTATTCAGCCAGGTCATTTCGCGGGTTTGCGGGCTATATATCAAATTAGACTTTGTCGATGTACCGCCTTTACTCACTCAGTTTGATTCCTCAAGACTCTGGCGAACTTTGGCTTTCCTACGAGTGGGGTGAAACATTCGATAACCACGAGTGGCGGCTCTGCGTCGAGCATTTCCTCAAAGAGCTCACCAACCTTGGCCACGCGGTTATCACCCTTCCCTCTCCGGCATTCACTCCTGGCGAAGACTTCGTCGAGATCGAATATCTGGTCGATGGAATCAAGACTACGTTTACTTCCGACCACCTACTCTCGTTGATCGTGATTCAGCCAGAAGATCCAAGCGTCCTTCGCGGCGCATGGGAAGCGATCGGAAACAAGGTTGGTTGGGAGCACCAATGACGACAATGCCTAACCCATCAATCAACACGGACCCACAACAGCAGAGGGCGGCTTCGCCGCAAGTTGTTGTGGTCAGGTCATCTTCACGTTAGAGCTAAATCGAGAATCTGAAAAAACTGGAGCTTGAAGACCCGCAGGATCGCAGTCAAGCTTGGTAGGGAGGACCTCCGAGTTCACCGGCTCAAGAACACCTGTTCGAGCTAAGGCGGGATCGTTCAAACAATTGATCAAATAATCCTGCTCTCGAGATCCAGACTGGTATTGAATACCAGGTATCGCGCCCTGATACGCCCGTATTCAGGCCCGTGCCGCGTGCCGTTTCAACAAACGCCCGGCACGCGCCTGCACCTTGGCATTCGCCGCATCGGCAGCGCCGGCCACATAGGCCAGCTCACCATTCACAAACACCTTCTCTATACCTTCGGAGACCGCGATCGGATCCTGGTATGTCGCGACGTCGCGCACGCGGGCGGGGTCCAGCACCACCACGTCGGCGTGCCAGCCGGGTTGCAGCTGGCCGCGCTGGTGCAGGCGGAAATTGCGCGCCGACAGGCCGGTCATCTTATGAATGGCGGTTTCCATCGAGAACAACTGCTGCTCGCGCCAGTAGCGCGCCAGCACGCGCGGAAAGGCGCCCCACAGGCGCGGGTGCGGATGCTTGTCGTGCGGCAAGCCGTCGGAGCCGATCATGGAGAGCGGGTGCGCTATGACGCGCTTGACGTCGTCCTCGTCCATCTGGAAGTAGCAGGCGCCGCCCGGCTGCAGGCGGCGGCAGGCGGCTTTCTGGTCGACGCCCCACTCCTCGGCAATGGAGGCCAGCGTGCGGCCCATCATTTCAGGGTGGGGTGTAGACCAGCTCAAGAGGACATCGATCACGCCATCCACCAGGTCTTCGCGCAGCACGGTCGAGCCGGCCACATAGGGATAGACGTCCATCGCGATGTCCTGTCGCTTGGCGAGCGCGTCGATCAGCGGCAGCGTCTCGCGCGTGCGGCCCCAGTTGGCCGGGCCGGCGCATTTGTGGTGCGAGATGACCAGCGGCACGCCGGCCTCGAAGGCGCAATCACTGGCTTCATGCATAGCCTCCAGAATGTCGGCCATCTCCGAGCGCATGTGGGTGGCGTAGATGCCGCCGTGGCGGGCCACCACGCGCGCCAGCGCGGTCACTTCGGCCGCCGGCGCCGGCATGGCTTCGGCATAGAACAGGCCCGAGGACAAACCGATCGCGCCCTGGGCCATGCACTGGTCCAGCAGGCCGCACATGGCCGCTACTTCTTCAGCGCTGGCCGGCCGGCTGAGGTCGCCCATGCAGGCGTAGCGCAGCGTGGTATGGCCGATCAGCGGCGCCACGTTGACGGACGGTTGCGCCTCGGCCACCGCCTGCGCGTACGCATCCACGGAAGGGTACTTGAACGAATTGCCGAGCAGCGTGAGGGCGCCCTGCGGCGGGTCGACGACGAAAGGCGCGACCGACAGGCCGCAGTTGCCGGTGACCACCGTGGTGATCCCCTGTGACAGCTTGGGGATCATTCCGGGCGCGTTAAGAACGATGGCGTCGTCGTGCGTGTGCACGTCGATGAAGCCGGGCGCGATGGCCAGGCCGGTGCAGTCGTGCACCTCGATGTCGGCGATGGCCAGGCCTTGCGGCAGGTGGTGGCGCAGGCCCGGGCCGATGGCCGCAATGCGGTCATCCACCAGCAACAGGTCGCCGGTTTTGCCGGGCGTGCCGGTACCGTCCACCAGCAGGCCGTTTTCAAGAAGAATGGGGCGGGTCATCGCACTTTTCCGATCGTGAGCTTGGTGCTTTCGTCCCAGTCCAGCCGGGGGTGGTGGTGCATGTCCACACCGCGCGTCTCCAGCGTGCGCTGGATATTCGCCAAGCGGTTTACCGCCTTGTCGCCCAGCCGCTGAGCTACCAGCACTGTGAGTATTTCGATCACCGTAAGGTGCGCCAGATAGGCCTCGGGGCCCACAGGCATCACCGGGTCGGGCGCGACCTCTACGCCCAGGACGATGTCGGCCAGCGCCGCCAGCTGGGAGCCGGGCTGCGTCAGCGCAATGACGGTGGCGCCCTGCGAGCGCGCCACGTCCACCGCTTCCAGCAAAGAGGGCATGCCGCCAACGTGGGTGATGGCCATCACTACGCCGCGCGGGCCTATGGTGGCGGCCGAGATCAATTGAAGGTGGGGGTCCAGGTAGCTGCTGGCCGCCAGGCCCATGCGGAACAGGCGCGCCTGCAGGTCTGAAGCCATGAAGTTGGAGGTCACGCCGACGCCGTAGCAATCCACGCGGGAACCGGCGACGATGGCGTCGGCGGCCGCCTGCGCCGCCTCCACGCTGAGTTGTGCCTGCACGCTGTTGATCACGATGGCGGCGCCGCGCGTCACCTTGGTGATCACCTGGCGGGTGTCGTCGTCGAGGCGCACGCGCCGGTTGAGCGGCGAGCCGCCCACGGCCAGCTCCTGCGCCAGCGCCAGCTTGAACTCGCGCAGGCCGGGGTAGCCCAGGTCACGGCAGGTGCGCATGATGGTGGGCACCGAGCTGCCCGCGCGCTGCGCCAGCTGCTCAAAACTTTCGTCCAGCACGCGCTGGGGGTCCTGCAGGATCAACTCCAGCACGCTGCGCCTCGACGCGGGCGCGCTGGCGATGGCATCGGCGATTTTGGCAAGAACTTGAGAGCTCATGAGGACTTTGGTTGCTGCGCGCGAGAGGCCGCGCGGCCCATTGCCACGAGGGCAACAGGGAGTTCGAACAGTTTAGAAGCAGGTGACGAGTGCATCGCAAACCGTGTAATTCTCATCGACAACCGGCATCCAGCGCCATTTGTCAAAGGTGGTGCAGGGATGGGAAATGCCCAGCGCCACCAGGTCGCCGACCTTGAGCGCGGCGAGTTCGGGGCCGCTGCCGCGCAGGTAGGCGTGCTGGTCGTTGAGGGCGGTGACCTTCCAGTCCGCGGGCACGGCCACGGGCGCGGCGCCGGGCGCGTTGACCGAGGACAGCGGTATCGGCATTTCCAGGTCGTAGGACAGGTCGCGCCGGCCGACGGCCAGGATGGCCAGGCCGGGTTCGGGGCAGGACTGCACCGTGGCCCAGACTTCAATGGCCGGCTTCAGGCCGTCAGTGTCGTGCAGGCGGGCATTGACCGAGCTGACCAGGCGCTTGTAGTTGCCGTGGTCGTGCGTGATATAGCAGCCCGAGCGCAGCAGGCCGCGCACCGGCCGCGAGAGTTTGGGCGTGAGCCAGCCGCTGACCAGGTCAAAGATAGCCGAGCCGCCGGCCGTCATCAGGATTTCGTCGCTGTCGAACAGCCCTTGCTGGTCGCAAACCAAGGCGATGTCGCAGGTGCGCCGCATGAGCGTATCGGCATAGGCCTTGTCCGCCGCCGAATCGCCGGTGGCGCCCTGCCCTTCGTAGGTTTCTATGCCCACCAGGCGGCAGGCCCGGCTGGTGCGGATGGCTGCGGCAAGGGCGACGGCATCGGCGTCGTTGCGCACGCCGGTGCGCGCGCCCATGACACCGATCTCCATCAAGACCTCGAAGGAGGAATTCATCAGGGCTTCGTTCGCCCGCGCCCAGCTTTCAATCAGCGCCAGCTGGGCCAGCGAATCCACCAGAAAAATAATGCGCAGGCCGGGGTACTCGCGCAGCATGCCCTGGACGCCGGCCAGGTCGACGGCGTTGACAACCTGGTTGGCGATGATGAGGCGCTTGGCGCCGGCCGTGATCCCGGCGCGCATCTGCGTGACGGTGGCGAAGGTCAGGCCCCAGGCGCCTTCGTCGAGCTGGCGCTTGAGCAGTTGCGGCGACATCGTGGTCTTGCCGTGCGGCGCCATGTCCACGCCCTGGTTTTTGGCGAAGCGCTGCATCCAGCCGAGGTTGTGCTTCATCGCCGCCTGCTTGACGACGGCCAGCGGCAGCGGCAGGTCGCCTTTGAGCACGTTCCAGCCCTGCTTGCCCATGTCGGAGCGGCGCACCGGATTGCTGTTGTGCGGGAAGCCCTTGAAGGAGCGGTCGAGTTGTGGGTCGAGGAGGTCTTGCAGTGTGGTCATGAGATGGGTTTGGGGTTCTTGACCTCTTGATTGTCAGGCAGCCACTGCCACCCGCACCGCAGGCGCCGCGGCGATCGAGCCCGGTATGTCGTCGCGTATGCAGGCCTTGAAGCGGCCGTTGCCCATGTCGCGCAACTCGGGGCGCGCCGTGGAGCAGGCCTCAATCGCATACGGGCAACGCGTGCGGAACACGCAACCCGAAGGCGGGTTGACCGGGCTGGGAATGTCGCCCTTGAGCGCGATGCGTTCGCTCTTGTGCTCGGGATCGGGCTTGGGCGAGGCGGCCAGCAGCGCCTGCGTGTAGGGGTGCAGCGGCTGTGCAAAGAGTTCGGCCGTGGGCGCAACTTCCATCACGCGGCCCAGGTACAACACCACCACACGGTCGCACAGGTACTCAACCACGTCGAGGTCGTGCGAGATGAACAGCATGGTCAGCGACAGGCGGTCGCGCAGGTCGCACAGCAGGTTGACCACCTGCGCCTGGATGGACACGTCGAGCGCCGACAACGGCTCGTCGGCCACGATGAACTCGGGCTCGACCGCCAGGGCCCGCGCCACGCCGATGCGCTGGCGCTGGCCGCCGGAGAACTCATGCGGGTAGCGCCCGGCATGCTCGGCGCGCAGGCCGACCAGTTCGAGCAACTCGGCGATGCGCGCCTCGCGCGCCGCCTTGCCTTTGGCCAAGCCGTGCACCTGCAGCGCTTCACCCAGGATGTCCTTGACGCGCATCTTGGGGTTGAGGCTGGCATAAGGGTCCTGGAAAATCATCTGCAGCTTGCTGCGCAGCGCGCGCATACGGCCGCTCGACGCCGTGCCCAGGTCTTCGCCGCGGTACAGCACCTGGCCCGAGGTGGCTTCGATCAGGCGCAGCAAGGTGCGGCCTATCGTGCTTTTGCCGGAGCCGGATTCACCGACCAGGCCCAGTGTTTCGCCGGGCTGGATGCTGAAGGAAACGTCGTCGACGGCGCGCACAGGCTTGGCGGCCGCGCCGAAATAACGCTGGAGGTTCTTGACTTCGATCAAGGGCATGTTCTGTGCTGCGCTCATGGGTGGACCCCCACGCTTGTCACTGCGTGTACTGCGCTGCCCCCCAAGGGGGCGCGAGCTTGCTTGAAGCGGTTCTGCGCTGCGCTCATGCGGCCTCCACCGTGGCGGTAGCTGTTTCTTCCACGCGAATGCAACGCGCGCTGCGGCTTGGGCCCGCGGCGAGCAAAGCCGGCATGGCCTCGCGGCAAGCCGGTATCGCCAGGTCGCAGCGCGGCTCAAAGGCGCAGCCCGGGGGCGGCGCCAGCGGGCTGGAGACCTGGCCGCGTATGGCGTAGAGCCGGCGTTTGGCGCCGCTCTGGCCGCTGGCAAGTTCGCGCTTGCGCTGCTGCGCGGGCAGGCAGGCCAGCAGGCCTTGCGTGTAGGGGTGGCGCGGCTGGGCGAAGAGCTCGCGCACGGGCGCGGCTTCCACGATGCGGCCGGCGTACATCACGGCCACGTCGTCGGCATGATGGGCGACCACGCCAAGGTTGTGGGTGATGAAGAGGATGCTCATGCCGGTTTCGGCCTGCAGCCGGCGCATGAGCTCCAGGATTTGCGCCTGGATGGTCACGTCGAGCGCGGTGGTGGGCTCGTCGGCGATCAGCAAGGTCGGGTTGCAGGCCATGGCCAGGGCGATCATCACGCGTTGGCGCATGCCGCCCGAGAGCTGGTGCGGGTATTCATTCAGGCGCTGCGCGGCGGCCGGGATCTCGACCAGCTCCAGCATGCGCAGCGCGTGGGCCAGCGCAGCCGTGCGGTCCAGCCCCATGTGCAGGCGCACCGATTCGGCGATCTGCTCGCCCACGGTGAAGACCGGGTTCAGGCTGGTCATGGGTTCCTGAAAAATCATTGCGATTTCATTGCCGCGTATGCGCCGCATTTCAGCCTCGGGCAGCGACAGCAAATCCAGCGTCTGCCCGGCACGGTTGGTGAACAGGGCCTCGCCGCTGACCTGGGTGGAGGCCGTGCGCGACAAGAGCCGCATCAGCGTGAGGCTGGTCACCGACTTGCCCGAGCCGGACTCGCCGACCAGCGCGGTGGTCTTGCCGGGGCGTATATGGAAGCTCACGTCGGCGACGGAGCGGATCAGGCCTTCGTCGGTATCGAAGAAGGTGCTGAGGTGGCGGACTTCTAGCCGGTTCACATTGATTTCCTCAAGCGTGGGTCCAACAGGTCGCGAATGCCGTCGCCCAGCAGTTGCAGCGAGAGCGCGGTAAGAATGATGGCCAGCCCCGGGAACAGCACGATCCAGAGCGCCTGGTGGGCGTACTGCTGGCTGCCGGCCACCATGGTGCCCCAGGTCGGGATCTCGGGCGGCACGCCCACGCCCAGGAAGGACAGTGCAGCTTCGGCCAGGATGGCATACGCAAAGATGAAGGAGGCCTGCACCAGGATGGGCGACATCAGGTTGGGCAGCACATGGCGCCACAGGATGCGCGAAGTGGAGACGCCGACGGCGCGCGCCGCCTCCACGAACAGCAGCTCGCGCACCACCAGCGTGGAGGCGCGCACCACCCGCGCCACCCGCGGCGTGTAGACCAGCACCAGGGCCAGCACCACGTTCAGCATTGAGGGGCCGAGAATGCCGACCAGCGCGATCGCCAGCAGGATGTCGGGAAAGGACATCATGGCGTCGACCACCCGCATGATGGCCGCGTCCAGCCGGCGGAAGAAGCCGGCCACCAGGCCGAACAGCGTGCCCAGCACGATGGAGCCGATGGCCGTCAGCGCCGCGATGCTCAGCGAATAACGCGCGCCGTAAGCGATGCGCGCGAACAGGTCGCGGCCCAGCTCGTCGGTGCCCAGCAGGTGCTGGGCCGTGGGCGCGGAGAGGCGCTCGCGCACCGCCGTGTCGTTGGGGTCGTAGCCGCTGACCACATTGGCCAGCAGCGCAACCGCGACCACGACCAACAGGCAGATGCCGGCCGCCAGCACGATGCGGCGGCGGAACAGTTTTTTCAGCGTGAGGGGAATCTTCATGGCTCAGTACTTCACGCGCGGGTCTACCAACATATAGAGAAGGTCGGTCAGGAAATTGATCACCACATAAATCATGGCCACCACCAGCAGCGCGCCCTGGATCACCGGGTAGTCGCGCCGTATCACCGCGCTCACCACCAGGTTACCCACGCCGGGCAAACCGAACACGGTCTCCGTCACCACCGCGCCGCCTATCATGAGCGCCACCGTCAGGCCCAGGACGGTGACGATGGGCACCAGTGCGTTGCGCAGCGCATGCTTGAGCACCACGACGTTTTCAGACAGGCCCTTGGCGCGCGCGGTGCGCACATAGTCCTCGCCCAACACGTCGAGCATGGAGGCGCGCGTGAAACGGATGATCAGCGCCGAATTGAGCACGCCCAGCACCGTGGCCGGCAACACCAGGCAATGGATGCGCTCGGCCAGCGAAGCGCCCGGCTCGCCGTAGCCCGAGACCGGGAACCAGCCCAGCGAGACCGCAAAGATCTGCATGAGCACCAGGCCGAACCAGAAGCTGGGCACGCTGGCGCCCAGCATCGCGAAGCCGGTAAAGGCCTGGTCGACGGCCTTGCCGCGAAACACCGCCGAGACGATGCCGCAGGGCACACCGATCAGCGCGGCGAGCGCGACCGCCATCAGCGAGAGCAAGGTGGTCGGCTCGGCCCGCTCCCAGAGCGCCTGCGTCACGGGCCGCTGCAGAAAGATCGATTCGCCCAGGTTGCCGTGGGCGAGTTCGCGAATCCACAACACGAACTGCACCGGCAGCGGCTTGTCCAGGCCGTAGACCTTCTGCACCCGGGCAATATCCTCGGCCGTGGCCTGGTCACCCAGCAACACCGCGATCGGGTCGCCCGGCGCGGCGCGCGTGAGCACAAAGACGATAACGGCCACCAGGGCCATCACCACCAGCATGCCCATGGCGCGTGATAACAAATAGCGGGTCATGACCTGGTTCTATCCAAAAAGAGGGAAATCTCTCTATCCATTCCAAGGGCTCCCATCAACATCACAACACGCTCCAAACGAGGTGCCCACAAGCCAGCCTGAGCCGCGGAACCGGCTTTGCCGGGCCGCAGGCGGACGGCCCCCTCGGGGGGCAGCGCATTACACGAAGCCGAAGGCGAAGTGAAAAGCGTGGGGGCTAACCTTTCAAACTGGTATTCCAGAAGAACGGATAGGTGTAAGGCGTATAGCCCTGCAGCGCCGGTGCGCGCGCCGACAGGCTGGCGAATTTGCCGACCTGGATGTAGGGCACCTCGTCGTAGACCACCTGCTGTACCTTGCCCCACAGCGCACCGCGCTTGGCTGGGTTCGATTCCTGGTTCAGTGCGGTCAAGGCTTCCTGCTTGGCCGGTGAACTCCACCAGCCCGGCGCGCCGTCGCCCAGTTGCGGCGGCGAGAGCATGGGCTCGGGGAAGAGGCCGGAGTGGGTGATGTAGATGTCCCACAGCTTGGGGTCGGCGCGGCGCTGCAGCAGCGTCGCCCACTCCACCACGTTCAGCTCTGCCTTGAAGCCGGCGCGCTTGAGCTGCTCGGCCATGATGAGCGCCATGTTGTAGTGGAAGTCGTACTGGCGGCTGGTCAGGATGCGCACCGGCTCGCCCTTGTAGCCGGCCTGTTCAGCCTGGCTCTTGGCCTTCTTCGCGTCGCGCTCGTTGTAAGCGGCGGTGCCGGCGGTCGAGTAAAAAGGCGTGCCCTTGGGGAAATGGTTGCCCTCGGCAATGAAAAAGCGCGTGTCGCCGAAACCAGCCGCCAGCATCTCGCCTTCGCCCAGCGCGGTCTGCACAGCCCTGCGCACCTGCTGGTGCGCTAGCGAGCCTTCCTTGGTATTGAACACCAGGTAGGGGAAGCCGAAAGAAGGCGTCATGATGGGAACCACCTTGCCGCCGGACTTTTCCAGCCGCGGCAGGGCCTCGATCGGCAGCAGGTCGGCGTAATGGAACTGGCCGGCCAGCGCGCCTTCCACGCGCGTGTTGGCATTGGGCACCGGCACGAAGCGCAGCTCTTCCACGGTAGCCACCCGCTTGCCGCCGTAGCCGCTGGCGGCTTCCTTGCGGGCGGCGTAGCCGTCAAAGCGGGTGAGCAGCACGTACTGGTCGGGCTTGCGTTCCTTGAACTTATAGGGGCCGGTGCCCACGTACTCGCGCAGCGGCTGGGCCAGCGACTCCTTGGCCATGATGGCCGCCATGCCGGAGGCCATGGCCAGCTGCGAGAGCAGCGGCGCGTAGGCGTTCTTCAGCGTGATTTCCACGGTGAGCGGCCCTTTGGCCGCCAGGTCGGCCACCTGCACCGCCACCGACTTGCCGCGCGGCGAGACGTCCATCCAGCGCTTGAGGCTGGCCACGACGTCGTCGGCGTTGAGTTCACGGCCGCTGTGCAGCATCACGCCCTTGCGCAGTACGATGGTATAGAGCTTGCCATCGGCCGAGATTTTCGGCATGGCTTCGGCCAGCATGGGCACCAACGCAGCCTTGGCATCGAAGGTGAACAAGGGCTCGTAGACGTGCTGCATGATGATGCAAACGAGGTCGGCCGGCGTGGACTGGATGTCCAGTGTCGGCGGCTCGGCCACCATGGCCAGATTCAGGGCCGACTTGCCGCCCTGTGCGAAGGCGGGAGCCAAGCCGGCGCCGGCCGCGCCCAAGGCCAGCAGGGAGGATAAAGCGGTGCGGCGGTGCATGCGAATTCCACGAATCATAGGAAACTCCTGATTGAAGTTAAATTTCACAACCGAAGATTAATTGGCCGATAAACCGCATTTATCCCGGATAAACCCGAATATAAGGCAGAATTCTGAAAATATATTTCAAAATTTAAACCAAAATTTACTTAAAAAGGAGTTTTTCATGCCTCTGGAGTATTTAGGAAATCCCCCGCTCGCCTCCGACCGCCAGCCGCGCCCGTTCTCACCGGCCGTGCGCGCTGGCGACTTCGTTTATGTCTCGGGCCAAGTGCCAGCCAATGAAAACGGCGAGATCGTGGCCGGCGGAATCGAAGTGCAGACCCACCAGGTAATGAAGAACCTGCAAGCGGTGCTGGCCCTGGCCGGCTGCACGCTGGATGACGTCTGCAAGACCACCGTCTGGCTGCATGACGCGCGTGACTTCGGCAGCTTCAACCGCGTCTACATGAGCTACTTCCCGGGCGGCAAGCCGGCCCGATCCACGACCGAGGCACGCCTGATGGTGGATGCGCGGGTGGAGATTGACGTGGTGGCGTACAAGCCCAAGGCCTGAGTGCCCGGCCGCGGTTAAACCTTCCGCGGCCGCCAGCCCTCGGGCCGCTCACACCCCGAAGTCGAGAAACCGGTGGTCGCGCAGCAAGCCCAGGGCGGTCAGCCGGATCATCTCGGCCAGCAGCTCGTCGTCCTCGGCGGGAAACTCCTGCTTCAAAGCCGTTTGCAGGAATTCCGCCATTCCGTCGGTCGGGCCCGCGAAGAAAAAACGCCGGATCATGCTTCCCAGGGCAAACGGCGCCAGGCTCTGTTCCCGGCCTTCGATGGTGCTGTGGCGCAGGCCCTCCAGGCTGGGGGTCGCGAAAAAAGGGACCATGACGGCCGCGTCCAGCGTCCCATCCTCAATCAGGTTGCGGTAGAGGATGTCCAGGGTCCCGGGTGGGCCGGCCTCCAGGGTTTTCTGAAGCCAGGGCAGCAGCTTTGCCTTGCCGCGCGGTGTGACCAGGTAGGCGGCAGCGCCCCAACGGTAAAGGCCGCGCGCCGGGTACAGGGCCACGGCCGAAGCGCGACGGCGCAGGGCGGATGACAGTTCGCCGCGGTGAAGATCGGGCATGGCGCCCTTCATCGCGTGGTAAAGCTCGGTGAGGCGGCCGATCTCCAGCGCGGGCTGGCAGTCCAGGAAAACGATGTCATGTTTGCCCATCTCGGACAGGGACTCGGGCGCCAGCAAACCGCCCAGATTGGCGCCCAGCTGCATGTCGTCTTCGAACACCAGCGTGAAGCTGTCCGGCGACGACTGCCGCAACAAAGCCTGGTGGGACAGAAAGGCCCCGTAGGCGGCCGTCGGGATTACGCAGTCCGGCGGCCGCTGCAGCGCGCGGGCATCGATGGCCGCAAAGCGCTCGACAAAACCCAGGCCGCAACGCGCCAGTTCCTCACGCATGGTCGCCAGCCGCTCGGGACTACGCTCAAGGTTGATGAAAAAACCGTTGAGGATGCTCATGCTGGCGAAATCCGGTGCTGCAACATCAAACCGGCCAGACCACTCCCTTGTCGTTGAGGATGGCATCCAGCGGGATGTCGTGCGGCTCGGGCTCCATATCCGGCAGCCAGCCCTGCGCATAGCCCAGCCCCACGGTAAATGGCCTCGGCTGCAAGGTGGCGAGGGTACGGTCATAAAAACCGCCGCCATAACCCAGCCGGTAGCCGCCAGGCCCGTAGCCCACGCAAGGCACGAACAGCAGGGTGGGAACAATCACCTCAGTACCTTTGGGTTTGGGGATGCCGTAGGCGTCTTCCTCCATCGGGCAACCGGGATACCAGGCGTGGAAGGTCAGGGTTTTATGCAACTTGTTGACCACCGGCAGGCCGATCTTGCGAGGCGACCTTGCCGCGATACTTTCGGTGGCCAGCTGCGCCGTCTCCACCTCGGCCAGCCCCGGGTTTGAGGAGGATTCGCGGCTCAAAATCGCGTCTTCCTGCCAGCGGTAAAGCGCGGGCAGCGGGTCGAACTCGCCCTTGATGGGCCAGTAGGCGCCAATGACCTCATGGGTGGAACCCACGAGCCAGATGCGCATCACACGTTGCAGCAGGTCGGCCCGCTCGAGGCGGTCCGGCATGTTCAGTCGCGCTTCAACCAGCGCCTTGCGTGTACTTAATTTGTCCATAATGTCCCAGATGCTATACAAATTTCTTATCAGCCCCTTGCGCGCTGCAGCCCTGGCGCCCGTTTTGGGCGCGGTGGCCTCCTTGGCGCTGCTCGCGTCCGCCGCCGCACAGGCCCCGACCGCGGCGGCCGACAACGTGATCGTCGAGATGAACAAGGCCTTCAAGCGCGGCGACAGAGCCCGGCTGGCGCAACTGCTGCCCCAGGCCAGGGGCCACGCGCTGGAGCCTTGGGCCGCCTACTGGGACCTCAAGCTGCGGCTGGGCGAGGCCGGCGCGCAAGAGGTGCAGGACTTTCTCAGCCGCTACGCCGGCACCTACCAGGAAGACCGCCTGCGCAACGACTGGCTGCTGCTGCTGGGCCAGCGCCGCGACTGGGCCGGCTTTGCCGCCGAGTACGCCAACTACCGCATGAACGACGACAAGGAAGTGCGTTGTTATGCGCTGCTGGTCGAACACCTGAAGAACCCGGTCGCCGATGCGCGGCTGGCAGACGAGGTCAAAAAGAACTGGTATGCGCAGCGCGAGGCCGACGACGGCTGCAACTCGGCCGCCGAGCGCCTGGTGAGCACCAAAAACCTCACACCGCAAGACGCCTGGGTCAAGGCCCGGCTGGCCACCGAAGCCAACCGCCCGCGTGCGGCGTTGGCCGCCGTCCAGATCGTCGCACCCGACGCCGCCGGCATGGTGAACGACCTCAACGCCAGCCCCATCAAATTCCTGGCCGGCAAGCACATCGCACTGAGCAAGGCGCGGCGCGAGATCATCACCCTGGCGCTGATCAAGATGGCGATCAGTGACATCGAGGGCGCAGCCTTCCAGCTCGAAAACAAGTGGAGCATGCAGCTCAACACCGAAGAACGCAACTGGGTCTGGGGTGTGATTGGCCGGCAGGCTACCACCCGCCTGGGCACGACGCCGGCCGGCGACGCCTTGCAATACTTTGCCAAGGTCACCAAGGACACCGACCTCACCGACGACATGCTGGGCTGGAAAGTCCGGGCCGCACTGCGCGCAGGCAGCCAGCCCAACTGGCAGCTGGTGCTGGCGGCCGTCAACGCCATGAGCGAAGAGGCGCGCAAGGACCCGACCTGGGCTTACTGGAAAGCGCGCGCATTGCTGGCCACCGCACCACCCGATGCGGCGCCCAAGCCGGTTGTCGTGGCCACCACGCCGGGCGTGACGCAAACCATTCCCACGGGCATCACGATTTCTCCGCAGCGCGCCGAGGCGCTGGCCCTGATGCAGTCCTTCGCGTCGGTGCGCGGCTTTTACGAGCAACTTGCGCTGGAGGAACTCGGCCAGAAAATCACCGTGCCGGCCAAGCCTGCGCCCCTCACAACCGAAGAAAAAGAGGCCGCGCGGCTCAACCCGGGCCTGAACCGCGCCGCCTATGCCATTGCCATCGGCCTGCGACCCGAAGGCACGCGCGAGTGGAACTACAGCACCAACCTGCACAAACGCGGCGGCATGGCCGACCGCGAACTGCTGGCGGCCGCGCAGTTCGCCTGCGACCGGCAGATCTGGGACCGCTGCATCAACACCAGCGAACGCACCAAGGGTGAGATCGATTTCGACCAGCGCTTTCCCATGCCCTTCCGCGAGACGGTGACCAAGCGCGCCCAGTCCATCAATTTGGACCCCGCCTATGTCTACGGCCTGATCCGCCAGGAAAGCCGTTTCATCATGGACGCGCGCTCCGGCGTGGGCGCTGCGGGCCTGATGCAGGTCATGCCCGCGACGGCGCGCTGGACCGCCAAAAAAATCGGCATGGAAGGCTTCACGCAGGACCAGCTCAATGACCGCGACACCAACATCGCGATCGGTACGGCCTACCTCAAGCTCGCGCTGGACGACCTGAACGGCTCCATGCCTATGGCCGCAGCCGCCTACAACGCGGGCCCTGGCCGGCCGCGCACCTGGCGCAACGGCCCGGTGCTGGACGCGGCCATCTGGGCCGAGAACATTCCCTTCGGCGAGACGCGTGACTACGTGAAGAAGGTGCTCTCCAACACCACCAACTACGCGGCCATGCTGACGGGGCAGCCGCAATCGCTAAAGGCCAGGCTGGGCACGGTGGGGCCGCGCGATGCGTCGCAGCCGGAGCCCTACAAGGATCTGCCTTAAAACGAGGCAGAGGTTTGGCCTAGGCCGGGTAAACCGCGCCCAGCACCCTGAGGCCGCGCGCACCCGTGACGCTGGGCAGGTTGCCGGGCCGGCCCAACACCAGTTGCCGCGCCAGCCAGGCAAAGGCCGCAGCCTCCACCTGCAGCGGCGGCAAGCCGTGCTGGTCGGAGGTGCTGACACGCACCGCCGGCAAACCGGCCTGCAGGCGCGCCAGCAAGTGGGTGTTGAAAGCGCCACCGCCGCACACGATCAGCGAATCGCTGCCTTCGCCATACCCGTCGACGCCCAGGATGCAGGCCCTGGCGGTGAACTCGGTCAGCGTGTTCTGGATGTCCTGAGGCCGCTCGCCGGCAAAGGGCTGAAGCTTGCCCGCCAGCCAAGCCTGGCTGAACAGGTCGCGGCCCGTGCTCTTGGGAATCGGCTGGGAGAAATAGGGCTCGTCGAGAAGGCTGGCCAGCAGCGCGGGCAGCAACTTGCCGCTGGCCGCCCACGCGCCGCCGGCGTCATAAGGCTGGCCGGTGTGCCGGCGGCACCAGGCATCCATCAAGGCATTGCCGGGCCCGCAATCAAAACCCAGCACCGGCGATGAAGCGCCCGCTTTCGGCAGCACGCTGAGGTTGGAAATGCCGCCCAGGTTGAGCACGCACACGGCGGCGTCTTCGCGCCCGAAAACGCCCTGGTGGAAGGCCGGCACCAGCGGCGCGCCCTGCCCGCCCGCGGCGACATCGCGGCTGCGGAAATCGGCCGCGACGGCAATGCCCGTAAGCTCGGCCAGCAGCGCCGGGTTGTTGAGTTGCAGCGTGTAGCCCGCACCCGCGGGGTCGCTTGACGTCCTCTGCGGCTGGTGCCGCACGGTCTGCCCGTGCGCGCCTACGGCGTTGATATCAAACGGGGAAATGCCTTGCGCCTCCACCTGCTCCAGAAGCGCGGCAACGACCTTCGCATAGACCGCAGCAAGCTGGTTGCCGGCAAGCGCGGCACGGTGCAGCTCATTGGGGGTGGGCGCATTCAGCGCCAGCAGCTCGGCGTGGAAAGCATCGCTGAAGGGTTCGGTCGCGGCGGCAAGGACTCGCAGCTTGTCGTGGCCATCAAACGCGACCAGGACACCATCAGCACCATCCAGCGAAGTGCCCGACATCAGGCCTATGTAGTAATCAACCATGCGGCTATTCTGCCGTAGGGAACTGGCCCGATGTCTTGTTCACCCTAGTCAATGAGGAAGGCAGTTTTCTTTACCAGCAGGGGCCGCGGGACTGGCTTTGCCAGACCGCAGGCGCAGCGCCCCCTCGGGGGGCAGCGACCCACACGAAGTGGGGGAGCGTGGGGGCCCCAGTTACTCAGCGCGCGTCTGAGTGATGGTCGATGCGGCCGCCAGCTGCGTCCTCACGCCCATGGCGAGTTGCTTGAACAGCGGCATGGAGGCTGCGGCGACGGGAATGGTCTCGCTTTGTTTGGCGATGGTCATCGGGTCTTGTTGCACGCCGCCGACGCGGAACTCGAAATGCAGGTGCGGGCCGGTGGCCCAGCCAGTGCTGCCGACCAGGCCTATGGTCTGGCCCTGGCTCACGTTCTGGCCTTTTTGCACCATGAGTTTGCTCAGGTGGGCATAAACGGTTTCATGGCCGTTGCGGTGGCGGATGAAGACCACGTTGCCGTAGCCATTCTGCACGCCGGAGAACTCGACGACACCGTCGCCCACGGTGCGCGCGGGGGTGCCGGTGGTGGCCGCGAAGTCGGTGCCCAGGTGGGCGCGCCATTTTTGCAGGATGGGGTGAAAGCGCATCGAAAAGCCGCTGCTGATGCGCGAGAACTCGACCGGCGAGCTCAGGTAGGCGCGGCGCAGGCTCTGGCCGTCGAGCGTGTAATAGCCGCCCTTGTTGGCGGCGCCGGCGGCGTCCACGCCCGGAGGCTGGAACCACATGGCCTGGTAGGGCTTGCCGGCGTTGACGAATTCGGCCGACAGCACACGGCCGGTGCGCAGCGGCTCGCCGTCGGCTTCCAGGCTTTCATAGACCACGTTGAAGCGGTCGCCCTTGCGCAGCGCGCGGCGGAAATCGATGTCGCCGGAGAAAATTTCGGCGATCTGCACGGCCACGCCGTCGGGGATGCGGGCATCGTCCGTGGCGGCGAACAGCGAGGTCTGGATGCTGCCGCTGGACAGGCGAGCGGTGGCGACGTAAGGCGCGGTTTCAATGCGCGAGGTGAAGCCCGCGGCGCCGCGTTCGACGACCAGGCGCTTGAACAGCAGTTCGTCGTCGGTGGGCCAGCGCACGCTGAGCTTGAGCAGTTGCTGGCTGTCGCTGGCTTCGACGGTCACGTTCTTGCCGGCACGGCCCGACAGCAGGTTGCGCGAATTCGCGTCGCTGCGCAAAAACGCGGCGGCCGCGCTGTCGTCGATGTTCAGGCGCTTGAGCAGGGAGTCGGCGGTGTCGCTGCTGCGGGTGCTTTCGGTGCGGAACAGCTTGAAGCGGAAATCGGTCAGCGCTTCGGTCTGGGCCTGCGTGGGCAGGGATTCGACGGCTTCGAGCACCTGGCGCACGGGAAGGTCGGCGGCGTCGGGAGCCATGGGGGCGACACCAAAGGCCGTGACACCGGTGCCCAGCAGCAGGACTGCGAGACTGGCGGCAACACGTTTGGGGTGGCGGCGAAGGCTGTGGGCGACGGGAAGCAGTACCTGGGAGGGGGTTGGCAGTTTCAAGACAAAATTCCCAACAAAAAGGCATCGGGCGCTGCGAAGCGCCGGACTGCTGTATAAAACATGGAGAGCTTTGATGGCCAGCCCTGTCTTGCATTGACGAAAGGGGTGGGCCTGAGCCATCCAGACGATGTGGTTCCTGATCAGCAATTTGCAGGCCAACTAAAATGGCCCGCTGGATGCAGGAGAGCCGCCAGTATATCTGTCGGACAAATCCCCGACATGTGAAAAACCCTTATGAATCAAGAGCTTGTTACAAAATACCCTGTCACGGACCGTGTAAAGATGGCCCTCGCGGTCACCCTGCGGGGCTGCGAAGAGCTGATCCCGGAAAACGAATGGATACAAAAACTGGCCAAATCCGAGGCCACCGGGGTCCCGCTGCGCATCAAGCTGGGCCTGGACCCGACGGCGCCTGACATTCATGTCGGCCACACCGTGGTGCTGAACAAAATGCGTCAGCTCCAGGATTTGGGCCATACAGTCATTTTTCTTATAGGCGATTTCACCAGCCTGATCGGCGACCCTTCGGGCCGCAACAGCACGCGCCCGCCGCTCACGCCCGAGCAGATCAAGGTCAATGCCGAGACCTACCGCGCCCAGGCCGACAAGATTCTGGACCCCTCCAAAACCGAGCTGCGCTACAACAGCGAATGGAGCGAGCCGCTGGGCGCCACCGGCATGATCCAGCTGGCCTCGCGTTACACCGTGGCGCGCATGATGGAGCGCAACGACTTCAACGACCGCTTCAAGGCCGGCACGCCCATCAGCGTGCATGAGTTTTTGTACCCGCTGATGCAGGGCTACGACTCGGTGGCCCTCAAGAGCGACCTTGAGCTGGGCGGCACCGACCAGAAGTTCAACCTGCTGATGGGCAGGCACCTGCAGCAGGAGTACGGCCAGGAGCCCCAGTGCATCCTGACCATGCCGCTGCTCGAGGGCCTGGACGGCATCGACAAGATGTCCAAGAGCAAGAACAACTACATCGGCATCAGCGAGGACGCCAACACCATGTTCGCCAAGGTGCTGTCGATCTCCGACGTGCTGATGTGGAAGTGGTACACGCTGCTGTCCTTCAAGAGCGAAGCCGACATCGCGGCCCTCAAGGCCGAGGTCGACGGCGGGCGCAATCCCAAGGATGCCAAGGTGGCGCTGGCCAAGGAAATCACGGCGCGCTTTCACTCGGCCGCCGCAGCCGACGCCGCAGAGCAGGACTTCATCAACCGCAGCAAGGGCGGCGTGCCCGACGAAATCCCCGAGGTGTCGCTCACCGGCGCGCCCATGGGCATAGGCGCACTGCTCAAGGCCGCGGGCCTGGCGCCGTCAGGCAGCGAAGCCACGCGCCTGATCGACGGCGGCGGCGTGCGGGTTGATTCCAGCGTGGTGAGCGACAAGACGCTCAAGCTGGATGCCGGCACCTATGTGCTGCAGGTCGGCAAGCGCAAGTTCGCGCGCGTGACGCTGGGCTGAGCGCGGCGGGCGCGCTTTGCCTTGTTCTCAATTCAAAGCCGCTAAAAAAACCCCAGCGAAGCGGTCCTGGTTAGGAGCCTGGGCAGCGGCAAGGCGGCGCAACAACGCCAGGAGGGGTTTGTCAGCGGCGCTTAACGAACTTCGATGGTGACGCGCCGGTTGCGCGGTTCATCAACCTCGTCGGCCGTCGGCACGGCAAGGTCGCGCTCGCCCCGGCCGGCAGCCTCGATGCGCGCTGCCGGGAACTGTCGCCCGGCCAGCATCTGGCGCACCTGCTGCGCGCGCTCGGTCGACAAGGCATCGTTGCTGGCGCCCGAGCCCACGGTGTCGGTGTGGCCGGTGATCACCATGTCACCCCCGCTGCGGGCCAGCGCCTCGGCCAGCACCTGTTCCAGGACCACTTGCGATTCGGCCGTGAGCACCGTGCCGCCCGCGTCGAAATACAGCGTGTAGCGCTGCGGCTTGGGCGGGATCATCTCGAACAAGGAACGATGCTCGGCCTGCACCTTGGTTGGGTCGACCTGGTCCACCCGGGGGGCTCCGCCCGCACCAGATGCCGCAGTTGCGCGCTGGTATGGCTGGGATACGATCGCCTCGGCGCCGGCACCGGCCTTGGCGCGCACCACCACGGCGGACGGCGCGCCGCCTTCCTGCGGCAACAGCACGACGCGGGTGCCGGGTGTTGAGCACGCCGCCAGCAACAACGCCAGCGTGGCTGGCATCCAGAAGGAAAGACAGGAAAGACGGCCGCTCATGGCTGCTCGTCCGCCTGCACGATAAAGTCCGTTCCGCGCACGCCGACAAAGGCGAACTGCGTTTCGACGCGCACCGCTTCCGGGTGCGACTTGCCGAGCAGGCCGGTGATCATGCGCAGGGAGCCCTTGAGCAGCGAGGCCAGCAAGTTGCCCTCATGGGTCGTCGCGTCAAAGCTGAAGGCCTTGAGCTCCATGTGTGAGGATGGCCCCACCACCAGCGTGCTGCCGTCGCGCAGGACCAGGCTGGCGGCGGAATCGGGGCCGGTCGTGATGCGCCCGCCAGGCAGCAGCGCATCGCCGGCCTGGGCCGGGCGCGCTGCAGCGCCGGGCGCTTCCTGCAGCTGCACGCTGCCTTTCAGGGTTTTGAGGAACCCGGCCTGCCGAGGGGCCGCTTCTACGGGGATGGCCGGAGCCGCTGCAACGCCGGGAGCTTCGGGGACGGAGGGCGGGATGGTTGCCGACGGGGCCTGCGCATGCGCGCCGGCCGCAGCCAGCGCCAGCGCAGTGGCTGCGATCAGGTGCGGAAAGGTCATTGTTGTTTTACTCCGGCGGCCATTGTCGCATCGGCACACCGAATTGGCCCCGAGTGACAAGCCCGCGCACCGGCGCGCGCGGGGTATGCCGCTTCAGGGCGCTGGCGTGGCCAGCGGCTTGCCTTTTTCCACCACGTAGACGCCCACCAGCTTGATGGGCGCGTTGGTCATGTTGTGGGCGTCATGCACCACGCCGGCCGGAATGACGAAGGATTCACCCGCTTTGACCTGCCGCGGCGGCTGGCCGTCGATCAGCAGGGTGGCCTCACCTTCAAGCACGTAGCTGATTTCATCGCCGGGATGCGTATGGCGGCCGGCCTTGGCGCCGGGGGCCACGTCGACACGGGCCACCACGGCCTCACGCCCGGGCACGGACACGTCAGCCTTGCCGACCAGGGTGCGCGTGAGGCCCGAGGCCTGCGCAAACAGGGCGCCGGCCGAGACGGCCAGTACGGCGCCCAGCACCAGGGCGACGCTGCGTTTTTGGATTTTCATGGTGATTCCTCAGATAGTGTTGGATGGCGCGCAGGGACTGCCGCGCGCACCCATCCTAGCGGCCGCGCCTGCCGGCGGTCTTGGGAACAACCCTTGGCGTGCGCGCCGCAGTGCCCGTCGTTCACAATAGCGCCATGAGCCCGACCACCCTCCAGGCCCTGACGCCGCAGCGCATGCTGCTTGCCTCCGTGGGCGTCGCGGTGATCACCATCACCCTGAAGACCGCGGCCTGGTACATCACCGGCTCGGTGGGCTTGTTGTCGGATGCGATGGAGTCTTTCGTCAACCTCGCCAGCGCGCTGTTCGGCCTGGCGATGGTCACCATTGCGCAGCGGCCCGCCGACGACGACCACCCTTACGGCCACCACAAGGCCGAGTACTTTTCTTCCGGCTTTGAGGGCGCGCTCATCATTGGCGCGGCGGCGGCCATCATCTGGGCCGCGGCCGGACGCATCCTGAACCCGCAGCCGCTCGAGAAGATGGGTTGGGGCCTGGCGCTGGCGGTGGGCAGCTCGGCCCTCAACGGACTGCTGGCCTGGGTGATGTTTCGCGTGGCCAGGGCGCACCGCTCGATCGCGCTGGAGGCCGACGCCAGACACCTGGTGACCGACGTCTGGACATCGGCAGGCGTGGTCGTGGGCATAGGCGCCGTGATCGCGACGGGCTGGCTATGGCTGGACGCCGTGGTCGCGATAGGCGTGGCCCTGAACATCCTCTGGGAAGGCGGCCTGCTGGTGTGGCGCTCGTCACAGGGCCTGATGGACGAGGCGGTCGAACCTGAGGTGCTGGCCGAGATCGAGAAAACTCTGCAAGCCTTCAAGCCTCGCGCTGTGCGGGTGGACCACCTGATCACGCGCCGCTCTGGCCAGCGCCGTTATGTGGACCTGCATCTGCACATGCCGGCCAACATGAGCCTGGGCAAGGCGGCCGCCTTGCGCACGCAAGTGGAAGAAGCCCTGGTCGCCGCCGTGCCGGGCCTGCGCGCCACCATCCAGTTGCTGCCGAGCGATGTGGAGCCCCTGCAGGACGACGAGATTGACCGGCCCGGCGACCAGGGACCGTGACACGGAGCTGCGCCCCTTTTAGTTGATTTTGGTTTGGATTTCAATTTTGCTTCCCCATGCTTTTGATAAAGGACTTCGCATGAAACGCCGCATTGCCGCCAGGACCCTGGCCTTGGCACTTCCCTTGTCACTGCTGCTGGCCGGCGCCGCAGCACAGGCCGCCGAGATTTCCGTGCTCAGCGCAGGCGCCATCGAACCGGGCCTGAAGGCCGCGGCTGCCGCGTTTGAAAAGCAGACCGGCCATGGCGTGAAGATCAGCTTCAACACCGCACCCGAACTGAAGAAGCGCATGGAGTCCAACCCGGCCTTCGACGTGGTGATTGCACCGCCCGCCGTGATCGGCGAATTCGCGGCAGCCAGCAAGCTGGCCGAGACGCGCGCCAACGTCGGCCGTGTGGGCATGGGCGTGACTGTGCGCGAAGGCGTAGCTGCGCCCGATATTTCGAGCGCGGAGGCGCTCAAGCGCGCGGTGATCGCCGCCGACTCGCTGGTGTTCAACCGCGCCTCCACCGGTCTGTACCTCGAAGGTTTGCTCAAGAAGATGGACGTCTATGCACAGGTCGAAGGCAAGACCACGCGCTATCCCGACGGCGCCGCCGTGATGGAACATGTCATCAAGGGCAAGGGCCATGAAATCGGTTTCGGTGCCATCACCGAAATCCTGCTTTACCAGGGCAAGGGCCTGAAGTTTGTCGGCCCGGTGCCGGCCGAGGTGCAGAACTACACCTCCTACACCGCCGCGCCGCTGGCCTCCGGCAAACAACAAGAACTGGCCCAGCGCTTTGTGAGTTTCCTGTCAGGCCCGGTCGGCAAGCCGCTGTTCGTTGCGGCCGGGGTGACCGACTGATGAAGGCGGTGCTGCAGCGCGTGGCCGAAGCCCGCGTGGTGGTTGAAGGCGAGACCGTCGGCCAGATTGGCTGTGGACTGCTGGTGCTGGTTTGCGCCGAACGCGGCGATGCTGAAGCGCAGGCCGACAAGCTGCTCGCCAAGATTCTCAAGCTGCGGATTTTTTCCGACGAGGCAGGCAAGATGAACCTGAGCGTGCAGGATGTGAAGGGAGGCCTGTTGCTCGTGAGCCAGTTCACGTTGGCCGCCGACGCATCGGGTGGCAACCGCCCGAGCTTCACCGGCGCAGCCGCGCCTGAGGAAGGGCGCCGGCTCTACAACTACTTTGTGGCCGAGGCGCGTGCGCAGCATCCCGAGGTGCAGACCGGGCAATTTGCCGCCGACATGAAGGTGCACCTGGTGAATGACGGACCGGTGACAATTCCGCTGCGGATTGATCCGGCAGCTTGATGAGAAGAGCTAGGGTATAAACCGGCAGTGAATTGGCCGATGCGCGATTTCCCGCCACTGCCTCACACCACACATTTTTTAGGTCGAACATGATCCGTTTTGTCGTTGCCACGCGCTCCAGTTTTGACAACTTTTTCACCGGCACAGCCTTGGGCCGGTCGCTCGCTCTCTACTACCCGCTGGGTGGCGTGCAGGTGCGCGTGTTTGAAAACAACAGCGCCGGCCTTCCCTCGGTGTACAACCAGGCCATTGAAGAGGCACGGGAGCAACCGGCCTTGCTGGTTTTCTGCCATGACGACCTGCACCTGTGCGATTTTTTCTGGGGCGACCGTTTCCGGGAGGGGCTCGCAAAATACGACATCATCGGTCTGGCCGGCAATTTGCGCCGCGTACCGCGCCAACCCGGTTGGGCCTTTGTGGATGACAAATTCACCTGGGATGCCAAAGAAAACTTAAGTGGCGTGGTGGCCCACGGCAGCGGTTTTCCTCCGCCCAACCTGAGCGTCTTTGGCCCTTCAGGCCTGCCCGTCAAGCTGCTGGACGGCCTGCTGCTGGCTTGCCACAGCGAGATGATGATCGAGAAAGGCCTGCGCTTTGACGAGCGCTTTGATTTTCACTTCTACGACCTCGATTTTTGCCGCGAAGCGGAGCGCCTGGGACTCAGCATGGGAACCTGGCCGATTTCCGTGGTGCATGAAAGCAACGCCCCCTTCGGCACCCCGTCCTGGCGCGCCGGTTATGCGGCCTACCTGGACAAGTGGAAGTCCTGAGCGCCACGTGCGCCCGACAACTCAGCGATAGGGGTTCTTGAAACCCAGCCCCGCCAGGATGCGGATTTCCTCCGCCTCCATCGCTTCGGCGTCTTCCTCGCCGGTTTCATGGTCCCAGCCCTGTGCGTGCAGCGTGCCATGCACCAGCAAATGGGCGTAGTGGGCCTGCAGCGTCTTCTTGTTGTCTTTCGCCTCCTGGGCCACCACGGGCGCGCACAGCACCAGGTCGGCAGTTACCACGGGCTCCTGCGTGTAATCAAAGGTCAGCACATTGGTGGCGTAGTCGCGCTGGCGGTAGTCGCGATTCAATGCCTGTCCCTCCTCCGCATCGACGATGCGCACGGTGATCTCGCCGTCATGCGCGAGCGCGTGGCGTATCCAGCGGGCCACGCTGTGGCGCGGCAGGGCCGCACGATGGCGCGCCGCCTTCTTCAGGTCGCCGAATTGCAACGACAGGCTTAGCTGCTTAAGAGCCATTGCGGCTCCTTGCGCTGGCGCGGCGGGCCGGCGCGTCCGCGGGTTCAGCGGCGCCCTCCCCTGCGGGAGCCGGCCGGCCCGGTGATTTGTCATAGGCATCGACGATGCGAGCCACCAGCGGGTGGCGCACCACGTCGGCGCTGGTCAGGCGGGTGATGGCAATGCCCTTGACGCGCTTGAGCACCCGTTCGGCATCCACCAGGCCGCTGAGCTGGGTGCGCGGTAAATCCACCTGGCTCACGTCGCCCGTGACCACCGCCTTGCTGCCGAAGCCTATGCGCGTGAGGAACATCTTCATCTGCTCGGGCGTGGTGTTTTGCGCCTCATCGAGGATGACAAAGGCGTGGTTCAGCGTGCGGCCTCGCATGAAGGCCAGCGGGGCGATCTCGATCTGCTGGCGCTCAAACGCCTTTTGCACGCGCTCAAAACCCATCAGCTCGTGCAGCGCGTCGTACAGCGGCCGCAGGTAAGGGTCCACCTTCTGGCTCAGGTCGCCCGGCAAAAAACCCAGTCGCTCGCCGGCCTCGACCGCCGGCCGCGTCAGCACGATGCGCTGCACGGTGCTGCGCTCCAGCGCGTCAACGGCGCAGGCCACGGCCAGGTAGGTCTTGCCGGTTCCGGCCGGGCCTATGCCGAAAGTGATGTCGTGCGTGGCGATGTTTTCCAGGTAAGTGCCTTGGTTGGTGGTGCGGGCGCGCAGGTCGGCGCGCCGGGTAGCCAGTGTGATGCCGCCGTCAGGCGCGGTGCTCAGGGCCGTGTCGCCCGCCAGCATCAGCTGCACGGTTTCAGGCTCTATGGGCCGCTGGGCGATTTCATACAGGGCCTGTAGCACCTCCAGCGCCAGGCTTGCCTTGACCTTGGTGCCGTCGATCTTGAACTGCTCAAAACGATGCGCGATCGTCACGTCCAGCGCCGCTTCGATGGTGCGGATGTGGCTGTCCATGGGTCCGCACAGATGTCCCATGCGGGTATTGTTGGGCGGTGTGAAGGTGTGGCGAAGAATCAAGGGTGGGCTTTCCGGGAAGGTTGCACCAAGCCTGGCCGGCTGGAGACAGGCAGATGGGTGATTGTCTCTCCAATCTCAAGGCCCCGTGTAGGCCGTGAACAGCTTCCTACGGCACCCACCAATAGCGCAGCGCATGGAAGTAGATGGGCGCGGCGAACACCACTGAATCCAGCCGGTCGAGCATGCCGCCGTGGCCTTCAATCATGGTGCCCCAGTCCTTCACGCCGCGGTCGCGTTTGATGGCCGACATCACCAGCCCGCCAAAAAATCCCATCATGCAGATGGTGAGCGCCATCAAAGCCGCCTGCCCGGGGTTGAAAGGTGTCGTCCAGTAAAGGGCGGCCCCCAGCGCAGTGGCGCTGGCGACTCCGCCGACCAGGCCCTCCCAGGTTTTTGACGGCGACAGCTCGGGCGCGACCTTGCGCTTGCCGAAAAGTTTGCCCCAGACGTATTGCAGCACGTCGCTACCCTGCACGACGATCACGAGGAAGGCAATCAGGAGCAGGTTGCGTCCTTCAAATCCCGGGATTTGCAGGGTCAACAGCGCCGGCACATGGCTGATGCAGAACACGCAGATCATCAAGCCCCATTGCACCTTCGACGTGCGCTCAAGAAACCGCTTGGTGTCGCCGCCTACCGCTGCAAGGATGGGCAGCACCAGGAAAGCATAGACCGGGATAAAAATGGAATAAAGCCCATACCATTCGATCCAGATCAGGAAGTACTGCACAGGCAGCGCGATGAAGAACGCCACCGCAATCGCGTGGTGGTCACCGCGCCGCGTGTAGGCCAGGCTCATGAACTCGCGCAGCGCGTAGAACGAGATCAGGTAGAACAGCACGATCACGCCGTTCCTGCCGCAGGCGAAAGACACGCCGATCACGCCGATCATCACCCACCAGGCGTTGACGCGCGAATTGAGGTTGTCGATCACGGAGTGCGGCTGGCCTTGCGCGACGCGCCACTTGAGCAGTGCGCCTATGGTGGAGGCCAGCAGCAGCACGCCGAAGACGCCGGCGAAAAGCATCAGCGTGGTTTGGGTCGAAGGCGAGAGGTTCATCGCACCACCTCCTCTACCTGGTCGTATTCCGGCCGCAGGTCAAGCATGGCCTTGCGCGCACGCGCGATAAAGGCATTTTTGTCCTCCCCATCGCCGAGGGCTATGGGTGCACCGTAACGCACGGTGCAAGCCAGGGGGATGGGCACCAACGTGCCCTTGGGCAATACGCGCTTGAGGTTTTCTATCCAGACCGGCACCAGCCGCACCTGCGGGCAGGCGCGCGCCAGATGAAAGAGTCCACTCTTGAGCGGCAGCAGCACATCGTCACCGGTGTTGCGCGTGCCCTCGGGAAACATGATGAGCGAATCTCCGGCGAGCAGCGCTTCGGTCATCTGCCCCACCGGGTCGGCCCCAGCCTGGGCAGCGGCGCCGTCGCGCCGGATCATCAGCGCATTGAACACGTCGTTGCCGATGAAGCGCCGCAGTGGCGAGGCATCCCAGTAGTCCTGGCCCGCCACCGGCCGCGTGATCGCGCGCAGGTCCGCCGGTAGCGTGGCCCACAGCAGCACGAAGTCGCCGTGGCTGGTGTGGTTGGCAAAATAAAGTGTCTGCTCAGCCTTGGGCGTCGTGCCGCTCCAGATGCCGCGCACGCCGGTCAGCAGCCGGGCGGCCAGCACGATCAGCCATGCTGTCGTGGCAGCCGCCAGGCCCAAACCGCTTTGAGGGGATTTACTCATGAAAACAGGTCCTTTGAAGGTGGTGCGCGTTCAGCGCAAATCCAGTGTCAGCAGCGCCAGCAAAAGCAGCCCGCTCTGGCAGGCCACAACGATGCCGTGGTGCTGCAGCAGCCGGCGCGCGCCGGCCACCCGGTCATCCAGTGCGCGCGCTTGGCCGGCGGCCGGGCGCAAACCCAGGCTATGCAGCGCGCCGTCCAGATCGCTCAGTGATGCGATGGCGCCGCCGGCCAAATCCCTGAACAAGCCGGCATCGAAGTACAGCCGGAAGGCGAGGTAGCGCTCCGGCAGGCCGAGCAGCGCCACCGCAGCAAAAGCCATGGCGGACAGCATCGGCAATGAGCGCCCGGCAAGGGCCAGAACGGCGACCGCCACGACGCTCAAAGCCAGCCCCCATGCGGCCGGCACGCGGGCGGCCTGCAGCAGCCTGGCAGTGGCAGCACACAGCGCGCGGTCGATCTCACTCATAGCACCGTCCAGCGGGTGGCATGGTCAAGCGCTTGCTGCCACGCAGCGCCCAGCACGATTTGCGGCCGTGCCTGCCGCACCAGACCTTCGGCTTGCTGCAGGCTGCGGGCCGCGCCGTGCAGGCGCAGCCAGGTAATGGTGGCGGCGGCGCTGCGCGAAAAACCCAGGGCGCAGCACACCCACACTGCATCGCCGTCACCGCGCCGGCCTTCTATCAGGACGGCCGCGCGCCGCAAGTCCTGCGGCGGCGCCGCCGTGAGGTCCAGCATGGGCACACAGCGCGCACCCTCCACTGGCGGCAACTGCAGTTCGGCGCTGAGGCTTACCAAACGGGGTCGCCCCGCAGTTTCCCATTCGACGAGCGTCGGGATGCGCCCGAGCCGCAGGCCCGGCGCGACCTCGACCGACGCCGGCAGACGGCGCGTCCATAGCCGTGCATTGAGTGCGGCGCCCAGCCGATACGGCGCCAACAGCCAGCGCGCGGCCCAGCGCATGCGTCCGCGGCGGTCCATCTGGAAGCCGCGCGCTCCCAGCCCCGCATAGTTCAATGCAACGATCGCCAGCGACGCGGCCGGCCAGGCGAGCCAGAGGCCCATGCCCCCCAGGCCAAGGGCCGCGGCAAGGAAGGCGAGCGCACCCACGGCGTAACTCCCCGCCAGTTTCCAGCGCCGTGCATCGCGCGCCAGGCGCCAACCTCGCGGCAGCGACACCACCCGTTCCAGCGGCCAGAGCCATACGCAGACCAGCCCCAGCAGCGCGCCGGTCGGGATATCCAGGAAATGGTGCTGCCAGGTCGTGAGCACGGACGCGCAGATCGCGAACGCCCACAGGTGCAGCACGGCGCGCGCCCAGGGCGCGACGATCAGGCGGCGGTACCAGTCCCACAAAATGACCGCCAGCGCGATATGTAGCGAGGGCGCCTGGTTGAAGGGCTGGTCGAAGCTGCGCAGTGCATTGAACAAAAAGGCCGGCGCGCCGCTGACTTCAGGCTGGCCGAAGCTGAAGCGCAGCGGCCAGAGTACAAAGCAGGCCACCGCCAGGCAGGTCGCGGTCAGCAGCCGCGCGCCATGCCGGTCCAGCGTGTGACGGTCACGTGCCAGAAAGGGCGACAGCGCATAAAAGACGTTGATCGTCCAGTAGGGAAAAATGGTCCACGGCCAGAACGGCAGCGAGCGCTCCCAGTCAAAGGCGAGCGTCGGCACCGCCGCGCGGGAGGCGGCCCACCAGTTGGCGAACCCGTAGGCGGCGTAAAACAGCGGCCCCAGCAGCGCCAGCCACGCGGCTGCGCGCTTCCAGGGCCGTTGCGCGAACCAGCTTCTCATGCGCCTGCGCGGACCGCGAGGGAAACCGTAAAGATGCCCCATTCGTCGATGCGCTGCGCGATCTTGCGAAAGCCCGCCTCTTCCACCAGCTGGTCCATCTCGGCCTGGGTACGGCGGCGCATGACCCAGGCTTCACCCTGGCGGTGGCTGGTGAGCGCTCGCGCGATCATTTCCAGCTGCGGATGCCAGGGTTGCCCCGTGTAAACCAGGTAGCCGCCCTCTTCCACCGCATCACCGACCCCGGCAAGCGAGCGGCGCACCATGGCGTTGTCGGGGAACAGCTCATAAAGCCCCGACACCACGGCCAGTGTCGGCCGCGGCATGACGCCTGCCAGGCTGTCCCGGTCGAAAGCGTCGGCCTGCACGAACTGCGCAACGCCTTCGAGTCCTTTTTCAGCGATCAGCGCGCGGCCGTCGCGCACGTTGATGTCGCTGTAATCACGCAACAGCACGGCCGCCGGCTTCACCGGGCTGGACAGCACGGCGTCCAGCACATAACGGCCGTGGCCGGCCGCGATGTCCATCAAACGCACCTCACGGTGCTGCGCCACCAGCCGCTCCATGGCCTCGCGCAGCAGCTCCTCGACATGGAGCTTGCGCTGGCGAATGCCGCGCCAGCCTATCGAATTGAGATAGGTCTTATCGATGTTCCGGCCCAGCGGGCCCGCGCCTTCGGGCCGGTTGCGGTAGACATAGTCCAGCGTGCTGCCGGAATCAAAGCCCGTGTCATGGCCCAGCTTGACGCCGCGCGAGAGCAGGCCGCCCAGGCGCAGGCCGCCGCGGGTCAGGGACCAATAGGCGCCACGCGGCGAGAAAGGCGACAGCGGCTCGGCCAGCGCGCGCGATTCATCGGCCGTTTCACCGCGTAGATGGGCTTCGCGCAGGTCGACCGCCGGCGTGGGGGCGTCAAAGCGCTCCAGGATGAATTTGCGAATGCCCAGCACGGCGGGTGCGCGGTCTTTCTCACCCAGCGTGTCGTGGAAGAAACCGGGCAACTCGGTCTTGGTCTTCACGGCGCTGCCAAGACGCTCAAAGAAGCGGTGCTGCGGCTTGTGGTGCACCACCCAGTCGGCGCCGGAGATCAGCAGCTGCACCGGCTGCGTGATGGCGTTGGCGTCCGCCACGATGCGGTCGGAGGCCTTGTACAGGTCCAGCAGGATGTTGACCGCGATGGGGCGCGAGATCAGGGGATCGCTTTCGTAGCTCGCGATACGCGCGGGGTCGTGCGTGAGGAACTTCGCCTTGACATAGCTATTGACGAAGAACAGGCCGCGCAGCTTGTGCATCAAGGCCAGCCCGGTGCGCGCGAACGGCACGTAGAGCTTGACCTTGAAGGCCGGCGAAGCCAGCGTCAGGCCGCGCACCTTGGGCGCGTAGTCGTGCGCCCAGGTCGCGATCAGCACCGCACCCACACTTTGGGCCACGACATGGATATCGCGCTCGGGCACGCCGTGCACTTCGCCGATATGGTCGATAAAGGTTTGCACGTCGCGCACCGAGGTCGCGAAGCTGGGGCTGTAGCCGCGCTGGCCCGGTGAACGGCCGTGGCCGCGCGCATCCCAGGCGAAAAAATCAAAGTCGGGCAAGTCCAGCTCATCCACCAGGTGCGCCATGCGCGCCCCGTGCTCGTGGCCGCGATGGAACAGCACGACGGCGCCGCGCCGCGGGCCTTGCGTGGCGGGCCAGTGGCGGTAGAACAGGGATTGGGCGTCGTGCGTGCTGAAGTGACGTTCGTCGGGGATGCGGGGAGTGCTCATTCAGTCCTTTGAGGTGGGTGGGCGGGGGTTGCAGGCGCTTCGGCCACGGCCAGGCGCGTCCGGTTGACAACAGTCCATGCAGTGAGAGCGGCAAGCAGCGGCATCAGCCAGGCTGCCCATGCGGGCAAGGGCCAGCCCAATGCGACATACAGGGCCAGCGCACCAAAGACAAAAGCGCGGTCGCTTTTTCCGAGCGGGCCGTCGTAGCGGCGCGATGCGCCTATGGTGGGCCCGAGCGCACCCGCGAATTCGCTCAGGCCGGCCAGCACGATCACGGCGCCAAGCCAGAAAGGACTGAAAGGCGCCACCAGCGCAAAAGGCAGGTAAAGCGCGGCATCCGACACGACGTCGGTCAGTTCATTGAGAAATGCGCCCAAGGGGCTTTGCTGGCCGAACTCGCGCGCCAGCATGCCGTCAATCGCATTGAAACCCATGCGCACCAGCATCCACAGCGCGATCCAGGCAAAGGCGGCCCGCGAAGGCTGCGCGAAGAAGAGCCAGAGGCCCAGGGCCGTTGAAATCGCACAGGCCGCGAGCGTGACCTGGTTGGCAGTCACGCCCGCGGCGTGCAGCCACCCGACCAGCGGCCTTAGCAGCGCCTGAAAACGCGGCTTCAATCGATAGATCGACATGTCTTGTGAACCCCCCTCTTTTGCCGGATTCTATAGATGGGCGCATCTTTGCGGCAATTCCACAATTTCGAACCACTTCGTGACCCTCAGCCGCTTCGGTGGCGATGAGCAGCTTGCCCGGGTGCGGCAACGGGCCGGCTGATAAGATTTGCCCATGATTGGAAGACTCTCAGGCCAGCTGGCCGAAAAAAATCCCCCGGAAATCCTGGTGGACTGCAACGGCGTCGGCTATGAAGTGCTGGTGCCCATGAGCACCTTCTACAACCTGCCCGGCCTGGGCGAAAAAGTCAGCCTGCTGACGCACTTCGTGGTGCGTGAGGACGCACAAATTCTCTACGGCTTCGGCAGCGCCACCGAGCGCGCCGCCTTTCGCCAGCTGATCAAGATCTCCGGCGTGGGCCCACGCACCGCGCTCAGCGTGCTGAGCGGCATGAGCGTTGAAGAGCTCTCGCAAGCCGTCACCCAGCAGGAACCCGGCCGCATCATCAAGGTGCCCGGCATCGGCAAAAAAACCGCCGAGCGTCTGCTGCTCGAATTAAAGGGCAAGCTCGGCGCCGACATCGGCATCCAGGTCAGCGTGGCCAACGACGCCCAGTCCGACATCCTGCAGGCCTTGGTGGCGCTGGGCTACAGCGACCGCGACGCCGCGCTGGCGCTGAAAGCGCTGCCCAAGGACATTGGGGTGAGCGACGGCATCAAGCTGGCGTTGAAGGCATTGGCGAAATGATAGTGAGCGGCCATAGGGGCTTTCTACCCGAGCAGGAGCCGCGGAACCGGCTTTGCCGGGCCGCAGGCGCGGCGGCCCCCTTGAGGGGCAGCGTATTACACGGAGCCGAAGGCGAAGTGAAAAGCGTAGGGGCCTTATGAGCATTCAGACTGACGATTTTTCTTCCGGCGACTTTCCGCCCGCCAAACGCGTGATGTCGGCCGCGCCGGCCTCGCCTGGCGAGGAGGCGATAGAGCGCGCGTTGCGCCCCAAACTGTTTGACGAGTACGTCGGTCAGTCCAAGGTACGCGACCAGCTTGAAATCTTCATTGGCGCGGCCAAAAAACGCAACGAGGCGCTGGACCACGTGCTGCTGTTCGGCCCGCCCGGCCTGGGCAAGACCACGCTGTCGCACATCATTGCGCACGAACTGGGTGTGAACCTTCGACAGACCTCGGGCCCGGTGCTCGAAAAACCCAAGGACCTGGCCGCGCTGCTGACCAATCTTGAGAAGAACGACGTCCTTTTCATCGACGAAATCCACCGCCTGAGCCCGGTGGTGGAGGAAATCCTCTACCCCGCGCTCGAGGACTACCAGATCGACATCATGATCGGCGAGGGCCCGGCGGCGCGCAGCATCAAGCTTGATCTGCAGCCCTTCACCCTGGTGGGCGCCACCACGCGCGCCGGCATGCTGACCAATCCGCTGCGCGACCGCTTCGGCATCGTCGCGCGGCTTGAGTTTTACACGCCCGATGAACTTGCTCGCATCGTACGGCGCAGCGCCAAGCTGCTCAACGCCCCTATCGATGAAGACGGTGGCTTTGAAATTGCCCGCCGCTCGCGCGGCACACCGCGCATCGCCAACCGCCTGCTGCGCCGCGTGCGCGACTATGCCGACGTCAAGGGCAGCGGCCACATCTCGCTGGACATCGCCAACAAGGCGCTGGCCATGCTGGACGTGGACCCGCAGGGCTTTGACGTGATGGACCGCAAACTGCTCGAAGCCGTCATTCATCGCTTCGACGGCGGGCCGGTGGGCCTGGACAACATCGCCGCCAGCATTGGCGAGGAGCGCGACACGATTGAAGACGTGATCGAGCCCTATTTGATCCAGCAGGGTTATCTGCAACGCACGCCGCGCGGGCGCATCGCCACACTGGCCGCCTATCGCCACCTGGGCGTCGCGCCGCCGGCCAGCGGCAACGACATGTTTGGCGCCTGAACATGGGGCGCTGGGTTGCCATGTCGGCGGCGGCAGACCCGAAGGCGGCCTGGACGACATCCAGTGCCGAACAGCGATTTTTCAATTCAACCGCCCTTGGCGTGACGGTGGCCGTCCTGCTGGCCTATGCATTGAGCGGCGTGGTGTTCGGCTGCCTGCCTTTCTTTTTACTGGATGGTTTTACCATGCTGCAGGGAACAGCCGCATGGATCGGTGCGGCCGGGACCGCCGCCCTGGCGCTGGGATGGGCGGCACACCTGGTGCAGCGCCACTGGTCAACCGCCTCGTCGACCACCTGCAAGTCGTTTCGCCACATCTGCTACATCGCTGTAGGAACTTGCGTATGCCTTGCCCTCATAGCAGACGTGTTCGGCATCCCTCCGATGCTGCGATGCGGTGGTTTGGCTCCTGTTTCCGAGTGGCTGTTCGCGCCCTTACCGTGGATATGGCGCGAATTGCTGCCGCTGGGATCGTACAAGGTGACGGGCAAGCTTCTTTTCGCGGGGGCTGCAACCATTGCGCTTTCAATGCTCTTCATCAAAGGAATCAAGTGGCCCAGGGGGGCAATCTTTTTCCTTGGCGTCGCAGCTTGCATCCCGGGGATTTATTTTCTGGGCGATGCCGCATTTGACTACGGTGCGGCACGCGGCCTGCCCGGTGTTTCGGTAGACTTTTCCCAAGAATTGAAAGCCAACCCCGGCCGCTACAACGCCTGGAATTTCCTGTCCTGGCTAGGAGCGCTGGCATGCTTGGCCTACGGGGTAGTCGCGATGTCAATAGCCTTTGTCATCCAGGCCCGAGACGCGCAAGCCATGGCGACGCGCGCATGACCCGTCGTTTTTATTCTCGGCCTCCCTCGGATGTTGCAGTTTGTAGGACGTTCCCCAAGCGAATGGCGGTCGCCGTTCTGCTGACCGTAGGCGGTATGCTCGCGGGCTGCGCCGGCCAAACCGCCCCTTCCCCGCCGCGCACACCCAACCCTGCCTTGCCGCTGGCGGCCACCTCCAGCCTGCCGGAATTTCCCGAGCTGTTCAAACAGATGAGCAAGCTGTATGCAGACCATCCGCAGGCGCCGGCCATGCAGGACGGCGACGGCATGGGGCTGAAGATTTCGATCGCGCGTGTGCGCAAGCCCGGCACGCTGGACGCGCTGCAGGCTTACCGCGCGCAGGACATTCATGGCCGCGTCGTGGTGATTGCGCTGCTGGACGCCGAGGGCAAGCTGCTCGATGCGCGCGTGCTGTCATCCACACATGCCGAACTCAATGAAGCGGTGCTGCAGTCGGCGCGCGAGGCTGAATACCGCGGCGGGCGCATCAACGGCGCGGCGGCGCCCATGTATGCCGTGTACGGCGTGAATTTCTAGGGCTCCAGGGCACGGAGCCCGCAACTCAGGTCAGCGCACCGCGCGCATCGACGCGGAAGATGCGCTGCACGGTGCCGCTGCGCAGCCCGCCCGTCACGCCAATCATCACGTCGTGCAGGTTCACGGTCGGGTCGCAGTGCCCCGGAATCAACCACAACATGCGGCCCAGGCCGGGCAGGCGCTTGCTGTCGCCGGCGGGCCGCAGGATGCCGTGCTCGTCGCCACCGTTGAAATACTCCAGCTCGCTTTCGGCGTCAAAGGCATGCACCAGCGGCAAGCCGGAGTCGATCGCGTGGCTTTTGTGGCCGGCGTCGCACACCGCATGGCCGGCATGCGTGCTGATGACCTGGGTCTTGACGAAGAGCGCGTGCTCGAACTGCGGCTGGGCCGCGTCGCGCTCGTTCTTCGCGTAGTCGGCGTCCATGAACATGAAGGAGCCGGCCTGCAATTCGCCGTAGACGCCGCTGGCGGCTTCCAGCATCAGGCTGCCGGTGCCCGCGCCTGTGACCAGGTCCACCGTGATACCCTGGGCCTCGACCAGTTTGCGCGTGAGCACCACGGCTTCGACGGCCTTGGCGATGGCGTCGCGCCTTTCGTGCGCGCTGCGCATGTGCTGCGCCTTGCCGTGGTAGGCCTGCAGGCCCGCAAAGCGAAGGGCCGGGTGTTTGCGGATTTCCAGCACCAAGGTGACGGCGGCGGAGCCAGGTTCAACACCGCAGCGGCCCTGGCCGACGTCGATTTCAACAAACACGTCGATCACGGTGGCAACGCCGGTGGTGCTGCGCGCCTCGGTCATGGCCTGCGCCAAGCGGATCACGCCTTCGGTGCTGTCGACCGCGATGGCGAGGCGGCCGCCCTGGGCCGCGAGCTTCTGCGCGAGCGCGGCCACACGCGCCAGCTTGGCGGGGGCAATGACTTCATTGCTGATGTAGACGTCTGTGACGCCGCCGGCCACCATGGCTTCGGCTTCGGAAGTCTTCTGCACGCAGACACCGACCGCGCCGGCGCGTACCTGCATCTTGGCCAGCGTGGCGCTTTTGTGCAGCTTGGCGTGCGGGCGCCAGCGAACGTTGTGCTTTTTGGCGAACTCGGCCATGCGCGCGAGGTTGCGTTTCATCGCATCCATGTCGATGACCAGGGCGGGGGTGTCGATGTCGTTGACCGGCTTGCCGATCAGCTCGGCCAGACGGTTGGGCGTGGTGCTCATGAGGTGGCTCGTATCTCTTCGGGTATTTCTTATTGTGCGCTCAGCGGGTCCCGGCTCCCGCCGCCGGGAAATGCGCTGTCGTCCAGTGTGCCATCGTCCAGGTGCTGGGTGTCGGCCCAGCCGACGAGCGTAAAGCCTTCGGGTGTCCAAAGGAGGCGGTTGATGGCCGCGTTGCCGAGTTCCCAGGTGCGCGGCGCCTGGATGTCCAGCCGCGTTGCGGCGCGGTACAGCACATCCATCACGCCGCCATGGCCGACCAGCGCGATCAACTCGCCCGGATGGGCGGCCGCCAGGCGCTCGGCCGTAGCGACCACGCGGCTGCGCAAGGCGATCAACGATTCACCGCCCGCGGGTGCGAATTCCGGGTCGCGCTTGCGCCAGCGCATGGACTGGTCAGGCAGCAGCGCCGCGATCTCGGCAAAGGTCTTGCCCTCAAAGTCGCCGAAGCCTCGCTCGCGCAGGCCCTCTTCACGCGTCACCTCAATGCCCTGGACACGGGCCAGGTACTGCGCGGTTTCCCAGGCGCGAGTCAGGTCGCTCGCATAAATGGCGCTGATGGGTTCGTCGGCCAGCGCCAGCGCCATGCGCTCGGCTTGCCTGCGGCCGGTTGCGTTGAGCGGAATGTCCAGATGACCCTGGATGCGGGTGTCCACGTTCCAGGTGGTCTCGCCGTGCCGAATGGCGATGATGCGCGTCGGCTCAAACATTGAGCCCCCACGGTCGCTCACTTCGTGTAGCTCCCTGCCCCCTCAGGGGGCGCTGCGCCTGCGGCCCGGCAAAGCCGGTTCCGCGGCCCCGACTGGTGAAGATCCATTTTCTGACGTGGGCGCGGACATGCGATGGCCAAGTCATCGGGGGATTTCCACGTTAATGCGACGCGTGCCAGGCGGCGGTTGCGGGAAGCCGCGCAGGGCCGAATCGAGCATGGCGGGCAGCACGGCCAGGGTGTCGCCCCAGACGCCGTCGTGCAGGGCTCGGGTCTCGAAGGTGACCTGGTTGGTGCGCAGGTCGCGCATGACGATGCTCAGGTCGCGCTTGAAATAAGGTGGCTCGGCAATCCCGCCGCCAATCGGAAACGACAGGCCGACCGAGGCGCCGCGGCTGCCGCCGCCTACAAATACACCGCTTCCGAATCCAAAGCCGCCGTAGGGGCTGTAGCCATACAGCCCGCGGTCGACGATCTGGGTGTTGGCAATGACCTGCACGCTGTACCGCGCGGCAGGCGCGTTGAGCTCCATCCCCACCTTGGCCAAGGCGGTGCGCGCCAAGCCTTCAATAGCGTCCTGGGGAGAACCGACAGCCTGCTGGGAGGGCAGGCGCTCAAAGCGGTAGGGCGTGCCAGGCGCGGGAGGCTGGCCGTTCCAGTTGTAGAAGGCGGTGACGTCGCTGTCGACCACGCGGACCGTGGAGCAGCCTGTCATGAACAGCGCCAGGGCGGCTATCGAAAAAATGATGGTGAGTGCGCGTCTCATAAAGCCTCCATGGTGAAAGCATTGAAGAACAGTCAACTTGATTGAATGCCGATGACGGAAACGCCGGGCAGTCGCGGCTCCTGGAACTCCTCGGCGTCAAAGGCCTTGTCACCGTCGGCGTCGGCAACGCCGGTGGCCTTGATGCCTTTGAAATCGTGGCGCTTGTTGTCCATCAGGTGCGATGGCACGATGTTCTGCAGCGAGGCGAACATGTTCTCGAGCCGGCCTGGGAATTTTTTCTCCCACTCGCGCAGCATGTTGCCGACCTGCTTGCGCTGCAGGTTTTCCTGGCTGCCGCACAGCGTGCACGGAATGATGGGGAATTCGCGCACCTGGGCCCAGCGGGTGAGGTCTTTTTCGGTAACGTAAGCCATGGGCCGTATCACCACGTTCTTGCCGTCGTCGCTCACCAGCTTGGGCGGCATGCCCTTGAGCTTGGCGGCGAAGAACATGTTGAGGAAAAAAGTCTGCAGCATGTCGTCACGATGGTGGCCCAGCGCAACCTTGGTGCAGCCGAGCTCGCCGGCCACGCGGTACAGGATGCCGCGGCGCAGGCGCGAGCACAGCGAACACAGCGTCTTGCCCTCAGGAATCACACGCTTGACGATGCTGTAGGTGTCCTGGTTCTCGATGTGAAAGGGCACACCCAGCTTGCCCAGGTACTCGGGCAGGATGTGTTCGGGGAAACCGGGCTGCTTCTGGTCGAGGTTGACGGCCACCAGCTCGAAGTTGATGGGCGCGCGCTTTTGCAGCTTGAGCAGGATGTCCAGCATGGCGTAGCTGTCTTTGCCACCCGAGACGCAGACCATGACCTTGTCGCCTTCTTCAATCATGTTGAAGTCGACGATGGCGCGGCCGACTTCGCGGCACAGGCGTTTTTCGAGCTTGTGGTCTTCTCGCTCTATCTTCATGCTGTTCTGCACACGCGCGGAACTTTCCTGCTGCTCGTACTGTTGTACGGCCTCTTCCCAGACTGCGCTCATATCGTTCGCTCCCATGGTTTCACCACTGTCCCGTCTCGATGCGAATGGCCACTTCGCAGTCGTCAAAAATTTCAAGCTTGGCGATCTTCACCCGTACGCCCAGCACGCCGGGCAGTTGCATCAGCCGGTGCGCCAGCTTGCCGATCAGGCTCTCCAGCAGGTTCATGTGCTCTGCGGTGCACTCGCTGATGATGATCTGGCGCACCTTGCGGTAGTCCAGCACATGGTGGATATCGTCGTCGTGCGGCAGCAGCGGCTGCGCGCCCAGATTCAGTTCGGCATCGACCTGGATAGGCTGCGGTGCGGTTTTTTCATGGTCCAGAATGCCCAGGTTGGCGTCGAAGCGCAAACCGGTGAGGTTCAGGATCTGGGTTCCCCGGGTATTGAGCATGGCGCCAGTCTGTGGTGAGGAAATAGGTGTGTGTGTCAGCCGTTGCCGCAGCTTCACATCAGCGAAAAATCGCGGTCGAACTTCATCAGGTGCTGGCCGCCGTCCACTAGCAGCGTGGTGCCGGTGATGGAGCGGTTTTCCAGCGCGAACTTGACGGTAGCCGCGACGTCGGCAGGCGTGGAGGAGCGGCCCAGCGGCGACAGCTTGTGCCTGGCCTGGAATTGCTCGTCGCTCAGCAAATGGCTGGTCAGCGTGAGGCCAGGCGCCACACCGACCACCCGCACCAGGGGCGCGAGCGCCAGCGCGAGCATGGTGCCGGCGGCTTCAAGCGCGGCTTTGGAGAGGGTGTAGCTGAAAAAATCGGGGTTCTGGTTCCAGAGCTTCTGGTCCAGCAGGTTGACCACCGCGCCTTGAGCCCCCTCTGCGACTTCACCGCGTGCCGCGATGTGCGCATGCAGCGCCTGCGCCAGCAGCACGGCCGCGCCGGTGTTGCTATGCAAGTGCTTGTCCAGGGCCGCGAAGCCGAAGCTGGCGGCGTTGTCTTCTTCAAAGGTGGAGGCGTTGTTGACCACCGCATCGACCCGGCCCATGCGCGCCACCACGGCCGGCAGCAGGCCGCGTACCGCGGCCTCGTCGCCCAGGTCTGCCTGGAACGCGGCCGGAGCCCCTGCGAGCCTGGCGCAATCGGCGACGGTTTTCATCGCTTCGGCTTCGGAGGCACGGTAATGCACCGCCACCTGCCAGCCACCCGCCGCCAGCGCCAGCGCGATCTCGCGCCCCAGCCGCCGCGAGGCGCCGGTCACGAGGACCACGGGAGGGGAAGACGGAGCAGGATTCATGGGCGGGGCGTTGAGGCTCAAAAAGGGGGCAAAAGGAGGCGGGGCGCGGGATGAGGGGGGCCGTAGGGATCGCCGACAATGGCGGATGGTGACCCTAGAGCCTTCCATGCCCCCGACAACCGATACCCCCATTTTAACGACCGGCCTCGCCGCCCACATTGCCAGGGCCATTGAGGCCGCCGGCGGCTGGCTGGGTTTTGACCAGTTCATGGCGCTGGCCCTCTACACCCCGGGCCTGGGCTACTACGCCAACGATTCACGCAAATTCGGCCTGATGCCGGGCACCGGCAGCGATTTTGTCACCGCGCCAGAGCTTTCGCCGCGTTTCGGCCAGGCCTTGGCCCGCCAGGCGGCCCAGGCGCTTGAGGCCACCGGCACGGCGGAAATCTGGGAGTTCGGCGCCGGCTCAGGCGCGCTGGCACAGCAGGTGCTGGAGACGATCGGGCCGCAACTCGAACGCTACACCATCGTCGATCTTTCGGGCAGCCTGCAGGCACGCCAACGTGAACGGCTGGCCGCCCATGGCAGCAAAGTTCGCTGGGTGGCGGAACTGCCGCCAACCATGCGTGGCGCGGTGCTGGGCAACGAGGTGCTGGACGCCATGCCGGTCAAGCTGCTGGCACGCCTGCAGGGCGTGTGGCACGAGCGCGGCGTGGTGGTCCATGATGGGGGCTTCTTTTACGCCGACCAGCCCACCAGCCTGCGGCCGCCTTTCGAAGTCGAAGGCGCACATGACTACCTCACCGAGATCCATCCCCAGGCCGAGGGTTTTGTCGCCACCCTGGCCGACCGGCTGGAAGCCGGCGCTGTCTTTCTGCTCGATTACGGCTTTCCGGAGCACGAGTACTACCATCCGCAGCGCAGCATGGGCACCGTGATGTGCCACCGCGGCCACCTGGCAGACGCCGATGCACTGGCCGAGGTAGGCAGCAAAGACATCACCGCACACGTCAACTTCACCGGCATCGCGCTGGCCGGCCAGGAGGCCGGGCTGGAAGTGCTGGGCTACGCCAGCCAGGGGCGATTCCTGCTCAACTGCGGCCTGGTGGACGGCATGGAAGACGCGCCGCTGGAGCAGCGCGTCATGGTGCAAAAACTGATCGCCGAGCACGAGATGGGTGAGCTGTTCAAGGTGATTGCTTTCGGCGCAAAAGGCGGTCCTGCATGGGAGCCCATGGGCTTTGCGACGGGTGATCGCACACATACGCTCTAGCGCCTAAACTGGCCACCATGATCCGCTGGTTCATCGTCATCTTCTTGGCCCTGATGCTCATCAGCTGGTTCAGCCCGCTGCTGCAAAAGCTCGGTTTCGGCAAGTTGCCCGGTGATCTGCGTTTTCGCCTGTTCGGGCGCGAGTGGTTCATCCCCCTGACCACCACCATCCTGCTGAGCTTTATCGCCAGCCTGGTGGCCAAACTCATTTAAGGAAAAAGGTTCACGATGAAAGCCTGTGTCGACCTGGGAGGCACCAAGATCGCGGTCAGCCTGATAGAGGCAAAGGCCGGGCAGGAAATCAGCCTGGCCCAGGCATCGGCCGCCCTGCAGTCCCGGCGCGTGGAGCCCACCGAAAAAGCCGGCCCGCCCGACACCCTGGCGCGCCAGGTGCTGCGCATGCTCGGCGAAGCCTGTGAGCTCGCCGGTATCGGCGAGCAAGACATCGAGGCGCTGGGGGTATCGTCCTGCGGCCCCTTCGTGATGGTGAACGGCATGCTGGAAATTTCCAACCCCAACATCTGCGGCGGCATGGCCGGCCCGGCGCGCGGCCTGCCCAACGACTGGGTCAGCGTGCCGCTGGAAGCGCCGCTGCGCAGCCGCTTTGCCGACAAAGTCCGCATCGAAAACGACGGCGTGGGCGCCCTGCAGGCCGAGCGCCGCTGGGGTGCGCTGCAGGGTTACAGCCACTGCGCCTATGTGACCTGGAGCACCGGCATCGGCTTTGGCCTGTGCGTGGACGGCCGCATCCTGCGCGGCAAGCACGGCAACGCCGGCCATGCGGGCCACACCTTTGTCAGCGACCAGAGCGACGCACTGTGCGGCTGCGGCAACATGGGCGACCTGGAAGGCGTGGTGGCCGGCAACGCCATCGCACGGCGCTTTGCCGGCGCGGGCTACCCCGGAGCCTCCGCGCTGTTCGCCGCCGCACAGTCCGGCGACACGGCCGCGCAGGCCATCGTCGACGAACTGTGCCGCGTGCTCGGCCGCGGCCTCTACAACATGGTCGCCACCCTGGACCTGGAACGCATCAGCCTCGGCGGCGGTGTCTTCTGGAACCATCGCGACTATCTGCTGCCCCGCCTGAGCGCGCAGATCCATGGCAAGCTGCCGGCCCTGACGGATGAGTTTGAGCTGGTGGCGGCCGGGCTGGGGGAGAGGGTTGGGGATTTTGGGGCTTTGGCGTTAGTGAGTTAGGTGTTTTTTTGCCGGGTCTTGCGCCGGTCTTGCGCGGCTCCCCCCTTTTTCCTCTCCTTCTTTTGCTTCCTCTGTTTTCTCCGCTGAGTTTTGCTGGCCGGGGGTGGCCCGGCGGCCAGTAACTTTCTTTTGCTTCGCCAAAAGAAAGTCACCAAAGAAAAGGCGACCCGCAGTCTGGGTCCCTGCGCTTCGCTACGGGCAACCTGCGGTGCTCGACTACGGCGGGGTCTCGCGCAAACTCGCCTTCGGCTCAAACAAGCGCGATCCCTGATCCGCCTACGTCTGCGCTCCTCGGCCCAGCCAGGACGGGGCAATCGGGATCGGGAACCAATACCAACAAGGACTCGCCGTGGCGAGTCCTTGTTTCTTCAGGTATTCGGTTTCTGTCTTCGGCAGTTTGGTATTTCGGGCCCCTTGTGGATGCGCCGAGGAGCGCAGGTCCAGACGGATCAGGGCTGGCGTTGTCTGAGCGAAGCGCAGCGTAGCGAGTTTAGCCAGACCCCGGCTGGACCGAGCACCGCAGGTTGCCCGCAGCGAAGCGGAGGGACGCAGCAACCAGGGTCGCCTTTTCTTTTGCTTACTTTTCTTTTGGCGAAGCAAAAGAAAAGTGAGTTGCCGCCGGGCAACCCCCGGCCAGCTACCCTCAGAAGAGGGCAGGAAAGAAGCAGAGGTAGAGAGGAAGAGCGCGCAAGACCGGCACAAGACCCGGCAAAAAAAGCCTACCCCTGTCCAGAAGCTTCAGTGACTTCAGCCTTCTTTACCACCCGCACCTGCGGCGACAACTGCCAGAAGATCCCCGCGGAGGCGAGCGTGATCAGCCCCATCGCGGCGAAGGTGGCCTGGAAGGCATGCAGTGTGTGCACCGCTTCGCCGGTGCCGAAGAAACCCGTGAAGGCAGCCAGCACCGCACCCGCTGCGGCGACGCCCATGCTCATGGCCAGCATCTGCACCATGGACAGCAGGCTGTTGCCGCTGCTGGCCATGCTGGTGTCGAGGTCGCGCAGGGTGACGGTGTTCATCGCGGTGAACTGCATGGAGTTGACCGCGCCGAAGCAGGCCAGTTGCACGATGTGCAGCCACAGCGGCTGGGCCGGCGTGACGAGCGCGAAGCTGGCCATGGTGAAGCCCACCAGCGCGGTGTTGGTCACCAGCACCCGGCGGTAACCGTAGCGCGTGATCAGCGGCGTGGTGACACGTTTGACCAGCATGCTGGCCACGGCGACGGGCACCATCATCATGCCGGCCTGCAGCGGGGAATAGTCGAGGCTGACCTGCAGCAACAGCGGCACCAGGAAAGGCATGCAGGAGCTGCCCAGCCGCGAGAACAAATTACCCAGCAAGCCGATGCTAAGCGTGGGAATCGAGAAGAGTTTGGGCGAGAACAACGGGTCGGGCCGCTTGGCCGCGTGCAGCCAGTAGGCGGTCAGGCTGGCCATGCCGAACACCAGCAGCACCAGCACGCCGGCTTGCTTGAGCCCCAGCCCCGAGAGCCCATCGACCGCGAGCGACACAGCCACCATGCCGAAGGCCAGGAACAGATAGCCCGCCAAGTCGAAGCGCGGCACCTGGGGTCGCGGGTTGTCCTCCATGTAAAACACCGTGGCCACGCCGCCCAGCAGGCCCACCGGGATGTTGATGAGGAACACCCAGTGCCAGCTGGCCACCTGGGCCAGCCAGCCGCCCAGAGTGGGGCCGATCAGCGGGCCGACCAAGCCCGGAATCGCGATGAAGCTCATGGCCTGCAAAAAGCGCTCGCGCGGGAAGGCACGCAGCACAGCCAGCCGGCCCACCGGCAGCAACAGCGCGCCGCCCATGCCTTGCACCACGCGTGCCGCCACGAGCTGCATCAGGTTGCCGGACAGCGCGCAGGCAATGGAGCCCAGGACGAACAATGCGATCGCCCCCACATACACGCGGCGCGTGCCGAAGCGGTCGGCGATCCAGCCGGATGCGGGGATCAGCATGGCCATGGTCAGGGAATAGGCCACCACCACCGACTGCATGCGCAGGGGGCTTTCGCCAAATGTGCGGGCCATGGCCGGCAGGGTGGTGTTGACGATGGTGGCGTCCAGCGTCTGCATGAAAAAGCCGATGGCCACCAGCCAGAGCAGCATGCGCAATGATTTTTCTTCTGCCTGCATGGATGAAAGATGAGAAAGGGCGGACTTGGTTCAGAAGATTGACGAAACGGCCGGACAGCAAAAAGCCGCCTCGAGGGCGGCTTTTTTGACCGGGATGCGGATTTGCCTCAGGCCGAGAAGCTGGAGCCGCAGCCGCAGGTGCTGGTGGCGTTGGGGTTCTTGATCACGAACTGGGCGCCTTCCAGGTCGTCCTTGTAGTCGATCTCGGCGCCCACCAAGTACTGGTAGCTCATGGCGTCGATCAGCAGCGACACGCCGTTCTTGGTCATGGTGGTGTCGTCTTCGTTCGTGATTTCATCAAACGTGAAGCCATACTGGAAACCGGAGCAACCGCCGCCTTGCACGAAGACACGCAGCTTCAGGTCTGGATTGCCTTCTTCGGCAATCAGCTCAGCCACCTTGGACGCGGCGCTGTCGGTGAAGACAAAGGGCGCGGGCATTTCGGACTGGATATTTTCGGCTACGGCACTCATGGGGACTCCAATTGATCATCAAGGCGGACAACGGTCCGCGATTCGGGCTATCTGGCTCGGGGCTCTGTCGGACTCTGACGGCCCTGATAGGCAAATACTACAGCAAATCAATCAACCATAACGCCGATGCGTGTTAGACCGACGGCTCACTTGTGAGCGCTTACTAGCTGAATTTGCCCTGTGGCTCAGATATTGTTGGCCGCCAGCTTGAGCGTGGGTTTTTCTTCCAGCTCGGGATGCGTGGTGGGGCGCAACTGTCCAAAGATGACGGCGCCCTGGTGCATTTCAAGCGCCTTGTAGGAAACGTCACCCTCTATCCTGGCCTTAGGCTGCAGTTCAAGCAGCTCGGAAGCATGGACGGGCCCCATAACGCGGCCGTTGATGATGACGTGGTCGGCATGGATGTACCCAGTCACCGTGGCCGATTCGCTGATCACCAGGATGCTGGAGCCGCCTTCTGCAGCGCGGATGTCGCCGATGACCTCGCCGTCTATGCGCAGGCCGTCGGTGAATTTGAGGTTGCCTTCAATACAGCTGCCCTGGGCAATCAGGCTTTTGATAGGCGGCTGCTTCTTTTTTCCAAACATACAAAATTCCTGTGCTGGGTCGGTGTGGCGGTAGGCGGGATGGCTGGGGAATTCAAAGCTTAAAGGTCTGGGAAGATCTGACGGCCGTTCCCTCAATGACTTTAGCTGTAACACTTTGTACCACGGCTTGGGGGGGCAAGTCGAGGACACCTTCCACACGCCGATACTGTTTGAACTGTAAAGTTTGCGGACCTCCGGGCAAAGTCATGCTCCAGGGCTTGCCGGCCTGGGTTCCGTGAACCGTCAGATCGAGTTTTCCGTTGAAATTCGGGGCGGCTTTTTCGGCCTGGATCACCAGCACCTGCCACCTGAGCTGGGTGTCGGACAGCTTTTCAGCCTGCAGGCTGCGTATGCTGGCAACTTCAGCGCTGCCGGCCGGCAGCAGCTTTTCGAAAAAGCCGAGGTCGTCACGCAGGCTGCGGTTATCCGCTTCCAGCTGCCTGATCTGGCTCATCATTTTTTCCTGGGCGGCCTTTTCGGCGGTCAACAGGCTGCCCGAGGTGTTGGCGATGGACTGGGCCTTGTCGCGGTCCGCACGCAGGTTGGCCAGTTCCTGGCGCAGCAAAACCAACTCTTCCTTGGCGCCGCTGTCCGTGCCGGTAATGCCTTTGCCGAATTCAAAAGCCCAGAGCGCGACAGCACCGGAGAATCCCAGCATCAGCGCGCCGGCGATCCAGCGCAGGGGCCATGGGAGCGAACTGCGCACCGACATGCGCGGGGAACTGATGGTCAGGCGGCGGCGGAACAGGCGAAATTTCAAGGAAGGCCCTGCGGTTTTCGGTTCGGGAGTGCATTGTGCACGCAGACGGGGCTCGCATCGAGTATTAACCCGGCGGGGATGGTAAAGGCGGTAACGGGGGTAAAGGTTTGCGTCCGGGCGCTCTGCCTGCCGTTTCCAACAGCCATGAAAAAAGCCGCCAGGCGCAAACCAGGCGGCTTTTTTGGGAGCGAAGCGGATTAGCGCTTGCTGAACTGCTTGCGGCGGCGAGCAGAACGGAAACCGACTTTTTTACGTTCGACTTCACGTGCATCGCGCGTCACAAAGCCTGCCTGGCTCAGGGCCGGCTTCAGCGATGCGTCGTAATCGATCAGCGCACGGGTGATACCGTGGCGCACCGCGCCGGCCTGGCCGGACTCGCCGCCGCCGTGGACGTTGACCATGATGTCAAACGTCTCGACGTGGTTCGTCAGAAACAGGGGTTGGCGGCAGATCATGATGGAGGTCTGACGGCCGAAGAACACCTGGATGTCCTTGTCGTTGACCGTGATCTTGCCGGTGCCTTTTTTGATAAACACACGGGCGACGCTGGATTTGCGACGGCCGGTGCCATTGTTCCATTCACCAATCATCAATGGCTCCTTAGATGTCCAGCACTTTGGGCTGTTGGGCGGTATGCGGGTGCTCTGCACCACCGTACACCTTGAGTTTCTTGATCATGGCGTAGCCGAGCGGGCCCTTGGGCAGCATGCCCTTGACGGCTTTTTCCAAAGCGCGGCCGGGGTGCTTGGCTTGCATGTCGCGGAAATTGGTGGCAGTGATGCCGCCTGGATATCCGGAATGGCGATAGTAGATCTTGTCGGTCGACTTGGCGCCGGTGACGCGCAGCTGGGCTGCGTTGATGATGACGATGAAGTCACCGGTATCGACGTGAGGCGTGTAAATGGCCTTGTGTTTGCCGCGCAAACGGAGAGCAACTTCGCTGGCTACTCGTCCGAGGACCTTGTCGGTCGCGTCAATCACAAACCACTCGTGCGTCACGTCAGCGGGTTTTGCGCTGAACGTTTTCATGAGTTTTCTTTCGAAAAAATGGTTTGTCGGGTTCTTTTCTGCGGTCGGTGTTCTTCTGATGAGAACCTCTTAGGCAGCATTTCCCAGCCTGGGCTGGCCTCTGCCGCGGAACCACTAGGCGCTGCAGAGCCCACGATTATATGAAAAATCAAGGACTTGCGTCAATATTGGGCCGGTTTTGGGGCGTTTCCCCTCGGCGAGAGGGTAGGATAGGCCCATGTTTTCCTATCGCCACGCCTTTCACGCAGGCAACCATGCCGACGTGCTCAAGCACACCACGCTGATCGCGTTGATGAAGTACCTGACCCAGAAAGACACGGCGCTGACCGTGATCGATACGCACGCAGGGGCTGGACTGTACCGGCTGGACGGAGATTACACCGAAACCAGCGGCGAGGCGCAGGAAGGCATTTTCCGCCTGTTGTCTGAACCCAAAGCGCCCCCAGCCCCGGCCAAAAAAGCCTCCGGCGCTCCCAAAACCGTAGCGCCCACGACCGGAAAACCCGCCGCCCCCGGCTTGGCGCCGGCGCTGCAAGACTATGTGGATGTCCTGCGCGGGCTCAATCCGCAGTTCGCCGAAACCGGCGATGTCGCCCATCTCAAGATTTACCCTGGCTCCCCCTTTATCGAGCAGCAATTCCTCAGCGGGCGCGACAAGCTCAAGCTGTTCGAGTTGCACCCCACCGATTTCAAGTCGCTTTCCGGCAACATCGAGCAGTTGGGCGTGGGCCGCCAGGTGGCCACTGCCCGTGAAGACGGCTTTGAAGCCCTGAAAACCTTTTTGCCACCCCCGGCCCGCCGCGCCATGGTGCTCTGCGATCCCAGCTATGAAATGAAGAGCGATTACGGACGCGTGGCAACCTGTATGGCCGACGCCCTCAAGCGCTTTGCCACCGGCACCTATGTGGTCTGGTATCCCATCATTCCCCGGCCCGAAGCGCACGATTTGCCGCGAAAACTCAAAACCCTGGCCGTCAAAAGCGGACGCAGCTGGCTGAATGCCACTTTAACGGTCAAATCAAGCAAATTAACGACAGATACGACCGGCGAAGTCGTGCGCCCAGGCCTTCCCGCCAGCGGCATGTTCGTCATCAACCCGCCCCACACGCTCAAAGCCCTGCTGCAGGCCGCCCTGCCCCAGATGGTCGAGTTGCTGGGCCAGGATCGGAACGCGGGCTTCACGCTCGAACACGGCGGCTGAGGAGCCGGAGGGCAAACGCCCCTCGCAAGCGAAAGCCTAGCCGGTTTGCACCGGGCGGCGCGCATGGTTTCCTGGGTTTACCGCCGCAGTGAGTTGTGGCAAGGTTGGCCGTACTCCCGTCCCTGCACTCCACCGACTCCCCTCCGCAGCCTTCAGCTCCTTCCGCCCCCTTCGCCCCTTCGCCCCTTTCGCACCGCGTTCACGATCCTCCATGTCCGCCCAGGCTCATCCGACCTCTTCGACCACCGTGCCGGTACCCGGCCGCGGGCAGGGCGCGCCGGCAGAAGAAGCCATGGAGGCCGAAATCGAGCGCCGGGTAGCACTGCGCACGCACGAGCTGACTGCCTCGCTGGCGCGCTACCAGACCATGGTCGACCTCGCGACCGAAAACATCTGCGTCGGCCAGGGCGGCCTGCTCCGCTTCGCCAACCCCCCTTGTCTAGCCTTGCTGGGCACGCAGGCCGGCACCATGGCCGACAAGCTCATGATCGAATTCATCCATCCGGAAGATCGTGACTTTGTTTCCGGCAAGCACAAGCTGCGCGCCGCCGGCAATATCGTGCCGGCCTTCGAGGCGCGTTTCCAGCGCGACGACGGCACGGTTTCCTGGGTTGAAATCAGCGGCGTGCTGGTCGACTGGGAAGGTGCGCCGGCCGACCTGTTTTTCCTCAAGGACGTGACCGAGCGGAAAAAGCTGGAGGCCCTGACGCGCTCCGCCGCCGAGCGCTACCGCGCCGTGGTGGAAAACGTCAACGATGCCATCCTGGTGGTGCAAAAAGGCATAGTCCGGTATTCCAACGCCAGCGCGCAAGCCTTGTTCGGCCACGTGCTCATCGGCCTGCCCTCCATGCACCTGATCCATCCCGACGACCGCTCCATGGTGCAGCAGCGGCGCGAACTCATGCAGTCGGGCACCATGGTCAGCGCGTATGAGGCCCGCTTTATCACGCCGCCGCGCGAGGTCATGGAGCCCGGGCTACTCACCGGCTGGGCCAGCATCTACGGCACGCGCATCGAATGGGATGGCGAGCCCGCCCTGCTGGTGCTGATGTCCGACATCAGCGAACGCCGCCGGCTCGACGAGGAGCTCAAGAGCGCGCTGGTGCAGCGCGAGGCCATCCTGGAGACCACCGCCGTCGGCGTGACCTTCCTGAAAGAGCGGCGCCACCAGTGGCTCAACCGCACGCTGGCTGCCATGCTGGGCTACAGCCCGGCCGAACTGCTGGGCCAGGAAACCCGGGTGCACTATCCCAGCGACGAGGAGTTTGAGTACCTGGGCGCGCTGGCCTACACGCAGATCACGCAGACCGGCCTGTTCTCGGCCGAAGCGCGCATGCGCCGCAAGAACGGCGAGCTGATCTGGGTGCAGCTGGACGGCTCCGCGCTGGACCGCAGCCGGCCCGAGGAAGGTTCGGTCTGGACCTATGTGGACATCACGCGCCGCAAGGAGGCCGACGAGGAAACCCGGCGCGCGCTGGTGCGCGAGCGCGAACTGGGCGAACTTAAAACCCGTTTCGTCTCCATGGCCTCGCATGAATTCCGCACGCCGCTGGCCACGATTCTGTCCTCTGCCGAACTGATAGAGCACTACGGCGAGAAAATCACGCACCGCGAGCGCCAGGACATCATGGCTGACCTGGTGGTCGCGGTGAAGCGCATGCAGGGCATGCTCGAGGACATGCTGACCGTCGGCCAGGCCGACGCCGGCAAGCTCAGGCTCAACCTGCACCCGCTGGATATCGCGGCGCTGTGCCGCAAGCTGGTGACCGAAGTCCACACCAGCGACGCGGGCCAGCATGCCATTGAATTCGAAGCGCCCGTCGGCCACGATGCGTTTTCGCAGCTGGTCCTGCTCGACGAGCGGCTGGTTCGCCACATCTGCACCAACCTGCTGACCAACGCCTGCAAGTATTCGGCCCCCGGCAGTGTGGTGGTGCTGGCGTTGGACCGCCGGCAAGCCCCGGACGGGGACCAGTTGATCCTGCGGGTCAGCGACGAGGGCATAGGCATACCCGATTCAGACCTTCCGCGCCTGTTCGAAAGCTTCCACCGAGGCTCCAACGTGGGCAACCGGCAAGGTTCCGGACTGGGCCTGGCCATCGTGAAACATGCGGTTGATCTCCACCACGGCAAAATCGAAGTGGCGAGTACGCCAGGCGCGGGCACCCGGTTTACGGTCAGCCTGCCCATTTCCTTCTGAGGATAGACATGACCCTGATACTGATTGTTGAGGACGACGACGCCATCCGCAGCAACATCGTGCGCCTGCTCAAGCTCGAAGGCTTTGAGACCGCCGCCGCACCCGACGGTCTGCAGGGCCTTACCCTGGCCCGCGCCGCCCGGCCCGACCTGATCATCTCCGACGTCGGCATGCCCGGCATGAACGGTTTCGAGCTGCTGGCCACCGTACGCGCCGACCGCGAACTGGCCAACACCCCATTCATGCTGCTCACCGCGCTCGACGACCGCGACAGCATGCGCCGCGGCATGACGGCCGGGGCCGACGATTACCTGTCCAAGCCCTTCAGCCGCGCTGAATTGCTGGACGCCGTGAACGCCCAGTTGAAGAAAAAAGCGCGGGTGCGCGAAGCCATCGACAGTGAAGTCGCCGCCGGCGAAGAGCGCCTGCGCGCGGCTTTTTCCCACCGCATCAGCGGCGACCAGCCCGACTCCATCCCCATGGACATTCCGGCCACAGCCGAGACCGAAGAACTCTCCAGCGCCACCGTGCTGGTCGCCAGCATACGCAACTTCACGTCCATCGCCGAAAAGCTCAGCGCCGCCGAAGTCTCGCAACTGCTCACGGAATACTTCGAACGCGCTTCCGAGCCGGTACTGAAGAACAGCGGCCGCCACATCAAGTTCATCGGCGATGGCCTGATGGCCGTGTTTTCCGACACCATGACCGGCTCACCGCTGCCGGCCCCGCGCCGCGCGATCTCCGCTGCCCTGGCCATGGCGCTGGCTACGCACGAATTCCGCGACTGGCTCGACGAGCGCTTCAGCGCACGCGCGCTGCCGCCCTTTGCCATGGGCGTGGGCATCCACAGCGGCGCCGTCACGCTGTGCCAGCTCGGCACTCAGCAGAACAAGGAAGTCACGCCCGTGGGTGAAACCGTGACCTTGGCCGCGCGCCTGGAAAGCGCGTCCGAAGAGATGGGATGGACGGTGATGGCCAGCGAAGAGGCCCTGGCCCTGGCTGGCACCGGCATACAGACGGGCACCCACACCTCGCTGGTGGTGACGGGCAAAAACCTCGCCATCAACGTGGCGGAGGTCACCGGCCTGGTCACCACCATGGAAGACAAGATCCACGGCATGGCCAGCCTGACCGAGCGCGCGAAAGAGATCAGCGATGCGGTGCGCGCCAATTCCGCCATCACCGCGCGCGCCGTCAAGGGCGCGCTGGACTCCAAGCTCTCGGCGCTCAAGGACTTGCGCTTCGACGCCAGCAGCGAACCCGTTCGGCTCAAGGGCTACCGCATCACGCGCAAGATAGGCGCGGGCGGCATGACCGAGGTCTACCTGAGCGAGCGCGAGTCCGACGGACTGCCCATCGTGCTCAAGGTGTTGGATTCGCGCGGCAAGGAGGCCTCCGAGCACCTGGTGCGCTTCATCCAGGAGTACGCACTGCTTTGCAAGATAGACCATCCACATGTGATCAAGATCTATGACCAGGGCTTCACCGACGAGCACGCCTACATCGCCATGGAGTACTTCGAGCGCGGCGACCTGCGTGGCCTGTTCGGCCCCAGCCTGGCCCGGCCGCAGGCACTCACGGTTGCGCGCGAGATCGCCCAGGCCCTGTCGGCCATCCACGCGCACGGCATCGTGCACCGCGACATCAAGCCCGAAAACGTCATGCTGCGCGGCGACGGCAGCGTAGCGCTGGCCGACTTCGGCATCGCCAAATCGATGTTGCAATCGCCAAGCATGGGCCTGACGCAAACCCACCACGGCGACGTGGTGGGCACGCCCTACTACATGAGCCCCGAACAGGCCACCGGGCGCAAGGTGACGGCCCAGTCCGACCTCTACAGCCTGGGCGTGATGCTGTTCGAGATGTTGGCCCACCGCAGGCCTTACATCGCCGAATCGCTCGAGCTGCTGCTGGCCAAGCACCTGAACGCCGAAACCCCCGCGCTGCCGGCCGAACACACCGACCTGCAGGGCGTCGTCAACAAGCTCATGGCCAAAAACCCCGAGCACCGCTACGAATCGGCCGAGGCGTTTTTGCTGGAGTTGGAAGGCGTGGCCCCAGCTCCCGAGATCAGTTTGTAAAAAGCAAACTCCCGTCCAGATTTGCTGGCGTGGACACCCCGACAGTTACTCAAGGCAATGCGAAGCGAGCCGATCAAAGGCCAGCATGAGCCGTGGAACCGGCTTTGCCGGGCCACAGGCGGGCGGCCCCCTTGGGGGGCAGGGAGCTACACGAAGTGAGCGACCGTGGGGGCTAATATTTGAGGGCGGTACTCTTGCCCCAGAACACTCGATAAGCAAACACGGTATAGCCAATGATCATCGGCAACACCACCGCCGCACCGGCCAGGATCACGCCCATAGCCTCGGGCGCGGCGGCTGCTTTCCAGATGTCCAAGCTGTCGATCACCAGCCAGGGAAACAGGCTGTAGGCCAGGCCGTAGAAGGCCAGCAAGAAGACACCGACCGTGGCGCCGAAGGGCACCCAGGCGCCGTATTCGTTGCCCTGCGCCAGGCGCACCGGCAGGCGCTGCAAGCTGCGAAAGATCACGCCGAACAGCACCAGCGTGGCGGCGGGAATCGGCAGCAGCAGCACGATGTTGGGGAAGGAGAACCACTTGTTGAAAATGCTGTGGCTGACCATCGGCGTTGCGATTGATATTGCCGCCACGCCGGCCATGGTGAACCACAGGCTGGCGCGCGCCCAGCGCACCGCGCGCAGCTGCAGTTCGCCTTCAGACTTGATGATGAGCCAGCCCGCACCCATAAGGCAATAAGCCGCGACCAACGCCAGCCCGATCATGGCGTTGAAAACAATGATCCACCAGTGCGTTGCAAAACCCGTGATCAACGAACCGAGCATATAGCCCTGCGACCAGCTCGCCAGGAGCGAGCCGGTATAGAACATGCGATTCCACAGCGGCTTGTGGCTAGCGCGTGCCTTGACCCGGAAGTCGAAGGCCACACCGCGCAGCGTGAGGCCTATCAGCATGAAGGCCACCGGCAAATACAGCGCGCCCAGGATGACGCCGTGCGCCACGGGGAACACCGTGAGCAGAATGCCCACGCCCAGCACCAGCCATGTTTCGTTGGCGTCCCAGAAGGGGCCTATGCTGGCGATCATGGTGTCTTTGTCGTCGTCGCCGGCGCGGTGCATCAGCACGCCCACGCCCAGGTCGTAGCCGTCCATGATCACATAGGCCAGCATCGCCAGCCCCATCACCACCAGGAAAACGATGGGCATCCAGCCGGCGGCTTGCGTCAGGTCGGGGGCAAGGTCAAGCATTGGGAGCTCCTTCCTTTTCAGGATAGTTCACGACGTTGAGTTCTTTCTCGGTTTCGCCCGCGGTACGGTCGTCATCACCGAAAGGCTTATCCGCATGTTTTTTGTGGCGCGCAAGGTAAAACACCACCGACACATAGGACGCCAGCAGCACCGCATACAGCACGAGGTACAGCGACAGCGTGAGCGCGATGCGCGGCGCCGGGACTTTCGAAGCTGCGTCGGCCGCCGTCAGCACGCCCGTCACCAGCCAGGGTTGCCGGCCGATTTCAGTGACATACCAGCCGGCGATCAAGGCAATCCAGCCGGCAAATGTCATGGCCACCAGCACGCGGGCGTGCCACACCGTCAGCGTGCGCGTTGGCTCCCTCTTCCACGGCGTCAGCTGCCACACGCTGGCCCAGCTGACCAGCAACATCAACACACCCACACCCACCATGATGCGGAAGGCCCAGAACACCGGCGCCACCGGCGGGTGCTTGCCCTCGAACTGGTCCAGGCCCTTGACCTCGCCGTCCAGCGAGTGCGTGAGGTAGAGCGAGGCCAGCTTGGGAATCGCGATCTCGTAGCGGTTCGACTTTGTGGACTGGTCAGGCAGCGCGAACAACACGGCGGGCACGCCTTTTTCGGTTTTCCAGATTCCCTCCATCGCGGCCAGCTTGGCGGGCTGGTGCTCCAGCGTGTTCAGGCCGTGCTGGTCGCCCGCGACGATTTGCAGCGGGATCAGTATCGCGGCCATGTAGATGCCGGTCTTCAGGCCAGCCACCACTTCGGCGCCGCGGTCGTCGCGCAGCCAGCGGTAGGCCGAAACACCCGCCACCAGAAAAGCCACCGTGAGCCCCGAGGCCAGCAGCATGTGCGTGAGGCGGTAGGGGAATGAAGGATTGAAGATCACTTCGAACCAGCTGACCACATGCGCCTGGCCGTTGATCATTTCAAATCCCGCCGGCGTCTGCATCCAGGAGTTGAGTGCCAGGATCCAGAAGGCCGAGAGCGTGGTGCCGCCCGCCACCAGCAGCGTCGCGATGGTATGCATGGTCTCACTGACGCGTTCGCGTGCGAACAGCATCACGCCCAGCATGGTGGCTTCGAGGAAAAAGGCCGTCAGCACCTCATAGGCCAGCAGAGGCCCGGCGATGTTGCCGACCTTCTGCATATAACCCGGCCAGTTGGTGCCGAACTGAAAGCTCATGGTGATGCCGCTGACCACGCCCAACGCGAACGTGAGCGCAAAAATCTTCACCCAGAACTGGTAGGCATCCATCCAGAACTGGTCCTGGCTTTTGACAAAACGCAGCTTGAAGTACAGCAGCACCCAGCCCAGCGAGATGCTGATGGTCGGGAACAGGATGTGAAAAGTGATGTTGGCCGCGAACTGAATGCGGGCCAACAGGAATGCGTCAAGACCGTCCATCGTCAACTCCTGGTGTCATCGGAAAGATCGGCAGGCAGTGCTGCGGGTTCGGGCGCGTCGGAAGCTTTCGCGCCCACTGTGGGGGATGCCGCGCGGCCTGTCAAACCGGCCTTCATGCTGCTGGCGACCTTGCCCTTCATCTCGAGCAGCTTCTGCACCTTGGCGCCCATCTTCATGAGGCTCACCAGCGTGGCCGAATCCATTTTCTGCACATCGGCCAGCCAGCCCGTCATCAGCTCGATCAAATCGTGCATCTGCTTCATGCGCGCCTGGGCATGGATGTCGTCGGCGTGCGAAGGGTGTTCCATGAGCGCATCGCGCAACATCGACAGCGTCGGATCGATCTCGCGTTTGCGGCGCTCCTCGGCCAAGGTGCGGAAGATGGCCCAGACGTCTTCAGGCGCCTGGAAATACTCGCGCCTGTCATTGGGCAGGTGCTGCAGGCGCACCAGGTTCCAGGACTGCAACTCCTTGAGCCCCATGCTCACGTTGGAGCGGGAGAACGCCAGCGCCTCGCCGATCTCATCGGCATTCAGGGCCCTGGGTGAGACGTACAGCAAGGCATAAATCTGCCCCACGGTGCGATTGATGCCCCAGCGGCTGCCCATTTCACCGAAGTGCAGAACAAAACGCTGGGTCAGGGGGGCGAGATTCATGGTGCGAGCCTCTTTAGTCTATTCGACTTATTGAATTTTCAGGAATTACTGAAATTCTAATAAATAGAAACAATTTTTGCACCCATTTGTCGATTGACCCTGCGAACCAGTCGGGAGGAGCCAAGCCCCATGGCACCGTTCAGCGGAGGGCGGCGGGGGAAGCGGAAGGGCGCGGCGAAGGCCGGCGCGCCTTGCGCACCGGCTTTCTGGCTGGCGGCGGCGCCGCCTCCATCTCAGGCGTGGATTCCGGCACCAGCAAGACCACCTCCTTGAAGCCCAGGCCCAGCATGCCCAGTTCTTCCGCCGCGGCGCGGCTCAGGTCGATGATGCGGTTGCCGGCATAGGGGCCGCGGTCGGTGATGCGCACGTCCACGTCGCGGCCGTTGACGAGGCTGTGCACGCGCACCAGGGTGCCGAAGGGCAGCGTGCGGTGGGCGGCGGTGAACTCGCGCATGTCAAAACGCTCGCCGCTCGCGGTGCGCCGGCCGTTGAAGCGCGGGCCGTACCAGGAGGCCGTGCCGCGCTGGAACTCGCGCGGCACTTCGCCGCCCAGCAACTCGGGGCGGGGCCGTTCAGCGGAAGGCGCAACTGGCGGCACTTCATCGACGGCCTGGCCGGGCGCGTCATGTTGCTGCTGCGGCGGCGCGGAGGGGCGGGGCGCGGCCGGGCGCGAGGCCGGCGAGCTTGTCGGCGCCGTCGTGCACGCCGCCAGCAAGGCGATCAAGGCCGCCAAACCGGCGGCACGCGCACTGCGGATCGCACCCTCGCGCATGGGTGGCCGAGCTCAGGCCCGCTGTAGCCGCCCGATGATTTCAGACGTCGCAGCGGCCTGGTTCATCGTGTAGAAGTGAATGCCCGGCACGCCCGCGGCGTACAGCTGTTCGCACAGACCCGTGATCACATCCAGGCCGAAGCTTTTGATCGATGCCGTGTCGTCACCAAAGCCTTGCAGGCGCAAACGTATCCAGCGCGGGATCTCGGCGCCACAGGCGTCGGAAAAGCGCATGAGCTGCGTGGAACTGATGATGGGCATGATGCCCGGCACGATGGGCAGGTTCACGCCCAGCGCTTGCGCATCGTCGACGAAGCGGAAGTAGGCGTCGGCATTGAAGAAGTACTGGGTAATGGCCGAATCCGCGCCGGCCTTGACCTTTTTGACGAAGGCCTGCAGATCGGCGTCGGCCGACCGGGCCTGCGGGTGGACTTCCGGGTAGGCCGCCACCTCAATGTGGAAGGCGTCACCGGTCTCTTCGCGGATAAAGGCCACCAGGTCGCTCGCGTAATGGAACTCACCACCAGCGCCGTAGCCGCTGGGCAGGTCTCCGCGCAGCGCCACCAGGCGTTTGACGCCCATGGCGCGCAGGTCGGCCAGTTGCTCGCGCACCCTGGCCTTGGTCGCGCCCACGCACGAGAAATGGCAGGCCGCGGCCACGCCTTCGTTCAGGATTTCCTTCACGGTACCGAAGGTGCCGCCCTGCGTGGAGCCGCCTGCGCCAAAGGTGACCGAACAGAACTCGGGCTGGTGTGCGTACAGCGCCTGGCGCACCACGCGGAGTTTTTCAGAGCCTTCGGGCGTCTTGGGCGGGAAGAATTCAAAGCTGATGGGCAGGTTCATCACAGATCTCACTCGTCGTTATCGGTTTTCTTGTCACGCCGCTTCCCACGCGCAGGCCCAGGCTGGCCGGCGTGCGCGAGTTCGGAGTCTTCGTGCGGCGCCCGCGAGGCGCGCAACTCGCTGCGCGGCACACGCTTGGCGACCTTTCGCTGCGGCGCGGCCGGCAGCGGCTGGTCTTCGCCCGCCACGTCAAGACCCTTGACGGCCTGGATAAAAAATTCTCGGTTGCCGTCGCCGCCTTCAATCGGCGAGGCCAGCCAGGCTTTCACTTCAAGCCCGAGCGCCGCGCAGGCGTCGCGCAGACGCTTTTCCACAAACTCAAAATGCGCCGGGTCGCGCACGATACCGCCCTTGCCGATCTGGCCGGGCTGCAGTTCAAACTGCGGCTTGACCAGCATCAGCAAATCGCCGCCGGGCTTGAGCAGGCGCACCACGGCGGGCAGCACCAGCGTGAGCGAGATGAAAGACAAATCGCCGGTCAGGAAGTCAAAGTCGGCGCCCACCGCCGGGCTTGCTTCTTCACCGCCTTCACCGCCCTCGCCGTCTTCACCTTCCTCATCATCGCCGTCGAAGTCATCCGAAAAGTCCATGTCACCGCTGTCGCCCGCATGGCCGGCCACCAGGTCGTCCGCCGTCATGGCGCGCGCATTAAGGCCTTCGATGCAAACTACACGCGGGTCATCGCGCAGGCTGGCATGCAGCTGGCCGTGGCCCACGTCCACACCCACCACCTGCGCGGCGCCGTGCTGCAGCAGGCAGTCGGTAAAGCCGCCGGTGGACTGGCCGATGTCCAGGCAACGCAGGCCGGCCACGGACAGGCCCGTGGCCTTGAGCGCGCCCTCGAGCTTGAGCCCGCCGCGCGAGATGTATTTGGCTTCGGTGGTGTCCAGCAGTTGCAGTTCGGCGCCCGCGGGAATCTCGTCGCCGTTCTTGGCGACCTTCTTCCAGGGCGCCTCTGCTTCCGCGCGCCATTGCACACCCGAGGCGATCAGGCGCTGGGCCTGCGAACGGGTGGCGGCATGGCCGTGGTCGACGAGGAAGAGGTCAGCGCGCATGGGGCTCCATGGAATGGACCGGTCTTGTCCCCTCTCCCCTGGGAGAGGGTTAGGGTGAGGGCCGGCGGCCTCAGAAAAATGCAGGGCAACAAACGCCGCAGGCCCTCACCCCTGCCCTCTCCCAGAGGGCGAGGGAGGAATACCGCAGCTAATTAGTAGCGGTAGGTGTTGGCTTTATACGGGCCGGCTTTGCTCACGCCGATGTATGCGGCTTGCTCGTCGCTCAGCTCGGTCAGCATCGCGCCCACCTTCTTGAGGTGCAGGCGTGCGACTTTTTCGTCGAGGTGCTTGGGCAACACGTAAACCTTGCCGACTTCGTAGGCATCCTTCTTGGTGAAGAGCTCGATCTGCGCGATCGTCTGGTTCGCAAAGCTCGAGGACATCACGAAGCTCGGGTGGCCGGTGCCGCAGCCGAGGTTCACGAGGCGGCCCTTGGCCAGCAGGATGATGCGCTTGCCGTCCGGGAAGATTACGTGGTCGACTTGCGGCTTGATCTCTTCCCAGGTGCACTTCTCGAGCGATGCAACGTCGATTTCGTTGTCGAAGTGGCCGATGTTGCAGACGATGGCCTGGTCTTTCATCGCGGCCATGTGCTTGTAGGTGATGACGTTCTTGTTGCCGGTGGCGGACACAAAAATATCAGCCTTGTCGGCGGCGTATTCCATGGTCACGACCTTGTAGCCTTCCATCGCGGCCTGCAGGGCGTTGATCGGGTCGATCTCGGTCACCCAGACTTGTGCGGACAAAGCGCGCAGGGCCTGTGCGGAACCCTTGCCCACGTCGCCGTAACCGGCCACCAGGGCTACCTTGCCGGCCACCATCACGTCGGTGGCGCGTTTGATCGCGTCGACCAGCGATTCGCGGCAGCCGTAGAGGTTGTCGAACTTGGACTTGGTGACGGAATCGTTGACGTTGATGGCGCGCAGGGCCAGTGTGCCCTTGGCCGACATCTCATTGAGGCGCAGCACGCCGGTGGTGGTTTCTTCGGTCACGCCGATGATGTTCTTCAGGCGGCGGCTGTACCAGGTGGGGTCTTGCGCGAGCTTGGCCTTGATCGAGTTGAAGAGGCAGGTCTCTTCTTCGCTGGTGGGCTTGGAGATCAGGCTGGCGTCTTTTTCGGCCTTGGTGCCCAGGTGCATCAGCAGCGTTGCGTCGCCGCCGTCGTCCAGGATCATGTTGGGGCCTTCCTCAGGCGTGCCCTTGGCGCCGTTGAATTCGAAGATGCGGTGGGTGTAGTCCCAGTAGTCGGCCAGGGTTTCGCCCTTGATGGCGAACACGGGCGTGCCGGCGGCGGCGATCGCGGCGGCGGCGTGGTCTTGCGTCGAGAAAATGTTGCACGATGCCCAGCGCACGTCGGCGCCCAGGGCTTGCAGGGTTTCGATCAGCACGCCGGTCTGGATCGTCATGTGCAGCGAACCGGTGATGCGCGCGCCCTTCAGGGGCTGCGCCTTCGCGAACTCTTCGCGGATGGCCATCAGGCCGGGCATTTCGGTCTGCGCGATGTTCAGTTCCTTGCGGCCCCAGGCGGCAAGCGAAATGTCGGCAATGATGTGGTCAGTGGAAGGTTTCAGGACAGCGCTCATACGGTTCTCCAATAGTCAGACGCAAAGGGCAAAATCGCCACGGGCACGGCTTTCAGGGGAAGGGGAATTCGATCATTCACCCGGCCGGAGAGCACATGCGGGTGAGCGTGGTTGCAATGAAGTCCTGAGCCTGGTCCACGTGATGTGGCTTGCAACGCTCCTCAGGAAAAAAACATTATACCCACCCCCGTCCGGACTCACTTCGTGTAGTCCGTTCCCCCCTCGAGGGGGCGGCGCCTTGGGCCGGCGAAGCCGGACCCTCGGCCCCCACTGGCGAAATACCCCATCACAGGCAGTACTCAAAGAATTCTTCAACCAGCATGAGCCGCGGAACTGGCTTTGCCAGGCCGCAGGCGGGCGGCCCCCTCGGGGGGCAGCGACCCATACGAAGTAGGGGAGCGTGGGGGCCACATCCACATGCGAAAATTTCATGATGCAAGAACTCCTCAGTTGGCCCATCGCGCAACGCCACCGCATCACCGGCCTCTTCACCGACATCGACGACACACTGACCACCGAAGGCGAAATCACCGCCGATGCGCTGGAAGCGCTGGGCGCGCTGAAGGCTGCCGGCCTCAAGGTCGTGGCGATTACGGGTCGGCCGGTCGGCTGGAGCCAACCTTTCGCGGCGCGCTGGCCCGTCGATGCCATCGTGGCGGAGAACGGCGCCGTAGCCTTATTGCCCGATGCCGGCAGCGCCGCGCCGCGGCCCCTGACCAAGATCTATCAACAGGATGCGGCCACGCGCGCGGCCAACTTCGACCGCATGCAGGCCGTGTTGGCTCGCATAGAGCGTGAATTGCCCGGTGTGACGCGCGCCACCGATTCGCCGGGCCGCGAGACTGACATCGCCGTCGACCACAGCGAGTTCACCCAGCTCAGCGACGCGCAGATCGCCGCCGTGGTGGCGCTCATGAAAAGCGAAGGCATGCATGCCACCGTGAGCAGCATCCACATCAATGGCTGGTACGGCGAGCACAACAAGCTCGAGGGTGCGCGCTGGATCGTGCGCCAGCTCTGGCAGCGCGACCTCGATGCCGAGATGGCGCAATGGGTGTACGTGGGCGACTCCACCAACGACCAGTTGATGTTCAAGACTTTCGCCAACAGCGTGGGCGTGGCGAATATCTCGCGCTTTGTGCCGCAACTCGCGCACCTGCCGCGTTACGTGACGCGCGGTGAGCGCGGCGCAGGGTTTACCGAGGTAGTCAAACTGTTGCTCACCCCTATCGGGACTCACTGCGTGTAGTCCCTTTTCCCCTTGCAGGGGACGGCGCCTGCGGCCGGGCAAAGCCCGATCCGCGGCCCCTGCTGGATTAACTGGCGGCCGACACACCTGTGCGGCGCACTGAGGACCAGCGCAGCCAGGCACCGAGAGCGGCCACGGCCAACACCAGTGCGGCATACCCTTCCGCCGTGGCCGGCAGGCCCAGCGGTGCGATCAGGCGCCCGGCCAGCATGGCCGGCACGCTGAAGGCCAGATAGCTGGTGGCATACAGCGCGGCGAACAGCTCGGCCCGCTGCTGGGGTTGCGCCAAGGGAGCCAGCGTCTGGACCTGGGCCGAGAAGGCCGAGCCGCCGCCGAAACCAGCCAGCGCCGTTCCGGCAAAAAACAGGGCCACGGAATGGGCTGCCAGCGACACCGCCACAAGCCCCGCGCCTACTGCGAGCAAGCTCATGCCGACGGCGCTCATGCGCACGGGCGACAGGCTTTTCAGCAGCGTCGGTGAAGCGGCGCCCAGGCCGAAAAAGATCGCAATCGCCAAGCCGTTGACGATGCCGTCATGGATGCCGAAGATCTGCTGCAGCATGGACGGCACCAGCGAAAGGTAGAGGCCGGCGAACGACCATACCGCCAGCATCGTCGGTACGCCGCGCACAAACTCGCCGCGGGCCTGCACCGGCACCGAAATGCGCGGTACCAGCGAAGCCAGCGCACCGGGGCGCGGCGTGACGCTTTCGGGCAGGAACAGCGTGGCGACCGCACCCGTGACGCAGATGGCAACCAGCACGCCAAACACCAGCGGCACCGGGTGCAATGCGAATTTGACGGCAATACCGGTAAGCAGCGCGCCCACGGCCAGGCCGGCCAGCGGCGAGACGCTGCCGATCATGGCGCCCAGGCGTTTCTGCGCGGCCGGCGCGGCCTCGACCACGGCGGCAGTCAGCGCACCGCTGACCATGCCGGTGGCGATGCCCTGAACGATGCGCGCGGCGATGATGCCGTTGATGCCCTCGGCCAGCAGAAAGGTCAGCATCGCGCCAGCCTGTAGCAGCAAGGCGGTAAAGACCACCGGGCGGCGGCCGATGTGGTCAGACAGCGAGCCCGCAATCAGCAAAGAAGCCAGCAGCGCGATCGCGTAAATCGCAAACGCCACCGTCAACAGCGCCGGCGAAAAGCCCCATTGCTGCTGGAACACCACAAACAGCGGCGATGGCGCGCTGCCCGCCACAAAAAAGGCGAACAGCAGAATGGCCAGCAGGGGGAAAGCGGCCGAAGGCGGCAACTGCCAGCGGGACGCCGGGGTGGCAGAAGAGGAGTGCAAGGAGGGGGCGGCAGGTACGGTCATGGGGGCGCTCAACTTTCTTAAAGCAAATTTATTTGCGTTTACGAATTCTACGCCGACTTTTAAATTAACGCAAACATCGTTGCTTTAAGCTAAAATCGGCTCATGAATACATCCCTCCCCAGTCAGGCCAAACGCCCCGGGGGCCGCAGCGCCCAAGTGCAGGCCGTGGTGCGCAAAGCGCTTGAAGAGCTGATCGCCCAGGAAGGCCGCGACAAGGTCACCGTGCCGGCCGTGGCCGAGCGCGCCGGCGTCAGCGCCTCCAGCATTTACCGGCGCTGGGGCGACGTGAACGGCCTGTTGGGCGAAACCGCAACTCAGCGGCTGGATCCGAACCGGCCCCTGCCCGAGACCGGCGATTTGAAAGCCGAACTCACGGCCTGGGCCAAAGAGCTGATCCTTCACCTCAACAAGCCCGGTAATGCCTCCATGTTGAAGGCGGCGGCCGCACTGGCCGGATCGGAAGAAACCAACTGCCTCAAAAACCGCCGCAACGAAGCCACCGTGCTGGTCAAGCGCGCCCAGGCGCGCGGTGAGGCGACACCCACGGTGCAGCAGGTGCTGGACCACATGATGGCCCCCATCATTTACCGCCTGATTTTTGGCTCCGGCGTCGAACCGGCCCTGGCAGCGCAGCTTGCCGATGAGGTGTTCTTGCTGGCGGCCCAGGCGCGCCCCATCGGCCAATAAGGCTGAAACATCTATCCCGTTCGTCCTGAGCCTGTCGAAGGACATGTCCCATGCCCGCATGGCTTCGACAAGCTCAGCCCGAACGGCGATAGCCAAAGGGGTACTAAAAGGGCCCGCTACCAGCGGGGGCCGCGGAACCGGCTTCGCCGGGCCGCAGGCGCCGCCCCCTGCAAGGGGGGAGGAGGCTACACGAAGTGAGCCTCAACGGGGGTGTGCTATTTATTCAAGCCCAGCTTCTCAATCAAGACCTTCTCACGCCCAACCGTATCCTGCGCAAACTTCGTGTAGTCCGCCGAACTCAGGTAATTGGGCAGCATGTCGTAGCGGCCCAGCGCGGCCACGTAGCTGGGCTCTTCCATCGCTTTCTTGAAGGCATCGTGCAGGCGCTTGACCACCTCGGGCGGCGTGCCCTTGGGCGCGCCTATGCCGAAGGGCGAGTTCTGCACGATGTCGTAGCCCAGCTCCTTGAGCGTGGGCGCGTTCGGGAATTTGTCGAGCCGCTTCTCGCCCCAGGTGTTGAGCACGCGCAGCTTGCCGGCCTCGACCTGCGGTGCAAAGCCCGTGCTGTCGGCGCCCGCCATTAGCTGGCCGCTGACCAAGGCCAGCATCAAATCCGCGCTGCCTTTGTAGGGCACATGCTGGAGCTGGATGCCGGCCTTCTGCGCGATGAGTTCGGTCGTCAGGTGCGGGCTGGTCAGCGTGCCGGTGGAACCGTAGGTCAGCTTGCCGGGGTTGGCCTTGGCATAGGCCACAAAGTCGGCCCAGGTCTTGAACGGGCTGTCGGCCGGCACCACGATGCCGAAGGCATAGCCGGTCACATTGATCACATAGCTGATGTCCTTGATCGGGTCCCAGTTGATCTTGGTGGTGTAGCCCAGCCGGAACACGCCCAGCGGAATCTGCGCCAGCGTGTAGCCGTCGGCCGCCGCGCTTTGCAACTGCTGCGCCGGCAGGGTGCCGCCCGCACCGGGCTTGTTCTCGATGATCACCGGCTGGCCCAGGATTTTCGACGCGTTGTCCGCGAGCGAGCGCATGGTGATGTCGGTCGGCCCACCGGCGGGGAACGCGATCACGAGCTTGATTGGCTTGACGGGAAATGCCGCTGGCGCCGTCTGTGCCAGCACGGCGGTGCCGATCAAAGGCAGGGCCAACGCGGCGGCGGTTTGTAGCAGGTGGCGGCGGTGCATGGGATGTCTCCGTGTTTTTTCAAAACGGCCATCATGCCCGGCGCTTGGCTTGGGCGCATCAGGGCAACACCCGAATGGCGCCGAAGACCACACCGCCGCCTCCAACCTGGCATGTCCCTGTCTATGCCCGCGCGATCGCGTAACAAACGGTGTGCCGCCGCACGAAGCCCGTCGTCAATCGGAGATCTGTCGGTGGTTGCCGACGAAACAGAGCGTTGAATTTATTGGGCATTTTGACTGCTCTGAAGATGCCGTCGGTCTATCCAGACACCCGCCCTCCACTGCCAATTTAAAAGATATTGATTTGATTGAAGTTTTTTCCTGGCACGAATTGTGGACAGTAAATGCGGCTTGCGCGAAAGCTCGCTGAACCCTTCAGGGATTCATCGCGACTCACGTGCGCAACAGCGCAAAGCTCAAAGCGCATCGATCGCATCATTCATTAACACTCATTTTTTAGGATCCCCATGAAACTCAAACATCTCGCCATCCTGGCCGCATTGATGGTGGCCGGCCAATCCTGGGCCCTGACCGCCTATGAAAAACAACACGGCTGCAATAACGAAGCCGGCGACTGTGCCGGCGGTGGCGGCGCTGGGCAGGGCGGCGGTGGCGGCTACGAACCGTCTTCCTACACAGGGGCCTGGATATATGAAGGCAGCCTTTGGGAGAGCTTTGAAGACAGCCAGGGCGGCTTTGACATCGAGACCAACATGAGCACGGGTAAAAAGACCGTTCACATGGGCAATGCCGGCGCCTTCCTTATCAAGCCACCGCCGGCCAACTCCAACATGAAGCGCTCTGCTCTGGCTTATGGCGCCATGGCGCCGGCACAAACTCTGGCCCAAGCCAAGAAGAAGGCAGAAGAAGAAAAAGCCAAGAAAGCGTTGGCTGAAGCCGCCGCCAAGAAGGCCGCCGAAGACAAAGCGGTTGCGGAAGCTATCCAGAAAGCGGGTGGCGCCGGCGCCTATTCCGCAGGTCTGGGCGGCCCCCTTTCGGCCAAGCCAGCCGGTGGCGGTGCCGTTGCCGGCGTCCAGACCGTCGGTATGCAGCCTGCTGCCGGCCTGTCGACCGGCCCCATCACCGCGCGCAAAAAACCGTAAGGTAAACGTTTCGGCGCAGCGCGCATTTTTGACGTAACCGCGACGCCTCTCTTTGATGCAATCAGAGAGAGGCCGCCGCTTTCTCATTCAAGCGCCCCATCACCCGGCTGCCCTACAGCTCCACCAGCAGGGGCCGCGGAACTGGCTTTGCCAGGCCGCAGGCGCCGCCCCCTTGAGGAGGGAACAGGCTACACGCAGTGAGCCTGGACGGGGGTGTTCAAAGTGTCCTTTCGAGCACACCCTTCAAAGCCTTGCCCGTGTGCGTTCCCAGCTTGACCACCGCCTCCGGAGGAGCCGAGGCCACCACCCGCCCACCGGCGTTGCCGCCGTCCGGCCCCAGGTCAATCACCCAGTCCGCTTCGGCGATCACGTCCAGGTCGTGCTCGATCACCACCACGCTGTGGCCGCCGTTGACCAAGCGGTGCAGCACATGAATCAGCTTCTCCACATCCGCCATGTGCAGGCCCACCGTGGGCTCGTCCAGCACATAGAGTGTGTGCGGCGCCTTCTGGCCGCGGCGCGTGATGTCGTCGCGCACCTTGCTGAGCTCGGTCACCAGCTTGATGCGCTGCGCCTCGCCGCCCGACAGCGTCGGCGAGGGTTGCCCCAGCGTGAGGTAGCCCAGGCCCACATCCTTGAGCAGCTGCAGCGGGTGGCTGATGTTGGGCATGGACGAGAAGAAGTCCACCGCCTCGTCCACTTCCATCTTGAGCACGTCGCCGATGTTCTTGCCGCGCCAGGTCACGGCCTGGGTCTCGGGGTTGAAGCGCGCGCCGTGGCAGGTTTCGCACAGCACCTTCACGTCGGGCAGAAAGCTCATGCCTATGGTGCGCACGCCCGCGCCTTCGCAGGTGGGGCAGCGGCCTTCGCCGGTATTGAAGGAGAAACGCCCGGCGCCATAGCCGCGCGCACGCGCCTCCAGCGTGTCGGCAAACAGCTTGCGTATGGTGTCCCAGAAGCCGATGTAGGTGGCTGGGCAAGAGCGCGGTGTCTTGCCGATGGGCGTCTGGTCGACTTCGAGCACGCGGTCCACCGCCGCATAGCCCTCGATGCGCTCGCAGCCTGTCCAGTCGGGCGTCTTGCCCCTGTCATCGGCATCGCGGCCGGACTTGGTCGAGCGCTGCATGACGCCCGCATGCACATTGGTCAGCAGCACGTCGCGCGCAAGCGTCGACTTCCCCGAGCCGGACACGCCGGTCACCGCCACCAGGCGGTACAGCGGCACGGTGACCGACACGTCCTTCAAGTTGTGCAGGTCGGCATTGACCACCGTGAGCCAGGAGGTGAATTTACTGGCCGCCGCCGGCGCCGCGTTGTGCAGTGCGCTGGCACTGGCCGCCGCGGCTTTGAGCGCTGCGGCTTTGAGAACCGCCGCCTTCTGTTTGCTCACCGGTTTGGCATCCTCGGCCACCGGCAGTTCTGCCGCCACGGTTACCGGCGCCTCGCCCTTGCGCGTCTCGCGGCGTGCATGCAGCGGGTGGATCAGCGGGTTCGCCAGGTAGCGGCCCGTCAACGATTCGGGCACGGCTGAGAGCTGCGCCGCCGTGCCTTGCGCGACCAGCGTGCCGCCGCGCTTGCCCGCACCTGGGCCTATGTCGATGATGTTGTCGGCGCGGCGTATCGTGTCCTCGTCATGCTCGACCACCACCAGGGTGTTGCCGCGGTCGCTGAGCTTGCCCAAAGCGCCCAGCAAGATCTGGTTGTCGCGCGGATGCAGGCCGATGGTCGGCTCGTCCAGCACATAACAGACGCCCTGCAGGTTGGAGCCCAGCTGCGCGGCCAGGCGTATGCGCTGCGCCTCGCCGCCCGAGAGCGTGGGCGCGCCGCGGTCCAGCGTGAGGTAGCCCAGGCCCACGTCCTCGAGGAACTCCAGCCGGCTCTTGATCTCGGGAATCAGGTCGCGCGCGATGCCGGCCTCGCGGCCCAGCAATGCGAGTTTCTCGACCCAGCGTCGCACGTCGGTCACCGACAGCGCCGCGATGTCGGCAATGCCGACGCCGGCGAAGGTCACCGCGCGAGCCGTCGCGTTCAGGCGCGTACCCTGGCAGCCGGGGCAGGCGGTGCCGGCCACGTCTTCCATCTCGGGCTCCGCAAAACTTTGCTCGCGACCCTTGTTGTCGTCGTCCATGACCGAGTCGTCAAATACCTTGCGCTGCTCTTTGGTGAGCTTGACCCCCGTGCCCACGCAGTCGGGGCACCAGCCGTGCTTGCTGTTGTAGCTGAAGAGGCGCGGATCGAGTTCGGCATACGAGGTCGCGCAGACCGGGCAGGCGCGCTTGGTGGAAAACGCGATCAGCTTGCCGATGTTTTTGGCGCTGGCGCCGGCCATCATCGCGCCGCGCAGGCCGTCCAGCGGCGCCAGCACATGGACCACGCCCTTGCCGTGCTCCAGCGCGGTCGCCAGCGCGGCACGCAGCGCGGCTTCATTCTCGGGCGACACATGGATGTCCGCGATCGGCAGCTCCACCGTGTGTTCCTTGAAGCGGTCAATACGCGGAAAGCCCGTCGTCGGCAAAAACTCGCCGTCTATGCGCAAGTGTGTGTAGCCGCGTGGCCGCGCCCAGTCGGCCAGCTCGGTGTAAACGCCTTTGCGGGCAATCACCAAAGGCGCCAGCAGGCCGATGTGCTGGCCCCGGTAGGTCTTGAGCAATTGCGCCGCGATGCTTTCGGGGCTTTGCGGCATCACGGCCGCGCCCTCGCGTATGCAGTGCTGCACGCCCAGCTTCACATACAAAAGGCGCAGAAAATGCCAGACCTCGGTGGTCGTGCCCACAGTGGACTTGCGCCCGCCGCGCGACAAGCGCTGCTCGATCGCCACCGTGGGCGGTATGCCATAGACCGCGTCCACTTCGGGCCGGCCCGCCGGCTGCACGATGCTGCGCGCGTAGGCGTTCAGCGATTCCAGGTAACGCCGTTGCCCTTCGTTGAACAAGATATCAAAGGCCAGCGTGGACTTGCCCGAGCCCGACACGCCCGTCACCACATTGAACTTGCCGCGCGGAATGTCGACCGACAAACTCTTGAGGTTGTTCTCCTTGGCATTGACGATCTGGATCAGGTTCGAGAACGCCGGCCGCGTGGTCCAGGCCTTGGGCCGCGACTCTTCCACGCCGTACACCTTGCCCATGGCCTGCTCGTACTCGCGCAGCGCCTGCGCGGTATGCGAGGTCGGGTGCTGGCGCACCTCTTCGGGCGTGCCTTGCGCCACCAGCAGGCCGCCGCCTTCGCCGCCTTCGGGCCCAAGGTCGATCAGCCAGTCGGCCGAGCGGATCACGTCGAGGTTGTGTTCAATCACGATCAGCGAATGGCCGGCTTCCAGCAGCTTGCGCAGCGCGCGCATCAGCTTGGCGATGTCGTCAAAGTGCAGGCCGGTGGTCGGCTCATCAAACAAGAACAGCGTGCCGCGGCCGGGCTGCCTGAGGGCCAGCGCCTGTTTGCTGGCGCTGGTGGTCTTGCTGGCATTGGCCAGAAAGCCGGCGAGCTTCAGCCGCTGCGCTTCACCGCCCGAGAGCGTGGGAACGGGCTGGCCCAGCTTCACGTATTCCAGGCCCACGTCCACGATAGGTTGCAGGGAGCGAATCACCTCGCGGTCCTGCGCGAACAATGCGACCGCCTCGCTCACCGTGAGGTCCAGCACGTCGGACACATTGAGCAGCCGGGGTTTCAGGTCGCCCACGGCCTTGCGTTCAATCGTCACCTCAAGGATCTCGGCGCGGTAGCGCTTGCCGTCGCAGTCGGGGCACCGCAGGTAGACGTCGGAGAGGAACTGCATCTCGACATGCTCGAAGCCCGAGCCGCCGCAGGTCGGGCAGCGCCCGTCGCCGTTGTTGAAACTGAATTTGGTGGCGGTGTAGCTGCGCTGCTTTGCCAAAGGCGACAGCGCAAACAGGTCGCGCACCGCGTCCCAGGCGCCCACGTAGCTGGCCGGGTTGGAGCGGGCCGTCTTGCCGATGGGCGACTGGTCGACAAACACCACGTCGGTCAGGTGGTCGGCGCCCATCAGGCGGTCGTGCAGGCCCGGTGTTTCGGTCGCCTTGCCGAACTGGCGCAGCAGCGCGGGCGCCAGGATGTCCTGCATCAGCGTGGACTTGCCGGAGCCGCTGACGCCTGTCACCACCACCAGCCGCTGCAGCGGGAAGTCGACAGTGAGGTTCTTCAGGTTGTGGTCACGCGCACCTTCAAGGATGAGGCGCGGTGTGCTGTCGGTGACTGCGCGCTTGATGCCCATGCCCACCTGCTTGCGCGAGCCCAGGTAGGCGCCGGTCAGCGTGTCGGCATGCTTCATGTCTTCGGGCGTGCCGTCGAACACGATCTGCCCGCCCTTCTCGCCCGGGCCCGGCCCCATGTCTATCATGCGGTCGGCCGCCAGCATCACGGCCGGGTCGTGCTCGACCACCACCAGCGTGTTGCCGGCGTCGCGCAGGCGATGCATGGCCTGGGTGATGCGATTCATGTCGCGCGGGTGCAAGCCTATGGACGGCTCATCCAGAACGAACAGCGTGTTGACCAGCGAGGTGCCCAGCGCCGTCGTGAGGTTGATGCGCTGCACCTCACCGCCCGAGAGCGTGCGGCTTTGCCGGTCCAGCGTGAGGTAGCCGATGCCGACGTCGCACAGGTATTTGACGCGCGTCTGGATTTCCTCGAACAGCGATTTCAGCGCCTGGATCTCGGCGTCGTCGCCCATTACGTTGAGCGAGAGTCCGCTGAAGAAATCGCGCAGGCGGTCTATCGGCAGGCGCATCAGGTCGTGCAGCGCCAGGCCCGGCAGGGCCTCAAGCTGTTCGCGGCTCCACTGCACACCCACAGGCATGAAGCGCTGGCTGGGTGGCAACACCGCGTCGGCTGCTTCCTTGCTGCCCAGGCGCCAGAGCAGCGACTCGAGCTTGAGGCGCGCGCCGCCGCAGGTTTCGCAAGGCGTGTAGCTGCGGTACTTGGACAGCAACACACGGATGTGCATTTTGTAGGCCTTGCTTTCGAGGTACTCGAAGAAGCGCTTGATGCCGTACCACTGCTTCTTCCAGCTGCCTTCCTTGTAGCCCGGCATGCCGTTGATGACCCAGCCCTGTTGCTGGGCCGTGAGCTTGTACCAGGGCGTGTCGCGCGGGATGCCGGCCGCTTCCGCGTGCCGCATCAGGTCGTCTTGCGCTTCCTTCCAGGCCGGGGTCTGTATGGTCTTGATCGCACCAGCGCGCAGGGTCAGCTTGTCGTTGGGAATCACCAGGCCGTAGTCAACACCGATCACGCGGCCGAAACCGCGGCAGGTTTCGCAGGCGCCCATGGCCGAGTTGAAGGAGAACAGCGAAGGGGTAGGGTTGGTGTAGCGCAGGTCGCTGTCCGGACAATGCAGCCCTGTCGAGAAACGCCACATCACATCCGGCTGCCCATCCTCAGCGTGCTGCACATACACATTAAGCCGCCCACCACGCTTGAGCGCCGTTTCAATCGCTTCGACCACGCGGGCTTTTTCCACCGCATGGGTGCGAAAGCGGTCAGCCACCACGTCGAGCAGCTTGTGCGGGCCCGCCGGCGTGGCCACGTCACGCTGTGCGTGCACGCGCGTGAAGCCGCTCACCGACAGCCATTGCTCGACCTGCTCGGCCGTGGTGTTGCCCGGCAGTTCGACCGGGAAGGTCAACACCACGCGCGGGTCGCCCTCTTTCGTGCGCGCCATCAGCTCGGCGTAGATCGATTCCGGCGTGTCATGCCGCACGTTCTGCGCGGTCTGTTTGTCAAAGAGCTGCGCGGCGCGCGCGTAGAGCAGCTTCAGGTGGTCGTTGAGCTCCGTCATGGTGCCCACGGTGGAGCGCGAACTGCGCACCGGGTTGGTCTGGTCGATGGCGATGGCCGGCGGCACACCCTCGACCTTGTCGACGGCCGGCTTGTCCATGCGGTCCAGGAACTGGCGCGCATAGGCCGAGAAGGTTTCCACGTAGCGGCGCTGGCCTTCGGCGAACAGCGTGTCGAACACCAGCGAGGATTTTCCCGAGCCGCTGGGCCCGGTGACCACCGTCATTTCACCGGTGCGGATGTCAAGGTCGAGGTTTTTGAGGTTGTGCTGGCGCGCGCCGCGAATGCGGATGGTTCCCTGGGACATGAGTGCGGTCTTTCCTGAAGAGGTCAAACATTCTAGGCAAAGCATCCGACTGTGCGCGGTGTGGGGATTAAGGGCCCTTTCCGTTCTTTTTTCTCGCTTTTTGCCGAGCCAATTAGGGCGCATTCTGGTTTCCCTGCTCCACGTTTTCGCGCTTTCGTGTTTAACTTTCACGACCAGGGATTGATTCATCAAGGAGACACAACATGTCAACCATAAAAAACTGGTGCGCGGCCATCGGAATAGCCGCCATGACCCAGTTGGGCCAGGCACAGATCCTGGTCGGGCAGACCGCCGGCTTCAGCGGCCCGGTGGGCGCCGGCGTCAAGGAAACCACCGACGGTGCCAAGCTCTACATCGATGCCGTCAATGCCAAGGGCGGCGTGAACGGGCAGAAGATTGAACTGGTCTCGCTCGACGACAAGTTCGAACCCAAGCTCACCGCGGAAAACGCCCGCAAGCTGGTGGAAGAGCAGAACGTGGTGGCCCTGTTCCTCACGCGAGGCACGCCGCACACTGAAAGCATCATCCCCCTGCTCGACAAATACGGTGTGCCGCTGGTGGGCCCGTCCACCGGCGCCATGGTGCTGCACCAGCCCGTGCGCAAGCATGTGTTCAATGTGCGCGCCACCTACCAGCGCGAAGCCGAAAAGGCGGTCACCCACCTCGCCTCCATGGGCATCACCCGGGTCGGCATCGTCTATGCCGACGACAGCTTCGGCGCCGATGGCGTCATGGGCGCGCAAAAAGGGTTGACCACCGCAAAACTGCAACCGGCCGTGCTCGAAAAATTCGACCGCAGCAAGCCCGACTTCGGGCCCATCGCGCCCAAGGTCTACCAATCGAATGCGCAGGCCGTCATCATGGTCGCCTCGGGCCAGGCCGTGGTCGACGGCGTCAAGGCTTTCCGCGCGGCCGGCTCCACGGCGCAGATCGTCACGCTGTCGAACAATGCCTCGGGCGGTTTTGTGAAGAGCCTTGGCGACAACGCCCGCGGCGTGATCGTGACCCAGGTCTTTCCGTATGAGCGCTCCATCGCTTTTCCCATGGTCAAGGAAGCCCAGGAGCTGGCCAAGGCCAAGGGACAGAACGACGTGAGCCCCGCAATGCTGGAAGGCTTTGCGGCGGCGAAGGTGCTGGTCGAGGGCCTGCGCCGCGCCGGCGTCAAACCCACGCGCGAAAAGCTGCAGGCCGCGCTCGAAGCTCTGCGCAAGTACGACTTGGGTGGGCTGGAAGTGAGTTACAGCCCCGAAGACCATACCGGCCTGGACTTCGCCGACTTGTCCATCATCGGCACTGACGGGAAATTCAAGAGGTAGAGATTCCCCCCTGCTGACGCTCACTTCGTGTAGCGTCCCCTCCCCCCTGGGGGACAGGCGCCTTGCGCCCGGCAGAGCCGGATCGCGGCCCCCGCTTGGTGAGAGATTCCCCCCGGTTGACACTCACTTCGTGTAGCGTCCCCTCCCCCCCTGGGGGACAGGCGCCTTGCGACCGGCAAAGCCGGATCGCGGCCCCTGCTTGAGGAGATGGTTCCCCCCTGGTTGCGGATTGGCATACGCGTGGCGCGAGGCCGTACGGGTTTGCTCAGCCGTAAAGCGCGGCTTCCAGTTCCTTGAACTTCTCGGGACCCACGGCTTCCTTGATCTTGGGTGCGAGCTCCTTGAGCTTGTCGATGTCGCCTGCGGCTTCCACCGCGAGGTTGAGCCGGAAGCCCCGTAATCCCAGGCCGGCGGTGAGCCGCGTGGCGATTGGGTAAGCCCTTGAATAATGTTCCTGCGCACTCAGCGTGGGTGTGCCGTCGGCGTTTTGCGCGGACACGGGTACGGGGGCAGCGGCAGCGGGCGGCATCTGCCCCGGAATCGGCGCCACCAGGCCTTGGATGAGCAAGTAGCCGATATCCTCCGCGGTGACGCCAAGACCGGCGGTGGCGTTGACGACTTCTTCCATCGTGCGTTTGCCGTCAAACATGATGAACGCGGAGCGTTGCTTCGGCGTCATCGGGATGGAACGGTCCTGAAATGCGGATTGCCCTAATTCCGTCTTGGTGTAGATCATCGGCGGGTCTCCAGTAAATACGCCAGGGGGACAGCAGGCTGCTGTGCGTAGTAAAGAGACATTTCTGAATGCTTTTTTGTTGCCCCTGATTCAATTTACCCGATTTTTAGCGCCAATGCACCTTTTTGGACAAGGTTGCGGGAATGTCCTGCATGGGAAAACCCCTTGATCCGACACTAGCTCACAGACCTCACGCCAGGCCGCGAGCCTCAGCGACAGGCGAAGCGTCCAAGCCGCCATGCTTCTCACCGCCCATGTCTATGTCGCCGCCCTTGTTCAACAGGAACAGGGCCAGGCCCGCGATCACGATAAATCCAAGCACGATCTTCCACATCTTCTCTTCTCCAAAAAAGCCAAAAAAAAGCCCCCGGCACATGATGACGAGGGCCCACAAATTTCTCAAATATCACGATCAAATCCCAGGGCTTTTCAGCCTGGGGAAGCCGGCGCGGCCAACGGCCGCACCGGCGATAAGCGCCATCAGTCGTTGGCGTAAATATCCACGTCCTTGGTTTCGCGGATGAACAGCGTGCCCACCACCACCGTGACGCCGGCGATGATGATCGGGTACCAGAGGCCGTTGTACATATTGCCGGTCTGCGCCACGATGGCGAAGGCGGTGGTAGGCAGCAGGCCGCCGAACCAGCCGTTGCCGATGTGGTACGGCAGGCTCATCGAGGTATAGCGGATACGGGTCGGGAACAGCTCCACCAGCATGGCGGCGATCGGGCCGTAGACCATGGTCACCAGCAGCACCAGGTAGAACAGGATGGCCGTGACCATGACCTTGTCCATCTTGGCCGGGTCGGCCTTGCTCGGGTAGCCGGCGGCCTTCAGGTCGTCCGCCACGAGTTTCTTGAACTCGGCGTCTTTCTTCTTCGCGTCATCGGCGCTCAGGCCCTTGGCGGTGTAGCTGGGGATGGCGGTTTCGCCGATCTTGATGGTGGCCACCGTGCCGGCGGGTGCGGCGGCGTTTTCATAGCTCACAGAAGCACCGGCCAGCACCTGCTTGGCGATGTCGCAGGAGCTGGTGAACTTGGACGTGCCGGTCGGGTTGAACTGGAACGAGCACTCTTTCGGATCGGCGGTCACGACCACCTTGTTCTTGGCTTGAGCGGCGGCGAGGTCGGGGTTGGCGGCCTTGGTCAGCGCGGTGAACACAGGGAAGTAGGTGACCACGGCCAGCAGGCAGCCGGCCATGATGATGGGCTTGCGGCCGATCTTGTCGGACAGCGTGCCGAAGATGACGAAGAAAGGCGTGCCCAGGATCAGCGAGTAGGCCACCAGGATGTTGGCAGTGGGTCCGTCCACCTTCAGCGCCTGCGTCAGGAAGAACAGCGCGTAGAACTGGCCCGAATACCAGACCACGGCCTGGCCGGCGGTCAGGCCGATCAGCGCCAGGATCACGATCTTCAGGTTGCGCCACTGGCCGAAGGACTCGGACAGCGGGGCCTTGGAGGTCTTGCCCTCGGCCTTCATCTTCTGGAAGGCGGGGGATTCGTTCATCGACAAACGGATGTAGACCGACACGGCCAGCAGCAGGATGGAAACGATGAACGGAACGCGCCAGCCCCAGTCGGCGAAAGCGGCTTCGCCCATGGCGGTGCGCACGCCCAGGATCACCAGCAGGCTCAGGAACAGGCCCAGCGTGGCCGTGGTCTGGATCCAGGAGGTGTAGGCGCCGCGCTTGCCTTGAGGCGCGTGCTCGGCCACATAGACGGCCGCGCCGCCGTACTCACCACCAAGTGCCAGGCCTTGCAGCATGCGCAACGCGATCAGGATCACCGGTGCGGCGACGCCGATGGACGCATAGTTGGGCAGCAGGCCCACGATGAAGGTCGACAAGCCCATGATCACGATGGTGACCAGGAAGGTGTACTTGCGGCCGATCATGTCGCCCAGGCGGCCGAACACCAGCGCGCCGAAGGGGCGCACGATGAAGCCGGCGGCAAACGCGAGCAGCGCAAAGATGAAAGCCGAGCCCGCATCCAGTCCGCTGAAGAACTGCTTGGCGATGATGGCGGCCAATGAACCGTAGAGGTAGAAGTCGTACCACTCGAATACCGTGCCGAGCGAAGAGGCGAAGATCACCTTCTTCTGCTCGGCGGTCATGGGTCTGTTGTCGACGGCTGTTGCCATGATTTGTGTCTCCAGATAGTGAAGGCCTCCGGTATGGAAGCTACCCTCATTATTTTTGGAGTCCCTGACCTAGCTCTGACGTGAAAATAACAGGAGCTTGCGTGAAACTTATGCGTGGCTGACAACTCAAGGGGAAACCCTTGAGAAACTTTTCAGCATACGAATCTCACTCGGGAAAACGCGTAGAACCTTTTTACGCCACGCCTCAAACTCGCTTACACGGCCATACGCGTGCTTACGCCGCGCAAGGGGTGCGCTCAGGGCGTCCTCAGCAGGTCAAGCCTTGCGCGAAATACCGACGGCAATACGGCTCACGCCATTCCACCCATCGCCCTCAAACCAGGCGTTGCCCGCGAGGTATTCGCGCAGCATGGGCAGCGCGTCGAAGCCCCAGAAAATTTTCCCGTCAACTTCCATCGCGGGTACGCCGAACACATTCAGCGCAATCGCTTCGTCGGTATTTTTTTTCAGCTGCGCTTTTGCTTCGTCGTCATCCAGCCTGCGCTGCGGTGCAAGCTGCGCCGCAAGCGCGGCAAGCCGCTGCGGGTCCGCCGCGTCAGCGCCGCCCTGCCAGACGTGGCGAAACATGGTTTCGCAAACATAGCGGTTGGTGCTGGCCGGATCCTCGGGTGTGCCGCAGGCGCTGGCCAGCCGCAACAAGGGCAAGGGATTGAAAGGGTGGCTTGCCGGCATCTGCAGGGCGATGCCCTTGCTGTGCGCGTGCCACAGCACTTGCCGGTAGGTCCAGTTGCGCTTGGGCGCGATCTCAGCCGGGCCGAGCTGGCCGTGGTGCTTGAGCATGGCCGCAAACAGCACCGGCCGGTAGCTGACGCTGTAGCTCAAGCCCTTGAGCGCTTCGGGCAAATGCTCGAACGCGAGGTAGGCATAGGGAGAGATGAAGTCGAAATAAAAGGTGATGTGCTTCATGGGGCTCTCGCTATTCAATAAAAACTTCAGGCTCGCACGGCCGCCATGCGCTGCCCTATGGTGCGCCAGACTTCACGCTGCGCCTCGGGGCCCGAGCGCGCCCAGGCCGAGATTTCTTCCAGGGTTCGGAAGCAGCCCTGGCACAACCCGGTGTCGGCGCTGATGCGGCACACCGAGATGCAGGGCGATGGCACCATGTCGCCCGCAGCCTCCACCGTGCGCCCGCGCTCCGTCACCTGGGCAATGGCCTGCTCGCGCGCGATGCTTTCCTCGTCAAGATCAACGGCCACGTCGACCACGGGCGCGCCCGTCAGCAGCTCCAGCTCCTGCGGCATCAGCTTGAACACCGCATGCGGATGGCCGGCTGCGGCCCACACCTCTTCAAAGCGCATCAGGCTCAGGTCCACCAGCACAACCGCTTCAGTGATATGCCCCACGGGAGACACACCGCCGATAGAGAAGCCGGTTTTAGCCTTCACGAAATCCGCATCAGCCCGGCCCACGCGCTTGCCGTCAGTGCAGACCAATGCCTCGACCTTGCGCTCATCGACCCGCCTGTCGCCCGAGGTCACCACCAGCACGGCGGCATCGTCCGACTTGCGGCGAAAGATGATGCTCTTGGCGATCTGCCCCAGGCGCACGCCCAGCGCGTCGGCCGCCTGCTGCGCGGTGCGGGCCGCGTCGTCGAGCATGACGGGCATGTGCGGATGGCCGCTTTGCTGCAGCACGGCCGCCACTCGTTGAACACCCTCAGGCAGCGTTTTCAATTCAGCACCACACATGTCAATTCGCTCGTTTATTCAGAAGCGCCGTCGCGGCGCGGGAATTGGGCTTGCGGCCCAGGAAGTCGCTGATGAATTTTCCGGCATCGATGAGCTTGTCGAGGTCAATGCCGGTTTTAATACCCATGCCGTGCAGCATGTAGACCACGTCTTCGGTCGCGACATTGCCGGTGGCGCCCTTGGCAAAGGGGCAGCCGCCCAGCCCGGCCGACGAGGTGTCGTATTGCCAGACCCCCATCTGCAGCGCAGCCAGGGTGTTGCCCAGTGCTTGGCCGTAGGTGTCGTGGAAATGGCCCGAGACATCGTTGATGTCGAAATGCTGGAGCGTCGCATCGAGCGCGCGCTGCACCTTGAGCGGCGTACCCACCCCAATCGTGTCGGCCACACCCACATGCTGCACGCCTATGCCCTTCATGAGGCCGGCCAGCATGCCGACGCGCTCAGGCGCGATCTCGCCTTCATAGGGGCAACCGACCGTGCACGACATCGCACCGCGCACATAAATGCCCTTCTCGCGCGCCGCAGCCACCACCGGCGCAAAACGCTCGATGCTTTCGGCAATCGAGCAGTTGATGTTTTTCTGGCTGAAGGCCTCGCTGGCGGCCCCGAAGACGACGATCTCGTCAGGCCACTCATTCTTAGGCGCGGCGATGGCCGCTTCAAAACCCTTCATGTTCGGCGTCAGCACCGAATAACGCACCCCGGCCTTGCGTTTGATCCCGGCCATCACCTCGGCGTTGTCGGCCATCTGCGGCACCCATTTGGGCGACACAAAACTCGTGACCTCGATCTCGGTCAGGCCCGCATCCTGCAGCCGGTGCACCAGCTCGATCTTCACCGCGGCCGGCACCTGGGCTTTTTCATTCTGCAACCCGTCGCGCGGGCCGACATCGACGATCTTGACTTTGGAAGGTAGTTTCATGGCCTCCTCCTTGGGGAGATGTAGTGTGAGTGGCGCGCTTAGGGGTTAATGCAAGCAGGGGCCGCGGGACTGGCTTTGCCAGGCCGCAGGCGCAGCGGCCCCCTCGGGGGGCAGGGAGCTACACGCAGTGAGCGACCGTGGGGGCACTAGTATCCTTTTTTCGGGTCAACCACGCCGGCAAGGGTGCTTATAGGCGCGCCAGCCGCCAGGCTGCGTATCTTTCCCGCAATCTGGGCAATGCTCTCTTCCCGCAGTGTGCGTGCCGAGGTGTGTGGCGTGATGGTGATTTTGGGATGCTTCCAGAACGGATGCTCCGCCGGCAACGGCTCCGTGCGAAACACGTCCAGCGTCGCGCCCGCCAGGTGGCCGTTGTCAATCAACGTGATCAGGTCGCCGTCAACCAGATGGCTGCCGCGTGCCACATTGATGACGTAGCCGCCGGGCCGCAGGCGTGACAAGGTATCGAAATTCATGATGCCCATGGTGTCCGGCGTCAGCGGCAGCAGGCACACCAGAATGCGACTCGCCGCCAGGAAATCCTGGAAGCCCTGCCCACCTGCTTCGCCCGAAAAGCCCTTTACGCCTTCAATCGTTTTGGGCGAGCGGCTCCAGCCATTGACCGGAAAATCAAACTGCGCGAGCGCACGGCTCACGCGCTCACCCAGCACGCCCAGGCCCATCACGCCAATCGGATAGTCGGTGCGCAAACGCGGCTTGCGGTACGACCACTTGCCCTGCGCAATATCGGCCTCGTAGCCATCAAGCTCGCGAAAGTGGCGGATCACCGCATGGCACACAAACTCGGCCATCTGGGCCGACATGCCGGCGTCGTCCAGCCGCACCACCGGCACGCCCGCCGGCAGCTTCAGCTTCATGAGCGCATCAACACCCGCGCCTATGTTGAAGATGCCTTTGAGCTGTGGCTGCTCGTCAAAAAATTGCTGGGGCGGCGCCCAGACCACCGCGTAATCGGCCGGCTCTGCGCCGGCGGACCACAGCGTCACATCGGCCTCGGGGAAGGCCGCCTTGAGGCCGTCAACCCAGGGCTGGGGTTTGGTGTCGGAACAGCAAAAACTGATGCGCATGAAAAATCCCGTCGAAGTATTGAAAACTCAAACGGCTATTTTCAACAATTCCGCCCCCTCGCTGACCTGGTCGCCCGGCGCGTAGAGCAATTCCTGCACCGTGCCGTCGGCCGGTGCGGCAATGGTGTGCTCCATCTTCATGGCTTCCATCACCGCCAGCGGCTGGCCTTTGCTGACCTTGTCGCCGGCCTTGACGGCGAACGACACCACCTTGCCCGGCATGGGCGCGGTCAGGCGGCCGCCTTCGGCCTGCGCTTCGCCCGCATGGGCCAGCAGGTCGATGGAAAGGATTTGCGTCGCGCCTTTGGCGGCAAACACGTGGTCCATCTCACCTTGCGCGTAGACGGCCGCCGTCATGCGCTGGCCGGCAAACTGCACGTCGATGCCCTGGGCGGTTTCCACAAACACCAGCGGCCCCGCCACCTTGACTTCCCCATCCACCAGCGCCAGTTGCAAGGCGCCGTCATGCCCGTAACTCAGGAGGGCCGTCGCCGGCGTGCCATGGAATTCAAACGCAAATTTCCGCTCCACCACGCCATGCGAACGCCAGCCGTCGCGGCGGCTGAAGGGATCGTTGCCCTGCAGGGCCCGCTCATCGAGCAACTGCTTCGCCACCGCCGCGGCGGCCGCCATGGGCAGGCCCACGGGCTCCTGCTTGAAGAGTACGGCTTCCTCGCGCTGTATCAGCGCGGTGTCGAGATTGGCCTTGGCAAACGATGGGCTGCGCACCACATACCGCAGGAACTGCACGTTGGTGCTCAGGCCCACGATGCGCGTCTGCGCCAGCGCATCGTCGAGCCGGGCCAGCGCCTCTTCGCGCGTGGCGCCGTGCACGATGAGCTTGGCCACCATGGAGTCGTAGTACGGCGAAATCGCATCGCCCTCACGCACGCCGTCGTCCACGCGAACCTGGCCGCGCTCGAAAGCCGTGTGCACCGGCTTCTTGTAGACATGCAGCGTGCCGGTGGCCGGCAGGAAGTTGTTGTCCGGCGTCTCGGCGCAGATGCGCGCCTCGATGGCATGGCCGGTGATGCGCAGTTGCTCCTGCGCCAGCGGCAGCTTTTCGCCCGAAGCCACACGCAGTTGCCACTCCACCAAATCCAGGCCGGTAATCGCTTCTGTCACCGGATGCTCGACCTGCAGCCGCGTGTTCATCTCCATAAAGAAGAAATTCATGCTGCCGTCGGCTCGCTGCTCGACGATGAACTCCACGGTGCCTGCGCCTACATAGTCGACGGCGCGCGCTGCAGCAACGGCCGCGTCGCCCATCTGCTTGCGCATGGCTTCGGTCATGCCGGGGGCCGGCGCTTCTTCCAGCACCTTCTGGTGGCGGCGCTGCACCGAGCAGTCGCGCTCGAACAGGTAGACGTAGTTGCCGTGCGTGTCGCCAAACACCTGGATCTCGATGTGACGTGGGCGCTGCGCATATTTTTCAACCAGCACCGCGTCGTCGCCAAAGCTGTTGATGGCCTCGCGTTTGCACGAAGCCAACGCGGCTTCGAAGTCTTCGCTTTTCTCGACCGCGCGCATGCCCTTGCCGCCGCCGCCCGCGCTGGCCTTGATCAGCACCGGGTAGCCAATGCGGTCGGCTTCGCGCTTGAGCAGCGCCGGGTCCTGGTCGCTGCCGTGGTAGCCCGGCACCAGCGGCACGCCGGCTTTTTCCATCAGCTGCTTGGACTCGGCCTTCAGCCCCATGGCCTTGATGGCCGAGGCCGGCGGGCCGATAAACACCAGGCCGGCGGCCGCGCAGGCCTGGGCGAATTCCTCGTTCTCGCTCAGGAAACCGTAGCCAGGGTGGATCGCCTCCGCGCCCGTGGCTTTGGCGGCTTCGATGATGCGTTCCCAGCGCAGATAGCTGTCCTTGGGCGCGCTGCCGCCGATGTGGATGGCCTCATCGCAAAAGCCCACATGCTTGGCGCCCGCGTCGGCATCGGAATAGACGGCGACGGACTGGATGGCCATGCGTCTGGCGGTCGCTGCCACACGGCAGGCGATCTCTCCACGATTGGCGATGAGTATTTTTTTAAACATGGTCGTTCTTCTTCGAAAAAGGGGACGTCAAGGTAAATGCGGCAGCGGTGCCCGGATCGGGCTTGCCGCTGAAAATACGGGCCACACGGATGAAGAGCTGGCGCAGGAACCGCCAGCACACACGTATCAGCCACACGCTGAGCGCCAGCACCACAGCCAGCAGCAGCACAAACACCAGCGGGTGCGCAATCGCCAGCCACAGGCCCAGCGGCACCAGGCCGTCTTCGAGCAGCGAGGCACCTATGTTGCTGAAAGGCTCGGGCGAGGTGTTGATGGCCGCGCGGCTCGTGGCTTTCGCGGCAAAGCTGGTGGCCGCCAGCGTGCCGCCCAGCAGGGCCGCGACCAGCGCACCCAGTCCGTTGTCGCCGCCAAACACCGCCGCCGCCAACGCGGCGCCGGCCGGGATGCGGATCACACCATGCACCACGTCCCACAGCGAATCCAGGCCCGGTATCTTGTCGGCAAAAAACTCCACAAACACCATAAAGCCACTGATGCCCAGCACCACCGGGTGCGCCAGCAGTTGCAGGCCGGCCGGCAGCTGCACCCAGCCCATAAAGCCGGCAAGCCCGGTGAGCAACACCACCAGGTAGAGGCGCACGCCGCTGGCCCAGCCCAGCGCGCCGGCCAGGGCAATCAGTTGTGCGGTGTCCAGGGTGTTCATGGCCTTATTCCGGTTTGGAAGGCAACCAGGCCGGCTTGCGTTTTTGCAGGAAGGATTGAACGCCTTCGCGGCCTTCAGGACTCACACGCACATCGGCAATGCCCTGCACCGTCATCTGCGTCAGCTCGGGCGTGATGGCCTGCCCGGCCACATCCTGCACAAGCTTTTTGCATAGGCGCACAGCCTCGGGGCCGGCATTGACGAGGGCTTTCACCAGCTCCGCCACTTTGCCATCCAGCGCTTCGGCCGCCACCACTTCATGGATAAAGCCAATGCGCAAGGCTTCAGCCGCATCAAAGCGCTCCGCCGTCAAAAAGTAGCGGTGCGCCGCGCGCGCACCCATGGCGCGGATCACGTAAGGGCTGATGGTCGCCGGGATCAGGCCCAGCTTGACTTCGCTGAGGCAGTAGCCGGCCGTGTCCACCGACACGGCGATGTCGCAAGCCGCCACCAGGCCGGTGCCGCCCGCATAGACATCGCCCTGTATGCGGGCAATGACCGGTTTGGGGCATTCGTACACGGCCTGCAGCATGGTCGCGAGGCGGCCCGCGTCTTCCAGGTTCTGTTCGTAGGTGTAATCGGCCATGCTGCGCATCCAGTTCAGGTCCGCCCCCGCGCAGAAAGCCGGGCCATTGGCCGCCAGCACAATGCAGCGCACCTCGTCGTGCATGCCCAGCTCCACAAAGGCCTGGGTCATCTCGGCGATCACCTCCTGGTTGAAGGCATTGCGCACGTCAGGGCGGTTCAGGGTGACGGTGGCGACATGCGCCTCGATTTGAATGGTCAGATGGTTCATATGCGTGATTCGTAAATTCGCTTAGTAACGTTTGGCCACTTCTTCGAGCATGACTTCCGTCGCGCCGCCGCCTATGCCCAGCACACGCGCGTCGCGCCACAGGCGTTCAATCGCTGTTTCGCGGATAAAGCCCATGCCGCCATGGAACTGCTGGCAGGTCTGCAGCACCTCGTTGACGAGTTCACCCGTCAGCGCCTTGAGCATGGAGACCTCCTGCACGATGTCGCTCCCCTGCGTGACGGACCACGCGCAGTGGTACATAAACTGCCGCGCCGCGCGGGTCTTGGCGTCCAGCATGGCGATGCGCTGGCGTATGGTTTGTTTGTCCCACAGCGTGGCGCCGAAGGCCTGGCGCTGGCGCACGTAATCCAGCGTCATCTTGATCGCCTGGGTGCAGTGGCCGACCGCCATGGCCGCGAGCGCGATGCGTTCGGTCTGGAAGTTTTTCATGACCGAATAAAAGCCCTTGCCTTGCTCACCCAGCAGGTTGCCGGCCGGGATGCGCACGTTGTCGAACACCAGCTCGGCCGTGTCGGAGGATAGCCAGCCGGTTTTCTTGAGCGCGCGGCCGACGGTAAAACCCGGCGTGCCTTTTTCAACGATGAACATGGACACATCGTGCCGCGCCGTACCCGTCTTGGCCGCGATGAAGTACAGGTTGGCGTGCACGCCGTTGGTGATGAACATCTTGGTGCCGTTGAGCGCCCACTCGTCGCCTTCTCGTTTGGCCGTCATGCGCATGCCGGCCACGTCGGAGCCCGCGCCGGGTTCGGTGATGCCGACCGCGGTGATGGTCTTGCCGGCGATCACGCCCGGCATGTACTGGGCCTTCTGCGCCGCATTGCCCGCGTGGAAAAGATGCGGGCTGGCCATGTCGGTATGCACCAGCACCGTGATGATGAAGCCGCCAAAGGTCGACTGGGAAAGCGCCTCGGCAAACACCAGGTTGGTGAGCGCATCGGCCTCGCCGCCGCCGTATTCGGCCTCATACATCAGGCCCAGCAGGCCGGCCTCGCCCATCTTGCGCAGCACCTCGCGCGGCACGCAGCCGTCTTCTTCCCACTGTGCCGCGAAGGGCTCCACCTCGCGCGCGAGAAAGCGCGCGACCTGCTCGCGCAGCAGTTCGTGCTCGGGGGTGATGTAGATGTTGTCCATGGCCAGCTTTTTGTATATCTGTGTAGCCCAGGCTTACATGCGGAACACGCCGAACTTCGTATCCGGAATCGGCTGGTTCAAGGTCGCCGAAAGGCCCAGCGCCAGCACGCGCCGCGTATCGGCCGGGTCGATCACGCCGTCGTCCCACAGCCGGGCGCTTGAGTAATAGGGATGCGACTGGTGGCCGAACTGGTCCAGCACCGGCTGCTTGAAGGCGGCTTCTTCCTCGGCGCTCCAGGTGCCGCCCTTGGCCTCGATCGCGTCGCGCTTGACCGTGGCCAGCACGCCGGCCGCCTGCTCGCCGCCCATCACGCAGATGCGCGCATTCGGCCACATCCACAAAAAGCGCGGCGAATAGGCCCGGCCGCACATGCCGTAGTTGCCCGCGCCGTAGCTGCCGCCGATGATGATGGTGAACTTGGGCACCTGGGCAGTGGCCACGGCCATCACCATCTTGGCGCCGTGGCGCGCGATGCCCTCGGCCTCGTACTTCTTGCCCACCATAAAGCCCGTGATGTTCTGCAAAAACACCAGCGGGATCTTGCGCTGGCAGCACAGCTCGATGAAATGCGCGCCTTTTTGCGCCGACTCGCTGAACAAAATGCCGTTGTTGGCGATGATGCCCACCGGCATGCCCTCGACATGCGCAAAGCCGCAGACCAGCGTGCTGCCGTAGCGCGCCTTGAACTCGGCAAACTCGCTGCCGTCCACAATGCGCGCGATGATTTCGCGCACGTCATAGGGCTTGCGCGTATCGGTCGGGATCACGCCATACAGTTCTTCCGCCGGGTAGAGCGGCGGCACCGGCGTACGCAGCATCTGCCCAGGCTGCTTCTGGCGATTGAGGTTGGCCACGGCGCGGCGCGCCAGCGCCAGTGCATGCGGGTCGTTCTGCGCCAGGTGGTCGGCCACGCCCGAAAGCCGCGTGTGCACATCGCCGCCGCCCAGGTCTTCTGCAGAGACAATTTCACCAATCGCAGCCTTCACCAGCGGCGGGCCGCCCAAAAAGATGGTGCCCTGGTTCTTGACGATGATGGTCTCGTCGCTCATGGCCGGCACATAGGCGCCGCCCGCCGTGCAGCTGCCCATGACCACCGCGATCTGCGCGATGCCCTGGGCGCTCATGTTCGCCTGGTTGAAAAAGATGCGGCCGAAATGGTCGCGATCGGGAAACACCTCGTCCTGGTTCGGCAGGTTCGCGCCGCCCGAATCGACCAGGTAGACGCAAGGCAGGTTGTTCTGCTGGGCCACCTCCTGCGCGCGCAAATGCTTTTTGACCGTCATCGGGTAATAGGTGCCGCCCTTCACGGTGGCGTCGTTGCACACCACCATGCAGTCCACCCCGCTGATGCGGCCTATGCCCGCGATCACGCCGGCGCAGGGCGCGCTGTCGGTCCCGTCCCGGTCCGGGTACATCGCATAGGCGGCCAGCGGCGAGAGTTCCAGGAAAGGCGTGCCCGGGTCCAGCAGCATCTGCACCCGCTCGCGCGGCAGCAGCTTGCCGCGCGCCGTGTGCCGGGCGCGCGCGGTGTCGCCGCCGCCCAGGGCGGCCTTGGCGACTTTGGCGGTGAGGTCGTCGACCAGCGCGCGCATGGCGGCGGCATTGGCCTGGAAATCGGCGGAACGGGCGTTGAGCTGGGTCTCAAGAGCGGACATGGATGTTTTCCTGATGGGGACGACGCGGGAAGGCATGGACAAGGCGCAGGGCTCCCACCTTAGCGCCAAACAGCCAGCTTAGCGAAAACCCGCGCCCGCCGGGCCGCCAACAAGGTTGCAAATCCTGCCAACGACACCGAGAATCACCCCATGCCCTCCCGCCAGCCCGCCAGCCCGCCCGTCGCCGCCACGCCCATGGCTTTTGCCAGAAGCATTGCCGCCGCCTACAAGCGCTACGGCCGCAGTCCCGAGCAAGCCCTCAAGCTGGCACAGATCACGCCAAACCAGCTTAAACAGGCGAAAGGCCACATCACGGCCCGCCAGATGGAAATCCTCTCCGGCGCCGCCATGCAGGAACTGGACGACGAAGGCCTGGGCGCCTTCAGCCGCAAACTGCCCTGGGGCAGCTACGGCATGCTGGCCCGCGCCTCCATCAGCTCGCCCAACCTGGGCATCGCACTCAAACGCTGGTGCCGCCACCATGGGCTGATCACCGACGACATCACCCTGCGCCTGGGCACCAGCGGCGACACGGCCGCGATCACGGTGGAAGAGAAGACGCCCGGCCAGGTCGGCGAGTTCAGCTTGGTCCACGTGCTGCGCAATATCCACGGCCTGGCCTGCTGGTATGTGGATTCGCGCATTCCCTTGCAGGGCGCGCGCTTTCCGTTTGAGGCGCCGCCGCATGCCGAGGCTTATGCGCTGATGTTTCCCGGGCCGGGCCTGCAGTTCAACAGCGCGCAGGCCGAGATCCGCTTTGATGCGCGTTACCTGGCCCTGCCCTTGCGGCGCGATGAAAAGGCTTTGCAGCAGATGCTGCAGCGGGCCTTGCCCCTGACAGTGCTGCAGTACCGGCGCGACCGTTTGCTGGTCGAGCAGGTGCGGCAGGCGCTGGCGAATCCGGCGGTGGCCTCACATACCGCGGAAACACTGGCGGCGACTCTCAATATGTCGCCGCGCTCCCTGCACCGCCAGCTTCAGGAGGAAGGCGCTTCGCTGCAACAGCTCAAGGACGAGGTGCGGTTTGAGAAAGCCAAAGACTTGCTGCTGCGGACTTCCAAGCCGATCAAGCAGGTGGCCGAGGCCTCGGGGTTCCGGAATGAGAAGAGTTTTATTCGCGCGTTCCGGGAGTGGAGCAGCCAGTCACCGGCGGAGTTCCGGCAAGGCAGCAAACAGCCCCTGGCCTGATTTGCCCCCTAGGTGGCAGGACTTGTGACGCGATCCCCTCTAGACTGTTTGCATGATCACCCTTCACCACTGCGTCAGCGCCCGCTCGTTCCGGCCTTTGTGGATGCTCGAGGAACTGGGCTTGCCCTACACGCTGCGCATGCTGCCTTTTCCGCCGCGCGCGCTGGCCCGCGAATTCCTGGCCGACAACCCCCTGGGTACCGTGCCGCTGCTGGTCGACGGCGACACCCGCATGACCGAATCCGCGGCGATCTGCCAATACCTGGCGGCGCGGCACAGCCCCGGCCAGCTGGATGTGCCGCCGGCAGACCCGGCCTATGGCGCCTACCTGAACTGGCTTTACATGGGCGAAGCCACGCTGACCTTTCCGCAAACCTTGGTGCTGCGCTACACCCACTTCGAGCCCGAGGACCGCAAACAGCCCCAGGTCGCGCAAGACTACAGCCGCTGGTTCCTGGCCCGGCTGAAAGCGATCGACGCTGCCCTGCAGCAACAACAGGAATTCCTCTGCGCCGGGCGCTTCACCGCGGCCGATGTGTCGGTCCACTATGCCCTCATGCTCGCCAGCCACCTTGGCCTGGCAGCGCAATTTCCCGATGCCGTGCGCCTTTACCACCAGCGGCTGGAGCAACGCCCGGCATTCCAGCGTGCCCTGCAGGCCCAGCACCAGGCCGCGCTGGACCAGGGTGTCCCCACTACGCCGGCGCCGGATATGCGGCCGGGGAAGTGAGCGGAGCGGGGAAGGAATTCCCACAGGGATTCATTCACAGCTTCTGTGGGCAACTTTGTGAATTGCTGTGGGGACAACAGCGGAAAGCCTTGGCTGGCGTGGCTTTCGACGGGGTGCCCGTAAAACAGGCGACGTTCCGGCTAAGACGCCTCCGACTCTCAAACGATTGCATTTGCGCGTTTTTTTATAAGCCCATATAGCACAGAGTACTTGCTCTTGAAATTCTCCGAGGCCTCCGCAAGCTCCAATAATTTTTTCTCGTGAGGTAGCACCTGCCACTGCACATCCAATGGGAATGCGCTATTAATAAATGAGTCTTCGAAATTAGATAGCAATTCGCAAAGTCTTTCCGAATCATCATCTAAAAAATCTCCCGCTAACTGCAAAGCGCGCTTCGTTTCCTCCAGCCTATCAAGCCCCACCAACAAACCGTATGGAGAATAGTCAGATCCTGGGCTCGTCCAGGGCCTCTTGATCAACTGAGTTTCAACTTTGTCAGCCCAAGTAGAGACAATAACTTGCAGCGCACCTTCATCAAACGACAACTCTCCTTCTTTAATGCGTCGTCGCATCTTGGTCAGGAGGTACCGCGTCACCCACAAACTCAAAACTTCAACAGATTCGCTGAGAGCTTCCGGCCAATGATGCGGGTCGAGCTCAAAACACAGCTCCAACGCCGCTATAGGTCCGAAGCCATGTCCGAAATCTGCAACGGCATCGACTCCAAAGATGTCACTGGCTTTCGCAAACATCTTGACCATTTCACGACTATCCACCTCACTTAACCCGACGCCATTGAGATCACAAACATGCTGCATTAGCTCACGAAAACTATTCAAATCCTTTAAAAATCCGTCGGATGCAATCCGACGCGGGTCTGCGACGTATGCCTCAATCTGCTGAACGGACCATGGTTCTTGATGATCGTGATAGCACCTCCACTTGTACCAGAACCGATACCTTTTAATTCTATGAAAATTTGAACGGTCTACTCGCGCCCAATCAGGACTACATTGTGGAAACAAAAATCCTAGAGCCGCTCTGACGACATAGTGTTTAGTAGGGTCAAAAATTTCTGCTTTCCAGCTTCCAACAATTTCCGCCTGTCGCGCTTTCCTGCTTGAATCACCATCCATCTCTTCAAGGTCTATTGCCGAAAGACCTTTTGATACCCAATCACTGTCCATTTGCGCCATCCCGAGATCCATCAAATAGAAGCCATTGGAGTGAATCCATTGAATAAGAGAAGGATGAATTATTGATAAAGCTTCCAACAAAATCACATCCGCGAGATTTACTTCGCCGATCAGCATTGGAATGCCAGTTTGAAGTTTTGTCCGAAGCCTCTCAATGTCCCGAGGAGTGCGCAGGATTGCAAAGAGGGTTGGCCACATTGCCTCTACATCCGCGGACTCTTCCGAACGCAGTTGCCCTCCGGGAACAATCGAGGCAAGCCGCTGTCGCGCATGCGAATAAAACCGGGCCAGTGGAATATCAGGCAATCGAATCGCCAACTGAATTATTTTTTCCAGATAAGCGATTCCGTCGTCAACTTGAACGGAAGCTTTCAAGGCCTTGGCCGCAATTAGAGGATCGTACGCAAGTATGTATATAACATTGGGAAAATTTGCCACTGCTTTTACAGCCTGAATAATCGACGCGACGTCAATTGGCGGCAATCGATCAATGTCGTCAAGAATTACGACAATTCTTCGTTCGGTTTTATCGAGGGCTTTTTCAACTGATGCTTTGCTATCTGAAATCGATGGAAGTTTTTTTGCGTGAGTCGTCTGAATTTTGCGAAATTTGGTAATCAACTTTTTCATCCACCCAACTTCTTTCGCTGCCGCTTCGCTCGCGTATCCAATACCACCAAGTACCACTCCAGAACCTGGAAAGATGAATTCTCCCAGCGGCGCGGCGTACTTTACTGCTCCTAGTACCTCCGCATAGGCCAAGATTCGTTCAGCCGCTTGCAACGAAATCTGGGCTTTGTCTGATTTTTCGGTTTTTGTCGCCAGGTCTTTGGCCAACTGTATTAGGAGAGCCTCCACCAGTCCGCTAGTACCGCTAACCATCCAAGGATTGAACTGAAGGATCAAAGGGCGTTCTTGCTCGGGAAGCTCTTCAGCCAAAGGTTCGAATCCTTTTAAAACCGAACTCTTTCCACTTCCCCAAGAGCCTTCTAAACCAACGACCGCCCCCTGTCTTGCATCAATGTTAGTAATAAGGTCAAAGAAATGGCGAGTAAATTTTCCTCGTCCGAGCCCGTCCAAAAAGACAGCTTGGTCCAGTTCAATTTTTTGCATTTTTATCCCTCGTGTTTTACCCACACGGAGACTACAGGAAGTATCGCGACTTAGGTGCTTTTTCTTCACGAAACAGCTCTCTTCACCATTTAGGTGTCGATCATCAAATTCGCGAAATCAACCAAGAGACTCCTACGAGAAATTTCGGAGCAATCATCAAGAGTTTCGTCCGTAGTTTGCTTCGCTTATTCAAACATGGCGGACAGCGATGAAATGTCTATTTATCGCTTCACCCTCTGCAACATGAACGGGACCACCACGCTCTCAATAGCCCGTAACATCCGCATCTCCCCCACCAAAAACGGCTTGACAGACGCCGGATAGTCCTGGTTCTGGGCCTCAATCTCGGCGTGCACCTCCGCCAGCGCTTTGGGCAAGACGGTGCTGATGCGCTCAAGCTCGCGTTCGCATGTGCGGCGGAGCAACCCCAGTGCATCATCTGCTTCCAGCACGGATTGCCGGGTCACTTTGCTGAATGTCGGTGCGTTGGGCAGTTCGATCATGAGCTTCACCTCAGGCCAGGTGGTGCGTTCATCGGCAAAGGCCCTCGTGTGGCAGAAGGCGGCGCTAAGCATGTCGTAAGGCGGGGTGACTTCAATGCCATCACTGACTCACCATGAAGGAAATGTTTTTCAGCTGGTTGTCATCGTTGCCGATCAAGATGTTGAACACCAGCCAGTCGTACAAGCGCAGGCTGGCAATGGGCAGTGTTCGGTACTGGGCTATGCAGTCGGCCAGCGTCTGCAGGCCATGGCGCTAGTAGTCAATGACAAAGTCAATCCACTGCGCCAGCCCCCTCCCCCTCAAAACTACTGAAGAACCCCAAAGGCTCCAACGCCTGCGTAGTCGGCAACTCATCACAGCGCGCCTTGATGTCCGCGGTAAAGGCCTTGAAAGCCGGCAGCCCAGGCAAAGGGCTGTCGGCCACGCCGTCGTCGTAGACGGCCACGTGCACAAAGCTCACGCCGTCGGCCAGCTTGTGTGTCTGGTAGCGCAGGCCGGCGGGTTTGACGGTGCGCAGCTCGGCGTAGACGGCGCGGACGAGGCGCTCGTTTTCTTCGACCATGTCGGGCTTGACCCGGTAACGGACCATGACTGCTCTCATGCTTTGACTCCTGTGGGTTGAAGGGAAAGGGCTGCCTTGCCGCGCAGGCGAAACGCCACGGCGGTGCCGGCAAAAGAAAGGACGGCGCAGGCGGCCAGGGCCTGGGCAAAGCCGTCGCTGAACTGCTGCGGGCCGGCATAGCCGCCCGCACGCGAAAACACGGTGGCCGCAATCGCCACGCCCAGCACGCCGCCGAGCTGGCGCAAGGTCTGGAACACACCGGAGGCCTTGCCGATGTCGCCCGGCTCGACCTCGGCCAGTACGGCGCTTTGCACCGCCGGCATGGCCATGGAAACACCCGCGCCGGTGATCACCATGGGCAGCACCCACAACGCGTAGGCGGTGTGCGGGCCGGCCAGCAGGGCCACCCAAGCCACGCCGATGCCCTGTAGGGCCAGGCCGACCACCACCAGCGTGCGGGCACCGATGCGCGCGACCCGGGAGCCGGCGATGGGCGCGACGACGAACAGCGTGGCCGTCCACGGCAGCATGCAGAGGCCCGCGCCCAGCGGCGAGCGGCCCTGCACCACCTGGAAGAACTGCGCCATGAAAAACAGCGTGCCCATCAAGGACGCGGTCATCAAGAAACCGGCGGCGTTGGCGGTCGTGAACACGGGCGAGCGAAACAGCCTGGGCGGCACCATGGCCTCCCAGGCATCACGGCGCTGCGACGCGACAAAGGCCGCGCCCAGCGCCAGCCCGCCGACCAGCGCCACCAACACGGGCGTGCTGAGCCAGCCCTCGTGCGCGCCGCGCATCAGCCCCCACACCAGGCCCAGCAGGGACAGCACCATCAGCACCGCTCCGCGCCAGTCCAGCGGGCCGGGCGCGCCCCGGCTCTCGGGCACTTTGCGCCAGACCAGCACGGCCACCCCCAGGGCAAAGGGCACGTTGATCCAGAAGACCCATTGCCACGCCAGGCCGTGCACCACCGCGCCGCCCACGACGGGCCCGGCCAGCACCGCCAGGCCGGTGATGCCGCTGAACAGCCCGAGCGCCTTGCCGCGCTGCGTCGGCGGGAAGTCTGCCGCGAGCAAGGCCATCGCCAGGGGCAAAACCATGGCCGCACCCAGGCCCTGCAGCGCGCGCCCGGCCACCAGCCAGCCCATGCCGGGCGCCAGTGCGCAGGCGGCCGACGAGGCGGCAAACACCAGCAGGCCGGCGGTGTAGACCCGCCGGCGGCCCCACCGGTCGCCCAGCGCCGAGGCTGTCATCAAGAGCACGGCAAAACTCAGGCCGTAGGCATTGACGGTCCACTCCAGCGCCTCAACCGAGGCCGAGAGCTCGTGCCGCAGTGTGTCCAGCGCGGTCGTGACCACCAGCGCGTCAAGCGCCGCCATGAACGAGCCGGCCGCGGCCAGGCCCAGCACCCAGCGCTGCCGCGCGGTGAAATTGTTGGTATCCACTTGCATCGCTCCTTTGCTTCTTTGGGACGGGCGGCACACCCCATGCCTTTGCCCATACGCCAAAGACGATGTCGGGCAGGGAATCGATGCAAAAATATTTTTGCGGGTCGGCGCATCGTTTGGGTGCCGCCCAACGTCTCAGCAAGGAGTCACCCCGGTTTGCGCCGGCTTTTATCGATCACGTCACCCATGCCGCCCTCCCCGGCAGCACAATCAAGCCAAGGCCCTTTCATGAACGCCGCACTCAAACCCACCACCGCCTCCGAAGCACCGAGCCCGGCCCTGCCCGAGTTCATCGCCCTGATGGGCCAGCTGCGGCCGCGCCTGCACCGCTACTGCGCGCGCATGACGGGCTCGCTGTTTGACGGCGAAGACATCGTGCAGGACACCCTGGCCAAGGCCGCGCAGGCCTATGACCCGGCCACGGTGCAGCATGTGGAAGGCTGGCTGTTTCGCATCGCGCACAACGCGGCCATGGACTTCTTGCGTGGCAAGGCGCGTGAAGAAGCGCACCTTGCCGATGAGGAACCCGACGCCACGGCCGACCCCCATGCCAGCGCCGAACTGCGGCACGCGACGACGGCGGCGCTGCGCACTTTCATGCAGCTGCTGCCGGCCCAGCGCAGTGCGGTGATATTGGCCGATGTGCTGGGCTATGCGATGGACGAAGCGGCGGAGGTGATGAATGTCAGCCTGCCCGCGATCAAGGCTTCGCTGCACCGCGGCCGCCTGCGCCTGCGCGAGCTGGCCCTGCAGCCGGACGACAAGGCGCCGCCGCCGGCCCTGTCGCCTGCGGACCAGGCCCTGCTGGCCGAGTATGCGGCCCGCTTCAACGCGCGGGACTTTGACGGCCTGCGCGACATGCTGGGCGAGCAGGTGCACCTGAACCTGGTGGCACGCCTGCAGCTGGACGGCAAACCCGCCGTGTCGGAATACTTCGGCAGGTACTCGGCAGTGCAGGGGGTGATGCGGGTCACGCCGGCCAACATCGAAGGCCGGCCGGCCATCTGGATACACCAGGAGGACGATCCCAAGGTCAATGCGGACTACATCGTTGCGCTGGACTGGCGTGACGGGAAGCTGAGCATGATCCGGGACTTCCGGTATGCGTTTTATTTTGACGATGAGGTGCTGTTTCGCGCTTGATTTCGTCGGTTATCTCGTCGGTGATTCGTCGTTGAAATACGCCGGGGCGGGCACACAACTTGCTGCATGACAAGGTGGCATTGCAGGCCTTGCGAAGTGCGGGGCTTGTGAACGCCAAGGCCTCTCTTCACCCTGAAAGCGACCCATGCCCATCACCACCCGCAGCTTCTGCCTGGCGCTTTGCGCCGCGTCCAGCCTGGTCCTTGCCGCGCCCGCCTACGCGCAAGACAGCTACCCCAACCACCCCGTCAAGGTCATCGTCGCGCTGCCGGCGGGCGGCAGCGTGGACATGGTGGCGCGCCAGCTCAGCCAGCAGCTGGCGGCCGACCTGGGCCAGCCCTTTGTGGTGGACAACCGGGCCGGCGCCTCAGGCCAGATCGGCGTGCCGGCGGTGGCCAAGGCGGCGCCGGACGGCTACACGCTGATGGTGTCGCCGGCCTCTTTTCTGACGACGAACAAGAGTGTTTTCAAGACCCTGCCCTACAACCCGGAAACCGACTTTGTGCCGGTCACCAAGCTGGTCAACCAGGCCATGGTGCTGGTGGTGAATGACAAGGCGAAGTACGGAACGCCGGCGGCCATCCTGGCGGCGGCCAAGGCCAGCCCGGGCAAGCTGACCTACGCCTCTTCGGGTGACGGCAGCCCGCAACACCTGGCGGGCCTGATGTTTGAAAGCCAGACCGGCGTGAAGCTGCTGCATGTGCCCTACAAGGGCGGCGCACCGGCGATTACCGATCTGATGGGCGGGGTGGTGGACATGGCGTTTGCGCCGTTGCCGGAGGCGCTGCCGCACATCAAGTCGGGCAAGCTGTATGCGGTGGGCGTGCTGAGCGAAAAGCGCGCCATCTCGGCGCCGGAGATCCCGACGCTGCGCGAAGGTGGTGTGAACAACGTGGTGCTGTCGGCCTGGATAGGCTTGCTGGCGCCGGCCAAAACACCGCAGCCGGTGTTGGACAAGATCAGCAAATCGACGAAAGCCTTTTTGCGGGGCGATGCGAAGACCCGGCTGATCGAGATCGGCATGGAGCCGGCGCCCGACGAGGCCAAGCCGCTGGCGCAGGTGATCTCGGAGGAGATCCGCATCCATGCCGAGCTGGTGAAAGCCGCGGGCCTGGTGCCGCAGTAAGCGGTGGCGCTGAATGGGTCGGGGTTCAAGGACCAATCCTCGCCCCCGGTTCAGCTCACGCCGTTTCGGCCACCTTCGCGGCCAGCCCGATGCGGTCGAGCGCGCTCGCCAGGTTGGCGACCGTGCGATCGACGTTGTGCCATTTCTCGAGTCCGAACAGTCCCACGCGGAAGGTCTTGAAGTCCGGTCCTTCGTCGCATTGCAGGGGCACACCGGCGGCGGTCTGCAAGCCTTCGGCCAAAAACTTCTTGCCGGACTGGATATCGGGGTCTGTGGTGTAGCTGACAACCACGCCGGGCGCCTTGAAGCCCTCGGCCGCGACGCTGGGCAGGCCGCGGCTTTCAAACAGGGTGCGCACCTTGCGGCCCAGCTCTTCCTGCTCAGCCTTGACCTTGGCGAAACCATAGGCCTGCGTCTCTTTCATGGTGGCGCGCAGGCGTGTGAGGGCGTCTGTGGGCAGCGTCGCATGGTAGGCGTGGCCGCCTTTTTCGTAGGTCTCCATGATCTGCAGCCACTTCTTCAGGTCGCAGGCGAAGCTGGAGCTGGTGGTGGCCTCTATCGCGCTGCGGGCGCGTTCGCTGAGCATGACCATGGCGCAGCAGGGCGAGCTGCTCCAGCCTTTTTGCGGGGCCGAGATCAGCACGTCGACACCGGTGGCTTTCATGTCGACCCACATGGCGCCGGAGGCGATGCAGTCGAGCACAAACAAGCCACCGACGGCATGCACTGCTGCCGCGACGGCCTGGAGGTAGCTGTCGGGCAGCATCATGCCGGAGGCGGTCTCGACATGCGGGGCAAAGACCAGGGCGGGCTTTTCTTTCGCGATGGCGGCGACGACGTCGGCGACGGGTGCGGGCATCCATGGCGCCTGGGCGCCGGCGCCGGTCTTGCGGGCCTTGAGCACGGTGTGCGAGGCGGGGATGTTGCCCATCTCAAAGATCTGCGTCCAGCGGTAGCTGAACCAGCCGTTGCGCACCACCATGACATGCTTGCCGGCGGCGAACTGGCGCGCACAAGCTTCCATGCCGTAGGTGCCGCTGCCGGGCACCAGCGCAACGGAATGCGCGTGGTAGACCTCTTTGAGGATGGCGGAGATGTCGCCCATCACACCCTGGAAGCTGCGCGACATGTGATTGAGCGCGCGGTCGGTGTAGACGACGGAAAATTCAAGCAGGCCGTCGGGGTCGACATTGGGCAGAAGTCCGGGCATGGCGTCACCTTTTTTTGAAAAGTCGGGCTGGCAGCTTAGCACTGCGGCCCGGTTCGGGACAGCCCCGGCTTGGGAGACCGCTTCAGGCTTGGGGCGACATGTCTTTGGCCGACCGGCATGCGGTCAAGCCCTGCCAGCTGCACACCAGGAAAATGCCAGGTGCGCTGTGGCGATGAGTAGCCTGTGATCAGGCTTTGTTGCCGTCGTTGCCGGCGTACTGCTCAAAAAAGTCGATGGGGTGCATGTCGATGCGCCAGCCGACGTCTTCGCCCAAAGTGGCGGCCGGGTGGATGGAGGCCAGGCGCAAGGCTTCGTCGGGGCTCTCGGCTTCGATGATGAAGAAGCCGCCGACCAGTTCCTTGGCTTCGGCAAAGGGGCCGTCTACTCGCGTCGCCTTGCCGCCGCGCGGCTGCAGGCGCATGGCGGGCTCACCGAGCGAGGCGCTGACGCGCAATTGGCCGGTGGCCTTGAGTTGCTCGTCCTTGGCGGGGCATTGGCTGACCAGGGCCTGCAGGTCGGCGGGCGCCATGGCGGCGAACTCGGTGGGGTTGTAATAGGCGAGGCAGAGGTATTTCATGGCAAGTCCTTTCGGGTGGGTTCAGTGAGGTTTCAGGTACTGACACCTTGACGACGAATGAGGTTGGCTGAAATCGACATTTGCCTGGCTGCTATCTGCTTGATGTCACGAACGCCCGCCGTATTCCGTCTCGTCTTCCGTGGCGCACAGACCCGAACACTACGACATGACACAAGGACATGCATCACGAAAACAGAAACCAAGGACACAAAGCAAAACGCCCACATGAAGTGGGCGTTTTGGATACTGGCTTGGTTAGCCAGAGGTTGGTTGCGCGGGCAAGATTTGAACTTACGACCTTTGGGTTATGAGCCCAACGAGCTACCAGGCTGCTCCACCGCGCGATATATGTATGTATTGTAGCTTACTCTGCCTTGGCCGCGTCAGCGGTAGTGTCTTCCGACACATCAGGGCGGTCCACCAGTTCAACCAAGGCCATGGGCGCATTGTCACCAACGCGGAAGCCCATCTTCAGGATACGGGTGTAGCCGCCAGGACGAGCCTTGTAGCGTGGGCCGATTTCAGCGAACAGCTTGACGACCATGTCGCGGTCGCGCAGGCGGTCGAATGCCAGGCGCTTGTTGGCCAGCGTGGGTTCTTTGCCCAGGGTGATCATGGGCTCAACCACGCGGCGCAGTTCCTTGGCCTTGGGCAGGGTGGTCTTGATGACTTCGTGCTGCAGCAGCGAGTTCATCATGTTGCGCAGCATGGCGAGGCGGTGCTCGCTGGTGCGGTTGAGTTTACGTAGTCCGTGTCCGTGGCGCATGATCAATTTCCTTTTTTAAAATCCGGGCAGCCGTATCAGGTACTGCCCGTGCGAGGTCCCCTTTAAGGCGGGACCTTGTGGTTCCAATAATTAACGCTTGTCGAGACCGGCGGGAGGCCAGCTTTCCAGGCGCATACCGAGTGTGAGGCCGCGAGAGGCCAACACTTCTTTGATCTCGTTGAGGGATTTGCGTCCCAGGTTGGGGGTCTTGAGCAGCTCGTTTTCAGTGCGCTGGATCAGATCGCCAATGTAGTAAATGTTTTCGGCCTTGAGGCAGTTCGCCGAGCGCACGGTGAGTTCGAGCTCGTCGACGGGACGCAACAGGATGGGGTCGAACTGCTGCGAGCTGCGCTGAACAGGCGCGTCAAACGCGGCCAGTTCGTTGCCTTCGAGCTGTGCGAACACCGCCAGTTGCTCAACCAGGATCTTGGCCGAAGCACGGACTGCATCTTCTGCGGTCACGGCGCCGTTGGTTTCGATTTCCAGCACGAGCTTGTCGAGGTCGGTGCGCTGCTCGACGCGGGCGCTTTCGACGGTGTAGCTCACGCGCTTGACGGGCGAGAACGACGCGTCCAGCACGATACGGCCGATGGACTTGGGCGACTCGTCGCCATAGCGGCGCTGGTTGCCGGGCACATAGCCGCGGCCGTTTTCAACCTTGATCTGCATGTCGATCTTGCCGCCGTGCGACAGGTTCACGATCACGTGCTCAGGGTTGATGATTTCCACGTCGTGTGGCGTCTGGATGTCGGCCGCAGTGACGGGGCCTTCGCCGTCCTTGCGCAGGCTCAGCGTGACTTCGTCACGGTTGTGGAGCTTGAACACCACACCCTTGAGGTTCAACAGGATGTTGACGACGTCTTCCTGCACACCATCGATCGACGAGTATTCGTGCAGGACACCCGCGATGGTGACTTCAGTGGCGGCGTGGCCGACCATGGACGACAACAGTACGCGGCGCAGCGCGTTGCCCAGCGTATGGCCGTAGCCACGCTCGAACGGCTCCAGAGTCACCTTGGCGCGGTTAGCGCCAAGCTGCTCGACATTGATGGTTTTTGGTTTCAACAAATTGGTCTGCATGCAGTCTTCCTCTCAATACCCTCGGTTCGTTACACCGATAAGGCCGGCGAAGCACACCCTGGCGACACGGTGCCCCGTGTCGCAGGAACGAAAAATTAGCGTGAGTACAACTCGACGATCAACGATTCGTTGACGTCGGCGGCGAACTCGTCGCGATCAGGAACCTTCTTGAAGGTGCCTTCGCCCTTGTCGGCGTTCACATCGACCCAGGCGGGTAGGCCGACCTGTTTTGCGAGCTCGAGAGCTTCGGTGATGCGGGTCTGCTTCTTCGACTTCTCGCGCACGGCGATGACGTCGCCGGCCTTGACCATGTACGAAGGAATGTTGACCGAACCGCCGTTGACGGTGATGGCCTTGTGCGACACCAGCTGGCGTGCTTCAGCGCGGGTCGAGCCGAAGCCCATGCGGTACACCACGTTGTCCAGGCGGCATTCCAGGATGAACAACAGATTGGCGCCGGTATTGCCCTTGCGGCGATCGGCTTCCTCGAAGTAGCGGCGGAACTGCTTCTCGAGCACGCCGTACATGCGCTTGACTTTTTGCTTTTCGCGCAGCTGGAGGCCGAAGTCGGAGGTACGGGTACCGGAGGTACGGCCGTGCTGACCTGGCTTGGAGTCGAATTTGGCCTTGTCGCTGATGGCGCGACGGGCGCTCTTCAGGAACAGGTCGGTGCCTTCACGGCGGGATAGTTTGGCCTTGGGGCCGAGATAACGTGCCACTTGAGTGTCCTTTTTTCATCTGCTGCATTTACATGCAGGAGCCGGAGGTCGTGACCTGCCGGCGGTGGGCTTGGTAAAAATGCCTGGTATCTGACGGGAGTACAACACCCGCCGGACAGCCAGGCACGGGGGATTAAATGCGGCGGCGCTTTTGTGGGCGGCAGCCGTTGTGCGGGACAGGGGTCACATCGGCGATCGAGTTGATCCGGATGCCGAGTGCGCCCAGAGCGCGAACAGACGATTCACGGCCGGGACCAGGACCCTTGATTTCAACGTCAAGGTTCTTGATGCCTTGCTCAATGGCGGCGCGGCCTGCGACTTCCGAAGCGACCTGCGCTGCGAAAGGCGTGGATTTGCGCGAGCCCTTGAAGCCCTGGCCACCGGAGGAAGCCCAGGACAAAGCATTGCCCTGGCGATCCGTGATGGTGATGATCGTGTTGTTGAAAGAAGCGTGCACGTGGGCGATGCCATCGGCCACGTTCTTGCGAACCTTCTTGCGAACGCGCTGTGCGGCGTTATTGCTTGGTGATTTTGCCATGACGACCTCTCAATTATTTCTTCAAAGCTGCAGCGGCCTTGCGCGGGCCCTTGCGGGTGCGGGCATTGGTCCGCGTGCGCTGGCCGCGCATGGGCAGGCCACGACGGTGGCGGAAGCCGCGGTAGCAGCCGATGTCCATCAGGCGCTTGATGTTCATCGTGGTTTCACGACGCAAGTCACCTTCGATGGTGAACAGGGCGATCTGCTCACGGATTTTTTCCAGGTCGCCGTCAGTCAGGTCTTTGACCTTTTTGGCGTAGGCGATGTCGCATGCTTCGCAGATTTTGCGAGCGCGCGTGCGACCGATGCCAAAGATAGCAGTCAAGCCGATTTCGGCGTGCTGATGCGGCGGAATATTGATACCAGCGATACGAGCCATGTTCGTCCTCTAAAACTCTTGAAATCAGCCTTGACGCTGTTTGTGGCGCGGATCCGTGCAAATCACACGAACAACGCCCTTGCGCCGGATAACCTTGCAGTTGCGGCAAATCTTCTTGACCGAAGCTGAAACTCTCATTTCTATTACTCCTAAACTTTCACTCTGTGCCTACTTGGCACGGAAAACAATACGTGCGCGCGATAAATCGTAAGGCGTCAATTCAACCGTTACCTTGTCACCGGGGAGAATGCGGATGTAGTGCATACGCATTTTTCCCGAGATGTGCCCCAATACAACGTGTCCATTTTCCAGCTTAACCCTGAAAGTTGCATTGGGAAGGTTTTCAACAACCTCACCTTGCATCTGGATCACATCGTCTTTAGACATATCCCATCAAATACCCAGTTAACCGCCCAGTGACGTCTTGAAGTTCGCCTTTTTAAGCAACGACTCATACTGTTGCGACATCATGTAGTTCTGTACCTGGGCCATGAAGTCCATGGTCACCACGACAATAATCATCAACGACGTGCCGCCGAAATAGAAAGGCACGTTGTATTTCAAAATCAGAAACTCCGGCAGCAGACACACGAACGTGATGTAAACCGCACCTGCCAGCGTCAAGCGCACCAGGATTTTGTCAATGTAGCGAGCCGTCTGGTCGCCCGGCCGAATACCGGGAATGAAGGCGCCGCTCTTCTTCAAGTTGTCCGCCGTTTCACGGCTGTTGAACACCAGGGCCGTGTAGAAGAAGCAGAAAAATACAATCGCGCTGGCATACAGCATCACGTAGATCGGTTGGCCCGGAGTCAGCGTGCTGGCGATGTCTTTCAACCAGCGCATGCTGTCGCCAGCGCTAAACCAACCCACCACAGTTGCCGGCAACAAGATGATCGACGAAGCGAAGATCGGGGGGATCACACCCGCCATGTTCAGCTTCAGCGGCAAGTGCGATGACTGCCCGCCATAAACCTTGTTACCCACTTGGCGCCGCGCATAATTCACAAGAATCTTGCGCTGCCCACGCTCCACGAACACCACGAAGTAGGTCACCAAAACAATGACCGCAACAATCACGATGGCCACCACAATGCTCATGGCACCGGTGCGCACCAATTCCAACAGACCGCCCATCGCGTTTGGCAAACCAGCCGCGATACCCGCGAAAATCAGGATCGAGATGCCGTTACCCAGACCGCGCTCGGTGATCTGCTCACCCAGCCACATCAGGAACATGGTGCCGGCCGTCAGGCTGAAAACCGCCGTCATGCGGAAGCCAAAACCAGGCGCCAAAACCAGGCCCGGCGAGCTTTCCAGCGCCACGGCAATACCCATGGACTGGAACAAGGCCAAGGCCAGCGTTCCGTAACGCGTGTACTGAGTGATCTTGCGGCGTCCGGCTTCACCCTCTTTTTTCATCTGCTCGAACGTCGGAACGACGTAGGTCATCAGTTGCATGATGATCGAGGCTGAGATGTAGGGCATGATGCCCAGAGCAAACACCGTGAATCGCGACAGGGCACCACCCGAGAACATATTGAACAGGTTCAATATGCCGCCTTGCTGGCCCTTGAAAAGCTCTTTCAGCTGGCCAGGGTCAATCCCTGGCACCGGGATGTGCGCGCCAATGCGGTACACCACCAGGGCCAGCAGCAAAAACACAAGCCTGTTGCGCAGATCACCGTACTTGCCGGTTTTTGCGATTTGAGCCGAAGTGGTTGCCACTGATTTATCCAGTCAGGTATTAAGCGATGGAGCCGCCAGCGGCTTCAATAACGGCCTTGGCTGCTGCCGTGGCGGAAATGCCGTTCAGCTTCACAGCCTTGGTCAGTTCACCCGTCTTGATAACCTTGACGTTCTTGGCGAGCTGGCCCACCAGACCAGCGGTCTTCAGTGCCAGCAGATCCACTTCAGCCAGGCCGAGCTGTTCCAGCGCGTCGAGAGTGACCTCGGCGTTGAATTTCAGCAGGTGCGACTTGAAGCCGCGCTTTGGCAAGCGACGCTGCATGGGCATTTGACCGCCCTCGAAGCCGACCTTGTGGTAGCCGCCCGCACGGGACTTCTGGCCCTTGTGGCCGCGACCCGACGTTTTGCCCAGGCCGGAGCCGATGCCACGGCCGACACGGCGCTTGGCATGTTTGGCGCCTTGGCCAGGCTTGATTCCGTTCAATTCCATGATGAGTCTCCGCTCAGACAATCTTGACCAGATAGCTGATCTTGTTGATCATGCCGCGCACTGCGGGCGTGTCCTGCAGTTCGCTGACGCTGTTGATGCCACGAAGGCCCAGACCGCGCACGGTGGCGCGATGTGATTCCTTGGTGCCAATCGGGCTGCGAATCAGCTGAACTTTGAGTTTGGTTTCTTTGGTCATTTCAATGCCGCCTTAACCGAAGATTTCTTCGACCGACTTGCCGCGCTTTGCAGCGATTTCAGAAGCGGTCGTGGAGTTATTCAGTGCATCCATGGTGGCGCGCACCATGTTGTAGGGATTGCTCGAACCATGGCTCTTGGCCACGATGTCGGTAATACCCATGACTTCAAAAACAGCGCGCATCGGGCCGCCGGCAATGATGCCGGTACCCTTGGGAGCCGGCGCCATCATGACGCTGGCGGCACCGTGGTGGCCGAAAACGTTGTGATGAATCGTGCCGTTCTTCAACGAGACCTTGGTCATGTTGCGGCGCGCTTCTTCCATGGCCTTCTGCACGGCAGCAGGCACTTCTTTCGATTTGCCCTTGCCCATACCGACGCGGCCGTCACCGTCACCAACCACCGTGAGTGCTGCGAAACCGAGGATACGGCCGCCCTTCACGACTTTGGTCACGCGGTTGACCGCGATCATTTTTTCCTTCAGACCATCGTCTGGAGCGTCGTTGTTCGATTTTGCTTGAAACTTAGCCATACTTAATTCCAGTCTGCTTAGAACTGCAAACCAGCTTCGCGAGCCGCATCAGCCAGCGCTTTGACGCGGCCGTGGTACGCAAAACCGGCGCGATCAAACGCCACTTTTTCTACACCTGCCGCTTTTGCCTTTTCGGCAATGCGCTTGCCAATGGCCTGCGCAGCAGCAACGTTTCCGCCTTTACCGGAGGCGCCGATTTCCTTGCGCACTTCGACTTCCGCGGTGGAAGCGGCAGCCAGAACCTTGGTGCCGTCGCCAGAGATAACGCTGGCGTAGATGTGCAGATTGGTGCGGTTGACGGTCAGACGGGCAACGCCTTGCGTGGCAATGCGGATACGGGTCTGGCGTGAACGACGAAGGCGCTGCTCTTTTTTGGTCAACATGATGCAGCTCCTTATTTCTTCTTGGTTTCTTTGATCGTGATTTTCTCATCCGCATAACGGATGCCCTTGCCCTTGTAAGGCTCGGGAGGACGGACGGCGCGCACTTCGGCGGCAATCTGTCCCACACGCTGGCGATCAGAACCCTTGATCACGACTTCGGTCGGAGTGGGCGTTTCGACCTTGATACCGGCCGGCATGTCCATCACCACCGGGTGGGAGTAACCCACCGTCAGGTTCAGCTTGGCGCCTTGGGCCTGGGCTTTGTAACCCACGCCGATCAGGCTGAGCTTCTTTTCGAAGCCCTTGGTCACGCCCGTCACCATGTTGTTCACGAGCTGGCGCATCGTGCCGCTCATGGCATTGGCTTCACGCGAATCGTTGGCGGGCACAAAGGTCAGCTTGCCGGCATCGTTCTTGATGGTGACAAGTGCGTTTTGCGTCAGCGCCAGGGTGCCGAGGGCGCCCTTGACGTTGATCTGGTCGTTTTTCATGGCCACGTCGACGCCCTGGGGGACGTTGACCGGCATTTTTCCTACACGAGACATTTCAGTTTCTCCTCAATGCCGCCGTTAGGCCACGTAGCAAAGCACTTCACCACCGATACCGGTAGCGCGGGCTTTACGATCGGTCATGACACCCTGGGGCGTCGTGACAATTGCCACACCAAGGCCGTTCATGACCTGGGGGATGGCGCCGTGGCCTTTGTAGACGCGGAGACCGGGGCGGCTGACGCGCTCGATGCGCTCAATCACGGGGCGGCCTGCGTAATACTTCAGGGCGATTTCCAGCTGGGACTTGCCTTCGTCGGTCTTGACGGAGAAGCCATCGATGTAGCCCTCATCCTTCAGCACCTGCGCGATTGCAACTTTGACTTTCGACGACGGCACCAGCACAACGGCTTTTTCAACCATTTGTGCATTGCGGATGCGGGTCAACATGTCGGCGATAGGATCACTCATGCTCATTTTGTGGTTCTCCTATGCTTACCAGCTTGCCTTGGTGATACCAGGGATATCACCAGCAAAAGCCAACTCGCGAATCTTGGCGCGAGCCAGGCCGAATTGACGGAACGTACCGCGTGGGCGACCCGTGATCTCGCAGCGGTTACGCTGGCGAGTCGGGTTGGCGTTGCGGGGCAACTTTTGCAGCTCAAGGCGGGCCAGGGCGCGCTCTTCATCGGAACGCTTGGCGTCGTTGGACGTCGCCTTGAGTTCAGCGTATTTTTTGGCGAACTTGGCCGCGAGTTTTTCGCGCTTCAGTTCACGTTGCAGTAAAGCTTGTTTTGCCATGTCCCGCCTCAGTTCTTGAACGGAAAACGGAAAGCGGTGAGGAGCGCCTTGCACTCTTCATCGGTCTTTGCCGTGGTGGTGATGCTGATATTGAGACCGCGCAGGGCGTCAACCTTGTCGTACTCGATCTCAGGGAAAATGATCTGCTCTTTCACGCCGATGTTGTAGTTTCCGCGGCCATCGAAGGCGCGACCGGAAATACCGCGGAAGTCGCGCACGCGCGGCAGAGCCACGGTGACGAAACGATCGAGGAACTCATACATCTTCACGCCGCGCAGGGTCACCATGCAGCCGATAGGCAGGTCTTCGCGGATCTTGAAACCGGCGATAGCCTTCTTGGCCTTGGTCACGACGGGCTTCTGGCCGGCGATCTTGGTCATGTCGCCGACGGCGTTGTCCATGACTTTCTTGTCGGCAACAGCCTCGCTCACACCCATGTTGAGCGTGATCTTGGTGATGCGGGGAACCTGCATAGGCGAGGTGTAGCCGAATTTTTCAACCAGGCCGGGGGCGATTTTGTCGCGGTACTGGGCTTGCAGGCGGGCCTGCGCAGCGGCTTGTACGGGTGCGGTCTTTGCCATGTTATGCAACCTTGATTTCTTCGCCGCTGGACTTGAAGACGCGCACTTTCTTGCCGTCTGCCAGAAGCTTGATGCCAACGCGATCCGCCTTGCCGGTAGCGGCATTGAAGATTGCCACGTTCGACTGGTGAATCGGCATGCTTTTTTCGACGATGCCGCCGGTGGTACCCTTGAGAGGGTTGGGCTTGGTGTGTTTCTTCACCAGATTGATGCCCTCAACCACGACATGACTGTCGTCTTTGCGCAGCGAAATCTTGCCGCGCTTGCCTTTGTCGCGACCGGCGATCACGATGATCTCGTCGCCTTTACGGATTTTGTTCATGGCGAGTCCTTACAGAACTTCAGGAGCCAGGGACACGATCTTCATGAACTTTTCAGTGCGCAGTTCGCGCGTCACTGGTCCGAAGATGCGGGTGCCGATAGGCTCCAGCTTGGCGTTAAGCAACACTGCTGCGTTGCCGTCGAATTTGACGAGGGAGCCGTCACCGCGGCGGATGCCTTTGGCGGTGCGAACGACCACAGCACTGTAAACCTCGCCTTTTTTGACGCGGCCACGTGGAGCGGCTTCTTTGATGCTCACCTTGATGACGTCACCAACGCTGGCGTACCGGCGCTTGGAGCCGCCCAGAACCTTGATGCACATCACGGACTTGGCACCCGTGTTGTCAGCAACATCGAGCTTGGATTGCGTTTGAATCATTTAAATGTGTTCCCAACTTGCACCGGAAGGCAACCCCTTGGGATTACCAGCCAATCAGTCTTGGGCCTGTCGTCCACACCGCAAACCACTTGCGATGCTTCCGTTAGGCAGAATTCCTCGCCTTTTTAGAGCGAAGCCCACGATTATCACTGAATCGTCTGGCAGTGTCAACCGGCTGGTGTGAAAATATCCCCACAGAGCGTGCCAACCGGGTCCGGGAGGCCAGGAGGACGCCGGCAGCGCCTGGACAAGATAGAGATATGCGGCCCATTTCAAGCTCGAAATCCGCTCAATCGCAAATGCCGGCAAAGAATGCCTGCTATAAAAAGTAGAGCGGTTCGCAAGGGCATTTTCCCGCCACATTTCCCTGCCGCATATCACCCGTCGCGGGTGCCAGTCCTGCGGCTCACTCAGCCAGGCAAGCTCAGGTACTGATCGCAAAGCGCCAAAAATGCTTCCAATTGCGGATCCACCCCGTTTTCCTGCTTCAGCAAGACCGCCACTTCCGGCGCCAGGGTTTTGGCCAGCGCGGCATCCAGGAACAGCAAACGCGAGCGCCGCGCCAACACGTCTTCTGCCGTGCGTGCATATTCGTGGCGGGCGGCAAAACGCACCATAGCCTCGGTCAGGCCCCCGCCCAGTTCACGGCCGGCGCCCGGCAGGCTTTCCAGGGAAACGGCTTCGCTGCCATATAAGTGAGGGCCAGGGGCCTCGCTGATTTTATGGCTGGAGTTGTGAGCGCCAACTAACTTCAAATGTGCAGTGGCACTGGCGGCGCGCGCGGGCAACAGCGCCGCGCCAAAACACTTGGCCAGCACGTCTTCCGCCATGGCCCGGTAGGTGGTCCATTTCCCGCCGGTCACCGTGACCAAGCCGCTTTTGCTGACCAGCACCGTGTGTTCGCGCGACAGCGCCTGGGTGCTGCCAGCATCGTCGTCCGGTGGCTTGACCAGGGGCCGCAAGCCTACCCAGATGCTTTTGATATCCGCCGGGCCCGGCGCCCGGCTCAGGTAGCGGGCCGATTCGCGCAGGATGAAATCGACCTCTTCCTTGAAAGGCAGGGGCTCGCGGGCCAGGTCGTGGCGCGGCGTGTCGGTGGTGCCCAGAATGGTCTTGCCCAGCCATGGCACCGCAAACAGCACCCGGCCATCGGCCGTCTTGGGGACCAGCAGGGCATGGTCGGTAGGCAAAAATGACCGATCCACCACGATGTGAACGCCCTGGCTGGGCGCCACCATGGGCTTGGCATCGCGGCCTATGGCCTGGCCGTCCTGCAGGCGCAGCTGGTCCACCCAGACGCCAGCGGCGTTCACCACGCAGCTCGCGCGGATTTCGAAGGTGCGGCCGGTTTCCTGGTCGCGGGCGTGCAGACCGGCCAGTTTGCCGCCTTCATGGATCAGGCCGGTGGCCGAGCAGTAGTTCACCAGCAGCGCGCCCTGGCGCGCGGCCGTACGGGCCAGCGCCAACGCCAGGCGCGCATCGTCAAATTGGCCGTCCCAGTACTTGACGCCGCCTTTGAGATCGCGCGGCTGCACGGTCGGCAGATAAGCCAGGGTTTCCTGGCGGTTGAGAAATTCCGTGGCGCCCAGGCCCGCTTTGCCAGCCAGCGCGTCGTACATCTTGAGCCCTACGCCGTAAAAAGGCGCTTCCCAGAACTTGTAGGAGGGCATCACAAAAGGAAGCGGCTGCGCCAGATGCGGCGCATTGGCCAGCAGGGTGGTGCGCTCCTGCAAGGCCTCGCGCACCAACGAAATATTGCCCTGCGCGAGGTAGCGCACGCCGCCGTGCACCAGCTTGGTGGCGCGCGAAGAGGTGCCCTTGGCAAAGTCATGCGACTCCACCAGCACGACGGAAAATCCGCGCGCGGCGGCGTCCAGCGCCACACCCAGGCCGGTGGCGCCGCCGCCGATGATGGCGATGTCGTAATGGCGCGGCGCGGCCAGGCTGTCGATCAAGTCCTGGCGCCGTGTGGCCGCAGGCGCAAATTCAGTCGTCATGGGCTTTGAGTCCCGTTCCATACAAACCCATTTTTTTAGAGTGGCGCCGAGCTTACCCCAGCGCCGTGGCAGTTCATACCGCCCGGTCGACAACAAAAAAGGCCGTGCAGCGCAGGAGCGCCGCACGGCCTCCGTGGCTTAACGCACCTTGCCGTCCTTCCAGGCCTGCAGCAGCTTGTCGTAGTTGATGGTCTCGCCCTTGGGCTTTTCATTGGCCAGCTTGGCCCATGGTGCGCCCTTGTCGCTCAGCCATTTGGCCGGATCGCCCTTGGGGTTGAGCTTGGGCGCGCAATGGGCCATGCCAGCGCGCTCAAGGCGCCCCATCACCTGGTCCATTTCGTCAGCCAGCGTATCCATCGCGCCCTGCGGCGTCTTTTCACCCGTCACGGCCTGGGCCACGTTCTTCCACCAGAGCTGGGCCAGCTTGGGGTAATCGGGCACGTTATTGCCGGTCGGCGTCCATGCCACGCGGGCCGGGCTGCGATAGAACTCGATCAGGCCGCCGTAATTGGCGGCGTTCTTGGTGAAGTACTCGTGGTGGATGTCGCTGTCGCGGATGAAGGTCAGGCCCACCACCGACTTCTTGGCCGAAACGGTTTTGGAGGTGATGAACTGCGCATACAGCCAGGCGGCCGCCACTTTGTTGGCATCATGGTCCTTGAAGAAGGTCCAGGAGCCCACGTCCTGGTAGCCGTTTTGCATGCCCTGCTTCCAGTAGGGGCCGTTGGGGCCGGGTGCCATGCGCCACTTCGGTGTGCCGTCGGCATTCACCACCGGCAGGCCCTTCTTGGTCATGTCGGCGGTAAAGGCCGTGTACCAGAAGATCTGCTGGGCGATCTGCCCCTGCGCCGGCACCGGGCCGGCTTCGCCGAAGGTCATGCCGGTGGCTTCCTTGGGCGCGTACTTCTTCATCCAGTCCACGTACTTGGTCAGCGCGTAGACCGCAGCCGGCGAATTGGTGGCGCCGCCGCGTGCCACCGAGGCGCCCACCGGCGTGCACTTGTCGGCCGCCACGCGAATGCCCCATTCGTCCACCGGCATGCCGTTGGGAATGCCCTTGTCGGCAGTGCCGGCCATGGACAGCCAGGCATCGGTGAAACGCCAGCCAAGCGACGGGTCTTTCTTGCCGTAGTCCATGTGGCCGTAGATGGGCTTGCCGTCTATGGTCTTCACGTCATTGGTGAAAAACTCGGCGATGTCCTCATAGGCGCTCCAGTTCAGCGGCACGCCCAGGTCGTAGCCGTACTTCGCCTTGAATTTGTCCTGGAGATCCTTGCGCGCGAACAGGTCGGCGCGGAACCAATAAAGGTTGGCGAACTGCTGGTCGGGCAGTTGGTAGAGCTTGCCGTCAGGCGCCGTGGTGAAACTGGTGCCGATGAAGTCCTTGAGGTCCAGTCCCGGGTTGGTGTATTCCTTGCCTGCGCCGGCCATGTAGTCGGACAGCGCCAGGATTTTGCCGTAGCGGTAATGCGTGCCGATCAGGTCGGAGTCGGAAATCCAGCCATCGTAAATCGACTTGCCCGACTGCATGGAGGTCTGCAGCTTTTCAACCACGTCGCCTTCCTGGATGATGTCGTGCTTGACCTTGATGCCGGTGATTTCTTCAAAGGCCTTGGCCAGCGTCTTTGATTCGTACTCGTGGGTGGTGATGGTTTCGGACACCACCGAGATTTCCTTCACGCCCTTGGCCTGCAACTTCTTGGCGGCGTCGATGAACCATTTCATCTCGGCCTGCTGCTTGTCCTTGGACAAGGTAGAGGGCTGGAATTCGCTGTCAATCCACTTCTTCGCCTCGGCTTCGCCGGCCCAGCTGTGGCTGGCCATCGCACATACCGCGGCCACTGCCAGCGCCGTATAACGCATCTTCATGACTTGTCTCCTCATTGGTTCACTCCCCGTGGTTGAAGGCTTGTTCGGCTCCGGGGAATATGAGCCGGGGTCCTTTTCTCTGCACTTCTCTACATCTCCATGTCTTTTCTGTGCTCGCTAACCCTTGCGCATGATCACCGCGAGCAACACCATGGACAGCACAAAACTGATCCAGATCGACGGGTCCGCCTCCAGCTTCAGCCAGCCGGCCAGCTTGCCGCTGAAGCCGACAAAAATCAGGTTCACATAGGCCGCGCTCAGCAGGCCTATGAACAGCCGGTCGCCCCGCGTGGTCTCCAGCGGCAGAAAGCCGCGCCGCATCGTCGTCGGCGACTTGATCTCCCACACCGTCATGCCCACCAGCATCAGCACGATGCAACTGAAAAAGATCGCGACTGGCGTCGTCCAGGCCATCCACTCAAACATTTGTCATCTCCTTACTCAGTAGCCTCAGCACAGCACATGGCCAGTCAAGTGCCATCGCGGAACCGGCTTCGCCGGGCCGCAGGTGGCGCCCCCTGGGGGAGGCGCCGAAGGCGCTTCGGGGGGAACTCATACCCTGCCCATCGCGAAGCCTTTGGCGATGTAATTGCGTACAAACCAGATCACGATGGCGCCCGGCACGATGGTCAGCACGCCGGCCGCGGCCAGCGTGGCCCAGTCCATGCCCGAAGCCGATACCGTGCGCGTCATGGTGGCGACGATGGGCTTGGCGTTGACGCTGGTCAGCGTGCGCGCCAGCAGCAGCTCCACCCAGCTGAACATGAAGCAGAAGAACGCCGCCACCCCCACGCCGGCCTTGATGAGCGGCAGGAAGATACGCACAAAAAAGCGCGGGAAGGAATAGCCGTCGATGTAGGCGGTCTCATCGATCTCGCGCGGAATGCCGCTCATGAAGCCCTCCAGGATCCACACCGCCAACGGGACGTTGAACAGCAGATGGGCCAGCGCCACCGCGATGTGGGTGTCCATCAGGCCCACCGTGGTGTAAAGCTGGAAGAAGGGCAGCAGGAACACCGCCGGCGGCGTCATGCGATTGGTCAGCAGCCAGAAGAACACGTGCTTGTCGCCCAGAAAGCTGTAGCGCGAGAACGCATAAGCGGCCGGCAGGGCCACGGTGATGGAGATCACCGTGTTGATGGCGACGTAGATCAGGCTGTTGATGTAACCCGAGTACCAGGACGGGTCGGTGAAGATGGTCTTGTAGTTGTCCCAGGTGAAGTTCTGGGGAAAGAAGGAAAAGCTCGACAGGATTTCGCTGTTGGTCTTGAAGCTCATGTTGACCATCCAGTAGATGGGCAAGAGCGCGAACAGGATGTAGGCAATCAGGAACAGCGTCCGCGCCTGGAATTTTGAGGTGTTCATTCCACGCCCTCCTTCTCCTGCGTGCCGACGCGCTGCATCCAGTTGTAGAGGATGAAGCACAGCAGCAGGATGATCAAAAAGTAAATCAACGAGAAAGCCGCTGCAGGACCCAGGTCGAACTGGCCCACGGCTTTTTGCGTGAGGTATTGCGACAGGAAAGTCGTGGCATTGCCCGGCCCGCCGCCCGTCAGCACGAAGGGCTCGGTGTAGATCATGAAACTGTCCATGAAGCGCAGCAGCACGGCGATCATCAGCACACCGCGCATCTTGGGCAGCTGGATGTAGCGGAAGACCGCGAACTTGCTCGCGCCATCGATGCGCGCAGCCTGGTAGTAAGCATCGGGGATAGAGCGCAGGCCGGCGTAGCACAGCAGGGCCACCAGCGGTGTCCAGTGCCAGACATCCATCATCAGCACCGTCACCCAGGCGTGTGTGGCGTTGCCGGTGTAGCTGTAGTCAAAGCCCGCCTTCTGCAGCATCGCGCCCAGCAGGCCGATGTCGGCCCGGCCGTAAATCTGCCAAATGGTACCCACGACGTTCCATGGGATCAGCAGCGACAGCGCGACCAGCACCAGAACCAGCGAGGCCTTCCAGCCTTGCGCCGGCATGGACAGCGCCAGCGCAATGCCCAGCGGAATTTCGACCGCCAGCACCGCCAGCGAGAAAGTGAGCTGGCGCCACAGCGCCGCATGCAATTCCTCATCGCGCATCACGGACGCGAACCACTCGGTGCCGACGAACACGCGCCGCTCGGGCGAGATGATGTCCTGCACCGAATAGTTGACCACCGTCATGAGCGGCAAGATGGCGGAAAACGCCACGCAGATGATGACCGGCAGCACCAGCAGCCAGGCTTTTTGATTGACCGGTTTAGTCGTAGTGCTCATGCATCCACCAGTTCGTCGTTCAGGTACAAGCAGGTGTGCGGCCCCATGACCTGCAACCAGACCTCTTCACCCACCTGCGGCACGCGGGAGGCCGGGTTCAAGCGGGCCTTGAGGGTGTGTTCACCAATCCGCGCCGTCAACATCAAATGCGTGCCGATGTCCTGCACCAGCGTGACGGTGAAGGGCAGCGCCGCCGGGTCGCCGGGCGCGGTCTTGACCACGTATTCGGGGCGCACACCCAGTTTGAGGTCGCCGTCGGGCATGGCGCGACCGGGCGGCAGCGCCAGCGGCCGGTCCGCCACGCGCAGCGCGCCGCCGTCCACCGTGGCCGGCAGGAAGTTCATGCCCGGCGAGCCGATGAAGTGGCCCACAAAGGTATGGCGGGGCCGCTCGAACAGCGCATCCGCCGAGCCGGTCTGCACCGCACGGCCGCGCGTCATCACCACCACTTCTTCGGCAAAGGTCAGCGCCTCGACCTGGTCGTGCGTGACGTAGATCAGCGTGAGCTTGAGTTCGTGGTGGATCTGCTTGAGCTTGCGCCGCAGCTGCCATTTGAGGTGCGGGTCGATCACCGTGAGCGGTTCGTCGAACAGCACGGCCGACACGTCGGGCCGCACCAGGCCGCGGCCCAGCGAGATTTTCTGCTTGGCGTCGGCCGCCAGCCCCGCCGCGCGCTGGTTGAGCTGGCCGCTCATGTCCAGCATTTCGGCGATTTCGCCCACGCGCTTCTTGATCTGGTCTTGCGGCACCTTGCGGTTGCGCAGCGGGAATGCCAGGTTCTCAGCCACCGTCATGGTGTCGTAGATCACAGGGAACTGAAAAACCTGCGCGATGTTGCGTTGCTGGGGCGAGGCGCGCGTCACGTCCACACCGTCGAACTTGACGCTGCCCTGCGAAGGCACCAGCAGGCCGGACATGATGTTGAGCATGGTGGTCTTGCCGCAGCCCGAGGGGCCCAGCAAGGCATAAGCGCCGCCGTCGCGAAAGCTCATCTTCAACGGCAGCAGCGCGTAGTCACTGTCTTCGCGCGGGTTGGGACGGTAGGCATGGGCCAGGTCCAGGTCAATACGAGCCATAAAACCTCCGCACCGCAAACGTCATTGGATAGCGCTTCACGCGAGGCCTCCCCTGCGCCCGGGCGCCAGCAGCAGCGCGCCTTCGGCGTCAAACACATACACCTGTGCTGGATCCAGATACAGGGTGACAGGTGAGCCCAGGTCGAAGTAGTGCACGCCGGTGAGCTGGGCCACCAGCTCGCCCACGGCGGTGGCGACGTGGACAAAGGTGTCGGAACCCGAGATTTCGGCCAGTTCGACCTTGCCCGGTAGCGCCACGTCGCCTTCACGCGCCGCGACACGTAGCGCGCTGCCGCGAACGCCCGCGGTGAAGGACGCCAGGCGCTGCGCCGGTGCGTCCGGCAACTTGAGCGCCAGCGCCGGGCCGCCCGCCAGCTGCAGGCCTTGCGCGGCGGGCAGCGCCGGCATCAGGTTCATGGGCGGGTCGCTAAAGGCGCGCGCCACGCGCAGCGACTGCGGCGCGTGGAAGACCTCAGCCGTCGGGCCGTACTGCAGCAGCTCGCCGCCGTCCATCACGGCCGTGTAGCCGCCCAGCAGCAGGGCTTCGCCAGGCTCGGTGGTGGCGTAGATCACGGTGGAGTCGCCGGCGGCGAAAAGCTGGGTCAGTTCTTCGCGCAATTCCTCACGCAGCTTGTAGTCGAGGTTGACCAGCGGCTCGTCCAGCAGCATCAGGGGCGCGCCCTTGGCCAGCGCGCGCGCCAGGGCCACGCGCTGCTGTTGCCCGCCGGAGAGTTCGGCCGGGTAGCGGTCCAGGAACATGTCGATGTGCAGGCGCTCGGCCAGGCTGCGCACCTTTTGGTCTATGTCCTTTTCGCCGCGCAGCTTGAGCGGCGAGGCGATGTTGTCGGCCACGCGCAGCGAGGGGTAGTTGATGAACTGCTGGTAAACCATGGCCACGTTGCGCTCACGCACCGGCATGCCGGTCACGTCGGCGTCATTGACCAGGACTTTGCCCTGCGTGGGGACGTCCAGGCCGGCCATGATGCGCATCAGGCTGGTCTTGCCGGCCTGCGTCGCGCCTAGCAACACCGTGACTTCCCCGCTGCGCGGCGCCAGGCTCATGTCGTACAGCCACTGCTCGGCGCCGACTTTTTTGCTGATCTGCTCCAGCGACAGCTGCATCACGCCGCTCCCCCATCCGATAGCAGCCGGACCAAGCCGTCCCGCACCGCGGCGAGGACTGCGACAGGCAACAAATTTGAAACGATCAACAAGAGGAGCACTCCCTGAGAACTGGCGAACAAACCTGATGAGGTTCGGTTTTTTTCTATTTTTCTTCCTTTGTGATTGTTTTATCTAATTGTTTACCCTTATCTGTTTCCTTTTGTTTCGATATAAAGTTTCTTTCAAGCCTTTCATCGGTCATCCTTAGGTCCTTTTCTTTAGGCTGCTTTTGGCGTCTTAATTACCGTCACCCCAGACACCGGATCCGCGTGAACTCCAATCCCAGGCAAATCAAGCTTCTTGACGTGGTCCGCGCCCACGGTTCGGCTTCCGTCGAGCAACTTGCCGAGAAGCTCGACGTCACCCTGCAGACCGTCAGGCGCGACGTGCAGCGCCTGTCCGAAGCCGGCCTGCTGACGCGCTTTCACGGCGGCGTGCGGGTGCCGACTTCCACCATTGAAAACATCGCGCACCGCCAGCGCGAAAGCCTCAACGCCGAAGGCAAGGCGCGCATCGCCGAGGCCGTCGCCAGGCGCATCCCCAACGACTGTTCGCTGATCCTCAATATCGGCACGACCACCGAAGCCGTCGCCAAGGCCTTGCTGAACCACAAAGGGCTGCGCGTCATCACCAACAACCTCAATGTGGCGGCCATCCTGTGCGGCAACACCGACTGCGAGGTGATCGTGGCCGGCGGCGTGGTGCGCGCGCGCGACCGCGGCATCGTGGGCGAGGCGGCGGTGGACTTCATACGCCAGTTCCGTGTCGACATCGCCGTCATCGGCATCTCGGGCATAGAGCCCGACGGTTCGCTGCGCGACTTCGACTACCGCGAGGTGAAGGTCGCCCAGACCATCATCGAGCACGCCCGCGAGGTCTGGCTGGCCGCCGACAGCAGCAAGTTCAACCGCCCGGCCATGGTCGAACTGGCCAGGCTTTCGCAGATCGACCGGCTGTTCACCGACATGCCGCCGCCCGAACCCTTCCCGGCCCTGCTGGAAGAGGCGGACGTGAACTGCGAAGTGGCCCACTCTTAACACCCCCTCCTTGAGCGCCCTTACGCACCGGACCGGACCGTTTTCATACACTCCAGCGCATGACCTACCTCCTCGCACTTGACCAGGGAACCTCGAGTTCCCGCAGCATCGTGTTTGACGAACACGGCCACATCGTGGCCCTGGCGCAGCAGGAGCTGCCGCAGATCTACCCCAGGCCCGGCTGGGTCGAGCACGACCTCATGGAGATCTGGCGCACCCAGCTGGCGACGGCGCGCGAGGTGCTGGCCAAAGCCAACATCAAGGCCAGCGACATCCGCGCGCTGGGCATCACCAACCAGCGCGAGACCACGGCCGTCTGGAACCGCAAGACCGGCCAGCCCATCCACCACGCCATCGTCTGGCAGGACAGGCGCGCCGAAGCCACCTGCGCCGAATTGCGCGAGCAGGGCAAGGAACAACTGATCCAGTCCAAGACCGGGCTGCTGATTGATGCCTATTTTTCAGGCACCAAGCTCAAATGGCTGCTCGACAACGTGCCCGGCGCGCGTGCGCAAGCCGAGCGCGGCGAACTGGCCTTCGGCACCATCGACAGCTGGCTGATGTGGCAACTCACCGGCGGCGCGCTACACGCCACCGACGTCAGCAACGCATCGCGCACCATGCTGTTCAACGTGCACAGCAACCAGTGGGACGATGAACTGCTTGCACTGCTGGGCATACCGGCGTCCCTCATGCCCAAGGTGCTGTCGTCCAGTGCGCATTACGGCGAAGTACGGCCCGACCTGCTGGGGCACGCCATCACCATGGGCGGCGTTGCCGGCGACCAGCAAAGCGCGCTCTTCGGCCAAGCCTGCTTCAAGGCCGGCATGGCGAAAAACACCTACGGCACCGGCTGCTTCATGCTGATGCACACGGGCGGGCAATTTCAGACTTCGCACAATGGTTTGCTAACCACCAGCGCAGCGCAGACATCCGCGCAAACCCAGTTCGCCATCGAAGGCAGCGTCTTCGTGGGAGGCGCCGTGGTGCAGTGGCTGCGCGACGGCCTGCACGCCATCAAGGGCAGCGCCGAAGTGCAAGCGCTGGCCGAAAGCGTGCCCGACTCGGGCGGCGTAATGATGGTGCCGGCCTTCACCGGCCTGGGCGCGCCTTACTGGAAACCCGACGCGCGCGGCACCATCACCGGCCTCACGCGCGGCACCACCGTGGCCCACATCGCGCGTGCCGCGCTCGAAAGCATCGCCTACCAGAGCGCCGCCCTGCTGCAGGCCATGAGCCGCGACGCGGTCGGCGCCGGCGCCGCGCCCGTGGCCGAGCTGCGCGTGGACGGCGGCGCCTGCGTCAACGACCTGTTGATGCAGTTCCAGGCCGACCTGCTGGGCATCCCGGTGATACGCCCCGCCGTGATCGAAACCACCGCGGTGGGCGCCGCCTACCTGGCGGGGCTGTCCAGCGGCGTCTACGGCAGCATTGACGAGCTATCAGGCATGTGGCGCGCCGAGCGCAAATTCCTGCCCACCCTGGGCGCGGACCGGGCCGCCGAGCTGATGGCGCGATGGGAGCGTGCAGTGCGTCAGACCGTGCAGGAATAGAGACCCGAAGTTTCTGTCACATTTCCCATAAGGGACGGCCGCTAGACTGGCCGCATGAGCACCCCTGCCATTTCCCGATCAAAGCGCCGGCTCGTCCTCGGGGCCGGCGCCGCAGCCGTACTTGGCTTGGCTGGCTGCGCGGCGCCGCAACCCCTGCCTGTCTCCAGCCAACCGCCCCGTGCCCGCCTGCGGCTGATCGGTGAATCGCGTATTGCGCACCGCCTGCAGTTCCAGGGCAGCACGGTGGGCGGCTTGTCCGGCATCGACTACGACCCCGCTGGCGACCTGTACTACCTGATCAGCGACGACGGCTCCAGCGTCAACCCGGCGCGCTTTTACACCGCGCGCATCGCGCTGGGCATGGACAGCCTGGGCGCCCCCGAACTGCTGCGCGTGGCCACTCTGCGTCAGGCCGACGGCAGCGCCTACCCGTCCGCCTTGCAAGGCGGACCGGTGCCCGACCCGGAAGCCATACGCTGGCGCGCGGCGACCAACACCCTGCTGTGGACCAGCGAAGGCCATGCGCCCTCAAACACCGCGCCCTGGCTGCGCGAAGCACGCCCCGATGGCGGCTTTGTGCGCGAATTCGCCCTGCCGGCGATGTTCAATTTCCAGGCCGGCGCGGGGCCGCGCGGCAACCTCACGCTGGAAGGCCTGGCGCTGGCGCCCGACGGCCGCACGGCCTGGATCGCCATGGAAAACGCCTTGCAGCAGGACGGCCCCATGCCCACCGTGCAGGCGCCGGGCGGGCCCTGCCGTTTCACGCAGATTGACCTGGCCAGCGGCAAGGCCCTGCGGCAGATCGCCTATGTGCCCGATGCGATCCCGCGCGCGCCGGTACCGCCCACCGCTTTCGCGGACAACGGCGTGGCGGAAATCCTGATGCTGGACGCCGAACGCATGCTGGTGCTGGAGCGCGCCTATATGGCCGGCTGGGGCGTGGAGGCCGGTAATTCGCTGCGGCTTTACCTCATCGACACACGCCAGGCCACCGATACGCTGGAGATTTCCGCCCTGCTGCCGGGTGCCTGCCAGCCGGCCGGCAAAACCCTGCTGGCCGATTTTTCGGCCTTTACCGGCCCAGGCGACGGCCCGCGGCTCAAACGGCTGGACAATACCGAAGGCATGAGCTGGGGCCCGGTGCTTCCCAACGGACGCCGCAGCCTGATGTTCATCAGCGACGACAATTTCAGCGCCCGGCAAACCAGCCAGTGGCTGGCCTTTGAATTTTTGGACTGACAACGCATGACTTCCACCTCCCCTGCAAACAACGGACACATTGCCTTCATAGGCGGCGGCAACATGGCCAGCGCCATCATTGGCGGCCTCCTCAAGCAAGGGCTGCCTGCCAGCCAGATCCAGGTGTCCGAGCCTTACGCCGAGCAGCGCGCCAAACTCGCGCAGCAATTCGGCATCCAGGTCCATGAAAGCCCGGGCGCGTGGCTGGCCGCCGCCGGCCTGGTTGTCTGGGCCGTCAAGCCGCAGGTCTTCAAGGATGCGGCCCTGCAAACGCGCTATCACACCAAAACCGCCCTGCACCTGAGCGTGGCGGCCGGCGTTCGCTCCGGCAGCATCGCGCACTGGCTGGGCACCGAGCGCGTGGTGCGCGCCATGCCCAACACGCCGGCGCTGGTCGGCAAGGGCATGACGGCCCTGTTCGCCCGCGAGGCCGCCACCGGCGCCGACAAGCTGGCCATTGAAAAAGTACTCAAACCCACCGGTGAATGCCTGTGGCTGACCGAGGAGACCCAGCTTGACGCGGTGACCGCGCTGTCCGGCTCGGGCCCGGCCTATGTGTTTTATTTCATCGAGGCCATGATCGAGGCCGGCACCGACATGGGCCTGCCGCCCGCCCAGGCGCGCCAGCTCGCCATCGGCACTTTTGTGGGCGCTTCCGCCCTGGCGCAGGCTTCGGACGAACCGCCGCAGGAGCTGCGCGCACGGGTCACCTCCAAGGGCGGGACCACTTACGCCGCGCTGACGTCGATGGAGCAGGACCGCGTCAAGATGCAGTTCATGCGCGCCATCCATGCCGCCCGGCAACGCGCCGCCGAGCTGGGCGATGAATTTGGCGGTGCCTGAACGACTCGTCGCCTGGCGCGTCAACCGCCCGGACGGGGCGCACGTTGAACACGCGCGTACGTGCAGCTTGTCTTGGTCCACGCATTGTGGGACACCCCCGGCGGCATCCGCGTTACAACTTTTCCAACATCCGGAGTTTCACATGAACAAAGTCCTGTCTACCCTCATCAGCGCAGCCGTCCTCGCCATGCCCCTGGCCGTGATTTCCACGTCCGCATCGGCCCAGGCCGCCGCTCCCGCCGCCGCACCAGCGGCAGCCCCTGCACCTGCAGCAGCCCCTGAGAAAAAGGCCGCCGCTCCCGCCAAGGCAAAGGCCAAGCACAAAGCCAAGCGCAAGGCCAAGGCCAAAAAAGCCGCCGTCTAAGCAACACGCTGACGCAAAAAAGCCCGCTTCATGCGGGCTTTTTTATGGGCGCTTTCCGGGCTAATGGAAGTTACCGGCCCAGGTAAGACAAGGCAATCCCCACAAAAACCGCAAAGCCCAGCCAGTGGTTGAGGCGAAATGCCTTGAAGCAGTCGTCGCGCTCGCGCTTGCGGATCAGCCAGCCGTGCCACACGGCCTGCAGCAAGGCTGCGCCCATGGCGATCCAATAAAGGGGCGACTGCCCCAGGGCGTCCACCAGGGCCCAGGCCCAGATCGCCAGGTAGGCGGCATAGCAAAACATCACCGCCGCCACGTCAAAACGGCCCAGCGTGATGGCCGAGGTTTTCATACCGATCTTGAGGTCGTCGTCCCGGTCCACCATGGCGTACTCGGTGTCGTAAGCCACTACCCAGAACAAATTTCCCAGCAGCAGCACCCAGGCCAGCATCGGCACGCGTGACTGCACCGCGGCAAACGCCATGGGAATGCCAAAACTGAAAGCCACGCCCAGCACCGCCTGCGGCATGGACACATAACGCTTGGCAAAAGGGTAGACCAGCGCGATGGCCAGCGCGGCGAACGACCAGGCAATGGTGGCGGCGTTGGTCGTGAGCACCAGCCCGAAGGCGAGCAGCGCCAGCACGGCGCCCAGCATGAGCGCCTCGCGCACCGACATCGCGCCGCTGGTCACAGGCCGCTGGGCCGTGCGTTTGACGTGGCGGTCGAAGTCCCGGTCCGCCACGTCGTTGACGCAGCAGCCCGCGCTGCGCATCAGGATGGTCCCCAGCGTGAACACCGCCACCAGGTGCCAGCCCGGAAAGCCGTGCGAAGCCAGCCACAGCGCCGACAGCGTGGGCCACAGCAGCAGCAACCAACCCGCCGGGCGGTTCCAGCGGACAAGTTGAAGGTAGAGGGCGAGTTTATTCTTCAAGCAGGGAACGCAGCATCCAGGCAGTCTGCTCATGCACAGTCAGGCGCTGCGTCAACAGGTCGGCGGTCGGCTCGTCACCGGCCTTGTCGGCCACCGGGAACAGCTCGCGCGCCGTGCGTGCCACGGCCTCATGGCCCTGCACCAGGATGCGCACCATTTCCAACGCCTTGGGCGGCACCACCGGCACATCGGGGATCGAGGCCAGCTTGCTGAATTGCGCATACGAGCCCGGCGCGGGATGGCCCAGTGAGCGGATGCGTTCGGCGACGGGGTCGACCGCGGCCCAGAGCTCGGTGTACTGCGTCATGAACATCAGGTGCAGCGTGTTGAACATGGGCCCCGTCACGTTCCAGTGGAAGTTGTGGGTGGTCAGGTACAGCGTGTAGGTGTCGGCGAGCAGGCGGCTCAGGCCCTTGGCGATCGCCGCGCGGTCTTTTTCGCTGATGCCGATGTTGATGGACGGTGCGGCTTTCCCGGCAGGTTTGGCGGAGGACTTGGCCATGGTGGTTCCTTTTTTAAAAAATCAGGGATAACTTTAACGAAATCGGGACGACGGCTGCAACAGCCGCCATCAATACCCGTCATAGGCTGAATTCAAGACAGGCGAATGACGCCCGGTAGCTCGCAGGCGTAGATCGCATTGCGCAATGCGGCAATGGCTTCATAGCGCGTGAAGCTGCGCCGCCACGCCAGTACCACGCGCCGGCTCGGCACGTCACCCTCGAAGGGCAGGTACTTGATGAAAGAAGGCTGCTCGGCCGCCACAGCGGGTTTACCTTTCGCGCCCTTTTTGGCAGGAGCTTGTTGCTGCAATGCTTCCTTGGGCACGCCCAGTCGCGGCACCAGTGTGATGCCCATGCCCGCGGCCACCATGTGTTTGATGGTTTCCAGCGAGGAGCCTTCAAAGCTCTTGCGTATGCCCTCGGTGCTGCTGGAAAAGCGCGCGAACTCGGGGCAGACCTCCAGCACATGGTCGCGAAAGCAGTGGCCGGTGCCCAGCAGCAGCATGGTTTCCTTCTTGAGCTCCTCGGCCGTCACGCCATCGCGCGCGGCCAGGGCATGGCCGCTGGGCACGGCCGCCATAAAGGGCTCGTCATACAGCGGCGCGATCGCCAGATTGGCATCGGGAAAGGGCTCGGCCAGGATGGCGCAGTCGATTTCGCCGGTGCGCAGCTCCTCGAGCAGCTTGACGGTGAAGTTCTCCTGCAGCATCAGCGGCATCTGCGGCGTGTGCGCGATCGCCTGGCGCACCAGGTCGGGCAGGAGGTAGGGGCCAATCGTGTAAATAACGCCCAGGCGCAGCGGGCCCGACAGCGGGTCCTTGCCGCGCTTGGCGATCTCGCGGATGTTGTCAGCCTGCTCGAGCACGCTCTGCGCCTGGCGCACGATCTCTTCGCCCAGGGGCGTGACAGTGATTTCGTTGGCGTTACGCTCAAACAGCTTGACCTGCAACTCTTCTTCCAGCTTCTTGATGGCCACACTGAGCGTGGGCTGCGAAACATGGCAGGCATCGGCGCCCTTGCCGAAATGCTTTTCCCTGGCAACGGCGACGATGTATTTGAGTTCTGTCAGCGTCATGAGCCTATTGTGCTGCTTTTCTTAAACGCCGTGCCACCGGAATGGCTCTCAGGCCTTCAGGTACTCCGCCTTGCCGCCCAGCCAGCGCAGGATGTGCCGGTGCGCGAGGTCCGCATGGCGGTCCAGCACTGTGGGCGCCAGGCCGCGTGCCCACTCCAGTAATTCCGTGTCGGTGGCCAGGTCGGCAAAACGCAGCAGCGGCGCGCCGGACTGGCGGGCTCCCAGGAATTCACCCGGCCCGCGGATTTCCAGGTCGCGCCGGGCGATCTCAAAGCCGTCGTTGGTCTGCGCCATGGCCTTGAGGCGCTCGCGCGCCATTTCGCCCAGCCGGGGCGCGTCGCCGGTCGAATACAGCAGCACGCAGGCCGAAGCCGCCGCGCCGCGCCCGACCCGGCCGCGCAGCTGGTGCAACTGGCTCAGGCCGAAGCGCTCGGCATGCTCTATCACCATCAGCGAAGCATTGGGAACGTCCACCCCGACTTCAATCACCGTGGTGCTGACCAGCACGCCCATCTGGCCGCCGGTGAACAACGCCATCACGGCCTTTTTCTCGGCCAGGGGCATACGCGAATGCAGCAGGCCCACCATCACGCCGGGAAGGGCGGCGCTCAGCGCTTGGTGGGTTTCGGTGGCGTTGACGAGGTCGATCGACTCGCTTTCTTCGATCAGCGGGCAGACCCAGTAAATCTGCCGCCCTTCCTCAAGCTGGCCACGAATGCGCGTTATTACCTCATCGCGCCGTGCGTCGCTGACGACCTTGGTCACGATGGGCGTTCGGCCGGGTGGCAGCTCGTCAATGGTGGAGACGTCGAGGTCGGCGTAATAGCTCATGGCCAGGGTGCGCGGAATCGGGGTGGCGGTCATCATCAGCAAATGAGGTTCTTGCCCACCCTCGGTCATCTTGCTGCGCAGGGCCAGGCGCTGCGCCACGCCGAAGCGGTGCTGTTCGTCGATGATGGCGAGCGCAAGATTTTTGAACTTCACCTTGTCCTGGATCACTGCATGGGTGCCCACCACCAGGCCGGCGTCACCGCTCTCAATCATGGCCAGCATCTCGCGCCGCTCTTTCGCCTTCTGGCTGCCGGTCAGCCAGGCGGTCTTGATGCCCAGGGGTTCCAGCCAACCTATCAGCTTGCGGAAATGCTGCTCGGCCAGAATTTCGGTAGGCGCCATCAGCGCGCACTGCCAACCTGCGTCGATACAGCGGGCGGCGGCCAGCGCAGCCACCACGGTCTTGCCGGCGCCCACGTCGCCCTGCAGCAGGCGGTGCATGGGGATGTTTTTCTGGAGGTCCAGCTCAATTTCGCCGCACACCCGCTGCTGGGCCGCGGTGAGCCGAAAGGGCAGGCGTTCCAGCAGTTGCTCCTCCAGCGTGCATTGCGTGCCGCGCATGGCCGGTCCCGTCAACGCCGGTGCGCGCATGGCGGCACGTATGCGCCTGGCCTGCAACTGCGACAGCTGCTGGGCCAGCAGTTCCTCGGCCTTGAGGCGCTGCCAGGCCGGATGGCTGCGGTCTTCCAGCGTAGCCAGCGAGGTGTCCGGCGTCGGATGGTGCAAAAACCGCAGCGCCTCGCGCAAGCTCCATTGAAGCTGCGGCAGGTTCTGGCCCAGGATTTCCGGAGGAATCGTTTCGCGCAGGTCGGCGCGGGCCAGGCCGCTAAGCACAGCTTTGCGCAAATAGTTTTGAGGCAGGGCCGCCACCGTCGGGTAGACCGGCGTCAGCGCGCCGGGCAAATCGCCTTCGGCCAGCCTGAAGCTCGGGTGAATCATTTCGCGGCTGACAAAACCGCCGCGGATCTCGCCGCGCACGCGCACGCGCGCGCCCACGCTGAGTGTTTTCTGGTGGGCCGGGTAGAAATTGAGGAAGCGCAGCGTGCAGGTGGCGCTGCCATCGTCCACCACCACACGCAACTGGCGGCGCGGGCGAAAGGCGACGTCGCTGTGCGTCACCACGCCCTCGATCTGCACCAGGTCGCCGTCGCGCGCATCGGCCAGGCGCACGATGCGGGTTTCATCTTCATAGCGCAGGGGTAAATGCAAGGCCAGGTCGATGTCGCGGCGCAGGCCCAGCTTTTCGAGGGCTTTTTGTGCCGGCGACTTGGCCGGGGCTTTTTCAGGCCTGGCCTGGGGCGCGGCCGGGAAGTCGGCCACAGCCTCGGGCGGGGCGGCTTTTCGGACGGAAGCACCAGGGGGCGACATGGGACAATTGTGCCTTCATGACGACGAAGACCACTTTCAGCCTCAGCGATTTTGATTTCACGCTGCCCGATGAACTCATAGCCCAGCATCCCGCCACCCAGCGCAGCGGCTCGCGCCTGCTTGATGGACGTGCAAACCCGCCGGTGGACCGCCGTTTTACCGAACTCCCCGGCCTGTTGCTGCCGGGCGACCTGCTGGTCTTCAACGACACCAAGGTCGTCAAGGCCCGGCTTTTCGGTCAGAAAACCAGCGGCGGCAAGCTGGAACTGCTGATTGAGCGGGTGCTGTCGCCGCATGCGGATGCCGGCCATGAAGTCGCCGCCCACATGAAGGTCAGCAAAAAGCCGCTGCCGGGAGCGGTGCTGCAGATGGACGGCGGCTTTACCGCCACCTTGCTGGGCCGCTGGCCCGAAGAAAGCGGGCCGCTCTACCGTTTCCGCCTCAGCAGCGACCCCTACGCCCTGATGGCCCAGCACGGCCACGTGCCGCTGCCGCCCTATATCACCCACAGCGATTCCGCCGACGATGAGCAGCGCTACCAGACGGTGTTCGCCAAAAACCCGGGCGCGGTGGCAGCGCCCACGGCCGCGCTGCATTTTGACGAGGCCGTGCTGGCCGAACTGGAGGCGCGCGGCATCCAGCGCGCCAGCGTGACCCTGCATGTGGGCGCGGGCACCTTCCAGCCCGTGAAGGCCGAGAACATCGCCGACCACACCATGCACTTTGAGCGTTTTGAGGTTCCGCAGGCCACACGGGACGCCATCGCAGCCTGCAAGGCAAGGGGCGGCCGCGTGGTGGCGGTGGGCACGACCACGGTCCGCGCACTCGAATCGCACGCCAAATTTGGTCCCGAGTGCAACGACACCAACATCTTCATCACACCGGGTTTTGAATTCGCCGTGGTCGACCTGCTTTTGACCAACTTCCACTTGCCCAAAAGCACGCTGATGATGCTGGTCAGCGCGTTTTCGGGCTACGAGCACATCATGGCGCTGTACCGGCATGCGATAGACCAGCGCTACCGCTTTTTCAGCTATGGCGACGCCATGCTGCTGGCGCGGCAAATCTGAGATTCCCATGCACATATTTATGCACCTCCATCGGTCCCGAGTTTTTGCCATCGCCGCCAGCGCAGCCCTGGCGCCCGTCGCCCATGCGGCCGGCTACCAAACCAGTGGCACGTGCGAAGGCTTTCCAAAGGTGCAAGTCACCGCACCGGCCGGCTATTGCGTCGGCCTGGTCGCCGATGAGCGCCAGGGGCTCAAATTCCCCCGCCGTATGCTGGAAGTCGGCGCCGGCCGTTTCTGGCTGGTTGACATGGGCGGCTGGGACGCGGGCCGAGGCCGCTTGCTGGAGATGACGCTGGCGCCCGGCGCAATCACGGTCAAGGTGCTGGCCGACAAGCTCGACCGCCCGCACGGCTTGGCCCTGGGGCCGGACGGCAAGGCCTATGTGGGCGAAGCCACGCGCATCTGGCGCAGTCCGGTCGACAAGTTCGCCCTGGAGGTGCTGATTGACAAGCTGCCGGGTGATGGCGCCCATCCGCTCAAAGAGATCACCTTCGGCAGCGATGGCAGTCTTTACGTCAATATGGGTTCATCCACCGACAGTTGCCGGGACGATGCGCAGCAGCAGCCCGTCCCCTGCCCCGACCTGGTGGGCAAACAGCCGCGCGCGGCGGTGTATGAAGCAAAATTCTCCGCCGAAGGCAAGCTGGGCTCATTCAAGCCTTACGCCATTGGCCTGCGTAATTCGATGGCCCTGACCGTCCTGCGACAGGCAGGCCGGCCGGACATTGTGTTGCAAGGCGAAAATTCCATCGATTACCCGGAAATCGGCAAGCCCCAGGAAGAATTCAACATCCTCGAAGCCGGCGCCCACTATGGCTGGCCCTATTGTGTAGAAGCCGGCCAGCCCGCACGCGGCTATGATGGCCGTTTCGACTGTAGGGCTACGCGCTCCCCTGCCAGCCTGTGGCCGGCACATGCCGCGCCACTGCACATGTTCATAGCGCCACCCACGCCCGCCAGTCCTTGGGCTGGGCATTTGCTGGTGGCGTGGCATGGCCATAGACCGGCTGGCCGGCGCGTGATGGCCTTCCGACTGGATAGTGCTGGCAAAATCCAGGGCAAGGGTGTGGAGATCCTGGATGGGTGGACAGCCAAAGCCGGCATCCGCCCGCAGGGTGCGCCGACAGGCCTGGCGCTCGACGCCGCGGGCCGACTGTTCGTCATCGAGGACCGCAACCATACCGTGCTCATCGTGGGCCGCGAAAAATAAAACCATCGCGCCCCAAGCGCTGCTTATCCCGCCAAACCATGTTGAACTTTGAAGTCCTGACCACCGATGCGCCTCAAGGCGCCAATGCCGGCGCCTACCTCGGCAGCTACGCCCGGCGCGGCAAACTGACGCTCAACCACGGCGTGGTGCAAACCCCCATCTTCATGCCGGTCGGCACCTATGGCACGGTCAAGGGCGTGATGCCGCAGTCGCTGCACGACATGGGCGCGCAAATCATCCTGGGCAACACCTTCCACCTCTGGATGCGGCCCGGCCTGGACGTGATGCAGCAGTTCGGCGGCCTGCACAAATTTGAAAGCTGGAACAAACCCATACTGACGGACAGCGGCGGCTTCCAGGTCTGGTCGCTGGGCGAAATGCGCAAGATTTCCGAGGAAGGCGTGAAGTTCGCCTCGCCCGTCAACGGGGACAAGCTGTTCCTGACGCCCGAGATCTCGATGCAGATCCAGACGGTGCTCAACAGCGACATCGTGATGCAGTTCGACGAATGCACACCTTACGACACCAAGGGCCACATCACCACCGAAAGCGAAGCACGCAGTTCCATGGAGCTGAGCCTGCGCTGGGCCAGGCGCTGCATCGCCGAATTCAACAAGCTGGAAAATCCCAATGCGCTCTTCGGCATTGTGCAGGGCGGCATGTTTGAAAACCTGCGCCAGGAATCGCTCGATGCCTTGGTCGAACTCGACTTGCCCGGCTACGCAGTAGGCGGCGTCAGTGTGGGCGAACCCAAAGAAGAGATGCAGCGCATCATGGCGCACACGCCGCATCGCCTGCCGGCCAATAAGCCACGCTATCTGATGGGCGTGGGCACGCCGGAAGACTTGGTGGAAGGCGTAGCCGCCGGCGTCGACATGTTTGACTGCGTGATGCCGACGCGCAATGCGCGCAACGGTCATATGTTCACGCGCTTCGGCGATTTGAAGATTCGCAATGCCCGCTACAAGACCGAAGACCAGCCGGTGGACGCGACCTGCACTTGCTACACCTGCAAAAACTTCTCGCGCGCCTACATGCACCACCTGGACCGCTGCGGCGAAATGCTGGGGCCCATGCTGTCCAGCATCCACAACCTGCACTACTACCTGAACCTGATGCAGGAAGTGCGCGACGCGCTGGATGCCGGGCGCTTCGGCGAATTCAGTGCGCAGTTCCGCGCCGACCGGCAGCGGGGCGTGTAATGAACATCAACCTGCAACGCTGGATTGACCGCTGGGCCGGTATTCCACTGTGCGCGGCCGTCTCCGCCGTGGACGCCGTGCTGAGCCCCTTTCGCAAGAACGACCAGGCCGACCAGGCGCCGCGCGCCATTGTGGTGATCCTGTTGTCGGAAATGGGCAGCCTGGTGCTGGCGCACGAGATGTTCGCGCAACTCAAGCAGCGTTACCCCGGTGCGCCGCTGCACGCCCTGCTGTTCGGAAAGAACCGCGAAATCCTGGATCTCATGCAGGTGGTGGACCCAGCCAATGTGCACACGGTGAACGACAAATCACTGGGCGGGCTATTGTCCAGCCTTTGGAAGGCGATTGGCGAGCTGCGCCGCGCCGATGTCGACGTGGCGATTGACTGCGAGCTGTTTTCGCGCATCAGCAGCTTGCTGTCGTACGCCAGCGGCGCGCGCATCCGCGTGGGCTTTCACCGCCACACGCAGGAGGGCTTGTACCGCGGCTCGCACATCAACCGGCCCGTGCCCTACAACCCGTATCACCACATCAGCGCGCAGTTCCTGACGCTCGCGCGCGCGATTGACTCCACGGCGGTGCCCAAATCCAAACTGCCGGCCAACCTGGCGATGGCGGGCGCCACCAAACCGCCGCCGCATGTGCAACTGGCCCCGGCGCTGGTGCCAGGCATACAGGCTCGGCTCGCGCAGGACTTCCCCGCGATCGCCGGCAAGCCGCTGGTGCTGGTCTATCCCGGCGGCGGCATTTTGCCGATACGCGCCTGGCCGCTGGATTCCTACACTGCGCTGTGCCAAGGCCTGGTGGCCGACGGCTGCGCCGTGGCCGTGATCGGCCTGAAAGACGACCAGGCATTGGCGCGGCAACTGGTGGCCAATGTGCAGGCCGCCTTCCCGGCCAGCCCGACGAGTTCCGTGATTGACCTGACCGGCTACACACGGTCGATTTCCGAGTTGCTGGCGCTGTTCCATGTGGCGCGCCTGCTGGTCACCAATGACGGCGGGCCGGGGCAGTTCGCGGCGCTCACGCCGATCTGGACGCTGATGCTGTTCGGCCCCGAAACCCCGGGCCTGTACGCTCCGCTCACACCCCAGTGCCATTCCTTCTACAGCCAGTGGCCCTGCTCGCCCTGCCTGACCGCTTACAACCACCGCTCGTCCTACTGCGACGGCGACAACCAGTGCCTGAAGGTCATCGCACCGGACGCCGTGCTGGCCAAGGCGCGCGAGTGCCTGGCCGCGCCCTGAACCTCACACACCCCTGATGTCCACACTCCGATCTTTTGCCGAGGCCGTGATCCGGCGCCTGCCCGAGCGACTGCAGCCCATGGTGCGCTGGCGCTTCATCAAGTTCGGCGTGGTGGGCGCCAGCGGCACGGTGGTCAACCTCGTGGTGCTGTACCTTGCGCAGGAGTTCTTGTTCAGCCACATCGCGGATTTCCACGACCGGCTCAACTACTCCATCGCGCTGGCGATCACCGTCGCCACCATCAGCAACTTCTACTGGAACCGGCGCCTGACCTGGCGCGACCGCAAGCACGAGGTCCATCACTCGGCGCTGTTCCTGTTTTCCAAGTATGTGATGGCTGCCGGCCTGGCCATCGTGCTGCAGTCGCTGCTCACCAAATGGCTGGCTTTGTATATGCACTACCTGCTGGCCAATGTGCTGGCCATCGCGCTGTCCAGCGTCTGCAACTTTGTGGCCAACGACCGCATGACTTTCCGCCGCCGCCGCGCAAAAATTGAGGCCGATGCCGCCGCGCACCAACCGCCCGCCGATGTCCATGACAAGCCCTGAACTCCTGAAAACACGCCTGCCCGCCCACCGCATCTGGATCGCGCTGGCCATCCTGGTCGCACTGGGCTACCTGTTCGGCCTGGCGGGCGACCACATTCCGCGCAATGGCGACGAACTGGTCTATGCCCACATCGCGCGGCTGACGGCGGACACCGGCAAATGGTTGCCGCTGGTCAGCTCTTACGACTTCATGCGCAACACCAAGCCGCCCGTGCTGTTCTGGCAGGCCATGGTGGCCGGCGGCTGGGGCGAGCACTGGACGCTGCTCAACCTTCGCCTGCCCAGCATTGCCTACACCTGGGCCATCGCGTTGATGACGGCGTTACTTACCTGGAAGATCATCCGCGGCGAAACCGCACCGGTCGACCGCCGCCGCCACGCACTGGCCATGGGCGCCATCACGGCCATCATCTACCTGTCTTTTTTCAGCACCTACCGCTACGGCCGGCCCTACCTGACCAGCGCGCCGGAAACCTTCTGGCTGTTCGGCGCATTCTTTGCGCTGGCCTGGTCGCCGGCGAAGCTGCTGGCCTCGCGCTGGCAGTTTCCGCTGCTGGCGGGTATCGCCATCGGCATAGGCTGCCTTTACAAGTCCTTTGTCATGGTGGTGCCGGTCGGCTTCGCGCTCGCGCTGTGCTACCAGTTGCTGGGCGCGCGCAAGGCGCCGTGGCAGGTTCTGCGGCCCGGCATCGTCGCCGACGCTATCAAGGTAGCCGCCATCTGCGGGCTGGCTCTCGCCATCTTCGGCCTGTGGTTCGCCATCGATCCGCAGCCGGGCGAGGTGTGGCGCGAATTCGTCGTCGGTGAGAACGCCGGCAAGATGAACTCGTCAAAAGGCTACTTCGCCATTGCCTTCAGCGGCAGCAGCGGCATCCTGACCATCCTCACGGGCTATTACTCCAACGCGCTGTTCCTGCTGCCCGTTGCGGTCGGCTGCACCGTGGCCGCTTGGAAGGCCTGGCGCAAGCGCCGGGGCACCACGCAAACCATCAGCGACACCGAAAAAGCCCTGTGGCTCTGGCTGCTGACCTTTGCGCTGGTGTTCATGGTGCCCACGCAGCGCTCCACGCGCTACCTGATTCCCGCCATGCCGGCCCTGGCTGTGCTGATCGCGCTGTACTGGGACCGCATCGCGCGCATCTGGTTCAGCCTGACGCTGGTGATCTGCCTCATAGGCGCGCTGGCCATGGGCCTGATCGGCTACGGCGGCGTGCGCGCCACGCAGGACGCGTGGCTGTATTCACCGCTGTACTGGCTCTTCCTGGGCGTACTGGCCATGGCCTGCCTCGCGGGCATGTTCAAGCCCGCGTGGACCCGCCCGATCACCGCGCTCAGCAGCTTCGCGGTGCTGTTCGCGCTGGCCTGGGTCACGGCGCCATTCAACGGCGACATGGGCCGCTTCCACGCCGAAACCAACGCGCTGCTCAAAGGTCAGGCCCTGTCGGTGCCCAGCAACTTCAACGGCCATTTCGAGCGCTACGAATTCATCATCCCGGGCGCCAAAATCGTGCCCTACTTCGCCGCACAGCCGGTGGATTACCAGGACGTGGACGCGCTCTTCAAAAATACGCGCTATGCGCTGGTGCAGCGCCGCCCCGGAGAAAAGCCCTGCGAACAGTGCCGGGTGATCGACGAGCGCTGGGACCTGCGCTCACGCCAGGACGAAAAAGAAGGCACCCTCGGCGCGTTCAAGTCGCCGGAAACCTTCTGGTACGCCAAAGAGTACCTGGTCGAGCGCGCCGCGCCTTGACCTTCTTGACCACACTTACAAGCCTGACTGAGGGAACATCCATGCGCCGATTCAGAAGATTTGCAGAGGCCTTGGCCTTGCTGACCATGCTGGCGCTGGGCGGCTGCGCCACGGCGATCAAGCCCCATGAAACGAGCGGCGCGCCCACCCTGGGTTTCCAGAACATGGCGCTCAACCCCGGCAATGGCGGTGAACTGATCGCGGCCGGCGCGCTGCGCCCCGGCGACATCATCCTTACCGCCGAGAACGGCCTGAACTCGGTCGGCATACGCCTGATCACGCTGTCCCCGGTGAGCCATGCCGCGGTCTACCTGGGCAACCAGCAGATCGCCGAAGCCGTGGGCTCGGGCATCCGGGTACGCAGTGTGGAAGCGCTGCTGGAAGACGAAGCGACGGTGGTGGCGTTTCGCCATCCCGACATCACGGCTGAGCAGGCCCTGAAGATCAACAGCTTCGCGGCCAGCCAGGAAGGCAAGAAATACAACTACGTCGGCGTGATGCTGCAGGCGCCTTTCGCGCTGGAGCGGCGCATGTGCGAATTGCCATTGGTGCCGTCCATGGTGCGGGACTTCTGCATACGCGGCATCGCGGCCGTGCAGCTGGGACTGGGGCGCAACGACCAGTTCTTCTGCTCGCAGTTCATCCTCGAGGCCTACCGCAGCGCGGGCCTGCCGCTCACCGACGCCGACCCGCGCCTGATCAACCCGGGCGACCTGCTGCACATGCGGGAGGGCGACGTGCCCTCCATCCGCATTCACAAGCCGCTGCAGTATGTGGGCCACCTCAAGGCGGCGCCGCAAGTTGTAGCGGCCGAGCAGCTCGGGCAGTAAGGACCTGTTCACGGCCCAAGCCCGGGCCGCGGGCTCAACCGCCTACGTGCATGGTGAACTGCGCGCCGTTGGACAGCTTGCACTGCCCCGTGCCCATGGTGGACGAGTTCATCTGGTAGCGGCAGCTGATGTAGTTGCCCCGGCTACCCGAGCCATTGGCCACGCCTTCGCGCGTTGACGAGCCCGCGATTCGCGTCGCCTCCCCGGTAAAGCTCTCGCCATTGATGTTGGTGGTGAAAGTTCCGCGTCCGTTCATGTCATTGGTCACCACTGCACCCACCATGCCGTAGGCCTGAGCCACGTCGTTGGCCGGGTACAGTCGCGCCGCGAACGTCGTCGAAACCGGCGCCGCCGGCGTGACGTACACCGTGGAAGTCACCGGCGGATGGCCGGGCTGGACCGGCACCACGTAGCAGCCCGTCAGGGCAGTAGCGCCCAGCACCACTGCGGCCAGAGCCGTACGACGCGTCAGGCGTGACGGGGAGAGTGCGGAGATTGAGGAGAACAGGGAAGAAGCTATCTTCATAAATAACCCGAAGGCCCAAGCACATGCTTGTGGCGCCAGTGTGCGGGGCCGGCCTCAAAAGGTTGCATTCAAAGATACAAGATCATCCAATAAATACCGTCAGCATCAAATTAAGGTACTCCATCGAAATACCCGCTGCCGGTCATCCGCAAATAACCGACGCACAGCGTAAAGATCCACGCTCAGGCACCATCAAGCCCTCGCCCACCTTCGCACAAAGACGACCATGCAATACCGCCGCCTCGGAAACAGCAACCTCAAAGTCTCCGCCCTGTGCCTGGGCACCATGATGTTCGGCAAGCAGACGCCCTTCGAGGAAGCGGCGAGCATCGTGGCCTCGGCCCGTGAACACGGGCTTAACTTCATCGACACCGCCGATGTCTACAACCAGGGGCAGTCCGAGAAGGACGTGGGCAAACTGCTGGCGGGCCAGCGGCAACACTGGGTGCTGGCCAGCAAGCTGGGCAACGCGGTCAGCGACCGCCTCAACGAAAGCCACTATTCGCGCCGCTGGCTGATCCAGCAGACCGATGCCATCCTGGCGCGCCTGCAGACCGATTACCTGGACATCCTCTACCTGCACCGCGACTACCACGAAGAAAACCTCGAGGAAGCGGTGCGCGCGCTGGGTGATTTGATACGCGAAGGCAAACTGCGCAGCTTCGGCCTGTCCAACTTCCGCGGCTGGCGCATCGCCGAGGTGGTGCGGCTGTGCAAGGAGCTGGGCGTGCCGCCGCCTGCGGTGTGCCAGCCTTATTACAACCTGCTCAATCGCGGCCCGGAAGTCGAGATCCTGCCGGCCTGTGGCCACTACGGTATCGGTGTTGTGCCCTACAGCCCGCTGGCGCGCGGCGTGCTCACCGGCAAATACCCGCCCGGCCAGCCGCCGGCCGAAGGCACGCGCGCCGGCAGCGGCGACAAGCGCATTTTGGAGACCGAATTCCGCGAAGAGTCACTGGTGATCGCGCAAAAGATCAAGGCCCGCTGCGAAGCCAAAAGCCAGGTCCCCGGCCAGTTCGCCGCGGCCTGGGTGCTCGCCAACCCTCTGGTCAGCTCGGTCATCGTCGGCCCGCGCACCCTGCCCCACCTTGAGGATGTGTACGCCGCGGTGGACTTGGTGCTGGACAAGGACGATGAAGCCTTTGTCAACGAGCTGGTGGTGCCCGGCCATGCGTCGAGCCACGGCTACAACGACCCGGGCTATCCCTTCTTCGGCCGCCCCGTCTGAGCCTTGCGCTCAAAGCGCCGGCGCGTCGTCGGCACCGGTTTGCGGTAATCTGAGCTTCTTGTCGGCCGTAGTGCCGCAGGCGTGGCAGAACTTGGCGAAGGCGCTCTTGCGCGTCGTGCATTTGAAGCAGTGGTCAAACAGGCCAATGCCGCAATGCGGGCAGAAATCGATTTCGGTATTTTTGAGGTCCACGGCCCGTTCGCAGCCGGGGCACACACTTTTTGACAGCCGCGTGAGCGCCGTGTCATAGCTCAGTTCCTCGCGGCGCTGCGCATCGGGCAGTTGTTCGGCCAGTTTCTGCTTTTCGAGGTAGCGGTTCAGCGAGATGATGGCCTGCCGGCCCACCAACGCCGTGACCACAATGCCCACGATGTAGCGCACATAGCCGCCGTAGCTTGGCAGGTAGGGCACCAGCTCCACGAAGAAGGCGAACAGAGCGAAAAAGATAAAGCCCCAGACAAACGGCCAGTAAGTGCTCTTGCGCTTTTTCGCGAACAGCCAGCCGGCCGCCACCAGCAGCGGAAGCGTCAGCGCCAGGCGGTACAAAAAGACGCGCAGCTCCACGCGCCGGTATTCGGCGTTGAGCTGCACCTGCGCGGCCTGTTCCATCTCGCTGAGTTTGCGACGTTCACGCGCGGCGCCCTGGCGCGCATCGAGTGAAGCCTGCTGCTGGGCTTCGACCGCCACGCCGGCCGCACGCTCGCGTTCCTTGAGCGCATCCAGCGCCCGTGTGCGCGACAGCAGTTCCGGGTCCTGCTCAGCCAGTTGCGTGGCATGCCGCGTGGACAGCCAGTTGTTAAAGGTTTCGCGCGCCGCGGCTGAATCAGCCTGGGCAGCACGGCGCTTGAGCTGGGCTTGCTCCAACGCCGCCTGTGCATCCTGTTCGGCGCGCTCGGCGGCTTTGATGGCGGTGCGCGCCGCGGTGCTGGCATTCGCATCCATATAGTCGTCGAGCGACAGCTGTCTCTCGACCTTGGGCAGATCGCCCACCAGGGTGCCGCCCAGCCCAATCAGGAAGCCGGCGAACACAAAGGCCACCAGCCACAGGCCGCGATGGAACCACTTCTCGGACAGTCGCAAGGATTTACTCATAGTCTTTTTCGGGGTGGTTGAACATGGCGCAAGTCTGCGATCCGGCAGACCTGGGCACCATCGGGTTTCTGCGCGGTGGCGCGCAAGGCAGCCAGGCGGTACTATTTTTTGATACTAGCAGCTCAGCGATACTACAAACTCATCAATTCAAAAGAGGAGACGGGAAATGAACAGAGAACCAGTGATGCGCGCATTGCAACGCCCCACGGGAGCCTTCGTCGGGGCGTCCTGGACCGCCCTGCTCGTTGGCTCCATCACCTACCTGAGCGGCCTGTGGAATTCGGACATGCAACTCAACGAGAAGGGCTACTACTTCACGCTGCTCATGTACGGCCTGTTCTCGGCCGTCTCGCTGCAGAAGTCGGTGCGCGACCGTCTGGAGAACATTCCGGTCACCGGCATCTATTTTGGCCTGTGCTGGGTATCGCTCGGCCTGACCGTATTGCTGCTGACCATCGGGCTGTGGAACTCCTCGCTCTCTTCCAGCGAAACCGGCTTCTTTGCCATGTCTTTCCTGCTCAGCCTGTTCGCCGCCGTAGCGGTGCAAAAGAACGTGCGCGACATCGCCCTGTTTGACACCGTGCAGCAGGACGCGCCCGACACGGCGCCGGGCCAGCCCTGATCACAGTCTGACAACCGTGACGGGCTTTCCGTCCGTCATGCGGGCCCGCTGCAACCAGCCAAACACCGAGTCCACCGTGACAGTTTCGATGCGGTCGGAAAAACGTTTGTCGTTGGGATGGTCGTCAAACGCAACGTTGGCGGCCGTCATGCGACCGCCCAGCCGGGTCAGAGGGCCAAGCTTGAGCGTGGTCGGCTCATAGCCCTTGAATTGCAGCCAGGCCTGCGCTTTCTCCCGCGTGGTAACGCCGGGCTCCATGGCGGCGGCCATGGTTTCGATCGCCCACTGGTTGGACTGCTGGTACTTGCGGCCCCAGGCATAACTCACGATGCTGTAAGGCTTGTGGTGCATGGCCGTGAGCCGGGCAGGGTCCTGCAGCAACGCCAGCAGCTGGGCCTGGGCTTGCGGCGAAGGTGCAACCCACGCGGCTTCGAAGCGCCAGAGGTCATCAAGAAAAAACTCGCCCAGCCCTTGCCGGTACACCGCCGATTCGCTGGTGCCGCAGCTGTTGAGTTTGTGCACCACGTACCAGGTCATGCCGCCCTGGCCGTCGGGCAACTGGTAGGCCAGGCCCAGGTGCGAATAGCGCACACCGTATTTGCTGAGGTCCTGGCCGGCGCGCGCCAGCAACACGACTTTTTCGCCGCTGGCGTTGAGCGAGGCCAGCGTCTTTTCGGCCAGCACCATGGCGCGCTCGACAGTCTGAGGTGTGGTCTTGTGCGCTTCGCAGGAACGTCCGGCATGGGCGGCCGGCGCCGCACCCAGAAATGCGGCCGCCAGCAGCAGGGGCAGGAAGACTCTCGGAATTTTCATGATGGAAGGCTCCGGCTTATTGGTCTCATTGCGTCAGGCGCTCGTTGTGCAACAGGGCGCGCCCCAACGCGTTGGGAATAAAGGCGATGGCCTCACCCGCCGCCGACAGCACCACTCCGGCGCCGACCACACTGACCACCACAACCGTTCCGGCCATCATCGAAACGCCGGCAACGCCCTTGCCCACTACCTCGATGCTGACGCGGGCGCCGTCGGAAGCACGCTCCAGTACATACAGCGTTCCACGGGCCGTGCTTTCCACGGTTTTAACCACGAGCACGGTCCCCGCCGTGGACAACACCACCGGAATGGCCACCACAGAGCCCGCGGTGGCGCTGGCCCCGACCACGACGGAGGCCAGGGGCAAGGTCGACACGGCGCTCAGGGCCGAGGCCTCTGATTGGGCGTGCGCATTGGATGCAGCGGTTCCCGCCAGGAAGCACACAGCAATCAGACAAGTGGCAAATCGACTTTTCATGATGAGTCCTTTTTTATGTGCTCTGTTATTCGTTCGCTGCGTGGCTGCGCGCGGCGCGGCCCATGCGGGCTTCGCTGAGGTCGGCCTCATGGCGGTCGCGCAGGGTTTTGGCCAGGGTGAAGCTGCAGGTGATGAGGTAAAGCCAGCTCACACCCAGGAAAGCCTTGTAGGTTTCGTTGACCTCCATGCGCCACAGGCCCCAGCCAGTGAGCGACATGGCCAGAAAGAAACCACCCCACACCACCAGCTTGAACATGGGCGTGTCGGCCAGCTTGCCTTCGGCCTTTTTACTTTGCTCCTGGTCACGCACATACTTGGCCAGCACGAAAGCCGCCGACAGGCAGAAGAAATAACCCATGACCATGAAGGCGCGGTCCAGGTCTTTGCCGGGCAGGTAGGACAAACCCACAGCACAGAGAAAAACGGCGATCAGGAAAGAAGCCCAGACCTGCAATTGCCAGGGCTTGGAGTCACGGTGTATCAGCGTCTGCATAAAAACCTTTGCGTTGTTGAGGAGCCCCTAATGTGCGGCCGCCTCAACGCCGGGTCATGCAAATACCGATACAGTTTCTCAAAAATAGCTACAAAGCATCGAATTTTGATACCGGATACCCTGTTTCGGTTTAAGCCCTCAAGCCTCTAGCAGTGCGGCAACCCGCGCGCGCAAGGCCTCGGGCTGCACTTCGGCCGCCGCCAGGGCCGGCCCGGCATTCAGGCCTACGCGGCTGAGCATGCCGCGCCGGAAAGGCTTGACCATGGCCGTGCCTTTTTCCACGCGGCTGAAGAACGATCCCCAGAGGTTGGTCAGCGCCATGGGCACGACTGGCACCTGCAGGCCGTCACGCTCGGCGTTTTCGAGGATCTTCATGATGCCGCCCTTGAAGGCCTGGAGTTCGCCGTTTTTGGTGATGCCGCCTTCGGGGAAAATGGCCAGCAGGTCGCCTTCGCGCAGAACCTTGGCGGCGGCTTCAAAAGCCGCTTCGTATAACACCGGGTCTTCGGTGCGCGGCGCGATCGGGATGGCCTTGGCCAGGCGGAACAGCCAGCCCAGCACCGGCATTTTGAAGATGCGGTGGTCCATCACGAAATAGATGGGGCGCGGGCTGGCGGCCATCAGCAGCACCGGGTCGACAAAACTCACGTGGTTGCAGGTCAGCACGGCTGCGCCTTGGGCCGGAATGTGGTCATCGCCGGTGATCTTGAAGCGGTAGACCAGGCGTGACGCAATCAGCGCGATAAAGCGCAGCAGGTACTCGGGCACCAACATGAAGATGTAGAAGGCCACCACCGCGTTGGCCAGCCCCACGAACAAAAAGATCTGCGGAATGCTGAAGCCGGTTTTGAGCAGGGCGCCGGCCAGGATGGCGCTGACAATCATGAACAGCGCGTTGAGAATGTTGTTGGCCGCGATGATGCGGGCCCGGTGCGTGGGCTGGCTGCGCAGCTGGATCAGGGCATACATGGGCACGCTGTACAGGCCCGCGAACAGGCTCAGCAGCGCAAGGTCGATCATCACGCGCCAGTGCGCGTGCTGCGACATGAATTGGCCCACGCTCATGATGGGCACGGCAGGCAGACCGCGCGAGGCGAAGTACAGATCCACCGCGAACACGCTCATGCCGATGGCGCCCACCGGCACCAAGCCAATTTCAACATGGCGCTTGCTGAGCACTTCGCACAGCAGGGAACCGGTGGCGATGCCTATCGAAAACACCACCAGTAGCAATGACGCCACCTGCTCGTTGCCGTGCAGCACTTCCTTGGCAAAACTCGGGAACTGGCTCAGGAACACCGCGCCGAAGAACCACATCCAGCTGATGCCCAGCATGGAGCGGAACACCACCAGGTTGTCATTGGCGAGCTTGAGGTTGCGCCAGGTTTCCGTGACAGGGTTCCAGTTGATCTTCAAATCCGGGTCGGTCGCGGGCGTGAGCGGAATGAACTGCGAGACCAGCCGACCGACCAGGGCCAGGCCCACGCAGGCCATGGCCACATAGTCGGGCCCGACGTGAGGCACGGCCACCATCAGCCCACCCACGACCTGTCCCAGCAAAATGGCGACGAACGTGCCCATCTCGACCATGCCGTTGCCGCCCGTCAGCTCGCGCTCGTTGAGCGCCTGCGGCAGGTAGGCAAACTTGACGGGGCCGAAGATCGTGGAATGCAGCCCCATCAGAAAGGTGCAGCCCAGCAGCACCGGCACCTGGACGTTGGGGTTGTCGCTCATGAAGCCGACGGCTGCGATCAGCATGATCACCACTTCCAGGTTCTTGACGAAACGGATCACGCGGGTTTTTTCGAACTTGTCGGTCAGTTGCCCACTTGTGGCCGAGAACAGCAAGAACGGCAAAATGAATAACGCGCCTATGGCCAACCCGGCCATCGCGGGCTGGAGCCAGCTCACGCTGAGCTGGTAGGTCACCATCACGGTAAAGGCAAACTTGAAGAGGTTGTCGTTGGCCGCACCGGAAAACTGCGTCCAGAAGAAAGGCGCGAAGCGGCGCTGCTTGAGCAGCGCGAACTGGTTCGGGTGCCCCTGAACAGGCGGCGGCGACACCGGTGTGGCCCTATCAACACTCATGCTTGACTCCTCGTTTCGGTTGTTGTGCGGCGGGCTACGCGCTTGAACGACTGGCCTGCTCTGTTTCTGGATGGTGCATGGCATTCTGCCTTGATTTCACGCGCGGCCAGCAGGGCCGACACCACAGGCCAGGCGGCGCAGGCGGCCACCATATGCTTGAGGCTGTGGCCCGACACCAGGTGGCCCGTCCACTCGTAGACGGCATGGTCACCCAGCTCCACCAGCTTGGCCAGCGCATAGATTGCGATCAGCAGAGCCCATCGCACCGGCAGTTCCCAAGCCTGCGCGGGGAGCAGGCAGGCAAAGCCCAGGATGAGCACCATGCCGCCTCCCTGCAAGACCGCCCAGGGCAGCATGTTGCCGCTCAGCGACCAGGCATACACCGACAAAGGTCCCAGCACCAGCACGGCCGTGGCCAGCGCCATGCCGGCGCGCGTGCTGACGGCACGCATGGCCGCCAGGCCCAGCAGCCCGGCAAAAGCCAGTACCATGCCGCCGCGGTCCCACACCAGGCCCGCATCTGCTGGCTGCAGATGGTAGGCCGCGGACACCGCCGTCGTCACCCACAGGCCGCCGAAGAAAAGCCCGGCCATGGCCGCCGCCGGCGCGCTGACGGCCTCCTCACGAACAGCCCGCAGCAACGCCCAGATGCCCACCATGCCCCACAGTGCGAACGGCAGGTTGCTGAGGACGTCCATCGCATGCGGCAGCCAGCCCCAGCTGCGCTGGTCGGCAAAGTCATGGTAGTGCGCGGGCTGCGCCACTGAAGGGCCCAGCAGCGCGGCCGCCAGAAGAACAAGAAACACACCGGCCAACGCGCACTCGCGGCGCCAGGCCAGGGCCGCCGGGCGCGCGTGCCACGGCAGCGGCTCGATCCGGCGATGAAGAATGGATGGGCTGGTCTGCATGGTGAAGCTCCTCTCTCTAGTACGAATGAGTGAGCCGCAATGTGCCGGTCAAGACTGGCTTTCGGCATCAATATTCAGCATGGTTGAACCGTTTCAAACCCAAAGTACCGATAATCGATACCCATGAGCACCACCGCCGATCTCGTTACCGTCCTCAAAAAAGAACTCAAGGCCGCGCGCATGACCTATGCCGACCTGGCCCTCAAGCTGGGCATGGCCGAGTCCAGCGTCAAGCGCATGCTGGCCAAAGGGGACATGCCGCTGTCGCGCATCGACGCGATCTGCCGCGCGCTCAAGCTGGACTTCGCCGACCTCGCCAGGCGCATCGCCGACACCCAGCCCCTGCTGGCGGAGTTAGGCGAGGCGCAGGAAAAAGCCGTGGTGGCCGACAAAAAACTGCTGCTAACCGCGATTTGCGTACTGTCGCAATGGACGCTGGAGCAGATCACCAGCAGCTACCGACTCTCCGAAGCAGAGTGCATCAAGTACCTGGCCCAGTTGGACCGCATAGGCATCATCGAACTCAAACCGCTGAACCGCTACCGCCTCAAGCTTGCCAAGACCTTCCGCTGGCGCCCGCACGGTCCGGTGATGGACTACTTCCGCGAGAACGCCTTGCTTGATTATTTTTCGGGCGGCTTTGACGGCATTGGCGAAGGCCTGCTGCTGGTGCACGGCTCCATAGGCCGCGGCCTGGCGCCTTCTTTCCTGGAACGCATGCAGCGCGTAGCCCAGGATTTTGCGCAGCAGCACCAGAGCGACCAGAAACTGGGGGACAAGGACCGTGAGGGCTTTACCTTGTTGCTGGCCATGCGCAGCTGGGAGTTTGAGGCGTTTGCCGCATTGCGGCGTTAGCCCCCACGGTCGCTCACTTCGTGTAGCTCCCTGCCCCCCGAGGGGGCCGCTGCGCCTGCGGCCCGGCAAAGCCGGTTCCGCGGCCCTGGCTGGTGAAGTCGGTGTCGTTCAAGCCTCATTGCATGCAATTATATTAGTCAACTAAGTAAATTCCGCAATTCCTGCTAATATTCGGCACAACAAGCTAACTCATGCATGCAATTTTCCGGAAACCGCGATGACACATCCCTCCACCTACGTCGGCCTGCCGGTTCCCGTTGCGGCCAACCTGACCGAGACCAAGTACTTTTTCCAGGCGCTGGACAACTTTTCGCGGGTGATGGCGATACGCCCCGGCGACCGGGTCTTGATGCTGGCCGACCCGCTGCTGGATCCGCGCGTGATCGACGCGGTGATCGGCATCGCCAGATCGCGCGGGGCCGAGGTGCGTGTCTACATGGAGCCCAGCACGCAGGTGACGGCCGTGCCGGAAGAGGTACATGCCATGCTGAAGAAGGCCACTTTTGTGGTGTCGACCTGGTTCTGCTCCATCCTGGACCCGCTGTGCATCAACCTGCGCCGCGGCGGCCAGCGCTGGGTCAAGATCACCTATTTCCGCAACCTCGATCTGCTGCATACGCCGCAGGCGCGCTTTCCGGTCGATCTCATCGGCGAGATCATCCGCAGCACGGCGGCCCGTTACCCGACGGAAGGCGACTTTGACCTGCACTTCACGGACCCGCGCGGCAGCGATTTCCGCATCAGCTTCACGCAGGAAATGCGCGCCAACCAGTTGGCCACCAATCGCTGGCGCGGCCAGATGACGGCCGAGGAAGACGGCTGCTATGTGCACTACCTGCCCACGCACGGACCCAACCTCTGGGACCACAACTCGGTGAAGAACGACTTCAAGGCCGTGGTGCCCATGGCCGGTGTGCTCTACCCCCAATGGGCGGTCGGCTTTGCCAAACCGTTTGAGGAAAAAATCGCTGTGCGGTTTGAAGGCGACACGATTTCATCGGTCGACGGCATTTCAGAAGAGGCGGTGATCCTGCGCGAGATGCTGGTGGGCGGCCGCATGATTGAAGGGGGCGGTTGCGGCTTTAATCCCAAGGCGCCGCGCCACACGGTCTACCCGGCCGGCTCCAACGCGCCCGGCGCGCTGCACTTCGGCATAGACCTGGCCCAGCCCAGCGACTACATACGCCGCGTGATGCCCGACTGGGAAGAGCCGCCCGTGCACATGGACCTGATCACGCTGGACGCAACAGTGACCGCGGGCGGCAACACGCTGATCAAGGACGGCTTTTTATGCGCGCTGCGCGACCCGTCCGTGGTGGCGATGGCCACGCGCTACGGCGACCCGGTGGAATTGCTGGAAGCGCAGGTTTTGTAAGGCCTCACGGCTTCTTCAAGCGGGGGCCGCAGGTCCGGCTTTGCCGGCCTGCAGGCGCCGTCCCCTGGAAGGGGAAAAGGCGCTACACGCAGTGAGCGTCGATAGGGGTGAGCCTATTCCAGCGCCGTGAATACGGTCAACACGCCGGTGTACCCATAAAGGTGGTGCCGGGCAATTTCGCCGCCGGCGAAAAAGCCGACCAGCGGCACGTCGCCCAGCGCGCGGCGCACGATCTGCATTTCGGCGCTGGGTGCGCCGAAATGCGGGCCGCCGCGGCCTGAGCAGCTCACGTACACCGCGCCGGCGATTCGCCGCGCCGCATGCGGCATGGCTTCGGCCTCAGACGCGCTCAGGGCGCTGGCAACCTCCAGCGTGACTTCCTCGGGCTCCAGTTCTTCGCGGATTTCGGCGCAGACGCGGATCAGGTCGGCGCGCGCGGCCTCCATATTGCGCTCGCAAAAGGCCAGCTTCATGCCCACGGCCGGGACCTCGGCGATGGCGATGCCGCGGCGTGACGGATCCAGCCCTATCAGGTGGCGCACCCGGACCTCGGCGCCGAACTGGCCCGCGCGCCGGCCGGCACGGGCCGCACCGTCATCGGGAATGTCGGCCGGCCGGCTCAGGCCGACCAGCGTGGTGCGCACCTTGGCCAGCGCCTCGCGCGGCTGGTCCAGCGACACATCCAGGTCCGCCAGCATGACGTCGAGCGCCGGCTTGCCGTCCAGCTCGGTCACCACATTGGTTTCGCAGGCGGTGATTTCATGGTCGGCCGACACCGGCCTGCAACCCTGGGTGATGCGCGACATCAGCGCCGCGCCCCGGCCGAAAGCCACACCGCTCAGGCCTCCGCTGAAGACGCCTCCGGCCGCGCCCTGCCCCTTGACGTTGCCATGCCCGCTGAGCGCGAACTGCACGGTGCCGGAGCGGCTGGAAGCCAGGCCGCCGAACACATAACCGCTGTGGGTGCGCTCGGCCATTTCGGCGATCAGCTCGGCCACGTCGGGCGTGCCGGCGTCGGCGTGCACCAGCGCGGTATGCGCCTTGAAGCGGCCGCTGCTGGCCGGCGGCAAGGGCGACACGCCGGAAAACACCCGGTACTGGTCGTGGGGCAGTTCGCACAGCATGACGGTCAGGGCCGGCTCGTCGAAGTACTCGACATTGTTGGAGGCGATGCCCACCCCCACCGTGCCGCTCCAGTCGGTGATGTCGGGCAGCTCGGCGCTCAGGTGGTCGAGGATGTCCTGCGCATGGGCCGCGTAGTGGTCGGTGATGTAGAGCAGCGCCAGGGTGGGCGACTTGGCATAGCCGGGCAACGCCAGGTAGGCGCGCAGCTGCGCCAGCACCAGGCCGGCCGCCATCTGCCATTGCGGATGGGTGGCGTGGCCGTAGGGGAAAAGCTTCATGGGGTCCTGGTGGATTTCAGTGGCGTGCGATGAGGGGAAATAAAAACCCAGCCCGGCTCAACGTGAGGTCTTGCGTGCGGCCTTGCGAGCTGGCGCCTTGGGTTTCGTTTTGGCGGCGGTTTTGGTGGCGGCCTTGGTCGGTTTTGCGGCCTCCGGCGTGGGCCAGCCCTGGCTGCTGCGCAGCGCCGTGTTCATGGCCGCGCGCGCGCCGCCCGCCATGGTTTTGCCCGCCGTTTCGGCCATGTTGCGGGCCATGCCCGTCGCCATGCCGGTGGCGGTTTTTACGGCGTCCTTGGCCAGGCCCGTGGCCAGGTTCTTGGTGGTGTCCATCGCGGCCTTCTTGGCCGCATCCTTCATGGCGTCGGTCGCGATCGCCTGGAACTGCTGGGTCAGCGCACCCCACCATTGCATGGGGTCGACCACGCCGGCCGGCGCGGCGGCGGGCGCTTTGGCCTTGGGTGCTGCGGCTTTGGCGGCGGACTTGCCCGTCCCAAAACTCGAGGGTGGCACTTCCAGCCCCGAAAACGTCCTGGCCTTGTCGGCCACGCGCTGCACGCCGCCGGCCACGCTGTCGGCGACCTTGAGCTTGAAGGCATTGGCCACGTCGCCCATGTTGAAGTTCATGCCCTTGAGCGTGGCCAGCGTCATCTTCTGCACTTCCAGCGCCTGGATGGTGGCCTTGAGCGCCGTGGCGTTCTGGTCCAGCCAGAACTGCACGGCCTTGAGCTCCTCTATGCGTTTGTCGAGCTCCTCGACGTTGAGGGTGGGCGCCACCCAGTTCCCGAGGTTGGGCAGTTGCGGGATGTTCTGCGTGGCGCTGCCAGCCGCCTGTTTGGCCAGGTTCTGCAAAAAATCAAAGCCGGGCACCAGCTTGCCGAAACCGGGGAAGGAAGGGTTGTCCGCGTCACTCATGAAGGTCTCCTGGCTTGTTGTGCATGATGGAATCGAAAGGCGGGGCGGCAGGGCGGCCCGGCTCGCGTCTTCATTGTGCAACGCTGAGCCGGGACGTCAACCGCTTTTTGTTTCCGCGTGCGGCCGCGCGACGCGGCAGGACACGCGGCATCACAAACAGCACAAAGGGCCTGATAAGCTCACGGCATGGCCTATACCTTTGCCTCCGCCACGGTGCTACTGCTGCTGATCACCGACCCATTCGGCAACATCCCGATTTTTGTCAACGCGCTCAAAAGCGTGGCGCCCGAGCGGCGCATGTTCGTCATCCTGCGCGAGGTGCTGATCGCCTTTTTGCTGTTGCTGGCATTCATGTTCGTGGGCGACGGCTTTCTGCGCCTCATGAACCTCAGCGACTTGTCGCTGCAGATCGCCGGCGCCGTCGTGATGTTCCTGATCGCGCTGCGCATGATCTTCCCCTCGGACCAGCCCGAAGCTGCGCCCCTGCAGGGTGAACCGCTGATCGTGCCACTGGCCATTCCCGCGCTGGCCGGCCCGTCGGCCCTGGCCACCGTGATGCTGCTGGTATCGCAGGCGCCGGAGCGCAGGCTTGAATGGATTGCGGCGCTCAGCGTCACCATGGCCGTCTGCGCCGTGGTCCTGGTGCTGTCCGAGCGCATCCAGCGTGTAGCCGGCGACCGCGTCATGATGGCGTTTGAGCGCCTCATGGGCCTGATCCTTGTGGCTATCTCGGTCGAAATGTTCCTGCGAGGCATCCGGCTGTTCATTACCCAAACCGGAGTTGCTTCTTGAAAAAATCCACGCCAGGCCTCGTCCTTCTTTTTGCCTGCGCGCTGGCCTCGCCCTGGGCACATGCCGTGCAGGACTGCGAAGTCAACGGCGAAAGCGTCAACCCCAACAATGGCAACACCACTGCCGGCAAGACCGGCATCATGCGCTGCAAGGACCGTGACTCGGGCCAGCTGATGCGTGAGCAGGAATTGCAGGGCGGCAAGTTCATGGGCTTGGTGCGCACTTACCAGAACGGCAAGCTGCAGCGGGAATACAGCGAAAACGAACGCGGCAACCGGCACGGCCGCGCGCGCGAATTTGCACCGGACGGCCAGGTTCTGCTCGACTCCGTCTACGACAACGGCACCGAGGCCGGCCTTGCGCGCCGCTTTCACGCCAATGGGAAACTGCGGCGCATCGTGTTTTATGGGCCCCGCGCGGGCGGCAGCCTCGAACAGGCCTATGCCGAATTCAACGATCGCGGCGAGCTTCAGGCCTTGCGCTGCGGCGACAAGCCCTTGCTGGCTGCGCCCGCCGACGACGCGCGCTGGTGCGGTTTTTCAGGTGGCGCTTCGAAGGTCGAGCTCTTCAGCAGCAAGAGCGTGCCGAACGGCAGCAGCAGCTACCTGGCGGGAAAACGCATACGCCATGAAACGCTGGGCGAGAACGGCAAGCCAGACTACCTGGACGAGGTATCGGGCAGCACCCGGATCGAGCGCCATTTCAACAACGCCGGCGTCAAGCGGCGCGAAATCCAATGGAAGCTGGACATCGAGAACCCCAGGAACTCACTCAAGGAACGCGAGCAGGAATTCGCCGACAGCGGCACCCTGACACGCGACAGGAAGTGGTCGGCAGGCAAACTTATGATCGACCAGTCTTATTACCTGAACGGCCAGCCGCGCAGCAAAAACGAGTTCGGCGGCGAGGGTGAGAGCGCCTGGCTGCAGACCACCGACTACTTCGACAACGGAAAGGTCTCCTCGACCGGCCGCTACAGCGCCAATCGCTCCCGGCAATTGCCCCTGGGCACGCACCAGCGCTTCAATGAGGCCGGAAAGCTGGTGGCCGAATCGAGCTACGACGATCGCGGCCGCATCACGCGCGAGAAAACCTGGGACGACGGCGGCAAGCTGCTGAGCGACGATGCGGTCTTTGAAGACGGATCGCGCAAAGCCTATTCTCGATAACACCCCCGTCCAGGCTCACTGCATGTAGCCTGTTCCCCCCTCAAGGGGGCGGCGCCTGCAGTCTGGCAAAGCCAGTCCCGCGGCCCCCACTGACGTGGAGGGCTGACCGCCGCCAAGGCGATGCGAAGCGAGCCGACAAAGGCCGGCATGAGCCGCGGAACCGGCTTTGCCGGGCCGCAGGCGGGCGGCCCCCTCGGGGGGCAGCGAGCTACACGAAGTGAGTGAGCGTGGGGGCCATTTAGGCTTCGACCACTTTTTGGTCGATCGCCCCGAACACCGATTGCCCATCCTTGCCCTTGGCCTCGATGCGAATCGTGTCGCCGTATTTCATGAACTCGGTTTTCGGCTTGCCGTCTTCGATGGTTTCGATCGCGCGTTTTTCGGCGATGCAGCTGTAGCCGTGGCTCCAGTCCTTGTTGCTGACGGTGCCCGATCCCACGATGCTGCCGGCGCGCACATTGCGGGTCTTGCAGATGTGAGCAATCAGCTGGCCGAAGTGGAAGGTCATTTCGGGGCCGGCTTCGCACATGCCGACCTTGCGGCCGTTCCAGGTGCTTTGCAGGGTCAGGTGCAGGCGTCCCTTGTCCCAGGCATCGCCCACCTCGTCGGGCGTGACGGCCACCGGGCTGAAAGCCGTTGCCGGCTTGCTCTGGAAGAAACCAAAGCCCTTGGCCAGCTCGTTCGGGATCAGGTTGCGCAGCGACACGTCGTTGGCCAGCATCAGCAGGCGCACGCCCTCGAGCGCCTGGGCCGGCGTGGCGCCCATGGGCACGTCGCCGGTGATCACGGCGACCTCAGCCTCAAAGTCGATGCCGAAATCCTCGCTGGCCACGACCACGTCGTCGCAGGGGCCGATGAAGTCGTCGCTGCCGCCCTGGTACATCAGCGGGTCGCTGTAAAAGCTTTCGGGCACTTCCGCGTTGCGGGCCTTGCGCACCAGCTCCACGTGGTTGATGTAGGCCGAGCCGTCGGCCCACTGGTAGGCGCGCGGCAGCGGCGCCATGCAGCGCGAAGGCTCGAAGGGGAAGGCGTGGCGCGCCTTGCCCTGGTTCAGCGTTTCATACAAGTCCTGCAGCTGCGGCGACATGAAGTTCCAGTCGTCCAGCACCTGCTGCAGTTTGCCCGCAATGCCGGTCGCATAATGGGCCGTGGAGAGATCGCGCGACACCACGACGAGCTGGCCGTCGCGTGAAGAGTCTTTGTAAGTGGCGAGTTTCATCGATATCCTGTTGGGTGGCGGCCGGTTTGCGCGGCAAGCCTGATTGTGCCGTGGCCGGAGGCCGCCGGGCCCGCGTTACGATCCCTGCATCCACAGCCCACGGCGAATCCGAAATTTTAGTCAAGCCCATGAAAGCAAGCCCCGGCGCCACCGCCTCCGCACGCCACAGCCCGGCGCCGCAGCGCGCGGGCATACAGTCACTGGAAGTCGGTTTCACCCTGCTGGAGGTGCTGTCCACCTCAGCCGGCGCCCTGATGCTGCGCGACCTGGCGGCGGCCGCTGGCATGAGCGCGGCCAAAGCCCACCGCTACCTGGTGAGCTTCCAGCGGCTGGAACTGGTGGTCCAGGACCCGGCCACCACGCTGTACGACCTCGGCCCGGCCGCCCTCAAGTTAGGGCTTGCTTCCCTTTCAAGGCTGGACAGCGTGAAACTGGCCCGGCAGCGCCTGCAACCCCTGATGGCGCAGACAGGCCAGACACTTGCCTTGGCCGTCTGGGGCAACCAGGGGCCGACACTGGTGCACTGGGAAGAATCGCCGCGCGCCGTGACGGTCAATCTGCGGCTGGGCGACGTGATGCCCTTGCTGTCCTCAGCCACCGGTCTGTGCTTTACCGCGTTTTCATCGCCGCGCCTGCTCGCCACCGGCGCCAAGCCGCGAGGCCGGCTGGCGCTGCTGCTCAAGGATGAGTTGGCGCGCAACCAGAAACTGGCACGCCAGGATGTGCCGACGACCATGGCCGGGCTGGCCGAGGTTCTCGAAGAAGTGCGCCGCCGAGGCATGGCGCGCGCCGTCAACACCCTGCTGCCCGGCGTAGCCGGCTTTTGCGCACCGGTCTTCGATGCCGACGGCCACCTGGCTCTGGGCATGGTGGCGCTCGGTTCGCTGGCCACCTTTGATGCCGACTGGGACGGCGCCGTGGCCAAACCCCTGGCAGCGGCGGCCCGGCAACTTTCACGCGACCTGGGCTTCAAAGCGGCATGAACACGCTGCCGCCCCCTCTTTCCGCTGCGGTCCACGCTGGGCCACCCCGACGTGCGCTGGCCCTGCTGGCGGCGGCGGTATTAATCGCGCACACACTGGTGCTCACCTCCGTGCCGGCACGCTTCGGCGCCGAACGTCCTTCCTCACCAAAAGCCACTCTGGCTTTCGTGACGCGCAGCGTCCCGCTGCCCAAGCCGGCCGAGCCCCCGCCGGCTGCGCTGCCCGAGGCCGCGGCCGCGGCCAAGCCCAAACCCAAACCCGTCAGGAAGCAAGCCTCGGAGGATGTCAGCGCTGCCGAACCGATCGGGGTGCCGGAGCCCCGGCCGGCCGACTACACGCCCGATGCGCCCAGGCCTGCCGACCTGCCTGCGGAAGCGGCGTCCCCTGGCGAAGCCCCCACCGCCAGTGCCTCCGAAGGTGCGCAGTCCGGCCCCGCCGAGGCACCCGTGCCGGCCGTAGCCCTTCCCGGAAACGTCGTGCTTGAATACAAAATGACCGGCGTCGCCAAGGGCTTGAACTACTACGCGAGCGCCGAGCTGCGATGGGAGAACGCCGGCGATGCCTATGAAACCTCGCTGCGCGTCAGCGCCTTGTTCATTGGTTCACGCAGCATGGCCAGCATCGGGAAACTCGGCCCCGGGGGCCTGGAGCCCAGGCGTTTTTCGGACAAATCCAGAACCGAAGTGGCCGCGCATTTTTTGCCCGAAAAAAAACAGATCACCTTTAGTGCCAACACGCCCTCACTGCCTTGGGTCGATGGCGCGCAGGACCGGCTCAGTGTGTTCATGCAATTGGGCGGCATGCTGGCGGGCAACCGGGCCGGCTTCCCTACGGGGTCCACCATCTCGCTCTACACCGTCGGGCCGCGCGATGCCGACACCTGGACTTTCCTGGTGGAGGCTGAGGAAAACCTCACTCTTCCTTGCGGCGAAGTGGCGGCGATCAAACTCACACGCCAGCCGCGGCGCGAGTTCGACCAGAAGGTGGAAATCTGGTACGCGCCTTCGCTGAGTTACCTGCCGGTGCGCAACAAAATCACCCAGTCGAATGGGGACTTCATCGACCAGCAACTCAACACAATCAACACAATCAACACAATCAACAAGGACTGAATCACTGCCCGCGTTGGGACGCACCGAGCAGCGTTGTGATTGCGCACGGGGACGCACTCCATATGTGCGGTTTCACACGCTGTACCGCGTCTTTACCAAACACTTGCACGCCATAACGTGCGCACTCTTGAACTTGGCCTCATCGTAGCTATCTGACGAGAAAGGACTTCACCATGCAAATGCTTTACGACTCCGACTCTTTTGCTGTGGTTCAGATTCACGCGAATGCGCCGGAAGAATCTGCGCCCGCTCCCGCCATCCCCCAATTGGCCCGCCACGGATTTGAAATCGTGGACAAACGCTCGGGCAAAGAGGTCTACCTGGACGGCTCCTGGGCCGAAATGTTCCAGCAACGTCTGAGTGCATGGGCACAGAACACGCCTACGCAAGAAGAGATCGAGGACACGCTGGAAGGGTATAGCGGGTTGGCTAATACCCCCATGTCATTGCACTAGCCCCCACGCTTGAATATGGCCCCCACGGTCGCTCACTTCGTGTAGCTCCCTGCCCCCCGAGGGGGCCGCTGCGCCTGCGGCCCGGCAAAGCCGGTTCCGCGGCCCCTGCTGGTGAAGACCAAGTGTCTCTCCCCCGTTCCCCCTGAGGTATCGAAGGGCTGACCCCGGGGCTTCGATACCTCAGCCTGAACGGAAAAACCCTGCCTTCACTTCGAGCCGCCATGCACTCACTCTGCCGGCGGGCTTTCGGCCTGCGCCGTTAAGCGCTTCTCATACACCCAGCGGTACATGGGCTCGGCCAGCAAGAGCACGGCCGCGAGCCGTGTGACATGAAATGCCGTGACCACCGGCACTCCCAATTGCAGCACCTTGGCCGTGATGGCCATTTCGGCGATACCGCCGGGTGAGGTTCCCAGCAGCAGTGTGGCCCAGTGCAGGTTTGTGAACTGCGCCAGCGACCACGCAAAACCCGTGCAGAGCGCAATCATCCCCAACGTGGCAAGTGCCACCGAGCCCAGCCAGCGCGGCGCCATGTGAACGAAGCCGCTGGTGAAGCGCACGCCCAGGCTGATGCCTATGACGAGTTGCGCGGCGTTGGTCATCCACTGCGGCAGGGCCGAGAGCGTCAGGCCAAAGGCCGTCAGCAGCAGGGACACCAGCAATGCGCCTATGAACCAGGGGTTGGTGCGCTTTAGCTTGAGCATGGCCCAGCAACCCATGCCGGTCAACACAGCCAACAGGGCCAAGCCTGGCAATTCCACCACGCGTGCGCCCGGCAGAGTCGTATCGAGCCCGTGCAGGCCCGCCCATTGGAAACCAAAGGGAATGACCAGCGTGACCAGCAGCACCCGCAGGCTGTGCGCGGAGGCGACGAGGTCGGTCTGGGCGCCGTGGCGCTCGGCCATTAGTGTCATTTCCGACGCCGCACCTATAGGCGCGGCGAAGTAAGTCGTGATACGTGTCAGCCCTTTGACCTGAAATGGCCCGGGACCATGGTGCACCCGGTAAAGCCAGGCACCAAACATCAATCCCAACGCGAGCGCCCAGGCGATGTTCAGCGCAATTGCCCACCACAGGCCTGCCAGCAGTTCGACCACCTGCGGCGTGAAATACAGTCCCAGCGCGCAACCGATCACCCATTGCCCGGTGTTTCGCAGCGGCGTCCAGCTGGCCGTAGGGCCGCCCAGCATGGAAACCACGGCGGTTGCCATCAGCGGGCCGATCATCCAGGGTAAAGGTGTACGCAGCCAGACGCACAGCGAGGCTGCGGCCCAGGCGAGCAGCAGCGTCACGATGACGCGCATCGCCAAGGCGGGAGTGAAAGCGGGCAGGGGGAAAAACGGCATGGCTTAAAGCGCGGCCGACAAAAACCGGCTGGAGGCAGTAGTATCTATCGATGCTCAATTTTGCCGCCCTTCGTCCTTCGGCATGGCTGCTATGCGCCGCCGCGATGGCCCTGGCCGCCGGTTGCGCGGGCCGGCCCGAGGCGCCCATCGTGCAGGCGCCTGGCGGCGACAGCGCACAAACCTCGGCCCGCCTGGAAGCTGTTCTTCCGGCGGAAGTCCTCATCCTTGGCGAGCAGCACGACGCGACCGAACACCAGCACATCCAGCAACAGGTCGTTGCCCTGCTCGCCGCACGCGGCATGCTGGCCGCGCTGGCGCTGGAAATGGCCGACACCGGCGCCAGCACCTCCGCACTCAAACCCAGCGCCACCGAGCAGCAGGTGCGTAATGCGCTGGCCTGGAACGACAAGGGCTGGCCCTGGACCGCTTATGGTCCTGCCGTGATGACGGCCGTGCGCGCCGGCGTACCGGTGCTGGGCGCCAACCTGCCGCGCGCGCAGATGCCGGCCCGCATGGCCGACCGCCAGCTCGACTTTCAGTTGCCGGGGCCGGCCCTCAAGGCGCAGCAGCAACTCATACGCATAGGCCACTGCAACCTGCTGCCCGAAAGCCAGGTCACGCCCATGGCGCGCCTCCAGATCGCCAAGGACATCACCATGGCCAACACACTGGCCCAAGCCGCATTGCCGGGCAAGACCGTGGTGCTGCTGGCGGGCAGCGGTCATGCGGACCGCCAGCTGGGCGTGCCGCGCCACCTGCCGTCGGATGTGAAGGCCAAGGCCGTGCGCCTGCGCGCGGGCAGCGCCGCGACGAACGAGGCCGCCGATGCCTTCGATGCCGTGTGGGAAACACCCGCGCTGCCCGAGAAAGACTACTGCGAAGGCCTGGACAAACAGCTAGGGAAGAAGTAGGCCCCCACGCTTTTCACTTCGTGTAATGCGCTGCCCCCCGAGGGGGCGCTGCGCCTGCGGCCCGGCAAAGCCGGTTCCGCGGCCCCGGCTGGTGAAGATAAGCCCCCACGGTCGCTCACTTCGTGTAGCTTCCTGCTCCCCGAGGGGGCCGCCCGCCTGCGGCCCGGCAAAGCCGGTTCCGCGGCTCATGCTGGCGTGAAGATTCAGGGTGTCGCTAGCGGGTGGCGGTATTTCACCAGCGGGGGCCGAGGGTCCGGCTTCGCCGGCCCCAGGCGCCGTCCCCTTAAGGGGAGAACAGGCTACACGAAGTGAGCCTGGACAGGGGTGAACCCGCTCTCAGGCGTGTTTGCGGATCGCGTCGGCCACCACGTTGACGATGCGGTCTATGTGCTCTTTCTCGACGATGTAGGGCGGGCAGACCACGATGTTGTCGGCCGCCGGGCGCACCAGCACGCCGTGGTGGTAGCAATCCATGAAGATGTCGTAAGCACGTTTGCCGGGCGCGCCGGCCACGGGCCCCAGCTCCACTGCGCCGGCCAGCCCCAGGGTGCGTATCCCGACCACATTCGGCAGGCCTTTGAGGCCGCTGTGCATGGCATCGCCCAGCACCTTGCCCATTTGGCCTGCGCGCTCGTAAAGCTTTTCTTCCTTGAGCAGGTTCAGCGTGGCGATCGCCGCCGCGCAGGCCACCGGGTGGCCCGAGTAGGTGTAGCCATGGAAGAACTCGATGGCATGCTCGGGCGCGGTGCTGTTGGCATTCATCATGCCGTCGTAGATGCGGTCCGAGCAGATCACGCCGCCCATCGGGATCACGCCGTTGGTCACACATTTGGCGAAGTTCAGCATGTCGGGCACCACGCCGTAGTAGTCGGCGCCGAAGCCCGTGCCCAGGCGGCCGAAGCCGGTGATGACCTCATCAAAAATCAGCAGGATGCCGTGCTTGTCGCAAATTTCGCGCAGGCGCTTGAGGTAGCCCTTGGGCGGCAAGTACCAGCCGGCGCTGCCGGCCACCGGCTCGACGATGATGGCCGCCACATTGCTCGGGTCGTGCAGCGGCAGGATGCGGTTTTCCAATTCCAGCAGCAGGTCTTCCTGCCACACCGGCTCGGCGCCATTGATGTAGGCGTGATTGACCGGGTCGTGGATGAAGCGCATGTGGTCCACCCGCGGCAGCAGCGCAGCGCCGTAGACCTTGCGATTGGCCGGAATGCCGCCGACGCTCATGCCGCCGAAGCCAACGCCGTGGTAGCCCTTTTCGCGGCCGATGAAGATATTGCGGTGGCCCTCGCCGCGCGCGCGGTGATAGGCCAGCGCGACCTTGAGCGAGGTGTCGGCCGCTTCCGAGCCCGAGTTGCAGAACAGCACCTTGTTGAGGTCGCCGGGGGCCATGCCCGCGATCACTTCGGCGGCCTTGAACGCCTGGTCGTTACTGGCCTGGAAGGCGGTCGCATAGTCCAGCGTGTCCAGCTGCTTCTTGATGGCGTCGTTGATGGGCTTGCGGTTGTGGCCCGCACCCACGCACCAGAGGCTTGAAATGCCGTCGATCACTTGCCGGCCGTCATGCGTGGCGAAGTGCATGCCGTCGGCGGCCACAAACACGCGCGGGTCTTTTTTGAAACTGCGGTTGGGCGTGAAAGGGAGCCAGTGGTGCTCCATGTTGAAATTTTGATAGGCCATGGGGTGTCTCCTGCGTCTGTATCGGGTCTGTATCGGGGGGTGTTTCTGCATTCTGGCACTTCCCGGCGGGGGAAGGCCCCACCTGCGACAATTCATCCCCTATGAATCACGCTTATATCCTCACCCTGTCCTGCCCGGACCGTATGGGCATCGTTCATGCCGTGTCCGGCTTCCTGCTGAACAACGGCGGCAACATCGAAGAAGCCGCGCAGTACAACGACCACGACACGGGCCTGTTTTTCATGCGGGTGCAGTTCGCCTGCGACAAGCTGAGCCATGAGGAACTCTCCGGCCAGCTCAAGGCCTTCGCCGAACCCTTCGGCATGAACTGGAAGCTGCACGCCACCACCCAGCCCATGCGCACCGTCATCATGGTCAGCAAGGAAGGCCATTGCCTCAACGACCTGCTGTTTCGCTGCAAGTCGGGCCTCCTGCCGATCGAGGTTCGCGCCATCGTCTCCAACCACCGCGAGTTCTACCAGCTGGCGGCCAGCTACAACATTCCCTTCCACCACATTCCCGTCACAGCAGCCACCAAGGCCCAGGCCGAGGCCAGGCAGCTGGAAGTCATCGAATCCGAAGGCGCCGAGCTCGTGGTGCTGGCGCGCTACATGCAGGTGCTCTCCAACGAGCTATGCCAAAAACTCGCCGGCCGCGCCATCAACATCCACCACTCCTTCCTGCCCAGCTTCAAGGGCGCCAAGCCCTACTACCAGGCGCATGACCGCGGCGTAAAGCTGATAGGCGCAACAGCGCACTACGTAACGGCCGACCTGGACGAAGGCCCCATCATCGAGCAGGACGTGGCGCGCGCCGACCACAGCAAGACCGTGGAAGACCTGACCGCCATGGGCCGCGATACCGAAAGCCAGGTGCTGGCGCGTGCCGTCAAGTGGCACAGCGAGCACCGGGTGCTGCTCAACGGCCACAAGACGGTGATCTTCAAGTAAGCCCGCAACTCATCACCCATGGCAACACAATTGCAGCGCATCCTGTCCGGCAGCGTGCTGCTATTCCTTTGCCTGGGAACGGCGCATGCCGACAAGCTCGACGACGACCTTCAAACTGTCTGGGAAAGCCTGTGGGATGAGCGCGGCACTCCCATGCAAGTCCAGCGCTGGGGTAGAACCATTCGTTACCGCATCCATGGCACCGACGCTCCCCGCCACCAGGAGCACATCCAGAATGGATTGAAGGCAGCAGCAGATATCGCCCGCATCCAGCTCATTGATGTGTCGGGGAAAACCAATGCGGACACGGTCACCGCCCTGGATATCGAAGTCGTCAACGACAGTGACACTGCCTTGCAGGACAACACGGCTTGTGCGACCAACTATCTGCAGGGGAGCAACGCCATATTCGAGAAGGTCCAGATAAAGATGCGATCCAGGAGCACCTGGCGCTGCGCATTTCATGAAATCATGCATGCGATGGGCATCCCAGGCCATCCTTCAGGCAAGACCGTACTCAGCTATTTTCCCTATCGAAGCGACGTGCTGATGGACCTTGATCGCCTGATGCTTGCTGCCTGGTATTCCCCCGCCATGCGACCCGGTGCCGCACCACTGGAAGCGCTGGCCGTGTTAAGCGATGCCGTAGCCCGGCAAGCCGACCTTGGCATCCCCGCTCAAGAGGCCGTTGAACGCGCAAAGGCTTTCAACCACCGCATGTTTCTGGAGATGGAGGCTTTCGCCAGTGGCCAGGGCAAGGTGCCCAGCATCGTGCTCCGCTCGGGTCGAGCCAGCCAGGAATACATCCGTAACGCCCAGCGTAACGCTCAATACGACGTCGGGATGGCCTACTTGAACGGGGACGTTGTCAGCCAAGACCTGGTCGCCTCCGCCGCGTGGTTCAAACGCTCGGCACAGAAGGGTTTCCTGCCCGCGCAAGTCATGTGGTCCATTGCGTTGACCACAGGCAGGGGCGTTGAGATGGACCGGCTGGCCGGACATGCCTGGCTGGCGCTGGCCGCAAAATCGGGCTCCTCTCCCGTTATCAGCATGCTTGCACGCCTGGAAAAAACGCTGAGCCCCGAGGAGTTCGAAAAAGCGCGCACCCAACCTGGGCCCACACTGGACACCCCATGAGCAGAATCCCACCCATCCAATGCCTGCTCACCTTCGAAGCGCTGGCGCGGCTGCGCAGCGTGACGCAGGCGGCCGAGGAGTTGTGCGTCACGCCCAGCGCGGTCAGCCACCGGGTCAAGCAGCTCGAGCAGATCATCGGCACCAAACTTTTTGGGCGCGCTGACTTTTCGCTGACCACCGAGGGCAGCGAATACCTGGCCCATGTGCGCGAAGGGCTGGCCACCCTGCAAAAATTTCCGGGCGCGGCCGGGCAAAGCACCACGCCCGGCAAACGCAAGCTGCGCCTGGCGGTCACGCCGACGTTTGCGCGCTCCATCCTGATCCCGCGTTTGCGCCAGTTCACCGACGCCTATCCCGAGATCGACCTCACGCTGCAGGTGTCGATTCCGCTGCTAGACGTGGTGGCCGAGGATGCCGACCTCATCGTGCGCTTCGGCACCGGCCGCTATGCCGACCTCGAGCATGTCTGCCTGAGCAAGGACGAAGTCACGCCGCTGGCCTCACCCGCCTTCGTGCGCGAGCACGGCCCTTTTGAGGCAGCCGAAGACCTGGAAGGCGAAAGCCTGCTGCGCTCGCCGCTGGAGCCCTGGCGCACCTGGTTCGCCGCCCATAAGCTCGATTGGCCGGAGCCCGCCGACGGATCCCAGTTCAACGACATAGGTCTCATGTGCGACGCCGCCGCGGCCGGCATGGGTATTGCGCTGATACGCCTCAAGCTGGGCGCACCCTGGCTTGAAAACGGCTCGCTGGTGCGGCTGGGCAGCAACGCTGTGTTCGCCGGTAATATTCCCAGCCCGCACGCCCACTACCTGTGCTGGCGCACCGGCACCATGGACCGCTGGGAATGCGCCGCTTTCGCGGACTGGCTGCGGAAAAGCCTGGGATAAAAACCAGGGGCAGGGCAGGTGACACCGGGCCCGCACAGGTCTAGGATGTGCAGGCCACCCGATGCGCGAGCCAAAGGGCCTGCCGGCGGCAATTAAAAATAAACCATCCGAGGGATTCCCATGAGAAAAAACCAGCTCGCCGCCGGTGTGGCCGGCATCCTGCTTTCCATGTTTGCCTTGTTGCCTCTGGCGCACGCCGATGGCAAGCCCGCGGCCAGGTCCGTGAAGCCCGGAACCTTCTGCACCATCCAGGATGCCAAGGCATGCCAGGAGGCCGTGACGCCCGCACAGGTCCTGTCGCGCTTCAAGGCCGGCAACACGCGCTTTGTCTCGGGCAAGCCGCGCCACCAGAACTACCTCAAGGAAATGAAGGCCACGGCGGACGGGCAGTTCCCGCTGGCCAGCGTGGTGTCCTGTATCGATTCGCGCGCTCCTGCCGAAATCGTGTTTGACCAGGGCATAGGCGACCTCTTCAATGCGCGCGTGGCGGGCAACATCGTCAACGAAGACATCCTGGGCAGCCTGGAATTCGCGCACAAAGTTGTGGGCGCCAAACTGCTGGTGGTCATGGGCCACACCAGCTGCGGCGCCATCAAAGGCGCGTGCGACGACGCCCAGCTGGGCAACCTGACCGGCCTCATCGGCAAGATCAAGCCGGCCGTGAACCTGGTATCCGGCGACATCAAGGACCGCACCTCCAAGAACTACGCTTTCGTCGAGATGGTGGCCGAGAGCAATGTGCGCCTCACGGTGGAAACCATCCGCGAGAAAAGCCCCATCCTGCGCGAGATGGAGCAAAGGGGCGAGATCATGATCGTGGGCGCGATGTACGACGTGAAGACCGGCAAGGTCAAGTTCTATGACACGCCCGGCGCCAGCAAGGCTCCGGCGAACAAGACCTGAAACTGGTCGCGCCCGAACGGATTCCCGGCCCTGTGGCAGTTCACCGACAACCAACCACGTCGGCTTGGTGCTGCAGTGTCCATTCCGGCGCCCGGCCTGGTGGCCGGAGACGCCGATCTCCTGGGTATTTGGCGCCGGTCTTGATGCTGACGCCGGCCGACGAATGCTAGACTCGCGCGATTCCGATTCCAACAAAAAAGGCGGGGGGGTACTGATGCAGATTTTTCGACTGCTGGTCATTGCTGCAGCAATTTTTCTCACCGGTTGTGCGGCCACCGGCCCCCGATATGCCGAAGTCGAGGCGAACTTTCCTACCCTGCGTCCGGGTTATGGCCGCCTGGTGGTCTACCGATCCGGCGGCCTCGGGGCCGCAGTCCAGCCGGACATCAAACTCAATGGCGAAGTGGTCGGCAAGTCGCAACCCCAAGGTTTTTTCTTTGCTGACCGCACGGCAGGCAAATACACCGTCAGTGCTCGCACTGAAGTCGAAACGACTCTGGACGTTGATCTGGTGGAAGGTGGCACAACCTACGTGCAGACCAGCATCACGGTGGGGCTCCTCGTGGGCCAACCAAGGCTGACGCTTCGAGACGAAAGCACGGCAATACAACAACTACCCCGCCTCGCCTATATCGGCGGAATTCCGCTCATACCGGGCACGCCGCGTGCCAGTACCGCGAACAACACCGCAGTGCGCAGCACCGATGAACGAACCCGCGCTGCCGGCCCTGTGACGCTGGACGATCTGAGCGGCCTGCTGCCGATCTCACCTGGCGCCAATGCCGTGAACAACACCACAGGGCGCAGCACCGATGCGCGAGCGCGCGCATCCGGTCCCGCGACGCTCGACGACTTGAGCGGCCTGCTGCCCGCCGTACGATAAACCGAACGCTCCATGAGGTGCACTGTGAAACTTCAATTCATGCTTCGCGGCATAGGCCTGTTGCTTGTTGGTTGCAATGCTCTTGCGCAGAATGCAACGCCAAGCGCAGAACAGCTCTTTGAGCGGCTGTCGCCCAGTATCTGGGGCATCAAAACCTTTGATGACGCGGGAAGGCCAATCGCATCAGGCAGCGCGGTTGTCATTCGAGCCGGCACACTCATCACAAATTGCCATGTGCTGGCCAAAGCACGCAAGGTTTCGGTGACACGCGACAACGTGGCTTACGGCGCCAGCCTGGAACACGCGGACACTGCGCGCGACCTGTGCCAGCTCAAGGTGGCAAATTTCAACGCACCGTCGGTCACCATCGCTTCTGCGGAAACGCCGAAAATCGGCTCCAGGGTCTATGCCATCGGAAATCCACGCGGGCTGGAAATGACGATCAGCGATGGCCTTCTGTCCGGCATCCGCCGCACAGCCGACGACGAATTCATCGCTCTGCAAATCACGGTCCCCATTTCGCCCGGCTCCAGCGGCGGCGGGCTTTTCGACGCGCAAGGCCGTCTGGTCGGCATCACCACCTTTGCCATACGCGACGCACAAAACCTGAATTTCGCCTTGCCGGCCGCCTGGATTGCCGAAGTCCCTGCGCGCTCCGCGGTGGCGCTGGCCGCGCGCAATGAACGCAAACTCGCTGCGGCCACCCCGGCAAAAGACGCACAAGTCTTTGAGTACCGGCTGCGCGACCGAATCACCGGATTGGCGCAAAACGTCAGGTACCGGCTGGACCGCATGGATGGAGACCAATTGATCTTCAACCAGGGGGGCCGGGTGGAGCGGGCCGGTGGCGAGGTCGTCACGCTCGCCAGCGTCATTGCGGGCGAATATGAACAGGCAATGCCACCGCACGGCTGGATAAGCAAGACACCGGAACACGGGCAGACATGGCGGCTCAGGTATGAAACCCGGATGCAAAACCAGCAAATCGGAATGAACATCACGGCCCGCGCAACGGATGAGTCGACGATGCGCATTGGCGAGAGCGAATTTCGCATCCTGCGGGTCGAGTTCACCGGGTTTACCACACGGGGAACTTTCCTCAAGACCAACGCGGTCTACACCGCCAACGCCTGGTACGCACCTGAACTTGGTCGCGTAGTGCGGTTTGATGCAAAAACGCGCGGTGGAAGCGGCACCAGTTCTTATTATGTTGACGAGGCTCTGGAGCTGGTCGCCATCCGCAAGGAGTGATTGGGGCTCGTTTTCACAAAACGCCTTCATTTTCTTCACACCGCCAGCTGCGGCTTTGCTTTAAAGTGCCTTCGTTACCGGCGAGAACCGGTTTTATCCCCGAAGGCCGCCCATGAATGCACCCGCTGAAACCTGGCAACACCAGTCGATAGAACGCCGTGAACGCCAAGCCCAGGTGGTTGGCGCACTGCAGGCTGTGCTGCCGGCACACGCACTGCTCTGGAACAACGAAGACACCACGCCTTATGAATGCGACGGCCTGACCGCTTACCGCCAGCGGCCGTTGGTCGTGGCCCTGCCTGAGACCTATGCCCAGGTACAGGCCGTGCTCAAAGCCTGCCATGCACTGGAAGTGCCGGTGGTCGCGCGCGGCGCGGGCACCGGGCTTTCCGGCGGCGCCATGCCGCACGCGCTGGGCGTGACACTGTCTTTGGCCAAGTTCAACAAAATCCTCAAGCTCGACGCCGCCAGCCGAACGGCGGTGGTGCAGGGCGGCGTGCGCAACCTGGCCATCTCCGAAGCGGCCGCGCCGCTGGGCCTTTACTACGCGCCCGATCCTTCCAGCCAGATCGCCTGCACCATAGGCGGCAACGTTGCGGAAAATTCGGGCGGCGTGCACTGCCTCAAGTACGGGCTGACGGTGCACAACGTGCTCAAGGTCAAGGGCTTCACGATTGAAGGCGAAGAGGTCGAGTTCGGCGGCGATGCGCTTGATGCGCCGGGCTACGATTTGCTGAGCATCATCATCGGCAGTGAAGGCATGTTGGCCGTGACCACAGAGGTCACCGTCAAGCTGGTGCCCAAGCCCCGGCTGGCCCGCTGCATCATGGCCAGCTTTGACGACTTGCGCAAAGCCGGCGACGCCGTGGCAGCCGTGATCGCCGCCGGCATCATTCCCGCCGGGCTGGAGATGATGGACAAGCCCATGACCGCCGCCGTGGAAGACTTTGTGCATGCCGGCTACGACCTGAGCGCCGAAGCGATCTTGCTGTGCGAAAGCGACGGCACGCCCGAGGAGGTTGAGGAAGAGATAGTCCGCATGAGCGAGGTGCTGCGCCGCTGCGGTGCCACCGCCATCGCGGTGAGCCGCGACGAAGCCGAACGCCTGCGCTTCTGGAGCGGCCGCAAGAACGCCTTCCCGGCATCCGGACGCATCAGCCCCGACTACATGTGCATGGACTCCACGATTCCGCGCAAGCGCCTGGCCGACATCCTGCTTGCCATCGCGGAGATGGAGAAAAAATACCAGCTGCGCTGCGCCAATGTGTTCCACGCGGGCGACGGCAACCTGCACCCGCTGATCCTGTTCGACGCCAACGATCCCGATCAGCTGCACCGCTGCGAACTCTTCGGCGCCGACATCCTGGAGACCAGCGTCGCCATGGGCGGCACCGTAACGGGTGAACACGGCGTGGGCGTGGAAAAACTCAACTCCATGTGCGTGCAGTTTTCGGCCGAGGAGAACGAGCAGATGTTCGGCGTCAAGCGCGCCTTCGACAGCAAGGGCTTGCTCAACCCCGGCAAGGTGATCCCCACGTTGAACCGCTGCGCCGAGTACGGAAAAATGCTGGTGCGGGCCGGGCAGATCAAGCACCCTGACTTGCCGCGGTTTTAAAGCCACGCCATGACAGCGCTACGCGGATTGGCCTGGTTACTGGTTTTTCAATCGATGGGGGAACTGCTCTCGCGCGGCTTTTCCCTGCCGTTTCCCGGGCCGGTGATCGGCATGGTTTTGCTGCTGATCGGCCTGCGCGCAGAGCTGGTGCGCAACCCTGTGTCAGTGTGCGCAGACTTCCTGCTCGCGCACCTTTCGTTACTCTTTGTGCCTGTCGGCGTGGGCGTCATGACCCATCTTTCGCTCGTGAGCCAGTACGGCGTGCGCATTTTGCTGGCCGTCGTGGTGTCCACCCTGGCGGGTTTGCTGGTCACCGTGCTGGCCCTGCACCTGCTGCGGGACCGCGGTGAGCCGGCTTCGGAGGAGCCTCCGCATGCCTAAATTCGTGGAATTGTGGGTCTACCTGTCGGCCACGCCGCTGTTCGGGCTGACGGCCACGCTGGTGGTTTACGTATTGGCGCAGGCGGTTTATGCGCGCCTCGGGCAAGCGCCCTGGGCCAACCCGGTGCTATGGACGGTGGTGTGCCTGGCCGGCGGGCTGCTGGCCACCGGCGTGCCCTACCCCACGTATTTCGCGGGCGCGCAGTTCATCCATTTCCTGCTCGGGCCGGCCGTGGTGGCGCTGGCCTGGCCGCTGTGGTTGCGCCGCGAAGAATTGCGCAGGCGCTGGGGCCGATTGCTGTTGGCCGCATTGGCCGGCGGCATCGCGGCCAGCGCTTCGGCGCTGCTGATGGGATGGGCGCTGGGCCTGCCTTCGGAAGTGACCTTGTCGCTCGCGCCCAAATCGGTCACCGCGCCGGTGGCCATGGGTATTGCCGAAAAGATAGGCGGCATCCCGGCGCTGGCGGCCGTGTTCGCGGTGATCACCGGCCTGGTGGGCGCGCTCAGCGGCAAATATTTGTTTGACGCGCTGCGCATCCCGCGCGATGCCGAAGGCTGGGCCGCGCGCGGCTTCGCGCTGGGCACTAGTTCACACGGCCTGGGCGCGGCCCGCGCATTGCAGGTCAATGCCGACGCGGGCGCTTACGCCGGGCTGGCCCTTGGCTTGCAGGTGGTGCTGGCCTCCGCGCTGATCCCGCTGGCGTTTCGCTGGCTTTGAGCGGGCTCTAGTCAAACAACCACGAAAAGGCCTCACCAGCTTCCCACCGCGAACGGCGTTAAGGTGATGAGGCTCGTTCGACGGCGCGACTGAGCCGCGCCGCTTGTTGCTCTGATTCTTGCTCTAAGAACCTGTTCTCGTCTCCTACACCGCCTGCAAACCCGGCTTTACCACGTTGCCGGTCTTGGCCGCGGCCAAGGCGCCAAACAAAATCTCGCCCGAGAGCTGGCCGCCTTCTTCAATCACCAGCTTGCCGTAGCGGATGATGCCCGTGACCTTGCCGGTCGAGTAGATCACCAGCTTCTGGCGCACCGTGAGGTTGCCGTTGAACTCGCCGCGGATTTCCGCCACGTCGATTTCCGCAGAGCCCTTGAAAGCGCCCTGTTCGGAGATCTGGATCACGCGCGAATCCATGGTGGCTTCCACCAGGCCTTCAACGACCAGCGTGTCGCAGTCGGTAATCTCCACGCCCTTGAGCTTGATGTTGGGGCCCACCGTCAGCTTGCTGCCGCCTTCCTTGGCGGTGCTGGTCGATGGCGCGGTCTCGCTCACGGATTTGGCGCCGTTGTTCTGCTGGCTGGACAGCGGGGCCGAATGCAGCGTGCTGGCCGAACCGCTGTTGCTGTAGCCATTGCCCGGGGTGTTGCGCAGGCCCGTCGGTGTCTCGTTTTCTCGCTTGCCAAAGAACGGTGTTGCCATGTGAGTTCCTTCAAAAAAGAAGGCATGGTACGTCTGCGAAAAATTAAAAGCTCGGGCAGCATGCAAGAGAGGTAACGAAATTAATTCTTACATTCAGCAGCCAATGGCTCTCGCGTGTAGCATGGGCGCACCATGACCGTCGACAGCAAACCCGACAGCGCAACCGACAGCGAACTTCACGGCTTCACGCTTTTCAACACCGCCATCGGCAAGTGCGCGCTTGTGTGGAATGCGCACGGCATCGCCGCCGTGCGCCTGCCCGAGCAGACCGAAGGCCGCATGCTGTCGCGGCTGCACGCTCGCTTTTCCTTGCTGCAAGCCGGCACACCACCACCGGCCGCGCAGCAGGCCATAGACGCCATGGTGGCCCTGCTCGAAGGCGAAGCGCGCGACCTGCGCTTCTGCGCGCTGGACCTGCGCCGCGAGGCACCCTTCCACCGGCGCGTGTACGAAGCCGCGCAGGACATCCCACCGGGCAAGACCAGGACCTACGGCGAGATCGCGGCGCTGCTGGGCGAGCCCGGCGCGGCGCGCGCCGTGGGGCAGGCGCTGGGCCACAACCCCTTTCCCATCATCGTGCCCTGCCACCGCGTGCTGGCCTCGGGCGCGCGCTCGGGCGGCTTCTCGGCGCCCGGCGGCGTCTCGACCAAGCTGCGCATGCTGCTGATCGAAGGCGCCGAAATCGGCGGCGAGCCCGGGCTGTTCGACCGCGAACCGCCGCTTTCCACACACTGAATTTTTTTGGCTTCACACGGAACATCAACACCCATGCCCTCCACGCCCTCCACGCCATCCTCGCCATCCTCGCCCCCCTCCGCACCACCATCCATCCGCCTTTACTCGGCTCCCCTCAGCATGTTCGGCGCCAAGGTGCAGATCGCCGCATTTGAAAAAGGCATACCGCTCGATATCGTCATGGTGCCCTTCACGCAGGCCGAGGGCTACTCGCCCAAGCATCCCGAGGTCGTACGCATCAACCCCAAGAAGCAGGTGCCGGTGCTGATCAACAGCGACCTGGAGCTGTTCGACTCCACGCAGATCCTGGAATACCTGGAGGACCTGAAACCCGAACCGGCGCTCTGGCCCGCCGGCATCGCCGCCCGTGCGCGCGCGCGCCAGATGGAACACATGTCGGATGAGGTTTACTTTCCCCACGTCATCCGGCTCATGGGCCTGCAGCACGACCTGAAGGACCCGCAGGCCGTCGCGGCGATCGAAGGCGCGCGCGACTTTTACGCGCGGCTTGAAAAACTGCTGCAGGGCCGGGAGTTCGTGACGGAAAGCTTTTCCTTCGCCGATATCGCGCTCTATATGGCGATGCTGTTCGGCGAACGCCAGGGCGCGCCCCTCACCCCGGCCACGCCGCTGCTGCTGGCCTGGCGGGACAGAATGAGCGTGCGGCCTTCGGTGCGAAGTGCGGTGGTCCCGATGGCGCAATACCTGCTGTCCATTGGCTGGCCTTTGCCTGCCTTCATGGCGGAAATGCTGCACGCGGGCTGAAGCCAAGGCCCACACTTGATGTGGGCGCTCCGGAAAGCCAAGCAAAAACCGCGGCTTTGGCGCAAACTGACGGGCCCGGCCACGCCACAACTCCCTCCGAACATGCGGGCCGGTAAAAGGAGTCCGCCATGCCCCGCCATACCCCCATCGAGCGCTACCGCAACATCGGCATCAGCGCGCACATCGACGCCGGCAAGACCACCACGACCGAGCGCATCCTGTTCTACACGGGCGTCAACTACAAGATCGGCGAAGTCCATGAAGGCACGGCCACCATGGACTGGATGGAACAGGAGCAGGAGCGCGGCATCACCATCACCTCGGCGGCCACCACGGCCTTCTGGAAAGGCATGGCCGGCAACTACCCCGAGCACCGCATCAACATCATCGACACACCGGGCCACGTGGACTTCACCATCGAGGTGGAGCGCTCCATGCGCGTGCTCGACGGCGCGGTCATGGTGTACGACGCCGTGGGCGGCGTGCAGCCGCAGTCGGAAACCGTCTGGCGCCAGGCCAACAAGTACAAGGTGCCGCGCCTGGCCTTCGTCAACAAGATGGACCGCGTGGGCGCCGATTTTTTCCGCGTACAGCGCCAGGTCGGCGAGCGGCTGAAGGGCGTGGCCGTGCCGGTGCAGATCCCGGTGGGTGCGGAAGACCATTTCCAGGGCGTGGTGGATCTTGTCAAGATGAAGGCCATCATCTGGGACGACAGCAGCCAGGGCGTGAAGTTCGAATACGGCGACATCCCCGCCGAACTGCTGGACACCGCCGACGAATGGCGCACAAAAATGATTGAGGCGGCCGCCGAGGCCAACGATGAACTGCTGAACAAATACCTGGCCGGAGAGCCGCTCAGCGAAGACGAAATCAAGCAGGGCCTGCGCCAGCGCACCATCGCCAACGAGATCGTCCCCATGCTCTGCGGCAGCGCCTTCAAGAACAAAGGCGTGCAAGCCATGCTGGACGCGGTGATCGACTACCTGCCGTCGCCGGTGGACGTGCCCGCCATCCTGGGTCACACCGAGGACGACGGCGATGCCGAACGCCATCCCAAGGACGACGAGCCTTTCTCGGCCCTGGCCTTCAAGATCATGACGGACCCCTATGTCGGCCAGTTGATTTTCTTTCGCGTGTACTCGGGCGTGATCAGCGCGGGCGACACCGTTTACAACCCGATCAAGGGCAAGCGCGAGCGGCTGGGCCGCATTTTGCAGATGCACGCCAATGAACGCAACGAGGTCAAGGAAGTGCGCGCCGGCGACATCGCCGCGGCGGTGGGTCTGAAAGACGCGACCACCGGCGACACCCTGTGCGACCCGGCGCACGTCATCATCCTCGAGAAGATGGTGTTCCCCGAGCCTGTGATCTCGCAGGCGGTAGAGCCCAAGACGCAGGCCGACCAGGAAAAAATGGGCATCGCACTGCACCGCCTGGCGCAGGAAGACCCGTCATTTCGCGTGCACACCGACGAGGAGTCGGGCCAGACCATCATCTCAGGCATGGGTGAGCTGCACCTGGAAATCCTGGTGGACCGCATGAAGCGCGAATTCAGCGTCGAGGCCAATGTCGGCAAGCCGCAGGTCGCCTACCGCGAAACCATTCGCCAAGCGGTGAACGACGTCGAGGGCAAGTTCATCAAGCAGTCGGGCGGGCGCGGCCAATACGGCCACGCGGTGCTCAACCTGGAGCCGCAGCCTTCGGGCAAGGGCTATGAGTTCGTCGACGCGATCAAGGGCGGCGTAATCCCGCGCGAGTACATTCCCGCCGTCAACAAGGGCATCCAGGAAACGCTCAAGGCCGGCGTGCTCGCGGGCTACCCCGTGGTGGACGTGAAGGCCACGCTGGTGTTCGGTTCCTACCACGACGTGGACTCCAACGAAAACGCCTTCCGCATGGCCGGCTCGCTGGCCTTCAAGGAAGCCATGCGCCGCGCCAAGCCGGTGCTGCTGGAACCCGTGATGGCGGTGGAAGTGGAAACGCCCGAGGACTTCATGGGCAACGTGATGGGCGACCTCTCATCGCGGCGCGGCATGGTGCAGGGCATGGAAGACATCGCGGGCGGCGGCGGCAAGCTGGTGCGCGCCGAGGTGCCACTGTCTGAAATGTTCGGCTACTCCACCACCCTGCGCTCGCTCACGCAGGGCCGCGCGACCTACACCATGGAATTCAAGCGCTATGCCGAAACCACGCCCGACGTGGCCGCAGCCATCATGCGCGGCAAGGGCGGCTGAGGGCCTGAGGGCAAGCGGGCTGCTGCCCGCCTCCGCAAACGGTGCGAGGCATGCGCACGCCGGTTCTCCCCAGGCGCTCAAGCCGCCGCAGCCACCTTCAGCGGCGCGGGCCGCACCGGCAGGCGCAGACCCACGCCAATCCGGTTCCACGCGTTCATCAAGGCCGCCGCCATGGTCAGGTCGGCAATCTCACGCTCGGTGAAATGCGCGGCCAGGGCATTGAAGTCCTCGTCAGGCGCTTGCGTCTCCGTGAGCAAGGTCAGGCTTTCGGCCCAGTTCAGCGCCGCGCGCTCGCGTTCGGTGAACAGCGTGACCTCGCGCCAGGTGCTGAGGCTGTTGAGCCGCTGCAGGTCTTCCCCGGCGGCCAGCAGGTCGCGCGCATGCGAGTCCACGCAGTAGGCGCAGCCGTTGATCTGCGAGATGCGCTGGCGCACCAGGTCTATGAGATGAATGCCGAGGGTCGAATCCTTCAGTGTGGCGTTGACGGCGGCCAGGGCGCCCAGGGCTTCGGGGATCACCTTGCGGTGCTCGATGCGGCCGTTGGCCGAGGGCATGGAAATCGTGCTCATGGGAAAACTCCTTTTCGGGTTTCAGCCCCCGACAACCGAGAGCTTTCACTCCATAAGACGTCCGGCGTCCTCCAGTTGTGACAACACACGCACCAGCTTGGCCGGGTTGCGCTGGGTATGGATCTCCACCAACAGGCCGTTCTCAAAATACAGTGACTGCACCGACTCGAGCCGGCCGTCCACAAAGCGCAGCAGGCCGGGCACACCGTTGATGTCGGCGATTTCCAGGCGCAGCGACTCGCCGTGCTTGAGCGCATTCGCAAAGTACAGCTGCGCCAAGCGCTGGGCGCCACGCAGCACCTGGCCGAAGGACGGCACCACACCGCCGCCATCGCTGACCAGGCTGGCGTCCTCGCTGATCAGGCTTTTGATGGTGGCCAGGTCGCCTTCCCGCGCAGCGGCGGCAAAATGCCCCAGCAGGCGGAGGTGCTCTTCGCGGCTGACCGCAAAGCGTGTTTTTCCTTCCCGCACCTGCGCCTTGGCGCGGCTCACCAGCTGGCGGCAGGCGGCCTGGCTTTTGCCCAGCGTGCGCGCCATGTCGGCGTAGTCCGCATCGAACACCTCACGCAGCAGGAAGGCGGCCCGCTCGTCCGGCGTCAGGCGCTCCAGCACCGCCAGAAAAGCCAGCGAGATGTCCCCCGCGAACGCCAGCATCTGCTCAGGCGAATCCTGGGTGTCGGTCAGCACCGGCTCGGCCAGCCAGAAGCCGGTGTAATGCTCACGCGCAGTCTTGGCGGCACGCAGCCGGTCTATCGACAGCCGGGTGACCGTGGTCACCAGCCAGGCCTCGGCGCTGCGCAGATCGTCTGGGCGCGCGCTGTTCCAGCGCAGCCAGGCGTCCTGCACCACGTCCTGAGCGTCGGCGTGCGAACCCAGCATGCGGTAGGCGATGCCCAGCAGGCGCGGGCGGTGGGGTTCGAACCCCTGGTTTGGGGAAGAGTCTTTTTCCATATATCTGGCAAGACGTGTGGGGTTGGGTGATTGTGACAAAGGGGTTTTAAATATGTTTTTGCCGGCTGGCGGGCTCGCTGTCCTTTGCATAGGGTTGCTGGCCGGGGGTTGCCCGGCGGCAAGTAACTTTCTTTTGCTTCGCCAAAAGAAAGTCACCAAAGAAAAGGCGACCCGCAGTCTGGGTCCCTGCGCTTCGCTACGGGCAACCTGCGGTGCTCGAGCCAAGCGGGGTCTCGCTAAACTCGCTCCGTTTCACTGCGCTCAAACAACGCGATCCCTGATCC